>Ga0268266_10000002_pt1 | contig 3059047 bp, 2974 predicted proteins | sample KBSS13metaG_FD_190356 | JGI IMG/M metagenome (GOLD analysis project Ga0268266, IMG submission 190356) | Switchgrass rhizosphere microbial communities from Kellogg Biological Station, Michigan, USA - KBS S1-3 metaG (SPAdes) (version 2) | ecosystem: Host-associated > Plants > Roots >... | reverse complement strand
TAAATCGTCGATGGCGATCAGTTAAAAGAAAAGGCGTGATTTTTCTTGATTCATATTAGCTCTCATTGAGAGCGATTATAGAGACAGCGCTGGAAATAGCGGAGGCGGGGCGTGTTTCTCGAATGGCGCATAACCGCCGAGCTTGCGATTTGCCGAGAGTGAGAGCGGGGCCGGGTCGGCCGTGACGGAAACCTCTCGTACATACGTGATCGTTCTCGAAGCAACCGCGAGCGTGATCGGTGTCTTTGATCTTCGGACGGCGGGCCAATCCAAGCTGGAGTTCGGCTATGCGTTGGCGCGGCAACACTGGGGGCAAGGCTTGATGACCGAAGCGCTTGTGGAGGTAGTAAACTGGGCCCTTCAGCGGCCAGACATTTGGCGGATCGGTGCTGCCGTGGATGTTGATAACGCGGGCTCGATCCGGGTCATGGAGAAGGCGGGCTTTCAACGCGAAGGCCTTCTCAGGAGGTGGCTTGTGCGCCCAAATATAGGCGACGCCCCTCGGGACTGCCTTATCTTCTCCAAGACTCGTTAGCAGCCAGCTTCGAAAATCAATCGTTGAGGCCGCTACGTCCGGGAGTGGGCCGAATTACGACATTGCCTATGCGGCTTCGGCAATCGTCTGGAAGTCTGGGCGCCAGTTCCACGGCATGAGCTCGTCCCAGCGACGGCCCCGCCTACAAGGCGGCCTTCAGACCTCGCTTGCATCAGTCCAGCTCTTCCCGATCGCGTAATGCAGCAATCTCCGATCCTCTCCAACTCGCCGACCCATCGTCGAGCGTAACGACATAGTCGTCTCCGCCCACATTACCCTGGGCGAGCACGAACTCGACTGCGGCCAAAAGCACGCCGCTGAACGCCGCTGGCTCGCGCTGGAGCCAGCCGGTGGTGTGCCAGACCGTAGCCGGGCGACCCCAAGGAATATCCGGCACGATTGCTCTCTCCTTCGCTGCGTTGGCGCCGCGCTCGGATCGCGCCGCTGCCCGCGATCCGGTGGTGGATCCTGCCGACCGTGGCCGCGCTTCCTCAATCTGGCCGCGCCGACCCAGTTGTCAGCCGCGCTCGGTGAGCTTTGCAATGACTTCCGGCATCGCGCTGATGCCTGCCCGCGCAAGCACTAGGTACCGGTCGCCGCAGGTTAGATAATGCTTCGCTACGTCGGTCATGCAGTCTACGGCAGATTTCGATCATCCTGAAGGTGCGACGGATGAAGGACGGTCCACCATGTAGCTCGCATAATCGCTGCCGCTCTGAAGCAGTACGGAATCGCTCCTCGCTTGCGCGACGTTGAAGCTTCGCGATACGCCGCTCCGAAAGGCGGCGCGTGATGTTCAGCGAACGGTTCCGCGACGTAGAAGGTTAAGGATCGCCAAAAGAATAATTGAGCCGAGCAGCGAGATCAGAATGGTCTCCACGTTAATCGCGCCGTCCATGATGGACGCTCCCCCGATCAGCGGAGTGACGACGAATCCGGCCAGAAGCGCCCCCACGATTCCGACCACGACGTTGAGGATGATCCCTTGTTGCCCGTCCGTCCTCATGATGAGACTGGCGACCCAGCCAATGATGCCGCCGACGACGAGAAGAATGATGAGGTTCATTGCTCCGCTCCATAAGATTTCGATGAGCGCTGAACCGGTCTGAGATCGCGATGTTCCGGATCGAGCCAAGTTCGCCGCGCGGCGATTAGTGGGCATCGACTGACCCCCTTTGGCAGCAGGCAGATGTGGTGATGGGCTTCACGCTGGCTAGGCGGGAAAACGTATAGAGCAGCAGTTAATTGCGCACGGATTGCAACCTAAAGGGGGGCTCCGGAGGGTTTGGGCATTGTGAGCTTGCCAATGAAGAAGCCTCATGCGCGGCAGCCCGAGCATTTCCGCCTCGCCGTAACGGCGGCGGGGTCGCGCTTTGGGCCTGGAATGTCGACGCCGACCTTTTTCCGATGGATGAGCGCGGCTTCGAGCTACCGGGTATCCGGTAGCGCGAATACGGTGACTTTCGAAGAACCGTCGGCGCACATTCATCCAGCCGACCGAGATCGGGTCAGGGCCGCGTTCGCCGCGACCCGAGCAATTCTCGGTTCTTATGAGACCGACTTCCGTTTGAGGGTGGCGCCGATAAAATAGGCCGGCCGACGGCGCGTCCTATATGGGCAAGGCTATAGCGGTCCGCGATCGCGGACCGAGATACGGCGGAGGCATTGATGACTGTTCGGACCGATGAGGCGGGGCGGCATCGCGTGGTCGTCGTCGGCGCGGGCTTTGGCGGCCTGTGGGCCGTGAAACGCCTGAAAGGGGCGCCTGTCGACATCACTGTCATCGATCAGCGCAACCACCATCTCTTCCAGCCGCTCCTCTATCAGGTCGCCACCGCGTCGCTCGCGCCATCCGAAATCGCCTGGCCGATCCGGTCGATGCTGCGTCATCGCCGCGACGTCACGACGATACTCGCGACGGTGACCGGTGTGGATGTCGCGGCTCGTGCCGTGCAGCTCGCGGACGGTGACCGGATAGCCTATGACACATTGATCCTCGCGACCGGCGCCCGTCACGGCTATTTCGGGCATGACGCGTGGGAAGGCCTGGCACCGGGCCTCAAGACGATCGAGGACGCCACCGCCATCCGGGGCCGTATCCTCGCGGCGTTCGAGGAGGCGGAACGAGAAACCGATCCCGCTCGGCAGCTGGCCCTGCTGACCTTCGCCATCGTCGGCGCCGGCCCTACGGGCGTCGAACTCGCCGGCACGATCGCCGACCTCGCCCACGACACGCTCCCGCGCGACTTTCGCGCCATCGATACGCACCGTACGAAGGTGCTGCTGGTGGAGGCCGGGTCCAAGGTGCTCAGCGGCTACCCGGACAGGCTCTCGGCCTATGCGAAGCGCGCGCTGGAGAAGCTTGGCGTCGAGGTCAGCCTAGGCACGCCGGTGACCCAGATCGAGCAGGGAGCGATCACGTTCGGCGAGCGGCGCGTCGAGGCGCGGACGATCGTCTGGGCCGCGGGCGTGCGCGCCTCGCCCGCCGCGGAATGGCTGGGGACAGCGGCTGACCACAACGGCCGGATCATCGTGGCGCCGGACCTCAGCGTTCCCGGGTATCCGGAGATTTTCGCGATTGGCGATACGATCACGATCAGCGCGCCGGACGGCTTGCCGGTGCCGGGGATCGCGCCAGCCGCCAAGCAGGAGGGCGCCTTCGTCGGCGAGACGATCCGCCGGCGCCTCGCGGGCAAGTCCGGATCCACGTCATTCCGCTACCATCACCAGGGCAGTCTGGCGCAGATCGGCAAGCGCAAAGCGGTGGTCAATTTCGGCTGGATCAGGCTGCGCGGCGCGATTGCCTGGTGGCTCTGGGGAGTCGCCCATATCTATTTTCTTGTAGGCGTGCGCGCGCGATTGAGCGTGGCGCTCAACTGGCTATGGATCTACACGCGCAATCAGCGTGCTGCCCGCCTCATTACACAGGCCAAGGGCGAGGTTGCGCTCGACTGATTGTGCGACCTCGTCCGGTATCCGCCCGCCTTCGCGCGTAGACGCCACCGACTTCGCTCTCCCGCTGGAGCGAGCGTTCGTCGTCGCGATCATCCTGGTGAGAACCACTTCGTCTCAGATGTTAGCCATTGCGAGGCAGCGGCGACGGAGCCTGTGCGGGCGGACTGCCTTGTTGCAGTCCGGCATCAGGACCAGATAGGCCGGGGCCTATGCGGCGCTATCTCGCCGTACGCCGGCCCATGCGAATATCGGCTAAGCCGTCACGGAACGAGCGGCGGGTCATCGCACCGTTGATGCTCTCGGCCTCCGCGAAACCCGTCAGCGGTATGAAGCTCTGGGAAATGGCTTCGAAGCGACACGGCACCTCGGGCTGGCGGGATCTGCGATGTTGTCGATCGGTTTCGGCTTGATCGGCAACCCGATCTTCTTCGCCCGCAGGAAGCCCACGTCATCGAGCGCGTGGCCCGAGCATCTCATCCTCGCGAACCGCAAAGGCAGGCGCTGCCATGGAATAGAGGTCCGGCTCGTGAACTCATCAGTCGACCGCTAGCGGCCGCACCTGACGCGGGCGGAAGACGCCACAGGGATCGCCGGCCGACGTGTCTGGGACATGCCGCCCAGACACGTTGCCATCACCTCAACCGCCATCACGAAGAGCGAGACTCTATCTCTGACTGGTAACGATCGGAGCACGTCAGCGACACGAAAATGTCGCGTTGCGTGACAAGCTCAATTGAGGAGGACCGGACCAGCACCGATCTTCACCCGCAGAAGTTCATAGGGCTGCGTCCGTTCGTCCTTGCCCTCATGGAATGCCGCCTGACGGTGGAGCTGATTGACGGTGAAATACAGGTAGCCGTCGGTGCCGACCGATAGCGTGTCCGGCCACAGGATGCGCGGATCACGGGCCAGCGTCTCCCACCGACCGTTCGCGTAGCGGCGGATCGCGTCATGCTCATAATCACCGCCGTAGATGCGGCCCTGATCATCCTCGGCGAGGCCGTCCGAGGCGCCCTTCAATCCCAGATCGCGGATGTGGCGGGCGATCTCGGCATCGGTCGCTTTCGGATCGCGCAGCAATGCGGTCGGCACCGCGTAGAGATGGCGGCTGGAAAGCGCGCAGTAGTAGAGGGTGGCGCCGTCCGCCGAGATGGCGATGCCGTCGCTGGCAACCAGCCAGGGGCTCGGTTTGCCGCTCTTGGGGCGGTTCATCAGCGGCTTGCCTTCGAGCATCGGCACAAAACCTTGATCGGGCATGGTCGTGGCATGGCCGGAAAGCCGCCGCATCGCTTTGCCGGTTGCGAGATCGACAACGATGATGCCGCCAGGCCCCCTGATCGAACTGTCGGTGAGATAAGCGACACCCGCCTTGCCCAGCCGCAGGTCGAAGCGGACGTCGTTGAGATAGGTGGTGGGCAGCACCACGTCGGGTCCGAAGGCGATGGTCTGCACCACCTTGTCGGTCGCCAGGTCGACCGCCACCAGCTTCGCGCCCCCCGGAATGGGCGTGCTGAAGCCGGGGGCGCCCGTGTCGAGAATCCAGAGCCGGTTGCGGCCGTCCGTCACCACGCTCTGGACGCTGATCAGATGATGCAGCGCGTCGGCGGTGTCGGGGGTGTTGACCGCCGCGTCGGGATAGGCGGTGACCTTGCCGTTCTTCAACTCGCCGACCGCAAAGGGGCTGTTGTCGCCCCATTGCGGGAAATTGACGAAGATGCGGCCATTGGGCGCGACGGTGACGCCGGTCGGCATGGCGCCGGTAAAGGCCGCGACGCGCTCGACCTGCGCCTGGGGGAAGGCGGGAGTGGCGGCCGACACAGCTACGGCGGCGGCGATCGCGGTGATCTGCTTTTTCATGAGTCTTCTCCTTGTCCGATGGGTTCAAAAGCCGGCGAGCACGAGCTTGCCGATCGCGCGGCCGCTTTCGGCGATCGCGTGCATGCGCTTCAGATTGGCGGCATCGATCGGTGAGGCCTGCTGCGTCAGGGTGGTGCGCAGCACGCCCTGGTCGAGCAGCGCGGATACCTCGTCGAGGATCTCGTGCTGCGCGATCATGTCGGCAGTCTGATAGGCCGACCGCGTGAACATCAGTTCCCACGACACCGTGATCGATTTGCGCTTCAGCCCAACGATATCGAAATGCTTGGCGTTGTCGATCATCGCCAAATGGCCCTGCGGCGCGATGATCTTCGGGAACAGCGGCAGGTGGAGCTCGCTCCCGGTCAGGCCGGCGACATAGTCGACTTCTGGGATGCCGATCCGCGCGAGTTCCTCATCGAGCGGCTTGTGGTGGTCGATCACGTGATGCGCGCCCATTTCCTGCACCCAGGCGATGGTTTCGGGGCGCGACGCGGTGGCGACCACCGTCAGGCCGGTGAGCCGTCGCGCGATCTGGATCAGAATCGACCCGACACCGCCGGCGCCGTTGATAACCAGCAGGCTGCCCTGGCCGCGCCCCTCGCCATAGGGAACGCGCAGCCGGTCGAACAGCAACTCCCAGGCCGTGAGCGATGTGAGCGGCATGGCGGCCGCCTGCGCCCAGTCGAGCGACCGCGGCTTACGGCCGACGATGCGTTCGTCGACGGCATGTAGCTCGGCGTTCGCGCCGGGTCGGGTCATGTCGCCGGCGTAGAAGACCTCGTCGCCGACCTCGAACAGCGTCACCTCGGCGCCGACCGCCTCGACCACGCCGGCCGCGTCCCAGCCGAGAACCTTCGGGCTCCCTTGCGACGGCGTAGCGCTCGCGCGGAACTGGGTGTCGGCCGGATTGACCGAGATCGCCTTGACGCGGACGATCAGGTCGCGCGGCCCCGCGACGGGTGCGGGGAGGTCGAGATCGAGCAGCGCGTCGTTGCGATCGATGCTGCCGGGCACGTAATAGCCGATGGCCTTCATGGCATTCACTCCTGGTCGAGGTGTCGGAAAAGCGCGGGGTTATCGTGGCAGGTCGATGCGATAGAGGCGCACCGGCCATTCGCGGGGGCGGTCGGCGCCGAGGAAATTGGGCGAGCGGTCCATCTGCGGGACGGGCAGCCACAGGCGATGGCGGGCGTCGATGAACGGCGCGTCCACCCAGTGCAGCCGCGCATCCTGCACGATGGTGGTGATCGTCCCCTCGGGCGCGCGGCGCTTGATCGCGTCGGTGGCTAGATCGCTGAAATATAGGCTGCCGTCGGTGTCCATCGCGGTGCCGCCGGTCGGCGGCAGGTCGGCCCAGGGCACGACATGCGCGGCGATCTGGGCATCGCCGAGCGACGCGTCGTCGAGATAACGCGTCTCGATCCGCGACCATGGCCCTTCGAGCGGCGCAAAATAGAGCCAGCGGCCATCGGGGCTCAGTTCGAACGGATCCGAATTGACCCGCAGCGGCTTGCCGTCCGTGGTGCGGAGGACACGGCCGGACAGCACGATATCGCGGTCGGCCGGCGCGGTGACCGAAGGATGACCGTCGAGCACGCGGCGCGCGGCACCGCTGTCGAGATCGAGCACGATCAGCCCGGGCCGCCCGGCATCGGTGAGATAGGCTTGATGCCCGAGCAGACGGACGTCGTCGACATAGCTGCCCGGCTGCGCGACGGCGGCTCCGAACGGATAGATGCGGGCCACCTTGTTGGTTGCAAGGTCGATCTTCACCAGCTTTGCTGCGCCGGGCAGGGGATTGCCGCCGAAGTCGGGCGCGCCGGTGTCGACGACCCACAGCGCGCCGCCCCGGTCGAGATGGATCGCATTGACGTTGACGAAGGCGTGCGCCTGATCGCCTCCCGGCCGCCAGCCGTTCCAGGCGGCATCGGGATAGGGCGAGACCGTCCTGCCCCGCACGATCCCGACCGCCGGGCCCCTGGAACCGGTCCAGCGCGGACCCGCGACGAACGTCCGGTCGCGGTCGACGGCAACCGCATTCCACACCATTGCGTCGCTCTCGGCAGCGACGATCAGAGTTAGCCGGTCGGGGATTGCCTGCGCGCTGACGGCAGCCATCGTCATGGCGGCGGCGGAAGCGATCGGCACCAGGGCACCGGGCAGAACGGTCGTGCGGCGATCGCGTGGCGGTTGCGGCATTGTCTTTGCTCCGTGGTGGATGGAACAAAGATCGTTGCTTCAGTTTCGTTCGGCTACGGCCAGTTTGGCATGGTCGTCATGCATTGTTGAATGGTGTGCGGCGGGATGAACGCGCTGCTAGAGCAGATCGGGCACCGCTTCCGACAAATGGTCGACCAGGGCGCGCAGCCGGCGCAGCCGTTTGAGGTCGGCATGATAGCCGAGCCAGATGTCACGGCCTGGCAGGGGCTCGCCGACATCGACACGTGTCAGCCCGAATTGCTGGCCGAGCAGGCTGGGCAGCACCGCGAGACCGGCGCCGCGCGAGCAGGCGGTCGCCTGTACTTCACGGCTGTTGCTGCGGATCGCGAAATGCGCCCGAGGAAAGCGCCGCCGCAACCACACGATATCGGCGACCGTGTCGAACTGCGTGTCCATCGTGATCAGCGAATGCCCGGCGCCGTCGGAGCCGGCGTCGGGCGCGCCGCGCTGTTCCAGATAGGCAGGCGCCGCGAACAGGTCATAGCGAATATGCGTGAAGCGTCGCTGGACGATGTCGGGTCCGTCGAACGGCAGCAGGCGAAACACCAGATCGGCCTCGCGCCGATCGAGGCTGAGCAGGCGGAAATCCGCCACGACCTCGATGGTAACCTGCGGATGAAGCAGGCTGAACGAGGCGACGACCGGCGCCAGCACGATATTCGAGATCCAGTCGGACGACGACAGGCGGAGCTGCCCCTGCAACTCCCCGTCATTGCCGGCGAACTGTCGTTGCAGCGCGAGCGCTTCCTCCTCCATGCGCTCGGCATGTCGCAGCATCGCCTCGCCCTCGTCGGTCAGGCGAAAGCCGTTCGGGGTCCGCTGGAACAGCGAGCAGCCGCATACTTCTTCCAGCGTCCGCAACCGCCGTCCGGCAGTCGGCTGGCTCAGCCGCAATTGCGGCGCTGCCGCCGTCAATGTGCCTGCCCGCGCGATGGCGAGGAACAGGCGCAGATCATCCCAGTCGAGGCGCGCATAGTTCATGCATGAATGCATAACGAACATGCGAAGCTGGCGGTAGCCATCCACGGATGAAGAGCCGAAATCACGACGGCAGGGAGGCCACGCTCCCGACCAGACCGAGGAACCCGCCATGCAGAACCAAACCGATGCCGTCCGCCACAGCGCTCATTTCCACCGAACCTCGCTGCTGGTGCGGCTGTTGCCGATAACGCTGGCAGCGGTGCCGATGATGCCCGCTGCGGCCCAGGTTGCGCCTGCCGAGACGGCGGCACCTGCCGTCACACCGGCACCGGGCAAGGGCGTCATTCCCAGCGTGAGCGGGCACACCGCCGCGGTCGCCGCCTTGTACGATCTCGACGCGCAGCCGGTCGAACAGATCTCGCCGATGATCCAGCGCCAGTATCTGAACGGCAGCAATGCGACGATCGTGAAATGGACGGTGAAGGCGGGGGCGATCTTCCCCCTCCACCACCATGTGAACGAGCAGATCACCTGGATCACCAAGGGCCGCTGCGAGGTCTACTCGCAGGAGAAGAAATACGTGCTGACGGCCGGATCGGTGCTGATCATCCCGCCGAACGTACCGCACGAATTCCGCTGCACCGAGGATAGCATCGACATCGATTTCTTCGCCCCAGGGCGGCAGGATTGGGCCGATGGCGCGGCATCGGTTGCCGCGAAGCAGTAACCGCCACGAATCCCCGACTTCGTTTTCACGTAGGATGTTAATCATGGCTCAGCACATGCGCACCGCCATTGTCGAAGAACAGGGCGGCCCCTTTCGGATCCGCCAGCGCCCGGTGCCGGTCCCACAGGCGGGCGAGGTGCTAGTGCGGATACACGCCAGCGGCGTGAACCCGCTCGATACCAAGATCCGGGCAGGCAAAGCGGATCATGCGCGTCAGCCGTTGCCCGCGATCCTCGGCATGGACCTCGCCGGGACGGTTGAAGCCCTTGGGGCGGGCATGACCGAATTTGCCATCGGCGACGAGGTCTGGGGCATGGCCGGCGGGGTCGGCGGGCTTCAGGGCAGCCTCGCGCAATTTGTCGTGGTGGACGCAGCGCTGCTCGCGCCCAAACCGGCCGGCCTGTCGATGCGCGAAGCGGCGGCGGTGCCGCTGATCTTCATCACTGCGTGGGAGGGGTTGGTGGATCGCGCCGATGTTCGCGCGGGTCAAACGGTGCTCGTCCAGGGCGGAACCGGCGGCGTCGGGCACATGGCGATCCAGATCGCCCGGGCCCGCGGTGCCAAAGTCCATGCGACCGATCGGCTGGACCGCGCCGATGACCTTGCGGCATTGGGCGCAATCCCGATCGATCGCGACATTGCGGTCGAGGATTATGTCGCCCTTCACACCGGCGGCCGGGGCTTCGACCTCGCCTATGACACGGTCGGCGGCGCGGTGCTCGACGCCTCGTTCCGCGCGGTCGGCCGTTTCGGCCATGTCGTGAGTGCGCTCGGCTGGGGCACACACGCGCTTGCCCCGCTATCCTTCCGTGCGGCGACCTATTCGGGGGTGTTCACCCTGCTGCCGATCCTGACCGGCGAAGGGCGCGCGCATCACGGCGAGATATTGCGCGAAGCGACCCGCCTGATCGATGCGGGTCTGCTCTCCGTACGGCTCGACGATCGCCGCTTCACGCTGGACACCGTTGCCGGCGCGCACGCCGCGATCGAGGATCGCTCAGCGCGCGGCAAGCTGGTCGTCGACATCATCGCCTGAATCGCGAGGAGGGTGCGATGCGCAATTCTGGACGAACTCCCGCCAACAGGGCGCTGCCGGCCGTGCTCGCGGTCCTGCTGTCGGCCGCGTTTTTCGGTCTCAATGCCATTGCCTCGAAGGCGCTCTTCGCACCGCCGCCGATCTTCGATCCGGTGTCGCTGTTCGTTGCGCGCGGGCTATGGTCGCTGCCGCTGTTCTTGGTGCTGGCGCTCGTCACTCGGCCCAAGGCGATGCCGCATCTTTCCCGGACGGATGCCGGCCTGTTCCTGCTGTGCGGTATGACCTACGGCCCGGGGACCAATGCGCTGTCGGCGCTCGGTGCGGGGGCGACCAGCGCGGCGCATGCGGTGCTGCTGCTGAGCCTGTTCCCGCCCCTCGCGTCGCTGCTGGCCGCGTTCTTCCTCCGGGAGCGGCTGGGCGTGCTGCGCATCGCGGCGATCGGCGTGGGCGTGATCGGCGCCGCGACGCTGACCTTGTCCAAATCGGGCAGCGGCTCTTCGCTCGGTGGCGACGCCCTGATCGGGGCGTTCCTGTTCACCTGGGCGATTCTCACCCTTGGAATCCGGGTGCTGGATCGGCGCTATCCACCGCTGTTCGTCGTCGGGGTGTTCGGAACGATCGGGAGCCTGCTCCTCGGTGCGATCGGCCTCGCGGCGGGGCGTGCAGATGCTGTGCTTATCCCGATCACCCATATCGAGTTTCGCACGATCCTTTGGTTCGATCTCGAACTGGTTCTCTTCCTGTCCCTGGGCGGACAGCTGCTCCAGGGTTTCGCCCTGCGCTCGCTCAATATCGCGACAGTAGTGGCGCTGACCTCCTACGGATCGATCTTCGCTGGATTGGCGGCATCGACACTGATCCTTGGAGAACGCTTGACCGGAGGAGAAATTCTCGCGGGCGCCTTTCTCGCCATCGCGCTGGCACTCGCGCTTCTGGGACAGAGGTCCGCCAATTCCCGGCAATGAGCTGGATGTAACGCTCGGGATGTCGCGCGCCCGATCTAGGCCGTTGCGGCTTCGCCAAGCTCGTCGAATATCGCCTCGGCGTCCTTATCGATCGCGGGAATATCGTAGCGCAGACCCATCCGCGCCCCGTCGATCTCTATGGGTAGGCCCGGAAGCCGGGTCTTGGTCCCATCGGGCAAGCTGACGTCGATCAGCCCGCCCGATTGGACGAGATGCGGGTCGTCGAACAATTCGTCCGGCCGCGCGATCGGTGCGAACGGCAGGCCGAGGGTGTCGAGCTTTCCGAGCAGTGCCTCGCGCGTCATGTCCGCGAACAGCGTCCGGACCCGGGGCAGGATGGCGTCGCGTGCCAGCACGCGCTGGTTGTTGCTGGCATAATCCGGATCCGACCCGAGATCGTCCAGGCCGAACGCCTCGCAGAACGCAGTCCATTGGCTGTCGCTCACGACGCCGACGAACACTTGCTCGTTCGGGCGCGCCGTTTCGAATACGTCGTAGATCGCCCAGGCAGAGACGCGCACCGGCATCGGCTGCGCGGCCTCCCCGGTGACTGCCTGCTGCGCCATGTGCTGCCCGACCAGGAACGCCGTCGTCTCGTAGAGCGCGCATTTGATCTCCGCGCCCTGGCCGGTGCGGTGCCGGCGCTCGAGCGCGGCGAGAATTCCGATCACCCCGAACATGCCGCCGGTAATGTCGACGACCGACGATCCCGCACGCAAAGGGCGACCGGGCGGCCCGGTCATATAGGCGAGACCGCCCATCATCTGGGTCACTTCATCGAGTGCGGTACGGTGTTCGTAGGGGCCGGTCAGGAACCCCTTGGCCGAGCAATAGATCAGCCCAGGATTGTCGGCCTTGAGCGTGGCATGGCTCAACCCGAGGCGGTCGAGTGTGCCCGGACGGAAATTCTCGATGACGATGTCCGCGCGCGCCGTCAGCTTGCGCGCGATCCTGAGCCCGCGCTCCGACTTGAGATCGAGACACAGACTGCGCTTGTTGCGGTTGAACATCGGGAAATAGCCGGCACCCGACCCCAGCAGCCGGCGCGTCTGGTCGCCCCCTTCGGGTTCCACCTTGATGACCTCGGCACCGAGATCGGCGAGGATCACGCCGATCGATGGCCCCATCACCATGTGCGAGAATTCCACCACGCGAATCCCGGTCAGCGGCCTATCTTCTTCGGTCACGATCGTCTTGCCCCTACTCGACAGCTGGTCATTTTGATATATAATTAGGACAAATAAGCAAGAGGCGGTTATGGCCGGTCGAGCCGACGCGATCGATATATTGGTGAGCGAAGTGGGGCCTCGCGACGGTCTCCAGAATATCGCGTCGATCATGCCGACCGAGGCGAAAAAGGCCTGGATCGTGGCGGAGGCCGCGGCCGGCGTGCGCGAGATCGAGGTCGGCAGTTTCGTCCCCGCCAGGCTCCTGCCCCAGCTCGCCGACACCGCCGAGATCGTGGCATTCGCCAAGACGATCCCCGGGCTGACGGTGGCCGTGCTCGTTCCCAATGCGCGCGGCGCGGAGGCGGCGATCGCGGCTGGCGCGGACAAGATCACGCTGCCCTTGTCGGTGTCCGAAACGCATAGTCTCGCCAACCTCCGCCGCACGCACGATCAGGTGCTGGCCGAGGCGGCAGCGATCGCCGCGCTGATCCGGCGGTGCCCGCCCGGCGCCCGGCCGCATTTCGAGGGAAGCCTGTCGACGGTGTTCGGCTGCACGCTCGAAGGGCCGATCGCCGACGCCCAGATCGCGCGGCTGGCCGAGGCGCTGATGGCCGCGGGATGCGACGAGGTCGGGCTGTCGGATACGACCGGCTATGCGAACCCGGCTGCGGTCAGGCGCCTGATCGGGCTGGTGCGCGCTGTGGTGGGAGAGGGGGCGCTCACCGGCATCCATCTCCACAATACCCGCGGGCTGGGGCTGGCCAACGCGCTGGCTGCGCTCGATTGCGGGCTCACCACGCTCGATTCCTCGCTCGGCGGACTGGGCGGCTGTCCCTTCGCGCCGGGCGCGAGCGGCAACATCGTAACCGAGGATCTGGTGTTCATGCTCGAGGCGATGGGGTTGCGGACCGGGATCGACATCGACCGGCTGCTCGCGACGCGCGCGATCGTCGCCGCGGCATTGCCGGAGGAAGAGCTGTTCGGTTTCGTGGCCGACGCCAAATTGCCGCTCGGCTTCGTGCCGGCAAACTCGCTGGAGACGTGTGATGCCTGATATCGTCGGAACGCGCATGGTGTCGGACGGCAAGACCGCCCGCCAGCTGTTCGAGGAAGTGATGGCCAATCCGGCGCGCGCGAAGTTCGGTTTCGGCGAGAAGCTGGCGATCGTGAACGTCGATTTCCAGAACGCCTATACCCGGATCGACGAGTTCAGGACGGCGTACGAAACCGACCCGCGCCAGATCGAGCATGTGAACACCATCTCCGCGCTGGCGCGGGCCAGGGGCATGCCGGTGGTCTGGACGCACGTCGCTTATGTGGAGGACGGCAGCGATGCCGGAATCTGGGGCACGCGCACCGACACGCCCGATTCGCTCCAGAACATCAAATACGAGTCGCGCCGCCACCAGTTCGACGAGCGCTGCGCGATCGATCATGCCCGCGACGCGATCTATACCAAGCGGATGCCGTCGGCGTTTTTCGAAACGCCGCTGCAGAGCTTGCTCGTCTGGCACAAGGTCGATACCGTGGTCGTGACCGGCGGCTCGACCTCGGGCTGCGTGCGGGCGACCGCGGTCGACAGCCTGAGCCGCGGCTATCGGACGATCGTCCCGATCGAGACCTGCGCCGACAAGCACGAGAGCTATCACTTCGCCAATCTCACCGATCTGCAGCTCAAATATGCCGATGTCGAACCGGCCCAGACGGTGATCGACTGGCTGGAGGCGCGGTGATGCGCGAAGGCGAAAACGATCCGGGGCTATACGACTTCCGCCCCTATCGCGGGCGGCCGGCGCTTTCCTGGCCCGGCGGCAAACGCGTGGCGGTGTGGGTTTCCCCCAATATCGAATTCTACGAACTCGATCCGCCCTCCAATCCGCATCGCAAGAGCTGGCCCAAACCGCATCCCGATGTGGTCGGCTATAGCCACCGCGATTACGGCAATCGCGTCGGTCACTGGCGAATGGCCGACATGATGACCAGGCACGGCTTCCCGGGGTCGGTCAGCCTGTCGGTGGCGATGTGCCAGCACCTGCCGGAGATCGTCGCGGACGCCAATGCGCGCGGCTGGGAGTTCTTCAGCCACGGCATCTACAATACCCGCTACAGCTACGGCATGGACGAGGCGCAGGAACGCGCGCTGATCGAGGATTCGATCAGGACGGTGCGCGATGCGACCGGCCAGACGATCAAGGGCTGGCTCGCGCCCGCGCTGACCCACACGCCGCGCACGCTCGACCTGATCGCCAACTATGGCCTCAGCTACACCTGCGACCTTTATCACGACGACCAGCCCGGCGAGGTCCACGTCAACTCGGGACGGTTGATCTCGATGCCCTACAGCCTGGAGGTCAACGACCATTACGGCTTCTTCGTCTACAACATGAGCCCGCGCGCTTATGCCGAGACGCTGATCCACCAATACGAACGGCTGGCCGAGGAAGGCGGTACGGTGATGTGCATTCCGCTGCACGCATATCTCATCGGCCAGCCGCATCGCATCGGGCCGTTCGAGGAGGTGCTCAGGCATATCGCCGCGGACGGGCGGGCGTGGATCACGCGGTCGGGCGATATCGCCGACCATTACCTGCAGCAGGTGCCGGCATGAGCCTGGATCCGAGCTATCTCGACTATCCGCTGCGCAAGCGCGGGATGGACCATGATTTCTATCCCTGGTCGAACCTGTTCGAGCGGCCGCCGCTCGCCTGGCCGTCGGGCAAGCCGGTGGCAGTGGCGATCGTGGTGGACCTGGAATGGTTCCCGATCCGGCCCAACGACACGCCGTTCCGCGCGCCGGGTCATATGGTCACGCCCTATCCCGATTATCGCCACTACACGTCGCGCGAATATGGCACGCGCGTGGGGTTCTATCGGATGCTCGATGCCTTCGCGGGGGTTGGCGCGCGCGTGTCGGTGGCGGCGAACGGAGCGATCGCGGAGCGCTATCCGGCGATCATCGCCGACATCGTCGCCGGCGGGCACGAGATCGTTGCCCATTCGACGGACATGAACGGCACGATCGCGAGCGGGATGCCCGAAGACGAGGAGCGCGCGCTGATCACCGGCGCGCTCGACGCGATCGAGAAGGTCGCGGGAGCGCGCCCTCGAGGCTGGCTGTCGATCGCCCGGTCGCAATCCTTCGCCACGCCGCGGCTGCTGGCCGAGTCGGGCGTGGCCTATATGTGCGACTGGGTGAACGACGATCTCCCCTATCGCTTCACGACGCCGGCAGGCACGCTGGTCAACGTGCCGGTCAATCACGAACTGTCCGATCGCCAGATCGTCACGGTGCAGCAGCAATCGGCCGATTCCTATGTCGAGCAGATGCAGGATGCCTTCCGGCTGCTGGCGGGCGAGGCGGCGCGGTCGGGCGGCGGGCGGATGCTGCCGCTCAACGTCACGCCCTATGTGATGGGCTTGCCGTATCGCATTGGGGCGTTCGAGCGGCTGCTCGCCTGGCTGAGCGACCAGCCGGAGGCGGCGTTCCACACGACCGGAGAGGTTGCCGGCGCGCTGCCCTGACGGGTGACGGTCAGAACGTGACGCGGTGGAGGTCGAGCCGGATCTGATAACGATCCGGCCGGAAGTGCGCCTGGATATATTGGATCGGGCGGCGGTCGCTGTCGTAGACGGTGCGCGAGACGCGCAGCAGCGGTGAGCCCATATCGACGCGCAGCAGCGAGGCGAGCGTGGCGTCGGCGAGCGAAGCAGTGATGACTTGGTCGGCCGCGCCGATCCTGATCCCGGCTTCCTGGATCAGCGCCAGCATCGGCGTCTTGGCGAGCGCGGCGGGGGTCAGCTTGACGCCCAGCGCCTCGGGGACGTGGCTGACATAATGGCCGAACGGTTCGCCTTCCGACCAGCGCACGCGGACGGCACGCTTCAACGGTGCGCCGATGGCCACCCGCAACATGTCGCTGACGGGCGCCGCGGCAGGGACCGTTTCGAGCTCGATCAGCTTGACCTGTGTTGCGCGGCCGAACGCGATCAGCGATTCCATCGCCTGATCGATATCGCCTTCGATCGGCTTGGCCGGCGGCTCGAAGGTGACGATCGTGCCGACCCGCTGCTTGCGTGCGACCAGCCCGACCTGGGCGAGCTCATCGAGCGCGCGGCGCGCGGTGATGCGGGATACGCCGAAACTCTCGGACAGTTCCTGCTCGGTCGGCAGCCGCGACCCGGTCGCGCGCTGGCCGCTCTCGATTTCGCCGCGGAATTGCAGGAATATCTGGTGATAGAGCGGTACCGGTTGCAGCCTGTCTACGCCGGCGAGGCCTTCCGCGGCGCGCTTGGCCATCGATACTCTCCCCCGTTTGCGTCGCCGTCCGTTTAGCATTGCTCTGCGACATATAACAATTGGCCGTCGCTCCGCCGCCTTCCTGGCGGCGCTCGAGTCCCGACCGCCTCCGGCTCTTAGGCGCACCGCCCATGACGATTTTATGTATTGTCTTATCTCTATATCAAATCTATTGTCCTACTTATATACCAAATGAATCGGCGGGATGCGCATTGGCGGACCGGCGAGGACGGGGTGGTTGGGGATAATGGCGCGCGATACGCACCCATCAAATGGCAGAGAGGCCGCGCAAGGGTCGCGCGGGCGAACGCTGTTCGACAAGCTCTGGACCGCGCATCGCATCGTTACCATCGACGCCGCGACCGACCTCCTGCTGATCGATCGCGTCCTGCTACACGAGCGGACCGGCGGGGTCGCGCTCAAGAGCCTCGCCGCAGCGGGGCGTCCGGTGCTGGCGCCGCGTCAGGCGTTCGTGACGATGGATCACGTCGTCGATACCCGGCCGGGGCGGACCGACGCGACGATCATGCCGACCGGCAGCGCCTTCATCACCGAAACGCGCGCTGCCGCCCGTGCGGCGGGGCTGACCGTGTTCGACCTTGGCGACCCCGACCAGGGGATAGGCCACGTTATCTCGCCCGAGCTCGGCATCGTGCTGCCCGGGACAACGCTGGTCTGTCCCGACAGCCACACCTGTTCGCAAGGGGCGCTCGGCGCGCTCGCCTGGGGCATCGGCTCGACCGCGGCAGAGCATGCGCTCGCGACGTCGACGCTGCGCGTCCAGCGGCCGCGCGCGATGCGCATCACGATCGACGGAGCGCTGGCGCCGGGCGTGACCGCCAAGGACCTCGCGCTGCACCTCATCGCGCGCTTCGGCTCGAGCGGCGGGGCGGGGCATGCCGTTGAATATGCCGGGTCGGCGGTGTCGGCGCTCGACGTCGAGGCGCGCCTGACCCTGTGCAACATGGCGACCGAATTCGCCGCCTTCACCGCAGTCATCGCCCCGGACGACAAGGTGTTCGACTATCTGCGGAATCGTCGATACGTGCCGCGGGATGCCGCCTGGGATACGGCGCTCGCGGCGTGGCGGGATCTGCGGAGCGAAGCAGATGCGACGTTCGATGTCGAGCACCGCGTCGATGCCGCCGAGGTCGATCCGATGATCACCTGGGGGACCAATCCGCAACAGGCGATAGCGATCGGCGGCCGGGTGCCCGATTACGCCGCCGTCGTCGGGCGGGAGCGACGCGAGGCCTATGACCGTGCGCTCGCCTATATGGATCTCGCGCCCGGCATGCCGATGATCGGCCTGCCGATCGGCGCCGCCTTCATCGGGTCGTGCACCAACAGCCGGATCGGCGATCTGCGCCGCGCGGCCAGGCTGCTCGAGGGGCGGCGGATCGCGCCGGGGGTCCGTGCCATCTGCGTACCAGGCTCGACCCAGGTCCGCCTCCAGGCCGAACGCGAGGGGCTCGACCGTATCTTCAGCGACGCCGGCTTCGAATGGCGCGAAGCGGGCTGCTCGATGTGCTTCTATTCGGGCGGCGAGAGCTTTGGCCGGCACCAGCGCGTGATCAGCTCGACCAACCGCAATTTCGAGAGCCGGCAGGGGCCGGAAGCGCGCTCGCACCTCGCCTCGCCGGAGACCGTTGCCGCCTCGGCGCTGGCGGGGGCGATCGCCGATCCCCGCGGGGCGGTGCCGTGACGCCGCTCGTCACCCTCACCGCGGTCGCCGCGCCATTGCTGCGCGACAATGTCGATACCGACGCGATCATCCCGTCGCGCGAGATGACGTCGGTGTCCAAGACCGGGCTCGCCGACGGGCTGTTCGCCAATTGGCGCTACCGGGACATCGGATCGCGCGATCCCGATCCCGATTTCGTTCTCAACGACCCGGCGTACGCGACCGCGGCGATCCTGCTCGCCGGTGAGAATTTCGGCTGCGGCTCGAGCCGTGAGCATGCCGTCTGGGCGCTCGCGGAATACGGGTTCCGCGCGGTGTTGGCGGTATCGTTCAACGCGATCTTTCACGGCAATTGCATCAACAACGGGATCGCGCCGGTGGCGCTCGATCGGCAGGCGATCTTCGACATCGCGGCGTCGCTCGTCGATGCGCCGGGCGATCATCCGGTCACCGTCGATCTCGAAAGCTGCACCGTGGCCGCTGCCGGCGAAAGCTGGTCGTTCGCCATCGATCGCGAAGCCCGGGAGATGCTGCTGACCGGCATGGACGCGATCGAGCGGACGCTGGCGCGCCGCGACCTTATCCATGCCGTGCGCAAGGCCGACCGCGAGGCCCGGCCCTGGATCTATCTTTAGAACCGCAGAAGATGAACGAAAGTAAAAACAAAAAGAAAATCAATGACCTGATTTGAACATTCTTGGAGGGAGACACGCAATGCAACTAGCTAGAAAGGGTTGGCTTCTCGCCGGGGTCGCGATCGCTTGCTTCCCCGGCATTCTCCACGCGCAGGCGGCCGATCCGGCTGCCCCGGCCGCCAATGACGGCCGCGCCCAATCGGCGGCGCCGCAGGCCGAGGCGACCGCGAACGACGGCGTCGGCGAGATCGTCGTCACCGCGCGACGCGTCAGCGAAAGTCTCCAGACCGCGCCGCTCGCGATCACCGCGCTCAGCGACAAGATGCTGAGCCAGGTCAACGTGAACGATACGCTCGACCTGTCGGGCCGGGCGCCCAACGTGCAGATCCTGCAGACCGGCGCGGGGTCGGGCGCGGCGTCGATCTTCATCCGCGGCATCGGCAACAACGCGCTGGGGTTCAACCTCAACAACCCGGTCGGCGTCTATATCGACGACGTCTACATGCCGCGCCTGCAAGGCTCGCTGGTCGATCTGCTCGACGTCCAGCGCGTCGAGATCCTGCGCGGGCCGCAGGGGACGCTCTACGGCCGCGATTCGACCGTTGGCGCGATCAAATATGTCAGCAAGGACCCCGACCTTCAGGACTTCCATGCGCTCGCCAAGGTGACGCTCGGCAATTACGATCGCCGTGACGTCCTGGCCGGCGTCTCGGTGCCGATCGTGCCGGGCAAGCTCGCGATCAAGGTCGATGCCGCGGCACGCAACGAGACCGGCTACATGATCGGTGTCACTGCATCGGGCAAACCCGATGGCCAGCACGGCAACGGTATCAACCGGCAGAGCGGGCGGGTCGCCCTGCTTTGGACGCCGAGCGACGACTGGCGCGTGACCTATATCGCCGACCTCAACCATGACGATTCGGGCTCGTCGATCCCGACGCTGATCCGCGGCCCCGGCGGCACCAAGTGCACGCCGGCGGTGGCGCCCTGCGCCCCGGCCTTCGGCTCGCCGTACAAGACCGGCATCAACCTCAATCCGTTCGGCTACGACCATAGTTGGGGGCAAAGCCTCAAGGCCGAATACAATGCCGGCTTCATGACGATCAAATCGATCACCGCCTATCGCGAGCTGAGCGCGCTCGACGTCGTCGACCAGACGCGCGTGCCGGGCGCCGGGGTCCTGCTCAAGGATCTCAAGCGGCAGAACCAGCTCTCGCAGGAATTCCAGTTCACGTCGAACGGAACGGGGCCGTTCAAATGGGTGGCGGGGCTGTTCTATTTCCGCGAGCATATCGACCACGACGCCAATCTCTACACCACCCAGCAGGTGAGCGACGGGCAATTGTCCAATAGCTACGCCGCCTTCGCCACGCTCAACTACGAGATCCTCAGCGGCCTTCATCTCGAAGTCGGCGGCCGGGTCAGCCGCGAGCGCCGGTCGATCGACCGCGTCGTGACGCCGATCGGCGGGGGCAATCCGATCATCAGCGGCTCGGCCGGATTTGCCGAGACCAAGGCGACGTACAAGGTCGGGTTGGACTATGCGATTTCGCCGACGGTGATGGTCTATGTGTCGCGGTCGACCGGTTACCGGCCGGGCAGCTTCGCCAGCACCTATGCCTCGCCGGCGGTGGCGCCGGTGGTGTTCGGCCATACCGGGGCCGAGACCGCCGAGAATAACGAGATCGGCCTGAAGTCGGAATGGTTCGATCGCCATCTGCGGCTCAACCTCGCGGCGTTCGACACCAACTACAAGAACCTGCAGACCCAGGCGACGACCATCCCGTACAACGTCACCGCGACCGACTTCAGGTTCCGCGGCATCGAGCTCGAGGCCGAGGCCCGGATCACCCGCGAATTCTCGGTGTTCGCCAGCGGGGGCTATCTCGAGGCCGACACGCTGTCGGGGGTCAATATCGGCAAACGGCCGCGCCTCACGCCGCAATGGCAATATTCGATCGGCGCGGAGTATCGCGTGCAGCTGAACGATCGGACGCAATTCTTCATTAACGCCAACGACGTTTATACCAGCAGCTACACGACCGACCCGTCGAACGTTTCCTCGACGTTCCAGAAGGCCTACTCGCTGGTCGGCGCCAATGCCGGGCTCGACCTCGCGAACGGTAAATATCGCATCATGGTCGGCGGCAAGAACCTGACCAACGCGGCGTATTTCAACGGCACGTCGCTCAACGTCTCGCAATATTACGGCGCGCCCCGTACCTTCTTCGTCGAATTGCAGGTGAAATTATGAGCGCGGACTTCATCCTGATCGATACCGACGCGATGCCGGTCGAGGAGGATCCCCGGAACCCCGGCAAGCAGACCCAGCTGCTGCTGTCGCGCGACGATACCGGCGGCGGCGTGGTGCGGATCAGCCATTGGCCCGCCGGATTCACCGAGAAGATCCGGGCGATGGCGGACAAGGGCCACCGGCATTACCATCGCTCGGTCAACGAACGGCATTATGTGCTCGGCGGCGATTGGACCAGCCTGTACTGGCCCGACCGCGAGGGCGGGCCGGCGGCGACCCGTCTCGTCCGCCATCACTATCTCGAAAACCCGCCGATGACGCTGCACGGCATCCGCCGCGATCTCGGACCCGAAACGGGCACCAAGTTCCTGGTCTGGACCAGCGGTCCCGGCACCGACGTGCACGAGCCCGAGGCCAAGACCGAATCGTTCGATGTCGATTTCGACGGGCCGGTCCCGGAGGGGATCGGATTGTCGCCGATCATGTTCAACGCGCGCGACCGGGCGTGGTCGCCGCATCCCGACCAGCCGGGATGGCTGGTCAAGGAACTCTCGCCTGCGCAGGAGAAGCTGCCCGGCGTGACGCTGGTCAACATCCCCGCCGGGTCCCGCGCGACCATACGCGTGCCGGGCTCCGCGGGTGATCTCTTCGACCGCTGGCTCTATCTGGTCTCGGGCGATCTGGCGGTCGCGGTCGACGGGCAGGGCGGTACGACGCCTGCCGCGATGACCGAGAACGGCTTTCTCGCATGGCGCGACACCGCCACCGTGGTCAGCACCGGCGAACCGGTGAGCGAGGGCGGCTGCGTCGCGATCTGCATCGGGCACCTGCTCGGCGCCGTGCCGGCGACGGTGAACTGAGATGGGCGGCACGATGCTCCGCGAGCTCCAGGTCCAACCGGCGACGCGCGAGAATTTCGCGCCCTATGGCGTGCTCGTGGGGGTGAACGAGGCGGTCGGCTCGCGCACCGGCCAATTCTATGGCGACAAGGTCGAGCTCTGGGCGCCCGGCGGCTTCGTCAGCGACGAGCAGACCGTGCTCAGCGTCGCCCGCATCCACGCGCGGCCGCCCGACGTCGTGTGGATGGAGCGGCACTTCAAACACACCCAGACCTTCATCCCGCTCCACGGCAACGCGTTCGTGGCAGTGCTGGGAGCGCCGACCGACACGCCGCATCCCCATCCGGACACGGTTCGCGCCTTCTATTTCGACGGCACGTGCGGGGCGCAGCTTCACATCGGCACCTGGCACGAATTTCCGTTTCCGGCCGGCGATCGGGCCGAGGTGGTCGTCATCCTGCGCAAGGAGACCCAAGCCAATCTCGAGGTCAAGGAGAACGACGAAGCGGTCGGCGACGACCTCGAGAAGCGAAACCTGCAGGTGCGTCTCGGCTTCGGCTACACATATTCGCTGTGAGGGGCCGTCCGTTCTTCCCGCCGATCCCTTCGACGCTGTCGGGCGAAACGCGGTGAGCAGGCGCGGCGCGGCCTATAGCTGGTATGTCGTCTACCTGCTGCTGTCGATCTTCATCCTCTCGTATCTCGATCGTTACGCGCTGACCCTGCTGGTCGACCCGATCAAGAAGTCGCTCGGGCTGAACGATTTCCAGATCGGCCTGCTGCTCGGCCCCGCCTTCTCGCTGTTCAACGTCCTGGTGAGCATCCCGCTCGGCTGGTACGCCGACCGGTCCAATCGCAAGTTCCTGCTCATGGCCGGCATCGTCGTCTGGTGCGCGATGACGATGGGAAGCGGCCTCGCCACGACCTTCGTGATGCTGCTCGTCTGCCGATTGGGCCTCGGGCTCGGCGAGGCGGTGGTCAGCCCCGGGTCGATCTCTATCATCAGCGATTATTTCGACCGCAATCGTCGGGCGCGGGCGATCAGCATCTATATGGCGGGCCCGTATCTCGGAGCCGGGCTCGCGTTTCTCGGCGGTGGGCTGGTGGTCCGCTGGCTCGAGGTGTCGGGACCGATCCATTGGCCGATCGTCGGCGCGCTCCTGCCCTGGCAGTCGGCGTTCATCCTGATTGGTGCGCCGGGTTTCCTGTTCGCGGCGCTCATGCTCACGGTGCGCGAACCGCAGCGTCACGAAAAGCTGTCGCCCGCCGAGGGTGGGGGGCGGGCGTTCCGCTACATCCTCGCGCGCTGGCGGGGTTTCGGCGCGGTCTTCGTCGGTTCGTCGTGCAACTTCGCCATGAGCGGGCTTGCCTTCTGGAACGTACCTCTGTTCCAGCGCGTATGGGGCTGGAACGTTGCCGAAGTGGGCGCGCTCACCGGCCTGTTCTATTTCACCGCGGGGCCGATCGGCACGGCGATCGCGGTCGCGGCGCAGCGACGGTTCGGTACCGATCATCGCGACGGCGCCATGCGTATCCTGATCCTGGGCCTGCTGCTCGCCGTGCCGGCAAGTGCGCTCTATCCCGTCATGCCGTCCGCACAGGCGGCAGCGGCCCTGATGTTCGTCGCTTTCATCGGCAAATCCGTTGCGACCGCGGGCGGGCCAGCCTCGATCGCCTTGATCACGCCCGGCGAGATCCGCAGCCAGTCTCTCGCCATCTACAATACCGCGATCGGGCTCATCGGGCCGCTGATCGGACCTCCCGTGATCGGATGGGTGATCGATCGCGGCGGCGACCCCAAGGCCATCGGCCTGGTCCTGTCCATCTATGTCGTGGCCGTCGGGATTCCGTCGATGCTTCTCGTCGTGCTCGGCCTAAAGCACTATCGCACGGAGGTCGTTGCTTTGGAGAAGGCGCTGCGCCCCTCCGGATTCTCAAAGCAAGAATAAAGCGAAAGCGGATCGTTTTCTGAACATTGCTCGGTATGGGCTTTTGTGCGGCCTCTCTTGCTGAAGGCACTGTGGATGCCGACGAACCAAGAACGTCGGGCGAGCTTCTGATAAGCAGACAAACCCCCGGTCTGAGCGCCGAAAGTCGAATCCGATCCGAAGGGAAAAGGAGCTGGCGGAACTGTCCGTTTAAAGCGAACCGCTTTCTGCACGATGGGCTTCGATCTTCGACGACGGCGGGTTAGCCGCCTGGCGTTACTGGGACCGAAACTCCGACAAGTTGATCCCCAGTCTGGCCAGCTTGTCGTACAGTGTCTTGCGCGGGATACCGAGCAGTTCGGTCGCCTCGACGGTATTGCCCCCCACCGAGGCGAGGACATCGCGAATGACCAGCGCCTCGAACTGAGCGAGCCGCTGCGGCAGCGGGAGCGCTGCCGCCTTGGCGTGGTATGTCATCTCGTCGGGCAGCCCGAGCGCGAACCGCTGCGCGAAGTTGCGCAATTCGCGGACATTGCCGGGCCAGTCGTGCTCCATGAGGCGGGTTCGGCTACGACTGTCGAGCGGAGGCGGATTGCGGCCGAGCCTGTCGGCTGCGGCCGCGAGGAAATGCGCGAACAGTAGCGGAATGTCCGAGCGGCGTTCGCGCAAGGGGGGCAGACGCAGGCGGATGACGTTCAGCCGATAATAGAGATCGTCGCGAAAGCGTCCCTCGCGGACCGCTTCGCCGAGATCCCGCTTGGCGGCGGCGACCACGCGCATGTCGATCGATCGCGGCGTGTCGCCGCCGAGCGGTACGACCTCGCGCTCTTCGAGCACGCGAAGCAGCTTGACCTGGACCGCCGGGGTCGCGCTGTCGATCTCGTCGAGGAACAGCGTGCCGCGATTGGCCTGCTCGATGCGGCCCGGCCGTGATCCCCGGCCGTCGGAGACGCCGAACAGCTCGCTTTCGGCGATCGCCTCGGGCAACGCGCCGCAATTCACCGCGACGAACGGCCGTCCCCGGCGCGTGCCGCCGCGATGGAGCAGGAGTGCCACCAGCTCCTTTCCAGTTCCGGTCTCGCCTTCCACCAGCACATCGAAATCGGCCTGGGCGACCTCGATGATCGTCTCGCGCAATTGCCGGACGATCGGGGTTTCGCCGATCAGCGGATAGCTGTCCTCGGCGACGAGCGCGGCCCGACGCAGCTGGCGATTGTCGAGCACCAGCCGCCGGCTGTCGAGCGCGCGGCGGGCGGATGCGGCGAGATTCTCCGCCGCGAACGGCTTGGTCAGGAAATCGAACGCGCCGTCGCGCAACGCGCCCAGCGCCATCGGTACGTCGGCATGGCCGGTGATCAGGATGACGGGGATGTCCGGATCGACCGCATGGACGCAAGCCAGCAGTTCGAGCCCGTCGATGCGCGGCATGCGGATATCGGAGACGAAGATGCCGGCGAAGTCAGGGTCGAGATTGGCCAGCGCCTCCTCGGCCGAGGCGAATGCGCGCGCGGTCAGCCCTTCGAGTTCGAGCGACTCGACATTGACCTCGCGCAGCGAGGCGTCGTCATCGACGAAGCGGATTTCGAGGCCAGGCGTTTCAAACATTGGCTTTCCTTAATCGCACCGCGAAGGCCGCGCCGCCGAGCGGGGTTGTCGTCAAGGTGATGTCGCCGCCGAATTCGCGCGCGATATCGCGTGCGATCCCGAGACCCAGGCCGAGCCCGTCGGACTTGCCGGTGACGAAGGGCGTGAACAGCGTATCTTCCATGTCCTGAGCGATTCCAGGGCCGTTGTCCGCGATCGTCACGACGATATCCTCAGCGACGTCGACGCCGATACGGACGCGCGGGTCGGCGGACGCAGCCAGCGCGTCGAGCGCATTCTGGATGAGGTTGACCAGGATCTGCTCGAGCCGGATCCCGTCCGCCACGACGACCAGGTCGCCGGAAGGTTTGTCGCGATCGATCGCGACATGTGCGCTGCGGATACGATCGCCCAGCAACAGCAATGCCCCGTCGATCGCTCCCGACAATTCGACCACGCCAAGGCTCGGCGTGCCGCGCCGGGCGAACCGGCGAAGCTCGGAGGTGATCCGCCCGATCCGATCCGCGAGCTCGGTGATCCTGCCGAGATTGTGCTGGGTCCGCACGATGTCGGCGCGCGCGATCAATCGCGATGCGTTCTCCGCGCAGGTGCGGATCGCGGCGACCGGCTGGTTCACTTCGTGCGCGACGCCCGCGGTGACCTGTCCGATGATCCCGAGCCGGTTGGCCTGGGCGAGCTCTTCGCGCGCCGCGCGGAGGCGCAGGTCGGCCTGCTGGCGCTCGCTCGATTCCACGCGCAGCCGCTCATTGCTGTCGCGCAGTTCCGCCGTCTGCCGCTCGACTTCGCGTTCGAGCACGCGCCAGTTCTCGCGCTGCAGCGCCCGTTTTTCGTATGCGCGGATGATGACGCCCGTCACGACGATCAGCAGGATGGCCGCGCCCAGCAGCAATTCGCGCACCAAGGTCGCGGGCGACGCTTCGAACGGGTCGAGCGGCTCGAGATGGCGGAGCGTCCAGCCCTGCATCGGCACCGGCGCCTCGCCGACCACGAAGCGCCGCCCGTCTTCCATCAGCGCGGGAACCGAGGTCGCACCCGAGCTGATGGCGAGCTTGCGGAACCGCCATCCGGGCTGGCTGGTCAGCATCACGGCGCCGCGCGAGTCCATCACCACGGTGGGGCCGTCCTGCGCGCGCCATTGCGCCTCGATCTGGTCGAACTCGACCTTCACGACGATGACGCCGATCGGCTTGCCGTCGCGCGCGACCCGATGCGCCAGGAAGAGCCCTGGCCGGCCGGTGACGGCACCGAGGGCGAACTCCTCGGCATGCCCGGCGGACAGCGCCTCGCGGAAATAGGTCCGGAAGCGGTAGTCATGCCCGATGAAGCTGGTCGGCAGCCGGGAATTGCTCGCGGCGACCGCCACGCCTTTGTCGTCGAGCAGATAGATCACCGCGGCGTTGGTGCGCCGCGCGAGCAGGTCGAGCTTGCCGTTGAGTTCGGCCTGCGTGCGCTGCCGGCGTTCGAGCACTTCCTGGACCTCGGGATATTCGGTCAGCACCAGCGGCAGCAGGCGATATTTCTGCAGCTCGCTCGCGAACAACCCGGCATGAGTCCGCGCCATCTGTTCGGCCGCCCGACGCCCATCGGCGACAGCTGCCGAATCCGCCCAGCGCAACGCCAGGACCGCAATTGCCGCCAGCAGCAGCGCTCCAATGCCGGCCGCGAGGAACACGCGGCGTATCGGGATCACGGTAGCGAGTCGCTTCACGTTCGGGTGCATATTGCGAAATATCGCACAGAACGATTCAGTTTGCGCGAAATTTCAGACTAAATGCTCAACACTAAGAGCTTCTGTTCTAGCATTAGTACGTATTTACAATATGTTATGGAGAGATCGTTTTTCTCCTTTAGACCCATATTGAACTCATCTAGCCTCGGCACAGAGCCAATAAGGCCGGGCGGCGACGCCGTGTGGGATGGGAGAGATCGAATGGGGCCAGCCGCGGAGCATTCCGCCGACCTGCCGCGTCGCAGCGGGTTCGTGCGCACGACCTGGTTCCAGGTGATCGTCGGTATCGTGCTGGGCATTGCGCTGGGCATCCTCTGGCCCGCCGCCGGCGAAGCGATGAAGCCGCTCGGCGACGGCTTCATCAAGCTCGTGCGGATGATCATCGCACCTATTATTTTCCTTACTGTGGTAACCGGTGTCACCGGCATGCGCGAGATCGGCGAGGCCGGTCGGGTCGCCGCCAAGGCCGTGATCTACTTTCTGTGCCTTTCCACGCTGGCACTGATCCTCGGTCTGGTCGTCGCCAACGTGGTGCAGCCCGGCGCCGGGATGAACATCGATCCGCGGACGCTCGATACGCATGCCGTGTCGACCTATGTCGCGCAGGCGCATGAAGCGAGCATCAGCAATTTCATCCTCGCGATCATCCCGGAGACATTGGCCTCGGCCTTGACCGATGGCTCGATCCTCCAGGTCCTGCTCGTCGCCATCCTGTTCGGCGTGGCGCTGTCGCTGGCCGGCAAGCCGGTCCGGCCGCTGGTCGACCTGCTCGAGATGCTGCTCAAGGTGACGTTTCGCCTCGTCGCGATCGTGATGTGGGCGGCGCCGGTGGGCGCGTTCGGCGCGATCGCCTTCACGATCGCCAAATATGGGGCGCCGTCGCTGGTCCATCTCGGGACGCTGATCGCGACCTTCTATCTGACGTCGCTGTTCTTCATCTTCGGCATTCTCGGGATCGTCGCCTGGCTGAACGGCTTCTCGATGGTGCGGCTGATCGCCTATCTGCGGACCGAGCTATTGCTCGTGCTCGGCACGTCGTCGTCCGAACCGGCGCTGCCTGGGCTGATCGACAAGATGGAGCGGGCAGGCTGCGCGCGTCCCGTCGTCGGGCTCGTCGTACCGACCGGCTATTCGTTCAACCTCGACGGCACCAATATCTACATGACGCTCGCCGCGCTGTTCATTGCCCAGGCGACCAATACGCATCTGTCAGCGGGGGCGCAGATCGCGCTGCTGCTGGTCGCGATGCTCAGTTCGAAGGGCGCGGCGGGGGTCACCGGCGCCGGCTTCATCACGCTCGCCGCGACGCTGACCGTGGTGCCGTCGGTGCCGATCGCCGGCATGGCGCTGATCCTCGGCATCGACCGCTTCATGAGCGAATGTCGCAGCCTCACGAACTTCATCGGCAACGCCGTGGCGACGATCGTCGTCGCGCGCTGGGAAGGCGCGCTCGATCGCGATCGCCTCGCGGCCGCGCTGGGCACTCCCGGACGCCCGCCGATCACCGTGCAAACGGAGCTGGCCGACTAACGAATAGCAAGAAGAGAAGGGATGGGAGAGAGGAGATGAAGGGTTTTCACAGGGTGCCGGCTTCGGCGCTGATAGGGTGTTCGATCCTGGCCATCGCGCTGGCAACGCCGGCATGGGCCCAGGACGCCCCCGCCGCGCCGGCCGATGCCGCGCCGGGAGCCGCCGCTCCGGACGGCCAGAAGACGGATAACGCGAGCGCTCCGGGCGGCGCCACCGCCCCCGGCGACATCGTCGTCACCGGTTTCCGGTCGAGCCTTGCCAGCGCGCTAAATGCCAAGCGCAATGCGACGGGTGTGATCGATGTGATCAAGGCCGAGGACATCGCGGCCTTCCCCGATCTCAACCTCGCTGAATCGCTGCAACGCATCCCGGGCGTGTCGATCACCCGCGTGGCGGGCGAGGGACGCGAAATCTCGGTTCGCGGCCTGGGCCCGGACTATACCCGGGTGCGCGTCAACGGGATGGAGGCGCTAGCCACCTCGGGCGGGACCGACAGCGGCGGCGCCGTCGGCAACAATCGCGGCCGCGGGTTCGATTTCAATATCTTCGCCTCGGAACTGTTCAATTCGTTGACGGTGCGCAAAACCGCCTCGGCCGATGTCGAGGAAGGCGCACTCGGCGCGACCGTCGATCTCAACACCGGCAGGCCGTTCGATTATGGCAACTTCGCCTTGGCCTTGTCCGGCCAGCTTGGCTACAACGACCTTTCCGAGTCCAAGGACCCGCGCGTCGCCGGCCTGATCAGCAAGACCTTCGCGGACGGCAAGGTCGGGGTGATGCTGTCGGTCGCCTATAGCAAGCGCCATACGCTGGAAGAAGGCCACGGCACCACGCAATGGACCTCGGCGGGCAGCAATGGCGGGTTCAGCCCCTTGTCCACCTTGCCAGGCTATACGACGGCGGACCTGAAAAACACCGATCCGGCGACCGCGGTCTTCCACCCGCGCAACCCGAGCTACAACAGCTATGATAGCACCGACCGGCGGCTCGGCATCACCGCCGGCATCCAGTTTCGGCCGACCGATCGCACGCTCATTTCGATCAGCGGACTGTACGGCAAGCTCAACACGACACGCGACGAGCGCCTGCTCCAGGCGCTGGGCTTCATTCTGCCGGGCACCGGCAAGCCCAATCTGATCATTCGCGACGGCGTGGTCGATGCCAATCACAACCTGGTCTATGGCGATTTCGACAATGTCGATATGCGCACCCAGGCGGGGCACCACGAGCTCGAGACGGTGTTCAAGCAGCTCACGATCGACCTGAGCCAGCGTTTCTCCGACAGCGTCAAGCTGACGGCGATGGTCGGCCGTGCGACGTCGAATTTCTCGACCCCGACCGCCACCACGGTGACCTTCGACCGCCAGGACGTGCAGGACTATGTCTACGATTATCGCGTCGGACGCTTGCCGCTCATCACCTTCGCGCTCGACCCGACCAAGCCGGCGAGTTGGACGGCGATCAACGGCCAGTCCGAAGTCCGCTTGCGCCCGACCTGGGTCGACAACACCTTCACCCAGGCCAAGGCCGCGCTCGAGTTCGATATCGTCCGCGGGCTGAAGTTCGATGTCGGCGGCGACTGGCGGAAGTATGAGAACAGTTCGCTGCAGAAGCGGCGGATCGCCGGCGAGACGACGACCCAGACACTCACGCCGCAGCAGATCGCCGACATGTCGGTCCTTTATAGCGGGTTCGGGCGCAATCTGAACCTGCCTGCGGGGGTCGCGACATCCTGGCTGATCCCCGACATCTCGAAGTTCGCGGACCTACTCGGCATCTACAGCAACACCGGCATCTACAAGCTCGGTACGATCGAGGAGAGCAATGCGCGCGGCAGCACCGGCAGCGTGACCGAGGAAGATCTCGGGCTCTGGGGCATGTTCGATTTCGACGCGAAGTCGATCGGCCTGCCGGTGCGCGGCAATTTGGGGCTGCGCTACAGCAAGACGCAGCAGACCTCATCGGGTTACGCCGCGACCGGCTCGACAATCGAGATGGTCACCGCGAGGAACAGCTACGATCACTTCCTGCCGTCGCTCAACCTCACGGGCGATATCACCGACAATCTGCTGGTCCGGTTCGGCGCGGCGCGGACGATCGCGCGGCCGAGCCTCGGCCTGCTGTCGCCGGGCGGTAACGTCGCGGTTCAGGGCGTCAATGGCTCGAACCGCAGCTTCTCGACCGGCAACCCCGATCTCGCGGCGACCGAATCCGACAATCTCGATCTGTCGCTCGAATGGTATCCAACGCGCGGCGCGGTGTTCGCGGTGGGGCTGTTCCAGAAGAAGATCGGTACCTTCGCGCAGACGCTCAGGACATCGGTGCCGTACAATACGCTCGGGCTGCCCGACAGCCTGATCGCCGGCACCGGCGCGCAGCCGACCGACATTTTCGACGTGACCAAACCGGTCAACACGCAAGGCGGCAGGCTGCGGGGTTTCGAAATCAACATCCAGCAGCCGCTGACCTTCCTGCCCGGGTTTCTGTCGCACTTCGGGGTGCTGCTGAATTACACCCATGTCGCCTCGAGGATCGACTATCTGACGTCGTCGACGCCCGGCGCGCCGGTGGTCACCGCGGATCTGGTTGGCCTGTCCAAGGATGCGGCGAACGGGACGCTCTACTATGAGACCAAGAAGTTCAGCATCCGCGGGTCGGTGGCCTACCGGTCGGGCTATCTGACCCAGGTGCCGGGACGCAACGGCAATTTCGTGGAAGGCACCAACGCCACGCTCAACGTCGATGCCCAGGCGAGCTACACCTTCAACAAGCATTTCAAGGTGACGCTCGAAGCGTTGAATCTCACCGACGAGTTCAACGACCAATATATGGACTGGAGCAATCGCGTGTGGGTCTACATGCACACCGGACGCCAATTCTATTTCGGTCTTCGATACAATTACTGAGGCATCGGATGGGCGGCTGCACGGCCGCCCATCGTCTCTGGAAAGGGGGGGCGATGGTGAGGACGTCTTTCGCAATGCTGGCGCTCTCTACGATGCTGGCAGTGGCGGCCAGCACTATGGGCATTGCCGCGGACAAGCGGTCGCCCCGACCAGTTAGCGCGGGCATTGTCGAGGTCGGCGAGTTCTTCGTCGGCGGACGCTATGTTGCCAACGGCACGGCAATGGCCGGGCAGGCGCATGTCCTTTACCTGCTGCCGGCCGATCGCCGGCATGCCATCCCGATCGTGATGATCCCCGGCATGGGGCAGACGATCAGCAATTTCATCACCACGCCCGACGGCCGTCCGGGCTGGGCCCGCAAGCTCGTCGGCATGGGGTTCGCGGTCTATCTGATGGACCAGCCCGGGCGCGGGGCGTCGGGCTATAACGCCAAGGTTTACGGACCCTCGGCCGGGCAGACGCCGTTGCTCCTCCAACAACGCTTCACCGCGCCGGAACGCTTCGAGCCCGAACCAGGCAAGCCATGGGGCTGGCCGCAGGTGCGGTTTCATTACCAATGGCCGGGAACGGGCATTCCCGGTGATCCGGCGTTCGACCAATTCTATGCCAGCCAGGTCGAAAGCGCCTCGGGCAATGTCTCGTCCGACCTGGTCAGGGACGCCGGCATCGCCTTGCTCGACCGGATCGGACCCGCCGTGCTGCTCACGCATTCGCAGGCGGGCGCGTTCGGCTGGCGGATCGGCGACGCGCGGCCCGACAAGGTGCTGGCGATGGTCGCGATCGAACCGAGCGGCCCGCCGTTCTACAGCGCCCCGCCGCCCTGGGGCGACGGCGACCCCGGCAAGCTCAGCCGGCCTTACGGACTGACGCGCGAGCCGCTTGTTTATTCGCCCGCGCTCCGCGACCCGGCAGCGCTCGGGCCGGTCGAGGAAAGCGGATCGGAGGGTCCCGACCTGGTGCGGTGCTGGCATCAGAGCATGCCGGCCCACAAGCTCGCCAACCTGTCGCGCTTCCCGGTGCTAATCCTCGTGTCGCAGGCGTCGTATCACGTGGGCTACGACCATTGCACCGCGCGCTATCTGCAGCAGGCCGGGGTCGCGACCGACTTCATCCGGCTGGCGGATCGGGGGATCACCGGAAACGGCCACATGATGATGCTCGAGAAGAACAGCGATGCGATCGCGGCATTGTTCGGAAGCTGGATCCGGGCGCACGTCAAGAAAGGAACTGCGCGATGAGCCTCGGGCAATTCGATCGCAGGACGTTCCTCGGTGCCGGTGCTGCCCTGGCGGGCCAGGCCCTCGCGGCGCCGGCGATCGCCGGTGCGGCAACCGGGGACCCGGTCGCCCAGACCGTGGCCGGTCCCGTTCGCGGTATCCGCGACCAGGGCGTCGCGGTCTTCAAGGGTATCCGCTACGGTGCGGACACGGGGCCGCGCCGGTTCCTGCCGCCGCAGCCGCCGGCACCGTGGCGCGATCCGGTGGCGGCGACCGATTATGGCCCGTCCGCTCCCCAGCGCGACAAAAGCGAGATCCGGCAGAGCGAGGATTGCCTGTTCCTCAACCTCTGGACCCCCGGCTTGCGCGACGGCGGCAAGCGGCCGGTGATGGTTTATCTGCACGGCGGCGCGCATGCTTCGGGGTCGGGTTCGTCGCCGCTTTATGACGGGAGCAATCTGTGCCGGCGCGGTGATGTTGTGGTCGTCACCGTCAACCACCGGCTCAACGCCTTCGGCTATTGCTATCTGAGCGAGATCGACCGCGCCCGCTATCCGGTCGGCAATGCGGGGACGCTCGACCTGGTGCTCGCCTTGCGCTGGGTGCGCGACAATATCGCCGAGTTCGGCGGCGACCCCGGCCGGGTGATGATCTTCGGCCAGTCGGGCGGTGGTGGCAAGGTCGATACGCTGATGACCATGCCGGGCGCGCGCGGGCTGTTCCACCGCGCCGCGACGATGAGCGGATCGCAGGTTACCGCGAGCGGCCCGCTCGCCGCGACGCGCAAGGCGCGGGCGTGGCTCGAGGCGCTGAAGCTGGATCCCGCGCATCTCGATCGACTGCAGGCGCTGCCGACCGAGGCGTTGGTCGCCGCTCTCGACACCGCCGACCCCGATGCCGCCGGCGAGAAGATCGTCTGGGGCCCGGTGCTCGACCATGTGTCGCTGCTGCGCCATCCCTTCTTTCCCGATGCCACCCCGTCCGGCGCCGCGATCCCGATGGTGATCGGCAGCACGCACGACGAAACCCGCTATTTCCTGCGCAACAATCCCAGGGCGTGGACGGTGACCTGGGACGAGTTACCAGCCATGCTGGCACGCGAGATGCGTGAGGACATCGGGCCCGAATTCGTGATGCGGCGCTATCGCGAGATTTACCCGGAGTATTCGCCGAGCCAGATATTGTTCGCCGCCTCGACCGCTGCACGGTCGTGGCGCGGTCATCTGATCAAGGCGGAGATGCGCGCGGCGCAGGGCCGCAACACCTGGGTGTATCAGCTCGATTTTCCCTCGCCGGCGGAGGGCGGCCGCTATGGCGCGATGCACACGCTCGATATCCCACTGGTGTTCGGCACGATTGCGGCGCGTGAATCGATGACCGGCACCGCGCCGGCGGCGGTCGCGGTGTCGGACCGGATGAGCCGGGCCTTCATCGCACTGGCGCGCGACGGCGATCCCAACGGCGGGCCATCCCCCGTCTGGCCGCCGTTCGATCTCAACCGGCGCGCGACGATGGTGTTCGATGCCACCACCCGCGTGGTCGACGATCCGCGTCGCGGCGAACGCGAACTCTTCTCGATCGTGCCCTATGCGAAGCCCGGCACATGATCGTGATGCCTTTGGCGCGCGCTTACTTCCCTGCGCGCCGTCTGGCCGGTGTCCGGCGTGTCGATATCGTCTCGCCGGACACCGGCCTTTTGTCCCCTCCGCTTGCCAGCATTCCGACAGGAGCAACTTCATGACTCATCGCGTCCGATCGATAGTGCGGCCGCTCGGCCTGACGACGCTGGCCCTGCTCCTGGCGAGCCCCGGCCACGGACAGTCCGCCGCGCCCAAGACGGCCAACGGCGCGCGCGCCGACGGGCTCGATGGCGGCGAGGCATTGCGTCCGGCCTATCCCGACACCAACCCGCGTGCCGTCAGCCTGCGGTCGGCGCGCACGCGGATCGAGATCTCGACGCCGGTGCCGGCCGCCGCCTGGGCGCTGGCGGAGCGCAATCTGATCGCGATGAACGCCGAAGGCGTGAAGGCCTTCGTCGCCAAATATGCCGATGAGGCGGGCAATCTGAAGGGACCGGCGCATTGGGGCATCGCCGACGGGCCCGACGACGCGGTCGAGCCGATCCGCAACTGGCCGCTCGCGCACATGCTCGGTGGATCGGACTTCATCATCGACCAATGGCGCCGCATCTACGAAGCGCACCTCAACGAATATTCGCGGGTCAAGCTCCCGCAGGTCGAGATGGCGAAGGACGGAATCTATCAGCGCGAATTCACCAGCTCGTTCGACTGGGAGCATATCGGCGAAGGGATATCGGGCTATCTGTTCTACGGGCTGAGCCGGCCCGACGACGAACTCTACCGCATCCGCATGGAACGCTTCGCCGGTTTCTACGACGGCAGCGATCCCAACGCGCCGAATTACGATCCCAAGCAGAAGATCATCCGGAGCCTGTGGAACGGGTCGATCGGCCCGACCATGCGGCTGCCGACGGTCGATGAATGGGATGGTCCCGGGGTCACCGGCCAGAACCCCTTGCGCCGCACGCGCTTTGCCGCGGTCAAGAGCATCGTCGGCGACCATCCGCTCAACCTCGGCGCGACCAACCTCGCGATGACCGCCTATATGCTGACCGGCAAGGAGCGCTACAAAGCCTGGCTGCTCGACTATGTGAATGCCTGGCGCGACCGCATCGCGCAGAACGGCGGCAACATCCCGTCGAACATCGGCACCAACGGCGTGATCGGCGGCGATGCCGACGGCAAATGGTATGGCGGCGTGTTCGGCTGGAACTCGGTCGACACCGGCAAGCGCAATTATGTCCTGCGTGGCCCGCCCGAGGCGTTCGGCAACGCGCTGCTGTTGACCGGCGACCAAGGCTATACGCAGGTGTTGCGCAAGCAGATCGACAATCTCTACGCGCAGAAGAAGGTCGAAGGCGGCGTCACCAAGATCCCGGTCTATTACGGCGATCAGGGCTGGTACGGCTATTACGACGTCAACGGCAAATCGCCCGGCCTCGGCAACCGCCGGTTGGTGGAGGCCGATCTCTATCTCTGGTCGATGAATCAGGGCGACCTCGCCAAGCTCGGCAAAAATCCCTGGATCCAGTATCTGGAAGGCAAAAACCCCGACTATCCGACGGCGGCGCTCGCCAAGGCGATGGAGGATGTCCGCGTCGGTGCCACGCATATCCGCGACGACGACAGCACGATCGGTTTCCCACCCGACGCGACGCGGTGGGAGGAATCCAACGCGGTCTCAACCACCGCGCTGATCAATCTGACGATGGGCGCCAACGACCCTGGCGGATCCGGCCACGGTCCCGAAATGCTCCACGCGCAGTTGCGCTATTTCGATCCGGTGCTGCGCCGCGCCGGCTTGCCGCCCGACGTGGCGGCGCTGGTCACCAACATCGGCTCCGACAGCGTGACCGTCGAGCTCGTCAACGTGAACCCGGTCAGCGATCGCGTGGTGACGCTTCAGATGGGTGCCTACGCCGAAAATATGGCGACTGGCGTCGAGGTCGGCGGCCAGCGATTCAACATCAATGCGTCGAGCTTCGATGTTCGTCTGGCCGCCGGGGCGGGGGCGACACTGACCATCCGGCTCAAGCGCTATGTCAATCAGCCGACGCTGCGATTTCCCTGGGGATGAGCTTTGACCACCGATGCTGGGAAGGGTCGTTGGTTCGCGCAAGATCGGAATTCGCAATTCAAAGTGTGTGATCGCCCCGAGCAGCTGACACAATGGCGAGATGGTATCCTTCCGGCGAGCATGGGGGGGGAGGGTTCATGCGTCACTGGAAGCCGCAGCGCTCATCAAATCGCGGATTCACACCGCGAGCTAGTCGCTGACGCTGACCGAAGAGGGGCGATTCGCAAGTGCGGCGTTCAGAGGTGAACGCGGTACGCGCTATCCCTTAGTCGGCATTACATTCAAAATGGAGTAAAGCGGATATCAAGACCGAACGGCTGGCCATTACGGGCTTGGGATTGGATCGGCGCACGTCGCCGATCCGGTTTCGCCCGCCGGCCCGATCAGCTTCGACAAAAAAATGTCATCCCCGGCGGGCTGAGCTGAGCTCCAAGAATGAGAGCCTCGATCTCGACTTCCGGCAAGAAATCTTCATTGTTTTCGGCCCAATCGCTTGTTGGCCTTAGCGACAATTCGCGATCCGAATATAAAGGTGATCAGCTCGGAATTGCTTGGTCGCACCGCCGCGGGCGGAGGATTGGCAGCTGTCCGCGTTGATCGCAAAAATGACAGAAGACGAAGTTATTTGCCTCTTCTGAAACATAAAAACCTGGAGTCGATTGTTGCCAATCGTCGCTGAAAGGTAGCATCTCCAAGCGTGCACGATTTATCACTTAAAATCAATAAGTTATCGTTTGGACAGCCTGTGTGACGGTATTTATGGATTAAAAATATTTTTCGTTTTCGTTTCAAATGCTTACGCAATAGAAAACAATCGAGTGGGAGTGACCGGTGATTAAATGGCTGGGCTTGGGATAGTGACGGATAGGACTTCGTAGCGGCATGTAGCGATCGTTTTCGATGAGCCGCTCTTTTCATCGCCGCTGAGGCAGGCCCTCTAGCAGCGACAGCGCCGCATCGATCTGACGCTCGAAGACCTCGGGCGCGGGCGATCCGGTCCCCAGCACCAGTTCCTGATACGCATCGCCCAGTGCGAGTTGGACGAGCTGCCCGGCGACGACAGGCCCCGTCGCAGCATCGTGCTCTTCGGCCCAAAGTTGGGCGATTGCGGCTCGGACCTGACGCGGCCCGGCTTCCCAGAAAATGCGGCCTAGGTCCGGCATCCGGTCGGCCTCGGCGACGATGGCGCGGTAGAGCCGGACGCTGTCCCGACTGGCGACCCCGGCCACGAAGGTCAGCAGTAGGTCACGAAGCAATTGTCGAGCCGGCTGCAACCCTGTTGGCGGTCGGACGACCTCCGGCGCGCACATCGCCTCGACCAGCGCCTCGACCAGCGCCTCTTTCGATCGGAAGTGGCGGTAAATGGTCTGCTTGCCCACGCCGGCTTCGGCTGCGACCGCGTCCATCGAGCCTTGCGCGAACCCCTCGCGCATGAACACCGCGTGCGCGCCTTCGAGGATCAGCGTGCGCTTGGCGGGATCGAGGGCCCGTCCGGAGCGTGGTGGGGCGGCAATGGTCATCGGTGGTCCTTGACGAGACTAGCCGGTCTCGTTATTTGGCATGTGCGAGACTAATGAGTCTCGTTTAAGACAGGAGACCTCGATGTCAAGCGACCCCGTGAAACTAGGCTACCTCTTCGCAGAGATCGTGTCCGGTCACGACGTGGCGCGCTTCGACGAGATCGTCGCGCCCGGATACGTGAACCACAACGCCTTCGCCGAACCCGGGCTCGAGGGTGTCAAAAAGGCCTTCGGTGCCATCATCGCGGGTGTACCCGACCTGACGGTATCCGCCGAGGACGTCTTCGTGTCGGCCGATGGCTCTCGCTTGGTCGGCCGCTACCGCTACGAGGGGACACACACCGGCAACTTCTTCGGTTATCCAGCGACGGGCAATGCTTTCACCATGCGCTCGATCGATATCTGGCGGCTCGAGGATGGGCGCTTCGTCGAGCACTGGGACGAGCTCAACACCCTCGACATCTTCAGCCAGGTCGGGGCCGTGGCGTCGGCCGGCCCCGGCGCCGGTCAGACGTCGACCGCCAGATAACCGTTCAGATAACGCCCCGCGCCCGCGCCGTAGACGCTTGGGCCGGCGATGTTGAAGGCGCGGTTGTCGAACACGTTGCTCACCTGCACGCGCAGGGTCGCGTCGCGATCGACCAGCTTGAAGCGATAGCGCCCGCCGAGGTTGAGTTGCGCGCGCGCTGGCAGCGACACCAGATTGTCGGTGGTCGAGGGCACAGCGCTCCGCTGGAGCAGGGTCGTGTCGAGCGACAGCCCGTCGAGGATCGGCGTCTTCCAGTTGAGGTTCAGATTGACGAGGTGCCCTGGCAGCCCCACCGGCCGTGCACCGATCGTCCCGAGCGCGGCCGGATCGCGCGCGACCCGTGGGCGCAGGAAATAGCCGCCGGCGACGATGTTGAGTGTCTTGGTCAGGTTGCCCGACACCGAGAATTCGGCGCCCTGGCTGCGCGTCGTGCCGACCTGCGTGTAGCGGTTGGCCGCATCGAACCCGAAATAGGGCTTTCGGAGGTCGAACACGCCCGCGATCACCTTGACGTTGCCGGTCACCGTCCAGCGGATTCCGGCATCCTTCTGCTCGGTCAGGATCGCGTTCAGCGGCTGGTTGCGGTTGGCGGCGTTGGGCGGCGCGACGCCGCTTTCCTCGAGCCCGCGGGCATAGCCGGCATAGAATGACACCGCCTTCGACAGATAAGCAGCGGCGGTGCCGTTGTAGAGCCATGGCTGCGACCGCGACACGATCGGCGTGACCCCCGGCAGCCAGGTCGTCTTGCGATAGTCGGCACGCGAGATGCCGAAGCTGATTTCCCCGACATCGCGCCACCGTCCGTCATAAGCGACCCCCAGCGTCGCCTGCCGGATGCGGTCGCGCGAGATCGGGCCGAACACGAAGGCCGGCCTGGCCGAATCCTCCTCGACGCCGATCCGCGTCGGTCCGAGGTCGACCTCGTCCGATCCGTCGAACTGGTGGCGCGCGTCGCGCTCGCGCAGGCTCAGGTGCACGACGTGCAGTCGCGGCCCGTCGACGATGCTGTGGGTCAACCGCACCTCGCCGCTCAGCGAGACGTTCTTGGCGCGCGGATCGGCGATGATCAGGCGGTCCGCGGTGCCGTCGGGCTGCAGGTCGACGAGCAGATTGGTATAGCTCTTCTTCTGGTCGAACACCGACCTGAACGCGCCGACGCGCAGCAGCCAGTTCTTGCCCGGCGCATAGGAGGCGAGCACCCCCTGGTTGGTCCCGGTATAGCGGAAGTCCGCCCATTGGGGGCCGTCGAACTGGTGCGCCGGGGGCATCGGCGGCAGGTATTTGCCCGCGGGCACGTAGAACGGCCCCGCCTCGTCGTTATAGTCGTTGGTCAGCGTCCAGAACGGCATGATCTCGACGCCAGGTGCGGGACGCCAGCGCACGATCAGCCCCTGGCTGTGATTGAAATTGTCGGTCCCGTCGGGAAACGCCGTGCCCCCCGCGATCACTCCATAGCCGACCGACAGTCGCTTGCTGACCGGCAGCGAGCCGTCCACCTCGATCCCATACGAACCGTAGCTGTCGGCATTGAGCACGATCGAGGCCGCCGCCTTGTCGCCCGGCCGCCGCAGCAACTGGTCGACGATCCCGCTGGGCGCCGCGAACGGATAACCCTGCACCGACAGCCCGACCTTGATGCTGGCCGAATCATTGATGATGCTCGACAGAGCGATGGCGGGGTCGAAATAGAGTCCCTCGACCCGCACGTTCCCGGCGGCGGTGGGGGAGAAGCCGCGCGCATTGCCCGACGTGTAGATACCGATCGTCTCGCGCCCGACGCTGAAGCCGAACCCGTCCTCGGCCTGGGTCACCGCATTGTCGTCGGTACGGTCCTGCGCCGCGGCGGGAAAAGCCGCCCCCGCCAGCAGCAACGCCAGCGTCGCTGCGCCCAAACGCCCCATGTTCGTCGTCCCCATGGCGTTATATCGTCTTATGACAGCATATCAGTCAATCGGCGCTGAACGCCTCCTGAATGCGCGGGCGGCTGGACGGGCGCGGCGAACGGCGTCATCGGGGATGGCATGACCCTGGAGCGCATGACTATCGAGACGATCGGCTGGACCGGCGCGGTGCTGATCCTGGCCGCCTATGTCATGCTCTCGACGGGCCGCATCGGCGGGCAGTCGCGCCTGTACCAGTGGATGAACGTGGTCGGGGCGGCCTGTTTCGTCCTCAACAGCGGGTATAACGGCGCGATTCCGTCGGCGACGCTCAACGTGATTTGGGCAGCGATCGGCCTCTACACCTTGTGGCGCGTCGCTCGCCGCGTAGCCTGACTCGGCCTGCCGTCGCGCAACGCCTCGCTATCTTCGGAAATGCCGAACGCTGGTTTCGTGCCTTCCCGTTTCCCTTTGCACCGCCATCGCCCGAAGGGGGCGCCCCGGCCGCGTCGGCCGTTTTGTAGCGAAGGAGGTATTCGATGGCGCTTTCACCAGGGTTGCGGACAGGCATGGAACGTGTCCTGATCGTCGGCGGCAGCTCGGGCATGGGGCTGGCGCTGGCCCGCAGGTTGCTCGGCGAAGCGGGCGAAATCATCATCGCCGGGCGCTCCAGAACGCGTCTCGATGCGGCTTGGACTGCGCTGGGTTCGCCTCCGAACGTCCGGGCCGAAATGCTCGACGCGACGCGGGAACAGGATGTTGCGGAGTTCTTCCGGACGAGTGGCCCGATCGATCACATCGTCACGACCGCCGCGAGCATCGACGAGGCCTACCGCCTGCTTCCCGAGCTTTCGCTGAGTGCGGTGCGGCGCGTGACCGATTCCAAGCTGTTCGGCCCCTGGCTTCTCGCCAAATACGGCGCGCCGATGCTTCGCGAAAAGGGCTCGCTGACCTTCACCTCGGGCATCGCGGCCTATCGGCCGGCCGCCAAGGGGTCCGCGGTTGCCGCGGTCAACGGCGCGCTCGAATCGCTTGCTTCCGCACTCGCCATCGAATTGGCGCCCATTCGCGTCAACGTCGTGTCGCCGGGCTGGGTGGATACGCCGATATGGGACCAGATCGCCGGCGACGCCAAGGCCGAGACGCTCGCGGCGATGGCCAAAAGGTTACCGGTAGGCCGCATCGGACAAGTCGAGGATATTGCGGACGCTATCCGGTTCGTCATGGGCAACGGCTTCGTCACCGGCACGGTCCTGCACGTCGATGGTGGACACCGTCTGGTATGATCGCTCAGCGATCCCGCGCGGTTTGCAGGAACAGGCGCAAGCCCGGCGGCTGAACGCGGCGCCGCTTCCACAGCATCGTGATCGGCACCACATCGTCGCAACCGCCGAGCTTCAGGGTCACGCACCGCGTTTTCTGGTCGGTTAGCGCGGTGGTCGGCAACAGCGCGCAGCCCAGGCCGGCTTCAACCAGGCGCGGGATCGCCGCCACGCTGCCGACCTCGCTCACGATCGGCGGGCGCCGGGCATTGCCGGCCGGAAAGGCGCTTTCGTACATCTCGCGATAAATGCACCCGATCTCGGTCGCGATGAACGGTTCGCCCGAAAGGGCGGCTAGATCGAGTTCGGTCAGTGCGGCGAACCGGTGTCCAGGCGGCACGACGGCGACCAGCCTGGTTTCGCCGACGCGCGTCTGCAGCAAGTCGGGTGACGCGGGACCGGCACCGAAGATGAAACCGACATCGGCCTCGCCGCCGCGAACGTCGTTCGCCAGCTTGGCGCTGCTGCCGACCGTGATCGCGATCTCGAGCGCCGGATGATGTCCGCGTGCCCGCATGACCAGAGAAGGGAGCCAATTGGCAACCAGTGTTTCGAGTCCGCCGATGGTGATCTTTCCTAATGACCCCGCGGCGACCTCGATCACCGCTGCACGCGCCTCATCCGACAGCGCCAGGAGGTCGCGGGCGTAGCAGAGGAAGCGCTCGCCCGCCGGCGTCAGCGAGATCCGTCGACGGCGTCGGTCGAACAGCGCGACGCCCAACTCCGCTTCGAGCGCCTGAATTTGTTCGGTGACGCTCGACACGGCGAGGTGAACCGTTTCGGCGGCACGGGTAAAGTTCAGTGTCGTGGCGGCGGCGGCGAACGTTCGCAAATATCGAAGGTGCATGGGCCATTTCGGAAAATCGGGGCGGAGTCGCTCGTGGCGATCTATCGCGTGTGGCCTGGGCAAGCGACCCCTTCTTGATCGCCAGGCGGCCGGTCGACGATTGCCAGGCTGGATTTAGCCGTCGCCAGCGCTAGAGCGGCGGATGACGCCCCCGATAACCACTGAGGATGCGATGCCCGTTCTGTTGTATGGAATTCCCAATTGCGACACGGTCAAGAAGGCTCGGACCTGGCTCGACGGCCGCGGTGTCGGCTATGGCTTCCACGACTATAAGAAGGTCGGGATCGATGCGGCATCGCTGCGTCGCTGGACCGATGCGTTGGGCTGGGAAACCGTGCTCAACCGCGCCGGCACGACCTTTCGCGCGCTGCCCGACGCCGACAAGGCCGATCTCGACCAGTGCAAGGCGATCGCGCTGATGCTGGCGCAACCATCGATGATCAAGCGTCCGATCGTCGAGGGCGACGGCAAGCTGATCGCCGGATTCAAGCCCGATGCCTGGGAGGCTGCGGGAATCGCATAGGCTTGCCACGCCGCGCGTCGCGGCGCAGTCTCCTTGTCTCTGAATGGGGAGGGGATGATGGCTGATACGACGAAACCGCCGGTGTGGTTCTGGATCGTCGCGATCCTGTTGGTGCTGTGGAACGCGATCGGCTGCTATTTCTGCGTCGAGCAGTTCAAGCTGGGTGCGGCATCGGCGATGTGGGAACAGACGCCTTATCACCAAGCGCTCTATCGCTCGCTGCCGGTCTGGTACAATTACGTCTATGCCGTGGCCACGTTCGGCGGGTTACTGGGAGGGCTGGCGTTGTTGCTGCGCGAGCGCCGAGCGGTCATCCTGTTCTGGATCTCGCTGATCGCGGTGATCGTGCAGTTCGGCTACACTTTTGCGATGACCGACCTGATCGCGCACGAAGGTGCCGCCAAGGTCGTGCCGTTCCCGCTGTTCATCGCGGCCGTCGGCCTGTTCGCGATCTGGTTTTCGGGCATGGCCGCGAAGAAGGGCTGGATCGGGCGTTAATCCGCTGGTTCAACCAAGCTGAGCCGCCTACGCAAAAGGGGAGGGCGATCAGCCCTCCCACTGGAACACTTCGTCCAACGGTTTGCCGAACACCTGTGCGATGCGGAACGCGGCTTCGAGCGTGGGCGAATATTTGCCCGCCTCGATCGCCGCCACGGTCTGGCGCGTCATGCCGATCCGTTCGCCCAGCTCGGCCTGGGTCATCTCGTTGGCCATGAAGCGCAGCAGACGGATCTGGTTGACCACCCGGCCGGGAAGCGGCTTAGCCATGACGGCCCCTCCGGTTGCCCGGGTTGATCGGGACGTAGCCGAGCGCCGGCCAGGCGAGCTTGTTGCGATAGGCCAACGTCATGCTCCCCGCCGATAGCCGACGATCTGCGCGCCGTAATGGACGATCTCGGCGATGACGATCGCGGCCATGATCTCGTATGTCATGTCCTTCGCGCCGACGCCGAGATGCACGCTCGCCGCGACGCAGACGACCAGGCTGAGCAGCACCGGATAGGCGAGCGCATAGGCGCGGCTCGATACCGCCTTGTCGCGCTCGTCGCTCGCTGCACTGGCATCCTTGGGCGCGAGCACGGCGGTGACGATCGATGCGCCCACGACCAATATTGTCTGCACGATCACTGCGCCGACGAAGCCGAGGAATTGCGCGGGCACGGGCATTTGCCGTCCCGCGGTCAGCAGGAACCCGAAATAGGCGCCCCACACCAGGATCGTGGTGGTCACCGATATCCAGGCGATCTTTTCCCTGAATGGCATCATGAACCTCATGTTCGAATTGATAGACGTAATGCTAAATAAAACGAACATTAAGTCAAGCCTGATCAACTTCAATGTTGCTCGACGCTGGCGATGCGATGCGGAACTGGCTAGGGAGCGCGCCATGTCCACGACCTTCACCATCGACACGTCGACCAGCCGCGCGCACCCCACGCCGGCACCGATGAAGCGCCTGACCGTACCGGCGATCCAGCGCCGCAAGTTCGAGGGGAAGACCGCGGAGCCGCTGGTGATGCTGACCGCTTACACGGTCCGCATGGCGCAGCTGCTCGACCCGCATTGCGACCTGCTGCTGGTGGGCGATTCGCTCGGCCAGGTGATCTACGGCCTGCCGTCGACGCTGCCGGTCACGCTCGACATGATGTGCGCGCACGGCGCCGCGGTGGTGCGCGGCAGCTATCACGCGGTGGTCGTGGTCGACATGCCGTTCGGCAGCTACGAGGCCTCGCCCGAACAGGCCTTCATGAGCGCCAGCCGCATCCTCGCCGAAACCGGCTGCGCCGCGGTCAAGATGGAAGGCGGCGCGGCGATGGCGCCGACGATCCGTTTCCTGACCGAACGTGGCATCCCGGTGATGGCGCACATCGGCCTGACCCCGCAGGCGATCAACGCGCTCGGCGGCTATGGCGCGCGCGGCCGCAGCCAGGAGGAGGAAGCGAAAATCAAGGGCGACGCCCAGGCGGTGGCCCAGGCCGGAGCCTTTTCGGTGGTGGTCGAAGGGGTGGTCGAACCGATTGCGCGCTCGCTCACCGAAACCGCCGACATCCCGGTGATCGGGATCGGCGCCTCGGCCGCCTGCGACGGCCAGGTGCTGGTCGCCGAGGACATGCTCGGGCTGTTCGAGCGCACCGCGCGCTTCGTCAAGAAGTACGACGACATGGCTGGACGCATCACCGACGCCGTCGGGCGCTATGCCGAAGAAGTGCGCAGCCGCACTTTTCCGGGGGTCGAGCAGACCTATTTGCCCAAGCCGTAATTTTCGGTTCAGCCGGGCTAGGCGATGGACGTATCTCCCCGTCGCGGCGCGGCCGAAAAGGAAATCAACCTGCATTGTTTTTTGGACGATGACGGCCATTGCGAGAGCCGGACTCGGTCCCTAAGGTCCGCCGACTTAATTTGCCCCAAATTGGAGCCTAACCCTTGGCTGTGACGCCGAATACCGATGAAGCTTTCCTGCGCGAGGTCGATGAGGAGCTCCGCCGCGACCAGATCGTCGGCGTGTGGAAGAACTATGGCCGGGTGATCGTCGGCGTCGTCGTCGGCGGGCTCCTGATCTTCGCCGCCGTGCTCGGATGGCGCGCCTGGAGCCACAGCACCTCCGAGAAGAAGGCGATCGAACTCCAGCAGGCTTATGATTCGATCGCCGGCGGCAACAAGCAGGCGGCGAAGACGTCGGTCGATGCGTTGGCCGCCGACGGCGCGCCGGGCTATCGCGCACTCGCGAAGCTGCTCCAGGCCAACGATCTCGTCGCCGCGGGCAAGGCCAAGGACGCCGCGGCCCGGTTCGGAGAGGTCGCCGCCGACACCTCGATCGGCCAGCCGATCCGCGACCTCGCCACGATCCGCCAGACGCAGACCGAATTCGATACGCTGGCGCCCCAGACCGTGATCGAGCGGCTCAAGCCGCTCGCGACGTCGGACTCGGCATGGCTGGGCAGCGCCGGCGAGATGGTGGCCACGGCCGATCTCAAGCTCAATCGCACGGCTGAGGCGCGGGCGATGTTCAAGTTGATTGCTGAGAGCGACAAGGTCCCCGACAGCATCCGCCAACGCGCGGTTCAGGCGACCCAGGCTCTGGACCCCGGCACGAACGTTCAGAAGGGCAAGTAACGAGTATGACGACCAAGTGGAGGATGCCGATCGCGCTCGTGGCGCTGACGGCGCTCGGTGCCTGTGGCGCGTTCAAGGGCGGCGGCAAGAAGACCCCGGTGCTCGGCGATCGCGTGCCGATCCTCGTGTCGGAAAGCGATGCCAAGGTCGATCCGGCGATTTCGGGGCTCGATGTGCTGTTGCCGGCGCCGGCGGCCAATACCGACTGGGCGCAGCCCGGCGGCAATCCCGAAAAGAACATGGGGCATCTCGCGCTGGCCAATAACGTCAGCCGCGTCTGGACGGTGACCATCCCCGCCGGGTCGAACCGCGAGCGCCTGGCTGCGTCGCCGGTGATCGGCGACGGCAAGTTGTTCGTGGTCGACGTCAATGGCGAACTCCACGCGTTCGACGCCAACAGCGGCGCGTCGTTGTGGACGGTGGCGGTCGCCAAGGAAGACCGGGCCAAGAACGCGCGGTTCGGCGGCGGCGCCACTTATGACGGCGGGCGGGTCTATGCCACGTCGGGTCTGGGCGACGTCGTCGCGTTCGACGCCAAGACCGGTGCCGAGGTGTGGCGCGCCAAGCCGGGTCCGCCGCTGCGCGGATCGCCCAGCGTGGTCGGCGACCAGCTCTATACGCTCAGCCAGGACAACCAGCTCTTCGCGCTGTCGACCGCCAACGGCCAGCAGGTCTGGTCGGCCTCGGGCAGCCTCGAGACTCAGGGCGTGTTCGGCGTGGCGGCACCCGCCGTCGCGCATCAGACCGTCGTCGCGGGCTTCTCCTCGGGCGAACTCAACGCCTATCGTGCCGAGAACGGTCGCGCGCTGTGGGGCGACGCCTTGTCGCGCACCAGCATCTCGACCTCGGTGTCGAGCCTGGCCGACATCGACGCCGATCCGGTGATCGACGATACCAACGTCTATGCGCTCGGGCAGGGCGGCCGCCTGGTCGCGGTCAACCTCGCCAGCGGTTCGCGTCTCTGGGAACAGAATTTCGCCGGGATTTCGACGCCATGGCTGGCGGGCGAATGGCTGTTCGTCGTGACCGACGAGAGCAAGCTCTACTGCCTGCAGCGTTCGACCGGAAAGATCCGCTGGATCAGCCAGTTGCGCGCCTTCAAGGTCGAAAAGAAGAAAAAGAAGAAGGATCCGCTGACCTGGTACGGCCCGGTGCTGGCCGGCAACCGCCTGGTGCTGGTCAATTCGCTGGGCGATGTCGAATTCGCTGCGCCGAGCGACGGTACCGTCGGGCAGACGATCTCCGGCAAGGACGGGTTCAGTCTCGGGCCGGTGGTCGCCAACAACACGCTCTACGTGCTCGACCAGCGCGGGCGGATCAGCGCGTACCGCTAAGGACCGGAACGGGGCGGCGCCGGACGTCGCCCCGTTCAAGGCGTTGCCGGTAGCGGCTACACGCCCTACAGCGCGCCCATGCATCTACCCACCGTCGCCATCATCGGCCGCCCCAATGTCGGCAAATCGACATTGTTCAACCGGCTCGTCGGCAAGAAGCTTGCCCTGGTCGATGACCAGCCCGGCGTGACGCGCGACCGGCGCGAGGGGGACGCGCACCTGCTCGGCCTCGACTTCCGTGTGATCGATACTGCCGGATATGAGGATCACGAGGCTGCCACCCTGCCCGGGCGCATGCGCCAGCAGACCGAGGCCGCGGTAGCGCAGGCCGACGTCGCGTTGTTCCTGATCGACGCGCGCGCGGGCATCGTCCCGCTCGACGAGGAAATCGCGCGCTGGCTGCGGGGATCGACCACGCCGGTGATCCTGGTCGCCAACAAGGCCGAGGGGCGCGCGGGAGAGTCAGGGGTACTCGAGTCACTCGCGCTCGGCTTCGGTGATCCCGTCCAACTCTCCGCCGAGCATGGCGAGGGCATCGCCGATCTGTTCGAGGCGCTGGTGCCTCACGTCCCCGAGCCCGAGGAATTCGAGGAAGAGGAGGACGATCGTCCCGACGCGCCGCTCAAGCTCGCGATCGTCGGCCGTCCCAACGCCGGCAAGTCGACCCTGATCAATCGCATGCTCGGCGAGGATCGGCTGATCACCGGTCCCGAGGCCGGTATCACGCGCGATTCGATCGCGATCGACTGGACATGGCAGGACCCGAAGAACGGCCCGCGCGCGGTGCGGCTGATCGACACCGCCGGGATGCGCAAGCGCGCCAAGGTACAGGAAAAGCTCGAGAAGCTGTCGGTTGCCGACGCGCTACGCGCGGTCGATTTCGCCGAGGTGGTGGTGCTGCTGCTCGACGCCACGTTGGGGCTGGAGGCGCAGGACCTCAAGATCGCCGATCGCGTGCTCCAGGAAGGGCGCGCGCTGATCATCGCGCTCAACAAATGGGACGTCGCCGAAAACGCCTCGGCGCTGTTCAACGGCGTCAAGAAGGCGCTCGAGGATGGCCTCAGCCAGGCCAAGGGCGTGACCGTGCTCACCGTCTCGGCGGCGACCGGGAAGGGGCTCGATGTCCTGCTCGGTGCCGCCTTCGAAACGCGCGAGGCGTGGTCAAAGCGCGTGTCCACCGGCGAGCTCAATCGCTGGTTCGAGCGCGCGATCGAGGCCAATCCGCCGCCCGCGCCCGGCGGCAAGCGGATCAAGATGCGCTACGTCACCCAGGTAAAGACGCGGCCGCCCAGTTTCGTGATTTTCGGCACGCGCGTCGACCAATTGCCGGCGAGTTACGAACGCTATCTGGTCAATTCGATGCGTCGTGAACTTGGCTTCGGCGCAGTTCCCGTGCGCCTGACCTTGCGCGCGCCCAAGAACCCATTCGATCGGGATCGCGGCTGATTTAGCGAAAGCTGCCTGCCGCCAAGGGTTTATCGGCGCGTCATTCGCATTGCATCAACCGGTCGTTTACCTGGTCGGTCTAAATCGAGCGCATCGGGCCTGCGGGGGATTCCGATACCGGTGGAGGCAAGGGTGACGATCGAGAACGGGCAACTGGTGGACTGGACCGCGTTCCAGGCGGCGCGCAGCGAACTGGGCGCCGGGTTCGTCCGCATCCTCGGCTATTTCAAGGAAGACGGCGTCAAGTCGGTCGCCGCGATCGAGGAAGCGATGCGCGCGGGCAATGCCGCCGCGATCGTGCTGCCCGCGCACACGCTGAAGGGCGAATCGCGCCAGTTCGGCGCCGAGCCGCTCGCCGCGATCGCCGAGGCGATCGAAGTCATCAGCCGCCAGTGCGTCGAAACTCGCGACGCGCCCGATCAGGCGCTCGAACATGTCGTCAAGCTGCGCCCGACCTTCGAGGCGACGCTGTCGATGCTGGAGCGGGAGGCCAATCCGCTGGTCGAACGCCGTCCTGCAGCGTTTGGCCGTCGCGCCTGATCCGGAGCGCCGCGTTTTACCGACCGCGTACCACGAAATACTTCGTCACCCCGGCCTCGTGCCGGGGTCTGCCTAGCCGCGTGGACCGTCCGTCAGCTTCTTGTTCATGACTTGGCCGCCCGGCGGACCCCGGCACAGGGCCGGGGTGACGGAGGAACGGGATCAGCGCGTCGCGCTCAGCTCTCGCTGTCTTCCGCCGATTTCGCGTTGAGCTGGATGTAATTCTCCAGCCCCATCCGCTCGATCATGTCGAACTGGCGCTCGAGCGTGTCGACATGTTCCTCCTCGCTGTCGAGGATGCGGCGGAACAGGTCGCGGCTGACATAATCGCGGACCTTCTCGCAATGCTCGATCGCATCGCGCAGCAGCGGCAGCGCCTCCATCTCGAGGTCGAGATCGGCCTTGAGCACTTCCTGCACCGTCTCGCCGATGCGGAGGCGCCCGAGCAGCTGGAAATTGGGCAGGCCGTCGAGGAACAGGATGCGCTCCGACAGCCAGTCGGCATGCTTCATCTCGTCGATCGATTCGTGCCGCTCGAACTCGGCGAGTTTCTGCACCCCCCAATGGTCGAGCAGGCGATAATGCAGCCAATATTGGTTGATCGCGGTCAGTTCGTTCTTGAGCGCGGAATTGAGGAAATCGATGACCTGGGGATCGCCCTTCATGGTGCTGCCCTTCGTTGCTTTTCAGGCAGCATCATAGACCGATCGGGCCGGTCTAAAAAGTCCGAAAAATGGCAGATTTCCGCGGTTTATTCGAGTTGCGAATGCTACGCAGCAGCGCGCTCGTCATCGATAATGGATCGCGCGAACGGCACGCACTGGCCGCATTTGGGCTGGCGGCCGAGCGAGCGATAGGCCTGGCACGCGGTCATCGATCCGTTGCGCGCGGCTTCGCGCACTTCGCGTTCACGGATCGCATTGCAGACGCACACCATCATGAGATCGATTATCCCTCGCGCTCGTTGAGATCGAGTTAGCGATAGTGAGATCGATTCGCAATACTATTGCGAGACGTTTGCAAGAAAGGCGGGGCGGCGGAAGGGCTGCCACCGCCCGCGCGCGGAACTGCGCCACAGCCATTCGAACGGACCGTACGCGAATCGGTCGAGCCATGGCTTCGACCAGGCGAGCATCAGGAACCACATGCCCGCGACGACGATCAGGCATTGCCAGCGTTGCAGATAGCCGTACCACCCCAACCCGTAGCCGTTGAAGATCAGCGTGCAGACGATCGACGTCCCAAGATAGTTCGAGAAAGCCATCCGTCCGGTCGCGGCAAAGCGATCGGCGAGGCCGGGCAGGCGTCCCGACTGGACGAACAGGATGACCAATGCCGCATAACCCAGGCTGAGCCAGGGGCGGAGCAGGGTCAGCTGGATCGCTTCGGTGGCGGTCATCGTCAGCTGCGACCATCGGGTCGCATCGAGCCAGCGGATGAGTGGAATGTAGCACGCCCACGCAGTCGGGATGCCCGCTACCGTCAGCCAATAGGCGCGCCGTGACCAGGCGCCGGAAAAGAAGCCCCAGCGGAACAGCGCCATCCCGACCAGCATCAATGCGAACGTGTCGATGAAGGCGATGCGGTTGATCACCGTCTGCACGAAGATCGTCTCGGGCACCCGAACCTTCAGCGCATCGCGATAGGACCCGCGATAGCCGGCGAGTTGCCCGGCGATCTGATCACGATGCGGATCGGCGACCCGCTCGAACCGTTGCCAATCGGCGTGTTGCGTGGAATCCGCTCTGCCTTGCGCGACCGCGATGCGCGTCGTTTCCAGATATTGATACGCGGTCAGCCCGTCGATCAGCTTGAACACGAGCAGCAGCGCACCGATCGTCACCAGCAGGCGCGGCTTTACCCGCCAGCCGATGAACGCGATCATCCCGACCAGCGCATAGAGGACCAGGATGTCGCCCGACCAGATCAGATAGGCGTGGGCCATGCCGAAGCCGAGCAAGGTCAGCATGCGGGCATAATGTACCACCGCCGGGCGCTGTCCGCTCAGCAGCGCTCGATCGGCGATCAGGATCGTCGAGGCGCCGAACATCATCGTGAACAGCCCGCGGAACTTGCCGTCGCCGATCGCATAGGCGATCGCCCATTCCCACCAGTTCGCCCCGGTCGCGCCGCCATAATAGCTCGGGTCGATTTCGGCATAGCCGGGCATCGCGAAGTCGATGATGTTGAGCAGCAGGATGCTCATCACCGCGACGCCGCGCACCGCGTCGAGCGTGCGCAGCCGTTGCGGCTCGGCCGCGCCCTCGCTCGACAGGATATCGGTCACCGCCGCGCGAACCAGGCGATCGGGATACCGACCAGCACGATGTGGCTGAAGAATTGTTCGGCGAGCCCGACCGCGGTGAACGGATGCCAGCCGAAACGCAGCGGCAGGACGATCAGGTTCATCACCGCCCAAAGCCCGATGCCATAAACGACTCCCGCGACCAGCCAGCGCGTCTTGAGCACCGGCATGCGGTCGGCGACGATGATGAAGAACGCCGCCATCACCGCCATGATCGCGAAATGCAGCCCCAGGCCGAGCAGCGCGTACCAGTCGCTGCCGGTGACCGCCGGCTTGCCCGCGACCGCGCTCGCCACGCCCTTGAGCATCATCATCGGCTGGTGTCCGGCGAGCAGCGTGTAGACGCACGCCGACAGGATATCGAGCGTTCCTGCGACCAACGTCGCCGACACGATCTTGCGGCCCGTTCCCCCCATCGTTCCTCTCCCTCTATCCGCGCAATTCGCGCCGTATCACCAATTTCAGCCCCGACCAGGTGGCATCGGTCGCACAGACTTTGACGTCGACCAGCCCGGTCGGCAGCGCGATCGCGCGGATCACGTCCTTGGTGATGTCGGTCGGCACCTTGGCGGCTTTCTTGGGCCAGGAGACCCAGATCTGCCCGGCGGGCTGGATGAGCGTGCAGAGCGTGCCGATCAAGCGCTCCAGATCGGCGCGGTCGGTGACGAACAGGTGCGCGGCGTCGAGACCTTGCTCGGGCGCACCGACTTCCTCGACGCCGATCGCATCTGGATCGATTTCCGCACGCACGCTGCCGGGCATCGCGTGGAACCAGGCACGCATGCCCGCCGCGAGCATTAGCTTCTTCGCGAGCGGCGTGCCCGAATAGCCCGCGGTCATCGCGGACCGGACGGCGGCGACGCCATGGAGGAGAGACGGTGTCCGCGCGATCCCATGGCGGCGAGGCTATCACCAACCCGCCATAGCACAACCGGTCGTGCGTCAGGCGCGGCGGTCAGGCGATCGTGTCGCCCATCAGCGCCGGGAAGAAGCCTTCATGCGCGGTGCGCAGGTCGGCGATGCTGACGCACCAGTCGCCCTCGTCGAGCTCGAAGACCAGGCGGTCCTTGACCGTCCGCCCGATCGGGTCGGCGGGAACGTCGGCGGCTCCGGCATCGGCCAGGAACTCGGCCAGCGCTTCGTCGGGGACGGTGACGATGTACAGCCCCTGATCCTCACCGAAGAACGATCCCGCGATGCCGAACGGCTGCGCTTCGCTGATCATCGCGCCGATTCCGCTCGCCAGCGCCATTTCGGCGAGGGCGACGGCCATGCCGCCGTCGGAGACATCGTGGCAGGCGCTCACCAGCCCGCGCTCGATCGCCGAGCGGACGAAATCGCCGGTGCGGCGCTCGGCCTTGAGATCGACCGGGGGCGAGGGGCCGTCTTCGCGGCCATGGACTTCGCGCAGCCAGATCGACTGGCCGAGATGCCCACCGCGTTCGCCGACTGCCAGGATCGCGTCGCCGGTACGCTTGAACGCGATCGTCGCGCTCTTGGTATAATCACCGAGCAGGCCGACGCCGCCGATCGCCGGAGTCGGCAGGATCGCCGAGCCGCCGCCGGTCGCCTTGGACTCGTTGTAGAGCGACACGTTGCCCGACACGATCGGGAAATCGAGCGCGATACAGGCCTGGGACATGCCGTCGAGGCAGCCGACGATCTGTCCCATGATTTCGGGGCGCTGCGGATTGGCGAAGTTGAGGCAGTTGGTCACCGCGAGCGGCGTCGCGCCGACGCAGGTCAAGTTGCGCCACGCCTCCGCGACCGCCTGCTTGCCGCCCTCGATCGGGTCGGCGAAGCAATAGCGCGGGGTGCAATCGGTAGTGATCGCCAGACCCTTCTGCGTGTCGTGGACCCGGACGACTGCGGCGTCGCCGCCCGGACGCTGGGTGGTATCGGCGCCGACCATGTGGTCGTATTGCTCCCAGATCCAGCGACGACTGGCGATATCCGGCGAGCCCATCAGCGTGAGCAGATCGGCGGTGAGATCGATGCTCTCGGGCAGATCGGTCAGTTCGGCCCGCTTCGGCGTCGGAACGTGCGGCCGATCGTAGAGCGGTGCTTCGTCGGCGAGCGGGGCGAGCGGGATGTCGGCGACGACGTCGCCTTTCCACTTCAGCACCATCCGCCCGGTGTCGGTAACATGGCCGATCACCGCGAAATCGAGCTCCCATTTGCGGAAGATCGCCTCGGCGAACGCCTCGCGCCCGGGCTTGAGCACCATGAGCATGCGCTCCTGGCTCTCGGAGAGCATCATCTCATAGGGGGTCATGCCGGTTTCGCGCTGGGGCACGTCGTCCATGATCAGTTCGATGCCGACGCCGCCCTTCGACGCCATCTCGACCGACGAGGAGGTCAGGCCGGCCGCCCCCATGTCCTGGATGGCGACGATCGCGTCCGACGCCATCAGCTCGAGGCAGGCCTCGATCAGCAATTTCTCGGTGAAGGGGTCGCCCACCTGCACGGTCGGGCGCTTTTCCTCGCTGTCTTCGCCGAAATCGGCCGAGGCCATGGTGGCGCCATGGATACCGTCGCGCCCCGTCTTCGATCCGACATAGACGATCGAATTGCCGACGCCCGAGGCGGCGGAATAGAAGATCTTGTCGGTATCGGCGACGCCCACGGTCATCGCGTTGACCAGGATATTGCCGTCATAGGCGGCGTGGAAATTGACCTCGCCGCCGACCGTCGGGACGCCGACGCAATTGCCGTAGCCGCCGATGCCGTGGACCACGCCGGCGATCAGGTGGCGCATCTTGGGGTGGTCGGGCCGGCCGAAGCGCAGCGCGTTCATGTTCGCGACCGGGCGCGCGCCCATCGTGAACACGTCGCGCAGGATGCCGCCGACCCCGGTCGCCGCACCCTGATAGGGCTCGATGTACGACGGGTGGTTGTGGCTCTCCATCTTGAAGATCGCCGCCTGGCCGTCGCCGATGTCGATCACGCCGGCATTCTCGCCCGGGCCGCAGATCACCCACGGCGCCTCAGTCGGCAGCTTTTTCAAATGGATACGAGACGATTTGTACGAACAATGTTCGGACCACATCACCGAAAAGATGCCCAATTCGGTCAGGTTCGGTTCGCGCCCCATGGCGTGCAGGACGCGCTCATATTCCTCGGGGGACAGGCCATGTTCGGCGACGATGTCAGGAGTGATTCCGGTCATGCCGCACGCCCTTAGCGGCCCCCGTCGCATCCGTCACCCTGGCAGACCGTTTCGGAACCACCCATGCGTAACGGTCGTTGTGCGTCGGTTCCAAACAGTGGAGGTTAGTATGCGTTATCCGCTAATCCTGGCATGCGTATCGGGGGCTGCCCTGATCGTCGCGCCGCCAGCAATGGGGCAGGGGAAAAAGGACCGCGCGCGGGAGGCCGTCGCCGCCGCGCAGGCCAAGGTCGATGCCGCCAGCAAGGTCGGTGCCGCGGGCGAAGTGCCGCGGCTGCTCGCCCAGGCGCAGGCGGCGCTGCGCACCGCGCAGGAGGATCTGGCACGCGACAAGAAGACCGACGCGATCGCCGACGCCAACCACGCATCGATGCTCGCCGACCAGGCCCTGGGCGAGGCGCAACGCGCCAAGCTCGCGCGCGCTCGTGATGACAAGAACGCGGCTGACGCAGCTGCGGCCGACGCGGCGCGTTCAGCCGCCGATGCCAATGCCCGCGCCGCCGCGGCGGAAGCCGACGCCAACGCCGCGCGCAATGCGCCGCCGCCGGCACCGGTGATCATCGCGGCACCGCCTCCGCCTCCGCCGCCGCCTCCCGCGCCGACCAGCACGACGGTCACGACCGAGACCGTGGCGCCCGCGGCGACCTCGGCCAAGGTGGTGAAGACAGTGCCGCGCAAGCGCGTCGTGACCAAAAAACGCCGCGTCGTGGTCCACCGGGCGGCGCCGGCGACGGTCAAGACCAAGACCACGGTCACGACCAACAGCAATCAATAACCGATCGAGGGGAATGGTCGGGGTCCGGGCGATCGCCCGGGCTCCGATCCCCACGCGGGATCAGAGGATTTCGCGCACCTTCTCCGGCGGACGGCCCAGCCGCACCCCCTTGGGCGTCTCGACCAACGGGCGCTCGATCAGGATCGGGTCGGCAATCATGGCGTCGAGGATCGCATCGTCGTCGGCATGCTTGAGTGCCTTCGCTGCGTCCTCGCCTTTGCGAAGCCCGTCGCGCGGCGTCAGCCCGGCGGCGGCGTAGAGCGCGGCAAGCTCGTCACGCGACGGCGGGTTCTTCAGATAGTCGATGATCTCCACCTCGACGCCCGGCGCTCCTTGCAGGATCGCCAGCGTCTCGCGCGATTTCGAACAGCGCGGGTTATGCCAGATCGTCGCCTTCAATTCGCCGTCTCCTGCAGGAAATCCACATCGGTGCGCTCCGGGCCGATTGCCGTCCAGATGACGAGCACGACCGCGGCGATTCCGGCGACCAGCGCCAGCGCCAAGCCGTAATTGCCGCCATGGCTCGCGGCGATCGACGCCTGGATCGGGCTGTTCTTCGACGCGATCAGATTGCCCAATTGATAGGCGAACCCCGGGAACATCCCGCGGACCAGCGCCGGCGACAGTTCGTTGAGATGGACTGGCACGATGCCCCAAGCACCTTGCACCGCGACCTGGATCAGGAACGCCCCGAGCGCGAGCATTGCCGGCGTGCTGGCATAAGCCCACAGCGGGATGACGGGCAGGGCGAGCAGGCTGGCGATGATGATCGCGCGCTTACGGCCGATATGTTCCGACCAGATTCCGAAGGAGATCCCGCCCACGATCGCGCCGACATTGCCGATCATCGCGAGTATGCCGATCGTCTTGGTGTCGAAATGATGCTGCTCCTTGAGGAACGTCGGATACAGGTCCTGCGTGCCGTGGCTGAAGAAGTTGAACGCGGTCATCAGCACGACGACGTAGAGCGCGATCTTCCAGTTCTTGACCAGCTCGCGGAACGGATTGGCGGGGCGCTCATGGCGGCGCTTCTCGAACGCCGGGCTCTCGTCGACATGCATGCGGATCAGGAAGACGAGGATCGCCGGCGCGATGCCGACCATGAACATGCCGCGCCAGCCGATCGCGTCGAACAACAGGAAATAGACCAGGCTCGCCAGGAAATAGCCGGTCGGATAGCCCGATTGCAGCAGACCGGATACCGGCCCGCGCAGCTTGATCGGGATCGATTCCATCACCAGGCTGGCGCCGATCCCCCATTCGCCGCCCATGCATAAGCCGAACAGGGTGCGGATCACGAACAGGCTGGTCAGCGACCAGGCGAAGGCCGAGGCGAACGAGAAGATCGAGAACAGCAGGATGACGATCATCATGATCGGCCGCCGCCCCCAGCGATCGGCCATCCAGCCGAACGCGAAGGCACCGAACGGCCGTGCGGCAAGCGTCAGGAAGGTCGCTTCGGAAACCGTCTTGATGTCGGTTCCATATTCCTTGGCGATCGCCGAGAGCATGAAGACCAGCAGGAAGAAATCGAACGCGTCGAGCGTCCAGCCGAGATAGCTCGCCCAGATCGAATGGACCTGCTTGCGATTCAGTCCCTTGAGTTCTGCGACCAGCGACATCCGGTTCTCCCCGATTTAGGGGAGGGGCTACGCGAAACGCCGCGTCCGCGCCACCCACCAGGCGAACCCTGCCAGCAGGGCATAAGCGAACAGCCCGAGCCAGCCAGTCGAGGCGGGGGCGGGACCGGCCTCCGTCGGCTGCGGCGTCGTCCAATTGACCATCTGCAGCACCGCCATGCCGGCGGCGAGTACCCAGGGCGACCATTTGCCCGCCGCCCCGATTGCCCGCGTGCGGCTGACGAAGAACCACAGCCCGCCGAACGCGAAGGCGAGTTCGAGCGGAATCTCGATCCACGGGTGGTTCCACAGTCCGAGCCCGAGCTTCGGCGGGTTGCCCGCTAGCGTCAGGTCGGGGCGGTGCACCAGCAGGTCGATCAGCCAGTGCGACACCACCACCGCGCCGCCGATCGCGCCCGCGGTCCAGCTGCCGCGCAGCAGCTTCACCGCGATCGCGAACAATATGCCCCAGCCGATCGCGCCCGCCAGGCTGTGCGTCCAGGGCATGTGGTACAGGTCCATGCCGTTCATCACCGTCGCGCCCGGCAGCATCCGCATGTTCTCGACGCCGAGGATGAGGAAGCTGAAGAAGGCGATGTCGACCAGTTGTGCCGCGACGAACAAGGCGCCGAGGCGTGGCGATTTGGGTGACGTCGCGGCGGCGAAGGCTGGTGCGTAATGGCCGATGAACATCGTGTCCCTCCCGCGTCTAAGCCCTCTCCCGCAAGCGGGAGAGGGTATCTCAGTCGGTCTTGCCCGACTTCCAGTCGGCAATCGCACTCGTGTACTGGCTCGATCCCTTGAGCCGCGCCATGTAGCTGATCGGCCGCTTCGACGAGAGCGGGATGAAGTCAAATTTGCTCAGCGATCCGCGCGCCCCGCAATAGCTCTGGCAGCCGCCGTCGCCATCGTCGAGCAACAGGCTCGTGCCCTTGGTGGAGATCGTCAGACGACAGGTCGGGCCGCCGTCGTACGCCGGCTGCTTTTCACGATAGACCAGCGTGCTGCCGAGCGTCTTTGCGATGCCTGAAATGGCGCAGCTATGGCCGTTGTAGAAAGCGAGGTCGGCGCGGAAATAGGCGTGCGTCGCGTCGACCGGGACGATTTCGACCACGTCGTCGGACCAATATTTCGATCCGTCGACCAGGCCGTTCTGGAAATGCTTCGAATAGCGCCCGGCGAGCGAGCTGACGGGAGAGGCGGGTGCGGCGGCGATCGCCGCAAGCCCCAAGAGGATGATCGCTTTCCGCACCACGCCCCTCCAATCTATCGGGTCAGGCCCCTTGCCTGTCCAACCATTCTTCGAGCCATTTGATCGTGTACTGGCCCTGCTGGAATTCGGGATCGTCGAGCAGCGCCTGATGAAGCGGGATGGTGGTCTTCATCCCCTCGATCACGAACTCCTCGAGCGCGCGGCGCAGACGCCGCAGCGCACCCTGGCGGGTGGTGCCGTAGACGATCAGCTTGGCGATCATCGAATCGTAATAAGGCGGCACGCGATAGCCGGCGTAGAGCCCGCTATCGACGCGGACGTTCATCCCGCCCGGCGCGTGATATTGCTTCACCAGCCCCGGCGACGGCGCGAAAGTGCGCGGGTCCTCAGCGTTGATGCGGCATTCGATCGCATGGCCGCGGAATTGCACGTCCTGCTGGCGTAGGGTCAGCGGATGCCCCTCGGCGATGCGGATCTGTTCGCGGACGAGGTCGAGGCCAGTGATCGCCTCGGTCACCGGATGCTCGACCTGAAGCCGGGTGTTCATCTCGATGAAGTAGAACTCGCCGTCTTCCCACAGGAATTCGATCGTGCCGGCGCCGCGATAGCCCATCTCAGCCATCGCGTTGCTGACGATGCCGCCCATCCGCTCGCGCTCTTCGGGCGTGATGATCGGGGAGGGGGCCTCTTCCAGCACCTTCTGGTGGCGGCGCTGCAGCGAACAGTCGCGTTCACCGAGATGGATGGCATTGCCGTTGCCGTCGCCGAACACCTGGAATTCGATGTGGCGCGGGTTGCCGAGATATTTCTCGAGATAGACGGTGGCGTCGCCGAACGCGGCCTTGGCCTCGCTGCCCGCCTGCTGCATCTGGGTTTCGAGTTCCTCGGGCGAGTTGACGACCTTCATGCCGCGCCCGCCGCCGCCCGACGCGGCCTTGATGATCACCGGATAGCCAGCCGCCTCGGCGATCTTCTTCGCCTCGACGATATCGCTGATCGCGCCGTCCGAGCCGGGGACGAGCGGCAGGCCGAGCGCGCCGGCGGTGCGCTTGGCCTCGATCTTGTCGCCCATCGTGCGGATATGCTCGGGCTTGGGCCCGACGAAGATGATCCCGTGCGCCTCGACGATCTCGGCGAAGCGGGCATTTTCGCTGAGGAAGCCGTACCCCGGGTGGATCGCGTCAGCATGGCTGATCTCGGCCGCCGAGATGATGTTCGGGATGTTGAGGTACGATTCGCCCGCGGGCGGCGGTCCGATGCAGATCGCCTCGTCGGCCAGCCGCACGTGCATCGCGTCGGCGTCGGCGGTCGAATGGACCGCGACCGTCTTGATCCCCATTTCGTGGCACGCGCGGTGGATGCGCAGCGCGATCTCGCCGCGATTGGCGATCAGCAGTTTCTTGATTTCGGGCATGGTCGTTTTCCTAGGCGGTGCCGGCCCGCTTCCCCACCCGGCCTCCCAGCGGCAGCATCATCTGGGAAGCCGAGTGGGGGAGCGGGCCGGAGCGGCGCATCGATGAAGCCGGGCTTACTCGACCACGACCAGGGGCTGGTCGAATTCGACCGGCTGGCCGTTCTCGATCAGGATCGCCGACACGGTGCCGCCGCTCGGCGCGGTGATCGGATTCATCACCTTCATCGCCTCGATGATGACGAGCGTTTCGCCCGCGGCGATCTTCTGCCCCACGGTGATGAACGGTTTCGCCTCGGGATTCGCCGCCAGATAGACCGTGCCGACCATCGGCGACTTGACCGCATTGGCGGCGATCGCAGTGGGGGCGGGCTCGGCAGCGGCCGCCGGCGCACTGGACGCCGTGGCGACGGGCACCGGTGCCGCTGCATAGGTCACTGGTGCGGCCGCCGCATGTATCTTGCGCGCGACGCGGATGCGGCGGTCGTTATCCTCGACCTCGATCTCGCTAAGGTTGGTTTCGTCCAGCAGAGTCGCGAGCTGGCGGACCAGCTCGACATCGACTCGCATGCCCCCGTTATTGTTCTCGTCTGCCATTCGACCCTTCTTCGCCCTGTTGAGGCTGATTCAAAGGCGCGCCCTGTGTCAGAGTCGGGCGGCGGCTTCAAGCGCAAGCATATAGGACAGCGCGCCGAAACCGGAAACGGTTCCGCGCGCGGCACGACCGACGAAGCTCTGATGCCGGAATTCCTCGCGCGTCAGCGGGTTCGACAGATGCACCTCGATCACCGGCAATTTGATGCCCTTGATCGCGTCGTACAGCGCCACGCTGGTATGCGTCAGTGCGCCGGCGTTGAGCAGGATCGCCTTCACGCCCGAGCCCTGTGCCTCGTGCATCCAGTCGATCAGATGCCCTTCGTGATTCGAGTGGCGCAAATCGATCTCGAGGCCGAGCTCCTTCGCCCGCTCCTCCAGCCGCTCCGCGATGTCGTCGAGCGTGTCGGCCCCGTAGATTTCGGGCTCGCGCGTCCCGAGCAGGTTGAGGTTGGGGCCGTTCAGCACCAGAATCGTATCGGTCACCCTCGGCCTTTCATTGTGGCGCTATCGGTCGCGTCCCTATATCGCGATTTGCCATGAATACCATGCACACCGATGGAACCGTCTCGATCCACGTCAATGGCGAGCATCGCCGGGTGTTCGCCGGGCTGACGCTGGCGCAGCTCGCCGAGGAACTCGGGCTGATTCCCGAAAAGGTCGCGGTCGAGCGCAATCTGGAGGTCGTGCCGCGGTCGACGCTGACCCAGGTGCTGGTCGAGGATGGCGACGAGATCGAGATCGTCCATTTCGTCGGCGGCGGTTGAGAGACAGTGCTCCTGCGGAAGTAGGAGCCCAGGATTATGTTACGGGCGGCCGGTTGGTTGGCCCTGGGTTCCTGCTCTCGCAGGAACACGAATGAGCAGGACGACACAATGAACATCGCTACTCCCGTGACCGCAACCGACGACAGCTGGACGGTCGCCGGCAAGACCTTTCGCTCGCGGCTGATCGTCGGCACCGGCAAATATAAGGATTTCGCGCAGAACGCCGCCGCGCTCGAGGCGTCCGGAGCGGAGATCGTCACCGTGGCGGTGCGCCGCGTCAACGTCAGCGACCCCAAGGCGCCGATGCTGACCGACTATATCGACCCGAAGAAGGTCACCTATCTGCCCAACACCGCGGGCTGCTTCACCGCCGAGGACGCAATCCGCACCTTGCGGCTGGCGCGTGAGGCGGGTGGCTGGGATCTGGTCAAGCTTGAGGTGCTGGGCGAGGCGCGGACGCTCTATCCCGACATGGTCGAGACGCTGCGGGCGACCGAAATCCTCGCCAACGAAGGCTTCAAGCCGATGGTCTATTGCGTCGACGATCCGATCGGCGCGAAGCGGCTGGAAGATGTCGGCGCGGTGGCGATCATGCCGCTGGGCGCGCCGATCGGCTCGGGCCTCGGCATCCAGAACCAGGTCACCATCCGGCTGATCGTCGAGGGCGCGAAGGTTCCGGTGCTGGTCGATGCGGGGGTTGGCACCGCGTCCGATACCGCGGTGGCGATGGAACTGGGCTGCGACGGCGTGCTGATGAACACCGCGATCGCCGAGGCCAAGGATCCAGTGATGATGGCGCGCGCGATGAAACTCGCGGTCGAGAGCGGGCGTTTGGCCTATCTCGCGGGGCGGATGGGCAAAAGGCGCTATGCCGATCCCTCCAGTCCGCTTGCCGGGTTGATCTGACCCCAGGAGGTTCGATGCACCGTCTGTTGCCGCTGCTCCCGCTCGCCATCCTTGCCGGCTGCCACAAGCCCGCGCCGCGCGTCGACAATCCCCAGGCACTGATCAACGAGAGCGCGGTGGTCACCGAACAGCCGTCGCAGCCGGTCACACTGACGGCGCCCGACGGCGTGACGGTCTACGGCACCTATTATCCCGCGGCCAATGCCCGCGCGGTGATCCTGCTTTTCCATCAGGCGGGGTCGTCGAAGGACGAATATCTCGAGATCGGGCCCAAGCTGCAGCAAGCGGGCTATGCCGCGTTGGCGATCGACCAGCGCGTCGGCGGCGGGCTCTACGGCAAGAACCAGACGATGGCCGCCTACAAGGGCAAGGCCGATTATCTCGGTGCTCTCCCCGATCTCGAGGCCGCGCTCGCCTGGGCCAAGGACAGGGCGGCAGGGAGGCCGATCCTGCTCTGGGGGTCGAGCTATTCGGCGAGCCTGGTGTTCCTGGTCGCCGCCTCAAAGTCGGCCGAGGGCAGCGTGAAGGGGGTGTTGGCGTTTTCGCCGGGTGAATATTTCGACGACAAGAAGATAGTCGAGAACGCCGCGGCCAAGGTCACCATGCCGGTATTCGTCACCTCGGCCAACACGCCGGAGGAAGAGCAGGAGGCGCGGGCGATCCTGTCGGCGACCAAGAGCACCGATCGCCAGCAATTCGTGCCCAAGACGGGCATCCACGGCTCGTCGACGCTCAATGCCGCGAAAAATCCCGGCGGCTCGGACGATAACTGGCAGCCGGTGCTGGCCTTCCTGAAGCGCGTCGCGCCGTAGGAACCCGCGCGTTCCAAAACCGTTCTATTTTTACAACTTCAACGTGCCGGTACCTCCGCCGGTGCGAGCGGAAAGGAACGCCCGATGGGTGAAATGACCGACAAGATCAAAGGCAATGTCAACGAAGCCGTGGGTAAGGTGAAACAGGCGATCGCCGGCGACGCCGACGATCCCAACCGCACCCGCAAGGATGATAAACTTGCAGCCGAAGGCGCCGGCCAGGAATTGAAGGGCAAGGCCCAACAGTTCGTCGGCAAGGTGAAGGGCGCGCTGGGCGACGACATCTAGTCGCAGCCCGGTCTGCAGCGCTCACGGTGCTGACACGGGGGCCGCGCGGTACCGCGCGGCCCCTTTTCTTTGTCAGATCGCCGCCAGGTCGGGGCCGGCGAGGGCGAGGGCGAGCCCGCGCAAGCGCTCGACATCGCGCAGCGGCGGCGCCCCGAACATGCGGGCATATTCGCGGCTGAACTGCGACGCGCTTTCGTACCCGACCGAATAAGCCGTCCGGCTGGCATCATTGCTGGCGACCAGCATCCGGCGGGCCGCCTGGAGGCGCAGCGTCTTCTGATATTGCAGCGGGCTCATCGCGGTCGCCGCCTTGAAGTGGCGATGGAAGGACGGAACGCTCATCCCCGCGATCTGCGCCAGGGCCTCGATTCGCATCGATTGGTCGAAATGCGCCTGGATCCAGTGGATCGCGCGCCGGACGCGCGACAGACGGCTGTCGTCGCGCGCGATCTGGCGCAGGATGCCGCCCTGCGGACCTTGCAGCAGGCGATAGAGGATTTCGCGCTCGCGAAGTGGCGCCAGCACGGGAATATCCTGCGGCGTGTCGAGCAGCGCGAGCAATTGCGCCCAGGCGTCGAGCAACTCGGACGTCACCGGGGCCACCGCAAATCCTGTCGTTTCGCCTTCGGGCGAGGGCGGCATGGCCGTCAGCAGGTCGGCCAGCAACGCGCGATCGATCATCAGCGCGGCGCCGATATAGGGTCGTTCGGGTGCCGCCTCGATCACGCAGCCCGACACCGGTAACTCCAGCGACGCGATGAAATTGCACGCGGGATCGTAGCGCAGCACGGCATCGCCGATCATCACCTGTTTCGCGCCTTGCAGCACCAGGCAGATCATCGGTTCGTAGAGTGCCGACATCGGCTGGCTCGGCTGGTGCACGACGCCCAGCCCGACCCGGGGAATGACGGTCGTCCGCACGGTTGTCCGGGTCTGCCGCAACACGCACCGGCTCATCGCGTCGAGTTTGTCCTGCATGATAGGATAAATGGCCGCCGCGAAGGGAAACGCAACCTGTCCGACCGGCGATCCAGGCTCCATTGATAGGATCAGGCAAGCGATCGAGACGATCGGGCGCGGCGTTTCGGCGCGCTGAGGCCATTTTTTCGGAGGCGAAGGCGGGACAGGATCGTCCCGCGCAGCCCTCACGCATTCATGGAGAATCACGATGACCAAATTCGGCGAGAAGTCGACTACCGAGGATGTGCTCGCGGGCGTCGATCTGACCGGCAAGCGTTTCCTCGTCACCGGCGTGTCGGCCGGGCTCGGGGTGGAAACGGCGCGAGCGCTCGTCGCACACGGCGCCGAGGTGGTGGGGACGGCGCGCGACCTCGCCAAGGCCGAACGCGCCACCGCCGACGTCCGCGCGGCCGCAGAGGCCGGCAACGGCGGTTTCTCGATCGTCGCACTCGACCTCGCTTCGCTGGCGAGCGTCCGCGCTTGCGCCGACGCGCTCAACGCCGACGGACGGAAATTCGACGTGATCATCGCCAATGCCGGCGTCATGGTCCCGCCGTTCGGCCACACCGCGGACGGGTTCGAGACGCAGTTCGGCACCAATCATCTCGGCCATTTCGTGCTGATCAACCGCATCGCCGGGTTGTTGAACGACGGCGGCCGGCTGGTGAACGTGTCCTCTGCCGGGCACCGCTATTCGGACGTCGACCTCGCCGATCCCAATTTCGAGCACACGGCCTACCAGCCCTGGATCGGCTACGGCCGATCGAAGACCGCCAACATCCTGTTCGCCGTCGAGTTCGACCGCCGCCATCGCGACCGCGGCGTCCGCGCGACGGCGGTCCATCCCGGCGGCATCCAGACCGAACTCGGCCGCCACATGGACGAGGGCGAACTCATCGCCATGGTCGCGTCGATCAACGAGACCGCGGCGAAGGCGGGTACCCCCGCGTTCGAGTTCAAGACTATCCCGCAGGGCGCCGCGACGTCGGTCTGGGCAGCAGTCGTCGCCGAAGCAGATGCCGTCGGCGGACGCTATTGTGAGGATTGCCACGTCGCGGAAGCGCAGGAAGGCGAGGGCATTCGCGGCGGCATCCGCTCCTACGCGCTCGATCCTGAACGCGCCAAGGCGCTGTGGGCTAAGAGCGAGGAAATGGTCGGCGAGCGCTTCTGATCGGCGCAACTGGAGAGGTGGCGAGACGCTTAGTTCCCTCTCCCGCTTGCGGGAGAGGGCTAGAAAAGCGACTTTATCCTCCATCCAAAACCGCCTTCCTTTTGCCTGCACGACGCGGCATGCTCGTTTCGAAGACCGGGTATGAGGCCCGGCCAGTCGAAGAGTGGGCATGGCCGACATGGAGATCGTCGCGGACGGACTGCGTTTCCCCGAAGGACCGGTGGCGATGGCCGACGGCAGCGTCATCCTAGTCGAGATCGCGGCGGGGCGCATCACCCGCGTCCGGCCCGATGGATCGAAGGAGACGGTGGCCGAGCCCGGCGGCGGTCCCAACGGGCTGGCGATCGGCCCCGACGGCAAGCTCTATTGCTGCAACAACGGCGGCTTCGAATATATCGAGAATCACGGTATGCTCGCCCCGCACGGCATCGCCAACGACTATTCGGGCGGCCGCATCGAGCGCATCGACCTCGCGACCGGCGAGGTCGAAATACTCTACAAATCCGGCGATTTCGGCTGCGTGCTGCGTGGCCCCAACGACATCGTGTTCGATGGCGACGGCGGCTTCTGGTTCACCGACCACGGCAAGGTCGATTACGCGAAGCGCTGCCACGATATCGTTGGTATCTTTTACGGCAAGGTCGACGGCAGCCATCTCGAGGAAGTGATCTTCCCTAGTCAGAATCCCAACGGCATCGGCCTGTCGCCCGACGGCAAGCGGCTCTACGCGGCCGAGACCTATACGTGCCGGCTGATGGCGTTCAACGTGATCGCGCCCGGCAAGGTCGACGGCACCGCCGGCCCGGGCGGGCCCGGCATCCCGCTCTATCGCCCTGCCGGCTACAAGTTCTTCGATTCGCTCGGCGTCGAGGAGGGGGGCAATATCTGCGTCGCGACGATCGGCGAATGCGGCATCTCGGTGATCTCACCGGCGGGCGACCTGGTCGAGTTCGTGCCGACGGACGATATTTTCACCACCAATATCTGCTGGGGCGGGGTGGACATGATGGATGCGTATATCTGCCTGTCTGGCACCGGCCGGCTTGCCCGGATGCGCTGGCCGCGGCCGGGGCTGCACCTCAAGTACAACGCGTGATCGTTTACCGCCCGCTTCGCGCCGATGAAACCGACGCGGCCGCGCGTCAGCATCGCGTCGCCGGGGCGCTGATCCCCGGCTTCGATCCGTCGCTGCATACGCTAGAAGAAACCCGCGCCCATTATCGACGAGCTTTAGCCAAAGGACCGATCTGGGGTGCGTTCGATCGCGAGCAGTTGATCGGCCACATCGCGCTCGAACCCGGCTGGGTCGAGCATCTGTACGTCGATCCCGATCGGCATGGCGAGGGAGTTGGCCGTGCGTTGCTGGCGATCGCGATGCGCGATCAGGATGATCTCCAGCTCTATACTTACGCCGCCAATGCCCGGGCGCGCCGGCTATACGACGCGGCGGGTTTCACGGTCGAAGAACATGGTGTCGACCCCGAGCACGCCGACCGCGTGCCCAATGTCCGCTATCGCTGGCGGCGAGGAGCAAGTGCATGATCCGCATCATCGGCAACCATGTTTCGCCTTATGCGCGCAAGGTGTTCCTGGCGCTCGATCACAAGGGCGTGGACTATGAGATCGATCCGATCGTGCCCTTTTACGGGGACGAGGAATTCACCCGGCTCAATCCGCTCCGGCGCATCCCGGTGCTGATCGACGGCGATCTGGTGATCCCCGATTCGACCGTGATCTGCGAATATCTCCACGACCGTTATCCCGAAAAGCCGCTCTACCCGGCCGATCCCGCCGAGCGGGCGCGCGCGCGTTGGCTGGAGGAATTCGCCGATAGCCGGCTGGGCGACGTGATGATCTGGAAGCTGTTCTTCCAGCGCAACGTCAAGCCGCGCGTGTGGAAGCAGGAGATCGACGAAGAGACCGTTGCGGCGGTCATCACCCGCGACCTCCCCGACATCATGGACTGGCTGGAACCGCAGGCGCCCGTCGCGGGATATGTGTTCGACGATCTGTCGATGACCGACCTGACCTTCGCCAGCTTCTTCCGCAACGCGGCGCTGGCGGGCTGGACGCCGGACGCCGCGCGCTGGCCGCGCGTCGCGGCGTGGATCGATCACGTCTTCGCCACGCCGTTGTTCGCCCGATCGGTGATGATCGAACAGATCATGCTGACCACGCGCTTCGCCGACCAGCGGGCTGCGCTGGAGGCCGCAGGACTGAAGGTAGCGGCGTCGAGCGTGCGCGGCGATGCCGCGCGGCGCGGACCGATGTCGGTCTAGGCAGGGAGAACAGCATGAGCCGCTGGCAATTGGATATCGTCCGCGACGACATCTCGCGGGCCGCCATCGCTGTCCTGCCGGTGCGGGATCTGGCGACGGGAGAGGTCGAATTCGCGATCGAACTGGTCGCACTGACCGCGAACAACATCACTTACGCTGCGCTCGGGCAGAAGACGCCGTTGCTTGGGCCCGACGCCGGTTATTGGGACTTCTTCTCCGAGCGCGATGAGCCCGGGCATCTGCCGGTCTGGGGTTTCGCCACCGTTGCGCGGTCGGCGGCGGACGGGATTGCCGAGGGCGAGCGTTTCTACGGCTATTGGCCGCTCGCCAGCCACGCCGTGCTGACCGCCGGCAATGTTCGCGGATCGGGGTTCAGCGAGGCGAGTGCGCGCCGCGCGGGACTGCCCGCGCCGTACAATCAATATGTTCGGCTCGCCGCGATGGCCGATCATCGCGAACCCGATCATGATTGGTGGCCGATCTATCGCCCCCTGTTCCTGACCGGCTGGTTGATCGCCGACCAGTTCGAGGACGAACGCGATTTCAATGCATCGACGGTCATCGTCAGCGGTGCGTCGAGCAAGACGTCGCTCGGTTTCGCCCAGGCGATGAAGGCACGCGGGAAGGGGCCGAAGCTGGTGGCGCTGGCCTCGGCACGCAGCGCGGGGTTCACCACCGATACCGGCCTCTATGATCAGGTGGTCGACTATGACGCGATCGATGCGATCCAAGCCGAGGGCAAGGTCGCGATGGTCGACTTCGCCGGAAATCCGGCCGCGACGCGTGCGGTCCACGAGCGCTTCGGCGACGACCTCGCCGTCGACATGATCGTCGGCATCACCCATTGGGACGCGGAGCGCGGCACCGCGCCGCTGCCCGGACCGCGTCCGATCGGTTTCTTCGCGCCGGGCCGGATGCAGAAGCGCGCTGCCGATTGGGGCGCGCAGGGCCTGCGTGAGCGGACCGAGGCTGCATGGTTGGCTTTCATGCCGACCGCTCGCCGACTGACCGCGATCGATCGCCGGTCGGGGGGCGACGCCGCCCTTGCCGCCTACCGCGATGCGGTGGCGGGAAACGTCGACCCGGGTGCCGGACTGCTCATCGAACCATGACTCGCGACACCGTGATCTTCGATTTCGGCGGCGTGATCACGTCGCCGCCGTTCGAGGCGTTCAACCGGATGGAGGCGGAGCGCGGCCTGCCGCACGATCTCGTCCGACGGATCAACTCGGCCAATCCCGACGGCAATGCCTGGGCGTTGTTCGAACGCGCGGAGATCGATGCTGCGCGGTTCGATGCGCTGTTCGGCAACGAGGCGGCGGCGCTCGGCCACGAACTACCCGGGCGTGATGTGCTGGCGTTGCTGTCGGGCGACGTCCGCCCGGCGATGGTCGCCGCGCTCGATTGGCTCAAGGCCAATGGCTATCGGCTCGGGTGCATCACCAACAACGTGCCCGCGGGGCAGGGCGCGCACATGTCGGTCACCGCCGAAAAAGCCGCGGCGATCGCCGCGATCCTGGCGCGGTTCGACCATGTCGTCGAAAGCTCGAAGGTCGGCATCCGCAAGCCCGATCCTGCGATCTATCGGATGGCGTGCGAGGCGCTGGGCGTGACACCCGAGCGCTGCGTCTATCTCGACGACCTCGGCATCAACTGCAAACCCGCCGCGGCGATGGGGATGGTGGCGATCAAGGTGTCGAGCGGCGAACAGGCGCTCACCGATCTCGAGGCGGCGCTCGGTCTCGCTTCCGGTACATTGCTATAGAAAAAGGGCCGCGCGGATTGCTCCGCGCGGCCCCTGCTGTCCGTTGGTGTAGGTTCGGATCAGAACTTGACGCCTAAACCGACCAGGCCCTGGTGACGGGCGACATCGCTATCCGAATAGTTGGTGTAGCGATATTCGACGCGCACCAGCATGTTCTTGGCGAGGTTCAGCTCGACACCGGTGCCCACGCGCCAGCCGTCCGAGTTCTGGCCGATCTTGGTGGTCGAGCCGTTGAGCGTGTCGGTGGCAACGATGCGGCCATTGTCATAGCCGCCCTTGACGTAGAGCAGCGCCTTGTTGCCGACAACGACGCCGGCACGAACGCCGGCATAAAGGTCACGACCGGCCTTCAGGCAGACGCGCTCGTTAGCGCCGACGTTGGCGCAATCCTTGGCGGTCGAACCATCGACTTCGCCTTCGACGCCGAACACGGCCTTGCCGGCCTGATAGTCGTAGCCGACGACGCCGCCGTACGACAGGCCGGTCTGGGTCGCACCCGGGATGGTGACATGGTCGATGCCGGTCACGGCCAGGACCTTCACGCCCTGGAATTCCTTGCCGTCGGGGGCGGAGGCGGGGGCATCCTGCGCAAGCGCGGGGGTGGCGACGGCTGCACTGGCCAACAGGGCGGACGCGATGAGGAAACGCATAATAACTCCTTGCAAACAAAAACCGGGGAGCTTCTGCGGCCCCCCGGTTCGTCGCCTGTTGGACACGGTTCATGGCGGGAATTGGGCCGCTTATGCTGCACTGCGCCATTATTTTGCCGAACATGGGCGCCGCGGGCCCAAGGCGATCGTAAAGTCGGCGCGCCCGCTTGCCCCGCTGCGTGCCGCCTTCTATTCGGCGGTCATCACCCAAGGAGTCCGCATGGCCCGCAAGCTTTTTTCCGACGCCGCCTCGGCGCTCGACGGCGTGTTGTTCGATGGCATGACGATCTGTGCCGGGGGGTTCGGCCTGTGCGGCATCCCCGAACGGCTTATCGATGCGATCCGCGATGCGGGAACCAAGGATCTGACGATTGCCAGCAATAATGCCGGGATCGACGGGGAGGGCCTGGGCAAGCTGCTCCGCACGCGCCAGGTCCGGAAGATGATCTCATCCTATGTCGGCGAGAACAAGGAATTCGAGCGCCAGTATCTCGCCGGCGAACTCGAGGTCGAATTCTGCCCCCAGGGTACGCTGGCCGAACGGTGTCGTGCCGGCGGAGCGGGCATTCCCGGCTTCTATACGAAGACCGGCGTCGGCACCCAGGTCGCCGAGGGCAAGGAAGTGAAATTGTTCGACGGCGAGGAATATATCCTCGAGCGCGGCATCCGCGCCGACCTGTCGATCATCAAGGGCTGGAAGGCGGACGAGGCGGGGAACCTGATCTTCCGCAAGACCGCGCGCAACTTCAACCAGCCGATGGCGACCGCGGGCAAGGTCTGCGTTGCAGAGGTCGAGGAAGTCGTGCCCGTCGGCACGTTCGAACCCGACCAGATCCATCTGCCCGGCATCTACGTGAACCGGATGATCGTCGGCAGCCCGTACGACAAGAAGATCGAATTCCGCACCGTGCGTGAGCGGGCCGCAGCGTGAGGAGAGGACGGCTCGCGCTGTTGACGTTGCTCGGTTGCAGCACCGTCGTCAGCGGTTGCGTCGCGGCGGCGGTGCCGGTGGTGGCCGCCGGCGCGATCGGCAAGAAGCAGTTCTTCGGCAAGAAGGACGAGGACCTGCCGTCCTCGCAACCTGCTGTGGCGGCCGTGGCCAAGCCGCAAACCGCGCCGGCCGGGATTCCGGCGGCGGAGGCCATTCCTTCCGGCGCACCGAGTACGCCTGTGCCCCCGCCGCCGCCACTGCCGCCCCCGGGCAGTGTCCCGCCGGGGATGCAATATCTTTACGGCTCGGGCGAAGCCTCGGCGGTGTCGATCCAGGCCTATCTCGCGCTGGCCGACTTCCTCGTCTCGCGCGGCGGCGACTTCGCGGTGGGCCACCCGGTATCGTCGGTAGTGCTCGCACCGGACGCGACCCTGGAGGCGCCCAAATTCCTCAAATGCGGCCCCAAGCAGCACCCCGCCGTGGTTCTCGACATCGACGAAACCGCGCTGATGAACCTCGGCTATGAGGCAGACGACAGCCAGCGCAACGGGCCGTACGACCAGAAGCGCTGGGACCGCTGGGAGGAAAGCGGCGTCACCGCGGTCGACGCGGTGCCGGGCGCGGTCGACACGTTGCGCGCGGCGCGGGCGGCCGGGATCGAGGTGGTGTTCAATTCGAACCGCAATTCGAGCAATGCCCAGCCGACGATCGATGCGCTGACGCTGGCCGGGCTCGGTCCGGTCGTCCATTTCCAGAATCTGTGGTTGAAGGGCGACGATTCGACAGGCGGCAGCGGCAAGGACGCGCGGCGCTGGGCGATCTCGGCCAAATATTGCGTCATCGCGATGGTCGGCGATCAGCTCGGCGATTTCAGCGATCTGTTCAATGCGGGCAACCTCAGCCCAGCGCAGCGCCGCGCGCTGACCAATTCGCCCAGGCTCCGGATGCTGTGGGGGCATGGCTGGTTCGTACTGCCCAATCCGGTCTACGGCACCGCGCTCAAGGGCAATATCGACGACGTCTTCCCCAAGGACCGGCGCTGGACCGATCCCGGCGCGGAACCGGTAAGCGCGGCGCTGCCACCTGCTCCTGTTCCAACCTCCGCACCCATCGCGCCGTCCGTGTCGACGCCGGTGAAGCAATGACCGTCAAGCCGATCCCTATCGACCTCGTCGATTATGCCGAGATGCTCGGTAACAGCCGCGAGTTCCTGCGCGTCTGGACCAAGGGGAACAGCACGCTGACCTTCGTCAATCCGCGCCCGATCGGTCCGGACCCGGCGATCTTCGGCATCGCGATCGTCGATGTCATCCGCAACGCGGCGGCGACCTATGCCAAGGCGACCGGCACGAGCGAGGAAAAGGCGCTCGAGCGGATCTGGGCGGGGCTCGATGCCGAACGCCATGCCGCCCCCGACGACGACGCTTTGCCGCCCCCCGTGGTGGTTACCAGAAAGGAAGATTGATGCCCCAGGACAGCAAGGGCTGGACCCGTGACGACATGGCCGCCCGCGCCGCCAAGGAATTGCGCGACGGTTACTACGTGAACCTGGGCATCGGCATCCCGACGCTCGTCGCCAACCACATCCCGGCGGGGGTCGAGGTGACCTTGCAGTCGGAGAACGGCATGCTCGGCATCGGCCCGTTCCCCTATGACGACGAAGTCGATCCCGACCTGATCAATGCCGGCAAGCAGACGATCAGCGAGCTGCCGCAATCGGTCTATTTCTCGAGCGCGGACAGCTTCGCGATGATCCGCGGCGGGCATATCGACCTGACCGTGCTCGGCGCGATGGAAGTCGCCGAGAATGGCGACATCGCCAACTGGATGATCCCCGGCAAGATGATCAAGGGCATGGGCGGCGCGATGGACCTGGTCGCCGGCGTCAAGAAGATCATCGTGGTGATGGAACACAATTCGAAGAACGGCGACCCCAAATTCATTCCTGCCTGCACGTTGCCGCTGACCGGCAAGAACGTGGTCGACATGGTCATCACCGATCTCTGCGTGTTCCAGCGCCCCGATCACCAGTCGCCGTTCCGCCTGATCGAACTCGCGCCGGGCGTCACCGCTGATGAGGTCGCGGCCAAGACCACTGCGAAATACGAAGCGCTCGCAACGGCTTGACGCACGGGAATTTGTGGCGTGAATTTAGCGACTTGGCCGCGGATGCGGACATAATCGCCTGAGGACCTCATGCGCCTATTGTTGACCGGATCGACCGGCTGGCTCGGCCGCTATCTCGCTCCCATGCTGCGCGACGCCGGGCATCAGGTCGTCGGCCTCGACGTCGCGCCCGGCCCCTGCACTAGGATCGTCGGTAGCGTCGCCGATCGCGCGCTCGTCGAACGGTCGATGTTCAGCCACGGCATCGAGGGCGTGATCCATGCCGCCGCGCTGCACAAGCCCGACATCGTCCGCTACCCGCGTCGGGCGTTCGTCGATGTCAACGTGACCGGTACGCTCAACCTGCTCGAGGCGGCGGTGGCGGCGGGGGTCGATCGCTTCATCTTCACCTCGACCACCTCACTGATGATCACCCAGGCGATCCGTGACGAGACCGCGGATGCGGCGGTGTGGCTCGACGAGGCGAGCGGTCCGCTCAAGCCGCGCAACATCTACGGCATGACCAAGCGGGCCGCCGAGGAACTGTGCCGGCTGGTCCATGGCGATACCGGGCTTCCCGTGATGGTGCTCAGGACCTCGCGCTTCTTCCCGGAGGACGACGATACGCATCGCGACCTGTCGGGCGAGAACATGAAGGCGAACGAATTCCTCAACCGCCGCCTGACGGTCGAGGATTGCGCGCGGGCGCATCTCGCCGCGCTCGATCGCGCGCCGGCGATCGGCTTCGGCACCTATGTCGTTTCCGCACCGACGCCGTTCGCGCAGGGCGACATGGCCGATCTCAAGCGCGATGCGCCGGCGGTGATCGCGCGGCTGTTCCCCGATGCCGCCGACCTCTACGCCGCGCGCGGTTGGCGCCTGCCGGCCAGCATTGGCCGGGTCTATGACGCCGGTGCGATCGAGCGCGACCTCGGATTCCGCTGCGCGACCGATTTCGCCGCGATCCTGGCGGCGCTGCGCGAGGGCGCGCCGCTGCCGTTCGAGCATGATGCGACCTATCTCTCGCCCAAGGAATGAGGATGGTGGGCAATTTTGTTTGATCTTATGCCTGTAAAAAGTTTGTTTGTTGCTTGCGATCGCGCGGCAGGCGAGTAAGGCCGCCGCCATGACCGCCCGCCCGCAGACGCTGTACGAGAAGATCTGGAACGCGCATGTCGTCGAACGCCGCGACGACGGGACCTGCCTGATCTACATCGATCGCCACCTGGTTCACGAAGTCACCAGCCCGCAGGCGTTCGAGGGGCTTCGCGTCGCCGGCCGCCCGGTGCGCCGCCCCGACCTGACGCTCGCGGTGCCCGACCATAACCTGCCGACCACGCCGCGCGTCGATGCTGCAGGGCGGCCGATCCCGATCGCCGACACCGAAAGCGCCAACCAGCTCGAAGCGCTGCGCCGCAACGTCGCCGAGTTCGGCGTGCCCTATATCGACGCGCTCGCCGCGGCGCAGGGGATCGTCCATGTCGTCGGTCCCGAACAGGGATTCACGCTGCCCGGCACCACCTTGGTGTGCGGCGACAGCCACACCTCGGCGCACGGCGCGCTGGGTGCACTGGCGTTCGGCATCGGCACCAGTGAGGTCGAGCACGTGCTGGCGACGCAGACACTGCTGCTCCAGCCGTCGAAGACGATGGAAGTCCGGGTCGACGGCAATCTCGGCTTCGGCGTGTCGGCCAAGGACGTCGTGCTCGCGATCATCGGCCGGATCGGCGCCGCGGGCGGTACCGGGCACGTCATCGAATATACCGGCGACACGATTCGTGCGCTCTCGGTCGAGGGCCGCCTGACCGTCGCCAACATGTCGATCGAGGGCGGCGCGCGCGCCGGGCTGATCGCGCCCGACGACACCACCTTCGCCTATCTCGCGGGGCGCCCGATGGCGCCGTCGGGGGAGGAATGGGACAAGGCGGTCGCCTGGTGGCGGACGCTGCCGACTGATGCAGGCGCCGCGTACGATACCAGCGTGCGCCTGTCGGCGAGCGACATCGCGCCGTCGCTGACCTGGGGCACCAGCCCCGAGGATGTCGTGCCGATCACCGGGATCGTCCCCGATCCCGAAAGCTTCGCCGATCCGTCGAAGCGTGTTGCCGCGCAGAAGTCGCTCGATTACATGGGGCTGACCCCGGGGACGGCGATGCAGGACGTCGGCGTCGAGCACGTCTTCATCGGCAGCTGCACCAACAGCCGCATCGAGGACCTGCGCGCCGCCGCCGCGGTCGCCAACGGCCGCCACGTCGCCGACGGCGTGCGCGCCCTGGTCGTGCCGGGCTCGGGGCTGGTCAAGCGCCAGGCCGAAGCCGAGGGGCTCGACCGCATCTTCATTTCTGCCGGATTCGAATGGCGTGAGGCCGGATGCTCGATGTGCCTGGCAATGAACCCCGATAAAGTACCGGCTGGTCAGAGATGCGCTTCCACCTCAAATCGTAATTTTGTAGGAAGGCAGGGCCCGGGGGCGCGAACGCATCTGCTTTCCCCGGCCATGGCGGCGGCGGCGGCGGTTACCGGCCGATTGACCGACGTCCGCGAGTTGATGGGGGATCGCCAATGAAGCGCGTACTCGTTCTGCTGGTCGCCGGATCCATCCTCAGCGGCATCGCCGCCTACGCCGCGATGGCGATGCCCACGCCGCCCGAAAAGCCAAACGAAAAGCCGAATAAGTGACACCAGTCCGCAAGGTCGAAGGCCGCGCCTATCCCTGGGGCGCGAAGAACGTCGATACCGACGTCATCATTCCCGCGCACTGGCTGAAGACGATCAGCCGCGCGGGGCTCGGCAAGGGCGCGTTCGAGACCGTCCGTGCACAGCCCGACAACATCTTCGACGACCCGCGCTACGCCGGTGCGCCGATCCTGATCGCGGGCGACAATTTCGGCTGCGGGTCGAGCCGCGAGCATGCCGCCTGGGCGCTCAATGACATGGGCGTGCAGGCGATCATCGCGCCTAGCTATTCGGACATCTTCTCGGGCAATGCGGTCAAGAACGGCATCGTCCCCGTGGTGCTGCCGCAGGAAGCGATCGACCGGCTGGTCGAAGTCGCGAAGACCGATGAGGTGCATGTCGACCTGGAGACGATGACGGTGACCACGCCGTTCCAGGATCGCTTCGAATTCTCCCTCGACCCGTTTCGACGCCAGTGCCTGATGGAAGGGCTGGACGAGGTGGGACTGACGCTGGCAAGGGATACCGCGATTTCGAAATACGAATCCGCGGTCGCATCGGAACGGCCGTGGCTCAGCAGGGAGAGGGACTATGCGGGGCTTGCTGTCGAAGGCGCCAGGGGGACCTGAAACGCTGGTGATGGACGAGCTGCCCGACCCCGTCGCGGGGCCGGGGCAGGTCGTGGTCGCGGTCAAGGCCTGCAGCATCAACTATCCCGATGTCCTCATCATCGAGGACAAATACCAGATGAAGCCGCCGCGCCCGTTCGCCCCCGGCAGCGAGATTTCCGGCGTGGTCGAGAGCGTGGGCGAAGGCGTCACCGACTTCCAGCCCGGCGACCGCGTGCTGTGCACGACGGGCGCGGGCGGATTGGTCGAGCGGATCGCCGTGCCGGCCGCCACGCTCTACCCATTGCCGGCAGAGCGCAGTTTCGAAGAAGGCGCTTCGCTGCTCCTGACCTACGCCACCAGCATCCACGCGCTGCTCGATCGCGGGCACCTCCAAGAGGGGCAGACCCTGCTCGTCCTTGGCGCCGCGGGCGGCGTCGGTCTGGCGGCAGTCGAACTCGGCAAGGCGTTCGGCGCGCGCGTCGTTGCCGCGGTTTCGTCCGAGGAAAAGGCGCAGGCGTGCCGCGATGCCGGCGCCGACGAGGTCGTGATCTATGGCCGCGCGCCGTTCGACAAGGATCAGTCCAAGGCGCTGGCCGACCAGTTCAAGGCGGTGCTGGGGGCGGGCGGCGCGGACGTGATCTACGATCCGGTCGGCGGCGACTATGCCGAACCGGCGCTGCGCTCGATCGGCTGGGAAGGGCGCTATCTCGTGGTCGGTTTCCCCGCCGGCATCCCCAGGCTGCCGCTCAACCTGACGTTGCTCAAGAGCTGCGATGTCTGCGGCGTCTTCTGGGGCGCGTTCGCCGCGCGCGATCCCAAGGCCAACCGCGCGCACGTCGACCGCCTGTTCCGCCTGTGGAAGGACGGCAGCATCGCGCCCCGCGTCACCGAGGTCTTTCCGTTCGAAAAGGGCGGCGACGCGATCGCCAAGATGGCCGCGCGCGGTGCGATCGGCAAGCTGGTGGTAAAGGTCGCGGAGTAGATCCTGCTAAAATCCTCCCTACGCGAAGCGTGGGGAGGGGGCTGCTCGGCGGAGCCGAGTGGTGGAGGGGCCGTAGCCGCGTAGCGGCGAGGACGGGACATTTCCCCTCCACCATCGCTACGCGATGGTCCTCCTGCCCATCTGCGATGGGGAGGATTTTTGGTGGGTTCGATCACCTCCCGCCATCCCAAAGGCAATGGGGCGGAGCAGCCAAACCCCTTCCCATACCCGTTTCGCGACCCTATCTCCCCAGGCGTAACGACCGCCAGGGAGCAGCCATGACTACCTTCGACGACCGCGAGCGCGCTTTCGAGACCAAGTTCGCGCGCGACGAGGAGATGGCGTTCCGCGTGATCGCGCGACGCAACAAGCTGCTCGGGCAATGGGCTGCCGGTCTAATGAAGCTGACCCCCGAAGAGACGGACGCTTACTCGAAGGCGGTGGTCCAGGCGGATTTCGAGGAAGCGGGCGACGAGGACGTCGTGCGCAAGCTGCTGGGCGACCTGACCGCGGCCGGCATCGAGGTCGAGGAAGCGGATGTTCGCAAGGCGATCGAGGACCAGACCGTCGAGGCGCGGCGCCAGCTGATGGAATCCAACTGACATGCCGATGGCGGCCGAAGAGATCGAGGCGCTGATCGTCGCGGGCATTCCCGACGCGCGGGTCGAGATCACCGATCTGGCCGGGGACGGCGACCATTATTCTGCACGTGTGGTGAGCAAGTCGTTCAGCGGCCTGTCACGCGTGAAGCAACATCAGGCGGTGTATACCGCATTGGGCGGTCGGATGGGCGGGGTGCTTCACGCGCTCCAGCTCACCACCGCCGCCGAATGAAGGAGTGAGAGACATGACCGACGCCGCGCAGGCACGTATCGCGGAACTCGTCAACGGTTCTGACGTATTGCTGTTCATGAAAGGCAGTCCGCTGTTTCCGCAATGCGGTTTTTCGAGCCGTGCGGTTGCGATTCTCCAGCATCTGGGAGTCGAGTTCGACAGTGTCGACGTGCTCCAGGACCAGGAGGTCCGGCAGGGCATCAAGGCGTTCAGCGATTGGCCGACCATCCCGCAGCTCTATGTCAAAGGCGAGTTCGTCGGCGGGTCGGACATCATGATGGAAATGTACGAGAGCGGGGAGTTGAAGCAGCTGCTCGCCGAACAAGGAGCGACCCCCGCCGCCTGACCGGGCGCGCATGAAAAGGGAACAAACATGCTACTGCAAGGCGATCCCCCGCGCCGCGCAGGAGAGGGCGGTGCGCCGCTCATCCTTTGCGACCTAACCCAGAGCTACGCGCCTTCGGGTGGTGGCGGCATCAGTACCTACCTGCGCGAAAAACGCGATTACGTGCTCACCCATACGCCGCACCATCTGCTCCAGATTGTGCCGGGGCCGGAGGACAAGATCACCGTCAACGGTCGGCACATCTTCGCCGAGGTCGGCGCCGATCCGGTGCGCGGCAGCCCCAATTACCGCTTCATCCTGCGCACGTCGGTGGTGCGCGACATCCTGGCCAGATACCGGCCCGACGTGATCGAATCGCTCTGTCCCTGGGTGCTGCCCTGGACCGCGATCAACCATCGCAAGCAGTTTCCCGAGACCACGCTGATCGCCGGCTACCGCACCGATTTCCCCAACGCGCACGTCTATCGCGTCGGCGCCGAGAAATTCGGCGAGACGATCGGGCGCGGGCTGCAATGGCTGAGCTACGGCTACGCCGAGATCACCTATCGCGAGTTCGACTGGGTCTACACGCTGAGCGAGGATGCCCGCCGAGCGCTGGCGCGGCGCAAGATCGTGCGGACCGACGTGCTGCCGCTCGGCGTCGACATCGACATGTTCTCGCCCGCCAAGCGTGACCCCGCGTTCCGCCACGAACTGGGTTTCGATTTCCGTGGACCGCTGCTCGTCTACGCCGGCCGCGTCGACAACGAAAAGCGCGCCGACCGGCTGGTCACGATGTTCCGCAAGTTGCCGCGCGACCTCGACGCGGCGATGGCGATCATCGGCGACGGCAAGCTGATGGCTCGGCTCAAGCAGGAAGCGAAGGATCTGCCGATCGCCTTCCTCGGTTTCGAAAAGGACCGCGCCGAACTGGCGCGCGCGCTCGCGTCGTCGGATATCTACGTTTCCGCGATGGCCGACGAGACATTCGGCATCTCGGTACTCGAAGCACAGGCCAGCGCCCTGCCGGTGGTGGGCGTCGCCTCGGGCGCGATGCCCGATCGCGTTCCGCCCGGACTAGGCCTGTTGGGACCGGTCGACGATATCGATGCGATGGCCGCCAACGTGCTCGAGATATGGCGCGACGACCCTGAGGCGATCGGCATCGAGGCACGGCACCATGTCGAGTCGCACTTCAGCTGGAAGCGCACGTTCGACCGGCTGTTGGGGGAAGTCTATCCCAAGGCGATGGCGCACGGCGCTGCGCGTGCCAAATCGGGCAAGGGCTGGCGCTTTCAGGGCGACCGGAAATCGCGTGCACTGCACACGCAGCCGATGCCTGCCGAATAATTCGTTGCGGATGCCGGTTCGCCGGAAGCCTGCCCCGAGCATGTCGAAGGGCCGGGTGCGGGCGGACCGGTGCGAGATCGGGGAGCAACCGGTCCGCCCTGCTGAAGCGTAAACCGCTCGGGCATGCGATTCAGTGCAGATGGCGTGCCAGACCGTGCCAGGTCCGGATTTCCGCGGGATTGGATGGTTAACAGCCATATCCCTGCGTCAACGATTGTAAGAAATTCCGACGTTTTCCTGCTTCCCAACCGTCACCCTGGCCTTGTGCCGGGGTCTGCCGCGCAAAAAACGGGGCCATGATTTGTCGCACAGCGGATGCCGGCGCGAGCCTGTCCTGAGCGCCGCCGCAGGCGGCGTCGAAGGGGCCGGCATGACGAAGGAGGCCGCTCCCCATTGACTACACTCGTAATCGATGTGATTACATCCGTAGTCATAGCGAGGAGCGAGTCGTGGCCGAACGTATCAGCGATGCCGAACACGCAGTGATGGAAGTGCTGTGGGACGAAAGCCCGCTGACCGCGCAGGACGTCGCCGAGCGCGTTCCTGCCGAACGCGGCTGGAGCGCCAACACCGTCAAGACCTTGCTCGGGCGCCTGCTCGCCAAGAACGCGATCGCGCATGAGGAAGAGGGGCGGCGCTATCTCTATCGTCCGCTGGTCGAGCGCGAGGATTATGTCGCCGGCGAATCGCAGCGGCTGATCGACCGCCTGTTCGGCGGCAAGCTGACCCCGCTCGTCGCGCATCTCGCCGATCGCGACCAGCTGACCGCCGAGGATATCGCCGAGATCGAGGCGATCCTGAAGGAACTCAAGGCATGATCGGCTGGGTGATCGAGGCGCTGATCGCCTCCGCGCTGCTGATGGCGGTGGTCCTCGTCATCCGCGGTCCCGTCCGGCGGCAGTTCGGGCCAGGCATCGCCTATGCGCTGTGGGCCTTGCCCATGCTGCGTCTGCTGCTGCCGCCGCTTCCCCAGTTCCCCAGCTCGACGCCGCAATTGCTCAGCCGCGCTAGCGAAACCGTCACGATCTACGTCATCGAGCCGCTCGGAGGCTCGGCCGCCGCGCCGCAATCGCTCTACTCCTCGCTTGGCCCGGCGCTCGCCGTGCTGTGGGGCGCCGGCGCGGCGGCATTCCTTTGCTGGCATGCGTTCGGCCACTGGCGCTTCTGCCGGCGGATGATCGATTCGAGCACGCACAGCGGGCGCGCCGGCGATATCGAGGTGATCGAGACCACGGCTGCGTCGGGACCGCTCGCCTTCGGGATTTTCCGCCGCTACGTCGCCTTCCCGCGCGATTTCGCCGAGCGCTACGACGCCGACGAGCGCGAACTGGCCCTGCTCCACGAACTCGGCCATCACCAGCGCGGCGACCTGATCGCCAATTGGATCGCGCTCGCCGTGCTTGCCATGCACTGGTTCAATCCGCTCGCCTGGCGCGCGTTCCGCGCGTTCCGCGCCGACCAGGAAATGGCGAATGACGCGCTGGTGTTGGCCGGCCGCTCGGCGATCGACCGCCACACCTATGCCTGCGCGATCGTCAAGGCGGCGCATGGCGGGGCGGTGTCGGCGGCTTGCCACCTCCACACCATACAAGACCTGAAAGGACGTTTGAGGATGCTCACCACCGGACGCCGTTCGCGGCTTCGCCTGACGCTGGGCGGCACTGCCGTCGCGGCGCTGATGATCGGCGGGCTTGCCGTCACCGCCAGCGGTACACCCGCCGCGGCTACGGTTCGCGCCGGGGTCGAGAAGGCCACCGGGATCGATATCGCCGAGATCGATGCGCGCGTCGCCGCCAGGCTGCAATCGGCCCCGCCGGCGCCCCCGGCCGCGCCCGAGGGCGCCGCGCTGCCCGCACCGCCGGCCCAGGTCGCACCGCCGGCATCACCCGACGACGCCATGTCGGTCACCGTCGACAGTGACGGCAAGAAGGTCTCGAAGCGCTACAAGATCGTCCGCATCGACAAGGACGGCAAGACGGTGACCGAGGATTGGGTCGGCCCGATCAATCCCGATGTGCGGGTCAACGTGCACCCCGACGTGCACGTCAATGTCCGCTCGGCCAATTGCGACGTCGGCCCCGCTGCCGACGACAGGAATATGGTCATCAACAAGGTCGATGGCGACAAGCGCATGATCATCATCTGCAAGAACCGGATCGAGAAGGTCGCGTCGCGCGCCGCCGACGATGCGAGCCGCGCCAAGGACATCCAGCGCACCGCCTATGCCCATGCGCTCGAGGGATTGCGCAACGCACGGCAGCGCGTCGCCAATGACGACCGCATGAGCGCCGACGCGAAACGCGATGCGCTCGAAGGCATCGACGATTCGATCAAGGACATGGAAGCCGACATGGCCAGTCCGGATTGATCGACGGATCGGTCAGGGAGGTGGGCGGCGGCCGGCAGCACCGCCGCCGCCCAATGCTCCGCAGACCCTTGCCAAGCTTGCCGCCAGCCGCCATTTCCCCGACATGGACGAGCAGAAGCCCGGCGTACCGCAGGTCCTCGAACCGCTGGTGACGCGGGTACTCGCGGACAATCCGTCCCCGTTCACGCATACCGGTACCCAGACGCATCTGGTCGGCGAAGGCGATCTGGCGGTGATCGATCCGGGGCCCGACGATCCCGACCATATCGATGCCCTGATCCGCGCGATCGCCGGGCGGCCCGTCTCGGCCATCGTCATCACCCACACGCACCGCGACCACAGCCCCGGCGCCGCGCCGCTCAAGGCACGGACCGGCGCACCGATCGTCGGGTGCGCGCCGCTCGCGCTCGACGATCTCGGCCCGCGCGCCGACGCCAGTTTCGACATGCATTACGCCCCCGATGCGGTGATGGCCGATGGCGACAGCGTGTCGGGCAGCGGCTGGACGCTGACCGCGGTGGCGACGCCGGGCCATACCTCCAACCATCTCGCCTTCGCGCTGCCCGAGACCAAGGCGCTGTTCAGCGGCGATCACGTGATGGGCTGGTCGACTACCATCGTCTCGCCCCCCGATGGCGACATGGCGGCCTATATGGACAGCCTCGCCAAGCTCCAGGCGCGCGACGACCGGATCTATTATCCTGCGCACGGTGACCCGGTGACCAATCCGCAGCGGCTGGTTCGCGGGCTGATCGGGCATCGCAAGCAGCGCGAGGGTCAGATCCTCCGGCTGCTCGATGCCGCGCCGCGCACGATCCCGGCGATGGTCGAAAAGATGTACGTCGGCATCGATGCGCGGCTGTTCCCCGCCGCCGAACGGTCGGTCCTCGCGCATCTCTACGAATTGCGCGACCGCCACATCGTCGCCGACCAGGGGGACGTATGGCAGAAGGCATGAAGCACGTGCACGACGGCACCGCGACGCGCTTCCTCGTCAAGTTCGGCGGTGCGCTGGTGCTGATCGCCTTGTTCTTCGCCGCCGGGCTGTGGGTGGTGCAATCGTACATCAAGGCGCGGGTCGACCCCGATCCGGTGACGATCGCCACCGCGAGCGTCCAGGGGCTGCGCGAGCAGAACAAGCTGTCGGCGTTCCAGGCGAGCTATGTCGCCGTCGTCACCTCGACCCAGAGCCGGTTCGGGCTGTCGACCGAACGCACGCTGATCATGCCGGGGACGGTCGATTACGAGGTCGACCTGAGCAAGTTGCGCCAGCACGACGTGGTGTGGAACGCGAAGAGCAAGACGCTCGGCGTGACCCTGCCGCAGCCGATGCCGTCGCCGCCGCGGATCAACGTCAACGCGATCAAGAGCTATGGCCGCAACGGCGTGCTGGGGACGTTCACCGATGTCGGTACCCAACTCGACGATACCAACCGGACCCGAGCGCAGCAGGAGCTGACCAGCCAGGCGCTCCAGCCCGAACCGATGAAGCTCGCGCGCGACGCCACCCGCCGCGCCGTCGAGCAGAGCTTCGCGCTGCCGCTCAAGGCCGCTGGGATCGACGCGAGCGTGCGCGTCCGGTTCGCGGGCGAGGGGCGGAATGACGAGATCTGGGACATGTCCAAGCCACTGGAAGGAGTGCGGTACGGGAAGTAGGGTAAATTCCTCCCCGGAACAGGGAGGGGGACCGCGCGGCGTAGCCGCGTGGTGGAGGGGGGCCACGAACTGCTAACCTGTTCGCTTGTGGCTAGTTGGTCGCGGGCCCCCTCCACCATCGCTACGCAATGGTCCCCTCCCCGTTCGGGGCAGGGCAATCGCATATGCCATTTGGCGTACCCATCGCGGAAGATATTCAGCCCGATCGTATCTGGCCCGTTGCAACCCGCGTCAGCCCGGGCTCGTCCCGGGGTCCACCGTGCAGCGCCGCCTGCGGCTGATGGGTGTGCGGCACGGTGGATGCCGGGACGAGCCCGGCATGACGGTTCAGGCCGACCGTGACGGTCCTGGGCTCACTCTTGCCGTGAACCCAAGTCCATATGCGATTGCCCTGCCGTTCGGGGGAGGTTTTTGGCGGTACCCGCGCTAGTGAACCCACCCCCTTTCTGGTAGAATGGGACGACATTTTCCCGGGGGGGAAGCATGGCGACCACTGCCGATACCGAGATGCATCCCTTGATCCGGGAGCGTTTCTTCTTCTTCGTCATGGCGTTGGTCATTGCCGCCGTGACAGTCAGCGGCTTTTCGTTCCAGCTCGTCATGGGCCGGTCGACCTTTGCCTCTCCCTGGTGGGTGCATGTCCATGCCCTGACCTTCATGGGCTGGCTCGGCATCTATCTGACACAGAATTATCTGATCTGGCGGGGTGAGATCACGCGCCACCGCATGCTCGGGCGGTTCGCGGCGGGCTATGTCGTGTGGATGGTCGCGGTCGGCCTGACCGTGAACACGCTCTGCGCGATCAACCATCGCATCCCGTTCTTCTTCGAACCCAATGTCTTCCTGGCGATGGACTGGACGATCGTCCTGACCTTCGCCGCCTTGACGCTCACGGGCGTGCGGCTGCGGGGCAGGACCGACTGGCATCGCCGGCTGATGCTGTGCGGCACTATCATGGTGATGATCCCGGGGCCGGCGCGGCTCTTGCCGCTGCCCTTCATGGGTACCTGGATCATCTGGGCGCTATGGTGCGTGATGGCGGTCTTCATCACCGCTGCGGTGATTTACGACCTGCGCACCTGCGGGAAGATCCATCCGGCCTATTTCTGGGGATTCGGGGCGATGACGCTGGCGGTCGCGCTGATCCGCCCGATCGCGTTCACGCCGCCGATGCTCGATCTCACGCGTTACCTGATGGCTTGATCCGCCCCGCCGCCGGGGCCATGTGAGCCCGGACACTTGCGGAGCGGACGATGGAACAGCGCACCAACCTTACCGGCCTCGACCTGCGTGCCGAGATCGACCGGCTGCGCAAGGAACGCAACGCCGTCATCCTCGCGCATTATTACCAGAAGCCCGAGATCCAGGACCTCGCCGATTTCGTCGGCGACAGCCTCGATCTTAGCCGCAAGGCGCAGGCGACCGACGCCGACGTCATCGCCTTCTGCGGCGTGCGCTTCATGGCCGAGACGGCGAAGATCCTCTCGCCCGAAAAGATCGTCGTGCTCCCCGACATGAACGCCGGGTGCAGCCTCGAGGACAGCTGCCCGCCCGAGCAGTTCGCTGCGTTCCGCGCGCAGCATCCCGACGCGATCGCGCTGACCTACATCAATTGCTCGGCGGCGGTGAAGGGCCTGAGCGACGTCATCGTCACCAGTTCGTCGGCCGAGAAGATCCTGAGCCAGATTCCCAAGGACCAGAAGATCATCTTCGGCCCGGACCGCAACCTCGGCGGCTATCTCGCGCGCAAGACCGGGCGTGATCTCATTGTGTGGCCGGGCGTGTGCATCGTGCACGAGGCGTTCAGCGAGACCGAATTGCTCAAGCTCAAGGCCCAGCATCCCGGCGCCCCGGTCGCCGCGCACCCCGAATGCCCGCCGGTGATCCTCGACCATGCCGATTATGTCGGCTCGACCAGCGGTATCCTGAACTATGCGGGGGAATTCGAGGGTGACACGCTGATCGTCGCGACCGAGCCGCACATCATCCACCAGATGGAAAAGGCGCTGCCGCACAAGCATTTCATCGGCGCGCCGGGCGCGGACGGGAACTGCAATTGCAACATCTGCCCGTACATGGCGCTCAACACGATGGAGAAGCTCTACGTCGCGCTCCGCGACCTAGAGCCGCGCATCGAGATCGAGGAAGACCTCCGCCTGCGCGCCAAGAAGAGCCTCGACGCGATGCTCGCGATGGCGAGCGGGACGGTGGGGATGGGCGACCTCGGGCCGGCCAAGGTGACGGGGGATTGAAGCGTCAGGCGGTTAATTCACTGGCGTAGTGTAGGAAGGCAGAGACGTTCGATCGTGGAAACCGCTTCTTCGATCGTTTTGGAAACCTCGTTAACCTGTCCGTTTGAAGGTTCTATTGCATACATTCCGCGACGGATTTTCTTCGTAAATTCCGGATCGGACACACCGTCATCATCGACATAAGAATCAACGTCGACCTGCACGATCCAAAATTGATGGTTGACTTTCGATAGCCTTCTCAAGTTCATCCCCGAATAGCGCTCGTGCCATAGGAAGGCATCGATCTAATGCGTCCTGTTCGTCCTTCGTGCGATTCAATCTATTATAGTAGGCTTGGGCAGTGACCAATCGCTTCTGGCGGGTTTTGCTTGGGTCGCCCAATCCCTATTTTCTTTAAGTTTTTCCTCTGCGGTAGTCAGTTCATGACCCCACATCATTATGCCACGGACATAACCTAACGCGCGGCGAGCCCGATAGGCGGCAGTCAGTATCAGAGTGGCTTGATCGATATGCTTTTCGGCGAGTTTTTCTCTCTTCCATGACCGGAAGGTATTTGCGCCCAGCTTTGCAGCGACAAGAACTGCTCCAGCGCCGAGCAAAGTCCCAAGTCCCTGGAGCATGGCACCTGTCGCTTGCCAATCAAATACGGACTGACACAGCTGATTTGGCATTAGGTGTTACCTTTCCAATCGGCCATCCGTAGCAACGCTCTTATCAAACGCGAATAGCAGTTTCGCGTCCGGCGCCTCGACGTCTTTCGTCACGTCTGCCGATCCCAGTGTCCGCAACAGATGCCGGACCACGGCCTTGTGCGCCTTCTTCTTCCCGTTCGCCCGCACGCACGTCCACGGCGCGGCGTCGCTGTGCGTGGCGGCGAGCATCGTGTCGCGCGCCTTGGTGTAGTCGTCCCACTTGCTCTGCGCGACCTCGTCGAGTGGTGAGCGCTTGAGCGCCTCGAGCGGGTCGGTCTCACGATCCTTCAGCCGCTCGGCCTGCTCATCCTTCGAGATGTCGAGCCATAGCTTCACCAATCGGATGCCGCTCTCGACCAGCATCCGCTCGAACCCCGGTACGTCCTTGAGGAATTGCGCTTGCTCCTCCGGCGTCGAGAAGTTGTTGACCACCTCGACGCCGGCGCGGTTGTACCAGCTGCGGTTGAAGATCACGAATTCGCCCGCCGCGGGCAGATGCGCGACGTAGCGCTGGAAGAACCATTGCGTCTTCTCGCGGTCGCTCGGCTTGGGTAGTGCCACTACGCGGGTGTTGCGGACCGACAGATGCTCGGTGATCGCCTTGATCGTGCCGTCCTTGCCGGCGGCGTCGCGCCCCTCAAGCACGATCACCGCACGCTCCCCGCTCGCGACCATCGCCTGTTGGAGCCGGACCAGCCCGAGCTGGAGCGCGTCGCCGCCGTCGCTGTTCTTCGCCATGGTCGATCCTCCCGGGTATCGAGGCAAGTCTGTCGGAGCGTCGGCCGCGCATCAAGCGGAGATACGCGGCATCGTCCGGGCTGACGCCGCGCCGTGGCTGCGCTAGTCCGAGGCCATGAAGACCCTGCTCACGCGCCGTCAGGCCGCGCTCGCCCTCGGTGCATTTGCCGCCACGCCAGCCTTCGCCAAGGGCAAGGCCGTGGACTGGCATGCGCTCGGCGAAGACGTGAAGAACGAGATGCGCTGGGCGTGGGGCAATTACCGCGAACGCGCCTGGGGCAAGGACGATTTCAAGCCGGTCAGCGGCGGCAACAAGAGTTTCCCGCTCAAGGACCATCATCTCGGCCTGTCGCTGATCGAGGCGATGGACACGTTGTGGGTGATGGGCCTCGACCAGGAATTCGCCGATGCGCTCGGCTGGGTGAAGGCCAATAGTGATTTCGACGTCGACGGCGAAGTGTCGGTGTTCGAGACCGAGATCCGGCTGGTCGGTGGCCTGCTCTCGGCGCACCACGCCTGTGGTGACCCGGTCCTGCTGGCGAAGGCGCGCGACCTCGCCGATCGCTTGCTCCCCGCGTTCGATACGCCCACCGGGATGCCGTATCGCTACGTCAACTTGCGGACCAGGGCGGTGCGCGACCCGATGAGCAACCCGGCCGAGGTCGGCACGCATATCGCCGAGCTCGGCACGCTCAGCAAGCTGACCGGCGACCGCAAATATTACGACGCCGCCAAGCGCGCGATGGTCGCGATGTACGAGCGCCGCTCGAAAACCGGCCTGCTGGCCGACACGATCGACGTCCGCAATGGCCAATGGGGCAGCCGCCGCGCGACGATCGCGCCGCCGTCGGACAGCTATTACGAATATTGCTGGGACGGCTGGCAGCTGTTCGGCGACCACGACTTCAAGACGATGTACGACACGCTGACCGCGCCGATCCTCAAGCGCCAGATCGTCCGCGCCAAGGGTCACCTCTGGTTCGTCGATGTCGATTTCGAAACCGGCAAGCAGCTGTCGACCGAGCAGGACGAACTCGCGAGCTTCTATGGCGGCCTGCTCGCGCAGGGCGGGGCAGGGGCGACCGGCGCGGCCTATACCCGCGCCTGGGCGAGCGTGCAGGCGGCCTACGGCATCCTGCCCGAGGGCTATGACTATGCCACAGGCAAGCCGACCTACGTCACCAACGCGCTGCGCCCCGAACTCGCCGATTCCGCGTTCAACCATTGGCTGCTCGACGGGCGCACCGAATGGCGCCTGCTCGGCCGCACCCATTATCTCAACATGAAACGCTGGAACCGGGCGAGATACGGCTACACCGACATGGCGAACGTCGTCACCAAGGCACAAGCCGACCATTGCCCCGGCTATTGGTGGTCCGAGCAGATGAAATATTACTATCTGCTGTTCAGCGATACCAAGCGGTTCGATTACAAGGACAATTACCTGTCGACCGAGGGCAATGTGCTCAAGGGGTTCCGGCGGTGAGTATCATCCTGCGCTAATGACTTTTTCTTCCCCGGCGAAGGCCGGGGGCCCAGCTTCGATGAACTGGCGAGGGTATCCTGCCGTAGCATATCCATTGCAACTGGGCCCCGGCCTTCGCCGGGGAAACGTGCGATATGACGACGGGCGAATTCACTCGATCGGCAAATTGAACACCAGTTCGCGCACGAACCGTCCCGGCGGGGAGCCGTGCGCCAGCATCGCATCGTTATAGGTCTTGAGGTCGAACTTCGCGCCCCAGCGGCGCTTGGCCTCCTCGCGCGTCGCCATATGCTCCTCGTATCCCGAGAAATAGCTCAGCAACTGGGTCGAGGAGAGCTGCGCCCGCACCCATTTGCCGGCCGCCTCTCGCTCCTGCTGGAACGCGCCCTTGGTCATCAGCTCCATCGCCTGGTCGCGGGTCATCCCTTCGGTCTGGATGCCGATGTCCAGGAGCGTGTTGGTGATCGAGCGCAGCCGCATCTTGAGCACGGTCAGCTTGAACAACGGATCGCCGTTCAGATAGCCCTCGTCGGCCATCATCCCCTCGCCATAGACCGCCCAGCCTTCGATGAAGGGCCCCGACGACAGCACTGCGCGCAGTACCGACTTGTCCTGGTTCGCATGGTCGATCTGCAGCCAATGACCCGGCATCGCCTCGTGGATGCTGAGGTCGTGGATCATGTAGCTGTTGTATTCGCGCAGGAACGAGGTCGCCTGCGCGTCGGTCCAGTCGTCGGGGATCGGCGAGATCGCAAAGAACGTGTCCTGACCCTTGTCGAGCGGCCCCGGCGAATCGCAATAGGCGACCGAATTGCCCTGCTGGAACTTGGGCATGGTGATGATCTTGACCGGCGCCGTCGGCATCGTGACCAGCTTTCGTGCGCGAACGAAGTCGCTCGCGCTGGCCAGCGTCGCCTTGGCAGCCGCCTCGACCCCGTCGCGCGCCGGGCGCTGCGCATAGGTCAGGTCGAGCGCCGCCTCGATCGCCTTTTGCAGTTGCTCGCGGCTCGGCTTGTCGGGAAGCGCCGGGGTATCGGGCTTGCCCGCCAGCACTTGCCGCGCGAGCGCATACATCTGGTCACGCGCCGCCGCCGCCGCCGCGGTCGCCTTGGCCTTGAGCTCGGGGCGCGTGACCGTCGACACCAGAGCGAACTTCATCTTCTGGTCGTAGAGCGTCGCGCCCAGGCGGAAGTCGCCCTTCGCGGCCGGTACCAACGTCTTGTCGAGCCACGCTTGCTGGTCCGCGACCGCGGCCTTCAATTTGGTGAGCGCGGCATCGAACCGCACCTTGTCGGCGGCCGCCAGTTCACCCGCGTGCGGGGCGAGCATGTCCTCGGCGATCTCGACGATCCCCGAATTCTGCTTCGACACCGTGCTCGCGTAGATCGCCGGCACCTTCGCCGCGACCAGCTGGCGCCGGCTCTCGAGCAGGAAAGCGGGCAGCGCCTCCATCCGCGCGGTCGCCGCCTTTAGCCGCTGCGGCCAGGGCGCATAATCGCGCGCGGCGAGCGTGTAGAGCGCGCCGGCCGCGGCATCGTTGTAATTCTGCGCATTCCACGACCAGCTCCTGAGCACCTGGATGTCCCACAGGTCGTAATCGAGCGCGTTCTTGAGCAGCAGATAGTCGACCTGATTGTCGCGGCTCAGCATCTTGAAATCGATGCGCGCGAGGTTGCCCAGCATCGCCTGGTCGAACACCACCTGGTTGCCGCGCCCGCGCGCGGTGATGTCGGGCAATCTGTCGTCGAAGCGATGGTCGCCGAGCTGGGTACCGCTGACCGGGGAGAAGCGCGCCAGACTGTCGATATAGCGCTTCGATAGGCTTGCGAATTGCGCGTTGGCGCTGATCGTCTTCGACACGGCTGGAGTGATCGCCGGAACCGAGGCGCCGAGCGTGGCAGCGGCGAGCAGCAGGAAGGCGGTGCGGCGCATGCGATTATCCCCTTTTGTCGTCACGGGCCGGTGCGAGCCCCTGATCGTTGCGGGGGTGTTTAGAGCTTGCCGGCCATCTCCGCCAGCTTGGCGACGGTGTTCATGTTGCGCGCGGTGCCCGTCTTGGCGGCGGGAATTTTGAGCTTCGAATCCGCCATGCCGTGATCGGTGTAGCGGATGAAGATCTCGCGCGTGCCGAGCGCCATTTCCTCGCCCTCGACATTGGTTGCCTGCTCGATCGCGTCCTTTGGCGGCGCCGCGTCGAGGAAGGTCGCGACGACGCGATTGCCCGGTGCATCGGCGAACGGATTGGCGTCGCGTACCGCCGCCATCTCCCCGGCTGTGCGTACCATCACGCCGACCGGTTTGCCGGCATAAGCTTCCATCGCGTGTTCAAGTGCGGCCTTCACCGCTTTCTCGCTCTCGCTCGAGGTGAAGACGACGTTGCCGCTTGCGATATAGGTCTTCACCTGCTCGAACCCGGCCTTTTCGCACATCGCGGCGAGTTCGGTCATCGGCAGCTTGCCGGTGCCGCCGACATTCACGGCGCGAAGCAGGGCGATATAGGCGGTCATGCCGTCGTCTCGCACGTTCCGCGGCGATCGCAAACAGTTGTGGCGTGATTCGAGGTCGCACCTTTGGGCGCGCCGCGCTACCAGCGGCGGCATGTTCGACATACCCGGTTTCGACCTCGCCGCTTTCGTCCGTTCAACCCTCGCCGAGGATCTGGGCGAGGGCGGCGACATCACCTCCGATGCAGTGATCCCCGCCGATGCGCGCTTCACCGGCGTGATGGACAGCCGCGATCCGATCACCGTCGCCGGGCTGCCGATCGCCGAGGCGTTCTTCCGCGCGCTCGACCCCGGCGTGCGGATCGAGCGGCTGCTCGAGGACGGGCAGCAGGTCGCGCCGGGCACCGACCTGATGCGGCTGGAGGGCAAGGGCCGCGCCATGCTGACCGCCGAGCGGTCGGCGCTCAACACCATCCAGCATCTGTCGGGCATCGCGACATTGACGCGGACCTATGTCGACAAGATCGCGGGCACGGGCGCGACGTTGCTCGACACGCGCAAGACGATCCCAGGTCTCCGCGCGCTGGAGAAATATGCGACGCGGATGGGCGGCGCGACCAATCACCGCATGGGCCTGTGGGACGCGGCGATGATCAAGGACAATCATGTCGCGGTTGCGGGGTCGGTCGACGAAGCCGTTCGCCGCGCCGCGGCCGCCGGAATCGAGCGCATCATCGTCGAAGTCGATCGTGTCGACCAGATCGAGCCTGCGCTGGCGGCGGGGGCCACGCACCTGCTGCTCGACAATATGGACCCGCCGACATTGCGCGGTGCGGTGACCCTGGTCGGCGGTCGCGTGCCGACCGAGGCGTCGGGTGGAGTCCGGCTCGACACGATCCGCGCGATCGCCGAGACGGGCGTCACCTATATTAGCGTCGGTCGCTTGACCCAGTCGGCGCCGGCGGCCGATATCGGTCTTGATTTCGCCGCGATCGGCTGAGCGACTATAACGATACAAAAGGGGTCAGGGGGCGATTCGATGGTAAGGCCGAAGTCTATCCGATTGTTCGAGCTGTTCTATCTGGGATCGGTGCTGGTGGGCGCGGTGAACGCCGCGATGACCTGGGCGGAGACCAGCGCGAGCGCAGAGGCGATCCAGGTACGCCAGATGCTCGGGCCCTGGTTCATACCGTTTTCGACCGTGTTCCTCTACACGCTCTGGCTGCTGCTGTGGTATTTCACCGCACGGGCGCGGAGCAATCTCGCCCGCTGGGCGGTGGTGGTGTTTTACGCGCTATCGTTGGTCGGCTTTGTGTTCACGCTCGCTGTCGGGTCGGCGCCAGCCCCGCTGTCGCTCGCCTTGTCGGCGGTTTCACTCGCGTTCACCACCGTCGCTGTTGTGTTCCTGTTTCAGCGCGATGCTAGCGAATGGTTCGGGAAATCGGCATGAAGTTACATCTTTCGCTCGCCGCTGTCGCCGCCGCGGTCTTGCCCGGCCTGGCCAATGCGCAGGCGCTCGTCTGTACGCCGAGTGCCAACCCGCCGCGGCCCAATCCGGAGCTGCCGACCGCCGAGCAACCTCGGCGCGTACTGCCGATCGGCGGCTACACGCTGGCGATCACCTGGGGGCCACAATTCTGCCGCACCGGCGGCTTCACTCCCTCGGCGCGCTTCCAATGCGGCAGCGGCAATCGTTTCGGCTTCACGCTCCACGGGCTGTGGCCCGATGGAATCGGCACGGACTGGCCGCAATATTGCACCGCGACCGATCTCGTGCCGCCGGCGGTGATCAAGGGGATGCTGTGCTCGACACCCTCGGCGCAGCTCATCCAGCACGAATGGGCCAAGCACGGCACCTGCATGGGAACCACGCCCGCGGCCTATTTCGCGCGGTCGAGCGCGATGTATGCGAAGCTCAGGTTCCCCGACATGGATGCGCTGTCGCGCCGTCCGCTGACGGTCGGCCAGTTTGCCGCCGCATTCGCTGCATCCAATCCAGGCATTCCGGCGGAGGCGATCCGCGTGACGGCGAAGAGCGGTTGGCTCGACGAGTTGTGGCTCTGCCTCGACACGCGCTTCGGCTACGCGCGGTGTAAGGCAGGGTCCGGAGGATTGCCGGCCAACGCCAGCCTCAAGATCTGGCGCGGTCGGCGATAGTTCGTCCGTGCATCGCTGCCGCGCCACGACAGTAACCTAGCCCTCGATGATCGCCGTCGACGGATGGTGCTTGTCGAGATGCTTACGGATGATCTTCAGGTTGCGCGTGTTCGACCGGAAAAAGAAGTCGGGCACCGCGCCGATCCAGGGGATCAGCCCGAGCGCGAAGTCGATTCCGACATTGCCGAACATCCGCGCCATCTGCGCCTTCGACATGCCGAGGTTGCGCGCTTCCCACACCATATAGGCGCCGAGCGCCGCGCCGACCACGTCGCCGATCCCGGGAATGAGGTCGAGGATCACGTCGAGGCCCAGTTTCTGGTTGGTGCCGGGGATCTTGAATAGCCCTTCGAGCAGATGTTCCATCCCCTCGATGCGCTTGCGCACCGAGGCGGCGTCGCGCCCGAGGGGAACGATCTGGGTCAAATCGGGCCGCGGCATGCGCGTTGTGTTGGCCATAGTCCCATTCAGTTGGTGTCGTTCCGTAGCCGATTCAACGGGTGCCAGGCGCGCGGGTTCCCCTGCCATTGCTGCAGCCGCAACGATACCAGCGACCAGCGGAACGGTGTCGCGATCGGGATGAAGGCGACGTCGGCCGCCATCGCGGCATCGGCGGCGGCGATCTGCGTCGCGCGTTCGGCCATGGTCGGCGCGTCGCGCGCGGCGACCAGCGCCGCCTGCGCATCGTCGCCGCACGCAACGCACGCGGTAGCCAGATACCAGCGCGCGCTGTCATAAGGCGCGACCTCGTCGATCAGGCGGAGGTCGGCATCGGCGTTCATCGCGACCCGGATCGGACGGACGCCGATGATCGCCAGCCGCGTGCCGATCAGGCCCCAAAGGACGTTGCCGCCCGGGCTCTCGGGCAGCGCCACGCGCACACTGATCTCGCCGGGATTGACCGTGCGATAGGCCGCGACCTGTTGGCGCGCATCGTCGAGCCGCGCTTCGGGTGTCAGCGTCGTCCAGGCCGATACCGCTGGCGTTGCGGCCGAATCGAGCTTGTCGGGCAGCAGGCGCTCGACCGGTTGCCCCCAATCAGGGGTGAAGGCGGCGATCACCGCGGGTCGGTCGATCGCCTCGGCGATCGCGGCGCGTCCGGCGGCGGAGGCAAGCAACCCCTTGCGTTGGACCACGGCCAGTCCGAACAGCCCGGCGGCCGGATCGATCCGGATATTGAGCGGGGCGGCCTTGACCATCGTCAGCAGCGGCCAGTCGCCGATCGACCCTCCGGTGACGAGGTCCGAATCCTTGCGCATGAATCGCAGGATCGCACGGGCCGCGCTTTCGCCGATCAGCTGGACGTTCTGTTCGGGGCTCGGTTCGGCGACGTCGTCGTCGGGCGAGCGGCCTGGATCGAACGCCGGACGCAGCATCACCATGCTGCTGCCGGTCGACACGACGCGGAACGGCCCGCTTCCGCCCGGCGGATTCTCGCGCCGTATCGCCAGTTCGGGCTGGGCGAACAGCTTGAGCAGGTCGGGGCGCGGGCGGCTGAGACGGACCTCTATCACCTGGTCGGTCATCGCGACGATGTCGTCGATCGCGCTCAGGAAGGGTTTCAACGGGTTGTGCGATTGCGGCGCGATGGCGCGCTTCAGGACGATCGCGACGTCGGGCGCGGTCACCGCGCCGCCGTTGCTCCACTCTGCCGCGCGCAGGCGGAAGATATAGGTCCGGCCCTGGTCGACCACGATCCAGCGCTCGGCAAGCCCAGGCTCGACCTGGCCGGTGGCATCGAACCGCACCAGCCCCTGTGCGGTCGCATCGAGCAGCAGGCGTTGCGTCGTGTCGCCGGGGTGCTTGTTGATGTCGGGATAGGACGGCTGGCCGCCGATCGCGCTGACCACGACCGGCCCCTTGTCGGGCCGCGGGGCGCACGACGCCAGCAGCAGCAGAAGCAAGGCGGGGATGCGGCGGCGCGCGATCATCGGCCCCTTGTGCCAAAATCGGCGCCGTGATGCCATGGTGTGGTCGGCGGGACTCCGCCTGCCCGGACTGGGCGATATTCCACGCCGCGTGGCGCCATCGTCGGCGCTGGGGATTACCGCATCGGGTGTGGCCCGAGACGGTCACAGTTCGACCGGCGCCGAAACGTCGGCCCGCCGCCGCGCTTATGGGAACCCCGTTCAACGGAGGTTTTCGATGCCCACCACTCGACGGGAAATCCTGGCTTCGGCTATCGCTCTCAGCGTGTCTCCGGTCGCAGCCAAATTGCCGGCGTTCGCGCCATCACCGCCAAGGCCTGAGGAGCACGCGGTCGCGGTCGACGGGATGCGGATCGCCATCCACCGTCACGAATCGATCGGGATGCCGGCGGAGGGCCGCATACCGGTGATCTACGTCCATGGTGCGACCTTTCCCTCGCCTCTGGCGATCGGCTGGCGTTTCGATGACGGAGTGAGTTGGGCCGACAATCTGGCCGCGGCGGGACACGACGTCTGGGGATTCGATTTTGCCGGCTATGGTGGCTCGGACCGCTACCCGGCGATGGCCGGTCCGCCGTCGGCCGGGCCGTGCGGACGGTCCGACGTCGCGGTCCGGCAGCTCGCTGCGGTCGCCGACGAGGTGCGGCGGCGGACCGGCGCGCCGCGCGTCGTGCTGCTGGCGCATAGCTGGGGGACGATCGTCGCCGCGCGCTATGCCGCGGAGCATCCCGCGATCGTCGATCGCCTGGTTCTGTTCGGCCCGATCTTCCAGCGTGCGGGTGCCCCTGCACAGGGGTTGGATGCCATGTCGTCCCATGACTTCGTGACGCTCAACGACCAGATCACGCGGTTCCGCGACGATGTCCCTAAGGGAGCCGAGGTGCTGATCCCCGATGCGGCGTTCGCGCCTTGGGGAGAAGCGTATCTGGACACCGACCGCGCGGCACGCCTGCGCCATCCGCCCGCCGTCGCCGTTCCCAACGGGCCGGTCGCCGACATCGCTGACGCGCGCGGCGGACGACTGCCCTACGATCCGGCGAAGATCGTCTGTCCGGTCGCCGTGCTGCGCGGCGAATGGGACAGCCGGTCGACCGACGCGGACATCGCTTGGTTCAGGGCAGCGTTGCGCGCATGCCCGTCCTTCACCGACGCGAAGCTGGAGCGCGGCACGCACCTCATGCATCTCGAGACTGGGCGCAAGCGGCTGTGGACGGCGGCACGCAACGCGCTCGCCCGAGCGGATCGCCCGTCGGACGCGCATGCCGTGATCTTCGAGGTTCGTCCGAGGGAAGAGGGCAGGGCGTCCTATCTGTCGACCGCGGCGTCGCTCCGCCCACTGCTCGACGAGGTCGAGGGATTCCAGTCGATCGAACGCTTCGCCAGCCGCGGCCGCCCCGGCTGGATCCTGTCGCTGTCGTTCTGGGCTGACGACGCGGCGATCGCCGCCTGGCGTGCGCGCGACCGGCATCACGACGCGCAGTCGCGCGGCCGCACCGCGATCTTTGAGGATTACCGGCTGCGCGTCGCCCGCGTATCCGGCGACACGGCGCTGTCCAACGCCCAACAGCCGGTCGGCAGCGCCACCTATCGCGACCCGGCGCGGCGGGTCGTCGAGCATGTCGCCGTGGTCGAGTTGCTCGACACGCCTTCGTCGGCGCTGGCAGGCGAACTGCGACCGTTGGGCGGATCACGATCGGTCGAATGGTATGATGGCCTCAGCCACGCGGGAAAATCGGCCTGCGTCGTGACCTTCGCGACCGTCGCTGCGGCACAAGGCTGGCGTCACCGGATCGACGCACGTGCCGGCGGCGTGCGTGTCCGGGTGATGGAAGTCCTCAGGGACTATGGCATGTTCGATCGCGCCGAAGCGCCGCAATATCATCCCGAGTTGGAATCGCCGGTCCGGTCGGGATGAACGGGCCGCTGAGATGCTCCTTCAGCAGAGATGGTGCGGACGGCGGGACTCGAACCCGCACACCCATAGGGCGAGGGATTTTAAGTCCCGTGCGTCTACCAATTTCGCCACGTCCGCGTGAAGGCACAGGTCGCCCAGCCGACGGCTGGGGTCAAGCGGGAGTTGGAAGACGACGGAGCCGTCATGCGTGTAAATCGCGTGATTTCGGTCAGGCGCTCCGCGCCTCCCGGCCGGCCTTCGGTGAGTCCTGGTTCAAGCTTTGCCCGAACCAGGCCCCTCAGCTCACGACACGTTGAGCCGGACGCGCATCTCTTTGCCGGGCTTGAAATAGGGCACGCGCTTGGCGTCGACTTCCACCACTTCGCCGGTCCGCGGGTTGCGGCCGGTGCGTGCGCCGCGCGCACGCGTGGAAAATGCCCCGAAGCCCCTCAGCTCGACGCGGCCATCAGAAGCCAGACGGCGCGAAATCTCGTCGAAGAACGTCGTCACGATCGCTTCGACGTCCCGAAGTGCAAGGTCTGGATTGGCTTCTGCTAAATTCTGAATAAGTTCCGAACGGATCATACGAACACGGTCTCCCCAAGTCGAAGGACCACCGGGGCGACTCCCGGTCTTCTCCATCGACTGCCCATTCTCCCGCGATGTTTCCCCCACGCGAAAAAATGAGCCCCCTCCGCCGCACATCATAAAGAAAATACGTCGATCGCAATAGGACCGATTCGACAGTCAAGGCGTAACAAAAAGGGTAGCGCCTTCAAGGCGCTACCCATTCTGGGCCATTCGGCCTTACTTCTTGGTGTCGCGGGCCTTGAGCGCCTCACCCAGGATGTCGCCCAGCGATGCGCCCGAATCGGACGAACCATATTGCGCGACGGCCTGCTTCTCTTCGGCGATCTGCATCGCCTTGACCGAGAAGGTCGGCTTCTTCGAACGGTCGAAGCCCGTCACCATCGCGTCGAACTTCTGGCCGACCTGGAAACGCTCCGGACGCTGCTCGTCGCGGTCGCGGCCGAGGTCGGTGCGCTTGATGAAGCCGGTTGCGCCATCGTCGCCGACCTGGACTTCGAGGCCCGCGTCGCGGACTTCGAGCACGATCACGGTGACGATCGAGTTCTTGTTGAGCTTGTCGCCGGCGCCCGAAACCACCGCGGCCGACGGGCCACCACGCTCGAGCTGCTTCATGCCGAGCGAGATGCGCTCCTTCTCGGCATCGATGTCGAGCACGATCGCCTTCACGACCTCACCCTTGCGGTGCAGGTTGAGCGCGTCCTCGCCCGAGATACCCCAGGCGATGTCCGACATGTGGACCATGCCGTCGACATCGTTGTCGAGGCCGATGAACAGGCCGAATTCGGTGGCGTTCTTGACTTCGCCCTCGACCGTCGAGCCGACCGGATGGGCAGCGGCGAACGCTTCCCACGGATTGGCCTGGGCCTGCTTGAGGCCCAGCGAGATGCGGCGCTTGTCCTCGTCGACCTCGAGCACGACGACATCGACTTCCTGCGAGGTCGAGACGATCTTGCCCGGATGGACGTTCTTCTTGGTCCAGCTCATCTCCGAGACGTGGACCAGGCCCTCGATGCCCGCTTCGAGCTCGACGAACGCGCCGTACTCGGTGATGTTGGTCACGCGGCCGGTCATCTTGGCGCCGACATGGTACTTGGCAGCAGCGCCATCCCACGGATCGCTCTCGAGCTGCTTCATGCCGAGCGAGATGCGCTGCGTGTCCTTGTTGATGCGGATGATCTGAACCTTGACGGTGTCGCCGATGTTCAAAACCTCGCTCGGGTGCTGGACGCGCTTGTAGCTGAGGTCGGTGACGTGGAGCAGGCCGTCGATGCCGCCGAGGTCGACGAACGCACCGTAATCGGTGATGTTCTTGACCACGCCATCGATGATCTGGCCCTCGGCCAGGCTCTGGATCAGGCCCGACCGCTGCTCGGCGCGGGTTTCCTCGAGCACCGCGCGACGTGACACGACGATGTTGCCGCGTTTGCGGTCCATCTTCAGGATCTGGAAGGGCTGCGGGATGTCCATCAGCGGCTGGACGTCGCGAACCGGGCGGATATCGACCTGCGAACCGGGCAGGAACGCCACGGCGCCGTCGAGGTCGACGGTGAAGCCACCCTTGACGCGGCCGAAGATGACGCCCTCGACGCGGGCCGACTGGACGAATTCGGCTTCGAGCTTGTCCCAGGCGGCTTCGCGGCGGGCGCGGTCGCGCGACAGCATCGCTTCGCCATTGGCGTTCTCGACGCGGTCGACGAACACTTCGACTTCGTCACCGACCTTGAGGTCGGCCTTCTGGCCCGGCGCGGCGAATTCACGCAGCGGCACGCGGCCTTCGCTCTTCAGACCGACGTCGATGACGGCCATGTCGTTCTCGATGCCGGTGACGGTGCCGTGCACCACACGGCCTTCGAAACCGTCGGCGTCGCCGAGGGTCATTTCGAGCATTTTCGCGAAATCGTCGCGCGTCGGGTTTGCCGTAGTGGCCATAAAAAATGTGTTCCTAATCAACTGTTTCCGGCCAACCGGTTGTCTCCGGTGGTCTTGGCCAAAACGCCGCGGCGGCCGCATGCCGACACGACATCCGATGGGCAGAAGCTTGCGGAGGAGGGGCTCAACGCTAAAATGCGAAAAGGGCGCGAGAGGACACCTCTGCGCCTTCCTCCGCGAGAACCTGCTCGCCGGACGAGCGCGCCCATAGCGCCTGGGGCGTCCGAAGACAAGGTGGCGAGTGCCGCCCGTCCGCCTGATGCGGCGGGGCGGGCGGCACGCGCGCTTAGGCCGGCACCGTCACGCGCACGCGCAAGGTCCGCGCCGCCGCGACCATTGCGTCGATCGCGGGCTTCACTTCCTCCCATTTGCGCGTCTTGAGTCCGCAATCAGGGTTCACCCACAATTGCTCGGGGCGGAGGTGGTCCTGCGCCAGCCGGATCAGCGCGACCATCTCGTCGACCGTCGGCACACGCGGGGCGTGGATGTCGTAGACGCCGGGCCCGATGGCGCTCGGGTAACGATAGGCCGCGAAGCCTTCGAGCAATTCCATCTGCGACCGCGCGGTCTCGATCGAGATGACGTCGGTGTCCATCGCGCCGATCGACGACAGGATGTCGTTGAACTCCGAATAGCACATATGGGTGTGGATCTGGGTCGCGTCGGCCACGCCCGCCGCCGATAGCCGGAAGCAATCGACCGCCCAGTCGAGATAATGCTGCCAGTCGCGCCGGCGCAGCGGCAGGCCCTCGCGCAACGCCGCCTCGTCGATCTGGATCGCCTTGGCGCCCGCGGCCTCGAGGTCGGTTACTTCGTCGCGGATGGCGAGCGCGATCTGTCGGCACGACGCCTCGCGCGGCTGGTCGTCGCGGACGAACGACCAGTTGAGGATCGTCACCGGCCCGGTCAGCATGCCCTTCATGGGCTTGGTCGTGAGACCCTGCGCATAGCGCCACCATTCGACCGTCATCGGCTTGGGCCGCGACACGTCGCCGAACAGGATCGGCGGCCGCACGCAGCGTGAGCCGTAGGACTGGACCCAGCCGTTGACGGTGAAGGCGAAGCCCGACAGCTGCTCGCCGAAATACTGGACCATGTCGTTGCGTTCGAACTCGCCATGGACGAGCATGTCGAGCCCGGCTTCCTCCTGCCAGCGGACCGCGCGCTCGGTCTCTTCGCGGAGGAATTGTTCGTACGCGGTGTCGTCGAGATTGCCGCGATTATATTCGGCGCGTGCCTTGCGGACCTCGACGGTCTGCGGGAACGAACCGATCGTCGTGGTCGGGAAGGCGGGCAGGCCAAGCGTCTCGGCCTGGGCCGCGGCGCGGGCGGGGTAGGGCGATTGCCGCTCGCGGTCGGCAGGAGTGATCCCGGTCAGCCGAGCCGTGACCCCGGCATCATGGATCAGCGGGCTGGTTTTGCGCGCCGCCGCGGCCGCGCTCGACGCCGCCAGCTCCTCGGCGACGCTGTCGCGGCCATGGTTGAGCGCGCGCTTGAGCAATGCGAGCTCGCCGACCTTCTGCACCGCGAAGGCGAGCCATTGCATGACCTCGGGATCGATCTTGCGCTCCAGCGCCAGATCGACCGGGGTGTGGAGCAACGAGCAGGACGGTGCGATGACGACGTCGCGCTGCGCCGCGATCGGCGCCAGCCGGTCGAACAGGGCGGCGAGGTCGGCGCGCCAGACGTTGCGCCCGTCGATCACGCCGAGCGAGAGCAACAAGGACTTCGGCGCCTTGGCCAGTACTGCGTCGAGCTGCAGCGGCGCGCGCACCAGGTCGATATGCAGCCCGGCGACGGGCAGATGGATCGCCAGGTCGAGATTATCTTCCAGCCCGCCGAAATAGGTCGCGAGCATCAGCTTCACGCCGGCGCGCGGCAATTTGGCGTAAGCGCGGGTGATCGCGGTGCGCTGGCGTTCGGTCAGGTCGAGCACCAGCACCGGCTCGTCGATCTGCACCCATTCGGCGCCGGCCTGGCCGAGCTGGGTCAGGATCGCGGTGTAGAGCCCGAGCACTTCGTCGAGATAGTCGAACGGATCGACCCTGCGGCCCTTGGCCAGGCTCAGCCAGGTGATCGGGCCGAGCAGCGCCGGGCGCGTCTCAAAGCCTAGCGCCTTGGCTTCGCGATAATCGTCGACGACCTTGGCCGAGCTCAGCGCGAGCTTCTGCCCGGCGACCAGTTCGGGGACCATATAATGGTAATTGGTGTCGAACCATTTGGTCATCTCGCACGCGGTCAGGCTGCCGTGGCTGTGGCCGCAGCCGGCGTCTTCGCCGCCATCGCTGCCCGTGGTGCCGCGCGCCATCGCGAAATAGGTGGCGAGGTCGGCCTCGCCGGCAGTCCGGCCATAACGTTCGGGGATCGCGCCAAGCATCAGGCTGGTGTCGAGGACATGGTCGTAGAGCGAGAAATCGTTGGACGGCAGCCAGTCGGCGCCGAGCGCCTTCTGCCGCGCCCAGGCGGCGGTGCGCAGCCCCGCGGCGGCTTCGAGCAATTCGGCTTCGGACGATTGGCCCGACCAGAATTTCTCGAGCGCGAACTTCAATTCGCGGCGTGGCCCGATGCGTGGGAATCCGAGAGTGGCAACAGTGACGGTCATGGTCTTCATACCCCGATGAAGGGCGAAGGCATGGACCAGACACGAGCACGCACGGACGACGCACGGCCGACCGCAGATGCAAGCGGCCAGCCCGGACACCCCGCCGGTGGACGTTATCGCGTCGCAGGCAGGTCTCCTGGCTCGCGGGTCAACACGTCGGTCCGGCCTTCCCAGGGGCGGATACCCCCAGTGACACTCATCGACCGCCGCTCGCCGCTTACAGTTGCGGGGGCAGCGCCGGCCTTGGCCCCGAGGTACCGCACCGGCTTCCCGTCTTAGCTCCGTCGGGGACGACCCGGCCGGAGAACCTTCGACGCATGGCTTATCCCGCGCCGGAAGGGTTGGGTCAAGCGGGATATAAAGATTTCTTTATATGATAGTTCCTCCCCCGGAACGGGGAGGGGGACCATCGCGCAGCGATGGTGGAGGGGGCCCGCGACCAACGGGCAACAAGTCAGGAGGCTGGCGGAGGAGGGCTCCCTCCACCACGCGGCTGCGCCGCGCGGTCCCCCTCCCCGTGCCGGGGAGGATTTTGCACAAACCCTAAGCCTTCGCCGCTTTCAACTGCCTCTGCCGCTCGACCAGTTCGATTGCGCGCTTCACCGCGGACTCGATCGACAGGAAGCTGGTGTCGAGGATGCCGGCGTCCGCGGCCATCACCAGCGGTGCCGCATCTCGTCCCATGTCGCGCTGGTCGCGCGCGCGGATGTCGGCCAGCACCTTGTCGAGGCTGAGCATGCTGCCCTTTTCCTTCAACTCGGCGTGACGGCGGCGCGCGCGGATCTGCGGGGTCGCCTTGACGAACAATTTGGCGTCGGCGTCGGGAGCGATGACGGTGCCGATGTCGCGCCCGTCGAGCACCGCGCCGCCATCCTGATGTGCGAACTTGCGCTGGCGCTGGAGCAGGGCGGCGCGAACCAAAGGATGCGCCGAGACGATCGAGGCGAGCTGCCCCGCTTCGTCGGTGCGTAGCGCGGGGTCGTCGAGCAGGTCGTCGTCGAAGTTGCTCGCGGCGACCGCGTCGGCTTCCCGGGTCGGGTCGAGCTCCATCCGCCGGACATTCTCGGCGACCGCGCGATAGAGCAGGCCGGTATCGAGGTGCGGCAGGCCATAATGTTTCGCCAGGGCACGGGCGATCGTGCCCTTGCCGCTGGCGGCGGGACCGTCGACGGCGATGATCATACGCTTAACTCCATGCCGGTCCCTCTAGGACCTAGCGTCCTGTCGCGCCAGCCAGCCGCGGATCAACGCGACCGTTTCCAGCGTCCGGTCGGCGAAGATGCCGTGCGCGGAGCCGGGGATGGTGGCGAATTCGGCGCCCGGCACGCGCGCGGCGAATCCGGCGAGCGTCGACGGGCGCGCTTCGTCATATTGGCCGCTCATGAAGATCGTCCGCTGCCCGTCGAGCCTGGCCAGCAGCGGCTCGCCGTCATAATCCTTGAGGCTGCCGGTGCAGACGAATTCGCTCGGCCCCCACATCGCGTTGTAGAGCTTGGGGTTGAACCCGTCGGGATGCGCGCCGGCATAAGCGATCGCCGCGGGCTTGGGCGGCTCGCGGCCGTTGAACGCGCGGTAGAAGGCACCGACGCCCTCGTCGCAGCTGCTGCTCCGGCCCTGGTCGCACGTCGCGATGTCGGCCTGGACGTCGGCGGGCAATTGGCCGCGCAGGATGTTGGCGTCGGCGATCCAGCTCTTCGTCGACACCAGCGGGCTCGCCAGCGCGAGCCCGCGCAGCGCCGCCGGCCGGCGCGCGCCATATTCGAGCGCGAGCGTGCCGCCCCAGCTATGCCCGAGCAGATGCCAGCGCTCGATCCCCAGCGCCTTCCTGACCCGATCGATCTCGTCGACGAAGCGGTCGACGCGCCAGTTCTTGGGATCGTTGGGCCGGTCCGATTGTCCGCTGTCGAGCTGGTCGTAGAGGACCACCGCGCGCTCGTTGGCGAGCGCGGCCGCGGGCATGAAATGCGCGTGATCGCCGCCGGGGCCGCCGTGCAGCATCACGATCGGCGGCTTCGGCCCGTCGAGCTTGCCGTTGACGCGGACGTAGACGCGGCCGCCCTCGACCGGAACCATCTTCTCGAGATCGGGCGCGGGATAGCCGTCGGGCTTGCGCGCGAACAGCGGGCGGGGGAGGGCGAAGGCCGCGCCGAGCGCGACGCCGCCGGCGATGAACCCGCGCCGGTCGATCATGCGCGCCCTCTCAAGTGATCGAGCGTTTCGTAGAAGATCGGATAGCTGGTCGCGACCGGCGCGACGTCGTCGATCGTGATCGGCTTTTTCGCGACCAGGCCGGCGACGGTCATCGCCATCGCGATCCGGTGGTCGAGCAGCGACGCGACGGTGCCGCCCCCCGGGATCGCCGCGCCGCCGCTGCCGGTGATCGCCAGGCCGTCCTCGAACTCCTCGATGGTGACACCGCACGCTTCGAGCGCGTCCTTCATCGCCGCGATGCGATCCGATTCCTTGACCCGCAATTCGTGCGCGCCGCGTGCGACCGTGCGTCCGTCGGCGAGCGCGGCGGCGACGAACAGCACCGGATATTCGTCGATCATGCTCGGCGCGAGGTCGGGTGGGACATCGATCGCCTTGAGCGTGGCATGGCGCACGATCAGGTCGGCGACCGGCTCGCCGCCGACGGTCCGGGCGTCGATCTCGGTGATGTCGGCGCCCATCAGGCGCAACGCGGTGAAGATGCCGGCGCGGGTCGGGTTCAGGCCTACATTGGCGATCGTCACTTCGCTGCCCGGCACGATCGACGCCGCGACCGCCCAGAACGCCGCCGAGCTCGGATCGCCGGGCACGACGATCTGCTGCGGCTTCAGTTCGGCCTCGCCATGGATCGAGATTACGCGCCCGCGATTGGTCGCCTCGACGGTCAGCTTGGCGCCGAACCCGGCGAGCATCCGCTCGCTATGATCGCGCGTCGGCACCGGCTCGATCACCCGCGTGATGCCGGGCGTGTTGAGCCCCGCCAGGATCACCGCCGACTTGACCTGGGCCGAGGCGACGGGAAGCGTATAGTCGATCGGCACCGCCGGGCAGATGCCGCGCACCATCATCGGCAAGCGCCCACCCGGGCTCGACGTGAATTCCGCCCCCATCAGCGACAGCGGATCGATCACGCGCCCCATCGGACGTTTGCTCAATGAGGCATCGCCGGTGAAGGTCGCGGTGATCGGATGACTCGCGATCAGGCCGGCGAGCAGCCGGGTCGAGGTCCCTGAATTACCCATGTCGAGCGCGCCCGCGGGCTGCAGCAGGCCGCCGACGCCGACGCCCCACACGCGCCAGATACCATCGTCGCGCCGCTCGATCGTCGCGCCCATCGCGCGCATGGCCGCAGCGGTGGCGAGCACATCCTCACCCTCCAGCAGCCCTTCGATCCGGCTTTCGCCGACCGCCAGGCTCGACAGCATCAGCGAACGGTGGCTGATCGACTTGTCGCCGGGAACGGTGACTCGGCCCGACAGCCGGGTGGTCGATTCGATTTGCAAAGGTTTGGGCGTGGCGTGCGACATCGGTCGCGGGCTTTGACAGCCACCTTGCGCTATGGCAAGGCGCGCGCCACTTTAGGGGTCGATCCCCGAAATTTGCATAAATCGAAAGGTACAACGCGGCATGGTCAAGCCGGAATGGGGCACGAAGCGTACGTGTCCGAAATGCGCAACGCGTTTCTACGATCTTGGCAAGGACGACCCGGTGACGTGCATCAATTGCAACACCGCCTGGGCGCCCGAGCCGATCCTGAAGTCCAAGCAGCCGCTGCCGTTCGAGGTGGTCAAGGCCGAAAAGCCCGAAAAGGACGATTCGGATCTGGAAGGCGAAGATCTGGACATCGGCGATGAGGGCGAGCCCTCGGCCGACGACGAAGTCGATCTCGGCGGTGACGACGATCTCGGTGTCGAGACCGGCGGCAACGAAGACGAGAACTGATCGACGAAAAATTTCCGGCAAGCGGGTCAATGACCCGCTTGTCAAAGGGGCGCAGTCCGTCTAGGGCCCGCCTCCTTCCCGGAAGGTGTGGGGCCGTAGCTCAGCTGGGAGAGCGCTGCAATGGCATTGCAGAGGTCAGGGGTTCGATCCCCCTCGGCTCCACCAACCCTCTTCCGAGGGATTGAAATAGCCTGCGGCGCCTGACGGTGCGGCGGGCTTTTTCATGGTTCCGGGCTGTTGTCGCGCCGGTATGAACCGGCAGCCGTGCCCGTGACCCGCGCCTCTCTCCACCGTTCTTGTGTCTGCCCTCGCGGTCGACCGTCAGCTCTCACGCTTGGCCGAGACTCGACGCGCAGGACTATGCGTGTCCGGTCACGACATCTCGCGGACATCGGGTATCGAAAGGGGGCTGGCCGATGGCTGCCCCTCGTTGGTCCTGAGAGATCCTTTGTCGCGCGGCGGCGCGCTTATCCGGCCCGGGAGCTGCGGCATTGCCGGTCGAGTTGAGCAGCCAGATCGACGCCCCCAAGCGTGACGCCGGGGAAGAAGGTTCCGCCAGCACTCATGGAAACGGAGCCGACCTTGGTTGCGCGGGTCGACGTCCACGAGCCATTCGAGTTAGCCTTGAACGCGCCGCAATCGACCGCGACTTTCGCGGCGGCTCGATGCGCATGACGGGACGAATCCGGGCTGCTCATGGTAACGCCTTGCAGTGCCAGTGCCAAAGCCACCAGGGACATCTCAGAACCTCGCTTTCAAATCGCATGAGCCCGGCGCGTCGATAAGGCATCGCAACGGCTGCCTAAAAGTGCTCCGGTGGCCTGCCGCTCGACCGTAACGGTTTTTGTCGACAATCGGGCGCGGGAATGCGCGGGGGGCGAAACTGCAGCGGCATTTCACCAAGTGCTGACCCCGATATCGAATGCGGGTAGCTGCGACATTGCCCACCCTCCCGATCCGCGTCACAAACCTCGCCACCACCACAAGCGGAGAGGCTGGCATGAGCGCGACGGACATGGCCGATTGGGATGCGACCGAGACCGCCGCGGCGATCCGGTCGGGCGCGGTATCCGCGCTCGACGTCGTGGATGCGGCGATCGCGCGCGCCGAAGCGCTCAACCCGGCGCTCAACTTCCTCGTGACCGACGATTACGAGCGTGCCCGGGCGCGGGCTCGCAGACCGTTTGGCGACGGGCCGTTTGCCGGAGTGCCCTATCTGATCAAGGACTTAGACGATTTCGCCGGCTTGCCGACGCGGCTGGGGACGCGCGCGACCGCTGGTGTGCCCGCCGCCGACCGCCAGTCGGCATTGATCGCGGGGATGCTCGCCACCGGGCTCAATCCGATCGGCAAGAGCGCGACCCCCGAGCACGGCTTCCTCCCGACCACCGAGCCGCTGGCGTTCGGTCCGACGCGCAATCCCTGGGATCCTGCACGCTCGGCGGGCGGCTCCTCGGGCGGTGCTGCAGCCGCCACCGCGGCACACGTCGTGCCCTTCGCGCATGCCAGCGACGGGGGAGGGTCGATCCGCATCCCGGCGTCCTGCTGCGGGCTGTTCGGGCTCAAGACCTCGCGCGATCGTACGCTCGCGACCGATCCGGGGCATTTCCCGATGCCGCTCAGCGTCCAGCTCTGCGTCTCGCGCAGCGTCCGCGACAGCGCCGCGCTGCTCGCCGCGGTCGAGGCCAAGGATTCGGGCCTGCTGCCAGTGGGCTTGGTCACTGGGCCATCGTCGCGGCGGCTGCGGATCGGGATGGTACTCGACAGCGTGTCGGGCCAGGCGCCCGATCCCGAGGTCGCCGGTGCGATCGAAGACATGGCGGCGCTGCTCACCGGGCTCGGGCATCGCGTCGAGCCGACGGCCTGGCCGGCGCCGATCGTCGGCATGTCCGACGCGTTCCTGCTGGTCTGGTCGAAGGGCGCGGCGAATCTGCTCGCCGACGATGGCGCGCGGCTGGGGCATGCGCCCGGGCCGGACGAGGTCGAACCGTTCAGCCTCGCGATGGCGGCGATCATCGCCGGCGCGCCCGATGGCGCGGTCGAGCAGGCGGTCGCCTATCTCCAGTCGCTGCGCGCCGTGCACGACGCGTGGATGGCGCAGTACGACATGATCCTGTCGCCGGTCCTGTCGCTGCCGCCGCCCGAGATCGGCTGGCTCGCGCCCGATCTGCCGGTCGAGCCGATGGCCGAGCGGCTGACGCGCTACGTCGGCTACACCACGCCCTATAATGTCATCGGCGCGCCGGCGATGAGCGTGCCGGGCGCGTGGTCCGCCGCGGGCCTGCCGATCGGCGCGCAGTTCGGCGCCGCGGTGGGGAACGAGGCGGCGCTGCTGGCGCTGGCGTACGAGATCGAGGAGGCGCGGCCGTGGGTCGGGCGGCAGCCGGCGGTTCGGGCTTGAGATAGCGAAGGCCTGGCGCACCGATAAGCCGGGGCGTATCGATGGCCGAACCCAACGTCTCCGCTGACAATCGAGATCGACCAAGCTAGGGGCGAGGCTTCCCGCCCGCAGGACCGACCCATGCCCTCCATCGATTTCGCCGCCTTCGCCTCGCGCACGCTCGACGACGCGACGATCCCCGAACTGCCCAACCATTATCGCGGCAAGGTGCGCGACAATTACGACCTCGCCGACGGGCGCCGCGTCATCATCGCCAGCGATCGGCTGAGCGCGTTCGACCGCATCCTCTGCGCGATCCCGTTCAAGGGCGAGGTGCTGACCCAGACCGCACGCTTCTGGTTCGAGCAGACCGCGGACATCTGCGCCAACCATGTGCTCGACTATCCCGACCCCAACGTCCTGATCTGCCGCCGGCTCGACATCTTGCCGGTCGAGATCGTGGTGCGCGGCTATCTGGCGGGGACGACCGGAACCTCGATCCTGACGCTCTACAAGCAGGGCCAGCGGACGATGTACGGCATGACCCTGCCAGACGGGATGCGCGACAACGAGAAGCTGGCCGCGCCGATCATCACCCCTACCAGCAAGGAATTCGACGGCGGGCATGACGAGCCGCTGACTCCGGCGGAAATCCTGGACCGCAAGCTGCTGACATCGGCGCAATGGGATGAACTCAGCGCGACGGCCGTGGCCTTGTTCGAGCGTGGCCAGAAACTGGCGGAGGAACGCGGCCTGATCCTGGCCGACACCAAATACGAGTTCGGCGTCACCTCCGAGGGGGCGATCGTGCTGGCCGACGAGATCCACACGCCCGACAGCAGCCGCTATTGGCGGCAGGCGAGCTACCAGTCGCGGTTCGAGGCGGGGCAGCGGCCCGACAGTTTCGACAAAGACGTCGTGCGGTCGTGGGTGGCGGCGCGGTGCGATCCCTACACGGATCCGATCCCCGAAATCCCGCTGGATCTGATCACCAGCACCGCCGCGGTCTATGCCGAGGCCTTCCAGATGATCACCGGCCGGTCGTTCGCGCCCGATCTCGCCGGGGCGACGGTGTTGGAGCGTATTCGCGCGCGGTTGTCGCCGCTATTCGTGCTCGGTTGAGCGCCGAGTACAGGGAGGAACGGAATGGTTCGCGGTTCGATGATCGGGTTGGGTGCATTGTCGTTGCTTGTTCCGCTCGCCGCCTGGGGACAGACTGCGAAGGGCGCGCCGAAGCAGGATCCGGCGAAGTGGTTCACCGACCTCGACTATCCGGCGGACGCGCGGCGCGCGAGCGCTCAAGGCAGCGTGTCCGTGGTGCTGAGCATCGACACGTCGGGACATGTGACCGGTTGCCGCGTCAGCGCATCGAGCGGCAATGCATCGCTGGACGCCGCGACTTGCCAGTTGGCGACGCGTCGCGGTCGCTTCACCGTTCAGACGGATGCGGCCGGAACGCCGGAACCCTATTCCTATGCGATGAGCAAAGCCTGGAGCCTGACCGGGCGCTAGGGCCGATCGGCATTCAAGCGATGCCTGCAAGAAAGGCGTTTCGCTCCAGAGCGATAGTCCTACGGCTTTGGTGAGACGAGGCGTATTGCACAGGCAGGGGGCTCCTGCGAACGCAGGAGCCCAGGGTTGCGAAGTACCTGATTACCCTGGGTCCCTGCTTTCGCAGGAACGCGATCCGATCAAGCTCCGCTCTGTCAAAGAACTGAATGTCGATCCGACCTATCCTTCACCGCTTCGGGTAGCGGGCGGCGGGCAGCGGGTGCGCTATCGTCGGCGGTTGCGCGTAGCGGTAGCGGTATGGTCCGGCGGCGCGTCGCTTTCGACCAGTTCGGTTATCTCGAATGCGTGGCTCTTCCATCCCCGCATGGCGGCTGCTTCCGCTGTGGCCGCCCGCTTGCCCTTTGCCTCGGCCAGCGATTTGGTGTGACCCCAGAAGATTTCGGTCTTGCCGTTCGCCAACAAGGCGACGATCCGCCAATAATGGGTGAAGGGATCGGCGGTCGGGCCGATCGTCTTGACGTAGCCGTCGGGCATGATGGCCGTCAGATACCGCCGCTTCCTCGCCACCGTTACCGTCGTCCCGCGCTGCCATCGTAAAATCGTGTCGGGCCCTCGTATCAGGGGCTGGCCGGGGGATCACAAGGAATCGTCGTGCCTTATCGGTTCGGCGACAAGATTCGGGACGCGGCCCTGCCGGGGCGCGCCTAGCTCCGGGGCATCATCCACCAACGCACGGAACCGGATATGTCCTTTCGCGTACGGGGTCTCGACCCCAGTCCCTTCGCCCATCTCTATGGCCTGAGCGACGAGGCGCTCGCGCAGCATGGCGCACGGCGCTACACGGTCGATGCCAAGCCGGGGTTCCCCGACCGTGTCGAGGTCCGCGACCTCGAACCGGGCGATACCGCCCTGCTGCTCAATTACGTCCACCAGCCGGCCGACACGCCCTATCGGTCGAGCCACGCCATCTTCGTCCGCGAAGGCGCTACCGAGACCTATGATGCGGTCGGGACGATCCCCGAGGCGCTGCGCGTCAGGCTGATCTCGCTGCGCGCGTTCAACGCGGCAGGCGACATCGTTGCGGCGGACGTTGCCGACGGGCAGCATCTCGAGCCGCTGATCGAGACGCTCTTCGCCAACCCGGAGGCGGCCTATTTGCACGCCCATTATGCCAAGCGCGGCTGCTACGCCGCCCGGATCGATCGGGGTTAGACCACTTCCCGTTTCGCCGAGCCGGTGCCGGCCCGCTACCGCGACGGCCGGCATCGGCAGCGCTTTTCAGGACATCGTCTATGCTCATCCTTTACTATTCGCCGGGCGTCTGTTCGCTTGCGCCGCATGTCGCGCTGGAGGAAACGGGCATCGCGTTCGAGGCGCGCCGCGTTTCGATCGCGGATGGCCAGCACAAGTCCGCAGCCTATTGCGCCATCAACCCGCAGGGGCGCTTGCCCGCCCTCGTGATCGACAACCAGGTCGTGACCGAGGTCCCGGCATTGCTGACCTATATCGCGTCGCTGCGTCCCGAGCGTGGGCTCGTGCCGGCGGGCGGGTCGCTCGACCAAGCGCGGTGCTTCGAACTGCTCGCGTTTCTCTCGAGTTCGCTGCACATCGCTTATGCGCAGCTTTGGCGCCCCGAGCGCTTCCTGTCCGACGATTTCGAGCAGCGCGACCTGTTCTCCGCGCTCGGCAGGGAAGCGATCCAGCGGTGCAACGCCGAGGTCGAGGCGCGGCTGGTGGGCCCTTGGGCGCTGGGCGAGCATTTCTCGATCGCCGACGCCTATCTGCTGCCTTTCTATCGCTGGGGCGTCCGGATCGGGCTCGACATGGTCGCGACCTGTCCGCGGTGGAGCGCATGGTCGCTGCGTATGGCCGCCCGCCAGGCCGTGCAGCGCGCGGTCGAGCGCGAGGGGATCGGCTGGGAATGGCTGCCGGCTGCGACCGCTGGACAAGAAGCGGCCGCCTGATCCGCGGTGCGGTGCGGGTCAGCCGCCGGACATGTTCCGCGATTGTCGGGCAAGCTCGTCCAGACGCCGTCCGACGACCGCGCGCAGATGGCCGGCCAGCGACGCCGCGGCGTCGTTGCCCGGCTCGTCGGCATGCCACAGCGCGACAGGAACTTCGGGCAAGGTGGGCAGTCCAAGCGCGCCGGGCAGGAGTGGTTCGAGCGACGGCGGCAGGCCGACCTCGCTGCGCACCGTCACGCCCAGGCACGCGCTCGCCGCGCTCCACAGGCTGGCGAGGCTCGTGCTCGAAAAGGCGAGCCGCCAGGGGATGCCGGCACGGTCGAGCAGCGTCGTGGCGGAATCGCGGAACAGGCAGGGGCCCTCGAAAGCGATGAGCGGCAGGGGCTGACCTGCCTCCAGGATCTCCCTCACCAAATCCGCGCTGCCGATCCAGCGCATCGGGACCGTGCCCAGCCGTTCGCCGTTCCCGCCGTCGCCGGCGTCCCATAACAGGCAAGCGTCGAGGTCCTTGCGCATCACATCGGCTTGCAGCGCCGCGTTGCGCCCGGCGCGCACCTCGACATGCGCACGGGGATGCGAGCGAACGAAGCGGCCGAGCAATTCGGGCAGCCAGCTCTCGGCAAAGTCCTCGGGCAGGCCGAGCCGCACCGATCCCGCCAATTGCGAACCGCGGATCGCCGCCACCGCCTCGTCATTGAGGTCGAGGATACGGCGCGCATAAGCGATCAGGCTCTCGCCCGCCGCGGTCGGTACCAGCCCGCGCCCCGACTTGCGGACCAGCGCGCAGCCCACGCTGTCCTCGAGCTTGCGAAGCTGGCTGCTGACCGCCGATTGCGAGCGTCCAACCTGATCGGCGGCGCGCGCGAAGCTGCCGAGATCCACTCCCGCGACGAAAGTGCGCAGGACATCGATGTCGAGATGGACTCGGGAATTCATCGTTCGATATTATCGAATGATTGTATTGAAACAATCAAATTTTCGGAACGGATAAGGTCTCCTATCTGTAGTGGCGTCCAAGAATGGAGAAACCGAGATGAAAGTGATTGTCGCGATCGCCGCGCTGGCAGGTACGGTGGCGGCCACAACCCCCGCGCCGCCGCTCGAACGCGTGCCCGTCCTCGACGTGCAACTGCCCGCCGCCAACCCGCCGGTACGCAAGGTTCATGGTGCCCGCATCAGTCTTGCGCCGGGGCAGATCACCGGCCTCCACCGTCATCCCATGTCGGTGGTCGGCGTCGTGACGCGCGGCAATATTCTGTTTCAACCCGAGGGAGAGGCGCCGCGCGTGCTACGCCAGGGCGACAGCTTCTTCGAAGCCGCCGGCCATGTCACGGTCCATTTCGACAATCCGTCGCGCAGCGAAAAGGCGGAGATCGTCGGCTTCTACCTGACCGACGACGACGCGCGGCCGTTGATCGAGAAGCTGGACTAGCGCCTGCCTCCATTGGCGATGGAGACCAAAGGGGGGCGACTGGCCTAGTCACCATAGATATCCCCGTGGCCGCGTGCCGCCAGTCATGCAAGCGGGGCGGGCGGCTACCCGCCGGTTCTCCCGGTCGGGCCGGCATTCGATGAAATCGATCGGGAAGGATGGTGCTAGAAGGAAACCGGTGTCATATCGGTGAGCATGCCAGGCACAGTTCATAGGGGGAATGGAAATATGAAAGGCCTGCTCGTTGGTTTGGTCCTGGCGCTATCTGGGCCGGCTGCGCTCGCGCAAACAACGCCACCTCCCTACGGCCCACCGATCCGCCTCGAGGCGGCCCAGGCGCTGGTCGACCGCGCGATCGCGGTCGCCAGGGCGGGCAAGTTCCGGATGGCGATTGCGGTCGTCGAACCGTCGGGAGAACTCGTCGCATTCGCCCGCATGGACGACACCCAATATGGCTCGATCCTCGTCGCGCAACGCAAGGCGGCGACCGCAGCCCGCTATCGCGGCGCGACGGCGGACATGGAACAGAAGGTGCTTGCCGGGCGCACGGTGACGCTGGCGAACGAAGACAGCCTGCCCATCGCCGACGGCCTGCCGATCATCGTCGACGGCCGGATCGTCGGTGCGCTCGGCGTGTCTGGCGCCGCCGCTTCGGAAGACGATGCCGTGGCGCGTAAGGCGCTCGAACCCGGCCGCTGAACATTGTTCGTGCACAGCGTTTCGGCGGACCGGAGCGTTGTGTGTCGGGGATATCAATGGCGTCCGGAATGGCGTCTTCGCTGGACGGTCACCCCTTGCTTTCGAGGATCCGGTCGATCGCCCCGACCACGGTCGGGTGATAGCCCTGCCGCGCGGTCGCATAGACCTTGCGCGCGATCGGCATGCCCCAGTCGCCTTGCGCCTTGAGCGCGCGATAGACCGGGAAGATCAGCAGGCCGCGCCCGACGCTGGGCAGGAATTGCGCGATCGACGGCACCGCGGGATCGTAGCGATTGCCGATCGCGAGCACGAGCCACGCCGAGCGGATATAGGCGTTGGTCGATTTGGAGAGGCCGAGCTTGGTGTCGAGCTCGGCCAGGCGCTGCGCCGATTGCTGGCGCGGCAGGCCGTTGAGGAAGCGCAGCCATTCCTGCGTCGACCAATGCGACGCATCGATCGAGGCGATCGGCGCGCCCCCGTTCACCGACGCCAGGATCTGGTCGATCCGCTCGAGCGTCGCCGACCGGACATGGACCGCATTGTCGGGCAGGCCGGTGCCATAGACCCATTGGTCGAGCTGGAGCTTCGCTTCGAGCGCCTGGTCGCCCTTGATCAGATTGGCGCGGATGTCCGCCAGGAACCCGGCGCTGGTCTGCGGCTGGAACGCGTGGCGGTCGAAATAGGAGGTTAGATAGGCGTCCCAGCGCGCCCGGCCGACGGTGTATTCGATGGTCCGGAGGAAGGTCGATCCCTTGGTGTAATCGAGCTCGCCATAGACGCCTTCGGGATCGCCATGCAGCCGCGTCGCCTTGGCATCGGGCGCGCCCTTCAGGTCGCGCTGCAGATCGTCCCACGACAGATCGGCCAGGGTCGCCGCGCGCTCCTTGCCGTACATCGCCTCGTCGATGCGGTTCTCGAAATAGGTCGTGAAGCCCTCGTTGAGCCAGCTGTCGGACCAGGTCGCGTTGGTCACCAGGTTGCCCGACCAGCTGTGCGCCAGCTCATGCGCGATGACGTCGACGTTCGACTTGTCGCCGGTGATGATCGTCGGCGTGGCGAAGGTGAGGGTGGGGTTCTCCATCCCGCCGAACGGGAAGGACGGCGGCAGCACCAGCACGTCGTAGCGGCCCCAGCGATATTTGCCGTACAGGCCCTCGGCGACGGTCACCATCTTGCCGGTGTCGGACAATTCGGCGGCGTCCTTCGCCAGCACGCTGGGTTCGGTATAGACGCCGGTGCGCGCGTCGATCGCCTTGAAGCGCAGGTCGCCGACCGCCAGCGCGATCAGGTACGGCGGCACATTGTGGTCCATGCGGAAGCGGTAGCTGTGCCAGCCTTTCGCGGCGGGCACGCCGTTCGGCGTCAGCCGCTCGGCGCTCATCGCCGCGACCAGGCCGGTGGGAACGGTGATCGTCGCGGTCCAGCTCTGGCGGATGCCGGGGCTGTCCTGGGTCGGGATCCAACTGCGGTTGTTGATGCTCTCGCCCTGGCTGAACAGATAGGGCTTGGTCTTGCCCGCGGTCAACGCCGGCGCCAGCCAGCCGAGCGCGCGGGCATCGGCCGCCGAGCGATAGGTGATGACGATCCGCCGCGCGGTACCGATCTCGACCGTCAGCGGCGCGCCCTTGTAGTCGTCCGAGGCGCCGACCGACCATTTGAGCGGCCGCCCGCGCGCATCGGTGATCTTCGTGATGACGAGATCCTTGTCGTCGAGCACGATCCGCCGCGCATCGGGCGCCGCGAGGATGTCGAGCGCCGCCGTACCACGCATGACCTTGGCATCGAAATCGGCGGTCAGGTCGAGATCGACATGCGTGACGCGCGCGATCTGCGCCTCGGCATAGCTGAGCACGTCCTTCGCCTCCGGCGTTGTCAGGATCGGGGAGGGGGCATCGGGCACGGCGCCGGCGCTTGAGGCGATCGACACCAACGGGATCAGGGCAAAAGCGGCAAGGGTCGGACGCATCACGGACTTTCCAGGTTTCGAGGCTGGAGCGGCGTCTCCACCAATTGGCGGCCGGTGGCAAGGCGGCGCGCGGTCGGACGCGCCGCCGGTCGTTTATCGTCGCGCCTGGGCGGCCATTCGCACGGCGAGCAGGGCAAGAACGGAGCCCATCAGCCATCGCTGGATCATCGCGAACGACGGGCGGCTGGTCAGGAACGACGCCACCGAACTCGCCGAGACGGCGATCACGGCATTGACGGACACGCTGATGACGATCTGCGTCGTCCCGAGCACGAGCGCCTGTCCCAGCACGCTCCCATTCGCCGGATCGATGAATTGCGGTAGGAGCGACAGGTACATCACGGCGATCTTCGGGTTGAGCAGGTTGGTGAGTAACCCCATCAGGAACAGTTTCCTTGGGCTGTCGGCGGGCAGGTCCCGGACCTCGAAGGGTGACCGTCCGCCGGGCCTGACAGCCTGCCAGGCCAGCCAGACAAGATACACGGCTCCAGCGATGCGGATCGTGTCATAGGCAAAGGGAACGGCCAGCAGGAAAGCGGTGATGCCGAACGCCGCGCAGAGCATGTAGAAGACGAATCCGAGCGCGACGCCTCCCAGCGAGATCAGCCCGGCATTCCTGCCCTGGCAGATCGATCGCGAGACGAGATAGACCATGTTGGGTCCGGGAGTCAGAACCAGCCCGAGCGCGATCGCGGCGAAAATGATCAAATTGTGCATTGGCGGCATCTCCGTTTTTGAGGGATGCCCAGACGCGCGGCGGAACCAGCTCGCGCTTCCCGATGGTGACCCATCTCATGCGTCAGTTACGCGAGCAAAGCCGCCATATTCAGCGAGTTGCCCGACGCAAAGACCGCCGATGTTGTGGTCGCTAAAGTTGCGCTTTCCAGCTGTCGAGCCTCACGGCCGCGGGCAGCGCGCGCGCAGGTAGAAAACGGCGGTTTATCCGCCCGTCGGATTCCGCCAGCTTGCGACGAACGCTTCCGCCCGTTGCGCGACTTCCTCGGCGGTGAGACCAGGGGCGTAGAGCGCTGATCCGATCCCAAACCCCGCTGCGCCCGCGGATCGCCACGGCGCCATGTTGTCGGGCCCCACGCCGCCGACGGGCAAGACCCGTGTGCCTGGGGGGAGCACCGCGCGCATCGCCTTGACCACCGCGGGGCTCGCGCCCTCGGCCGGGAAGAGCTTGAGCGCGGTGGCGCCGGCGTCGAGTGCGGCAAACGCCTCGCTCGGCGTCGCGATGCCGGGCAGCGAGACCAGCCCCGCCGCAGTGCTGGCTGCGATCACCCTGGGGTCGGCGTTGGGCGAGATGATCATCGTGCCGCCGGCGCCACGCACCTGGTCGACCTGATCGACGCGGAGGACGGTGCCGGCGCCGATCACGGCGCGTCCGGCGAAGCGAGTGGCGAGGCGCGCCACGCTGTCGAGCGGGTCGGGCGAGTTCATCGGCACTTCGATCAGCGTGAAGCCGGCCGACACCAGCGCGTCGCCGATCGCCTCGACCTCGTCGGGCCTGACCCCGCGCAGGATGGCGATGAGCGGCAGCTGCGCGAACGCGGTGTCGAAGTCGGCGAGATGGCTCATGTCTGGTTCCCGATGGCGATGATGCCCGCGACGAACGCGGTATGGCTGTCGACGATGTGCGCGGCGCGGCCGTTGGCGTGGATCGCGGCGGCGTAGAGGCCGCCCAGCACCGGATCGGCCAGCACATGCACGGCGTCGTGCCGGTCGTCGGCGAGCCGTGCTGCGACGTCCGCGCCGATCAGCAGCCCGGAGGCGAAGCTCGCTGCGTCCGCGTCGTCGCGCTCGCCGAGCAGCTTCGCCGCGCGGATCCCGAACAGGGATGCGACAAGGTCGCACCGGGCGCCTTCCGCCAGGCCCTGGCGAAACGCATCCCCCAGAACGACGCCGGCAGCGAGCTGCGGCGCGAGCAGGCTGTGACCGCGCAGCAGCGCGAACAATTCCCCGGTCATCGCGGTCGTGAAGCGTACGATGCGACTACCGGCCATCTCGGCCCATTTGCAATGCGTGCCCGGCTGCGCGAGCAAGGCGTCGGCCGGCGCCATCCCCGCGGCGACCGCGCCGAGCAATTGCACTTCCTCGCCCCGCATCACATCGGCCGGGCCGCGGACGCACACGCCGGGCACGATCGCCGTGCGTGCGTCGATCCGCAGCAGACCCGCGGCGAGGTCGCTAATGCCGGCGGGCGCCTCGACATAAGGCGCGGCTCGCCAGCCGATCGTCGAGCCGACCATGCCGGCCATCAGCATCGGCAGGTCGCCGAACCGCGCGCGGATCGCGGCCGCTTCTGCCGGAAAGTCGGAGACGGCGGTGACGCCGCGATCGTCGCGTGCGCTCTCCACGACGTCGCCGCCATCGATCACGAACACGCGCCGGTTGGTCGTGCCCCAGTCGATCGCGAGAAAATTGTCCGAAAAGCCCATCGCCGCCGGGCCTAACCCCGATACAGGCAAGGCGCGAGGCCACGCATGCCGGGATCGATCTCGAACAGCGACCCGGCATCGGGCTCGTCGACGCCGGTCGCGGCCGAGGTCAGGAACATGCGGTCGAGATCGGGGCCCGCGAAGGTGCAATTGCTGATCTGGCTGGCGGGCAATCGGATCGTCCGCTCGACCCGGCCATCGGGAGCGAAGCGGATCACCCGGCCGCCGCCCCAGCACGCCACCCACAACCCGCCCTCGGCGTCGAGCGTCATGCCGTCGGGATGTCCCCAGTCGCGCTCGAATTCGATATGCGGTGTACGCGGCCCCAGGCTGCCGTCGTCGTTGATGTCGAAGCGGAAGATCGTGTCGAGCGCGGTGTCGGAATGGAAGAGGCTGCGGCCGTCGGGGGCGATCGCGGGGCCGTTGGGGATGATATAGCGGTGGTCGACCCGGTGCGCGCGGCCGTCGGGATCGAGCCGGTAGAACGAGCCGACGGGCGTGTCTGCGCTCACCGGCATCGTTCCGGCCCAGATCCGGCCGAAGCGATCGGCTTTGGCGTCGTTCATGCGGTTGCCGTCGCGCTCGGGCTCGGGACTGGCGATCGCCTCGATCGCCAGCGGAGAGAGCGTCAGCGCGACGAAGCTGCGCCCAAGCCCCGCGACCAGTCCGCCTCGCTCGCGCTCGATCACCCAGCCGATATAATCAGGTAGCTGCCAACTCTCGACCGCGCCGTCCGCGGCCAGCCGATTGAGGCGGTGGTCAAGGATGTCGACCCAATAGAGCGCCTGCTCGCGCGGCGACCACAGCACCCCCTCGCCGAGCTGATCGCGGCGATCACGTGCGACGATTTGAACTTCTGCGCGAACCTCGGAATTCATGCGTTCGACCGGCCCTTCATGGCATTCCTTCAGACGGGCGGTTGCTAGCACGGCCGCGCGTCGATAGGGAATATGTCCGATTAATTATTCGGATCGGAGAGGCATGGAACGGGTTCGCGTCGGATTGGTCGGGTTGGGCAAGATCGCCCGGGATCAGCACCTCCCGGCGATCGCCGACGATTCCCGCTTCGCGCTTGCGGCCATCGCCAGCCGCAATGCCGGGCTCGACGAGGTGCCGAGCTTCGCTACGATCGACGAGATGCTGGCGTCGGGCATCGAGCTCGACGCGGTGTCGCTGTGCACACCGCCGCGCGGCCGGATCGACCAGGCGCTGGCGGCGATCGACGCCGGGCTGCACGTGATGATGGAAAAGCCGCCTGCCGCGACGGTGTCGGAAGCGATGACGGTCGCCGATCGTGCGCGCGACCGCGGCGTCGTCCTGTTCGCGACCTGGCATTCGCGCGAGGCGGCGGGGGTCGAGCCGGCGCGACAATGGCTGGCCGATCGCCGGATCGACGCGGTGCGCATCGTCTGGCGTGAGGATATCCGGCGCTGGCATCCGGGCCAGGACTGGATTCTCGAGGCCGGCGGGTTCGGGGTGTTCGATCCCGGCATCAATGCCCTGTCGATCGCGACGCGCATCCTGTCCGACCCGCTGCGCGTCGAAGCCGCGGCGATCGAGGTGCCGGCCGGCCGCCAAGGGCCGCTCGCGGTACAGCTCGCGATGCGCTCTGGGAGCGTGCCGGTTTCCGCCGACTTCGATTTCCTTCAGACCGGCCCGCAGACCTGGGACATCGAAGTCGACACCGATGGCGGCACACTGATCCTGTCGATGGGCGGCTCCATATTACGGTTGCCGGGCGCGGCGCCGGTCGAACAACCCGATCGCGAATATCCCCGGCTCTACCAGCGCTTCGCCGACCTCGTCGCGCGCGGCGAGAGCGACGTCGATCTGCGGCCGCTGCAACTGGTCGCCGATGCCTTCCTGATCGCCGAGCGGAAAGTGAGCGATGCGTTCGACTGGTGATCGCGCGCCGTCGGCGGGACAATCCGACCCGATGCGTCGCATGGCGCGCAGCCATGAAAGGAATCGACTATGATCGTGCGTCCGCTCCTGCTGATCGCCGCCGCCGCGCAGGCGGTGACGCCGACCGTGCCGACACCCGCCCCGGCACCGGCCCGCGATCCGCGCAACTGGCCGGCGCCGGTGATGGACAAAGTCGCGCCGAAGATACCGGCGGTGCGGCACGGCGCGGTGCTGATCCTGTCCAAGACCAACGGCTTCCGCGATCCTGATCAGATCGCCGCCGCCAAGGCGGTGCTCGTCGACCTTGCCCGCAAGCAGCGGCGCGATGTGTTCGAGACCGAGAATGCGGCGGTGATGAATCCGCGCGACCTCGCCAACTTCTCGGTGATCGTGCTCAACAGCACCAGCGGCACGATCTTCGACGACGGCCAGCGCGCCGCGTTCAAGGCGTGGATCGAGCGGGGCGGGGGTGTCGTCCTGCTCCACGGCGCCGGCGGCGACCCGCAATATGACTGGAGCTGGTATCCCGACACGTTGGTCGGCGCGCAGTTCATCGGCCATACCGGCCGCCCCAAGCAGTTCCAGCAAGGCACGATCGACGTGATCGATCGCAGCAATCCGGCCACGCGCGACCTGCCGGCCAAATGGGTGCGGACCGAGGAATGGTATTCGTTCGACCGCGTGCCCACCGGCAACGACACGCACATCCTCGCGACGCTCGACGAAAGCACCTACGAACCGTTCCCCGAACGCGTGCGGATGGGCAAGCTTCACCCGATCATCTGGACGCGCTGCGTCGGCCGGGGGCGCGTGTTCTTCTCGGCGCTCGGCCACAAGGCGGAGACCTATTCGGAGCCGCTCCACCAGGAGATGATCAGCGGCGCGATCCGCTGGGCCGCGCGCGCCGAAGGGCCGGGCTGCTAGGTCGGATCGTGTTCCGGCGAAAGCAGGAACCCAGGGTGATCGGGTACTTCGCTACCCTGGGCTCCCGCTTTCGCGAGCACACGATACTGTCACGCCACCTTCGTCACCTTGCAGCCCCAGAGCGCGTAGAAGAGGACGTACGCCTCGCAGAGCGCGGGTACCAGGAAGCTGATCTGCAATCCGTAATGGTCGGCGATCCACGCCTGTCCGGTGGCAAGCGCACCACCGGCGATCGCCATGATCAGGAGACCCGACCCTTCTTCGGTCAACGGGCCCAGGCCACGAATGCCCAGGGTGAATATGGTTGGGAACATGATCGAGTGGAACAGTCCGACGAGGACCAGCGACCACATCGCGAGATGGCCAGAACCCAGCACGGCGATCATGATCAGCGCGAAGGCGACGAGGGCGTTGAAGGCCAGCAAGCGCTCGGGAGCCAGGCGCTGCATGATGAAGGCGCCGACGAAGCGGCCGACCATCATGCCGCCCCATAGCAACGGCAGGTAATGCGATGCGTCGGTCGCCGACATATTGCCGACGCTGGGCTGCTGGATGAAGCTGACGAGGAGGCTACCGACGCAAATCTCGGCCAGAACGTAGAGTGCGATCGCCGGCACGCCGAACACGAGATTGCGATGCGCCCATAGCGATTGGCTGCTCCGTGCCGCTGCTGCGGCTCGGCGATTTTCGGCACCGAATTGCGGTAGCTTGAACAATGCGATGCTGATCGCGAGCAGAATCAGTACTCCGACGATCACGAGATAGGGCAATTGCACCGACTGCGCGTCGGCCAGCTTTTCCGCCGGAGTCAGCGTCGCCTTGCCGACCACGTTGGCGCTCGCCGATCGCGAGAGGATCAGCCAGGTACCGAACAATGGCGCCAGCACATCGCCCAGCGTGTTGAAGCCCTGCACGACGTTGAGACGGGCGGATGCGGTCTCGGGCGATCCGATCACCGCAACATAAGGGTTGGCTGCGACCTGAAGCATCGTGATCCCGCAGGCGAGCACGAACAGCGACGTCAGGAACAGCGGATACGATGCCAATTGCGACGCGGGGATAAAGCCGAGCGCGCCGAGCGCCATTACGATCAGCCCGCCGACCATCGATCTCTTGTACCCGGCGCGCTCCAATATCTTCGCACAGGGAAAGGACGCTATTCCGTAAGCGATGAACCAGACGAACTGGATCAGCAGCGATTGGGTGTAGTTCAGATCGAACACCGCTTTCAGGTGAGGGATCAGGATGTCGTTCAGGACGGTGATGAAGCCCCACATGAAGAACAGGCTGGCGAGCAGCGCCAGCGCGGGGCGGTAGCTTCCGCCGCCCGGCATTTGGACCTGTTGACGCGGGGTAGCTGCCGCCGGACCTGCCATCTTCCTCTCCCTTCGACCGGCCGCAAAGCTTGTGCCGTTGTTAATTGTCTGATTATATATCGGCCATGCCGCGGTCAATCCGCTCGGCATCGAAAGGAGGGGCGATATGGATAACGGTTTGATATGCGCGGGATTCGCAGTCGCCCCGAGTCTCGCTCCCTCCTTTTCCGGTGGCGATTTCGCCGACCCGTCCGTTCGCCGCCGCCATCACAACGTCATGGTCTGCCGCCTGTCGGTAGCGCGATAAGTCTCCCCAGGAGCCCAGAATGTCTCTCGATAAAATGCCCAAGCTTCGCAGCCGCGCCTGGTTCGACAATCCCGACAATATCGACATGACTGCGCTCTATCTCGAGCGCTACCTCAACTTCGGCCTCAGCCTGGAGGAACTGCAATCGGGCAAGCCGATCATCGGCATCGCGCAGACCGGATCGGATCTCAGCCCGTGCAACCGCCACCACCTCGTGCTCGCCGAGCGCGTGCGTGAGGGGATCCGCGAGGCGGGCGGCATCGCGCTCGAATTCCCAGTCCACCCGATCCAGGAAACCGGCAAGCGCCCGACCGCCGGGCTCGATCGCAACCTCTCCTATCTCAGCCTGGTCGAGACGCTCTACGGCTATCCGATCGACGGCGCGGTGCTGACGATCGGCTGCGACAAGACCACGCCCGCCTGCCTGATGGCGGCGGCGACGGTGAACATCCCGGCGATCGCGTTGTCGGTCGGGCCGATGCTCAACGGCTGGCACAAGGGCGAGCGTACCGGTTCCGGCACGATCGTGTGGAAAGCGCGGCAGATGCTCGCGGCGGGCGAGATCGACGATTCCGAATTCATCCGCCTGGTCGCCTCGTCGGCGCCCTCGACCGGCTATTGCAACACGATGGGCACCGCGACGACGATGAATTCGCTGGCCGAAGCGCTCGGCATGGCGCTGCCCGGATCGGCGGCGATCCCCGCGCCCTATCGCGACCGCCAGGAAGTCGCCTATCGCACCGGCAAGCGTGCGGTGGAGATGGTGGCGGAGGACCTGAAGCCGTCCGACATCCTGACCCGGGACGCCTTCCTCAACGCGATCGCGGTCAATTCGGCGATCGGCGGGTCGACCAACGCGCCGATTCATTTGACCGCGATCGCGCGCCATATCGGCGTCGATCTGCCGCTCAGGACCTGGCAGGACCATGGTCACAAGATCCCGCTGCTGGTCAATCTGCAGCCCGCCGGCGAGTATCTCGGCGAAGATTATTACCGCGCCGGCGGTGTCCCCGCGGTGGTCGCGCAATTGATGCAGCACGGCTTGATCGCGGAGGGCACGATGACCGCCAACGGCCGCACGATCGGGGACAATTGCCGCGACGTCGCGATCGAGGACGAGAAGGTGATCCGCCGCTTCGACGATCCGCTCAAGCAAGAGGCGGGGTTCATCGTCCTGTCGGGCAATCTGTTCGACAGCGCGATCATGAAGACCAGCGTGATCTCGCCCGAATTCCGCGCGCGCTACCTGTCCAACCCCGACGATCCCGAAGCGTTCGAGGGGCCGGTCGCGGTGTTCGATGGACCCGAGGACTATCACGCGCGGATCGACGATCCCGCCACGGGCATCACCGCCGAGACATTGCTGGTCATGCGCGGTGCCGGACCGATCGGCTATCCGGGCGCGGCCGAGGTGGTCAACATGCGGCCACCGGCGCACCTTATCCTCGACGGCGTCCACGCATTGCCGTGCCTGGGCGACGGCCGCCAATCGGGGACGAGCGGCAGTCCCTCGATCCTCAACGCCTCGCCCGAGGCGGCAGCCGGCGGAGCGTTGGCATTGCTCAGGACCGGCGACCGTGTGCGCATCGACCTCAGGCGCGGCACCGCCGACGTCCTGATCGACGAGGCCGAGCTTGCCGGGCGGCGGCGTGAATTGGCGGCGGCGGGCGGCTATCTTTATCCCGCCTCGCAGACGCCGTGGCAGGAGATCCAGCGCGCGGTGGTCGGCCAGCTCGGCACCGGCGCGATCCTGGAAGGGGCCGAGGCCTATCAGCGCATCGCCCAGACCAGGGGGCTGCCGCGCGACAATCATTAGAAGGAGCGCTCGCGTCGACCCGGCGTGCTCCTGCGAAAGCAGGAGTCCAGGATCGCGAGCGTTTTCCTTCGTAACTCTGGGCTCCTGCTTTCGCAGGAGCACGATACATGATCATCAGCGCCCAGGCGGCAGCCCCATGTCGTTGAGCGCGAGCTGGAGCAATTCGGTCATCGCGCGGCGCGCCTCTTCCGGGTCGCCCGCCGCGATCGCGGCATGGACGTTACGGTGATCGGGTAGCGGATCGCGCGGCAGGCCGCGGCGGCGCTGCTTGAACTTGGTGGTCCAGCTCACCGCGGCGCCGACGGTACTGGCGAGTGCGGTCAGCGGCTCGTTGCGCGCGGCGGCCAGGATCGCGCGGTGGAAACGCTGGTCGGCGGCGCGCCCGCGTTCTTCAGCCAAACCGAATGCCTGCATCGCGTCGAGCGCCTCGGCCATCTCGGCGAGATCGCGGTCGCTGCGCCGCTGCGCCGCGAACGCCGCGGCGGCGGGTTCGATGACTTCGCGCAATTCGAACAGGTCGACGATGAACTGGGTGTCGGGCTCGCCCTCGAACGTCCAGGCGAGGATGTCGGGGTCGAGCAGGTTCCAGCGATTGCGCGGCGTGATCCGCGTGCCCGCCTTGGGCCGGCTTTCGACCAGTCCCTTGGCCGCCAGGATGCGGATCGCCTCGCGATAGGCGGTGCGCGAGATGCCGAGTTCTTCGCTCGCTTCGATCTCGCCGTCCAATATGTCCCCCGGGCGGCGAGCACCGCCGACGATCTCGATGCCGATCTTGCGCGCGATCGTGCCGTGGATGCGTGGCGCGGGAGGAGGGCGGTCGTCATCCATCGACCCACCCAGCCTATGCGGTCGCGATCCGGGTGACAATGCTCACAACATACTCACCGCGACCGGAACCGCCGGCGCCCTGGCTAGGGGGTTCCGCACCGGTAGTGTGAAAGGCGGCGCTTCCACTTCGAACACGTCGCCAGGTTTGGTCTTCACGCCGTCGCTGAACGAGAGGGTCGCGGTGCCGAAGAAGTGGACGTGAAGGTCGCCGGGGCGACGGAAGCCGGCATACTTGAAGTGATGATGCTCAAGGTTGGCGATGCTGTGCGACATGTTCGCCTCACCCGACACGAACGGCTTCTCCCACAACACCGCGCCGTCGCGCAGGATGCGGCTGGTGCCGCGCACGTCCTGCGGCAGGTCGCCGAGCAGCAATTCGGGGCCGAGCGCGGCGGCGCGCAGCTTCGAATGCGCGAGCCACAAATAATTGCCGCGTTCGGTGACATGGTCGGAGAATTCGTTGCCGAGCGCGAAGCCGATACGGACCAGCGCGCCGTCGGGCGCGATTAGGTAGATGCCGGCGATCTCCGGCTCCTCGCCGCCGTCGAGTGCGAAATCGGGCATCGCGAGCGGCGCGCCGGGCGCGGCGAGGATCGCGCCATCGCCCTTGTAGAACCATTCGGGCTGGACGCCGATCGCGCCGGCCTCGGGCTTGCCGCCCTCGACCCCCATCAGGAACATCTTCATCGAATCGGTCGGCGCCGGGTTCTCGATCGCTGCGCGGTGCATCTTGTCGCGCCCCTCGGCCGAACCGAGGTGGGTGAGGCCGGTGCCACTGACCAGCAGGTGGGCGGAATCCGGATGGTCGATCGGGCAGAGCAGGCGGACCCGATCGAGGTCGATCGCCTCGCCCAGCCGCGCGGCGGCGACCTCGGCCAGCGACTTGCCGGCCGTCAGGGCTTCGCCTGCGAGCGCGAGGGTCGACGTCGCGCCGGTCACGCGGCGCGCGCCGTTATCGCCGAGCGCCGCGACGCCGCGCGCGCCGTCGTCGAACTGGATCAGCGAACGGATCATTTCGGCGTCTCCTCGCGCTGGCCGTCGATACGACGGGCGATCCCCCAGTCATTGGCGTCGCCGATAGCGGTGGGGATCAGGCCGGCCGGCAGGTTCTGGAAGCAGACCGGGCGCTGGAAGCGTTCGATCGCCTTGCTGCCGACCGAGGTGGTGCGGCCGTCGCTGGTCGCGGGGAAGGGGCCGCCATGGACCATCGCGTGCGCGACCTCGACCCCGGTCGGCCAGCCATTGGCCAGGATGCGGCCGACGCGCCGCGCGAGCAGCGGCAGGATCGCCGCGGCCGCGGGTTCGTCGGCGGGATCGATGTGGATCGTCGCGGTCAATTGGCCCTCGAGCCCGGCGACGACCGCCGCCAGTTCGGCAGCGTCGCGGCAGCGCACGACGATCGAGGACGAACCGAATACCTCATTACCGAGCGCGGCATCGGCGAGGAACTCCGCCGCGCTCGTCTCGAACAGCGCGCCTACTGCCTGATTGGCACCTGCGCCCGCACTTCCGCGCGCCACCGTGCGGACGGCGCCGTGCGTCGCGAGCGCGCCGAGACCCCGTTCGAATGCCGCGTGGATGCCGGGGGTCAGCATGGTCGAGGAATGGGTGCCTTCGAGCGTCTTGCCCGCCGCCGCGACGAACGCGTCGAGCTCGGGGCCGTCGAGACCGATGACCAGCCCCGGATTGGTGCAGAACTGCCCCGCGCCCATCGTCAGCGATGCGACGAATGCCTCGGCGATCGCCGTGCCGCGCGCCGCGAGCGCGGCGGGGAACAGGATGACCGGGTTGATGCTCGACATCTCGGCGTAGACCGGGATCGGCTCGTCGCGCGCCGCGGCGATCCGCACCAGCGCCAGCCCGCCGCCGCGCGATCCGGTGAAGCCCACTGCCTTGATCCGCGGATCGGCGACCAGCGCGGCGCCGAGTTTGTTGGTCTCGCCGGGCAGATAGGAGAAGACCCCCGCCGGCAGGCCACTCGCCGCGACCGCCGCTGCGATCGCGCGTGCCGCCAGTTCGCCGGTGCCGGGATGCGCGGGATGGCCCTTCACCACCACCGGACAACCCGCGGCGAGGGCTGAGGCGGTGTCGCCGCCCGCGACCGAAAAGGCGAGCGGGAAGTTGGACGCGCCGAACACTGCGACCGGCCCGAGCGGCAGGTTCATGCGGCGCAGGTCGGGGCGTGCGAGCGGCTGGCGATCGGGAAGCGCGGGGTCGATCGTGGCGTCGAGCCAGTCGCCCTGGCGCACCACCGTGGCGAACAGCCGAAGCTGCCCAACGGTGCGCGCCCGCTCGCCTTCCAGCCTGGCGCGGGGCAGACCGCTTTCCTGCATCGCACGGACGATCAGCGCGTCGCCGATGTCGAGGATCGCTTGCGCCGCGGCTTCGAGGAACGCGCCGCGCGTTTCCGGATCAGTGGCCGCGTAGGTCGGAAACGCCGCCTCGGCGAGCGCGCATGCCGCATCGACCGCTGCGGTATCTGCGGAGGAGAAATCGGGCTGCAGCACAAAACCCGTCGTCGGGTCGACCGACGTGAAACGAGCATCGGCCTGACGCGCATCGGCGCCGATCAGCATGGAACCGTCGATCAAGGGAATATCTCCAATAACTCAGACATAATTAGCTGGCTAGGCGACCAGCATCAAGGCTCTTAACTAGCGATAATGTACTATGACTATAATAAGTACAATATCGGGGTTTTCGATGCATCGGCAAATGCTCGATCCGCTGCCTTTGGCTACCGAGCGTTCCGCTATTCCGACTTTAAATCAGATGGATGACCAGAAAATCGTGCGCTGAAGCCGTTCGCTGCAGGCGACGATTGACAAACATATAATCATACAATATCCGCTTAATTAGTACTATAAATCAAACGCGGCGCGAGCCCGCTTGTCCAGGGAGAGGGAGAAGTATGAACTACTCCGGTCAGATTCGTTGTGGTGTCGCGCTGGGTGCCATGATCGTCGGCCTCGCCGCCGCTAATGCGCATGCGCAAGAGGCGCCTGCATCCGCGCCCGCGCCGCAGGCAGCCGACCCTTCCCCCCAGGCTGCCGATGGATCGGCGCCGACCGACATCGTCGTCACCGGTGTCCGCGCAAGCCTTCAATCGGCGCAGAATATCAAGCGTAACGCCTCGTCGATCGTCGACTCGATCGTTGCCGAGGACATCGGCAAGCTCCCTGACAACAACGCGACCGAGGCGCTGCAGCGTATCACCGGCGTGCAGGTCTCGCGTGACGTCGGCGAAGGCGGCTCGATCGCCATTCGTGGCCTGCCGCAAGTCGAGACCACGCTGAACGGCCGCGAAACCTTCACCGCGGGTGGCGGTCGCACCTTCAACCTCGAAGACCTTCCCGCCGAACTCATCGGGCGCATCGACGTCTACAAGACGCCGACCGCTGACCTCATCGAAGGCGGTCTGGGTGGAACCGTCGACGTACGGACCCATTTGCCGTTCGATTTCGCCGGCTCGACGATCAGCGCCACGCTGCGCAACAACTACGCCGACCGGATCAAGAAGTCGGAGCCGATGGCATCGCTGCTGGTGTCCGACCGCTGGCAGACCGGGATCGGCGAGATCGGCGTTCTTGCGGCGATTTCGTATCAGGAACGGTCGTACCGTCAGGATCTCGACTCCACGGGGGCGCCGACGCCGCGCATTCCCGGCAAGGCCAGTGAGATCGATCCGACGCGCACGGTGTTCGCGCCGAACGGCAATTATCAGGTACTGATCACCGGCAACCGTCAGCGCATCGGTGCCAACGCCGCCTTGCAATGGCGCCCGGCGTCCAATCTCGAATTCTCGCTGGAGGGGCAATATCAACGCTTCCGCACCAACCAGCAGCAATATTCGGTGAACATCCCGACGGCGGGCTCTGCGTACATCCCTGGTACCGTCAGCTACTTCGGCAGCACCAACGACGTCAGCGAAGCCAGCTTCAGCAATCAGATCATCACCGCGGGGGGCACCGAGCGCGACCTGCTCGACGTCAACAAGCAGCTCGCGCTCAAGGGCAAGTGGACCAGCGGGAATTTCACGCTCACCGGTGATGGTACCTACACCAAGTCGCAGAGCGACCTGTGGTACACCGAACTCGATCTGGTGACGCACGCGCCGGTCTATGTGCAACATGCGGGGACCAATCCGCCGTCGTCATCGACGCCCGGCTTCGATCTGTCGAACCTGTCGAACTATACAGTCGGCGGTCTGACGCGGAACGAGAACCATTATGTCGGGCACGAATGGGCGGGCCGTCTGGACGGCGAATACAAGTTCGAGAATAGTTTCCTGACGGCGATCGACGTCGGTTTCCGCTATGCCGACCGGACCGTCGCGCAGGAGAACCCTGTTCGCTATGTCGCGCAGACGGCGGCAACCAATCCGAACCTGTATCCCGGCCTGTTCAGCGCCAATCAGTTCGGCGATTTCTATTCCGGGGTCGGCTCGGGCCTCGATTTCCAGCGCAACTATCCGTATGCGATCCCAAATAATCTGACGAACGGCTTCAACGGCGTGGTGACTGCGCTAGGCGTAGCCAAGCCGGACCCGAACTCGGTCAGTAATCAGCTCGCCGGCTTTGCCGCGGACGAGAAGAGCTACGCCGGTTACGTCATGGCGAAGTTCAACTTCAACGATGTGGTCGACGGCAATATCGGCGTCCGCTGGGTCCGCACCGAGGACAGCATCAACGGCTTCCAGTTGCGCACGCATCCCGTTACCGTGAACAACGTTACGACCTATACGCCGGACATTCCAAACGTTGTCATTCCGGTGACCGTCGACAATGCGTATAACAAGTGGTTGCCGAGCGCGAATGTCCGCTTCCATCTGACGGATAAGCTGCAACTTCGCCTCGCCGGGTCCCAAACGCTGACGCGGCCGGACTTCAGCCAGCTGTCACCAGCGGTCACTGTGGTGTCGGGTCAGCTCGCCGCGTCGAGCGGCAACCCGAACCTGTCGCCGATCACCTCGACCAATGCCGACGTGTCGCTCGAATGGTATTTCGGCAAGTCGAGCTCGCTCTACATCGCCGGGTTCTACAAGCGGGTGAAGGGCTTCATCTTCACGCGCGCTACACCTGAGCAAACGATCGATGGTACCCCCCATTATACGGTCTCGCTTCCGGTCAACTCGGGGCCGGGCACCGTGAAGGGCATTGAAATCGGCTACCAGCAGTTCTTCGATTTCCTGCCGGGAGCGCTTTCGGGCCTGGGTGTGCAGGCCAACTACACTTATGCCGACAGCAAGGCGCCCACCTCGCTGGCTGGCTTTATCGCGCCGCTGACGCAGCTGTCGAAGGATAGCTTCAACGTTGCCGCGATCTACGAAAAATACGGGGTCTCGGCGCGTGTTGCCTACAATTACCGGTCGAGCTTCCTGTCGAGCATCCTGGCCGGCGCTTACGTGCCGCCGGTCGGAGCGCCCGTGTCCTACACGTTCCCGACCTATACCAAGGGCTATGGCTGGCTCGATGCCTCGCTCAACGTCGATGTCGGCAAGCACTTCACGCTGACGTTCGACGCGCAGAACATCCTACGCACCCAGATCCAGCAATATTATGCGGTAGCGACGCAGCCGGGCCAGTTCACGATCGACGATCGTCAGTTCATGGTCGGCGTGCGCATCAAATACTGAACTGACATCGTTTACCCCACCCGGCCGGGTTTCTGCTCAGGGGGCAGAGATCCGGCCGGTACTTCCCCCCGAACCTCCGACTGGGCGCGAACTTCCGGTTCGTGCCCACTTTGTTTTGGGGACGTGCGATGCCTCAGGCGTCGAGCGAGAATTCGCGGATGATCGCGTCGCTATGCTCGCCGATGCGCGGTGCGGCACCGGCGGTCCCGACACGGCCGCCGTCGACGCGCACCGGGGCGCGCGTCGTCGTGATCGGTGTGGCGCCGCGGTTGATCCGCTGGAGCATGTCGAGCCGGGTAAAAGCCTTCTCCGCGAGCAGGGCGGGCCAGTCGCTGACCGGCGCGCACCAGATGCTGTCGGCGCGCAGCCGTTCGACCCCGGCAGCGGTCGTTCCGGTTGCCAGTTCAGCGGCGATCTCGGACTTGATGGCGTCGCGCTCGGCAAAGGCATCGCGGCCCGCGAGCGGGAGGTCGAGTGCTCGACCAAGCGCGTTGAGCGGCGTCATTGCGAGCGCGAGCCAGCCGTCCCGGGTGCGATAGACGCCGTAAGGCGCGGCGAGATAGGCATGGGCATTGTCGACCGCGGCGCGCTGCGGCGCGCGGCCGCCGTCGTTGAGATGCGTCGTCAGCACTTCGAACTGGAGGTCGATCATCGCCTCGAGCAGGCTGGTCTCGACCGTGCCGCCTTCACCGCCGATCCCGCGTCGCACGAGCGCGGCCAATATCCCTTCGACCAGCACATGCCCCGCCAGCATGTCGGCGACCGAGAGTCCGAGCGGCACCGGGCCGTCGGCAGCACTGCCGCTCAGCCACATCGCGCCGGACAGCGCCTGGGCGAGCAGGTCCTGGCCCGGCAGATCGGCCCAAGGTCCGTCCTCGCCATAGCCCGAGATGCTGCCGACGATCAGCCGCGGGTTGCGTGCCCTGAGCGCAGCGGGTCCGAAGCCCAGCCGCTCGGCGACTCCGGGACGGAAATTCTGGATGACGACGTCGGCCTGGTCGATCAGGCGGTGGACGCGCCGCGCGTCGGTCGGGTGCTTGAGGTCGGCGGCAAGGCTTTGCTTGTTGCGGTTGATCGCGTGGAACAGCGTGGAATCGCCGGCGAGGTCGGTGTCGCTCAGATAGAGCGTACGGCAGATATCGCCCCCGTCGGGTCGCTCGACCTTGATCACCCGCGCGCCGAGATCGGCGAGGCGCAACGCCGCCGACGGGCCCGACAGGAACTGCGCCATGTCGATGACCAGCAAACCGGCGAGCGGGGCGGTCATCGGCTCGCGCGGTAGAGCTGGTTGAGTGCGGCGATCGCCTCCGCGGCGGGTTCGCCACCGCGCAATGCGTCGTTGATCCGTTCGGACGCCGCATGCTGGAACGGCATATAGCCGTCGTGCCGTGGCCGGACCCAGGCGCGGTCGAGCGTGGCGCGCGTGGCGCGATAGAAATCGTGGGTCGCCGCGTTGACGCTATCGGCGTCCCAGGCATCGGCATGGCCGGGCTGGCCGCCGTTGCGCGCGACGAGGTCGCGCTGCGCATTGCCGTTGGCGATCCAGGCGGCGAAGCGCGCCGCGGCGATGGGATTGCCGGCATGGGCCGATACCGCCATGCCGGTGCCGCCGAGCGCGGAGCCCGCCGGGCCGTGCTCCAGCACGGGGATGTCGGCGAAGCGCACCGTCTCCGCGCGGAAGCCGTCGATCGCATAGCTGACATAGCCGTAGATCAACGGCGCCACCGCCAGCTTGCCGTCGGGGTCGGCCATCGCCTCCAGCATGTCGATCGGGTCCATCGCATACGCCACGGGATCGACCTGTCCGGCGAGCGTGGCAAGCAAATCGTAGGCGCGCTCGGCTTCGGTGGGAAACAGCGCGTCCCCGGCGCCGTCGAGCGCAACGCCGGCGACCCCGCACAAGGTGAACAGGCTCATCAGGCTGTGTGGTGGGCGCAGCGGCAGCGAGGCGCGACCCTCCGCGACCAGCGCCGCGAGCGCACGCCAATCGGTGACCGGCGCCGCGATCCGCGCCGGCACCCAGGCCTGGACCTGTGCGGCGGCGTCGATCGGCAGCGCCCATTGGTGCCCAGCCCAGGCGTAGCTCTCGTACGAGCCGCCGACCGACCCGGCGGCGATCCCGCTCAGCGTGGCGTGATCGACCGCCTCGTCGAGCGGCAACAGGCAGCCGCTGCTCGCGACCTGCCCGACATGCGGGTGGTCGATGACGATCAGGTCGTAGCGGCGCGCGAGCTCCTCGACCGGGTAGCTTTCGAAATCCTGGAGGGAGCGTTGATCCCACTCGATCGTCTCGCCTGTCAGTGCCTTCCATTCGGCCGATGCGGCGACGAGCGGGTCGTACCCGCGTGAATGATTCCAGGTCATGCCGCGCATGCGTCGCGCCTTGCTCCGTTGATTTGATCGCCGACCGTCCGGGAAACGGTTGACTCGACATAGCTCGGCCAATAGCAGTTCGACAAAGATAATATAGTCATACTTTTTAGGAGCTGATCGGGTGGAAGCGGTGGTGCAGGGCGAAGGCGGGAACGGATCGGCCGACGCGCTGCCGCTCGACGGCATCACGGTGCTCGATTTCAGCCAGTTTCTCGCCGGCCCGTCGTGCGCGTTGCGGCTCGCCGATCTCGGCGCACGGGTGATCAAGGTCGAGCGGCCTGACGGGGGCGATGCCAGCCGCTCGCTGTTCCTCGCCGACATGGCGTTCGACCAGGACAGCGCGTTGTTCCACGCGATCAATCGCGGCAAACAGAGCTATGCCGCCGACCTCAAGGATCCGGCCGACCTCGCCGCGGTGAAGTGCCTGATCACGCGCGCCGATGTGCTGATCCACAATTTCCGGCCGGGCATCATGGACCGCCTGGGGCTCGGTTGGGATCAGGTATCCGCGCTCAACCCGCGGTTGGTCTATGCCGGGGTCAGCGGTTACGGTCCCGACGGGCCGTGGCGCGATCGGCCCGGGCAGGATTTGCTGGTTCAGTCGCTGTCGGGGATCGCCTGGCTGTCGGGCGACGGTGGCGCCGCGCCGGTGCCGGCGGGCTTGTCGATCACCGACATGATGGCGGGCGCGCAACTCTGCCAGGGGATATTGGCACTGCTCGTGCGGCGCGGCGTGACGGGGAGGGGCGGGCGTGTCGACGTCAGCCTGATCGAAACCGCGATCGACCTGCAGTTCGAGCATCTCTCGGTGCACCTCAACCGCGGCGGCGCGATGCCGGCGCGCAGCCAGGTCGCCAACGGCAATGTCTATCTCGCGGCGCCCTATGGCATCTATCGCACGGCGGACGGCTATCTCGCGCTTGCGATGACGCCGGTCGATCGGCTGGGGATGGTGATCGATCTGCCCGCGCTGGCGGATTTCCCGACGGACCGCTGGTTCGCCGATCGCGACGCGATCAAGGCGCTGCTCCGCGACCATCTCGCGACGCGATCGACCGCCGACTGGCTCGCCCTGCTCGAGCCCGCGGGCATCTGGGTGGCGCCGGTGCTCGACTGGCCGGCGCTGATGGCCGAGCCCGCGTTCGCCGCGTTGCGCGCGACGCAGGAGGTGCACTCCGCCGACGGCGACGCGCTGACGCTGACGCGCTGCCCGATCCGCGTCGACGGCGCGATCCTCACTTCACCGCGCGCGGCGCCCCGGCTCGGGGTCGACCGCGCATCCATCGACCGGGAACTTGGCCAATGATCGTCGAGCAATATTTCGAGGACTATGAGATCGGCGCCGAGCGCACGAGCTTCGGCCGCACCATCACCGAGACCGATTTCGTCGTCCATGCCGGCCATACCGGCGATTTCTTCCCGCATCACATGGACGCCGAATGGTGCGCGACGCAGGACATCGGGCAGCGCATCGCGCACGGCACGATGGTGTTCGCGATCGGCATCGGGCTGACGGCGACGACGATCAATCCGCAGGCGATGTCCTATGGCTACGACCGGCTGCGCTTCATCCGCCCGGTCCATATCGGCGACACGATCACGACGATCACGCGCATCGCCGACAAGCGCGATCACCCCAAGCGTACCGCGCACGGCGTCGTCACCGAAGCGGTCGACATTCGCAACCAGCGCGGCGAGACGGTGCTGGCGTGCGAGCATCTCTATCTCGTGGCGCGCCGTCCGGCTGCCTGATCTGTCATGCGGCTGCGACCGATCCCGTTAGCGTTGTGCGCCGCGGCCGCGGTGATCGCGGCGGCGTCGCTTGTAGGAGTCCGCAATGCCGCGCGGGCGGAATCGGGAACGGTTGCCGTCACTGCGGCCAACGGGCCGCGTTATGGTCTCTCGACGGTCGGGCTGAGCTATCCGTTCGCGGCGGCGATCGCGAAGGGGTTCAGCGACGCGGCGGCACACGCCGGGGCCAGTGCGGTGGTGCTCGACGCCAAGGGCGACGTCCAGAAACAGGCCAACGACATCGACGACTTGATCGCGCAGCACGTCGCCGGGATCGCGGTGATGCCGCTCGATTCGGTGGTGGCGCAGGGCTGGGTCCGCCGCGCCAACGCGCAGGGGGTGCCGATCGCGGCGGTGGCGGCATTGGTTGGCGATCCCAAGACGCGATCGGTCGAGGATGTCTATCCCGGGCTGGTCGCGCTCGCTTCGCAGGACGAGGTCGCGGCAGGGCACGCGGCGGGAACGCTGGCGCTGCGCTGGCTGCCGCGCGGTCGGCTCGCGCGCATCGCGGTGATCGAGGGCGCTGCCGGTTTCCCCGAGGTCGAGCAGCGCGCGCGCGGCTTCCACGCCGCGCTCGACGGCGCGGGCGCGCGTTACGTCGTGGTCGCGTCGCAGCCGGGCAATTGGACCAGCGAAGGTGGGGAGGCGGCGTGTCAGAACATCCTCGCCGCGCATCCCGACATCGACCTGTTCTACAACGAGGCTGACGACATGATGATCGGCTGCGCGCGTGCGGTCCGGGCGGCGGGGTCGCCGGCGCGGCTGATCGGCGTCGGCGGATCGAAGCTCGGTATCGCTTCGATCAAGGCGGGCGCAGTCGACGGCACGGTCTGCTTCAAGCCCGAGGCGCTCGGCGCGCTCGTGTTCGCGGCGCTGCACGACAAGGACCGCAAAGGTCCGCGCTTCCGCACCTATCCGATCCCCGCGGTCACCCGCGCGACGATCGGCGAATGCGTCGGCCAATGGTAGACGCGCCGCTCCTCGTCTTGCGCGGGCTGGAGAAGGTCTGGCCCAACGGTACCGCCGCCCTGCGCGGGGTCGACCTCGCGGTGCAGGCGGGCAGCGTCCATGGCCTGCTTGGCGCGAACGGCGCGGGCAAGTCGACGCTGATAAAGGTGCTGGCGGGTGCGATCCCGGCGAGCGGCGGCAGCGTGGAGTGGCGTGGCGCGCCGGTGCACTGGACCAATCCGCGCGCGGCGCGCGCCGGGGGCATCGCGACCATCTATCAACATATCCCGTTGGTCCCGACGCTGTCGGTGCTCGAGAACATGCTGCTCGAACAGCGGCGCGGATGGCGGGTCGATCGCGCCGCACGCGATCGGGCGGCGGCGGTTGCGCGGGGATTGGGTGATCCGTTCGACCTCGACGCCATCGTCGGCGACCTGCCGATCGGCACGCGCCAGATGGTCGCGATCGCGCAGGGACTGATGAGCGACCCCGCCTTGCTGATCATGGACGAGCCCACTGCCTCCCTCGCCGGCGACGAACGCCAACAGGTCTATCGCACGATCCGCCGGCTGGCGGGCGAGGGGCGGGCGGTGCTGTTCGTGTCGCACTTCCTCGACGAGATCGTTGCGCTGACCGACGCCGTCACCGTGCTGCGCGACGGGCGCGCGGTGCTCGACGCGCGGACGGCGGACCTTGACGAAGTGGCGATCGCGGCGGTGATCGCGGGGCGGTCGGTTGCAGCGCTCGAACGCGTCGAGCGCGGGCATCCGATAGGGGAGCCGCTGCTCGACATTCGCGACCTCGCGTCGCCGGGCAAGCTCGCGGCCTCCAGTCTCTCCGTCGCCGCCGGGGAGATCGTCGGGATCGCCGGCATGCTCGGATCGGGGCGCAGCGAATTGCTCCACGCGATCTTCGGAGCCGATTCCGCCGCGCGCGGGACCGTGCTGCTCGACGGCGAAACCGTCGGCCGCGAGCCTGCCGACGCGGTCGCCGCGGGGATCGCGCTGGTGCCCGAGGATCGCGCCGCGCAGGGATTCATTTCCGGCATGACGATCGCCGAGAACATTGCTCTGCCGCATGGTGGCTGGCTGATCGCGCCCAGCCGCGAGCACAGAGCAGCGACGGCCGCGATCGATGATCTGGCGATCAAGGCACGCGATGCCGACGCGCTCGTCGGCGAACTGTCGGGGGGCAATGCGCAGAAAGTGGTGATCGCCAAATGGCTGACGCCGCGGACCCGGGTTCTGCTGCTCGACGAACCGACCGCCGGGATCGACATCGGCGCCCGTACCGACATCCTGCGGCTGATCCGCCGGCTCGCCGACCAGGGGCTGGCGGTGCTGCTGGTCAGCTCCGAATTCGAGGAATTGCTTGCCGTCGCCGACCGAATCCTGGTGCTTCGCGACGGCGCGATCGTCGCCGAGACCGACCCGGCGGCGACCGACGAGGCGGGGCTGATCCGGCTCGCCAGTGGAACCCAATCCAGAACGGAAATCGCCGCATGACCCGAACGATCGACTGGCGCCGGACCTTCGGGTTGCGCGAAGCGGGCGTCTATTACGCCTTGCTCATCCTGCTCGCCTTGCTCGCCGCGATCGCGCAGTCGCGCGGCCTGCCCAATTATCTGTCGCCGCAGAATCTCGGCAATATCGTCTACCAGGCGTCGCTGGTGGGGATCATGGGTGTGGCGATGACGGTGATGCTGATCACCGGCGCGTTCGACCTGTCGGTGGCCTCGGTCGCGGCGCTCGCCGCGGCGGTATTGGTCGGGCTGGCGCCGAGCATCGGCTTTCCGCTCGCCGCCGGCGCCGCGATCGTCACCGCGATCGCGGTCGGCATCTTCAACGGCGCGGTGGTCCAGTTCGTCGGGATCAATGCATTCATCGTCACCCTCGGCACGCTGACCGCGGTCCGGGGGCTGGTGCTCGTGCTGACCGACGGGCGGTCGCTGATGGTCGAACGCCCCGAGATCCTCCAGCAGATGCTCGCGTTCGAGAGCACGCGCGTGCCGATATTCTGGGCGGCGCTGGTGCTCGCGCTTGCCCTGCTGGCAGTCGCGGCGTGGAAGCTGCGGCCGCTGATGGGCGCGGGGGCGGTCATCGTCGCGGCGCTTGCCCTGCTCGCGGGGCGCGATTTCGCGGTGGCGGCGCCGGTCGTCTATCTCGCCGCGTTCACGGCGATCATCTGGGCAGTGCTGCGCTTCACCGTCATCGGGCGACGCGTCTATGCGGTCGGCGGCAATGCCGAGGCGGCGCGGCTTTCGGGGATCAACGTCCATGCCTACAAGCTCGGCGCGTTCGTGCTGTCGAGCGCGGCCGCCGGGTTCGCCGGCGTCCTGTTCGGCTGCCGGCTGGGCGCGATCAACCCGACCGCGCTGCAGGGCAGCGAACTCACCGTGATCGCCGCCGCGATCCTCGGCGGCACGTCTTTGCTCGGCGGCGCGGGCAGCGTGCTCAAGACCGTGGTCGGCGCGCTCTTGCTGTTCACGCTGACCAACGGCTTCAATGTACTCGACCTCGGCGCGAGTTATCAGGGGCTGATCGAAGGCGCGGTCGTTATCGCCGCGGCGGCGATCTACACCGTGGGCGGCGACCGCGGCCGCGCGCGCCGCGCCACGGTCGACACCGCGTCCGCCGCACCGGCTGTGGCGGAAGCGGGCTGATGGCCAGGCTCAGGATCGCGGTCCGCCGCTTCGGCCCGTTCGAAAGCGCGATCGCCGCGCAATTCGCCGATTTCGTGCGGACGACCGGGGTCGATGCCGAGATCGAGGCGGTGGCGATGGACCTCAACCCGCTGCACGACAGCGCTATCGCGGAGCGCGGCCTCGCGACGGGCGACTGGGACATCGCCTTCCTCAATACCGACTGGTTGGCCGAAGCGGTCGCCGACGGGCTGGTCGAGGATCTGACGCCGCATCTGGCGCGCGCGCCGATCGCGGATTTCCCCGAGGCCTGGAGCCCGTCGCTGACGGGCCTGCAGCGGTTCGGCGGCGGCTTCTGGGCGATGCCCTATCACGATGGCCCGGAATGTCTGGTCTATCGCAAGGACTTGATCGCCAAACCTCCCGGCAGCTGGGAGGAATTCCATGCGCTCGCGCGGCAGCATCACGATCCTGCGAACGATCGCTACGGGACGGTGTTGGCGCTGTTTCCGGACGGGCACAACGGCTTCTACGACTTCTGCATCCACGTCTGGTCGCGCGGTGGCGAGGTGTTCGACGTCGACGGCCGGCCCGATTTCACGTCGCCTGCGGCCCAGGCGGCGCTCGATTTCCTCCGCACCCTGGCAACCGACCAGGACGCGATCGCGCCCGATTGCCGCGCGCTCGACAGCGTGCAGTCGGGCGGGTTGTTCGCGCAAGGGAAAGTCGCGCTGATGGCGAACTGGTTCGGCTTCGCGGCTTATGCCGATACCGCCGAGGACAGCCGGGTGCGCGGGCTGGTCGATGTCGCGCCGCTGCCGGCGGGCGCGGGCGGGCGGAGCATCTCGCTCAACGTCTTCTGGGTGCTGGCGATCGGCTCGGGATCGGCCAACAAGCAGCTGGCCTGGGACTTCCTGCGGCATTGCGCGACCGCGCCGATGGACCGTCTGACCACCACCGAGGGCGCGATCGGGGTGCGGCGGTCGACCTGGGTCGATCCCGAGATCAACGCGCGCCTGCCTTATTATCATCGGCTCGAATGGCTGCACGACCATGCCCGCGAAATGCCGCTGACGTCCGACCTCGCGCGGATCAGCCATATCGTCGACGACATGATGACCGCGGCGGTGACGACCGATCGCTCGACCGCCGAACTGCTCGCCGAAGCGCAGGCGAGGGCGGCGGCATGACCGCGTTGCAGCAACGCTGGCCGATGCCCTCGGCCCCACGACCGATCGTGATCATCGGCACCGGCGGCATCGTCGCCGACGCGCATCTGCCGGCCTATCGCAAGGCCGGGTTCGCGGTCGCCGGCCTGTTCGATCCCGATCAGGATCGCGCCCGCGCGTTGGCGGCGCGATGGGATGTCCCACACGTCTTCGCGACGCTCGAAGAGGCCGCGCGGGCTGATGCGGTGTTCGACATTGCCGCGCCGCCGGTCGCGCATCGCGCGATCCTCGAGGCACTCCCCCGCGGCGCGGCGGTATTGCTGCAGAAACCGATGGGACTCGACCTCGCCGAGGCGACCGCGATCCGCGATACCGCTCGCGCGCGCGACCTCATTGCGTCGGTCAATTTCCAGCTGCGCTACTCGGCGATGATGCTTGGCATCGCCGACGCGATCCGCCAAGGGCGGCTGGGCGAGCTGGTCGAGGTCGAGGTGCGGATCAACCTCGTCACGCCCTGGCACCTCTTCCCGCATCTCAAGCCCAACCCGCGCGTCGAGATCGTCAGCCATTCGATCCACTATCTCGATACGATCCGCGCGCTGATCGGCGATCCGCAGGGCGTGTTCGCGCGCAGCTTCGGGCACCCGACCAGCAAGCTCGCCGACACGCGCACCTCGCTCCTGCTCGATTATGGCGATCGGTTGCGCGTAATGCTGTCGATCAACCACCACCACGATTTCGGCCGCCGCAACCAGGAAGCGAGTTTTCGCGTCGAAGGTATCGATGGAGCCGCGCAGGCCAAATTGGGCGTGCTGCTCGACTATCCGGCGGGCGAGCCCGACGAACTCTGGCTCGCGCCGCGCGGCGGGCCGTGGGAGCAGGTCGCACTGACCGGCGCGTGGTTCCCCGACGCGTTCATCGGCCCGATGGCCAATCTCCAGCGCTTCGCCGCGGGCGAGGATATTGTGCTCGCCACGCGCGTCGACGACGCCTGGCGCACGATGGCGCTGGTCGAAGCCTGTTATCGCGCCGGCAGCCAGCCCGGCACGCCAATCCCCCAGCCTTGAGGAACCAGAAGTTGATGGACCTGACCGGAAAGACCGCCCTCGTCACCGCCGCCGCGCAGGGCATCGGGCGTGCCTCGGTATCGGCGCTCGCCGCGGCCGGAGCGCGCGTCATCGCCACCGACGTCAACGAAGCGGGGCTGGAGGGGCTGGCTGGTGAGGGGATCGAGACACGCCGGCTCGACGTGCTCGATCCCGAAGCGGTGGCCGCGCTCGCCGCCGAGCGGATCGACATCCTCTTCAACTGCGCCGGTGTCGTCCACGGTGGCACGGTGCTCGAAACGAGCGATGCCGATCTCGACTTCGCCTGGCGGCTCAACGTCGTCGCGATGACCCGGACGTGCCAGGCGGTGCTGCCCGGCATGGTCGAACGCGGTGGTGGTGCGATCATCAATATGTCGTCGGTGGCGTCGAGCGTGAAGGGCGTGCCCAACCGCTTCGCCTATACGGTGACCAAGGCGGCGGTGGTCGGCCTGACCAAGTCGATCGCGGCCGATTTTGTCGGCAGCAACATCCGCGTAACCGCGATCTGCCCGGGCACGGTCGAGACGCCATCGCTCCAGGATCGCCTGTCGGCAGGCGGGGATTACGACGGTGCCCGCGCTGCGTTCATCGCCCGCCAGCCGATCGGCCGCATCGGCGCGCCCGAGGAGATCGCCGATCTCGTCGTCTATCTGGCAGGCGCGACCTATACGACGGGGCAGGTGCAGATCATCGACGGTGGGTGGAGCATTTAGCGATCGCGTAGGTCACGTTTCCCCGGCGAAGGCCGGGGCCCAGCTTCGGCGGCCTCTCGAAGGCATCCCGCCTCCTCGAATTCATTGATCCTGGGCCCCGGCCTTCGCCGGGGAAGCGTTACGAGAGGCGAGCGGCCTTCACGTCACCAGCCCGTTGTCCCCGCTGCCGACGCCGCGGACGATCACCGCATCCATTGCGGCCGCGGCGCCTTCGGGATCGTGCGCCTCGATCGCGTCGACGATGCGCTCGTGCTTGCGCACCACGGTCTCGTGCTGCTTGAGGTCGCGGACCGGCGAGCTCAGGGTGAAGGATTCGACCAGGGCGGTCTCGATCACCGCCGACAGCGCGCGCATCAGCATGTTGCCCGACGCGGCGCCGATCGCGCGGTGGAATTCGAGGTCGGCCTCGGCGAAGTGACGGCGGCTGTCGGTCGCTTGGCGCATGTCGGCGATGCAGCGGCGGAGATGCGCGATCATGTCGCGGTCGGCGCGCTCGGCGGCGAGCGCGGCGGCGCGTGGTTCGATCGCCCGCCGTATCTCGGCGAGGTCGTTGCTCAATTTATCGTCGAAGCCCTGCGCGACTTTCCACGACAGCACGTCGGCGTCGAACAGGTTCCAGTGCGTGGCGTCGAGCACCTTCGTACCCACGCGCGACTTGGAGGCGATCAACCCCTTGGCGGTCAGCGTCTTGAGCGCCTCGCGCAGCACGGTGCGCGAGATGCCGAAGCGTTCGAGGATATCCGCTTCGGCTGGCAGCCGCGTGCCTGGCGCATAGACGCCCGACATGATGTCGATCCCGAGCGCCCGAGCGACCTGGTCATGGTTCGACCGCGCCTTGCGGTTGAATTTGTGGAAGCTGATCTCGGCTTCCATCGGGGTCGATGCGTCTGCCGGCTTGCGCCGTGGGATGGCGCGGCTGGTGCCCCGGTCCCGCCCGTCGCGGTCAGACATCGCCCAAGGTCCGGAATTCGATGATGGCCTATCCCTGTTGCTGCTCGTTTTCCCGCTCCGACTATGACGCCGGGCGCGCATAAAGCAACTCGCGGGCCGGCGCCGGAGCCCGAAAACGCGATAATTTGTATGATAAATAACTTGGCCCGCGCGGGCGGGACCGATACCCTGCGGCGACGAAGGATCAGGGAGAGTGTGATGTTCGATCGGCGAGGAGTTCTCGGGATGGCTGCGGGCGCCGCGGGCGCGCTCGCCTTTCCGCATCTCGCGCAGGCAGCGCCGGATCCGGTCGCGGATTACCGCACTCCCTACAAATACCCCAAGCTGATCCTGGGTGGTTCGGGCGTTGTGGGTCAATTCGACAGCAAATCAGTCGATTGCCCGTTCGTCTTCTCGGCCAATGGCAAGTTCTACCTGACCTATGTCGGCTTCGACGGCGACGGCTACCAGACCGGGATCTGCGAATCGACCGACCTGCTTCACTGGACGCGCAAGGGCATGATCCTGGCGCGCGATCCCAACGATCCGGTCACGCGCTTCAACGTCGCCTGCGCCTCGATCTTGCGGGAGAGCGAGTTGCAATCGCCCGCGCGGCTGGTGAAGGTTGGCGGGCGGTACCTCGCGGCCTGGCATGCCTATCCGGGCGCGGGCTACGAACAGGGCGCGGCGGTGATCGGCCTCGCCTGGAGCGACGACTTCCTCCACTGGGAGCGCGGCCCGGTGATCCTGCGGCCCGAGGACGGCGCCGACTGGGAGCGTGGCGGGCTCTACAAGCCGTATCTGGTCAAGGACGGCGACACTTTCTACCTTTATTACAACGCCAAGACGACCGGCACGCCGTGGTTCGAGCAGACCGGGCTCGCGACCTCGAAGGACCTCAAGACCTGGACCCGCCATCCGGGCAACCCGCTGATCCGCAACGGCCCCAACGGCGCGCCAGACGCGCGTTTCGCCAGCGATCCGGTGGTGGTGAAGCATCGCGGCGGCTGGGGCATGCTCTATTTCGGCCGCGCCAATGACGGCCCGTGCCGCGACCTGCTCGCGCTCGGCCGCACGCCGACCTCGTTCGAGAAGGTCGACGAAGTGCTGATCGACGTCGGAGCGCCGGGCGCGATCGACGAGAAGTTCGCGCACAAGCCCGCCGTCATCTATCACGACGGCGCGCTCTATCACTTCTATTGCGCCGTCAGCGGCAAATGGCCCAACGATACGCGCGGGCTGGCGGTGGCGCGATCGAAGCCCTGGTGAGCGGCTTCAACCGAGCGGGATCAAGCGCGCCAGCCTGAGCATCACCGGCCCGAGCAGCCCCGATTCGAGTAGCGGCGAGTCCGCCGAATAATGCTTCCAGATAGTGAAGGCGATGCGCTGCCCCGGTGGCTTGGGCCGGCCTTCGCGACGCGACGACGTCTCCGCGAAATTGGCGACGATCGGTGGGGGGATGGACCCGCCAACTCGGCACCGGCGTTTGGCCGAGCGGTCGCCAGGCCTTGCCGTCGTCGACGCCTCGACCGTGAACGCGGCGGAGGGCGAGAAATTGGCATTGTCGTCGACCTGCGCCCGCTTGGAGCATGAGCACGCGGGCGCGATATGGAGCGGCGAACTCGACGACGAGCTGTGCTGTTCGGCCAGCTCAACGTGACGGCGAAACTGCCCGCGGCGGCCCCCGCCAGGAATTCGCGACGCCCAATTCCCATAGCCCTCTCCCGCTTGCGCGACGGTGCTCTTTGGGGGTCGAATAATGTAATATGATACGATAATAAAGCTTGATTGGCGGGAGGCGGCTGATTTAAGCCGCACCCCATAGCGGCGAGTACCAGCCGCGCGCTTTTGACCGGGAGAGAAGGCGATGAGCACGCTGATCAAATGCGTCGCGCGGGGAGCGGTGGCGTGCGCCGCGATCGCATTAGGGCTGTCGTCGGCATCGGCCGAAGTGCCCGGCTATCAGGCCAAGCTCGCCGCCAAGCTGGGCGCGGTCAAAGCCGGGATCGCCAAGGGGCCGTTCAAGTCCGACTGGGACTCGCTGCGCGCCGGCTATCGCACCCCCGACTGGTTCCGCGACGCCAAGTTCGGCATCTTCATCCATTGGGGGGTCTATTCGGTCCCGGCGTTCGCCAACGAATGGTATTCGCGCAACATGTACGTGCCGGGCAACGCCGCCTACGAGCACCAGGTCGCGACCTACGGCCCGCAGTCGAGGTTCGGCTACAAGGACTTCATCCCGATGTTCAAGGCGGAGAAGTTCGACCCCGCTGCCTGGGTCCAGCTCTTCTCCGACGCCGGTGCGCGCTACGTCGTGCCGGTCGCCGAGCATTGTGACGGCTTCGCCATGTACCAGTCCGACCTCACCGAATGGGATGCCGCCGAGATGGGGCCGCATCGCGACGTGGTGGGGCTGATCGCCAAGGCGGCGCGCGCGCGCGGCATGCATTTCGGCCTGTCCTCGCACCGCGCCGAGCATTGGTGGTGGTATTATATGGGGCGCACGTTCGATTCCGACGTCAACGACCCCAAGAATGCCGGGCTTTACGGCCCTGCCGCGCCGATGGGCCTGCCCGCCGACGGCCCGACCAACTGGCCCGACGGCGGCCAGCTCCAGGAATGGATGCCGCCGAGCAAGGCGTTCATGGACGACTGGATGGGGCGCACGTCGGAGTTGATCGACAAATACCATCCAGAATTGATCTATTTCGACTGGTGGACCGCGGCGCCGATGTTCCAGTCGCGGATGCGCGACACCGCGGCCTATTATTACAACCGCAGCGCGAGCTGGGGCGCGCCCGGCATCATCGCCTACAAGGGCGGCCAGTTCGCTGAAGGCAGCGCCACGTTCGACATGGAGCGCGGCAAGTCCGACCAGCTGCGGCTGACGCCATGGCAGTCGGACACCTCGGTCAGCGTGCATAGCTGGGGCTACGCCCAGAACGACACCTATCGCACCGCGCCGTCGATGATCGCCGACCTGATCGATATCGTCAGCAAGAACGGCAATCTGCTGCTCAATGTCGGGCCGAAGTCGGACGGCACCATTCCCGAAGAGATCGTCGCCGTGCTCAAGGGCATGGGCGGCTGGCTCAAGGTCAATGGCGAGGCGATCTACGGCACGCGCCCGTTTGCCTATTTCGGCGAGGGGCCGACCAAGTCGGGCCAGGTCCGCGTCGGCGGCCAGGTCGAGCAATCGGCGATCAAGGGCTTCACCTCACAGGACATCCGCTTCACCAGGAAGGGCGACATCGTCTACGCGCTCGGGTTGGCGCGGCCGAAGGACGGCGCGGTGCTGATCAAGACGCTCTATGCCGGCACGCCCTATCTCGACGCGCCGATCAGGAGCATCGAGCTGCTCGATGGCGGCAAGATCAGCTGGCAGCAGACGTCGCAGGGGCTGAAGGTCACGCTGCCGCCTGTCGCCGACGGATCATTCCCCTACGCGCTGCGCATCCGGACGCATTGAGCAGATACTGAACGGCCGCCGGCATGGGGCCGGCCGCCGCGATCCATATCGACGAACATCGGGGGTTGTGATGGACAAGCTGGGGCGATTGGCACGCTGGAGCCGCTGGGCGGCGATCGCATCGGCCGTGCTGGGGGCGGGCGTCGCGGGCGCGCAGACTGATGCGCCGGCGCTCCAGCCCTTCACCGTCGATCACGAAGCGCGGGTCGATTCACCCGCCGACGCGCGCTTCGTCCACGACGGCCCCGCCGGCAGCCACGGCTTCATCCGCGTCCAGGACGGGCACCTCTATCGCGGCGACGGCAAGCGCTTCCGCTGCTGGGGCTTCAACATGACTGGCTGGGCCAAGGGATCGGCCGAGCTTCCCGATCACAAGGCGGCGGAAACATACGCTGCGGCGCTGGCGCGGATCGGCGTCAATTGCGTCCGCCTGCATTTCCTCGACCGGCCCGACACCGTCCTGCCAGTGCGCAACGAAGGCGCTGCCATCTCGCCGACCGCGGGGCCCTTCACCCACGGCCCGCGCGGGCTGATCCGCGGTGACTTGCCCGACAGCCAGCATTTCAATCCCGAGCAGCTCGACCGGCTCGATTACTGGATCGCGCAGCTCAAGAAGAACGGCATCTATGCCGACTTCAACCTCAACGTCGGGCGCGTGTTCAAATCGGGCGACAATGTCCCCGACGTCGACCTGATCAACAACGCCAAGGCCTTCACCTATTTCGGGCCCGAACTGGTCGCGCTCGAAAAGGATTACGCCAAACAGCTGCTCGGCCATCGCAACGCCTATACCGGGCTCCGCTATGCCGACGATCCGGCGGTGGCGCTGGTCGAGGTGGTCAACGAGAATTCGATGCTCGAATTCTGGGCGCGCAACTGGCTGCGCGGCGAGCGGACCACGGACGGGCCCAACTACCAGCTCGACATGACGCCGCACTACCAGGCGCTGCTGGTCAGGATGTACAACGACTGGCTGGCGAAGAACCGCAAGCCCGCCGAGGTCGCCGAGCTGCACCGCATGGCGAGCGTCGCCGACGGCCAGCCGGTGCCGTTCATGCGCCGTGGCGACCATCCCGACGCGCCGCGCCTGCGGCTCGATGCCGAGATCGCCTTCCTGACCTCGGTCGAGGTCGATTTCCACGCCGAGATGAAGCGCTTCCTGAAGGACGAGGTCGGGGTGAAGGTGCCGATCATCCCGATGGCCGATCACACCTATTTCATGGCCAACCAGCCGCTGCTGCGCACGCTGATCAAGTCCGACATCGTCGACGCCCACGTCTATTGGCAGCACCCGGCGATCTACGGGCAGCGCAACCAGCCGATGGTCAATGCGCCCGAAATGTCGACCATCCTCAAGCTGGCGCGCAGCGCGGTCGCGGGCAAGCCGTTCACGGTGAGCGAGGTAAACGAGCCGTTCCCGACCGATTACGGCGCGGAGATGATCCCGATCCTGGCCTCCTACGCCTCGCTGCAGGATTGGGACGCGGTGTTCTTCTACACGTTCGAGACCAAGGTCGCGGGCGAGTGGACGCCGATGATCACCGACCATTTCGACATGACGCTCGATCCGGTGAAGATGGCGCAGATGCCGGTCGGCGCAATGATCTTCCTGCGCGGCGACGTGTCGGCGGCGAAGACGATGCTGACGCGATCCTATTCGACCGACCAGATCAGCGAGTCGGCGCGGCTGCCGCGCGCGGCGATGCCCTATTACACGCCGGGCTTCGACGTGCGCATTCCGTTGGTCCACGGCTCGCGCGTATCGTGCCTCGACTGCAAGCCCAGCCTGCCGGCGCCGCTCGGGCCGATGAACCCGCTCGTCTCGGACACCGGTGAGCTCAGTTGGCTGACCGATGGCGGCAAGAACGGGCTGGTCAGCGTCGACAGCCCGCGCAGCCAGGCGCTGGTCGGCTTCGTCTCGGCCAACAAGGTCGAGACGCGCAACCTGTCGGCGCAGATCCGCAACCGGTTCGCGGTGATCACGTTGTCGTCGCTCGACGGCAAGCCGCTCAACCTTTCCAACCGCATCCTGCTGACCACGACGGGCCGCGTCGAGAATAGCGGGCAGAAATGGGATGAGCGCGGGTCGAACCTGACCGCCTGGGGCAGCGCGCCGACACTGATCGAGCCGATTACCGGCTGGGTCACGCTCAAGGACCTGGAGGGCGCGATCGGCGTGTTCGCCCAGCCACTCGACGGGTCGGCACGGCCGATCGGCAAGGAGATTTCGGGCAAGATGATCGAGCCGGGTTGGGAGATTCCGATCGGCACCCCGGCAACGACGACCTATCTGATCCGCGTCGAACGCTGATGGCCGGACCGCGCCTGCTGGACGTTCGCGGTTACGTGAGGGCGGGGCGCCAGTCTTACGCTCGGCAGCTATCACCGCTGCGGTCGAGCGTGGTGGGCAAGCCGTTTTGACTGTGGGTTCAGATCGCTATCGGTTCGAGGCGAGCTAAAGCGCGCCAACCTCTAACCGTCACCCCGGCCCCTTCGACGCTGCCTGCGGCGGTGCTCAGGACAGGCTTGTGCCGGGGTCTGCCGCGCAACAATGGAAGCCATGACTTGTTGCACGACGGATCCCGGGACAAGCCCGGGATGACGACGGAATGAAAACCGGCGTTGCGGCTAGCGGCCTACCGGCACCCCTGGCCGCGGATCACCGGCAACGCGGTCTTCGCCATCGTCGCATAGCCGGCGTCGTTCGGGTGCAGATGGTCCCCAATCTGCTGCGCCAATCGCATCACCGTGGGCTTGCCCGGCTCGCGCATCGCGGCGTCGAAGTCGATCACGCCGTCGAACCTCTTGGCATTGGTGCGGATCCAGGCGTTGACCGTCTCGCGCCGCTGCTCGCCTGCGGCATCGGCATAGGCCGCGCCCTCATAGGGCAGCAGCGTCCCGATGATGACCTTGAGCCCGCGCGCCTTGGCACGCTCGAGCATCTGCTCGTACGCGGCGATTAGCCGATCGGCGGGCGGTTGCCAGTCCTTGGTCGGGTCCTTGACCTTGCCGATGTCGTTGATCCCTTCAAGGATCACGACATGCGTCGCGTTGGGCACCGCGAGCACGTCGCGGTCGAAGCGCGACAGTGCGTCCGGACCGCGCCCCATGCTGAGCAGGCGGTTGCCGCTGATCCCGACATTGGCGATCGCCCAGCACCGCGCACGCGGATCGGTGGCGAGCAGGCGGCCGAGCTGGTCGGGCCAGCTCATCGCCTTCGACGCGCCCGCCCCCTCGGTGATCGAATCGCCGAACGTAACGAGCACGCGGGTCGTCGCCGTCCCGGCGATCTCCAGCCCGCTGACCACACCCGAGGCCCGGGCGCGCTGCGGATTGGTCAGCGCGACCGCCGCGGTGGCGTTGCCCGGCACGACGTCGACCATCTGCGCATGTGCGGGCGGTGCGGTTTCCTCGGGGAAATAAACCGTGATCGCGAGCCGCTCGCCGGCGGCGACGGGATAGTCGATCGCGTCCGACAGCATCGGTGCGAGCGTCGGTATCGTCACGTCCGGCGCGCCTGAGAAGGTCAGCGAGCGCAGGCTGCCTGCGATCGGCTTGTCCGCGGCGTCGAGCCGCACGATCGAGGCCGCACCGATCCGCATCGGCACGTCCGACAATTCGTTGGTGAACCGCACGCGGATCGCCCGGCCGGCAATGCCGGCGCGCAGGTCCTGGCGGACGCTCTCGTCCTTGAACGGGCGACCGAGCGCTTCCTTGATCTTGGGTTCGTAGCCGATCGGCGGCGCCGACCAGCCGGGGACCCAGCGCTGCGGTGCCGCGGCGCCGATCACGCACAGGCCGAGCAAGGGGAGGGCGAGATAGCGGCGCTTCATGAATGGTCTCCGGACGCGAGAGTGAACCAGGCCACGCCATGCGCGGCGATCGTGCCACCGGCCCAGTCGCCGCCGACGGGCGACGCGCCGGCGGGCGGTACGAAGGGATGCGGCGCAGTGCCGTGATTGATCACGATCAGTAGCCGCGTGCCGGCACCGGCGCGTTCGGCGATCTCGAGATCGGGGTCGGCGCCGGGGGCGACCGGCGTCACCTTCGCCTCGCCGAGCAAAGTCGAGGCGAGCTTCGCCATCGTCGCGGGATCGAGCCACGCGCCGACATAGGTGATGCTGCCGCGCCCGACGTTCCGCGTCACGATCGCCGGCTTGCCGTCGAGCCAGCCACCCGGATTGCGATAGGTCGCGAGCGTGCGGACGTCGGCGGCGTGGGGCGCGAGCATCTCGGCCCAGATCGTCGCCTTGCCCTCGACGCTGCCGGTGATGCCGATCGCCTCGTCTAGAGCGAAATATTGCTCGACTGTCGCCCCCAGCAGATCGGCGAGCGGGCCGGGCTGGCGCTGCGGCCAGAGCGCGTCGGCATCGTCCTTCATGCCCGAGCGCGGGCCCAGGACGAGATGGCCGCCGCCGCGAACGTAGCGCGCGAGCGCCGTTGCCTGTTGCTCGGTCAGGACGTTGAGGTTGGGCGCCACGACCAGGGGATATGGCGACAAATCGGCTTCGGGCGGCAGGATCGCGACCCCCTGCGACTGGACGCGCAGCGGACGGTAGAAATCGGTGAACGCCTTGACGGGATCGAAGTCGCGATGGTGACGCTGCAGGTCGATCGCCCAGCGGCTGTCATAGGAGAACAGCATCGCCACATGCGCGACCGGTTGGGTATCGGCGAGCAGCGGTGCGGCCTTGACCAACTCACCCGCCGTCCGCGCGATTTCCGGCTGGATCGGATTGGGCTCGCCGTCCTGGCCCAGGATCGCGCCGTGATAGGTTTCCTGGCCGTTCGCTGCAGGCCGCCATTGCCAGTAGAGCACCGCATCGGCGCCGTGTGCGACTGCCTGCCACGCCATCTCGCGGACCTGGCCGGGGTCGAGCGCGCGGTTGATCGGGACCCAGTCGACGCGGCCGGGCTGCGTCTCCATCAGCCAGAAATTGCGCTGCTTGTAGCCGCGGACGAGGTCGTGATTGGCGCCGTTCGCCACCCAGTCGGGCCGCCCGTCGGGGATGTAATTGTCCCATGCCGCGATATCGAGCCCGCGGTGCAGGGCGAAATGATCGAAGCCGGCGTTCCAGAACATCGTGTTGGTGGTGACGAACATCCGCCGATCGATCAGCGGGCGGATCGCCTGCGCCTGGTTCTGGACGTAGTCGATCCAGGTCGCGGTGGCGAAATGCTTGAAATCGAGCAGCAAGGCCGGGTTCTGCTGGCCTGTCGCGTGCAGCGGCACCTGGTCGAAATCGTTGTAATGCTGGCTCCAATATTCGGTCGCCCAGCGTTGGTTGAGCGTGTCGATCGAGCCGTAGCGCGCCTTCAGGAAGGCATGCCAGGCCGCGACCGCTTCGTCGTCGAACGAGGGCGGGCCGATCTCATTGTCGATCTGCCAGCCGACCACCGCGGGATTGTGCCCGTAGCGCTTCGCCATCTCGGTCGCGATCCGGCGGCTGAAATCGCGATAGCGCTTGCTCGCGAACGAGAATTGGCGACGCGCGCCATGACCCGCGCGCGTGCCGTTCTCATCGATGCACAAAGTGTCGGGATATTTCTGCGTCAGCCAGGCAGGGGGCGCGGCTGTCGGAGTGCCGAGCACGACCATCATGCCGTGGCGTCCCGCCGCCGCGATCGCGCGGTCGAGCCAGGCGAAGTGGAAGCGGCCTTCCTCGGGTTCCATCCGGCTCCAGGCGAATTCGCCGATGCGCACGGTGTTGAACCCGGTCGCCTTCATCATCGCGAGATCGACGTCCCAGCGCGCTTCGGGCCATTGCTCGGGATACCAGGCGACACCGACTGCGATCGCCGGGCGAGTCGCGAAGGCGGTGGCGCGTTGCGGGGGTGAGGCAGCCGATTGCGATGGTGCGGACAAAGCAGGGCCGGTCGCCAGCAAAGCCGCCGTCAGCATGGCTATGGTTCCGCGACGCGACATCCCACCCCTTTGATATTGAGCACTTTATCCTTGCCGTCACCCCGGTTTACCGGCGCGACGCCCGTCATCCTAGCGGCAACATAGCCTTACGCAAAATAATATGTTTATATGATGTTTAAATCGATCAATGTCGCCGCGGTCACGTGTGGCAATCAGGAGAGGAGCGGTAATGACGGGGTTCGGACGATGGGCGGCCGGGTGTGCAATGATGGCCCTGGCGGCGGGCGCAGCGGCGAAGGAAGCGCCGGTTGCAGCGCCTGCGCCCGCGCCGACCGCTTCGGCCGACCCCGATCCCGCCAGCTTTCGCGATCCGCCCGCCGATACGCGTCCCAACACGCTCTATTTCTGGATGAACGGCAACGTCACCAAAGAGGGGCTCGACGCCGATCTCGCGGCGATGCGCGACGCCGGGCTGGGCGGCGCGATGATGTTCGACGGCAGCAGCGACGTACCCAAGGGCCCGGTCGATTATCTCAGCCCGCAATGGCTCGACCTGATGACGCACATGATGGAGCGGGCCAAGGCGCTGGGGCTCAAGGTCGGGCTGCACAATGCGCCGGGCTGGTCCTCGTCGGGCGGGCCGTGGATCACGCCCGACCGCTCGATGCAGCAGATCGTGTGGAACGAGACGACGGTGGCGGGCGGCAAGCCGCTCGCGATCAAGCTCGCCCAGCCTTTTACCAAGAAGGACTATTACAAGGACGCCGCGGTGCTCGCCTTTCCGGCGAGCGAGGGGGATGAGAGCGTCTATCGCGACGCGGTCGCCTCGATGCGCGTGGCGGGGCCGGTCGCGACGGCCAGTCTGACCGACCGCGACCTCCATAGCTCGGTCGAGATCGCGCCGGGCGCTCCCCTGGTGATCGAGATGAAGGCGCCTTTCACCGCGCAGGCGGTGACGCTTTACGGCGACATCGACGCGCACGCTTTCGCCGCGACGATCGAAGCGTCCGACGATGGCCAGAGCTGGAAGAAGGTCGGCCAGGTCGCGGCGCCGGTACAGCACGAGCGTGGGATCGAGGCACCGGGCAGCATCAATTTCCCCGCCGTCACCGCGCGCTATTTCCGCATCACGCCCAAGGACAAGCTCAAGCTCGCCGAGGCCCTGTTCTACGCGACTCCGCGGATCGACGATTGGGGCAATAAGGGCGAGCATTTGTTCCACATGCTGCCCGCGGTCGAGACCCGGCCGTCCGACTTGATGGCGCGCTATGCGATCGACCCGAAGAAGATCGTCGACCTGACCGCGCGCGTCGACGCCACCGGCACCTTGCGCTGGACGCCGCCGCCGGGGCGCTGGACGATCCTGCGCTTCGGGCACACCACCACCGCGCATCTAAACGTCTCCGCCTCGGATTCGGGGCGCGGGCTCGAGGTCGACAAGCTCGATGCCGCGGCTGCCGACTATCAGTTCAAGAGCAGCGTCGACCGGCTGGTCGAGGCATCGGGACCGCTCGCCGGTTCGACCTTCGACATGCTCGAGATCGACAGTTACGAGGCGGGGTTGCAGAACTGGACCGCCGCGCTCCCCGACGATTTCGAGAAGCGCAACGGCTATTCGATGCTGCCCTATCTGCCCGCGTTGACCGGGCGGATCGTCGGCGACCTCGATACCTCCAACCGCTTCCTGTTCGATTTCCGTCGCACGCTCGCCGACCTGATGGCCGACAATTATTACGGCCGGATGCAGGCCAACGCGGTCGCCGCGGGGCTGCGCTTCCATGTCGAGGGCTATGGCCCGGGCCCGTTCGACGAACTCCAGGTCTCTGGCCGCGCCACCGTGCCGATGACCGAATTCTGGACGCGCACGCCCTGGACCGACAACCGCACGGTCAAGATGGTGTCCTCGGCCGCGCACGTCTACGGCAAGCCGGTGATCGCCGCCGAGGCGTTCACTGGCGAGGCGGAGACCAGCCGCTGGCAGGATTATCCCTATGCGATGAAGCTCCTGGGCGATCAGATGTTCGCGCAAGGGTTCAACCAGGTCTTCTTCCACCGCTACGCGCACCAGCCCGATCCCGACGCGGTACCGGGGATGAGCATGGGGCCGTGGGGGATCAACCTTGAACGGTCGAACACCTGGTTCGGCCAGTCGAAGCCGTGGATGGAGTATCTCGCGCGCAGCCAGTATCTGCTGCGCCAGGGCACTTACGTCGCCGACGTGCTCTATTTCGTCGGCGAGGAAAGCCCCAACGAGACCGAATATGTCCGCCCCGACGTCTCGCCCGACGCCAACCCGAAGATCGGGCAATATTTCGATCCGCAGATGCCGCCGGGCTATAATTACGACCTCGTCAACGCCGAGGTACTGCTGACCCGTGCGCGGGTCGAGGATGGCGCGATCGTGTTGCCCGATGGTGCGCGCTATCGCTTGCTCGTCCTGCCGGCGACCTTGTCGAGCATGACGCCGGCGCTGGCCGAGCGCCTCCGGACATTGGTCGAGCAAGGGGCGACGATACTGGGGCCGAGGCCGCAGCACTCCCTGACGCTCGTCGGGAAGTCGGAGGGCGATCGCTCCTTCGACGCGGCCGTCACGGCGCTCTGGGGCAGCGATGCCGCCGCGACGGTCGCACGCGCGGTGGGCAAGGGCAGGGTGCTCCCTGCGGGCAGCATCGCAACCGCGCTCGCGAGCCTGAACGTCGCACCCGATGCGCAATGCCGGACGCAGAGCCCCGACGGGCAAGTGGTGTGGCTCCATCGCCGGCTGGCGGCGAGCGACATGTACTTCGTCGCCAACCGTCAGCGCCGGGCGGAAACGGTGCGCTGTATCTTCCGTGTAGGCAATGCCGCGCCCGCTCTGTGGAATCCGGAGACGGGCGACGTTTCCCGGCCCGCCTTGTTCGAGAGGGATGCCGCCACGACCACCGTGTCGTTCGACCTGTCGCCGGCCGGCTCGACTTTCGTGATGCTCGATCCCGCCGGCAGCGCGCATGGCGTCAAATGGATCGCGCGCGACGGACAGCGCGTCGCCGATCTCGATGCCGCGCCGGCCAAGGCCGCGGAGGCGCCGTCGGATAGCTTCACTCTGTCGCTCTGGGCCAAACCCGATATCGACCTGCGCGTGATGCCCGATGAGAAGGCTGACGGACGGATCAACGAGACGGGCAAGAATTATCTGATCAACGCGCGATCGGGCCGTGACATGCATGGCGACGGGACGGCGGTCGCCGGGCTCGCGATCGGCCGCAACGGCGCGTTCGTGGTCGAGCGCGTATCGCCCGATGTCGCGCCCGCGGTGCTGGTCAGCCGCGCGCCGATCAGCGGCTGGACGCATGTCGCCTTGGTCTACGACAAGGGCGTGCCGAGCCTCTATCTCGACGGGAAGCTGGTGCGCACCGGTCTCAAGAGTGGGCGCCATGTCTTCGCTGGCGGCAGCGACGCGCCGACGCCGACCGGCGCGACCTATTTCTTCGAAGGCAATTCGACCCCGCTCGACACCGTGGCGCGCGCGCTGACGCCTGCCGAGATCGCCGCCGAGGCCGAAAAAGGGCCGCCGCAGCCGGCGATCGCCGCGACGCCCGTCACGCTGGCGCGGCGCGATGATGGAGCGCTCGACGCGCTTGCCTGGCAGAGCGGGCGCTATTCGACCGATTCCGGCAAGGGCTTCACCGCGACCGTTCCCGATCCGGTCGCGGTCGAGGGCCCCTGGACGGTGCGCTTCCAACCGGGGCGCGGCGCTCCAGCCGAGGCCACGCTGCCGCATCTCGAATCGCTCAGCCGCAACGTCGACGACGGCATCCGGCACTTTTCCGGCACCGCGACCTACGAGCGCGAAATCGTCGTTCCCGCCTCGGCCTTGCACAAGGGGCGTCGCGTCTTCCTCGACCTCGGCCGGGTCGAGGTGCTGGCCGGCGTCACCGTCAACGGCAAGGATCTCGGCGTGGTGTGGAAGGAGCCGTATCGTGTCGACATCACCCCGGTCGTCCATGCCGGTGCCAACAAGGTCTCGGTTGCGGTCAGCGATCTGTGGGTCAACCGGATGATCGCCGACGCCGCGCTGCCCGAGGAGGGCAATTATGTCGACGCCGACTGGGCGATCGGCGAGCGCGTTGGCGCCGATGGGAAGAAGGTGCCGATCATGGCGCGCAAGATCACGGCGTTTCCAGATTGGTACAAAGCGGGCCAGCCCAAGCCGTCCGGCGGCCGCGTGACCTTCTCGCCCTGGACCTTCTACGACAAGGATGAGCCGCTGGTCGATGCGGGACTGCTCGGCCCGGTGCGGCTGGTGTTCGCGGATCAGGTCGAGGTGAAGTGACGACGGCTGCGCCTCTCGCAACTAATCCAACCGTTCCGGGGCGATGGCTTGCGCGGAGCGAGTTCAGGCTCCTATTGTCATACTTGTTGCGACCCCGATCGGATTTCCGGCACCGGGCGATCGGAGGAGGTCAATGACGATGCAGTCCCGCCCCAATTTCAGCAAGTTCGCCGACGCGACCTTGTCGAACGCGGACCAGGTGGCGCGCGCGATCGGCGGCGATATCCTGGCCGGCGTGTTTCCGCCCGGGTCCAAGCTGCCGTCCGAGGCCGAGATGCTGGCGCGCTTCGGCGTGTCGCGCACCGTGCTGCGCGAGGCGTTCAAGACGCTGACCGCGAAGGGGCTGATCGTCGCGCGAACACGGGTCGGCACCACCGTGCTCGACAGCGCGCACTGGAACTTCTTCGACGCCGACATCCTCGCCTGGAAAGTCAGCCAGGGGTTCGATGTCGCGTTCGTCCGCGACGTTGCGGCGATCCGCATGGCGATCGAACCCGCGGCGGCCGAAGCGGCGGCCGAACAGGCCTCCGCCGCTGACATCGCGATCATGCGTGGCTGCCTGGCGCGGATGGCGGAAGCGACCAGCAGCGCGGGCGACTTCGCCGATGCCGATCTCGATTTCCACAAGGCGGTCGGTTACGCCTCGGGCAACGTGCTGATGCGCTCGCTGGCGGCGGTGATCGAGACCGCGCTGCTTGCCTCGTTCCGCATGAGTTCGCCGGTCCGCGAGGCCGAGGTGCACGAAGCTAGCGTCCAGGGGCATGCCCGGATCGTCGACCTGATCGAAGCAGGCGACGGCCCCGGCGCGGCGCAGGCGATGCGCAACATCATTACCCACGGCCTCGACCGGCTGGAACGCGCCAGCGCCCCGCGCAAGCGCAAGACGACGAAATAGCGCCTAACCCGGCCCGCCGCCTTGCGGTGTGAATGATACTATTATATCACAAGAACAGGAGCGGCTTCGTCGCGCTGTTCGCGGATGCCGGGGATTGAGAGGATTGCTATGACGGGCGTGAAAAAGGCCGAGGTGTCTCGCCGCGAATTCGTCCATTGCATCGCGTGCGCGACGGCGGCGGGATCGCTCGCCGCGTCGCCGATGGCGCTCGCCGCGCAGCAGGCGGTGTTGCGCGGCAAGGAATCGGTGCACGAATTCCCCTATGGCGCGGTCCGCCTGACCGGGGGGCGCATCAAGCAGCATTACGACCATATCGCCGCGCATTATCTGGCGCTCGACAACGATCGCCTGCTCAAGGTCTTCCGCCAGAATGCCGGGTTGCCGGCGCCGGGTCCCGACATGGGCGGCTGGTACGATGCCGACGGCTTCGTGCCCGGTCTCGCCTTCGGCCAATATGTCTCGGGTCTCGCGCGGATCGGCGCCACTACCGGAGACAAGGCGGTCCACGCCAAGGTCGCGGCGCTGGTCGACGGCTTCGGCAAGGCGATGGCGGCCGCCAAGAACCCTTATGCCGGGCCCAAGGCGCAGGAGCAGTGGGCTGCCTATGTAATGGACAAATATGTCGTCGGGCTGGTCGACGCCTATCGGCTGAGCGGCGTCGAGCAGGCGAAGACCCTGCTGCCGATGATCATCGACAAATGCGTGCCGTACATTTCGCCGGTCTCGCGCGATCGTGTCGGCAAGGTCGATCCGCCGTATGACGAGACCTATGTCCTGCCGGAGAATCTGTTCCACGTCGCCGACATCACCGGCGACGACAAATACCGCGCGATGGCGGTGCATTACCTCCTCAACAAGGAATGGTTCGATCCGCTCGCGGCAGGCGAGGACGTGCTGCCGACCAAACACGCCTATAGCCACACGATCGCGTTGAGTTCGGGCGGGCAGGCCTATCTCCATCTCGGCGATCCCAAGTATCGCAAGGCGCTGGAGAACGCCTGGACCTTCATGGAGCCGCAGCGTTTCGCCAGCGGCGGCTGGGGGCCGGAGGAGCAGTTCGTCCCGCTCCATCAGGGCAAGCTCGCCGCCAGCCTCAAATCCTCCAAGGCGCATTTCGAGACGCCGTGCGGCAGCTTCGCCGACATGAAGCTCGCGCGTTACCTGACCCGCTTCACAGGCGCGCCGGTCTATGGCGACGGGCTCGAGCGCACGCTCTACAACACGATGCTCGCGACGCGGCTGCCCGACAGCGACGGCGATTATCCTTATTATTCGAACTACGGCGGCGACGCCGAAAAGCTCTATTACCAGAAGAAATGGCCGTGCTGCTCGGGCACCCTCGTCCAGGGCGTCGCGGACTATGTCCAGGGCCTCTATTTCCACGACGACAACGCGCTGATGGTCAACATGTACGCCGGGTCGGACGTGCGCTGGGATCGCCCCGGCGGCGCGGTCGAGGTCGTGCAGGAGACCGATTATCCGGCGAGCGATCACATCCGCCTGACCGTGCGCAAGCCGGGCAACGGCCGTTTCGCTATGAAGCTGCGCATTCCGGCCTGGACCAAGGGCGCCACGCTCAAGGTCAATGGCGCGCCGCAGCCGGTCGCTCCCGGTACGCTGGCGACCGTCAGCCGCAGGTGGAAGGCGGGCGACGTGGTCGAGCTGACTTTGCCGCAGCCGCTGCGTACCTTGCCGATCGACGACCAGAACCCGAACCTAGCAGCGGTGATGCGCGGCGCGGTGATGTATGTCGGGCTCAACCCCTGGATCGGAATCGGCGATCAGGCGATCGCGCTGCCCGGCGCGCTCGAGCCGATGCCGGGGCAGAGCCAGTCCTATCGTACGCATGTCGACGGCCGCGACCTGGTGTTCGTGCCGTATTTCAACGTCGATACCGAGCGCTACAACACGTACTTCAAGACCGCCTGATGACCGAACCTCGGATCACCGCGACCTATTGGATCGAGACCGCTTTCCCGCTGCACCAGGCGGCGGAGACGATGGCCGGCGAGCAATCGACCGGCACCTTCCTCCGCGTGCCCGGCGAGACCGACGAACTGCGCGAAGCGCACGCCGCGCGGGTCGAGGAACTGGTCGAACTGGGCGAGGTGGCGGTGCCGTCGCTGCCGGGATCGGGCCTGCCGAAGTCGGGCGATGCCACGCGGTGTACCGCGCGGGTGACATTGTCCTGGCCGGTGTCGAACATGGGGCTGTCGCTCCCCAATCTGCTGGCGACGATCAACGGCAATCTGAGCGAGCTCAAGGCTTTCTCGGGCTTGCGGCTGATCGACCTGACGCTGCCGCCCGAGTTCCTCGACCGCTATGAGGGACCGCAATTCGGAGTCGCCGGGACGCGTGAACTCGCGGGCGTGTACGACCGCCCGATTATCGGCACGATCATCAAGCCAAGCGTCGGCCTCTCGCCCGAGGCGACCGCCGAACAGGTACGCGCCCTGGTCGAGGCGGGGATCGACTTCATCAAGGACGACGAACTCCAGGCCGACGGCCCGCATTGCCCGTTCGACGCGCGGATCTCGGCGGTGATGCGCGTCATCAACGATCATGCCGACCGCACCGGCAAGAAGGTGATGTACGCCGCCAATCTGACCGGCGAGATCGACGAGATGCTGGCGCGTCACGACCATGTCGTCGCCGCGGGCGGTACCTGCGTCATGGCGAGCATGAACTCGATCGGCCTGCCGGCGATGAAGGTGTTACGGGCGCATGCGCAATTGCCGATCCACGGCCATCGTAACGGCTGGGGGATGCTGGGTCGTTCGCCGGCAATCGGGATGAGCTACATCGCTTTCCAGAAATTGTGGCGCCTCGCCGGGATCGACCACACCCACGTCAACGGCATCGACAACAAGTTCTGTGAAAGCAACGAGAGCGTGATCGCCTCGGCGCGCGAATGCCTGACGCCGATGTTCGATCCGCCGCATGCCGGTTGCGAGATCATGCCGGTCTTCTCGTCGGGTCAGTCGGCCAGGCAGGCGGCGCCAACCTTCGCCGCGCTCGGTTCGGTCGATTGCATGTTCGCAGCAGGCGGCGGGATCATGGCGCATCCGGGTGGGCCGGCGGCGGGCGTCCGGGCGCTGCGCCAGGCATGGGATGCGGCGGTTGCCGGCGTGCCGGTGGAAGACGCCGCGCGCGATGCCCCTGAGCTGGCGGCGGCGCTGGGAGCATTTGGCGGGTGACGCCGCTCTACGCTTTCTACGGCGACGATTTCACCGGATCGACCGACGTCCTCGAGCAACTCGCCGAGGGCGGCGTGCCGGCGGTGCTGTTCCTGCGCGAACCCGACGCGGCGCTCAGGGCGCGCTTTCCCGAGGCGCGCGCGATCGGCCTAGCCGGTGACAGCCGCAGCCGCTCGCCCGACTGGATGGAGGCGCATCTGCCGGGCGCCTATGCGAGCCTGGGCGATGCCGGGATCGTCCATTACAAGACCTGTTCGACCTTCGACAGCAGCCCACATACAGGCTCGATCGGACGTGCGCTCGATCTCGGCGTCGCGGCGTTCGGCGGTCCGGCGGCGATCGTCGTCGGCGCGCCGCATCTCCGCCGCTACGTCGCGTTCGGCAACCTGTTCGCGGCGGCGGGTGCGGAGGTGTTCCGCATCGACCGCCATCCGACCATGTCGCGCCACCCGGTCACCCCGATGCACGAGGCGGACCTGATCCGGCATCTCGCGGCGCAGACCGACGCCCGGATCGCCTTGGTGCCGATAGACCGGATCCATGCCGACGAAACCGACGCCGCCTTTGCCGAGGCAGGCGATGCTGACGGCGTCCTGTTCGACGGATTGTCGGCCGACGACCTTGTCGCGACCGGCGCCGTGCTGCTGGGCCGCAAGGTGAAATTCGCGGTGGGAAGCTCGGGCGTCACGCGCGCGCTGGTGCTGGCGTGGCGCGCCGCCGGGATCGTCACGGGTAAGCCAAACGACGTCCGTGCACGCGAGGTCGACCGCCTGCTCGTGGTGAGCGGCAGCTGCTCGCCGATGACGGCGGCGCAGATCGCGCGCAGCACGGCTGACGGCTTTGCGACGATCCGCGCCGATGTCGACGCCTTGTTGCGTGGCGAAAGCTCGGAAGAGGAGCGGCTGGTGCATGCGGCCGGTGCCGCATTGGGCAAGGGCGGCCGTGCGGTGATTCACTCTGCGGAGGGGCCGCTCGGGGCGGTTGCTCCGGCGGCTGGCGATCGGCTGGGCACGGCGCTGGGCCGCGTTGCGGGGGCGGCGATCCGGCAGGCCGGGTTGCGGCGAGTCCTGTTCGCCGGGGGGGACACGTCGAGCCATGGCGTGGCGCAGCTTGGCATCGATGCCTTGACCTGGGCTGCGCCGATCGAGCGCGGCGCGCCGCTGGTCCGCGCCCATGCCGCCGATCCAGCGATCGATGGTCTGGAACTGGTGCTCAAGGGCGGCCAGATGGGTGGCGAGGAGTTCTTCGAGACGGTTCGACGCGGGGGGTAGGGGTTGTCAAATCCTCCCCGGAACGGGGAGGGGGACCATCGCGCAGCGATGGTGGAGGGGGCCCGCGACCAACTCACCGCAAGCGAAGAGGTTAGCGGATCGCGGGCCCCCTCCACCACGCGGCTACGCCGCGCGGTCCCCCTCCCCGTGCCGGGGAGGAATTACGGTTTACGCGACAACACCGCCACGCCCTGCGTCGGCAACGTCACTGACCGCACCTGCCCACCTGCCAACACATCGGTCATCATCTCCGGCAGCGCTACCGTCCGGCTCTCGGTACCATGGTTGATCAGGATGACGATCGACCGCTCTTGACCCTGGCGCGTCATCAGCTCGACGTCCGCGGGCACGGCGAAATCGCGCACCACGCCGGCGTCGCGCATCGCGTTGCCGATCAGTTCGTTCATCACATGGTCGTCGACCAGGGCGCCGACATAAGTGATGCTGCCCTTGCCGACCTTGCGCGTGATCGCCGCGGGCTTGCCGTCGAGCCAGCCATTGGCCTTGCCATAGGTCAGCAGCGTCTTGGTGTCGGATGCTGTCGGTGTCAGTTGCTCGGCCCAGATCGACGCGGTGCCGTCACCCACCGCTACCTTCTCGTCGAGCGCGTAGAATTGTTCGACGCGACCGCCCAGCAAGTCGGCGAGCGGCCCCGGCTGGCGCTTGGGATCGAGGCGGTTGAACTCGTCTTTCATCCCCGACCGCGGACCCAGGATCAGATGCCCGCCGCGTCGGACATAGTCGGCCAGCCGCGCCGCCATCGCGTCGGTGATGACGTTGAGGCTGGGCGCCACGACCAGCTTGTACCCGTCGAGCGGTGCCGCGGCGGCCTCGACGATATCGACCGCGCCGAGCGCATCCTTGAGCGGCCGGTAATAGTCGAGCAGCACTTCGATCTGGTCGTAGTCGCGATGGTGGAGCTGGAAGTCGATCGCCCAGCGGCTAGGATAATCCTGCAGCAGCGCGACCTGTGAGATCGGGCTCGTCCCCGCCAGCACCGGCGACGCCTTAGTCATGTCCCGGCCGAGCCTTTGAACCTCGTCATAGATCGGCAGCGGCTTGCCGTCGGGGCCGACCAGCGACCCGTGCATCGTCTCTTGGCCGTTCAACGCATTGCGCCATTGCCAATAGAGCACCGCATCGGCGCCGTGCCCGATCGCCTGCCACGCCATCGCCCGCGTCTCACCGGGGCGCAGCATGTTGCTGACCGGTGCCCAGTTCACGAAGCCGGGCTGGGTTTCCATTACCCAGAAGTTCTGCCGCTTCCAGCCGCGCACCAGATCGTGCGTCGCGCCGTTGCGATAGGGCTTGAGATAGCCCGAGCCGACATAATCGTCCCACGACGCCAGATCGAGGTCGCGGGTGATCGCGTAGCGGTCGAAGCGATTGGCCCAGCCGAGCCCGCCGAGATTGACGGTGATGAACGGCTTCGGCCCCACCACGGCGCGGATCGCATCGCGCTGGTTACGATGGAAATCGGCCCATTGCGCGGTGATGAAGCGCTTGAGCTCGAGCATCCAGCCAGGATTGCCCTTGTCGGTGTTGAACGGCACCTGGTCCCAGGCGCTATAGGTCTGCGACCAATAAGCCGTGGTCCACGCGTAGTTGAGCTTGTCGAGCGTGCCATAGCGCGCCTTGAGCCAGGCGACCCAGGCGGCGCGCGCCTCGGGATCGTAGCTCTCGTCGGTCGGCTCGTTGCCGATCTGCCAGCCGATGACGTTGGGCTCGTCCTTCAGCGCCTGCGCCATGCGCGTGACGATGTCGCGGGCGAGCATGCGGTAGCGCTGCGACGAGATCGAGAATTGCCGGCGGCCGCCGTGGCCCAGCCTTTTGCCGGTGCCGTCGACCTGCAGCGTGTCGGGATATTTCCCGGTCAGCCAGGCGGGCGGGGTGTCGGTCGGTGTGCCGACCACGACCTTGATGTCGTATTTGGCCGCGAGCCGCACGGCGCGGACCAGCCAGCCGAAATCATACTGGCCTTCGCTCGGCTCCATCCGGCTCCAGGCATATTCGCCGATCCGCACGACATTGGCGCCGCTCGCCTTCATCAGGCGGAGGTCCTTCGGCCAGGCGCTTTCGGGCCATTGCTCGGGATACCAGGCCGATCCCAACCACAGGCGCTCGTTCGCGACCGGGATGGGCGCGACCGCCTGCGGTCGCGCGTAGGCCGCCGGCCCGGCCAGGCTGGTCGACAGGATCGCCATGCAGGCGAGGACGAGGGCGGATGTGCGCAGCGTCGGGATCATGACAGCACCGGCTGGGCGTCGGGCGCGCGCTTGTGGTCGAGCCCCTTGGTGCAATCGATCACCGCGAACAGCAGGCCGGCGATCAGCACCATCGCGGCGACGCCTTGCAGCGGCAGCGCGTAATTGCCGGTGCCGGCGATGACATAGCCAATCACCACGGTGCAGATGAATCCACCGACATTGCCGGCGGTGTTCATCACCCCGCTCGCGGTGCCGCCGTAGCGGCCGCCGATCGCCATGCACATCGCCCAGGCGGCGGGCAGCATCAGGTCCATCACGCCGAACGCCAGGCCCGACAGGATGACGATGACCAACCGATCACTGGCAATGCTCATCCCGACCAGTAACGCTGCAGTGGAGCACAGGCAGCTGCACGCGATCAGGCTGTAGGCGCGGCGGATGCCTATGCGCTGCGCCAGCCGGTCGCACAGCACGCCGCCGATCAGATTGCCGACGACGCCGAGGAAGAAGGGGATCGAGCCGTACAGCCCCATCTCGGCGATGCTGAAGCCGACGCCCTTGACCATCCAGGTCGGGAACCAGTTGAAGAAGAACCAGCTGCCGAACGCGTAGAAGAAGTAGGCCAAGGCGATCAGCCACAATTGCGGCAGCGCGAGCAGGCGGCGCCACGGCGTGCCGAGATGCCCGCCGCTCTCGTCGCTGCCGATCTCGACGACTTCCTCGCGCGCGATGCCGGGCTGGTCGGCGGGGCGGTCGTGGAACCAGCCGCGCCAGACGATCGCCCAGCCGAAGCCGATTACGCCGAGCACGACGAACACCGCGCGCCAGCCGTACTGCGCCTCGAGCGGCACCAGCAGCAACGGCGCCATGCCGCCGCCGAACCGGCTCGCCGCCCAGATCACGCCCTGGCCGCGCGCGCGCTCGCGGGCCGGCATCCAGCGATAGAGCACGCCGGTCATATTGGGATAGGCGCCCGCCGCGCCGAGCCCGAACAGGAAGCGCGAGGCCGCCATCTGCCAGAAGTTGCGGCAGACCGCGGTGATCGCGGTGAAGAACGACCACCAGATCGTGATCCGGGTCAACTCGCGGCGATAGCCGTGACGGTCGCCGAGCGCGCCCGACGGAATCTCGAACACCGCATAAGCGAACACATAGGCACCCATCACCCAGCCCCATTGGTCGGGCGTGATCCCCAATTCGTGCTGGATTCCCGGTCCGGTGACCGAGATCGCCATGCGGTCGAGGAACGTGATGATCGACAGGACCGCCAGCAGCCCGACGACCGCGTGCCGTTTTTTCACTTGTCGAGACTCGCGAGCACGTCGCGGGCGCGCAACATGCCGAGTTCGGGGCTCGAATAGACCGGCGCCGACACCGCGCCTTCGGGCAGCGCCGCGACCACGCGGGCCATCGACGCCTGGGCGAGCACGATCGCGTCGACGCCCTTCATACCCTCGGTCAGGCCTTCGCTGACGATACGGTCGTGGGTCGCGCCGTCGCCTGCCATCACCGCGTCGAACGCCCCCTGGCAGAGATGCTCGACAATCTCGATTTCCTTGCCTTGTTCGGCGGCGACGCGGCGGACGAGCTCGGCGGTGGGGTCGAGCGTGGTCGAGAGCGTCGCGACCACGCCGATGCGCTTGCCGGTCGCGACGGCCTTTTCCGCCATCGCGCGATCGATGCGCAGCACGGGCTGGTCGTGGAGTTCGGCTGCCATCTCGACCGCGCGACCGATCGACGAACAGGTCACCAGCGCCACGTCGCATCCCGCGTCAAACGACGAGCCGACCAGCCGGATCACCTGGCGCATCGTCGACTTCTGGAGGTGCCCCGCTGCGATCGTGTTCTTGATCGTGCTCTCATCGACGAAGTGGAGCAGCCGGACGTCGGGCATCACCCGCGCCGCGATCTCGTTGAACACGGGTGCCAGCATCGGCGAATTATGGATGAGTCCAAGCGTGGCCACGGGCAGTTCCTCTCAGGCGTAGGTCGTGAATTCGTAGGTGCCGGCGCCGACCTCGAAGCGGATCGTTTTGCCATCATCGGTGAGCGCGCGGACCGCAGGGTGCGCGTCGAGCGGGTGGCCGCCGTCGCGCCAGGTACCCGCGGGCAGTTCGACCTCGGCGATCGTATTGGCGGGGATCGACAGCGCGAACCGGGTCAGCCGCTCGGCATCGCCCTCGGTCCGCGTCTCGATCGGGCCGACCACCGACTCGTAGCGCGCGGAGACGCGGCCGATCCGGGGCAGCCACAACGGCCGCGCGGCGATCCGCCGGAAGCCCGGCGCGGCGGGAGCGATGCCGGCTAGGCGGCGATAGAAGAAGCCGACGATCGCGCCGAAGGCATAATGATTGTAGCTGTTCATCGACAGGTCGCCGGTGTCGCCGTTCCACCGTTCCCACATCGTGGTCGCGCCCCGTTCGGGCATATAGCCCCAGCTCGGATAGCCGGTCTGCAGCAGCAGTCCGGCGACTTCTTCCAGTCTGCCCGCATCCGCGAGCACGTCGAGGATGTAGGGCGTGCCGAGGAAGCCGGTCGACAGCTTCATGCCGCGTCGGCGGATGTCGGCCGCCAGCACGCCCGCAGCGGCATCGCGGCGGTCGGCGGGTACCAGATCCATGAACAGAGCGAGCACCTGGCTCGCCTGGCTGCCGTTGCCGGCGGTGCCGTCGGCGGCGACGAACTCGCTTGCGAAAGCCTCACCGATCGCCGCGCGAAGACTGCGGTAGCGGCTGGCGTCTTCGGTGCGCCCGGTAGCCCCAGCCATCTCCGCCATCAGCGCTGCCGACCAGGCCCAATAGGCCGTCGCGCACAACACGCGGGGCGTAGTCTCGTCGTCGGGCTTGATCGCATCGACCGACAGCCAGTCGCCGAGGTCGAGCCCGCGATCGTGGCGCCAGACATGGTCGGGGTTGCTCCGCGCGACGAAGGCCATCCAGGCTTCCATCGCCGCCCAATTCTCGTCGATCACCGCGGTGTCGCCGTAGCGCTGCCACAGCTGCCAGGGCAGGATGATGCCGGCTTCGCTCCAACCGGCCGTCACCACGTCGGGAAAGGACAGAGGCTGCGGCACGACGATCGGATAGGCGCCGTCGGGCCGCTGCGCCGCGCGCGCTTCGAGCAGGAAGCGGCGGATGAAGGGATCGACCTCCATGTTGAACGCGGCGGCGTCGAGGAACACCTGGATGTCGCCCATCCAGCCCATCCGCTCGTCGCGCTGCGGGCAATCGGTCGGCACCGAGAAGAAATTGGAGCGCTGGCTCCACAGCGCGTTGTTCCAGATCGTCTGGAGCAGGGGTGCGTCCGCGAAGGTCATATCGCCGGTTTCGCGGCACGCGCTGTGGACGACGATCCCCTCGATATCGTCCGCCGTCGGCACGCCGGGATAGCCGGCGATCTCGACATAGCGGAAGCCGTGATAGGTGAAGTGCGGCTCGAACACTTCCTCGCCGGCGCCGGCAAGCGTGAAGCTGTCGGACGCCTTGGCGAGGCGCAGGTTGGACAGGTCCGCGGTACCGTCCGGGTTGAGCAGCTCGGCGAACTTTGCGGTGATCGTCGCGCCCGCCGGACCGGTCGCGCGGAGGCGCACCCAGCCGGAGAAATTCTGGCCGAAGTCGAAGACGTAGCGGCCCGGCTGCGGCTCGCTGACGGAGAGCGCGCAGCGTGTGCCCATAGCTTTCAGCGCGGGCGAAGTCTGTGCGACCAGCCGCGCCGGCGGCGCTTCGCCTATGGTGACCGGTGACCAGTCGCTGTCGTCGAAACCCGGTTGATCCCAACCCGCGCGAACCAGCCGCGCGTCATAGGTTTCGCCGTCATAGATTTCCGACTTGAGGATCGGCGAGGGCGCGATCTTCCAGTCGGGGCCGGTGCTCACCCACTCGCTTCTCCCGTCAGCATAATCGAGCCGGAGCTGCGCACGCAGGCGGCGCGGGGCGGGGCCGAAGCCATAGCGCTCGATCCGCCAGCCGAACGGGCTCGCATACCAGCCGTCGCCGACCGTCGCGGCGAGCGTATTGGCGCCCGGCGCAATCCGGCTGGTCACGTCATAGGTTTGATAGAGGATATGGTCGCCGGCGACCGTCATCTCGGGCGCGAGCAAAGCGTCCGATACGGTCTGCCCGTTGATCCGCGCGTCATAGGCGCCGAGCGCTGTCGCGTAGAGCCGTGCGGCGACCACCGGCCCGCGCACCTCGAATTCGGTACGCAACTGCATCGCCGGCTCGGACGGCCGGGGATCGTTATGAACGTTCGCCCCGCTCGATTGTGCGGCAACCCAATCCGCGGTGTCGGTGTCTGGCGCCGTCCAATCGGCGGGTGGGTTGGGCCGTACTTTCCACCCAGGTCCGCTCACCAGACGCTCAATGCTGCCGTCGGCGCGGTGGAGTCGGATCAACGCGGCGAAGGCGCCACCATCGACCGGGAAGAAGCCACTGGTGTCCGCTTCGACCAGCGCGCAGACGCTGTTGCGGCCCGGTCGGATGTCGCCGGCATAGGGCGCAAGCGTGCCCCAGAAGGGCAGATAGGTGTCCCAGTCGAAATGCCGGTCGAGCGGCGATGCGGCACCGTTGATCCAGGCGCCGCGCAGGTGATCCTTGCCGGCGAGCAGGACTTCGGCGCGAACCAGATCGTCAGGGGCATCGAAATCGAGGCGGAAAGCGTGGACGCGATCGTCGAGCGCCGTCTCGCTCCACACCCAGGCGAGCCCGGCCGCGCGGTCGGCGGCAGCACGATCGTCTTCGGCTTCGATCCAGTCGGCGTGCCAGGAATCAGCCGCGGTCAGCCCGGTTTCGAACCAGGCTGGCGCCGAGCGCGTTGTGGCACCGGCATCGTCCGTGGCCTCGACCGACCACCACATTCGCTGCATCGGGGCGAGGGGAGGGCCGCCATAGGCGATATCGAAGGTCGCATCGCCGGCAATCTCGCCGCTATCCCATAGCGACGCGCCGCCATCGAGTGCCTCGGCGCTGGCGGCCGCGCGCAGGCGATAGCTCGTCTGGGCGGCGCCGGGCCGGTCACTCTCGATCCGCCACGACAGGCGCGGGCGCTCGACGTCGGTGCCGAGCAGATCGGTGGTGTGCTCCGCGCGCAGATCGACGACGCGCAAGGTCACAGCGCGAGGCCGAGCCGGTAGAGGCGATTGGCGTTGCCCGCGAATAGAGCACGGCGTTCGCCGTCCGCGAAATCGGCAACGATCGCATTGTACGCGTCGAGATGCTGGTCGAACCCGCCGAACAATTTGTCGGTCGGAAAGTCGCTCGCGATCATCGCGCGATCGGTGCCGAACAGGTCGATAGTCTCGAGCACGTAATCGCGCATCTGCTCGATCGTCCACGGCCGGAAAGCGAAGCCGATGCCGGAGATCTTGACTGCGACATGCGGGATCGCGGCGAGCGCGCGCATCCCCGTCCGCCATTCCTCGCGCCCGGCTTCTCCGACCATCATCCCGGCATGGTTGATCATCACTGGTATTTCGGGATGCCGTTCGACCAGCGGGGCGAGCCCGGGAAATTGTCCGGGATAGGCCTGGAGGTCGAAACTGAGCCCGTATTTACCGAGCAGTGCGAAACCGGCCGCCCAGGCGGGATCGCCGGTCACGTCGCGCGGTGTGTAGGTGCGGACGGGATCGGCATGCCAATTGACGATGTGCCGGATGCCGCGCACCGCGCCGCGCTCGGCATGCGCGGCGAGCAAGCGCTCGACCTTGGGGTCGTCCAAGGCAGCGAAGGCGACGATCGCGCTCGGCATGCCGCGCGCGTCGTGCATCGCCTGCAGCCAGTCGGTCTCCTTCAGCGCATCTGCCGGATCGGCGCCGGCATCGATATGGACGATGCCACGCACGTCCCAACTATCCGCGTCCGCGAGATAGTCATCGAGCCCGTAGTTCTTTGCGATCGGCTCGACGCTGCCATTGGGTCCACCTTCCGCGAACGGCGGCATCAGCCAAGGATAGCGGATGTGGGCGAGGTCCCAGAGGTGGACGTGCGCGTCGACGAAGGGCAGCCGATCGGTCATCTCAGAAGGTCGTGCGGCCGCCCGACGTGTCGAAGGTCGACGCGGTGGTGAAGCTGCATTCCTCGCTCGCCATGAAGCACACCATCGCCGCGGATTCAGCGACTTCGCCCAGCCGCCCCATCGGGATCTTCGAGCGCATGTAATCGACCTGGCTCTGCGGCAATTGCGCGAGGATCGGGCTCTCGAACGTCGCCGGAGTCAGCGCGTTGACGATCACGCCCTTCTCGGCGAGTTCCTTGCCCAGGCTCTTGGTGAAGCCGATCACCCCCGCCTTCGACGCCGAATAGGCGCTGGCGTTGGGATTGCCTTCCTTGCCCGCGACCGAGGCGATGTTGACGATGCGGCCGTAACCGTTGGCCAGCAGGTGGGGGACGATCGCGCGGTTGCAGTAGAACAGGCCGTTCAAGTTGATGTCGATCACCCGCCGCCAGCTGTCGATCGGGAATTCATGGACCGGCACCGTCGCACCGGTGATGCCGGCCGAACAGACCAGCACGTCGACTTTGCCGAGTGCTGCGGCGCTGGCCGTGGCCGCCGCCTCGACCGCGGCGGGATCGGAGACGTCGAGTGCCTGGACGTCGGTAGCACCGACCTCGTCCTTCGCGGCGGTGAGCGCTTCGGGATTGAGGTCCCACAGCGCTACCTTGCCGCCTTCAGCGACGATACGCTTGGCCACGGCCTTACCCAGCCCGGAAGCGCCGCCGGTGACGATCGCCGTGCGCCCGGCGAAGCGGCCCGCATAGATGCTCATTTGCCCGCGTCGCAGGCGACGAATTCCTGGCGCTGCTCGCCGAGCTTCTCGATACCGAGTTCGACGACGTCACCGGCCTTGAGATACCAGGGCTCGGGCTTCTGGCCGAGGCCGACGCCCGGCGGGGTGCCCGTGGTGATGACGTCGCCGGGCAGCAGGGTCATGAATTGCGAGCAGTAAGCGACGATCTGCGCGACGGTGAAGATCATCGTCTTGCTGCTGCCGTTCTGCATCTTGCGGCCGTTGACCGACAGCCACATGGCGAGGTTCTGCGGATCGCCCACTTCATCGGCGGTGACCATCCACGGGCCGATCGGGCCGAAGGTCGGGAAGCCCTTGCCCTTGTCCCAGGTCAGGCCGCGCTCGATCTGCCAGTGGCGCTCGGACACGTCGTTGACCACGCAATAGCCGGCGACATGGTCGAGCGCGTTGGCTTCATCGACATAAGAAGCGGCGGTGCCGATCACGACGCCGAGTTCGACTTCCCAGTCGGTCTTCTTCGAGTCCCTGGGGATGGTGACGGGATCGTTCGGCCCCTGGATGCAGCTCACCCATTTCTGGAAGACGACGGGTTCCTCGGGCACCGGCAGGTTCGATTCCGCCGCATGGTCGGCGAAGTTGGTGCCGATCGCGATGAACTGGCGCGTGCCCGTGACGCATGCGCCGTAGCGCACGTCACCTTCGATCAGCGGCAAGCTGGTGGGATCGATTGCCGCGAGCTTCGCCAGGCCATCTTTGCCAAGCTCGGCCGGACCGATGTCGGCGACTTGGCCCGACAGGTCGCGGATGCGCCCGTCGGCGTCGATCAGACCGGGCTTCTCGGCGCCCACGGCGCCATAACGGCAGAGCTTCATTGTTATTCCTCAGTTTGGATAGGGACGGTGGAGCGCGATATCGCGGTTGAGCTCGACGCCGAAGCCGGGTTTGTCGAGTTCGCTGGCGCGGATCTTGCCGTTCACCGGCACCGGCTCGCCGAGCAATTGCGGCGCGAACATCGGCACGATCTCGGTGGGGCCGGGGTGCATCATTAGGAACTCCGCGAACGGCGAATTGTGGCGCGTGATCACGAAGTGATAGCTGTAGACCGATGACCCGTGCGGCACCATCAAGACGCCGCGGCTGTCGGCGTAATTCGCGATCTTGATCAGCTCGGTCACGCCGCCGCACCAGCCGACATCGGGCTGGATGATGTCGCAGCACTCCATGTCCATCAGCATGCGAAAGCCCCAGCGTGTCGCTTCATGCTCGCCGGTCGAAACGAGCAGGCCCTTGGGCGCGTTCTTCTTGAGCTGGGCATAACCCCAATAATCATCGGGGCTGAGCGCCTCCTCGATCCACTTGAGTCCGCATTCGTGCCAGGCGCGCTGCGCGAACCGCGTCGCGTAATCGATGTCGAGGCTCATCCAGCAATCGTACATCAGCCAGAAATCGTCACCGCATTTCGTCCGCATGTCGGCGAGCAGCGCGATGTTCTTCTCCATCCCTTCCAGCCCCTCGGCCGGTCCATGGTGGAGCGGGAGCTTGCCGCCGATGAAACCGAGCTGCTTGGCGACATCGGGCCGCGAGCCGGTGGCGTAGAAGTGCAGCTCGTCGCGCACCGCGCCGCCGAGCATGTGATAGACCGGCTCGCCGCGCAGCTTGCCGAGCAGGTCCCAGAGCGCGAGGTCGACGCCCGAAATGGCATTCACCACCAGCCCCTTGCGGCCGTAATATTGGGTCGCGAAGTACATCTGATCCCAGATCTTCTCATACTCGGCCGGGCTGCGGCCGATCAGGAAGCGCGACAGATGCTTTTCGACGATGAACGCGGCGGGCTCGCCGCCGGTCGTCACCGCGAAGCCTACCGTGCCGTCGTCGGCCTCGAGCTCGACCACCAGGGTGCCGAGCACGTTGATACCGAAGCTCTGCCGCGACTGGCGATATTCGGGATAGCGCGCCATCGGGGTCGCGATGTGATCGTCGATCCAATGGCCGGCGCCCTGGTCGTGATAGTCCGCGCCGCCACCTCGGACGGTGAACGCGCGTACATGCTTGATCGTCGGCAGGCCCATCCGAATCCTTCCCCCGCGACGTCTTTGGCGACATCACTTATCCTTGATTGTATAATATGACTATTGAAGTCAACCGTTCTTGGGGAGAGGACGGTCCGCGAGTTGCGGCGGAACGGGGCCGCCGGTGGCCCAGTCGAGCAGTTCGATCGTATGCACCACGGGCGCGCCTAGGCGCGGGGCGAGCTGCATCGCGCAGCCGATATTGCCGGTGGCGATGACATCGGCGTCGAGCCGGGTGAGGTTCGCAGCCTTGCGGTCGCCGAGCTTGCCGGCGATTTCGGGCTGGAGGATATTGTAGGTGCCCGCCGACCCGCAGCACAGATGCGCCTCGATCGGGGTGCGGACGGCATAGCCGGCGGCCGCCAGCAGGCGTTTCGGTGCGTCGGTCACTTTCTGCCCATGCTGCAGCGAGCAGGCGGCGTGATAGGCGACCGTGAGGCCGCGTCCGTCGCCGGTGGGCAGGTCGGCGTCGATCAGCACTTCGCTGATGTCGCGTGCCAGTGCCGATACCCGTGCCGCTTTCTCGGCATAGGCCGGCTCGTTGCGCAGCATGAACCCGTAATCCTTGATCGTCGTGCCGCAGCCCGACGCGGTCACCACGATCGCCGCGAGCCCACCCGCGTCGATCTCGCGCATCCAGGCATCGACGTTGCGCCGCGCCGCTGCCAGGCTGTCCGCCTCGCGTCCCATATGGTGCACCAGCGCACCGCAGCATTGCTCGCCCGGCGCCAGCACCACGTCATAGCCCGCGCGGTCGAGCAAGCGGATCGCCGCGGTTCGGAATTCGGGGCGGAGCACGGGTTCCGCGCATCCTTGCAGCAAGGCAACGCGTTGGCGGGTGCCGGTGGCCGGAGCCGGCTTAGGGGGCGATGCCGGTATCCGTCGTGGCGCAAGGGCCAGCATCGCCGCCAACGGTCGCAGCGCGCCGATCTTGGCGAACAACGGCGCCAGCGGCCGCCCGACCTGCGCCAGCCGCAATGCGGTGCGGAAGCGTGCAGGATAGGGGAGTATCCAGGCCAGAATGCTGCGCAGCATTCGATCGTGCCACGGGCGCTTGTAGCCCGCGTTGATATAGGCCCGCGCGTGGTCGACCAGGTGCATGTAGTTCACGCCCGACGGGCAGGTGGTCATGCACGACAGGCAGGACAGGCAGCGATCGACATGCTTGACCACCTGCGGGCTCGGCGCCCGCTCGTTCTCGAGCATGTCCTTGATCAGGTAGATCCGCCCGCGCGGGCTATCGAGCTCGTCGCCGAGCAGGACATAGGTCGGGCAGGTCGCGGTGCAGAAGCCGCAATGGACGCATTTGCGGATCACCCCTTCGGATGCGGCCATCGCCGGATCGGCCAGTTGCTCGGGGGAGAATTGCGTCTGCACCTAGAAACGTCCCGTCTCGAATACGCCCGCCGGATCGAAGGCGCGGCGCACGCGCTCTTCCAATGCGGCGAGCGGTGTGGATTGCGGATGAAGCGCTGGTACAGCCGCGCGCATCGCCGCATCGGCACGCACAACCATGGCGTGGCCGCCCGCCTGCGCCGCGGCTGCGCGGATCGCTTGCGGATCACCGGCGCTGGCCAGCCAGAGCAGGCCGCCGGCCCAGTCCATCAGCCAGTCGTCGCCACCGAGCGATGCGATCAGGGCTGGCATTCGGGTGGCAGGCGCGATGATGCGCCACAGCGGTGCGCCGGCGGGCAGGGAACTGGCAGTGGCGACCGCTGGCCATAATGCGGATGCTTCCTCGTCGGCTAGCGGCGCGATACCCTCTAGCAGTCGCGCGACGATCGCTGCACGTGCCTCGACCGAACTCGGAAAACCGTCGAGCCGGATCACGGTCAGCGAGGCCCCTTTCCAATTGGGCAAATGCGCGGCCGCGGAGACCTCGGCGGCCGAACCCATCGCGCGCGCGATCGCCGCGATGGCAGCGACGGGATCGAGCCCAGCCGCGCCGAGCGTCAGCCGCATACGAGGCGCCGGGAGGACCTTGAGCGTCAGCTCGGTGATCGCGACGAGCCGCCCCCAACTTCCCGTCACGAGCTTGGGCAGGTCGTAGCCGGTGACGTTCTTGACCACCTTTGCCCCGGCGACGAAGCGCTCGCCGCGCCCCGACACACCCTCGAACCCGAGCAGATGATCGCGCGTGGCTCCCCGGCTCACGCGGGTTGGGCCCGCCACGCCAGCCGCGACGATACCGCCGATCGTCGCATCGCCATCCATGCCGCCCAGCATCGCGCCGTGATCGAACGGATCGAACGCCAGCATCTGGCCCTTGTCGGCGACCAGCGCCTGGACCTCGGCGAGCGGCGTTCCGGCCTTCACCGTCAGCACCAGTTCGGGCGGATCGTAATCGACCACGCCGGCAAAGCCGCGCATGTCGACAATCCGCGCGTCGGGCGTCGGCGCGCCGATCGCGTCCTTGCTGCCACCGCCGCGCAGCCGCAGCTTGGTGCCATCGCGTGCGGCGTCGGCGATGACGGCGGCGAGCGCATCGGCGCTGTCGGGGCGGATCGCGTCGGTCATCGTCAGAAACGCGGCAGGTCGGGGAAGGGCAGGGCACCGCGATGCACGTGCATGCGGCCGAGTTCGGCGCAGCGATGCAGTTCGGGGAACATCTTGCCGGGGTTGAGCAGCAATTCAGGATCGAACGCGCATTTGACGCGCTGCTGTTGCGCGAGATCGACGGGTGAGAACATCACCGGCATCAGGTCGCGTTTCTCGACCCCGACGCCATGCTCGCCGGTCAGCACGCCGCCGACCTCGACGCACAGCCTCAGGATATCGGCGCCGAACGCCTCGGCCTGTTCGAGTTGGCCGGTCTTGTTGGCGTCATAGAGGATCAGCGGGTGGAGGTTGCCGTCGCCGGCATGGAACACGTTGATCACGCCCAGCCCATAATGCTCCGACAGCGCGCGCATCCGCGTCAGCACTTCGGGCAGACGACGGCGCGGGATCGTGCCGTCCATGCAGAGATAATCGGGCGCCAGCCGGCCCGCGGCGGGAAAAGCGGCCTTGCGCCCCGCCCAGAAAGCGACGCGCTCCTCGTCGTCGGTCGAGATGCGCACCGATACCGCGCCATTGGCCTTGGCGATCGCCTCGACCTCGTTGAGCAGATGGCTGCACTCCGCGGCGGGACCGTCGAGTTCGACGATCAGCAACGCCTCGACATCGAGCGGATAGCCGACCTGGACGAACGCCTCGGCGGCGTGGACCGCGGGCTTGTCCATCATCTCCATGCCGGCTGGGATGATCCCCGCGGCGATGACGTCGGCGACGCAGCGCCCGGCACCCTCGACCTCGGGAAAGCCGATCAACAGCGCGCGCGCCGTCTCGGGCCGGGGTAGGATGCGCACCGTCACTTCGGTAACCACGCCGAGCAGCCCTTCGGATCCGACGATCAACCCGAGCAGGTCGAGCCCCGCCGGTTCGAGCCCGCGCCCGCCGAACCGGAGTATTTCACCCTCGATCGTGACGAATTCGACGCCGAGCACGTTGTTGGTCGTCAGCCCGTATTTCAGGCAATGCACGCCGCCCGAATTCTCGGCGACGTTGCCGCCGATCGTGCAGGCGATCTGGCTCGACGGATCGGGGGCATAGTAGAAACCTTCGTCCTCGACCGCGCGAGTGATCGCCAGGTTGGTCACACCCGGCTGCACCACCGCCAGACGATCGGCATAGTCGACCTCGAGGATGCGGTTGAACCGCGCCATGCCGAGCAGCACGCCGTCCGCCAGCGGCAGCGCGCCCCCCGACAGCGAGGTGCCGGCACCGCGCGGTACGACCTTGACGCGATTGGCGTGGCACCAGCGCAGGATCGCGGCGACCTGTTCGGTGGTCTCGGGCAGCACCACCACCATCGGCGGCTGGCGATAAGCGGTCAGCGCGTCGGATTCGTATGGACGCAGCTCATCGGCGTTATCGATCACGCCTTCGCCCGCCACGATCGCGCGCATCGCGGCGACGATCTCGCCGCGGCGCGCGAGCACCGTTTCGTCGGGGGCGGGCATCTTGATCGACATCGGGCCTTCTATTGCAGGTTCACGTACAGGCCGCCATCGACCAGCAACGCCGCGCCGGTGACATAGGCGGCCATGTCGGACGCCAGGAACACGATCGGGCCGGCGAGATCCTCGGGCATGCCGAGCCGCCCTAGCGGAGTGCGCGCTTCCATATACTTGCGCTTCTCGGCATCGGCGAGATCATCCTTGTTGATCTCGGTCAGGATCGTCCCCGGCAGCACCGAATTGCAGCGGATGCCATGCTTGCCGAGCGCGATCGCGGCCGACTGCATCAGCGAATGCACGCCCGCCTTGGTCGGCGTGTAATGCGTCTGGAACTCGCCGCCGACCAGGGCCGAGATCGACGACACCGCGACGATCGCGCCGCCGTCGCCCTGTTTGACCATCTGGTTCGCCGCCGCCTGGACCATGAAATAGGCGCCATGCAGATTGACGCGAAAGGTGCGCTCGACGGTTTCGACCGGCATGTCGAGAAACGCGTGGAACGGGCAGATACCGGCGTTCGACACCATCACATCGACCCGGCCGAACTCGGCGACCGCCCGCGCGACGAAATCGGTCGCGGTCTCGGGCAGGGCGACGTCGCCCTTGATCGCGATGCCGCGCTGGCCGAGCGCTTCGATCTCGGCGATGCACGAGGCGGCCTTGTCGTCACTCGACACGTAATTGATCGCGACGTTCGCGCCATGCTGCGCAGCACCGATCGCCGCCGCGCGGCCGATGCCGGTCGATCCGCCGGTGACCAGCACCGTCTTGCCTTCGAGAAGCTTCATCATTTTCCTCGTTATCTTACCGGCTCGGCCAGGATCGAGCGGTCGATCGCGTCGATCCGGTTGACCCCGGTCAAGGTCATCGCGACCGTCATTTCCCTGGCGATCAGGTCGAGCAATTTGGCGACGCCGGCCTCACCCTGCGCCGCCAGCGCATAGAGCCAGGCGCGCCCGAGCAGCACGCCCTTGGCGCCCAGCGCCAGCATCCGCACCACGTCGAGCCCGTTGCGCACGCCGCCATCGGCCAGCACGGTCAGCGCGTCACCGACCGCATCGGCGATGGGGGGAAGCGCCCGCGCGCTCGACAACACGCCGTCGAGTTGGCGGCCGCCATGGTTGGAGACGACGATGCCGTCGGCGCCGATCGCGGCGGCCTCGCGTGCGTCCTCGGGGTCGAGGATGCCCTTGAGGATCAGCGGGCCGTCCCATTCGGCACGGATCCAGTCGAGGTCGCGCCACTGGATCGACGGGTCGAAATTGGCGCCGAGCCAGCCCATGTAATCGTTGAGCCCGCTATCCTTGCCCAGCACCGGCAGCAGGTTGCCGAGCGTGTGTGGCCGCCCGCGCAAGCCCACATCCCACGACCAGGCTGGCTTGCCGATCGCCTGGAGCACGCGGCGCAGCGGCGCGCTGGGACCCGACATCCCCGAATGCGCATCGCGATAGCGTGCGCCGGGTACCGGCATGTCGACGGTGAAGACCAGCGCCGCGGCGCCCGCCGCCTTCGCCCGCGCGATCAAATCCTTCATGAAGGCGCGGTCGCGGATGACGTAGAGCTGGAACCAGAACGGGTCGGCGGCCTGCGCGACCTCTTCGATCGGGCAGATCGACACGGTCGACAGGCATGCCGGGATACCCGCCGCCTTTGCCGCCCGGGCCGCCTGGATCTCGCCGCGCCGCGCGTACATGCCGCTGATCCCGACCGGGCCGAGTCCGACCGGCAGCGCGACGCGCCGGTCGAACAGGCTGGTCGAGAGGTCGATCGTCGCGACGTCCTTGAGCACGCGCTGGCGCAAGGCGATGCCGGCGAGGTCGCTGACATTGCGACGCAGCGTCTCCTCGGCATAAGCGCCGCCATCGGCATAATCGAACAGGAAACGGGGCAGCCGCCGTCGCGCCGCCTCGCGAAAATCACTGGCCGATGAAATAATCATATTAATTCCCTAGCGGCGATGTGTGGCGCCGTCACCCCCTCAATAAGAGGTGAACAGCGCCTCGCGCGCCAGCTTGAGCGCGGTCACCGCGTCGTGCTGGTCCTGTGCCCTCTGCATCGCCGCGAAGTCGAGCTTGTCGAGCGCGCGTTCGACGACCTTGAGGAAGTCGATCGCGGTGTTGGCGACCGCGACGCAATCCTCGCGGAACGGGAATTGGTCGAGCTGCCATACGCCTTCCCATTTGTTCTTGCGCAGCGTGTAGAAGAATTCGAACAGCTCGATCGGGTGGACCGACCCAGCGATCAGATCGTCGTCCCAGCTGCGGAAATTGTCGTTCACGTCCATGCCGAACAGGCGGCCATGGTCGATCGCGAGCTGCGCGGCGTCGGCCGGGCTTTCGCCGCCGTAGAGCGAATGGCCGAAATCGAGCAGGATGCCGACATTGGGGACGCCCATCTTCTCGATGCCAAGCAGGGTGCGCGCGACGCTGTCGTAGCTCATGTGCACGCGCGGTTCGCGCGGCTTGTACTCGATCACGAACTTGAGATCGGGGTTCTGCGCGGCGAGTTCGCCGATCCCCTCGATGCTGTGCCGCCACAGCGTCTTGTGGTCGACCTGGAACGGATAGTCCCAGCCGTCCTGGCCCGGCCACAGCTTGACGTAATCGGCGCCGAAACGGCGGACGACGTTGGCGGCGTCGTTGACCATCTCGTTGGCCAGCTTGCGCACGCCCGGATCGGGGTTGGTGAAGGCGCCCTTGGCGAACTGGCGCGTGTAGATTTCGGGGGTGATGCCGATCACCGAGAGGTTGTTGCGCTTGAGCGCTTCCTCGACCCTGTCGAACGAGGTTTCGCCACCGGGGAAGGGGTAGTTGATGTCGACCACCGACAGATCGTCGACCTGACCGGCGAGATCGATCATCTCGATCAGCGAGCGTGGCGGGCCATAGCCGTCGGTCGCGTAGCGGTCGACATAGGTCGCGAAGTGCCAGATGCCGGCGCCGTAGCGTTGCTTGCTCACCTTTAGATCCTCACCCAATAGTTTCGAAAACTTACGGAAACTGCGCGCCGGAAAAGCTCAGGCGACGATCACTTCCACCCCGATGGCTTCGATCGCCGCACGGTCCTCGTCGTGGATAGCGTCATCGGTCACCAGCGTGCGAACCAGTTCCAGCCCGCCCAGCGCGGTGAACGAGCGCTCGCCGATCTTGCTGGAGTCGGCGACCAGGATGACGGCCTGCGCAGCGTCGATCATCGCGCGCTTGACCGCGATGTCGGACATCGCCGGATAGGTCAGTCCGGCCTCGAAGTCGATCGCGGCGGTCGCCAGGAACAGTTTCTGGACGAACAGTCCGCGGAAATAATCGGCCGAGCGCTCGCCCGACAATGACAGCGTGGGGGCCTTGAAATGCCCGCCGGTCATATGGACCTCGAACCCCGGCTCGGCGCCGAGCATCAGTGCGATGTTGAGCGCGTTGGTGATGACCGTTATGTCTCGCTTGCCGATCAGCTGCGCCGCCACCTCGGTGGTGGTCGATCCCGAATCGAGGATCACCGTCTCGCCATCGCTCGCCAGTGCCGCCGCGGCGCGGCCGATCCGGCGCTTAGCGTCCATATTGTCGAGATGCTGCAGCGCCATCGAGCGGACCTGTTGCGTCACCGACTTGAGGAACGCGCCGCCATGCTCGCGCACGATATGTCCGTCGGTCTCGAGCTTCTCGAGGTCCTGGCGCATCGTCACTTCGGAAACCTCGAACGCTTCCGCCAGCGTGCGCACACGCGCGCTGCCTTCCTCCTGCAGCCAGTCGAGGATTCTGGCGCGGCGCGCTTCCCCGAGCAGCCGCGATCGCGACCCGCCGCTCATCGGCCGCCCTCCATTCGGATTGTCGGGCGAGGCAATCGCCGCTGCCGCATCGGCATTGCTCTCCATGATCCTCTGTTTGCCCGGTTTGAGTTTCGATTTTGATAGGTCATCTCTTTGCATTCTGTCAATTCGCGCGCGTTTTTGCGCTTGAAACGAAAGCAAACGTAAGCAAATGGCTTGTGTTCAGCTTTAATCACACTTATAGCCTTCCACCAGGAGAGGGAATCAATGGATCATCAGGCGCTTCGGTCTGCCGATGCGAACGGTCATACGCTGGAAGAACGCGCTGCGCACGTCCGCGAGCGCGCCAATTGGATGCGTCAACGGCTGCTCAAGATGATCGTCGATGCCGGCCAGGGTCATCCCGGCGGTGACCTCTCGGCGAGCGACATCGTCGCGTGCCTCTATTTCGATATCCTTCGCATCGATGCCGCCAACCCGGCCGCGCCCGATCGCGATCGCTTCATCCTGTCCAAGGGCCATTGCACCGGTGCGCTCTATACAGCGCTTGCCGGCGCGGGCTTTTTCCCAGAGGCCGAGCTCGACACCTATCTCAAGCCCAACTCGCGGCTCAACGGTCATCCCAACCGCGCCTATCTGCCTGGCGTCGAGACCAATACCGGGCCGCTCGGCCATGGCTTTCCGGTCGGCGTCGGGGTGGCGGTGGCGGGGCAGATCGACCAGGCCGGCTATCGAGTGTTCGTGCTGACCGGCGACGGCGAGTTGCAGGAAGGCAGCATGTGGGAAGCGGCGATGTTCGCCGGCCACCGCAAGCTCGCCAATCTGACCGTGATCGTCGACCGCAATCGCCTGCAACAAGGCGCGCGCACCGAGGAGACCAACGCCCTCGAGCCGCTCGCCGACAAATGGCGCGCGTTCGGCTGGGACGTGGTAGAAATCGACGGGCACGATGCGGTGGCGCTGCTCAAGGCGTTCGACGATGCCGCGCAGCCGCGCGACAAGCCGCGCGTGCTGATCGCCAACACCTTCAAGGGCAATGGCGTCAGCTACATGCGCGATCAGGCGGGCTGGCACCATGGCGTTCCCAGCGCAGACCAGCTCGCTCAGGCGATCGCCGAGCTCGAAGCGGAGAAGAGCAAGTGAACGCCCCGGCGAACCTTCCCGGCATGTTCGACTGCCGCGATGCCTATGTCACGGCGCTCGAAAAGCTCGCGGCGGCCGATGATCGCATCGTCGCGGTGGTCAACGATTCGGTCGGCTCGTCCAAGCTCGGCAAGTTCCGCGAGCTGTTCCCCGACCGGCTGGTCAACGTCGGCATCGCCGAGCAGAATATGGTCGGCGTCGGCGCCGGCCTGGCCAATGGCGGCAAGATACCGTTCGTCAGCGGCGCCGCCTGCTTCCTGACCGCGCGCGCGATGGAGCAGATCAAGGTCGACTGCGCCTACAGCCAGGCCAATGTGAAGCTCTGCGGGATTTCGAGCGGGGTCGCCTATGGCGAGCTCGGCGCGACGCATCACAGCATCGAGGACGTGGCCTGGCTCCGCGCGATCGACAAATTGACGGTGATCGTGCCGTCCGATCCGTGGGAGACCGGGGAAGCGATCAAGGCCGCTGCCGCGTTCGACGGGCCGGTCTTCGTCCGCATCAGCCGCATGCCGGTGCCGTCGATTGAACGGCCGACCGGGGCCAGGTTCGCGATCGGCAAGGCGGAAACGCTGCGCGAAGGCAGCGACCTCGCGATCATCGCCAGCGGCACGCTTGTCCATCGCGCGCTCGACGCCGCCGCCGCGCTGGCCGGGCAAGGGATCGCCGCGCGCGTGATCAACATGGCGACCGTCTCGCCGCTCGACCTGGATGCGGTCGCTGCGGCGGCCGCCACCGGCGCGATCGTCACGGCGGAAGAGGGGCTCGCACGCGGCGGATTAGGTGGCGCGGTCGCCGAATATTGTGCGCAGCATCGGCCGGTGCCGATGCGGATGCTCGGCTTTGCGGGTTTCGCCCCGACCGGGTCGGCGCAGTGGCTGATGGACAATGCCGGGCTCAATGCCGCCGGCATCGTCACCGCCGCGCAAGAAGTACTGGCCAGGAAAAGCTGATGGACGATCGGCTCATCCTCGCGGTCGATCAGGGCACGACCAATACCAAGGCGCTGCTGGTGGCGTCGGATGGGTCGGTGCGGCTGTCGCGGTCGCGGGCGATGCGCGTCGACTATCCGCGGCCGGGCTGGGTCGAGCAATCGGCCTCTGATATCTGGGAAAGCGTGGCGGGGTTGATCGCCGACCTCGCTGCGGCGACCGATCCGTCGAAGATCGCCGCGGTCGCAATCTCCAACCAGCGCGAGACGATCGTGTTGTGGGATGCGGCGACCGGCTTGCCGGTGGGACCGGCCGTCATCTGGCAATGCCGCCGCTCGGCCGATCGCTGCGCGGCGCTGCGCGAGGCCGGGCACGAAGCCGAGATCGTCGCGCGCAGCGGTCTTGCCATCGATCCCTTGTTCCCCGCGGCGAAGATCGCGTGGCTGCTCGACACCATCCCCGGCGCGAGGGCCCGGGCGGAGCGCGGCGAATTGCGCTGCGGCACCGTCGACAGCTGGCTGTTGTGGAAGCTGACCGGGGGCGCCGTCCACGCGACCGACCATGGCAACGCGTCGCGCACGCAGCTCTTCAACATCGACACGCTGCAATGGGATTCCGAACTGGCGCGTCTGTTCGACGTGCCGCTCGGCCTGCTGCCCAGGGTGATGCCGTCGGACAGCCGGTTCGGCACGGTCGCGCCGGGGCTCACCGCGCTCGCCGACGGCACGCCGATCTGCGCGGTGATGGGCGACAGCCACGCCGCCTTGTTCGAGCATAGCGCCGACGGCGCGCCACGGGTCAAGGTGACGATCGGTACCGGCAGCTCGCTGATGGCGGCGACCGAGGGGCGGTTGCGCTCGGCGCACGGCCTGTCGAGCACGATCGCGTGGAGCCGCGGCGAGCGCGTGCACTATGCGCTCGAGGGCAACATCCTGGTGTCGGGCCACGCCGCCGCCTTCGCCACGACCATGCTCGGCTTGCCGGACGAAGCGGCGCTGACCGCGCTTGCCGAGACCGTCAGGAACAGCGCGGGCGTGGTTTTCGTGCCCGCGCTGGCCGGGCTCGGCGCGCCGCATTGGTGCAGCGACGCGCGCGGCACGATCACCGGCCTGTCGCTTGCGACCCAGCCGGCGCATATCGCGCGCGCCACGCTCGAGGCGATTGCGCTGCAGATCGGCGATGTCGTGGCGGCGCTCGACGCCGACCTCGGCACGCGCATCGCGCCATTGTCGGTCGATGGCGGGGCCGCGCGCAACGCGCTGCTGATGCAATTGCTCGCCGACGTGACCGCGCGGCGCATCGTCCGTCCTGCCATTCCCGAAGCGAGCGCGCTTGGCGTGGCGCGGCTGGCGGCGGAAACGATCGGGATCGCGCTGCCGGCGGGCGCCGAGGTGCAAAAACAAATTTTCGGTCCGGCGATGCCGGCGGTCGAGCGCGACAGCCTGCTCGCCCGCTGGCGTGCGGCGGTGGCCGGCGCGGTGCGCGCCGCTGGAGGAAGTGAGACGTGAACACCGGGCGGCGATCCGGGCGCGTGAACAGTGTGGCTTAGAAAAGTACAAAATAGGGAGTGGGACCATGAAGGACTATCTGAAGACGCAACCATCCAGGCGGCGTGCCGCGCACGCAATATTGCTCGCCGGCGCGAGCCTGGTGACGATGATCGCGGCCCCGGCCTCCGCGCAGGAGACGCCGCCACCGGCGCCGGCCGCGGACGCGCCCCAGGACACGGCGGCGCCGCAAGGCGACATCGTCGTCACCGGCAGCCGCATCAAGAGCCCGACATTGACCTCGCCATCGCCGCTCCAGGTGATCACCGGCGCGGACCTGCAGAAGCAGGGCACGACCAACGTCCAGGACATTCTGCAGCTCAATCCCGCGGTCGGCATTCCGGGCAAGAGCCGCGTCACGACGGGCAACGACACCGATCCGGGTCTCGCGACGATCAACCTGCGCAATCTCGGTCCCGACCGCACCCTGGTGCTGATCGACGGCCGACGAACGGTAGCAGGTGTCCCCGGTACCGCGCAGGTCGACGTCTCGATGATCCCGCCATCGTTCATCGATCGCGTCGACGTCCTCACCGGCGGCGCCTCGGCGGTCTATGGTTCGGACGCGATCGCGGGCGTCGTCAACTTCATCTACAAGAAGAAGTTCGAAGGCGTTCAGCTCAACCTGCAGAGCGGCGTGGCGGAGAAGGGCGACGACCGCGAAGTCGACGCCAATGTCACCTTCGGCACCAATTTCGCCGGCGGCCGCGGCAACGTGATGGCCTATGTCGGCTGGAACCAGGCAAGCGCCGTGTTCGCGGCCGATCGCGATTTCGCCAACCTCTCGGCGCTCAGCCTGGGCACTACCGAGCGTCAGGCCGGCAAGTCCAACGCCAACCTTCAGGCGGCGCAGGATCTGTTCAAGCGCGTCTATTCGCCGTCGAGCGTCGGTCCGGGCGGCATCTTCGTGATCGGTGCCAAGTCCAACCAGATCATCGATTCCAGCGGCAACTTCCGCAATTACAATGCCGCGACGGATGGCTTCAACGCTGCGCAATACGGCCAGATCGCGCCGCCTACCAAGCGGCTGACGTTCGCGCAGCGGACCAATTTCGACGTCACCGACAAGATCAACGTCTTCCTCGAGACGACCTATGTAAATCTCAGGACCAATGGCGAACGCGAGGCGTCGCCGATGCGGACGGACAGCGCGCTGGGTGCCTTCCCGGGTACCGGCGGCTTTTTTCCGATCCAATATGCCGTGACCAACCCGACCACCGGCGCGACCGTGATCGTCAATAACCCCCTGGTGCCGACCGCGGTCTTCAACGCCGCCACCGACCGGGCAGCCAACGATGCGATCGGATCGAAGGACCTCAGCTTCCTGATCCGCACCACCGCGTTCGGTTCGCGCAAGACGCCGACCGAGCGCGACAATTTCCGGATCGCGCTCGGCGGCTCGGTCGATCTCGGCAGCAGCTGGTCACTCGATGGCTATTATCAATACAGCTACACCAAGCAGCACCAGGAAATGACCGGCCTGGCCAATCTCTACAACCTGGCCAACGCGCTCCAGGTCATGCCGGACATCTTCGACTATAACCACAACGGCAACACGACCGAAGCGGTCTGCGTCGACGCCAACGCGCGTGCGGCCGGGTGCGTGCCGGTCAACGTCTATGGCCTCAACGCCGATGGCTCGACCAAGATCTCGCCGGCTGCCGCGGCCTATCTCCAGACCAATCTGGTGCGCGATTCCAAGCAGGAAATGCAGGTCGCGTCGCTCAATCTGGGCGGCTCGCTGTTCAAATTGCCCGGTGGCCCGCTCCAGGTCTCGGTCGGCGCCGAATATCGCACGGAATCGAGCAGGGACATTTTCGATCCGCTCAGCAACCAGGCGAAGAACGGTTACGTACAGCTGCTGAACACCCAGGGCAGCTTCAACGTGAAGGAAGGCTATGGCGAGCTGGTCGCGCCGATCCTTGCCGACGTGCCGTTCTTCAAGGCGCTGACGCTCCGTGCCGCCTATCGTCTGTCCGATTATTCGACGGTCGGCCGCTTCTCGGCGTGGAACGTCGGCGGTGAATGGTCGCCGATCCCCGACATCCGCTTCCGCGCGGTCTATGCCCATGCCGTCCGCGCGCCGAACATCGGCGAATTGTTCTCTGCGGCGTCGGCCGGCATCGTCACGATCACCGATCCCTGCCAGGGCGTGACGCTGACCTCGACCAGCGCGGCGTCGACCAATTGCCGCGCCGTTCCGGGGATCCTGGCCAACATCCAGGCCAATGGCGCATTCACGCTGACGACCTCGGACCAGACCGGTGTGGGCAGCGTTTCGGGAAGCAATCCGAACATCCGGCAGGAGGAAGGCAGGACCTTCACCGCGGGCATGGTGATCAATCCGCGGTCGATCCATGCACTCAGGAACCTGACCCTCACGGCCGACTATTTCGACATCCACCTGGTCGATGCGATCAGCCGCCTGTCGACCACTACGATCCTCAACAAATGCTACATCCAGGGCATCTCCGACTTCTGCCAGTTCATCACCCGGCGTACGCAGCCGTCGGGCGCATTCAGCATCGGGTCGGTCCAGCAGATCTTCACCACGCTGATCAACAGCGGCGGCGCGTGGACCCGCGGGCTCGACTTCACGTTGAACTACCGGACCCCGGTCCTGGGCGGCACCGCGTCGATCGATGCGAGCTGGACGCATCTGCTCAAGAACGGCGTCGTGCCGCTGCAGGGCGATCCCTACGACAATACGATGGGCGAACTTGGCACGCCGAAGGACAAGGGGACGCTGACGCTCGACTGGTCGAACGAGCGGTTCGGGGTGACCGTCACCAACACCTATTTCGCCCCGCAAATGCTGGACTATGAGAACTTCCAGACGACCTATGTGCTGGCCGACGGCTCGCTGCCGCCCAAGAGCTTGTTCACGATCGGATCGGTCATCTACACCGATGCCCAGATCCGTTTCATGGGCAAGAAGGGGTGGGAATTCTACCTCGGCGCGAAGAACCTGTTCGATGTCGCGATGCCCCCGCTCTACGGCGGCATTGGCGGTTTCAACCCCTCTTCGGAATACGACCCGGTGGGGCGGCGCTTCTACGCCGGCTTCCGGATCAAGCTGTAACCTCGCAACCCGTTTCCTCCCCTGGGCGGGAGAAGCAGTTTCGGCTGCTTCTTCCGCCTTTTTTTTGATTGGCGGCTGGTCGTCGGCCGGCCGCGCCGATCGCTGCCTGCATCGACTCTGCACCGGATGAGGGCAGGATCGCCGCAGCGATCGCTGCAGGGTCTCGACGCTCGCTGGCGATGAAGCTCTCCGACCAACCGGGGAGAGTCCGCGATGACGTGGCGCGTGGTATCGAGTTTCGTGGTGAAGGTTGCGGCCGCCGCCGCGCTGGTGGTGTTGGGGGACGTGCTGTTCTGGAACGTGAGCGGCGTCGGCTCGTCGCTGGGCGTGTTCGCGATCTTCTGGGCAGTCATGACATTGCTGCTGACACCAATGGCCTGGCGCCGCCGTGGCTCGGTGATCGCCGGAGTGATGGCCGTGGCGCTGGCGGCGACCATGATCGACGGTCCCGGCCTGCTCGCGCTCGCGATGTTCGGCGCGACTTTGGCGGTGGCCGTGCTGCTGCCGCGAGCCGCCGCCTTCGATCATGTCGGCCGCTGGGCGATCCGCCTCATCGCCTTCGGAATAGTGAGCCTGGTCGGGCCGTGGGTCGATCTGTTGAAGCTCGCGCGGTGGGCGAGGAAGGGCAGGAAGGGGAGGACGCTACGCGGCTGGCTTCCCTTGATACCGCTGCCGCTGCTCGGCGGCGCGGTGTTCCTGGCCTTGTTCGCCAGCGCCAATCCGGTGATCGGCGATGTGGTCGCCTCGATCGGCGCGCCGCGCTTCGATGTCGAAACCGTCGTGCGCGTGCTGTTTTGGGGAGTGATCTTCACCTTCGTCTGGTCGACACTGCGTCCGCGCCGGCTGACGCTGCCGTTTCCCGACAGCCAGCCCGATCTCGATTTAACCTTGCCCGGCATCTCGACCGGCTCGGTGACGCTTTCCCTCGTCACCTTCAACGCGCTGTTCGCGATCGAAAACGGCCTCGACCTCGTCTTTCTGTGGAGCGGCGCGCCGCTGCCCAAGGGGGTAACCCTGGCGAACTATGCGCATCAGGGCGCTTATCCGCTGATCGCCACGGCCTTGCTCGCGGGCCTGTTCGTGCTGGTCGCGCTGCGGCCCGGGTCGGCGACGGCAAAGGTGCCGCTGATCCGCCGGCTGGTGGTCGCCTGGGTCGCGCAGAACATATTTCTCGTCGCCTCGAGCATGTTGCGCACGCTCGATTATATCGCCGCCTATTCGCTGACCGTGCTGCGCATCGCCGCGCTGATCTGGATGGCGCTGGTCGCCGTCGGGCTGGTCCTGATCGTGTGGCGGATGCTGCGGAACAAGAGCGGCGCGTGGCTGATCAACGCCAATGCGATCGCGGCGGGACTGGTATTGTTCGCCTGCACGATCGTCGATCTCGGCGCGGTCGCCGCGACGTGGAACGTGCGCCACGCCAGGGAAGCGGGCGGGGCGGGGCAGCCGCTCGACCTATGCTACCTCAACCAGCTCGACTCCTCGGCGCTGACCGCGTTGGTCGAACTGGAGCAACGGCCGGGACTGGCGCCGGCGTTCGCCGGGCGGCTTGCCTGGGTGCGGTCGCAGACGATGCGGCAGACCGGGATCAGGCTCGAGGGGGCGGGCTGGACCTGGCGCGACCGGCGGCGGATGGATCAGGTCGCGGCGATGCTCGTCGGACATCCGTTGCCCGCGACGCCCGAGCGTGGGCAGTACGGTCGCAAATGCGACGGCTCGCTGGTCCCGCCGCCACCGAAACTCGATGCGGTCGATCGCGATCCGGCGGAAGCGGACGCCAGCACCGCAGCGGCGGCCAACGCCGGCGCGCCATTGACGAACGACACGGCACGATGATCATGTGTCCCATGCCGCGCACCATCCTGATCGCCGACGACGATCCTCACATCCGCCAGTTACTCGCTTTCGCGTTCGCCAAGGCGGGGCTCGACACGGTCGAGGTCGACGATGGCGCGGCGGTGCTGGACGCGGCCGCGCGACAGAAGATCGACCTGATCGTCCTCGACATCAACATGCCGCGAATGGACGGGCTGGAGACGTGCCGGCGGCTGCGGGCGGACGGCGATGTGCCGATCCTGTTCCTGTCTTCGCGGGATGACGAGATCGACCGCGTGCTGGGGATCGAACTCGGCGCCGACGATTACGTGACCAAGCCGTTTTCGCCGCGCGAGGTGGTGGCGCGGTCGATGGCGATCCTGCGGCGCGCCAGCCCCAGGTCGCCGGCCGTCGAGGCGGGTGGCAGGATCGAGCATGGCCGGTTGGTGCTCGACACCGACGGATGGCGCGCGAGCTGGAACGGGGTGGAGGTACCGCTGACCGTCACCGAATTCTCGATCCTGAAGACACTCGCGACCATGCCGAGCCGCGTGTTCAGCCGCGATGCGATCATCGACCGGCTGCACGGCCCCGGCTTCGCGGTGACCGACCGCACGATCGACAGCCATATTCGCAATTTGCGGGGTAAGTTCGCGCATGTCGGCGGCAGCGACCTGATCGAAACGCGCGCGGGCGTCGGCTATCGGCTCGGGGCGTGTTCGGGCGCGTGATGGGGCGGCTCAAAAACTGGCTCAAGGCGCATTGGCCCGCGCTCCGGTTGCGCACGATCCTGTTCGGGACCCTGTTGTTCACTGCCGCGCTACCGGGGTTCGGCGCGCTGTTCCTGCGCGTGTACGAGAACACGCTCGTCCGTCAGACCGAGACCGAATTGATCGCGCAGGGAGCGGCGCTGGCTGCCACGGCCGAGGCGTGGTGGCCCGGCGTCGTGCCGCATGGGGTCGCCCCTGATTATCGCCCGGAGGCATCGACGATCGACCTGCGCACCACGCCGGTCCTCGATGACCGGCCGCACGCGCAGCACCGCACCGCGCCGCCCGACCCGAGCGCGCTGGCGGTTGCCGAGCGGATCGCGCCGGTGTTCGCCACCACGGCCAATACCACGCTCGCCTCGATCCAACTGATCGACGGCAACGGCGTCGTGGTACTGGGGCATGAGGCAGGCGGCAGCTACGCGGCGATCCCCGAAGTAACCGCCGCGCTCAAGGGCAATGTCGGCACCGTGCTGCGTGAGAATGGGCAATATTCGCAGGTCTATGCCTTCGAATGGCTCAGCCGGGCGTCGTCGCTGCGTATCCACCATATCCGGCCGATCGTCGTCGACGGCAAGGTGGTCGGCGCGATCCTGCTGTCGCGATCGCCGCGGTCGCTGTTTCGCGGTCTGTACGACGATCGCGGCAAGATCATCGTCGGCATCGTCGTCATCTTCGGCCTGCTGCTGGTGATGACCGCCCTGGTGTCGCGCGGCATCGCGCGCCCGGTCGAAGCGCTCGACCGGGCGACGCGCGACGTCGCGGCGGGAACCGGAAGCATGCCCGAAACGCCGGCAACCGCAGCGGTCGAGATCCGGCAATTGTTCGACAATTTCCGGGTGATGGCGAGCGCGATCGATCGCCGGTCGCGCTATCTGCGCGACTTCGCCGCCTCGGTCAGCCACGAATTCAAGACTCCCTTGGCGGGGATCGCCGGTGCGATCGAACTGCTCGAAGACCATGGCGAGGACATGCGCTCCGACGATCGCGCGCGGTTCCTCGCCAATGCCAAGGCCGATGCGGCGCGGCTGTCCCAGCTGGTCAGCCGGCTGCTCGATCTCGCTCGCGCCGACATGGCCATCCCCGATCCGGCGGTCGCCACCGACCCGCTCATCGCGATCCGCCGGATCGCCGACGCGTTCGACGGCGAGACCTTCGCGGTATCGATCCACGCGCCCGATGCCGTTCTTGCCGTGGCGATGCCGCGATCGGCGATCGAGGCGGTGCTGAGCGCGTTGCTCGACAATGCCCGCCAGGCGGGGGCGAGCGAGGTGGTGGTCGAGGTGACGGTCGAGCCAGACCGGCTGTGCATCGCGGTCACCGACAATGGTTCGGGGATCGACCCGGCAACCGCCGCGCGCGTCTTCGAACCGTTCTTCACCACCAAGCGCGCCAGCGGCGGAACCGGATTGGGCCTGGCGATCTGTTCGTCCCTGCTCCGGGCGGGCGGGGGAGCGCTGGCATTGGACCAGCAAGTGTCGACGGGAAGCCGCTTCGTCCTGACCCTGCCGATCGCAATCGAGGCGAGCGCGGCGATCGCTTGACGGCGGTGTTCCGCCAGAACTGATCGATCAACCCGCCCAGCCCCAGACCGCGACGAGATGGGCGGCCGCGCTGTGCCACCAGGGCGAGAATTCCAGGATCACCGCTGTCGCTTCTCCCGCGGCGAGCAAGGTGCCGCCCGCCAACAACGCCGGATGGACCCGGCCGTGGCGCCAGATGTCCCAGCCGACCATCGCCAGCATCATGGCGGCGTTGCCCCAGAAATAGTTCAGCCACCAGCCGAACGCCCCGGCCGGGTGGATCGGGCTGAAGGTGCCGAAGGCGCGAGAGGTGCCGGGGTCGAGAAAGCAGACGGTGAGCAGGATCATCAGCCGTTTGTGTGCGGCAAGATCACGGCGCATCCGCACCGCCAGCGTCAACAGGATCGAAAAGACGACGAGCGACTGGAATTCGAGCCCGAGGAATTCGGGGTGATAGGGTGTCTGCGTCGCGGCGCGCGTCATGTCGGCCATCGCCGCGCCAAACCCCAGCGGAACGATCGCTGCCGAGAAGCCCACCAGCCACAAGCCCAGTCGCCGATGCAGCGCGGGCTTGCGCACCTCGACCAAGGCGATTTGCGCCGTGACGAGCGCCAGCCAGACGAAATAGACGACCCCGTGGAGGTGAAGAATGAATGGCGGGCTGGGCTTCTCCGCCAGATAGCGGCCGAGATCGGGCAGAAAGCCGGCGATCATCCCGGCCCAGACCAAGGCGATCCATAGGATGTAGATGCGGCGGTCGCGCACCGGGGCGAATGCCTTCCCGGTCGGCGTGTTCAGCATGCCTGTTTTCAAGCTTGGCCTCTTTTCGCGTTCGTCAGATGGAAATGGCCGTCAGGGCGGCACGCGGGCGCCAGAGCCAGGCGGCCAGCCCGTAGACGACCGCGGACATGGCTCCCATGGTCGCCTCGATGCCCATCATCCCCGTGACACCATGCCGGGCTGCGGATGCGCCCAATACCAACGTCATGATCACCACGGGGAGGTTGCATAGACTGCCCAGCAGTGCGCCGATCGTGCCGCCGCCGCTGGGCTTCACGCTGGCATAGATCACCGCCGCGACGGCGGCCCAAGCGAAGCCGAGCAAAAGGTTGTTGAGCAACGCGAAGGTGACGAAACACCAGGGCGTTCGCGGCGCCAGCGCCATGACCGCTTCCCCGAGCGCGCAGCCTAGCCCGGTCCAGGCAAGGACGATCTGGGGCGGGTGCCGGTCGCAAAGATAGCCGCCGATTAGACAGCCAGGGACGCTCGCCAATCCCGCCAATGCGCCGGTCGTCGAGGCGGTCAGGTCGGCAGAGGCGTGCCACTCGGACGATACCGACGACAGCAGCCCTAGGAACGATCCCAGCCCCATCGGCAGGGTGACGGCGAGGATCGCGAGCAGGCCCGAACGGCTCGACGCCAGCGTGAGGACTTCGCCGGCGAGTTCCTTCCCGACCACCCGCAGCGGCAGCACTGCGGCCGGGCGCGGCGTCCGGATGATCAGCATCGGCCAAGCGCAGACCAAGGCCCATAGCGCGATCGCCGCGGCCGCGGCGGTCAGCCCGACGTGCGACGTGAGCCATAGGCCGATGCCCCCACCGATTCCCAGTCCGGCGAGATTGCCGCCCTGGCTCCAGCCCGCGATGCGGCCGCGCACGCGCGGATCGGCGGTCACCGCGATCGCTGCGGTCTGCGCGACGATGGTCAGGTTGGAGAAGACGCCGACCGCAAGCGTCAGAATTTCCAGCACCCACATATCTTGCTGCTGCAACGGCACGAGCGAGAAGCCGAGCGTGCAGATGGCGGAGCCCGCCGCCGCGACGAAAAACCACAGCCGCGGATTCAGGCTGATGTCGAGCAAGGGGCCGAACACGATGCGCCAGGTTTCCGGCAACAGTCGAAGCGCGACCAGCGTGGCGATGGCTGCGATCGGAAATCCCCGGCTGGCCAGGACATAGCCGAGCGCGACCGTGATGAAGCCTTGCGTAGCGCCGCCCAGCGCCGCGGTGAACGCGTAGAGCTGGGGCGGGATCGCGCGCCCGACGCTCGCCGCCTCGATGGGCGTCGCGGTCGCGGCAACGCTCATGCGACGTGGGCCGGCGCCGGCAGCCTGCCCGCGCGGTGATCGAGAATGCGCTGGATCACCGATGCCGCCGCTAGGTCGGCCGTCACGTTGCAGGTGGTGGCGAAGATGTCGGGGATCGCGAACACCGCGATCCATAACGGAATGAAGGCCAGTGGTGCGCCGATCGCCTGGAAGGCCGGCGCCTCAGCGGCATAAAGGACCGCTGCCGCCGGTAGCCCGGCGACGCCCGAATTGGTCAGCAATATCAGCAGGCCCGCCACCAGATACTGGCTCGGCCCGAGGTGCACGCCCGCCGCGTGCGCCGCGAACAGCGCCGATACCGCGACCGACAGCGCGGTACCGAACCGGAACGTGCTGACGGCAAGCGGCAATGTCGTCCGGGTCAGCGTGGGGTCCATGCCAAGCCCGTCCTCGGCGGCGGACAGCAATGACGGCAGGCTCGCGATCGACGAGCAGGTGCCCGCTGCCACTGCCTGCGGTGCCGCCGCTGCGCGTGCGAAGCGTCGCCATGGGACGCCACCACCGAAGCGCGCGATGGCATGGCAGAGCAGGATCCCGGCGGACATGACGATCACCAGCATCGCCACGCCTTGCGCGAGCAAGGCGGCAAGCCCGGCCCCGGCCTCCAGCGCAGCACCGAGTGACAGCACGAAAACGCCTATCGGCGCCGCCATCAGCACGACCCTGACGATCGCCATCATCGCCTCGGCGACGGCGGTCGTCAGGGTCGTGAGCGCCGTTTGCTGTTCGGACGGAAGGCGGGAGATCGCCCAGCCGAACGCCAGCGCGAAGATGACCAGCGATGCGATCTGGCCTTGAGCCGCCGCGGCGATCGGGTTTTCGGGCACGAGTGCCACGAGTTGCGCCATCAGGCCCGGCGGGCTCGGCGGTGCCCCAATGGTCGCGGCGCCGCTATCGTGGATCAGTCCGGCCAGCACGCCTGACGGTGGCGGCCATAGTCTGAGGAGAAGCAGCATCGCCGCCATTCCGGCCGTCATGGCGATCGTCAACAGCGCAGCGAATACCATGATCGTGGTGGCGATCGTGCGGCCGCCGGCGCGCGAGGCGAGCAGCCTGACGACCGCGCTCGCCACCAGCCCGAAGACGAGCGGCACCAGCGTCATCTTGAGCGCGGCTAGCCACAACGCGCCGATCGGTTTGACCGACAGGGCGAGGGCAACGAGCGCCGGATTCCCCAGCAAACGGATCAGCAGTCCGGTGCCGATGCCGCCGCCCAAGGCGAAAAGCAGAAAGCGCGTGCTGTTCGTCATGCGGAACGGACGATCCGGGCCTTTCGCGATGTAGTGGCGACATTGGCGGGGTGCCGACCGGCGCGTGCATCGCCGGCCGTCCCCCCTCCGGCCGCGTTTTCAGGCGGCCAGATCGTTACGGCAACTGAACAAATTTGTTCGGCGGGGATGGCGTGCTAGGCCGATGAGCTCGCAGGCGGTGGGAAGGGCGCGACAATGGCGGATGGAAGTGGGGTGCCAGACGACCTGGCCTTTCCGCAGGCATGGACCGACGTCGCCCGACACCCTGCCGCCGTCGCCGCCACGCGCCGCTTCGCCGCCAACATGCTGCGGCTGTGCGATGAGGATCCGCGGCTGTGCGCCGTGTTCAAGGACGCTGGCCGGTACATCGCGGCGATGTCGGCGGCCTATCTGCACAATGCCGGCGGGCTCACCGTTCCGTTGCTCAAGCAGATCTGCGCCGGCTCCGGATTCCTCAGCCCCGGCCGCGCCCGCGCGATCATCGAATTCCTGCGCCATATCGACTATCTCCGGCCGGAGGACGAGGCGGCGCGCAGCCCCCGTTATCTGCCGACGGAACGGTTCCTGTCGGCATGGCGCGGGCATCTTCAGGCTGCGCTCGACGCCGCGGCGATGATCGAGCCGGCGCTCGGCACGCTATCCGCCCGGCTCGACCGGCCACAGGATTTCGAAGCGTTCCTCGCCATCCAGGCCGGCCGCCTTCACGCGCTGACGCAAGGGCCGGATCCCTTTCCTGGGCTGCGACGCGCGTTCCTTCATCCTTATGCCGGCTCGCAGATCCTATGGGTATTGATCAGCGTCGGCGATGGCGCCGCCGACTTGAGGTTGCCGTTGAGCGAGACCGCCAGCCGCTTCGAAGTGACCCACCTCCATGTCAGGCGCCTGCTCAAGCAAGCCGACGAGGAGGGGCTGATCGTGTATCACGGCCACGGCCGCGTCTCGATCGCGCCCAGCGGTAAGCGGATGATCGAACTCTTCTATGCCTTTCAGCTGAGCGAGCTGATCGAGGTCGGCCGGGAGATGCAGGCGCAGGAAACGAGCGCGGCGTAACCTCGGATCCCGAGCGGATACGCCGGGTAGTCGCGCGTTCGAGATAGGGGCGCGGGAGGATCAGGTCCTTGAGGAACCGCATCCGCCCGCCGCCGGGTGCTTCAGCCTATCCTGCCACGAGACCTTGGGCTCCTGCGCCGATGCCGGGGCGGTCGCCAGGTTCGTCGCAAACGCCAGCGCCGCGTCCTTGGTCCAGCCCATCCCCTCCTCCTTCGCGCGGATCAGCGCGCGTTCCTCAGCCCGGCCTCCAGTTCCTCGAGCGACTTGCCCTCGTTGCGCGGCGCGCCGATGAAACCGATCAGCCCGCTCACCACCAGGAACCCGACCAGGATCCAGGCGAGCGTGGTGAAGCCGGTCGCGGTCAGCGCCGGCACGAAGAAGCTGAACGCGCCCAGCGACACGCGGACGACCGCGAACATCACGCCCTGCGCGGTCGAGCGCAGCAAGGTCGGGAACATCTCGGCGCTCCACAATTGGAAGAAGCTCTGAGCACCGAAGCCCTGGCCGAACGCCATCAGGAACACGTGGATCAGCGCAACCGGCAGCGTCAGCGGGAAGATCGCCAACAGCGACATGCCGATCACCTGGATCACTGCCGAGATGCCGAACATCATCCGCTGGTTCACCCGGTCGGAGAATTGCATGAAGATCAGGTAGATCGACATCATGCCGATGAAGAAGCTCAGCGTCTGCACCGCCACCGACGTGAACTGGCCGAAATTACCGACCGTTCGCAGGATGAATGGGAAGAAGAAGCCGTTGGTCCCGGCCCACAGGTTCCAGATGCCGTACATGCCGATCAGGAAGGCCATCGAGCGGATGTTCTGCCAGGTGAGCAGGTCGCTCAGCTTGCCGCGGCGGCGTTCCGCGGCGGGCTCGGCCTGGGCTTCGAGCCAGCGCTTGGACTCGTGCATGCGCGCCCGGAGGAAGGTGAGGGCGACCGCCAGGATGGCGAGGTGCGCGAAGACGATGCGGGCGCCGAGCAGGCCGAGCGGCGAGAGCGCGGCGAACATCAGCAGCACGACGGTCGGGCCAAGGTACCACAGCACCTGCGCCGAGCCGCTGTGCTTGCCGCGCGAATCGTCCGGCGCCTGTTCGGCGATCAGCGACCAGGATGCGGGGATATCCGCACCGACCGCCAGGCCGACGAGGAAGAAGCCGAGGATCACCATCCAGGCGTTCATCGCGAACACCAGCCACAGCATGCCGAAGGCGTAGAACAGCATGTCGTATTGGTAGATCTTCTTGCGGCCGAGCAGATCGCATAGCCGCCCGCCGATCAGCGCGCCGATCCCGGCCGAGATCGCGTTCGGGCCGAACGCCCCGAGCACGCCGAGCGTGGTGTTGCTGAGCCCGTACGCTTCCTGCCACAAAGCCAGCGCCACCGAGCCCGCGACGATCGATCCGGCGTCGATATAATTGGCCAGACCCGCCAGGATCGTATCCCGCCACCCTCCCGTCGAGGTGCCCCCCGTGGTCATCGGCCTGCTCTCCGTTTAAAGCGTATGATAATATTATTTGGCGAGTTGTAGCAGCCGCTCGCGTCGGTGCAAGCCTTAGCAAACGTCCAACCGTTGCGCGCGGGTCGGCGACTTGTGGCCAAAAGTAGTATTATAATCACAGAAATTGACACGATCGGAAGCCGTCGATACCCCTCATCGATCCGGCCGAGGTCGCTGTTCGGTCGCCAGGGAGAGGATGGGCGATGGGACTTTCGCGACGCGCGGTGCTGGCCAACGCGATGGTGCTGGGTGCGGCGGCCGCCTCCGGCCCGCTGTCTGCGGCGACGAAGCGCTCACCCGCCGCCCGTGTCGAACGCTGGGGCGTCTACGAGGTCGTGCTCGACGGTCCGACGACCGGCAATCCGTTCGACGACGTCACAATATCGGCGACCTTCACGGGGGCCGGGCGGACGATCCGCGTTCCCGGCTTCTACGACGGCGAGGGCGTTTATCGCATCCGTTTCAGCCCGCCCGAAACCGGTGCCTGGAACTGGACGAGCGCGAGCAACGTGCCGGCGCTCCATGGCCGCACCGGCGGCTTCGAGGCGATCGCTCCGGGCGCCGGCAATCACGGTCCGGTGCGCGTGACGAAGGACGGCTATCATTTCGAATATGCCGACGGCACGCCGTTCCGCCAGGTCGGCACGACCTGTTATTCCTGGGCGCTGCAATCCGACGCCAAATGCGCCGAGACGCTTCAGACGCTGGCCGACGCGCCGTTCAACAAGCTCCGCATGCTGGTCTTTCCAAATGTCGAATCGGTGGCGACCAACCCGTTCGCGCGCACTGGCGACGGCCCCAAGGCCTGGGACCCGGCGCGGTTCGATCCGGCGTATTTTCGCCGCTACGAGGACCGCATCGTGCGGCTCGGCACGCTCGGCATCCAAGCCGACGTGATCCTCTACCACCCGTACGATGCCAGGCGCGGCTATTCGGACATGCAGCGCGCCGATGACGAGCGCTATCTGCGCTACGTCGCCGCGCGGTTCGGCGCCTATCGCAACGTCTGGTGGTCGATGGGCAACGAGTACGACGCCATCAAGACCAAGACGATGGACGACTGGGACCATCTGTTCCAGGTGCTGGTCGCCGCCGACCCGCACGACCGGCTGCGCTCGATCCATCAGATCAACACCTATTACGACGCGCGCAAACCCTGGATCACGCACGCCAGCATCCAGAACGGGTCGGCGGTGCTCGACGATATCCGCGCCGAATTGCACCGCGCCTTCGCGCTCAAGCCGGTGATCTTCGACGAAGTGGTCTATGAGGGCAATTCGGACAAGCGCTGGGGTCAATTGACCGGCGAGGAGATGGTCGAGCGCTTCTGGTACGGGCTGATCGGCGGCACCTATGTCGGCCACAGCGAGACGTTCGACGCCAACCGCAATGCCGATTTCTCGTGGCTGGGGCAGGGCGGCAAACTGGTCGGCACCAGCCCGCCGCGGCTCGCCTTCCTGCGCAGGATCATGGAGGAAGGGCCGGTGCCCGGGATCGAGCCGATCCAGGCGTGGTGGAATTATCACCTCGGCGGCAAGGCCAATCACTATTACCTCCGCTACTTCGGGGCCGATCGTCCGACCGAATGGGAGGTCGTGCTGCCGGGACGCGGCGAGGAGGCGCTGCAGAGCTACCGGATCGAGGTCATCGACACGTGGAACATGACGATCACGCCGGTCGAAGGCGTGTTCCGGATGGCGCGCAAGAACGATTACGACGTTCAGGATTCGGCACGTCCCAAGGTAGCGTTGCCGGGCAAGCCGTGGATCGCGTTGCGGCTGACGCGGGTGTAGCCGCGCCATTCGGGCAATGGCGGACGGCAACTCTTGGGGCGGGCTTTGTATCCCGCGAATTTTGCCTATCCGCGCGTCCCATCTGCGGACAGTTCTTAACCAATCTTAACGCTGGCGGACATCCTAAACGCGGCGTTAACTGTTGGCCATGCCAGGCTATCTCCAGATCGCCCCGCGTGGGGCCAGCCATCCCTTCCGCCGCCGCGTCGGCGCCGTCGCCGAGCCGCGTCGGCGCAACGACGATGGCGACCTGAAGCTGTTCGTGCTGAGCTTCACGGCGTTCTTCATCTGCATCTACACGCTGATCTTCTGATCGCGCTGCCCGCCTCGCGGATTGGCCGACCGGTTAGTCGCAGGCCAGATGCAGCTTCTGCGCGAGCCAGGCCGATATCGGGCACATCGCGGCGACGACGTACAGCATCTCGGCCGATCCGACGCCCCAGTGCGTGAGCAGCGCGACGAGCGCCGCGCCGATCGCCATCGCGCCCGAATTGACGACGTTGTTGGCAGCGACCGTGCGCGCGGTCTCGTCCTTGGTCACCGTCGTCGTGAGGAAGGCGTAGAGCGGCACGACGAACATGCCCCCGAACACGGCGATCCCGATCAAGGTGGTGATTACCAACCATGCGTGCGGGATCGCGATGAATTCCAGCGTGGTGTAGAGGTGCCCCGCCCCCGCCGGCGGCCAGGTCTTGCACAGGATCGCGAACAGGACGACGCATCCGCCCATCGCCATCACCGTGATCGGACCGAACTTCGCCGACGTATGTCCCTTGAGCAGCGAGTTGATCGCAACCGAACCGATCGCGATGCCGACCGAGAACAGCGCCGTGAGCAGGGTCGCGACATGCTTGTCGGCCGTCAGCACGTTCTTCGCGAGCGGCGTGAAGACGACGATCAGGATGATGCCCATCGCCCAGAAGAAGCTGATCGCGCAGATCGCCAGGAACAGTCGCGGGATGTGCATGGTGCCGTTGATCAGGCGCCATGAGGAGGTGATCGGGTTGTAGTTGATCTTGAGCTCAGGCCCCTGGCGCGGCGCCAGCGGCACGCGGCGCGCGGCGAACCAGCCGATCCCTGCGACGGCCAGCGTGCCGATCACCGCATGCTCGACCTTCATGAAGCCGGCCAGGATGGTGCCGAGCAGGATCGCGAGATAGGTCGCCGATTCGACCAGCCCGGTGCCGCCCAGCACTTCATCCTCGTGCAGATGCTGCGGCAGGATGGCGTATTTGATCGGCCCGAAAAAGGTCGAGTGGACGCCGAGTGCGAGCACCGCGGCCAGCATCAGCGCCAGGCCGATCGTCGTATGCCCGTACTTCGCCAGCAGAAGCCCTGCGCCGCCGCCGACCATGATCAGGATCTCCGCGGTCTTCACGATGCGGATGATCCGGGTCTTGTCATGGGCGTCGGCGAGCTGCCCGGCGAGCGCCGACAGCAAAACGAACGGGATGATGCTCAGCGCGCTCGCCAGTCCGGTGAAGCTCTGCTCGTACCTAGGGTCGTTGTAGATCTGATAGACGACGACGATGACCATCGCCTGTTTGAACAGATTGTCGTTGAAGGCGCCGAGGAACTGCGTGACGAACAGCGGCAGGAATCGGCGCTCCTTCAACAGGCCGAGCGCATTGAGCATTACGAGTTTGGAGCCCCGTTCGTGGCAAGAGACGCGGTTCCTTAGCCGAGCGGCAGGGGCGGGGACAATCGTTCAATTGGTAAATCGGGTTTGTCGCGAGGCACCTGGCGCCAACGGCGGTGCAACCCAGGGCGTTGCCGGTCACGGGCGCAGGCCTTAGGTAAGGCGACCATGTGGACGCTTCCCAACATCCTGACCTTGTCGCGCATCCTCGGCGTTCCGCTGCTGGTCGCTTGCCTGTGGTGGCCCGGCTGGCAATTGGGCTACGCTTTCGCCTTCGTGCTCTATTCGCTGATCGCGATGACCGACTATCTCGACGGCTATCTGGCGCGTGCGCAGGGGACGGTATCGAAACTCGGCATTTTCCTCGATCCGATCGCCGACAAGATCATGGTCGCCGCGGTGGTCCTGATGCTGGTCGCGACTCGCGACATCGGCGGCTGGCACGTGATCGCGGCGATCGTCATCCTGACCCGCGAGATCATGGTGTCCGGCCTGCGCGAGTTCCTCGGTGGCTTGCAGGTGTCCGTCCCGGTGTCGCAACTCGCCAAGTGGAAGACCGCGCTGCAACTCGTCGCGCTGGGTGCGCTGATTCTCGCCGGCGCGTTGCCTGCCTGGCCCTGGGTGCACAGCGTCGGGCTGCTGGCTCTGTGGGGCGCAGCGGCGCTGACGCTGGTGACCGGCTGGGACTATCTGCGCGTCGGCATGAAGCACATGGACTGATGGCCACGCTCGATCTGCTCTATTTCGCCTGGGTGCGTGAAGGGGTCGGGCTCGGGCATGAAGTCGTCGATCCCCCGCATGAGGTGGCGAGCGTTTCCGACCTGATCGCCTGGCTGGCGGCACGGGGCGGCGGCTATGCCGCGGCGCTCGGCGATCGCGACCGGCTGCGTGCGGCGGTCGATCAGGTCTTTGTACCGCTCGACGCGCCGATCGCCGGGGCACGCGAGGTCGCGATCTTTCCACCGGTGACCGGCGGATGATCCGCGTCGCAATCACCGATGCGGCGATCGACGTCGCGGCCGAACTCGACGGGCTCGAGCGCCACGGCGGCGGCGCGGTCGCGACCTTCACCGGGCTGGTGCGCGATGACGGCGGTGTCGACCAACTGTTCCTCGAACATTATCCGGGCGCGACCGAAGCGGCGCTCGGCACGCTCTGCGACGAGGCGGTGACGCGTTGGTCGCTCGCCGCAGCGACAATCGTCCACCGCGTCGGCGCGATGACGCCGGGCGAGCGGATCGTGTTCGTCGGTGCGGCAGCGCCGCATCGCGCCGCCGCGCTGGATGCCTGCGCCTTCCTGATCGACCGGCTCAAGACCGATGCGCCGTTCTGGAAGCGCGAAACGCGCGGCGACGACGCGCAATGGGTCGGCGAACGCGCCGGCGATCACGACGCCGCAGCTCGCTGGAAGCAATGAGCTTCCGGGCTGCCGCCGCTTTCGGGCGCCGACCGTCGAAAAGGCTCAGGCCGCCGCCTTCAGCACCTCCGCCAGCAGCCGGAAGTCGCGCTCGCGCGGCGAAGCGCGGCGCCATACCAGCGCGATCGTCCGAATGGCGTGCTCGGCGGCCAACGGGCGCGCGGAGATCGCGGTATTGTCGAGGATCCCCGAATCAATCGCCATTTCGGGTAGCATCGTCACACCCAGCCCGTTGTCGACCATCTGCACGATCGTGTGGAGCGAGGTTCCCAGCATCATCGCGTGGGCGCCGAGTTCGGGCCGGTTGCACGCGGCGAGCGCGTGGTCCTTAAGGCAATGCCCGTCCTCGAGCAGGAGCAGCCGTGTCTCGTCGATATCGTGCGCCGCGATCGTCGCCGGCGGATCGGGCAGGTCGGTATCGGGAAAGGCGACGAACAGGCGATCGTCGAACAGCGGCTCGGCGGTGACCTCGCCACAGGCATAGGGCAGGGCGAGCAGCACGCAATCGGTGCGGCCGTTGTGCAGGCCTTCGCACGCGGTTCCGGTGGTCTCCTCGCGCAGGAACAGCTTGAGGTCGGGATAGTCGCGCCGCAGCACCGGCAGGATGCGTGGCAGCATGAACGGCGCGATCGTCGGGATCACGCTCATCCGCATCTCACCCGATAGCGGCCGGCCGGCAGCGCGCGCCATGTCGCCGAGCTCCTCCGCCTCGCGGATCACGCGCCGTGCCTTGTCGGCGATGCGATCGCCGAGCGGGGTGAAGCGCACCACGCGCCGGGTGCGTTCGACCAATGTCACGCCGATCAGCGTCTCGAGTTCGCGGATACCCGCCGACATGGTCGATTGGGTAACGAAGCACGCCTCCGCCGCACGCCCGAAATGGCCATGGTCCTTGAGCGCGACGAGATATTGCAATTGCTTGAGCGTGGGGAGGTAAGTGGTCATTTATCGTCTCAATCGATCAACGATGACCAAATAACCTACTGGACCACTCAAAGGCCAGCCTTTATGCGGCCCCCACGGAAGAGGCCCGAAGGCCCGCCGTCTCCCGAGAGGATGTCCAAGAAGGCCGACCCCAATCCTTTGGCAGGAGGCCCAATATATGTTGACCGTCGGAGACAAGTTCCCCGCCATCACCGTTCCCGTCCAGCAGGGCGTCGACGCCTTGCCCGCCGGCGAGACGATCGATGTCACCACCACCGCTCCGGGCAAGTGGAAGGTCGTGTTCTACTGGCCGAAGGACTTCACCTTCGTCTGCCCGACCGAGATCGTCGGCTATGCACAGCTCAAGGGCGATTTCGAGGATCGCGACGCGGTGTTGATCGGCGCCTCGACCGACACCAGCCACGTCCACCTCGCCTGGCGCAAGTCGGATCCGGATCTGGCCGCCGCCGATTTCCCGTGGATCGCCGACAATGGCGCCAAGCTCGCTTCGGCGCTGGGTATCCTCGATGCCGATGAGAATGTCGCCTATCGCGCGACCTTCACGGTCGACCCCGACGGCGTGATCCAGGCGGTGCAGGTCAACGGTCTCAACGTCGGCCGCAACCCGCAGGAGACGCTGCGTGTGCTCGATGCGCTGCAGACCGACGAGCTCTGCCCGTGCAATTGGAACAAAGGTGACAACGTTCTCAAGGTTGCCGCGTAACGTCACCGTCTAACAGATGCGGCCTTGGATCAGGGCCGTATCCCCCGGCGCGGGGTCTTTCCCCCCCTCGGCCCCGCGCCACCCCTTTTTCAGACTTGTCGCCCCGGCTTCGTGCCGGGGTTTCTTTCCCCACCGCCGGCGTACGATCGCCGCCAGGAGCTGTTCGCATGTCTCTCAAGGATTTCGCCCAGACGCTGCCCGATTTCGCGAAGGATATCCGGCTCAACGTAGGCTCTCTGCTCAACGAGACCTCGCTCGGCGACCAGCGCAAATTCGGCTTGGTGCTCGCCTGCGCGCATGCCTCGGGCCACAAGCCGCTCGTCGAGGCGGCGGAAGCGGAAGTCGCCGGAAAGCTGTCGCCCGAGGCGGCCAACGCCGCGCGCGCCGCGGCCGCGGTGATGGCGATGAACAACGTCTATTACCGGTTCACGCACCTCGCGGGGAACAAGGAATATGCCAACATGCCGGCCAAGCTGCGCATGAACGTGATCGGCGCGCCGGGCATCGAAAAGGACGATTTCGAGCTGTTCAGCTTGGGCGTAAGCGCGATGAACGGCTGCGGCCTGTGCATCGACGCGCACGAGAACGTGCTCAAGAAGGCGGGCGTCACCGCGCAGGCGATCCAGGATGCGGTGCGTTGGGCGGCGGTGATGAAGGCAGTGGCGACGGTCCACGCCGCGGTCGCATGAGACCAAAAGCTCGTACTATTTGAGCGCCTGATAGACCGAGAACGCGCTGGTCAGGGTCAACAGCACGCCGACCAGCGCCATCAGCGGGCGCGCCGGCACCTTCTTGGCGAGCACGCCGCCGAGCGGCGCCGCGATGAGCCCGCCGATCAGGATGCCGAGCGTTTGGATGGTGAAGGCGGCGAAGCCCAGGGTCAGGATGAAGGTCGCGGAGATCGTCGCGGTCAGGAAGAACTCGACCGTGTTGACCGTGCCGATCGTCTCGCGCGGGCTGGCCCCCTGGACGAGCAGATTGCTGGTCACGACCGGGCCCCAGCCGCCGCCACCCGCCGCATCGAGGAACCCGCCGGCGAATCCGAGCGGCTCGATGATCTTGGGTTTCTTGGGTTCCACCCGCCCGCGCCAGGCGCGAAAGAGCAAATAGAGACCGATCGCGCTCAGATAGATCATGACGAACGGCCGCGCGACCGAGGCGTCGATGCTCGACAGCAAATAGGCGCCGAGCACGCCGCCGATGATCCCCGGGATGACCAGCCGGGCGAACAGCCTCCAGTTCACGTTCTTGTGCAGCGCGTGGCTGATGCCAGAGGCGGCGGTGGTGAAGGCTTCGACCGCGTGAACGCTGGCCGAGGCGACCGCGGGGGGCAGTCCCATCACGCTTACCAGCAGGGTCGAGTTGATCAGCCCGAACGCCATGCCGAGCGCGCCGTCGACCAGTTGCGCCGCGAATCCGATCGCGATGAACGGCAGGATCGTCTCGATCGTGGACAGCGAAACATCGGCCATCACGCGCGTAAACTCCCTCCGATCATGTCCGTTGCATGGCCGTCATGGACAATCCCTACAACATAGATGGAGTTTGGTGGAATCAAGCGGGTCTGCGTCCTCGGACAGCCCGGTTATGGAAATCGTCGGGCCGATACCTTAGATACATGAAAATCGGCGAAGGGGACGCGCCAATGCTTGCAAGCCTCAGGGCTTATCTCGACTCGATCCGCGCGCGCGACCCGGCGCCACGGTCGCGTATGGAAATATTGCTCTATCCGGGCGTGTGGGCGCTCGGCTTCCATCGCGTCGCGCATGCGCTCTATCGCTCGCGGCTCTATTTCCTGGCGCGTTGGGTGAACCACATCTCGCGCTTCTTCACCGCGATCGACATCCACCCGGGCGCGCAGATCGGGAAGTTCTTCTTCATCGACCACGGCTTCACCGTGATCGGCGAGACCGCGGTGATCGGCGACAACGTCACCATCTATCAATGCGTGACATTGGGCGGGACCAATCCCGCCGACGGCGTCGCCGGCAAGCGTCACCCGACGCTCGAGGACAATGTCATCATCGGGTCGGGCGCCCAAGTGTTGGGTCCGATCACCGTCGCCGTCGGTGCGCGGGTCGGCGCCAATGCGGTGGTGACCAAGGACGTGCCCGAAGGCGCGGTGATGGTCGGCATCCCGGCGCGGCCCACCATGGTCGAAGGGAAAGGCGAGAAGCCCTTCCTCGCTTATGGCACCCCGTGCAGCGAGATGTTCGACCCCCAGACGCAGCGCCTCGAGCTGTTGCGCTGCGAGATCGAGACGCTGCGCAAGCGCCTCGATGCGCTGCTCGCCGAGCACGAGACACCCAACGAAGCGGAGCGTGGCCGGGCCTGATGGGAACGGTCACGCCGTTTCCCTTGCCGGGACGCCAGCCCAGCCAGATCGGCTTCGAGCGGATCGAGCTCAACCGCATCCTCGATCTCTATGGCCGGATGGTCGCCGCCGGCCACTGGCGCGACTATGCGATCGAACTCGGGATGGAGGCGGCGATCTTCGCCGCCTTCCGTCGCGCTGCCGAACGCCCCGAGTTCCGCATCGAGAAACGCCCCGACCTGCGCAACCGACAGGGCATGTGGGCATTGGTGGCCGAGCATGGCCAAGTGGTGAAGCGCGGACATGAACTCGGGCCCGTCCTCGCGCCGATCGAACGGCGACTGATGAAGCTGATCGAGGATTGAGGCGGGCGTGACGAGCGCGGCGATTACGGCCTTCCTGGACACCGCGCCGGTCGCAACGCTGAAGGCGCGCTACGACGAGCCGTGGCGGCACTATCACGTCTGGGCACATCCTCAGGCGATGCTTCGGCACCTCGATCGAGCGATCGCCGACGGCGTCGACATGGCCGACCCCATCGCGGCCGTGGGTTTTATCTTGTGGCACGATGCGATCTACGACCCTCAGGGGCCGCATGGTCGCAATGAGACGATGAGCGCGGCGCTTTGCCGTGTCGAAATGGCGACGATTGCCGGGCCTGCCTCGGTCGCGCGCGCCTGCGCTGCCATAGAGGCCACGATTCGCCACCTGCAGCCGGAAGGCGACTGCCCTGACGCTGCGTTGTTGCTCGATATCGACTTATCGATCCTGGGTGCCGACGACGCGGCCTTCGCGGCATATGACGATGCGATCCGCGCTGAATATGCACATGTCGGCGAAGCGGATTATCGGGCTGGCCGCGCCGCGATCCTGCGGCGTTTCCTCGATCGCGACCGGCTCTATTTGACCGATTGGGGCTACGATCGGTGGGAAGGCCGGGCTCGCGCCAACCTTGCCGCGACGATCCGCAATCTCGGCTGAAAAAAGAAGAACCCGGCGGCCGGGGTCGACCGCCGGGTCAGGATGACGCCCGTGATGACGACGGGCGCGTAGATGTTGGACCTCAGGCTGCGACGGGTATGTTGACAGGCGGCAGGCGATTGCCGAGCTCGCCCAGCGTACCGATCACCGCGCGGCGCATCGGATGCCAGAAGGCCGACAGCGTCAGTAGCGCCGAGCCGATCACGAAAGCCGTGAAGGCCATCGACAGTTCGACCGCGCCCGCCTGCTGGAACAGCATCGACAGCGCGTAGAGCACATAGGCCAGGCTCGACACCAAGAGCGCGCGACGATCGATCGCCAGCGCAATGAAGGCGAACACGACGTACAGCGCCATCACGATCACTGCCTGGCCGATGCCGATATCGTGCTCGAACACGCCGAGCATATGGAAGACCGGATGCGCGATCATCGGCGCGGCGGCGAGGTGCAGCCAGAACGCGACGTCGCTGCGCCGCGTCGTGCGGGTCAGGTCCGATCCATCCCACCACATGGCGAGCGCGAAGGTGCCGAGCCCGCCGACGAACAGCACCGGGAACAGCAAGTCCTTGGCGGTCGGATCGATCGACAGCGCCAGCGCAGCGACCATCCCGACCAGCGCTGCCGCGCCCGCGGCGACCGTGATCGGCACCATGAAGCGCTTCCAGTGTACCCAGGCCGCGCCCGCCGTCACCAGCGCGATGCCGGCGGCGACGATCGCGTTGGTGCGATCGCTCCAGTCGGGATTGATGTCGGCAAGCGTGCCGATCATCGTCCCCGCGACCCCACCGACGAAGGCGAGCAGCAGGATGATGCTGGGCAGCGCCATGCGACGCACGCGGGTGAAATATTCGGCCAGCGCCCAGGCCGCGACCGCGACGCCGAACCCGCCCAGGCCTGCCTTCACCCAGCCCCCGAGCCAGGCGATCGAGGTCAGCAGCAGCGCGATGGCGATGCCGACGAAGATATCGTTGAACCCGGTCAGCAGGCGGAAGCTTTCCTCGTCGACCGCCGGCGTGACCCTGGTTGCTGCAATGTGATGGCGGAAAGCGTCGGCGGTCGCCTGGGGAATCACTCCCGCGGCCACCGCGCCCTCCAGATCGCTTTCACTGTACATGGCACTCCTCCTCTGCGGCGAAGCTATATCATTAGTGATTTAGTGTAGCAATACACTATGGCTCCGTGCTCGGTATATCGGCCTGGCGAGTCCGGTGGCCGCACCGCGTGGGCGTGGCGCTTGACTATCACCGTAGCGGATTGCTGATACCGAACGCATGTTGGAACCGAATATCGGCCGTTACGACCTCAACCTGTTGCGTGCGTTGCTCGCGATGATCGATACCGGCAGCGTTACTCGCGCCGCGGACGTGGTCGAGGTGTCGCAACCGGCGATGAGCCGCATCCTGGCGCGGCTGCGCGAGGATTTCGGCGATCCGCTGCTGGTGCGGAGCGGCGCGGGGATGAAGCGCACGCCGCGTGCCGAGGCGCTGGCCGATCCGATCCGCGCGCTGCTCAAGCAAGCAGCGGCTTTGTACGAAGGCGCGAGTTTCGATCCCGCCACCGGACGGCGGATTTTTCGCGCGGCGATCCCCGACGTGGTCGCGGCGACGATGCTCGCGCCGTTGATCGAGGCGATGGCGCGCGAGGCGCCGGGCTGCCGCATCGACCTGATCGCTTGGCCGCGTCCGCACGATCCGGTCATCGCGACGCTCGATTTCGCGATCGGCAGCGATACCGGGCTGTTTCCCGGGCTGAACAAGGCGCCGTTGTTCGACGATCACGACGTGCTCGCGGTGCATGTCGGCCAGCCCGCGACCTGGCGCGAGATCCTCGAGATGCTCGACGCGCCGCACGTCGCGGTGGTTGGCGCGGGGGAGGCGGGCGATCCGGTCGACGCCTGGCTGGCCGAGCGCGGCCTCCATCGCCGGATCGCCGCGGTCGTGCCGCATTACCTCCAGGCGCTGATGGCGGTGGCACGCACCGACCTGGTCGCGATCCTGCCGTCGCGGTTGATCGCGGCTTATGGGTCGAAGCTCGACGTGCGGGCGGTCGAACTGCCGATCGAACAGGGCGTCGAGCGGCATTTCCTGTTCAGCCCGGTCGAGCGTGATGCCGATCCGGCGAGCTTGTGGCTACGGGATCTGATCCAGCGGACGGTGGGGGATTAGAGAAAAATTCCTCCCCGGAACGGGGAGGAGGACCATTGCGCAGCAATGGTGGAGGGGGTCCCGCGACCAACTAGCCGCGAGCGAAGGTGCTGCCACATCGCGGCCCCCCTCCACCACTCGGCTACGCCGAGCGGTCCCCCTCCCCGTGCCGGGGAGCAATTATTGGTTCACCCCGCCATCAGCTTCTTCATGATCGACATCGACTGCTCGTTGCCCGACTGCGGAGTCAGTTCGCCGGTGCGATCGACGATCTCGGCCCAATGCGCGGCGACGCCTTCGGGCGACAGTTCCTCGCCGGTCAGCAGCTTGCCCTGGGTCAGCGTCACGAACGCCGCCTGGAACACGCCGGCGCCCGCGCCGACGATCATGTTGGTCGGCGCGTCCTCGCTCACCAGGTAGAGCGCGGCGGGTGCGACCTTCTCGGGCGCGAACGCCTTGAATGCCTCTTCGGGGAACAGATCCTCGGTCATCCGCGTGCCAGCGGTCGGAGCGATCGTGTTGACCTTGATGTTGTATTTGGCGCCTTCGAGGTAGAGCGTCTTGGTCAGGCCGGCGAGGCCGAGCTTGGCGGCTCCGTAATTGGCCTGGCCGAAATTGCCGTAGAGGCCGGTCGACGAGGCGGTCATCAGGATGCGGCCATAGGCCTGTTCGCGCATCAATTCCCACACCGCCTTGGTGCAATTGGCCGATCCGTTGAGGTGGACGTCGACGACGAACCTGAAGTCGGCTGGTTCCATCTTCGCGAAGCTCTTGTCGCGCAGCACGCCGGCGTTGTTGATCAGGATGTGGACGCCGCCCCAGGCTTCCTTGGCCTTGGCGACCATCTCGACCATCTGCTCATATTCGGTGACGCTGCCGCCGTTGGACATCGCCTCGCCGCCGGCCGCCTTGATCTCCTCGACGACCTTGAGCGCGGCGTCCGAATGACCGGTACCGTCGCGCGCGCCGCCCAGATCGTTGACGACGACCTTCGCCCCGCGCGCTGCCAGCGCCAGCGCATATTCGCGGCCCAGCCCGCCGCCGGCGCCGGTGACGATGGCTACCTTGTCGTCGAAACGGATGGTCATGCAGTCGCTCCCTTGATGATTTGCGCGCTTTCCTACGGCTTTTGCTGCGCTGCGCAATAGTCCGTACCGAAAATACGAAAAACCCGGCGCGGGCGTGCCGACCCGCGCCGGATGAGGGGAGCTTGCGACCCGTCTATGTCGTTATTCCGGGCTGTTGCGCTGCAGGTGTCTGTCGAGCTTGGCGCACTTACCTTTCCGGGCAAGGGCAGGTCCGGATCGGTATCCGATCTCGCAGGTCCTTTCCCCGTCCGTGCTGAGCCTGTCGAAGCACGGTCGCTCGGTGGTCCGAGCAACAGACGCCCTTCGACAAGCTCAGGGTGAACGGAGGTGGCGCAACGAGGCGGTTTTTCGCCCGTTACTTGCCCGGCGGCCGAGGTGTCGTGTGGAGGCGCTCGCCTCGCGCGTTCGACCGCTCCTTGCAGTGATCGACCACTGTCTTGGAGCACCACGGCACGTCGCTGCCGGTCGCCGGCGGCCCGGCGTCGGGCAGCGGCTGGACGACCGGGGTCGGCGTGCCCATGACCATAGCGCCCGGCGCCGCAGGAGCGGCGGGCGGTGCCGGCATCGGCGCGGCCGGCGGAGCAGCGGCGTCGGGCGGTGGTGGCGCGGGCGGCGCCATCGGCGCAGCGGGCGCGGTCTGGGGGTCGGGGGGAGGCGGCGCGGCGGGGGTATTCTGCGCGATGGCGGGCATCGCGATCAAAGCGGCGGCCGCAGCGAGGATCATCTTCATGCGACTCTCCTGTGGGTTCTGCACGATCTTGCGTGACCAGCCCCCAACGCGCCGCGCGCCGTTTTGCTCCCTCGTTTCGGAAGCGGTTCCTTACGCGCCCGAATCGAGCGCGTAGCCAGCCGACCGCACCGTCCGGATCACATCGGGCCTGTCGCCGCGGTTGATCGCCTTACGCAGCCGCCGGATATGGACGTCGACGGTGCGGCTCTCGATGTCGCTGTCGTGCCCCCACACCGCGTCGAGCAGGCGCTCGCGGCTGAACACCCAGCCAGGATGTTCGAGGAAATGCTTGAGCAGGCGGAATTCGGTCGGACCGAGCGGGACGACCTCGCCGCTGCGGCGCACCTTGTGGCCGACCGTGTCCATCTCGATGTCGGCATAGGTGAGCTGCTCGCCGGCCAGCGCGGGGCGGACGCGGCGCAGCACCGCGCCGACGCGCGCGACCAGCTCGCGCGGGGAAAACGGCTTGGTGACGTAATCGTCGGCGCCGGTTTCGAGCCCGCGGACGCGGTCCTCTTCCTCGCCGCGCGCGGTCAGCATGATGATCGGGATGTTCGCGGTCTCGGGCATGCGACGGAGACGCCGGCACACCTCGATCCCCGACAGCCCCTCGACCATCCAGTCGAGCAGCACGATGTCGGGCGTCGCTTCCTTGGCGAGCAGCAGCGCTTCCTCGCCGTCCGGGGTCTGGGCGACCTCGAAATCCTCGCGCTTGAAATGATAGACCAGCAGTTCCGCGAGCGCGGCGTCGTCTTCAACCAGCAACATCTTGGCGCGTGCCATCATAGTTCCCCTGACTTGCCGCGTTCACGCTCGGTCATTTGCGTGCCGGTCGCGGCGAAATAGACCATCTCGGCGACGTTGGTTGCGTGGTCGCCGATCCTCTCCAGATTCTTGGCGACGAACAGCAGGTGGGCGACCTGTCCGATCGTCGCGGGATTCTCGACCATGTAGGTCACCAGCATGCGGAAGATGCTGTCGTAGAAATCGTCGAGCGCCTGGTCGCGAACGCAGACGTCGACCGCGCCCTGCGCGTCGCGCGCGGCGAAGGCGTCGAGCGCATCATGGACCATCTCTGCCGCCATTCGCCCCATCGCCGGGATGACCGAGATCGGCTCGATGCGGTGCTCGCTCTCGATCATCGGCACGCGCTTGGCGATGTTCTTGGCGTAATCGCCGATCCGCTCGACGACGCCCGCGATCTTGAGCGCCGCGACCACCTCGCGCAGGTCGTTCGCCATCGGTGCGCGGAGCGCGATGATGCGGACCGCCAGCGTCTCGACTTCGGCTTCGATCGTGTCGATCTGCCGGTCGGCGGCGCGGATCTGCTCGGCGAGCGCGGTATCGCCGCGCTGCAACGCGTTCATCGCATCGTGGATCGCGCGCTCGGCCAGCCCGCCCATCTGGCTGATGAGCCCGCGCAGCTGTCCGATCTCGTCGTCGAAGACCTTGACGGTATGTTCGTGGCCGGTTGCCATGGTTTCGCTCCTCAGCCGTAGCGGCCGGTGATATAGTCGCGCGTCCGTTCCTCGCGCGGGTTGGTGAAGATGGCCGAGGTCTCGCCATATTCGACCAATTGTCCGAGGTGGAAAAAGGCGGTGCGCTGCGACACGCGCGCGGCCTGCTGCATGTTGTGGGTGACGACGACGATTGCGTAACGCCCCTTCAGTTCGTGTATCAATTCCTCGATCTTGGCGGTCGCGATCGGATCGAGCGCCGAACAGGGCTCGTCCATCAGGATCACTTCAGGATCGACCGCGATCGCGCGCGCGATGCACAGTCGCTGCTGCTGGCCGCCCGAGAGCGCCGTGCCGCTGTCGGAGAGGCGGTCCTTGACCTCGCCCCACAGCCCGGCGCGGACCAGAGATCGCTCGACGATCCGGTCCATGTCGGCCCTGGACGCCGCGAGCCCGTGGATGCGCGGGCCGTAGGCGACGTTCTCGTAGATCGACTTGGGGAAGGGGTTGGGCTTCTGGAACACCATCCCGACCCGCGCGCGGAGCTGCACCACGTCCATTTCGCGCGCATAGACATCCTCGCCGTCGAGCCGGATGTCACCCTGCACGCGGGCCGAGGCGATCGTGTCGTTCATCCTGTTCAAGGTTCGCAGGAAGGTCGACTTGCCGCAGCCCGACGGGCCGATGAACGCGGTCACCTTGTCCTGGTCGATATCGATCGACACGTCGCTGATCGCGTGCGCGGCGCCGTACCAGACGCTGACGTTGCGCGCGGTCATCTTGTGATCAATCTGGACGATAGTGTCGGTCACCAGCGGGTCTCGAAGCGGTTGCGAAGGTAGATGGCGATGCCGTTCATCGCCATCAGGAAGACGAGCAGGACGATGATCGCCGCGGACGTCTTCTCGATGAAGCCGCGGCTGACCTCGTCCGACCACAGGAAGATCTGCACCGGCAAGACGGTCGCCGGGTCGGTCAGTTTGTCGGGCGGAGTCGCGATGAACGCGCGCATGCCGATCATGAGCAGCGGCGCGGTCTCACCGAGCGCGCGCGCCATGCCGATGATCGTGCCGGTGAGGATCCCGGGCAGGGCGAGCGGCAGGACGTGATGGAAGACGACCTGGACGGGACTGGCGCCGAGCGCGAGCGCAGCGTCGCGGATCGACGGCGGCACCGCCTTGATCGCGTTGCGGCTGGCGATGACGATCACCGGCATCGTCATTAGCGCAAGCGTCAGGCCGCCGACCAAGGCGGCCGATCGCGGCAGCTGGAAGGTATTGAGGAACACCGCGAGCCCGAGCAGCCCGAAGATGATCGACGGCACCGCGGCGAGATTGTTGATCGACACCTCGATCAGGTCGGTCCAGCGGTTTTTCGGCGCATATTCCTCGAGATAGAGCGCCGACAGCACGCCGATCGGGAAGGCGAGGACGAGCGTCACCAGCATCGTCATCAGCGACCCCTTGAGTGCCCCCCAGATGCCGACCGCGGTCGGATCGGTCGCGTCCGACCCGCTCAGGAATGCCGGATTGAAACTGACGCGCAATTGCTTGGCATCGGTCAGCGCGGCCGCGCGCTTCTCGGCCTGGGGGGTACCGTCGGCCTTGGCGGCGGTATCGATATCGGCCGCGGCGGGAAGCCAGAACGACATCCTGCCGGTCGCAAGCCGCGGATTGGTCTTGAGTGCCTGGCGCACGATGTCGGCAGCGCCGTCGGAGAACAGGTCCGGCCCGCTCGGACCATATTGCGCGGCGGCGGCGCGATCGACCACCGCATCGAGCTGCGCCCCGGCGAGGGCAAGATCGGCGCCGGGTCCTTCGAGCCGGGCCGGGGTCAGGCCGAGCCCGGCCGCCGGGAAGTCGACCGTCAGCGCCACTTCGGTGGTTATGAAGCCGCGTGCGCCGTTGGCGACCATCGTGCCGAGCAGGAACAGCAGGAATCCCGCGGACAGGACGATCGCCGCCAGCCCGAACAGCCGGAAGCGGCGCTCGGCGGCGTAGCGGCGGCGCACGCGGCGCACCATCGCCGCGTCGGTCCAGTCGGTCGGGGCGCGCTCGACCTCGTGCCTGTCGAGCGGCTTATTCATACGCCTCCCGATACCGTTTCACGACGGTCAGCGCGATGATGTTGAGCAGCAAGGTGATGACGAACAGCGTCAGCCCGAGCGCGAAGGCGGCGAGCGTCTTGGGGCTGTCGAACGCCGCTTCTCCGGTCAGCAGGTCGACGATCTGCTTGGTGACGGTGGTCGCCGAGTTGAACGGGTTGAGGCTGATCGTCGCCGCGCCCGATGCGGCCATCACCACGATCATCGTCTCGCCGATCGCGCGGCTGACCGCGAGCAGCACGCCGCCGACCACGCCGGGAAGGGCGGCGGGCAGCAATACCCGGCTGATCGTCTCGCTCGGCGTCGCGCCCATCGCCAGGCTGCCGTCGCGCATCGCCGCCGGCACCGCAGCGATCGCGTCGTCGGCCATCGACGAGACGAACGGGATGATCATCACGCCCATCACCAGCCCGGCGGCGAGCGCGCTTTCGGAGGTCGCGTTGGAAATGCCGATCGCAACGCCGAACTGACGCAGCGCCGGGCCGACCATCAACGCGGCGAAATAGCCATAGACCACGGTCGGCACGCCGGCGAGGATCTCGAGCGTGGGCTTCATCCACCGGCGCAGCCGTGGCGAGGCATATTGTGTCAGGTAGATCGCGCTCATCAGCCCGAACGGGATCGCGATCAGCATCGCGATCACCGCGCCGATGAAGAACGTGCCCCAGAACAGTGGTACCGCGCCCAGGCTCGCGCCCGGCGCCTTGGGGTCGATCACCTGTGGGCTCCATTTGGTCCCGAACAGGAAATCTGTCACCGGCACCTGATCGAAGAAGCGGGCACTCTCGAACAGCAACGAGGCGACGATACCGATCGTGGTCAGGATCGCGACCAGCGACGCGACCAGCAGTCCGATCATCACCACCCGCTCGATCCGCGTGCGGGCGTTGAAGCTAGGCCGGATACGCAGGAACGCGAACGCGCCCCCCGCGATCGCCAGCAACAGCGCCGCCGCCCCGCCGATCCAGTCGTAGCGCGCCTGCTCGGTCGCATAAGCCGGTGCGAGCCGCGCAGACAGCGCATTGAGCGGCGTGCCCTGGCGGCCGTTGGCGATCGCGCGTGCCTCCGACAGGATCGCCGCGCGCTCGAACCCGGGCGGCGGCAATTCGGCCGCGGCCGGCGTCTGGAGCACGCCGTCGGTCACCATGCCGGGCGTGCACGCTCCCCACACGGCCATGAACAGCAGGGGCGGCAGGATCGTCCACATCGCCGCGAACGCCGCATGGTGGCGGGGCAGCGACGAGAAGCGCTGCCCTTGCACCTTGCGGAACGCGATCGCGCGCACGCGTCCCGACAGCCAGGCGATCAGCCCGAGCCCAAGGACGAGGAAGAGGAGCGCGCCGCTCGACATGTCAGCGCAGCGTCCCGGGATCGAGCAGGGTCTGGTTCCGGACGATCGCGACCGATCGGGCACGCACGTCCGCCGGCGCCGCGATCAGGCCGCGGCGGACCAGCGGACCGTCGGGATCCCAGGCCTGGGCATAGGCATCGAGGAATGCCTTCAGGTTCGGGATCGCGCTCAGATGCGCCTTCTTGACGTAGAGGAACAACGGTCGCGACCCCGGATATTGGCCGTGCGCGATCGTCTCGTAGGTCGGCTCGATGCCGTTCAGCGGCACGCCGTTCAGCCGGTCCTTGTTCTCTTCCAGATACGAATAGCCGAAGATGCCGATCGCCTCGGGATTGGCCTGGAGCTTCTGGACGATCAGATTGTCGTTCTCGCCCGCGTCGATATAGGGACCGTCGTCCCGCATGCGGGTGCAGGCATGCGCGAAATCGTCCGGCCTGGCCTCACGGAGCGCCGCTGTCTCCGGCCTGATTTGTTCGCAGCCGCGGGCCAGGATCAGCTCGGCGACGGCGTCGCGCGTGCCGCTGGTCGACGGCGGACCATAGACCTGGATGCGAATCGCGGGCAGCGCAGGATTGACGTCGCGCCACGTCTTGGCGCGATTGGGTTTGCCGTCGGGCTCGGCCGCCAGCGCCTTGTAGATGTCGGCCGGGGTCAGCTGCAGCTTGGGGCCGTTGTTCGCCTCGGCGAACGCGACGCCATCGAGCCCGATCTGGATCTCCATCAACGCGCTCGCGCCGTTCGCGGCACAGGTACGGTATTCGCTCGCCTTCATCCGGCGGCTGGCATTCGTGATATCGGGATAGCGCCCGCCCAGTCCTTTGCAGAACAGGTTGATGCCGCCGCCCGTGCCGGTCGATTCGATCACCGGGGCGGGGATGCCGGGGTTGGCCGCGACGAACTGTTCGGCGACCAATGTCGTGAACGGATAGACGGTCGACGAGCCCACCACGCTGATCCGGTCGCGCCCGGCGCCCGCCATCGATGCCTGGTCCTGGCATGCGGTCAGTAACAAGGATGTCGCGCCGAACAGCGCGAGCGCACGAACCATTGAGGGCCTTCCCGACGGAGCGACTCGCCCCGGCCGGCGCGCTATCACGCCGGTTTCGGGCCCTCTGTGACAGTCGCGTTACCCTTTGATGACAGTGTCGCCGGAGCCAGGGCCGGGAGCAGGATCGTGACGACCGTGCCGCGCCCGACCTGGCTCGCGATATCGAGCCGCCCGCGGTGCCGCTCGACGATATGCTTGACGATCGCGAGGCCGAGGCCGGTCCCGCCGAGCGCACGGCTGCGTCCCGAATCGACACGATAGAATCGCTCGGTCAGCCTCGGGATATGCTCGGGCGCGATCCCGTCGCCCTCGTCGCCGACCGACAGCCGGACCATGCTGGTCGCGTCGCGCCACAATCTGACCGTCACCGGCGTGCCGGCGCGGCCGTATTTCATCGCGTTGCCGATCAGATTGTGCAGCGCCTGGCTCAACTGGATGCGGTCGCCGCCGACCGGCGGGACGTTGGCGGCGATATCGGCGACGATGTCCGACGCGCGTTCGTCGGCGGCATCCATCAACTCCGAATGGACCTCGGACACGAGGTCGCCGAGGTCGATCGAGGCGTCGGGCAGGCGATATTTCTCGGCCTCGATCCGGCTGAGCGAGATCAGATCCTCGACCAGCCGCTGCATCCGCCGCGCCTCGTCGGCCATCACCTTGAGGAAGCGGTCGCGCATCGCCGGATCGTCGCCGGCACCATCGGCCAAGGTCTCGGCGAACCCCAGGATCGACGCGAGCGGGGTGCGCAATTCGTGGCTGGCGTTGGCGACGAAATCGACCCGCATGCGCTCGGCGGCATAACTCCGCGTCTGGTCGGTCAGGTGCGCGACGCGCCGCCCGTCGGGCAGGTCGGTGACGCGCAATTCCCAGCGCTGGTCGAGCGTGCCCAGGCCGACGAGGTTGATCGGCTCGGACGATCCGGCGCCCGGCGGCGCGGTGAGCCGCTCGGCCGCGGCTGGGTGGCGGATCGCCAGCCGCACATCCTGTCCGGTGATGTGATTGCCGAGCACCTCGCGCGCCGGACCATTGGCTTCCTCGACGCGTCCGTTGGCGATCACCAGCACCGGCTCGACGATCGCCTCGAGCACCGGCGCGAGCTGGGCCGCGGGCGGCGTCGGCTCGGCGGCGGGTGTTGCCGCTAGCGTCGTATCGGCCGCGCCGAACGTCAGCAGGACGACGACGATGCCGCCGACCAGCGCGATCAGTGCACCGGCAGGATTGTCGGACACGATCAGCACGGCGCCCGCCGCGACCAAAGCGGCGAACAGGCCGAGCAGGAAGCGGGAACCGAAGCGCTGCGTCATCGCTCTCGGTCCTAGGGCGTGCATCGATCACCGACAATGGTTTCCGGTCGCGCGGTAACCATTCCAGCCGCTTGCCAGCCGCTTGCTAATGTGAAAGGCGTTTCAACCATGGACGGGGAAAACCAGGATCGACCGGCCGCCGAGCCGCATCCGACGCGCCGCCGCGCGCTGATGCTCGGCGCCGCGACCGCGTCGGTGGTGATCTCGATCCGCCCCGCGCTCGCGCAGACCAACGCCTCGGTCCTCACCTGTGAGATCCCCGTGCCGGATGCCGGCCGCGCCGGCATGTACGTCGCCGCCGACGGGTCGCTCGTGCTGAGCGGCACCAAGGACGCTTTTCCGGGGGCGACCAAGCCGTTCAAGGCGGAGGACGTCCGTACCGCGCTCAACGGCGGTACCCTGCCGGGCACGACCTACGACCAGAGCCGCGCCTATACCGCCTATATCCGCCGGCTGCAGCACGGCACCGCCGGCTTCACCTGCTTCGCCTCGCTGCAGATGCCGCGCGGCTGATTGCCGCCAGCCTTCCGCCGATGGCGACCATGTATCGCGCCGCACCGCCCGACAGCCTGATCGTCGTGCCGATCGATCTGCTGACCGCGATCTATCATCGCGCCTCGGGCCAGACGCATCTGATGGCCGCGCCGGCGCCGGAAATCCTCGCGGCGCTGGGGCAGGGGCCGCTCGATGCCGAGGCGCTGCTGGCGAAGCTGCGCGCCGACTATGACCTCGTCGATGCCGATCCCGCGGCGCTGAGCGCGCGGCTCGACGAATTGGTCGAGACCGGGCTCGTCGAGCGGCGATGAGGCACGCTTTCTCGGTCGCGATCGGCCCGGTAGGTTTCCGCCTCGGATCGGACTGGCGCGGGCCCGTCGCCGCGCTCGAACGGCTCTACGCCAGCTATCCCAAGCCGCAGGACGGCATCGCCGATTTCACCGTGCGGCTGTTCGCCGACCGGCCGTGGCGCCGCTTTTTCCGCCCCAAGGTGATGATCGGCGGCGACTTCGTCCTGCCCGAGGCCGCGCCGCTCAGCCTCGAACATGGCCTGCTCGCGGCGGAAATGGCGATGAACCTGCAGATGGCGCTGGGCCAGCGGCGCTACCTGCTGCTCCACGCCTCGGCGGTCGAACGCGATGGCAAGGCGCTGGTGATGTCCGGCCTGTCGGGCGCGGGCAAGTCGACGCTGGCCGCCCTGCTGATGACGCGCGGCTGGCGGTTGATGGGGGACGAATTCGCGCTGGTCGATCCGGCGACGGGTCTGATCCACGCCTTTCCGCGCCTGATCAGCCTCAAGAACGAGGCGATCGGCGTGATGCAGGACGCCGCGCCCGGTGGCGCCTTCGGTCCGCTGCTCGCCGACACGCCGAAGGGCGCGATCCGCCATCTCGTTCCCGACGCGCGGTCGGTCGCGGCGATGCGCGAGCCGGCGCGGCCCGCGCTGATCCTGTTCCCGACCTTCGGCCACGACGCAGCGGTCCGCGACGTCGCGCCGAGCGAGGTGTTCGTCCGCCTGACCCAGGCCTCGACCAATTATGTCGCGCTCGCCGAGCGGGGCTTCACGGCACTCACCCGATTGGTCGCCGAAACGCCGGCGCGCGCGATCGACTATCCCGATACCGAAAGCGCGATCGCGCAGGTCGAGGCGTTGTGGGCGGCGTTGTGACTCCCGCCGCCTCCACTCCACACGCCTCCCCGGCGAAGGCCGGGGCCCAGTCGCAATGTCCTGAGTTGGAGAGCGCAGTCTTCGCCAACGTATTTCGTCGATACTGGGCCCCGGCCTTCGCCGGGGAGGCGTTGTGATGGCGGCGGACGGCAGGTTGCTGGCTCGGGCACTTGCCGATCCGCAGTCGGTGAACAGCCTCGACGGCGCCGGCTGGCAAGCCTTGCTGACCATCGCCCGAGCCGAACTGCTCAGCGCCAGCCTAGCCTACCGCCTCGATGGCATCGCCAAGCCGGAGGCGGCGCAGCGCTTCCTCGACGATGCCAAGGCGTCTTGCGAGCAGGGCCGGCTCGTCGCCTTGTGGGAAGTCGAGATGGCGCGCCGCGCGCTCGGCGCGCTCGGCGTTCCCGTGGTGCTGCTCAAGGGTAGCGCGTTCATCGCCGCCGGGCTGGCGGCGGGGCAGGGCCGCTTCGTTGGCGATCTCGACATCCTCGTGCCGCGTGCCGTGCTCGACCGCGTCGAGGGGGCGTTGCTCGATGCCGGCTGGGAATGGGTCAAGCCCGACCCCTATGACGATGCCTATTACCGCCGCTGGATGCACGAACTGCCGCCGCTGATCCATCGCGACCGCGACCGCATGATCGACGTCCACCATACGATCCTGCCGCTCACCGCGCGCCCGACGCCCGACGCCGATGCGCTGATCGCCGACAGCGTGGCGCTCGAAAACGGTCTGCGCATGCTGTCGCCCGCGGACATGGTGTGCCACGCCGCCGCCCATCTGTTCGCCGATGGTGACTTGTCGGGAGGGATGCGCAACCTGTGGGACATCCACTGCGTGATGGACGAATTCGGCAGTGTCGATCTGCCCGAGCGCGCCCGGCTGCATGGACTGGCGCCGGCGGTCGGCCGGGCGCTCCGGCTGGCAAACACGCTCTACGGCACGCCGCTTCCCGACGGCTGGCGCGTGGCCGGGACGGGTGACCGGCTCTACCTGCGCCGGCTCACCGCGCGCGACGGCTGGGGGCGGCATACGCGGCCGGTCACGCGGCTCGGTTTCTACGTGCGCTCGCACTGGCTGCGCATGCCGCCGATGATGCTGGCGCAGCACCTGTGGACCAAATGGCGCAAGGGCGCGGGCTGACCATTCCCCTGTCGTAATGATATGAGGCCGCGACTCAGGGGGAGAGCGACATGACCAAGAAATGGATCGCGCCGGCGCTCGCCGGCCTGTGCCTGGCGAGCGGCGCGTGGGGCGAGAGCGCGCAGATCCGCGGCAAGTTTCCGGCCAATGTTCGCGAGGCGGATTTGCTCGAGAATGTCGTCGTCGACCGCTTCGACGGCCGCGACGCGCGCCAGTTCGAGGCAGCGCTGGAGCAGGCGATCGGCGTCCCGGCCGGACGCCCCGACGGCGTGCTGTCGGGTGGTGTGACCACCGGGGTCGACGAGAGCAGCTACAAGGGCAATGAGGAACTCTGCATCGACTGGAAGGACGGCAAGCGCGACGGCACCTGCCTCAAGCGCGCGAAGGTCGAAGTCCGGTGCTTCCGCCGCGTCATCAACCTGACCGTCAGCGTGCGGCTCGCCCGTGCCGCCGACAACCGGCCGATCTGGTCGGACAACAAGCCGCTGCGCGACGAGACGACTTGGTGCGAGGGCAAGGCGCCGTATCGGACCACAGAGGAAGCGGTGTCGGCAATGATCCGCGATCTCGCGCAGAAGATCCGGCTCGACGTCCGGCCGCGCGTGGAGACCTACAAGATCCGCTTCCGCGAGGACCGCGACAACATGCCCAAGGACATCGGCGCCGAGTTCAAGGCGATCGTCAAATTGTCCAACAGCGACGTGCTGACGGCGTGCCGGCAATGGGCCGCGCTCAACGGCCAGCTCCCCAATCATCCGTCGATCCTCTACAATCTGGGCGTCTGCGCAGAGGCTGTGGGCGGCTATGCCGACGCCCAGAATTTCTACCGCTCGGCGCAGGCAGCGTTACCCAAGAAGTCCAGCGAGATGGCCGAAACGGCGGACCGCGCCGGCCGCCTGATGATTGCGCGCGCCGATGATGAAGAACTGGCGCGGCGCCGCGCCAATCGCCGCTAGCCGTGCCGCATGTCATGCGGCAGACTAGTTAGCCGACGAAGGGGAGAGTGACGATGCGCTACGGGATCCTGCTGGCTGCCACGCTCGCGGTGACGGGCTGTTCGATGGGGCAGGACATGTCCGTGACCGACGCCGCGGTGGCCGATTTCCACGCCAAGTTGAACGGCGGCCAGTTCAAGGCGATCACCGATGCGTCGGGGCCGGAAATCAAGAATGACGCGGCCGGTTTCACCGGCCTGGTCGAGGCGATCCACCGTAAGCTGGGCACGTTCAAGTCGGCCACCCGCCAAGGGTTCAACGACAATATCAACAACGGCGACCATCTGTTCACCGCGGCCTACGCCAGCGTCTATTCGAGCGGGCCGGCGACCGAGAATTTCGTCTATCGCCTGAACAGCGGAAAGCCGGTGCTGATCGGCTATCACGTGCAATCGGCGGCGTTGCTCAAATGACGGGCTGAGCCGCGCCCGCGATCTGCTCGAGCGCGCCCGCGAGGTCGTCGTAATGCGCGAAGGCGATATCCGCGCCGAGATCGCCGGCATGGCCGGGCGAGAACAGCGCAACGGGCATCCCGGCGGCGCGTGCGGCGCGGACGTCATAGGTGGTGTCGCCGACGAATGCCGGGCGTCCCGGCACGGCGCAGCGATCCACCATCATGTCGAGCGGGGCGCGGTCGGGCTTCATCGCGACCAGGCCATCGGTATCGCCACCGATCACGCAGGCGAAGCGGTCGGCGAGGCCGAGTTCGCGAAGCAGGGCGATCGCCAGATGCTCGAGCTTGTTGGTAACCACCGCCAGCACGACTCCACGGTCGCGCAGATCGTCCAGCGCGGCGAGGACGCCGGGGAAGGGGCGGGTCAGGACGGCGATGTTCGCCGCGTTATAGTCGAGCAGTTCGGGCAACAGCTCATCGAGCGGCGCTTCGTCGCCCGTCGCCCGAAGGGCGCGCTGCAACAGCAGGCGCGCGCCGCCGCCCATCATGCTGCGGACCCAGTCGACCGTGAGCGGGGGTCGGCCGATCGTCGCCAGGCTGTGGTTCACCGCCGCGGCGATGTCGGGGGCGCTGTCGACCAGGGTTCCGTCGAGGTCGAAGCCCAGCAGGGCGAAGGGGAAATCGGTCATCGTGCCGCCGCCTGCCAGCATCGCTATGGAAAAGGCAATATGTTCGTGGCAGGGCGCGCCCACGGAGACGCCTCGCTATGACCAAACCAATCGCCGCGATCATCCTTGCCGCCGGCATGGGCACGCGGATGAAGTCCGACCTGCACAAGGTGCTGCACCCGATCGCCGGCCGGCCGATGCTGCTCCATCTGATCGACAATGTGCAGGCGCTCGACGCCGCGCGGATCGTCGTCGTCGCGGGCGCGCGCCGCGAGCAGGTCGAGGCGGCGGTGACGCCGCTGGGGGTCGAGGTCGCGATCCAGGCCGAGCAACTCGGCACCGGTCATGCCGTGCAGCAGGCCGAGGCGGCGCTCTCCGGCTTCGACGGCGACGTGTTGATCCTGTACGGCGACGTGCCTTTGGTCACCACCGATACGATGCGGCGGATGATCGAGCGGCTGCATGGCGACGGCGAGCCCAGCGTCGTCGTCCTCGGGTTCCGTCCCGCCGAAGCCGCGGCCTATGGCCGCGTTATCGCCGACGCTGACGGCCGCATCGCGAAGATCGTCGAGTTCAAGGATGCGTCGCCCGATGAGCGCGCGGTCGACTTGTGCAATTCGGGCCTCATGGCCGTACGCTCCGTCGATCTGTTCAGGCTGCTGGCGCAGGTGACGAACGATAATGCGGCGGGCGAATATTATCTGACCGACCTCGCCGAACTGGCGGTCCGCGACGGACGCGGCGCGATGGTGGTCGAAACCGGTGCGGACGAAGTCGCCGGCATCAACAGCCGCGCCGAGCTCGCTGCGGTAGACGCCAACTGGCAGGCGGAGCGCCGCGTGCGCGCCATGGCCGAGGGCGCCACCCTGGTCGATCCGGCGACCGTCTGGTTCAGCTTCGACACGCGGGTCGGCCGCGACGTGCTGATCGAGCCCAACGTCTTCTTCGGTCCGGGTGTCACGGTGGCGGACGGCGCGATCATCCACGGCTTCAGCCATATCGAGGGTGCAACCATCGGTACGGGCGCGGAAGTCGGCCCTTATGCCCGCCTGCGCCCTGGCGCGGTGCTCGGCGAGAAGTCGAAGGTCGGTAATTTCGTCGAGGTGAAGAAGTCGGTGCTCGGCAAGGGCGCCAAGGCCAATCACCTGACCTATCTCGGCGATGCCGAGATCGGCGCCGGCGCGAACATCGGCGCGGGCACGATCACCTGCAATTACGACGGCTTCTTCAAGTACAAGACGGTGATCGGGGAGGGCGCGTTCGTCGGTTCAAATTCGGCGCTGGTGGCGCCGGTCACGATCGGCGCGGGCGCGATCGTGGGCGCGGGATCGACGGTGACGAAGGATGTGGAGGCCGACGCGCTGCGCCTGGTGCGACCCGATCAGCAGACCAAGGCTGGCTGGGCGAAGCGTTTTCGTGAGATGATGACGGCGAAGAAGGCCGCTAAATAGCGCGATGAGTGCATTGACATGATATCATGATATGATATCTATATATCATGCGTTTCCTGGCTGATATTCCCGACGACGACGTGCAGTGGCTCGACCGCCAAGCGGCCGAACAAGGCAAGTCGCGTGCGGCAATCGTTCGAGAGGCCATCGTTGCCTATCGCGCCGAAGCGAGCAAAGACTGGATCAAACGGGGTTTCGGTTATTGGAAGAATCGCGACGATATCGGCGACGGCGTCGAGTATCAGCGGGCGATTCGCGAAGACCGCGATAACGGCTGACCTCCATTGGCGGACCCGATATTTGACACGAACATCGTGATCGATTGGCTTCGTCAGCGACCGCAGGCGGCGGCCGAACTCGAGCGCTACAAGCGTCATCGCATCAGCCGCATCGCCTGGGCTGAAGTGCTCGCGGGTGAACCAATGGAAACGCGGCACCATGTTCAGATGCTGATTGCGCCGTTCGAGATCGTGGAGGTCGATAGCCGTATTGCGATGGCGGCTTCGGACATTCGGTTTCGGACCCGGATGAAGTTGTTGGATGCGCTGATCCTGGCCACTGCTCAGGTAAATGGCGCGATTCTCGTTACCCGCAATACCAAGGATTTCCCGGCCAATATGCCGGGCATCCGTGTTCCCTATATCCTGTAAGAAAGCTACCCAACCATGTGCGGAATCATCGGAATCGTCGGTAACGAACAGGTCGCCGGCCGGCTGGTCGAGGGGCTGCGACGGATGGAGTATCGCGGCTATGATTCGGCTGGCGTCTGCACCGTCCAGGACGGCCAGCTGATCCGCCGCCGCGCCGAGGGCAAGCTCAAGAATCTCGAGGCGGTGCTCGCCGCCGACCCCGCTCCCGGCACCACCGGGATCGCGCATACCCGCTGGGCGACGCATGGCGCGCCGACCACGTCGAACGCGCACCCGCATGCGACCAAGGAAGTCGCGCTCGTCCACAACGGAATCATCGAGAATTTCAAGCCGTTGCGCGAAGCGCTCCAGGCGCGCGGCCGTGTGTTCGAGAGCGAGACCGATACCGAGGTCGTCGCGCATCTTGTCAGCGAACAGGTCGAGGCGGGCAAGTCGCCGCAGGATGCGGTCAAGGCCGCGTTGCCGCAATTACGCGGCGCCTTCGCATTGGCGATCGCGTTCCGCGAGCACGCCGACCTCTTGATCGGCGCGCGGCTCGGCTCGCCGCTGGTCGTCGGTTATGGCGAGGGCGAGACCTATCTCGGGTCGGACGCGCTGGCCCTGGCCGGGCTCACCCAGCGCATCGCCTATCTCGACGAGGGCGACTGGGTCGTCATCACCCGCGACGGCGCGCAGATTTTCGATGCTCAGAACAATCCGGTCGAGCGCGAAATCACCGTTTCGGGCGCGACCGCCGCGATGATCGAAAAGGGCAATTACCGCCACTTCATGCTCAAGGAGATCCACGAGCAGCCGATCGTAGTCGCGCAGACCTTGCGCTCGTACATCCGCGGCGTCGAGCAGACCGTTGCGCTGCCGCAGATGGACTTCGACCTGTCGACGGTGAAGCGCGTCACCATCGTCGCCTGCGGCACCAGTTTCTACGCCGGGCTCGTGGCCAAATATTGGTTCGAGAGCTTCGCGCGCGTGCCGGTCGATATCGATGTCGCGAGCGAATTCCGCTACCGCGATCCGGTGTTCGAGGACGGCGGGCTGGCGCTTTTCATCAGCCAGTCGGGCGAGACCGCCGACACGCTTGCCGCGCTGCGTCACGCCAAGAAGGCCGGACAGAAGATCGCCGTCGTCGTTAACGTGCCGACCAGCACGATGGCGCGTGAGGCCGATTTGCTGCTGCCGACGCATGCCGGACCCGAGATCGGCGTCGCCTCGACCAAGGCGTTCAGCTGCCAACTTGCAGTACTCGCCGCGCTCGCTGCGCATCTCGCGGTGGTCAAGGGCAAGATGAGCCGCGAGGAAGAGGTCACGGTAGTCAGGCATCTGATCGAGGCGCCCGCGGCGCTCAACGCTGCACTGGCCTATGACGAGGCCATCGCCGCGATGGCGCACCTGATCGCGCCGGCGCGCGACGTGCTCTATCTCGGTCGCGGCCCGGACTATCCGCTGGCGCTCGAAGGGGCGCTGAAGCTCAAGGAAATCAGCTATATCCACGCCGAAGGTTACGCGGCGGGTGAAATGAAGCACGGCCCGATCGCCTTGATCGACGAGAACGTGCCGATCATCGTCATCGCGCCGTCGGGGCCGCTGTTCGAGAAGACCGTCAGCAACATGCAGGAGAGCCAGGCGCGCGGCGGCAAGATCGTGCTGATCTCCGATGCGGAGGGCCTGGCCGAGGCAGGCGAGGGCTGCCTGGCGACGATCGAGATGCCCAAGGTCCACCCGCTGATCGCGCCGCTGGTCTATGCGGTGCCGGTGCAGTTGCTCGCCTATCACGTGGCGGTGGCGAAGGGGACCGACGTCGATCAGCCGCGCAACCTCGCAAAGTCGGTGACGGTCGAATAAGTGTGCGTTAGGGTGGACGCATGGCGCTCGCCCATACGCTGGACGCGAATCCGCACTGGCTGCCGCACCCGTCGCGGGGTGCGCTGGCGCACATCCCCGGCAATTACGGCCTGCCGCTCGTCGGCAACACGCTGAAGCTGCTGCGCAATCCCATGCAGTTCGGCAGGCAGATGGTGGAGCGCTACGGTCCGATCTATCGCAACCACACGTTCGGCGAGGTCAATGTCGCCCTGCTCGGGCCCGAAGCCAACGAACTGATCCTGTTCGATCGCGACAAGCTGTTTTCTTCAGAGCAAGGCTGGGGACCGTTGCTCAACCTGCTGTTTCCTCGCGGGTTGATGCTGATGGATTTCGACAAGCATCGCGCCGACCGCAAGACCCTGTCGGTTGCGTTCAAGCCCGAACCGATGCGGCATTACGCGACTCAGCTCGACGCCGGCATCGCGCGGGCGGTCGCTGGCTGGGGTGGTCGCTCGATGCGTTTCTACGACGCGATCAAGAAGCTGACGCTCGACCTCGCCGCGACCAGCTTCCTGGGGGTCGAGCTCGGCGCCGAGGCGGATCGCATCAACCAGGCGTTCGTCGATGAGGTCCAGGCGAGCATCGCGGCGATCCGGATACCCTTGCCGGGAACGATGATGCGCAAGGGCGTGAGGGCGCGTGCCTATCTGATCGATTGGTTCGAACGCGAGATCCCGGCGCGGCGCCATGGCGCGCGGGGCGGCAATGGCGAAGATTTCTTCTCGCAATTCTGCCGGGCAACCGATGACGAGGGGCAGCCGCTCTCGACCGATGCGATTGCTGATCACATGAATTTCTTGATGATGGCGGCGCACGACACGATCACTTCGTCGGCGACCACGCTGGTGATGCTGCTCGCGCGCAATCTCGAATGGCAGGAGCGGTTGCGCGAAGAGGTCCAGGGGCTCGATCCCCAGATGCCGGTCACCGAACAGCTCGATCGCCTGATCCTCACCGATTACGCGTTCAAGGAGGCGCTTCGGATGAAGCCGCCGGTGCCGTCGCTGCCGCGCCGCGCGCTGCGCGACTTCGAGTTCGGCGGCTACACCATTCCTGCCGGGACCAGCGTCGGGGTCAGCATCGCCTGGACCCACCGCATGCCCGACATCTGGCCCGAGCCAGAGAAATTCGACCCGCTGCGCTTCACGCCGGAAGCGTCCAAGGGGCGCCACCGCTTCGCCTGGGTGCCCTATGGCGGCGGCGCCCATATGTGCCTGGGGCTGCACTTCGCGCAGATGCAGATGAAGCTGCTGATGGCCAATCTGCTGACGCGCTACCGGATCGAGATTGATCCCGGTGCCGGCGATGCCTGGCAGATGTTCCCGATCCCGCGGCCGAAGGACGGTCTGCCGGTTAGGATGATCGCGATTCGGTAACATTCACCTGCATTGGCTGGCGCGTTTAAGCTCCGTTCGCCCTGAGCTTGTCGAAGGGCACCCAAGTGGCGCGCGGATCAGACCCATCGTGCTTCGACAGGCTCAGCACGAACGGAATGGTGGGGCGGTTTCAGTGCGGTGCGTGCCGGGATGCTCAGCCCACCACCGTCAGAATCTCCGCATAGATGTCGACCAGCGCCTCCAGGTCCGCGATCGCCACCGCTTCGTCGGTCTTGTGCATGGTCGCGTTGACCAGGCCGAATTCGACCGTCGGGCAGAGTTGCGACAGGAAGCGCGCATCGCTCGTGCCACCGGTGGTCGACAAGGTCGGCCTGACCCCGACGACCTTCTCGATCGCCTCGGTCACCAGCCCCGACAACGCGCCGGGTTGGGTCAGGAACGCCTCGCCGGAGATGCGCGCGATCACCTGCGCCTCGGGCGCGTGCGCCTTGACCGTCCGCTCGATCAGGGCGACCAAATCCTCGCCGCGCTGCTCGTCGTTGAAGCGGATCGACATGCGCGCGCTGGCCTTGGCCGGGATGACGTTGGTCGCCGGGTTGCCGACAGTCACGTCGGTCACTTCGATGTTCGACGGCTGGAACCAGTGATTGCCGCGGTCGAGCTCGATCGCATCGATCGCGGCCAGGGCGGCGACCAATTTGGGAATCGGATTGTCGGCGAGGTGGGGATAGGCGACGTGGCCCTGACGGCCCGGCACGTCGATCCAGATGTTGACCGACCCGCGCCGTCCGATCTTGATCATGTCGCCGAGCCGCGCGGTCGAGGTGGGTTCGCCGACCAGGCAGAGATCGGGCTTGAGGCCGCGCGCCTCCATCCGGTCGAGGATCGCGCGGGTGCCGTAGATGGCGGGCCCTTCCTCGTCGCCGGTGATCAGCAGGCTGAGCGTGGGCCCATCGACACGCGCCGCGGCCGCAGCGAAGGCGGCGATCGCGCCCTTCATGTCGACCGCGCCGCGGCCAAAGAGCAGGTCGCCGCGCACTTCGGGCGCGAACGCACCGCTCGCCCAGCCATCGCCCGGCGGCACGACGTCGAGATGGCCGGCAAAGGCGAAATGCGGGCCCTTGCCATGACGGATCGCGATCAAGTTCTCGACCGGACCGTCGGGCGCCTCGCCGATGGTGAAGCGGTCGATCTCGAACCCGATCACGCTCAGCGCCTGGGCGAGCACGTCGAACACCTCGCCGGTCGCGGGGGTCACGCTTTCGGCGGCGATCAGTGCCTTGGTGAGTTCGACGACGTTGGGCACCATATTCCCCCGGCTGGATACGATCTGCCTCTTGCCTTGCATCGAGCGGGAGGGAAAGGTCCGCGCGTACGGGGGTGCGGAGAATTGCCAATGTTTATCCTGTTGCTTGCTGCCGCCCTCCAGACCGCGCCTCCCGCGGAAGCGCCTGCGGACGAGGACGTGATCGACATCACGCCCGGGCATTGTATCGCCGCGGCCGATCGTCTCGACACCGCTGTCCGCCTGGCGCGCGAGATGCTCGACGCGAGAAGCGCGGGATCGGGCGACACCACCGTGATCCAGGCGCGCGTCGCCCGCGCGCAGGCGGTCAGCGCGGCGATCCGGACGCGCTTTCCCAAGGTGGTGGCAACGGATGACGATCGCGACGATCTGTCGGGCGGCGATGTGATGCCATTCGCCGAGCAATGCCTGACCGCCAGCCCGCCCAAGGGGAAATAGGTCATGCCCAAGCTCGATCTCGATGCCATCCCGCAGACCAATGCGACCGGCTATCCGCCGCAATATGCGGACGTGGTGCAGGGGCGCTGGTACCGCCGACTGGCGCCCGCCGGCGGGGTCACCGATTTCGGGCTGAGCCATGTGACGCTCAAGCCCGGCGCCTGGTCGTCGCAGCGCCATTGGCACGAAGGCGAGGACGAGTTCGTCGTGGTGCTGGCGGGCGAGGTGGTATTGGTCGACGAAGCGGGTGAACATGTCATGCGTGCCGGCGACGTCGCGGCCTTTCCGAAGGGCGACGGCAACGGCCATGTGCTGCAGAACCGCTCCGACGGCGATTGCGTGTTCGTCGCGATCGGTTGCGAACAGAAGACCGACTGCCATTATCCGGACATCGACATGCACTTGTTCGCAGGCGCTTCCGAACAGCGGCGCAAGGATGGGAGTCGGTTTTGATCGGCGCGATATTCTCCGCTTTGTGATGGCGCGGCGCGGCGCTTGATGCTAGCGCGACCCTCGGTCGTGCCCGCTGGGCCGCCAGCAAGGGAGCTCTGACAATTCGCCAGATCGCGGCTTTGCCGTATCGGACCGAAGGCGCCGCCAGCGACGCTCCGATCCGCATCCTGCTCGTCACCTCGCGCGAGAACCGGCGCTGGGTCATCCCCAAGGGCAATCCGCCGTCGGGGATGATCGGCCACGCCGCCGCCGCGCTCGAGGCCGAGGAGGAAGCGGGGGTGCAGGGGCTCGTGTGTCCGACGCCGCTCGGCACTTATCGCTATCGCAAGCGGCAGAAGAACGGCGCGTCGCTGATGATCGACGTCGAGGTCTTTCCGCTGGCGGTCAATCGCGAGCTCGACGCGTGGAAGGAACAGGGCGAGCGCGAGCGGCGCTGGGTCAGTCTGCCCGACGCCGCGTCGATGGTCGACGAACCCGATCTGCGCGACCTCATCCGCTCGTTCGGCCCGTCAGAATTCAAGGCGGCCACGCGCCGCACCGGCATCGTCGCCGCAACCCAATCGAGGATCAGTCCCATGTTCGCCTGGTTTCAGCGCCTGTTGCCCAAAACCGGCAACTTCTTCGAGATGTTCGAGGCGCATGCCCAGACCGTGACCGCCGCCGCCGACGCGCTCTCGCGCCTGCTCCAGGACGGCAATGGCGCGGCCGCCGACCATATTCGTGAGGTGATCGAGCGCGAGAACGACGCCGACGAGATCACCCGGTCGGTGCTCAAGACCGTGCGCGAGACCTTCCTGACGCCGTTCGATCGCGGCACGATCACCAGCCTGATCGGTTCGATGGACGATGCGATCGACGAGATGCAGGCCGCGGTCCAGGCGATCGACCTCTATGAAGTTCGCGATTTCGACCAGGAAATGAAGGATATGGCGGCGATCATCGTCGACGCCGCGCGTCTTACTGCCGAGGCGATGCCGTTGCTGCGCGATGTCGGCCGCAATGCCGGGCGCCTCCACGAACTGACCGAGCGGCTGGTCCGCATGGAAGGCCATGCCGACGACATCCACCGCGCCGGTCTCAAGCGCGGCTTCGTCGAATATGCCCGTCAGGATACGCTGCGCTTCATCGTCTCGCGCGAGGTCTACAAGCATCTCGAGCGGATCGTCGACGCGTTCGAGGATGTCGCCAACGAGATCGACGGCATCGTCATCGATCACGCCTGAGCCCAGTCGATGCACGACCTTGCTCTTCCGCTGCTGATCGGCCTGATCGCCGTCGCGCTGGCGTTCGACTTCCTCAACGGGTTGCACGACGCCGCCAACTCGATCGCGACGGTCGTATCGACGCGGCTGCTCAAGCCGGTCCACGCGGTGATCTTCGCCGGCGTGTTCAACTTCGCGGCCTATTTCCTGACGATCACCTTCCCCAGCCTGCACGCGGTCGCCTCGACCATCGGCCAGGGGCTGATCGACAAGAATCTGGTGACGCCGGGCGTGGTGTTCGGCGCGCTGATCGGCGCGATGTTCTGGAATGTGGTGACTTGGCTCAAGGGCATTCCCTCCTCGTCGAGCCATGCCCTGGTCGGCGGGCTGATCGGGTCGGGCGTCGCGCATGCCGGGATGACCGGCATCCAGTGGACCGGGCTCAACAAGACGTTGATCGCGATCGTGCTGTCGCCGGTGCTCGGCATGCTGCTGTCGATGCTGATCATGCTGGTCACCAGCTGGATGTTCGCGCGCACCAGCAATCGCTCGGCGGAAAAGAGCTTCCGCGTGCTGCACATCATCTCGTCGGGCACCTATTCGCTGAGCCACGGCCTCAACGACGCGCAGAAGACGATGGGCATCATCACCGTCCTGTTGTTCTCGACCGGCTATCTCCACGGCAAGTTCGAGGTGCCGCATTGGGTCGCGATCAGCTGCTACATCGCGATGGGCCTGGGCACGCTGACCGGCGGCTGGAAGATCATCGAGACGATGGGCAGCCGCATCACCAAGCTGTCGCAGCACCAGGGGTTCAGCGCCTCGGCAGGTGGTACGATCATGGTGTTCACCGCGTCACTGCTCGGCATCCCGGTGTCGACCACGCACACCATCACCGGCTGCGTGATCGGCGCGGGCGTGGCGAAGCGCGCGAGCGCGGTGCGCTGGGGCGTGGCAGGTAACGTGGTGATCGCCTGGATCGTGACGATCCCCGCCTCGGCAGCGGTCGGCGCGCTCTTCTACCTGCTCACCACGCTGTTCTGATCGGCGTGGCGGGACCGATCGAGGCGCCCCCGCCCTTTACGTTTCGGTGGGCTTCTCGAACTTCTCGATCACCCATTCCTCTTCCTGGGCGGCGGCGATCCAGTCCTGCATGAAGGGATGATTGAGCACCGCGTCGACATAGGGCACCGCGAAGCGCGCCACGGGCAATTGATAGGTCGCCAGCCGCGTACAGACCGGCGCGTACATGATGTCGGCGGCGCCGAACTCGCCGAACAGGAACGGGCCCGATCCGCCGAACCGTGCGCGCGCCTGCGCCCAAATCTCCATCAGCCGGGTCAACTCGGCGATCACGTCGTCGTCGGGAAGTTGGGGCGGATAGACCTGGCGGATGTTCATGCCGTGCTTGTTGCGCAAGGCGGCGAAGCCCGAATGCATCTCGGCCGCCATCGATCGCGCCATCGCGCGCGCCGCATCGTCCTTGGGCCAGAATTTGGTGTCGCCGGTCTTGTCGTTGAGGAACTCGACGATCGCCAAACTGTCCCACACGACGACGTCGCCGTCCCACAGGATCGGCACCTTGCCCGACGACGGCGCGAATTCGTCGCCCTGGCGACGCTTGTCCCAGCCCTCGTCATAGAGCGGGACTACGACTTCCTCGAACGGCAACCCGGATTGCTTGCACGCCAGCCAGCCGCGCAGCGACCAGCTCGAATAGGCCTTGTTGCCGATGATGAGCTTGAGCATGGCGGCGGGGATAGTCGGCGGGGCGCGAGGCGGCAACCCGATTGACTCGCGTAGCGGCGCATGATGCCCTGTGCGGCATGAGGATTGCGCCGATCATCGTCCTTGTCGCGCTGGCAGTGCCCGTGACCGCCCGCGCCGAGACCCTGCCGCCGCGCGACGAATGCGCCGCCGATGCGTCACTGGTCGCCTTCCGCACGTCGCTCGCCGACATCGTCAAGCGCCGCGATGCCAAGGCGCTGCTGGCGATCACGGCGCCCGACATCGAATATTCGCTCGATCCCGAGACGCCGGGCCGGGCGGGGTTCGTCAAGGAATGGGGATTGAGCCAACCGGCGGGATCGAAAGTGTGGAGCGAACTCGATACGGCACTGTCGCTCGGCTGCGCGCGCGATCCCGATCAGGCCAGCATCCCCTATATGTACGCGCGCCTGCCGCAATCGCGCGACGTCTTCGGCACGACCATCTCGGCGCGGCCGCATGTCAATCTTCGCGCGAGTCCCGACACCGGCAGCGCGGTCGTCGCGCTGCTCGATTGGGAGATCCTGACGATCCTCGAGGAGGGGCCCGGCGACTGGACGCATGTCAAGACCGACGACGGCAGGCAGGGCTATGTCCGCAACGATTTCCTGCGCAACCCGCTGGCCTATCGCGCGATCTTCCGCAAGATCGGCGGCAAGTGGACGATGACGGCCTTCATCGCGGGTGACTGAGCGCCGCGCTCAGCCGCCGCCACCCTTCGACGGCACGATCAGATACTTCTCGCCGGTCTTCTTCGCGCTGTAGAGGGCGATATTGGCGGGATCGAGCGTCTCGGCCAACGACAATTCGCCGGTATAATGGCTGGCGAAGGTCGTGGTGATCTCGGCCGCGACGCGCGCGCGCATCCGCCCCACGACCTCGGGCGGCGATTTCATCAGGAAAGGCGTCAGCAGGAAACCCGCGCAGGTCCAGGACAGACCGACATTGCGATCGATCAACGTCGGACCGAGGTCGAGCGCGCCGTAGATATAGACGCATTTGTTCACCGACGAGCCGTAGCGGCTGTAGGCGGTCATCTTGCGCACCGCGGCGGCCTCGATCGCGAGCAGGATCTGGCTCGCCAAGCGCCCGCCGCCGACAGCGTCGAAGCCCAGCGTCGCGCCGGTTTCGAAGACCGCCTCGGTGAGATCGGCCTGGAAGCTATCGGAACTCGAATCGACGATGTGTTTCGCACCGATATCGCGCAGGATCTGTGCCTGTTCCGCCGAACGGACGATGTTCACGAGGGGGACGCCATCGGCGATGCAGATGCGATTGAGCATCTGACCAAGATTGGACGCCGCGGCGGTGTGGATCAGCGCGGTATGTCCTTCCGCCTTCATCGTCTCGACCATCGCCAGCGCGGTGAGCGGATTGACGAACGCCGACGCGCCCTGGCGCGGCGTGACGCCGTCGGGCAGCACGAACAACTCGCTCGGACGAAGCTTGCGATACTGGGCGTACATTCCCCCGCCGATCGTCGCGACGGTCTTGCCGAGCAGGTCCTCGCAGCCTTCGCCGGCCGCGACCACGGTGCCGGCGCCCTCGTTGCCGACCGGCATCGAGTCGCCGAGGCGGCCGGCGACCACGGCCATGCGCTGGGCGGGAATGTCGGCTACGGTAACGCCACCGTCACGCCGTAAACTCGCGAGGTCGGCGGGGCCGGTGAGCAGGCCGAGGTCGGACGGATTGAGTGGTGCGGCCTCGATCCGGACGATTACCTCGCCGGGGCCGGGAGGCGAGAGCTCGACATCGGCCAGCGACAATTCGAGCTTGCCGTCGGTCGCCAGCGAACGCAGTTCGAGGCCCTTGGTCGGTGCGGTCATTCGATCCTCCCCTTTTTCGATCTTACGGTATGTAGATCGGGGAAGGATCGACGCAAGGCCCGAACGTCAGGACTTGGGTTGGCCGCCCGCTTTCCACTCGGGCTTGAAGTCCCCGGTCGCCAACAGGCCGACCGGCGCAATCAGCGACTGGATCGCCCTTGTCATGTAGGGGATGTCGAGATTCTCGATCGTATCGGTCGGCTGGTGATAGGTCGGCACCACCGCCCAGCCCGAGAAGGTGTGCGCGACGATCCCCTTGAGCGCGAGGGAATAATTGTCCGAGCGTTCGAAGAAATGCTGGTCGAGATAGGGGTCGGCGGCGATCAGCGCGCCCTGGCCCTTCATCATGTCGAACAGGTTGGAGCGCTCGGAGCCGGTCATCATCAGCGATCCCTTGGGCAATTTGGGATCCTGCGCGCCGATCATCTCGAATTCGATATTGACGACCAGGTCGGTTAGCGGCACCGGCGGATGTTCGCCGAACCATGTCGAGCCGAGGCCGCCCAGTTCCTCGCTGCCGTACGCGACGAACAGGATGCCGCGCTTCTTCTGCGGTCCCCTCGCGGCGAAGGCGCGTGCCAGCTCGATCACCGCGACCGTGCCCGAGGCGTCGTCGTTCGCGCCCGGCATCACCGTGCCGTCGGGCTTGACGCCGAGATGGTCGAGATGCGCCGACAGCAGGATCACCCCGGCCGTGGGATCGGTGCCGGGCAAATAGCCGATGGCATTGGTCGTGACCGCCTTTTCGGTCGTCACGGGGACGTCGAGCACGACGTCGCTGCCGGCCCCGATCGTCACGAGCGCGGCGGAGGGTAGTGTCGCGACGGCCAGGCCGGGGCGCTCGGGCGCGCCCTCCAGCGCCGTGCGAAGCTCGGGCTTGCCGCCGGTCATCGCGATGTAGCGGAGCGTGACGTCGCTTTCCGCGGCGAGCAGCAGCTTGGCCTTGCCGCGTGCGGTGCGACGAAACTGCATCAACTTGTCGGCGGGGCCGGTATAGACGATCACATCGGCATCGGGGATCGCGCCGGCGGGATCGGCCACGATCACCGCCTTGCCGCCGATCGCGCCACCGCCGGTCATCAGCACCGACACGCCGGGAACCGGGGCGCCGCCCACGGTCAGCGTCGGGGCGCCCGCGACGCTGCGCCGGACCAGTGGCGCAGTCTGCGTATAACCGTCCATCCCGGGCGCCTTCCGCAGCCCCGCTTTCTCGAATTGCGCCGCGACCCACGCAGCAGCGCGAGCCTCGTCCGCGGTTCCGCTGCCGCGCCCGCGCAGCTCGGGGCCGGCCAGCACCTTTTCGGCGGCGAGCACGTCGGCCGCCTGGACCTTGTAGGCGGGAGCATCTTTCGCGAGTCCCGGCGACAGCAGGCAGGCGGCAAGCGGCAGGGCTGCGACAAGCGCTATACGGTTCATCTGAAGACTTTCCCCAAAGATCGTTTGTCCAACCTTAGGGAGCGATATGCGGCAACGCTAGCCGATCGCTTCCATCACCGCGGCGCGCAGTTCGGGAATGCCGAGCCCGGTCTCGCTCGAGGTCGACAGGATGTCGGGATGCGCGGCGGGGCGCTTGCGTGCCTCGTCGGCGGTCTCGGCGGCGACGCGCTCGAGTTCGGTCGGCTTGATCTTGTCGGCCTTGGTCAGCACCAGGCGATAGCTGACCGCCGCCTTGTCGAGCATGTCCATGATCTCGCGGTCGACATCCTTGATGCCGTGGCGCGCGTCGATCAGCACCAATGTGCGCTTGAGCACGTCACGCCCGCGCAGGAAGTCGTTGACCAGGTAACGCCACTTCCTGACCACGTCCTTGGGTGCCTTGGCGAAGCCATAGCCCGGCATGTCGACCATTCGGAAGGCGAGGGGCTCGCCGACGTCGAAGAAGTTGAGCTCCTGCGTCCGCCCCGGCGTGTTCGAGGTGCGGGCGAGGGCGTTGCGGTTGGTCAGCTTGTTGAGCAGCGACGATTTGCCGACGTTCGACCGGCCGGCGAACGCGACCTCGGGGACCACCGGATCGGGCAAGTGCTCCAGCGCCGGCGCGGATTTGAGGAACGCGACCGGGCCGGCGAACGTCTTGCGCGCCGCCTCGATCGCGTCCTCGTCGAACATCGTCACGTTACTTGGCCACCGCTTGCTTGAGCGCGGGATGCCGTGCGTAGAGCACGCGCTGCTGCAGCACGGTCAGCAGGTTGCTGGTGATCCAGTAGACCTGCAGGCCGACCGCGAACGGCGCCATCACGAACATCAGCACCCAGGGCATCAGCGCGAACACCTGCTTCTGCGCATCGTCCATCGGCTGCGGGTTCATCTTGAACTGCAGCCACATCGAGATGCCGAGCAGGATCGGCACGACGCCGATCGCGATCATGTGCGGCGGGGTGAAATGCAGATAGCCGAACAGGTTGACCGGGGTCAGCGGGTCGGGTGCCGACAGGTCCTTGATCCAGGCGACGAAGGGCTGGTGCCGCATTTCGATCGTCAGCATCAGCACCTTGTAGAGCGAATACATGATCGGAATCTGGAGGAAGGTCGGCAGGCAGCCGGCGAGCGGGTTGACGCCTTCGGCCTTGTAGAGCGCCATCACTTCCTGCTGCTGGCGTTGCTTGTCGTCCTTATGCTTCTCCTGCAGCGCCTTCATCTTCGGCTGGATCGCGCGCATTTGCGCCATCGAGGCGAACTGACGCTGTGCGATCGGGAAGATCAGCAGGCGGATGGTCACCGTCAACAGCATGATCGCGACGCCGAAATTGCCGATCTGACGGAACAGCCAGTCGAGATAATAGAAGATCGGCTTTTCGATCACGCGGAACCAGCCCCAGTCGATCGCATAATCGAGCAGGCCGATCCCGCTCTTGTCGGTGTAGCGGTCGAGCATGCGCACTTCTTTGGCACCGGCGAAGAAGCGGCTGGTCTGGGTCAGCGTTCGGCCCGCGGGTACCGTCACCTTGTTGCGGATGTAGGTCGAGCGATAGCCCTTGTTAGGCAGCGGGCTGAACGTCCCGGTAAACGCCGATTGCTGGTCGGGGATGAGCGCGGTCAGCCAGTATTTGTCCGAAAAGCCGAGCCAGCCGCCCTGGGTCGTGAACGACTTCGCGCCGGCATCGACATCCTTCCAATTGAGGTCGTAATCGGCCTTGCCGTTGTGCACCGACATCGGGCCGACCTGGATCGACCAGCTGTCGAGGTCCTTCGACGCCGACCCGCGGTTGACGGCTCCTGCCGGCGCGACGTCGATCGGATGGCCGCTGAGATTGCTCACGCTCTGGCGGATCGTGAACATATATTGGTCGTCGACCGCGAACTGGATGGCAAAGGCCTGACCCTTGCCGTTGGTGGTACGCAGCGTCACCGGCTTGCCGGGGACCAGCTTGTCGCCGTCCGCTGTCCACAGCGTATCTTCGCGCGGGGCGCCGATGCCCGTGTCGGCCCAGCCAAGCTCGGCGAAATAGGCGTCGGGCGCGCCCGCCGGCGACAGCAGGCGCGTCGGCGGCGAATTCTTTTCGATGGTTTCCTTGTACTGAGTCAGCACCAGGTCATCGATCCGCGCGCCCTTGAGGTTGATCGAGCCCTTGAGCGTCGGCGTGTCGATCGCGATGCGCTGCCCGGCCGATTCCTTGAGCACCGATTGCAGATCGCGCAGCTTGTCCGGGGTGCTGGGTGCCGGCGTGTTGAGATTGGGCTGGGCTTGCGTCTTGCCGTCCTTGATCGTCGTCACGGGCGGGTTGGCGGGCGGGAAGAAGCGGTTCATGACCAGCGGCCAGCCGAACAGCAGCAGTACCGCGAGGATCGCGAACGTCAGGAAGTTGCGGTTGTCGTTGCTCACGCGTTCAGGAACCTTCGATCAGAATTCTAGGGAACGGGGTCGGGCCCGTACCCGCCCCAGGGATGGCACCGCGCGATGCGTTTCACCGCCAGCCAGCCGCCCCTCAGCGCGCCATAGCGGCGAAGCGCGGTGATTGCATAGGCCGAACACGAAGGCTGGTAGCGACAGGTCGGCGGCATGATCGCCGATGGGCCGATCTGCCACAGCCGAACCAGTGCGATCAGCAGCTTCGCGATCATCGCGACACCCTGGCCAATGCCTTGGCCAGATCGGCCTTGAGCTGGCCGTAATCGCGCGTCAGCCCGTCCGGCCGGCCGATCAGGACATGGTCCGCGCCGCTCACGCCGTTCACCGGCAGTACCTCGCGCGCCAGGGCGCGGAAGCGGCGCTTGATGCGGTTGCGCACCACCGCGTTGCCGATCTTCTTGGTAACGGTGAAGCCGACGCGCATCGCGGCATCGCCATCGTCACGACGACGGACCAGCAGGACGAAGCCCGGCATCGGCGCGCGCTTGCCGCTGTTGGCGGCGAGGAAATCGCGGCGCTTGACGAGCGTGGTCACGCCCAGGTTCATCGGCGCGGAAACAGCACCAGCCCGCTTCCCGGGGGGAGGCGGGCTGGCCAAATCGTCCGGCGAAGCGGGGTCGGTTGTTACGCCGACAGCTTCTTGCGGCCGCGGTTGCGGCGCGCGCGGATCACGTTGCGCCCGCCGACCGTCGCCATGCGCGCGCGGAAGCCGTGCCGGCGCGCACGCACCAGGTTGCTCGGCTGAAAAGTCCGCTTCATCGTTCATTCCCTGTACGTCGAAATTGAAAAGGGCCGCCACAGGGACGGCCTCGTGGGGTGCGCGCTTAAGCGAAGGCGAGGTGGAAGTCAACGCGGGAAGGGCTGTTGGCATCGCGCGGAAGATGGGGTGAGTGTGTTGCTTGTGCAATGCACGTGCGGAGATTGCGCCAGAATGGCGGGGAAAGGGAGTCGCGCGAGCGCTTGCCGCGGCTAAAGCAGGATGGGGGAGACCGCATGACCACCATCGTTTCGACCGTCGCCTATCTCGGCCTGGAAGCCCGCGCGGTCGAGGTTCAGGTGCAGCTGATTGCCGGGCTGCCCAATTTCATCGTCGTCGGGCTCGCCGACAAGGCCGTGGCGGAAAGCCGCGAGCGCGTGCGCGGCGCGATCGCCGCGATGGGACTGTCGCTGCCGCCGAAGCGCATCGTGGTGAACCTGTCGCCCGCCGACCTGCCCAAGGAAGGAACGCATTTCGACCTGCCGATCGCCCTGGGGTTGCTCGGCGCGATGGGGGTGGTCGATGCCGAGACGCTGAGCGAGCTGGTCGTGGTGGGGGAATTGGGTCTCGACGGGCGGATCGCGCCGTCGCCGGGCGTGCTGCTCGCGGCGCTCCACGCGTCGGGCGAAGGCAAGGGGCTGGTATGTCCGGCCGCGCAGGGCGCCGAAGCCGCCTGGGCAGGATCGATCGACGTGATCGCGGCGTCCGACCTGATCGGGCTGCTCAATCACCTCAAGGGCAATCAGCTGATCGGCCCGCCCCAGCCCGGCGAGGCGGAAGAGCCCAGCATCGGGGCTGATCTCCGGCAAGTGAAGGGCCAGGAGACCGCCAAGCGCGCGCTCGAGATCGCCGCGGCAGGATCGCACAATCTGCTGATGATCGGGCCGCCGGGTGCTGGCAAGTCGCTGATGGCGTCGTGCCTGCCCGGCATCCTGCCGCCGCTCGACCCCGCCGAGGCGCTCGAAGTATCGATGGTGCAGTCGATCGCCGGCACGCTGGAAGGCGGGCGGATCACGCGGACCCGGCCGTTCCGCGCGCCGCATCATTCGGCATCGATGGCGGCGCTGGTCGGCGGCGGGCTCAAGGTGCGGCCGGGAGAAGTCAGCCTGGCGCATATGGGCGTGCTGTTCCTCGACGAATTGCCCGAGTTCCAGCGTGGCGTGCTCGATTCGCTGCGCCAGCCGCTCGAGACCGGCACGGTCAGCGTCGCGCGTGCCAATGCGCACGTCACCTTCCCGGCGCGCGTGCAGCTCGTCGCGGCGATGAACCCGTGCCGCTGCGGGCATCTCGGCGACGCGTCGCTCGCCTGCGCCCGCGCGCCCAAATGCGCCGCCGATTACCAGGCCAAGGTCTCGGGACCCTTGCTCGACCGGATCGATCTCCATGTCGAAGTCCAGGCGGTGAGCGCCGCCGACCTCGTCCTGCCGCCGCCGGCCGAAGGGTCGCCCGATGTGGCCGGACGCGTGATCGCCGCGCGGCAGGTCCAGGCCCGGCGCTATGCCGGCGAAACAGCGCGGACCAACGCCGAGGCCGATGGCGACCTGCTCGACGCCGTCGCGACGCCCGACGACGCCGGGCGGAAGCTGCTCGCCCAGGCGTCCGAGGCGATGCGGCTGTCGGCGCGCGGCTACACGCGCGTGCTCCGCGTCGCGCGGACGATCGCCGACCTCGCCGGCGCGACCGATGTCGGCCGCGTCCATGTCGCCGAGGCGCTGAGCTATCGCCGCCGCGCGCCATCGAGCTGAGGGACGACGGCTATTCTGTTGTATTCCCCTTGCAAAGGCGTCAGGCTCACGAAGCGACTCGGGGAGCATCTCGATGACGGGATGGATTACGCAGGCTTCGGCGCTGCATATCTGCCGCTTTCAGGACCAGTTGCGGTCGACGGGCGCCCGCCGGTGATGTTCATCGGCGGAACGATCGCGGCATCCAGCCGGCGCCGGCGGTCCTAGGCACCCTCGCGGGGCGAACAGCAAAAAGGGGAGACGTTCGATGGAATGGATGTTGATGCCGCTGAAGCGTTACGCCGAGTTTTCGGGACGATCCCGGCGGCAGGAACTCTGGATGTTCATGCTCTTGCTACTGCTGATCTGGGTGGTCGGGTTCGTCGCGATGATGGCGATGGGCTTCGGCGCCATGAGCATGGCGGGCATCAATGCCGACGGCTCCGCGCGCGTTGGCGGGCTGATGGGCATGTTCGCTTCGTTCGGAATCATCATGGTGATTTTCTTGATCGTCTGGCTCGCATTGCTGGTCCCGACCATAGCGGTACAGGTTCGCCGCCTACATGACACCAACCGGTCCGGCTGGTGGCTATGGATCTACTGGGGACCGATGCTTCTTAGCTATGTCATGAGCATCGCCGGCGCGGCCAATCAGAGCACCGGCATGGCGATGTTAGGCGGGCTGCTGTCACTCGTGTCGCTGATCGGCCTGATCGTGCTGATCGTATTCTATTGCCTGCCAGGCACCGCCGGCCCGAACGATTATGGCGCCGATCCGCTGGGCGGCGCAGGTAACCTGTCACAAACCTTCCAATAGCCCGATAGGGCGGCTTGCCTGGGCGAACCTCTCGTCCAGGCAAGCCGCCGTTAGACCAGAGTGGTCGTCGTTTCATCACGTCTCGGCGATCGCCTGGGCAAACGCGGGATCCTCGATCGCGCGACCGGCGCCGATGGCGACGCTCAGCAGCGCATTGTCCGCTACCCTGACCGCAAGGCCGCTGGCTTTCGAGAGCACGTCGTCGATGTCGGCGAGCAGCGAGCCTCCGCCGGTCATCACGATGCCCGTAGCGTGGATATCGGCGGCCAGTTCGGGCTCTGTCCTGGCGAGTACCAGGATCACCGCTTCCACGATCTGATTGGCCAGGTCGCTGAGCGGCCCGGCGATGTCGCTTTGCCTGATCTCGATTTCTCTCGGGACGCCGTTGAGCAGGTCGCGGCCCTTGACGCTCATCGTCCGCCCGCGGCCATCGGCCGGAAGTCGTGCCGTCCCGATCTCCATCTTGATGCGCTCGGCGGTCGCTTCGCCCACCACCAGATTGTGGGTCCGTCGAATACTCGCCGCGATCGCTTCGTCCATTCGGTCGCCACCGACCCTGACCGAAACGCGGTGGACCAGATTGCCGAGCGACAAAACGGCGATATCGGCGGTGCCGCCGCCGATGTCGACGATCATCGTGCCGAATGGCTCGTTGACCGGCAGGCCGGCGCCGATGGCCGCTGCGAGAGGTTCCTCGATCAGCCGTACGCTTCTGGCGCCGGCGTTGGTGGCGGCCTGGCGGATCGCGCGGCGCTCGACCTGGGTGGCGCTCGAGGGGATGCAGATGGTGATGTTGGGTCGCCGCGGCAGCCGCGAGGGGCCGCCATGGGCCTTATCGATGAACACCTTGATCATCTGTTCGGCGACATCGACATCCGCGATCACACCGTCGCGCAAGGGACGGATCGTGGTCACGCCCCGCGGTGTCCTGCCCATCATGAGCTTGGCTTCGGTGCCGGTCGCGCGAAGGCGCGGAACGCCGTTGACCAGTTCCATCGCGACCACCGACGGCTCGTTGAGCACGATACCGCGATCTTTGAGGTAGACGATCGTGTTGACCGTGCCGAGGTCGATGGCCATGTCGTTGGCGCTGGTGCTGAAAAATCGTGGAACGCGCATCTTTACTCGATGATGGGAGGCGCGGCATCTTGCCGGTGCACGCGGGACCGGTTGCAATAACCTTGCCCTAGAGCGATCCACGGAGGGCGCAACGGCCGGTAGCCCAGTTGTGCGTCGAGCGGTGCCTGAAGCGCGAGCGGAACCATTGTTGCAATGTGGCCGGGCCCGTCGAGGAACGGTCAACTATGGTATGGAATTCCTCGATAACCGTCCCTATAGACGCCCCGACGTCGATCCGCGGCCCTTGGAAAATGGGCATCGGGCGGCATGCGGGTGTGGTGGAATTGGTAGACGCGCCGGACTCAAAAAGTGGTTCCGCGACGAAGCGTTCGTTCTATGCGACGAAAAACAATCGCTGAAAATCAATAACTTATTTGATCGCAATTGCTGCCGATTTGGCTCAATCAGTTGCTAGGAGCCATATAGGAGCCAAGCGGGAGAGTTTGCGCTCCATCGGACTTCTGGAACTTCGCTTCCGGGATCAGCTATCAAGCCATTTTGCCTGCCCGGTGTTTCTACAAATTTGAGCTATACTATCGGACGTGCTGGCGCTTTGCAGCGATCCGGCGGCCTCGCTATGCGACTAGTTGCCCGCTCGACTGGTTCCTGGACAACAATGACCGATAATTCGCTTAGGGCGGCCCCATTCGCCGGGGCGCAACCGACCTCGCTCACAAATTGGCCTATAGCGATTATCTCGCCTCGACTTGATCCTAGGCGCGCAGCAGCCGCGCCCGACGAATTGCTGTTAATCATCCAGCATCGGGCATCGGAACTCTGGCTGAAGCTTGCCGTCTACGAGCTTGAATCGGCGTGCGAGGCGATCGCCGGTGGCCGGTTGCCGCACCCTTTCAAGTCGCTCGCGCGAGTGTCGCGTATTCTGGGGCTGGGCATCCAGCTGACCACCACGACCGATGTCGAGAATTATCCCGGCTTCCGCGAGGTAATCCAAGGTCGATCGCCACGCAGTGACCGCTGCAGGTACGGGCTGCATGGCCGCGCTCGATGCCGAACGCTTCTTGGCCGAGGCCGATTTCGAGAAGGTGCAGAGGCGGCGGACTAGGGCTGTTCTCGCGTCTTTCAGAAGGCGGATGCCATCCGCCTTTGATGGCTGGGGCCAGCGGACGCGCCGTATGCGGTAGCCGCATAACTGCGCCAGACATCCGCATTTGCGTGCCCTCGGAGCGGGTCATATGAATAGACAAATAAAGAGGCGACCGCGCTGCCGATCGGCGACGGTCGTTAATTAAAGGCGATGGGAGTTTGTAATCGATTTGGTCGATTGCGATTCCAGTCTTTTGTAAAAACTGATCGGCGCAGGATGAATATCGTTCGACAGGAATGAGCTATAGGCTTTTTCTGGGTAGTTATACTTGTGCCTGGAAGTTGTGCTTGTCCTCTGTTGGGCGCTTTGTCTAACGCGAGCCCATTAGGGGAGGCAATGCAACTCAAGGCCGAAACGCGCCACACGCGCAGCGACCCGATTCCACAGGTTTATGGCGAAGCGGCATACGCCATGACCGTGGCGCTTCGATACCGCCCAGCATTGATCCGCTTCTTCGAGCGGCGTTCGACCGCCTTCGCGTCTGAAGCTGAGGATCTGGCTCAAGAGGTCTTCCTCCGGCTTCTCCAGCGCAGTCAAAGCGGGCACATCGCGCGTCTCGAAGGCTATATCTTCCAGGTGGCCTCTAGCGTCTTGGTCGATCGCGCTCGCCATGCAGCGACGCGCAGGGGAACGGATCATACCCATTTCGAAGAATGGACGCATGCCGTCGCGGAAAGCATCGGAGCCGACCGCCTGATCGAAGGCCGACAAGATGTGGATGCAGTCAAATCCGCTCTACTTCGCCTGCCGGAATCGGCTCGCCAGGCTTTCTTGCTGAGCCGGTTCGAGGACATGTCCTATGCGGAGATCGCATCAGGCATGGGCGTCTCGGTCAGTTCCGTCGAGAAATACATCATGCGCGCGCTTCGAGAGATTACGCTCGCGCTTGCTGTTTCGGCCGGGCACAGCTGAGGACAGAATACTTCTCTCGGTGCTCACGCGTCCGGCGCCCTGCTTAGCACTGCCCATAATCTTTTTGATTGAGGGGCTGCCAAAATTCGACGTCTTGAATAGGTCGGCGCCGCGCATGGTTCCGGCCATGACCTTGGCAGCGCTACGGTGATCGTCGCTGCAGGCACGGCGCTAAGGTCGGCGACGATGGGCAAAAGATGTCGAAGCTATCGAATGGAAATGCCAGACGCGATGCGCCGCCGCCGGCCGGCGAAGAGGACGGCGCTAGCTGGTTCATCCGCACGCGCGGCATGATGAGCGAAGGCGAACAGCGTGATTTCATCCTGTGGCTGGCCGCCGATCCCAGCAATGCCCGGGACTATGATGCTGTCAGCGCGGCATGGAATGCCTGTCTGGACCATTACGCAGATAACGATCTTTTCGCGATGCGATTGAAGGCTATCGCAGCCGTCTCGGGCGCCCGGCATTGCTCCGGAGAGGGAGAATAACTGGTTCCTCGAACGCTTGAGGGCAAAGCGGCCGCCAATTGATCACAGAGGCAACCCGACATAATTTTCGGCGATTGCGGTCTGCATCGCCCTTGAACCCTCGACATAGGCCAGTTCGGCTTTTTGCATCCGGTGCTCGAACGGCCCGTCCTCCGGGAAGCGGTGCATTAGCTTGGTCAGCATCCAGCTGAACCGCTCGGCCTTCCAAATCCGCGCCAGCGCCTTGTCCTGATAGCCGTCGAGCCCGCGATCGTCGCCCGACCGGTAATGGCGGATCAGCGCGTCGGAGAGATAGGCGACGTCGGACGCGGCGAGGTTGAGACCCTTCGCCCCGGTCGGCGGGACGATGTGCGCGGCGTCCCCCGCCAGGAACAGCCGGCCGTGGCGCATCGTCTCGAACACGTAGGACCGGAGCGGCGCGATCGACATTTCGAGCGCCCGCCCGCGGACCACCGGTCGATCGGCGAGCGGGGCGAACCGGTGTTCGAGTTCATCCCACAGCTTTTCCTCGGGCCAATCCTCCAGCCGGTCGGTCAGCGGCACCTGGACGTAATAGCGGCTGCGCGTCGGCGACCGCATCGAGGCGAGCGCGAAACCGCGGTCGCTGTTGGAATAGATCAGCTCGGGATGACAGGGCGGGACGTCGGCCAGGATGCCGAGCCAGCCGAACGGATATTCGCGCTGGAACTCGCGCGCCCTGACGGCCGGCACCGCCTTGCGCGAGGGGCCGTGGAAGCCGTCGCAGCCAGCGATGAAGTCGCAGTCGAACCGGTGCTGCTCGCCATTTCGGGTGTAGGTGACGAACGGCGCGTCGCTGTCGGGATCGTGGATCGCGACCTCGCCGGCCTCGAACACGATCTCCAGCCCGCGATCGGGGGCGGCGGCGATCAGGTCACGGGTCACTTCGGTCTGGCCGTAGACGACGACGTGCTTGCCGGTCAGTTCGGTGATGCGGATGCGGATCAGGTTCTCGCCGTCCGCGAGATTGAAACCCTCCTCCATCATCCCCTGCGCGTTGAGCCCGGCGTCGATGCCGAGCCGCTGGAGCAGGCCGGTGGTCACCGTCTCGAGCACGCCGGCGCGGATTCGGCTCTCGACATAATCGCGCGTCTGGTGTTCGAGGATGACGCAGTCGATCCCCTCGGCGCGCAGCAGGTGACCGAGCAGCAGCCCGGCGGGGCCCGAGCCGATGATGGCGACCTGCGTTTTCACTGCGCAAGCTGGCGTTCGAGCGCGTCGAGCACGCGGTAGCACGGCATCACCTGCGCGACGCTGGCATTGGGCTCGCGGCCTTCGCGGATTGCCGCGACGAATTCGCGATCCTGCAGCTCGATGCCGTTCATCGAGACGGCGACCCGGCTGACATCGACCGGCTCTTCGTTGCCGGTGACGAGATCGTCGTACCGCGCGATCCACGTGCCGTTGTCGCAGATGTAGCGGAAGAAGGTGCCGAGCGGCCCGTCATTGTTGAACGACAGGCTCAAGGTGCAGATCGCGCCGCTCTCGGCCTTGAGCTGGATCGACATGTCCATCGCGATGCCCAGCTCCGGGTGGACCGGCCCCTCGATCGCATTGGCCTTGACGATCGGCCCCGCCTGATAGGCGAACAGGTCGACCGTGTGCGCGGCGTGGTGCCAGAGCAGGTGATCGGTCCAGGACCGCGGCTCGCCCTTGGCGTTCATGTTTCTGCGGCGGAAGAAGTAGGTCTGCACGTCCATCTGCTGGACGCTGACCTCGCCCGCGACGATCTTGTTGTGGATGTATTGGTGCGACGGGTTGAAGCGGCGGGTGTGGCCGACCATCGCGACCAGCCCGGTTTCCTGCTGCTTCTTGAGCACCGCTTCGCCGTCGGCGAGACTGTCGCACAAGGGGATCTCGACCTGAACGTGCTTGCCGGCGTCGAGGCACTGGATCGCCTGCTCGGCATGCATTTGGGTCGGCGTCGCCAGGATCACCGCGTCGAGTCCGGGCAGCGCCAGCGCCTCGGCCAGCTCGGTTCCGGCATGGGCAATGCCGTATTTCGCCGCCACCGCCTGGGTCGGCTCGAGCCGCCTGCCGATCACCGAGATCACCTCGACCCCGTCGATAAGCTTCAAGGCGTCGAGATGCTTTTCCCCAAAGGCGCCGGCTCCGGCGAGGGCGATCTTCACATTCAATCTCCGACTGGTTCGAGCACGATATGACCCACCGCGGTGTTGCTGGCGGGCACGTGGTAATGGCGGTGGAGGGTGCGGGTGGTGGTGCCGAGGGCGCCGCGCATGATCAGCCACATCACCATCTCGATCCCCTCCGATCCGGTCTCGCGGAGATATTCGATGTGCTGGATGTGGCGCAGTTCCTGGGTCGAGCCTTCGAGCCGATCGAGGAAACGATTGTCCCATTCCTGGTTGATCAGCCCGGCGCGCGGCCCCTGGAGCTGGTGGCTCATCCCGCCGGTGCCCCAAACCTGAACGTCGAGGTCCTCTGGAAAGCTCGCAACCGCGCGCGCGATCGCCTCGCCCAACGCCCAGCAGCGATTGCCGGTCGGCGGCGGATAGGTGACGACGTTGACCGCCAGCGGGATGACCTTGCACGGCCAAGCCTCGGGCGCCCCGAACATCATCGTCAGCGGCACCGTCAGGCCGTGGTCGACGTCCATCTCGTTGATGATCGTCATGTCGAATTCGTCGAGGATCAGACTCTGCGCGATATGCCAAGCGAGGTCGGGGTGGCCGATCACGTCGGGCACTTGGCGCGGCCCCCAGCCTTCGTCGCCCGGCCTGTAGCGCTCGCCACAGCCGATCGCGAAGGTCGGGATAATCTTCATGTCAAACGCCGAGGCGTGGTCGTTATAGACCAGGATCACGACGTCGGGCCGCTGCTCAGCCTCCCATCGCTTGGTCCAGTCATAGCCGGCAAAAGCGGGTGCCCAATACGCCTCCTCGGTCTTGCCGAGATCGGCCGCGACACCGAGCGCTGGGATGTGGCTGGTCGCCACGCCGGCGGTAATGCGCGCCATCAGGCACCTCCCTTTCGGTCGATATTATCCTTCAACGAGCGGACCCCGTCGGGCGAGCGCCCGCCGGCCAGCATCATCGCCTGGTAGTTCTCCAGGCTCATGCCCGTCATCGTCGACACCGCCTGGATGAAGCTCTTGCCGTCGGTCGAGAAGATCTTGGACAGGAAGTAGATGTTGCCACCGAGGTCGAGCAGGCGGTTATAGTCGCGCGCCAGCACCGCGGCCTTCTGCTCGTCGGTCAGTGGCCATGCGTCGAGATAGGCGGGCTCGTCGGCCTTCCAGCGTTCGCGATTCTCGGCCTTCATCAGGCTCATCGCGAACTGGTTGAGGTGGTAGCCCTGACGTGCTCGTGCCGCGGTGAACACTCGGGTGCCGGGAATATCCTCGAACTCAGCGAGATAGGCGTGGATATCGCTGTGAACGGCGTCGTCGCGCGCTGTCATAGCCCCCGTCCTCGCAACTGGGCATCGAGCCGCGGGAACACGCGCCGGGCATTGCCCTCGAAGATCGCGTGGCGGGTGGCGTCGTCGATGTCGAGCGCATCGACGTAGCGCTTGGTATCGTCGAAATACTGCCCGGTCTCGGGATCGATCCCGCGCACCGCGCCGACCATCTCGCTGCCGAACAGGATGTTCTTGCTGTCGATCACCTTTGCCAGGAGGTCGATGCCGGGCTGATGGTAGACGCAGGTGTCGAAGAAGACGTTGTTCATCACATAGTCGGCGAGCGCCGGCTTCTTCAGCATGTCGGCGAGCCCGCGATAGCGGCCCCAGTGATAGGGCACGGCGCCGCCGCCATGAGGGATGATGAAGCGGAGCGTCGGGAAGTCGGCGAACAGGTCGCCCTCGATCAGCTGCATGAAGGCGATCGTGTCGGCGGCGATGTAATAGGCGCCGGTCGCGTGCAGCCCCGGATTGCACGAGCCGGAGACGTGGATCATCGCCGGCACGTCGAGCTCGACCATCTTCTCGTAGAACGGATACCAGAAGCGGTCGGTCAGCGGCGGCGCGGTGAAGTGTCCGCCACCCGGATCGGGATTGAGGTTGCAGCCGATAAAGCCGAGTTCGGAGACGCAGCGTTCGAGCTCGGCGATCGATCCGGCCAGGTCGGCCTTCGGATTCTGCGGCAGCATGCAGACCCCGGCGAACGTCTCGGGATAGAGATCGACGCAGCGCTTGATCAGGTCGTTATTGGCCCGCGCCCAGGTGGTGGCGACCGCCTCGTCGCCGACATGCGGCGCCATTGCCGACGCACGCGGGGAGAAGATCGTCATGTCCGCGCCGCGCTCGCGCAGCAGGCGGAGCTGGTTCTTCTCCAGCGTCTCGCGGATCTCGTCGTCGGACAGGGCAGGGTAGGGCGGCGGCGCTTCGCCGGCCTTGAACGCCGCCTTCTGCGCCTCGCGCCAGTCCGAATGGCCGGCGGGAACAGTAGTGTAATGGCCGTGGCAATCTATCACGAGGCTCATTGGTCGCGTTCCGGTAAGCGGTCGAGCAAGGCATCAAGTTTGGCGTCGAGCGTAGGCAACGGCCGGAGGGCGCGTGTGCCGACCGCCCGTTGGCACTCGATCGTCGCCCGGCTCATCGCCGAGCCGGTGCCCAGCGCATCCAGCGTGCGGACCACTTCCTCCATCTCGGCGGCGCGGCGCAGGCCGTGCACCATCATACGGTCGAGATTGTAGTCGGCTCTCGCCGCCCAATCGGCGCTGGGCCAGCCAGCATCTAAGGAGCCGATCACCTCATTCCGGACACCGGCAATATCTGCCGCAAGGAGGCACTCCGCCGTCAGGGCCTCAAATCCCTTGATCACTACCGAGCGCAGCATCTTGATCGAGGAAGCCGCCCCGACGGGCCCAGCCACCACGCGCACATTGCCGAACCCCATCGCAGTCAGAAGCGCGGCCCCGGCTTCGGCATAGGCGCCACTCAGCAACAAAGGGACATTGAGTCGTTGCGGATGGACCGGTGCCATCACAGCGACGTCGACATAGCGCCCGCCCGCCGCGGTGACGGCGACCGCCGCGGCGCGCTTGGTTGCGGGTGCCACGCTGTTCATGTCGAACCAGAGGGCACGATCCGCCAGCAAACCGGCGTAACGCCGCGCGGCCGGGAGGGCCTGATCGGCCGTTACCAGGCTCAACACTGCGTCGGCGGCATCGAGCGTCTCGGCGACATCGTCCCGGCCATCGATCCGGCACCGGGTATAATCGGCGCGCTTCGCATCGCGCGTCGCTGGAATGGCCGTCTTGATATCATAGGCGCGCAGCCGGGGGCCTTCTGATATAGCGGCCTCGGCAAAGGCTTGGGCGGCCTCGCCGAATCCAATGAAGGCGACCGTCTGGTTCATGGTGTAGGGCTACCTGCTGGGTGCGCCGGTCCCCAATCGGTTTGCGGGAATGCTATCGGAAATCCTGAAGATCGTTCATCGCGTCACTTCGTTCAGCAAGTCGAGGAAGTGCGCCTGGGGTGCGGTCGGTCGCCAGCGCGAACGGGTCGTGACGCCGATCGTGCGGACGCTGTCGCGCAGTCGGGTGCCAATCGAAGTGAGCAGACCGCGCTCGATCTCGAGAGCGACCTGATCGGGCGATAACAGGGTAAGGAAATCACTCTCGACCAATAGTCCTCGGATCACCATCACCGACCCGCATTCGACCGGCGCACGCGGCGCTGTGTTTCCTGCGAAGAGGTTTTCCCATTGAAGCCGTAGGGGGGTTCTTGGATGGCCAACCACCCAGGGATAGCTCGCCAGCTGGTCGAGGCTTGGCCGTTCGACTTGCGCGAGAGGGTGATCGCGGCGCCCCACCACGGTCAAACTGTCGGTCATGAGCGGCGTTTGCGTGCAGTCGCGTGGAGCGCCCTCGCGCAATGCGCCAATCATCACGTCGAGCACGCCGTCTCGCAGCGGATCGACCAGTTCGCGCCACGAGCCCTCAACAATATCGACCCGGGTTCCTGGCCATGCGCGGGTGAAGCGCGCGAGCGCCGCAGGCAGAATAAGCGCCCGACATAACGGCATGGCGCCGATCACCAAACTGCCGCCCCCTGTCGCATCCGCTGTCGCCTCCAGAATCAAGGCGGCCAGTTCGACACGGGCAAGCCTGGCGCCTCGCGCCAGTCGCGCACCGGCGGGCGTCAGCACGACGCTCCGTCCGTGCCGTTCGACCAAGGCCAGCGCGCAGAGCTGTTCAAGATCGCGTACCGCACGATGGAGCGCCGGCTGCGAGAGCCCGATCGCATCGGCGGCGCCGACGAAGCTCTCGGCGTCGGCGACTGCAAGAAAGGCGCGCAGCTGGGTGGCGGTGATCAGATGATCGGGCCAGGTAAACCCCCTGCCACCGCCGCGCGCGATCCCGCGAGCGCTCTCGGATAGATGGTCCAAGGCCGCCTCCACCCGGTGAAGTGCAATTTCGCCTTCCGGCGTGACCGCCATGCCGTTGGAGCGGCGGTCGAATAGCGCGACCCCCAACTGATCCTCAAGTTTGGCGAGGCCTTGTGTCATTGCCGGTTGCGACAGGTTCACGGCGCGCGCGGCAGCGCTCATGCTGCCGTGACGGACGATCGCCGAAAAGGCGCGCAAATGTCGCAGGTTGAGATCGAAGGGCAGGGGCGTTCGGGCAATCATCGCAAATCTTATATCCCTCCCGCAATTGTGAATGCTGCTTCACGCCTGCCTTCTTTACCCCGTTCGCTGCAATTGAGTGATGCGAGGTGAGCATGGGTGGTCGCGTAGTTCGCAACATCGAACGGGCCGATGCCACGGTGATCGACGGGCTGGCACAGGCCGGGGTCGCGACGGTGCACGAGGCGCAGGGGCGGATCGGCCTGCTCGCCAGCCGGATGCGGCCGATCTATCCGGGCGCGCGGATCGCCGGGTCGGCGGTGACGATCTCGGCCCCGCCGGGCGACAATTGGATGGTCCATGTCGCGATCGAGCAATTGCGCGAGGGCGACGTCCTCGTGCTCGCACCGACCAGCCCGTGCGAGGACGGCTATTTCGGCGACCTGTTGGCGACCTCGGCGATGGCGCGCGGTTGTCGCGGATCGGTGATCGATGCCGGCGTCCGCGACGTGCGCGACCTGACCGCGATGGGCTTTCCGGTGTGGTCGAAGGCGGTGTTCGCGCAAGGCACCGTCAAGGCGACGCTGGGCTCGGTCAACGTCCCGATCGTCTGTGCGGGCGCCGCGATCGAGCCGGGTGACGTGATCGTCGCCGACGATGACGGCGTGTGCGTGGTGAAGCGCGTCGATGCGGCGAAGGTGCTCGAAGCGGCGCAGGCGCGCGAAGCCAATGAGGAGGCCAAGCGCCAGCGCCTCGCCGCCGGCGAGCTCGGCCTCGACATCTATGGCATGCGCGGCAAGCTTGAGGCGATCGGGCTGAAGTATGAGTGAGGGCATCCGCTGCATGTGGATGCGCGGGGGCACCTCGAAGGGCGGCTTTTTCCTCAAGGACGATTTGCCCGCCGACCTTGCCGCGCGCGATGCCTTTCTGCTGCGGGTGATAGGCTCGCCCGATCCGCGGCAGATCGACGGAATGGGCGGAGCCGATCCGCTTACCTCGAAGGTGGCTGTGGTATCGAGGTCGGCGCGCGACGGGGTCGATGTCGATTACCTGTTCCTCCAGGTATTCGTCGGCCAGGCGATCGTCACCGATGCGCAGAATTGCGGCAATATCCTCGCCGGGATCGGTCCCTTCGCGATCGAGCGTGGGCTGGTCGCGGCAACGGGCGAGCAGACCAAGGTCGCGATCTTCATGGAGAATACCGGGCAGATCGCGGTCGCCACGGTCGAGACCCCGGGCGGCGTCCCGACCTATGCCGGCGACGCGCGGATTGACGGCGTGCCGGGCAGCGCGGCGCCGGTGCCGCTCGAGTTTCGTGATACCGCCGGGTCGTCGTGCGGCGCGCTGCTCCCGACCGGCAATGCGGTCGACACGATCGAGGGCGTGGCGTGTACGCTGATCGACAAGGGCATGCCGTGCGTGGTCTTTCGTGCCGAGGATGTCGGCGCGACCGGCTATGAGGATCGCGATACGCTCGACAACGATACCGCGTTGAAAGCGCGGATCGAGGCGATCCGGCTCAAGGCGGGGCCGTTGATGAACCTGGGCGACGTGACCGAGAAGTCGGTCCCCAAGATGATGCTCGTCGCGCCGCCCCGAAACGGCGGCGCCGTCACCGTGCGCAGCTTCATCCCGCATCGCGCGCATGCGACGATCGGCGTGCTCGGCGCTGTCAGCGTCGCCACCGCCTGCTTGGTCGAAGGATCCCCCGCCGCGGCCGTCGCCGTGATCCCGGCGGGGCGGACGAAGACATTGTCGGTCGAGCATCCGACCGGCGAGATGAGCTGCGTCCTGACGCTCGACGACGCTGGCCAGGTCGCGACCGCCGCTCTGCTCAGGACCGCGCGCAAGCTGATGGATGGAGAGGTATTCGCATGAGCCTGGACGCCGAGGGCCGCATCCGCAGCTGGACGCTCGATCCGTCGGTGCCGCGCTATCGCCCGCCGGCGGGGGCGATCGACGCGCATTGCCACGTCTTCGGCCCGGCCGATCGCTTCCCGTTCAGCGCCAAGGCCAAGTATCTGCCGCAGGATGCCGGGCCCGACCTGCTGTTCGCGCTGCGCGACCGGCTCGGCTTCGCCCGCAACGTCATCGTCCAGGCGAGCTGCCACGGCACCGACAATGCCGCCACGCTCGACGCGATCGCGCGGTCGGATGGCAAGGCGCGCGGCGTCGCGGTGGTCGACCCGGCGATTTCGGAAGGCGAGCTGGAGAAGCTGCACGCGGGCGGCATTCGCGGCATCCGCTTCAACTTCCTCAAGCGCCTCGTCGACGACGCGCCCAAGGACAAGTTCCTCAAGGTCGCCGCCCGGTTGCCCGCGGGCTGGCACGTCGTGGTCTATTTCGAGGCAGACATCCTGACCGAACTCCGCCCGTTCCTCGACGCGATCGAGGTGCCGCTGGTGATCGACCATATGGGCCGCCCCGATGTCCGCCAGGGATGCGACGGTCCCGACATGCGGGCGTTCCGCGCGCTGCTCGACAGTCGCCGCGACATCAGTTTCAAGGCAACCTGCCCCGACCGGCTCGATCCCGCAGGGGCGCCCTGGGACGATTTCGCGCGCGCGGTCGCGCCGCTGGTCGTCGACTATCCCGACCGTGCGCTGTGGGGGACCGACTGGCCGCATCCCAACATGCAGGATGCGATCCCCGATGACGGCGCGCTGGTCGACATGATCCCGCGGATCGCGCCGACCGAGGACCTTCAGCGCAAGCTGCTGATCGACAATCCCGCGCGACTCTACTGGGCGGGGAATGCCGATTAATAGGCTCCACGACTGGGCTACGCTTCGTCGCTCCCGGCCGGCTTCCTGTAGCCGCGCAACGAGCTATGCTTTTCCCGCGCAAGGAAATTGAGGGACGTGTGCCTTGCTGCGTCTTGGATGAGGTCGGGGTGAAAGGAGCTATCATGCCATGTTGACCAAGCGGAGCTTCTTGGGGATGGCCGCGGGGCTGATCGGCAGCGGGCTTGCCGGCGCGGCCAAGGGCCAAAGCATGCCGCCATTCATCATCGACGGCTTGAGTGGCCCTGGCGCTGAAACCGAGGCGATCGCCCGCTGGACGCCGGCTCAGATCGCAGATTTGCGTCGCTCCGGCATGACGGCCTGGATGGTGTGCGTTGACGACGTCGCAGCGTCGCCCCAGGCCTGGGACAACAGCATTCGCAATATCGCCCATTACTCGGGGCTGATCGCCGTCAACTCCGACATTTTCGTGCAAGCGCGCAGCGTCGCTGACATCAAGGCGGCCAAGTCGGCAGGCAAGACCGCGCTCGTGTTCGGAACCGAGAATACCGCGCTCATGGATTCGGATCTGGACCGCATGACCGTCCTTGCCAATTTCGGCGTCCGCGTTGTCCAGCTAACCTACAATATTCGCAACATGTCGGGCGATGGCGCGCTGGAGCCCGCTGACGCCGGCCTCTCCAATTTCGGCCGGACGATGATTGCGAGAATCGAGCAGGAAAAGCTCGTCCTCGATCTATCGCACGGTGGGGAGAAGACCATTGTGGAGGCAGTGGCGGCGGCGAAACGGCCAATGAGTATCGACCATACCGGTTGCCGCGCCCTCGGGGATCATCCGCGCAACATTACCGACGCCGCCATTCGCGGGGTCGCCGAGAAAGGCGGCGTTGTCGGCATCTACTTCATGCCGTTCCTGACCAGCGGCCGCCAGCCCACGCGTGACGACGTCATTGCGCATATCGACCATGCGGTCCGGGTGGGCGGCGAGGATCATGTCGCGATCGGCACCGACAACTTCCTCGCAGCGTATCCCGATGACGAGAAGACGCGCGAAGCGACGCGCGCCAACTATGCGCAGCGCGCTGCCGCGGGTATCGCGGCACCGGGCGAGAGCCCCGACTTTTTCCCCGCGGTACGCGACTACAACTCGCCGCTGCGTTTCCATATGCTCGCAAGCGACCTCAAGGCGCACGGCTGGAGCGCGGCACGCATCGATAAGATCCTTGGAGGCAATTGGCTGCGCCTGTGGGAAGAGGTCTGGGGAATCTGATCGCGAGGTGAAATCGTGCCGCGTCGCGTACTGCCGCGTCCGGCCACTTTTCGCCGAGAGCGGGATGCGGCTGCCGCATCGATCAAGGAGCAACCCGCATTGGCGTAGATCCTTGCCGTTCAATACACCAAGGCCAGCCCGCAATAGTGGCGCGATCTTTCGGGCGCGGACGTCGAGGGGTGTCCCATGTTCCCAACCGCTGGGTTGCTGCGGCGGAGCGGTAGGTTCGTTGGTCAATACCGAAGTGCCGATCGGCGCTGGTGGCAGTTTTAAATTGGGAAGGATGTTAATGTCCGTGCCTGATCTTCCTCCCGCGCCGGCGAAGCCGGCCAATTACGATTTGATTATTGTTCGCGACAAGATCGCATATTTATCCGGGCAGGTGTCCCGTACCTCTGATGGCGGCGTTATCGCCGGCCATCTGGCCAAGGACGACGACATCGAGGAGGCGCGTGAAGCGGTGCGGGTGGCGATCCGTCGGGCGTTGTCCGTCCTCCAGGACAAGCTCGGTTCGCTCGATCGGGTCGAGCAGGTATTGATCCTCAAGGGCTTCATCAGCGCAGATCGCGACTTCACACGGCACCCGCAGGTGCTCGATGCAGCATCCGAGATCCTCCACGGCACGTTTGGCGAACGGGGTCGGCACGTTCGTACGGCGCTGGGCGTTTCGAGCATTCCAGGTGGTGGGCTCGCAGAGTTGGAACTGGTGGTCGCGATCCGCTGAGTGCGGTTCGTCGTCGCCGGGTCGTCCTCGCCGCTGACATCCCGGCGCGGACGACAAGCTCCGCAGAGGGGCGGCAGGATGGTTCTGTAAAGGAGCGGGCAAATGATCGACGACAAGTTCAGCCGACGGGCGGCGCTCGCCGTAGGGGGCGCAGGGTTGCTTGCTGCCAACGTTCGCCCGGCTCTCCCTGGCCGCGGGCGGGGGATGTCTGCGGCGCCGACGCGAAAGTCGGTTGTCGTGGACGAGGCGACGAATGTCGCGCTCGCGTTGTCGCCGGACGGCAAGACGCTTGCCCTCGATCTGCTGGGGATATTGTGGACCATGCCGGTGGAGGGTGGTCCGCTGCGGCGGCTGAGCGGTGATTTCGACGATCTGGGCCAGCCGGACTGGTCGCCCGACGGCAAGCGGATCATCTTCCAGTCGTACCGCACGGGCAATTTCAAGCTGTGGTCGGTTGCCGCCGATGGCAGTGACTGGCGCCAGCATACCGACGGGATCGATATCGACGATCGCGAGCCACGCTGGTCGCCTGACGGGCGAACGATTGCTTTCTCGTCGGACCGCACGGGGCGCTACGCGATCTACCTTCTCGACGTCGCCAGCGGTCGTGTTACGCAACTGTCGCAGGGGACGTCGCAGGATTCCGAGCCGGCCTGGTCGCCGGACGGCAAGCGGATCGCTTATGTCGCCGACGGCAGGCGTCTCATGGTCAGCGATTTGCAAGGGAATGCCGAACAGGTCGAGGCAGTGACCGTGCCGCAGGACAATCTCAGGGGATCGGATGTCCGCGTGCTTCGCCTCTCCGAAATCCACGCACCGAGCTTCGCGCCGGACGGTAGCCTGGCGCATGTGCGTGTCGACGAGAACACTGTCCGGCTCGTTCATCGCGGCCGCGATCTGGTGGTGGCGGACGATCTCTATTTCTTCCGACCGGCCTGGCTCGCCGATGGCAGCCTGATCTATGGCGCGACCGGCAAGATCCGTCACCAGGACAAAGAGGGCAGGGTTTCGGTGGTGCCGTTTTCCGCGTCCGTTCCCGTGGCGACACCCAACTATCGCAAGAAGCAACGCGATTTCGATAGTCTCATCGCCCGTCCGGTCGTCGGCATCGGTTCGCCCGCCTTGTCGCCCGACGGCCGTCAGATCGTCTTTCGAGCACTGAACGATCTTTGGATCATGACGATCGGCGGCAAGCCGCGGCGGCTGGTGTCCGGGCCGTATCACAAGGCCGACCCCGCCTGGTCGCCTGACGGCAAGACGATCGCTTATTCGACCGACCGCGGCGGCAAGCTCGACGTTTGGCTGCACGACATTGCGGGCGGGACCGATCGCCAGCTGACCAATCTCCCCGGGTTCGCCGGCTCGGCATGCGCCTGGTCGCCAGACGGGCGCTCGATCGCGTTTCTTGACCACGACACGCATCTGCGTCAAATCGACATCGCCAGCGGCGCCATCCGTCAATTCTATGACCGATTGTTCGCGCCAGGCCGCCCGTCCTTCAGTCCCGATGGTCGTTATATCGCCCTCGCGGCGATAAAGCCCAAGACCCCGCGATACCGCGAAGGGACGAACCAGGTGCTGGTCATCGACCTGGAGACGGGCAAGGGATTGTATCAGGCTCATGCGCCTGGCAAGTCGCTCAGCACGCGCGGCGACGACGGTCCCGTCTGGTCGCCCGACGGGCGCCACCTCGCTTATGTGTTCGCGAGCACCTTGTGGGTGGTGCCGGTCGATGCAGCCGGCGTGTTCAGCGGACCGCCGCGCCAGCTTACCACCGAGACGACCGACGCGCCGACCTGGAGTGGGGACTCGACGACCTTGCTCTATCTGTCGAACGGCAAGCTCCGGCTGATATCGGCGGCGGGCGGGAAACCGCGGACGGTCCCCCTTCCGCTGACCTGGGCGAACGCCAAGCCCGAGGGGCGCACGATCGTACGGGCTGGCCGGCTTTGGGATGCGAGTGCGCCGAAATACCAAGAGGCCGTCGATATCGTCGTTCAGGGCAATCGTATCATCGATGTCCATCCGCATGGCGGTGCCGCATTGTCCGACGCCAATGCGCGAGTCATCGACGGAAGCGGGCTAACAGTGCTTCCCGGTCTTATCGACATGCACACCCATCGTATCACCCAAAGCTATGGCGCCTATGGCGCCTATGGTGACCGGATGGGCCGATTGTTGCTCGCGATGGGGGTGACAGCGACGAGGTCGCCTGGTTGCCCGGCCTATCACATGGTCGAGGACCGCGAGGCGCTGGCATCGGGCGCGCGTATCGGCGCACGGCATTTCGCCACGGGTGAGCCGTTCGATGGCGGACGGATCTTCTTCAACCTCATGCGTCCGGTGACCGAGCCGGGGCAGCTCGATTTGGAATTGGCGCGCGCCCAGGCGCTCGATTACGACCTCATCAAGACCTATGTCCGGCTGCCGCACGCGGATCAGGCCAAGGTCATCGCCGCGGCGCATCGCCTCGGCATGCACGTGACCTCGCATTATCACTATCCCGCGCTTGCGTACGGCGTCGACGGTATGGAGCATCTCGGCGCCACCAACCGCTATGGCTATTCGCGCACGTTGACCATTCAGGGCGCCGGCTATCAAGACGCCAATAGCCTGTTCGCTGCTGCCAAGGCGGGGCGGACGCCGACCCTGTTCAACGCCGCCGCGCTGCTTGGCGAGGAAAATGGCATTCTCGAGGATCCGCGCCTCCGCACACTGATGCCGCCTTGGGACTATCAGCGGCTCTCCGATCGCACTGCGCTGATGAAGGGAGGCGATCGCACTGCCTTGCTCAAATTGCTCGAGCGCAATGTCGAGGAGATTAAACAGACCATGCGCGATGGCTGGAAGGTGGTATCCGGCACCGATGCGCCGGTCGACTTCGTCGGCTTGAGCCTGCATCTCAATCTGCGCGGAATGGTGCGCTTCGGTATCTCGACGCATGACACGTTATTGAGCGCGACCCGCAATTCGGCCGAGCTGATGGATCAGCCGATCGGGGCGATCCGGCGCGGCCTGCTCGCCGATATGGTGCTGGTCGATGGCGACCCGCTTGCCCGGATCGAGGACGCCGCCGCGGTTCAGCATGTGATGGTGAATGGCGTCGTCCACACGCCGCACTCGCTGATGGAACCCTTTGCCAAGCCGCAACTATCGTCGATCGAGCATGAGACCTTGCCGGCGTTGCTTGCCGCTAAACAGCATTATTGGTGGCAGAGCGACGCTTATGTGAAGAGCTGCCGCACGGCCTGCTGCCTCGATGACGGCTGCGCCGGCCACGCCTGAATGACATCGGGCATTTCAGGGTCGGGGTCGCTGTTTCAGGCCTCGCCTCGATCCGCGGCTTCTCGATCGTGCCCCAGCCGGTCGAGAGGCTGGGTTTCCCGATGGTGGAGCGTTGGGATCCCGCGGGTCGAGCATCTCCAGCATAGGGTGCTGATCGGTAATCCGCAGCGGCGGCTCTATCGCTTCGACTATCCCGTTCGGACGCCCGTCTAGCATTGCCCGTGCCGGCACCATCTCGGATGCGGTCGCCGCATCGCGCGATTTCGAACCCGCATTGGAGAAGTTCCGGTCGCTGCCATACGCTCAATCCATTGATGGTGTCGGCGCCCGTCGCAAGGCAGTTCCGCGCAAGGACGTCGCGAACCCCGTGCTGGACGGGCGTGGCGCTCCTTTCCTTGCCGGCAAGGTCTTGGGGCACGTAACCAGCGATCATTCGCGCATTGCCAATAGGCAAAGCAATGCAGAGCCCGGTCGCGTGGCGGTTTGAACAAGCGACGCGCGGGCGGCTAGGATTTGAAGGGGAGAGCATGAACGTGGCGGACCAGGGCGAACACCCAACCATCAGCGACTTGCGCGCCGCGCGCCGCCGCCTGGCTGGCGTGATCGTCGACACCCCGATCTTACGGAGCGACGTCCTCGACGGGCTCTGTGGCGGCCGGGTCTTCATCAAGGCGGAATGCCTCCAGATGACCGGTGCGTTCAAAGTGCGCGGGGCGTATAATAGGCTGCTGCAATTCACCGAAGCCGAGAAGCACGGCGGGGTCGTCACTTGGTCGTCGGGTAATCACGGACAGGCGATCGCGGCCGCCGCCAAGCGGCTGGGCATGCCTGCCCTCATTCTGATGCCCTCCGATTCCGTCCTGACCAAGGTCGAGCTTACGCGAGCCCATGGCGGTGAGGTGATGTTCTTCACGCGCGGAATCGACGATGCGATGAAGCTGGGCGAGCGTTTGGCGACCGAACGCGGCGCGGTCATCGTGCCGCCGGCTAACCATCCCGATATCATCGCCGGTCAGGGCACGGCCGCGCTGGAACTGCTCGAACAGGTCGCGGCAGCAGGCGCGCCGCAACCTGATATGCTCTTCGTGCCTTGCGGATCGGGCGGACTGACTGCTGGCTGTTCTATTGCCTTTGACGCGCTCAATCCCGATGCGCAGGTCTATGCCGTCGAGCCCGAGGCATTTGATGATACCGGTCGCTCGCTGACGGCCGGGGAACGCCTGGGTGTGATCCCCGGCGGGCGAACGATCTGTGACGCGCTGACGGCGCGCATTCCGGCGCCCCTTACCTTCGCGATCAATGCGGCTCTGGGAGTGAAGGCATTGGCGATCAGTGACGGTGAGGCGCGTCGGGCAATGGCCTTCGCTTTTCGGCACCTCAAGGTGGTGATGGAGCCAGGCGGTGCCGCCGGGCTCGCGGCCGTCCTTGCCGGCAAGGTGGATGTTCGGGGCAAGACCATCGCCATCATCTGCTCGGGCGGGAATGTCGATGCCGACGTCTTTTCCGAAGCGCTCGCCTCGGGCGACATGCAGTGACCGCGGGGAGGTCTCTGAGGTCCGGGCTACGCGTCGCGCTCACGCTCACGCTCGCCGCCGCAGTCCCGGCGACGGCGCTGCCTGTGGCCCGACCCGTCAGGACGGCGCGACCGGTGGTCACGGCGGCGGGCCCCGCAGCGATTGCTGCCCCCGATCGCTTTGGCGCCGAGGCTGCAGCTGAGATGCTGCGCGCCGGCGGCAATGCCGTGGATGCAGCGGTGGCCGAGGCTTTCACGCTTGCGGTTACTTATCCCGAAGCCGGCAATATCGGCGGCGGCGGATTCATGACCCTCTATGTCAACGGCAAGCCTTATTTCCTGGACTATCGGGAGAGCGCGCCGGCCGCTGCCACCGCAGGCATGTACCTTGATGCTGAGGGAAATCCGGTGCGGGCGAAGAGCACCATCGGCAATTTGTCGGTGGGCGTGCCCGGCACGGTGCGCGGGATGGCGATGGCGCATGCGCGCTTCGGAAAGCTGCCCTGGGGTCGGCTTCTCGAGCCAGCCATTCGGCTGGCGCGCGACGGCTTCGTGGTTTCACCGCACCTGATTGGCGTGAAGGACATCTTCACGCCGCGGTTCACTGGGGTGACCAACTTTGCCGCGCATTTCGGGACGCTCGCTGCTGGCCGGCGTTTTCGTCAGCCGCTGCTTGCCGCCACCCTCGAACGCATCGCGCGCGGTGGCGACCGCGAATTCTATGAAGGCCGGACGGCCGATCTGATCGTTCACCAGATGCAGCTGGGCGGTCCCGGCATCATCACCAAAAACGATCTCGCTGGTTACAAAGCGGTGTGGCGTAGCCCGGTGACTGGCGATTGGCGCGGCTTCCAGGTTATCACCGCTGCCCCGCCCAGTTCTGGCGGGATCGCGCTGATGCAGCTGCTGCGTATGAAACAGGAGGCGGCACCCTTGTTCAAGGGGGTCGCGCTCAACTCCCCGCAATATATGCATCTCGTCTCCGAGATCGAAAAGCGGGTCTTTGCGGACCGCGCTCAATATCTCGGCGATCCCGATTTCGTGAAGGTCCCGGTCGCAGCGCTGGCCCAGCCAGCGTATCTGGCGCGCCGCGCTGCCGAGATCGATCCGGTGAACCCCTCCAAGCTCGCGTCGGTCCAGCCCGGACTTGAGCGACCCCAGACCACTCATTTCTCGATCGTGGACAAATGGGGGAATGCGGTTTCGAACACCTATACGCTGAACGGCTGGTTCGGCTCGGGTGTCGTTGTGGAAGGTGGCGGTTTCCTGCTCAACGACGAGATGGACGATTTCTCCGCCAAACCGGGTGCGCCCAATCAACTGGGCGTGGTGGGCGGGTCCGCCAATGCCATCGCCCCGTTCAAGCGGCCATTGTCGTCGATGGCACCCACGATCATCACGCGCAACGGCAAGGTCTCAATGGTGCTTGGGACGCCCGGCGGTTCGCGGATCCCGACCTCGCTCTTCCAAGTCCTGGTAGACGTTTATGATTTCGGGATGCCGCTTACCCAAGCGCTCGCCCAGCCGCGTTTCCATCACCAGCTTTTGCCCGAGAACACGATCTATTCCGAGCCGTTTTGGCCATTCCCAGCCACGCTCAAAGCCGATCTCGCCGCGCGCGGCTACACGGTCGCGACACAAGATTATAACGGTGATGTGGAAGCGATCCTGGTGGTGAAGGGGAGGCCCGTCGCGGCATCCGACCCGCGAGGCCGCGGTTTTTCCCTGTCCCTTCGCTAAAGGCCAACGACTATGTCGCTCCCTTCGCAATCCGTCGGTCTCAAGAAGTCAGTCAAACTCATCGATCTGGTGACCTTGGGAGCGGGGACCGCGATTGGCGCCTCGATCTTCTCGATCCTCGGCCCATCGTCGGAAGTGGCCGGCTCCGGAATCCTGATAACGACGTTGCTTGCTGCTCTGCCAATGTCGGTCTTCGGCCTGATCTATGCGTTCATGTCATCGGCCTATCCGCGATCGGGGGCGTCCTACGAATGGCAGCGCACCTTCGTTCATCCGATGCTCGCCTTTGTCGTGGTGTGGTTGCGCATCATGGGGACAGCGCTCATCCTCAACGTGATGGGCAATGTGCTCATCAACTATTTGTCGGCAATGGTGCCGCTGCCGGTTCCCGGGCGGCTGGTCGTGTTCGGCTTCTTCACCGCAGTCTTCGTGCTCAACTATGTCGGCGTCGCGGTCGCGGCGCGGGCGCAGACCGTTGTCATGGTGCTGCTGCTGATCATTTTCGCCGTTTTCGTCGCGGTGAGCGCTCCCGATATCAAGCTCTCGCATATCGGCGAACCCTTCCTGCTCGGCGTGCTGCCGATCATCGCGGCGCTGCCCCTCATGATCCACCTCTTCATGGGAATCGAGACATGCACCGAAGTCGGTGAGGAAGTGGAGGATGCCGAACGCAACATCCCGCTTGGCCTGCTGATCGCCCTCGTTCTGTGTGCGGTCGTTTACCTGTTGATCGCCTTCACGGCGCTTGGCGTGATCGGGCCCAAGGCGCTTGCCGCGAGCAAGGCGCCGCTCCTGTCCGCCGCCCAGGCCTCGATCGGGAAATGGGCGCTGCCGTTGATAGGCGTCGCAGCGGTGCTTGCGCTCACCAAGTCGATGAACGCGATCTTCCTGGTCTATTCGCGTTTCTTGTTCGCGATGGGGCGGTCGGGCGTGTTTTCGCCGGTCTTTGCGCGCATTCATCCGCGCTTCGGAACGCCTTATGTCGCAACCTTTGTGGCCTATTGTGGCGCCAGTCTATGCCTGTTGCTGCCCAACGACCTGCTCTTCCTTTTTCTTGCAACAACCATTCCCAACATGCTGAAATATTTCAGCACATGTCTTGCGAGCATTCAGGTTGTGCGCAAGCATCCGGACATTCACGCCAGAGCTCGACTGCGCTTTTCGAGCGAGTTTGTGCAAAGCGTCGCGGTCGTCGGCATGCTGGCGGCGCTTATCATCGCCATTGTCGGTCTCGGTGTCGATTGGAAACCTTACGCGCTGATCGGCGCCTGGCTCGTCGTCGGCCTTTTCTATTGGGCAATCCGGTTTAGCCGCGACGCCCCGATCCCGACGGAATGATCTTTTCGCCAACAGCGGGGAAGTGGTGATGCGAGTTCCGGTTCCATCAATGCGGTAGTCGCATTACCGTTTTCCGCTGACCAGGCGTATGACCGTCCGCGCCTGCGTAACGGCGTCGGCGGCTTGGAGGATTCATGCTCGATTGCAGATGGCTTGAGGACTTCCTCGCAATCGCGAACACGCGCAGCTTCACCAAGGCGGCGGAACTCAGAAGCGTGTCGCAATCCGGACTCAGCCGTCGGGTTCAATCGCTCGAACACTGGGCAGGGGCACCGCTCATTGACCGCAACGCAGTCCCGCTCGAACTCACCGAGGCCGGTCGAGACCTTCAACCCGTCGCTACCATGGTGGTCAATGCGCTCGCGCAAATCCGCCACAAAACCGCCGATCGGGCAAAGCAGGACAAGCGGCTGGTGCGACTGACGGCGCCGCATCTCCTTTCGACGACCTTCTTCCCGGAATGGTTGCCGCGCGTCAGCCAGCTGAGCGACAATGCCGAGATCGTCGTCATCTCGCAGAATCTATCAAGCTGCTTCGAAGCGCTTGATCGCGGCGATGTTCACATGGTCGTATGCTTGAGTGACCCTGACCGCCATGTCTTCGAGCGCGTTCCCGAACAACTTCGCCCCGATCCCGAAATGACCGTCAAGGTCGGGGAGGACAGGTTGGTACTGGTTTCGGTTGCCGGCGAGAATGGCGCACCCCGTTTTGCGCTGGACGGCAAGCCGATACCGTTCGTGCAATACACGCCCGAATGTTCGCTTGCCTGGGCGATCGAGGATCTCATCGCTACGCGCCCAGATCTCAGCCTCCATCGCCTGAGCACGAACCCCTTTGCCGACGGCCTCCGCCTGATGGTTGCCGGGGGCGTGGGCGTCGCATGGTTGCCCGAATCCTTGATCGCACGCGAACTCGAGACCGGCGTTATGGTGCGCGCGGGTGACCAAACTACTGACATTCCGCTCGATATCGTCGTGGTCCGGCCGGCTTACCGGCTCTCGCTGCGGGCCGAGCAGATCTGGCAGGGGATTGGCGGAGACGGCCACCTCGAGTCCAGTGCATTGCCGCACCGCTTGCGGGCCGTGGTGTAGCGTCGCTTCAGCTTTATCGGTTATCGGCCAAGCCGGCCCGAAACCGGACGACGAAGCTTCGAGCGGCGCCCGGTGTGATCTAATCGGACCGTCCAAGCCCGCCGCTCTGGGCGGCAAGCAAGCGGTTTTATCGCTCAGACCGGGTCGGCGTCGGGTTGATTGGCAGGATGCGCCGCCGCCACGGGATCAAGGGCAGCGAAGCGATCGGCCGCGGCTCTAGTGCGTGGAAAAGCCGCGAGATCGACCTTGAACCGCTCGGCTGAGTAGACTTGCGGCAGCAGGTAGCAATCCGCGATGGTTGGCGTGTCGCCAAAGGCATGACATCCGCCATGGGTCGCGATCATCGCTTCAACCGCGGCGAACCCCTCTTGAATCCACGTGGCGATCCAAGCGGCTACGTTCTTATCGGTCGCTTTCAGATCGGTCCGTAACCGGTTGAGGATACGCATATTGTTGATTGGATGGATGTCGCATCCGATCATCGCCGCCATTGCTCGTACCGTGGCGCGGCCTTGCGCATCCGGCGGGAGAAGCGGTGGGATGGGATGGATATCCTCGAGCCATTCGATGATCGCTGGTGACTGGACGAATATTGCGCTTTCGGTCTCCAGCGCTGGAACGAGCCCCTGTGGGTTGAGACGGAGATAGGGCGCCGCGATGCGCTCCCGCCCGCAGATCATGCGTTGCCTGATCGTAGCGAAGCCCTTTGAGGTTGAGCGCGATCCTCACTCGGTACGACGTGGTCGATCGCCAATAGCCGTGAAGGGTCATGCGACGCGTCGGACAATCGATCGGCATTCGCCGAACCCGATCGGTACAAAGCCCATGGCGGTGGCTTGAGCGGTGAAAAGGATTTCGTCACCATCCTCAAGGAAGGTGCGCGTTTCACCGCTTGGCAAGATCAGGGGGACGGCGCCGCCCTTGGTGATCTCGAGCAGGCTTCCCAGGCCGTCACCGGTCGGCGCGGAAATCGTGCCGGTCCCGAGCAGGTCCCCCGCATTGAGCCCGCATCCGTTCGATGCATGATGGGTGACCATTTGGGCCACCGTCCAATACATGTTGGCGGCAGGCCCCCGGCTCAGCTGGAGCGGTTCTATCCCCGCGACGCGCATCTTCTCGGTCTGCAGAAACACCTGGAGCTCCAAAGCAAGCGCGCCTGCCTGTTGATCGGTGTCGTCCCAAAGATAGGGAAGGGGGCGGGGATCGCCCTTCGGACGGTCGGGTTGCGCGATCCGGAAGGGCGCCATCGCTTCGCTGGTCACGACCCAGGGCGAAATCGTGGTATGGAAGTTTTTGGCGAGGAAGGGGCCCAGCGGCTGATATTCCCACGCCTGGAGGTCGCGTGCCGACCAGTCGTTCAGCAGACAGAAACCGGCGATATGACGCGCTGCGCTGCTGATCGGAATGGTGCTGCCGAGCGCGTTGCCTTGGCCAATCCACACGCCGAGCTCGAGCTCATAATCGAGCTTCTTGGTTGGCTGGTATATCGGCTTGGCCGTGTTCGCGTCCTTCTGTTGGCCCGACGGCCTGACGACGGGCGTGCCGGACAGCCGGATCGAGGAAGCCCGGCCGTGATATCCGATCGGCACATATTTGTAGTTAGGCAGGAGCGGATTGTCCGGCCGGAACAGGGTTCCGACATTGGTCGCGTGATGAATACCAGCGTAAAAATCGGTATAGTCGCCGATCATGGCCGGCAGATGGAGCGTGCAGTCGCTGGCTAGGTGGAGCGCCGGGCGGATTTTGTCGCTATAATGCTCATCCGACAGCAGCGTGGACAAGCGTCGGCGAAGCGCCAGGCGTTGATTGGCTGCGAGTTCCAGCAAGGCATTGAGGCAGGATTCGTTCAGTGCTGCAGCGGCGCTCTGAGGCAGCAGGCCGGTGATCTGCCTCGCGTCAAGGATGTGATTGCCGATGGCGACACCCGGTCGCCGGATACCGGCCTCGCGCGAGAAGATCCCGAACGGCAGGTTCTGAATCGGAAATTCGCTATGCCCATCAGCACCTGGGACCCAGCTTGTGAGCTCGGAGCTGTGCGTTTCGTCGATCGGCGGCAGCGTCATGCGAACCGCTCGAACGGCCTCGCGACTATCGCGAGTTCGAGCGAAGCGAATTCGCAAAAGGCAAAGCCCTCGAGCCTGTCGGGGCTGGCTTGATCGATCACGCGGCGGCTCCGGATAAATTCAGTTGAACCGCCTATTGGCGCCGCAAATTCGGTGTCAAACCATAGTGGCCCAATTGCAATGCGAGTGTTGCATGGCGCCCGCGCGAACTCGCATTGGTACCGGCAAAGCTGCCGCGCGATGGGACAGGAGGTGAATTTCGCGAGGGTGAGGACGAATGCAGTCCAAAGGGATGATCGCAGCGACAGCAATCGGCGCGGCACTGGTCGTGGCGATCAGCGCGCAGGCAGGCGCCGCGAACGCGCCGGCCGCTGAGGTTCGACGCGTGAGCGCGGACATTCGCACGCTTGCCAGCGACGCGTTCGGAGGGCGCGCGCCGGGAACCGAAGGCGAGACCCGGTCGGTTGCGTTCATCATTGCGAGGATGAAGGCTGCCGGACTTCAGCCGGGTGGGCCCTTGCGTAACGGACAGCGAAGCTGGACGCAGAGCGTACCGCTGCGCCGGGTCGAATTTGTCGGATCGCCGTCTTTGGCAATCGGTGGCAAGGTGCTGAGGCAGGGCGATGATCTGGTAGTTCGCGCGCCGCTTAGCGGCAACACGTCACTTGCCATCAAGGATGCGCCCCTCGTTTTCCTTGGGTATGGTGTTGATGCGCCGGAGCGGCGTTGGGACGACTTCAAGGGTGTGGACCTGCGCGGCAAGATCATGGTCGTGCTGGTCAACGATCCCGATTTCGAAGCCACGCCCAGCGAGGACGCCTACGACCAGTTCGGCGGTCGCGCGATGACCTATTATGGCCGCTGGACCTATAAATTTCAGGAAGCCGCGCGTCGCGGCGCCCTGGGTTGCCTGATCATCCATGAAGACATGCCGGCATCCTATGGCTGGTCGGTCATCAAAAGTTCAGACGGCGGTGCGCTGTTCGATATCGTTCGAAAGGACGCCAAAGCGGCGCATCCGATTATCGAGGGCTGGCTTCAACGCGCCACTGCGGTCGATCTGTTCAAGGCATCGGGGCTCGACTTCGAGCAGATGAAGGCGGCCGCGCGCCGCCGGGATTTTCGCCCCGTCGTCCTTAAGCCGAGCTTCGACGTGCGCTATCAGGCGACCAGCCGGACAATCGTCTCGCACAATGTGCTGGGCTTGCTGCCGGGCAAGGCACGTCGGCACGACACGGTAATCTATTCTGCGCATTGGGATCATCTGGGAATCGGCGAGCCCGATGCGACGGGCGACCGCATCTATAATGGAGCCGTGGATAACGCCTCCGGAGTCGCGATGATGCTTGAGCTCGCCCGGGGGTTCGCCACCCGGCCGCGCCCCGAGCGATCGATCCTGTTCCTCGCGTTGACAGCGGAGGAGCAAGGACTGCTTGGGTCGGAATATTATGCCGCCAACCCGGTCTATCCGCTTGCCACCACCGTTGCCGACATCAATGTCGACGGGGCGCTGGGCGGTGGCGAAGCACGGGACTTCTCGCTGCCGGGCAACCCCCAGCTCGACCTGGTCGATCTCTTCTCCGTCGAAAGTGCACGGTTCGGTCGCCATTACACGCCCGGCTCGCATCCTGAAGCCGGCGGCTTTTACCGGGGAGATTCCTTTTCTTTCGCGCTGCGCGGTGTTCCATCGACTTCCTTCTTTCCAGGCCGCGATCTGGTGAATGGGGGGCTGGCGCGAGGTAATGCCTGGTTCGACACCTATAATCGCGAGCGCTATCACCAACCCTCGGACGAATGGCGCGCGGATCTGGATTGGGGGAACGTCTTGCCCGACCTGGCGCTACTCCATGCCGTCGGCGAGAAGCTCGCCAATGGCGGGCAATGGCCGCAATGGCTGCCCGGTTCCGAATTCAAGGCGCTACGCGACAGCTCATCTGCCGCCCGCCGGTAACGGGCGCTAGAGTCTGATTCATCCTATTTGAATCGAACTAGGATTCCCAAAGGTCTTGAATTCTGATTCAACCTGCTGGCTGGGATTGGAGGCCAGTATGGATGGCGAGACCATATTCGGATGATCTTCGGGAGCGTGTAGCGGCGTCGGTTGTGGGCGGTCGTTCGGCGCGTGAGACAGCGCGGTTGTTCGGAGTGAGCGTTGCGAGCGCGGTGAAGTGGTCGCAGCGGTTACGGGTGACGGGGAGTGCGGCATCGCGTCCGATGGGCCGCAAGCAGGAACGTTCGCTGGCGGGCGAGCGGGAGTGGCTGCTGGGTCGGCTGGAGGCGGTTCCTGATCTGACACTTCGCGGGCTGGTCGTGGAACTGCGTGAGCGCGGTGTGATGACGAGCTATGGTTCGGTATGGCGGATCGTGCGCGATGCCGGCGTGACGTTCAAAAAAAACGCTGTTCGCCGTCGAGCAGTTGCGGCCGCAGATCGCGCGCCGGCGGGCGCAATGGAAGAAGTATCAAGGTCGACTTGATCCAGCGCGCCTTGTCTTCATCGATGAGACTTGGGCGAAGACCAACATGACGCCGATCCGGGGCTGGGCGCCGCGAGGAACAAAGCTCATCGCCCGCGCCCCGTTCGGCAAATGGCGCACGCTGACCTTCCTGGCACCACTCCGCCATGATCGGATCGACGCGCCGTGCGTCCTCGATGGGCCGATCAACGGCCAGAGCTTCACCGCATGGGTCGAGCAGTTCCTCGTGCCCACGCTCAACCCTGGCGACGTCGTCATCATGGACAACCTCGGCAGCCACAAGGGCCAAGCCGTCCGTCAGGCGATCCGTTCGGCCGGAGCCAAGCTGCTGTTCCTGCCGCCCTACTCCCCCGACCTCAATCCGATCGAACAGGTCTTCGCCAAGCTCAAACTGCTCCTGCGCAAAGCCGCTGAGCGCTCAGTCGAGGCAACATGGCACCGCATCGGATCACTCCTCGATACCTTCCCGCCCCACGAATGCGCAAATTATCTCAGGAACGCTGGGTACGCTTCCACGTAGATGGATCAAACTCTAGTCGCCTGCTAGCCATCCGAAAAAAGCTGCCGGCGACTGGCCGGGCCTGCTGACTGAAAAGTTGGCCATGCCCAAGATGGTGCGCCCAGCCGCAATCGGGCGCCGGCGCACTGCCATGTAATCAGGCTACTGAAATCCGTTCGTGCGCTGGCGCACGAAAAAGCGACCGACGCATCGATGGGATGCGCCGGTCGAAACGCAAAAGGCTCCAGGAAGAAGCTGCCTTGTGCGCTCAGGGCACGGGCTGCCGAAGGGATGCAGCAGCCCGATCCGAGGTTCAGATCACCACTTGAGCGTGATGCGTCCGTAATAATATCCCCCGTTAATACCATAAGGCGAGTTGGTCAGCGGGGCGTCGTAAATCGTCTGGCCGCCGACCGAGATCTGGCCGGTCACCGGATCAATCTTCACGCCTTCGGGCTTCTTGTTGAAAAGGTTGTTTGCGCCGACCGCGAACGAGATGTTGCGCGTCACCTCCAGCCCCAATTCAAGATCGGTGATGAAGCTCGGCGTCACTTCGTTGCGGACATAATTGCCGTTGTTCGGGCTGTTATAGATATAGGCTGGCCCGTAATAGGTTTCACGGAAGGTCGCGCTGACCTTGCCCAGGCTCCAGTCGAGACCGCCGATCACCTTCGCCGAAGGGGATGACGTCGTAACCAGGCTCTGAGCCCGGCGGTCGAACAATGCCTGACCGGTGATCTGCGCCGGTGTCGGGTCGATCCGCGTGATGTCGCGCTGGCTGAAGTTAGCGAGCAGCACCCAGTTGAAGGTTCCCGCGCTGTCGGTCTTCATCCGGTAATTCGCCGTCACGTCGATACCCCGGGTGCGCGTGTCCATGCCATTGGTGAGCGCGTTCACGCTGACGCTGCCGACGGTAGGATCGACGCTGACACCGCGCGACGTGATGGCATCAAGCACAGCTTGCGAATTGACCTTGCCGCCGCGCCCGAAGATGTTGCCGGTCGCGACGATACGGTCCTTGATGCTGATCTGATAAGCATCGACCGTGATGGTCAAGCCACTCACCGGCCGGATCACCGTGCCGACGCTGTAGTTGGTGGCTTTTTCGGGCTTCAGATCCTGGAACCCGAGCAGTTTGGCGGGGGCGGAATTAGCCGGCAGAAGTACCGCCACGCGGGTCGGCGAGGCTGAGGTCGTCGAATAATGTTCCTCAGCAAGCGTCGGCGCCCGGAAGCCGGTCGAAACAGTGCCGCGCAGCGCGAATGCCGGCGAGATATCGTAGCGCCCGGTCAGCTTGGCCGACAGATTGCTGCCGAAGTCCGAATAATGCTCATAGCGTAGTGCTGCGTCGAGCCGGACCTTTTGAACAGGCTGGAGGGCTAGATCGAGATAGCCCGCGACGTTGCTGCGCGCATAGCTGCCGGCGTCGAAGGGCGTCAGGCCGGGGAGCGATTGCGAGCCTTCCTTGTAATAGGAAGCCGGATCGCCGGAGCCGACCTGATAGGTATTGCGGCGATATTCGCCACCGAACGCGACATTGAGGGGTGAGAACAACCCCAGATTGACTTCCTTGGTCACATCCAAGTTGTTCGTCCATTCGGTCGACTTATTGAGACCGATATAGAAGTTGGTAGGCGTGAAGTGGGTGTCGATGAACAAGGCATTGTTGGCGGAATTGTTGTTGTAGATCCGTACCTTGTCGATGCCGTAAGTCGAACTCAGATCCCAAGTCCAGCCGCCGCCGCTGCCCTTCACCCCGAGGGTTGCCGACAGATCGTCCTCCCGGATCGATTGGACGGGAATATAACCGTTCGGGGCGAAGATGAGTTCGCCCGGCGTGGTGAAGGTGCCTTTGACGCCCAGGACGGGAGAGGCGATGGTGGTGTCCGACAGGCGCGCATTCTGCAGCGCAGAGCCGTCGCGATGGCCATAGGTGCCGAAGCTGTAGAGCTCGACGCCGCCGAAATCATAGCCGGTATTGTAACTGACCGCGATTAGATCCGACTGCGGGTCGCCAAACACATATTTGGAGATATAAGGATAATAAGGAAGGTTCACATAAGCGGCCTTTTGTGCCGGCGTGAGCGAGGCGAGCAAGGAGCCGTCTGGATTGGAAACGCGCGAATCCAGGCCGGCATTGGCGCTATATTTGTGCTTCCGATAGAAGCCTGAAAGGTCGAGATATCCGTTGTCGCCGAGATTGGTCGCAAGGTCCAGCGAGGCCGCATATTGGAGGCCATCGCCCTTGTAATATTGGCCGGCGGTGCCGCTAAACGATCCGCCTTGCTTCTTGTCGTCGAGGATGATGTTGATGACCCCGGCAATGGCGTCCGAGCCATATTGGGCGGCGGCGCCGTCTTCCAAGACCTCGATGCGCTTGATCGAACCCTTGGGGATGAAGTCGAGATCGGGCGCGACCGACCCCTGGAATCCGCTTGGCAGCGTCTGAAACAGCGCCGTGCCGTGGCGACGCTTGCCGTTGACCAGAATGAGCGTCTCGTTGGGGCTGAGGCCGCGCAGCGACGCGCTGAGCGCGCCGGCCGGGGCAGCACTGACTTGCTGCATGTTGAACGAGGGGACAAGCTGATTGAGCGCTTGGGCGAGGCTCGGCTGGCCAACATGCGACAGCGCCTCTTCGCCGACGAGTTTGATCGGCGCCGGGCTTTCCGACGCGGCGATGCCGGTCGTACGGACGCCGGTGACGATGATGTCGCTGCCTTGCGCTTCGGCCGCCTGGGGGGCGGGCACCGATTTTGCGGAGGTTTGGGCATCCACCGGCTGCGCTTGCTCCTTCTGGGGCGCTTCCTGGGCTGCGGCGGACCCGATGCCGCCGACCGCGCATAGCGCGACGGCCAAAGCCGAATAGGACGTAGAGCGTATGACTAACATGAAAACCCCCTCTCTGGTCGGGTTGGATCTACGCTCGATCTCCTAATTTCCTGGGGTGCCCGATCATGCCGGACGGTTGTTGTGACCAGGAAGAGATAGAAGCGTCTTGTCGTTACTCCTGCAATTTGGCCATCGTAGAAATAAAATCTTAGATCAGGTATTCAAAAGCTGTATGGGATATAAGCATCTTTAGAATAAAGCCGCAAAACTCCTGCGAAATATTCGATTATAGTTTTGTGATGCAACAAAGCGGTGCCTGGCTTTACCGGCGATTTTACTTTCGGCACTTTGTTTTCTGATGTTACCATAGGCAGCGCCCTCCCGGAGCGCAAATGCGGGTTCACAATCATGTAATGCGATTGTCGCATCGGAGCCGAACCCTATCTGTCCCATCCATTTCCGGGGTGCGGGCAGTTTGGCGCATTCGCGGCAGGCCGCATATTAGCTAAACAACTGAATTAAATAGGTTATATTGTAGACCGGTGCAGGCCCGTTAGCTGACAGACCGGTTTGCCGGCGCTCGGGGCACGGACGTTCGATCATGCCACGATGCGCGAACCGCATCGTTTCCGAACGATGAGTCAGTCGAACAGCGTTTCGCTGGATTTTGCCTAATGTTCAGCGACTAAATGCGCGATTGCTAGCCTGGCGCTCGCGACCATGTTGTCCATCCGCCGCCGCCGCGGAGCCCCAACTGCCGGCTTGGAAGCGACCTTCGGCGTCGAGACGGGTTGTCAGCGGAAAACGATTGTTCGATTGCCGTTGAGAAAAACACGCCGGGAACCGACCCATTGAACCGCGCGAGCGAGCACCTGCGCCTCGATGTCGCGGCCGATGCGGATCATGTCGGCGACCGAAGCGCGATGATCGACACGTTCCACCGCCTGCTCGATGATCGGCCCTTCATCAAGATCATCCGTCACGAAATGCGCCGTCGCCCCAATGAGCTTAACCCCTCGGGCATGCGCGCGATGATAGGGCTGCGCGCCCTTGAAGCTCGGCAGAAAGCTATGGTGGATATTGATGCATCGCCCCGCCAGCCGCGCCGATAACGTTGGCGACAGAATCTGCATGTAGCGAGCGAGCACGAGATAGTCGGCAGCAAGCCTTTCCATCTGCTCCAACATGACCGTTTCCTGCGCCTCTTTGCCGGCGGGCAGCTGGACATAGGGCACGCCGTGCCACTCGGTAAGTGGGCGCAAATCGGGATGGTTCGAAACGACGGCCGCGATATCCATGCCGAGCGCGCCCGTTCGCCACCGGTGCAGCAGGTCGTTGAGGCAGTGCGAGCCTTTGGAAACCGCGACGACCATGCGCGGCCGTGCGCCGGCCTCGGCCAACGCCCAAGTGAAAGCGAAGCGGTCAGCGACAGGTAAGAAGGCGTCGCGCAGCGCAGGGGCGCTGGGCGGAAAACCAGAACCAGCGCCATTGAATTCAACGCGCATGAAGAAGCGGCCGGAGTCGAGATCGGCATATTGCTGACTGTCGAGGATGAAGCCGTCTCGCTCCGCCAGGAAGCTGCTGACAGCCGCGACGATACCAGGCCGATCGTGGCAATCGAGCCTCAGGACATAGGCCTTATTGCTGCTCATCGACTGGTGGCTCCGTTGAGGGACTTGGCTGGACGGTCTTCCATCTTCTCGACTTTCCTTGGCCGACCCTTTGTTGGATCACTCTGGAATGGGCGGGACCAATTGTGGGAATGGTGTCGCCCGCATCTTAGATGCCCTGGTGCCGAGCGCCATGGCGCTGGTGTCCGCACTGAGCATGACCTTTAGACGTCGGGAAGCGTCAGTCACTCATCCATCTCATCCGGGCAAAAGGCGTTGGTCGCGTCCGTGCGAGACGCCTCCCTCTTGCACCTGGGGTTGCGGAGCACGTGCCGGGCGAGTTTCGCCAAGCTGGGTGGTCCGCCGCCGCGCCTTCCCTTGAGGTCGGCATCCTGCTTTTTGGCCACCGCAATTGAGGGCCACCCGCTTTCCTGCGTCTTGTCGAAAGCCGAAGCGAAAAGAGGGCGTCACGCGTGGCCGCCTGTCCTGATCGTCAGGCGTGGTGGTGAGACCAGATGCGACGGTCGCATCGGTCAAGGAGTAACCCGCATTGGCGTGAACAAGGGTCGCTTCATACAATGATCTGGTCAGCAAAAGTTGCGCTTCTTTCCAGATAGCTGCGCTCAAGGGCCGCTCCGGCCTTTGGGCGTGTCTCGCTCGGAAGGCCATGGTCGGTGGCTCGTGTTCGAATGAAGCGTGTGTCGAAAAACGGATTGAAACTTTGATTTGTGGGGCAGGACGCCGATGACTGTAGTTGATCTTCCCGCTGTGCCGGCAAAGCCGGCGAACTATGATCTCATCGTCATTCGTGACAACATTGCCTATCTGTCGGGGCAGGTGTCGCGGACGCCTGATGGCGGCATCATTGCCGGTCATCTGGCCAAGGATGATGATATTGATGAAGCACGCGAGGCGGCCCGGGTCGCGATCCTGCGCGCGCTTTCGGTTCTCCAGGACAAGCTTGGAACGCTCGATCGCGTTGAACAGGTTCTCACCCTTAAGGGGTTTATCAGCGCGGCACCCGATTTCACCCGGCATCCGCAGGTGCTCGATGCGGCGTCGGAAATCCTTCACAGCGTGTTCGGCGAGCGCGGTCAGCATGTCCGAACCGCGCTCGGCGTCTCGAGCATTCCTGGTGGCGGGCTTGCCGAACTCGAACTGGTGGTGGCGATCCGCTGAGACGTAACTCGGGCGTGATGGTCCGCGCCAGACGAGTGCATTTTTCTCGAGGTTCGAAAGATGCTTGGTCTCGACGCGGCTCCCGCCCGATAGAGGGCGCCGCGTGTCGGTCGCCCCGGTGCATGACCTGCGATAGAATTTTGAGGGATTTCTCGACGTGACCGATATGCTTGGCCAACTGCAAAGCACCTGCGTCGCGACCCTGACCACCGTGCTGCGGGCGCGTGGCATCCCCAATGCGTGGATTCAGGGGCTCGCCCCCTTGGCGCCGGGCCAGCCGCGCATTGCGGGGCCGGCCTTCACCTTGCGGTTCGTACCGGTCCGCGGGGACCTAGTCACGCCTGACGCGATCGACGGGCCGCGGTCACCGCGGGCCGCCATCGAGCGCATGCCGGACGGGTGCGTCGTCGTGGTCGATGCCCTTGGCGAACCGGGCGCTGGTGCTTTTGGCGATATCATGTGCGCGCGCATGCGCCATCGCGGTGTGGCGGCCTTGGTGATCGACGGCGCCGTGCGCGACAAGGCCGGCATCGGAAAGCTCGATTGGCCGGTCTGGTCGCGCACCGTCTCGGGACCGCCGGGGATTGCGGCCTTGCTCTATGCCGACGAACAAGTGGCGGTCGCCTGTGGCGGGGTCGCGGTCCTGCCGGGAGACATCGTCGTGGCCGATGAGGACGGCGCGGTCGTGATTCCGCAAAAGATCGCCGCGGACGTGGCGGCTGAAGCGGCGGAAAAGGAATTGTTCGAGGAATGGGCGCTCGGCGAGGTCCAGGCAGGCGTGCCGATCGTCGGGACCTACCCACCCAATGAAGCAACACTGGCACGCTTCCGCGCGCAGCCGCGATAAGAAGGAAGAGAAGCGACATGGATCTCGGTATCAAGGGCCGCAAGGCAATCATCTGCGCGTCGAGCAAGGGGTTGGGCAGGGCATGTGCCATGGCACTTGCGGAGGCCGGCTGCGAGGTCGTCATCAACGGCCGCGATCGCGCGGCGCTCGATGCAGCAGCACTCGATATCCGCGCGGCCACAGGGGCGACAGTGATCCCGGTCGTGGCGGATGTCGGGACCGATAAGGGGCGTGCTGCAATTCTGGCGGCCTGTCCCGATGCCGACATCCTGGTCAACAACAATGCCGGGCCGCCCGCCAAGAATTTTCGCGAGCTCGATCACGCCGCGCTGGTCGCCGGAGTCGAGGCCAATATGATCGCTCCGATCGCGCTCATTCAGGGCTTGATCGATGGCATGGTGGAGCGCCGTTTCGGGCGCATCATCAACGTAACATCGGGCTCGGTGAAGGGCCCCCTCCCAGGGTTGGACCTCTCGTCCGGGGCGCGTGCCGGCCTGACGGGGTTCGTCGCAGGCGTGGCTCGCGAGGTGGCAGGCGCGAACGTCACCATCAATCAAATCCTCCCCGGCGCGTTCGATACCGATCGGCAGACCGCTATCGCCACGGTAGCAGCCGCGCGTACCGGTAAGACCATCGAAGAGGTCTGGGCAGCGCGCGCCGCAGCTATTCCGGCCAAGCGCTACGGCGATCCCGCCGAATTTGGCCAATTGTGTGCTTATATTGCGAGCGCCCATGCCGGCTATATCACCGGCCAGAATTTCCTCATCGATGGCGGCGTCTTCCCCGGCGCGTTCTGAGCGTTCGGGCACACGCCGCACCGGCCGCAGCGAGAGGAGACGCGCAGTGAAAATAGGGTTGGTAGCTGGGGCAGCGGCGATCGGGTTGACGCTCGGTCTTGCTTGGAGTGCTGCGCCTGCGCGCGCGCAGCAGGAAGGTGTCACCGCCGCGCCGCAGGCCCCCGAACCACGACCGTTCCGGTCGGCGGTCGAGGCCGGCGATCTCCTGTTCTTGTCCGGTGAGATCGGCATGGTCCCGAAGGGCATGGATCCGCAGGGCGACGGTTACGAGGCTGCGGTGCGCGATGCGATGGATTCAATCGGCCGGGTCCTTGCGGAACACAAGCTCGACTTTGGCGATGTCGTGAAATGCACCGCGATGCTAGGGGATATGAGCAAATGGACGCGCTTCAACCGCGTCTATGTAGGCTATTTTCCCAAGGACAAGCTGCCCGCGCGGAGCGCCTTTGGCGGGATGAAGCTCGCGTTTGATGCGCCGCTCGAGGTAGAGTGTATCGCTCACCTCCGGTCGCGCGCGGGTGCCAGATAAGGATGGCGGACGACCCGATCCTGATCCTCACGACCGGAGGCACGATCGACAAGGTCTATTTCGACGCGCTCAGCGCGTACCAGATCGGCGACACGGTGGTCGAGCACATCCTCCAGACGGAACGGGTGGCGCGTCCCTTCGTGATCGAGGAAGTCATCCGCAAGGATAGTCTCGACGTGACCGACGCCGATCGCGCGCGGATCGTCGACCGTATCCGGCAATCGGCAGCGCGCCGCATCATCGTGACGCACGGCACCGATACCATGACTGAAACCGCGCGCGCCTTGCGCGTCGTACCGGACAAGGTGATCGTTCTAGTCGGCGCCCTGTCGCCAGCGCGGTTCGCCGAGAGCGGCGCGCCGTTCAACCTTGGTATGGCCTTCGCTGCGGCGCAGCTCGCGCCGCCCGGCGTTTACCTCACGATGAACGGCACCGTCTTTCGCGAGGGTGAAGTCGTCAAGGATCGGGTGGCCGGGATGTTCAGCATGGCTGGTTGACCGGCCGTCGCAGAAGATCGCACGGCACGATCGACATGCGGCTCCGCTCTCGATCGGCGTGAAAGGTGGAGGAGAGGCAAGTGATCGACGACAGGTTCAACCGCCGAAACGTACTTGCCGCGGGCGGTGCCGGTTTGCTCGCCGCCAATGCCGGCTCCCCCCTTCGCGCGCCCAGTCGGGGACCACTGGCGCGGTCACAGCGCAAAACTGTGGCGGTGGACGAGGCGACGAATGTCGCGCTCGCATTGTCGCCGGACGGCAAGACGCTTGCCCTCGATCTGCTGGGGATATTGTGGACCATGCCGGTCAAGGGCGGTCCGCTGCGGCGGCTGAGCGGTGATTTCGATGATCTCGGCCAGCCCGACTGGTCGCCGGACGGCAGGCGGATCATTTTCCAGTCGTACCGTACCGGCAATTTCAAGCTCTGGTCGGTAGCCGCCGACGGCAGCGACTGGCGCCAGCATACCGACGGGATCGATATCGACGATCGCGAGCCGCGCTGGTCGCCTGACGGGCGAACGGTCGCCTTCTCGTCGGACCGCACTGGCCGCTATGCGATCTACCTGCTGGACGTCGCCAGCGGGCGCGTCACGCCTTTATCGCAAGGAAAGTCGCAGGATTCCGAGCCGGCCTGGTCGCCGGACGGCAAGCGGATCGCTTATGTCGCCGATGGCACGCGCCTGATGGTCAGCGATTTGCAGGGAAATGCCGAGCAGGTCGAGGCGGTGACCGTGCCGCAGGACAATCTCCGAGGCTCGGATATCCGCGTAGTTCGGCTCTGCGAAATCCACGCGCCGAGCTTCGCGCCCGACGGCAGTCTGGCGTATGTGCGCGTCGATGACAAAACGGTTCGGCTCGTCCATCGCGGCCGCGATCTGGTGGTGGCGGACGATCTCTATTTCTTCCGTCCGGCCTGGCTCGCCGATGGCAGCCTGATCTACGGGGCGACCGGCAAGATCCGCCGGCAGGACAAAGAAGGTATGGTATCGGTCATACCGTTCTCGGCTTCGATCCCGGTCGCGACGCCCGATTATCGCAAGAAGCAGCGTGACTTCGATAGTCTCATCGCCCGTCCGGTCGTCGGAATCGGTTCGCCCGCCTTGTCGCCCGACGGCCGTCAGATCGTCTTTCGAGCACTGAACGACCTGTGGGTCATGACCATCGGCGCCAAGCCGCGGCGTCTGGTTTCCGGTGCCTTTTACAAGGCCGACCCGGCCTGGTCACCTGACGGCAAGACGATCGCCTATTCGGCCGACCGAGGTGGCAAGCTCGACCTCTGGCTCCACGACATAGCGAGCGGCACCGATCGCCAGTTGACCAATCTTCCCGGGATAGCCGGCACGGCGTGTGCCTGGTCGAACGATGGGCGCTCGATCGCGTTTCTCGATCAGGATACGCATCTTCATGTGATCGAGGTCGCAAGCGGCGCTGTCCGTCAATTCTATGATCGTCTGTTCGAGCCGGGCCGCCCCTCTTTCAGCCCCGATGGCCGCTATGTGGCGCTCGCGGCGATGAAGCCCAAAACCCCGCGATACCGCGAAGGGGCGAACCAGGTGCTCGTCATCGATCTCCAGACCGGCAACGGGCTCTACCAGGCGCACGCCCCAGGCAAGTCGCTGGGCCCGCGCGGCGATGATGGCCCCGTCTGGTCGCCTGACGGCCGCCATCTCGCTTATGTGTTCGCGAGCACCTTGTGGGTGGTGCCAGTCGATACAGCCGGCGTGTTCAGCGGACCGCCGCGCCGACTCACCACCGAGACGACCGACGCGCCGACCTGGAGCGGCGATTCGAGCACCTTGCTCTATCTGTCGAACGGCAAGCTTCGGCTGATATCGGCAACCGGGGGAGAGCCGCGCACGGTTCCGCTCGAGCTCAGTTGGGCCAATGCCAGGCCCGAGGGGCGCACGATCGTGCGGGCTGGCCGGCTATGGGACGCAAGTTCACCCAAGTACCAGCACGACGTCGACATCGTGATCGAGAGCAATCGCATCGTCGACGTCCATCCGCATGGTGGTGCCGCTCTATCGGACGCGAATGCGCGGGTGGTCGACGGCTCTGCCCTGACGGTGCTGCCGGGTCTTATCGATATCCATACCCATCGCCAGATGCAGGGCTATGGCGCCTATGGCGACCGGATGGGGCGGCTATGGCTTGCCATGGGCGTGACCGCGACAAGGTCACCTGGTTGCCCGGCCTATCACATGGTCGAGGACCGCGAGGCCCTGGCGTCGGGCGCGCGCATCGGCGCGCGGCATTTCGCCACCGGCGAGGCCATCGACGGGGGGCGGGTCTTTTTCAACTTCATGCGCCCGGTGACCGAGCCGGGCCAGCTCGACCTGGAACTGGCGCGCGCCCAGGCGCTCGATTACGACCTTATCAAGACCTATGTCCGGCTGCCGCATGCGGATCAGGCCAAGGTCATCGCGGCGGCGCATCGCCTGGGCATGCACGTGACCTCGCATTATCACTATCCCGCGCTTGCTTACGGCGTCGATGGCATGGAGCATCTCGGCGCGACCAACCGCTATGGCTATTCGCGATCGATGACCGTCCAGGGCGCGGGCTATCAGGACGCGAACGGCTTGTTCGCCGCCGCCAAGGCGGGACGGACGCCGACCCTGTTCAATGCCGCCGCGCTGCTTGGCGAAGGAGACGGCATTCTCGAGGACCCGCGCCTTCGCGCGCTGATGCCGCCTTGGGACTATCGGCGGCTCGCCGATCGTGTCGCCCTGATGAGGGGAGGCGACCGCACGGCCCTTCTCAAATTGCTCGAGCGCAATGTCGAGCAGATCAAACAGACCATGCGGGAGGGCTGGAAGGTGGTGTCGGGGACCGATGCGCCAATCGACTTCGTCGCTTTGAGCCTCCACTGCAATTTGCGCGCTATGGTCCGTTTCGGCATCTCGACGCACGACACGTTATTGAGCGCGACCCGCAATTCCGCCGAACTCATGAACGAGCCGATCGGTGCGATCCGGCGTGGCCTGCTCGCCGATATGGTGCTGGTCGATGGTGACCCGCTTGCCCGGATCGAGGACGCCGCCGCGGTTCGACACGTGATGGTGAATGGCGTAGTCCATACGCCGCACTCACTGATGGAACCCTTTGCCAAGCCGCAGCTATCGTCGATCGAGCATGAGACCTTGCCGCCCTTGCTCGCCGCGAAACAGCATTATTGGTGGCAGAGCGATACCTATGTGGAGGGGTGCCGCGGCGCCTGCTGCGCCGATCACGGTTGTGCCGTCCAAGCATAGTCGGTCACGGGTCGGGCAGGAGGTGAGGCGCCCGCGAGGTCAGAGGGTCTCGAGGCTTCGCTTGACCGCGTTGAGCACGGCCTCGGACAATGCCGGATTTGAGCTCTTTGTTGCGCGCGCTAGCGCCAAGGCTCCCGTCATCGCAGCAATCATGAGCATTGCGCGATCCTGCGTACCGGTGTCTACCTCATCGGCCTGGAAAGCTGTTCCGGCTAGGGCAATGAAGGCCTCGGCTCCGGTTGCAAACTGATCCTGCAATCTCCCGCTCTGATGAGGAACCTCGGACATCAGGGCCGCTGTCGGACAGCCATCGCCCGGTGCGTCGCGATGAGAGACCGAGAGATATTGGTCGAGCCAGGTCGCCGCATCGAGTCCGTCGAACGCCTCATAGCATTGGTCAAACGCTGCGCGGAGCGCCTCTTCGGCAAGCGCTTCCTTCGATTTGAAATGACTGTAGAGCGCGCCATGGGTGAGCGCCGCCGCTTTGGCGATCTCGCTCGTCGCCATCGCCTCGAAACCCCCTTCGCGCAGGCGGCGCGACGCCACGGCGACCAGCGTTGCCCGGTTCTCGGCTGCTTTTACTTTTGAAACCTTCATATCGCGCCCGCCATAGCCGAGTGACGCGCTTGACTCCAATGATTTCGACTGCAATTAATACAATCGTTGCAGTCGCAATGAATAACCATGCGCGCGCAGTTATTATGTGCGGGCGCGGGATGACAACTCACGGGAGTTCGAGATGAAAGTAGCAGGATCTGTCGCGCTTGTGACGGGCGCGAATGGCGGCATTGGCCGCGCGTTGGTGAGTGAATTGCTCGCGCGCGGGGCAGCCAAGGTCTATGTGGGCGTGCGCGACGTCGCTGCGGCAAAGTCCATTTCGGATGACCCTAGGCTGGTCCCGCTCGCGCTCGATTTGACCCGTCCCGAAGATATCGTCGGCGCAGCGCATGCTGCGAGCGATGTCACGCTCATCGTCAACAATGCCGGGACGTCGAGCTTCACGGGGGCCTTGTCCGCAAAGAACCTGAATGCCGCGCGCCAGGAAATGGAGGTCAATTATTTTGGCCCCTTGGCATTGGTCCAGGCGTTTCGCGATGCTCCTGCGCTCAAGGCGGGTGGTGCCATCATCAACGTGCTGAGCATTGTCTCCATCCTCACCATCCCTGCGGCGGGTACCTATTCGGCATCCAAGGCGGCAGCCCTCGCGTTGACGCGCACGCTCGGCGCGGAGCTCAAGGGCCGCGAGGTCCAGGTGCTCGGCGCCTTGCCGGTGCAGACGGAAACCCCGCTCGGCCAGGCCTTCCCCGAGCCGCGTTTGCAGCCGAGCGATGTTGCAACCGGCATCCTCGACGCACTGGAGGCGGGCCAGAGCGAAGTCTTCCCGGGCGGTGCTTCGCAAGGTGTAGCGCAGGCCTTTGCCGCCGATCCTGCCGGCCTCCAGGCTCGCTTCGCGACCCTGGTCCATCCGATTTGACGGATTTTGCCCCATGGATGGGAAGATTTCTGTCCATGGGGCCAATCTGGTGGCGCTCTTCGTGATCGGCAGAGGGCCAACTGAGCCATCCCGATCGGCTCGAACGGCAGGGGGATCGTTCATCGCGATTTGAACTATCGCAAAAAAACCAAGTACGATCGATCATTCGAAATACCGCGTGCGTGCGGCATATCTCTCTTGGCCGATAGGATGAAGGAGTATCCGCATGAGCCTGATGACGCGTCTGGCCGGAAGGTTGATAGGCCTTCCGCCCCGGCAAAACGCAGTGCGCGTGGAGCGCGGCGCGGCGGTCGCCATGCGCGATGGAGCAATGCTGCTCACCGATGTATATCACCCGGCCGGGGTCGATCGTCCATCGACCATCCTGCTCCGATCACCGTACGGGCGGGGCAGCTTCATCGGTGTCTTTGGCGCATTGTTCGCCGAGCGCGGCCATGTCGTCGTTGTCCAGAGTGTGCGCGGCACCTTCGGCTCTGAGGGGCGATTCAATCCCTTCTTTCAGGAACACGAAGATGGCCTCGATACGGTCGAATGGATCGAACGACAGCCTTGGTATTGCGGCAAGCTCGGCTTGTGGGGGGCGAGCTATCTGGCCCAGGTCCATTTGGCGATCGCTGCGTCTCTGGGCGAGCGGGTTTCGGCGATCGCGATCGCGCGAAGCACATCGGATTTTGCGGAGCTGATGTGGGAAGGGGGCGGTTTCCGCCTGGAAGACTTCCTGACTTGGACGTCGCTCATCGAGACCCAGGAAAAGAGCAATGCGTTGCTCCAGGCGTTCAGCCGTCCCTTGTTCGGCGATCGTCTCGCCAAGCATTATTCCCGTGTCCCGCTCGCCAGCATCGACGAGCATGCCGTTGGCCAGCCGGTCACTTTCTGGCGCGACTGGATGGCCCATGATGATCCGCAACGCTCGTACTGGGATGCCATTCGGGGTCGCGCGTCGCTCGAGCGCATCACCGCGCCGATCTCGATGGTGGCGGGTTGGTCAGACGTCTTCATCGGTCCCCAGTTGCGCGATTATGCGGCGCTACGCGCTGCCGGCAGGACGGTGCGGCTGACGGTGGATCCGTGGACCCACAGCGCGCCCAGGAGCCTGAGCGGCGGGTTGATCGATGCGCTCGACTGGTTCGATGTGCATCTGAATGGCCAGACGAGGATGCCCGAGGCCCTGACGAGGACGCGGCTGTCGATTGGCGGCACGAGCGACTGGCGCGTCGACACGGCCTGGCCGCCTACATCGACGCGCCGGCAGTCCTGGCATTTCGCGGCCGATGGTCTGCTTGCCGAGGCTGAAGTCTCGTGTGGCGCGCTGAGCTTCGTCTATGATCCCGATCGCCCAACGCCCAGTCTTGCCGGGCCGACCCTGAGCGCCACCACCGGGCGCGGCGATATGCGCGCGCTCGCCGCGCGCAACGATGTCCTGAGTTTCACTAGCAGGGCCTTTGACCGCACCGGACAGATCGTGGGCGAGCCGTGCGTCGAGCTCGTGACATCAGCAGACGGTAGCGATCACGACATCTTCGTCTGCCTGTGCGACCTGGATGAGACCGGCAAGGCGACGAACATCACCGATGGCTATTGCCGCCTGCCGAGTTACGCGCCCGGCGCGCAGCGTCGCGTGTCGATCCCGCTGCTCCCGACCTGCTGGGAAGTGAAAGCCGGCCATCGCCTTCAACTGCTCGTCGCCGGCGGCGCCTTTCCGCGATATGCCCGCAACCTCGGCTTCGGCGAGAGCGTTTCGATGGGTGTACAATCGCGCAAGACCGCAATCACCGTGCATGTCGGAAGCGACGATATGTCGCGCCTGGTCCTCGATATGTCCCAGTAGCGGCGGCCGCTGACATCGCGATTAGACGCGAGCGCTGACCGCTATTTCGGTCCTTCTGCCGCGCGCGCGACATCCTGGACGAAATCGAGAAATGCTCTGACCTTAGCGGGGGGCAGGTGCCGCGAAGGATGATAGGCGTAAAGCGCATATAATTCCTCGGACCAATCGGGCAGCAATTGCACGAGTTCGCCGCGCGCCAAATAGGGCGCAAGCCCGAGACCCAGGCTTTGAAAAATGCCCTGGCCGGCAAGGCAGGACGCAACCCCGGCAGACGGGTCGTCAAGGACCAGTCTGCTGGTGAGCTTCACCTCGATCGTTTCGCCGCCTTGTTGAAACTCCCAAGGGAAAGGAAGGCCGGTCTGCGGGTCGCGAAACAACAGCACGTCATGATTGACCAAGTCCTGGGGGGTGTGCGGCACGCCCCGGCGACTGAGATAATCGGGGGCGGCCACGGTCAGAACCGGGGTTTCGAGCAGCTTGCGCACAACCAGCGAGGCAGCATCCGGCGGCCCGAAGCGGATCGCCACGTCGACCCCGGCCATCATCTCCTCGCGGTGATTGCTGGTCAGCAAATCCAGCGACACCAAGGGATGGCGCGCCAGGAAATCCTGAATCTTCGAGGCCAGAAGCATCCGCGCGAACCAAGGGTCGACCGATACGCGCAGGCGTCCCCGCGCCACCGCGGCAGCGCCGGCGGCTTCGGCTGCCGCTTCCTCCATCGCATCAAGCAGGGGGACCACGCGCGCGTAAAAGCGGCTGCCCTCCTCGGTAAGACTGACTTCGCGCGGGCCGCGATCGAACAGCCTCACCCCGACGCGCGCTTCCAGGCGTGCGATCGCGCGGCTGACCGCCGAGGGCGTCACCCCCAGTATTTCGGCAGCGCGGGCGAAGTTTCCGGTCTCGGTGATGGCCGCGAGCACGCCGACGCCGGTCAACAATCTGGTATCGAACGCCACGTGTCGTTCCCTTGAGAGTGATGATTTCAGATCAACATAACACTGATCTTATTGCGCGTGAATCATCTTCATCTCGCGCCTAGAGACGCTGGGCCGCAGCTGTTTCAGCCCGGCCTGGCGACGAACAAGAGGGAAATGCCGTGGATCAGATGACTCGCAGGGCCATGCTCCAGCGTGGTGGCTTGTTCGGGGCGGCGTTGGCGTTGGACGCCGCCAGCCCGGTAGCCGCTCATGCCGGTCGCCTTCTTTCGTCCCCTCGCTTTCGGGGCGTGGATGTCGCGCTGGGCGAAGGCGTGGCGCGCAAGGACGTGGCGGGCGTGGCAGCGATTGCGGCGACTCCCAAAGGCGTCGTCTACGAAGGCGCGTTCGGCACGGCGGATGCCGCTGCGGCCACGCCCATGGCGATGGACACGGTATTCTGGCTCCTCTCGATGACCAAGGCCTTTACCGCGACGGCCTGCATGCAGCTGATCGAGCAGGGCAAAGTGGGGCTGGACGACGACGCGGCCAAATACCTCCCCGAATTGGCGGCGCCCCAGATCCTGGACGGTTTCACTGCCGATGGCAGCCCGCGGCTGCGTCCGGCCAAGCGGACGATCAAGGTCCGGCACCTGCTCACCCATACGTCGGGCTTTACCTATTCGATCTGGAGCGACGCGCTCAGCCGCTACCAGAAGGCGACCGGCATGCCCGATATCGCGACCTGCAAGAACGCGGCGTTTACAGCCCCGCTGGAGTTCGAGCCCGGCGAGCGGTGGGAATATGGCATCAGCATGGACTGGGTCGGCAAGCTGGTCGAGGCCGTTACCGACCAGTCGCTCGAAGTCTATTTCCGCGAGAACATCTTCGTACCGCTGGGGATGAAGGATTCGGGCTTCTTGATCGGCAGCGCGCAGAAGCGTCGCGTCGCGACCCTCCACAATCGCCGCCCCGATGGGGGCTTGGACCCCGCGCCGTTCGAAATGCCGCAGCGGCCGGAGTTCTTCATGGGTGGCGGTGGCGCCTTCAGCACGCCGCGCGATTATATGGCATTCCTACAGGCACTCCTCAACCGGGGGGAACTGAACGGCCGGCGCATCCTTCGCCCTGAGACGGTCGCGATGATGATGGAAAACCAGATCGGCGACCTCAACGTCCATGAAATGCGTTCCGCGCAGCCGTCTTTTTCGCGCAGTTTCGACCAATTTCCCGGCCAGTCGCACAAATGGGGCTTGTCCTTCGACCTCAACACCGCGCCCGGTCCCAATGGCCGTTCCGCCGGCAGCGTTTCTTGGGCGGGTCTCCTCAACAGCTTCTTCTGGCTCGACCCGAAGCGGCAGGTGGCCGGCGCGCTTTTCACCCAGACCTTGCCGTTCTTCGATGAACGGGTCGTGGCGCTCTACGGCGCTTTCGAGCGCGGCCTGTACGCGGGGCTTGCCTGATTTCCTCCCTGATCAACAAACTGGAGACTGACCATGTACGCAATCACCGGAATTACCGGCAAGGTCGGCGGTGCGCTCGCCCGCACTTTGCTCGCTCAAGGACATAAGGTCCGCGCTGTCCTGCGCGACGAAAGCAAGGCAGGTGCGTGGCGCGACCAGGGGTGCGAGATCGCCCAGGCCGAAATGGACAATGCAGTGAGCCTTGCGTCGGCGTTCCAGGGGGCGACCGGCGTGTTCATCCTGCCGCCGTCCGAATTCGACCCTCAGCCCGGTTTCCCCGAAGCGCAGGCCGTGATCGACGCGGTGCGCACCGCCTTGGTCGAAGCGCGCCCTAGGAAGGTCGTCTGCCTGTCGACCATCGGCGCTGACGCGCCGCACAAGAACCTGCTCAGTCAGCGCACCCTCATGGAGCAGGCGCTTGCCGGCCTCGGCTTGCCGGTCACTTTCCTGCGGCCTGGCTGGTTCATGGAAAACGCCCTGTGGGATGTCGCGGCAGCCCGCGATGAGGGCGTGCTGCACAGCTTCCTCGAACCCGCCGACAAGCAATTCCCGATGATCGCGACGCGCGATGTCGGCTCGCTTGCCGCGCAGTTGCTCACCGAGGAATGGGATGGGCTTCGTATCGTCGATCTGGAAGGGCCAGCGCGCATCTCCCCCAACGACCTGGCACAGGCCTTCAGCGTCGCGCTCGGCCGCGCGGTCCGGGTGCAGCTCGTCCCTCGCGAGACGTGGGAAGCCTTGTTCACTTCTCAGGGCGCCAAGAACCCGCTGCCGCGTATCCGCATGCTCGATGGTTTCAACGAGAGCTGGATCGAGTTCCGCGACGGCGGTCGCTGGGCGGTCAAAGGTGAAACGCCGCTCGCGACCGTCATCGCCGAGCTGGTTGCCGCAAGCGCCGCTTGAGGCGAACGGTAAGACCCGTCGATCTTCCCGGCATCGTACCAAATAGAGGAGTCAACGCATGAAAACCTTGTCCACCCAAGGGGTGAACATCCCCCGCCTGGGCTTTGGTACGTTTCGGATGCCGGGCGCAGCAGCCCAGCCGGTGGTCGAACAAGCGCTTGCTACTGGCTACCGCCATATCGATACGGCGGCGATGTACGATAACGAGGCTGCGGTGGGAGCCGCCATCGCCGCATGGGGGCTCGGGCGCGATGACCTTTTCGTCACCACCAAGGCATGGCATGACCAGCTCGCGCCAGCTGATCTTGAGCGTGCCTGCGAGGCCAGCCTGACGCGGCTCGGCCTCGGCCAGGTCGATCTCTACATGATCCATTGGCCCGCGCATGACATGGACATGCCGGCGACGCTCGAGGCGCTGACGCGCTTGCGCGACCGCGGACTCACACGAGCGATCGGGGTGTGCAACTTCACGCTACCGATGCTCCGACAAGCCGTCGATCAGATCGGCGCGCCGATCGCCAGTCTTCAAGTCGAGTATCACCCCTATCTGTCGCAGTCGGCGCTCTTGGCCTATGCGCGCGGCAAGGGAATTCCCCTGACCGCTTACGCGCCGCTTGCCCAGGGCCGGGCAGCAAGCGATCCGGTGCTGGCCGCTATCGGCGTCAAACACGGCGCGAGCGCAGCCCAGATCGCCATCGCCTGGTTGCTCGACCAGGATGACGTCGTGGTGATACCCAAGGCTGCCAGCCCGGAAAGCCAAAAGGCCAATATGGATGCGCTTGACATCGTGCTGGACGATGACGATCGCGCTGCGATTGCCGCCTTGCCCAAGAATGAGCGCTTCGTTCGTCCGGCCTTCGCGCCCGATTGGGATGCGGTCGAGTGATCGTCCCATGCGCGCTTTGGGCGTCGCGGTCTTGAGCTGATGTCGAGTTCTTCTGCGACGCCCGAAACCTGTCTGCTCGTTCCAGGTGAGAGGGCGCGGCGCTGACGCTCGCCCGCTCCCGCGGGCTGCCCCTGCTCGTCAATCCCGCGGCGCCGACTGGACACGTTCGCTTGCCGCCGAGATAATCGCTGAAGGGAAACCAGGGCTCTCGACCCGGGCCCGAGGCGGCGAAGGTGCCCGCTGCGTCGCCGGCCGGATACGAATCCGTCTCGGCCAACGGTCCGGCGATCTTTGTTTCCGGTGTGCGCCTCGATCGACGCTATTGAGACCGGGCGCGCTCAAGATTGCGGCCGTCGTCTGAACAATCCTTTTTGGAAGCAGTCTTGATCTTCGGCTTGCGAGAGCTAGCCTTATGGCAATTCTGCGAGTTTGGGGTCGCGCTTGTCCCTGTCGCTTGGGGAAGGCCGTCAACCGCTTGCCTTGAACGATTTGTCGCTGGCTTCGGAAGGAAAAGGATGAGCAAGGCAGCATTGGCCAGCAAGCCGAAACTCGAGCTTCAGGAACGGCCGGTGCGCGGTTCGCACGCGATGCGGCGCGAGGCGACGCGCCGCAAGGTATTCGACGCCTGTATTGCGACCATATACGAAAGTGGTTTCGCGACAGCATCCACGCTTGAGGTGGCCAAGCGCGCCAATATCAGCCGGGGGGCGCTTCTAAAGCAATTTCCGACCCGGTCCCATATGTTGTGCGAAGTCATGCGGGAACTTCTCCGCCAATCGGTTGTCAACATGCAGTCCTTCATCAAGGACGTGCCGCCGGGCATCGAGCGCGTGATCGCCTATGCTGATGCTGGTTGGCATTTCTACCGGACGCCGATCGGCATCGTCTTCATCGAGATCGCGCTAGGCGCCCGCGACAACGACCAATTGGGCGAAATGCTGGCCTCGATCGGCCTCGAACGGGAGGAGTTCGAAGCGACACGAATCTGGGAGGATATGGCACTTGCGGGCGCCACTGATCGCCATGCGGTCGCGACCGCCGTGCTCGGTATGGTCGCTACCATGCGCGGCCTGGCGATCGAACATATCTGGAACCGCAACAGCGACCTGGTTCAGGCGACTTTCGAGGCGCATCGACAGCGTTTCGCCGAAACCCTTCGCACCTTGGCCTTGTGTTGATTCGGGAGTCGATATTGACTCCAAATGAGATCTGACATTTGTTGGTGGCCCTGACCGGCGCACGCGCGGAATCCGTTGCCGGCAATCTGCGGTGTTCGGCCCGAAGACGGCCAAATCGGGAATCACTATTGACTCCAAATTGAATTGTGGCATCTGTGGCGCCAGGGAAGGCGGGCACGTGCCCGACATTTCCCGGGGAGGATGTCAGATGCGGTTGAAAATCGTCACGCTCGCGCTTGCGGGCACAAGTTTCGCAGCGCTCGCTTTGCCAGCGGCCGCCCAGGACGTTGGGGCTACACCGGCCGGCCAGGAGGCGCAGGTTACGGCTGCGTCCGCGCCAGCGGCCTCGGTGCAGGATAATGCGGCAACACCCGCCGGGTCGGGCCAGGACAGCTTGGCAGCGCAGCAACCGGCGGCAACCGGTCAGGACCGACCCGCGCCGAGTTCGCAAGCCACGGACGCAGGGCAGTCGAGCGGTCTGGGCGATATCGTGGTGACCGCGCGTCGCCGTTCTGAATCGCTGCAGTCGGTTCCGGTATCCGTTGCGGTGGTCAACCAAGCCGAACTCAATTCACGCGGCAACGTGACGGTTCAGGACCTTGTGCAGATCGTGCCTGGTCTCCAGGTAAGCGCCGGCAACAACCGTTCCGACGCGGACGTCACCATTCGCGGCCAGTCGCGCTCGCCGACCACCCTCGCGCCGGCGGTCATCACTTATTTCAACGAAGTCGCGCTGCCCAAGATTGCCGAGGGCGCCTTTTTCGATCTTGCCAACATCCAGGTCCTGAAAGGCCCTCAGGGGACTTTGTTCGGACGCGTGACCGACGGTGGTGCGGTCCTGCTGGCGCCGGAGCAGCCATCGGGTGAGTTCGGCGGATATGTCGAGGGTGCGCTTGGCGACTATGGGTTGAAGCGCCTGCAGGCGGCGGTCACGATTCCGATCGTTGGGGATGCGGTTTCGCTACGCCTGGCCGGCAGCCTCAATCGCCGCGACGGCTATACCTACAATCTGTTCAACAACACCAAGATGGACAATGTCCATACCGACGATTTCCGCGCGAGCTTGCTGCTCAAGCCCTTCATCGGCTTCGAGAACCTCACAATCTTCCAATATGGCCAGTCGAACGAGGATTGCTGCGGCTCTGTGGTGACCGGCGTCAATCCCAGCGTTTTGAGCGGTGCCTATCTGACCACGATGCAGAATATCCTGGCCGCGCAGCAGGCCCGGGGCCCCTATATCGTCAACGAGGGCGTGCCGAATTTCTACCGCAACGGCATGTATTATACCCGTAACGCCAAATACCTCGTCAATACGACCAAGCTCGAAGTGACCGACGGGCTGACCATCCGCAATATTTTCGGCTTTTCCTATAACAAGGAGACGACCGGTACCGTACTCGACGGCAACACCGCGGCAACCGGCGGCGCGATCGGGGTGCCCGGTATTCCGATCCCCGGCAACTCGCGGCGCCAGGTCAGCGACGAACTCCAGCTCCAGGGCTCGCTGTTCGACAAGCGCCTGACCTATACGATCGGCGGCTATTTGGAGCACCAGACGACCCCTGGGCCGACCGATTCCTATATCGTCCAAGGCGCGGGGGCGATCCAGGTATCGATCGTCCAATATCCCCGCACCACGAGCCGCGCGGTTTATGGCCAGGTCACGTACGACCTGCGCGATCTGCTGCCCGGCCTGAAATTCGACGCTGGCTTGCGCTACACGTCCGACAAGGCCGATTCACGCCAAGCCGAATATATCCTGATCGGTGCCTATCCGCCGCTGTCTTCACAGATTCCGACCAATGGCCAATGTCTTTCCGCGGCTCAGCTGGCGGTGCAGTTTCCGAACACGATTCCGAAGCCTGCCTGCGCGGACTATCATACCAGTTCGGATGCGACGACCTACACGCTTGGCTTGAACTATCAGATCGACAGCAAGAGGTTCATCTACGCGACGATCCGATCCGGCTACCGGCCGGGCGGCATCAACTTCGCCGCCGGTGGCTCGGTCGGGCTGACCTATGGTCCCGAATTCGCAACCAGCCGCGAATTGGGCATCAAGGCCGACTGGAACATTGGCGGCGCCAAGCTCAGGACCAACCTGACAGGTTTCATCGATACCACCCGCGAGCTCCAGCAATTGGTGACCAGCCTCGCCGGAACGCCGACAAGCGGCGTCGTCAACGGCGGGACGCAGATCATCAAGGGCTTGGAATTTGAAAGCGAGCTGGTGCCGTTCCAGGGGCTGACGCTCAATTTCGACTGGACTCACAGCCTCGGCCGGTTCCGGACCTCGTTATTCTCGTCCGCCGACATTGCTGCCGCGTGCCCGGCAGATCCCTATGTGACGGCGCCGGCACCGAACGGCATCGTATGTCCGCTGCGGCAGGTCAACAGCTTGCCCAAGGACGTGGTGTCGGTGGCGGCGCATATTCGCATCCCGATCGATCCCGCGCTCGGCAAGCTGACGATTGGCGGCAACTATTACTACACTGCCAAAAACTCGCCCGGCTATGTCAACACCCGACATTACGCGACCAGCTTCGCGCCGCTCGGCGGGTTCATTCCGGCCTATTCCTTGGTCAATCTCGAAGTCAGTTGGGAAAATGTCGGAAGCCTTCCGGTCGATCTGCGCCTCTTCGTGAACAACGTCACCAACAAGGCCTATATCCAGACGATTTCAGACTATCTCGATAAGGGATCGCTCGGCATCCAGGCAGCCTATTACGGGCCGCCACGGATGTTTGGCGCGTCGATCCGCTACCGTTTCGGCAAGTAGCAGCGAGGGCTCGCGTTCGAACCCGACCCTCGGAGGCGAGCCTTCAATCCTTCCGCCATCAATATCTTCGCGATTTCCACCAGGAGCAGACGGCCGTGATCTTCACTCGCATACCGCTATTGTTGGCCCTGGTGTCGGCACCGCTTGCCGTAGCCATGCTTGCCCCGGCGGCACCGTCGGTCGCGGCGTCCCCTGCCGGCAAGCTCGATATCCTGTCGTCGCGCGCGGATCTGGTCACGGGATCGGACGTGCTCGTCGGCTTGGCTGACAACAACGCCGAGGGTCTGGCGGCTACGGCCAACGGAACGCCGGTCGATGCGCGCTTCGCGGTCGTACGCGGCAAGCTTGTCGGCGAGGTGTCGGGACTGCCGGCCGGTAGAGTACGGCTCGTGATCAAGCGCAAGGGAGCGACGGTGGCGGCCGCCGACATCATCGTCCACAAAGCGGGTGCGCCGCTCCTCTATCCGCGCACCTTACCATGGACATGCGATGCCGGCGCGGTCGACGCCGACTGCAACCGCCCCACCGGCTTCAGCTATTATTACAAGTCGACCGACCCTAAGGTTGCGGGCCTCAAGCCCTACGATCCTGCTCGGGGTGCTTCCGATATCGCGACGGCGTCGCCTGCCGCGGGCGTCACCGTTCCGTTCATCGTCCGGATCGAAACCGGGGTGATCGACCGCGACTATTACAATATCGCGGTGCTGTTCGATCCAAAAAGATCATGGAGCGCGCTGGCGCCGCAGCCCGCTTGGAACGGTAAGCTCGTCTTCACGCACGGCGCCGGCTACGGTCTTGGGTTCAGCCAGCTTGCGTCCGTGACCAGTGCGAACGTCCGCAATCTGCATGCGCTCGAAAAGGGCTTTGCGGTGGCCTCGACCGCGCTTGGCGACAACGGGCATAACGGCAACATCGCAATCCAGGCCGAGGCGACATCGCTGCTCAAGGAGCATTTCGTCAAAGAGTACGGGCCGGTCCTATTTGCGATCGCGATGGGTAATTCGGGCGGGTCGCTGACTTCCTATTCGCTCGCCAACGCGTATCCCGGCCTGTTCGACGGGCTCGTCGTCGGCTATTCCTTCCCGGATCCGGGTTCCAGCCTAGTCGAGACAGAGGATTGCTCCCTCCTCGTCAATTACTTCTCGAAAGGCACCGACTGGGGGGATGGTGTGCGTTGGACGCGGCCGCAGATGCTTGCAGCCGAGGGACATACGAAGGACGTCTGCGCGAGCTGGATCGACCACACGCGGCCGAAACCGATGGGCCTCTCGACCGATCTGGGCTATCCGCAGATCTTCCAGCCTAGCCACGGCGGCACCATCTTCTACCCTGGCATTTCCCCGACGGCGATCGGTGGTTGCGATGCCCCCGCGGACAAACGCTATATTGCCGAGTTCAACCCCAAGGGGGTTCGCTGCACCGCACAGGACTATATCGCCGCGATCCTCGGTAAACGTCCCACCGACGGCTTCGCCAACCGACCGTACAGCAATGTCGGCGTGCAATACGGACTGGTTGCGCTCAATGCCGGAACCATCAGCGTCGGCCAGTTCCTCGACTTGAACGCCAAGATCGGCGCGCATGACATCGATTATGATTTCCAGCCCGAGCGGGTCAGGGGAGAGGGCGTCGCCGCGGCCTATCGATCGGGATGGGTCAATTCCGCCACCGGATTGATCAGCGTGCCGATCATCGACATGCGCCGCCCGGACCTCGACTCGATTCATCATCAATTCCGAAGCTGGAGCGTGCGCGCGCGGATCGATCGTGCACAGGGTAACCATCGCAACCATGTGATCTGGTATGACACCAAGCTGACCATGGACGACGGGCTCGATGCGATGGACGCTTGGCTCGAACGGATTGATGCCGGCAACCGAACTGTCCCGCTGCCGCAACGTGTCGCATCTGCCCGGCCCGCTACGCTCACTGACCTTTGCGGCACGCGCAACGGCGACGGACTGTCGATGGCGCAATGTACGCAGGTCGCCGACGGCTCAGTCCGGATGGCTGCCGGCGAGGCCCTCACCGATGATGCGATCGACTGCAAATTGATCCAGCCGGACCGCGCGGCCTATCGTGTTGCTTTTACCGCCGAGCAATGGGCGCGCCTGCGCCAGATCTTCGCCGACGGGGTGTGCGATTATTCGGTGCCCGGCAAGGACCAGCAGCCAGCGCAGCCCTGGCAGGCCTATCTCGCCACCGCGGCTCTAAACAGCGCTCGCTGAGACAATCCAAGCTGGTGGTCGAAAGGCTAGCACGCGATCACTACCCGCGTGGGCATCGACTTGGCACGCTGCAGCATTGGGAGCCGGCACCGCTCCGCTTAGCTTCGTTATCGGCTGTCTTATCGCCGTCGCGGCGCCGGTTCACGCGGAAGAGGGCAGGGCGAACCTCCAAGTGGGCGATGGGCGCTCGACCATCCTGATCTCACTGTCGGGACGATCCTTGGCGACCGCGCGTCAGGCCGGCGATCCGAAATACGCGAGGCGACGTTGCGACAGGCAATCACGCCTCGCCGGCTTACTTGTCGGATGCGTGCCCGAGTGTCTCCAGGCGTTCGGTGCAGCGTCGAAACGACGGTCCGCAGGTTCCGATTGCGGGCCGGCGCTTCGAGATTCTCGGGCAAATGTCGTAGCTCGCCGAGTAGCGCGCCTCGACAAAAGCGCGCCTGAGCTGCTCGAAACGGCATTGGTCCGACCGCATCGCTCGCGGCCAGGCTGCGATCAATCGCGAGTCCGTGTCTTCGGCGAGCGAGCGCAGAAACTTGATGTTGTGCGGGCGCGGAAAATAGGGCGTCTCAACGAGCAGCCGAAGTCTCCCGGTGCCGGGGAGGGATAGTGGCACCGGGAGTCCTCTGCTTGCGGCAGTGCCGCTACCCGCCGAAGCGGTACCGGATAGAGAAGCCGTACATCCTGGGTGGCCCATAATAGGCGCCTTCCCCTCCGAGCGACCCAGCATCGAGGAAATCGTCCAAGCTCTGGATATAGGCCTTGTTGGTGACGTTGGTGACGAAGATCGTCAGGTCAATCGGCTGGCCGTAAAAGTTCTTCCACGTCGCATCGAGATTGACGAGGCTATAAGCGGGAATGCTTCCGCCCACCGGAGCCCACGGCGCTGGATATTGGAACGAGTTGTTCGACCCCGGGGTGAGCTTCGCCGTATAGAAGAAATCGCCGCCGATCGTGATGGTGCCGATCGATGGGCTCAACGGTAGATCATAATGCGCTGACGCCGACACCACGTTACGCGGGAGGCTGTTGAGCGCGCGTAACGGACAGACGATGCCGTTCGGCGCCGGCGGTGTCCGATACGGGTCGGCCGGGCAAGCGCCGGCGATCTGGGCGGCGGTGTAAATCGACTTGTCGTAGTGACCTACGGTATACGCGTAATTCGCGGTTAGATTGAGCCCGCGGAACGGGATCAGCGTTCCCTCGAATTCAAGGCCCTTCACCGTGGCGATGCCGGTGTTGACGACGCCGGATATCGGGATGCTGGCGAGATCGGTGACCAGCTGCTGCAGGTCGTGCGTGGTATCCCAGAACGCGGTGAGGTTGGTTCTCGCCCGCATGCCACCGATATCCCAATCGGCCTTGATGCCGACCTCGCGGCTGAGCGCATGCTCGGGCTGATAGCTCAGGCCCACGGTGCCGCCGGCGCCATAGTTGATGCCGCCCGGCCGGTATCCGCTCCTGAGCGATGCATAGAAAAAGCGCTTGGAGTCGATCTGCCAGTCGAGCCCGAGCGTGTAGGTCACCGCGTCGGAGCTCCCCGTATAGGAGTTGCAACCCGGTGTTGCGATGGCGCCGGGGAATTGCACGGCCAACTCTGCTGCCGTCAGGCATTCGCCATGACGGGGAAGATTGGGCGCCGGAACGGGGTTCGGCCCGAGGAGCACATATTCCGCCTGACGCGAACTGACATGGTCCGCCGAATATCTGATGCCGGCGTCGAACTTCAGGCCTTTGACGATACCCCCGAGGTCATAGCTCGCTTGACCATAGACCGCCTTGGAGGTCGTGTGCGGAGCGGCGACAATCGACACTTGGACCGCGCCACCGGCGTCGACGACATATTGGTCTGTCGGACCCGGAGAATATTGATCCTCCCAATAGAGGCCGGTCGTATAGGTCAGCTTTCCGTCGAGGAAGCTTCCCTGGACCTGCAATTCGTCGCTCTTCTGTCCGCGAAAGTTGGTGGGTAACCCGATGCCCGGGGTGTTGATCGGCGCACCGGTCGGCACGGTCGCGCCGTCGACCACGGTGCCGGTCGTCTCCTTGTTGTAGATATAGCCGAAGATGTTCTTGACCGTGAGATTGTCTGCCACGTGCCAAGTGGTCGTATTGACCACCCATTTCGTGTTGCGGGTGTAATAGATACCGTTGTGATAATAGCCGCTGATGCCTTCATCCACGACCCGCGGACCGCGCGCCTCCTGCGCGGCCAGGACGGCTTGCTGCTGCGCGGCATAATCGGGCGTCGTGGTGAAGGGATTGTACCCGACCAGCACCGACCCGCAGCAATTCTCATCCGACTGACCAAAGGCGAAGACGGTGTAGTTCTCAAGCTTGTCGTTTGGGCGAAGGACCAGGCTGACGCGGAAATCGTCGGTATGGACATTGTCCAGCTTGGTGTTGTTGAACAGATTGTACGTAAAGCCGTCGCGCCGGTTGATACTGCCGGCGACCCGAAGCAGGACCTTGTCGTCGACGATCGGGATGTTCACCGCGCCCTGGAATTTGTGGAGGGCGTAATCGCCCAGCGTGACGTCGAGATAGCCGTCGAAATCGTTTGTCGGTTTGCGGCTGGTCAAGAGCACCGCGCCGCCATCGGTGACGCGCCCGAACAAGGTTCCCTGAGGACCTTTCAGGATTTGGACATTCTCAAGGTCATAGAAGGAGGCGCCCGAAACGCGCGGGAGCGGCACCTCGTTGAAATAGGTGATGACCGCGGGGGCCAGCGTCGACGGAGAGCGCGACTGACCGCGGATCGTCACGTCCGCGTCCGACCGATCGTTTCCGGAACTGACGCCGACGCCGGGGACCAGCTGCGCGATATCCTGCATACTGACATTGCCGCGCTTGTTGATCGTGTCGGCTCCGATGATCGAGACCGATACAGGAACCTTCTGCAGATTTTCGTTCTGGCGTCGCGCGGTGACCACGATGTCGCCGAGCCCGTTGCCAGCATCGGGCGTCGCTGCCGGTGCCGCCTGGGTCTGCGGGTTGGCATCAGGTGTCGGAGCCGAGGCGGTTGGTGCCGTTTGGGCGTCGGCGGCAGTGGCTGTCGCCGGCATGCCCGATGCTGGCGCGTTGCTGGTGCCGGCACTGCTGCTGGTTGTCGGCGCCGGTGCGGCCACCGTCTGCGCGCTGGCGGTGGGGCTCAAGGCTAAGGCAAACAAACTGGCGGACGTGAACAGGGCCGCGGCTGCAGTGGCGCGCATATTCGGGAACCTCCCTCTAATCTGGAAGTGCCGCGCTGCAGGTTGCAGCCGCTCGCCTTCCTCGGTCGGGGGTCATTGCCGGACGCTAGGGCAGCTGTCTCTTGCGATTGCTTGATACTTGAGGGCTTGTATCAAGCCATTGTCGCGTCGCACAATATTCCGCACGCCACCACCAACGATGCGTCAATCGATTGACCATGGACGATGTCACGGCCGCGCGCATTGCCAAGCCTTGGCAGGGTATCGGGAATAAAATCCGCTATGGGGTCGAGGCTCGATGGCGGACGTCGTTACCCTGTTACCGCGGCTGGTCCTTGAGCCAGCTGTCGATCTTCTTCGCCTCTTCCGGGCGCAACGCGCCGGACAGGATAAGCGAGGTTCGACTGAGCAGCGTCCAGCGCAGCGTGTCGAGATCATACATGCCACGTGCCCATTCGTGTGTGGCAGCAGCGGAGGTGGAGGCCAGGAAATTCGCGACCATGCCGATATCGGCATCCTCGCGGAGCGTCTCACGGTTTTCGACTAGCGCCTTGCGCACGAGCCGCGTGCCGCAATCGACAGCATCTTTCGCGATCGTCGCATAAGCAAGCTCCGCGAAATGAAGGCTGCGCAGGCAATTGGTGTTACGCGCGACCAGATGCCAGACCGCGTCTGCCAGCGCCAACGGATATGCGGGATGCTTGGTCGATCGCCGCGCTAGACCATCGAGCAACGGGCCGAGGTCGAGCGACGCCTGACTGAATAGCTGGGAACGGTTACCGACCATGTTGAAAATGGTCTGGACCGACATATCGCAGTCGGCCGCCAGCATCCTCAGCGTGACCTTTTCATGCCCAAATTCGCCAAGCCTCCGCCGTGTTGCTGCGAAGAGTTCTGCTCGTCGTTGCGCATGATGCACGCGGCGAATTTCGCCGCTTCGTAACCCACTGGCAGCCGACGGTTCGATGTTGAGTGATGTTACGGCGTCGGGAACATCCATGATGAACGTCGTCAATTTGCCTGCATCCTCACCAATGTTATTTTATTACGTTTTTGTCGGATCGCTCGTTCGTTTTGTTTCTACGTCCGGCGCGAGATAAGGGCTGCATTGCGCGCTCGCAAGCTCAGTCCGGCCCTTGATACATGCCGTCTAGTATCAAGGGATTGCGCGGGACAGGGTGTGAGGCGTGCAGTACCCGGAGCAGCGGTCGCGAGCAGTCTTTACGGCGTGACCGGGTCGAGATGAATTCCGAAACACCATGAGCGGCGCCTCCCGGGCAAGCTGCTGAATCCACGCATCCTGGCCCAAATTTAATCGGGAGACAATATTGACTCCCGATGTAAGGATGTGATCTTGCCGCGGCGCTCGCTGCGGTGGGATCGCGCTGCTGCATCAACAGCGCCGAAACAATCGGCGCCTGCAAGAAACATGGGAGACGATCGTGCCATCTCTACGCTTCCTGATCCCCGCTACCACCCTGTTCATCGCCTGTGCGGCGACATTGGGCCTGGGCCTTGCCGGGCCGTCGCACGCGGCTGCGTCGCCTGCGACCCTCGACATCCTGTCTTCGCGGCCCGATCTTGTGAGCGGGGGCGAGGTCGTGTTCGGTCTGCCCGGAACGAGCGATGCCGACCTTAAGGTCGTGGCGAACGGCGCGCCTTTGACGGCGCGTTTCGCGGTCGTACGCGGCAAGCTGGTGGGCGTCGCGTCAGGCCTGCCCAATGGGACGGTCCACCTCAGTGTTTTGCGCCGCAACAGCATTATCGCCTCGAGTGATCTGGTCGTTCACCCGGCGGGCAGCCCCTTGCTTTATCCGCGGATCATGCCCTGGGTCTGTGACCCAGGCGCGCTCGATGCCGATTGCAATCGACCGGCCGTCTTCAATTATTTCTACAAGGGGACAGGACCCGGGCCGCAAGGCTTGCGACCCTACGATCCCGCTCGTCCTGCTGCGGATGTGGCGACCGCCACTACCGCGACCGGGGCCAAGGTGCCGTTCATCGTGCGGATCGAGACGGGGGTGATCGATCGCGACTGGTACAATATCGCGGTGCTGTTCGATCCCACCAAGGCGTGGGATGCACTCGCGCCGCAACCGGCCTGGAACGGCAAGCTGCTCATTACCCACGGCGCCGGCTATGGTCTCGGCTTTGGCCAGTTCGCGACCACCACCAGTTATAACGTCCGCAATCTGCACGCGCTCGAAAAGGGCTTCGCGGTTGCCTCCACCGCGCTCGGTGACAACGGGCATAACGGCAATATCGCGGTGCAAGCCGAGGCGACGTCGTTGCTCAAGGAGCATTTCGTCAAGGCTTATGGCCCGATCCGCTACACCATTGCCATGGGGGGCTCGGGTGGGTCGCTGACCTCCTACTCGGTCGCCAATGCGTATCCCGGCCTGTTCGATGGGCTCGTCGTTGGCGCTTCCTTCCCCGATGACGGTTCGTCCTTGGTCGAGGTCGAAGATTGCGCGTTGCTCAATAATTACTTTGGCAAGGGTGCGTCGTGGGGCGACGGCGTGCGCTGGACCCCGGCTCAGGTCCTCGCGGCAGAAGGCCATTTGCGCGATGTCTGCAGCAGCTGGGGCAACCAGACTCATACCAAGGCGATGGGCGTCAGCGCCGATGTCGGCTTCACCCAAATCCTACAGCCCAGCCATATCGGGACGGTCTATTATCCCGGAATCGCTTATACAGCGATCGGCGGCTGCGATGCGCCGCCCGCCACGCGCTACATTCGCGCCATTAACCCCAAGGGTGTGCGCTGCACTGCTCAGGATTATATCGCCGAGATCGTCGGTCGTCGCAGGGAAGACGGCTTTGCCAAACTGCCCTACGGCAATATCGGCGTCCAATATGGTCTGGTCGCACTCAACGCCGGCACGATCAGCGTCGACCAGTTTCTCGACCTCAACGCCAAGATCGGCTCGCACAATATCGACAACGACCTCCAGCCCGGGCGCGCGCGTGCCGAAGGCGTGGCGGCCGCCTATCGGTCGGGCTTCGTCAATGAAGCGGTCGGCCTGACGAAGCTTCCCATCATCGACATTCGCACGCCTGATCTCGACTCTATCCATCATCAGTTCCGCAGCTGGAGCGCGCGTGCGCGGATCGACCGCGTGCAGGGTAATCACCGCAACCAGGTGATTTGGTATGGGACCAAGCTGACCTTCGATGATGGTCTCGATGCGATGGATGCCTGGCTCGATCGGATCGGCACCGCGAGCCGTAGTGCGTCGATCGCGCAGCGCATTGCGGCCGCACGGCCTGCCACGCTCACCGATCTCTGTGCCACGCGCAACGGCGACGGGCTCAGCATGGAACAATGCACGGGCGCCAATGACGGTTCGGTTCGGATGGGAGCAGGCGGCGCGCTCACCGATGACGTGATCGCCTGCAAGCTGATTCAGCCCGAGCGCAGTGCCTATCGTGTGACCTTCACCGACGAACAATGGGCGCGGCTACGCGCGATCTTCACCGAGGGTGTCTGCAACTACGCGGTGCCCGGCGAGGAGCAGCAGCCGGCGCAACCCTGGCAAGCCTATCTCGCTTCGGCAGAGCGCCCATGAATGATGGGCGTCTGGGGGCATCGGGTGCGCAGACCATGCTCGGGCTGATGCAGGACTGGCCGCTGACGGTTGATCGGATCATCGATCATGCCGCGCGCTGGCATGGCGACGCGGCGGTGGTGGGCCGGGCTTGGGATGGCTCGATCGAGCGCAGCAGCTATGCCCAAGTCCGGGCGAACGCGGCGCGATTGTCCGGTGCGCTTGCCCGGCGCGGCGTGCGGCCCGGCGACCGGGTCGCGACGCTCGGCTGGAACACGCGCCGGCACCTTGAGGCTTGGTATGCGGTGATGGGAATGGGTGCGGTCTGCCATACCCTCAACCCGCGCCTGTTCGACGATCAGCTGCGCTTCATCATCAACGAAGCTGCCGACACCGTATTGTTCGCCGACCGGGCGTTTCTTCCCTTCCTTGAGCGTTGCCGTGCCGATCTCGCGTCGCTCGAGAGAGTGATCCTGCTGGATGGCGAGGCGGCCGGCGCGGACGTGGCGGGCCTCGAAACCATGGACGCGCTCGTCGCGGAAACCGGCGACACCGTGTCTTGGGGCGGGTTCGACGAGCGGACCGCGGCGGCGCTTTGTTACACATCGGGCACCACCGGCAACCCCAAAGGGGTGCTCTACTCGCATCGCTCGCAGTTCCTTCACTCCCTGGCGGTGATAAACGCCGACATCTTCCGCCTGTCCGCGCGCGACGTCGTGATGCCGATCGTGCCGATGTTCCATGCCAATGCCTGGGGGCTTCCGTTCGCGGCACCCGCGGTCGGCGCCAAGCTGGTGATGCCAGGCGGGCGGCTCGACGGTTTGTCGGTCCATGAGTTGCTCGAGAGCGAAGGCGTGACCTTCGCGGCCGCCGTTCCGACCGTCTGGCAGATGCTGCTCCAGCATTTGCGCGAGACCAAGGGCCGCCTGTCGAGCCTCGAACGCGTGGTGATCGGCGGTTCCGCGGTACCGCCGGCGATGATCGAGGCATTTCGCGAGGAGTTCGGGGTCGACGTGATCCATGCCTGGGGAATGACCGAAATGTCCCCGCTCGGCACCGCTGCACGGCCGACCTCGCTGACCACCCAATTACCCTCGGCGGACCAGGCGGCTCTTGCGACCACGCAGGGACGCGTATCGGTGATCGTCGACATGAAGATTGCCGACGACCAGGGCGTCGAGCTGCCGCGCGACGGTATCGCGTGTGGCCGGCTCCTGGTACGTGGCCCGGCGGTCGCCGCCAGCTATCTCGGCTATGACAAGACGGCGCTCGACGAAGAAGGCTGGTTCGACACCGGCGATATCGCGACGATCGATCGCTATGGTTTCATGACGGTCACCGACCGCGCCAAGGATGTCGTCAAATCGGGCGGAGAATGGATCTCGTCGATCGCGATCGAGACGATCGTGATGGGCCACCCGGCGGTTACTACCTGCGCCGTGATCGGGGTGTCGCATCCCAAATGGGATGAGCGTCCGGTCCTGGTTGTGCAGCCGACCAGCCCGGATGCCGTCGATGGCGATGCCTTGCTTGCCTTTCTCGACGGCAAGATCGCGCGGTGGTGGATGCCCGACCACGTCATCTTTCTAGAGGCGCTCCCGTTGGGCGCGACGGGCAAGGTCGACAAGAAGCAGATCCGCACCACAGTCGAAGCGCTCGGCGCTGGTCGCATGACAGGAGAGAGAGTGTAATGGCATTTCGTCCCCCGGTTGGCGCGCTGCTCAGCGGGCTCAACATGCCCGAATGCGCCGTGGTGATGGACGCTCATGGTTTGGATGCGTCGACGTTGGAGGCCATCCTCGACACTGCCGGTGCGCTTGCCCGCGACCAACTCGCCCCGCTCAACCGGCCGGGTGACCTAGAAGGAGCGCGGCATGGGCCAGACGGCGTCAAGGCGCCTGCCGGATTTGCTGCGGCCTATCAAGCGATCGCGTCGGGCGGCTGGACCGCATTGGCCGCTTCGCCTGAGCATGGCGGCGAGGGAATGCCCAAAACGCTCGAGCTGGCTGTCTACGAGATCTTCCATGCCGCCAACATGGCGCTCGGTCTGTGTCCGATGCTGACGGTGGGCGCTGCAGAAGCGCTGGCGGTGCACGGCAGCGGCTGGCAGCGCGCGAAGGTGCTGCCATCGCTGGTGTCCGGACGCTGGACCGGGGCCATGAACCTCACCGAAGCGCAGGCCGGATCGGATCTCGCGCGCGTCGCGGCGCGCGCCGAGCGCGACAGCGAAACCGGTCGCTGGCGGCTCTACGGCGAGAAGATCTTCATTACCTGGGGGGATCATGATGCGGCGGAGAATATCTGCCACCTGGTCCTAGCTCGTACGCCGGGGGCACCAGCCGGCATTCGCGGCATCAGCCTCTTCCTCGTCAGCAAGCACCGGCTCGGCGCCGATGGCAGTCTGGGTGACCTGAACGCGGTTCGCGCCGCGTCGATCGAGCATAAGCTCGGCATCCATGGGTCGCCGACCTGCGTCATGCTGTTCGACGGCGCCGATGCCGATTTAGTTGGCGAGGAAGGCCAAGGCCTCGCCTATATGTTCGTCATGATGAACGCGGCGCGCCTTCAGGTCGCAGCGCAAGGGGTCGGCATCGCCGAGCGCGCATACCAAGGCGCGCTCGATTATGCCAACGAGCGGCGCCAGGGCCGCTCGGTCTGGTCGGGGGAAGCACCGGCACTCCTTTTCGATCATCCCGATATTCGCCGGACGCTGATGCGGATGAAGGCGGCGATCGATGCTGGCCGCGGACTCTACCTGCTTGCGGCAGCAGCGAGCGAGGCGCCGCAGGATGCAGATGGCAGCGCGCGGGCGCGCTATGAATTGTTGACCCCGATCGCCAAGGCGTGGTGCACCGACATGGGCGTCGAGATCTCGTCGCTGGCGCTCCAGATCCATGGCGGCATGGGTTATGTCGAGGAAACCGGGGCGGCGCAGCATTATCGCGATTGCCGGATCGCGCCGATCTACGAGGGCACGAACGCAATCCAGGCGCTCGATCTCGTCGGCCGCAAGGTTCGGGCAAACCAGGGCATTGCGATGCGCACGCTGTGCGCGGAAATGAGCGAGACCGCCGAGGCACTCGCCGACATTCCGGCGCTTGCGACGAGCCTTTCCGCCGCGGTGGGCGCGCTGGAGGCGGCCACCGCTTGGCTCATCGAGGCCGACGAAGCCGCCGCTGCTTATGGTGCGTCGGCATTTCTATCGCTCGCCGGCGATACTATCGGGGGGTGGCTCCTCGCCCGCGGCGTGCTTGATCCCAATGCCGCGCCATCGCACCGCGCGCTCGCCTTGCTGTTCCACCGCGAGCGCCTGGCTGCGCCTGCGATGCGGGCTCAGGCGATCGTGCTCGGATGCGATGAAGCGGCCGCGGTGACGTGGGAGGCGTTGGCCTGACGCCTCCCAGAGCCTGTTCAGGCGGCGAGAGCGTCGAGCGCCGCGACGTCGCCCGCGTCGAGCGAGATGGCGCATGCCGCGACATTCTCCTCAAGATGCGCGACCGACGACGTGCCGGCAATTGGCAGGATCACGGGCGATCGCTGCAGCAGCCAGGCAAGCGCGATTTGCGCGGCACTCGCGTCATAGCGCGTGGCGATTGCCGCGATCGCTTCGTTCGATGCGAGATCGCCGGCGCCGACGGGCCAGAAGGGAATGAAGCCAATATCGTGCGCGGTGCAATAATCGAGTACTGCATCGTAGATGCGCGTCTTCACATTGTAGATGTTCTGGACGGTCGCGATCTCAACCACGGCACGCGCCTGCTCGATTTCTTCGACGGAAACTTGGGAAAGACCGATATGACGGATCTTCCCGGCGTCGCGCAGCGCCTTCAACGCGCCCATCGTCTCCGCAAACGGCGTCGCCGGATCGACCCGGTGGAGCTGGTAGAGATCGATCGTGTCGACTCCAAGGTCGATCAGGCTCTGATCGACCGCCGCGCGAAGATGCTCGGGCGTGCCGTTCATGCCGAACCCGGGATTTTCGCGCGTCGCCGGACCCGAGCGGACCATGCCGCCTTTGGTCGCGATCACCAGCCCGGCGGGATAGGGATGGAGTACGTCGCGGATCAGCTGCTCGTTGACACGCGGGCCGTAGACATCGGCGGTGTCGATCAGGTTGATGCCGAGCTCGATGACGCGGCGCAATACGCCGGCCGCACTGGCTGGATCCTCCGGCGGGCCCCAGACCCCAGGACCGGTCAGCCGCATCGCGCCATAGCCAAAGCGCCTGATACGAAGCTCGCCGCCGATCAGAAACTCGCCGCTTTTTTCAATATCACTCACGTCGGTGCTCCTTCAGAGGGTCCGAGCGATCTAGGCCTGGTGCTTGCTAGGGTGGTAGCGAGTGGCTGCCAATCTCTTGCAATATCCTGCCATTTGGAGTGACCGGCAACATGTCTGACCTCGATCGCCTCAAGGACCTGGTGGTGCAGCTCACGGGCGCCGGCGACAGGATCGAGCGCTCGTCAGACCTCCATCTCGTTGCCGCCAGTGCACCGACCATACCGGTCCATAGCCGGTGCGAATCGACCTTCGCGATCGTTCTCCAAGGCGCAAAGCAGGTCTGGTTGGGGGAGCGCAGCTTCGTGGCGAAAGCCGGCGACGCATTGTTGTTCCCGGCCAGATTGCCGCTGCGCTCGCGCATTGTGCAGGCGAGCGCCGACCGACCTTTCCTCGCCATTGGCTTGACGCTTAATCCCGAGATCGCGCTCACCATGCTCGATCGGCGCCGTACGACCCCCCGCGCGACGACCCTGCAGCCCATGCCGGCGGACGACACGCTGATCGAGCCCTTGGTCCGGTTGCTTCGGCTCTGGCATCATCCGGACGACATGGCGGTGCTTCGTCCGTTGATCGAGACCGAGCTCGCGTGGCGTCTCGCCTCGGGAGACTTGGGTGGATTGCTGCGCGAAATATTCCAGGCGGACGGCGCCACTCCCGGTATCTCGCGGGTCCTCGAATTGCTGCACGACCAACCGGGCCGGTCGCTTAGTGTCGAGGAGCTGGCGGCGGTTGCCGCAATGAGCGTCACCAGCTTCCATCGCCATTTCCGGGATCTGACCGGGGCCAGCCCGGTCCAATATCGCAAGCAGCTGCGACTGGAATATGCGCGCGCGCGCGTGCTGCTGGAACAGCATGACATCGCCTCGATCAGCTTGTCGGCCGGCTATGCCAGTCCCTCCCAATTCAGCCGCGACTACCGGCGCGCATTTGGAAGGCCGCCGAGCGCGGACGCTGGCGCGAGGGGCGCGGCCTAGGTTAGCGGTCTTGCCCCGAGCGATTCGGCGTCGCGGATGGCGCTGGCCGGCCTTGTACGGAACGAAGGCGGTATCGGTATCGGTATCGGTATCGGCGAGGCCACTATGCTATTTTTTCCTGCTGGCAGCCTCGCGTATTGAGGACCTCGGTTCCGGCTCCGTCTTAGCGTGAAGGCGCGGATACTTCTTGCGCGATTCTCGACGCATTGCCTCGCTGGGACAGATATCATGAATAAGGCTATCGCTCTGCTTATCGTGTCGGCGCTTACCCTCGGAGGAGTACCCGTGCGCGCCAGCGAGGCCGCTGCCCAGCCGCGCGACACGAGGAGAGGACAAGCGATCGGCCTCGCTAGCTATCCCGAGGACCGCAGTATTTGGGAGACGCTGCGCGTCGGCCCCCAAGCGATCAAATACAAAGTCACCGTCGGGAAAATTCCTCTCCGGTCCGAAGCTGGTGAGGCTATCGGTGCGCTGACCTATGTCGCCTATACGATCCCGGCGCGGCTAGGCGAGAAGCGGCCAGTGACCTTCGCCATGAACGGCGGACCGGGGGCAAGTTCAGCCGAAATCAACCTGCGTGGACTGGGACCGAAACGGGTCACGACCGGTGCCGATGGGCTGGGTAGAATGACCGATAATCCCGACACCTGGTTACCCTTCAGCGACTTGGTGTTCATCGACGCGATGGGAACGGGCTTCAGCCGAAGCTTTCTCGATGCCGCCGCCAGCAAGGCGGCCTTCTATACTTATGACACAGATATCCGGTCACTTTCCGACGGGATGTTTTCCTGGCTTCAAGACAATGGTCGGCTGGCGTCGCCCAAATATATCGTAGGGGAAAGCTATAGCGGATATCGCGCCCCGCGTATCGCGGTCGACCTTCACGACCGACTCAATTTGCCGCTCCAAGGGTTGATTTTGCTCTCGCCCTTGATGAACCAGGATCAGAGCAAGCAGATCGATATCCTGCCGTCTGCGCTACCGTGGGTTGCAACGCTCACGACGGCGGCTGCCGCCGAGCTTGCTCGGCAAGGTAAGCTTACGCCCGCGGCGATGGCGCCGATCGAGGAATATGCGCGATCGGACTATGCCATGGCCATGCTCGACGGATGGCGCAGCCCGGATCGGCTCGACACGGTCTCGCGCAAGGTGTCGTTGCTGACCGGGGTTCCGCTTGCCTATCTGGCCCAGACCGGCGGGCGGATCGAGCCGCACTCGTACCTGCGCGAAATCTACAAGAATCGGGGATTGCTCGCCAATTATTTCGACGTCACCGTGTCTTATCCCCGACCTTTCCCGGTTCCCAACGATTATGGGATGGAGTTCGAGGAAATAGTGGACAACGACCATCTCGACGCCGCATCGAACCTGGCGGACTATTTGACGCAGACCGTCGGGTGGCGGCCCGACATGAACTATCTCGGCTATGGTGCCGAGGTCAGTCGCGCGTTCGTTTGGGCGCGGGGTACATCGGAAAACGAGTCCTATTCAGCGCTGCGCCGTATTCTTGTCGAGAATGGCCATTTGCAGGTCGCTTTGGCCCATGGTTATTTCGACATTGCCTGCCCGTATTTTGCGGACACCCTGGCGATTGACGCCATTCCAAAAGTCGCCGGACGCAATCGCGTCCGCCTCCTTACCTATCCGGGCGGGCATATGTTCTACCGCACGCCCGAAAGCCTCCACCAGTTTACCCAGGATGTGCGCAGCCAGGTCTACCAGGCCTCCTGATAGGCCAGGATCGCGCCGGTTGCATCGGCCGCGCCGGGAGGCGCGATCACAGCTTGGCCGTAAGGTGGACGACAAGCATGGCATCGTCGCTTGCAAGAGCGACGGACGCGCCCTCATAGGCCAAGTCGAGCCGCAGCGCGTCCCAGGCTTCCATGTGGACGTGCATCGCATCACCCATCACGATCGCGGGACCGCAAGCTACTAGGACGGTTGTTCCCGGATGTAGTACCACGTGCTGCCGACATTGACCCGGCAGCCGCGTCATCGTGCAGCTATATCGATCGCGCCTGACCATGATGTTCAGATCCATCACCTCGCCGCCCACCGGCGCGCCCGCCAATCGGGCGTCGCCGGGGAAGGCGAAGGGAGCGCTCGTCGACGTCAGCCGGACAGCGCCGGTCGCTTTTGCGAAGTCGAGGTCTAGGACTCCGCTGAGCACGGCGAGAATCCGGTCGATGCCGATGAACCGCGAAAACGGACTCGGCGCCGAAACCATGGCGATACTCAGCCGCCAGTCGAAGTCATCGAGCGTGGCGCCGACTGGCGAAACCGCGACTTCATGCGTCACGCCCCCCTTGTTCTTCCAGGGCCGGGGAGCCCGCTGGGTTGCCGGGAGCAGCGTGAAGCTGGTCATCCCAGAATGGCTGGCAGGTCCAGCTGGTGCTCGCGAGCGCAGTCGACTGCGACATCATAGCCCGCGTCGGCATGGCGCATCACGCCGGTCGCGGGGTCGTTCCACAGCACGCGTTCGAGCCGTTTCGCCGCCTCCGGCGTGCCGTCGGCGACGATCACCATGCCGGCATGCTGCGAATAACCCATGCCGACTCCGCCACCATGGTGGAGCGACACCCAGGTCGCGCCGCTCGCGGTATTGAGGAGCGCGTTGAGCAACGGCCAGTCGCTGACCGCGTCGGAGCCGTCGCGCATCGCCTCGGTCTCGCGATTGGGGCTGGCGACCGATCCCGAATCAAGGTGATCGCGGCCGATCACGATCGGCGCTTTCAATTCGCCGCCGGCGACCATCTCGTTGAACGCGAGGCCGAGGCGATGGCGATCGCCGAGCCCGACCCAGCAGATCCGCGCGGGCAGGCCCTGAAAGTGGATCCGTTCGCGCGCCATGTCGAGCCAGCGATGGAGTGGCGCATTGTCGGGCAGCAACTCCTTCACCTTGGCATCGGTCTTGTAGATGTCCTCGGGATCGCCCGACAGCGCGACCCAGCGGAACGGGCCGATGCCGCGGCAGAACAGCGGGCGGATATAAGCGGGGACGAAGCCGGGAAAGTCGAAGGCATTGGCGACGCCTTCGTCCTTGGCGACCTGGCGGATATTGTTGCCGTAATCGACCGTCGGCACGCCTGCCGCCTGGAAATCGAGCATCGCGCGGACATGCGTTGCCATCGATGCCTTGGCGGCTTTCGCTACGCCGTCGGGATCGCGCTCGCGTCCTTCGAACCATTGGTCGAGCGTCCAGCCCTGCGGGAGGTAGCCATTGACCGGATCGTGCGCCGAAGTCTGGTCGGTCAGCAGATCGGGGCGGATGCCGCGACGGAACATCTCGGGCAACAGATCGGCGGCATTGCCGAGAAGGCCGACAGAAATGGCCTTGCCGATGCCCTTGGCGTCCTCGATTATCGCGAGGGCCTCCTCGATCGTCGTCGCCGATCTATCAAGATAACCTGTCCGCAGCCGCATCTCGATGCGGCTCGGCTGGCATTCGATCGCCAGGCACGAGGCGCCCGCCATCACCGCGGCGAGCGGCTGCGCGCCGCCCATGCCGCCAAGGCCCGCGGTCAGCAGCCAGCGGCCGGTGAGGTCGCCGGCATAATGCTGGCGGCCCATCTCGACCAACGTCTCGTAGGTGCCCTGGACGATGCCCTGGGTGCCGATATAGATCCAGGAGCCCGCAGTCATCTGGCCGTACATCGCCAGCCCCTTGCGATCGAGCTCGTTGAAGTGCTCCCAAGTTGCCCATTGGGGGACGAGGTTCGAATTCGCGATCAACACACGCGGCGCATCTTTGTGCGTGCGAAAGACCCCGACCGGCTTACCCGATTGCACGAGCAGCGTCTGATCGCCGTCGAGCTGCCGAAGCGCATCGACGATCTTGTCATAGCTCTGCCAGTCACGCGCGGCGCGCCCGATCCCGCCATAGACGACCAGTTCCTCGGGGCGTTCGGCGACATCAGGATGCAGGTTGTTCATCAGCATGCGAAGCGGCGCCTCGGTGACCCAGCTCTTGGCTGAAAGGTCGCTGCCCGTGGCAGGGCGGATGACGCGGCTGTTGTCGATACGAGTCACGCTTGAGGGCCTTTCAGGAACGCGCGAAGGCGATGCACGCCTCCAGGATGGTGGAGAGGGCGGCGGTCAGCGGCGCGGAGAATGCCGGGTCGAAATGGCCTGGCCAGGTTGTCGGAAGCGGCGGGTCGGGTTCGGGGTGATAGCCCCGGATGGCAAGTTCCATCTGGATGGCGTGGATACCTTGCTGCGGCCGGCCATAATGGCGCGTCGTCCAGCCGCCCTTGAAGCGGCCGTTGACAACGTGCGACCGGCCGCTCTCGACACAGCGTGCCGCGACGGCAGTGGCAAGCGCCGCGTCGCAGGATGCCCCATCATAGGTTCCAATGTTGAATTGTGGGAGCACACCGTCGAACAGTCGCGGGATGGAACTGCGGATCGAATGAGCGTCATAGAGGACGACTCGCTTGTTGCTTGCACGGAGCCGTTCGAGTTCGGTCGCGATCGCCGCATGATAAGGGTCGAAACAGAGCATCCGGCGGCGTTCGATGTCGCTGTCGTCAGGCGGTGCGGTGCGAAGGAGCGGTTCTCCATCGAAGCTCGTCGTCGGGCACAATTCGGTGGTCGCCTGCCCGGGATAGAGCGAGGCGCCCGACGGATCGCGATTGCAGTCGATCACGCTGCGGCTGATCCGGGTTCGTATCGTGGTCGCGCCGAGCGCGCCGGCAAAGTCGTAGAGCTTCTCCAGCCACCAATCCGCGTCCTTGCGAGCGAGCCACAGGGACGCGAACATCGGCTCGAACTCGGCAGGAATGTCGCTTCCGCTATGCGGTATCGAGATGACCAACGGCGCTTCGCCGCGCCGGATATCGAGGAAATCGCTCATGCCAGCCCCGGCAGAGGGCGGGCGATCGCTGCGACGAGCGCGCCGGAGCGGATGAGGTCGTTGGCTGCCTCGAGATCGGGATGGAAATGGCGGTCGTCCGACAAGGTGGGAACGCGCGAGCGGATGCTCTTGCGGGCAGCCTCGAGCGCCACGCTTGAGGTCAGCGGCTGGTGGAAGTCGCAACCCTGCGCGCCGGCCAGCAGCTCTATGCCAATGACCGCACTGGCATTGGCGGCCATCTCGAGCAGCCGCCGGCTCCCATGCGCTGCCATCGACACATGATCCTCCTGGTTGGCGGAGGTCGGAATCGAGTCGACGCTTGCCGGATAGGCTCGCTGCTTGTTCTCCGACACCAACGCCGCAGCGGTCACTTGGGGGATCATGAAGCCCGAATTGAGCCCTGGTTTCGGTGTCAGGAACGCCGGCAGTCCCGATAACGCCGGATCGACCAGCATCGCGACCCGCCGCTCGGCGATCGATCCGATCTCACAGATCGCCAACGCGATTATGTCGGCAGCGAAAGCGACAGGCTCGGCATGGAAATTGCCGCCCGACAAGGCTACGTCCGTGGCGGCGAAAATCAGCGGGTTGTCGGAGACGCCATTGGCTTCCGTCGCAAGCGTCGTCGCAGCCTGCCGCAGGATATCGAGCGCCGCACCCATCACCTGGGGTTGGCAACGCAGGCAATAGGGGTCCTGTACGCGGACGTCGTCAACCAGGTGGCTCGCGCGGATCGCGGACCCATCCATCAAGTCGCGCAGGGCAGCGGCCGTCTCGATCTGCCCGCGATGGCGCCTAAGCGCGTGGATGCGCGGGTCGAACGGCGTGTCCGAGCCCTTGGCCGCCTCGGTCGATAGGGCGCCTGTGACGAGCGCCGACTGGAACAAGAGCTCGGCCTCGAACAGGCCGGCCAGCGCGTTCGCGGTCGAGAATTGGGTGCCGTTGAGAAGCGCCAAACCTTCCTTGGGACCCAATTCGATGGCGGCAAGGCCTGCCGCGGCGAGCGCGTCCATGGCCGGAATCCGCTCGCCATTGAAGATGACCTCGCCATAGCCGATCATCGCGGCTGCCATATGCGAGAGCGGGGCAAGATCGCCTGACGCGCCAACCGAGCCTTGCGACGGGATGATCGGCGTCAGCTGGTTCACCAGCATGCCCTCGAGAAGGTCGACCGTCGCGGGCGTGACACCCGATGCGCCTTGCGCCAGGCTCGCCAGCTTGAGGGCCATCATCAGCCGAACCACGGCAACGGGGGAGGGGTCCCCGGTGCCCGCAGCATGGCTGAGCACGATATTTCGTTGTAGCGTCGCCAGATCATCGTCGTCGATGCGCACGCTGGCGAGTTTCCCGAACCCGGTGTTGATGCCGTAGACAGGCGCGCCCCTGGCGAGAATCCGTGCGACGGCGGCGGCGCTTTCGGCGATCGCAGGCGCCGCGCTGGGGTCAAGCCGCGGCGTCGCACCGCGATAAATGCTTCGCCAGGCCGCAAGATCAACGGCGCCCGGAATCAGGATGATGTCGGTCAATGTCCTCTCCAGATGCGCGCATTGAGCGGATTGAAGCCCATGCGGTAAACGAGTTCAGCGGGATGTTCGATGTCCCAGATCGCGAGGTCGCAGGCCTTGCCGGCCTCGAGCGTGCCGATCTCGTGGGCCCGGCCAAGCGCCTGGGCGGCGTGCCGTGTCACGCCGAGCAGGCATTCCTCCACGGTCAGGCGGAACAAGGTCGCGCCCATGTTGAGCGTTAGCAGAAGCGAGGTGAGGGGCGAGGTGCCCGGATTGCAGTCCGTGGCCAGGGCGATCGGCACGCCCGCCGACCGCAAGGCATCGACCGGCGGCAGCTTGCTCTCGCGCGTGAAATAGAAGGCGCCCGGCAGCAGCGTCGCGACGGTCCCCGCGCGGGCCATCGCATCTATGCCCCGCGTGTCCAGATATTCGAGATGGTCCGCCGACAGCGCTCCGAGCGTTGCCGCGAGCTCGGCGCCGTGCAGGTTGGAAAGCTGTTCCGCGTGGATCTTGATCGGCAGCCCTGCGGCGCGTGCCGCGCGAAGCAGCCGTTCGGTCTGGCCGAGGGTGAAGCCAATCCCCTCGCAGAAGATGTCGGCGGCATCGGCCAGGCGCTCGCTGGTGATCGCCGGGAGCAGCTCGTCACAGAGCATGGCGATATAGCCGTCGGCGTTGCCGGCATATTCGGGCGGCACTGCATGCGCGCCGAGAAAGGTTGTGCTGACGCTCACCGGCCTCGCATCGCCGAGCCGGCGGGCAGCGCGCAGCATGCGCATTTCGGACTCCGGCTCAAGTCCGTAGCCGGACTTGATCTCGACCGAGGTCACGCCTTCGGCGAGCAGAGCGTCGAGCCGGGGAAGGGCAGTCGCCACGAGCTGATCCTCGTCCGCCGCGCGGGTCGCTCGCATTGTCGAGAGGATGCCGCCACCGGCGCGCGCTATATCCTCGTAGCTCGCACCGGCGAGCCGCATCGCCCATTCCGCAGACCGGTCGCCGGCATGGATGAGATGGGTATGACAATCGATCAGGCCTGGTGTGATCAATCGGCCGCCGCAATCGACGACCTCCGAGGCGATGGCGGGACCGTCGTGCCGCGGACCGGCATAGCAGATGCGGCCATCCTTGGCCGCGATCACGCCGTCCTCGATCAGCCCGAGCGCATCGTCGGTCATCGTGCAGAGCCGGGCGTGGGTCCAGAGTCGATCCATGCCTTATCCTTGCCCGATCGATTCAATATGTCTAGACATAATAATGAGTGTCGGGAGGAAGTCCGTGAAATTGTGGTTTGAGCGAGCGCTGTTGCCGAATGGTTGGGCCGAGAAGGTGCTGGTCGAGATCGGCGCGGACGGATCGATCGCGTCGGTGAGCGCGGGAGCGGAGGAAGCGGCCGCCGACGAACGGCATGGCGTCGCCATGCCGGGATTGCCGAATGTTCATAGCCACGGTTTCCAACGCGGGATGGCGGGGCTTGCCGAGCGGCGTCGCCGTGCCGACGACGATTTCTGGGGCTGGCGCGACGTGATGTATCACTTTCTCGACCGGCTGACGCCCGACGATATCGCGGCGATCACCGCCCAGGCCTATGTCGAGATGTTGGAATCCGGCTACACCCATGTCGGCGAATTCCACTATCTCCACAACGACCGCGACGGACGGCCATATGCGGACCGGGCGGAGACGGCGGGCGCGATCGCGGCTGCTGCCGATCAGTCCGGAATCGGTCTGACGCTACTGCCGGTCTTCTATGCACACAGCGATTTCGGGGGCGCCGCGCCGAACCAGGCGCAACGCCGGTTGCTGTCCGATGTCGATGGCTTCGCGCGCCTTGTCGAGGCGAGCCGCGCCAAGCTTCCCTCCGATGCGGTGTGCGGCATCGCACCGCATTCGCTGCGCGCGATCACGCCGGAGGAACTGCGCGCGATCCTGCCGCTTGCCGGCGACCACCCGATCCATATCCACATCGCCGAACAGGTGCGCGAGGTCGAGGCCTGTCTGGCGTGGAGCAATCGTCGCCCGGTCGAATGGCTGTTGAGCGAAGTCGGCGTCGATGATCGGTGGTGCCTGGTCCATGCGACCCATCTCGTCGATGCCGAATGCGACGCGCTGGCGGCGAGTGGCGCCGTGGTGGGGCTCTGCCCGATCACCGAGGCCAATCTCGGTGACGGGATATTCCCGGCGATACGCTATATGACCGCTGGCGGTCGCTGGGCGACTGGCAGCGATTCCAACGTTCTCGTCGATGCCGCAGGCGAATTCCAGATGCTCGAATATTCGCAGCGTCTCGCCCATCGTCAGCGAACGTTGCTCGCCCGCGACGATTGCCCCTCGGTTGGCGAAGCGCTCATCCAGGACTCTCTTCGCGGCGGAGCAAAGGCACTTGGCCGGCCGTTTGGCCTCGCGGTGGGCGCAAGCGCTGACATCGTGACCTTCGATAGCGGTCATCCCGCCTTTGCGGGCAACGCGCCGATGGCGATCCTCGACCGCTGGATGTTTGCGGGTGGACCCATCCAGTCGGTGTGGCGCGGTGGCAAGCTGCGCGTTTCGCACGGCCGACACCTCGCAGCGGAAGCCATTGCGGTCAACTACCGCGCTACCCTAAACCGGTTGACGACATGACCCTTGAACAGCGCATTCGTAGCGACATCGAGCACCGCATCCATTCCGGCGAGTGGCAGCCAGGTTACAAGATCCCGTTCGAGCATGAATTGGTTCGGAGTTATGGATGCTCGCGCACCACGGTGAGCAAGGCGCTTGAGGGCTTGGCGCGCGCGGGCCTGATCGACCGCCGGCGCAAGGCCGGGTCGTTCGTCGCGCGCCCCCAGGTTCATGCCGCGGTACTCGACGTTCCCGATCTTGGCGAATTGGTGCGAGGGCGCGGCCAACGCTATCGGTGGACCCTATCGGAGCGCCGGACCGTGACGGGGCAAGAAGCCGCCCCCGACGACGAGATGGATGGGCAATTCCTCCTGCTGACCGGACTCCATTGCAGCGACGATCAGCCGCTCGCCTACGAATGGCGGCTGATTTCTCTTTCGCAGGTACCCGGGGCCGCCGATGAAAGTTTCGAAGCGATCGATCCGGGCAGCTACCTCTTGCGACATGTTCCCTGGACGCGGGCTCGCCATCGTATTCGAGCGACTGCCGCGTCCTCCGATCTCGCACGCCGCCTCGACATCCGACCGGCTTTTCCCTGCCTCGAGTTGGCGCGGCGGACCTGGCGTGGCGCCGAAGTGGTAACGCACGTGGTGCAGACTTTCCCGTCGGACCGCTATGATCTGACGGCGGAATTTTCTCCGCGCAGTTGATGGCAGCCTCACCGGCGCCCCGCACTTGGGCAGGCACGAGCGCTGCCCTCATTCTCAAACGATACTTGCCGCCAAGCAAGCGAACCCGCCGGTAAGGCGAGGGGTGGGCACAAGGTCGTAAACCATCGCTCGATCGCCCGCGACGTCTCGAAGGGCAGGTGGAGATTGGTCCGATGGCTGTCGGCGGGGTCGGGCAGGCGCCGTATGAGACCAGCGCGTTCGGGGCGCGCAACCCAGCGCAGCGCGGTGGTCGTTGGCACGCCAGAAGCAATACAGGCGCCCGGGACAGAATACCTCATATCCGTCCGCCTGGCAGGCGAATAGGTCGAGCACGATATCCCCAACCGGGATCTACGAGGACCCGGCTGGGAAACATGCTGGTGCGTTGCTGTGGCGCGCGCAGATAGCGGCGCGCAATTGTCGCGAAGCGCTGGGTCAGCGGCCGCTCGGCGCGCCTGTCCCCCCAACGTGCGGATCGCCCTCACGGCGTTGTTGCGTACTTTTGGCCGCAATCGTCAGCTCATCGGCCGGCGGCCCCCGCTGCGCGGCGCGCTGGGCGGTGATATCCATTTTCACCGGTCGGTCAGGGCGGTTGTTCGACGCCGGGCACTTCCAACAAAAACCGACTTGGCAGCTTGAGGGCTGCCCACGGACTTGCGTCTTAGCGGCGGGATCCGAACCTACGCAAGGAATGACATGCCGGCCTCCTGGGCAAGGTATGAGTCATGACCGGAGCGGCGGCCCTTCGTTTGGCACCGCGTATGCCCAGCCCGGGCGCCCAAGCATCCTTGAGCGGCTCGTGCGCTCGCCGTTATTCACCAGGGCCGTTTTGGCCGCGCACCGGGTAGGCACCGCCAAAATGGGTGATGCCCGATGCCGGGATTGCCGCAGCCGATTGCGACCTCGTCTCGGGCGATTGGGCGACTGAGATAAAAGTTTCACAAACCATTGAGGGGGGCGGCGCAGCCTACGTCTTTGCTTCGGGCTCAGGGAGCGATCACCGTCTCGAGGGGAATAACCATGCGTACCAATTGTGGAAAGTTGGGCTTTTATCTCGGCGGGTGCGCGAGTGCCCCGTTTGTGCTGATGGCCTCACCGTCGATCGCGCAGACCGCGCCACAAGCTGCACCGCAGACCAGCCCCGCGACCCACACCGCGCCGAACAGCGATGCGACGAACGGCTATGCCAAGGACGATATCATCGTGACCGCGCAGAAGCGCCGCGAGCGCGCGCAGGACGTCGCGGCATCGATCGCGGTCGTGACCGGCGACAGCCTGCAAAAGTCGGGTGCGGTGACCTATGCCGACTATCTCAACTCCATTCCGAGCGTCAGCTACACCAAGAATACGGGCTTCAAGGACAAGATCTTCATCCGTGGCCTTAGCGACACGATGAGCTCGCGCGTGCTGTCGACGACCGGCCTCTATCTCGACGAAACGCCAATTACCGAAGTCGACGCGTCGCTCGGCGACCTCGGTACCTTTGACGTCAACCGCGTCGAGGTGCTGCGCGGTCCCCAAGGTACGCTGTTCGGCTCGGGGTCGATGGGCGGTACCGTCCGCATCATCACCAACAAGCCGAAGCTCGACAAATTCGAGGCCATGGTCACCGGCCAGGTGTCGGGCACCTATAATGGCGGCGCCAACTACGAAACCAATGCCATGCTGAACATCCCGCTTCTGACCGACAAGCTCGGGCTGCGGGTCGTCGGCGGGTATCGCGACGATTCGGGGTTCATCAACAACGACTTCGGCAATCGGAAGCGGATCAATTCGAGCTATGCGGCTTATGTTCGCGGCTTCCTCGACATCCAGCCGACCAGCAATCTCGATATCCTGCTGGGCGTCAATTACCAGAAGGCACAAGGCCATTACGGTCCGATCCAGGATATCGGCCTTGGCAAATACAATCTCTATCGGCTCTATCCCGAACTCAACAAGTTCACGACGCGGATCTACACTGCGACGATCAACTACACGCTTCCCTTTGCTACGCTGACATCCGCGACCAGCCTGATAGACAAGGACAATTTTTCAAGTCGGGACTTCACCAATTCTGATCTCCCGGACTACTCGGCGACCGTCGGAATGACGTTCCCCAATCAGGGTCTCGGCTTTCTCTATTATTACCCAAACAAGACTTTCACGCAGGAAGTGCGGCTTGCCTCGACGTCGAGCGGACCGTTCCACTGGCTGATCGGCGGCTATTACAATAATTTCCATCCGCACAACCTTCAGACCTACGACACGACCGTGCCGTCGCTCAAGAATTACAATTACGCGACTTACAGCATTCTCACCTATCGGCGCGAACTGGCAGAGTTCGGCGAGCTGTCGTTCGACGTCACCAGCAAGTTCCAGCTGACCACCGGCATTCGGCATTCGAACTTCCAGATCGGCCAGCAGGAAACCGATAGCGGTACGTCGGTCGGGCCGACTCCGTACGTTGCGCCCTGGCAGCGCATCAGCCAGCAGGCGACCGTCCTCAAGTTCCGTGCCGACTACAAGATCACGCCAGACAATCTGCTCTATGCCGTCGCCTCCCAAGGCTATCGCCCTGGCGGTCCGGTGAGCAACTTCATGCCGTCGTGCCTCACCCAGCTCCAACAGCTGGGCTATAGCTCGCCGCCTAAGGACTATAGCCCCGACAAGCTGTGGAACTTCGAGGTCGGTTCGAAGAACCAGTTCTTCGACCGCAAGCTGACGCTCAATGTCGACGGCTATTATATCAAGTGGAGGAATACGCAGGTTGCGCAGAACCTGATGTGCGGCAACCAGTTCATCTCCAATGCCGGTGGTGCCACGACCAAGGGTGTCGAACTCGAGGTTCAGGCGCATCCGGTCGAGGCGATCGACCTGTCATTCGGTGGCGGCTATACCGATGCCACGTTCGACACGACCGATCCGACGATCCGCACCATCAAGGGCGCGCAGCTTCCCAACGTGCCCAAATGGACGTTCAACACCTCGGCCCAGTATAACTGGAAGATGGGCGGCGACCTGAACGGCTTCATCCATGGTGACCTGCAATATGTCGATGGCCGCTATAACGATCTCCCGCTCTCGTCGGCTCGCGTCTACGAAGGTGCCTACACGACCGTGAACGCTCGGATCGGCATCACGAGTGGGCCGTGGGAAGTCGATGTCTTCGCCCGCAATCTCACCAACGAGATCGCGGTCCTGAACACGACGAACACGTCGGGCCTCAACTACCAGACCATCAACCAGCCGCGGACGATCGGCGTCGGGTTCCGCCGCGCTTTTTGAGAGCGGAACGACGCCAATCGGCCTCGAAGGGAACGCGATGACGGACATCGCACGCCGCAGCCTGATCGGGCAGGGAGCCGCCATAGCGGCGCTCTCCCTTGCGCCAAGGATCAGCGCTGCGGCGGCGATCGACGATATCGACCCTACCTATCGGCGGTCGATCGTGCTCGACACCTTGTCGTTCGAACAAGCCGGTTTCGACCCCTTACGCGCACTGGCTGCCGGCATAACCGGCGTCGTGCTCGATATCGAGGCCGACCCGCGAGATACCGTGCACGCCGTCGCCGCGCTCGACGCCTGGGCTGAGGCGTTCGCCAAGCCCGACTCGCCCTATACCTGCGTGCTCAAGGCCGCCGATTTTCTTCGGGCCAAGCGGGAAGGCAAATTCGCGATCGTCCTCGATTGCCAGGATGCGAGCATCCTCGGTACGCCGGGCTATGCCAATAGCAGCTTGAACATGGACAATCTGTCCATGTTCTACGCCAAGGGCTTGCGCGTCCTGCAACTCACCTACACGCTGAACAACGGGCTCGGCACGGGCTATGCCGATGCCTATGATGCCGGCCTCTCGCGCTTCGGCATCGCAGTCGTCGAAGAGATGAACCGCCTCGGCATGCTGATCGACACGTCGCATTCGAGCGAGAAGACGACGCTCGACGCGATCAGTCGCTCGCAGCGCCCCGTCGCGGTGACGCATGCGGGTTGCTACAGCCTTTACCCCGACAAGCGGAACAAGTCCGATCTGGTGATCCGCCGCCTGGCCGACAAAGGCGGTTATCTCGGCATCTACAACATGACCCTGTGGATGACGGAGGCTGCGACGTCGTCGGCCGAAACCATCGTCGACCATATCGATCACGCGGTGAAGGTCGGCGGCATCGATCTCGTCGGATTCGGCAGCGACCATGAGCCCAATGGCGACGACCGCAGCCAGGCTGCCAAGGCCACGGAGATGAGCAACTTCGTTTCGCGCAACAAGGGATGGCCTGGCGGCGAACCGATACGCGGGCACGTCACCGCGAGCGATATGGATGGTCCCGAACGCTTGAACGTCCTGGCGCATGCGCTCGGGCGGCGAGGTTATCGATCCGGCCAGATAGAAAAGGTCATGGGCGCAAATTTCATGCGGGTATTCCAGGCGACTTGCGGTTGATCACGCAATGCCGGCGATTGCGCTCCCTCTTTTTCCATGCCCTGACATCATACCGGCCGCGTCTCTTGAACCGGCCTGGATCAGTTTTGGCGGCAAGGTGTCGAACTGGTCGATGACTACCGTGCAAGCCAAGGCGATACGATGAACAAGCTCAACACGATCTGGCTGTTCCTTGCCGCGCTGTCAGCCGCCAATGCGACGGGCCCGGCGCCGACGGTCGAGGCGGTCAAGCTTTCGCAGCATGTCAGAATTCTCTCCTCCGACGCTTTCGAGGGGCGCGCGCCCGGTACCGCGGGCGAAGCCAAGACGATCGCCTATCCCGTCGAGCAATATCGAAAGCTCGGGCTGCGCCCCGGCGCGGCCGGCGGTAGCTGGACGCAAGAGGTACCGCTGCGCCGGATCGAGATTGTCGGATCGCCCACCAGCAGTTTCGCTACCCTGGCCGGCACGCGGTCGCTCGCTGAAGGCCGCGATATCGTGGTCAATACGCACAGCGCTACCGACAAGGTCAGCGTGCAGAATGCCCCGCTCGTCTTTACCGGCTTCGGGATCGACGCGCCGGAGCGCGGCTGGGACGACTTCAAGGGCTATGATCTGCGCGGCAAGATCGCAGTGGTGCTGCTCAACGATCCCGACTTCGAAATGGCGCCGAGCAATCCCCTGTTCGGCAGGTTCGACGGCAAGGCGCTCACTTATTATGGCCGCTGGACCTACAAGCTCGAAGAGGCCGCACGTCGCGGCGCCGTCGGCGTCCTGTTCGTTCATGAAGACGCGGCCGCCACTTATGGCTGGAACACACTCGCCAACAGCGAGGCCACCACCCAATATGCGCTCGGTAAGCCTGGCACCCCCGACAAGGATCCGCTCGTCCGTGGCTTCGTCACCCACGACGTGGCCGTCGCCATGCTTAAAGCAGCAGGGATGGACTTCGCTGTCGAGAAGGCGCGGGCGCAATCGGATGCCTTCCGCCCGGAGGAACTGAAAGGCGTTACCTTCTCGACGACGTTCGCCGTCCGTACCTCGGTCGTCACCAGCCACAACGTCACCGCCAAGCTTACGGGTTCGCAATGGCCGCAGGACGCGGTCATCTACGGCGCGCATTGGGATCATCTCGGTCTGGGGCCCGCCGACAGCCGCGGCGACCGCATCTATAACGGAGCGCTCGACAATGCGTCGGGCGTGGCGAGCCTGCTCGAACTCGCCCGACTGTTCGCGGCCGCGCCGCGGCCACGCCGGAGCATCTATTTCATCGACTTCACAGCGGAAGAGCAGGGGCTGCTCGGCTCAGAATATTATGCCGGGCATCCCGCAACCCCGATCGCGACAACCGTTGCCGTGCTCAATATCGACGGCGCTAATCTCAAAGGCGCCGCCCGCGACATATCAAGCCGGGGCGATTCGCCGCTCATCCCCTACTTGACCGCCGCGGCGCATCGGAACGGGCGACGGTTCACGCGCGATCAGGCTGGGTCGGAAGGATATTTCTTTCGAGGCGACCAGTTCAGTTTCGCCAAGGCGGGCGTACCCGGTCTGGGGTACGCCTCCGGCCTCGATCTCGTAAAGGGCGGTGTCGACGCCGGGCGGGCCTGGGTGAGGGACTATGTGGCGCACCGTTATCATCAGCCGTCCGACCAATGGTCGGCCGCCATGAACTTCGACGGTGCCGTCGTGGATACCAAGATCTATTATGATCTCGGACGGAGCCTGGCATCGTCGCGCGTCTGGCCGAACTGGGACGCGAGGTCGCCTTTTCGGACGCAGCGTGATCGCACCGCCGGCATGCGGCGGTAAACGAGCACCGGGGAGGCGACGTTCAATCGATGATCTTGCCCGGGTTGAGCAGATTGTGCGGGTCGAGCGCATGCTTGATCGAGCGCATCAGCGCCAGTTCGGCCGCGCGTCGCGACAAAGCCAGATAGGGTTTCTTGAACAGCCCGATGCCATGCTCGGCGGAAATCGATCCGCGGAGCGGGCCGAGTGGCGCATAGACCGCCTGCTTGATCGAGGAGGCTTCGTCCGGCTCGAAGGCTGCGCCTCTCGATACCGCGACATGAAGGTTGTTGTCAGCGACATGGCCGAAGAAGAGGATGTCGGCCTCGGACGCGGCCTCGGCCAATCTGGACCGCACCTCGGTCACATACGCCTCCATGGCACTGGCCGGGAGGCTGACATCGAAGTCGAGATGGTCGCCGCGCCTGAAGATCGCCGCCACATTGTCGCGAAGCGCCCAGAGGTCGCTGCGCTCGCGTTCGGACTGGGCGATCACGACGTCGTCGAGCAAAGCGTCGTCGCACGCTTGGGCAAGCGCAACCTCGAACGACGCGGCGTCCGGTTCAGCCGCACCGCCCTCGCATTCGACCAGGAGATAATAAGGGGCGCCCGGCGGCAGCGGCAATCGCGGCCGGTCGGCGGACACGACCGCATAGAATTCGGGCCACATGATCTCGAATGCGCTGAGCCTGCCGCCTTGGCTGCGTTCGAACCTGGTGAGGAACTCCAGCACCGCGGAAAAACTCGAGACGGTCGCCAGCGCGGTCTGGCGACTGCCGAGCTTGGGACGAAGGCGCAGCACAGCGCCGCTGACGATGCCGAACATGCCCTCGGATCCGACGAAGAGTTGTTTGACGTCGAAACCGCTATTGTCTTTCACCAAGCCCTTCATTGCGTCGACATGGGTGCCGTCGGCCAGGATCGCGTCGATGCCCAGCACCTGGTCGCGCATCATCCCAAAGCGCAGGACGCGATTTCCACCCGCGTTAGTCGATATCGCGCCGCCCACCGTGGCGCTGCCTCTCGCCCCAAAATCCACGCCGAAGCTGAGGCCGGCCTCGTCGGCTGCCTCCTGAACCTGTTGGATTGTGGCACCGGCGCCCACTATGGCGACGCGATCGGTCGTTCGGACCTCTACCTTGGTGAGACGCTCGAGCGAAAGGACGATATCGTCCGATGAAGCGATCTCGCCTCCCGATAGACCGGTTCGGCCGCCCTGCGGAACGATGGCCTGGCGCGCCGCGGCACAGGCGCGGATGACCGCTGCGATTTCCGCGCTGTCTGCCGGGCGGACCACCGCGCGGGCAGGGCAGGACTGTTCGGGAGCCCAGGATGGACCGCGGGCCCGCGCGTCCTCGCCGATGAGCACATGGGCCTCACCGACGATCGCGACCAGCCTGTCCAATGCGATCATGTCGACGCCTTCTCCCGACGCATCCTCGAAGCCGCGACGCCGGTGTCATCGCCGTAGCGCGTGATGATCGATCGGAGGGTAGGAGGAAGGGGAGGAAGGCACCAATGCGAATGCCTATAGCCGAAATGCGAGCCTCGCATGGCGATGCCGCCGGGAACCGCGTCGGCGGGCTATCGCGCTACCCGAATTCGAGGGCGGAACGGTTTACCGGCTACGGCACGACCGGCGGGCCCGGTCAGGGCTGCTCGCCAGTCTGACGCCCGGCTATTCGGCCGGCTCGGCTGGCAACAGGCCGTGACGCGCGAGCATGTTGGCCGGATCGGCATTGCGGCCGCGGAATGCCCGGAAGCTGTCGGCCGCCGGGCGGGTTGCGCCGCGCGAAAAGATCCCTTCGCGCAGGAGATTGCCCGTCGCCCGATCGGCCGTGCCCGCCTCGACAAAATCGGCCGAAGCCGTCGGCGGCCAAAACCTCCGCCCAGAGATAGCTGTAATAGCCCGAGGCATAGCCGCCGGCGAAGATTTGGTTGAAGCTGTGCGGAAAGCGATGCCATTCTGGTGTCCGGATCACCGCGACCTCGTCGCGCACTGCCTCCAGGACTTCGACCGGATTGGCCCCCATAGTCCCAAGATGCAGCACCAATCGAAGAGTGCGTATTCGACCTGGCGCAGGATGAAGAGGCCGGCCTGGAAACGTTTGGCGGCGAGCATGCGGTCGAACAGCTCGGCGGGAAGTCGGGCCCCGGTCATGTAATGACCCGACATTTCGCACAGCACCGTGCGATCCCAGGCGAAATCCTCCATCAGCTGGTTTGGCAGCTCGACAGCATGCCATTAGGACCCGTTCGTGCCCGCGATCGAGGGGCGGGTCACCTTGGTCAGCGTCTGGTGGAGGGCACGGCCGGTCTCGTGCAGCAGCCTCACGATGTCACCGTGGCTGAGCAGGGAACGCGTGCGTATGAGATGAGCACCGAGGAATTGATGGCGATCCTCGCGCCGATGGGTTGCCGGCGGAATATAGTCGACGAGGTTTGCCGCGAGCGGACGGGCGAGTTGGACAACGCGCGACCATCGTCAAGGTGCGGCGGGTGCGATGCTCCGCCATCGCTCTGACGCTCAGTTAAATATCTTCGGGCCTGACCAGTCCGTTTTTGAGGCCCAGGGCGACGGCTTTGCCTCTCGATTCGACGGCCATCTTGCTCAGGATGTTCTTTACGTGAAATTTGACGGTATCCTCCGTTACGCCGACCTCGCGCGCTATCTGCAGGTTACTGTGCCCGCGGGCGATCCAGGTGAGGGTTTCGAGCTCGCGAACGGTCAACTCGGCCCGGTCGGCGAGATCGTCGGCTTGGCGGCCGGCGGCCGGTGATAGATAGCGACCCCCGCGAAAAACGGTTCGAATGGTCCCTAGCAACTCCTCGGACGGCGCGCTCTTGAACAGATACGCATGGGCCCCCCCACGTAGAGCGGCTTCAATGCCGTCGCCGCCGACGTTCGCGGTTAGAACGACGAATCGCCGCTTGGGCGACTTCGCGCGCAGAACGGTAATCAAATTGACGCCGCTCAGATCGGGCAGCGACAGGTCGACCATCGTGACATCAGGGTCGCGCGCCTCAAACAATTCGATCGCTTCCGCCGCACTGCCGGCTTCGCCGACGAGTTCCATGTCATCCTGATACCGGACGATCGCGCCAAGGCCCGCGCGGACGACCGGGTGGTCGTCCACCACCAACACCCTGATTTTGCGGGGCGCGGTCAAGTGCCGACGCCGACGACATCGGAGCCGACGAACCGACGCCACAACCGCGCGAACCGTGTGGCCCGCGGGACGCGCAACGATACCGCGGTACCGGTCCCGATTTCGCTCACGATCTCAAGTGTCGACCCGAGGCGCCGCGCACGATGGTGCATGTTGTCCATTCCAAACCCGCGGCCCGGGCGCGGCACGTCCCGTTCCCGATCGAAGCCACAGCCGTCGTCCGATACGCGTACGAGCATTTCATTGGCGGCGTAAATCAATTCAACGGATACCCTGTGCGCCTTGCCGTGCGAGATCGCGTTCGAAATCGCTTCCTTCACGATCAGTAGCACATGGCGGCGCGCGTCCGGCCTGATCGACCATGCCATTCCGGATGAACGGACCTCGACCTCCTGGGGGCGTCCATGAGCGAGTTGTCGGGCCATTGAGGACAGCGTGTCTCCCAGTCCCTCATGATTGGCAATCGGCGGCGCAAGATTCGCAACAGAGTAGCGCGCATCATCCAGGCTGCTCACGGCAAGTTCGCGCGCGGATCGTACATGCGTGGGCGCCATCTCGGGCGCGCTTGTCATGCTCATCAGCGCAGCGTCGGTCTGGAAAATGATCCCGGCCAACCCTTGGGCCAGGCTGTCGTGGATTTCCCTGGCAATTCGCTGACGCTCTTCCAGAACCGCGGCTTTGGCGTGAAGCCAATTGACGCGCAGTCGATAGGCGACCCACATAGCGAAGATCGCCGTGAGCGCGCACAGCGTGCGGAACCACCAAGTCTGATGAAAACTTGGCAGGAGATCGAGTGCGAGTGTCGCCTCCTCGGCGCCCCATCTGCCGTTGCCAATGCTCGCGCTGACATGAAAGACATAGTGGCCGGGCGACAGGTTGGTATAGGCGGCGACCCGCGAGAGGCCGCCCGCGACCCATTGTGAGTCGAAGCCCTCCAGCCGATAGCGAAAGTGCAATCGCTCTTGCGACGAGAGATTGGGAGCAGTGTAGCGGATCTCCAGTCGACGTGTTTCCGGCTTCAACCGAACGGGCAGGGCGAGGTCGAACGGGACGTCATCGGCGACCAGTTCCTCGACGCGCGGGGAGGTTGGTCGATCGTGGAGCGAGAGGTGCGCCGGATCGACGACCACCACCCCTTTTGTGGTGGGAAACCATAGCCGGCCATCGGGCCCACGCCAGCCATTAGGCTGTGTCCCCGTATTGAGATCAATGCTCTTCATCCCATCGGCTTTGCCGAAGGTGATCGGCACGACGGCTTTGCCGGTGCCCGCGGACACCGCCTCGAGGTCCCGGCGGCTCAAGCGTGAGATACCCTTGCTTGATCCGATCCATAGGTTCGCCGCAGAATCCTCCAGGATGTTGCCGATCGTGTCGTCCGGCAGTCCCTGGTGGGTCGTGTACTGCGTGAAGCGACCATTCGCTAAACGGAAGAGGCCCCGATCAAGCGTACCGATCCAGAGGATTTTTCTGCTGTCGAACAGAAGCGTCACGACCGACGCATTCATCGGCCCATTCTTCACCAGATAGCTGTGGACCCGCCCGGAAATGATGCTGTTGAGCCCGTCGTTGGTACCCACCCAGATCGTTCCACCAGATCCCTCGGTCACAGCGTAAAGCGTATTGCTCAGCAACCCGTTCGTTTCCGAAAAAGCGGTGACCTGGCCGTCTCGGAAGCGGAACAAGCCGCGGCCGTTCGTCGCAAGCCAGAGTTGATGTTCGCGGTCTTCTACTATTCCCGAGATAGGCGCGGCGGGAAGGCCGTCGCGGGTCGTGAGGTGCTGCACAAAATGCCCGGCCCTCATCCGGAGTAGGCCGTTGCTCAGCGTCCCGATCAGCAAGTCCTTGTGACGGTCGATCTGCAAGGACAGCACGTTGTTCGTGGGCAGTCCGTCGGCGACCGAGAAGGTGCGAGCACCTTGTCCGTGCAGTCGGCTCAGCCCTGACGAGGTGGTCACCCAGATATTCCCCGCGTCGTCCCCGATCACCGAGTGGGTTCGATCGCCGCGAAGACCTTCGTCGGTAGAAAATGTCGTAAGGCTACCGTCGCGAAACCGGTCGAGCCCGCCTTCGTTGGTCCCGACCCAGAGATTTCCGTCGCGGTCCTGGTAGAGGCACAACGCTTCGTCGTTGCTCAGGCCATTTTGAACTGTGTACCGACCAATGCGCTGGTCCCGTATCCTCAAAAGACCCTGCGTGCCGCTCGCCATCCAGATATTTCCGTCGCGGTCGGCGAGCATGTCATGGACAGCCGGCGCCTCGATGCCGTTCATTTTCCAGGGCCTGAAGCGTCCGCCCGTCCATTGCACGGGGCCCGAACCCAGGGTCTTGACCCATATTTGATCGCCGATACCGCGATACAGGCCCACGACATCCTTGTTGGGCAGTCCGTTCCTGACGGTATAGGACAGCATCCGTCCCCCGCTTAGACGGTTGAGGCCGCCTGCGGTGGCGATCCAAACGGATTTGTCCCGGCCAACCAGCATCCGCCTGACCGGGTCACCGGAAAGACCGTTCGCTATCGTGTAGCTCTTGGAGACCCTTCCCTCCCTGACCAGGGCGATGCCTCCGGCCCCGCCGATCCAGACACCTCCATCGGGATTGGCGGCGAGAGTCCGCGCCGCGCGGTCGGCGACGCCGCCAACATGGGAAAAGATGCCTCCGCGAAGCATCGTCGCGCCACCATGGGCAGTGGCGATCCACAACGTCCCCGAGCGGTCCTCGACGAGATCCGTTATCCAGTTGTCGTGAAGCCCCGGTGTGTTTGTTCGATTGAAGGTCGTGAAACGGGCGCCGTCAAAGCGCCCAATGCCGTTCTGGGTCGCAACCCAGAGATAGCCGTCTCTCGTCTGCAGGATCCTCATCACCGACGTCTGGGGAAGGCCTTCGTCGGTTCGCCAGGTCGTATGGACATATTGCGTGACGGCCTTGCGAGGATCGAGCGCGCGCGCAGGCTGGTGCACCGTCAGGCAACAGAGAAGGAAGACGAGCAACAGCGGGCACCGTCGTCTCGAACCTGATCCGGCCGACATACAGCGATGCACCGAAATCCCCAATGATGCGCGCTGTATTATGTTGATTCACAATCTGTTTGCCGCCGAATGCGTGAGCGCCGTCGACGTCTGTGGAGATGCCGAAAAGCAAATAGGACGGCAGTAGTGGCTCGCCGAGCTACATCGGACGAGCCGGCACGGTCGCGGCGGAAGATGGACGGGCCATACCACTCGTTCGGGTAGGTTGCCACTACCCGTTTTGGGGTTTCGACGCGGTTATCTCCACCGCATGTTGCGCGAGAACTAGCGGTGCAATGCCGCGCGACTGAAAATTTTCCTGAGATCGGCCGTCAAGCGGAACGCTCAACGCTTTCTGGCAACGCCGTCCTGCACATTGGATCAAAGATGGCCATAGTAACGCATCGTCATTGCCGCCTAGCCGGCTCGGCCATCGCTTCCGTGCTTGCCCTCGCCAGTGCGGGAGCATGGGGTCAGACCGCCAGCGCTGACACAGGGCCGACCCCGGTCGCACGCTCGACTGCGCTGCGCCAGGGTGACGTCGCAGTCGGGACGTTGTCAGGGACGCAACCAATGCACATCGTGGTCGCATTGAAACTACGCAACCGCCCGGTTCTCGATGCGGTCGTGGCGGCCGGCCGTACGATCAAACCCGAGCAGTTCAATGAGGTGCACGCACCGACGCTCGATCAAGCGCAGGCCGTCGCCGCGTATCTGGCCCGCGCCGGATTCAGCAATGTGGTCATCGCGCCCAACCATATGCTGGTGTCGGCGGACGGCGCCGCGGCCAATGCGCGCGCCGCGTTTCTCACCTCATTCTCGAGGATTCAGACAAGGGAAGGGGGGGTGGCGTTCGCCAATGACAGCGATGCATTTGTGCCTGCTGATCTCCAGGTACTCTCCGTGATCGGTCTGCAAACCGTGAACGTTGCGCATTCGCTGGCGATCGGAACGCAGGTCATCATCGGCCCCGCGGTCGCCGGACATAATCCGCTCGAATTCTCCGCCATCTATGGCGCCACCGGCCAGCGGACCGGGGCAGGGGTCACGGTGGGCATCATCACGGTAGGCGACCTCACCCAGACCATCACGGATTTGAATTCCTTTACCGCCAATAACGGACTCCCGACCGTGCTCACGGAGACCGTCAACACCGGCGGGACCAGCAATGATGTCAGCGGTATCGACGAGTGGAACCTCGACAGCCAGACTATCGTCGGAACCAGTGGCGGCCAGGTCGGCAAAGTCATTTTCTACAACACACCGAGTTTTCAGAACACCGATCTCGTGGCTGATTTCAATACGGCCATGACGGCCAACGCCGCCAAGATCATCAATGTTTCGCTGGGTGAATGCGAAACTTCCGCGCAGAATGACGGATCGGCCGCCGCGGCTGACCAGATTCTCGCGGCGGCGGTTGCCCAAGGCCAGACCTTCGCCGTCGCCACCGGCGATTCAGGCGCCAATGAGTGTGCCCCGTTCCCCGGCATCAAGCCAAGCTGGCCCGCCTCGTCGCCGTATGTCGTGGCGGTCGCCGGAACCACGTTGAATGCCAGCGCAACGGTGTGGAACGGAGAGGTTGTATGGAATAATCCGGGCCACGGCGCGACCGGCGGAAGCCCGAGCACATTCGTTTCCAAGCCGGTGTGGCAAAATGTGCTCGTGCCTGGCACCAAGCGCGGCGTCGCCGATGTCGCTTTCGATGCCAGCCCCTATTCCGGGGCCCTGGTGACCTATTTCGGGGGGATCGCCGAAATCGGCGGTACCAGCCTTTCAGCGCCGATCTTTTCCGGGCTCTGGGCGCGGGTGATCGCGACCAAGGGTACTGGCGTCGGCTTCGCCGCGCCATTGTTGTACCAGCTGCCGGCGACCGACTTTCACGACATCAGCTTCGGCAACAATAATGGTGAGACGGCCGGTCCGGGTTACGACTTTGCAAGCGGACGCGGCAGCCTGATCCTCAACCGCGCGATGCTGCATATTCCGGCTGCGCCCGCCCCATAGGCAGCCGCAGCAGTACGATCGACGACCATCGTTCGAAGGCGAGGCGGGGCGGCCGACGTTCCGTCATGCCGCCCGGCGAGGTCGATTAGAGAGACGCCGGCGGCCACGATGGCTGCGGGTACCCGAAGTCAACACGGCACGGCCTGGGAATTGCAGCGATGAACACTCTGACGAGCCAAGGTTCCATCCCGTTTCGGTCGGCCTGGATTTCCAAAACATCGCGACCCGGCGCGGTCACGCGCGCGGCGCTTGCCCTATCGGTCAGCTTGCTGGCGTTGACCAGCGGCACCGCTGCGTCGGCGCAGACCTGCGACAGTTCCACCCCCGCCACCGTCTCCTGCAACGGCGACTTCACGAGCTTGCCGGGCGGCAGCTTCGTGCCCGTTGCGGATCTTACGCTGATCATTGGCGATATCGCGCCGACGAACGTGACGCCGCCGGCCGGCGTAACCGGCGTCGATGCCAGTTGGGCGGGCAATGTTAACGTGATCAATCACGGGGGCGTTGTCGCTCTCGATGCCGACGCGGTGGATGTCCACGGCTCGACCTCGGCGAACCTGCGTAACTATGGCAACATCACCGCTATCGGCGTTGGCACCCCTGTCACCGCGTTGCACATCGAGGCAGATGGCGATGTGACCGCGGTTAACAACGCGAACATGCTGGCGGAGGGCGTTGGCGTTTTCGACGTGACGACGATCGTGGCGCACTCGAATTCGGGGAAGGTTTCAGTCACCAACTCGACTGGGGGCCGCATCAGCGCGTTCGCCCAGGATGGCAACGCCATTGCGATCGACGCTTCCGCTGACGTGGGCGCAATCTTGATCGACAACGATGGCGCCATCTCCGCCAGTTCGGTCAACGGAGCCGCAACCGCAATACGCGCTCGGGCGGGCGGCGATATCAGCGTTGGCAATACCGGCGATATCTCGGCCAGTATCTTGTCGAATGGCGGCAACACCTCACGGGCTACCGGCATTTACGAAGGATCGACTTCCGGCACGGCGACGGTCACCAACTCTGGCGATATCAACGTCCTGAACAACCCCGCCAACGCCTATGCGTCGGGGGTGGGGATCAACGCGAATGGCGTCGGCAGCACCGTCACCAATTCGGGCAGCGTCGAGGTAGATGCCGCGTCGGCGTATGGCGTAGTTGCCACCAGCCAGGGCGCCATCGCGTCGATCACCAACACCGCGACAGGCACGATCGCCGTCAGCGGCAAGAACGCCGTTGCCGTCTCCGCGGGCAGTTACTTCGGTCCCGGGCAGGTAAATAACGCCGGCAACATCACCGCGACCGCCGCGTATTGCGGCGTATTTTGCTACTCGAACGCCGTCGGTGTGAACGCGCCGGTCGTCGATAATTCTGGCGTTATCGTCGTCTCGTCGGGTGACGAAAACAGCTTTTTCGGCGGCGCCAAGGGTATCAGCAGCCGAAGCTACGGCACAGATCCGGTCGCGATCAACAACTCAGGCAGTATCACTGTCGACGCGGCGGCCTATCTCGGCGACGCTACCGGCATCGACGCAGCAAATTTCAACGGCGGTTTCGTCGGTATCGTCAATTCAGGCGGCATCACAGTGACCGCCGATGGCGCGCTCGCTCGAGCTCGAGGCATCGCGACCGACGCTGTGGGTGACGCCTCCATTGTAAACCAGGGCGATATCAATGTCAGCGCGGGCAATGCCGCTGCCGGGATCTTCGCCTTCTCTGAAGGGACGCAGCGGGTCACCAACAGCGGCTCGATCGAGACGATCGGCAGTTCGGCGCAGGGCATTGCTACTTATGCCACCACCGGGATCATCGAGAATTCGGGCACCATCTCCGTCACGGCCAATGGCGCATTCGGTATTCAGGGCAACAGCAATAATGGCGATAACACGATCATCAATTCGGGTGACATCGCCGTCACGTCCTATTTCCAGGCTCACGGCGTCAATGAGTATGTCCTTGCCGGTTCCGGCGTCGCGGCGTTCGACAATAGCGGCAGCATTAATGTCAGCACCACCGTCTCCCCCGGCGCCGCCTACGTCCCCAGCGTCGTCGGTGGTGCCGCCTACGGCGTCAATATCGTCAACCAGGCCGGCGATATCGACGCGCATAACAGCGGCTCGATCAACGCGACGGTCAATTCGTACAGCGAATTCGCCAATGGTCTTGGGAAATACCAGACCGGCGCCACCGGTCTGCTGGCCTACGGCCACGATGCCAATATCAGCATCGAGAACACCGGCTCTATTGCCGCATCCAGCGATGTGTTCAGCCTGTATTTCGGCGCGCAAGCCACCGGCGTCAAAGTGACCAACGACTTTGGTGACGTCGCAGTGGAAAACGCCAAGATCATCAGCGCGACAGCCGTTTCCGATTATATCTCGGCCGGCGGCTCCGATCTCGCCACTGGCATATCGGTGAACGATTCCCGGGGCGCTAGTACGATCACCAACGGAATGACCGGTGTAATCACCGCCACGGCGTCGGCCCTAAATTACGGCACCGCGGCCGCGACCGGAATCGATGACTACACGCTCACCGGCAGCATAAAGGTGGCCAATGCCGGTACGATCGATGCCAATGGCCGGTCCGGGGCCACGTCAGGCCAAGGCGTTTACGGTCAGGCAACGACCGCTACCGGCGTCCGCGTGACGGGTCCGTTCAGCACCGATGTTTCGGCCACGAACACCGGCACCGGTACGATCACCGCTACCGCACAAGTCGATCACTACGGCGCTGCACAAGCCATTGGTGTTGACGGATCGGTCTATTACGGCGCCCTGACCGTGACCAACGCCGGCGTGATCACTGCCAGCGCTATCGCTGACAACCACACCGATATCGGTGACGCGGCGTCGGCGACCGGCATCAGAGTGCTCAACGCCTCGCCCGTGGCCGGCACCAGCGCCATCTTGACCAACAGTGGCGCGATCAGGGCCAATGCTTCCGCCGATCTCTTCGCCCTCGCTCAGGGTATCGCCGTCAGCGGCCTCGCTGCAGACTTGACCACGGTTGGCACGATTCAGGCCACCGCCACGTCGGACGCGGCGCTTGGCACGGCGCAGGCGACCGGCATTGCGGTTTCCGGCGACGGCATCACGGCCAATCTCGGCGCGGAGAGCATCGTCACCGCGTCAGCGAACGGCCAGTACGGCTCTGCCGTCGGTCTGTCGACCTCGGGGAACATCGTCACGGCGAGCAGTGCTGGAACCATCAACGCCCACTTCGCCGGAATCCAGGGCAATAGCTATGGCGTTGTCCTCGGATCCTACGGCGGCGGGAGTTTCACCAATACCGGCGCGATCACCTCCACCAGCGCGAATCGGGCCGTCGGCGTCCAACTTGCCGGCAGCTCAGGCAGCATTTTGGTCAACAACGGTACGATCACCGCTATATCGACAACATTAGACGGCATTGCCGTGCTTGGCGATGAGGGCGGTGACACGATCCGGAACGGCGGCACGCTGACAGGCGCGGTCATCACCGGGAGCGGCAACGATCTCCTCAATAACGATGCGCGCGGAATATGGAACGTTACCGGCACATCGACCGATCTCGGCGCAGGTGACGATAATATCGTCAACGCCGGAACCATCAGGATGACCAATGCCGCGATCACGCTCGGCAGTTTCGCGGGCTTGGGCAACGGCTTTGCCAATAGCGGCAGGATACAGGTCTCGGGCATCGACCGGGTCGATATGGGGCCTGGCAATCCTAACCCCTTCACCAACGCCGGGATCGTCGATTTCCGGAACGGCGCAGCGAGCGATTCGCTCACCATTTCAGGCAACTGGGCTGGCAACGGGCGGGTGGGCGTGGATGTCAGTGGTCTGCACGCAAAGGCGGATATCCTGCATATCTTGGGCAATGTCGCTGCTGCCAGCAGGACGTCGGTCGATGTGACGCTGCTCGACTTGCCGACGGTCGCATTCAGTTCGGTGCCGGTGATCGATATCACCGGCGATTCGACGGCGGCGTCGTTCGCCCTGGGCCAGGTGCATTTCGACACCGCTCGCAGCTTCCTTGTCGTGCAGGGTGTCGGCCTGACCAGCAATATCGACGCAACGAACGCGAAGCCCGACGTGATTTCGGTTCAGGTGGCAGTGACTGGCCTGACCGATAGCGGGACCCTCGCCGCGTCAGTCGTGCCGGGCGTGCAAAGCCTGCTGGGCAGTGAAATCGGCACCTGGCGTCAACGAATGGGTGTCATCGGCAAGACTGCAAAGGGACATTTCAACATCTGGGCGAGATTCTTCCAGGACGACGGCACCGTCGATGCCGGCCATCTGGCGAGCAATTTCGGCCAGGAGGGCAATTTTGCTTTCAAGCAGAAGAATTTCGGCGAAGAAGGCGGCTTGGATTTCGCCATCTCTGACGAGTTGAGCATCGGTGTGCTGGGCGGGCACGCCCAAGCCACGCAGAATCTCGCCTATGGCGGCGTCGGATCGAGCAGGATCAAGGGGAATGCCTTTGGTGCCTATGCAACCTGGATCTCACCAAGAGGCTTTTACCTCGACGCATCATACCGCCGTTTGAACTTCCATAGCGATCTGAATTCGGCCGCGGGCCAGACGCGTACCGAGGGTAAGGCAGACGCGTTCAATCTCGAGACGGGCTTCGATTGGTCGCTTGGCGCCGGATTTAAGATCGAGCCGCAACTTCAATACACTAACGTCCATGTCGGCCACCTCAATGCATTGTCGGGAGCCCTGAACGGCTTCACCCCGGAGAGTGGCACCTCTTCGCGGGCCCGCGCCGGTGTATTGCTGAGCAAGGCCTTGATGGCCGGAAGCGTGACCGTGACGCCCTATGTTTCCCTGAGCGCGGTGCGGGAGTTTGACGGCAAAAGTCGGTACTCGATCAACGGCACATTCTTCGGGCAGACCGACACCCGCGGCACCAGCGGGTTAGTCGAAAGCGGGCTGGCCGTGCAGAGCGGCAAAGTGACGGTGACGGGTAGCGTCAATCTGCGTGACGGGGGGAGGCTGAGGAGCTTTGCCGGCGGGCAGATCGGGCTGCGCTACGCCTGGTGAAAAGGAGCTTCTGCGCCTCTCCCCGAAGCCCCCGCCTCCCGGCGGGCGCATTTAACGTCAAAGCATTTGTATCTGCGGGCGGTCGGGCGCTTATGGGCGACAGGTGTCGCTTGAGTTGAAGCAACTACACACCACGTGATCCCGCGATCACCAAGCGTTGGAGCACGGATATGGCAAACCAAGACGAGCTCACGAAGCTGGGGGCTGATGAGGCCAGTGAAGGCGTCAATCGTGATGGGGCAAGAGAGGCCGCCGACAGAGCGATACCGCCTTTCGGCGCTGCTTCCCCATTGACGCCCCCAGTCGATGCAGGGTCGGAAACTCCACCATCGGCAAGCGTACTCCATCCGACGCCGGCTGCTCCCAATATCTCCGATCTCAAGGTCGATAAGAGTTGTTCGCGCGGTCTCGCACAATGGTTGGTCGCCAACGGAATCTCGCTCGCGATCACGTCCTATCAGTCAGGGCGCCTCTATCTGGTCGGTAGCGACGCAGCGGGTCGGGTATCGTTCTATGAGCGGATCTTCGAGCGCGCCATGGGTATCGTGGGCAATGCCCAGCGTCTCTATCTTGGCGGGCTATATCAGCTGTGGCGATTCGAGAATGTCCTTCGCGCCAACGAGGTCATCCACGATCAATACGACAAATGCTACGTTCCCCGTAATGCCCAGACGATCGGCGACCTGGATATCCACGAAATCGGCGTCCGCAAGGACGGCCGGGTGGTTTTCGTCAACACCAAATACTCCTGTCTCGCCGAATTGAGTCTGACGCACAGTTTCAAGGCAATCTGGAAGCCAAACTTCATCAGCAAGCTTGCGCCTGAGGATCGCTGTCACCTGAATGGCTTGGCGATGGTCGAGGGGGAGCCCAGATACGTAACCGCAGCGTGCAGGAGCGATACGGTTGACGGCTGGCGCGACCGCCGCCACGATGGCGGTGTCGTGATCGACATCGATAGCGACGAGATCGTATGCGAAGGCCTTTCGATGCCGCACTCGCCACGATGGGCCAATGGCAAACTGTGGATCCTCAACGCCGGCACGGGCGAACTCGGCTGGGTCGATTTCGCGACGAAATCGTTCGTTCCGTTAACGTTCCTGCCGGGCTTCCTGCGCGGTCTGTCGATCATTGGCAACACGGCGGCGGTCGGCTTGTCGAAGCCCAGGAACCAACGTTTTGAGGGTCTCCAACTCGATTCCGAACTCGCCAAGCGCGACGCCGAGCCGTGGTGCGGAGTGCAGATCGTGTCGCTGGTCAATGGTGACGTACAGCAGTGGATTCGGTTCGACGGTGATATCACAGAAATATTCGACATTTGCATTCTGCCGAACGTCCGAAATCCCATGATGGTTGGGCTACGCACGGCTGACGTCCGCGAGTTGATTACGTTTGAAAGCGGCCTGGCATGAACCAGGGCTGATTCTGGTTCTAAGTTGGTCACGAGCCACTGCTCGGCGCCGACGATGCCCTCGAGTAGCCGTTGTCGTGATACCTGACGGACTTCTAGGTTCGGATAACCAAGTCATATCGGCGGCCGTCCGCCCGACGCTGTATCCTGCACATGCTGCCCGTGGCTTCTGGCGCGTGGTCTGACGCATGCTCAGATCTGGCTGGGCTCATTTGCAGCTCGCCGAATAGGCCGTAGATTTGTAATTTGCAGTTGCTTGGCGGTTGTCCCTTGAGGGTTTCAACGATCTGTCCGCGCTCGCCGGTCCCGGGAGGATCGGTGGTGCTGTATCGGGTCTCACAGGGCCGGTCGTTGCATTGAACCACAGCGGCTACGTAACCCATCACGTGACCTTCGCAGGTCGTCCGTCCCTGCGTTCCCTCGCGGAACACCGCCATCGCGCCTGCGACGTGGCACGCAGGTGCAAGACGGGGAGGGACTGAATATGGCCCCGTGCCCCGATCGAGGATGCCGGTAAGGATCAGCACCTCGACCTCCTCGATTGGCAGCGCGGCAAGGAACTCAATCGCCACGCGAATGGCTGCGGAGGAAGCCATCCGCGAGTTGGAGTCGATCGCCCCATACGCCGTTCCAGGCCAGCCGATCTCACTCGATCATGCAATTATCCAGCACAAATGGACGGACTTCGTTGGTGGTGATGGCGTTCCGGCATGATCAGCGCGATAAAACCAGCGCTGCTGCGCTTTCGCCAGATTACGCGGACGCCGAATCTGACCATATATTCGACGGGAATAACTTCTCAAAAAAATATCTGTTTGCGAGCCTGCTGGGACTGGACCTCAGCGCGGAACGCACGTTCGGCCGGCCGATAATCTTGCTGGAAGGACGCATGGACCGAACCGTCATTCCGACGTGGCGGGGGCGTGGTTTGATCAGGTCCGGGCGCCGCAAAAACTTTTTGTCTGGTTCGAGCGTTCGGCGCACGGGCCGGAGGCAGAGGAGCCGGGCAAATTCTATCTCTCTTTGGTCAAATATGCGCTGCCGATCGCAGCAAAGGCGGGCGACGTGCCGCCAGCGCCGTGAAGCTTGACGTGCGCCCCTGATGATCTGCTCGTTGCTGAACCTGGTGCTGCGCACCTTCGTCCGACTCCGTCGCGTCGGACTCTACCGAAAATTGGTCACATTCAGGGGCGCACGTCGTCTTCAATGGCCAGGTAAGGGCATGGGATTCAATGGTGGCGGTCGCGGCTCTTCGCTGATTGTCGCGTCCTGTCTGGAGACTAACGACGCGTAATGCGTTCGCGCCGGTGCGCTCGCGGGCCTCGGGATCGCGCGTGGTCCATCCTGGATGTTCTCCAAGGAAATCGTGGCGGGTATCCTAGAGGATATAGCATCCGGATCCTACGCTGGTTGAAGCAGCTGTCGCTGCGGCTCGATCGGCGCGGTTTGCGATTGTCGCGATCGACACCCGTCGCGGCGTCTTGCCTATTGGCGCGTCAGGATTAATCTATCCGAGCGCCGTAGAAAACGGCGCCGAGGCGTGAGAACCTCGTTTGGAAATGATATAGCCTGCCGGTCCTACGGCCGGGTGGCCGACGCGTATGTCCAGGCCGTCAGGCTAAAAGCGTCGGCGCAAGCGTCCAAACTTGTTCTCAACACCCGGCTTAGCCGGGGCCGCCCCGAACGTAACGGAGCGGCGATGAAACTGACGTTCGATCCTCTCGCTGTCCCGGCCGCGCCGGTATTGGCGGACGGGGATCCATTGCCGCCTGACGATCGGGTGGTGGATCGGACACCGATGCTCGAGCGGCTCTATCGGGCTCAGAGCCCGGGGCTGTTGCGATTTTTCGCCCGGCGAGCGTCCGATCAGGATGCGGATGACCTGGTGAACGACGCTTTCGTTCGCTTCGCACGCACTCAGGCGGTGGCCAAGGGCAATGTCGAAGACCCGGAAGCCTTTCTACAACAGGTAGCGAAGAACGTGCTTCGCGACCGCGCGCGGGCGGCCTTCCACCGATCGGTCGTCGATATCGACCCCGTCGATCGCCCGGCGAGCGGAGGAGCGGATCCGGTCGCCAATCTTGAGGCGCGCGACATGCTTGGCCGCATGCAAAACGCTCTGGACCGACTTCCGCCAAAAACGCGTGCGATCTTTATGGCACATCGGCTTGAAGGCGCTACCTATCCCGAGCTCGCGAACAAATACGGATTGAGTGTGAAGGGCATCGAGTGGCACATGTCCAACGCGATCGCGCTTCTCCATCGCGCGGCGGGAAGGCGATGAGCGGGGTGGGAAAGGACGCGCGCGGCGAGCCGATCCAGCAAGAGGCATCGGCCTGGCTGGCGCGCCTGCGTGCGGGCGGCCGACAGGATCAGGAAGCTTTCGAAAATTGGTATGTCGCCGACCCGGACCATGCCGACGCCTATGATCGGATACTCGATTCCTGGCAGGCTATGAACGAGCTTTCGGGATCTCCTGCTGCGCCCATCAGGGCGCTCGACTGGCGCCGTCTGGCGGTCGTCGCGGCAGTCTTTCTCTTAGCGTTGCTAGGTCTCGGTTTCGTCACGATGGGACACAATCCCGATGTCGAGGCACCGATGGCGCTCGAAACGCAGGCGGGGGAAGTCAGGACTGTCGCCCTGGCCGACGGAACGCGCATGACGCTCGATACCGAGAGCTCGGTCCATGCGGCTTTCGATGCCGAACAGCGAAGGGTGCGGTTGGTGCGCGGCCGCGCCCGCTTTCAGGTCGCCGCCCAGCCAAGGCCGTTCGTGATCGAGACGGGTGGTGGTTCGGTCACAACCTCCGGCGCCACGCTCGATGTCGGGTTCGACGGCACGTCGACCTCGGTCGGTCTGTTGCGGGGAAACGCCGACGTGCGCCGTGGCCTGCAAGGGGCGGTGCAACTTCGTCTGAACCCAGGGGAGAAGGTGCTGATCGGCAAGGCAGGCGTTTTGCCATATTCTATTAGCGAGCAGCATTGGCCGGGCCGGATGCCCTCGTTCGAGAATGCGCCGCTGTCCGAAGTCGTGGCGGTGGCCAATCGATACGGTTCCGCCCAGATCGAGCTGGCCGATCCCGAGCTCGGATCCTTGCGCTTCACCGGAACCTTCAATGCCGCCGATAGCGCGGGCCTGGCCCATATGCTTACCGCGATGTTCAAGCTCAAGTGCGACGACAGCGTCGCGCACCGCTTCATCCTATCGCGCTGACGCGGAAGAGTCCGCCGACCCCGAAAAAAATTCCCAGGGTCTTTTGATCCACGGACGCCAAGGCCTCGACCGACGTCTCTTCCCGAGCGTCGGTACGGGGAGAGGATATGAAAGCGATACGTGTTGCAGCATTGATGTCGGCGATGCCCTTGATGGCTTTGGGCGCGATAGCCGCTCCCCGGGCAGCGTCGGCCAAGGACCGGCGAACTGTTCCGCTCCACCTTCCGGCTGGCTCGCTCGCCGCCGCGCTGCGGGCGATTTCCATGGCGTCAGGCCGCAGCATCGCGGCACCGGCTGCCGTCATTGCAGGCAAGGCGGTGGCGGCGATCGACGGCAATTACTCGGTCGAGGCTGCGCTCGAGATTCTGCTCAAGGACTCTGGTCTGCGCGCTCGCGCGGTGGGCGATGGGCTGGTGATCGAGCCCGATCCGGAAGGCCGCCTAGACGAGGGCCCGCTCGCGACGACCGATATCGTCGTCACCGGCAGCCGCATCGCGGGGGCGAAAAGTCCGAGTCCGGTGATCAGCGTACAGCGCGAGGCGATGAAGTCGGCGGGAAGGACCTCGATCGACGACGTGATCCGCACCATTCCCCAGAATTTCAGCGGCGGTCAGAATCCGGGCGTCAGCTTCAACGTCCCGGAAGCAAGCGGCAGCAATATTGGCGGCAGCTCGTCGGTCAACCTGCGAGGGATCGGCAGCGACGCGACACTGACCCTCCTGGACGGACACCGCCTCCCGTACAGCGCCGCGTTCCAGAGCGTCGACATCTCCGCGATTCCATTCAACATCGTGGATCGGATCGAGGTCGTTCCGGACGGAGCGTCCGCCATTTACGGGTCTGACGCGGTGGCCGGCGTGGTCAACGTGATCCTGCGCCGTGACTTCAGCGGGATAGAGACGACCGCCAAGATCGGCGGATCGACCGATGGCGGCTATCTCCTCCAGCAATATGACGCGCTCGCCGGCGCGAAGTGGCGCTCGGGCAATATCGTGCTCGCCTATGAGTATGACAGCAACTCGGCGATCAACGGATCGGACCGGCGCTACACCGCAGCGACTCCTGATCTGGTTCTCTATCCGCCCCTTCGCCAGCACGACGTCGCGGCGCTACTGAACCAGCGATTGGCGCCCAACCTGTCGCTTTCGGTCGATGCCCTGTTCGGCCGCCGCTCGACCGACACCCATTATGCGACAAATCCGGCCGGCGACCTCACCATCAGCGGCTATTTCGACTTCAGTCGGGTCAAGTCGTTCAGCGTGGCGCCGTCGCTCGACTGGCGGTTGGGGGAGTGGAAGCTCGCCTTGTCCGGGAGCTATGGCGACAATCGCACGAGCTATAGCGGTGGAGCCCGAACCGGCGCGGTCTATACGACGCCGGGAGCGGGCTTCTACACCAACCGGGGCACCGCCGCCGAGCTCTCGGCAAACGGGCCGATTGCCCGGTTGCCGGGTGGGGACGCCAAGGCAGCCTTCGGTGTCGGATGGCGCAACAATGATTTCTACCGCTCCACTGGCACGCCGACGAGCGACATCCGCCACGCCCAAGCCAGCTATTACGCCTTTGGCGAATTGAACCTGCCGCTGCTGCGTCAGCTGACCGCCACTGCGGCCTTGCGCTATGAGCGCTATCCCCAAATTGGCGAGGTGGTCACCCCGAAGCTCGGCGCGGTGCTGTCCGTCTCGCCCGATATCGACCTCAAGGCCAGCTGGGGAAAGTCGTTCCGGGCACCGACGCTTTACGACCAGTATCAGCCCATGCTTGGTTTCCTGATCGGCGCCTCGGTCGTTGGCGGGCACGGCCTCCCGGCCGGTTCGACGGCCCTGGTGTCGTTTGGCGGCAATCCCGATCTCAAGCCCGAGCGATCGACCAATTGGTCGGCGAGTGTCGACCTGCATCCCCGCGGCATGGCCGGGTTCGACCTCTCGCTCTCCTTCTTCTCGGTGGATTATACCGACCGCATCGTGACCCCGATCACGTTCATCACGCAATCGCTGTCCAATCCCACTTACGCCGCCTATGTGCAGCTTGCCCCGAACGCGGCTGATCAGGCCGCTTTCATCGCTGACTCGGCGACGTTCGCCAACCAGTCGGGCGCTGCCTATGACGCGTCGAAAGTGGCGGCGATCGTCCGCAACCAGAGCATCAATGCCGGCAGTCAGCAAATCCGCGGCGTCGATGCGGCCCTGCGGTACAGCAGCACGGCGGGACCGGGCAGGGCGCATATCGCGGTGGATCTCGGCTATCTGACGAGCCGGCAGCGGATCAGCACGGCTCAACCATTCACCCAGCTCGCCGGGATCGTTTTCAATCCACCTCATCTCAAGGTGAGGGCGGAGATTGGCTACGCGGTCGGCGGTCTCTCGCTGACCGGCGACGTCAACTATATTGGGCCGGTGCGTGATACGCGACGTGCGCTGCCGGTGCGGGTGCCGGGGATGACCCCGATCGACCTTGCCCTCAGGTATAAAACCGCGGGGTCTCGGGCGTTTGGAAACCTCGACATCATTCTGGCCGTCCAGAACCTGCTCAACGAAACGCCGGGCCATATCGCCGCGACCCTGCTCAGCGACGTGCCTTATGACTCGACCAATTACACGCCGCTCGGCCGGGTCGTGAGCCTTTCGGTGACGAAGAAGTGGTGAGGCTTTGCTTGGTCTCGAGTGCTGCGGTCATCGCAGCCGTCGGCGCAGGGTCGGCGCGGGCGGGTTGCGCCGCGCTCATTCCTCGATCGGCTGCGGCGCCCGGCTCGGCTCGCGACGTGACCGCAACGGATTTGATCGCGCTGCGCACGATCGGTCCGCTCGATGGGTCGAATGCGCTTGCACCGTCGCCCTTCGGATTGTCTCCTGACGGGCGCCGGCTCGCGTTCGTCATCTCCCGCGACGATCCGGCAACGGGCGAATATTGTCAGGCACTCCTGGTCATGGACCTTGACACATCAGGCGGGCCCCGTGTCATCGATCGCGGGGGCGACCGTATCCTGCAGAATTTGGCGTTGCGTGGGAGCCGCATATCCGCGGGCTGGCCGGCGGTCGTCACCCCGCGCTGGTCACGCGATGGCCGGGCGGTCGGCTATCTCAAGCGCTCGAACGGCGTGACCCGAGTGTGGGTGAGCTTCGGCGCAGGCACACCGGCCGTTCCGGTCTCGCCGGCAGCCAGCGACGTGCTCGACTGGCGATGGGACCGTGACGGCGCCAGCATCGTGTTCAGCACCGAACCCGGTCGTCGCGCCGAAAGTGAGGCGATCGCCAGGGAAGGGCGCCAGGGCTTTCTCTATGATGCGAGGATGTGGCCCGGCGTCGGCGTCGCACCGCTTCCGGCGGGCACTTTACCGGTCAAGAATTTCGTTGCCGATCTTGGCGGCCGCGTGCGCGCGGCAAATGACGGCGACGATGTGCCCGCAAACGGGGCCACGGCGCTCATGCCCGTCACCGATTCTCGCGGATGGCGGGCGTCGGCAGTGAGCGACGGCACGTCGCCGCTCAGCCCGACGCGCCTCATAGTCACGCCGCCGGGACGACCGGCGCAGCCCTGTCGGGCCCAGACCTGCCGGGACGGACTTGTGAGCCTGTGGTGGTCGGACGGCGCGGTCCTCTTTCTTCGCCGCGAAGGCTGGGATCAGGAAGATATGGCGCTGTACCGCTGGCGCCCCGGAACCGCCGCGCCGCATCGCATCTTGCTGACGCACCAGCTGCTGCTCGGCTGCGCATTCGCTGTCCGCCTGATCTGTACCGCGGAGGAAAGCGCAGTCCCCCCGCATGTCGTCATGATCGACATCGCCTCGGGGCGGATGAGCACGGTGTTCGTTCCGAACCCGGAATTCACAGGAGTCCGGCTTGGTAGCGTGCGGCGGTTGCGCTTGCGCAATGCGTTCGGGCTCGAGAGCTGGGCCGACCTCGTCACGCCGCCCGGGTTCGACGGTCAAGAGCGCTTGCCCACGATCATCGTCCAGTATCGCAGCCGCGGCTTCCTGCGCGGCGGGACCGGTGACGATTATCCCGTCTTCCTGTTTGCCGCCCGGGGCTATGCGGTGCTCAGTCTCGAGCAACCGCACAATGTCGCCTATGCGCGTCCGGATCTGCCGGGTTGGGATGCGGTCAACGCGTACAGCACGCATGACTGGCGCGAACGCCAGAGCCTCTATTCGTCGCTCGAGGCGGCCATCGACGCGGGCGTTACAGCGGGCGTGGTCGACCGGAAACGCATCGGCATCACTGGCCTCAGCGATGGAGCCACCACCGTCCAATATGCCCTGATTCACTCGCAGCGCTTTGCGGCGGCCGCCATCAGCACCTGTTGTATCGAACCAAAGACCGTCATGACCCAGGGGATCGGCTGGGCCGACTGGAATCGCACTGTGCAGGGGTTTCCGCCGGCGAGCCGCGACGACCCGGACTTCTGGCGACCCGTCTCGCTCAGCGTGAACGCCGCCCGGATCGATACGCCGCTTTTGATGCAATTGGCCGACAGCGAATATTTGCAGTCGCTCGAAGCGTTCACCGCACTGCGCGAAAACGGCAAGCCCGTCGAAATGTACATCTTTCCCGACGAATATCACAACAAGGTGTCGCCGGAGCATCGATTGGCGGTGTGGACGCGCAGTCTCGACTGGTTCGATTTCTGGTTGCTCCATCGGGTCGATCCCGACCCGGCAAAAGCCGCGCAATATCGGCGCTGGGACGCAATGCGAGCGAAGCGCTAGGTCGGCCAGCCACGCGCCCAGACTTCGATATCGGCCAGATGCATGAGCCGGGCGAAATGCGCGCCATGCACCGGCCGCGGATCGTCCAGCGCCGCGCGGACCTGGTCGGTGTCGATCAGCCCGAGCCCGGCGAGCACACCATCGCCGAGCATCGCGCGAATGGTCGTGCGATGCGTGTCCAGTAGTTCGATCAGAAAGCTGTCCGGCGTCCCCTTCGAGCGACGCCAGGCCGTCGCCTCGGGGAGGCTTGGCGCGAAAGCGTGGCGCGCCGCCGCGCGATTGTGCCCTTGGTCGAACCACAGCCAACTCGGGATGCGCAGGCAGGTCTCGATGAGCGGCTGCGAGACGAGCACCGGGTGCGACGCGAAGTCGGCGAGCGGGTCGAAATCCTCAATGAGCCCCTGTGCTGGCGCAAGAAGAGCGACGTGCACCGACTTGCCCGGAAGCACATCCGGCGGCGCATGGAGCCAGGGATGCGCCAGCGCCGCACCGGCCTGTTGGGCGACGGCAGGCGCGAGAAAGGTCGTATCGGCCTGGCGCCGATAAGGCCGCCGGCTGCGGGCGCGCCGCCACGCGCGCCACGCCACGGTCCGCATGCTCGCTTCGGCGAGCTCCGCGACCGACGCTGCGGTCCTCCAGAAATATCGACGGCCGTCGCGGCCAAGCAGGCAGTCGGCGACCGGGGCCGGCGACTTGATGGTGCAGAAGATATTGTCGCCGCCGCCGCCATCGACGACCTGGATCGCGCCGCTGTCGCGTGCGGCGCGGTTGATCAGAGCCTGCACGCCTTGCTCGAAGCTGCGTGCGACGGGGCGGGGCAACCGCGCCGCCGCCGAGGTGGCGATGTCGACGTCGGCGATTACGCAGGAGCCGGCCGCGAGCTTTATGCCGAGATGGTCCGCGACGCGGCGCGCCGGACCGCGCTCATCGCCGGTCGGATTGCTGGTGACGAAGGTCAGGCCGCTGACATCGCATCCCGCCGCGACGAGACAGGTAGCGGCGATCGACGAATCGAGGCCGCCCGACATCATCAGCAGTCGCCGGCCGGAGCCGGAGGTTCGTTCGCGCACGCAATAATGCGCGGCATCGCGCAAGCGGCGGTACGCCTCCTCACCATCTCCCAGCTGCTGTTCGGCGGTGGCGAAGGTCCAGGGCGACCAGAGCTCGGCGCGGACAGGCTGCGCGCCGAGGCTCAGCCGCGAGCCGCCGCGGACCTCGTGGATGCCCCGCAGCGACGTGTCGGCGCGGCGGATGTCGGTCGCGAGCAAGTGACGCGCGAGCCCATCGCGGTCGAGGCGGCCATCCGCCATGCCGCTGTCGATCAACAGGCGGACGTCCGAGGCGAATGCGGTCAGATTGTCGCGGGAGGCATGAAAACAGGGGAGCCAGCCGAATGCGGAGCGAATGACTGCCGGTGCGTCGCAAGCCGGAGGCGCGAACAAGGCAACGAAGCCGCCCCAGAAACGCTGCGACAGATACGCGCCTTGCGACGCGACCGCGCTTTCCCAGTCCGCCGGCCGTATCGCCGCGAGCGGTCCCGGGGTGCCGGGCAGGAACATGTCGCCGAGGATGGCGCCACGCTCGTCGGGCACGATCACCCTCAGTCCCGGGTGCGCCAATAGCAGCGAACCGGGTGTTTCCTGTACGGCGACGAGACCGTGGTCTCGTCCGCACACTTCAGAACAGGCCGCGCGTTGGTCGCGGCTCCCGCCCATCAGCAAGAGATAGCGATTGGCCATCAGACGATTAGGATTGCGGTATAATCGCGCACCACCTCGCGTCGCTCGTTGACCAGGACGGGCCCGAGCTGCACCCAGCAATGTGCCTGGAACGGCTGCAGCTTGACGGCCAGCACGAGATCGGGGGCAACGCCCGCCGCGAGCAGCCGTCGCGAGATCGCGAGGGAGCGGACGAGGCAGCGATCCTGGTCGCTCAGCATTGCCCGCGTTCCCCGATAGCCGTGGGTGATCGCCTCGACGACCCGCTCGCGATTCCGGTGGCCGGCCAGGCGGGATTTGCGAACGCGGATATCGCCAAGGGCTCGCTCGAGGCCGCGATAGCGTAGCCGCAAGGATGCCGCGCCCAGCGCCAGCATGGCGCGGCCCGTTTCGCAGCAGGCCGCGATGCTCGTCCGGTGCGCGCCCTCGGCAAGGCTGCGAACGGGCGGGATCGGCGCGGCGCACGGGGTGATCGGCGATTCCGTGTCCGACGCCTCGAATAGGCCGAGTCCGACCAATTGCTCGCAGGTTTCGGGACCAGGGATTATACCATCGACGACCTCGTGGAAGGCCTGGCTCGCTTTATGGCCGAGGCAGAAATAGCGGTCGCGCGATACGTCGAGGAACAGGGCGCGGTCAGCAACGAAACAGAAGCTGACGCCGTGTCGCAAGGCATAGCCCATCGGCCACTCCGACGTGTCTGGGGCGTAGGGAGCGGAGCCGCCGCCGCGGGTCATTGCCCGGGCAGTGCCATCCGGCCCACCTGTCGCCTATTGGCGAAAGCGCGCGGCATCAGTGATGCCGCGCGCCACCAAGGCGATCAGTCGTCGCTGAGGCCCGGGACATCCTGGCCCAGCTTGCCGTCGCTGAGCACGATGCCGGCACCCTTGGTCTCGATCGAGGCTGCGCCCAGATCGACGAGGTCTCCACGTTCCATGACACTCTCCTGTGCCGCGGAATTGCGGCATTGCGGAGTCTAGGAAAGCGAGGCGGCTATCCGAACTTTATACGGATTCTATATGTCGAATGTTGGCTTGGGGCCGGTCGAGATGGCCGCGCGTCGTCCGTTGTGTCAGTCGAGCCGGTAGCGGCGCCGGACGATTTCGGAGGACAGCCGGATCCTCCGGCGATGATAGCCGGCGATGGCGGCAGACGCGCTGCGCGCGCCGTCGCCGAGATGGCGCGCGAGCCCGGCCAGTTCCTCCGGCCACTCGGGCAGCAGCTCCGCTTCGGCGCGGCGGACGGCATGAAGCCGGTCGTTGAGCGCGGCCACCACGCGTGCATGCTCGCTATTGCGCGACCGGAGCGAAAAGTCGGCGAACAGCCGGGCGATGGCGTCGGGATAGTCGCCACCCTGGGGCGCTGCCTCGAATGGGTCGACCGAGCGCGCGACCACGCTCAGCACCTCGCCGGTCCAGCGGTAGAGATCCTCGAGCGCCGGGGCGTCGATGCGGGCGACATGGAAGCCATCGCTCAAGGCGGTTTCGACAAGGCCTTCGCCGGCCAGCAAATGCAGCGAATCCCGCACCGGCGTCGCGCTGCTGCTCAATTGCTCGCCGAGATAAGCTGGCTCGAGCCGCTCGCCGGGCTTGAACTGCCCGGCGAGCAACCGTTGCTTGAGCTCCTGATAGACGCGTTGCGAGGTTGCCCCGGGATTCATGGTGCGCGGCCCTGGCCTTTCACGAACGCGTCGATCAGCGCCACCTGGTCGGGTCGAAGCGCATCGATCGCGGCCAGGGGACCATCTTTGTCGTCGCGCAGCAGGACCGACGGGCATTGGCCCTCGTAATTGCCGAGATTGGGACGATGCTGCCGGTAGCCGACAAGGGCGGCGAGCTCTGAGGAAAAGCGCCGCGCGACCGGCGGCGGATAGGCCAGCCATTGGTTCTCGTAAGGTTTGAGCCAGCCCAGCGAATAGCCGATGACGATCCCGCGCCGGACCTGTCTGGTGCGGTTGGCGCCGGCGCCGTGCAGCGTTGAGCCGAGGAACACCAATGCCGAGCCGGGCGCCATCGCGGCCGGCACGGCGAGCGTTGTCGGCTCAGTCTCGAGTGCTCGGGCGCCATGACTGTCGGGCCAGACGATCGTCGCGCCATTTTCCGCGGTGAACGGCGTGAGCGGCCAGATGACGTTCACGAGATATTCGATCTCGCCGACCGGGCCTCGCCACATGTCCTGATCACGGTGCGGCATCTGCGCGGGTGCGCCGGGATGGACGGCGATCGCTTGCGCGACGTTGAGCTGGATCGTGTCGCACCAGGGCGAGAGGATCCGCGTCACGAGCGCGAGGATCGTCTCGTGCTGAACCAAGGCCGCGGTTTGCTCCGAACGCGCCAGTAACCGCCCGAACCTTTTGGTCGTCTCGCCGTAGAAGCCGCCCTGACAGAAAGGCGTGCGGTCGAACGTCGTCGCCAAATCGGCGTCGAGCGCGGCGATCGTCGATGGCGGCAGCAGGTCGGGAATGATACAATAGCCGTGCGCCAGCAACTCGGCGGCCCAGCGATCGGTGGCGGTGCTGAAGTCTGTCATCGTCTCGTCTCCCGCAGGGGATCAGGCGGCGGCGCGGCGCGATACCGTGTCGAGATTGGCGGCGGCGATCCCTGCGGCTGCAAGGCGCGCCGGGGTGCTCGGGTCAATCTCGATCACCAGCGCGGCCAGCATCGCGCCGCCGGTGATGCGCGGGAGTCCGAGCGGTCGACAGGTCCAGCCGAAGGCGAGGATCTGTTGGAACCAGCCCATCTCGGCGATCGCCGAATAACGCGTTATGCCATGATCGAGCGCGTACGAGACGAGCGCTGCCACCAGCGTATCGCGGACCTGGCGGCGGTCGCGCGCGCCCAAGCCGTGATCCAGGCAAAATCGGGTGATTTCGACAATGTCGGGGCCGCGTGGCGGGGCCGCCTCGCACAGGTCAGCATAGAGGCTGTCGAGAATGTGCGGCCGGGTGGTCGGCAAGAGCCGGGCGGATCCCAGATGCCCGCCCTCGGGGTCGGTCAGCACCAGATAAGTCGCGTGCTCGTCATCGAACTGGTCGACCTCGTAGCGCCCGTCGATCACCGGCACGTCCCATTTGAGGAGGTCGACGAACACCGACTTGCGCGCGGCAAACATCGCCCGGAGCACATCGTCGCTGGCGGGCACGGCCGGCTGATTAATCAGATGGAGCATGCTGCTTCTCCCGTTGCAAAGCAGCTTGAGGGTCGGCGGGAAATACGCCTGGCGCTATTCCCTGAAAGGGGAATGGCGCCGGGCTTTCCGGCTCCCGAAAAGGCGCGGTCGCCAAATCATCGCTCACCCCCCGGGCAACGTCCGGTCGCTTGGACCCTGTCGCCATGAGCCTGTCACTTGTGCGGAATGCATTGCCGGATCCCGGCATCGCGGCTGGGATCGCTGCCGGCATCGCGGCGCGGTGTCCGCGGTGACGGACCGGCCGTCCGGGCCCGCGCCAGAAGATTGGCGCAATCCTTTCCGCTATCGCTATCTCCACGGCATCGATCGCGCCGGCCTGATGTGGGAGTGGCTACGCCGCGACCCGGATTATATCGGCTGGTATGCCAGGGCCAGCACCAGCACGGGCGGGGCGCGGCGCGCCGATCCATCGCAATGGGGGCTTCTCTTTCGCCGAAGACCCTTCGCTCGACGCGCCTGAGGCCCGCATTCTCTGGCATGCCGATCTCGATCCGGGCGTGCTCCGCGTGCGGGCGGTGCCGAGCGCTGCCGGCAACCCGGACGCGATCGATCCGGCTGACTTTGCGCCCTGGCTAACACTCGTGTCCGACGCTGCCGGCGAACATGCCGTGCTCTCGAACGGCTGGCAGCATATCCGGCTCGATATCGAGCAGGGCAGCCTCGGCCAAGGCGCCGTCGTGCTGGACTATCTGCTGCGTGGCCTGGCGTCTGCCGAGCGTCAGATCCTGCCGCTCCGGCGGCTCCTCGACCTGGCGCGCCGCCGTCGCTTTCGCGCCGACCTTTATCCGCCCGATCGCCGCATCGGCCGCTGGCTGATGGCGCTCCGGGTCCATGACGCGCTGCGCGCGGGGGCCAGCCAGCGCGAGGTGGCGCACGCGCTGTTCGATGCGGATGTGACGTCGCATGATTATGACCGCCGGGCGGATTCGCTACGGTCCCGCGTTCGCCGGCTGGCACGTGAAGCCACGGCGCTTGCGCGGGGTGGCTATCGCACCCTGATGAGACGCGAGGTCGAACCGTGACCGTGCCGCGCCATTGTACCAAAAGAGTCTTGCTACTGCACCGGGGGGCGGTATCGGCGGTATATGGGGCATGCAGAGTCTTGGTCTGACGATCTCGATGACGAGACCTGGCTGATCGACGCGGGTCACCTGATCATCGAGAAGAGGAGGGCCCTTGGGCCGGAGGCGCTGACGCCACGCGAGCGGCTCATCCAATGCTTCTGGGTGGCCGATTACAGCATGCGCAATGCCGGCGATCTCGCCACCGCGCGCGATCTCGATCCGCGATTCCGCGAAGACGCGCTTGCGACCGCGAGGCTGCTCGACCTGCCGATCGCGGCCAGCACGTTTGAACTGAGCGATGGCGAGCTGGAACGGCGATATTTCGATCTCTTCGCTCCGCTTTGCGCCGAGCTGCGCCGGCGTTGACCCGAAGAATTGGTCCGGCGCGGGAGCCGGGCCGATCATGAGAAGGGGGGGGTCGTTTTCGGGGGGTGTCGAATTCGACCCTCCCCGCCACAGGCTCTCGCGACGATGAAACGGCCGAGGTGGCGCAATCGGGCGCGACCGAAAGCCGGATAGACCGTCATGACCGCGACCGCCGACCGCGCTGCCGAAGCGCGGACCACCTGTCCGTTTCTCACCGCCAAGCAAGCCGCCTATCATCTCGGCCTCGCCGCGAGCTCGCTCAAGCGCATGCGCGCCGACAACCGCGGGCCGCGCTGCCGGCTCCATGGCCGCGCCTGGTATTATCATATCGACGACCTCGAGGAATGGTCGGCTGCCCGCATGCGCGGTGGAAGCGATGCTTGAGCGACAGGAGGTGGGCTTACGCGAATGGGCGGCAGCCTTGCGCGCCGGCCGCGACCGACGTCGCACGCTGGTTCGGCGCGGGCTGTTCGTGGCAGCCGGCTGCGGCGCGGTGTTGGCGACGACCATCTTTCCGCCGGCGCCGCTTCTGGTTTGGAATGCGAGCGCGAGCATGCCGCTCGGACTGTACGTCGTCGAGCCGGGGGCTCGGCTGGCAGCAGGAGACGTGGCCGTCGCGCGGCTGCCGATCGGCGCGCGCGATCTTGCGGCGCGCCGGCGCTATCTGCCGACGCGTGTCCCGCTGGTGAAGAGGGTGGCGGCAGTTGCCGGGCAACGCATCTGCTGGACGGGGCCGCGCGTGACGATCGACGGCCGGCTGGCTGCGCTCAGGCGCCGGGACGATCGGGCAGGGCGCCCGCTCCCCTGGCATCGCGGTTGCACGATGCTCTTGCGTGACAGCGTCCTTCTGCTCGCGACGCGCTCGCCCGACTCGTTCGACGGGCGATATTTCGGGCCAACCGGCGCGCACGATCAGATCGGCAAGGGAGTCGCATTATGGACGCGCTGAAATGCGTGGCGGCGGCGATCGCGCTCGCCATGCCTGGCGCTGCGTCGGCACAAGTGTCGACCTGGCGGCCGATCATCCTCGAAGCATCCGTACGGTTCGCGATTCCTGCATCGTGGATCGAACGCGTCATGCTGATCGAGAGCGGCGGACGCGCCTATCGCGGCGGCCGGCCCGTGGTCAGCCGGAAAGGCGCGATGGGGCTGATGCAGTTGATGCCGGCCACCTGGACGAAGATGCGCGCGGCACTTGCGCTGGGGAGCGATCCGTTCGACGCGCACGACAACATCATCGCAGGGTCCGCCTATCTGCGCCTCTTGTACGATCGCTTCGGCTATCCGGGACTGTTCGCCGCCTATAATGCCGGTCCGGGTCGCTATCGGCGCTTTCTGGAAGGAAGCGAGCCGCTGCCAAGCGAGACGGTCGCCTATCTCGGTGCGGCCAGCGGCTGGTCCGGCGTCGAGCGCCAGGCGTTGCGGCCGGAAGCATCGTCGCTCTTCGCCGCCTCCGCGGTACATGTCCCTGATTCCGCACCGCCGGCGCCGCCGACGCTCTTCGCCATCGCGCCACGGCCCTAACCGCGCGCGGCGCCTGATGGTAGGCTGTATGGATTCCCGTCCTGCATCGGCCAGGCGGCGTCGCCTCACGGGATGTCCGTGGCAACACGCGCCGCTGCCGGGAACGCCGTCGGCAACATTATCAATGGCTTGGCCGACTCGTCGCGCTTGATTTAGTGTCGCTCACGGCGATATTCGATCCGTGCGTACCGCGCGCTGGCGAGATCTCGGTGGCTCCCTCCGGGCGTCGACGTGATCCGCAGGTGGCTTGCCGCGTGCGGCGTGGCGCGTGCGGTGGAATTGCGGCCGGGTGGCCGGCGTCATGTCCAGGCTGCGCAAGCGGCTAAAAGCGTTGGCGCGCGTTCTCCGGCGCGCACTCGACACCCGGCTTGCGCGCCTTGTCAGCTCTGGCGATCATTTCCTGAAGATGTCGTCGAAGCAGAAGAGCCCGTCGAACAGCGCGCGGATGATGAGCAACGACCGTTTCGGGACGCCGTAGCGCTCGCGGGCCTGTTTGACGTGTCGGATCACCGTCTCCTCGCCGACATCGAGGATCCTGCTGATTTCCCAGTCGCTCTTGCCGCGCGCGGCCCATAACACGCAGTCGCGCTGCCGGTCGGTCAGTTTGGGCACGGTAATTCCTTCCGGATGGAGACGGTGCGAATGGAGGCGCCGCGCCCCCTCGAACGCGAATGTGCCAGCAAGCTGCGCGAGCCCGCGCGTCTCGCGATCCATGGCGAGCGGTTCGATGCGCGCGAACGAGCAGGACCCATGCGCCTCGCCGGGCACGTTGGCCGGGACGGTGAATCCGTCGCCGATCCCCTGTTCGCGGCCCAGCTCGAGCATGCGCCGGTCGTGCGGGGTCAGCGGGATCAGGGCGGGGATCGCCGCCCAGCCGAAGCCGAGGCTCGTCATCTGGCTCGCGCGATGGACCGGGTCCGACACGCCGAACCCGCGCTCGTCGTAGAAATCCGCCCAGGCTTGCGGATAATTGTGCAAGCGCAACGCGCTGGGTGCTGCGTTCCGGATATCGACATGATGGCTGAGCGCGAAGAACTGGAAGCCCAGCATCGCGGTCAGTTCGATCATCGCCGCGGTCAGGTCGTCGACGCTGCCGACCGCCTCCACCAACCGCACGATCTGTTCCATGGCAGGGAGACCCATCGGGCACCCGTTCGACCGCGAGCAGCTTCTCCGGCCGCCATGGAGCCCGCGATCGTCCTTTCGCTTCTGATGGCCGGTGCGACGTTCTCAGGGTCGCATCGCCCGCAACTCGACGACGCTTTTGAAACCTCTCTCCGGACGGGAGTCAAGATTATATTCGCTTTATATTCCATGGGTTAGGAGCAGAAAATTGCTCCATTTTGGATGTAACTTTTTGACGCGCGATCGGAATGCCGCGCTGCGCTGGATTGAGTGCAACCACCAGTGTGAAATCGGCGATCCCCCAGGTAGAACTGGCATCGGATAGAGAGGATTGCGGGCAAGTGAAGAAGATCGATATCGTGCGGGAGCATGAACTCGCGCCGCTCTTTCGCAAGTCATTGCGAAAGAATGGAGGCGCGCAGATCGCGGTCGCTTTTTGGGGGCGCGGAGCCCTGAAATTGCTTGGATTGAAAGCGGGGCAAGACCTACAGATCGTCTGCAATCTTGCTCACCCTGGGTGTAATCCGTTCGTTATCGAGGAACTCACACGGCTCAAGGTCAAGGTCTGGAGCAATCCGCGCCTTCACGCGAAGATATATGTGACAGATACGCTCGGCATCCTGGGATCCTCGAATGCGTCGAGCAACGGCCTAACAGTGGAAGACGGGCCGGCTCTCGGCTGGCTGGAGGCCAATGTCGCTGGCACCGCCCCGTCCTTCGTCAAGGACGTCAAAGACCGATTCACGGAGATCATGGATGACGTCGGCACGACGTTGGTACGGCCCGCCGACATAAAGCGTGCCAAGGAGCAGCGCCTCAGGCTTCCGCCCGCCATCTTCGGTCTGCGCGCCGGTCAATCGCTCTTTGACGCGGCGCGAGAGCATCCGGACGCATTCACCTCGGTCTTCGTTGCGGTCTACGACGAGGGACTCGATGCAGAAGCGGAGTCTCTAGTCGAGGACTTCACCGCGGATGTCGGCCGGAAGCATGGCGCGGCGACAGCGAACAAGGTTGACGGCTATCAGTTCCGGGACATGCCGCGTGACGCGTGGTTGATCGACCTGTCCTGCTACGAGGGCAAGGCGCCCAAGATCCACGGCACAGCACGCACGTTTGGCGACCCGATCAAGGTATTTAAGGAGGGGACGGGAAAGCCGCTCAACGACCTGACGCTGGCTGCGCGCGATCCCATCGTCATCGGAGGCCACGCTTTTACCCTCAGTAAAGCCGAGCGGGCCTTGCTGGTCGAGGCCGCGCCGGCGCTGCTCAAGGCCGCGCGCGCGAGGCTGCTCCCGCTCCACCGCGCGCTGGAGATCATCGATCAGAAAGGGTGACGTCTCACCGTCAAGTCTGTGCAAAACATCGCCACGGCGCGCGCCGACAAACCAGGGATGCGGCACCGCCGGGGGCAAACAAAGTGTGGCTAGGGGATCGGATTGCCTGTGGCGATCAGCTTGGCCCAGAATGACCATTGCGGGATAAAGCCGCCATATTGGGCGCCCCAATCCACGACCTTGGAGTAGGTCACGTCGCCGTGAGCGGGCGGCGGGATCTTTGAATGTGCTGCGCGTACGGCGTCCTCTAACGTGGTACCGGTGCCGGTATATTCGGAGGTCATGGTGATCGATTTCTCGCTTTAGTAAAATGGAGGAGCGGTTACGTCAGGCGCTCAATCGGTAAGCGCAGGTCACCAGCTTTTCCTGCTGTTCGCGCAGCATCTCGTCGCTGTCGCCTATGGTGATGAGCATCTTGCTCACGTCGCGATAGCTGATCGGTCGCGTGGCGCAGCGCACCTGGCCGGTGGTCAGGTTCGTGCCATCCCTCGGATCACTGAGCCTGAAGCTGACCTTGAGCCCGCTGGTGATGACGGCCGCGCCCGGCCAGCCGAGCGAATACCAAATGCTCGACCTGGTGACGGTCGTGCCGCCGCGATCGTCGATCGCGACGCGCAAGATCAGGGGAAGGTCATTGAACCCGTTCGGTGCCAGCTCGGCTGCGGTGACGATCGCCGGCATTCCCTTGTCCGCCGCGGTTATGCTGCTGACGAACTGGTCGATCGTGCTGAGCATCGCCTTGAAGCTATCGCTGTCGCATTTGCGATTGGTGTCGGTCCACGCCTGCAGCTTTCTGAGCTGCTCGAACGCGTGGTTGTGGCCGGGGTCGATGGCCTGCCGCTCATTGAGCACGGCAAAGCCATCGTTATCGGCCTTGGCAAAGCTGAAGGTCGCATTCTTGGCGTCTAGCCACGTCGCTTTGCTGTTCCCCATCAGGATCGCGTCGATCAGGGTACGATCGTCGACACCGAGCTTGACGCTCCCGACCGAGACATCGGTTGCGAGCGCCGCGACGATGTCGGTGCGCGCGAAGCCGAATGTGGTGCTCGTCGTCGAGGACTCGGCTCCCCCAGTGGCTAGGGACTTCATACGTCCCGTCCCCGCGCCGCTTTTCTTGGGACCGCTTTTGACCGTCCTGGTTGAAACGATGATCGGTTTGTTCTTGCAGTCCGCGACAGGGAGTCGCCCTGCGGCGAGGTTCAGATCCTCCATCCGTTTGACCACCCATAGGGCCATCGAGAAGTCGATCTGATCGTCCTTGTCGAGGATCAGGACTTGCCGGTTGCGGTACCGCGTCCGTGCGTTATCGGCGATTTGGCGAACGGCTCTACCCGCCTGAAGCATCGAATCACTGTCGAGCAGAGAGGCCTCGATCGCACCCGCGCCGTCGCCGAGCGTGGTCTTGCCGCTCGCAGCACTCAGGCCGAGACCAGCTACGATGCCGGTCTTGGCGGTGTCATCGGCATAAGCGGGGACAGCGCCAAGCAATAACGAAACCGACGAAACGATCGTCACGCCGCAACTCAGGCCCTTCAGCATCCTCGTACCCCCCAGGTGAACACCGGCCGGATACGCGCGCCGCAAAGAGCCTATCATCGAGTCTGGTTAGGCTGAAGGTATAAGAGCAGCCGTTTTGGATGGATTGTGCGAGAGGCCTGAAAGGCGTGTGGCAATAGATGGTGGGGGCACGCCACAGGACAAGTGACGAGGTGAGTTGCCTCGCGCGCTGGCCGCGCGCGACCGCCGCTCTATGGCGCGGAGGCTGGCAACCGCGCCACCGAGCCCCTTTCGGGTCTCGGCCGAAGGTCACGATCGGCCTGGCGTGCGTCGCGATGCGCCGCCTCAAATTGAGCGGGGCAATGACGCACACTGGCGGATCGCTCAGGCGACCGCCAGGGTTCGGCGCATCACGAAAAGGGCCCCGCAGGCTCTCCGGCTCGTGCGGCCGGCCGGTGCGCCGGGTTTCGCGGGCTGCCTCTGGCGCCGTTCCGGCACGACGGCCGCCGCGAAGCCCGACCCGGCACCTTTTTCCGGCCGCCTCGCTCGGGGTGCCGGTGGTTTGTGCAGCGGCGGTTCCCGCCAGCGCCAGCGGACGCCGCGCTGAGGCGCGGCGGCGTCGGTTGCGCCCCCGGGCTGGTTTTGGGCGGGCTTGGAGGCTCGGCTATGGCACAGAAACTCGACCGTCGGGAAACCGGCAAATGCAAGGGGCCAGCCGTTGTGGTAACTGAATAACTATTGCTCGCCGCTGACGCGCTTGGACGCCTGCCGGACTTTTCAACAGAATACAGCCGACAGCCGCCATCTACTCGCCGCGAGAGCATACGGCAGTTTCCGGGCTTCCCAAGTTGTGGGCCGAACGTCTGATTATAGGGCGCTTAGGCGACGGTCGACCAGCTAGACGGACAGGCGGGCCGCGAACGCCGTCCTGTAGGCCTGCGCAAGCTCGCTGTCATACTGCCACAGCCAGATGTCGTCGCTGCACGATAGATCGAGTTCGTAGATTTTGGTTGGATGCGGTTTCGCGTGCTCCGAGAACTTGACCGACAGATGCTCGCGATGATCCCTCACGTGCCTGAATCCGATCTTGGCACAGGTCTTCTGCGCGGGAGACGAACTGATGTTGGCGAAGATCCTCCTGACGAAGATCCCGTTACGGCTGAGGCCGAGAAGGAACGCGACGAAGCTCCGCAGCATGACGGTGTTTGCACCGCGATATTCTGGGAGGATGAAGAGATCGACAAAATAGAGCTGGTAAATTCCCGGCGTGTCGATCTCCTCGGTGTTGAGAACCGATATCGACCTGTTGATATTCTGCCCGTCGATGCCGGCTGAATAGAGCTCGGTGGTAACCGGTAGCACCATCCAGTAGCCGCAGACCCGCCTTCCATCGAGCAGGAGGAAAACGCAGTACGGGAACTCCCGCATCAATGCGTCCCACTTCTCGCTATCGCCCATGTCATTGCCCGGGAGCGTGTTCGGCATCGGTACGAGCGCTTCAAAGACCTCGCCGATCCCCTCGATCACCTCGTCGGCGCTGAAGCCCGAGCGCAGCAGCGCAGCGAAGCTGGCGACTCGAACCCCATTAGGGCTGAGTTCGACGTCGCTACCCGGCGGCCAGATTGACTCGCCATCCTTCTTGGCGGTTGTCCCGCTGTCAGACCCGCGGCCCGCCGGGCCAGTCTCGGGCCCGCCGGATCGATTTGGTGGTGCCGGGGGCATTGACTGGCGTCGGCACGATCGGAATGCCTCCAGTTGTCGCTCGCCTTCGTCCGCCAGCCACAGTCGGTTGCGTGCGGCTTTAGCCCAGCTTTCGTCGACCCCCTCGTCCTGACCACATTTGTCAGGCAGCCTGTCATTCCTGAGCGCCTTGATGACGTGTCCCAATACTGTTTGCGGATGTCGCTGATGGGCCTTCGTCGTGCGCTGATCCCAGCTCAGCCAGTCGGGATAATCGAGCACGCCGATATCGCCGCGACCGACCCCCATCGCGTCCGCAAATATCTCGCGACGGTCGGGCAGCGCTGCGCGCGGTCCGGCGCTGAGCCTTGGCTTGTCGGGTATCCACCTGTAAAAGGCGTCCTGGAAATGACGCCAATGCTCCAGCCATTCCTGGCTTAACCGCCACGCGCCGTCCGGGTCTGACATGTCGACCTCCAGTCGATCGTTCGGAACGACGTTGGGAGGCTTGCACTGCTTCCTACCGTCGATCCCAACTCTGAATTTCCGTCCTTTTTCGTGCGGCTCCATCCTGCGGCATCACCCTATTGCCGGCGATCGGTGCCGGTGGATTGCAAGAGGAACGTGTCATGAGCAACAGCCGTACGACGTACAATCACAGCGGTAGTAAGTGCACCAAGCAAACCAGCCATGGAGACGGCTGCAGCGAGCGGTCCGTAATGGATATCAGGACCGGCCGTGTCGAAAGCTATCACAAGCATCGCTCGACCGGCCACCGCAACTGGTAAAACGCACCTTCGTGTCCCGCCCACCCGGTCGGGACACGACCTTTTTTGTTCACGAGCAAACGCCCAGCCTGCTTGAAACCGCGGGTTGGCAGGCGTCGGGTCCGCGCAGGCGGGACCTGGCCTGTGTCGGGCGCGCGCATTGCTACCAGTTGAACTGCGGCCATGGGTTGGTCGTGTCGATCAGCGCCGAGCAGCGCAGATGCAGCCTGACATCCTTGATGAGGCTGGCCCGGGGCATGCCGCTGACCGATTGGTTGATGATGTTGGGACTAAGCTGGATCTGCCAGGTCGTTTTCGCCGGATTGAGATTAAGCGCCTGCGGGGCGACGATCATCTTCGGGCTCGCCGGGTCGAGCCAGCTCATCGAACCGATCACGATCGGCGGGCGCGGTTTGACGCTGCCGGGTGAAAACAGGTCGGGGACATTCGGCAGGAAGATCAGGGCGGCGGCCGACCTCGGGTGATAATTGTTGCCGATCATGTCTTGCGCGGGAGTGTCGAACGCCACTGAAAGCCCGACTGCCCGTAGTCGCGACCGCTGGATCGGCGCGCCAAGATCATCGGGCAGCGTGAAACTCAGCAGGCCGTTCGCCTGCAGCTGGGCATTCCATACCGCATCGGAAATAAGCGGCTGTCCCGCCGGGCCGGCCGCGCTCGTTGCGCCGGGCTGACGCAGCGAGATGATATGAAGTTCGCCACGCTCGGCGCTCTGCCGGCGGGAAAATGCGTGCCGGCGCATATTCGTCCCCCGATCGTGGCGACGCTCCGCCACCGTCCGCGATCGGTCGAGGAGGTCGATGCGATCTTTCGGCGCGCCAATGTCGTCGTCGCGGGCATGAGCGTGGCCGGGCAGTGCTTGCCGGAAGTACAGGATCGGATGGCCGAGCATTGCACGCACCTGTTCATCGACGAGGCACACCATATCGCGGCGCGTACCTGGACGGATCTGCGCCGACGCTTCGAAGGCAAGCGACCGATCCTGCAATTCACTGCCACGCCGTTCCGCACCGATACCAAGCGCGTCGATGGGCGCTTCATCTACTCCTACCCCCTGTCTCGGGCGCAATCGGAAGGCTATTTCCGGCCGGTCAGCCTCCTTTCGATTGAGGAATATGATCCTGACCAAGCGGACGTCGCTATTGCAGATCGCGCCGTCGCCCAGCTCGACGAAGATCTCGGACAAGGGCTCGATCATCTCCTGATGGCGCGGTGCGAGGACGTTGCGCGGGCCGAGCTGATCGCGGCCGATTATGCGCGACGATATCCGCGCCATGCGCCGGTCATCATCCATTCTAGGCTGAAGCCTGCGGAGCAGCATGCGCGTCTCGCCCGGCTGAAGGATCGTACCAGCCGAATTCTCGTCTGCGTTGACATGTTCGGGGAAGGGTTCGACCTTCCGCAGCTCAAGATCGCGGCGCTCCACGATCGCCACAAGAGCCTGGCCATCACCTTGCAGTTCGTCGGTCGGTTCACGCGGGACTATCCGACCGATATCGGCAATGCCCACGTGGTCGCGAACGTGGCCGACGACTCCACCGCCGGCGCGTTGCGCAACCTTTATGCTGAGGACGCCGACTGGAATTTCCTTCTCAGGATGCTGAGCGAAGGTGCGACGTCGCGCTCGCAGAAGCGAAACGAGTTGCTCGAGGGCTTCACCGCGTCGCTCGACGACGTGCCCCTGCAGGTTCTGTTCCCACGAATGAGTGCGGTCGCCTATCGCACGAATTGCGCGCAATGGTCGCCGCTGGCGGTGCTGGATGCCGTGCAGCCCACGCGCCTTCATACCGGCCCGGTGGTGAACCCCGCGGCGAACGTCGCGATATTCGTCACCCGCGACGAGGAGCCGATTCGTTGGGGAGAGGTCCGGCAGATCCAGAATGTCGAGTGGAACTTGCACGTGCTTCATTGGAACGAGGCGCTGGGACTGCTCTTCATCAACAGCTCGAGCAAGGATTTCCACGAGCGCGTGGCCGAGGCGGTAGGCGGCACCCGCGACCGGATCATGGGCCGCACCATCTTCCGGGCGCTTGGCGACATCAACCGCCTCATCCTGACCAATCTGGGCGTCAGCCACGCGCTTGGGCGCAATATCCGCTACACCATGTTCATGGGCCCCGATATTGCCGAAGGGCTCAGCATGGCCGCGCTGACCAACCGCAAGATGTCGAACGTGTTCGGGCTCGGCTACGAGAATGAGGAGCGCGTCACGGTCGGTGGGTCGCACAAGGGTCGACTCTGGTCACACCGCATTGCCTGGGATCTGTCCGAATGGGTCGACTGGTGTGCCCATATCGGCGCGAAGCTGCTCGACGAGGACATCGTTATCGACGCGATCTTCGACCGGATGATCAAGCCGCGCGCGATCAGTGAGCGGCCTCGGGAAATTCCGGTCATGATCGCTTGGCCGGAGGATTTCGAAGCGCAACCCGAGGATCGGGTGGAGCTGCAAATCGGAAGCGCGATCGCGCCGCTTTATGAAAGCGAGCTGCTGCTGGACAACCTTCGGACGGATGGGCCGCTATCCTTCGCGGTGGTCGTTGGCGAGGAGCGGAGCACCTTCGCGCTGACACTCGGCGATGATAGCGCGCGCTACGAGCAGACCGGTGGCCCGGAAGGGCACGCGGTGGTGCGCGGGCGCCGTCGCCCCCTCGAGGAATGGTTCAACGAGAGCCCGCCGATCCTCTATTTTGCGTCGGGCAACTTCCTGGTCTTCAACGAGCTGTTCGAGCTTCCCAGCGGTGCAGAGCGAGCAAGCTTCGACGCTTCGCGCGTCGATGGATGGGATTGGAAAGGCGTCGATCTCACGGCGGAATCGCAAGGGCCGACCAAGCGACCGTCGATCCAGCGCTATGTGATCGAAACGCTGCTTGCGACCGAAGAGTTCGACATCGTCTTCGATGGGGACGGCAAGGGCGAGGTTGCCGATATCGTCGCCATTCGCCAGGACGGCGACAACGTCACCGTGAGGCTATTCCACTGCAAATATTCGGCCAAGCCCGAGCCCGGCGCGCGCATCGACGATTTCTACGAGGTATGCGGTCAGGCGCAGAAATCCGTACACTGGCGCGAGAACCCACGTCGAATGCTCCGTCATCTCCTGCTGCAGGAGCAGAGGCGGGACGAAGCGGGGCTATCGTCCCGCTTCGAGAAAGGCGACCTCGCGAGCCTCAAGACGCTGCTCAACCGCGCCCGCTATCTGGCCTTCCGCTACGAGGTGGTGATCGTGCAGCCGGGCATCCGGCAAGGCAGCCTCACGCCGCAGTTTCTCGACGTCCTGGGGGCAACCGAGCTTTTCCTGAAGGAAACCTTCGCCATGCCCCTCGATGTGATCGTGCACAGCTAAGGAGCAGGTTGTGGGTGTCGGCGGAGAGGCGTCTCTCCGCTATTCTGCCGCGATCGCCAATATCTGCCTTGCCGCCGCGCGGAAGCCGCGTCCGGTGCCGGGATGCGCGGCATGCTCGCCCTTGAGCGCCAGGTACGCGGCGGGGACTGGCGCGGGCGCTTCCGCCGGCGGGGCGCCTTGCGCCGGCGCGCGCAGCAGCTCCGGTTCTTCGGTCTTGATCGGGCTGGCGAGCAGTTGCGTCCGGATCGCGCGCGCCAGCACCTCACCGAGCAGAGAAGGGACGGCGTTGCCCAGCTGCTTCTGTGCATCGCCGACCGAGCCGAGGACGGTGAAGTCGTCAGGGAAGGTCTGGAGGCGCGCCATCTCGCGCATACTCAGGCGGCGGCTCTTCCAGTGGAAGGGGCCCGTGGCCGGGCCGGGCTGCGCCTGCAGCGTCCAGGCGGGCTGGTCCTTGGCCAGTTTGAGCAGGAACGACCAGTAGCGGCGGCGCCAGCCGAACAGCGGCTCGCCTTCGCCGCGGTCGGTGTGGTGGAGATAGTTTTGCCCCTCGGGGATCGAGGGGAGGAGCCCGGCCCATTTGCCCTTGAGCACGAGCGCCGTGTCGCGCGGCTCGGGCAAGTCGTGGAGCGCGTCCCAGGCGGTCAGCCAGCGGCGCCGATTGTCGCCCGGACGCTCGGCGTCGGGACCGACATGCGTCGGCTCGGGGAAGCGGAACGGCGTGCCGTCGCGCGCGGCCACGACGAGCAGGCGCCGGCGTACCTGCGGCACGCCATAGTCGGCGGCGTTGAGCACCGCGATCTCGGGCTTGTAGGCGGTCCCATAGCGCTGGTTGATCGCCGCGACCGCCGCTCGAATTCGGGCGAGGCCCTCGTCCTTGCCCTTGAAGCCCAACCCCTCGACATTCTCCAGCAGGAAGGCGCGCGGGCGTACCTCCTCCAGGATGCGCAGATAATGGTCGATCGTCGTCGCGCGGGGGTCGTCGAGTCGCCGCGCCTCGCCCGTCGCCCAGAAGCCGGACTTGGAGAAGGGCTGGCAGGGCGGGCCGCCGATCAGCACGTCCGCCTCGCCGACTGCGAGGCCCGCAGTCTCAAGCAACTCCTCGGTCGAGACCTGGCCGACATCGCGTGCGATCACCGGCCAAGGCCGGTTGGCGTGCAGCGTCTCGACGCAGCGCGCGTCCATCTCGACCGCGACCCGCGTATCGAACCCCGCCGCTTCGAAGCCGAGGTCGAGGCCGCCGGCCCCCGTGAACAAGCTGATTGCGGTAAGGCGCTTCATCACGCCGCTCCTACGCGCGCATATGCCGCCTTGAAAGCCTGTCCGGCGTCGGCGGTCCACCGTTCGTCGATCAGCACCTTGTTGTCGAGCTTGCCGGGGCAGTCTGGACGCGGATCGAGGAGCTGAGGGACGACGTAGCGGAACTCCCAATCCTCGGTGACGGCGTGGAGGCAGCCAGCGACGATGTCGAAGTCGGTCGGCGCATAATAGCGCGAGCAGGGATCGGACTTGGAGGCGCGGGTGCGCTGGAAGTCGATCTTGGCCAGGCCCGCGGCGCTGGTCTTGCGCGACACGTTCTTGCACTCGACGAGCAGGGGCGGTCCGCCTTGCCAGCGCAGGCGCAGGTCGGCGCCGCCTTCCTCGTCCAGCCGCTCGCAGTCGGTGACGCCTTTGGTACGGCTCAGCACGTCGCGCAGCTTTTCCTCGGCGACCCAGCCGCGCACCGCCATCTTGAGGCGGCGGGCGCCGGCGATCAGCTCGAGGATCTGGTCCGGCTCCAGCGCGAACTCGGCTGCCAGCGGGTGAATGGCGGCATCGGACAGTGCCGCGCTCGCGCCGTTGGCGCCCGGCGTCGCCGCGGTGAACAGCTGTGGCCGTTCCGCGAGCAGCTGTCGGTCGCCCGGCGACAGGCCCTGTGCCGCGCGCTCGAAGCGGACGAGATCGAGGAAGCTGTCCCGGGTGCCGCCGACCAAGGTCTCGAAGCTGAACAAGCGCTCGCCGGGCTGGAGGTCCTTGCGGCCACGGCTCTCGCGCTCCCAGGCATGCCACCCGTCGCGCAGAATGGCGTCGGCATGGCGCTGCTTGAACTCGAGCCGGATGAAGAAGCGGGTGGGGTTGTGTACCTCGGGATCGGCCGCGACGAAGAAGCCTTCCTTGGTGTCGATGCCCAGGAACAGCGTGGTGTAGAGCCCGAGCGGATCCTGGTAGAGTGTGTGGAGCTGCTTATCGTCGGGGCCGTACTTGATCTGAAAGCTGCGCTCGTCCTGAGGGCGGTTGACCTTGGTCGGGGATTCGTTCGCGAGGAAGGCATAGGCGATGATGCCCATACGCTCGCCGACTGGCGTCTCGAAGGTGATCACGAATGGCGCCTCGCCGGCGTCTGGCGCGTGCAGGATGATGCAGCCCGAGGCGCGCAGGGCGTCGAGCATAAAGTCGACCAGCGGCGCCCGCGCGGCGCGCTGAACAGGATAGCGGCGAAGTCCCAAGATCATGCCATGATAGTGGCCGAGGACGCGAGGATAGGAAAGCGGGCACGCGCGGCGGGCCGGAGCTAATCTGTTGAAAGTCGTCCTCGATACCCGGTCGGGCTCGGGCTAGCGACGAGCGCTATCATTTTTCCGGGCGGCCGCTACCTCAAGCACGCGCTGCCGGCGCTCGGGCAATGGGCGGTCCTCTACGAGCCGATCAATGATTTGCGGTCGGCAGGTATTGTAGAACGCCGACTCTACGACAGGGTGATGGCGATTGAGGGTAGAAGCCGCCTAGAGCGGATTACAACATCCGCTTCAGAAACTATCTCTGCACCCCATTGCCCATGATGTTATCGGCGCTCGAGGCAGGCGCGTCCGCTTATCGCTTGGCCTTAGTTTGAAGCCGCCATTCCGGTCTCGACCCAATAGCTGGCATTGCTTGTATCGACCTGCCCAGTATCTGGAATCGTCCTGTCCCTCGGTTATGCCGGAAGGGAGGCGGTCCGTTTTGTTGGACATCGGTACAGTTGTTCCCGTGGTGATCTCAACGGTGGTCCCGAAAGACCTTTGCGCAGTCCCCATAGATGCAGCATTGGTCGCCAGCCGAATCAATCCGATATGGATGCGATTCTCGTCGATCGAGTCACCCAGATTTGCATGATGGCATCTTCAGGGGGATCGATGCCGCAACCAAAATTCGAAGATCAGCTTCGGCCGTTCATCGCGCCGACGTTATTGGAGTCCGATGGTAAACTAAACGGGGATGCGCTGCTGCGTCGCCTCGTGAATGTTGCGACCGAACGCGTGCGGCATAGTTCCGAGACGGTGCGGCGAAGGATTATTCGTACGACCGAACCCGATCGCGGGGAGGGCGAGGAGGGAGACGAACTCGTCGTCCAGGTTCTCGTCTACCGCGAGCATAGCACTCCCTCCTGGATCATCGGCGATTTGGAGGACGAGACCCACCAACTGCTCGTGATCGCCGTCCAGGGCGACATGGCTGCTCTGTGTGCCACCGATGGGGCAATGCGTGACCGAATCATCAAAGAGGCGAAGGGTGTTCGGCCCGTGACTCGCGGCGCCATCGCATCCTTCATCACCGGCGAGACCCGCGCGATGTGGCTGAGTGGGGTGCATACTCCAACGGCATCCAAGGCCGATTCCAAGGCGCTGACCGGAATTGCGCTTGAGCTCGCCTTGGATCCGATCGGGGATCAGACCTATTATTGGGCAGCCGCCCGTTCTCAGCCGGACCTCCCGGCGCTGGCCAAACCCAAATCGACCAAAAAGCCGCTCGTGGGCGGTGCGCCGGGGCAAGGGCGATTGTGGATTCGTCGGTCCGAAAGCTGGGCGGATTTTCGTGCAGTTATCCGCGCGGTTATCGACCACGCTCGCAATGCGCCTGCTCCCGCCGACCAATTCGCGGCGCTTGCCAAGCCGGTTGATGATGCTGCGGGGGTCGCGGGCGCCTATGGATTGACCATCATTCCGGGCGAGTTGCTCGGGGAAGACGAGATGCCAGCCCTTGAAAGGGAGCGTGCCCGGCGCTGGGCCTTTGATGCAACCTTCGACGTGGAACCGCTTTACGAACTATCGCTCCGGGTCACGCCGAGTATCGATGGTGGAGTCGTCGGGACGGCCGAACTGACGATTGAGTTGGTGGATGCACTGGCCTCGATCGATCTGCGCTGGACACACATTGCTACCGGGCGAGAAGAGGATCACAAGGAAGTCAGCGCTTTCCTCGCCGATGGCGAGCAGATCAAGATTTTCTACGAAAGCGGCCATGCGCTGGCCCAGAGGCGTTGCTACGCGGGAGGCTATAGCGATCAGGCTTTCGACTGGGATTTCAGATCATTTGCCGGCTACGATATTCGCCGGGAGAAGCCGCCTTATTCGAAGAAATCGCCCCTGGCGGCAAATATCGCCGTCAAAGGCGATACGTCGCTATTCGCTTATGTTGTCGAGCGGATGTTCTTGAAGGATGGCGAGCCGCACGGATGGCTGGCGAGCGATGACGGCTCGATGGAGCTCGCCGATTTCATCCATATCGATCCGGATACCAAGCGCATCAGCATCATCCATGTGAAGGCTTCAGGCTCCGACGACGCTGACCGTCTTGCCGCGCCGACTGATTATGAAGTGGTGGTGGCGCAGGCGGTCAAGAATTTGCGCTATCTGGACAGGCACAAGCTCGCCGAGGAACTGAAGCGCGGCAAGGGCAAGAAAATCGGCGCAGCGGTCTGGAAGGATGGCATTCGCCAGGCGAACCGAGACGGCTTCATAGCACTTGCCAACCGTCTACCCGCCAATGCACCCAAGACCTTGATCGTTCTCCAGCCGCGCGTGACATCGAGCGAACATGATCGATGCTGGCAAGACAAGGCTGCCCCGAGCCATGCGCTGCGCGTGAAGCAGATCGATACGCTCATGCTGTCGGCGCGAGTGTCGGCCATGAGCTGCGGCGCGATGTTCGTCGGGATCGGAGACGCAGGCGCTTAGCGCCGCTTCCTTGCTTCTCTCGCTGCGTTCATCCCATCGAAAAGCCTGATGCCTATTTCTCAGCCCCGGTTTTTACTCCGTCGCTTTGGCCTGTTTGGCCGTAGGCAAGACCGGTCTCCTCCCTGTCATCGAGGACCAATTCCGGTGTCGAACGCCTGAGACCTATGGCCGGTCGGCGCGTCTCGAAACCATTGCTCCGCGCTATTTTCCCCGCCGCTTGCGCGGCTCCTCGCGCAGCAAATAGCGCGTCGCTCCGGTCCTTCGCTGATCGCTTCGGCCTTCGGTTCGGCCGCTCCTTGTCCCGTCCAACTGGTCGGCGTGTCGCCGGGAATGGTCCCGGCCACCAGACGGAGTGAAGTTCATGCCTGCCATCGGATATGTCACCAAGAGCGGCGACGGTTCCTTCAAGGGCCAGCTCAAGACCCTCAGCATCTCGGCCGATATCGCGATCGTCGCCAACCGCAGCAAGTCCGCCGACACCCAGCCCGATTATCGGGTGCTCTCCGACGGCGTCGAGATCGGTGCCGGCTGGATGCGCCGCTCGGAGAGTTCGGGCCGCGATTACGTGTCGCTCAGCCTGGCCGCTCCCGAGTTCGGACCCCGACGGCTCTACGCCAATCTCGGCCAGGCCGCCGGCGGACCCGAGGACAAGTTCGCGGTCATCTGGAACCCAGCCGATTGATCGGCCTATCGCCTCGGCGCTTCGGCGCCGGGGCCTTTTTCACTGTTCAGCGCGCCTCGTTCGGGCAGGCGCTTGCGACCAGCCTGCCATTGTCCCAGCGCGGTTTGTAGATCGCTTCGCCGTGCGCGAGTTGCCAGCAGGACAGGTCGCCTTTCGCGCCTTTCACCATCGCCAGCGTGCGGCCGTAGCGATCGGTACCGGCGATCGCGATCCTGAGCGAGTTGCCATCGCCCATCGCGTCACCAAGGCTGCGACTCGATTCATAAGGGTCGCCGGGCGCGCAGTCTCGCCCTTGCGCGCAATGTCCCGGCAGTTCGGGCGCATCGATCCCCAGCAAGCGGATACGCCCGCCATCACAATGGAGCGTGTCGCCATCGACGACCCGGCAGTTCGTGGCGACAAAGTCATATGCCGGTTCGCGCGGTGCGGGCGCGGCACAGGCGGCAATCGGGACAGCGGCCATGGCGAGCACGCCGATGATGGCGAATAGCGGAAGCGGGGCCGCGTGCTTGGCGGTGTCGTTTTGCTGGCTCGGTTCTGTGGGCATGAAGGCGGTTCGGACTGTCCGTAATGGAGGGTGGGGGGAGGGTCTTCTCGTAGTCGTCCAAGCATGGCGGCCGGCGGCGCGGCTATCAAGGCCCGTGGGTGCCCCCCAATTTGCTGCGCAAATCGGTTCCCCCCACGTCCGCTTCGCGGCGCCTGCGCTTGCGCTCCGGCGGCCCTGACAGCCACGCCGCCGGCCGCCGTCGACTGGGGGTCTTCGATCCTGGAGACGCTTGGTGACGGAGAGATATCATGGCCATGTTCCAACCGATTTCGTGCAGCGTCGATCGCGTGATGGCAGCGCTGATCGCGGGTCTCGAACTGGAGTTCGGACGCGGCGCAGCGGAGGGATTGGCCGCACGGTTCATCGCGGCGGAAGAATGCGATTTCTGCTGGGATGCGCGCATCGAGGAGCGCTGGCTCGGGGCCTATGCAACGCAGTCGGAAGATGGTTTCGAGCTCGATCGGGTGGCGATTCTGGGCCGCCTGGATGGTCGGTGGATTGCCGCGATCGTCATCGTCGATGGCGATGAAATGGCGCACGGCATGATGGGAAAGCGGGCGTTTTCGAGTCTGAAAGCAGCGCGTCTTGCCTTTGAGCGGATGCACTGAGCGCCGAATATTCATGCGCCGGGACGCGGTGTCGCGAGGCATCGCGTTCCCGCCGCTGCTTTCTCTTTATGTTATAGGGACCGAATGACGTCTATGTCTCCCAATGCCGTATTGGCCGACCTTAACGAAATGCAGCGCCAGATTGTGCTGCACGGCCCCACCAGCTTTTCGGAGGCCGATGCGGTCCCAGAAGGCCTGTTCGAGGAGGACCTCGACTGGGATCGCGAGACTGGCGATGAGCACGTCCACTGGTCGGCAACCGAGCTGGGTCGGGCGGTGCGTGATTTGATCGAGGATCTGGAGGCAGGGCGGGGAAGTCGGGCGTAAGGCAAGATAAAGCGCGTCACGGCTGGTCGCATTCGTGACGCTAACGCATTGTCTGCACATCCTTTTCTTGGGAGCCTGCTTGTCTCCTGGTGGCCCGGGCGAGAGACACTCGTCCCTTCTGAACACCGCAAGTGGCGGATTTGCGCCGCGTTTTCGAGAGATACTTTAGCCGCTCAGGCGAACCGACCATATCCTGTTCGATGGACGGCGATGACGACGATTTTCAGCCACGGTTCGGGCGGATGCGCCCGCGTGGCAAAGCACCCAAGATGCGGGCCTTGCTGGTCGTGCGCGTGCGTCGCGCGACGGTCGGTTCGCGACGATCCTCCGGGGCGCCCGCCAGCGGTCGCTTCAACGCCCGAGGGCGCGGCGCAAAGGCGGCCGCGTCCTTCCCGCCATCCGACAGCTGGGCGCTAGACCGCGGGCTTGGGCTGAAGGTCCGGTCACGGCGCGTCGCGGTCAAGGCGCGGGTGGTCAAGCTTGGCGGGAAGCTCGACAAGGTGGTCGCGCATCTTCGCTACATCGAACGCGACGGGGTCGCGCGCAACGGCGAGGGCGGTCGTCTCTATTCGACGTTCAGCGACCGTATCGATGGCGCCGAATTTGTCGAGCGTCAGGCTGGTGACCGTCATCAATTCCGGCTGATCGTCTCGCCCGAGGATGGCGCCGAATTCGAAGATCTTCGCCCGTTTACCCGCGACCTGATGGCAGCGCTCGAGCGCGACCTTGGCACGACCCTCGATTGGGTCGCGGTCGATCATCACGACACGGGTCATCCCCACACCCATATTGTCATCCGCGGCCGGTGCGAGGACGGCAGGACGCTCAACATCGCCGGCGACTATATCGGGTATGGTATCCGCCACCGCGCCTCGGAGATCATGACCCGGGCGCTCGGCCCCCAGACCGAGCAAGAGGTCGCGGACCAGTTGAACCTCGAGGTCGATGCCGATCGGCTCACCCGGCTCGACCGGGCGCTAATCGGCCGCGCTGCCAATGGACTTGTCGACCTGCGCCTTGGCGATGGCGATCCGCTGCTGCAGCAATTGCTCGTCAGGCGCGCGCGAACACTGGAAGCAATGGGCCTTGCCGAGCGCCGGGATGCGCTCGCCTGGCGGCTGGACGACGACCTGAAGGGCCGCCTCAGCGACATCGGCCGTCGCGGCGATATCATCCGGACCATGCATCGCGAGATGACACGAGCCGGGCTTGAACGCCGTCCCGAGTTCTACGCGCCCGAAGATATAGAGGGTCTATCCGAATCCGTGACCGGCCGAGTCGTCCGCTTTGGCGCCAGCGACGAATTTCACGATCGGCGCTTCGTCCTGCTCGACGGGCTCGATGGCCGCACCCATTATGTCGATATCGGTGAAGCGCGCGATCACCTGGCCGTCGGCGGCATGGTCGTGCTCTCACCACGGGAGGCGCAGGCCAAGGCGGTCGATCGCACCGTCGCTGCGATCGCGGACGCGAGCGGTGGACGCTACAGCGTCGACCTCCATCTCGCGCACGATCCCAATGCGTCGGACGAGTTCGCCCAAAGTCATGTGCGCCGGCTGGAGGCGCTGCGACGGGCGGGCGCAAAGCTTGAGCGCGATCCCGACGGTACCTGGCGCATTGCCGATGATCATCTGACCAAGGTGGAAGCCATCGAGCGGGCACGCGCGCGTGCGGCACCCGTGCTGATCGAGCAGCTGTCGCGCGAACCCCTCGGCCAGCTTCCGGTCCACGACGGACCGACCGTCCTTGATCGCGACTTGAGCGGCGACCGCCGGCTTGCCAGTGCCGAGCACGGCTTCGGGGCCGACTGGCGCGCCGCTCTGGCAGCGCGGCGCCAGTGGCTGATCGAGCAAGATCTTGCGCACGCCGAGGGTGGCCAGACCCGCGTTGCTTCCGACCTCCTGCCGAAACTTCGCGCGCGCGAAATGGCGATGCTCGCCAACGCGGTCTCGACCGAACTCGGATTCGACTATCGCGAAGCAGTGACGGGCGAGCGGATCAGTGGGCGGCTGCTGCGCCAAATCTCCGCTGGCGGGGATCGCTACGCCGTCGTCGAGCGATCACGCGACTTCACGCTTCTGCCGTGGCGCGACGTGCTCGACCGGCGCATCGGCCAGACGGTTAGCGGCCTGGTTCGGCCCAATGGGATCAGCTGGACCCTCGGCCGGGAGCGGGACGGACCGGTAATCTCGTAATCGGCGCAACACCACTGCGCGCTCCGCCGAGCCGTTCTCGATCCGGCGAATTAAGGCGACAGTCATCATGGGGCTGCGGAGTGACCCATGAAGACCTTCAAAAAGCGCCATCAGCTTTTCCTGACTGAACAGCTTTCACGTCGGCTCGAGACCATCGCGCGGAATTCGGGGCGCGCGCGCTCGGAAATCCTGGTCGAGGCGCTCGAGGCCTGGTTCGATCGTCGGGCCGCTCCCGACGCCGACGCCACGATCCTCGCCCGTCTCGCGCGCATCGATCGCGCACTCGTCAGCCTGGGGGGCAACACGGACTTGCTGTGGGAAGCCATGTCGCGGTTGGTCCGCCACCAGTTGATCACCGCCGCCAGCTTGCCGCCCGTCACCGACGCGGCGCAGGCGCTTGGCGCCAAGGCCCATCAGGCGTTCCTTGCCGAGATCGCCCAGCGGCGTGACGCGATCCCGGACCCGGGATCGGCATCAGCCGCTCGGAATGGCTGAGCGACTCCGCTTTGTGCCGGTGATGGACGATTCTATATCCGGGCAATGACAGACACTTCTTCTCTGACCGGCGGTCAATTGTGCGTGCGCGGCATCTTGCACCAGATGCTGCGCGGCCTTGCCCACGGCATGTCTCTGGTCATCAAGCCGGGCATCTTCGATGGCTCAGCACTGAACTCGGTGATGCTCATCCTGGAACCCGCGGCAGGCGGAGACCATCAGGCCTTGGTCGGAGACCGCCGCATCGTCGAGCAGGTCAAGATCCGCACGAACGGGAAACCCTGGACCGCTGGGGATATCGCCGAGGAGGTCTTGCCTGACCTGTTGCTCGCCGTTGACCCCGATGCACCGGAGACGCTGTACCGTTTCACCACCGACGGCGCCCTCAACTGTCCAGACCTGGTCAAGCTCTGCAATCACCTTGCTGGCCGAGCGGTCCCCGACGATGTTCTTGCCGCGCTTGATCACAGCGACAAGCAGGCGTTCAAATATGGGGCCTGGCTGTCCGAGCGCGACTATTTCCAACGCCTCGCCAAGCGGGCCGGCTGCACAGACTTGCGCCGATTGTGGTCGGTCCTCGCCGCGCTGGAGATCGAAGGGGAGCTTGTCGATGCGCGTCTCGTCAGCGACATCGATGCGTTCCTTGGCGATATCGTCGATGCGCATGAACAGGTAGCGGGCAAGCGCGACGAATTGATCGGAACGATGATGCGGCTGGCGCGGGACGGTGCCGCCGTCATGATCGACGCCCTGCTGGCCGCCGCCGGCATGCCGATCGAACGCACGCTGCACTATGCGCGGCTGCCCGATTTCACGCACGAGGCGCTCGATTTCCAGCTCGGTCTGATCGGCTATGACCCGGCTCATGATGTTCGCCGGCAGCCGTTGATCGAGCCGCTTGGGCTTTCGCTGATCGCGGGGGACAGCGGCTACGGCAAGTCGTGGCGCATGGCCGGTGAGCTCAAACGACGGAACGACAATGGCGAGCTCACCGTGTGGGTGAGCAATGCGGCCAGCATGGCCTCGGTGTTGGCGAAGGTCGTGGAGGTGGTCTGGCATACGTCGTTCGACGGCGATCAAAAAATGCCTGGCCTCAAGCGGCGCTTGGGCCACCGATATGTCGATGGGCAGGGTGCTTGGCTCACGGTCGGCGTCGACGATGTCCAGAACCGCGCGCTCGTTGAGGAAATGCGCGCGGCAAATTGGGGCGCCTATGGCGTTCGTCTGCTCGCCACGGTGCCGACTGAACTTGCCAAGTCGGTGGCTGCCAAGCCGATGCCGCCGGATGTTCATTCCATCGGCAAGTTCACGCTGCCGGAGTTGCGCCGCTTCCTGCGGTCGCATGGCAAGGAGTTGCGCGCGTTACCCCATGACGTGCTCGAGCTCTTGCAAACGCCGATCTTCGCCGAACTCTATCGGCTCATCGACACGCCCGATTGGGTGCCGACCAGCGAATACGCGCTGCTCGACCGATATTGGCGGCACGCGACCTACGACGTGCGCGACATGGCCGATCATCAGGACGATCCCGTCGCCTTGGCGAGGCTCGCGCGCACCCTGCTGACGCCTTCCGGTCGCTATCCTTGGCCACCCGCGGCCGCCAAACTCGCGGGCCTGGATCAGCAGGACCGCAAACGGTTGGTCGAAGCGGGGATCCTGCGTCAATCAGAGGGCGGATCGCAGGTCCTCCACGACCGCGTACTCAACTGGGCCGTTGCACGGTCGCTTGCGGAAGATCTGGGCGCGGGCGAGATCGATCCCGCCGATGCCGTGACAGCGCTTGTTGCCCTCAGCCGACCGGAGACCTTGGCGCCGGGCATCGGTTCCCGGTTGGGGTACGTGCTGCTCGACTTCCTGTGGCTTGCCGCCGGCATGGTCGAGGGCAACACGCTTGCGACGATCATTCTGGGGCTGATCGACAGTCCCGAATATCGCATCAATGCCGGCAACCTCATCGAGGAACATCTGAGCGGCCTCGGGTCGCGCATCCTTCCTGCTCTGAAAGTGCTCGCCACGGCGGCTGATGGCAATCGTGGTCCGATCGCAGCGCACGCCGCGAAAGCCATTGGGGCGATTGGTATCGCGGAAGCGGGGAGCGCCGACGCGACGGTGATCGACCTGATCGCAGACACGACCGATGATCGTGCGGTGAAAGCGGGCCTGACGGCGGCGGCGATCGTGCCAGTGCCGCAAGCGATCGAGCAGTTATGGGCGATCCATGTCGTCCGGCGGACCACGTCCAGTAGCGCGTCGCCGGACGACACCGAGCGGCGGTTCAAACTCCACCTGCGACAGGAAGCAAGTCGCGACGCTCTGACGACCGCCATCGTCGCAAGCCCGGACTTTCTTGAAACCAAGCTTGCGCAAACGTCCGACGCGCTTGCCGCGGAAATTCTGTTGGATGCGCTGCTCAAGGTCGGACACGCGGCGGCACGAGACATCTGGGGCAGAACGAAGGCAGTGTTTTTTGCACGGATACCGGCCGGCAATCATCTGGTCCCCGACGCGATCGGGCGGTTCGGCGATACCGATGAGATCGAGCGGCTCGAGACCCCGAGCGAGACGCCCGACTGGAGCGAGCCCAACCGCCGATTCAATGCGCTCGTCCGTATCGCGCCGGAGCGTGCAGCCGTCCATCTTTCCGCGGTCGAATTCGACGTCGTGTCGCGCGGCTGGTTCTCGGTCCCGCGCCTCCTTCGCAACGGCGGTTCCTCGGTGCGGACGTCGCTGCGCGATCGGCAGAAAGCCGGCTGGGAAGGCATGGCTGACCTTGCCGACCTCTATCGACATCACCCCTTGCTGATCGATGCCGAAAGCTTCGTCGCGATTCTTTCCGGCTTCCAAGCACGGCTCGCCGAGGTGGAGGGAAAAGCATGGGAGGTGCGGCGCGAGCGGTCGCTGCTCGAATTCCTGGCCAGTACCAAGCGACCCGATCTGCTCGCGATCCTCGAATCGTATCGTGGCAGCGAGCTCGAACGCCTGCTGTGCGATCGCGCCATCGGCAATGGCCGGCGCACGACGCTGTGTGTCGATTCCAATGCGGATCATTGCGAGCGCCTGCTTCTCGCGATCGGCGGAGAAGGATATGGACGCGCCGTGGCGGCCGCCCTGGCCGACCCATCGCCGTTCTCGCGGGTCGATGGTGACGAGGCTGCGGCAAAATTGCCCCCGGAATCCGCCTTTGCCGACGGCTTGGCGACGGCCGTTGACGAGCCCCACCGCGATCGCCGCGAGAGTTACGATCTGATGGTGGCACTCGCCGTGCATCGCCTCGATGCCGCATTGTACAAGCTCGTCATGGCGACGTCCTCCGCGTTCAACGACGCGATCGACATTCGCAAAAAGAAGGGGCCGTGGCCGGCATCGATCGACGAACAAATACGCATCGACCTTGCTAGTAGCGATAGCGACACGCGCGTCGGCGCGACCTGTGCTTTGGCCATGGCACCACCGCCCGACGTGACGAAGTTGCTGGCGGAAACGCTTGCCCGGTGCCCGGACGATGACCCGTCGGCGCTGACCGTAGTGCGCATGGCTTCGCACCTCGAAGTCTACGATCCGGCGATGCTGGATCAACTCAAGCGCATGGCCGAATTGCCCGACGAGAAGCTGCGCGAGGAGGTCGTGCCCTACCTGGCCGAACATGGGGACGAGCAGGCGCGGACTGTCGTGACCGCGATGCTGAGCGGCAATCTGATCGGTCCTTCCAGTCTTGCAACGCTGCGCGCCGCCTATGCGCTGACGACCCGCGAGCCGATGAACCCCGTCGCGACAGCCAAGTTGTTGCCCTTCATCGAGCGAAGTTACGGCATGTATCCCGTGGGGCTGATCGCGCGACGGCTGCACGAGGGGGGCGCGCTTGCCGACGATGCCGTCGTCGATATCGGCTATACGGCGAAACGCCTGTCGGCCGCCGATGTCTATCTGCTGGTCGAGCGCATCGCTGAGAGCGATCCGGAAGAAGCTTTCGGGATCAGCGAGCGCCGGTTCGACGAGGCGCCGTCTGCCGGCTCGGCAAGGCAATTGCTCGATCTCGGCGGCGCGCCGGCCGTCGACCATTTGCTGGCCGCCTATGGGCGCGCGCCGGAGCATGAGGTGCGGTGGATCATCGCCCGCGCGCTCAGGCGCCATGCGGACCGGGCGGTGGTGCTCGCTCGGCTCCGCGACCTTGCGAGATCCGCGGTGACGAGCATGCGCGTGACCGCTGCCGAATTGCTGGGATGGCTGCCCGGGCCACAAGCAGCGAACATGCTTGCCGACCTCGCCGATGATGAGCACCCCGATGTGTCCGACGCGGCAATCGAGGCCGAGGAGCGGCTACTGGCCGAACGTCATGCGAAGATCCTGATCGCGGAGATTCCTCTTGCCGATCATTATGGGAAATGGTCGCGCCTTTGGGCTTTGACCGACATCGTAGATCCGTTCCTGCTCGAAATGGACAATGATGGCCTTGCGATCGGGCCGATGCTCGACGGCATGGACGAGATATTCGCGATCTGGATCGAGAAGGCGCTGGTCGATCGCAAGAAGGCGCTCATCAAGGAAGCCGAGCGGCTCGACAAGGCATAGGGTCGGCCCGAAGCTCTTGGTCGGCGGCTGAACACCCTCAGGCGCCGTCTGGCGCGCCTACACGCCATGTCGTTTTGATCGCTCTGCGGTGACTCTTCGCCCGCCGGGATGGACCCGGCGGGAGCGTGATCGTGACCCCCACCAAGTTGCTGATCGGCCAGATTCTGGTCGTGTTCGCGATTGTCCTGATCGGTCTGTGGTTCGCGACCGAATGGGCCGCGGCCATGCTCGCGTACCAGCCTGAGCTGGGCGCGCCCTGGTTCGTGATCGGGCGGGTGCCGTTTTATCGGCCCTGGGCGCTGTTCGGCTGGTGGTATTCCTTTGATGCCTACGCTCCGCATGTCTTCGACAAGGCGGGGCTGGTCGCCGGGGCGTCCGGCTTCGTCGCCTGCGGTGCGGCCGTTTCAGGGTCGCTCTGGCGCGCGCGCCAGCGCGGCAATGTCACAACATATGGATCGGCGCGCTGGGCGTCGCCGCGCGAAGTCGAGGCCGCCGGGCTCCATGCCGAGGACGGCATTCTGCTTGGTCAGCTCGCCGGCCGATACCTGCGCCATTCAGGTCCGGAACATGTCATGGCGTTCGCGCCGACGCGGTCGGGCAAGGGTGTCGGGCTGGTCGTGCCGACTTTGCTCAGTTGGACCGGCTCGGCCATCGTCCACGACATCAAGGGCGAGAACTGGAAGCTGACAGCCGGTTGGCGGTCGCGCTTTTCGCACTGTCTGCTGTTCAACCCGACCGACCAGCGTTCCGCCCGATACAATCCGTTGCTCGAGGTCCGCCGGGGCACCGAGGAAGTCCGCGACGTTCAGAATATCGCCGACATCCTGGTCGACCCTGAAGGCGCGCTCGAGCGTCGCAACCACTGGGAAAAGACCAGCCACTCTCTGCTCGTCGGCGCGATCCTTCACGTGCTCTATGCCGAAGAGGACAAGACTCTCGCACGCGTCGCGACCTTTCTGTCCGATCCGCAGCGCAGCTTCGTCGCGACGCTCAAGCGGATGATGGAGACCAACCATCTCGGGTCAGTCGACGCCCCGCGGGTCCATCCCGTCGTGGCCTCGGCGGCGCGCGAACTGCTCAACAAGAGCGAGAACGAACGCTCGGGCGTGCTTTCGACCGCCATGTCGTTCCTCGGGCTCTATCGCGATCCGACGGTCGCGGCGGTTACCTCGGCGTGCGACTGGCGGATCGCCGATCTGATCGAGGCCGAGCGCCCGCTCTCGCTCTACCTCGTCATCCCGCCCTCGGACATCAGCCGGACCAAGCCCCTGGTGCGACTGGTGCTGAACCAGATCGGTCGCCGCCTGACCGAGAAGCTGGACGGTGTCGGGCGCCCATCGCGCGATCGCCAGCTTCTTTTGATGCTCGACGAGTTTCCCGCGCTGGGGCGCCTCGACTTCTTCGAGACCAGCCTCGCCTTCATGGCGGGCTATGGCGTGCGCGCCGTTCTGATCGCTCAAAGCCTCAATCAGATCGAGAAGGCTTATGGTGAGCATAACTCGATCCTCGACAACTGCCATGTGCGGGTTGCGTTTGCGACCAACGACGAGCGTACCGCCAAGCGCATTTCCGACGCATTGGGCACTGCCACCGAACAACGCGCGATGCGCAACTATGCCGGACACCGCCTCGCGCCGTGGCTCGCGCACGTCATGGTCAGCCGGCAGGAGACCGCGCGCGCGTTGCTCACCCCCGGCGAAGTCATGCAAATGCCGGCCACCGACGAGTTGCTGCTGATTTCGGGCCTTCCGCCGATCCGCGCCAAAAAGCTCCGCTATTACGACGACCGGAATTTCATCACGCGGATCGCCGCGCCGCCGTTGCTCGGTGCCGGGACCTATGCCGACCGGCCACGTGGGCGTGCGACCGACTGGGCGTCGCAGGTGCGCTCGCCCGACCTTCGGCTGGTCACCGCCAGCGATGGTGGGAACGAGGTGGTCGACGGCGGTCTCGAACAGCAGCGGCATCCCGGGCTTGGTGATGATGCAACGCCGACACCCGCGGTCCAGGAACCGCTTCCGCTGTTCGACGAGAATGACGACGACGTCGCTGCCGACGCCCGCGCGATCGACATGGCGCGGGGCGTGGCGACCCGCGGCTACGGTCTCGACGAAGCCGATCACCACGACCTCTCACTGGGGCTTTGAGCGGTGACCTCCATGTCCACCAATCCGACGCCCGTCGACACGGTTTCGGTCGCCCGTCGCCGTGCCATGCTGCGCACCGCGATGGGGCCTGCCATCGCCGCAGCTTTGTCCGATCCTCGTGTTCTCGAAGTGATGGTCAATCCCGACGGCGCGCTCCGGCTCGACCGGCTGGGCGAAGGGCGCAGCGATACCGGCGTGCGCTATGATCCCGCGCAGATCGAGCGCATCATCCGCTTGGTCGCCAGCCATGCCCGCACCGATGTCCATGCGGCGGCGCCGATCATTTCTGCCGAACTGCCGCCGCACGGAAGCGGCGCCGGCGAGCGCTTCGAAGGCGTGCTGCCGCCGGTCGCGCTCGCGCCCTGCTTCTCGATCCGCAAGCCTGCGACGCGGATTTACACGCTGATGGACTATGTGGCCGACGGAATCATGTCGGCCGACATCGCACGGTTGCTATCGCTCGCGGTCGTCGAGCGCCGTAACATCCTTGTCGTCGGCGGGACCAGCTCGGGCAAGACGACGCTCGCCAACGCGCTTCTCGCGGAAATGGCACATCTCGACGAGCGCATCCTCGTGATCGAGGACACGCGCGAGCTGCAATCGCCCGCAGCCGACACGGTCGCGCTCCGCACGCGGCCGGGCAGCGTGACGATGGCCGACCTTGTCCGCTCGACGCTCCGGCTGCGGCCCGATCGCATCATCGTCGGCGAGGTACGCGGGGGCGAGGCCCTCGACATGCTCAAGGCATGGAATACCGGCCACCCCGGCGGCATCGCCACGGTTCACGCCAACAGCGCAGGCTCGGCGCTGCTCCGGATCGAACAGCTCATTCAGGAGGCTGTCGTCACCGTGCCGCGCCGGCTGATCGCCGATGCGATCGACATGATCGTGTTCATCGCCGGTCGCGGTGCCTCGCGCCGCGTCGAGACTATCGCGCGCGTGGCCGGGCTCGATCCGGACGGCGGCTACGCCGTCGTCGACCTCTCTTATTCCCTTGCACCACCAGAAGGAGACTGACCCGTGACTTCCGTCAAATCCGCAAAGACGCGCTCCCTGTCGCCGACCGCGCTCGGCACTACCCTTCGCCTCGCCACGACCGGCATGCTGCTGCTGCCGGTGCCAGCCTTCGCGAGCGGTTCAGGCATGCCGTGGGAACAGCCGCTCCAGCAAGTCCTGGAATCGGTGCAGGGGCCGGTCGCCAAGATCATCGCGGTGATGGTCATCATCACGACCGGCCTGACGCTCGCCTTTGGCGAAACGGCTGGCGGCTTCCGTCGGCTGATCCAGATCGTGTTCGGCTTGTCGATCGCGTTCGCCGCGAGTTCTTTCTTCCTCTCGTTCTTCAGCTTCGGCGGCGGGGCGTTGGTCTGATGATCGCGACCGGCAGTCATCACGTCGACGGGTTCGAGGCTCCCATTCACGGGAGTCTCGGTCAGCCGATCCTGTTGGGCGGCGCGCCCCGCGGGATCGCGATCGTCAACGGCACGATCGCTGCCGCGGTGGGGCTCGGCCTCCAGCAATGGTTGGCAGGGCTGATCCTCTGGGCGGTCGGCCACAGCATCGCCGTCGCCGCCGCGCGCCGCGATCCGGATTTCGCACCGATCCTTCTGCGCCACCTGCGTCAACGGAGCCATTTCTCATGCTAGCCTTGAGCGAATATCGTCATCGCGGCGATCGCCTCGCCGATCATCTCCCCTGGGCGGCGCTCGTCGCCCCGGGCGTCATCCTCAACAAGGACGGCAGCTTCCAGCGCACGCTGCGCTTTCGCGGACCCGATCTGGAAAGCGCCACCGAAGCCGAACTGGTCGGCGCCTGCGCGCGCGCGAACAATGTCCTCAAACGGTTCGGCACCGGATGGGCGCTCTTCTTCGAATCCGAGCGGGTGGAGGCGCAGGATTACCCGGCCAGCGATTTTCCCGACGCCGTCTCGGCGCTGGTCGACGAGGAACGGCGTGCCGCATTCGAGGCCGAAGGTGCCCATTACGAAAGCCATTATTACCTGACGCTCGTCTTCCTGCCGCCCGCCGACGCGAGCGAAGCGGCCGGGCGCAGGCTCGTCGAAAGCGAGACGCCTGATGGCCGCGACTGGCAGGCGAGCCTTTCAGGGTTCGTTGCCGAGTGCGACCGCGTGCTCGACCTGTTCGCCGGCTTCATGCCCGACGTGCGCGCGCTGAGGTCCGACGAGACGCTCACCTATCTGCACGGCTGCGTATCGCCGCATCGTCACCCCGTCGCGGTCCCCGAAACGCCGATGTATCTCGACGCGCTCCTGGTCGACACGCCGCTGACCGGCGGTCTCGAACCGCAGCTTGGCAAGCAGCATCTGCGCACCATCACCGTGCTTGGCTTCCCCAACGTGAGCCGCCCCGGCATCCTCGACGCGCTCAACGCGACTGACTTCGGTTTTCGGTGGATGACGCGGTTCATCGCGCTCGACCGGACCGATGCGACCAAGTCTCTCACGCGCCTTCGCCGTCAGTGGTTCAACAAGCGCAAGTCGATCTCAGCCATGCTGCGCGAGGTGATGTACAACCAGCCGGCGCAGCTGCTCGACAGCGATGCCGACAACAAGGTGGTCGATGCCGATCAGGCGCTCCAGGCGCTCGGCGCCGATTATGTCGCGTTCGGCTATCTCACCACCACGATCACGCTCAGCGATGCGGACCGCGCTCGGGTCGAGGCCAAGGTCCGGTCGGTCGAGCGGATCGTCAACGGTCTGGGCTTCACCTGCGTCCGCGAAGGCGTGAACGCGGTCGAGGCGTGGCTCTCGTCCTTGCCCGGCCATGTCTATGCCAATGTCCGCCAGCCGATCGTCCACACGCTCAATCTTGCCCATCTGATGCCGCTCTCGGCGATCTGGGCGGGACCGGTCGCGAACAGCCATCTTGGCGGGCCGCCGCTGCTGATGGCGCAGACCTCCGGATCGACCCCGTTTCGTCTCTCCACGCATGTCGGCGATGTCGGGCATATGCTCGCGGTCGGGCCGACCGGCGCGGGCAAGTCGGTGCTGCTTGCGCTGATCGCGCTCCAGTTCCGGCGCTACCCCGGCGCACAGATCTACATCTTCGACAAAGGGTGGTCGGCGCGCGCCGCGGTCTTGGCGATGCGCGGCAAACACCACGCGCTCGGGCTGGGCGGCGGCGACGAAGTGGGGCTGGCGTTCCAGCCGCTCGCCCGGATCGATCGGCTCGACGAGCGCAGCTGGGCAGCCGAATGGATTGCCGCCTTGCTCGCGCACGAGAAGGTCGTCGTGACCCCGGAGGTGAAGGACGCGATCTGGTCGGCGCTCGGCAATCTTGCCACCGCACCCGTCGAGGAACGGACACTCACCGGACTCACCCTGCTGATGCAGTCTGGCGCACTGCGCCTCGCGCTTGGCGCGTACACGCTCGACGGCCCTTATGGGCGTCTGCTCGACGCTGCCGAGCAACAGCTCTCGCTCTCCTCGATCGAGTGTTTCGAGATCGAGGCGCTCATGTCGGAAGCCGGCGTGGTCGCGCCGGTGCTGACCTATCTTTTCCACCGGCTGGAGGAGCGATTCGACGGCCGGCCGACGCTGCTGATCCTCGATGAGGCCTGGATCTTCCTCGACCACCCGCTGTTCGCAGCGCGCATCCGCGAGTGGCTCAAGACGCTGCGCAAGAAGAACGTCGCGGTCTTGTTCGCAACGCAAAGCCTCGCCGATATCGCTGGCAGCGCGATTGCACCCGTCATCATCGAGAGTTGTCCGCAGCGCATTCTCTTGCCCAACGAACGCGCGATCGAGCCGCAGGGCAGGGCGGCCTACGAGCGGTTCGGGCTGAACGACCGTCAGATCGAGCTGGTCGCGCGCGCGACGCCCAAGCGCCACTATTATCTGCAATCGGCCCGCGGGAACCGCCTGTTCGAACTGGGGCTCGGCCCCATCGCGCTGGCGGTCTGCGGTGCCTCGGACCCGGTAAGCCAGGAACGGATCGACGCGCTTCTTGCCGAAGGCGGCGACGATTTCGCCGCACGCTTCCTCACCGCTTGCGGGCTTGGCTGGGCAGCATCGCTGCTCGCCGACCCTCCTTCCGATCGCTGACCCCCAACAGAAAGGATTTCCCATGACCCGGCGATACGTTTCCCGTTTCCTCACGCTCGGCAGCGCTGCTGTCCTGGCGCTGGCTTCGACATCTCTCGTGACCGCGAGCCCGGCCGCGGCGCAGATCACCGTTTTCGATCCGACCAACTATTCGCAGAACCTGCTAACGGCCGCGCGCGAGCTGCAGCAGATCAACAACCAGATCCAGCAGCTCCAGAACCAGGCAACCTCGCTGGCCAATCAGGCGAGGAACCTGATGCGGCTCGACCTTCCCGAGGTGCAGCAGCTCACCCAGACGATCAGCCAGATCCAGCAGCTGATGGATCAGGCGCGCGGCATCAGCTTCCGGATCGACACGTCGGGCACGCAATTCAACCAGCTCTTCCCGCAAGGCGCGAACAACGCGCTGACGATCGACGCAACGGTTTCCGCGGCACGGGCGCGGTACGATGCGGCGATGGCTGCCTACACCAACACCGTGGGCGTTCAGTCGAACGTGGTCGCCAATATCGCGACCGACACCAACACGCTCGCCGCGATCACGTCGCGCAGCCAGTCGGCACAAGGGCAGCTTCAGGCGAGCCAGGCCACCAACCAGCTGCTCGCCCTGGTCGCCAAGCAGCAGCTCGAAATCTCGCAGCTGATGGCAGCGCAATATCGCGCGCAGAGCCTCGAGGCGGCGAGCCGCGCGCAGGCCGAGGCCGAAGGGCGGGCGGCCGCGCAAAAGTTCATCGGCAACGGCAAGGCCTATACGCCCCAATAGGCCCGACCCGACCGATGGTGGCGGCGGGCACATTCCCCCGTGCTGTCCGCCGTCACACCCCGTCGAGGCGTGCGGCACCGCTCCCCGCCGCACGCCTCGCGGGGGACCCCATTCCCGACAGGATCGCAAGAGCATGGATGATTTCAGCGTCATCGACCGGTTCGTGGCCGCCTTCACACAATATATAGACAACGGCTTCGGCTTGCTGGGCGGTGACGTCCATTTCCTCGCCGCCACATTGATCGGCATCGACGTAACCCTCGCCGGCCTGTTCTGGGCGCTGGGCGGCGATCAGGACGTCATGGGGCGCTTCATTAAGAAGATCCTCTATGTCGGTGCGTTCGCTTACATCATCGGCAGCTTCTCGACCTTGGCGACGATCATCTTCCGGTCGTTTGCGGCTGCCGGTGTTACCGCCAGCGCAGGGACGATCAGCGCCAACGACCTGCTCAAGCCTGGCACGCTTGCCGAATCCGGCTGGGAAGCCGCCTGGCCGCTGCTCCAGCAGATCAACGGCCTGACCGGACCGGTCGCCTTCTTCACCAATTTCGGAACGATCATCATCCTGCTGATCGCCTGGGCGCTGGTCGTGCTCGCGTTCTTCGTTCTCGCGATCCAGGTCTTCGTGACCATCATCGAGTTCAAGCTGACGACACTTGCCGGCTTCGTCCTGGTCCCGTTCGCGCTGTGGAACCGCACCAGCTTTCTCACCGAGCGCGTGCTCGGCAATGTCGTCAGCTCGGGCATCAAGATCATGGTGCTCGCCGTCATCATCGGCATCGGCAGCAATTTCTTCCAGCAATATGCCACCTCGCTCGACGCGAACACGCCCGACATCGTCAAGGCGCTGACGCTCGTACTCGCCGCGTTGACCTTTTTCGGTCTCGGCATCTTCGGTCCCGGCATTGCATCGGGCCTCGTATCGGGTGCGCCGCAGCTCGGTGCTGGCGCCGCGGTCGGCACGGCGTTGGGCGCGGGCGGCGCGATCGCGGTCGGCGGCGGTGCGGCGCTGGCCGGCGGCAGTGCGATCGCCAGCGGCGCGATGGGCGCGGTTCGTGCCGGCACGTCGATGGGCTCGGCCGCATCCACTGCCTACAAGCTCGGCCAGGAAGGTGCGCAATCGACCAGCGTCGGCGCAGGCCTGTCCGGCGTTGCGCAGGCAGGGGCGGGGGCGCTGCGCGCCAGGGCCTCGCAGGCAGCGGAATCGCTTGGCATCGGCGAGGCCGCCGCATCAGGCCGTCAGGCTGCGCTCGACGCGCTCACCAGCCGCTCTTCCAAGTCTGCCGACACGCCGACCGCCAATGCTGAGGGCAGTGCGCCCGCCTGGGCGCAGGCGCTGCGCCGGGATCAGGAGGCACACCATCAGCGCCAGGTCGTCGCCCACACGCTGAGGGAAGGCGATGCCGGCGGCGGCGCCGCGACCCCCGACATCTCAGAGAAGGAGGATTGATCCAATGATCTTCAAACGTGCCGTCCAGCGTTACGGGCGAACGCCTGAACCTGCGACGCCCTTCCAACGTGCCGCGCAGGTCTGGGACGACCGGATCGGCTCAGCTCGGGCCCAAGCGCGCAACTGGCGCCTGATGGCGTTCGGTGCGGTCGGTCTGACCGCGTTGGTCTCGGGCGCGCTCGTCTGGCAATCGACCCAGAGCCGGGTCACACCCTATGTCGTCGAGGTCGATCATCTCGGCGAGGCGCGGGCGGTCACCGAGGCGGAAGCGGGCTATCGCCCGACCGATCCGCAGGTCGCGTGGCACCTTGCCCGCTTTGTCGAGAATGTCCGCTCGGTGTCGCTCGACCCGGTCCTGATGCGCCGCAACTGGCTGACCGCATACGACTTCGTCACCAAGCGTGGGGCGGTATCGCTCGGCGAATATGCCCGCTCGGCCAATCCGTTCGGTGCGATCGGCGAGAAGACGGTGTCGATCCAGGTGACGAGCGTCGTGCGCGCGTCGGATCGCTCGTTCCAGATCAAGTGGATCGAGACTGCCTATGACCGCGGTGCGCAGACCGGCGCCAGTCACTGGACCGGTATCCTGACCGTCAAGCTGATTCCGCCGATGGATGCCGACACGCTGAGGAAGAATCCGCTCGGCATCTATGTCGACGCGATCGACTGGAGCCGTGAGCTCGAACCGGCGAGCGCACCGACGCCCCCCGCTGCGCCGATCCCTGCGGCAGGTCCGGTCAGCAGCACCATTCCGTCCGGATCGCCGATCGATCCCAATCTCGCCCTGCGCCCGGCACCCTCACTCCCGGAGACCCAGAAATGACCGGCCTTCATACTCTGCCCCTGCTTGCCCTGGTCCTCGCCACGGCGGCGCATGCCGCACCGGACACCAAACGCTCAGGCCCCGCCCGGACGGTCGCGGCAGCCAATGCTGCCGGGACGATCGAACCTGCGCCCAACGCCTTCATCGCCGCCAACGCTATGCTCCCGCTCGTCGATGGTCAGATCTATCATGTCCTGACCGCACCCGAAGCGGTCACAGACATCCTGCTCCAGCCAGGCGAGACTTTGGGCTCGGTCGCGGCCGGCGATACCGCGCGCTGGGTCGTAGGCGACACAACGAGCGGCTCCGGCACGGAGAAACGCGCGCATGTCCTGGTGAAACCCATCGCGATCGGCCTGACCACGAACCTCGTCATCGCGACCGACAGGCGAACCTACCACATCACGCTGACCAGTTCGGCGGGGCCGGCCATGTCGGCGATCTCCTGGACCTATCCGCAAGACACGTTGCTCGCGTTGAAGCGTGCGACGGATGCCGCCGTCGCGGCAACGCCGATCGCTGCTGCCCTCGACATTGACCAACTGCATTTCAATTACGTCATCACGGGCGACAAGGTGCCATGGAAACCGCTTCGCGCGTTCGACGATGGCAAGCAAACCTATATCGAGCTGCCTGCCGGCCTGGGCTCGACCGATGCACCGCCGCTGTTCGTGATCGGCGACAAGGGTGCCGCTGAACTGGTCAACTTCCGGTTGCGTGGCCGCTATTATGTGGTGGATCGGCTGTTCGACATTGCCGAAATGCGTCTCGGCACCAAGCATCAGCAGGTTGTGCGGATCGCCCGCGGCACGCTCCGTCGCGGGAGGGTCTCATGAGCGAGGCGTTCACGATCGAGGACGCCCCGGCCCCGCAGGCCAAGGTCGATCCCGAAACGCTGGTGCTGCGCGCGCGACCTGCCCGCGCCATTCGGTTCAAGCGCGGCGTGATCGTCTCGCTTGCCGCGGTTGCTGCCGGCGGCGTGCTCGTCACCTCGTGGTTCGCGCTCGAGCCGCACGCGCTGCATCTCGCGACCAGCCCCGACGATCAGGCGCCGGCGATCAAGGCGCCGTCCGACACGTTGAGCCGCCTGCCGACCAGCTATGGCGACGCCCCCAAGCTGGGGCCGCCGCTGCCGGGAGATCTCGGACGACCGATCCTCGATCGCCAGCGGCAACTTGCAGCGCAGCCGGCCACGCAGCCAATGGCGACATCAGGCGTGGACAAGGCGCAGGTCGCCGCCGAAGCGCGCCAGCGTCGACTGCAGGAGCTTGCAACAGCGCGCGCGTCGGGTTTGATGGTGCAAACTGCGGGTCGCCCAGCTCCGACGCCCCCTGGCGTGATGTTGCCCGTCGCAGCGGCGCAACCGGACGCTGCCAAGCCAGCTCTGGACCTCGCCTCAGATCCGAACGGCCAGCAGCGCAAGAACGACTTCGCCGTCAACGCGGCGAAGAATGCTGACGTGAATCCCAGTCGCGTCGCGGCGGCACCGTCGCCCTATACGTTGTCGGCCGGGAGCGTGATTGCGGCGAGTCTCATCACCGGGCTGCGGTCGGACCTGCCCGGCATGGTGACCGCGCAAGTCACCCAACGCGTCTTTGACAGTGCCACGGGCACGATCCTGCTCGTGCCGCAGGGGGCGCGACTGATCGGCAAGTACGATAGCGTTGTGGCGTTCGGACAGAGCAGGGCACTCGTCATCTGGCAGCGCATCATCTTTCCGGATGGAAGCTCGATCCAGATCGACAACGCTCCCGCCAGCGATTCTTCGGGCTATGCCGGCCTCGCCGATAAAGTCGACTTTCATACATGGACCCTGCTCAAGGGTGTCGTGCTGTCGACGATGCTCGGCATCGGCGCCGAACTGCAATTCAGCGGCCGTGGCGATCTCGTCGATGCGCTTCGGCAATCGGCCGAGCAGAATGTGTCGCGCGCCGGTGACCAGCTCACGTCGCGCAACCTCAACGTGCAGCCGACGATAACGGTCAGGCCGGGCGCGCCAGTACGCTTGCTGGTCCACCAAGACCTCATTCTGAAACCCTGGCTGGAGCGCTGACATGCCTTCGTTGAAGCTCGCCCGCCTCGAAGATCGCACGCCGGTCAAGCTCGCGGTTGCCGTGCCGCCGCAGCTTCATGCCGACCTGCAACTCTATGCCGGGCTCTATCGCGATGCCTATGGCGCCGAAGAGAGCATCGCCGATCTCGTGCCGTCGATGCTCGCGGCATTTCTCGCTAGCGACCGCGCGTTTGTCCGCGCGCGGTCGGGCAAGGGGTCAGCCGACGCTTAGCAGCAAAGCTTCCGCCCGCGATTGGGGAAGCTGCATGGCGAGCATGCCGATCCGCGCCATATGCTCCGCGCGGCGATCCGGGGTGCGGCTCGCGGCAAGGTCACGCTCGGTCGCGATCGCGCAGCGGATGCGGCGCTCCTGCTCGAAGAGAATTCCGGTTGTCTTGGGACGATGATCCATCAGGCATCAACCCGCCGGCCGGAGAATGGATGCATAGCGTGACGTGCTGTGTGCCGGCGTTCGGATTTAGGCGGCGTTCTCCAGCGTCTCGAACCAATCGGCATATTCGGTCTTCTTGACCATCTTTCTGTTGAGATCTGGAGCGCCGTCATCCCACCAGACCGGTCCGCGCTCGCCGAGTGCGTGTTTGGCTTTGTCGACCTCGTCATGTGCTGCGGCTTCCTGCGCCTCATCGCCTTGGCGGCGTGCGGCACCGATCGCGCGCCGCGCCGCCATCAATTCTGCCACCAGGCTTTCGCGCCGATCGGCAGACAGGGCGGGATTTGACATGCGCCAGAGCCGACCTCGCACGACGAAATATCGACCATCGGGGGTAACTGGGTGCTGCACCGTTCCCGAACGATCATCTTCGCGTACGAGTTGCGCGGCGAGGCTGCCCGCTGGCAACGCCCGCAAAATGTCCTCAGCTGGAACGGCCGGATCGAGCCAGCGCGCCCAGTCTTCGGCACGAAGCGGTATGATCTGGCGACTATGGAACGGGGCGATGTCGGGGCCCGCGTCAATGGTGAGCATTGTGAACGCCTCGCCGACCTCGGGGTGTTGGCGATAAATGCCGGCGATGCAGAATAGCGTGCGCTCCGGCATCGTGAACAGCCATTTGTCCTTGAGTTTCTCCTTTGGCTCGGTCGCGATCGGAAGCGGGTCGGTGAACTCGTAGAAGCCATTGGCCAGAATCAGGCAACGGTTGCTGCCGAAGTCACGTCCCTCGGACTGGAAATTGTACACCGGCTTGCCGCGATTGCCGGGCCAGCTCCATCGTCGCTGGACGAGCTGGACCACACCGTCGGCCGCGGTGCGGAGGATCGGCGCGACATCGGTGATCTTGATGTCGTCGCGGGCTTCGATGTTCGGTGCCCCATCGGGGAAATCGATCTTGATCTTGAGATCGCTGAAGTCGGCGGCGATCGTGTCGAGGTCGACGGTCAGGCGATAGTCGTTGCACATGGCTGGCCGTAGCTCCCGCACTTTGCTCGCAGGTATGTTCCTGCTATGTTCCATCGAGACGAGTCGCGATGTTAAATTGCGACGCTAAACCGAAGGGTCGATGGCGGGAAGGTGAGGTCGCGATGAGCATGACAAGCCATGCCGAACGAATTGGGCAGCCTGGTGCGGTGATCCGCTATGGTCGCGATCGTTCGCTCGAGATGGTCAATCTCATCTGGGGGCTTGAGCCCGCCTGGCCGGAGGAGCGGCCTTTCGAGGTCGTGCGGGCCGAAGGACGCGTGTTCGATCGTAATCGCTGTCTCGTGCCGGCGTCCGAGTTTTTTCACAACCGCAAGGGGCAGCGGTATCGCTTCACGCGGATCGATGGTCAGCACTTCTATCTCGCCGGCATCTGGCGCCCGGCGACGCCGCGATGGCCGAGCGCCTATGCGGCCCTCACGATCGGCGCGAATGACGATGTCCGTCAATACGCCGAGCGGCAGATGGTGGTGATCCCGTCCGGCCGGCATATGGACTGGCTTGATTTCAAGGTGCCCGAGACCGACATCCTGCGGGCGCTGCCCGGGCACAGCTTCAAGGTCGAGCTCTGGGAAGGCGATGACGCGCCGGCCCAGAACGAACTGGCGCTTTAGTTTTTCGAGGAATGAAGAAATGTCGTTGCTGGACAGGCTCCACGCCACGGGCGCGACGTCGATCTTGCCGCGCTCAACGCGGTCGCGGTGACGGTCGCCGATCTGGCGGACGCGCATGGTCCGGTCAGCCGGGTACGGCTGGAAGCGCTCGCCCGCTGGCAGGCTGCCCATGATCCGGAAGGCCTGATGGAACACGCTCATCTGCTCGACGCGGCGGCGCTGGCGACTCTAGTCGACACTCAGGAAGGGCCGGGATTCGACGGCGCGCATTTTAGGGAGCTTGTCGAGTTCGTGGCGGAGCTGCCGTGGTGAATCGTGCGGCGCCGTGAACGGATCTGCGGTGGCCGACCGGTTAGAGCTGCGGATGTGCGGCACCGAGAATCTTGAAGATCCTGGTGCTCAGCGCAAGGCATTCGTCCCATCCCGGCGTAAAGTCCGACGGTGTAAGGCATAGGGTGACGACACCGACGCGCCCCTCATCCATCGCGGTTTTGATGTCGGCGAACAGCGCGTCGATGAACGCGTCGGAGAACATCGGAACCCAGTCAGCGTCGGTCTCGCAGAAGAAATAGTCGAGATCGATGTTGATGATCCACGGGCTTCGATGGTCCTGCAGCCAGTAGAGGATGTTGGGCGGGACTTCGTCCGGCCGTGAACGGATGGTTGCGCGATGGTTGGGCGCGTCGCCTTCCGCATGGTCGACGCTCCTGATGATATCCACTTGCGGACCAAAGCGGTCGAGATGGATGGAGAGATAATTGTCCCACCGGAAGAGAGGAACGGCGTTCCCTCCGAGCATGACCGTTGCGTTGAGATAATCCGCAATCGGAAGCCCCTGCAGATTCGGCATGGCCGCCAGATGAGCGGCGAGATTGGCGCCCAGGCAATCGGTATGCCGGTCGATGTGCAGGATCGAATGTTGGGTTTGATAAAGGTCAATTTCCTGCTGCCAGCACCATAAGGCGGCTCGATGGTTATCCATCAGGTACACGCTGCCGTCGCGCCACAAGAGGTTTTGGTTGATCGGGCCGGAGTGTCGCTTGCCGCGAAAGGGGATGATGTGTTGGGCCATGCCGCATCTGTAGGCGGCCGATCCGGGCAGGGATAGGACCACCGGGAGTCCCGCTCTGACGATGAATCCGACGCGCCAGCCATCTTGACGAATCTGCAATTGAATCGGAACATAATAGGAACGAATGATTCTATGAGTAACGATGGAAACCGCTTCTCGTCTCGATCCTCTTGCCGACCTGCGCGAGCGCGTCGCTGCTCTGGGCGCGCCCGCGCGTAGCGGGGGCGTGGTGTCGTTCGGCGTCGAGGAGATGGATCAACGCCTGGCGGATAAAGGCTTGGCGGTCGGCGGACTGCACGAGGTGGCCGCTTCGGGGCCGACCCTGGCCGAGGACGCCGCTGCGACCTTGTTCTTGGCCGGGATCGCGACGCGCGCGGCGCCGCAAGCGCCCGTCCTGTGGGTGCTGGCCCGCTTCGATCTCTACGCGCCGGGCCTCGAACAGTCGGGACTGTCGCCCGACCGGTTGGTGTTTGCTCAGGCGCGGGACGATCGCGAGCTGCTGGCGGTCATGGAGGATGCGCTGCGCCACGGTGGCCTGTCCGCTGTGGTCGGCGAGGTGCGTCGTGTCGATATGACGGCGTCCCGTCGGCTCCAATTGGCCGCGGCCGACGGCAAGACGCCAGCCTTGCTGCTTCGGCGCTGGAAAAAGCTCGGGAGCTGCCCGCTCGCCGAGCCATCGGCTGCCATCACGCGGTGGCGGATCGGCTGTGCGCCATCGGCAGCGCTCGGCATCCCCGGCGTTGGTCGCCCGCGTTGGCGCGTCGACCTCGTGCGGCAGCGCAATGGCAACCCCTTCACTCTGGTTCTGGAGAGCTGTGATGCGCAGGGTCGCCTCGGTTTTCCTGCCCCATCTGCCGATCGAGCAGCTGGGGCAGGGCACCACGCGCAAGCCGCCTGAGCGAACCGAGAACGGCGCGCCGATCGACGACGACCCTGGTGCCTGTTCGGTGCCGCGCGGCGGCCATTGGCGTCCCGGTGCCCGCTGGGCGCAGGACGGGGCCGCGGCGCATCGTCAGCCGGCCCCCCGCGAACTGGGACGGCGGTCGGAAGCAGCGGGGCATCCCTTCCGAGCGATGCGATCGGATGATGGCGGACGCGGTGGCATTCTGCCGGTCGTCGGGCCGGTTGTGGTGTCGCGTCCGTTCGTCCTTGCGATCCAGCAGGGGCAGCGCAACGTCGTCCATGCCGCCAACGCTGATGCCATCGCGCTGGGGATCGGCCCGGGCATGCCGGTGACCCAGGCGCGGGCGCTCGTCGCTGATCTCGAGGTGCGGCCGGCTGATTGCGCGGCCGAGATTGCGGCGCTTGAGCGGTTGGCGCTTCATGCGGTACGTCACTGGACGCCGACGGCGGCCGTCACGGTGCCCGATGGCCTGTTCCTCGATCTCACCGGCACCACCCATCTGTTCGGGGGGGAGGAGCGCTTCTGCCACCGGTTACGGCGGTTCTGCGCGCGGCTGGGTCTGACCGCGCGGATCGGTCTGGCCGATACGCCGGGCGCAGCGCACGCGCTGGCGCGGTTCGGGTCGGCGGCGATTACGATCGTGAAGGCGGGCGGAACGCTGGACGCGATCGCGCCGCTACCGGTCGCCGCCTTGCGGCTCGATCCGTCCGCGCTGACCGCAGCGCAGCGGTTTGGGCTTGAGCGTGTCGCCGATCTCCTCCCGATGCCGCGTGGCCCGTTGGCGCGACGGCTTGGGCGCGGGGCGATCGCGCGGCTCGATCAGGCGATCGGACGGATCGCCGAGCCGATCGATGGGGTCGTGCCGTTCGAGGCGCCCGGTGCGGAGCGTCGATTGCTTGAGCCGATCGGCACGCCCGAGGCGATCGGTCAGGTCATGGCCGATCTCGCCGACGATCTGTCCGGCGAACTCCGCAAGCGCGGGCTTGGCGCGCGGCAAGTGTCGCTGACCTTGCTGAGGATCGACGGCACCGAACAAATATTGGCGGTCGGGCTCGCGCGGGCCAGCCGTGACCCGCGCCATTTGACCCGCCTGCTGCATCTCCGGTTGGAATCGATCGATCCTGGCCTTGGCATCGAGGCCGGACGGCTGATCGCGCGGCATGTCGAACCGCTGGGCGCGGAAGCCTTGGAGGCAATCCTGCCGGGTGACGGTGACGCGACCGATATCGCCTCGCTGGTCGATCAGCTGGCCGGTCGGATCGGGCATCGGGCGCTGTTCAAGGCAGCACCGGTGGACAGCGATGTGCCCGAACGTGCTGTCGTACGGGTTCCGGCATTGCAGCATCCGACCGGGTGGCCCGCCTGGAAGCGGCCCGCCCGATTGCTCGCCCGACCGGAGCCCTTGTCAGGGGTGATCGCGCTCTTGCCGGATCATCCGCCGCGCCGTTTTGCCTGGCGCGGCCAGCTGCACGACGTGATCGCGGGCGACGGCCCCGAACGTATTCATGGCGAATGGTGGGTGCGCGACGGTGAAGTCTGGGCCGTGCGTGACTATTACCGGGTCGAGGATCGCGAGGGGCGGCGGTTCTGGGTGTTCCGGCGTGGCGATGGCGTCGAGCCGGATACCGGCGATCTCAGCTGGTGGATGCACGGGGCGTTCGGATGATCCGCCAAGCCCTAGGCCCTTTGCAGCAGCGGAAGCAGCTCTCCTCCGGTCCGTATCGCTTTCTCCGGGTTGATCGCGGGTGGCGCGATCGCCTGCACTTCGACGAAGGTCGTGGCGAGCGTCGACAGCCAGTCGGCCTTTGGCTGCCAGTGAATAGGCTCGCCGGCCGTCATCCAGTCCGGGACGCCGTCGCTGAAAACCCGGCTCTCGAGATAGAAGCGGGATCCTTGCAGCTTGCCGGAACGGGCGCCCTGTTCGGCGGTGTAGGCGCGCGAGAAAGCGAAGTTCGCCTGCAATTGGGGAACGATGTCGCTCACCCGCCGCACACCGGCGGCAGCGCTGATCGCTTCCTCTCTGGTGATGCGGCCGTCGGCGAGATCGTTGATGATCTTCGTGATGGCATCGTTCTGGGCGAGAATGCCACGATTGCTGCCGCGGGCGCGCAGACCCGCGGCAACAACGCCGCGCAATCCGACGCCGCCGAGCTTGCGATCGGCGTCCATCGCGGCCGTGTACAGGTTCCAGCATCGTTCGATGAAGGGCCATGCCTCGTCCGTCACCCGGACACCGATGTCGCGATAGGCGACGGCACCGTCGTTGATGACGAGCGTGGGAAACCGCGTTCGGCTGTGCTCGGCGACGACCTCCTGGAAACGCCGCAGCCGCGCGATCGCGTCCCTGGCTTCCGGACAGGTAGGATCGAACCCGGCCGTATTGAGCATCGCCCCATAGCCGCGAAGGTCCAACCAGAAGGCGAGCGATACGATCCTCGTCCCGGTGGAAGATGTCGCGCGCGTCGCCATGGCAATTTTCCCCTCAGGTGCGGTCTAGTCGGGCGCGGCTGTGAGCGCCAGTTGTCCTCCTCGGGCCTCTCCACACATGGCTAGCTATGTCGAATTGCACGTCACCAGCCATTTCTCGTTTCTGCGCGGTGCGTCCGCGCCGGAAGAACTCTTCGCAGCGGCAGCGCTACTCGGCCACCGGGCGTTGGGCGTTGCCGATCTGGGGACCGTTGCGGGCATGGTCCGCGCCTGGGAGGGACAGAAATCGACCAGGGTCCGGCTGATCCCAGGATCACGAATTGTGCTCGACGATGGCCGCCAGTTGCTTCTCTACCCGACCGATCGCGCCGCCTGGTCGCGGATGACGCGGCTGCTGACGGTCGGCAAGGCGCGCGCTGGCAAAGGCGGCTGCGACCTGCGCTGGTCGGATATCGCCGACTGGTCGGAAGGTCTCATCGCAATCCTGCTGCCCGACATGCCGGGCGAGGCACTGGTGCGCGACCTCGCCGATCTGCGCGCGGTGTTCGGCACGCGTGGCTATTGCGCGCTCACCTTGCGGCGCCGGCCCGACGATATGGTCCGGCTTCACGGACTGGCCGACAGAGCACGGAGTGCTGGCGTGCGGGCGGTGGCGACTGGCGACGTGCTCTATCACGCGCCCGAGGCACGATTGCTGCAGGATGTGGTGTCCGCGATCCGCGAAGGCACGACGATCGACCGGCTCGGCTTCCGGCGTGAGCGGCATGGCGATCGTCATCTGAAATCTCCGGGGGAGATGGAGCGCCGCTTCGCGGCGTTTCCCGACGCGATCCGTGCAACGGCCGATATCGCGGCTGCCTGCACCTTCGATCTCGGCGAGTTGAGCTATCAATATCCGCACGAGCGTGTGCTCGAAGGGCTGACGGCACAGGAAGCGCTGGAGCGGCTATCGCAGGAAGCGGCCGGGCGGATGTTTCCGGACGGCGTGCCCAAAGCCCATGCCAACCAGATTGCCCATGAACTCGCTCTCATCGGAAAGCTCAAATACGCGCCATACTTCCTGACGGTGAACGCCATCGTGCAGGAAGCGCGACGGCGCGGCATCCTGTGCCAGGGCCGCGGTTCGGCGGCGAACAGCTGCGTCTGCTTCGTCCTCGGGATCACGTCGATCGATCCGATCAAGCACGAGCTGCTTTTCGAGCGGTTCGTGTCGGGCGAGCGGCCCGAACCACCGGATATCGACGTCGATTTCGAGCATGAGCGGCGTGAGGAGATCATCCAGTGGATCTACGAGACTTATGGCCGTGACCATTCCGCGTTGACCGCAGTCGTCACCCGTTTTCGCGCGCGCGGCGCAATCCGCGAGGTTGGCAAGGCGATGGGGCTGCCCGAAGACCTGACATCGTCACTATCGGGACTGGTCTGGGGCTGGTCGGTCGAGGGGGTCGGCGAAAAGCAGGCCAAGGAACTCAACCTCAATCTATCTGACAGGCGTCTCCGGCTCGCCCTTGATCTTGCGAGCAAATTGATCGGAACGCCCCGTCACTTGTCGCAGCATCCTGGCGGCTTCGTGCTGACCCACGATCGGCTCGACGATCTCGTCCCGATTGAGCCCGCCGCGATGACTGATCGTCAGGTCATCGAATGGGACAAAGACGATATCGACGCATTGAAGTTCATGAAGGTCGACGTCCTGGGGCTGGGGATGCTGGGTTGCATGAACCGCGCCTTCAATCTGCTTGAGCAGGACAAGGGCATTCGCGTGACGATGGCCGACCTCCAGGACGACGATCCCGACGTCTATGCGATGATCCAGAAGGCCGACACGCTGGGCACGTTCCAGATCGAGAGCCGCGCGCAGATGTCGATGCTGCCGCGCATGAAGCCCAAGCAATTTTACGATCTCGTGATCGAGGTGGCGATCGTCCGGCCCGGCCCGATCCAGGGCGATATGGTGCATCCGTATCTGCGGCGGCGGGAAGGCAAGGAACGTCCCGAATATCCCCGGCCCGAACTGCGCGCGGTGCTCGAGAAGACGCTTGGTGTTCCCCTGTTTCAGGAGCAGGCGATGAAGGTCGCGATCGTGGGGGCGGGGTTCACCCCAGCCGAGGCTGACCAGCTGCGCCGCGCCATGTCGACCTTCAAACTGACCGGCGGGGTCGGGCATTTCTACGACAAGTTGGTCGGCGGGATGATCGCACGCGGTTACCCGGCGGATTTCGCCGAGCGCACGTTCAAGCAGATCGAGGGGTTCGGCTCCTACGGATTCCCGGAGAGCCATGCCGCGTCGTTTGCCAAGATCGCCTACGCATCATGCTGGATGAAGCATCATCATCCTGACGTTTTCTGCGCCGCCTTGCTCAATGCCCAGCCGATGGGGTTCTACGCGCCGGCGCAGATCGTCCAGGATGCGCAAGCGCACGGGGTCGAGGTGCTCCCGGTCTGCATCAACAAGAGTCGGTGGGATTGCACGCTCGAGACGGCGGGCAATGGGTTTGCGGTGCGGCTCGGTTTTCGACAGGTGCGCGGCCTCGCCAATGTGCATGGCGCCGCGATCGTCTCGGCGCGCGGGGAAGCGCCGTACGAAGCGGTTGAGGAGGTCTGGCGGCGGGCAGGGGTACCGCGCGCCGCGATCGAGCGGCTGGCCGAAGCCGACGCGTTTCATGGTCTCGGGCAGGATCGACGCCAAGGATTGTGGAAGGTGCGCGGGCTTGGCGAGGCACCGTTGCCGCTCTTTGCGGCGGCCGATGCGCGCGAGGTGGAATTCAGCCCCGAAGGGATTGAACCCAATGTCGCCCTTCGTCCGCTGACCGACGGACGCGAGGTGGTCGAGGATTATCGCACGATGCAGCTGTCGCTGCGCGGACATCCGGTTTCCTTCCTGCGCGATGATCTTGCGCGACGCGGGATCAAACGATGCGGTGATCTGCCATCGATCAAGGACGGCCGGCATGTCGAAGTCGCGGGGGTGATCCTGGTGCGGCAAAAGCCGGGCAGCGCCAAGGGCGTGCTGTTCATCACGATCGAGGACGAGAGCGGCGTGGCGCAAGGCATTATCTGGCCCGACCGCTTCGAGAAGTACCGGCGCGTCGTGATGTCGTCGTCGATGGTGAGCATCAAGGGGCGCCTCCAGAAGGAAGGGGAGGTCATCCACGTCATCGTCGACCGGATCGAGGATCTAACCCCAATGCTGCGCCAGATCGGCTCGATGGAATTTCCCCGTCGGACGGGTCGGGGCGATGGCGCCACGCATGCCGGTTCGCCCGATCGCGGCGAGGCGGGATGGGTGCCGAGACCGGCAACGCATTATCACCCGCCGTTTGCCGGCGGCGCCGATCCCGAGGATTTGATCCCGATTCGCTCCCATGACTTCCACTGATGCCCGGCTCATTGTCGCGCCACCAGCGGGTCATCGTCGATCTCGCCGTCCGTATCCTGCGCGCCGCGATGGCACGATCGACGACGAACAGGGTCGACACGATCGAGGTCCGCTTGGCCCTGCGCTGTTTGCTTCACCATTGTCCCGAGCGCTGGCCACTCGAGATGTTCTGGGATGCGGCGTCAGGCGAAAACGCCATCGGGCGAGCCCAAGGCTGTACGGCCGGGTTCAACGGAATCGTTCGGCAACTGCGCATCGCCAAGGTCTGGGACGATGCAAAGTGAGGCCGGGATTCCCTGCCAGGCCACCTATAGAAATTTTCGTGCCTGAGGATCCCAGCGCGTCGGCCGCACTTTCGACCAGAACGATCGCCTGATCAGTGCAAGGCCGTCCGGGAGCACCGCGCCTTGGCCTTCTTCCCTCGCTCGAAAGATGATTTCGGGGTTGAGCGGCTCCAGACCCTCGATCGCGCTTCCGGGTTCGGCTTGACCCCAGAAATGCGCGAAGACCGCTTTGGCAATGGTGGATTCGACGGCGAATATCGGGCGCTGAAACGGCATACCTTCTTCGTCCCAATGCAATACCCAGTGATGCTCCGCCTCGGGACCGTTCACGCTGAGAACGCGGTAGAGATAGGGAAAGCCGCCGGTGATCCACTGGCGGTCGAGCCAGGTAAACTTCAGAAGCGGCGACTGGATTTCCAAGCCGTTGTTTCTGATGGCGCCGCCGTAGGGCGTGCCGAGTGCGAGGCTTAGCGCGGTGGCCACATCCTGCTGCTGCACCAGGGCGAGGCTTCGACCACCGTCGTCCGCGACGCCACCGCCGCCGGCGGGCGCATAGCGGCCATGCGTGGTGTCTGTTGCAGTGTGATGAACGAGCAGTTCGGCCTTCGAGACCGATGTCATCCAGGCACCGACGCAATAGCCGTGACTGGCACGCGCGCCGTTCGCGAGCGTCACCCCAAGATGACGTTCGACCTGCTCGAGATACCCTTCCTCGACCGTATCATCGAACGGCGAGCGACCGGCGCTTCGCGTCCCCTTGGATTCGACCAGGCACGTGCCCTTGCCTTCGGCGGCGAAGACGAAGTCGGGCGTTCGGCCCGTCGTGCTGGCGGGTTTCAGATGTTCGAAATGACCCGCCCAATTATAGCCTGAGCGGATCATCGCGAGATAGGCGAGGCCAGTCCCTACCGTGCCGCTGAAATAGCTTTTGACGAAATCCTTGAAGGAGTCAGCGCTCGCCTCGACCGCGAAGTCGGGCCGAATATCGTCGACATGCTCGGCGACGAGCGCGCGGATCATCGATGCCTCGGGACCGGCGGCATTCGCCGCGACCGGGTGCATGTGGCTGCAGACCGCGGCGGCGAGATGGAACTCGTCTGCCGTGAAATCGAACGTCGTGGTGGCCAGCGGGCTGCCATCGGTGTGGGGAAGAGTGCAGATGTGCGGGGTCTGTCCGGTGACCTCGATCTGTTTGTTGCAATATTGCCAAGCCATTCCCGCCCCCAAAACCGTCGAGCCCTACCTCGAACAACAAACTGCCAGTATCAAGCGGGAGCACCAGCTCGAAGCAGATCGCTCGCGCGCACCGCATTAGGCCCGTGGACACCGTCTAGCACTGTGCAACACTGATCCGCTCCGGGATTGCCGTGATAGATTGGTGCGATGTCCGATGCTGTGCCCACATCGCCATTTTTGTCGAACGACCAAGCGGCCGAATATTTGAAGCTGTCGCCCCGCACGCTCGAAAAGCTCCGCGTGGTCGGTGGGGGACCGCAGTTTCGCAAGTTCGGACGCCGCGTGTTCTATGCGCTTCCCGAACTCGACGCCTGGGCAGGGTTGAGGATTTGCGATTCCACGTCCGATCTCGCCTGGAAGGGTATCGGGGTGGGCCGACCAATCCGGTCTGGAAATCCTCCGAAACCACCCGTATAGACGGCGCCGTTGTCGATCTGTTGCCGCGCATACGGTAGTTCGAACGGCATGCGGGCGTGGTGAAATTGGTAGACGCGCTGGACTCAAAATCCAGTTTCTGTAATGGAAGTGTCGGTTCGAGCCCGACCGCCCGCACCATCAAAATCCTTTAGATAGAACGACTTACGACCGGCGCCATCCGGTCGTGAAGCCGAGTGCGCGCAGCATCGTGAAGGTGTCGCAGCAACTGACCCCAAGAGTGCCGCAGACATCAGGAATCTTCCGATTCTGGCGCTGCTTCTTGGGTACAGACACCTCCGTGGTTACAACCCAGCGATCGGCGGGCGCTGAAAGCGCATAGGCGATCAGAAACGGGTCGCGTCCGACCTGCTCGATCTCTTGGTCGGTGAGATCCGCCGCGTATCCATCGGCGACGACCCGCGCCACAAGATCAGGATCAACCTCCTCTTCGAGCAACAGCGCATTGCGATTGTCTTCCTCACTGATCCATCCGAACAAGAGATCGCGTTCCTCGTCGCTCCCCCCGTCCTTCACTTCCTCGAAAATCTCGACCGGCATCTTGATGTCGCCCGCGTCGGCGCGGAAAGCCAGCCAATCCCAGAATTCGGGAACGCCGTTGACCGGATAATAGAGGTTGTGCGCCGTGATGAGCACGTTTGCATCGATGAGATACATCGTCATGCGATGCGCGCCGCGGCAAGAGCGGCGCCGCTCAAGAGTGGCTCGACGCTCCGCGGCTTTACACCAAGGACCTTCCCGGCCTTGGTTGGCGTCAGCGAGCCTCCGCTGACGCTACGCGCGACCAGTTTGAGCAACGCAGGGCCAAGCCGGTGGCGTCGCACTACGTAATAGTTAGGACCGCCTTCGCGATCGCGCGCCTGTTCGCGTTGCACAGCGCGACTGTCGCGCCACATTTGCCGGAATATGCCCCGCAGCTCGCGCCACGTCTCGGCGGTGATCAGGCCTGCGCGCAACAGCCGGTATGCCACCATCGATCGACTGAGAAGCCGGCCGCCGGCGAATTGATCGATCAGCTTTACGGCATCGCCGACGCTCGTCCCTCGACCAACTCCAACCTGCGGTAGCTCGTTCGGGGGCAGAAGAAACGCACTTGCGACATCATTACAAAATTGTTCGATGCGCGCTTCGGCGAAGCTGCCGCTGACGCCCGTTCGACCCAGCCACAGGTGAACCAGTTCGTGCAGCAAGGTGAACGACCAAGCCGAGCGGGCGTCTTGGTCGTTGATGACGATGAACGGGGCGAGGTCGTCTGACAGTGCGAAGCCGCGAAAGACCTCGACGTCGAGCGCGGTGTGGTGACTGCCGAGATTGCCCGCGAGCAAGACGAAAACGCCGGCAGCCTCGACCTTGTCGCGCAGCAGCGCGAACCCGCCCTCCGGCGAGGCCTGAGCACGAAATTCGGCGAGGTCGAGATCCAGCGTCCTTCGAATGCTGTGCAGGACGGGCGCCAGCCCATCCTCCATCTTCGCCGAGCCGACGAACGGAAGAGGGGCGGCGTCGTCCTCGTCTTCGAGGACCGCGCGGACCATTTGCTGACGTGCCCGGATGTCGCGGACCAGCGCGTCGACCAACGCTTCCGCGTCGGTGTGGCGCTCCGGGAGGTTCCGATAATCCTCGCCACGATCCCCGATGCGCGGCGGGGCACTCAGATAGAAGGTCAGCAGCGGACGCCGATATTGCTTCGCCATCTTGACGAGCATCGGGCGCGTAACTTCTTGCTCACCCGCCTCGAGCGCCCGAAGCCGATCGTCGGCCGCAACGCCACGTGCCTCCTTTATGCCCAGCCGATGCGCCGCGTCGTCGAGCGACAGCCCGGCGGTCTCGCGTGCCCAGCTAAGGATGTTAGGATTGATGGCAGGCATGACGGTTGCGAATATTCCCCCGGTCATCGAACCTTACCCCCCGAGGAATTGCGTGTCGATGGAGTGGGAAGGCGGCACCGCCGCCGACGGCTGTCGGCCCAAGCCACGAGATCGCCGACCATGTAATAGACGTGCCTGGCGTACCGACGGAACGGCGGGCCCCCGCCAACGACGCGGTGGTATCTCAGATAGTCAGTGCTGATCCCGAGAAAGCGGGCGGCCGCGATCGTTTCGATCAACAGTGACGTCTTTGATGTCAGACGGGGAAGGGGGCAGACTGCGGTCGATTGCGCCTGCCACGCCTCGAGGTCAGCGTTCGTATAGCGGATGGCGCGGCCGAACTCGTAATAGCTCGGGCCCTCACCTAGGCTGCGGTAACACGCCAGTGTATGCCGTTTCAGACCCAGCCGTTCTGCTGCTGCGGTCGGATCAATGAAGGGCAGCGGATCCACAGAGCCGCCGAATATAAGGCCAGCGCTGGCAGGGGCTTCATCGATCATTTGCGGCCCTCCGCATCGCGGGGACCGGTTGAGCTTGTTGGCTGGATCGCACGACGGCCCCGCCGGCGGCAATAACATCCAGTGGCACCGAAGCCGGTGCAGGCGAATCGGTTCCCGACTTCACAATCGCCGCGCGACGGTTGCCGACAATCTCGGCTGCCGCACGAACCTGCTCATCCTCGACATGGACGTAGCGCATGAACATCTCGATCGTCTTGTGCGCCGTCAGCGCCATCCCGACTTTCAGCGGGATGCCCGAATTCGCGATGTCGGTGGCGGCGCGATGCCGGATGCCGTGCGTGCCGAGGTGCGCGATACCGCTCGCTTCGAGGGTGCGCCGCCACGCCATCCAGTAGCTGGTCTTGCTCATGGGGCTCGTTGGCTTGGTGACCGCCGGCACGACATAAGGCGATCCGACGAACCGAGGGGCGCTGCGCAGCAGGTTATACGCCTCGTCGCTTAACGGCTTCGACATTCCGCCGGTCTTGCTGTCGGGCCAGATCACACGGCGTTCGTCGAAGTCGATCCATTCCCATTCGAGGCTGACGATCTCCGCCATGCGTGCGGCAAAGGCGAACTGCAGCCGGATCGCCAGAGTGTAGGTCGGATGCTCGAGGTGATGGGCGTCCGCTCGATCGAGATAATCGTAGAGCCTGATCAATTCGAGGTTCTTGATGAGCCGGGTGCGTTTTCCGTCGGGAAATTTCGGGATCAGGCGGCAGGGGTTGGTGCCCTCCGCGCGGTGCCCCCAGAGCTCGGCGCAGTTGAACATCTTCTTGAGCAGCGAAAGGAAGTGGTTGGCCGAGCAGGGCGTCGCCGCAAGATCGCTATGGGCGTTCGCCACGTCGACCCGAGTGACTTCCGACACTTTGTATTTGCCCAACGCAGGGATGATTTGATTCTTGATCAGGCAGCGGTTGCGCTTGACGGTGTTGGGCTTGTTATGGGGAATCGAATGGCGTTCGATGAACTCGTCGCAGAACTCCCTGATTGTGGGATTGAGGCGCTTCTTTTGTTTTTCGAGCGATGGATCCTTCCCTTCGCGAACATCGGCCAGCCATTTCTGCGCGATGGCGCGGGCCTGCTCGACGGTCAGTTCGCCATAGAGGCCAATCGCGGGCTTTCGGCGTTCACCGCCCAAGGTGCGATATTGCACCATGAAAACCTTGCGTCCTGATTTCGCGACCTTGCACAGGAAGCCGGGCGGCGTCGTGTCCCGGATTTCGTAGTCGCGGTCGTGAGGCTCGGCAGCCTCGACCACCTTTTTCGTGAGCTTGCGAACGGGCATCGATCGTCTCGCGAGCGCCCGACGATTCGCCTGATTCTAGGAGCCATATAGGAGCCGAGCGGCGGAAAAGTCGGGCGTAGTTAATCCAACGCCAGAAAATGCTACCACTCGGAAAAGTATTGATATACAGATGCTTGTCTTAGTGAGGCGTAGTCTGGCGAGGACCGTCGTAGCCCGGATTTCTTGGCTCAAAATCCGGTTCCGCAAGGAGTGTCGGTTCGAGCCCGACCACCCGCACCACCTTCGTTGCATCGTCACGATCCGCCCGTGCCGGTGATACGGAGCGCGCCGATATAGCGCGGCCGGTCCAGCTCGACGGCTCGCTTATCCGTGCCGCGCAATCACCGCCGCATAGCCATCGAATCGCCAGTCGGTGACGTTGCCGACGGTTTCGACGGCTTGCCAGCGATCGGGCCGGGCGGGGCGCCATTCGGTCGGCGCGGACGTCATGTTGAACACGCACAGCAAGGTCTCTTCCGGCGTCGAGCGTTCGATCGCCAGGATCGTCTCGCTCGCCTCGATCACGCGCGCGTCGCCCTGCATCAAGGCCGGGCTCGCATGGCGGAAGGCGAGCAGTCGCCGCGTCAGGTTGAGGAGCGACGCCGGATCCTGGTTCTGCCGGTCGACCGCGATCGCCAGATGATCCTCGCCGATCGGTAGCCAGGGTGTTCCGGAGCTGAACCCGGCATGGTCGTTGGCGGTACCGCGCCACGGCATCGGGGTGCGCGCGCCGTCGCGCGACAAGGTCAGCGGCCAGTTCGAGATCGCCTCGGGATCGCGCAGCGCCTCGAACGGAATGTCGACCTGGGTGAGGCCGAGTTCCTCGCCGTTGTAGAGGAAGATGTTGCCGCGCAGCGAGACGAGCAGCATCAGCTTCAGCCGCGCGAAGGCCTCACGGTGCTCGGGCGCGGCCCAGCGCGAGATCGCGCGTGGTGCATCGTGGTTCTCGAATGCCCAGCTCGGCCAGCCGGTGCCCGGCGTGTCGGGCCATTGCGCGAGCGCGTCGCGCACCAGCGCCGGTGTCAGTTTCTCGGCGTAGAGGAAGTTGAAGCCATAGGCCGAGTTGAGCCGCTGTTCGCCTTGGGTGAAGGCGTGCATCTCGGCCTCGGGGCTCGGGCCGCCGACCTCCGCGACGGTGAAGGTCGCGCCGTAACGGTCGAGCAAGGCACGCAGCCGCTCGAGGAAGGCGGGGATTTCCGGCTGGCTCTGGTTGTGGAGGTGCTGCTGGAAGTCGAATGAGCGCGTGCGCGGCCCGGGCGGCGCTGGCGGATTGTCGGTCAGTGCAGGGTCGTGCATCGAGAAGTTGATCGCGTCGATGCGGAAGCCGTCGACGCCGCGGTCGAGCCAGAATTTCGCGACGTCGAGCATCGCATCCTGCACTGCGGGCAGGTGCATGTGGAGCTGTGGCTGCTCGGGCAGGAAATTGTGCATGTAATATTGCCGCCGTGGTGCGCTCCACGTCCAGGCGGGGCCGCCGAATACCGATTGCCAGTTGTTGGGCGGTGTGCCGTCGGGCCTGGCGTCGGCCCAGACGTACCAGTCGGCCCGCGCGTTATCGCGGTCGGTGCGGCTTTCGAGGAACCAGGGGTGGCGGTCGCTGCTGTGCGAGTAGACTTGGTCGATCAGCACCTTGAGCTCGAGCGCGTGCGCGCGGGCGACCAGGGCGTCGAAATCGGCGAGGGTGCCGAAGATCGGATCGACGTCGCGATAATCCGACACGTCATAGCCGAAATCGAGCATCGGCGAGGTGAAGAAGGGCGACAGCCAGATCGCATCGACGCCGAGGCTCGCGACATGGTCGAGATGCGCGGTGATCCCGGGCAGGTCGCCGATGCCGTCGCCGTTCGAATCGGCGAAGCTGCGCGGGTAGATCTGATAGATCGCCGCCCCGCGCCACCAGTCGCGCGCAGCGTGGATGGCGGGTAGGGGGGCGGTGTCGTTCACTGGGCCTCGCAGATGATGAAGTCGAGCGCGTCGAGGCTGACCTTGAGGCTGCCCGGCGCGGTGGCTTTGCCCTCGCAGCGCCCATGGAGCGCGGTGAAGGCGGTGGATTTGTCGTCGACGAGCACATTGGCGGTGACCGGCGCGGTCGAGGTATTGAATGCGATCAGGATTTCCTTGCCGGTGTCGGGATCGAACCGCGAGACGGCGAACAGCCCCGGCTTGTCGCCCCAGGCGCGCGGCGCTTGGCGCCCGCGGGTCAGCGCACGGTGGCTGGTTCGGATACGCGCGAGCTCGGCGATCGTCCTGAAGATCGGGTTCTCGGTGCCGAAGCTGGGCGTGGCAGTGGTCTTGGTCGTGCCGAGCAGCCTGGTATCGTTATAGACTGCGACCTTGCTGGCGAACATGTCCTCGCGCGCGAGCTGGTCGCCGCCCTTGCCGACGAAACCCTGCTCGTCGCCGTAATAGATCGTCGGCACACCGCGCAGCGTGAGCAGCATCGCATGGCCGAGAATGACGCGCTTCAGTACCTCGTCATCGCTCGCCTGCGGCATGCCCGCCTTCACGAACATCGCGAAGCGCCCCATGTCGTGGTTGCCTAGGAAGGTCGGCAGCGTCCGCGCGGTCGCCTCGCCATGCTCATAGGCGGCGTCGCCGAAGAACATATGGAACAGCTCGCTGGTCGGCGCGCCGCGAGCGACGGTATCCGCCACCGCGCGCTCGAACGCGAAATCGAGCACGGCGGGCAGCTTGTCGACGCGCGTGTGCGCGGCAAGCCGCGCGACGTCGAGGTCGCCGGTGAACACCTCGCCAAAGATGTGGAAATTGGGAATGCCCCTGGCCTTGGCGCGTGCCAACATCGCGGGGACGAACGCTCGCCAGAAGGCGGCGTCGACGTGCTGCGCGGTGTCGATGCGGAAGCCGTCGACGCCGAAATCGTCGATCCACTTGCCGTAGATTTGGATCATCCCCGCGATCACGCGCGGATTCTCGGTCATCAGGTCGTCGAGCCCCGAGAAATCGCCGAGCTGCGAATCCTCGGTCGAGAAGGTCGAGTCGCCGCGATTGTGGTAATAGATCGGGTCGTTGAGCCAGGCCGGGGACTTGGCCTTCTCCTCGCCCTTGGGGAGGTAGGGGGTATAGGCCCAATTGGGGTCGGTCAGCCTGGCGTAATTCTTCGGAGTCTCGATGCCGTCGCCGAGGAAGCCCTGATTGATCGCCGGGCCGCCGACGCCGCCGCGGCGGGTATAGGGATAGTCGGCGCGGTTGCGGTAGGCACAGGGCTTGTCGGGCTCGCACTCGCGATATTTGATCACGTCGGCGGTGTGGTTGGCGATGATGTCCATATAGACTTTCATCCCGCGCGCATGCGCCGCGTGGACGAGTGCCTTGAAGTCGGCGTTGGTCCCGAAATGCGGGTCGACCCGGGTGAAGTCGGTGATCCAATAGCCGTGGTAACCGGCGGATTCGTTGCCCTTGGGACCCTGGACCGGCTTGTTCTTGAAGATCGGCCCCACCCAGAGCGCGGTCGCACCCAGCGCCTGGATATAGTCGAGCCGCTCGAGCAGCCCCTTGAGGTCGCCGCCATGGTAGAAGCCCCTGGCGGTCGGGTCGAAGCCAGTAACCAGGCGATCGCCTTTCAGTCCGCCGGCATCGTTGTTCGGGTCGCCATTCTCGAACCGGTCGGGAAGGACGAAATAGATCACCTCGTCCTCGGGCAGGCGGTCGCGATACGACGCGGCTGCAGGCTGCGGACCGGCGTTCGCAATCTGCGGCACCGCGACGAGCGAAATCCCGAGGGCGAGCGCGCGAACGAGAGCGTTCATGGTAATCGATCTCCTTGTCGACCGCGCAAGGCCAGGCCCTCGTCCAGTCGTGACGGCCGGGTGCCGCCGGATGGAGAGCCGGCGGCACCGCACCGCTTCACACCTACCAGAATTTGAAGGTCAGACCGGCCGTATAGGTCGCGCCGTATTTCTCGTAGATGTCGACCTGCCGCTTGTCGTTGTTGAGATAGGTGACGAACGGCATGTTGGTCAGGTTGCGTGCCTGGGCGTAGAGCGACAAGCCGTTGAGCGCGCCCGACTTGAAGTCATAGCCGATCTGCACGTCGAGCGCGGACCCGCCCTTGGTCAATTTGTACGCCGGCTGCGCACCAAAGGCCTGGTATTCGCCGAGATAGTCGCTGCGATAGCTGTAGCTGGCGCGCGCCTCGAAACCCCATTTCTCGAAATAGAGCTGCGCTTGTGCGACCCATTTCGACAAGCCCGGCAACGTCACCGGGCGACCGTTGTCGAACCGGATGACGCTGTCGGCATAGGCGACGCTGCCGGTCACGCCGAAGCCGTCGAGCGCGCGGGTCAGCATCGAGAAAGGAGCAACACCCGACAATTCGAAGCCCTGTACATAGCCGCGTCCGGTATTGGCCGGCGCGGTGACCCAGCCCATCGTCGTGTAAGGCGGTTGCACAGTGGTCGGGATCTGACCCGAGAAGCCGGACAGGTCGGCGATGTAGCTCTTGCCCGACTGAACGAAGTTGGTGATGTCCTTGTAATATCCCGCCAGTGCGATCTTGCCCTGATTGTTCGCGAAATACTTCTCTAGCGACACGTCGACATAGGTGGAGAAATAGGGGCGCAGGATCGGATTGCCGCCATTGCCGGACAATGGCGTGAACTGGCCGTTGTAGGACTGGTTGGGATCGGTCTGGACCGCCGTCGCGGTCACGGTGTAGGACGGATTCTCGTCCGAGAGGCGCGCGCGCGCGAGTGTTCGTCCGGCACCCATGCGCAGGATCGTGCTGGAGGTGAACGCCAGATTGAACGTCGCCTGGGGCATGAAATAGGTATATTTGGTCTTGAAATAGGTCGGTACGACCGTGTTCGTGTCGATCGCCGCAAAGCCGGCCGAATCCTGCAAGGTATGGATCACCTGGCCACCGATGTTGCCGTTGATCCGGTGGCCGCCGACATCGCCGTCGAAATTGAGCTGGGCATAGCCGGTCAGGATGCGCTCGCGCACCCACCATTGCTTGGTGGCTTCGCTGGGCTGCTCGTTGCGGAAGCTGTCGAGCAGATCGACCGCCGAATCGATATCGTACGCCAGGATTCGCGTCCCCGACACTTCGAACGGGCTGACGGTGCCGATCACGATCGACGACGGAATCGCCAGCGTGTTGGCTCCGTTCGGCGGGATCAAATAATAGCCGGTGAAGGCGTTGACCTTCTTCTCGTCGCTATAATAGGCGCCGACTTCCCAGCTTTTGAGCACGTCGGCGTCGATGTCGCCCTGGAACGAACCGCGCAGCGTCTTGACCCGGTCGGTGAAGTCCGGCTCGTTGATATAGCCGGCCTGCGGCACCGGGCCGCTATGTTGGGGCGTCGAATAATAGCCCCATCCCTGCGGGTCGGTGAACACCATGGTCGACAGGTTGGTATAGTCGAGGTTGGAGTTGAGCGCGTAGGTGCCGTTGGGCTGTAGCGTCAGCGTGCTGATCTGCGACGCGCCGGAGCGAGTGAAGCTCGTGCCGGTATAGGTCTCGATCGCATTGTCGTGGCGATGCGCGCGCGAATAGCTGGCGTCGACGACGAACCTGATCGTATCGGACAGCTTCGCCTTGGCGTTCCAGCCGATCGCCCAGGTGTCGGCATCGCGGGTGTTGAGGTTGTTGCGCTGCACCGGCCAGGTCGGATTGAAGGTCAGGCTGGTCGGCCAGCCGTCGGCGCCGGCCGTTGCGCCGGTCAGTGCGACGCCGCCGCCATAGGCCAGCGGCATTTCCACGCCGCGGAAATATTCGCGGGTGGTCGAATGCGAATAGAGGCCGTCGATGCTGGTCTCGAACGCATCGCTCGGGTGCCATACTACATGGCCGAACCCAGACTGGCGCTTCAGCTCGTTGGTTGCCGAATACCATTTGGCGCCGCCGAGCACGTTGCCGTTGTATCCCCAGGTGCCATAACCTTGGGTTTGTACCGGCGACGAGATGGCAGAGCCGGCCAGCGACACGCCGATCGTGTCGTTGGCGAAATGGTCGGTGAAGACGATCGAGCCCTTGTAGCCCTTGCTGTCGGCATCGGGGTTGAGCTTGCCCACGCCGTTGATCTCGCCCTGCACGTTGACGGCAAGCTGGCGCTTGGCGGCCAGCGGATCGATCGTCATCAGGTTGACGGTGCCGGCCAGGCCCTGATTCATCAGGTCGGCCGATGGCGTCTTGATGACGTCGATGCGGCTGAACAGGTCGCCCGGAAACTGATCGTATTGAAAGCGGCGATTGTCGTCGATCGTCGCGACGACGCGGCCGTTCAGCGTCGCCGTGGTGAAGTCGGGGCCGAAGCCGCGGATCGACAGATAGGTCGCGCGACCGGAATTCTGCTGCGCGGTCACGCCCGGCAGGCGGGCGAGCGCGTCGGTGATCGAGACATCCGGCAATTTGCCGACATCTTCGGCCGAGAGCGATTCGATGATCTGGGTCGCATTGCGCTTTGCCGAGATCGCCGAACGCAGCGATTCACGGAAGCCGGTGACGACGATCTCGCCGGCGCCGGCATCGTCGGCTTGCGGCGCCGCGGCGGGGGCGGGCGTGGCCGTGTCCTGCGCGAGCGCCGGCGACGCGATCACCGTCAGCGCGCCGGCAAGCGCGATGCCGCTCGCGCGCATGGCGAGCTGGGTACGACGGTTCGAACGGAAAGCAGTCATCAATTCCTCCCCTTGCAACCGCGCCACGTTTGGCTGGCGGTTCGACGGTGCCGACACGGCGCGTGCGGATGCATTGCGATTATGGTGCAGTCGGGGTGGGGCCAAGTTGGCCACATACGTATTCAGAAAATATGCGTTGGCCGGTGTTGCGTCACTGCATCGCCGCCGGTCAGTGTGAGATGGCGGCAAGAATCCGGTAGCTCCACGGCGCGAGCCTGATGCCGGTTGCCCGCGTCACCGATACCGCCGAGCCATCGGCGAAGTCGGTATAGTCACCCTCGCTCGGGCCGTCGGTGAAGCCGATCATCTGGCTGTCACCCGACAGGTTGAACAGCGCCAGGACCTTGTCGCCGTTCTTCTGCCGGACGAACGACAGCACCTTCGACGGCGCGGTGTTGACCACCGGAATCATTGCGGCTCCCCATGGCGCGTTCCACAACGCGGGATGCGCCTTGCGGAACGCGATCAGCCGCCGGAACAATGCGTCGTTGGGATGGTCGCGCCACTCGATCGGGTCGCGCTCGAAGAATTTGAGGCGCTTGGGATTGCCCGCTTCCTGGCCGTTGTAGATGAGCGGGATGCCGTCGCCGACGAACGACAGGGCGATCGCGTCGGGCAATGCCTTGCCGAAACGCTCGAATTCGGTGCCATCCCAGGCATTCTGGTCGTGGTTCTCGGTATAGACCATGCGCATCGCCTCGGCTGGCCAGGCGCTCTGGTTTTCCGAATAATAGCCGAACAGCGCGCCGACATCGGCCTTGCCCGCGGCGATGTCGGCCATCGCGTTGTTCCATTTCCAGGCATAGCTGGCGTCGAACGCCTTGCGGTGGACGTCGCGCTGGTCGAACTCGGCGAGCATGAAGACCGGCCTGATGCGGTCGAGCTGGCGCCGCGCATTCTCCCAGAAATCGAGCGGGACGTAACCGGCAACGTCGCAGCGAAAGCCGTCGACGCCCGCAGTCCGCACCCAATATTTCATCGCGTCGGTCATGTAGCGGCGCAAACCGGGCTGCGAATAATCGAGGTCGATGATGTCGGACCAGTCCCACCACGGGGTGGGACGGTTGGCGCCTTTCCAGTCGTGCTCGTACCAGTCGGGATGGATCGCGTGGATCGGATTGTCCCAGGCGGTATGGTTGGCGACCCAGTCGAGGATGACGTGCAGCCCCAGCCGGTGCGCGGTCGCGACGAACGATTTGAGATCGGCGAGCGTGCCGAATTCGGGGTTCACGCCATAATAATCGCGCACCGAATAGGGGCTCCCGAGGCTACCCTTGCGGTGCTCGACGCCGATCGGGTGCACCGGCATCAGCCAGATGATGGCGACGCCGAGCGCCTTGAGGCGGGGAAGCTGCTTCTCGGCCGCCTTGAACGTGCCCTCGGGCGTGAACTGGCGCGTGTTGATCTGGTAGAGCACGGCGTCCCTGGACCAGGCTGGGTGCTTCAGCGTGACATAGGGTTTGGCGGTATAAGGATCGGGCGCCTTGGTCGCCGCAGCCGCCTGTGCCACCGTGAACCCGGCCAGCAAGGCGAGCGCGATCGATTTGAGCATCTAGTCCTCCCATTATCCGCGCACTTTGCCACGTCGGTCCGGCGGCGAGCGCTGAATACGTATGTGATGACGTTCCGGCGCGCCCGGCGCTGGCCTAGTCTCCCGCCTGCCGCCCCCGGGACGAGAGGGCGTTCGGGGAGGAACGATTGCCGGACAGTCAATACGCGCGCGGGCCCTATCGCGCCGTCCCGCGCCTCGCTACATTCCTGCCCAACAGGCCGCAGCCGACGGCTGAGGGGAGAAGCCGTCGGGACATGATCACCGACAAACCGACGTCGTTCGATATTGCGCAACGCGCGGGTGTTTCCCAACCGACGGTGTCGCGCGCGCTGCGCGGTGATCCCACCGTCAGCGAGGCGACGCGCAAGCGGATCGAAGCGATCGCGGCGCAGCTCAACTACAAGGTCGACAAGAACGCCTCGTCGCTGCGGAGCCGCCATACCAACACGCTGGCGCTGCTGTTCTTCGAGGATCCGACCCCCGACGAGTCGCTGATCAATCCGTTCTTCCTGTCGATGCTCGGCTCGATCGCGCGGACCTGCGCACTGCGGGGATACGACCTGCTGACCTCGTTCCAGCAGCTCTCGTCCAACTGGCATGTCGATTACGAGGACAGCCACAAGGCCGATGGCATCATCCTGCTCGGCTATGGCGATTACGAGACCTATCGCGCGCGCCTCGAACAGCTCGAGGCGCAGGGAACGCATTTCGTTCGTTGGGGGTCGGTCCAGGCGGGCCAGCCGGGGATGACTATCGGCTGCGACAATGTCCGTGGCGGGCAGGATGCGGTCGCCCATCTGGTCGGGCTGGGGCGGCGCCGGATCGCGTTCCTCGGCCAGAATTCGAGCCACTCGCCCGAACTCGCCGATCGTTATCGCGGCGCCTGCGCGGCGATGCTGGAGGCGGGGATCGACCCCGACCCCGCGCTTCAGGTCGATGCCATCACCACCGAAGCCTCGGGCTATGACGCGGCCAACGAATTGCTGCGGCGTGGTGTCGCGTTCGACGCGATCTTCGCGGCGAGCGACCTGATCGCGATCGGTGCGATGCGTGCGCTCGGTGAAGCCGGGCTCGACGTGCCGGACGATGTGTCGGTGGTCGGGTTCGACGACATCCCCGCGGCGAGCCTGTCGCACCCGCCGTTGACCACGATCGCGCAGGATTATGCCAAGGCGGGCGCGGCGCTGGTCGACACCCTGCTGCGCCAGATCCGCGCGCAGCCGGCCGAGGCGGCGATGCTGCCGCCTAGGCTCGTCGTCCGTCGCTCGACGGCGCCCAAGGCATGAGCCCGCTCCCGGCGGAAAAGCCGCGCCAGAGCTGGCGCGGGCTGTGGAACATCTCGTTCGGCTTCTTCGGTATCCAGATCGCGTTCGGGCTGCAGAACGCGAATTTGAGCCGCATCTTCCAGACGCTGGGTAGCGACGTCGGAAGCCTTGCCCTGCTGGCGATCGCGGCGCCGGTCACCGGGCTGCTCGTCCAGCCGGTGATCGGCCATTTCAGCGACCGGACCTGGGGGCGGCTGGGGCGGCGGCGGCCTTATTTCCTGGCCGGAGCGGTGCTCGCGGCGCTGGCGTTGGCCGGCATGCCCAATGCCACCGCGTTGCTCGCCGCAGCACTCCTGCTGTGGGTGCTCGACGCCTCGATCAACGTGTCGATGGAGCCGTTCCGCGCATTCGTCGGCGACATGGTCGCGCCGTCGCAACGTACGGCCGGCTACGCCTTCCAGACCGGATTCATCGGTGCCGGCGCGGTGATCGGCAGCCTGGCGCCGTTCGCCATGGCGAAGCTCGGGATCAGCAACGTCGCTGCCGCCGGGGAAATTCCACTGTCGGTCCGCTATGCTTTCTATCTCGGCGCGGTGATGATCTTCGGCGCGGTGCTGTGGACCGTGATCACGACACGCGAATATTCGCCCGAGGAGTTGCGCGGTTTTGGTGCCGTCGAAGCGGGGCAGGGGCATGAAGTGCCGGTGGCGCCGCGCGGCGGCTTGTGGTGGCTGCTCGCCGGCCTCGCGGTGGTTGCCGGGGTCTGGTGGTTCGCGCTGGAACGCGACCTCTATGTACTTGGTGGAGCGCTCGCGGCATTCGGCCTGCTCGGCCTGATCGCGGCGGTGATGGTGCGCGGCGGCGGCGACAATGCGCTCGTCCAGATCATGAGCGACCTGTCGCGGATGCCCGACCAGATGAAGCGGCTGGCGCTGGTCCAGTTCTTCTCCTGGGTCGCGCTGTTCATCATGTGGATCTACACCACGCCGGTGGTCGCGCAGTACGTGTTCCATTCCACCGACACCACCGCCCGGGCCTATAATGACGGTGCCGACTGGGTGGGGGTATTGTTCTCGGTCTATAACGGCGTCGCCGCGCTCGCCGCGTTCGTGCTGCCCGTGCTGGCGAAGCGGATCGGTGCGCCGCGCACGCACATGCTCTGCCTCCTGATCGGCGCTGTCAGTTTCGCCTCGCTGCTGGTCGTTCGCGACCAGCAGATGCTGTTGCTGCCGATGGTCGGGATCGGTGTCACCTGGGCGTCGATCCTGACGATGCCCTATGTGATCCTCGCGGGCGTGCTGCCGCAGCACAAGCTCGGCATCTGCATGGGCATCTTCAACTTCTTCATCGTTCTGCCCCAGCTGCTGGTCGCGACGGTGATGGGCGCGATCATCCGCACCTTCTTCCCGACCCAGCCGGTCTGGACGATGGCGTGTGGTGCGGTGGTGCTGGTGCTGGCCGCCGCGGCGATGCTGCGCGTCAAGGACGAGCGGGAAATCAGCGCGGCAGCGTAATCGTCGCCGCGAGTCCGCCTTCGGGCCGGTTCTCCAGCCGGATGTCGCCGCGCGCCTCGCGCACGATCGCGCGGGCGAGCGCGAGGCCCAGGCCGATCCCCCCGGTTTCCTTGTTGCGCGAGCCCTCGAGACGGGTGAACGCCTCGAACACCTCGGCGATGCGTTCGGGAGGGACACCCGGGCCGTTATCGCACACGATGATCTCGACCGTCCGCGCATCCGAGCGCAGCGACACCTCGGCGCCACCGCCATATTTGACGGCATTCTCGATCAGGTTGCGAACCGCCCGGCGCATCAGCGAGGGCCGCAGGTACATCGTCAGCCGTTCGGTCTCGGCGAACTCGACCGGCTTGCCGAGATCGCGGAAGTCGGCGACCACCGCGTCGACCAGCGCCGCCAGGTCGACCTCGGTCGCCTGTTCGCTGGGACGGCCGAGGCGCGCCAGCGACAGGATGTCGTCGAGCGTGCGGTTCATCTCGTCGATCGTGTCGGCCATCCGCGCGCGATCGTCATCGTCCTCGACCGATTCGATGCGTACGCGCAGCGCGGCGAGCGGGGTGCGCAGATCGTGCCCGATCGCCCCCAGCATGCGGTCCTTTTCCTCGAGCATCGCCGTGACGCGCGTTCGCAGCTCGTTGAAGGCGGTGATCAGCGTGCGCACGTCGTACGGTCCGGTTTCCGGGATCGCGCTGGCGGAATCGCCGGGATGGAAGCGCTGCGCGGCCTTGGAGAGTGAGCGCAGCGGCTGGGCGATCCGCCGCGTCGCCAGCAACACCGGCAGCAGCACGATCGCGTAGAGGACCAGGGTCTGCCCGATCAGGCGGGACAGGAACGGCCATTCCGAATCCTGCCACGGCACGGCCGCCGCCCACCAGCCGACCTTGGGCTGCTCCACCGCGATCAGTAGTTCGTGGCGGGCGAAGCGATAGCGTTGCGCGCGGACGCGCGACATCTTGGCGAAGCGCGGGTCGTCGGAACGGAGCGGCCGGATGCCGGTGACCACTTGCTCCACCGGAATGCCCGCCTCGACCAGCCTCGCGCGCAACGCCTCTTCGACGTCGGATCGCCGACGCAATCCGCCTTCGATCGGATCGGACGGCCAGGGACGAGAACGGAAGCGATCCCATGGCGTCTCGTCGCCCACCGGAGGGGCGGGCGCGATATCGAGCGGGGGCTCACTGTGGTGATTGCGCGGTCCCTGCGATGCGTCGATGATCCGCGCGGCGACGGGACCGACCGTCTGTTCGAGCCGGAACGCCTGACGGTCGCGCAGGCTCAGGCCGAAATTGATCGCCTGGGCGACGAACAGTGCCACCGCGACGAGCACGGCCATCTGTCCGGGGAGGTTGCGCGGCCATAGCCTCAAAGCCGGGTGACCTCCGCGGCAAGCGTGTAGCCGCCACCCCAGACCGTCTTGATGACCGACGGATTCTTGGGGTCGGGTTCGATCTTGCGGCGCAGTCGGCTGACCTGATTGTCGATCGCGCGATCGAATGCCATCGCCTCGCGGCCCTGAGTCAGGTCGAGCAACTGGTCGCGGGTCAGCACCTGACGCGGGCGCAGCACCAGCGCGAGCAGCAGATTATACTCGCCGGTCGACAGCGGTACCGACACGCCCTGACGATCGACCAGCGCGCGCTCGCCGCTCTTCAACACCCAGCCGGCAAAGGCGTAGGAGCCGCTTTCGGGGGCGTGCTGGCGCGTGCCGCTGCTCGCGGCGCGGCGCAGGATGACGCGGGCGCGGGTCGCGAGTTCGCGCGGCGAAAACGGCTTCACGACATAGTCGTCGGCGCCCATTTCGAGCCCGACGATGCGATCGGTTTCCTCGCTCTTCGCAGTCAGCAGGATGACCGGGATGTCGCCGGTCGCGCGGATATGGCGGCACAGGCTGAGCCCGTCCTCGCCCGGCATCATGATGTCCAGGATGACCAGGTCGATGGCATAAGCCGCCATCCGCGTCCGCGCGCTTTCGGCATCGCCCGCCTGGGTGACCCGGAAACCCTGCTTGGTGAGATATTGCGCGAGCGGCTCGCGGATCGAACGCTCGTCGTCGACCAGCAGAATATGCGGAGTGCCACTCATGGGCACGTCGCTAGTCATTGATCGGCCCCCTGAAAAGCCCCCGGGATGCGATTGGAGAGAGAGGGCCGGGCGGGTGAGGAGGGGCACCCGCCCGGCAGCCAGGGCACATGGGGATTATTGCCCGGGCTTGTCTCTTACTGCGCAGGGGGCGGGGGCGGCGGCGCATCGCCACCGTTGCCGCGCCGTCCGCGCATTTGTCCCATCGCGTCGCGCGCAGCCTGGCGCTCCGCCGCATCGATCTTGCCGTCCTTGTTGGTGTCCATCCGGTCGAAACGCGCCGCGGCCTGCGCGCGGAATTCGTCGCGGTCGATCACACCGTCGCCGTTGGTGTCGAGCCGCGCGAACATCCGCTCCGCGAAACCGTGGCGGACCGGTCCGGCAGCGCCGGCGGGCGGTGGCGGCGCAGCGCCGTCGGCTCCCGGCGGAGGAGGCGTACCCGGTCCGCCCATCGGGCGGTGCGGCCGCAATTCGTCCGGAGTGAGCTTGCCGTCCTTGTTAACGTCCAGGCGGTCGAAGCGCGCATCGGCACGCGCCATCTCTTCGTCGCGGGTGATCACGCCATCGCCGTTCGCGTCGCCCTTGGGTGCAGGCGCGGTCTGCGCGACACTGGGGGCGATCGCGGCGATCGCCGTGAACCCCGTGCCCGCGAGCACTGCAGCCAGGAAAACTCGGTTCATCGCTATGTCCTCGACCGGACGAGGGGCCATCCCCCGCCATCGCCGACCTTGTCGCTGCTGTGTGTCGCGGACGCGTGTCAGTCCATGACGAAATTGTCGCAAATTGTAGCCACTGCCCGGGCGGTCGCCGGGATCAGGCGAAGATCGCGACGCTCTGCATCTGCTCAGCGACGGGCTCACCGTCGGCGTTCCAGATCATCATTTCCTGGCTCGAGCTGCCTGCCCTGGCGTAATCGGCATTGGCCCGGAGCAGCCACCAGCCGTCGGTAGTCCGCGGGCGAGCGCCGAGCAGGTTGAGCTGCCAGGTCATCGAGCTGACCGGCGCCGGACCGCCGATCAGCTTGAGCGCGGCCGGCGGCAGGCAATCGGCGACCGCGATCAGCTCAACCATCGGATCGAGCCCGTCGCGCTCGTTGAGCCGTACCCAACGCAGCCATTCGGCGGGGCCGACGGTCGCGTCGCGACGGTCGAGCAACTCGAAATTGCGCGTGAAGGACACCGCGGAATTGCCCTTGAAGGTCGTGTCGCCGGGTTGCGGTCGCGGGAAATCGGGCGCGGAGCCGACCTGATGGTCGAGCGTTGATTCCACCGCGCTCATGAACACGAAAGTCGCGCGCAGCCCGAGTCCGGCGTCGCTCTCCACATCGGCCTGGACGAAGGCGGCGTTGCGGCCACGGCGCAGGCGGCTGGTGCGGATGACGACATCGCCCGACAGCGGGCCGATGAACGCGACGAGCGCCGAGCGCAGCGGCGGCAGGTCCTCGTCCGATTGCTGTGCGGTGTGCAGCGCCAGCGCCGCCGACAGCCCGCCATAGCTGGTCCGTCCCTGCAACCAGGCGTCGGGAATGGTGCCGCGCCAGCCGCCCTCGATCGGCTGCAGCGCGTCGATGATCTGCTTGAGGCCCGGCATGCTTCCCCCCTTGTTCTCTATGTCAGGCGTGCTCGGCGGCGAGGCGATCGCGCAATTCGCGCTTGAGGACCTTGCCGATCGCGCTGCGCGGCAGTTCGTCGATCGGATGGAGCGCCGACAGGCGCTGCGTCTTGCCGAGCTGGTCATTGGTCCAGGCCATGATCGCGTCGGCCGAGGCGTCGACGCCGCTATGGGGCACGTAGAAGCCGATGGGGGTTTCGCCCCATCGTTCCGACGGCACGCCGATCACGGTGCATTCCGCGACGGCCGGATGCTGCTTCAGCACCGCTTCGAGATCGACCGGATAGATGTTGAACCCGCCCGAGATGATCAGATCCTTCTTGCGGTCCATCAGGATCAGGAAGCCGTCCTCGTCGAACCGGCCGATATCGCCGTGGCGGATGAAGCGGTTGCCGTCCCCATCGTACCATTCGGCGTCCGCGGTTGCCTGTTCGCGACCGTGATAGCCGGTCATCATCGCCGGCGACCGGCCGACGACTTCGCCCGCCTCGCCTTGCGCGACCTCGTTGCCCTCGTCGTCGATCAAGCGCATGTCGTGACCAGGCAATGGCTGCCCAACCGTGTGCAATTTGTCCGGGAAGGCGGTACAGTCGAGTCCGGCCGAGGCGCCGCCTTCGGTCATGCCGTAGAATTCGATCAGGCGACCCGGCCAGCGCGCGAGCACGTCGGCCTTGAGTGTCGCGGCGAAGGGGGCGCTGGTCGAGGTCTTGAACCGGAAGGCAGACAGGTCGAACCGGTCGAAATCGGGCACCGCCATGATCCGCTGATACTGGACCGGAACGAGCATCGCGTGCGTGACGCGATGGCGCTCGGCGAGCTCAAGAAAGGTGCGCGCGTCGAACTTCTTCATCAGCACCACGGTCCCGCCCCAGCCGAGCGTCGGCAGGAAGCTGACCAGCGTCGTGTTCGAATAGAGCGGCGTCGAGTTCATCGTCACCGCTTCGTCATAGCCCGCGGCCGAATTGCGCCCGATATGCGACCAGCGCATCGCGTGCGACTGGACGATGCCTTTGGGCGTGCCGGTGGTGCCCGACGAATAGATGATGTTGAAGCCATCGCCGGGATTGATCGTGACGGGACGCGGCGTGGCGCCGACCGGCGCGAGCCAGGCGTCGAACGCGTCGGTGTCGAGACGCACCTGTTTCGCCGTAACCGGCTGGCCGGCGATCGCCGCCTGGTTGTCGCCGTCGACGAACACGATCGGCGCGCCGCAATCGGCGATCATCGCGGCGAGTGCCTCGGGCGTCGAGGATGGGGCGAGCGGTGCCGCGACGCAGCCCGCGCGCAGCGTTCCCAGGAACACCACGGCATAACGGATCGACGACGCCGAGATAATCGCGACCGATCCGCCTTGCCCGACGCCGTCGCGCTGCAACGCGGCTGCGACCCGGTCCATCATCACGTCGAGCTCGGCATAGCTATAGCTGGCGGCCAGATCGGCCACCGCGGTCTTGCCTCCGCGTTCCCGGGCATGGGCGCGAATGATGTCGGGCAACGTCGCGAAGTCACTGGTGAGCAGGGCTTCGGCGCTCATGATTTCTCCTCAAATTCGCCGCGAGTCGCTAGGCGAAGCGGTTGTGAAATGCCATACGCAATATTCGAAAAATGGAAATCGGCGCAGCGTACGAGTGCGGCGCCGCGCTGGCCGAGCGCGCGTTCCGGGATTGGGGAGAGGATATTCGATGACCGATATCGTGCTGCAGACGACGATCGATGTCGGGAAGTTCGTCGGGGTCGAGATGCCCGAGGACGCCACCGCGCTCCGTGCCCCGTTCGAGCGCGTTTTCGCGCAGCCGAGTGCGGCGGCATGAGCGCCGGGATGGAAGGCCGCGTCGCGATCGTCACCGGCGGCGGTACCGGGATAGGCGCATCGACCGTCCGCATGCTTGCGGCGCGGGGTGTCCGTTGCGTCGTCAATTATGCTTCGAGCCGGGACGACGCCGAGGCGGTCGCAGCGGAGGCTGGCCATGGCGCGATCGCGGTCCAGGCCGACATCGTCGAGGACGGTGCGTGCCGGGCGCTGGCACGGGCGGCGATCGACTCCTTCGGGCGGATCGATTTCCTGGTCAACAATGCCGGGCGGACCAAGTTCGCCAACCACGAGGATCTCGACGCGCTCGACGCCGAGGATTTCGTCGATATCTACCGGCTCAATACCGTCGCCGCGTTCCAGATGGTCCGCGCCTGCGCCCCCGCGATGCGCGAGCAGGATGCCTCGGCCGTGGTCAACGTCGCCAGCGTCGCGGGCGTGTTCGGCATGGGATCGTCGGTCGCCTATGCGGCGTCAAAGGGCGCGCTGATCACCATGACCAAGAGCCTGGCGCGCGTGCTGGCGCCGCAAATCCGCGTCAACGCGGTGGCGCCCGGCTATGTCGGTACCGGCTGGTTCGAAAAGCGGCTGGGCGCGGAAGGATTCGAACGCCTCAATCAGACTATCGCCAGCCGCGTGCCGATGGGCTTCGCCGCGGGGCCGGAGGACATCGCTGGCCCGATCGTCCAGTTGCTCGACCCCGTCGCGCGGGCGATCACCGGCGAGGTGACCCTGCTCGATGCCGGCGGCCACCTCGACGTCGCGCTGACGCGGCGGCCGGGGAAGGAAGGGTAGTCTCATCTGCCGTCACCCCAGCGCAAGATGGGGTCTCAAGCCGCATCACGCGATTGCCTGAGATCCCGGCTTTCGCTGGGATGACGGGAAAGCGTCAGGCCGGCTGCCCCGTGGTCGCGGTCTGGCCGAACAGGATCTTCTTGGCGTCGTCGGTCATCGTGCTCTGCGTCGACGGTCGGACTTCTTCGCCCTTGGCATAGGCACGCTGCGTCGCTTCGCGGACGCGGACGCGCTCGAACCAGGCCTTGAGGTTGGGGAAATCCTCGAGCTTCTGGCCCTGGCGTTCGTACGGCACGATCCACGGATAGCAGGCCATGTCGGCGATCGAATAATCGTCGGCGATATACGCGCGACCTTCCAGCCGGCGGTTCAAGACGCCGTACAAACGATTGGTTTCGTTGACATAGCGGTTGATCGCGTAAGGAATCTTCTCGGGCGCATAGCCGCTGAAATGGTGGTTCTGCCCGAGCATCGGGCCGAGGCCGCCCATCTGCCACATCAGCCATTCGGTGATCGCGATCCGCTGACGCTGGCTGGCGCCGATGAACTTGCCGGTCTTCTCGGCGAGATAGAGCAGGATCGCGCCGCTTTCGAACACCGTGATCGCTTCGCCGCCGTCGTTGGGCTTGCGGTCGATGATCGCCGGCATGCGGTTGTTGGGCGAGAATTTGAGGAAATCGGGATCGAACTGGGCGCCGACGCCGATGTTGATCGGCTTGATCTCATAATCGAGCCCGGCCTCTTCCAGGAACATGGTGATCTTGTGCCCGTTGGGCGTCGGCCAATAATAAAGCTCGATCATGTTCGGTTCTCCCGGGAGGTGACCGCCGCCAAGTGGGGAGGGGATCAGCCTTCCGCAACCGCTCCGGCGCGGCCGGGCACCTGGTCGATCACTTTCCACAGGATGATCAGGCACGACAGCAGCCCCAACGTTCCCGCGACGATGAACGCCGCGCCGGGGAAATGGCGGTGTATCCCCGTGGCGAGTGCCTGGGTCAGGATGAACGGTCCGATGATCGCCGCCACGCTGCCCATGCTCCCCATGCCGCCCTGCAGCTGGCCCTGCCGCGTCGCATCGGTCAGGCGCGACAACAGCCCCTGGATTGCCGGCATGGCGAGGCCCGAGAATGCGCTGACGACGAACAGCGGGATAATCTGCCACCAGGCGGTGACGAAGGCGTAGCCGAGGAACGACAGACCGCCCGCCAGCAACCCGACCATCAGCGCGCGGCGCTCGCCGATCTTGTCCATGATCCGCCCCGTCAACCCGCCCTGGACGATCACGCCCAGGATGCCGACGAGGGCGAGGCTCCAGCTGATCGCTTCCTTTCCGAAGCCCAGGGCCGCGGTCGCCCAGAAGCTCCAAGTCGCGGGATAGACCATGTGCGCGAGCTGCCAGAGAAAGGTCGCGAGTAGGAGCGGGCCGACACGTCCGGCGTGGAAGAGCGGCCGGAACGCACCGATGATATGCGCGTCGGCCAACCGGAACGGCCGGCGGTTTTTCCGGTCGAGTGTCTCCGGCATGGCAAGGTACATCAACGCCGCGTTGACCAGCGCCAGCGCACCGGCAAGCAGGAACGGCGCACGGACGCCGAACAGAACTCCGACGATCCCGCCGAGCCCCGGGCCCAGGGTGAAGCCCAGTCCGAAGGCCGCACCGATCAGCGCGAAGGTCGCGCTTCGCCTTTCGGGCGGGGTCACGTCGGCGATGACCGATCCGGCGGGGCCGTAGACCGCGCCGGCCGCACCCGCGATCGCCCGGCCCAGGAAGAGCCAGGCGACGTTCGGCGCAAATGCCAACACCGCGTAGTCGAGCCCGAACGCCAGCATCGATGCGATCAGGACAGGGCGGCGTCCGAAGCGGTCGGACAAATTGCCCAGGATCGGGCCGGCGAAGAACTGCATGCCGGCGAACACCACCATCAGCCAGCCGCCGATGCGCGTCGCATGCTCGATGTCAGTATGGCCGAGGGTTGTCAGCAGATCGGGCATGACCGGCGCGATGACGCCGAAGCCGATCGTGTCGATCAGCACCGCCGCCAGCGCGAGCGGTACTGCACGATTGTCGAAGCGCATCATCCCTCCTGCGGTCGATGGCATATGCCGCAACGCGCGAACGATCCGACTACCCCCGCGACTCGGGCGGTCGGTGCATATTTCCTGCCTGCTTTGCTCCAACATCGCAAAAATTACCGCCGCCCGCCAAGTCGGGCGACAGCGTCAGCTCTGGAGCGCGGGCGATATGGGCGAGGAGATTGTCGAGCGTCCTGCTCGTACCGTTGGCGACGCCGAGCTTAATGTAGGGAGGGCTGGCAACCCACCTTGGTCATCCCGGCCTCGTGCCGGGACCCGCCGTGCTGCTGGGTCATGACCAAGAAGCTCTTGGTTATGACGCTGGCCGGGTGGATCCCGGGACAAGCCCGGGATGACAAAGGGCGAGAAGTCAGTCCGAAAAGACGAGCGGTTCCACTGGACTATTTCTAGCCCGGCATCGTCTCGAATACGGTCAGCCGTTCGGGCATTGCCACCCAGTCCGGCTTGTCGCGCACGAAGATCGCGATGGTCGGGCGGAAATGCGCCGGATCGTCGAGCGATCCCGCATAGATCGTATGGCTGTCGTGCACGCCGTGGATCCCGCCGAACACCAGCCCGCCGCAATCGGGGCACGAATTGCGCGTCGCGTTGCCGCCGCGCATCGCGGGCGAGTGGAATTGGTGCGTGCGCCCGGTGATGGTCAATGCGCTCGCGGCGAAACCCATGAACGGGATGAAGCCCGACCCCGACGCCTTGCGGCAGTCCGCGCAATAGCAGAAGCCCATTCCGTCCGGCGCGCCGTGCGCTTCGTAGCGCACTTGCCCGCACAGGCAGCCGCCGGTGATCGTCATGCTCGTTCGCCTCTTCGCTTGCCGTTGTTCTTCAGCGCCTCGCGCTTGCTCAGCCCGCTCAGCCGCTGTTCGTTCGCCGCGATATAGCGCGCGACTTCGTCGGGATCGGTCCAGGCATATTGGCGTAGCGCCCAGCCGATCCCCTTTCTCAGGAAGAATTCGTTCGAGCCGATCAACGGCTCGATACAGGCATAGAGCAGATCGCGGTCGGTGCTGCTCTTGGCCGGGATCTGGCAGAGGATTGAGCTGCGCCGCTTCCACATGTTCTTGTCGGTCGACCAGGCACGCATCGTCGCGTCCATCGCGGCGCGATCGTTCTGAAGCAGCGCCCAGAGGCGATGCCCGGCGATCTCGTCGACATAATCCCACCACGCGCCGGTAACGATCATCTCCCCGTACATCGGCAATGCCCCGATCCGCTGGAAGCGGCGTGCCGCCTTGACCGCGGTCAGCTCGATCGCGGCATAGCGCTCCTCTCGAAAGCTCGCGCCCCGCCAGATGGCGAGCACATCGGCCTGCCACGCCGCACTGTCGGGCCAGTCGAGCCCGGCGAACACCGCCTTCAACGCCGCGCGGCGCGGGACGCTGGAGACACCGAGGTAAGGCATCGCCGATTTCATGTACGCCTGCATCGCCGGCGCCCGTTCGGGTTCCGCTACGGTCTCCAGCGCTTCGCGTACCCGCAACGTCAGGGGCTTTCGCCCAGCCGTGGAATGTGTCATCTCCGGACCATACCCGATATTCAGATTCGGTGAAAAGGAGAGGTTTCATGGCATCCGCCGCCGAACTCGATCGCCCGGCCGACGCACTCGAGAATTTTCGCGCCGAAGTGCGCGCCTGGCTCGCCGCCAATTTTCCGGCGTCGCTCAAGGGCAAGGGCAATGCGCTGGCCAGCGTCGAGGGCCCGACCCGCGAAACGCCCGAGATGACGGCGTGGCGCGAGGCGATGGGCGAAAAGGGCTGGGGCGTGCCGACCTGGCCGAGGGAATATGGCGGCGGCGGGCTCAGCCGGGCCGAGGCGCGGGTGCTTGCGGACGAGATGGCGCGGGTGGACGCGTGGAATCCGATCGGCGGCATGGGCGTGATGATGTTCGGCCCGACGTTGCTCGAATATGGCAACGAGGCGCAGAAGCGCGAGCATATTCCGGCGATCGCCAAAGGCGCAATTCGCTGGTGCCAGGGTTATTCGGAGCCGAATGCGGGATCGGACCTCGCCAACCTCCAGACCTTCGCCGAGGACAAGGGCGACCATTATGTCGTCAACGGCCAGAAGACCTGGACCTCGGGCGGGCAATGGGCCGACAAGTGCTTCTGTCTGGTGCGCACCGACAAATCCGACAAGCATAAGGGCATCAGCTTCCTCCTGATCGATATGACTGCGCCGGGCGTCGACGTGAAGCCGATCAAGATGATCAGCGGCATGTCGCCGTTCTGCGAGACCTTCTTCACCGACGTGAAGGTGCCCAAGGAGAATCTGGTCGGCGAGGAAGGGCAGGGCTGGACGATCGGCAAGCGCCTGCTCCAGCACGAGCGGACCAATCTGTCGGGCGGCGGATCGCGGCTGATGCCGAGCGGGCCGGGGCTTCCCGACGTCGCCAAGAAATATGTCGGCGCCGATGCCGAAGGGCGGATCGCCGATCCCGATCTCCGCGCGCGGATCGCCAAGTTCGAGATGGACTGGCGCGCCTTCCTGTTGACCGCGATGCGCGTGCAGGCGGAATCGAAAGCAGCGGGCGGCGTGTCCGAAATCTCGTCGATCCTCAAGACGATCGGCACCAAGCTCGGCCAGGAACGCGCCGAACTGACGATCGAGATCGCGGGGTTGCAGGGCTTGGGCTGGGAAGGCGAGGGCTTCACCGAAGCCGAACTCCACGCGGTCCGCGCCTGGCTCTTCGGCAAGGCGACGACGATCTATGGCGGATCGACCGAGATCCAGAACAACGTGATCGCCAAGCGCATCCTGGGAATGCTGGATCATCAGTGACACCGTCACCCCAGCGAAAGCTGGGGTCTCACGCCGTTTAGCGTGCGCTTGCCGCACCAGATCCCAGCTTTCGCTGGGATGACGAGGGAAGAAAGAATGGCCGTCCTCAACGAAGAACAGACGATGCTGCGCGACATGGCGCGCGACTGGACCCGCAACGAAAGCCCGGTGACGGCGTGGCGCAAGGTCCGCGATGCCGACATCGCGGCCGGCTATGACTCCGCGGTTTATGGAGAGATGGCGCAGATGGGCTGGGCCGGGATCGTCATTCCCGAGGCCTATGGCGGCTCCGATTTCGGCTGGCTCAGCTTGGGGCTCGTGCTCGAGGAGCTTGGCCGCACGCTGACCGCGAGCCCACTCTCGGCAAGCGCGGTGGCGGCGTCGGCGATCGCGCTGGGCGGCAGCGATGCGCAGAAGGAGACATGGCTGCCGCGGATCGCCGGCGGCGAGCTGGTCGCGACCTTCGCGCTCGACGAGGGACCGCGCCACGATCCCGAAGACCTCAAGACCAAGGTGGCGGGCGGCAAGCTCAGCGGGGCCAAGGCATTCGTGGCCGAGGGCGACAGCGCTGGCCTGTTCGTCGTTGCCGCGACCGATGGCCTCTATCTGGTCGACGGCGATCAGGAGGGCGTGTCGCGCGCGCGGCGGCACCTGACCGATTTCCGCAGCCATGCCGATGTGGCGTTCGACGCGGTCGAGGCGGACAAGCTTGCCGAGGGCGGCGACAACTTTCTCGACCAAGTGCTCGACCGCGCGCGCGTGGTCGCTTCGGCCGAAATGCTCGGCATGGCGCAGCAGGCGTTCGAGACGACGCTCGATTACCTCAAGCAGCGCCGTCAGTTCGACCAGGTGCTGTCGACCTTCCAGGCGCTGCAGCACCGCATGGCGGGCCTGTTCAGCGACATCGAGCTGATGCGCTCGGCGGTCGAGGCGGGGCTGGCGGCGATCGACGCCGGCGGCGACACGCGCCAGGCGGCGTTGCTGGCCAAGACCAAGGCCAACGAGGTCGGTCACGCGATGAGCCGCGAGATGATCCAGCTCCACGGCGGCATCGGCATGACCGACGAATATGACGCCGGCTTCTACCTCAAGCGGATGCGCGTGCTGGAAGCTTTATGGGGAAATACGGCGTATCTCCGCGATCGCTTCGCGCGCCTCAACGGCTATTGAGACTTGCTGCCGCCAGGACCGTGTCGGTCTTCGTAATTACCCTGTGAGGATCGGTCGCCGTCCGCGCCGAGGTGGCGCCGCTCTTCCTGATGCCGGTCAGCGCCTATCTTTCAGCGGGGCCGAAGAGTGGACGCGTACGGGCGGGAATTCGACGACTTCGATCCGGTCGAGCGTCAGGTCGACGGGTACGATCGGCGCCTGCGCGAACGCCAGTGCGGCGTCGCGCTGCGCCGGCTCGACCTGCGACGCCAGGGTGCAATGCGGAATCCACGCACCGGGGCGATAATAGGCCGCTGACCGCTCCGTGCCGAGACGCTCGTGGATCCGCCGGTGGATATCGATCAGCCGCTCGTCGGGATCGGGCGCCAGCCAGAGGATCAGCGGGCCGACGTCGAACCAGCCGATCCGCGAAAAGCGCAAGGTAAGCGGCGGCTCGTCCGCCAACATTTCCGCCGCCGCGGCCAGATCGCGAGGATCCGCGGCTTCGTAGAGGCCGAAGCTGAGGTGCGCGGCGTAATCGAGCGCGCGGATCGAGCCCGTCGCCTCGAAGCGCGCGGCCATGTCGACCAGGCGCCAGAAATCGGGCGCGTCGCCGCCGGCGCGTATCGTCACTGCGTACAGGTCAATTCTCCGCGGCGCGATCGTCGAACATGCCGAAGGCGAGCGTGGAGGCGTACATCGCCACCGCGCGGTCGCGCGGCATCGCCGACGCCCATTTGCGCATGTCGAACGCCGCATTCTGCAGCGCCATCAGCGACTGGCTGACGATCATCGCGTCGACCGGGCGGACCGATCCTTCCGCGGCGCCATCCGACAGCATGCCGGCATAGCGCCGCGCGATGCGGTTCGACCGGTCGAGCATCGCCTGGCGCACCTGGCGCGGCAGGCCGGTGAGAGCGGTAGTGCGCAACAGCGGCCCACGTTCGGAAAATTGCACGTCGAGCAGGGTCGCGATGATGCTCGACAGCCGGTGCCACCAGTCTCCGCTCGAATTCTCGCCGACCTGGATCACTTCGGTGATCGTGTCGAAGCTGCGCTTGTAGCATTCGATGACGAGATCGTCCTTGGCGTCGAGATGGTGGTAGAAGCTGCCCTTGGTGACGTTGAGTTCGGAGGCGATGCGCTGCACCGAGGCGCCGCGATAGCCGAGTTCGTTGATCAGCCGGGTGGCGGCGCGCAGGAATGCCTCGCGGCCCGGCTCGGCCTCTTCATGCTCGATGTCGAGGATGGCCGGTTCCCATTTGACGCCCGGAACCGCGATGCCGTGGCGGAACATGTCCATCAGTCGTGCCTCGACCCGGTCGAACTGGTCGAGGTCGTAGCGCGCGATCCAGGCCGGAATCCAGAAGGTGTTCTCGAGCAGCACGTGCGCGCGCGCGCCGAACAAATCCTTGAGGCGGCGGTTCTCGGGCTCGTCACCCCACAAGGCACGCGTCTTGCGGAAGATCTCGCGCCAGGCGGCCATCAGCCGGCCGAGCATCGGATCCTCCATCGCGCGCAGGTCGCTGAGCGTCGCCAGCGCGCGCTCCTCATGCTCGCGGATGCGCGCGAACCGCTCCATGTTGAGCGAAAGATAGCGCGCGACCCGCGCCTCGGGCGTCGGCTCCAGCTGCGCGGTGTCGAGCATCTCGCCCAAGGTTTCGAGCGTATGTTCGAAACACGCCTGGGCGAGGTCTTCCTTGCGCTTGAAATAATAGGTCACGCTGGTCGTGTTGAGTCCCACGCGCCGCGCGACATCGGCGAAGGTCATGCCCTTCGCACTCTGCTCGTTGATCGCTTCGGAAGCGGCGGCCAGGATCGCATTACGTTTCGCCCTGAAACGTTTCGTTCCCGTAACCTCGTCCAATTCTGCAGTATCGGCATGCCCCATCGAACGAGCTTAACATTTCCGTCACACGGGACCAGCGTTTTTAGAAACCTCCTGGCGCATTTCGTTGTTCGGAATGCCTCGCAAAAAGAGGATTCAACGGCTTTACCGAAAACGCGGTACGGTTTAGTCGGAGTCGTGATAGCCATAGGAGAGCAGTGTCATGGACTTCACGCTGAGCGATCGCGAAACCTATTTCCGGGACCGCGTCCGGGCCTTCATCGACAAGGAGATCAGGCCGCGCAACGGCGAGTATCACCAGCAATCGCACGAGGGCGATCGCTGGAAGGTGATCCCCGTGATCGAGCAGGTGAAGGAGATCGCCAAGGCGCAGGGCCTGTGGAATTTCTTCATGCCGCCGCATTCGGGCCAGACCCATGTCGACGACAGTTTCGAATTCGAGGGAACGCAACTTTCCAATCTCGAATATGCTCTTTGCGCCGAAGAAATGGGCAAGATCGGCTGGGCTTCCGAATGTTTTAACTGCTCGGCGCCCGACACCGGCAACATGGAAGTCTTTCATCGCTACGGGACGCTGGAGCAGAAGGAGCGCTGGCTGCGCCCGCTGATGGAAGGCAAGATTCGCTCTGCCTTCCTGATGACCGAACCGGCGGTGGCCTCGTCCGACGCGACCAATATCGAGACCTCGATGGTCCGCGACGGCGACCATTATGTGATCAACGGCCGCAAATGGTGGTCGTCCGGGGTCGGCGATCCGCGTTGCGCAGTCGCGATCGTCATGGGCAAGACCAACCTCGAGGCCAAGCGCCACGCCCAGCAGAGCCAGATCCTGGTCCCGCTCGACACCCCCGGCGTCAAGATCGAACGGATGCTTTCGGTTTACGGGTATGATCATGCGCCGCACGGCCATGGTCAGGTGCTGCTCGAGAATGTCCGCGTGCCGGTCGACAATCTGCTGCTCGGCGAAGGCCGCGGGTTCGAGATCGCGCAGGGCCGGCTCGGGCCGGGCCGCATCCATCACTGCATGCGCACGATCGGCGTCGCCGAGACGGGTATCGAGGCGATGGCCAAGCGCCTGTTGAGCCGTGTCGCCTTCGGCAAGCGCATCGCCGACCATTCGATCTGGGAACAGCGCATCGCCCGCGCCCGCATCGATATCGAGATGACGCGCCTGCTCTGCCTCAAGGCGGCGGACATGATGGACAAGGCGGGCAATAAGTCGGCCCAGCTCGAGATCGCGATGATCAAGGTCCAGGCGCCCAACATGGCGCTGCAGATCCTCGACGACGCGATCCAGGCGCACGGCGGCGGCGGCGTGTCCGACGATTTCCCCCTGGCGCATCAATGGGCGGCGATGCGGACGTTGCGCTTCGCCGATGGTCCCGACGAAGTGCACAACCGTGCGATCGCGCGGAACGAGTTCGGCAAGTACGGCGACTACAAGGCCGATTTGCCGTCGAGTGGAGATATCGGGGTCAGCCGCTGAAGATAGCCGTCGCCCCAGCGAACGCTGGGGCCTCGTGCCACGAGCATATGCTTATTGCGGAAAGGCCCGAGCTTTTGCTGGGGTGACGGAGAAGAGATGAAAGCAGCCGTTCTGTTCGAAGCGAAGAAGCCGCTCGAAATCCGCGACGTGACGGTCGACAAACCGGGCCCGCACGAGGTGCTGATCCGCACCGCGGCGTGTGGCGTGTGCCGGTCGGACCTGCACTTCGTCGACGGCGCCTATCCGACGCCTTTGCCCGCGATCCCCGGACACGAAGCGGCCGGCATCGTCGAGGCGGTCGGTTCCGAGGTGCGCACGGTGAAGGTCGGCGACGCCGTTGTCACCTGCTTGTCGGCGTTCTGCGGGCATTGCGAATTCTGCGTCTCCGGCCGCATGTCGCTATGCATCAGCAACGACACCAAGCGTGCGCGTGACGCCGCGCCCCGGCTGAGCCTGAACGGCGACCCGGTGCATCAGATGCTGAACCTGTCGGCCTATGCCGAGATGATGCTGGTCCACGAGCATGCCTGCGTCGCGATCGACCCGGAGATGCCGCTCGACCGCGCGGCGTTGCTCGGCTGCGCGGTGACGACGGGGGCAGGGGCGGTGTTCAACGCGAGCCCCGTCACCCCGGGCGAGACGGTGTGCGTGGTCGGCTGCGGCGGGATCGGGCTCGCCGCGGTCAACGCCGCGAAGATCGCCGGCGCCGGCAAGATCATCGCGCTCGACCCGGTGCCGGAGAAGCGCGCGCTGGCCGAGAAACTGGGCGCGACGCACAGCTTCGACGCCTTGTCCGAAACCGCCATTCCCGAGGTCGTCGAGCTGACCAAGGGCGGCGTCCATCACGCGATCGAGGCGGTCGGGCGCGAGGCTTCGGCGCAGACCGCGGTCAAGGTGCTGCGGCGCGGCGGTACCGCGACGATCCTCGGCATGATGCCGCTCGGCAGCCAGGTCGGCCTCTCTGCGCTCGACCTGCTCGCGAGCAAGAAGCTGCAGGGCGGACTGATGGGCGGCAACCGCTTCCCGGTCGACATCCCGCGGCTGGTCGATTTCTACATGCGTGGGATGCTCGACCTCGACACGATCATCGCCGACCGCATGCCGATCGAGCGGATCAACGACGCGTTCGACGAATTGCGCAAGGGTGACGCCGCGCGCTCGGTCATCACCTTCGGGTAAGGAGCAGCGGATGAGCGCGCATCCCGACGACGCCCCCAAGACGATCGAGGTCGCCGAGAAGGACCGGCTCGATCTCGTCAGGTTGACCGCGTGGATGGAGGCCAATGTCGAGGGGTTCGAGGGGCTGCTCGACTACACGAAGTTCGCCGGCGGGCAGTCCAACCCGACCTACAAGCTCCATGCTGCGTCGGGCGAGTACGTCCTGCGCCGCAAGCCGTTCGGCAACCTGTTGCCCTCGGCGCATGCGGTCGATCGCGAGTATCGCGTCATCGCCGGGCTCCATCCGACGGGCTTTCCGGTCGCCAAGCCCTATGGCCTGTGCACCGATCCTGAGGTGATCGGCACCGATTTCTACATCATGGGCTTCGCCGACGGCCGCAACATCTGGGACGGCACGATGCCGGACTACAGCCCGGAAGAGCGCACCGGCGTCTATCACGCGATGTGCGATACGATGGCCGCGCTCCACAACACCGATTACCAGGCGGCGGGGCTCGGCGATTACGGCAAGCCGGGCAATTATTTCGAGCGCCAGGTCGGCCGCTGGACCAAGCAATATCGCATGGCCGAGACCGAGCACATGCCAGCGGTCGAGAAGCTGATCGAGTATCTGCCGCGCACTCTGCCGCCGCAGACGCGGACCTCGGTCGTGCACGGCGATTACCGCATCGACAACATGATCTTCCACAGGACCGAGGGGCGAGTGATCGCCTTGCTCGACTGGGAGCTGTCGACGCTCGGCGATCCGCTGGCGGACTTCAGCTATTTGCTGATGGGCTGGGTGACCGCGCCCGAGGGCCGGTCGGGCGTGATGGGCCGGGCCGGTGGCGACAGCGGCATCCCGACGATGGAGGACATGGTCGAGCGCTATTGCGCCGCCACCGGGCGCGACGGGGTACCCGACCTCAATTGGTATTTCGCCTATAACCTCTTCCGCCTGACCGGCATCGTCCAGGGCATCAAGAAGCGCATCGTCGAAGGGACCGCGTCGTCGGCGCAGGCCGAGAAATCGGCGGCGGGGGTGTACCGGCTGGCCGATGCGGCGTGGGGGTTCGCGCAGAAGGCGGGGGCTTAGCAACAAGCCGTCACCCCAGCGCAAGCTGGGGTCTCAAGCGGCGGCACAATTCGGCACGAGATCCCAGCTTTCGCTGGGATGACGAGTGGGAGAAGACAGATGTCGCTATTCGACCTGACCGGAAAGGTCGCGATCATCACCGGATCGTCGCGCGGGATCGGCAAGGCCAGCGTCTTCGAGCTCGCCGAACATGGCGCCAAGGTCGTGGTGTCGAGCCGCAATCAGGACGCCTGCGACGCGGTCGCCGGGGAGATCAACGCAAAATACGGCGACGGCACCGCGATCGCGGTCGCGGCCAACATCTCCGACAAGGAAGGGCTGCAACATCTGGTCGATGAAAGCCGCCGCGCGTTCGGCCGGATCGACATACTGGTCTGCAACGCCGCGTCGAACCCCTATTACGGACCGCAGGAGGGGATCAGCGACGACCAGTTCCGCAAGATCCTCGACAACAACATCGTCTCCAACCACTGGCTGATCTCGATGGTCGTGCCCGAGATGCGCGCGAGGAAGGATGGCGCGATCATCATCATCTCGTCGATCGGCGGCCTGCGCGGATCGACCGCGATCGGCGCCTATTGCATCTCCAAGGCGGCCGACATGCAGCTCGCGCGCAACCTGGCACACGAATACGGGCCCGATAACGTCCGCGTGAACTGCATCGCGCCGGGGCTGGTGAAGACCGATTTCGCGCGCGCGCTGTGGGAGAATCCCGAGCGGCAGAAGGCGGCGAACTCGACCGTCCCGTTGCGGCGGATCGGCGAGCCCGAGGACATCGCGGGCGGGGTGGTGTTCCTGGCGTCGAAGGCGGCGGCGTTCACCACGGGGCAGACGATCGTGATGGATGGCGGGGTGACGATCTAGCCGCGCGGCAACAACCAACCCCGTTCGTGCTGAGCTTGTCGAAGCACGGTTGGGGAGCAAGCCCTTCGACAAGCTCAGGGCGAATGGAGATTGGGAATGGCACGTTTCACCGGCAAATCGATCATCGTCACCGGCGCGGGCTCGGGCATCGGCCGCGCCTCGGCAACCCTGTTCGCGGCCGAGGGCGGTCGCGTCATCGCCGCGGACAAGACCGACGCGGTGCACGACACCGTCGAGGCGATCCTGAAGGCAGGCGGCATCGCCAAGGCGATCCAGATGGACGCCGGCGACGAAGGCGATGTCGAACGCACCGTCGCGCTCGCGGTGGCCGAACATGGCGGGCTAGACGTGATCTACGCCAATGCCGGCATTTCGGGCGGGATCACTGGTATCCTGGACACGCCGGTCGAACTGTGGACCGAGGTGCTGCGCGTCAACCTGATCGGCCCGTTCCTGGCGATCAAGCACGGCGCGCCGGAGATCATCAAGCGCGGGAAGGGCGCGATCGTCTGCACCGCGTCGGTCGCGGGGATCCGCTCGGGTGCGGGCGGGCCGGCCTATTCGGCGTCGAAGGCGGGGGTGATCAACCTCGTCACCACCGCGGCGCAGCAGCTCACCGGCACCAATGTCCGCGTCAACGCGATCTGCCCCGGCTTGATCGAGACCGGCATGACCGCGCGCGTGTTCGAATATGCCCGAGCCAACGACAAGATGGACAAGGTCGGCCGGCTCAACCCGCTCAAGCGCGCCGGCGTGCCGGAAGAGATCGCGCGCGTCGCCTTGTTCTTGGCGAGCGACGACGCCAGCTACGTCAACGGCCAGGCCTGGGCGGTCGATGGCGGCCTGTCGTCGAGCCACCCGGTCACCCGGCAGGAGTTCGGCAAGCCCGCGGTGTGATCCAGGCAGAACCGCACTGGCGCTGCCGCCGACGCGGTCTATACGGCCGTCCGAACGCGCAACGGCCCGCCGCGTCGGGTCCTCGATCGGAGAACGAACAATGCTGTTGATCATGGGCACGGTGCGGTTGCCGGCGGGTGGGCTCGACCGGGCGCGCGCGGCGATGGAGAAGATGGTCACCGCCAGCCGCGCCGAGGATGGCTGCCTGACCTATGCCTATGGCCAGGACGTGCTCGACCCGACGCTGATCCATATCGTCGAACGCTGGCACGATCGCGAGGCGCTGCGGGCACACGCGGTGTCGGCGCACATGGCCGAATGGCGCGCGGCGGGCGGCGATCTCGGGCTGCACGACCGCGACCTCAAGCTCTACGACGCGGATGAGGGGACGCCGCTCTGAAGGTCAGGGGCGCGGCTCGCGCTTCCGGATCAGGCCTTCCTGCGCGACGCTCGCTACCAGGCGGCCGTCGCGGGTGAAGATGCTGCCCCTGTTCATGCCGCGGCCATGGCCGGCCCAGGGGCTGTCCATCGCATAGAGCATCCATTCGTCGGCGCGGAATTCCTCATGGAACCACATGGCGTGGTCGAGGCTCGCGGTCTGCATGCCGGGGGTCATCCAGTTGACCCCGTGCGGCATCATGCTGGTCGCCATCAGCCCCATGTCGCTGGCATAGGCCAGGATCGCGCGATGCGTCGCGGAATCGTCGCCGAGCGGCGCGACCGCGCGGATCCAGGTGTAGTTGAGCGGCTCGCGCTTGGCCGGGCTGATCCAGTTGCGCGGATAGAGTGGCCGCACCTCGATCGGGCTCGACCAGCGCAGGAAACGCGCGCGATGCGCTTCGGGCAGTTCCTTGGCCGCCTCGACACGAAGCTCGGATTCGGACTTCAGATCCTCGGGCGGCGGGATGTCGTCCGGAAACGCGTCCTGATGGTGAAAGCCGCCCTCGGCGACCTGGAACGACGCCGCCATGTTGAGGATCGGCTGGCCGTTCTGCGTCGCGATCACCCGGCGGGTGGCGAAGCTCTTGCCGTCGAAATCGCGCACCACGCGATAGATGATCGGCAGCGCATCGTCGCCCGCGCGCATGAAATACGCGTGCAGCGAGTGCGCGTCCTTGCCATCCGCGGACCGCTGCGCGGCCTGCAGCGCCTGGCCGATCACCTGGCCGCCGAACACGCGGCCCTGCCCGCCGGGGAGCTTCATGCCGCGATAGAGGTCGGCATCGAGCTCCTCGACATCGAGCAGGGCAACGAGCCCCTCGACGAGCTGTTCGGGTGTGCGCTTGGGGCGCTGGGGGTCTTCTTCAGCCATCAATTCTCTCTAACAGCGCTCCTGCTTTCGCAGGAGCACGCGGATCTCAATAACCCGCAGCGCGCGCCAACTTGTCGGCATGGAAGTTGGCGTCGCCGAACATCTCGGCCAGCACGCGCTGGCGCTTCATGTAGAAGCCGATGTCATACTCGTCGGTCATGCCGATGCCGCCGTGCATCTGAATGCCTTCCTGCACCGCGAGCATCGAGGCGAGGCCGGTCTGCGCCTTGGCGACCGACACCGCCTCCTCGGCGCGGTCTGCGCCGGCGTCGAGCATCTGTTGCGCGCGGAGCGTGGCGGCGCGTGCGACTTCCATCTCCGAATAGAGATGCGCGGCACGGTGCTGGAGCGCCTGGAAGGTGCCGATCACGACGCCGAACTGCTTGCGCTGCTTGAGGTAATCGACCGTCATGTCCATCGCCCCCGCGCCGACGCCGAGCATCTCGGCTGAGGCGCCCGCGCGGCCTGCGCGGAGCAGGCGGTTCAAGGGATCGCGCCCGGCATCGACCTCGCCGATCACAGCGTCGGCGGTGACCTCGACATTGTCGAAGTCTAGCCGTGCGGCGATGCTCGAATCCGCCAGCCGCTCGGGCGTCGCGGTCAGCCCTGCGGCGCCCTTGTCGACCGCGAACAACGTCACGCCGCTGTCGTCGGTATCCGACCCCGCGGTGCGCGCGGCGACGATGATCAGGTCGGCGACATGGCCGAGGGTGACGAACTGCTTCCTGCCCGACAGGCGGAAGCCATTGCCCGATCGCTCGGCTGTCATGCCGACCGTGTCGCGGAACTTGGCCTGCTCGTCGATCGCCAGCGCGGCGACCGTCTCGCCGGCGAGGATGCCGGAGTAGAATTTGTCAGCCAGCGCGCTGCCCTTGAGCGCCTCGACCGCAGCGACGGCGGTGGCAAGGAACGGGGAGGGCGACAGGTTGCGTCCGATCTCCTCGAGCACCACGCCCGCCTCGACATGGCCGAGCCCGAGTCCGCCCTGGTCCTCGCCGATCAGGATGCCGGTAAAGCCCATCTCGGCGAACGACTTCCACAGGTCGCGGCTGAAGCCGTCGGCGTTGTTGGTGTCGCGCAGCTCGCGGAGATGTTTGACCGGCGCATGCTCGCGCACGAAATCCTTCGCGGTATCGGCGAGCATCGCCTGTTCGTCGTTGAGGTAGAGGGGCATTCGTTTCTCGCTTTCGTCATCCCAGCGAAAGCTGGGATCTTGTCGATCCTGGCGTGCGCTTGCGGCACGAGATCCCAGCTTTCGCTGGGATGACGCCTATTTGTCCGGCAGCTCCAGAATCCGCTTCGAGATGATGTTGAGCTGCACTTCGCTGGTGCCGCCCTCGATCGAATTGGCCTTGGTCCGGAGCCAGGCGCGCGGCGCGGCACCGTTGTTCGATGCCGTGCTTTCCCATTCGAGCGCGTCGGAGCCGCCGCCCGCCATCATCAACTCGTGGCGCGCCTTGTTCAGCTCGGTGCCGTAATATTTCATCATCGAGGGCTGGGCAGGGTGCGCCTTGCCGGCCTTGAGCTCGTCGATGAACTTCTCCGACATCGCGTTGAACGCCTTGGCGCGTACCTCGAACAGCGCCATCTGCGCGCGGAGGAGCGGGTCGGCCAGTGTGCCTTGATCGGTCAACCCGATCGCCCGCTTGGCGCCATCGACCAGCGGGTTGCCGCCGCCCGAGCCGAGCCCCATGCCGCTGATCATCTCGCGCTCGTGGCCGAGCAGATATTTGGCGACGTCCCAGCCCTTGTTCTCTTCGTGGACAAGATTTTGCTTGGGGACCTTCACATTGTCGAAGAAGGTTTCGCAGAACGGCGAATAGCCCGAGATCAGCAGGATAGGCTTGGTTGAGACGCCCGGCGTCGCCATGTCGAACAGCACGAAGCTGATGCCGCCCTGCTTCACGCTCTTGTCGGTGCGGACGAGACAGAAGATCCAGTCGGCATAATTGGCGTAGCTGGTCCACACCTTCTGCCCATTGACCAGATAATGGTCGCCTTTATCCTCGGCCGAGGCCTGCAGTCCGGCGAGGTCCGATCCGGCGCCGGGTTCCGAATAACCCTGGCACCAGCGGATCTCGCCGCGCGCGATCTTGGGCAGATGGTCGAGCTTCTGCTCCTCGGTGCCATATTTGAGCAGCGCCGGCCCGAGCATCGAGATGCCGAACGAATTGAGCGGGTTGCGGCATTTGAGCCGGGCCATTTCCTCGCGCAGGATCTTGGTCTCGGCCGGCGACAGCCCGCCGCCGCCATAGGCTTTGGGCCAGTCGGGCACGGTCCAGCCGCGCGCGCCCATCGCGTCCATCCATTGCTTCTGCGCGAGCGTCATTATCGACTGGTCGCGCCCGCCCCAGACGACATCCGCATCGGAGCGCACCGGCTCGCGCATCTCGGTTGGGCAATTGGCTTCGAGCCAGGCGCGGGTTTCGGCGCGGAAAGTGTCGAGTTCATCGGTCATTGCATTGCTCCATGCGCCAGCCGGGCGACGGCGATCGCCTTGTGGTCGAGATAAGTGCCGGCGATCGCCTGGACGCCGATCGGCAAGCCGTCGGGATCGACCCCGATCGGGAAGCTGGTCGCGGGCAGCATCGGGAAGGTGGCGAGGCCGGGGAAGGCGAATTGCAGCCCGAACGGCGTCGGTTCGCCGTCCACGTCGAGCACGCGCTGCGGCAGCGGTGTCGGATCGTGCGGGAAGGCGGTGACGCCGAGCGTCGGGGCGATCACCACGTCGTAGCTCGCGAACAACCGGTTCCACGCGCGCTTGTTGCGTGCCTGTTCGTCGCGCAGGTCGAACCACTCGATCAGCGTGGTCGGCGCCGACCCGTCCTGCGGCACGCCGCGCGCGATCGTGATGTTGAGCATCTTCATATAGGCGCGCTGCTGCGCCTCGAGGTCGGGGATCAGGTCGCTCCGGCGATCGACCGAGACGCCGAGATCGTGGAGCGCGTCGGCCAGCCGGTCGAGCGCGTCGGCGATCGGTGCCGCGACCTTCGCGAGCGGATGCGAATTGAGGACCAGCACGCGATAGTCGCTCGCCGGGCGGTTGTCGGCTTGTTTGAGCGGGTGGTCGGACAGGATGTCGAGTGCCAGCGCGAGGTCGTCGGGGTTGCGAGCCATCGGGCCGATCACCGACAATTCGCCCGGCGCGCCGTCGGTGCCGGGGATGAAATGGCCGTCGCGGCCGAGTGCGCCGAACGTCGGCTTGTGCCCCCAGACACCGTTGAACGCCGCCGGCACGCGGATCGACCCGCCGATATCGCTGCCGAGTTCGAGCGGCACCATGCCCGCGGCGAGTGCGGCGGCGGCGCCGCCCGACGATCCGCCTGCGACGCGATCGTGGTGGTGCGGATTGTTGGTGCGGCCATAGATCGGATTGCTGGCCTGCAGATCGGCGAGGAACGGCGGGACGTTGGTCTTGCCGAGGATCACGGCGCCCGCCGCCTTGAGCCGCTTGACCGCGAGCGCGTCGTCCCTAGCGACGAAATCGCGCGCCGCCTCTATGCCCCAACTGGTCTTGAGCCCGGCGAGATCGAAGCTCTCCTTGACCGTCATCGGCACGCCGAGCAGCGGCGCGCCGTCACCGGTCGCGCGGCGGCGATCCATCTCGCGGGCCTGGTGCCGGGCATTGTCGAAGTCGCGCACGACGACCGCATTGATCGGCCCGTCGCGCGCTTCGATCCGCGCGATGGCGGCTTCGCATTCGAGCAGAGCGGTGGTTTCGCCCGAGCGGATCGCTTTGGCGGTTTCGATCGCAGATTTCTCGGTCACGCGGTCCAGGACCTCCGTCATAGCTCCTTCTCCCCATCGGGGAGTTTCAGGTCGGTCATGCCCCCGGCATGACCTGAACAGCACGGGGTGCTGTTCACCTGAAACTGGTGCGGGAGAGGGGCAGTGCGACTCACTGCGCTCTCCGCATTGCCCCTCTCCCGACGTCGCGCGCCTAGCGCTGCGCTCGTCTGCTCTCTCCTCGGAGGGGAGAGCGCGAAGCATCAGAACCTTTCCCCAGCCTCGGCCTTGGCCCTCAACAGCGGCGACACCTCGACGCCGTTCGCCTCCAGCCCGGCGACGACCTTGTCGAGCCCGACGAGATTGCCCCAGAACATCGGTCCACCGCGATAGACCGGCCAGCCGTATCCGTAGATCCAGACCACATCGATGTCCGACGCGCGCTGCGCCATGCCTTCGTCGAGGATCTTCGCGCCTTCGTTGACCATCGGGAAGATCGTCGCGGCGATGATATCCTCGTCGGTGAAATCCTTCTTGGGCTGGTTCGATTGGCTGCGGAAATCCTCGATGATCTCGGCGACTTCCGCCGACGGGGTCGGATTGCGGTTCTCGTCGTAATCGTACCAGCCCTTGCCGGTCTTCTGCCCCCAGCGGCCGCGCGCGCAGAGCACTTCGCGGATCGTATCCTGCTTCGACGGATCGCGGTGCCATCCGATGTCGACCCCGGCCAGGTCGCCCATCTGGAACACACCCATCGGGAAGCCGAAGTCGGTCAATGCCTTGTCGATCTGTTCGGGCCGCGCGCCTTGCATCAGCATCGCGTTGGCGGGGGCGTTGCGCGCCGAGAGCATACGGTTGCCGATGAAGCCCGGGCACACGCCTGAGACCACCGCGACCTTGCCGATCGGCTTGGCCAGCGCCATCACCGTCGCCAGCACGTCGGGCGCGGTCTTCGCGCCACGCACCACCTCGAGCAGCTTCATGACGTTGGCCGGCGAGAAAAAGTGCATGCCGATCACGTCGCCCGGGCGCGCGGTGGCCGAGGCGATCTCGTCGACGTTGAGATAGGAGGTGTTCGAGGCCAGGATCGCGCCCGCCTTGGCGATCGCGTCGAGCTTGCCGAACAGTTCCTTCTTGACCTCCATATTCTCGTACACGGCCTCGATGACGAGGTCGCAGTCGGCGAGGTCGTCGAGGCTGAGCGACGGGGTCAGCAAGCCCATCATCGCCTCGACCTTTTCCGGCGTGAAGCGACCGCGCTTAGCCGAATTCTCGTAATTCTTGCGGATCACCCCGACGCCGCGATCGAGCGCTTCCTGCACCATCTCGACGATCGTGACCGGAATGCCCGCGGTCAGGAAGTTCATGCTGATGCCGCCGCCCATCGTGCCGGCGCCGACCACGCCGACCTTCTTGATCGGGCGAAGCTGGACGTCGGCGGGAAGGCCGTCGATCTTGGCGGCCTGGCGCTCGGCGAAGAACATGTAGCGCTGGGCGGCCGACTGGCTGCCCATCATCAGCTTCATGAATTCCTCGCGCTCGACCGCGATTCCCTCGGCGAAACTGCCGCGGGTCGAGGCCTCGACGCAGCGGATATTGGCGGCGGGCGCGTCGAAGCCGCGGAACTTGCGGGCATTGGCCTTCTTGAATTCTTCGACAGCGGTCGGATCGACGGCCGCGGTCCTTTCCGAAGCGCGGGGCAGGGGGCGCTTGTCCGCCACTTCGTTGGCGAAGGCGATCGCGTCGGCCTCGAGGCTGTCCTCGCCGACCACCCTGTCGATCAGCCCGGCTTCCTGCGCCGCCTTGGCCGAGATCGGATCGCCGGTCGCGGTCATCTGCAGCGCGAGCTTGACCCCGGCGATGCGCGGGATGCGCTGCGTGCCGCCAGCGCCGGGGAGCAAGCCGAGCTTGACCTCGGGCGTGCCGATCTTCGCCGACGGCACCGCGACGCGGTAATGGCATCCGAGCGTGACCTCGCATCCGCCGCCGAGCGCGGTGCCGTGGATCGCGGCGACCACCGGCTTGTCGAGCGCCTCGATCGCGTCGATCACCGTGCCGAGGCCGGGGCCCGTCATCGGCTTGCCGAATTCGGTGATGTCGGCGCCGGCGAAGAAGGTGCGGCCGTCGCAGCGGATCACTACCGCCTTGATCGTCGCGTCGCCCGCCGCCTGCTTGATCCCGGCGTCGAGCCCCTCGCGCACCGCTGCGCCCAGCGCGTTGACCGGCGGGTTGTTCGAAATGATCACGAGCACGTCGCCATGGCGTTCGGTGCGGATCGGCGAGGGGGGCGTATCGGACATTCTTCTCTCCAAGATCGTCATCCCAGCGCAAGCCGGGATCTTATGCGGCTCGATACCCCAGCGTGTGCTGGGGTGACGGTAGTCAGGTCAACGACGAATAGATCAACGTCTTGAGCTCGCGGCGGATCGGATACAGCCCCGACGGGCTGAGCTGAGTCATGAACACCATGTGCAGCTTCTCGACGGGGTCGATGAAGAACGCCGTCGAGAACATCCCGCCCCAATAATATTCGCCCGCCGATCCCGGGATCATCGTCTTGGCGACGTCCTCGGTCACCGCGAAGCCCAGCCCGAAGCCGGTGCCGGCATTCTGCGTCTCGCTGAACAGCGACCGCGACAGGCTCGCCAGGTCCGATTTGCCCGGAAGGTGGTTCATCGTCATCAGGTCGAGCGTCTTGCGCCCGAGCAGCCGCGCACCGTCGAGTTCGCCGCCGTTCGCGCACATCAGGCAGAAGCGGTGATAGTCGAGCGCGGTCGAGACGAGCCCGCCACCGCCCGAGAGCAATTTGGGCTGGCGCCGCCACGCGCTTTCGCTCGCACGATCGTACATCACGCGGCCCTTGCCCGCGACGAAGGTGTAGCAATCGGTCAGCCGGTCGACCTTCCCCTCCGGCACGACGAAGCCGGTGTCGTCCATCCTGAGCGGCTCGAAGATCTTCTCGGCGAAATATCGGTCGAGCGGCATGCCGGAGACTCGCTGGATCACCGCGCCGAGCACGTCGGTCGACACCGAATAATTCCACGCCGTACCCGGCGAGAATTCGAGCGGCAGCTGACCGAGCGCGGCGACGAAGCCGTCGAGGTCGTGACCCCCATGCCAATTGTCGATCTTGCCCTGGCGATAAGCGGCATCGACGTTCGAGCGGTTCTGGAAGCCGTAGGTCAGGCCCGACGTATGGCGGAGAAGGTCGAGCATCCGCATCGGCTCGGTGGCCGGATTGGTCGGCAGGAACGGCACGCCGCCACCGCCGCCATTGTAAACCCCGATTCCCTTGAACTCGGGCAGGATGTGATGGACGGGCGTGTCGATCGCGACCTTCCCGTCCTCGACCAGCATCATGAACCCGACCGAGGTGATCGGCTTGGTCATGCTCGCGATGCGGAAGATCGAACCCTCGTCGATCGCCTTGTCCGAACCGTCGACCGCGGCGCCTTGGCTCGAGAAATGGACGATCTCGCCGTCGCGGCTGATCAGGATCTGAGCGTTGGGCAGTTTGCCCGAATCGAGGTACCGTTCCTTCAGGAATGCTGGAATGCGGTTGAGGCGAGCGGCATCGAAGCCGTGCTTTTCGGGCGCTTTCATCAGCATCGCTCTTCCATACCTCTATTTCAAATTTCGACTCTCTATTGCCTTGAGCGGCGCTCGAATCAACTCTAACGTTGCGAAAATGAGCGGGCAGAGACCCGATATCGAACTTGGAGAGCGGACCCTTGCCGACGAACGCCGCAGTTGAACCCGTGATCGCCCTCGATCCCGCCTGGCCCAGGGTTTCGTTGAAGGACGCGACCGCCGCCCTGACCGCGCCGGGGACCAAGTTCGAAATGGAGACGGTCGAGATCCGCGGCGTGCCGACGCGGGTGTGGAAATACGCGCCGAATGATCTGGGCGTCCTGCTCGACCTGTCGCGGACGCATGGCGACCGGCTGTTCACGATCCTCGACGACGAGCGCGTCAGCTATGAGGCGAATTACCGCGCGACTGCGGCACTCGCCCGGGCGTTCCAGGCGATGGGCGTCGGCAAGGGCGACCGTGTCGCCTTCGCGACGCGCAACCTGCCCGAATGGCCGGTGATCCTCTTCGCGATCACCATTCTGGGGGCGATTGCGGTGCCGCTCAATGCCTGGTGGACCGGGGCCGAGCTCGAATATGGCATCAATGATTCGGGCGCGACGCTGCTGCTGGTCGATGCCGAGCGCTACGAGCGGATCAGACCGCATCTCGCGGCGATGCCCGGCATCGCGCATCTGATCGTCGCGCGATCGCCCGTGCCGATCGAGGGTACGATGGCGCTGGACGACATCATCGGTGGGCCGAAGGGCTGGGGCGATCTGCCGGCGGACGATCGACCGCGGATCGCGATCGACAGCGACGACGACGCCACGATCTTCTACACCAGCGGCACGACCGGCAATCCCAAGGGCGCGCTGGGCACGCATCGCAATCTCGTCACCAACATCATGTCGGGCGGTTTCTCCGCCGCGCGCAGCTTCGTCCGCCGCGGCGAGCCGGTCCCCGAGCCGACGCCGCGCACCAGCCTGACCGTCATCCCGATGTTCCACGTTACCGCCTGCTCGGCGGGGATGATGGGGACGATGGCGAGCGGCAGCACCACGATCTTCATGCGCAAATGGGATACGGTGAAGGCGATGGAGATCATCGAGCGCGAGAAGGTCAACATGACCGGCGGTGTGCCGACCATCGCCTGGCAATTGCTCGAACACCCCGATCGCCACAAATACGACCTCTCGTCGCTCGAGGTCATCGCCTATGGCGGTGCGCCGTCCGCTCCCGAACTCGTCAAGAAGATCCACGAGGAATTCGGCGCCCTGCCCGGCAACGGCTGGGGCATGACCGAGACCATGGCGACGGTCACCCATCATGCGAGCGAGGATTATCTCAACCGTCCGACCAGCGCCGGCCCGCCGGTGGCGACGGCCGATCTCGAGATCCGTGCCGACGACGGCATCACCGTGCTGCCGGCCGGCGAGGTGGGCGAATTATGGGCGCGCGGGCCGATGATCGTGAAGGGTTATTGGAACCGGCCCGAGGCGACCGCCGAGACCTTCATCGACGGGTGGGTGCGCACCGGCGACCTCGCCCGGCTCGACGAGGAGGGATTCCTGTTCATCGTCGACCGCGCCAAGGACATGGTGATCCGCGGCGGCGAGAACATCTATTCGTCCGAGGTCGAGAACGCGCTCTACGAGCATCCCGCGGTGACCGACGCCGCGGTGATCGGCATCCCGCATCGTACGTTGGGCGAGGAACCGGCGGCGGTGGTGCACGTCGCACCCGGCACGACCGCGACCGAAGCCGAACTCCAGGCCTGGGTGCGCGAGCGGCTGGCCGCATTCAAGGTGCCGGTCGCGATCCGCTTCGTGACCGAGACGCTGCCGCGCAACGCCAACGGCAAGATCCTCAAGAAGGATCTGAAGGGCCTGTTCGAGGATCGCGCGAGCGAAGCGGCGTAGCGCTGTAAGCTTCGGTTCGAATGGAAGCACCGCCAACTGCAGGCCTTCACCGTCATGCCGGCCTTGTGCCCTCATCAACATGGCCTCAAGCGTCGTGCGTGCGGATGAGTGGACCTCGGTACATGGCCGGACTGATCGCAATACGACGCAGTCGGTGATTCAGCGGATCGTCTGCGCGCCCCCCGGCGCGGTCTCCCTCGCGAAGCAGAGTGCGCTCAGGCCAATGGTGGCGGCCGCGGCCATATACCAAGCCGGCGCCAGCGGGTTACCGGTGACGCCGGTTAGCCAGGCCACGACGAATTGGGTCGAGCCGCCGAAGATCGAGATGGCGAGCGCATAGACGATCGACAGCGCCCCAGAGCGGATTCGTGGCGGAAAATCCTCGGTGATGTGGACCAGCACCGCGCTGAGCGCGATGCCGATCGCGAGCCGCAGCCCGCAGCCGACGACGAACAGGCTGGCCTTGCCCGGCGCGACGGTGATCAGCCAGAAGGCGGGCAGGGTGATCAGGCAGGCGAACAAGGTCGGCAGGATCATCGCCGGACGCCTGCCATGGCGGTCGGCCAGCCAGCCCCCCAGCGGGGCGCCGATCGTGCCGCCGACGCCCACCGCGACCGTCGCCCAGAACGCGGTTCCCGACGAGAGGTGGAGCGTGGTCTTGGCGAAGGTGGTCAGGAAATTGGTGACATACGTCATGATCGTCCCCGAGAGCAGCGCCAGGAACGCGATGATCGCGGTGCGGCGATAGGCGCTGAGCGGGGGCGGGGCGACGGCGGCTGCATCGACCGGCATCGTCTCGGGCAAGGTGCGGCGCAAGGCCAGGCCGATCGGCACCACGCCGACGCCCAGCGCCATCGCAATCCGCCAGCCCCAGGCGGCAAGCGCCGCGTCATCGAGGATCTGCGCCAGCGCCAGCCCGACCAGCCCGGCGACGAGCACCGCGACATTCTGGCCGAACATCTGCATCGAGACGTAGAGCCCGCGGCGATGCGGCGGCGCGGCCTCGGCCAGGAAAGCGGTGCTCGGCCCGACTTCGCCGCCCAGCGCGAATCCCTGGACCAGCCGCCAGAAGATGACGAGCGCGGGCGCGGCGATGCCGATCGCCGCGTAAGACGGGGTCAGCGCGACGCCCAGGCTGGCGATACCGATCAGCGCGAACGACACGAGCATCGCCGGACGCCGTCCGATGCGGTCCCCGAGCACCCCGAGCACGACTCCGCCGAGCGGCCGCGTCAGGAAGCCGGCCCCGAACGTCGCGAGCGCGGCGAGCAGGCTCGATTGCGGATTGGTGGCGGGGAAAAATGCATGGCCGATCTCCACCGCAAAGAACGTGAAGATCAGGAAATCGTAGAATTCCAGCGCATTGCCGAGAGTGACTCCGACAATTTGCGAAGCCGTGACGCGGGGTGCAATGGTCGTCGTCATCATGCTCCCCCAGTCGTAGGCGGCATCAAGCGGCGCCCGGGCGCCGGAGTCAATCGCGGCGCGGCTGGCATTTGATGCATGCCGGCTATAGGCGCTCGGCGATGATCTCGATCCGCGACGCCCGGCCGGCCGACGCCGCCGCCATCCTGCCGATCCACAACCATGCCGTGCTGTCGACGACCGCGGTGTGGAACGAGGGCGAATCGGATCTGGCGGGGCGCGAGGCGTGGCTGGCGGCGCGCGCGGCGGCAGGGTTTCCGGTGTTGGTGGCGGAGATCGGTGGCGCGGTCGCGGGCTATGCGTCGTTCGGCGATTTCCGCGCCTGGGACGGCTATCGCTTCACCGTCGAGCATTCGGTCTATGTCGACCCCGCGCGGCACCGTGCCGGCGTCGGGCGAGCCTTGCTCGAGGCGCTAATCGAGCGCGCGCGGGTGATGGGCAAGCACGCGATGATCGCCGGAATCGAAGCGCGGAACGAGGGGTCGATCGCGCTCCATCAGGCGCTCGGTTTCCGCGAGGTCGGGCGCTTGCCTCAGGTCGGGACCAAGTTCGGGCGCTGGCTCGACCTCGTCTTCCTGCAGCTGATCCTGGACGACCGCGCTCAGCCCTGAGCTTTCCAGTCGACCGGACGGATCGCGGGGATGATCCATCCCCAGCTCACCAGCCCGAGTATCGCGACCACGGCGGCGACGATGAACGCGGGAAGGTACGATCCGGTGCGGTCGACCAGCCAGCCGGTGACGATCGGACCGATGATCCCGGCGAGATTGGCGACGAAATTCTGCAAGCCCACCCAGCGTCCGCCGGCGCGCGGGCCCGCGAGCGTCTGCGCGATCGAATAGACCATCGGCGTCATCGTGCCGATGAAGAAGCCGGCGAAGGTCATCATCGCCGCCGCGGCGATGCCCGAGGTCAGCCCCGCGCCGAGCAGCGAGAGGCCGGCGCCCGCGGTCCCGATCATCACCATCACGCGGCATCCGTGGATGCGCGCGCCGCGCTTGATCAGATGGTCCGATCCCCAGCCCGAGCACAGCGATCCCAGCGCCTGGGCGAGATAGACGATCGCGCCGATCGTCGCCATTTGGGTGAGCGAGAATCCCTGCCCCTTGACCAGGAAGATCGGCAGCCAGGTCAGCACCAGATATTGCGAATAATTGGTTGAGAAATGGCCGAGCGACGCGCCCCAGGCGGCGCGCTGCGACAGGATCCGCGCATAGCTCGGCGGCGCGTGATCGTCCTTCGCCGCGACCGGCAGGGCAGGCGGCTGGCGCGTCGTCAGCCATGGCCATAGCCAGGCGATCGACGCGATGCCGAACGCGACGAACACCCAGCGCCACCCGAAATGCGCGAGGATCAGCCCGCCGGCGAAGGTGCCCGCCATCGGACCGATCGCCATGCCGGTGGTGATCAGGCCATTGGCCTTGCCGCGCTCGGCCTCGGGCACCGCCTCGGCCAGGATGCGTGAGATACAGGGGAAGATCGCCGCCTCACCCGCGCCGAGCAGCAGCCGGAGCAGCAGGATCGAGACGAATCCACCCGCCAGCCCGGTGAACAGCGTCGCCAGCGACCACACGGCCAGGCCGATCGCGAGCACGCGGCGGACGTCGAGCCGTTGCGCGACCGAGCCGGCGACGAGCTGGGCAGGGGCATAAACCCAGAAGAAGGACGACAGCAGGACGCCGAGCCAGGTGCCCGAAATGCCGAGCTCTCCCTTGAGCGCGGGCGCCACGGTCGAGAGGTTGCCGCGGTCGGCGTAATTGAAGAACACCGCGATCGCGAGCAGCAGCACTATGCGGCTGCGATTCCGGCTGACCAACGCTGCTGCCCGTTCGATCATCCTCGTCCCCTCGGGCCGTCATGATCGCGGCCTGAGGGAGTTCATATCTTATGACACCGGTTTCTCAAGCCATCTGGCGAGGTGTCAGCGCAACGCTTGGTCGACCGCGGCGAGCGCGTGGAGATTGGTCGTGTCGAACAGCGGCACCGCGCTGTCCGACTGGTCGACGAGCAGCATGATCTCGGTGCAGCCGAGCACGATCGCTTGCGCGCCGCGCTCGATCAACCGCGCGATCACCTCGCGATAGACCTGTCGCGAGGCGGGCTCGATCTTGCCGGCGACCAGTTCGTCATAGATCACGCGATGGACCTCACCCCGATCCGCTTCGTCGGGAATGAGCACATCGAGGCCGGCCGCGGCGAGCCGATCGCTGTAGAAGGCCTTTTCCATCGTGAACGCGGTGCCGAGCAGCCCGACCCGGCGGAAGCCCGCTTCGACGACGGCCCGGGCGGTCGGATCGACCACGTGGAGCAGGGGAATCGAGATCGCCGCCGCGACTTCGTCGGCCATCAGGTGCATCGTATTGGTGCCGATCAGCACGAAATCGGCGCCGCCCACTTCGAGCCGCTTCGCCGCATCGATCATTCGCTCGGTCAGCGAGGGCCAGTCGCCATTGTGCTGAAGTCTGGCGATTTCGCCGAAGTCGACCGAATACATCAGCAGGCGCGCCGAATGCGCCCCGCCGAGGCGGTCGCGGACTGCGCGATTGATGATCGCATAATAATGCGCGGAGCTTTCCCAGCTCATCCCGCCGATCAGGCCGATGGTCTTCATGGGCGCTCTATTACCGTGCGGCGTGACGAAACCAAGCCAGCGGGACGATCGTTACGCTTGCGAGAGAGTTTTTTGAACGGACGCCCGATGCTGACCGATAATTTCCTGCGCGGCCGCCGCCGCCGCGAGTTGAGCGACGAAGAGAAACAGGCGATCGAGAGCCTGTTGACCGCACCTGTCACCTTGCCGCGACGCAAGGTGATCACGAGCCGCGGCGATGTCGCGACTCGATCGACCTTCCTCATTTCCGGCTTCATGTGCCGCTACATGGACGGCGCCGATGGCCACCGCCAGCTCGTCAGCATCCAGACGCCGGGCGATTTCGTCGACCTGCACGCCTATCCGCTGCAGCGGCTCGACCACGATATCGCGACCTTGAGCGAATGCACCGTCGCTTATGCGCCGCACGACAGAATCACCGAGGTGATCGAGCGGCTGCCACACCTCGGGCGCGTCCTGTGGTTCTCGACGCTGCTCGATGCCGCGATGCACCGCGAATGGATCTTCCGGCTCGGGCGCCTCGATGCGGTCGGCCGGGTCGCGCACATGCTGTGCGAGACCTATGCGCGGCTCGACGCGGTCGGGATGGTCGAGGATGGCGCGTTCGCCTGGCCGCTCACGCAACAGGACCTGGGCGAGGCGTGCGGACTGACCTCGGTCCACGTCAACCGGACGCTGCGCGTGCTGCGCGAGGCGGGGATGGTCGAGGTGTCGGACCGCATCGTCACGATGATGGATTTCGAGCGGTTGGCGTCGACCGGCGAGTTCCTTCCCGATTATCTCTATTTCGACAACCACACCCGCACGCCCTGAGGGCTCACGGCCATCCCGTTCATTTTTTGGTATTATTCTCCTGCGAATGCGGGAGCAAGATCGATACGCATGCCCCTAGCGCGCGGCGTCGATCACCGATTTTACCGCCTTGGCCCAGCCGTGGAGCCGGGTGTTTCGGACATCGTCGGCAAGGTCGGCGTGGAACGTGTCGATCTTGCCGCGCATCTTCGCCGCATCGCCGAGATCCCTGAATAGGCCCGAGCCGACCCCCGCGAGCATCGCCGCGCCGAGTGCGGTCGTTTCCGCGAAGGCGGGCCGCTCGACCTCGACTTCGAGCACGTCGGCGAGATCCTGCGCCATCCAGTTGTTGGCCACCATCCCGCCGTCGATCCGCAACTTCTTCCAGTCCGCGCCATCGGCGGCGAATGCGGTCTTGAGGTCGTGCGCCTGGTGCGCCATCGCCTCCAGCACGGCACGCGCGATGTGCGCGCGGGTCGCGGAAAAGCTGAGGCCGGAGATGCTTCCGCGTGCTTCGGCTTCCCACCACGGCGCACCGAGGCCGGACAGCGCCGGCACCAGATAGACCCCGGCATTGTCCGCGACCGACCGCGCCAGCGCTTCGGTCTCGCCGGCGGTCGCGATCAGCTTGAGCGCATCGCGCAGCCATTGGACCAGGCTGCCGGCGACGAACACCGATCCTTCGAGCGCATAGGCGCGGCGGCCGTCGAGCTGCCACGCCACGGTCGCGAGCAGGCGATTTTTCGAGGTCGGCTGGCGCGCGCCATATTGCGTCAGCACGAACGCGCCGGTGCCGAAGGTCGCCTTGGTATCGCCGGGGTCGAGGCAGGCCTGACCGATCGTTGCCGCCTGCTGGTCGCCGGCCATGCCGCAGATCGCGATCGGGGCGCCGAACAGGCTCGTCGTACCGTAGTCGCCGGCGCAATCGACGATCTCGGGCAGCGCCCGGCGCGGGGCGTCGAACAGGTCGATCAGCCCGTCGTCCCAATGGCCGCTGCCGATCGCCATCAGGGCGGTGCGGCTGGCGTTGGTCGCGTCGGTGATGTGGAGGCCGCCGCCATTCTCGTTGGCGGTCAGCTTCCACACCAGCCACGAATCGATCGTCCCGACCGCGAGCCGGTCGCCCGCCGCCTTCAATTGCGGCCAGTTGGCCATCGCCCAGCCGATCTTCGATCCCGAGAAATACGGATCGAGCAACAGGCCGGTCCGTGCCTGGACGGTGGGTTCGTGTCCCGCTTCCTTCAAGTCGCGGCACCAGGCCGCGGTGCGGCGGTCCTGCCAGACGATCGCGGGCGCGAGCGGTTCGCCGGTTTGCTTGTCCCAGAACACCACCGTCTCGCGCTGGTTGGTGATGCCGATAGCGGCCACCGCTTCCGCCCCGCCGGCCAGCGCAACCATCTTTGTCGCGCAGGCTAGCGTCCGCTCCCAGATTTCGGCGGCATCGTGCTCGACCAGGCCGGGCGAGGGGTAATGCTGCGTCAGTGCCGCCGATTCGCTGCCCAGACAGGTGCCGTCGGGGGCGAACAGCATCGCGCGGGTGGAGGTGGTGCCTTCGTCGATGACCAGCAGCTTGTCGCCCATGCCCGGAGGCTAGCCGGGATTACATTGCGCGCCAATGGCGCTACGGAAGCGGAATGGAGACTGGTGAGAGCGAAACGGGGGCGAATCTGTCGGCGACATTGGGTGGCGCCGCAGCCGTCGTGCCGACGCCTCCCGCATCGCCCGAGAGCGACGTGTCGCTCCCACCGATCGAGGACGAGCCGCCCCCGGTGATCGATCCGCGCCGCGACCGCCTGCTGGCGGGACTGACCCTGGTCGCCAGCATCGGCTTGCTGCTCGGCCTGCCGTTCGCGCTGAAGGCGGGCGCCGAATTCTTCCTGCCGGTGACCATCGCACTCGTCATCTCGATCGCGCTGATCCCGGTGCTCGAATGGCTTGAACGGCGCCGGCTGCCGTCCTGGCTCGCGGCGCTGATCTGCGTGCTGACCTTCCTGGCGGCGGCGAACATCGCGCTGGCGGCGATCGTCGTCCCGGCGATCGAATTCTTCCGGCGCCTGCCCGAACGGATCGACCGCATCCAGGCCAATCTGGCGCCGGTGCTCGATCTCTACGCGAGCCTGGAAAAGTACATCAACAAGGCGGCCGCGCATATTGAGACGCTGCCGCGCGCCCGTACCCCATCGGCGGTGGCGCCGCCGAGCTCGCTGCTCGAACTGGTCGCGACCTCCGCGCCGACCGCGCTGGTACAGGTATTCTTCGGCGTGCTGGTGGTGTTCTTCTTCCTCGCCGGCTGGACGCGGACGCGGCGGCGGACGATCACCAGCCGCGCCAGCTTCGGCGGGGCGATGGCGACCGCACGGGTAATCCAGGATGTGGTCGACGACGTCTCGGCCTATCTCGGCACGATCACCGCGATCAACATCGCGCTCGGGCTGATCGTGTCGGCCGCTTTGTGGTTCATCGGCATGCCTTATCCGTTGATGTGGGGCGGTATCGTCGCCCTGCTCAATTACATTCCCTATTTCGGGCCGATCGTCGCCGCGCTGCTGCTCGCCGTCGGGGGGTTGATGACCTTTTCCGACATCTGGATCGCGTTAATGCCGGCGGCGATCATGATTCTTTGCCATCTGGTCGAGGCGAATGCGGTGACGCCGTTCATCGTCGGGCATCGCCTGACGATCAGCCCGGTGCTGATCCTGATCTCGCTGAGCTTCTGGAGCTGGGTGTGGGGCACCCCGGGCGCGCTGCTCGCGGTGCCGCTGCTGATCATCATCCAGACCGTGATCGGCGCGGCGGGCAAGCCCGACATCGCCGGATTCCTGTTCGAGCACGGCACGCTGGTGAGCGAACGCAAGCGTGGGCGCTGGGGCGTCAAAAGAAACTGAATTGGAGCGTTGACAGGGGGTGAAGGCTCGCTTAGTGGCCGCGCCTCACGCTTCCAAGCGGGTGTAGCTCAGTTGGTTAGAGCGCCGGCCTGTCACGCCGGAGGTCGCGGGTTCGAGCCCCGTCACTCGCGCCATTTTCGGCGTGGAACTCCCTCGGAAAATCGAGCGCAGCGGCGCTCACGGCACGGCGCTCAGCGCCAGTGCCCGGTCTCCATCCACTTGAGCATCCGCCGCATCGGCAGCAGCCACAGCCAGGCGATCCCGGTGACGACGTAGAACAGCAATTGGAGCAGGGCCGGCCATTGTCCGACCCAGCGCGACAGGCTGACCACCGCGATGCACCAGATCGCGATCATCGCCAGGATCGCGAGCATGCCGACGGGTTTTTGCCAGCGCGGCTGGGGCGGCGGGTTCATCGGGTGATCCATCCTTGTTCGGTGACGACAGCGTGGAGCTTCATGTCCCACGTATCGACCGGCAGGTCCTCGACCTGCTGGACGCTCCAGGCGACGCCCACGCGCCACGCATCGGGGAAACGCGCGAACGCGCCGTCATAATAGCCCGCGCCCTGACCCAGCCGGTCGAACTTGGCGTCGAACGCCAGCATCGGGGTCAGGATGATGTCGGGGCGGAGTTCGGCGGCGTGCGCGGCGGGCTGGCTGAGGCCGAACGGACCGGCCTCCAGCGCGGCTTCGGTTTGCCAGGCGAGGAAGCGCATTGGCTGGCTGCGCACGGTGACATGGGGAAGGGCGAGGACGCAGCCCGCGTCGACCGCCGCACGCGCAAATGGCGAGGGATCGGCCTCGCTACCCTTCGGAACATAGGAGGTGACTATCAGTCCATGGTCGAGCCGCGCGCGAAACTGGTCGGGGACGGCGATCGGCGGCGGACCGCCCGCGACGAACGCGTCGCGCGCTGCGCGTACTTGCGTCCGCAGCGCCTGCTTGGCCTCGATGGTCATGATCGGGTGGAGTGGCGGGACCACCGTGGACCGTTTGCCGGGTTATCCTCTGACGCACGGTACGTCAGGTGGGGACCATGTGCGTCGGACCAGGATCCGGGCAGGGACAGCCCCCAAGGATGATGAATAGCCTCAGGGATAATAAAGGCTCGTATCGGGCAGTACCCGCCGTGCATGGATTTAGGCGCTCGGGGCCGGTTTCTCAAGGGCATCGGCAAGCGCCTCGAGACGATCGGCGAGGCGGTCGAGATAGGCCGGGCTGGGGCTGCCGTCCGTCGCGGGCCGGTTTTCGGCCTGATCGAGGTTATCGGCGAGCATCAAGGCTACCAGCAGCATCGTGCGCTCGGCGTTGAGGCCGCCCGACGCTCGGTTCGCCATCTCCCAACGCTGGTCAAGCATTTCTCCCAGCCGGCGAAGCTGGGCTTCCTCCCCATCGCGGCAGGCGACGTTGTGACGGCGGTCGCCGATCGTCAGCGTGACCTCAGCCATTGCGCGCGCCCAGTGCGTCGAGCGCGGCGATGGCTTCGCCGACGCGCGAGCGCAGCGATTCATGGCGTGTTCTCAGGTCTTGTGCGCTCTTGTCGCGGGCCGCGAGCGCCCGGTCGATGCGGGCGAGCGCGGCGTCGATCCGATCGGTCGGGGAAGCGTCTGCCATTCACCGGGAATAGCACGCGGCGGGGGCGCGGCAAGATCGATTCGCCGCGCGAACCGCCCGGCCTCTCCCCGCGCGAGCGTCCGTGGCGGCCCTAAATCAGGGGCCGGACGGTTGACGTGCGGGATCACGATCCCCAAAGGCAGCCGCGACCGACCGGCCCCATTCGCGCGTGCCGGCACGAGCTCAAGGAGCGAAGCATATGGCAGTGAAGGTTGCGATCAACGGTTTCGGGCGGATCGGGCGTCTGGTGGCGCGCGCGATGCTGGCGCAGGGCGACACCGGGCTGGAACTGGTGACGATCAACGATCTCGGCGACGCCAAGGCCAATGCCTGGCTGTTCAAGCGCGATTCGGTCCATGGCAAATGGCCGGGCGACGCGCATGCCGAGGGATCGGACATGGTGATCGACGGCAAGCACATCCGTGTCACCGCCGAGCGCGATCCGGGCAAGCTACCCCACAAGGAATTGGGCGTCGACCTGGTGCTCGAATGCACGGGCTTCTTCACCGACCGCGACAGCTGCCAGAAGCATATCGACGCCGGCGCCAAGAAGGTGCTGATCTCGGCCCCGGGCAAGAATGTCGACCTGACCGTCGTCTATGGCGTCAATCACGACAAATTGACCGCCGACCAGACGATCGTCTCGAACGCGTCGTGCACGACCAACTGCCTCGCGCCGGTCGCCAAGGTGCTGCACGAGGAATTCGGCATCGAGCGCGGTCTGATGACCACGGTCCACGCCTATACCAACGACCAGAAGATCCTCGACCAGATCCACTCGGACCTGCGCCGTGCCCGCGCCGCGGGGATGTCGATGATCCCGACCACCACCGGCGCCGCGCGTGCCGTTGCCGAAGTGCTGCCTGAACTGAAGGGTAAGCTCGACGGCTCGGCGATCCGCGTGCCGACCCCCGACGTGTCGCTGATCGACCTGACCTTCACGCCCAAGCGCGACGTGACCAGGGAAGAGATCAACGCCGCGCTCAAGGCGGCGTCCGAAGGCAAGCTCAAGGGCGTGCTCGACTATACCGACGAGCCGCTCGTCTCGATCGACCTGATGGGTTCGCCCGCCTCGTCGACCGTCGACAGCCTCGAGACCGCGGTACTCGAAGGCAAGCTCGCGCGTGTCGTCAGCTGGTACGACAACGAATGGGGCTTCTCGAACCGCATGGTCGACACCGCCAGGGCGATGGCGGCGCTGATCTGATCCCAATTCCCCTCCCGCTGGCGGGAGGGGTTAGGGGAGGGCGTGTTTCCTCCCCGCCGATGGTGACAAGCCCTCCCCCAGCCCCTCCCGCCAGCGGGAGGGGAGTTTTTTCAGGAACTCGGCACATGGCACGCAACTTCAAGACGCTCGACGACATGGGTGACATCGCGGGCAAGCGCGTGCTCGTCCGCGAGGATCTCAACGTGCCGATGGCCGATGGCCAGGTGAGCGATGATACCCGCCTGCGCGCCGCCGTGCCGACCGTCGCCGAACTCGCCGACAAGGGCGCGAAGGTGCTGGTGCTGGCGCATTTCGGCCGCCCCAAGGGGCAGCGTAACCCGGAAACGAGCCTGGCGCTCGTCACCCGGCCGTTCGAGCAGGTGCTCGGGCGCCCGGTCCGCTTCATCGACGATGAAGGGGCCGCCGACGCGATCGCGACGCTCGCGGACGGCGACGTCGCGATCATCGAGAACACGCGCTTCGATCCGGGCGAGGAGAAGAATGCCCCCGAGACGGTCGAGCGGCTGGCCGCGCTCGGCGACCTCTATGTCAACGACGCCTTCTCGGCCGCGCACCGCGCGCACGCTTCGACCGAAGGCCTGGCGCACAAGCTGCCCGCTTATGCAGGTCGCCAGATGGAAGCCGAACTCGATGCCCTCGACAAGGTGCTCGGCGCGCCCGAGCATCCGGTCGCGGCGGTGGTCGGCGGTGCCAAGGTCTCGACCAAGCTCGACGTGCTCAAGCACCTCGTCAGCCAAGTCGACCACCTGATCATCGGCGGAGGCATGGCCAACACCTTCCTCGCCGCGCGCGGGGTCGATGTCGGCAAGAGCCTGGCCGAGCACAATCTGACCGGCACCGCGGAGGAGATTTTCGACGCCGCCGATGCCGCCGGCTGCACGATCCACCTGCCGTATGACGTCGTCGTCGCGAAGGAGTTCAGGCCGAACCCCGAAACGCGCACCATCAACGTCCACGAGGTCGCCGGCGACGAGATGATCCTCGACATCGGTCCGGCCGCGACCGAGGCGTTGGGCGATGTCCTCAAGAACTGTCGCACGCTCGTCTGGAACGGCCCGCTCGGCGCGTTCGAGACCTCGCCGTTCGACGTCGCGACGATGACGCTGGCGAAGACCGTCGCGGCGCTGACCCGCGAGGGGTCGCTGGTCTCGGTCGCGGGCGGTGGCGACACCGTCGCCGCGCTCAACCAGGCGGGCGTCGCGGGCGACATGACCTTCGTTTCGACCGCAGGCGGCGCGTTCCTCGAATGGATGGAAGGCAAAGAGCTGCCCGGCGTGAAGGCGCTCGGCGGCTGACCGGTCAGCGCTCCGCCAAAAGCGGTCTAACGACTGCATCCAGGCTCTTCGCGGTAAATATTTCCGTCTTCGCGTAACGCACGCGCCCGTGCCGATCGATCACATAGCTCGTCGGCACCGCCGAGACGGCGATGTCGGGGCCGCCGACCCACGTCGCTTGCGGGTAGGGGATCGAACCGGCGGTTGCCTGGCCCCGACCGTCAACGCCGGGGTCGACCGAAATGCCGATCACGACGAGTCCTTGCGACAGATGTTCGCGATAGTAACGCGCGAGGAGCGGGATCTCGGCCCGGCACGGGACGCACCAGCTCGCCCAATAATTGATCACGACCACGCGACCGCGCAGGTCGCCGAGCGTCATCCGCTGCCCGCCGGTGAGCGTCATCGGACCCGGCAGTCCGGCATAGCCGGCCGAGACCGGAACGGTCAGCGCGGCTGCCGCCGCCAGCGTGAGGAGCGCCCGGCCAGATTGCATGTCAGCTTGCCGGTGCGGGTTCGCGCAGTAACGGCACGAGGATCTCGTTGAGGCTGTCGAGGTCGAACGAACCGGCCTTGGCATAGCGCACGCGGCCATCACGGCCGATCACGATATTGGTCGGTACGGCGTTGCCCATGACATCGTAGGGGCCCTTCACCCGCCGAACCGGTGGGATGTGCATCACCGCGAACAGTTTCCTGAGCTGGACGGGCGACAGCGAATCCTCGGTCGCCACCGCGAACACGCGCAGACCTGCGTTCTTCTGTAGAGTATAATAAGTATCGAGCGTCGGTAGTTCTTCCCGGCACGGCGCGCACCAGGTCGCCCAGAAATTGAGCACGATGACTTGGCCGCGTAGTTGATCGCGCGTGACCTTGGTCTCGTCGATCAACGTGAGGGTGAAATCGGGGGCCTGCTGTCCGACCGTCACTTTCTCCCCGGCGGCGACCGGCACCGCGAGTGATGCGGCGGCGAGTATTGCGAACGCCACTATGCCTTTGATCAGTCGAACCATACGACCCATCTCTATGCCCAACCGCGATTTTTTCCTGGTGCACCCTGATCGCGCCGCACGCGCAGGTCAATCTGGAGAAAGCTCCACAAAGCAGGCACGTTCTAGCGACGGCGCCAGCGCTTTCGGTGCGCGCACGAACTCGTCTGACCATCTAACCGGTTTCACGCCGTCGGGGCCCATTGCGGATGCGGCAGGTGCTGTCTAACAGCCGCCTCACACATACGTATGCACAGACGGGAGCCCAGCATGCAGACCGCCGACATGACCGCCAGGATCGCCGCCGGACACGGCTTCGTCGCCGCGCTCGACCAGAGCGGCGGTTCGACCCCCAAGGCGCTCAAGGGCTATGGTATCGAGGAAGGCGCGTGGTCGTCCGATGAGGAGATGTTCGACCTGATCCACCAGATGCGCGTGCGCATCATCACCGCGCCGGCGTTCGCCAGCGGCAAGGTGATCGCCGCGATCCTGTTCGAGCGGACGATGGACGGTTTGGCGAACGGCAGGCCGGTGCCCGAGGTGCTGCACGACATCGGTGTCGTGCCGTTCATCAAGATCGACAAAGGCCTGGAAGCTGAAGCCGACGGAGTCCAACTGATGAAGCCGATGCCGGGACTCGACGACCTGCTCGCACGCTCGGTGAAGCTCGGCATGTTCGGTACCAAGGAAAGGTCGGTGGTCAACCTCGCCAATCGCGAGGGTATCGCGGCGATCGTCGCGCAGCAATTCGAGGTCGCCCGGCAAGTGCTGGGCCATGGCATGATGCCGATCATCGAACCCGAGGTGAACATCAAGAGCCCCGAGCGCGCCGCGGCCGACGCCATCCTGCTTGAAGAGATCCTGAAGGCACTCGACGCGATGCCGGGCGACGACCAGGTGATGCTCAAGCTGTCGCTGCCGGCCGAGCCGGGCCTGTTCCAGCCGTTGGTCGAGCATCCGCGCGTGCTCCATGTCGTCGCTTTGTCGGGCGGATATCACCGGACCGAGGCGTGCGCCGAGCTCGCGAAGAACAAGGGCGTCATCGCGAGCTTCAGCCGCGCCCTGCTCGAGGACCTGCGCGTCCAGATGAGCGACGAGGAATTCGATCGCGCGTTGGCCGAGGCGATCGACGAAATCTACGAAGCGTCGGTCGACAAGGTCGCCGCCTAGGTCCGCAAACTCCTTTCCCTTGCAGGGGAGAGGGGGCGAACACGATAGGGCTTAATCCCCTTCGTCGAGGATCTCTCCAAGGCGATCGAGCCGTTTCTCCAACATCGATCGCCGGTCGCGCGCCCAGCGTTCGACCGGCGTCAGGCCGTCGGGCACCAGAGACGCGGTGCGCACACGGCCGACCTTCTCGGTGCGTACCACGCCGCATTGCTCGAGGATCTGCAGGTGCTGCGCGACCGCGGTCACCGTGATACCCAACGGCTCGGCGAGGCGTGAGACCGATGCCGGCCCGTCGGCGAGCCGGTCGATAATCGCGCGCCGTGTCGGGTCGCCCAGCGCCTGGAACAGTCGGTCGAGATCGGGCGTCACCCGATCATCCTTCGAGCACCTCGCCGAGTTTGTCGAGCAGCACGCGCCAGCCATGCTCGCGCATCACCGGGCCGTCCGCGTTCTCGAAGAACGCGACCTGGTTGGTACAGAGGAGATCGGTACCCTCGCCATTGGGAACGAGTTCGAAGGTTGTCAGCGACACCGACATCGGCGCCCCGCCGATCGCCATCCGGCTGGTGACGACGACGCGGCTGCCCGGAACGATCGTCTGGAAAATGCCGTCGTCGGTCAGCGAGACGCCGGGGAAGGGGCTGGTGTCGCCGAATTTGTAATGCAGGTGTTGCGCGCCGCCGGGGCGGAAATCGCTTTCGAAGGCGACCAACTCGCTTTGATCGCTCGCGGCGAACCACCGGCGCTTGATCGCGGGATCGCTGATCGCCTCGAACACCCGGGCGGGGTCTGCCCGATAGCTGCGCTCGACGGTGAAGGTGGCGTGGGTGACATGTCCATCCGACATGGCTTGCTCCTTTAGTGAAGTGGTTGCTTCAATATTTTCGAGTCTCCTAATAGTCAAGTGATTGCTTCACCATTTCTCGACCTTGACGCCGTCGCCGCGAGGGAGAAAGCGCGGCGCGCAGCGAACGCAGCTTCAAGCGAAAGGAGAGCGTACATGGTCGAGCGTGTCGGAGAGCAGAATCCGGGCTGGAGCGCAGTCGACGCCTATATCGCGGACCGCCTGCTCGGCGACGACGCGGCGCTGGCCGCGGCGCTGGCGGCAAATGCGGCGGGCGGGTTGCCCGATATCGACGTCTCGCCGACGCAGGGTCGGATGCTTCATCTGTTCGCGCGGATGGCGGGTGCCCGGCGGATCCTGGAAGTCGGCACGCTCGGCGGTTATTCGACGATCGAACTGGCACGGGCGCTTCCCGCCGATGGCGAGCTGGTGACGCTCGAGATCGATCCGCATCACGCCGATGTCGCGCGGGCCAATATTGCCGCTGCCGGGCTGGCCGATCGCGTCACGGTGATCGCCGGTCCCGCGCTCGACAGCCTCGCGGCGCTCGCGGGGCCGTTCGATTTCGTCTTCATCGACGCCGACAAGCAGAACAATCCGGCTTATGTCGAGCAGGCGATCCGGCTGTCGCGGTCGGGTACGACGATCGTCGTCGACAATGTCATCCGCGAGGGCGGGGTGCTCGACGCGGACAGCGGCGACGAACGCATCCAGGGCACGCGGCGGCTGTTCGACCAGGTGGGCGCCGAAGGCCGGTTGACGGCGACGGCGGTGCAGACGGTGGGCGTCAAGAAATGGGATGGCTTCCTGATCGCGATCGTCGACTGACGATATCCCGTCCACGGCTTCCTGTCGGCGCCTGGCCGCGCTAGGGGCGGACGATGGACATTGAAGACCCGCTCGGCCCGCTCGACCCGAATTTCGCCGCCTCGTTCAGGCGCGACGACCGGCGGCCGCCGTGCCAGCTCTATCTGATCTCGCCGCTCGACGTCGGTGGCGGCTTTGCCGATCGGCTGGCGCGCGCGCTCGACGCCGGGCCGGTCGCGGCGTTCCAGTTTCGGGTGAAGGACGTCGACCAGCACGAAGCCGCGCGGCTCGCCGAACCGCTGCAGCGCCTCTGCGCGGACCGCGAGGTCGCGTTCATCGTCAACGACAGCATCTCGCTGGCCAAGCGCCTCGGCGCCGACGGCGTCCATCTCGGCCAGGAGGATGGCGATCCGCGCGAGGCGCGCTCGGTGCTCGGGCCGGACGTGCAGATTGGCGTGACGTGCCACGACAGCCGGCATCTGGCGATGGAAGCGGGCGATGCGGGAGCGGATTACGTCGCCTTCGGCGCCTTCTATCCGACCGCGACCAAGCAAACCCAGCATCGTCCCGAGCCGGTGATCCTCAGCTGGTGGTCGGCTCTGTTCGAACTGCCCTGCGTCGCGATCGGCGGCATCACGCCTGCAAACGCCGCGCCGCTGGTCGCTGCGGGGGCCGATTTCCTGGCTGTTTCGCATGCCGTCTGGGGCGGGGATGAAGCCAAAATGGTGCAATCCTTCGCCGCGCTTCTTGGTGGCTCGCCGGGCGCGTGATATTCTTGCCGACATGACGAAGCTCTCTCCGATCGAGGCCGAGTTCGAGACGACCGAGGACGCCGAGGCGTATGATGCCTGGTTTCGTGCCAAGGTGGAGAAGGCCTTGCAGAGCAAAGGGCCGGGCATTCCGCACGATCAGGTTATGGCGGAGATGCGGGAGCTGATCGCCAAAAAGCGTGCCGATGCAGCTAAACTGGCTTCCTGAAGCTCGGATCGATCTGCGTGACATCATCGATTATATCTCGGATCGCAATCCGGATGCCGCCGAACGACTGAACGAGCATGCGGCCGAGCAATTGGTCTACATGCCTTATGCGTATCGGTCGGGCCGTATCGATGGCACGCGAGAGGTGGTCGTTCATCCGAACTATGTCCTGGTTTATCGGGTGGCCGAGGATTGTGTCTGGATCCTTGCGGTCCTTCATGCGCGACAGGCTTATCCCTGACCTTGGCATTCGCGTCGGTGCCCGCTAAAGGCGCGCTTTCCTTTCCAGCAGGTACATCGTCATGAAGATCAGCGGCGTGGACATCCGTCCCGGCAACATCATCGAATATGAAGGCGGCATCTGGCGCGCGGTGAAGATCCAGCACACCCAGCCGGGCAAGGGCGGCGCCTATATGCAGGTCGAGCTCAAGAACCTGCGCGACGGCCGCAAGAACAACGTCCGCTTCCGTTCGGCCGAGACCGTCGAGCGCGTTCGGCTGGACACCAAGGATTTCCAGTTCCTGTTCGCCGACGGCGACACGCTGACCTTCATGGACAAGATCACCTACGAGCAGAGCACGCTGCCGCGCGACCTGCTGGGCGACGCCGCCGCGTTCCTTCAGGACGGCATGGACGTGGTGATGGAGCTTCATGACGAAGATCCGATCAGCGTCCAGCTGCCCGATACGATCGAGGCGACGATCGTCGAGGCCGATGCGGTGGTGAAGGGCCAGACCGCGTCGTCGAGCTACAAGCCGGCGATCCTCGACAATGGCGTCCGCATCATGGTCCCGCCGCACATCGCGTCGGGAACCCGCATCGTGGTCGACGTGTACGAACAGACCTACGTCCGCCGCGCTGACTGATTTTTCTTAAGCCCTCTCCCGCAAGCGGGAGAGGGTTGGGTGAGGGTCTTCTTTCTTCTTCCAAGCGATCAGAGCCAAAAAGAAGAAAGAAGACCCTCACCCTCCCACCGCCTTCGGCGGCGGGCCCCTCCCTCTCCCGCACGCGGGAGAGGGGTGCTATTTGGAGCGATACATTGCCCAGCCATTCCGGCCTCTTCACCGTCATCGAGCGCGCCGCGCGCAAGGCGGCACCGCGCCTGCGCCGCGACTTCAACGAGGTCCAGCACCTCCAGGTCAGCCGCAAGGGACCGGCCGATTTCGTGTCGATGGCCGACAAGCGCGCCGAGGAAACTTTGGTCGAGGAACTGCGCAAGGCGCGGCCCGACTGGGGTATCCTGGCCGAGGAAGGCGGAGAGATCGCCGGCGATCCCAACAAGCCGCGCTTCATCATCGACCCGCTCGATGGCACGACGAATTTCCTCCACGGCATCCCGCATTTCGCGATCTCGATCGCGGTCGAGGAGCCGCTGGCGAGCGGCAAGCGCGAGATCACGACTGCGCTCGTCTATCAGCCGCTGACCGACGAGAGCTTCTGGGCCGAGAAGGGCAAGGGCGCCTGGCTGCAGGACGCGCGGCTGCGCGTATCGTCGCGCCGCGACCTCGCCGACGCGCTGATCGCGACCGGCATCCCGTTCCTCGGCCATGGCAATTTCGCGCAATGGAGCCGGATATTCGGCGCGGTCGCGCCCGAAGTGGCCGGCATCCGTCGATTGGGCTCGGCGGCGCTCGACCTCGTCTGGGTCGCGGCAGGGCGGTTCGACGGCTTCTGGGAAACCGACCTGCAGCCGTGGGACGTCGCGGCGGGCATGTTGATCGTCAAGGAAGCGGGGGGCTTCGTCACCGACTTTCGCGGCGGCGATCGCACGATGGATCGCGGCGAGTTCCTGGCGGCGAACGACGTGCTCCATTCGAAGCTGCACAAATTGATCGCGAACGCGCTTCGCTGATGCGCTGGCCGGCCGCCCTGCTGCTTGTCGCAGCGGCGCCGGCCACCTTGTTCACTGTTCCCGCCGAGCACCGGCTGGTGGAGGGGGTCGCCACCGACGGCCGCACGATCTGGGTATCGAGCGTGCTCGATCGGACGATCCTGGCGCGCACCGATGCCGGGCTCCGCGCGATCAAGCTGCCCGATGGCGTCGCCAACCCGCTGGGGCTTGCCTGGGATGCCAGTCGCAACTGGCTGTGGATCGCGACCGACTGCCCCGATTTGCCGGGTGTCGCGCGCTGCGAGTCCGGGGCGCTGGTGGCGATCGATGTGCGCGGGCGATTGCGGGCGAGGTTGAAGCCCGCCGGACCGCTTCACACTGGTGATATTTCGGCGGTCGGCGGCAATGTCTTCGTCTCCGATTCCCGCAACGGTGCGGTCTACCGGCTGCCGCCCAAGGGCAAAAAGCTCGAAACGCTGGTCTCGCCCGGGATCGGCAAATCGGCGCAAGGCTCGGCGCTCGATCCGGCCGGCAAGCGCTTGATCGTTGCCGACTACAGCCAGGGCCTGTTCGCGATCGACCTGGCCACCAGGCAGCGGGTGCCGTTGCTCGAGCAGGGCAAGCCGCTGCGCGGGCTCGATGGCATGGTACGGGTCGGCGATCGTTATTTCGCCATCTACAACGGCAGCAGCCCGGCGCGGCTGATCGGTTTCCGGCTGCGGGGGAATATCATCGTCGATGGGGCGGCGATCGACGCCGCGTTGCCCGATCCGACGCAATTGGTGGCGTATCGCGACGCGTTGCTGATCGTCGCCGATGCCGGATGGGAACAAGCCGCCAAGTCGGACAGCGAAAAGCGCGCTCCGGCGCCGGTCGTTACGGTGCCATTATGAGTATCCTGGGGAATTACATAACCCGACCTTAACGATGCCCGGCCTATGCGCGGTGGATGGGATCGGCCGTTCAACCCCTGTCGCGGGACGACATGTTCCTGAAGACGCGGCTCGACGCGATCTATTCGATCGCGTTCGCGATGATCGGCATGGATGTTCTTGGATCGGCCATGATGGCGGGGCTGTTCTGGCAACAGGGCGCCGGGTTCTGGCTGGATGTCTGGGTCGTCGCCGGCATGACCATCATCGCGGGGCGGGCACTGGGCGCCGCGGCGTATCGCTCCGGACGTTTCTCCCATATTCCGCCACGCCGATGGGCGGCATCGCTGGTCGCCCTTGCGGGTGCTTCGGGAGCCGCCTGGGGCGTGGCGCTCGGAACGATCGTCGCCACCGGCAGCGACAATGAGGTCATGTTCGCGGTCTGCGTCTCGCTGAGCGGCCTGACCTTGTCGATCGCGCACGTCGCCTATTGGCCGATGTACGCTGCGTTCGAACTGCCTGTGATGATCGCCGCGTCGCTCGGTTTCCTCGCCAGTGACCGGCCGGGGCATTGGCCGCTGGGCGGGGCTGCTGCGGTGATGACCGTGGTATTGCTCAGCACCAGCCGGCGCCTGGCGGGCCAGGTGCTCCAGGCGCACAAACTCGCCGCGGCCAACCAGGCGCTGGTCGAATCGCTGGGGGAGCGCGGCAAGGCGCTCGAACAGGCGTGCGATGCGCTCGAACGCGTCAGCCGCACCGATCCGCTGACCGGGCTTGCCAATCGCCGCCAGCGCGACAGCCGGCTCGCCGACGAATGGGAGCGCGCGCTGCGCAACGGTGGGCCGCTTGCGGTGGTCGCGATCGACGTCGATCATTTCAAGCGCTTCAACGACACGCACGGTCATGCCGAGGGCGATCGCTGCCTCAAGGCGGTCGCCGAGATGCTGCTGGCCGGCGTGCGCGGGTCGATCGACCTCGCCGCGCGCCACGGGGGTGAAGAATTCATGCTGATCCTGCCGGGAATCGATCAGGCGGGCGCCGCCTCGATCGCCGAGCGCGTCCGCGTGATGGTGGCGACGTGTAGCGACGACGCCGGTTTCGCCCTGCCCGAAAAGGTGACGGTCAGCCTTGGCGTCGCGGCGCTCGATCCCGCGCCCGGGCGTTCGCTCCACGAATTGACCATCGCCGCCGACGCCGCGCTCTACCGGGCCAAGATGGGCGGCCGGAACCGCTATGAACTGGCGGTCATCGACAACATCGCCGCCGCTGCCTGAAAGTCTTTACCAGCTTCGCTGGTTGCGGCGCCACCCTCCGCAGCCATTCCAACGATGCTCTGCATCGCCGGAACCTTGGGCTGCTCCGCCCGCTCCCTCACCCGACCGCCCATAGAATACGCTGATTGGGCGGTCGGGGTGGGGGAGCGGGCTGGCACAGCGCCGTTGCACCTCAGCTGCAACAACATCAACAATTGCGAATCATTCTCACGGGGTCGGGGCCTTGCCCGACTCCGGGTGCCGTCCTAGAGACGCCGCAACGTTTCGCACCTGCGAGAGACAATAGTGGTCGATCTGTCACAATATCTGCCGATCCTGCTGTTCCTCGGCATCGCGATCGCGCTCTCCAGCGCGTTCGTGTTCCTGCCGATGATCGCGGCCCGCTTCACCGGCGCGCACAAGCCGAATCCGGAAAAGCTCAGCGAGTATGAATGCGGCTTCCCCGCGTTCGAGGACCCGCGCAGCCAGTTCGACGTTCGCTTCTATCTCGTCGCGATCCTGTTCATCGTCTTCGATCTCGAAGCCGCATTCATTTACCCCTGGGCCGTGAGCGTGTTCTCGCTCGGCTGGGCCGCGTGGATCAGCATGATGATCTTCATCGCCGAACTCGCGCTTGGCCTCGTCTACGCCTGGAAGAAGGGAGCGTTGGATTGGGAATGACCCCTTCTATCATCGGACATTCGGGCCCGGTCGAACTGCCGATGGCCGCCAGCGGGCAGGCGATCGTTCCGCCCGACCAGGGTTTCTTCGACGGCCTCAACGGCGAGCTGCAGGACAAGGGCTTCCTCGTCGTCGGCGCGGAAGAACTGTTCCAATGGGCGCGCACCGGCTCGCTGTGGTGGATGACGTTCGGCCTGGCGTGCTGCGCGGTCGAGATGATCCACGTCAACATGCCGCGCTACGACCTCGAGCGGTTCGGCGCCGCGCCGCGCGCGTCTCCGCGCCAGTCGGACGTGATGATCGTCGCGGGCACGCTGTGCAACAAGATGGCGCCGGCGCTGCGCAAGGTCTACGACCAGATGTCGGAGCCCAAATACGTCATCTCGATGGGCTCGTGCGCCAATGGCGGCGGCTATTATCATTATAGCTACAGCGTCGTGCGCGGCTGCGACCGGATCGTGCCGGTCGATATCTACGTGCCGGGCTGCCCGCCGACCGCCGAGGCGTTGCTCTACGGCATCATGCAGCTGCAGCGGAAGATCCGCCGCGCGGGGACGATTGAACGGTGAACTACCGGCGCGCCATCAAAGTATTCGTCGTCATCGGGCTGACCATTGTTGGCTCGGCCGGCATCGCGTCTGAAACGGGGCGGTGGCTGCTCGCGGCCGCGCCTAACGGCAATTTTTCCGTCGAGACTCCCTGCGATGCAGCGCGAGTGGCCGACTTACAGCGCGTGCCAAACAGCGCCCTCGGTAACCTTGAATTCATGCCGCAGGCTCGAGTGATCTGCCGGACGGATAAGTTTATGTTCATGGCTGGAGAGGTCGAAGTGGCTGCGGTTCGGCCTACAGGCCCATCGTTCTTTGACGCCTTCGTCGCTCGAACGCTCAAGGATCCGACCCTTGAGGGTAAGCCATTGCGATCAACAATTGGCGGGCGGCGTGCATTCCTTAATCGGCAGGAAAAGGATGGGGTGCTGGCTCAATCTGGTTTTGTCGAAGTTAGCAGAAAGAAGGTCGTTGTTCTCATGGGCGTCGGCAGCGATTCTAGCGTGCCCATTGCGGAGCAAGGTAAGGCCGTCGACCGTTTTTATTCATCACTCAGGGTGGTCGGCAAATGACCGCGTTGCATTCCGCTCCGGCCCACGCGCCCAATGACGGCGTGATCGATACGGCTGAGAAGGCGCTCGGTGGCCGCGTGCTGTCGAGCCTGGAGGCCGCGTACGAAGTGTCGTTCACGGTCGACCGCGAAAGCTTGGTCGAGACGATGACCCTGCTGCGCGACACGCCGGGCCTCGAATATCAGCAGCTGATGGAGATCGCCGGGGTCGACTATCCGGAGCGGCCCGACCGCTTCGAAGTGGTCTATTGCCTGCTCTCGCTGACCCGCAACCACCGCATCCGAATCCACGTCCAGACCGACGACGTGAAGCCGGTGCCGTCGGTGACCGGGATCTGGCCGGTCGCCGGCTGGCTCGAGCGCGAAGTGTACGACATGTACGGCGTGCTGTTCGAGGGCAATCCCGACCTGCGCCGCATCCTGACCGATTACGGCTTCGTCGGGCATCCGCAGCGCAAGGACTTCCCGCTGACGGGTTATGTCGAGCTGCGCTATTCGGAAGAGACCAAGCGCGTCGTCTACGAGCCGGTCAAGCTGGCGCAGGATTTCCGCACGTTCGACTTCATGAGCCCGTGGGAAGGCGCCGATTACATCCTGCCGGGGGATGAGAAGGCGCCGGCCGCGCCTCCGCCGCCACCACCTCCGCCACCTCCCGCGCCGCCGCCTGCCACGCCCAAGGCGACCGATACGCCGGCCGACACCGGGGCGGGCAAGGCGGAGCCCGACGCCAAGCCGAAGCCCGTGCGCAAGCCGCGGGCCAAGGCTGCCGATGTCGCCGCCGCGCCCGAGGCCGCCAAGGCACCGTCGACCCGCAAGGTTGCCGCGAAACCGCGCGTGAAGCCGGATGCGCCGACCGCCGATGCGCCGGCCAAGCCGAGCCGCGCCAAGAAGAAGCCGGAGCCGAACAATGGTTGATCAGCTCGACAAGATGCTGGGAGTGACCGACGCCGAGGATCCGACCACCGGCGACGTCACGATCCAGAATTACACGATCAATTTCGGGCCACAGCACCCGGCGGCGCACGGCGTGCTGCGCTTGGTGATGGAGCTCGACGGCGAGATCATCGAGCGGCTCGACCCGCATGTCGGCCTGCTCCACCGCGGCACCGAGAAGCTGATCGAGTACAAGACCTACGCGCAGGCCTTGCCGTATTTCGACCGGCTCGATTATTGCTCGCCGCTCTGCATGGAGCACAGCTTCGTGCTCGCGGCGGAAAAGCTGCTCGACCTCGAAGTGCCGATCCGTGCGCAATATCTGCGCGTGTTCTTCGCCGAATTAACCCGCATTTCCAATCATATGCTGAACCTCGGGTCGCACGTGATGGACGTCGGCGCGATGACGCCGAACCTGTGGCTGTTCGAGATTCGCGAGGATTGCCTCAACTTCTTCGAGCGTGCCTCGGGCGCGCGTATGCACTCGAACTATTTCCGCGTCGGCGGCGTCCACCAGGATGTGCCGCTGAAGCTCCTGACCGACATCGCCGATTGGCTCGACACGCGCCTGCCGCGCCTGTTCGAGGACGCGATCAGCCTGGTCGCCGACAACCGCATCTTCAAGCAGCGCAACGTCGACATCGCGGTCGTCAGCCGCGAAGACGCTGTGCGCTGGGGCTTCTCCGGCCCGATGATCCGCGGCTCGGGCATTCCCTGGGACCTGCGCAAGTCGCAGCCTTATGATGCGTACGCCAGGATGGAGTTCGACGTTCCGGTCGGCACGCGCGGCGATTGCTACGATCGTTTCATGGTGCGCGTCGAAGAGGTCCGCCAGTCGGCGCGGATCATGAAGCAGTGCCTCAACGAGATGCCGGGCGGCCCGATCGCCAGCGACGACCGCAAGGTGGTGCCGCCCAAGCGCGCCGAGATGAAGCAGTCGATGGAAGCGCTGATCCATCACTTCAAGCTCTATACCGAGGGTTTCCGCGTTCCCGCGGGCGACGTCTATGTCGCGACCGAAAGCCCCAAGGGCGAGTTCGGCGTGTACCTGGTCGCCGACGGATCGAACAAGCCGTACCGCTGCAAGATCCGGCCGACCGCGTTCAGCCATTTGCAGGCGATGGACTTCATGTCGAAGGGCCACATGCTCGCCGACACCACCGCGATCCTGGGCGCGCTCGACATCGTGTTCGGGGAGTGCGACCGGTGATTGCGCAGGTTTTCACATTGGTCGGCGCGTTGGCGTCGGCGCCATCCACAACCGGTTCGGCGCATGTGCAGTCGTTCGTCGGTGCGCTGATGGCGAACAAGGACGCGGCTGCACTCGATTTCGCCGCGAAGGACTTGGATGTCGGCATAGCGGGCTATGCCGATGCGCACCCTGAAATCACGCCCGATATACAATCGGTGGAGCGAACGCTCTCCGGATGTGTCGCGAAGCCGATCATCGAACTGCCTGCGAAGGGAAGCGAGAGCTACTATCAGGTCGATTTCGATTGTTCGAAGAGTCGGAAATATGCCGATGTCGGCTTCTCGCTTTCGATCGTCGTGAAAAACGACCTTGTGTCGGATCTGTCGCTCATGGTTGGCGGCACTCCCCCTGTAGTGATGAAATGATTCATGGCTGAAGCACCCCAAATCCCTGACGAGGCAGAGACCCGCGCGCGCTGGGGCGATTTCGCTTGGACCGCGGAGAACGCCGCCAAGGCGAAGGAAATCATCGGCCGCTATCCGCCGGGACGCGCGCAATCGGCATCGCTGCCGCTGCTCGACCTCGCCCAGCGCCAGGTCGGTGCCGAGACGCAGACCCAAGGCTGGCTGCCGGTCCCGGTGATCGAGTTCGTCTCGCGTGAGATCGGCGTGCCGTATATGCGCGTGTACGAGGTCGCGACCTTCTACACGATGTTCAACATGGCGCCGGTCGGCCGCTATCACGTCCAGGTCTGCGGCACGACGCCGTGCATGCTGGCGGGCTCGGACGACGTGCTCAAGGCGTGCAAGGCGAAGGGCCTGGCCAAGGGCCACACCACCGCCGATGGCCTGTTCACGCTGACCGAGGTCGAGTGCCTGGGCGTCTGCGCCAACGCGCCGATGGTCCAGGTCAACGACGACAATTACGAGGACCTTGATTACGACCGCACGATCGCGGTGCTCGAGGCGCTGGCCAAAGGCGAGCAGCCGCAGGTCGGGTCGCAGACCGGACGTCGCGCGAGCTGCCCCGAAGGCGGGCCGACCACGCTCAAGGAAATGGTCAGCGAAAATCACGATTACCGGGGGAGCTGGTAATGCGCGGCAACGTCAATCCGGTCATCGCCGTCTTCGCGATCATCGGCGCCCTGGTGGTGCTGGGTCTGGTGCTGCGCGTGGCGTTCGCGCTGATCGGCCTCGCGGTGGTCGTCGGCGCGGTGCTGGTGATCTTCTATTTCGTCCGAAATGCGATGGGGAAAAGGCCGTGACCCTGACCGTCATGCCAGCGATAGCTGGCATCTCGTGCGGCATGCGTGCCGCTTCGTTGTTTGAGACCCCAGCTTTCGCTGGGGTGACGCCGGAGGTGCGCGTTGTTAGCTGACAAGGATCGCATCTTCACCAACGTCTACGGCTTCCAGCCCTGGGGGCTGAAGGCGGCGCAGGTGCGTGGCGATTGGGACAATACCAGGAAACTGCTCGAGATCGGCGCCGACACGATCATCGACCGGATCAAGGCGTCGGGCCTGCGCGGGCGTGGCGGGGCAGGGTTCCCGACCGGCACCAAATGGGGCTTCATGCCCAAGGAGCCGCGGCCCGATCGCCCCAATTTCCTGGTGATCAACGCCGACGAATCCGAGCCCGGGTCGTGCAAGGACCGCGAGATCATCCGCCACGATCCGCACAAGCTGATCGAGGGCGCTTTGGTCGCCGGCTTCGCGATGCGCGCGCGCGCCGCCTACATCTACATCCGCGGCGAATATATCCGCGAGGCGGAGACGCTCTTCGCCGCGGTCGCCGAGGCGTATGACGCCGGCCTCGTGGGCAAGAATGCCTGCGGGTCGGGCTATGATTTCGACGTCTTCGTCCATCGCGGCGCGGGCGCCTACATCTGCGGCGAAGAGACCGCGATGCTCGAAAGCCTCGAGGGCAAGAAGGGCCAGCCGCGCCTCAAGCCGCCGTTCCCCGCGGGCGCCGGCCTTTATGGCTGCCCGACCACGGTCAACAACGTCGAATCGATCGCCGTCGCGCCGACCATCCTGCGCCGCGGCCCGGAATGGTTCGCCAGCTTCGGCGCCGAGAACAATCGCGGCACCAAGCTCTTCCAGATCAGCGGGCATGTGAACAAGCCGTGCGTGGTCGAGGAGGCGATGTCGATCCCGTTCCGTCAGCTGATCGAGGAACATTGCGGCGGCATCCGTGGCGGCTGGGACAACCTTCTCGCGGTGATCCCGGGCGGGTCGTCGGTGCCGCTGGTGCCGGCGGCGCAGATCATGGACTGCCCGATGGATTTCGATGGCTTGCGCGCGCTCGGTTCGGGCCTCGGCACCGCGGCGGTCATCGTGATGGACAAGTCGACCGACATCGTCCGCGCGATCAGCCGCCTCAGCTATTTCTACAAGCATGAGAGCTGTGGCCAGTGCACGCCGTGCCGCGAAGGCACCGGCTGGATGTGGCGCGTGATGGAGCGGCTGCGCACCGGCGACGCCGATGTCAGCGAGATCGATACGCTGTTCAACGTCACCAAGCAGGTCGAGGGTCACACGATCTGCGCGCTGGGCGATGCCGCGGCTTGGCCGATCCAGGGCCTGATCCGCCATTTCCGCCCCGAAATCGAACGCCGCATCGCCGAGCGCAACGGCACGACCGACGCGCCGATGCAGGAGGCTGCTGAGTAATGCCCAAGGTCAAAGTAGACGGGATCGAGGTCGAAGTCCCCGCCGGAGCGACGGTGCTCCAGGCGTGCGAGGCGGCCGGCAAGGAAATCCCGCGTTTCTGTTATCACGAGCGCCTGTCGATCGCCGGTAACTGCCGGATGTGCCTGGTCGAGGTGAAGCCGGGGCCGCCCAAGCCCCAGGCGTCGTGCGCGCTGCCCGCGTCGGACAATCAGGAGATCTTCACCAACACCCCGATGGTGAAGAATGCCCGTGAGGGCGTCATGGAATTCCTGCTGATCAACCATCCGCTCGACTGCCCGATCTGCGACCAGGGTGGTGAGTGCGACCTGCAGGACCAGTCGGTCGCTTATGGCCGCGGCGCGTCGCGCTACACCGAGAACAAGCGTGCGGTGACCGAGAAGTACATGGGTCCGATCGTCAAGACGGTCATGACCCGCTGCATCCAATGCACCCGCTGCATCCGCTTCGCCGAGGAAGTCGCCGGCGTCGAGGAGATCGGCGCGATCTATCGCGGCGAGGACATGCAGATCACCTCGTATCTCGAGCAGGCGGTAACGAGCGAATTGTCTGGCAATGTCGTCGATCTGTGCCCGGTCGGTGCGCTGACTTCGAAGCCGTACGCGTTCGAAGCGCGGCCCTGGGAACTCAAGAAGACGCTGGCGATCGACGTGATGGACGCGGTCGGCACCAACATCCGCCTCGACAGCCGCGGACGCCAGGTGCTGCGCGCCCTCCCGCGCGTCAACGACGACGTCAACGAGGAATGGGCGACCGACAAGACCCGCCATGCAGTCGACGGCCTGGTCCGCCGCCGCCTCGACAAGCCCTATGTCCGCAAGGACGGAAAGCTGGTCGCGGCGAGCTGGGATGAGGCGTTCGCGGCGATTGCGGCGGTCAAGGCCGGCAAGAGCGTTGCGGCGATCGCCGGCGACCTGGTCGATTGCGAGACGATGTTCGCGGGCAAGGCGCTGGTCGAGGCGATGGGCGGTTCGCTGCTCGAAGGGCGCCAGACCGGCATGGATTACGACGTGTCGAACCTGGCCGCGGTCAATTTCAACACGACGATCGCCGGTGCCGAGACCGCCGATGCGATCTTGCTGGTCGGCACCAACCTGCGCTGGGAAGCGCCGCTGGTGAACACGCGCATCCGGAAAGCGATCAAGAAGGGCGCCAAGGTCTTCGCGATCGGACCCGAAACCGACCTGACCTACAAGGTCGAATGGCTCGGCAACGATCTGTCGCTGCTCGACAAGCTGCCCAAGGCGGCGGCCGACGCGTTCAAGGACGCCCAGCGTCCGATGATCATCGTCGGCGGCGCGGCGCTCAAGGGCGGTCATGGCGCGGCGCTGGCGCTCGCCAAGAAGCTCGGCGTGGTCAAGCAGGGGTGGAACGGCTTCAACGTCCTCCATTTCTCCGCGGCACGGATGGGCGGGCTGATGCTCGGCTATGCGCAGAAGGGCGGCATCGCGGACGTGGTCGCGGCCAAGCCCAAGCTGCTCTTCCTGCTCGGCGCCGACGAAGTCGATTTCTCGAAGTTTTCCAAGAGCTTCAAGGTCTATATCGGGCATCACGGCGACAAGGGCGCGGCAGCCGCCGACGTCGTCCTGCCGGGCGCGAGCTATGCCGAAAAGGCCGGCACCTACGTCAATCTCGAAGGCCGCGTGCAGCGTGGCGAGCGCGCGGTGTTCGCCCCGGGCGACGCGCGCGAGGACTGGACGATCTTGCGCGCGCTGTCGGAAAAGCTCGGTCACACCCTGCCGTTCGACAGCTTCGAGGAATTGCGCGCGCAGATGGCGCTTGCCGTTCCCGCGCTGGGCACGCTCGGCCTCGCCAGCTTTGACTGGAACCCGCCGGCGCTCGACGCCAAGGGAGAAGGCGAAATTGGCTATCCGATCAAGGACTTCTACCTGACCAACGCCATCTGCCGCGCCAGCCCGACGATGCAGCAATGCTCGGCGGAACTGATCCACGGCCAGACCTTCGCGGAGGCGGCGGAGTGATGCTCGTTTCTCGGCATGTCATTACCGCCGCGGCGGGTTTCGACGCTTCCCCGGCGAAGGCCGGGGCCTTGTCGCGATCGGACCGAAACTGGACCCCGGCCTTCGCCGGGGAAGCGTATTCTGTTGCTAGCGGGGGCCTGAATCAATGACCTCCTGGTTCACCTATCTCGGCCTGCCCTATGGCTGGGCTTGGTTCGTCGCCACGATCATCGACATCCTGGTGATCGCGCTGCCGCTGATGCTGGCGGTGGCGATGATCATCTATGCCGATCGCAAGATCTGGGCAGCGATGGCGCTGCGCCGTGGCCCCAACGTGGTCGGTCCGCTCGGTCTGCTCCAATCTTTCGCCGACGGCCTCAAGGTCTTCCTGCAGGAAACGATCATCCCGTCGGCGGCGAACAAGGGGCTGTTCCTGCTCGCGCCGATCATTACCTTCACGGTCGCCTTGATCGTCTGGGCAGTGATGCCGTTCCAGGCGGGCGTGGTGCTCGCCGACATCAATGTCGGGCTGCTCTACGTGCTCGCGGCGTCGAGTCTTGGCGTCTACGGCATCATCATCGCGGGCTGGGCGTCGAATTCGAAATACCCCTTCTACTCGGCGCTCCGTGCGGCCGCGCAGATGGTGAGCTACGAAGTCTCGATCGGCTTCGTGCTGATCTCGGTCGTGCTGTGGGCCGGCAGCTTCAACCTGTCGACGATCGTCGAGGCGCAGAAGGGCTTTGCCTGGGGCTGGGTCAACGGCAATTTCATCAACCCGTTGCTGTTCCCGATGGCGGTGGTGTTCTTCATCTCATCGCTGGCCGAGACGCAGCGCGCGCCGTTCGACCTCGCCGAAGCGGAATCGGAGCTCGTCGCGGGCTATCAGACCGAATATTCGTCGATGGCCTTCGCGCTCTACTGGCTCGGCGAATATGCCAATGTGATCCTGATGTGCGCGCTCAACGCCGTGTTGTTCTGGGGTGGCTATCTGCCGCCGCTCAACGTCGGCTGGATGTACGCGGTGCCGGGGATCATCTGGCTGTTCGCCAAGATCCTGTTCTTCTTCTTCCTGTTCAGCTGGGTGAAGGCGACGGTGCCCAGGTACCGCTACGACCAACTGATGCGGCTGGGCTGGAAAGTGTTCCTGCCGTTGTCGCTGTTCTGGGTGTTCTTGGTGTCCGGCTATCTGATGTGGACGCGCGTGGGAGTTGGGTCATGAGCGTCGGTCAGATCATCAAGTCGTTCACTTTGTGGGAGTTCGTGAAGGCCCACGCGCTGACCTTGCGCTATTTCTTCAAGCCCAAGGCGACGATCAATTATCCGTTCGAGAAGAACCCGATCTCGCCGCGTTTCCGCGGGGAGCATGCGTTGCGCCGCTATCCCAATGGCGAAGAGCGCTGCATCGCGTGCAAATTGTGCGAGGCGATCTGTCCGGCGCTGGCGATTACGATCGAGGCCGAACCGCGCGACGACGGCAGCCGTCGCACGACGCGCTACGACATCGACATGACCAAGTGCATCTATTGCGGCCTGTGCCAGGAAGCGTGCCCGGTCGATGCCATCGTCGAAGGGCCGAACTTCGAATTCTCGACCGAGACGCGCGAGGAGTTGATCTACGACAAGGCCAAGCTGCTCGACAATGGCGACCGCTGGGAACGCGCGATCGCCGCGAACCTTGCCGCCGATGCACCGTACCGTTAAGCGCGCCGCAACAGTGGGACGCACCATGATTCACCCCAATTCCGTCATCCCGGCGACAGCCGGGATCTCAAGCGGCTCTTGCGTCGCGCTTCTGCATAAGGCCCCAGCGTTCGCTGGGGCGACGGGGGCGTAATGATCCAGGCAATCGCCTTTTACCTGTTCGCCGCCGTGGTGCTGCTGTCGGGGTTGATGACGATCACGTCGCGCAACCCGGTGCATTCGGTGCTGTGGCTGATCCTGGCGTTCTTCAACGCGGCGGGGCTCATGCTGCTGTGCGGCGCCGAGTTCATCGCGATGCTGCTGGTCATCGTCTATGTCGGCGCGGTCGCGGTGCTGTTCCTGTTCGTCGTGATGATGCTCAACATCGATTTCGCCGAGATGCGCGCCGGTTTCGTGCGCTACGCGGCGATCGGCGTGGCGCTCGCCGGCGCGCTGGCGATCGAGATCGGGATCGCGGTGTGGGGCTGGTCGGTCGGGGGCATCAAGCTCGACCAGCGCATCGCGCCGACCCCTGACAAGGTCCCCAACATCCAGGCGATCGGGGACCTGCTCTATTCGCATTATCTCTACGTGTTCGAAGGCGCCGGACTGGTGCTGCTCGTCGCGATGATCGGCGCGATCGTGCTGACGCATCGGGCACGCGGCGGGGTCAAGGGCCAGAAGATCAGCCGCCAGGTCGCGCGCCGTCCGCAGGACGCGGTCCGTAACATCAACGCGCCCGTGGGGCAGGGAGTCGAGCTGTGACGATCGGCCTGACGCATTATCTGGTCGTCGCCGCCATCCTGTTCGGGATGGGCGTGCTCGGCCTGATCGCCAACCGCAAGAATCTGATCATCATGCTGATGGCGATCGAGCTGATCCTGCTGTCGGTGAACATCAACTTCGTCGCCTTCTCGGCGTATCTGCACGACCTGGTCGGGCAGGTGTTCGCGATGTTCGTGCTGACCGTCGCCGCCGGCGAGGCGGCGATCGGGCTCGCCATCCTGGTGATCTATTTCCGTGGGCGCGGGACCATCGCGGTCGACGATGCCAACCGGATGAAGGGGTGAGCGCGTGATCAGTATCCAGCTCATCGTCTTCCTGCCCTTGCTCGCGGCCATCGTCGCCGGGCTCGGCAACCGCGTCATCGGCAATGTGCCGGCCAAGGTCGTGACCACGGGCGCGCTGTTCGCTTCGTGCGCGCTCAGCTGGCCGATCTTCATCCATTATCTGACCGGTGCCGATCCCTATCCGGTGACCCAGGTCTTCACCTGGATGAAGTCGGGCGACCTCGACGTCGCCTGGGCGCTCCGCGCCGACGCCCTGACCGCGGTGATGCTGGTGGTGATCACCAGCGTTTCGGCGCTCGTCCACCTCTATTCCTGGGGGTATATGGACGAGGATCCGGATCAGCCGCGGTTCTTCGCCTACCTGTCGCTGTTCACCTTCGCGATGCTGATGCTGGTGACCGCGAACAACCTGGTCCAGATGTTCTTCGGCTGGGAAGGCGTCGGTCTCGCGAGCTACCTGCTGATCGGTTTCTGGTTCAAGAAGCCGAGCGCCAATGCCGCCGCGATCAAGGCGTTCGTCGTCAACCGCGTCGGTGACCTCGGCTTCATGCTCGGCATCTTCGGCACCTTCCTGGTCTTCGGCACCGTCTCGATCCCGGAAATCCTGGCGCAGGCGCCGCACATGGCGGGCTCGACGATCGGCTTCCTCGGCCACCGTTTCGACACGATGACGGTGCTGTGCCTGTGTCTGTTCATCGGCGCGATGGGCAAGTCGGCGCAGCTCGGGCTGCACACCTGGTTGCCCGACGCTATGGAAGGCCCGACCCCGGTGTCGGCGCTGATCCACGCCGCGACGATGGTCACCGCGGGCGTGTTCATGGTCTGCCGCCTGTCGCCGATGTTCGAGACCAGCGAGGTCGCGCTCGACTTCGTCGTCTTCATCGGTGCCGCGACCTGCATCTTCGCCGCGACGATCGGCACCTGCCAGAACGACATCAAGCGCGTCATCGCCTATTCGACCTGTTCGCAGCTCGGCTACATGTTCTTCGCGGCGGGCAGCGGCGCGTACGGCGCGGCGATGTTCCACCTGTTCACGCACGCTTTCTTCAAGGCGCTGCTGTTCCTCGGCGCCGGCTCGGTGATCCACGCGATGCACCACGAGCAGGACATGCGCTTCTACGGTGGCCTCAGGAAGAAGATCCCGGTCACCTTCTGGGTGATGCTGATCGGCACGCTGGCGATCACCGGCGTCGGCATTCCGGGCATCTTCGGCCTGCCGCAGGTCGGCTTCGCCGGGTTCCACTCGAAGGACAGCATCCTCGAGCTTGCCTACGCGTCGGGCCGCGGGACGGGGGCCTTCTATGTCGGCGTGCTCGCGGCGTTGCTGACCAGCTTCTATTCGTGGCGCCTGATGTTCCTGACCTTCTGGGGCAAGCCGCGCTGGATCCAGTCGGAGCATATCCAGCACGCGGTGCACGATCACGGCCCTGGCCACGAACATGCCCATGACGATCACGCGCACGGCGATCATGGCCACGGCCACGCGCATGGGGACGGCACGGGCGGCTATCATCCGCACGAGAGCCCGCTGTCGATGCTGGTGCCACTGCTGCTGCTGGCGACGGGCGCAGTGCTTGCCGGATTCGTCTTCCACGGCTGGTTCGTCGAGCCCGAGGCGGGCGAGCGCTTCTGGCGCGGCGCGATCGCGTTCAACGAGCATCTCTATCACGCGGCGCACGAAGTGCCGATCTGGGTGAAGCTGTCGGCGTCGTTCGTGATGCTGCTCGGCCTGTTCGGTGCCTGGCTCGCCTATATCGTGCGGACCGACATCCCCGGCCGGTTCACCGCGACGTTCCGCTACCTGTACGATTTCGTCTACAACAAATGGTATTTCGACGAACTCTACGACCTCCTGTTCGTCCGTCCCGCCTTCGCGTTCGGCCGCCTGTTCTGGAAGGCCGGTGACGAGGGGACGATCGATCGGTTCGGGCCCAACGGCTCGGCCTGGGTGGTGTCCTTCGGCAGCCGCATCACTGGCCGCCTGCAATCGGGGTATGTCTACACTTATGCCTTCGTCATGCTGATCGGCCTGACCGCAGCCGTAACCTGGGCGATCGCGCAATGAGCGGCATCCTTTCCCTCATGCTCGCCATCCCCGCCGTCGCGGCGGTGGCCTGCCTGTTCCTGAGCGCCAACGGTGCGCGCTGGGTGGCGCTGATCGCGACCCTGCTCGATCTCGTGCTCGGTGCCGTGCTCTGGGCGAACTTCCAGGTCGGTGGCCCGCAATGGCAGTTCGTCGAGAACGTACCGCTGTTCGGCACCTTCAGCTGGTCGCTCGGCATCGACGGCTTCGCGCTGCTGCTGATCGAGCTGTCAGTGTTCCTGATGCCGATCTGCATCGGTGCGAGCTGGGAAGCGATCCAGAAGCGCGTGCCCGAATATATGGCGGCGATGCTGCTGACCGAAGTGCTGATGATCGGCACCTTCGCGGCGCAGGATCTGTTCCTGTTCTACATCTTCTTCGAAGGTGGCCTGATCCCGATGTTCCTGATCATCGGGATCTGGGGCGGGGCGAACCGCATCTACGCGTCGTACAAGTTCTTCCTCTACACGCTGCTCGGCTCGCTGCTGATGCTGGTGGCGATGCTGTGGATGGTCAACGAGGCGCACACGACCAGCATTCCTTTGCTGCTCAACCACGATTTCCCGGTCCATGCGCAGACCTGGCTGTGGCTCGCCTTCTTCGCCTCGTTCGCGGTCAAGATGCCGATGTGGCCGGTCCATACCTGGCTTCCCGACGCGCACGTCCAGGCGCCGACGGCGGGGTCGGTCATCCTGGCCGGCGTGCTGCTGAAGCTCGGCGGCTATGGCTTCCTGCGCTTCTCGGTGCCGATGTTCCCGGAAGCGTCGGCGAGCCTGGTCTGGCTGGTGTTCGGCCTGTCGGCGATCGCGGTGATCTACACCTCGCTCGTCGCGCTGGTGCAGTCGGACATGAAGAAGCTGATCGCTTATTCGTCGGTCGCGCACATGGCGATCGTGACGATCGGCCTGTTCGCCTTCAACCAGCAGGGTATCGAGGGCGGGATGATGGTGATGCTGGGCCACGGCCTGGTGTCGGGCGCGCTGTTCCTGTGCGTCGGCGTGATCTACGACCGCCTCCATACGCGCGAGATCGCGCGCTATGGCGGCCTCGCCATCAACATGCCGCGCTATGCATTGCTGTTCATGGTGTTCACCATGGCGTCGGTCGGCCTGCCGGGCACGAGCAACTTCGTCGGTGAGTTCCTGAGCCTCGCGGGCACCTACAAGGTGTCTACGACGGTCACGTTGCTGTGCACCACCGGCATCATCCTGGGGGCAGCGTACATGCTGTACCTCTACCGCCGCGTGGTATTTGGTGAGCTCAAGTTCGACGACGTCAAGGCGATGTCCGATCTGTCGGCGCGCGAACTGGCACTGCTGGTGCCGATCGCGGCGGCGGTGTTGTGGATGGGCGTCTATCCGGAAAGCTTCCTCGCGCCGATGCGCGGCGACGTGAAGATCCTGCTCCAGCGGATCGATCGCGCCCAGCCGGCGGGCGACGCCAAGCCGACGCCGGGCAAGGTTCCTCAGGTCAAGGCCGGGGAGGGCCACGCGTAATGGAATGGATCGCTTCGCTTCAGGCGACGCTTCCCGAGCTGGTCCTGTCGGTCGGCGCGCTGGCGCTGATGCTGGTGGCCGCCTGGGGTGGCCAAGCCTCGACGCGTGCCGTCAGCTGGACCGCGGTCGCCGTGCTGCTCGGCGCGGGCATCGCGCTCGCGGGGCCGGCTTCCTATGCCGGCGTGGTGTTCGACGGCCTGTACCGCGCCGACGCGTTCGCGGCGTTCGCCAAGGCGCTGATCTATATCGCCGCGGCGATCTCGGTCGTGATCGCACCGCGCTTCTTCGAGCGCGGGAACGGCGACGGCCTGCATCCCGAATATCCGGTGCTGATCCTGCTCGCGGCGGCGGGCATGGGCATGATGGTGTCGGCGGGCGACCTGCTGACGCTCTATGTCGGGCTCGAGCTGCAGAGCCTCGCGGCCTATGTGCTGGCGAGCTTCATGCGCCGCGACCAGCGTTCGGCCGAAGCCGGCCTGAAGTATTTCGTGCTCGGCGCGCTGGCCTCGGGCATCCTGCTCTACGGCATCAGCCTGGTCTACGGCTTCTCGGGTACGACGCTCTTCACCAACATCGCGGCCGCCTATGGCGCGGGCAAGTCGGTCGGCCTGACCTTCGGGCTGGTGTTCGTGTTCGCCGGACTGGCCTTCAAGATGTCGGCGGTGCCGTTCCACATGTGGACCCCCGACGTCTACGAGGGCGCGCCGACCCCGGTGACGACCTTCTTCGCCTCGGCGCCCAAGGTCGCGGCGGTCGCGCTCGGCGTGCGCGTCGCGATCGAGGCGATGGGCCCCGCGGTCGCCGAGTGGCGCCAGATCGTGATCTTCGCGAGCTTGGCCTCGATCATCTTCGGGTCGGTCGCCGCGATCGGACAGAACAACGTCAAGCGCCTGCTGGCCTATTCGTCGATCAGCAATGTCGGCTTCCTGCTCGTCGGCCTCGCGGCCGGAACGCAAGAGGGGGTCGCGGCGGTATTGCTGTACCTCGCCATCTACATCGCGATGACGCTGGGCGCGTTCCTGGTGGTGCTGCAGATGCGCGATGCGAATGGCGAGCAGGTCGAGACGATCGACAGCTTGTCGGGTCTGTCGGAGACGCAGCCCGGCCTCGCCGCGGCGATGATCATCTTCATGTTCTCGCTCGCGGGCATTCCGCCGCTGCTGGGCTTCTTCGCGAAGCTGGCGGTGTTCAACGCGGCGGTCGCCGCGGGCCTGTATCCGTTCGCCGTGGCCGGTTTCGCCGGGTCGGTGATCGGCGCGTTCTATTATCTTCGCCTGATCAAGGTGATGTATTTCGACGCGCCCGGACCCGCCTTTCTGCGCAGTCGCGATACCATGGTCGAATATGCGGTGATGGCGGTCCTGGCGATCTTCATCTCGCCGGTGGGCTGGTTCGCGCTCAAGCCGCTGGGCGTCGCGACGATGGCGGCGGCGAAGGCATTGTTCTGAACGCCGACGCCAGCGGGCGTGTCCGCACGGTCGCGGAGACCGGCTCGACCAACGCGGACATGATTGCGCTTGCCGCAACCGGGCTGGAAGAGGGCGTGTGGCTGCGCGCCGAGCGTCAGTCGGGCGGGCGCGGGCGCCAGGGACGCGCCTGGGTCTCGCCGCCGGGCAATCTCTATGCGAGCACGCTTGTCCGCCTCCGTCCGAGCGACCCGCCGGCCGCAACCCTGGCGCTGGTCGCCGCGGTCGCGCTCGAGGAGACAGTGTCGGCCTATGCCCCGGGCATGGGACTCCTCAAATGGCCCAACGACCTCCTGATCGATGGCGCCAAATTGTCGGGCATCCTGCTCGAACGCGCGGGCGACGCGGTGGTGATCGGGATCGGCGTCAACCTTGCGCACCACCCGGCCGATACGGAGCGCGTCGCGACCAGCCTGGCGGTCTATAATGTCGCGGTCGCGCCCGAGGATTTCGTCGGGACGCTCGCCGAGGCCTTCGCGCGCTGGGTCGAGCGTTGGCGCGGACAAGGGATCGATAGCGTCCGCCGGCGCTGGGTCGACAATGCGCATCCGATCGGGACGCCGCTCACCGTTCGCCTGCCCGACGGGCCGGCGCTCGAGGGGCTGTTCGACGGGCTCGATCCCGAAGGCGCGCTCATCCTTCGCTTGGCGGACGGCGCGCGGCGTGTCATTCACGCCGGCGACGTATTCCTGCTGTGACTCCTTCGGATGGGAGCTTGAATTCCATGCTGCTCGCGATCGACGCCGGCAATACCAATGTGGTCTTCGCCTTGCTCGACGGGCGCGAGGTCAAGGGACGCTGGCGCATCGCCACCGATCCGCGCCGCACCGCCGACGAATATGCGGTGTGGCTGACCCAGTTGCTGAGCATCGAAGGCTATGACCGCAGCCAGGTCGATGGCGTGATCATCTCGACGGTGGTCCCGCGCGCGACGCACAATCTGCAATGGCTGGCGGAGAAATATTTCAAGACCGACGCGCTGATCGCCGGCCAGAAGCCGGTCGAATGGGGCATGGCGATCGACGTGCAGGAGCCGCAGAGCCTGGGCGCCGACCGCGCGGTCAACGCGATCGCCGCGCACGCGCTGCACGACGGTGATCTGATCGTGATCGATTTCGGCACCGCGAGCACGATCGACTGGATCGATTATCGCGGCGCGTACAAGGGCGGGATCATCGCGCCGGGCATCAACCTGTCGCTCGACGCGCTCGTCGCCGCCGCCGCCAAGCTGCCCCGCATCGCGATCGAGGCGCCGGCCGATCCGAGCGTGATCGGCCGCGACACGGTCAGCCAGATGAACATCGGCATTTACTGGGGCTATATCGCGATGATCGAGGGCCTCGTCGCGCGGATGAAGGCGGAGATCGGCCGCCCTGCGAAGGTGATCGCGACCGGCGGATTGGCGGTGCTGTTCGAGCAGCACACCGACGTCTTCGACGCGATCGAGTCCGACCTGACGATCCAGGGGCTGGCGATGATGTGGGAACGGGCACGGCAATGACCGTCACCCCAGCGAAAGCTGGGGTCTCAGGCGACACGCCCCTCGCTCCATTTGAGAAAGATCCCAGCTTTCGCTGGGATGACGATTGGGATTTGAATGACACCAGGCAAGGAACTGCTTTTCGTCGCGCTCGGCGGGTCGGGCGAGATCGGCATGAACGTCAACCTCTACGGCTGTCAGGGCAAATGGCTGATGGTCGACATGGGGGTGACCTTCGCCGACCCCGCTTATCCGGGCGTCGAAGTGATCCTGCCCGACCTGCAATTCATCGAGGAGCAGCGCGACAATTTGGTCGGCGTTGCGCTGACCCACGGGCATGAGGACCATATCGGTGCGCTGCCTTACCTCGCCGACGACCTCGGCGCGCCGCTCTACGCCAGCAAGTTCACCGCCGGGCTGATCCGCGGCAAGCTCGAGGAAGAAGGCGTCCAGGACCGCGTCGAGCTCAACGTGATCGAGCCCAATGAGGTGATCGAACTCGGGCCGTTCAAGCTGCGCTTCGTGCCGTTGGCGCATTCGATTCCGGAAGCCAGCGCGCTGCTGATCGAGACGCCGTACGGCAAGGTGTTCCACACCGGCGACTGGAAGCTCGATGCGAGCAACGCGGTGCTCGGCACGCCCTCGACGCCCGAACAGCTCAGCGCGGTGGGCGACGAAGGTGTCCTGGCTTTGGTCTGCGATTCGACCAACGTCTTCAATCCCGAACCGTCGGGGTCGGAAGCGAGCGTGCGCGACGGATTGGTCGAGGCGGTCAAGAAGGCCAGGGGCAGGGTGGTGGTCACCACCTTCGCGTCGAACGCCGCGCGGCTCCAGACGCTGGGTGAAGTGGCGAAAGCGACCAAGCGCAAGATCTGCGTCACCGGCCGCTCGCTCGACCGCATCCTCACCGTGGCGCGCGCCAACGGCTATCTGAAGAGCTTTCCCGATCCGATCTCACCCGAAGCGGCGATGAGCCTCCCCGGCCGCGACGTTCTCGTCGTTGCAACCGGGGGACAGGGCGAACCACGCGCCGCGCTCGGCCGGATCGCAGACGGAAACCACCCGATCAAGCTCGTCGCGGGTGACACGGTGGTCTTCTCGTCGAAGCAGATCCCCGGCAACGAACTCGCGATCGGGCGCATCCAGAACCAGCTCGCCGCCGCCGGTGTCGAAATGGTCACCGAGCGCCAGGAGCATGTCCATGTCTCGGGCCATCCCGGACGCCCCGAGCTGGCCTTGATGTACGGATGGATCCGTCCGCAATTGCTCCTCCCCGTCCATGGCGAGATGCGCCACATGATGGAGCAGGCGCGGTTCGGGCTGTCCCAGGGCATTCCCCAAGCGCTGGTCCAGACCGATGGCGACATCGTCAAGCTCGCCCCGGGCAAGCCCGAAAAGCTCGGCCACGCCCCCGTCGGCCGGCTGATGCTCGACGGCGACGTCATCCTGCCCGCCGACGGCTCAACGATGAACGAGCGCCGCCGCGTCGCCAATTACGGCCAGATGTCGGTCGCGGTCGCGGTCGACGGTCGTAAGCGTCTGATCGGGAGTCCGCAGATCAGGTTGCAGGGCATTCCGGTCGAAGAGGATCGCGATGCGTTCGTCGACGAGGTGACCGATGCCGCGGCCGAGGTCTTGCGCAAGCACCGCGGGGATCTGGAGGATTTGCGCGAGAATCTGCGGCTCGGCGTCCGCCGTGTCGCCACGCGCTGGACCGGCAAGAAGCCGGTGGTCGATGTTCTGGTGATCGAGGCTTGATATGCGTTGGACGTCGCTGCTCGCGATCTATTTCCTGTTCTGGGCCTTTTCGGTGTTCCTGGTGCTGCCGTTCGGCGTCCGCACCACGCACGAAGTCGGGGGCGAATACGTTCCCGGTCAGGCTGAGAGCGCGCCGCACGAGTTCAACATCAAGCGTCTCGCGCTCCGCGTGACGATCGTCGCGACGATCCTGTGGGCGTTGTTCGTCGTCAACTACATCTACGGCTGGGTGACGCCCGACATGCTCGATTTCGTCAACCCGGCGAACGGCGCCTGATTCGTGCTCCTGCGAAAGCAGGAGCCCAGAGTTTCGAGGGAAATCGTTTGTGGTCCTGGGCTCCTGCTTACGCAAGAGCACCGGTCTCCTACTGGCAGGGAAGCTATGTCCTGAGCCGCTCGATCGCCTGGGCGAGCGCGACGTAGAGCTTGCCCATGTCCGACGACAGCAGGGTCACGCCGATCGCCGCGCCGTCGCGCTGCGCCAGGATGCCCCGCAGCATCGCCTCGAAATCGTGGATATAGCGGTTGACCTGCTCGCGGACATTGTCGTCGCTGTCATAGGCTTCGACCACCGCGCGCATCTCGCCCGCGTCGAGCAATTTGACCGCGCGCCGGGCGAAGGTACCGCGATTGCCCTTGAGATAGGCCGTCCAAGACGAATCCGGGATCTCGGTCGCATAGATGCTGGTCAGGTCGATTGCCGCCGAATGGAGCGATTCGATCAGCAGCGACACGCGGCGCGCGAAGCCGTTCGATTCTTCAGTGTCGGCGATCCGTGCATCGATATGGCTCGATGCCTCGGCGATCGCCAGCATCTGGCGGTTGAGCTTGTCGGAGGCGTCGGTCGCCGAAGCTGCGGCGGTTTCGGTCGCACGGGCGATCGCCGCCAGGCTGCCCTCGACCGCGCGTGATGCGGCAGCCTCCAGCGCATCGGCGGCGTCTGGCGCGATCCGCGCCATTGCTTCGCGGGCGTGCTCGGCTGCCGCATTGGCGGTGTCGCGGATCCGCATCAGCGTTTCGAGCAATTGCGGTGCCGCTTCGCCGGCGAAGCGGTGCGCCGCGCCGCTGGTATCGTCGATCGAGCGGGTGAGCCCGTCGACCTGTTCCTGACCGCGCGCCAGCGTCTCGGCGACATGGTTCACCGCGGCCTCGATCGCGGCGATCCGCGTGGCCAGCGCGCTCGCGCTGTCGGTCGCGGTACGGTCGAGCGCGGCCTGGTTGGTCGCGAGCATCGCGAGCATCGCGTCGCCTTGCGCGGCGATACCCTTGCGTGCCTCGTCCACCGCGCTCGCGGTACGGTCGAGCAGGCCGTCGACCGCTTCGGACATCGAACTGGTGACTTGTTCGAGCCGCGCGCCGGCGGTCTCGCTCGTCGCTTCCATTCGCGTGATGTGCGCCGACAGGCGTTCGGCGGCGCCGCTGGTGCGCGTGTCGACATCGCGCGCGCGTTCCCCCAGCGCCGCGACCTCGGCGTCGAGCGCCGCGGCGCGTTCGCTGGCGGTCAAGCCGATCGCCTCGATCTTGTCGGCGAGTTCGGCGGTGCGGTCGTGCGCATGGGGCAGCGTCGCCAGCATGATCTGGAGGTTGGCCTCCAGATTGGCGGCCGCCTTGTCGATCCGCCCCGAATCGGCTTCGGCCTTGGAGAAATGGCTGTCGAGGATGGTCGACGCTTCGCCGAGGCGGTCCGACGCCGCGCTCGCGGTCGCCATCATCACGGTGACCTGGTCGGCGAGCTTCTCGCGATTGGCGTCGATCGTCTGCGCCATCACGTCGATCACGCTCTGCAGATGCTCGGCCTCGGCGCGCATCGAGCGCGCGGTGTCGTTGAAGCGGCGCGCTTCGACCCGGCTCGATCGGTGTACGATCAGCCAGAGCACGGCGAGCAGCGCCAGCGGTGCGGTCAGGCCGGTGGCGAGCTGCGCCAGAACGGTCGGCCCCGGCGCGACCTGCACCAGAGGCCAGGAATACCAGCCGAAAAATGCCGTCCAGCCGAGCGCGGCGAGCAGGCTGAGCGCCCCCAGTACCCGCCATTTGAGTGCGCTCGACCGCTCCTCGGGTTCCTCGAAAACCTCCTCCTCGTAGGAGTCGGTGAGCTGCAGCGGCTCGTCGTCAGCGGCATAGACGACGTCGCTGACGTGCAAGTCGACGATCTTGGACCCCCCGTTCATGACGCTTTGTTTACCATAAAACCCACCGTTTCAAAGCGAATGCGCAACCTTCCGTTAAAGCCCGGAGGGTAGCATGCCGCCATGGCCTATGATCCCGGAGCAATCGATGCGACCCTCGCTGCGGCAGTCGGTGACGAACCGGGGCTGATCGCCGAATTGCGTGCGGCGTTCGTCGACAGCGCGGAGAAGGCGATCGACGCGATCGAGGCCGCCCGGAGCGAAGAGGCGTGGAGCCTCGCTACGGCGCGCCTCAAGGGGCTGGCGGCGAGCTTCGGCGCGGTGCGGCTGATGAGCCTTGCCTCCGAGGCGGCCGGTACGCCGGGCGATGATGAGACCGTGCGCAAGCTGCGGCGAGCCGTCGCGCGGCTGTAATCCTACGGGCTTTGCAAAGGTGGTGCTGAGCGCCTAACAGCCCCGGATGCTTGCGGGGCTTCTGTTCGCTACGGCCGATGCGTCCGATCGCCACGACACGCTCGCGGCGACGCTGCCGGTCGGCGGCGTAACGCTGATCGAATTCCAGGCGCGGCTCCTGATCGCGGCTGGCGCGTCGCAGATCGTCGTCGTCGTGTCGCGCCTGACGCCCGAATTGCTCGGAGCGATCAATCGGCTCGGGCGGCGCGGCGTCTCGGTTGACGCGGTGCGCGGACCCGCCGAAGTGCTCGCCAAGCTGCATCCGCTGGCGCGGGTGATCTGGCTGGCCGATGGGTTGGTCACGACCAGCGTCATGGTCGAGGCGATGCGTGATCGCGACCGCGATACGCTGCTGGTCGCGCAGACCGGCGACGAGCTCGAACGGATCGGACCCAACGCGGTCTGGGCGGGGGTCGCGACGATCGACCCGCAGCGCATCGCCGACGTCGCCAAACTGCCCAAGGATTATGATTTCGCTTCCTCGCTCCTCCGCGTGACCGCGCAGCGCGGCGCCGAGCAATTACCCCTGCCTGAGACCGCGGTGCGCGAAGGCCATGGCGTCGAGCGCGATTCGCGCACGCTGGCGGCGAAGGGTCGCGCGGCACTGGTCGCGGCACTGGGGACGCGGACCAATTGGGTCGACCGCTTCCTGGTCGTGCCGCTAGCCAAGCTCGCGTTGCCCCCCTTGGTCGCGCGCGGCGTGCCGGCGATCGCGCTGGCGGGACTGGGCGGTGCGCTGGGGTTGGGCGGATTGACCGCGATCATGCTCGGCTGGAGTGCGACCGGCATGGCGGTGACCGTGCTGGCCTTGGCGCTGTTCGCGCTTGCCGATGTCCTGGCCTGGCTGCGCGACGAACGCATGCTCGCGACGATCGTGCGCTGGGCGGTGCCGGGAGCGGCCGCGCTCGCCACGTTATTGCTTGGCCAACGCGTGGGTTTCCTGGCGGCGAGTGCCACGCCGCCGTTGCTGGCGCTGGCGACGGTGGTCGCCGGCGTGCTGGCGGAGCGCGCCGCGGGCGCGGTCACGCGGCCGTGGTGGTGGGCGGTAGCACCTGCATATCCGCTGATCCTGCTGCCCGCCGTGCTGATCGGTTATCCCGTCTGGGGGCTTGCGGCGACTGCCATTTATGCCACGGTTACGCTCGGTTTCGCGATCGAGGCGTTGCGCGTGCGGATTCGCGGATAGCCGACGTCGTTGCGTCCCGTGCAATCGAACCTGTTCCGGTAAACCTCGCTTTAACGACACCATCGTACATCGGCCCAATGTCGATCGATCGAGGCGACAGGAACGAGGGCGCTCGCGTGAGCGCCGGCAAGTTGCTCGCGCGCGCGGCGGCTGCGACGCGGCGTGCCGATCATCGCCTGACCGATGCGATCGACGATTTCTTCCTGGCCGACGATGCGCGCCTCGACGATCGTACCCGGGCGGCGCTAGCCGCTACCCTGAGCGCGATGGTCGCCGTGGTCGAGCGCGACTTGCGCCGTCAGACCGCGGCGAGCGTGGCGGGGCACGATCCCGGCCTCGCCCAGCGCGCCGAAAGCGGCGCGCCGGTGCTCGACAGGCTGGTCGGCGCCGGATTGCTGCGCGATCCCGATCTGATGCGCGAACTGATCGCGCGGACGCGGCAGGACCTGCTGGTCGATCTGCTGCCCGCGATCCCGCCTGACGAGGTCGGTTCGGCCAGCCTGCTCGCCCGGCTGTCGGCCAGCGTCGATGCCGATGTCGCGGATGCCGCGCTCGTCCTGATGACCGTGGAAAGCCGGCGCCGCGGGTTGATCGACAGCAATCGGCTCGACCGCACCGAGCTTCCCGCCGAACTGCACCATCGCCTCGTCTGGTGGGTCGCCGCCGTGCTGCGCGAGCAGCTCGATACGCCGGCCGCCGATCGGGCCATCGCCGAAGCCGCGCTGCGCGCGCTGGCCGAACATGATGAAAGCGACCGCGTGGAAAGCGCGGCGGAGCGGCTGGCGGCAGCGATCGCGCCGCAGCCGGCGGAATTGTCGGCAGTGCTGACCCATGCGCTCGGCGATCGCCGCGTCGCCTTGTTCGTCGCCTTGCTCGGGCATGCCCTGGGGATCGATTTCGCGTCGGTCCGCGACATGGCGTTCGACGATGGCGAGCAATTGTGGCTGGCGCTGCGTGCCGCCGGGCTCGATCGTGCCGCGGTCGCGAGGATCGGGCTCAGCCTGTGCGACGCCGACCCGCGCCGCGACGTCGAACGCTTCGCCGATCAGCTCGAAGCGATCATGACAATCACGCCCGACGAAGCGCGCGCCGCGCTCGCGCCGCTCCGGCTTCATCCCGATTTCCGCGCGGCGATGGCCGAGCTGGAGCGACGCCGATGAGCGCGCTCGATCCCGGGTTGCCCCCCGTCCACGGCCTGGTCGATCGCGACGGCCGGCTGATCGAGGCCGGGCCGCGTCTCGAAGACCTCAATACGCGTGCCGGTGGCGCGATCGGCGACGCCTTCGCGGTGCCGCAGGTCGCGGTGCTCGCCCGGCTGGCGCAACGGCTCGGGATCACTGTTGCCCGCCACGTTCTCGCCGCGGACGGCCCCGACGAGGTCGAATTGTGGGTCCGCGCCGACCCGGTCGACGAGGGTGTGCGCCTCGCGCTCAGTGGCTGGAAATTGCGTTCCCCCTGGACCCCGCCGACCGACCCTGCGCGGCGCGACCGCGACCTGTTGCTGCAGGGCGCCGATTGGTCGTGGGAAACCGACGCGACGCTCCAGATCACCGAGGTTTCGGGCGCGGCGGCGCGGTTCGGCGTCGATCCGGCAGTGGCGCTCGGCAAGTCCCTGGCGTCGATCTTCGCGCTCGAAATGGACGCGGCGGGCGCGATGCCGATCCTCGGCGTGCTGACCATCCACCAGCCGTTCGAGGCGCAGCCGGCGACGGTGCGCGCGACGGGGCAGGCGGTGATGCTGTCGGCGCAGCCGCGGCTCGACAGCGAAGGCCTGTTCGCCGGTTATATCGGTGCGGTCAGGATCGACGAGCGCGCGCGATCGGCCGATACAATCGCCGGGCCGGACGACCCGCTCGATGCGTTCAGCGCCCGGCTCGACCGTGCGCTGCGTACGCCGCTCGGGCGGATCATCGCCAATGCCGACAGCATCCATGCGCAGACCGACGGGCCGATCCGGCGCGATTATGCCGATTACGCCTCTGATATCGCCAGCGCGGGCCGCCATCTGCTGGGACTGGTCGATGACCTGGTCGACCTCCAGGCGGTCGAACGGCCCGATTTCGCGCCCGCGGCCGAGACGATCGACCTCGCCGATATCGGGCGGCGCGCGGCAGGGCTGCTCGGCGTCCGAGCCGGCGAGCGCGGCGTGAAGATCGACGCGCCGCAGGAAGTCGACAGCGCACCGGCGACCGGCGAGTTCAAACGCGTGCTGCAGATCCTGGTCAATCTGATCGGCAATGCGGTGCGCTATTCGCCCGACGGCGGCATGGTCTGGATCCGCACGCATCGCGACCGCGGCACCGCTGTGATCATCGTCGCCGACCAGGGCAAGGGCATTGCGCCCGAGGATCAGGCGCGCATCTTCGAGAAGTTCGAACGTGTCGACCCCAGCGAGCCGGGCGGCAGCGGCCTCGGCCTCTACATCGCGCGGCGGCTGGCACGCGCGATGGGCGGCGACCTGACGGTGGACTCGGCGCCGGGGCAGGGCGCGCGGTTCATGCTCAGTTTGCCAGGGCGCAAGGACTGAGCTGCGCCTCTGTCGTTGCTTCGGCGAGCTTTTGATTCACGCGAAGGCGCGAAGGCGCGAAGATTTTGTTCGCGCAGAGGCGCAAAGGTCGCAGAGGGGAATCGCGCGCGGCAGCGCGCTGCTCTTTGATCCGTTCAGAGTTGAAAGGGCTGCTGATGCAGCCGGACGAGATACCTCGGCGCTCTCAGCGCCTCTGCGCGAAATGGATACTATTTCTTAGTGCCTTCGCGCCTTTGCCTAAAAATCAAAAGCTTGCCGGAGCAGCAGAGCCGGCCACGCAAGAGGAAGCGATTACCGCCGCCGCGTCGCCCAGACCACGCCGAATCCGAACAGGGCGATCAGGCCGCCCCACAGGCACCAGATGGTCTTGGCGAGCATGAAGCTGGACGCCGGCCAGTGCACGACGTCCAGCCCCTGAAGGAAAAACAGCAGCCCGAACGCGGCGACGATCAGTCCCGCGATCCGGAGCGCCAACCGCATCAGCGCTTGCCGATATCAACGTAATCGCGCTGCGTCGGGCCGGTGTAGAGCTGGCGCGGACGGCCGATCTTCTGCGCGGGGTCGCTGATCATCTCGTTCCACTGCGCGACCCAGCCGACGGTGCGGGCGAGCGCGAACAAAGCAGTGAACATCGTCGTCGGGAAGCCGATCGCCGACAGGATCACACCCGAATAGAAATCGACGTTCGGGAACAGCTTCTTCTCGACGAAATAGGGGTCGTTGAGCGCCATGTGCTCAAGCTGCAGCGCGACCTCGAACACCGGATCGTTGACCTTGAGCGCATCGAACACTTCGCGCACGGTCTGCTGCATCACCGTCGCGCGCGGGTCGTAATTCTTGTACACGCGGTGGCCGAAGCCCATCAGGCGGAACGGGTCGTTCTTGTCCTTGGCGCGGGCGATGAATTCCGGAATGCGGTCGGGCGTGCCGATCTCGCGCAGCATGTTGAGCGCAGCCTCGTTGGCACCGCCATGCGCCGGGCCCCACAGGCAGGCGATACCCGCCGCGATGCACGCGAACGGATTGGCGCCCGACGAGCCGGCGAGACGAACGGTCGAGGTCGACGCATTCTGCTCGTGGTCGGCATGGAGGATGAAGATGCGGTCGAGCGCGCGCTCGACGACCGGGTTCACATGATATGGCTCGGCCGGCACGCCGAACGTCATGCGCAGGAAGTTGCCGGTGTAGCTCAGCGAGTTGTCCGGATAGAGGAACGGCTGCCCGACGCTGTATTTGTAGGCCATCGCCGCGATCGTCGGCATCTTGGCGATCAGCCGGTGCGAAGCGATCATCCGCTGGCGCGGATCGTTGATGTCGGTCGAATCGTGATAGAAAGCCGACAGCGCGCCGACCACGCCGCACATGATCGCCATCGGGTGCGCGTCGCGGCGGAAGCCACGATAGAAGGTCGCGAGCTGCTCGTGCAGCATGGTGTGGCGCGTGATCGTGTGGGTGAATTCGTCGAGCTCGCCCTTCGACGGCAGTTCGCCGTTGAGGAGCAGGTAGCTCACTTCCATGAAGCTCGACTGTTCGGCGAGCTGGCCGATCGGATAGCCGCGGTGGAGCAGCACGCCCTCGTCGCCGTCGATATAGGTCAGCGCGGATTCGCAACTCGCGGTCGAGGTGAAGCCCGGGTCATAGGTGAACATGCCCGATTCGCCGTACAGCTTGCGGATGTCGACGACCTGCGGGCCGACCGAACCCGACATCACCGGATAATCGCGATCCCCGAACTTGATGGTGTTCGTGTCGGCCATGCTACTTCCCTTCGAAATCAAGCCGCCATCCGGTCGGATATGCGGCCCAGGCTTTCCGCGCGGCCCAGCACGACGAGCACGTCGAAAATGCCGGGAGAGGTACGCTTGCCGGTCAGCGCCGCGCGAAGCGGCTGCGCGACCTGGCCGAGCTTCACCCCGGCGTCTTCGGCGACCTGCCGAACCGCGTTTTCGAGCGCCTCCGTATCCCAGTCCGCGACGGCGTCAAGCGCCGTGTGAAGGCGCGCGAGCAGCGTGGGTGCCTCTCCCTCCAGCAATGATGCTGCATCTGCGTCGATCGGCAGCGGCCGATCGCGAAAAAGGAACATGCTGCCCTCGGCAAGCTCGACCAGATTCGCCGCGCGAGGCTTGAGGAATGGCATGGTGCGACGCAACAGATCGTGCTGATCTGGGGTCAAGTCGGGCGAGAGTCGCTCGGCCACCAGAGCGGCCAAGCACGCGTCATCCGCCTCGCGGATATAATGACCGTTCAGGTTCTCCAGCTTCTTCAAATCGAACCGGCTTGGTGATTTCCCGACGCCGTCGAGATCGAACCATTCGATCGCCTCCCCACGGCTGATGATCTCGTCATCACCATGGCCCCAGCCGAGGCGGAGCAGGTAATTGTCGACCGCCTCGGGCAACAGGCCCATCTGGTCGCGATAGGCATCGACGCCCAGCGCGCCGTGGCGCTTGGACAGCTTGGCGCCGTCCGCCCCATGGATCAGCGGGATGTGCGCATAAATCGGCTCGGGCCAGCCCATCGCGCGATAGATCGGCAACTGGCGGAAAGCGTTGTTGAGATGGTCGTCGCCGCGGATGACGTGGGTCACACCCATGTCGTGATCGTCGACTACCACCGCGAGCATGTAGGTCGGCGTCCCGTCCGACCGCAGCAGGACGAGATCGTCGATCTCGCTGTTCTGCACCGTCACTTCCCCCTGGACGCGATCGTGGATGGTCGTCGCACCCTCGGTCGGCGCCTTGAGGCGGATGACGTGCGGAGCGTCTGGATCGTTGGGCGCGCGGTCGCGCCATGGCGAACGGATGCGCAGCGGCTTCTTCGCCGCTTCGGCTTCGGCGCGCATCTGGGCGAGCTCGTCCTGGGTCAGGTAGCAGCGATAGGCGGCGCCCTTCGCCACCATGGCGTGCGCGACCTCGGCATGACGCGCGGCGCGCGAGAATTGGTAGACTTCGGGCCCATCCCATTGCAGGTCGAGCCAGCGCATCCCCTCCAAAATGGCGTCAATCGCGGGCTGCGTCGATCGCGCACGATCGGTATCCTCGATGCGCAGGAGGAATTTGCCACCGTGGTGCCGCGCGAACAGCAGATTGAACAACGCGGTGCGCGCGCCGCCGATATGGAGGAAGCCGGTCGGCGAAGGCGCGAACCGGGTGACGACGTTGGTGACGGGCGCGCCGGATGCGGGCGACCCGGGGTCAGAATTGGCGCTCAACCGCGCATGCTCCCAGGCTGGATGACGTGATGGCGACTGTCGCCGCCAGGGCCCCTAGCACGCGGCCCCGACCGCTACAAACGCTGGCGATGCAGGTGGTGCGCGCGCGCCACGCCCTCGAACATGGGTTGGAGGCGGAGCGCGATCAACTCCCACTGTGGCTGCCGGTGGCGCTCGGCGCCGGGATCGCCGGATGGTTCGTGCTCGACGATCCCGCGCAGTGGATCGCGGCGATGCTCGCGCTGGGCGGCGTGGCATTGGCGGCGATCGCGATCGGGCATGGCGGCCGCGCGAGCCGGGCGGTGGCGCTGGCTGCTGGGTTGGCGGCGCTTGGGCTGGGCTTGGCGTGGTGGCGCGCATCCTATGTCGCGGAACCGGTGCTGGCGCGGCCCGCGATCATCCAGCTGACCGCACAGGTGGAGAGCGTCGAGACGCTGCCCGCCCGCGCGCTGGTGCGGGTGAGGTTGACACCAATCGCCGCGGAGGCGGTCGCGAGTTCGCCGCGCGCGAATTGCAATAGGGAGCGCAGTCCGATTCATGATCGCGGCCGGCAGCAATGCGACGACCGCCCCAAGCCGCCGCTGGTACTGCCGCCTCATGTCCGCGTGAACATCGCGGACACCGATATGCCTGCCGGGCTTGGACCCGGCGCCATCATCAGGCTCCAGACCCGGCTGATGCCGCCCAACGAGGCGACGGTGCCCGGCGCCTATGATTTCCGCCAGGTCGCGTGGTTCGATGGGCTGGGAGCGACCGGCAAAGGCAATGCACCGGTCAAGGTGCTCAAGCCGGGTAGCGGTTCGAACGGCCTTCGTGCCGCGCTGGCGGCTCATATCGAGAGCAAGATCGACGGAAGCGCCGGCGGAATCGCGGCGGCGTTGGCGGCGGGGGACGAGGGGGCGATCACGCTGGAAGATTCGGACGCGATGCGCCGCTCGGGGCTGGCGCATTTGCTTTCGGTCAGCGGGCTGCACATCACCGCGGTAGTGGTGGCGACGATCTGGGCGATCACGCGGCTGCTCGCGTTGTGGCCGTGGCTGGCGCTACGGGTACGCATTCCGGTGATCGCGGCGGGCGCCGGCGCGGTCGCGGCGATCGGGTACACCCTGCTCACGGGCAACCAGGTTCCGACCGCGCGATCGTGCATCGCCGCCTTGCTGGTGCTCGCCGCCCTGGCAATGGGGCGCGAGGCGATCACCTTGCGATTGGTCGCCGCCGGCGCCTTCATCGTCATGCTGCTCTGGCCCGAGGCGCTGGCGGGCCCGAGCTTTCAGCTCAGCTTCGCCGCGGTCGGTTCGCTCATCGCGTTCCACGAACAGCCGCGCATCAAGCGCCTGTTCGAAAAGCGCGACGAGGCGTGGTGGCGCCGCGTCGCGCGCGAAATCGGGTCGCTGCTGCTCACCGGCCTCATCGTCGAAGCGGCGCTCGCCCCGATCGCGCTCTATCACTTCCACAAGGAAGGCATGTACGGCGTCGTCGCCAATATCGTCGCGATCCCGCTGACCACGTTCGTCATCATGCCGGCAGAGGCATTGGCGCTCGCCGCGGATACGGTCGGGCTCGGCATGCCCTTCTGGTGGGTGACTGCGCGGGCGCTCGATCTGCTGCTGTGGATCGCGCATACCGCGGCCAAGGCGCCGGGATCGGTGGCGATGCTGCCCGGGATGCCCGACGGCGCGTTCGCGCTGATGATCGCGGGGTTGCTATGGCTGATGCTGTGGCGGTCGCGGGTCCGCTTCGCCGGGCTGGTGCCGGTGGCAATGGGCGCGGCCTGGGCGTTGGCGATCCCGGCGCCCGACCTCCTGATTTCGGGTGACGGCCAGCATCTTGCCGTCCGCACTCCCGACGGCGGCGTCGCCCTGCTGCGCGACAAGGCGGGCGACTATACCCGCGATACGATGACCCAGAATGCCGGGGTCGACGGCGAAGCGGTGCTGCTGTCCGACCAGTCCTTCGCGACATGCACGCGCGATGCGTGTCTGGCGCTGGTGCAATCGGGCGGACGGGTGTTCCGCGTGCTGGCGACGCGCAGCCTGTATCAATTGCCGTCGGATCAGCTCATCGCCGCATGCCGCGCGGCCGACATCGTGGTGAGCGACCGGCGACTGCCCTCGGCCTGCCATCCGACATGGCTGAAGCTCGACACGCCGTTCCTGCGGGGCACCGGCGGGATGGCGATCAGCCTGGCGAGCGGACGAATCGTCACCGTGCGCCAGTCCGGCGACCGTCATCCGTGGATCACGACGAAAAGCTCGTTGCCCTCGGCGAGGCGCCCCGTACGCCGGAATATCGCGCAATGACTTCAAGGACGACTGTAATGGAACTGGTGCCGCCGGTTGCGGTGGTCGACGACTTTCTCGACCGCGACACGCTTGACGAACTGACCGCTTGGACGCTGGCGCGTGAAACAGCGTTCGAGCCCACTCGGATCGGACGGGCGAAGCTCAGCAAGCCGGGTATCCGTGCCTCGAATTCGATCCCCAACATCACGTTCGATCCCTGGCGAGAGCGCATCAGGGCATTCGTGACGCCGTGGCTACCGACGCTCGCCACCGATGCGGGCGTGACGCCATTCGACCCGGAGAGGCTGGAAGTCCAATTGGTCGCGCACAATGACGGCGACTATTACGTGCCGCATATCGACACGGCGGTCGGCGGCGTCGGCAACCCGCGCAACGCCACCAGGGCGCTCAGCATCGTCTATTATTTCCATGCCGAGCCACGCGCCTTCACCGGCGGCGCGTTGCGCGTTCACTCCTTTTTACCCTCGAGCGACGCAACCCGCGACATCGAGCCGCTTCGGAACCGACTGGTCGCGTTCATTCCCTGGGCACGACATGAAGTATTACCGATCGCCTGCCCGTCGAAGCGGTTCGCAGACTCACGCTTCAGCATCAATATCTGGGCGCATCGCACAAAGGATGCGCCCAGTTAGGCGCCGTGTTCAGTCGTAGCGGCGCAACAGCCCGGCCAAGCGGCCCTGGATCCGTATCTGCTGCGGGGCGTAGCGCTGCGGGTCATACGCCCGGTTGGCCGGGTCGAGCCGCACCATGGCACCCTCGCGGCGGAAATATTTGAGTGTCGCCTCGCTGTCCTCGATCAGCGCCACGACGATCTCTCCGTCGCGCGCCACCTCGGTGCGGCGGATCAACGCATAATCGCCGTCTAGGATACCCGCCTCGACCATCGAATCGCCCGCGACCTCGAGCGCGTAATGCTCACCGCTGCCCAGCAAAGCAGCGGGGACGGGGAGCATCGACGATCCCTCGAACGCTTCGATCGGCACGCCCGCGGCGATGCGGCCGTGCAGCGGTATCTCGACGACGTCGTTGGCGGGCTCGGGGACAGGACGGAAGTTGCTCGGCTTGGGCTGCGCGGACGCGGGACGCTTGTCGCCGCGCTCGGGCATCTTGAGCACTTCCAGCGCGCGCGCGCGGTTGGGCAGGCGGCGCAGGAATTCGCGTTCCTCGAGCGCCGAGATCAGGCGGTGCACGCCCGACTTCGACTTGAGGTCGAGCGCCTCCTTCATCTCCTCGAACGACGGCGAGACGCCGGTTTCGTTGAGGCGATCGTTGATGAAGCAGATCAACTCATGCTGCTTCTTGGTGAGCATCGACGTTCCTCCGTCAAGAACAGACGTGGAACTTTTATGGAACGTTGTGGGCCAAGTCAAGCGAGCGGGAGGATTTCCACCAATTCGCCGATCGCAGCCGCCGGCGCATGCGGCGGGCGCACCACGAGGCAGCCGGCGCGGGCCAGGGTCGCGAGCATCGAACTGTCCTGGATCGCGGCGACCGAGACCCGTCCGTCGACGATCCGGGCGCGCACATAATCCTGCCGATGATCGTTCGCGGGCAGGGGCTCGGCCAAGGTCGCGGCAAGAAGTCGCGGCAACGGATCGAGCGCGCCGGCCATCGCGGCGACGAGCGGCCGGAGGAACAATGTCGCGGTGACGAAGGCCGACACGGGATTGCCGGGAAGGCCGAGCACCATGCTGTCGCCGAGCGTTCCGGCCAGCATCGGCTTGCCCGGCCGGATCGCGATCCGCCAGAAATCGATCGCGCCGCCGGCGGCCTCGAGTGCCGGACGGACGAGGTCGTGATCGCCGACCGACGCGCCGCCGGTGGTGACGACGATGTCGGCATCGGCCGAAACGAACGCGGCGGTGAGCGCGTCGAGACGATCGGGGATGATCCCGAGCTGCACGATGTCGACCGCAAGGTCGGCGAGCATCGCCGCCAGCATCGCACTATTGCCTTCGGGCAGCGCGAGGGGATCGTCGGTGGCCATTCCCGGGACGATCAATTCGTCCCCGGTCGCGAGGATCGCGACCCGCAGCCGCCGGTTGACGAGAAGATCGCCATGGCCGCCGGTTGCGGCCAGCGCGATCATGGCGGGGGAGAGGCGGGCACCCGCCGGTATCAGCACCGCGCCCTTGTCGAAATCGAGCCCCTTGCGCCGCACGCTCATGCCGCGGCGGGGCGGCCCTTCGCCCGCGAGCCTCAGCGTCTCGCCGGCGCGCGCCGCCTCTTCCTGGACCAGCACGCTGTCGGAACCGGTGGGCATCGCCGCGCCGGTGAAGATTCGCACCGCTTCGCCGGGGCCGATCGACCCGGCGAACGCGCGACCGGCCGCGCTCTCGCCGACGACGCGCCATGGGCCGGGCAGGTCGTCGAAGCGGATCGCATATCCGTCCATCGCCGACAGGTCGGCAGGCGGTTGCGTGCGACGCGCGACGACCGGCTCGCCGGCCCAGCGTCCGGCGGCGGCGGCCAGCGGCAAGTGCTCGGTCGTGACGCGCGATGCCATGGCGAGCAGGCGCTTCTGGGCATCGGTGACGGGAAGAAGAGCGCTCATTGGCAGGTCAATGGCACCATCGCCCGTGACCTGCCAACCCCGCGGCCGACGGCGGTTTAGCCGAGGCTGGTCGCCGCTTCGTCGATCAACGCGGCGATGTCGACCGGGCGCGACGCCAGCGAGGCGTGGCCGGCGTCGAGCGTGATGATCTTCCGCGCGCCCATTCGTGCCGACATGCGGCGCTGGTTGTCCGGATGGATCATGCGATCCTCGCTGGAGATCTGATAGAAGCTCGGCTTCGCTTTCCAGGCCGGCGCGGTGATCGTGTTGGCGAAGGTGCCGCCGAACGGCGCCTTCTGCGTAACCGCCATGATGAGTTGCTCGTCGACGGACAGGTCCTGGCAGAAGCTCTCGCCGAACTTGTCGGGCTTGATCCACACGAAGCCGTCGCTGTCGGGTGCGACATTGGCGGCGCCCGGCGGCGGCGGGGCGGCGTTGGCGACATCGAACAGGCTTTCGCCGGCATCGGGCGCGAAGGCGGCGATATAGACCAGGCCGACGACATTGGGCTGGTTGCCGGCCTCGGTGATCACCGCGCCGCCATAGGAATGGCCGACCAGCAGCACCGGGCCGTCGACCTGAGCGATCATCTTGCGGGTGCGCTCCGCATCGTCAGCAAGCGAGGTCAGCGGGTTCTCGACCGCGTGCAACTCATAGCCCTTGGCAGCGAGCAGCGGGATGACCTTGGCCCAATGGGCGGCACCGCCCCAGAAGCCGTGAACGAGAATGATCGCCGGTTTCGGCATGTCCGGATTCCTTTTGTCGGGGAGGGGGGGAGCGCGCACCGAAACATTCGGTGCGTAGGCGTAACGTACGCGGCCGAACGCCGGCGAACAATTGTCGAAAGGGTGTATTGGCTCAGCGGAAAGGCTGATCGCCTTATCGAAGGGGTACGGGGACGGCCGCTAGTCGGTCGAGCGTCAGAAGGTGAATTCCTTCCGCCGATGCCACGGCCAACCGCCGGCCCTCCGGATCCCAGGCGGTTGGCGGCAGCTCGCCGAGGTGATGCGTTATGCAGCCGGCCCATGGACCGCTCGGAATGTCGTGCCACCGCTCGACGATCTCACCCGACGGGACGTGGATCAGTTTCGGGTGGTCGTGCAACGCAAGGACATGCAGCTCGTCGACCTGCAGAAGTTGTCCGATCGGCTCGCCTACCATTGCGTCGCTTTCCCACTCGCGACTCGATGGCCGATAGATTCCGATCCTGCCCGGATAGGGAATGGTATCGGGCTGCGTTTGATCCTCTTCGACATAACAATCGGCCTCGGGGTCGGAAGCCAGTGCGACACGATCGCGGCCCAGCCATGCTCCGGCCGTAGTTTCGGTTTGGTCCCAGTTGAAATGGTTGGCGTCGAGTATGGAGGGATCGCCCAGCGCAGCCGGCAATGGATAAAACGCCGCCGCATAAGCCGGGTGCCACACCCATCCGGTGCTCATCAACCATTCACCGGCGGGATCGGCGACCAAGCCCGAAGGGAAATAGTCGATCGGATCGGGCGCGTTCGGCGGACGCGCCGTCAGCCGTTCGCCGGTTTCCAGCAGGTCGATCTCGATGCGATTATAGATATCGGGCGCATGCGCGATCGCCTCGCGGCCGTCCGCCAACCGGAACAGACCGATCGGATAGTCGAAAGCATCGGCCTGGTAATAGCTCCGCGAGATTTCCCGGATCACCTCGAAGTCGCGGAGCACGATGGCCCTGGTGCCGAGCCGTTCGTAGAGAATTGTGTAGTTACCGCTCGGCGAGGTTGCTACCGCGTCGAAGCTATAGGCATAGCGCCTGACGCCATCGTCCACCGACCCGTCGAGATGGTAGATCCGCGTCGATTGGAGCCAATCGATCAACGCGTCGCCTTGCCAGGCCAGCGACTTGATGCCGGGCCATGACGCAACGGGCAGGAAGGAATGGACGAAGCGCGGCGTCACGCGTGCCAATCGCCCGATTTGCCGCCGGTCTTCGACACCAAGCGGATGGCGCCGATCTCCATGCCTTTGTCGATCGCCTTGGCCATGTCGTAGATCGTCAGCAATGCGACCGAGACCGCCGTCATCGCTTCCATCTCGACGCCGGTGCGGCCGGTGGTCGTGATCGTCGCGGTGGCAGTGACGCCGTCCTGCTCGACGGTCAGGTCGATCGTGGCGCTGGTGATCGGCAACGGGTGGCAGAGCGGGATCAACTCGCCGGTGCGCTTGGCGGCCAGGATGCCGGCGATGCGGGCGGCGGCGAGGACGTCGCCCTTGGGTGTCGTACCCGCGCCGATCGCCACGGCGGCATCGCGCGACATGGTGATCCGGCCGGTCGCGATCGCGCGGCGTTCGGTGTCGGGCTTGGCGGAAACGTCGACCATCCGCGCGGCGCCGGCCTCATCGAGATGCGTCAGGTCCCCCTCCCGCTTGCGGGAGGGGCTAGGGGAGGGCGTGTCGACCTTGGGCATGGAAGGAGACATGCCCTCCCCCGACCCCTCCCGCAAGCGGGAGGGGAGTTTACGCCCCCAGCAATTCCTTCGTCGCCGCGGTGATGTCCGCCGCGCGCATCAGGCTTTCGCCGACCAGGAAGCAATTCACGCCGTGCGCGCGCATCGCGTCGAGATCGGCACGCGAGGAGAGACCGCTTTCGGCGACGAAGGTACAATCCCTGGGCGCCTTGCCGACGAGTTCGTAGGTGCGGTCGAAGCTGACCGAGAAATCGCGCAGATCGCGGTTGTTGACCCCGATCAGCCGCGACTTGAGCTTGAGCGCGCGGTCGAATTCGCGCTCGTCATGGACCTCGACCAGCACGTCGAGCCGGCAATCGATCGCCGCGGCTTCGATCTCCGCCATACGGCCGTCATCCAGCGCGGCGACGATGATCAGGATCGCGTCGGCACCGAGCGCACGGCTCTCGTGCGCTTGCCACGGGTCGATTATGAAATCCTTGCGGATCAGCGGCAGCGGGACGGTGTCGTGGACCATCCCGAGGTACACATCGTCGCCCTGGAAATATTGTTCGTCGGTCAGCACCGACAGGCACGTCGCCCCGCCCTTGAGATAGGCCATGGCATGCGCCGGCGGATCGAAATCCTCGCGGATCACGCCCTTGGACGGGCTCGCCTTCTTGATCTCCGCGATCAAGGCGGGGCCGGTCTTCGCCTTCTTGTCGAGCGCCGCCTTGAACCCGCGCGGGCTGTCGCGGCGGCTGATCATCGCTTCCAGGCTGGCGAGCGACATGGTCGCCTTCTTGGCGGCCACTTCTGCGCGCTTGGTTTCGAGGATACGGTCGAGAATCGTGGTCATTTGTAGGCGATCCAGCAGTCTAGCAGCGCATTGGCCAGGCCCTTGTCGATCGTCTCGGCAGCCTCTTCGGCGCCCTCGCGCAGCGTGTCGGCGGCGCCCGCGACGACCAGCGCAGCAGCGGCGTTTATCAGCACGGCGTCGCGATAGGCGCCATGCTCGCCTTTGAGCAGACGGCGGAGCGCGGCGGCGTTGTAGGCGGGATCGCCGCCGTGGATCGCCGCGATCGGGTGGCGCGGCAAGCCGGCATCCTCGGGCGCGATGTGGCCGGTCAGCGAGAGCGCGCCGACGCTGACCGCGACGGTGGGACCGGCGCCCGAAACTTCGTCCAGCCCTTCCTCGCCCGACACGACGAGCGCCGCCTCGGTCCCGAGCTGGCCGAGCGCTTCGGCATAGGTATTGGCATAGTCGGGCCGTGCGATACCGATCAGCTGGCGCGTGACGTGCGCCGGATTGGCGAGCGGCCCCATCAGATTGAAGATCGTGCGGCGACCGATGCGGCGGCGGATCGGCGTGATCCGCTTCATCGCCGGGTGATGATTGGCCGCGAACAGGAAGCAAATGCCGAGGTCGTTGAGCGTCGCCTGGGCGAGCGCGCCCGCGCGCTCCATGTCGAGTCCGAGCGCCTCGAGCGTATCCGCGGCGCCAGCCTTCGAGCTCGCCGCGCGGTTGCCGTGCTTGGCGACGGGGACGCCGCTCGCTGCGACGACCAGGCTGACCGCGGTGGAGACGTTCAACGTGTGGTGGCCGTCGCCGCCGGTCCCGCAGACGTCGATCGCGGTCGGCGGGGCATCGATCGGGATCAGCCGCGCCCTGAGCGCCCGCGCTGCCTCGGCGATCTCGATGCTGGTCTCGCCGCGATCGGTCAGCGCGATCAGGAAGTCGGCGATCGCCTCTTCGGAGGTTTTCGCGTCGAGGATGTCGGCGAACGCCTGCGCGGCCGATTCGCGCGACAGGGGCCCCGACGGATCGGGCAATAGCGAAAAACTGGTCACGCCGCCGCCTTCGCCTTGAGCCCGGCAAGCTCCAGGAAATTGGCGAGCAGCTGGTGCCCGTGCTCGGTCGCGATGCTTTCGGGGTGGAATTGCACGCCGTGGATCGGCAAGGTCGCGTGGCGGAAGCCCATCACGAAACCATCGTCGGCGCGCGCATTGACGATCAGCTCGGCCGGAATGTCCTCGACTACCAGCGAGTGATAGCGCGTCGCCTGGAAGGGCGAGGGGACGCCCGCGAACAGGCCCGTTCCGTCATGCGTGATCGCCGAGGTCTTGCCGTGCATCAGCCCGCCGCGCACGACATGCCCGCCGAAATGCTGGCCGATCGACTGGTGGCCCAGGCACACGCCGAGCAATGGGCGCTCGGCCGCGGCGCAGGCGGCGACCAGCTCGAGGCTGACCCCGGCTTCGTTGGGTGTGCACGGGCCGGGCGAGATCAGGAACGCCTCGGCATTGCTCGCCATCGCGTCGCGCGCGGTGAGCGCGTCGTTGCGCACGACCTCGACGTCCTGGCCGAGCTCCATCAGGTAATGGACCAGGTTCCAGGTGAAGCTGTCGTAATTGTCGATGACGAGGATCATGGCCGTGCCGCTAGCGCGTATCGGGCATGACGACAATCGGTCCGATCCTGTCCGATCTGCAATCGGGAGTTTAGTGGCGCCACCGAGCGGCGTGGCGTGCCAAGATTTCATCGGGTCGGCGTCGGGCCTAAGGCCGGCTTTTTGGTTCACGCAAAGGCGCGAAGGCACAAAGAAGAGAAAGTTGGTGCGCGCAGAGGCGCAGAGGACGCGGAGGCAGTCCTTCAAGCCTGCGAGCCGCGAGAGCGGCTCCGTTATCGCCATCGGTGACCAGAAATGAGGGTCTCGCTGACGCGCGATCGGCGGCACCGAGGGAACTCTGCGTTCTCCGCGCCTCTGCGCGAATAAAATCTTTGCGCCTTCGCGCCTTTGCGTGAACCTATCTTGCGTTCGACCCAGCCTGCTCTGGCCAGCGATACGAGCATCAAAGTGTCTCCCAAACGACACTACGCCCTCGTTTCGCCGTGTTTCGGCCTGCCCGGCGCTGGAATGATACGGGATCGATCCTATCTGACGGGCGTTGAAGCTGCCCAAAGAAAGGTCGCAAAGATGATCCGCACCGCGTTTGCCGCTTTGGTCCTGCTGTCCGTGCCTGTCGGTGCGTTCGCGCAGGCGACCGACAAACAGGCCGAAACCGGTCAGCCGCCCAAGCGGATTCGGTCGGTGGTTCTACAGCCGGATCAGAAATGCCCGCCATCGAGCAGCGACGAGATCGTCGTGTGCAGCACCGTCGAGGATCCCTACCGCATTCCCAAGGAATTGCGCGGCGCGGGGCCGATCCCGCCGGCCCGGCAGAGTTGGGTCAACCGCGTCGCGGCCGACGAGCAGACCAGCCGTGAGGCGGCGGGCTTGCCCAACACCTGCTCGCCGGTCGGGTCGGGCGGGCAGACCGGATGTTCGCAGGCCGCCGCGCGCGCCTGGGCCGCCGAGCGGCGCGCCCGTGCAAACGGTCAGTCGGACGATCAGTAAGACGACGGCGAACGCGGGCGTTGATTATTGCCCGAATCGGGCGTCTCCCGCGCGGGCAATCGCCTCGCGCGCGGCCGCCAGCAACGCGCCCGCCTTGGCTTCACATTCGCGCTGTTCGTAGGCGGGATCGCTGTCGGCGACGATGCCCGCACCGGCCTGGACGTGCATCATGCCGTCCTTCACCACCGCGGTCCTGAGCACGATGCACGAATCCATTGATCCGTCGGGCGAGAAATAGCCCACGCCGCCGGCATAAGCGCCGCGCGCCTCGGGCTCGAGTTCGGCGATGACCTGGCAGGCGCGGACCTTGGGGGCACCCGAGACCGTGCCGGCGGGAAATCCGGCGAACAGCGCATCGAGTGCGTCCTTGCGGCCGTCGAGCTCCGCGACGACGTTCGAGACGATGTGCATCACGTGGCTGTACATCTCGATCGTATAGCTGTCGGTCACGCGGACGGTGCCCGGCGCCGCGACGCGTCCGGCATCGTTGCGGCCGAGATCGAGCAGCATCAGATGCTCGGCGCGTTCCTTCGGGTCGGCGAGCAGCGACCGGCGGTTTTCCTCGTCCTCGGTCGCCGATTTGCCACGCGGGCGCGTGCCGGCGATCGGCCGGATCGTCACTTCGCCATCGCGAACCCGGACCAGGATCTCGGGGCTCGAGCCCGATAGTGCAAAGTCGGGCAGATCGAAGAAATAAAGGAACGGCGAGGGGTTCACCCGGCGCAGCGCGCGGTACAATTCGATCGGCGGCAGCGTGAACGGCGCGGTGAAGCGCTGCGCGAGCACGACCTGGAAGACGTCGCCGGCGGCGATATAGCCCTTCGCCTTCAGCACCATCTCGCGATAGGCGCCTTCGGGCAGCACCGGTGCCAGTGCCAGATCGCCCGGGGCGGCGCGCGGCGCCGGTGGAATCGGCGCGCTCGCGAGCTTCGCCGCGACGCCGTCGATCCGCTCCTCGGCCAGTGCGAGCGCGCGTTCGGGGGCGAGCCCGCTGTCGGGCCAGAGCGGCGCGACCAGGAACAGCTGGTCGGCGAGGCGATCGAAGATCAGCACCATTGTAGGGCGCACGAAGATCATGTCCGGCAGCCCCAGGCCGGGATCGGCGGGGCGCGGCAATTGCTCGACCAGCCCGACCGTCTCGTAGCCGAAATAGCCCACTAGGCACGCCAGCGCGGGCGGCAGCTCGGGCGGGACGTCGTCCATCCGGCACGATGCGACCAGCCCGCGGAACGCCGCCAGCGTCGGTTCGGGGCACGGCTCGAACGCGTCGCGGTCGGTCAGCCACCGGCGATTGATCGCCGCGCGCTCGCCCTCGGCGCGAAACACCAGGTCCGGGGCGAGCCCGAGCAGGCTGTGCCGCCCGCGTACCGCACCGCCCTCGACCGATTCGAGCAGGAAATCGCCGCGCTCGCGCTCGATCAGCTTGAGCGCGGCGGCGACCGGCGTCTCGGTGTCGGCGACTTGACGGCGCCAGACGAGCGCCGGACGTCCGGCCGCGAGCGCGGTCAGCGCGGCGTCGCTTCCCTCGACCATCTTTTATTGCGGCTGGTCGTCGGCGCTGCCGTTCTGGCCCTCGCCGAGCAGGTCGCGCTGCAACGCCGCGATCGCCGCCTCGTTTTTCTTGGTCCCCACCTTGTTGCGCACCGCGGCGGCGAATTGCGTGCGATATTCTTCGCCCATGGACGCGCCCAGGTCGCCGCGCATCTTGTCGATGAGCTGCGCATTGCCCGCGGCATTGCCCTTGTCGACAGTATCGACGACGATGATGAACCAGCCGCCTTTGTACGGCGCCTCGACCAAGGATGCGCTGCCCTTGGGCTTGCTGAAGAGCAAGACCAGCGGCGCTGGGGCCTGTTTGTTCGCGAGCAATTGCGCGCGCGTCGCTGCCATCGGCTTGGTCCCGTCGAGTTTGATGCCGGTTTCGCTCATCGCCTGGGCGAGCGGAATGCCCCTGTTGACCTTGGCGATGATGCCATTGGCGACGTCGCGTGCAGCCTTCACCTGGCGATCGATGACGATGTCCTTCTTCACCTGATCGGCGACCGTCGCGAACGGGCGCGGCGCGGCGGGGATCACCTTGTCGAGCTTGGCGATCGCGAAACTGCCATCCCGGCCATAGGGAACGAGCTGGGGATCGTCGCCCGCCTCCGACTGGAAGGCGAGTTGATAGAGCGTAGTCTGGTTGGGGTCGAGCTTGGCCGGCGTCGCCGCGGTCGGATCGGTGCCGCTGACGGTCAGCGGCGTGGTCGACTGCACAGTGAGCTTGAGCGAGGTGGCGATCTGGTCAAGCGTCTGGCGGTTGGTGATCGCATCCTCGATCTGGTCGCGTAGCTGTTGCGCGATGGCGCCCAGCTTCTGGTCGGCCAATTGCTTGGTCAGCTCGGGCCTGGCCTCATCGAGCGTCTTGCCTGCGACCTTGGTGATCTTGTCGAGACGCGCGACCACCCAGCCGAGCGGGGTCTTGACCGGACCCAGGACCGCGCCTTGTGCCGCGCCAAACACCTGGTCGGCGAGCGCGGCGGAGGACTGGCCGGCGTAAGCGGTCTTGTTGACGTCGTTGATCGCGCCGGCCTCGAGGCCCAGCGCCTTTGCCGCCGCCGCGATGTCGGTGCCGCCGCGGACCTTGGCGGCGAGGTCGGTAGCCGTCTTCTGGTCCTGCAGCACGACCTGCTTCAGCGAGCGCGTTTCGCCGGGCTCGAACTTCGCCTTCTGCGCCTGATACGCCTTGGCGATCTCGTCGTCGGTCGGCACCGCGCGCTTTTTCAGATCGTCGAGGGTGATGAGCGCATAGCGGGCCGAGCGGCGCTGCGGCACCGTATAGCGGACGAGGTTTCGCTTGTAATAAGTGGTCGCTTCCTGATCGGTGACGGGCGCACCGGCGGGCATTTTCTTGGTGTCGACGAACGCCATCGTGCCGCCGCGCTTTTCGAGCAGCATCGAAGCGTAGGGGAGCGCCACGCCGGCCGGCGCCTTCAGGCTGTCGGTCGCGTTCGGCAGGATCGGGCCGACCATGAGCTGGCTGATCAGTTGGCGGCCGATCTCGGTATGGAGCTGCTGGTCGCTGAGCTTGTAGTAAGCGAGCAGGCGGCTGTAATTGTCCTTGTCGAACTTGCCGTCGAGCCCGCGAACGCCAGGGATGTTGGCGATCTGGTTGTCGATCAGCGATTTCCCGACACGAACCCCCTGGCTGTGCGCGAATTGCTCGATCGCCATCTGGTTGAGCTGCTGATCGAGCGTCATATCGATCCCGCCCTGCTGGATGAGCATGGCCATGGTCGTCTGCGGTTGCTGGCTGCGGGCGCGCTCGAGCAGGGCGTTGGTCGCATTGCGCAGGTCGCTGACCGAAATGCTGTCGTTGCCCACGGTGGCGGCGGTCGTCGCGCTTGCGCCACCCAAGGCTTGCGATCGCAGCCCGGTCACGTCGCCGAGACCGAACGCGACACCGATCAGGCCGACGACGATCAGCGTGACGAGTGCGCCGATGCGCGAAAAGATTATCTTGCGAAAGAACGTGAGCATGGGGCCCGATCGATTGGTCCAGAAAAACGAGCCGACGCTTTAGGGCGTGCGTTCCGAACCGGCAATGCCCTCGACGGCGCCGATGTCGGAAACAGGAGGGAGTGTCGTATCATGCGTTGCGTTGCGTTGCGGCCGGCGAGCGACACCGGTGTACGCCGAACCGCCCGAAGCGTGACGCTTGCGCGTTGCGGCGTCCGCGCTATCGGGAAGGCAGCGAAGGGGAGGAATCATGACACGGCGCAAGCTGATCGCGGGTAATTGGAAGATGAACGGCAGCCTGGCGGCGCTGGCCGAACTCGACGGAATCGCGGCAGCCGCGTCCACAGCACAAGCGGTCGATGTCGCGGTCGCGGTGCCGGCGACATTGATCGCCCCGGCGCATGCGCGGGTATCCGGCCTCGCGATCGGCGCCGAGGACGTGCATCAGGACGACAATGGCGCGCATACTGGCTGCATCTCCGCGGCGATGATGCGCGAGGCCGGGGCCACCTTCACCATCGTCGGCCATTCCGAACGGCGCGGCGACCAGCATGAAACCAGCCACGACGCCTATCTCAAATCGGCGACGGCGCGACGCAACGGCCTGAGCGTTATCCTGTGCGTCGGCGAAACCCAGGCCGAGCGCGATGCTGGCCGCGCCGGCAACGTGGTCAGGGCGCAGATCGAGGAAGGATTGCCCGAGGATGCGCAGGGCGACTGGCTGACGATCGCCTACGAACCGCGCTGGGCGATCGGTACCGGCCGCACGCCGACCCTGGACGACATCGCCACGATGCATGCGATCGTCCGCGCGAAGCTGCGCGAGATGATCGGCGATGCCGGATCGGACGTGCGAATCCTCTACGGTGGCTCGGCGACAGGCGCCAACGCGGCCGAGATCCTGGCGATCGACGATGTCGATGGCGCCCTGGTCGGAGGCGCCAGCCTGACCGCCGACAAGTTCGTGCCGATCATCGAGGCGGCCAGGGCTTTGTCGGCATGAGCGACCGGCCGTTGTCGGCGCCGCGTCGGGTGCTCACCGCGATCGACGCCGACGGGCGGTCGTACATTGCCGAGGACGGTCCGAGCCCGGCCGATTTCGTACTGCCGGGATCGACCTATCGCAGCACCAACATGTGGCGCACGCATGCCGCGCCCGGCGCGATCGCGGCCCCCGACGACATCGCCGAGCATCGCGGCGTGCTGCCCCCGCGCCATGGCACCGTGCTGCGCGTGATCGACTTCCCGCCGATCGGCGACGCGACGCCCGAACAGCGTGCGGCGATGGTCAAGGCGGTGTTCGCCGCGCTCTACCCCGATGCCGACCATCACGAAGGCAGCGCACGCTCGGCGAGCATGCACACCACCGACACGATCGATTATGCGATCGTGCTCGACGGCGAGATCGTCGCGGTGATGGATCGCGACGAGACGCTGCTGCGCGCTGGTGACATCCTGATCCAGCGCGGCACGGCGCATGGCTGGGAAAACCGGTCGGATCGAGTCGCGCGACTTGCCTTCGTCCTGATCGACGCGGTCCGTTCGGCCAGCTGAAGCCGCGGCGCTCAGCCGGCGGCGTAGCGCTTCTTCAGCATCGCCCAGGCAGCGCGCAGGCCATAGGCTTCGCCGCCCTTGGGTCGCGCCGGCTTGGCGTTGGGCCGCCAGGCGAAGGTGTCGAGATGCGCCCAGGGCACACCCTCGGGCGCGAAGCGGCGCAGGAAGAGGGCGGCGGTGACTGCGCCGGCATAACCGTTGTCGGGCGCGTTGATCAGGTCGGCGATGTCCGACTTGAGATAATCGTCATAGCCGTCCCACAACGGCAGCCGCCACAGCGGATCGAACACCGACGTCGCCGATTCGAGGAGATCGATGGCGAGCGCCTCGTCGCTGACGAAGGTCGCTGGCAGGTCGGGACCGAGCGCGACCCGCGCCGCACCGGTCAGCGTGGCATAGTCGATCAGCAGTTCGGGCCTGACACCATCGGCGCCTTCACCCGCCTTGGTCAGCGCGTCACCGAGCACCAGCCGTCCCTCGGCATCGGTGTTGGTATTCTCGACCGTCAGACCCTTGCGCGACTTGAGCACGTCGCCGGGGCGGAAGGCATCGGCCGAGATCGCATTCTCGACCGCCGGGATCAGCACATGGAGGCGGACCGGCAATCGCGCGCGCATGATCAGGCTCGCCAGCGCCAGTGCATGCGCCGCGCCGCCCATGTCCTTCTTCATCAACCGCATGCCGCTCGCCGGCTTGATGTCGAGGCCGCCCGAATCGAAGCACACGCCCTTGCCGAGCACGGCGATGCGCGGGTGCTTGGGGTTGCCCCATTCGATCTCGATCAGCCGCGGCGCGCGATGCTTGGCGGCGGCGCGCCCGACCGCGTCGATCATCGGATAGCCCGTGGCGAGCGCGTCGCCGCGTGTCACCGTGAGCGTGGCGTCGAATTTTTTGGCGAGCTTCGCGGCTTCGGCCTCGAGCTCGGCCGGGCCCATGTCGGATGAGCCAAGATTGACCAGGTCGCGGACCAGCGCGGTGGCCTGCGCGAGCCGGACCGTCTCGTCGATCCCGGCGGCGTCGGCCGTCAGCAATACGCGTGGGCCGCCATCCTTGTCGGGCTTGGTGTAGCGCTCGAAGCGATGCTGGGCGAGCAGCCAGCCGAGCCCTGCCGCGCCGAGATCCCCGCTCTTGAGCCGATAGCTGCCCTCGGGAAGGAATTCGGGCTGCGAGGCGATCCGCCACGGCGAGGAGGCGGGGTCGTCGCAGACGTGGAGCACCGACCAGTCCTCGGCGCCGTCGCCGGGCAGGATCGCCTTGTTGCCCGCCTTGCCGGTGATCCGGCCCGCCGACAGTATCGTCCGCACACGCGGCGGCTGTGCGGCCAGCCAGTCGGTAAATTGATCCGGGTGGACGATCTCGATCGTTCGCGCGGACTGGCCGCGATCGGGCTGGAGCAGGGCGGCGAAGTCGGTCATGCGGATATTCCGGTCAATCGGGCGAAAGAATGGGCGGTAAGCCGGCTCACTCCGCCGGCATCACGATGAACTGCTCGTAGCGCCCCGCGCCGTCGGGCTCGGCATATGTTACCACCGAAAGCTTGGTGCCGTCCTTGTAGGTGACGCTGTAGTTGCGGTTGACGAAGCCGCCGCGCAGCCGCGCCGCGCGCAGCAGCTTGAACTCGGTGGGATCGCCGAGCTTCGCCAGGCTGTCGCGATAGTCGCCGATCGCGGTGTCGGTGAAATAGTAATTGGCGTCCTCGGTCATCGTCGAGCGGTCGAGCTTGCCCGCGCGCAACGCGTCGAACACGCCGCGCGCCTCCGCGGTCTTGGCGGTTTCGGCATCACCGCCGACCGCGGCACCCGGGACGGGCGGGAGGATCAGGTCGGAAATCTGTCCGGCGATGCTGGTGAAGGCGTCGGAGAAATCCGAATTCACCAGCACCACGACCGCTGCCTTGTCGTCCGGATAGACGATGTTCTCGGACAGGAAGCCGACCGCTTCGCCGGTATGCTCGACGTTGCGGCGACCCTTGGTGGTGCCGGCGAACACGCCGAGGCCATAGTTGCTCGACTTGCCATTGGTCAGGATGATCGGCGTCTCCTGCGCCTGCCAGTCGTCGGCCGGCATCAGGCTGCGGTTCATCCGCGCGATGTCCCATTTGGCGAGGTCGCTCGCCGACATGGCGAGTTCGCCCGCGGCGAACAGCCAGCCGCGCGCCGCCGGCTTCTCGACCCGCACGGGGCCGAGCGCATAGCGGTGATAGCCCTGCGGATAGTCCTTGCCGACCGCCAGGTCCTGGTCGATCGCCTTCATGCCGAGCGGCTTGAACACCTTGTCCTGGAGATAGGCGAGCAGCGGCTTGCCCGCCGCCTTCTCGACGATCATCCCGGCGACGACATAGCCGGTGTTCGAATATTGCCATTGCGTGCCCGGCGCGAAGTCGAGCGGCTTTTTCGCCCAACGATCGACGATGCCCTGCGGCGTGATCGGCTTTTCCATCGCCGCGAAGCTGTAATCCTGCGGCCAATAATCCTGCAGCCCCGAGGTATGGCTGAGTAGCTGACGGATGGTGATCTTGTCGCCGTCGGTGATGCCCGGCACCCATTTGGCGACGGTGTCGTCCATGCTGACCTTGCCCTCATCCTCGAGCAGCAGCAGCGCGGCGGCGGTGAATTGCTTGGAGATCGACGCGATCTGGTAGGGCGCGTCGGTGCGCGGGGTCGCGATCGTCTCCGATTGCTTGCCGTACGCTTTGGCATAGACGATCTGCCCGCCACGAACGATCGCAATCGACGCCGAGGGAACGCCGTTGCGGGCCAGCGTGTCGGTGACGATCGAGTCGACCTTGCTGCTTTCGGCGGGCGTCAGGTTCTGGGCGACGGCGGGCGTGGCGACGAGAAGCAGGGCAAGCGGCAGAAGGCGCATAAGCGGGATCGCTCCGAACGGTGTGATCCGCCTGCTATAGGCCGCGCTACGCGGCGCGCAATCTGGCGGCGGAACGCTAGCGCCGGCCTTTGCGATGGACGGGCGGAACTGGGCGTGCCGATGGCGCGGGGCGGCGCAACGAAACCCCCTCGATCGGAGCGCAGCGCGTCATCACCGTCGAGATCATCGACAGCAGCCGCGATCGCGCATTGGCGAGACCGATCGGATCGGTGCCGCGATCTTGGGTCTCCAGGTTCACGTACGGCAGCCCGCGGAGCAAGGCGTAGTTGGATAGCGATCCGTCGCTTGTCACGACATGCTCGTACAGGAGGTTCATGTCGGCGTCCGACAGCGGCCGCGCGCAATAGCCGCTCGCGGGGCTGCGGTCGCCGAGATACGAGACGATCGCGACGCTGTCGGTGTCGTCAAACGGCCAGGCCGCGCGGATCGATGGGCGCGGCGCATAGAGGTCGTTGCACAGCAGCACCGAAATCTCACCCTTGCCGGTATAGCCGGCATCGGGCGGCGTGCAGGTCGATTCGGACGCGCTATAGCCCGGCTCGTTGGTGTGGAGCGCGACGATCAGCCGCGGCGGCGCGCCGAGATCGGCCAGGATCGTCGCGGCGTAATTGGGGGTGTCGTCGCGGAAATTGCGATTGGGGTCGATCGACCGGCCGTACGCGACGTCAGGGTTCATCCGGCTGTCGGGGCCGTCGAGCGATCGCGCTTCCTCGACCGCGATGACCACGCCGCCATAGGAGCGCACGGCGACCACCGCCGCCTGGAACGCGGCATTCTCATTGTCGTGCGGCACGAACCAGAGCGGGCCGCCCGGGTGGCGCAGGTTGACGATGCGATAGAGCCGCCAGAACGCGCGATCCTCGCGAAACTCGATCCGGCTGACCGACAGTCCATCCCAGATCGCCGGGCTGGCGAGACGCGTGAAATCGTCGGTGCCCATCACCATGGGATCGACCGGCGTGACGATCTTCTGCATCGGCGCCGGCACGACTTGCGCGGACGCAGCCGGCGCAAGCAATGCCGCCACCAGGCCGAAAAGGAACGCCAGACGCTTCATCATGCCACTCTGTTATGTGGCGCGGCGCGTCTGGCAATAGTGCTGTCCGAGATCGGGACAGATCACGCGGGCACGCCGTACAGATCGTGCTCGTCGGCTTCCTCGATCAGCACCGGCGTGATGTCGCCGACCGCCAGATGCCCGGCGTCGCGCAGGAAGACCTCGCCGTCGATTTCGGGCGCGTCGGCCTGGCTGCGGCCGGTCGCGCCGCCATCCTCGTCGACCGCGTCGATGATCACCGGCAGCGTGCGGCCGACCTTGGCCTGGAGCTTGGCCGCGCTGATCGCTGCGGTCTTCTCCATGATCCGGGCGTAGCGCTCTTCCTTGACCGCTTCGGGGACCGGATCGGGCAAGTCGTTCGCGGCCGCTCCCTCGACCGGTTCGAAGCGGAATGCGCCGACGCGGTCGAGCTGCGCTTCGTCGAGCCAGTCGAGCAGATACTGGAAATCCTCCTCGGTCTCACCGGGGAAGCCGACCACGAAAGTCGACCGGATCGCGATGTCGGGGGCGATCGCGCGCCACGACTTGATCCGCTCGAGCACCTTCGCCTCGTTGGCCGGGCGGCGCATCAGCTTGAGCACGTTGCGGCTGGCGTGCTGGAACGGGATGTCGAGATAGGGGAGCACCAGCCCCTCGGCCATCAGCGGGATGACCTGGTCGACGTGCGGGTAGGGATAGACATAGTGCAGCCGCACCCAGGGCGCGATCTTGCCGAGCTCGCGCGCCAGGTCGGTCATGTGGGCGCGGACTTCCTGCCCGTGCCACAGGCGCGGGTGGTGCTTGATGTCGACGCCGTAAGCCGAGGTGTCCTGGCTGATGACCAGCAGTTCCTTGGTGCCCGCCTCGACCAGTTTCTCCGCCTCGCGCAGGATCGCGTCGGGACGCCGGCTGACGAGGTCGCCGCGCAGGCTGGGGATGATGCAGAAGGCGCAGCGATGGTTGCAGCCCTCCGAGATCTTCAGATAGCTGTAGTGGCGCGGCGTCAGCTTGAGCCCGCTTTCCGGCACCAGATTGAGGAACGCGTTGGGCGGCATCGGCGCGGCATCGTGCACCGCGCCGACCACTTGCTCATATTCGTGCGCGCCGGTGATCGCGAGCACGTCGGGGAAGCGGTTGCGGATGACCTCGGCTTCCTTGCCCATGCAGCCGGTGACGATGACGCGCCCGTTCTCCGCTATCGCCTCGCCGATCGCCTCGAGGCTCTCTTCCTTCGCGGAATCGAGAAAGCCGCAGGTATTGACCAGCACGACGTCAGCACCGGCATAGTCGGGCGACATCTGATAGCCGTCGCTCCTGAGCTTGGTCAGGATGCGTTCGCTGTCGACCAGGTTCTTGGGACAGCCGAGCGAGACCATGCCCACGCGGGGCGGGGAGGGGAGTTTGGTAGCCATTGGAAGGCCGCGCACATAGGCGAAGTGTTGGGAATTTACTAGACCAACCCCACGCTTCCCCGGCGAAGGCCGGGGCCCAGTGCGGAAGACCTCGCGATGCAAACACTGTCCTATGTCTACATCATGGCGAGCGGGCGGAACGGGACGATCTATATTGGCTCGACAGACGATTTGGTTCGTCGTGCCTACGAACACCGTAACGGCGTGATCGATGGTTTCACCAAACAATATGGCTGCACGATGTTAGTCTGGTACGAACAGCATCCGGATCTCGCATCAGCTCGCTTACGCGAGCGGCAAATGAAAGAGTGGAAACGAGCTTGGAAGCTGCGTGAGATCGAGGGCATGAACCCGGCGTGGGAAGATTTGTTCGACAGGATCGCGCAAGGATGAATGACATAGCAACTGGGCCCCGGCCTTCGCCGGGGATGCGTAAGTATCTGACGCCGCATCCTGCTTTTCCAAGCGTTGCCGTGACCGCGGTCGTGGTCGAGATAGCCCGCGACGGAGCCCTTCTGTCGCTGCGCTACATGATCGAGGGGGCCCTCGATCGCGTGCTGTGGCCCGATCCGATGGCGCCGTCGCGAACCGACGAATTGTGGATGCACACCTGTTTCGAGGCGTTCGTCCAGCCGGCGGGGCAAGCGGGTTATACCGAACTCAACCTGTCGCCATCGGGGCGCTGGGCGACCTATCAGTTCGATGGCTATCGTGCGGCGATGCGCGACGCGGCGGCGATCCCAACGCTCGCCTGGCAATCGCCCATCCTGATCGCTTCGGTCGACCTGACCGACATAGCGGCGGCGGACTGGCGGCTCGGGCTGACCGTGGTGGTCGAGGCGACCGACGGATCGAAGAGCTTCTGGGCGCTCGAACACCACGGCGAGGCGCCCGATTTCCACAACGCGGATTGCTTTGTCGCGCGGCTCCCGGCACCTGACCGCGCATGAACTTCGGTATCGACCGGCTCCTTCGCGAGCCAGACCTCAGGAAACCGCTCGAGGGCAAGCGCGTGGCGCTGCTCGCGCATCCGGCCTCGGTGACCGCCGAGCTGACGCATTCGCTCGACGCGCTCGTCGCGACGGGGCTCAACGTCTCGGCGGTGTTCGGGCCGCAGCACGGGGTGCGCGGCGATCTCCAGGACAATATGATGGAGTCGCCCGACTACACCGACCCGACCTACGGCATGCCGGTGTTCAGCCTGTACGGCGAAGTGCGGCGGCCGACCGGCCAGTCGATGGGCACGTTCGACACCATCCTGATCGACCTGCAGGACGTCGGCTGCCGCATCTACACCTTCGTCACGACCCTGCTCTACGTGCTCGAAGCCGCGGCGGCGCACGGCAAATCGGTCTGGGTGCTCGACCGGCCCAATCCCGCCGGTCGGCCGGTCGAGGGGCTGACCTTGCAGCCCGGCTGGGAAAGCTTCGTCGGCGCCGGGCCGATGCCGATGCGCCACGGCCTGACGCTGGGCGAGATGGGCCGCTGGTTCATCGACCATTTCAAGCTCGACGTCGACTATCGCGTGATCGAGATGCAGGGCTGGCAGCCCGACGCGGCGCCCGGCTTCGGCTGGCCGCCCGAGCGGTCCTGGATCAATCCCAGCCCCAATGCCGCCAGCGTCAACATGGCGCGCGCCTATGCGGGTACGGTGATGCTCGAAGGCACCTTGCTGAGCGAGGGGCGGGGGACGACGCGCCCGCTCGAATTGTTCGGTGCGCCCGACGTGGACGCGCGCGCGATGATCGCCGAGATGCGCCGCGTCGCGCCGCAATGGCTCGAGGGGTGCACGCTTCGCGACATCTGGTTCCAGCCGACCTTCCACAAGCATGTCGGGCAATTGTGCAGCGGCGTGTTCATCCATGCCGAGGGCGCCGCGTACGATCACCAGGCGTTCAAGCCGTGGCGGCTGCAGGCGCTCGCCTTCAAGGCGATCCGGTCGCTTCATGGCGATTACGACCTGTGGCGCGACTTCCCGTACGAATATGTCTTCGACAAGCTGGCGATCGACGTGATCAACGGCGGTCCGGGCTTGCGTGAATGGGTCGACGACGCCGCCGCGCTGCCGGGTGACCTCGACGCGATCACCGTTCCCGACGAAGCGGTATGGCTGGAAGCCCGGCGGCCGCACTTACTCTATTGAGTAGTGCCGAGCTCTATTGGGTATAGCCGACGTGCGCGCGCGGTTCCGAAAAATACCGGCGTATGGCCAGGAATAGGCTGAAAACGACGGGAAATCGGCATTCTATCGCGAGTCGCTGCCGATTGGTCCCAAAATGGATGCATCGTGTCATAAGGGTGACATGGTCTGTGGATAACCGAATCGCGGGGATCGGGGTCGCACCATGGAATCTGATATTCGTTATTACGCTCGCCGCATCGCGCAGGAGCGGATCGCCGCGAAGAACGCCGTGACCGCCGAAGCGCGTGCCCGCCGGCTCGATCTTGCCGAGAAGTTTCAGGAAAAGCTGACCCAACTCGAGGCCTGCTAGGCGCCTTATCTTTTGCGCGTCAGCTCGCGCATCGCATCATCCAGTCCGGCCAGCGTCAGCGGGTACATACGGTCGTTCATCAACTCGCGGACGATCTTGATCGATTGCGAATAGCCCCATTGCTCTTCCTTGATCGGGTTGAGCCAGACCGCGGCCGGATAGGTGTTGGTCAGCCGGTGCATCCACACTGCGCCCGATTCCTCGTTGAAATGCTCGACCGAGCCGCCGGGATGGGTGATCTCATAGGGGCTCATCGATCCGTCGCCGACGATCACGAGCTTGTAGTCGTGCCCGAACTTGTGGAGCACGTCCCAGGTCGGCGTACGCTCGGTGAAGCGGCGGCGATTGTCCTTCCACACGCCTTCGTACGGGCAATTGTGGAAATAGAAGAATTCCATGTTCTTGAACTCGGACGTCGCCGCCGAGAACAATTCCTCGCAGAGCTTGACCCACGGATCCATCGAGCCGCCGACATCGAGGAACAGCAGCAGTTTGACCGCATTGTGCCGTTCGGGCCGCATGTGGATGTCGAGCCATCCCTGGCGCGCAGTGCCCTCGATCGTCGCGTCGAGGTCGAGTTCGTCGGCAGAGCCTTCGCGCGCGAAGCGGCGCAGGCGGCGGAGCGCGATCTTGATGTTGCGCGTGCCGAGTTCGCGCGTGCTGTCGAGATTCTTGAACTCGCGCTGGTCCCAGACTTTCAGCGCGCGGCCCTGTTTGGACTCGCCGCCGATCCGCACGCCTTCGGGATTGTAGCCCGAATTGCCGTACGGGCTGGTGCCGCCGGTGCCGATCCATTTGTTGCCGCCCTGATGGCGTTTTTCCTGTTCTTCCAGCCGCTTCTTGAGCGTTTCCATGATCTCTTCCCAGGAGCCGAGCGACTTGATCGCCTCCATTTCCTCCGGGCTGAGATATTTCTCTGCGATTGCTTTCAGCCAGTCGGCGGGGATGTCGGCGGGCTGAGCGCCGTAGTTCGTCGCGATGCCCCTGAAGACCTTGGCGAAGACCTGGTCGAAGCGGTCGAGCAGCCCTTCGTCCTTCACGTAAACCGCGCGCGACAGGTAATAGAAATCCTCGGGCGTGCGCTCGATCACGTCCTTGTCGAGCGCTTCGAGCAGGATGAGGTGTTCCTTGAGGCTGGCCGGGATGCCGGCGGCGCGGAGCTCGTCGAGGAAGTTGAAGAACATCAGCCGAGGCTAGGACGCGTCGCGGAAAAGCGCCAGCCGAGAACGCCCCACAGCAGGATCGGCCAGCTCATCCGGATATCGGTCGCGCCGAGCGCGCGGAGTTGCCTGGCGTAAGCCCGCGCGTGGCGGATGTCGTAGATCAGGATCTGACCGCCGGGTTTGGTCACGCGCCAGGCTTCGGCGATCGCCGTTGCCCGGCCAGCGGCATCGGGGATGTTGTGGATCGCGGTCATCGATCCGACGACATCGAAACTGGCGTCGCCATAAGGCAGCGCCCGGGCATCCCCGGTGTCCACGGTCAGACGATCGGCGACTCCCGCCGCCACTGCATTGGCGCGAATCGCTTCGGGGCCGTTGCCGGCGAGATCGACTTCCTGCCACAGGTCGATCCCGGTGACCTGACCGGCCGGCACTCGCCGCGCCGCGCCGATCGCCACCAGTCCGCGGCCGCAACCAATGTCGAGCACGGTTTCGTCGCCCCGCCATTGCCGCGCATCGAGCAGTCGCCCGAGAACCACCTTCTTCAGCCAGCGGCTCGAGATGACCATCCACAACGACATCAGGATCATCGCGATGCCGCTGGCGATCGCGGTCGGGCGCAAGGCAGCAAGCAATGGTGGGAGGTTCGGAAACCACAATCCGCCTTTGCCCGTCGTCCGCGCGACGATCAGCAGCACGATGCCGATGAGCGCGATGTTGCGCACCACGGTCGGCGCGTCCTGTCCGTAATTTTCGGTTCTGTTGGTCATCGATCCTCCCGCGGCAGCGACCATGCCACGCGGGCGTCGCGGCGCAAGCGGGTCAGCGCGAATAGGCGTCGATCAGCGCGCCGACGTAATCTGGATCCTTGCCGGTCAGCTCGCGCGCAGCCCGGGCCTTCTCTCCGTCGACCTCGACGGGATAGATGAAGCCGTAGATCGGGAAGGCGGTCGATCCCAGGCCTTCGGCATCGCGATACCAGACGCGAACCTCGCTCCAGTCGTTGTCGGGGCTGACGTCGGTCAGCGTCACGTCCTGCTCGGCATGACCGCGTTCGCCATTCTGGCGCGACCAATTGGCGTGGGTGACCATCACCACCCGGCTGTCGACCACGCGGCTGATCACCGCGACATGGCCGAGCGGCAACCGCGCGGTCTTGCGGAAGACCGCGACCGCTCCAGCGCGCGGGATTTGGCCGCGGCGGTACCTACCGTCGGCCTGGCCCCACCAGGTCCAGGCGTCGCCATAGATCTGGATGCCGGACGCCGCGCGTGCGAAAGGCACGCACTGCCCGACATAGTCGAGCAGTGATCCGGCGCGCGCTGGGGCAGCCACCATCGCCAACAGGGCTAAAGCGGCCACCAGCACGCGGAGATGGGGGGGGTATCTCCTCATGCCCGACCCCCATAGGGAGGCCTAGCTGACCGGATGGTTGGCGGATGGGGTTAATCCGCTGGTGACCGTATATTAGTTTCGATATCGTTATGATCGTCGCTCGATCGTTTTTCGGACTGGGTTACTCGCCAATTTCCGTTCGCCGGTCCGGCCTGGGATGTTCCGGGGACAGCCCGCCGTCGTCCCAAGCAGCCGGCGCTGCGATCAGCGCGGGCCGCCCTGCTGGCGCTTGGCCATGAACGCCAGCCGTTCGAACAGCATCACGTCCTGCTCGTTCTTGAGCAACGCGCCGTGCAGCGGCGGGATCGCCTTGGTCGGATCGCGGTTCTGGAGCACGTCGAGCGGCATGTCCTCGTGCAACAGCAGCTTGAGCCAGTCGAGCAATTCGCTGGTCGACGGCTTCTTCTTGAGGCCCGGCACGTCGCGGACGTCGTAGAAGATGTCCATCGCCTTCGACACCAGGATCTTCTGGATGCCGGGGAAATGGACGTCGACGATCGCCTGCATCGTGTCGCGGTCGGGGAATTTGATATAGTGGAAGAAGCAACGGCGCAGGAATGCGTCGGGCAGTTCCTTCTCGTTGTTCGAGGTGATCACGACGATCGGGCGTTCGGCCGCGCGCACCGTCTCCTTGGTCTCGTAGACATGGAATTCCATGCGATCGAGTTCCTGGAGCAGGTCGTTGGGGAATTCGATATCGGCCTTGTCGATCTCGTCGATCAGCAGCACGGGAACCTGGGGGCTGGTGAACGCCTCCCATAATTTGCCCTTGCGGATGTAGTTGGAAATGTCGTGGACGCGCGCGTCGCCGAGCTGGCCGTCGCGGAGGCGTGCGACCGCGTCGTACTCGTACAGGCCCTGCTGCGCCTTGGTGGTCGATTTGACGTTCCATTCGATCAGAGGGGCATTGACCGCCTTCGCGATCTCGTACGCCAGCACGGTCTTGCCGGTACCGGGCTCGCCCTTGACCAGCAGTGGACGGCGCAGGGTCACCGCGGCGTTGACCGCGACCTTGAGGTCGTCGGTCGCGACATAGCTCTGCGTGCCCTCGAAGCGAATCATTCCAATCCCCGAATTTTCGAAACTCGGGTTTGGTTTTGCTTAGCTACTGGCTGAAACGCAAGTTCGGCCGTGTAGGAGCGAGGTGCCGCGCAATCAGCTCCGGTCGCGGGCCGACTTGCGGGCCTCGGCGAGGTCCCAAAGCGCACGATGCTGGGCGAGCAATTGCTGCGCACCGAAGCTCATCGCGCGTTCGACCGGCGCGTCCGCGGCCAGGGTAATCGCCAGCGTCTGCGTCTCGGCGTCGATCGGCAGGTTCGACCCCAGGGGGGCGAAGCCGGCGCGGTCGGCCGCCGCGGTCATCAGCGCGCGAATCGCGTGCCAGTCGAGGACGAGGGCGATCGACGCGCCGACCGCGCAACCGGTACGGTCGGACTGGGCGAGCATGTCGAGCGCGTGGCGCTGGGCGTTGACCGCGGCCTCCGATTCGGCCTGGCCCGGGGTGGAAGGGATCGGTCCGGCCGCGGCGGTCAGCCGCGCGAGCAAGGCGCGTTCGTCGGCAAAGGATTCGGCAGCCGCCTCGAGCCAGGGCTCGGCCGCGGTGGTCGGTCCGTGCGCCAGCGCATGCTCGATCACGCCGGGATGACGGCCGTGCAGCGCGCAGAGCAGGTGGATCGCATCGGCGAGGTCGCGCGTCGCCGCGCCCGGCGCGCACATCGCGCGGACGAACGGGTGGCGTGCGCTGCCGTCGGCGTCGGCGAGCGCGGCAAGCACGCTCCAGCCGCTGCCGCGACGATCGAAGGAGAGAGTTTCGACTGACATGGTTCCCCAATGCCTATGATGACTGCGCATTCATTGGGGCACAGGGATATACCGAACCGCGTAAAGACGCGGTTTATTCGCCCTTAAGTATGTCGCAACCGACGTGCCGGTGGAACGGTTCGGCTCGGGCTTTCAAAAGCTTGCGCATACCGCCGGTGCGCGACTAGCCTCTTCCCGAGACGGGGGAGAGGCGCATGGCAAGGTGGTGGGCGGCGTTGGCCGCGTTGGTTGGTGCAACGGTGTTGGCGGTCGTCGCGACCACGCCGCCCGGCCCGGCCCAGGCCGATGCGCCGGCTACGAGTTTCTCGGCAACACGCGCGATGGCGGACGTTCGGGCGATCGGCCATGCGCCGCACCCGACCGGTAGCGCGGAGGATGCGCGGGTCCGCGATTATCTGACCGGGCGGCTCAAGGGGATGGGCGTCGAGGTCGCGACATCGACCGGGACGATGAGCCCGCAGGCCAAGAAGCGCCTCGATGGCTGGCGCAAGACGGCCGAACCCGCGCCGCCGCTAACCAACATCGTCGCGACCCTGCCGGGGCGCGATCGGTCGCTGCCTGCGGTCCTGCTGATGGCGCATCACGACAGCGTCTGGGGATCGCCCGCCGCGGCCGACGACAGCGCGGGCGTGGCGTCGGTGCTCGAGACGATTCGTGCGATCAGGGCGGGCGGACAGCCGCGGCGCGACGTGATGGTATTGCTGACCGACGGCGAGGAACTCGGGCTGGAGGGCGCGAAAGCGTTCTTCGCGGGTGATTCGCGCCGCGCGCACGTCGGGGTTATCGTCAATCTCGAGACGCGCGGCGGTGGCGGCCGGGCGGCGATGTTCGAGACCGGCAGCGACAATGGCGCGATGATGGCGCTGTTCGGTCGCGCGGTCAGCCAACCGGTTGCCACGTCGCTCAGCGTCTTCGTCTACAAAAAGCTGCCCAATTCGACCGACCTGACCGTCGCCAAGAAACTCGGATATCCGGGCTTCAACTTCGCCTTCATCGGCCGCGCCGAACTGTATCACTCGCCGCTGGCGACCCCCGAGGCGCTCGACCAGGGCGCGTTGCAGGACATGGGACGCCAGACGCTCGACCTGGCGCGGGCGCTGGCCGACGCGCCGGCGCTGCCCGGCAAGGCCGGGGACCGCACCTTCTTCGACGTCTACGGCCTGTTCTTCGTCAGTTATCCGGCGAGCCTCGGCTGGCTGTTCCTCGCGATCGGCGCTTTCGGCTACGCGGCCGCCGCCTGGCGGCGCGCGACGATCGGCGAGGTGGCGAGGGCAGGGGGCATGCTCGTCGTGCTGCTGCTCGTGGCCGGGGCCTCGCTCTACATCGTGAACATGGTGTCGACCGGCTTCGGCGCGAACAACCATTATTACGACCGGCTCGCGGCGATCCCGCGGCTCCAGGTCCAGGCGCTGTTCGTCTGTCTCGCCGCGTTCCTGACGGTCCGCCGCTGGCTGCCGTCGAGTGTCGGAAGCGTGGCGGGCGCCGCGTTACCGTTGCTGCTGCTCGGCGCGGCGATGCAGGCGACGGCGCCGACCGCCTCTTATCCGCTGGTCGTGCCGCTGATGCTCGGCGGCATCGCGCTGGCGATCGGGCGCTTTGCCGGGAAAAGCGCGGGGATGCTGGTCGCGCTCGTCGCGGCGATGCTGGTGGTCGGCTATATGCTCGGCTTCGGGTTCTTCCTGATGCAGGCGGTCGGGCCGGGCATGCCGATGATCGCCGCGCTCCCGCTCGTTATCGGCACCGTCGTGATGCTGCCATTGCTGCCGGCGATCGCGCCGCGGCGCGCGCTGGCGGCAGCGGCGGCGCTGCTGATCGTCGCGACGGGGATCGCGCTCTGGGTGCTGCTCGACCCGGTCGGGCCGAGTGTGCCGGTCTATGCCGACACCAAGAAATAGCGGTGGCTGCCATTGCGGGCCAGACAGGCGTTGACAGCCAAACGCCGGAGAATAGGTTGCAAATCGGTCGCGGCGGGTTCGCCATCGTGCGCGATGATAGTCTGCGTTGGGAGGTCGCCCCGATCGTGTCCCTGATCCATCGTATTGCGGTAGCTGCGCTCGCGCCGGGCTGCCTGCTTCTCCCGGCGGCCGCCTCGGCCCGGCTGGGGGATTCGACCTCGAGTGTCGGCGTCGACCGCGGCCGGATGAGCGCTCGGCTCAATACCGTCGCGATGGGCCACTACACGCGCCACGAACTGACCCGCCCCAACGGCGGCAGGGTACACGAGTTCACCAACGCCAACGGAACGGTGTTCGCGGTGACCTGGGCCGGGCCGGGCAAGCCCGACCTCAGCAATTTGCTCGGGCGCTATTTCGCGACCTTCCAGGCGAACAGCGTCGCCACAGCGCGGCAGATGCACTCGCTGCGCCATCCGCCGCTGATCGCGCAGCCCGACCTCAAGATCCAGGTCGAAGGACATATGGGCTGGTTCCGCGGCGTGGCGTTCGTCCCTTCGCTGGCGCCTGCGGGATTCTCGGTCAGCGATCTGTCGGAGTGATGATGAAGGTCTGCAAACCGCTCGGCGGGCTCATGATCGCGCTGGCACTGGCTGCATGCGGCGGCAGTGGCGGGACTTCGGCGGCAGCCGGGGGGACGGGCAGCGGCACGCCGACCCCGACGCCCAGCCCCACGCCAACGCCGACACCGACGTCCACCCCGACCGCCAACACGGCGACGCTGACGCTCGACGCCGGCCCCGCCGCGCTCAACGTGGGTGCAGGTGCCTATACCGCGTTCAACGAGCCCTATGTCTCGGTCACGATCTGCGCGCCGGGGTCGACCAGCAATTGCCAGACGATCGACCACATCATTCTCGATACCGGCTCGGTCGGCCTGCGGATCATCAAGCCCGTGATCAACGCCGGCCTGCTCGCCGCGCTCCCGACCGAGAGCGACGCGTCGAGCAACGCCGTCGGCGAATGCTATCAATATGTGAACTCCTACGCGTTCGGGTCGGTACGCACCGCCGACTTCTCGATCGCGGGGGAAAAGGTCGCCAACATGCCGTTCCAGGCGATCGGCGATACCGGCACCTTTGCCAGTGTCCCTTCGAGCTGTTCCTCGGGCGGCGGCACCTCGATCCAGACGGTGCAGGATTTCGGCGCCAACGGGATCATCGGCGTCGGCACGACGACCACCGACTGCGGCGGCTATTGCACGGTCAATGGCGGCTATGCGGGGGCGATCTATTATGATTGCCCGAGCGGCGGCTGCGGCGCCATCATCGGACGCGCCGCCAGCGCTTCCGCCCCGTTCCAGCAATTGCCCAACCCGGTCGCGGCGTTCCCGACCGACAATAACGGCACGATCGTCTCGTTGCCCTCGGTGGCCCAGCCGGGCGCGCCCTCGCTGACCGGCACCGTCACTTTCGGGATCGGTACGCAGGCCGACAACAGCCTGACCGCGGCGAATGTCCTGCCGCTGACGACCTCGTCGAGCCCGCTCGGGGCGGCCTTCCTGACCGCGACCTACAACGGCAAGCAACTGACCCAGAGCTTCCTCGACAGCGGCAGCAACGACTATTTCTTCATCGATACCAGCCTCAATCCCTGCACCGACCCCGACCTGATCGCCTTCTATTGCCCCACGGTGGCGACGCCGCTGTCGCCGTTGTTGACGGCGACCAACGGCGCGACCGCGAGCGGGGCGTTCCAGTTGTACAGCCCGCTCAACGTGTCCGGGACGTCGACCGTCGCGCCCGGGCTCGGCCTGAACCCGACGCTCGTCACGCCGCCGTTGCCGTTCGCCAACAGCTTCGATTTCGGGGTGCCGTTCTTCTACGGGCGGACGGTCTATACCGCGATCGAGGGTCGGCCGGCGGGGGGACGGAACGGGCCATACGTCGCATTCTGAGCGAATCTCTCTGGACGAGAGCTCGCTTGGACGCGCGGATACATAAGCTGTCGGCGGGCTTGATCGCCGGAGAAGCGGCACTGTCCCTCGGGCGTCGTCTCGCGGTAAAACGCGACCGCTAACTCGCCAGGTTATCGAAGGTGCAATCGCCAAACAAAAAGGCCGCGGCGGATATCCGACGCGGCCCTTGTTTCGGAAGCAACAAGCTTACTGATCGAGGAACGACCGCATCTTACGGCTGCGGCTCGGGTGCTTGAGCTTCCGCAGCGCCTTCGCCTCGATCTGACGGATACGCTCACGGGTCACGCTGAACTGCTGGCCGACTTCCTCCAGCGTGTGGTCGGTGTTCATCCCGATGCCGAAACGCATGCGCAGCACGCGTTCCTCGCGCGGGGTGAGCGACGCGAGCACCCGCGTGACCGTTTCCTTGAGGTTCGCCTGGATCGCGGCATCGACCGGGATCACCGCGTTCTTGTCCTCGATGAAATCGCCCAGGTGCGAATCCTCCTCGTCGCCGATCGGCGTTTCGAGGCTGATCGGTTCCTTGGCGATCTTCATCACCTTGCGGACCTTTTCGAGCGGCATCGACAGGCGCTCGGCCATTTCCTCGGGCGTGGGCTCGCGGCCCTGCTCGTGGAGGAACTGGCGGCTGGTGCGGACCAGCTTGTTGATCGTCTCGATCATATGGACCGGGATGCGGATGGTGCGCGCCTGGTCGGCGATCGAGCGGGTGATCGCCTGGCGAATCCACCAGGTCGCATAGGTCGAGAATTTGTAGCCGCGGCGGTATTCGAACTTATCGACCGCCTTCATCAGGCCGATATTGCCTTCCTGGATGAGGTCGAGGAACTGCAGCCCGCGGTTGGTGTATTTCTTGGCGATCGAGATCACGAGGCGCAGGTTGGCCTCGACCATCTCCTTCTTCGCGATCCGAGCCTCGCGCTCGCCCTTCTGCACCATGTTGACGATGCGGCGGAATTCGGGGAGCGCCATGCCGGTCTGCTGCGAGATCTCGCTGATCTCACCGCGAACGCGGTCGACCGCAGCCGATTCGTTCGAGGCGAAGGCGGTCCACTTCTTGTCGATGCTGGCGACGCTACTCAGCCACGAATCGTCGAGCTCATGGCCCTGATAGCGGTTGAGGAAATCGACGCGGCTCACCTTGTGGCGCTCGGCCAGGCGCAGCATCTGCCCGCCCAACGCGGTCAGGCGTCGGTTGAACGAATAGAGTTGATCGACGAGATACTCGATCTTGGCCTGGTGGAACTGGACGCTCTCGACCTCGGCCGTCAGGTCTTCGCGCAGTTTCTGGTACTTGCGCTCGTCCGCTGCCGACAGCTCGCCGCCGGCGCCCATCGCGTCGAGGCGCTGGACCTGCATCTTGGAGAATTTCTTGTAGATCGACGTGATGTTGGCGAACCGCTCGAGCGCCATCGGCTTGAGCTGTTCTTCCATCTGCGCGAGGCTGAGCGTGTTGTCCTCTTCCTCGTCGTCCGAGATGCGCGGCGCACGACGCTCGGTCATGTCGTCCTCGTCCTCGTCAGCCGACTGGACCTCCTCGACCTCTTCCTCTTCCTTGAAGGTAGCGCCGGCGGTCTTTTCGCTGATCTCGCCCGTATCGTCGTCCTCGGCACCCTCGACCTGCTCGGCCGACGGTCCCTTGGAGAGCATGGCGTCGAGATCGAGGATCTCGCGCAGCTGCATCGTGCCTTCGTTGAGCGCGGTCGACCAGTCGATGATCGCGTTGAAGGTGATCGGCGATTCGCACAGGCCCAGGATCATCGTGTCGCGGCCGGCCTCGATCCGCTTGGCGATCGCGATCTCGCCCTCGCGCGACAGGAGCTCGACGGCCCCCATCTCGCGCAGGTACATGCGAACGGGATCGTCGGTGCGATCGATCGTTTCCTTTTTCTTGGTCTCGAGCGCGGGCGCGTTGTCGTCGGCCGAATCGACGGGATCGATATCCTCGTCCTCGTCCTTCTGGTCGTCGCCGTCCTCGCCCTGTTCCTCGTTCTCGACGACGTTGACGCCCATTTCGTTGAGCGCCGACATGATGTCCTCGATCTGGTCGGTCGACATTTCGCCGACGACGCTGTTGAGCTCGTCGACGGTCATGTAGCCGCGCTTCTTGGCGCGGGCGACCAGCTTGCGAATGTCCGCATCGTTGAGATCGATCAGCGGAGCGTCGCCCGTCTCGACCGGTTCGGCCGCATCCGCCATGTTCGTCTTCGCCATCAATTGCCCTCGGTGTTACGCTTCACGCGTAATTTTACGCGTCATTGTTCGCTTGGATCAGATTTGCAAGCCGCACTTCCAAAGCACGCTGCTCGCGCAACAGTTCCATCTGCCGTTGAAAAGCTTCGTCCGACGTGGATATTTCCAGTTCGGAGGTCGCCCGCGCCAGCGCCGCATCGACTTCGGGCCGCGCCACCATGATCGCTATCGCCTCATCCAGGTCGGCGCTGGCCCGCATCGGGTCTGCACCATCCTGGGTAAACGAATAGGGAGTGGCATCGGCCCTCAGCAGATCGGTGGTAATCTGACCAAGTCCAGATGTCGCCAATATGGTGATCAGGCGCTGGCTATCAAGCGCCCGGTCTTCGATCGCGAGATCGACCACCGCCTCGAACAGCCGGCCCAGGGCGCCGTCGGCCAGTTTCAGGCCGCCCAGAATCTCCAGATGCCGCGCGATCTCGGCCGGATGGCGGATCAGCCCGGCGAGTACCGCCTTGGCAAGCAACCGGTCGATCATCCCGGCCGCGCGCACCGCCTTGGCCTCGGCGGTGACAGGCGGGAGCGGGGGAATCCATTTGGTGCCGGGTTTGCGCGGGGTGAACTGGCGCGGCGTGAACTCGCGGCGGGGCGGGGCGAATTGCTCGTCGACGCGGCGGCGGAACTCGGCCTGATATTCGTCCGCCACGGCACGGTCGCGGATCGTCGCGACATGGTCGGAAAGGCGGCGGCGCAGGCCCGCGCGCTGCTCGGGCGTGTCGAGCGGCTCGGCGGCATATTCGTGCGCCCACAGCCGATCGACCAGCGGTTCGGGCTTTTCGAGCAGCGCCTCGAACGCGCCGCGCCCGCGCGTGCGGACCAGATCGTCGGGGTCGAGCCCTTCGGGCAAGGTGACGAAGCTCAGGCTGCGCCCGGGCGCGAGCCCGGGGAGCGCGCGCAACGCCGCGCGGATCGCTGCCTTCTGTCCGGCCGAATCGCCATCGAAGCAGAGCATCGGCACGTCGGTCAGCCGCCACAATCGTTCGAGCTGGTGCTCGGTCAGCGCGGTGCCGAGCGGCGCCACCGCCTCGCCGAACCCGGCCTGAGCGAGCGCGATCACGTCCATATAGCCCTCGACCACGATGACGCGGCCGGTCTTGCGGCTGGCGGGAGCGGCGCGGTCGAGGTTGTAGAGCGTGCGCCCCTTGTCGAAGAGCGGGGTGTCGGGCGAATTGAGATATTTGGGCTCGCCCTGGCCGATGACGCGGCCACCGAACGCGATCACGCGCCCGCGCGGATCGCGGATCGGGATCATCAAGCGCCCGCGGAAGCGGTCGTACGGCTCCTTGTCGTCGACCTTGATCAGCATGCCCGATTCGATCAGCAGCGGATCGCCATAGCTTTTCAGCGCCTCGCGCAGGCGTCCGCGCGTGTCGGGCGAATAGCCGAGACCGAACGCCTTGGCGGTGTCCGCCTTGATCCCGCGGCGTTCGAGCACGCCGCGCGCCTCGGCGCCGGCGATGCCGTTCAACTGGTCGACGAAGAAGGTGGCGGCATCGGCCATCGCCTCGTGATGCCCCTTGGCGCGTTCGGCGCGCTCGACCGACTGGCGATCCTGCGCGGGCATCTCCATGCCCGCCGCTTGGACCAGTTCCTTGACCGCCTCGATGAACGGCAGCCCCTGCTGCTCGGTCATCCAGCGGATCGCATCGCCATGCGCCGAGCAGCCGAAGCAATGGTAAAAGCCCTTGTCGTCGTTGACGTAGAACGACGGCGTCTTCTCGTTGTGGAACGGACAGCAGCCCTTGAACTCACGCCCCGCCTTGGTGAGTTTCACGGACTTGCCGACCAGAGCGGAGAGCAGGGTACGCGCGCGCAATTCGTCGAGGAAGGCTGGGGTGAGACTCACCCGCGCATTATATCACGCTCATGCCGCAACGCCGCGCGGTTTGGCAATCGCAGCGAAACATCGACTTCGGCCTTGCGAATCAGATAAGTATTCGCTTATCTGTCCATATGATTGAGAATGAGCTGTTCAAGGCTCTGGCCGACCCGACCCGCCGCGCGATCTTCGAGAAGCTGGCGAGCGGCAGGATGAACGCCAGCGCGTTGCGGGATGGCATGAGCATCAGCCAGCCGGCGATGTCGCAGCATCTCGCAATACTGCGCTCCGCACGGCTGGTCCGCGAAGAGCGGCAGGGACGGTTCGTGAATTATGAGATCGACCCGGAGGGGCTGGCGCTCATCGGCACGTGGCTGACCAAATATCGCGCTTATTGGCCGGCACGGATCGATGCATTGAAGCTTCTGCTGAAGGACATGGACCAATGAGCGATATCGAGCCCGAAAAGCAGGCTGCGGATCTGGTGTTCGAATACGAGCTGGATGCTCCGCCCGAAAAGGTCTGGCGAGCGATCAGCATCCCCGGCTTTCGCGACAAATGGCTGCCCAAAAAGGACCTAGCCGATGCCGATCCGGTCTCCGCCGCGCCTGGCGAGGAAATCCGCTACGCGATGCGCGACGGCGAACCGCCGTTCCTCGAAAGCGTGGTAACCTTCCAGGTCAGGCCCGGCGCGGGCGGCGGCTCGGTCCTCAGGGTGGTTCACGGCCTGACGGATGCGCGGTTGGTGCCACGCAAGCTGCCGGCGGCGAACAACAACGGCCCGTTGATGATGCTCGCCGCCTGACGTCCCGGCCCACCAGCTAAAATTCCAGCCCATAGGAGGTCGCCGATGCGCGAAGCGATGCAACTCGTCCCCATGGTCATCGAGCAATCCAGCCGCGGCGAACGCTCGTTCGACATATATTCGCGCCTGCTGCGCGAGCGGATCATCTTCCTGAACGGGGAAGTGAACGACGCCGTGGCCGCGCTCGTCTGCGCGCAATTGCTGTTCCTGGAGGCCGAAAATCCCCGGAAGCCGATCCAGCTTTACGTCAATTCACCCGGCGGCGTCGTGACCAGCGGCCTCGCGATGTACGACACCATGCGATACATTCGCGCGCCCGTTCACACGCTCTGCATGGGAACGGCGCGATCGATGGGCTCGTTCCTGCTGATGGCCGGTCAACCCGGCGAGCGTGCCGCGCTGCCCAATGCCAGCATCCTCATCCACCAGCCGTCGGGCGGTTTCCAGGGGCAGGCGTCGGACATGTTGATCCACGCCGAGGAAATCTTTCGGACCAAGCAGCGCATGACCCGGCTCTACGCCGAGCATTGCGGACGGACGTATGAGGAATTTGAAGCCGCGATGGATCGCGACCGCTTCATGACGGCGGAGGAAGCGATGGAATGGGGCTTGATCGACCGCATCCTCACGGAGCGTGAGGTCGGCACGATGGGGGTCGATGGGAGCGCCTGAATTGCGGGATGAGCGTGCGGTTCGTCGTGAAAGGCGGGGATTGGGACGTAACGACGTTCAATTGTAAGTTTATTGGCGATGTCCAATCCTCCCCCGCCAGGGGGAGGTGGCGCCGAAGGCGACGGAGGGGGAGGACAGCGATTCATTTGCCGACGTGCTTCCTCCCCCTCCGTCAGGCTGCGCCTGCCACCTCTCCCTAGCGGGGGAGGATTAGTTGAATGCCGATCCGCTCTACGAAAGCGCCGCCTTCACTAATCCGCTGGCCTTCGACATATCCAGATTCTGCGCATGCCGGGCTTTCAGCTCGCCCATCACGCGTCCCATGTCCTTCATCCCCGAGGCGGCCAGCTCGGCCTTGATCGCCTCGATCGCCGCCCGGGTCTCATCCTCGCTCATCTGCGCGGGCAGGAAGCGTTCGATAACGTCGATCTCGCCCTGTTCGACATCGGCGAGTTCCTGGCGGCCGCCCTTCACGTACATCTCGATCGATTCGCGGCGCTGCTTGACCATCTTCTGCAGCACCTCTGTGACAAGCGTGTCGTCCTCGGTCGGCTGCGCCTTGGTGCGCTCCTCGATGTCGCGGTTCTTGATCTGCGCCTGGATCAGGCGGATCGCGGCGGTTCCCTGCTTGTCTCCGCCTTTCATGGCGGTGATCAGCGCGTTCTTGATGTTGTCTCTTATCATTCGGCTCACATAGCGACGCCAGCCGGTTGACGCGAGGGGGGTAGGGGTCTAGCTGCCGCGACTTAGCGACATCGCTGCCCAAACCAACGGAGTGCCCGCCGACAATGGCCGACGCCAAGCCTTTTGCCGTGCCCGAAGGGGCGACCGGATGCCTCGTATTAGCATCGGGCGATGTATTGTGGGGCAGGGGATTCGGTGCCGAGGGGCAGGCGGTCGGTGAGGTGTGCTTCCACACCGCGATGACCGGCTATCAGGAGATCATGACCGACCCGAGCTTCGCCGGTCAGATCATCACCTTCACCTTCCCGCATATCGGTAACGTCGGCGCTAATCCCGACGATATCGAAGCGAACAATCCGCACGCGCTCGGCATGATCGTGCGCGAGGATGTGACGGCGCCATCGAACTTTCGTTCGGTCGAGCGGCTCGACGACTGGATGAAGCGTCACGCCCGGGTCGGGCTGGCCGGCATCGACACGCGCGCGCTGACCAAGCGAATCCGCGCCGGCGGCGCGCCCAATGGCGTGATCGCGCATGCCGCCGACGGCAAGTTCGACGTTCCCCTGCTGCTCGACATGGCGCGCGCCTGGCCGGGCCTCGAAGGCATGGACCTCGCGATCGCGGTCACCACCGAGATGGATTACGGCTGGGAAGGCGGCGTCTGGCGGCTTGGCTTCGGCTATGGCGGCGAAGGGCGCGAGGACGATCGCCCGCACGTCGTCGCGATCGATTACGGCGCCAAGCGCAACATCTACCGCAATCTGGTCCAGGCCGGCGCCAGGGTCAGCGTGGTTCCCGCGACCGCGACCTTCGACCAGGTGATGGCGCTCAAGCCCGACGGCATCTTCCTGTCGAACGGCCCGGGCGACCCCGCCGCGACCGCCGACTACGCCGTGCCGGTGATCCAGCAATTGCTCGAAACCAACATTCCGCTGTTCGGCATCTGCCTCGGCCATCAATTGCTCGGCCTCGCGGTCGGCGCGACGACGACCAAGATGTTCCAGGGCCATCGCGGCGCCAACCATCCGGTCAAGCGCCTGTCGGACGGGCTGGTCGAGATCACCAGCATGAACCACGGCTTCGCGGTCGAACGCGACAGCCTGCCGGCCAACGCCCGCGAGACGCACGTATCGCTGTTCGACGGCTCGAATGCCGGCCTGGAATTGATCGACCGCCCTGCGTTCAGCGTGCAATACCACCCCGAGGCGAGCCCGGGGCCGCAGGACAGCTTCTATCTGTTCGAGCGGTTTGTCGGTGGGTTGCGGTGACTCCCGCGATGGTGGAACCATTGGCCGATCGTCAGGCAAGAAGCCAAGATGACAAGGGCAGACGCGACGATCAATATCGCGTGCATCGCCAATCCAAGCGCGTAGCCCAGCGGCGATTTGGACCACGCGACATACCAATTGTCGATCGTCGAAATCAGCAGAACGCCGCTACGCAAGCCCAGATAGACTCGGAAGATTTCGAGAACCTCGACGGTCGAGAAGAACGCAAGGCCAAGGGCGGCCCATACCAGACCCTTGTTGGTCGGCGCATTCGCTGCACCCAATTCTTTCGCTGTGAATCCGAGCATGCCCGACTGAATATCGCGGCGCCGGTCCAAAGAAAACGAGTTTAAGAATGCCCAAACGCACCGACATCTCCTCGATCCTCGTCATCGGCGCCGGGCCGATCATCATCGGCCAGGCCTGCGAGTTCGATTATTCGGGCACGCAGGCGATCAAGGCGCTCAAGGAAGAGGGCTATCGCATCGTCCTGGTCAATTCGAACCCGGCGACGATCATGACCGATCCCGAGCTGGCCGACGCGACCTATATCGAGCCGATCACCCCCGGCGTCGTCGCCAAGATCATCGAGAAGGAGCGTCCCGACGCCGTCCTGCCGACGATGGGCGGGCAGACCGCGCTCAACACCGCGCTGGCGCTGGCGCAGGACGGGACGCTGGAGAAGTTCGGCTGCGTCATGATCGGCGCCGATGCCGAGGCAATCGACAAGGCCGAGGATCGGCTGAAGTTCAAGGACGCGATGACCAAGATCGGTCTCGAAAGCGCGCGCTCGGCGATCGCGCATTCGGAAGCCGAGGCGCTGGAAGGGTTGGATAAGGTCGGCCTGCCCGCGATCATCCGCCCGAGCTTCACGCTCGGCGGCACCGGCGGCGGCGTCGCCTACAACAAGGACGAATTCATCGAGATCGTCCGCAAGGGGCTCGACGCCAGCCCGACGACCGAGGTGCTGATCGAGGAATCGCTGCTCGGCTGGAAAGAGTACGAGATGGAGGTCGTCCGCGACCGCAAGGACAACGCCATCATCGTCTGCTCGATCGAGAATATCGATCCGATGGGCGTCCACACCGGCGATTCGATCACCGTCGCGCCGGCGCTGACGCTGACCGACAAGGAATATCAGATCATGCGCAACGCATCGATTGCGACGCTGCGTGAAATCGGCGTTGAAACAGGCGGTTCCAACGTTCAGTTCGCGGTCAATCCGAAGGACGGCCGCCTCGTCGTCATCGAGATGAACCCGCGCGTGTCGCGCTCATCGGCGCTGGCGTCGAAGGCGACCGGCTTCCCGATCGCCAAGGTCGCGGCCAAGCTGGCGGTCGGCTACACGCTCGACGAGATCATCAACGACATCACCGGCGCGACCCCGGCGTCGTTCGAGCCGACGATCGATTATATCGTCACCAAGATCCCGCGCTTCGCCTTCGAGAAGTTCAAGGGCGCCGAGGCGGTGCTGTCGACCGCGATGAAGTCGGTCGGCGAAGTCATGGCGATCGGCCGCAACATTCACGAATCGCTGCAAAAGGCTTTGCGCGGGCTCGAAACCGGCCTGTCGGGGTTCAACACCGTCGACCGGCTGGTCGGCGCGCCCAAGGATGAGATCGAGGCGGCGCTCGCCGTGGCCACGCCCGACCGGCTGCTGGTCGCGGCGCAGGCGCTGCGCGAGGGCTTCACCGTCGCCGAAATCCACGCGATCGCCAAATACGATCCCTGGTTCCTCGAACGCATCGAAGAGATCGTCGCGGCCGAGAGTGAAGTGATCGCCAACGGCCTGCCGCAGGATACGGCCGGCATGCGCCGTCTCAAGTCGATGGGCTTCAGCGACAAGCGTCTCGCCTATCTGGCGGTGCAGTCGGTGGGCCTGCGCGACCGTTTCCCGGCGCGCAGCGGGCTGATCCACGAAGCGGTCAAGGCGATGGCGGGTGGGGTCAACGAGGACGAAGTGCGTGCACTGCGCCATCGGCTCGGCGTGCGTCCGGTGTTCAAGCGCATCGATACCTGTGCCGCCGAGTTCGACGCCAAGACGCCGTACATGTACTCGACCTATGAGGCACCGAGCTTCGGCGCGCCCGAGGACGAGAGCCAGCCGTCGACGCGGCGCAAGATCGTCATTCTCGGCGGCGGTCCGAACCGGATTGGGCAGGGGATCGAGTTCGACTATTGCTGCTGCCACGCCTGTTTCGCGCTGGCGGAGGCCGGCTTCGAGACGATCATGATCAATTGCAACCCGGAGACGGTGTCGACCGATTACGACACCTCGGACCGGCTCTATTTCGAGCCGCTGACCGCCGAGGACGTGCTCGAGATCCTCTACACCGAGCAGCAAGCGGGCGAACTGGTCGGCGTGATCGTCCAGTTTGGCGGCCAGACGCCGCTCAACCTGGCGCGCGCGCTCGAAAAGGCGGGCATCCCGATCCTCGGCACCAGCCCCGATGCGATCGACCTGGCCGAGGACCGCGAGCGGTTCGCGGCGTTGGTCAACAAGCTCGGCCTGCACCAGCCCGCCAATGGCATCGCGCGCAGCCGCGACGAGGCGGTCGCGGTGGCCGAGCGCATCGGCTACCCCGTGCTGATGCGCCCAAGTTATGTGCTCGGCGGCCGCGCGATGGAGATCGTCGACGGCACTCAGCAGCTCGACGATTATATCCAGACAGCGGTGCAAGTATCTGGCGATTCACCAGTTTTGATCGACCAGTACCTGCGCGACGCGATCGAGGTCGATGTCGATGCGATCTGCGACGGCACCGACGTGGTGGTCGCGGGCGTGCTCCAGCATATCGAGGAAGCGGGGGTCCATTCGGGCGACAGTGCCTGTTCGATCCCGCCCTACAGCTTGCCGGACGATATCATCGCCGAGATCGAGCGCCAGACCGATGCGCTGGCGCGCGCGCTCAACGTCGTCGGGCTGATGAACATCCAGTTCGCGGTCAAGGACGGCAAGGTCTATCTGATCGAGGTCAATCCGCGCGCCAGCCGCACGGTGCCGTTCGTCGCCAAGGCGATCGGATCACCCATCGCTAAGATCGCCAGCCGGGTGATGGCGGGCGAGAAACTGAAGGACCTGCCGGTCATCGACCGCGACATCGGCTATTTCGCGGTCAAGGAAGCCGTATTCCCGTTCGCGCGCTTCCAGGGGATCGATCCTGTGCTCTCACCTGAAATGAAGTCTACCGGTGAAGTTATGGGGATCGATCAGGATTTCACCGCGGCGTTCGGCAAGGCCGAGCTCGGCGCGGGAACCATCCTGCCTGAGAGCGGCACGGTGTTCATCAGCGTCAAGGACAGCGACAAGCCGGTCATCCTGCCGGGCGCCCGCGCGCTCGCCGATTTCGGGTTCACCGTCGTTGCGACCGGGGGCACCGCCGACTATCTCAGCCAGCACGGCGTGCCGGTCGAGCGCGTCAACAAGGTGGCGCAGGGGCGGCCGCACATCGTCGACCGGATCAAGGACGGCGGGATCGACATGATCTTCAACACGACCGAGGGCTGGCAGTCGCTCAAGGACTCGCAGCCGATCCGCCAATCGGCGGTCGCGCAGAAGGTTCCGCACTTCACGACGGCGTCTTCTTCGGTCGAAGCGGCGAAGGCTATTGTGGCGCTCGCGACGCGGTCCCTTGAAGTTCGTCCGCTGCAATCCTATCATTCGCACTCGCACAATTGATCCCCTGACACGAGAAACAAGGTGCGGGCGGCTCCAGGAGGGGGTCGCTTGGGGAAGAATATTTGACGAGGGAATGGGGTATGGCGACTGTCGAGAAGATGCCGATGCTGCAGGAGGGCTATGAAAAGCTCAATGCGGATCTGCGCCGTCTCAAGGACGAGCGCCCGCAGATCGTGGATGCGATCGAAGAGGCGCGCGCGCACGGCGATCTGTCGGAAAACGCCGAATATCATGCCGCCAAGGAGCGTCAGGGCCAGATCGAGGCGTCGATCGCCGATATCGAGGATAAGCTGAGCCGCGCGCAGATCATCGATCCGACCGAATTGTCGGGCGACAAGGTGATCTTCGGCGCGACGGTGACGCTGCTCGACGAGGACGACAAGCCGATCAGGTATCAGATCGTCGGCCAGACCGAGGCGGACGCCAAGACCGGCCGCATCAGCTACAATTCGCCGCTTGGCCGCGCGCTGATCGGGCGCAAGGTCGAGGAAGAGGTCGAGGTTTCGGTGCCGGCGGGCGACCGTTATTACGTCGTCTCCAAGATCGAGTTCATTTGAACGAGTTCCATCTGCCGCGCGGTCGCACGACCGACGCGCTGATCGCCTTCATCGTTGCCGCTGCCGTGGTGCAATTGCTGCCCGCGGTGCGTGACGCTGCCTATGGCTATAGCTTCTCGCCGCTGTTGTTCCTGTCCGGCGGATGGCGGGCGCAGCCGATGATCTGGCTGTCGCCTGCGGTGTCGCAATTCCTGCTCGGCGGCATCACGATGGCGATGTTCAACACCGCGCTGATGCTGATCGTCGGGCGTTTCGTCGAAAAGGCGCTGGGCGGGATCGGGTTGATCGCCGTCTTCATCGTGGGCGCTTATGGCGGCGCGATCGCGCGCACGATCCTGACGCCCGGGTCGATGGCGCCCACCGCTGGGATCGACGCAGGCTTCTTTGCCACGATCGGCGCCTATCTGATGCTCTATGGTATTCCGAGCGGGATTTCGATCGCGCGCGGCTATTCGCGCCCGGTGCAGATCCTCGGGCTGGCACTGCTCTGGGCGGCGATCCAAGGCGTGTTCATGCTGGTCGGCGATTTCGAGATTTCGCTCAGCCTGGTTAATCCGTTTGGCGGCTTGCTGGTCGGTACACTGATCGCAAGGCCGTTGCTCGCCTGGCGATACCGCAAGGCTTAGTTACCTTCCTCCGTTCGTGCTGAGCCTGTCGAAGCACGTTGGTTCGGATTCGCGAACAACATAGGTGCCCTTCGACAAGCTCAGGGCGAACGGGCGATGGGCGAGTGCCCAGCCAACCGCCGCGCCCTTGACCTCACCAACATCCCGCATTCGCGCGGAGAACACCCGATTATTCCGAGGCTGCCGCAAAACCGTTCGTGCTGAGCTTGTCGAAGCACATGTCTGAGGATCGGACCCAGCGCGCCTCAAATTTGCCCTTCGACCTGATCACCAGGGCGCACGGATTTTGCTGGTGGCGTGCGCCCTCAGCCGTGCGGCGCCTGGAGGCTGGGATCGGGCTCGAGCAAGCGGTGGAGGTGCACCACCACGAACTTCATCTCGGCGTCGTCGACGGTGCGCTGCGCTGCGCCGCGCCAGGCTTTCTCGGCGCTGGCGTAATCGGGGTAGATGCCGACGACCTCGATGGTCTTTTCGTCGAAGTCGAGAGTTTGCGGATCCTTGACGCGGCCGCCGAAAACGAGGTGGAGCTTGCTCATGGCCCCACCCCATAACGACCTGCACTCGCGCGTTGAAGCGCCTATTTGGCCTTCTTGGCGCGCTTGATCGGCGCGGGCTCCGCGGGGCCGGCGTTGAGCGCTGCATCGCCGGCGCTCGACACCGCCTTGGCGACCTGGTCGATCAGCTTCGACACCTGCGCCTTGGCGGCGTCCTTGCTCAGCGGCAGCGAGCCGAGCTCGGCCTTGGCCGCGTCGCGCGCCGCCTCGGCCGCACCGGCCGCGACGCCGGTCAGCCGCTTGCCGACGGGGCCGAGCAATTCGGTTTCGCGCTTCGTCTTCGGCAGCAAGGCGCCCGCGGCCAGGCCGATCGCGATGCCGCCGGCGACGACCGCCAGCGGATTGGTCTCGATCGCCTTGCCCGCGCGCGCCGCGGCTTTGCGGGTTTCGTGGAGCGCGTCGTTGGTCGCGCCGCGCGCCGTTGCCAGCGCATTTTCCATACGGCCTGCCGGCTTGGTGTCAGCGGCCTTGTTCGGTGCAGTCTCGGTCATGTCATGTCCCTCTTGCGATGGGGTAACTCGTCATGCGTCGGTCGGTTGCCGACGAAACAGCCGGGCGAGCGGTTTTCGTGCGACGAACGCGGTCAGCGCCGCGACGACGCCGAGCGTGGGAAGGGGGTTGCGCTTCACCGCCTCGACCCCCGACCGCGCGATCTCGCCGCCGGCTTCCTTCAGATCTTCCATGGCCTCGCGTGCCAGCGCACTGGGCTTGAGGCGCGATTGCAGCGCGACCACCGTCCGGGCGAGCTGCTGCCGCGCCTCGGCCGAATTGGCCTCCGCTCTCGCCAGTTCGTCGTCGATCAGGCTCATGGACGGTCATCCTTGTCCTTGATCTCGGTCGCGCGTTTGACCAGCGCCCAAGCGGCCCAGGCCATCGTCGCGGTGATCAGCAACCCGCCGCCGACCACGATCGCCGTCGCCCATCCCGGGCCGACCAGCCGGCGCATCGTTAGCAGCAGTCCGACCAAGGCCGCGACCACCACCGATTGCGCCAGCACCAGCGCGCCGATCCCGAGCAGGATCGCGTTGCGCGCCTCGTCCAGCCGGGAGAACAGCCGCGCCCGGTAGAGCTTGAGCTCGGCCCGGACGAACTCCTCGCCATCGTCGATCAGACGGCTGACCAGCGACGTGATGCTGTCCTCGGGCTGCGGTTCCCCCTCCACGCGCGGCCGCTCGGCTCAGGCTTTGGTGTCGCCGGCGCCGGTCGACGGCTTGTCGGGCGCCTTGTCGTTCTGGGCATCGAGCCCCGCCTTGATCAACCGCGCCAGCACGAAGCCGATCGCCGCCGCGGTGCCGATGGCCACCGCCGGGCTCTTCTTCACGAACTCGCGCGCGTCGTCGATGATGTCGTCGACCTGCTTTTCCTTGAGCGCGCCCGAGAAGTTGGAAACGGCATCGGCCGCCGAGCGGGCATATTGGCCATATTGCTCGCCGACCTTGTCATCGACGGTGCCGGCGGCCTCGTGCAGCATCTGCGCCAGTTCGTCGAGCGCGGTCCCGGCGCGGCTCTTGCCGTCCTCGGCATAGCCCTTCGCCTTTTCGCCCGCGTCGTTGGCGAACTTGATGACATTGTCCTTGAGCGTCTGCGTGGCGCTCGGCGTGGCAGTCCCGCCGGTATCGGTCGGCGTCTCGTTCGATGCGGTATCGGGCATATACACTTCCTTACTCTGTCCCGGTCGACGCAAGTCGACCTTACGCGATCCACGTCGACAACCAAGCGCGGCGCTTGCCGGTTCCGTCGCCGCGAGAAGCGATTTGCCGCTCGCGCACGAAGCCGTTAGAGCGCCGCCGCGACGCCCCGTTACCCTAATCTAGGAAGACCGTTCCATGACCGCAATCATCGACATTCACGGCCGCCAGATCATCGACAGCCGCGGCAACCCCACGGTTGAGGTCGAAGTGATGCTCGAGGACGGGTCGTTCGGTCGTGCCGCGGTGCCGTCGGGCGCGTCGACCGGGGCGCACGAGGCGGTCGAACTGCGCGACGGCGACAAGAGCCGCTGGTCGGGCAAGGGCGTGACCAAGGCGGTCGATGCGGTCAATGGCGAGATCGCCGATGCCCTGCTCGGGATCGATGCCGAGGATCAGGCCGAGGTCGACGCCGCGATGATCGCGCTCGACGGCACGCCCAACAAGGGGCGGCTCGGCGCCAACGCGATCCTGGGCGTCAGCCTGGCGACCGCCAAGGCCGCGGCAGACGCGCGCGGGCTGCCGCTCTATCGCTATGTCGGCGGGGTCAACGCGCACGTCCTGCCGGTGCCGATGATGAACATCATCAATGGCGGCGAGCATGCCGACAACCCGATCGACTTCCAGGAATTCATGATCATGCCGGTCGGCGCTTCGTCGCTGTTCGAGGCGGTGCGGACGGGATCGGAGATCTTCCACACCTTGAAGAAGATGCTACACGACAAGGGTCTGTCGACCGGCGTCGGCGACGAGGGCGGCTTCGCGCCCGACATCGCCAACACCACCGACGCGCTCGACTTCATCATGCGCGCGATCGAGGGCGCGGGGTACAAGCCGGGCGACGACGTCATGCTCGCGCTCGACCCGGCGTCGACCGAATTCTTCAAGGACGGCAAGTACCACATCTCGGCCGAGGGCAAGGTGCTGACCCCGCACGAAATGGCGGCCTATTACGCCGACCTCGTCGCCAAATATCCGATCATCTCGATCGAGGACGGCATGGCCGAGGACGATTTCGAGGGCTGGAAGGCGCTGACCGACATGGTCGGCGACAAGGTCCAGCTGGTCGGCGACGATCTGTTCGTGACCAACCCGGCGCGGCTGTCGGACGGTATCGAGCGCGGGCTGGCCAATTCGATCCTGGTCAAGGTCAACCAGATCGGCACGTTGACCGAGACGTTGGCGGCGGTGGCGATGGCGCAGCGCAATTCCTACACCGCGGTGATGTCGCACCGCTCGGGCGAGACCGAGGATGCGACCATCGCCGACCTCGCGGTCGCGACCAATTGCGGACAGATCAAGACCGGCAGCCTGGCGCGTTCGGACCGGTTGGCGAAGTACAACCAGCTGATCCGCATCGAGGAGGAACTGGGCGACGTCGCGGTGTTCGCGGGCCGGAGCGTGATCAGGGGCTGACTAAGCTAATCTCAGCGTGCTCCTGCGAAAGCAGGAGCCCAGGATCACGGGCGGCGCGCTTCCGGCCCTGGGTTCCTGCTTTCGCAGGAACACGGCTCAGCTAATGGCGCTGATTCGATTCAACTCAACGCCAAACCGATTCGATTCGCCGATTTATGGTTAAATACTAGCTTGATCGATGAGTCGTGGTGCGCGAAAAGGCCAACCCAAGATGTCGTCCCGTCGCCGCACCACTTTCGGTTCCGTTTTCCGTCGTGCCGCCTTTCCCGCGCTCGCGTTGGGGATCATGGCGTTCTTCGGCACCTATGCGGTCGTCGGCAGCAACGGCGCGCTCGCTTATGGCGATTACCAGCGGCTGCTGGCCAAGAAGCAGCAACAGCTCGCCGACCTCAAGCAGAAGCAGGCGGTTCTCTCCAACCGCGTCCAGTTGCTCGACCCCAACAAGGTCGACCCGGACATGGCCGACGAGCTCACCCGCAAGCAGCTCAACGTGGTTAATCCCGACGAGGTCGTCGTTCCGCTCAAGTAAGACGTCGGGAGCGCTTGATCTCGAGCAAGCGGGCTGGCGTCGCCCCGCGCAATCTGGCAGCACCTGAACCATAAGGTTCGGAGAGAACAATGAAGTTCAAGCTGCTGGGCACCGTCGCCTGCATCGCGCTGGCGTCGTGCAATTCCTCGACCAAGAATACCGACGTCAACCAGACCAGCGCCACCAACACGACCGCGGCGGCGCCCGTCGCACGCGGCCCGGCCAAGCCTTGGGCCGATTTCCGCGACGGCTTCATCGACGGCTGGTTCAAGCTCGACCCAGCGTTTGCTGTCTATCAGGGCAAGCACGATTTCGACGGCATCATGCCCGACTGGAGCCCCGCGGGGCTGAAGGCGCAGGCCGATTATCTGCACAAGGCGATCACCGACGCCCAGGCCTATGACAAGGCGAAGCTGTCGAAGGAGGACGCGTTCGAGCGTGATTACCTGATCCAGGTCGCGAAGGGCAAATTGTTCTGGCTGGAGGACGCCGACCAGCCGCACACCAACCCGGCTTATTATGTCGGCAACGGGCTCGATCCCAACACCTATATCGCGCGGCCCTACGCGCCGGCGAAGGTGCGGATGGAAGCGATCATCAAGTTCTTCCGGCAGGTGCCCTCGGCGGCGTGGAACATCCGCACCAATCTGCGCACCCCGATGCCCGAGAGCTTCATCAAATACGGCGTCGCGGCGTTCGCCGGCTTCGCGGACTATTATCGTGGCGACGCGCGCAAGGCGTTCGCCGGTGTTCGCGACAAGAAGATGCAGAAGGATTTGAAGGACGCTTCCGAAGCCGCGGCGACGGTGATGGGCGACCTCGCCAAGTGGCTCGGCAACCAGAAGAAGACCGCGACCAAGGATTTCGCGCTCGGGCCGGAGAAGTTCCAGCGCATGCTGGCCGAGACCGAGGGCGTCGACACCCCGCTCGACCAGCTCGAAAAGGCGGGCGAGGCCGATCTCGCGAAGAACCAGACCGCGCTCAAGGAGGCGTGCGCCAAATACGCCCCGAAGAAGACGATCCAGGCGTGCATGGACAAGATGTCGGCGAACAAGCCCGCCGGGAACGATCCGGTCGCCGAAGCGCGCCGCCAGATTCCGATGCTGCGCCAGTTCGTGCTGTCGCACGACATCGTCTCGATTCCCGGGACCGAACAGGCGCTGGTCGAGGAAAGCCCGCCCTACAACCGGCAGAATTCGGCCTATATCGACCCGCCGGGGCCGTTCGATAAGGGAATCCCGTCGGTCTATTACATCTCGCCGCCCGATCCCACCTGGCCCAGGGCCAAGCAGCTCGGCTTCGTGCCCGGCAAGGCAGACCTGCTGTTCACCTCGGTCCATGAGGTGATGCCGGGCCATTTCGTTCAGTTCCTCCACGCCAACCGTTCGCCGTCGCTCTTCGGCCAGCTGTTCGTCGGCTATGCCTATGCCGAGGGCTGGGCGCATTACGCCGAGGAGATGATGTGGGATGCGGGCCTGGGGAAAGGCGACCCCGAGACGCATATCGGCGAACTGTCCAACGCGCTGCTGCGTGACTGCCGCTTCCTGTCGGCGATCGGCATGCACGCGCGCGGCATGAGCCAGGCGGATTCGTACAAGATGTTCCGCGAGCAATGCTATCAGGACGACGGCAATTCGGATCAGCAGGCGGCGCGCGGCACCTATGATCCGGCGTATCTCAACTACACGCTCGGCAAGCTGATGATCCGCAAGCTGCGCGACGACTGGACCGCGACGCGCGGCGGACGAAAGGCGTGGAAGCAATTCCACGACCAGTTCCTGTCCTACGGTGGTCCCCCGATCCCGCTGGTGCGCGGCGCGATGATGGGGACTGAGGCGAAGTCGGTGTTCTGAGCAATCGTCCCTCTCCCGCGTGCGGGAGAGGGAGGGGCCCGCGAAGCGGGAGGGTGAGGGTCTTCTTTCTTCTTCCAACCGGTTGACGCCCAAGAAGAAGAAAGAAGACCCTTACCCAACCCTCTCCGGCAAGCGGGAGAGGGGCTATAGTCACCGCGTCGTCTTGAGCGTCGGCACGTCGCTCTGCACCTCGGTCCGCGTCGGGTTGCGGATCGACGGGCGCAGGCGCGCGAGGCTGCACAGACCGGCAACCGCTGCGAGCCCGACCGACACCATCGGCGGCACCCGGCCCGAACCGATGCCGAGCGCCAGCAACAATGCGACCAGTGTCGCACCGGTGGTCTGTCCGGTCAGGCGCACGGTGGAGATCAGCCCACCCGCCGCCGCCGCCCGCTCGCGCGGGGCGCTGCCAATGATCAGCCGCGCGTTCGGCGGCATGAAGGTGCCGAACCCCGATCCGCACAAGGCCATCCGCCAGGCGATGTCGAAATAGGTCGGATGCTCGGGCAGGAAGGCGATCAGCAGCAAGGCGACGATGCTGACGGCCATGCCGATCCCGCCGAGCAGCCCCGCAGGGATGCGGTCGGACAGCCAGCCGGCCATCGGCGCGACGATCATGTTGGTCAGCGGCCAGGGCGCAATCACCGCGCCGACCATCGCCGCGCTGAAACCGAATTCGTGCGTCATCCGGAACGGCGTCGACAGCAGCAAGGTCATCGAGGCGATGAAGGCGGTGTAAGCGCCGATCACCGACAGCGCGATCACCGGGCGTTCGAGCAGGTCGAGCGGCAGGATCGGGTTCTTGTCCGCGCGCTCGCGGCGGACGAAATAATAACCGATCAGCGCGCCGGTGCCGACGATCGCCGCCGACACCACCGGGCTGTTGCCGTGCACCGCGCTTTCCAGGCCGCCGATCACCAGCCCGAACATCGCGGCGCACATGCCGGCGCCGAGCAGGTCGAAATGCGCGTGGCGCGGCTTGGGCGCGGGCAGCGCGCGGCCGAGCGCGAGGCTGAGCAAGGCGAACGGTATCGCGCAGGCGAACACCCAGGGCCAGGGCGCGACGGCCAGCACCAGCCCGCCGATCGTCGGCGCGGCGGCCGCCGAGCTCGACACGATCACCGAATTGATCCCGAGCCCGCGCCCCAGTTGCTTGGAGGGGTAGGTCGAGCGGATCAGTGCCGACGATACGCTGAGCGCGCCCGCCGCGCCGATCGCCTGCGCCGCGCGCACGACGAGCAGGAACGGCAGGCTCTTGGCGAAGAAGCACAGCAGAGTGGCGATCGTGAAGATCAGCTGCCCGACCTGGTACATCCGCTTGAGCCCGATCCGCTCGCCGAGCCCGGCGAAGGGCAGGAGGAGCATCACGAGCATGAGCTGATAGATCGTCACGATCGAGACGACCGAGCTCGAATCGACCCCGAGGTCGTGCGCGATCGACGGTAGCGCGACATTGGCAATGCCGCCGTCGATGATGATCAGCGCAGTGCCGCAGCACAAGGCACCGATCGCGAGATAGCGTCGGGGCAGGGGAAGGCCGTCGCTCCGTTTGGGCTCGATTTCGGGTTCGAGATGATGTTCCGCGCTCATGCCGGACTCCATCCTGGAGGCGCCAGTTCGAACCCGGCGAAGTCGAAGCCTGGAGTCACCACGCAGCTGACCAATACCCAACCTTCGCGCGGTTCCGCCGCTTGCCAGGCGTGCGCCGGGATCAGCACTTGGGGTGCGTCCGGGCCGAGCCGATGTTCTTGCGTGCCGCGATCATCGTGGACCAGCAACGTCAGCGGATGCCCGCCGTTCCAGATCCACAATTCGGCGGCGTCGACGCGGTGCCAGTGCGAGCGCTCGCCCTGATCGAGCAGAAACAGGATCGCGGTAGCGAGGTCGCGCCCGCCGCGCGGATCGGGCTGGCGCATCGTCTCCCGGAACCACCCGCCCTCGGGGTGCGGGGCGAGGTCCAGGCTGGCGACGAGCGGATGCGGCATTCGGAAGTTCATGCGCCCGGGGATCGGGGCAGGACAACCCCAAAACACGCACTTGCAACATGCATTGGCTGCCTATTGGCGATTGGTTCACGCGGAGGCGCGGAGAATTTAGCTCGCACTAAGCCGCGAAGGCGCAAAGGGGCGGTTGCGCGTCAGCGCCTTTTTCGTACTCCGTCGATGATTATGGGCTGCGGCGCAGTCGGGCGAAACGCCTCTGCGTCCTCCGCGCCTTTGTGTGAATCCAAAAAAAGCAGCCCGCCGATCCCAACAAGCGATCGGCCCGTAACGCGCCGAGCCTTGTCTTGATCTGTGTTAAGTTGATTTTGCGGAACGCGCAGCATGGCCCGCTGGTTGAACCGTCAGCGAAACGACAAGAGAGGAGTCGCGTGATGGGCAAGGGTATCCTGCTTTGGCTGCTGGGAATTCCGATCCCGATCATCATCCTGCTGCTGATCTTCTGGCACTGACGATTTTGGTACTGCGGCCGCCTTGGCGTGAGGCGGCCGCTGTGCTTTGAAGCGGCGCATGTCGATGCTCCTCGCGCGCCGTCTTCCTGCCTTGCTTGCCGCGGCCGGGCTGGTCCTTTCTCCGATTGCCCAGGCCGCACCGGGCGGTGCCGTGGGCGCGGTCGATCCGTTCATCGGGACAGGCGGCGAGGGGCATACTTTCCCGGGCGCGGTGTCGCCGTTCGGGATGATGCAGGTCTCCCCTGATACCGATGCGACCTGCGTGATCCGCACCTGCTACGGCCACGCCGCGGGTTATCGCTACGAAGATACGACCATCCAGGGGTTCAGCCAGACCCATTTCTCGGGATCGGGGCATTCCGACCTGGGCGATTTCCTCGTCATGCCGGTGTCGGGCGACGCCGTTCCGCTCGAGCCGGGCGATCCCGCCAAGCCGGGCAGCGGCTACCGCTCGCGATTCACGCACCAGGGCGAGGTCGCGTCGCCCGGCTATTATGCGGTCAACCTGACCGACGCCGGCGTACGCGCCGAACTGACCGCGGGGACGCGCATCGGTGTCCATCGCTACACGTTCGATGGCGGCAAGACGGCGCATCTCGTGTTCGACCTGCGCTCGAGCCTCTACAATTATCCGGGCAAGGTCTCCTGGTCGTCGGTCCGCCTGCGCGCCGACGGCACGCTGACCGGCGGGCGCGAGACGCGCGGCTGGGCGCCGGGGCGCAAATTGTTCTTCGCGATGCGCTTCTCGCGCCCGCTCACCGGGCACGAGTTCGTCAATCGCGAGACCGATATTCCCTACAAGGGCTTCAAGGGTCCCGGCCGCACCGGCAGCGACATCGCCGAGATCAAGGGCCGGGCCCTGGTCGCGCGGCTCGATTTCGGCCGGCTCGACGCGCCGCTCGAAGTCCGCGTCGCGATCTCGAGCGTCGATGAGGACGGCGCGATCCGCAACCTCGACAGCGAGCCCGGCGGGTTCGACGCGATCCGCGCGAAGACCGAGGCCGCCTGGGCGAAGGCGCTGGGCGCGGTCGACATCCAGGCCGATCCGGCGACGCGCAAGTCGGTCTACACCGCGCTATACCACGCGATGATGGCGCCGAGCATCGCGAGCGACGCCGACGGCCGCTACCGCGGACCCGACGACCAGGTGCACAAGGCCGACGGCTTCACCTTCCGCTCGACCTTCTCGCTGTGGGATACGTTCCGCGCCGAGCATCCGTTGCTGACGATCATCCAGCCGCAACAGACCTCGACCGACGTCGTCCGCTCGCTGCTCGCGAGCAAGGACGAGAGCCCGTACGGCATCCTGCCGATCTGGCAGTTCCAGGGGCAGGAGACGTGGTGCATGATCGGCTATCACGCCGTGCCGATCATCGCCGATGCGTATCTGAAGGGCATCAAGGGCTTCGACGCCAACCAGGCGCTCGATGCGATGGTCGCGAGCGCGACCTATGCGCCCTACGGCGGGCTCGGCGATTACATGAAGCTCGGCTACGTGCCGATCGACCGCGAGCCCGAGGCGGCGTCGAAGACGGTCGAATATGCCTTCGACGACTGGACGATCGCGCGGATGGCACGCAAGCTCGGCCGCAACGACGTCGCCGCGACGTTCGAAAAGCGTGCGCAATATTGGCGCAACAGCTTCGACACCCAGACCGGCTGGCTGCGCGCGCGCAAGAGCGACGGTAGTTTCCGCACGCCGTTCGATCCGACCGCGATCAATTACGGCTCGGATTATACCGAGGGCAATGCCTGGCAATATTCCTGGTTTATGCCCCAGGATCAGGGCGGGCTGATCCGCCTGCTCGGCGGCGACGCGGCGACGGTGAAGAAGCTCGACGCGATGTTCGACTTCGACAATTCGAAGGTCGATTACAGCCATGCCGAAGACATCGCCGGGCTGATCGGCCAATATATCCACGGCAACGAGCCGAGCCACCACGTCGCCTATCTCTACGCCTATGCCGGGGCGCCGTGGCGGACGCAGGAGCGGCTCAAGCAGATCGTCGACAGCCAGTACAAGCCGACCCCGGAGGGGCTCGCGGGCAATGACGATCTCGGCCAGATGTCGGCCTGGCTGGTGTTCACCGCGCTCGGTTTCTACCCCGTCGCGCCGGGCAGCGGGCAATATGTCATCGGCCGCCCGTTCGTCGATCGCGCGACGCTCAACCTGCCCAACGGCAAGCGCTTCACGGTGATCGCCGACGGCCTGTCGGCGGCCAATCGCTACGTCGGTGCAGTGTCGCTCGACGGCAAGCCGCTGACGCGCGTCTGGATCGGGCATGACGAGATCATGCGCGGCGGCACGTTGCGGTTCACGATGTCGCCGACGCCCAACAAGGGCTGGGGGGCCAGCACCGCGTCGCGGCCTTATTCGATGACCGGCTATTGATCGCGTCTTGAGCCGATAGGGCAGCATTCCCATCTGACCGGCAATCGAGGAGGCCCGTCATGTCCGATACCGCCGCTGCCCGCCGCAACCTCATTCCCGGGCCGGATCATCCGATCACGATCAAACACAATCCCAAGCGCGTCATCGTCGTCGCCGGCGGCAAGGTGATCGCGGACACGGCATGGGCGCTGACGCTCCGGGAAGCGGACTATCCGCCGGTTCACTATATCCCGCGCGGCGATGTCGACCTGTCGGGGTTCGAACGGACCGACCATCATACCTGGTGCCCGTACAAGGGCGAGGCGTCCTATTTCTCGATTCCCGGGATCGATCGCGGCGAGAATGCGGTCTGGACCTATGAGCAGCCGCACGAATCCGTCAGCGCAATCCGCGACTATCTAGCCTTCTATCCCGACCGTGTGAGGATCCAGGAACGAGGGCTGAGCGCTCTATTCCGGACAGATTTGTCTCATTAAATCTTGCTGCAATGCAGCATTTGTATTATTGAAGCATCATGTACCTGGCTGAAAAGAGCGAGCCCGCGCCCAATGGCGGCGCGCCCGTGATCCTCGAAGGGATCGTGCGCAAGAAGTGCGTCGTGGCGACGTACAACCGCATGCATGTGATCCTGGCGCCGCACGTGCTGTTCACCAAGAACGACGCGCTCTATGTCGCCGCCACGACGATCGAGCGCGACGGCCAGCGTCCGCGCGAGGAGAAGATCGGGCTGTTCAAGCTCGACGGGCTGGTCGGGCTCAGCCTCGACGACCGCGATTTCGTGACGAGCTCGGTCTATGAGCCCGAGGATGAACGCTTCGTCGCCTCCAAGCTGATGGCGGTCGACGCCTGACCGTCAATCCTTGCGGGCCAGCGTCGCATCGCCCTTGGCGCTCGATAGGGTCAGCGTCCGGTCGCCGTTCATAACTATCCTGGCCGGGCCGGCGATGATCGCGAGAAACTTTCCTTCGACCGCCATTCCCGGCCCAGGACATGCCATCCTGGTAGAGATCACGCGACTGGCGCTGAGGCTGCCGCGGTCGATCCGATAGTCACCGCCAAAGCTGTTGCAGCCGGCACTGCCCGCGATACGACTACCTTCGAAGCGGACTTCGGTCGGGCGCGCGGTGCGTACCGGCCGCCCGTCAATGCTCGCGATCGTCCAATGGGATCCGTCGAGACGCGCGGTATCAATCACCGGATCGCCGCCACATCCCCTCACGGTTCGACGCCCGACCGTCACCGTGACGCGCTCCGGGAAGCGGCGATCGCTCATCCCGTCGCTGCACGGGGCGCGAGTGATGTCGACGGTGATTTGTCGGGTGACGTAGCGCCGGCCGTTGAAGCTCGGCCGCGCAACGGGGGCCTTGGTCCGCACCCGGGTCTTCCCGTAATCGCCGACATAGGTGATCCAGCCGCGCTGGATGGTCAGCGTCCAGCCCGGCTCGGTGCCGACGGCACGATAGGTTTCGGTCCGGGCCGAGGCGGGCAAGGCGACAACGAGCGCAGGGAGGGCAAGGGCGGCGGCGAGCTTCATGGCATCTCTCCTTCACCCGGCCTTATAGCCGAATCGGGCTGAACCGGCCATGTCGGCCGTACTCAGCGGCGATGATGCGCCAATACCTCATAGGCCATCACCGCGGTCGCCACCGCCGCGTTCAGGCTGTCGGCCTTGCCCAGCATCGGCAATTTGACCAGCAGGTCGCACTCGGCCTCGTACTCCTCGGGCAGGCCCTGTGCCTCGTTGCCGGTCAGCAGGAAGGTCGGCGCCTGATACGCGGCGCCGCGATAATCATGGTCGGTCTGGAGGCTCAAGCCGACCAGCTGGCCGGGCCCCGAGCGAAGCCAGGGCAGGAAGTCCTCCCACCGCGCCTGCGCGATCGGAACGGTGAACAGCGCGCCCATACTGGCGCGCACCGCCTCAACCGAAAAGGGGTCGACGCAATCGTCGATCAGGATCAGCCCACCCGCGCCGACCGCATCGCCGGTGCGCAGGATCGTGCCGAGGTTGCCCGGATCGCGCAGCCGCTCGACGACCAGCCAGATCGGGGCGCTGCCGCGGTCGAGCGTATCGAGCGGCGCGGTGAACTCGGGGAAGACGCCGACCACCGCCTGCGGATTGTCCTTGCCCGACAGCTTGGACAGGATGTCGTGGCTGGTCTCGATCGCCTCGCCGCCCGCACCCTCGACGGCGTCGATCAGCGCGATGACCAGCGCGTGGCTGGCGCTGTCGGCGGCGAAGAACAGGTAATGCGGCAGCCGCCCGGCCTCGCGCGCCTCGGTCAGGATGCGCAGCCCCTCGGCGAGGAACAACCCCTCCGCCTTGCGGTGCTTCTTGTCGCGCAGGCTGCGGACGCGCTTGACCAGGGAATTGGAGAAGGCGGTGATCTCGCGGGGCATTCGCGTTCCCTAGAGCGATTTCGAGCCGGATGGAATCATCCGGCGACTCGGAAATCGCGGTAATCAAAAGAAAAGCAGACCGAACCCGTCACCCCAGCGAAAGCTGGGGTCTCAGGCAATGGATATACGCATGAAGATGCCAGCTTTCGCTGGCATGACGGAAAGGGAGCTCAATCTTCCCCGAACTTCGCCTCGACCAGTTCGCACAGCGCGCCGACCGCGCCCTCGGCGCCGTCGCCATCGGCACTGATCGTGATGGTATCGCCCATCGCCGCGCCCAGCATCATCAGCCCCATGATCGAGGTGCCGGTCACCGCCGGCCCATCCTTGACGACGAGGACTTCGACTGGCTGGGTCGAGGCGAGCGTCACGAACTTCGCCGATGCCCGGGCGTGGAGGCCGCGTTTGTTGGCGATTTGGACCGAACGGCTGATCGCCGGCATCAGGCGGCGGCCTCGCCGAGCGCTTCCGATGCCACAGCGATGTATTTGCGGCCCGCCTCGCGCGCGGCGATCACCGCGTCGACCACCTTCATCGATTTGCGTGCCGAGGCGAGGCGAATCAGCATCGGCAGGTTGATTCCCGCGATCACTTCGACGCGCCCGCGCTCAAGCAGCGAGATGGCGAGGTTGGACGGCGTGCCGCCGAACAGGTCGGTGAGGACGATCACGCCCTTGCCGTCGTCGACCTTGGCGATCGCCGCGGCGATATCGGCGCGCCGCGCCTCCATGTCGTCATCGGGGCCGATCGCGATCGCCTCGACGCGCTCCTGGGGGCCGACGACATGTTCCATTGCGGTCACGAACTCGGACGCGAGCCGTCCGTGCGTCACCAAAACCAGACCGATCATGCGTTGCTTACTATCCCAAACCCGTCCGCGGCGCACCCTCCAAGGAGTCCTGCGGTGCCGCCCCCAGATCCCGATGCGCGACCGTGGGCGAAAACCCCGCGTCGCGCAACCGCTTCGCGACCCGTTCCGCGACATGGACCGAGCGATGGCGACCACCCGTGCAGCCGAAGGCTATGGTTACATAGGCTTTTCCCTCCGCGCGGTAACGGGGCAGGAGCAGCAGGAGCAGGTCCTCGATCTGCTTCATGGCGGCATCGTACGCCGGGTCGGCGGCGACATAGGCCGCGACGTCGGAGTCGAGTCCCGTTCCGGGGCGCAATTTCTCGACCCAATGCGGGTTGCGCAGGAATCGCATGTCGAACACCAGATCGGCGTTGCGCGGGACGCCGCGCGCGAAGCCGAACGACATCACCGACAGCGTCGGCTGGCCGAGCCCGTCGCCGCCGAAGGTAGCGCGCACCTGCTGTGCGAGTTCGTTCGACGACAGATCGGTCGTGTCGATCAGGCGATTGGCCCAGCGCCGCAAGGGAGCGAGCAGCTCGCGTTCGCGCGCGATGCCGTCGCTCGCCGGGCGGTCGAGCGCGAGCGGGTGGCGGCGCCGCGTCTCGGCGTAGCGGCGCTCGAGCTCGGCGCCCCCGCAATCGAGGAACAAAGTGCCGATGTCATGGCCGTGCTCCGAGCGCAGCTTCTTGATCCGCTTGACGATACTATCGGGGTCGAAGTCGCGAGTGCGCGCGCCGATCCCGACCGCGAGCGGCGAATCGCTTTCGGTGCTTTCCGACAGGGGTGTATCGAGCAGCCGGTCGAGCAGGCGCAGCGGCAGATTGTCCACCGTCTCCCAGCCCAGGTCCTCGAGCGTCTTGAGCACGGTCGATTTGCCCGCGCCCGACAGGCCGGTGACCAGCAGGATCTCCTTGGCGCGGGTCATTGTTGCGTGCCGGTCAGGTGCCGTAGCGCGAGTTCGACCTTGATCGCAGCCGATGCGCTGCGCGGGTCGATCGCCACTTCGCGGATGTCGAGCCCCGCGATGCGGCGCACGTCATCGGCGAGCGGCATCCGCTCGGGCGCGTCGGTCAGGTGGATTAGCAACGCCACCGGCACCTTTTCGACATGCGCCATCGGCAGGACGCCGAGGCCGCGAATCTCGATTCGGCCGGCGATCGTATCGGGCGGCGACGCGATCAACTCGCGGCCGGCGCGCTGCAACAGCGTGTAATCGTCGCTGACCAAGGTCGCGCCGCGGTCGATCAGCCGCAAGGCGAGGTCGGATTTCCCCATCCCCGAGGCGCCCTCGATCAACACCGCGTGCCCTTCGATGGCGACGCAGGAGACATGGAGCGTTTCGAACGAGAGCCCGGTCGCGATGGCTGCCTCCCCTCAGCTTGGCGCAAGCGGCAGCCGGACGACGAATCGGGCCCCGCTCAGACGATCTTCACGCGACTCGACCGCGATGGAGCCCTGATGCCCCTCGACGATCGTCCGCGCAATGGCGAGCCCTAGCCCCGAATGCTTGCCGAATTCCTCACTTTCCGGGCGAATCGACTGGAAGCGGCGGAACACCGCTTCGCGTGCTTCGGCGGGTACGCCGGGGCCTTCGTCCTCGACGCGGATCACCAGTTCGTCGTCGGTGGTGGTCGCCCCGACGGTGATCAGCCCCTCATTGGGCGAGAACGAGACCGCATTGTCGAACAGATTCTCGAACACGCGCTCGAGCCGGCCGCCTTCGCCCATCACCAGCGGATGGCCGCGCACATTGTCGTCGAAGCGGATGCGTACGCCGCGCTCGATCCCGCGTGCGCTCCGTTGGTCGATCAGCGCGACGACCATCGCCAGCACGTCGACCGCGTCGAATTTGGCGCGGCTGAGCTGCGCGTCGAGCCGCGACGCTTCAGAAATGTCGGTGATCAGGCGATCGAGCCGGTGGACGTCGTCGCGGACGATCGCCAGCAGCCGTTCCTGGAGCGCCGGGTCCTTGACGTGGGTCAGGCCTTCGACCGCCGAGCGCAGCGAGGCGAGCGGGTTCTTCATCTCGTGCGTGACGTCGGCGGCGAAGGCCTCGGTCGCGTCGATCCGCGCGCGCAGCGCCTGACTCATGTCGCTCAGCGCGCGCGCCAGGCTACCGATCTCGTCGCGGCGCGAAGGCAGGCGCGGCACCACGACTTCGCGCGCGCGGCCCAATCGTACGCGGACCGCGGCGCGGGCGAGGCGACGAAGCGGGCGCACGATCGTCCTCGCCAGGAACAGCGACAGGAAGATCGATACCAAAGCGACGATCGCCAGCACGACGCTGAGCCGGAAGCGCTCGATCCGCACGGTCTGCGTGATCTCGCGCGCATTGACCGTGGTCATCACCACCTCGCCGTCGCCGAGGCCCGCCGCGGCAGTGATGATCGGGGTGCGGTCGGGCGCGCGCCACACCGTCGCCGGTGCGGTCTGCGTCGCGCGCGCGGTGCGGACGTCGGGCCATTCGGCGCCCGCCTTGCGCTCGCGATAGAGCGGCGCGCGCGGCGCGTTGACCACGGTATCGATCATCGCGTCGAGAAACCGCGCGGCCTGCAGGCCCCAGCCTTGCTTGTCGGGGTCGACCGGCACGAAATTGCGCAGCCCCATGGCCTGGGTGTCGGCGATCAGCGTGCCGTTCGCGGCGAACAGCCGGATCCGCGTGCCGGTGTCGCGCGCGAGGCGCAGCACGAGTTCGTTGCGCTGGTCGAGCGGCGCGGTGGCGATCGCCGCGCCGATCAGCCGCGCCTCGCGGCTCGACTGGGCGGTGCGGCTGTCGAGGATGCGGCTGCGGTACGAATCGAGGTAGAAGAACCCGCCTGCGAGCAGCGCCAGCGCGAAGATGTTGAGCGCGAGGATACGTGCGGTGAGCGAAATCCGACCCGACCATCTGAGCGTCAGGTCGCGGCCTTCGCCCTCCGCCTCACTCCTCCGAGAAACGGTAGCCCGCGCCATAAAGCGTCTCGATCGCATCGAATTCGGTATCGACCTCGCGGAACTTGCGCCGCACGCGCTTGATGTGGCTGTCGATCGTGCGGTCGTCGACATAGATGTCGTCCTGATAGGCGGCATCCATCAGCTGGTTGCGCGTCTTGACCACCCCGGGACGCTGCGCCAGCGCCTCGAGGATCAGGAATTCGGTGACGGTCAGCGTCACGTTCTCGCCGCCCCAGGTCACGCGATGCCGCGCCGGGTCCATCTGCAGCCGGCCGCGATCGATCACCGTCTCGCTCGCCGCTTCTTCGCCGCCGGCCTGCGCGTGGCTCAATTCGGTGCGGCGCAGGATCGCACGGATCCGCGCGATCAGCAGGCGCTGGCTGAACGGCTTGGCGATATAATCATCGGCGCCCATCGCGAGCCCGAGCGCCTCGTCCAGCTCGTCGTCCTTGCTGGTCAGGAAGATGACCGGAATCTGGTTCTTCTCGCGCAGGCGGCGAAGCAGCTCGAGCCCGTCCATCCGCGGCATCTTGACGTCGAAGATGGCGAGGTCGGGCGGATTGTCGATCAGCGCCTTCAGCGCTGTCTCGCCATCCGAATAGACTCGGGTCAGGAAACCTTCCGCCTGCAGCGCGATCGACACCGAGGTAAGGATATTGCGGTCGTCATCGACGAGCGCGATAGTGGCCGTCATCGGCAGACATGTCCCAATTAGGTTGACCGCAACGACTAGGGCGTGCGGTTCCTACTGGCAATGCCCGTAGCCGCGCGCAGTGCGACATGCATATGCAAGTGAAACCTTTAGACTAGTAAACCATTGCGCTGTTTGACGGGCGCGCGGGCCGGCACTATTCGCCGCTAACAACGAGGATGCATACGTATGCGGGATAAACCCGCAGCGTTCGGTATTCGGAGGAAAGATGATCGATCGAGTCCCTGCCAAGGGGCTGGACGCGCAGGGCATCGCTACTGCCGCCAGGCTTCATTGGAATCTAGAAACCGCCCCGCTCGTCGAGCAGGCGATCGCCCGTGGAGAAGGCCATCTGGCCGCCGACGGGCCCCTGGTCGTCACGACTGGGCGCCACACCGGGCGCTCGGCGCAGGACAAGTTCATCGTTCGTGATGCCGAGACAGAGTCCAGCGTGTGGTGGGGTAAGACCAACAAGGCGATGAGCCCCGAAGGGTTCGCTGCGCTCAAGGCCGATTTCTTCACCGAACTCGCGGAGCAGGACACGTTGTTCGTCCAGGACCTCTACGGCGGCTCGCAGCCGTCGAACCGGGTCAACGTCCGCGTGATCACGCAATTCGCCTGGCACAGCTTGTTCATCCGCACGATGCTGGTCCGTCCGGCCGCGCACGAGCTCGCCGGGTTCGACCCCGAATATACGATCATCGACCTGCCAGGCTTCCACGCCGATCCCGAGCGGCACGGTTGCCGCAGCGAGACGGTGATCGCGGTCAACTTCACCGAGAAGCTGATCCTGATCGGCGGCACGCAATATGCCGGCGAGATGAAGAAGTCGGTGTTCGGCCTGTTGAACTACCTGCTGCCCGTCAAGGGCATCATGCCGATGCACTGCTCGGCCAATATCGGCCCCGAGGGCGGTTCGGCGGTGTTCTTCGGGCTGTCGGGGACCGGCAAGACCACGCTGTCGGCCGATGCCAGCCGCACGCTGATCGGCGACGACGAGCATGGCTGGTCGGACGAGGCGGTGTTCAATTTCGAGGGCGGCTGCTACGCCAAGATGATCCGCCTGTCGGCTGAGGCCGAGCCGGAAATCTACGCGACCACCAAGCGGTTCGGCACAGTGCTCGAGAATGTCGTGATGGATTCGGAAACCCGCATCCTCGACCTCGACGACAACAGCCTCGCCGAGAATTCGCGCGGGGCGTACCCGATCGACTTCATCCCCAATGCCTCGGCCGCGAACATGGGACCGGTGCCGCGCAACGTCGTGATGCTGACCGCCGACGCGTTCGGAGTGCTGCCGCCGATCGCCAAGCTGACTCCCGACCAGGCGATGTACCACTTCCTGTCGGGCTATACTGCCAAGGTCGCGGGTACCGAAATCGGCGTGACCGAGCCCGAGGCGACCTTCTCGACCTGCTTCGGCGCGCCGTTCATGCCGCGCCACCCGTCGGTCTACGGCAATCTGCTCAAGGAGCGGATCGCCAGGGGCGGGGTCGATTGCTGGCTGGTCAATACTGGCTGGACCGGGGGCAAATACGGTGTCGGCAAGCGCATGCCGATCAAGGCGACCCGCGCGTTGCTCAACGCCGCGCTCGACGGCAGCCTGAACGATGCCGAGTTCCGGACCGACCCCAATTTCGGGTTCCGGGTACCGGTCACGGTGCCGGGGGTCGACAGCCACATCCTCGATCCGCGCGAAACCTGGGCGAACAAGGCCGAGTATGACGCGACCGCGGCCAGACTGGTCGACCTGTTCGTCGAGAATTTCGCGCAATTCTCGGAGCATGTCGACGAAGGGGTACGACAATCCGCCCCCCGGATCCCCATCGCCGCCGAATAACGGCTCGACTGATTGGTCGGGCTTCTTCCAGGAAAGCCCGACCAATGACCGACCATCCGATCCGTTTCTTTGCCGACGACGCCGCCATCCGTCATGTCGGGGAGGGGCTGCTCGCGCGCACCCTGCCCAAGGCCGAATGGACGCACGAAGCGCATTTGGCGGCGTGCCTGTGGCTGCTGACCGAGCGCCCCGATATCGACGCCGAGCAAAAACTGCCTGCAATCATCTCGCGCTACAACGAAGCCGCGGGCGGGGTGAACGACGCGACGCAGGGTTATCACCACACGATCACGCTGACCTATATCGCGGCCATCCGCGAGTTCCTGTCGCGCGCGCCGAACGGCCTGTCGCTGGCCGAGCGGGTGAACCGGCTGTTGAGCGCACCCGAAGGACGGCGCGACTGGCCGCTCCGGTGCTATTCCCGCGCGCTGCTGTTTTCGGTAGAGGCACGACTGGGCTATGTGCCACCCGACCTCGGTGGACCGGATGGCGGAAGAAACAGGTAAGTTGATGTCGGAGTCTGACCAATATTGGGCGAAAGGATGCGTCCACCTTCCGGGGCTGTTTCCGCGCGACATGCTGACGATGTTCTATCAGCAGATACGGCAGGACCTGATTAGGGAACATGGCTCGCTGAATGATTTCACCGCCCGCGGCCCATTGATCAACAAGGACGCGACCGAAGTCTATTCGATGCACTATGCGCCGATGCGTGCGTTCCTCTGGGGGCTCACGCCCCGGATCGCCGCGACGGTTGGGCAGACCCTGTTGCCGACCTATGCCTATCTGCGCGTCTATCAGCAGGGCGACGTGTGCCGCGTCCACACCGACCGGCAGGCATGCGAGCATAGCCTGTCGCTCACCATCGCCTATGGCAACCATCGTCCCTGGGCATTGTCGGTGGGGACCGAGCGGATCGCCGAACCGAAACCCGTCATGGTCGACGATTTCGAGGGCGCGCCCTTCACCTCGATCCCGATGCGGGCCGGGGACGGCGTCCTCTATCAGGGTGTGCATCATCGTCATGGCCGGCTGGAACCGAACCCCAATAGCTGGTCGGCGCATCTGTTCCTGCACTGGATCGACGCCAATGGCCGCTATTGCGACGAGGCGTTCGACCAGCCGGCGATAGAGCGGGCGCAAGCTCAGCAGCAGAGCTAGCGTCCATAGCGACACCTTATTTGCATTGTTGCGCGGCCGGGACGAGCTAGAAAAGGGCGGCAGGAGTCGTTCCACTTCCGCATTGGTGAAAGGAATCCCCCATGTCGTTGCTCGATGGCATTCTCGCCCAGGTAAATTCGAACGCCGACGTCCAGAACCTCGCCGCCAAGGTCGGGATCACCCCGGAGCAGGCGGAAAGCGCGATCATGGCGCTGGCCCAGTCGCATACCGCACCGGGCGATACGGTCGAGGGCGCCGCGGCATCGACCGGGCTGGGCACCGACGTGCTGAGCCAGATCGTCGGTCATATCGGCGGCGAAGGATCGCTCGGTCAGTTCGCTTCGCTGGTCAACGGCGCCGAGAATTCGGGAATCTTGGGCCAGCTCGGCGGGCTCGCCTCTGGCCTGTTCGGCGGCAGCAAGACCTGACCGGCCGCGCGACTCAGGCGGGTTCGACGATCAACTCGCCTGAGCTTTGGCCCACCACACGTACCTTCGCGCCGAGCGGAGCATCGGGTCCGCGCGCCGGCCAGGCGCCGTCCCCGACTTTCACCCGACCGCTGCCGGCGCTGATCGGCTCGGTCACCGTGACCACCTGGCCGATCAGCCGCGCGGCGCGGTCATTGAGCAGAGGGTCTTCGGTCGGCGCGGTCTTGCGATACCAGCGGTATCCGATGATCGCCGCCGCGGCACTTGCCGCCGCGAAGATCGCCGCCTGCACCAGGATCGGCTGACCGGGTAACGCCAGCAGCACGAATCCGGTGGCGCCGGCGCCGACCGCGAGGAAGATCAGGAAGAAGCCAGGGGCGATCAGTTCGGCGACGCCCAGGACCAACGCGGCGACCAGCCAGAGGGTCGCACCTTGTTCCAGCCATTCGAGCATATCGGCGCCCTCCTAAGCTAAGCCTTGGCTCGCGGCGCGGGCGGCAATGGCGGCTGGCCATTGCCCAACGCTTCCTTGGCCAATTCGCCGATCCCGCCCAGCGTCCCGATCAATTGCGTCGCCTCGACCGGGAACAGGATGGTCTTGGCGTTGGGCGAGGTGGCGAATTTGCCGATTGCCTCGACATATTTCTGCGCGACGAAATAGTTGATCGCCTGCGCGCTGCCGGTCTCGATCGCGTCCGACACCATCTTGGTCGCCTTGGCCTCGGCCTCCGCCGCGCGCTCGCGCGCCTCGGCGTCGCGGAACGCGGCTTCGCGGCGCCCCTCGGCTTCGAGGATCTTCGACTGTTTCTCCCCCTCGGCACGCAGGATCGCGCTGGCGCGCGAACCTTCGGCCTCGAGGATGTTGGCGCGCTTCTCGCGCTCGGCCTTCATCTGGCGCGCCATCGCGTTGACGATGTCCTGCGGCGGGCGGATGTCCTTGATCTCGACGCGGGTGATCTTGACGCCCCAGGGCGTGGTCGCATGGTCGACGACGTTGAGCAGGCGGACGTTGATCTCGTCGCGCTTCGACAGCGTCTCGTCGAGATCCATCGAGCCCATCACGGTACGCAGGTTGGTCGTCACCAGGTTGAGCAGCGCGCTGTAGAGATCCGACACTTCGTACGCGGCCTTGGCGGCGTCGAGGACCTGGAAGAACACGACCCCGTCGGTCGAGATCATCGCGTTATCCTTGGTGATGATCTCCTGCTGCGGGATATCGATCACCTGCTCCATCATGTTCACCCGCCGGCCGACGCGATAGACGAACGGCAGGTAATAATTGAAGCCGGGGCGTGCGACGGTGGTGAAGCGCCCGAAATGTTCGATCGTATATTGATAGCCTTGGCGGACGACCTTCACGCCGGTCATCAGGAAAATGACCACGAAAATGACGACGAAAAGCGCCAGTATCGGAACCATCTGATCACCCCTCCCGTGACATGATGGGGCAGCTTTAGCATGCGCTGTGTCCGGGCCCTAGCTAATCCGATGGCCCGCGTTTACATGGACCGCCAACCTGCGATTCGAGAGATTGGCGCTCCCCATGAATATCCGGCTCGGCCTGACCTTTGACGACGTCCTCCTGATACCGGCGGAGTCCGAAGTGCTGCCGAGCGAGGCGGACACCAAGACCCGGCTGACGCGCGGCATCGCGCTGTCGATCCCGATCCTGTCCTCGGCGATGGACACGGTGACCGAGGCGGACATGGCGATCGTCATGGCGCAATTGGGCGGGATCGGTGTCCTCCATCGCAACCTGACCGTCGACGAACAGGTCGCCGCGGTCCGCGCGGTCAAGCGCTACGAGAGCGGCATGGTGGTCAATCCGATCACCATCGCGCCCGACGCGACGCTCGCCGAGGCGCAGGCGCTGATGGCGCATCACCGGATCAGCGGCATCCCGGTCACCGAAGCCAATGGCAAATTGGTCGGCATCCTGACCAATCGCGACGTGCGCTTCGCCGGCAATCCCAAGCAGCCGGTCTCCGAGCTGATGACGAAGGACAATCTGGCGACCGCGTCGATCGGCGTCGGCCATGAGGAGGCGCGCCGCCTGCTTCACCAGCGTCGGATCGAGAAGCTGCTGGTGGTCGACAACGACTATAAATGCGTCGGGCTGATCACCGTGAAGGACATCGAGAAGGCGGTGACCTACCCAAACGCCACCAAGGACGAGACCGGCAGGCTGCGCGTCGCTGCGGCGACGACGGTCGGCGACAAGGGGTTCGACCGCACCGCGGCTTTGGTCGATGCCGAGCTCGATCTCGTCGTGATCGACACCGCGCACGGCCATAACCGCGACGTCGCGCGCGCGGTCGAGCGGGTCAAGAAGCTGTCCAATTCGGTCCAGGTCATCGCCGGCAATGTCGCGACCGCCGAAGCCACCCGCGCGCTGATCGACGCGGGGGCCGACGGGATCAAGGTCGGCATCGGGCCGGGCTCGATCTGCACCACGCGCGTCGTCGCCGGCGTCGGCGTGCCGCAGCTCACCGCGGTGATGGATTGCGCCGAGGCCGCGGCCAAGGCGGGCGTCCCGGTGATCGCCGATGGCGGTATCCGTACCTCGGGCGACATGGCCAAGGCGCTCGCTGCCGGCGCCTCGACCTGCATGATCGGCTCGCTGCTCGCCGGCACCGACGAAGCGCCGGGCGAGACCTTCCTGTACCAGGGGCGCGCCTACAAATCGTACCGCGGCATGGGTTCGGTCGGCGCGATGGGCCGCGGTTCGGCCGACCGCTATTTCCAGGGCGACATCAAGGACCAGATGAAGCTGGTGCCCGAAGGGATCGAGGGCCAGGTCGCGTTCAAGGGCCCGGCGCGCGACGTCATCCATCAGCTGGTCGGCGGCATCCGCGCCGCGATGGGATACACCGGATCGCGCACCATCCCTGAGCTGCAGGAGCGCGCGCAGTTCGTCCAGATCACCGGCGCCGGCCTGCAGGAAAGCCATGTCCACGACGTGACGATCACGCGTGAGGCGCCGAACTACCCGACGCGATGACCCCGGGCGCGCGCCTGTCGGCGGCGATCGAACTGCTCGATCAGGTCATTGCGGGTGCGCGCGAGGGCGGCGCTGCGGCGGATACGCTGATCGCGCGCTATTTCGCTACGCGACGCTATGCGGGTTCGAAGGACCGCCGCGCGGTTCGCGACCTGGTCTATGCCGCCGTTCGCCGGTTCGGCGAGATGCCGCCGTCGGGCCGTGCGGCAATGGTCGCGCTGGCTGACGAGGATCCCGCGATTGCCGCCTTGTTCGACGGATCGCCGCGTGCCCCCGCGCCGATCGACCCGGTCGAGCAGCGGGTGGTCGCGGCGCGCGTGCCGGCTTGGCTCGACCAGCGCCTGACCGCCTCCGGGCTCGGCAGCGCCGACATCGCCAGCCTGATCGACCGGGCGCCGCTCGACCTCAGGGTCAACAGTGTGCGGATCACCACGGATGCCGCGGCGGCATTCTTTCCCGATGTACGGCGCGTCGAAGGGGCCCCCGATGCGCTGCGGCTGCCGACCGGCAGCGTCGTCGATCAGACTCCGGCCTGGCGCGATGGCCTGGTCGAGATCCAGGATGTCGGCAGCCAGATCGTCACCGCGGCGGCCGGTGCCGCGCCCGGCATGCAGGTCGTCGACCTGTGCGCGGGTGCTGGCGGCAAGGCACTTGCGCTGGCAGCGGCGATGGACAATCGCGGCACCGTCCTGGCCAGCGATGTCGATCGCGCGCGCCTGTCGCGCCTCGCACCGCGCGCGGAACGCGCCGGCGCGACGATCATCGAGACGCGATTGCTCGACCCCAATCGCGAAAGCGATGCGCTGGCCGATTGGCAGGATCGCGCCGATGTCGTGCTGATCGACGCGCCCTGCTCGGGCACCGGCACCTGGCGGCGCAATCCCGAGGCGCGCTGGCGGCTGACGCCCGCCCGGATCGAGCGGCTGGTCGAGACGCAGCGCCGCCTGATCGATCTCGGCGGTACGCTCGTGCGTCCCGGCGGTACGCTGGTCTATATCGTCTGCTCGCTGCTCGACGGGGAGGGCGCGCGACAGGTCGACCGCTTCCTCACCGATCATCCCGGCTGGATCGCCGAGGTGCCCATTCCCCAAGGTCGACCGCGCGGACAGGGCAAACGGCTGACCCCGGCGCACGATGCGACCGACGGCTTTTTTGTCGCGCGGCTGAAGCGGCCATGCTAGCCGGTCGGTCGTGCCCCGTGTGGAGACTATCATGCGTTTTTCGCCCGTAGCGCTCGCGATCGCCCTGGCGGGCTTGAGCGTTTCGACCTCGTTGCAAGGGCAGCGCGCCGACGCGCAGATCGATCCGCGCTCGATGGCGTTGCTGCAGCAAGGGCGTGCCGCGGCGGCGGCCGGCAACCTGGATGGCGCGACCGACCTGATCGAAACCGCGCTGGCCGTCGATCCGCGCAACCGCGCCGCATTCCTCGAACTTGCCGGCGTGGCGACGCGACAGGGGCTGCCCGGCAAGGCGATCCGCCTCTACCGCGAGGCGCTGACGATCGAACCCAACGACCTGACCGCGCTGAAGGGGCAGGGCGAGGCGCTGGTCGCCAAGGGCGCTATGGAAGCCGCGCGTGAGAACCTCGCGCGGATCAAGACCCTGTGCGGCAAGAAGCCGTGCCCGGATGCGACGACGCTGGCGTCGGCCATCGCCAAGGGGCCGCCGCCGAGTGCGGAGCCGGCGAGCAAGGTTCCGGAAAAGCCCGATACGGCAAAATAGGGCGTGCCTTAAGCCCTCCCGCTTGCGGGTGCACTGGGTCGGTCATGCCCCCGGCATGACCTGAACAGCGCAGGGCGCTGTTCACTCGGTGCAGGTTAGGTGAGGGTCTTCTTTCTTCTTCCAAGCGGGGTGCGTTCAAGAAAGAAGACCCTCACCCTCCCACCGCTTCGCGGCGGGTCCCTCCCTCTCCCGCAAGCGGGAGAGGGGCTCTTAGGCTCAGGAGAGGCAGCGCGCGAGTTCCACGAACTCCGCGACCGACACGGTTTCCGCGCGCCGCGCGGGATCGATCCCGACCCGCTCCAATGCATCCAACGCGCCCGGCACACTCTTCAGGCTCTGGCGCAGCATCTTGCGGCGCTGGCCGAACGCCGCCGCGGTCACGCGTTCGAGCGTCGTGAACGCGACGCCGTCGGGCGGGGCACCGGGCACGATATGCACCACGGCCGACATCACCTTGGGCGGTGGCGTGAAGGCCGAGCGATGGACGTTCATAGCGATCCGGGGTGTCGAACGCCACTGCGCCAGTACCGCCAGCCGGCCATAGGCGTCGCTATCGGTCGCCGCGACGATGCGTTCTGCGACCTCGCGCTGAAACATCAGGGTCAGGCTCTGCCACCACGGCTGCCAGTCGGCAGAGAGCCAGCGGACGAGCAACGCGGTGCCGACATTGTAAGGCAGATTGGAGACGATGTGCGGTCGCCCGGAGAAACGCGCCGCGGCATCGACCTCCAGCGCGTCGCCCTCGATCACCTCGAGCTTGCCCGGATAGGCCTCGCCGAGTTCGGCGAGCGCGGGCAGGCAGCGCCGATCGCGCTCGATCGCGACGACGCGCGCGCCGGCGGCGAGCAGCGCGCGCGTCAATCCGCCGGGGCCAGGGCCGACTTCGAGTACCTCGGCATCGGTCAGGCCGCCAGGGATCGCGGCGATGCGGGCGAGCAATTGTCCGTCGAACAGGAAGTTCTGGCCCAGCGCTTTCGACGCCGACAGGCCATGGCGCGCGATCACCTCGCGCAAGGGCGGCAGGTCGGGGACGGTCACGCCGTGACGTGCGCGTCGGCGCGGCGCTGCGCGGCCTCGGCGGCGAGACGGATCGCCGCGATCATCGCGCCGGGTTCGGCGCGATCCTGACCGGCGATACCGAACGCAGTGCCGTGGTCGGGCGAGGTCCGCACGATCGGCAGGCCGAGCGTGATGTTGACGCCCTCGTCGAAATGCAGCGTCTTGAGCGGCACCAGCGCCTGGTCGTGATAACAGCAGATCGCGGTGTCATAGGTGGCGCGGGCGCGGGCATGAAACATCGTGTCGGCCGCCAGCGGGCCGGTCACGTCGATCCCCTGTGCGCGTAGTGCCTCGACTGCGGGAATGATCACGTCGATCTCTTCGCGCCCGATCGCGCCCTGTTCGCCGGCGTGCGGATTGAGCCCGGCGAACGCGAGCCGCGGTGCGGCGATACCGAAATCGCGCACCAGCGCGCGCGCCGTGACCACCGCCTTGGCGATCAGCAGGTTGACCGTGATCAGTCCGGGGACGCGGTTGAGCGCGACATGCGTCGTCGCGGGCACCACGCGCAGCGTCGGGCCCGCGAGCATCATCACCGTGGCGCTCGCGGCGACGCCGACGCGCTCGGCGACGAATTCAGTCTGGCCGGGATGCGTGAAGCCGATCTGATAGAGCTGCGCCTTCGACACCGGCCCCGTGACGAGCGCGCCGGCCGCGCCCGACCGCGTCAGCCCGGTTGCGAGTTCGAGCGAATGCAGCGCGCATCGCGCCCCTTCGAGGTCGGGGCGGCCAGGCGCGATCTCTCCGGCATCCTCGACCGTCAATACGGGCAGGGCATCGCCGAACGCAGCGAGAGCGCCGCCAGGCGAATCGATATGCGCGACCGGCCCGTTCCAAACGCGCGCGATCGCGCGCGCGTCGCCGACCGCAAAAAAGGGAGATAGCCGCTCTTCGTGCCGGCGCGCCCAGGCCTTGGCGATGATCTCCGGGCCGACCCCGGCCGGGTCGCCCATCGCGACTGCCAGCGGGGGAAGGACGGTCATCTTAGGATTCAACCTCCGGTCAGCGATACTCGATGATGGCATCGCGCCGCAGGTCGCGCAGGATCTTCTGCGCGCGCTTGTTCACGCGTTCCTGCTCCATCTGATACTGCAAATCCGCCGCGTTGGGGAGCGAGACCTTGGGGTCGTCGCGGCCGCACAGGACGAGGACGCTGACACCTTCGCTCGGTGACCCGAACGGCGGCGTCGCCTGGCCGATCTGCATGTTCAGGATCATCTGCTGGAGCGCCGGCGGAAGATCGTGCGCGGTCAGCGAATCGTTGTCGACCACTTCGGCGCCGATGTCGGTCGCTGCCTTGTTCGCGGCGCCGCAGCCGTTGATCGCCTGCGTCGCCTTGGCGAATTCGGCGGCCCGGGTCGACGCCTGCTCCTGGGTGGTGCCGGCAGGGAAAGTGATCTTGATCTGCTTGAGGCTGAGCTTGGCGTTCATCGGGTCGGTCCCGAGCACCTGGCGCTTTTCCCTCAGATAGAGGATCGAGAAGCCGCCGGGCGTTTCGATCGGGCCGGCCAGCTGCCCGATCTGCATTTCCGCGGCGGCCGAGGCGAGCTCGGCCGGGAGCATCGTGGCGCGAACCCAGCCGAGGTCGCCGCCGCTCGGACCCGTCGTCGCTTCAGATTGGGTTTGCGCATAATAAGCAAAGGGTTGCTTGCCGTCCTTCATCGACTCCATCATCTGCTGCATGCTGGTGGCGACGGCCTGTGGATTCGCCGACGCGCCCTTGTAGATTTCGTACAGATGGTATTCGTCGGTGCCCTTGTCCTTGTTCATGCGGTCAAGGATCGACTGAACCTCTTCGTCGCTGACGTTGACGCGCGGCTCGACGTTGCGGCGCAGGTAGCGCTGCCACGCCAGTTCGCCCTCGATCTGCTTGCGGACTGAACGGTCAGACGACCCGATCGAGCGCAGATAGGGAGCGAAATTCTGGGGGGTCTGCTTGAAGTTTCCGGCGACGCGGGCATAGGCCTGATCGATCTCGGCCGAGGTGACCGTGATGTCGTTGGTCTTGGCTTCCTGGATCTGCAGGACTTCGTCGATCAGGCCACGCAGCACCATCAGCTTGAGCTGCTGGCGTTCCTGATCGTTGAGCTGATACTGGTTGGCAACGACGATCAGCGCCATGCGCTGGTCGACATCGGTGCCCGTGATCACCACGCCGTTGACGATCGCGGTGGGCTTGCGGATGTTCGGATCGAACTTGCCGAAGATCTGCATGTTCTCCGGGATGTCGAGGCCGGTCTGCGGAACGCCGCTATCGGGGACGGTCTGGGCGATCGCGGTACCGTTGGCGGCCATCATCGCGCAAACACCAAGCGCAAGCGCGATGCGCGCCGTAGTCGAAAAGATTTTCACTTGAAAGAAACCCCATGAACACCCGGGCGCACCCGACAAACCGCTAGCGCCTGTCCGATTTCGCATGAACCCATGCTTAGCGGCCCAAATTCTTGAATGCCAGTGTCAACAGGAAGCTGTTTCCGGCCTTGGCGTCGCCGGTATTCTGATAGTCGCGACGCCAGGTCAGGCCGAGGCGCAGGCAATCGTCCTCATATTGCACCCCCAGCCGATGCCGGATCGGATCGAAGCCGTCGGCGGTCAGCAACTGGGGATCCTCGTTCTTGTCGGTCAGGTCGATCGTCGCCGACCCGAAGATCGACCAGAATCGCGCGAATCCGACGCGCCCGCCGACGCGAAGCTCCTCGCTGTCGCGCAAATCCTCGAGCGTCTGGCTGATGTTGCGATTGAGGCGGAGGTACCCGACCAGAAAATAGGTGCGCTTGGTGCCCACCGTGGCATCGATCTCGTTGCGGCGGATCGCGAAATTGTCCTTGTCGAGCCGGTAGCGATGGACCACCGAGACGAAGTCGCGAATGCGCACTTCGGTGCGCCCGACGATATCCGACCAGCGATCGGTGAGGCCGGTGCCGTCGGGGAAGATGGTCGGCTGGCTCGACAGGCGATAGCTCTGACCGATATTCGCGGTGATCGAGATCCCGGGCAGATCGAGCGCATAGTCGACGCCGTACGTGAAGCGCGTCGAATCCTCCCAGCGGTCGTAACCGGGGAAACGGTTGAGCGCGAAGAGGTTCGAATCCTCGAGGTCGACCGCGCGCGCATCCTCGTTCGGCACGAGCAGATTGGCGGTGGGCGGCGAGGCGACGATCTGGAATCGCGGCGTCACGCGCTGGGTCCCGCCCATGAATTCGCCGATCAGCGGCCATTTCACGTCGAGCGCCAGCGCCGCGATGCCGCGCGTATGGAAGCCGCTCTGGCCACGATAGCTTATGACCGAGGTCGCGACCGTATCGCTGGCATTATAGGCGTCGCCGCGCAGATAGCCGGTCAGCGTCACTTCCTGGCCCCAGGGCGTGATCCGCCGCAGATCCCATTGCGCGCTGACGAAGGCGCGCTGGGTATCCTGTCCAGCCGTCCGGGCGATGCTGAGCGTATTGACCTGCAGGTTGATGCGGCCGCCCAGGACATCGTCGATCCGGCGGCGATAGTCGAATTCGGGTAGCGCGATCGGCTGCAGCCCCTGACGATCCGTCGCGATCGTCTGCCCATTCTGCGTGGTGGTGAGCCGCAGGGTCTGCACCGCCCAGCCGTTGATCGCGAAATAGCTGTTGGCGTCGATCCGTTCGACGCTGAAGGTCGAGCGCAGCCGGTCGTCGTTGGAGATTTCGTAGCGGCGTAGGAACGTGCGGTCGGTGGCCAGGCGCAGCGAGCCCGAAACCGACCAATTGGGATCGAGCTGATACCGGGCGATGCCGTCGAGATACCCGCGGAACGCGCTTTCCGTCGTGATCGGGCCCGACGACGATGTCGCGAGCAGGTCGCTCTGCGGAGAGACCGTGGCATAGCCGGTTATCTTGAACGCGCCCTTGGTCGAGAGCTGCTCATATTCGGCCTGGATCATCGGCGCGACGCTGCTGAACAGGCGCGGCGTTATGGTCAGGCCCTTGTTGTCGGCCAGCCGGAAATAATAAGGGACGCCGACCTCGAAACCGTTGGTGCGGCTATAGCGGATGTCGGGGCTCAGGATGCCGCTCTGCGCGCCGTTGCCGACGGGGGTCGACAATTTGGGGAGCGGAATGGTGGCGAAGCCGAACAGGTTGAAGCGCGCACCGGTGAAGTAGATCCGCTCGCGGTCGGGACGATAGACCACCTTGACTGCGGTCACCTTCCAGGACGGCTCCTTGGGGCAACCTTCGGTATTGGTCACCGAGCAGGGGGTATAGGCTGCCTGGCGCAGGGTGACGACGCCGTCGTCGCTGCGCTCACCCTTGACCGCGGCCAGTCGCCCGCCCTGTTCGAGCACGACGAGCATGTTGTCGACCACGCCGTCCTTGAGCGAATCGGTCAGGTCGATCTTGTCGCCATAGGCGGTGTCGCCCTGCGGGTTGGTGACGGCGATATTGCCGGTCGCGGTCACCTTGCCGGTCTTGCGATTCCACACGACCTTGTCGGCGCGCAACTTGTCGCCCTGGCGATACATGCGAACGTCGCCGGTCGCCGTCACGATGTCGGTATCGCTGTCGTATTGCAGGGTCGTGGCGGAGAATTGCACCTGGTCCGGATCGCTCGGCACCGGCGTCTCGGTCGGCGGCGGCAATTCGGTCGGCCGATCCTGGAGATCCTGCGCGCGGGCCGGTTTGGCGGCCGCGAGCACGAGAAGAATCGCCGAGCCGGCCAGAAATGCGGAACGCGTGACGATCACCAAACACCCTTTATCCGGCGACGGTCCCTGACATGCCGGGCCGCCGGTATCGCATCCGCGCCGCCGATCCGCAATCGCCCGGCGCGTGGCTTTGCAGCGAGCGCAATAGCGGCCTAGAGAGGCGCGTCCAGCACGCATTTCGTGTTTTTGAATGAGGTTGCAGTCCATGAAGATCGAGTTCGCCGCCACATTGCCCGTTGTCGATGCGCTGGTGATCCCCGTGCAGAAGAGCGGCATCGATGCCGCGATCGGCGGGCGTGCCGGACAGGAAGTCCTGGCCGCCGCGGCCGCCGCCTCGCGCTTCGAGGGCGAGGCGGGATCGATCGCCGAAGCGTTCGTCGGTGGCGATGGCGCGGTGAACCGAATCCTGCTGCTCGGTATCGGCGACGGCAGTGAAATCGATTGGGAACGCGCGGGCGGTGCCGTCACCGCGCGCCTCCTGACCAACGCGATCAGCGCGGCGGTCGATGTCGGCGCGGTCGCGCCCGCGCCGGCGGCGGTCGGGCGGTTCGTCGGCGCGATCGCTCAGCGCGCGTGGCGGATGGACACCTATCGCACCAAGCTGCCCGAAAAGCAGAAGCCGACCTTCGCGCAGCTGACCATCGTCGGCGCGCCCGAGGGGGCCGAGGCGGCGTGGCGGCACAATCTCGCGGTCACCGGCGGGCTCGACCTGACCCGTACCCTGGTCGCCGAGCCGCCCAATGTCATCTATCCCGAGACCTTCATCGAGCGCGTGCTGACGAGCGTCGAGGGTCTGGGGCTCGAGGTCACCGTGCTCGGTCCCGACCAGATGGCCGAACTCGGCATGGGTGCGCTGCTCGGCGTCGCGCAGGGCTCGGCCAGGGAAGGGCGGCTACTGGCGCTCAAGTGGAACGGCAAGGGCGCGGGCGATCCCGACCTCGCTCTGGTCGGTAAGGGGGTGACCTTCGACACCGGCGGCATCTCGCTCAAGCCCGGGGCGGGCATGGAAGACATGAAGTGGGACATGGGCGGCGCCGGTGCGGTGGTCGGCGCGATGAAGGCACTGGCATCGCGCAAAGCCAAGGCCAATGTCATCGGCGTGTGCGGGCTGGTCGAGAACATGCCCGACGGTAACGCGATCCGCCCGGGCGACATCCTGACCTCGATGTCAGGCCAGACGATCGAAGTGCTCAACACTGACGCCGAGGGGCGGTTGGTGCTGTGCGACTGCGTGACCTGGGTGCAGCGGACGCATCATCCCAAGACCATCATCGATCTTGCGACCCTGACCGGCGCGATGATCATCAGCCTGGGCAGCGAGCATGGCGGGCTGTTCGCCAATGACGACGCGCTGGCCGACCGGTTGCTCGCCGCGGGCAAGGCCTCGGGCGACCTGTTGTGGCGCTTCCCGATGAGCGACACCTACAACAAGCTGATCGACTCGCCGATCGCCGACATGAAGAATGTCGGCCCGCGCGGCGCGGGGTCGATCACGGCGGCGCAGTTCATCGGCCGGTTCGTCGAGAACGGCGTCAAATGGGCGCATCTCGACATCGCGGGAATGGTCTGGGCCGACAAGGCGGGCAACACTTACGACAAGGGCGCGACCGGCTATGGCGTGCGCCTGCTCGATCGCTTCGTCACCGACAATTTCGAAGGCTGAGCCAAAAATCCCCCTCCCGCTTGCGGGAGGGGTTAGGGGAGGGCGTGTTCGGAAGGTCGACAGACCCTCCCCCAGCCCCTCCCGCATGCGAGAGGGAAGTTTCTTGCAGGTCGACTTCTACCATCTGACCGCGACGCCGATCGAGCGCGCGCTGCCGAGTATCGCGCAGCGCGTCGTGGCGAGCGGCGGGCGGCTGCTCGTGGTCAGCGACGACGCGGCGCAGCGCAGCGCGATCGACCGACTGCTCTGGACCTATGCCCCCGACAGCTTCCTGCCGCACGGCCAGGCCGGGGAGGGGGATGAGGGCGTGCAGCCGGTGCTGATCAGCGCGGCTCCCGATCCCGCCAATAGCGCGCGCAATGTTGCGTTGATCGACGGCCGCTGGCGAGACGAGGCATTGGCCTTCGACCGCGCGTTCCACTTCTTCGACGGCGACCGCATCGACGAGGCACGCGAGGCCTGGAAATCGCTCGCCGGGCAGGACGGCGTCGAGCGCAACTATTGGAAGCAGGATGACAACGGCCGCTGGTCGAAGGCGGCCTGAACCGACCGCCACACACCGGAACAGGGAAATCCGGGCGCGGGTTGCATCCGCGGCGCGGCCCGCCTAGGGAGCCGCCAGTTTTCCACAGCCCCAAACCAAAGGAGCGAGCGTCCGCCATGGCCGCCAACCGCACGTTTTCGATCATCAAGCCCGATGCCACCCGCCGCAACCTGACCGGCGCGGTCACCAAGATGCTGGAGGAAGCGGGTCTCCGCGTCGTCGCGTCGAAGCGCATCCACATGAGCCGCGAGCAGGCCGAGGGCTTTTACGCGGTGCACAAGGAGCGCCCGTTCTTCGGCGACCTGGTCGACTTCATGATCTCGGGCCCGGTCGTGGTCCAGGTGCTCGAAGGCGAAGACGCCGTGAAGCGCAACCGCGACACCATGGGCGCCACCAACCCGGCGAATGCCGAGCCCGGCACGATCCGCAAGGAACTCGCCGAGTCGATCGAGGCGAACAGCGTCCACGGGTCGGATTCGGACGAGAATGCCGCGATCGAGATCGCGTTCTTCTTCACCCCCGAAGAAATTGTCGGCTGACGCCGGCTGGAGGCTGAAGCGAGCGACCGCGGCCGATGCCGCGGCGCTCGCGCTCGTCGCCTCCGCCTGTTTCCTCGAAACCTTTGCCGGCATCCTCCAGGGTGCCGACATCGTCGCGCATTGCGCCAAGGCCAATGATCCGGCGAGGTTTCGCGACTGGGCCGAGGATGCGGGCAGCCGCATCGTGCTGGCCGAGATCGCGACGGGTGCTGCGCCGATCGGTTATTCGGTGCTGACCGTGCCTGACTTGCCCGCGGTCGACGTCGGGCCGGGCGATGTCGAACTCCGCCGCATCTACACCCTGTTGCGAGCGCATGGCACCGGCCTGGGTCCGGCGCTGATGGCGCAAGCGCTGCTCGATGCCCGCGCGATCGGCCGCAAGCGTATGTTGCTCGGGGTCTATGCCGGCAACGAGCGCGCACGGGCGTTCTACCAGAAGCAGGGCTTCGTGAAGGTGGGCGAGCGGCAATATCGGGTCGGCGCCACGCTGTGTGACGACGTGATCTACGCGCTGGCCCTATAACCAACCTCATCCCGGCACGAGACTGCGATCCGCCGAACGGCCAAGTCATGGCCTAGAGGCTCAAACGACATCATGCGCGGCTAGGCGGATCCCGGGACAAGCCTGATATGACGGTGGGCCTTAGTGGCTCGGCCGCTCCCTCGCCCACAAGGAATCGAGCCGTGCCGGCGTCCCGCCGCGCTCCGCCAGGCTGGCGCCCTCGAGGTCGAGGGTGCGCCCGCGGAACAGGCGTCCCACAGTCTTCCACCGTATCTGATAGATCGCGCGATCGGTCTTCTGCGCGTCGCCGTCCCACCATTTGGCGGTGACCAGCACCGGGATGCGGCCCTGGCGATCGTCCTTGCCCTTGTCGGTCGCCTTGAGCAGCGCCTTGTCGAACCATTGCGCACTGATCTGCGGGGTGGTCAGCCCGGTTTCGGTGTTGACGCCGAGTGACGGCGGGAAGGCCACATCGATTTCCTGCACGCGGTGGTCGGGGTCGCTCAGGTCGAGGACCGCGCCGCCACCGCTGCGCGAGGCGTTGAAGGTGATGCGCGATTTCTCGGCGCTCTCGCTCGCGCGCTCGGCCTGGTCCGCCTTGCGATCGGACCAGCTCATCCACAAGCCGGTGGCCGAGACCAGCAGCGCCGCGATGCCGACGCATTCGGCCAGGGTGATCCAGCGGCGGCGGATCGCGGCCTTTTCGGCGCGTTCCGCCGGGGTCTCGACCGCGGGCGCGGGTACCTGCTCGGGGGCAGGGGGCATGGGGTCGCTCATCGTCCGCCAGCCTCGAGCAACCGGCGCGGGGCCACCATTTCCCAACTCATCGCGATCCGTTCCTCCACGCGTTCCCAATCGGTCGCATCGCCGTTCAGCTCCATCCCCACCCATCCCGACGGGCCGAGATAGGGCGGGGCATGATAGAAATCAGGGTCCATCTCGACGAGCATCGCCTGCTCCTCGCGCCCGCTGGTCTTGACCAGCACCGCGGTATGGCCGTCCCCGTGATGGTTGTGCCAGAAATAGGCGTAGACCTTGCCCTTCTCGATGAAGAAGGCGGGCGAGCCGTGCGACAGCTTCTCGGCTGCTTCGGGAAAGGTCATGCAGATCGCGCGGATCCGCTCGAGGTCGGCGTCGTGATCGGGACTCATCGTGCCGCGAAGTCTGCCAGAACCCTGGGATAAAGGCGATGCTCTTCCGCCAGGACGCGCGTGGCGAGCGTGTCGGCATCGTCGTCGGGCAGGATCGGCACGCGTGCCTGGCCCAGCACGTCGCCGGCGTCGAGTTCCTCGGTGACGATATGGACCGAGCAGCCGGCTTCCTCGTCGCCGGCCGCGATCGCGCGTGCGTGCGTGTCGAGCCCCTTGTAGTTGGGCAGCAGCGAAGGGTGGATATTGACGATCCGGCCCCGCCACTCGGCGACGAAATCGTCCGAGAGCAGCCGCATATAGCCGGCGAGTGCGAGAATCTCGGCCCCGGCCTCGCGCAGCGCGGCGGTCATCGCGGCCTCATAGGCCGGCTTGCCGATGCCCTTGGGCGACAGCGCGAAAGTCGGAATGCCGTGCTCGCGGGCCCAGGCCAGGCCCGGTGCGTCGGGCTTGTCGGACGCGACGACGACGACCTCGTAGGCGTCGCCCGCTGCCTCGACGAGCGCCATCATGTTCGATCCGCGGCCCGATATCAGGATGCCGACCTTTTTCACTTCTTCCCTTCCCGTTTACGGGGGAGGTCAGGGGAGGGCGTGTCCGTCACAGGCAACTCGCTCAACCGATCGTTGAATTTCCACAAGCCCTCCCCGACCCCTCCGCAAGCTGGAAGGGCGTACTGGCTCATGCATTATGCGTCGCGGTCCATTGGCCACGGGCGCTCCACGTTCCGACCGAGCCCGTTACGGTGCAGCCGCGCGGGCCCTCGACGATGGCCCCGATCGACAGCACCGTTTCACCGGCCTCGGTCAACGCGGCGGTCGTCGCCTCGACTTCGTGGCGCGCCACGACCACCGCCATGCCGACACCGCAATTGAAAGTGCGGGCCATTTCTTCGGGCTCGATCGCGCCCTGGGCCTGGAGGAATGCCATCAATCGCGGCTGCTGCCAGGCGTCGGCATCGATCCGCGCGTGCGCGCCGTCGGGCAGGACGCGCGGGATATTCTCGAGCAGACCGCCGCCGGTGATATGCGCGAGCCCCTTGATCGTGCCCGCGGCGATGAGCGGCAACAGGCTCTTCACGTAAATTCGCGTCGGCGCCATCAGCGCGTCGATCAGCAGCACGTCCGAATCGAACAAGGCTGGGCGATCGAGCTTCCAACCTCTGTCCGCCGCCAGCCGCCGAACCAGCGAATAGCCGTTCGAGTGCACCCCCGACGAGGCGAGGCCGAGGATCACGTCGCCCGGCGCGATGGTCGTACCCGTCAGCACGCGGTCGCGCTCGACCGCGCCGACGCAGAAACCGGCAAGGTCGTAATCGCCCTCGGCATACATGCCCGGCATCTCCGCCGTCTCGCCGCCGATCAACGCGCAACCGGCGATCCGGCACCCTTCGGCAATGCCCGCGACGACGCGCTCGGCGATTGCATTGTCGAGCTTTCCGGTTGCGTAATAATCGAGGAAGAACAAAGGCTCGGCGCCCTGCACGATCAGGTCGTTGGCGCACATCGCGACCAGGTCGATGCCGACCCCGTCGTGCCGGCCGCTGTCGATCGCGAGCTTGAGCTTGGTGCCGACGCCGTCATTGGCCGCGACGAGCAGCGGATCGCTGAAGCCGGCCGCCTTGAGGTCGAAGAAGCCCCCGAACCCGCCAAGGTCGGCATCGGCGCCCGGACGGCGGGTCGCCTTGGCGAGCGGACCGATCGCGCGAACGAGCGCGTTGCCGGCGGCGATCGATACGCCGGCATCGGCATAGGTGTAGGGACTGTTGCGACGCTGGTCTTCGCTCATGCGACGCGCCTAAGGCGTCCGCCCGGCACTGGCAATGCCAATGGGCGGTCACGGCGCAACACAACGTGCTTGGTTTTCGACGCCTGCTTCGCCAAAAGGGCGCCCGACATGCGCCGCAGCCGTTTCTTCCACGCCTCCGCCCTTGCCGCGGCCCTCGCTCTTGCCGGGGGGGCGGGGATCGTCGCCGCACAGAGCGACGACGGCGACAAGATCGCGACCAACGACCCGGTCGATGCATCGGGCAGCTATCAGGTCGACAATGTCGAGGTCGACGTCAGCGCGGCCGACGCCGAATCCGCGCGGATCGCCGGATGGAAGCTCGCGCAGCGCAAGGCGTATCAGATGCTGTCGCAGAAATTCGGCGGCGGCGGCGGCGGCGGCGTGCCGGCCGACAGCGTGCTCGATTCGATGGTCACCGGGATCGTCATCGAGAACGAACAGATCGGTCCAACCCGCTACATCGCCAAGCTCGGCGTGCAGTTCAGCCGCGCGCGGCTGGGCGGACTGATGGGCGCGGTCGGCGATATTTCGCGCTCGGCGCCGATGCTGGTGATCCCGATCCAATGGTCGGGCGGCAGCGCGGTCGCGTTCGAGCAGAAGACCGCCTGGGCCGATGCCTGGCAGCGGTTCCGCGCCGGCGACAGCACGGTCGACTACGTCCGCCCGACCGGCGTGGGCGCCGATTCGCTGCTGGTCAACGAAGGCCAGATCGGCCGCCGCGACCGCGGCTGGTGGCGCAGCGTGCTCGACCAATATGCCGCCGCGGACGTGGTGGTACCCGCGGTGACACTCTACCGCCAATGGCCCGGCGGCCCGGTGGTCGGGGTGTTCGAGGCGCGCCACGGCCCCGATAATCAGTTGCTCGCGCGGTTCGCGCTGCGCGTCGACAGCGAAGCCGGCGTGCCGGCCTTGCTCGATGCCGGGGTCAAGCGGATCGACGCGGTCTATCAGGACACGTTGCGCGGCGGCGGATTGGGCACCGATCCGAGCCTTGCCTATATCCCGCCCCCCCAGGCCACGCCGACCGCCACGCCGACACCGACCGATACACCGACCGGCGTGGCGACCAGCGCGGACGCGACGACCGCGGTCGCGGGCGCCGGCGCGGTCACCATCCAGTTCGACACGCCCACCGCCGGCTCGGTGTCGGCGATCGAGGGAGCGGTGCGCGGCGTGCCGGGCGTGAGCGGCACCAATACCACCAGCATGGCGATCGGCGGCGTCTCGGTGATGCGGCTCAACTACAGCGGTGATCCGGGCGCGCTGGTATCGGCGCTCGAGGCGCGCGGCTTCCAGGTCGGGCGCAACGGCGCGACCCTGCGCATCCGACGGCCCTCGCTGCCGCCGCCGTCGGTGCCGTCGGACGACCGACCCTCGGGATGAGCCAGCAACTCGGCCTGCCGCTGGCGTGGCCGCCCGGGCCGGCCGACGACGAATTCCTGGTCACGCCGTGCAACGCGCACGCCTTTCACCAACTCGAACATTGGGGCACCTGGCCGGTGATGACCGCGTTGCTGGTCGGCCCGCGCAAATCGGGCCGCAGCCTGCTCGCGCGTGTCTTCGCCAGCCGCAGCGGCGGCCGGATCGTCGACGATGCCGACTTGCGCCCCGAAAAGGAGCTGTTCCACGCCTGGAACGATGCCCAGGCCGCGCGGCGCCCGCAATTGTTCATCGCCAACGCCACGCCGCCCGAGTGGAAGGTCGGCATTCCCGATCTGCGGTCGCGCCTGGCGGCGAGTCCGGTCGCGGTGATCGGCGCGCCCGACGACGCGCTGATGCAGGCATTGCTCGAACGCCAGTTCCTGCGCCGCGGGCTCGATGCGCGACCAGACCTGATCCAATGGCTGCTCGCGCGGCTGGAGCGGAGCTTCATCGCGGTGGAACGTGCCGTCGACGTGCTCGACCAGGAAGTGCTCGAGCGCCGCAAGCGCTTGTCGATTCCGCTCGCGCGGGGCACATTGGCCGAGGCGGGAATCATCTCCCGGCCATCGTCAGCCGACCCTGCCGACCAAGGTGAAGAATGACTCGCCCCGCCCATATCGCGCGCCTCGCCAACGACGACGATCCGTTCGAGAGCGGTGAGAGCGGCGAGCGCTATTTCAACCGCGAATTGTCCTGGCTGGCGTTCAATCGCCGCGTGCTCGAGGAGGCGTGCAACAATGCGCATCCGCTGCTCGAACGCGTCCGCTTCCTGTCGATCTCGGGCTCCAACCTCGACGAATTCTTCATGGTCCGCGTCGCCGGGCTGATGGGACAGCAGAAGCAGGAGGTCGAACGCCGCTCGCCCGACGGGTTGACCACCCGCGAGCAATTGGCGGCGATCGTCGCGAATGCCGACACGCTGGTCGAGGACCAGCGCGGCGTGTGGCGCGACTTGCGCCACCAGCTGGCCGATGCCGGCATCCATGTGCTCGGATCGCGGCAGATCGACGAGGCGGTGACGGCGGAAGACGCCGCTTGGCTCGAAAACCATTTCCGCGAGCAGATCTTCCCGATCCTGACGCCACAGGCGCTCGACCCCGCGCATCCGTTCCCGTTCATGCCCAACAAGGGGCTGGCGGTGATCTTCGACCTGACGCGTGCGTCGGACGGCGAGATGATCCGCGAACTGGTGATGCTGCCCGCGCCGATGGCGCGCTTCGTCCGGCTGCCGGGTGAGCCCGCGCGCTACGTCGCGGTCGAATCGCTGGTGAAGCGCTTCTCGACGTTGATCTTCCCCGGCTACGCAGTGAACGGCGCCGCCGAATTCCGCGTGCTGCGCGACAGCGACATCGAGATCGAGGAAGAGGCCGAAGACCTCGTCCGCTACTTCGCCAACGCGATCAAGCGGCGGCGGCGGGGGCGCGTGATCCGGCTCGAGCTCGAATCGGGCATGCCCGAGGCGCTCGGCACGGTGCTGCGCGAGGAACTGGCCGGCGGCGACGCCTTCGTCACCGAAAGCGGTGCCTTTCTTGGCGTCCACGACCTCGAGGCGATCATCGACGAGAACCGGCCCGACCTGAAGTTCGTGCCCTTCAGTCCGCGCTTTCCGGAGCGGATCCGTGAATTCGGCGGCGATTGCTTCGCGGCGATCAAGTCCAAGGACATCGTCGTCCACCACCCGTACGAGACGTTCGAGGTGGTGATCGAATTCTTGAAGCAGGCCGCCGCCGATCCCGACGTCGTTGCGATCAAGCAGACGCTGTATCGCGCGGGCAAGCAGTCGGCGGTGATCAACGCGCTGATCGCGGCGGCCGAATCGGGCAAGTCGGTCACCGCCGTGGTCGAATTGAAGGCGCGGTTCGACGAGGAGCAGAACCTGCTCTGGGCCTCGGCGCTCGAACGCGCCGGTGTCCAGGTCGTCTACGGCTTCTTCGACTGGAAGACCCACGCCAAGATATCGATGGTGGTGCGCCGCGAGGCCGGCGAATATCGCACCTACTGCCATTTCGGGACGGGCAATTATCACCCGGTCACCGCGCGCATCTATACCGACCTCAGCTTCTTCACCGCCGATCCGGACATCGGCCGCGATGCCGCGCAGATCTTCAATTACATCACCGGCTATGTCGAACCGGCGCTGAGTCTCGCCGGCATCAGCCCGCGCGATCTGCGCCCGCGCCTGACCGCGCTGATCGACGCCGAGATCGCCAACGCCAACGAGGGCAAGCCGGCGGCGATCTGGGCAAAGATGAACTCGGTGGTCGACCCCGCGATCATCGAGAAACTGTACGAGGCGTCCAACGCCGGGGTGGAGATCGACCTGATCATCCGCGGGATCTGCTGCCTGCGCCCGGGCGTGCCCGGCATGTCGGAGAATATCCGCGTGAAGTCGGTGGTCGGCCGCTTCCTCGAACACAGCCGCATCTGGTGTTTCGGCAACGGCAAGAGCCTGCCCAATGACGGCGCCAGGATATTCATCTCCTCGGCCGACTGGATGCCGCGCAATTTCGATCGCCGCGTCGAATATATGCTGCCGATCCTCAACCCGACGGTGCACGACCAGGTGCTCGACCAGGTGATGGTCGCCAATCTGATCGACACCGAACAGAGTTGGGTGCTGCATTCCGATGGCACCTATGATCGCGTCGAGCCGGGACCGCGGCCGTTCAACCTTCATCGCTATTTCATGACCAACCCGTCGCTGTCGGGTCGCGGTGCCGCGCTCGAGGGCGGGGCGGTACCGAAACTCTCGCTGACGCGGCGGCGTTAACGGCCGGTGGCGACCCTCCTGTTCCGCAAACCCAGCGCGCAACCGGCCGCTGGGCAGCCCCGCACGGGCATCATCGACATCGGATCGAATTCGGTCCGCCTCGTCGTCTATCAGGGCCCGCCGCGGCTCCCGGCCACCTTGTTCAACGAAAAGGTGATGGCGGGGCTGGGGCGCGGACTGGCGGAGACGGGCGATCTCGCGCCCGAAGCGCTCGACCTGGCGACCGAAGCGCTCGAGCGCTTCGCCGCGCTGGCGCGCGAGATGGAGGTCGAAAGCCTCCGCACCGTGGCGACCGCGGCGGTACGCGATGCCGCGAACGGCCGCGTGCTGCTCGACGCCGCGGCGCGGATCGGCTTGCCGGTCGAACTGCTGTCGGGCGAGCAGGAGGCTATGGCGGCGGGGATGGGCGTGCTGTCGGCGATCCCCGATGCCGACGGCATCGTCGGCGATCTCGGCGGGGGCAGCCTCGAACTCGTCCGGATCAAGAAGGGCGAGATTCGCGATCGCGTGTCGTTCCCGCTCGGCGTCCTGCGCGTCGCGGCGTTGCGCACCAAGGGCAAGGGCGCGATCGACCGGCGCGTCGTCAAATTGCTCGACCAGGCGGGCTGGACAGGCAGGGGCAAGGGCCTGCCGCTCTATCTGGTCGGCGGGTCGTGGCGCAGCCTGGCGCGGCTCGACATGAACCTGAAGCGCTATCCGTTGCCGGTCATCCAGCATTACGCGATGTCGCCGGCCACGATCGCCAGCCTGGTGCGCAGCGTCAGTCACATCGAAAAGGGCACGCTGAAAGACGTGCCCGGCATCTCGTCACAGCGCGCGCCGATGCTCAACGACGCGGCGGCATTGCTCGCGGCGTTGCTTCGCCATCTCAAATCCGAGCGCACCATCGTTTCCAGCTTCGGCCTGCGCGAGGGACTGCTCTATGAAGCGCTCGACGCCGAAACGCGGCAGCAGGATCCGCTGATCGTCGCGACGCGCGAGGAAGGGCGGCGGCTCGGTCGCTTCGCCGAGCATGGCGACCTGCTCGACCGCTGGATCGCGCCCCTGTTTCAGGACACGCCCGGGATGGAGCGTCTGCGCCGCGCCGCTTGCCTGCTCGCCGATGTCGGCTGGCATGCCAATCCCGAATTCCGCGCCGAGCGCGGCGCCGAGATCGCGCTGCACGGCAATTGGGTCGCAGTTGATGCGCGGGGCAGGGCGGTGATCGCCCAGGCGTTGTGGACCTCGCTTGGTGGCGGGGCGAGCACACCGGCACCGCTCGACCAACTCGCGCCCGTCGCCGACCTCAGGCGTGCGATGCTATGGGGACTGGCGATGCGGCTCGGGCAGCGTCTGTCGGGCGGGGTCGCGGGACCGCTCGAACGCTCGAAGCTGGGCGAGGACGGGGCGGCGCTGACGCTGCATCTGGCCGGTAGCGACGTCGCGCTCTACGGCGAGGCGGTTCAGAAGCGGCACGCTGCGCTGGCCGCGATGTGCGACCGCACGCCGCTGCTGACGAGCTAATTCCCTCTCCCGCTTGCGGGAGAGGGAGGGGCCCGCCGCCGTCAGACGGTGGGAGGGTGAGGGTCTTCTTTCTTCTCTTTCGCGCCGTCCGCTTGGACAAGAAAGAAGACCCTCACCCAACCCTCTCCCGCAAGCGGGAGAGGGCTATACTCACCCGCAGGTGAAGCTCGTCACCCGGTTCTTGTGATCGACGTTCACGTTGAGCCGGCCGTTGCGATATTCCATCGTCACGATCTCGCCGGGCCGTAGCACGCGAGCGACCGAGGCGCCGGCGCGATGCTTGGCGCGATCGACCAGCGACCCCGTCGCGTACCGCCCGACGAGATTGCCGAGGCCGTGCGTCGAGCACTCGCCCGTCGGGATGCCCGGCAACGGCGCGACCGGCGCGCAGGAAGTGAGGGCGAACGCGACGAGCAGGACCTTCTTCACTGCGCTTCCTCGGTCCGGGTCATGCGGAGCTTGCCGTTCTTGACCGCGAAGGCGAGTCGTCCCTCGACCAGGTCGACCGCGTCGCGCCCGAATTGGTCGAACCGCCAGCCCTCGAGGATCGACATGCCGTCGCGCTGTCCGGCCGCGAGCGCTTCGAGATCCTCCGACCGCGCGAGCAGGCGCGAGGCGACGTCGATGTCGCGCGACCGGATCTTGAGCAGTAGCTTGAGCAGGTCTGCGACCAGCGCGCCGTCCTTGCCGAGCCCCGGCTTGCGGTCGTCGCGCGGCGGCATTTCGGCATTGGTCATCGGTTTTGCGTCCGCCAGCGACGCCATCAACCGCGCGCCGATATCATTGCCCGCCCAGGTTGCCGACAGCCCGCGCACGCGCGCCAGATCGGCCTGTTTCTTGGGCGGATGGCTGGCGAGGTCGGCCAGGGTCTCGTCCTTGACGATGCGGCCGCGCGGCAGGTTCTTGCCCCGCGCTTCCATCTCGCGCCACCGCGCCAACGCCTTCAGCCGACCCAGCACGTCGGGCTTGCGACCCGCGATCCGCACACGCTTCCAGGCATTGTCGGGATCGTTGGCATAATTGGCGGGGTCGGCCAGCCGCTCCATTTCCTGGTCGAGCCAGGCGCCGCGGCCGGTCTTGCGCAATTTGTCGAGCATCATCGGGAAGATTTCCGCGAGATGCGTGACGTCGGCGATCGCATAGGTGATCTGCCGCTCCTCGAGCGGGCGGCGCCCCCAGTCGGTGAAGCGCGCACCCTTGTCGACCTGGATGCCGAGCCAGGAGTCGACCAGGTTCGAATAACCGATCTGCTCGCCTTGTCCGAGCGCCATTGCCGCGATCTGCGTGTCGAACAGCGGATGCGGGGTCTTCGCGGTCAGATTGTAGATGATCTCGATGTCCTGCCCGCCGGCGTGGAAGACCTTGAGCACGTCCTCATTGTCGACCAGCAGGTCGAGCAGCGGCTTGAGGTCGATCCCCGGCGTCATCGGATCGATCGCCGCCGCCTCGTTGGTGTCGGCGATCTGGATCAGGCACAGCTCCGGCCAGAACGTGCTCTCCCGCATGAATTCGGTGTCGACGCACACGAACGGAGACTGGGTGAGCCGCGTGCAGAGATTGGCGAGGGCGGCGTTGTCCTCGATCAGGCCATGGATATGCATCATGACCCCATAGCGAGGCGCGCGCGCTTGACAAAGGCCTGTGTGAAGGAGATGCGCGCGGCTTTCCATCAACCGTCATCCCAGCGAAAGCTGGGATCTCGCGCCACAAGCCGTTCGCCGATGGCCTGAGACCCCAGCTTTCGCTGGGGTGACGAAGTCAGAGAAATACATCATGCACGCCTATCGTACGCATACCTGCGCCGCGCTGACCGCCGCCCAAGTCGGTCAGGAAGTCCGCCTGTCGGGCTGGGTGCACCGCAAGCGCGACCATGGCGGCGTGCTGTTCGTCGACCTGCGCGACCATTACGGCATCACCCAGGTGGTCGCCGACAGCGATTCTCCCGCCTTGCCCATATTGGAGAATCTCCGCGCGGAATCGGTCGTGACGATCGATGGTGTGGTCAAGGCGCGGGCCGAGGGCACGGCGAACGCCAACCTCGCGACCGGCGAGATCGAAGTGTTCGCGCGCGCCGTGACCGTGCAGTCGGCCGCCGCCGAACTGCCGATGCCGGTGGCGGGCGAGGCCGATTATCCCGAGGACATCCGCCTCCGCTACCGCTTCCTCGACCTGCGCCGCGAGCGGCTGCACAACAATATCGTGCTGCGCTCGAACGTGATTTCGAGCCTGCGCCGGCGGATGATCGGCCAGGGTTTCACCGAGTTCCAGACCCCGATCCTGACCGCGTCGAGCCCCGAGGGCGCGCGCGACTATCTGGTCCCGAGCCGCGTCCATCCCGGCAAGTTCTACGCGCTTCCGCAGGCGCCGCAGATGTTCAAGCAACTGCTGATGGTCGCGGGCTTCGACCGCTATTTCCAGATCGCGCCGTGCTTCCGCGACGAGGATGCGCGCGCCGACCGCTCGCCGGGCGAATTCTACCAGCTCGATTTCGAGATGAGCTATGTCACGCAGGACGACGTGTTCGCCGCGATCGAGCCGGTGCTCCACGGCGTGTTCGAGGAATTCGCCGACTGGCAGGGCAAGGGCCGCACCGTCAGCCCGCTGCCGTTCAAGCGCATCCCGTACAAGGAATCGATGCTGAAGTACGGCAACGACAAGCCGGACCTGCGCAACCCGCTGATCATCACCGACGTCTCGTCGAACTTCGTCGGATCGGGCTTCGGCCGTTTTGCCTCGATCGTCGAGGCAGGTGACGTCGTCCGCGCGATCCCGGCGCCGGCGACCGCCGAGAAGAGCCGCAAATTCTTCGACGACATGAACAGCTGGGCGCAGGGCGAAGGCTTCGCCGGCCTCGGCTATGCCACCCGCAAGCAGGGCGAATGGGGCGGCCCGATCGCCAAGAACCATGGCGAGGACAAGATGTCCGCGCTCGCCGACAGCCTCGGCCTCGGCCCCGATGACGGCATCTTCTTCGCCGCGGGCAAGGAAGCGCAGGCGGCCAAGCTCGCCGGCCTCGCGCGCACCCGCGTCGCCGAACAGCTCGAACTCATCGACGACAAGCGCTTTGAATTCTGCTGGATCGTCGACTTCCCGATGTTCGAATATGACGAGGACGCGAAGAAGGTCGACTTTAGCCACAACCCGTTCTCGATGCCGCAGGGCGAGCTCGAAGCGCTGGAGACCAAGGATCCGCTCGATATCCTGGCGTACCAATACGACATCGTCTGCAACGGCGTGGAACTGTCGTCGGGTGCGATCCGGAACCACCGGCCTGAGATCATGTACAAGGCGTTCGAGATCGCCGGCTATAGCCAGCAGGACGTCGACACCAATTTCGCGGGCATGATCAACGCGTTCAAGTTCGGCGCGCCGCCGCACGGTGGCTCGGCGCCGGGCGTCGACCGCATCGTCATGCTGCTCGCCGACGAACCCAACATCCGCGAGGTCATCGTCTTCCCGATGACGCAGAAGGCCGAGGATCTGATGATGGGCGCCCCCAATTTCGCCACCGCGAAGCAATTGCGCGAGCTCAATATCCGGCTGGTCGATCAGCCGGCCACCGCCAAGGCCGCGCCGATCAGCGAGGCGGTCGACCCGGCGGCGGGCTGATCGCCTGCGTCAGGCGGCGGCCGCGGCGTCGGCGAGCATCCGCCTGACCATCAGGAAGCGGTCATATTCCTCGCACAGATTGAAGGACGCGGGCTGGTACGGGTCGACTGCGCCGGCGGCCACGGCGTCCTCGAGCGCGCTCACCGCGCCGGCAATATCGCGGACGTCCCAGCCTTCGAAGTCGAGGATGGCGTAATCCCACCATTTGAGCGCGAGCAGGCGCTCGATCATCGCCTCGTCGAAGCGATGGCGCAGGATCCTGCCGGGATTGCCCACGACGATCGCATAAGGCGGAACCTCGCGCGTCACCACACTGTGCGCGCCGATGATCGCGCCGTCGCCGATCGTCACGCCATCCTTGATATAGACGTTGGCGCCGATCCAGACGTCGTTGCCGATCAGCGTCTCGGGACGGATATCGTAATCGTGCCGCGCCAATCCGCGACGCCAGTCCGGCAGTTTGTCGGCGAAGTGCCGCTCGAAATTCATGAAGTCCGAAATGTAGGAGATCGGTGAGGTCGTCAGCCAGTCGGCGGGATGCCGGGTCATGCCGATCTGCACCCCTTCGGAGATCGAGCAATAGCGGCCGATCCGGGCATTCGCGACGATGCTGTTCGCGCAGACATAGCTGAACGCGCCGATCGCGACCTTGTCGCGCCAGATGTCGGTGCCGAGCAACGTCATCGGCGATTCGAGCATCGTATCGGGATGGACGTGCCGGGTGCCGCTCGCGCCGAGCGACACTCCCATGATCGCCAGGTGATTGCAGAAGTCGGTATCGAACGGGATCGCGCGCATGGCGCCTGCCTAGCGAAACATGGTTAAGCAAATCCTGCGACGCACGTTGCGATCCGGGATGCTTGACGCTCGCCCGCCCACGGCACAGGCTCGGACGCATGACGATCGATCTCAAGGATTTCGAGAAGGGCGAGGATTATGCCGGCGACTATGCCGACGACCTCGCCGCGGTTCAGAAGCGCCTCGCGCACATCCAGGTCGCGCATATTCTCCACAAGCGCCGCGCGCTCGTGCTGTTCGAGGGCTGGGACGCGGCCGGCAAGGGCGGGATCATCCAGCGGCTGACCGCCGAATGGGATCCGCGCAATTTCGAGGTCTGGCCGATCAAGGCGCCGACCGAGATCGAACTGGCGCACCATTTCCTGTGGCGGTTCTGGAAACGGCTGCCCGGCGACGGCAATATCGTCGTGTTCGATCGCTCGTGGTACGGCCGCGTGCTGGTCGAGCGCGTCGAAGGCTATGCGAGCGAGGCGCAATGGCGGCGCGGCTATGACGAGATCAACGAGTTCGAGGCGCAGCAGGCCGATTCGGGGACGACGATCGTCAAATTGTTCGTCCACACCACACAGGAAGAGCAGGACAAAAGGCTCAAGGCCCGGCTCGAACATCCGTGGAAGCGCTGGAAGACCGGCGTCGACGACTATCGCAATCGCGACAAGCGCGACGATTATCTCGATGCGATGGCGGAGATGTTCCGGCGCACCGATACGCGCTGGGCACCGTGGACGGCGATCGACGGCAACGACAAGAAGGCCGCGCGGATCGCCGCGCTGACCGCGATCGCCGACCGGCTCGAGGCGCACGTCCCGATGGACCCGCCGCCGCTCGATCCCGAACTCGAAAAACTGGCGCGCAAGGCGCTGGGGATTTGAGGCGGGCTTGCGTCTAGAAAGGACTAGGGTCCGTACTCAATTACCGCGAGGATCGTGATTGCCCGCAGGAGCCCGCCGACGAGGAGCGCAGCGCAGTCGCGTAGCTGAAGCTACGCGCCAGCAAGCGACGACGCTCGGCGGGCTCCTGCGGGCAACCGCGAAGCGGCGGGCCGATTTTGGCGTCCGGGCGTCGTCGCGCGTCGGTCACGATGCTATCAGCATCGATCCCTCCTTGCTCCTCGCCGGACACCAAAATCGGCTCCGTCACGACCGCACGGTAATTGAGGTCGGACCCTAATGATGAAGCGTCGATTGCGACGGTTCACTTGTCGAGGTCCAGGAGCTAAACTCCACGCATGATCGACCGCATCTTTCTGAGCCATCCGCGCAGCGTCGGTGAATCGTATGGCGAGCATGCCGGAGTGGCGTTCGGCTTCGGCATCCGGATGATCGCGGGCGGGCTCGCCTGTCTCGTTCATGGCGTGGTTCCGGCGTTCTTCACGCGCACCGGGAGCAATACCGTCAAGGCGCTTTACGGCCGGATGAAGTCGCGCCAGCCGGCGTATCAGGAGCGTCCACCAGCCTTCACCGAACCCGATTGGCAGCTCGAATACGAAATCTGAGCGCTGGCTCCCACAACACGAGTGATAATCAACGCCCTTCGACTGGCTCGGGGCGCACGGAGATAGAGATTTGATCCGTCACGTCGCGATCATCGGTGCGGGCTTTTCGGGCACGCTCCAGGCGATCAACCTGCTGCGCCACGACGGCCCGCGCGCGACCTTGATCGAGCGTGCGCCGGTGCCGGGGGAGGGGCTGGCCTATGGCGCCGCTTATCCTGGCCATCTGCTCAATGTCCGCGCCTCCAACATGAGCGCGCTGCCCGACGATCCCGATCATCTGGTCCGCTGGCTCGCCGCGAACGGCAATGGAGAGGCGGGGGCGGCCTTCGTCCAGCGCGTGACCTATGGCGTGTATCTCCGCAGTCTGCTCGCCAATGCGATCGAGACCTTTGGTGACCGGCTCCGGGTGGTGCAAGGGGATGTCACCGATGTCGCGCGGGGCGGCGATGGCGCGCGCGTGACGCTGGCCGATGGGAGCCAGGTCGATGCCGATACCGCCGTGCTGGCGGTCGGCAATTTGCCGCCGCACGATCCGCCGGGCTTTGCCGATGCCGGACTCTCTCCGGCGCGTTACAAGAGCGACCCGTGGGACCGCAGCGTCCCGCAGGGGTTGGAGGACGACGATACCGTCCTGCTGATCGGCACCGGCCTGACCATGGTCGATATCGCACTGTTGCTCGAATCGAGCGGGTTTAAGGGCAAGATCGTCGCATTGTCGCGGCGCGGGCTGACCCCGCATCGCCACGACGCGCCTGGGCCGATGTTCCCCAAGCTCGCCGAACGCCCGGTGGCGCCGCCGTCCGAGCTGGTCCGCAGGGTCCGCTCGCGCGGTGAGGCGATCGGCTGGCGCAACGCCGTCGACGAATTGCGGCCCTATACCCAGGCGATGTGGGCGAACGGCAGCGATGCCGAGCGCGCGCGCTTCCTCCGTCACCTGCGCCCATGGTGGGACGTGCACCGCCACCGGTTGGCGCCGAACGTCGCCGACCGCCTCGCCGCGATGCAGGCGCGCGGGCAATTGGAGGTGGTCGCAGGAAAGACGATCTCGGCAGTCGAGGACGAGGCCGGCATCACGATGACCTGGCGCCGGCGCGGCAGCGACGCTTCGGAGGCGTTGACCGCGCAGCGGATCATCAATTGCACTGGGCCGCAAGGCGACCTGACGCGCACGACTGAGCCGTTGCTGGCGACGCTGCACCAGCGCGGCGTGATCCGGCCCGACCCGGCGCATCTTGGCCTCGACGTCGATTCGCGCGCACAGACCATCGCCGCCGACGGGACCAGCAACGACTGGCTCTACGCGCTCGGGCCGATGACGCGCGGCGCGTTCTGGGAGATCGTCGCGGTCCCCGACATCCGCCAGCAGACCTGGACGCTCGCGCGTCGCCTGTCGAACGCGCAATGGGTGGGCGGCGAGGGGCTCTGACGGTCGTTCTTTCTTCTCCCCTTGTGGGAGAAGGATAGCGTAGCTTGGCGGCGTAGCCGCTTAGCGCAGCTTGGATGAGGGGGCGGCGCGTCAGCGCCGCGCGACCGCTGCGCGGTCGCCCCCCCACCCTCCCACTCGGCTCGCCGAGCGGGCCCCTTCCTCTCCCACAAGGGGAGAGGAGTTTGTTATTCAGGCGGGCGCGAAATTGCCGTCATCGTCCATGACGTGGAGCACGCCGTCGGCGATCGCGAAATAGGCGCCGCGCAGCTTGAGCGTGCCCGCCGCCTCGCGCTCGGGAATGCACGGGAAAGTGCGCAGGTTGCGCAGCGAGACGCGCACGGTTTCGAGCTCCATCGCGCGCACTGCCTCGGGGCCGGTGCCGTGTTCCGCGATGATGCGGTCGCGCGCCTCGTCGAGCATGTCGACCCAATGGTCGATGAACCCGCCTTCGCCCGGAGGGGCGCCCTCGAACCGCTTGGACAAGGCAGCGGCGACACCGCCGCACGAGCCGTGGCCGAGCACCACCACTTCGGGGACCTCGAGCTGGGTGACCGCGAATTCGAGCGCGGCCGACACGCCGTGGCGTCCGCCACCCAGTTCGAACGGCGGCACGAGGTTGGCGATGTTGCGGACCGAGAAGATTTCCCCGGGGGAGGCATCGAAAATCTGCGCGGGATCGACCCGGCTGTCGGAGCAGGCAATCACCATCACGCGCGGGCTCTGTCCCTCGCGCAGCTCGGCCCAGCGCTCGTGCTGGCGGGACCAGCCGGTCTCGCGAAAACGGTGATATCCGGTGATCAGGTCGGCAAAGTCGGTCATGGCGGTGTCTCTGCCAAGATGGGGAGGGGGTGGCAAGGGCGCCTCCGGCTCGCTATCTGCGCCGCATGAACGAGATTACCCCCGTCGCGCGCGAACCGCGCCAGCGCAAGCCCGACTGGATCCGGGTCAAGGCGCCCACCTCGGCCGGTTTCGCGGAAACCCGTGCGCTGATGCGCTCGAAAAGCCTGACGACGGTGTGTGAGGAAGCTGCCTGCCCGAATATCGGCGAATGCTGGTCCAAGAAGCACGCCACGGTGATGATCCTGGGTGACACGTGCACCCGCGCCTGTGCCTTTTGCAACGTCAAGACCGGCATGCCGCGCGCGGTCGATCCGATGGAGCCGCAGAACGTCGCCGACGCGGCAGCGCAGATGGGCCTCCAGCATATCGTCGTGACCTCGGTCGATCGCGATGATTTGCCCGACGGCGGCGCGAAGCAGTTCGTCCGGGTGATCGAGGCAATCCGCAAAGCCAATCCGACCACGACGATCGAAATCCTGACGCCCGATTTCCGCAACAAGCACGAAGCGGCGGTCGAGGCGATCGTTGCGGCGCGCCCCGACGTCTACAACCATAATCTCGAAACCGTGCCGCGGCTCTACCCGACGATCCGTCCGGGCGCGCGTTACTATGCCTCGCTGCGGCTGCTCGAGTCGGTCAAGAAGCTCGATCCGTCGATCTTCACCAAGTCGGGCGTGATGCTCGGGCTGGGCGAGGAGCGGCTCGAAGTCCACCAGGTGATGGACGACATGCGCTCGGCCGATGTCGATTTCCTGACGATGGGCCAGTATCTCCAGCCAACCCCGCGCCACGCCAAGGTGCGCGACTTCGTCACCCCGCAAGCGTTCGACGCTTATGCCGCGATCGCGCGCGCCAAGGGTTTCCTGCTAGTCGCCTCGTCGCCGCTGACGCGGTCGAGCTATCACGCCGGTGACGATTTCGCGAAGATGAAGGCCGCGCGTGAAGTAAAACTCTCATCCGTCATCCCAGCGAAAGCTGGGGTATCAGGCGATTGAGACCGATGCGGCTTGAGATGCCAGCGTTCGCTGGCATGACGGACAAGGCTGATGCCGCGCCACGCTGAAACCCGCTTGCTGCCCTACACGCCCGAGCAGATGTTCGACATGGTGGCCGATGTCGGTCGCTATGCCGAGTTTCTGCCGTGGGTCGGAGCGGTGCGAATCCGCTCGGATACGCCGACCGAGATGGTCGCGGACCTGATCGTTGGGTTCAAGGGATTGCGCGAGACCTTCACGTCCAAGGTCAAGAAGGACCGCCCGAACGCGATCCATGTCGATTATATCGACGGGCCGTTGAAGCACCTCTCCAACGACTGGCATTTCCGCGCCGCGCCGGGCGGCTGCGACGTCGATTTCGCGGTCGACTTCGCGTTCAAGAACCGGGTGTTCGAAATGCTCGCGGGGCAGGTCTTCTCCTCGGCGCTGATCCGGATGACCAGCGCGTTCGAGGCGCGCGCCGCGCAGCTCTACGGCGCGGGAACGTCCGATTCGCGCGGCATCAACAATTCGAGCGCGACCAGCGCGGCTTGAAGCCGCACCCCGCCGCGGCCGAGATCGCCGAAATCCTTGCGGTCGGCGACGACGTCGGACGGGTTGGCGTCGCGTTCGGCGCGTGCGAAGACGACGGTGCCGACCGGCTTCTTCTCGCTGCCGCCGCCGGGACCGGCCACGCCGGTGATCGCCACCGCGAGATCGGCATTGGTCGCCTCGAGCGCGCCTTGCGCCATCGACCAGGCGGTCGCGATCGAGACCGCGCCGAACGTGTCGAGGACGTCGTGGCTGACCCGGAGCAGATCGACCTTGGCCTCGTTCGAATAGGTCACGAACCCGCCGAGCAGGACGTCGGACGAGCCGGGAATCTCGGTGATCGCAGCCGCTACCAGCCCACCGGTGCAGCTTTCGGCCAGCGCGAACTTGCGGCCCAGCGCGCGGTTGGTCTCGACCACCCTGCGCGCCGCCGCCACCAGGTCGGCGGGCAGGATCGTGTCGATCGTCACTTGCCCGCCGCCGCGGTCGCCGGCGCCGCCGGACAGATATTGAGCGGATTGTCCTTCTTGTCCTTGCCCGCCGACGCGGCGAGCAGCACCACCAGGCCCGCGGTGTTGGCGGGCGGGAGCGGGGCCATCAACTCGATCGCGCGGTTGATCGTCGGGCAATCGCGGGGCTTGATGTCGTCGGCGATCGCGGTGGCGATCATCGGCCCCATCATCGGACGGAGCAGCTTGGGGTCGACCCCAGCGACGTCCTTGCCGCCGATCTTGGTCAGCGCGTTCAGCGCCTGGGGCCAGGCGAGGTCGGCCGGGGCCTGATAACGCGCGACGAACGGCGGAAGTCCCCCGCGCAAGATGGCGTTTTCGGGAAGGACGCCGCTGCACGTCCGGCCGATCTGCTGGATAATGTCGGGCAGCACCGCGGTGATCAGCGCGTGCGCCTCGGTCTCGGTAAGGCACGGCTTGGCTTCTTCTGCAGCCGCTTGCGCGCTGGTCGCCGCCATGCCCATCCACAGCGCGATCGCCGCGCCCGTCAGCTTCTTCATCGTGTGTCCCTTAGATCCTGATGGTCACGGTCGCCTGCGCGGCAATCCCTTCGCCGCGGCCGGTGAAGCCCAGCCGCTCGGTCGTCGTCGCCTTGACGCTAATCTGCTCGCGCGACAGTCGCAACAGCACCGCGACGCGATCGCGGATCGCGTCGCGGTGCGGGCCGATCTTGGGTGCCTCGCAAATGATCGTCAGGTCGACGAAATCGACGATCCCGCCCTTGGTCGCGACCAGCGCGGCGGCATGCTGGAGGAACTGGCCCGATTCGGCGCCTTTCCATTGCGGATCACTCGGCGGGAAATGCTGGCCGATGTCGCCGGCGGCGATCGTCCCCAGCATCGCATCGGTGATGGCGTGGAGCGCGACGTCGGCGTCGCTATGCCCCGATAGCCCCTTGTCGTGGGGGATCAGCACGCCGCCCAGCCACAATGGCTCGCCCGCGACGAGGCGGTGGACATCGTATCCGGTCGCGGTTCTGACGCGCATAGCAGCTCCCAGCCGGGCCTCGGCGAGCGCGATGTCGCCGGGAAAGGTGATCTTGTCGAGCAACGGATCGCCCGCGACCATCGCGACGTCGTGCCCGGCACGGCGCAGGATCTGGGCGTCGTCGGTTGCTTCCTCGCCCTCCGGCCAAGCCCGGTGCGCGGCGAGGATCGCGGCGAAATCGAACGCCTGCGGGGTCTGCACGCGCACCAGTGCCGAGCGGTCGACCGTGTCGCCGAGGGCATTACCGATGCTCGCGATCGTATCTGCGACGGGCAGGGTAGGGACCGCGCCTTTGGCGTCGTCGAGCGCGGCGATCAGGCGCTCCACTACCGTCGGCGGCACGATCGGGCGCGCGGCGTCATGAATGAGCACCCGACCGGCGTCGCCGATCGCCAGGAGCCCGTTGAGCACCGACTCACGGCGCGATGCTCCGCCGATCGCGGTCTCGCCTGCGACGGAAGCTTTGTTCCCCGTTGCAACCACCGTGACGACACGATCGATCGCTGGATGCCCGGCAAGCGTGCGACGGCTGTGCTCGACCAGCGGCAGGCCGGCCAGCAGCTGAAATTGCTTGGGGATGTCGCCACCGACCCGTTCGCCTTTTCCGGCGGCAACGATCAACGCGACGGTGTCTGAAGCCATGACCGCGCGCCTAGCCTAGCAGCCCCGGCCTTGCCAGCGCCATCGTGTAACGCTATGCGCTGCCCGATTTTTAGGCACATGACCAAGCTCGCTCCCATCCAGGTCGGTCCGGTCCGGATCGATACCCCCGTGATCCTCGCGCCGATGACCGGCGTGAGCGATCTGCCGTTTCGTCGCCTCGTTCGGCGTTTCGGCTCGGGGCTCAACGTGACCGAGATGATCGCCAGCCAGGCCGCGATCCGCGAGACGCGCCAGTCGATCCAGAAGGCGATGTGGGACCCCAGCGAGGACCCCGTGTCGATGCAGCTGGTCGGCTGCACGCCCTATGAGATGGGGGAGGCCGCCAAGCTCGCCGAGGACAAGGGCGCGGCGATCATCGACATCAACATGGGCTGCCCGGTCCGCAAGGTGACCAATGGCGATGCCGGATCGGCGCTGATGCGCGACCTCAAGCTTGCCAGCGCGATCGTCGCGGCGTGCGTCAAGGCGGTCAAGGCGCCGGTTACGCTCAAGATGCGAATGGGCTGGGACCATGCCAGCCTCAATGCCCCCGAACTCGCGCGGATCGCGGAAGATCTCGGTGTCCAGATGGTCACTGTCCACGGCCGCACCCGCAACCAGATGTACAAGGGCGAGGCCGATTGGGGCTTCGTCCGCTCGGTCAAGCAAGCGGTGTCGGTGCCGGTCATCGTCAACGGCGACATCTGCTCGGCCGAGGACGCGGTCAAGGCGCTAGACCTATCGGGCGCGGACGGCGTGATGATCGGCCGCGGATCGTACGGCAAACCGTGGCTGCTCGCCCGGGTGATGGCGTTCCTGCAACAGGGCCGGACCGTCGCCGACCCTTCGATCGACGAACAATATGACGTGATCGCAGGACATTACGAGGAAATGCTCGGTCACTATGGGATCGAGACCGGCGTCAACATGATGCGCAAGCACATCGGTTGGTACACCAAGGGTCTGCCCGGGTCGGCCGAGTTCCGCAACACGGTGAACCAGGAGCCCGACGCGACCCGCGTCAAGGCGATGCTGGCCGATTTCTATGCCCCCTGGCGAGCCCGCGCCGCGGCCTGAGGCGCCCGGCGCGCCTTCTTTTGCAGAGTTATTCGCCGGACTGCCGATCGCGATCCTGGTGATCGATCCCGAGGGACTGGTCCGCAACGCCAATGGCGAGTGCGAATCGCTGCTCAACCTGTCCGAGCGTGCGATGCGCGGCCTGACCCTGGCCGAGGTACTGACGCCGCCGCCGGGGGCGGGAGACGGGCGCGCGGTGTCCGCGTTCGACTTCGATATCGGTACCGAGCGCACCGGACGGCTGCGGGTCGATTATTACGAGACGCCGATCGCCGATCATGACGGCTGGCGGGCGGTGGCGCTCCACGCGACCAGCGGAACGCGCAAGGTCGGCCAGTCGGCCGAGCGCGGTGGCGCGCGGGCGGTGATCGGCGCGGCGGCGATGCTCGGGCACGAGATCAAGAACCCCTTGTCGGGTATCCGCGGCGCCGCGCAATTGCTCGCCGCCGAAGGGGCGGGGAGCGAGCTCACCACGCTGATCACCACGGAGGTCGACCGCATCGCCGCGCTGATCGACAAGATGCAGGATTTCACCGGGCGCCAGGTCAATCCGCAGCCGACCAACATCTATCCATTACTCGACCACGCTCGCCGCGTCGCGCAGACCGGCTTCGCGCGCGAGATCACGATCGAAGAGAGCTTCGATCCGTCGCTGCCCCCGGTGCTCGCGGACAATGACGCCTTGCTCCAGATCATCATCAACCTGTTGAAAAACGCGGCGGAAGCGCTGGGTGACGTCAAGAAGCCGCGGATCCTGATCTCGACCGCATATCGCCACGGCCTCGCGGTCGATGCCGGCCCGGGCCAGCCGCGGCGCGGCCTGCCGATCGAGCTCTGCGTGATCGACAACGGCCCCGGCGCGCCAGCCGACATCGCCGAGCATCTGTTCAGCCCGTTCGTGTCGAGCAAGCCCGAAGGGCAGGGACTCGGCCTTGCCCTGGTCGACAAGCTCGTCCGCGACATGGGCGGCGTGGTACAATATTCGCGCGAGGGAGCGCCCGAAATGACCGTGTTCCGCATTCTGCTGGCGCGTGCGCAATGAGCCGAGCCGGCAGCATCCTGGTCCTCGACGACGACGCCGCAATCCGCACCGTCGTCGCGCATGCCCTGCGGCGCGTCGGGCACCGCGTTACGACGGCCGCGAATCTGGTGGAATTCAACCGCGAACTGCGCGCCTCGACTCCCGACGTCGTGATCAGCGACGTGGTGCTGCCCGACGGCAACGGCCTCGACATGGTCGCGGGGCTCGCCCAGGCCTATCCGGACCTGCCGGTCATCGTCCTGTCGGCGCAGAATACGCTGACCACGGCGGTACGCGCGACCGAGGTCGGCGCCTATGACTATCTGCCCAAGCCGTTCGATCTCGACGATCTGGCGCGCGCGGTCGATGGTGCGCTGGCGCGGCACGGCGATGGCGCCGAGGAGCAGCTGGAAGATGCCGATCGCGCGCTGCCGCTGATCGGTCGGTCACCGGCGATGCAGGACGTCTATCGGGTGATCGCCCGGGTGATCTCGAACGACCTCACCGTGCTGATCTCGGGCGAATCGGGGACGGGCAAGGAATTGGTGGCGCGCGCGATCCACGACCTCGGTCGCCGCGCGCAGGCACCGTTCCTCGCGATCAACATGGCGGCGATCCCGCGCGAATTGATCGAGGCCGAATTGTTCGGCCACGAGCGCGGCGCCTTCACTGGCGCTCAGGCGCGGTCGGCCGGGCGGTTCGAGCAGGCGGCGGGCGGCACCTTGTTCCTCGACGAGATCGGCGACATGCCGCTCGAGGCGCAGACCCGCCTGCTCCGCGTGCTGCAATCGGGCGAATTCACCACGGTCGGCGGCGCACGGACGATCAGGGCCGACGTGCGGATCGTCGCGGCGACCAATCGCGACCTCGGCGCGCTCGTCCAGTCCGGGCAATTTCGTGAAGATTTATTCTACCGTCTCAACGTCGTACCGGTCACTCTTCCCGCCCTGCGCGAACGTCGGCAGGACATAGCCCTGCTCGCCCGCCACTTCCTCGACCGCGCCGCCGAGAACGGCTTGCCGCGCAAGCGACTCGACGAAGCCGCGGTGATCGCGCTCGAAGCGCACGATTGGCCCGGCAACGTCCGCGAGCTTGAGAACATCATGCGCCGGCTGGCGGTGCTGAGCCGCGACGAAGTGATCGGCGCGGGCGAGCTGGGCAGCATGCTCGGCATGCCGTCGAGCGTCGTCCCCACCGGCATGACCGATCTCGATTCGGCAGTGCGCGCGCGGATCGACCGGATCGCGCGTGAGGACCCGCGGGGGCTCGATGACGGCACGCTTTACGAACGCATCATCGCCGAGGTCGAGCGACCGTTGATCGAGGCGATGCTCGCGCGCCATGGCGGCAACCAGCTGCGCGCGGCGCGCGCGATGGGGATCAATCGCAACACCTTGCGCAAACGCCTCGATACCTTGGGCATCGATCTGGACGGCGCGGCGGACGGAAACTGATCCGCGACGGTTTGACGTCAAATATGTGTTTTCCTTGCCACTCAAGCGTTGTAATCATGCAACGATGAGTGGCGAAAGCTCGACCGTCGCGCCCCGGCGTTTCTGGGGCGGGCGTCCACACATAACCCCGGCCATCGAGCTGGGCGTGCTCGCGCTGGCGGTTGCCGTCGGTATCGCGACCTATTTCCTCATTCGCGGCGGTACCGGGTCGCGCGAGCTGCTTCTCACCCCACCGCTGGTCGCCTTCGTGCTCGTCGTCAATTTGGTGCCCTGTGTGGCGCTGATCATGCTGGTGGGGCGCCGCGTCGCCAAGCGCCGTGCAGCGCGATCGGGCACGGGCGGGGAAGGGCGCCTGCACGTTCGTCTCGTCGCGCTGTTTTCGGTAATCGCCACTGCGCCGACGGTGCTCGCGGTGATCTTCGCTTCTGTGATGTTCCAATATGGCGTTGTATTCTGGCTCTCCGGGCGGGTGGCCGGGGTGCTCGAACATTCCACCCAGCTGGCGAACGACGCCTATGAAGCCTCGTTATCCCGCTGGATCAACGAAGGCGTCGCGACCGGCGCCGATATCGAAAGCCATTTCGGCAGCGTTCTCGACAAGTCGTCCTACCCCAGCGAGGTGCTCAAGCTTCGCGAGTCCGAATCCGGATCGACGCTCCCCGATTACCTGCTCCAGCAGCTCTACAACCGGAACCTGTCCGAAGGCGCCTTGTTCACGATCAAGAACGGGAACGACATCCAGTTCATTGCGCGTATCGACCCGTATGGCGACGCTGCCCGGCAGATCGATCCGATCGGCGTCGCGTCGCTGCTTCGCGACGGCAAGCCGGTCGTGACGGTCAACGGCAACCGTATTCGCGTGCTGACGCGTATCCCCGGGCACGACCGGATATTGCTCTACGTCGGCCGCGTGAGCAGCGGGCCGCCGATCGACCGCCAATATCAGCAGATGCAGGCGGTCACCGCCGATTTCCAGGCGTTGCGCAATCGCGCACGCGCCCTGCAACTCCAGTTCAACGCCGCCTTGTTCGTCGTGGCGCTGCTGATCGTCGCCATCGCGGTATGGGTGGCGCTGGTCGTCGCCGATCGGCTGGTTCGGCCCGTCGGCGAGATGGTTGCAGCTGCGCGTCGTGTCGCGGATGGCGACCTGACGGCGCGTGTTCCGGATCCGCGCCGCGATGATGAGGTCGGCACGCTCGCCAGCGCCTTCAACCAAATGACCAGGCGTCTCGAGGAACAGACCGGCGCGCTCGAAAGTCGCCGCGCATTGATCGAGGCGGTGATGTCTGGCGTCAGCGCCGGCGTGATCTCGGTCGGCCCGGACGGAGCGATCCGGTTGCTCAACGCCTCGGCGGTCGAGTTGCTCAAGCTGGATGAGGGAGAGGCCGTCGGCGCGTCGCTTGTCGACGTCGCGCCCGAACTTGCGGCATTGATCGCGGGCGATACGCGCGAATCGATCGTCGAACTGACGACTGCGGGCGAACGGCGGACGCTCGCGGTGCGAATCACCGCGGATGAAGACGGCTGCGTCCTCACCTTCGACGACATCACGCAACAACTGCTCGACCAGCGTCGCGCCGCCTGGTCGGACGTCGCGCGGCGCATCGCGCACGAGATCAAGAACCCGCTCACCCCGATCCAGCTCGCCGCCGAGCGCCTGAAGCGGCGCTATGGCAAGACGGTGGAGGACAGCGACGGCTTGTTCGGCCAGCTCACCGACACCATCGTCCGCCAGGTCGGCGACCTGAGGCGGATGGTCGATGAATTCTCGTCCTTCGCGCGGATGCCCAAGCCGGTCTTCCATCCCGAATCGGCGATCGATCTAGCGCGGCAGGCCCTGTTCCTGCACGAGGTCGCACACACGGACATCGCCTTCCGGCTCGACGCGCCCGAGAGCGCGCCGCTAATCTGCGACCGGCGCCAGATCGGTCAGGCGCTGACCAACATCGTCAAGAATGCGGTCGAGGCTGTCGAGGCGCGTCCCGAAGGCGCCCCGCCGGGCGAAATCACCGTCACGCTCGATCGCGGCGACCGGATGCTGACCGCGACGATCGCCGACAACGGCATCGGGCTCCCGCTCGAGCGTGACCGGATCGTCGAGCCGTACATGACGACCCGCGCGCGGGGCACGGGCCTGGGGCTGGCGATCGTCAAGAAGATCATCGAGGAACATTGCGGGACGATCGCGTTCGCCGATCGCCCCGGCGGCGGAACGATCGTCACGATCGTGTTCGACACCCAGCAGCTCGAGGCCTTGCTCGACGAGAATCGCGATCCCGCCGAAACCAGCAGCGGCGAAGGTGCGCTCGCCATGCTTACCCGTACCGGAAAAAAACCATGAGCCTCGACATACTCGTCGTCGACGACGAGCAGGATATTCGCGAACTCGTTGCCGGCGTCCTGCAGGACGAAGGCTATGAGACGCGCGCCGCCGGCGACAGCGACGCCGCGCTGGAGGCGATCGCGGTGCGGCGGCCGAGCCTGGTGCTGCTCGACGTCTGGCTGCAGGGATCGCGGCTCGACGGGCTCGAACTGCTCGAGGAGATCAAGCGCCGCGACCCCTCGATCCCGGTGCTGGTCATTTCGGGCCACGGCAATCTCGACACTGCGGTCGCCGCGATCCGGCGCGGCGCGGTCGATTTCATCGAAAAGCCGTTCAACGCCGACCGCCTGCTGCTGATGGTTGCGCGCGCGACCGAAACCGAACGGTTGCGCCAGGAAGTAGCGTCGTTGCGCGCCGCCACCGGCCGTGACAGCGACCTGACCGGCGCCTCGACCGCGATCAACACGGTGCGCGCGACACTGAAGCGCGTGGCTGGAACGGGCAGCCGCGTGCTGATCATGGGCTCGGCTGGCGTCGGCAAGGAAGTCGCCGCACGCCTGCTGCACAGCTGGAGCCAGCGCGCGCAAGGGCCGTTCATCGTGGTGAGCGCGGCGCGCATGACCCCGGAACGCGTCGAGGAGGAGTTGTTCGGCGTCGAGGAAGCGGGCGACCTGGTACGCACCGGCCTGCTCGAACAGGCGCATGGCGGGACGCTGTTCCTCGACGAGATCGCCGACATGCCGATGGCGACCCAAGGCCGTATCCTGCGCGTGCTGACCGACCAGAGCTTCACGCGCGTCGGCGGCACGCGGACGGTCAAGGTCGACGTCCGCGTCGTCTCCGCTACCGCGCGCGACCTCCAGAGCGAGATCACCGAGGGTCGTTTCCGCGAGGATCTCTATTACCGACTCAACGTCGTTCCCGTCGCCATCCCGCCGCTCGCCGACCGCCGCGAGGACATTCCGGCGCTGGTCGAGCATTTCGTCGCGCATTACGCCACCGAGCGCCGCGTCCCGACCCCCGAGGTCGCCGACGACGCCATGGTGGCGCTGCAAAGCTACGAATGGCCGGGCAATGTCCGCCAGCTCCGCAATGTGGTCGAGCGCACGATCATCATGGCGCCGGGCGATCGCATCGGGCGCATCGACGTCGACCTGCTGCCGGCCGAGGTGCTCGGCGGTGGCGGCGACGGGGCAGGGGCCTCGGCAATGATGGGCGCCCCCTTGCGTGAAGCGCGCGAGACGTTCGAACGCGAGTATCTCAAGGTCCAGATCCGGCGCTTCTCGGGCAACATCTCGCGCACCGCGACCTTCATCGGCATGGAGCGCTCGGCACTACACCGGAAGCTCAAATTGCTCGGCATCACCGACAGCCGCGACGAGTAATCCGCACACCTGCCAGGCACCTGTCCCACGGCCGCGTTCGAGCGCGCTGGACGTGACGCCAACGCATCACTTATATAGCGGGTGGCGCGCATCGCGTGGATGCGCGCTTCAGACGCCAGAGAACGGCGCCATGCGGGTCAAGGCCCGCCAAGACCAAGGATCGCCCCATGGCCGACAAGCAGACATCGCTCCAGGACCTGTTCCTGAACGCGCTTCGCAAGTCGAAGACGCCGGTAACCATGTTCCTCGTGAAGGGCGTCAAGCTCCAGGGCATCGTCACCTGGTTCGACAATTTCTCCGTCCTGCTGCGGCGGGACGGCCAATCGCAGCTGATCTACAAGCACGCCATTTCGACGATCATGCCATCGAACCCGATCGACATCCAGGCGATCACCGATGCGGTCGGCGCCGACCAGAAGAAGTCGCCGCTGCTCCAGGAAATCTTCCTGAACGCCGTGCGCAAGTCGGAAGACAGCGTGACCATGTTCCTGGTCAACGGCGTCATGCTCCAGGGGCATATCGCCGCGTTCGACCTGTTCTGCATGCTTCTCGAGCGGGAAGGCATGGCCCAGCTGGTCTACAAGCATGCCGTGTCGACCATTCAGCCGGCGCGGCCGCTTAATCTGGCTGAAGAGTCAAACGGTTCCAGCGAAGATTGACCACAGGATTTGAACGCGATCGCGACGAGTTCGCCCGCGGTGCGCGGGCGATCGTCGTGTTGCCCGACCAGGGCAATGCCAGCCGCGATGCCGATGCCCGGCTCGAGGAAACGGCGGGGCTCGCCATGGCGATCGGCGTCGTCGTGGCCGAGAAGATCGCCTATCGCGTCCGCCAGCCGAAGCCCGCGACGCTGATCGGATCGGGCCAGGTCGAGCAGCTCGCGGCGCAGGTGGCGATGGAGGACGCGCAACTCGTCGTGTTCGACGCCGGGTTGACCCCGGTTCAGCAGCGCAACCTCGAAACCGCGCTCGGCTGCAAGGTGATCGACCGCACCGGGCTGATCCTCGAGATCTTCGGCGAGCGCGCGGCGACCGCGGAAGGGCGGTTGCAGGTCGAACTCGCGCATCTCGATTACCAGGCCGGCCGGTTGGTGCGGAGCTGGACCCATCTCGAGCGCCAGCGCGGCGGCTTCGGCTTCCTCGGCGGCCCGGGCGAAACCCAGATCGAGGCCGACCGCCGATTGATCCGCGACCGCATGGCGCGGCTGCGCAAGGAACTCGGCCAGGTCAGCCGCACGCGCGGCCTGCACCGCGACCGGCGCCAGCGCGCGCCCTGGCCGGTGATCGCGCTGGTCGGCTATACCAATGCCGGAAAGTCGACGCTTTTCAACCGGTTGACCGGCGCTGACGTCATGGCGGAAGATCTTCTGTTTGCGACGCTCGACCCGACGCTCAGGCAAATCCAGCTACCCGGCATCGACAAGGCGATCCTGTCGGACACGGTGGGGTTCGTGTCCGAACTGCCGACCCAGCTCGTCGCCGCGTTCAAGGCGACGCTGGAGGAAGTGGTGTCGGCCGACCTGCTGATCCATGTCCGCGACATCGCGCATCCCGACACCGACGCGCAGCGCGCCGATGTCGAGGCGGTGCTCCATGAGATCGGCGTGGCCGACGAGACGCCGCGGTTCGAAGCCTGGAACAAGATCGACCTGCTCGACCCCGAACAGCGCGAGGAAGCGCTGATCGACGCCGCGCGCCGCGACGACGTCGTCGCGATCTCCGCGATGAGCGGGGAAGGGGTGGAAGAACTCAAGCGCGAGGTCGCCGCCAAGCTCACTGCCGGCCACCGCCGCTACACGATCACGCTCGACGCCGCCGACGGGGCGGGGGCCGCCTGGCTCCACCAGCATGGCGAAGTGCTGGAGCAGGAGGTCGAGGGCGATCGCGCGACCTATGACGTGCGGATGGCGCCGCGCGATTATGAGCGGTTCCAGCAGCGCTGATCGCGGGGAATACGACACCTCCCCGGCGAAGGCCGGGGTCCAGTATCACGGAGACGGCGACCACCCGTCATTGAAGGCGCGTCGCGGCTGGCCCCGGCCTTCGCCGGGGAGGCGTGAGCTCTGCGAGGATGTGCCTTCCTCCGTTACCGCGTGGGCCAGTTCCAGTCCGTTCGCCGGCGCGAGATCAGGCACGCTCTTTCGCTTTCGCGGCCAACCAAAGCGCTTCCTGCTGGTCGAGGTCGCGTTCGGAGAATTTCTCGTCAGCCGCTTCCATCGCCTTGAAACGACGCTCGAACTTCGTGTTGGCGCTGCGTAGCGCAGCTTCCGGATCGACGCCCAGCTTGCGCGCCCAATTGACCATTGCGAACAACAGGTCGCCGACCTCTTCCTCGCGCTCGGCCTCGTTTGTCGCAGCCTCGACCTCGGCGATCTCCTCGTCGATCTTGGCGCGCGGACCGCTGGCGTCGGGCCAATCGAACCCGGTGCGCGCGGCGCGTTTCTGCAGCTTTTCGGCGCGGAGCAGGGCGGGGAGACTGACCGCCACGCCGTCGAGCGCGCTTTCCGCTCCCTTGGCCCCCCGCTCCGCGGCCTTGATTTGTTCCCAGAGGTGATGGCCGCCTTCGGTCGCGTCGCCGAAGATATGCGGGTGCCGGCGCTCCATCTTGTCGCAGATCGCCGCGACCACGTCCTTCAGTGCGAAATCGCCGGCTTCCTCGGCCATCCGCGCGTGGAACACGACCTGGAGCAGCAGGTCGCCGAGTTCGTCCTTGAGGTCGGCCAGATCGGCGCGCTCGATCGCGTCGGCGACCTCATAGGCTTCCTCGATCGTATACGGTGCGATCGTCGCGAAGGTCTGGACATTGTCCCATTCGCAACCGTGCAACGGATCGCGCAGCCGCGCCATGATCGTGATGAGGCGGTCGATATCGGTATCGCTCATGCAAGGGGGGCTCCCTCCCGGGTATCCGCAAGATTGATAATATACATTATGTAAAACTCATTTGTGGTCGGGGGTGAGGATCAATGTCTTCCCCTCTACCCGCCACGATTTGAGTCGAGAGAGGAAATTCATGCCCAGCACGTCCTGATCGCCGAATTCGGGCGCGACGATCGTCGGCAGGTCGGTCGCGGTGATACCGCCGATCTTGAGCGATCCGATCGTCGCCGGTCGGCCGGTCACGTCGCCATTGGCGGTACTGACGACCGCCGCGCCGCCCATCGTGTCATATTCGACCTTGGCGGCTTCCGCCGTACCGGTCGACAAGGCAGTAACAGTGGCGCCGCTGTCGACGAGCATCGTGCGTTGGACGCCGTTGACCGTGGCGCGCGCCCAGAAATGGCCGTCATCCGCCATCGGAATGCGCACCTCGCTGCCGACCACCGACTGATCGGGCCCGTAGAACAAGCTGCGCGTCCCGGAGATCAGCCACTGGTTCTGGTTGACGACCCCGACGATCAGCAGTCCGACCGCGAAGATGCCGATCCAGGCCAGCGCCATGATCGCGGTGCGACCCAACGATATCCGGCGCGCCAACAGCGCGGACAGCGGCAGCACGAGCAGCAGGACGTAGAATAGAATGTTGCCGGTCATATCGCTCATCGTCGCACCTCGAATTCGAGGCCATCATACGCCGGTTCGACGCCGGACGGGAGGTCGGCGCACAAGCCGGCATAATCCATCGACTGGTCGAGATGCGTCAGCGCCGCGCGGCCCGGCGCGAGGTCGGCGATCCACGGCAGCGCCTCGGCGAGATGCGGGTGGCTCGGGTGCGGCTCGCGGCGGAGCACGTCGACGATCCAGACGTCGAGATCCCGATACAGCGCGCGCATATCATCCGTCATGACGTTGAAATCGGTAGCATATCCGATTGCGGCGCCATCGCCTTCGAAGCGGAGGCCGGCCGAATGGATCGAACCGTGCGGCTGGTCGGTGACGGTGATCGCGATGTCGCCGACGACCAGCCAATCGGGCAATGGCTCGAACGCGACCGTCGGCGGATAACCGGCGCGGCCGGCGAAGACATAGCCGAACCGCTCCATCAGCACCGCCGCGGTCGCCGGACGCGCCAGTCCGCGTACCGGACGGCCCATCCGATGATAGAGCTGGCGCAGATCGTCGATGCCGTGGGTGTGGTCGGCATGGTCGTGCGTCCAGATCACCGCGTCGATATGTTCGACATTCGCCGCCAGCAGCTGCTCGCGCATGTCAGGCCCGGTGTCGACGAGGATGCGCGTGCTCTGCGTCTCGACCAGGATCGACACGCGCGTGCGGCGGTTCCTTGGTTCGTTGGGGTCGCAGGCGCCCCAGACGTTGCCGATCCGCGGCACCCCCGACGACGTTCCCGAGCCGAGAATTCGAACCTTCACGCGAGCGTCTTGGCGAACAGACGGTGGAAATTGACACGCGTTGCCTCGGCCAGCGCGTCGGGATCCTCGCCGCGCAATTGCGCGAGGAAGCGGCAGGTGTCGGCGACGAAGGCCGGCTCGCCGGTCTTGCCGCGGTGGGGAACGGGCGCGAGGAAGGGGGCGTCGGTTTCGATCAGCAGCCGCTCAAGCGGCAGCCGCGCCGCGGTTTCCTGCAGGTCCTTCGCGTTCTTGAACGTCACGATGCCCGAGATCGAGATGTAGAAGCCCAAGTCCATCGCCTGGTCGGCGAACGCCCCGCTCGCGGTGAAGCAATGGATGACGCCGGGATAGGCCCCCTGCTCCATCTCTTCCCTCAGGATGCGCGCGGTGTCCTCTTCGGCATCGCGCGTGTGCACCACGAGCGGCAATTGCGTCTCGCGGCACGCGGCGATGTGCGCGCGGAAACTGGCTTGCTGGCGGCCACGGTCCGAATGGTCGTAATAATAATCGAGCCCGCTCTCGCCGATTCCGACCACACGCGGATGCGCCGCGCGCTCGACCAGCTTGGCGGTGTCGATATCGGGATGCTGGTCGGCTTCGTGCGGGTGGATGCCGACGGTCGCCCAGACGTCGGGCTCGCGATCGGCGACCGCGATGACGTCATCCCATTCGCGCTCGCGCGTCGAGATGTTGAGCATCGCCACTACCCCGCCTTGCCGCGCGCGCGACAATACCTCGGCCTGCTGCTCGCCCAAGCCCTTGTAATTGAGGTGGCAATGGCTGTCGGCGAGCTTCATGCCGCCTCCGGCGCCATTTCGAGCCGCGGGAACACCCCACTCGGCGTCGGCAGCGCTGAGCCCGCCGCGATCGGCCGGTTGAGCGCGTCGAAGTCGCGAACGTCGGCCCCCTGCCCCAGCAGGTCGAGCAATTTGTCGGCGCTCTCGGGGATCGCCCAGCGCGCCATGATCGCGATCCGCCGCACCGCTTCGGCGGCGTAATAGAGGATCGTGTCGGCGCGCGCGGGGTCGGTCTTGCGCACGCTCCATGGCGCCTGGTCGGCGAAATACTGGTTGGCGTCGCGCGCCGCGGCCCAGATCGCCTCGAGCGCGGCGTGGATCGCGAGGTCGCCCATCGCGGCGTGCATCCCGGCTTCCGCCGCCTTGACGCTCTCGACCAGGGCTTCCTCCGGCGCGTCGGCGCTACCCGGCTCGGGCAGCTTGCCGTCGCAATTCTTGGCGATGATCGACAGGCAGCGCTGCGCGAGGTTGCCGAGATTGTTGGCGAGGTCGGCGTTGCACCGCGTGACGATCGCCTCCTCCGAATAGCTTCCGTCCTGCCCGAAGCTCACTTCGCGCAGCAGGAAATAGCGCAGCGGATCGACGCCGAACCGCTCGGCGAGTTCCATCGGGTCGGTGACGTTACCCAGGCTCTTCGACATCTTCTCCCCGCGGTTGAGCAGGAAGCCATGGCCGAACACCTGTTTGGGTAGCGCGATATTCGCGCTCATCAGGAAGGCCGGCCAGTAAACCGTATGGAATCGAACGATATCCTTGCCGATCAGGTGGAGATCGGCGGGCCAGTATTTACCGAGCGGACCGGTCAGGTCGGGATAGCCCACGCCGGTCAGGTAATTGGTCAGCGCATCGACCCAGACGTACATGACGTGACCATCGCTGCCCGGCACCTTGACGCCCCAGTCGAAGCTGGTGCGCGAGACCGACAGGTCGCTCAGCCCGCCCTCGACGAAGCGCAGGATCTCGTTGCGCCGCGCCTCGGGCCGGATGAAGTCGGGATTGGCGGCGTAGAAATCGAGCAGCGGCTGCTGGTATTTGCTCAGCCGGAAGAACCAGGTCTCCTCGGCGGTCCATTCGACCGGCGTGCCCTGGGGGGAGAGCTTGCCGCCTTCCCCGTCGACCAGTTCCTTCTCGTCGTAGAATGCCTCGTCGCGAACCGAATACCAGCCCTCGTAGCGATCTAGATAGAGGTCACCCGCTGCCGACATGGCTTCCCAGATCGCCTGGCTGGCGGCGTGGTGATCGGCTTCGACGGTGCGGATGAAACGGTCGTAGGAAATATTAAGGCGATCATCCATCGCCTTGAAATATCCTGACATCTCGTCGGCTAGGGCGCGCGTCTCGACACCCCGGTCGCGCGCGGTCTGGACCATCTTGAGGCCGTGTTCGTCGGTGCCCGTCTGAAACCGGACGTCGCGTCCGGCCTGGCGATGATAGCGCGCGATCGCGTCGGCCGCGATCGCCTCATAGGCATGGCCGATATGCGGGCGGCCATTGGGGTAACTGATCGCGGTGGTGATGTAATAGGGTTCGGCCATGCCCAGCCTCTAGTGCAGGTCCAGGGCGGATGGAACCTCCAGAGCGTTATCCTTCTCCCCTTGTGGGAGAAGGATAGCGGAGCTTGGCAGCTTGCCGCCTAGCGAAGCTTGGATGAGGGGAGCGGCGCAAAGCGCCGCGCGGTCGCCCCCTCACCCTCCCAACAGCCTAGCGGCTGATGGGCCCCTCCCGCGTCAGGTAAACAGCGCCCCGCGCTGTTTAGGTCATGCCGGGGGCATGACCGACCTGACGCGCCCGCAAGGGGAGAGGGACTTATCGATCAACGCCCCGCCAACCGTGCGACGATCCCGCCCATCTCGAACACCGTGCCCTGCGCATCGAGCGACAGGCCGAGCGCGCTGGCCGAGAGGTTGCGCGCGGCGTCGTGCGCGTCGAGCGCGATCCTGAGCGCTTCACCCGACCGCGTTCGCGCCTGCGCGGCGATGAAGCTGGGCGCGCTTTCGAGAAACGCCTCGTAGCGTTCCTGCGCGGCCTTGAGCGCCAGCACCCGGGCAAGTTCGACGCGGATCGCATTGCTCGGATCGCCTTGCGCCAGCTCGGCCAGCGCGCGGTCCAGCCCGCCGATGTCGAGTCCCGCCATAGCCAGCGCTTGCGACGGCGACCCCTGCCCCACCCGGATCAGTTCGTCGATTTCACCCGCGGCAATCCCGGCGTCGGTCAGAGCGACGCGCATGTCGGCATCGTCGAGCGGCTCGAAGCGCAGCATCCGGCAGCGCGAGCGGATCGTCGGCAGCAAGCGGCCGGGCGCATGGCTGATCAGCAGGAAGACCGTGCCCGCAGGCGGCTCCTCGAGGTTCTTGAGCAGCGCGTTCGAGGCACCGGGGCGTTCGAGATCGTCGGCGGTGTCGATCAGCACGACGCGCCGGTCCGAATAGGTCGGCTTCACCCCCAGGAAATGATCGAGCTCGCGGACCTGGTCGACGCGGATGCTGCGCGCGAGGCCCTGGTCGGGCTTCTTCTCGTCGCGCGGCAGGCGCTGGAGCCGCTTGAAGTCGGGGTGCGACCCCGCGTCGATCAACTGCTGCGTGCGGTCGCCCGGCGGGATCGAGAAATCGTCAGGCTGCCCGGACCCGGCCAGCAGCCGCCGCGCTGCGAGCATCGCGAATTGCGCCTTCCCGACGCCTTCGGGCCCGGCGAAGATCCAGGCATGATGCATCGACCCGCCATGCATCGCCGCGGAAAAAGCCTGCCGCGCCGATAGGTTACCGTAGAGTGGCGTCATGGCAGCAGATCGGCGATCGCGGCCTTCACGCTCACCGACACCATGTCGACATCGCCGCTCGCATCGATCAGCCGGACGCGGTCGGGCTCGGCCGCCGCAAACCGGCGGAATGCCGCTGCGACATCGTCGTGGAATGCCCGCTCGCGCGCGGCGAAGCGGTCCGCCGCAGCGCCGTCACGTGCCGCCGCGCGCTCCGCCCCGATCTCGGGCGGGACCTCGAGCACCAGCGTTCGGTCGGGGAGCAAGCCGCGCGACCCGAAGCCGTGCAGCGCGAGCACCGCGGCATCGTCGATCCCGCCCGCCACACCCTGATAGGCGCGCGACGAATCGATGAAGCGGTCGCTCACCACCCAGGTGCCGATGCCCAATGCCGGCTGGATGACCTTTTCGACATGGTCGGCGCGGGCCGCGGCGAACAGCAGCGCCTCGGTATGCGAGCTCCAGCGCTTGACCTCGCCGTGCATCAGCAGGTCGCGGATCGCTTCCGCGCCCTCGCTGCCGCCGGGCTCGCGCGTGACGATGACGTCCAGCCCCTTGGCGCGCAGTTCGTCGGCGAGGCGGCGGACCTGGGTCGACTTGCCCGCGCCCTCGCCGCCCTCGATCGAGAGGAACCTGCCGCGCGCCATCGCTGGATCAGCCGCCGAACAGCTGCATCAGCCCGGCCCAGGCGCGCCCGAAGAAGCCCGCCGGGCCGACATCCTTGTCGGCGACGAGCGGGAAGCGCTGGTCGGGCATGCCGGGCGAGGTGACGATCAGGTCGGCGACATGGTCGCCCGCCTTGATCGGCGCCTTGAGCGGACCGTCATAGACGACCTTGGCGTTCGAATTGGGCGCGGTGCCCGACGGCACGGTCATGGCGAGGTTGTCGGCGGCGACCAGCCCGACGGTGCTCGACGAGCCGAGCTGGACCTCGGCGGTCGCGACCTGCTTGCCCTTGGCAACGATCGGGTGCGACTGCCAGGCGCGGAAGCCCCAGTTCATGAACTTGACCGATTCTTCCTTGCGCTGGTTGTAGGTCGTGAACCCGGCCACCACCATGACCAGCCGCCGGCCATTCTGCATCGCCGATCCGACGAAGCTATAACCGGCTTCCTCGGTATGGCCGGTCTTGAGTCCGTCCGCGCCGGCGACGACGCCGAGCAGCGGATCGCGATTGGCCTGATCGATCACGCTGCCGTTCATCTGGGTGCCCCAGGTGAAATTGGGCAGCGCGTAATAGCGTTTGTAGAGATCGGGGAAGTCGCGGATCGTCGCCTCGGCCAGCTTGGCGAGGTCGCGCGCGGTGACATAGGTCACGCCATTGTCGGGCCAGCCGTTCGACGTGCCGAAATGGCTGTTGGTCAGGCCGAGCTTCTTGGCCGCCTCGTTCATGCGGTCGGTGAACGCCTGCTCGGTCCCCGACACGCCCTCGGCCAGCACGACGCAGGCGTCGTTGCCCGACAGAGTGACGATGCCCTTGAGCAGATTGTCGACGCTGACGCTTTCATCGGCCTTGAGGAACATGGTCGAACCCTGGCTGTGCCACTTCTTCCAGGTCTCGGGACTCATCGTGAATTGCTGATCGGCCTTGAGCTGGCCCTTCTTGATCATGTCGAACACGACATAGACCGTCATCATCTTCGCCGTGGAGGCCGGCGGCATGCGGTGATCCGGATCCTTCGAATAGAGCACCGCGTCGGACGACAGGTCGACCATATAGGCGACCGGCGCGGGCGTATCGAAGGTCGGTGCCGCGGCGGTCGCCGGCATCGCGGCAAGGACCAGAGCGGAGGCCGTGCTCAGGTGGATCAGCTTGGGCATATGTTTCATGGCAGGGACAGTCCGTTACAGGTCGATACGCTGGGTGGGTCGATCAGTCCTCGCGGACGACACGAGCATCGCCATAGCCGCGCGCGGCAGCGCCGTCACGTGCCTGGCGCGCCTGATTTTGCGTGGCATAGGGGCCGAGGCGCACGCGCCACAGCGAGTTTACGGCGATCGTCTGGCCGCCGAGGCTCCTGGCGAGCGCCGCGGCGCGCGGCTGGCTCGAGAAAGCCGCGACTTGGACGTAGAATCCGCCGGCGACGAGCTTGGTGCCCGGTGTCGGTTTCTTGATCGGCGTGCGGATGACTTGCGGCTCTGGCGCGGCGCGGACGGCTGGCGGCCGAGAAGGCGCCGCTGCAGGGCTTGCGGACAGCATTGGTGCTCCGCTCAATCGCTGGCGGAGGCCGGCCAGCAGCGCCGGCGGCGTGTCGAGCCGGGGCGTGCCGGGCTGTCTCGCGCGCAAGGCCTGGAGGTCGGGCGGGCTCGGGCTGACGGCGCGGACGCGCACCGGTTGGCGGCCCGAGATCCCCAACGCCTGGGCGGCGCCATGCGACAGATCGATCAGGAGGTTGCCCTGACGCGGCCCGCGATCGTTGACCTGGACCAGGATGGTGCGGCCGGTGTCGAGCGCCGTGACCTCGACATAGGAGCCGAGCGGCAGCGTCCGATGCGCTGCGGTGAAGCCCTTGGGGTCGAACGACGTGCCCGACGCGGTGCGGCCGCCGGCCAGTTCGTTGCCGTACCAGGTGGCATAGCCGACCTCGTCATAGCGCGAGGCGCCGCGACCCGAGGTCGCGCTCGGGCCGTCCGAGGGTGGCGGTCCGGCATCGAGCTCACCCGCTGCGAGCGGTGCGGTTTGCCTTGGCGCCGCATTTACCGGCGGCGGCACATCCTGTGGAGCGGACGGTGGATAGGCCTGTGGATAACCGAGCCGTGGCGCATCGCCATAGGTCGGATCGGCCAACCGTGGTCCGTCGCGATAGCCCCCGCCCCCTGCGCATCCCGTCAGGACCAGGCATGCCCCCAGCCCGAGCGCGAGCCCCCTGTTATTCAACCGCATCCGCCAGCAACCCCACGCTCAAGGCATAAAAATTCGAACAATTGTAATCCAGGATGACGCGGTAATTGCCGGTCAGCAGATACGCCGTCTTGCCCGGCCCGTCGGGCTCGATCAGCGTCGCCTGGACGTTGTTCGCCGGCCACGCCTTCGACTGCGGCACGATGCCCAGCGCGCGCCATTCGGCGATCGTGCGCCACGCGCTCATCCGCGCAAAGACGCGCGGGCAGCGCGGCGAGATCAATTTGTTGGTGACGCCCGACCGGTCGAACGTCGCCGGAACCGTCACCGCGAGCCCCCAGGGCTGCCCCCGGCGCCAGCCGGCATTGTAGAAATAATTGCCGATCGAGGCGAGCGTATCGGCATCGCTGTTCCAGATGTCGGCGCGGCCGTCGCCATCGCCGTCGCGCGCCATGCGGAGATAGACCGAAGGGAGGAATTGCGGCCCGCCCATGGCTCCTGCCCAGCTCCCGACCAACTGGCTGCGCGGCACGCCACGGTCGACCATCTTCATCGCGGCGATGAGCTCACCCTCGAACAACGAGCGCCGCCTGCCGTCATAGGCAAGCGTCGCCAGTGCGCGCGGCAGGTCGAAATTGCCCATGATCCGGCCGTAATTGGTCTCGTGTCCCCAGATTGCGACCATGATCGATTCGGGGACGCCCGTTTCGGCCTCGATCCGCTGCAAGCGCGGGCGCTGCGCCAGATATTTGGTCCGCCCCTGGTCGATTCGGGCGGTATCGACATGCGCGCGCAGATAGGGGGCGAACGGCGGGCTGGCGTTGCTGGTCGGGTTCGCCGGGTTGCCGCCGGGCTGGGCATGGTCGAGGTCGACGACGCGCTGATTATAGGTGAGGCCCGCCAGAACCTGATCTGCGGCCGACGGCTTCACGCCCTGCGCGATGGCGCGCCCGCGGACGCCTTGGAGATAAGATTGGAAGGCCGAATCGTCCTGGGCGCGGGCTGCGGTCACCGTCAGCCAAAGACCGGCGACAAGCGCTCCCGCCGCCACCATTCCGTCGATCAGACCTTGTCCCCGCATCGGCGGACCGTGCCACAGCCGATGGAAAAGGTGAATCCCCCATCGTCGCGCGACTTGCACAAACTGCCGCCCTTGCGCAAAGCGGCGCTCGCGCGGAGAGGTGGCCGAGTGGTTTAAGGCAGCGGTCTTGAAAACCGCCGTAGGTGGAAGCCTACCGTGGGTTCGAATCCCACCCTCTCCGCCAATGCATCCCAGCGAATGAGGGCCTTTCCGTCGCGGCGCCGTCGCCAACGGGATTAAGGGTGGGCGGGCGATGCCGCATCACGCCGGGAGGACACTTCTTTCGCACATCGATGCGCTCTGGTGCACATTCCCCGCGTCCCGGGCGTATCGTCCGCTGCCGGAAGAGCAGAATTATCGGCGCACCGTGCATCGTGGCCCGTGCCGACGGGCGGGGATGTATCGCACGCCTTCACCGGTGTCGGCTTGACCGCGGCGACCTGGCCGACTGGCATCTGTGTCAGGCCCAGCCCCACCGTCGCGCCCGCCAGCAGCCCGATTCCGCCGAACATGCCATAGCGACGCAGCACCGTCGGCTTGCGTGCCGGAGGATGAAAGAGCGAGACACCGGGTTGTCGACGCATGGGATCTCCCGGGCACTATTTCCCAGAATTTCGCCGATGCGTCCACCGTCAGGCTGGTGGCCCTCCTACCTGTTCCGCCAGATGCTTCAGATCGTGCCGACCTCGACCAGCGCATCGAACACATGGTCGGGCAGCGCGCGATGGAATTGGCAGCCGGCCTGGAAGTCGTCGGCCCAACGCACGGTCGCGGCGACCTGGCCGGCGCCCGGCAAGGTCAGCCAGATCACGCTGTCCTTCTTCAACGCCGAATAGGTCGAGATTCGGGCGCCTTCGGGCGACAAGTCGGTGATGCGGCAAAGCGTGCGGTCGAGCCCGCCCCGGCCGAGCTTGGCGTCGAGCGACACGGGCGCGCGCGGGGATTGCCGGCGGTTCATCACCGCGGGCTCGAACTCTGCCGAAATATTGATCTGCCTGGCTTCCATGGCGCAAAGCCTAGGCATGCGATGCCTAAGACTGCGTTAAGGACAAAATACCTTTCGCAGATACACGAACGCCGCGCTCCCCGGGGGAACGCGGCGTCGGATAACAAGGATGCCGCCGGAGCGGCGCCGGTTACTTCTTGGTGAGCGACAGCCCGCCGAAGCGCTTGTTGAAGCGCGCTACCTGACCGCCCGCGTCGAGCATCTGGCCGCGACCGCCGGTCCAGGCCGGGTGCGACAGCGGGTCGATTTCCAAGGTCATCGTGTCGCCTTCCTTGCCCCAGGTGGAGCGCGTTTCGTACACGGTGCCGTCGGTCATCTGGACCTTGATCATGTGGTAGTCGGGATGGGTGTCTTTCTTCACGTCACGAATTCCTTTTGGAAAGCCGCCGGTTTCCGACCGGCAGCGAAGGCGCGGCGCCTAGCAGAGGGTGGCGGCAAGCGCAACCTGCGCGCCGCGGATCAGGCCGAGGGCGGATCCGCGATCATCGCGGTGAAGTTCGCCTGGGCAGCAAGCTGGCCGTCGATCAGCGCACGGCCCGCGAACTTGCAGACCGACGCACGCTTCTGGACGAACTCGACTTCGAGCCGGAGCAGGACACCGGGCTCCACCGGTTTCCGGAACTTCGCCTCGTCGATCGCCATGAAATAGACGAGCTTGCCCGAGCCGGCGAGGCCGAGGCTTTCGACCGCGAGCACGCCGGCGGCCTGCGCCAGCGCCTCGACGATCAGTACGCCGGGCATGATCGGCCGGCCGGGGAAATGCCCCTGGAAGAACCCCTCGTTGATCGTCACCGCCTTGATCGCCGCGATCGACCGGTCGGGGATCAGTTCCTCGACGCGGTCGACCAACAGCATGGGGTAGCGGTGCGGCAGCGCCGCCATCACCCGCCCGATATCGAGCGGACCGATGGAGGCGGCTGCCGGTGCCGCGTCGCTCACCGGCCGGACGGCTTCTTGCCGGGCGTCGGTGCCGGGGTAACCGGCGTGCCGGTCGCCGGGCGCGGCGCATTGGCGGCGGCGACCGCCATCTGGTACTGCTGGTACTGCTGCAGCTGTTGCAGAAGCTGGACTGTGCCGCGGTTGGGCTGCCAGCCGGCCGGCGGGGTGATCGACACCGAGGGAACCGACGCGTCGAGCGCCGCGGTCAGTGCGCTGGTGACGTCGGCGGCGTTGGGCGCGTAGACGACCGAATCGGGGGAGAGGATGAAGCTGATCTTGCGGTCGGCGACCACCTTGTCGCGGGCCGCGTCATATTTCGACGCGATCTGCTCGACGGCATAGGCCTCGGCCAGGATCGCGGGCTGCTGGAAGGCCTGAGCCTCGCGGTCGAGCTGATCCAGCTGCGCGAGCACCGGGCTCTTGGCCGCCGCGGCCGCCTGCAATTCGCTGTCGTCGACATTCTTGTCGCCGTTCTTGTCGAGCTGGGCGAGCAGCGGCTGCTTGGCCTTGAGCTTGGCGTCGGCCTGATCCAGCGACGACTTGTACATCGTCTGAACCTGGTTGACGGCGGAGGCGAACGCCTTCGAATTGCCGAGCGCCACGACGCCGTTGGCGGTCGCGATGCCGGCGACCTGAGCGCTGGCCTGCCCGGCGCTGAACAGCGCCACGGGCGCCGTGAACAGCGCAATAACGAGATGCTTCTTCATCAGAATTGAGTCCCTACGTTGAATGTTACGAGTTTGGTATCGTCGCCCGGCGAGTGGAGCAGCGCCTTGGCGATATCGATGCGAAGTGGCCCGAAGGGCGAGTTCCAGTTGACGCCGAAGCCGATCGAGACACGCGGCCGCGGTGTGTCGCCCAGGAACTGTTCTTTGAACGGTGCGATGGGATTGGTCGCTAGGGTATTGTTGTTAGTCCCCACGCACGCGCCGCTGGAGTTCTTGATTCCCTGAGCACAAGGAGTCGTCAATATTGCTCCGGTGCTATCCGTGTAAGTATATTGCAATGCCCCCGAACTGTCGCGGACCGGCTGGAGATATTGTTGCACGATTCCGTTCGCCACCGGGAAACAGCCAGTAGCGGTCGGGTCTGAATTCTTGGTGTTCGCAATCAGCGGGCAGCTGTCGAGCGTCGTGGGCGGTTTCGTCACCCCCCACACCGCGCCGACGTCGACGAAGAAGGATGGGCGCAGCCCGAGCTCTCGGATGCCGCCGGACAATGGCGGCTCCAGTTCGAAGCGGACAAGATAATATGCACGTCCGCCCAGCGCGTCGTCGGTCCAGTTATTGCGATCCGGATCGAGCTTCTGGGTGGGGTTACCTTGCGCGTCGGTGCCACTGATATAGCCTTGACGGATGACGCGCGGTCCGACGCCGCGAATGTCGAAGCCGCGGATCTGCGGCTCGCCCAGGTAGAACCGGTCGGTGATCCGCACCTTGTCGATGCCCGCGCCGCGACTTTGCTCGAGGCTGGCGATGTAACCTGCTTCGCCGTTGATCGAGAAGATCCAGTTATGGCCGAGGTTCATGTACTTGGACGCTTCGATCCGCTGCCGGACATAACGCACATCGCCGCCGAGCCCGGCAAAATCCTGACTAATGACCAGCTTCTTGCCGGCGGTCGGCCGGAGGCGGCTGTTCAGGCTGTCATAGACCAGTGAATAACCAACCACCGACGACAAACGATTCCCGATGGCGTCGCACAGATAGCGACCGGCCTTGAGCGGGTCGCAGCTGAAGGTCCCGTTGACGCTCGAATAGTACGTTGCCTCATCGAGGCCGACCTGATCGTAGGTCAGGCCGTAGCGGCCCGACACCGACCAATATTCGGTGATCGGCACGCCGGTGCGGACCTGGAAGCCGGTCGAGACCTGCGAATAGGTCGTCTGGCGCTGGTCGCCCAGATAGTTGAACGAATTGTAGTCGCGGCGGAAAAGGTCGACGCCGACCGCGATATTCTTGTTGAACAGATACGGCTCGGTGAAGCCCAACGAGACCGATTTGGAATAGACCGACCAGTCGGCGTTGGCGCGCAGTTCCTGCCCCTTGCCGCGGAAATTGCGCTGCGTGATGCCGGCCTGGATGATGAACCGCTCGAGGCTCGAATAGCCCGCCGACAGCGACAATTCGCCGGTCGCCTTTTCCTCGACGTTGGCGTTGAGCACGACGCGGTCCGGTGCCGAGCCTTGCTCCTGCTTGATCTCGAACTTGTCCTGGAAGAAGCCCAGGCTGTTGATGCGGTCCTGCGACCGCTTGACCTGGAAGCTGTTGAAGGCGTCGCCCTCGGCCAGACGGATCTCGCGCCGGACGACCTTGTCCTGGGTGTTGCGGTTGCCGGTGATGTCGATCTTCTCGATGTACGAGCGCTTGGCTTCCGCGATGTGGAAGTTGATCGACATCGTCAGCTTGTCGTGGTCAGCGTTGAACTCGGGGTTCACGTCGGTGAACGCATAGCCGAACAGACCGGCGGTCTGGTTCAGATTGTCGACCGAATCCTCGACCTTCTTGGCGTTGTACCAATCGCCCTTGTTGATCCCCAGACCCTTGGCCAGCCGGGTGTTGTCGAAATCGCGAATGTCGCTGTCGACCGTGACGTCGCCGAACTTGTAGCGCGGGCCTTCCTCCACCACGTAGGTGATGATGAAGTCCTTCTTGTCCGGGGTCAGCTCGGCGACTGCCGAGGTGACGCGGAAATCGGCATAGCCCTGGGTCAGGTAGAACTGGCGCAGCTTCTGTTGGTCATAGGCCAGCCGGTCCTGATCGTAGGACGTGTTGGACGACATGAAGCGCGTGATGCGGGCCTGCTTGGTGACCATCTGTTCGCGCAGCTTGCCGTCCGAGAAGACGTTGTTGCCGATGATGTTGATCGCGCGGACCTTGCTCTTCGGGCCCTCGTCGATCTCGAACACGACGTCGACGCGGTTCTGGTCGAGGCTGACCATCTTCGGGTCGATCCGCGCCGCGAAGCGGCCCTGTCGGCGGTAGAGTTCGACGATCCGCGCGACATCCTGGCGCACCGCGGTGCGGGTGAAGATCTGGCGCGGCGCGAGCTTGATTTCCTTGGTGATCTTGTCCGATTTGAGGGTCTTGTTGCCCTCCAGGATCACGCGATTGATGATCGGATTCTCGCGGATGCGGATCGCAATCTCACCGGTCTCGGCGCCGGCGATCGACACGTCCGCGAACAGGTCGCTCGCATACAGGTCGCGAATGGCCTGATCGAGCGTCTCGTTGGTATAGACCTGGCCGACACGCAGCTTGATGTAGGACAGCACCGTTTCGGGCTCGATACGCTGCGACCCTTCGACGCGCAGCGACCGGATCAGTTTTTGCGGAGCAACCGCGGGCGTAGCGGCCGGCGCGGAAGGCGCCGCCTGCGGTGCGGCGGTGGTTGCAGCCGGAGCGGGCGCTGCGGCGGCAGGCGCGGTCTGAGCGTAGCTGGCCACCGGAATCCCCGAGAGGATGGTCCCCGTGAGCAACACCGACACGGCGCGCGTACCGAACTTCGAAGCCTTGATAACTTTCACTATTCCACCCCAGCCGGAGATATTTGCCGTTGCGTGATAACGGGCGCGCCCGCCCTGCCCTAACCGCCTCAGCCGATCAACCCGGAGAGATGCTGCCAAAGCCCCACCTTGTCCAAGTCGTTGAAGGTCACGACCAGGAACAACAGCAGGATAGCCGCCAACCCACCACGATAGGCCCATTCCTGGATCGCCGGCGTCACCGGACGCCGCCGCACCGCCTCGATGGCGTAGAACAGCAAATGTCCTCCGTCGAGCATGGGGACTGGCAAGAGATTGATGAACCCCAAATTAATCGAGATGATGGCGACCAGCCAAATGAAGTCCGGCCAACCCATGCTGAGCTGCTCGCCGGAAAATTTCACCATGCCGACGACGCCGGACATGTCCTTGACTGGACGCCGACCGGTGATCAGCTGACCCAACCCCTGGCCGGTTTGCTGGACGATCGCCGAAAGCTCGTGAAAAGCGACGCCGGGCGCCTCCAGCAAATCGACCGATACGAACACCGGCTGGGCGGCGCGAATGCCGAGCATGCCGACATCGCCCTCGTTGCCGAACTTGTCCTTGACGTGGTGCTTGCCGATCACGGTGTCGCTGGCCATGGCGACGCCGTTACGCACGAAGTCGATCGTGACCGGCTCGCCGGCGCGGAGCCGGACATAATAGGCCAGGTCTTCGAACGTCCCGACCGAGCGGCCACCGAGCGCGGTAATGCGGTCGCCGACCTTCAGACCCGCGTTCGCGGCCGCGCTTCCCGTTTCGATGCCCGCAACCGTGGTCGGCGTACGATTGTCGCCATATACCAGCGCAAACCCCATCAGGATCAGGAAAGCGAGGAAGAAATTGGTCAGTGGCCCGGCCAGCACGACGATCGCGCGCTGCCACAAGGGCTTGGCCTGGAAGGTGCGCGCACGTTCGGCGGGCGGCAGCGCGAGCCATTCGGGGTCGGGCTGGCTCGCCGGATTCATGTCGCCGGCGAAGCGCACGTACCCTCCCAGCGGAATCCAGCTGAGCTTCCAGCGCGTGCCGCGCTTGTCGGTCCAGCCGGTTACCTCGCGGCCGAAGCCGATCGAAAACACGTCGGACTTGATCCCGAACAGCCGCGCAGCAAGGTAATGGCCGAGTTCGTGAAAGAACACGAGCGGCCCGAGCAACAGCGCGAAGCCGATCACGTACAGGACAAGGCTGGGGCTCTGCATCAGGTCACGCAATCCTCTACACGCTCGCCCGCGATGGTACGCGCTTCGCCGTCAATGACCAGTACGTCGTCGAGCGTCTCGGGCGCGGGCGGGTCGTAGCGGTCGAGCGTATCGGCGACGATTGCGGCAATTTCGAGGAACCCGATGCGCCGCGCCAGGAACGCCGCCACCGCGACCTCGTTCGCCGCGTTGAGGATCGCCGGGCGGCCGCCGCCGGCGTCGAGCGCGCGCCGCGCCAACGCCAGCGCCGGGAAACGTTGCTCGTCGGGGGCTTCGAAATCGAGCCGGCCGATCGCCACCAGGTCGAGCGGCGCCATCGGCGTCGCCATCCGCTCGGGCCAGGCGAGGCAATAGGCGATCGGCGTGCGCATGTCGGCCGGGCCGAGCTGCGCCAGGACCGAGCCGTCAGCATATTCGACCAGCGAATGAACCAGCGACTGGCGATGGACGATGATCTCGATCGCCGACGGATCGACGGGGAACAGCCGGGCCGCTTCGATCAACTCGAGGCCCTTGTTCATCATCGTCGCCGAATCGATCGAGATCTTGGCGCCCATCGACCAATTAGGGTGCGCTACCGCCTGTTCGGGCGTCACGCCGCGCATCCGCTCGAGGCTCCAGTCGCGGAACGGCCCCCCGCTCGCGGTCAGGATGATCCGGCGGACATGCTTCGCCTGGCGCGTGTCGAAGCATTGGAAGATCGCATTGTGCTCGGAATCGGCTGGCAACAACGTCGCGCCATGGCGCCTTGCTGCGTCGATGACGACCTCGCCTGCCGATACCAGCGGTTCCTTGTTGGCGATCACCACCGTCCCACCCTGCTCGACCGCGGCCATCACCGGGCGGAGGCCGGCGCAGCCGACGATAGCGCCGACCGTCAGGTCGGCGCCCGAACGTGCCGCGTCGCACACCGCCCGCGGACCGCCGGCGACCTCGATGCCGGTGCCGGCCAGCGCCTCGCGCAATGCGGGCAGGCAGCTTTCGTCGGCGACCACCGCGAGTTCGGCTCGGGTGCGCCGTGCCGCCGCGGCGAGCTTGGCGACGTCGCAATTCGCGGTCAGCGCCTTGACCTTGAACCGGCCGGGTTCGCGCTCGATCAGATCAAGCGTCGAACTGCCGACCGACCCGGTCGCGCCGAGGATGCTGACGGTCTTCACGGGCGCCAAGCGTAGAGCAGCGGAACGACGACGACCAGGCACGCGGCGACCGGTGCCACCGGTACCAGCCCATCGAGCCGGTCGAGCACGCCGCCATGGCCGGGAAACAAGGTGCCGCTGTCCTTCATCCCGGCGCGGCGCTTGAGCCAGCTTTCGAACAGGTCGCCCCCTTGCGCGATCACCGCGAGGACAGGGGTCGCGAGCGTCAGTCGCAATGCCAGGCCGTACTGCCAGTGCAGGACCCAGGCGAACACGGTGGCAAGCACCACGCCGCCGATCAGGCCGGCCCAGGTCTTGTTGGGGCTGACCGCCGGGGCGAGCTTGGGGCCACCGATCTTGCGACCCGCGAAATAGGCGCCGATGTCGCACATCCAGACCAGCGCCAGCGTCCAGAGCGTATAGATCAGCCCGAATTCCTCATTCTCGCGAATGACCAGCAGCGCGAGCACCGGCAGTCCGACATAGAGCATGCCGAAACCGAGTGCGCGAGGCTTGAACACAGCAGCAACGAACACGGCGGTTGCCCCGACAATCCCCAGCGCGAACCAGCCGGGGCCCCAGGTGGCCGGCGACATCACCGTCAACGGCACCACCAGGGCCAGCATCGCCCCGCGTTTGTCGCGCGCGGTCGATCCTATCAGGTCTGCCCATTCGGCGATCATCACCATCGCCATCGCCGACACGACCAGCCAGAAGGTCCAGCCGCCGAGCACGATGGCCGCCAGCGCGAGCGCCATGAGCCCCAGCCCCACGGCCGCGCGAACCAGCAATTCGGGCGGGCGCTTCGGCGGGCGCGCGGGACGGTCGGTCACAGGCCCCCGAAACGGCGTTGGCGGCGTCCGAACGCGGCGACCGCTTCGCTCAGCGTCTCGGCGTCGAAATCGGGCCAAAGCGTGTCGACGAACAGGAGTTCGGCATAGGCAGCCTGCCACAACAGGAAATTCGACAGGCGCTGCTCGCCCGAGGTGCGGATCAGGAGATCGAGCGGCGGCAAATCGTGCGTGTCGAGCAGTCTCTCGATCGCTGGCGCGCCGATGTCCTCGATCGCCATCTCGCCATCGCGGACACGGCGTGCGAGTTCACGGGTGGCGCCGACGAGTTCGGCCTGCGACCCGTAATTGAGCGCGATCGCCAAGAGCGGACCGGTATTGCCCGCGGTCCGCGCCACGGCATTGTCGATCATCGTCACGAGATCGGCCGAAAAACGGCGATAATCGCCGATGATCTTGAGCCGGACATTCTCCCGGACCAGTTCGTCGAGATCGCTGCGGATGAAATGGCGCAGCAACCCCATGAGGTCGCCGACCTCTTCCTCGGGCCTGCGCCAATTCTCGGACGAAAAGGCGTAGAGCGTCATCGCCTCGATCCCCATCGCGCGCCCGGCGCGGGTGACCTTGCGGACGGCTTCGACGCCCATCTTGTGCCCGGCGAGGCGCGGCAGATGCCGCTTCTTCGCCCAGCGGCCGTTGCCGTCCATGATGATCGCGACATGGCGCGGCAAGGCGATACCGCCCGCGCTCTCTTCGATCGGTGCGACCGCTGCCATTATGCGCGCGCCCCTAAACCCCCGTTCGTGCCGAACCTGACGAGGCACGTGCGGCAGGCACGCCCTTCGACCAGTTCAGCGCGAACGGAGCAATATGTGCGCCTCAGGCTCACTGCCCCAGGATTTCCTTTTCCTTGCCGGCGGCGGCGGCATCGATGTCGGCGATCGTGCTGTCGGTCAGCTTCTGCACCTCGGTCTCGTGGCGCTTGCGCTCGTCTTCCGAGAAAACGCCCTTCTTCTCGTCGGTCTTGAGCGAATCCATCCCGTCGCGACGCACGTTGCGCGCCGCGATCCGCGCCTTCTCGGCATATTGCCCGGCGAGCTTGGCGAGCTCCTTGCGGCGTTCCTCGGTCAGATCGGGGATCGGCAGGCGCAACGTATTGCCGTCGTTGATCGGGTTGAGCCCGAGCCCCGCCGATCGGATCGCCTTTTCGACGGGGCCGATGTTGGACTTGTCCCAGACCTGGACCGACAGCATGCGCGGCTCGGGCGCGGATACGGTCGCGACCTGGTTGAGCGGCATGTGGGCGCCATAGACCTCCACCGTCACCGGATCGAGCAACGCGGTCGAGGCGCGCCCGGTGCGCAGCCCGCCGAGATCGTGCTTCAGCGCTTCGACCGCACCGGCCATGCGCCGTTCGAGATCGGCCTTGTCGTAAACGGCCATGTCTTATCCTTCCTTCTGAACCACGGTCGAGACGCCCTCTCCGCGCAGCACCGAGGCGAGATTGCCCGGCTCGCGGATGTTGAACACCACGATCGGAATGTCATTGTCACGGCACAGCGCGATCGCGCTGGCGTCCATGACCTTAAGATTGTCTGCCAGAACCGTGTCGTAACTCACGGTTTCATAGCGCTTTGCATTCGAATCCTTCTTCGGGTCGGCGTCGTAGACGCCGTCGACCGAAGTGCCCTTGAACAAGGCGTCGCACTTCATCTCGGCGGCGCGCAGCGCGGCGCCGCTGTCGGTGGTGAAGAAGGGGGAGCCGACGCCCGCTGCGAAGATCACCACCCGCCCCTTTTCGAGGTGCCGGACCGCGCGGCGGCGGATGAAGGGTTCGCACACTGACTGCATCGGGATCGCCGATTGGACGCGGGTGTCGACGCCGACCTGCTCGAGCGCGTTCTGCACGGCGAGCGCATTCATCACCGTCGCCAGCATGCCCATGTAATCGGCGGTGGCGCGCTCGATTCCCTTGGCGGCGGCCGACAGGCCGCGGAAGATGTTGCCGCCGCCGACCACGACGCAGAGTTCGTGCCCGGCTTCCTTCGCGTCCTTGATCTCGCCGGCGACGCGCGCCGTCACCGTCGGGTCGATCGCCAATCCCCCCCCATTCTCACTGGCGCCCATCAGGACCTCGCCCGAGAGTTTCAGGAGGATACGTTTATAGGCGGGGCTGGACATCGATACCTGCAGGTCGTGAAGTGGCGCGGACCTTAGGGGCGTCATGTCCCGAAGCCAAGCCGTTAGCGGATACGAAAAAGGGCCGCGCCTCGCGACGCGGCCCCGTTTTTCGTCGGTACGTCGGATCAGGCCGGCTGCGGAACGCCCGAAGCGGCTGCGACTTCCGCCGCGAAGTCCGATTCTTCCTTCTCGATGCCTTCGCCGAGCTGGAAGCGGACATAGTCCTTCAGCGCGATCGGCGACCCGGCTTCCTTGGCCGCGGCGGCGACCACGTCGGAGATCTTGGTCTTGCCGTCCATCACGAACAGCTGGCTGACCAGGGCGTTCTCCTTGCGGTACTTGGCGATCGCGCCGTCCACCATCTTGGCGACGATATCTGCGGGCTTGCCGCTCTCCGACGCCTTTTCCTGGGCGATCGCGCGCTCGCGCTCGATCACGGCGGCGTCGAGGTCTTCCTCGTTCAGCGCCAGCGGGAACGCCGCGGCGATGTGCATCGCGAGCTGCTTGCCGAGCGCTTCGAGCTTGTCGGCCGGAGCCTCGCTCTCGAGCGCGACGAGCACGCCGATCTTGCCCAGGCCCTGCACCTGCTGGTTGTGGACATAGGGCACGACCGCGCCCTTCGACACTTCGAGGCGCTTGGCGCGGCGCAGCGTCTGGTTCTCGCCGATCGTCGCGATGTTGTTGGTCAGCACTTCCTCGACGGTCTTTTCGCCGAGCGCCGCCGCCTTGATCGTCGCCAGATCGTCGCCCAGCTCGAGCGCGACCGAGGTCACGTCGCGGACGAAGGTCTGGAACTGGTCGTTCTTGGCGACGAAGTCGGTTTCCGAATTGACCTCGACCGCAGCGCCCTTGGTGCCCGACACCTCGACGCCGACCAGACCCTCGGCCGCGGTGCGGCTCGACTTCTTGGCGGCGGCCGCGAGACCCTTGGTGCGCAGCCAGTCCATTGCGGCGTCCATGTCGCCATTGGCCTCGTTCAGCGCCTTCTTGCAGTCCATCATGCCCGCGCCGCTCTTCTCGCGCAGGTCCTTGACCATTGCTGCCGTGATATCGGCCATGTCTTCAGTCCTTCTAGTCAGAATATGGTTGCGGGCGAGGCGGGGCTTGGTCGCCCTACCCCGCCCGCATGACGGTTCGGCGACGGTGTTACGCGTCGATCTGGCGCTCGGCCTCGGCGGCCATGTCGGCCTGCTGGGCTTCGTCGGCAACCACCGGCTCGGCGTTCAGCGCTTGCTCGACGGGCGCTTCGACCTGAGCACCCAGGTCGACACCCGAATTGGCCTGGCGCTGCTGGCCGCCACGGGTCGCGGCGATCGCCACGGCTTCGCAATAGAGGCGGATCGCGCGGGCGGCGTCGTCATTGGCCGGGACCGGGAACGCGATGCCGTCGGGCGAGACGTTCGAATCGAGGATCGCCACGACCGGGATACCCAGCGTGTTGGCTTCCTTGATCGCCAGCTCTTCCTTGTTGGCATCGATCACGAACATCACGTCGGGAACGCCACCCATGTCGCGGATGCCACCGAGCGACAGCTCGAGCTTGTCCTTCTCACGGGTCAGCTGCAGCACTTCCTTCTTGGTCAGGCCGTGCGTGTCGCCCGAGAGTTGCTCTTCGAGCGCCTTGAGGCGCTTGATCGAGTTCGAGATCGTCTTCCAGTTGGTGAGCATGCCGCCCAGCCAGCGGTGGTTGACGAAATGCTGGCCCGCCTTGCGCGCGGCCTCGGCAATCGGATCCTGCGCCTGGCGCTTGGTGCCGACGAACAGCACCTTGCCGCCCGACGCGACCGACGAGCTGACGAATTCGAGCGCGCGCGCGAACAGCGGCACGGTCTGCGACAGGTCGATGATGTGGACGCCGTTGCGATCGCCGAACAGATACGGCTTCATCTTCGGGTTCCAGCGGTGGGTCTGGTGGCCGAAATGCGCGCCCGTTTCGAGCAATTGCTGCATGGTGACGACAGGTGCCGCCATAGGGATAACTCCTTCCGGTTGAGCCTCTGGGAAGCGGGAACCGAAGACCTGTTCATCCCAGCGCCGATCGTGGCGGGGCAGGCTCGGCACCGGGTTATGATGCTTCCCATGCGGGTTTGAGGCGCGCGCCCTAGTCCAAAGCGCGGCGAAAGGCAAGTGTGGTGCGAGCGGCTGGAAGCAAGCGGCTCGTCATGGCATATCCGAAGGATGTTCCGCATCCTCGGGTGGATCCTCGCCGCGTTCGCGCTCCTGCTGACATTCGGTGCCGTGGCCGAACTCTACGCGCTCGAGCAGATAGCGGCCGATTCCGGAGGCGGGTTTTCGTTTTCCGCGTTTCTGAACCGGGTTTCGGCACCGTCGCTGACGGTGTTGTGCGCGATGCTGCTTGCGCTTCTGGCGCGGCGTTTCCTCATCCGAGCGCGCCATAGGGCGGCACGACGCGCGCATCGCTCCGATGTCGAGCAGATGACCGACCTCTTCTCCTGACGCTTCACCTGCGTGGTCAAGGATATTCCCGCTATGTTCTCATTTTCCGCTTGACGAACGGAACATCAACAGAACATACAGCGATCATCAACAGGACGCGGAACCTCTGAATCGCCCAATGGTTGGTTCGGGTTCTGGTCCAGATTGGACCAAGGGGAAGTCACGATGTTCGCTCTGGTTGCCGTCCTGATGTTCGCCGGCGCGCTGACCGCCGCTGCTTACGCCGTATATTCGACCGTCATCCCCGCACTGCCGAAAATCCAGGCCGCTCTCGCCGGCCAGGGCAATGTGTCGATGCTGCCGCCCCTGCCGCCGCGGCGGGTGACGACGCTGCGTGTTACGATGCAGCCGGCGACGACCCGGCCGGCATATTGGCGCGCTGCCGCTTGATGCGGGCGTAGTTCGCGGCGCTGAACGGGATCAGCCCCAGATAGACGATGCAGATCCCGGCAAGCGTGGGCCATGGCGCGGAGACCAGCGCCGCGCCGATTGCGACGATGATTGCGAGCGCTTCGAAGCGGATGTTGCGCCGCAGCCGCAGCGATGCCCAGCTGAACGTGGCGATGCTCGAGATCATCAGGAAGGCGATGAACGCCATCCACGGCGCCACCAGCCACGGCGACCGCAGCCACGGCTCGCCGGTGATGAACCACAGATAGAGCGGCAGCATCGCGGCGATCGCGCCCGCGGGCGCAGGGATTCCGGTCAAGTATCCGGCGGCCTTGCGCGGTTGCTCGGTCGCGTCGATCTGCGCATTGAACCGCGCCAGCCGGAGCGCGCAGAACACCGCAAAGACCAAAGCGCAGATCCAGCCGAAGCGCGGCACGTCGGTCAGCGACCACAGATACAGGATCAGCGCCGGCGATACGCCGAACGAGATCGCGTCGCTGAGCGAATCGAGCTCGGCGCCGAACCGGCTGGTTCCCCGCAACATGCGCGCGACCTGGCCGTCGACCCCGTCGAGCACGCTCGCGACCAGGATCATCACCACTGCGAGTTGCCAGTCGCCGCCGATCGCGAAGCGCACGCCGGTCAGCCCCGAGCTCAATGCAAGCGCGGTCAATGCATTAGGTGGAATCGTGCGCAGCGGCAGCCCCGTCGCCGGATTGCGCAGCCGCCGCTGGCGCGGAGGTTTCACTGGGTCACGCCGCTCATCGCCTCGCCGCCGATCTTGCCGATGATCGTCTCGCCGGCGATGGTGCGCTGGCCCAGGATCACCTGGCAGGTCGTGTCGGCGGGAAGAAACACGTCGACCCGGCTGCCGAAGCGGATCAGCCCGACGCGTTGGCCAGAGGCGATCATGTCGCCTTCCTTGACGAACGCGACGATGCGCCGCGCGACCAGCCCGGCGATCTGCGTAAAGCCGATCAGTCGTCCGTCCTTGCCCTCGACGACGAGGTGCTGACGCTCATTCTCCTCGCTCGCCTTGTCGAGGTCGGCGTTGAGGAACTTGCCCGAGATATAGACGACGCGGCGAATGATGCCGGGGATCGGCGTGCGGTTCACGTGAACGTCGAACACGCTCATGAAGATCGACACGCGGATCAGCGGCTCGGTGCCGAGTATATCGAGTTCGGCCGGGGGGACAACCGGCTGGATCATCGTGATCAACCCGTCTGCCGGCGCGATTACGAGATTGTCGTCGCGTGGGGTCACGCGGATCGGGTCGCGAAAGAAGGCGGCGACGCCGAGCGTCAGGAACGCCAGCGGCCAGAACAGGACTTTCCAGATGAGCAGCGACAGCAATGTGGCGACGGCGGCGATGATGACATAGCGCCGCCCTTCCGGGTGCATCGCGGGAAAGCGCCACTTGATGGTGGACGTGCCGATTTCCGGCGGATCGAGTGAAGGCATGCGCGCCGTCTAACCGTGTTGCCCGTGCGGTACAATGCACGCGACGCATGTCGGGATCCTTATCCCGTCGCAGGCAGGGGCGCTTGACCCCCCTCCCCGCTTGCTCCTAGAGGCCCGCACGAAACCCATCAGGAAAGCGGATATGGCGAAGATCAAGGTGAAGACGCCCGTCGTGGAGATCGACGGCGACGAAATGACGCGGATCATCTGGGAATGGATCCGCGAGCGCCTGATCAAGCCGTATCTCGACATCGACCTCGATTATTACGACCTCGGCATCGAACATCGCGACGCGACCGACGACAAGGTCACCGTCGACAGCGCCAAGGCGATCCAGAAGTACGGCGTCGGCGTGAAGTGCGCGACCATCACCCCGGACGAGGCGCGGGTCGAGGAATTCGGCCTCAAGAAGATGTGGAAGTCGCCCAACGGCACGATCCGCAACATCCTGGGCGGCGTCGTCTTCCGTGAGCCGATCGTGATCTCGAACGTGCCGCGCCTGATCCCGGGCTGGACCAAGCCGATCGTGGTCGGCCGTCACGCATTCGGCGACCAGTATCGCGCCACCGACTTCCGCGTCCCCGGCCCGGGCAAGCTCAGCATGAAGTGGGTCGGCGAGAATGGCGACACGATCGAGGAGGAAGTGTTCCAGTTCCCCTCGTCGGGCGTCGCGATGGGCATGTACAATCTCGACGATTCGATCCGCGACTTCGCCCGCGCCTCGATGCACTACGGCCTCAACCTCAAGTGGCCGGTGTACCTGTCGACCAAGAACACCATCCTCAAGGCCTATGACGGCCGCTTCAAGGACCTGTTCCAGGAAGTGTTCGAGGCCGAGTTCGCCGACAAGTTCAAGGAAGCGAACATCGTCTACGAGCATCGCCTGATCGACGACATGGTCGCCTCGGCGCTCAAATGGTCGGGCGAATTCGTCTGGGCCTGCAAGAATTACGATGGCGACGTCCAGTCGGACCAGGTCGCGCAGGGCTTCGGCTCGCTCGGCCTGATGACCTCGGTGCTGCTCTCGCCCGACGGCAAGACCGTCGAGGCCGAAGCCGCGCACGGCACCGTCACCCGCCATTATCGCCAGCATCAGCAGGGCAAGGCGACCTCGACCAACCCGATCGCGTCCATCTTCGCCTGGACCGGCGGCCTCAAGTATCGCGGCAAGTTCGACGGCACGCCCGACGTGACGCGCTTCGCCGAGGAACTCGAGAAGGTCTGCATCGAGACCGTCGAGAGCGGCAAGATGACCAAGGACCTGGCACTGCTGATCGGCCCCGATCAGGCGTGGATGACCACCGAGCAGTTCTTCGAGGCGATCCGCGAGAACCTCGAAACCAAGATGGCGACCTGGGCGTAAGGCCTACCGCTTTCGACTAACGATACCCGACCACAATAGCGGGGCCGTCGGCGATGACGGCCCCGCTGTTTAATTGTATATCGATCCGCGGCCCAAGCCTGTCATGAACGAGTGACGCTGACGGCGCACACCACGGCAACGCAGGCGCGTTTTCGGGAAGGATCGGCGATGCTTGCGCGACTTGGTATGCTGTGCCTCGCGACCGCGTCGGCATTCGCACTCGCGTCCTGCGGCAGCAATGCCGACCCGATCCGGACCGCCGGATCGTCGACCGTCTATCCCTTCACCAAGGCGGTGGCCGACGCGTTCGTCCAGGCGAAGAGCGGACGACAGGCGCCGATCGTCGAATCGACCGGGACACAGCCCGGCATCATGCGCTTCTGCGAAGGCGCTGGCCCCGACACATTCGATATCGCCGACGCCTCGCGCCGGATGAAGCGGGTCGAGTACCAACGGTGCCAGAAGAACGGCGTCGGCGACATCATCGAGATCGCAATCGGCCTCGACGGCCTGGCGCTCGCCGAATCGAACAAGGGGCCCAAGCTCCAGCTCAGCCGCAAGCAACTCTATCTCGCGCTCGCCGCCGACCCGATGGGCAAGCCGAATGGCGCGAGGACATGGAAGGACGTCGATCCCAAGCTCCCGGCAATCCCGATCCAGGTGCTCGGTCCTCCCATCGCCAGCGGGACGCACGATGCGTTCATCGACCTCATCCTCGAGATGGGCTGTTTCGAGGCGATGCCGGCGGCGAAGGAAATGCAGATGTCGGGCGATCCGGCCATCTTCGACAAGGTCTGCCGCCGGCTCCGCGCCGATGGCGCCTATGTCGCGGAGGGAGAGGACGACAACGCTATCGTCAAGGCGATCGAGGCCAATCCCAACGCACTCGGCCTGTTCGGTTATTCCTACCTCGAGCAGAATGCGCGCCGCCTGTATGGCGTACCAATCGATGGCGTCGCGCCGACCTACGGCGCCATCGCCGCCGGCAAATATCCCGGCGTCCGGACGCTGTATCTCTACGTCAAGAAGAAGCATCTGAAGCCGAAGCCCGAATTGCTGGACTTCCTCGATATGTACGCATCGATGTGGGGACCGGAGGGCCCGCTGACCAGGCACGGCCTGATCGCGATGTCCGAAAACGGCCGTAAGCGCTCGGCCGCCGCGATCAAGGAGCAACATGTGCTGGATTCGTCGCAGCTGTTTTGAGACCGGCATGACATTTGGCGTCACATCGTCCGACGCCTGGATTACGGGGCATCCTGGGAGGCATTAACGGGGGTCAGATCCGATCGAGCGCCTGTTGCGCCGTCATCGCTTCACCTCGGGGGAATGCACATGCTCGGGGCGGAATCCCATGCCGATCAACCGCGCAGGGATGCGCCGGAGCAGCGGGATACGGTCGAGCAACTTCGCCGCCAGTGGCGGGCCGTCGAGCGGTTCGGTGCTGGAGAGCAAAGGCGCGATGATGCTGTCCTGAACCATCCTTTGCATACCCTGGGTGAGTTTCACCGCACGGATGCGACGATCGTACACCTTGTGGAGCAGCGGATCGGGATCGTCCCCCGCGGCCATCGCTGCGGCGAGGATATTCGCGGTGGCGACCGCATCCTGCACCGCCAGATTGATTCCGACCCCGCCGATCGGCGACATGGCGTGCGCGGCATCGCCGATCACCAGCAGGCCCGGCCGGTGCCATTTCTCCAGGCGGTCGACGGTCACCGTCAGCAATTTGACGTCGTCCCAGCTCGTCACCGCCTGGTCGACCGTCGCGGTCTCCGGGCCGATCGCGCGGACGCGGGCGCGGAAGGCGCCGAGCCCTTCTCCCCTGATTTTCTCGGCGCCGCCCTTGGGGAAGACGAAAGCGCATTGATAGTAATCCCCGCGGTCGATCAGCACGAACAGCGTGCCGGTATCGAACACCCCCATCGTGTCGTTGTCGGGCTTGGCCAGCTTGGAGATGCGGAACCAGAACACATCCATCGGCGCGCCGATCACTGTCGCGGGCAGCCCGTCGCGATGCCGCGAATCGCGTCCATCGGCGGCGATCGTCAACCGTGCGCGGATCTCCTCGCCATCACGCGTCCGGACGCCGCGAACTCGTCCTCGCTCGATCAACTCGGCACCCTCGCAGCTCTGGCGCAGCTCGAACGTCGGATAGCGCCGCGCCGCGTCGGCGACGAAATCGAGGAAATCCCATTGCGGCATCAGCGCGACATAGGGCGCGGGTACGTGGAGGTGCGTCATGTCGACGATGCGGATGAATTGTCCGCCGACGCGCGCGCCGAGCCGTTCGACCTTCTGGTGCGGTCGTTCGAGCAACTCGTCGAGCAGGCCGAGTTCGCTGAAGATGCGCAAGGTCGAGGGATGCACCGTGTCGCCCCGGAAATCGCGCAGGAAATCATTGTGCTTCTCCAGCACCACGGTCCTCAAACCGGCACGCGCGAACAGCAATCCGGCGACCATTCCTGCCGGTCCGCCGCCGATGATGCAGATGTCGGTTTCAGTCATGACCTGACAAACTCCCTTCGGCCTGCTTTGATGGGGCCATGGCGATCGGTCTCGACAACAAGGGGTTCAGCGACGCGCTGGTGATTCTCGGTGCCGCCGGCATCGTGATCCCCGCCTTCGCGCGGTTCAAGGTCAGTCCGGTGATCGGGTTCATCCTGGTCGGTATCCTGGTCGGACCGGCGGGCCTGGGCGCGTTGGTCGGCCAGCATCCCTGGCTCTACCACATCACCATCTCCGACCCGCACGCGATCGAACCCTTCGCCGAGTTCGGGATCACCCTCCTGCTCTTCTCGATCGGCCTCGAGCTGTCGTTGAAGCGGCTTTGGGCGATGCGCGGCACGGTATTCGGGATCGGCGCCGCCGAATTGTTCGGGTGCGCCGCCGTGATCGGCGCGGCGTTATTGGTGACCGGCAACAGCTGGGGCGGCAGCCTGGGACTAGGCCTCGCCTTGGCCCTGTCGTCCACCGCTTTGGTGCTACCCATTGCCGGGACGACCAGCCCGGTCGGCCGGACCGCGTTCGCGATGCTGTTGTTCGAGGATCTGGCGCTGGTGCCGATCATCTTCGGCCTCGGCGCGATGGGCGGGCGTGGCGGCGACATTGCCAGCGTGTTGATCTGGGGCGCGGTCGCGATCGTCGCGATCTTCCTGGTCGGCCGCTTCGTGCTGCCGCGCCTGTTCGCGCAGGCGGCGCGGACCAAGAGCCCGGAACTGTTCCTCGCCATCTCGCTGCTCGTGGTGATCATCGCCAGCCTCGCGACCACCGCTGCGGGCTTATCGCCGATCGTCGGCGCCTTGCTCGCCGGCGTGCTGATCGCCGAGACAGAATATCACAGCGAGGTCGAGGTCATCACCGCGCCGTTCAAGGGCCTCGCGCTTGGCGTGTTCCTGATCACTGTCGGCATGAGCCTGAGCCTCGACACGTTGCTGGCGCATTGGAGCGACTTCGTGCTGGCGCTGGTCGGGGTCGTCGCGGCCAAGTCGATCGTCACCTTCGCGCTGCTCAAGCTGACCAAGGCGCGGAGCGGGGTGGCGGCCGAAACCAGCCTGCTGATGTCGAGTCCGTCCGAAACGACGCTGATCGTGCTCGGCACGGCCGCTGCGGCCGGGCTGATAGCGCAGGAGGATGCCGCGTTCTGGCAGACGGTCACCGCGCTCGGCCTGACCATCACCCCGGCGCTCGCCGAAATGGGCCGCCTGGTGTCGCGCCGGCTGGAAGCGCGCGAACGGCTGGCACCCGACCTTCAGCTTGCCGAGGAAGGTCCGGGCACCGTGGTGATCGGCTTCGGCCGCGTCGGGAGGATGGTCGCCGACATGCTGCGCGAACACGATCAGCCCTATATCGCGGTCGAGGCCGACATCGACGCGGCCAACGCCGCGCGGGAGGACGGCTATTCGGTCCTGTTCGGCGACGTGGCGCGGAGCGAATTGGTCGACCGGCTCAATCTCGGCCGGGCGAAGGCGCTGGTGCTGACGATGGACGATCCGGTGCTGACGGTGCGCCTGACCAAGCGTGTGCGCGGCTGGGTGCCCGAACTGACGATCGTCGCCCGGGCCCGCGACGCATCGCATGCCGCCGAGCTCTATCGGGCGGGCGCCACCGACGCCGTGCCCGAGACGCTCGAAAGCTCGCTGCAATTGTCCGAGGCGGTGCTGGTCGATCTCGGCGTCGCGATGGGGCCGGTGATCGCCTCGATCCACGAAAAGCGCGACGAACTGCGCAAATCGATCAAGGACGAAGCCGGCCTCGAGCGCGAGCCGCGTTTGCGGCGGGTACGGAAAGAGGACGCTTCCTAGGCATTCCGTCAAAACCACGCTTCTCCGGCGAAGGCCGGGGGCCAGATGCGAGGACGTGGAAAGGGTATGCCACCGCCGAGAATAGATCGACGCTGGGCCCCGGCCTTCGTCGAGGAAGCGTGATCTTTCAATTCAGCGGCATCACGCGCCGGCGACCGGGCGCTCAGCCGAGTGCCATCCGGATCGCCGCCACCGCCTCGTCGCCCTTGCTGCCGTCGGGGCCACCGCCCTGCGCCATGTCGGGGCGGCCGCCGCCGCCCTGCCCGCCCAGCACCTCGACCGCCTTGCGCAGCAGGTCGACCGCGTTGAACCGGCTCGTGAGGTCGTCGGTCACGCCGACGGCGATCGAGGCGCGGCCGTCGTTGACCGCGACCAGTACCGCGACACCCGAGCTGATCCGCGCCTTGGTCTCGTCGACCGCGCCGCGCAACCCCTTGGCTTCGAAGCCGTCGACGACCTGACCGACGAAGTTGATGCCGTTGATCTGTTCCGGCCCGGCCGGCGCCGTGCCGGCACCACCGCCCAGCGCCAGCGCCTTCTTGGCTTCGGCCAGTTCGCGCTCGAGCCGGCGGCGTTCCTCGACCAGCGCAGCCACGCGTGCGGGCACCTCGTCCGGGGTCGATTTGAGAACGGCAGCGGTTTCGCGCAGCTTCTCGTCGCGGCTCGCCAGATAGGCGCGCGCCGCCTCGCCGGTCAGCGCCTCGACACGGCGGACGCCCGACGACACCGCGCCTTCACTGACGAGCTTGAACAGGCCGATGTCGCCGGTCGCGTTGACGTGCGTGCCGCCGCATAATTCGAGGCTGTAGATCTTCTGTCCGTCGCGGCCCATCGACACGACGCGAACCTCGTCGCCATATTTCTCGCCGAACAGCGCCATCGCGCCTTCCTCGATCGCTTCCTCGGGCGTCATCAGCCGCGTCGAGACCGCGTCGTTCTGGCGGATATAGGCATTCACATCGGCCTCGACCTCGGCGAGCCTGGCCGGATCGATCGCGACGGGCTGCGAAAAGTCGAAGCGCAGCCGCTCGGGCGCGACCAGCGAGCCCTTTTGCGCGACATGCGTGCCGAGCCGTTCGCGAAGCGCGGCGTGGAGCAGGTGCGTCGCCGAATGGTTGGCGCGAATCGCGTTGCGGCGCTCGCCATCGACCACCAGATGCACCGCGTCACCGATCGCTAGCTCGCCCGCCTCGATCTTGGTGCGGTGCGCCCACAGGCGGCCGAGATGCTTCTGCGTGTCGAACACGCGGCCCTTCAGCCCCTTGTCGCTGGTCGCGAGGCCGGCATCGCCGACCTGGCCGCCGCTCTCCGCATAGAACGGTGTCTGGTTGAGCACGACGTCGACCTCGTCGCCGGCGACGGCCCTGTCGACGCGCACGCCGTCCTTGACGAGGGCGACGACCTCGCCCTCGCCTTCCTCCGACGTGTAGCCGGTGAATTCGGTGCCGCCCTTTTCCTCGACCAGATCGTACCAGAGTTCGTCCGAGGCTTTTTCGCCCGAGCCTTTCCACGCGGCACGCGCGGCGCGCTTCTGCTCGGCCATCGCGGCATCGAAGCCCTCGCGGTCAACCTGCAGTCCCTGCGCCCGCAGCGCGTCCTCGGTCAGATCGTAGGGGAAGCCATAGGTGTCGTAGAGCTTGAACGCGGTCTCGCCGGCCAGCGTCGATCCCAGCGCCATACCCGCAGTCGCTTCGTCGAGCAGCTTCAGCCCCTTGTCGAGCGTCTTGCGGAACTGCGTCTCTTCCTGCTGCAAGGTCGCCTCGATCAGCGGCTGCGCGCGGACCAGCTCGGGATAGGCAGCGCCCATCTCGGCCACCAGCGCCGGGACCAGCCGGTGCATCAGCGGATCCTTGGCGCCCAGGATATGCGCATGGCGCATCGCGCGGCGCATGATGCGGCGGAGCACATAGCCGCGGCCTTCGTTGGCCGGCAGCACGCCGTCGGCGACCAGGAAGCCCGACGAGCGCAGGTGATCGGCGATCACACGGTGGCTCGCCTGTTGTTCGCCGACCGCCTTGGTGTGGGTCAGCGCTTCCGACGCGGCGATCAGCGCCTTGAACGTGTCGGTGTCGTAATTGTCGTGGACGCCCTGCAGCACCGCCGCGACGCGCTCGAGCCCCATGCCGGTGTCGATCGACGGCTTGGGCAAATTACCGACGATCTCATTGGCTTCCTGCTCGAACTGCATGAACACCAGGTTCCAGATCTCGACGAAGCGGTCGCCATCCTCGTCGGGCGAGCCGGGAGGGCCGCCGGGAATGTGATCGCCATGGTCGAAGAAGATCTCCGAGCACGGACCGCACGGACCGTTGTCGCCCATCGCCCAGAAATTGTCCTTGGTCGCGATACGGATGATCCGCTCTTCGGGCAGACCGGCGATCTTCTTCCACAGGTCGAACGCCTCGTCGTCGGTATGATAGACGGTGACGGTCAGGCGATCGGCGGGGATGCCCCATTCCTTGGTCAGCAGGCCCCAGGCGAGCGTGATCGCGCGCTCCTTGAAATAATCGCCGAACGAGAAATTGCCGAGCATTTCGAAGAAGGTGTGGTGGCGAGCGGTATAGCCGACATTGTCGAGGTCGTTGTGCTTGCCCCCGGCGCGCACGCATTTCTGGCTCGACGTCGCGGTCGAATAGGGCCGCGATTCCAGGCCGGTGAAGACGTTCTTGAACGGCACCATACCCGCGTTGACGAACATCAGCGTCGGGTCGTTCTGCGGCACCAACGGCGCCGACGGCACGATGCTGTGGCCGTTGGCGGCGAAGTAATCGAGAAAGCTGCGGCGGATGTCGTTGGTCGAGGTCATGCGCCGCGACTTAGTGGAGCATTGGTAGCTACTCAAGCGACGAGATGGCGCCGGGCTGCTGCAAGGAGTATGACCGTCGCCTAGCGTTTCGGGAGGGTGGCGATGCGCGCATTGATATTGACGGTCTCCGTGCTCGCGCTGGTCCCCGCAGCGGCCGGTGAAGCGACCATGCGGCCGAGCGCCGCCGACCTGCTCGCGAACATTCCGATCTGCGGCGACGAACTGCCGGTCGGCGCGACGCCGCAGCTTTATCCAGGCTATGGCGGCGGTGGGTTCGCGATCACGACCGCCGATCCCCGCGCCCAGGCGTTCTTCGACAACGGCATGCAGCTCGCGCATGCCTTCGCGCACGGCGCCGCCAGCGCGGCCTTCGCCGAAGCGGCGAAGCTCGATGCGACATGTGCGATGTGCCATTGGGGCGCGGCGTGGAGCGATGGCCCGACGATCAACTACCCGATCGGCGCCGACCAGCAGAAGGATGCGCTGGCCAAGGTGCTGGCAGCAGAAAAGCTGCTGACCCCGCAATCGCCGCGGCGCGAGCGCGACCTGATCGCCGCGCTCAAGCTGCGTTACGTGAACGGCGGCGGCAAGGGCGCGGGCGATCTCGCCTTTGCCAGGGCAATGGACGCGCTCGCGGTCCGCTATCCGCAGGACGACGAGATCGCGACGATCGCCGCCGACGCCTGGATGATCCCCGATGCGCTGAGCAACGGCACGGCGCAGCTGCCGCGCGCGGTAGCGCTGCTCGAGGGCGTGCTCAAGCGCCATCCGGACTATACGCCGGCGATCCACTTCTACATCCATGCGACCGAGATGAGTGGCTTTCCGAAGCGCGCCGAGCCCTATGCCGACAAGCTCGGCAGGCTGGCGCCGGCATCGAGCCACCTGATCCACATGCCCTCACACACTTTCTACTGGATCGGCCGGTATCAGGACGCCGCCGACGTCAATGTGTCCGCCGTGGCGCTGGGCGAAGGCGACGCGCGGATCGCCGGGCTGGTCAAGCCGGGGCAGGTATGGATGCTCCCCTATCACGGGCACAACGTGCAGTACGGCGTCGGCGGCGCGTTGATCTCAGGCGACGGCAAGGCGGCACTGGCGCTCAGCGATCCGCTGATCGCGGCGACCGCGAGCCTGCCCGATCCCGATAATCTGTTCCTGCAGATGGGCGTTGGCACCGGCTATTTCGCGCAAGGCCGGTTCGCCGACCCGGCCAAGGTGATGGCGTTGCCCGATCCCGGCGAGAAACAGCCCTATATCCGACAATATTGGCGCTATGCTCGCGGCGAGGCGCAGGCGCGGCTAGGCAATGCCCCAAGGGTCCGGGCCGAACGCGCGAAGATCAGCCTGCCGCCGCTGCCCGCCAAACCCGACGATCTGGCCAGACAATCGCGGCAACTCGTCCGCATCGCGCAACTCGTGCTCGAGGGCCGCGCGGCGATGATCGACAAGCGTCCAGATCTTGCTGCCCGCGCCTATCTCGCCGCGGCCAGGCTCGACGAGGCGACGCTGATGAAAACGCTCAGCGACCCACCGGCCTGGTGGTATCCGGTCCGCCGCAGTTATGCCGCCGCCTTGCTCGCGCAGGGCAAGCCGCGGGCGGCGATCCGGCAGGCGACATTGGTCCTGACGCATCGATTGAACGACCCGGTGGCGCTCGCCATCCGTGCCGATGCCGAGGAGGCGCTGGGGCAGCAGAACGCCGCGGCGCGAGACCGCGCGGCCGCGTTGCGCGGCTGGCGTGGCAGTCCGGACGAACTCAAACCAACCCTGGCCTGACAGCGATAGTCAGGCCGGATGGCTCATCCGGTCCAGATACCCGAATACCGCCGCCCGAACGCGTCGCGCGAGTGCCTCGCGATCCCGTTCGTCGCGCTGGCCGGCTGCATCGACCATGCCACGAACGATCGCCACGATATCGAGCGCCAGCTGCGAACGATTCGGCAACGCCCGTAATTCCGGTCGCGCCAGCACGGTTTCGAGATCGGCGCGAAGGCTCGCCTCGACCCCGCGATTATCATCTCCGAGCGGCAGCCGCGCTAATACTGGCCGGCGTAGTTGATGGTGGATGGCGGCGTCGATCAGGTGGATCAGCCCTTCGTGCGCACCAATCGTGTCACGGGCGGCTCTGGCATGGTCGAGCAATTGCGCGGCCTCGCGCCGGATCACCGCCGCGGTGATCGCGTCCTTGTCGGGAAAATATTGATAGATCGACCCGACGCTGACTCCCGCCCGCTCGGCGATCGCGTTGGTATTATATCCCTCGAATCCCCGCTCCTCGAGAATGCGAGCAGCGCCTTCGACGATCGTGTCGAAAGTCGCCTGCGATCGCGGCTGTTCCGGGCGTTTGCGGGGCTCGATGGCCATGGATCGACCATGCGAACGAACGCGAGTTGGCGCAATGAGCAATCACTCACATTCTCTGCGCTGCTTGTTTCAGAGGAGCAAAACGAATGCGCGAGACCGATTTCAAAGCCGCACTGACGATCTTCGTCCTGATCAAGACCAGCCCCGAATGGCTGGCGATGCCGCCGGAGCGCCGCTTTGCCGAGTTGCGACCGATCTTCGATCAGGAACTGAGCGATCGCCGCGATGCGCTCCGGATGCGGTTCTTCGATTGCGAATTCTACGCGACGCGGGTCACCGACGTCATGATGTTCGAAGCGCGCGACCATCACAGCTGGGAATTGTTCGTCGAACGCCTGCGCGAGACGCCGTTCTGGGACCGCTGGTTCGAGATCGTCGAGATCCTGCCCGCGGTCGAGAACGCCTATGCCGACAATTACGATCAGCTTCCCGTTGGCCAGGCCGCTTAGCGCCTGACCGGTCGGAAATACCGGAGCAAGCGCATGCCGTCGCTGCCGTCGAACGGGATCAGGTTGGCGACCCCCATGCCGACCGAGAGGATCACGAAAGCGGTAGCGACGGCTGCCCCAGCCGGGAGATCGCCTGAGTTCGACGCTGCCAGCCTGCCACCAATGACAATCCCGGTGACAATATTGGCGAGCGGTCCTGCGGCGGCGATGATGGCGTGCCGGCGACGCGCCTCGATCCGATCGAGCGTGTAGGCGACATATCCGCCCAAGTCCCCGCGTCCCCAACGACGGACGAACCGCAGCTTGCGCGACGCAGGCGTGAGTTCGAGGGGAAAGACGACGATGCGGCTCACGCGTCCGCCAACCGCATTGACCGCCATCGCGTGCGCGACTTCGTGGACGAACACGGCCACGAAGCCGATCAGGAGCACGATGAGATAAGCACCCAGCAAGCCGGGGTGCCAGCTGCTCTGCGCCAACGGCCCCTGGGCAGCGATCCCGGTGACGACGAGCACTACCCAGGCGAACGGACGCATCATGCGGCTTACCGGAACGGCGCGTCGATCGAGGCGGGCGGTTCGCTGAACCATTTGGGCCCCTTCTCGGTCATGTGGAAGCAATCCTCGAGCCGGACGCCGAACTTGCCCGGGATATAGATGCCCGGCTCGTTCGAGAAGCACATGCCGGGCGCGAGTTTCGTCGTTTCGCCCCGCACGAGGTTGACCGGCTCGTGCCCGTCGAGTCCGATGCCATGGCCGGTGCGGTGCGAGCAGCCCGGCAGCTTGTAGCCGGGGCCATAGCCGAAACTCTCGTACAGCTTGCGCACGGCCTCATCGACGCTGCCCGCCGGCACGCCGATCCGCGCGGCGGCGAGCGCGGTCTGCTGGCCCTGGTGCGCCTGATCCCAGACCATGCGCTGTTCCTTGCTGGCCGCGCCGTAAACGAAGGTGCGCGAGACGTCGGACTGGTAGCCCTGGACGGTGCATCCGCAGTCCATCAGCACGATCTCGCCCTCGGCCACCTTGTGGACGGCCTGAGTCCCGTGCGGATAGGCCGCCGCCTCGCCGATCAGCACCAGGCTGAATTCGGGACTGCCGCCCAGTTTGCGCGTCGCGGCATCCATGATCGCACCGACGTCGCGGCCGGTCATCCCCTTCTCGACACGCTTCCAGGTCCAGCGATAGGCGGCGATCGTCACGTCGGTCGCGAGTTGCATCAGCGCGAGTTCGGCCGGCGTCTTGATCATCCGGCAACCGCGCACGACCGGATTGGCCGAGACGATCCGAGCGCCGGGCATGGCGTGCGCGAGCATGTCGGGAATGAAGAATCGGACGGTTTCCTCGATCCCGATCGGGCGACCGGCGAGCTTGCGATCGGTGAGGAAGCCGGCGACGACCTTGAGCGGATCCTCGTCTTCCTGCCAGATGCGCACCTCGGCCGGGACCGCGAGCGTCTCGCGCATCCGCGGCTCTTCGAAATAGGGTGAGACGATGCACGGTTCGCCCTCGACCGGTAGTACGGCGAGCAACGCGCGCTCGCTGCGGCCCCAGCGGATCCCGGTGAAATAGAGCAAGGACGAGCCCGGCTCGATCAGCACCGCGCCCAGGCCGTGGTGTTTCATCAATGCCTGCGCGCGCTCCAGCCTGCGGCGGCGTTCTTCCGCGCCGATCGGCACCGCGCCGGCCGTCATGTCCCGCAATTCGGACAAATCGGGCTCGGCCGCGCGCGCGGCGCCCGACACGAGCAACGGAGCGACCGCGGCCGCGGTTAGGATGGCGCGGCGGCCGGGCGAAAAGCGAGGATCGGGCATTGCCGTAACGATAGGGTCCTTGACCGCAGCGCCGCAATCCCCTTTCCCTGCGCGATCCGAAATCGGGAAGCATGGGGAGAGTGATTTTGGCCAAGCGCCTGACGACCTACATCATCATCGCGCTGGTGCTCGGCCTGGTTGCGGGTTGGGTTACCAATGCGGCGTTGGGCGGGGCCAATGCGACGCCGGAGCAAGCGGCGATGCTGGCGACGATCGCCAAATGGCTCGGTCTCGTCACGACCATCTTCCTCAAGCTGATCAAGATGATCATCGCGCCGCTGGTATTCGGTACCCTGGTCGTCGGTATCGCACATATGGGCGACACCGGCGCCTTGGGGCGCGTCGGCCTGAAATCGCTCGGCTGGTTCGTCTGCGCGAGCCTGCTGTCGCTGACCCTGGGCCTCGCGCTAGTTCACGTCCTCCAGCCCGGCGTCGGGCTGAACCTGCCGCTTCCGGCGGTCAACGCGGCGACCGATATCGATCAGAGCAAGTTCGATCCGATCCAGATCATCGGCCACATCTTCCCGTCGTCGATCATCGATTCGATGGCGCAGAACGACATCCTGCAGATCGTCGTCTTCTCGGTGTTCTTCGGCGTCGCGATCACCGCGGTCGGCGAGCGCGCCGCGCCGCTGGTCAAAGCGGCCGAAGCGCTGACCAAGGTCATGCTGCAGGTCACCGACTATGTGATGCGCTTCGCCCCCTTCGCGGTGTTCGCGGCGGTGTCGGCAACGCTGGTCGAGCGCGGCCCCGAAGTGATCGGCAAGCTCGGTTATTTCATGCTCAGCGTCTATATCGGCCTGGCGTTGCTCTGGCTGATGCTCGGATTGCTCGCGTATCTGTTCATCGGGCGGCGTGCCCTGACCCTGTTCCGCTATGTGCGCGAGCCGGTGCTGGTGGCGTTTTCGGCGGCGTCTTCGGAAGCAGCGTTTCCGCGCACGCTCGAGGCACTTGACCGCTTCGGCGTGCCGTCGCGCATCTCCAGCTTCGTGCTGCCGCTCGGCTATTCGTTCAATCTCGACGGGTCGATGATGTACATGACCTTCGCGTCGTTGTTCATCGCTCAGGCCTATGGCATCCATCTCGACCTGGGCACGCAGGTCGCGATGCTGCTGACCTTGATGATCACGTCGAAGGGCATTGCCGGCGTGCCGCGCGCGAGCCTGGTGGTGATCGCGGCGACGCTCGGCCAGTTCAAATTGCCCGAGGCGGGACTGCTGCTGGTGCTCGCGGTCGACCATTTCCTCGACATGGGGCGGTCGGCGACCAACGTGGTCGGCAATGCGGTCGCCGCGAGTGTGGTGGCACGCTGGGAAGGCGGGTTCGATCCGAAGGAGCCCGCCGAGATCGAACCGCCGCACGCGCCGAGCCGGGGGCTCGGCGGCGAGCACTGATCCCCTCAGGCGTAAGCGTAGGCCCCGCCCTTTTCGAGCGCGGCCTGATAAGCGGGTCGTGCATGGACCTTGTCGAGCCAGGCGATCGTCGCCGGACGCGACGGACCGAGGCCGGCACGGCTGCGCGCAGCCTCGAGCGGGAAGCTCATCATGATGTCGGCCGCTGTCATCTCCAGCCCGGCGAACCACGGGCGCGCGGCCAGTTCGCGTTCGACATAATTGAGATGGACGTCGACCATCGGCTGGATGCGCTTGACGGCCGCCTTGCCCATCAGCGGGATACGGTTGACGACGAGCAGCACCAGCAACGGCGGCATCATCGATCCCTCGGCATAATGGATGAACTGACGATAGAGCAGCGCATCGTCTCGATGCGCCGGCGGGCCGAGCCGCCCGTCCGCGCGCTCGACCAGATATTCGCAGATCGCGCCGGTCTCGACGATCGTCCGGCCGGCATCCTCGAGCACCGGGGACTTGCCGAGCGGATGCACCTTGCGCAGCGCAGGCGGCGCCAGCATCGTCTTGGCATCGCGCTGGTAGAATTTGATCTCGTATGGCAGCCCGAGTTCCTCGAGCATCCACAGGATGCGCTGCGACCGCGAGTTGTTGAGGTGGTGGACGATCAGCGTCACGGCATTCCTCCCGGTCCCGCCTGGAGGGTTCTCAGGCGGCCCGGCACGACCATATCCACGCCGCGGCGGGAAAATCCACTGCGCCGTTGCTCAGCCGGGTTTCGAGGAGGGTTCGCAGGCGCGCCAGTCCGGCATCGCGCGCGGCGGGATCGAGTTCGCGGAGTTTCGACGCCGCGGGGCCGATCCGCCTGAAGAACGCCACGGCGTCGCCGACGGCATCGCTCCCCTCCCCGGCACGATGGGTATAATCGATCGCTTGCGGCTCGCCGCGCCAGCCGCTCGCGGCCAGGATCGCCGCGACACGATCGCGGTCGGCAAAGGCGAACGGCCCGGGCGTGGTTCCGGGTACCGGCGGCGCCGCACCCGCGATTGCAGTGACGGCATCGGCCGCCCAGGGATTGAGCGCGAAATCGCGAAAGCAGGAGAAGACCAGTCGAGCGCCGTCATTGGCAGCCATCCGGAGACGCGCGAAAGCGGCGATCGGGTCGTCGAAGAACATGACGCCATGGCGGGAAAAGAGCAGATCGGCATTCACATCGCCAAGCGCGGTCGCGTCGCCCGCCCGAAAGGTCAGATTGTCATGGGCCGTACCGCGACGGCGAGCGGCCTCTACCAAGGTCTCCGAGAGGTCGATGCCGGTGATCGAGAGCTTCGGTCGCGCGGCCGCCAGCGCGATCGAGGTGCCGCCCGCACCGCAGCCGATGTCGATCGCAGCCCCCGTTTCGGGTGCGGCCGCGAGGATCGCCGCGTCGAGGTGCGGCGACAAGCCCGCGAAACTTAGATCGGTGCGGCGCCATTCGTCGGCCCACGCCTCACCGACCCGACCCGCCCAGTCTTCGGATGTCGTCACGCCCACTCTCCCTCGCCGTTCCGCCGAAACCGTTTGTCGGCGCGATCGTCACGCCCTGCAAGCCGGCGCGCACCTGGACGCTTGGCGCCGGCGAGCAGTTACGATGCAAAAACCCGGTGCCGGAATATGAAAGGCCCGCCGACGCGGGCGGGCCTTTCCGGGAATTGCGGCGGGGGGATCGCCGCGGGGGTAAGCCGGTAACGTGACGGACGCGGATTGGTTGCGTTGCAGCAAAATAATTCCGCGCCGGCCCGATCGAGCCGAAAACCGGGATCAGGAGTCGTCGCTGCCCTCGTCGTCGAGGCCGCCGACCATCATCTCCTCGGCCACTTCGGCCGTACGTTTGCGGATCGCGCGTTCGAGCCGGTCCGCGACGTCGGAATTCTCCTTGAGGTAATTCTTGGCGTTCTCGCGGCCCTGACCGATGCGGATCGAATCGTAGCTGAACCACGCGCCCGATTTCTCGACCAGCCCGGCCTTGACGCCGAGATCGAGGATTTCGCCGATCTTGGAGATGCCCTCGCCGTACATGATGTCGAACTCAACCTGCTTGAACGGCGGCGCGACCTTGTTCTTGACGACCTTCACCCGCGTGGTGTTGCCGACGATATCGTCGCGGTCCTTGATCTGGCCGGTGCGGCGGATGTCGAGGCGGACCGAGGCGTAGAATTTGAGCGCGTTGCCGCCCGTCGTGGTCTCGGGATTGCCGTACATCACGCCGATCTTCATGCGCAGCTGGTTGATGAAGATCACCATGCAGCGCGAGCGGCTGATCGATCCGGTCAGCTTGCGCAAAGATTGCGACATCAGCCGGGCTTGCAGGCCGACATGGCTGTCGCCCATCTCACCCTCGATCTCGGCGCGCGGCACCAGCGCGGCGACCGAGTCGACCACCAGCACGTCGATCGCGTTCGACCGCACCAACGTATCGGTGATTTCGAGCGCCTGCTCACCGGTATCGGGCTGGGAGACGATCAGTTCGTCGATGTCGACGCCCAGCTTCTTGGCATAAACCGGGTCGAGCGCGTGCTCGGCATCGACGAACGCCGCGGTGCCGCCGTTGCGCTGCGCCTCGGCGATGACGTGGAGCGCGAGGGTCGTCTTGCCCGAGCTTTCCGGCCCGTACACCTCGATCACGCGGCCGCGCGGCAGCCCGCCGACCCCGAGCGCGATGTCGAGCCCGAGACTGCCCGTCGAAATCGCCTCGACCTGCATCGTCTCCTTCGAACCCAGCTTCATCGCCGAGCCCTTGCCGAATGCGCGGTCGATCTGGGCCAGGGCGGCGTCGAGCGCCTTCTGCCGTTCGGAATTCTGCGATGCCATACCGTCGATAACTTTCAGAGAAGCCGCCATTGAACAAGCCTCCGCGCTAGCCGGATTGGCACCGGCATTCAATCGTGTTGGAAGGCGTGTATCGTATTTGTTCTCTCGGAACAAGAGTGGAACAACGATTTTTTGGCGTCATATTGGAGGTTTCCCGATATCGCTTGCTCCGCACCCCCTTCCCGCTTCATGCTGCATCACATGCCGAGCAACCTCGACACCTTCATCACCGGCCTGCCCAAGGCCGAACTCCATCTGCATATCGAGGGAAGCCTCGAGCCCGAGCTGATGTTCGCGCTCGCCGAGCGCAACCGGGTCGAGATACCCTTCAAATCGGTCGACGAAGTGCGCGCGGCGTACAGCTTCTCGAACCTGCAGGACTTTCTCGACATCTATTATGCCGGGGCGAGCGTGCTGCTGACCGAGCAGGATTTCCGCGACCTGGCGTCGGCCTATTTCGACCGCGCCGCCGCCGATGGCGTGGTCCATGCCGAGATCTTCTTCGATCCGCAGACGCACACCGATCGCGGCGTCGCGTTCGACACGGTGATGAACGGCCTGCTCGCCGGCATGGCCGATGCCGAGGCGAAGCACGGGCTGACGTCGAAGCTGATCCTCTGCTTCCTCCGCCATCTGAGCGAGGAAGCCGCATTCGAAACGCTCGCGCAGGCCGAGCCCTGGCTCGATCGCATCGCCGGAGTCGGGCTCGATTCGTCGGAAGTCGGCCATCCCCCGGAGAAATTCGCCCGGGTCTTCGCCGCAGCGCGCGAAAAGGGCCTCAAGCTCGTCGCACATGCCGGCGAGGAAGGGCCGCCCGAATACGTCCACCAGGCGCTCGACCTGCTCGCGATCGACCGGCTCGACCATGGCAATCGCAGCCTCGAGGATCCGGTGCTGACCGCACGGCTGGCACGGACCGGGATGACGCTCACCGTCTGCCCGCTGTCCAATGTCAAATTGTGCAACGTCGCCTCGATGGACGCGCATCCGATCGACCGCATGCTCGATCTCGGGCTGCGCGCCACGGTCAATTCGGACGATCCCGCCTATTTCGGCGGCTATATCGGCGAGAATTACCGGCAGGCGGCGGCAGCGCGCGGGCTCGGCAAGGACAGGCTGGCGACGCTGGCGCGCAATTCCTTCCTCGGATCGTTCCTGAGCGACGACGAGGTGGCGAAGCACAATGCCGCGATCGACGCCTATGTCGCGGAGCACGGCTGATGCCGATCTTCACGCCCATCCCGCACGAGGAATTCGAAGCGCAGGTCAAGACGATCGCGGCCGAGATCGCGCGCGACGGCTGGGTGCCGAGCTTCATCATCGGGATCGGTCGCGGCGGCCTCGCGCCCGCGGTCTATCTCAGCCATGCGACCGGGCTGCCGATGCTGTCGGTCGACCATTCGTCGCGCGTCGAGGATTTCTCCGACGCGCCGCTGATCCGACTGGCGGCGCGGACGCGCGACGGCGAACGATTGCTGTTCGTCGACGACATCAACGATACCGGCGCGACGATCGGCAAGCTGCGCGCGGCGCTGGCGACCGCCGGTGCGGCGCGCGACCATGTCCGCTTCGCGACGTTGCTGGACAACAAGCGCTCGCGCGAGCAGGTCGACTATCGCGCCGAGGTGATCGACCGCAACGAGCGCAAGGACTGGTTCGTCTTCCCATGGGAAGCGGTCGCGCCGCAGGCGTCGCTCGACGCCGATGCCGCGGAAATGCCCGAACGGATCGCTTAGATCGGTCGGCGCCGGTCGCGGACGATCACCGCCACCGCGACCACGGCCGACACCAATGCCAGGACGATACCGAATTCGCCGGCGAACCACTCCGAGCGGCCGGTTTCGACCGTCATCGGATCGAGCACCCACTGGATCACGGCATTGTGGCAGGCGTGGAGCAGCGCCGCCGGCCAGAACGACCCGGATTTGAGCCGCAGCCACGCGGCCAGCGCGCCCGTGCTGACGACCATCACGGTGAAGCACGACACCGCGACCCACGAAGGCGCGCCGCTGTTATAGTTGGAGAACACGATCAGCGGCATATGCCAGGCCGCCCAGATCAACCCGCTGACCAACGCCATTGCGGTAAACGGCATCCGTTCGGCGAGCGCCGGAACGAGCAGACCGCGCCAGCCGATCTCCTCCCCCGTGGCCGATGCTGCACTCTGGATCACGCCGTAAGTGAGCGTGAGGATCACCCCCAATAGCGCGCCGGCCCAACCGATGCCGAGCGGCGCGGTCGAGGTCAGATACGCCGCGAGGTCGAGCCGCGCCAATCCTGTCGTCCACAACAGCAGATAGGCGAGCAGCGCATAGGCGATCGGCAGCGCATAGCCCCAGACCATCCAGCGGCCGGCCGGCCATTTCCAGCCGAGCGCGGCGAGCGGCGTTCGCGAGACGAGGCAGGCGAGGATCGCCGCGACCCCGGGCGCCCACATCTCGCCATGGATTATGAAGCCGTGAACCGCGTCGATCTTGCCGCTGCGGATCAGGAGGATATCGAACGGCGCGCTCAATACGACCAGCAGTGCCAGATAGAGCGGCACTGCCCATCGCGAGAAACGGCGTTTGGTCAAAGGGCTTCCAGGGCCTTTGCGACGCCTTCCATCGTATAGGGCTTCACCAGCCGCGGACAGTCGGCGTGCTGCGGCGCGGCCTCGTCACCGCCGGTCGACAGGACAAAGGGAATGCCCTGCGAAGCGAGCGCGTCGGCGACCGGCCAGCTCTTTTCGCCCCCCGACAGGTTGATGTCGAGGATCGCCGCATCGGGGCGCTCGGCCTCGATCGCAGCAAGCGCCGCGGCGACACCGTCGCACGTCGCGACATGCGTTCTGCCCAGCGCGTCGAGAAAGTCTTCCAGCATCATCGCGATGAGCGGCTCGTCCTCGACGATCAGGATGCGTTGCGGGGACGTCATGATCTGCCCTTAATCTCCATCGGGTCGCTTCGCCAAGCCCGCCGCGCCATGGCGGACTAATTCTCCCACCGAAACCGCATGATAGCCGCGATCGTGCAATCCCGCGAGGATCAGCGGCAGCGCCGCCCGCGCGATCCGGCGTGACGGGTACATGGCGTGGATCAGGATGATCGACCCCGGCTTCACCTGCGCCAGTACCCGATCGGCATACCCCTTGGCGTCGGTCGCTTCGTCGGGGTCGGCGACGTCCCAGGTCACCATGCGATAGCCCGTGCGCTCGACCGCGAGCGGCAGACCGGTCAGCTTCTTGCCGTAGGGCGGCCGGAAAAACACCGGCGCCGCACCCTGCGCGCGCAACAACGTATCGGTGCGGCGGATCTCATCGACATAGGGCGCCGCGAACAGCCCCCACATCCGCGTGTGCGAATAGCTGTGGTTGCCGACCTCCTGCCCCGCCGCGAGCAGCCGCCGCACCTCGCCGGGATGCTTCGCGACCTCGCGGCCGATCAGGAAGAATGTGGCGTGCGCGTCATAGGGGCGTAGCGCATCGAGGATACGAGTGACGCCCTCGGGCGTGGGGCCGTCGTCGAAGGTCAAGGCGACCAGCTTCTCGCGCGTCTCGACATGGCAGATCGGATGGCCGATCAACTGGAAGCATAGCGCCCTGCTGATCCTGAAGGCGGCGAATGCCCCGATGAGCAGGACAGCGATCACCACCGCGAGGACGATCGCACGGCTTCGGGACAGGTGAGCTCTCAAGCGTCGCCCTGTCCGCCCGCCAGCACATCGCGCGCGGCCTCGGCGAGTTGCTGGACCGAGAAGGGCTTGGGCAGGAAGGCGACATTGTTGAGGTCGATCGACTTCCGCAATTGCTCCTCGGCATAGCCCGACATGAACAGGATCGGCAGGTCGGGATAGCGTTCGCGCGCGTGGCGCACCATGGTCGGACCGTCCATCGACGGCATGACGACGTCGGAGATCAGCAAGTCGGGCTTCTCGCCCTGCGCCAGCAATTCGAGCGCGGCCTCGCCATTCTCGGCGGTCAGCACGGTATAGCCTTGCCGTGTCAGCGCACGCTGTGCGACCGCGCGCACCATGTCCTCGTCCTCGACCAGCAGAATCGTCCCGGTGCCCCACAGATCGGCCGGCCGGTCCTTGACAATGACCTTCGCGAGCTTGGGCACTTCCGCGGTGTGGACGGGGAAGAAGATCGAGAAGGTCGCCCCCTTGCCCGGTTTGGAATCGGCGAAGATGTATCCGCCCGACTGCTTGACGATGCCATAGACCGTCGACAGCCCCAGCCCGGTCCCTTTGCCGACTTCCTTGGTGGTGAAGAACGGCTCGAAGATCTTGCCCAGGATTTCGGGAGGGATACCGGTTCCGGTGTCGGCGATCTCGAGCGCCGAATAATCGGCGACCGGCAGGATGTCGGACCCCATCTTGCGGACCTCGCCCGCGCTCACCGCGCGCGAGGTGATCGTCAGCGTACCGCCGCCATTGGGATCCTTGGTCAGCATCGCGTCGCGCGCATTGACCGCCAGATTGACGACCACCTGCTCGAGCTGGCCCGGGTCGGCTCGGACCGGCCCGAGGTTGCGCCCGTGCCGTATCTCGAGCTTGACCGTCTCGCCGAGCAGCCGCTTGAGCAACTGCGACACTTCGGAAATCACGTCGGGCAGTTGCAGCACTTGCGGCCGCAGCGTCTGCTGGCGCGAGAAAGCGAGCAATTGCCGCGTCAGGCTGGCGGCGCGGTTCGAATTGGCCTTGATCTGCTGGATGTCGTCATAATCGCTGTCGCCGGGCGAATGGCGCATCAGCATCAGATCGCAATGCCCGATGATCGCGGTCAGGATGTTGTTGAAGTCGTGCGCGACGCCGCCGGCGAGCTGCCCGACCGCCTGCATCTTGGTCGCCTGCGCTACCTCGCGCTTGAGGCGCGTTTCCTCGCCATTGTCCTTGAGGCTGAGCAGGACCGCTGCATCGCCCAGCCCGCGCGCGCCGGCGATGGTCAGCGCGACCGGTTCGTCGGGATGGTCCTTGAGGCGGACCGCCATGTCCATCGAATGCGTCGCGCCATTGGCGAAGCGACGGATCGCGTCGGCCACCGCACCCTTGTCCTCGCGCACCACCAAGTCGCCCGGATAGAGCGGCGGCTGCGCCTGGTCGACCAGCGCTGCGCGGACGAACGGGTCGTTCATCTGGACGAACCGCCCGTCGCGGTCGACCAGCGCGAGCCCGACCGGCAGCAGCGAGATCAGGCTCTTGACGTGCGCCGCGGCCGAGGCGCCGATCGCCGGCTGGCCATGTTCCTCCTCGTCGAGCAGGACGACCAGGATCGGCGCATCCTCGCCGTCGAGGAACGGGATCTGCAGGATGCGCAGTGGCGCGCCGCGCAGGCCTTCGCGCTCGAACCGCACCTGCCCCTTGTCGTCGGCGATCAGGAAGCGTGCGAAGTCGCGGCCGACGACCACGCTTTCCTCATGCCCCATCGACCGTTCGCGCAGCACGCGATTGGCGGCGAGCAGCCTGCCCTCGGGCGCGATCAGCGCGGCCATGATCCCGGCCGCCGCGAGCCGGTCGCCGGTCGGGCCGGCGATCAGCGCCTGGACATTGGTCGCAAGGTCGAGCCCCTGCGCCTCGTGGAAGCGCCAGACGAGCATGTCCTCGCCCTCGCCCGCGCGTTCGATCGCCACCGCCATCGGGTTGCCGCGGGTGACGATGCGGTCGAGCTCGGCGGAGCCGTCGCGCCACGCGGTACGCCCCGCAGTCGCGAGGTCGGCGGCGCCGTTGCCGTCGAGCGGCAGCCCGGGTGGGGTGGGATAGCCGCCGAACCGCGCGCGATAGCGTTCGTTGGCGCAGATCAGCCGTCCCGCGCGATCGGTGACCGCGATCGCGTCGTCGCTCGCCGCGGCCAGCGCGCGGGCGACACTCCAGTCGGTCTCGCCCGCCGCATCGGCTGATGTAGGCGCGAACCGCGACCAGACGAATACCGTGCCGACGAGCAGCAGCATCGCCCCGGCGAACCCGCCCGCGACCGCGGCATCGTGCAGGATCAGCAGCGCGATCGCGGCGGCCCCTGCCCCGCACAACACGGCAACGATCAACGCTTGGCGCTGGCCGGGCGCGAGCAAATCATTGGGAGCCGATCGGGAAGCCATCGGGCTCCTTTGTGGCGTGCTTGCGGAACAGGTCAAGCGGGCGGCCGGGCCAACTGCCCGCGACGGCGGATTACTTGGTGTCGGTCGGAGCAGGCGTCGCGCTGTCGTTGGGGGTAGTACGCTTGGGTACCGAGAACACCCCGCTGACGCGCCCACCCGACTTGGTCGTGCCCAGCTTCGGCCCGCCGCCGTCGAGCGTTGCGGCATTGCTGTTGAGGTTGATCACCAGGCGCCCGCCGCGCACGGTATTGGTACCGCGATTGAGAACGACGTTACCGATCATCGTGATGTTGCGCTTGTTGAGATCGTAGATCGCAAAGGCGCCGGTGGCATTCTCTCCCGGCCGCGTCACGACGACATTACCCGACGCCCGGATCTGCGAGATTTCCGGAGGCGTCGAGCCCGAATTGACCGCGCTCCCGGAGAAAAGCACGTCGGCGCGGTCGGCGGTTACCGTCATCGCGCCCTGACGAGCGCTCACCTTGCCCTGCAGCAGCGCGCGCTGCGCCTTGTCCTGCACTTCGATATGGTCGGCATTGACGAACACCCGATCGCTGTCGCCCGACGGGGCAGCCGACTGGATGGCCGACGCCCGCACGCCGACCAATACCGTCGCGGTGCAAGCAAGCAGGATGAAATTGGTACGCCGGGTCGCCATGGATTTTGCCTACAACAAGGTTTCGCGGGTTGAAAGCGCCGAACCGCGCGAAAGCGAAACGCGCAGCAACGGGCGGATCGGTGTCGGTAACCCAACGCCGATGAACGATCGCTGAGGAGCGACGCCGGTAAAACGAACGCCGCCGGCGAGGTGTCCCGCCGACGGCGCCGTGGAGCGTCGAAACGCGCCGGTTACCAGATACGGACGCGATCGGCCGGGGCGAGATAGAGCTTCTGGCCCGCCTGGACTTTGAACGCGGTGTACCACGGGTCCATATTGCGGACGATGCTTGCACGCGCTTCGGACGGAGCGTGCGGATCGGTGCGCAGGCGCTTGAGCAGTTCGGGCTCGCGATAGCTGCGCCGCCACACCTGCGCCCAGCCGAGATAGAAACGCTGATCGGCCGTGTACCCGGCGATCACCGGCGGGGCTTTCCCGCCGAGCGAGTTGATATAGGCATCGTGCGCGACGGTCAGCCCGGCAAGGTCGGCGACATTCTCGCCGAGCGTCAATTTACCCTGGACGTGCTGGCCGGGGAGCGGTTCGTATTTGTCGTATTCCGCCGCCAGCGCATCGGTGCGCGCCTTGAACGCCGCGACGTCGGCGGGCGTCCACCAGTCGGTGAGCTGTCCGTTCTTGTCGTACTTGGCGCCCTGGTCGTCGAAATGGTGGCTCATCTCGTGGCCGATGACGGCACCGATCCCGCCGTAATTGACTGCGGCGTCGGCATTGGGGTCGAAGAACGGCGGCTGCAGGATGGCGGCGGGGAAGACGATCTCGACCATGCCGAAATTGGCATAGGCGTTTACTTCCATCGGGGTCATGTCCCATTCCCAGCGCTGCAGCGGCTTGCCAAGGTGCGCGATATTGTCGCGGCGGCCCCATTCGTTGGCGCGCCACTCGTTGCCGAACGCGTCGCCCTTGTCGATCCTGAGCGCGCTATAGTCGTGCCATTGCGACGGATAGCCGATCTTGGGACGGAAAGCGGCGAGCTTGGCGTGCGCCTTGACCTTGGTCTCGGCCGACATCCAGTCGAGCTTGTCGATCCGCGCGTTCATCGCGGCGATGATGTTCTTGACCAGTCGATCGGCCGCCTCCTTGGTCGCGGGCGGGAAATATTGCTGGACGTAGAGCTTCGAGACGTCGTCCTCGAGCGAATTGGTGGTGAACTCGACGCCGCGCTTCCACCGCGCCTCCTGCTCGGGGGTGCCCGACAGGGTCTTGCCGTAGAAGTTGAAATTCTCCTCGTCGAACGCCTTGGGCAGGACGTCGGCGTAATTGTCTAGGCTGCGGACGATCAACTGGTCCTGCAGCACCGAGATCGGCGCGTCGGACACCAGTTTGGTGATCCCGGTGATCGCCGACGGCTGGGCCACCAGCAACGTGTCGACCAGGGCGCCGATCCCCTTGAAATAGGTCGGGAAGTCGAAGCCGGGCGCCTTGGCCTGGAGGTCGGCGACCGACATCTTGTTGTAGCGCTTGTTGGCATCGCGGCTGTCGATCCGCGACCAACTGACCGCAGCGATCTGCGTTTCGAGGTCGACGATCGCCTTGGCCCGCGCATCGGCATTGGCCTCGCCCGCCAGCGTCAGCATCTTGGCGATATGCGCCTGATACGCGCCCTTGGCGTCGGCGAACTTGGGATCGCTGTAATAATCGCGGTCGGGCAGGCCGAGGCCAGCCTGGCGCAGCCCGAGAATATAAGTCTCCGGCGCCTTGTCGTCCTGCCCCACGCCGGCACCGAACGGCCCGCCGACGCCGCCCATCGACGCTTCTGCGAGCAGCGCGGGATAGCCGGCCTTATCGGTCGCCTTGATATGGGCGAGCCACGGCTTGATCGGCGTCAGCCCCTTGGCCTCGATCGCAGCCGTATCGAGATAGGTCGCATAAGCCTTGCCGATCTTCGAACTGGGATCGGTCGCCGCCTTTTCGAGAATGCCCTTGGTCCGCGATTCGGACAGGTCGGCGAGCAGATTGAACGCGCCGTAATTCGATTTGTCCGACGGGATCGCGGTGGTCTTCGCCCAATTGCCGTTGGCGTAATTATAGAAGCTGTCGCCCGGCGCGACCGACTTGTCCATGCCGGCCTCATCCATGCCGAACGTCCCGAAGGTCGGCTTGCCCGACGGTGCAGCGACCGTCTGCTGCGCCAGCGCCGCGGCGCCGAGCGCCGTCGCCGCTAGAAGTGCGAACGCGAAGGGTTTCATTTCAGGGAGGATCCTTTCCGAAGCCGAGGGGAGCGCTGTTCGCGTGGCAAGCCGAAGCCTCGCGTCCCCCTTTATTGACGGCGCGTGTTCTACTCCGGTGACACGCCCAGTCAATCGCGCGTCAGCCGTGTCGGCGCTTCCATTTGCGAGCGATCCACCAGCGCCAACCGAGCGCGCTGGCGGCATAGCCCGCAACGGCCAGGATGGTGGTGATCATCACCAGGCCGGTCAGCGTCGCCGGCCCTGCTTCGGCGAGCGCCCAATGCATCCAGCCGTCCCCGGCAGCGGCGACCGCGGCGGTTTCGTTTCGTACGTCAGTGCCGAGGCCGAGAACGAATTTCCCCAGCCAATAAGCCGCAACCCAGAGCGGAGGTGTAGTCGCCGGGTTGGTAATCAACGTGGTGAGCGCCGCGGCCGGAATATTGGCGCGGATCGGCAGCGCGAACAGCGCCGAGAGCGGAATCTGCGCGACCGGGCACAAGATGCCGGTGACCACACCCAAGGCGACACCGCGTGGTACCGAACGGCGCGTGAAACGCCATAATTCGGGCGCCAATACGCGGTGCGCCACCGGTCGGAGGAGGCGGCTGCCCTCGAATGTCTCGCGTGTCGGCAGGTTGCGCCGCGCCCAGGCATGGATGCGGGCGGCGATCGACGGCATCAGCCGTGGTCCCGCAGGATCCGGCCCGCCTCGCGCTTCCACTCACGTTCCTTGATATGCTCGCGCTTGTCGTGCGCTTTCCTGCCCTTGGCCAATGCCAGCTCCACCTTCGCGCGGCCGCGCGCGTTGAAATAGACGGTCAGCGGCACCAGGGTCATGCCCTCGCGCGCCACCGCGCCGTGGAGCTTGTTTATCTCACGCGCATGAAGGAGCAATTTACGCGGCCGCTTGGGCTCGTGGTTGAAGCGGTTGCCGTGGCTGAATTCGGGAATGTTCGAATTGACCAGCCAGACGCCGCCATCGGCGGCCACTTCGGCATAGCTCTCGGCGATCGACCCCTCGCCGAAGCGCAGGCTCTTCACTTCGGTACCGGTGAGCGCGATTCCCGCCTCGAACGTCTGCTCGATGGCATAGTCGAACCGGGCGCGCCGGTTCTCGGCGACGATCTTCTTCTTGTCGAACGTGGCGGGCTTGGGACGAGGCATGGGCCGGGCGATGTAGGCGCCCGCGGGTCCGAAGGGAAGCTCTAGTGAAAGGGTGGATTGAGCGGGTCGTCGCCGAAGCGATTGGCGCCGACCGTCCCGGGCAGGACGAGGAGGACGATCATCAGGACCATCAACGCAAAGCTGACCAGGCCGACCAGCGACATCAACGCCATCGACTGCGACGCTTGCTGGAAGGCGGGATTCGACAGATCGGGCGGCGCCCCGGCACGGCTCGATGCCGCGGCCATGACCGAAAAATAGCGCGGCATGATCGATACCGAAACCAGCGGCGACACGATCTGCATCGCGTAATAAGGGGCGGACCACCAGCCGGAGCGATCGCTGTCGTGGAGGCGCCGGGTCACCGCGGCGGCGGTCATCACGAAGAAAAATACCGCGACGACGACCGATACCATCATCATGTTCTGCATCATCGGCGTCATCAGCTGGAACATCGCTTGCGGATCTCTGTCGAATCGGTGCGGATCGCCCTGCAAGGCAGGCATCATCTGATCGAACCAGGCCGTCATGATCGGGATCATCGCGATGATCATCAGCACGAACTGAATGATGTAAACGATCAGGATCCACAGCCAGAACGGCTGGCGGTTTTCGCGGCTCCGGAAATCGATCAAGCCGGTAAGATGGCGCGTCAGCAGGTTCATAGACTTCCCCCTGGCGTAGCGCGGGGGAGCCTAACTACCGACGAGAACCAATGGAAGCCTTGGCGCGATTGCGTAATCGGAGACACAATGATCCCGTTGCAATCGTCAGTACCCTGCGGTCCGCATCGCCGCGTCGACGGCCGCCCTGCTCGCGTCGCTCGGCTCGGTCATCGGCAAGCGAAGGTGCATGGGCCAGTCGGGCCTGATTTTGCTCAGCGCGTATTTGATCGGTCCCGGCGAGGCGTCGGTGAACATCGCGACATGGAGCGGATAGAGCCGGTCGTGGAGCGCGAGCGCCGCCGCCGTATCGCCCGCCGCCCAGGCGGCCTGGAAATCGGCGCAGAGCCGCGGTGCGACATTGGCGGTGACCGAGATGCAGCCGATGCCACCCATCGCGTTGAACGCCAGCGCGGTTTCGTCATTGCCCGAGAGCTGAGCGAATCCCTCGCCGCAGCCCAGCCGCTGCTCGGTCACGCGGCCGAGATTGCCGGTCGCGTCCTTGACGCCGATGAAGATGTCCGGGAACGCTTCGACGATCCGCGCCATCGTCGCCGGCTGGATGTCGGTGACCGTGCGGCCGGGCACGTTGTAGAGCACGATCGGCAGCGGCGTCTCGTGCGCGATCGCCTCGAAATGGCGGAAGATGCCTTCCTGGCTCGGCCGGTTGTAATAAGGCGGCACCATCAACGCGGCATCGGCGCCCGCCGCCTTGGCGGCATGGACGTTGGCGATCGCGACGCGGGTGTCGTTCGACCCGGCGCCGGCCAGCACCGGCACGCGCCGGTTGGTCTGCTCGACGCAGATGCGCACCGCGTAGAAATGCTCCTCGGAGGTCAGAGTCGCCGCCTCGCCGGTGGTGCCGACCGGCACCAGCCCCGCCGAGCCTTCGGCGATTTGCCACTCGACGAGCTCGCGATAGGCATCCTCGGCAAAGCTGCCGTCGGCTTCGAACGGCGTGACCAACGCCGGGATGGATCCCGAAAACATGTTTAAACGCTCCCGCGCGGCGGCGATCCGCCGATTTTTGGTGTTTTTGTATCCTGACAGATAGGGCGTGAAGGCATATCGTGTCCACATGCTTGCGCCGTGGTTGAAGAGCGGGATCGCCGCTGCTGCCCTTTCGGGGATGGCGGCGACGGGTATGGCTTTCCAGGATCAGCTCGAATGGGCGAAGTCGAGGCTGATGGGCGCGCCCAGCGCCGATCCCAAGTCGGTCACCGCGCTGTCGGCCGCGATCACCGAGTGGCGCTCTCTCAGCCAGACCAATAGCGCGCCGTTCGAAAGCTATGCGCGTTTCCTGCTCGCGCATCCAGGCTGGCCCAACGAGGTGCAGATGCGCCGCGCGGCCGAGGCGGCGCTCGCCATGCCGGGCTGGTCGCCGTCGACCGCGGTCGCGTTCTTCCGCCGCTATCCGCCGCAGAACGCGACCGCCTGGGTCCGCTTCGCCGACGCGCTCACCGCGACCGGAGCGATGGACGAGGCGCGCACCGCCGCGCGCAACGCCTGGGTCCAGGGCGCGCTGTCCGCCGCCGACGAGAGCAAGGTGCTGGCGACCTGGCCCGACGCGCTGACCCCGGCGGACCAGGATGCCCGGATGGATCAGCTCCTGTGGCAGGGGCAGACCAGCGCCGCGACGCGCCAGCTCGGCCTCACCAGCATCGCCAGGCGGCCGCTCTTCGCCGCGCGCCTCGCGCTGCGCACCAACGCGCCCGATGCCGGCAATGCCGATGCGATCGGCGCGGGGGACCCCGGCTATCTCGCCGACAAGGCGATCTGGCTGACCAATACCGGCGCGGCGGGGGCGGCGCGCGCGCTGCTCGCCAGGCCGCACAATTTCACCAGCCGCCCGGCGGATGTCGATCGCTGGTTCGATCTGCTGCTGCGCAACGCGCGGGCGGCGGTCGCGGCCGGCGAGTACACCACCGCCTACAATATCGCGAGCCAGGTCGACGACGCCTATCCGGCGGGCACCGAAATCGCGCTCCGTCCGCTCGGCGAGCGCGACCCCTATACCGACCTCGTCTGGCTCGCCGGCCAGACTGCGCTCAAGCGGCTCGGCCGCCCCGGCGACGCGATCGGCATGTTCGTCCGCTATACCGGCGGTTCGCGCTCGACCGCGCTTAAGTCCAAGGGCTATTATTGGGCGGGCCGCGCCGCCCAGGTCGCGGGGCGCCGGGACGAGGCGACGAGCAACCTGACCGCGGCGTCGCGCTTCGGCGATCAGTTCTACGGCCAGCTCGCGGCCGAGCGGCTGGGCCAGCCGCTGCTCGCCCCCGCCGAGCCTTCGCCGCCTCCGGTCGCGCCGGCGGCGCGCACGGCCTTCTACAACAACGAAGTGGTGCGCGCGGCGCAATTCTTCGGCACGGTCGGCGCGCACGAAGACCAGAGCGTCTTCCTCCGCCAGATCGCCAACCTGGCGAGCACGGTCGACGACCATACGCTCGCCGACGAACTCGCGCGGACGCTCGGCCGGCCCGACCTGTCGGTGATGGTCGGGCGCAGCGCGCTGTTGAACGGCGTGACCGACTATACGCGGTCGGGCTTCCCCACGGTCAGCATCCCGGCGGAGTCGGCGTCCAGCTGGACGATCGCGCACGCCATCATGCGCCAGGAAAGCCAGTTCGACCGCTCGCTGATCAGCCGTGCCGGCGCGCGCGGCATGATGCAATTGATGAACGGCACCGCGCGCGAACAGGCGGGCAAGCTCGGCCTCGCCTGGGACCAGGGCATGCTGCTGTCGAGCACCGACTATAATATCGAGCTCGGCACTGCCTATTTCCAGCGGCTGTACAATCAATATGGCAGCTACCCGCTGGCGATCGCCGCCTATAATGCCGGCGGGGGCAATGTGAACAAATGGCTCGCCGCCAATGGCGATCCGCGCACCGGCACGGTCGACTGGATCGACTGGATCGAGGCAATCCCGTTCGACGAGACCAAGCGCTACGTCCAGCACGTGCTCGAGAACGCTGTGGTCTACGACCTGATCAACCCGCAACGGGCGATGTCGACCGGCAATGCGCGGTTGAGCTGGTACATCGGCAACAAGCGGCCTGGTTGATTACTGTCACCCCAGCGACGCTCGCTCCGTCGCCCCAGCGAACGCTGGGGCCTCGCGCTGCTTTGTCCCGTCTCACGAGATCCCAGCTTTCGCTGGGATGACGGATGGGGCTATCGAGGCTCGGTGAACGACCGCCCCAATTACATCACTCCTGCCGGCTATGCCGCGCTGCGCGCCGAGTATGAGCAGCTGTTCGCCGGCGAACGGCCCAAGCTGGTCGATACGATCGCCTGGGCCGCCGGCAATGGCGACCGGTCGGAGAATGGCGACTATATTTACGGCCGCAAGCGCCTGCGCGAGATCGACCGGCGGCTCGGCTGGCTGTCGAAGCGGATGAAAGCGGCCAAGGTCGTCGATCCCGCGCAACAGCCCGATCGCAGTCGCGCCTGGTTCGGGTGCACGATCACCGTCGCCGACGAGGACGACAACCAGCGCATCCTGACGCTGGTCGGCGACGACGAGGCCGATGCCGGGAAGGGCCTGATCGGGTGGAACTCGCCGTTCGCCCGCGCTCTGCGCGGCAGCGCGGTGGGCGATCTTCGGCGTGTCGCGCTGCCCGCGGGCGAGAAGGAATATGAGGTCATGGACATTGTCTATCCCGCGGTCGACGCGAACAAAGCGTAACGGACCGTTTCCCCCGCTTGGCTGGTTGACGAGAACGGTACGCCCTAGATCGGGGACGTAACGAACAGGAGGTCCCCATGCCCATTCCCGCCAGCTGGTCGTCCCAGCTCCAGTCGCTGCTTCGCATCGTCGCCGCGCTTGGCTTCATGCAGCACGGCGTATCCAAGTTCTTCGGCATTCCGCCGTTTCCGATGCCGCTCAATCCCCTGCTCTACGTCGCTGGCACGCTCGAATTGGTCGGCGGCGGCTTGCTGTTGATCGGCCTGTTCACGCGGCCGGTCGCGTTCGTCCTGTCGGGGATGATGGCGGTCGCCTATTTCATGGCGCATGCGCCGAAGAGCTTCTTTCCGGCGGTCAACGGCGGCGAGCCGGCGATGTTGTACGCCTTCATCTTCCTGTTCTTCGCGGCCGCAGGTGCCGGCACGTGGAGCGTCGACGCCCTCCGCGGCAATCCCCGCAGTCAGCCATGACCCTGAAAACGGGCGCGATTGCGCAAGCCTCATCGCGCCCGCTATCACTTGGCCATGACCGACGAGCCCCACGCCCGCAACATCGCGCTGCTGATCGATGCCGACAACGCGTCGTCGCACACGCTCGACCCCGTGCTGACGATCCTGGCCGAACTCGGCACCGTCAATATCCGCCGCGTCTACGGCAATTGGTCGAAGCCGGCACTCAAGGGCTGGCGCGACCAGACGGTACGCTACGGGATCGAGCCGCAGCAGCAATTCGACCTGACCAAGGGCAAGAACGCCACCGACATGAAGATGACGATCGACGCGATGGACTTGCTCTATCGCGGCCGCGTCCATGGCTTCGGCATCATGTCGTCGGATTCGGACTTCATGCCGCTGGCGATGCGCATCCGCCAGGATGGCCTGCCGGTCTACGGCTTCGGCACGAGCAAGACTCCGGAGGCGTTCAGACAGGCGTGCACCCGCTTCATCGATGTGACCGCGCTCCATCCCGCCCCCGCGCCGGAGACGGGCAATGGTGCCGGCAACGGCAAATCGGCGGTCGATCCGGAGCTGCTCAAGCTGCTGATCGACGCCTATGACGCGGTGAAGCGCGACGAACGCGGCTTCGTCAGCCTGTCGGAGATGGGCGAGCGCGCCGGCAATCGGTCGAGCTTCGACGCGCGCAATTACGGCTACAAGCGGCTGTCCGACCTGATCGAGGCAGTGCCCAATTTCCACACCGAACGCCGCGACGGCGACCGCGTCTACGTCAGGCGGGTGCGGTAGAACGGCCGCGCGGCCGCCTTCATTTCATCAACCCCGAGCAATCCCCGCCGCGCACCGACCGCACCCCCCCGACCTCGATCGCGAGCAAGCGGCGATCCGCCTTCGCGATCGCATAGGTGATGGACATATCCGATCGCGTGCTGCCCTCGACTTCCCAGGCATCGATCGGAGCATCGCCGCCGTCTGCGACGGCGACGGAACGCCGGACATGGACCTGCACCGTCCCCGGACCACGACCGAAATGGAACACCGGCACCTCGAAGCGCGCGCCCTCTGCGAGCGGCAGCGTCGTGAGGATGAATTCCATGGTTTCCTCGTCCCAGACCGGCCCCGGTAGCACCGCCTTGGCCACTCTCCGCCGCCCATCGTCGCCGGTCATCGTGCCACGCGCCTCTTTGTCGCGATAGCGCACCGACAGGCCGATAGCGCCATCGCTCTCCTCGATCGTGCGGATCGGTCGCAGCGACGGAAACGCGACTTCCATGCGGCTGGTGAGCAACGGCCCGCCGTTGAAGCGCGAGGAGACGGTGATCATCAATCGCTTGCCGTCGAGCCGCTCGACACGCCGGAGGACGTTGCCGGCGGACGCCCCGCCGGGGTCGGTTGCAGCAATCGTGTAGCAGGCGTCGCCGACGGGCAGCAGGGCACCGTCGATCGGCGGTAGCATTGCGGTCTCCATGGTCGCCCAGATCAGCAAGGCTGGGATCATCGGCGCGGCATCCTCCTGAAATCGGTGGGGCCAAGTAAGCGCGCCAATCGGTTCGGCGCAAATCCGTGGCAGTCGCCGCCGGATCGCCCCGTTGCAGCGTCAGGCTGCGGACCCGAACTGCTCCGGTCCGATCCGGCCGGTGATAGACTCGATGCGACGGGCGGGGGCTGAACCTCGCGGTCGGGTCAAAGGGTCGTGATTTATGGGGATAATGCAGCGGGTCGTGGTGTCGGGGAAAGTCCACCAGGTCGGCTTCAGGGACTTCGCCATCCGCAAGGCAACGTCGTTGGGGGTCACCGGCTGGGTGCGCAACCGCATCGACGGAACGGTCGAGATATTGGCGTCCGGGGAGGAGGATGCGGTCGCGTCCCTTGTCGAGGCGTGCCGCGCCGGCCCGCCGCTCGCGCGGGTCGACCATGTCGAGGCCTATGTCGAGGCGGGCCAGCCGGTGAAAGGGTTCACCAAGCGGTTCACGGCGTAACGGCCTGATCGCCCCCCCGGTCAGGCCCTGGAAAGGCTCCGCCGTCGGCGTGACGGCGGAGCCTTTCTCGATCCTTCAGCGCGTCAGTTTCTTGTACGCGAGGGCCGTCGGACGATCCGCGGCATCGCCGAGACGACGGCGCTTGTCCTCTTCATACGATTCGAAATTCCCCTCGAACCATTCGACATGGCTGTTGCCTTCGAACGCCAGGATGTGCGTCGCGAGGCGGTCGAGGAAGAAGCGGTCGTGGCTGATCACCACGGCGCAGCCGGCGAAATTCTCGATCGCTTCCTCGAGCGCGCCCAAGGTTTCGACGTCGAGGTCGTTGGTCGGCTCGTCGAGCAGCAACACGTTGCCGCCGCGCTTGAGCATCTTGGCGATGTTGACGCGGTTGCGCTCGCCGCCCGACAGCTTGCCGACGTTCTTCTGCTGGTCGGCGCCCTTGAAGTTGAACGCACCGACATAAGCCCGGGTCGACTGGTCGTGGCCGTTGACCTTCATATAGTCGAGCCCGTCCGAGATTTCCTGCCAGACGTTCTTCTTGTCATCGAGATGATCGCGGCTCTGGTCGACATAGCCGAGGCGCACCGTGGTGCCGATGTCGATCTTCCCCTCGTCGGGCTGTTCGGCGCCCGTGATGAGCTTGAACAAGGTCGACTTGCCCGCGCCATTCGGCCCGATCACGCCGACGATGCCGCCGGCCGGGAGCGTGAACGACAGATTCTCGAACAGCAATTTGTCGCCATAGGCCTTGGAGAGGTTCTCGACCTCGATCACCTTGCCGCCGAGGCGCTCGGGCACCTGGATGACGATCTGCGCCTTGCCCGGCGTGCGGTTCTGCTGCGCTTCGACCAGTTGCTCGAACTTGGCGATACGCGCCTTCGACTTGGTCTGGCGTGCCTTGGCGCCCTGCCGGATCCATTCGAGCTCGTCCTTGATCGCCTTCTGGCGCCCGGATTCCTCGCGGTCCTCCTGCTCGAGACGCTTGGACTTCTTCTCGAGATAGGTCGAGTAATTGCCCTCGTACGGGAAGTATTTGCCGCGGTCGATTTCGAGGATCCAGCCGACCACGTTGTCGAGGAAATAGCGGTCGTGGGTGATCATCAGCACCGCGCCGGCATATTCCTTGAGGTGGTTTTCGAGCCACTCGACGCTCTCCGCATCCAAATGGTTGGTCGGTTCGTCGAGCAGCAGGATCGACGGCTTCTGAATGAGCAGCCGGGTAAGCGCGACGCGACGCTTTTCACCGCCCGACAGGTTCTGGACCGGGGAATCGGACGGCGGGCAGCGCAGCGCTTCCATCGCCAGTTCGAGCTGGCTGTCGAGAGTCCAGCCGTCGACCGCATCGATCTTGCCCTGGAGCTCGCCCATTTCCTCCATCAGCGCATCGAAATCGGTGTCGTCCTTGGGATCACCCATCTCCGCCGAGATCGCGTTGAAGCGGTCGACCATGTCGGCGACGCCACGCGCGCCATCCTTGACGTTTTCGAGCACCGACTTGGTCGGGTCGAGCTCGGGCTCCTGCGCCAGATAGCCGACGGTGATGTTCTCGCCCGGCCATGCCTCGCCCGAGAAATCCTGATCGATCCCGGCCATGATCTTCATCAAGGTCGACTTGCCGGCGCCGTTGGGGCCGACGATGCCGATCTTGGCGCCGTGATAGAATTGCAGGTTGATGTTGCTCAGCACCGGCTTGGGAGCGCCGGGGAAGGTCTTGGTCATGTCCTTCATGACAAAAGCGTATTGGGCGGCCATGGCGGCACGTTGCTCCGTGGTTTGAAATTGCCGGAAAAAGTCGAGCGGGCAGATAGCGATTGGGCCGCCAATTGGAAAGCCCCGGCGCTTGCTGGGCGCGGTGTATTGGTCTTAAGCAACGCTTGTCTTTCGCGGCGCCGTCCGGCGTCATCCTCCGTTCGTCACAGGAGACCCGATCCGATGCGCCTGCCGTTGATGCTGTCGGCCGCCACCCTCGCCCTTGCCTTCCCGGCGCTTGGCCTCGCCCAGCGCAACGCCATGCCGTCATCGGTCAAGGTCGACCCCGCGGTCGCCAAGGCGCGCGACGAAGCGCTGAAGAACGACAAGGTCGCGTGGGACATCGTCGAGGACCTGACGACCGAAGTGGGGCAACGGCTCGCGGCGACCGAAGCCGAGGCCCGCGCCCGCGCCTGGGCGGTGGTCCGGTTGAAGAAGCTCGGGTTCCAGAACGTCCATGTCGAGACCTACAAGATGCCGGTCTGGCTGCGCGGCGAGGAACGCGCGGAAATCGTCGGCCCCTATCCGCAGAAGCTGGTCATCGCCGCGCTCGGCCGCTCGGGCGCGACACCGCCCGCAGGGATCACCGCTCCGGTGGTCTATTTCCCGACCTTGAACGACCTCATCGCCGCGCCCGACGGCAGCCTCAAGGGCAAGATCGCCTTCATCTCGAACCAGATGGAAGCGACGCAGGACGGTAGCGGCTACTTCTCTTATGGCGGCGCGCGGTTCATCGGCCCGAACATCGCCGCGAAGAAAGGTGCGCTAGCCGCCGTGATCCGCTCGATCGGCAGCGACAAGGGGCGCTGGCCGCATACCGGCGGCACCAATTGGGCGCCGGGCGTGGCACCGATCCCCGCCGGCGCGCTGTCGGTCGCCGATGCCGAGCAGCTCGAACGGATCTTCTCGCGCACCGACAAGGTGACGATGAAGCTCGTGCTTACTCCGCAGACGCTGCCCGAAGGCGAATCGGGCAATGTCGTCGCCGAGGTGCCGGGCAGCGATCCCAAGGCCGGAATCGTCCTGATCGGCGGCCATCTCGACAGCTGGGACCTGGCCACCGGCGCGATCGACGACGGCGCGGGGATCGCGATCACTACCGCCGCGGCCAAGCGCCAGCTCGATGGCCCCCGTCCTCGCCGGACGATCCGCGTCGTCTGGTTCGGCGCCGAGGAGCCGGGCGGCTTCGGCGGTCAGGCCTATGCCAAGGCGCATGCCGGCGAGAAGTTCGCGATGGCGAGCGAATCGGATTTCGGCGCCGACAATGTCTGGCGGTTCAACACCAACCTGCCCGACAATGCCAAGGGTATCGGCGACCGGCTGGCGGTCGCGCTCGCGCCGCTCGGGATCGTCCGCGGCCGCGATGTCGCGGGGGGCGGAACCGACGTCAGCCCGATTCTCGCAAGCGGCGTGCCCGCGGTCACGCTCGACCAATCGGGCCAGCGCTATTTCGACTGGCACCACACGCCCGAGGACACGCTCGACAAGATCGATCCCGAGCAATTGCGCCAGAACGTCGCAGCCTGGACGACATTGCTGTGGATCGTCGCCAATGCGCCCGAGGAATTGGGCCCGGTGACCCCGCATACCGGCGAGTGAATGGCACATCAGCGGATAGCTCGGCCCGGCGCAAACCGGCCGGTCCGGGCAATTTGGTCGTTGACCGCCACATTGTCGCCGTTATTCCTCCAGCGTCGCGAACGGCCAAGCGGCCGGCCCGCGAACGACGGTAACTTTTTGGGAGCACCCAAATGAAGAAGATCGCCATTGTTCTCGCCGCCGCCAGCCTGGTTTCGCTGGCAGGCTGTAAATCGCAGCAGCCCCCGGCGGCGGCCAATATCGACGCCCAGGCCGACAATCTTTCGGCCGGCGCCGACAATCTGAACGACGAGGCGCAGTCGATCACCAACAATACCGCCAAGGCCGAGGTCGGCAACGCGGTGGACAGCCTGAACAACGCGACGGATTCACTCCGCGCCGAGGCCGCCAACACGGCGGCTGCCGCCAAGAAGTAAGCATCGGGTCGAAAAGCCCGTGCCCAATGGCAGATGATGGGGCGGCTCCTGCAGGAGCCGCCCTTTCTCGTTGTCGAACAAGCGCTGCCAAGCGACCCGCTTGCCGCCCGCGACAATGCCGCCTAGAGGATCGCCCGCGTCGGGGAGTGGCGCAGTCTGGTAGCGCATCTGCTTTGGGAGCAGAGGGTCGCAGGTTCGAATCCTGTCTCCCCGACCATTATTTTGCGGGTGGGGCCTGTAGCTCAACTGGTTAGAGCTGGCCGCTCATAACGGCTAGGTTGCGGGTTCAAGTCCTGCCGGGCCCACCAGCGCTTCGTCCGAAACGCCTGTACCGTCGCCTTCACGCCATGACGCGCAGCTTGGGGTGCAGTTGCTACCGCCCCTCTGCGGCGGCGATGACCTCGTCGAGTCCGCACGCACGAACGCCTTGGCGATCGAGCTCCGCCAGTATCTTATCCCACCACCGCCAGAACGCCCGCAGGTCCGACTCGTCCTTCACGTATGGTGTGTGCCCCGACGCAAGTGATGGCGAGTGGAACGCGAAGCTCAGCACACGCGCCCCTTCGCCCGCCGCGACACGCACCGCCTCGATCGCCTCGGCGGCCGGGATGCCCTCGGGCGTCAGCGGGATGCGCTGCAACAAGCCGGTCCTGGCCAAAACCCCGCGCCCTTTCGGAATGCGGCCGGCGGCCTGGTAGAGTTTCATGCCGCCCGACCGCGCTGCGCCGGTAAAGACCGTGGTGAGCGGCAATTCCACCAATCCTCCGGCACGAAACGCATGATTGCCGAGCGCCGAGAAATCGGGGCCGCCCTCGGCCGCATAGTCGAACCCCGGCCGCATCGAGCTATCGAGGCGATAGCCACGCTCCGCGAGCAGCTCGAAGCTCGCTGGACCCAGTCCGTACCGCCCGGCGCGATAGGCGGTCGGGCGCTTGCCGAACGCTTGCGCGATCGCATCGGTCAACGCGTCGAGCTTCGCCGCTTCCAGCGCGCGCGGCAAATTGCCCGCGAAGCTGTTGGCGGGCGTCAGCGCCTCGTCGAACGGCGGGTTGACCCAGGGGTGGAGCTGCGTGCCGACCACGGTACCCTCGGTCAGCAACGGCCCGATCAGGTCGATCGCGCGGCGATCGGTCGCGACCGGATGGTCGACCATCAAGGCAAGCGGAACGCCAGCCGCGGCGAATCGCCGGTGCGCCTCGGGCAAGGCGGCGATCGCCGCGACCGAGCGATTCTCACGCGCGAGCGGTTTCGCCCAGTCGAATTCCTCTTCGGTGTCGACGAACACGACGAAGCGCGTCCCGAACGATTCGGGCCACGCCACCAGATCGGCCGGGACCGGTGGTTGCGGACGAAACGCGTCGGTCACGTCAATTGGAAGAGAGCTGCCCCACGTCGTGATCCAACGCCGCCGGGAGGCGCAATGTCAAGCGCTGCTCGCCGATCTTGAGGCTGCCGCCGAGCTCGCCAGCCAGGTTGCGCGCGAGCCGCAGCCCGAATGCCGTGCCGAGCAGCGATCCCTCCTGGTCCTCGCCTTCGAGCGATAGCAGTGCCTCTCCCGGCCAGGCCGCGAAGGCGCGCGGCCGGTCGACCGCGATCCGTGCCTGACCATCCTTCGCCGAGACGCGCACCGCGATCCGCTCGCCGATGCCGCTCGCGCCGATCGCCAGGGCCATCAGCCGGCTGACCAGCCGCGCCACCGCGACCTCGTCGCCGGCGATGGCGACACCCGACGGGCCGTAATCCACATCGATCACCGATTGCCGCAACCGCATCAGCGGCTCCAGATCGGCCGCCGCACGCTTGAGCAATGGCACGACCTCGACAACGCCCGGCCTTAGCACCAGCGCATCCTGTTCGATCCGCGCCGCGGTATCGACGTCGTCGATCGCCGCCAGCAGGCCACGCGTATCGTGCCGGATCGCACTCGCGCGTTCGCGATATTGGTCGGGCGCCGGGCCGAGGATCTGCGCTTCGATCATTTCCGCGAACCCGGAGATCGCGTTGGTCGGCGTGCGCAGCTCATGGACCAGGGCACGCAATGCCTCGGGCGACGGCGCGCCGGGCATCGGTTCGGCGCGCTGATCGACCCGCGGCCGGCGCGCGACGCCGCGATAGCCGGTGAAACGACCGCTGGCCGGATCGAACGCCGGCGTCGCCGACAATTGCCATTGCCCCGCGGCGGTCGACGATCCCGCGATCACCAGCCGCGCGTCGGCGAACGGTGCGCGACGGCGGAACGCGCCGCTGACGACACCATCGACCTGCGCCGACCCCGTACCCAGCAAGACGCCGATCAGCGGCTCGCGCGGCGCCCCGTCCACCCAGCGGATCGTTCCCGTGGCATCGGTCTCGAAGCAGAAATGATCGATCGGCCCGTCACCCGCGGCCGCCGGGGCCGGTCGGCCGATGCTGCCATGGTCGCGTTGATAGGCGTCGATCCGGGCGACCAGGTCGGCGATCGGAAAGGGGCCGGTCGGTGCGGGCGGCGGGCTCGCGTCATTGGCCGGCACTGATTCGGCAGCGCGGCGCGCGCGCGTGGGTGGCAATTCAGCAACGGCTGGCGGAATATCAGGCTCCGAAGTGACGATCGCGGGCTCCAGCGTCGGTTGCGGTTCCTCCCACCCCGCTTCCGGCTGCGGCAGGGCGAAATCGGACGGACCGAAGCTGCCGAGCGCGCGGACCGTTTCGGGCGGCAGGTCGCGGCGATGGCGCAGCAGCGATCGCGACGTCGGCGGCAGGTTCGCAAGCATCCCGCGCCACTCCTCAGCGCTCAGCCGTGCCGCCGCGATCACCGGCGCGGCGACCGAGGGTTCGTCCTCTGCGAACAGGCGAACCAGTTCGGCCGGCGGGTTGGCGAAGGCGAGACTGCGTGCGCTCGCTGCCCGGATTCGCACGGGGATGCGCGGCCGAATCGCCCTCAGCCGCGCGATCGCATCGGGGCTTGGTGCCGCGCGACGCCGCCCGATCAGGTCGGTCAGCTGGCGCCACGCCGATTGCGCGCCGAACGGCGTCGCCATGTCGGCGCCGAGCACGGTGTCGAGGCGGTCGTCGAAACGCAAGCAATTGCCCTCTGGCGACGCGGAACCGCCGCGCCTTAGGAAATTCTTAACCGCACTGCCGATCGCTTCAACGGTTCATTTTGACGCGTCGCAATGTGGGACGATTGCGCAACCCGGCAATTATATTATGCTGGCGGCAGGGCTAACTCACATAAAATTCTTGGGGAACTCACGATGGCGTTGGATCGAATCGACCGGCAGATATTGTCGTTGCTGCAGGCCGATGGACGGATGACCAATGTCGAACTGGCCGACAGGGTCGGGCTGACCGCCCCGCCCTGCCTCCGCCGCGTGCGCGCGCTGGAAGAGGCGGGCGCGATCAAGGGCTACCATGCCGAACTCGACCCGGCGACGCTGGGTTATCCGATCACGGTGTTCGCGATGGTCAGCCTGAAGAGCCAGGCCGAACGCGACCTGACCGCGTTCGAATCGCATATCGCGACGATTCCCGAAGTGCGCGAATGCCACATGCTCAACGGTGAGATCGACTTCATCCTCAAGATCGTCGCCAGCGACCTCAAGGCGTTCCAGGACATCCTGACCACGCACCTGACGCCGGCGCCCAACGTTGCGAGCGTCAAGACCTCGCTGACGATCCGTACCTCGAAGAACCAGCCGGGCATCCCGGTCGGCCAGGAATAGAAAAGGGCGGCCCCGACGGCCGCCCTTTCCCTTTCGCGGTATCGAGACGATCAGCTGGTCGGCGGATTGTCGACCCACGTCGCCCAGAAGCCGGCAATGTCGCTACGCGGAGCGGTCGTTACCGCGGCAAAGGCGGCCTTGGCTCCGGCCTTGTCACCCGAGAGCGCGAGCGCGATGCCGAGGTGCGTATTGACCTCGTCATTGTCGACACCGCCCTTGGCCAATGCCTGCTTGTAGAGCGCGATCGCCTTCGCATAGTCGGCGCGGCCGAGAAACGCGTCGCCGGTCTGCCACGACAGCGCTCCGGTGGACGCAGCGGCGGCCTTGGCTTCCAGTCCGGCGAACGAACCCTCGGCGGCGACCTGCGCGTTCGAGCTGGTGATCAGCGCCTGGATATTGGCATTGGGCGGGCTCGGAATCTTGCCCAACGCCTTGCCCTCGGCGATCACCGCCTTGGTCTCGTCGGGAAGGCCGGCGTCCATCACCTTCTGGGCGTATTCCTCGTAATAGCTCTGATCCGCCAACGCCTTGGTCTGGCGCATCAGGCGGAACAGGTCGATGAGCGGCTTCTTGTCCAGCCGCGCGATCGGCTTTTGAGACAGCGCATAAAAGGCCAGTGCGTCACGCCAGTTCTTTTCCGTCGGATAGGCCGCCAGCCAGCGCTTCATCCACATGACCGCTTGCGGCTTCAGACCGGCGGTCGCCGAGGTCTGCAAGGCGAACCGGTAGAAGTCCTCCGTCTGCTTGCCGGCATCGGCGAGTTTTTCAAGGCTCGCCAAGCCGCTAGCCGCGTCCCCGCTCAGGATCTGCGCTCTGGCCAAATATAGTGGCAAATTGGATTCGGTCGACCCGTGCTGCTGCGCGGAGACAAACAAGCGGATCGCGGTCGGCCACGCTTTTGCGTTGTACGCGATCGTCGCACGGGAATATTCGAAGCTCGGCAACAGATTCTGTGGTGTTTTGGGATTCGCGATCAGCGCGTCGAGCGGTGCGATCAACGGAGTGTCGTCGGATACGCCATTGGTGCCGGCGGAGGCGGTGGCGTTCTTCTGCCCTTCCAGCATATACCGCATCACAGTCGCGAAATATTTCTCGTCGTCGGTCTTGGCCGCGGCTTCCGCCTCAGCCACCGCGGTTGCCGCGGTCGCCAAATCCTTGGCTTCCAACGCGGTCTTCGCCTTCTGAACCGCGGCCCCCACAGCGGGGCTGACCACCGGTCCCTTAGGCACCTCTTCCTTCTTCTTCGCGAAAGCGGGGGGCGCGACGGTCAGACCGGCCGCGCCCGCCATCATCGCCGCGGCGAGGGCGGCGGTCGAAATGCTCTTCATCAAACTCTCCTCTTGGGCGGGGGAACCCACGTTCCCCGCTCTAGCCAGCAGGCGCCGGGGGTCAAGGCGCGTCACTGGGCGGTTGCCGGAAAGCGGCTGAACGCGGATTGAATGGCGATGGTTGCCCCCGGCCCGCCGCTCGGGCAGGGCGTCGATGGCGACCGCAATCCCTCGCGCGCGTACGCGCGCACGCGTGACATCGGTTGCATGACCCGCTAGGGTCGTCATCGAACCGCAACATCACCTGAAAGATACCGGACCTTGACCGACGAGACCGTCCTCGCCGACCCCTCGGACATTACCCCGATCTCCATCGTCGACGAGATGAAATCGTCGTATCTCGATTACGCAATGAGCGTGATCGTCGCTCGCGCGCTGCCCGATGTGCGTGACGGGCTGAAGCCGGTGCACCGGCGCATTCTGTTCTCGGCGCAAGAAAGCGGATTCTTCTACAACCGCCCCTACCGCAAATCGGCACGGATCGTCGGCGACGTAATCGGTAAATATCACCCGCACGGCGACAGCTCGATCTACGAGGCATTGGCGCGCATGACCCAGGACTGGGCGATGCGGCTGCCGCTGATTGATGGCCAGGGCAATTTCGGATCGATGGATCCCGATCCCGCGGCCGCGATGCGCTACACCGAAGCGCGCCTGGCCAAGTCGGCCGGGTTCCTGATGGAAGATCTCGACAAGGATACGGTCGATTTCGTCCCGAACTATGACGGGTCGGAAAACGAACCCTCCGTCCTCCCCGCGCGCTTCCCCAATCTGTTGGTCAACGGCGCCGGCGGCATCGCCGTCGGCATGGCGACCAATATTCCGCCGCACAATCTCGGCGAAGTGATCGATGCGTGCTTCGCCTACATGGACAACGGCGCGATCACGACCGAGCAGCTGATGGAGATCATCCCGGGGCCGGACTTCCCGACCGGCGCGGTGATTCTCGGCCGCTCCGGCGCGCGCTCGGCCTACGAGACGGGGCGTGGTTCGATCATCGTGCGCTCCCGCTACGAGATCGAGGAAGGGCGTGGAGATCGCCGTTCGATCGTGCTCACCGAAATTCCCTACCAACAGGGCAAGAACGCGCTGGTCGAGAAGATCGCCGAGGCCGCCAAGGACAAGCGGATCGAGGGTATCAGTGACATTCGCGACGAATCGAACCGCGAAGGTGTGCGCATCGTCATCGATCTCAAGCGTGATGCCACGCCGGACGTGGTGCTCAACCAGTTGTGGCGGCATACCCCGGCGCAGGGCTCGTTCCCGGCCAATATGCTGGCGATCCGCGGCGGCCGGCCCGACATTCTCAACCTGCGTGATTTCATCCAGGCGTTCATCCAGTTCCGCGAGCAGGTCATCACGCGCCGCTCGAAGTTCGAACTCGCCAAGGCGCGCGACCGCGCCCATCTGTTGCTGGGCCTGGTCATCGCGGTTACCAATCTCGACGAGGTCGTCCGCATCATCCGTGGATCGTCGAGCCCGACCGAGGCGCGCCACGCCTTGCTGATGCGCGAATGGCCGATCGCCGAGATTGCCTCTTACATCAAGCTGGTCGAGGCGACCGATGTCGAAGTGACCGGCGACACCTATCGCCTATCCGACCTCCAGGTCCGCGCGATTCTCGACCTGCGCCTACACCGGCTGACCGCGCTCGGTCGCGACGAGATCGGCAAGGAACTCGAGGAACTCGCCGCCTCGATCGCCGAACTGCTCAATATCCTCGCCAATCGCGTGCGGCTCTACGAGGTGATGCGCGAGGAACTGGCCGCGGTGCGTACCGAATTCGCCACGCCGCGCCGGACCGAGATCGCCGCCGCCGCCGACGGCATCGAGGACGAAGACCTGATCGAGCGCGAGGACATGGTCGTGACCGTGACCATGCAGGGCTATATCAAGCGCACCACCCTCGACACCTTCCGCGCCCAGGCGCGCGGCGGCAAGGGCCGCGCCGGCATGGCGACCAAGGATGAGGACGTCGTCACCGAGTTGTTCGTCACCTCGACGCACACGCCGGTGCTGTTCTTCTCGACGCTCGGACGGGTTTACCGGATGAAGGTGTGGCGCCTGCCCGAAGGCGGCGCGAACACACGCGGGCGGCCGATGATCAATCTGTTGCCGCTGGCCGATGGCGAGACGATTTCGACCGTCCTGCCGCTGCCCGAGGACGAGAATGAGTGGGGCAAGCTCCACGTCATGTTCGCGACAGCCAAGGGATCGGTCCGGCGCAACTCGATGGATGCGTTCACCAACGTGCCGTCGAACGGCAAGATTGCGATGAAGTTCGAGGGCGAGGACGAGGACGATCGGTTGATCGGCGTCGCCTTGCTCGACGAGAGCGACGACGTCCTGCTCGCGACGCGCCAGGGCAAGGCGATCCGCTTCGCCGGCGACGAGGTGCGCGAATTCCAGAGCCGCAACTCGACCGGAGTTCGCGGCATGCGGCTGGGCAACGGCGACGAGGTGATCTCGCTGTCGATCCTGCACAAGGTCGGCGTCCGCGATCAGGAAGAACGCGAGGATTATCTCCGCCACGCCGCGTGGAAGGGTGAGGATACCGAAGGTACCCGCAAGCCGCGCGAGATGGACGACGAGCGGTTCGCGCATCTCGCCGAGCACGAGCAGTTCATCCTGACCGTGTGCACCAATGGCTATGGCAAGCTGTCCTCGGCCTATGAATATCGCCGGACCGGCCGTGGCGGCCAGGGCATCACCAACATCGACAATATCGCGCGCAACGGCCTCGTCGTTGCCAGCTTCCCCGCGACCAAGGCCGACCAGCTCATGCTCGTCACCGACCAGGCCAAGCTGATCCGCATGGGGCTCGATAGCCTGCGCGTGATCGGCCGGGGCTCGGCCGGCGTGCGCCTGTTCAACGTCGCCGACAACGAGCACGTCGTGTCGGCCGCGAAGATCGGCGAAAGCAACGAGGAGGAAGGCGCGGACGCGACCGATGCCGTCGAAACCGCCGCTGACGAAGTCGGGACCGGTGACGCTGGGGCCGGCAGCGGTGAGGGCGGAGCGGGCGAGGCGTGACGGCCCGGCCCGAGACCGCTTACAAGGTCCTGACCGCCGATCAGATGCGCGCACTCGAGGCCGACCGCTTCGAGGGTGCGCCGATCGACCTGTCCGACGGCTATATCCATCTGTCGACGCGCGATCAGCTGACCGAGACCGTCGACCGGCATTTCGCCGGCCAGTTGGATCTGTGGGTCGCCGCGATCGACCTGTCCGCGCTCGGCGACACCGTCAGGTGGGAGGAATCGCGCGGCGGTGCGCAATTCCCCCATATCTACGGCGCGATGCCGCTCGAAACGGTGATCGCCTATGGCCCGCTCGAGCGCGACGACGACGACACGGTGCGATTGCCGGTCGCGGGTTGACGCCGAGGTCTATCCGCAGATCAACCCATGTACTGGATCATCGCCTGCTGCCAGGAATGATCGTCGGGATTGCGCCACATCAGATTGGGCTGGTTCTGCGGGTCGGCGGTGAATTGCTGGATGTCCTGCGAGAAGGTCCACAGCATCATGCCGAGCTTGGTCTCGGTCGCGCTCGGCTGCCATTGCGCGAGCGCTTCCGCCGTCCCGACCGAGGTGAAACCGCCGCCCTGCGCGACCGGACCGGCATTGACCCCAATCGTCATCTGCGACGGGCTCATGCCCCAGGAGACATATTGGCCGAACCACCATTCGAGCCCAGACGCGTCGTCGCCATAATACATGATCCCGCCCCAGGTGAGCAGCGGCGCCAGGTCCGGGATTTGGTCGCTGTCGTTCCACAGCGCCTTGGAGATCGCCTTGCTCGCCGGCATGCCCGCGCGCATCGCCTTGACCGTGTTGATCAAATTGGTGTCGACCGCCGGCCATTCGTTGTCGATATCGATGCCGTCGATGCCGTAGCCGCCCGAACCGAGAATGGCGTCGTTGAGATAGTCGACGAACCCGGGCAGCTGGTTATCGGCGAACGATCCCCAGCCGAAATTCTTGCCCGATCCCTGGATCGTCAGCACGACCTTGATCCCCGCCGCCTGCAATTTGGCGACGCTGCCGTCGGTCAGTGCGCTCTGCAGGATCGGGTCGAAAGTGAGCGGATATCCCGCCCTGTCGTCGAACGTACAGCCCATCAGGTTGACGACGTCGACCTGGAGCGAACCGTCGGCGCGCTGGTAATCGAGAATGTCGGTCAGCGGGACGTGCACGAATTGCTCGGTGGCACCGCCGCCGATCCCGACGGTGGGAAGCCAGTAGACGAAAAGGCTCTGGCGGACGGTCATGGACACCTCCGAAATAGGTGAGACGATGCAGGCTGGACAGGCGCCATCGCGATCGATCGACGCGACGCGGATCGTATCACGCCGGCGCTTGTCCGCCGCGCGTTATCGCGATCATTCCGGTCCTAATTCAGGGAAGCAGGTCGACGATTTCGAACCCTGTCCCCTCCTCGCGCAGCAGCATGGTGCGATGGCAATGGCGGGGGTCGTGCTCGAAGCAGAGCACCGCCGACGGCCGCTGCGACGCGAGATCGCGCAGTCGCGCGGCCTGGGCCTGCGCTTCGGGCAGCTCGAGCTGGCCAGCATAGACCCGCTCCATGGTCCGCCAATCGCCCTTTTTCGCCGCGTCGCGTCCCGGCTTGGGGGTACCCAGCGCCTTCAGGTGGACGTAACCGATCCCGTTGGCGTCGAGCGTCGCCGTGAGACTGTTCTTGGAGAAGCCGGGGCGGCGCGACAAGGGCAAGGCGCGCACGTCGATCACTTGCTCGACCCCCGCGCCTTTCAGCGTCGCGAGGAACGCGTCCATCGTCGTGCCTTCATAGCCGATGGTGAAGATCTTCATCGTCTTTCCAGCGCAATAGGGTGGTAACCGCGCCCCAGGCGACCAACGCCTGTCCGCCGAAATAGAGCGGCCAGATCAGGAAGACCGGGATCGGCGAGCCCGCCAACGGTCCCATCTTGGCAAAGATCAGCAGATCGGACGCGACGAACATCACGGCGCCGATACCGACCCGATAGCGCGGGAAGCGGCTGGCCCAGGCGCTCGCCGCCATCACGCCCAATCCCGTCGCATAGAGGGCGATACCCGGCGCCGCGGCGCGGTCGGCCGGGAGCAGGTAGGCGATCGCCGGTACCGCCACGAGCAGGAGCAGCGCCAGGCCGAGCTGGCTCGGCGACGGCTTGCTGCGCCGATGGAGCAGATAGAGCACGGTCGCGACGATATGCCCGGCCAGGAAGGCCAGCGCGCCGCCGGTCTGGCTCCGCTCGAGCAAGACGTCGCCCAAAGCGCCGAGCGCCATTACCGCTGTGATCAGCCAGCCATCGCGATTGTGCGCATTGACCGCCGCCCAGATCGCCAGCAGCGCCACGCCCGCCCCTTTCCAGGCGATCCACGGCAAGGTCGGGATGGTGTGATGGCCGACCAGCCAGAAGCTCGCCCCTGCCACCAGGGCGAGGCCGAATATCCAAAAAGCCCGGGGGTTGCGCAGCGTGGCGGTCATGATCGGAGGATGGCGCTGTCGTCGCCATCCGGCAACATGCTTTGTCATCCGCGCGCCATCCCGCTATCGCGCGGCCCGATGACCCATGACATCCATATCGTCGGCGGCGGCCTCGCCGGATCCGAAGCGGCGTGGCAACTTGCCGAAGCCGGCGTGCGCGTGAAGCTGTCCGAGATGCGCGGCAGCGGGGACATGACGCCGGCGCACCAGACCGACGGCCTCGCCGAACTCGTCTGCTCGAACAGCTTCCGCTCCGACGATGCCGAGAACAACGCGGTCGGCCTGCTCCATGCCGAGATGCGCGCGCTCAATTCGATCATCATGAGCGAGGGCGATCGCCACAAGGTGCCCGCCGGCTCGGCGCTCGCGGTCGACCGCGACGGCTTTTCCGACGGCGTCACCGCACGACTGGCGGCGCATCCCAACATCACCATCGTCCGCGAACGGGTCGATGCACTGCCCCACGACGGACTGGCGATCATCGCCACCGGCCCCCTCACCGCCCCGGGCCTTGCCGGCAGCATCGGCGCCGCGACGGGCAGCGATGCCCTCGCGTTCTTCGACGCGATCGCGCCGATCGTCCATCGCGACAGCATCGCCATGGACGTCGCCTGGTTCCAGTCACGTTGGAACAAGGGGGAAGGAAAGGATTACATCAACTGCCCGCTCGACAAGAATCAATACCACGCCTTCGTCCAGGCGCTGATCGACGGCGAAAAAACCGAGTTCCGCGACTGGGAAAAGGACACGCCCTATTTCGAGGGCTGCATGCCGATCGAGGTGATGGCCGAGCGCGGCCCCGAGACCTTGCGGTTCGGGCCGATGAAGGGCGTCGGGCTCGACGACCCGCGCACCGGCCGCTGGCCTTATGCTGTGGTCCAGCTTCGCCAGGACAATGCCAGCGGCACCTTGTGGAACATCGTCGGCTTCCAGACCAAGCTCAAGCATGCCGAGCAGGTCCGCTTGTTCCGGACCATCCCGGGCCTGGAGAATGCCGAATTCGCGCGGCTCGGCGGCTTGCACCGCAATACCTTCATCCGGTCACCCGAACTGCTCGACCCCACGCTGCGGCTCAAGTCGCGGCCCAATATCCGCTTCGCCGGGCAGATCACCGGCTGCGAGGGCTATGTCGAGAGCGCGGCGATCGGCTTGCTCGCCGGCCGCTTCGCCGCGGCCGAACTGCGCGGTGACGTCATGCCGCCGCCGCCAGTCGAAACCGCGCTGGGCGCATTGCTCAACCACATCACCGGCGCCGCGGAGGCCGAGACCTATCAGCCGATGAACGTCAATTTCGGGCTGTTCCCACCGATCACTGGACGGACGAAGAAGGCCGACCGCAAGAAGATGTATACCGAGCGCGCCCGGCTCGCGCTGGCGGATTGGCTTCCGCGCTAAACCCTTCGTTGTCGCATCGCTTTTGCGGAAAACCGGTACCCACTTTTCCGCGCGATGCTTTAGGAATCATCGTCTTTGTCGTCGGCCGGGATCGGCGCCTGCCGCTCGGGCCGGCAGTCCGGACGGGGGTGAGGCTTGCGCTTGACCGCGGTCGTGGCGAATTCGGCCGCGTTCAGGCTGCCGGACTTGTCCTTGTCGGCCACGGCGAACTTGGCCTCGGCCTTGGTCGCCCATTCGTCGAACGACAAGGTGCCGTTGCCGTCGACATCGAGCTTGGCGAACGCCTTGCGCCGCGACAGCAGATATTCGTCGCGCGTGACCGATCCGTTGCGATCCTTGTCATAGCGGTCGAAGCGTTTCTGTTCGCGCGTCGCGGGCAAGGCCTCGGGCACCGCCGGCAGCGTCGCCGACGCATCGGGAGCGGGTGCGCTGCCCACCGCCGGCATCGCCGCAAGGCGCGGTGCCGGTGGCGACCGCATCGCCTGCAGCGTCATTCCCGCCACCACCAGCAGCACGCCGGCCGCTGCCCCCGCTAGATACCGCCACATCGCCCCGTTCCTCCTTGTGCCCTCACGCTAGTCCGCGCGCAGCAAAGAGGGAACCGAATGCCTCCATCCTGGTGCTATTTGCCGGTGAGCCTGAAGCGAGCGAGCCGCAGCACGAAGCTTGCCCCCACGCCCCCCCGGAGGTGAGCGCGCGCGACCAGCGCCAGCGCTCCCAGCGCGCGGGCGTTCCGGCTCCATCGTACGCCGCCGCTCCGGGCGAACGCAGCATCCGCGCCCTCGCGGGCGAGCCTGGCCCAGGCTTCATCGCTGAGATTGCCGGCAAGGTCGGCCAACGCCCAGCCCTCACCCGCGTCGCCGACCGGATCTCCCGGTGCGGCCGCCATGATGCGGCCCGCGGTCTCGAACAGAATTCGCCCGCGCCGGCGCGCATGGCCAGCGATCGCCTCGGCGTCCAACGCGCCGAGCAACGGCTCCCAGCCGTCCACCATCCCGGCGATCCCTGCCCCGGTCACCCCGAGCGGAAGAACGGTCGCGGCCAGCGCCTGGAGCACGGGTTCGCCGGGCGGCGGGGCGGTATCCAGCCGCTGCAGCGCCTCCCGCCACCAGGCCAGCCGCATCTGGCCGACCATCGGCTCGCGCGTTGTCCGTAGAACGTCACCCAAGGCTGAATCGAGCGCGAACAGCGCATCGATCGCGTCGCGCGCCGCCCGCGGTACGTAGCTTAACGCAAGGTCGCGCCAGGGATCCTCAATCATTGTCACCGTAACGTTAACCATGCCGATTGAGGCCCGGTTAGCCCTTCATGGTGCATGGCGCAGGCTAGTAGGACCATATCGGGCGGAAGGGGGCACATGTTCGGACTTCGCAGCGGCAAGCTGGGCACAACGCGCACCTTCCTGGGGCGGCTGCGGCGTGACGTGCGCGGCAATACGCTGGCGATGATGGCGATGGCGCTCATTCCGATTTCGGCCCTTGTCGGATCGGGCGTGGATACCGCCCGGCTCTATATGGTCAAGGTGCGGTTGCAGCAGGCGTGCGACGCCGGCGTGCTGGCCGGACGCAAGGCAATGGCGACGTCGGGCTCGACGACGCTCGATACCAACGCCACCAACCAGGCCAATACGTTCTTCAAGAACAATTTCACGACCGGCTGGATGAAGACGACCGCCGTCTCGTTCACCCCCAGCAAGACCGCGGACAACCAGGTTTCCGGCGTCGCGCAGGTCACCGCGCCGATGTCGATCATGAAGATGTTCGGCATGGGCGACGTCACGCTCAACGTCTCGTGCCAGGCGCGCTACGACGTCGCCGACACGGACGTCATGTTCGTGCTCGATACCACCGGCTCGATGGCGTGCACCACGGCGGACGATCCGTGCGGCGCCGCCGCGGTCAGCTACATCCGCCCGGACGGAACGACCGGCTACAAAGCCACCGAAGAAACCGGCTCCAAGATTTCCGGCCTGCGCGCCGCGGTGCTCAACTTCTACGACACCATCGCGGCCTACGCCGACCCGTCGACGCATATCCGCTACGGCTTCGTGACCTACACCTCTACGGTCAACGCGGGCTACGCCGTGAAGGCGGTATCGCCCAGCTATCTCGTCGACAGCTGGACCTATCCGTCGCGCAGCATCATCGGCGACGCCAACAACGGCTCCTCGACCACCACCAACCTTACCGGAACGTCGTCGGCGAATTGCAGCGCGATGGCCGTGCGGGTGCCGGCATCGGGCTATACCACGCTGGGCACCGCGACGGTGACCACGGTGACCTGGACGTCGAGCAACGGCGGCACCTGCGCGGTGAAGGTCCAGCCGGTGAAGCCCAATTGGCGCTATCAGAACGTCACCTACAACACGAGCGTGTACAAGACGGGCGTCGCGGTGACCGACCCGAGCAAGATAACCGGTGCAACGAGCACCTGGCAGGGCTGCGTCGAGGAACGCGACACCACCGCGTCGTCGAGCTTCGATGTCGCCAACCTGCCGCCCGATCTCGACCCCGACCTGATCCCGAGCAGCGACTCCACCAAGTGGCGCCCGATGTGGCCCGATGTGGTCTATTATCGCGGCAACAACACGACGGTCGATTATTCGGGCAACGGCAGCACGCCCTATGGCGACTACAAGCCGAAGCAGAAGCCGACGGATTCGAGTACTGACGGCGCGACCACGCAATATACCAACATGATCCCCTACGCCGCCAATGGCTGGGCGGGCAACATATCGGCGGGCTATGTGTCGTGCGGCAAGCCGGTCTCGCGGCTGGCGGTCATGACGCGCGACCAGGTCAATACCTATGTCAATGCGGCCGACTTCGTGCCTCAGGGCGGCACCTATCATGACACCGGCATGATCTGGGGCACCCGGATGATCTCGCCCAACGGCATCTTCGGTTCCGATACCGCGGCATGGTCGGGGCGTAACGATCCCAACCGCTATATCGTCTTCATGACCGACGGCGACATGGCGCCCAATTACAGCATCTACGGCATGTACGGGATGGAATATTATGCCAAGCGGGTCACCGGCACGTCGGGTCTGAGCAATGACGAAGACTATCACAACGCGCGCTTCCTCGCCGAATGCGCGGCGGCCAAGGCGCGCGGGATCACCGTGTTCGTGGTCGGGTTCGGACAGACGCTGACCTCGCAGCTCACGACATGCGCGTCGCCTGGCCAGTCCTATTACGCCAGCGACAACGCGTCACTGAACACCGCCTTCCAGAATATCGCGAAGCAAGTCGCGCTGCTGAGGATTTCGCAATGACGCGCCGCCTGAAACGGTTTGCCCGCGATACCCGCGGTGCGACCCTGGTCGAGTTCGCCATCGTCGCGCCGGTGATGATGTTCCTGCTGATGGGGATCTGCGATCTCGCCTATCAGATCTATGCGCAGGCGATCCTCAACGGATCGCTGCAAAAGGCGGGCCGCGATTCGACGATCCAGGGCGCGCCGAACAATACGGCGGCGATCGACCAGAAGGTCACCACCATGGTCAAGACGATCGCCGCCAACGCGACGGTCACCTTTACGCGCAAGAATTACGATTCGTTCAGTGTAATCAAGCCCGAGCCGTTCATTGACAGCAACGGCAACGGCGTGCGCGATGCCAAGGAGTGCTTCACCGACATCAACGGCAACGGGACGTGGGACGCCGATCCCGGCGCCCAAGGCCAGGGCGGTGCGGACGACGTCACCGTTTACACCGCCACGGTCACCTATCCGCGGCTGTTCCCCGTCGCCAAGCTGTTCGGCTGGTCGTCGACCATGACCATTTCGGCAAGCACCCTGCTCAAGAACCAGCCCTACGCCTCACAGTCGGTCATCACGCCCAAACAGGTGTGCACATGATCCCCGCCCCTCGCCTCGCGCGGGCGCGGCGCTCACTCTGCCTGTCGACCGGGCGGCTGGTGCGCGACAAGAGCGGCCTGGCGCTGCTCGAATTCGCTTTCTCGATGCCGTTGGTGCTAATGATCGGCCTGTACGGCATCGAAACCGCGAACCTTGCGCTCACCAACATGAAGGTCAGCCAGATCGCGCTCAACCTTGCCGACAACGCGTCGCGCGTCGGCCTGCTCAACAACTCCAATATCGAACAGTTGCGCGAAATCGACATGAACGACGTCCTGCAGGCGACGCGCAATCAGGGCGACAGCATCGACCTGACCACCAATGGCCGGGTCATCGTCTCGAGCCTCGAGACCGACAGCACCGGTACGCAGCGCATCCACTGGCAGCGCTGCGTCGGCCTGAAGAAGGGGACGGGGTACGATTCGAGCTACGGCACGACCATTGTGACCGCGGGTACAGACACCCAGCCGAGCAATGCCGGGACGCTGGCGCCGAACGGCATGGGCGACCCCGGCCAGCAGGTGAATGCGCCGACCAAGGGCGGCGTCATGTTCGTCGAAGTGAATTATCTCTACCAGCCGGTGGTGGGCAACTGGCTGTTCGGGGCGGCACGCATCCATTACGTCGCCTCCTATGTCGTGCGCGACAATCGCGACTTCACGCAACTCTACAACTTCGTACCCGCAGCAACGCCGATGACCTGCGACAAATACAGCGCCTGAGCCCGTCAATCCGGCCAATCTGTCGGGGCTTCCGGATATAGATCCAGGACGGGGCCGAGACTCTCCTTGAGTGGACCAAGCCACGGCTCATACGACCGCCAGCGATCCATGCCGCTGCGGTTGATCGGGCGCCGCACCTGCTCGGCGCTTGGTGTGTGCACCGCGCGCTTGTTCTCGAAGAACCGGAGGCACGCTTCATCGAACGGCAAGCCGAGATAGTCGAGCAGACGGCGCACCTCGGGCTCGAAATTGTCCACCAGATTCTCGTACATGATATGATGTACCCGCCCGGGCAGAACGCGGTCGAAATGCGCCATTTGGCGGACATAGGCGGAATAGAATCGGCCGATATCTGCCAAGTCATAAGAGAAGTTGATTCCCCAACTGTAATGCTGGGTGAAATTGGCAAAACCACACGCCATGGGGTGACGCCGGACGTCGACGATCTTGGCATTCGGCAGAATTGCGGCAATCAATCCGACAAAATTCCAGTTGCTTGGCATCTTGTCGGTAAAGAACGGGCGGTCGGTCAAGCGATGACGCCGAGTGGATTCGATATAACGCTCACCCATCTTCCGTAGATCGCCAGCTGCCGCTCCTTCCAGTCGATCGAGATACTGCCCTGTCGCCAATTCGGGACTGAGCCCGCGCGCGAGATGCTCGATATCGAAAAGCTCTCTCGTACCTTCTACCAACGGATGACTGGCCAGGATTTGTTCGACCAGGGTCGAACCCGATCTCGGCATGCCGACAATGAAGATCGGACTATGGTCCGAGCTGCCCCAAGAGGACCGCTCGTCGAAGAAGCGCCGGTTGAACACATCCTCGTTCTTCAAGACACTCGCACGGGCGGCTTGCGCATCATATGGCGCTTTCGTTCGACGAAGCGCATTGCCGCGCAGCAAATGCTCGAACCCTTCGGCAAATTGCTGGTCGCCGTCCAACGCCTTCCACAAAGCAAACCTGAGATAAATTTCATCGTCCGGATCAATGGATGGTTGCAGCAGAGCAGCGCGCATGCGGTTGGCGTCGTCTGACGTGAACGCCAGTGTTTTGAGATCGCCCAGCCGCCACCACGGAAGTCCGCTGGTCGGGTCGAGGTCGATGGCCGTACGATAAGCCTCGATCGCCTCGGAAAACTTGCCGATCGTTTTCAGCAGATCGCCGAAGTGCACCCAGGCATGGCTATCACCCGGATGCGCATCGATCAGAATTTGATAGGCAGCCTCTGCTTCTTCGAAGCGGCGTTGTTGCGCGAGCAACCCCGCCCGCAGCAGCAGCGCCATCGGATGGGTTGCGCTTATAACAAGTGCTTGATTCAGGATAGCAAGCGCTTCGTCGTGCCGCTCCGAGCTATTGTATAATTTGACCAGCGCGATCTTTGCCTCGACATAGGCCGGGGCAAGCAGAACCGCCCGCTTGAACAGGTTCTCCGCTTCAACGACAGCGCCGCACTGCTCCGCAATCGCGCCGAGTATCAACGTTGCGACGACATCCTGCGGATGCTGACGGAGATAGGGACGGATCAATTGCTCGGCATCTTCGAGCTTACCCGCACGTAATGCATTCTCCGCGCCTTTGACTTCAGGCTGCGCGAGGCCACATTCTATCGCCCGTAGCTCCGCCGATTCCGCTTCCCCGACGAGGCCGCGCGCCCGAAGGTTCGCAGCCATCACCCGGAAATCCTCGAGAGACCGCCGGTCTTCCGTCACGATTCATCACCTTTTCGCGTGCGAACTGGCGGGCGTACCGTCGTTCTCGAAGAATACCGGGGCAACCCAAGCGCGTCGGGCCCGGCAGGAGTCGCTACATTCAACATTCTGTTCCGGAAAAGTACGCAATACCTTGCGCAATGTATCAAAAAAAGGCGGGGCTTTCGCCCCGCCGACAAGGTTAAATCGATCGTATAATCTTAGAACGAACGAGTGACGTTCAGGAACATCGTTCGACCGAGGATGCTGTAGTTGCTCGAGTTGAAGTAGTTTCCGATCCGAGTGAACTGACCATCGGAGAACGGGAACGAGCTGAGTGTCGGCGGCAAAGCATTGAACAGGTTGTTCACGCCGAACGTGATCTGACCGATCTTCTTCCAGCTATATTGCACCGACACGCCATGCTCCCAATACGGCTCGGCATGGAGATCGACGGCGATCGGGCCCAGCGACGGTGCGGTAAATTCGCTGGCATCGACGCCGCTATATCCCTGCTGCGGTCCGACATAGGTGATGCCCCAACGGAACGTCACTCGATCGCCCGGGAAGACGTATCGCAGATCGAGATTGCCGGTCCACTTCGGCCCCGCCCCGGCGCCCTGTACCCCGAGCGTACCGTTATAATCGACGATCGGCTCCCCTGCGAACTGCTGGAACTCCTGGTGAAGCATCCGGGTGGCTTGCAGTTCGCCGATGAACTTACCGCCGAATACCGGCTGGGTGTAGCGCAGGTCGAAATCGATGCCCGATACCTTCTGCTGCGCCACGTTCAGATAAGGGTTGAGGAACGACGACAGGTTACCCTTCTGCGGATCGGTCGCCGGCAGACGCGGCGCGATGAGGGCGCAATATGGGTTGCTCGGTCCGAAATTATCCGATTCGTAGCACCGGTTCAGGATCAGGTTGCCAAGCGTTGTAACCTCATCCCTCACATCGATGTTGAAATAGTCGATCGCGAGCGAGATATCCGCAACCGATTTCGGCGTGTTCAGCACTGCGCCAACACCCCACGAGGTCGAATGCTCGGCCTTCAGATTGTCCTTGCCGCCACGCGTCGTAACTTGCGGGCCGGCCGAGGCAATGAAGGTGCTCGCTCCCGCCGCACCCAGAATGGGAGTAAGTTGGGCTAGGCAGTTCTTGTAGAGCGTGGACGTCGTCGGCGTCGTATCCATGTTGCCGCAGGGGTCAACGCCTGCGCCATAGAAGCCGGTTTGGTCCGCGACATTCTGTTCGTAGAGGTTGGGTGCGCGGAACGAGGTCCCGTAATTGGCCCGGAAGCGCACTTCAGGCACCGGCGCCCACTGACCGTTGATATGATAGGTGAAATCCGAACCATACGAACGATAATGCGTGTACCGGCCCGAAAGATTCACCTCGAGGTCATAGAAGAACGGCTTCTTGGTGATCAACGGGACATCGACCTCACCATAGACTTCGTTGACGACGTCGCTGCCCTTCGTGATGCCCGCCGAGCTGTAGTTGTACAGCGTCCCGTTCTGCGCCGAGAGCGACGGGACATCGTTGATGTGATCATAGCGATGTTCGAAGCCGATCGCGGCTTTGACTGGCCCGCCCGGCAAATTGAACAACGTGCCGTCCAAGTTCAGCGAGAAGGTCTGCTGATCAAACGTGGTGTGGCCCACCTGATTCTGCCACAGATAGTTGAACACGTTGTCGGGGATGTGCCCGCCGATCATGATATTCGGGTCGTACAGGTTGAGCGGAGCGCAGCTAGCGCCGGCGATGATGGCGCCATTGGTGCCTACGTTCGACGCGCAGGTGTAGGCGTTGCCTGCCCCGGCTTGGCCCGGGATCGCGCGGGTGATCAGATTCTCCGGCGTGCCCGCGGGTGCAAGGACGACCTGCAATACGTTGTTCAGGTGACCGACATCGATCTGCTCAAGCGTATTCGTCGACTTGGTCTTCGAATATTGGAAGTTGGCATCATAACGCCAATCGCCCAAGCCGAGTTTTCCGCGCAGGCCGCCATTGGCCCGCATGAAATCGATCCGCTGACTGCTGCGCGTGGTCCGATCGGGAACGATGAACGGCGTAAAGGAATTCAACGCACCAGTTGCAGGCGATCCCGCCGCAAGTGAGTTCGGGAAGAATGGGCTCAGCGGGAAGTTACCGAGCTGGGACAGCGGCGTTCCATAATAATCGCCACCGAACATGTTGTTGTTCGGCGACAGGCCGCCGCCGCTGAAATTGAGCTGGTAGGACGAATCCTGATACGATTCGCGGCGGGTGAACAGCGCTTCGCCGTAGATTTCCGCGTCTCCCAGCCCGTGCAACTCATAGGCGCCATTCAAATAGCCGGTCATGGTCTTGACCGGGGACTGAATGTGATCCTGCAATTGGGTATTACTGGCCGACGCTCGGTCGAGCCCGTTCACCTGGATAAATTGATTGATATTACCATTTGGATAAGTAACTCGAGTAGCAGGATAATTCTGGTACCCGTCACCGAAATCCGCCACGAAGCCGGCAATGCCGTAACCGCTCGCAATGCCCGAGCCGCCGCCGGTCACGTACGGGAAGCACATCAATTTCCCCGTCACGGGATCGTGCTGGCCGATTTCCTGCCCGGTGGTCGGGCTGAAATACAGGTCACGCGGACAACTGAATTCCTTGCGATCGCCCACGCGCAGGCCGGTCTGCTCGCGATATTCGACCGACGCGGTCAGATGGCCACGATCGAACGTAACGCCGCCGGTCGCCGACAGACGATAGGTGCGGCCACCGCCACCATATTGGATCGGCTGGTCGGTGAAGGCGTCAACGGTCAAGCCGTTGATCTTGGTGTCCGTGATCACGTTCACGACGCCGGCGATGGCGTCCGAACCGTACACCGACGACGCGCCCTCGCGCAGCACTTCGACGCGCGAGACCATCGCGGTCGGCAGCGTGTTGAGGTCGGCAGACACTAGCTGCGGGCCGACACCGGCCGGCGCCAGACGACGTCCGTTGAGCAGGACCAGGGTGCGCGACGACCCCAGGCCGCGAAGACCGACGGTGCTTGCTGCCGGGCCACCTTCCGAGACGAAGCCGAGGAAAGAACCGTTGATCTGCGACGTACCCGACGAAATCGTCGAGCTTTGGAGAATGTCGGCGGTCGAACGCGAACCGGCCAGCACGCGGTCGTCGCGCGTGATGATATTGACCGGCGACGGCGTAGAGAACGTGTCGCGACGGATACGCGAACCGGTGACGACGATCTCGTCACTCGAGGAATTGTCCGGCTGCGCTGTCTGGCTCACAGAAGGAACGGGCGCCGGCGTCGCGGTCTGCGCATCGCCCGGTGCGGTCTGGGCATTCGCCCCGGTGGAAACGAAGGCGACGGCAAGCGCCGTCGAAGAAAGCGCGATACGCAAGGTTCGCGCACGAATGGCGTTCATTTTGGAGGCCCCTTTCATTTTGTATTCGATATTCGGCCATCCCCACGGCCACTTTAGTTGACTCGCCCCTTACGAGATCGAGGCACTAAGGCATCTTTGTTGCCCTATAATCAATCCCCCCTGCACTTTCCTGACACGCTGTTGCAGGACGGCAACGCACGAGGCCGGAGCAAAAAATTGCCCGGATCGGACCGATGTAGGGCGACGCTTATAATTAGGGCTACGAAAAAGCGCCCTGATGCACGACATCTTCACCAGCAACGCGGTAGCGTGGCTCGGCAGCGGTGTGCACCTTGTGCTGTATGAGGATCTGGTGCGCCATCCTGAAAGCTCTCGATAGCCGCGACGCGGAATAATTCCTCACCACGCTGCGGGAAGCCAGCGGCATCGCCATGCCGGGCTAACTGGCGTGAGCGCATGCGAATCGGACCGCAAGCAAAGCGGCACAGCACGCGAGGATCTGCGCGGAATCGAAGTCGATTGCCCCGATGCGCTGCCGGACATGCAGAAACGTCTGGTCGAACCTCGCAGCGCCGAGCCTTCGCGCCATTCTCGGCTACGCCTAAGACGACATCAGCCGTCTGCAACGGAAAAGGGCGGCCCTGCAGGACCGCCCTCTCTTTTTGTCGATCGGCTTTGCCCGATCAGTAGCGATAATGATCCGGCTTGAACGGCCCCTCGACCGGCACGCCGATATAATCGGCCTGCTTCTGGCTGAGCTTGGTCAGCTTCACGCCCAGCTTCTCGAGGTGCAGTTCCGCGACCTTCTCGTCGAGATGCTTCGGCAGGACGTAGACGTCGTTCTTGTACTCGTCGGCCTTGGTGTAGAGCTCGATCTGCGCCAGCGTCTGGTTGGTGAACGACGACGACATCACGAACGACGGGTGGCCGGTCGCGTTGCCCAGGTTCACCAGGCGGCCCTTCGACAGGATGATGATCTGCTTGCCGTCGGGGAACTCGACCAGGTCGACCTGCGGCTTCACTTCGGTCCACTTGTAGTTCGACAGCGCCGAGATCTGGATCTCGCTGTCGAAGTGACCGATGTTGCAGACGATCGCCATGTTCTTCATGCCCTTCATGTGATCGGCGGTGATCACATCGGCATTGCCGGTGGCGGTGCAGAAGATGTCGGCGCGGGTCACCGCTTCCTCCATCGTCACGACCTCATAGCCCTCCATCGCCGCCTGCAACGCGCAGATCGGATCGATTTCGGTGACGAGGACGCGGGCGCCGCCGTTGCGCAGCGACGCGGCCGAGCCCTTGCCGACGTCACCGAAGCCGGCGACGCAGGCGACCTTGCCGGCGAGCATCACGTCGGTGCCGCGGCGGATCGCATCGACCAGCGATTCCTTGCAGCCATAGAGGTTGTCGAACTTCGACTTGGTCACGCTGTCGTTGACGTTGATCGCCGGGAACGGCAGCTCGCCCTTCTTGGCGATCGCGTAGAGGCGGTGGACGCCGGTGGTGGTCTCTTCCGACACGCCCTTGATGTTCTTGACGGTCTCGGTGAGGTAACCGGGCTTGCGCTTGATGAATTCCTTCACCGCGCGCTGCATCTCGATCTCTTCCTCGTTCTCGGGCTCGGCGAACGACTGGCCGGCTTCGAGCTTGGCGCCCCACAATGCGAACATCGTCGCGTCGCCGCCGTCGTCGAGGATCATGTTGCAGGTCTCGTCACCCCAATCGAAGATCGAGCCGACATAGTCCCAATATTCGGCCAGGCTCTCGCCCTTGATCGCGAACACCGGCACGCCCGTCGCGGCGATCGCGGCGGCGGCATGGTCCTGGGTCGAATAGATGTTGCAGGTCGCCCAGCGAACCTTGGCGCCGAGCGCGGTCAGCGTCTCGATCAGCACCGCGGTCTGGATCGTCATGTGGAGCGAGCCGGTGATGCGCGCGCCCTTGAGCGGCTGCGACGCGCCGAATTCCTGGCGCAGCGCCATCAGGCCGGGCATCTCGGTCTCGGCGATGTTGATCTCGGCACGGCCGAAATCAGCCAGCGAAATGTCCTTGACGACATAATCGGTCGTACGATCGAGCACGGTGGCCACGTCAAAAGTCTCCGGAAAAAACGGTTGATAGGCGGCGCCGTACAGCCTCCGTCGCGCGATTGCAATCTCGATATAAAGATTTCTTTATATGACGTCGCGTGATTGGCTGGACGGAAAGAAATACGCGTCGGCCAGCGGTCCGAACAGCGCCCCGATCCAAGGCTTGATGGAGCGATCTGAAAAATTTTCGCGCGCGATGTCACATCGCACGGCGCCATCTCGTCAGGTTCCCGTACCCTCAAAGCAAAGGACCCGATCATGACCCCCCGCCTCAATCCCTACACAACTGCGCCCGAGATGGTTCAGGCGTTCCTCGCCTATTCCAACCAGGTCGCGGCAAGCGGGCTCGAGAAGCCGTTGCTCGAACTGGTCAAGATCCGCTCGTCGCAGATCAACGGCTGCGCCAATTGCATCAACATGCACACGTACGAAGCGCGCCAGGCCGGCGAGACCGAGCAGCGCATCTATCTGACCGCTGCGTGGCGCGAGGCACCATGCTATAGCGACCGCGAGCGCGCGGCGCTGGCCTGGACCGAGCATCTGACGCTGATCGCCGACAAGGGTGCGCCGGACGAGGTCTATGCCGCGCTCGACGCCCAGTTCAGCAAGGAGGAGCAGATCAAGCTCACCATGATGATCAACGTGATCAACGGCTGGAACCGCCTGGCGGTAGCCTTCCACCTGTTCGCGCCGGAGCTAGGATGGAAGGCGTGAGCCAAGCCGCTGCCGAATTCGACGCGCTGAGGCCCAGGCTGATGCGCGTCGCCTACCGCATGCTCGGCTCGGTCGCCGATGCCGAGGATGTGGTGCAGGACGCCTGGCTGCGCTGGGCGGACACCGACCGCGAGGCGGTCCGCGTGCCCGAGGCGTTCCTGCGCCGCGTGGTCACGCGCCTCTGCCTCGACCAGCTCAAGTCGGCGCGGGTCAAGCGCGAGGAATATATCGGCCCGTGGCTGCCCGAACCGGTAGTCGAGGCCGAGGAAGTGGAGGACGTCACGCTCCCCCTCATGCTCGCGCTCGAACGCCTGTCGCCGCTCGAGCGCGCGGCGTTCCTGCTCCACGACGTGTTTGGCGAGAGCTTCGACGACATCGCCGAGAGCCTGGGCCGCGAGTCCGCGACGTGCCGCCAACTCGCCAGCCGCGCGCGCGAGCATGTCCGCGCGGAGAAGCCGCGCTTCCCGGTCGAGCGCGAACACGGGATGGAGATCGCCCAGGCCTTCTTCGCTGCGTCGCGCGGAGAAATCGGCCAGTTGGGCGCGATGCTCGCGGACGACGTCAGCCTCTATTCGGATGGCGGCGGCAAGCGGCCGGCGGTGGCGCGGGTCATGCTCGGCTCGGACGAGGTCACGCGGACCTTCGCCGCGATCGGGCGGCTGTTACGCGGCAATTTCGGCGACCTCGTCCGCTTCGCCTGGATCAACGGCCTTCCCGGTTTCGTCACGCGCGAGTATGACGGCGTGCTGCAGACTACAGCGCTGCTGATCGAGGACGGGCGCATCAAGGCGATCTACGTCATGCGCAACCCCGACAAATTACAGCATCTCGAGGCGACGTTGCATTAGGTCCGACGCCCCCGCTCTAACCGGGTCGGCATGCGATTGACATCATCGCGGCGGCAATGTCAGGCGTACGCGAAAAGCAAGGGGGAATACCACAATGATGTTACGTTACCGGCTAGGCATGCCGTTGGCTGCGGTCGCCTGTGCCATGCCGCTTGCTCAGGCGATTGCCGCGCCCGATACACCCCAGGCGACCGCGAGGACTCTTCCGGAGCCGAAGCCGGGATCGAACTACCTGCAATGCGACGGCGCGCCGAACAACATGACGGCGGGCGAAACCACCGCGCGACTGATCGGCGCGATCACCTTGCTCGCCTTGTTCGCCCCGCCGCCGGAATCTTACGACGCATCGAAGCGCAAGCTGGGCGCCGAAGGCGTGACAGCTTGTTCGATGCTGATCGACGGCGACAAGAAGGAGGGCAATCCCGCGCGCAGGGTCCACTTGATCCTGGGCCGGGCGATCCATCGCATTGAGGCCAAGGACTATCAGGGCGCGCTCGACGACGTCAAAATGGCCGAAACCGAAGCGTCGGCCGCCGGCCTGACAGCCAACCCCTATTTCGCGCGGTCGCAAGGCCGCGCCTTCGGCATGATTCGCTCGGCGGCTTTGTTCCGCATGGGACATCCAGAGGATGCCCAGGCGGCATCACTCGGCGGTGCCGCCGCCATCAGCCAGTCGACCATATTGGACGCGGTGCCCGATTACATGATCCATGTCCGGAGCGGCGCGCCGGCCGAGGAACAGGTGTTGCATTGGCGCACCCTCAACCACCTCATGTATTCACGCGTCGAAGCGGCGCGGCTGGAAGAGCTTGGTCGCTTCACCGAGGCCGCCGCGCTTCGCGACGCCATGATGGACTACAACGCGAAGACCACGAGCAAGGGCCGCAATTCTTTGCTGATCGCCGAAGCGGCGCTGAGCCACGCGCTCGGCGGCGACATGCCGGGCGCGGCGAAGCTGGCGGCAGACGCGCACGCCAATTTCGACAAGAATGCTACCGACGGCAACGCCGATTCTTCGGGCAGCGAATATGTCGAAGTGATGGACCTGCTCACCATCGTGACGACGGCGCAAACCGACCCCAAAGCGGCACGACGCCTGTTCGCAGGGCGGTCGGCATGGCCGTCGGCGTCGCTGGGCTGCGTGATCGAGGTCGACAAGCGGCTACGGGCAGGAGCGTCGTCGGATGAATTGATCGGTTCGCTGGCCAAGACACCCGAGCAGATGCTGGCCGAGCGGGCGGACGCCGCCAAAGCCGCCGCGCTCGCCGCGGACAGCAACAACAAGACATTGTGGTATTTGTTGCCGCGCACGATCGGTGCGAGCAGCTATGAAGCGGTGTCGAAGAAGGTCTGGAACACCAAGAAATCGGCGTTGCTGGTCCCGATCGACCCGAAGAAACCGCGCAGTTTCGACATCCTCGCGCTGAGCTATGCCGATCCGGTCGTCGAGCGCGATGCGCTCAAGCTCCATGCGGCGTTGCTGGCAAAGGCGCGCGGCCAGCAGGGGTTCGCCATCCTTCAGATCTACAACAACGCGACGGACTATCGTAGCGCGGTCGTCCTGACCGGCAATCGCGGTGATCCCGGCCTTGACGCACCGATTTTCAACGATGCCGACGCCGTGATCGCCGATCTGTCCGCAATCATCCCCAGCCCCGAGGCTCTGGCGGCGCGCAGCGCCAAGCATTGACGCCGTCGCCGGCTGACCGTCGCCACGCGTCGGTCAGCCGGTATCGCGAACGAGCACGCTCGCAGTCACCGTGCCGTGATGGCGGAAGCCCAGGCTCCGGTAGAGTGCGATCGCCCCGGTATTGCTGGCATAAGCGTGGAGCCATGGCGTCTCGCCGCGCGCCAGCATGCGGTCGGCGACCACGCGCATCAGTACGCCGGCATAGCCCTTGCCGCGATGGTCGGGATGCGTGCAGACGCCGCTGACCTCGCTGAGGCCGGGCATCTTCATCCGTTCTCCGGCCATCGCGATCAGGGCACCATCGTGCTTCACGCCGATGAACTCGCCCAATCGGTTGGTATGCGCAGCATAGGGGCCGGGCTGGGTCAGCAGCGCCAGATCGTACATGGCGGGCGCGTCATCTTCGGCGAGCTCGACGATCTCGAACGCCGGCGATGTTCCGGGCGTCAGGGCATCGCACACCATCTGCACGCATGCCGCGCGTCGTAGGACACGCGTGCCGGGCGGTGCCGGCCAATCCTCGCGCTCGACCACCCACAGCTCGCCATTTTCGGGCACCAGTGCCGCAAGTGCCGTCATGCTCTCGGGCGACCGGTCGGCCGCGGCACCGAACACGCCATAGGCTCGATCGATCCGCCAGGCGCGCGCATCGCCCTCAGCGATCTCCGCCCAGCGCGTCGTCAGCGCGTTCCATACGGGTCTGTCGAGTTGCTCGCGCCAAATCTGCGCCGAGCCAGGCATTTCCCCCGCCATCGCCACGGCCGGTATCAGGCCCGGCCGGTCTGGCTCGCGAGCAGGCGCGGATCGATCCCCGCGCGCTCGAACCCCTCGGTCCAGCGACCATCCGCCTCGGTATCGAACAGCAGGCGCTCGTCGCCGGCGACGTTGAACCAGCCGTGCCGCAGCATTTCGCCATCGAGCTGCCCCGCGCCCCAACCGGCATAGCCCAACGCGACTAGCCAGCGGCTCGGCCCCCGCCCCTCGGCGATCGCCTTCAATATGTCGATCGTTCCCGACAGCGCCCAGCGCCCGGCGACCTCGATCGTGTCGTCGCCCGACCAATCGGTCGAATGCAGGACGAAGCCGCGCCTGGGCTCGACCGGGCCGCCGAAATGGACCGGTGCATCGGGCGCCTCGCCCGGCTCGATCTCGAATTGCTCGAGCACGTCGTGCAGGCCCAGCCCGCCGATCGTGGCGCCTATCCCGATCCCGATCGCCCCTTCGGCATCGTGTCCGCACATCGCGATCACCGCATGGTCGAAGCGCGGATCGCCGATCCCCGGCATCGCCAGCAGGAATTGTCCGGTGAGGAAAGGGGCAGCCGACTCCATCATCGGCACCTTAAGCCGGTCGGACCGCCGCCGTCACGGCTTGAAATTCTCGGGCGCGATGCCAAGTGCCGGGCGCGCGGCGCGTTGACGCGCCCAACAGGAGACAACGACATGACCATCGCCGTCGGGGACAAGCTGCCCTCCACCACCATCGTCAAGGCGACCGAGAACGGCCCCGAACAGGTCAGCTCGGACGAGTTCTTCGCTGGCCGCAAGGTCGCGCTGGTCGCGGTTCCCGGCGCCTTCACCCCGACCTGCTCGGCGCGCCACCTGCCCGGCTTCCTCGACAAGGCGGACGAGATCAAGGCTAAGGGCGTCGACGAAATCGCCTTCACCTCGGTCAACGACGCGTTCGTGATGGGCGCCTGGGGCAAGGCCAGCGAGGCCGCCGGCAAGGTCACCATGCTCGCGGACGGCAATGCCGATTTCGCCAAGTCGGTTGGTCTCACCTTCGACGGCTCCAGGTTCGGCATGGGCGAGCGCAGCCAGCGTTACTCGATGATCGTCAACGATGGCGTCGTCGAGGAACTCAACGTCGAAGCGCCGGGCGAGTTCAAGGTCAGCTCGGCGGAGCATCTGCTCGAACAGCTCTGATCGACGCCCTCCACCAATAAACGGGCATGACCGCGGGAACGTAGGGGGCGACCCCCGCGTTTTCGCGGTCATCTCTTTGTGGAGGGTTCCCATGGCCGACGATACCACCAGCATCACCCCGCCCGCCGCCGACGCTTCGCTGATCGACGACGCGGTCGAAACCGCGAGCAGCGTGCTCGACACCGCGCTAGCCGAGTCGAAGTCGTTCCTGTCCAAGGCGCAGGAAACGCTCGCCCATGCGGCCGAAACCGCGATGACGACGGTCAAGGAACATCCGATCGCCGCGGCCGGGATCGCCGCCGGCGCTGCTGCTGCGGTAGCAGGTGCCGCCTACGGCGCATCGAAGCTGCTGTCCGACGACGAGCCGACGTCGACAGCATCGGGAAGTGCCAAGAAGAAGAGCTGACCCGGGGTCGTAACGACCACGACTTGCCAGCGTCATCCGACTGCTTTAGCCGCAGCGGATGACGCAGGCTTCCGATATCGTCGCCGAACTCGATCGGCTCTATTCCGCCTCGGTCGAACGCCTCCAGAACGCGCTGACCGCTTATCTCACCACCGGCAAGACGCCGGACCCCAAGTCGCGCACCGACGGATCGTTCGCTTATCCCGAAATACGGCTGATCTATCGCGGCGACCATGACCGCCCGACGCCGTCACGCTCGTTCGGGCGCCTGTCGGAAGCCGGCGACTATCGGATCAGCGTCACCAAGCCGCGGATCTACGCCGATTACCTGACCGAGCAGCTCACGCTTCTCATCGAAGATTACGATGTCGAGGTGTCGGCAGTCCCGGGGCGGCAGGAAATTCCCTTCCCCTACGTGCTCGACCCCAACCATGCGCTCAACCTAGACCAGGTATCGGCAGTCGAGTTGGCGCGGTGGTTCCCGGCGACCGAACTCGCTTATATCGGCGACGAGATCGCCGACGGCCTGCCGACCCCGGGCGAGGCGCGGCCGCTCGCTTTGTTCGACGGACTGCGCACCGATTTCAGCCTGGCGCGCCTGCGCCATTACACCGGCACGCCGCCCGAGCATGTCCAGCGCTACGTGCTGTTCACCAACTATCACCGCTATGTCGACGAATTCGTTCGTTGGGCGTTCGATCAGCTCGGTGAGGGTAGCCGCTTCACCGCCGTCTCGGGCGCGGGCGGCGTGCTGCTGCGCGCGGGCGACGATCTCGAGGCTGCGCTCGCCGACACCAGTGCGTGGCGCCGGCACCAGATGCCCGCCTATCATTTGATGGCCGACGACCGCACCGGCATCACGCTCGTCAACATCGGCGTGGGCCCGTCGAACGCCAAGACGATCTGCGATCACCTCGCGGTGCTGCGGCCCGAGGCGTGGCTGATGATCGGTCATTGCGGCGGGCTGCGTCCGAGCCAGCGGATCGGCGATTATGTCCTCGCCCACGCCTATCTGCGCGACGACCACGTCCTCGACGACGTACTGCCGCCCGAAATCCCGGTCCCGGCGATCGCCGAGGTCCAGGTCGCGATGGCGCGTGCCGCCGAGAAGATCAGCGGCCAGTCGGGCGAGGAGCTCAAGCGCCGCCTGCGCACGGGCACGATCGTCACCACCGACGACCGCAATTGGGAGCTGCGCTACACCAAGTCGGCACTGCGCTTCTCGCTCAGCCGCGCGGTCGGGATCGACATGGAATCGGCGACGATCGCGGCGCAGGGCTACCGGTTCCGCGTGCCCTATGGGACATTGCTGTGCGTCTCGGACAAGCCGCTCCATGGCGAGCTCAAGCTGCCGGGCCAGGCCAACCGTTTCTACGAGCGCGCGATCAACGAGCACATGCGGATCGGCATCCAGACCTGCGAGGAGCTCCGCCAGGAAGGCGCCAAGCTCCACAGCCGCAAATTGCGCGCATTCAACGAGCCGCCGTTCCGCTGATCGGCGGGGGACTATCACGATCCTGAAACAATCTGGTATGCGCGGACGTTAGCGACCAAGAGAACAGGGGAATATCTCTCATGGCCACGACGCCCAGGAAGACGACCGCCAAGCCTGCCGCCGCCAAGGCGCCCGCCAAACCCAAGGCTGCGGCCAAGCCGAAAGCAGCCCCCAAAGCGAAGCCTGCTGTCACGCCGACTCCCGAACCGGAGGTGAAGGCGGCGGCAGCGTCGAAAGCTCCGGAGAAGACCGCGGCCAAAGCGACCGCAAAGCCCAAGGCCGCGGCGAAACCGGCCGGCAAAGCCGCCGGCGTGGCAGCGGCGACGACGCCCAAACCCGCAGCCAAGACAGCCGCGAAGCCTGCCGCCAAACCCAAAGCCGCGGCGAAGCCCAAGGCGTCCACCGCGCCCAAAACCGTCGCTGCCGCCAGACCCGCGGCGCCGAAACCGGCTGCAGCCGCGCCTGCGCCAAAGCCGGCTCCCACGCCTGCCGCTCCGGCATCAACCGCGGTGCCTGCGCCGTCGACGCCCAGCCGTGCCGCGACAATCGCCAAGCGCGGCGGCATCGCGGCCGGGATCGCCGGTGCGATCGGCGCGATTGCCGCGATCTTCACGCTGCGGGGCAGCAGCCGGAAGAGCGAACCGAAGGACGAGGATTCCTGAGCGCCTGGCCGACCCAGTTGTAAATATCGGGTCGGCTAGCTTCGCAACACAATTGAACGTCACCCCGGCCTTGTGCCGGGGTCCACTGCGCAACCCATCCCATCGGGCAATGTTGCACGGTGGATGCCGGGACGAGCCCGGCATGACGTTGGATGGCGGCTGGCTCCAGTCAGCTAGCTGCGCCGCCCCTCACCACCCGCTAGGCTTGCCCTTGTTCTGCTCGTCGAGCCACTTCTTGAGCGGCGCGAAATAATCGACCAGCGCCTGGCCCGAAATCTCGCGGCTACCGGTAAATTCCTGGAGCGCATCGGGCCAGGGCTTGGACTGGCCTATCTCGAGCATCTTCTGCAGCTTCGCCCCGACTTCCTTGTTGCCGTAGAACGAGCAACGATGGAGCGGCCCGGTCCAGCCGGCCTGCTTGCACGCCGCCTGGTAGAATTGGAACTGGAGCAGCCGCGCCAGGAAATAGCGCATGTACGGGGTGTTGGCCGGGATGTGGTATTTCGCCCCCGCGTCGAACCGCGACGCGTCACGCGCGACCGGCGGCTTGATGCCCTGATATTGCAGCCGCAACGCGTCCCACGCGCCCTGGTAGTTGTCGGGCTTGATCGTGCCGTTGAACACCCCCCAGCGCCATTTGTCGACGAGCAGGCCGAACGGCAGGAACGCCACCTTGTCCATCGCCTGGCGCAGCAGCAGCCCGGTGTCCTTGTCCGCGCTCGGCACACGCGACTTGTCGAGCAGTCCGAGCTGGACGAGGTAATCGGGCGTGATCGACAAAGCGACGAAATCTCCGATCGCTTCGTGGAAGCCGTCATTGGCGCCATTCTCGTAGAGGAACGGCTGCTTCATGTACGCGCGCTGGTAGTAATTGTGCCCGAGCTCGTGATGGATCGTCACGAAGTCGTCGGCATTGACCTTGAGGCAGGTCTTGATACGCACGTCCTGCTGGTTGTCGATGTCCCAGGCCGAGGCGTGGCACACGACGTCGCGATCGGCGGGCTTCACGAACATCGAGCGCTGCCAGAAGGTGTCGGGCAACGGCGCGAAGCCAAGCGAGGAATAGAAGCCCTCACCCGTCTTCACCATCTTCAGCGGATCGTAACCCTTGGCCTTGAGCAAGGCCTCGGTGTCGTAGCCGATATCGCCCGAGCCCTTGGGCGCGACCACGTCGTAGATATTGCCCCATTCCTGCGCCCACATGTTGCCGAGCAGGTCGGCGCGGATCGGGCCGGTCTTGGGCTGGACCGCGTCGCCATATTTCTCGTTGAGCTTCCAGCGGACATAGGTGTGGAGCGAGAGGTAGAGCGGCTCGACCTGCTTCCACAATTTGTCGGTCATCCTGGCGAAGTCGTCGGGCGCCATATCGTAGCCCGAACGCCACATCGCGCCGACATCGGCATAGCCGAGTTCCTTGGCACCCTGGTTCGAGATGTCGACCATGTGCGCGTAATCGGCCTTCATCGGCACGCCGACATTGTCGTTCCAGCTGACCCACATCTCCTTGAGTTTGGCCGGGTCGCGCGTCGTGCCCATCGCGGCTTCGATGTCCGACCCGTTGATCGGCTTGCCGTCGAGCGTGCCCTTGCCCTTGCCATATTCCGACTGGAGCCGGGTCGCGATCGTCGACAATTCATCCGCGGCACCCGGACGCGATGGCGCAGGCAGGGTGATGCCGTTGCGGATCAGGTCGAGCTTGCGCTTCGTGTCGGGCGACAGGCCCTGGACGTCGAGATATTTCGCCGCTTCGCCGGCATATTTGACCGCGAGCTCGGTCTGGCGCGCGCCGACCTCGGCCGCCATCGCATCGGTATCGTCGGTGATATAGGTCGCGTTGATCCAACCGGCGCGGTTCGAATCGACCGAGATGTCGGCCAGGTCCTTTTCGGCCTTGGCGACGAATTGGTCGGCATCGGCGGCGGTCGCGGCGGCATTCCTGTCGGGTGCAGTCGCGAGCGCCACCGCGCCCGACAGGACCAAGGCAAGCGCGAGGCTCGACGCCACGGCGGTACGGATCATTGTTGTCGACTCCCTGATGTATGGGAGCAACACTGATCCCGCCGGGCGCCCGCGGTCAAGCGGCGAGAAAGTCCGCCATCGCCTGACCGAGCTCGGGCTTCACCACCGCGCTCATATGGTTCCCCGGCACCTCGACATAGCGCGCGTTGGGCAAGGCATAGGCCAGCGTCGCGGCGCTGCCATTGTCGGCATCATCGGCACCGTTCACGCAGAGCGTCGGCCAGGCGAACGCCTGGACCTGCTCCAGCGGCGTGCTGACGAAGGTGTCGATCACCCCGAGCAAAGCCTGCGGGTCGCCGCCGGTGGTCTTGAGGAACGCCTCGGCGAACCATTCGGGGCTGTTGCGCTCGTGCTTGCCGAGGTTGGTCAGGATATTGCGGAAATGGCCGCCGCGCCGGTCGGCCGCGGTCAGACCTTCCAGCCCCATGCCCGAGAAGATCACGCGACGGGGATCGGCGCCGGTCGCGAGCATCCGGCTCGTCGTCCGCGCGCCGAGCGAATAGCCGCCTAGGTCGTAATCGGTGAGGCCGAGGTGCGCGATCAGCGCGTGCCCGTCCCTGGTCAGCGCGTCGGGCGGATAGGCCGCGGGATCGTGTGGCCGCGCGCTCGATCCATGGGCGCGCAGGTCGGGCATGATCACCCGGAAACCGCGCGCGGCGATCGCCCCGGCATGGCCATAGCGGATCCAATTGGTCTCGGCGTCCGAGAAGAAGCCGTGGATCAGGACGACCGCCCGTCCCTCCCCCATCTCGCGCCAGGCGATGCGCCGGCCGTCGAAGCTGTCGAAAAACTGCGGTTCAATCGGGGAGTTTGCCAACACTGTTCATCCATTTGTCGACCAGCATCTGGTGCTCGTCGGTGCGCTTGGCCGGAAGCCCGCCGGTGTCAAGCCAGTCTTCGTGCCAGCTCTCCTTGCCGAAATGGCTGGTCGGCTTGAACCGCCAGGGGTCGTCGAAGCTGCCGACGGTCAGGTCGAGATTCCGGCCCTCGTCGAACTCGAAGGTCAGCGGCGTCCCGCACGCCGAACAGAAGCCGCGCTGCGCGAACGGTGACGAACGATAGCGGTCGGGTTCGCGTTCCCATGTCACCGCCGCCTTGGGCACGTTGCGGAAGGCGATCGACACGCCGCCGGTGGCGCGCTGGCACATGCGGCAATGACACAGATACGCCTCGTCTCCGTCGATTTCGGCGGCGTAGCGCACCCGGCCGCATTGGCATCCGCCGGTCATCCTGTCGGCCATCGGCCCGCCTCCTTTTTTGCTGCACGTGCGAAATTTTTTTGCGTCAGGGACTAGATTATATAAGCATACTCATTATATGCGCCGTCATGACCGACTCACTCGGATTCCTGATTAGCGATGTCTCGCGCCTGATGCGCCGTCGTTTCGACGAACGCGCGCGCGAAGTCGGCGCGACGCGCGCGCAATGGCGTACCTTGACCACCCTCAGCCGCCACGAGGGCCTCAACCAGGGCGCGCTGGCCGACCTGCTCGAGGTCGAGCCGATCACGCTCTGCCGGATGATCGACCGGCTCGAGGAATCGGGGCTGGTCGAACGCCGCCGCGATCCTGCCGATCGGCGAGCCTGGCAGCTGTTCCTGACCGACAAGTCCAAGCCGATCCTCGACGACCTGCGCCGCATGGCCGACATTCTGTACGTCCAGCTGCTGACGGGGCTCGATGATGCCGAACGTCGTGCGCTCGGCACGTCGCTCGATCGCATCCGGAGCAACCTCCTCAACCTCCCCTCCCCCCATATCGCCGAGACTGCACATGGCTGATGCCGATCCAAAAATAGAACCAAAGGGCGAAAAGGTCGCTGCCGCCAACGTCATCGAAACCGTCGAGGCCCCCGCTCCGACCAAGAAGAAGCGCAACTGGACGCGGCTCGCGCTGATGATCAGCGTGCCGTTGCTGATCGCCGCGGTGGCGGGTTATTTCTACCTCACCGGCGGTCGCTACCAGTCGACCGACAACGCCTATATCTCACAGGACATGATCTCGATCAGCCCCGACGTGTCGGGCCGTATCGTGCAGGTCAACGTCAAGGAGAACCAGCGGGTCAAGGCCGGCGACGTGCTGTTCGTGATCGACCCCGAGCCCTATCGGATCGCGGTCGAGCAGGCCAATGCCGCGATAGCGACCGCCAAGGTCGACGTCTCGACCAAGGCCACCGACACCGGCAGCGCCGCGGCCGATATCGAAAGCGCCAATGCCGACATCGCGCTCGCCCAGGCGACCTATGATCGCCAGAACGCGCTGTGGAAGAAGGGCTTCACCACCAAGGCGTCGCTCGATGCCGCGCAGCACGAAGTGCTCGCGGGCAAGGCGCGGCTGGCGACGGCGCACGCCGCCGCGGCGAAGGCCCGCGTCCAGCTCGGCAGCGGCGTCAAAGGCTCCGGCATCCCCGCCGCGGTCCAGGCAGCGATGGCCGAGCGCGACAAGGCGATGATGAACCTGACGCGCACGGTGGTCCGCGCACCGGTCGACGGCATCATCAGCCAGACCAGCCGTCTCCAGGTCGGCAACATCACCCCGTCGGGCGTCCCGGCGCTCAGCCTGGTGATCAGCAACACGCCCTGGGTCACCGCGAACTTCAAGGAAACCCAGCTCGCCAATATGCGCGTCGGGCAACCGGTCGAGCTCAAGTTCGACGCCTATCCCGGGCTGAAGCTGTGCGGCAAGGTGCAGAGCATCGGCGCCGGCACCGGCTCCGAATTCTCGATCCTGCCGGCCCAGAACGCCAACGGCAATTGGGTCAAGGTATCCCAACGCGTGCCGGTCCGCATCGCAATCACCTGCAAGACTGATCGCGCGCTGATCGCCGGGCTGTCGACCGGTGTCTCGGTCGATACCAAGCCAAATGGCTAGTTCCGCGGCCGCGCCGGGCTCCTCGGCGGCGACACGCCCGGCGCAGCCCGCACTCAGCAGGCCGCTGCTCGAGACTTCGAACCGTCCGCTCCTGACCATCGGTGTCATGGGCGCGATGGTGATGCAGATCCTCGATACGACGATCGCCAACGTCGCGCTGCCGCACATGACCGCGACGCTCGGCGCGACCGCGGACACGATCACCTGGGTTCTGACCAGCTATATTGTCGCCACCGCGATTGCGTTGCCGGCGACCGGCTGGCTGAGCGATCGGCTGGGGAGCCGCAACCTGTTCCTGATCGCCGTTGGCGGTTTCATCGCCGCCTCGGCGCTGTGCGGCACCGCGGTCAATCTCGGCGAGATGGTCGTGTTCCGCGCCTTCCAGGGCATCTTCGCGGCGTTCATCAACCCGCTGTCGCAGACCGCGATGATCGATATCAATCCCAGGGAACGCCAGGCGCAGGCGATGTCGGTCTGGGGCATGGGCGTGATGGTCGGCCCGATCCTGGGTCCGGTGCTGGGCGGCTATCTGACCGACAATTTCAACTGGCGCTGGGTGTTCTACGTCAACGTGCCCGTGGGCGCGCTGACCTTCGCGATCCTGTGGTTCCTGCTGCCGTCGCGGCCCAAGGCGACGCGTACGTTCGATTTCACCGGCTTCGCGTTCGTCGGTCTCGCCGTGGCGAGCTTCCAGCTGATGCTCGATCGCGGGCAGAACCAGGACTGGTTCTCGAGCTGGGAGATCATCATCGAGGGGCTGCTCGCGGTCGCTGCCGCATGGGTCGCGCTCGTTCACCTGACCACGGCGCAGAAACCGTTGTTCGATCGCCACCTGTTCAAAAATCGCAACCTCGTGACCGCGATGCTGTTCATGGTCATCATCGGCGTGTCGACCATGGCGCCGATGGCGCTGCTGCCGCCGATGCTGCAGCAATTGTTCGGCTATTCGGTCGTCGAGACCGGCATGATGATGGCGCCGCGCGGCGTCGGCGTGCTGTTCACCATGTGGCTGGCCGGCCGGTTGATCGGCAAGGTCGACACGCGGATCGTCATCGCGGTCGGGCTGGTGCTGTTCGCTTGGTCGCTGCGGACGATGGCGAGCTGGTCGCTGGACATGGACTCGTGGCCGGTCATCACGTCCGGCTTCATTCAGGGGCTCGGCATGGGCCTGGTGTTCATGCCGCTCAACAGCCTGGCCTTTGCGACGCTCGAGCAGAATTACCGCACCGACGGGTCGAGCCTGCTCAATCTGATGCGCTCGATCGGCCAGTCGGCCGGTATCTCGATGGTGACCGTGTTCCTGGCGCGCAATCAGCAGATCAGCCATGCCGACCTTGCGCAGCATATCACCGATCACGTCATGCCGGGCTTCAACGTCGGCCAGATCTTTCAGTACGGGATCCTCTCCGACGAAGTGTTCGGGATGATCGACGGCATGGTCAACAAGCAGGCGGCGATGATCGCCTATATCGACGATTTCTATCTGATGGCGTGGATCTCGATCGCGGTGCTGCCGCTGGTGCTGCTGCTCCAGAAACCCAAGGGCAAGGTGGAGGTGGTGCACGCCGAATAGAGCATCGCGCGGAAAAGTGGGCACCGGTTTTCCGCAGAAGCGATGCGACAACAAATAGTTAGAGCAGAGCGTGTGATTCAGAAATCACACTCTCTGCTCTAGGCGCGCGCCACCCTCACGCTCGACTGAGGATCGCGGCGAACTCGGCCACCGGCGCACTTTCCTCGAAACACGGCACGCCGTCGGCGATCGTCACCCAGGGTTGCTTGCTCTTCACCCAGATATGGAGGCGCGGCTCGATCGACCGGTTGTGGTCGAGCGTGCCCGCGCGGACCACCGCGATCCCCGGCCGCGCGCTGTTCGTGTTCCACAACCGGTTGTGGCACGTGCCGCAGGCGCGCTGGTGCGACAGCGCGCCGCTCTCGTTGCGGATGGTGAACTCGACAACCGGGCCGGTGGCGTGGATCGCGCCCTCGGGCACGACCGCCTGTTCGCTGAACGCACTGCCGGCCCAACGCTGGCAATCGGTGCAATGGCAGCAGTAGATCGCGGTCAGGCTGTCGACCGCCAGCTCGTATCGCGTCGCGCCGCAACGACAGCCGCCCGTGAAGCTCATCGTCTCTTCTCCAGTCCCGCCTGTTCCATCCGCCAGAGCGCGATGTCGATCCGGTCCTGCCCGAAAAAGGGCTCGTCGTTGAACACCAGGGTCGGCACGCCCCAATGCCCGGCGGCTTCGAGCGCCTCCTGATTGGCCGCCACCTCGGCGTCAAGCGCTTCGGCATCGCATTCCGCCTCCGCATCGAGCTCGGCCATGTCGAGTCCCGCGCGCGCCGCCGCGCCCGCGAGATGATCGCCGAGATGCCAGTCGGCCGCGCCGCCCCAGACGAGCTGGGCGACCTCGTCGGCATAAGCGAACCCCCTGCTCCGCCGCGCCGCGGCCTGGCCGGTGCGCACGAGCCGGCGGATATGGGGCTGATCGGCGGCGATCTCGCGCGTCGCGATGTTCTGGACGATCGGATCGGGACGCGGCGGGCCGAACGGGATGCCGTCATGCTGCGCGACGCGCATGACGTCGCGGATCGTGTAGCGCAGCCAATTGGGATGGTTGCGCTCGAAGAAATCGGGCTGACGGATCGCGAGCGGATAAACCGGTTTGAGGTCGATCGTCAGGTCATAGTCGCGCACGGCCGCGCGCCATTTGGGCAAGGCGAGATACGAATACGGGCTGCGGAAGGAAAAGTAGAGGTCGGCCCGAAGCATTCAAATCCTCCCCAAGCTTGCTTGGGGAGGGGGACCGCGACGCGCGAGCGTCGTGGTGGAGGGGAATGTCCTGTCCTCGCCGCTACGCGGCTGCGGCCCCTCCACCAAGCTGCAGAGCAGCTTGGTCCCCCTCCCCATCTGCGATGGGGAGGATTTTCGAAAGGGCCGCTGCCGTCAAGCCGCCTTCTTGAGGTGACGACGGCCGAGCAACTCGGCGATCTGCACCGCGTTGAGCGCCGCGCCCTTGCGGAGGTTGTCCGACACGCACCACAGCGACAGGCCGTTGTCGATCGTCGAATCCTCGCGGACGCGGCTGACATAGGTCGCATATTCGCCGACGCACTCGACCGGGGTGACGTATCCGCCGTCCTCGCGCTTGTCGACGAGCATAACGCCCGGCGCCTCGCGCAGGATCTTCTGAGCCTGCTCCGCGGTGATCTCGTTCTCGAACTCGATGTTCACTGCTTCCGAATGGCCGACGAACACCGGCACGCGCACGCAGGTCGCGGTGACCTTGATCTTCGGGTCGAGGATCTTCTTGGTCTCGACCACCATCTTCCACTCTTCCTTGGTCGACCCGTCCTCGAGGAACTTGTCGATGTGCGGGATGACGTTGAACGCGATCTGCTTGGTGAACTTGACCGGCTCGGCCTGGTCGCCGACGAAGATATTGCGCGATTGCTCGAACAGCTCGTCCATCCCCGCCTTGCCCGCGCCCGACACCGACTGATAGGTCGCGACGACGACGCGCTTGATCTTCGCGAAGTCATGCAACGGCTTGAGCGCGACGACGAGCTGCGCCGTCGAGCAGTTCGGGTTCGCGATGATATTCTTCTTGGTATAGCCGTTGATCGCGTCCGGGTTCACCTCGGGCACGATCAGCGGCACGTCCGGATCCATGCGGTAGAGCGACGAATTGTCGATCACCGTGCAGCCCGCCGCGGCGAACTTCGGCGCGTAGATCGCGGTAGCGTCGCTACCGATCGCGAACAAGGCGATGTCCCAGCCCTTGGGATCGAAATGCTCGATATTCTGGACTTTGAGGGTTTTACCGGTCTCGCCGAAGTCGATAATATCGCCGGTCGAGCGCGACGACGCCACGACGGCGATCTCGTCGGCGGGGAATTCCCGCTCGGCCAGGATGTTCAACATTTCGCGCCCGACATTGCCGGTCGCGCCAGCGACGACCACACGGTACCCCATCACTTCGATCCCAATTTTGCGTATCCACCCTTGCAGTGGCGCTTGCTCTTTAGGCCTCGCAAGTAAGAATGGAAGCGCGCAATTTCTTGATACCCCGACAAGGTTAGATTGATGCAGAATTTCCCGATCGATGCCGTCCGTTCACGTTTCCCCGCGCTGTCGCGTCAGGTCGATGGCCAGTCCGCGGTCTATTTCGACGCCCCCGGCGGCACCCAGGCGTGCGACGCCGCCATCGGCGCGATGGTCGCGCATTTAAGCGAGGGCACCGCCAATTCGGGCGGCCCGTTCGCAACCTCGGTCGAAACCGATCAGCTTTCCGCCGATGCGCATGCCGCCGTCGCCGACCTGCTCGGGGCGCGCCCTGAGGAGATCGCGTTCGGGCCCAACATGACCTCGCTGACCTTCGCCGTGTCGCGGGCGCTGGCGCGCGACTGGCGCGAGGGTGACGAACTGATCGTCACGCGGCTCGACCATGAGGCGAACGTGTCGCCCTGGCTGGAAGCGGCGGAAGATCGCGGAATGACGGTACGCTGGCTCGACTTCGATCCCGCGACCGGGCGCTGGTCGCTCGACGATCTCGCGGCCCTGCTGGGTCCCAGGACCCGGCTGGTGGCGCTGGGCATGGCCAGCAACGCGCTCGGGACGGTCAATCCGATCGCCGAGGCGGTGGCGCTCGTCCGCGCACATCGAGAGGCGCTGGTCTATATCGACGCGGTGCAGTCGGTGCCGCACCTCGTCACCGACGTCGTCGCGATGGGCGCCGATTTCGTCGCCTGCTCGCCCTACAAGTTCTTCGGACCGCATCAGGGGGTGTTGTGGATGTCGTCGCGGCTCGACGGTCGCCTTCGCGCCTACAAGGTACGGCCGGCCGACAATGACGGCGCACACCGTTTCGAGACCGGCACGCCCTCGTTCGAGGGCCAGGCCGGTGTGCTCGGCACGATCGCCTATCTCGAATGGCTGGGCGAACTGGCCGAGCCGAGCGCCAACAGCCGCCGCGCCCGGCTGGTCGCGGCGATGACCGCGGCCACAGCTTATGAGCACGATCTCGGCGGACGCTTGCTTGCCGGCCTCGCCACCATTCCCGGGCTCCGGCTTTGGGGCCCGCCGACGATGGAAGGCCGCGTCCCGACCTTCTCGTTCACGATTCCGGGACGCGATTCCCACACCATCGCGCGCGATCTCGCCGAGCGCGGGATCTTCGCCTGGGCGGGCCATTTCTACGCGGTCGAGGCGGTCGATCGGCTCGGGGCGACCGATAGCGGTGGCCTGCTACGCGTCGGGCTGTGCCACTACAACACTGCCGAAGAGGTCGACCGGCTGATCGCGGCGCTGGGCGAGATCGCTGCGGCGTGATCCTGTCGCTCCGCCACAATTTCCTGTTCATCCGTCCGCTCAAGGTCGCAGGCACCAGCGTCGAGATCGCCTTGTCGACGCTCTGCGGCCCCGACGACATCAGTCCGCCGATCCTGCCGGTCGACGAGCGGCAGCGGCTCGAAGCGGGCGGGCATTGCGCCAATTACAGCGACAATCCGACGTTCGAGTCGGCGTACCGCGCGCTGATCCTGTCGACGCCGCTCGGCCGGCTCGACACTATCGCGCATCCGCCCAGCCGATACCGCCCGCACATGTCGGTCGCCGAGGTCGAGGCGAGCTATGGCGGCCCGCTCGATGCTTTCCAGCTCGTCTGCGTCGAACGCGATCCGTTCGCCAAGGTGATCTCGTACCTCCATATGCGGCACAATTTCGCCGATTATAAAGGCGGCGCGCCCGACATGGCCGCGCCGGTCACGCGCCTGGCGGACGCGCTCGACGCGGCATTCGACCACGGCAAGCTCGATATTCTAAAAAGCGTCTACCTGTATGGCGATCGCCGTCCGCGGGTGCTGCACTACGAACGGCTCGAACGGGATTTCGCCGCGTTCGTTGGCCACCTTGGCGTCGCCGCGCCCGCCCTGCCGCATGCCAAGCGCGGCCCGATGTCGAATTCGATCGACCCGGCCGCTGTCTTCCGCCGCGACCAGATCGACCGGCTCAACGAGTTGTTCGCGCCCGAACTGGCCGCGTTCGGCTATGCGCCGCGTTGATCGGCGGGCGGCATGACATCGCAGATCAAGTGGATGCGCCGCGTCGCTCCGCGATTGGCGACCGCATGGCGGCGGGTATTGTCGAACTCATAGGCCTGCCCGACCTCGAGCCGATGGTCGATATCGTCGACCACGAACGACACGAACTCATTGGTCTCGACCGGCACGTGGCAGCGCCGCGGCATGGTGATGATCGGAGCGAGGTCGCGATGCGGCAGGACTTCCGCACCCGCCGGCAGGTCGACCAGCACCAGCCGCGTGATCGTCCCCGTCCCCACCAGCTCGACCACCCGCCGACCGCATTCCTTGGCGGCGCTCCGCACCGCTTCGGGCACGTAATCGGGTTCGAACATCACCGGATCGTCGAACCCCGCGATCAGCCTGCCCCAGATGATCGCGATCGACCGCGTCGCCTCATGCCCCATCATCTTCTGCCGTATCGCAAACTGATCCCACAATGGATCGTTTGCGTCGGGCAGCACCGCGCGCAACGCCTCGATCGGGACCGCCCCCAACGGCGCGAGTGGCACGGGTAGCTTCATGCGCTCCTATTTGGCCGGCCGGTTCTTCACCACGCGGTCGAAATAATTGAAGATCGTCGTCCAGACATGCATGTCGCGCGCCGCGGCATGGGTCTTGCCGGGGTAGAACATCATCTCGAACGGACGGTTCGCCGCCTGCATCTTCGCCGCGAGCGCGGTCGAATTCTCGAACACGACGTTATCGTCCGACATGCCGTGGATCAGCAGCAGCGGATCGTCGATCTTCGCCGCTTCGGTGATCGCGTCCGACCGCTCATAGGCTTTCGTATCCACCTTGGGATTGCCCATGTAGCGCTCGGTGTAATGGGTATCGTAGAGTTCCCATTTGGTCACCGGCGCGCCCGCCACGCCGCCCGCATAGACGCCCGGATCGGCCTCGAGCATCTTGAGCGTCATATAGCCGCCGTACGACCAGCCGTAGATGCCGATCCGGTCGGGATCGACGTACGATTGCTGCTTGAGCCACTTCGCGCCCGCGAGCTGGTCCTGGACCTCGATCGATCCCATCGCGCGATAGATCTTGTCCTCGAACGCCTTGCCGCGATTGGGCGAGCCGCGATTGTCGAGCTGGAAGAAGATGTAACCCTTGCTGACGATCAACTGCTCGAGCGGGCTTTCCCAGCCGCGCGTCACCGTCTGGCTGTGCGGGCCGCCATAATGCTCGAAGAACACCGGGTAGCGCTTGCCCGGCTCCATCTGCGGCGTGATCATCTCGTAATAGAGATCGGTGCCGTCGGCCGCCTTGATCGTGCCAAAGGTCCGCTCCCGATGCTGGCCGATATACGGATAATAGGGATGCCCCGGCTTGATCGCATTCTCGTTGATCCAGCCGAGCCTTTTGCCGCCGGTATCGGCGAGATAGGTCTGCGGCGGCTGGTTGGGGCTCGACCGCGTGACGATCAACCGCGTCGCGGCACCGTCCATCACCGCCTTGTTGGTCCAGCCACGCTCGGTCAGCCGCGTCACCGCGTTGGGCCGGGCGATATCGACGGCATAGAGCTGCTGCTCGAGCACATCGTCCTTGTTGGCCATGAAATAGAGCCGCCCGCGCGCCTCGTCGACGCCGACCAGGTCGGTGACCTGCCACGGCCCCTTGGTGAGCTGCGTCCACTTGCCCTTGGCGAAGCGATAGAGATGCCCGAAGCCGTCGCGCTCGGACCACCAGATCAGGCTGCCGTCCTTCATCGCGTGATAATTGTCGCTGAGGTTGACCCAGGAGCCCGCCCCCGCCTTCTCGCTGAACCAGGTCTTCGCCTTGCCCGTCGCTGGATCGACCGCGAGCATGTCGAGCGCGGTCTGTGCGCGGTTCTCGCGCTGGACGAGCAGGGTCTTGCCGTCGGGTGTCCAGTCGACGCGGGTCAGGTAGATGTCGGGATCGCTGCCCAGGTCGACCTTGACCTTGCCGCCGGTCGCGGGGTCGACGACGTAGAGCTCGACCGCAACGTTGGGCGTGCCGGCCGAGGGATAGCGCTGGTCGAACACCTTGGTGCCTTCCGCACCGATCGCCGCGCGGGTGACCACGCCGACCGGCGCCTCGTCGAACCGCTCGACCGCGACCAGGCGATCATTGGGCGACCACCAATAGCCGGTGCGGCGGTCCATTTCCTCCTGCGCGACGAATTCGGCCTCGCCCCAATGGACGGTGCCGCCGCCGTCCGAGGTCACGGCCTTGGCAGCGCCGCCGCCAAGCGGCTGGACATAGAGATTCTGGTCACGGACGAAGCTGACGAAGCTGCCCGCCGGGCTGATCACCGGGTTGAGCTCGCCGCCCGGCGTGTTGGTCAGGCGGTCGACCTTGCCGTCGAGATGCGCGAGGTAGAGGTCGCCGTCGAGCGGCACCAGGATCGACTTGCCGTCGGGAGCCCAGTCATAAGCGACGATACCCTTGTCGCCGGCGATGCGAGCGCGCTCGCGCTGCATCTTCTCTGCCTCGGACAATTCGGCGCCGGTGCCTACCTTCTTCGAATCGACCAGCATCCGCTCGACGCCGGTCGCGGTGTCGCGCGCCCAGAGATCGTAGCGGCTCTTCTCGTCGGCGCGCGGCTTGAGCAGGGTCAGCAACTTGCCGTCGGGCGAGAGCTTCATCGCGCGCGGCTGCTGCCCGGACAGGTCGGGGCTGCCGAACACGCGTTCGAGCGTCAGCGGGCGCTGCGCGTCGTCAGCGGCCATCGCGCTCGTCCCCACCGCGAGTGCTGCCGCCAGCCCGATCATCCCACCGCTCAACCATGTCCGCATGTCCTTCGCGACTCCCAGCACCGCCCGACTGAATGCGGGCGTTGGCGGGCTTATCGCGGGCGCGCGGGGTTCCGTAAAGGGGGCGTATTAGGCCGATATATCGGCCGCGATGTCGGGTCGCCCGGCCATCGCGGAGCGCGCCGGGATGCCCGTTTTTAGATGTCCGGACAAATCGCTTGACCTCAACTAAGCTTGAGGAACTATCTCTCTGCGCATGGAGCAACCGAGACCGAAAGGATCACCCATGCCCGGCGCCTTCATCGAACACGTCAATGTCACCGTCCGCGACCCCGAACGCAGCGCGCAGCTCATGCACGACCTGTTCGGCTGGACCATCCGCTGGCAGGGCCCGGCGATCAGTGGCGGCCGCTCGATCCATGTTGGCGACGACCGTTTCTACATGGCCTTCTACACCAAGGATGGGGCGGAAACGCCCGACGAGGCGTTCCGAAAGGGACGGCCGCTCAACCATGTCGGCATCGTCGTCGACGATCTCGACGACGCCGAGCGCCGGGTCGTCGCCGCCGGGCTCGAGCCCTTCAATCATGGTGACTACGATCCCGGCCGTCGCTTCTACTTCTTCGATTTCGACGGCACCGAGTTCGAACTGGTCAGCTACGCGCCGCCTTCCTCGGATTGACGGCCAGGCGAGCCATGAGATCAATTGGGGTCTCTACCGAGAATTGATGCTTTGCCGCCACGAAATCGGCCCGTCTATTCATCTGCGCCTCGCAAATCGGAAGGACGGCTGATGAATCGAATTGTGGCGATGGCGGCGGCTCTACCCCTGGCGCTCATCTCAAGCGCCCTGCCCGCGCAATCCGGCGACCCGCTGCTCAAGCCGATCGCCCCGACCTATGCGGCGCGCTGGCTGAAGCCCCAGGCGCCGCATCGCATCTTCGGCAATACCTATCTGGTCGGTTTTGCCGGACTGAACGTCGGGCTGATCCGCACCAACGCGGGCCTCATCCTGATCGACGGCGCGCTGCCGCAGGCCGTGCCCGAGATCGAGGCGAATATCCGCCGGCTCGGCTTCGATCCGCGTGACGTCAAATTCATCCTCAGCACCGAACCGCATTACGACCATGCGAGCGGTCTCGCGGCCCTGGCACGCGACAGCGGCGCGACCGTCGTCGCCAGTGCCTGGGCCGCGACATCGCTGACCTCCGGGCATCCGCTGCCCGACGATCCCCAGGCATCGATCCTGGAGGACTTCCCCGCGGTCACGAAGATCCGCGTGGTAGGTGATGGCGAGCGACTCCGTCTCGGCAACGTCACCGTGACCGCGCGGGCAACGCCCGGCCATACGCCCGGCAGCATGAGCTGGACCTGGCGATCGTGCGAAGGACGGCGCTGCGTCGATGTCGTGTTCGCCTCCAGCCTCAATCCGATCTCGGCCGATGATTATCGCTTCACCGATCCGGCGCACGCCGGGCTGGTCGCCGCGTTCAGGCAATCGCTGGCGACGATGCGATCGCTGCCCTGCGGCCTGCTGCTGTCGGCCCATCCCGAACCGTCGGGGGGCGACCGCAAATATGCCGGCCTGCTCGCCAACCCCCGCCGCAATCCATTCCTCGAACCCGGCGCCTGTCGAGCCTATGCCGATGGCGCCGAACAGGCGCTCGACGCACGGCTGGCAAAGGAACGTGCCGGGCAGTCGTGATCGATCCGCTACGCTGGCGCCGGCTCGGTCAGGGCCGGCGCCGGAAACAGCCGTTCACATGATCATCGACCAGCCCGCACGCCTGCATCCAGGCATAGACGATCACCGGCCCGACGAACTTGAACCCGCGTTTCTTGAGCTGTTTCGAGACTTCCTCCGACAGCGGCGTCTTGGCGGGCACGTGCACGCCGTCGCCCCTGATCGGCTGGCCGCTCACGAACCCCCAGCAGAAATCGGCGAAGTCCTCGCCTTTCTCCTGCATCGCCAGATAGGCACGCGCATTGCCGATCGTCGCCTCGATCTTGGACCGTGACCGGATGATCCGCGCATCGCCCAGCAGGCGCTCGACATCGGCCTCGCCGAACCGCGCCACCTTCTCGGGATCGAAGCCGGCGAACACCTCGCGGAACGCGTCGCGCTTCCTGAGGATCGTCGCCCACGACAGTCCCGCCTGGAACCCATCGAGCTGGAGCTTCTCCCACAGTGCTCGTCCGTCGCGCTCGGGCACGCCCCATTCGGTGTCATGATAGGCTTGCATCTGCGGGTCGGAACTCGCCCAGGGACAGCGATTGGTCATCGGGGCGGGATAGCGTGAGGCGCGCCGACGTCAAACGCGCCGGATCACACCCTCGGGCATGGCTCCCTCGTGCCGGTCCGACAGATGCAGCCGCTCTGCGAGGAAATCGACGAATACCCGCACGCGCGCCGGCATGTTGGTGCCGCCGACGAACACGGCGTGGATCGCCTCGACGTCGCCCGGGTTGAACGCCTCCAACAAGGGCACCAATTTCCCGGCTGCGAGTTCCTCGACCACGCTGAACGCGCCCACGCGCGTCACCCCGACCCCGGCGGCGGCAAGCTGCCCCAGCGTCTCGCCGTTATTGGCCTCGATATTCCCGCGCACGCTCAGCGAATAGTCGCGGCCGTCGCGGCGGAAGGGCCAGATCGGTTCCGTACGGCGGAAATTGAAATTGAGGCAATTGTGCCCGTGCAGGTCTTCGGGAGCCTGCGGTGTGCCATGCCGCGCGAGATAGTCAGGCGAGGCAACGATCACCCGGCGCGTTTCCCCCAGCTTGCGGGCCGTCAGCGCGCTATCGACCAGCGGGCCGAAGCGGATCGCGACATCGGCCTGGCCGGCGGCAACGTCGACCAACGCATCCGACAGGCTCACATCGACCAGGATGTGCGGGTAGAGCCGCACGAACTCGCCCAGCACCGGCACGATGCACAGGCGGCCGTGCGATTGCGCCGCGCTGACCCGCACGCGCCCGCGCGGCGCGCCCTGGTCGGCGATCGACTGTTCCGAATCATCGAGGTCGGCCAGCACCCGGCGGGCCATGCCGAGATAGGCCTGCCCTTCCGCGGTCAGGGTGAGTGCGCGCGTGGTGCGGAGCAGCAGTCGCACGCCGAGCCGCGCCTCGATCCGGTCGACCGTCCGGCTGACCGCCGACGGCGTGAGCGCCAGTAGCCGGCCCGCTGCCGAGAAACTGCCGCTGCCCGCCACCGCGGCGAACACTTCGAGCGCGCGGGCACGGTCGGTCGCATCGGTCATCTTTGCGTCCAAATCAAAAATCCTTCGCTCCGGCCGCCTCTACTGCCGCATCGGCACCTAGTCCATCTGCCCACCTGCGTAATCGACGAAGGAACAGGCATGGAATATCGGCAATTGGGTGCATCGGGTCTGAGGGTTCCCGCGCTGAGCTTCGGCACCGGGACGTTCGGCGGATCGGGTCCGCTGTTCAGCGCCTGGGGACAAAGCGATGCCGCCGAGGCGCGACGGCTGATCGACATCTGCCTCGACGCCGGCATCACCCTGTTCGACACCGCCGACATCTATTCGAACGGCGCCTCCGAAGAGATATTGGGTGAGGCGATCCGCGGGCGGCGCGATTCCGTGCTGATCTCGACCAAGACCGGGCTCCCGGCCGGAGACGGGCCGCAGGATTGGGGCGTCGGGCGCTCGCGGCTGATCCGCGCGGTCGAGGCGGCGCTGCGCCGGCTGGGTACCGATCATATCGATCTGCTCCAGCTCCACGCGTTCGACGCCTCCACCCCGGTCGAGGAATTACTGGCGACGCTCGATCAGCTGATCGCGGCCGGCAAGGTGCGCTATGCCGGCGTCTCCAACTATCCCGGCTGGCAATTGATGAAGGCACTCGCTGCTGCGGATCGCCACGGTTGGCCGCGCTTCGTCGCGCACCAGGTCTATTATTCGCTGATCGGCCGCGCCTACGAAGCCGATCTGATGCCGCTCGCCGCCGATCAGGGTGTCGGCGCACTCGTCTGGAGCCCGCTCGGCTGGGGCCGCCTCACCGGCCGCATCCGGCGCGGACAGCCGATCCCGGAGGGCAGCCGACTGCACCAGACCGCCGCGTTCGCGCCGCCGGTGGACGACGACTTCCTCTACACCGTGGTGGAAGCGATCGACGCGATTGCCGAGGAAACGGGCAAGGGCGTGCCGCAGATCGCGCTCAACTGGCTGCTGCGCCGGCCGACCGTGTCGTCGGTCATCATCGGCGCGCGCGACGAGCAGCAGCTTCGCCATAATCTCGGCGCGGTCGGCTGGTCGCTGACGCCCGATCAGGTGGCGCGACTCGATACGGCCAGCGCCGTCCTGCCACCCTATCCGCATACGCCGTATCGCCAGCAGGAAGGCTTCGCCCGCCTCAATCCGCCGCTGGTCTGAGCCGAGAGAGACGTCATGAAACTGAACCCGCCCCTGCTCGCGCTCGCCGTCGGCGCCTTCGGTATCGGCGTGACCGAATTCGCGCCGATGGGATTGCTGCCGGTCATCGCCGGCGACCTCCATGTCACCATCCCGTCGGCGGGATTGCTGATCAGTGCCTATGCGCTGGGCGTGATGATCGGCGCGCCGCTGATGACGCTGACGACCGGGCGCATCCCGCGCCGGACCTTGCTGATCGGGCTTGCCGGCATCTTCACGCTCGGCAATTTGCTGGCCGCGATCTCGGGCAGCTACGGCATGCTGATGGCCGCGCGGATCATCACCTCGCTCAACCATGGCGCGTTCTTCGGCGTGGGGTCGATCGTCGCCGCGAGCCTGGTGTCCGCCGACCGGCGCGCCGCAGCGGTCGCGGCGATGTTCATGGGGCTGACGATCGCCAATGTGGTCGGCGTGCCCCTGGCGACCTGGGCGGGCGAAACGCTCGGCTGGCGCGCATCGTTCTGGGGGATCGCCGGGCTCGGGGTGCTCACCATGGCGGCGTTGCGCCTGACGCTGCCCGCCCTGCCGGCGCCGCGCCAGGCCGATGCGATGGCCGAACTGCGCGTGCTCGCCCGGCCGCAGGTGCTCGCGGCGCTCGGCCTGACCGTGGTGGGATCGAGCGCGATGTTCACCGTCTTCACCTATGTCGCGCCGATCCTGCGCGCCGAGACGCACGCTACCCTGGGGTTCGTGACCGCGATGCTGGTCACCTATGGCGTCGGCCTCACCGTCGGCAATTGGCTGGGCGGCAAGTTCGCCGATCGCTCGGTCGACCGGACGCTGATCGTGACGCTCGGCGGACTGGCGATCGTGCTCGTGCTGTTCGCGTTCCTGATGCACTATTGGGCGCCCACCGCGATCCTCGTGTTCCTTTGGGGCGTGGCGAGCTTCGCGTTGGTGCCGCCGCTCCAGGTGCGGGTGATGAGCGCGGCCGCGGACGCACCCAATCTAGCCTCCGCGGTGAACATCGGTGCCTTCAACCTCGGCAATGCGATCGGCGCTGCGCTGGGCGGCGGCGTGATCGCGGCCGGGCTTGGGTTTCCCTGGGTCGCTCTTGCCGGCGCGGCAGCGTCTTTGCTGGGCCTCACCGCGCTCGTCTTGGCGCGCCGGACCGAGCGGAGCGCCGGCGAGCAATTGTGCGCGAGCGTTTCGGGCTAGCTCACCCTCAACCGTCGCGGGATGGTGTCCAACGGGCGGGAGAACGCCGGGGCCCCGATCACGTATCGCGATGTGGTCGGGGACCGTCAGACGCTCCTACACTCAAGTCTTAGCGAATGGCTGGCGGGCCGAGTTGCAACCGTCCGGCCTTGTCGCTCTGCGATCGAACGATCCGATATGGATTAATTTTCGCGAATGAAGTCAGACTTCGTTAGGCTCGCTTTGCCAAACTTCCGTCTGATCGGCGGAGGGGGTCATCATGAAGAGCGCTATCTTTCTGACTATCGCAGTAGCCGCAGGCGGCTGGTATGCTGCCGGCCTCGTGGGAAACGGCTATTCGCGCGTCGTCGATCGTCCGGAAGCGCAGGTGGTGGCCGCGCTCGAGGATCTCGACATCACTGCACAGCCGGGCAATCCCGGCACTGATTCATCGCGCTCGGGCGGGGTGTTGCCCGACATCCGGCTCGAAAAGGCGCAGGACCGCATGACGTGGTGGGTGATGAGCGGCAACAAGGTGGCGGTGAAGATGACCGCCACCTTGTTGCCGATCGATGGGGGCGCGCGGACCAGGGTCACCACCAGCGTCGAGCGTGGTGACGCGCCCGATGACGTCGTGTCGCCTGCCTTCCGCTCGACCGGCATTACGTCCGGCCTGTTTTCGGCGGCTGTCGAGGGTGAGCTCGACAAGCTTGTCGCTCCACCACACGCCAGCGAGGAGTTCTGCCGCGAGCTCATGGAGAAGTTCGTCGCATCGAACGAGGCCAATCGCGAGAGCGCGGGTGAACCGCACAGTCTGGGTCAGGCGATCGGTGCTGGCGCCAAGACGGTGATACGGCTGAACGCGATGGAAGCCGAGCTGAGGCGCCAGGGCTGCCCGACCGAGTCCAGCAGCGGGTTCAAGAAGGTCGAGAGCAGGATGGGACCGGCAGAGCCGGATATGCGGCCTGCACCGACGCGACCGCGCGACAACGAAACGCCGGCCGACACAGCAGGCGACGGCCTGCCCGACGAGCATTGATCACGACCTGATCAATGAAGTGCCGGCACCGACCGGCGAGGCTGGTCGATATGGTCGAACGACGTCTCGCACCTCAACGCCGCCACTCCGGCATCCAGCGATGTGTATTGCCAATATAGGACGGCATCGGCAATGCGCGCGCTTCCGCCGTCTGTTGAAAGATCACCGATGCTCAACCGTCTCCTGCTCGCCGCCGCGCTTGGCGGTACCGCCAGCCTGTCGTCCGCGGCGCCGGCGCCGATCCGGCTTGCGATCACGCCTTATCTCGGTCAGTTCGCGTCGGTCGAACTGCGTGTGCAAGGCAGGCCGGCACGCTTCCTGCTCGATACCGCCGGCGGACAGACCGTCGTCTCGCCCGATTTCGCCAGGATCGCAGGGTGCCGCCCCTGGGGTCGCATAACCGGCTTCCGAATGCGGGGCGACCGGCTCGACCTGCCGCGCTGCGACCATGTGGCGCTGACGGCGGGGGGCTATGCCGCCTCGATCGAGAGCGCCGGCGTATGGGATCTGATGAAGCTGTTTCCGGCCGGCTCGCCGCCGCTCGCGGGCTCGCTCGCGCTCGACGCGTTTCGCGACCAGGCCGTGACGCTCGATCTCGCCGCCGGGACGCTCATCGTCGAGACCCCGGCGAGCCTACGGGCGCGGACGCGCCACGCGACCGAGGTGCCCGCGCATTTCGCACAGGAAAGCGGCGGCCGCACACTGACACCGCTGGTCGGGGTCAAGTCGGCGGACGGCATGTTGTGGATGGAACTGGATTCCGGCAGCGACGGCGCCTTCAACATCGCCTCTTACGCAGCGCCGTCGCTCGGCTTGCCTGCGGCGGCACGGGGAGTTGCCGCCAGCCTTTCGCTCGCTCCCGGCGTCACGCTCGACGGCAAGGCGATCACGCAGGACCTGGTGATCGACGGCAATATCGGCACGCCGGTGCTCCGGCACTGGATCGTCACGATCGATTTCCACGGCCGCCGGATCTGGTTCGCGCCCAAGGCGGCCGCATAGGAAAAAGGGCGCGGAGACCATCGCCTCCGCGCCCTTCCTCGTCTCTCGCGAGAAGTCGCTGCTTACGCCGCGTTCTCGTTGCGGGTGTCGCGGCGCTCGGCGATACGCGCCGACTTGCCGGTGCGGCCACGCAGGTAATAGAGCTTGGCACGACGCACGGCGCCCTTGCGGACGACTTCGATGCTGTCGATGTTCGGCGAATAGAGCGGGAACACGCGCTCGACACCCTCACCGAACGAGATCTTGCGCACGGTGAAGTTGCTGCCCATGCCCTTGTTCGAGCGCGCGATGCACACGCCCTCGTAATTCTGGACGCGGGTGCGCTCGCCTTCGACGACCTTCACGCCGACGCGGAGGGTATCGCCCGGGCGGAATTCCGGGATCTTCTTCGATTCCGCGAACTTCGCAATGTTCTCGGCCTCGATCTGCTGGATGATGTTCATCCTATTCGTCCTTCGTTCGTCGCCGCGCGCCAGAGGGAGGCTGGACCCGAGCGCCCTCGTGGCGCTCCCAAAGATCCGGTCTCCGTGACCGTGTATCTGCCTCGGCCATCGACTTTCGCCAGGCCGCGATCTTCGCATGATCCCCCGATCGCAGCACTTCGGGGATCGTGCGCCCTTCCCATTCAACAGGTCGGGTATAATGCGGATATTCGAGAAGGCCGCTTTCGAAGCTTTCCTCATCTCCGCTGGAAGGCGCGCCCATTACGCCGGGAAGCAGCCGAATGCAAGCGTCCAGCAGCACCAATGCGCCCATCTCGCCGCCCGACAGGACATAGTCGCCGATCGACACCTGCTCGACCGGCCGCGCGTCGAACAGGCGCTCATCGAATCCCTCGAACCGGCCGCACAGCACGATAGCGCCCGGGCCCGCCGCGAGCTCGCGCACGCGGGCCTGCGTCAGCGGCTTCCCGCGCGGCGTCATCGCCAGGATGGGACGGCCCAAAGGTCCCTGGGCGCTGACGCCATCCAGCGCCGACGCCACGATGTCCGCGCGCAGGACCATGCCGGCGCCTCCTCCGGCTGGCGTATCGTCCACGGTGCGATGCTTGTCGGTCGCGAAATCGCGGATGTTAACCGCATCTAGGCTCCACTTGCCCTCGCCGAGCGCGCGGCCGGCGAGCGACGTGCCGAGCGGACCGGGAAACATCTCCGGGTAAAGCGTCAGAACAGTCGCGGCGAACATCCCCGCTCCATCTGCGTTGTGTCGGGGATTGGCAAGGGACAGCGATGGCCGCGATCGACGACTGTATCATCATCGGCGCCGGACCGGCGGGATTGACCGCCGCGATCTACCTCGCGCGCTTCCATCTCCGTATCCGTTTGTTCGACAATGGGTCGAGCCGCGCGGCGCTGATCCCGCATACCAACAACCACGCCGGCTTCCCGGACGGGATATCGGGTACCGACCTGCTGCTGCTGATGCGCCGCCAGGCCGAGCGCTTCGGCGCGGTGCGCGAGGAAGCAAATGTCGACGCCATCCGACCTGACGGCGAGACCTTCGTCGTCACGGTCGAAGGCCGGTCGCTGCCGGCGCGAACCGTGCTGCTGGCGACCGGCGTGGTCAACAATCGTCCCGACATGCCGGACGACGTGCATGATGCCGCGCTCGCTGCCGGCCTGCTGCGGTATTGCCCGATCTGCGACGGCTATGAAGTCACCGACAAGAACATCGGCGTGATCGGGACGGGCGATCACGGCGTGCGCGAGGCGTTGTTCCTGCGCGGGTACACGCAGCAGGTGACACTGATTGCACCGGGAGCGAGCCACGACCTCGATCGGCGCTGCAGGGCGGAACTCGACGCAGCGGGAATCGAACATATCGACGGCCCTTGCACGCCGATCCATCTCGACAAGCGAGCGATCGTCGTCACCACCGCGCGCGGAGAACGATCGTTCGACAGCGTCTATCCGGCCTTGGGGTCGCGGATCCGCTCGGGGCTGGCGATTGCCGCTGGAGCTGCCGCTACGGCGGACGGTTGCCTCGAAGTCGACGATAGCCAGCGGACGACAGTGCCCGGCCTCTTCGCCGCCGGGGATGTCGTGAAAGGCCTGGACCAGATCAGCCATGCGATGGGCGAGGCCGGGGTCGCTGCTACCGCGATCCGCAACCTGCTTGCCGAGCGCGCCCCGATCAGACGGTAGCCGAATCCGATGACGTCATGTCATGCGCCCTGACCGGAGGCCGATCGCCCAATCGAAGCGGCCGTTGAACTCGGCGCGCCGGGCGGAAGCTTCATGGTCGTAGCCGACCGCACGTAGCGTGACCTGGCCGCGCTCGACGATCGCATAACGCGCGCGTGGATCGCCATTTTCGACCCGATACGGGCCGGGATGATCGTCATCGAACGCCTGCAACCCGACCGATCCGGGATTGGCCACCGTAACGCCATCGGCGAGCGTCACGATACGCGGCAGATGGGTGTGACCGCAGAGAATCAGCGTATCGCGGCGGCCGCCTGCGCGATCCGCCACTTCCTCCTCGGTCGCCGCCCTGATCGCGCCGTCCCCGACCGTGAACAGGAAATGCACCAGATCGTCGCCCGGCGTTCCATGGCAAAGCAGCACGTCCGGCGACAGACTCAGCGTCGGCGGCAACCCGGCCAGCCAGGCGAGATGCCGGTCGGCGAGCGCATCGCGCGCAAAACCGTCGCTCGCCCCCATCCGCGTCCGGTCGAACGTCAACAGCTGGCGCTCGTGATTGCCGGCGATGGCCGGCCAGTCGCGCGCCATCAGCAGATCGGCGGTCTCGGCCGGCCAGAGCGGCCCGGACAGCGAATCGCCGAGATTGGCGAAACGCGTGCAGCCCTGCGCTTCGGCGTCGGCGATCACCGCCTCGAGCGCGGGCAGATTGCCATGAATATCGGTGAGTATCGCGATCCGGCTCATTCGATATAGGCCCCGTCGACGACAAGCCGTTCGTCATCCCATTCGGGCACCGCTTCGGGGCGCATCGGCACCATGAAGCGCTTGCCGGGCTTGCCGCCCTCGCCCGGCCGTTCGATCTCGAGCACGTCGCCCGCGCCGAAATTCTCGACCAGGACAACCGTCCCCAGCGCCGCGCCCGTGTCGGAGACGGCAGGAAGGCCGATCAGGTCGGCATGGTAATATTCCCCCTCCCCCAGCGCTGGCAGCGCCGACCGGGGCACGGTGAGTTCGGTGCCGCGCAGTTTCTCCGCGGCAGTGCGATCGGGGATTTCGGCGAAACGCGCGATCGCGCCTTGCGGCGTGATCCGCAGCGCCTTCAGCGTCAGCGCGCCGTTATTGAAGGCTTTGTGCGCCTTCAGGTCCTCGGCGAAGACCTTGAGGCGGACTTCCCCCGCCACGCCGTGCGCGCCGATGACGACGGCGAGCGTGACGGGGGTATCCTTCGGCATCAGCCCTCGGCCGGAGCCTGGGCGCTCTCGCCCTCTACGGCAGCGGTGTCGCCGGCGTCGCTGTCCGGGGTCGCCTCGTTGACCGGCGCTTCCTCGGCGGCGGCTTCGGTGGCAGGAGCTTCCTCAGCAGCAGGCGCTTCCTCAGCGACCGGAGCCTCTTCGGCAGCGGCCTCGACGGCCGGGGTTTCCTCGGCGGTCGCTTCGACGACGGCTTCGGCCTCGGGCGTCGGCTCTCCGGTCGCGGCTTCGACCTCGGCGGCGACCACCGCCTCGGTTTCGGCCTGCTGCTTGGCGGCTTCCGCAGCCTCGGCGGCTTCAGTGGCCTTCGACGCACGCTCTTCGGCGCGCTCCTTGGCCTTCTCGCCCGGCTCGGCCTTCTTCGGGTTGTTGCGGGCCGCACGTTCCTTCACGCCGGCGGCGTCGAGGAAACGAGCGACGCGATCGGTCGGCTGCGCGCCGACGCCGAGCCAATGCTTGGCGCGGTCGGTGTCGAGCACGATGCGCTTCTCGTCATCCTTGCCGAGCAGCGGGTTGTAATTGCCGATCTTCTCGATGAACTTGCCGTCGCGCGGGCTGCGCGCGTCGGCGACGACGATGCGATAGTACGGACGCTTCTTCGAACCGCCGCGCGAAAGACGAATGCTCAGTGCCATATTACTTCAACTTCCTTCTTTGATTGCCATCCCAGCGAAAGCTGGGATCTTTCCGTTGTATTCCTGCCGCCGGAGACCCCAGCTTGCGCTGGGGTGACGGCTACTTCTTCTTCACGTTCATGAAATTCTGGAACCCCGGCGGCAGCTTGGCCCCCGTGCCGGGCAGGCCGGGCAGCCCACCCATCTGGTTCATCGCGTCGCCGAGCTCGGACCCGCCCATCGCGTTGCCCAACCCGCCGAGGCCGCCCTTGCCGAGCATCGCCATCATGCCCTTGAGTCCACCCATCTTCTTGATGCGCTTCATGGCGGTGGCCATTTCCTGGTGCATCTTGATGAGCTTGTTGACTTCCTGGACGGTCGTCCCCGAGCCGTTGGCGATCCGGATCTTGCGCTTGGCGTTGAGCAATTCGGGCTTCGAGCGCTCTTTCGGCGTCATCGAGGTGATGATCGCGTCCATCCGCACCAGCACCTTGTCGCCGCCGACCTGATCGACCGCTGCCTGCGCCTTCTTCATGCCGGGGATCATCCCCGCCAGCGCGCCGACGCCGCCCATCTTCTTCATCTGCTGCAACTGGCCACGCAGGTCGTTCATGTCGAACTGACCCTTGGCGAGCCGCTGCGCCATGCGCTCGGCATCTTCCTGCTGGATCGACTCGGCGGCGCGCTCGACGAGGCTGACGACGTCGCCCATGCCGAGGATGCGGCCAGCGACGCGGCTCGGGTGGAAGCCCTCGATCGCGTCGAGCTTTTCGCCGGTCCCGGCGAACTTGATCGGCTTGCCGGTGACCGCGCGCATCGACAGCGCGGCGCCGCCACGGGCATCGCCATCCATCCGGGTCAGCACGACGCCGGTCAGCGGCACCTGGTCCGAGAACGACCGCGCGACGTTGACCGCGTCCTGACCGGTCAGGCTGTCGACGACGAGCAGGATTTCCTGCGGCGTCGCGATGTCCGCGACCGCCTTCATCTCGTCCATCAGCGCCTGGTCGACATGGAGGCGACCGGCGGTGTCGAGCATCAGGACATCGTAGCCCTGGAGCTTGGCGGCCTGGAGCGCGCGGCGGGCGATGTCGACCGGCTGCTGGCCGGGAACGATCGGCAGCGTCGCGACTTCGGTCTGCTCGCCGAGGATCGCGAGCTGCTCCTGCGCCGCCGGGCGATTGACGTCGAGCGACGCCATCAGCACCTTCTTGCGCTCGCGGCCACCCTGGCCAGCGCTCAGCCGCTTGGCGAGCTTGGCGGTGGTGGTGGTCTTGCCCGAGCCCTGCAGGCCGACCATCATGACAACCGCGGGCGGCGTCACGCCGAGGTTGAGCTCGCTCTCGTCGGCGCCCAGCATCGCGACGAGCGCGTCGTGGACGATCTTGACGACCTGCTGGCCCGGCGTGATCGAACGCAGCACCTGCTGGCCGACCGCTTCCTCGGTGACCTTGTCGACGAAATCGCGCGCGACGGGCAGCGCGACGTCCGCCTCGAGCAGCGCGACGCGCACCTCGCGCATCGCCGCGCGCACGTCCGCCTCGGTCAGCGCGCCACGGCCGCGCAACCGGTCGAATACGCCGCCAAGACGATCGCTCAGGCTGTCGAACATAAATCCTACCTCGTCATGCCAGCGAAAGCTGACATCTTCTTGTTACCGTTCCTCCACGAGACCCCAGCTTTCGCTGGGGTGACGGGAGTTTGAACCCCAAAACGCACAAAGCGCCGGCGGACGAAACCTCGTCGGCCGGCGTCACCACATGGGTGCTCTCTGTCACGTTCGCAAAGGGAACGGTGGGCGGCCGATAGCCGTGGTGCCGAAAAAACGCAAGCCACCCCGCCCCCTTAACAACTTCTTGACCTCGGGATGCGATCAGCGAGGGCGGACAGGGCCGCGGACGCGTGGTTCGGATTAAGGGGATTTGGGGCATGAGCGAACCGGCCACGGCCCGGCGCGATCTGTTGAGCGGCGCGATCACGGTAGCCGCGATCCTGATGTTCATCGGGACGGGCAGCCAGGTGCTGTCGATGATCCTGAGCAACTGGCTGCACCGCAGTGGCGGCACCGACCAGACGTTGATCATTGCCCTGCTGCTCAACGTCGCGCTGATCCTGTTCGGCTGGCGCCGCCACCGCGACCTCGCGCACGAGGTAACCGTCCGCACCGCGGCCGAGGAGCGCGCCAACGTGCTCGCCTCGAAGGACCCTCTTACCGGCTTCCTCAATCGCCGCAGCCTGGCCGAGGAAGGCGCCGCGATGCTGGTCCGTGCCGACCGCCGCCGCAAGGCGATGGCGCTGATGATGCTCGACCTCGACCATTTCAAGACGGTCAACGACATGCACGGCCATACCGTGGGCGACGCGTTGCTGCGCGCGGTCGCCGAGGAAATGGCCTCGGCACTGCCCGAAAGCGCGCTCGCCGCGCGGTTCGGCGGGGACGAGTTCGCCTGCGCGATGCTGTTCGACCCGCAGAACCCCGACAGCGTCGAGCGCGTCGCCGAACGCCTGGTGTCGCGGATGAGCCAGCCCTTCCATGTCGAAGGCCTCCACCTCCACGTCACCTGCTCGATCGGGATCGCCCGCAGCGACCGCGATGCGACGACGATCGACGCTCTGCTGCGCTCGGCCGACATCGCGATGTACGCGGCCAAGAACGCCGGCCGCAACCGCCACGCCTGGTTCGACGTCTCGATGGAGCGCGAACTGCAGGCGCGCAACGAACTCGAAAGCTCCTTGCGCGTCGCGATCCCACGCGGCGAGATCGTGCCCTATTTCGAGCAGCAGATCGACCTCGTCACCGGCCGTTTGACCGGGTTCGAGGTGCTGGCGCGCTGGGAACACCCGCAGCGCGGGGTGATGATCCCCGAGCAGTTCATCCCGATCGCCGAGGAAACCGGGATGATCGCCGATTTGTCGATGGCGCTGATGCGCCAGGCATTCCTGTCGGCGCGCGACTGGCATCCGCAGCTTCAGCTGTCAGTCAACATCTCGCCGTGGCAGCTCAAGGATCCCTGGCTCGCGCAGAAGATCATCAAGCTCTTGACCGAAACCGGCTTCACGCCGAGCCGGCTGGAGATCGAGATCACCGAGAGCTCGTTGTTCGACAATCTCGCGATGGCGCAGTCGATCGTCGCCAGCCTGAAGAACCAGGGCATCAAGTTGGCGCTCGACGATTTCGGCACCGGCTATTCGAGTCTGGCGCACCTTCGGGCGCTGCCGTTCGATCGCATCAAGATCGACCGCAGCTTCGTCATGTCGGTCAACCAGAACCCTGAAAGTGCGGCGATCGTCAACGCGATCGTCGGGCTGGGCGAGAGCCTCAACCTGCCGATCACCGCCGAAGGGATCGAGGACAAGGCGATCGAGGAGCGACTGCGTGCCCTGGGCTGCGCGCGGGGCCAGGGCTATGTCTATGGCCGTCCGCTGACGGTCGGCAACGCCCGCCGCCTGCTTGCCGAGCGCCGCCTGCTGATCGCGCCTGGCGCGGCCGACGTCGTGCCCCAGCCCGAATCCGCTACCAACCGACGCCGGGCTGGCTGAGATATTCGCGCTCGATCACGGTCGAGCGCCGCCCCAGGGCACGATTGCGCGACGGAAAACGCCCGAACCGCTCGATCACCGCGGCGTGGTCGTGCGCGAAGCCGAGGTTCTGCTCGCTGCCGAGCTCGGTAAAGCGCTCGATGCTGAGCCGCTGCAACTCCGGATCCTCGGCGTGCATCAGCGGCATGTAGAGAAAGGCGCATCGCTCGGCGGGCAGTTTGCGGTCGTAGCCGCGGATCAGGCCATACAGGGTCAGCTCGCGCGCCAGCCCATCGTGCGCGAACGCTTCCCCCTCGTCGCGGAACATGTTGCGCGAGAATTGGTCGACCAGGATGATCGCCGCCAGCAACGTGTCCGGCGTCCCGCGCCAGCCCCAGGCCGCGCGCTCGACCACCTTCAGCCTGAGCGGTCCGAACCGCTCGGCGATCGCCTCGTCGAGCGTGATCGACTTGACCCAATGCTGTTCCTCGCTGAGCTCCTCGAACCAGAAGCGCAGCACGCGCCCCGCCTCGTCGTGGACTTCCCCGCGCTTCGCTCCTAGATCGTCGGCCATGTCTTCCCTTCCGCAGCCCGAGGTAATCAGCCTCGGGTGCCGCCTCAACATCGCCGAGAGCGAGACGATCCAGCGCATGCTGGACGGCCGCGATGTCGTGGTGATCAATAGCTGCGCCGTAACCAATGCCGCGGTCAAGCAGACCCGTGCCGCGATCCGCCGCGCGCGCCGTGCGCGGCCCGGCGCGATGCTCGCGGTAACGGGGTGCGCGGCGCAGATCGACCCGGCGAGCTTCGCCGCGATGCCCGAGGTCGACCGCGTGATCGGCAATGGCGAGAAACTGCTGCCCGCAGCCTGGGCGGCGAGCGATGCACTGATCGTCGGCGACATGGCGCGCGTGACCGAGATCGCGCCGCATCTCGCGGTGGCGGACGACCAGGCGCGCGCGTTTGTCGAGGTGCAGAATGGCTGCGACCATCGCTGCACCTTCTGCGCCATCCCGTTCGGCCGTGGGCCGAGCCGCTCGGCACCGGCGGGTGCTGTCATCGAGGCGATCGAACGCGTGGTCGCGGCGGGCAAGCAGGAAGTGGTGCTGACCGGCGTCGACCTGACCAGCTACGGACACGATCTGCCGGGCAGCCCGACCTTGGGTAGCCTGGTGGAGCGCATCCTGACCCTCATCCCCACCCTGCCCCGCTTGCGCCTGTCGTCGATCGATGCGCCGGAGATCGACGATCGCCTGTTCGAGCTGCTGACGCAGGAGCAGCGGGTGATGCCGCACTTGCACCTTTCGCTTCAGGCGGGCGACGACATGGTCCTCAAGCGGATGAAGCGTCGCCACACCCGCACTGATGCGGTGCGCCTGGTCGAACGCCTCAAAACCGCGCGGCGCGAGATCGCGATCGGCGCCGACCTGATCGCCGGCTTCCCGACCGAGGATGACGCGATGGCAGCGAACAGCCTCGCGCTGATCGACGATTGCGACATCGTCCACGCGCACATCTTTCCCTACAGCCCGCGCGCCGGCACGCCCGCGGCACGCATGCCGCAAGTCGAGCCGGAGGTGCGTCGCGAGCGCGCGGCGCGGTTGCGGGAAGCTTCGGCGAAGCGGAAGGCGGCATGGCTTGGGAGCCTGGTGGGTACTACACAGGAGGTACTGATCGAAGCTCCCGGCAATCGCGGACATACTGCGAATTTCGCAGAGATTAGTCTCCCTAATTCTGTTCATGCTGAGCTTGTCGAAGCACACCTCTCGACGGCGCCGGGACATACGGATAGTTGCCCTTCGACAAGCTCAGGGCGAACGGAGGTGGGGCGGTTGAAGGCCTTCACCATTACCGCCGCGAGCGCCGATCATCTCACCGGAATACCTGCATGAGTACCACCCCATCCTGGCATCAACGCCTCCTCGGCGGGTTCAAGCGCACCTCCGACCGGCTCGTCGGCAATCTCGCCGGGCTCGGCACCGCGCGGCTCGACGAGGCGACGCTCGACGAGATCGAAGAGGCGCTGATCGCCTCGGACCTCGGCCCCGCGACCGCGAAGCGCATCCGCGACCGGCTCGCCGAAGGCAGTTTCGAGCGCGGGATGGAAGAACTCGGTATCCGCCTGGTCGTCGCCGATGAAATCGAAAAGGTGCTGACGAAGGTTGCCCGGCCGCTAGAGATCGAGGCATTCCCGCGCCCGCAGGTCATCCTGGTGATCGGCGTCAACGGCTCGGGCAAGACCACGACGATCGCCAAGCTCGCGCATTGGCTGACCGAGCAGGATTACGGCGTCATGCTCGCGGCCGGCGACACGTTTCGCGCTGCCGCGATCGGCCAGCTCGCGACCTGGGCCGACCGTGTCGGCGTGCCGATCGTCCGCGGCGCCGAGGGCGGTGATGCCGCGGGGATCGTGTTCGAGGGCGTCAAGCAGGCGACCGAAAGGGGCATCGACGCGCTGGTCGTCGACACCGCGGGCCGCCTTCAGAACAAGCGCGAATTGATGGACGAGCTCGCCAAGATCCGTCGCGTGCTCGGGCGGCTCAACCCGGCCGCGCCGCACGACGTCATCCTCGTGCTCGACGCGACCACCGGCCAGAACGCGCTGAGCCAGATCGAGGTGTTCAAGGAAGTCGCCGGGGTCACCGGCCTCGTCATGACCAAGCTCGACGGCACCGCGCGCGGCGGCGTGCTGGTGGCGGCGGCCGAGCAATACGGCCTACCGATCCACGCGATCGGCGTCGGCGAAACGCTGAGCGACCTCAGGCCGTTCGATCCCAAGGAAGTCGCCCGGATCATCGCGGGTGTGGAGGAGTTGGTGCGATGACCACGACCAAGAATGGTTCGGCCGGGCTGCGGCTGGCGATCGACTATGCGCCGCTGGTGATCTTCTTCCTGGTCAATTTCGTCGCGCCCCAGGCGATGACGATGAAATTGGTCTCGACCTTCAGCCATTCGCTGTCCGAGATGGATCAGATGTCGGCGCTGGTCGTGTCGCGCGCGATCGTCGCGACCTGCGCCTTCATGTTGGCGACCGTCGTCGCACTGATTGTGTCGCGGGTGAAGCTCGGCAGCATTTCGCCGATGCTGTGGATATCGGGCGCGCTGGTGATCGTGTTCGGCGGGCTGACCGTCTACTTCCACGACCCCAAGTTCATCCAGATGAAGCCGACCTTCGTCTATGCCGTGTTCGCCGCCATCCTGGCGTTCGGGCTGTTCTCCGGAAAGCCGCTGCTCGAGCAATTGCTCGGTACCGCCTATCCCGGCCTGTCGCCGCTCGGCTGGCAGAAGGTGACGCGCAACTGGGCGTTGTTCTTCCTCGGCATGGCGATCCTCAACGAACTCGTCTGGCGCTCGACCAGCTTCGATTTCTGGACCGCGTTCAAATTGTGGGGCGCGATTCCGCTGACGTTCGTGTTCGCGCTCGCCAACGTGCCGATGATGCTCAAGCACGGCCTGATGAGCGAGGTCGGCGACGCTGCGGCCAAGGAAGTTCCGCCCGAGTGACGCGGGCAGGCAAACCACCTGCCCCGGCGACGGCGCCGTTTGGCGCTGGAGCATGATCCACATCAGAACGATTTAGTTTCACGGACAGGAACGTCCGCGCCTCGTGTTCTGTTCTAGACGGAACCCGAGGAGTGACCGTCATGTTCATGCACAATAAAACGCTGCAATATACCGTGCGCGTTTCCGAGCCAAATCCGGCACTTGCATCGTTGATTCTGGAACAATTCGGTGGCGCCGACGGCGAATTGGCCGCGGCCATGCGCTATTTCACCCAGGGGCTGGCGGAAGAAGATGCCGGGCGGAAGGATCTGCTACTCGATATCGCCACCGAGGAACTGAGCCATCTGGAGATCGTCGGCTCGATCGTCGCCATGCTCAACAAGGGCGCCAAGGCGCAGCTCGCCGAGGCGGCGATGGAAGAGGCCGAACTCTATCTGTCCATGACCGCCGGCGGCAACAGCCATACCCAGTCGCTGCTGTTCGGGGGCGGACCGTCGCTGACCAATTCGTCGGGAGTGCCTTTCAGCGGCGCCTATGTCGACAGCCGCGGCGATCCGGCCGTGGACATGCGGTCGAACATCGCGGCGGAGAGCCGTGCGAAGATCGTCTACGAACGGCTGATCAACATCACCGACGATCCGGGAATCAAGGAGGCGCTCGGTTTCCTGATGACCCGCGAGATCGCGCACCAGAAGAGCTTCGAAAAGGCCCTCTATTCGATCAAGGACAATTTCCCCACCGGCAAGCTGCCCGGTCTCGCGCCCTTTGCCAGCATGTTCGTGAACACGTCGCATGGAGACGGCGACGTCGAAGGACCGTGGAACAGCGGCGAGCAATGGGACCGCGTCGACGACATTACGGCCGCGCTACCACTCGACGGCGGGGACGGCCTCGCGACCGTCTCCCTCGGAAAAGAGGACAAGGCCGTGGTTGCGGCGCTCGCCAAGCGCACGGCGTCGGATCCGTCGGCCAACCCGCCGACCGGCGCTGACCTCGGCGCTGGCCCGGGCGCCGGACGGATGTCCGACGAGGACATGGGCGGCGCGAAGGACATGCCCGACGCCGTTGCGATGGCCGAGGCCGCGTCGTGATGACGCGGCACTCTAGTCTGCCCGGCTCCTCTTGGTGAGCGCACGATCACCCGAGGCAGCCTGGACTGGTCTCGCATTCGATAGCTGGGCGCTGGCTTGGGAGGCTTCGGCCGTCGTCGGCCTGCGCCTCGCGAAAATCGCGCACGGCGGCAGCGGGGCGATGGCGGAGACGATGCTGATGACCTCCGAGAAGATCTCCACGGCGATCGAGCTGCAGGCGTCGCTTGCCTCGGGCGGCAGCGTATTGACGCCGGTGGAGAGCGCCGGGCGCGCCATTCGGCTCTATCGCCGGAAGGTGCGGGCCAATCATCGCCGGCTGACCGCTGCGGGACAGAGCTAGACGCCGCTCTTCGGCTATAGCCCGGCCGATCGCTTCATGCTTATGCAGGTACCATGAAGGCCGATAACAACCGGGTATTGCTGATCGCGCTGGCGGCCAATGTCGGGATCGCGGTCGCCAAGTTCGTGGCGGCGGCAATTACCGGGTCCTCGGCGATGCTGACCGAGGGCGTGCACAGCCTGGTCGATTCAACCAACCAGCTGTTGCTGATGTACGGGCAGAAACGCGCCGCCAAGCCGGCCGACGCGCTGCATCCTGGCGGCTATGGCCGCGAGCTCTATTTCTGGAGCTTCGTCGTCGCGTTGCTGGTGTTCGCGCTCGGCGCAGGCGTGTCGGTCTACGAAGGCGTGCTCCACTTCCTCGAGCCCGAGCCCGCGGTGTCGCCGCTGATCGCTTATGGCGTGCTCGCGATCGCCTTCGCGCTGGAGGGCGGGTCGACTGTCGCGGCGTTCCGCGAATTCGACGCGGCGCGGCGCGGACAGTCGTGGTGGCGCGCGCTGACCTCGACCAAGGACGCGACCACGGTGATCGTCCTGCTCGAGAATGGCGCGGCGATGGCGGGAATCCTGATCGCGGCGGCCGGGTTGGCGCTGTCGCAACTGACCGGCGACCCGCGCTTCGACGGCGTCGCCTCGGTGCTGATCGGGCTGTTGCTCGGCGTCGTCGCGATCTTCCTGGCGCGCGAGGCCAAGGGCCTGTTGATCGGCGAGGCCGCCGATCCCGAGCTGATCGAGGGCATTCGCCGCGCCGCGACCCGCGACGGGGTGACGGGGGTCGGCGAGATCATGACGATCCACAACGCGCCGACCCAGATCGTCGCGGCGGTTAACGTCGATTTCGACAACCGGCTGAGCGCGGGCGATGTCGAACGGATCGTCGACGCGATCGAGCGCGACCTCCAGGCTGAGTTTCCCAGCATCCATCGCGTCTATGTCCGCCCGCACGAGGATGCCGGGCTGAAATTCGGCGACACGCGGGGCCTCGCCCGGCCCTAGCATCCACAAGTGTCCTACCCGAATAGGGCGCACCCGATTGACGTGGGTCAAACCCTCGCTAGGGGCGATTTCATGGCACTCGAAGACCCTGCAGTTACGGCCGATACGCAAGAGCTGGGCGCAACCAACTTGCTGCACGCATTCCTCGACGCTCCGGTCACGGCTTATGCCGACCAGGTGGCGATCGACATCCCGCCCAGCCGCGGCCGCGCGCAGCGCCAAACCATGACCTATCGCGACCTCGCCGAACAATCGGACCGGCTCGCGCGCCACCTCGCGCCGCTCGTCGCCGGAGAGGCGATCGTCGGGCTGCTGCTGCCGCGCACCTCGCCGCTGCTCTATGTCGCGCAGATCGCGGTGCTGAAAGCGGGCGCGGCGTTCACGTGCCTCGACCCCTCCTTCCCCGACAATCGCATGCGCGAGATAGTCGAGGATGCCGAACCGGTCGCCCTGCTCGTCGATGGCGATGGCCTGGCGCGGCTCGGCCCGCTGGTCGGCGATGCCATGCCGCTCCTCGATGCCGCCTCGCTGCTCGCGACCGAGCCGCCGCCGGCCGCGCTCCCCGCGGCGCTGCCGCCCGAGCGGCTGGCCTATGTCATCTACACCTCGGGCACGACCGGGCGCCCCAAGGGCGTGATGATCGAGCATCGCAACATCGCCAATCTGATCGCCTCCGACCTCGGCGAATTCGCGCTGGGCCCGGCCGATCGCGTGATTCAGGGATCGTCGGCAGCGTACGATTCCTCGCTCGAGGAAACCTGGCTCGCCTTCGCCTCGGGTGCCACGCTGGTAGTGATGGACGACGCCGCGGCTCGGCTCGGCCCCGATATCGTGCGCTGGCTGCGTGACGAGCGCGCCACGGTGTTCTGCCCGCCCCCGACCTTGCTGCGCAGCAGCGGTTGCACCGATCCCGCGCACGAGTTGCCCGAGCTGAAACTGCTCTATGTCGGCGGCGAAGCCCTGCCCCGCGACATCGCCGATCTGTGGTCGCAGGGGTGCCGGCTGGTCAACGGCTATGGCCCGACCGAGTGCGCGGTCACCTGCCTGCGCGGCGATATCGCGGCGGGCCTGCCGATCACCATCGGCACGCCGGTCCCCGGCATGGCCGCCTGGACGCTCGACGAGCAATTGCAGCCGGTCGCCGACGGCGAACGCGGCGAATTGTGCATCGGCGGCGCAGGTGTCGCGCGCGGCTATCGCCACCGTCCCGAGCTGACCGCCGAGAAGTTCGTCGACCATCCCGAGCTCGGCCGGCTCTATCGCACCGGCGACCTCGTTCATCGCGAGGCCGATGGCGATTTCTTCTATCACGGGCGGATCGACGCGCAGGTCAAGCTGCGCGGCTATCGCGTCGAGCTCGCCGAGATCGAGGCGCGGCTGGCGGCATTGCCCGGCGTCCGGGCGGCGGGATGCCGCGTGCAGGACCATCGCGGCACGCAGGAACTGATCGCTTATATCGTCCCCGAGGACCCGGCGAGCCCGCCCCGCGCCGAGGGCCTCAAGGCGCAGCTCGCGACGACGCTGCCGCGCTACATGGTGCCCCGTGATGTCGCGACGATCGCCGAGATCCCGACCACGGTCGGCGGCAAGATCAACCGCGCCGCGCTGCCGGCGATGGAATTCTCGCCCGAGTTGGAGGCCGGCACGATCGTTCTGCCCGCGACCGATATCGAAAGCGTCCTGGCGGCGGGGATGGTCGACATCCTCAAGCGCCACGGCGGCGTATCGGTCGAGGCCGATTTCTTCGAGGATCTCGGCGGCGATTCATTGAGCGCGGCGATGCTGGTGACCCTGCTCCGCGACCATCACCAGGTCGAATGGATCACGGTCAGCGACATCTACGATGCCCGCACCGTGCGCGAACTCGCCAACCTTGCCGACCGCGCCGTCGCCTATAGCGATGCGGCCGACGAACCACCGTTGGTGCGCGAGGGCGAGGCGCGGCCTTTGCTCGCGAATATCGTCCAGATCGCCTGGCTGAGCGGGCAATTGCTGGTCGGCGCCTGGGTGACCTGGTTCGCCGCGTTCATGCTGCTGCCGCCGATCTTCGGCGATCTCGGCCTGCCCGCCTTCATCCTGCTTGCGCCGTTGCTCGCGCTGGCCGGGGCCTTGTTCTACATCCCGCTGTCGATCGCGTTCGCCGTCGCGGTGAAACGCCTCGTGATCGGCCGCTACCGTCCGATCCGCGCGCCGGTCTGGAGCCCTTATTATCTGCGCCATTGGGTGGTCGTCCAGGCAGCCCGGCTGATCCCCTGGCCGATGCTGCAGGGTACGGTCTTCCAGCAGATGGCCTTGCGCGCGCTCGGCGCGAAGATCGGCCGGCGCGTCCACATCCATCGCGGCGTCGACCTGCGGCGCGGCGGCTGGGATCTGCTCGAGATCGGCGACGACGTCGCGATCGGCCAGGACGCGCATATCGGTCTGATCGAGCTCGACCGCGGCGACATCGTCGTCGGGCGGGTGACGCTGGAGCACGGCGCGACGATGATGGTGCGCGCCGGCGTCGAGGGCGATTGCCGGATCGGCGCGGGCAGCGTGCTCACCGCTTTGTCGGTGCTCAATGCCGGCGGCGCGATTCCACCCGGCGAGATCTGGGACGGCGTGCCAGCCAGTCGCGTCGGCGCGGTGGCGCCCGCCCCTGCGCTGCCGGCCGGTTCGCGGCAGATGGCGCCGTTACCGCACAGTCTGCTGCTCCTGCTGGCCGAAGGCGCTGCCGCGATGATCGCGGCGCTCCCCGCCGAATTGCTCACGCTCGCCGCGTGCCGGGTATCGGGGGTCGGCTTCGATCAGATCTGGCGGTGGATGTACCACCCGGTGTTCGCGTCGCGCACGGCGCTGGTAGTCCTCGGGCTCGCGATGGTGAGCGTGCCGCTGACGCTGGTCTGGACGGCATTGATGTTCCGGATGATGGGCCGCGTCCGCGCCGGCACGATCGGGCGGTGGAGCGCGGCCTATATCCGCGTCTGGATCAAGACCGGCATGCTGCACGGCGCGGGCGAGTGGCTGAGCGGCACGCTGTTCTGGTCGAAATGGCTGCGGCTGGCGGGCATGAACATCGGCGCCAAGTGCGAGATCAGCACGATCCTCGACGTCGTGCCCGAACTCATCACCATCGGTGAAGAGCCGTTCTTCGCCGATGGTATCTATCTCGGCGGCGCCGACGTCCGCCAGGGAACCGTGCGGCTCGCGCCGGTCCGGCTCGGGCGCAACACCTTCCTCGGCAACCATGCGGTGATCCCGGCGGGCGAGACTCTGCCCGACGACATCCTGATCGGGATCGGCACGGTCGCGGATTCGAGCCTGATCGAGCGCGGCCAGTCGCGCTTCGGCCATCCGAGCTTCGACCTGCCGCGCCGCGAGATCGTCGAGGCCGACCGCCGGCTGACGCACGATCCGTCGGCGATCCGCTACGTCAACCGGCTGTTCTGGGAGTTGTTGCGCTTCACCTTGCCGGTCGTGCCCCTTCTCCTGACCCTGCTCTGGTACACGATCATGGTCGACGAGGAATCGCTGCCGCCGCTCGTCTATCAATTGGTGGTGGTCCCGGTCGCGGCGCTGGTCCCGCTCGTCGCCTTGTGCGCGACCGTGCTCGCGCTCAAATGGCTGCTGATCGGTCGGGTCAAACCCGGACAGCATGCGCTCTGGTCATGCTGGTGCAGCCGCTGGGACTTCGTCTACGTCGCCTGGGCCAAATATGCGGCACTGCTGTTGCAGGGGCTGGAGGGTACGTTCATCCTGCCCACCTATCTCCGCGCGATGGGGCTGAGGATCGGCAAGCGCGCAGTACTCGGGCCGCAATTCGCACAAGTGGTCGATCCCGACATGCTCCGGATCGGCGACGGTGCGACGGTCACCGCGATGTTCCAGGCGCACACGTTCGAGGATCGCGTGCTCAAGGTCGATACGGTGACGATCGGTGCCGGCGCGACGATCTCGGCGTCGACCGTCCCGCTCTATGGCGCGGTGATCGGCGAGAATGCGCATGTCGGCGCGCACAGCGTGATCATGAAGCATGAGCATCTGCTGCCCGGCGTACGCTACCAGGGCGTGCCGACGCGCGTGATGGGGCATGAAATGGCGGATGCGGCGTAGCCTCGGAGCCCACGGTCGGATCAAAGCATCGTGTTCCTGCGAAGCAGGAACCCAGGGCAATCCGGTACCTCACTACCCTAGGCTCCCACTTTCGCAGGAGCGCATGGTATTCAACCCTCGCGATGGTTGTGCGCTGCATGCCGCAGTCGCCAATTGGCGAAATGCGCGGCAGCCAGCGTCAGGCTGCCGGCCACGGTCAGCGGCGTCTCCCATCCGGTCGACCCGAACAGCAGCGCGCCGAGCGACAACAATCCCAGGCCTGCGACGCCTACGATCAACGGCATCACGACGTGGTGGCCGCGTTGCCCGATGATCAGCGCGGCCAGCGAACTCGGCACCGCGAAGATCAGGATCGCGATGTGGAGGTCGCCGGGCAGGGCAACCACGCTTGCCAGCATCGGCAGGGCGGCAAAAAGGAACGGTAGGGCAAGGCAATGGACCAGGCACAGGGCCGAAGCCGACAGCGCGGCGCGCTCGACCCAATCCGCATGTTTCGAAACCACGGCAGCATACTCCCGCCGCGCCGATACCGGTGCGGCGTATCGAGGGACGTGGGCGTGCCGCCGCCCGCCCCTGCGGACGGCGGCGGCGCGGCTAGAGCAGGGTGCATAATTTCTGAATCACACACCCTGCTCTAGCTGTTTGTTGTCGCATCGCTTCTGCAGAAAACCGGCGCCCGCTTTTCCGCGCGATGCTCTAGAAGGTCGCGACGCGGACCACGAAGCGGATGTTGCGCCCCGGCATCACCACTTCGTCGCGGTTGAGCGCCGCGGCGTCGCGCTGGACCTCGTTGGTCAGGTTCTTGCCGACGATCGAGAACTGGATCCCCGGCATCGACTTGAACGGCCGCCAGGCGACCTGGCTGTCGAGCGACACGTAGCTGGGGGTCGCGCTATCGAAGGCGCCGAACTTGTCCTGCTTGCCCACGTACATGAACAGGAAGCTCGCATCGAACGGGTTGCTGGTCCACGACAGCCCCCCGCCAAGGCGGTACGGCGGAATACGGGGGACATTGCTGCCGTCGTCGAGCGTCGCGCGGACATAGTCGCCGAGCACCTTCGCTTCGAGCCCGCCCGAATCGTGCTTGATCAGCTGGTACGATGCCTCGCCCTCGGCGCCCCAGAAATGCGCGCCCTCCTGGCGATAGTTGAGCTCCTTGAGCTCGTCGCCATCGCCGACCACGCAGGTGCCGTCGTCGTCGCATGTCCGCCCGGTCAGGTCGCCATAGATGTAGTTCTTGAACCAGGTCGAATAGATGCTGCCGTCGATCCGCAACCGGCCGCTGCGCAGGCGCATCGTGCCCTCGATCGAGTTGGCGCGCTCGATCTTCAGATTCGGGTCGCCGGTCTCGAACGTGTTCGGGCCGTCATGTCCGCCGCGCGCGAACAATTCGGTGATCGCGGGCGCGCGCCCGGTGCTCGACACGGTCAGCCCGAAGCGCAGCGTGTCGGTGGCATCGAACAGCGCGCTCAGCGCGCCGCTGATCGGCGTGAAGTTGCGCTCGGTCGGCACATTGGTGCTGGGCGTTCCCTTGACGTCGAGCGTCTCGATACGCCCGCTCGCCTGCAGCTTGACCGTGTCGGTCAGCGGCATTTCGGTGAACAGGAACGCCGCCTCGCTCTGCGTCGTGGTCGGGAACAGATACGAACTATCCTCGCCCAGCGCGGAGAAGCGGCGGTTCTGCACTTCGCCGCCCAGCGCGGTATTCTCAAGCGGCCCGATCTTGCCCAGCAGCAATTCGGCACGCGCATCCCATTCCTTGTTGCGGAACGTGGTGTCGACCGTGCCGTCGGGCTCGTTCTCGGTATGCTGGTAATTGGCCCAGCTGCCGTCGATGTTGAGCGTCTTGAACACACCCGAGCCGAGATCGAATGACGACTTGGTCATGACCTTGGTCTGCTTCATGTCGATATAGGTCGTGTCGCTCGGGATGCCGTATTTGGCGTCATACTGCGTGATTGCCGCGCCGATATGGCTGCCGCCGAAGAAGTACGACCCGCCGAAGGATTCGCCGTTGCCGCGGAAGAAGGAATTGGCCTGGGTGCCGAGCGGCGTGTCGTAGTCGCCCGCATTGCGGTAGAATCCGTCGGCGTGGAGCGCGAGATTGCCGACCTTCACATCGGTCAGCAGCGAGCCCTGGCCGGTGTTCGACACCGTGTCGAAGCTACCGGTCGCTTCGGCATCGATCGTCCTGTCGGGCAGGATGTTGGGAATGCGGTTGTTGATCGCGTTGACCACGCCGCCGATCGCCTGGCTGCCGTAGCGCAGGGTCGCGGCGCCGCGCACGACCTCGATCGAGCGCGCCGAGAGCGGATCGATCGGGACGCCATGGTCGGGCCCGATATCCGACACGTCCGAACTGCTGACGCCGTCCTCGAGGATACGGACGCGCGTCGCATCCATGCCGCGGATGATCGGCCGCGAGGCGCCGGCTGCGAAGCCGGTCGAGGCGATGCCGGGGACATTGGCGAGCGAATCGGCGATGCTCGCCCCGCCCTGTGAAAGGATTTCCTTGTGATTGACCTTGGCGACGATCGACGCGGTGGCGTCGCCATCCGTGGCGAACGGCGTCGCGGTGATGATGATGTCGTTCTTCTGGCTCTGATTCTGGCTCTTGTCGGCCTTCCGGCTCGCCTTTGCCGGCGCCGAATCCGGCGCTTGCTGGTTGGTGTCCTGGCCGTACGCGACGGCGGGGGCCAGCGCCGCGGATGCGACGCCGAGCAGCAATAATGCCCGCATGATGATATAACTCCGTGAACCTTCGATGGGCGCGGCAACGGCCGCATCCCGAACTGGCGGGCACATGCCCTCCGCTTATGATGGGGGAAGGTTCAGGCGGTCGGCGGCGCTCGGCTGCGCCAGGCGTGCGATACCTGACGGCCGATTGAGGAGAAGATAGGGACAGGAGAATACCAGGCGACGGTCGCGACCGGCGCGACGACGATCGCCGGCGCGCCGAGCATGTAGCTGCCGAACAGCGCCTGTTCTTCGCACAAGGGGCAGACCGGCGGCGACGTTGGTCGCGATTTGCCGCTGGGAGTGACGCTGGCGACGGCAAGGTTGATCGGCGCGCCGATCGCATCGTTCGCGGTGACGACGTCCGCCGCCAGATGGTTGTGCGTCTGGATGACGCCGGCCTGCAGCAGGACAGCGAGCATGAGGAACAGGACCGCGAACCGCGATCGGATCGTCCCCGCACTCTTGCGTGTCCATTGCGTCAAAGCGTCATGTCCGTCTTGTGCCGCTCGCCTATGATACATTGTCACTGTTAGCAAGCGCACCCAACGAAAAAGGGCTCCGGCGATGCGGAGCCCTTCCCGGTTCGGTCAGGTCGATCAGCCAGCCACGCTATCGTAGATGCGGCCCGCCTCGTCCCAGTTCACCACGTCCCACCACGCCTTGAGATAGCCGGCACGATCGTTGCGATAGGTCAGGTAATAAGCGTGCTCCCACACGTCATTGCCGAGGATCGGGGTGCCCTTGTCCTTGGCATCGTCCATCAGCGGATTGTCCTGGTTGGGGGTCGAGACGACCTTCAGCGCCCCCGACGAATCGGCGACGACCCAAGCCCAGCCCGAGCCGAACTGGCCCGCGCCCTTGGTGTTGAAATCTTCCTTGAGCTTGTCGAGGCCGCCATAGGCATCGATCGCCGTGGCGAGCTTGCCCGAGGGCGTGCCGCCGCCCGGCGCCATGATCTTCCAGAAGAAATCATGGTTCCAATAGCCACCGCCATTGTTGCGCACCAAGGGCGGCAGCGACGAGATCATCCCGAGAATCTCCTCGATCGTCTTGCCTTCGAGCTTGGGATCGGCGGCGACGCCTTCGTTGAGCTTGTCGGTGTACGCCTTGTGATGCTTGTCGTGGTGGAACTTCATCGTTTCTTCGTTGATGGTCGGTTCCAGCGCGTCATAGGCGTAGGGAAGCGGCGGGAGTTCGAAAGCCATGAGGTTCCTCCGTCTTTTTGAGCGGCTCTAGGGGGACGTCGGATGCCGAACGTCCATGCCCGCCAAATGGGTCCGGCGAACTCGTTGCGCAAGCGATTCCGTCGCTCTCTCGGCGCTTTCTATCCCGGCAGCAGGTCGTGGCGCCGGAGTGCGTGTCGAAGCTGATCGTAGCTCAGCCCCAGCGCATCGGCGGTCTGGCGCTGGTTGAAACGGTTGGCGGCGAGCGCCTTGGTCAGCACGTCGCGCTCGAAGCGCGCGACGCGGGTCTTGAAATCGGCGGGCTCGGCCTCGCCCGGCGGCGGGGGTGCCGCCGCGACATGCTCGACCAGCGGCGCGGGATGGCCGCTGCCGCCGGGCCGATGCGGCGACTGGAAGGGATCGAACTCGATATGGCCGATCGGCCCGCCCTGTTCCCAGCGATAGACCGCGCGCTCGACGACATTGCGCAACTCGCGGACGTTGCCCGGCCAGCGATAGTCGATCAGCGAGTCGAGCGCCTCGGGCGAGAAACCCTCCCAATCGCGGCTCATCTCGGCCGCCATGCGCCGGCCGAAATGGTCGGCGAGGACGGGCACGTCGCCCGATCGTGCGCGGAGCGGCGGCAAGGTCACCACCTCGAAGCTCAACCGGTCGAGCAAATCGGCACGGAACTGATGCTGGTCGACCTTCTCGGGCAGATGCTCGTTGGTCGCCGCGACGATCCGCACATCGACCCTGAGCGGGTGCGACGAGCCGATCCGCGTGACTTCGCCATATTCGACCGCGCGCAACAGCCGCTCCTGCGCTGCCATGCTGAGCGTCCCTAGTTCGTCGAGGAACAAGGTACCGCCATCGGCCTCTTCGAACCGCCCTGCCCGCGCTTTGGTCGCGCCGGTGAACGCACCCGCCTCGTGCCCGAACAATTCGGCCTCGATCAGCGTCTCGGGCAGCGCCGCGCAATTCATCACGATCAGCGGCTGGTCCCAGCGCGGGCTGAGGCGATGGAGGCGCTCGGCGACCAGCTCCTTGCCGGTCCCGCGTTCGCCGATCACCAGCACCGGACGATCGAGCGCGGCAGCGCGGCTGGCGCGTTCCAGGGCGTCGAGAAAGGCCCCCGATTGGCCGATGACCTGTGTCGTCCGCTCCATGCCCAACACTTGGTGTATTTTCCCAATGCTTGGCAAGAGGAAAACCGTTTCGCCTGGGCGTATTTGAGTGAAAACGGCGGATTTCCGCCAATTTTCGCAATTGGCACGCCCCCTGCAATTGATCTGGCATCGCCGGCCCGCCGGCACATCAGATACTAAGGGAGTTAGGAAAATGCAGTCGGTTTCGAATGGTCTGGGTCGCACTCTGGTGGTGGTCGCCAGCACCTTTGCCTGCGGTTCGGCGCTGATGTTCGCGGCCCTTGGCCCCGGCATCGCGCAGGCCCACACCACGACCGCGCAGGCTCCCGCCGCCGCGCAGCGTGCGTGACGGCGCACCGCCGGGACGGGTTTCCCCTTGCTTCCCGTCCCGGCGGTTTCACCAATCCAGTAAAGCGTACATCCGAGGAGTAACACCAACATGGGCATTTTTTCGCGAACCCGCGACATCATCGCCGCCAACTTCACCGACCTTTTGGACAAGGCTGAAGATCCGGCGAAGATGATCCGCATGATCATCCTGGAGATGGAAGAGACGCTGGTCGAGGTTCGCGCCTCCGCCGCGCGCACCATCGCCGACCAAAAGGAAATGCGTCGCCACATCGCCAAGCTCAGCCAGCTCGAGGAAAGCTGGACCGAGAAGGCCGAACTGGCGCTGTCGAAGGATCGCGAGGATCTTGCCAAGGCAGCTCTGGTCGAGCGCCAGAAGGCGACCGACATGGTCACCGAGCTGAGCTCGCAGATCAGCGTGCTCGACGAGGCGCTCCGCGGGTCGGAAGAGGACATCGCCAAGCTCCAGAAGAAGCTGAGCGAGGCGCGCAACCGCCAGTCGTCGATCGCCACCCGGCTCGAGAGCGCGAACAACAAGTTCAAGATCCGCGAAGTCTATTCGGCCGGCCGGACGCAGGACGCCTTCTCGCGCTTCGATGTGCTCGAACGCCGCGTCGACCTGGCCGAGGGCCGCGCCGAGGCGCTGAACCTGGGCGGCCTACCCAAGACGCTCGAGGAAGAGATCGCCGAGCTCAAGGCGTCCGAGAAGGTCGATGCCGAACTCGCCGCGCTCAAGGCGCGTCTGGCCAAGAAGTAAGGGAGGTCTGAACCATGGAAGAAACCCTGGTCCCGATCATGATCGTGGGGATGCTCTTCATCGGGCTCCCGTGGATCATCCTGCACTACGTGACCAAATGGCGCCAGGCGCCGAAGATCACCAACGAGGATGAGAAACTGCTGGACGAGCTCTACTCGCTCGCCCGCCGCCTCGAGGATCGCGTTTCGACGGTCGAGCGCATCGTCGCTGCCGACCATCCCGACTGGAAGGTGAGCATGCCGCTCGCCGAGCCGGCCGACCAAAAAGCTTCACGGAGCAACTGAGATGTCCGCCAGCCGCACCAATTTCTACCTGGACAAGCAGCACAAGAAATTCCTGGGTGTCTGCTCCGGGATTGCCGATTACACCGGCATCGACGTCACCGTCGTCCGCGTCGGCACCGTGATACTTGCGGTGGTGACGTCGGGCTGGGTCATCCCCGCCTATCTCATCACCGCCTGGCTGGCCCCGAGCAAGCCGTTCGGCCTGTACGAGGACGCCGAGGACGCCAAGTTCTGGCAGGGTGTCCGCTCGAACCCGAGCCGCTCGACCGCCGAGGTCCGCTCGAAGTTCCGCGACCTCGACCGCCGGCTCGCCGACATCGAGACGCTCTACACCAGCCGCAACACCCGCCTGGCCGAGGAGATCGACGCGCTGCGTTGAACCGGCCCGACGATAGGGGAGAATGAACGTGGATAAAGGGCAAATCTTCGTCCTGATGATCATCGCGATCGCGACGTTCGGGGGGATCATCAAGATGTCGATCCGGGCCAAGCATGGCTATCCGCTCGAAGACCGCAATAACCGCCGCGCGATGCGCCGCGGGTTCGTGGATAGCGGCGGGGATATGGAAGCCCAGCGCAAGATCGAATTGCTGTCGAACGAGAACGAAAAGCTCGTCAGCCAGATCGGCCGCCTGGAAGAACGCCTGCGCGTCCTGGAACGCATCGCCACCGATCCCGCCGAGCGCATCAGCCGCGAGATCGACGAACTACGCAATCGTGACGAGGTGAAGTGAGATGACCGAATTTTTCGCCACCAACGGCTTCACCATCTTAATGCTTGCCCTGGTCGTCGTCGGCATCCCCGCCGCGCTGGGTATCGGAAGCGAAATGCTCAAGACCTGGACGCGGCATCGCGAAAAGATGGCCGACGCGCTCAACGCCCAGGCCGCCGAGAAGGCCGCGCAATATGCGGCGCAGACCGAGCGGCTCGAGCAGCGGATGCGGGTCATGGAGCGGATCGTCACCGACCGCGGCCTGGATGTCGCCGAAGAAATCGAGAAGCTGCGCGACACTTCGTCGCAGCCGCTCAACTGAGAAGGAAGCGCACATGATCAGCCCCCTCCTCATCCCGATCCTCGGCATCAGCTGCGGCCTGCTCGCGATCTTCGGCGGCGTGTTCGTCAAACCCTGGCTCAAGCTCCGCGAACGCCAGCTCGAGCTCGAAGCCGACAAGGTCGCCGAAAAGGCCGCGCAATACGCCGCCCAGACCGAACGGCTCGAACAACGGGTCCGCGTGCTGGAGCGGATCGTCACCGACCGCGGCATCGCGATCGCCGACGAAATCGACAAGCTGCGGGGCGATGACGGCCCGCCGCTGAACTGAACAACATGGGCAATAGGACAGGAACCATGATGGGTTTAGCAATCTTCGCCGTGATCCTGGCGATCCCCACCTGCATCGGTGTGTGGCTCGCCGAGCGGGTCGACCGGCCGCGCCGCCGCGCCCTGCGCGAGGCCAGCCTGCACCCCGCCGAATAAACGCAACGTCTTACAGGAGCCCTTCAGATGGTCTTCGTTGATATGGTCTTGGGCATCGCCCTTATGGTCTTCGGCATCGTGCTGGTCGCCACGATCGGCAGCATCGTCCGGGCCAGGATGGGCATCGGCCGCGACACGATGGGGAATGAATTCAACCTGCGTGACCCCGCGCTCGGCGAAGAGAATCGCCAGCTTCGTCACGAGATCACCAGTCTCAAGGACCGCATCGCCGTCCTCGAGCGCGTGATCACCGATCAGAACAGCAGCAGCGTCAGCCTCGACCGCGAGATCGAGTCCCTGCGCACGCGCGACCGCTGATGCGGCGCGTGAATTGAGATGGAGACGTCGATGATGACCGACCCCAATCTGTATCTGACCATGGCGGGCGCCGGCTTGGCCGGCCTGGGCATGGTCTGCATGGCGGCGCTCGCCGGATGGCGTGGCTGGCTGGCACTCAAGGAGCGCGAGATCAGCGCTTACGCCAATCACTCCGGGCACGAAGGCCCCACCCTTCCCAACGCCAGCGCACGGATCGAGATCGCCGATCTGAAGGAGCGGATCCGCAAGCTCGAGGCGATCGCCTCCGGGGTGGACCTCTGAGGTCCGCCCCGCCGGCGCCCTGAATTTGCCTCAGGGTCCGGGTCCGACGGAGGGCATTGCGATCCCCGCAATGTAGGGCCTGGGCCCTGAAACAAATTCAGGGCGACGGTTGGATTGGGTGGACGGGGCGCTATAGCGCGGACCATGGCCAGCCTTTCCGACCTGCAGCAGGAATATGAGTTCCTCGACGCCGACGATCGCTATCGGTTGCTGATCGACCTCGGCCGCGCGCTCGAGCCGATGCCCGACGCGCTCCAGACCGACGCGACCCTGGTGCGGGGATGTTCGGCCGCGGTCTGGGTCTATCCCACCGTCCGTGACGACGGCGCGCTTCATTTCCTGGCGGACTCGAACGCCGCGATCACCAAGGGGATCATCGCGCTCGTGTTGCTGACGGTGCAGGACCGCCAGCCGGCGGAAATCCTGGCGATCGATATCGACGCCGCGCTGGCGCCGTTCGACCTGCGCAACCAACTGAGTTCCAACCGGACGCAAGGCATTCCGAACATGATCGCGCTGATCAAGGCGACCGCCGAGCGCTACGCCGGCTGAACGCGACCAGATCGGGCGCCAATCGCGTCTGCGTCCACGCCTGGTCAGATGCCGGCTATTCAAGCCGTCATGAAAAAGCTCTAGGCCGCCGGCGAAGCCTGGAGACCCATCGTGAAATTCATTCTGCTCAAGTCGCGCGGCGGCGATTATCTCGTCGTCGCGGCCAACATCGCCTATCTCCGCGCCGACGAGAACGGCCAGACCAAAGTCGGCATGGTCGGCGGCGACTCGCTGCTCGTCGTCGGCAGCATCGAGGACGTGGCCGCGACGATACTGGCGGGGTGAACATCCGCCCCCGACCGGGGAGGATGTTCAGTCCTCAAACCACCTGCCAGTCGAACGGCAGAGGCGCCTCACGGAAGGCGAAACGGTCAAGATGACGGGCCACCGCGCCCTTGAGCGCATCCAGTTGCCCATCGGCACTCGCCTCGATCCGCACATCGAGCGCTTGTGCACCGGCATCGAACGTCACCAATCCATCGCCCGGCCAGTCCGCACCGCGCGCATCCTTCGGGAACACGACGGTGCCGTGTTCGGCGGTGAACTCAACCGTCAGATTGTGCTGCCAATGCTTGCACAATTGCTGGAGATATTTGCTGGCGCTCGCGGTCGGCACCCGGACGGTCGCGGAGATGGTCATGCGAAGCTTTCGGTAGAGGGCCGGCGCCCGGGTCGATACCCAGCCGCCGGCGGAGGATCTGCAAGCGGGTGATGCCGCTCACGTCTTACAGCCGCTCGATCTTCTGCGCGGTCTCGTCGAGCAGAGCGACGACCTGGTGCAGCACGTCCTCGTCGACCTCGCCCGAATTGAGCCGGTTGACCAGCACTTCGCGCAGATTGCCCATCGCGCGGCGGATCGATGTGGCGTCGGTCTTCTGCCGTTCCTCGCCGATCGCGGACAGACGGGCGATCAGCGCCGCGACCTGCTCGGCATTGGCGTCGAGTTCGGCCCTGCCGGCATCGGTAACCGCGAACAGCTTCTTGGCGCCCTCGCTCTGCTGCGCCTCGATCAGGCCCATGTCGTCGAGCAGGGTGATGGTCGGATAGACCACGCCCGGGCTCGGCGCATAGGCGCCGCCGGTCAGCTCCTCGATCTGGCGGATCAGGTCGTAGCCGTGGCGCGGTTCGTCGGCGATGAGCTTCAGAAGCACGAGCCGCAACTCGCCGCCGTCGAACATGCGCCGCGAGCGCCCCTCACCGCGGCCTTCGCGACCGCCGCCGAAGCCGCGGCCATGCCAGCCGCGATGGTGGCCCCAGCCACCGCGCATCGCCTGGCGGCCGGGATGGCAGCCATGGCTGCCGTGATGATGGAAAAACATACTGGATCTAGTCCTAGGTTGGTTCGTGATGGCGCTAAGATATATCTCAGTTCGGAATATTCAAGATATATCTTAGAGTTTTTTTGCGCATTTTACCCGTCATTCCGGGCTCGTCCCGGCATCCACCGTGCCGCCGAGCCTGACTTCATGCCTCTTGCTGGCGGGCCTGCTGCCCGGTGGATGCCGGTACAAGGCCGGCATGATGAGGGAAGAAGCACACTCCTCCTCCGTTCGCCCTGAGCTTGTCGAAGGGCACCGATGCGGCCCGGTTCGTCCGCGCCTCGGACTTGTGCATCGACAAGCTCAGCACCCACGGGCGTAGGCTGGGATTCCATCCCCCAAGACCCTATGTTCCCGTTATGGCCGACCTCTTCGCGGGCTTCGAACCCGAAGCTCCCTCCCACGACCTTCCGGGCGAGAACGCCCCGCTCGCCGATCGGCTGCGGCCACGGCGGCTCGAGGATGTCGTCGGTCAGGAACATCTGACCGGCCCGGAGGGCGCGATCGGGCGGATGGTGGCCGCCGGCCGACTGTCGTCGATGATCCTGTGGGGGCCGCCCGGCACCGGCAAGACCACGATCGCGCGGCTGCTAGCCGACGCCGTCGGCCTGCGCTTCGTCGCGATCTCGGCGGTGTTCTCGGGCGTCGCCGACCTCAAGAAAGCGTTCGCAGAGGCGCGCGACCATGCCCGGATCGGCAAGCGCACGTTGCTGTTCGTGGACGAGATCCACCGCTTCAACCGCGCGCAGCAGGATGGCTTCCTGCCCTATGTCGAGGATGGCACCGTCACTCTGGTCGGCGCCACGACCGAAAATCCCAGCTTCGAACTCAACGCCGCGGTGCTCAGCCGCGCGCAGGTCCTGATCCTCCATCGCCTCGACGCCGCGGCTTTGGGCAAGCTGCTCGATCGCGCGGACACGGTGATGGAGCGCCCCCTCCCCCTCACGCTCGAAGCGCGCGCGGCGATGATCGCCAGCGCCGACGGCGACGGCCGCTTCCTGCTTAACCAGGCCGAAACGCTCTATTCGGTCGATCTGCCCGAGCCGCTCGATCCCGCCGGTCTCTCGGCTTTCCTGCAGCGCCGCGTCGCCGTCTACGACAAGGATCGCGAAGGCCATTACAACCTGATCTCCGCGCTCCACAAATCGGTGCGCGGCAGCGATCCGCAGGCGTCGCTCTACTATCTCGCGCGGATGCTCACGGCGGGCGAGGAACCGCTGTTCGTGGCGCGGCGGCTGGTGCGCATGGCGATCGAGGACATCGGCCTCGCCGATCCGCAGGCGCTGGTGCAATGCCTCGCCGCCAAGGATACGTACGAATTCCTCGGCTCGCCCGAAGGCGAACTGGCGCTGGCGCAAGCCTGTCTGTACCTCGCGACCGCGCCCAAATCGAACGCGTCGTACAAGGCGATGGGCGCCGCCTGGGCGTCGGCCAGGGAAACCGGCTCGCTGATGCCGCCGCAGAACATCCTGAACGCCCCGACCAGGCTGATGAAGGACATCGGCTACGGCAAGGGCTATGCCTATGACCACGATACGGCGGAGGGCTTTTCGGGATCGAATTACTGGCCCGACGAGATGCGCCCGCAGACCTTCTACCAGCCGACCGATCGCGGGTTCGAGAAGCGCATCCAGGAGCGACTCGAGTATTGGGATGGCTTGCGGCGCAAGACCGATGGCTGAGACGTTCGACAGCTGGGACGAGGTCGTCGCGTTCGCGCTGACGCTGCCGGACACCTATATGGAGAGCTTCTACGGCACGCCCGCGCCCAAGGTGAACAAGAAGGCATTCGTGTCACCGGGCCGCGAGCCCGACAGCTTCCATGTGATGAGCCCGCACGACGAGAAGTCGGTGCTGATGGAAACCGATCCCGACACTTTCTGGCAGACGCCGCATTACGAAGGCTGGCCCGGCCTGCTGGTACGCTACGGATCGGCCGATCCCGACCGCATCCGCACCGTCATCACCCGCGCTTGGTGGGACAAAGCGAGCAGGCAGCAGCGGGCCGCCTTCGGCGACCGCCCCTGATGATCTGGGACGAGATCGTCGCGTTCGCGCTGACCCTGCCCGGCGTGACGATGCACCCCGTGGCGCGGGGCGCGCTGGCGCCGGCGGTGCGCGGCAAGCAGATCGTCGCCATGGGGCGTGCCCCGGGCAGCATCGCGCTGCGCGCCACGCGCGAAGAGATCGACTATCTCAAGCAAAGCGATCCAGAGACATTCTGGCAGACGCCCCAATATGCCGGCTGGCCGGTCGTCCTGGTCCATGCCGACCGTGCTGATCCCGACCGGCTGAAGGCGCTGATCGAACGGGCATGGTGGGATCGTGCGTCGCTCAGACAGCGGGCGGAGCGTGGCGGCGATCGTCCCTGACCATTTCAGCCATTTCGCCGCGATCGACTGGTCGGGCGCGGTCGGTCCGGTCCAGCCCGGGATCGCGGTCGCGATCTGCGCGCGCGACGGCGGCGCACCCGCGCTTGTCACGCGTCCGGCCGGGTGGTCGCGACAGGCGGTGCTCGACTGGCTGCGCGACGAGATGCCCGACGGAACGCTGGTCGGCCTCGACCTTGGCCTCTCGCTACCGTTCGCCGACCAGGGCGCCTTCTTTCCCGGCTGGGACCAGAGCCCGGCGGACGCGCGCGGATTATGGGCGCTGGTCGACGACCTGTGCGCCGACGATCTCCACCTCGCCGCCTCGGCGTTCGTCGACCACGTCGAGGCCTCGCGCCATTTTCGCCGCCACGGCGGCCGCGAGGGCGATCTGTTCGGCGGCGGGCGCGGCCGCCTGCGCGTTTCCGAAATCGGGCAGCAGCAACAGGGGCTCAATCCCTATAGCAATCTCAACCTGGTGGGCGCCGCGCAGGTCGGGAAGTCGAGCCTGACCGGAATGCGCGTGGTTCATCGGCTGGCGGGGAGACTGCCAATCTGGCCGTTCGATCCGGCGCCCGACCACGGGTCGCTGCTCGTCGAGATCTATACCAGCCTGGCGGCGATCGCCGCGGGCCGCGCCAAGGGGCGGACCAAGATGAAATCGGTCGAGGAATTGAACGCAGCGCTGGCCGCGCTCGGCAGCCCCGGCGTCGCGGGCAGCGGCGCGATCGACGATCACAGCGCCGACGCGCTGCTGACCGCGGCGTGGTTGCGCAGGGTCGCGCATCGCCCCGAAATTTGGGCGCCGGAGAGTCTAACATCTGAGATCGCGCGAACCGAGGGCTGGACCTTCGGCATCGTCTGAAGCATGGGAGCCATGGACGAGGTCGGCCGGATTAGCTCAGCTGGTAGAGCAGCGGTTTTGTAAACCGAAGGTCGCGGGTTCGATTCCTGCATCCGGCACCACTTCCGCAGCGATTTAGCTCAGCTAAATCGTGATCGGCGGAAGTGCGGCCGGCCTCGCATGGCGAGGACCGACGACGGCGCGGCTCCGCCGCGCCGCTACCGCGCTATCGAATGCCAGCTTCGGGATTCAATGCCGCCAGAGCAATGCCACGACCATGGCCCAGAAGATCAGCGACGGCATCAGGATGAGCGCCAGCGGCGCGCCGGGAGGAAGCCGGCCAGCTTCCCCTTCATCGTCCAGTTCATACGGTGGTGGCGGCAGCGCCTTCATTTGGTCCTCCCCGACTGCCCTGCCTGTACCGGGTGCGGAGAGGCAACGTTATTCAGGTTTATCCCGGAGACGATCGCTAATTGATGCCGACGACCCCACTCAGTCCGCGCGCGCCCAATAATCGAACGCGATCCGTTGTTGTTCCTTGACCAGCTTCATCGCCTGCGGCCCAGTCCATGACGCATCGTAACCGAGCACGAACGCCCGCGCCCCGCCCCACCAGCCCTGCCCCGGCAGGCCATCGGACTCGCGCACCACCAGTACTGCGAGCTCGGGTTCGCCCGCCGCGACCGCGGCCTCGTCGATGAGGTCGAGCGTCTTGCACACCGCGCGCATCTTGGGCCGGGTGAAGCGATGGCCGAGCAGCGCCAGCAATTCCGAATAACTCAACGCACGCCCTTCGCGCGCGGCATCGACCAGCAACGCGCGTACGCGCTCGACGTCGGCAATGGCATTGGCGGAACTGAGCTCGGTCATTACGTCCCCGGGATGACAATCGCGGCGGATTTGCGCTACTTCCTGTGCAACCGCCACCATGTCAGGGGCGTTGCGGAACCTCAATGATCAAGGTCGCCAGTTACAATATCCGCAAAGGTGTCGGCACCGACCGCATCCGCAGTCCCGAGCGGATCATGGCGGTGCTGCACGAGATCGACGCCGATATCATCGCACTGCAGGAAGCGGACCGCCGCTTCGGCCGCCGCGCCGCTATCCTCGGCCCCGAGCATCTCGCCGATCACAGCCCGTGGAAGGCCTTGCCGTTCGGGGCGCGACCGCTGTCGAGCGGATGGCACGGCAACGTCCTGCTGGTCCGCCGCGAGGCGCAGGTGGTCGATTGCGAGGCGATCCATCTCCCGACGCTCGAGCCGCGCGGCGCGGTGATGGCGGACCTGCGCATCCGCGGCGAGGCGATCCGCGTTGTCGGCATGCACCTCGACCTCTCGGGGCTGATGCGGCGGCGACAGGCGGATGCGATCATCGCCCACCTCGACGCCAGCGCGCATCGCCTGCCGACGGTGATGATGGGCGACCTCAACGAATGGACCCGTGCATCGGGCTGCCTCAAGGAATTCGGGACGCGCTTCCATTTCGCCGCAACCGGCCCGAGCTTCCACGCGCGGCGCCCGGTCGGCCGGCTCGACCGCATCATGGCGTCGCCCGACCTCGCCATCGCCGATTGCGGCGTGCACGTCAGCCACGCCTCGCGCTGGGCGTCGGATCATCTGCCGATCTGGGCCACGGTGCGGCCGGCATGACGCGCGAAAAGGAACTTCGCATGGCGCTGGTCTGCTACGGCGGGATCAGCCTGGCGGTCTATATGCACGGCATCACCAAGGAGATCTGGCGCCTTGCCCGCGCCAGCCGCGCCTATCATGCCGGGCGGGCCCCACACGTACGATCGACCGAGCACATCTATTGCGGGCTGTTGCGCGAGATCGAGGAAGAGGCCGACATCCGCCTCCGCGTCCTCCCCGACATCATCGCCGGCGCGAGCGCGGGCGGGATCAACGGCGTGTTCCTGGCGCAGGCGATCGCGACCGGCCAGAGCCTGGAACCACTGACAAAGCTGTGGCTCGAGGGCGCCGATGTCGAGGCGCTGCTCGATCCCAAGGCGGCGCCGTCGCACAGCTTTTCCAAGGCATGGGCGCTGCCGATCGCCTGGATGGCGCAGCGCCGGGGCGCCGCGCGTGTCGACGAGCTGGTCGAGGCGGGCGCGCGCGCCGAGGTCGAGAAGAAGCTGTCGCATTTCGTGCGCTCGCGCTGGTTCGAACCGCCGTTCGGTGGGGCCCGGTTCACCAACCTGGTGCTCGACGCGCTCGCCGCGATGGACGAGAGTGGCGGCGACGGGCGCCTGCTGCCGGCGGGGCAGCCACTCGATCTGTTCGTCACCGTCACCGATTTTCGCGGGCACCCCGAACGCCTGATGCTCAATTCGCCGCCCGAGGTGCTCGAAACCGAGCACCGGCTGGTGATCCCCTTCACCGATCACGGCTCGGGCGGATTCGCCGATCCGGCCGAACTGGCGTTCGCGGCGCGCGCAACGTCGAGCTTTCCCGGCGCCTTCCCGCCCTTCACCGTCGCCGAACTCGACGGCGTACTGAAGGAACGTGAAATGGGGTGGCCGAGCCGCGACGCCTTTCTCGAGCGCGCGCTGCCGCGGCAATTCGCGGTCAACGCGGTCGATACGGCGGTGCTGATCGACGGGTCGGTGCTGGTCAACGCGCCGTTCCGTCCGGCGATCGACGCGCTGCGCGAACGCCCGGCGCGACGCGAGATCGACCGCCGCTTCATCTATATCGATCCCTCGCCCGGACCCGGCTTCCAGTTCGGGGCGACCGCCGCGCAGTCACCCGGCTTCTTCCAGACGATCATCGGCGCGATTTCGGAAATCCCCCGGCAGCAGCCGATCCGCGACAATCTGGAGGAGATCCAGGAACGCAGCCAACGGATCGAGAACATGCGCGCGATCACGCACTCTATCCGCCCCGAGGTGGAAGCGCAGATCGAAAGCCTGTTCGACTATACGCTGTTCCTCGATTCGCCGACCCCGGCGCGCCTCAAGAACTGGCGCGCCAAGGCGCAGAATGCCGCCGCCGCCAAATCGGGCTATGGCTATGCCGCTTACGGCCACCTCAAGGTCGCCGGCGTCATCGATTTGATCAGCAACCTGCTCCACGCGGTCGGCGGCGAGCCCGGCGCGGACCGCCTGCTGCGCATCCGCCAGGCGGTCGAGGCCGCGGTCCGCGCGAGCGACGGCGGCCTGACCTTCGTCGGCAAGGCGAGCGGCTCGGCGATCCTGTTCCTGCGCTCGTTCGATCTAGGGTTCCGCGTGCGCCGCCTCCGCCTGGTCGCGCGACGGCTGGCCGAGCTCGAGGACGATTTGTCGGAGATCCAGCTGACCGCGGCGCGCGACGCGATCTACGACGCGCTGGCCGCCTATCTCGAGGCCAAGCGGACCGACACCCATGCGGCGTTGCGCCGCGACGTGCGCAGCCTGCGCGGCGACGCCGGCCCGCTGCTCGACAAGCTCGCCGCCTCGCTCGACCTCAAACGGCTCGACGACGAGACCGACGCCAATATGGCCGATGCGTTCGCCGGCATGGCCAAGGAAGTGAAGCGACCCCTGCTGCTGTCCTATCTCGGCTTTCCCTTCTTCGACGTCGCCACCTTGCCGCTGCTCCAGGGCGAGGGGCTCGACGAGTTCGACCCGATCAAGGTCGACCGCATCGCGCCCGAGGACGCGACCGCGATCCGCTCGGGCGGTGCCGAAGCGACTCTGAAGGGCATCCAGTTCAACAGCTTCGGCGCGTTCTTCAGCCGCGCCTATCGCGAGAACGACTATCTGTGGGGCCGGCTCCACGGTGCCGAGCGGATGATCGACATCATCGTTTCCGCGCTGCCACCGCGCGTCAGGATGAAACCAGGCCGCGTCGCCGCGATCAAGCGCAAGGCGTTCCACGCGATCCTCGACGAAGAGGAAGAGCGGCTGACTGCGGTGCCCGGCATGATCGAGGCGCTGCGCCGCGAGGTGGGGTGAGCGGATCGACCGATACTGAGCTTGGGTTCCTGCAGGCAGCGCGATTTTTTGATTCACGCAAAGGCGCGAAGGCGCAAAGATTTTTCGCGCACAGGCGCGGATAACGCTGAGACAAAGATGAGCCTCGCGTCATGAAGTTACTGATTTCACTTACGTTTTGATCCGCACCGCCGCCACGCTGTGAAAACACCTCTGCGCCCTCCGCGCCTTTGCGCGAAATCAACCGACTCTATCTTTGCGCCTTCGCGCCTTCGCGTGAACAAAAAATCAGCGCCGGAAAGGCCTGTTCGGACAGGAATGATGGCCGCTCTGGCCAAATTGAACCGGTCCCGCTAGCGTCTCAGGCTATGCAGTTCCTCAAGATCCTTTTCTGGTGCCTGATCAGCTTCGTCGTGGCGATCTTCACCTACGGCAATTGGAATTGGGTCAGGATCAACCTGTGGGGCGGGCTCGTCGCCGAGGTGAACCTGCCGTTCCTGATGCTGGCGATGTTCCTGGTCGGCGTCGTCCCCACCTGGCTCTATTACCGCACGATCCGCTGGCGCCTGTCGCAGCGGCTGACCACTGCCGAGCGGGTAATCGCCGACCTGAAGCCGGTGGTGCCGATGGGGGTCGATCCCGGCCCCGCCACCGTCGCTTCCGCTGCGACGACTCCGACGCCTCCCAACCCGCCCAAACAGCCCCCGCTCGAACTGACGCCATGACCAGCCGCCTCTACGTCGCACTCGACACGCCCGACATCGACAAGGCCAAGGCGATCGCTCGCCGCGTCCGCCATCATGTCGGCGGGATCAAGCTCGGCCTCGAATTCTTCATGGCCAATGGCCGCCACGGCGTGCTCGAGATGCACGAATTGGGACTGCCGATCTTCCTCGACCTCAAGCTCCACGACATCCCCAATACCGTGGGCAAGGCGATCCAGGCGCTACGCGGGCTCGAACCCGCCGTGCTCACCGTCCATGCCAGCGGCGGTCGCGCGATGTTGGAGGATGCAAAAGCGGCGGCACCGAGCAACACCAAGGTGGTGGCGGTGACGATGCTCACCAGCCTGGACGAGAACGACCTACGCACGACCGGGGTCGGCGGATCGGCACATGACCAGGTGCTGCGACTGACCGAATTGGCGATGGCCGCTGGGGTCGACGGCATCGTCTGTTCGGGCGAGGAAGTAAAGGCCGCGCACAAATTGTGGCCCAAGGGGTTTTTCGTGGTGCCCGGCGTTCGTCCCGCCAACGGAGCATCCAACGGTTTCTTCGGCGGCGACCAGAAGCGCGTGGTGACGCCGCGTGCGGCGCTCGATGCCGGCGCCTCGATCCTGGTGGTCGGCCGCCCGATCACCGCGGCGGAGGACCCGGACCTCGCCGCGCGCGAGATCGGCGCGACGCTTTAGAATCACCACTTGCCGCGTCGCGGACGGACACTACATCGCGCGCCATGCCCGATTTGATCGTGAGACCCGCCGACCATACCGACCTCGCCACCCTCCAACCGCTGATCCAGCGCGCCTATCGCGGCGACGATGCCCGCGCTGGGTGGACGCACGAAGCCGACCTGCTCGACGGCGAGCGGATCGGCGTGACGGAGCTCGAGGCAATGATCGCCGATCCGGCCGAGCGCCTGCTGGTCGGGGTCGATGGCGACCGCCTGATCGGGTGCGTCCGGGTCGCGAACAATGGTGATGGCCTCGCCTATCTCGGCCTGCTCTGCGTCGATCCGATGCTCCAGGCTGGCGGTTACGGCAAGCAGTTGATCGCAGGCGCCGAAACGGCCGCGCGCACCGACTTCGCTGCCGATCGCATCGAAATGACGGTGATCGACAGCCGCGCCGAACTGATCGCCTTCTACGAACGCCGCGGCTACGCGCACGTCGGCACGCGCGCTTTTCCGGTCGTCGTCGATCCGCCGCTTCACATGGTCGTGCTGGAGAAGCCGCTCGCCTAAGGCCTGAGCCGAGCTGATCTGTCCAGCATGGTCATCCGGCCCTCGACGCGTCTATAGCGCCGCCATGTCCCGCGTCACCGCCAAGATCTGCGGCCTCAGCACGCCCGAAACGCTCGACGCCGCGATCGCCGGCGGGGCGAGCCATGTCGGATTCGTGTTCTTCCCGCCCTCCCCGCGCAACGTGTCGTTCGACATGGCGGCTGGCCTAGCGGCGCGCGTGCCGGACCATGTCGCGCGTGTCGGCGTGTTCGTGAACCCGGACGACGCGCTGCTCGACCGGGCTATCGCGACCGGACGGCTCGGGGCGGTTCAGCTTCACAAGACAGCGCCCGACCGCACCGCCGCGATCCGCGCTCGGGGCGTGGACGTCTGGGCGGCGGTGCCGGTCAAGATCCGCGCGGACCTCGACGCCGCGCGCGGCTATCGGCAGGCGGCGGAGAAAGTCCTCTACGACGCCAAGACGCCCGACGACGCGGCGCTGCCGGGCGGCATGGGGTTGCGGTTCGACTGGAGCCTGCTCGATGGCTTCCGTCATCCGCTTCCCTGGGCGTTGTCCGGCGGTCTCACGCCCGATAATCTGACCGAGGCGGCTCGGCGCACCGGCGCGACGTTGGTCGACGTCTCCTCGGGCGTCGAATCCGCGCCGGGCGTCAAGGATGTGGACAAGATCGTCGCGTTCCTTAAAGCGGTCGCGCAATGCTGATGCCGATCCTCCCCGCCCTGCGCATCCCGCAACGATGGCGCTGATCGCTGTTCGAAGCGATTGGACCTATGTTGTGACGAGGATTGAACGGTGATGTCGGACGCTAACTTGTTGTCGAATTCGTATCGCACCCAGCCCGACGATCGCGGGCATTTCGGCCAGTTCGGCGGCCGCTACGTCGCCGAGACGCTGATGCCGCTGATCCTCGACCTCGAGCGCGAGTATCGCGCGGCCAAGGCCGATCCGGCATTCGCGCAGGAATTCGACGACCTGCTCGAACATTATGTCGGGCGCCCGAGCCCGCTTTATTTCGCCGAGCGTCTGACCGCGGCGGTCCGCGCGGGGTCCGAACCCGGCAAGGGCGCACAGATCTGGTTCAAGCGCGACGAGCTCAACCATACCGGCGCGCACAAGATCAACAATTGCATCGGCCAGATTCTGCTCGCCCGCCGCATGGGCAAGACGCGGATCATCGCCGAGACCGGCGCCGGCCAGCACGGCGTCGCCACCGCGACCGTCTGCGCGCGCTTCGGCCTGCCGTGCGTCATCTACATGGGTGCCAAGGACGTCGAACGGCAGCAGCCCAACGTGTTCCGCATGAAGCTGCTGGGCGCCGAGGTGATTCCGGTCACCAGCGGCGCGAACACGCTCAAGGACGCGATGAACGAGGCGCTGCGCGACTGGGTCGCCAACGTCCACGACACTTTCTACATCATCGGCACCGCGGCGGGACCGCATCCCTATCCCGAGCTTGTCCGCGACTTCCAGTCGGTGATCGGCACCGAAGCGCGCGCGCAGATGCTCGACCGGATCGACCGCCTGCCCGACTTGCTCGTGGCGGCGATCGGCGGCGGGTCGAACGCGATCGGGCTGTTCCATCCGTTCCTCGACGATGCCGACGTCAAGATGCTCGGCGTCGAGGCGGCGGGCGAAGGGCTCGACCGCAAGCATGCCGCGAGCCTGGCGGGCGGCTTTCCCGGCATCCTCCACGGCAACAAGACATATCTACTCCAGGACGACGACGGCCAGATCGCCGAGGCGCATTCGATCTCGGCGGGGCTCGACTATCCCGGGATCGGTCCTGAGCATGCGTGGCTCAAGGAGATCGGCCGGGTCGAGTACACCGCCGCGACCGACCGGGAAGCGCTCGACGCCTTCCAGTTGTTGTGCCGGACCGAAGGCATCATCCCTGCGCTCGAACCTTCGCACGCGATCGCAGCCGTCGCGAAGAAGGCGCGCGAAATGGACGAGAACCAGATCATCCTGGCGAACCTGTGCGGGCGCGGCGACAAGGACATCTTCACCGTGGCCGAGGCGTTGGGGGTGCGGATATGAACGACATGATGAACATCGTCGTCGTGCTGTTCTACGTCGGCATCGTAGCGGTACCTGTCGTGATGGGAATCTTCTCCAGCATGACCGGCTACGAAGCGCCGAAATCGCTCACTGAATCGCTGAAGGGGCAGCTTCGTGGCGTGCCGATAATGTTGACGCTTTTCGCGGTGATCAACTGGAGCAGAATCGGTTTCGCCTTCGATAAATGGCATTGGGGAATGCTGCTCATCCTTCCCATCATGTTGCTGCTGGCGTTCCTCGTGGATTGGTTCTTGATCCGCCGTCGCGAAAAGCGGAACGCCATATGACCCGCCTCTCCCAAGCCTTCGCCAAGGGCCATCCCGCGCTCGTCGCCTTCGTCACTGCGGGCGATCCCGGGCGGTTCGCGACCGGGCCGATCCTCGACGCGCTGGTCGATGGCGGCGCCGACGTGATCGAGCTCGGCATGCCGTTCACCGATCCGATGGCTGATGGCCCCGCGATCCAGGCGGCGAACCTGCGCAGTTTGGCCGCGGGCACGACCACCGCCGACATCCTCGCGATCGCGACCGCGTTCCGTCAGCGCCATCCGACGGTGCCGCTCGTGTTGATGGGCTATGCCAACCCGATGACGCGGCGCGGCGCCGACTGGTTCGCGGAGCGCGCCAAGGAAGCGGGCGTCGACGGCGTGATTTGCGTCGACATCCCGCCCGAGGAAGACGATTCGCTCGGGCCCGCGCTGCGCGGCAACGGCGTCGACCTGATCCGGCTGGCGACGCCGACCACCGACGCCGCGCGCCTGCCGACGGTGCTCGAAGGCGCAAGTGGCTTCCTCTACTACGTCTCGGTCGCCGGGATCACCGGCAAGCAGCAGGCGGCGCAGGGGTCGATCGAGGAGGCCATCGCCCGCCTCAAGGCCGCTACCAACCTCCCGGTCGCGGTCGGTTTCGGCGTCCGCACCCCGGACCAGGCCGCCGCGATCGCGCGCGTCGCCGATGGCGTCGTGGTCGGCTCGGCGATCGTCGAGCTGATCGGCCAGCATGGCGAGGATGCCCCTGGCGCGGTCCGCACCTATATCGAGAGTCTCGCGAGCGCGATCCGCGCCGCCCGAAAGGAACCCGTATGAGCTGGCTGACCAACGTCCGCAACGCGCTCTCCTACGTCATCCCGAAGAAGGAGAGCCCCGACAACCTCTGGCACAAGTGCAAGGGATGCGGGCAGATGGTGTTCGCCAAGGAACTGGCGGACAATCTCCATGTCTGTCCCAATTGCGCGCATCACGAGCGGATCGGGCCGATCGAGCGCTTCAAGCAGATTTTCGACGCGGGCTCGTACGGCGAGCTGCCCGCGCCCAAGGTGCAGGACGATCCGCTCAAGTTCCGCGACCAGAAGAAATATACCGACCGCATCAAGGCGGCGCGCAGCGCGACCGGCGAAAGCGACGCGCTGATCAACGCGACCGGCACGATCGAGGGCCGCAGGGCCGTGGTCGGCGTCCAGGACTTCGCGTTCATGGGCGGATCGATGGGCCTCGCGGTGGGCGAAGCGTTCATCCGCGGGGTCGAGGCGGCGATCAAGGAAGGCGCGCCTTACATCATCTTCACCGCGGCCGGCGGCGCGCGGATGCAGGAAGGCATCTTGAGCCTGATGCAGATGCCGCGCGCGACCGTCGCGATCCAGATGCTCCACGACGCCGGGCTGCCGTACATCGTCGTGCTGACCGATCCGACCACCGGCGGCGTCACCGCGAGCTACGCGATGCTCGGCGACGTGCAGATTTCGGAGCCAGGCGCGTTGATCGGCTTCGCCGGCCAGCGCGTCATCGAGCAGACGATCCGCGAGAAGCTGCCCGAGGGATTCCAGCGCGCCGAATATCTGCTCGACCACGGCATGCTCGACATGGTGACGCCGCGCGCCGAGCTGCGCCCGACGCTGGCCCGGCTGATCGACTATATCGGCGGCCAGCGGAAGGCGGCTTGAGGGAATCTCCCTCTCCCCATCGGGGAGAGGGTCGGGGAGAGGGGGAGTCTCGGGCGATGCGCTTGCCGCACTGCCCCTCTCCCCCACCCTCTCCCCAGAGGGGAGAGGGAGTTAAAATGCCTGACCACGCCGTCTCCACCGACCCCGCGGTGCAGCGCCAGCTCGACCGGCTGTGGGCCTTGTCGCCCGGTGCGGACATTCTCGGGCTCGAGCGGATCACCGCGTTGCTCGATCGCGTCGGCAATCCGCAGCACGACCTGCCGCCGGTGCTCCACGTCGCCGGCACCAACGGCAAGGGCTCGACCTGCGCCTTCCTGCGCGCGGCGATCGAGGCGGCGGGCTACACCACGCACGTCTATTCGAGCCCGCATCTCGTCCGTTTCAACGAGCGCATCCGCCTCGCCGGCCGGCTGATCGAGGATGCCGAGCTCGCCCCGCTGCTCGCCGAGGTTCTGGACGCCGGTGGCGACATCGGCGCGAGCTTCTTCGAGGTGACGACCGCCGCGGCCTTCCTCGCGTTCGCGCGCACACCGGCCGATGCCTGCATCGTCGAGGTCGGACTCGGCGGACGGCTCGATGCGACCAACGTCGTCGCGCGGCCGATCGTCACCGGGATCGCGCAGCTCGGGATCGACCACGAACGCTTCCTGGGCGACAATATCGAGGACATCGCAGGGGAAAAGGCGGGCATCGCCAAGCCGCAAGTGCCGCTGGTGACGATGCGCTATCCGCCGTCGGTGGCGGCGCGGGTATTGCAGGTCGCGCGCACCGCCGGCGCACCGGTATCGCCCGAAGGCCAGCATTGGTTCTGGTCCGCCGATGACGGCCAGCTTTCCTATCGCGACGCCGCGGGCAAGGTGCAGACACCGCTGCCGACATTGGTAGGCCCGCATCAGCCGGGCAATCTCGCGCTGGCGATCGCGATGCTCCACCACCAGAACGCGCTCGCCATCCCGCCCCAGGCCTTGGTCGTGGCCGCCGAGAGCGCCACCTGGCCAGCGCGGATGCAGCGGCTGGGCGACGGCCCTCTCACCCGCATGCTGCCGCCGGGCAGCGAGATCTGGCTTGACGGCGGGCACAATGAAGCGGCGGGCACCAGCGTCGCTGCTGCGTTGCGCGGCGTGATCGACGCGAATGGCGGGACGCGGGCACAGCTGATCGTCGGCATGCTGTCGAACAAGGATCCGGCAGGGCTGTTGCGCCCGTTCGCAGGACTGGGCGCGAGCTTCCATGCGGTTCCGGTCGGCGCGCACGAGCATCACGGCGCGGACGTGCTGGGCGCGGTCGCGCGCGAGATCGGGCTCGAGCCGCGATCGGCCGGGACGGTCGCCGCCGCGCTGCACGCCATCGCCAGCGATTCGACCGGGCCGGTGACCGTGATGATCCTCGGGTCGCTCTACCTGGCCGGCGAAGTGCTCGCGGCGAACGACGAAGCGCCGAGCTGATTATCGCATCGCCTATTATTGCGATTGACTATCAATAGCGATCTCTGGAGAGTGCGATTCCAATCATGGAGTCGCCCCGATGGCCCCTGCCCCGCTTCCCGCATCCTTGGTCAGCGAAGCCCTGCCCCATCCCTTGCCCGGAACGGCGGCAGAGCGGATCCTGTTGCTCGGCGTCCGACGGATGGGCGCGCACGGGCTCAATGACGCGGTCGCGGCGAACACTTTCCTGAGCGCGTTCGGCCAGGGCTTCCAGCGCCCTCTGTTGCTGGCGCGTGCGTTCATGGCCGAGTTGGCGGCTACCTCGACCACGACGATCCCGATCGCCCCATGCTGCTGCGCGCGCATGACCTGCGCCGAATCGACGATCGTCAGCGCGATCGGTTGCGCCCAAAGCCGCCCGGACGCGGCGCAATTGCTGCTCGCCGACCTGATGGCGCAGCGCCGCGCCGATGCCCTCCTGATGAGCGCCGCCGCGCTCAGTGCCGCGTTCGCCGATGCCGGGCTACCGCTCGATGCCTGAAGGCAGTGGCATAGAACGGACGTGGGGTGAGCGAAGTTACCCCGCCGCGCGCAACTCGCGCAGTTTGTCCGTCGCCCAACGATACATGTCGCCTTCGGCCTGCCGCTGATAGCGATCTAGGCGCTTCATCCGGTCCTCGACTTCCTCGAGCACGCCCAGCGCCTCGCGTTTCTGGCCGACCTCGATCAGCAACGCGGCATAGCGGCACCGCGCTTCCTCGCCGGGCATCCGCGTCACGATGTCGCGATAGATCGCCAGCGCATCGTCCTTGCGTCCGAGATGCTCGTAGATCCGCGCCCGCAGCAGATCGAGCCGATCGCGGTCGCTCTGGCCCGAGGGCTTGGCGATCGCATCGATGACCTGCTGCGCTTGCTCGATCTCACCGTTCTCGAACAGCGCACGCGCAAGCTTGGTCTCGGTCCGCGCATCGGGCAGCGGCTGCGCGGCGATCGCGTCGCGATAGAGCGGTATCGCTTCGTCGGGTTTGTTCACCGTCGACAGCGCATCAGCCAGCCGGATACGATTGGCGATGGTGTCGGCGAGGCCCAGCGCGTCGCGGGCCGCGCGCACCTCGCGCTGCGGGTCGATCGCCTTCACCGCCTGCGCGCGCATCGTGCGGACGTGGCGGTTGCCCTGCATCCCCGGCAGCACCTCGACGACGAAATAGGCGATGCAGCCGACCATCGGGAAGAACACCAGCGGCCAGATCCAGAACTGGTTGCGGCCCCCGCGCACGCAATGCACGACACAGACGATCTGGCAGACGATCGTGCCGCCGGACAGGATCAGGAACAGCATCAGGCAGGCTTACCGGTATGGCCGGCCTCGACCACCGTCGCGACCCGCGTCGCGCGCCACCATTCGAGCAGCACGAACACGATTGCGAGCAGCCCGACCATTGCGACGTAGCGGAACACCGCTGCGTAGCCGATCTTGTCGATCATCTCGCCCGCCAGGCCCTTGCCGAGCGACCCAATCAGGAAGGTCAGCGACGACAGCACCGCATATTGGACCGCGGCGAACTTCTTGCTGACGATGCCCGACAGGAAAGCGACGAACGCCGCGAGCGCGAGGCCGGTCGAGATGTTTTCGTAGCAGATCGTCAGCAGCAGCCGCGCCATGCGGAGATCGCCGCCGAAGAATTCGACCAGCGCGTCGATGCGGAACAGGTGGAGGACCGGGTCGATATGCGGCGATCCATCGGCGAGGTCGGCGTACACGAAATTGCCGAAGATCGGCAGGATCGCCCCGATCAACACGGTGGGGAACCGCCCGATCCGCGTGAACAGATAACCGCCCAGGCTGACGCCGATGATCGACATGATGATCCCGAAGATCTTCGACGCGAACGCCACCTCGTCCTTCGAATAATGCATGAAGTCGAGGTAGAAGGGATAAGCGAACGAGCCCCAGACATTGTAGCAGAGCGCATAGGTCAGGATCAGCCCGATCACGATCAGCACCCCCCAGCCGAGGCGCGCGGTGAGGTCGGCGAGCGGCGAGATCAGCGCCCCGTAGAGGTGGTTGGCGACGGTACGCGGCAGCGACACCGCCGCGTCGCGGTCGGCCTGGACATGGCGCCCCTGCCCCTTCAGCCAGTTGAGGATCGCGGCGACGCCGATCGGCACCAGCACCGTCGCGAAGACGATCGCGGGACCGTTATATTTGAGGAAGTCGCCCGGCGACGGCCTGACCGCACCGGGCGGCGCGTCGCCGAGCATCGAGATCATGAAGAGGATCAGCGACCCGATCGCCCACACCCAGCTCACGCCGACGACCAGCAGCGCGATCGCACGTGCGCGCGGATTGATCTCGCCCGGCTCGGCCAGCGCCTGGACCGCTTCGCCCGGTACGCGCTGCGTGTCCGGCGCGATCAGCGCGATCACCAGCATCGCCGCCATGATCGCCGCCATCACCAGATACACGGTCGGCCACGACATGCGCGCCGCCATGTAGAGCGCGATCGCGCCGCCGACGATTGCGGCAACGCGATAGCCGAGCTGGTTGACCGCAGAGAGCAATTCGACCGGCGCGTCCTCATCGGCGACGTCGATCCGCCAGCCGTCGATCGCGACGTCCTGCGTCGCCGACCCGAGCGAGCCGAGGAACGCGAACAAGGCGAAGGTGCCGATCTGCGTTGCCGGGTCGGTGACGACGATACCGAGCAACGCGACGATCATCAGCGCCTGGCACAATACGATCCAGCTCTTGCGCCGCCCGAGCTTGCCGAGCACCGGCAAATGCAGGCGATCGACCAGCGGCGACCACAGGAACTTGAAGGCGTAGGTGAGCCCGATCCACGACAGCACGCCGATCGTCGCCATCTTGATGCCGACCTCGCCCAGCCACGCGGTCAGCGTGCCGATCAGCAACGCGTTGGGCAGGCCCGAGGAGAAGCCGAGGGCGAGCATCGAGGCCGACTTGCGCGTCCGGAGCGCGGCGACGAACAGCCGCCAGCCCTTGGGACGAGTCACCGCACTACCGCTCATTCAGGCTTGCTCCCCAACTTATTAGCGCAGACACTAAACACAATATTCGGGAGAGGAAGCCCATGAACGTGGCGACCAGGATCGCGCCGACCGCGGGGCAGCTCGCGCTGGCGAAAAAGCTGGCCGAGGGCGGCGAGCCCCGCGGCAACGGGATCACCCATGTCGACGCCGCCGCCTATACCGATCCGGCACGGTTCGAGGCCGAATGGACCGGGATCTTCGCCAGGCGACCGCTGGTCATCGCCCCCTCCGCGCTGCTCCCCGAGCCCGGCATGGCAGTACCGCACGACGGCTATGGCAAGCCGCTGCTGATCACGCGCGACCGCGAAGGCCAGGCGCACGTCTTCATGAACGTCTGCCGCCATCGCGGCACGCGCCTGGTCGAGGGCCGGGACGCGGTCTGCGCCGCGCGCCTGGTCTGCCCCTATCATGCCTGGACCTACGGCCTCGACGGCAAGCTCCTGGCGTTGCCGCGGGGCGACGCCTTCCCCGATCTCGACAAGAGCGAATACGGCCTGCGCCGACTGCCGACCTGCGAGGCCGGCGGGCTGATATGGTTCGCGTTCGACGAAGCCGCGGATTTCGCCGAGCCCGAGACGCTCGGCCACGATTTCGATGCCTTCGACCTCGCCGGGCAGCATCTGTTCCGCCGGCGCACGCACGACGTTGCGGCGAACTGGAAGCAGATCATGGACGCGTTCCTGGAAAGCTATCACGTCCAGCGCCTCCACGCGGCGACGATCGGCCCGTTCTTCAAGGACGGCGTGGCATCGGGCGACATGATCGGTGTGCATCAGCGCTCGGCGGTCGGACGTGACGTCTCGGCGGACGATTGCGCGGCGGAGGATTGGCCGACGCTGCGGCGCGCGATCACCTATACCTATCAGATGTTCCCGGCGACGGTGCTGGTGGTCAGCCCCGATTACATGAACCTGATGACGATGATGCCGCGCGGCGTCGACCGCGTGCTGGTCGAGGATTTCATGCTGATCCCCGAACCGCCCGCGACCGACAAGGCGCTCGCGCATTGGGAAAAGAGCTGGAACCTGCTCGACGGCACCGTCTTCGGCGCGGAGGATTTCCGTGCGGCGGCGCTGTGTCAGGAAGGGTTGATGTCGGGGGCGATCGAGCGGCTCACGCTGGGCAGCATGGAGGGCGGAATCCGGCTATTCCACAATGCGGTGGAGAAGGCGTTGGGCGATTAACCTGCGATCGTCATGCCGGGCTTGTCCCGGCATCCACGGTGCAACAACTCCGATCGGGAAGATGGCACGGTGGATCCCGGCACAAGGCCGGGATGACGGTGGAAGTGAAGGCTGACATCAGCCCCGCTAACCCAGCCTCACCCCTTCAACACCGTCGCCACCGTCGAGATCACCAACCGGGTCTGCTCGATCTCGTCGACCTTGATCGTGTCGAGCCCCATTTCCTTCGCCGGATAGTCGTTCCCGCCCGGGAAGATCGCATCGCCGACGAACAGCACCTCATCTTTCTCCACACCCGCGACTGGCAACAGCTTCTTCAGCCCATATTGCTTGTCGACGCCCTTGCGCGTGATGTCGATCGAGGTCGATCCGCCGATGTTGATCGACAGATCGGGCAGCGCCGTACGCAGCTGCTTCTGCAGCGCTTCGCGCTTCGTGCGGTCGGCATCCCATGCGTTCTTGGCGATCAGCGGCGCGTTCTGGCCGAGGCCGGAAAAGGTGATCTGGCTGCCACGGTCTTCGATCCGGTCGCCCCAGGTCTCGCCTTCGTTGAGGCCCGCCGCCTTCACCGCATCGTCGAGCGCCGCTTCGATCTCTTGCCGCTCTTGGTCCGAGAACAATTCGGCATAGACCGGCTTCCACTCGCCCGCCCAGCGATAGAGCTTGGTCCCCGTCGTCGGCTGGATGAACAGATTGCCGAGCTTCGCGCGATCCGGCAGCCGCGAGACGACCTGCTTTTCGAATTGCGGCCAATCGCCGCCCGAGATGATATCGACCAGGCAGACGTCCAGCAGGTCGGCGAGCCGCGACGCCATGTCCTCGTCGAGCGGCTGCTTGCTGAGCGCGAGCGTGCCGTCGAGGTCGAACGCGACCAGTTTCTTCACGCCGACGCCAATTTGAGCACGAACGCGTCGATCGCGTGCGCGACGCCATCCTGCTCGTTGCTCGACGAGACGAAGGTCGCGGCGGCCCGGACGGCGTCGGGAGCTTGCCCCATGGCGACCGAGGTACCGGCACGCGCGAACATCGCGAGGTCGTTGTCCATGTCACCGAACACCGCGACCTGCGCGAGGTCGACGCCGAGCATGGCCGCGAGTTCGGTCACCCCGTCGCCCTTGTTGGCGCGCGTATCGGTGACGTCGAGATAATAGGTCTGGCTCTGCCCGATCGTCGCGCGCTGGCCGAACTTGGCGATGCCGCGATTGGCGAGCCCCTTGAGCACCGGCGCGTCGTCGCTGACGAACGTGACCTTGTCGGCGCGATCGTAGAGGTCGCTGAAATCGGCGCGCAGCACCGGCTCCTGGTTGGACGAGATGCGCTCGTGCCCGACATGCACACCGGCGAGGCTGGAGGCATACCATTGCCCGTCGGCGAAGACCCAGCAATCGACCGGGAGATCCGCAGCCAGCTCGAACATGCCGCGCACGACCTCCGGATCGATGCGATGCCGCGCGATGACGCTGCCGTCGGGGCGGAAGATGATGCCGCCGTTGATCGCCGCGAGCGGAATGTCGATCCCGAGCGGCGCGATCAGCGGCAGCACGCCCGACACCGGCCTCGCGCTGATCAGGGTGAACGCTATGCCCGCTTCGCGCAGCCGATGGACCGCGGCGATCACTTGCGGGCTGAGCGACTTGTCCTTGCGGACCAGCGTACCGTCGACGTCCGAGATGACGAGCCGGATCGCCGTTCCCGCGTCGCTCACTGCGGCATCTCCACATGCCCGCCGAACCCGAAGCGCATCGCCGACAGGAGCTTGTCGCCATAGGTATGCTCGACGCGGCTGCGATAGCGCGCGAACAGGGCGGCGGTCAGCACGTGCGCGGGCACCGCTTCTTCCATGGCTGCCTCGATCGTCCAATGGCCTTCGCCCGAATCGGCGACGCGGCCGGAGAATTGGTCGAGATCCATATCCTTGGCGAGCGCCGACGCGCAGAGGTCGAGCAGCCAGGACGAGATCACCGACCCGCGCCGCCACACTTCGGCGATGTCGGTCAGATTGAGGTCGAAGCGCTCGTCCTCGGGCAATTTGTCCGACACCTTGCTCTTCAGGATATCGAAGCCCTCGGCATAGGCCTGCATCAGACCGTATTCGATGCCGTTGTGAACCATCTTGACGAAATGACCCGCACCCGGCGGGCCGGCATGGATATAGCCCTTCTCGGCGCGCGGATCCTCGCCCTCCTGCGCCATCCTGTCGGGGGTGCGCGGGATCGTGCCGACGCCAGGGGCTAACGTATCGAAGATCGGGTCGAGGTGGCGCATGACGTCGTCGTCGCCGCCGATCATCATGCAATAGCCGCGCTCGAGCCCCCACACGCCGCCCGACGTGCCGACATCGACATATTTCAGGCCCTTTTCGGCCAGCGCCTTCGAGCGACGAATGTCGTCCTTGTAGAAGGTATTGCCGCCGTCGATGATGATGTCGCCGGGCGAACACAGGCCGGTCAGTGCCTCGATCGTGCTTTCGGTCGGATCGCCAGCCGGGAGCATGACCCAGAAGACACGCGGGGAGTCGAGCTTGCCCGCCATCTCTTCGAGCGAACCCGCGCCGATCGCGCCATCGGCGACGATTTCCTTCACCGCCTCGGGCGCGCGGTCGTAGACCACCGTTTGGTGACTGCCGCGCATCAACCGCCGCGCGATGTTGCCGCCCATGCGGCCGAGGCCGATGATTCCGATCTTCATATGAGTCTCCGAAAAGCGCTGATCCATTCCTTCGTCACCCCGGCCTTGTGCCGGGGTCCGCGCCTCAACAAGCGAGATCATCGCCCGTTGCGCGGCGGATGCCGGGACAAGCCGGCATGACGGCGGATCAGGTCGCTTCGGCCGGGTGCTTCGCCGCGATCGAGCCGAGCAGGTCGTCGAACGCCTTGGAGAAGGACGTGACACCTTCCTCGACCAGCGTCTCGGTCACACCCTGCAGGTCGAGCCCGAGCCGTTCGGTGTCGGCGAGCACCTTCTCGGCACCCGCGACATCCTGCGTCAGCGTCTCGGCGACCGTGCCGTGGTCGCGGAACGCGTCGAGCGTCTTGGGCGGCACGGTGTTGACCGTGTCCGCGCCGATCAGCGTGTCGAGATAGAGCACGTCCGAATAATCGGGGTTCTTGGTGCCGGTCGACGCCCAGAGCAGCCGCTGCGGCATCGCGCCCTTGACGGCGAGCGCCTGCCAGCGATCGGATTTGATGAAGTCCTGGTACCAGGCATAAGCCGCCTTGGCGTTGGCGATCGCCACCTTGCCCTTGAGCGCCTTGGCCTCGTCGCCGCCCGTTCCGGCATCGATCGCGTCGTCGATCTTGGTGTCGATGCGGCTGACGAAGAAGCTCGCGACGCTGGCGATGCGGTCGATCGGCTCGCCCCGCGCCGCGCGCTTCTCGAGCCCCGCGACGAACGCCATCGCCACCGCCTTGTATGCCTCGATCGAGAACAGGAGGGTGACGTTGATGTTGATCCCCTTGTCGATCGACGCAGCGATCGCGGGGACGCCCGCCGGGGTGCCGGGGATCTTGATCATCAGATTGGGCCGGCCGACGGCCTTCCACAGCCGCTCGGCATCGGCAGCGGTCTCGTCGGTGTCGTTGGCGAGATAGGGCGACACCTCCAGGCTGACATAGCCGTCCTTCGCGTTCAGCCGGTCATACACGGGACGCAGCGTGTCGGCGGCGTCCTGGATGTCCTGGATCGCGAGATGCTCGTAGCGCGCCATCGCCGACGCGCCCGGATTGGCCTTGTCGTACGCGGCGAGCTCGGTGTCATACCCGTCGCCATGCCCCATCGCCTTCTCGAAGATCGACGGGTTGGAGGTCACGCCCGACACCCCGTCCTCCTCGACGAGCTTCTTGAGGCCACCCTCGGCGAGCAATTTGCGGTCGATGAAGTCGAGCCAGATCGCCTGACCGAGTTTTTCCAGATCGTTGATCCGTCCCATTGTCTTCTCCACTCAGTTTCAGTCGTAACCCCGGCCTTGTGCCGGGGTCTACCGCGCCCCAAGCCTTACGCCCGCGGCTCCGTGGATGCCGGGACAAGCCCGGCATGACGGATCAATTTCCCAACAACGCCTTCGCCGTCTTCACCACATTCTCGACGGTGAAACCGAACTTGTCCTGCAGCCCCTTGAGCGGGGCCGAGGCGCCGAAGGTCGACATGCTGATCGTCCGGCCCTGCGGACCGACATAGCGGTCCCAGCCCATCTCGCCGCCCATCTCGACCGCGAGACGTGCGGTGACGCCCGACGGCAGCACGCTTTCGCGATAGGCCTGATCCTGCTTCTCGAAGCGGAACCAGCTCGGCATCGACACCACGCGCACCGCGAAGCCATCGGCCTTGAGCTGTTCATAGGCCGCGACCGCCAAGCTGACTTCCGAGCCCGTGGCGATCAGGATGAGCTCGGGGCTCTCGCTGTCGGCGAGGACGTACGCGCCCTTCGCGACGCCCTTGGCGCTGGCATATTTCGAGCGGTCGAGCGTCGGCATCGCCTGGCGCGACAGCACCAGCGCGGTCGGGTGCCGGCCATCGGCCATTAGCGCACGCCATGCCTCGGCGACCTCGTTGGCGTCGCCCGGTCGGATCGTGTCGATCCCCGGCGTCGCACGCAGCATCGCCAGCTGCTCGATCGGCTGATGGGTCGGGCCATCCTCGCCGACACCGATCGAATCGTGGGTGAACACCCACACCGCGCCCAATTCCATCAGCGACGACAGGCGGACCGGCGGGCGCATGTAGTCGAGGAACACGAAGAAGGTGGAGCCATAGGCACGCAGATGCGACAGCGCCATGCCGTTGACCACCGCGCCCATGCCATGCTCGCGCACCCCGAAATGGAAATTGGTGCCGCCGTAATTGCCCGGCTCGAACGACGGCGCGCCCTTGATGTCGGTCTTGGTCGACGGTGCGAGATCGGCCGAGCCGCCGAGCAGCCACGGCACCTTCGCGACGATCGCGTTGAGCACCTTGCCGCCCGAATCGCGCGTCGCCAGACCCTTTTCGTCGGCGTCGAAGGTCGGGATGCCGGCGTCCCAGCCCTCGGGCAACTTGTCGGCGAGCAGCAGGCCGAGCTCCTGGCCGAGATCGGGGTGCGCCGCCTTGTATTTGGCGAAGCTCGCTTCCCATTCCTCGCGGAGCGGACGGCCGCGGCCGGCGATCGCATCGTTGAAGTGCGCCTCGACGCCGTCGGGGACGTAGAAGTCCTTCTGCGGCCAGCCATAAGCCTCCTTTGTCGCCTTGACGTTGTCGACGCCGAGCGGCTCGCCATGCGCCTTCTCGCTGCCAGCGCGCGGGCTGCCCCAGCCGATCACCGAGTGGACGACAATGAAGGTCGGCCTGTCGTCGGTCTTGCGGAAGGCGGCGAGCGCCTGCGCCATCGCTTCGCAATCATTGGCGTCGTTCACATGGATGACGTTCCAGCCATAGGCCTCGAAACGCTTGCCGACATCCTCGTCGAACGCGAGCGCGGTATCGCCCTCGATCGAGATATGATTGCTGTCGTAGATCCAGCAGAGGTTGGAGAGCTTGAGGTGCCCGGCGATCGACGCCGCCTCGGCCGAGACGCCCTCCATCATGTCGCCGTCCCCGCAGAGCGCGTAGACGTCATGGTCGAACAGGGTGAAGCCGTCCTGGTTGTAGCGCGCGGCGAGCCAGCGCTCGGCAATCGCCATGCCGACCGAATTGCCGCACCCTTGGCCGAGCGGGCCGGTCGTGGTCTCGACACCAGTGGTGTGGCGATATTCGGGATGCCCCGGCGTCTTCGAGCCGAGCTGGCGGAAATTCTCGATGTCCTCGAGGCTAACCGCCTCGCGGCCGGTCTTCTTGCCCGACCCGTCGACCTCTTCGATCCCGGCGAGATGGATCAGCGAATAGAGCAACATCGACGCATGGCCGACCGACAGGACGAAGCGATCGCGATTGGGCCAGGTCGGCGCCGCGGGATCGTAGCGCAGGAATTGCGACCAGAGCGTGTACCCGACCGGGGCGAGCGCCATCGGCGTGCCGGGGTGTCCCGAATTCGCCTTCTGCACCGCATCCATCGACAGGGTGCGGATCGTGTCGATAGTGAGGCGCTCAATGGACCCGTCCTCACGGACGGAGGCGATCGAGCCATCTTGCTTCGACTGATCCACGTCGGCGGTCTGGGTATCGGACATCGTTATTCGGGCTCCCGCTCGGGTCATGGAACGCGCAGAACCGCGGAGCGGTTGCGCCGGTTCCCCGCCCTATATGAGGAGCGTCGCGCGCATGCCACCCGTCAGTCGGGATTGCGTTCCATTTTCGTAACGACGCCGCGGTCGGCGACATAGGCGGCGTCGACTTCGCGCACGAACAAGCCGTGCCCCATCACCCCGGGGGTCGCCTGGAGCTCGCTCGCCAGGCCGGCGGGATCGGGCAAGGAGGCGAAGTGGCAGTCGAGGATGATGTTGCCCTGATCGCTCCGCCACGGCCCTTCCTCGGCCATCCGAAGGACCGGTTCGGCGCCCAGTACGGCCAGCCGTGCGGCGACGAAACTGCGTGCGAAAGGAAGCACTTCGACCGGCAGCGGGACGGCGCCCAGCCGCTCGACGCGCTTCGAGCCGTCGGCGATGACGACCATGCGATCCGACGCCTCGGCGACGATCTTCTCGCGCAGCAGCGCCCCGCCCGCGCCCTTGATAACGCGCAATGCGGGGTCGATCTCGTCGGCGCCATCGATCGTCAGGTCGAGCCGCGCGGCCAGCGCGAAGCGACCGACCGGAATGCCGGCATCGCGCGCTGCATGCTCGGTCGCGATCGACGTCGCGAAGAAGATACAGCGGCGCAACTCGTCGAGCCGCGCGGCGATGGCGCGAATCGCGTAGGCCACCGTCGATCCCGTGCCGATCCCGACCAGCATCGAGTCGCCTATCTCGGCCACCGCGGCTTCAGCCGCCAGCCGCTTGTCGTCGTCGTTCATTGTGCCCGCCTAGCGCGAAAGCGTCGCCGCGGGAACGACACGGCTTGTTGTTGATACAATATTACATTACACTTGCGGCAAAAGCGGGAGGGCGGATATGGCGGGATGGCGCACGCGGATCATCGGACTGACCCTCTGCATGATCACGGCGGCGGCGGCCGCGCAGAACGCCGACACGGCCCCCCTCGACCGCAACCCATCGCTCACGGCGCTCGCCAATGGGGTCCGAGACGAGCGGTATGCCCGCGACATAGCGATCCGTCGCCTCGATATCGCGGTCGAGGTGCGCGGCGCGGTCGCCGAGACCAGTGTGACGACTGCCTTCAGCAGCAACGCGACCGAACGATTGCAGGGCGAGTTCAAGCTGCAATTGCCGGCCGATGCCGTCATCACCGGCTATGCGCTCGATATCGAGGGCAAGATGGTCGACGGGGTGCTGGTCGATCGTGCAAAAGCGCAAGCGGTTTACGCCAGCAAGGTCCGGGCAAAGATCGATCCCGGCCTCGCCGAAGTATCGAACGACAATGTCTTCTCGACCCGGATCTTTCCGATCACACCGAAGAACGGCCGGACGGTCCGGGTGAAATTCGTCAGTGCGGCCGCGCGCGACGGGACGATCCGCTTGCCGCTGATCACCGATGCTCCGACCGAGGGTTGGTCGGTTGCCATCCACGCCAGCGGCGAGGCGGCGCCCGACGTCAGCCTGCCGGACGGAAAGGCGCGTTTCATCCCGGTCGCCGACGGCTTCACTGCGACGAGCGGCGGCAAGGGTGCGCTCGACGGCGGCCTGACGATCCGCACGGTCATGCCCGACTTGCTGGTCAGCCGGCATCACAGCGGCGAACGCTACCTGCAGATGGGCGGCGCCCTGCCCGCGGCGGCACCGCGAGCGGCCGAACATCTGCGCATCTATTGGGATCGTTCGCGCTCACGGCTCGACGACCGGCTCGACTCCGAAATCGCCCTGGTCCGCGACTATATCGACAGCGCGAAGCCGCGCGTGATCGAATTGGTGGCGTTCAACAGCAGCGGCGCGCGGCGCGCCACGGTCGCCAATGCCGAGTCAGCGGCGACCTGGCTCAAGGGGCTGACCTATCGCGGCGCGACCAGCTTCGCGGCGATCGCCGACGAGCAGCCGATCGATCGCTGCCTGCTCTTCTCCGACGGTCGCGTCACGATCGATCGTGACGCCCGGTTCGATCCGAGATGCCGCGTCGATACCGTGACGTCGGCGGTGGGGGCGGATCGCGCCTGGCTCGGCCATGTCGCGACCGCGCATGGCGGGCGCAGCCTGTTGCTCGGGACCAATCGCGGCAAGATCCTCGACGACCTGCGCGCGGCCGGTACCGGTGTGACGGGCGTCGAGGGCAAGGAAGGCCCGTTGGCGTTCGTCCCGATCGACTCGCCCGCCGGGCGGTGGCGCATCCTGGCGCTCGCCCCTGCCGCCGGCGACGTGACGGTCCGCTTCGCCGACGGCAGCTTCATCGTCAGCAACGTGAAGGGGAAGGAGGCGGCGTTCGACGGCGAAGCCGCCCTGGTCGGCCGCGATCGATTGTCGTTGCTGAGCGGAACGCTGCAGCGGCCTGACTTCGTCGCGCTGAGCCGTCGTTACGGCATCGCAAGCCCGTCGCTATCGTTCGTCGTACTCGAACGCCCCGAGGATTATGTCGAGGCGGAGGTCGCCCCGCCGGCCACCTATCCCAAGGAGGATCTCGACCGATACGCCGCGCTGAAGGTCGAGGCCGACAAGGCAAAGGACCGCGAGAAGGAAGATCGGCTGATCGAAGTGGTCGGGATCTGGAACGACGAGGTCAAATGGTGGAACACGGCCTTCGACCCGAAAGCCCGCCCCAAGGGGAAGCGCGGCGGAGGAACCGGCGCGCCGCCTCCCGCGCTCGTCGCCACACCGGTCCCTACGCCATCTCCGCCATCGCCGGTGGTCGTGCCGACCGCATCGGCAGATGCCGCGCGGGACGAGGATAATGCCAATATCATGGTGACCGCCCGGCGGGTCCAGAACAACGTCCAGTCCACCGCGACCGCGGTCACCACGATAACCAGCGACGACCTGGCCAAGGTCGGCGATGACAGGAATGGCAACGACGCGGGACGGATCGCAATCGACGCCTGGCAGCCGGATCGCCCCTATATCAAGGCATTCGATGCCGATCCCGCGCGGTTCGACGCGATCTTCGTCAAGGAGGAGGCCAAGAGCGGCAAGATACCGGCTTTCTATCTCGATACCGCGGAGTGGCTGCGCAAGCACGGCCGGAACGATGACGCGATCGAGATGGTGCTGGGCGCCCTCGAGCTGCCGACCGCCAACGAGGTGACGTTGGGCTTCGTCGCCGATCGGCTGGAGCGCTATGGCGCGATCGACCGGGCGATCGAGTTGCGCGAGCGTCACGCGGCGCTCGACCCCGACCGCCCGCAACCCAAGCGCTATCTGGCCCTGGCGCTCGCGCATCGGGCGGCGCTGCGGCCGGTGACCGCACGTGCCGATCTCCAACGCGCGATCAGCCTGTTGCGCGACGTGGCCCTGACTCCCTGGCAGTCGTCATGGGACGGAATCGAGGTGATCTCGCTGGTCGAAGCGAACATGATGATCCCCAGACTGAAGGCTGCGGGAGGCGTGCCCGATCTCGATCCGCGGCTGATCAAGCTGCTCGACGTCGATCTGCGCGTGACGATCGACTGGACGACGGACGCGACCGATCTCGATCTCTGGGTCGATGAACCCGACGGCGAGCGCTCGATCTACAGCAATCCGCTCACCGCGATCGGCGGCCAACTGTCGAACGACATGACGCAGGGCTATGGGCCCGAGCAATATCTGCTGCGTCGTGCGCCCGACGGCACGTACATCGTCCAGTCGAACGTGTTCGCGTCGGATCAACTCGACCCCAACGGCGCCTCTTTCCTGACGGCGCATCTGTTTCGCAATTACGGCCGACCCAACCAGACGGAGGAAGTCGTGGATGTCGAACTGGTCCGCGGGCCCAAGGGCGGCGGCAATTCGGAACCGCGCATGATCGGGCGAATCGTGGTCGGCCGAAAGTGAGAGAACAAGGACCCCGCCGACCGGCCTGGTTGGCGGGGCTTTCATTGGTGCCCGGAACCCTTTGGACAGGACGAGGCGCTATCCGTCGAATCCACAGCAGGATTGTCAGGAAAATCATCTATCTATAAGAGAATATGTCGGTTTTTACCGCTTGCCCGAAGCTAGTGTCCCAGCCCGGCCTGAAGCGTGCACAGCGTGGGCTCATGGAGAAGATGGCGGCTGGGAAAGCTTCTTTCTCGCTGATGGACACGCGGCGCGGCCTCGGCAGCCCATCTGGTGACCGGTGCCAGCATCTTGGTCGCCAAGCTCCGGGCCTTGCGGGCGGAAAAGTCCAGCGCGCTGAACGTGCGGGTCGCGCGCCACACGACATAGCGCGGCGCGACCACTCCCCCGAAACCGGAATAGAACAGAACGCTGCCGCGCGTTCCCACCCCCCCGAAATCGAATGTCGTCCCGCGCGCCGCGCTCTCCTTCATCGCTTCCCAGATCAGCAAGCTGACGATCCCGCCATGCGTGCTCGGCCGGCGGGTCGTGAGGATCAGATAGGTGGTCGCATGATCCCAGGCGACGAAGGTTGCAGCGACCACGTTTCCGCTCGAATCCCGCGCGCCCAGGAGACGCGCTCGCCCGCGCGCAATGGCGGCCTCGAACACCGGCAGGGCCGGCGCCCCCCACATGTAATTGAACAACAGACCGCGGCGTCTCAAATTGCCTTCGTACAGTTGACTGAAGGCAATCGGATCGAGATCGACCAGTTGGGAATTCTCCTGCGCCCGGCGGATGACGTTGCGCGTCTTGTCGCGCAGGTGGCCCCACATGACCTCGTCAGAATTGGGCGGTACCTCATAGGTGAAATCGACATCCCCGCCGTAATTCCGCTCGACAAACGGCATCGGATCGTTCGACCCGGCCGACAGCCGCTGGTGAAATCGGCTGTGCGCCGGCAGTTGGTCGAGAAGCCCGTGAATGATCCGCCGCCGGGTATCCGCTCGCTGAACGGCTCGTCCGTTTCCCTCGTCCACGGCAGGCCCCAGGAACGGCGTCAATTGCGGCAGGACGAACTCCGTCAATCCGAATTGCTTGCTGCGGAGAAAGGGAAGACGGCCGACGTCGCGCCCGCCTGACCGGACGATGACCTGTTCGTAACGGCCACCCGTCGCGGCATCGAGCCACCAGGGTTCGTGAAAAAGCGTCGGGACAAGCGGATCCGGCGCAGCACCCACGCGAGCGGAACCTGAATTCCCGGAAAGCTGGATCGTCATGCTTGCGAGATTCCCCCTTCCCGCTTGCCATCCTGCCCGCAATACGCGCGCCCAACCTGGCGTGGCCATGTTTCCAAACGGCGTTCGGCAAACAGCTTACGGCATAACTAAAGTAGAGGATTGGCTAACCGATTTGCGCGCCTATTCCTCGTGCCCCAAGGGATTAGTGCGAAATTGCGCGGTCGAAGGCGCCCACTGTTCAGCGCCACGGACATCGGCTCGCGGGCCAAGCAGGCTGCGCTGGGCGAACGATTGTCACATAGGTCCATTCGTCCGCCACGATCCGGGCTTGCACCCGCAAGATCCCGGCCAAAGGACGAACGAGCGGCTTCGGCCGCATGATCTAGGAAAATGGCGCGCCCGGAACGATTCGAACGTCCGACCCTCAGATTCGTAGTCTGATGCTCTATCCAGCTGAGCTACGGGCGCTTGGGAGAGGCGGCCAATAGAGAGGTGTTTCGGGAAGCGCAAGGCACTATCCGAGACTTTTTTGCATCGCGCTCACCCTGTCGCGGGAGGCCGGCGACGCCCTCGCCCATTGCCGCTGGCGAGCGCGCGCCCTAGACGGGCGCCATGCAAAAGCGGATCGCGCTTCTCCTCGTCCTGGGCCTTGCCGGCTGTACCGAAGCGCCCGGCGTCTATCCCTCGCTCGCGCTGCGTCCGATCGAATCGCGCACCGACGCCGAGCCCGAGGTCGTCACCCCGGTCGCCACCCCCGATCCTGCGCTCGACAAGAAGATCGCGGCGATCGGCGCACGCCTGACCGCGTCGGCGACGGCGTTCGCAGCGAGCGCCGATACCGCGGAAAAGGCCGCACGGACGCCCGCGGCACAGGCGGTGGGCAGCGACGAATGGGTCCGCGCCGAATCGGCGCTGGCCGATCTCGATACCTCGCGCGTCGATACGCTGGGGGCGGTCACCGATCTCGACCAGCTCTCCAGCGATCGCGGCGTCATCGGCGATCCGCCCTACCCCGCGCTCGACGACGCGCGTGCCAAGGCGCAGGCCCAGCTCGAGGCCCAACAGGCCCGGATTACCGCGATCAAGGCGATCCTGGGCGAGAAGTGATCAGGGTCGCTTGATGCGATAGAGGATGTGCGGCCTGAGCGGGTCGCCCTCTGCCACCGCCGGATGGTCGAAATCGCCGGCATGGTCGCGCGTCATGCCGAGGCGCTCCATCAGCCCCCAGCTGCGGACGTTCTCGATATTGGTCATCGCCGCGATCTCGGGCGTGTCGGTATTGGCCCAGCCCCAGGCGATCGACGCTGCCGCCGCCTCGCGTGCATAGCCCTGGCCCCAGGCCTCGCGTGCCAGCCGCCAGCCGATCTCCATCTGGTCGGCGATCGGCGTTCCCGCCGGGCCGGGCTTGAGGCCGCAAAACCCCAGGAAGGCGCCGTCAGCCTTCCGCTCGATCGCCCAGAAACAATAGCCGTGGCTGGCGATGAAGCCGTTCTGCCGTGCCGCGCTCTCCGCGGCGACCTCGCGGCTCATCGGCGGACCGAGATAGCGCATGACCTCGGGATCGTTGCACATCGCGTGGAACGGCTCGATGTCGCCGTCGCGCCAGCCGCGCAGGATCAGGCGCTCGGTCTCGATCATTCCGGCCGGTCGATCGCATAGACGATCATGTCACCGATCGGGTCGTCATTATCGAGATAGCGCGGGTGGCGGAAATCGAGATCGACGCGGCGCGTCAGGCCGATCCGGATCATCAGCCCCCAGGACCTGGTGTTGTCCGCATTGGTCCAGGCCGCGATCGTCCGTGCCGGCGTATTGCCCCAGCCCCAGTCGCGGCTCGCCTCGGCCGCCTCGCGGGCAATCCCCTGCCCCCAATGCTTCTCGGCGATGCGCCAGCCGAGTTCGTACATGCCGTCGACCGGCGTATCGGGATGGCCGCCCAGTCGCAGCCCGCAGATCCCCGCGAGTTCACCATCGGCCCTGGTCTCGACCGCCCACATGCAATGGCCATCGGCTTCCTGCTTGGCGATCTGGCTGTCGATCAGCGTATCGATCCGCTCGCGCGGCGCCACGCCGCCGAAATGTTCCATCATCGCGGGCGTGTTGATGATCGCGTCGAACGCGTCCTTGTCGTCTTCGCGCCAGGGGCGGAGAATGAGGCGAGGCGTCTCGATCATTTCGCGAGCAACCTCGCGGCGTGGAGCGCGTGATAGGTCAGCACGCCCGAACAGCCCGCACGTTTGAATGCCATTAACGTCTCCAACACCACCGCGTCGCGATCGGCGGCTCGCGCCGCGACCGCGGCCTCCAACATCGCGTACTCGCCCGACACCTGATACGCGAAGACGGGCACTTCGAACCGGTCCTTCACCCGCAGGATGATGTCGAGATAGGGCAAGCCGGGCTTGACCATCACGCTGTCGGCGCCCTCGGCAAGGTCGAGCGCGACTTCGCGCAACGCTTCCTCGGCATTGGCCGGGTCCATCTGATAGGTCTTCTTGTCGCCCTTCAGCAGCCCGCGCGAGCCGACCGCATCGCGGAACGGACCGTAGAAGCCGCTCGCGTATTTGGCGGCGTATGACATGATCTGGACGTTGGCATGCCCTTCGGCCTCGAGCGCGTCGCGGATCAGCCCGACGCGGCCGTCCATCATGTCCGACGGCGCGATGATATCGGCGCCCGCCGCGGCCTGGTTGAGCGCTTGTCCCACCAGCATCTCGGCGGTCGCGTCGTTGAGCACGTAACCGCTCTCGTCGAGCAGGCCGTCGTGGCCATGGCTGGTATAGGGATCGAGCGCGACATCGGTCAGCACGCCGACCTCCGGCACCGCGTGCTTGAGCGCGCGGATCGCGCGGCACATCAGATTGTCGGGATTGAGCGCCTCCTTGCCGTCGTCGGTGCGGCGCTCCGCCTGGGTGTTGGGGAACAGCGCCACGCACGGAATGCCCAGGTCGCGCGCTTCCTTCGCCCGCGCGACGATGTTGTCGACCGACCAGCGCGACACGCCGGGCAGGCTGGCGATCGGTTCCTCGACACCCTCTCCTTCGGCGATGAATAGCGGCCAGATCAGGTCGGCGGGGGTCAGCAGGGTTTCGGCATGCATCCGCCGGCTCCACGCCGAAGCGCGAGTGCGGCGGAGGCGGATCGCGGGATATTGGCTCATGTATCGGGCCTTTGAGCCTCCGCGCGGTTGTAGGCAAGAGCTTGGCGGAGTCGCTCAGCCGGTCGGATGGAGCCGCCCGGCCGGCTCGCCGGTGGCGTGCGCCTGTTCCTCGCTTTCGGGCTCGGGCGGGACGATCAGCACCTGCTCGCGCCAGTGGCCGTTGCGATAATACCAGATCGCCAACGACAGCGAGACCAGCGAGCCGATCGGGAATGCGTACCACAGCGCATCGGCGCCGATCAGGTGCTGGCCGAAGATCGCGAAGCCGAGACGGATCGGATAGAAGGCGATCGCCAGGATGATCAGCGGCGGCACCGTGGCGCCATTGGCGCGGACGGTCGAGAACAGCACCATCGTCGCGCCGAACATCACGAAGGTCCAGCTCGAGATCAGCTGGATGTGCCGCGCGATCGGGATCGCCGGGCTGCCGCTGCCGACGAACAGGGTCATCACCTGTCGGTCGAACAGGATGATCGCGGTGATGACAACGAGCGTGATGATCGTGTTGTAGACGATGCCCGAGCGCATGATCGCGTTGACCCGACTCCATTTGCCCGCGCCGATATTCTGCGCCACCATCGAGCTGACCGCGACGCCAATCGCCATCGCCGGCATCTGGATGTAGGTCCACAGCTGCTGCGATACGGCATAGGCAGCCGCGGTTTCCACCCCCTGTCGGTTGACCAGCCCGATCATCGTCAGGCCGGCGGTCGACATCACCAGCATCTGCGCGCCCATCGGCAGGCCCTTGGCCAGAATGGTCTGCACCAGTCCCTTTTCGGGGATCAGATAGCGCAGTTCGCGACCGCGCAGCCGGATCGGCAGGTCGCGCCAATAGACATAGATAAGCAGGCCAGCCGATGACACGATCCCCGCCAGCAGGGTCGCGGTCGCCGAACCGGCGATCCCCATCTTGGGGAACGGGCCGATGCCGTCGATCAGCAACGGATTGAACGTGCTGTCGATCACCACGCTCAGTCCCATGAACCAAAGCGGAGTCACCGAATCGCCGGCCCCCCGCAGGCTCATCTGGATCAGCACGCCGAGCATCGAGAAGGGCAGTCCGAGGAAGATCACGCGCAGATAGTTGCGTGCCATCGTCTGCGCCTCGCCCGGCGTCGCGAGCAGCCGCAGGATCTGTGGCGCGAACAACCAGCCCAGAACCGCAATCACCACCGCGCCGCCGATCACCAGCCCGACCGCAGAGCCGAACGCACGCCGCGCGCCCTCGATGTCGTGCCGCCCGACCGACTGGCCGATCAGGATCGTCGCCGCCATGCCGAAACCGAACACGGCGGAGAACATCAGGAACATGATGATATTGGCGTTGGACGTCGCCGCCAGCGCGCTCTCCCCCAGGAAGCGCCCGACCCAGATCGAGTTGATCGAGCCGTTGAGCGACTGGAGGATGTTCGAGGCGAGCGTCGGCAGCGCGAACGCGAGCAGCGTCGAGCCGATCGGACCGACGGTCAGGTCGCGGCGGCCTCCCGGCCCCCGCTGTTGCGGCTGATGCGGCGGCTGCGCCACGAGTGGATTGCCTTTCCTCGGCCCGGATGGCCGTTATCGCTGATCGTTGCGCTGTCGCGTGTTCCGATAGGGAATACGCGAAGGTTCGCCTAGCCCGAGGGGCAAGTTAATCCGCGCGTGGCGGAGATGTTCCGGAAATGCCGACATGAATGCTCGCGCCGGCGATGAGGCCCAGCGGACGCATCCCGTTCTCCGTCATCCCGGCCTTGTGCCGGGATCCGCCGGGCAACCCAGCGAAAAGCTGGAAGCTCTTGTCCATGACTCGCGGCACGGCAGACCCCGGCACAAGACCGGGGTGACGTTGTAAATTGGGCTAACCCAACCGTGCCAGCGCCGCCGTCAGCCGCTCCGCCTCGGCCGACTTCTCGGCATGATCCGCGCGCGCCTTCTCCACCGCCTCGGGTTTCGCCCGTTCGACGAAGCTCGGGTTGTTGAGCCGTCCGGCCAAACCATCGCGCTCCTTCGACGCCGCTTCGATCGCCTTGGTCAGGCGCGTGCGTTCGGCGGCGAGGTCGATCACGCCTTCGAGCGGCAGGACGAAGGTCGCCTCGTCCACCACCACCTGCGCCGCGCCGCCGGTGGCCTCGCCGTCGGCGCGGTCGATGCGGGCAAGCCGCGCGATCGCCGGCGCCAGCCGGTCGAACCGAGCCTGCGTCTCTGCCGAGGCATCGCGCAGATAGACCGCGAGCCGGGCGCCCGGCGGCACGTTGAGCTCGGTACGGCTCGACCGTACTTCGCTGACCAGGCGGATCAGCCAATCGACTTCCTTGCCGGCCGCCGGATCCATCGCACGCGCATCGGCGATCGGCCATTTCGCGACGATCAGGTCGTAGTCGCGTACGCCGAGCTTCGACCACAATTCCTCGGTCACGAACGGCATGAACGGGTGGAGCATGACCAGGATCTGGTCGAGCACCCAGCCCGCCACCGCCTTGGTCTCGTCGTCGATCGCGCCCTTGATGAGTTCGAGATACCAGTCGCAGAACCGGCTCCACGCGAACTGGTAGATCGCGTTGGCGGCGCCGTCGAACCGGTAATCGGCAAGCGCGAGATCGACCGCCTGCACCGTCTGGATCGTCTCGCCGATGATCCATTTGTTGACCGCCAGCGTCGCCTCGGGCGCCTCGATCGTCGTCGACGCCCCGATCTCGTTCGACTGGCAGAAGCGCGCCGCATTCCACAGCTTGGTCGCGAAGTTGCGATAGCCCTCGACGCGCTTCTCATCCATCTTGATGTCGCGGCCCTGGCTTTCCATCGCCGCCATGAAGAAGCGCAGCGCGTCGGCGCCATATTGGTCGATCAGCCCGAGCGGGTTCACGACATTGCCCTTCGACTTGGACATCTTCTGCCCGTCGGCGGCGCGCACCAGCCCGTGCAGGTACAGCGTGCGGAACGGCACGTCCTTCATGAAATGCATGCCCTGCATCATCATCCGCGCGTCCCAGAAGAACAGGATGTCGAAGCCTGAGATGAGGACGTCATTGGGGTAGCGGCCGTGGAGCCTGGGGTCGGTTTCCTCGGGCCAGCCCATCGTCGCGAAAGGCCAGAGCGCAGAGGAGAACCAGGTGTCGAGGACATCGGGGTCCTGCTTCAGTTCGACACCTGGGCCGGCCTGGGCCTGCGCTTCTTCCTCGGTCAGCGCGACGAAGATCTTGCCGTCCTCGGTAAACCAAGCGGGAATCCGGTGCCCCCACCAGAGCTGGCGACTCACGCACCACGGCTGGATGTTCTCCATCCAGTTGAAGAAGGTCTTCTCCCAGCTCTTCGGCACGATCTTGATCGCGCCCGACTGCACCGCCTCGATCGGCCCCTTCGCCAGCGTCTCGGCGTCGACATACCATTGGTCGGTCAGCCAGGGCTCGATCACGTCGCCCGAGCGGTCGCCATAGGGCGTCTGGATGGTGCGCGGTTCGGCGTCGTGCTCCATGCCTTCCTTGTCGATGTGCGGGACGAGGAAGCCGCCTTCCTTCAGCCGCTCGACCACCTGCTTGCGCGCCCAGAAGCGGTCGATGCCGAGCAGGTCGTCGGGGATCAGGCCATCGGCGGTCTGCGTCACCTGCGCCTTGGCGTCGAGCATGTTGAGCATCTCGCCGGCCTTGAACCCGGCGCGCTTGCCCACTTCGAAGTCGTTGAAATCGTGACCTGGCGTGATCTTGACCGCGCCGGTGCCGAGCGTGGGGTCGGCGTGCTCGTCGGTGATGACCGGGATCAGGCGACCGGTGATCGGCAGCCTCACCTGCTTGCCGATCATCGCCTTGTAGCGCTCGTCGTCGGGATGAACCGCGACCGCCATGTCGGCGAGCATCGTCTCGGGCCGCGTCGTCGCGACGGTGATCGATCCCGACCCATCCGCCAGCGGGTAGCGGATCTGCCAGAAGCTGCCCTTCACTTCCTTGGTCTCGACCTCGAGGTCGCTGATCGCGGTGCCGAGGCCCGGATCCCAGTTCACCAGCCGCTTGTCGCGATAGATGAGCTTCTGGTTGTAGAGGTCGACGAACACCTTGAGGACGGCCTTCGAAAAGCCCTCGTCCATCGTGAAGCGCTCGTTGGCCCAATCCATCGAGCAGCCGAGCCGGCGGAGCTGCTGGGTGATCTCACCGCCGCTTTCGGCCTTCCATTCCCAGACCTTGGCGACGAAGTCGTCGCGACTGAAGTCAGTACGCTTCTGCTGCTTCTCGGCCATCTGGCGCTCGACCACCATCTGCGTGGCGATGCCAGCATGGTCGGTGCCGACCACCCAGAGCGCGTCCTTGCCCTTGAGCCGCGCATGGCGGACCAGCACGTCCTGCAGCGTGTTGTCGAGCGCGTGGCCGATATGCAGCGAACCGGTGACGTTGGGCGGCGGGTTGACGATCGTCCAGGGCTCGGCGCCGGGGCGATCGGGGCGGAACTGGCCGCTCGTTTCCCAATGCGCATACCAGCGCGTCTCGATTTCGGCGGGGTCGAAGGTCTTGGGCAGCTCGGTCATGATGTCGCCTCATAGCCGGGCAAGACAATCGCACAACCCGCCGTATGCCTTGGGCGGGTGATCTTATCGCGAGGCCATGATGCAGGCGATCTTGCTGTCGGTAACATTGGCTGCGGCGTCGATCGCGGCCGCACCGCCGGATCCCTATGCGACACCGCCCTCCCGCAGCACGCCGCAACGCCTCGCCTATGACGCGATGCACGGCGGCCCCGATCAGGATGCCGCTATCGAGCATTGGCTGGCGGCTCATCCCGAAAGCCCGCTGGCGATCCGAGCGATGCTCGCGCACCGTATCTGCCTCGATTACGGCCGCCATACGCATGGCGAACGGTGGCGCGCCGCTTGTGCTTTATCGGTCGCGCTGAATCCTGGGCTCGACGACGACGACCTGAATGCGGCAACGGCGCTGCGCACGCTGCCGGCGATTGAAACGAGCGGTTGCGCGCGCATTACGCTGTCGTCCAATTCGTGGGGCAGCCGAAACGCCGACGTCACGGTGAACGACATCACGCTGCCGTGGGTGGTGGACACCGGTGCGGGGATGTCGGTCGTGACCGAGGCCACGGCGGCGAAACTCGGAGTCCGGAGGATCGACGGGTCGGTCGGCGTCGAGACAGCCACCAGCATCAAGCCAACCGCCGGGTTCGGCGTGATCGATCGACTCAGGATCGGCGGCGCCGAGGTTCGCCACATGCCGGTGATCATCCTGCCCGACGCCGCGCTGACCTTTGATGGCCACACCGTGCCGGCGATCTTCGGGCTACCGGCGATGGTCGCGTTCGGCGAGATGACCTGGGGACCGGGTCCGTTGCTGCAACTCGGGCCGGTGATCGCCACGGGCTCCGCGAGCAAGCCGGTCGCGGTCTATTGGCATGAAGACGGCATCGGCCTGCCGATCGCGACGCCATCTGGCGTGATCGGCATCGTCCTCGACACCGGTGCTTATGCGACCCATCTCCGCACGCCGATCGAGCAGTTGCTGACACCCGCCCAATTGGCGGGGCGGTCGGTGAATGACGGCCGGCTGGCCGGTGCTGGCGGTACGGCAAAGATCGAGGCGGCCACCCTGCCCCGCTTCGATTTCACCCTGGCCGGTGCACCGGTTCACCTCATCAGCCTGCAGATCGAGCGCAACGACGACAGTAGCGGCTGGCTGGGGAACGACATTTGGGCGCAACTAAGCGAACTCAGCATCGATTTCAGGACGATGACGCTGCAGGTGACACCCCGAAATGCTATTTCGGCACGCTGACTATTCGAGCCAGCCGCGAAGCAGCACCTCCCGAACCGGCCGCCCATTCCTAAGCCGTTACCAATCTTGAAAGATTCGGTCGTCGCGATCCTTTAATGGCTATTGCGGCGAGCCCAGCACGTGTAGCTTATAGCTAATACAGTTGACGAGATGGACGACATGATTCCGACGATTACCCTGCTGCTCGCGCAAGCCGCCCTTCCTCCCCAGCCCAATCCCTACGCTCCGCCCCCGACCGCTGGCACGCCTGCGCGGCTGGCCTACGACGCCCAGCTTGGCGGCGCGGCCGAAGATACCACGATCGAGGCGTGGCTCGTTGCGCATCCCGACGCGCCGGCGCCAGCGCGCGCGATGCTGCTGCATCGGCTGTGCAATGATTATGGCGTCACCCTGGGTGGTGAGAAACGCGTGGCGGCCTGTGCCGCAGCGAACAAGCTCGTCCCTGGCGGCGAGGATGCCAGCGACGAGCAGATCGCCGAGGCGTTCCGCGCCGTGCCGGCGATTCGCGCGCATGGTGGCACGACGGTGCCGACCATCGCCAATCCGCTCGGCAGCAAGAGCGCCGACGTCACCGTCAACGGCGTTACCTTGCCCTGGTTCATCGATACCGGCGCCGAAATCTCGGTCGTCACCGAAAGCACCGCGGCGAAACTCGGCGTACGAGTCCTTCCAGGTGCCAGCGACGTCGGCACGTCCACCAGCAACCGCGTGAGCGGCAAATTGGGCCTGATCGACAAGGCGGTGATCGGCGGCGCGACCGTCGAGAACCTGCCCGTGCTGATCCTGCCCGACGCGATGCTCAAACTGGGCAAGGACTATACGATCCCCGCGATCTTCGGCCTGCCCGCCTTCGCCGCACTCGGCCGCGTCGCATGGCTCGACGGTGGCACCAGGCTCGCGCTCGGCAGCGACGCGCCGAAGCCCATGGGCCGAACCGTCCGCATCTATTGGCACGAGGACGGGCTCGGCATCCCGATCGCCACGCCGCTCGGCACCGCCGGCGCGCAGTTCGATAGCGGCGCCGACACGACCGACCTGCGCACACCCGGGCTTGCCCTGCTGACCAAAGACCAGATCGCAAGCACCGTCGGCGGCAACGCCACGGTCGGCGGCGCGGGCGGCTTCGTCACGACCAAGGTCCGCGTGCTGCCGCGGCTCGACTATACGGTCGACGGCGCCCCGCTCACCGCGCTCAAGCCTAATATCGAGGACAACGACAATGGCGCCGGCCGCGTTGGTAGCGACGCGATCGTCCAGCTCAAATTGCTGACGATCGACTTCGCTAGCATGACGCTCCAGGCGGTGCCGCTGCACTGATCAGGGGACAGGTCGATCAGGGCTTGCGGAGTCTTCGATGTGCACCGTGGGAAAGAACCAAAGATAATCAAATACTTCTCTGCTCCGGCTCTCGTCTAGCCGCAATTGTCACCCCGCCTTGTGCCGGGGTCCACTGGCCGCGAGCACGGGACACGAAGCTCCAGGTCACCGACCCACAACCAAGGCCCCTATTCTCCGACGATTTCGCTGATCTGCACGATGGGCGCGATGTCCGTATAGTTGGCGACGTCCGCGACGATCGCCGCGCGGTGGAGACCAAACGCCTCCTGGAATATCTCCAGGGTCGGCGAGTAGATGTGGCATGCCGCGACGAACGCCGGCGCGCTTCCAGGCTCGCGACCCGCAAGGCCCTTGTCGATCTCGTAGCGCAGGCAGGCATCGCCGAGCCGTTCCTGGATCAGTGGCATGTGGCGGGTGCGGTAATAATCGTGATCGAACCTCGAACCGCCATCGGCCGGATAGTAGACGCTCATCTTGATCATTGGTCGGGCTCCTGTCTGACGCCTCCCGAGCGACAGAAGGGCCTTTCTAGCTCACCGGTTCCGAAACGCATCCGGCATGACGAGTTGGGGACGTTCGATATCTATCCGCGCTATTTCGTCTCGGCGGTCTTGCCCGTCCACTTGCCCATCCAGCCGAGCACTTCGCGATACCATTGGCGGCTTTCCTTGGGATTGAGCACCCAATGGCTGCCACCCGGGAAGACGATCAGCCGCGACGGGATGTCGCGCCGCTGGAGCGCGGTGAACGCGGCCACGCCCTGCGTATAGGGAATGCGATAGTCGCCCTCGCTGGTGATCACGAGTTGCGGCGTCTTCCACTGCGCGACGAGATTGACCGGGTTCCATTTCTCGAACGCCGCCGGGTCCTCGTAATAGGGATGGCCGCCATGCTCCCATTCGTCGAACCATAACTCCTCGGTCTCGTACGCCATGGCACGCGCGTCGAACACGCCGTCATGCTGGACGATGCACTTGAAGCGGTCGGGCCAATTGCCCTCGATCCAGTTCATCATATAGCCACCATACGACGCGCCGAGCGCGCAGGCGTTGTTGCCGTCGAGCCAGGTGAATTTGGTCGTCGCGGCGTCGAGCCCCTTCTTCAGGTCCTCGAGCGGCCAGCCGCCCCAATTGTTGCGGATCGCGTCGGTGAAGGCCTGGCCGTATCCGGTCGACCCATGGAAATCGACCGCGACCAGGCCGTAGCCGGCACCGGCGAAGAGGGCCGGGTTCCAACGATACGACCAGCTGTTGTTGCTCGATCCTTGCGGGCCGCCATGGACCATGAACGCGACCGGCACCCTGGCGCCGTCGGCGAGGCCGGCGGGCCTGACGGCATAGCCCCAGACCTTGTCGTTGTTCGCGCCGGTGAAGTTGAACCGCGTCACCGTCGGCATATCGATTCCGGCGAGCTTGTCGGCGTTGACGCTGGTCAGGCGCGCGCTCTTCTTGCCCGCCAGCCAGTAGAAATCGTCGGGCGCTGTCAGCGAGTTCATCGCATAGACCAGCCCCTTGGCGGTCGGCACGACGGCCGAGACACTGCCTTCCTGCGTCAGCCGGGTCGGCTTGCCCGACTTGAGGTCGATCGCGAAGATCGGGACTTCCTGCGTGTCCTCCGCGGTGACGTAGATCGTCTTGCTGTCGTCGCTCCACGCGATCGAGCCCACCGAACGGTCCCAATCCTGGGTCAGCGCGCGCACCTGGTCGCTCGCGAGGTCGCGGACCATCAGCACCTGGCGGTCGGCTTCGTAGCCCGGGCGCTTCATCGCGAACCAGGCGAGATATTTGCCGTCGGGCGACGCGGTCGGGAGGTTGTCCATCCCGTCATTCGCGTCGGTCAGGTTGGTCGGCGCGGCCGATCCGTCGGCGGGCGCCGCGAAAATGTCGAGATTGGTCGACAGCGGTTCGATCCGCCCCGCCTCGCGCAGCGCGAAGAACACCGTCTTGCCGTCGGCCGACCACGACACTTCCTCACCGCCCCCGAACGGCTTGGACGGGGAGTCACCGACGAGGCCACCCTCGATCGCCTTGCCATAGCCACTGGCCTTGCCGTTCGCGAGCGGCAGGACGAAGAGCTGCGACCGCGTGCCGTCGGACCAGCTCGCCCAGTGGCGGATGAACAGCCGGTCGAAGGTGCGGCCGTTGCCGGTATCGTCGCTCTTCTTGACCATCGCCGGTTCGCTCGACGGCGCCCCAGGCAGGCGATCGGCCCAGATCAGCACTTTGTCCTCGGTCGGCGCGACCTTGAAGCCGCCGATGCCGCCCTTCAGATCGGTGACCTGGGTCGCGCCGCCGCCGGTGACCGCGACCGCCCAGACATTGTCCTCACCGCCCTTGTCCGACTGGAACCAGATAGTCTTGCCGTCGTGCGAGAATTGCGGGCTGGTTTCGTTGACGCCCCACTCGCCGACCAGCTTCTCGGGCCTGGCGCCCTTCGCGGTCAGGTCGAGCCGCCATAGATCATAGCGGCCCTTGTCGCCCGCCAGATCGGTCTCGCGTTGCTGCCAGACCAGCCAGTGCCCGTTGGGCGACACCGCCGGCGACGAGACGCGGCTGAGCATCGTCACGTCCTCGATGGTGAGCTGACGGGCGGTTGCGGGAAGGGCGAACGATGCGAGCGCGGCACTCGCAAGAAAGAGCTTCTTCATGGCGCGAGGTAGAGCAGAAGGTGGTTGTGCGGGCAACCACCCGTCGCGCGGAAAACCCGGTTCGTCGCCTCGGTCGAATAACAGCTACCGCGCGTCCCAGCTCGTCATCCCTGCGAAAGCGGGGACCCAGCTCTGACGCGAGCACGCAAAGCACCGGGGGTAGACTGGGATAGCGCAGGAGATGGGTCCCCGCTTTCGCGGGGATGACGTAATTATTGTTGAGCGGCAGCCGGAACCGGCCGGCCTCAGCGCTGACCGGTGATCCGGGCGATTTCCTTGGCGACCATCGCCTCGACCAGGTCGGGCAGGTTCGCGTCCAGCCAGTCGCGCAGCATCGGCTTGAGCATTTCGCGCACCAGGCTCTCGAGCGTGTCGCTGCCGGCGACCTCGGGCTTGACGACCAGCCGCGACAGGCTGGCGAGGCGGGCGCGGCTCGCCTCGGCGGCTTCATCCGAGATGATCTTCTCGGCCGGCGTGCCGGGGGCGACTGCCGCCACGGCGGGCGCCGCGATCGGCATCGGCGCGGAATCGGACATGGTTTCGCTCAGTTCAAGGACGTCGTCCTCATCCATGGCCTCGACCGGTGCCGGTTGCGGTGGCGCGGTGCGACGGCGCGCACGCGCCGACCCGCCGGTTTCGACATCCTCGGCGATGATCCGTTTGATCGAGGACAGGATGTCCTCCATCGACGGTTCGGCGCTTACATCCCCCATATGCAGCCTGCTTTCCCTGACGACGCAAGAACCCGCGCAGATCGCGGGCTATTTTGCGCCGTTTGCGGGACGATCGGGGGCCGTGTCAACTGGGGCATTCAACTGAGGGTCCAACGGGCGCTTCTGCGACGAGTCCTGTGCCGGCGTATTGCGCGTGCTGGTGCCCGTCGGCTGATAAGACGGATCCGCGTCCCAATCGTTCCATTTGCCCTTGACGCGATTGTAGTTCGTCAGCGGATCGTAGAGCGCTCCGCCGTCGAGCCCGAGGTCGCGCGCTTCGGCCTGGCCCATCGCCGAGAGTAGCGCGAAGCCGGCGACATAGGCGTCGCGCTGCGCGGTCACCAGCGTCACCTGGCTGTTGAGCAATTCCTGTTCGGCGTTGAGGATGTCGAGGATGGTGCGGTTGCCGACGCTGTTTTCCGCGCGCACGCCTTCGAGGCTCAATTTGTTCGCTTCGACCGCACGCTGCGACGACGCGATCACCTCAAGCGACGACTTCCAGATGGCATAGGCCGACCGCGCCTGCGCGATCACGCCGCGCTCGGTGTCGGTCGCCTGTTCGAGCGCCTGGGCACGGCGTGCCTGGGCCTGGCGAATCTGCGCCGACGGACCGCCGCCCTGATACAGCGGCACGCTGAGCTGGACGCCGACGGTGCCCGCAGTACCGGATTGGAGCGGCTTCGGAATGGTGTTGGCGCCCAAGGAGTCGAGATAATTGTAATAATTGCCGCCGACCACGCCGCTCACCTGCGGCAGGCGAGCGCCCCTGGCGGCGGCGATGTCGTAGCGGGTCGCATCGCCATTGCGCTGAGCCGCCAGCAATACCGGATTGTTCTTGAGCGCCACGTCGACCGCATCGTCGGGCGAGCCCGGCAGGTTCGGCAGCGCGGGCGGATCTTCGAGCTGCCCCGGCGGGGTGCCGACCACGCGGATATAGCTTTCCTTGCTCGAAATGAGCTGTGCCTCGGCCTGCTCGAGCTGACCGCGCGCGACCGACAGGCGCGCATCGGACTGTGCGACGTCGGTGCGGGTCAGGTCGCCGACCTGGAACCGGTCCTTCGCGGCCTGGAGGTTGACCTCCAGCACCTTCACGTTTTCCTTGTTGAGGCCGACGATCGCCTCGTCACGGATCACGTCCATATAAGCGCCGACGACGCCGACGAACGTGTCCGATTCGGTGCCGCGGAGCTGCATGCGGCTCGCTTCGACCCGCGTTTCCGCGCCCTTGATCGAGTTACGCACGCGGCCGCCGCTGAACACTGGCACGTTGAGCTGGGCATTCCCCTGCAGCTGCCGGGCCGGCGCCGTGAGCGTGGGGTCGGGATTGTTCGGACCGACGAGGTTGGACGCGCTGTTGAGCACGTTCTCGGTATAGCCGCCGGTGACCGAGACATTCGGCCGCCCCTGTGCCTTGGCGATCGGCACGTTCTCGTCCGCGGCGCGGACGTTGGCGCGCTCAGCGGCAAGGCCCGGATTGGTGTTGTACGCCTTGACGAGCGCCTCGCGCAGCGTGTCGGCGGCCGCCGGTGCGGTCGCGACGGCGACCAGGGCGACCCCAGCGAGCAGGACGGAAACGCGCATCAAATCCCCATTTCTGTTCTTAGAACGCAAAACCGCGCGGCACCGCGAAACCGGGCAGCGGAACGCAATCCACGTCGGCAAAGGCACGCAGCCCGAACCCGCTCTTGGCCGTACGACCCGAGGCGAGGCGCGACACGCCACGCTCGATCAGGCCGGTAACGATACGCCCTCCGGCCGCCACCTGACCGACCAGCGATTCGGGCAGCGCCTCCACGCCACCGTCGACCACCAGCACGTCATAGGGCGCGCCCGCGGCATGGCCGCGATCGAGCGGTGCCTCCACCAACTCGACATTGCCATAGCCGGTCAGCGCCTGACGTGCGTGCGCGGCAAGGTCGGCATCGCTTTCCACCGCGACCACCGATTCCACCAGCCCGGCGAGCACGGCGGCGGTATAGCCGCCCGCCGCGCCGATCAGCAGCACCTTGTCGGTCGGCTCGAGATAGGCCTCGGTCAGCAACTTGCCGGTCGCGATCGGCAGGTTGAGGTAGCGGCCATTGCCGATCGCCACCGCGGTGTCGCGATACGCGAGCCGCTGTGCACCCACGGGTACGAACGCCTCGCGCGCTACCCGGGCCATCGCCGTCACGACGCGCGGATCGTTGACCGCGTTGGTCCTCAGCTGGCTCTGCACCATCGCATGGCGCATCGCCTCGAAGCTGGTCGTATCGGCAACCAAATCACTCATAGCCCGCCCAATCGCATAACTGTTTTACGTATGCAACACACTTCATGCCGCTCGGCTGCTATATGGCGCGGCGCGGCGCACGCCAACCCGCAATAGCGCATTGAATTATATGCGTCATACAAAGCTGCTGTTGACTTGAGGCCGTGCGATGCGCAAAGCCCCCGCCTCACCACGCTCGCGGGGCCCGTTGGCGGAGTGGTTACGCACCGGACTGCAAATCCGTTTACGCCGGTTCGATTCCGGCACGGGCCTCCATCCTCACGATATCGATCTGGAAATTCTTCGCGTCCGACGGCCGCGGCGATCGGCCGCGAGGGTCACGTCCGGCGTCCGCTTCAGACGATCACGCCGTCCTCACCGCCCGCCAGGATTCGGCCCATTGCCTCGAACAGCGCGTCCATCGCGACGGGCTTGAACAGGACCTCGTTGGCGCCCGCCGCCAGGCAGCGCTCGCGAAGGTCGAGCGCAGTATCGGCGGTAACGACGATGATCGGCAGCTTCGCCTTGGCATCGGGCCGCCCGCGAATCCGCTCGATCGCGGTGATTCCATCCATGCCCGGCATGCGCAGGTCGACCAGCGCCATGTCGAAGTCGCGCTCTTCGATCAGCTTCAGCCCGACTTCCGCGCTTTCCGCCTCGGTCATCGCAGCCCCGGCCACGTCCAGCATGTCCGCCACGACGCGGCGGTTCATGGGATCGTCTTCGATGAAAAGCACGTTCATCGCTTGAGATCGCTCCCAGCCGCTGGGCATCGGGTATCAGATAGCATGGTCATCCCTATCTGCTCATGCGGCCTGAGTATCAACATCGTCATTATGCGTAACCGTAACGATCGTTTGCACAAGCGCCGCGCCGGCGATCGGCTTGGCGATCACCTGGTCGACCCCCGCGGCTGTCAGCCGCGCGCGGTCGTCGGCATCGGGATTGGTCCAGAGCAGCGACAACGGCGCGCCCGACAGGCGCGCGATGCCGGCGTCCGCATCGCCATCCATCGCGATCGTGGCCTCGTCGACGACGATCCGCTCGACGCCCCCGCTCGCGACGATTGCCGCAGCCTCTTCGATCGAACCGGCAACCTTGAGCGCGGCGAAACGCGGCGCGAACAAGGTCTTGAGCATGGCACGGCTGATCGGATTCTTGTCGATGATCAGCAACGCCGCGCCCCCCTCCTCGGCCGATACCGGAATTTCCTCTTCGGCGCGCACCAGCGGTACGGTCACGGTGAAGGTCGAGCCCTCGCCGGGCACGCTGGCAACCGTGACGTCGCCATCCATCGCCCGCGCGATGTTGCGGCAGATGGCAAGCCCGAGGCCGGTTCCGCCGAACTGCCGCGTGGTGCCGGCATCGGCCTGACGGAAAGACTCGAAGATCAAGTCGAGCTTCTCCGGCGGGATACCGATCCCCGTATCGCAGACTTCGATCGTCACTAGGTCTCCGTCGGCCCCCTGAATCACCCCCGACCGGACGTGAATATGTCCATTCTGGGTGAATTTGAGCGCATTGGAAAGAAGATTGAACACAATCTGTCGCAACCGCGCCGGATCGCTCTCGATCCGGACGGGCGCTTCGCTGGTGTCGAGCTCGAAACCGACCCCCTTGGCCGCGGCCTGTTCCTGCCACAGGCGCGACACGTCCCTGAGCATCGCGGGCAGGTCGACCGGCGCGCGCTCGATGGTCAGGTTGCCGGTTTCCATCTTGGCGACGTCGAGGATGTCGTCGACCAGCGCCCGCATCGAGACACCGGCGCCATGGACCACGCCGATCCGGTCGCGCATCGCCGGATCGAGCCCGCGATCGGCCAGCATCACCTGTGTCATGCCCAGGATGCCGTTGAGCGGCGTGCGGATTTCGTGGCTGGTGGTTGCCAGGAACTCGGTCTTGGCGGCCAGTGCCTTGCCCAAAGCGGTGTTGCTCGCCGCCAGGCCGATGTTGGCGGCGCGGACCTCGTTTCGGCTGCGCCGGATGGTGACCAACCCGAATCCGAGCATGCCGAAGACGGCCACCGAGACGAGTGTGGTCGCGACGAAAATCCAGAACTGGGTGTTCGCGCGCCGTTTCGCCTCGTCGGCCTGCAGCTTGGCAATCTGCAGCTCCTGATTGGCGAAGTCGAACTTCGCGCTCATCAGCGCGGTGTTGGTCGATCGGGCGGTCGTCGTCGTCTTTTCGTCGATCGTCCGGATCACTTCGAGCTCATGCAGCGCGTGGGGCTTGTCGCCCAGCGCCTTGTAGATGTCGTACGCGGTCGTATGCGCCTGCCAGAACGCCACCGTATTGGTCGCGCGCCCTGCCAGCGCGAAGGCACGCTCGATCTTCGTCCGCGCCTCGACCAGCTTGCCGCGTTCGAACGCGACCTTGGCCGAGAGGGCCCAGAGCTGAGCGACATCGTCACCCGAGGAGCGATCGGTCAGGCGAAAGCCGTCGGCGATCGTCAGCTCGGCCGCGTCGAGCTTACCGGCCCATACCTCGTTGCGCGCCAGGTTGCGCAGCACCATGGCTTCGAGGCTAGGATTCTGGCTCTGCCGGGCAAAGCGAAGCGCTTTCTGGAATTCGACTTCGGCCTGATCGTAGCGATGCAATTCACGCAACGCATCGCCGCGGTTGCCGTGGATCGTGCTCAGCAACTGCGGGTCGGTGCTGCCGACCGCGAGTGCCTTGTCGCTGTTCTTGATCGCGCCATCGAAGTCGTTGGCATCGAGGTAGATGCCGGCGATCCCGATCAGCGCCTTGGCCTGGCCGGTGGTTTCTCCGATGGCGCGATAGACGTCGTACGCCGCCTGATAGTCGCGCAGCGCGTCGGCGATGTTGGCCTTGTCAGCATGCCAATTGCCGCGGGCGAGCAGGATGTCGCCGTTGAGCTTGCTGCCGTTCGCCACGCGTTCGGCGAGCGTTAGCGCTTGCGCCAGCAGCCGGCCGGCGTCGTCGGGCTTGCCGCTGAAATTGGAAGCGACGCCTTGCAGCCACAGCGCGGTCGCGACCTCGACGTCGCGATCGGGTCCTTCCATGCGTTGCGCGAGCTGACGCGCCGCGATCGCCTTGCGAACGGTTAGCTGCGGATCGACCCCCATCGTCGCCTTGACGTCATCCAGCGCTTTTTCGACCTGCGCCTTTTCGATGGGCGCGTTGTCGACCTGCGCCACGGCGGGAACCGCGGCGAAAATCGCAAGCAAGGTGAATGCGTGCAGGATCCAGCGAGTCATGACGCAGCCAGAATGAACGCTTGGCATTAAAACAGCGCTAAGGTCCGGCCGCCGACGGCGATCAGGCGAGCCGACGGAATGCGGCGGCGCGGAAGCTGGCGCGCGCCGAATCGACCAGCGCCGCATCCTTGTGCTCGCGCAGGAACTGGCGGAACGCCTCGATCTCGACCGGCCGGCTGATCAGATAGCCCTGGATCATGTCGCAGCCCATCACGCTGAGCAGCGCCAGTGCGGCGGGCGTTTCGACGCCTTCGGCGGTCACTTCCATCTCGAGCGCATGGGCGAGGTCGATGGTCGAGCGGACGATCAGCGGGTCGCGATTGCTGCTGGTCAGCTGCAGCACGAACATCTTGTCGATCTTGAGCTCGCGCGCCGGCAATTGCTTGAGGTAGGCGAGGCTCGACAGGCCCGCGCCGTAATCGTCGATGGCGATCGCGATACCATGGTCGGCAAACACGTTGAGATTGGCGATCGCGCTGACCGGATCGCGGATGACCGAGGTTTCGGTGATCTCGAAGCCGAGCGGGACGCCGGCATTGCCGACCATCTCGCAGACCCGCTTCACGAACCCGGCGTTGCTCAGCAACTGGCCTGAGATGTTGACGAAGACGGTGATCTCCTGGCCGTCTTCGCGAAGATAATGCTGGTCGGCGATGACCTGCTCGATCGTCCATAGCGTCAGCCGGTCAATATCGCGCGACGTCTCGGCCAGCGGGATGAAGTCGCTCGGCAGGATGAGGCCGCGGGTCGGGTGGCGCCAGCGTACCAGCGCCTCGGCGCTCGCGATCTCCTGACGACGGACATGGACCTTGGGCTGGTATTGCAGGAACAGCTCGCCGCGTTCGATCGCGCCCTTGAGCTCGCGCTTGAGCGCCAGTTTGTCGACCATCGGATCGAGCTGCGACAGATCGCGCACGACCATCGCGCCCTCGGTGCGCGACTGGACGAGTGCCTCCTCGGCCTCTTCGGCAAGCCGAACGTCATCCAGCGTTCCCGGCGGACCGGCGGCAAGGCCGATCGCCATGTCGATATGGTGGCGCTCGCCATCGAGATCGAACGGCTCGGCCAGCGCCACGGTCAGCCGCTCGGCGAATTGCTCGAGTTCCGCGGTGTCGGCGACGCATGTTTCGACCTCGACCGTCCAGCGGCCGATCACCGTCGCCACCACGCCGGGCAGCGCGCCGGCGACGCGATCAGCGATGTCGAAGGCGATGTCGTTCGAACGCGCGACACCGAGATGACGGCGAAGAAACGCCTGATTGGTCATCTGGGCGAGCGCCTGGACCGCCCAGGGCTTGCTTTCGGATACTTGCGCAAGGGGGGTCGCCGCGCCGCGCATGCGGCTCCGCGAGGCCGAGAATTGGCCGTATTGGTCCTCCGGTTCCCGTGCCGGACTGATCGGGGTGCGGACGCGCGCCATCACCGTTCTGCTACCGCAAGGGACTGAAGGAACTCTTAAGCCGGACCCATCCGACCTCAGGGAAAACACGTAAACACCGGGAATCCCGATTGCTTTTCGGTTAAAAATCTCTTAACGCTTCCTCCGTGCCCGGGGTGGGCGCATTAGGAGTAAAACAATGCTCGCGTTTCTCATTGCGCTTGTCCACGGCGAGACCATTCGTCCCTGGTAAGCGATTTTAGACGGCCCGCCTGCCACCGGTTTCACCTGTTGTTTCAACGGGATGCCAGTGGAGGCGGGTCGCTCTGTATCTGGCGGACATCGCCCGGCGCGCGCCCGGTCGCGCAGCCCGAAACTCCTGAAAATTAGCCATTTGTTAATAAATCCGAATCGGACGTTTACCATGACGTGCCGATCGTGCCCTGCGCGAACCGCCAGTTGCCGTTGCGCAACAGTTACGATCAGCCGATGCCCGGCGACGCCTCCGACCAGCCGCCGCCGATCGCTTTATACAAAGCCACCGACAGCTGACGCAGCTGCGCGTCGCTCGCCGCGACGTCTTCGCGTGCCCGCAGCACCGTGATCTGGGTGTTGATCACCGTGTCCTGCGCGACCAGCCCGGCTTGATAGCGCGATTGGTCCGCCGTCGCCGTGCGATCGGCATCCGCCAGCGCCTGCCGCAGCAAGACGTTGCGCCGGCGCTCGGCATCGATCCTGCTCAACTGATCCTCGACGTCGCGCAGCGATTGCAGCACCGTGGTGCGATAGTCCTGATAGGCCTGTTCGCGCTGCTCCTTGCGGACGCCCACCGTCGCCTTGCGGCGCCCCCAGTCGAACAACGGGAAGGTCGTTTGCCCCGTACCGGTCAGCTGCAGGCTGTCGCCCGAGAACAGATTACCCAAGGCGGTCGAGAGGAGCTGCGCCATGCCCGTCAGGCTGAACTTCGGATAGAGGTCGGCAACCGCAACCCCGATATCCGCAGTGGAGGCCGCGAGATTGCGCTCGGCCGCGCGAACGTCTGGACGACGGCGCAGCAAGTCGCTCGGCAGCCCGGCGGGGATCGCCGGCGTCGGCGTCAATTGCGGCAGCGGCCCCGACAGCTCGCTCATCAGCGCTTCGGGCGGTTGCCCGACGAGAATGCCGAGCGCGTGCTTGCGGACGTCGAGATCGGCCTTGAGCGGCTCGAGCCGCGCCCGGGTCGCGGTGATATTGCCGTTCTGCCGGGTCACGTCTATCGACGGCGTGAGGCCGACCTTGGCGATGTTCGACGCGATCTGCAGCGCCCTGCCCTGCCGGTCGATCTCGGTGTCGAGCACCGCGATCTGTTCCTGGTCGAGCCGCAGCGCGAAATAAGCGTCGGCGACCTCGGCCGCGAGCGTGACGGCGGCATCGCGCCGGTTCCATTCCGCCGCCTCGGTCCGCGCCAGCGCCGCCTCGACGCCGCGGCGACCGCCGCCGAAGATGTCGAGTTCCCAGCTCGCATCGAAACCGACCGCAAAGGTCTTGATGCTGTCGCCGGGCAAGGCGACGCCTGAGGGCGGTCCGCTGTTGCCGCCGCCCGAAAAAGCTCGCGCCAGCGTCGCGAAACCAGCATTCTTGCTGAACTTGACGTCGGTCGCGTTGGCGTCGGCATTGACCACGGGCTTGTACTGCGCACGCGCCTGTATCTCGCCCAGCCGTGCCTGGCGCACTCGGCTGGCGGCCGCCGCCATGTCGGGATTGTCCTTGAGCGCGCGGCCGATCAGGTCGGTCAGCTTGGCGTCGTCGAACGATTCCCACCAGCGTGCAGGATCGATCGCCTGACCCGGCGGCGGCGCGCCTTGCGGCCCGGCGAAGCTCGCCGGCACGGCCAGATCGGGCCTGGTGTAGTTCGGGCCGACGGTGCAGGCGGCGAGCGCCAGCAGCGAGACGAGCAGGATCGGTTTCTTCAGCATATCAATGTCCCATTCCGCCCTTCGCGCCCTTGCCCGAATTCATGAAGATGACGACCGGCAGCAAGATCAGGATCAGCCACATCAGCGCGCGGAACACGTCGAGGAACCCGAGCATCGCCGCCTGGCGCTGGACCTGTTGGTAGAGCACCGCCTGGGGCAACATGGTGGGATCGCCCAAACCGCCGAGCGCGCCCTTCGCCTTGGCCAGCCAGTCGGTATAGTTGGGGTCGAGCGGGTTGAGCTTCTGGACCAGTTCGGACTGGTGCCGCTGCATCGACCCCGACAGCATCGATTGCGCTGCCGAGATGCCCATCGATCCGCCGAGGTTGCGGGCGACGTTGAGCAGGCTCGACGCCTGGGCGGTCTTGTTGCGCGGCAGTCCCTGATAGGCGACGGCGTTGATCGGCACGAATAGGAACGGCAGCGCGATCGCCTGGTAGAGGCGCCCCATCGCGGCGTCGGTGAAACTGATGTCGGCGCTGAAATGCGACATGTTCCAGAGCGCTGCGGCCTGCACGAACAAGGCACCGCCGAGCAGGATGCGCGCGTCGACCTTGCCGACCAGCCGCCCGGCGAACGGCACCGCGACCAGCGTCGCCAGCCCGCCCAGGGTCAGCGCCAGCCCGGCGTCGAACGAGCTGTAGCCCATCACTTGTTGCAGCATCTGCGGGATCAACTGGGTGGTACCGAACAGGATCAGCCCGGTGATCCCCATGATCAGCGTGGTGATCGCGAAGCTGCGGTTCTTGAACAATTTGAGGTCAACCACCGGATCCTTGTGGTTGAGCTCCCAGAAGATCAGCGAGATCAGCGAGATCGCGGAAATGGCGGCGGTCGCGACGATGAACCCGCTGGCGAACCAGTCCTCGCGCTCGCCGCGGTCGAGCGTCAATTCGAAGAAGCCGAGCCCGAGCGCGACCAGCAGCACGCCGACATAGTCGATGCGCAGTCCGCCCTCGAGCCGCTTGGCGCGATCCTCCTTCACCGCCTTGGGTTCGTCGACGAACAGGTCGGCCAGGATCCAGGCGCCGATCCCGATTGGCACGTTGATCAGGAATACCCAATGCCAGCTCGACGTCTCGGTGATCCAGCCGCCGAGCGTCGGGCCGAGCACCGGCCCGACCACGACGACGATCGCGAACGCCGCCATCGCCATGCCGCGCTGGCGCGGCGGGAAGGTGTCGACCAGCATCGACTGTTCGACCGGCGCGAGTCCGCCGCCGCCGATCCCCTGAAAGATGCGCGCGATGACCAGCGTCGAGAGGTTGGGCGCGATCCCGCAGACGAAGGACGAGATCGTGAACAAGGCGATCGAGATCAGGAAATAGCGCTTGCGCCCGATCGCGTCGGACAGCCAGCCCGAGATCGGGATGACGATCGCGTTGGCGACCAGATAGCTGGTCAGCACCCAGGTCGCCTGGTCGATCGTGATCGACAGCCCGCCCGCGATATGGTCGAGGCTGACGTTCGCGATCGACGTGTCGAGCACTTCCATGAAGGTCGGCAACGAGATGATCGCGACGATCAACCAGGGATTGAAGCGTCCGGCCGCCGAGCGGCTGTCGTCCCAGCCGTCCTGTCCGTTCGCCGGGTTCGTCCCCGGCTGGCCGCCGGCCCGCGCCGCGGCGGTCGCCATCTCAGCGGACCCTGACCGATGGGGTGACCGACATGCCCGGTCCGATCGGATAATTGCGCGGATCGGGGTTGCCGCTACCAAGCAGGAAAGTGATCCGGACCGGCACGCGCTGCACCACCTTCACGTAATTGCCGGTCGCGTTCTGCGGCGGCAGGATGGCGAAGGCCTGGCCGGCGCCGCGCTGGATCGAATCGACCCGCCCCTTGAATTCGACGTCGGGATAGGCGTCGACCTTGATCGTCACCGGCTGCCCGATCCGCATGTTCTTGAGCTGGGTTTCCTTGAAATTGGCGGTGATCCACATCTGGTCGGGGACGATCGCGAGCAACTGGCTGCCCGGCGCTACGTACGACCCCTTGTTGACCTGGCGGTTGACGACCTGGCCCGAGACCGGGGCGGTCAGCCGGAGGTTCCCCAGGGTGACATTGGCCTGCGCCACCTGCGCGCGCTTGGCGGCGATCACCGCGCCGGCGGCATCGACCTGCTTCTTCGCCACCGCGATCTGCGCGTCGGCGCTCGCGACCTGGCGGCGCGCGGCATCGGCCTGCGCGCGGGTCGAGCTGGCGTTGGCGCGCGCCTGGTCGAGCTGGGTCGCGGCGACCGCCGACCGGTCGATCCTGGCCAGGTTCTCGTAGCGCGCAAGATCCTGCGCGGCCTTGATCGCGGCAGCCAGCGGCGCCTGCGCCTCGGCGGCGGTCTGGCTGCGCGTCGCGACCGCGCTCGACACCTGGGCTTGCGCCTGCTGGAGCTGGGCGAGCGCCTGGTCGACCCCGGCATGCGCCTCGGCCAGCTGCGCCTCGGGACCCGTAGGCTTGATCACCGCGAGCAATTGCCCGGCCTGGACGTGGCGGTTGTCGAGGTCGGCGACATCGATCAGCGTGCCGGCGACTTCGGGCGCGATGCGCACGATATGCGCGTCGACGAACGCATCGTCGGTCGACTCGAACTGGCGGGCATGGAGGTAGTAGAGCGTGCCACCGACGATCGCGACGCCCGCGACCAGGATCAGCACCCAGAAGAACGGCCGGCGATAGATCGGCGTCGTGTCCTTCGGCTTGGCATCGCCCTGCTCTTCATGGCCGCTCTTCTGATCGGACTGGCCTGACGCGGCCTGGGTCATGGTGTCGTCGCTCATCGCGGTTCCTTTGCTTCGGCCGTCAGGGCATCGAGGATGGCGTTGGTGTTGGCGCGGATCCGCGCGCGGATCCGTTCGGCCTGCGCGGCGTCGATCTCATCGGTCTCGAGCAGGCGCAGCACCGAGGCACGCGACGAGCGCATCACCAGCACCTGGCCAAATAGCGCCATTGCGGTGAGCCGCACGGTCTCGCCGTCGTCGGCCCCCGACACGGTGCAGATGAACCGCACCAGGCGGCGCAGCATCTGTCCCATCGGACCGTCGAACAATCGGGCGAAAGCCGCGGTCGGCCGCATCTGCTCGCGGACGATGAACAGGCTCCAGCTCTCGTCCTGGACGCCGAGCATCTTGTCGAGCAAGGCATCGAGCACGCCGTGGATCGCGGCGCGCGCGGCGATCCTGTCGCCATCCGCGACTTCGACGGCGAAGGCCGCCGACATCGTCTCCGCCATCTGCTGTGCGATATAGTCGGCAGCCGCGAGGTAGAGTCCTTCCTTGCCGCCGTAATGATAGGTGATCGAGGACATCGCCGTCCCCGCCGCTGCCGCGATCTCGCGCGTGCTCGCGCCGTCGAGCCCGCGCCGCCCGAACGCGTCGATCGCGATGTCGAGGAGTCGCTGCTGAACCATGCGCCGGGCAATTAGTTCGTTCGAACGAACAATCAACCCCAAAATGAAAAGGCGAGCGGAATTGCGTCACTCGCCCCATGATTCGTCGCCGATCGCATTCGTGCGGTCAGCCGACGAATTGCCGCAGCAGCCAGTACAGCCCGCCCGACAGCGCCATAGCTGCCGGAAGCGTCAACACCCAGGCGAGCACCATGTTCCGGATCGTGCGCAACTGCAGCCCGGCGCGGTTGGCCAAGCTCGCCCCCGCCACGCCCGAGGTCAGGATGTGCGTGGTCGACACTGGCACCGCGAGCTTGTCGGCCAAGGCGATGGTCGTCGCCGCGACCAGTTCGGCCGCCGCACCCATGCCATAGGTCAGGTGGGACTTGCCGATCCGCTCGCCGACCGTCCTCACGATACGGCGCCAGCCGACCATCGTGCCGAGGCCGAGCGCGATCGCCACCGCCAGCTTGACCCACAGCGGGATGTAGCGCGTGCCGCGTTCGAGGTTCTTCTGGTAGCCGTCGATCGCCGCGAGCTCGGCCGGCGAGAAGCGCGTCGCCGCGTCCTTGGCCTTGGTCGCCAGCCGCGAGGTGTCGAGCACCAGATACATGTCGTTGCGCAGATTGCCGGTCGCGGCAGCCGGGATGCTCGATATCGCGCCATAGCCCTGGATGCGCTGGCCGAGGTCTTCCGACAGCGTCGCGAGCGCGCCATAGACCCGGGCGCTGTCCGCCTTGCGCTGCTGGAGCGCAATGGTCAGCGTCGCGCGGGCACGGGCGGTATCGGGATCGATCGTTCCCGCCCTTGCCGCGAACGGTACCGAGCCCGTCCTGGCGGTCTCGACGAACGCGGCGGTCGCGCTCGCCGGCATCGTGCGGTTGAGCGCATAGGCGGTCGGCGCGCAGCCGATCAGGATGAGCATGATCAGCCCCATCCCCTTTTGCCCATCGTTCGAGCCATGGAAGAAGCTGACCAGCGTGCAGGTCGCGATCAGCAATGCACGGATCGGCCCCGGCGGCGGCGCGTCGCGCTCCGGCTCGCGATAGAGGCCGGGCACCCGGACCACGCGCTTCATCACCGCGAGCAACAGGAAAGCGCAGGCGAACCCGATCAGCGGGCTCCAGAACAATCCCGACAGGACACCATAAGCCTGGCCCCAATCGACCCCCGCGGTGCCGCCTTTCGATCCGGCGGTCATCAATTGGTTGGCGAGGCCGACGCCGAGCACCGAGCCGATCAGCGTGTGGCTGGAGGAATTGGGCAGCCCGACATACCAGGTCGCGAGGTTCCACAGCACCGCGGCGAACAGCAGCGCGAAGATCATCGCATAGCCCCCGCTCGAGCCGACGTGCAGGATCAGGTCGACCGGCAGCAACGTCACGATCGTATAGGCGACCGCCCCCGACGACAGCAGCACCCCGAGGAAATTGAACACGCCCGACCAGACCACCGCTAGCGACGCGGGCATCGAGTTGGTGTAGATCACCGTCGCGACCGCGTTGGCGGTGTCGTGGAAGCCGTTCACGAACTCGAAGCCGAGCGCGATGACCAAGGCGACGATCAGGAACGCGAAGACGTGGGTCGCCATCTGCTCGCCGACATGCTGGGTGTCGACCAGGATCGAATAACCGGCATAGCCCAGGGCGCCGACGATCAGCGCTGCGAAGACGAACTTGGCGATTGGGTGGCTGGGCTGGTCGAGCCGTGGCCCGCTGGTGCGCGGACTGGGTTGGCCCACCAGGGGCGCTTGGCCAGGGTCGGCCGTCAGATCGGTAGCCATGATGCCCCGCCCTGCACGGAACGTGTGACAGGCTTGTTACATCGTAACCCCGCCCCGAAGCGGCTATTGCCGATTTCTTCATCATCGCGCGTTAAGGCGGGTCCAATCCAGGTACCGGAGAAAAGGTCGCATGAACCAGAACAGGTCATTTCTGGTCACGTTGTTGCTGACGGTGGGATTGGGGGTCGTAATCGGCCTGTTCGCCTTCGGGCTGAACGGGAAGGGCGCGCCGGCAGTCCCGGCCGCCAGCGTCAACGTTCCCGTGCCGGCGCCGTCGCCGGCGGCATCGACGGCGTCCTCGCAGCCCAGCGCACAATCCGAGCCGATGCCACCGGTGCAATATGACAGTCCCGATGCGGCGAACGGATCGACCGCGCCGAGCGATCCGGGGATGATCGCCCCGCCCGGTCAGCCTCCGATCCGGTAATCAGCGCCCGCGCGACGCCGCGAGGCCGATCCAGCTCAGCACGCCCGCTGCCGCCAGATAGGCGCCGACCCAGCCGAGGCCCTGCGCCGACAACGCCTGCGCCGCGAACGGCGTCAGCGCGCCGCCGATCACCCCGCCGACGTTGAACGCCACCGATGCCCCGGTATAGCGCACGCGCGCGGGAAACTGGTCGGGCAGCCAGGCGCCCACCGGGCCATAGACGAATCCCATCACGAACAAGGCGAGGCTGAGGAACAAGCCCGCCAGCAACAACGGCCCGGCCATCAGCGGCACGAGCAACGCGCCCGCCACGACCGTCCCCGCGCATCCCCACATCAGCACCGCGCGCGGGCTCGCGCGGTCGCTCCACCAGCCGGCCAAGAGGATGCCCGCCGCCATGAACAGGATCGCGACCAGCTGGACGCCGAGGAACGCCTGTTTGGCGTGGCCCAATCTGGTCGTGCCGTAGCCGAGCGCGAAGGCGGTCGCGATGTAGAAGATCGCGAAGCACGCCACCACCGCGAGCGTCCCGCGCACCACCGCGCCGAGATGATCGCGCACTACTTCGCCGAGCGGCACGCTCGGCGGCGGCCCTTCCTCGAGCACGCGCCGGAACGCCGGGGTCTCGCTGACCTTCAGGCGAACCCACAGGCCGAGCCCGACCAGCACCGCGCTCGCCAGGAACGGCAGGCGCCAGCCCCAGTCGCGGAACTGATCCGGGGTAAGCGTCAGGCCGAGCACGAGGAACAGGCCGTTGGCGGCGATGAAGCCGATCGGCGCACCCATCTGCGGCGCGGTACCGAACCGCCCGCGCCATCCCTCGGGCGCGTTCTCGACCGCGAGCAACGCCGCCCCGCCCCATTCGCCGCCGAGCCCGAAGCCCTGACCGAACCGCAGGATGCAGAGCAACAGCGGCGCCCACCAGCCGATCTGCTGATACGTCGGCAGGAACGCGATCAGCAGGGTCGACGCGCCCATCAGCATCAGGCTCGCGACCAGGGTCGACTTGCGCCCGATGCGGTCGCCGAAATGGCCGAACGCCGCCGCGCCCACCGGTCGCGCGACGAAGGCCAGCCCGAAGCTGGCGTAAGCCGACAGCAGCTGGGCTGTGTCTGAGGTCGAGGGAAAGAACAGCGGCCCGAACACCAGCGCCGCCGCGGTGGCGTAGATATAGAAGTCGTAAAACTCGACCGAGGTACCGACGAGAGCGGCGAGCAGGATGCGGCGATTGGCGAGCACGGGATGCATGCGCCCACTGCACGCAGCCCGCGACAATTTGCAACAATTGCGACATTGCGCTGCGACAAAGCGATCCTACGTAGGTCCTGCCGCGGAGAGTTCTCCCCTTGCTTGCCGCGGTTTGTACCGGCCGTCCCCTTTGTCGGCCGGTCCTTCCCGAACTACGGGGCGGTTCGACCTGCGGACCGCCCCCTTTTTTTCGGGCGATCGTAATCCGTTCAAATTCCGGCGCCGCGATCCTTCTGCCAGGGGGAGGCGTCCGCAAAGCGACGGGGTGAGGACGGAGCCCGCGCGGTTGGCGTTGGCCGTCATGCCGGGCTCGTCCCGGCATCCACGGTGGCGCATACCCATAAGCCGTTGGTCAAGCGACACGCCGGCTCCGGGACGAGCCGCGGGGTGACGCAGGATGGAGCGGATCAGCCATCATTCCAGACCGGAATTACCAGCCATCGCGGTGACGCGACGCTTTGCAAACAGGCTAAACCGCCGCACACATCCCCTATGCGATTGCCCTGCCCCGAAGCGAGACCCTCCGGCTGCAGGGCCCGGAATGGACCAATTTACTCGCTTTTTTAGTAAATTGCGACACTTTGATACAAGTCTGACACGCCCGCGCGACAAGTCGCGCCCACAGCGCCCCCGGGCGGCGGCCCCCTTGCTCGCCGCCTTCGGTCGGCCCCTCCCCATGGGATCGGCCCTTCCCGAACTACGGGGCGGTTCGCATCGCGGGCCGCCCCGCATTTTTTCAATATTGACCGTACCGACCACGCACCGACGCGAGCAGTGCCGCGGAATCGTAGCCGACGCCATCCTTGAACACGGTGTCGACCTGCTCGATGTCGGCGATGCGCCGCGACGGATCGCCGCGCACGAGCAGCAGATCGGCATGCTTGCCCGGCACGATCGAGCCGATCCGGTCGGCCAACCCCAGATAGGTCGCGCCGTTGAAGGTGCCGATACGGATCGCCTCGATCGGCGAGAAGCCGGCGTCGACCAGCAACTCGATCGCGCGCTGGTCGCCGAAACCGGGAAGGACGTTTCCCGCGCCGGTCGGATCGGGACCGGCCAGGAGCAGTCCGCCCGCGGCCACGAAGGCGCGTTCGAGCCGCAATTCGTTGCTCCAACGCTTCGCCCCTGCCGCCTTGCGCGCCGGCGAGCGCGTTGCTGCCCGTGCGAACAGCATCAGGTAATCGTTTCGTGCCGCGGCACTCAGCATGTCGAGCTGGTGCTGCGGCAGCATCCTGTAATCGGGCGAATCGGGCTCGAACACCGGCAGGGTCGAGGTGACCGCGACATGGCGATCGACCAGCAATTTGATCAGTGCCTTGGCCTCGGCACCATCGGCGTCCATCGCTTCCAGCGTCGCGTCGCCCGTCGAGTCCGAACAGCTATCGGCCTTCTTGCCGGGATCGAGCTGGGTGTTGACCTCAAAACCGTGCTCGAGATCATCGATCCCCAGCATCGCCGCCTCGGGATAGGTCACCGCGCAGAGATGCCCGGTGATCTTGAGCCCGCGTGCATGCGCCGCATCGATCGCCGCCTTCAGCTCGTCGCGGGTGATGTTCATATACGCCTTGAACGAGGTCACTCCCCGGTCGGCCCAGTAATCGACCATCGCGCGCGCCTCGGCGGCGTCCTTCAGCGGATGCATCTGGATGAACGGGCTACCGCTTCCTTCGAGATACGGGCCGGTCACGTCCATGTGCGGCCCCGGCAGCGCGCCGGTGTCGATCATGCGTTTCATGTTGAGGTCGGTATAGGGCTCGACGCTGCCCGTGGTGCGCAAGGTCGTCACCCCGGCGGCGAGGTAGAGCCGCGGCGAGCTAAAGGTCATCTGCGGCACCATTAGCGGCGGATCGCCACCACCCGGGCCGAGATTGGGCAAGGCGATATAATATTGATGATCGTGCATCCCGACGATGCCGGGAAGCACGGTTTCCCCCGTCGCGTCGATGACGCGATAGCCCGCCGGGACCGGGCCGCCGCCCGCGCCGATCCCCGCGATCGTGCCGCCGTCGATCAGCAGCAGTCGGTCGTCCTGCGCGGGCGCGCCGGTGCCGTCGACGATGCGGACGTGCGCGAGCGCGATCTTGGCCGCCGCGACCTTGACGAAGGGAGCGACCGCCTTGCCCGGCGCTGCCGGCGGCGGGAGGATCGCCGCGGCCATATCGACCTTCGCGGGCGACGCCAGCGCCGCCCCCAGCAACAGCGCGGCCAGCGGAATCATTCGGCGCATCGGCAAGCCCCTTAGCGATCATCGTTACGCTCACGATGCGCTCTTCCAAGAGCCTGCGCAACGATGCCGGGGACGGTTGCCCCTGCGGCCGCCGTTCCCTAAGTGTTCGCGCGTGACCGATCCTGCCAGCCTTCCCGACGATCCGCCCTATCTGCGCGGCCTCAACCCGCCGCAGCGCGAGGCGGTGCTGACCACCGACGGCCCGGTATTGGTGCTGGCCGGCGCCGGCACCGGCAAGACCGCGGCGCTGACCGCGCGGCTCGCGCACCTGTTGTGGACGCGCAAGGCCTATCCGTCGGAAATCCTCAGCGTCACTTTCACCAACCGCGCCGCGCGCGAGATGAAGGAGCGCGTCCATCGCCTGGTCGGCGACGCGGTCGAGGGGATGCCCTGGCTCGGCACGTTCCACGCGATCGGCGCCAAGATGCTGCGCCGCCATGCCGAGCTGGTCGGGCTGCACCCCAATTTCACCATCCTCGACACCGACGACCAGCTGCGCCTGATCAAGCAGTTGATCCAGGCCGCCGACCTCGACGAGAAGCGCTGGCCCGCACGCCAGCTCGCCGGGCTGATAGACGAATGGAAGAACAAGGGACTGACCCCGAAGGACGTCGACGCCGGCGAAGGCGAACGCTACGCCAATGGTCGCGGCGCGCAGCTCTACACCGAATATCAGGAGCGGCTGCGCGCGCTCAACGCGTGCGACTTCGGCGACCTGTTGCTCCACATGCTGACCATCCTGAAGAGCGACCGCGAGGTGCTGCAGCTCTACCAGCAGCGCTTCCGCTACATCATGGTCGACGAATATCAGGACACCAACAGCGTCCAGTACCTCTGGCTTCGTCTCCTCGCCCAGGAGCGCAAGAACATCTGCTGCGTCGGCGACGACGACCAGTCGATCTATTCCTGGCGCGGCGCGCAGGTCGAGAACATCCTCAAGTTCGAGAAGGATTTTCCCGGCGCCAGGGTCATCCGGCTCGAACAGAACTACCGCTCGACCCCGCACATCCTCGCCGCCGCGTCCGGCGTGATCGCCAACAATTCGGGCCGGCTCGGCAAGACCCTGTGGACCGAGCATAACGACGGCGAGAAGGTGAAGGTGCTCGGTGTCTGGGACGGGCCCGAGGAAGCGCGCCGCGTCGGCGACGAGATCGAGGCGGCGCAGCAGATCCGCAAGGCCAGCCTCGACGACATCGCCATCCTGGTCCGCGCGCAGCACCAGACGCGCGAGTTCGAAGACCGCTTCATCTCGATCGGCATGCCCTATCGTATCGTCGGCGGTTTCCGCTTCTACGAGCGGCAGGAAATCCGCGACGCGCTCGCCTATCTCCGCGTCGTCGCGCAACCGGCCGACGATCTGGCGTTCGAGCGCATCGTCAACACGCCCAAGCGCGGCCTGGGCGACAAGGCATTGGCGAAAGTCCACCAGCTCGCCCGCGCCGAACAGGTGCCGCTGACGAGCGCCGCGGCGCGCATCCTCGACACCGACGAACTCACCCCGCAAGCCCGCCGCGCGCTCGGCAACCTCGTCGGCGACATCGCCAGATGGCGCGGCATGCTAAACTCCTCCCCACAACGTGGGGAGGGGGACCAGTTAGCGGAGCTGACTGGTGGTGGGAGCGTGCCCCACTCGGAACTCGCGCGAGTGATCCTGGATGAGAGCGGCTACACCGCGATGTGGCAGGCCGAGAAATCCGCCGAAGCCGCCGGCCGCCTCGAAAACCTGAGCGAACTCGTCCGCGCGATGGAGGAATATGAAACCCTCGGCGCGTTCCTCGAACACGTCAGCCTCGTCATGGACAACGAGGCGCAGGCGAGCGAGGCCAAGGTCACGATCATGACCATCCACGCCGCCAAGGGGCTCGAGTTCGACACCGTGTTCCTGGTCGGCTGGGAGGAAGGCCTGTTCCCCTCGCAGCGCGCGCTCGACGAAGGCGGGCTGACGTCACTGGAGGAGGAACGCCGCCTCGCCTATGTCGCGATCACCCGCGCCCGCCGCCGCGCGATCATCATCCACGCCGCCAACCGCCGCATCTACGGCCAATGGACGTCGAGCATCCCCAGCCGCTTCGTCGCCGAACTGCCGGACGCGCATATCGAGAGCGAGAGCAGCATGTCGGGCGGCGAAAGCCTGTGGCGTGCCAACTGGAGCGAACGCTCGGACCCGTTCGCGGATGTGGGGCGTGGGACAGGCCGCGGGCCGGGCTGGCAGCGAGCGGCGGGGACGCTCAACGCGGCCAAGCCAGGGGGGGAATGGCAGAGCCGCACGTTTACGCGGGAGCCTGCGCGGGTGGTAGAAAGCCGCGCGAGCGCGGTGAGCTTGGGGAACAAGGGCCGCAGCGACCTGTCGGTCGGGATGCGAGTCTTCCACCAGAAGTTCGGTTATGGGGAGATCGCGGAGATCGAGGGGAACAAGCTCGAGATCGACTTCGAGCAGGCCGGGCGGAAACGGGTGATGGACAGTTTCGTGAGCGTTGCAAGCTGAACGGCCGTCAGCTCATCACCAAAAAAGGTTATGGTTCATGACATTAGAAAAATTTGCGCGCTGCGCATCAGACCGCTGGCCGACACCAAGTTTTGATTGCGGATGAATGGTAGGGTGACGCCCCTGGGCTCTGACGGAGACCTCAACTCAACTGGGCAGTATCGGCTTACAATGATCGACTCGCTGGGCAGAACGCCGGGAGGTTGACCAACCACACCGCAGCGATCCGCGCCACGCATGTCCGCAAACCCTGTCGTTCCACAGCTCAGATACGAACGCTGCGAGCTATCGCGCCCGCAACCGCGCGCCCAGCGCCCCAAGCTCGCGAAACACCGGCAACATGCTCTCGCCCAACGCCGATAGCGCATAAAGCTGCTCGCCGTCGCACCGCTCGACCAGGCCAGCATATTCCAGTTCGCGCAGATTGCGGGTCAGCTCTTTCGCGCTGATCCCCTCTACCGCGCGCGACAGGTCGTTGAAGCGCTGCTCCCCGCCCAGGAACAAGGCGCGCAGAACCAGCATTTTCCACCGACCGCCGACCGTATTGATCGCCTGTTCGAGGGGGCAGTCCTGTGCCGCAACAGGCACGCCGGCCGGCAATTCCCGGCCGGCGATCGTTGCGTCGGTCATGCGGTTACCTCGCGGTGCGTTGATGCGATTCCCAACCCAGCCGACATCGCGTGACACCGACAATCATGCGAGCAGATCATGACCGACACCATCCTCGTTACCGGCGCCACAGGTAAGACCGGGCGCCGCCTGGTTCCATTGCTTCGATCGAAAAATCTCATCGTCCGCGCGGCCAGCCGCCGGCCCGACGGCGAGCAGATTGCGTTCGACTGGCACGACGCGTCGACGCACGATGCGGCATTGGCCGGTGCTGCCGCGATCTATCTCATCCCGCCAGACTTCATCGAAGACCCCTCGCCCGTGATGGCGCCGTTCCTCGCCAAGGCCGTCGCGGCCGGCGTGCGTCGCGCCGTCCTGCTGTCGTCGATGGGTGCGGGCTTTCCGGGCGAGCCCGCGCATAGCGGGCGCCGCAAGCTCGAAACGCTGGTGCGCGACAGCGGTCTCGACACGACCATCCTGCGCCCCTCCGGCTTCATGCAGAACTTTTCCGAAGGCTTCCTGCTGCCCGCCGTCCGCAACGGCGGCATTCCCAATCCCGCCGGCAATGGCCGAGCCACGATGGTCGATGCCGGCGACGTCGCCGCGGTCACAGCCGCGATCTTCGCGAACCCTGCGGGCCATGCAGGGCAAATCTACGATGTCACGGGTCCTGCTCCGATTGGCTTTGCCGACGCGGCTGCGATGATCGCCAGCGCCGCCGGAAGGTCGGTCGCCGTGCGAGCGATGGAATCCTCACAATTCCTCGGCATGCTCGACAGCGTTGGGGTACCATCCGACTACGCCGCGATGCTGCTCCGCGATCAGGAAGCCGTGCGTGACGGCCTCGCCGACACCGTCAGCGACACGGTCAACCAGATCAGCCGCAGACCGCCGATCGACTTCGCGAGCTATACCGAAGCGGCCGCAGCTGCCTGGCGTGACTAAGGGCGGCGGGCGGCGAGATCTCGCCGCCCGCCGATCGCTATCGCCTCTTACCGGTCCACGAACTCGCTCGTCCCGATCGACAGCTTGGCGATCCCGATCTCCGGCATCAACGCAGCATGACGGATGACCGCCAGGTGCGTCACCTCTTCCCTCGAGGTGGGCCCAAAGTTGGGAAAGTCGATTCCGGTATCTTCTGATGTCCGGCCTTTTACGCCGTCACCGCGTCCGCAATCGACCATGGCGCCGCCGCCCCAGCCGCCGATTCACCATCCACACGACCAACGCCCAAGCCGTCCCGAAACACCACCCCGCCAGCACGTCACTCGGCCAGTGCACGCCGAGATAGACCCGGCTCATCCCGATCAGCACGACAAGGCCGCTGAAGAACGCGACCACAGCGACGCGCGCCGCCCTGCCCCGCCAGCCGTCGCGGTCGATGCCCTCGGCCAGCATCAGCGCGAGCGTCAGATAGACCGCCGACGAGATCATCGCGTGCCCGCTCGGGAAGCTGGCGTTGCTCACCTGGACGAGGTGCGGGACGAGTTCGGGGCGCGGACGCGCGATCCAGCCCTTGAGCAGCGCGCCGATCACCGAGCTGCCGATCAGCGACACCGCGATCCAGCTCGCCTCGGCGCGCTTGCCCGCCGCGGTCAGCCAGGCGATCCCCGCCGAGCCGAACAGCCACAGCAAGGTGTAGCCGCCGAGCGCGCTGATATCGACCGCCGACTGCAGCAGCCAGCGCGGCCCGATCGGCGTCTGCGGCTGGCCGGGAACGCGGAGCGCGAGCAGCAGCCTGGTGTCGAAACCAAAGCGTTCGCCCTCGATCAGCTCGTCGGCGAGATACGCGCCGAGCAGCACCAGCGACACCGCGAACAGGGCGATGGCGGGCCACACCCAGGCAACGCGCCGGGCCTGCGTCTTCATCGCGTCGGTCGTGCCGTTTGCCGCCATCGTCCCCTTCCAACGCACGAACCCTCGCACGGGCGCCTCATTCAAACCAGACGAGCCGCACGCTTCTCCCCTCCCACAAGCGGGAGGGGAATGAGTGTGTCGCCGACGCGCCGTGCGATCTGCGGCTCGCGTGGCCGGGGCATCCGTGTCAGTAAACGCATCCCGCCGGGAGAAGCCGATGCTGCAACTCGTGCTCAAAGCCGCGATTTCAGGTGTGTTGGTCGCCGCCGCCTCGACCCTCGCCAAACGCTATCCCGGATTCGGCGCGCTGATCGCGTCGCTGCCACTGGTGTCGGTGCTCGGCATGCTGTGGCTGTGGAGCGAAAAGCCCGACGCCGCCAACATGGCCGCGCACGCCCAGGCGACGTTCTGGTACGTGCTGCCGTCGCTGCCGATGTTCCTGGCGATTCCCGCGATGCTGCGCGCGGGCGTGCCATTCCATCTCGCGCTGGCGCTCGGCTGCTTGCTGACGATCGCTCTGTATTTCGCCATGACCGTGCTCGCGCCGCGGCTCGGTATCCAACTCTGAGCACCTTGCGCGTCGCCGCGATTTGCAAGATGGATGGGCGGATGGGGACCGTGTGAGCCGCACCAATCGGCCACATATTTCGAAAATATTGAATTTAAGCAGCAAAATCGCGCGAGTCGCTTGCCGTCGCCCCGCGATTGGCAAAGAATGCCGGCCGGACGGGGGGAATGAAGGTTGGCAGAGCCGATCGAACGATTGACCGAGCGCCAGAAGACCTGCCTCCGGCTGGTCGCGAAGGGGCGGACGTCTAAGGAGATCAGCCGCGAACTGGGGATCAGTCCAGCGACGGTCGACAATCATGTCCGTGACGCCCTGGCCCTGCTCCAGGTCGAAACGCGCGGCGAAGCGGCGCGCCGGCTACTCGCGCACGACCGCGGCGAGGCACTGACTAGTCAATTGATTAGTCAAGCGGATCCCATTGCTGGAACGATCGGAGCAGCGGCAGTCTCGCATGCGGCGGATGGGCCGCGCCGTGGTTGGCGCGAACTCCTGATCCCGCCCTTGGGAGGAACACGGAACACTCTTAGGCCCGAGATCAAGATATTCGCGATCATCGAAATCGCGACACTCGGTTTCGCCAGCCTGTTCATCCTGACGCTCGGCGCCGCCGCCATCCTCTGGCTGCTGCGTTAGGGCCGACCCCAAGCGAACACTCGATCACGCGGCAGGCGCTTCCTGCCGCGAAGGGAGGTACGCATGCATCGAATTTCGGAAAACGCCGTCCACGTGGTCGCCGCCGACACGCAGAGCGCGCTCAAGGCGACCGATCAGGCATTGCTCGCGCATGCCCAGTTGCTCGCCTCGGTGATCCAGGGCGCCGACGGCTCGAATCTGCCGGTGGCGGTGACCCAGGACCTCTACCAGCGGATGATCGCCTATGGCGGCAAGATCGTCGACGGCCGCGAGGACCTGCGCCAGTTGATCACGCGGCTGACGCTGATCAAGGATCGTAGCAACCAGACCGAGGTCGCAACCGGCTGCCCCGCGGGCTTCCCGGAGACGTTCACGAGCGCGCGCGTTCGTGACGCCCAAGCCGCCTGAACCTGATCGGACTTGACCGGAGGAGCGCCACGGTGCTCGACCTCGCTTATGATAGTGGCGCTTCTCTTTTGGGGTCTTACGCTCACCTGCTGCGGGTTCGCAGCCGGCTATGGCGGCTGGGCCGGGCGATGGATCGCGGGGCTCTATGTCGCCGCGTGCCTGGGGACCCTCGCAGCATTGCTCACGCAGCTCGACTGGCACCATACGCATTATGCCATCTTCGCGGTGGATACGGCGTTGCTGGTCGCGCTGATCGCGGTGGCGCTGCGCTCCGATCGCTGGTTTCCGGTCTGGTTCGCCGGGTTCCATCTCGTCGCGGTGATCTCGCACCTTGCGAGCATCGTCGCACCGGGCTTCGCGCCCAAAATCTATTTCCTGCTTCAGGGCTTCTGGTCGGTGCCGATGCTGTTCACGCTCGCACTCGGCGTCGCTCTCGATCGCAGCGGGGGGATCAACGATGACACTGCCCTTTGCCGGCCCGGCCCGGAGCCGCGCCCGTCAATGTGACCTCGATACGCTCAGCGCGCTGGCAAAGTCGGCGTCGGACGCGATCGAGCACCTGAACGCCCTACCGTCCCACTCGCCCCTGCCCGCCCGATTGTGGGCACCGCCGGAGCAAATGATCGCGGCGACGCGGACCTACCTCGCCAATCGCCGGACGCGCGATGCGCTGTTCCCCGGCGGCTGGTTCGCCGATCCCGCCTGGGACCTGTTGCTCGACCTGTTCGTCTCCGAGCTCGAGGGTGAGCAGGTAGCAGTGTCGAGCGCCTGCATCGCCACCGGCGTGCCGACGACCACCGCCTTGCGCTGCATCAACCGCCTGGTCGTCGCCGGCCTGCTGATCCGTACGGTCGATCCAGAGGACGCGCGCCGCTCGATCGTCACGCTCGAGGCGGGTTGCGCGAGCAAGGTCGGCTATTGGGTCGCCCACGCGCTGATGCAACCGGCCTCGGGCCCGGTCCTCGATCGCCGCGGCACGGGCTGATCTCGGGCGCCGCCCATCCGGCGCTTCTGTGCAATACGGCCACCGATCAAGGCATTAGGCATCCGCCTGCCGTTACGTAATCTGAACCGCCGACAGACGGCGCGTTCAGGGACGGTGCCGTTTCCCGGCCGTATCGTTCTGACGCCCATATCGGGCCCAAGGAAAGGATGCATGATGAAGACATTCCTGATTGCCGCCGGCCTGATGGCCGCCATCGGTGCCGCGCCGGCCTCCGCTGCCCCGGTCGCCGGCAACGTACCCGCGATGGCGGCACCTGCCCCCCAGCACGAGGCGCGGGGCGAGCGCCACGACGATCGCCGTTGGGACCGCCGGCACGATCGCCGCTGGGAACGCCGCCACAATCGACGCAGCTGGCACGGCCGGCGCTGCCACAGCGAGCGCCGCCACGGCCGCTGGGTGCGCATCTGCCGCCGCCGCTGAGCGAACGATAATGGGAGGGGCGGTCCGCGGGCCGCCCTTTTCCTTTCACCAGAGATTCTTCCCGTCGATCACCGTCACCGGCCAGTAGGCCGCGTCGACATCGTCGAACAGCCGCGCGTTGATCGCGATCCGCCGCGTCGTGCCGTCCCAGCTTCCGTCGGACTGAAAATCCGGGCTGTCGGCATAGAGGTCGCACCCGCACGCCGAACAGAAATGATTGTGCACCGCCCGCGTGTTCCAGCGATAGACCGCGTCGCTGTCGGCCGATGTCACCGTGACCTGATCGGGCCGATAATAGGCATAGAGGTGCCCGCGCTTCGAACAGAAGGAGCAGGTGCAGCGGGTCAGTCTCTCGGGCAGGTCGCCGTCGATCTCGAACGCGTTGCGCCCGCAATGGCATTTTCCCGTCAGCGGCATCACGGCTCTCCTCTCGCGGAAAGGTACGCGCGAACGCCTGCGGGGTTGCGCGGTCAGGAAAACAGCGCCGCGACGGCCCCGACCAGCACCAGCGACTCGATCATCGCCACATTGGCATGCCCCCAGCCGCGGAGCAGCGAGACGCCGAGGTGGCGCGCGAACCAGCGCGTCTGAAGCGTGCCGTACCAGAGCAAGGCGACGGCCCCGAGCGCCAGCCCGGTCACGCCGCACCACAAGGGCTTGAGCGTAAGCAGGATGCCCGCGACGCCGAGCACGAGCGCGAACGGCGCGGCGACGTAGCATTGGCTGTAGAACGGCGCGCGCAGCGTCTCGCGGTCGAGCCGCTGCTTCTGCTGCCTGACCAGCCGCGCGGCCATGATCAGCGGGAACACGCTGAACATGGCGAGCCGCAGCACGAGCAAATTGGTGTCGTCGCTGACCACTGCGTCGAGCCCTACCTTGCTCGCGACGACGATCGGGCTCTGCCCCACCGTGGCGAGTTCGACGCCGTGGCTGAGGATCAGGGTCAGCAGCAGGAAGAGCGGCGGGCTGAGCGTGTCGCTATATTGCTGGTCGGGCTGGTCATCGAGCTCGACATCGGCATAGGGTCCGTACTCGATTAGCACGATGTCGTGACGGAGCCGATTTTGGTGTCCGGCGAGGAGTAAGGAGGGAGCGATGCTGATAGCATCGTGACCGACGCGCGACGACGTCCGGACGCCAAAATCGGCCCGCCGCTTCGCGGTTGCCCGCAGGAGCCCGCCGAGCGTCGTCGCTTGCTTGCGCGTAGCTTCAGCTACGCGACTGCGCTGCGCTCCTCGTCGGCGGGCTCCTGCGGGCAATCACGATCCTCGTGCTAATCGAGTACGGACCCTGGTTCATCATCGCCTGGGGACGCGCCAGCGGTCGCCACAAGGTGACCGGATAGAAGACCAGCCACGACATGACTTCGTAGAGAAGTTCGTCGAGCGACTTCAGCAGCGTGAAGAACCCCATGGCCGGCCCCCCGTCAGGTGCGACGCCATGGATGATCCCCCATGCCAACGGCAGACACAAGCCATCCCGGCGGATCGGTCAGCGCGCCCTGTTAATCGATCGCGTCGACCTCTGGGAACGGTCAGCGGCAGTGGTGACGATCGCCATGCCACCGCGAGATGCGGTTGGATTACGCTTCCGACGAGCGGTCCGCCGCGTCGCCGACCGACGCGAGCTTCACCAGCGGGCGCGGCGATTGCTCGACCAGCGGCGGCGACTCGATCGAACGGCCGGCAGTATCGATGTTGAATTCCTCGAAGCGCTTGGCCTGGGTGAGCACCTGCGTCTCCAGGCTGCCGACGAAGGCATTATAGGCGTCGTTGGCGAGCCCGATATTGCGCCCCAGCCGCGCGACATGACCGCCCATGATCGACAGGCGCGCATAGAGCTCCTTGCCCAGCTCGGCGATCTGCCGCGCCTCCCCTGCCAATTTCTCCTGCCGCCACACCGCCGCGACGGTGCGCGCGATCGCGATCAGGTTGGTCGGCGTCGCCAGCAGCACGCGGCGGTCGAAGGCGAAATCCCACAGGTTCGGATCCTGTTCGAGCGCGGCCGACAGGAAATGCTCGCCCGGCACGAACATGATGACGTAATCGGGCGCGGCGTCGAATTGCGTCCAATAGGCCTTGGCGCCGAGCGCCTGGACATGCGCGCGCATCGACGCGGCATGCCGCACCAGCCCCGCCGCGCGTTCGGCGTCGTCGATCGCCCCGAACGCATCCTGATAGTCGTTGAGCGACACCTTGGCGTCGATCACCAGCGCGTTGCCACCGGGGACCCGGATGATCACGTCGGGGCGCAGCCGCCCGCCCTCGCCATCGTCGACGCTGACCTCGGCCTGGAAATCGGCATGTTCGCTCAGCCCGCAGGTTTCGAGCACGTTGCGCAGCTGCTGCTCGCCCCAACGCCCCCGCGCCTTGGGAGCGTTGCGCAACGCGTTGACCAGCTTGGAGGCTTCGGAGCGGACCGATTCCTGGCCGACGCGCATCGCTTCGATCTGGCCGTGCAGCGTACCGAACGCATCGCGGCGATCGGCCTCGACCTTGGCGACGCCCTCTTCGTAGCGCTGCAGCCGTTCGTGCACCGGCTGGAGCAACGCCCGCAGATTCTGGCCGCTGGTCGCCTCCGATTGCTTGAAGCGTTCGTCGGCGCGCTGGAGAAATTTGGTCTGGGCATCGTCGAGCAGGCGCTGCCCGACCTCGGCGAATTGCGCGGCGAGCGCGTCCTTCGCCGCGACGATCTCGGCGAGCCGCGCCTCGAACGCCGCCTCGCGCTCGCGCGATGCCGCCTGGTGCGCGTCGAGCGCACGCATCGTCGTGTCGCGTTCGGCCGTCACGTCGACCAACAAGCGGCGCGTCGCGTCGTGCTGATCGACATGGACCTTCGCCGCCGCGAGCTCGGCGACGCCGCGGCGCGACGCCAGCAGCCAGCCGATCACCAGCCCGACCACGAGCGCTCCCAACGCGACGATCAACAATTCAACCACCAGTTACCCTCGACATGCTGCGACACGCCGGAACATAGATCGAACGACTGGGCTAGGACAGTCCCCAATTTCGTTGCGCTGCCGGGGTGACGGCGGCGACCCCGCGCGGCTAAGAAGCGCGCATGCTCTCCGATATCGAGATCTCGCGCGCCGCGACCCTCCGCCCCGTCCAGGAAATCGCCGACCGGGCCGGAATCCCGCCCGACGCGGTCGAGCCTTACGGCAAGTACAAGGCCAAACTGATCCGCGAACACCTCCCGGTCCCGCGCGATCTCGGCAAGCTGATCCTGGTCACCGCGATCAGCCCGACGCCAGCGGGCGAAGGCAAGTCGACCACTTCGGTCGGGCTCGCCGACGCGCTCAACCGGATCGGCCGGAAGACGATGATCGCGCTGCGCGAGCCGAGCCTCGGTCCCTGCTTCGGCACCAAGGGCGGCGCGACCGGCGGCGGTTATGCCCAGGTCGTGCCGATGGAGGACATCAACCTCCATTTCACCGGCGATTTTCACGCCATCACCAGCGCCCACAATCTGCTCGCGGCGATGCTCGACAACCATGTCCATTGGGGCAATGCGCTCGACATCGATGTGCGCCGGATCGTCTGGCGGCGCGTGCTCGACATGAATGACCGCGCGCTGCGCGACATCGCGCAATCGTTGGGCGGCACGGCCAACGGCTTCCCGCGCGAGAGCGGGTTCGACATCACCGTCGCGAGCGAAGTGATGGCGATCCTGTGCCTGGCCGAGGACCTCGAGGACCTCGAAGCGCGGCTCGGGCGGATTGTCGTCGCCTATACGCGCGACCGCCAGCCGGTCACCGCGCACGACCTCAAGGCCGATGGCGCCATGGCGGTGCTGCTCGCCGAAGCGATCAAGCCCAACCTCGTCCAGACGCTGGAGGGCAATCCGGCGCTGATCCATGGCGGGCCGTTCGCCAACATCGCGCATGGCTGCAATTCGGTGATCGCGACCAACACCGCGCTCGGCCTCGCCGATTACGTTGTTACCGAAGCGGGGTTCGGCGCCGATCTGGGCGCGGAGAAGTTCTTCGACATCAAATGCCGCCAGGCCGACCTCAAACCCTCCGTCGCGGTGGTGGTCGCGACCGTACGCGCGCTCAAGATGAACGGCGGCGTCGCCAAGGGCGATCTCGACCGCCCCGATCAGGAGGCGGTGCGGCGCGGCGGGCTTAACCTCGCGCGGCATCTCGAGAACATCCGCCAGTTCGGGGTGCCCGCGGTGGTCGCGATCAACCGCTTCCACACCGATACCGACGAGGAATTGCGCGTCGTCCGCGAGATCGCGAGCGCCAATGCCTGCGAGGCGATCGTCTGCACGCATTGGGCCGACGGCGGGGCGGGCGCCGAGGCGCTGGCGCACCATGTCGTCGGCCTGGCCGACGGCGGCGGCGCGCAATTCGCGCCACTCTATGACGATGCGATGTCGCTGTTCGACAAGATCAACACCGTCGCGACTCGCCTCTATCGCGCCGAGCACGCCACCGCCGAGCCGAGCGTGATGGCGCAGCTCAAGCGCTGGGAGGAAGCGGGTTACGGCCATTTGCCGGTGTGCATGGCCAAGACCCAATACAGCTTCTCGACCGACCCCGCCGCGCTCGGCGCCCCGGTCGGGCACATCGTGCCGGTGCGCGAAGTGCGGCTGGCGGCGGGCGCCGGCTTCGTCGTCGCGATCTGCGGCGAGATCATGACCATGCCCGGCCTGCCGCGCGTGCCCGCGGCGGAGGGGATCAGGATCGGGAAATCGGGGGATATCGAGGGGTTGTTCTGAAGGCAGCCGTCGCGGCCTAAAATCCCGTCACTCCAGCGAAAGCTGGGGTCTCAAGCCACCACGCGATCTGGTCGAACAAATCTTTCCATTCCGGATTGACGCTTTCGATCAATTCGATCTTCCACTCTCGTTTCCACGCTTTCAGCGCCTTTTCTCGAGCGATCGCATATTCGATCTCGTCATGCGGTTCGGCCAAGACCAACGTCTTGATGCCGTAACGGCAGCAATATGCCGAACCGACGTCGCGGCGATGCTGGTCCACGCGTTGCGCCAGATAAGCTGTTACGCCGATATAGAGCATGCCGCGCGGCTTGCTCGCCATGATGTAGGTCCAGCCGCCTTTCGCCATGTCGCGAAGCTAGCCGAGCTGGCTTGAGATGCCAGCTTTCGCTGGCATGACGGCTTAGGGGTACACCCCGTCGAACGGCACGACCGTCGCGGTCAGGCCGTGATCGTCATCCAGGCACCGCCAGTTCACGCTGATCGCATCAGGGTGCGAGCGCGGGCGGTAGAAGCTCTTGATCCCGCAATGCTGGCAGAACAGATGCCGCGCCCGCCCCGAGCCGAAGCGATAGAGCGTGACGTCGCCTCGCCCCTCGGTCTGACGAAACCGCGCGTCGGGCACGATCAGATGGAGATAACCCGTCATCCGGCAGATCGAACAGTCGCAGTCGAGCAACTCGACGTCGGGATTGTCGAGACGCAGCTCGAACCGGACATGGCCGCAATGGCAGCCGCCCTCGACTGTGATCACGACGAGTACCTTGCGCCGGTCAGGCCGCCTTCCGTGCCTTGGCCAGCTTCTTCATGATCATGTCGCGCTTGAGCCGCGAGATGTGGTCGGTGAACAGCACGCCGTTGAGATGGTCGATCTCGTGCTGGATGCACGTCGCCATCAGGCCGTCCATGTCTTCCTCGTGCGGCTTACCGTCGCCATCGAGCCACTTCACCCGGCAGCGCGCGGGGCGCTCGACCTCGGCATATTGCTCGGGAATCGACAGGCAGCCCTCGTTGTAGCTCGAGCTTTCCTCGCTGACCCAGAGCAGTTCGGGGTTCACGAACGCGATCGGGTTGCGCACGGGATCGCCGCCTTCCTCCTCGGGCTCCTGCAGGTCGATCACGACCAGGCGCTTCTCGATCCCGACCTGGATCGCGGCGAGGCCGATGCCGCGCGCGGCGTACATCGTCTCGAACATGTCGGAGAGGGTCGCGCGGATCGAATCGTCGATCTCGGCAACGGGAGCGGCAACGGCGCGAAGCCCGGCGTCGGGCACTTCGAGAATGGTGAGAACGGTCATGATGCGTGAGCTAGAAAGGCACGGCTGGCGCGTCAAGAATGGTTCACGCGAAGGCTCGAAGGCGCAAAGAATGTTTCGCGCAGAGGCGCAGAGGGCGCAGAGCACATTGCAAAGGGCCTGCCTCACCCGCGACCACTGAGCCTCGCGCCGCGAGGCTCCAAAATACCTCCGCGTTCTCTGCGCCTCTGCGCGCAAAAAAACTCTTCCTTCTTAGTGCCTTCGTGCCTTTGCGTGAATCAATCAGCCAACCGGCCGCCGCGCGCGCATCGCCTGGGCAAGCGTACCTTCGTCGAGATAATCGAGTTCGCCCCCCACCGGCAGGCCATGCGCGAGTTGGGTCAGCCGCACCGGGAAGCGCTCGATCCGTTCGGCGATGTAATGCGCCGTCGTCTGCCCCTCGAGCGTCGCGTTCATTGCCAGCACGACTTCGTCGATTCCGCCCGCTTCGACCCGCTGGACCAGCCTGGCAATCGCCAGATCCTCGGGCCGCACGCCGTCGAGCGCCGACAGCCGCCCGCCGAGCACGTGATAGCGCCCGGGAAACAGCCGCGAACGTTCGAGCGCCCAGAGGTCGGCCACTTCCTCGACCACGCACAATGAGCGCTGGTCGCGGCGCGGATCGGCGCAGACCGCGCAAGGATCGCTGGTGTCGACATTGCCGCAGGTCGAACAGGTCGCGAGTTTCTGCTCGACCGCCTGCAACGCCGAGAGCAACGGCCCCAGCGCCACCTCGCGCTTCTTGAGCAGATGCAGCACCGCGCGCCGCGCCGAACGGGGCCCGAGACCGGGGAGCCGGGCCAGCGCCTGCGTCAGCGCCTCGATTTCCTGCGATGCCATGACGGAACAAATAGGGGGTTGCGTGCTCCCCTGCCAAGGGGCGAAAGGCGTCCCCATGCGGATCGTCTTCATGGGAACCCCCGATTTCGCCGTGCCGGTGCTCGACGCGTTGGTCGAGGCGGGTCACGACGTCGTGGCGGCATACAGCCAGCCGCCGCGCGCCGGCGGGCGTCGCGGCAAGGCGCTGACCCCCTCGCCCGTCCAGGCGCGGGCCGAGGCGCTGGGGATCGAGGTGCGGACGCCGCTGTCGTTCCGCAAGGAACCGGGTACGATCGAGGCGTTCGCGGCGCTCCAGGCCGATGTCGCGGTGGTCGCGGCTTATGGGCTGATCCTGCCGCAGGCCTTGCTCGATGCGCCGGCGCATGGCTGCCTCAACGTCCACGGCTCGTTGCTGCCGCGCTGGCGGGGCGCCGCACCGATCCAGCGCGCGATCCTGGCGGGCGACGCGGAGACGGGGGTCGGGATCATGCAGATGGAGGCCGGGCTCGACACCGGGCCGGTGCTGCTCGAAGAGCGGACCGAGATCGGGCCCTATGACACGACGGGCGAGCTTTCCTATCGGTTGTCGCACACCGGTGCCAAGCTGATGGTCGAGGTCCTGGCCGACCTTTCCGGCTTTGCGCCGGTCGTCCAGCCCGAAGAGGGCGTGACCTACGCCACGAAGATCGACAAGGCCGAGGCCCGGATCGATTGGGCGATGGGCGCGCAGCAGGTCGACCGGCAGATCCGCGCCTTCAATCCGGCGCCGGGCGCCTGGTTCGAATATGGTGGGGAACGGATCAGGGTGCACACTGCCCGCATACAAGGTGCGCCGGATGATCCCGCGAACACCAGCTTTCTCGCGCCGGCCGGCCTGGTCCTCGACGACCAGCTCGCGATCGGCTGCGGCGAGGGAGCGATACGGCCCGACATGGTCCAGCGCGCCGGACGTGGCGTCATGACCGTCCAGGACCTGCTCAGGGGCTTTCCGATCCCCGTCGGCACCCGGCTGTGACGCGGTTCGCGCTGACGGTCGAATATGACGGCCGCCCGTTCATGGGCTGGCAGCGCCAGGATCACGGGCCGAGCGTCCAGGCGGCGATCGAGCGCGCCGCGAAGGAGATCGTCCAGGAGGACGTTACCGTGCACGCCGCGGGACGCACCGACGCCGGCGTCCACGCACTCGGCATGCGCGCGCACCTTGACGTCACGCGGGCGATCACGCCGTTCCGGCTGATGGAGGCACTCAACGCGCGGTTGCGCCCCGATCCGGTTGCGATCCTCGATTGCGAGATCGTGCCCGAGGACTGGCACGCGCGCTTCTCGTGCCGCGCGCGGCATTACGAATATCGCATCGTCTGCCGGCGGGCGCCGCTGACCTGGGAAAAGGGGCTGGCGTGGCGGGTGCCGCAGGAGCTCGATGCCGTGGCGATGCACGATGCCGCGCAGGTGCTGGTCGGGCGGCACGACTTCACGACCTTCCGCTCGGCGCATTGTCAGTCCGAGAGCCCGGTCAAGACGCTGGATCGCCTTGACGTCAGCCGCGACGGCGACCTGATCAGCATCCTCGCCTCGGCGCGATCGTTCCTCCACCACCAGGTGCGTTCGATGGTCGGGTGCCTCGAACTGGTCGGCCAGGGCAAATGGTCGAAAGCCGATCTCCAGGCGGCGCTGGAAGCAGCGGATCGCACCGCGCTTGGGTTCAATGCGCCATCGGACGGACTGTATTTCCTCCGCGCGGACTATCCGTAGGGCTATTGCCTTTCTCCTCCCCATTACTTTCCACGCTTCCGCGGCGAAGGCCGGGGCCCAGTCGCGATGCACTCGCGCCGGCGGGATGCTCTATCGAGGGCACGAAACTGGGCCCCGGCCTTCGCCGGGGAAGCGTAAACTTCTGATCCGGAACCGACGATCAGCGACTGAAGCGCGCCGCGAGCTCCACATGCGTCGACCAGCGGAACTGACCCACCGGCTGCACCCAGTCGAGGCGATAACCACCCTGACACATCATCTGAGCATCGCGAGCAAAGCTACTGGGATTGCATGATACATAGGCGATGACTGGCGTGGATGCCTGGGCCAACCCCGCGGCCTGGTCGCGGGCACCAGCGCGCGGTGGGTCGAGCACGACGGCAGCGAACCGGCCGAGCTCCTCGACCGTCAACGGCCGCCGATAGAGGTCGCGATGGTCGGCGAACACCTGCCGCCCGGCGCGCGCCGCCGCGCCCTTCAACGACAGTATGGCGTCACGCCCCGCCTCGGCGGCATAGACCCGCGCCGGCGCCAGCGAGAGCGCGAAGGTGCCGAGCCCGGCGAACAGGTCGGCGATCGTCCCTGCCGGCCCGACCGCCTCACGCACCGCGGCGATCAACGCCGCTTCGCCGTCGCGGGTCGCCTGGAGGAAGCTGCCCGGCGGAAACGGCACGGCGACGCCGCCTAGGGTGATGGTAACGGGCTCGGGCTCCCAGCGTGTCTCGGGCCCCATGCCATCGTCGGTCGCGAACCGCGCGACATCATGCTGCTGGCAGAAGGCGATGATCGCTTCGGCTGCCGCGAGCCCGTCGAAGCTCGCGCCAACCAACACTTCCACCCCCTGGTCGCATGACGTCATCTCGACGTCCGCACGACGCTTCAAGCCCAATCGGGCAAGCAGCTTGCGCAAAGGTGCCACCAGCGCGAAGAGTTCCGGCGCAAGTACATGACATTCCTGGATATCGACGATGGCATGACTACCCGCCTCCGTGAAGCCTAGGCGAATGCGGCCACCCTTGGCCTCGGCATGCAGCGATGCCCGTCGCCGCGTGTTGGGCGGCGACACGATCGGCTCGCGGATATCCGTCTCAAGTTCGTGCGCGGCGAGCGCGCCCGCGATGCGGTCGGTGACGAATTGCGCGTAACTGGCATCGTCGAGATGCTGGAGCTGGCATCCCCCGCACTCGGGGAAATGACGGCAAGGGGGCACTTGGTGATGCGGCCCCGGGATCAGCGATCCGTCGGCGTTGAGCACATCGCCCGGTGCCGCCAGCGCCGCATGACGCCCGTCCGCCGTGACGCCGTCACCGCGCGCGGCGATGCGGATGATCGTATCCGTTCCCATTACAAGCACTCCGCGATCGCGCGCGGCAGGCACGGGATCAGATCGTCGGCGGCGAACGCTGGCCCCGCCAGCTGCGCCGCGCGGCCGTGAAGCCAGACCGCCGCTTCGGCCGCGGCGAGCGCCGCCGCCCCGCCCGCCAGACGCGCAGCGAGCACGCCGGCGAGCACGTCTCCGGTGCCCGCGGTCGACAGCCAGGACGAGCCATGGGCATAGACGCGGACATCACCCTGGGGCGAGGCGATGACGGTATCGCCGCCTTTATGGACGACGACCGCGCCGGTCGCGGCGGCAGCGGCAAGCGTGCGGTCGATCTTGCTCCCCTCGCCCTTGCCGAACATCCGGTCGAACTCCCCGCTATGCGGCGTCAGGCAAGTCGGCGCCGACCGTTCGCGCAACCGGCCGACGTCGCGTCCGATCAAGCTCAACGCATCGCCGTCGAGCACCAGTGGCCGCGTCGAGGCGATCGCCGCATCGAGCTTCGCACCGACGTCACCCTCTCGACCAAGCCCGGGACCGATCACGACGGCACCCGTGCGCTCGTCGGTCAGCAGCTTGTCGAACGCGTCGGGCGGGCGGCGGACGATCGCGTCTGGCCCCTGGCCGTCATCGTCGCCGATCCGCACGACATAGCCCGCCCCGCCGCGCAGCGCCGCGTTCGACGCGAGCCGAGCAGCGCCGGGCATCCCTCCCTGGAGAACCGCCACCAGACCGCGGGTATATTTCTGGCTGTGCGGCCCTGGTGTGTTGAGCCGGGGCGCGCCCAAGGTCTGCCAGTTCGTGGCGATCGGGATACCGATCTCGTCGAGCAGGAGATGCCCGCAGCGATCAAGTCCGCGATCGAGGACATGCGATGGCTTGATCGCGCCCAGCGCCAACGTCACGGTTGCCCCAGCAGCCCCGAGATCCCGTCCATGATCGGTATCCATGCCCGACGGCAGGTCGATCGCCAGCGTAAAGTGCGCGGCGCCTACCAACCGGCGTAGCTGATCGATGACGTCGGCCGCCAGCGAGCGGGTCAGGCCGGTGCCGAACAGGCCGTCGACGATGACCGGTCGCGTCGGCGCGTCACCGAGCTCGACGGTTTCGCCCTTCCATTTGCCACGCATCTCGAGCGCGGCACCCGGCTTCGTTTCTCCCAACGCGGCGACCATGACGTCATGCCCGCGCTCGCGCAGCAATCGCGCCGCCACCCAGGCATCGCCGCCATTATTTCCCGGCCCGGCAAGGACCAGCACCGCTCGCCCCATGGCGAAACGCGCCGCTTCGCGCGCGACCGCAGCGCCGGCGCGCTCCATCAGCGCGGCCTGGGACATGCCGCCGGCGAATACCGCCTCTTCCGCCGCCCGCATCCGCGCGGCGGTGACGATCGGTTGGCCTTCAATTGGAATCATTTGGCGCTAGTAGCGGCCTTCCCCTTGATCGTCGCGGGCAAACGGAAGCGGTCGCCGCCGATCGCGACCTCGATCTGATGGTCCTCGACGATCGTCACCTTGGCCGTCTCCGCGCCATCGGCGGCGACGACCCCGCGCCCGTCCTTGACCACCAGCAGGCGGCGGAACCCGCCGTCGGGCTTGTGCACCGTCAGTACCAGCCCCTCGGCCGATTGCGTGCGGTCGAGCGTGCATTGACGCGAGAAAGCAGCATTGCCCGCAGGTGCGCAGACGATGCGCCCGTCGTCATCGGCTTCCGAGCTCGCCTGGGCGAGCGCGTTATCGAATTCGCTGTTGCCGCTGCCGGCCGGTGCTTGCGGGCTGGCCGAGCAGGCGGCAAGGATCAGACTTGCTGCCAGAACCGCGATTGTCACGTGGTCGCGTCGCTGCCGCCGAAAACCGGTTCCCGCTTTTCGGCGCGACGCTTCAGATATCCGCGTAGACATGGGTTTCGGCCGCCGCTCCAGGATGGGTCACGGCGCCCTTATAGGCAGGGCCGACATTCTGCGCATAGCGCCACAACGCGCCCGACCCATAATCGGACACCCGCCCCGTCCAGGCCTTGCGACGCTCGGCCAGCACGTCCTCGGCGACGTCGAGGTCGATCGTCCCCGCCTCGGCGTCGATGCGGATCATGTCGCCGTCCTCGATCAGCGCGATCGGGCCGCCATCGGCCGCTTCGGGGCCGACATGGCCGATGCAGAAGCCGCGCGTGCCGCCCGAAAAGCGCCCGTCGGTGATCAGCGCGACCTTCTCGCCCATGCCCTGGCCGTATAGAGCCGCGGTGGTCGACAGCATCTCGCGCATGCCGGGGCCGCCCTTGGGCCCTTCGTAGCGGATGATCAGCACCTCGCCTTCGTTGATCCGGCGCTGCTCGACCGCGGCGAAGCAATCCTCCTCACAATCGAACACGCGCGCCGGTCCGGCGAATTGCAGCCGATGCATGCCCGCGACCTTCACGATCGCGCCGTTGGGGGCGAGCGTGCCGCGCAGGCCGACCACACCGCCGGTCGGGGTGATCGGCGTCTTGGCGTCGTAGATGACCTTCTGATCCGGGTTCCATGTGACCTGGTCGATATTCTCGCCCAATGTCCTGCCGGTCACGGTCAGGCAATCGCCGTGGAGAAAGCCCTCGGCGAGCAAGGTCTTCATCAGCATGTATACGCCGCCCGCCTCGTACATGTCCTTGGCGACGTACTTCCCCCCCGGCTTGAGGTCGGCGCAATAGGGCGTGGTCTTGAAGATCTCGGCGACGTCGAACAGGTCGAAGTCGATCCCCGCTTCGTTGGCCATCGCCGGCAAGTGGAGCGCGCCGTTGGTCGAGCCGCCGGTCGCCGCGACAATCCGCGCGGCATTCTCGAACGCCTGACGCGTGCAGATGTCGCGCGGTCGGATGTTCTTCGCGAGCAATTCCATCACCTGCGCGCCCGCAGCGACTGCGACCTGTTCACGCGATGTGTAAGGAGCCGGCGCCATATTGCTGTTCGGCAACGACAAACCGATCGCCTCACCGACGCAGGCCATGGTGTTGGCGGTATATTGCCCACCGCACGCGCCGTGGCCGGGACAGGCAACCTTCTCGAGCTCGTGGACTTCGGACAGGGGACAGGCGCCGGCGGCATATTTGCCGACCACCTCGAACACGTCGACCACGGTGACGTCACGATCGTGGAACCGGCCGGGCAGGATCGATCCACCGTAGACGAAGATCGACGGCACGTTCAGGCGCAGCATCGCCATCATCATGCCCGGCAGCGACTTGTCGCACCCGGCGAAGCCGACCAGCGCGTCGTAGCAATGCCCGCGCACCGACAGTTCGACCGAATCGGCGATCACCTCGCGGCTGACGAGCGAGGACTTCATCCCCTGATGCCCCATCGCGATGCCGTCGGTGACGGTGATCGTGTTGAAGCGCCGCGGCATGCCGCCGCCCTGCTCGACGCCGCGCCGGCAGGCATCTGCCTGCGCGTCGAGCGTGGTGTTGCACGGCGCCGAATCGTTGCCGGCCGAGGCGACAGCGACGAACGGGCGCGCGATCTCCTCCTCGGTGAGGCCCATGGCGTAATAATAGCTGCGGTGAGGGGCGCGCTCCGGGCCGACCGAGACGTGGCGGCTGGGGAGTTTCGATTTGTCGAAGGTATGGGTCATGGCGCGACCGCCTATGTCGCGGGAAGGCTGATTCGCGCAAGCTTATTGCGTGTGGCGGGGAGCGGCCGAAGCCGCTCCCACGACCGATGACGTCCGGAGCGAACCGGAGACCATGCGCGGGCGCGGCGTGGAGACGGACCTGCGTACTCTTCGCTCAGCAAGTCGGGGGCCAGTTGAGGATTCCGGCGGCGGACGATGGTTAAGCCCCTCGCGGCGGTCCCGCGCTGGCACGTAAAACTGTCACGCGAGTGTCGATTCGAGACACCACCAGCTGGGCTGGAGGGCCGCGATCGTGGCGCGCGCGGCGGTGCGGGCGGCTTCGTCGGCGAACAAGGCGAAGCAGGTGGCACCTGAGCCGGACATGCGTGCGAGGGTCGCGCCGGGCTGCGCCTGCAACAGATCGAGCACGTTCCCGATCACCGGTGCGATCGCCAGTGCCGATGCCTGAAGGTCGTTGCGGCCTGCCACGGCCGCCCTGAGCCAATCCGTCATGCCGGGCTCGTCCCGGCATCCACCCTGCCACACAGCCTCGCGCTTGGGGGGGTGTGGCACGGTGGCCCCCGGCACAAGGCCGGGGTGACGATTGATTAGAGGGCCGCGGTCGACGCCTTCCCAACCGCGGAAAACGGCAGCGGTCGATACGGCCACCCCCGGATTGACCAACAGGACCGGGGTGTCGGCCGGGCCTTTGACCGGTTCCAGCTGCTCACCGCGCCCTCCTCCGATCGCACTTTGCCCCAACAGGCAGGCGGGAACGTCCGAACCCAGCTCCAACGCGATATCGGCCAACGTCGTCGGCTCGATCCCCTTCATCCGCGCCAGCGCCCGCAAGGTCGCCGCGGCATCGGCCGACCCGCCGCCGATCCCCGATGCCACCGGGAGGTGCTTGTCGAGCGTGATCGCGAGCGGCGGGAGCGGCCCGTGCACCGCGGCGAACGCGTCACGCGCTGCCAACACCAGATTGCCGCTCTCCCCCGCCAGCGCAGGCGCGAACGGCCCGGTCAGCGCGAAACTGTCGTGATCGCTTTCCGCGATCGTCACGCCGTCGCCATCGCGCAGGAACGCGAACAGCGTCTCGATCTCGTGATAGCCATCGGCGCGGCGCGCGCGGACGTGGAGCGCGAGGTTGATCTTGGCGGGCGCCGCCTCGGTGATGATCACGAACGCGGCACGCCCGGACCGTCGAGGATCTTGGCGTCGAGCCGCGCGGCCGCCTTGTCCTTGGCCGTCACCCGCGCCGCTTTCCACGAATAGCGCGCCTCGTAACGCCGCCCGACCGCCCAATAGACGTCGCCCAGATGCTCGGCAATTTCGGGATCGGCAGGGGCCGCGACGCCGGCCGATTCGAGCAGCGGCAGCGCGCGATCGGTATCGCCGCTCCGGAAATAGGCCCAGCCGAGCGAATCGGCGATCGCCGGCTGGTTGGGCGCGAGGCCGTTGGCCTTTTCGAGCATCGCCACGGCGCGCGCGATGTCGCCGCCGTGCTCGATCAGCGAATAGCCGTAATAATTGAGCACGACCGCCTGGTCGGGCCCGAGCGCCACCGCGCGTTCGAGCGCGGCCTGCGCCAGCGGCCAGCGGTCGGCCTTGTCATAGGCCGACCCGATCTGCAGCCAGATCGCCCAGCCCGCCTCGGCGCCGAGCCGGTCGCGCGACGTCTCATAGGCCACCGCTGCCTCGAGCGGACGCTTCGCGATCAGCAGCATATTGCCGTAATGCTCGGCGCTGTCGGCATCGGCGCCGGGCGCCGCGGCGAGCGCCTTCGCTGCCGCGAGCGCCGCCGGCATATCTCCCTTGGCACGAAGCACCTCGACGCGGATCGATCCGGCGAGCGTGGCATACGCCGACCCGGGCGCGATCTCGGCGAGCACCGCCAGCGCGCGGTCGTGCGCCCCTTGCCGCTCGAGCGCGGCCGCGAGCAGCAAGCGGGCACGCCCGTCCTGCGGATCGAGGATCAGTGCCGAGCGCGCCAGCGTGATCGCGATCGGCGTGGTGCCGGGATCGGTGAGGTCGCTGGCAATCCGCGTGTAGAGCCGCGCGATACCCGTCGCCGGGGTCGCCTTTACCGGGCGAACCCCGACCCTGACGGTCGCGACTTCGGGATCGGGGCCGCCCAGCAACTCGCTCGCGATCGCGTCCTGGCCTTGCCCGGCCATCAACTCGGCGGCAGCGTAGCGCAGGTCGAGCCCGCCATTGCTGCCGCGCAATTCGGCCGTCAGCGCCTTCGCCGCCGCCGGCATATCGCCGCGCGCGATCAGGATCAGCGCGCGCTGTTCGAGCAGGATATGCCGGACCGCGCCCGTCCGCTCGGTCGCGGCGAGCCCGGCGGTGGGGTCGCCGCCCCGCCCGAACTCCTGCCACGCCCGCACCACCGGTGCGAAGAAATCGAACGGCGTCTTGTCGAGCGACGCCAATGCCTTGTCGATCGCCGCCGGCTCGCCGCTCTTCACCGCGTCGGCGAGCAGCAGCAGTTTCGCATCGGACGGGGCGCCGGTGCCCAATGCCGCCAGCGCGCGCCTCGCCAGTGCGAGGTCGCCCGCCGCCATCGCCTGGCGAAAGGCGCGGCCGGCGACGATCGGGTCGTCGGGCGCGCCGGTCAGCGCGATGCCATATTGCTCGGCAGCGACGCCGACATTGCCGTTGGCGGCGGCGATCCGAGCACGTCCGAACGCGCCGTAATCATTGGCCGCCGCGCCCGCCGGGGCGAGCGTGCAGGCCAAAACGGCCAGCGCGGCGACGGCTCGATCACATATTGGGATAGTTCGGCCCTCCGCCGCCCTCGGGCACCACCCAGACGATGTTCTGGGTCGGGTCCTTGATGTCGCAGGTCTTGCAGTGCACGCAATTCTGCGCGTTGATCACGAAGCGCGGATTGCCTTCTTCCTGATCGACGATCTCATACACCCCCGCCGGGCAGTAACGCTGCGCCGGCTCGTCATACATCGGCAGGTCGTAATCGACCGGGATGTCGGGATCCTTGAGCGTCAGATGGACCGGCTGGTCTTCCTCGTGATTGGTGTTCGACAGGAACACAGAGGATAGCCGGTCGAAGGTCAGCACGCCGTCGGGCTTGGGATAGTCTATCGGCTTGACCAGATCCTTGCGCCACAGCGTCGTATGATCGGCGTGGTGCTTCATCGTGAAGGGCATTTTGATGCCCCAGCTTTCGAGCCACATGTTGATGCCCGCGAGCATCGTGCCGAAGCTCTCGCCATATTTCTCGACCAGCGGGAGCACGTTGCGGACGACCGACAGCTCCTTCTTCACCCAGCTCGCGTCATAGGCGTCGGGATAGGCGGTCAGCTCGTCGCCCTCGCGCCCGCTTTGGACCGCATCGAACGCCGCTTCGGCCGCCATCATCCCCGACTTCATCGCGGTATGCGTGCCCTTGATCCGCGGCACGTTGAGGAAGCCCGCGCTGTCGCCGATCAACGCCGCGCCGGGCATCACCAGCTTGGGCACCGACTGATAGCCGCCGTCGCTGATCGCGCGCGCGCCGTATGACACGCGCTTGGCACCCTTGAGGATCTCGGCGATCGCCGGGTGCGTCTTCCAGCGCTGCAATTCCTGGAACGGCGACAGATAGGGGTTCGAATAATTGAGCCAGGTGACGAAGCCGAGCGCGACCTGGCCATTGGCCTGGTGATAGAGGAACCCGCCGCCGTTCGCCCCGCTCTCGCTGAGCGGCCAGCCCTGCGAGTGGATGACCCGGCCGGGCACGTGGTTCTCGGGATCGATATCCCACAGCTCCTTGATACCCAGACCATAGACCTGCGGCTCGCAATCCGCGCGCAGGTCGAAACGGTCGACCAATTGACGCGTCAGATGCCCGCGCGCGCCTTCCGAGAAGAACATGTATTTGGCGTGGAGCTCGAGCCCCGGCTGGTAATCGGGCTTGTGCTGCCCGTCGCGCGCGACGCCCATGTCACCGGTGGCGACGCCCTTCACCCTAACACCATTTGGGCCGTCGTCGCTGTAGAGGATCTCGGCCGCGGCGAAGCCCGGGAAGATCTCGACGCCCAGCTCCTCGGCCTGGCCGGCGAGCCAGCGGCAAAGATTGCCAAGGCTGCCGGTATAGGTGCCCTTGTTGTGCATGAAGCCGGGCGAGATGAACTCGGGGAGCTTGAAGCGGCGTTTCTTGGTGAGCACCCAATGCTGGTTGTCGGTGACCGGGGTCTCGGCCATCGGGCAGCCCTTGTCGCGCCAGTCGGGAATCAGTTCGTCGAGGCTGCGCGGGTCGACCACCGCACCCGACAGGATGTGTGCGCCGACCTCCGAGCCCTTTTCGAGCACGCAGACCGAGATCTCGCCGCCCTTCTCCGCCGCCAGCTGCTTCAGGCGGATCGCCGCCGACAGGCCCGCCGGGCCAGCGCCGACGATCACCACGTCGTACGGCATCGACTCGCGTTCGCTCATCCCTTTTCCTCCCGTTAGGGCCCTTTCTCGACCGGTCATCGTATGACGACAACGGTTTATCGGCGAATGCGGTGCCAACGAATTGACCTCGCGGTCAAGCTGGGACTCTATGTGAGTGGCTATGGGGGTGGACCAGAACCTAGATTGGCGTGCGAGCATCGCCAGCACGCTCGAATGGTGGCGTGACGCGGGAGTCGATTGCGAGATCGACGACGCGCCACGCGACTGGCTGGCGCGCGTCGAAGCGCCGGCGGTTGCCGCGCTTCTGCCCGCGCAGGTCCAGGAAAGCGCGCCCGAACCCGCACGACTGCCCGAAACCCTAACGGAATTCGTCGCCTGGCGGCTCGGCGCCGCGGCCCCCGAGGCCGGCTGGCCGGGCCGCGCGCTGGGTACGCAGGGCGATGCCGCGAGCGGCCTGATGATCGTGGTCGACATGCCCGATCGCGAGGACGACTCTGCCGGGTTGCTGCTGTCGGGTGCCCACGGCGCGCTGTTCGACCGCATGCTCGCGGCGATCGGGCGCGACCGTCAATCGATCTATCTGACCGCGCTGGCGGTGAAGCGGCCGCCGGCAGGCCGGGTGACTGACGAAGCGGGCCGCAAGCTCGAAGCGCTGATCCGCCATCATCTGGCGCTCGCACGGCCGAATCGCGTGCTCGCGCTGGGGAATGCGGCGAGTCGTGCCATCACGGGGATGGATGTCGCGCATGCCCGTGGAAGTTTACGCCCGGTTAACCATGACGGCGGGACAAGTGAGGTGGTGGCGAGCTTCCATCCTCGCTTCCTGTTGGAGAAGCCCGTCGCCAAAGCCGATGCCTGGAAGGACCTCAGAGTGTTAATGGGGGGAGTCGAGTGAAAGTCGCGCGTTTTCTCGTAGTTTCCGCGTTGGCGCTCGCCGCGCCGCTCCCGGCCTTCGCCGCCGGCAGTCTGCCCGCCGCCGCGGTGATGACTCGCGGGATTCCGGCTCAACTCGATCCTGACCAGCGCGCCGGATACGCCGCAGTGTTCAAGGCGATCCGCGAAAAGCGCTGGGACGATGCCCAGATGCAGCTGACCGCGATGAAGCCGGGTCCGCTCCACTCGATCGCGCTTGCCGAACTTTATACCGCCAAGGGCTCGCCTAAGGTCGACAACGACCCGCTGCTCGGAGTGCTGGCCGCCGCTCCCGAATTGCCCGAGGCCCCGACGATCGCCCGCATCCTGGCAGCGCGCGGTGTGACCGGGCCGGTGCTCCCCTACCAGCAGCGGCTGGTGTGGAACAACGGCGCTTCGACCCGCGGCCGCGCAAAGGCGACCAAATACGACCTCGCCGCCGCTGAACTCGCGCTCAAGATGCAGCCGCTGATCAAGAATGATGACGGCCCCGCGGCGCAGGCGCTGCTCGAAACGACCACCGACCTCACACCCGATGCGCAGATCGAATGGCAGCAACGCGTCGCCTGGATCTATTACCTCCAGGGCGACGACACCAATGCCCGGATGATGGCGACCAAGGCGCGAATCGGCGCCGGCGACTGGGCGGTCCAGGGCGAATGGGTCGGCGGGCTCGCCGCCTGGCGTCAGGGCGATTGCACCGAGGCCGGGCGCGCCTTCGTCAACGTCGCCGCGCGGGCGAGCGACGTGGAATTGCGCGCCGCCGGGCTCTATTGGGCCGCGCGCGCCGACATGAAGTGCGGCCGGCCGCAACTGGTCGAGGCGCGGCTCAAGAACGCGGCGCAGCTCGACGAGACCTTCTACGGCATGCTCGCGCGCCAGCAGCTCGGCATCAAGGAAAAGCCCCCGGTCCCCGACGAGCTGATGCTCGCCGACTGGGACAAGCTCCAGAACCGCCCCAATGTCCGCGTCGCCGCGGCGCTGGTCGAGATCGGCGAGACGGGTCTTGCCGACGACGTGCTCAAGCAGCAGGCGAAGATCGGACCCAAGGACGAATATGCCTCGCTCGTCCGCTTGACCGAGACGCTCAACCTGCCCGAGACGCTGATGTGGCTGGGCAACAATTGCCCCGAAGGCACCAAGGCGCCGACGATCGCGCGCTTCCCTGCTCCCAAATGGGCGCCGGCGGGCGGCTGGACGGTCGACAAGTCCCTGGTCTACGCCCACGCGCTCCAGGAATCGCGCTTCCGCAAGGACGTGATCAGCCCGGCCGGCGCCTATGGCCTGATGCAGATCATGCCCGCCGCGGCGGTCGATTATGCCCGCGAGCGCGGCATCACCGTCGATCGCGGCTCCCTGTCGCTGCCGTCGGTCAACATGGCAGTCGGCCAGCGCACGCTCGAGCGGTTGAGCACCCAGGGCTTCACCGGTGGCTATCTGCCGAAGGTCATCGCCGCCTATAATGCCGGGCCGGTGCCGGTCACCGAGTGGAACGGCGCGGTCAAGGATGGCGGCGACCCCCTCCTCTACATCGAATCGATCCCCTATTGGGAAACGCGCGGCTACGTGACCACGGTGCTGCGCAATTACTGGATGTACGAAAGCAAGGACGGCCGGCTGAAATCGCCGAGCCGCGCCGCGCTGGCGCAGGGCATGTGGCCCAAGTTCCCGGGGCTGCCGGGACCGAGCGCGGTGCGGCTGACTTCTCCCGCCAAGTGATCTAATCCTCCGTTCGCCCTGGTGATCAGGTCGCCGACCCTCCCAGGATCGGCTAGAACGTCCCGGGCGACGTCTTACCTGATCACTGTCGAAGGGCATTGAGTATCACTGTGCTTCGACAGGCTCAGCACGAACGGGTGGGGATGGATGGCCATCGACGAAAGCCGAGAGTTTCTGCCGGTCAGGATAGCGGTCCTGACCGTTTCCGACACGCGCGGCCCCGCTGAAGACAAATCGGGCGACACTTTGGTTGAGCGCTTGACTGCCGCCGGCCATATCCTCGCCGCGCGCGCGATGGAGCGCGACGACCTCGACGCGATCGTCGAGCGCCTCGCCAACTGGATCGACGATCCCGAGATCGATGTCGTCCTCACCACCGGCGGCACCGGGGTCACCGGCCGCGACGTCACGCCCGAAGCGGTCGAGGCGGTGGCCGAAAAGATGATCCCCGGTTTCGGGGAACTGTTCCGCTGGTTGAGCTATCGGTCGATCGGCACCTCGACGATCCAGTCGCGCGCCTGCGCGTGCGTCGCCGGCGGCACCTATATCTTCGCGCTGCCCGGCTCGACCGGCGCGGTGAAGGACGCTTGGGACATGATCCTCAAGGACCAGCTCGACAGCCGTTTCCGCCCCTGCAACTTCGTCGAACTGATGCCGCGATTGACCGAGCGATAGGTTATTTCGTCTTCACCGCGGCTGGCGCCGGCGATGGAGCAGCGGCTGGAGCTGGTGCCGCAGCCTTGCGCTTCTCGTCAACGAACTTGGTCAATTCGGCGTCCATCGTGCCGTACCAGTCGATATAATCCTTGAAATTGTCGAAGGTCATTTTGCCGACGCCGTCAACCGCGAGATATTCCGAAAGATCGCCGTCAGAATCGATCGCCACTTTCAGAAAGCGATGGTTGACGTTCCATTCGTTCGCCATCGCGACGGAAAAGAACGGCTCTTTCTTGTACCAACTGTAGAAATCGAACGAGTCGCAGTTGATCTTGTCCTTGCAGCCGTAAAAGTTGATCTGGAAATTATTCCCGCCGGTCGCGCTATTGATATAGAAATCGCCGTCCTTGCCGACCTTGATCTCGGCTTTGTAGCCCGCTTCGCGCAGCAATGCAGCGACGCTATCGACGCTGCTGACGTCGACGACCCGTTCGTCAGCAACCGCCGGCGTTGCGATAACCAAAACCGCCGCGGCAGCCAAAACCTTGCCCCACATATCCGACCCCCTGCTTGTTCTTAAGCACCCTAGTTTTGACCCTTGGCGCCGCAAGACCAATTAGCTCGATTCTGGTTGCATCGCCGCAAGCTCATTCCCATTCGGATCGCGGAAGTGGAACCGACGGCCGCCGGGGAAGGCAAAGATCGGCAGGGTGATCGTGCCGCCCGCCTCCTTCACCGCCGCTTCCGTCGCCTCGAGATCGTCGACCTCGATCACCGCGAGCGGCGCCGCGGTCCAGTCGGCGCGATCGCCCTGCAGCCCGAGATCGGTCCCGCCGCTCATCGTCGCGGCATAGGTCGGGCCGAAATCGGTGAAGTCCCATCCGAACGCCGCCGAGAAGAATGCCTTGGTGCTCGCCACGTCCTGAACGGGCAGTTCGACATAATTGAGCCTGGCCATTTGAGCCCTCCATCGTTCTTGATATGTTCTACGTCGTGGCGTACATTGGCGCAATGGCAAAAGCCCGTCCTGTCCGCGGGGCCACCGTCAACCGCGAGAGCACCCGCTTCAACCTGCCCGAACGGCTCGCCGATGGCGACTGGCTCGACGCGCTGGAAGACATCGACGGTGCCCCTCCTCCGTTGCGGACCAGCGTCACGGTCGAGAGCCCGCGCACGATCATCACCCGCAACCAGTCGCCCGACATCGGGTTCGACCGCTCGATCAATCCCTATCGCGGGTGCGAGCATGGCTGCATCTACTGTTTCGCGCGGCCGACGCACGCCTATCACGATCTGTCGCCGGGGCTCGATTTCGAATCCAGGCTGTTCGCCAAGCCGACCGCGCCCGACCTGCTCCGCGCCGAGCTGATGAAGCCGGGCTATAGCTGCCGGCCGATCGCGTTCGGGACCAACACCGACCCGTACCAACCGATCGAAGCGCAGTGGAAGATCACCCGCGGCTGTATCGAGGTGCTGGCGGAGACCGACCATCCGCTGACCATCACCACCAAGTCCGACCGCGTCGTGCGCGACATCGACCTGCTCGCGCCGATGGCGGCGAAGGGGCTCGCCGCGGTCGCGGTGTCGGTGACGTCGCTCGACGGCAGGATCGCGCGTACCGTCGAGCCCCGCGCCCCGCACCCCGAGCGCCGCCTGACCGCGGTGCGGCGGCTGGCCGATGCCGGCATTCCCACGGTGGTATCGATCGCGCCGGTGATCCCCGCGATCACCGATCACGAGATCGAGCATATCGTCGAACGCGCGGCGGAAAGCGGCGCGCGGACGATCACCTACCTGCCCGTCCGGCTACCGTTCGAAGTGGCGCCGCTGTTCCGCGCCTGGCTCGACGCGCATTTCCCCGACCGCGCGGGGAAAGTGATGTCGATCATCAATTCGATCCGCGACGGGCGCGACAACGATCCCGATTTCTTCACCCGGATGCGGGGGTCGGGACCTTGGGCCGAGCTGATCCGCACGCGATTCCAGATCGCGCTGAAGAAGCATGGGCTGAACCGCGAATGGCTCAGGGTCCGCAGCGACCTGTTCCACCCGCCGCGCGGGCCGCAGGGGGAATTATTCTGATAGCGATCAGCGTTCGATGGCGTCGACAGGGCCATCGGCGAAAACTCCCTCCCACCCCGATGCACTCATGATGAGACCGTCACGGAAGGAGAATTTGATCGTCGATGTGGTATTGGTTTTGCCGTCGATGAATTCGACGTCCATCTGCCACTCGCCGCACGGGCTAGTCGTAGGTGGTGGCGTGCCGGACCAGCCGCTGTACCGAAAGCGATCTGCGCGCAGCATCAAAGCCATGGCGCGAAGGGCTTGGATGCCTTTCCCGAACGGACGTCCGACATCACTGGCGCCGAGGCTGAAGTCAGCCGTCGTAGCGACCATGGCGGCAAGTTTGGGATCACGCTCCCACCCACGACGGCGAACGCGATCAACGGCGTCGACTGCTCTACCAGAGAGCATAGTATAGATCTCGGCCATGTTTGCCGCTGCCGGCAGGTCGCATTTCGCCGCCTCGCCAGACGATGTGCCGGCAACGTCGGTCAACAGGAGTACGGCGGCTAACGCAATCACTTCCGCCGGCTCTTCATCAGCGGCTGGATCTTGGTCCCGAAATCCTCGACGCCCTGGACGAAGTCGTCGAAGGTCAGCAGCACCCCGCCGGTATTGGGCACTTCGGCCATCTCGTCGAGCATCCGCGCGATGCTGGCATGGCTGCCGACCAGGGTGCCCATGTTGATGTTGACCGCGCCCTCGGGCGCCGCGAGCTGACGCACGTTGGTGGTGGCGTTGTGCTTGTCGGCCGCGCCCTGATCCGCCAGCCACGAGATCGCGGCGATGTCGACACCGTCGTTGTACGACTTCCACTTCGCCATCGCCTCTTCGTCGGTATCGGCGGCGATGATCATCACCAGCACGAATACCGACACGTCGCGCCCGGTCTTGGCGGTCGCGGCGGCGAGGCGGTCGTTGTTGAAGGCGAAGGCGGTCGGCGTGTTGACGCCCTTGCCGAGGCAAAAGGCATAGTCCGCCCATTTGGCCGAGAAGGCGAGCCCCTCGTCCGACGAGCCGGCGCAGATGATCTTCATGTCGCCGTCGGGCTTCGGACGGACGAGGCAGTCGTCCATCTGGTAATAGTCGCCCTGGAAGTCGCTCCGCCCGGTCTCCCAAAGCTCTCGCAGGATGTGAGCATATTCATCGAGCATCTTGTAACGATTGCGGAAATGCTCGTCGCCCGGCCACAGGCCCATCTGGCTGTATTCCGGGCGCTGCCAGCCGGTGATCAGGTTGAGGCCGAACCGCCCATGGCTGATCGAGTCGATCGTGTTGCACATCCGTGCGGCAAAGGCGGGCGGGATCACGAGCGTCGGGCAGGTCGCGTAGATCTTGATCTTCTCGGTGACCGCGGCGAGCCCCGCCATCAGCGTGAAGCTCTCCAGTCCGTATTCCCAGAACTCGGTCTTGCCGCCGAACCCGCGCAGCTTGATCATCGACAGCAGGAAATCGAGCCCGTGCTTCTCCGCCGATTGCGCGATCGTCTTGTTGAGGTCGAACGACGGCATGTATTGCGGCGCGTTCTCGCTGATCAGCCAGCCATTGTTGTTGATGGGGACGAAGACGCCGACCTGCATTGCATTCTCTCCTATTGGGGCATGACGCCCGTCATCCAATCGACCAGGAAGCCGTTGAAATTGTCCGCGTCGGTCACATTGACCGCGTGTCCACCGTAATTGGGCCGTCCGAAGCCCGACTTGGCGATCCCGGCCGTGAGCCGTTCGCCTGCACGCGGCGGTACCAGCATGTCGTCCTGGCTGGCGATCACCAGGGTTCGCGCGGTGATCTCGCCCAGCCGATCGGCGATGTCGAACGAACCCAACGCCAGGATGCGTTTCTCCATCACATCGGCGCCGGGAAAATTCTCCAGCTGATGTTCGAGTTCGGCATCGAGCGCGTCACTATGCTCGGACACCCAGTTCGGCGGATAGAGGAACAGCGGCTGCGCGCGCAGATACGCCTTGGGCCCGGCGAGCCGCAGCAAGGCCAGCCGCACCTCGAAACAACGCAGGAAATGCGAATCCGGACTGGCCCAGCCGTTGACCACGACCAGCCGGTCGAGCCGCTCGGGCGCCTTGAGCGCGAGCGCCAGCCCCGTGACGCCGCCCGCGGCATGGCCAATCAGGTGCACGCGCTCGATCGCGAGCGCATCCATCAGACCGAGCACGTCGTCGGCGAAGTCGTCGACCGAGACCATCGCCGGCAGGATGCGGTCGCTGCGCCCGGTGCCGCGATGGTCATAGGCGATGACGCGGAAATGCTCGGCCAGCGCAGGGATATTGGGCGCCCAATAGCTCGCCGACCCGCCGAGCCCGGACGACAGGATCACCGGCGGCGCGTCGGGCGCGCCGTGCTGCTCGTAATAAAGCCCCCCTGCCTCCGGCATCAGCCCTTCCCCGTCACCCCAGCGAAAGCTGGGGTCTTCCCGGAGCAGAGCACATCCCTCGCCGCTTGAGATCCCAGCTTTCGCTGGGATGACGGATCATGGTTCGGCATCAGCCGATGTGCGCCACGCTGGCGATCTCGACCAGGCAATCGGGCTTCACCAGCTCGCACTTGATGCAATAGCGCGCCGGCTTCGCGCCCGGGAAATAGTCGGCATAGACCTGGTTGAAGGCGGCGTAGTCGCCCAGGTCCTTGAGGAAGATATGGTTCATCGCGACGTCGGCCATGGTCGCGCCTGCGGCTTCGAGCGTGGTCTTGATCACCTCGAGCACGTGCCGCGTCTGCGCGGCGGCGTCGCCGACATGAAGCACGGCGCCGCCTTCGCCCAGCGCGAGCACGCCCGAGACATAGACTGTGTTGCCGGCCTTGGCCCCGGCCGAATACGGCGCGATCGGCGTCGGGAATTGCGGCGGATTGATGGGCTCGAACGCCATGACGTCAGTCCTTGCTATCTATTTGGGGAATCTGGCCGAAACTGCCGCAGAAATCGGCGACCGTACTTACCCAGCCGAAGAATTTCTCGACATTATAGGTAGTCGCTTCCTGCATCATCGGCGGGCCGAGATGGTGCGTCGCATCCTCCAGCATCACCCCGAAATATTCGAGGTGGAAACCATCGCGCAGCGTGCTCTCGACGCAGACATTGGTCGCGATCCCGACGAACACGATGTTGCGGATGCCCCGCGCGCGCAGCGTCGAATCGAGCTGCGAATTGAAGAAGGCCGAATAGCGCGTCTTGTGGAGCGAGATGTCGCCCGCTTGCGGCGCGAGCGCCTCGACCAGCTCATAGTCCCAGCCGCCACGCGCGAGCAATTGCCCCGACAGTTCGGGCCGCGCACGCATCGTCTTGAGCGCGTTGGATTTATGCCAATTGGGCGAGCCCGGGCCGCCGGCTTCCTTGTAATCCGGGTCCCAGCCGTTCTGCAGGAACACCACCTGCACCCCCGCCTTGCGCGCGGTGTCGAGCACGGTCGCGATCTTGCCGATCACCCCGGCTGCGCCCGAAATGTCGAAGCCCGCGAGATCGACATAGCCGCCCTCGCTCGCATAGGCGTTCTGCATGTCGATCACGACGACCGCGGTCTCGTGCGGAGCGAGCCGCAGCGCCTCGGGTCGGGCTGCCAGCGTCACGCCATTGTCCCCGGCAGAGCCGGTCGTCACCATGTCCATTTAGCGCAGCCTGCCGCTCCCCGCAGCGGAAAGCAAGTTTAGGGTCTGTTCTCACTTGCGACGGGGATCGAGATTGCGTTGAGGAGCCCGTCGGCGTGGAGCGCAGCGCAGTCGCGTAGCTTGAGCTACGCGCAAGCAAGCGACGACGTCCGGCGGGCTCCTCAACGCAACCGCGAAGCGGCGGGCGGATTTTGCCGCGTGGAGGGCGTCGCTCGTCGGTCACGATGCATAACGCATCGCTCCCTCCTCGCTCCTACCCACGCGGCAAAATCCGCTCCGTCTCGACCCCGTCGCAAGTGAGTACAGACGCTCAGGCTGCCGTCGCCAGCTTGTGGTCCTTATATTGCTCCCTGAGCGTGGTCTTGAGCAGCTTGCCCGTCGCGGTGTGCGGCAGGCTGTCGACGAACAGGATTTCATCGGGCAGCCACCATTTCGCGACATGGTTGGACAGGTGCGCGACGATGTCCTGCGGGCTGACCTCGCTGCCGGGTTTGCGGACGACCAACAGCAGCGGGCGCTCGTCCCATTTCGGATGCCGGATCCCGATCGCCGCGGCCTCGTGCACGCCGGGACACCCGACCGCGGCATTTTCGAGGTCGACCGAGCTGATCCATTCGCCGCCCGACTTGATCACGTCTTTCGACCGGTCGGTGATCTGCATCGTGCCGTTGGGATGGAGCACCGCGACATCGCCGGTGTCGAACCAGCCGTCGTTGTCGGCCGCGTCCTGCTCGGCCTTGAAATAGCGTTTGACCACCCACGGCCCGCGGATCTGCAGCCGGCCCGAGGTCTCGCCGTCGCGGGGCAGTTCCTCCTCCGCGTCGTTGACGATCCGCAGTTCGACGCCGAACGGGATAGAGCCCTGCTTGCAGACGATGTCGAGCTGGTCGTCGCGCGACAGCTCGCTCCACTCCGGTCCCGGCGCGAGTGCGGTCGCGACCGGCGAGGTCTCGGTCATGCCCCAGAGGTGGAGCGGCTTGATCCCCATGTCCATAAACCGCGCGAGCATCGCGCGCGGCGCGGCGGAGCCGCCGACGGTGATCTGGCGGAGGTGCCGCGGCGCGTCCCCCGTCGCATCCATATGCTGGAACATCGCGAGCCAGACGGTCGGCACGCCGCTGCCGATCGTCACCCGCTCGCTGTTCATCAGCTCGCACAGCACCGCCGCGTCATTGGTCTGCGAATAGACGAATTTGGTGCCGGCCAGCGCGCCGGCGAAGGGCAAGCCCCAAGCGGCTGCATGGAACATCGGCACGATCGGCAGGATGACATCGGAGGCCGACAGGCCCATCACCCAGGGTTCGGCCGCGTGCATCGCGTGGAGCACGGTCGAACGATGCTCGTACAATACGCCCTTGGGATTGCCCGTGGTGCCGCTGGTGTAACAGATCATGCAGGGGTCGCGCTCGGGCCCCTCATACCAGGCATAATCGCCGTCCTCGCCGTCGAGCAGCGCCTGGAATCCGTCGCGACCGGGATCGTCGAACGCGACATAGCGTTCGATCGAGGTCCAGTGCGGCTTCAGCCGGTCGATCAGCGGCTGGAACTGCCGGTCGTAGAACAGCACCCGGTCCTCGGCGTGATTGGCGATGTAGATCAGCTGCTCGTCGAACAGCCGCGGGTTGATCGTGTGGATCACCCCGCCCATCCCCATCGTGCCGTACCACGACGTCAAATGATGCTCGTGGTTCATGGCCAGCGTGGCGACGCGGTCGCCCGGCTTGATCCCCCATTTCTCCAGCCGCTGCGCGAGCTTGCGCGCGTTCAGGTGGATGCCGGCCCAGTCGTTGCGCGTCTCGCGACCGTCGGCCCAGCGGGTGACGATCTCGCGCGTCGAATGCTCGCGAGCGACATGATCGAGCAATCGCATCACGCGCAGCTCGAAATCCTGCATCGCGCCCAACTGCATCCCATCCTCCATACCCTATGTTTGAAGGATGTTATCCCGCCCGAAGCGGACGAAGTCTAGGGGAAGTCTGGGGGATAGCCTCCAGGCGGTGCTACCCGACCAATGCAAGCCGCTGCGGCGGCGCGATCGCGACCTCGGCCGATCGCACGCCGGGAAGCGTCGCGATACGGTCGGCCAGCTCGGGATCGAGTAGGAAATCGCGGCCGAGCAGGACGGTCGCGGTGCCCCCCATCGGCAGCGGCGCGATCAGCCGCGCCTCGCCCCGCGCCCCCCGCGCCTCGGACAGGAGCGCACTGATGCCGGGGATCGCCGTCGCGTCCCCGACCGCGATGTCGAGCGTCATCCGCGTCGCGTTGGCGAGATCCTCGAACGGTTGAATTCGCTTGACCGTGACGCGCGGCTGTTCCTCGCCCGCGCGCCGGTCGAGCTCGACGGTGATCAGGCCGCAGCCGCCGTTGCGCGCCGCTTCCTCGAGGTCGGTAGCGACCGAATCGTCGAAACAGGTCGCGACGAACTGGCCCGACGGGTCCGACAGCGTCGCCATCAGATAGCGCCGTCCCTTGGCCGAGGTGCGCCAGCGCGTATCCTCGACCATCGCCGCCATCACCGCGCCGGCGCGCCCGTCGTCGGGGATGTTGAGGTCGCCGAGATCGGCGTAGCGCCGCGTGCCATGCATCTTGGCCAGCTGGGTGAAGCGGTCGACCGGGTGCGCCGAGAAATAGAAGCCGAACGCTTCCTTCTCCTGCTCCATCCGCTCGGCAAGGCTCCAGCGCGCCGACAACGGCAGCTTGATGTGCGTGCCCGACGCCTCGCTCTCGCCGAACAGGCCGCCCTGCCCGCTATGCTTCTGCTCGTGGACGCGCGCGGCGGTCGCCAGGATCGTCTCGGCGCAGGCGAAAATGCCCGCGCGATTGGGATCCATGCCGTCGAAAGCGCCCGCCGCGGCGAGCGTTTCGAGCTGGCGCTTGTTGAGCAGCCGCGGATCGACACGATGCGCGAACGCGTCGAGCGTGGCGAACGCGCCGCTCGCGTCGCGTTCCTCGACCAGCTTCTCCATCGCGCCTTCGCCGACGGACTTGAGCCCGGCGAGCGCGTAGCGGACGGCGAGATGAGGCCTTAGCCCCTCCCCTCCAGGGGAGGGGTTTGAGTTGGGAACGACCTGAACGTCGAACTCGGCCAGACTCTGGTTCACGTCCGGCGGCAGGATCGCCACGTCGAGCCGGCGCATGTCGTCGACGAACACCGCGAGCTTGTCGGTCAGATGGATGTCGTAACACATCGACGCGGCGAAGAATTCGTGCGGATGGTGCGCCTTGAGCCACGCCGTCTGGTACGCGAGCAGCGCGTAGGCCGCGGCGTGCGACTTGTTGAAACCGTAGCCGGCGAACTTGTCGATCAAGTCGAACAATTCGTTGGCCTTGGCGGCGTTGATCTTGTTGTGGGTCGCGCAGCCCTCGACGAAGGTCGCACGCTGGGCGTCCATCTCCGCCTGGTTCTTCTTGCCCATCGCGCGGCGCAACAGGTCGGCGCCGCCGAGCGAATAGCCCGCCAGCACCTGCGCGGCCTGCATCACCTGTTCCTGGTAGACGAAGATGCCATAGGTCTCGGCCAGGATCGGCTCTAGCAAAGCGTGCGGATAGGTGATCGGCTCCTGCCCGTTCTTGCGCCGGCCGAACGACGGAATGTTGTCCATCGGGCCCGGACGATAGAGCGAGACGAGCGCGATGATGTCGCCGAAATTGGAGGGACGCACCGCCGAAAGGGTGCGCCGCATCCCTTCAGATTCCAACTGGAACACCCCGACCGTGTCGCCCTTCTGGAGCAATTTGTAGACGCCCTCGTCGTCCCAGGTCAGCGCGTCGAGGTCACAGGCGACGTCGCGCTTGGCGAGCAATTCGACCGCCTTCTTGAGCACCGACAAGGTCTTGAGGCCGAGGAAGTCGAACTTCACCAGCCCCGCGCCCTCGACATATTTCATGTCGAACTGGGTGACCGGCATGTCCGAACGCGGATCGCGGTAGAGCGGGACGAGGTCGGCAAGCGGACGATCGCCGATCACCACGCCGGCGGCGTGGGTCGAGCTGTGGCGCGGCAGCCCTTCGAGCTTCATCGCCAGATCGAACAGGTGGCGAACGTCCTTGTCGCCGCGATATTCGGCGGCAAGTTCGCTGACGCCGTTCAGCGCGCGGTCGAGCGTCCACGGGTCGGTCGGCAGGTTAGGGACGAGCTTGGCGAGGCGGTCGACCTGGCCGTAGCTCATCTGGAGCACGCGGCCGGTGTCCTTGAGCACCGCGCGCGCCTTCATCGTCCCGAACGTGATGATCTGCGCGACCTGATCGCGGCCGTATTTCTGCTGGACGTAGCGGATCACCTCGCCGCGCCGGGTTTCGCAGAAGTCGATGTCGAAGTCGGGCATCGACACGCGTTCAGGGTTGAGGAAGCGTTCGAACAGCAGCCCGAGCTTCATCGGATCGAGATCGGTGATGGTCAGCGCCCAGGCGACCACCGAGCCAGCGCCCGACCCGCGCCCCGGCCCCACTGGAATGTCGTTGGCCTTCGCCCATTGGATGAAGTCGGCGACGATCAGGAAATAGCCCGGAAACCCCATCTGGATGATGACGTCGAGCTCGAACTCGAGGCGGTCGCGATAGGGTTGAGTCCAGTCTTCTCCCCTCCCGCTTGCGCGCACCGGGTCGGCCATGCCCCCGGCATGGCCTGAACGATGCGGGGCATCGTTCACCTGGTGCCGGGCCGGGGGAGGGCTTGTGGAGGCAAGCGCGTCGTGTTCGGACACGCCCTCCCCTGGCCCCTCCCGCAAGCGGGAGGGGGATTCTAGCTCCGCGATGCGATCCAGCCGCTTCTGCAATCCCTCGCGCGCGCGCTCGCGCAGCATCGCAGCTTCGCCATCGCGATCGCCGGCCAGGCTGGGCAGGATCGGCTTGCGCTTGGGCGCCGCGACCGCACAGCGCTGCGCCACGACCAAGGTATTGGCGATCGCCTCGGGCAAGTCGGCGAACAAAGCCCGCATGTCCTTCGCCGGCTTCATCCAGGCGTCGGGCGAGCTCTTCGGCCGGTCATCGCTGGCGACATAGCTCGAATTGGCAATGCACAGCATCGCGTCGTGCGCCTCGCGGAATTCCTCCTCGGCGAAGCAGCACGGGTTGGTCGCGACGATCGGCAGGTCGCGCGCATAAGCGAGGTCGAGCAATTCGGCCTCGGCCTTGGCCTCGACGGGATCGAGGCGCCGCACGATCTCGACATAGAGACGGTCGCCGAAGATCGCCTGCAACCGGTCGACATAGCCATTGGCGCGGTCGGGCTGGTCCTCGGCGAACAGTCGCGTGACGCCGCCCTCGCCGCCCGCGGTGAGCGCGATCAGTCCGGCCGAATTGGCCTCGAGCGTCGCGAAGTCGACATGCGGGTCGAGCTCGAGCGGGCGCCCGAGATGCGCCTCGCTGACCAGCCGGCAGAGGTTGAGATAGCCCACCTCGTCCTGGGCATAGAGCGCGATCCAGTCGACCTGCACCGCCTGCCCCTCGGGCAGATCAGGCCGCGCGATCCCCAGCATGGTGCCGATGATCGGCTGCACCCCGGCATCGCCCGCCGCGCCCGAGAACGACATCGCCGCGAACAGCCCGTTGCGATCGGTCACCGCGGCGGCGGGAAACCCCAGTTCGCGCGCACGCTTGGCGATCGACTTGGGCTCGATCGCACCGTCGAGCATGGTGAAGGACGAAAAGATCCGGAGCGGGACGAAGCCGGAATGGGGCATGGCGATAACCTAGGACCGACCTGCCCGATTAGCCACCCCGCGAGGCCCGCTTACCCACAACTTTCGCCTCGCTCAGGCCGCTCGTTTCGGCGCGAGTATCCGCGGAATGACGATGCGGCGAACCAACAGGATGACCAGCACGGCCGGAACCATCCAGCGCAGCATGGCGGTAGTCGGCTCCGACAATACGACCAGGAACAACAACGGCACCGTCGCGGCGGAAACCCATCGGTTGATGAGGAAGCCGCGCGGCACTCCTTCGAGCATCACGCCGTCGCGGTAGCTGGCATAGAGCCACATTGCGAGGCTGAACGACCCGGCCACCGTCATTGTCAGCGCATAGAAGCGCAAGGATCCGGTAATGTCGCGATGCGGCTCCATCATATGGCTCGAGGCCGGGATCAGCGCGACCGCGCACAGCATGCCGAGGGTCAGCGCGGTCAGGACGTTATCGACGCGCTTGAGCCGGGCGAACAGGTCACGGCTGGTCACCCAGAACACGGCGATCACCATGAAGCTGACCAGATAGGCGCTGAGTTCGACGCTCAGCGCATCGAGGATCCCGCTCAACGTCGGTAGGCTGTCGGGCACCTTGATCTCGATCGCCGCCAGGGTGACCGATATGGCGAAGACGCCGTCCGACAGCATCACCAGCCGGTCGAGCATGTGGCGGCCGATATGGTGATCCAGGTCCTCATCGGCCTTGATCGCGAGCGATTCGAGTTCGGCCATTCAGAGCAGCTTTTCGATGTCCGCCGAGATCTCCTCGGGCTTGGTGGTCGGGGCGTAGCGCTCGACGACATTGCCGTCGCGCCCGATCAGGAACTTGGTGAAGTTCCACTTGATTCCCTCGGTGCCGAGGAACCCAGGCACCTGCTTCTTGAGCTCGCCGTAGAGCGGATCGGTGCCCGAGCCATTGACCTCGATCTTGGCGAAGACCGGAAAGGTCACGTCATAGGTCAGCGAACAGAAATTGGCGATTTCCTCGGCATTGCCGGGCTCCTGCGCGCCGAACTGGTTGCAGGGGAAGCCCAGCACCTCGAACCCGCGGTCGGCATATTTCCGATGGAGCGCCTCGAGCCCCTCATATTGCGGGGTGAAGCCGCATTTCGACGCGACGTTCACCACCAGCAGTACCTTGCCGGCATAGGTGCCGAGATCGGCGTCACTGCCGTCCGCCGTCTTGACGTGGAAATCGGTGATCGCGGTCATGCGCCCAGCCCCCTTTTACCTGCTCTCGTACCCGGCCATCAGCGCGGCGATGTTGCGCTTCACACCGGGCCATTCGTGTTCGAGGATCGAATAGAGCACGCTGTCACGATAATGGCCATCGTTGAGGATGACGTGCCCGCGGATCACGCCGTCCATCCGCGCGCCGAGCCGCTCGATCGCCGCGCGCGAGCGGCGGTTGAGGAAATCGGTCCTGATCTGGACGCAATAGCAGTCCAGCGTCTCGAATGCGTAGGTCAGCAGCAACAACTTCGCTTCGGTGTTGAGCCCGGTGCGCTGGACGCGCGACGCGTAGACCGTGCCACCGATCTCGACGCGGCGATGCTGCTGCGCCATGCGCAGGAAGCGCGTCGTTCCGGCAATCTCCCCCGCAGCGTCGCGCACGGTGAATGCCAGCGACCGCCCCGCCGCGTGTTCGCGTTCAAGCCGGTCGTACCACGCATCGATGGTCCCGGGATTGGGGATCGTCGTATGGAAGGCATCGTCCAAACCGGTCGCGAATGCCGTTAGGATGCCGTCGCGATCAGCACGCGCGCAGGGAGTGAGCGACACATGGGTGCCGGTCAGCGTCGGCGTCGCGCGCCAAGCGTCGCCAGGGGGTGTTGCGTCGGTCACGTGATTACCACTGTCCCCGAATGGTCAGGTCAGATGCCCGTCGTGCAGCCGCAGGACGCGGTCCATCCGCGCCGCCAGCCGCTCGTTGTGCGTTGCGACCAATGCCGCCGAGCCTTCCTGGCGCACCAGGCGTAGGAATTCGCCGAACACGATCTCCGCGGTCGCCTCGTCGAGGTTGCCGGTGGGCTCGTCGGCCAGGATCAGCGCCGGGCGATTGGCGAGCGCGCGGGCGACCGCGACGCGCTGCTGCTCGCCGCCGGACAATTGGCTCGGCCGATGGGTCAGGCGGTGCCCGAGACCCAATGTGGTCAACAGGTCGCCGGCCCGGGCGTCGGCGTCGGCGCGCGACGTGCCCTTCACCAATTGCGGCAGCACGACGTTCTCGATCGCGTTGAAGTCGGGCAGCAAATGGTGGAACTGGTAGATGAAGCCGAGTTGGTCGCGTCGCGTCGCGGTCCGCTCCGAACCGGTCATCTGCGCCGCTTCGACCCCGGTGATGCGGATCGAGCCGCCGAACCCGCCCTCGAGCAAACCGACCGCCTGGAGCAGGGTCGACTTGCCCGACCCCGACGCGCCGAGCAGCGCGACGATCTCTCCCGGTGCGATCGCCAGGTCGGCACCGCGCAGGACATGAATGGTCTCCCCGCCCTGTTCGAAGCTGCGGGTCAGACCGGTGGTGGCGAGGACGGGTTCACTCATAGCGCAGCACCTGGACGGGATCGGTGCTCGCCGCGCGCGAGGCGGGATAGAGCGTGGCGAGGAAGGTCAGCAACAGGGTGATCGCGATCACCATGGCGATCTCGACCGGGTTCGGCTTGGACGGCAATTCGGTGAGGATGCGGATTTGCGGATCCCACAGATTCTGTCCCGACAGGCGCTGCACGAAATCGACGATCGGCTGGCGGAAATGGAGCAGGACGAAGCCGAGGATCAGCCCCAGGATCGTCCCGAGCACGCCGATCGTCGTGCCGACCGTGATGAAGATTCTGACCATGGCGCCGCGCGACGCGCCCATCGTCCTGAGGATCGCGATGTCGCGCGTCTTTGCGCGCACCAGCATGATGAGCGACGAAGCGATGTTGAACGCGGCGACCAGGATGATGATGCACAGGATCACGAACATCGACACCTGCTCGATACCCAGCGCGTCGAACAATTGCGCGTTCATCTGGCGCCAGTCACTGATCGCCGCCGAGTCCCCGAGCCATTTGCGCAGCGGGTCGAGGATCTGCCCGACCTTGTCGGCGTCCCTGGTATCGAGTTCGATCATCCCGACCGTGTCGGGGTCGTAGAGGAGCAGAGTCTGCGCATCCTCCATCGGCATGACGACATAGGCCTTGTCGTAATCGTAGACGCCGATCTCGAAGATCGCACCCACGGTGTAGGTGACCATGCGCGGCACGACGCCCATCGGGGTCGATTGACCCGCCGGGTTCCAGATCGTGAGCTGGCTGCCGACATCGGCGCCGAGCGTCGAGGCAAGCTTCGACCCGATCGCGATTCGGCCGCTTCCCGCGGTCAGGTTCCTGAGGTCGCCCGCGACGATGTTCTTCGCGATCGTCGAGTTGCTCCGGATGTCGGGCACGGTGAGGCCGCGGAGGTAGATCGCCTCGGCGCGCCCGTTATAGGTCGTCATCAGCGGTTGCTCGATCATCGGGGTCGCGCCGGTGACCCCCGGCGTCGCCTTCGCGCGATCGAGAATCCCGCGCCAATTGTCGAGCGGGCGGCCATTATAGCCCTGGATCACCGCTTGCCCGTTCAGACCCACGATCTTGTCGAACAGTTCGGCGCGGAAGCCGTTCATCACGCTCATCACGATGACGAGCGCGGCGACGCCGAGCATCACCGCCCCCAGGCTGAACGCGGCAACCAGGACGATGAAGCGCTCGCCCTTGCCGGGCAGCAGATAGCGGCTGGCGATCAGGCGTTCGTAGCTCGACAGGAGAATCAATCAGGCCTCACGATCCGCCCCCGGAATGTTCGCGTGACTAGGGCCTATGTTCGCGAGTGGCAACCAAGGCGCGGCTGTGGCGGATTCGACACAGGATCGCCGCAATCGTGCGACCACCGGTTGTTTGCCGATGACAAGACACCGGTCGCCGCCTAGCAATCGTGCTCACGAAACGCAGGTCAATGGCCGTGGTTCGGGGATCGCTTCCAGCTCCGTCTCTCCGGAGATGCGCGGGCGGAAGTCACAAGGGGGCTGACGAGCAATCGTCACGCAGGCGCCCGGGTCGGAAACGGCCCGGGCGTTTGGCTTTTCGGGGACGGAGGCGAGCAGCGAAGCCGCAAGCCGATTTGCGCAGCAAATCGCCCCGAACGGCCGCCGGGCCGCGCAGCGGCCCGAGCGACGGCAGCTTCGCCGGCCGGCGCCGATCCTGCACTTCCCTCTTCGTTACCGCCTTCCCTCTCCCGCAAGCGGGAGAGGGAATAATCATCAAAAACTGATCCGGAACGTGCCCCCGTACGTCCGCGGATCGCCCGGCTGGCCGACAATCAGCCCGGTGCTGCCCGATTGGACGCTGAGCAGTTCGAAATAGTTCTGGTTGAAGGCGTTGCGGACCCAGCCGTAGAGGTTCCACTTGTCCTTGCGGAAGCCGAGCCGGAAGTTCGACAGCGAATAGCCGTCGATGTCGGTGTAGAGCGACCGTGACGGATTGGACGAGAATTTCGACCGGTAGCTGCCGTCATAGCCGAGATAGACCTGCCCGCCGCCGACCGGCACATTGTACTCGCCGCCGAACGAGAACGACCATTTCGAGATACCGGGCAGGATCTGGCCTGAGATGTCGCAGAACGGCGGGCTGCCGGTGCCGCCAGACAGCTCGGGCGGGCATGGCGCGTCCTTGAAGTCGGCATATTTGGCGTCGGTGAAGGCGCCGTTGACGTACAGGTTGAGCCGCGCGCTCGGACGGTAGGACGAATCGAATTCGACGCCCCGCACCCGGACCTTGGCGGCATTGGCGAGATAGCCGCGGATCACGCCCAACTGGCCGTTTGTCACCGTCGCCTGGTAATCGTTGATCTCGGTCCAGAAGCCGGCGAGGTTGAAGGTCAGCTTGCGGTCGAAGAACTGGGTCTTCAACCCGAGCTCGAAATGATTGACCTTTTCGGGTTTGACCGTCGCAGCGCTCAGGATCGGATTGCCCGAGGCATCGAGCGGCAACCCCGACAGGTTGATCCCGCCCGACTTGAAACTGCGCGCATAGGTCGCATAGCCGTGAATGTCCTTGGAGAAGTCGTACGACAGAGTCACGTCGCCCGAGACGTTCCAGGCACTGAACTTCGGGCTGTAGCGCTGCGGCGCCAGCGTGTTGAGCTGGTCGGTGAGCGCGGTACCGTTCTGCAGCAGGGTCGCGACGTTATCGGCCGTCGCGACGAAATTGTACTGCGCGTTGTGGATACTGACGACCGACTCGTAAAAGCCTGATTTCTTGTCGTAATTGACCCGCAGACCGGGCTGGATACGCAGCCCCGGCGCGACTTCCCAATTGAGCTTGCCGAACACCGCGAAGCTCTGGTTGCTGAAATTGATCGAGTTGGTCGAGGTGAGGCCATCCAGCACCAGCGGGTTCTTGCCGTTCGCGCTGGTCGGGTTGAGCAGCCACGCGCTCGCCGCCGGTCCCTGGACCTGCGACCCTTGCGTGTTGATCGTCTGGTTGAAGTAGAACGCGCCGAGCGTGTAATTGAGCTTGCCGTCGCCGTTGGAAGCGATGCGCAATTCCTGCGACCATTGCTTCTGCTGCGACGGGTTCTGCGACACCGTCGTGATCGGCAGGCCGATGAAGTCACGGTCGTTGGCCGGCTGCCAATCCCAATAGCGCCACGCGGAAACCGACGTGATCGTCGCGCCGCCGATGTCCCAGCTACCGACCAGCGACAGCCCGCCGACTTCCTGGCGGGAGTTGATCGAGGCATCGAGGTCGGTGACGCGATCGAACGGATCGAAGCTGGGCGGCGTATATCCCGCGGCCGCGGCCAGGGCCGCATATTGGCGGTTCAACGGCCGTTGCGTCGCGCCCGTCCGCGCATAATATTGCACGCAGCAATAGGGATTCTGCAGGCTGAAATCGGCCGAGAAGTTGAAGTCGAGGTTGGGCGTCGCCTGCCACAGCAACTGCCCGCGAACGCTGAAATTATCCTGCTTCTGCAAACTCTTGTCGATCGCGGTGTCGTAGATCGTGCCGCCCCGCTTGGTCACCGACGTCGAGATGCGCACGCCGAGCTTGTCGTCGGCGATCGGCGCCGAGGCCGAACCCTTCAACTGCACGAGGCCGTAATTGCCGGTGCTGATCTCGAACGTCGCCTCGGGCGAGGTGAGGTTCGGCTTCTTGGTGGTGATGTTGACCGCACCGGCGGTGGTGTTCTTGCCGTACAGCGTGCCCTGCGGTCCGCGCAGCACTTCGACGCGGTCGATGTCGACGAAATCGAAGGTCGAGGCGCCGATGCGGCCGATATAGACCTGGTCGATATAGAGCCCGACGCCCTGTTCGATGCCGTCGTTGGTCAGCCCGAAAGGTGCGCCCAGGCCGCGGATGTTGATCGCCGAATTGCGTGGATTGCTAGAATAGAATTGCAGCGCCGGCTGGAATTGCTGGAGCCGATTGACGTTGAACGCCCCGGCATTTGCCAGCGTCTCGCCGCTCAGCACCGCGACCGCGATCGGCACGGTCTGCAGCCGTTCGGACCGGCGCCGCGCGGTGACGACGATGTCGCCGCCCGGGGTCGGCGCCGCCTGCGGATCGGCCTGGGGCTCGGGCGCTGGCGCGGCGGGCGCATCGCCCGGCGGTGCAGCGGCGGTCACCGGCGCCGGGGCCGCCGGACGGGCATCGTTGTCAGCAAGCGCAATGGCCTGTGGCGAGGCGGCGGCGAGCAGGACCGGAAACGCTGCGAACATTCTTGATTCCCCTAGATCATCGACAACGCCTTAATCCCCACTGAGTTGCTAGGATTAAAAGCAATATGATCTGGGCCGTGCCGCAAGCCAAACTTTACGTACATTGAAAACGTTGGATTTTTTGTCGTATCCTCCCTCTTGAACGCGCGTCGGGACGCCCCAGATATGCGATGACGCGATGCCCATCAGGGGTCGCGTCGCCGTGACATCGCTCAATCCGGAGGATCACATATGCGACAGTTCGACCTTACCCCCTACCGCCGCTCGACGATCGGTTTCGATCGCCTGTTCGACATGCTCGAAGCCTCGGCGCGGCATAATGGCGGGGACAATTATCCCCCCTTCAATCTCGAGCGCATCGCCGAGGATCATTTCCGCATCACGATCGCGGTCGCCGGCTTCCGCCGCGACGAGATCGAGATCGTCGCCCAGCAGAACCTGCTGACCGTCCGGGGCAAGAAGGACAAGGACGGCGACCAGTCGGCCTATCTTCACCTCGGTATCGCCACCCGCAGTTTCGAGCGCCGCTTCGAGCTCGCCGATTTCATCCGGGTCGAGGACGCGCGCCTCAACGACGGCCTGCTGACGATCGACCTGGTGCGTGAAGTGCCCGAGGCGCTGAAGCCGCAGACGATCGCGATCAAGACGGGCGCCCCGCTCGCCGCGATCGACACCGCGCCCGCCGACGAGCCCAAGGCGGCGTAACCGACAGGCGCTTTCTCGCTCCCTCGAAAGGGCCACGAGGCGTCCGGATCGAACGGTCCGGGCGCCTTTTTCGTTGGGCAATGGTCGATGCGCTGGTACCCGTGATACGATGAAGCCGCTGCAGGTGATCGTGAACCGGGATGGCGGGGCCGCAGCGAAGATGGGCGATGCGCTTATTCCCGAGCTGGAAAAGGCATTCGCCCATAGCGGCAAGACGATCGAGATCAGCGCCGTCGACGGCAAACAGCTTCCCGACGCGATCGAGACTGCGGCCAAATCCGGCCGCGTGATCGTGGCGGGCGGCGACGGCACCGCTGCTTCGGCGGCGCAGCTACTCGCGGGCAGCGATACCGAACTCGGCCTGTTGCCGCTCGGAACGCTCAACCACCTGGCGCGCGATCTTGGCATCCCGACTCAGCTGGAGCAGGCCGCCGATGTGGCAGCCAACGGGCACCCTACGCGGATCGACGTCGGCGAGGTCAACGGGCAGGTCTTCGTCAACAACGCGTCGATCGGGCTCTACCCGCTGATGGTGCGCAAGCGCGACGCGCTGCGGCGCGCCAGGGGCTGGCCCAAATGGTTGTCGACCCTGCCCGCCGCCTGGGCGGCGCTCGAACGCTTGCCGCACCATCGCCTACGGCTCGACTGGGGCAAGGGCGAGCGGGCGATCGTCACGCCGCTGCTGTTCATCGGCAATAACCTTTATTCGCTCGACAGCGGCGATGTCGGGAAGCGCGAACAGCTGAGCGACGGCAAGCTCGCCGTCTATGCCGTCGCCCGCCGGCGCCGCGCGGCGCTGATCTGGTTCGCGCTCCGGGCGCTCGCCGGCCGTGCCGAACGCGATCTCGATTTCGAGACGCTCGGCGAGTGCGAGACGCTGACCGTCCGGTCGAGCGGCGGGTCGATCGAGATCGCGCTCGATGGCGAACTGCGCCGGATGGACTCGCCGCTCGAATTCCGCATCCGCGCGGGCGCGCTGACGGTGATGACGCCGGCCGAAGGCTCAAGTTAGCCAACAACCAAATCCTCCCTACGCGGAGCGTAGGGAGGATTTGTAGCGTTCCGCGCTTAAACCAGCCGGCTCTGCCGCACTGCCGCGGCGATGAAGCTCGCAAACAGGGGATGCGGGTCGAACGGCTTGGATTTCAGCTCCGGGTGGAACTGGACGCCGACGAACCAAGGGTGGTCGGGGCGCTCGACGATTTCGGGCAGCATGCCGTCGGGCGACATGCCGCTGAACACCAGCCCGCCCTTCTCCAGCGCGTCGCGATAGCCGGTATTGACCTCGTAGCGGTGGCGATGCCGCTCGCTGATCTCGGTCGAGCCGTAGATCGACGATACGACGCTGTTGCCGTCGAGCTTCGCCTCATAGGCGCCGAGCCGCATCGTGCCGCCGAGGTCGCCCCCCGCCTCGCGCTTCTGCACGCCTTCAGCCGTCATCCATTCGCTGATGATGCCGACCACCGGCTCGTCGGTCGGGCCGAATTCGGTCGACGACGCCTTGTCGATCCCTGCGAGGTTCCGCGCGCCTTCGACGCACGCCATCTGCATGCCGAAGCAGATGCCGAAATAGGGCACGTTGCGCTCGCGCGCGAACTTGACCGAGGCGATCTTGCCTTCCGCGCCACGCTCTCCGAACGCGCCGGGCACCAAGATGGCGTGGCACGGCTCGAGGCTGGCCGCGACGTCGCCATCGCCATGCTCGAACACCTCGGCGTCGATCCAGCGGATGTTGACCTTCACCTTGTTGGCGATGCCGCCATGGACGAGCGCTTCGTTGAGCGACTTGTAGGCGTCCTGCAGGCCGACATATTTGCCGACCACGCCCACCGTGACCTCGCCTTCCGGATTGGTCAGGCGGTCCATGATCTCGGTCCAGCGCGCGAGGTTGGGCTTGGCCGCGGGATCGATCCCGAACGCATTGAGGACCGCGTCGTCGAGCCCTTCCTCATGATATTGGACCGGCACCGCGTAAATGCTCTTCGCATCGAGCGCCGGGATCACTGCTTCCTTGGGGACGTTGCAGAACAAGGCGATCTTGGCGCGCTCGCTGGCGGGCAGCGGCTGCTCGCAACGGCAGACCAGAACGTCGGGCTGCACGCCGAGCGCCGCCAGTTCGCGGACCGAATGCTGGGTCGGCTTGGTCTTCAGCTCACCGGCGGCCGCGATATACGGCACCAGGGTCACGTGGACGCTGATCGAATTGCCGCGACCGAGGTCGTTGCGGATCTGCCGGATCGCCTCGATGAACGGCAGCGATTCGATGTCGCCGACCGTGCCGCCGATCTCGCACAGCACGAAGTCGAGATCGTCTGTCTCAGCCAGCGCGAATGCCTTGATCGCGTCGGTGACGTGCGGGATCACCTGGACGGTCGCGCCGAGATAATCGCCGCGCCGTTCGCGCTGGATGATCTGCTGGTAGATGCGGCCCGAGGTAACGTTGTCCGATTGCCGCGCGGCAACGCCGGTGAAGCGCTCGTAATGGCCGAGGTCGAGGTCGGTTTCCGCTCCGTCGTCGGTCACATAGACCTCACCGTGCTGATACGGGCTCATCGTGCCCGGATCGACGTTGAGATAGGGATCGAATTTCCGGATGCGGACGCGATAACCGCGCGCCTGGAGGAGGGCAGCCAGGGAAGCCGCCATCAAACCTTTGCCGAGCGAGGAGACCACGCCGCCGGTAATAAAAATAAACCGCGCCATGGGAATCACCGCCTAGCTTGGAATGGGGTCGTGCCGCAAGCACGCGACTCCACCCGCGCGAACAAAAAGTCCGCGCGGGTGGCTGCAATTAGGGAATTTAGCGGGTGGTGCCCGTGCCGTTCGACGGCGGCGCCGCCTGATTCTCACCCGGCGCCAGCGCGCCCGGGAAGGTCAGATTGCCGCCGGCACCCGCCGCGGCGTTGGCCGCCGAACCGCCGAACGCCCCGCCTGCCGGCTGCTGCGGCGCGGCTCCCGCCGGCGCGTTGATCGGCGCGGTGCGATTGAGCGAGGTATCGATCGAGGTCGCGTGCCGGGTCGCCGCCATCACCGCCAGGACGACGGTGAGCGCGACGAACACGGTCGCCAGGATCGCGGTCGACCGGGTCAGGAAATCGGCCGCGCCGCGCGCCGACATCAGGCCTGCGGGGCTGCCGCCGCCGGTCAGGCCACCACCTTCCGAACGCTGCGCCAGGATCACCCCGACAAGGAACAACCCGACGACGGCCTGGAGAACGAGCACGAAGGTAAACAGCATCGACCGACTTGACCTGCAAAACTGGAGAAACCGCGCACATAGGCGAGCCGGTCCGCCCGATCAACCGCTCATCCGCCGGACGACCCGTGGCGTTTCCATGACATTTCGTGTCCGCACTGAAACCCTTTTGCCCCGGCGCACGTTGTTACGCCTGCGATAGAGACAGCCTTTTCGGGCTCTTAAACAACATGGGCAACGATATGAACATTGCCAGCACCGTCGACGCCCCGCCGCTGACCCGGTGGATGAATACCTTGGTCGACTATGTGCGGTCGGGCGAGCCGGATCTGACCAATCGCCAGATGGCCCTCCTCCTCGTGGTCTACCTCAGCCCGGGTCCGCATACGGTGCGCGGTCTCGCCCGTGCGTTGAACGTTTCCAAGCCCGTCGTGACACGTGCCTTGAACAGGCTGGGGGCGCTCGGCTATCTGCGCCGCCAGCGCGACGATACCGACAAGCGCAACATATTCATCGCGCGCACCACCGAGGGGGCAGGCTTTCTTGAAGAATTCGGACAATTTGTGGGAGAAAGCGACGCACCCCGCGCCCGCCGAGCCACCGCGTAAATCCTTTGCCCTGACGGGACATTCGGTCGCGATCGACCCGCGCCACAACGCCGTTCGCCCCGACCTCGCCGACGTCAGGCTCGCAGAATACGTATTCGCGCCCCATTACGCCGCGCCGCTGCCCTGTGTAGTGACCCGGACCGTGACCTTGCATGCCGAATCAACACCCGCGTCGGAGGCGCTGGCCGACCTCGACGTCGGCGAGACATTCGAGGTGCTCGAAGTGCTGCGCGAGGTTGCCTGGGGCGTGTCGCCCGACCGCCGACTGGCCGGCTATGTCGACCGCACCGCGCTGGATCTGAAGCAATGACCGTCAACGTCTTCATCGATGGTGGCGCCGGCACCACCGGCCTCGAGATCCGCGAACGGCTGAGCGGCCGCGGCAACGTGACCCTGATCACGCTCGACGAAGCGGCGCGCAAGAATTCGAAGGCGCGCAAACAGGCGCTCAACGACGCCGATTTCGTCATCCTGTGCCTGCCCGATGACGCCGCGCGCGAAGCGGTCGAGATGATCGCCTCCGACACGACGCGGGTGATCGACGCCTCGACCGCGCATCGGGTTGCCGACGGCTGGGCCTATGGCTTCGCCGAACTCGAACCGAGCCAGCAGGCGGCGATCGCCGAGGCGCGCTTCGTCAGCAACCCCGGCTGCTATCCGACCGGCTTCCTCGCGCTCGTCCGGCCGCTGGTCCGCGCCGGGCTGATCCCGCACGACTGGTCGCTCAGCGTGAACGCGATGTCGGGCTATTCGGGCGGCGGGAAATCGATGATCGCCGAGTTCGAGGACGGCAAGGCCGAGACGAGCGCGCGCCTCTACGGCCTCGGTCTCGCGCACAAGCACATTCCCGAAATGCAGAAGCATGCGCGCATGGCGCATCCGCCGATCTTCGCGCCGTCGGTCGTCAGCACCTATCGCGGCATGATCGTCGAAGTACCGGTGCCGCTCCATGCCTTGCCGCGCAAGCCGTCGCTCGCCCAGATCGAAGGAGCGTTGGTCGAGGCGTACAAGGACAGTCCGCTGATCCGCATCGGCGCCGGCGACGCCCAGCTGGTGAAGATCGAGGACGACGCCGGGACCGACCGGCTCACCCTGCGCGTCTGCGGCAATAGCGAGACCGGCCAGGCGCGGCTGATCGCGACGCTCGACAATCTCGGCAAGGGCGCGGCCGGTGCCGCGGTCCAGAACCTCAACATCATGGCCGGGTTCGACCCGGTGGCGGGCCTGACTTTATGAATGCGACCCGCTAAATCCCGTTAGTGCCGGGCTGGTCGACGCCCTGCCCTCCGTATCCCCACCCGCCCTTCGACAAGCTCAGGGCCAACGGTCCAAGAACGAGGAAAAGCCAAATGCCCGGAACGCGCCAGCCGCTCGACAAATTGCTGCTGTTCGGCGCGACCGGCGACCTGTCGCAGCGCATGCTGCTTCCCTCGCTTTACGGGCTCGACGAAGACGGCCTGCTGCCCGCCGACATGACGATCACGGGCACCGCGCGCACGGTGTTCGAGGACGACGCGTTCCGCAAATTCGCCAAGGAAGCGCTCGAAAAATACCTGCCCGAGGATCGCAAGGACAAGGCCAAGATCGCCTCGTTCCTCAAGCGCCTCAACTACCAGGCGCTCGACGCGACCCAGGCCGATCACTTCAAGGACCTGTCCGACGAACTCGGCGACACCAGCAAGGGGCTGGCGATCTTCTTGTCGACCGCGCCGAGCCTGTTCGAACCGACGATCAAGGGGCTCGACGGTGCCGGCCTGGCGCATGGCAACGTCCGCATCGGGCTCGAAAAGCCGCTCGGCTACGACCTCGCCTCGAGCCGCGAGATCAACGACGCGGTCGCCCGGGTCTTCCCCGAGGACCGGATTTTCCGGATCGACCATTATCTCGGCAAGGAAACCGTCCAGAACATCCTGGCGCTGCGCTTCGGCAATTCGTTCTTCGAGCCGGTGTGGAACGCGCAAGGCATCGACAACGTCCAGATCACGGTCGCCGAGACGGTCGGGCTCGAGGAGCGCGCCGGCTATTATGACGGCGCGGGCGCGCTGCGCGACATGGTCACCAACCATATCCTCCAGCTCGTCGCGCTGATCGCGATGGAGCCCCCTGCCCGCTACGACAAGGATTCGATCCGCGACGAAAAGGCCAAGGTGTTCCGCAGCCTGCACGTCATGACGCCCGAGGAAGTGCCGCACAACACGGTGACCGGCCAGTACGGCCCGGGCGCGGTCGGCGGCGAGATCGTCAAGGGCTATCTCGACGAACTCGGCAAGCCGTCGACCACCGAGACCTTCGTCGCAATCAAGACGCGGATCGACAATTGGCGCTGGCAGGGCGTGCCCTTCTACCTGCGCACCGGCAAGCGCATGGCGGTCCGCCGCAGCGAGATCGCGATCCAGTTCAAGCCCGTCCCGCATTCGATGTTCGCCGGGCGCGGCGGACTGCTCCAGCCCAACAAGCTGATCATCCGCCTGCAGCCCGAGGAATATATCCAGATGCTGGTGATGGCGAAGGAGCCGGGTCTCGACCGCGACGGCCTCCATTTGCGCGAAGTGCCGCTCAATCTGAGCCTCGACGCCGAATTCGCCGGCACCCGCCGCCGCATCGCCTATGAGCGTCTGCTGCTCGACCTGATCGAGGGCGACCAGACGCTGTTCGTCCGCCGCGACGAGGTCGAGGCGCAATGGGCCTGGACCGACGCGATCCGCGCCGGCTGGGCGGCCAACGACATGAAGCCCAAGAGCTACGCCTCGGGCAGCTGGGGCCCGTCGACCTCGATCGCGCTGACCGAGCGCGACGGCGTGACGTGGCAGGACGATTGAGGCTCATTTCCCTCTCCCGCGTGCGGGAGAGGGAGGGGCCCGCGAAGCGGGAGGGTGAGGGTCTTCTTCCTTCTTCCGCGCAGATTGTGGCAAAATAGAAGAAAGAAGACCCTCACCCCACCCTCTCCCGCAAGCGGGAGAGGGCTTTAAGAGCGAAGAGCAGCATATGGCGACGAACGAAGAAATCGAATGGTGGGAATATGACGATACCGGCGAGATGGCGGATGCCGTCGCGGGCGATATCGCCTTCATCATCGAAAGCGCGATCGAGGCGCGCGGCGGCGCGGTGGTCGCGCTCGCCGGGGGCAAGACCCCAGTGCCGATCTACGCCAAGCTCGCCAAGGCGAAGCTCGAATGGAAGCGCGTCACGATCATCCCGGGCGATGAGCGGATCGTGCCGCTGGGCGACGACCTCTCGAACGTGACGATGCTGGCCAAGACCTTCCTGCCGCTCGGCGCGCGCGTCATGCCGATCGTTCCCCAGGCGACCGCGGACTACAAGGCTGCCGGCCGCTCGGCCGACGCGCTGATGCAGGATCTGCACTGGCCGCTCGACCTTTGCCTGCTCGGTGTCGGCGGCGACGGTCATACCGCGTCGATCTTCCCCGGCCCCGATTTCGACGAAGCGCTGAACGGCCCCAAGGAGCGCCGCATGCTCGGGGTGATGCCCGATCCTCTGCCGCCCGAAGCACCGGTCGCGCGCGTCACCCTAAGTCGCGCGGCGATCGTCTCGTCCGCCTCGGTGCTGATCGCGGTGACGGGTGCCGCCAAGAAGAAGGTCATCGAGGACGCGATCAGCCAGGGGCCAAGCTCGGCTTACCCGATCGGGCGTGTACTGGCGGATACCGAGCTGCCCGTGGATATCCACTGGGCTCCATAGTCCCCCTTGAGCGACGTCTCCCCCCACTCCGTTCGCCCTGAGCTTGTCGAAGGGCAAGTTTGGGGCGTGGGTAAACCGAGCCACATAGATGTGCTTCGACAAGCTCAGCACGAACGGTGTTGGGTAAGGTCGGATAAACGGACGGTGGGTTAGCGCCCCTCGAAACCCTCGCATACGAATTTACAGGCCCCCGGCCTTGTCCGAACGTTGAGCAGGTCTAGGACGGTCGGGAAACGGCCGACCCAACCGGCCCCTGACAAACGGACCTCAGGCCATGAACCCGGCATTATCCGCCGTCACTGATCGCATCGTCAAACGCTCGCGCCCGACGCGGCGCGCCTATCTCGACCTGATCGAGCGCGAGCGCGACCGTGGATCGCGGTCGCGCGCCACGCTCGGCTGCGCCAACCTCGCACACGGCTATGCCGGTACCGAGGAAGATCGCGACGCGATGAAGGCGAACGCGGCGATGAACATCGGCATCCTCACCTCGTACAACGACATGCTGTCGGCGCACGCGGTCTATTATCGTTACCCCGAGCAGATGAAGGTCTGGGCGCGCGAGGCCGGCGCCACCGCGCAGGTCGCGGGCGGCGTGCCGGCGATGTGCGATGGCGTGACGCAGGGCTATCCGGGGATGGAGCTGTCGCTGTTCAGCCGCGACACGATCGCCTTGTCGACCGCGATCGCGCTGACCCACGGCATGTTCGAGGGCGCGGCGCTGCTCGGTATCTGCGACAAGATCGTGCCGGGCCTGCTGATGGGGGCGCTGCGCTTCGGCCATCTGCCGACGATCCTGATCCCCGGCGGTCCGATGCGCACCGGCCTCGCCAACAAGGCCAAGGCCGCCGTCCGCGAGGCGTTCGCCGAAGGCAAAGTCGGCCGCGACGACCTGCTCGAGGCCGAGATCGGCGCTTATCATTCCAAGGGCACCTGCACTTTCTACGGCACCGCCAATACCAATCAGATGATGATGGAAGTGATGGGCCTCCACATCCCCGGTGCCGCCTTCGCCAATCCCGGCACCAAGCTGCGCCAGGAACTGACGCGCGCGGCGGTGCAGCGGCTCGCGCGGATCGGCTGGGATGGCGACGATTACCGTCCGCTCGGCCGTTGCGTCGACGAAAAGGCCATCGTCAACGCCGCGGTCGGCCTGCTCGCGACGGGCGGCTCGACCAACCACCTCATCCATCTGCCCGCGATCGCGCGCGCCGCGGGGATCGTGATCGACTGGGAGGATGTCGATGCGCTGAGCCGCGCCGTGCCGCTGGTAGCGCGCGTCTATCCCAACGGCTCGGCCGACGTGAACGGCTTCGAGGATGCCGGCGGCATGCCGTTCGTGATCCGCGAGTTGCTCGGCGCGGGGCTGCTCCACGGCGATATCCTGACCGTCGCGGGCGACTTCGCCGATTACAGCAAGCGGCCGGTGGTCGAGGGCGACGGCCTGGTCTGGGAAGATCCGGGCGCCAGCGGCGACGAGACGATCCTGCGGCCCGCCGCCAATCCTTTCTCGGCCGAGGGCGGCTTCCGTATCCTGACCGGCAATCTCGGCCGCGCCTGCATCAAGGTGTCGGCGGTCGAGCGCGAGCGCTGGTTGGTCGAGGCCCCTGCCCGCGTGTTCCACGACCAGGCCGAGGTCCAGGCCGCGTTCAAGGCAGGCGAGCTCGACCGCGACGTCGTCGTCGTCGTCCGCTTCCAGGGCCCGCGCGCCAATGGCATGCCCGAGCTTCACAAGCTGACACCGCCATTGAGCGTGCTGCAGAACAAGGGCTATCGCGTGGCGTTGGTCACCGACGGCCGCATGTCGGGCGCGTCGGGCAAGGTGCCGGCGGCGATCCATTGTTCGCCCGAGGCGCTCGGCGGCGGCCCGCTCGGGCGCGTCCGCGATGGTGATATCGTCCGGCTCGATGCCGAGAATGGGACGATCGACGCGCTGGTCGACGTAGCCGAATGGAACACACGAGAGCTTGCCGAATGCCCGCCGGCGGCGGAGGGTATGGGCCGCGAGTTGTTCGGCCTGTTCCGCGGTGCCGCGGACGAAGCGGAATTAGGTGCGTCGGCGATTTTCGCCGGTGCGGGATTGTGATTTGACTCGCACGAAGACGCAAAGGCGCAAAGCCGATCTCTCTTCTTCGCGCCTTCGCGTCTTTGTGCGATCAAAAAACTAGCCGTCACCCCAGCGAAAGCTGGGGTCTCAAGCACGCGCGCGATGCGGCATGAGATCCCAGCTTTCGCTGGGATGACGGATTGGGAGAGATTGAGGGACCACATGGAAGTCGTCGCAGTCGATATCGGGGGCACCCACGCTCGCTTCGCCATCGCCGAGGTGGCGGACGGCAAGGTGGTGTCGCTCGGGCCGGAAACCACCCAGAAGACCGCCGAGCACGCCTCGCTCCAGACCGCGTGGCAGGATTTCGGCCGCCAGCTCGGGCGCGACCTGCCCAAGGCGGCGGCGATCGCGGTCGCCTCGCCGGTCGGTGGCGACGTGATCAAGCTGACCAACAATCCCTGGATCATCCGCCCCGCGCTGATCCCCGAGCGGCTCGGCGCCGACATCTATGTCATCGTCAACGATTTCGGCGCGATCGCGCATGCCGTGGCGCAACTGCCCGATGAGGATTTCCAGCATATTTGCGGCCCCAAGCGGCCATTGGCGCGCGCCGGCGTGACCTCGATCTGCGGGCCGGGCACCGGCCTGGGCGTCGCGGGCGTGCTCCATGCCGGCGGCACCTATCATGTGCTGTCGACCGAGGGCGGTCATGTCGATTTCGCGCCGCTCGACGCGTTCGAGGACGCGATCCTCAAGCGGCTGCGCAAGACCTTCACCCGCGTGTCGGCCGAGCGGATTTGCGCCGGGCCGGCGATCGTCGCGATCTACGAGACCCTGGCCGAGATCGAAGGCAAGGCGATCCGCCATCTCGACGACAAGACGATCTGGACGCTGGCGTTCGAAGGCACCGACAGCCTGGCGATCGCTGCGCTCGATCGCTTCGTGCTCGCGCTCGGCGCCTTCGCCGGCGATCTCGCGCTGACCCAGGGCGCCAAGGACGTCGTCATCGCTGGCGGCCTCGGCCTCAAGCTCAAGGAGCATTTCGCGCGCTCGGGCTTCGCCGAGCGCTTCACCGCCAAGGGCCGTTTCCAGCAGATGATGGCCAATATACCGGTCAAACTGATCACCCATCCCCAGCCCGGCCTCTACGGCGCCGCGGCCGCCTTTGCCCAGGAGCATGCCAAGTGAGTGCCATCGAAAAGATCATGCTCGCGGCGCCGGTCATCCCGGTGATCGTGATAGAGGACCTCGCAACCGCGAGGCCGCTCGCCGAGGCGCTGGTGCGCGGCGGGCTGCCCGCGCTCGAAGTGACGTTGCGCACGCCCGTCGCGCTCGACGCGATCCGCGAGATGAAGAAAGTCCCCGGCGCGATCGTCGGCGCGGGCACGGTGATCAACCCGCAGCAATTCGCCGACGCGATGGACGCCGGGGCCGAGTTCATCGTCTCGCCGGGCCTGACCGAGCGCCTCGCGCAGCCGATCATCGACAGTGGTGTCCCCTATTTGCCGGGTATCGCCAATTCGGCCGACCTGATGCGCGGGCTCGACCTCGGCCTGACGCACTTCAAGTTCTTCCCGGCGGAGGCCAATGGTGGGCTGAAAGCGCTCAAGAGCCTCGCGGCGCCGTTCTACCAGTGCAAATTCTGTCCGACCGGCGGCGTGAGCGAGGCGAATGCGGCCGATTGGCTGGCGTTCGAGCCGGTGCTGTGCGTCGGTGGGAGCTGGGTGTGTTCGGGGACGCCGGAAGAGGTTGAGGCGAAGGCACGGGCCGCGGCGGGGCTGCGGTAAAATCCCTCTCCCCTTGTGGGAGAGGGAGCGCCGAAGGCGCGGAAGGGTGAGGGGGGGTCATAGGCGACGTCGCTCGTGACTCCCCCTCACCCTTTCCACTCGCTGACGCTCGCGGGCCCCTTCCCTCTCCCACAAGGGGAGAGGGAAAGTCTCACATCTCCCCGCGCGCCCTGCGGATCGCGTACCACTTCTGCACATTGGCGTTGTGCTGCTCCAACGTATCCGCGAACGCATGCCCGCCGGTCCCATCGGCCACGAAATACAGCGCCTGCGACTCCGCCGGGTTCAGTACTGCGTCGATCGACGCGCGCCCCGGATTGGCGATCGGCCCTTTGGGCAGCCCGGTCATCGCATAGGTGTTGTACCCGTTGTTCGCCTCCAGCTCGGAGCGCAGGATACGGCGGCCGAGCGGCTTGCCCTGGGTCACCGGGTAGATGACGGTCGGGTCGGCCTGGAGCGGCATGCCGCGCCGCAACCGGTTCGAATAGACCGCAGCGACCATCCGCCGTTCCTCGGGCTTGCCGGTTTCCTTCTCGACGATCGAGGCTAGGATCAGCGCCTCGCGCGGCGTCTTGGCGACGGTATTCGGCGAACGCTTCTCCCAGGCCTGTTCGAGGTAGAGCGCCATCGCGTGCTGCATCCGCTCGACGATCGCCTGGCGGCTGTCGCCGCGCTCGAAGCTATAGCTGTCGGGGAGCAGCGAGCCTTCCGCCGGCACGTCGATCATGCCGGTCAGCTCGGACATGCCCATCAGGCGCTGCTGTGCCATGATCGACGGCCAGCCCTCGGGGATGGTGATGAAGCGCTGGAGCGTCTTGCCGCCCTGGAGCAGCTTCAGGATATCCGACTGGCTGAGATGCGCGGGGATGCGATACTCGCCCGCCTTTATCCCCGCGCGGCCGCCGAACAGCTTGGCGAGCATCGCGAAGCGGCTGGCCGAGGAGATCGCGCCGGCCTTCTCCAATTGCTCCGCCGCCTTGTTCAGGCTGCTGCCCGGCGCGATCGAGACGGTGACGTTCTTCTCGAGCGGGCCGTGCCCGCCCCAGCTACGGACCAGCCAGACGCCGCCCGCGAGCAACAGCAGCGCGGCGACGAGGCCGAGGCATCCAAACCGGCCGCCGCCGCGCTTCTTCCGAGCCATGACCGGGTCAGACCGCCTTCATCACCAGGCTGGCGTTGGTCCCGCCGAAGCCGAACGAATTGTTGAGCACTGCCTTGACCTTACGCTCCTTGGCCTTGTGCGGCACGAGATCGACACCCGCGCAATTGTCGCTCGGATTGTCGAGGTTGAGCGTCGGCGGCACGATCTGGTCGCGCAGCGCCAGGATGCAGAAGATCGACTCGACCGCGCCGGCGCCGCCGAGCAAGTGGCCGATCGCCGACTTGGTCGACGACATCGACATGTTGGCGATGTTGTTGCCGAACAATTTGCGGACCGCGTTGAGCTCAAGTTCGTCGCCGAGCGGCGTCGAGGTGCCGTGCGCGTTGACATAATCGATGTCGGCCAGGCTCAAGCCCGACTTGCGCATCGCCATTTCCATCGAGCGGAACGCACCCGAGCCTTCGGGATGCGGCGCCGTCACATGATAGGCGTCGCCCGACAGTCCATAGCCGATCACCTCGGCATAGATCTTGGCGCCCCGCTTCTTGGCGTGCTCATATTCCTCGAGCACGACGACGCCGGCGCCCTCGCCCATCACGAAGCCGTCGCGATCCTTGTCGTACGGGCGGCTACCGCGCCACGGCTCGTCGCGGAACCCGGTCGACAGCGCGCGCGCCTGGCCGAAGCCGGCGATGCCGATCGGGCAGATCGCGCTTTCCGACCCGCCCGCGAGCATGATGTCGGCATCGTCCATCGCGATCATCCGCGCGGCGTCGCCGATCGAATGCGCGCCGGTCGAGCAGGCCGTGACCACCGCATGGTTGGGGCCCATCAGCCCGTATTTGATCTGCACCTGGCCGGTGATCAGGTTGATCAGGCGGCCATGAACAAAGTGCGGCGAAACGCGCTTGGGGCCCTTTTCGGCGAGCACCAGCGATTCGCTCTCGATGCCCGGCAGGCCGCCGATGCCCGATCCGATCGAGCAGCCGGCGCGGAAGCGCTCTTCCTCGCTCATGTCGGTCAGCCCGGCGTCCTCGAGCGCCTGGCCGGCGGCATCGATGCCGAAGACGATGAACGGATCGACTTGGCGCTGGACCTTGTGGTCGACGCGCTTGTCGGCATCGAAGCCATATTCGTGGCCCGCGGGCTTCACTTCACAGGCATAATTGCTGTGGAAGTCGGTCGCGTCGAACCTGGTGATCGTCCCCGCGCCCGATTTGGCCGCGATGATGTTCTTCCAACTCGTCTCGACGTCCGCCCCCAGGGGGGTCACCAGGCCCAGGCCGGTCACGACTACGCGCCGCATGGCGTTCTCCAATCCATCTCTCTCAAAACGAAACGGCCCCCCGACCCTGGGTAACCCTGGGACGGGGAGCCGCTCGTTACTCTATACGCCCGCAGCGGTCAGCCACGGAAAGAGGGCTCAGCCCTGGTGCGCGTCGATATAGGTGATCGCGTCATTCACGGTCGTGATCTTCTCGGCGGCGTCGTCCGGAATCTCGACCCCGAACTCTTCCTCGAACGCCATGACCAGCTCGACGATGTCGAGGCTGTCGGCACCGAGATCGTCGATGAAGCTAGCCTCAGGCGTCACCGAGCTAGCCTCGACGCCCAGGTGCTCGACCACGATCTTCTTCACCCGGTCGGCAGTATCGCTCATTCGTCAGCTTCCCTCTATTGTTCCGGGACCTGCCCGGGGAGTTTCCCGAACGCACGTAGAACGCGAGGGGTGCCCGCGCAAGGGGGCGCAGATTCAGGCGGCGGCGAACTCGCCCGGATAGAACTCGATTGCGGCGAGCGCTGAGAAGTAGAGCAGCACATGGCGCCGCGCCCGCGGTTGGCCCGCCGCGCTCGTGATCGCGGCCAACGCTCCCGAGGAGGCTTTTTCTATCAAGCTCTTGCGATCCTCGACCGGCAAAGCGGCATAGGCAGCCGCCAGTTTGGGCGCTGCGAGCCCGTCGCGCTTCAGTGCCGCTTCCGCGCCGAGCCTGGTCGCCCGTGCCTGGGTATAGGAAACCGCGACCTCGACTGCGGTCGGCGACCAGTTACCGGCCGTCCGGCAGGCGGCTCGCGCAGCGATCAGGGCGTCGCGATCGGTGTCGAGCGCACTCGCCGGGTTGCTGCCCTTGTCGGCGGCTGCGACGACGCCGTCGCCGATCCGTTGCATCGCCGTGGCGCCGAGTTTCGCCTCGATACAGCCGATATCGCCCGATGCCGCCCACGCGGTACCGGGCGCGAGCAGGGCGGCGGCGATCAGGAGCGTCCTCATCACAGCATCGCCATCCCGCCGTTGACGTGGAGCGTCTGCCCGGTGACGTAGCCCGCTTCCTTCGAGGCGAGATACACGACCGCGGCGCCGATATCCTCGCCGCTGCCGAGGTCGCCCGCCGGGATGCGGCCGAGCAACGCCTGTTTCTGCGCCTCGGGCAACACGTCGGTCATCGCCGAGCGGATGAAGCCCGGCGCGACGCAATTGACGGTGATGTTGCGGCTGGCGAGTTCCTGCGCCAGCGCTTTCGACATGCCGACCAATCCCGCCTTCGAGGCCGCGTAATTGGCCTGGCCGGGATTGCCGGTCGCGCCGACCACCGAGGTGATCGAGACGATGCGGCCGAAGCGCGCCTTCATCATCGGCTTGGCGGCGGCGCGGATCAGGCGGAACGCGGCCTCAAGGTTGACCTTGATGACCTGTTCCCACTCCTCGTCCTTCATCCGCATCGCGAGATTGTCGCGCGTGACGCCGGCATTGTTGACCAGGATGTCGAGCTTTCCGTCCAGCGCTGCGACCGCTTGCGGCACCAGGCCGTCGACCGCCGCACCGTCGGACAGATCGCATTGCAGCGCGACATGGTCGCCACCGAGCGAGGCGCGAAACGCCTCGAGCTTGTCGGCATTCGATCCCGACACCGCGAGCCGTGCCCCCTGCCCGGCCAGCGCCTGCGCGATCGCCGACCCGATCCCGCCGGACGCACCGGTTACGAGAGCGGTCATGCCTGTGAGGTCGAACATCATTTTCTCCAAGAATTTATTCGCGCAGAGGCGCGGAGGGCGCAGAGGGGGTGTAGTTGTTGACGAGCCGACGCACTCCTTCTTTCAGCGTCTCGCCACCAAAATTTATAAGCAGCCCAACGGGCTGCTTGGTCAATCGCAAATAGGTCAGAAGCTGCTTGGCGTGAACCGGCGCCAGCTTGTCGACTGATTTGACCTCCACGATCAGTCGGTCATCGACAAGCAAGTCGATCCGACAGGCCGCATCGAAACGCATACCGTCGAATTCGATATCGACGGGGTGCTGACGAACGACCCGATAGCCCATTGCCAGAAGTTTACCCGCCAGCACCGCTTCATAGACGCTTTCTAGGAGGCCGGGGCCGAGTTCACGGTGGATGCGGATCGCCAGATCGACGACGTCGCCGCTGATCCGACCGATATCTTTCATTCCATCCTCTCTGCGCCCTCCGTGCCTCTGCGCGACCTAAAACGACTTCGCCAGCGCCTCGATATCCTCCATCGAGATCACGCTCGACGCATCGACATCCGGGACGATACGTTTGACCATCGGTGACAGCACCTTGCCGCCGAATTCGACGAAGCGCTCGGCGCCGGTGTCGGTCATGTTGATCACCGATTCGCGCCAGCGGACCATCCCGGTGACCTGCTCGACCAAGAGCTTGCGGATCGTGTCGACATCGCCGACCGGCTGCGCGGTGACATTGGCGAAGAGCGGCACGAGCGGCGCGTCGATCCGCGCCTCGGCCAGCGCCTTGTCCATCGCGTCGGCGGCGGGCTGCATCATCGGACAGTGGAACGGTGCCGACACCGGCAAGGCGATCGCGCGCTTGGCGCCATAGTCCTTGGCGATCTCTATCGCGCGGTCGATCGCCGCCTTGGCGCCCGAGATCACGACCTGCGACGGGTCGTTGTCGTTGGCGACGGTGCACACTTCGCCCTGCGCGGCGGCCGCCGCGATCTTCTGCGCGATCGCCAGGTCGGCACCGAGCAATGCGGCCATCGCCCCCATGCCCACCGGTACCGCCGCCTGCATCGCCTCGCCGCGATGGCGCAGCAGCAACGCGGTCGTCGCGAGGTCGAGCGCGCCAGCAGCGCACAGCGCGGTATATTCACCCAGGCTGTGGCCGGCGACGTAATCGGCCTTGTCGGCGAGCTTCAGCCCGCCTTCCTTCTCGAGCACGCGGAGCGTCGCGATCGCGTTGGCCATGATCGCGGGCTGCGCGTTGGCGGTCAGCGTCAGTTCGTCAGCCGGTCCTTCAAACATCAGCGCCGACAAATGCTGGCCGAGCGCCTCGTCGACTTCCTGGAACACCTCACGCGCGGCCGCGCTCGCGTCGGCGAGCGCCTTGCCCATGCCGACCGCCTGACTGCCCTGGCCCGGAAAAATGAATGCGCGCATCATCCTCTCCCAATTGAGGTTGCGCCACTAGAGCCTGTCCGTGCGGGCAGCAATGGCCGGACGCGCCGACTCGGCGCGTTACCCAACGTACAATCCCGCGTTGCTTTGACGGCCATGACCTTCAACGCTCGCACGGCATTCTTTTGGTTCCCGCGAGCCGATGAGCTGGTCGCCAAAAAACCTCGGAATAGCGCGCTTTTCTGAACCGCCATTCATCGCCACGGTGAGCCTGCGACAGCTTGTTACAAAATCACATATCCCTCGCGAAACCTTCACGACAGGCGCTTCCCAAATTGCTTTCCGACGCCGGTCACGGCGTCGACCAGATGGAGGTAACGATGAAAAAACTGATCCTTGCTGCTGTTGCCGCTTCGCTGCTCGCCAGCCCGCTCGCGATCGCGCCTGCTTCGGCCGAACCGCAGCGCCACGATAACGGATGGCACAAGCCGGCGCCCCGCCCCGACCACCACTCGCAGTGGCGTAAATGGAACAAGGGCCAGCGCTTCGATTCCCGCTATGCCCAGAACTATCGCGAGGTGAACAACTGGCAGCAATATCGCGGCCGTCGCCTCTACGCGCCGCCGCGCGGCTACCATTGGGTGCGCTCGGGCAACGACGCAGTGCTCGTCGCGGTCACCGGTGGGCTGATCGGTGCGGTGATCGCCGGCGCGTTCAACTAAAAGCACAAGAACCCCTCTCCCGCATGCGGGAGAGGGCTTTTCTCGCGGCGGCGGACCTCTTGTCCGCCGCCCTTTCGTTTGCCCGGCTTCCGCGCTAGCCCCGCCTGGAAGCAAGGGAGACGAAGATGCGCCGGACGGTGATGATTGGTATCTTGGCCGCGATCACCATACCGGCGGCGGTGATCGGGCAGAAGACGCCCGAATATCTCGCCGATGGCGCGCTCGACATGGCCCGGGTCCTTCCTCCCGCGCCCAGGCCGGGCGATCCGCGCTATCGCAACGACCGCGCGGTATTCAAGGCGACCCGGCATTGGCTCGGGACGCCGCGCGGCGACCTCGCGACGCGCGACGTCCAGACCGGCATCCCGGCGATGGCCGACGCCTTTTCCTGCTCGCTCGGGATCAAGCTGACGCCCGAGAACGCGCCGAAGACGCTCAAGCTCATCGCGCGCGCCGGCGCCACCGCCAACGCGCAGTCGCACGCCGCCAAGGACTTCTTCAAGCGGCTGCGTCCGTTCCAGATCGACAAGGGCAAGACCTGCCAGGACCCCAAGGAACTGGTCGGCAGCTTCGACTATCCGTCGGGTCACACCACCTGGGGATGGACCTGGGGGATGCTGCTCGCCGATCTCGCGCCCGACCGTGCCACCGCGATCCTGACCCGCGCCCGCGCCTATGGCGAAAGCCGCGTGGTGTGCGGCGTCCACAATTACAGCGCGATCGAGGCCGGCCGCGTCACCGCCTCGGCGACGATCGGCGCCGAAAGCGGCCTGCCCGACTTCCAGGCGGACCTCGCGGCCGCGCGCGCCGAACTCACCGCCTTGCGCGCCGACCCCGCCACGCCGCGCCCGGAGAAATGCGACGCGGAGGCGAATCTGGTCGCCCTGCCCATCCTCTGAAGACTTGCCTTTCGGCGCGTTTTCGCTATTGGAGCCGCCATCGGGGTGGAAAGACGCGTTCTTTCCGCCCCGGTTGTTTTGAGACGATAGCCGGAGGGGCGGCCGCATGGTGCGGCGTCAGCGATCGGCCAACGAAGGAAGAAGCATGGCTCTTTACGAGCACGTGTTCCTTGCGCGCCAGGATCTGGCACAGGCGCAAGTGGACGCCCTGGCGGAAGCCGCCACCAAGATCATCGAGGACAATCAAGGCAAGGTCGTCAAGACCGAGACCTGGGGCCTGCGCAGCCTGGCCTATCGCATCGCGAAGAACCGCAAGGCGCATTACGTGATGCTCGAGATCGACGCCCCGGGTGCGGTCGTCGCCGAGCTGGAGCGCCAGACCCAGATCAACGAAGACGTGATCCGCTACATGACCGTCAAGGTCGACGAGCACGAGACCGGCCCGTCGGTAATGATGCGCAAGAACGAGCGCGACCGTGAGCGTCGCAGCGAGCGCGGTGAGCGCAACGACCGCGGTCCCCGCGGCGGTTTCGACGGCGAATAAGGAGCAACGACCATGGCACGACCCTTTTTCCGCCGCCGCAAGAGCTGCCCCTTCTCCGCGAAGGATGCCCCCCGGATCGATTACAAGGACGTCCGTCTGCTGCAGGGCTTCGTTTCGGAGCGTGGCAAGATCGTCCCCTCGCGCATCACCTCGGTGAGCGCGAAGAAGCAGCGCGAGCTGGCCCAGGCCATCAAGCGCGCCCGTCACCTGGGCCTGCTGCCCTACCTCGTTAAGTAAGGAGCGCCCGCGATGGACGTTATTCTGCTGGAGCGCGTCGAGAAGCTCGGCGCCATCGGCGATGTCGTGAAGGTCAAGGACGGCTTTGCCCGTAACTACCTTCTGCCGAACAAGAAGGCGCTGCGCGCCAACGAAGCCAACCGCAAGGTGTTCGAGGCCAACCGCGCCCGCATCGAGGCCGACAATGCGTCGCGCCGCACTGATGCCGAGAAGGAAGCCAAGAATTTCGACGGCGTATCGGTCACCCTGATTCGCCAGTCGTCGAACACCGGCCAGCTCTACGGGTCGGTCGCGGTCCGCGACCTGGTCGAGGCGCTCGAGGCCGATGGCCACAAGGTCGCCAAGGCGGCGATCGTGCTCGCCAAGCCGATCAAGGCGATCGGCGTGTACGACGTGAAGGTCCAGCTGCACCCCGAGGTTGCGGTGACCGTCAAGGTCAACGTCGCCCGCTCGCCCGAAGAGGCCGAGATGCAGTCGAAGGGCGTCGACGTCATGGCGCAGATGTTCGAGGAAGGCCGCGAGGTCACCGGCTTCACCGAGGACTATGACCCCAATGCCGAGCCCGGCGCGACCGCCGAAGCTCAGCCCGAGGCCGCTCCGGCTGCCGAGGAAGCATCGGAAGCGTAAGCCTTCCTGCTCAGGACAAGAAAAAGGGCCGTCCGGGAAGTCCCGGGCGGCCCTTTTCTTTGCGACCCAACGGAGGTTCGGGTCGACTTGGCGACGTACCGGCGGGGGATTCAGTACGTCGAAACGCAGGCACTCACGACCGCGGCCAGCGGTATCAGGGCAAAAACGAACGGTAACACCTTCACGGTCAATTCCTGTTCATTAAACAACCTTGTTCGTCGCTAAAAATGCATACGAGGTCGCGAAGTTTCCAGAAGGTGAACGAAAAGTTTTTCTTCGAGCGCGGAACATTTTGCTGTTCGGCCTTTAGGTTGCTTCGTTCACGCTACCCGCTGTTATCTCGCATCTGCGATCAGCCTGCGATATCTCGGGATTGGAAACCGCTGGCGAGCCGCCGGAGCCGCCGTTAGCTAGTCATCAATTTGCACGCGGACGCACGCCCGGAAAGTACCGGTCTCGCCTTCCTCACGATGCCAAATCTCAACCACATCGTAGTAGGTGAAATATCCACCCGTATCCTTGGAAATCGTCTCGCCAATGCGGGGCATGAACGCGAAATCGCCCTCAAAAAGCGCCTTCATATCGTCATTCTCGTAAACTTCGACATTCGGCATGACAGTCTCCTCAAGCGCTGCTGAACCCATCGTTAGATATCGGCTGGCGGGTCGGAAGCGGCCGGCGATCACTTCCGCCCGAACAGCTTCTCGATATCGCCGTGCGCCAGCTTCACCCAGGTCGGGCGCCCATGATTGCACTGGCCCGAATGCGGGGTGACTTCCATCTCGCGGAGCAATGCGTTCATCTCGGCGACCGACAGCACGCGGCCGGCGCGGACCGAGCCGTGGCAGGCCATCGTCGCCGCGACGTGATCGAGCCGCTCCTTCAGGCTCAGCGCCTCGTCGAACGCGGCGAGTTCGTCGGCAAGGTCGGTGATCAGGCCGGTCACATCCCCCTGCCCCAGCAACGCCGGGGTCGAGCGGACGAGCATCGCGCGCGGGCCGAAGCGTTCGAGGTCGAGCCCGAGTTCGGCCAGTTCCGCGATCCGCGCTTCGAGCCGGTCGCAGCCGGGCTCGTCGAGCTCGACCACCTCGGGCAACAGCAGCGCCTGCGCGGCGACCGTGCCCCCGGCGAGCGCGGCGCGCATCCGTTCGAGCACGAGGCGCTCGTGCGCGGCGTGCTGGTCGACCAATACCAGCCCGTCCTCGGCTTCGGCCACGATATAGGTCTTGGCGACCTGGCCGCGCGCGACGCCGAGCGGGTGCGCGACGGTGTCGGGCGGCGGCGCCCAGGCGGGTTCCGCACGCGCCGCGGGCGGGGGCATCGCGAAGGTCGGGCGGCGTTCCATCACCCTCGTCATCCCAGCGAAAGCTGGGATCTCGGGCGTTTCCGGATACCGCATGAGATCCTGGCTTTCGCCAGGATGACGGAATTGGGGTTCTGGCCGCCAAGCCGCCAGCGCCGCTTCGTCGGGCCGCTGCACGCTGCGGTGTCCCGCCTCGTCGAGCGCGCGGCGCAGGCCGCTGACGATCAGCCCGCGGATCATCTGGGGCTCGCGGAAACGAACCTCGGTCTTGGCCGGATGGACGTTGACGTCGACCATCTCGGCCGGGAGATCGAGGAACAAGGCAACCACCGGATGGCGATCCCTCGCGAGCATCTCGGCATAGGCGCCGCGCACCGCGCCGGCGAGCAGGCGGTCCTTTACCGGGCGGCCGTTGACGAACAGATATTGGTGGTCGGCGACCCCGCGGTTGAAGGTCGGCAGCCCGGCGACGCCACCCAGCCGCACGCCTTCGCGCTCGAGGTCGATCGCGACGCTGTTCTCGATCAGCGCGCGGTCGGTCAGCGCGGCGACGCGGCCGGGGCGATCCTCGGGCGCGTTGGTCGAGAGCGCGCGGCGACCGTCATGCTCGACCGAGAAAGCGATGTCGGGCCGCGCCATCGCCAGGCGGCGGACGACGTCGAGGCTGGCGCCGTATTCGGCGCGCGGGCTGCGCAGGAACTTGCGCCGGGCGGGCACGCGCTCGAACAGCCCTTCGACGCGGACGCGCGTACCGGGCGGCAGCGCGGCGGGCCCCTCCTCGACCACGCCGCCATTGTCGACCACGCGCCGCCAGCCGTCGGCCCCGCGCACGCGGCTTTCGAGCGTCAGCCGGGCGACGCTGGCGATCGACGGCAAAGCCTCGCCGCGAAAGCCCAAAGTCGCGACGTTTTCGATCGCTTCATCGGGCAATTTGGAGGTGGCGTGGCGTTCCAGCGCGAGCGCCATATCGGCCGGCGTCATGCCGCATCCGTCATCGACGACTTCGATCAAATCGATCCCGCCGGAGGCCAGTTTTACGGCGATCCGGGAGGCCCCGGCATCGATCGCATTTTCAACCAATTCCTTCAACGCACTGGCGGGTCTTTCGACCACTTCACCGGCGGCGATACGATTGACGAGATGCTCTGGGAGACGGCGTATTGACATGGGTGTGACTCTAGACCAAGCGACCCTATCCCGCGACCGCAAATGCCACGAAACCGGAGCCCGGATCTGGCTTTGGGGGACCGGACAAAAACAATCCAGCGCACGCCGTTTCGACGGCTCGAATTCGGACGGTCACTCGAATGGTCTTCTCGCGTTTCTTCAAATTCATGTCGCACGATATGGCGATCGATCTGGGGACGGCCAATACCGTCGTCTATCTGCGCGGCCGCGGCGTCGTGCTCAACGAACCGTCGGTGGTGGCGGTCGAGACGATCAACGGCGTCAAGAAGGTCAAGGCGGTCGGCGATGACGCCAAATTGATGATGGGCAAGACCCCTGACTCGATCCAGGCGATCCGCCCGTTGCGCGACGGCGTCATCGCCGACATCGACGTCGCCGAGCAGATGATCAAGCACTTCATCACCAAGGTGCATGGCGGGCAGCGGCGCTTCATGCGCTGGCCGCAGATCGTGATCTGCGTGCCGTCGGGCTCGACCTCGGTCGAACGCCGCGCGATCCGCGACGCCGCGTCGAACGCCGGCGCCAGCCAGGTGTGGCTGATCGAGGAGCCGATGGCGGCTGCGATCGGCGCCGACATGCCGGTGACCGAGCCGATCGGGTCGATGGTCGTCGATATCGGCGGCGGCACGACCGAAGTCGCGGTGCTCTCGCTGCGCGGCCTTGCCTACACCACCTCGGTACGCGTCGGCGGCGACAAGATGGACGAGGCGATCGTCTCCTATGTCCGCCGCAACCACAACCTGCTGATCGGCGAAGCCACTGCCGAGCGGATCAAGCAGGAAGTCGGCACCGCCAAGCCGCCCGCGGACGGCATCGGCCTGACGATCCACATCAAGGGTCGCGACCTCGTCAACGGCGTGCCCAAGGAAATCCAGATCAACCAGGGCCAGATCGCCGAAGCCTTGTCGGAGCCGGTCGGCACGATCGTCGAGGGCGTGCGCATCGCGCTCGAAAATACCGCGCCGGAACTCGCCGCCGACATCGTCGACCAGGGCATCGTCCTGACCGGCGGCGGCGCGCTGCTGGCGGGCATCGACGAAGTGCTGCGCGACGAGACCGGCCTGCCGGTGACGATCGCCGAGGACCCGCTGACCTGCGTCGCGCTGGGTACCGGGCGTGCGCTGGAGGATCCGGTGTTCCGCGGCGTGCTGCACAACGCTTGATTTTGGGGCCCATTGGGCCCGATTGGACCGTAGGAAAGAATCCCGGGCTTCGGGGTGCGAGGGAAGTGAATGGCGTCGCCACGCAACCGGCGCCCGGGTTATTCGCGGCGGGCGCAATATAGTCTGTTCATCAGCTACGTGATCTTCATCGCGGGAGTGCTGGTGGGTGGCGTTCTGCTGCTGATCTCGCGGCTCGACCCCCCTGCTTTTTCCGCTCTTCGCGCCGGCACGGCGGAAGTGACTGCACCGATCAGCGGCGGTGTCGGCTGGGTCGCACGCGGCATCGGGTCGATCCCCGGCTGGATCGGTTCCTATTTCGGCGTACACGGCGAAAATGCACGATTGAAGGACCAGGTCACGCGCCAGGAACAGGCGCTGCTGCGCGCGCGCGCCATCGCTTACGAGAATATCCGGCTCAAGAAGCTGCTGGCGGTACGCGAACCCGGCGATGTCGACGTGATCAACACGCGCGTGGTGAGTTCGAGCGCGTCGAGCACGCGGCGCTACGCCCTGGTCTATGCCGGTATCGCGCAGGGTGTCCATGCCGGCATGCCGGTGCGTGGTCCCGACGGGCTGATCGGCCGCGTCATCGAAGCTGGCCCCGACACCGCGCGGGTGCTGATGATCATCGACCCCGAAAGCGTCATTCCGGTTCGCCGGCTGAAGGACGGCGCGCCGGGCTTCGCCGCGGGCCGCGGTGACGGCATGTTGGAGGTGCGCCCCATCGCGATGGCCAACGGCCAGTTTGCGGTGGGCGACATCCTCGTGACCTCGGGCACCGGCGGCATCTTTCCGCCCAACGTGCCGGTCGCCAAGGTGACCGAGCGCGGCCGCGACAGCGCGCTGGCCGCGCCGCTCGCGCGACCCGACGTGCTCGACTATGCGACGGTAATGAAGGCATTCATGCCGCCCCCGCCGCCGCCGCCCACGGACTCGCGCCCGTGAGCCGCCCGCCGAGCGCCTTCGCCGAGCCGGCCTCCCCGATCCGAATCTGGCTGGTCCCCGTCGCCTCGGTGCTGGTTGGATCACTGGTGACGATCATCCCGTTCGTCGCGAGCTTTCCGGTGCTGCCGCCGTTCGGGCTCATGATGCTCGCCGCGTGGCGGCTGATGCGCCCCGAGGCGCTGCGCGTCTGGGCGCCGATCCCGTTCGGCTTCTTCGACGACCTGGTCAGCGGGCAACCGATGGGCAGCGCGATCCTGCTGTGGAGCCTGTCCTTCCTGGCGATCGACATGCTCGACCAGCGGCTGGTCGCGCGCGATTTCTGGCAGGATTGGGTGCTGGCGTCGGGCGCAATCGCCTTTTCGCTGATCGGAGGACGCTTGATCGCGACGGGGTTGGAGGCGCATGTCGATACCCTGTTGCTGTTCCAGGTCATCGTGTCGCTGTTGCTCTATCCCTTCGTCGCCCGGCTGGTCGCGTGGCTCGACCTCAAGCGAGGCCAGGCTTGAGCCGTCCACCGCGCCTGGTCAGCGAGGTCCAGCAATCCTACAGCTTTTCGCGCCGGGCGGTGATGGTCGGCGCGGCGCAGGGCGCGGTGGCGCTGGCGCTGGCCGGTCGCATGACCTGGCTCGCGGTCGCCGAGAACCAGCATTACCAGCTGCTCTCCGAGAGCAATCGCGTCAATCTGACGCCGATCCCGCCGCGGCGCGGCTGGATCATCGACCGTTACGGCCATGCGATCGCCAACAACCGCACCGATTTCCGCGTCGACATCATTCCCGACCGCCTGCCCAAGGAGCAGGCCGATCAGGTGCTCAAGCTGCTGCAGCAGCTCCTGGCGCTGCCGCCCGAGCAGATCGCGCGGATCCAGACCGACCTGAAGCGCGCCGCCGGGTTCCAGCCGGTCCAGGTCGCCGAGAATCTCGACTGGGACCGGTTCGCCGCGGTCCAGGTCCGCTTGCCCGAACTGCCCGGCGTGGCGCCGACGCGCGGCTATTCGCGCAGCTATCCGGCAGGCCCCGCGGTCGCGCACCTGACCGGCTATGTCGGCGCCGCTTCGGCCGAACAATATAAGGCGACCAAGGATCCGCTGCTGATCACGCCGGGGTTCAAGATCGGCAAGGACGGGTTGGAAAAGGCGCTCGAGCAGAAATTGCGTGGCGCGCCCGGCGCCAAAAGGGTCGAGGTCACCGCGCACGGCAAGCTGGTCCGCGAACTCGAAACGCGCCCCGACATCCCCGGTCACAACCAGCGGTTGACGATCGACGCCGGCCTGCAGGAATATGCCGCGCGTCGCCTGGGCACCAATTCGGGCTCGGCGGTGGTGATCGACGTCACCTCGGGCGACATCCTCGCCTTCGTGTCGATGCCCGCCTACGACCCCAACAGCTTTTCGGACGGGATCAGCCATCTCGAATGGAAGATGCTGTCGGACAACGACCACGTGCCGCTGATGAACAAGGTGCTCCAGGGCCTCTATCCGCCGGGATCGACGGTCAAGCCGATGAACGGCCTGGCGCTGCTACGCGCCGGGGTCAGTCCCGACGACCGGATCAGCTGCGGCGGCGCGCTCCGCGTCGGCAACGGCATCTTCCATTGCCACAAGAGGTCGGGCCACGGCCCGCTCAACCTCAAGCAGGCGATCATGGCGAGCTGCGACATCTATTTCTACGAGATGGTCCGGCGGCTTGGCTACGATCAGGTCGCGCCAGTCGCGCGGACTCTGGGCCTGGGGCAGAAGTTCGAGCTCCCCTTCTCCACCCAACGCTACGGTACCGTTCCCGACAGCGCCTGGAAGCGCAGGAAGTACAAGGCCGACTGGACCGTCGCCGACTCGCTCAACGCGTCGATCGGCCAGGGCTATGTGCTCGCCAACCCGATCCAGCTCGCGGTGATGGCGTCGCGCATCGCGTCGGGCCGCGAGCTTCATCCGCGCATCGTGATGAACGGCAACGCCCCCCTGGCCAATCCGCTGCCACTCGATCCTGCCCACCTCGCCTATATCCGCGACGCGATGTACGGCGTGGTCAATCAGGGCGGCACCGGCGGGCGGGCGCGGCTCAACATCCCCGGGGTCTCGCTCGGCGCCAAGACGGGGACGGCGCAGGTCCGCCGCATCACCATGGCCGAGCGCGCCGGCGGCGTCCGCTCGAACGCCTCGCTGCCGTTCAAGATGCGCGACCACGCGCTGTTCATCTGCTTCGCGCCGGTCGAGAATCCGCGCTACGCCGCCGCGATCGTGCTCGAACATGGCGGCCATACCGTCACCAACCTCGACACGCCGGGGATCGGCCGCGACATCATCACCTATCTGCTCGACCGCGACCGCGCGCTGAAGTCGCTGGCCGAGGTCGAACCGACCTGGGGCGGCGACATCGCAACACGCATGGCGGCCGAAACCGCCGCCTACAAGAGTCAGATCTCCGCCTTGCAGGGCGCGCAGACCGAAACCAACGCCACCGCGCCGACGGATGCGCCTGCAGTCGAAGCCGCGACCGACGCCGCCAATTCGTCGGCCGCGGCGATTGCCAACACCGCCCAACCCGCCGAGGAAGGCTCGCGGGAGGCGACCAATGACTAGGGGCTCGTCCGCCAATCTCGGCTTCGTGCCCGAACCGCTCGCGCAATTGCCGTGGAAGATCATCCTGCTGGTCCTGGCGATCGGCTGTTTCGACCTGCTGGTGCTCTATTCGGCAGCCGGCGGCCACGTCCGTCCCTGGGCGCTGTCGCAAGGCGCGCGCTTCTTCATCCTGCTGGGCATGGCGATGGCGCTGTCGCGCGTGCGCGAGAGCACGTGGAGTTCGATCAGCCTGCCGGTTTACGGCGTGATCATCGCGATGCTGGTCGGGGTCGAGGTGCTGGGCAAGGTCGCCGGCGGCGGCCAGCGCTGGCTCGAACTCGGCATCATCCGCCTCCAGCCATCGGAACTGATGAAGCCGTTCATCGTCCTCGCCTGCGCGCGTTTCTACGAGATGCTGCCCCCGGCCGAGATCCGCAAGTTCGGCGCGATCTGGCCGCCGCTGGTGCTGATCGGCATCCCCGCCGGCCTGGTCATGCTCCAACCCGATCTCGGTACGGCGCTGATGATCACCGCCGGCGGGGTAACGGTGATGTTCCTGGCGGGCATTCCCTTGCGCCTGTTCCTCGGCGGCGGACTGGCCGGGGCGATCCTGGCGCCGATCGCGTTCAACTTCGTGCTGCACGATTACCAGCGCAACCGCATCCTGATCTTCATGGATCCCGAAAGCGACCCGCTCGGCACCGGCTATCACATCAGCCAGTCGAAGATCGCGATCGGATCGGGCGGCATTTTCGGCAAGGGCTTCCTCAACGGAACGCAGAGCCATCTCGATTACCTGCCCGAGGGGCATACCGACTTCGCGCTGGCGACGATGATGGAGGAATGGGGGCTGGTCGGTGGCGTGCTGCTGATCATCGCGTGGTTCTCGATAATCTGGTGGGCGGTCAACGTCGCGCTCAAGGCGGAAGGGCGTTTCGCCCGGCTGACCGCCGCGGGGCTCGCCACCACCCTGTTCTTCTACGTCTCGATCAACATGGCGATGGTGATGGGCATGGCGCCGGTAGTCGGCGTGCCCCTGCCCCTCATCAGCTTCGGCGGATCGTCGCAGCTCACCGTGTTGATGTGCATCGGCATCCTGATGTCGCTCGACCGCCAGAACCGCCAACAAACGCGCTGGTAGCAGTCACACCCGAAAAAGCGCCGAAAAGGGGTTGCAAAGCGCGGCGACGATGGTAATTGCGCCGCTCCCCGACCGGGGCCGCCCCTTCGCGGCGGGCCGTCAGACGGCAATGGACGCATAGCTCAGTTGGTAGAGCAGCTGACTCTTAATCAGCGGGTCCTAGGTTCGAGCCCTAGTGCGTCCACCATACTTTCTTTTCACTGCCCCATTGGTTAGCCCGGTGCGGGCGACAAGCTCGTCGAAGAAACGGATGGTATTGCGCTGATCCGGAGGCGCTTGGCGGCGCAGTAAGATTAGTCGTCGGCGGTCCTGATCGCTCTGCCAGCATCCGCTTGAGCCCTGCCCCCGTCAATCGATCCTTGAGCGTCGAACCGGCAGCAACGTTCTGACTCGCCCGTCCCGCAGCCATAGCCCCGTCCAGGCTAGCACGCCGATCAGCACGTTTTCGCCGACGTCCCAAGCACTGCCATCGACCCTGACATGAGCGAAGGCGGCGCCGCCGAGAAATCCGGTCAGCAGGATCGCGCCGAGCATCGACGTCGGCGGCAAGGCGTAAGCCAGGGTGGAGATCAGCCCGGCCACCCCGATCAGCAGCACGGCATTTGCGGGTATGCCGAGTCCTGCATTCGCCTTCACCACCCAAGGGGCCTGCTGGAGATCCGGGCTGACGTCGCGAAGCAGGTACAGGGTCACCGCAACAGTGATCGCCCATCCGGCAACGCTCAAGGATTTCGAACGATTGGTCATCGACGCTCCATCGCAGGCAAAGGGTCGTCACGGCGACTGAACAAATTTGTTCAATTGCCCGAGTAGCGGCACGCCGCGCATTGCCGGCGCAATCCGCAACCGCGCCAACCGCTCGAGGGCCGAATGCACCGTCGATTGCTGTCCAGTTTGCTGCTCGTCTTTTTACTCCTGCAGGGCGCGCCCTCGCGAGCACAGTCGCCCCCTGACGAACCGGCACCAGCCACCTTGTGGTACAGCGAGCAGTTCGTCCTTCACTCCAAATATGTCGGGCGCGATTTCCTGATTCAGGTCGCGCGCCCGGCAAATCCGGTGCCGGGCAAAACACCCGCCTTGTTCCTGCTCGACGGTAACGCCAGCTTCGGGTTGGCCGCGCCGATGCTGGGACTGGACAGCTATGGCGGAACGTTCGAGCCGGCCTTCGTAATCGGGGTCGGCTATCCTGTTCGTACCAAGGCGGAGTGGGAGAAATGGCGCCAGATCGACCTGACCTACGCTCCCCTGCCGGCGATGCAGGGCAAAACCACGCCGCCCGGCAGCTCTGGCGGCGGCGCGGCGTTTCAGCGCTTCCTGACCGAGGAACTGCGCCCGTTGATCCAAGCGCGCTATCATACCGATCCTCACCGCGCGGTCCTGGCCGGTCATTCGTTCGGTGGCCTGTTCGCCGCGCATGTGTTGATGAACGATCCCGGTGCGTTCGACGCGTATCTGATCGGCAGTCCCTCGATCTGGGCCGAGCCTTCCCTGCTCGCCGAGGCCAAGACGTTCGTCGCGCCGGTTAAGACGCGCGTCTTTCTCGGCGTCGGGGCAGACGAGACGCTCCTGTACAACGACGACTTCCGCATGGTCGGCAACGTCGGCACGCTTGCAGCATTGCTGGGCGGACATCCTGCCAACGTCGATCTTCGGCTCGAAATATTTCCCGGCGAGGGCCATGTCAGTTCGATCCCGGTGCTGCTCGAACATGGGTTCCGGTTTCTCTTTCCTCCCGTCACGCCATGAGCCATTCAGCCGCTAAGGCGCCTGGCGACGACCAGCGTTGAGACGTCCACCGCCCCGTCAAACGGAAATAAGTCGTATGCTGGCAGGTCCATGGCGGCGCCGGTCTTCCTGGCGATGTTGATCATCGAGGCCTTGACAGGCGGCATGCTGATGAAGCGATTTCGAAAAGCCAGCCCCCACGGCGTTCGGGGAGCGAGGAATTTCCCGCTGTTTTCGCCGTTGCTCGCCCCTTCGTCGGCGAAGGGCTCGACGAGTTGCTGGTAGCGGCGAAAAGCGCGAGAATGGTTCCCTGGATCGGTCAGGAGTTCGCCCGCGAGAACATAGGCCGCGACGATAGCCGCCCCGGTTCCCATACCACCGATCGAGACGCCACCGGCGGCGTCGCCGACGAGAGCCACCCTCCCTTTGGACCAGTGGGGCACTTTCGCCCGGCTGATCGTGTTGAAATAGAGATCGTCGGCGGGGCCCAGCGCCGCCAGCAGTTCCGGCGTGCGCCACCCCAGCCCAGCGAAGAGGCCATGTAGGATATCCTTCTGCCGAGCGCTGTCGTGGCGATCGACGTCGAGCGCCTTCGAAGCAAAGAGCGCCAGCACGCCCGGCACGGCGCCGTCGCGGCCTGGAGGCTGGATACCGATCATGCGGCCTGGAACGTTGAAGCAGACGGTTTCGGCGGTGTCGACGCATAGGTCCGGCGCGTCCCAACTGGCGATATAATGGCCAAGGTCGCGCTCGAAATTCTCGCCGGGGAAAGCCAGCCGGCGAATGTTGGAGTGGATCCCATCGGCGCCGAAGACGAAGTCGTATCGTTGCGGCGGCGACGTCTCGAAAGCGACCTCGACGCGATCGGGGAACTGGTCGAGGCTGCGCACCGAGTCGCCGAAGATGTATCGGACATCGGCCTTGCTATGCTCGTAGAGTACGCGAGCGAGATCGGCGCGACGAACCTCGAGGTCGCCACCGGCAAATTCGGCGGGCAGGAACAGCCGCGTGCGATTGCGGGCGTCGACGAAGCGCATCGCCCCGCCGCCCGTCTCGAGCTTCCCCAAATCCCCGAGCACCCCCATGCGCCCGAGGAGCGCCATTTGCGCCTCACCGCGAAAGTCGACGGCATAGCCGCCTTCGCGCAGGCTTGGCGCGCGCTCGACCACGGTCACGTCGTGACCGGCTCGCCCGAGCCAGAGAGCAAGCGCGGGACCGGCGACACTCGCCCCTGAAATCAGCATTTTCATCGTCGAATTCACCAATTGCGTCTATCGTACACAGTTAATCTGTGTATGGTGGATACTCTTTCCAGGCAAGGAAAATCCGGTGGCGTTGAAGGAAAAGGGAACTGGGGAGTTCGACGCAGCGCTGGCGCTGCTCTGGGGCGAAGCGAAAGTGAAGACACGGGGGCCGAAGCCGGCCCACGCGCTCGAGGACGTGCTCGACGCGGCGATCCGTGTCGCGGATCGCGAAGGACTCAATGCCGTCTCGATGCAGCGGCTGGCCGTTGAGCTCAACTTCACCAAAATGGCGATTTATCGCTATGTCCCCGGCCGATCGGAACTGATTGCGCTGATGACCGATCGCGCGCTCGGCAGACCGCCCTCCGCGTTCGACGGCAGCACCTGGCGCCAACGCATGGAAGCGTGGGCGCGCGCCGTCCACGGCGTATTCCTTGCTCATCCATGGGGAATCGAAGCGACGACCGGGCGACGAATGCCGGGACCCTGCGAAATCGCCTGGGCAGAGGCCGGTCTCGGCATTCTCGCGGACTCAGGGCTCAATGGCTCCGTTCGGCTCGACGTGCTGGGAGTGATCGTCGGACATTTGCGGGCGGCGGCGTTGCAGGCAGCCGGGGCAGGACCGACGATCGGGCTCGAGGCGGACCTGAACGCCTTGATGAACCGGGCGCTACGCGGCCGCGAACTGGAGTTCCCGCAGTACAACGCGGCGGTTCGCGAGGCGGCAGAAAGCGGTCGTGAGGACCAGGGACTGAGCGTCGGGCTCAACTGCATTCTCGATGGCATCGAATGGCAGCTATCGGAGACATTGCGTTGAATGACGTCGAATATTCGGAATTCGAGGGTTCACTCGATGACGCCCTGGAACTGGTCGTGAGCTATCGGCGTCGGTCTTCGTGGACTTCAACCCGACCTAAGTCCGATCGCGCCGGCCGATGCTGGCAAATGTTCGGCTGTGGCTTGCCGTCCGCGATGGTGCGCCGGTCGGCTTCAAGTTCGGCTACGACCGGTGGCGATGCCTCGTCGGTTCGTCTCGCGACAGACCTCGAGGCGCCGCATCGCCGGGTCGAATTGGCGTGCGAAGTCTTCGGGCGCCAGATCCTTCGCGTCGACGCTATGATGAAGAGTTGTAATGACCGATCAGTGCGAGATGGTGGCGATCGGGCCGAAGAAAGCGGTTCCCAGCAGCAACAAGCTCACCATCGCAATCTCGAGAACCGAAATCTTCCCGTTCAAGGATTTGCCCCCGTCCCGTGCATTGTTTTCACCACTCTCCACACCAAGACGGGAGAGTGCGGAATACGAACTGGCCGGAGCCAATTCACCCTGTCCCCACGCTCCAATCGTGCCCACAGCCCATTAGGGGCGAAATGCTTGTACATTTCGGTTTCGTTCGTGCCCGGGCAGCCGACGACATAGTCGGCACCGCTTTCCATGACCCAATGACGCGCAGTCTCTGGATCGGCCATAAAGGTCGCCATCGTCCGATGGAGCGCCGCTAGGTTACGATGATAGCCTCCTGAGATCGCGCGGTGTGGCGTTGTCGCGAGGATCTGCGGCGTAACATCGATCGGCGCGAAGAGCTTGGCAGCCGGAATCGCCGTGAGATCGGATATCTCGTGGCCGCGGTCACAAGACGGGCGCGTCGACACCTCGGCTTGCGAGGACACGGCAGCGCTGCCGCCGGGAGATCCGAGCAATGCGCTGCCCGCCAGTCCCGGCGTCGCCGCCAACAACGCACCCGCGGTTGCAGCGGTGCGCAGCACGATCGGCTTGATCGCCCGCGCCCGGCTCAACATCGCGTACATCGCCCAAGCACCGCCGGGAAGAGCCAGGGCGTTGGCCGTGCCGCCGGCGCGGATAACCAGCAGCGACAGCGCGAAGCTCGCCGCCGCCAGCGCCAACACGATGGTCCACCGTACACGGTCTTCACCCAGGCTTGCGCGCCACGCGAAGGCGCCGCCGATCAGGCCGGCGATCGGGAATCCGACCGTCATCACCGCCCATGACGGAACCTGTTTCCAGACGGGCATGCCCTCGGACACATTGTCGTACCAGAAGCGGCGGACGAACGGGTCGAGCCCGGCAAATGGCCCGGCGAGGCATCGCGGGTCGATCACCGTGAGGGTGGCAAGTGCGGCGATCGCCGCCAGCGCAAGCATTGCCAGGCGCACCGACAACGGCAAGCGGGGCAACGCCATCGGCACCGTCACGCCCAGCGCGCCGACCGCGAGCGATGCGATCCAGCCCGGGGCGATCGCATCGCAAGCGGGGGTGAACATGGCCGGGCCGCGCGTCGCGACATGGAGCAGCAAGACGACAATCGTCAGCATCCAGACCGCGGCCATCGCCTGTGAGCGACGCCCGGGCTCCAGCGCCCACGCCAGGATCATGACGCCGAGAATGGCGACCGTCACCGGCAAGCCTTCGAGCGAGATCGTGAGCAGAACAGCCAGCGCGGCACCGACCGTCATACCCGACCGCGCCGTCGGCTTGCCGACCAACGCCACGACCGCCGACAGGGCGAACACGATCTGCCAGCCGTGATGATCGACGCGCAGCGGCAGCACCTGATAGAGCATCGGCACCGACAGCGGCGCGAGCAACACTGCCATCTTCGCTCGCTCGAAACCGCAGAGGCGTCGCGTGAGTTCGGCGCCCAGCGCCATGATTGCGAGCAAGGTCACCAGCGGCACCAGGGTCGCGGCGATGCGAGTGGAGGCCGCCGGTCCGAGGAGCGGATCAAGAGCCCCCATCACCAGTGCGAGCGGAAGATCGACAATGCGCGACCAGTGCATCGCGAAATGTCCGTCCCATAGCCGATGCTGGCTGACGTCCCACCAGCTCTGCCCGGCGAGCCAATCGCGCACCTCGACCAGCCGCATGGCATCGTCCGGGTCGGGGAACCAGAGGTGACCGATCGCGCGAAACGACAGCGCGATGAGCACAATTGCGGCGATACCCCAGCCGCCGAGGACGACGGGCCAGAGCCGTTCGCGCGTCACGCCGCAGCGACCCTCACGGGCACCTGCCGTACGCTTGCCAGCGCCGCGCGTTCGCCCTCATTGCCGGATTCGTGATATTCGGCATCCTCGTTGACGTTCCACACGTCGTAGATGCGATCGCCGAGCGTGATGTTCTTGACCGTCAGCATCGCGGTCATCATCGCATGATCCTGATTGTTGTAGCGATGCATGCCGTTGCGGCCGACCATATGGAGCGTTTTGTAGCGACCCTCCAGTTCGCCGCGCAACGCTTCGACATCGTCGCGGTACGTATCGTTGTAGACCGGGTACGCCTTCTCCTGACGGACAACCACCCCGCCCCTCACCGTCCGCGGATCGGCGAGACCAAGCTTGTCCAATTCAGCAGTGGCGAGCGCGACGAGGTCGTCGTCCGACGCATTCCAGAGCCCGTCACCTTCGAAACAGAAATATTCGAGGCCGACACAGGCGATGCCCTCGTCGGGCACCATTTCGGGCGACCAGCTGCGAAAATTCTGTATCCGGCCAACCTTCACCCCTTCTTCGTGAACATAGATCCAGTTGTCGGGAAAGAGATCGTCGGACTGTATCATCAACGCAACGGTCAGGAAGTCGCGGTAGCGAAGATCCATCGCCGCCGGGATGCTGTCGGGTATCGGCTGCGTGCGTGCCGCCAGTTCGCGCAAGGGCGCCGAAGAAATGACGTGCGCGGCGTTGATCACGACGGTGCCGCCGGCATGGGTCGCGCTGACATGCCAGCGTTGCGTCGTCTCGTCGAACCGCAATTGGCTGAGCGCGTGCCCCATCAAGATGCGATTGCCGCCTTTCACCACGCGATCCCGAGCGGCTTCCCACATCATGCCCGGACCCTTGCGCGGATAGCGAAAGCTCTCCAGCAGCGTCTTGGTCTCCATGCCGTCATTGGGTTTGCGGTTCAGGTGAAGCGAGCGCTTGAGCCCGTCCAGCACCGCTTTGCCCAGGCTCAGTCCCTTGATGCGCTGCGCCGCCCAGTCCGCCGACATCTCGTCGCACGGCATGCCCCATACCTTCTCGGTGTAGGTCTTGAAGAAGATAGAATAGAGCTTGTGTCCGAACTGGTTGACGACCCAGTCCTCGAAGCTCCGGACGTCCTTTCTGGGGAAGAGCTTGGCTTTGGCATAGCTTGCCATGCACAATGCCGACGTCCACGGCCCGAGGTTCATGAGCGCCTCGAACGCCCGTAACGGATAACTGTAGAACTTGCCGCGGTAGAAGATCCGGCTCATGCGCGGACGCTCGATGAAATCGTCCGGCAGTATCTCGTTCCACAGATCGACTACTTCCTTCGATTTGGAGAAGAAGCGGTGGCCGCCGATATCAAATCGAAACCCTTCGTGCTCGACCGTGCGGCTGATGCCGCCGACATATACCGGATCCCGCTCGATGACCGTGACCGAGTAGCCGAGCTTGGTAAGCTGATAGGCCGCAGTCAGCCCTGCAGGTCCCGCGCCGATGATCGCAACGTCGACGGCCTGATTGCTCTGCATGAATGGAGGACTCCGGTGAAGAACAGCTTCGCAAGCACCGGCTTTGCCGTCGAAAGTCTAAACTATGGTTAACAGCTGGTAGCGCGCCTTCCGGGGACGGTGATCACTGCCCAGGGCGCGATCGGCGAGGTGATCGGGCCAAAGCCGGCGAGCTCGCGCTGGACACGCTCATCGAGCTCGTTGTCGAGATAGGCGATGTGGGTCGCGCCCCAACGACGGGCGATCGCCAACCGCTCGCAGCGCGTAACGCCAGGCGTAAAGAAGCGACGGTAGTCGGCTTGTCGAGCAGGGTCCGTCGGGCTCAACGGCATCGGGCGCGGGAAGCTGACGACCAGCACGCCGTGCGACGGCATCACGAGCGCCGCGCTATCCCAGCCGAGAAGGCGCGCGCCGGGTGGCAGGCTGGCCACGACCCGGCTGGTCTCGGCTTCCACCTGGTGGATCGGGTAAGGATAATGGGTGTTCGCCCAGGGATTGGTGAGTTGCTGAAGCGCGACCGCCGTTTGCCAAAGAACGAACAGCGCACCGGCGGCGGCAAGGCCGCGCCAGGACCGCGCGGAAAGCCTGTCCATCAGCCCCGGCGGATGACCGTCAAGGACGTCAAGAATGGCCCTCACCAGGAGGAGGTGGAGCATCAGCACGATGTAAGCGAGCAGCCGATGCGATACCGAGACGTCGGCGATGCCGCCGACAACATAGGCAACGAAGGTCAAGGCCAGCGCGAGCAAGGGCATCCGCAGGCGACGATCGCGGTACAGCCCCGGTAGGCCGGGCAAGGCAAACAGCGCCGATCCGACCAGGCCGATGACGAACAGCGGATCATAGAAGAAGTGGAAATTGTTGAACGTGGCCTGGCCGCGAGCGAAGCCGGCACCGGCAAGCGACAGTGGATTGAAATACGGCCAGAAAATCGTCACGGCGATGCCAGCGGAAACCACCAGTAATACGCAGGCCCGCCGCGATGGCGCGATTCCCGGTTCAAGCACCGCGAACCCCGCCGCCCCGGCAATCAGAAAGGCCGCGTTCAGCGGATGCGTGATGACGCTGCACGCCACCACGCCCCACAGCAAAGCAACATCTAGGATTGCCGCCCTATCGTGCCTGAGCAGTCGCAAGGCGCTGGCCCAGGCGATGAAGGTCAGCGCGAATACCAAAGCCGCCGGGTAGTAATTGCCGTGGAGCTGAGACCGAAATGAGTAAAATCCGGTCCAGATCAGCGGCCAGATTCCCCAGGCACAAGTCAGCACCACGAGCAGCAGCGGCGGTGCCCAGCGATGGGCAAAAAACACGCGGGCAAAACTACGGACACCGGCGACGAACAGTATGGACACGATCATCGCGCCCCAGGCCATCGCCGTATCGGTGCCGAGAAGCCCAAGCCGCACCGGATATCCCAGGACGAGCGACCAAGGCGTATATTGTCTCGACGATGCCGCTTCGCCGTAAATGGGATCGGCCAGCCGCAGGCCGCCGCGAGCGACCGCATCGAGGATCGCGCGATGTTCCCAATAGTCGGTGAAATAGAGCAGCGTGGTCGGCCGCACGACGAAGAACGACAGTGCGCAGAACAGCAGATACACGGCCGCGCAGACCACGAACGTGCAATTGGGCGTCGCGTGCTTGCGCACCGCCGCGGAAAAATGCCCGAAGCGCTCGAACAACGAGCGGGAAGCACGCCGCACGCCCGCGTTGCCGGCGAACCGCGCTGCGGCACCGATATTGAAGCTGGTCATCGCTTTTCCGTCAATCGGACGAGGCACGCGTGGGCCCGCACCAGGGTAAGAGAGGCACGGTCGGTGGGACGCGCCGTCACTTCGGCACGCCCGGCCAACCAGGCGGGAAGCGCGTCGGCACCCCCGCCATCCGGCTGGGTGAACAGATAGAAGACGGGTGTCCGGCAGAGGAAGGCAGCCGCGTTTTCCACCCTCAACCGTGGGTCGATCGCTTTCCACCGCAACACCTGATGGGCGTTGGTGGGGTCGCCCGAGGGCATTGCCGGCGTATCGAGGAACGTGAGGCGCGCGCCGGCCGGGGAGTTTTCGCTGATCTCGAAGAAGCGCAACCCGCTACCGGTGACGATGGGGAGTGAATCGCGGACGGCCGCGACCGATGCCAACGCCTCGAGGCGGTCGCCTTTGCCGATTTCCCCAGCGCTGCGCCATGGCGTCGCGAGCATGAGCAAGGCGATGAGAGCGACCGATACGGCCGCGGCCCGCTTGCCGAGCTGGTGGACGAGCGACGCGAACAACAATGCGATGCCGATACTGCCGGCGAGTGCATAGCGGTCGGCGTAGCTGTGGCTCACCACTAGCGCGAAGAGGAAGACACCGAGCGGCGCCGCGCCGATCACGAGCGCGGTCACGCGCAGCCCATCCTTCTCGCGCGAGCGAAACGTGGCGGCAACGAGCAGGCCCGCGAGAGGAAGCATCAACGGCACGAGCAACATGGCATAGGTCCGGGCCAGGGCCAGCGGGGCCGGACGGGCGTAATAATCGGGCGCGCCGATATCGCCGTGACTATAGGCGCCCGCGGCGATCAGGATCGGCAACCAGAGCAGGATGGAGCAGCCGCCCAACGCGATAGCGCCCAGCACCCGCCACGACGGCGCCCTGCCCTCGATGCGCGCGCGGACCAGTTCGAGCAGTGCCAGCCCTCCGGCCAGCAGCAGGGCATAGAAATGCAGCCCGATCGCGAGCGCGAGCAGTGAAGCGATCGCAGCAAGGCGACGGTTGGAGGGATGCTGACGCCGATCGTACAGCGCCAGGGCGCAAGCGAACGCCGCCGTGACCATCGCATAGGGACGGACCTGCAGCGCATAGCCGAAAAGGCCGCTGGAGAGCACCACGCCGGCGGCCAGCGCGGCCGGGGCAATGCCGGCGTGTCGATAAGCCACCGCGCCGGTCGCCAATGCCGCAACGTAGATCGCGATGATCGAGGGAAGCCGCAGGCCCAGCGCGCTCGTGATCCCGATCTGCTGCAGCGCATGGATGAAACAGTCGTAGAGTGGCGGCGTGAATTCCGCGCCGTGCTCCAGCGCCGACCAGATGCTGGAAACGTCCGGCAGCCGCGCTGTCCAAAGCGTCAATATCTCGTCCATCCAGAACGGCGCGTGGGCGGCCGTCACCGCCGCCTGCGCGAAATAGACCGCGCTGAGCAACGCGAACAGCAGGACGGCAGCGCGATCGAGCACCGGGATGCCGACCAAGGTTCGCCTGTGCGAAGGCGCTTCAGACCGCATGCACGATACCGGACCCGAGGGCGAACTGTCGAGCCAGCGCGCGACCGATGCGATCCGCGTTCGCCATGACCGTCATCGTGGGGTGACGGGCCGACAACAAAGGCAGCGCGGCGCCGTCAGCAACGAACACCCCGGGTGCTCCGTCAAGTTCGCCATTGGCGTTGGTACGCGCCGGCCCCGTTCCGTCCATCGGCAGCGTGCCGGTCGGATGCGCATCGGCGCCCGGCAGCAGTCGTTGGCGCGATCCTGGAATAGCCCACATGCCGCGGCGTCGAGCAAGCCGCGCCAGTTCCGCGAAACTCTGCGATAGCAATCGCTCGGCCTCGGATGATTGCCCCCCCGTGATCCGGATCCGGCCGGCCGCACCATCATCGTCGACCGTGATCCGATTGTCGCTGAACCTTCCCGGCAAATAGGTCGTCGCCAGCACCAGTGCCGGCGCGAGTGCCCGTGCAACCCGCAGAGCATAGGGACGGGTGAACGGCAGGCGATCCGCCACGGGAGCGAGCGGCAACGCGTCCGCGCCGTAGAATACGCCGGCGGCTTCGACGCCTGGGGCGATGTCGAGCGTGTAGAACAGCTGGCCGAGCCCGAACCCGCCCGAGGGCAATGCCCGGCCGACGAGGTGCGGAACGACGAACGCCATGCCGCCGACCGGATTGTTCTCCAGTCGCACCGAAACGCCGGTAAGCCCGATCCTGCGCAGCGCGAGGCTGGTCGTCGCCAGCGTCCCCGCCGCGAGAATGACGACAGGCGCACGAAAGTGGACCAGTTCGCCGCCGGTCCGCGCTTCGACGATCTGCCCGCCTTCGTCGAAGGACAGCCGCTGGACGACGACGCCGCTCTTATGGCTGAAATTGCCGAAGCGGCGCAGCGCCGGGAGTTCGAGCGCGCTGTGATAGATGCTCTCGCGGTTGCAGCCGTGGAGGCAGAGGCCGCACGCGTTGCAGCCGAGGCGATCCTCGCGCGCCTCTGCCAATACGGCATTGGGGGCGGTGACGAGACGGAAAGCCGATGGCTTGTCGAGGCGTCGATGCTTGCCGGCAAAGTGCGCAACCGGCGGCGCCAAGGACCCCATATCGGCATCGTCGAGGCTCTGGCCGCCGCTGACACCGATGCGCTCGGCGACGCGCGCATAGGCCAAGTCGATTTCGGCTGCGCTCCCGGCAAAAGCGGCAAGATCGGTTTCGCTGTAGCGCGCGGCCAACGCCCCCCAAATCCGGGACAGGCCGCCCGCGGCATGCGAGCCCAGTGCCATATATCCCTGGGCTGTCACGCCGGCAGCCTGGGTGAAATCCGCCAGCGCCGCACGCGCCAGCGGTGTCGACAATTTGGGCGAGACGCCGGCATCGGCGATCGGGCCTGTCGGGCCGAGCTCGGTTTTCCACCGCGCCGGATCGGTACGCAGGGCAGCAAGATCCTTGTGGTCGGCACGGACGGGAAGCGGAGCGTCCGAGGCATCGAGCATCAGCACCCGCACCCCCGATCTGACCAGCGGCCACGCGGCGCTGACGCCGGCCGGGCCGCTGCCAATGACGATAACGTCCGCTTTTCCGGCCGATCTGCTCACCTGGCAAGGCTCGCGAGCATCCGGGTCGGGAACAGCAACAGTTCGACCACGCCCTGCAACGCCAAACCGAGCATCCGCCCGGCACGCGAGCCTCCTGCCAGCATTTCCTCCCCAGGCGCACTGGCCTCGGCGATCCGTGCCGCGACGCGGAGACGTTTGCCGAGTGGGCTCGTCGCGGAGAGCGGCTCGCGCCAGCGCAATCCCCAATGCGGGCGAGCGATCGCGCCTTCAGGGGTTGCGCGCGCGTAGCGGCGTAGCAGCACCGATGTCGGCCGGACGCCCAGGTAGCGCAAGAAATGACGCCCTTCGTCGAGCACCGCGCGACGCCCGGCGGGCTCGGCAGCCAAGCGTGCGTCGATCGGCTGAACATCCACACCGAGCCGGACTAGGTCCATGGCGCTGTCGATCGGCTCGGTTCCGGCGAGGCCCAGCACGCGTTCCTTGTCGATGGTCGGGACCAACGGAATGTGTGCGCTGATCTTGCAGGCCAGCAAGGCGAGCTTCAGCGGCACGGGCAGTATCGGCAAGCGCCTGCCGCAATGCGCCGACGCCAGCGCGCGCAACACGTCACCGAAAGCGATCTTCTCGGGTCCCGCAAGCGCGAGCACGCCGCGAGCACGGCCGTCGGCGGCGGCGAGAATGCCCCGTACGACCTCGTCGAGATGGATCGGTTGGACCGCGCGCCATGGATCGATCATGGGCAGTATCGGCAGCCGCGAGAGACGGCAGAGGAGTCCGTACATCGCCTGGCGCGGACCGCCATAGACCAGACCGACCCGCAGCGACGTCGCATCGATGATGCGCTGCTCCGTCTGCCATTTCATCCGGCCGTAGAGATTAAGCGCATCCGAGCGCGCGGATTGGGAGGAGATAAAGACCCGCGACGCCACGCCGGCATCGCGCGCGCTAGCAAACAATGTCGCGGTTCCGGCGACATTGTCCTCCGCGCCCGCCCGCCAGTCATGCGCGAGATGAACGAGCGCCGCGCCTTCCGGCAGCGACAGACCGGTGGGGAGAGGATCGCCCAGTACCCATTGTGCGTGCGTCGTCCCTGCCGGTCCGGGCCGCCGCCCCAGCATTGTGACGGTACGCCCCTGGGCCAACGCGAACTCGATCAGGCGCGCGCCGATATACCCGCCCCCGCCGGTCACGATCAGATGATGTGCGCGCATCGTGCTTCCCCGCCACTGGCCGTCGCCAAGGGTAGGATATGATGGTTAACGCAAACCTAAGAGGGCGCCGGCGCGCGAACCTGATACGCGCCGGCTGGATCGGTGAGAGAGCGTTGGTGAGCCATCGTTAACCACCTGCCGATACAACTCCGGCCATGAGGGTGGCGGTGCAGCGGCAATTCGGGTTGATCGCGTCCAGCGGCGTGCTTGGGCAGATGATACGCTACGGCTTTGCCGGCGGGCTCGCCACGCTGGTTTATTCGTCCGTCTATCTGCCGCTCGCGTGGGGCATATTTACCGGCGAGCGAGCCGTAATGGCCGTGCCGTTCGCGTTCGCCACGTCCCTGACGGCCAGTTTCTTCCTCCACTCCTGTTGGAGCTTCGCAGGCCACGGCACCCGCGACAACAGCGGCCGGCAGCACGCCAGGTTTTTCGTGACGCATTGCATCGGGCTCTCGATCAACATGTTTTTCACGTGGTTCCTCACGGCGACCCTTGGATCACCTGCATGGGTCCCGCTGCTGCCCAGCGTGACGTTCACGCCGCTGGTGACGTTCGCTCTGCAGCGGCAATGGGTCTTTAGCTGAGGACAGCCGGTTGCGCGCACAGATCCACCGCAATTCACCCCCGCGCAGGGCAAATTCCTGCGCGCCGTTAACCAGAATTTCAGTGCCGCTCAGCAAACCGTTGCGACACCGGGAGGACGTAATGGCCGCTGTTCAACTTCGTACACTGCCCGACGCACTGGAAGGACTGCAGTCCGGCAACACCGTGGCGTCGGAACCCCGGGCGATGGAATTGTCCATCGTCATGCCGTGTCTCAACGAAGCTGAGACATTGGCGCTGTGCGTGCGGAAAGCGAAGGCGTTCCTGGTCGACAACGACATCGTCGGCGAGGTCATCGTCGCCGACAACGGATCGACCGACGGTTCGCAACAGATAGCCAATGCGCTGGGCGCACGCATCGTCCATGTGCCAACGCGCGGATATGGCGCGGCGCTGATCGGCGGAATAGAAGCGGCCAACGGCGAGTTCATCGTCATGGGCGATGCCGACGACAGCTACGACTTCGGCGCCTTGATGCCCTTTGTCGAAGAACTGCGCGCTGGCGCGGAACTGGTGATGGGCAATCGCTTTCGCGGGGGGATCGCATCGGGCGCGATGCCGCCCTTGCATCGCTACCTCGGCAATCCGGTGCTGAGCTTTCTTGGCCGGACTTTCTTCGCCACGCCGGTGGGTGATTTCCACTGTGGACTGCGCGCCTTTCGGCGCGATGCGATCGTCGCACTCCAGCTCAATTTGCCCGGCATGGAATTCGCGAGCGAGATGGTCGTCAAAGCGTCGATCGCGAAGCTCGACATTCGCGAGGTGCCGACGACGCTGGAGCCCGACGGGCGCAGCCGTCCACCGCACCTGCGCACCTGGCGGGATGGCTGGCGGCACCTGCGTTTTCTGTTGATATACGCCCCGCGGTTTCTCTTCTTCTATCCCGGGATGGCATTGACGCTGGCCGGTCTGCTCGGCGTATTGTCACTGATCCCCAATGGCGTCCGTATCGGCCACGTCGAGTTCAGCGTTCACTCCATGATCTTCGCCGCGATGGCGGTGTTGATCGGATCGCAGTTGATCGGCTTGTCCGTGCTCGCCAGGCGCTACGGCGTCATTACCGGTATGTGGCCCGAGACGAATAGGATGCGAAGGCTGCGCTCCTGGTTCTCGGTCGAACGCGCGTGCCTGGCGGCGGCGGCGATGGTCGTGACCGGCATGGGCGGGGCAATATTGGCGACGGTGGCTTGGGCTGATGCCGGCTTTGGCGCGATGAACTCCTTTGCCTTGATGCGAATCACCATTCCCTCGATGCTGCTTTGCTGCCTGGGCGTGCAGATTGCCGTCACCGCGTTCTTTGCCGGCCTGCTCGATCAGCCGAAACGCTAGGGGTATCGGCCTGCCGAGGTCCGAGCGAACCCGGGCACGAGCGGGATACCCACGCCGCACCTGATCGCGATCGATGACGCTGCGACGCATCGCCACAGGTTCGGCGAACGAAATCCGCGCAAGATTTTAACCCTGGACAGCTAGCCAGATCGAATGGAGCTGCTGAATCGGATACTCGACGGGCTCGCGCCCTTGGCCTGGACATGGGGCTTCGCGTTCGCCTTCATGACCGCCCTCGAGCTTCTGCTCGGACGCGGCGAGCAAAGGCTCGCGTCGCGCTTGCCCGGCCTGATCTTCTGGGCGCTGTGGTTGCCCCTCAGCCTGTCGATATCTTCGGGATTTCACGCGCTATGGGCACAGCTCGGCATTCGCCCCCTCATCGTTCTGCCGCTCGAATTTACCTGGCTGGGCGCAGCAGCGATCGTAGCCACGCCCATTGCCTCGGCTGCGGTCTACGATTTCTTCTTTTATTGGTGCCACCGCGCCGAACATCGATGGCTGTGGCGGTTCCACGCCGTGCACCACTCGATCCGCGACATGAATACGATCAACGCCTTTCACCACATCACCGAGCCGGTTTTTCAAACCGCGCTCATTCTTCTGCCCGCAAGTTTGATCGTCAGCGAGACCGGCTATGTCGCGTCGCTGATGGTGATGGTGCTGTTCCTCCAGGCATCGTTCATCCATTCCCCCGCGAAGCTCCATTTCGGGCCTGCGCGCGCCTTCTTCGTCGACAATCGGTTCCACCGCATCCACCATTCGCTCGAAGAGCGCCACTTCGACCGAAACTTCGGCGCGTTCACGACGATCTGGGACCGGCTGTTCGGAACTGCGCACTTTCCTGCGGCAGACGAATGGCCGGATGTCGGCCTCGCCACGATCGATCAGCCCCGCAATGTCGGCGAGTGGCTGAACTTGCCATGGCGCTACGGCCGTCAAGCCGATGGCCATCCCGGCAATGCGGTGGCGAGACCGGGCTGAACGTCCCGCCAGATTCGAACCCTAGATACGCCCACCACCACCCTTCCAACGCTACGGATGATCATCGATCGCATGCGGTGATATTCAACCGACCGCCGCTCGAACGATCAGGCTAACCCATCGTTCACCGAAATCGCCTAGACGTGCCCGCCATCGGACCGGCGCGTCCGGGCAGTCGATCGAGGACCGTTGGGCTAATGCAGGACAAGCGACAGCCCGGTACCGTGTTCAGCACGCAGCGGATGGTCGTTGCCGCCTGGGCCTGGTGCCTGGTCTGGCCGGTGCTCTTCGCTCTCCATATGCTCGGTCAGGTCAAGGCAGGCTGGACCGACGGCGTCGACCGGCCGTTCGGGGAGGATTTCATCAACTTCTGGTCGGCCGCCAGGTTGGCGATCACGCAGCGCGTGACCGCGATCTACGACATCGCGGCGTTCCACGACTTCCAGGTCGGCGTCGTCGGCCATGCGATCGACCTCTATCATTACAGCTACCCGCCGGTGCTGCCGCTGTTGATGGCACCATTCGGCCTCCTGCCCTATCCGATCGCCTGGGTCGCCTGGCAGGTGTTGGGCTGGCTCGCCTTCGCCACCGCGTTACGCCGGATGGCGCCGAATTATTGGGTGCTCGCCGCACTGGCCTGGCCGGCGGTGCTGATCAACGCGCTCGGCGGCCAGGCGGGGTGCTGGATCGCGGCGATCGTCGGCTGGGGGCTGGTGCTGCTGCCGCGGCGGCCGCTGATCGCCGGGCTTCTGCTGTCGCTGCTGGTGATCAAGCCGCAAATCGCCTGGTTGGTGCCGCTGGCCTTGCTGGCCGGACGCGAATGGCGCGCGCTGATCGGCATCACCGTCGGCGGGGTCGCGTTGCTGGCTGCAACCACGCTCGTGTTCGGGATCACGATCTGGCCGGAATACGCCCACCAGGCGCAATTGTTGAAGCGGGTCATCCTCGAGGACGGTTCGGGGACATGGCACCGCATGATCTCGATCTTCGTGCTCGTCCGCCACCTCGGCGCGCCGCTCTTCCTGGCCTATGGCGCGCAGGCTGTCGTCAGCCTGGCTACGGCGTGGATCGTGCTGACCGCCTGGTATCGCGGTTCGCCGCTACGCGCCCATTTCCTCATCGTCGGGATGCTGGTCGGGTCGATCTACGTCAGCGATTATGATTGCGTCCTGCTCGCCTTCCCGGCGCTCGCCTTGTGGCAGCGATTGTCGGGCAACGGGCGGATGGTGATCGTCCTGACCGCGTCGATCCCGCTCGTCGCGGCGACGATCGCTGTGGCGACGGGTGTCGCGGTCGGCGCGCTGATGCTATGGCCGATACTCGCCGCCCTGCACCGTCTCGACCGCGACTCCCCTTCGCGGTACCCCGCGCTGGCCTGAACTACGCTATCGGCTGCCGGCGCCGGTCTCGCCTCACGCCACTTCTCGTGCGCGTCCGAGTTCGACGTCGCGGATCGCCTGGGCGAGCTGCCCCTGGCCGAACGGCTTGCCGAGCCTGACGAAATCGTGCCCTGCGCCTTCCGGAATCTCGCCATAGCCGGTGGCGAGGATGACCGGCAGTTCGGGGATCAGTGCACGCGCAGCCGTGACCAGGTCGATACCGGTCATACCGGGCATCGCTTGATCGGTGATCAGTAGATCGACGGGAGCGCCTTCCCGCAGAGGGATCAGCGCCTCCTCCGCCGAATTCGCCTCGATCACCGCATGGCCGAGGTCCTCCAGCAATGCGACGGTGTTCATCAGTACGAGGCCGTCGTCATCGACCGCCAGGATGCGCAGCGGGCGCTGCGCGTCCTGGGCTGGTGCCGATCCGTCCTCCGCCGCAACGCCCGGGGCTCGCCGCGCGACATCGGTCACCGGCAGCCATAGTTCGGCCGTCGTCCCTTGCCCGACCGCGCTGCGCAGCACGAGCGCGCCCTGCATCTGTTCGGCGAGCCCATGGATCATCGACAGACCGAGACCGGTGCCCTTGCCGATCCCCTTGGTCGTGAAGAACGGCTCGGTCGCGCGCGCCAGCGTCTCGGGACACATCCCCGCCCCCGTATCCACCATCGACAGCAACACGTACCGGCCAGGCGCCAGGCCGTCGTCGCGGCGCTGCTCGACCGTCGCCTCCTCCGCGGTGATCGAGATCGCGCCACCGCCAGGCATCGCGTCGCGTGCGTTGACCGCGAGGTTGAGCAGCGCCATTTCGAGCTGGTTGGGATCGGCGAGGATCGGCGGTAGCGACAGGGGGAAGCGCAGTCCGATCGGATGCGCCGGCCCCAGGGTACGCTGGAGCAGGTCGCTCATGCCGCGGACCAACGCCAGGACGTCGACCGGCTGGGGGTCGAGCTCCTGCCGCCGGGCAAACGCGAGCATCCGCTGGGTGAGCGCCGCGCCACGCTCGGCGCCTTGCCGGGCATTATCGATCAGCCGTTGCGCACGGTCATCGTCGCCGACGCGCTTCTCCAGCAGCGATAGGCTGCTCAGGATGGCCATGAGCAGATTGTTGAAATCGTGCGCGACGCCGCCGGTCAGCTGGCCGATCGCCTCCATCTTCTGCGACTGAAACAGCGCCTCGCGCGCCGCATCCAGCTTGAGCTGCGTGTCCTCGCGCTCGGTCACGTCGCGCGTGATCTTGGCGAAGCCGAGCACCTGCCCGCTCTCGTCGCGGATCGCATCGATCACCACGCTCGCGCGAAACCGGCTGCCGTCCTTGCGGACACGCCAGCCCTCGGCGGAGAAACGCCCTTCCTCGCGCGCGATCGACAAGGCGCGGACCGGCTCGCCGGCCGCCCTGTCCTCCTCGGTATAGAAGCGCGAGAAGTGCGCGCCGATGATCTCGCCCGGCGCATAGCCCTTGATCCGTTCGGCGCCCGCGTTCCAGCTCGCGACGAGACCCTCGGGGTCCAGCCGATAGATGGCGTAATCGGTGACGCTATGGACGAGGAGCCGGAATTGCTCCTCGCTCTGGCGCAGGACCTCGGTCGCCTTTTTACGCTCGGTCAGGTCGCGCGTGATCTTGGCGAACCCCAGCAGGCTGCCGTCGCCGCTCCAGATCGGATCGATGACGACGTGCGCCCAGAACCGCTCTCCACCCTTGCGGACACGCCAGCCCTCGCGCTCGAACGTTCCTTCGACCCTGGCCGTTTGCAGCGCCAGCTCGGGGAGGCCATCGCGCCGGTCCTCGGGCGTATAGAAACGCGAGAAATGCTGGCCGACGATTTCGTCCGCCGTATAGCCCTTGAAACGCTGCGCCCCCGCGTTCCAATTGGTGATGATCCCGTCGGGATCGAGCATGTAGATCGCATAATCGGTGATCGCGTCGACCAGCAGCCGATACCGGTCGTTTTCCGAATTTGCGTCGGCGGAACGTTGTGCGCGGTTCACTCCACCCCCTTGGTCTCGGCCGATGTCACTCGGCTCTTCTGTGGAACATTGCTGCGTCACTAAAGGTTCCCCCGCACGGCTGCACGCCGCGTCCTGGCGCCTTGCCCGCCACCCACGCGCTGATCCAGGCCATCGCGGGGTTTTCCCGCTTTTTCCGTCCGCTATACCGGATCGATGAAGACGCTCGTCGATCCGTCCAATGCGCTCGCGCAAGGGCTCGCCGCTATCCGTAGCCAGTTTCGCGTACCACCCACGTTCCCGCCCGACGTGCTGGCGGCGGCCGAAGCGGCGGCGAAGCGCGCGCCGAGCGAGCATGTCGATCGCACCGCCTTGCCCTTCGTGACGCTCGACCCGGCCAGCTCGACCGATCTCGACCAGGCCTTCGCGATCGAACGCAGCGGCAACGACCTGTTGCTGCGCTACGCAATCGCCGACGTCGCCTGGTTCGTAGACGACGGCGGCGCGATCGACCTCGAGGCATGGAAACGCGGGACGACACTCTATCTGCCCGACGGCAAGGCAAGCCTGTACCCGCCGATCCTCGCCGAGGGCGCGGCGAGCCTGCTCCCCGACGGGCCGCGTCCGGCGATCGTCTTTGCGGTGCGCGTCGCGCCCGACGGCTCGGTCAAGCTCGACGGTGCCGAGCGCGCGGTGATCCGCAGCCGCGCCAAGCTCGCCTATGATTCGGTGCGCGACAGCGATCTGCCGCCCGATTTCGGCGAACTCGCGCGCCGCATCACCGCGGCCGAGGATGCGCGCGGCGCGTCGCGCGTCGATCCGCCCGAGCAAGAAGTGTCTGAGCAACCCGACGGCCGATTCGAACTCCATTTCCGCCCGCGCCTCGCTGCCGAGGACGACAATGCCGCCTTGTCGCTCGCGACCAACCTCGCGATCGCCGATGCGCTCCAGGCGCATCACACCGGACTGTTCCGCGTGATGCCGGCGCCCGACGACCATGCGATCGGCCGGCTGCGCAACACCGCGCGCGCGCTGAAGCTCGGCTGGGCCGACGGCGTGGCGCTCGGGGACTATCAGAAGACGCTGAACGCCAACGACCCGCGTCAGGCCGCCTTCATGCTCGCGATCCGGCGCGCCGGGGGCGGTGCGTCGTACCAGCCTTGGCGCGCCGGCGTCGTGCCGTGGCACGCGCCGATGGCGGCGACCTATGCCCAGGCGACCGCGCCGCTGCGGCGGCTCGCCGACCGCTACGTCGTGCGCGCGACCCTCGCCATCGCCAACGGCCAGCCGGTGCCCGATACCGTCGCCCAGGCGTTCGAGAAGTTGCCCTCGGTGATGGCGCATGCCGACGCGACCGGCGGGCAGATCGACCGCGCGGTGATCGACCTGGCCGAAGCGGTGATGCTCAAGGACCATGTCGGCGAGATCTTCGCGGCAGTCGTGACCGATCTCGACGACCGGGGCGCGCGGATCCAGCTCAGCGACGATCCGGTGGTCGCGCGGGTCGACGCGCACGGCGTCGAACCCGGCGACGCGATCCGCGTTCGCCTGACCATCGCCGACCCCGACCACCGCTCGATCACCTTCGCGCGGGTCAATTGACCCTAACACTGGCTTGTCCGCGCTAAAGAAAGCCGAGCGGTGACCCCGCCGCCCGTGTCCCTATGTAGGCGCCCGACAGATAGTGCATTTCCGGCGCACGCGGCTAACGTGCGGCCCTCGAAAGGTATTGCGACGCATGGCGACCCGGCCGCTGGCCTCTACTGACCCGCTGATCGAGCCGGCGACGCTGACGCACCTGCAGCGGCTGGAGGCGGAGAGCATCCACATCCTGCGCGAAGTGGTAGCCGAGGCCGAGCGTCCGGTGATGCTCTATTCGGTCGGCAAGGACAGCGCGGTGATGCTGCACCTGGCGCGCAAGGCGTTCTATCCCGCGCCGCCCCCCTTCCCGCTGCTCCATGTCGACACGACCTGGAAGTTCCGCGACATGTACGCACTGCGCGACCGTGCGGCGCGCGCGGCGGGGATGGAATTGCTCGTCCATCACAACCCCGACGCGATGGCGCGCGGGATCAACCCGTTCGACCATGGCGCGCTCCACACCGATCTGTGGAAGACGGAAGGGTTGAAGCAGGCGCTCGACCAATATGGCTTCGACGCGGCGTTCGGCGGCGCGCGGCGCGACGAGGAGAAGAGCCGGGCCAAGGAGCGTGTCTTCTCGTTCCGCTCGGCCTCGCATCGCTGGGACCCCAAGAACCAGCGCCCCGAGCTCTGGCACCTCTACAACGCGCACAAGGCCAAGGGCGAAAGCATCCGCGTCTTCCCGCTGTCGAACTGGACCGAGCTCGACATCTGGCAGTACATTCATCTCGAAGGGATCGAGATCGTCCCGCTCTATTTCTCGGCGCCGCGCCCGACGGTCGAGCGCGATGGGCTGATCCTGATGGTCGACGACGACCGTTTCCGTTTCGAGGCTGGCGAAGCGCCCGTCGAACGCTCGATCCGCTTCCGCACGCTCGGCTGCTACCCGCTGACCGGCGCGGTCGAGAGCGAGGCGGCGACCCTGCCGCAGATCATCCAGGAAATGCTGCTGACCACTACCTCCGAACGCCAGGGCCGCGCGATCGACAAGGACGCCGGCGGCGCGGGGATGGAGAAGAAGAAGCAGGAGGGGTACTTCTGATGGTTGGGCTGCAGAAAATCCTCCCCGGTACGGGGAGGTGGCAGCGCGGAGCGCTGACGGAGGGGGTTCGCCTCACTCCGCTCGCTAGGTTGCCCGCCCCCTCCACCAAATCGCTGTGCGATTTGGTTCCCCTCCCCGTGCCGGGGAGGATTTGATGACCACGTCCTACCGCCCCGATTCCCTCATCGCCGAGGACATCGATTCCTACCTCGCGCAGCATCAGCGCAAGACGCTCCTCCGTTTCATCACCTGCGGCTCGGTCGACGACGGCAAGTCCACGCTGATCGGGCGCCTGCTCTACGACAGCAGGATGATCTTCGACGATCAGTTGGCGGCGCTCGAGGCGGACAGCAAGCGGGTTGGCACGCAGGGGCAGGAAATCGATTTCGCCCTGCTCGTCGACGGACTCGCCGCCGAGCGCGAACAGGGCATCACGATCGATGTCGCCTATCGCTTCTTCGCGACCGAGAAGCGCAAGTTCATCGTCGCCGACACGCCCGGCCACGAGCAGTACACGCGCAACATGGTCACCGGTGCGTCGACCGCCGACCTCGCCGTGATCCTGATCGACGCGCGCAAGGGCGTGCTGACGCAGACGCGGCGTCATTCGTACCTCGCGCACCTGATCGGCATCCGCCACATCGTGCTCGCGGTGAACAAGATGGACCTGGTCGGCTACGACCAGCGGACCTTCGATGCGATCGTCGCCGATTATGCCGAATTCGCGACGAGCATCGGCATCGAGGACTTCACCGCGATCCCGATCTCGGGGTTCAAGGGCGACAATGTCACCGCGCTGTCGGGCAATACGCCGTGGTTTGCCGGACCGACGCTGATCGAGCATCTCGAAACGGTCGAGCTCGACGGCGATGCCGACCGCGCCAAGCCGTTCCGCATGGCGGTGCAATGGGTCAATCGGCCCAATCTCGACTTCCGCGGGTTCGCCGGCTTGATCTCCGAAGGGACGATCTCCCCGGGTGACGCCGTGCGCATCCTGCCCTCGGGCAAGGCGACGCGGGTCGAGCGCATCGTCACGCTCGACGGCGATCTCGACATTGCGGTCGCCGGGCAATCGGTGACGCTGACGCTGGCGGACCAGATCGACTGTTCGCGCGGCGACGTGATCGCGGCCGCCGCCGCGCCGCCGCAGATCGCCAGCCAGTTCGAAGCGACGATCGTCTGGATGTCGGACGACGCGATGCTGCCCGGCCGCGGCTATTGGCTGAAGCTCGGGACGCAGACCGTCACCGCGCAGCTCCAGCATCCCAAATACCAGGTCAACGTCAACACGCTCGAACAGCTCGCGGCCGAGACGCTCGAGCTCAACGCGATCGGCGTCGCCGATCTCGTCACCGACAAATCGCTGGTGTTCGAGCCCTATGCCGACAGCCGCGAGCTCGGCGGGTTCATCCTGATCGACAAGCTGACCAATGCCACGGTCGCCGCCGGCATGCTGCAGCGCGCACTGCGCCAGGCGCACGACGTGCACTGGCAGGCGATCGACATCTCGCGCGACGCGCACGCCAAGCAGAAGGGCCAAGCGCCCAAGCTGCTGTGGTTCACCGGCCTCTCGGGATCGGGCAAGTCGACCATCGCCAATCTGGTCGAGAAGAAGCTGTTCACCCTGGGGCGGCATTCCTACCTGCTCGACGGCGACAATATCCGCCACGGGCTCAACAAGGACCTCGGCTTCAGCGACGCCGACCGCGTCGAGAACATCCGCCGCGTCGGGGAGGTCGCCAGGCTGATGACCGATGCCGGCCTGATCGTGCTGACCGCGTTCATCTCGCCGTTCCGCGCCGAGCGCGACATGGTCCGCGGGATGCTGGCCGAGGGCGATTTCGTCGAGATTTTCGTCGACACGCCGCTCGACGTCGCCGAGGCGCGCGACGTCAAGGGGCTCTACAGGAAGGCGCGCGCCGGCGAGATTCGCAACTTCACCGGCATTTCAAGCCCCTACGAGCGCCCCGAGCAGCCCGACATCCATATCGACACCACACGCGAGACGCCCGAGGCCGCCGCCGAGCGGATCGTCGAGCACATCATGGGCGTCTGGAGTCCCGACCTGTGACCGCCGGCTGGACGCAAGCCGATGCCGATTTCGCCACGGAGATCGCGGCCGCGGCAGGCAAGCTGCTGCAGGAGGTCCGCGCCTCGCGGTCATGGGACGCGAAGGAACTCGGCAAGGCGGGCGACGCCGCCGCGAACGAGCTGCTGTGCCATGCGATCACCACCAAGCGTCCCGACGACGGCCTGCTCTCGGAAGAGCGCAAGTGCGACGGTACGCGGCTGACCAAGTCGCGGACCTGGATCATCGACCCGGTCGACGGCACGCGCGAATATGGTGAGGCGCGCGACGACTGGGCGGTGCACGTCGCCTTGTGCATCGACGGCCGCCCCGAACTCGGCGTGGTCGCGCTGCCCGATGCCGGCCTGGTGCTGCGGTCGGACGCTCCCCTTGCCCTGCGCACGCTCAACGATCCGCCGCGCATGGTCGTCAGCCGCACGCGCCCCGCCGCGGAAGCGATCGCGGTCGCCGAGGCGATCGGCGCGGAGCTGGTCCCGATGGGTTCGGCAGGAGCCAAGGCGATGGCGGTCGTGCGCGGGCTTGCCGACGTCTATCTGCATTCGGGCGGCCAGCACGAATGGGACAATGCGGCGCCGGTCGCGGTCGCGCTCGCCGCCGGGCTGCACGCAACGCGACTCGACGGCTCGCCGTTCGTCTACAATTGCGCCGAAACCTGGGTTCCCGATCTGATGATCTGCCGGCAGGAACTGGTCGTGCGCGTCACCGAGGCGCTGCGCACGACCGTCGTCTGACCGCCACGCGGCCGGAATCGACAGCGACAATTGTCTCCTCGCCGTCGGCGCCTATAGTGCGGCGGTGACGATCGAGCCCGCCCGCCAGACGCAACGCTTCGCGCGCCGCCGCAGCGAGATTCTCGACGTCGCGTCCAATTTGATCAACGTCCACGGCACGCGCGGCATGACCCTGACCGCCGTCGCCAAGGCGCTCGGCCTCGATACGTCGAGCGTGACCTATTATTTCAAGCGTAAGGACCTGCTCGCCGCGGCCTGTCTCGAGCGCACGCTGATCAGGCTGCGCGACAGCGCCGCCGCGGCGGCGCGGCAGCCCGATCCCCGCACCCGCGTCCGCGCCTTTCTGCGCGACCAGTTCGAGCGGCATCGTCGTCAGCGCGACCCCAGTTCCACCCGGCTGGCGCTGTTGTCGGACATGCGCGCGCTCGACGCCGACGTCCGCGCGCCGCTCGACGACCTCTATGCGGAGATGTCGCAGCTGGTTCGCGGGTTCTTCGCGGTCGCCGATACTCCCGAGGCGTCGCCGCAGTCGCTGATCGCCGCGTCGATCCTCATCCACAACGTCCATTGGACCCCGGCGTGGCTGCCGCATTATCTCGACCGCGACCTCGATCGCGCCGAGGCTCGGCTGTTCGACATCCTCGACCGCGGGGTCGGGGCTGCGCTCGACTGGCCCGTCGATATCGAACCGCTCGATCCCGCCGACGGCGGGGACGCCCAGACGCGCTTTCTCCACGCCGCGACCAATCTGATCAATCGGGAAGGCTATATCGGCGCGAGCGTCGAAAAGATCGCCGCCGAACTCGGCGTGTCGACCGGCAGCTTCTATCATCACCTGGAGAACAAGGACGATCTGGTCGTCGCCTGCTTCGACCGTAGCTACGCCCTGCTCGAAGCCGCACAGGCCCGCGCCGATGCCGGTGGACCGGACGAAGGCGGGCGGCTGGCGATCATGATGTCGGGGCTGATCGCGCTGCAATTCGCCGGCGAGAGTCCGCTCTTGCGGATGAGCGCGTACCAGGCGCTGCCGGTCGACTTGCGCGAACGCATGCTCGAGCGGACCGACCAGGTGACGCGACATATCGCCGGCACCGTCGCCGACGGGATCGCCGACGGGTCGCTCCGCGCGGTCGATCCCGAGATCGCCGGCCATGCAGTCATGGCCGCGCTCGATGCTGCTGCGTCGCTTCGCCGATGGGCGGCGACGCTGCCGCTGGCGGAGGCCGTCCGGCAGTTTTCCGCCATGCTCCGTTCGGGCATTTTCGCACCGGAATAGCCGCCGCCTCGCCCCTCCGTCGTCACCCTACCCCGCCTTCGACAAATTCGAGGCGTACGGGTTATGGTCGTGGTCAGACCCCAAGGAGTCGCGCATGCCCATCTACGAACTCGACGGCAAGGTCCCCGACATCGGCCAGGGTGTGTGGATCGCACCCGACGCGCATGTCATCGGCGAGGTGAAGCTGGGCGACAATGTCGGCGTGTGGTTCGGCACCGTGATCCGCGGCGACACGTCGCTGATCACGGTCGGCAACGGGACCAACGTCCAGGACGGGACGATGCTGCATTCGGACTATGAGGTGCCGCTGACGATCGGTGAGGATTGCACGATCGGGCATCATGCCATCCTGCACGGCTGCACCCTCGGCAGTCGCGTGCTCGTCGGCATGGGCGCGACCGTGCTCAACAAGGCGGTGATCGGCGACGAATGCGTGATCGGCGCCAACGCGCTCGTCACCGAGGGCAAGGTGTTCGAACCTGGCACGCTGATCGTCGGCGCGCCGGCCAGCGCGATCAAGACGCTCTCCCCGGACAAGCGCGCCTTCCTCAAGGCGTCCGCTGCGCATTACGTCGCCAACGCGCATTGGTTCGCGAAGGGGCTGAAGCGGATCGATTGAGGCTGATAAATCCTCCCCATCGCAGATGGGGAGGGGGACCGCGCGCAGCGCGGTGGAGGGGTCGCAGTGGCGAAGCCGCGAGGAAGGGACTCTCCCCTCCGCCATCGCTAACGCGATGGTCCCCCTCCCCACGCGCTTCGCGCGCAGGGAGGATCTAAGAAAGTTGGGCGCTCAATTCCCCTTCGCCACCCAGGCGGTCACGCCCGGGCGCAAGCGATCGGCCACCGCCTTGCGCACGACGATCGTCGCCAGCGCGCGCTTGGCGCCGCCGCGCGACGCCTCGGGCAGGTTCTTCTCGGCATAGGCAGTGATCTTGCCCGGCATCGCCGGATCGTTCGACCCGGCGCCCAGGCCGACGATATAGCCCGCGCGCGTGCTCGCCTCGAGGAAGCCGTTGATCAGGTCGGCGTTGGCGACCGAATAATCGAACGCCAGATCGGGATGCTCGCCGGCCACGGCGCGCAGGACCACCGGCTTCTGCTGCGCGGTGAGCACGTCGGTCTTGAGCAGGTCGAGTGCCTTTTGCGCCAGCGCCGGATCGCGCGCCTCGCCGAGCAGGCGGACATAGCCGTTCTTGACCACCGGGTTGGTCTCCGCCTTGGTCAGCGCGAGCAAGGCGTCCCAATCGGCCGGCGTCGCGTTGCGCGCGAACGTGCCGAGGATCGGCGCGCGGATCGCCGGCGGGATCGCCGCGCTGTCGGTCTGGAGCTTGGCGAAATAGGCCCGCGCACGGCTCAGCACGTCGGGGTCGCCCGCCATGCCCAGCCGCCCGACCAGATCCTCGCGCAGGTTGGTGACGAGCGGCGATTCGCCCGGCTTGGCGTCGTAGCCGATCGCCGCCAGCACCGGCCCCAGCCGCTTGATCGCCGCGGCATTGACCTGGTCGTGGAGCGGGCTGCCTTCATAGAGCTCCGCCAACGCGCCGAGTTCGCTCGACGCCAGCGACCATTCGAGCGGGCTGGCATCAGCCGGGATCGCCGCATAGGTCGCCGCCCAGGCCGAGAAATCCTGGTCGCCCGATCGCGCGAGCGCATAGTCGTCGCCAAGCGTACCGAGCCGGTCCGCGAGCGCGAGCTTGCCGTAATTGGCGACCAGTGCTGCATGGGCGTCGTTCGCGTAGCGCGCACGCAGATAGCTGCCTTTGCCGACGTTCAGCACGACCGGTCCACAGCCCGCAACGGTGACATCGGTCCTGTCACCGGTCGCGACCACGCTGGCCGGCTGGCCGCCGACCGTGCCGACGCGCAGCGGCACGCGCCAATTGGTCGCCGCCTTGGACGCGTCGTCGAGGCCGAACCGCCCCTGCGCGAGCGTCGCGACGGTCTGTCCGTTGACACATTTGCTCGACGTCACCGTCACCATCGGCACGCCACCCTGCAGCGTGAAATCGTGCGCGCTGTCCTTGATCTTGACGCCCGACGCCGCCTCCAGTTCGTCCCACAGCATGTCGGTCGAGGTGTTGCCGTATTTGTACTTCGCCATGTAACGGCGGATGCCATCGCGGAACTTGTCGGGGCCGAGCGTCGACTCGATCATCGTGATGACCGCCTGTCCCTTCTGGTAGGTGATGCCGTCGAACGCCTCGCCGATCTGGTCGACGGTCTCGACATGGCGGATGATCGGATGCGTCGCGCTGGTCGCGTCCGCGGCGATCGCGCCCTCGCGGTCGAACGCCACCGCCGATTCGCGCGCGAACCAGTCGGGGTTGAGGTCGGCCGACGTCTTGTTCTCCATCCACGAGGCGAAGCCCTCGTTGAGCCAGAGGTCGTCCCACCAGTTCATCGTGACGAGGTCGCCGAACCATTGGTGCGCCATTTCGTGCGCGACGACGACGAAGATGCGCTGCTTGTCGCTCTCGGTTGCGCGCTTGGCGTCGAACAGCAATTCAGGCTCGAAATAGAAGATCGCCCCCCAATTCTCCATCGCGCCGAAGAATTGCGACGAGCCGGGTCCGGCGATCATGTCGAGCTTGGGCAGCGGATAGGGCTGGCCGAAATAGTCGTTGTAATAGGCCAACAGGCGTCGCGCGGAGGCGAGTGCATAGTCGCCCTGGTCCTTGACGCCGCGCCGCGTGATGACGCCGATCTCGGTCTTGCCGGCCATCACCGTCTTGCGCTCCATGTCCCCCATGCCGAGGAACAGCAGGTAGCTCGACATCGTCGGCGTCTGCCGGAAGCTGTAAAGTTGCGTGCCGTCCGCACGGCTGGTCACGCTCGCTGGCATGTTGGAGAAGGCGAGTTGGCCCTTGGGCGCCACTGCCGACAGCTTGAACTTCGCCTTGAAGCTCGGCTCGTCCCACATCGGCGCGAAGCGGCGCGCGTCGGGCGCCTCGAACTGGGTCGCGAGCATCCGCGCCTTCGACCCGTCGTCATTGGTATAGTTGATCGCGAAGAAGCCGGCGGCCGATTCGTTGATCTTGCCCGTCCAGGCGAAGCTGACGACGTGGCTGCCGACGCTGGCCGCAGCCGGGAGCGTCAGCGTCAGTTGCTGCGCGTCGTTGTCGAGCTTGAAGGGAACCGCCTTGCCGTCGATCGTCGCGCGGCTGATCGTCATGTCGGCCGCATTGAGGATGATCGTGCTGGTCGCCTTCTTGACCGTGATACCGATCGTCTCGCTCCCGGTGAAAGTCATCTTCTGCGCGTCGGGATTGATCGTGATGTCGTACGACACCGGCACCACGTCGGTCGGCAATCGCGCCGCCGCCAGTGCGGGAGCGGACACGGTGGCGAGCAGCATACAGGTGGCGACGACGGCGATCTTCATGCGATTCCTCTGACCCGGTGACATGGTGTATTGCCGCGCCATAACGCGTCGGACGTGAATGGCAAAGGACGCGTGCCGGATGCTCGGAGGGCGCGGGCTGTGACTTGATAAGATCCTTCCCGTGCCAGGCAGGAATTTGCAAATCGCCCGCTTCCCGCCATTCCGTACCGTCACTTCGAAAAAGCTTTCCTGTAGTTTCGGGTGCGCTATGAAACCGGCATGACGCTGCCGAAAATATTCGATCGCCTGCGCCTGCCCGTGATCGGGTCGCCGCTGTTCATCATCTCGGGTCCCGATCTGGTGATCGCCCAGTGCAAGGCAGGCATCGTCGGGGCGTTCCCGGCGCTCAACGCTCGGCCGCAGAGCCTGCTCGACGAGTGGCTGCACCGCATCACCGAGGAACTCGCGGTGTGGAACCGCGACAATCCCGACCGCCCCGCCGCGCCGTTCGCGGTCAACCAGATCGTGCACAAGTCGAACGACCGCCTGCTCGGCGACCTGGCGATCTGCGAGAAGTGGCAGGTGCCGATCACGATCACGTCACTCGGCGCACGTGAGGAACTCAACCAGGCAGTGCACAATTGGGGCGGAATCACGCTCCACGACATCATCGACGACCGCTTCGCGCGGAAAGCGATCGAGAAAGGCGCCGACGGCCTGATCGCGGTCGCGGCCGGTGCCGGCGGGCACGCCGGGCGGCTGTCGCCGTTCGCGATCATCCAGGAAATCCGCCAGTGGTTCGAGGGACCGGTCGCGCTGTCAGGCGCGATCGCGACCGGCGGCGCGGTGCTCGCGGCGCAGGCGATGGGTGCCGACCTCGCCTATATCGGCTCGCCGTTCATCGCGACCGACGAGGCCAATGCGGTCGACGGATACAAACAGGGCATCGTCGAAGGCAAGGCAGCCGACATCGTCTATTCGAACCTGTTCACCGGAGTGCACGGCAATTATCTGCGCGGCTCGATCGCCGCCGCGGGAATGGACCCCGATAATCTGCCCGAGGGTGACCTCAGCACGATGAACTTCGGCGGCAACCGTGAGGCCAAGGCTTGGAAAGACATCTGGGGTTCGGGTCAGGGCATCGGCGTGGTCGACAAGGTCGAGTCCGTGGCGGTCCGCGTCGACCGGCTGGAGGCCGAGTACAAAGCGGCGAAGGCGCGGATCGCGGGGCTGTAGCGCCGCGGCTACACTTGGCGGTTTCGATCCAATAACGCTTCCCCGGCGAAGGCCGGGGGCCAGTTTCGACGACTTGGAGACGGCATCCCATCGCTGCGAACACATAGCAACTGGGCCCGGGCGTTCGCCGGGGAAGGGCCTCGCCAGTGGAACTCAGCGAGAACCTAGAACGCCATCGCCAACCGCGCCTGCATCCATTGGACCGGGCTGTCGGCGGGCTGCGGATCGATCTGCGCGTCGTCGAGGCGGGCGACGCGGCGATGGAGATCGATACTGGAATTGATCAGCGACCGCGCATCCGACGGCATCTGTGCGATCACCTGGTCCTCGGTCACCGGCGCGTCGCCGAGGCGGCGCGCGGGATCGAGCGCGTCACGCGGCGACAATTCGCCCGAATCGACCGCGCGCTGGGTCAACAGCCAGGCGATGACGTGCATCAGGCGCGTGGTCACCTTGAGCGACTCGCACGAGAAGGTCACGCGCCCGAGCGGATCGAGCGCGTCGCGCTCGACGCGCGCCCCCTGGTCGAAATACCCCCGCGCCTCGTCGGCCAGCACCATCGCCTCGACATAGAGCGTGTCGATCAGCCTGCGATGGATTCGCGCCCCGGTAACATCCCCTGCCATGCGCAACACGATTGCCACAAACTTGATTTGCCGCAAGCGGACAAAGCATCCACCCGTCCCAAATTCGATCAGGCGATGATGTCGGGGATGAGTTGATCCTCAAGCGCCGCGATCTCGTCCTTGAGCGCGAGCTTGCGTTTCTTGAGCCGCGCGATCTGGAGCTGGTCGCTCGACCCCAGCGCCCGCAGCGCATCGATCGCCGAGTCGAGGTCGCGATGCTCGGTCCTCACCACATCGAGTCGCTTATGGATCTGCGCTTCGTCCATCGCTCTCCCGCCTTGGGTCACGCAAAAACCGACTGTCGTCAAAACGATGCGCCGCGTCGAATCGCAAGCGAAATCGGTGGCGACAAATCGCACGACTCGTGTTCTACTTGTCCACCCACCTTGATGAAGGAGGTCGCTCCCCATGCAGAACCCGCACCTTTCGGCCCTCGAGACGAAACACATGGTGCTGGACCGGCAGATCGTTGCCGAAAGCCAGCGCCCCGCGCCCGACACGCGGATACTAGCCGATCTCAAAAAGCAGAAGTTGCGCGTAAAAGAAGCGATCGCGGCGATCTGACGCTTCGCCATGACCCGGGCGCACGGCGTCCGGGTCTGATGCCTTATAGCCTGTCCGTTTTCGCTGTCAGAACAGCGGCTTGATCGGCTTGTCCTTGACCGGGCCCTTGCTGGTCACGACTGGCTTGCGCGCGGCCTGCGGGTCGATCAGGTGATCGAACGCCACACCAGCGCGACCCGCCGCGACCCAGGCGATCCGCCCGGTCACCCAGCCTACGCCGCGAACGTCGACCTCGACCATCGTACCGATGTCGATCGGCTTTGGGACTTCCGCCATCAGCCCGCCCGCCGACAGGTTGCGGACGCGGACCTGGGTCGTGTCGCTCTTCCCGAATATGCGGAACTGCGCGACCAGCAGCAGGCTGTCCCGCGTGTCGATGCGCTGCGCCGCCGGGTCTTCGGTGCCATGATCGGCCAGAGGGTCGTGCGAAAACTGGTCCATATGCCTGCCAAAAACGGTGTCATCCGCTGTCGCACGCATACGAACAAACATTGTCGAAAGGGTTAAATCCCCTTGGTTCTTCCGGTTTTGGATCGCATCGCGCCGCTTTTTGCGGAAAGCCGGCGACCGGCTTTCCCCGCGGTGCTCCATGAAAAAATCCGATCCAAATCGGACCGGATCAATCCTCCCGCGAAACCTTTTCGTTGCGCTCATGGCGCTCCTGCGCCTCTACCGTCATCGTCGCGATCGGCCGCGCTTCGAGTCGCCCGAGCGAGATCGGCTCGCCGGTGACTTCGCAATAGCCGTATTCACCCTCATCGATTCGGCGCAGCGCCGCGTCGATCTTTGCGATCAGCTTGCGCTGGCGGTCGCGGGTCCGCAGTTCGATCGACCAGTCGGTCTCGCTCGAGGCGCGGTCAGTCAGGTCGGCTTCGCGCAGCGGTTCGACCTGGAGCTGCGACAAGGTCACTTCAGCTTCCTTGAGGATCGCATCCTTCCAGCGCAGCAGCTTGTCGCGGAAATATTCCTGCTGGCGAGGATTCATGAATGGCTCGTCGGGGCCCGGCCGATAACCGTCGCCGTCGTTGGCCGGTATGTTGAAACTGGAATCATCCACGCGATTCAAAGCCGTTGCCATCCCCACTCTCCGTTCGGCCCTTGGAACACTGTTCCCGTGTGCCTGTCGGACCCCCAATGACAAGCGGGCCTATAGCGGCGCGGAAACGGCTCCACAAGCGATTGACGACAGACCGAAATCGGCCGGCGTCGTTTTTCGAGTTTTTAGTACGGCGTTGCTGAAGGGCGTGTGAACCCCGTTTTCATCCTGAGGTCACACTCCCCACCATTGCCGGACGAGTGGCGAAGTTAACCTCCAGCGTATCACAATGACACGTTAACCATAAATAGTCCGCTGCCCGCGCCCAGAAAGATGATTCCGGATCATTATTATTGGTTAACGGAATTGCGCTTAATTCTTTGTTTTGCACTAGCTGAGTAGCAGGCGAGCAACTGCGAAATTACCACCACCGTCCCTGCGGGGGCAGCGACGGTTAAAGAGAGAGTAGACGCGATGTCTGTCCGGATGGCGATGGCTAAACTTTGCGCCTGCGCATGTGGGGGCGCCATTATCGGCGGCGGTGCGGTCAAGGTGGCCGACGGAACGCCCAAGGCGCGGCCCGCCTATGCCAAGACGTACAAGAAGCGCGTCGTGCGCGCCAAGGTGGCCAGCGCCGCCCGATCGCGCGTCCGCAAGGTGGTGACCACCACGACGACGACCTGCCCGCCGGCAATGGTCACGGTCGCCGGCGGTGCGCCGATGCCGATGCCGCCCGCATTCACCGGATCGAGCGGCGAAGTGCCGATGGTCGGCGGCAGCGGCGGCTGGGGCGGCGGCGGCGGTGGCGGCTTCTTCGGCGGCGGTTTCTTCGGCGGCGGCAGCGGCGGCGGCTCGGGCGGCATCGTGATCTCGTCGACGTCGTCGAGCTCGGGCGGGTCGAGCTCGACCTCGTCGTCGACCGGCGGCTTCTCGTCGGGCAGCACCTCGTCGTCCTCGTCGGGCAACGTATCGTCCTCGTCGAGCGGAAATGTCTCCTCGTCTTCGTCGGGTAACGTGTCGTCCTCGACCTCGTCGTCGGGCGACGTCTCGTCGTCCTCGTCGACCTCAAGCTCGTCCAACGGCTCGTCGTCCTCGACCTCGTCGTCGTCGAACGGATCGAGCTCGTCCAACTCGTCGGCCAGCTCGGGCTCGTCTTCGTCGTCGGGCTCGTCCTCGTCGTCGAGCTACGGCTCGTCGTCCAAGGGCTGGAGCTCGAGCGGCGGCTGGTCGTCGAACGGCGGCTGGAGTTCGACCGGAGGGCACGGCTCGACCGGTTCGACCGGCGGCACGCCTGCCCCGGTCCCGGCACCGCCGATGATCTTCTTGTTCGGCGGCGCCGCCGCGGCGATGGTCGCGCGCAAGCGCTTCGCAAAGAAGAAGGACGCGGCCGCCTAATTCTGTTTCGGCCAAGCTGAAACAGGGCACCGATTCAGCGAAGCTGAAAACGACTTTAAGCCGCGCTCAACGCTTTCTCGATTGCGGGAATGGGATGGCCGGTGAGGTCCTTCGGGACTTCGCCGGCCAATCTGTTGGCGACTTCGACGTGATAGTGTTTGCGCAGCTCGCCGAGCGTGTGCGGCGGCGCGGCGATGATCAGCGATTCGAAATCGTTGGCGAGCGCCCGGCTCCTCAGCATCGCGCCGACATCGGCCGCGAAGCGATCCTCTTCCTGCCGGTGGAAATCGACTTCCTGCATCGAACTGCGCGCCGAGCCGACGGAGTTCGCGGTGCTGCCGGGCGCGTCGGTCTTCTGGTCGCGATCGGCCGGGTTGACCCTGGCCTCGGCATGTTCGACCACCAGATTGGGGTTCACGCCGTCGCCCTCGTTCCGCAGGAACAGCGCCTTGCGTCCGTCGGCGACGACGACGAGGGTGTTGTGGCGAAGCTGCATCGCGTTCTCTCCTCAGGTTTGGGGAGTTGAACGCCCGGCGTAGCAGCGGGTTGCGCGGCTCGTCCCGCCCCGCCATAGCCACGCCGCTATGCATGACATCCGCCTGATCCGCGACCATCCCGAAGCCTTCGATGCCGGCCTTGCCCACCGCGGCCTGTCGCCGATGGCGTCGGACCTGCTCGCGCTCGACGAAAAGCGCCGCGCGGTGATCACCGAGCTTCAGGCCAGCCAGACGCGCCGCAACGAAGCCTCAAAGGCGATCGGCGCGGCCAAGGCGGCGAAGGACGAGGCGACCGCAAGCGCGCTGATGGCAGAAGTCACCGCGCTCAAGGCGCGGCTGCCCGAGCTGGAAGAAGAAGAGCGCGCCACGCAGGAAGCGCTCGACACCCAGCTCGCCACGATCCCCAACCTCCCGCTCGCCGACGTGCCCGAGGGCGCGGATGAGAACGACAATGCGCTGATGCACGAACGCGGCACCAAGCCGGTGTTCGCGTTCGAGGTTCGCGAGCATGACGCGATCGGGCCGGCGCTCGGTCTCGATTTCGAAACCGGCGCATTGCTCGCTGGCGCGCGCTTCACCGTCGTGCGCGGCGCCGCGGCGCGGCTCAATCGCGCGCTCGGCCAGTTCGGGCTCGACGTGCTGACACGGCATCACGGCTATGAGGAGATCGTGCCGCCGCTGCTCGTACGCAGCGAAGCGATGTTCGGCACCGGGCAGCTTCCCAAATTCGCCGAGGATCTGTTCCAGACCACCGACGGCCGCTGGCTGATCCCGACCGCAGAGGTTTCGCTGACCAACATCGTCCGCGAGAAGATCCTGGCGGCCGACGACCTGCCGTTGCGCTTCACCGCGCTGACGCCGTGCTTCCGGTCCGAAGCCGGTGCCGCAGGCCGCGACACGCGCGGCTTCATCCGCCAGCACCAGTTCGAGAAGGCCGAGATGGTCTCGATCGTGCCGCCCGACCAGTCCGAGGCCGAGCACGAGCGCATGACCGCGGCGGCCGAGGACGTGCTGACCCGGCTCGGGCTGCCGTTCCGCCGGATGAAATTGTGCACCGGCGACATGGGTTTCTCGGCGGCGCGCACCTACGACCTCGAAGTGTGGCTGCCCGGCCAGGGCCGCTATCGCGAGATTTCGAGCTGCTCGACCTGCACCGATTTCCAGGCGCGCCGGATGAACGCGCGCTTCCGCGGCGAGGACGGCAAGCCCGCCTTCGTCCACACGCTCAACGGCTCGGGCCTGGTGGTCGGCCGGATGATGGTCGCGATCCTGGAGAATTATCAGCAGGAAGACGGCGCGGTCGCGATTCCCGACGCGTTGCAGCCGTATCTGGGCGGGTTGAACCGGCTGGAGCCGGCGTCATGAATTCCTCCCTACGCGAAGCGTGGGGAGGGGGACCGCCGCCGAAGGCGGTGGTGGTGGGGCCGCAGCCGCATAGCGGCGAGGACGGGGCATTTCCCCTCCACCGTCCGCTGCGCGGCCGGTCCCCCTCCCCATCTGCGATGAGGAGGATTTGAACTATGCGCATCCTCCTCACCAATGACGACGGCTATCACGCGCCCGGCCTCGCGGTGCTCGAACGCCTGGCGCGGCGCTTTTCGGACGACATCACGATCGTCGCGCCGGCCGAGGAGCAATCGGGCAAGGGCCGCTCGCTGACGCTGACCGAGCCGCTTCGGGTCAAGAAGTTCGACGACAAACGCTATGCCGTCGGCGGCACCCCGACCGACGCCGTGATGTTCGCGCTCGCCCGCGTCATGCACGAGGCCAAGCCCGACCTGATCCTGTCCGGCGTCAATCGCGGCGCCAACCTCGGCGAGGACGTCTTCTATTCGGGGACGATCGGCGCGGCGATGGAAGGTGCGCTCGCCGGCATCCGCTCGATCGCGATCAGCCAGCGCTACGGTGCCGAGGCGCCGGGCCATGATGTCACTTTCGATACCGCCGAAGCCTGGGGCGAGCGCGTGCTCGGCCCGCTGATCGCCGCGCCGGTCGATCCGCGTATCGTCGTCAATGTCAATTTTCCCCCGGTCCTTCCCGACGAGGTCAAGGGTGTGCGCGTCGTCCATCAGGGCCTGCGTGACTATGGCCGGGTCAAGATGATCGAGCGGACCGATCCGCGCGGGTTCGCCTATTTTTGGATGGGCCTGGGCCGCGTCGAGCACACGCCGGCCGCCGACACCGACCTAGAAGCGATCGAATTGGGTTACATTACCGTGACACCGTTGCAGATGGACCTGACGCATCACGATTCACTGGCTATGCTGCAAACCGTATATCGTTGAGGGGGTAGCACGATGCGGGGGCGGGTGCTGACGGCTGGATTCATTGCAATATTGCTGACGGGATGCATCCCGCGGACCGACTATGGGCCGCCGCAAGGGCCCGGGACCGCGTCGGCACAGGATTACGATCCGCCGCCGCCGCGTTATGACGATATCCCCGCGCCGCCCTCCGCGCCTCCCGCCTGGGAAGCGCGGACCGTCACCCCCGACGCGCGGACCATCGCCGACTCGACCTATTTCGTGCGGCCGGGCGACACGTTGCGCGGCGTCGCCGACCGCACCGGCTCGGGCTCCGAGATCATCGCCAGGGCGAACGGTCTCGACGCGCCCTTCACCATCCGGGTCGGGCAGCAACTGCGGATCCCCGGCGGCCGCTACCACCTCGTCCGCCCCGGCGAATCGGGCATCGCCATCGCGCGAGCCTATGGCGTGCGCTGGGCCGACATCGTCGCGGCCAACGACCTGGCCGAACCCTATGTGCTGCGCTCGGGCCGCCGCATCCTGATCCCCGGCGGCGCGAAGCCACCGCAGACGCTGGCCGAGCGCGCGGCGGCGTTCAAGATCGACCTCGGCGATATCGCGACCGGCGGCGGCGAGCCCGCCATTCCCGACAATGTCCGCCCGGTGCGGCCGGCGGTATCGGTCAGAAAGCCCCTGCCCTCCTCCGCCGCGGTCGGCGCGCCCTCCCCGCTCAGCGGACCATTCCTGTGGCCGGTGGCGAGCGGCGACGTCGTCAAGCGCTTCGGCTCGGGCGCCAGCGGCGAGCGCAATGACGGGATCAAGATCGCGGTGCCGATCGGCACGCCGATCCGCGCGGCGGCGGACGGTGTCGTCATCTACACCACCGACAGCATCGCCGGGCTGGGCGGGCTGGTGATGGTGCGGCATGGCGACGGCTGGACCAGCGTCTATGGCCATGCCAGCCGGATCATGGTGACGCGCGGCCAGGCGGTGAAGCGCGGCCAGACGATCGCGCTGTCGGGCGATACCGGCTTCGCCGACCGACCCGAAGTCCATTTCGAGCTGCGCAAGGGCCGTACGCCCGTCGACCCGCTGTCGCAGCTGTCGAAGTTGCCGAGTCGCTAGTGGCGGTGCTACCGGCGCCGCCACCATGACCGAACATACGTCCGACCTGCTCCGCCTGCTCGACGAGCGCGGCTACATCCACCAGATGACCGATGCGGCGGGCCTCGACGCGCTGGCGACGAAGCAGGTCGTGCCCGGCTATATCGGCTTCGACGCGACCGCGCCGTCGTTGCACGTCGGCAATCTGGTCTCGATCATGCTGCTGCGCCGCCTGCAACAGGCCGGCCACAAGCCGATCGTGCTGATGGGCGGCGGCACCAGCAAGGTCGGCGATCCGAGCTTCAAGGACGAAGCGCGCAAGCTGATGGGCGAAGAGACGATCGCCGCGAACATCGCCTCGATCCGGCGCATCTTCGCGCGTTTCCTGACCTTCGGCGACGGCCCGACCGATGCAGTGCTGGTCAACAATGCCGACTGGCTCGACAAGCTCGAATATCTGCCGTTCCTGCGCGACATCGGGCAATATTTCTCGGTCAACCGGATGCTCAGCTTCGACTCGGTCAAGCTGCGGCTCGACCGCGAACAATCGCTGTCGTTCCTCGAATTCAATTACATGATCCTGCAGGGCTACGACTTCCTGGAGCTGTCGCGACGGCTCGGCTGCCGGTTGCAGATGGGCGGCTCGGATCAATGGGGTAATATCGTCAACGGCGTCGACCTCGCGCGCCGTGCCGACGGAACCGAGGTGTTCGCGGTGACCACGCCGCTGATCACCAACGCCGACGGCTCGAAGATGGGCAAGACCGTGTCGGGCGCGGTATGGCTGCACGAGGATCAGTTACCGCATTACGATTACTGGCAATTCTGGCGGAACACCGACGATCGCGATGTCGGCAAGCGCCTGCGCCTGTTCACCGATCTGCCGCTTGAGGAGATCGAGCGGCTCGAGAAGCTCGAAGGCGCGGAGATCAACCAGGCGAAGATCGTGCTGGCCAATGCCGCCACCGCGATGTGCCGCGGGCAGGAAGCGGCCGATATCGCCGCCGAGACCGCGCGCAAGACCTTCGAGGAAGGGGCGAGCGGCGATGCGTTGCCGGCCTTCGCGGTGTCGGGATCGATCGGAATCGTCGACGCACTGATCGGGCTGGGCTTCTGCGCCTCAAAGGGCGAAGCGCGGCGGCTGGTCGCCGGCGGCGGCGCACGGGTCGACGGCGAGAAAGTGGCGGACGAGGCGTTCACCATCGCGATCGGCGCCAACCCGGTGCGGGTGTCGGCGGGCAAGAAGCATCACGGCCTGCTCACGCCTGCCTAATTATCGCTAACGCGCGTTAAATACGTTCCTTTTGAAGCTTTTCATGCGCTGGCCGTTACCCATTGTGGCGAACGGGAAAGGAATCGATGGGCGCGGCACTGGCCTATAGCGATCGGCGCGATGCTCCACGGGACGAAGTCCATTACCGTGCGCGCGCGTTCGGCGGCGATGCCCGCCCGGTATCGATCCTGGTCGTCAACATGTCGGCGCAAGGGCTGATGGCCCGGGTCGACGCCGATCGCCCGATCGGCGAACGGCTGCACATCACGCTCCCCGTCATCGGCGTCGTGGTCGCGGAGGTGCGCTGGTCGCTCGGCGGCCGCATCGGCTGCGAACTCGACCGCCCGATCGGCATGGCGGAATATTACGAAGTCCTCGCGGCGTTGCTGAAGAACGTTCGATAATCTCGGCTTTCTTGCGGCACCCAACAGCCGCCACCAATCCGCCGTCACCCCGGCCCTGTGCCGGGGTCCACTCTTCCACAAAACCCGCAGGTCATTTTGCACGGTGGATGCCGGGACAAGCCCGGCATGACGGTCAAGAGGCGCGTCAGTCGCTCCTCACCCCGACCGCAGCAACTGTACCCCCGCATCGCGCTCGAACAGGTACAGCGCCGTCCGCGCCGCCTGCCCCCTCGCGCCGGCCAGCCCGCCGTCGCGATCTATCATCAGCCTGGCATCGTCATGCGCGGTCTGCTGCAGCGTCGCGAAATGCTCGGGCGTCGCCAGCCGATAGCCCTGCTCGCCCGATTGCCGCGTGCCGAGCATCTCGCCCGCACCGCGCAGCCGGAGATCCTCCTCGGCGATACGGAACCCGTCATTGGTTTCGCGCATCAGCGCGAGGCGCGCGCGCGACGTCTCGCTCAACGTGCCCCCACGGATCAGCAGGCAGATCGACCGCCCCGTCCCCCGCCCCACGCGTCCGCGCAATTGGTGGAGCTGAGCAAGCCCGAAGCGATCGGCATGCTCGATCACGATCAAGGTCGCATTGGGCACGTCGACCCCGACCTCGATCACCGTGGTCGCGACCAGAACGCCGAGGCTCCCGCCGGCGAAGCGCGCCATCACCGCGTCCTTCTCGGTAGGCTTCATCCGGCCGTGGATCAGCCCGACGCGATCGCCGAACCGCGCCTGCAACGCCGCGGCCCGCGCCTCGGCGGCGGCGAGGTCCGATTTCTCGCTTTCCTCGACCAATGGGCACACCCAATAGGCCTGCCCGCCACCATCGAGATGGCGGCCCAGCCCCTCGACGATCTCGCCCAGCCGATCCTCGGACATCACCCGCGTCTCGATCGGCTGGCGACCCGGCGGCATCTCGTCGAGGCGGCTGACGTCCATCTCGCCATATTGCGCGAGCGTCAGCGTCCGCGGGATCGGCGTCGCGGTCATCGCCAGCAAATGCGGCGCGGTGCCCTTCTCCTGCAGCAGCAGGCGCTGCGCGACCCCGAAGCGATGCTGTTCATCGACCACGACCAGCGCGAGATCGCGATACTCGACCGCTTCCTGGAAGATCGCGTGCGTCCCGACCAGGATGTGGATCGAGCCGTCGGCCAGCCCCATCAAGGTCGATTCGCGCACCTTGCCCTTGTCGCGCCCGGTCAGCACCGCGACGTTGACCGGCAGCCCGGCGAGCATCCGCTGCAACGTGTCGTAATGCTGCCGCGCGAGGATCTCGGTCGGCGCGAGGAACGCGCCCTGTGCGCCGGCCTCCACCGCCATCAGCAGCGCCATCGTCGCGACCAATGTCTTGCCCGATCCGACATCGCCCTGGAGCAGGCGCAGCATCGGCGCGGACTGCGCGAGGTCGCCTTCGATCTCGCGAATCGTCCGCGCTTGGGCGTTGGTGGCTTCGTACGGTAGCTGGAGCATGCCGCGCAGCCGCCCGTCGCCGTTGAGCGGCCGCCCGCGCCGCGACCGCGACGATTGCCGCACCAGCATGAAGGCGAGCTGGTTGGCGAACAATTCGTCATAGGCCAGCCGCTCGCGCGCCTTATTGTCGGCAGGGTCGGCATGCGCTCGGGCCAGCGCATCGCGCCAGTCGGGCCATTGATGCTTCGCCTTCACCCCCGGCTCGATCCATTCGGGAAGCTCGGGTGCCCGCTCGATCGCCTGCTGCGCCATCTGTCCGAGCCGGCGGGAGGTCAGCCCTTCGGACAGCGGATAGATCGCCTCGCGCTCGCGGAACCCTTCTCCGGCTTCGGCGAGGTCGGGATGGATGATCTGCAATTCCTGCCCGTACATTTCGAGCTTGCCTGAAATGCGCTTGGCCTCGCCCAGCGGCAGCAGCTTCTTTACCCAGCCGGTCGAGCCGCCGAAATAGATCAGGCTGACGTAATTGCCCTTCGCGTCGGTCGCGTGCACCCGCATCGGCCCGCGCGGGCTGCTGCTGGTGCGGTAATCGACCGGCGTCACCTTGATCGCGATCGTTCGCCCGGCATCGGCCATGTCGAGTTCCTCGCGCGGCACGCGATCGATGAACCCCGTCGGCAGATGGAAGGCGACATCGACCACACGATGCAGTCCGAGCCGATCGAGCGGCTTGGCGAGCCCCGGCCCTACACCCTTGAGCGCGGTCACTTCGGCAAAGAGCGGGTTGAGGATATCGGGGCGCATGACTATTTGAACCGCGTCCTTAAACCGTTCGGGCTGAGCTTGTCGAAGCCCTGCCCCCTGCTTTCGAAGAAATACAGCCCTCCGACAAGCTCAGGGCGAACGGGGTTAGGATCAAGTTCAATCCGCCGACGACGTTGAAAACGCCGCCGGCCAATCGCCGTTGGAGCTGCATGGACCGCGAGATCCGCCTCAAGCGCCTGCGCTTCCGCGCCTGGCACCGCGGCACCAAGGAAGCCGATCTGATGATCGGCGGCTTTTTCGACGCGCATGGCGCGGGCTGGAGCGACGCCGAGATCGACTGGTTCGAGACGTTCCTCGAGGAACAGGACGTCGACATCATGGCCTGGGCGATCGGTACGCAGGACGTGCCGATGCGCTGGCAGGGGCCGATGATCGACGCGATGAAGCAGCTCAATTTCGTGCCGATCCAGAAGTAACAATTCATCGTCACCCCGGCCTTGTGCCGGGGTCCACCGTGCCGCCACTCCCCTCGGGAAATGTTGCGCGGTGGATGCAGGGACAAGCCCGGCATGGCGGCCTAGGAAACCAATGACCGACCCGCGCAAAATCCTCTCGGCCAAAACTCCGCTCACCCTCGCCGGCGTTCCCGCTGGGTTCCTGCCCGTGCTGCTCGCCGATCTGGCGCGTGCACAGGCGCCGGGCCGGGTCGTGCTGATTGCGCCGGACGAGGCCGAGATGCGCGCGGTCGCGGCGACGGCGGGGTTCTTCGCGCCCGAAATCGAGATCATCGCCTACCCCGCCTGGGACTGCCTGCCCTATGACCGCGCCAGCCCTACCCTGCGCATCATGGCCGAGCGGCTGGCCGCACTGCATCGCCTGCAACAGGCGCCGAAGAAACCCCAGCTCGTCGTCACCACCGCCAACGCCGCGACCCAGCGTACGCTGACCCCGTTCCGCATCCGCCAACTCGTCGCGCGCCTCGCACCGGGCGAACGGATCGGGCGCGACAAGCTCGCCGAGATGCTGTCGGCCAATGGCTATGTCCGCACCGACACGGTCCACGACCAGGGCGAGTTCGCGGTGCGCGGCGGCCTCGTCGACCTGTACCCGAGCGGCGAGGAGCAGGCGCTGCGGCTCGACTTCTTCGGCGACGAGATCGAGAGCGTCCGCACCTTCGATCCCGCCGACCAGCGCACCACCGGGCGGATCGACGGCTTCGTCCTGCTCCCCGCCTCGGAAGCATTGCTCGACGAGGAATCGATCAAGCGCTTCCGCACCCGCTACCGCGAGAAGTTCGGGGCCACCGCGACCGGCGACCCGCTCTATCAGGCGATCAGCGACGGCCGGCGGCTGGCGGGGATGGAACATTGGTTGCCGATGTTCGAGGATCGGCTCGAGACCTTGTTCGACCATCTCGGCGACGATGCGCTGATCATCCGCGAATCGGGCGTCACCGCAGCCGCCGAGCAGCGATTCGAAGCGGTGTCGGACTATCACGCCAACCGCCTCAAGGCGCAATCGAGCGACCCCGGCAGCTATCGGCCGCTGGCACCGGGCGCGCTTTATCTCCTCCCCGACGAATGGGCGGCGCGGCTCGACCAGGCAAAGGCGCATCTTGCCACGCCGTTCCACGAACCGCCGAGCGATACCGTGCTCGACTTCGAGGTCGACGGCCCGCGCGACTTCGCGCCCGAGCGTGCCAGCGGCGTCAATATCTACGAAGCGGTGGTCGAACACCTCGACAAACTACGGAAAGATGGCAGGAAACCGATTCTCGCCAGCTATTCGACCGGATCGCGCGAGCGCCTCGCCGGGTTGCTCAAGGACCACGAGCTGACTGGCCTCAAGCTGGTCGACACCTGGCAGGAAGCACAGGCGGCCGCGGTCGGCGGCGTCGCGCTGATCATCCTGCCGCTCGACCACGGCTTCACCGCGCCCGACGTCGCGTTGCTGACCGAGCAGGACGTGCTCGGCGATCGCCTGGTCCGCCGCAACCGCCGCAAGAAATCGGCCGACGCCTTCCTCGCCGAACTGGCGACGCTGACGCCGGGCGACTTGGTGGTCCATGTCGACCATGGCATCGGCCGCTACGAAGGCCTGACCCAGATCCCGGTGCAGAAGGCGCCGCACGATTGCGTCGCCCTGACCTATGCCGGGGGCGACAAGCTCTACGTCCCGGTCGAGAATCTCGAAGTCCTGAGCCGCTACGGCGGCGACGAGGGCGGCACGCTCGACCGCCTTGGCGGCGAGGCGTGGCAGCGCCGCAAGGCGCGGATGAAGGAACGCATCCGCGAGATCGCCGGTGAACTGATCGCGACCGCCGCCGAACGCGCGCTCCGCGTCGCCGACGTCGCCGAGCCCGACCCGTCGGGCTATCCGGCCTTCGTCGATCGCTTCCCCTATCAGGAAACCGACGACCAGGACCGCGCGATCGCCGAAGCGCTCGAGGATCTCGGCGCGGGCAAGCCGATGGACCGGCTGATCGTCGGCGACGTCGGCTTCGGCAAGACCGAGGTCGCGCTGCGCGCCGCGTTCGTCGCCGCGATGGGCGGGATGCAGGTGGCGATCGTCTGCCCGACCACCCTGCTCGCGCGCCAGCATTACAACAATTTCGTCGCGCGGTTCGAAGGCTTCCCGATCAAGATCGGCCGCCTGTCGCGCCTGGTCGGCGCCAACGAGGCCAAGGCGGTCAAGGAAGGGCTGACCGACGGCACGATCGACGTCGTCGTCGGTACCCACGCGATCCTGGCCAAGGGCATCGAGTTCAAGCGGCTCGGCCTCGTCGTGGTCGACGAGGAGCAACGCTTTGGCGTCACCCACAAGGAGCGGTTGAAGGCGCTCAAGACCGACGTCCACGTCCTGACGCTGACCGCGACGCCCATCCCGCGCACGTTGCAGATGGCGATGTCGGGGCTGCGCGAGCTGTCGGTGATCCAGACGCCGCCGGTCGATCGCCTGGCGGTCAGGACCTATGTCATGCCGTGGGATCCCGTGGTGCTCCGCGAGGCGCTACTGCGCGAACATTATCGCGGCGGGCAGAGCTTCTTCGTCACGCCCCGGATCAAGGACCTGCCCGAGATCGAGGAATTCCTGCGCGAACACGTGCCCGAGGTCCGCTACGTCATCGCGCACGGCCAGATGGCGGCGGGCGAAGTCGAGGAGCGGATGTCCGCTTTCTACGACAAGAAGTTCGAGGTTTTGGTCTCGACCACGATCGTCGAGAGCGGGCTCGACATCCCCAGCGCCAACACGATGATCGTCCACCGCGCCGACCGTTTCGGCCTCGCCCAGCTCTATCAGCTGCGTGGCCGCGTCGGGCGCGCCAAGACGCGGGCCTATGCCTATCTGACCACCCCGGCCAGCCGCATCATCACCGAGACCGCCGACAAGCGTCTCAAGGTGCTGTCGGACCTCGATACGCTCGGCGCCGGCTTCCAGCTCGCCAGCCACGACCTCGATATCCGCGGTGCGGGCAATCTGCTCGGCGACGAGCAATCGGGACACATCCGCGAGGTCGGTTACGAACTCTACCAATCGATGCTCGAGGAAGCGATCATGGACGCCAGGGCGGGCGGCCTCGCGCTGCGTCCGCGCGATTTCAGCCCGCAGATCACGGTCGATGCCGCGATTATGATTCCCGAGGATTATGTCCCCGATCTCGACCTGCGCATGGGTCTCTACCGCCGATTGAACGAGCTCGACGACCAGAACGGGATCGAGGCGTTCGCCGCCGAATTGATCGACCGCTTCGGCACGCTGCCCGAGCCGACCGCCAATCTGATCAAGCTCATCGAGATCAAGCTTAACGCCAAGAAGGCGTGCGTGGCCAAGATCGATGTCGGCGCGAAAGGCGCTTTGGTCAGCTTCCACGACGACAAGCCGCCCAATGTCGAAGGGCTGCTCGCCTATGTCGCGCGATTGCAGGGCGTGGCGAAGCTGCGTCCCGACAGCAAGCTCGTGATCGCGCGCGAATGGGCCGATCCACAGGCACGGCTCAACGGCGCGCTGCAATTGTCGAAGGGGCTCGCCAAGGCCGCAGGGTGACCGCGCCCTGTTCGCGGGCTGGTCGAACCGAAATCAGTCCGATATGAGGAGAATCGGGCGCGAAAATCGGTAAACAAGCAATTGATCCAAAATGGACTTATCTGGACTTCGTTAGCTTAAGCCGCTTGAAAATTGCGGCCGGGAACGTGCGATGGGGCAGACGGTTCGGTTCAAGCGTTGGCGACTGATGACCGTCGCCACCGGTGCGCTGGGAAAAGCGCAATCGCTCGCGGAGATTCTGGAAATCCTCCGTTCGAGCGCGCGTGCGATCCTGCGCAGCGACGGCGTGGCCGTCGTCCTGCGCGAAGGCGGCATGGTTCATTATATCGGCGAGGATGCGATCGCCCCGCTTTGGGCAGGGCAGCGTTTTCCGATCGCGACCTGCGTGTCGGGCATGGCGATGATGCAGCGCCAGACGATCGTCATCCCCGATATCCGCGTCGATCCGCGTGTCCCGCACAACGCCTATCTCTCGACCTTCGTCGCCAGCATGGCGATGGCGCCGATCGGCGTCGGCGAGCCGGTCGCCGCGATCGGCGCCTATTGGCGCAGCAGCCAACCGGTCGAGGAAGACGCGCTGGTCCTGCTCGACATGCTCGCCAAAGGCGCGGGCGCGCAACTCGAACGGATCGTCGATCAGTCGCTCAAGTCTGCGTCGTAGACACAGTTTCAGCCCGTCGCATCGCGGCGATCGCTCATCACGCGACGAGGTGCGCCAATGCTTCGCTGCCGAGCGGTTCGGAGCACAGGAAGCCCTGGTAATATTGGCAACCTTCCTTGGCGAGCAGATCGAGCTGTTCGGGGGTCTCGACGCCTTCCGCTACCACCGCCAGGCCGAGCGACAACGCCATCTCGATCACGCCGCGCACGACGATGCGATCGCGCGGCGAGCCGGCAATGTCCTGCGCCAATTTCTTGTCGATCTTGAGATAATCGAGCGGCAGCGCCTTGAGATAGGCGAGGCTCGAATAGCCGGTGCCGAAATCGTCGATCGCGACCCGGCACCCCGCCTGGCGCAGGCTGGTGAGCAAGGCCGATGCCGCGCCGAGATCATCGATCAGCCCGCTTTCGGTGATTTCCACCGTCAGCCGCGACCGAGCGAACCCGGCGGCATCGATGCGGTCGAGCAGGATGTCGGCGAACCCCGGCCGCGCAATGTCGGCGGCGGTGAGGTTGATCGAAAGACGCAGGCCCGACAGCGGCTCGGGCCAGACCGCGGCAATGTCGAGCGCCAGCCGCTGGATATGATCGGACAACGCCAGCCCGAGGTCGGCGCGATCGGCGGCGGCGAATAATTGCTCGGCGCCGATCGCGCCGAACCGTGGATGCTCCCACCGCGCAAGCGCCTCGACCCCGATGATCGCGCCGGTCGCGATCGCGACCTGGGGCTGGAACACTACTGCGATCTCGCCCGCTTCGATCGCCCGGCGCAGATCGACCGACAGGGCATCGGCGATCGCCGGCTCGTCGGCGATGCGGATCGTCGCGCCGTCCGACGCGCGCGCATCGTCGAGCGCATCGTTCGCGCGGCGCAACAACGCGTCGACCATTTCTCCCGGTCGCGCCGCCGCGACCCCCAGCCGCGCGCCAAGCGACACCAGCGCGCCGTCGATCGCGAACGGGCGGGCCAGCGCCTCGGCCAACGCGTCGGCCAACGCCTCCGCGTCGGCCGCGTCCTCGACGCCGACCAGGAATTCGGGGCCTTTCATCCGCGCAACGACCTGTCGCTTGCCGAGCGTGGTGCGCGCCACGCCGGCAATGCGGCGCACCGCGGCACGGATCAGCGCATCGCCCGCGGGCCTGCCATAGCCGCTGTTGACCAGGTCGAAGCGGCTCAGCGCGATCAGGATCGCACTCGCCCGCTCGTCGCGGCGCAGGCGGCGATCGAGCCAGGCGCGTGCCGATGCCGCGTCGAACGTCCCTTCGAGCGCGTCGTCGGTCTCCGCGGCGGCATTGGGCGCCGCGCCCAGTTCCTCGATCAGGCCGTGGACCCAGCCATCGCCCGCGGCCGCCTGCACGTGATGGACGATCCGCCCGAAACCCTGGTGATCGTGCGCGAAGGCGGTCGCGCCGCCGGCCGCCACGCGCCGCGCCGCCGCGACGGCGCCATCGCGATCCTCGAGCGCGAGCAACCGGAGCGCCTCGTCCACCCCGATGTCCTCGGCGAGATCGAGGCGCTTGGCCAGCGCCGGGGTCAGGCGGATCCGCTGCGTCTCGCGATGATAGCGCCAGCCCAGCAGGTCGACCGCTCGACCGCGATCCCAGTCGCCGGCAACGCGCTCGACCATCCGCCATGCAAACTGCAGGGCCTGCGCGAACTCGCTTTCGGTGAACGGGCTGGCCAGGAAATGCGTCGCGCCGGCGGCGTGGAACTGGCCCAGCGCGCCGATATCGTCGCGCGACACCAGGACGAGCAGTGCCCCGCCCCGCGCCCGCGCCGCATCGCCGAACGCCTGCGCAACCGCGAGCCCTTCGCCCAGCGCGCCCCGCGCGTCGAGCACGGCGAGCGCCGCACCGCTGCCGAGATACCGCCGCGCCGCCGCATCGCCGCGCCGCGCCGCGACGACGCGCCAGCCCGCGGCCACGGCGATCGCCGACAATTCACCTCGCTGCCGGAACGACAGCAGGAACAGGGAGTTGCCGGTCGGGGGATCGCTGGGGATCATTGCGCGCGGTTCTACGCATGGCCGCACGCCTTCGCCAATCCGCAATCGAAACTAATCGGGGTTGCCGCGCGATGAGCGACGCCCTAGCTGTCGATATACGATGGCGACCGCCCCCGCCCTGATCGATCGTCACGGCCGCACGATCAGCTATCTGCGCGTGTCGGTGACCGATCGCTGCGACCTCCGTTGCCGCTATTGCATGGCGGAGGAGATGCATTTCCTTCCGCGCGACGCGCTGCTCGGGCTCGACGAGATCGCGACCATCGCCGAACGCTTCGTCGCGCGCGGGGTGACCAAGGTCCGTCTGACCGGCGGCGAGCCGCTGATGCGCGGCGGCGTGATCGACCTCGCGCACCGGCTCGGCCGGCTGATCGGCCATGGCCTCGACGAACTGACGCTCACGACCAACGCGACGCGACTGGCCGACCATGCCGCGGCGCTGCGCGGCGCCGGCATCCGCCGCATCAACGTCAGCCTCGACAGCCGCGACCCCGATCGTTTCCGCCACATCACGCGGCATGGCGACCTGGCGCGCGTGCTCGACGGCATCGCCACTGCGAAGGCGGTCGGGATCGCGATCAAGATCAACATGGTCGCGCTCAAGGACCTCAACCAGGACGAGATCCCCGCGATGCTCGCCTGGTGCGTCGAACAGGGGCACGACCTCAGCCTGATCGAGACGATGCCGCTGGGCCTGGTCGATGAGGATCGCGCCGACCGTTTCGTGCCACTGACGGCGATCTTCGACGCGCTGTCGCAGCGCTTCGACCTGACGCGCGACCCGCGCTCGACCGGCGGCCCCGCGCGCTACTGGCGGGTCGGCGCGAGCCCGACGCGGCTCGGGCTGATCTCTCCGCTGACCGCCAATTTCTGCGACGGCTGCAATCGTGTCCGCCTGACCACCGAAGGGCGGCTCTATGCCTGCCTCGGCCATGACGACCAGGTCGACCTGAAGGCGGCGCTCCGCGAGGGCGGTGCCGCCGGGCTCGACGCCGCGATCGACGAGGCGCTGGCGATCAAGCCCGCGCGCCATGATTTCCGGATCGCCGCCGGCGCCGCGCCCGCGGTCGACCGCCACATGAACGTGACCGGCGGATGAAACGCGCTCTGGTCGCGTCGCCGACCCCTCCTGCCCAAGCCGCCGCGCAAGAGCTGCGCGAGAGTTATGAATGGGTGCCGCCCGACCAGGCCGACGTCATCGTCGCGCTGGGCGGCGACGGGTTCATGCTCCAGACGCTCCACACGATGCTCGATCGCCGCAGCGACCCGGTCCCGGTGTTCGGGATGAACCTGGGCACGGTCGGCTTCCTGATGAACGAATGGCAGCGCGACGGCCTCGACGCCCGGCTCGAGCGCACGCGGCCGTTCAAGGTAACGCCGCTCCAGATGACCGCGCGGACGATCGGCGGCGAGACCTTCGTCCATCCTGCGATCAACGAAGTGTCGCTGCTGCGCGAAACGCGGCAGACCGCGAAGATCGAGGTCACGGTCAACGATCGCGTCGTGATCCCCGAACTCGCCTGCGACGGCATCCTGGCAGCGACGCCGGCAGGGTCGACCGCCTACAATCTCTCGGCCAACGGCCCGATCCTGCCGCTCGGTTCGGCGATGATCGCCCTCACCCCGATCTCGGCATTCCGCCCGCGGCGCTGGCGTGGCGCGATCCTGCCCGAACGGGCGCGGATCACGCTCAAGGTGCTCGAAGCGGCCAAGCGTCCGGTTTCCGCCGTCGCCGACCAGCACGAAGTGCGCGACGTCGCCCAGGTCGACATCGCGATCGACCGCACGCGCGAACTGACCCTGCTGTTCGACCCCGAGCACGCGCTCGACGATCGCATCACGATGGAGCAGTTCCTCGGCTAGCGTTTACGGGAAATCAGGGGTTGCATCGTTAATCGGCAACGGTATAGACGCGCCCTCCGGTGACGTTCCCTGATAGCTCAGCGGTAGAGCTCTCGACTGTTAATCGAGCGGCCGTAGGTTCGAATCCTACTCAGGGAGCCACCGAAGCGGCGGGAATCAACCGTTTCCTGCATGCGCCGTTGGCGCATTATGACATTCCCGGTCTGTTCTTGCTCTCGATCGTAACCGGCCAGCCGCAGCGACTGCGCGCGAGGAGCGAATTGACGAAGCGCGTCAGGCGTCATCGCAATCGCTCAGCGCACAGGCGGCCGCCAACATGACGGGCGGCAGTGGCGGGCTGGCGTTGAAGCGCAAGCGCGTGGTGCCTTTTCCCGCCCCTTCCATCCTGGCGTGACGGGGAAAATGGCGTGCCCTGACGCAAAAGGCGTTCAGGCCGGTTCGCGCAGGAACACCTGGATGACCGCCTCGGCATGGGCGTCGATCTCGGGCTGGGCATAGAGATCCCGGCCCGTCACCACGAGGATTTCCGGCGCCAGCAGGAACGGCATCTGGCAGGCCGCGGTGAGCATGAGGAAGATCGACATCGGATCGACGTCCGGCAGCAGCTTGTCCGCCTGCAATCGTTCGATGAACGGGCGATGCCACCGGTGCCGCAGCCGGATATAGTGATCGGCGGCCCATTCCAGGTCGGGGCCCTCCAGGATCGATTGCTGGATCATCAGCCGCGCATGTTCCGGATGGCGCGCGCAATAAGCGACGTACCAGCGCACGAACGCCTTGAAGCCGACGACGCCGTCCTGCTCCTGCTCGCCATTCGCCCGCGGCATCTCCTGCTCCATGCGCTCGAACAGAAAGGCGATCGCCTGGCGCCAGAGCTCATCCTTGGTCTGGTAGATATGGCGGATCATGCCATGCTGCACGCCGGCATCCTGCGCGATGTCGCGCAGCGATGCCCCCTCGAAGCCGCGCCGCGAGAAATGACTGAGCGCGCTCGCCAGGATCGCCTTGCCGGTGTTCTGCAGGCGTAGCTGCCGAGTCTTCGGCTCCGTGCCCGCCACCTTGCCTGTCGATACCGTCATCCGTCACTCCCCATGCGACAGCGTACCGGCGGGCACGCTGGAACGAAAGACGATTGCGAGGCTCTTGCCAACCGCACGCGCGCTATGTATTTCGCTATCCAATCGGATAGCGAACCTGAACCGGGGAGGACAAGGGCGTTGCAGCAAGAAATCAGGGGAAATCCGTTGCATGCGCCCCGGCTCGGGGCCAGCCGCAAGCTCGCCATCGGCGGCGGGGATTTCGGGCTGAACTTCTACTGGCAGACTGCCGGCCTCTACCTGCTGTATTTCTACACCGACGTGATGCGCTTGCCGCCCGCGGTGGGCGGCGCAATCTACATGGCGGCGCTGATCTGGGACGCGCTGCTCGATCCGCTGATCGGGCTGCTGGCGGATCGCACACGCAGCCGGTTCGGTCGCTATCGGCCCTGGATCCTCTTCGGCGCACCCGTGCTGGGCCTGGCGTCGATCCTCTTGTTCGTCGTGCCGACCTCGCTGGGCTGGTGGACCGTCCTGCTGGTCGGCGCGACGCATTTCCTGTTCCGCACCCTCTATGCCTGCGTGTCGGTGCCCTACGCCGCGCTCACCGCGCGCGTGACGCGCGATGCCGCGGCGCGCGCCGATATCACCGGCGTGCGGATCGTGGCGGCAACGATGGCCGGCCTCATCGTCGCGATGCTGACCTTGCCACTGGCGGCGGCATTCGGGGGCGGCCGCGCCGGCTGGAGCTGCGTCGGCGCCTCGTATGCCGCTGTCGCGACGGTCGTGCTGATCCTCTGCGCCCGTGGCGTCGGACCGCTGGACAGCACCGCCGGGGATGAGAGGCAACCGGCCGTACCGCTGACCGACAAGCTGCGTTCGACAGCCTCCAACTGGCCGCTGATGCTTGTGCTGGGCGCCGTCGCGACGAGTTCGTTCACCTCGACCATCTTCCAGAAATCGCTGCTCTATTATTTCAAATATGCTCTCGGCAACGCATCGCTCGGCGGCGCGGCGCTTGGCTTCTGTGCGGTCGTCTCCGGCGTCTGCGTGCCCGCCTTCGCGCTGCTCGCGCGCCGTCACGGCAAACGCGTCACCTGGATGACGGCGGCAGTGCCGACGATCACCGGCCTGGTCGCCTGGCACCTGGCCGACGGCCACGGCACGGTGGCGCTGTTCGCCGCACTGGGCACCATCAGCGTCGGTTCCGCCGGCTATTATGTCAGTTTCTGGGCGATGCTACCCGACACGGTCGAGTTCGGCGAATGGAAGACCGGGGCGCGGGCGGAATCCTTCGCCTTCGGCCTGGCGATGCTGGGCCAGAAGGCCGCGCTCGGCCTGGGCGCGGGGCTGCTCGGTATCCTCTTGGCGCAGATCGGCTATCGCGCGGATATGGCGCAGACGGCGGCCACGCTCGCCGGCCTGAAGACGATGATGTTCTGGTTGCCGCTCACCGGTGCGATCGTCGCGGCCCCCCTCATCGCCTTTTACCCGATTTCACCACGCCACCACCGCGAGATCGTCCGCGAGATCGGGCGCCGCCAAGCCATCGCCTGATGCGGTGACCAAGCCGATGCGCGCCTTGCTGCGCGATCCATTATCCAATTGGATAGCAAAAAGAGAAAGGGGAGAGGTTATGATGAGATCCACGACGACAAGGCTGCTGCTGGCAAGTGCAGCCATAATCGTGCCCTTGCCGGCGCTGGCCCAGACCGTGGCTCCCGCTCCCGCTCCCGCGCCCGCCCAGGATGTGCAGGCCCCGGAGCCGGACGGTGATATCATCGTAACCGCGCAGAGACGGTCCGAACGGCTGCATGACGTGCCGATCGCCATCTCGGTCGTGTCCTCGTCGGCGCTCGATGCGTTCAAGATGAACGAGACGACCGACCTGCAATATCTCGTCCCCGGCCTGACGCTCACCAATGCGGCCAGCCCGCGCTCGTTCGGCTTTTTCGTCCGCGGCATCGGCACCAGCAGCTTTTCGTCGGAATCGATCGAAGGCAGCACCGCCTATGTGCTCGACGGCGTCGTACTGGGACAGGCCGGTGCCTCGCTGATGGACCTGCCCGACATCGAACGGATCGAAGTGTTGAAAGGCCCGCAAGGCACGCTGTTCGGCAAGAATTCCTCGGCCGGCGTCGTCAATATCACGACGCGCGACCCGAGCGCCGACCTGTCGGGCAAGCTCAGCGGATCCTGGGCATGGCCGGACAATGATCGTCGCCTGGCCGGCTACATCAGCGGCCCGATCGCCAATGGCGTCGGCTTCGTGATCTCGGCGCGGCTCAACAAGCGCGACGGCTATGTCGACAACCTGTTCGACGGCCGCAAGCTCAACGATCGCAACGAATGGGGCGTGCGCGGCAAGCTGAAGCTCGAGCCGACCGATCGCCTGACGCTGATGCTGATCGGCGATTACTACAAGCGCAACAGCGATTGCTGCATCTGGACGATCCGCAACTTCGGCCCGTCCCTCGCGACGCCCGACCTGCTGGCGCTCCAGGCCGGCATCGTGCCCGGACGCGACAATCTGGAGCAGAATATCGACGGCCAGCTCTATTCGAACAACAAGAGCTATGGGGAATCGCTCCAGGCCGATTACGATCTGGGCGGCGGATACGCCCTCACCTCGATCACCGCCTGGCGCGGGTTCGACGATGACGACAATAACGACGCCGATTCCTCGCCGCTCAACATCCTCGACGTGAACAGCGCGCGCTTCCGGCAGCGACAGTTCACCCAGGAACTGCGGCTGACCTCTCCCAAGGGCGGCACGGTCGATTATGTGCTGGGCGCCTTCTACTTCAACCAGCACGTCAGCTCGCTCTCGACCCAGCGGCTCCCGCTCTATCCCTATCCTTTCTACAGCGACGTCGTCACCAACACGGCGCAGACCCGCAACGTCGCGGCGTTCGGCCAGGCGAACATCCATCTGACCTCCAAATTCCAGGTCATCGCCGGGGCGCGGCTGCTCAACGAACGAGCCATCGCGGCCAAGGACCGGCGCGACCCGGTCTTCGGACTCACTTCTCACGCCGCGGCGGAGAAGAGCGACACCGCGTTGCTGTGGCGCGGCGGCGTGCAATATGACTTCAGCCAGGACCTGATGGCCTTCGCCACCGTGACGCGCGGCTACAAGGGCGGCGGGTACGATACCAATATCGGCCTTGCCAGCCTGCCCGATGTCCAGCCGGAAAAGCCGACCAACGTCGAAATCGGTTTCCGCGGCATCTTCCCGGAGGCGCGCCTGACCTTCAACGTCACCGCGTTCCATACCAAGGTCGATGGCTATCAGGCCTCCGCGCGCGATCCGGGGCCGCCACCGATCACGCGCATCTTCAACGGCGAGGCGCGGACCAAGGGGGTCGAAGCCGATTTCGCGTGGCGCCCGGTCGCCGGCGCGGATTGGTCGATCTATGGGTCCGGCGCCTATATCGATGGCCGTTGGGGGAGCTTCCGCAATGCGCCCTGCTATAGCGGGCAGACCGCGGCGCAGGGTTGTGTCGGCGACGCGCAGGATCTCAGCAACGCCCGCTTGCCCTATTCCTCGAGATGGTCGGGCACGATCGCGACCAGCTATGCGGTGCCCGTCGGCGGACTGAAGGCGTCGCTGGACGTCGGTCTCAACTGGCGGAGCGATGCGATCATCGCCTTCCCCAACGATCCCGCCGCGGTGCAAAAGGGTTATGCCTTGCTCAATGCCTCGATCGCGCTCGCCAAGGGCGATGCCTGGAAGCTGTCGGTGTTCGGCAAGAACCTCACGGACAAGCGCTACAGCATCGTCGACTTCACGACGCCGCTGGGATCTACCGGCAGCTACAGCCAGTTCATCCCCTATGAGGCGCAACGCGTGATCGGCCTGTCCCTGGAGGTGGGGTTCTGATGCGGACCGTCATTGCCGCCGCCGCGCTCGGCGCGGGGCTTTTCGCAGCGTCGCCGGCCGTGGCGCAAGCGACCGTGACCGTTGCGAGCGGCCGCCTCGCCGGGTCGGACGAAGGCGACGTGCGCGTCTTCAAGGGCATTCCCTATGCCGCGCCTCCCGTCGGCGACCGGCGCTGGCGCCCCCCTGCCCCCGCAGCACCGTGGAAGGGGATGCTGGATGCCAAGGCCTATGGCCATTCCTGTCTCCAGACGCCCTTTCCGGGCGATACCCAACCCATCACGACCGAGATGAGCGAGGATTGCCTGACGCTCAACGTCTGGGCCGGCCCGGCCAAGGCGAAGCCGCGCCCGGTGATGGTGTGGATCCATGGCGGCGGTTTCATGAACGGCGGCTCCGCGACGCCGACCACGGATGGCCGGGCGCTCGCGCGCCAGGGGGTCGTGGTGGTCACCTTCAACTATCGGCTGGGGCGGCTCGGATTCTTCGCGCATCCCGCATTGAGCGCGGAACAGGCCGGCGCGCCGCTCGCCAATTATGGCCTGATGGATCAGGTAGCGGTGCTGCGCTGGGTCCGGGACAATATTGCCGCCTTTGGGGGCGATCCGGCCAATGTCACGATCTTCGGCGAATCCGCCGGCGGCGGCTCGGTCGCGATGCTGCTCAACGCGCCGGCCGCGCGGGGGCTGTTCACCAAGGCGATCATCGAATCCGGCGGTGGGCGGCAATCGCCGATCCCGCTGCGCGGCCCCGCGATCGACGGCGGCCCGTCGATGGAGGAGATCGGCGCGGCGTTCGCGCGCGATGCGGGCGTCGATACGGGCGCGGGCGGCGACGTGCTCAAGGGTCTACGCGCGCTGCCCGCCGACAAGGTCGTCGGCGGCGTCAACATGCTCAGCAACAACGACCGGAAACGCACCGTCAACTGGTGCGTCGACGGCACGCTGGTGCCCAGCGATCCACTGACGGGCTTCATGCGGCACACACAGGCCAGGGTTCCGCTGATCGTCGGCGCCAACAGCGACGAGCTGGGCGCGATCCCGATGATCGGGGCGATCGCGCAGATGGCGCTGACCCAGTTCGGCGCCGGGGCCCCGGCGATGAAGGCGCTGTATGGCGACGCGCTCGAACGGCTGCCGTCCGACGCAGTCTTTGTCGAGCCGGCGCGCTTCATGGCCCGCGGTGCCGGCGCGGATGGCCAGCCGGCCTATCATTACAGCTTCAGCTATGTCGCCCAGGCGCTGAGCGCGCAGATCAAGGGGGCCGGGCATGCCTCCGAAATCCCCTATGTCTTCGACAACCCCGACGCGATCGCCGGTGCGACCGATCAGGATCGCGCGGTCGCACGCGGCATGAGCGCCGCCTGGGTGCGATTCGCCAAGACCGGCGACCCTTCCGGCGACGGCTGGAGCTGGCCGGCCTATCGGCCCGACAGTCGCCGGACGCTGGTGATCGGCGCGGGCGCCCCCCATGCCGTCGCCGATCTCGACAAGACGCGGCTCGACGCGATCGAGGCCGCCTATACGGCCTCGACATGGAGCATTCTGGCGCGATGACCGAGCAGGCAGCGGCGGCGATCCGCATCGACGGCACGCGCCTGCGCGACCGTCACGGCCGGGAGGTCATCCTGCGCGGCGTGAACCTGGGGGGCGACACCAAGCTGCCCTATCCCGACGGCGGCACGCATATCCCGACGGACTTCGCCGATCACCGGACAGTATCGTTCGTCGGCCGGCCCTTTCCGCTGGACGAGGCCGATGCGCATTTCCGCCGGCTGCGCCGCTGGGGCTTCAACTGCCTGCGGCTGCTGACGACCTGGGAAGCGGTCGAGCATTCCGGCCCTGGCCTGTATGACACGGCCTATCTCGATTACCTGGCGGCGATCGCAGCCCGGGCCGGAACGCACGGCTTCTTCGTCTTCGTCGATTTCCACCAGGACGTCTGGAGCCGCATGTCGGGCGGCTCGGGCGCGCCCGGCTGGACGTTCGACGCCGTCGGCCTGGATTTCTCGCGCCTCCCCGCGGCCGACGCGGCGATCGTGATGCAGTCCGCAATCGATCCGTCGAACCCGGACCCGCATCAACCGGGCTATCCGCAGATGGTCTGGAGCTCGAACTACGGCCTGCCCGCCAACGGCGTCATGTGGACCTTGTTCTGGCTCGGCCGGACGGCGACGCCCGACCTGAAGATCGACGGCCGCAACGTGCAGGATTATCTTCAGGATCATTATCTGGCGGCGGTGGCGCAGGTGGCGGTGCGGCTCGCCCCCATGCCGCACGTCATCGGATTCGATACGCTGAACGAACCCGGCACCGGCTGGGCGGGCCTGCCCCTGTCCCGCCCGCCGCTCGACCGGGTCGACCCGGCATCGGTCTCGCTGAAACCGGGGCCGTCCTGGACGCCGCTCGACGCCCTGGTGGCGGCTTCCGGCCGGGCCGTGACACTGCCTGTGCTGTCTCGAGCGCCGGATGGCGGGCTGGCGGTCATCGGCCAGCAGGTCTTCAACGCCGCGGGTGTGCGGATCTGGCGCGACGACCGGCCCTGCCCGTTCGAAGAAGCCGGCATCTATCGTTGGGATGGCGGCGCAATGGCGTTGCGGGAGCGGGTCTTCAGTCATGTGGGCGATCGGCCGCTGTCCCTGTCCGACGATTGCTATGCGCCGTTCTTCGCGCGGCTGGCCGATACGGTGCGCGTTCATCGCGCGGACTGGTCGATCTTTGCCGAGATGGACCCTTATGCCGTGCTCCAGCAGCGGCGTTTCCCGGCCGCGATGCCGCCTGGCTGGATCAATGCCAGCCACTGGTATGATATCGCCTTGCTCTACAACAAGGCGCTGGCGCTCACCACGTCACGCGACATTCTCAGCGGCGAGCCGGATCGCGACGCCTCGGGGCTCGCGGCGCGTTATCGGCGTCAGCTCGGCGGCTATGCGGCGCAATCCGCCCAGCGCGGCGTGCCGACGCTGATCGGAGAGTTCGGCATTCCCTTCGACCTCGATCATGGCGCCGCCTATCGCGCCTGGGCCGCGGGCGACCATGGCGACGCCGCCTGGGCCGATCATCGCCTGGCCTTGACGTTGATGTACGATGCGCTCGACGCGCTGCTGATCCATTCGACGCAATGGAACTACACCGCATCCAATCGCAACGATCCCTGGATCGGAGATGGCTGGAACCAGGAGGACCTGTCGATCTGGTCGGTCGACCAAGTCGGGAACCCCGCCGACCCGGATGCCGGCGGGCGGGCGATCGACGGCTTTTCCCGGCCCTACGTGCAGGCGGCGCAAGGCACGATCCAGGCGATGCGCTTCGACGATGCGGACGCCACCTTCACCGCGACGATCCTGACCGATCCGGAAATCGATGCGCCGACCGAAATCTTCGTCCCGGGCCGCCGCTACCGCCACGGCGTCATCGTGACGACATCGCCCGCCCTGCCCTTCGTCCATGACGCGACCGCGCAACTGGTCCGGATCCAGGCCGTCGATGCCGGCGCGCTGACGGTCATGATCACGCCGGCTGCCGCCTGACCTGCCGGCGCCGCCACCACACGGGTGGCGCCGCCGGCGCGGGATCAGGAATGTTGCTCGGCACGGGTCGCCCATTTGAGACGGAAATCGTAACCGCCTCTGCCCCTTCGCTCGATGATTTCACCAGGTAATCGAGCCAGATGCGACCAGCCGATCGTTACGCCTCTGGTATCTGGAGCAAAATCCGTTCATTCTGCGTTCCAAGAGGATGGGGTAAGTTGTAGCGTTGCTAACTCCCGGTGAACGGAGATTTGAAAATGACGTCTTCCCTGCGTCGTGTAGCCCTTCTGGGCGCGGTAGCCGCGACATCAATGATGCTCGCGGGCTGCATGACCGAAACCACCTACCGCCCCGCGACCGGCGCCGGCTTCTCGCGCGAGGGTTATTCCGACCGCCAGATCGAAGCCAACCGGTTCCAGGTCACCTTTGCGGGCAATACGATGACGGCCCGCGACAAGGTCGAACGATACCTGCTGTTCCGCGCCGCGGAACTGACCAAGCAGCAGGGCTATGACTATTTCGTCATGGCGGACCGCGACACCGACAAAAAGACGCGGACCTTTGTCAACGACTTCGGCCCTGGCGGCTATGGCGGCTATTGGGGCCCGCGCTGGCGCTATTTCGGCCGCGGCTATGGCTGGCGCAGCTGGGACCCCTTCTGGGGCGATCCCTTCTTCGACCGTAACATCAACGTCGACACGGTCGAGAAATATGAAGCGACCGCCGAGATCGTCATGGGCAAGGGCCCGAAACCGGCCGGCAACGTCCGCGCGTTCGACGCCCAGTCGGTGATCGCCAATATCGGCCCGACGATCGTGATGCCCAAATAAGGCGTTCAGTCAGGGAGCTAATGCGAAAGGCCGGGGAGCGATCCCCGGCCCTTTTTTGTTTGAAGCCCTCTCCCGTTTACGGGTGCGCCGGGTCGGTCATGCCCCCGGCATGACCTGAACAGCGCGGGGCGCTGTTCACTCGGTGCAGGTTGGGTAAGGGTCTTCTTTCTTCTTCCAAGCGGCTCTTGCTCAAAAAAAGAAGAAGGAAGACCCTCACCCTCCCACCGCCTTCGGCGGCGGGCCCCTCCCTCTCCCGCACGCGGGAGAGGGTTATGAGACTAAGCCACCTGGCCGTGGCAATGTTTGTACTTGAGCCCCGAGCCGCACGGACACGGCGCGTTGCGACTCACCTTGCCTTCCCAATCCTTGGGATCCTCGCCCAGATCGGGCTGTTCGGGGCGCACGATCGACAGCGGCGGCAAGCCGAGGTCGGCCAGCCCGCGCGACGCGCCGTCGATATCGGCGCTGTCGTCGTCGCCCGAGAACGGGTCGAAATGCTGGGTGATGAAATCGGGCAGTTCGGGCAGGTCGGGCGGCGGCTGGAAGCGGAATTCGGCGGTCGCCAGCACGCGCGTCACATCCTCGCGGATCGATCCCAGCATGCGCTCGAACAGGGCGAAGGCTTCGTGCTTATACTCGTTGATCGGCGTCTTCTGCGCATAGGCGCGAAGGTGGATCACCTGGCGCAGCGCGTCGAGAGTCGCGAGATGCTCCTTCCAGTGGTGATCGAGGTTCTGGATGAGGATCGACTTCTCGATCGTGGTCCAATTATCGGGCTCGATCTCGGCGGCCTTGCTATCGACCAGCGCCGCCGCGGCGTGGTTCAAGCGCTCCTCGACCATCTCGACGTCGACCGATTCCTCCTTCAGCCAGTCGTCGATCGGCGGCTCGATGCCGAGCAGGTCAAGGACCTTGTCCTTTATGCCCTGGACATCCCATTGCTCGGGGTAAGAATTGGGCGGGCAGTGATCGCTGACGATCGTGTTGACCGTCTCGGTCCGCATATCGACCACGACGTCGCCGACCGCCTCGGCATCCATGATGTCGTTGCGCTGTTCGTAAATGACCTTGCGCTGGTCGTTCATCACGTCGTCATATTCGACGACCTGCTTGCGGATGTCGTAATTGCGCGCCTCGACCTTCTTCTGCGCGGTCTCGATCGCCTTCGACATCCAGCGCGACGGCGGCAGCGCCTCGCCATCCTCGAGGCTCGAGCGCATCATCTTGGCGAACAAGGTGTTGGGGCCGAAGATGCGCAGCAGATCGTCGTCGAGGCTGAGGTAGAAGCGCGACAGGCCGGGGTCGCCCTGGCGGCCCGATCGGCCGCGCAGCTGGTTGTCGATACGGCGGCTCTCGTGGCGCTCGGTACCGAGCACGAACAGCCCGCCGGCCGCCAGCACTTCCTGCTTTTCGACCACGATCTCCGCGCGGATGCGCTCGATCGCGGCGTCGCGCTCGGGACCCTCGGGCATCTCGCTCAGCTCGTCCTCGACGCGGAAATCAAGGTTGCCGCCAAGCTGGATGTCGGTGCCGCGGCCGGCCATGTTGGTCGCGATGGTGACCGCGCCCTTACGGCCCGCCTGCGCCACGATGTGCGCTTCCATCTCATGGTAACGCGCGTTCAGCACCTTGTGCTCGACCTTTTCCTCATGGAGGAATTCGGAAAGCATCTCGGACTTCTCGATCGACACCGTGCCGACCAGCACCGGCTGGCCCTGTTCGGCATGGACCTTGATCGCCTTGGCGATGCCACGGAACTTGTCGTGGGTGTCCTTGTAGAACGTGTCTTCCTCGTCGGTGCGCTGGACGGGCACGTTGGTCGGGATCGACACGACGTTCATCTTGTAGATGTCGTAGAATTCTGCCGCCTCGGTCGCCGCGGTGCCGGTCATACCCGACAGCTTGGGATACATGCGGAAATAGTTCTGGAAGGTGATCGAGGCCATCGTTTGATTCTCGGGCTCGATCTCGACGCCTTCCTTGGCCTCGACCGCCTGGTGCAGGCCGTCCGACCAGCGCCGACCGTCCATCATGCGCCCGGTGAACTCGTCGATGATGATGACCTTGCCGTCCTTGACGATGTAGTCGATGTCCCGCTTGAACATCATGTTGGCGCGCAACGACTGGTTCAGGTGGTGAACCACCTGGGTGTTCTCGAAATCGTAGAGATTGTCGCCCTGGAGCAATCCGGCGGTCTCAAGCATCCGCTCGACGGTTTCGGTACCTTCCTCGGTCAGGATGATCGACTTCTGCTTCTCGTCCTTCTCGTAGAGTTCGGGCGCGAGTTGCTTCACCACCGCGTCGACGCTCTTGTAGAGTTCGGACTTGTCGTCGGTCGGACCGGAGATGATCAGCGGCGTGCGCGCCTCGTCGATCAGCACCGAGTCGACCTCGTCGACGATCGCCATCGAGAACGGGCGCTGGACCATCGACTCGCGCTCGTACTTCATGTTGTCGCGCAGGTAATCGAAGCCGAATTCGTTGTTGGTGCCGTAGGTGATGTCCGACCCATACGCTTCCTTGCGCTGGAAGTCGGTCAAATTGGGCACGATCACCCCGACGGTCAGGCCGAGGAATTTGTAGACCTGACCCATCCAGTCGGCGTCGCGCCGGGCCAGATAGTCGTTGACGGTGATGACGTGGACGCCCGTACCGGGCAGCGCGTTGAGGTACACCGCCAGCGTCGCGACGAGTGTCTTGCCTTCGCCCGTCCGCATCTCGGCGATCTCACCGCGATGGAGGACGATGCCGCCGATCATCTGGACGTCGTAATGCCGCTGGCCGAGCACGCGCGTCGCCGCCTCACGCACCGTCGCGAACGCTTCGGGGAGCAGGTCGTCGAGCTTTTCGCCATTCGCCAGCCGCTCGCGGAACAGCACGGTCTGGTTGGCAAGCGTGGCGTCGTCCATCGCCTGAAGGCCGGACTCGAAGCCCGCGATCTTGTTGACGATCGTGCCGAGCGACTTGACGTAACGGTCGTTGGACGACCCGAAAATGGATTTGGCGAGTCCGCCGAGCATGGTGGTTTCCTGTTATATGGGTGCGCACGGGCCCGCGGGCCGCGCGATAGGGAATACGAAAGGGAAAGGCGGCGCTGGCGCTATTCGCGCCGGCGGCTCGCAAAGGCGGGAATCGCGTCGGCCAAGGCGAAGGCAGGCAATGCCGCTATCGTCGCGTGAACCGGCCCGGAAATCGCCTGGACCGGACGTGCTGCGACCTGGCGCCGCACCCCGGCGGTAGCCTTGACCACCGTCGCAACGACGCTGCTGCTGAGCGTGGTCGGCACCTGCGCCACGCGCGCGCCGCCGGTGCCGCCCAAGGCGGACAACAAGGCAGACAGGAGCAGGAGCAGGTTCAAGCCGGCACAATCTCGTTCAGGATGACGCACGATGACATAGGGTCGCGTCCGTCAAAGGTCTATCAAATACTCGTTACTTACCATCCGCCGCATCCATCACGACGGTCTGCGACAGCGTGACTGTCCGAGCGCCCACCCCGGCCGGATATCCCGGGATCAAGCGGCCCACCGGATAATCGACACATGCTTTATCGTCCGTCGCATCGGTATTGAGCGATCGGCAAGTCTCCACTTTACCCGCCGCAGACCCGGTTAGCCGAACCGTACGATTGGTGACCAGCCGCTTGCCACCGTCCGCCGACCAACTGCTCCTGGTGCTCGACATGACGTATCGAATTCTCGGCAGCGTATACGTGAATGGGACCGCTTTGCCGCTGACATCGCGTTGGAGAGCGAACCGGCCGTGCTGCCTGGCCGTCGCGCAAGTCCCTTCATCCAGCAAGGACGATCCGCTGCTTTCTACAACGCGGCATCCGATGATCTCCCCCGTCTCGGAAACCGAGAGCTCGACCTTGGTCGCCCCGCTATTCCCCCACGCGACCGCTTCGGCCGGCACGTCGATATCGTTGAACCAGGCGCCCGGGTAACCGGCAGGTGCGCCAAGTTTCGATGCATCCTGCGCGACTGCTGCGCCCGACGAAAAGCACCCCACTGCGCCCACAAGCAGGAGCAAAAATTTTTCCTGAATCGTCATCCGGACAGACCTCCGCCCAATACTGACCACTTAGGGCTTCTTCGCCGCCGGGCGTGGCGCGGCGGAAGGCGAATTCGGCGCTGCCACCGCCGGCACCGTCCCCTCGGCCGGCGCCGGCTCGGGCGGCGGCGTCTCCAGCTTCCAGGTCATCGACGAGCTCCATTTGCTCGGCGTCGGCTTGTTCTTCTTGTTGCGCGCAATCTCGAACCGGCCATTGGCGGTCATGAAATTGCACGTGGTCTCATCGAGCAACGGCGATTCGGAACTCTTGGTGACCTTGCAGTCCGAAACGCGCCCGGTTTCGTCGACCGACAGGGTGAAGCTGACCCGGCCCTGCTCGCCGGTGGCACGCGCCGGAGCCGGATAGCCGTCCGCCGGAATCCACGATCCGGGGCTGCCGATCGGCTTGGCCGTGGGGATCGGTTCGTCTTCCTGCGCCGCTGCGGCGACCGGAAAGGCCAGCGCGACGAGCGCCAGGCCCAGGGCAATACGCATCACATTCTCCACCTGTTGACGCCACGCTAGCGCAATCCACCCGACATTGTCACCGCCGCCTTTGCCTGTCGGAGGCGCCGCACTATGAGGGCCGCCATGACCGACCGCTCCCCCCTCGCCCCCGCCGCCTTTCCCGACCTGCCCGAGATCGCTGGCGTGACGCGCCGTGTAGCGCGCGCGCGCTACAAGAAATGGGATCGCTGCGACCTGACCTATGTCGAGTTCGCGCCGGGCACGGCGGTCGCGGGCGTCACGACCAGGAGCCGTTGCGCCTCGCCCGAGGTCGACTGGTGCCGCGCTGCGCTGATGCTCGGCCGCGCCCGCGCTTTGGTGGTCAATGCCGGCAATTCGAACGCCTTCACCGGGGATCGCGGCCGTGCCGCGGTCGAAGGGCTGGTCGCCAATGTCGCACGCCATCTCGGTTGCCAGCCGTCGGACGTGTTCGTCGCCTCGACCGGGGTGATCGGCGTGCCGCTGCCGCTCGACAAGGCGCAGGCCGGACTCGCCGCCGCCTTCACCGCGGAGCCGTGCGACTGGGAAGCGGCGGCCGAGACGATCATGACCACCGATACATTCGCCAAGGCGGCAGTGACCCGCGCGGTGGTCGACGGCAAGCCGGTCAACCTGGTGGGCATCATCAAGGGCTCGGGGATGATCGCCCCCGACATGGCGACGATGCTCGGCTTCATCTTCACCGACGCGGCGATCGACCCCGCCTGGCTGCAGGCCGCGCTGGGCCGGGCCAATACGCGCAGTTTCTCGTGCATCACGGTAGACAGCGACACCTCGACCAGCGACACCGTGCTCGCGTTCGCCACGGGAGCGGCGGGCAATGTCGCGATCGCGCACGACGACGATCCCGGCGCCGATGCCTTTGCCGCGGCGCTCAACGACCTCTGCCTCCAGCTCGCGCATCTGGTCGTGCGCGACGGCGAAGGCGCCACCAAATTCATCGCGGTCGAAGTGACCGGCGCCGAGAGCGACGCGAGCGCGCACCGTATCGGCATGAGCATCGCCAATTCGCCGCTGGTCAAGACCGCGATCGCCGGCGAGGACGCCAATTGGGGCCGCGTCGTGATGGCGGTGGGCAAGGCCGGCGAACCCGCCGAACGCGACCGCGTGGCGATCCGCTTCGGCGAGACCCAGGTGGCGCGCAACGGCCTCGCGGTCGAGGGCTATAACGAGGCGCCGGTCACCGCGCACCTCAAGGGTCGCGAGATCGATATCGGCGTCGACCTCGGGCTGGGCGACGGCCGCGCCACGGTGTGGACCTGCGACCTCACCCATGGCTACATCTCGATCAACGCCGATTACCGGAGCTGAGGTTCATGCTCACGATCTGGGGGCGGCTCAACTCGCACAACGTCAAGAAGGTCGCCTGGTTCGCCGAGGAACTCGGCCTGTCCTATGTCCGCCACGATATTGGCGGGCAGTTTGGGATGAGCGACGCGTATCTGGCGATGAACCCCAACGCGCTGATTCCGACGATCGATGACGATGGCTTCGTTCTGTGGGAATCGAACGCGATCCTGCGCTATCTCGCCGCGCGCCATGGCGGGCCGCGCTGGTGGCCGGATGCGCCGCACGTGCGCGCGCTCGGCGATCGCTGGATGGACTGGCAGATGGGCTATGCCCCGGTCCAGCTGGACGCCTTCGTCAATCTGGTGCGCACCCCGTCCGAGCAGCGCGACCTGGCCGCGGTTGCGCGCTCCGCCCAGCGCTGCGGCGAGCGGATGGCGATCCTCGACCGCCATCTCGCGGAGGCACCCTGGCTATCCGGCGATGATTTCGGCGTCGGTGACGTGCCGATGGGGGTCTATGCCCATAGCTGGTTCACGCTCGACATCGAGCGGCCGGAGCTGCCCAACGTCGCCGACTGGTACCGCCGCCTGCAGTCGCGGCCGGGCTATGCCAGCCAGGTGATGATCCCGCTGACCTAGCGCGGCCCTCTCCCGCAAGCGGGAGAGAGCTAAAAATAAAAAGAGCCGCACCCAACAGGATGCGACCCTTTGTTCGTCGCGTGTATCAGCTCAGGCGAGTTCGCCCTCGAGCCATGCCTTGATCCGGCCCTTGGGCTCCGCGCCGATCTTGGTCGCGGCTGGGCTGCCGCCCTTGAACAGGATCATGGTCGGGATACCACGCACGCCGTAGCGCGCGGGAGCGTCGGGATGATCGTCGATGTTGAGCTTGGCGATCGTCACTTGCTCGCCCAACTCTTCCGAAATCTCTTCGAGGCTCGGGCCGATCATCTTGCACGGTCCGCACCATTCGGCCCAGAAATCGACGAGCACCGGCTTGTCCGAATCGAGCACGTCGGCCTGGAAACTGTCGTCGCTGATATGCTTGGTCGCCATCGGGGAATCTCCTTTGAACGCGAATGTAGGCGCGGCGATGCGCTTGCTCAACGGGTCTGAGCCTAGCTTTGCTCCGCGCCGGCAAAGCCCGGCTTGTGGGATGCCAGCAGCGCGTCGGGGAGTTCGAATAGCCGCGCCGCCGCGGTGTAGAGCAGCGCCGCCTCGATGCGCCGGCCGGGAAAGATCGCGCGCAACGCCTCGGCATAGGCCGCCATCTGACGCAGGTGGAAGACGGGTATTTCGTCGAGCCCGAGCGGCACGCGGCGCCCGGTCTTGAAGTCGACGACGCGGACGCGGTCGGATTCGACGAGCAGCCGGTCCACCGTTCCGGCGATCACGTACCCGCCCGACACTACCGCCGAGATCGGCGCCTCGCCCAGCGAACCGGCACCGAACAATGCGCCATGCGCTGGATCGTCTAGCACGGCGAGCACCGTCGCGATCATGTCGGCGCGCGCGTCGGCGTCGGCGACCATCCCGACGCTCGCCAGCCAGCGATCGGCCGCCGCCGCGCGGCGATCGCGATCGATCGCGGGGAGCCGTTCGAACAAGGCATGGAGCAGGCGTCCGCGTTCGGCGGCAGCGCGCATGCTTGCCGACGGCGGCGGATCGGGAACGTCGTCGTCACCGAGCGACGACGGCGCGAGCGGTCTCGGCGGCCGCGATTCGGCGGGCGCCGGCCGATGTGCCCAGGCGGGCAGCGCGATGTGTCGCGAGTCGACCGTGCGCGGCGCGCGTGCCCGGACCGGCGGCTGCGGATCGCGTCCGGCGAACGACCGGCGCGGCCCCTCGCCGTCGCGCTCGGCAACCCCCAGCGCGGCCAGCGCGGCGTCGGCCGCCGCATACCAGCTATGGTCCGACGGCACGCCTTGCGCGCGCGGCCCAAGCGACCCGGCGATCTCGAGCCGTTCCTCGGCACGTGTCGCCGCGACGTAGAACAGTCGCCAATGCTCGGCGAGTTCGCGCGCGTCGGCCAGCTCGACAGCCTCCGCCAGCGCCCCCGACCGCTGCTCCTTGCGCGGGCGGAACACCGGCAGCTTGACGTCCGGATCGGCCTGCCAGTCGAGCGTCGAGCGCGGCCGCGCCTCGGGATCGGCGGTGGCATCGGCAAGGATCACCAGCGGCGCCTGCAACCCCTTGGCGCCGTGTGCGGTCATCACGCGAACCGCGTCGAGCGGCTGCGACGGATCGCGCACAATCTCGACATCACCGCGATCGAACCAGTCGAGGAAACGCTGCAGCGAGGGGATCGCGACGCGTTCGAACTCGAGCGCGGCATTGAGCAGTTCGTCGATCGGGTCGCGCGCCTCCTGCCCGAGCCGGCGGATCAGCTTGCGCCTCCCGTCCAGCTGGCCCGTCAGCATTTCCTCGAGGAAGACATAGGGCGTGGTGAAGTCCGCCCGCCGCAGCATCGCCGCCAGCGGCGCGATCCGCTCTGCCGGCTGCGTCGCCTGGAGGTGCGCCCATAGGCCGCCGCGCCGCTTCATCGCGGCGTGCATCAATTCGTCCTGGCTCCAGCCGATCAGCGGCGAGACGAGCAGGCTGGCGAGTGCGAGGTCGTCCTGCGGCTGGAGCACGAAGCGGATCGCGGCGAGCAGATCCTGCACCGCAAGCGGCGCGGTCAGCCGCAAGCGGTCGACGCCCGCCACCGGCACGCCCTCGGCATAAAGGCGCGCGACGATCAACGATGCGAGTTCGCCGCGGCGCTTGACCAGGATCATCACGTCCTCAGGTCGCAGCGGCCGCCCCTTGCTCTGGAGTATCAGCGGATCCTTCGGGTCGAGCCATGCCCTGACCTGCGCGGCAATCCGCGTCGCGTGCGCGCGCACCGCGTCGGCGACCCAGGCTTCCTCGCCTTCGTCTTCCTCGCCGGCCAAGGTCGGCGCCCACAGGTTGACCTGCCCCGGTCCCTCGACCTTGCTCGCGTGGCGCTGGTTGTCGTCGACCCCCAGCCCGCCCCCCGGCAGCACGCCGATCGCGGCATCGACGAAATCGAGGATCGGCTGGGTCGAGCGGAAGGAGGAGGTCAGCGCGAGTTGCTCGAACGGGGTCGACTCGATCTCGCGGATGTCGCTCTCGACTTCGGCGAGGGCGCGGAAATGCCGCTCGGCCCAACGGAAATTGAGCGGATCGGTGCCCTGGAAGCCGAAGATCGCTTGTTTGTAGTCGCCGACGGTGAACAAGGTCCGCCGCTTGTCGCCGCGCGCCCCGAAGCCCGAGAAGAAGTCGCTCGCGATCGCGGCGACGATTTCCCACTGCCGCAAATTGGTATCCTGCGCCTCGTCGATCAGGACATGGTCGGTAGCCTGGTCGAGCTTGAAGCGCACCCAATCACCCATCCCGTCCTGCCGCAACAGCGCGACCGCGGCGTCGATCAGATCGTCGAAATCGACCGCGCCGATCCGGTGCTTGGCGGCGCGATATGCGATCGCATAATCGCGCCCGACCGACAGGCCCGCGGCCAGCAGGTCGGCATAATCGGCCAGCGCCTCGATTCCCGCCAGTCGCGCGCCATGGTCGCCGATCACCGCGACCAGCTCGACATAATCGGGCTCGATCGCGACCAATTTGGCCGATGCCTTGCGCGGCTCGCCCTTGCCGGTCCGCGCGATCGCGACGAGGTCGGGCAGCATCGCGCGGCGCTCTTGGGGCGTCGCCGCCAGCCATGTATCCGCGGTGTCGGCATGGCCGGTCCCGGTCGCGGTGCCCCAGGCGCGGTTGGCCTGCGACACGCGCCGCACCATCGCGTCGATCTCCGGATCGGCACACCCTTCCAGGATCGCCGCCGCGACATCGTCCACCCCGAGCAGCGCGCGCCGCACGAACGGCCCCACGCCCTCGCCCATCGGCAGCGCCGTCATCGCGGCGGGCGCACGGGCGCAGGCGCGCAGGAACGATTCCGCTCCCTCTTCGCCCAGCCTCAGGCTCAACGCACCGACGGCGCGCACCGCCGAATCCCGGCCCTCGCGCTCGGCATCGACCAGCAGATGCGCGAGCGTCTCGCGCGCCAGTGCCGATTCCTCGCGCGCCTCGAGCGGCCGAAAGCCTGGCGACAGTCCCGCCTCGACCGGAAACGCCGCCAGCAGCGACTGGCAGAAACCGTGGATGGTCTGGATGCGCAGCCCGCCACCCGGTGCATCGAGCACCTTGGCGAACAATGTCCGCGCGCGCTGCATGTTGGTGCGCGTCACCGGAACGTGCAGCGCTACGAGGTCCGCGCGCAGATCCTGCTCGGGCGCCCGCACCCAGCGCGCGAGACGCTGATTGATCCGGCTCGCCATCTCGGCGGCGCCGGCCTTGGTGAAGGTCAGGCAGAGGATCGCGCCGGGGTTGGTCCCGTCGAGCAAGAGCCGATAGACGCGCGCCGCCAGCACCTGGGTCTTGCCCGTGCCCGCCGACGCCGCGAGCCAGACGTGCGACGAGGGATCGCTCGCCCGCGCCTGCTCGTCGACGAGCCGCGGCAGGATCGCGTCAGCGCCGCTCACGGCCATACCATTCGTCGCGGCGCATCAATTGGTCATAGTCGCCGAACGGGGCATATTCGGGCTTGAGCTTGGCGGTGAACGGCGCCGCGCCGGTCAGCCAGGTCGCGGCGGCGTCGGCGAAATTGGCGCGCGCCTCGGCGACGAACTCGTCGGCCGGGATCGGTTCCTTCTTCCGCGGATCGCACGGCGAATCGACATAGCCGAACCCGCCCGAACGATTGCGCGCCAGTGACCAATATTCGAACCCTTCGGCCTTGCCCGTCACGCCCGCGAACTTGCCGGCCTCGGCGATCAGTCCGAGCAGCCCGAGCTGCAGACTGAACCCGGCACGGACCGCCGCGGTCGAGGGCGGCTGGCCGGTCTTGTAGTCGACCACCACCAACCCGCCATCCTGGAGCCGGTCGATGCGATCGAACCGGCCGGACAGCTCGACGCCGGCGAGCTCCAGCGTGCCCTTGCCCTCCACCGCCAGGATCGTCCGTTCGCCGCCGCGATCGGAAACCTCGCGCGCGATCCAGTCGACCGCCTCGACCAATCGCGGTCCCCACAAGGCGCGGATCATCGGATGCGTGCGGACATCGCCCAGCAGCGCCTCGGCGCGCGGGCGCAGCGTCTCGGGATCGGCCCCGTCCTCGCGGAACCAATCCTCCAGGATCGTGTGGACCCGATTGCCGCGCCACGCCGCGCTCGGCTCGGCATCGACCGGGTCGATCGCGCCCAGCCGCAGCATCCGCCGCGCGTAGAAGGCGTAAGGATCGGCCTTGAGCCGGTCGACTTCGGTCACCGAGATCTGCCGTGGCCGATCCTCGACCGCCGGCGTCGGCCCAGGCCGCGCGGCAGGCTCGTGGACGCCGGGATGGTCGATCGCCGCCGCCCAGCCGGCGAGATCGGGATCGTGCTCGAAGCGATCGCCCGCCAGCGCCTCGAGCCGCATCCAGAAGCGCGATGCCAGGGTTGGTGAGCGACCGTCGCGGCGCGCGCGCGTGACCAGCACCTCGGGGGCGCCAAGGGCATTGGCGAAATCGTGCGCCGCGACGCCGATCCCGCGCTCCAGCCCGGGCAGCCCGAGTTCGGCGCGAATGCGCGGCGCGAGCCACGGGTCGGGCGCGGCGATCGACGGCCAGGTGCCTTCGTTGAGGCTGCCGAGGATCATCAGGTCCGCGGTCTGCAGCCGCGCTTCGATAAGACCGTAGATCGCGAGGCGCGGATGCCCCCCCTGCGGCGGCCGGATCGCGACTTCCTCCATCAGCGTGCGCAGGAGCGGCGCGACGCTGGCCGGATCGACCAGCGCGGGTCCGTCGGCCGCACGCACTTCGAGGTCGGCGAGCAGTTCCGCCGCCGCGCGCCCCGCAGGTCCCGCCCAGACCGCGAAGCCGCACAAGGCCTCGGCGGTTTCGCGCAAGGTAGCGATCATCGCCGCCAGCGGCTGTTCGCCACCGCCGAAGCAGCGCGCGAGGGGTTCGAGCAGGCCGCGCATCGTCGGCCAGACCTGCCGTGCCGCCGCGCGAATCGGCGCGTCGCGCTCGTCGCCGTCGAGCAGATGCGCGTCGATCCCCGCGAGCCGCGGCGCCGGGCGTGGCCCACGCAACGCCCGATCGAGCGCGCGCACGCCGTCGAGCCACAAGGTGCGCGGCTCGCCGCTCTGGACCAGCGGGTGCTTGAGCAGCGCGAGCAATGCCAGGGGCGCGAAATCCTGCGCCGCCGCTTCCGCCATCATCGTCAGCAACGTGCCCGACGGACGCGTCGCGAGCGGACGCCCCGCCGTATCGTCGATCGCGATTCCCCAGCGCGCGCAATGCGCCGCGACGCGCTCGGCGAGCGCACGGTCGGGCGTGACCAGCGCCGCGGTCCGCCCTTCGACCTCGAGTGCCCCGCGCAAGGTCAGCGCGATCGCCTGCGCCTCGTCGGCGGGGGTCGCCAATTCGACCGCACGGATGCCGGTCAGGCGGCGGTCGGCGGCGTCGAGGTGCGTCCATTTGCCGGTGAAGTCGGCCGGCGCGAAGGCATTGGCAATCGCCTTGCCGCGCGCAACCGAGGCGTCGTGCTCGCTCCCCTCGCGCCAAACGCGCACTTCGCCGCGCCCCGCGCTCATCCGGTCGAGCACCAGCTTGAGCTGGAATTGCGGATGCGTCTCGATCGATCGCGCGCGGTATCCGGCGGCGTCGGGCGCGTGCGGTCCGAGCGCGTCCCATTCGTCGTCGGGCATCGACGTCGCCAGGTCCTGGAACACCACCAGCCCCTCGCCGAGCTCGGCCACCCGCCGCAGCAGCGCCGCGACCGCCGGGGCCGGATCGGTGATACCGGCGGCGCAGACGAAACCGGCGGGCGGTTCGCTCTTCCACCGTTCGGCCAGCCGCCGCAGCATGATCGCACGCCGCGCCGCCGCGTCCATCGCCCCGAGCCGGGCCAGCTCGGCCGGCCAGCGGTCGATGACGATCCGGAACAGGTCGAGCGCGCGCTCCCAATGGCTGGTCAATTCCTTCGCGAACTCGAGCTCGCCGAGCTTCGACGCCGGCACATCCTCGACCAGCAACTGGTCGAGCGTCCGCGCCAGCGCGCCCGCCAGCCGCACCGCTTCGTCGGCGGTGACCGGCTCGCCGCGCCGCACGCGCTCCTCCGACACCAATCGCGCCAGGATCATGCGCCGCGCGAGCGGATCGACCGGCGGCGGCAGCGGTTCGGCGTCGTCGGCGGGATCGAGCATCGCACCCGCCGCTTCGTCGAGCGCGGGATCGCCGATCGTCACCAATCTCGGCAGCAGCAACCCGCCGCCGCTCGCGCGCACGAACGCATCCTGCACCGCACGCCGACCGCGATTGTTGGGGAACAGGACCAGGCCGCGCGCAAGCCGCAACGGATCGTCACCGAACCGCTTCATCAGACCGGCCACCAGGGCATCGGCGAACGCGCGCTGCGCGGGGATGGTGTAGAGCGCGAGCCGGGCCGGAGACGAACTCATGACCGCCCGTTCGCATTGCAGAAGGGGCGTGACGCGAGCCTCACTTCCTAACCGTCACCCCGGCCTTGTGCCGGGTTCTGCCGCGCCACCACGGCAGGCATAGGCTGTGGCACGGCGGATGCCGGGAAAAGCCCGGCATGACGATAGTAGCCGTGAGCTTGGCCCCTAGGCATCGATCAACAAGGCTTCGGTCTTCGCGATCGCCGGCGGCGTCCCCACGTCGAACCATAGCCCCTGATGGACGAACCCGTACGCCCGCCCCGCCTCGATCGCGCGGTTCCAGAACAGATTGGTCGAGAACGGACCCTCGGGCCAGTCACGGATCAGCCGCGGCGAAAGGATCTGGACACCGGTATAGACGAACGGCGCCACTCGGCCGGGCTTGCGGCGGCCGGTGATCCGTCCATTGGCGTCGAGGTGAAAGTCGCCCAGCCCGCCATGATTGTGCGCGCGCGCCAGCGGCACGAGCAGCAGCAAGGCGTCCATTGCCTCGTCGTCCCAGCGCGACGCGAGCAGCTTGATCGTATCCGCGGGCCCGTCGACCCACAAATTGTCGGCATTGACCGCGACGAACGGCTTGTCGCCGATCAGCGCGCGCGCCTGGACGATCCCGCCGCCGGTTTCCATCAATTGCTGCCGCTCGTCGGAAATGACGACATCGATGCCCTTCACCTGGGTCTTGAGATGCGCCTCGAGCGCATCCGCCAGATAATGGACGTTGACCACCGCGCGCTTGATCCCCGCGGCGCGCAGCCGGTCGAAGACGTGATCGAGCAGGGTCTGCCCGGCGACCTGGATCAGCGGCTTGGGCCGCGTCGCGGTCAGCGGGCGCATCCTCTTGCCGATCCCCGCCGCCATCACCATCGCGGTTTCGGGGACCGTGCCGCCCGGATCGGGCCGGATCGCCAGCGTACGTTTCGGCTTCATGCGCCGATGATCTCCATGGGGTCGCCGCGCTTGTCGGCCGGGATATTGGCGTCGAACCAGGCCTTCACCGGGGCCAGTGCGGGGTGGTCGAGATCGCGATTGAGGTAGCGCCAAACGCGCGGGCACATCGCCGGATAGCGCGGCTTGCCGTCGCGCTGCCACAGCCGGGTGAAGATACCGATGATCTTGGCGTTACGCTGCGCGCCGAGCACATGATAGGCCGCGTCGAAATCGTCGCCGACGCCGGTCACGCGGCGATAACGGCCGAGCATCGACGCCTCGATCTCCGGCTCGACGTCGCGACGCGCGTCCTGGAGCAGCGAGACTAGGTCATAAGCGGGATGCCCGGCCAGTGCGTCCTGGAAATCGAGCAGCCCCAGCGCCTCGGTCCCGCCGATCAGCATCAGGTTTTCGGCATGATAGTCGCGCAGCACCGTCACCGGCTCGGCGGGCAGCGCGTGCTCGAACACCTCGTCCCACGCCTTGGTATAGCCGGCCGTGTCGATCGCAAGACCGATCGCCGGACAATACCATTCGACCAGCAGGTCCGATTCGCGGTGCAATTCCTTGCGGTCATAGGCGCGCCACGGTCCGGCGGGCTCGCTGCGCAGGCGGATGAGGATGTCGACCGCCGCCTCGTACATGCGGAGCAGGCTCTCGGGCGCGGCATCGACCGTCTCGCGCATCCGGGCGTCGCCGAAATCCTCGATCAGGACGAGCCCCTGGTCGAGGTCGGTGCCGAAGATCGCGGGCGCGGGAAAACCGCGCGCCACCAGCCATTCGGCGACCGCGATGAACGGGCGCGGATCCTCATGCGGGGGCGGCGCGTCCATCAGGACGGCGCTGCGGCCGTGGTCGGCGACGCGGAAATAGCGGCGGAACGAGGCATCGCCGGCCAAGGGCAGCACCTCACCCTCACCCCAGCCCAACTTGGCGAGGAAATCGGCGGCGCCCGGCGGTGGGTTCATTTCAGGGACCATCGGCTCTCCCATGCCTTGGGCACGATGGCTGTCAAGCGACGTCCGCCATCGGGTGCGAAGTCCAGGCTCAATGCCAGCGCCTCGGGCCAGTGCCCAGATGCGCGCTCAGGCCATTCGATCAGCAACAGCGAGTCCCCGCGCGCCTCGTCGAGCCCGAGTTCATCGATCTCCTCGACATGCTCGATGCGATAAAGATCGACATGCATCACCGGCAGTCGCGTCTCGGGTGGCTCGTAGGGCTGAACGATGGCGAAAGTCGGTGACGGCGCCTCACCCTCCAGCCCCAGTGCCGCGAGCAGGCCGCGCGCAATGCTGGTCTTGCCCGCTCCGAGAGGGCCTGAGAGAGTGATGACATCGCCGGCTCGGGCGACGGCGGCGAGGCGGGCGCCGAATTCCTCGCTGGCGGCGGCGTCGGCGAGCAGCATCAATAGCCGCTCAACAGCATGTCGATGGCGTTCATGATCGCGTCCTGCTCCGCCCCCAATGAGCCGACACGTGCCCCGATCTGCTTGATCGGCACCGCGCCCATCAATTGGGTCAACATGACCATATCGTACCCCGCAACGTCGAAGACCGGATTCAAGCGCGGGACCTTTCGCTCGATCCGGTCGGCGCGATAGAGAGGCACCATCAGCCGTGAGTTGATCCCGTCAAGCAAATCGGTTTGGCAATCGAGCAGAAGCGGTTCGCCTTCACCGCGATGGACGTCAAAGCGCGCCATCAGAACGTGCGGTATCGTTCGAGCGGCAAGCCGTTCTCCTCGATAAAACGGTTATATTCCTCGAACGCTTCGGCATTCTCTTCCTTGAAACGCCGCTCACGCTCGGCCTTGACCTCACGCGCCAATCCTTCCTCGCTCGCCCGCGAGACATTGATGCCGAGCGCCTTGGCTTCTTCGACCAGGCGCGCGTCGAGCGACACGTTGGTCGGGCGGCGGAACGGCGTGCGATCTTCGCGAACTCGGGTCATGGCGCACTCCTTATGCGCATGTTTTATGCGCATTCGACAACCGATACAATCAGCGCGGCAGCTCGACCGTCAGCAACGTCCCCGCCCCCGGCTCGGACAGGAGCTGGATGGTCCCGCCATGCGCCTCGGCGAATTGGCGGGCGATCGGCAGGCCCAGCCCGAGCGCGCGGTCGTCGTCGCGCAATTCGTGCCCGGCGAAGCGATCAAAGGCATGTTCGACCTCCTCAGGCGCCATCCCCCGGCCGTTGTCCGAGACGACGATCCGCGCGGCGCGGGCATCCCCGTCGGTATGGAGCAGCACGCGCCCGCCCTGATTGGTCCCGCCGACCGCGTGGCGCAGCAGATGCTCGATCATCTCGCGCAGCTTCCTGGCGTCGCCCTTCACCGTCCCGGTCGACGGCGCCACCTCGATCGCGAAATCGATCTTCTTGCGCTTGGCGAGCGGCGCGATCGTCTCGGCGGCGTTGTACGCCGCGGTTTCGAGGTCGACGTCGAGCCGCTCGATCCTGTTCTTGTCGCCCTCGGTCAGATTGAGCACGTCGTCGACCAGGCCGGACAGCCGCGCGACCGATTCGAGGATCGCGTCGACATAGGAATCAGCCTGCTTGCTGAGCTTGCCGGCATAGCCCTCGCCCAGCATTTCGGCGAAGCCCTGGATCGAGGTCAGCGGCGTGCGCAGTTCGTAGCTCATGTTGGCGACGAACGCGGTCTTGACCTGATCGGCGGCCTCCAGCGCCTCGTTGCGGTCGCGCAGCGCCTGCTCGATCTTCCGGCTGTCGGAGATGTCGAGCATCGTGAACAGCGCGTTGCCGTCGGGTAGCGGCACGCCGGCGAATTCGAAATGGCGCCCGTCGGCGAACGCCACGCGGCCGCCGCGCTGCTGGCGTCCGACCGCTGCCGACCGCACGATCTCGGCGATCACTGAAGCACGCCCCGGCTGCGCCAGCCGATCCGCACCGCGTTCGACCAGAGCGTCGATCCGCGGATGGCTCGACAGATATTCCTCGTCGAACGCCCAGAGCTGGCGGAACTTGTTGTTCCAGATCTGCAGCCGCCCGTCGCCCGCGAACACGCCCAGCGCCTCGAACAGATTGTCGAACGTCGCGGTACGAACACGCAGCAGGGTATCGCGCGCGCTGGCGAGCTGGACCTGCTCGGTGCGATCCTCGAAGATCAGCAGCAGCCCGCCATCGGGGAGCGGGTTGGCGAGGACGCGCAGGTGGACGCCGCCCGGCAGGTTCCAGGCCTCGTCGATCGCGCCGCTCGTCGCCAGGAACCAGTCGCGCCGCTCGGCTTTCCACCCCGGGAAATCGCGCACTTCGGGCAGACGATTGGCCTCGCGCATGCGCTCGAGCACGCGATCGAATTCGGGCCGGTCGGCAAGCCACTCGCCGCGCATCGCGAACATGCGCTGGAACGGCTGGTTGCAGAAGATCAGGCTGCGGTCCGGCGCGAACTGGGCGACGCCGGCCGACAACCGGTCGAGCATCGCGCGCTGCGCATCGGAGAAGCGCTTCATCCCCCCGCGCGCCTGCTCCAGATCTTCGATGTCGATCGCGAAGCCGGCCACGCCGCCGGGCGGGCTCGGCAGCGGCACGTCATGGACCCGGAGCATCCGCCGCGCGCCGTTGATCGTCGCGGGCATCGCCTGGACGTTGGGCCGATCGGTGTCGCGCGCGACGATCGCGCTGGCGAGCGGGCCGCCGATCCCCGATCCCTCGATCAGCTCGACCTGGCGCGTGACGACATCGCGGGCGTCGTTCGCCTCGACCGCGCGGACATAGGCCGAATTGACCATCGCCAGCCGCATGTCGGGCCCGCGATACCACATCGGCAGCGGGGCGGCCTCGATCAGCCCGCGCAGTGCGGAAAAGGCCTGGCCGAGCTCGACCGTCTCGCCGAGCAATTGCCCGATCTGGGTCTGGCTCTCGGTCGCGTCGAAGAACCAGACGACCACGCCGCCCGGCGATCCCACCTCGCGCGGCGCGCGATGGCCGCGCACGGCAAGCGTCCGCACCGAACCCTGCGGCCGAATCGTCAACGCGAAGGGCTCGCCTGCTTTCTGCGCGCCGGTGATCGCGTCGCCCAGCAGCACCGCGTCCTCGCTGGTCAGCCCGGCGGCCGGCGACACCAGCTCGGCGAGGAACTTGGGCGGCGGCACCAGCCCCAGCCAGTCGGCGAGGCGGTCGGGCAGTTCGAGCCTGCCGTCGGCACGCACCACCATCGCCAGCGCCGGCCCCGAGGACAGCAGCGCATCGAGTTTGTCGTTGTTCGCCAGCGTCGCCGCTGCCGCGCTACGCGCGCGCAGCCCGGTGTAGAGAATCCAGCAGGCACCGACGATCGCCAGCGCCAGCGCGGCACCGACCAGGCTTAGGGTCGTCGTCGACACCATCAGCGAGCGTTCCGTTTCATCGACGCATTGCTTCCCCGTTCGCCCCGGGCTTGTCGCCGGGCGTATGGCACGGGTTTACCGAGCCAGCGGACTTCGACAAGCTCAGTCCGAACGGTTGGTGGCGTTGCTGCGGCTCCCTGTCCGGCAAAAGCGCTAACTTCGCCACACACTTCAACCGTCACCCCGGCCCCTTCGACGCCGCCTGCGGCGTCGCTCAGGACCGGCTTGTGCCGGGTTCTGCCGCGCAACAAGGGAAGCCATGACTTGTTGCACGGCGGATCCCGGGACAAGCCCGGGATGACGAAACAGGGAGGCCAAGCAAGGCCTCCCTCTCCGCGTAGGCGTTACATGCGCAAGGTCAGCGATAACAAACCTTCTTGACCGCGCTCACCACCTTGTCGGCGGACACCAGCGCGAGCTTCTCGAGGTTCGCGGCGTATGGCAGCGGCACGTCCTCGTCGGTCACGCGCAGCACTGGCGCGTCGAGGTCGTCGAATCCTTCCTCCATAACGAACGCCGCCACTTCGGACGCGATCGAGCAGGTCGGCCAGCCTTCCTCGACCACCACGATGCGGTTGGTCTTGGCCAGGCTCTTGAGCACGGTCTTGCGGTCGAGCGGACGCAGGGTGCGCAGATCGATAACCTCGGCCTCGATGCCTTCCTTGGCGAGCTCGTCGGCGGCTTCGAGGCTGAGCCCGACGCCGATCGAGTAGGACACGATCGTCACGTCCTTGCCCTCGCGCATGATCCGCGCCTTGCCGATCGGCAGGACCCAATCGTCGACCTGGGGCACCTCGAACGAGCGGCCGTAGAGCAGTTCGTTCTCGAGGAAGACGACCGGATCCTCGCTGCGAATCGCCGCCTTGAGCAGGCCCTTGGCATCGGCCGCGTCGTACGGCGCGATGACGATCAGGCCGGGGACGCTGGCGTACCACGGGCCGTAATTCTGCGAATGCTGCGCGCCGACGCGGCTCGCCGCACCGTTGGGGCCGCGGAACACGATCGGGCAACGCATCTGGCCGCCCGACATATAGTTGGTCTTGGCCGCCGAATTGATGATGTGGTCGATCGCCTGCATCGCGAAATTGAAGGTCATGAACTCGACGATCGGGCGCAGGCCACCCATCGCCGCGCCGGTGCCGACGCCAGCAAAGCCATATTCGGTGATCGGCGTATCGATCACGCGCTTGTCGCCGAATTCGTCGAGCAGCCCTTGCGTGACCTTGTACGCGCCCTGGTATTGCGCGACTTCCTCGCCCATCACGAAGACGCGATCGTCCTTGCGCATTTCCTCGGCCATCGCGTCGCGCAGCGCTTCGCGCAGCGTCAGCTTGACCATCTCGGTGCCAGCCGGAACTTCGGGATCGGCGACTTCGGCGTCGTGCTTGGCCGCTTCGAACATCTGACGCGCGCCGGTTTCGACCCGATGCGGCTCGGGCGTACCGCTCTCGGTCGCCTGTCCCTGGGCTGCTGGTTCTTCGGCTTTCTCGACGGGCGCCGGCGCGGGTGCGGGCGCCGCCTTCGACACTTCTTCGCCCTCGGCGGCAAGCGTCGCGATGACGGTGCCGACCTTCACATTGTCGGTGCCCTCGGCGATCAGGATCTGCGCGATCGTGCCTTCGTCGACCGCCTCGAACTCCATCGTCGCCTTGTCGGTCTCGATCTCGGCCATGATGTCGCCCGAGCGGACGGTATCACCTTCCTTGACCAGCCACTTGGCGAGCGTGCCTTCTTCCATCGTCGGCGACAGCGCCGGCATCTTGATCTCGATCGCCATCTCAGTACGACTCCACCAGCACGTCGGTATAAAGCTCGCCCGCTTCGGGCTCCGGCGTCTGCTCGGCGAAGTCCGCCGCCTCGTTCACCTGCTTCCTGATCGCGGCCTCCGCCGCCTTCAGCTCGTCTTCCTTGACCCCGAGCTTCTCGAGCAATTGCTTGGCGTGCTCGATCGGATCGGACTTGTCGCGGACCGCCTGGACTTCCTCGCGGCTGCGATATTTGGCCGGGTCGGACATCGAGTGGCCGCGATAGCGATAGGTCTTCATCTCGAGGATGAGCGGCCCCTTGCCGGCGCGGACCCAGGCCAGCGCCTCTTCGGCAGCACCACGGCAGGCCAGCACGTCCATGCCGTCGACCTGGATGCCCGGAATGCGGAAGCTCTCGCCGCGGCGATAGAGCTGATCCTCGGAACTGGCGCGGTTGACGCTGGTGCCCATGGCATATTGGTTGTTCTCGATCACGTAGATGATCGGGAGCTTCCACAGCTCGGCCATGTTGAACGATTCGTAGACCTGGCCCTGATTGGCCGCACCGTCGCCGAAATACGCGAGGCAGACGCCGCCATCGTTCGAATATTTGTGCTTGAACGCCAAGCCGGTACCCAGCGACACCTGCGCGCCGACGATGCCGTGCCCGCCGTAGAACTTCTTCTCGGTCGAGAACATGTGCATCGACCCGCCCTTGCCCTTCGAGATGCCGGCCTGGCGTCCCGTCAGCTCGGCCATGATGACCTTGGGGTCGATGCCATAGGCGAGCATGTGGCCGTGATCGCGGTAACCGGTGATCACGCTGTCCTTCTCGCCGTCGAGCGCCGACTGCAGGCCGACCGCGACCGCTTCCTGGCCGATATAGAGGTGGCAGAAGCCGCCGATGAAGCCGAGGCCGTAGAGCTGGCCCGCCTTCTCCTCGAAACGGCGGATCAGGAGCATCTGCTTGTAGAATTCGAGCAGCTCTTCCTTGGTCGCCTTGTAGGGCAGCGGCTCGTCGGGCCGCGGACGGTTGGTAACAGGGGGCTCGCTCTTCGCGCGCGCTGGGGCTTTTGCCACGATGGGGAAACCTCGTTTCCTGGGGGAGAAAGCGCGGCCTATAGGCCGGACCCGCTGCGGTTTTCAATCGTGCGCTGCGCCGGGAGCGGCCGCGACGTAAACTTCATAACGGACAAGTAACGCCACGGTTGCGGAATATGGGACGCTCCGCCTAAGGCGAGCCAGATGTTCCCCGCAGACCATCCCTTCCGCATCGCCAATTTCCGCGTCTATTGGCTGTCGCGCTTCGCCGGCACCGTCGCGCTCTCGGCGATGGCGATCATCATCGGCTGGCAAGTCTATGGCATCGCCCGCGACGTTCATCACCTGAGCATCAAGGAATCGACCTTCCTGCTCGGCATGATCGGCGTCGCGCAATTCGTGCCATTGTTCGTGCTGACCCCGATCGTCGGGCTCGCAGCCGATACGTTCGACCGGCGGTGGATCGTCCGCGGGACGACCAGCCTGCTGGTGGTAACGACGGTCATGCTCGGCACGCTGACCTGGCTCCATGCCTTGAGCCTGCCGATCCTGTTCCTCGCCGCCGTGATGATCGGGATGGCGCGCGCCTTCTCCGGCCCGGCATATTCGGCGCTCGCCCCCAATCTCGTCCCGCGCGAGGTACTGCCGACCGCGATCGCGGTCAGCTCGATCGCCTGGCAGGTCGGCGTGATCATCGGACCCAGCCTGGGCGGGTTCCTCTACGCGATCCATCCCGACGTCGCCTACGGCACCTCGACCGCGCTCTTCCTCGTGTCGCTCGGCATGATCTTCCTGATCGGCAAGGTCCCCCAGCCCCAGGCGCAGGCCGATCACCGCCCGCTCCATCGCATCGTCGAGGGCTTCCGCTACGTCCGTAACAACCGCCTGGTACTGGCGTCGATCACGCTCGACCTGTTCGCGGTGATGCTCGCCGGCGCGACCGCACTGCTACCGGTGTTCGCGCGCGACATCCTGCACGTCGGTGCCCAGGGCCTAGGGCTGCTCGCCGCGGGCATGGGGATCGGCGCCACCACCACGGCGCTGTTCTTCTCGGTCCGCCCGATGAAGACCAATGTCGGCGTGAAGATGTTGACCGCGGTCATCGTGTTCGGCCTCGGCATCCTCACCTTCGGGACCGCGCATTTGATCCTGCCGAGCCACGCTTTCTACCTCGCGCTCGCCGGGCTGATCGTCGCGGGCAGCGCTGACATGGTATCGGTCTACGTGCGCTCGTCGTTGATCCAGCTCCACACGCCCGATGCGATGCGCGGCCGGGTTTCCGCGGTGTCGCAGCTCACCATCTCGGCGTCGAACGAACTGGGGGAGGCAGAAAGCGGTCTGCTCGGCTCGCTGCTGGGGCCGGTCGGCGCGGTGGTGGTCGGCGGGATCGGTGCGATCCTCGTCACGATCCTCTGGTCGCGCCTGTTCCCCGAACTCAGGCTTGCAAAGACGTTCGACCCACCCGAAATCCTCGAAACGACCCCAGAACACGGAGTGATCCAGCCATGAAGGCCAACACCATCCTGGAAACGATCGGCAACACCCCGCACATTCGCGTGCAGCGCCTGTTCCCCGGCCGCGAAGTGTGGATCAAGTCTGAGCGCGCCAATCCCGGCGGGTCGATCAAGGACCGCATCGCGCTGAGCATGGTCGAAGCGGCCGAGCGCGACGGCAAGCTCAAGCCCGGCGGCACGATCATCGAGCCGACCAGCGGCAATACCGGCGTCGGCCTCGCGATGGTCGCGGCGGTCAAGGGCTACAAGATCATCCTGGTGATGCCCGAATCGATGTCGATCGAGCGGCGTCGCGTGATGCTCGCCTATGGCGCGCAGTTCGACCTCACGCCGCGCGAAAAGGGGATGAAGGGCGCGATCGAGCGCGCGCTCGAACTGATCGAGCAGACCGCCAATTCGTGGATGCCGCAGCAGTTCGAAAATCCTGCGAACATCGACGTGCATGTGCGTACGACCGCGGAGGAAATCCTTCGCGACTTCGCCGACGCGCCGATCGACGTGCTGATCACCGGGGTCGGCACCGGTGGACACATCACCGGCGTCGGCGAGGTGCTCAAGAAGCACTGGCCCGACCTCAAGGTCTATGCGGTCGAGCCCGAAGCCTCGCCGGTTATTTCGGGCGGCCAGCCCGGGCCGCATCCGATCCAGGGGCTCGCAGCGGGGTTCATCCCGGCCAACCTCCATACCCAAATCCTCGACGGCGTGATCAAGGTCGGCAACGAGGAATCGAAGGAGATGGCGCGCCGCGCCGCGCGCGAGGAAGGCGTATTGGTCGGGATCAGCTCGGGCGCAGCGCTCGCCGCGATCCAGCAGAAACTGCTTGACCTGCCCGCGGGCACGCGCGTGCTCGGGTTCAATTACGACACTGGCGAGCGCTATCTCTCGGTGCCCGATTTCCTGCCCGAGAGCTGATCGCCGCACCGCGCCCGTGGGTTTGTCCGGGCGGCATAAAATGGCCTGATCGGAACAAATCCCGGCTTCGGGGTTTTGGGAGCGGACGCTTTGCGCTAAAGGCCTGCGCCAGCGCTGCTGTGCGCTGGCCGGTGCGCACCCCTTCCCAGGTAGAGACTTGATCGACTTGCCGACCCGTACCCTGTCGTTTGCGCTGCGCCTGATTTTGGGCGTGGTGGCGGTCCTGCTGGTCGTGGCGCCAGCATTGATCGTCGCGACCATGCCGCCCGTGCGGCCGGTACCCAAGGGTGTGAAGGTCGTGGCGCAGCGCGTCGTACCCAAGACCGAGCTGCCGCCGGTCGAGCCGGTCGAATTCCAGTCGGTCGATCCGAACGACGCCCGCGCATTCAACGCGACGGTGCCGTTCTCGACCCTGCCCAATCCCGCGGCGCGCCCATTCCGTTTCTCGGGCTCGACCGATGCGCGGCTGCGCGCGGTGGACTGCCTGGCGGTCGCCGAACTCTACGAAGCGGGCGACGACGGCGAAGGCGAGCGCGCGGTGGCGCAGGTGGTGCTGAACCGCGTGCGCCATCCGGCCTTTCCCAAATCGGTGTGCGGCGTGGTGTTCCAGGGGGCGGACCGCACGACGGGTTGCCAGTTCACCTTCGCGTGCGACGGCGCGATGAACCGATGGCACCCGAGTGACGTCGCGTGGAAGCGCGCGCGTGAGGTCGCGATCGCCGCGCTCAACGGGTCGGTGTTCGGCAAGGTCGGCTATGCCACCCATTATCACACCGATTGGGTGGTCCCCTATTGGAGCTCGAGCCTCGACAAGATTGCCGCGGTGAAGACCCATCTGTTCTTCCGCTGGACCGGCTGGTGGGGAACCCCCGCGGCGTTCGCGAAGAGCGTGTCGGGCAGCGAGCCCAACATCGCCGCGCTCGCCGGGCTGTCGAGCGCGCATATCGGGCTGGTCGATGTCGCCGCCGTCAACCCGGCGGAGATCGAAGGCGCGCCGACCGCGGGTGAAACTGCCGGCTCACCGTTGTCGATCGATCCCAACAGCTTCCTCGTCACGTTCGATCCGCATGCCGGCGCCGATTCGTTCCCGGCGGTCGCGATGAAGGCATGCGGCGCGCGCGATTATTGCAAGCTGATGGCGTGGACCGACAAGGCGCATACTCCCGCCAACCTGCCGCTCGGCCAGGCGCAGATCGCGACGATGTCGTTCAGCTATTTGCGCGACAAGGCGCACGGGTACGAGAAAGCGTTGTGGAATTGCGCGCAGTTCAAGCGTTCGTCCAAGGGCGAATGCATGAAGCTGCAGGTGCTGGGTGTGCCCGAGGCGAGCGCGGCCACGCCGCCCCCGGGCACCCGCCCGCTGACGCCGCCGGCGACCGGAACCACGCCTGCGAAGCCCGGCGTGACGCCGCCGACCATGACCTTCACCGTCAAGCCCACGGCCGCGGTCGGCCCGGACGGCCTGAACGGCGTGCGTCGCAAGCCCGAAGGCGCGATGGGGCCCAAACCGCTGGCGACGCCTTCACCTCGACCGACGGCATCCCTGCCCGCGCAATCCTAGCTCGCTCTCGGCCTCGCTGAACCGGCGCCGCCCCCCAGCTCTACCGTTCTCACCCGCGATCACACCGCGCGTTGTCCCAAGCGCGTGCGGCAGATCGAGCGCGGCACCGTCAGTGCAAGCCGAGACGATCGAGATAATAATGCCCTATGCCCTGCCCGATCAGCATTTGGCCGGGACCGAACTGGCCGACCAGATAAGCGATACAGACCGCGATCGAACTCAGGATCGAGATGGCCGCCAGCGTCCAGACCAACCGCGGCCGGCCGACCCAGGCATCCCGACCGACCATGCCGAGCCCCGAAAAGGCGAGAAATTCGATGAACGGGTAAAAATCCATCCGATAGCGAAAGCACATGCTGATGGCAGTCAACATCAGTAGCGGTGAAATGGCCAGGCCGGCCGCGACCGCTCCGCCCCGCGCGGCGTCCGAATTCCGCTGGCGCGCCCAGCGTACGAGCGCAACGCCGCCCAACAGCAGGAGCAACGGATCGGTCAGGAAAAAGCTGCTGGGTGGCAATTCGGCCGAATCGACCAGGCGAAAGCGCGTGGCCTCGAGCAAAAGCTGTCCGTCGCTGCCGTGCACGACCCACACCGGGGCGAAATAATAGACCAGCCCGAACGGGATTCGCCGAAGGTTGAACAGGCCATAGGCCGCAGTGCGCGCGACGCGATCCGGATACTGGCTGTTGTAGAGGTAATATCGATAATCGGCGAAGGTCAGCGGGTCGCCCCATCGCCCGTAATTGACCAGCGCGGTGGCGAGGCCTGCCGCCCCGAGCAACAATATCGGCCGGATCGACGTTCGGAGTTGGTCGCGCCAATGGGCGCGATCACGTATCGCTTCGACGAGCAGCAAGAAGCCGAACGCCGCGATCAGCCCGATTCCGACCGATACGCGCGTGAGCAGCGCCGCGCCCACGGCGGCCGCCATGACCAGCCTCTCGCGTTCGCCCAAGCCTCGATGCAGCGCCACGATCGCCGCCGCGACGAAAATGGCGGCGAACAGGTCTGCCCAAAGGCAGACCTCCTGATACAGGTTGAACCGCAGGAAGCACACCTGCGCGCCGGACAGCGCGATAACCAGGTACATCGCCAGCGCGAGCGGGCGCGGTATCTCCGGATGTTGCCGGAGCACGAAACGCACCGTCCAGAGCTTCACTGCGGCCATCCAGGAAAGCGCCACGAAGCAATAAGGGACCGTGAAATTGAGCGAGCGCCAGTTGGGCAGCACGGTCACCGGCAGCCGCAGGAATGCCGGCAACGGGCCCCAATAAGCGTAAACCCGCCCCTCCCGCGCGAAGCCTTCCTTGCCGACGATGGCGGGATCGACATCGAACCGCCCCTGCAGCAAATGGTCCAGCATCGAATTGAAGGTGCGCGAAATCGGCAGGCCGACCGCGAGAAAGTGCGGCGCGATCAGGACCAGCGCGTAGCAGAACGCGACACCGACACCGATCAGAAGGCCGGGATGAAGGTGTCGAAATCCCCGCAACGTGGATCGAGTGACCGTAGAATTATGCAACATCCGCGCTTCCCTATGCAATCTCGGCAATTCACCATGCCGCATCATTTCGCGATTGCGGTTCGCCGGCTGCGTTCATATTCGGCATTTCGAGTACGACACTAATGTTCTTCGTTTGTTTGGCCCGTAACCGCCTCCGCTCGGCGCCTCAAGTCTTGACGTAAACGCCGTCATGTAGCCTTGGAGCGGAGAGGGCGGCTCGTCATGGCGATGGCACCCGTTTCCGCGCTTAGCCGGGAACACGGGGTGAGCATGAGAGGTTTTTCCGTCTCACACTGATGTTTCAGCCGATCCACAACGTCTTTAGTAGCGACTTCGTGGGTGACGTCGAACGGCACCGCCGCAGCGTGACACGAACGAATGGAATGATGTATGTTTGGGCCGCTTACGAATGCATGATCGGACGTCGCGTTCTGGGTCCTCGCGGTTATTGGCGCCCCCCTTCCCCCATCAGGCCTATCGAGCCGGCGAACGGCGCGACCTTGCGTTGCTGTTGCGCCATTATCGCGGGGAATGGTGGGTAACATCGCTTCTGCTGCTGCTCGTCGCCCTCGCCGTTCGCGCGCCGTTGTTCGGCAACCCGGTGATCCAGGTCGATGAGCAATTTTATTTGCTCGTCGGCGACCGCATGCTCCACGGGGCCTGGCCATTCGTCGATATCTGGGATCGTAAACCGATCGGCCTGTTCCTGCTCTATGCGGCGCTCCGCCCGTTCAGCGGCACCGGCATCCTCGCTTACCAGATCGCCGCGACGGTCTCGGTTGCAGCTACCGCCTTCGTCATCGAGCGCATGGCGCGCAGGATCGCGCCACCCGCGGCTGCACTGACCGCTTCGATCCTGTACATTCTGTGCCTGCCGATGATGGGCGGGATCGGCGGCCAGGCGCCGGTTTTCTATAATCTGCCGGTCGCCATCGCCGCCCTGATCGTGATGCAATTGGCCGATTCGTCGAACGAAACGACGGCGCAACGCAACCTCACCGCGCGCGGCGCGATGGCAATGCTGCTGATCGGCATCGCGATCCAGATCAAGTACAGCGCTATCTTCGAAGGGTTCTTTTTCGGCATCGTGCTGGCGTTCATGTCGTTTCGACATCGGACGAATCTGCTCGCGACGCTGGCGGAGACCGCCTTTTGGGCCTCGCTGGCGCTCGCGCCGACGGCACTCGCCTTTGCCATATATTGGCTGGCGGGACATGGCGCGGAGTTCGTCTTCGCCAATTTCTGGTCGATCTTCCTGCGGTCCGACGACCCCCCCGAGCAGACGATCGGCCGCCTGTGGGGGATCATCGCCTTCACGGCACCACTGGTGATTGCAGGGGGTTGGGCGCCGTTCGTCGCTGGCCGCGACCAATTACGCGGTCCGCTCGCTTTCGCGCTCGCCTGGGCGATCGTCGCTTATGCCGCCGTGCTCGCGTTCGGCAGCTATTTCGACCATTACGCTTTGCCGCTCTACCTGCCGTTGTGCGTGGCCGCGGCGCCGCTTTTTGGGAATCGTCGCTTCGGCCGTTGGGTCGGTCTCGTGCTGATCGCCGTCGCCCTGGTCGCCGGGGTGCTCAATGTCAGACGCGACATCAGGAAACGCGGCGATTGGGCGACCGTCGCGCCGATGGTCGCAATGATCGGGCAGCATCCGAAAGGATGCGTCTACATCTTTGACGGCGATCCGATCGTCTATCATCTCACGCAATCGTGCTTGCTGACGCGGTGGCCCTTCCCCGCGCATCTCTCCAACCGCCGCGAAGCTGAAGCGCTGGGAATCAACGCCACCGCCGAGACGCGGCGGATCTTGGCACAGCACCCGGCCTGGGTGATCAGCACGCGCGGTTGGAACGGCGGAATCACCAACCGCGCGGATGCCGCGATGGTAAACCAAGCGCTCCACGACCATTATCGACTCGTAATGGAAATCCCGATCGGCCCGTACGTCCGCCAACTCTACCGCCTCGAGCCGGAACAGTTGGCGCAGCGCAACTAGGAATCAGGCCGCCGCGAACATCTCCGGCGGCAACGCCATCAGCGCTTCCGCCCCGCCCTCGATCTTGCGGCGTAGCGCGCCCGCGTCGGGCATGATCCGTTCGGCATAATAACGCGCAGTGGTCAGCTTGGCGTCGAGGAAGGCAGTGTCGCCCTCGCCCGCCGCCTTCAGCTTCGCCGCGGCGGCCGCCATGCGCAGCCACATCAGGCCGACCGCGACGATGCCCATCAGGTGCATGTAGCTGTGCGCGCCCGCGCCGACATTGTTCGGGTTGGTCATGCCGTTCTGCAGGAACCACATGGTAGCGGCCTGGAGCTCGGCATTGGCCTTTTCCAGTCGCGCCGCGAAATCGGCGGTGGCGGGATCGTTCTTCGCCGCGGCGACTTCCTCACCGACCACCTTGAACAGCGCCTGCACCGCACGGCCGCCATTGGCGGCAAGCTTGCGCCCGACCAGGTCCATCGCCTGGACGCCATTGGTGCCTTCGTAAATCATCGAGATGCGGGCGTCGCGAACGTATTGCTCCATCCCCCATTCGCGGATGTAGCCGTGGCCGCCATAGACCTGCTGCGCATTGGTCGCGATGTCGTAGCCCTTGTCGGTGCCGTATCCCTTGATGACGGGGGTCAGCAGCCCGACCAGGTCGGCGGCGAGCTGGCGCTCCTCCTCGCTCGCGGCGGCATGTTCGAGGTCGACCTGGAGCGCGCCCCACAGGCAGAGCGCGCGTAATCCCTCGGTCAGCGCCTTGGCGTCCATCAGCATGCGGCGGACGTCGGGATGGACGAACAGCGTATCGGCCTTTTCACTGGGCTCAGCCGGCCCGGTCAGCGCGCGGCCCTGCCGGCGATCATGCGCATATTGGACGGCGTTCTGATAGGCCGTCTCGGCCACCGCGAGCCCCTGGAGGCCGACGCCGAGCCGCGCCGCGTTCATCATGATGAACATCGCGGCCAGCCCCTTCATCTCCTCGCCGACAAGCCAGCCCTTAGCGCCGTCATAGTTCATCACGCAGGTCGAATTGCCGTGGATGCCCATCTTGTGCTCGATCGAGCCGCACGACACCGCGTTGCGCTCGCCCAGCGAGCCGTCGGCATCGACCAGGATCTTGGGCACCACGAACAGCGAAATGCCCTTCGAGCTGTCGGGCGCGCCCGGGGTCTTGGCCAGCACCAGGTGGATGATGTTGCTCGTCAGGTCGTGCTCGCCCGCCGAGATGAAGATCTTGGTCCCGGTGATCGCATAGGAACCGTCGGCCTGCGGCTCGGCCTTGGTGCGAATCAGCCCGAGGTCGGTGCCGCATTGCGGCTCGGTCAGGTTCATGGTGCCGCCCCACTCGCCCGACACCATCCTCGGCACGTATAATTGCTGCTGCTCGGGGCTGCCCTTGACCAGCAAGGCGGCGATCGCTCCATGGGTCAGCCCAGGATACATGGCGAACGCCATGTTCGAGGAGATCATGAACTCCTGGAACGCGGTCGAGACGACGTGCGGCATCTCCTGCCCACCGAACGCGGCCGGCGCCGAGAGCGTCCCCCAGCCCGATTCGACGAACTTGGCATAGGCTTCCTTGAAGCCCTTGGGCGTCGTCACGCTGCCGTCGTCATGGCGCGTGCAGCCCTCTTCGTCACCCGACTGATTGATCGGGAACAGCACTTCGGCGACGAAGCGCCCGCCCTCTCCGAGCACCGCATCGACCGTTTCGGGCGTCGCGTTCTCGAACCCCGGCAGATTGGCGTAACGCTCGATCCCGAGCACATGGTCGAGCACGAAGCGCGTATCGCGCACCGGAGGCGTGTATTGGGGCATCCTCAGTCCTTCTGATGGTCGGCGCGCGCGCCTTCTTCGAGCAGCGCGATGAAATCGTTGAGTTCGGCCAGCGCGGCATCGATGTCGCGCTTTTGATGGTGGAGGAGGTCGACGCGCTCCTTGCAGCGGTCGATCGTCCGCTGGCGCTGGGTGCGGCGGCCGTCGCCGACGTCATAGAGGTCGATCAACTCGCGGATCTCGGTCAGCGAGAAGCCGACCCGCTTGCCGCGCAGGATCCAGGCGAGCCGCGCGCGGTCGCGATGCGAATAGATGCGCTGCGTGCCGCGCCGCTCGGGCGAGATCAGCCCCTCATCCTCGTAGAAGCGCAGCGCGCGGGCGGTGACGCCGAACTCCGCCGACAGGTCGGAAATGGTGAAATTGTGCCGGTCATTGAGCGGCTCGATCGGCGCGTAGGACGGTACCCAGGGCATGCACGCTTTTTACTCCCGCTTGACGTTAACGTCAAACGGGGTCGCGATCATTTCTCCTGTGCGCAGAGCATTTTCCCTTTGCCGTCGCGCAGCGCCGCGGCCTCCGATGGCGAATCGCTCAAGCGCTCGGCGCTCAACCCGGCGAGCGACGCACGCTGCGAGCACGCTTTCTGGCAAGCATCGGGCAGCCGTCCGGGCACGACGATGCGATCGCCTTCGAACCGCGCATCGAAATTGCAGCCGGACGCGTTGCTCAGCTCGACATGCAGCGTCTCACCCGCGCGCGTCGCCTCGCCCTGCCCACTGCAATAATAGGTCTCGCCGTAATCGACATAGATGCCGATCCGGAACGCGGTCGCGCTCGGCACCACGCAGATGCGATCGCGATCGCGTTCGTAGAGCCCGGTAGGGTCGGTGTTGGCGGGATCGGCGACGATGCCGGCCTCGATCGCGGCTGCCTCGAGGCTGGAGGGAGTGGAGGTAGCCTGCGGTGCGGGCTGACTTCCGTGGCAGGCTGCGAGGGCGAACGGGGCAATCAGCGCCCAACTCCAACGTATACATACGCTTCCCGGGCGAAGGCCGGGGCCCAGCTTCGTGGCGCTGCCGGCAGCGCGATGCCCTTCCCCACTCAATTCGTCGATCCTGGCCCCCGGCCTTCGCCGGGGAAGCATGAAAGAAAGACAGCCAGTCTTCCGCACCCCCTCACTCCACCCGCTCCAGCCCGCCCTTCGTCACCCGGCGATAGAAACATGACCGCTCGCCGGTATGGCAAGCCGGCCCAGCCGGATCGACGATCAGCCAGACCGCGTCCTGGTCGCAATCGATGCGGATGTCGCGCACGCGCATCACGTTGCCCGAGGTCGCCCCCTTGCGCCACAATTCGCCGCGGCTGCGCGACCAGAACACCGCTTCGCCGCGCTCGACCGTCGCCGCCAGCGCCTCGGCATTCATATGCGCGAGCATCAGCACGTCGCCGCTATCGCCGTCGGTGACCACCGCCGTGATCAGCCCGTCGGCACCCCATTTCGGATCGAGCATGAGCCCGGTTTCGCGCGAGTCGGCCATGATCCTCCCCTAGCCCGGCGGCGCGATCCGACAAAATGCGCATCACCCATGTGACAAATGCGGGACAAACCGGATGACCGTCACTATATGGCCGAGCGCCACAGCAGCTGGGCCTTAGGGTCCGTGTTCAGCTGGAACGAGGATCATGATCGCCCTGAGAAGCCCGTTGGCTAGGAATGCAGCGCTGTCGCGTAGCTTGAGCTACGCGCAAGCAAATGACGACGTCCAGCGGGCTTCTCAGGGCGACCGCGAAGCGGCGGGTCGATTTTGGCGCCAGGCGGCGGCGCTGCGTCGGTCACGATGCTATCAGCATCGCTCCCTCCTCGTTTCTTGCCTGACACCAAAATCGACTCCGTCACGACCTCGTTCCAGCTGAGCACGGACCCTGATGCTGACCACGAATCCTTTTGACGACGACAAGCTCCGCGAGGAGTGCGGTATCTTTGGTGTTGCCGGTGCCAACGGCGCCGCGGCGCTGGTGGCGCTGGGCCTCCACGCGCTCCAGCATCGCGGGCAGGAAGCCGCCGGCATCACCAGCTGGGACGGCAAGCACTTCCACAGCCATCGCGCGATGGGCCATGTCGCGGGAAATTTCGACAAGGACGAGATCATGGCGGCGCTGCGCGGCGATACCGCGTGCGGCCATGTCCGCTACTCGACCACCGGCGAGACATCGCTGAGGAACGTCCAGCCGCTTTATGCCGAGCTCGCCACCGGCGGATTCGCGGTCGCGCATAACGGCAACATTTCCAACGCCTTCCGCCTACGCAACGATCTCGTCCAGCGCGGCGCGATCTTCCAGTCGACCAGTGACACCGAGGTGATCATCCACCTCGTGGCGACGAGCTCCTACCGCGACCCGCTCGACCGTTTCGTCGATGCGCTGCGCCGGATCGAGGGTGCCTATTCGCTGATCGTGCTGACCCCGACGGGGATGATGGCGTGCCGCGATCCGCTCGGCATCCGGCCACTGGTAATGGGCAAGCTCGGCGAATCGTTCATCTTCGCGTCCGAGACCGTCGCGCTCGACGTGGTCGGCGCCGAGTTCGTCCGCTCGGTCGAGCCGGGCGAACTGGTCATCGTCGAGAACGGCAAGACGCGCTCGTTGCGCCCGTTCGGCGAGACCTCGCCGCGGCCCTGCATCTTCGAATGGGTCTATTTCTCGCGTCCCGATTCGATCGCGGGCGACCAATCGGTCTATTCGGTCAGGAAGGCGATTGGTGCGCAGCTCGCGATCGAATCGCCGGTCGAGGCCGATCTCGTCATTCCGGTCCCCGATTCGGGCGTGCCCGCGGCGATCGGCTATGCCCAGCAATCGGGGATTCCGTTCGAGCTGGGGATCATCCGCTCGCATTATGTCGGCCGTACCTTCATCCAGCCGGGCGCCGAGGTCCGCCGCCTCGGCGTGAAGCTCAAGCACAACGCCAATCGCGCGCTGATCAAGGACAAGTCGATCATCCTGGTCGACGATTCGATCGTCCGCGGCACCACCAGCCTCAAGATCGTCGAGATGATGCGCGAAGCCGGCGCGCGCGAGGTGCACATGCGCATCGCCTCGCCGCCGACGACGCATTCGTGCTTCTACGGCGTCGACACGCCCGAGCGCGAGAAACTGCTCGCCTCGCGCTATTCGGTCGAGGGGATGACCGATTTCATCCATGCCGACAGCCTGGCGTTCGTGTCGATCGACGGCCTGTACAAGGCGCTTGGTGAAACGGGTCGCGCCGGCACCGCACCTAAGTATTGCGACGCCTGTTTCACCGGCGATTATCCGACGGTGCTGACCGACTACAGCGACGCGCATCTGGACGAGCAACTCGCCCTCCACCCCCAAGCCGCGGAATAAGGGTCTGTACTCACTTAGAACGAGGATCGTGATCGCCGGTGGAAGCCCGCCGACGAGGAGCGCAGCGCAGACGCGTAGCCAGAGCTACGCGCAAGCAAGCGACGATGCTCGGCGGGCTTCCACCGGCGACCCCTCCGGGGCGGGCCGATTTTGGCGCCCGGACTTCGTCGCGCGTCGGTCACGATGCTTCAACATCGCTCTCTCCTTACTCCTCGCCGGACACCAAAACCGGCTCCGTCACGATCTCGTTCTAAGTGAGTACAGACCCTGAAATGGCAAAAAGACTTGAAGGCCAGCTCGCGCTGGTGACCGGCGCGAGCCGCGGGATCGGTGCTGCCACCGCCAAGGCGCTCGCCGCCGAGGGCGCGCATGTCGTGCTGACCGCGCGTACCGCGGGCGCGCTCGAGCACGTCGAGGAAGCGATTCACGCCGCGGGCGGCACCGCTACGATCGCGCCGCTCGACCTGATCGAGAGCGACAGCATCTCGCGGCTGGCGGGCGCGGTCGCCGAGCGCTGGGGGCAGCTCGACATCCTGGTGCTCAACGCCGCGACGCTGGGGTCGCTCTCCGCGGTCCAGGCGATCGATGCCAAGGAATTCGCCAAGGTGCTGACGCTCAACGTCAGCGCGCAACAGGCGCTGATCGCCGCATTCGATCCGCTGCTCCGCAAGTCGAAGCGCGCGCGCGTGGTCGCGATCACGTCGAAGGTGGGTCGCGAGCCGCGCGCTTTCTGGGGCGCGTACGGCGCCTCCAAGGCCGCGCTCGAGACGCTGGTCCAGGCTTATGGCGAGGAAGTCGAGGGAATCAGCAACGTCCGCGTCGCCGTCCTCGACCCCGGCGCGACCCGCACCGAGATGCGCGCACGCGCCTATCCGGGCGAGGATCCGGCGAGCGTCAAGCCGCCCGAGGCGGCGGCGGACCGGATCGTGGAGCTGGTCGCGAGCGATGCCGCGTCGGGGCATGTCGAACGGGTGGATTGACGCACTGCCATAGCCCCCATCCAACGTCACCCCGGCCTTGTGCCGGGGTCCATTGTGCCACAGGCGAAGCCTCTGAGCGAATGGCGCGGTGGACGCCGGGACAAGCCCGGCATGACGCCGTCAATCCGCCGCCGCCTCGATCTTCTCCCAGAACGCGGCGCGGGCCGCCGACAATTTCTCGCCGGTCGCGGCCGGCCACGACCCCGACATCACCACGACCAGCTTCTTCGCCGGATCGACCATGATGCTCTGGCCGAAGATCCCGATCGCCGCGTAGCGGCCGCCCGGCACCGTCCACCATTGATAGCCATAGCCGAACCCGCCCTCGTCCTTGGGGATCGGCACTTGGTTGACCGTGGCGTGCGCGAACCAGTCGTCGGGCACTACGCCCTTGCCGCCCGACAGAGCGAACAGGCCCATCCGCGCGTAATCGCGTAGCGACACCGACAGGCAGCAGCCGCTGACCTCGCTCCCCGCCGGGTTGGTCATCCAGAACGCATCGCGCTCCATCCCCCACGGCTTCCAGACTTTCTCGGTGAGATACTCGGCCAGCGTCTTCTTCGTCGCGCGCTCGACCAGTACGCCGATCAAATTGGTCTCGCCGGTCTTGTAGACCCATTTGGTCCCCGGCGCGCTCTCGCGCGGCAGTTTCTTCATGTACCAGACGGTCGGATCCTGCCCCGCCGGAATCTCGTCCGAAAACATCCGCGCGACGTCGGAATTGGGGTCGGTATAATCCTCGTTCCACTTCACGCCCGAGGTCATGGTGAGCAGCTGACGGATCGTTACCCCGTCATAGCCGCCCCCCGCCAGGTCGGGGATGTACCTGGTCACCGGATCGTCGATCGACTTGAGGTAGCCGTCGCGGATCGCTGCCCCGACCAGGGTCGAGGTGAACGACTTGGCGACCGAGAAGCTCGTCCAGCGCCCCTCGGGCCCATAGCCCAGGCCATAGCGTTCGAGCCGGACCTTGCCGTCCTGCACAACGATCAACCCGGCGACGTTGAGGCCGGCCATGCCTGCCTTGACGTCGGCTTCGGCGAGCGGGAGCGGTTTGCCGACGGGTAGCGGGCGGGCCTTGGCGCCGGCCTTGACGACATGGCCGGGGAAGACCTTCTCCATCTCGCGGAAATTCCTGTCGCGCTGCGCCTGGCTCCAGAACAGCACCTCGGCGCCGACCTGGCGGAGCTTGGTGGCATTGTCCGGCGTCACCGTGACCGATTGCGCCGATGCCACGCCCGCGAGCACGAGCGCGGCGAGCAGACCTACCCCCTTCATCATCCCTCCTTGACGAGCGTCACCTGCGCCACTTCGATCCCGCCACCGCGGAACCCGCCCTCACAATACATCAGATAGAATCGCCACAAGCTGATGAAATGCTTATCGAAACGTTCCGGCAACTTGCCCGCGGCGACGACCGCGTCGAACGCCTCGCGCCAGCGCTTCAGCGTCTCGGCATAGTCCAGCCGGAAGGCGTGCCGATCACGCCATGCCAGTCCGACCTTTTCGGCCAGCGCCTTGAAATGGCTCTCCGACAGCAGCATCCCGCCTGGGAAAACATAGCGCTGGATGAAATCGACGTTGCGCGCATAGCCCTCGTACATGGCGTCATCGATCGCGATATACTGGATCGCGGCGCGTCCGCCGGCCTTGAGCGCGCGGGCGATCGCGGTGAGATAATCGGGCCAATATTCCTCGCCCACCGCCTCGACCATCTCGATGCTGGCGACGCCGTCATAGCGGCCGGCGACGTCGCGATAGTCGATCAGCTCGATCTTGACGCCGTCCAAGCCCTGCCGCGCCATCCGCGCCTCGGCATAGGCCTTCTGCTCGGTCGACAGCGTGATGCCATGGACGCCGATCCCGGCCCTGGCCGCGGTCTCGGCGAACGACCCCCAGCCGCAGCCGATCTCGAGGATGCGATCGCCCGGCTTCGCCGCGGTGCGATCGAGGATCGCGGCCAGCTTGGCGCGTTGCGCAGCCTCCAGGCTCTCGTCCGGCGCGTCGAAGATCGCGCTCGAATAGGTCATCGTCGGGTCGAGCCACAATTCGTAGAACTCGTTGCCCAGATCGTAATGCTCGTGGATGTTGCGCCGCGCACCGGCGCGATCGTTGCGATGCGCCTTGTGCCACAGCCGGCGCAGCAGCCGTGACAGGCCGTGCGCGCGTCCCGTGCCGGCAAGGCCATGGCGATTGAGCGAAAATACCTCGAACAATGCCACCGGGTCGGGGCTTTCCCATTCGCCCGCCGCCCAAGCCTCGTACCAGCCCGACGACCCGCCCGTCACCAGCCGCCACAGCGCTCGCCAGCTCGTGAGGATGACGACCGCCTCAGGCCCCGGCCTGCGGCCGCCAAGCCGCGTCGGCGCCCCGCCCTCGGGCAGCGAAACCGTGATCGCGCCTTCATCGAGGCACTTGTCGATATGCGCGAGCAAGGGCCGTCCGATCAAGGATAGCGGTCCCCCGCGGCTGCGCTGCCCCCTGTCAGTCCTCGGCGCATCCATAGGTCGTCTCAAAGCACGTCATGCACGGTTCGCCAAGCGATTCGGGCAGATCATCGTACCTTTTTGCCCGCCGACAAAGCACGTTCGCGCGCCTCGCGGTGACCGATCAGCTTGGGCGGGTAGCCGTCGGGCCGGCGTCCCGCCGCCTCGGGATCGTGGATCGCCGGATCGGGAAGCCCAGCCAGTTCGGGTACCCATTCGCGGATATAGCCGCCGGCGTCGAACTTCTCGGATTGGACCAGCGGTGCCATGATCCGCCCCCACATATTGGCGTCGATCCCGGTTCCGGCGACCCATTGCCAATTGACGGCGTTATTGCCGTAATCGGCGTCGACCAGCGTATCCCAGAACCATTGCTCGCCTTCGCGCCAGTCGATCAGCAGGTGCTTGATCAGGAATGAGGCGGCGATCATCCGGACGCGATTGTGCATCCAGCCGGTCGTCCAGAGCTGCCGCATTCCGGCGTCGACGATCGGATAGCCGGTCTCGCCGCACTGCCAGGCACGCAGGTCGGTCGCCGCCGCCTTGCCCGAGCGCCAGGGTAGCTCGTCGAACCGCTCGCGCCCGTTCCTCGTACCGTAATCGGGCAATTGCAGGATGACGTTTTGGGCATAATCGCGCCAGGCGAGTTCGCTGAGAAACACCGAGATCGAGCCGCCCTTCCCCGCCAGCCGATGCCAGACATGACCGGGCGAGACCTCGCCGAAATGGAGATGCGGCGACAGGCGCGAACTGCCCTCGATCGACGGCAGGTTGCGCGTGTCGTCGTAGCGCGCGACCTCATCGACGAAATCATCGACCCGTTCGCGCGCGCCCAATTCGCCCGGCGTCCATTCCTTGGCGAAGCCGGTTGCCCAATTCGGTTTCGTCGGCAGCAGATCCCAGTCCGCCAGCGCATCACTTTTCGGCCAAGACGAGGGCGCCAGGATGTCGTTCGGCCGACCGAGAGGGTGCGACGGCGGCATGACGTCATGCAACGCGCGCCAGAACGGCGTGTAGATTTTGTAGGGATCGCCGCTTCCGGTCCTGATCGATCCGGGCGGCGCGAGGTAATTGCCGTCGTGGCAGATCAGGTCGAGCCGCTTCGCCACCGCACGCTCGGCATTGCGCCACCAGGGTTCGTAGTGCCGGATCGCATGGACGGTGCGGGCGCCGACGTCCTCCGCGACCTTGGCCAGTTCCTCGTCGCATTTGCCGCGGCGCAGGATCAGCCGCGATCCCTTCTCGCGCAGTGCCGCGTCGAGCGGCTCGAGGCTGTGATGCAACCACCAGCGAGACGCCGCCCCCATCCGGCGGTGCTTCGGTGTCTCGTCATCGAGGATATAGACGGGAACGACCGGCCCCTTATGCGCGGCGGCGACCAACGCCGGCTGATCGGCAAGGCGGAGATCCTGGCGGAACCAGAGGAGGATGGGGACGGTCATTACGGGTGACTCAGGTATTTCGATTCACGCGAAGGCGCGCAGGCGCGAAGAATTCCTGAGGTGCCATGATCCTACAACGCCGTCACCCCGGCCTTGTGCCGGGGTCTGCCAACCAACAAGCCTCAGCGATAGCGACGGCGGGAGGCAATGGGGCTCGCTCAGCTTCCCATCATAAACGGCGCTACCCGCGGCACGGCAGACCCCGGCACAAGGCCGGGGTGACGAACGAGGATGTGCAGCCCCAAACTTCTTCGCGCCTTGGCCCTTTTGCGTGAATCAAAAAAAATCACTCGGCGCGAGGCTGCTTCTCCACCTGCCAGGTCTGTCCCTGGCTGAGCAGCTTCTGCAGATTGGCGGTCTTGCCCTCGGCCGCTTGGCGGTTCTGCGCGATCACCGCGCTGTCGAAGGTCGGAGCGGAATCGTCGTAGATCACGCCCAGCGCCATCGGGAACGGCCCGAACGGCATCTCGACCAGCATGTGCGCGAGGCCGCGGTTGGTCTGGTCGTGGACCGCGACATGCGCCGCTTCCCAATCGCCATCGACCACGTCGACCACCTTGAGCACCAGCCGGTCGATGTCCATCGTCAGGCCCTTGGTGCCGCCCGCGAACAGCAGCGGCTTGCCATGCTCGACCCACAGCTGGTTGCCCGGCGCATTGGCCTTGTCGGTGAACGAGCCGAACACGTCGTCATTGTAGACGATGCAATTCTGGAAGATCTCGACGAACGCCGCTCCCTGGTGCGCATAGGCCGCCTTGAACACCGACGGCAGGTTCTTGTGCACGTCGATCCCGCGCGCGACGAACCGCGCGCCCGACCCCAGCGCGAACGCGCACGGCGTCGCCGGGCGATCGACCGAGCCGAACGGGGTCGACGGGCTGCGCGTGCCGACGCGGCTGGTCGGCGAGTACTGCCCCTTGGTCAGGCCGTAGATCTCGTTGTTGAACAACAGGATCTGGCAATTCAGGTTACGGCGCAGCAGATGCATCGTGTGGTTGCCGCCGATCGATAGCGCATCGCCGTCGCCGGTGATGATCCACACGTCGAGTTCGGGATTGGCGAGCTTGACCCCCGTCGCCACCGCCGGCGCGCGACCATGGATCGTATGGAAGCCATAAGTCTCCATGTAATACGGAAAACGCGACGAGCAGCCGATGCCGCTGACGAACACGGTATTCTCGGGCCGCGCGCCGATCTCGGGCATGGTCCGCTGCACCGCCTTCAGGATCGCATAGTCGCCGCAGCCCGGGCACCAGCGCACTTCCTGGTCGGTTTCCCAATCCTTGGGCAGCGACTTTTGCGGTGGGGTCATGTCGTTCATGCGAGAATTCCTTCGATCGCCGCCTCGATCTCCGCGATGCGGAAGGGCTGGCCCGACACCTTGTTGAGCGGCCTCGCGTCGACCAGATATTGGTCGCGCAGCACCGTCTTGAGCTGGCCGGTGTTCATTTCCGGTACGAGGACCTTCTCGTAACCCTTGAGCAAGTCACCCAGATTTGCCGGCATCGGCCAGATGTGGCGCAAGTGTATGTGGCTGACGTCGAGCCCGCGGCGGCGCGCGCGCTTCACCGCCTGGTGGATCGGCCCGAAGGTCGATCCCCAGCCGACAACGACCAGTTTGCCGCCCGGATTGCCCAGCTCGATCTCCTGATCGGGGATCCTGATCCCGTCGACCTTGGCCTTGCGGATATCGGTCATCGCCTGATGGTTGGCGGGTCCATAATCGATATTGCCGGTGCCCTGCTGCTTCTCGATGCCGCCGATGCGGTGGAGCAGCCCCGGCGTGCCCGGCTTGACCCACGGCCGTGCCAGCTTCCCGTCGCGTGCATAGGCTTGGAACCCGCCTTCCGGCACCGTTTCGAGAAATTCGACCGGGAACGGCGCATAGTCGCTGACCTCGGGCACTTTCCACGGCTCGGCGGCGTTGGCGATATAGCCATCGGTCAGCACCATGACCGGCGTCATATATTGCGTGGCGATCCGCACCGCCTCGATCGCGACCTCGAACGCGTCGGACGGGCTGCGCGCGGCGATCACGGGCATCGGCGCGTCGCCGTTGCGGCCATAGACCGCCTGATAGAGATCCGATTGCTCGGTCTTGGTCGGCAGGCCGGTCGACGGGCCGCCGCGCTGCGAATTGATGATCACCAGCGGCAGCTCGGTCATGATCGCGAGCCCCATCGCCTCTCCCTTGAGCGCGATGCCCGGTCCCGACGACGACGTGACGCCAAGCTGGCCAGCATAGGAGGCGCCGATCGCGCTGGCGATCGCGGCGATCTCATCCTCCGCCTGGAAGGTGGTGATGCCGAACTCCTTGAGCCGACTGAGGTGGTGGAGGATCGCCGATGCGGGAGTGATCGGATAGCCGCCGAAGAACATCGGGACGTTGGCCAATTGCGCACCAGCGACCAGCCCCATCGAGATCGCCTCGGCGCCGGTCACGGTGCGATACAGGCCCGGCTCGGTCGGCGCGGCGGGAACGTTGTGCTGTTTGAGCGGACCCGAAATCTCCGCAGTCTCGCCATAGGCATGCCCGGCGTTGAGCGCAGCGATATTGGCCTCTGCAAGTGCCGGCGTCTTGGCGAACTTGGCTTTGAGCCAGTCGATCAGCGGCTGGCGGTCGCGGTCGAACATCCAGAGCGCGAGCCCCAATGTCCACATGTTCTTGCAGCGCAGCGCCTCCTTGTTGCCCAGGCCGAACGGCTTGACCGCCGCGACCGTCAGCGCCGAGATGTCGAACGCCAGCACTTGCCATTTGGCGAGGCTGCCATCCTCGATCGGATTGGAATCGTACTTCGCCTTGGCGAGGTTGCGCTCGGTGAACTCACCGGTATCGGCGATGACCAGCCCGCCGGCCTTGAGTTCGTTGACGTTGGTCTTGAGCGCCGCCGGGTTCATCGCGACGAGCACGTCGAGCGCGTCGCCCGCGGTCTCGATCGAGGTCGAGCCGAAATTGATCTGGAACGCCGACACGCCGAACAGCGTGCCGAGCGGCGCGCGGATCTCGGCCGGAAAGTCGGGGAAGGTCGACAGATCGTTGCCGGCAAGCGCGGTCGACAGCGTGAACTGCCCCCCGGTGAGCTGCATGCCGTCGCCGGAGTCTCCAGCAAAACGGACGACGATCGATTCTGCGGGTGGGTTTGCCGACGCCTCGTCGGGCGTCACTTCGTGGACGGCGGTCGCCATGTCAGCACTAATTCCTGCGGTCGTGTTCGGGGGTCTCTCTAGGCGCGGGACCCCTCATGGCCAAGGTAGATCGGTTACGCTTCCATGAAAACCGTTCTTTACCGAAACTCATCGCCGGCAACGGCTCGCCGCGAGCCGACGAAAACCGCACCCAGCGTCAGGATAGCCGTGACGTGGCGGCGCGCGATCGCCAGCACGTCGTCGCCATAGCCGCCGCCCACCGTGCTGGCGAGCGGCAGGCGGCGCTCGATCGCCAGCCGCGCGACGAGCTGCTCGCGCCGCACCAGCCCCTCCTCGGTCACCGCCAGCCGACCGAGCCGATCGCCCGCGAACGGATCGATGCCGGCCTGGTAGAGGATCAGATCGGGGCGCTCAGCATCGAGCAACGGCGCGAGCGTCGTTTCCAGCGCGTCGAGATAGGCGTCGTCGCCCAGCCCGTCGGCGAGCGGCACGTCGAGCGTCGAGCGCGCCTTGCGCACCGGGAAATTCTTCTCGGCATGGATCGAATAGGTCGCGATATGCGGATGCCCGGCGGTCAGCGCGGCGGTGCCGTCGCCCTGGTGCACGTCGCAATCGACGATCAGCACGCGGCGTCCCTCCTCGGCCAGCCGGATCGCGGCGATGGCGAGGTCGTTGAACACGCAATAGCCCGCGCCGGTATCGGCCAATGCGTGATGGCTGCCGCCCGCGCTGTTGGCGGCAAAGCCACGGTCGAGCGCTATCCGCGCCGCCAGATAGGTGCCGCCCGGCACGATCTGGGCGCGGCGCGCCACCGTCGCGTTGACCGGAAAGCCGATCCGCCGCTCCTTCTCGCGCGGCACCCGCGCCTCGATCACCTCGGCGACATAATCGGGATCGTGCGCGGCCTCGATCCAGCAGCGCGGCATCGCCTCGGGCTCGAACCAGGCGATGCGATCGCCTTCGACGCGGAGCAGATCGCGGATCGCGCCGTTCTTGTTCCATTGATAGCCCGATCTGGGCTGGCCGGGTGCCACATAGTCGGGGTGATGGACGACCGCGATCATCGGTTTTAACTTAGGACTGAAATTGCGAGAGAGAAGAGAGGAACAGCCGAATGACCGAACCCTTCGTTCGTCCCGACGTGCGCGGATTTCTCGATTTCCTGAACACCCTGCCCGGGCCGAAGATGCACGAGCTCGACGCGCCGACCGCGCGCCAGGTGTATGTCGCGATGAAGGATGTCGGCGACCCGCCGGTGGGTGAGCTCGGCACGTTGCTCGATCTCTCGATCCCCGGTCCTTCGGGCGACATTCCGGCGCGCCTCTGCGATCCGCGCGCGAGCCGCGAGCCCGGCCCGGCGGTCGTTTTCTTCCACGGCGGCGGGTTCGTGATCGGCGATCTCGAAAGCCATGGCAGCTTCACCGCGGAAATGGCGCGCGTGCTCGACCTGCCGGTGATCGCGGTCGATTACCGGCTGGCGCCCGAATTCCCCTGGCCCGCCGCGCCCGACGATTGCGAAGCCGCGGCGCGCTGGGTCGCGGGCAGCCCGAGCGAGATCGGCCGCGCGGTCACCTCGCTCGTCCTCGTCGGCGACAGCGCGGGTGGCAACCTGACCATCGTCACCGCCGCGGCGCTGCGCGACAGACCCGCGCAGGTGCCGGTGATCGCGCAACTGCCTTTCTATCCGGCGACCGACGCCAGCAAGGAATATCCCTCCTACGCCGAATTCTCGGACGGCTATCTGCTGACCAGGGACAGCATGGAATGGTTCATGGCCGCCTATCAGGGGGAGGTCGACCATATCCGCAGCTCGCCGTTGCTCGGCGACCTCACCGGCCTGCCCCCCGCGGTGGTGGTGACCGGCAGCCTCGACCCGATCCGCGACCAAGGCCGCGCTTATGCCGCCGCGTTGGCGCTCGCCGGGGTGCCGGTGGTGTTCCGCGAGGCCAAGGGCAATATCCACGGGTTCATCACCTTGCGGAAAGCGATCCCGTCGAGCGTCGGCGACGTGATGGGCGCGTTCGCGGCATTGAAGGACATCATCGTCGAAGCCGAAGGCGATCGCGTCATGGCACAGGCCGCGGAATGAACAGAAGGCTCGCGATGAGCAAATCCTCCCCGGCACGGGGAGGGCGTTGGGGCTTTGGTTCGCCCCCGGCGAACCAAAGCCCCAACGCGCCGCCGAAGGCGGTGGTGGAGGGGGCCTGCGATTCGGCGCCCCCCTCACCTGCGGCCAGTTGGTCGCGGGCCCCCTCCACCATGCTTCGCATGGTCCCCCTCCCCGTTCCGGGGAGGATTTGGTGACCGACAAAACCGACCTGCCATACCGCCCTTGCGCCGGGATCATGCTGCTCAACCGCGATGGCCTCGCCTTCGCGGGGCAGCGGCTCGATACGACGATGGAAGCCTGGCAGATGCCTCAGGGCGGGATCGATCCGGGCGAGACCGCCGGCGAGGCCGCGATCCGCGAACTCGGCGAGGAGATCGGCGTCGGTCCCGACAAGGTCGAGCTGATCGCCGAAGCGCCGGAGGAATTCTATTATGACCTGCCCGACGAGCTGGTCGGCAAGGTGTGGAAGGGCAAGTGGCGCGGGCAGCGCCAGACCTGGTTCCTCTACCGCTTCCTCGGCGAGGACCTCGACATCAACCTCGCCACCGACCATCCCGAGTTCAGCACCTGGCGCTGGGTCGATCCGGCCGAGCTGCCGAAGCTGATCGTGCCGTTCAAACGCAAGCTCTACGACGACGTGATCGCCGCATTTTCGCCCTATCTCAACGGCTAGCGGCGCTCCGCATACGATTGCGCGAACGGGTCGTCGCGTAACCGATTTCATTGGCGGGAATGCTGTATTATGGGCCGTGTCATGCGCCTCCCCCTGCTCCTCGCCACAGCAGCGCCGATGCTGCTCGCCAATGCCGATCCCACGTCGATTCCGCCGCAGATCAAGACGATGCTGGATGCCGCGATGGCTTCGGGCAACGAGAGCGAAGTCGCGACAATCGTCAAATATGCCGGCACCGCCGCGCCGGACAGCAAGGCGGCAATCGCCAAGCTGGCCGATGACTGGAAGAAGAAGCGCAGCGACGAGAAGACCGCCAAGCTGCAGGATGCCGGTTTCCTCGACCTGTGGTCGGGACGCGCCGAACTCGGCGGCTACATCTCGACCGGCAACAGCGAGACCGAAGGCGTATCGGCCTCACTCGCGCTGACCCGTGAGGGGCTCGACTGGCGCCAGAAGCTCAAATTCCAGGCCGACTACCAGCGCAGCCTGGGCGTCACCTCGCGCGAACATTATCTCGCGTCCTACGAGCCCAATTGGAAGATCGACGACCGCTCGTACATCTACGGCTCGGCGCTGTTCGAAAGCGATCGCTTCCTCGGCTATACCCAGCGCTATTCGGCGTCGGTCGGCGCCGGCTACAGCGCGCTCAAGGGCGACAAGGTGAAGCTCGATCTGGAACTCGGGCCGGCCTATCGCGCGACCAGCTTCACCGATGGCGGCGACGAACGCAGCATCGCCGCGCGCGGCAGCGTCGATTTCTCGTGGAAATTGAGCAAAGGCCTGCAACTGACCGAGAATGCGTCGGCTTATGTCGAGCGCTACAATTCGACGGTGACCGGAACGACCGCGCTCAACGCCAAGGTGCTGGGCCCGCTGTCGGCGCAATTCTCCTACAACGTCCAATATGAAAGCATGCCGCCCGAGGGCCGCGTGACGACCGATACGATCAGCCGCGCCGGACTGGTCTACGCGTTCTGACACGCGCCCGGCATTTGCCGGCGGGTGGCTTCACCAATCGATCGCGACCGCCTAGAGCGGTCGCATGACGGACAAGGGAGAGGCCGCGATCCTGGAGCGCGTGCGCGACGAGCCGATGCTCGAGCACACGTGCAGTTGGGCGGCGATCAACAGCGGAACACGCAACCTCGCGGGGCTGCGGACGATGTCGGGTATGCTCGCCGATGCCTTTTCGGCGCTGCCCGGCGACGTGTCGCTGGTCGATCCGGCGCCGGCGACGAGCGTCGCCGCCGACGGCAGCGTCGCCGCGCTCGACCACGGCCGCCACCTGGTCGTCCGGGTCCGGCCCGATGCCCCGGTCCGGATGCTGTTCACCGGGCACATGGACACGGTCTATCCGGTCGACCACCCGTTCCAGGACCAGATCTTCCTCGACCCCAACACGCTGAATGGCCCCGGCGTCGCCGATATGAAGGGCGGGCTGGCCTTGCTGCTCGCCGCGCTGAAGGCGGTCGAGGCGTCGCAGGTCGCGAGCCGCATCGGCTATGACGTGATGATCAATTCGGACGAGGAAACCGGATCCTTCTCGTCCTCAGCGCTGATCGCCGAGCTCGCACGCGACAAGGTCGCGGCATTGACCTACGAGCCCGCGCTGGCCGACGGCACGCTGGCCGGAGCGCGCGGCGGCACCGGCAATTTCTCGCTCGTCGTCCATGGCAAGAGCGCGCACGCCGGGCGCAATCCCGACGACGGGCGCAACGCGATCGTCGCGGCAAGCGACCTCGCGGTGCGACTGTTCGCGGCGAAGGAAGAAGGGCTGGCGGTCAACCCGGCGCGGATCGAGGGCGGCGGGCCCAACAATGTGGTGCCCGACCTCGCCATCCTCAGGGTCAATTTCCGTCCCGCCTCGGCCCAGGCGATCGCGCGCGCGCAGGCGGCGATCGACGATGCGGTCGCCGACATCGCCACCGCGCGCGACGTCCGGATCGAGGCGCATGGCAGCTTCAACCGCCCGCCCAAGCCGATCGACGATGGCGCCGCCAAATTGTTCGACCTGGTGAAGCAGGCCGGCGCCGAGCTCGGCCTGGCGATCGGCTGGAAGGCCACGGGCGGCGTGTGCGACGGCAACAACATCGCCGCGGCCGGCGTGCCCGTGGTCGACACGATGGGCGCCCGCGGCGGCGCGATCCATTCGGCGGACGAATTCCTGCTGGTCGACAGCCTGGCCGAACGCGCGGCATTGTCCGCGCTCACCATCATGCGCATTGCCGAAAAGGGGAAATTGTGAGCTTTCGTATCCGCGCCGCGAACGACGAGGACCTCGACCATCTCTACGAGATGGCGAAACTGACCGGCGGCGGCTTCACCAACCTGCCCGCCGATCGCCGCGCGCTGCGTCGCCGCCTGTCGCAGAGCAGCGCTGCCTTCGGTCGCAGCGACGGCAACCTGGGCGACGACGTGTTCGTGCTGATGCTCGAGAATGTCGAAACCGGCGAAGTGCGCGGCACCTGCCAGATGTTCAGCCAGGTCGGGCAGCACCACCCCTTCTACAGCTATCGCATCGGGACGCTGACGCAGAAGAGCGAAGAGCTCGACCGTACCTTCCGCGCCGAGATGCTGTCGCTGACCACCGACCTCGAGGGATCGAGCGAAGTCGGCGGGCTGTTCCTCCATCCCGGCGAGCGTGCCGGCGGACTGGGGATGCTGCTCGCGCGCAGCCGCTACCTGTTCATCGCGATGCACCGCGCGCGGTTTGCCGACCGCATCCTCGCCGAATTGCGCGGCATCATCGACGAAGCCGGCGGGTCGCCGTTCTGGGACGGGCTCGCCGGGCGCTTCTTCGGAATGAACTTCCAGGACGCCGACCGCTTCAACGCGACCCACGGGCACCAGTTCATTGCCGACCTGTTTCCCAAGCATCCGATCTATGTGGCGATGCTGACCGAGAGCGCACGCGGCGTGATCGGCCTGCCCCACCCTTCGGGCCGCGCGGCGATGCGGATGCTCGAGAACGAGGGTTTCGCGTTCGAGAATTACATCGACATCTTCGACGGTGGGCCGACCATGACGGCGCGCACCGACAAGGTGAGGAGCATCTCCAATGCCGCGACCGCAAAGGTCGTCGCGATCGATGCCGATGGCGGCGAAGGCGTGCTGGCGGCAACCGGACGGCTGTCCGACTTCCGCTGTGCCTATGCCCGCGTGCGCGAGGCCGGCGGCGGGCTGGTGATCGACCGCGCCGGCGCCACCGCGCTCGGCGTGTCGGATGGCGACGACATCACCTATGTCGGACGCCTGTGATGGCGCTGGTCGAGATCAATTTCGATGGGATCGTCGGCCCCAGCCATAATTATGCCGGCCTCAGCCCGGGCAATCTCGCTGCCACCAGCAATGCCGGACTGACCTCGCGGCCGCGCGAGGCCGCGCTCGAAGGCATCGCCAAGATGCGCGCCAACCTCCGGCTGGGCCTGACCCAGGGCATCCTGCCGCCGCACGACCGGCCCGACGACCGCTGGCTGGCGTCGCTCGCGACCGACTATGGAGCGGCGGCGACGCACCTCAAGGCGCAGGCGCTGTCAGCCTCTCCGATGTGGGCGGCCAATGCGGCGACCGTCTCACCTGCTCCGGATGCCGCCGACGGCAAATGCCACCTGACCGTCGCGAACCTGGTGACGATGGCGCATCGCAGCCACGAATGGCCCGAGACGCTGGCACAGCTCCGCCTCGCCTTCGCCGACGACGCCTTCGCGGTGCACCCACCCGTCGCCGCGCCGTTCGGCGACGAGGGCGCCGCCAACCATATGCGGCTGTGTGAGCATCACGGCGCGCCAGGCGTCGAGATCTTCGTCTATGGCGAGAGCGGCGGCCCCTTCCCCGCCCGCCAGCGCCGCGAGGCGTCGGAGGCCGTCGCCCGGGCACATCGGCTCGATCCTGCGGGGACGATCTTCGCGCAGCAATCGGCCGAGGCGATCGCCGCCGGCGCGTTCCACAACGACGTCGTCGCGGTCGCCAACGAACGCGTGCTGTTCGCGCACGAACGCGCGTTCGAGGACAAGGCCGGCCTCTATGCCGACATCGCGCTCAAGGCGCCCTGGGTCGAGATCGTCGAAGTGCCGTCCGACCGCGTCAGCCTGGCCGATGCGATCCAATCCTATCTGTTCAACGCGCAATTGGTGACCTTGCCCGACGCCTCGATGGCGCTGATCCTGCCCGGCGAAGCACGCGACAATGCGGCGGTCTGGACGTGGCTCAACGAGATGATCGCGGGCAACGGCCCGATCCGGCGGCTCGAAGTGGTCGATGTGCGGCAATCGATGCGCAACGGCGGCGGCCCCGCCTGCCTGCGACTGCGCGTCGTCTGCGACCCCGCGACGGTCGATCCGCGCTTCCTGGTGGATGAAGCGAAGCTGGACCGCCTGGCGGCGGTGATCGAGGCGCATTGGCCCGAAGAGATCGCGATCGCCGAGATCGGCGACCCCGCCCTGATCGCCCGCATCCGCGCGGCGCGCCAAGCGCTGCTCGAAGCGCTGGGGATCGTCGAATTGTTTGACAGCTGATTCCGTCGCGCCCGGTCCGGCGGCGGCGGATACAAAACGCCCCAGCCGGGAGGGTGTAGGCTGGGGCGCAAAGGAATTTATTTCGTCAATTCGAGTAGGAAGATGCGCCCGCGCGCTCAAGCGAAATTGGAACCATCATGGACCAGTCCGCACCGGGCCGCCGCCTTCGCCCCCCAGTCGCGCCGCTATGCCGATCTGTCGGGTTAATTGACAGGTAACCATGTTCGTTAATGCGAACCCACGCATTTCCGCCACTGGCACGGAAAGTGCGTGAATTGTGTACATGAACAAAATTGCGCGCCTGTTCGTCATCAAGACCAAGTTCGAGGCGTTCATGGTAATCTATGGCCTGGGCCTCGGTGCGGTCGAACGCGGCGTGCATTACGTCCAGCAATATCCCGGGTTCGGCGGCTGGATGCTGTTCTCGGTCTGCCCGATCGCGGTGTTCATGGCCGGCGCGCGGATCCTGGATTCGGTCGAGCGGAGCTGACCGGGCGAGGCTTCAGCACGCCGGCTTGTCTCCCAACGTTTCCGATAGCCAAGCGGCGAATCGGCCGGCTTCGGTGGTCGGCGCGAGGTGATTGCCCGGCGCATCCACCAACGGCAGTCCAATGCGTTCCGCGAGCGCGGCAGCGGCACGGCGTGCGGGCTGGCCGATCGACGCTTCGCCGGCGGCGATCGTCATCCGGTCGCGATGGGCCGCGAGATCTGGCAGGTGATAATGAACCGTCGCCGGAGCCATCGTTCCGAGCGCGAAACGCTGTTTCTCCAGCTCGGCTTCAGGCAACGGCGGCAAGACGATGCGCGCCGGCCGGGCGTCTTCGTCGAAGGTCGCGTGGAGGATGCCGACCAGGTCGCTGAACTGCTGCACGCCTTCCTGCGGATCGGTCCTGGCGATCGCGAATGCGGCATCGGCGCGGGGCAGCACCTGATCGGCATCGGGCAGCAGCGCGAACAGCGGCGGTTCGTGCAGCACGCCGCGCGCAACCAGGTCGGGGTCGCGGTCGAGCAGCGCCAACGCCGTCACCGCACCACCGCTGGCCCCGAAGATCGAGGCGGGGCCGGCATCGAGATGGCGGATCAGCGCCGCCAGATCCTCGGCGAGCGCCGGCGGATCGAGCGGCGCGCCCGCCGCGACGGGGCTGTCGCCAATCCCGCGCGGGTCGTGCCGGACGACGAGGAAACGGTCGGCGAGTTCGCCTGCCAGGGCCGCGAACCCGGCCTTGCCGGCCGGCGCACCGACCAGGAAGAGTGCCGGGCCGGCCCCTTCCACGACATAGGAGATCGATCCGAGTTTTCCCGTGACGGCCATGGCGCCTTCCTTCCGCATAACACCGACGAAAAAGCCGGAAACGCGCGACGGTCGCGCCTTCCCGGCCCTTCGATTTCGACGATCCGGCGCATTGCGCCCCGGATCGATTATCCTGCTACCACCACGCCTCGGGGCGCGCCTTGAACCCGGCGCGTTCCTCGATCGCCAGGCACGCGTCGAGCACGCCCTGCTCGTCCAGCGCCTTGCCGATCACCTGGAGCCCGAGCGGCAACCCGGCCTTGTCGAGCCCGCCCGGCACCGACATGGCCGGCAGTCCCGCGAGGCTCGACGGCACGGTGAAGACGTCGTTGAGGTACATCGCGATCGGATCGGCCGACTTCTCACCCAGCGCGAACGCCGCCGACGGCGCGGTCGGGGTGAGCAGCAGGTCGCATTTCTCCCAGGCCTGGTCGAAGTCGCGCGCGATCAAGGTGCGGACCTTCTGCGCCTGGGTGTAATAAGCGTCGTAGAAGCCTGCCGACAGCACATAGGTACCGATCAGGATGCGGCGCTTGACCTCCGGCCCGAACCCCGCGGCGCGGGTCGCCGCGTACATCTCCTGCAGGTTTGCGCCCTCGGGCAGGTCGCGCAGCCCGTAGCGCACGCCGTCATAGCGCGCGAGGTTGGACGACGCCTCGGCGGGGGCGATGATGTAATAGGCCGGCAGCGCGTATTTGGTGTGCGGCAGCGACACCTCGACCACTTCGGCACCGGCGTCCTTCACCCAGTCGATACCCTGCTGCCACAGCGCCTCGATCTCGGCCGGCATGCCGTCGACGCGATATTCCTTGGGGATACCGATCCGCTTGCCCGCCAGGCTGGCGTTGAGACTGGTCTCCCATTTGGGCACGTCGAGCTGGAGGCTGGTCGAATCCTTGGCGTCGAACCCGCTCATCGCCTCGAGCATGATCGCGCAGTCGCGCACGTCGCGCGCCATCGGGCCGGCCTGGTCGAGGCTCGAGGCGAAGGCGATGATGCCCCAGCGCGAGCAACGGCCATAGGTCGGCTTGATCCCCGATATGCCTGTGAACGCCGCGGGCTGGCGGATCGAGCCGCCGGTATCGGTCCCGGTTGCCGCCGGGCACAACCGCGCGGCGATCGACGACGAGCTGCCGCCCGACGAGCCGCCCGGCGCCAGCGGAGCGTTGCCGCCATCGGCGCGCCGCCACGGCGAGATGACGTTGCCGAAATAGCTGGTCTCGTTCGACGAGCCCATCGCGAACTGATCCATGTTGAGCTTGCCCAACATGCCCGCGCCCGCGTCCCACAATTTCTGGCTGACGGTCGATTCGTATTCGGGCTTGAAGCCTTCGAGGATGTGGCTCGCCGCCGCCGACTGCACACCCTTGGTGCAGAACAGGTCTTTCATCCCGATTGGCACGCCGGCCAGCGGCTTCAGCGCCTCTCCCGCTGCACGCGCGGCATCGGCCTGGTTGGCGGCCGCGATCGCATGATCGGGAGTCTCGACCAGGAAGGCGTTGAGCTGCTTCGCCTTGCTGACGGCGACGATGAACGAATCCGCCACTTCGCGCGCGGAGAAGGTGCCGGCACGCACGCCATCGCGCAGCTCGCGGACGCCGAGATCGGTGAGGTCGGTCATTATTCGATCACCTTGGGCACGGTGAAGAAGCCGTGCTCGGCCTGAGGAGCATTGGCGAGCACCGCGTCGCGCTTGCCGCCGTCGGTGACGACGTCGTCGCGCAGGCGAAGCTGGTTGGCGATGACCGCGGTCATCGGCTCGACCGAGGACGTGTCGACCTCGCCCAGTTGCTCGATCCAGCCCAGGATGTTGTCGAGTTCGGGCGCGATCTTCGCGACCTCCTCGTCGGTGATCGCGATGCGGGCCAGGCTCGCGATCTTCTTCACGGTTGCTGCGTCTACGGACATGCAGGCGCGGCTAGCAGAGCGGCAGTTCGATGCGCAACCTTCAGCTACGATCGACGGTGCGCAAAATCGTTCATGGCATGCCGATATCCGGGGCGCGGCGCCCCGTCTTGACGTCGATCACCTTGTCCCCATCATAGGCAAGCACGCCGGGTATCGGCGCCATCCGCCCGATCAGATTGCCGAAGAGATTGGGCAGCTTGCCGATCGCATAATAGTACGCCGGCACGCGCGTCATGCTGGCGAGCGGCGGCGGCACTGCCATCGTCTCGCGCCACGGCCGCACGGTCATCGCGAACATCAGCGGCATCGTACCGTGTTCGCCGAGGCGCGCGGTGTCGGCCCTCAATTCCGCGACGCTCGATGGTTTATCGGCGCGCGCCGCGAGGACATAGCCCAGATCGGTGATTACCCCGGGCTTCGCCTCGAACCCTACAGTGCCCATACACATGCAGAGGTTGATGATCGCGCCATAGCCGGGCCCGGCAATCATATATCTGCCGGGCCGGACGCGGAGCAAATAGGTCGCGCCATCGGCATTGGTCGCGAAGCTGCGCCCAGAACCCATGAAGATCACGTTGGTCGCAGCTTTGTAGCGTTCGACGAATTTTGCCATCGCCGCCGCGACCTTGTCGTCGGTCGCGCCGGGCTTGGATCGCGCCTCGTCCAGGGCCTTGGCCCGCGACACCGCATAGTCATCGAGTTCCGGACCCGAGAGCGCGCGCACGAACACGACGTTGTAGCGCAACGCATCCTCGGGCACCTCGGTCCGGATCAGCAGATACGCACTGCCGGGATCGAGCGTAACCGGCATCCCTTCCTTGATATGCTCGATATCATCATGGGCGTTCTGCGCGGCGGCCGGGGCAGCCAGCATCAGGGCAGCGAGCAACAGCAGCAGTCGCGTCATGGCATGGGCTCCGTCGCCGGGGTTGGGCCCGAGGCGATTCCGGCCTGGATCCGATCCCCCAGAGCCGCGTCGTCGGGATTGATCTGACGCCACAACTCCTTGGGAAGGCCATATTGCCGATACCCCTTGGCGCCCATGCAGAACCGTAGGTTGGCGCGGTGATTGCGCTCCACCAAACTGTCGACGACGGCGCCGGCGATCAGGCCACCCACCAGCCCGCCGATCGCCGGCGAGACATTGGCGCGCGGCGCCGTACCACCGGTCGCGTCGCCATAGGGGACGAACCCGCTGAGCCCGCCCAATCCGGTGATCGCGGAGCGCAAGCGGCATTCGCGTACATCGGCAAGGGCTGTCGCGTAATCAACGCCAGCCTTATGGAAGTAGTTATATTTCCAGTAGTTCTTGATGACCTCGGGGTCGGGCTTGAAGGTCAGGTCGGGAATTTTGACATCGCCGCCGGTCGTCGCTTCCTGCGCTCGAACGGGTAGCGGTGCGGTCGCAACGCCTATTGCGCTCACGATCAGACACAACCACCGACTCATTTCCGCCCCCTCTCAGCCGCCCACCGGGTAGAACGACACCGCCTCCCCTGGTCAAGCGGCGTTGCAAGCGGAGACGCATTCGGGCACGGCACCGCCAACGACGGAGTGCATGTTGGCCCGCAAGTTCCTTTATCTGATGATCGTCCTGATCCTGCTCGTAGCGGCAGGCGCGTTCGTCTATCGCTTCTATGCCAAGGACCTGATGAAGGCTGCGCTGATCCCCAGCGCGCAATTCGAAGGCGGTCCCACGACACCCGAACAGGCGTACGAAAAGGCGGACATGTGGCTGGCACGGCCCGACATCCCCAACAATCCCGCCTTGTGGACGCCGGCCAATTTCAAGCCCGGCGACAAGCCGAAAGCGGCGGTGTTCTTCATCCACCCGACATCGTACGTCGATCGCGCGCACTGGAACGCGCCGCTCGACGACGCGCAGGCCAACAATACCGCCGCCGTGTTCCTGCGCGGCCAGGCTTCGGCGTTCAACGACGTCGGGGAAATCTGGGCGCCGCGCTACCGCCAGGCGACGTTCGGCGCGTTCCTGACCGACGAGGCGGATGCGCAGAAGGCGTTCGATTTCGCTTATCACGACGTGCTGGCGGCGTTCGACGAGTTCCTCCGGGAAATCGGGCCCGACCGCCCGATCATCCTCGCCGGACACAGCCAGGGCGCTTTCCACCTCGAGCGCCTGTTGCGCGAGCGCGTCGCGGGCCAGCCGCTCGCAAAGCGGATCGTAGCCGCTTATGTCGTCGGCTGGCCGATCTCCAAGACCACCGATCTGCCCGCGCTCGGTCTCCCCGAATGCACGACGGCCAATCAGGCGAATTGCCTCCTGTCGTGGCAGAGTTTCGCAGAACCGGCCGATCCCTCGATGGTCACCGACATCTTCGACGCAACGACCGGGTTCGACGGCAAGCCGCGCAAGGGCACCGACATGGTTTGCACCAACCCCGTCACCGGGACCCCGGATGCCACGGCGGAGGCCAAGGACAATCTCGGGACGCTGATGCCGGCGAAGGACCTGAACAGCGCGACGCTGGTGACGCCGGGCGTCCCCGCCAAATGCTTCGGGCGCGGCTTCCTCTCGATCGGCGAGCCGGTGAACCTGGGCGGCTACGTGCTGCCGGGAAACAATTACCACGTGTTCGACTATTCGATGTTCTGGGTGAACGTCAGGGACGATGCGATGCGCCGGTTCACGGCCTTCGCCGCGGCCAGGCCGGCTGCCGCCGCTCCTGTCCGGGCGCGTTAGTGCCGGGCGCCATGATCACCGAGGATCGCGCCCAGTTCCGTTCCGCCTTGCCCGAAGGAGGCCGCCTGCTCGGGCTCGATGTCGGTACCAAGACGATCGGCACCGCTCTGTGCGATGCCGGCTGGAGCTTCGCCAGCCCGGCCGAGTTGATCCGCCGCACCAAGTTCACCGCCGACAAGGCGGCGCTCGCCACGCTGGCGACGGCGCAGTCGGTCAGGGGCGTGGTCGTCGGCCTGCCGCTCAACCTCGACGGCACCGACTCGCCGCGCACCCAGTCGACCCGGGCGTTCGCGCGCAACATCGCCGATCTCGGCCTGCCGGTCCTGTTGTGGGACGAACGCTGGTCGACGCAGGCGGTCGAGCGCCAGATGATCGCCGAGGACCTGAGCCGAGCGAAGCGCGCCGAACGCGTCGACAAGCTGGCCGCGAGCTATATCCTGCAGGGCGCGATCGACGGACTGGTTGCGGTCGCGCCCTAACGCGCGCCCAGCACGGCGGCGTTGATCGTCAAATCCTGGACGCCGCCGGTTTGTCCGATCATGCTCGTCGCGAAGGCGAACTCCTTGCCTTGAGGCCCGAAGAAGCGACCGCCGAAATTGCCGACGATGTTACGACTGGCGGTCGTCCACTGGCCGTAAAAGCCGCCGGTCAGTGGATCAATATCGCCCGTTCCCGAGATGGTCGCGATGGTGATATCCGCGCCGCCACCCGAGCTCGGCGTACCAATCAGCGTCAGCGCAGCATCGACCTCCCCCGTCGTCAGATTGACGGTGAATGTCGCGGTCGAGTGATTCAGCGAATAGATCGCTCCGGGGCCCGACCCGGTGAAGGCTGAGCCAACCAGCGTTACTGCGGGAAACGTGACGCTGCTCACAGACGGCACGTCGGTCACCAACGTCGGAACGCCGAACACGCAGAGCATTTGCACCGGCCGATAGCCCGGTTCCTGTACTGTCGTCCATTCGAGGAAGCGCGTATAATCGAGCGCCACGCCCTTCAGCACCGGCCCGGACAGCGAGAGCTGATCGATGGCCCCACCCGCGATATTCTTTTTGTAAGCGGCGGTGCCCGGCGGCAGGCTGGTGTCGATGTCGGCTGGGCCGAACGTCTCGGTCGAACCGACGTAGGAGAGAGTATAGGTCTGCGTCGCGGCGGCGTAATTGATCGTGGCACCGTTGCCGAAATCGGTCGCGGGCAGGATTCCAGGCATCGGCGCCGAGAACTGGTACCCGGCGCACGCGGTCTGGAAATTCTGGTCGCCGGTCAGGTTCGCATAGGTGGAATAGACCGGGGTCGGCGTCGGACTGGGCGTCGGACTCGGCGAGGGCGACGGACTGGGGCTTGGCGTCGGCGAACCCGCTATCGGTCCGGACCCACCGCTGCTGCTGCCGCCTCCGTCACCGCAGCCGTGCAGCAACGCAACACCCGCCAACAGAGCGACAACACGCTTGGACATCTTCCCCCCTTACGCTTCCAAGGATAGGTGCCTATCCTCGCCGACGCGACTGCATTAGTTCATTTCCCATGACAATCAATCGCTTGCGACGTGCAATCCCTGCACCGGCGCGCCCAGCACGCGCCGCCGTTCCTCGACCGCGCGGCGCATCGCCTCGCGCGGCAAGCGGAAATAGGCGAGCGGGGTCATGCCCATGTACGCCTTGAAGTCGCGGTTGAAGTGGGCCTGATCGTAATAGCCCGCATCGATCAGCTGGCCGAGCGGCTGGTCGAGCCGGTCGCGCACCCTGCCCAACGTCCGCAGGAAACGCTGGCGCCGGAGCAGCCGCACCGGCGGGAAGCCGAACACCGAGGTGCAGACGCGGTGCAGGGTACGCTGTTCGATGCCGAGCTGGTCGGCGAGGTCCGCGACCTGCTCGATCGTGCCCGACACCAGCGCCTCCTGCACGCGCAGCGCCATCTCGCAATAGCTGCTCTGCGATGCCGGGCGTGCGCCGAGGATCGTGTCGAGGATCGCGACCCGTTCCGCGTCGCCGTCCGCCATGACGAGTTGCGCGTGGATCTCGGGGCCCGACACGCCCAGCTGGCGGTCGAGCGGCACGATCAGATTGGCAAGGTCCGACGCGTCGCTGCCGATCAGCGTTATCCAGCCGATCGGCGTCAGCCCGACGCCGAACGCCAGCCCGCCATCGGTCATGAAACGGCGCGCGCGGTCGGTCGGGCCGAACAACGCCGCCCGCGACGGTTCGATCGCGTCGCTACCGCCATCCTCGAACCTCCAGATGCCCTCCAGCGAAAACCGGATGTTGGCCCATTCGGGGTGCGTGAAATCGGACAGCGGTCCGGCGGATTCGAGGAAATAATAGGAAGTGACTAGAGGACGCAGCCGTTCGGCCGGGAGGTAGAAACGGATATCCGGCACACCCGGGGGCGCACCAGCGATTGGTAGAGCGGTCATCTCTTCCCCTTCGCGTCCATTCTGTCCAAAACCGCGGGGGAGCGGAAGCTGGAAATGAGCTGATATGGATCAATCGCCGCGGCGCGCTTGCGCCCCCGCGCGCGCCGGTCTAGGCGACGGCTTTAATGCGACCTTCCGATCATCGTCCCGCGGCCCTTATCGAGGGTGGCGCCGTCTTCCCGCACGGGCATCTGACCGGCATTTCCGGTCTCCAGCCCCATGAGATCGCATTCCTGCTCGACGAAGCGGAACAATGGGTCGAGGCGAACCGCAACCGCGCCAAGCCCGACAAGCGTCTCGCCGGGCTGACGCTGATCAACGCCTTTTTCGAGAATTCGACGCGGACATTGCTGTCGTTCGAGATCGCCGGCAAGCGGCTCGGCGCCGACGTCGTCAACATGGCGGTGGCGCAGTCGAGCGTGAAGAAAGGCGAGACGCTGATCGACACCGCGATGACGCTCAACGCGATGCGCGCCGACGTCATCGTCATCCGCCATTCGAGTTCTGGCGCGGTGCGCCTGATCGCCGACAAGGTCGATTGCCCGGTGCTCAACGCCGGCGACGGCAGCCACGAGCACCCGACCCAGGCGCTGCTCGACGCGCTCACGATCCGCCGCCGCCGCGGTGCGATCGCCGGGCAGCGCGTGGTGATCTGCGGCGACATCCTGCACAGCCGCGTCGCGCGCTCGAACATCCTGGCGCTGACCGCGCTCGCCGCCGAGGTGCGGGTCGTGGCGCCGGCGACATTGATGCCGGCGGCGATCGAGCGGATGGGCGTGACGCCCTATGCCGACTTCGACGCCGCGCTCGACGGCGCCGACGTGGTGATGATGCTCCGCCTGCAGAACGAGCGCATGTCGGGCGCGTTCATCCCGTCCACCCGCGAATTCCACTTGCGCTACGGCCTGACGCCCGAGCGGCTGGCGCGCGCCAAACCCGACGCGCTGGTGATGCACCCCGGGCCGATGAACCGCGGCGTCGAGATCGATTCGAGCATCGCCGATCATCCTGACCGCTCCGCCATCACCGAGCAGGTCGAGATGGGAGTCGCGGTGCGCATGGCCTGCCTCGACGTCCTGACCCGACGCGAGCGCAAGGTGGAGGGCTGGGCATGACCGCGCTGCGCTTCGTCAACGCCCGGATCGTCCGCCCCGACGGCGTGTCCGAAGGCGAATTGTCGATCACCGGCGACCGTATCGTCGATCATGCGCCCGACGCGACGGTAATCGATTGCGGCGGCAAGCTGCTGGCGCCCGGCATCGTCGACCTTGGCGTATTCGCGGTCGACCGCGATGCGTTCCGGGCGGGCGGTATCGTCCGCGTCGGGCTGATGCCCGATCAGTCGCCCGTGCTCGACGACCCCGGCATCGTCCAGCGCGCCTCGCTGGTCGGCAAGCCGTTGTTGTGGATCCACCCGATCGCCGCCGCGACCAAGGGGCTGCAAGGCGCCGATCTCGCCGAGATGGCGATCATGAAGGACGCCGGTGCCAAGGCGGTCGCGACCGGCCGGCGCTGGATCGCCGATTCGGGCGTGATGCGGAAGCTGCTCGCTTATGCCCGCGACCTCGACCTCACGGTGATCGCGCATGCCGAGGATAGCGGACTGACCGGCAACGCGGTCGCAACCGAAGGCGAAACCGCGACCCGACTCGGCCTGAGCGCCGCGTCGGCGGTGGCCGAGGCACTGGCGATCGCGCGCGACGTCGCGCTGGCCGAGGACACCGGCGCGCGGGTCCATTTCCGCCAGGTCACGACGGCGGCCGGGTTCGACCTCGTGCGCATGGCGAAACGGCGCGGCGTGAAAGTGACGTGCGGCATCACCCCTGCCCACCTCCTGCTGTCCGACAATGCGGTGAGCGATTTCCGCACCTTCGCGCACCTGTCGCCGCCCTTGCGGTCGGAGGACGATCGCAAGGCGGCGCTGGCGGCGGTGGCGGACGGCACGGTCGACGTGCTGTGCTCGGGCCACGATCCGCGCGGACCCGAGGAAAAGCGCCTGCCCTTCGCCGACGCGTCGCCCGGCGCCTCGGGCGCGGAGACGCTGCTCGCGCTGGGCCTGAGTCTCGATCTGCCGCTCGAGCGGTTGTTCGCGATGCTCGCGAGCAACCCGGCCCGCGTGCTCGGCCTCGACAGCGGCGCGCTCGCCGCCGGTCAGCCCGCCGACCTGCTGCTGCTCGATCCCGACGCGCCCTGGCAGATCCGCGGCGAGACGATGAAAGCCAGGGCCGGCAACACGCCGTTCGACGGGTTACCGGCGCAGGGCAAGGTGCTTCGCCTGTGGAAGGGCGGGAATGAGATCAGCGCATAAAAAAGCCCTCTCCCGCTTGCGGGAGAGGGTTGGGGTGAGGGTCTTCTTTCTTCTTCCGGGCGTCGGAAGCCAAAAAGAAGAAAGAAGACCCTCACCTTCCCACCGCTTCGCGGCGGGCCCCTCCCTCTCCCGCAAGCGGGAGAGGGGTAATTCATTTACTTGAAGCTGGCGGCCTTATCCCCCGCGCCTGCGCGGACGAAGCACGTCCCGCCCTTGGCGCGATAACCCGCGCAGAGCTGGCTCGCGCCCGCACGGTCGAAGCCGCCGACCGACAGGCGATAGAAGCTCTTGCCCTTGACCGTCGCCGACATGCCCGACGGAGCATGGCCGGCGAAGGCCGAATAAGCGCGTGAGGCCCGGCCCCAGGCAACGCGGGCGACGCCCGCGCTGTCATAGGCACCGAGCTGGACATAGAAATTGCCCTTGCTCACGCTGACCTTGGCGGCGCCCGGGGTGGTAGGAGCTGCCAGGTTATTGGTGACGGCGGCCTTCACGGCCGATTTCGGCGCCTTGATCAGCGGCGCCTTGCTGCCGACCGCCGGCAGGGCCGGCAGCGGCTGAACGACTTCGGCACGCGGGCCGAACACGACGGTCGAGACCGCCGGTGCCGGCGCCACGACGGCGGCCGGCGCGCTGGCGCCGACAGTGGCGGCGACCGGCGCGGGCGCCACTACATTCTCGACCGGCGCGGCGACGGTTGCGAGGATCGGGGTATTGGCGTTGAGCGCCAGCGCGACCGGCTGACCCGGATCGCTGGCCGGTGTCACGCCGAGCAACGCGGCGACCTGATCATAGTGCGACGCAGGGCGCGCGAATGCGGCCCATTCGGTGATGCGCTTGTCGAGGTCGATCGGCGACAGGTCCATGCCCGCGACGACGCGCGCATCCTGCCAACGCCCGCCGAGCGCGAGGCTGAGCGCCAGGTTCTGACGCAATTTGGCGTCGGCGCCGGGCTGGCGCGCGACCGGAAGGAGCAGATTGACCGCGCCCGCGGGATCGCCCGCCAGCGCCATCGCGAGGCCGCGGTCGCTGACCGGGATCGATCCCGAATTACTGTCGAGCGTCTGACGCGCGCCGGTCCAGTCGCCTTCCGCGATCTGCGCGAGCGCGAGATTGAGCGCGACCTTGCCGTCGCCCGGCGAGAGCGTCAGCGCGTCGTTGAAGGTGGTGCGCGCCGAGGCGAAGCGGCCGGCGAGCAGATAGGCCTGGCCGAGCAGCGCGCGATAATCGGCGACCTGCGGCCGCAGCGTCACTGCGGCTTCCGCCCAGTGCACCGCCTCGTCGCCCTTGCGGCCGGCGAGCGCCTTCTTCGCCTTGGCGATGGCGTCAGCCGCCGCGCGGTCGTCGATCGCGCTCGACTTCGAGCCCGCGAGCGCCGCCCCCTGATAGATACCGCCGAGCCCGGCGCAGAGCGCCAGCGCCGACAGACCCATCGTCAACCCCTTCGACTTCATCGCAAAGTCCCCCGTTTCACCCCTTGGCCCGGACCGGCAGCTGGCGGGCCAGCTCGCCGACTTCGGGCAGCGATTCCAGGAACGCGTCGAGCGCCCCGGTAACGATCTGTTGCGCCGAGCGACCGCTGACCGCGCTGGCGAGCCGCAGGCGCAGGTGGCGATCCTCATCGAGGCGCAACGTGAACGCGGCCTTGCTCTTGTGCTGCGTGGCGCGCGCGATCCGGCTGGCCGCGGCGACCGACACCGGGCGCGGCTCGAACGCTTCAACGACCGGCGCAGGCACGACCGCGGGCTCGGGCACCGGCACGGACACGACCGTTTCGGCGACCGCGTCGACTTCCTCGGCGTCGAACGCATCGAACACCGGCGGTTCGAATTCCTGCTTCAGTGCGTGACGCTGCGCCAGCACCGGCGGCACGCCTTCGGGCGGCGGCAGGATCTGGTCGTCATGGTTGATCGGGTGCACGTCGGCGATCGGCTCGACGGCATGGCCCATGTCGTTCCAGCCGAGATCTTCCATCCCGGCCAGCGAGGCATAGCCTCCGGTGAAGCCCTGGGGCCGCATCGCGGGGCGCGCCTGGCCCTTGCGGGCGAGCAGGCCCGACGACAGCGAGGCAAAGGGCTTGGGTTCGCTCATCATCGCGCGTCCCTCAGCTCATCACCCGGCGGCCGAAGCCACCACCGCCGACCTGCGGACGGGCACCGAAGCCCGGATGCTGCATCGCGGTCGGCGCCGAAAAGACGGTCCGACGGAAATTCTTTTCGAGGCGATCGGAGATATAGGCCCAGAGCTCGACCACTTCGGCGGCCGAGCGGCCCTTGGGATCGACTTCCATCACCGTGCGGCCGTCGATCATCGAGGCGGCGAAATCGGTGCGATGGTGGATCGTGATCGGGGCGACGGTGCCGTGCTGCGACAGCGCGACCGCGGCTTCCGAGGTGATCTTGGCCTTGGGCGTGGCGGCGTTGACGACGAAGATCAGCGGCTTGCCCGCGCGCTCGCAGAGATCGACGGTTGCACCGACGGCGCGCAGATCATGCGGGCTCGGACGCGTCGGGATGACGATCAGCTCGGCGACCTGGATGACGCTCTGGATCGCCATGGTGATGGCGGGCGGGGTGTCGATCACCGCCATCTTGAAGCCCTGCTGGCGCAGCACTTCGAGGTCGGCGGCGAGCCGCGCCACGGTGGTCTGCGCGAAGGCGGGGAATTCCGTCTCACGCTCGTTCCACCAATCCGACAGCGAGCCCTGGGGGTCGATGTCGATCAGCACAACGGGGCCGGCCCCGGCGAGCTGTGCCTGCACCGCAAGGTGCCCCGACAGCGTCGTCTTGCCCGATCCGCCCTTCTGCGATGCCATCGCGAGAACGCGCATTGATCCTGTTACTCCCCGCTATTCCTGCTGCGAGGTGCCACGGCGCGACCTAAGAACAGGTTAACGGGCTGCTATTCGTTAGTCCTGAGCCGAGCTGGAATGGCTAACCTTTTCTTTGCCATTCGACCGTTACAGCGCGATATTACCCAAAGGGTGCACTGGGCGGGACACGAGTAACATGCGAACGCTGATCGGCGCTGCGGCGCTTTCCCTTGCCACCATCACCGCGACCTTCGCGCTTGCGGCGCCGGCCATGGCCGACACCAAGGCGGGCGTCGATGCGTGGAATCGCGGCGACTACAAGGCCGCGGTCGACGAATGGCGCAGGGCGGCGATCGCCGGCGACCCCGACGCGCAGTTCAACCTCGGCCAAGCCTACAAGCTCGGGCGCGGCGTACCCGTCGACCTACCGATGGCCGAAAGTTGGTACCGCAAGGCGGCGCTGCAGGGACACGCCCAGGCGGAGGACAATTACGGCCTGGCGCTGTTCCAGGACGGCAAGCGTGCCGAGGCGGCACCGTGGCTCGAGAAATCGGTCGCCCGCGGCGAGCCGCGCGCCGAACTGGTGCTCGGCACGATGCTGTTCAACGGCGACGGGGTCGAACGCGACTGGGTGCGCGCCTATGCGCTGATGACGCGGTCGTCGGGCGCTGGCCTGCCGCAAGGGTCGCAGACACTCGCGGAGATGGACAAGTACATCCCTGCCGACCAGCGCCAGCAGGGTATCGAACTCGCCCACAGGATGGATTCGCAGGTCGCCAGCAACACGAGCAGCTACGCTTCCGAAATCACCGGCGGCGGCCCCGCGGGTCCCGGCATCACGTCGACCGATCTGCCGCCGTCGACCGCGGCGGGCCCGAGCTACGCCCAGCCGGGCACGAGCTATCCCGCACCAGGCAAGAGTAAACCGGGCAGGAACAAGCCGCCGGTCCTCGCGGCCAACCCGCCGCAGAGCTATAATTCCGCGCCTGCCTACGATCCCGGCCCGGCCTACACCCCGGCACCGCCGCCTGCGCCGCGGCCAAGGCCCGCGCCCGTCCGTGCCGCCCCCGAACCTGCGCCGGTTCCGGTCGCGAGCGGCAGCGGCGGCTGGCGCGTCCAGTTCGGTGCGTTCCGCGACGAAGGCAATGCCAAGGCGCTGTGGACACGGCTCAAGGGCCAGGTCGCCGGCCTTTCCGGCATGCAACCCTATCTGCGCAAGGTGGGCGCGATCACCAAGCTCCAGGCGGGTCCGCTCCGCTCGCAGGCCGATGCCGCAAAGCTGTGCGGTGCGGTCAAGCGCGCGGGGTCGGAGTGCGTGCCGGTCAATCCGTAGCGGCAGACGCGGTGGACCGAATATATCGGCCCGCCGCCTTCTTTTTTTTGGGCTTGAAGCAATTTCTCAGGGCCGTCGCTTGTGGGATAGGCGTGGAGCGCAGTGCTCATGTCCGCCCCGAGTTGAACCGAGAGAATTATGTCGGACAGGTTGGCGGCGATCAGGCCGGTAGGGGAGAGATCAATGATTGGACTGTTAATCGCTGCAATCGATCTATCGACACTGCCCCCTCCGACACGCGCTGATCTCGACTGCATGGAAGCATTTGGATGGGAGTGAGTCAGCACGGCATTAATGCGGAGGCGCAGCAACGCTTCGATAATGGCCTCGCGTTCTTTGCCGGTCGTCTTTCCGCACGTGACGATAGCGTTCAGTGGATCTCGGCGAGCATCGATGAAATCAAGCAGCATCGTAAAAAAGATACGGAGTATTTCGCGGCTCTAAAGGCCTGCGATGCGATCGTAAGCACGAATATGAAGTAGGGATAATATTGCCATACCTTGCACCGTTGTCTCGTAACAACGGGGCGGTCGTTTGCCGTCCAATCTCGACCACTCGCTTATGAGTCTACAACTTGGTCAGGCGACCGGCCCGGTATAATCCGGCCCGTACACCGCCTGACGGATGTCGTGGTGGAGCGTCCCGTCGAACGGCGCGACCTGGACGAAGAACACCACCGCCAGCTCGTTGACCGGATCGACCCAGAACAGCGTCGTCGCGGCGCCATCCCAGAAGAATTCGCCGACCGTACCGCGATTCTCCTTCGCGTCCTTCGCCGGCGCGATCCGCACCGCGAAGTCGAGCCCGAAGCCGACCGAGCCCTTGTCGGGCAGAAAGAACCGCTTGGTGATGCGCGGGTCGAGCTGGTCGGTCGACATCACCCGGATCGTGTCGGGCGACAGGATGCGCACGCCGTCCAGCGTGCCGCGCCCGAGCAGCATCCGCGCGAACCGCATGTAATCGTCGAGCGTCGAGGCGAGCCCCGCCCCGCCCATCGTCAGCTTGCGCGGCCCGAAATTGAGTGCGCGGGTCTTGTCGTCTGGCATGCGATCGAGCGCGCCGCCCGGCCCGGTCGTATAGGCCGCAGCGAATCGCGACAGCCGCTCCTGCGGCTGGGTCCAGGCGGTGTCCTTCATCCCCAGAGGATCGAGGACGGTGCGGCGCACGTGCGGCTCGAACGCCTCGCCGGTCAGGTGCTCGACGAGCAATGCCTGGACATCGACGCCCGTGCTGTAGCTCCACTCGGCGCCGGGGTCGAACAGCAGCGGCACACTGGCGAGCTTGTCGCCGAACTCGTCGAGCGTATTGGTCAACGCGAGCGGATCGATCTCATGAAAGATCTTGTCCGCCGCGGTGTCGCGCATGCCGTAGGAGAAACCCGCGGTGTGCCGCATGATGTCGCGGACCACGATCGGCCGCGCCGGGGCGCGCAGCAACGGCTTGCCGTCCGCGCCGGTACCGCCTGCCAACACCTTCACTTTCCCGAACGCGGGCAGATAGTTCGCCAAAGGATCATCGAGCCCGAACCTGCCCTGCTCCCAGAGCTGCATCAGCGCGGTGCCCGTCACCGGCTTGGTCATCGAGAAGATCTGGACGAGCGTGTCGCGCGCCATCGCCCGCTTCGCCTCACGATCGGCGAACCCGTAGGCGCCGAAATACCGCTCGGCTCCGCGCTGCCAGACGAGACACGACGCGCCGGCGGCGCGATTGGCTGAGATCATCTGCTTGAGTGCAGCGTCGATGCGATTGCGGTCGGGCGCGAAGCTGGAGGTTTTCGGACCGTTCGGCCGTTCCGTGGCCATGGCCGGCATCGCCAACCCGGACGCCAATACCGCCAGCGCGCTTCTCCGGTCCATCAGCCCCTCCGCTATCAATTGTGAACGTTCACTATTCGATGATTTTGTCCGCTGGGGCAACGATGCGTGCAAACGGAATTATACCGTCGCGCTCCAGCCGCCGCCGCAGATCGTCGGCATAACGATGCGCATAGGCCTCGCGCTCGGCTTGGGGACGAGCGAAGTAAGCGTCGCTCAACGCGCTATAATCGCCACCACTAGCGCAGGGCGTCTCGACCTTCTCCAGCCAGTCGGCCCAATGGCCGATCTCATGCGGCAACGTCCGATAGAGTTGCGTCGCGCGGACCGATTCTTTGGTTATCGAAAAGACGTGGCGATGGCCCATCCGTTCGATCCCGTGACCGTCAGTTCGAAGGCGTTCCAGTTCCTCGGCCATCTCTGGCTGTAGCGATGTCGACCATTCGAGTTTCGCTGAGAAATCCACCGCCTCGAGCAAGATCGCGGCCCCCCTTGCAGCCGACGCTCGTCCCGAGCGCCCCAGTTCGGCGAAATAGAGCAGCCTTCCCCACGCAGGAACGACGATGCGCTGCTTTCGCGTCGGTTGACGCAGCACGACGATGTTGAGGCCAGCCCGATCGCTATCGGGTACTTGGGACAGAAGGTGCGCAACATCCTCGACCGAACAGGCATGGACGCAGCCCCCGCTCGTCTCTTCGATAAAGAAGTCGACCGGCTTTCCGCCGACCTCAACCATCAGGTGACGGTGCGCGCCCAGTCGCTCTTTCCAGCTCCGTACGGCCTGCGCCGGCTCCGGAATGACGAGCCGATTGTTCTGTCCGTGTCCCTGCCGGGCGGTTCCGATATTCCGGTTTCGGCGGATCGGGTTGAACGGCATGGCGATAGCCTAGAGCCAATCCTTGCGCGCAACACCCTGTGCGAACAGCAGGGCCGACAAATCGCCATGGTCGATCCGCGCACCCGCTGCTTCTGCGACCACCGGCTTGGCATGATAGGCTACGCCCAACCCGGCCTGGGTGATCATCGCGAGATCGTTGGCGCCATCGCCGACCGCCAACGTCTCGGCGGGCGACAGGCCGAGGTCAAGCACCGCTTCCGACAGCGTCGCGAGCTTGGTCGAAGCATCGACGATCGGCTTGGCCACGGTGCCGGCGAGCTTGCCGTCGGCGATCTCGAGCACGTTGGCGATCGCGCGGGTGAAACCGATCTCGGCGGCGACCGGCTCGGCGAAGCGGGTGAAGCCGCCCGACACCAGGATCGCAGTCGCCCCCCAACCGCGCATCGTCTGCACCAGCGCTTTCGCGCCGGGCATGATGGTAACGCGTTCGGCGAGGCAGCGCTCGATCACGCCCTCGTCGAGCCCTTTCAGCAGCGCTACGCGCGCATCGAGCGCTTCGCCGAAATCGAGCTCGCCGCGCATCGCAGCTTCGGTCACCGCGGCGATCTGCGCCTTGATCCCGGCGTAATCGGCGAGTTCGTCGATGCATTCGACGGTGATCATCGTCGAATCCATGTCGGCGACGATCAGCTTCTTGCGGCGATGCTCGGCCGGCTGGACCACGACGTCATAGCCCTGCCCTTCCAGCGCCCCGCGCGCGGCGGCCGGATCGCGCCCGAACTGGAGGTCGATCGCCTCGCCTTGCTCGACCCAGACCTGCGCGACGGGCAGGCAGCCCACGGCGTCGAGCCGGTCGCGGGCGGCGGCGATCTCGCCCTTGGGCAGATCGGGAGCTATCAGGGTGGCGATGAACAAGCTCTCATTCCTTCCAACCGTCCCACCCGTTCGTGCTGAGCTTGTCGAAGCACGGTTCCGGGGCACGGGCGGACCGTGCCGCATCGCCGCCCTTCGACAAGCTCAGGACTAACGGAATTGGGTGGGCCTCTTCCGAAAGTCGCGCTCATCGCAGGGCCGACCGCGAGCGGCAAGTCCGCGCTGGCGCTCATGCTGGCGGAAAAGCATCACGGCACGATCATCAACGCCGACAGCGCGCAAGTCTATCGCGATCTCCGCATCGTCACTGCCCGCCCCTCGCCCGACGAAGAAGCGCGCGCGCCGCACCGCCTGTTCGGTCATGTCGATGCCGCCGACGCCGGCTATTCGGCGGCACGCTGGGCGGCGGAGGCACGCGTCGAGATCGATCGTGCTGTCGCCGCGGACAGCCTGCCGATCCTCGTCGGCGGCACCGGCCTCTACCTCCGCACGCTGATCGACGGGATCGCCCCCGTGCCCGAGATCGATCCCGCGATCCGTGCCGAGGTCCGCGCGATGAACCTCGCCGACGCCTATGCGGCACTAACCGAGGTCGACCGGGTCGAAGCGGCAAGGCTAAACCCGGCCGACACAAGCCGCATCTGCCGCGCGCTCGAAGTCATGCGCTCGACCGGTCGCCCGATCGCCGACTGGCGCCGCGAGCGCGTCGGCGGGATCGGCGAACGTATCGCGCTGACGGCAACGATCCTGCTCCCCCCGCGCGATTGGCTCAACGACCGGATCGACCGCCGCTTCGCCGCCATGGTCGACGATGGCGCGCTCGACGAGGTCGCCGCATTGATCGCGCGCGAGGACGTCCCGCTCGACGCCCCGATCCGCCGCGCCATCGGCATGCCCGAACTCGCCGCCGCGGCGCTCGGCGAGATCGCGTTGGACGAGGCCATCGCTCGCGCCAGCCTCGCCACGCGCCAATATGCCAAACGCCAATACACCTGGTTCCGCAACCAGCCGCCCGAGGGCTGGACACGAACCGACGAGACAGATAATTTCAAACAACTTCACAAAATAGAAATAAGATTATAGCTATTTGGGTTGACGCGTAGTTTTCATGCACGTAGAGCCGCGCGTCTGCAATCATGTTGCGCATGCGAAGAAGGAGGACCCGTCGTGGCCGAAAAAAGTGGAGCCGATATCCTGGTCGAGGCGCTGTGCGATCTCGGCGTGGAGGTCGTGTTCGGCTATCCCGGCGGCGCGGTGCTTCCGATCTATGACGCGATCTTCAAGCAGAAGCGCATCCGCCACATCCTGGTCCGCCACGAACAGGCCGCGACGCACGCCGCCGAGGGCTATGCGCGGTCGACCGGCAAGCCCGGCGTCGTGCTCGTCACCTCGGGTCCGGGCGCGACCAACGCGGTCACCGGGATCACCGACGCGCTGATGGATTCGATCCCGATGGTCGTCATCACCGGCCAGGTCGCGACGCATCTGATCGGCTCGGACGCGTTCCAGGAGGCCGACACCGTCGGCATCACGCGGCACTGCACCAAGCACAATTACCTGGTGAAGGACCCCGCACGCCTGGGTGCCGCGATCCACGAGGCGTTCCATATCGCCACCTCCGGCCGTCCGGGCCCGGTCGTCATCGACATCCCCAAGGACGTCCAGGTCGCGACCGCGAAATACACCAAGCCGGGACCGATCCAGCACAAGACCTATCGCCCGCAGCTCAAGGCCGATCCGGCGGTGATCGAGCAATTGGTCGACATGCTGGCGGCGGCCGAGCGGCCGATCCTCTACACCGGCGGCGGCATCATCAATTCGGGCCCAGGTGCGTCGCAATTGCTGCGCGAACTGGCCAAGATCACCGGCGCGCCGGTCACCTCGACCCTGATGGGCCTGGGCGCCTTCCCCGCCTCCAGCCCGCAATGGCTCGGCATGCTCGGCATGCACGGGACCTACGAAGCCAATTGGGCGATGAACCAGGCCGACCTGATCCTCGCGCTCGGCTCCCGGTTCGACGACCGCGTTACCGGGCGGCTCGACGCCTTCGCGCCCAACGCGCGCAAGGTCCATGTCGACATCGACCGCTCGAGCATCAACAAGACCGTGCGTATCGACATGGGCATCGTCGCCGATGTCGGCCATGTCATGGAAGACATGGTCCGTGTGTGGAAGGCGCGCCAGCATCCCAAGCCCGACACCAGCGAATGGTGGCGGCGGATCGAGGGCTGGCGCGCGGTCAAGAGCCTCGATTTCCCCGAGACCGATGCGAAGGAGATCATGCCGCAACGCGCGATCCGCGCCTTGTGGGAAGCGACCAGGGACCGGTCGCCTATCATCACTACCGAGGTCGGCCAGCACCAGATGTGGGCGGCGCAGCATTTCGACTTCGAGGCGCCGAACAAATGGCTGACCTCGGGCGGGCTCGGCACGATGGGCTACGGCCTGCCCGCAGCGATCGGCGCGCAGCTCGGCAATCCCAAGGCGCTGGTCATCGACATCGCCGGTGAGGCGTCGATCCAGATGAACATCCAGGAGATGGCGACGGCGACGCAATACCGCCTGCCGGTCAAGATCTTCATCCTCAACAACCAATATATGGGCATGGTCCGCCAATGGCAGGAACTGACCTATGAGGGTCGTTATTCGGAAAGCTATTCGGACAGCCTCCCCGATTTCGTGAAGCTCGGCGAAGCCTATGGTTGGAAGGGCATCCTGATCGAGGAGCGCTCGCAGCTCGATGGCGGTATCGCGGACATGCTGGCGCATGACGGTCCGGTGATCGTCGACTGCCGCGTCGCCAAGCTGGCCAATTGTTTCCCGATGATCCCGTCGGGGGCGTCGCACACCGAGATGATCCTGCAGACGGATCAGGTGGCGGGGACGCTCGACGACGAAGCGAAAGCGCTGGTTTAGTAATTACCGTCATCCCAGCGAAAGCTGGGATTTCGTGCCGCAAGCGCACACCACTATTACAGGGAGACCCCAGCTTTCGCTGGGGTGACGAGCAAAGGGTGCACATCAAGGAAGAGAAAGCCGAGCGGCACACGCTCGCGATCATCGTCGACAACGAGCCGGGCATCCTGGCGCGGATCGCCGGCCTGTTCACCGCGCGAGGCTATAATATCGAGAGCCTGACGGTGAGCGAGATCACCGAGGACAAGCAGGTCAGCCGGATCACTATCGTGACGTCGGCGAGCAGCCACGTCCTCGAACAGATCGTGGCGCAGCTCGACCGCCTGGTCCCGGTGCACAAGGTCCGCGACCTCACCACCGAAGGCGATCATGTCGAGCGCGAGCTGGCCCTGGTCAAGGTACGCGGCACCGGCGAGCACCGGATCGAGGCGCTACGGCTGGCCGAGGTGTATCGCGCGCGCGTGGTCGATGCGACCATCGAGAGCTTCGTGTTCGAGGTGACCGGCAGCACCGAGAAGATCGACAAGTTCGTCGAGCTGATGAACGAGGTCGGCCTGATCGAGGTCGCGCGCACCGGCATCGTCGCCATTTCGCGGGGAAAGGACGCGGCGTAGAGATTCCCTCTCCCACCGGGAGAGGGAGGGAGCGCCGCCAGGCGCGGAAGGGTGAGGGCAGCAACGCGCCCCTGCCCTCACCAACTCCGACTAGCCGGCAAGCCGGCAAGTCTTCGTATCCTCTCCCACAGGGAGAGGAGTGGAAACCAAAGGGAGCTACCAAATGCGTGTCTATTACGATCGCGATGCCGATCTGAACCTGATCACCGCCAAGAAGATCGCGATCGTCGGCTACGGATCGCAGGGCCATGCCCATGCCCAGAACCTCCGCGACAGCGGCGTCAAGGACGTCGCGATCGCGCTGCGCGAGGGCTCGGCCACCGCCAAGAAGGCCGAGGCCGCCGGCTTCAAGGTGCTGTCGAACAAGGAAGCGGCCGCCTGGGCCGATATCCTCATGATCCTGGCCCCCGACGAGCATCAGGCGGCGATCTGGGAGAACGACCTCAAGGACAATATGCGCCCCGGTTCGGCGATCGCCTTCGCGCACGGCCTCAACGTCCATTTCGGGCTGATCGAGGCGCCGTCGGACATCGACGTCATCATGATCGCGCCCAAGGGCCCCGGCCACACCGTGCGCAGCGAATATGTCCGCGGCGGCGGCGTCCCCTGCCTGATCGCGATCCACCAGGATGCGAGCGGCAACGCCCACGACATCGCCCTCGCTTACGCCTCGGGCGTCGGCGGCGGCCGCTCGGGGATCATCGAGACCAATTTCAAGGAAGAGTGCGAGACCGACCTGTTCGGCGAGCAGGCGGTGCTGTGCGGCGGCATCACCCATCTGATCCAGGCCGGGTTCGAGACTTTGGTCGAGGCGGGCTATGCCCCCGAAATGGCGTATTTCGAATGCCTCCACGAGACCAAGCTGATCGTCGACCTGCTCTATGAAGGCGGCATCGCCAACATGCGCTATTCGATCTCGAACACCGCCGAATATGGCGACATCACCACCGGCCCGCGGATCATCACCGACGAGACCAAGGCCGAGATGAAGCGCGTGCTCGCCGACATCCAGTCGGGCCGCTTCGTCAAGAACTTCGTCCTCGACAACCGCGCCGGCCAGCCAGAGCTCAAGGCCGCGCGCAAGGCCGCCGCGGCGCACCCGATCGAAAAGGTCGGCACCGAACTCCGCGCGATGATGCCATGGATCGGCGCCAACAAGCTGGTGGACAAGGACAAAAACTGACGCTTGTACCGAACAAAAGCCCCTCCCCTTTGGGGAGGGGTTGGGGTGGGGCAGCGCCCCGAGCGCAGCACTCTGTGATACATCCCCCACCCCCCAACCCCTCCCCTGAAGGGGAGGAGCTTTACTATTGAATTTGCTCGATACCCCCCCTGTTTGACCCGGAACGCGCCTTCGCGCACCCTTCCCGCACAACCAGGAGAGGTAGCCGTCATGCGTATCGCCATCGCCCTGATCGCCGTTGCCGCCATCGCCGCGCCCGTGCTGGCGCAGGACATGGTCATGCCCAAGGAAGCGCCGGGCAAGCCCGATCCCAGGGCCGCGAAATCGGGCACCTACAAGGTCGATCCGTCGCACACCCAGGCGCTGTTCACGATCAACCATCTCGGCTGGACCGATTATACCGGCCAGTTCACCAACGGTACCGGAACGCTGGTGCTCGACACCAGGGCGCCGGCCAGATCGAAGGTCGACATCTCGTTCCCGGTCGACAAGATCCGAACCACGGTGGTCGAACTCGACACCAATCTGGTCAGCGCGACCTATTTCGACGCCGGCAAATTCCCGACCGCGCATTTCGTCTCGACGCGGATCGTGCCGACCGGTCCCGCCACCGCCTCGATGACCGGCGACCTGACGATCAAGGGCGTCACCAGACCGGTCACGTTCAAGGTCCGCTATATCGGCGCCGGCCCCGAATTCTGGGGCGAGAAGAAGGAAGCGATCGGCTTCGCCGCCACCGCCAGCATCAAGCGCAGCGACTTCGCCATGGGCATGGACGTCCCGCTGGTTTCCGATAACGTCGACCTCGTCATCAACGCGGGGTTCGAGGCCGAGTGAGCGAGGAAGCGACCGAAGGAAAGCCGGGGGTCGGGCGGATCGAGGCGTTTTCGGACGGCGTGCTGGCGATCATCGTCACCATCATGGTGCTCGAGCTGCACGCGCCCGCGCAGCCAGGGCTCGACAAATTGCTGCCGCTCTGGCCGGTGTTCCTCGCCTATGCGCTGAGCTTTGCCTATGTCGGCATCTATTGGGCGAACCATCACCGGCTGTTCAGCCATGCCAAGGCGGTGACCAACGCGCTGGTCTGGCTCAACCTCGGCCTGCTGTTCGCGCTGTCGCTGATCCCCTTCACCACCGCTTATCTGGGCGAGCAGCATTTCAGCCGCGACGGCACTTTGGTCTATCTGGCGTCGATGATCTTTCCGGGCATCTTCTACGTGCCCTTGCAGCACGTCATCCGCATCACCGGTGTCCAGGGGAACGAGGCCGAAACCTATCATCGCCAGACCTCGCGCAAGGGCGTGGCGGCTGTGCTGGTCTATGTCGCGGGTGCCGGCTTCAGCTTCGTCTCGCCTTGGCTGGGGATCGCCGCCGCCGCGATCGTCGCGATCCTCTGGTGCCTGCCCAAGAGCCCGCTCGACGCGCTGTTCGGCGATTAGGCTGAGGACACATAAAAAGAGCGGCGTGTCGGCTAACGACCAACTTCGTCATACCAGATGTCATCGCGATGCAGGGAAACAGATGTTCTTCAACCTAAACCCACTGGATGTTGCGGATTGCGTTGACAGTTGCGGTGATCGAAGCACTACTCTGTTCCGATGTCACATCGCGCTCACGTTTTGTTAGCACGCTGTTTGTCCGTCGCTTTCGCATGCTCAACGGCCGGAGAAGCGATGGGTTCAACGGTAAGTTGCACACCATCGAGGCCAGCACTGAGCCAAGTGAGGACTAATCCCTCGGTTGGCACCACGCGAATGTCTTCACTGGAAGGCGATTGGTTTGGTCATTTTCCGATCGGTGCGACAACGATGTGGGAAGCTTATTACGTTCATAATGGCAAGGTCACGCGTGGCTCGGCGTTTGGAAATCTGCCAGACGCGGCGCGCGCGACACTCGTGGGACGCGCGGTTCACTTCACCTTTAACAACGGGCGCTTAGATGGCCTTCTGCAAGCAGACGGCATGGCGATAAAGGGAAGCTGGACGGCGCCGGGCCTCCCTGCGCGACCGATGACACTGATCCGGCATTGGCAAACGCCGATTGCCCCGCTGCCATACGACAGCACGGAAGTGACCTACCCAAGCGGCGACGGTACGATAATTGCTGGCACGGTTACCGCACCGAGGAGTCCCGGAAAGAAGGCAGCAATAGTTCTTATCGTGGGGTCGCTCCCTGCCGATCGTGATTACGTCGGATTAAATGAAAGCCCCGCTCAAAAACCATTTGCTGTGTTGGCCGACGACCTTACCCGGCATGGAATTGTCGTGCTGCGATATGATGAGCGCGGCGTAGGTCGTTCGGGCGGAGACTATATCAAAGCCTCGGAAGCGCAACTTGAGCAAGATATCTCGGCCGGCCTCGCGCTTCTCGCTGCGCGATCCGACGTCGATCCGACGAGGATCGGGGTGATCGGGCACAGCGAGGGAGGCATACTGGCCGGCCGCATCGCCGCCAACGACCCCCGCGTTGCTTTCGCGATTTTGCTGGCCACACCTTCCCTTCCCGGACTTTCGTTCGCAACGACGCAGGCGGCAAGGATTGCGCGGTCAAGAGGCCTCAGTCCCGCAGAAGCTGCCAACAGGGCGGAAATAACGAAACGGATTGACGCAGCCGTGCTGGAGTCGAGAACTCAAGAGGAAGCACGCTCCAACATCCGCAAGGCCTTGCAGGGGCTGAAGCAAGACGGTGCCTTGATAGGCCCGATCGCAATTGAGAATAACGCCAATCTTGCCAGTACCGATCTCTATCGCTTCCTCTTGACCGACGACCCCGCCGTCGTTTTGCGAACGGAAAGCAAACCGATATTGGCCTTAATGGGAGGGGATGATATTTTCGTCGATCCGGCGCTCAACCTATCTCCTCTCAAAGCTGCATTGCGAAACGATGCCTTCGCAACCATCTGCCTGCTACCGGGCATCAGCCATCGCCTTAGAACCGGCGACTTCGGCGGGCTCGGCGACGGTGACGACATTGTTGAAACCATTGACCCTTTTGTACTCGGCGTTTTGGATGCGTGGTTGAGCGACGTAGCGAACGTCTCGCGCAAATAGGACGAAGCCAACCCAGTCTCCATCTTATGGGCGACGGCAGTTATCGACCTCCGAAAACTGCCCGGCAGCTTCACACCAAATCTAGGACGTTTAGCCCCGTGCCAATTGCGCTCGTTTATGGGTTCACAGCCTAGGAAGTCCAGGCGGGCTGCAGCGCCCTGAAATGCCCCATGGTCTCGTCGGAAACGCCCGCGAGCAGCACCCGCAGCCGATCGTCGAATGCGTCGATCGATTCCCGGCGATCGCGATAGATCATCGTCCAGTCGCCGAACTCGCGATGGTCGACCGGCCGGTCGACCAGAATCCTGAGCTCGCGGTGGCGATCGTCCTGATAGAGCCTCGCGAGCAGGTCCGACATGCTCTCGGCTGGTCCCTCGATCGCCTGGAGGAACGCATCGTCCTCGCTGTAGAGCAGGCCGGTGATGCCATCGATGCCGTTGCGCGCGACCGCCTGGCGCAAGATGCCGGGAATGTCGTCCGCGGCGCGGCCGCTGTCGGCCGTGGTAGTGCTGCGATAGATGATCTGGCGCATGGGATACTCCTTACAACGACAGCGATTCTGCCGGAACCGGTGATAGAAAACCTTGCCCTGGATCAGTGTAGAAACGCGCTGGACTTTGTTAACCGCGTCGCGCTAGGGCATTCGGCGAGATGACGATCGGGCTCGGCCTTTCCCTGCTTCGACTTACGCGCCCTTAGGCGCGTACCTCATCCCGCGTGCCGGTGACGGCGCGCACCGCGCCTAAGGGCTGACCCTCCCCGCCTGACCCAGACGAGAAGAGCCATGCTGCGCGACCCTTCAACCAAGTACCGAGCGTTCCCGACCATCAACCTGCCCGACCGGCAATGGCCGTCGCGCACCATCATCAAGGCGCCGATCTGGCTGTCGACCGACATGCGCGACGGCAACCAGGCGCTGATCGATCCGATGGACGCCGAGAAGAAGACCCGCTTCTTCGACCTGATCGTCAAGACCGGGATCAAGGAGATCGAGGTCGGCTTCCCCGCCTCGGGCGCGACCGATTTCGATTATATCCAGGGGCTGGTCCGCTCGGGCCGCGCGCCCGCCGACGTGACGCTCCAGGTGCTGACGCAGGCGCGGCGCGACCTCATCGAGACCACGTTCGAGAGTCTGCGCGGCGCGCCGACCGCGATCGTCCACCTCTACAACGCGGTGTCACCGGCGTGGCGCAAGATCGTGTTCGGCATGTCGAAGGACGAGATCAAGGCGATCGCGGTCGACGGCGCCAGGATGCTGCGCGACTGCGCCGCCGCCCAGCCCGACACCGACTGGCGGTTCGAATACAGCCCGGAGACCTTTTCGACCGCCGAGATCGATTTCTCGGTCGAAGTGTGCGCCGCCGTCATGGACGTGCTGCGGCCGACGCCCGACAAGCCGATCATCTTCAACCTGCCGGCGACGGTCGAGTGCGCGACGCCCAACGTCTATGCCGACCAGATCGAATTGTTCGGGCGGACCATCCCCAATCGCGACAGCGTGCTGATCAGCCTCCACACCCACAACGACCGCGGCACCGGCGTCGCGGCGGCGGAACTGGGGCTGATGGCGGGCGCCGACCGCGTCGAGGGTTGCCTGCTCGGCAATGGCGAGCGCACCGGCAATTGCGACATCGTGACGGTCGCGCTCAACCTGTACACGCAAGGCGTCGATCCGAAGCTCGATCTCTCCGATATCGACGAGGTCATCAACACGGTGACCTATTGCACCAACCTGCCGGTTCATCCGCGCCATGCCTATGCTGGCGAGCTGGTCTATACCTCCTTCTCGGGGTCGCATCAGGATGCGATCAGGAAGGGATTCGCCGCGCGCGAGCGCCAGAATGACGATGTCTGGGAAGTTCCCTATCTGCCGATCGACCCTGCCGATCTCGGTCGCAGCTACGAAGCGGTGATCCGGGTCAATTCGCAAAGCGGCAAGGGCGGAGTCGCCTGGATCCTCGAGCAGGACAAGGGCCTCAAGCTGCCCAAGCGCCTGCAGGCCGATTTCTCCCGGCACGTCCAGGGCCTGGCCGACCAGACCAGCCGCGAACTCGACGCCGACGACATCTGGCAGCTCTTCCAGCGCACCTATCTGCCCTATGGCGGCGAGCGGCTGCAGCTCCAGGCCTATGACGAGACGCGCGCGCCCAATGGCGATCGCATCTTCGCCGGCAGCATCACCGATACGGGATCGGTCAAGTCCGTCAGCGGGCGCGGCAACGGCCTGATCTCAAGCGTGCTCGCAGGTGTCCGTGACGGGTTCGGCATCGAGCTCGAAGTGATCGACTATGTCGAGCATGCGATCGGCCACGGCACCGACGTCCAGGCTGCCGCCTATGTCGAATGCCGCGCGCCGGGCGGCGAGCCGGTCTGGGGCATCGGCATCGACGAGGACGTCGCGACCGCCAGCGTCCGCGCAGTGCTGAGCGCGGCGAACCGGGCGAGCTGACCTGTTGGCCCGTCCGTCGCGCTACCTAGAAGCGTGCTTCGACAAGCTCAGCACGAACGGATTTGGGGGCGGTCCCCTCTTTTCCCGTTCGCCCTGGTGATCAGGTCGCCGAGCCTCCCAGGCTCGGCTGAAACGTCCGGGGGACGTTGCACCTGATCACTGTCGAAGGGCATCTAGATGTGAAGGGCCGGGTTAGCGGCTCACTTTGTGACGCGGCGAAAGACCAGCAGGCCCGGCGTCGCCGAACGCTTCTCAGGGCTGACATTGTCCCACACGATCGGAAAGCTGCCGATGCGCAGCTCGTCGCTGGCAAGCCAGGCGCGCTCATAGAGCCGCGTACCGGCCGCCGGAAAGGTCCAGGGCGCGCAGGTGCGGCCATCCACCGCGCGGGCGACGCCGAGCTGCCAGCCGCCGCCAAAGCCGCAGCCGGAATTTCCCGCATTGTAGATCGACACGACGTCGGGGGCGTCGGGCGTGGTGGTGATCGCGTCAACCTGATGGTCGAAGTCGGTAACGCCCTCGCTCCCCGGCCGTATGCTAACGATCGTGCCGCGATAGTCGGTGTGGACGGTCGGCGTATCGCAACTGCTGTGCGCATAGATCTGCGCCGAGGCGATGATCTTGCCGCGCGCGATCTCCAGCCGCGTGATGAAACCGTGCCGCCCATTCTTGCCGATCGGCATGCAGGCGGTCTGCCACGATCCTTCGATCGTGGTGCGCGCCGCGGGCAGGCCGCCGTGCGGCGCCGCTGGCACCGCGGATGGAAGTGCCAGCAATCCTGCGATGATGTGTTTCATCTTTCGTCCCCTCCCCGTCCCCGCGTAATCTCGCACCCGATCCGCGCGTCGGGATAGATGTCGGGCTTGGTCGACCGTACCGTCACTTCGATCACGCGCGGATCGGCGAGGCAGAGCGCGGCGATGCGATCGCACAAGACTTCCTGCAACATGACGTGATCGCCCGCGGCGATCGCGATCACGCCGTCGCGGATGCGGTCGTAATCGACCACCGCGTCGATCCTGTCCTCCGGCGCGGCGGGATACGCGCAGGTCATGGCGACGGACACCAGCACGCGCTGCGGACCGGCCAATTCGACGTCATGGATGCCGAGCCCCATGCGGACTTCGAGCCCATCCAGGCGGATCGTATACATCGCCTCAGCCATCACGCCGTCCGGGAGTCGAGAACATCACGTCGCCCTCTCGCTTGAGGAAGCGCTGACCGTTGTCGAGGAACAGATTGTGCCCCGTGATCGCGGGCGCGGTCAGCAGATACTCTACCGCGCGCGCCACTTCCTCGACCGGCACCGGGCGTTGCAGCAGGTTCTCGCTCGCCACAGCGGTGAATTCGGCCGCACTCTGATCGCCGCTAGGGAGCGTGAGCCCCGGCGAGAGCGCGTTGACCCGCACCCGCGGCGCCAGCGCCTGGGCCAGCATCGTCGTCGCGCCCTCGAGCGCCAGCTTGGTCAGCGTGTAGCTGAAGAAGTCGGGGTTGAGGTTGGCGACCTTCTGGTCGAGCAGATTGACCACCGCTCCATCCTCGAGCCCGTCCTGCTGGGCCAGGGCGCAGGCCAAAGCGGCGGGTGCCGCTAGGTTGACCGTGGTCAGCCGGGCGAGGAGTTCAGGGTCGAAGGCCGGCGGCCGGTCGAATTCGAAGACCGAAGCGCAGTTCACCAGCCCGTCGATAATGCCGTCCATCGCGTTGCGCGCCGCGCGGAGGATCGCGCCCGCGGCATCCGCGGCGGCGAGGTCGCCGACGACGGTCGCGACCCGCTCGCCCGATGGATCGAGCTCGAACGCGAGCGCCGCCGCATCGTCGTCATGCGCGTGGTGATGGTGGATCACCACGCGGTGCCCCGCGCCGGCGAGCGCGCGGACGACCGCCGCGCCGATCCGCCGCGACCCGCCGGTGACGAGGACGGTGCGCGTCATCGGCGTCACGCGCGACCCTGCATGTCCATCAGCGCCAGCACCTCGCGCCGGCTACGTTCGTCGTCGCGGAACACCCCCATCATGCGGCTGGTGACCATCGAGACGCCCGGCGTGCGCACGCCACGCGCGGTCATGCAGGCATGCGTCGCCTCGATCACCACCGCCACACCCTGGGGCTTCAGATTTTCCCAGATGCAGTCGGCGACCTCGGCGGTCAGCCGCTCCTGGACCTGGAGCCGACGCGCGAAACCGTGGAGCACGCGCGCGAGCTTGGAGATGCCGACGACATGGTTCTTGGGCAGATAGGCAATGTGCGCCTTGCCGATGATCGGCGCCATGTGATGCTCGCAATGCGACTGGAACGGGATGTCGCGCAGCAGGACGATGTCGTCATAGCCCCCAACCTCCTCGAACACGCGCTTCAGGTGGATCGCGGGATCGTCCTGATATCCGGCGCAATATTCCTTCCACGCGCGCGCCACGCGTAATGGCGTGTCGATCAGCCCTTCGCGCCCGGGTTGGTCGCCCGCCCAGCGAATCAACGTGCGGACCGCGTCGGCGACTTCATCGGGCACCGGAATCTTGGGCGCCGAGGCCACCAGGTCACCGTCATTCAAATCTTCGTCATGGTCATTCATCGCTATCGATCCGGTCTGTTCAACTCAGGTGACGTTACGGCAAGGCCGTCAAAATAGAGCTTCGGGTACGGTCCATACTGTTTCTTTTAAGCAACAGCCGCAGAAACCCGCCCTTTCCCGTGCCCGAAGCCCATTGACGCCGCAAGACCAAGCTACCTAGGCTCGGTTTACTTCGTCGGAAACCGCGCCAACCGGCATAAAGATCGGGGCGTCTGCATGAGGGGATGTATTCTATGAAGAAATTCGAGCTTCTCGCCGCGTCTGCCATTGCGCTGATCGCGGCCACGCCGGCGATGGCGCAGGAGACGCCCGCGCCCGCCGTACCAGCCCCGACAACACCGGCGCCCGAAGCCGACAATCAGGACCAGATCGGCGACATCGTCATCACCGCGCAGCGTCAGTCCGAGACGCTGCAGAGCGTGCCGATCGCGGTGTCGGCGTTCAACGCAGAGGCGCTGAAGGCACAGCAGATCAACTCGACCAGCGACCTTCAGCTGACCCTGCCGAACATCACCTTCACCAAGAGCAACTTCACGTCGTCGTCGTCGTTCAACATCCGTGGCATCGGCGACCTCTGCGTCGGCGTGACCTGCGACGCCGCGACCGCGGTGCACGTCAACGACGTGCCGGTGCTCGGTTCGCCGATCTTCCAGAATGAATTCTTCGACGTCGAGCGCATCGAAGTCCTGCGCGGGCCGCAGGGCACGTTGTTCGGGCGCAACGCGACCGGCGGCGTCATCAACTTCATCACCGCCAAGCCCGACCTGTCGGGCATCCACGCCTCGGGCGACGTCGAATACGGCAATTACGACAGCGTTCGCGCCAAGGGGATGTTCAACCTGCCGCTGGGCGACGTCTTCGGTATCCGCCTCGCCGGCTATTATCTGAACCGCGACGGCTTCACCAAGAACCTCTATACCAACTCGCAGATCGACGGTCGCAACCAGTACGACATCCGCGGGTCGATCCGCTTCCAGCCGTCGGCCAACACGACGCTCGATATCGTCGCCCATTACTTCAAGGAAGACGACGATCGCTCGCGCGTGCAGAAGCAGCTCTGCCATCGCGATCCCACCGGCATTCTCGGCTGTCTCCCCGACAAGCTCGCGACGCAGCAGGTCAATGGCGATTCGACGCTCGCGGCGGTGCTGACCAGTAAGGAATTCATCAACGTCGCGCTTGGGCCGCTAGCGTCGCTGTTCCGTCCGCTCGCGCTCGGCAGCGTCTACAATACCGATGGCGACGTTTATTCGGGCTTCACCAATCCGACCGACCTGCGCACGGTGAACATCGACTCGCCGCCGCGCTTCCGCACCAATGAAAAGCAGATCCTGGTCAACTTCAGCCAGGATTTCGGATCGCTGAACCTCAAGCTCGACGGCGGCTATACCGAGGGCTCGACCGATTCGACGGTCGACTACAATATCGGCGTGGAGCGTTCGCTGGCGAACAATCCGGGCCTGGTGGCGCTCTCGCAATTGGCGGCCGCCCCAGGTGCGGCCTTCCCGGGCGGCATCAACCCGTTCACGCAGATGGCGGCGACGCTGATCCCCAATGGTCCGGCTGGCGCGGTTTGCCAGTCGCTCGCGGAACCGAGCGGCACCGGCGTCTATGGCGGTCATCAGGTTTGTGCCTCGACCAGCCTCGACTTCGACCGGTCGACGGCGCAAGGGCATCAATATTTCGGGGAAGGCATCCTGTCGTCGAAGTTCGACGGCCCGGTCAACTTCCTGGTCGGTGCCGGCTATCTCGATTACACCGTCCGCAATAACGATTATTACGTGAACTCCTTCTCGCTCGATTACGCGGCCGGTCTGCTCGGTGCGGCGAGCGCGGTGGGCACGCGTGCGGCAGGCGGCACGATCCCCAACGTCTATCGGGGCACGCCGTTCTACGACAACAACTCGGCCTATTATCACCTGAAGTCGTACGGCTTCTTCGGTGAGGCCTATGCCGATTTCTCGAGCAAGGTGAAGCTCACCGTCGGCCTGCGCTACAACCATGACGAGAAGGACTATCAGGCACGCACGACGTTCCTGAACGACGCCAACGGCACCGGCCTGCTGGTCCCGTACGGCTCGACCTCGCTGACCCAGGCGCTGAATTACGGATCGATCGATTTCGATACGTCGACGCCCGGCAACCAGCCCTATGCGCTCAACAACGTCTCGTTCGGCCGCCTGACCGGCCGCGCCGTACTCGACTGGAAGATCACCAACCGCAACCTGCTCTACGCATCCTATTCGCGCGGCTATAAATCGGGCGGTATCAACCCGCCGCTGTCGCCGGTCTTCGCCGTGCCGACGACCTTCGGTCCGGAGACGGTCAACGCCTTCGAGCTCGGGTCGAAGAACACGTTCCTCGGTGGAACGCTTCGCCTGAACGCGACTGCGTTCTACTATCAGTACAAGCAGCTCCAGCTCAGCCGCATCGTCGCGCGCACCTCGGTCAACGACAATGTCGATGCCGACATCTACGGCGCCGAGCTCGAGGCGATCATCAAGCCGTCGAATTCGGTGCTGATCAACCTGACCGCGAGCTACCTGCACACCAAGGTCACCAGCGACAAGCTGCTCAGCAATCCGCAGGATCCGTCGGGCGGCCGCTCCGACGCAGTGATCATCAAGGACCTGACCAACGCGGCGAACTGCGCGGTCGGATCGAACAGCGGCAACGCGACGCAGTCGAACGCGCTCGTCACTGCGACCAACACCCTGCTCGGCCTGCAGGGATCGACGCCGATCCCGGGGACCAACACGACGGGCGCCTTCAGCGTGTGCAGCATCGTCCAGGCCGCTGCTGCCGGCAACATCGGTTCAGCCGTCGCCGCGCTCGCGGCGCCCCAGGCCGCGTTGGGCGGGCTCACCGGCCAGCAGTTCATCAACCTCAACGTGACCGGCAACCCCGGCGCGGCCGGCGCCTTCACTTATTACGGCAGCGGCGTGCCGGTTAACATCATCGGCAACCAGTTGCCGCAGTCACCGCGCTACAAGTTCTCGGCGGGCATCCAGTGGACCGGGCAGTTGGGCCATGGCTGGGACATCACCCCGCGCGTCGACCTGGCGTATACCGGCGGCTATTACGGCAGCATCTTCAACAACAACGTCAACCGCATCCAGGGCTATGAGGTGGTCAACGCCCAGGTCCAGCTCAATGGCCCGGACGAGCGCTTCTATGTCCGCGCCTTCGTCCAGAACCTGACGGCGAACAACGCGATCACCGGTCTATATGTGACCGACCAATCGTCGGGGCTGTTCACCAATGCCTTCACGCTGGAACCGCGCCGCTACGGCCTCGCCGCCGGCTTCAAGTTCTGACGCTACTGCCCGATAGGGCGCAAACAACCACCTTTCAGGCTCCGGGGTTCGCCCCGGAGCCTTTTTCTTGAGCGCCAGGCGATACGCCGTGGAGAATGGCCTCCAATTCCGGCCGACGGGCGGAGCACCGGTCAGCCCAATCGCGCGGCGTGCCAGGCGATATGGTCTGCCATGAAGGTCGAGATGAAATAATAGCTGTGATCACAGCCCGGCTGGAGCCGGAGCGTGAGATCGATCCCGGCGCGATGGCAGGCATCGACCAGCAATTCGGACTTGAGCTGGTCGGCGAGAAACTGATCGGCGTCCCCTTGATCGACCAGGATCTCAGCCACCCGCGCGCCGTCGTCGATCAGCGCGCAGGCATCGTAGGATCGCCAGTCGGCACGGTCGTCGCCGAGATAACCGGTCAGCGCTTTTTCGCCCCACGGGCAGTTGAGCGGCGAAACGATCGGCGCGAAGGCTGAGACGCTCTTGAACCGGTCCGGATTGCGCAAGGCGATCGTCAGCGCGCCGTGCCCGCCCATCGAGTGGCCGGTAATCCCCTGCCGCGTCATGTCTGCCATCGGGAATTCGGCGGCGATCAGTGCCGGCAGTTCGTCCTCGACATAGGACCGCATGCGGAAATTAGCCGACCACGGCGCCTGCGTCGCATCGACGTAGAACCCGGCGCCCTTGCCGAAATCATAGGCCTCGTCGTCGGGCACGTCGCCGCCGCGCGGGCTGGTGTCGGGAGCGACGAAGATCACGCCATGCTCGGCGCAGGCACGGCGGAATTCACCTTTGTCGGTGACGTTGGCGTGCGTGCAGGTCAGCCCCGACAGATACCAGAGCACCGGCAACCGGGCCCCCGGCTCGTGCGCGGGGACGAATACCGAAAAGGTCATCGGCGTGCCGGTGGCGGCGGAGGCGTGCTCGTACACACCCTGCACGCCACCGAATGCGCGGTTGCTCGATTTGAGGGTCAGGCTCACGGGATCAGGCGGGGATGCGGTAGAGCGCGCAGAGCTTGTTGCCGTCGGGATCGCGCAAATAGGCGAGATACAGCTTCATGCCGCTTCCTTCGCGGATACCCGGATCCTCCTCGATCGCGGTGCCGCCGTGGGCGACGCCGGCCGCATGCCAGGCGTCGGCCTGCGTCGGATCGTCCATCGCGAAGCCGATCGTGCCGCCATTGGCGTGACACGCGGGCTCGCCATCGATCGGCGCGCTGACCATGAAAATCCCGCCCTTGTGCAGATAGATCAGCCGGCCCTTGTCGTCGACGATCGCCGATTTTCCGCCGATCGCGGCGAACAACGCGTCATAAAAGGCCTTCGAGCGGTCGAGGTCGTTGCTGCCGACCATCATGTGCGAAAACATGGCTTTCTCCCCTGATATGCTGCGTCAGAAGACCACGACGCTGCGGATGCTCTCGCCCGCATGCATCAGGTCGAACCCCTTGTTGATGTCCTCGAGCTTGAGGACGTGGGTGATCATCGGGTCGATCGCGATCTTGCCCTGCATGTACCAGTCGACGATCTTGGGCACGTCGGTGCGCCCCTTGGCGCCGCCGAACGCGGTGCCGCGCCAGTTGCGTCCAGTGACGAGTTGGAACGGGCGGGTCGAAATCTCCCGACCCGCCTCGGCCACGCCGATGATGATGCTGGTGCCCCAGCCGCGATGGCACGCTTCGAGCGCGATGCGCATCACGTCGGTGTTGCCGGTGGCATCGAACGTATAATCCGCCCCGCCATCGGTCAGCGCGACCAGATGCGCGACCAGGTCGCCCTCGACCTTCTTCGGATTGACGAAGTGGGTCATGCCGAATCTGCGCCCCCATTCCTCCTTCGAGTCGTTGATATCGACGCCGATGATCTTGTCCGCGCCGACCATTTTGGCGCCCTGGATGACGTTGAGGCCGATTCCACCCAATCCGAACACGATAATGTTCGAGCCCGGTTCGACCTTTGCGGTCTTCACCACGGCGCCGACGCCGGTGGTCACGCCACACCCGATATAGCAGCTCGTCTGGAACGGCGCGTCCTCACGGATCTTCGCGACCGCGATCTCGGGCAGCACGGTGAAGTTGGAGAAGGTCGAGCAGCCCATGTAATGGAACACCGGCTGGCCCTTGTACGAAAAGCGCGTTGTGCCGTCGGGCATCAGCCCCTTGCCCTGCGTCGCACGGATCGCGGTGCACAGATTGGTCTTGCCCGAAAGGCAGCTTTTGCACTGCCGGCATTCGGGCGTGTAGAGCGGAATCACATGGTCGCCGGGCTTCACGCTGGTCACGCCCGGGCCGATCTCGCGGACGATTCCGGCGCCCTCATGGCCCAGGATCGAAGGGAAAATCCCTTCCGAATCAAATCCATCCAGCGTGTAGGCATCGGTATGACAGATGCCGGTCGCCATGATCTCGACCAGCACTTCGCCGGCCTTGGGCCCTTCCAGGTCGACCTCGACGATCTCGAGCGGTTTCTTCGCTTCGAACGCGACGGCGGCGCGGGTCTTCATGGCTTGGCTCCCTAATCAGCTCGTTGTCAGCTCGCCACCGCTTTAGCCTGCCCACCGCGCCGGGCAACCTTCCGCGCGCCCGATCGTCGAGGGTCGACCGACCGTAGGAGGTCGATCCCGGTCGAGCTGGAGGCCGGCGTCCGGAGGGCCCGGCAACCGCGGCGTGGCATCGCCGGCCGACGCGCCGGGAAGAGCCGGACGAGCGACACGCGGGTCGCGGATCGTGTTGTTCGCGCGCCAAAACTCGATCCTTCCCCCATCCTAAGGCGTGACAAGCGCAAAAAGGCAGCGCACAAGAGGCCCGCGCTCCATAAGGCGTAACGAGTCTGGGCCGGACCACCGGCCGAATGAACAGGAAGGAATGCAATGGCTACTGCACCCAAGACCGGCGGCATCCACGCGCCCGTCACCCCGTCGCCCGAGCTGGGCGCGATCGTCGGCACCGCGCCGCTGCCGCGCAGCCAGGTGATCAGTAAGGTGTGGGACCACATCAAGAAGAACAATCTCCAGAACCCCGCCAACAAGCGCGAGATTCTGGCCGACGACAAGCTGAAGAAGGTCTTCGGCACCGACAAGGTGACGATGTTCGAGATGAACAAGCACATCTCGAAGCACGTGAAGGCCTAAAAGCCTACCTGGCTCGGAAAAAGGGGCGCCGCGCGAGGGAGACCCGCGCGGCGCCCTTTTTCATGCCCGCTTTCCTTAGGGCGAACTGCTCAGGCGGGAACCGTCTCTGCCGGATCGGCGATCTGGACACCCGAAGCGTCATCCAATGCGCGACCGCGCACCGCCGCCGGCCGCGCGCCGCAACGCTCGACATAAGCGTCGATCAGCGTGCTTGCAGGAAAAGCCTGGCGAGCGAAGGCCAACGCGCTGCCGATCAGCAAGTCGGCGGCCGAGAAATCCGACCCCATGACATAAGGTGCGTCGGCCAGCGCCCGCTCGATCCGGCGCACCACCGCATCGTAATTGCGCTGCTTGTGCGGCGCACTGCCGAGTTCGCCCGACATCGCCGCGAACATCGCCGGCTCCATCTCGGCGGCGTACCAGGTGAGCCAGGTGAGGTAGGTCCCGCGCTCGGGCGCATCCGGTGCCGGCGCCAGGCCGGCCCCGGGGAAAGCATCCGACAGGCACAGCACGATCGCGACCGATTCGGCCACGAGCATGCCGGCATGCTCGACCGCCGGTACGCGCTGGTCGGGGTGCGGGTTGGCGGCGTCGGGCACGCCTTCCCCCGTCATCGGGCGGAAGATCGACACGGGACGGATCGCATAGGGCGCGCCGATTTCCTCGAGCAGCCAGATCATCCGCGACGAGCGCGATTGCGGGGCGTGGTAGAGAGTGATCATGGTCTGCTCCTTGGTTCGGGGGAGAGGCGAACCGATCGCCGCTCGACAACAAGGCTTGTAGAACGATCCTACTGACAGCATTCTGTCAGTAGGAGACTCGCCGATGCGCCGCGCCGACCGATTGTTCCAGATCATCCAGATCCTGCGCCGCTCGACGCGCCCGGTGACCGCGCAGGACATCGCCGCCGAGCTCGAAGTGTCGCCGCGCACCGTCTATCGAGACGTTGCCGACCTGATCGGCCAGCGCGTGCCGATCAACGGCGAGGCGGGGTTCGGCTACATCCTCGACGACGCCTTCGACATGCCGCCGCTGATGCTGACACCCGACGAGATCGAGGCGGCGGTGCTCGGCGCGCAATGGGTGGCGAGCCGTGGCGACCCGGTACTGGCAGCGGCCGCGCGCGATCTGATCGCCAAGATCACCTCGGTGGTACCCGAACGGCTGCGCCCGTTCCTCGCCGATCCCTCGATCGGCACGCCGCAGCGGTCCAAAGTCCCGCCCGACGCGATCGACCTGGGGCTCGTCCGCACCTGGATCCGGGAGGGCCGCAAGATCCGCATCGACTATCGCGACGAGCGCGGCGACGTCAGCGACCGCGTCATCTGGCCGGTCATCATCGGCTTCTTCGAGCAAGCGCGCGTGGTCGCGGCGTGGTGCGAATTGCGTCGGGACTTCCGCAGCTTCCGCACCGACCGCGTGATCGCCGCCGACTTCCTGGATCAGAAATACGAGGCGCGACCGGGCGAACTGCGTCAGCGGTGGAAGCGCACGCTGGCGGAGCGCCCGAAACACTCCGCCCAGTCCGGCTAGCGCTCGCGCAGTACCTCATCGAAACGTCGCGCGAACGTGTGCGCATCTCCAGGCCATCGTGCCGAGACATAATTGCCGTCGCGTACAACCCAAGCCGGGCGGTCGTCATCGATCGTATCGCGCGCCAAGCCGCTCGTCTTGCGCGCAGCGAACGGAGTATCGGCGGGAACCTGGAGGAAATCCTCCGGGCCGGCGAGCGCCCGCACCACTTCCGCCTCCACCGACATATACCCTTCCGGCTCGCGGGGCGCCTCGATGTAGGTCCGGTAATAATCGCGATCCCAACGCCGCCCGACATGCGCCAGCGCGCTGGCGGCCTTTTCCTGCGCCCAGGTCAGCGCCGTGGTGCGGCGGCCATGCAGCACCGAGCGCCCGTCGTCCCGCCGACTGCGCGCGGCCAGCAGCACGCCATGGCAGATCGCCGCGACCGGCTTGTCCGCCGCGAAGAACGACGCAACCAGCCGCTGGAGCACCGTGCTTTCCAGGAACGTGCGCATGCCCCGCGCCCGATGACCACCACCGAGCACCAGCCCGTCGAACTGATCATGGCGAACCTCGTCCCAGCGCAGCGGGCGCTCGAAAGCGGGATCGCGGACCATCTCGGCATAAGCCCGTCGCGCATCGCGATTGGCGCGCAGCACGGCGCCGATCACCCGTATTCGACGCAGCCCAGGAATGCGGCTCCACGGGTCGAGTCCGATGCCGTCGAGCATGATCTGGTCGGCCGCCGCAATCGCACCGTCGGGCGTCGCGAACCGCACGCAATGCCCCAGTCCGGTCAGCACCCGCCAACTGACCGCCACTTCGCTGGGATCGAAATCCTGCGCCGGAATCGGGATCAGCACCTCGGCGATCGGCAGCACCCCGCTGGAGAGCGAATGGTGGTCCCGGAGGGACTGGATAGAGTCAAACGATTCAAATCGTTGGTCTGTCTAACAACCCCATTTTCGGCAACGGAAATGCGCGGCGTCCCATCGCAAGTGTCTAACCTTGCGAGGGATGATATGGGCAAGAAACAGGAGCCAGGACACAAATGCGAGCGTGTCCAAGTTTGGGTTGAGGTCGTCTGCGAATGCGGGTGGCGCAGCACCATGGCTGGCGGTCCTGGCGCGCGATCGACTGCGTACGCCGAATGGCGCGCCCATCGCAATTGGGCCCACGGCGTCCGGACGATCCAAGAGGCTGGCGACGATAAGAGTTGGAGCTTCTGATGCGAGTCGATTGCATCCTATTGCTCCCGCTCTCTGGAGCGCTGTTCGCAGCTTATTGCCTTTGGAGAGCATGGCGGCTGTCGATCCCGCCTGCGTCATTCGGTACTCGCCCGAAGGGCGGAGCCGCGCATGCGGCTCCGGCTCTGCCGAGTGACGCGGCGCCCGAAGGGCGGACGCCCAACCTCAGTCGCCCTATTCCAGACACCCTGAATGCGGGAGGGTGTGAATGAGCGGGCCTCATCGCATCGGCTTCACTGGCTCGCAGCACGGTGTGTCGAAGGAGCAGCGATACGCGTTGCTTCATGTGCTTGCTCGCTTCCGGCTGTCAGGCGTCAAATGGATGCACAACGGCGACTGTCTGGGTGCCGACAATATCGCGGCAAACCTTTGGCATGAGCTTGACGGCAAGGTACATCTTCATCCGCCCTCTATCGACGCGAAGCGCGCCTTTATTGACGCGGAGTTCGTAGAGACGCCGCGACCATATCTTGATCGCAACAAGGATATCGTCTGCTCAGGTGACGAACTTGTCGCCACCCCGGCTGAAATGTTCGAACAGCAACGCAGCGGCACTTGGGCTACGGTTCGGTTTGCCCGGAAGATAGCGCGCCCGATCACGATTGTTTGGCCCAACGGGACATTCACCCGCGAGCCTCTCGCCACCCCCCTGAATGATGGGGAAAGGGCATGAGCGACTTGTTCGGTCATCCCATCGCCGAAGATGCGACCCCGCTTCACCAATCGCAACTGCCGCCTGCGGACAACAAGTTCCACAAGGGCAATGGCGACGACCAGAAGCACTACTGGCTGACCCCGCCATCGGTTTACGCCAACCTCAACGCGCGCTTCCGGTTCGACTTCGATCCATGCCCGTATCCGTTGCCCGAAGGCTTTGACGGCCTGACCTGCGAGTGGGGAGCCTCCAGCTACGTGAACCCACCTTTCGGGTCGATCCTGCACCAGGGAAAGAAGAAGGGCCCGACAGCATGGGCGCGCAAAGCCATCGCCGAGCGCGATAAGGGCAAGCGCGTCGTGCTGGTCTATCCGATCGACAAATGGGTGCTGATGCTGCTCGCGGCAGGCGCCAAAGTCGAGAACCTGGGCGACGTGAAGTGGCTCGCGACCGAGGACGGATCCGAGGGCAAGGGCACCGGTCGGCATATCGCGTGCTTCATTCTGGAACCTCTCCCCAACCCCTCGAATGAGGGAGGCGCGCGTGGGTGAGCGTGTCCAAATCATGGCGCTGGCTGATCGGGTCGAAGCATTGAACGGGCCGAACCGCGACATCGGCCGCGAAGTGCTGCTGGCCTGCGGATGGACCAAGAGCATCGTCGGTCACTTCTTCGGCCCGATGTACCGCTGGCGATCCCCGGATGGGAAAATCGACTTCGATGACGACAACTTCCTCCTGCACGATCCGACCGCTTCGATAGACAGTGCCATGTCGCTGGTGCCCGAGGGGTGGGAATGGCAACTCTGGCATGGCGGCGTCGTATCGCTGAAGCCCAACGTAGTTTTCATCTCTCTCCGCGAGGGCGCCGAGAGACGCTTCGAGTTCCGCTCTGACGCCGCATCGCCCGCACTCGCCCTGACCGCCGCCAGCCTCCGAGCAATAGGAGAAGGATTGTGAAAGCTTGGCCAACGTGGCTCCGGCTGACAGCTTTTGTGTTGTTGGCGGTAATCGGGCTTGGAGGAGCATACGGCGCGTTTGCGTTTGATGCGCCGAAGCCGATCCTGGCTATCAGCGGCGTGCTGTTTGTGGCCGGTGCTGCGGCTGCACTCATTGTCGGATGCTGGGTCTACATCGTTGTCATCGAGCAGGTACGCCCCGCTTTCCGCTTCCGGCGACCTGTCGTGCGCATGGCCCTCTCCCATGATGAAGCTGGACTGATTGGAGAGCGCCGCTTCCGGCAGCACGGCATCCGTTTCTGGGGCGGCATGACGCTTAACAACAGATTTTTCGTCGGGTTCATGCTGTTTGATCCGCCTGAACACCTGACCCTCGCCCCCCCTTCCCCCGCCCTTAATGAGGAACTGAGTGATGGTTGACACCGTACCCAAGATCCCGCCGCGTGGCTTTAATCCGATGGGCCGCGCGCCAATCGATCGCGTGATTATGCTCCGCACATGGAGCGGCAAGACGTTCCCGGTGAAATGGCAGGACGGCTTTCTCGACAGCGACGAACGAGCGTGCGGGGGATGGGTAGCGCAAGAGGAAGGCAACCACCCGCCGTGCTGGGATGATGGCGCCTGCTGGGAAAGCAATTCCGACTGCATGCCGAGTGACCCGCCGATTGGCTGGAAGGAAGCCCCATGACCTCCATCACCACCATAGCGTCCAAGCTGACGAAGGCGCAGCGGGCGTGGATTCTCGGCGACCGCAAAGGCGGTAGTGTAGGCAACAGCCTGCATCAACTTGGCATCACGTTTTTCAATCCGCGAAAGCAACGCCCTGCAAGTCATCCCCGCTTTCGCTGCGAACTAACGCCCTTGGGCGAACAGGTCCGCACCCACCTAGAGAAGGAAGCGAGCAAGTGAGCGAGGAACGCACCTTCACGTTCAACCGGCGCGCTGTCGAGGATCAGGAAATCTACGTCCGCGCGTCATCCCTCAAAGAGGCGTGGGAAAAGGTGCGCGCCGAAAAGGGCTTCGACACCAGCGACCCGATCGTCGTGAAGACCACCTATCGCCTGCTCTCCCCCTCTCTCGAAAGCCCCCAGCCATGAACACAGATGATCAGCCCTCCGCGAGCGAGGACATCAAGCACTCCGACAGCGCGATCTACAAGGGCAGCTTCTACGGCATCCTGAACGCGCAGGGCGATTTCTGGACCCCGCTGGCCTTCGACAGCGAGGAAGCCGCCCGCGCTCGCATAAAGCAGTTCTGGCGCATCCAGCCGGACATGCTGGCGAAGTGCCTCGCGACGCACCGCATTGTTCCCGTCCGCATTCAGCTTTCCACCCTTCCGGAGCAAGAGTGATGAACGCAGATGATCGAGCGCTTGCAGACCTGATCGAGCGGGAGGCGACCGCGCGCGCAATCGAGGGGCTGCAGTGGGCGCCGGGGCAGACCATAGAGAACGCCGTTGCCTTCATTGCCTCGGCCGTGCGCAACGACCGCGTGTTCCCCTCCGCAGACAGACTAGAAGCCTTCCACGCCAAACCGCTCGTCGCTGACATGACACGCGCGCTTCCGGGCGGCACGATGGACGACAGCACTTTCGAGGCTATCGAGGAGGCTCTTGATCGCGCAGACGCACCGAGCATGGACGGATCGCGCTGGCTGACGTTGCCTGAACGCATTTCTGCCCTGCGATCCGAATCTGTCAAACCAGCGGCGGGGGAGATCGAGCAAATCGCAAAAGATATGGAACACGCCGTGGCCAATAGCATGGCGTGGATCGATCATTCTGAGGCGTACGAGTTTGCACGCCGCCTTCGCGCCGCCCTGCAATCCGACCACGCCAAACCGGTGGAGGAAATTATCTGCGGCCTGACCGAAGTGCAGCGCGCCGCGATCAAAGAAAGCATCTTTATAGCCGGAGATTGGGTGCTGACGACCCATTATGAAAATCACCCGGATATCATGGAGGGCTTATCCGAGGATATCGCCGACCCTGTTTCCGGCATTCTCACCACGTTCGGCAAAGCTGTTCGCGTTGCCTTGTGCTCCCCGTCTGAAGTAGGCGGCTGGTTCGTGCAGAGACTAGTCCGACTACGCGACAGGCTAATCGATACGGGCGCAAAACGCATCTCTCGATCAGGTGCGGCCCACGAAATAGACGCAATCCTCGCCGCCCTGCAATCCCCGCCTCTCGCGCGAATGGTCGCGATCGATGAAGAGATCGAGGCCAAGCATCCGGGCTGGATGACGGGCTGCGCCATTCCGGCCGAATACCTGGAACGTCTAGCTGACCGACACGACGAACTGCAACGGGCAGCGGATGAACGGCGGCCGGGCTGGAAGCGCGACCCCAAGACGCAGGCAAAGGATTGGGCGCCGGGCAGCATGTGGACGACGCACGGCGACATTGCAGCTGACTATCGACGCATTGCCAAACAGATCGCTGCCATGACGCCTCCCGTAGTAGAGGGAGGGCGGCGGGAAGCGGCAAGCGAGATAGTTGCTCGCGCGCTGTGCAAGCACTTCGGCGAAGACCCTGACGCGCTCACGGCAGCGGCCACCCCGCTAGGCGATCCGGCTGACTATCCGCTTTGGATGCTGTACCTGCCCGAAGCTCGCCCGATCGCAGACGCCATCCTCGCGCTGACCCCCGTTGAAGGGGCGGGCCTTGAGCGGTTCGCCGACGACGTGACCGATGTGCATAGCCGGATCATCATTGTTCACCAGCTTCGCGCGAGTGCCGAAATACAGGACCGCCAGACGAAGAAAGAGACGGGCTGGGCGGATACCAACGATCGCGCCACGCTGATGCGTGAAGCTGCCGACGCGATCGAGCGCCTTGCCCTCTCCACCCCCGCCACCGCGCAGGGGGATGTACGGGAGGCGCTGAGGGAAGCCCGCTTTCTCTGCGACCGGCTGGATGAACTGGATTTCAGCGTGGGCATGGAGGAGTTCACACGACTGCACATCGGCCACGTCGATCCATCTCATTCGCGCCTGAAAGCCGCCCTCGCAACACTAGGAACACCCCATGAAGGATGATGCTGAACGGGCGCGGGAGGCCGTGAAGATCGCCACAGGCGGTCGGTTCAAGACGCTGGGCGACTTTACCGAGGCTCTGCTTTCGGAGGATGACCCGGCGACGCAAGACACGCTGATCGGTGAAGCAGCCACGCTGCTCCATCACCTTGCTGCCTTTGCACAGCAGCCAGAGGGGTGGAGACCGATCGAGACGGCGCCGAAAGACGGGACGAAATTCGACGCTTGGGTGCCGAGCCGATTTGGCGGCTATCGAATGGCAGACTTGTCGTTCGGTCCTCGCGGCAAGCTACGGCAGCACGGGGAATTGACCGCAGCCGATCTTCCGCGCTGGCCAACCCACTGGATGCCTAGACCAGCCCCTCCCGCCGCCATGCTCGACGTAGCGCCAGGGGAGCAAATTGCAGAAAACGCAAATTGCTCGGGGATACCAGGGGAAGAGTGATGGATGCCGCGCTGATCATAAAACGCCTTTCACGTGCGCAGCGAGCCCTGGTTCTTTCCCTTCCCGATGACGGGCGACCGCGACTGCTCAATCATCGAGAAAGCGTGTCGGCATTGGCGATGGAGAGAGTCCAGATCGAGCCGTGGATTTTCGCCCAATTGACGCACCACAGCTATGCTCGCGGCGAAGGGCTGGTCTCATATCCCTGCGCGCATCTGACACCGCTCGGGTTGCAAATAGCTGCCAGGTTAAAGGACCCCGCCAATGTCTGATCTATCTATAGTGGAGGTGACGCAGGCTGACGTCGACGCGGCGAATGATCTCGTCCGCTCAATCAGCGGCGGCAGCTCGGCCGCCACGGAGCGCATCGTCCAAGCCTTCGCCCGCCATCGTATCGCGGCCGAGGCGACTTCTTTGCAGAAAACGCAAACAACTGCCGAGAGGGTCAGAGAGGCTTGTGCGAGGGTCGTCGAGGGTGGTCGAGGGTTTGCTTTGGGACGACCATGATACGATCGAGCACGCAGCCGCTGCTATCCGTTCCCTTCCGATTGGTGGGGAATAGTGGTTGTGCGATGCCTTGCGGCCCGCGCTCTTGCCTACGGTCGAGCCAACAAGTTGTCTCGCCGCTTCGCGCTGCGATCGCTATCGCGTATGGAGGTGATATGACGAATGATCTGACGCCAGACTTATGGGTGATCGTGCGATCGACCGGAGAGTATAGCGATCGGGAGGAGACGCCGATCCGCTATTGTCTATCGGAAGAAGATGCCAAGAAGGCAGTCAAGCTTGCTGCCGTGGAAGCTCAGCGAGATGTTGAAAAGAAGCCGAAGTTTAGAATAGCCTCATCATACGCCTATAGGACGGATGACGGTTCTTGGCTACCGGGCACTGTCCATCCCTCGGACCCGCGCGTCCGAGGGGCGGCATTTACTCGAAAGCCAAACGCTGAGGAAATCGAGGCTCAAAATATCCAATGGGCATCGGAGTACGAGGCGGCCTGCTTAGCTCTAAACCATGTTGATCCCCAAGGGAGCTGGTCGGGAGATTCTTACTACTACACGAAGGTATCTAGATGGCCCGCGCGAGGGATACCCACCGAAGGCGGAGACGCTTGCGGCTCCGTTCATGGGTAGCCCGGTCCGAAGGACGCGCCCAACCTTGGGCTGCTATACATTGGGTGAGGAGGGGATGGTGATGAGCGTGATCCACAAAGATTGTGGTGGCGTGATGCGTAAGAACACCGGCGTTTGTTACACATCGATGCCAGTTCAATGGCGCTGGGAGTGTTCGAAATGCGGGTTATCTGTTGTCACCAGTGACGAGCGCCTGAAGGGCAATCCCGCGCTACAGGCTTTTGCCTAACCCCACTGTCTCTCCCAATCCCTGAGATAGGCTAGGATCAAACCATGCAGAAAGTTGTCGTCAAAGATGTCCGTCGCGAAGGTGATGAGGTCGTCATTCGTCAAACCGTGGGCGGCGTCACCACGGAGGAACGGCGACGCATCATCAGCGCCCATCAGATGATTGGTGGCAAGTTGGTTGAAATTCCCGCGCCTGAGATAGGCTAGGAGGATATATGATCTGGGCTGAAATCTTTGGTGGCCTTATTATCAATATAATGGCATGGACCTTATTTATCCTATTTTGGCGGCGGCGCTCACCACAAGAGCCCACCGATCTGGCGGTTTCCCTCTGCGCGATCCTCGCATCCGGCATAGGCGTCGGCTTGTTCGCCCTTGGGATTGCTGCAGCAAGTCACGCCTAACGCCGCCTCTCCCGCTTTCCCGCCTTCGCCATCGCAAAGTAGATAGCTTCTCCATCCTCCTTTGCCGTTCTAATACGGGGTATATCTGGCATCATCTCGGGAGGGAGACCGATGGGGATGCCGAAATCTGGGTCGGGTTCGTATTTCATGCGGGCGGCTTGCCGGCGCGAATCCAACAAGGGAAGTGGCTGTGGCGCCTGCGTATCGCGTCCGACCATTCGGACCTCGTGCACCTGTCACCCGTGATCCCGGGGAACGATCGCAGAGTGGTTGGCCCTGCCACAGCCATGGTGCCAGACCTACCCCGGCCTTCACCGGATCACACTAGCAACACCATCGCTAACAGAAAACCCCCTCCCCGTCAAGTTGCGTTCGGTAGAGGAAAGGAGTAAGGTGCAACACATGGAGTGGAAACCGATCGAAACCCTTCCGGGAGAGAGTCGAGACGAAATCATCGTCGTTCTTCGCGATGGCACGGTACGAACAGCGGCGCGCGGATTGGGAACTATCCTTTTGGGTCCATTCGGACTTAGCCCGGCGCCGGACAACTGGCCGATACTTTGGGCGCCGTTGCCGGACACACCGCCTTTTCTGAGGGCGGCGACGGACGAGAAGTTTCAAGCCGTGCGCTGCACCTCCTGTGGCGCGCCGGTCGGAAGCCCATGCCGTACGATCCAAGGAGTTATTCCGCCGTGCCATGAACGCATTACCGCCTATTGCGATGTAGGAAACGCACGGGCACCCCTAACCCTGCCGTGGGCGTCTGCTTGAGTCGTTACTAGCCTCGTGTCCACGGTAACCTAGGGCTTGGTGCATTCGCTCAGAGCCGCTTCCATCCGATCAGCCCACGCGCCCGGTGCGGTATATTCCGCCAGTTTAGCGCCCAACGTAGCTGCGAGCTTTACGGCATCTGTCGGTAATGGCTTGGCGAGACGAGGCGGGCGAGCGGGTTGCGTCACTGGACACGGGCGTTGCGTCTCGACGGTCTTGGTGACTGTGCGGACCTCGACAGCGGGAGGCGGAACAACACCAGTACCGCAGCCGGCAACCAGCGCGAGCGGAAACAGGATGGCAAGTCTCATCACAACCCCTCCAGATTGGCACTCAGAGCCGCAGGGACGCGACAGCCGGGCTGGTCCGGCAGATCAGCCGCCAGTTTGCGCAACGTCTCCAGGCGGCTTGCATCGGCCTTGGCGCGCTTATCCATGTCAGCGATCGTCGCGGCATCCTGCGTCTTCACGTCAGCGAACGCCTTGGCTCTCGCCTCACTCTCCGCGTTCTTGTCGTTCAATGCGGCTGTCAGTTTGCCGATCGAGGTCAAGTTGATTGTGTTCTTTCGCACCTCGTTGTCGGTCTGGACCTTTTGCTTTTCCCATCCAGCATTGTACGCGGCGTTGTAGGAGTCCTTCTCCCATCCGCTATGCATATGCCAAAGCATCAGTAGCGCGGCGACGATGCCGAGCGCGTACCAAACGGGCTTTGGCACCAACTTGAGCCAGCCTAGGGCAGACAGGAGAAAGGTCATTGCGCCGCCCCCGCTGTCGTGGCCGCAGCGTTCGCCACACCTTGATCCTTCAACGCAGTCGCACCCCCGCCGCCAGCGAGCAGAAGGCCCATGCCGGTACCGAACTCGATAATGCTGAAGGCGTGGTTGAGGTACAGGTGCCAGCCGGCGAACCCGAGCCCGCACAACACCGACAGCCCCCACAGCATGCGGGACAGCTCAAGATGCTGGTTGTTCGGGCCCTTGAGGAAGTTGAGGGTCATCACACGTCTCCGTAGATCGCTGCGGTTTGGTCGTGTCCGCAGCCCATGCATCGCGTGATGAAGCGCCCATCGATCCCGCGCTTATAGACCGCCATAGCTTCGCAACCGCAGTTGCACCGGAAATCATGATCGCCGTCTTTGCAGCCGAAGGGCCATTTCGTGACGCCTTTGGGTAGATGACATTCAGGGCATTCAAGACCGGTATTGAACCCCATCTCGCCCACGCCGTGCCATTCGTGGCGGCAGCCGATACAGATGCACGGACCCTCCCATGCAGGCTGGCGCTCTTTACGGGCGTCGGCTAACGATATGACGGTCACTCCACCACCTCCAGATCGCGGTCCCCGCTGTCCCACATGCGCTGCCGGACGGGTCGCGGAAGGATGATGCAGCCCTCGCTTGCCGAGCGATTGCCCTGCGAATTATCGCCGTGGATACGAAAGGCTCCTCGCCCGGTCGGGTCGTGGCGGTCATCTCCCGGTGTCGCATCGACCGCATGAAGGATGATCGACTTCGGCCCGGTGTTCGGGCTGTCGCGCATGTCGATCATCTTCCACATGCCGCGCGGAATTGGCCCAACCTTCTGTTCGTTCTGCCGAGCCGGGTTATTCACCCCTGCCCCGTGGCCGGAATAGCCGTCCGCCACGAACACGCCATCGTGATACATCTTGCCTGCGCTCTGGTCGTATTTCCAAGTCATTGCGGTGCCCCTGCCCTACTGCCCATCGCCGCCTCCAGCGCGGGCCTGAGTTCGTCCGAAACGTTCTGTGATGCGAGGATCGCCACGGCCTGATTGCGGTTGAGCTGGGCGAGCAATTCGATGATCAGTTTGTGATCGTGTTCCTTGCCGCGCTCCAATTCCGCGACGCGCTCCGACAGTCGCCGCACCTCTGCCGACATGCTGTCGATCAGCGTGCCGAACCCCTGCCGGTCCTCGATCTTGGCCTGCATCGAGAGCTTGCGGTTTTGCAGCCACAGGCGGGACGCCAGAGTGAGAAGCCCGATCAGGGCGCCCGTGCTGATCCAGCCACGAATCCACTCGATCGGTGTTGTGTCGCTCATCCACGGTATCCCACCATGAGATCGAGCCTCGGCAAGCCAATGCCGCTAAACCCGTTCGCTATGTTTGATTTGAGCACCGGCCATTCGATGCTTGCGAGAAGGAAGATCAGTTGCGCGCACGCGAACCAGTAATCGGTCCACCACGATAGCCATGGGTCGATCGCACCCGACAGGTTGAATGCGTCGTTCAGCGCGCGTGGAATGAACAGAGCGCCGGCAAGCAGCGCTGACGCCTTGGTCGCGTTACCCAGTACCAGCACGATCGCGAAAACGTGGCAGACGAACTGGGTGGGAAGCAGCGGTGCTCCAGTGATGGCCGCCACTTGCCCACCCAGCCACGCGCCCGCAATGATAGTCGCGACGCCGCTGCGTCCCCACAGCATCGTGGGGACGACGACGAACACCATCACGGCATACCAGAGCGCGAGCGCGGGGTGCACGCCTAGCTGCCCTTAGGAGAGGTCGGCGTAGGGGTGGGAGTCGGCGTCGGGCTCGGAGCCGGAGGCGGCGGGGCATTCTGTCCATCGTCATAGGTCATGGTTGTTCTCCTTGGTTGAAGGGATTAAGCCCTGCGAATGCAGGGGAGACGACTGATGCAGGCCAAGCGAGTGTGGATTACGGTCATCGCCGTGTTCGTCACATTCTTCGGGTTTCTTGCTATCCTGCACGCCACCAGCTCGCTTACGTATTAGGCCGCGCTGTCGGTGCGAGGTGTCTTGATCCTGTTGGCCGTGCTCGGCATTGGCGCGGGGCTGTGGCGCTCCCAGGCACAGCCCGGAGAAAGCGGGTATGCGGCCATCCGGAAGGGCGTCCTGCTCGATCAGGCGCAGAGTGCCCCCAAGGGCGGCGTACTGTTGATCGGCGACAGTCTGACCGAACGTGCCCCGGTCGATCGCCTGTGCGGGCTGCCGGTGTTCACCGCCGGTGTCTCCGGTGCTGGTGTCGAAGATTTCAATGGCATGGCCGCGCAACTCGCGCAGACGCTCAAGCCCAAGCTGACGATTATCGCTGTCGGCGTGAACGATGCTCAGTGGACGCGCGACAACCCGAACCTCGCCGAATCCTTCCGCACGATCGATGCAGACGTAGGGGGCGCCAGTTATGTCTTGCCGCTCATGCCCGATAGCAAAGGCCAATTCGGGACCGCCTATTTCGACCCCACCAAGATCGTAGAGGTGCGCCAAGCGATCGTGTCGCTGCATCGCCCAACGCTGGCCCCATTCAACGTCATGGGGCATACGATTGATGGCGTACATCTGGATGCCGCCGCCAAAGCGGTCTGGCGCGAGAGGCTGAGCGAGCTCTGTCATTAGCCGTCCAGCATCGCGGCACGAACTTCCGCGATCTCGATGACTTCGGTGTCCGCCGTCACCGTGATTGCCTGCGTGGTGACGGGAGTTGTGCCGGGAGAGGCGGTCGGAACGACGGAACGGAAAACAATCTCCATCCACCCCATCCCGACCGGTTCCCATTGCTTGGGATTGCCCGCCGGGACACCGACAGAGCAGAACACGCGCGAGAAATCGAACGTATCCGAGGTGACAGGCGACGTGCCCGGATAGCCGCCAGCGGGATCGTAATCGGCCACTTGCTTGCGAGCGACCACGCGGACCTCGATCACCTGATCTTCATAGGCGTTCGGTGCAACGGTCACATTGGCTGAAATGCTCGCCCCCGCTACTAGTTGGACGCCACCGGTAGTCCCTGGGATCGGGTCTACCGGTGTGAAGGTCGTGACGGTTCCCGACGTTGTCCATCCGGTCGGTGAGCCGCTGGTTGGAAAACTTGGATTGCTGAGAAGCTGCGTGCCCTTCGCCCTACGGCGCACGTCGCGGATGGCGGGTTGCGGCTTGGCTGGCCCGTTCGCCGCGTAGCGCAGTTCAGGAAGTTGCGTCAGGTTGAACGCACCAGACTTGACGATCAGGACCGGCAGTTTGTCGAAGCGCATGCCCTGCTGAAGCTGGCTGGCCGAGATGGTGAAAACGCCTGACGAGCCCGTGACGGCAGTCCAAGCCCCGGTCGGTCCCGTCGTGGAGTAGGAGCCGCCAAGGTTGTTCGGGATGTAGACGGTCGCGCCCACATCGTTCATCTGGAACACAGCCGATGCGCAATGCTTGGCGGTGTGGGGAGCCACGAACTCGATCAACGCGTAATCGGTGAACGCCAGCGATGACCCCGCCATGAGCGTCAGGTATTCGCTGGTGACGGCGCCATAGTCGCTCGGGGCCAGCGTGCTGACGCGATCCCATTTGGCACTTGATCCGGAAACCAAGGCGTAGTGTCCGGTGGAAATCTCCTTCCACACCTTGCAGCGGTAGAAATCACGGCGATCGTCGCGATAATAGATATCCGCAATAGTCGAGATCGTAACGCCGGGGCGCGGCCGGAAAATCTTGCACGATGAACGGGGGCGGCCGAGGCTGTCCAGCATCTCGGTTACCGAGGTCAGGAAGAACTTGTTGGCCCGCATGCCTGGATGACCAGCAAGCCACAGGTTGTTGCTGAAGGTCATCTGCTTCTGACCCAGCCGCTTGGCGTACTGTTGGTTGTTCAGGAAATAGCCGCCGTATTGCTCGGCGATCGACTTGTAGATTGCCGACTGCCCGAAACCCCATTGCGTCGGATCGGGATGGTTGGACGAGACGATCGGCACAGCCCCGAGGCCACGCACAGTCTCCTCGACTACGCGCGCATCGCTGTCCATGACGGTGTTGACGGAAACGCTCTGAAGAGAATCGTTGGTGCCAAGCGCAACAAGGGCGTAGGTCGCCTTGTACGCCGGATATGCCAGCGTCCCGTAGAGTGCCGTGCTGGCGCGAATGGCGTTGTAGCGAGATTGAACGCCACTCGCTTCGCCGACGTGCTCCGATCCCGAAAGCGCGTAGTTCTCGAAATTCCAGTCCGTAAGCGACGAAATGTCCGAGATCGGCGCCTTGTCCTGAAGCACGAATGCCGATGCCCAAAAGCTGTCCGCCACTACGCCAACACGATCGACGGTGTTGAGGTTGACCCGGATCAGGGGCGCGGGAACGTCGGAAAGATTATCACCCTCAAAGCTGATCTGAAGGCGAACGTTGGTCGTCAGGCCCGAGGCAGTATAGGTCGTGCTCGTGCCGCCTGAGAGGCCGTAATAGCCCCCCTCGTCACCCGTCGTTGGGGTGTTGAAGTCGAAGGCGTTCGCAGTAACGATGAACCCCAAAAGGTCACCGACCGCGAATTGCATGCCGTTGTTGCCGTTCTGGTCGATAACGTCGGCCGAAACGGGAGCGGTTGTGCCCGAACCGGTGCCCGTCACCGTGGCAATGGCGAAATTGCTATCGAGCGGCGTGATGTTGTTGCCCGAGCGCGAGGCGCGGAACATCTTGACCGTCGCCGATCCGCTGACGCTCTTTCCTACCCGAATGCGCCGAATGATGGTCTGAGACGTGAAGGGATTGGCGAACGTGAACGCAAATGCCCCGACCGCTGAACCAGTGACAAGCGGCGTGAGATATGGGCGGGCGCGAGCTGTGGTAGTCGCCAGCACGTTATACATGTTAAGGAACTGCTGCGTAGTCGGCGCTGCGGGGCCTTGTGGGCCAGCGGGAATGCCGAAGTTGAGCAATGCAGCGCTGCTTGTCCCGCTATTGGTGACGGTCGCCGACGACCCCGAAGCTAGGGTCGTTGTGGAATTAACCGCGACGGTTGCCGCGCTTCCGGCAGGCCCCGCCGGAATACCGAAGTCAAAGATCGCGGCATTCTCCGTGCCGACATTGGTCACCGTTGCGGGGCTTCCTGCCGAAAGCGTGGTGACGGTTCCAGGGTCGATCGTTGCAGCATCCCCCTTGAACACCGCATCCGATGCCACGCCAACGGGCACGAACTCCCGAAGCTGCTCCCGGCCATTGTAGAAATGGCGCAGGAAGTACACGTCAGGGATTGCTACGTTGAAATAATAGGTCCCAAGGTCATCGCTTGTGATAGGGTTAGGAAGCGAGTTACCCATATCGTCGGTGAGCGCTTGCAAGTCGGCGCCGGTTCGATCGAGGACATAGATAGACGCGCCGGGAACGATGGCATTGTTCGCGTCGTATTCGGTGCCCTGATATCGCGTTGCCATTTATGCGGTCCCGTAATTTTGGACGGTAGCAGTCACAGTGGGAGACGAGGTCGCGGCTCCTCGCGTGACGGTGCAGGTGAATGTGGTGGACAGGATTTCGCCGGGGCCGAGGCCGACATAACGAAACTGCGTTATTGAGGATGTTGGGCTGATCGCCGACCATCCCGCGTCAGGGGATGACCACGAATAACTAGCTGCGCCCGGCGGGGTCACCGTGACTGCGGTGTATCCGGTTGCAACCGTCGCTGCCCCATGGCTGGAAGTAGAGCCGGATACGTGCCCCGGCGCCGCCGCCGCAACGAATGCGCCGAAAACCTGTTTTAGCCCCGAGGCTGTGCGCACCCATATTTCGCCTATCTGCTTCAGGCCCCCGCTTGTGCGTAGCCAAACCTCCCCGATTTCCTTCAACCCTCCGGAGGTGCGGACATTCAGCATTACACGACCCCCTTGAACCAGATTTGGCCCGGCGAGGCCGTAGGGTCGGTTCCAGTGCTGTCGGTGAAGAACAGCTTGCCACTCGTCATCGTGGCGTCGCTCCAATAGGTTTCGACGCCAGCGCCCTGATGCGTAGTTTCTCCGGTCATCGTGCCGCCGGTGAGCTGAAGGTAGTCAGGGACGCTGTTAGCGGCCTTCCATGCGGCGTAGTTCGCCAACTTGAGGTAGGTCAGGCCATATGCCGTGGGCGCGCCATTCGCGACCAAGGTATCGAGGATCGAACTGGCTGGCTGGAATGCCGCCGTGTCCGCATAGACCGAAGGCGAATAGCTGACGAGCGCCCCGGTGTTATCGGTGACACGCTGCGAATAATCATCCTCCACAATGAACATGAAGATCGGCGTCACCCCATTTACCGCGAACCCGCCCACTGTCTTGATGGGCTGCGTCAGGGGGATCGTCAGCGCTTCATCGGAATAGACCGTGATAGGCGAAACCTGAGGGTCCGCATCAACCTCGCCGATGTAGATATTACCGCCGTCAAGCAGCAGCCCGCGCGTGTCGAAGAATAATGGGATAGGATTGCCGACCTTCTGCATGTCAGCTATTCCTCTCGGATGCGATCATGGCTGCGCGCCCTCGTATTGGGATTGATCCTGAGCGCCCTGCCCATTGGATATGACGGGTTCCTGAGAATCCTGATCAGCGGCTGCTCTCAGCGGGACAGTGCCGGAGAATGCCTCCGATAGGCGGCGCTGAAGGCCGAAAATGTCGGGGGCCAAAGCCGGTTCTGCCCGAGCGATCTTGCCGAGCTTCCCGACCCATGCCGATTGTGCAGCAGGGGCCTTGGGCGTCCTCGCAAGCCAGCGCGCGAAACGAGGCGATGCGAGCAAGCGACCCAGGCCATATTGGCTACCAACTGTGACGACGAGAGTAGGCAGGCCCATCAGCCCTGCCCCCAGCGTCGCGCCGTTCGCGATCACACCCCCCGTATTCGAGCGGTTCGCGTAGGACTGCGCTTCTTTGATGCCGCCCCCGACCGTCGCGAGGTCGTCCAAGGCGGCCTTCGTCTCGGGTCCGAACATCTCGCGCTTGGCGCGAGCGCCTAGCTTGTTCCAGTTCGTCAGAAACGTGTCGAAGGAGAAGGCGCCATCTTCCGCATTGTTGCTGGCGCGCATTCCCAGCCGGTTGATGATCGTGCCCGTCACCATGCCACGCTCTTCAGGGCCGAGCGTATTCAGGAAGTCGGTAAGCTTCTTCTGATTTCCTCGCGCCGCAGCATCGATCGCGCCCATGACCTGTTCGCCGCTCTTAGGCGAGCTGGCCTTGCCGATGATTGGCTCAATCGTGTTGTCGATCAGGTCGAGACGCGCTTTCCACTGATCGTCAGCAGCGCGAAACGCATCCGCCGCTTTCCCCATTCCTTGGGCGCGCAGACCGCTTTCAATGTCTTGTGACGCGGCATTGACGACGGACTTCATGCGAGCTTCGGCAGGCGTCCCCCTGAAGTCGGGAGAAACGAACATTTCTGTCCGCATGTCGCGGATTCCCTGGACACCGTACTTGCCGTCGAGTGACCGCCGAAGCGTTTGCGCTTCGATCAGGGATTTGCCAGCGGGCGAAGCAGGATCATTGGCTCCAGGCACAGCTTGGAGCCGCGCGATCTGATCATCGACCATCGATTTGGCGCCGGGCAAGTCCACTTGCGCGCCCTTCGACATGTCATTCGCGGTATCGTAGATTTTGCCGATGCGGCTTGAGCTTCTTGAGATCCAATTGCGCGCGCTATCTGCCGCGCTAACGCCAGCAGCCTCGGGATCGGTCGGATAGCCTGCGCTATCCGCGATCCCGCCAAGAACCTCCTTGCCGCGATCGAGCAGCCGGGTGCTGGCAGATTTGATCGGCGATCCACCGACCATCGTCTGCGCCATCATCGAAGTAGCGCGGCGCGTCATGGGGCCGCCAACGTCCGCTGGCAGAAGGTCGAAGTTCTGGCCTTCGGGCAGGTATTGCGAACCCAGCCGATCGGCCGCAGCCATGGTCTGTTGGCCGGCTGTCAGTTCAGCAGGAGCATTGCGAACAGCAGCCGGTAGCGATGGCGACCCGAGGCGGCCTAGCTCGCCAGCGCCCCTGCCAGCTGCGGCACCCAACGCCGCGCCTGCTAACCCGTTCTTGATCGCGTCTTGCGGGGTATCGGACGAGAGCGCTCCATAGCCACCCCCATATCCTGCGCCCTCGATCGCGCCGCGATTGCCGAACGCCTTTAGCCCAGCGATCTGTGCCGCAATGCGTGCCTCTTCCTGAGTGGCGCCCGACCGCAGCGCAGCCCTTCCGGCATCCAAGGCAGCGGTGCGGGCGGCTCCGGAAACCCCCGATGGCAATGCAAGGCCGCCAGCGAGTTGGCCGCCCATATAGATATATGGATGCTCGCCTACATCTGCTTCACGGTGCCCCTCGTATTGATCGAGATAGGCGTTGTAGTTGTTGCTGAAGCTGCCGTAGTCGGTCGGGTCATACCCAGGGTCGTTCCCGCCCCCCAGCCCCAGCGCCTTCCCGCTGGCGTTCAGCGCAGCATAGAGCTTCGGCGCAGCGCCAACACTCGCGCCCTCTGCCGTCCCCTCAGCCGCAGCACCGACGGCGCTAGGAGCATAGTCAGGCTTGGCGTAATGGAATTGCTCATTGACCTTGCCCGTCTTGCGGCGAGCGGCGATCACATTGTCGAAATTGTCGCCATTGGCTCCCTGCCAGCCTACAGACCTGAGATACGCACGTGCCTGATCGGCAGCCTGATCAATCGGGGCTGTTGAAAGAATATGGGCAACCTGCGATTCCTGCTCCGGAGTCAGGCGAAGGTTGGGGCGACCATTCCGAGCATTTGCGCCGCCTTGGTCACCAAAGAACATGTCTTTCGGCGCGGCGATGATCTGTGCCGGGCCGCCAGCGCCGTTCAGTGTTGGTGATTGCGGGGTAACGGGAGCCTCGGGCACCGGATCGACCGAGACAGAGCCACGTTGGCTGAATTGCCCCCAATCGCTGCCGGCGGCTGCGGGTGCACCAGACGCATCCGGCGCCGGAGCGGTGACCGGGGCGAACTCGTCCCAAGGGCGGCGCTGAGCCATCAGCGCGTTCTCACGACGCCGTTAGGGTCAATGAACTTCGTGCCTGGAGGGAGCTTTCTCGCCTCCTGGATCGAGCGCGGACGCGGCATCCCACCGCTCGATGCATCGGCGCCCTTGAAAGGACGGTATCCCTGATCCTCGCTATACTGGGCTTCGTAATCGTCGTTCATCGCGCCGATCTCAGCGCGGAGACGAGCGAGCTTTTCTTTCGCCACTTTAGGTGGATCGGTCACGAGCGGAATGAAGGGGAGCAGGCGCGGCGTTTCCGAAACCGTGACAGCAGCACCAGAGCGATCATGGATGATGAGGCTGCCGATATTCGACACGGCCGACCGCACTTGGACACCATCGGGATCATGAAGCTGCGAAACCCAATTCCCCAACATGCCGGTCGTAGGGCCAATGCCATTGGGGTATTTGGCAATCTCATTCAGCGCGGTGTCGATGTTGCGCAGCGATTTGCGGTTCTCGATAATGTCCTTGGCGGCAGCCTGCGGGATGGGCTTCAACTGCGCCTTAGATTGGCCACCAAGAGCCGTAATTTGGCCATCGGGTGCGCGCTGGTACTTGACATTCGGATCAAGCCCGAGCCCCTGCGTCTCCTGCGGCGTGAGAAGCTGGTATTGCTGCTTAGGAGCGCCCGTAGCTACAACCGTAGCGCCGCCGGCCTGAGGAGCAGCGCCAGCATCGCCGCCGACGACCTTGCCCTCAATCACATCCCGTACTGTAGAGAATCCGTTCGCGTACTTGCGACGGATCAGATTGCGGACGGCATTAGCGCCATTCGCGGTCGTATCGAAAGTCGCCCAGCGTCCGTCCTTGCCGGAATAGCCGGGCTGGCTTCGCGCGAACGCGCCATCCTCGATATTGCCGACATTGTTCTTTGCGGCAGGCTTGCCCTCAGATGCGATAATTGCCGTTGCGAGCTTGTCAGCATCAGCTACGCTGCCGAGTGGCGTATCAGGATCAAACCCTGCCACTTGCTTGATGGCGCCATATTTCCCCGCAAGCGCCGCATCGCTGTTTTCACCACCCCGAGGCGTATACCCGCCGACACGTCGGGGACCGGACGCGCCAGTCCCCGGAGCGCCAGATGCTTGACCACCTCCTCCCACTGAAACGAGCGTATCGCCCTGACCAACGCTGCGAAGCTGGGGCGCCGTGTAATCGACAACCCACTTAGGCTTTCCATCTGGCCCATCTTCGTAGTGACCAATGCTCGGACCGACGACCTTGCTATCGAAAGGCTTCGATTTGTCGACCACGCCGTAATTCTTGGCGAAGCCCTCCGGATCGGCCGCGCCAAGGTGGGCGAGAACCGACCCCTGAACGTACTTGATCGCGTTCTGGTCGCCACTCGTGACGGCCTTGATCCAGTCGTCATCAACCGACGTGTCGAGCCCGGCTTTCGCATCGGCGTCACGGCGTTGCTGGAGCAAGTTGATCGCAAGGTCGGGCCGCTTGTTCTGGAAGGCTGAATAGACGCTGCCGAGATAGCCGAAATCAGCGGACTTCTGCGCCTGGTCCTTGGCTTTCCAAATTTGGTTGAGCGCGTCGGATTTCTCTGGGAATTGCCCCTGAAGATCGATTAGCGCCTGAGGCGTGGGATTCTTGGTATAGGATGCCCACGCCTGCTGAAACTGCTGGTCGCGACTGGCGGCCTGCTGCTTTTGCTGGAGCTGGGTGTTGATGAGCTGCGTCTGCGCGTCGTTCTGTCGGCGATTACTCGCGCTGTTGAGCGAGTTCAGCAGAAAATCGGCCACGCCATCGGATTGGCCCGGCCTCTGAAGGAGGTCTTCCCAAGCCACTAGAAGCCGCCACCGCCCGATAACGCCGCCAGTAGTTGCTTCTGCATGTCGCTGATAGCATTGGTCCAAGCATTGGCCTGCCCGAGCGTTCCTGCCGCTTGAGCGCCGCCCTGCTGGCCAAGAAGCTGCGAAATGCTGTTGGCATTGCTCTGGCCGAGATTGCCGAGTGTAGTAACGGTCCCGGAGCCGATCCCGACGCCGTTGGTCAGGTTGCCGACTTGCTGGTTGTACACATCGCCCAGCAGGTTCGACCCGAAATTGGCTAGGCTGTTCTGCGTATTGCCGCCGCGCAAGCCGCCGGTGGCCGCCGCGTTCTGGAGGATCGTGTCAGCGCCCGTATTGTAGCGCGATGTGAACCCCGGTGAGGATTTCAGCGCATCGATCGCCGTGCCCTGCTTGTCACCACCATTGAGCCCGAGCAGATCGCTCAGGCTGCCCATCGAGGCGAGACCGAAATCGCTGTATGGCTGGAATCGCTGCTGGCTCGCGTCGAACTCGCGCCGCTGCTCGTCAATGCCCTGCTGATAGGCAGCAGCCTGCTGCTGAGCGGCTTTCTTCGCGCCCTTGCCGCCGATGACTGCCCCGAGGAGAGAGGCCATTAGTGGACCCTCCAGGCGAACAGTTCTTCGTCATCGTTGGCGATATACCGATCGTCACCCGCATCGACATAAGGAACACGCTCGCCACCAAGCCTCGTGTAGAAAATCTTCGCTTGCGGGAGGCTGTTCGGGATCGAGCCGAAAATCAGGTCGGCGTGCGGCTCCATCCAGTCACGGAATGCGCGGCCGGTCTCCAGCGCACGCTTGCCCCGGCACGTGCCGACGAATGCGGTGAATACTTCCCAGACCCGATCAGCCTTCAGTTCGTAGACCTGAAATGCATCGTCTCCGTTCGACAGCGCAACGCAGCCCGTCTGCGCCATGGGGAAAATGCTGCTCCAGTCGATTTCCTTGCCGACGCCGTAACGGGCCGACAGCGTCGGGTAGACGCTCGGGTCATTCGAGATGCGATTAAGGAGGGTCGGCTCTGTTTCTCGGCGCACCATGCCAGTCCTCAAGGACTAGGGGTGCCCCGGCGCAGGCGATCAGCTGCCGATAAACCTTGTGTGCCTGTTTTTTAGGCAGCCGTCAACATCAGACTTGCGCAACACGTGTCGGGATGGGCGGACCATCACCAAGCGCGGCGAACTGAGTTACGCGTGAAACCTTGCCCACTATAGTGATGTGTCCAGCCGCTATAAGGCGACGCATCGCCACCGATAATTGAGGGTGATGCTTGCCCATCCGCGCGGCAATATCACGCAGGGTCATGGTAAGCGGGGCGCCGCAAGATGCGGCCCGCACGAACTCAAATAATTCTCTATCGACAGTGGGTAAAACGCCCCGTTTCGGCCTTATGCCGCACTTTTCCCACGCGGTGTAAATGACATCTTTGCTCACGCCGAGCCGAAGCGACAATACTCCTGCGCCTTCCGATGAAGTTCGCACGGCAGACAGAATGTTGTCATCATAGAGCGCATTCGCTGGCTTGCGCCCCTTCGGATATCGACTGCGCGAAACCGCATCATCTGAATTATCTTGGTAGGTTCCCCAGCGCAAATGGGCAGGATTCACACATCGCCGGTTGTCACAGCTATGGAGGCAAATTAAGCCTTCCGGCCGTGGCTGGCCCTCCATGTCTAGAACGAGGTGCATGGCCCTTAGCATCCGCCCGTTCAGCCAGAACGAACCGTAGCTATTTTCCTTGATATTCCGCCATATCCAGCAGTCCCCGTGGGGGCCGTGGCCGGGACTCGTATCAATCTTGTTCAAAAATCTTTTGAAATCTTTATTGCTGAGCATAGCGGCACTCCAATGCCGTTAGAGGGTCGGTTGAGCGGACTGCCAGGAACGCTCGCCGATCCTCGATTCATACTAAACTTGGCGCCAAGAAACAACGCCTGATGGCTTGGCGTACCACTCTCCGATTTCTACCCCAGCAGCAGCAGCGGCAGTATCGTCCGCATATGGGCCGTCCGATGAGCTTGGGACGCGGCCCGATGAGGGTAGATCAAGCACCACGTCAGACGGCAGGTTGAATGTCAGCGTAAAGCCGCCGACCAGCGTCACCGAACCATTCGAGGAAATCACCAATGGACCGCCGGGCCCGCTATCCAGCAATGTAATACCAGCACCAGCCGTCAGGATGCGCTCATTATCGAATGCCGCATTCGACGATAGGGTCAGGACCGTAGCATCCTGAATCGCGCCGGTAGCCGCTACCGCGCCGGCCGCATCGCTCGCGGCACTCTGCCCATTGGCGAACAGGTCTTCGAAGAACCGCAGCAACTTGGGCGTGATGCCCTTCAATTGCTGCAAATCCCAACGGGTGACGGGAGTCGTCATGCCGCGAGGCTTTCAATCTCTGCTTCCAGCGCGGACCATCCTGCCAAGGCCGAACTATCCCCCCTGAAACGGAGCCCCAGATAATTGCTGAAGCGCTTGTGTGGGCGGAACTGGATGCGTTTGGCCCGCTCATTGGGAGCACCTAGGCTGATCGCCCGCTCGATGCTCCATTGCTGTCCATCGGCAGTATAGGAGAAGAACACCGACGCATCTCCAGCCTGACCCCTGCCAGGCAATCCGATCATCTCAAGCGAATGGATGATGCCACCTTTCGCCGCGTTATAGACGAGCTGCGTATTGAAGCTCCAGCCGACTGCTTCGCCGAAATGGCGCCCGTCACTGTCGTCAAGCTTGCCGATCATGCCGCTTTCGGTGTCGCCCACGACCCATTCGCCATAGGCATAGACGATGTTGCGAGGGCGATAGGCCTTCGTCATTCCCTGCCCCGACCGAAGCTCATGCCAGACCTCAACACCAGCAGCTTCGGAGGCCCGACGCAGGTACGCGAACGATCTGTCGGAAAGATGGACGATCAACCGCTCTTCATCGCGCGCTACCCGGCGCTCCAGGGCAATACCCGGCTGGTTGGGCTCAATCGCCAACAGATCATCGATAGCCCGCGTGCTGATCTTCTGCGCGCTGCCGCCTTGCGCCACCCAGATGCCCGGCGCGTCGTTGCGAGCCGAACCGACAAAGGCGAAGCTCTCCGCGAACAGGGTCTTTGCCTGCGGTCCTACGCACCCGATCGGGATCGTTGCGCCATCGCTCCGGGCAAACGGAAATCCCGATCCCCCCACATCGGTGAACACTTCGATCGTGTTCTGGCCAAGCACATACAGTTCGCTGCGCAGTTTTATCAGGCCGGTGATCATATCGGGGTCTGACTCGGCTGAGCCGTATTTCAGCGGATCGATAGAGGTCGGGTCGGAAAGCTGCGTGACGATGATACTTGTCCCGTCCGATGACACGTAATAGCCGTCCATCCACAGCACATCGAGGCATTGCCCGAGATCGGGATCGGTTACCTGCGTGAGTGTCGCGCCGTCCCAATAATAGAGGCTCGTGCCCGACCGTACAGCCAGCCTGTCGAAGCCATAGGTCATGCTCACGGGGCCAGAACCGCCCACATCGCCAAGGACCGTCACGACCCCAGCCTGGGTGACCAGCACGAGCTTGGTTCCCATCACTCGATAGAGTTGGCCTTTCCAGACTATCCCGCCGCGATCATTACCCGGCCCCTCCACCCAGCTTGTCGCGCCAGCCGCCGTGCGCAGATAGCCCTTGGAAATGCCGTTATCCATCGGCACGGGCTCGAGGTTGATCGGGTAGGTTACCGCGAAGTCAGCCTGTTGCGTCGAGCGGATGCCTGACAAAAGCGGGATTTGCGGCATTATTGGACAATCTCGTCATCCGACACATCGACGGCAAAGAACGGCGTGCCGAGATTGACGTAACGACGATTACCTGCGCCCCGGATCGTGTTGCGGCCCATCTCCATCTGCGGAATGGCCTTGTACTTCGCCATCAGCGTGTTCATCGAGCGATTGAGGGAGGCTTTCGTCTCCGGAGACAGGCTCTTGCCCATGTTTGGGGCCAGCCGGAAGGCGAGGAATGTCGCGACCGTGTTGACCGCGCCTGCCGGGATGCCGCTTCCTTCCGTCCCCGATCCGTACCCGTTCGGAGAAAAATAAAAGCCGAGATCGATACCCTCGTTTTCCAGCCATTCCGCCATCATCGCCTGCAGCCGGCGAAGGGCGCTCGCCTCCTCCTCGGGCGTTTCCTCGAATTCATAGCCAGCCGTCGCGCATTCCTCGCGCGCCATCTGGATTATCTCGCGCTTGGGCGGATTGCCGTAGAGTGGGAGAATGCTCATCCCATCACCTGATCGAAGGCGCTGGTAACCGTCACCGTACCCGAGGTCTGGCGGACAGCGAAATACCAACCTGTCGGCAGCATGAACGAATAAGAGCCGCTCGAAATGGTCGAGAGGTTCAGGCCTATCGTCAGCGCACCAGTGTTGCTGTTGGCATATTTGCCGATCACGGTTCCGGTGCCAGAGGCCACGGCATTCGTGGATCCGATGACGATATCGGCCGTGTTCGTTGCGCCGCCGGTTAGCGAGATCGATGCCGTAGAGGTCAGGTTGACCGTCACGAACGCGGGCTTGGTGTTATCCGTCGCCTGATACGCAGTCGCGAGGGATAGCGTGCGGCTGGTCGGTGATCCGATCGATGCGGGGCCTGCCGGGCCAGGAGGCCCAGCCGCGCCGGTAGCACCGGTTGCCCCCTGTGGACCCGTAGCGCCTGTTGCGCCAGTAGCTCCTTGAGGGCCGGTCGCTCCGGTAGCCCCTGTTGGTCCAGCCGGACCTTGCGTCGCCGCTGGATAGGGCGTCTTCGAAACCATTACCCAGCAGGCCACCAGATAACGGCGAACGACCCGCTAGCACCAGTCTTGTAATACCAGGGGCCGGTCGTATCGGTATCGAACGTATATTCTCCGGGTCCCTGCGTGTTGGCTTTCGGAACGCAGATGCTAGGCGCTCCCATCGTGGGTGGGTTGGTCGCCGACAGCCACAGGAAGTCGCTCAGATGGTTCTGTACCGTGGCGCGAAATGCGTAGCCCGGATCGAGCAGGGTCCCAGCCGTGTTCGCAACAGCTGTGCGCGCTTCGGCAAATACCGCCATTCACCCCTCCACCCACTCAAGGAGATAGCTAGCTGCGAACCCGGCTGGGAGCGCCGCGCCCGCGAGATTAAGCGCAAGGCTTTCGTTCTGCCGCAGCGTGATAGGCTGCCTGAAATCCACCGCCATCGTCGTCTGACCATGCGATGCGCTCTGAAGGCCGAACACCGTACCTGCGCCGCCGGCCGAAGCCGTGGAGGTCAGGACATACACAGTCGCGGCCGTTCCGTTGGTCGTTGGCGCGGCAGTGTAGAGCGTCGCGACAGCCGTTGCCGCTGCGTTAGTGCTATCGATAGACGCGATGGCTGAAGTGGTCGATGTGCCGCCAGTGTTCAACGCCGACCGGCGGATGAAGAACAGCGTCATCGTGGTGGATGCCGTTGCTGCGATCTGCAACTGCGCCTGCGTCACCAGAATCGTCTTGGTGCCTGGGTTGGAAAGGACGAGCATGTCCGTTGGCGTGGCATAGCCGGCATAAGCAACGCCCGACGTGACGTACGTGGGCATGCCGGGGTATTGCCCCTTGGCATTTACGGTCTGGGTGAAGCTCGGCGATGAGACGGAGCCACCACCGACCGTATTGCCGGTAGAGTCAACGGCAGCGTAGGCAGGGATTACCTGACGATAGACCTTGCCATCTGGCGCCGTCGTGGAAACGGTGAACCCCGGATAGCCGCGCTCGCCTGTATGATACTCAACCGTTGCCATCTTCGACCTTCACTTTCGGGGGACGGCCACGACGGGGCTTCTGCTCGCCGTCGATGATTGTCGCGGTAATCTCTTCGTCGCCAGCGATCGGATGTAGGCGCCACCCATTGGAAAGCGCCTCCATCTCTTCTTCGTGCGAAGATACCGCGCCGGTTTCGACGGGCTTTCCCCAGATCAACTCAGAACCACCATCGCGGTAGATCGACTTGGGGTATTCCGCGCCGCCTTCGATCACCGCTCCAGAACCTTGCGGCTCACGACATTCGTGTAGGCGGGGCCGGCGTCCGTCACCTCATAGGGCGACTTGATACCGAGCACCTTGCACAACGCATCCACCGTGTCGGTGCGGTTCTGGCCCGAGCGCTCCATTTCCAGCAGCGAGGCGATCTGGCCCTGCGTCGGGATCGGAGACATATCGCCCTTCCCCTGAAGCGTCTTCACGAGCGCGTCGGGATCGAGGTCGAGCAGCCAGTCCATGTGCGTGGCGTCGTTGGTCTTGATGATGCCCGGCGTGGGCTCATCACCCGGCAGGTTGCCATCGGTCTGCTGGAAGCGCGCCTTGGCACCTTCCGCGATGGCATCCTGAATGCCTTCCATCTGCGCCTCCGCCACCTTGGAGGCGGGAACGTCGGGCAGCGTTTCGTCGGTCTTGATCTTGTCGGCCATGTTACTCTCCAAGCCCCTCGCTCGATTGTGAAAAACCCTCCCCGAAGGGAGGGGCTAGAGTGATCAGGTCTGGTTGAAAGCCTGCGCGCCCGACATTTCGGGCTGGAGGTTCGCAAGGCCGTAATAGGCATCGAGACGATACAGCGTATTGAGGTTGCCGATCTGAGCCTGCTTCGCCATCACGATCGTGATGCCGCTGTCAGTCGTCAGGCTGGTGACCGCCATGCCGCTGTTCGGGTCCGGCTCGTATTTGGCCGGCATGATCACCAAGGCATCATCCTGCCAGAACGGGTTGAGCACTGCCGAAACCGTGTTCAGGAACGTGATGACTGCGCCGTTGGTCGGGGCTGCCGTGACGTTCTTGTACTGGAGTTCCGGATCGGTGCCGCCAGTGCCCGAGATGATCGGCGGCGTGATCACGTAGTTGCCCGAAGCGCCAGCGGTGCCCGATGCCTGTGACACGATGCGGAACGTCTTGAGCGAGCCCGTGTCCTGCTTGGTGATGTGGTGCACCTCGTTCACGCCAGCGATCGTGAAGGCGTCACCCGCCTTGATGCCAGTCGTGCCGCCGACTGCGAGCGTCACCGTCTGGAAACGGTTGTCGTTGTTGGTACGCGACAGCGTATCAGTGGACGCGGTGGTCGAGGTCGGAGTGTAGTAGAGCGCCGAGCCGTTGGTGATCGTGACGCTGGTGGCAACCGCAGCCGTCAGGCGATAGCCGTAATCTAGCTTGTAGGTCTCGAAGCCAGCGACGTTGCCGACATACGCCTTTTCGTAGGCGGTCTGCACCTTGCCCTGCACCGTCTGGCGCTGCGCCAGATTCGACGCCATGCTGTTGTAGTCGCCCGAATTGTAGAATGCCTTGCGGTCGGCCATGCTGATGCCGACGCGGTTCATCGCCGTGTCGATCTGAGCAACGTCATCGAAACCCGACGCAGCCGCAGTGCGCTTGCTGAAGATCGAGCCCTGCAACGCCGCGAGATTGGAGCAATCGACGTTGATGTCCGAGGCGAGGCGCTGAAGAGCGGCCTTCATGATGCGCTTCTGCTGGAGCGGATCGCGAAGCTCGGTCGCCGACATGGTGAACGGAACCGAGTGGCTGTAGCTCAGCGACACCGGAACCGAGAGCTGTGCGTAGTTGCGCGCGAAATTGCTCGACTGGTCGATACCGGTGAACGACTGCGCGATATACGGCTGCGGCACCCACACCGTGTTGTTGGCGCGCTCAAGCGCAACGCCGTCCTCGGACATGTTGCGGAACGCCTTGGAGATGACGAGCTGATCCTCGAACCCTTCAACCTGCTCGTTGAAGAGGACCAAGGTGTCCTTCGAAAAACTATTAGCCATGAAACCCTCTGCGACGATTGGAGATCCAAACCGGGCAGGTGCCCGATCGCCGATCTCCTCCGTCGCAGCCGAGGGTCGCTGAGTGGCGTGGCTGCGGTGATATGCCTATTTTTTAGGCAGGTCAAGCTGCCTTCTTTTTAGCCTTCATATACTTGTTGTACGCGGTCATGTTGCCGGTCTTCAGCGCGTCAGAAAGCAACTTGTCCGCCTGCTTATCGACCTGTGCCGACATGGAAGCGCTGCCGCGCTGGATGCTGTCTGCTTCGGGCGGCGGTGCTGCGCGGCGTGTGGTCACCTTGATGGCTCCTTGTAGATCGCGGATCATGAATAGCTGGCGGACAGGATCAGGTTCGGCGGCGATGGCATCGAGGCGCGCGGGATGCTTACCAAGCGCCAGAACGACCTTGGCCGGATCGTCCATGTACTTTGCGATGGCGATCTGGACGGGCTCAGGAAGCGCGGCACGCACAGCGGCGTCCGCTGCGTCGAAATCCTCGGGTCGCGCACCCAACTTGGCGGCGCTGGCACGATAGCGCACCTCCAGGTCGCGGAATTCATTGGCGCGCTGCTGCTCTGCGGATTGGCGGCTCTGCTGCTGCCGGTCAGCGGCAGCCTTGCGAGTCATCCAGCCATCGTATTCGGCGTTGAACTTTTCCTCGTCATATTCGCACGATTCGAGCGTGGGCTTATCGCCCACAACGATGTCAGCCTCTTGCGCCGGCTGACGCTCGGCCAGCTTGCGGTCGCGCTCGCGGATTTCCTGCCGAAGCTTCTTGACCAGCGGAGGTTCTTCGCTAGCCGCCTCGCCCTCAAGCTCGATGATAAGCTCGTCTTCGCCGGCCTGCTGATCCTCGGGCGGCAGCGCTTCGGCGCCATCCTCGATTTCCATGTTCTCATCAAGGATCAGGTCTTGATCTTCACCGTCTGCCATGTGTCACTCCCTCGCCCGATTGAAGCCCGGCGGTCGGCCTATGCTGCGTTGGTGTTGCGGTCCTCGCGGTCAGCAGCGCGGCGATCCATCTCGCGGTCGTGCTCGGCCTGCGCCAATTCCGCGCCCGTCTTGATCCGTTGATGATCCATGCCGTGGCGTAGATGCTCGGCCTGCGCGGTCTTGAGTTCGGCGCTCGCCAGCTTCTCGCGCATGTCCACGATGTTTGTTGCGTGATCGAGGCCGGTGGGCGTGTCGGGCACGGCTTCCGGGCCGCCAACCGCTTCTGCCTGCGCCGTCTTGAGATGCGCATCGGCGACCGTTTGTACGGCCTTTGCCTGATTGAGCGCCGCCTTGCTGCCAAGCTCCTGTACCTGCGCCTGCGCCAGCAACTCGGCAGGATTGGGCTGCTGCTGTTGCTGCGCGGCCTGATCCATCTGCTGCTTTTCTTCGGGCGTGGGCTGCTCGATCCCGGCGGCCACTGCCTTCATCCTCATCCACTTGATCATGCCGGGCGACATGCCATCCATGTTCAAGGCGGCGTTGAGCAATTGAGCCTGCCCTAGCTCTGTATCACCCAGCTCGCCCGCGACCTTCGCCAGATTGAGTGAATCCCGCACCGTGCGCTGACGCTTCGTGCTGGTAGCCTCCTGAACCGTGGCAACGACCTTGTAGCGCCCCCGGCTCAGGTCGTTGCGAATGCGGTAGACGCCCTGATCGTCGGTGTGCGGCTCAAGCAGCGTGGCTGTGCCGTCCTGCTCGTCATCCGTTAGCGTACCTACTTGCCGGCCGGGCTCGAAATACACATCACGGCCCATGCCCTGATAAATCTCGCCCTCGCGCTGGACGGACTGGCGCATGTTATCGAGGTAGATCGAAGACTTGCTGTCAACGCGCGCGGCAGCAAGGTCCATCGCGTCAACTGACGTGTTCGCCCTCACCTGATCAGCGTTGTCATCGTCGTCTGCGAGATCAGCGCTCATGACCTGGATAAGCGCTGCCGTGCCCGGTTGGACTTGCGGCGGTTGAATCGCTTGATCTGGACCGGGACGAACCATGTTCCCATCCTTATCGATCAGCGGCAGCAGATACCGGAACGGCGCGCGGTCGATATTTGCTCTTGCCCACTGATCCGCGATCTCGGGCGTCATCTGCTCCGGGGCGACGATCGGCACCTGGAACGGCGCCAGACTGTTCGTCTCGACCACATTGGCGATAGCGGAATTGTAGATCCGCTGCCGATCCATCTTCTTGGCGACGTGGCCGCGCCAACGCTCCATGTTGTCTACATAGTCGCGCCGGCCATAGACAGGCACGATCGGGATGCAGTCACCCGCGATGAACCCACAATCCTTGAGGACGCACGTCCCGTTCATGATGTACTTGTGGACGCGCTCGCGCTTGACCTTGCGCTCGCGCTTTTCCCAGCCTTGCGCGATCAGGTCGGTGACCGCCTTCGGCTCGATCTCGGTCGCGAAGTAGCGCTGCTCCTCACCGGTCAGCTTGTTCGAGAAGATGAACAGCCGGTCGCTCGCATCCTCGACCTCGTAATATTCGGCGATGCGGACAACGTCGGGGGTATACCAATCCCATTGGTACTTCCACTGGTTGAGCGGCCACGGCGCAATGTCATCGCCCCATTTCCGATCAGCCTCGGCCCGTGCTTCCGCGACGACGACGAACGCCCACTTCGCATCGGACTTGTCGTAGAGCTTCGACCCAATGTCGAAATAGACGCTCTGGTCGGCGTCAACGATCGTCATGCCGGGATTGACCCGCTGCGCATCGCTCTCAGGATCGTAGGGATCGGCGTAGTCAGTCGTGAGGCGCCACGCACCGAACCCACCCCTGATCGCTTCCTGGAACGCGTTGTCCCGCGCCTGCATCGCCTTGTAGTGATAGCTGTCCGCTCGATACATGCCGTCGAGCGTTTCCGCCGTCATCTCATCCGCGCTGCTGGTGGCAGGCACGAAATCCACGACGATACGGTTTTCCTTGTAGTCGGTCTCGATCTTCTCAAGGCTCTTGGTGATCTTGTCCACTTCAGGACGCGGGCTGTTCTCGAATTGCTCGCCCCATGCGCCTTCCCACATGGCGCCGGGGATCGTGACAAACCTGCGAGCCTCCAGGCTCTGCGCCCGCATTTCCTGCTGCGGTACGGCCACGCTGTCGAAGCGCTCCATTGCCCGCTGATGGACTGCCTGAAGACGATCGCTGTCGTCCTCAACCTCCGCGCCGTCGTTGGTGGTCTCGCTCTCGGGGAGCGGATCGTCAGCCACGCTTAAGCTCGGATAGGATAATGCCGATGCCGAGCGAATATCCGGTCGCAGGAATGATGACACGGATGGAGGTGGTGGCGCTCGGCATGGCCTGACCAGCATACGCCAGCACGAGCCACGTCGTGCTTGAGGATTATTTGAGGGCTAGCGGCGGAATGCCGATGCTGTTGGGGGGATAGGAGCAACGAATGTCGGTTTGCTCGTTCCTGCCCGTCTAGCACCCTCGCAGGCGTACCGTAGTGCGTCGATCAGGTGGTTATCCTTGTCCTCGATCAACGGCAGCACGTCACCCGTCAGCGGGTCCGTCTTGTAGCTGTAGTGCGTAAGCTCCTGGATCAAGTGCTCGCAGCGCGGGTGTACGATTATGTCGAAGCTCTTCAGGAACTCGATACCCTCTTCCACCGACCGCGCGCCCTTGATAGCCGGACGAATGCGCGGGAAGCCATGATTGCGCAGATAGCTGATCGTCTCAGGTCGTGAGCTATCGGCAGTCGTCCACCATTTCTCGCTATCCGGCACACCCATGAACAGGCTCGGCAGGTTGTTGATCTCGACCTGCAATCCCCATGCCTCGTAATCCACGCGCAACAACCTGCCGTCGATATGGCAGCGCACAAGACACGACGGGTCAATGCTGAAGCCGAAGTCAGCACCTTGCCGATGCTCGACGCCGGGCGCTGTATCGAACTCCTCTACCCGCCAGTTCTTGAAGATGCGCGCCTCACTGTTCTGACGATATCGCCCAAGCCAAATATGATTGTACTTATCGATATCCCGCGTGCGGACATACTCCATCTCAGCGGGCAGCGTCGTCTCTTCGAACCATGGGTTATCGATGTAGTTGACCTCGATCACGATACTGTCTGCCGGCGGATCACTGCGGAACATCGCATCAATCGGATCGGTGGACAGGTCGGGGTTCCACGTAAACCATATCTCCGACCCAGCAGCGCGGATCGTCGGGACCAGCGTATCAAGCGACGCCTGGCTGATCGTCTGCGCTTCCTCAACCCATGCGATCGTCACACCCTCAAGCGACTTGATGCTGGCGGCATTGCCCTTCAGCCCGGCGAAGATGAACAATGACCCATTGGCGCCGCGTATCTCTGTCTCCGTGCTGGTGAAGAACGATCGCAGCCCGAGCCGATCTATCTCGTCATCCAGCAATCGCTTGACCGAGTCCTTGATGCTCTTCTGCACCTCGCGTGCACACAGGACGCGTTCAGCCTTCTGTGCCGCCTTCAGGACTAGCGCCGTCGCGACAGACCGCGACTTAGCCCCGCCACGTCCCCCATGAATTGCCTTGTAGCGCGATGGCTCGAATAGCTGCCGAGCCCAGCCGGGGAGTTCGGTGTCTGTCACGCAATCTGCCTGTTCAACTCTGCCTTACCGCACTTGCTGCATGTCCGCGTTTGGATCAGGACATGCGCGCAACCGCCACTAAAAACATACTCTCCCCGATATGCTTCGATCGTCTTCCATTGCGACCAGCTATGGCGGTGGAAACCCATCACGACTTGAACGTCACGTTGACGCCAGCGGGTAGTGGGTTCTCGGGATCGCTGCCGACTAGCTGCTTGTCGCCATACTTCTTCGGCATGAGCTTGCTGAGATACCACTTGCGAGCGTCCAGCGCCAAGCGGCCGAGCGCGGCATCTTCGGCAGTCAATGCTTCCTCAATCGCGCGATCCGCTTCGGCATCCAGCCCAGATTCCCGCGCGCGCACGTATCTTTCCGCGTTCTCTGGCCTCTCATCACACCAGCGCAGAAATGATTGGGCCGTCGTCTTCGTCTCGCGGCATGCCTTGGACAGGTTCCCGCTCTCGATCAGCGCCGCTAGCACCTTCTCGGCTACGTCGGTTTTCACCCTACCCTCTCCCGCTTCTTGAGGTCGCACAGCCGGCGATAGACCGCCTGCGGTGTTCGCTTCAGTGTCTCTGCCATGTCCACGGCGCGTATCCTTGCCTTGCTCATCTTGAGGAGTTGTTTGTCTTCTGTATCGGTCCATCGGCGATCGGGACGCGGCTTGGCGCGTATCACCCTCTCCAGGACGATGCTTTCATGCTCGCTCAACGCACGGACGCGTCCGAGCTGCTCGGCGAAATAGATCGCTGCATCGTTTCCGGTAGGCAGGGCGATGTGTTCGCTCACTGGCGTATGCGCCCGCCAAGATCGGTGAAGAAGCCCCAAGAAACGCCTAGGCTATCTGCCCAATACCATTCGTCGGGCGCCTCTCCGCGAGCGCGTTTTGCGTAATTACGCATGATGAGCGGATGCAGGATCGCGCGGTAAATCAAGTGCCTCACGCTGCCATGTCCTTATGTGGGGTGCGACGGATCGTGAGGATTCCGTCAGGCGATCGGCGGATGACGTTTCGGGCCACCGCAATGTCGATCCAGCGCTTTGGTGCGTCGCCGATCTCTCCTCCAGTGGCGAGCGATGCTATCCAGAGATCGAAATCGCTCTGATCATGGTCGGGGGCCGAAGGCAGCGCCGTGTAGCGGCTCGCCTGCCGGCGCTTTTCAATCCGTTCCTCAGCCTCAGCCATAATGGCGGGAACGATTTTAGCGGGATGGTCTGCCTTGCGCATAGCGGCCTGCGCGGCATCGCACAGAATGTCTGGCGGTAGGTGCCCTATCGCCATGAAGGCCGCATCGAACCACGTATCTCGGTCTTCAAGGCTCATGCCGACTGGCGCGCAGAGTTGCAGGCAGGGCGTGAGCGCTTGGATAAATTCAGGCAGCGATGCAGGTTGGAGGTCAGCCGGCAGGTTGGAGGTGGCGAGCGAGGAATCGCTGCGCTGCGTCAACTGTGACCCCATGGCCGCTGGCACTTTGGCCCCGATTTCCTCCCACGCCGTTGGTCGCTCCATTTCGCTTTCCATCTCGGTTATCCTGTTCGATCACCCAATTCGCAAATGCGGCTTGCCAGTCTCGCTTGACGGCGTTCGGTCCGTTCGCTGAGCGCCAGTGGTTTTCGAAGCTTTCGCGGGTTCTGCGGGCCCACTCCTGCCCCCGGCGGTCGATGACTTCTCTGGCGACCGTGCCGTCGTTGAACCGCGAGGGATTCCAATCGATCGGCAAACGAGAACCAGCCTCGCGCACCCGTGTCCCCGTCCGGGGGGTAGGTTTAATTTCTTTAGGGGGTCTGGGGGACGTTTCTTTATCAAGGACGGGGGGAATTTCGATTTCGTCCATGGACAGTCCATGGACATCGCTTGGACCGTCCATTGCTTTCTTCGCAGCGCGGTTGAGGCGCTTCCACTCTGCGTGGGCGGCACGCTTGTCTGCTGCCTCTTGCTCGGCGGCACGGATGGCTGCGTCCTTTTCCTCCAGGGCGCGCACAGCCATGACGATCGCCTCCATCGGCGCGCCAGCGTTGGCCATCGCTTCCATGAGGTCGGCAACGCTCAACTGCGAAGCCTCCCTAGTCCGTGCAGAATCGTTGTGTGATCGCGGTTGAGGCGCTTGCCGATGCGCGTCGTGGTCCAGCCCATGTGGTCCAGGGAAGCCATGACAGCCCAACGAGCTTCCACGATGCGCTTGAAGCGACGAGGGCCGACTATGTCGCTTTCGGACACGCCGTAGAGGATAGCGGCGTCGGCGATGATCTGGGTTGCTGTGCGGGCGGTGAGTGTCATGCTGCCTCCCCGATCTCTACCACGACCTTGCCGCCCTTGACCGGTTCACCGAAAAGGTAGCTGGGCAGGAAGCGGCTATCGTTGACCTTCAGAGCGGTCGCGATGCCGTCGAAGTAGGGCTTCATGCGGTTGGGGAAGTTGACCCGATCGCCGCGCCGGTCTGGGGGATAGAACGCTACGATGACGCGAATGTCGCCGGTAGCATCCGGACTATGGATGTTAGCTGCCAGCGTGGCCAGGCGCGCCCACTCGCGGTGCTTGGCGGTGATTGCAGCCTTTGATCGCCAATGGCCTTTGGCGTGGCCTGAGAGGGATGCTGGGGGGAAGGGAAGCTCGATCACCGCGCCGCGATCCTTTCGCACCACTCTGGAAGCGCCTGGATCGGCACCGGGAGCAGCTTGATCGGAAGCACGCCCTTGACGTCCCAAGGCCACTTCGACTTCGCATGGGCGGACTTCAGACACAGCTTATTGCGGTATGCTGTCTGACGAATGTAGGGCTCTCCACAGCCAAGGGCGTTCGCCAGTTGGCGCGCTGTCCAATCGGGGTTCGCCTCGTGCAGCTTGATGACTGCGTATTTGAGGTTGCGGCGCCTCATGCTCCGGCCTTCCGCCGGCCCTTCAGCGCAGCCCTGCGATAGGCGACGTAGCGTTGGCGCTCGTAGCTGCGGAGCGTCTGTTGGCGAAGCTCTTCCAAGCGAGCCATTGCCTTGCGTTGATGGTGGCGCGCGATGATGCGGCGTAGGAGGGAGATCATGCCGGGCGTCCGCGCACAGCTACGGCGGCGAAACCGCAAATAACCATGAGAAATGCCACCCTGGCCAATTCGTCCAAGGTTATCGGCGACTGATCATTCACCAATCGGCGCACGATCACCATCGCAAGCAGACTGCTAATGAAGCCAATCGAGAAGATGCGAAATTCGCTCATGCCGCCCTCGCCTGCTTGAGTACCTGAGCACCACGCGCGACAAGGCGAACGCCAACGACTTTCAGGTCAGGCTTCTCGTCCTCATCGAACTTGCCATCCAAGGCAGCGCGGGTGATGATCGCGTTGTCTTCCGCATTATCGGCAGCGATAGCTCCCGGCGGAAGGTCTTCGTCAGGCAGCCAGAATGCACCTTGATCCGCGACCCGCGACAGATATTCTGTAGTGAAGTCTGGCCCCAGGAATTTCTGGAGGCTGGCGAGCTGCTCGGGTAGGATCTCGCGCCAATCCTCGTGATCGCAGTCCAGCCGCCAGCACTCAATCATGCGCTCGGGGACGCCAGCGCCCTTCTGCACCTCCTTGTAGGTGAAGCGTCGGCCGCGACCGACAAAGAGGCGCAGCGCATAGGCCACGGCGTTGAAATGGGCACTGCGGGAAACAAGAGGATCAATTCCCGCTGAATTGCTGCGATGCGGCATCTACTTGCCCTCCCCATGGAAGAAGCCGCTGCCCCCATCCCCCTGCCGTTGAGCACCGCGATAGCGCGCGTTCTGTCGGAGTTGGGGGCGCTCGATGATCAGGTAGAGGCTACCGGACACCAGAGCGGTGAAGCCGATGCCGATGCACATCGCGTAGAAGTCAGCCATCAGGCTTCTCCGTCATGCTGAGTGAGACAAAGACCGGCGGGGTGCTTGAAAGGGGGTGGACGCACCCCGCCGGGAGTTTCCGCCGGTGCTGTGGGGCGGATGGGATCGGGGGTCATGCGACACGCGCCATTTGCGGTTCGCGCTCGGAAGATTTGAGATATGCTACCGCTTCTGCGGAGAGCAGCTTTCCCGGCTTTGTCGGCACGCTGAGAACGGACGGTCGCCGCCAAGGCGGAATACTGTCTTTCGTTTTCCAGCTATGCACGGTCTGCACCGGATCGCCTGTTGCTCGCGCGATGGCCGTGGCCCCGCCAAGCACCTCAAAAATGTGATCGATGAGCTGCATGCTGGCCACATTATCCGATTACCAGATAATTGCAACCCCACCCCGCTATCCGATGTTAGGGGAGGAAGTGTCTTCGCATATGCGGCATTATCCGCCCATGAGCGAAGACGAGCTGATCAAGGCTATCCAGGCCGCTGCGGCGCGCCAGAAAGTATCTCAGACTACCATGGCCAGAGTTGCTGGCATGCCGTCACAATCGGCAATGTCGAATGTGTTCAAAGGCAAGCGGCGGCTCACCATTCCGGAGGCCGATCGCCTCAAAAGCTTGCTTAATATCGAGGACACCCCGTCCGTGCAGTGGGTGCCGCTGATAGGGCTTGCATCGGCTGGAAATTGGAACGAAGCTGTCTTAATGGCGTCGGGGGAAGTCAGTATTCCTCTTCGGAAGGCGGGTAAGAGAGCCTTCGCGGTTGAGATAAAGGGCGACAGCATGGACAAGCTGCTTCCCGAAGGCGGCTGGGCTGTAATTGATCCAGATCAAAACGACCTTTACTCAGGACGCGTTTATCTGGTGCAGAACGGCGACGACGAAGTCACGATCAAGCGGTATGCTTCCGATCCGGCCAGATTGGAGCCCGTTTCCCACAATGAACTGCATAAGCCGATTCCCCTGTCAGGGTACCCATATCGGGTAATCGGGCGTGTTGTCGCCTATGGGAATGACGAAGGCCTATGACCAAGAAAGGCCTCGTTCTCGCCAGTGCGGGAATTGGGTTCAGTCTGGTTGTCGATGCGGCGGTTTCGTATCTCATTGTCAGGCTGACCAGCAACGAATTCACCGACACGACAATGTCGTTTTTGGTGTATTTCGGCCTGTTGGTGGCCGGTCAATTTTTCCTGGGCCTCTACGCAAACCTGAAGCGAGGCGCCCTGCTCTTCTTGTACAAGGATACGGCGGGTTCGCAGCGCATCGCTGCGATGCTCGATGCAGAGCGATTCCCCCGCCCGCACCTTTACCACAGCGCGCTTCTGTACCTGGCTGGGATCGTAGACAATCCAAACCTTGATCCCGATATTCGGGCCCGCGCCGCCTACCTCAAAGGGAAGCTCGATGGCTATGGCGAAGGCGGCGGTTTCCTCGCGGGGATACGCATGCTCACGACGTGGGATGACGCTGTGAAGATTCTGGCCGCCGAAAGAAATATCCGAAATACGGATTGACAACGTAATCCGATAAGCGGATAACCCCTCCAGACACGATCAGAGTGTTGGAGGCGGAATATGGTTCAGGATGTGGAGCGCGTAAGGCCCGACAGTGTCGATGAGGCTTTAGCCGCATGGGACGCTGGCCACGAAGTCGAAACCATCGAAATGGGCGGAATGGGCGATGGCTACGAAATGGCCATCCAGCGCGTGGCGTTCGAACTCATGCGCGCCCTGCGTGACGATCCCGTGCTGTCTGCGATCAACGCCAAAGTTGGCGACCATGAAGCGTTTCCGCCTGAGTTTTCCCGCATGCTGGACGAACGCATCATGGCGCTCGATGCCAAGCAGGATGACGGCAGCTACACCATAGGTGGGCTGTCTGGTGCGCAAGCTGGTGCGGCCAAGAACATGGCGGTCAATCTCACGCGCCACGGCTGGGACAATGCCCGCAATCAGGTGCCTGATCGGATGATCTTCGTCCGCAAAAGCGACCCGAGCGAACTGTACGCCGTTGAGCAGGCTTCGGCATGACCGCCCACGCTCACCTAGAAGAGGGGCAGGATAGTGGCGCGTCGGCGTTGCCGACCGGGCTTTCGCCGCTTCGCGATGAAGCCGCTAGCGCGTCTTCACCAGAGGCTTCAATCCCATCGCGCGAATGGGTGGCGGGATCATTCGAGGTTGCAACCTTCGCAGGCGAGGGCAAGCCCCCCGCAATCCTGCCGATCGCTGGGTGGATCAAGCACCCCTTCGCGCTCGACTTCCGTGTGTTCGATGACGATGCGGAGTGGATCGATGCGGGATGGTATCTAACCCATATTCCGACTGGCTTCGGCATCGGCGGCATCATTGCGAATTTGCCGGAGGCTAAGATTGTCGCCGACGAAATTCGCGAGATAGCGGACTGGTCGTTCACGGAAACAGATGGGGCAAAAACCGTAGCCCCGGCGTTCGTGGAATTTCGCGCCAAATGCGAAACGAAGATCGTGCGCGGTGGACCAATCGCTGGCCCGCTCGCGGGGATGGTGTCGGCATGAACGCCCCCACCACCCTAACCCCGCACACCACTCTCTGCTGGTGTCCTAGCTGTCGTGAACTGGTTGCACCGAGTTCGGACGGCACCTGTGCTGGCTGTGACAGCATCATCGACCTGACCCTCTGGCAGGAAACAGAGGAAGCATGGGCTTCTGATGCTCGCGCACTGGAGGCCGAGGAATTGGCACCGCGCGTCATCGTTTGGGATTTCACGTGATGATCGATGAAGACGAAATCCACTGGTGCAAGGTCTGTCGCGAGAAGCTTTCGGAGCAATCTCTTTGCGGCATCCCGGAGGCTTTCCAGTCAGACGCTCGCGCAATGGAATGTGCTGAGGCTGTCGACCCCTTCTTTGCGCCGGATAGGGCGCTCAACCGTGGATATTTGTGATGAGCTACGATGTGTCGATTGGCGATGCGTGTTTCAACTACACGTACAATCTGTCCCCTTTCTTTCATGGTCATATACCCGAGGGCATCAACAGCCTTCACGGAATGAGCGGCGCTGCGGCGCGGGACACAATCGCGCGAGCCCTGCTGTCGATCGACAACGAACGCATCACCATGGGGGAGCCCGCATTTCGCCAGCGCTACGACGCGCCAAACGGGTGGGGCACCGTCATGGGCGCCATCATGTTCCTGGCCATGATACTGGCTGCCTGCGCCGCAAACCCGCGCAAGAAGGTGTCTGTGTCATGACCCTCTTCTTTACTGCCGATCGTGGGTTGAACTCTGGATATTGGAACAAGCGATGAGTTTCATAGACCGGCTTTTCGATAGCCTGGAGACTCCTGGCGCGAGGCGTTCGGCGAATGCTGCTCCGCAGCACCGCGCTTTCGTGCCTTCGGCATCGAGCCCCGCTTCGCGTGTCTCGCCGCTTCGCGCTTCAATCACATTTCGCAAAGGAGAAAAGGCATGACCTTGGAGCAACAGCTTCGCGCGCTGTGCGATCAGCATGGCCTTACAAATCTGTCGGTGGACATCACCATCAGGCAGGACGGCTCGCACTATTTCGGCTCCTATGCCCATCGTGATGGAGTGTGTGCGTCGGCGTCCATACATCGCGCTGGCCCCGCCGAAGCAACAGGCGAAGCCATCGCCAACTTGCTCGCCAAGTGCGGTGAGTCTCTGGTTCACGTTCCTGAATTGGTGGCGGCGTAATGACGGGCCACGACGCAGAGGAACGGCAGTTTATCGACAACATGGCGGTTGTCGAAGAGATGCAAAAGGAATGGCGGAACCCAATCCCGCAGGTCGCTTTGCGTGCCGGGTTCTACATCTGCCGTGAAATAATGGCCCGTTTCATCGAACAGGGTGGAGATGAAGTCACAGCCGCCAGCGTGCGGGCCAACTGGCTGCCCGCGCTGGGCGACGATCACGGGGCACCCCGCCAATTCGCATGGGATGAACTCATGGGAGAGGACCTCAATGGGCAATTCTTCAGCAAGGAAGTTTCCGCGTCTCTGGAGGGCTGTTGCTACGCTTGGGTAGCAATGCATCAGTTCGGCATTTTGCCCGCGTCAGCGATCGAAGCGCGAAGCGATGAGACTGCGCAGCAGGCTCAGCCCGAAGGGCAAGAGCGCGACCCGCAAGGGGACGCCCAAACACCACCCCTCCCACCCTCACAAGGATAGCCATCATGTCCGATACAGAGAGATTCAATCCGCCCGTCGATCTGAGAACTGGCCAAGTCAGCGCGAAGGCGTGCGGTGCAATGATCCTGAGACCAATGCCCGGCGGCGGATACATCCGGTTCGATCGCGTTGAAGATGCCATCGGTCATCCCACCAGCCGTCATGCGGAAAGACCCTAACAATGGCGAGTGAACCAAACCACATGCGCATTTGGGACGCGGTCAGCAAGACCGATCCCGCGCATACCAAGAAGGTCAACCAACGCGGCGGCTTTACCGCCATCAGCGCCCATTACCAGATCATGTCGGCAACCAAGCAGTTTGGCCCGATCGGCATCGGATGGGGCTACGTTGCTGGTGACCCGATCATTCTCGACGGCATCGCGTCGATCCCGGTGACCATCTGGCACGGCACCCGCGAAAACACGTTCGGGCCGATCTACGGTGGCGCCGAGCTTCGCGACAGCAAGGGCCGTCCCGACAGCGACGCGCTAAAGAAAGCAGAGACGGACGGCCTGACCAAAGGCCTGTCGCAGCTTGGCTTCAACGCCGACGTGTTCCTGGGTAAGTTCGACGACAACAAATACGTCGAGCAAATGCGCGGCGAATTTGCCGAGCGCCCGGCGCTGATCGATGACGCCCAGCGCGCCCAGCTGATGATGCTCGCACAGACGGCTGGCGCCGACATGAAGGGCTTTTGCACCTTCTACAAGATCGACGCGCTGCCCGAGCTGCCCGTAACCAAATTCGACCACGCCAAGGCGATGCTCGAAAAGAAGATCGCCGCCAAGGTTCCGAAACAGGATGAAAGGGAGGCCGCGTAATGGCGACCGTGATCGAACAACGCACGCCGGAATGGTTCGCGACCCGCTGCGGCAAGGTGACCGCCAGCCGCATTGCGGACGTGATGGCAAAGACCCGCACCGGCTGGGGCGCTGGACGCGCTAACTACATGGCTCAACTGGTGGCCGAGCGCCTGACCGGAACGACCGAGCCGGGCTTCACCAATGCCGCCATGCAGTGGGGCACCGACAAGGAACCGGAGGCGCGCGACTGCTATGCCTTTGAGCGCGGCCTGTCGGTCGTGGAGATCGCTTTCATCGACCACCCGAACCTAGCCATGACCGGCGCGTCACCAGATGGCTTGGTCGGTGACAACGGAATGGTCGAGATCAAATGCCCGAACACGGCAACGCATATCGATACGCTTCTCGGCGCCGCGATCGACGACAAATACATGAAGCAGATGCAATGGCAGATGGCTTGCGCAGGTCGCCAGTGGTGCGACTTCGTGTCCTATGACCCCCGGCTTGGCGTCGAGATGCAATTGCACGTTCGCCGGGTCGAGCGTGACGAAGCGCTGATTGCCGAGATCGAGGAAGCGGTTGCCACGTTCCTGGCCGAGCTTGACGACAAGGTCGCTCGCCTGACCGCCGAATATCGGAAGGCTGCGTAATGGGCCGCCCGCTTCTCCTAGATCCCAAGGTTCTCAGCGATGAAGAGCGCGTAGAATATCACCGCGAGCTTTACCGCAAGAGCGAACGCCATCGGCTGGCGAGGATCAATCATTCCCGCCGTCGTCCCGGCGCGCCTGAAATAACGTCTCTGTCGGAAACCACCTTGAGGATTCCCCTCTGATGTTCCCGCAACGCCGCAAGCACAACAGCAAGCGCCCGAAAGCGCGCAACCGGTTCCCGAGCCATTGTGCCTGGGTGCGAGGATTTGAATGCTCTGTGCCCGGCTGTCAGGAAATACCGATCGAAGCCGCACACGTCCGCGTCGGCACTGGCGGCGGAATGGGTATCAAGCCTCACGATAAATGGGTCATCCCGCTGTGTCGTGACCATCATTCGGAACAGCACCGGATCGGCGAGCCGATGTTCGAACGGACGCACGGGATCGACATGAAGAAGGTTGCCGAGCGCTTGGCCGCAACAAGTCCGCACCGGTTCAAATGGCTGGAGGCCAACGATGACTGACATTGACCGCGCCGTTGATGAAGCTGAACGCCTGTTCGTATCAGCCGGTCGCGCCCGCGTCGCTGCCGAAGCGCAAGACCTTCGCCGCAAGCGAGTACGCGCCACCCTGTTCGTCAAGTACAAAGGCGATGGCAATCCGGCAGGCGCGTCCGAGCAGATGGCGGAAGCCGACCCGGTCTACGAACTCGCGTGCGCCGATTGGGAAAATGCCGCTCTGGAAGCTGAGACGCTCCGAGCCCAGGCGGAAGCCAAGCGGATGCGCTTCGATGCTTGGCGGACTGCCAACGCGACCGAGCGCGCGAAAATGAACCTCCGATAAGTTTCCTAGGGAGCGGGAGGGCCCAATAAGCCCTCCCGTCGAGATGATGACCAAAGACCAAATCCGCAAGAAGCTAGCCGAGCGCGATGCTCTGGAATGCAAGCTACGAGCAGCCGACCGCGAGCTTATCACAATGGGGCGCGAGTTCTGGCAGGATCAGGGGCTTTGCTCCTTTCCCCGCGTGGACGCTCTGCGGAGGGCGGTGTTGTGACGGAGGTCCCTACCTCTCATCCTCCGATGACGCAGGATGCGTGGCTTGCGCCAGCCGACGTACGGAACATGATCGCAGATATTGTTCTTGGTCCGCTCGGTAATAACCCGACGATTGAGCGTAAAGCGCTCGCTTGGGATCTGATGGAGGGCCTAAATCAGTTGGTGGAGAGTCGTGGCACCGCCCCTCCCCCCAAGGACATTCAGGGATGACAGCGCCCGCACGCTTTCGCCAGTCCGATGTAACGCGCGCGATCCGCAGCGCGAAGGACGCGGGTGTGCGCCTGTCGAAAATCCTTATCTTGCCAAACGGCGCAATCGAAATGACGTTCGGCGGCGAAACCAGAACACAAGGGAAATCGTCGTGGGACGGCCTGTTAGACGACCTCTAAAGAAGAACGGTCTGCCATTGTACATAGACCAATTCTTTGACCGCCACGGCAAGCTACGGACGCGCTTCCGGCGCACCGGCTACCCCACGGCCTATGTCGTGTCGTCATTCCCATCTCGCGCGTTCTGGGAGGAATATGATGCGCTGATCGAGGGCAAGCCCAAGCCTGCCGGCGTCGAGCGGAATGAGCCGGGAACGTTGGCTGACCTCGTCGCGCGCTTCTGCGCGGTGCCGGCCAGGCTTGGGCCGAGCGAGGATACCCGCAAGCGCAATCGGGCCATGTTGGAACAGTTCCGCGTCAAGTATGGCAAGGTGCCGGTCGAGCATGTGACATTTGACGAGCTGGATCGGATCATTTCCGCCAAGGCCGAGAACGCGCCGTGGCAGGCCAAGAAGCTTCGCCGCTTGTTGGGCCGCATGTTCGCCTACGCCGTCAAGCTGCGGCTGATCGATACGAACCCGATCCTCGACACCGAAAAGATCATCGCGACGACCGAGGGCTATCATACCTGGACGGAAGCCGAGATCGAGCAATTCACTGAGCGGCACAAGCTTGGCAGCAAAGCCTATCTCGCGCTGATGCTCATGCTCTGGACTGCCCAGCGACGTGGGGACGTGATCCGCATGAAGCCTGCCGATGTGGTGGATGGCGCGATCCAAGTCACGCAGGGCAAGACAGGTGCGAAATTGAGCATCCGTATCGCAGCGCAATTGCAGGAAGCGATTTCGGCGCTAGTCGAGGTTGATCCCGACAAGCCATATCTCCTGACCGAATACGGACAGCCTTTTACCGGCAATGGGTTCGGCAACTGGTTTCGCGCTCGCTGCGACGAAGCTAAGCTGCCGCAATGCTCGGCCCATGGCTTGCGCAAGGCGGCATCGCGTCGTGCGGCAGAACGCGGATTGTCGAACCAATCGATCAAGTCCCTGACCGGGCACGTCACCGATTCGGAGGTGGCGAGATACACCCGAAAGGCCAGTCAGGCATCGCTTGCAGACGACGCGATCGGCAAACTTTCCGATTGGGATTTGGCTAACCGCAAGGAAGGGTTAGACAAATGATGCTTGCAAATGCCCAGAAATCTGCCATAAATAGTGGCGCGATGGTGGTCCCGGAGGGACTCGAACCCCCGACGCCCACTTTAGGAAAGTGGCGCTCTATCCGGCTGAGCTACGGAACCACGGACCGTCTGGTACCGACGGCACGAAAGCGGGTCAATTACGGGCTTCGGGCGGGACCACGGGAAACGGCAGCGGCGCGACGGACACGCCGTCGTCGATCAGCGCCTTTGCCTCCTCGGGCGACGCCTGGCCGTGGATCGGCGCATGCTCCTCCTCGCCATCGTGCATCGCGCGGGCGCGGTTGGCGAAGCCCTTGCCGACCCAGGTCGATCCCTCGAGCGCCTTTTTCTGCAGCACCGCCAGTTCGGCCATCGCCGCCTTCATCACCTCGGGTGTGACGCCGTTGGGCCCGATCGGCGCGGCGGTCTGCGCGGTCTGGATATTGCCCGAGGTCGCGATGTTGGGCGCCATCACCGCCTTTTCGATCGTGCCGTCGCCGCAGAGCGGGCACCCGACTAGGCCGCGAGCGCGCTGGTCCTCATAATCGGCGGACGAGCCGAACCACGCCTCGAACACATGCCCGCCACCGCATTTGAGGTCGAAGACGATCATGCCCGCACCACCTCGGGGATCGCGCGGCGATGCCTGAGCGCGGGAACGCGCATCCGCACATCCTCCTGCCGGGCCGGGTCGAGATCGGCGAACCCCAGGCCGGGCACCTCACCCATGTCGAGCAATACTTCGCCCCAGGGGTCGATCACCAGCGAATGGCCATAGGTCGCGCGGCCGTCCTGATGCTCGCCGGTCTGCGCCGCCGCGACGACGAACGCCGCGCCCTCGATCGCGCGCGCGCGGAGCAGGATATGCCAATGCGCCGCCCCGGTCGGGCGGGTGAATGCCGCCGGCATCGCCAGGATCGTCGCCCCGGCATCGGTCAGCGCGCGATAGAGGTCGGGGAAGCGCATGTCGTAACAGATCGTCGTGCCGAGCGCCCCCGCCGGCGTCTCGACCACCACCGCGCCTTCGCCAGCTGTATAGGAATTCGATTCGCGCCAGCTCTCGCCGGTGGGCAGGTCGACGTCGAACAGATGGAGCTTGTCATAGCGCGCGCGGATCGCACCCTGGTCGTCGATCACGAAGCCGCGATTGGCGAGCTTGCCGTCGGGCCGGCGGATCATCAACGAGCCGATATGGACCCAGAGACGATGCTCGGCCGCCGCCGCACGCACCGCCGCGAGCAACGGATCCTCGTCCTCCGGCCAGACATGTTTCGCCGCGCGCTCGCGATCGCGATCGATCAGCCCCGACATTTCGGGCGTGAACAGCATCACCGCGCCGCCCGCGGCGGCATCCGCCATGCCCTGCGCGATCGTTGCGGCATTGGCGGCGGGGTCGATCCCGCTGGTCATCTGGAGGACGGCGATTCTCATACCGCAAGCAGCGGATCGAGCCCTCCCCGTGCATCGAGCGCGGCGAGATCGTCCGACCCGCCGATATGCCGTCCGTCGATGAACACCTGGGGCATCGTCATGCGGCCGCCCGACCGCTCGACCATCTCGGCCTTTTTGGGGCCGCCCATGGTCACGTCATATTCGACAGGCTCGACCCCCTTGCCCGCGAGCAGCTTCATCGCGCGCACGCAATAGGGGCACCAGGCCTTCGTATAGATTTCTACCTTCGCCATAATACAAAAGAGGTGGAGAGCGGCGCCCGGCTTGTCAATCGGCGCCGTCGCCCACCACGCGCGCCCAGCACAGCACCGTGACGCGGCCCGCGCCGGCCCTGAGCAGTGCCCGGGCGCACGCGTCGGCGGTCGCGCCGCTGGTGTAGACGTCGTCGACCAGCACGACATGTTCGCCCGCCAACCCACGGGCGACAGTGAAGGCGGCGCGGACCGCGTCGCGGCGCTGGCGCGGGTTCATGCCGCGCAGCGCGGGCGTCCGTTTGGAGCGGCCGAGCAGAAAGGGGTCGTGCGGCGGTCCGCCGTCGCGCATCAGTGCGTCGGCGATCAGCGCGGCCTGGTTGTAACCCCTTCCCCACAACCGCCAGCGATGCAGCGGCACCGGCACCAGCAGATCGGCGTCCGCCGGCAGATGCCGCGCCATCAACCGGGCCGCGGTAATCGCAAAGGCCAGCCGCCCGCCATATTTGAGCCGTAGCGCCACCGTCTTCGCCACCCGCCCGTATGCCACTGCGGCGCGCGCGCCAGCATGGACCGGGGGCGCCGCGAGGCAGGCGCCGCATTGCGCATCGGGCCCGCGGTCGATTTCGAACGGGGTGCAGCAGGTCGCGCACCACGGCACACCGATGAATTCCAGCGACTCCCAGCATGCCGCGCAGAAACGATGGTCGCCACGCACCACCGCACCGCAGCCCGGACAGCGCGGCGGCAGCGCCAGCGCGAGCGTGTCGGCAACGACATCCTGCATCCCCATGCCGCTCTTGTCGCGCCGTCGCCGCGGCGGCACAAGCGCCCGCGATGGAGGCACCTGAAATCTTCGACCGCGCGGCCCGGCGCCAGCGCCGCGACCGCGCCGCGCCGATCTATGCCGCCCACGATTTCCTGCGCGCCGCGATGCTCGACGGCATTGCCGAGCGACTCGACAGCGTGAACCGCGCGTTCGCCCGCGTGCTCGACGTCGGCTGTTTCGACGGCGCATTCACCGCGCCGCCCGGTAGCGCAGTCACTCGGATCGACGCCGGACGCCTGTTCGCGGCAGGTGCTGGCGGCATCCAGGCCGACGAGGATCGCCTGCCGGTCGAACCCGAGCGTTTCGACCTCGTCGTCTCGGCCGGCGTGCTCGACAGCGTCAACGATGTGCCGGGCGCGCTCGCCCAGATGCGCCGCGCACTCCGGCCCGACGGCCTGTTCCTTGGTGCCTTCGTCGGCGGTACCTCGCTCCCGACGATGCGGAGCGCGTTCCTCCAGGCGGAGGCCGACCGCCCCGCCGCGCGCTTCCATCCGATGATCGACGTGCGCTCGGCGGGCGATCTGCTGGTCCGGGCCGGCTTCGCGCTGCCGGTCGCCGACGGCGAGACGCTGAATGTGCGCTATCCCGACCTGTTCCGGTTGATCGGCGACTTGCGCGGGATGGCCGCGACCAACGTGCTGCGGAGCCGCGTCCCGCTCGGTCGCGGGGCGCTGGCGGCAGCGGCGGCGGCGTTCGCCGAGCGCGCCGACCCCGACGGCCGTACGCCCGAGCGGTTCGACCTCATCTTCCTCACCGGCTGGGCGCCCTCGCCCGACCAGCCCAAACCCGCGCGACGCGGCAGCGCCACCGCCTCCTTAGCCGCGGCGATCGGCCGCAAGGACTGACACGAACGGCCGGTCGGCGGGGGGCATGTCGACCTCGACCAGTTGCACGGGCAGGACCCATCGCACCGCCGCTGCGTCCAGCGCGCGGGGCTCTCCTCGCCACGTCGTGCAGCGATAGAGTAGCAGGAGCAGGTGGCGGTCGCCACGCGATCCGCTGCTGAAGGCGAGCGGCTCGAGCGCCGAAGGATCGATCGCCACGCCGAGTTCCTCCGCAAGTTCGCGGACCAGCGCAGCTTCGGGCGATTCACCGGGCTCGACCTTGCCGCCGGGGAATTCCCACAGTCCGGCATGCTCCTTGCCCGCGGGCCGCTGCGCGATCAGCACCCGGCCCTCGCGATCGGTCAGCGCAGCCGCCACCACGGGCATTAGGGTCATTTCGGTACCGTTCCTTACGCTGTTGGTCATTCGTTAACGAAACGTGCCTAGCATCCGTGATCAGATTGGGGAGCCGTACGCGGCAAAAAACGATGATCCATGTCCTTCGCCGATTGGCCGGGAGCCGGAGAGGTGCGACCGCCGTCGAATACGGTCTCATCCTCTCGCTCGTCGTCCTCACCATGATCGCCGCGCTCCAGGGGCTGGCGAGCACCACCACCGGGATGTGGAACAACGTGGCCGACAAGGTGCAGAACTCGCACTGAGAATTTGTTTCAGCAAAGCTGATACGGTGGCGGCGCCGCCCTCCGCAACCATTCCAACGATGCTTCGCATCGCCGGAACCTTGGGTTGCTCCGCCCGCTCCCCCACCCGGCCTCCGGGACATTTCGTTACGGGCTTTAAGATTTTCTCAACCGCGTAGGCCTACTGATTCGGACTGCTGGAACGGGGGGCTCTCCTGGTTCAGCCGGGTGACTGAAGTAGTTCGAACCACTGGAGACCGGATATGAAGACCATTCGCAAGATTTTCACCAACAAGAAGGGTGCCACCGCCATCGAGTACGGCCTGATCGCCGCGCTCATCGCCGTCGCCGCGATCGCCGCGATGCAGGGCCTGGGCAACCAGCTGAAGACCACGTTCGGCAACGTATCGTCGAACATGAAGGCTTCGTAAGCTCCAACGCTTACTGCTGACGATCAGGGCGGTGGAACTTTGGTTCCGCCGCCCTTTTCATATCCTCCGGCCCCGACGACCCGGCATTTCGGGATCGTTTGATCGTCAATGCGGACTTAACCCGCAGTCGTAACACCCACGAAACGACGAGCCCTTTACCCGATCCCTGCCGTTGCGCCACCGGAACGAAGCGTGGCGGCGTTCACAGGGAGATTGGGAATGACCATTATCCGCAGGATTTTCACCGATAGGAAGGGCGCCACCGCGATCGAATACGGCCTGATCGCCGCGCTCATCGCCGTCGCCGCCATTGCCGCGATGCAGGGCCTGGGCAACCAGTTGACCACGACCTTCGGCAACGTCGCATCGAACATGAAGGCGTCGTAAGCTTCTGACCGCTGCTGAATAAGAGGGCGGCGGAGGGTTCCGCCGTCCTTTTTTTTTAAACTCCTCTCCCGTTGGAGAGGAAGGGGCCCGCTCGCGAAGCGAGTGGGAAGGTGAGGGTCGCGTGAGGCCGTGAACCTGCCCTCACCCTTCCGCCGCGCTACGCGCGGCTCCCTCCCTCTCCCACAGGGAGAGGGATTTAGATCCGCCCCATCGCCAGGAACTTGTCGCGGCGATCGCGCTTGAGTTGCTCGGGGCTCTTATTGTGCAGCCCGGCCAAGGCCCCCGCCATCGCATCGCCAAGAGCGCCGATCGCCCCCGTCGGATCGCGATGCGCGCCGCCCAGCGGCTCGGTGACGATCGTGTCGATGATGCCGAGGCCCTTGAGGTCCTGCGCGGTCACCTTCATTGCTTCGGCGGCGTCTGCCGCCTTGTCCGCGGTGCGCCACAGGATCGAGGCGCAGCCCTCGGGCGAGATCACCGAATAGACGGCGTGTTCGAACATCAGCACGCGATTGCCGGCCGCCAAGGCGATCGCGCCGCCCGAACCGCCCTCGCCCACCACCGCCGCGATCACCGGCACGCCTAGCTTCAAGCACGTCTCGGTCGACCGCGCGATCGCTTCCGCCTGACCGCGCTCCTCGGCCTGGACGCCGGGGAACGCGCCCGAGGTGTCGACCAGGGTCAGCACCGGCAGGCCGAAGCGATCGGCCAGCTCCATCAGGCGGATCGCCTTGCGATACCCTTCCGGCTTGCCCATGCCGAAATTGTGCCGGAGCCGGCTCGCGGTGTCGTCGCCCTTCTCATGGCCGATCACCATGACCTTCTGCCCGCGGAACGTCGCGAAACCGCCCAGGATCGCCTGGTCGTCGCCGAAGGCGCGGTCGCCGGCGAGCGGCATGAAGTCGTCGAACAGCTCGGCGACATAATCCTTGAAGTGCGGGCGATCCGAATGGCGCGCAACCTGCGTCTTCTGCCACGGCGTCAGCCGGGCATAGGTCGCCTTGAGCATCGCGTCGGACTTGGCCTGCAGCCGCGCGACCTCGGCATCGATATCGATCGCGCCATCCGACGCGGTGTCGCGCAACTCGTCGATCCGGCCCTGGAGCTCGGCGATCGGCTTCTCGAAATCCAGAAAGGTAGCCATGCGCGCCCTATTATCCGTTCGGGCTAGGCTTGTCGAAGCCCGGCTTTGCCCCCGATGTTGAGCGCGGCGCTCTATTGCCGGCGGGGGGCGACGTCAACGAGCGGGTGGCGGGTGTTGACCAGGTCGATCAACCGCTTGCTGTCGACATGCGTGTAGATTTCGGTCGTCGCGATGTCGGCGTGGCCGAGCATCGCCTGCAAGGCGCGGAGGTCGGCGCCGCCTTCGAGCAGATGCGTCGCGAAGGCATGACGCAGGACGTGGGGGCTGACGCGATCGGGCGGGATGCCGGCATCGGCGGCGAGCGCCTTGATCAACTGATAGAGCCGGACGCGCGACAAATGCCCCTTGCCGGACGGGAACAGCCAGGCCCGGTCGCTCGCGACGTGCGCGCGCCAGGCGGCGACCGCGGCGCGCGCACGGTCCGAGATCGGCGCCAACCGCTCGCGGCCGCCCTTGCCCTTGAGGATGATGTACGGCCGGTCAGGCTGGATCGCGTTGCGCGGCAGCGAGACCAATTCGGTCGCGCGCAGCCCCGATCCGTAGAGCAGTTCGACCAACGCGGCGAGGCGGAGGTCGTTGGGATCGGGCGGCACGCGCGCCTGGCGCTCGACGATTGCCGCGAACAGGCGATCGACATCCTGGTGGCTGAGCACCTTGGGCAGCGACCGCCGCGCGCCCGGGCGCGGCAGCGCCGCTCCCGGATCGTCGGCGCGATGCCCTTCGTCCGCCAGGAACGCATAGAAGCGCCGCAGCGCCGCCGCCTTGCGCGCGACCGTGGCATGCGACAGGTCGCGCCAGCCGTTGCCGAGCCGTTCGACCTCGGCGGTGCCGGCAGTTGCCAGTCCTCCGTCGAGCGCTTCCGAGGCGAGGCGCAAGTCGCTGGCATAGGCCGCGATCGTGTTGGCCGCGGCGCCCGCCTCGGCGGCGAGCATTTCGAGAAAGCGCTCGATCAGCGCGCGGTCGTCGAGGCCCGGTCGGGCGGTCAAGCCCGCGTCACGGCCTCGGCCGCGACCATCCTGGCGAGACTGCCCAGTCCGACGACGCGCAGCGCGTTGACGATATGGAACAGGCCGGCCGACGGCACTGCCTGCCAGCTCGTCGTCTGCAGGCCGACCGCGCTCAGCATCAACACTTCGCCAGGACGTCCCTCGGCCGCGGCGCGGTCGATCGCGCGCGTCCAGCTATTGTCCCGCTGGACGTCGACGCCATAGCTCTGCGCCACCGAAACATCGATCTTGCCGAGCCCGGCCAGTCCGGCGGCGAACATCTGCTGCTTGTCGGCATCGGCGGAGAACGCGCCGACATCGCCCGAACCGTAGCGGGCATTGGCCTCGGGCTCGGACAGCAGGATCAGCGCCCAACCCAGGCTGCCGCGCGATATCGCGCCGCGCCAGCGCGCCGCCGGGCGATCGAACCCGGCGGTCAACATCGCCGCGATCAGCTGGTCGCTGCCCTCGGTCTTCGCCGCGACCGGGATGCGCAGCGCCGCCCGCGCCGTGAGGACGAGCCGGCCGTACCCCGCAACCCCCGCATCGTCCTGGCCCCACAGTCCGCGCAGCGCCGCCAGACGGGCATCGCGGGTCCCACCGGTATAAGCGGTGCGCAAGTCGCTCGCGACGCCGTTCGCGGGATTGCCCTGATCGTCGCCCGCGTCGATCAGGCCGTAGAGGTCGACCAAAGCGAGGTTCGAGAGGATGCCCTGGCCCGCGGCCTCGTCGGCGAACTGCGAGCGCTTCACCGGGGTCGGTTGCGGGGCGAGCACTTGCCAATACCGCATCTGCGGTCCGGTACCGTCGAACAAGGCGTCGGGAATGTCCTCGCCGGCCGCCATCGCCAGGCCGTAACGCCAGGAATTGAGGTTGGTGACGGTATCCCATTGGATCGTCATGTCGCTCTTGTTCGACCCACGGCCCGCAATCTTCTGCGCGAGCGCCAGATCGACGCCCGCGGCGACGCGCTTCGCCTGGTTCATCAGCGGCGTCGCGGTACTGGGCGAGGACGACATCGACGCGCACATCGCGCGCGCCAGCACCCAGCCCGCCTCGCTCGACACCTTGACCGCGTCGTTGGCCAGCGGACACATCGCGCCGACATCGCCGGTCGCCAGCGCCGCCTGCATCGCCACCTGGTAGAGCTTGGGCGTATAGTCCTGCGGATCGACCGACTGCACCATCGCGCGCGCACCGACCGATTCGCCCATGCGCAGCAACAGCCACGCGCGTTCGGCGGCGAAATCGGCGCCGTTGACGTTGCGCGGCGTGGCGATCGGCTGGAGCAACAAGCGGCGGAGCGCGATCGATATCCAGCGCGAGGCGATCGGCGCATGCGTGCCGCGCATCAATTGCTCGACATACCGCCCGTCGGCATGGCCGAAGGCGGCGGGCGTCAGCATCCGCTCGGTGAGCGGTACGATCCCGATCATCGCGAGGTCGCGGCGCGACGATTCGGGCAGCGTGTAGCGCACCTCGCCCGGCGTCGCGGACGGCGTCGGCGCGGCGATCGGTAGACCGGTGACGGGATCGGTAGCGGCAGGCGTCGGCACGGGCACCGCCGGGCTCGCGGCGATCGCCGGAGGCGTCGCGCCACTGGACGGCGCGGTCGTCGGAGTCAGGGTCGGCGCCGCCGGCGCGACGGCGGAGGCGCGCGGCGACGGCCGCGGTGCGGGAGCAGGCGCGACCGGCTGGTCGAACCCCGGAGGCAGGAGCGATTCGGGCTTCTGCTGGGCGAGCGCTGCGCCGCCGACGGCAAGCAGCGCTATCGCGAGCGCCGAAACCCCGGCGCTAGCTCTGGAGATTCGCAAGCGAGACAGCCTTTTCCACCCGGGTCTGCTGCGTCTCATGTGCGCGGCTCGACAGGAGGATCACGCCTCCGACCAACACCACCAATACAACGATCAGCACCACCATCATTCGTGACATGCGCCAACACTCTCTACAATCTCTCGGCGTTCAAATCGGCACGCCACCCGGGACGCCGCCCGGGACAATGCTTGTGCCCGAGCGTGCGGTGCGCTGTATAGCCCCCAAACCCATGTTGCAAAGCGCTCCCCCTTCTCTTTCGTGGACCGGCAAGCCGATCGTGCTCGTCGGACTGATGGGCGTCGGCAAGTCGACCGTCGGCCGCAGGCTGGCCGCGCGCCTCCACCTGCCCTTCGCCGATGCCGATACCGAGATCGAGGAAGCGGCTGGAATGTCCGTCGCCGAGATCTTCGAGAAATTCGGCGAACCGTATTTCCGGGACGGCGAACGGCGCGTCATCGCGCGGCTGGTCGATGGCCAGCCCAAGGTGATCGCGACCGGCGGCGGCGCCTTCATCAACGACGAGACGCGTGCGCTGATCCTCGACCAGGCGATCGCGATCTGGCTCGACGCGCCGACCCACATTCTCGCCGAGCGCGTACGCCGCCGCGACACGCGCCCGCTGCTCAGGAACCGCAATCCGCGCGACGTGCTCGACGAACTCGCCATGGTCCGCAATCCGATCTACGCGCAGGCGCCGATCCGCATCGCCAGCGACCAGGCGCCGCACGAATCGGCCGTCAACGCCATCCTGAAAGCCCTCGACCTGTGACCATCGTTCCCGTTTCGCTCGGCAGCCGCAGCTACGACATCGTCATCGAACGCGGCCTGCTCGCACGCGCCGCCCAATATCTGAAACCGCTGTCGCGCGGCCGGTCGATCGCGATCGTCAGCGACGCCAATGTTGCGGCCCACCTCGCGACGCTCCAGCGCACGCTCGGTGCCGCGGGGATCGCCAGCGAGTCGATCGTGCTGCCGCCGGGCGAAGGTACCAAGAGCTGGGCGCAGCTCGAGGCGCTGGCCGACCAATTGCTGTCTCACGGCGTCGAACGCGGCGACCATGTCTTGGCCTTGGGCGGCGGCGTGATCGGTGACTTGGTCGGATTCGCTTGCTCGATCGTCAAGCGCGGCTGCGGCTTCGTGCAGATTCCGACGACCTTGCTCGCCCAAGTCGACAGCTCGGTCGGCGGCAAGACCGCGATCAACACCCGCGCCGGCAAGAATCTGATCGGCGCGTTCCACCAGCCCGGCCTGGTATTGATCGATCCCGACGTGCTCGACACGCTCCCTGCGCGCGACACGCGCGCCGGTTATGCCGAAGTCGTCAAATACGGCCTGATCGACGATTTCGCCTTCTTCGAATGGTGCGAGGCCAACGGCGCCAAGCTCCTCGCCGGCGATCCCGCGGCGCGCGAACATGCCATCGCGCATTCGGTAGCGGCCAAGGCGCGGATCGTCGCCGAGGACGAGCGCGAGACGACGGGCAAGCGCGCCTTGCTCAACCTCGGCCACACCTTCGGTCACGCGCTCGAGGCCGAGACCGGCTTCTCCGACCGCCTGCTCCATGGTGAGGGCGTCGCGGCGGGCATGGCGCTCGCCTTCGCCTATTCGGCGCGGCGCGGCCTGTGCCCCGGCCAGGATGCCGAACGCGTCGCGACGCACCTGCGCGCGGTGGGCCTGCCCGACGGCATCGAGGCGGCGGGCATCGCGGCGAGCGGCGCGACATTGGTCGACCATATGCGCCACGACAAGAAGATGGACGCAGGCACGCTGCCCTTCCTGCTCGCGCGCGGGATCGGGCGGACCTATCTCGATCATTCGGTCGACCTCGCCGATGTCGAGGCGTTCCTGGACGCGCAGGGGTGACCAGAGGCTCCGCCTTTCCTGATCGCAACACGCCGCGGGGGTCGCGTCGGCGCCAGGGCGGGCAGAAGAGCAGAGCCAACGGCGCGAGTCCGACCCGGCGCCACATCACCCGCCTCTCGCTGGTCGTTCTGGGTGCCGTTATCTACCTGCCAGCGATGGTGCTGATGACCATCCAGGCCGCCGGCGGGATCCGGCTGCAGGGCTTGTTCGACTGGCTGACGGGGCGTTGCGGGGCGACGTGCAGCACGCGCGAAGTGCTCGCGACCGCGATTCAGATCGCCCCGATCATCGTGACCGCTCCGGTGCTGGCGTGGATCGCCTATATCTGGGTGATGCGCGGCCGCCGCGACGATCGTCAGATCGGCACGATCGAACAACATTTCGAGGCAGCACCGGAGCGGATATCGCCCTATGCGGTCGACGACACGGAGGATCGCTACCTCTATCGCGACCGGCGGGGGCGACTGCGCCCGATCTTTCCCGACTCCGACAAAGACGAGCGGTCAACTAAATAGACCTCGACTGTTACCTGCGAATATCGGATGGAATTGCAGGGCTTTGGGGAGTTGCCGCGATGATCTTTTCGATGATGCTGGCAATCGCCGACGCACCACTGCAACCGGCCGGCAAATGGGCCGTCGATTACCAGCCCAACATGTGCATCGGATCACGCATCTTCGGAGATCCAGCGAATCCGGTCATCTTCGGATTCGAACCCGCGCCGGTCATGGGCAGTGGTGGCGCCACGCTCCTGATCCTCGCGCCCGACACGCAGGGTAAGGCCGTTCGACAAGGTAACGCGACGATCACGCTCCAGCCCGATGCCAAGCAGTCGTTCGATTACATCAGTTGGGAGAACAAGGCCGGCACCCAGCGGGCCTATGAAATGACGGTCAACGCCAACTTCATGGCGAAGCTTGGTCAGTCGACCGGACTGTCACTGCAAGCGGGCAAGGCGAGTTTTTCGCTGGCGACCGGCAAGGTCCAGGCTGTGCTGGCAGCGATGAAAACCTGCAGCGACGACTTGATGCGAAGCTGGGGCGTCGATCCCAAGTCGGCAGCCGAGCCCGTCGGGAATCCTGCTTCATGGTTCAGCTATGAGGATTATCCTGCGGCCGCCCTCCGCCGAGGTTCAGAGGGTCGAGTCAGCGTGGTGGTAACGGTGAATGCCGCGGGCCGCGTCGACGCGTGCCGCGTCGTGGTGACGTCGAAGGACCCCGATCTGGACAGAACGACGTGTGACATCGCCCGGAAAGACGGCCACTTCAAACCCAAAAACGTTCCGAGTTTTGCAATCTATTCTGTTCGCTGGTCGATGTACGACGACTAATGCGGCCATACCATCGTCACAGTCCGTTTCGCACGCTCCAGGCAAGCCATAGCCACCCGGCGATCAGCAGCACTCCGCCAAGCGGCGTGATCGCGCCGAACCAGCGCGGGGCGCCGAGCGCCATCAAATAGAGCGTGCCGGCGAAGATGAAGCCGCCGGCCACGAACAACGCAGCCGGTCCCTTGGCCGCCATCTTGAGCGCGACCAGCGCCGCGACGGCGTGGATCAGTTGATATTGCCCACCGGTCTTGAGCCATTCGGCAGCCTGCCCGCTCGTGCCATGGGCGCCGAACGCGCCGGCGCCCACCGCCAGGGCACCCGACAGGGCAGCGAGGATCGCAATCCAGTTCATGGTTCCTGCCCTCGTCCCAATCCCTCGGCGCCTTCGGTTTCGGGCGGCGCATCGGCGTCGATATCGGCCTCGACCGCAAGTTCGCGGCGCGTCGCGGCGAACAGCTCCTCGCGCTCGTCGATCGTGATGATGCGGTCGCGTGCCGCGCGGACGTCGCCGGCTTCGTATTGCAGCCGCAGGCGCTCCTTGTCGCGCGCGCGATACATATCCTCTGCGCGGTCGGCCTCGGCCGGATCGACATCGATCGCGTCCATCGCCATCCGCGCCATCTTGACCGCCGATTCCATCACCTCGCGCACCACCCCGGCGATCGGCGATCCCTTGAGCTTGATCAGCGCGCGGCGGTCATAAGTGCGCGCGAAGATCGCCGCCTTGGGGAAAGCCTCGTGCACGCCCTCGATCAGGTCGGCGCCGAGCTGGTCGCCGTCGATGCAGAACAGGATCAGCTCGGCGTCGTGCGCGCCGGCTTGGCGCAGCAGGTCGAGCCGGGTGCCGTCGCCATAATAGACCTTGGCGCCGAAATCGGCGGCGACGTCGATCATCTCGATATCGGTATCGATCAGGGTCACCGGAATGCCCGCGGCGATCAGCATCTGCGACACGGTTTGGCCGAACCGGCCGTAGCCGACGATCAGTGCGTTGGCGCCGTCGGCGCGCGGCCCCTCGCGCTCGCCGGTCACTTGCGGCGCCTGGCGGAAGCGCGCGGTCACCATCATCAGGAACGGCGTGGTCGCCATCGACAACGTGACCACCGCACTGAAGATGCTCACCGCTTCGGGCTCGATCAGGAACGCGCGCTGCGCTTGCGCGAACAGGACGAAGCCGAACTCGCCGCCCTGGCTGAGCAGCAGCCCGAGCGCGAGCGCGCCGCGCCAGTTCATCCGGAAGGCCATGCCGATCGCGAAGATGATCGCCGCCTTGGTCGCGATCAACGCCAATGCCATGCCGATCACGAAGAACGGCCGCTCGGCGATGACGTGAAGGTCGAGCAGCATGCCGATCGCCAGGAAGAACAGTCCGAGCAGGATCGTGCGGAACGGCTCGACATCGGCCTCGAGTTCGTGACGATAAGGCGAATCGGCCAGCATCACGCCCGCGACGAAGGCGCCGAGCGCGGTCGACAGATGGAGATATTCCATCAGCGCCGCCGATGCCGTCACCGTGAACAGCGCCGCGAAGATGAACATCTCGCGCTCGCCGAGATTGCCGATCACGCGGAACAGCGGCCGCAGCAGGTAGCGGCCCGCCAGCACCAGCCCGGTGATCGCCAGCACGGTATAGATGAACAGCAAATAGCCCGGCGGTCCCTGCTGGTCGACCGGATTGCGCGACAGGATCGTCACCAGCGTGATCAGCGGGACGATCGACAGGTCCTGGAACAGCAGCACCGCGAAGGCGCGCTCGCCGAACGGCGTCCGCAACCGTCCCGCCGATTGCAGCATCGGCAGCACCTGCGCTGTCGACGACAAAGCGAGCGGCAGGCCGAGCACCAACGCGGCCTGCCAGGAAAAGCGCACGCCAAGGTGGACGATCAGCGCGATCGCCAGCCCGCACGCGAGCACCTGGATCAGGCCGATGGCAAAGATGTCCTGCTTCATCTTCCACAGCCGCGCGAGGTTGAGCTCGAGCCCGACGATGAACAGCAGCAAGGTGATGCCGAGTTCGGCGACGGCGATCTTGCCTTGCGCATCGCCGATCAGGTTGAGCGCCTGCGGCCCGACCAGCGCGCCGGCGACGAGGAAACCCAAGGTCGCGCCGAGCCCGAGCCGGCGAAACAGCAGCACGAAGACCAGTCCGACGCCGAGCATGACCACGCCGTCGCGGAGCATCGAGGCGCCGTGCATCAGCCCCCTTCCCCGTGCGCCGGGTCCGCCGCGATCGCCGCCGCCTCGGCCGCGGCCTCGAACGCCAGCCGGATCGACGGATGACGCGCGGTGGCGCCGAGCGCCGGGGTGAAGATGTCGAGGTCGGGCCAGGAGGGCACCGGCCCTTGTCCCGCCAGCCACGCGGTCAATGCGTCACGCGCCGCGGCGAGTTCGCCGGGAGTCTTGCCGAGAATGTTGGCGGCGAGCAGCGACGACGAGGCCTGCCCCAGGGCACATGCCCTGACCAGCATCCCGACTGCGTTGACCCGGCCATCGGCCAGGTTGACGTCGACGGTCACGCGACTGCCGCAGATCGGCGAGCGCTTCTCGCTCGACCCCATCGGATCGACGAGCCGCTCGTGATGCGGAATCGATGCCGCGAGCCGCAGGATTTCGGTGTTGTAGAGCGGCGCGTTCATGCCACCCGCATGTAGGCGAGCGTAACGAAAAGCGCGACCCCTGCTGGGGGATAAGAGCGGCCCAAAAAAACTCCTCCCCGGCACGGGGAGGGGGACCGCGCGGCGTCAGCCGCGTGGTGGAGGGGGCCCGCGATCGCTAACCACCTCGCCGCAGGGCTACTTGGAGGGCCCCCTCCACCATCGCTGCGCGATGTGTTCGGACGAGATCGTTTCCCCCGGACACGATCTTGGCATGCCGGGGGCATGCCAAAGTCCGAACACCCTTCCCGTGCCGGGGAGGAACTTGGACCTCCTCAGTCGCGAACCGGTCGCGACCCATGTCCCTTAGCCGTACCACTCCGCCCCTTGGGCGTCGGCGTCGCGTCGGGCGTATCGATCGCATCGCTGTCGTTACCCGTCGCCTCGCTCGCATTGTCCCCACCGAACATCGGGGCTCCCTTGCGCCGTTTGGCGACAAAATCGGCGACATAGGCGCTAGTTGCGTTGAGCAACGGATAGGTGCGCGACTTGGTCAGCCAGAGCGGCCGCTGCTTGGGGCCGCCGCCGATCGTGTCGAGCACCAGGACGACTGCCAGGAATGCCAGGCTCGCCAGGATCAGCCCCTTGAGCGCACCGAAACCGAACCCGACCGCGCGATCGAGCGGCCCCAGGATAGACTGCTTGGTCCGCGCACCGAGCGACCGTGCGAGCATACGTCCACCGAAATAGGCGATGCCGGCGATCAGCACGAAGGCCAGCACCGCCGCTCCGGAACTGGTCCCGACGATGCCGCTCAGCATCGCTGTCAGCGGTCCGTGAAGCACTTTGAGTGCGATCACCACCAGCACCCAGGCCATCAGCGACAGCACTTCGGTGACGAAGCCGCGAATCCAGCCGAGCGCGGCCGCCGCGCCGACGCCGAGCAATACGATGATGTCTAGGCCGCTGAACCCCATATGCATCGCGACAGCTAGCCGCGCCCCAGCATATGGTCAACGAGCTGACCCAAGGTGCGGAAGCCGCTGATCTTCACGCCACCCTCGCTCTTGGCGGTCGCCGGCCCCAGCGCGCGGTCGAAGCCGAGCTTGGCGGCTTCCTTCATCCGGAGCGGCGCGTGCGCGACCGGCCGCACCTCGCCCGACAGCGCGATCTCGCCGAACGCCACCGCGTCCGCCGGCACCGGCCGCTCGCTCAGCGCCGAAATCAGCGCCGCGGCGACCGCGAGATCGGCCGCCGGATCCTGCACGCGATAGCCGCCGGCGATGTTGAGATAGACCTCGCAGGTCGAGAAGCTGAGCCCGCATCTCGCCTCGAGCACCGCCAGCACCATCGCCAGCCGGCCCGAATCCCAGCCGACGACCGCGCGCCGCGGCGTCGCGCCCGAAGCGAGCCGGACGACCAGCGCCTGCACCTCGACCAGCACTGGCCGCGTCCCCTCGAGCGCCGGGAAGACGGTCGCCCCGGTCACGCCCTCTTCGCGATGCGTCAGGAACAAAGCGGAAGGGTTGGCGACCTCGCTCAGCCCTGCCGTCTCCATCGCGAACACGCCGATCTCGTCGGTGCCGCCGAAGCGGTTCTTGATGGCACGCAGGATGCGGTATTGGTGGCTGCGCTCGCCCTCGAAGCTCAGCACGGTATCGACCATGTGCTCGAGCACGCGCGGCCCGGCGATCGCGCCGTCCTTGGTGACGTGTCCGACCAGCACGACCGCGCTGCCGCGTTCCTTGGCGAAGCGGATCAGCTCCTGCGCCGACGCGCGGACCTGACTGACCGTGCCGGGAGCGCCCTCGATCAGGTCCGAATGCATCGTCTGGATCGAATCGATCACGAGCAGCGCGGGCGGCTGCCCCTGCCCGAGTGTGGTCAGGATATCGCGGGTCGACGTCGCCGCGCCCAGCTCGACCGGCGCATCTCCGAGGCCGAGGCGACGCGCGCGCAGCCGCACCTGATCGGCCGCCTCTTCGCCCGAGACATAGACCACGCGCTGGCCGCGCCGTGCCAGGCTGGCCGCGGCCTGAAGCAGCAGGGTCGACTTGCCGATCCCGGGATCGCCGCCGATCAAGGTCGCCGACCCCTCGACGAACCCGCCGCCCAGCGCGCGGTCGAGCTCGGCGATGCCGGTCGCCAGGCGATCGGGCAACCGTATGTCGGCGTCGAGGCCGATCAGTGCGATCGATCGCCCGCCCGATTGCAGATTGTGCTTGGCCTGGAACGGCGTGACATTGCCGCCGACCTCTTCGACCAGCGTGTTCCATTCGCTGCAATCGACACACTGCCCCTGCCACCGGGTCGCGACCGATCCGCATGCCTGACAGACGTAGCGCTTCTGGGGTTTGGCCATGCGTCGCGACATATCCAAATCGGAACGATTAGGGAACAGATTTATACGGCGTCGCGACCCCGCCATCCCACTCTGAGAAGTGTACGCATCAACCAGCCCGCCACAATCCCCGCAATCAGCGCCGCGGAAAAGTCGAGTGGACGGCAGGATGCGAGTGAAGGCGCCAGCAAGACCGCCCGACCCACGATGCCAACTCCGGCGCCAACTACAATCCAGGCAAATCTCGCGCGGAAGAAAACGACGTAGCGCGCCGCAATGGCGAGACATGTTCCGACCGCAAGTGCGGGCAGTAGCAAAGCGCCGAGGCTGAATAATCCCATGACCGCGAGCGACGCCAACACCCATATCACGAGGAAAAACGCCAAGCCGACGATCACACCGACCGCGCCCAGCGTGCTGACCGGGCGGGGTGCCGACTGCCGTGGTTTTGCGGTCGGTCGTGATATTGGGGCACGGGGCGCCGGAGCCGGCACCGCCGCTAGAGGCGGGCATACGAGCGGGCGGGCGGGCGACATCACCCAGCCGGACAGCAAGTAAATCGGCCCGGCCAGGAACGCCCCCGTGGCCGCCGCGATCAGTACCAGCAATGCGAACCCGCCCGGTGACTGTCTACCCGCCCGCGCCATGCGGGCGGGCTAACATCGCTTCGGTTAAGCAATGATTAGGCGGCGCGCGCCGGGATCGTCACCCCCTTCTGCACCGCCGGCCGCGCAAGCCCGCGTTCCAGCCAGACACCGACATTCTTGAACGTGTCGAACTCCACGATCTCGCGTGCCTCGTAGAATCCGATCAGGTTGCGCACCCAGCCGAGCATCGAAATGTCGGCGATCGTATAGTCGTCGCCCATGATCCAGGTCCGGCCATCCAACCGCCCGTCGAGCACCCCGAGCAACCGCTTGCTCTCGGCGACGTAGCGGTCGCGCGGGCGCTTGTCCTCATATTCCCTGCCGGCGAATTTGTGGAAGAAGCCGAGTTGGCCGAACATCGGCCCCAGCCCGCCCATCTGCCACATCAGCCAGGCGATCGTCTCCCAGCGCCGCGCGGGGTCGGACGGGATGAACCTGCCGTATTTGTCGGCGAGATAGAGCAGGATCGCACCGGTCTCGAACAGACCCATCGGCTTGCCGCCGGGGCCATCCGGATCGATGATCGCGGGGATCTTGCCGTTGGGGTTCAGGCTCTCGAATTCGGGCGACTTCTGATCGTCCTGGCCGAAATCGACCAAGTGCGCCTCGTACGGCACGCCGAGCTCTTCGAGCATGATCGTCACCTTCACCCCATTGGGGGTCGGCAGGCCGTAATATTGGATGACGCCGGGGTCGGCCGCGGGCCACTTCTTGGTGATGGGAAAGGACGACAGGTCAACCACGCGACACCTCATTGTTTTCGTTTCGGATCGATAGATAGGCAAGTCGCCCGCGCGCCGCTATGGGCGTGCGATGCAACCCAGCGATCTTCGCGTCGCGCTGTTCAGCGGGAACTATAATTACACGCGCGACGGCGCCAACCAGGCGCTCAATCTGCTCGTCGGGCACCTGCTCGACCGCGGCGTGAAGGTGCGTGTCTATTCGCCGACGGTCGAGCATCCGGCGTTCGAGCCGACCGGCGATCTGGTGAGCGTCCCCGCCATCCCGATGCCGGCCGGCCGCGCCGAGTACAAGCTCGCTCGCGGCCTGCCGAAAAAAGTGCGCGCCGACCTCGTGGCCTTCGCCCCCAATCTGGTCCACGTCTCGGCGCCCGAGATCCTCGGCCATCGCGCGGTCACCTGGGCGCGCCGGAACAAGATCGCGGCGGTCGCCTCGCTCCACACGCGGTTCGAAACCTATCCGCGTTATTATCATATCGGCTTCGTCGAACCCTTGCTGATCACGCTGCTGACACGCTTCTACAATCGCTTCGATGAGGTCGTCGTCCCCTCGCCGTCGGTCGCCGCGCTGATCAAATCGTGGGGCGTGACGACGCCGGTCGACATCTGGTCGCGCGGGGTCAATCACGATCGCTTCAACCCGGGCCGGCGCGATCTCGCCTGGCGCCGCTCGCTCGGCATCGCCGATGACGAGGTCGCGGTCGGGTTCCTCGGCCGGCTGGTGCTCGAAAAGGGCCTCGATATCTTCGCCGACGTCGTCAACGAACTGACCCGGCGCGGCGTCCGCCACAAGGTGCTGGTGGTCGGCGATGGCCCGGCGCGCGGCTGGTTCGCCGAGCGCGTACCCGAAGCGGTGTTCGTCGGCTTTCAGAGCGGCGACGATCTCGGCCGTGCGGTGGCGGGGATGGACGTCTTCTTCAATCCGTCAGTTACCGAGACGTTCGGCAACGTCACGTCCGAAACGATGGCGGCAGGCGTCGCCGTGGTTGCCGCGCGTGCGACCGGTGCGGTCGACCTGGTCGAGGAAGGCGTCAACGGCTTCCTGGTGCCGCCGCGCGATGTGAAGGCCTATGCCGACGCGATCCAGCGGTTGATCGAGAACGATGCGCTGCGCGCCTCGGCAGGCGCGTCGGGGCACGCCAAGGCGCAGGCCTATGTCTGGGAAACCGCCAACGAGGCGGTGCTGCAGACCTATCTGGCGGTGATGGCGCGGCGCGGCGGCGCCTGAACGCCAGGGTCGAGACCGAGATCGCGGCCCAATGCTTCGACGTCCGCGCCCGCCGGTACCAGCCGCCACATATCGGGATGACTAGTGTCGACCAGGGTCACTGCGCCTTTGGGGCAGACGCCCAGGCATTTGACCTCGACCAGCCCGACCGGCGACTTACGACCCTTCCTGAGCCCGAAATGTTTGCGCAGCGCCTTGCCCAGGCTCGTCTTGCCCTTGGGCCCGAACCCGCCGCCGAGCCGCTTCGAACATTTCGAACAGACCAGGATCGCACCCGACCAACGGCTGGCGAGGCCGCGGCCCAACGCCCCGAGCTCCGCGTCTAGATCGTCGGCCGCCACGCGCGACTTTCCTCGGCAACGCGCAGCACGTCGTACGCCGCCTGGATCGCCTGGAACCGCTTGGCGGCCTCGGCGTCGCCGGGGCGCACGTCGGGATGGCATTCCTTGGCCATCCGCCGCCACGCCGCCCGCACCGCGTCGAAATCGGCATCGGGATCGAGGTCGAGAAGCTCGAGCGCGCGCATCTCGTCGCGCGAGCGGCTGCCGTCGCCCGAGCCCGTCCAGCCGTAATGCCGTGCCTCGGCATAGCCATTGGCGTCGCGGGTCTCATCGGCCTCGCGTTCGGCAGCTTCCTCGGCGGTCAGCCCTTCGAAATAATTCCAGCCGCGGTTGTATTCGGCGGCATGGTCCTGGCAGAAATACCAGCGCTCGCGGCTGTTGGGCGATTTGGGCGCGGGGCAATCGCCCGGCTTGTCGCAGCCATGGCGGTCGCACATCCGCACGCGGGTCGCCTCGCGCGTCGAGCCGTAGCTGCCCCAACGGGGGAAGCCCCAATTATCGGATCGGGTCGGACGCGCCATGTCCGCGACATAGGGGCTGGGCGCCCGAGCGCAAGCGCCGTCAGTGGTGCATCGAGAACCTGACGCGCTGGGTGACGCCGCCGCATCCTATTCCACCGCCGGGACGGAAGGCTTTTTCGTAACGCGCCGTCTTGAACACGTCGTCGCCCGCCTCGCTGAAGATGAACGGGGGGTACGAGATGACCGCTCGCTGATTGACGGTCTTGCCATCGGCAGCGACGTCGAATTGCACCGACACCCACCCTTCGAACCCCCACGTCATGGCTTCGTCGGGAAAGGTGCCACCAACACCCAGAAGGCGCGGCGACGAATCGATCAGCGAACATTGTTCCGCAGTCGTACCGGTCAGCGCATAGGCCGCCTTGGCGGCGGTGAGATCGCCGCGCTGGATATAGATCGATGCCTTACGGATCAGCGCGCCGACCTTGAAACCGTCCTCGACCGGCAGCGCGCTATCGTTCGCGACCTGATCGAGCAGCGCCAGACTGCGCTCCTTGTCGAAGCCGCGCGACGCGTCGGCCATCATCAGCCGAAGCACCGCTCGAGCCTCCGCGTCTTCCGCATACGGACCGCTGGCGGCGACGGCTTCGAGCGTACGGAAATACCGCCGTCCGCCCCAGCTGTCGGAGCTCTTCCCCTGCCACCCCTTCAGGTCGGCGGACAGCCGCGCCATTGGGGGGGCCTTGTTGGTGGCCAGAATCGCCGCCTCGCGCTGCGCGAACTCCACGCGATCGTCGACCGGCAGGACGGTATTGCGCGACAGCACGTGCAGGACCGGCACCAATGCCAGCGAATCGGCGCCCTTGGTTTTTTCCAGGTCGGCCAGTTCCTTGCGCTCGTCGGCGAGCAACATGGCATCGGCGCCGTCGCGTTTCAGCGGCGTCTCGATCCCGCGCCCGTCGAGCCATTTCGCCAGCGATTTGTCGAGATAGTCGAGCAGCGAGGGCTTGGCGAATTCGGTCGAACACCGCATTTCGACCCGTGCGCGATACCGGAAGAAGGCGGGCAGCGCTTTCACCTGCTCGGGCGTCCACGACCAATTGCGTACCGCGCGGGCGAATTGCAGTGCGACCTTGCCACCCCGCGACGCATAGACCGGCGACGCGAAGGCGATCGCTCCATCGTCGCCGATCGAGAATTCCACCACCGCGATATCGTCGGGGCGCAGGTCGGAATCGCCACCGCAATCGGGCGGCGTCATCTGCACGGCGGGGTCGAACGATCCGGTCGGGACGCGTCCGGCCCCGGTATAGGCCATATATTCGCGCGCCGCGCTGCGATCGCCCGACAACATCGCGGCGATCGCGTAGTTCGACCGCGCCGCGACGTCGTTGAGATCGGTCTTGCTGGTCAGGCCGCCGAGCAGTTTGACGCCTTCGCCAGCAGCGGTCCGCGCGCCGGCAAAGTCGCCGCGGTTGAGCAGCAACTGGCTTTCGACCCGCTTGAGCGAGGCGCGGGCCACATTGTCCACCGTCTTGTCGGCGAGCCATGGCTGGGCACGGGCGAGGTCGGCGAGCGCAGCGCCCGAATCGACGAACGTCTCGGTCTCCACCAGGCCGCGCAACGCGACCAGGTGCTCGATCGCAGCCGTCGCGAGCGTATCCATCTGGCGGTAATTGTCGGCCGCGGTCGCATAATCGAGCGATTCCTCCGCCACCTTGGCGAGCAGATTATATCCCTCGATGCGATCGTCGCGCAGCGCCGGATCGGCGGGCAGCACCGCAAACGCGGCCCGCGTCGTGGCGACCGCCTCGTCGCGGCGGTCGAGCTGGTAAAGCGCGAGACCTTTCTTCAGCCGGACGATGGCCAGGCTGCGCTGCCTGCCGGCGACGCGCGGCTCCAGCTTTTCCCAGGCGGCCAGCGCCTCGGCGAACTTGCCGCTGTCCTGCAGCGCCGTGGCGGCATCGAACGCCTGCTGCACGGTCGGCTCAGGTGGTTTGGTCTCCGCCGCCGCCAGCGCCGGCACCATCGCAAGTACCGCTGCGCCCAACAGAAATGCCCGCATATTACCCCCTTTTTATGGCAGCTTAGCTGACAATATGAAACGGAGGAAGAGGGCGCCAGAGGGTCTGTAAGCCGGGTTCTGTCCACCGCTTGCGCGGATGGGCGACCATTCCTCTAGGACGACGCTCGCGCGCCGCCTCAAGCAACCAACCCGGGCGACGGGTGGGAACACACCCATATGCCGCCCCTATTCGGTCTTGCTCCCGGTGGGGTTTGCCATGCCGCCGCTGTTACCAGAAGCGCGGTGCGCTCTTACCGCACCCTTTCACCCTTACCCGCGGATGCGGGCGGTCTGCTCTCTGTGGCACTGTCCCTGGGGTCACCCCCGGCGGGCGTTACCCGCCACCGTCGTTCCGCGGAGCCCGGACTTTCCTCGCGTGCTTGCGCACCCGCGGCCGCCCGACCCTCTGGCCCGACGCGTGTAGCGCAAATCCTGCCAAAGGATCAATTCGGTCCGATATAGATATCGCCCGAGGCGTCCGGCATTTCCGACGGCCAGTCGAAAGCGTCGATAACTCGCGTCGCGCGCGTCCTTATTTCCTCCCAACGCGGATCGGTGTGCAGCGACTGCTCCTTGAGCCAGAAGTCCGCATTCCATTCCCCGGCCAGACTCAGAAGCAGTTTATCGAGTTGATCGATTGCCATACGTTGGGAATCCGTCAGCTGGTCTTCTTGGCCTTCCAGTTCGGGCAAAGCTTCCTCGAAGGACAGCCCGAGTTCGTCTCCTTTGCAGGTAAAGTCCGGAAAGAGTGCGGATTGGACATCGGCTGGCTGGGCAAGCGCCCGGACTGCCCATTGCATTTTGGGAAACATCGATACGCTCATTCGTCGCCCTGCGGCTTCGGGAGCAACAAAGCGAGCAACAGGCAACGGCACTCGCCGTCGATCTCGCCGTCGATCAGTTCTGGGCGGAAGCGGCGCTGGAACGCAACGACGGCGGCGAGCTTGTCGGTGACCTCGTAGCCGAACCGCTCGAGCGCGAGCAGGAAGCCCGCGTCGCTCCACAGCGGGTCCATCAGGTTCCGGGTCGGCCGCGGCAGCGCCAGGCGCACGCGCGCGAGTTGGTCCCAGGGGAACAATTCGCCCGGATCCTGCTTGCGCGTCGGCGCGATGTCCGAATGGCCGACGACATTGCCGCGCGTGATCTCGTAGCGGTCCTTGATGTCGGCGATCAGCGGGATCAGCGCCTCGATCTGCGCCGGCGCGAACGCGCGATAGCCGAATTCATGGCCGGGATTGACCAGCTCGATCCCGATCGATGCAGAATTGACGTCGGTGATGCCGCGCCAGTGCGATGCCCCTGCGTGCCAGGCGCGCTTGTCCTCGGGCACCAGGCGGTGGATCGTCCCGTCCTCGTCGACCAGATAATGCGCCGACACCTCGACCGCCGGATCGGTCAGCCGCTGAAGCGCAGCCTCCGCGCTTTGCATGCCGGTATAATGCAGCACGACCATGGAGACCGGCAGCTGCCGCTCGTTGAAATTGGGCGACGGGGTCTCGACGAAGCTCACGCGCGCTGGATTGCGGCCAAGCGCGCCGAAAGTAAACCTCAGGCGGCCGCGGCGTTGGACCAATTCGGTTCATAAAGACCGCGATAGCGCTGGCTCGGACGGAACGCGTCGGTCTGGCCGATCACCGTCTCGCCCGCGCCCAGCACCAGCACACCGTCGGGCCGCAGCACCTGCGCCAGCCGCCCGAGCACCGCGCGACGGATGTCGAGCGAGAAATAGAGCAGCACGTTGCGGCACAGGATGACGTCGAACCGCCCGATCGGCAGCGCATCCGCGACCAGGTTCATTTTACGGAACGCGACCATCCGCGTCAGGCCGGGATTGGCGACCCAGTCGCCATCGACCGAATCGAACCATTGCATCATCCGCCGGATCGGCAGGCCGCGCTGGATCTCGAACTGGGTGAAGCGCCCGGCACGCGCGCGGTTGAGTGCCGCGTCCGACACGTCGGTCGCGATGATCTCGGGCATCTGGGCATCGAGCTTCTCGGCGAACAGCATCGCGAGGCTGAGCGGCTCCTGCCCGGTCGAGCATCCCGCCGACCAGATCCGCGCGCGACGGCCATCGGGCACCGCCGACACCGCCTGTTCAACGATGTCGAACACCGCGGCGTCGCGGAAGAACGAGCTTTCCTGGTTGAGCAATTCGTCGACCACGCGATCGGCGAGCGGCCCGGCACGGTCGGCGCGGATCGCGGCGGCGAGCTTTTCCAGCGTCTCGTGCCCGGTATCGCGCATCAGCGGCTTGAGCGCGGTTTCGATCCGCCAGTTGCGGTTCGCACCCATCTGTTGACCGGTGCGCGCTTCGAGCAGCGAGATGAAGTCGGCAACGGCGCCGGCGGGACGCGGGGTCAGCATGACGGCCGCCTACGGCGCGCAATCAGCTGGCCGATCTCGTCGGGCGGAAGGATGGCATCGGCGACGCCACCCGAGACCACGGCCCCAGGCATGCCCCAGACCACCGAAGAGGCGCGATCCTGGACGACGACGCTGCCGCCGACGCCCGACAGGGTCTGCGCGCCGATTGCGCCGTCGCGGCCCATGCCGCTGAGCACGACGCCGAGCGCGCGCGCGCCATAAACCTCGGCCACCGCCTCCAGCATCGGATCGACCGACGGCAGGCATCCGCTCGCGGCCGGCGCGGTCGACAACCGAATGGCGGCATCGTCGCCCATCGTGACGCACCGCATATGCGCGCGACCCGGGGCCACCAGGATGCGGCCGGCACGGATGCGCGCGCGATCCTCGGCCACCTCGCACGGCCGGTTGGCGAGCACCGCCACCTGCGCCGCGAAATAGGGCATGAACGATTCGGGGAGATGTTGGGTGATCAGGATCGGCAGACGGAAATCGGCCGGGATCGCGCGCAGCAGCTGGCTGAGTGCATGGATGCCGCCGGTCGAGGCGCCGATCGCCACGATATCATAATCGTTGCCTGGCGCGGTCAGCGCCGCGGGAGTGCGCGGCGCGACGATCTCATCGGCTTCGACCAATCGCACGAGACGCTCGTTGAGCAGGTCGCCGAAGCGCCCCGCGAACGCGCCGACCTCGGGTTTGACCAGCGTGTCGGCCGCGCCCAGCGCCAGCGCCTGGACGGTCGCCGCGGCGCCGTCGCCGCAGGCCGACGAGACGATCAGCACGCGCGCGCCCTGCCCTGCCGCGATCAGATCGGGCAACGCGGTCAGGCCGTCGACTCCCGGCATCTCGATATCGAGCAGGATCACGTCGACGCGATGCCGCGCCAGAAAGGCCTGCGCGGCCTGCGCGTCGGGCACCGCGCCCGCCACCAGGAAGCGGCCGCCGCCGTCGATCGCACGCGCGATCACGGCGCGCGCGACGACCGAGTCGTCGACGATCAATACCGAGGGCGGTGCCTCGAAATCGGCAATGTCGGAAGGCTTGCTCGCCACCATGACCCCGGCGCGCTTACGCCAGGCCAACGATCTGGAGCTTCGATTCCAGCGTTTCGCGATCGAACGGCTTCATGACATATTCGTCCGCCCCCGCTTCGATCGCGGCGCGGATATAGGCCATGCCGTTCTCGGTGGTGCAGAACACCACCTTGGGACGGCTCGACAAGGCGGTGTCGCGCAGCGCGCGGAGGAAATCCATGCCGCTCATGACCGGCATGTTCCAGTCGAGCAGGATCACGTCGGGGACCGCAGCCATGCAGCTGTCGAGCGCCTCCTTGCCGTCGGCGGCTTCGCTCACCTCGAAATTCAGCGTCTCGAGGATATGGCGGGCGACCTTACGGATCACCTTGGAATCATCGACAACCAGACACGTCTTCATGACAGAAACACCCTGTTACTACGCCCCTCGACCGGGCTTACCGGCAAACCATGATCACGCGGTTAATTGATTGCATTTGTGTCGTTTGACGGACCGTGGACGAGCGCGGTGAGGTCGATCGCCAGGATCGGCTCGCCATCGCGTTCAACGGCGCCGCAGCCGGCCCTGCCCCACCCCGAGTCGAGCCCGATGCCCGAGGGCAAGGGCGAGGCGACGAATGGCGCTACGTCCTCCAGGCTGTCGACCAGCACCGCGTAATGATGCCCGTCGACCACGGTGATGACCGCGCGCGACCCGGTGATCGCGAGCTTCGGCAGCCCGAGCGCGGCATGCGTGTCGATCACCGTGACCACGCGGCTGCGCAACGCGGCGAGCCCGCGGATATGCGGAGCGGCGCGCGGCGTGGGGGTGACGGCGCCGATATCGACCACCGATTCGACCTGCGCCGAATCGATCGCGACGCCGCGACCCGCGATATGCGCGATCAGGAACAATTGCTCGCTCATGCCACGTTGATCCTCTTGGCGACCGCGGCGAGCAATCCTGCCCGATCGTAGCGATAGACCCGATCGTCACCGCCGGTGTCGCGACGGTCGTTGCTCAGCTGCAGCACCCGGCCGTCGCCCGGCGCGCCTGGCGTGGCATCGGTGGTCAGGATGACCGCCGGCCGCTCGCTGTCGTTCGCGCGGGTGGCGACGCGATAGCCGGCCTGTTCGAGCACGGGCTTGAGGAAGGTGGCGATCCAGCCGTCGGCCTGGCCGTCGATCAGGCACAGCGGCGCGCCCGGCCGGACCATTTCTCCGCTGTCGGGTCCGAGCAGCCATTGCGGGTCGATCAGTTCGACCTGCTCGTCGCCGATCATGACGACGCCGAGGATCGGGCCGGGCTGGGCCGAGGGCGCGATGTCGGGCGGGATGGCGACGATATCGACCGGCTCGGCGATCGCATAGGCGACCTCGGCGTCACCGTCCTTGATCCGCAGCACCGCGAGTTCGGCGCGGCCTTCGATGTCGCCGAGCGCCGCCAGCGGAATGATGCGCCCCTCGAGCAGCAGCCGCATGCGGCCGCCGGTGAAGCGGGCATTGGCGGCATCGATCGTCTCGACCCGGTCGACGATCGCCAGCGGCACCGCGCGGCGACGCCCGTCGAGGTCGTCGAAGAGCAAGGCGTCGGTGAGGACGTCGTGTTCCTCGACCACCTCTTCCTCCTCCTCGACCGCGGCATCGCGCGAGAAGTTGATCCCCGCCGCCGCCGCCACGCCCGCACAATCGAGCAACAGCATCGGCGAACCGCTGTCGGGCAAGGTCTGGCCGGCATAGATGCCGGTCGCCATCACCGCGGGCGACGCCGGCTTGATGACGAGTTCCTCATGGTCGAGCACCGAATCGACCGCGACGGCGAAGCTGCCGCCGTTGGCGCTGATGATCGCGAGCATATCGGCCGACGCGGAATCGGCCTCGCGCAGCCCGAGCAACGCGGCGAGATCGACCAGCGGCATGCGGCGATCGCGTACCGTCGCCGCGGGCGTGTCGCCCAACAGATCGACGCGGATCGCATCGCCGCCGACATGGACGATTTCCTCGATCGCCTGGCGAGTGACCGCGAACCGCTGGCGCGCGATGCCGATGACGATCGCCGGAATGATCGACAGGGTCAGCGGCACGTGGATCAGGATGCGCAGGCCCCGCCCTGGCGAATTGATCAGGTCGATGCGGCCACCGATCTGCTCGATATTGGCGCGGACCACGTCCATCCCGACGCCGCGGCCAGAGATCGCGGTGACCTCGTCCTTGGTCGAGACGCCGGCCTCGAACACCAGGTCGAGCCTGGCACGCTCGCCGAGCGCCGACAGGTCGCGCCCGCGCGACTGACCCGAGGCGGTGAGTTTCTGCACCAGCCGATCGGTGTCGATCCCGCGCCCGTCATCGGCGATTTCGAGGATGATCTGGTTGCCCGACTGGCGCGCCGAGACGACCAGCCGGCCGATTTCGCGCTTGCCCGCGGCGCGGCGCTCGGCGGCGCTTTCGATGCCGTGGTCGATCGAATTGCGGATGATGTGGACGAGCGGATCGCGCATCATCTCGATCATCTCGCGATCGAGTTCGACGTCCGATCCCTCGATCTGGAGCTGGACCGACTTGCCGACTTCGGCAGCGGTGTCGCGGACCATCCGCGGCAGCGCCGAAAACAGCGCATCGACCTTCTGCATCCGGGTCCGCGTCACCGTGTCGCGCATCTCGGCGACGGTCAGCGACAGGCGGTCGAGCGCTGCCTCGATCGTCGGATCGACGCTCTGGTCGCGCATCCGGCGCGCGAGTTCGTTCCTCGCCAGCACCATGTCGGACATGCCCGACATCATGCGATCGAGCAGGTCGGTCGACAGCCGGACGCTGCGATTGGCGACGCGCTGCCCGGTCGCCGCCTGCTGCGCCACCGGCGCGGCGGCTTCGGCGCCGGCATCGAGCGCGGCGATCAGCAGGTCCTCGCCGGTATCGTCGAGTCCAGCACCAGCATCGATCGCCTCGACGATCTCACCGATCCGGTCGACCACCGCGAGCACCGCGGTGACGAGCTTCTGGTCGGGGGTACGTTCGCCCGAGCGGACCGCCGCGAGCACGTCCTCGGCGGCATGGCTCAGGCGCGCGAGGCGCGGCAGGTCGAGGAAGCCGCAACTTCCCTTGACGGTGTGAACGAAGCGGAAAATGGCGTCGAGTCGCGCGCGGTCCGCCGGATCGGCTTCCCACGCGACGATCTCGCCCGAGAGCGCCTCGAGCGTCTCACGCGTTTCGGCAATGAATTCCTGGAGCAGGTCGTCCATGGGTCCCCGGGTCAGATGCGCGGGCGGACCTTGGACGAGGACTAGTTAAAGACCGCTTTACCCCGCGTGAATTGTCACGCCGAACAACAGGATGGGCGAGTCCGGCTCGGAAATCTGCACGCTACCACCCCCTTCCGCGACCAGCGAATGGACCAGATAGGCCGCTGCGGCACGCGGGGTGATCATCGCGTCACCCTGTTCGCCGAGCAGGGTCGTGCGCAATTCCTGATCGAGCACCAGCCGCGGCCCCTCCCCGCGCACGACGATCTCGACCCGGCCGTTAGTCTCCTCGGCACCGATGTCGAGCTGGCCGCCACGGACCAGCGCGTCGCCGGCGATCAGCGCGAGATTGAGCAATACCTTGGTCGCCGCCTTGGGCAGGGTCGCTTCGTCGACCATCCAGCCGATCGTCAACTTGGCATTGTCGCCGAACAGCCCTTCGATCGCCGAACGCGTCTCGCGCGTGTCGACCGTCTCGCCGAACCCGCCGGCCGCGCCGAACGCGAGGCGGAAGAACTTGAGCTTGTTGGCCGACGCCCGCGCGCTTTCGTTGAGCAGTTCGAGGCACCGCGCGCGCATCTCGGGATCATGCTCGTCGGCGAGCAGTTCGAGGCCGTTGTTGAGCGCGCCCACCGGGCTTAGCAGGTCATGGCACAAACGCGAGCAGAGCAGGCTGGCGAAGTCGACCGGGGTCATGGTCATTACGGACGTTTCTTTCCTATCGTTGACCGCTTTCTGGCGGGACCGGGACAAAGGTTCAAGTCGGCAATACCCCAGCTTGACTAAGGTGCCCGCCATGGCAGGTTCGCGACATGCGCGAGTTGCTCGTACTGATCGCCCTGCTGATCGGCTCGATCGGCCTCCCCGGTTCCGCGGTTGCGGCCGTCAAGCCCTGCACGGCGCGCGAGACATCCGCCGCGACGATCGAGCAGGTACAGGCGACGCCAGCCGACTATCTCGGGAAATGCGTGAGGCTGCGCGGCATCCTGGCCGGCAGCCGGCTCTACGCCGATCGCCAGGCAACGATGGAAATCAACGACAGAACGCCCGATGACCGACGCCCCAAACGGTCGATCGCTGTCCTGAAGCGTAACGGCAGCGCGCCGGCCCTGGTCGAAATCTCCGGCCGGCTAAGCGATTGCGGCTGCGCCAATGACGGGTTGGCGGGCTACGAAGCCGAGCATCCCGGGGAAATCGTGATGCTGTCGGGATACTGCCACACGTCGATGGAAACCTATTTCGACAAGCCGGCAGTCCGGATCCTATCGCAAAAGCGGGTTGCGCGCCTGATCGAAGCCGAGGTGCCGCCGGGAAAAAGGCTGCTCGTCGAGGCGCCCGCCGACTTGCCCCACCGCGACGAGGCGACGAACGCCGCACGGGCGTTTCTCACCGCCATCGCGACCCGCGACGAAGCGACGTTTCGCAAGTTCCATAACCCCGAAGCGCAGGACGTCCTCGATACCGAAGGGAGCTACGTGAAGGGCGGCGAACGCGAATGGCTGACCGAAGCCCGTGCCGACTTCGCGAAGAGCGCCTCACTGCGTCTCGTGACCGCCGCGATCCTTGCGCGCGCCCGGCCGCAGATGCGCATTCTCATCGAGGCGGCGGCCCTGGAAGATTTTCGAAAGAACGGCAGCGGAGCCGACCAAGTGACCACCTGCTGGTGTACCGCCGACGATTGCTCCGGCCGCTGGCCGATCGCGCCCACGCAAGCGGACAATCTTCCGGGCCGGCCGTATTTCTGCGTCCTGGTCAGCAACTATGTGCTCTACAAGAAGGGGACCGTCCCTTTTGCGGAGGCACCGCAGAACAAGGTCGGTTTCGCGGAACCGTGATGGCCCGCTAGTCGCGGTCGAGCGGAATCGGCTCGAATGCCGTGCCGCCGGCCGCGCCAGGAACGGCAACCCACGCCGCCACCTCATTCATCGCGACGATCAGCCAGATTTTTCCGTCGGGCAGCGCCATCGCCACGTCGGTCGCGGAGGGTTTCGCGATTCCACGCGGATGCGAATGCCAATAGCCGATCAGCCGGGGTCCGCCGCCGCGCTCCGCCCGCAGGGCGGCAAACAAGGCTGTCGGGTCGATCTCGAACCTGTCACGGGGATGGCTCGCGACGTTCGCGGTCGGTTGCGCGCGATCGGCACGACCCTCGCGCCCCAACAGCAATCCGCAGGCTTCATTCGGATGCGCCGCAGCCGAAGCGGCCCGGATTCCAGCGAGCGCCTCCCTTGAAATTTCCAGCCTCATTCCCATTTCCATAGCCGAATGGTTCCGGGGGTTTCCATCATCGAAGCGCTTGTTTCGGACGCGGCCAATGGCTGGCGGCTCGACCGGGCGCTTGCCGACGCGGTGCCGACATTGTCGCGCGAGCGGCTGAAGGCGTTGATCTCGTCAGGGGCAGTCAGCGACCGCAGCGGCGCGCTGCTGCGCGATCCCGCCAAGAAAGCGGTGGCCGGCGACGTGATCACCGTCGCTGTGCCCGCCCCAAGGCCGGCGCATAACGAAGCCCAGGACATCCCGCTCGTCATCGCCTTCGAGGACGAGCATCTGATCGTGATCGACAAGCCCGCCGGACTCGTCGTCCACCCCGCTGCGGGCAATCTCGATGGGACATTGGTCAACGCGTTGCTCCACCATTGCGACGGCAGCCTGTCGGGGATCGGTGGGGTCGCGCGGCCCGGGATCGTTCATCGCATCGACAAGGACACGTCGGGGCTGATGGTCGCCGCCAAGACCGACCGCGCGCACGAAGGCCTCGCCAGGCAGTTCGCCGACCACTCGATCGACCGCCGTTATCGCGCTCTCGTCTCGGGGCATCTGGCGACCGCCAGCGGCACCGTCGATGCCCCGCTCGCGCGCAGCCCGCAGAACCGCAAGAAGGTCGCGATCGTCCGCACCGGCAAGCGCGCGGTGACGCATTGGCGCAAGCTCAAGGCCTTGCACGAGGCCGATCTGGTCGAATGCCGGCTCGAGACGGGCCGCACGCACCAGGTCCGTGTGCACATGGCCTCGATCGGCCACCCCTTGATTGGAGACCCGGTTTATGGTAGAACAAAACAGGTTCACAGGAAGGTTCTGGAAACCCTGAATTTCCGCCGACAGGCATTGCACGCGGCGCACCTCGGGTTCATCCACCCCATCACAAGAAACGCTTTGTCGTTCGATAGCGAAATCCCCGCCGACATGCGGGAACTCTTCGATACACTCAGCGATTGAGTTTTTGTTGCAGTGCGGCAAGTCGCCTCCGGGAGGGGCTGCCGCCTGAATGTAAGGGAGACTAGATCATGGCAAACCGCAGCAACGTCCCCGCGACGATTCCTGCCCTCGGCGGAGAGGCAAGCCTCAACCGCTATCTGGCCGAGATCAAGAAGTATCCGATCCTGACCCCCGAGCAGGAATATATGCTCGCCAAGCGCTTCGAAGAGCATGGCGACACCGATGCCGCGGCCCAGCTGGTGACCTCGCATCTGCGCCTCGTGGCGAAGATCGCGATGGGCTATCGCGGCTATGGCCTGCCCGTCTCCGAACTGATCTCCGAGGGCAATATCGGCCTGATGCAGGGGGTGAAGAAGTTCGAGGCCGATCGCGGCTTCCGCCTCGCCACCTATGCGATGTGGTGGATTCGCGCCTCGATCCAGGAATTCATCCTGCGCTCGTGGAGCCTCGTGAAGATGGGCACCACCGCCGCCCAGAAGAAGCTGTTCTTCAACCTGCGCCGGATGAAGTCGAAGCTCGACGCGTTCGACGACGGGGACCTGAGCCCCGAGAACCTCGCCAAGATCGCCAAGGATCTCGGCGTGACCGAGGACGAGGTCACCTCGATGAACCGGCGCATGTCGATGGGCGGGGACACGTCGCTCAACGTCTCGATGCGCGAGGATGGCGAGGGTCAGTGGCAGGATTGGCTGCAGGACGATGCGCCCCTGCAGGACTCGGTCGTCGCCGAGGCGCAGGAAGCTGACGTCCGCCACGACCTGCTGATGCAGGCGATGGACGGTCTCAACGACCGCGAGAAGCACATCCTGACCGAACGCCGGCTGACCGACGATCCCAAGACGCTCGAGGAGCTCAGCCAGGTCTATGGCGTGTCGCGCGAACGCGTCCGCCAGATCGAGGTTCGCGCGTTCGAGAAGCTGCAGAAGGTGATGATGCGGCTGGCGGGCGAGAAGCGCCTAATCGCGGCCTGATCCACCCTCCGGCTGCCGCGCGGCGCGGCAGCCGGGGTGATTGCACCATAATCGATCGATGTTCTTGACGCGTTCCATTTGCTGACGATAACCTTCCTCCAAACAATGGGAGGGGTCGCAATGGGTGCTTTGCTAGTAGTTATTTGGCTTGCCGGAACCATCGCATCGATCTGGTTCTTCATCCGTCCGTCGCCAGTGCTGCCGATGTACGCCACGCGCGGACGCGCCGTGATGACCGGCGCCGCCATCTTGATCGGTTTACCCGTGATCGGCGCCATCACCGGCATTTCCAAGGCGCCCAGTCCGGACAAGGTAGCGGCGACGACCACCGCTACCGACGCGGACAACGCCGCCGACGGCAACAGCCAGGGAGCCACCGCACCCACCTCTTCCTGGACCTAATAACGAGAACAAGGACGAGATGCGGGGCACAACCGTCAAATTCGCCCAGACGCAGAGCAGCGAGAAATTCCAGAACAGCATCGGCACGGACGAGCAGAACACCGTCCTGGAAGTGCAGAAGCAGGCCAAGGGATATGATGTCGACATCAACAATCCCAATCTGCAATTCACCTGCAGCTCGCTCGTCACCAAGCAGGTGGCGGTCAAGTTCGACGACGGCCCGATCGAGCATTACAATTGCACCGGCTCGGTCGGCGACAAGTTCGGCCTCGCCTTTATTTCGAAAGGCGATGGCTTCGTCTCGAAGCTCCATACCGCGAAGCGCGTGGTGATCGAGGCCGAGGTCTTCCAGCGCGGCGACGTCCAGATGAGTTTCAACGTCGCCGGCCTGACGCTCTGACGCCATGCCGCTCGGGTTGCGGGCTGACCGCCGCCCGAAACGCTCTATAGAGCGGTCATGAGCAGCAAGTTCGTCGTCATCGGAGCAGGCGCCGCCGGCATCGCAGCCGCGCGGCGCCTGTCCGATTCCGGCGCCGACGTCCTGCTGCTCGAAGCAAGCGGGCGGATCGGCGGGCGCGCGCATACCGTCCGCGTCGGCCGGGAAGCGCTCGACCTCGGCTGCGGCTGGCTGCATTCGGCCGACCGCAATCCCTGGACGCGGATCGCACTGGCCGAGGGGTTCCAGATCGACCGCACGCCAGCGCATTGGCGTGAGCAATGGCACGATCTCGGCTTTCCGTCGGCCGATCAGGATGCGTTCCACCAGGCGTATCGGCAATTCCGCGAGCGCGCTCTGGCCTATGCCACCGGCGCCGACCGCCCGCTCGCCGACTTCGTCGAGGCCGGCCATCGCTGGCGGCCGCTGATCGATGCCATCTCGGGCTATGCCAATGGCGCCGGTCTCGACCGTGTCTCGCTGCACGACTGGGCAGCCTATGAGAATGCCGCCGGTGACGACAATTGGCGCCTCCTCGAAGGCTATGGCACGCTGATCGCCGCGCAGGGCAAGGGCCTGCCCTTGCGGCTCAATTCCCCCGTCTCGCTGATCGATCATCGCGGTCCGCGCATGCGGCTGGTCACGCCCAACGGGCTGGTCGAGGCCGATCGCGTGATCGTCGCGGTGCCGACGCCGATCCTCGCCGACGCCGACCTCAAGTTCGACCCGCCGCTTCCCGTCAAGCAGGATGCCGCCGCCGCGCTGCCGCTCGGCCTCGCCGACAAGATCTTCCTCGGCATCCGCGGCGATTTTCCGCCGAACGCACATTTGATCGGCAACCCGCACGCCTCGGCAACCGCCAGCTATCAGGTGGGGTATCTGGGGCGCCCGGTGGTCGAGGCGTTCTTCGGGGGCGATTGCGCCGAAGCGATCGAACGCGAGGACGACCGCGCCGCCGCCGATTTCGCGATCGGCGAGCTGGCGAAGCTGCTCGGCAACGACTGGCGGCTCAAGCTCCAGCCGCTCGCGCGGACGCGGTGGCGCGCAGAACGCTTCATCCGCGGCAGCTATTCACATGCCCGGGTCGGTCATGCTGCAGCCCGCCGGCTATTGGCGCAGCCGCACGACGACCGCATCTTCTTCGCCGGTGAAGCCTGTTCTCCGACCGACTTCTCGACCGCGCACGGCGCCTATGAGACCGGGATCGCCGCCGCCGAAGAGGCGCTTGCCGCCGACCGCCGACCGCGGATAGTGGCGACGATGCCGCTGATGACGGCAGCCTCGCCCGACGCCGACCCGACCTTCGCCACCACCCAGACCGACCACGAGCCGATGCCCGCCAGAACCAAGCCCCGCCGCCCCTTCCTCCGCCGCCTGTTCGGCTGGATCTGGAAAGGCGCGCTCGGCTTCGTATTGGTCAGCGTGCTGTGGGTCGGCATCTACCGCTTCATCAATCCGCCCTTCACCTTCACCATGCTGGGCGACGTGCTCCACGGCCAGCTGATCACCAAGCAATGGATGGCACTCGACCGGATGGACCCGAGCATGCCGCGCGCCGCGATCGCCGGCGAGGACGCGCGCTTCTGCCTGCACGACGGCTTCGACTTCGGCGCCCTGAAACAGGCGTACGAGCGCAACCAGAAAGGTGGTCGCATCCGCGGCGGCTCGACGATCAGCCAGCAGACCGCGAAGAACGTCTTCCTGATCCAGGGCGGCGGCTATGTCCGCAAGGGATTCGAGGCCTGGTTCACCTTCCTAATCGAGCACCTTTGGGGCAAGCGCCGGATCATGGAGGTCTATCTCAACGTCGCCGAGACGGGAATCGGCACCTATGGCGCCAATGCCGGGTCGATCCGCTATTTCGGCCACGACGCGTCGAAGCTGTCACCGACCGAGGCCGGCCGCATCGCCGCCGTCCTGCCACTGCCCAAGAAGCGCGCCGCGATCGACCCGACCGGTTTCGTCCGGCGGCATGGCAATGCGTTGGCGAAATACGTCAGTATAGTGCGGGGGAACGGGCTCGACAGCTGTTTGCGGTGACGGGGTTATGCAACCGCGCGGCCAGCCATGTAAGCCAAAGCAGCGCAAAGTAGACGCTAATATTTGAATATCGCGCCCTGGTCGTGAGCGCCCCCGGCGCGCGTCGCTCCGTAAAAGATGTCGAGCGGATCAGACAACGGCACCGCCGAATGACCCAGAACCAGCGCCGAACCAGGGCCTATGCCCGCCGCGCCACCATCGAAGGTGTAGAGATTTGTGAATACGCCGTCCTTGGTGATCCTGAAAATCGTCCCGTAGGACGAAACCGCACCCCCGGCGGTTGTCGTCCCGTACATGTTACCATCCGTTCCCCACGTCAGCCCAGCCTCGGGAAAGTCTCCGTCAGATCCAACGAATTGGTGCAATAGGGTAAAAACGCCCGACGGAGATATTTTGAAGATATTGCCGGCAATCGTTGTCGGCGTCTGGGATGCCGCAGCAACGCCGTAGATGTTTCCATCGTTATCGATCAGCAGGTTCCCGCGAAAGTCGGACCCCTCCTGCACGGTAAAGTTGTGGATTTCGGACACCGTGCCGCTGGGCGTCACCCTTATGAGCCGCCCGCCTATGCCGCTCAAATCCGATTCAGTCGTGACAGTCAGCAAATCACCGTTGCTGGCGAGCGCAAGTGGCGCCCTGAACGCCTGATTTTCTCCAAAAGCAATCCGATGGACAACCGATACTCCGCTGCCCGAAATGCTGTAGTCAAATATTACATCCACCAGATGCCCATAAAGATGACCACCGCTTTGCACCAGTGGTCCGGTAGGAGTAGCCCCTTCAGTCAAGTCAAAAGAGTGCAATAGAGTAAAAACACCTGATCGCGTTATTTTGAACAGCGTTCCCCAGCCCGCTGCTCCACCAGCAGCGGTGGTGCCATACAAATCTCCGCCCGGCCCCTCGATCAGCGGCCCCGCCGGATTGCTTCCGTCCGTCGCATTCCCGGTAAAGTCATGCAGCACCGCGAAGTCGCCGCCCGGCGTCATCCTGAAAATCGTTCCCTTGCCCGAGGCACCCCCGCCTAGTGCCGTTCCATAGATGTTGCCGTCGCTGGCCACCATGATCTGGGGGGAAACGGAGGTATTGAGCCCTTGGGAGCCGGCGTCCTGCACCGTGAAACCGTGGATAGTCGTGGGACCGCACGAGACCGTGACGTTGACCGCCGCCGTAACCGTGCCGGTCGCGTTGGCCAGGGTGCAGCTGTCGACTGACGGGCCGGCCGATATGGTTATGGCATAGGCCGTGCCGACAGCGACCGGCGTTGCGAAACCGAACGTACCATTGGCCGTTACAAGCGCGTGATCGGCGCCGTTCGCGAGGGTGAGCTGCTGTCCCGGCCTGAGCCCGGACACGGTGAAATTGATCGTCGCGGTCGGTGTCGGCGTTGGAGAGGGAGTGGGAGAGGGAGCCGAGGTTCCACCGGTGCCGGCACCGCCGCCACCGCCGCATCCGCCGACCAGAGCGCATGCCGCCAACATCAGCCGTCGAACGCGTCGTGTCCGCGAGACCATCGCCATCATATCCCCCAAAGTAGCGGCACGCGCTAACAGACGGTGAAGGCATTGGAAAGGTGTCGCTTTCGAGAGTGCGGCTGTTGCGAGGACTGGTATCCGAACCGCCCCGTTCCTAAAAGTCCACCACCGGCAACCTGCTTACGCCGCCATGAGGCAATTTGTAGTTGGTGCCGATATCCGGGTTCATCATCGGCGCGGGCCCGTATCTGGTAAAGCCTTTGCAACTGCCCCGCCGGCTGCACTCGACGGCATTGGTTAGCGTGGTTGCGTCACGCATCATCGCGTCAAGGGCAGCGCGTCAGACGCTGACGACCGCTAAAAATCCCATAGCAGACGTGGTTGCCCTTGGAGGTCAGGCCTACCGTCGACTTCAACGCGAAGGGACCGCCCTTAGAACGGCAGCTTGAACCCCGGCGGCAGCGGCAGGCCTTGGGTCATCTTCGCCATCTCGGCATTGGACGCCGCGTCGGCCTTCGCCCGCGCGTCGTTGAACGCGGCGACGATCAGATCCTCGAGCATCTGTTTTTCCGACGGCTGGAGCAGCGACTCGTCGATGTCGATCCCGATGAGGCGGCCCTTGGCCGAAGCCTTGACCTTGACCATGCCGCCGCCCGACGCGCCCTCGACCTCGATATGATCGAGCCCGTCCTGCGCCTTGGCCAGTTCGGCCTGGACGTTCTGCGCCATCGCCATGATGTCTTCTAGGCTCTTCATGCCCGTGCTTCCTTGTTGATCTTCTCGAGCGTTGCGCCCGGAAATGCTTCCAACGCCGCTTTCACGATGGGGGTTTCCATGACCGCGGCGCGCTCGGCCTCTTCGTCGGCCTTGCGGCGTTCGGCAAGCGTCGCTTCGCCCTCGGCGTCTTCGGTCGTCACTTTCCACTTGGCGCCGGTCAGCTCGTTGAGCCGCGCGGTCAGCGTCGCGGGGAGATCGGCCGGGAGCGGCCGCGAGGTGCTGAGCACCAACTCGGGCGCCTCGTAACGCACCACGCGCGCGTTGGCGGTCAGGTGCGAGAGCAGCGAGCCGCCGCCCTGCGCGCGGACGAGTTCGACCATCGCCTCGAAGCTGGGCGGCAGCGCCTGAACGGTCGCGGGGGCCGCTGCTGCCGAAGCGGTCGCAGCCGGCGACGCGACCGACGGTGTGCCTCCGGCCGCGATCTGGCGCGCGAGCTCGCCAGGGTCGGGCAAACTCGAGGCATGTACCACGCGCAGCAACGCCATTTCGCCGGCCTCGATCGGCAACGCGGCGCGCGCCACTTCGTCATGCCCCTTGAGCAGCAGCTGCCACAGGCGATGGAGCGCCGGATAGGAGAGGACGCGCGCCCAGCCCAGATAGGCCTCGCGCTCGTCGGCCGATTGCGCCGGGTCGGCATCGCCGCCAAGCCTGGCGAGCGTGGTCGCATGCACCGTTTCGAGCAGGCCGCGCAGGACCGATTGCGGATCGACCCCCAGGTCATATTGCCGGCGCAAGGCGGTCAGCGCGCCCGGCGCGTCGCTGTCGAGCAGCAGCTGGAACAGGTCGCGGATCGCGCCGCGATCGGACAGGCCGAGCATCGCGCGCACCGCCGCTGCGGACACCCCGCCGCCTTCCATCCCGGCGTGCGCGATCGCCTGGTCGAGGATCGACAGACCATCGCGCGCCGACCCGTCCGCCGCGCGCGCGATCAGCGCCAGCGCCTCGGGCTCGGCTTCCGCGCCTTCGAGTTCCGCGACGCGCTCGAAATGCGCGGCCAATTTGTCCGCCGGGATGCGCCGCAGATCGAAGCGCTGGCAGCGCGACAGCACCGTCACCGGCACCTTTTGCACTTCGGTCGTCGCGAGCAGGAACTTCACATGTTCAGGGGGTTCTTCCAATGTCTTGAGAAGCGCGTTGAACGCGTTCTTCGACAGCATATGGACTTCGTCGATGATGTAGATCTTGAACCGTGCGCCGAACGCGGCGAGCCGCGCGGCATCGATCACCGCGCGCATGTCGTCGACGCCGGTATGGCTGGCGGCGTCCATCTCGATCACGTCGATGTTGCGCCCCTCGGCGATCGAGACGCAGGGCTCGCACACGCCGCACGGGTCGATCGTCGGGCCGCCCTGCCCGTCCGGACCGATGCAGTTGAGCGCCTTGGCGATCAGCCGCGCGGTCGACGTCTTGCCGACCCCGCGCACCCCGGTCAGCAGAAAGGCGTGCGCCAGCCGCCCCCGGCGGATCGCGTTGCCCAGGGTCTGGACCATCGCGTCCTGGCCGATCAGCTGATCGAAATTCTGCGGCCGGTATTTGCGCGCGAGCACGCGATACGCGGCGTCTTTGGGCTGCGGCGGCTCGCCGAGATCGAAAGAGTCGGACATCGACCCTTATCTAGGCACGGCGAGCCTGATTGTCGAAGCCTTACCAGCGGCGGAAGCACACGCGATGCGGCTCGCCCCAGCGCCACGACGTCCGGCACACCATCCGGGGACGCCAGCGATAGGGGCGATAAGCATAATAATGCGCCCGACCATAACCCCGCCGCCAGCCACGATCCCCGCGCCAACCGCGATCGCCGTGCCAGCCGCGGTTACCGCGATAGCCATTGCCGCCGCGATACCCGCGGTCGCCGCGCCAGCCGTGGTCGCGATACTGGTTCGAACTCGCGCCGGTGCCCGAAGGCTCGGCCAGCGGAGTCGAGATCGTATTGGTCTTGGTCAGCGTCGTCGTTGCCGACGCCGGCGTCACGGCCGACGTGCCGGCAACCGCCAGCAACACGGCGAAAAGATGAGAGATACGCATACAGGACTCCTTGCCTTGATGGGTCAGAGGCACAGTCGCCAATGCACGAAAGCGCCATCGCGTTCCGCATACGTACCAGAACCCCGGATGAGCGGAGCCTGAATGGCGCCATTTCGGATACGATCGCGCGCCGCCGCGGCAATCGAGCCGCAGGTCAGGACGTGTGTGAAGGAAGAAGGTGGGAGCCGGAACGACCCGCAACGAAATCGTTACGGCTGCTTCCTTCCGGATCTGACCGGGTTGGCGACGATTGCGTCCGCCCGACTCCCGCCTCGCATATGGCGAGGTCGGGCGGCGCTTTCAAGCAATTAGAGCGTTTGGCTTACCAGCGGACGCGCACCTTGCGGCACTGACGCACTTTGTGGCCATGGTGCCAGCGGACGGTGCAGACCTTCTTCCACTTCGTGCCATGCGCACCGTGGCGCGGCGCGGGCGCGGCGCTGGCGGGAACCGGCGCGAGCGCCGATGCGGCAAGGACTCCAGCAGCAACAACAGCAAGGAATTTCATGGCGTGTCTCTCCATGGTTTCGCCCCCCGGCGCGCTGAAACGCCTATCACAGGCGGGCCGTTCCACGAACGGAATAAATATCCGCCTGCGATAACCCGGTACGAATTTAGGTCAGCGACCCTGCATGTTTTTCGCGTCCGACGGGATCCGCACGGTCAGCGAGTCGAGCGTGTCGCTCAGCCAGATCTGGCAGGCCAGCCGGCTGTAGCGTGTCGCCCCGGCGGCAAGATCGAGCATATCCTCTTCCTCTTCGACCGCGGGCGGCAGCTTGGCGAAATCGTCCGGATCGACGATCACGTGGCAGGTCGAGCAGGCCATCTGGCCCTCGCAGGTACCCTCGAGCGGCTCGCCGGCATTCTGCGCGAGCTCGAGCAGCCGATCGCCGGGCCGCCCGGCGACCTCACGCGTCGTGCCGTCGCGCTCGATGAACACCACCCGGGTCATGCCGCGATCCGTTGCGCCCGGGCAGCGGCGTCGATCCGTTCGAGCGCGGTCACCAATTCTTCCTCCGTCGTATAGCGTCCGAAACCAAGTCGGATGCTGTTGCGCGCCTCGGCGTCGCTCAAGCCGATCGCTTCGAGCACATGGCTCGGCCGCCCCGAACCGCTCGCACAGGCCGACCCCGCGGAAAAGGCGATGTCGCGCAGGTCGGACATCAGGCGCGCGACGTCCAGCCCCTCGCGCCGCAGGTTGAGATTGCCGCGGTAGCGCTGCTCGATCGCGCCGTTGATCGTCCATCCATCGTGCAGCACCGCTCGCGCCACTTCCCAAAGCTGCTCAACGTGCGCCGCATCCTGATCGTGCCGCTTGGCCATCAGCGCCGCCGCGGCGCCGAACCCCGCGCAAAGCGCCGGGCTGAGCGTGCCCGAGCGCCCCGCGGTTTCCTGCCCGCCGCCGTGGAGCAGCGGCGCGAGTGAGAGCCCGTCGCGGACCCACAGCGCGCCGATCCCCTTCGGCCCGTGAATCTTGTGCGCCGACAGCGCGATCAGGTCGCAGCCGTCGGGGATCGCGATGCGGCCATAGCCCTGCACCGCATCGCACAGGAACAAGGCTCCCGCGTCGCGCGCGAGCGTTGCCAGTTCGGCGATCGGCTGGATCACGCCGATCTCGTTGTTGACCAGCATCGCCGCGACGAGCTTCACGCCCGGCCGAATCGCGCTGCGTGCGGCTTCGAGGTCGATCAGCCCATCGCGACCGACCGGCAGGATCGTCGCGTCGTCCAATGCGCCCGCCGTATCGAGCACCGCGGCATGTTCGGTGGCGATTGTCACCAGCGGTCCGCCGACGCCTTTGATTGCCCAGTTGAGCGCCTCGGTCGCGCCGCTGGTGAAGCTGACCGCGCCGCCCGCGGGCAGGAGCGCCGCGACCCGATCGCGGGCCAGTTCGACCGCAGCCTTGGCTGCGCGCCCGGGCCCGTGCGCCGAATGCGGGTTGGCGTGCTGGTCGCGCAGCCACGGTAGCATCGCTTCCAGCGCTTCGGGCGCGAGCGGCGTGGTCGCCTGATAATCGAGATAAGTCATGCCGCGCGCGCCAGCGATCGCGCGATCTCGCGCCACGCGGCAGCGAACGCCTCGAGTTCGGCGCGCGTGGTCGAGCGGCCGAAGCTCACTCGCACCACTTCCTGCGACGCCTGCATGTCCCAGCCCATCGCGGTCAGCACATGGCTCGGCTTCATGCTCCCGCTCGCGCAGGCGCTCCCCGCCGATACCGCGATCCCCGCCATGTCGAACCGGATGAGCTGCGTCGTCGCGGCGACGCCGGGCATGCGGTACGATCCGATCGCGGGATGCCGCGGGCCATGGGCCAGCACCGGCTCGCCACCGGCTGCGGCGATGTCGGCATCGAGCCAGGCGCGCAATTCCCGGTACCCGGCGACATCCTCCGCCTCGCTCAGCGCCGCAGCGTAGCCGAGAATGCCGGGCATGTTCTCGGTCCCGGGCCGATAGCCTCGCTCCTGCCCGCCGGTCGGATCGAGCGTCGCGAGGTCGCGCACCAGTAATGCGCCGACGCCGATCGGCCCGCCCCTCTTGTGCGCAGACAAGGCGATGAAATCGGCGTGGCGCGCGACCTCGCGATCATCTCCGGCCGGCATCTGTGCAGCATCGACCAGCAGGAGATGCCCCGCGGCATGGATTCGTTCGGCCAAGGCGGCGATCGGCTGGCGAATCCCGGTCTCGCTGTTGGCCCATTGAATGGCGACCACGGCGCGGCCCTCGCCGGCCGTCGCCGCGTCGAGTGCGGTCGCATCGACCTGCCCCTGCGCATGGACCGGCACCAAGGCGATGTCGTATGCCGCGCGCAGCACCGCATCGTGCTCGACCGCGCTCGCCAGCCGCCGCGCCGCCGCCGACCGCGTCAGCGCGATGTTCAGCGATTCACTCGCCCCGCTGGTGAACAGCACATCGCCCGCCCAGCCATAGGCCGCAGCGACCTGTCCCCGCGCCTTTTCGAGCGCCGCCTTGGCCGTGCGTCCCTCGGCATGCGGCGACGACGGATTCGCCCAGCGCGCGAACCCTTCGGCCATCGCGTCGCGCGCCGCGGGCAGCAACGGCGTGGTCGCGGCATGATCCAGATAGATACGCTTGGTCACGGTCGGTCCGATTCGTTCCAATTGCTTGTCGGGGCTGTCTGCCTATATAGCGCGCAACCTTTAGCGCCACACCGGCGCCTCTATTCGGCGAAGAACAGGACACGATGCCCGAAGTCATTTTCCCCGGCCCCGAGGGCCGTCTCGAAGGTCGTTTCGCCCCCGCGCCCAAGCCGCGCGCGCCGGTCGCGATGATCCTGCACCCGCATCCGATGTCGGGCGGCACGATGAACAACCGCATCGTGATCGAGCTCTACAAGACCTTCCAGCGGCGCGGCTTCGCGACCTTGCGCTTCAATTTCCGCGGCGTCGGCAAGAGCCAGGGCGTGTTCGACAACGGCATCGGCGAGCTGAGCGACGCGGCGTCGGCGCTCGACTGGGTGCAGAGCTTCCATCCCGAGGCGTCGACCACCTGGGTCGCCGGCTTCGGCTTCGGCGCGTGGATTGGCATGCAGCTCCTGATGCGCCGCCCGGAAATCCGCGGCTTCATCTCGGTGGCGCCGCCGGCCAACATGTTCGACTTCACCTTCCTCGCCCCCTGCCCCGCGTCAGGCATCATCATCCAGGGCGAGAATGACGAGGTCGTCACGCCGATCGCGGTGCAGAAGCTGGTCGACAAGCTGCGCACCCAGAAGCACATCACGATCCACCACGACACCATCCCCAAGGCCAACCATTTCTTCGAGCACGAAATGGGTGACCTGATGGGCAGCGTGGACAAGTATCTCGACATGCGGCTGGACCCGAACAGCCCCATTCGCTGACACTCATCGCGTGTCCCTCAAATCCTCCCCATCGCAGATAGGGAGGGGGACCATCGCGCAGCGATGGTGGAGGGGAAATGTCCCATCCTCGCGGCTTCGCCGCTGCGGCCCCTCCCCACGCTTCGCGTAGGGAGGATTTTCGTTACGGCGTCCATCGCTCGCCGATCGCGCCCTTCCCGTTCTCAGGTTAGCCCGCTGCAATCGCCGCCGAGCCGCGTTGCCATCGTTCCGGCGCGGACACCCAGCTCCTCCCCCGTCGCCTTGCCGATCAGATAGGTCGCGTGCCCCTTCGCGCCAGCTCGCATCTCGAGCGTCCACGCGGCTACTTTGCCCGTCGGCGTGGCCACGTCCTCGCTGCCGGTAACGGCCAGGTGGAATTGGTCGAGGCCCTTGTCATACTGGTAGAATGGCAGGTCGAACTTCGCGTTTTCGGTCAAGGGCATCGCCCCGAACGTGATGCCCCACAAATTTCCTTCCCAGACGGGCTGCGGCAACGCGACGTCGATCGGCGTGGAATTTCCCTTGTCCAACCGCGAACCGGTGACGTGGTCGGGCCCATAGGTCAGCACGACGTGCGGTTCCCCGAACCGGCTGTTCTCGAACGACACGGGGCGCAGATCGTCGTGCGCGAGCACGAAATGATCGCGCATGTCGAATTGCATGCTCGCGATTCGCTGATGAATGACGATGTCCCAACGCCGTTGACCGCCGCTCTTGATCGCCGTGACGTGTTGATAGGTGGCGCCGATCACCTGGCCATCTTTCAGGATGGAAAAGCATTGGGTGATGGGACGCAACCGTGTTCCGTCGGGATGCGGGGGCGTGGGGCTCGCGGCAAGTGCCAGCGCCAAAAGGGTGAACATGAGCGACCTCTCTCTGTTATCGTGTATTAACACAGCAACACTATCGCCCGAAACGGTTCGCGTCTAGGCCAACACCTTCGAAACACGCGAAAAATAGCGCGACAGCGCAAGCCGATCCTCAGCGACTCGGCTCAGGGTAGCTAGGCAACGCGCGCAGTGTTCGGCGCATCCTCAGGGTCGACATCGAGGCCGCGGGCAAGGGCACGCGAACGTTGCTGGCGCGCGGCAACTCGGGCGGAAGATCTGCCCGTCGAATACCATTCGACGCGCCATCTCGTTGAACGGGCTGCCCCTTCAGAGCGTCCAGACCAGCACCTTCCCGACCAGCACCACCGCCATAACGATCATCAGCACTTCTTTGGTCCGCATGTCCGGTTGCATGTTCAGTCTCGCCGATCTGCTAGCCCCCGCGAGACAGGATCGCGTCGAGATCGCTCGGCCGGTCGCTATCGATCCATCCGCCGGGATGACGACATTTGAGCTGCTCCGCGATCTCGATCTCGGACGCCGAAAAATGACGGCAATCGAACCGTACGTCGCCTTCGAGCAGCGTGTTGGTCCGGATGTCGCGCAGCCTTGCCCATAAGGGTCGAGGGATATCGCGACGCGGCCGGCATTGCAGCGACAGCGACCACCAGCGACGACCGCTTGGGTCAGCGCCGCGGTCGACATGCAGGGTGAACCAGAAGCTGTCGAGATCGTCGAAATCGATGATCTTATCGTCGAGCCAAGGCAGGCGCATACCCGACTCCCCGATGACGAGCATTGGCCGCCGGTCGATCGCCAGCGCGGCTGTTGCGACCGAATAGAGCGCCGCGACGGCCAGAATCACGGTCAATGGCCACAATAGGTTCAGCGCGCCGATCCACCAAAGCCACGCCAACAATGGAAAGACGATCAAATTGATGCCCAGCGCCTTGCGACCGGAATAGCGAACAACGAACTCGCCCGCATTAGGCGGCTTATCCAATGACGCCGTTCTCGTCACAGGGTCCAGACCAGCACGTTCCCCACCAGTACAACCGCCATCACGATCATCAACACACCCTTGGTCCGCGTGTCGGTGCGCCGGCACAGCCGCGCGCCGAAATAGATCAGGATCGCCGCCGCGATCATCGCGACGGCATATGCCATGTCCTGCATCGCGCTTACGACTCGCTGTCGCTGAGTGCCGGGAACGCCGGTGCTTCGGCGGGCTCCGGCCCAATCGCCCTGGCATAGGCCTCGATATCGGCATTGCCGCCCGACAGGATGACCAGCATCCCCGCCTCGGGCTTCACCTTGCCCGCGAGCAACGCCGCCAGCCCGACCGCGCCGCCGGGCTCGATCACCAGCCGCAGCTTCGACGCCGCCCAGCGCTGCGCCGCGCGAATCTCCGCCTCGCTCACCGCCACGCCGGTCGCGTCGCGCCGCGCCAGCACCTCGAAGGTCAGCGGCGAAACGATCGGGGTCTGCAGCGCGTCGCACGCGGTCGGCGGCGGGTTCGGCCCGACCGGCTCGATCCAGCTCGCCTCGAGGCTCTGGCGCATGTCGTCCCAGCCTTCGGGCTCGACCACGGTGATCCTGGCTTCGGACAGGCCGAGCGCGACCCCCGCCGCGAGCCCGCCGCCGCCGCACGGAATGACGACGTGCAGCGGCTCGCCCAGGCCCAGCGCCTCCATCTGGCGACGCGCCTCGATCCCGGCGCTGCCCTGCCCCTCGATGATCCAGGGGTCGTCGAAGCTCGGCACCAGCACCGCACCGCGCGCCTCGGCCAGTTCGGCGGCGATCTTCACGCGATCCTCGGTCATGCGGTCATAGGGAACGACCTCGGCGCCGAGCGCGAGCGTTCCGTCGCGCTTCGCCTTGGGGGCGTCCGACGGCATCACGATCGTCGCCGGAATGCCCAGCCGCTTCGCCGCCCAGGCGACTCCCTGGGCGTGGTTTCCCGACGAAAAGGCGACCACCCCTTTGCCGCGTTGCGTATCGTCCAGCGCGGTCAGCCGATGCCACGCGCCGCGCAGCTTGAACGCGCCGATCGGCTGTAGTGACTCGGCTTTGAAGGCGACCGTCACACCGTTGATTTCGTGCGTGAAAAGCGGAGATGGCGGCAGGATAGCCGCGATCTTCGCCGCCGCGTCCCTGACCCCTGCCCGAGTCGGCTGCCGTACGATCGTCACTTTTCACCTCCGCTCACAACGCCCTGGTCCCAAAAGGTCTTTACTTGGGGTTTGTTGGTCCCTAAGTGCCCGCTTCCCGCTGCCCCATGGGACTTCCAACCGCAAGGCAGCATTTCGTCAATGTTTGCCGCAAGGCATTTGGAGGTCCCTTGAGTTGCACAAGCATCATAGCGCGCTGGGGCTAGCGACGGCCCCCGGTAATTCCGCCCGCGGAATTGCTCTTGATCGACGTCCGGTTGCTCCGGTCACGCTCATTCGTCCACACGCGGCCGCCCGCGCCGCCCGATTCTTCGTCGAGAAGTTTCCGGGCCGCTCGATGTATGCCGTGAAGGCGAATCCGTCTCCTGAACTCCTGCAGATCCTGTGGGACAATGGTATCACGCATTACGACGTCGCCTCGATCGCCGAGGTGCGGCTGGTGCGGCGTACGCTGCCCGAGGCGACCCTGTGCTTCATGCACCCGGTCAAGGCCGAGGAAGCGATCCACGAGGCGTATTTCAAGCATGGTGTGAAGACGTTCAGCCTCGATTCGATCGAGGAACTGGACAAGATCGTCCGCGCCACCCACGGCGCGAGCGACCTGACCCTGTGCGTGCGCCTGCGCGTGTCGTCCGAGCATTCGAAGCTCAGCCTCGCGTCGAAGTTCGGCGCGGCGCCAGGGGAGTCGAAGGAATTGCTCCTCCGCGCCCGCCAGGTCGCCGACGCGCTCGGCATCTGCTTCCATGTCGGCAGCCAGGCAATGACCCAGGCGGCTTATGCCGAGGCGATGGAGCGCGTGCGCCAGGCGATCGTCGAGGCGGGCGTGACGGTCGACGTCGTCGATGTCGGCGGCGGCTTTCCCTCGACCTATCCGGGGATGAAGCCCCCGCCGCTCGAACATTATTTCGAGACGATCCACCGCGCGTTCGAGAGCCTGCCGATCTCCTATTCGGCCGAGCTGTGGGCCGAGCCGGGCCGGGCGTTGTGCGCCGAGTACAGCTCGATCGTCGTGCGCGTCGAAAAGCGCCGCGGCGACGAACTCTACATCAACGACGGTGCCTATGGCGCGCTGTTCGATGCCGCGCATATCGGCTGGCGCTTTCCCGTCAGCCTGCTGCGCGAGCCCGACAGCAATGCCCGGGACATGGCGTTCAGCTTCTACGGCCCGACTTGCGACGATCTCGATCACATGACCGGACCGTTCATGCTGCCGGCCGACGTGCGCGCGGGCGATTATCTCGAGATCGGGATGCTCGGCGCGTACGGCTCGGCAATGCGGACCGCGTTCAACGGCTTCGGATCGGACGAGACGGTGATCGTCGAGGACGAGCCGATGGCTTCGCTCTACCTGGGCGAGGACCGCGAGGTCGCGTCGAACGTCGTAAAGCTGTAACGGCTACCTTCCAAAACCGTCATGCCAGCGAAAGCTGGCATCTCGGGCTGCATGCGTGCTGCTTGAGACCCCAGCTTTCGCTGGGGTGACGGTTGTTTTTACGGGTTTCCGCGTCCCCATAACGACGGCGGCATTAGAAGACGGGAACCGACCCATGACCGACACCCTGACCAAGACCGCGGCGGCGAACGCCCCGATCAACGACACCCGCAAGGCGGAATTGCTGTCGACGACGGTCAAGCATATCGACATCACCTCGTTCGACGCGCGCCCGATTGTCGATGCGATGAGCGACATGAGCTTCACCAGCCGCGACCTCGGCCGCGCGACCAAGATCTACAACCAGATGCTGGCCGACAAGGATTGCACCGTCGTCCTGGTGATCGCGGGCTCGACTTCGGCCGGCGGCTGCATGGACCTCTATGCCGAGTTGATCCGCAACAAGATGGTCGACGTGGTCGTCGCGACGGGCGCCTCGATCGTCGACATGGATTTCTTCGAAGGCCTTGGCCACAAGCATTATCAAGCGCTCGAGATCCCCGACGACGATACGCTGCGCTCGCTCTACATCGACCGTATCTACGACACCTATATCGACGAGGAGCAGCTCCAGGATTGCGACCACACGATCCTGAAGATCGCCGACAGCCTGGAAGCGAAGCCCTATTCGAGCCGCGCTTTCATCCGGGAGATGGGCAAGTATCTCGCCGAGCATGGCAAGAAGGACAACAGCCTGGTCAAGCTCGCCTATGAGCATGACGTGCCGATCTTCTGCCCGGCGTTCGTCGACTCGTCGGCCGGCTTCGGCCTCGTCAAGCACCAGGTCGACCGCGCCAAGGCCGGCCAGCCCTATATGGTGCTCGACGCGATCGCCGACTTCCGCGAGCTGACCGAGATCAAGATCCAGGCGGGCACCACCGGCCTGCTGATGATCGGCGGCGGCGTGCCCAAGAATTTCATCCAGGACACCGTGGTGTGCGCCGAGATCCTGGGTCACGAGGATGTCGAAGTGCACAAATACGCGGTGCAGATCACCGTCGCCGACGTCCGCGACGGCGCCTGCTCGTCCTCGACGCTGCAGGAAGCGGCGAGCTGGGGCAAGGTCAACACCGGGATCGAGCAGATGGTGTTCGCCGAGGCGGGCTCGGTGATGCCGTTGCTGGCGTCGGACGCCTACCATCGGGGGCTGTGGAAGGATCGGCCGGAGCGCCGTTGGGCGAAGCTGTTCGCCTGAACCAACCAACTCCCTCTCCCCTTGTGGGCGCATGAGGTCGGTCATGCCCCCGGCATAACCTAAACAGCGCGGGGCGCTGTTTACCTGACGCGGGAGGGAGCCGACGAAGTCGGTGGAAGGGTGAGGGGGAATTGGATCACACTCCCCCTCATCCTTCCCACTCGCTTCGCGAGCGGGCCCCTTCCTTCTCCCACAAGGGGAGAAGGAGTTTGGGATCGACCGCCAAGCACGATCCGTTGCAATCGCGAACCGATTGAGGCAGCCTCCCCCTATACAGCTCGGGGGAGGCTTTTTCATGCACAGCGAAATCCTGAAACCGGTGGTCGTGCTGATCGCCTGGTCACTCGTGATGCTCGTCTGGATGATGGCGGTGCGGATGCCCGCGCTCAAGAAACTCGGGATCGACATGTCCAAGGTGAGCGGCGGGCGCCCGGGCGTGCTCGACGGCGTCGTCCCGGACAAGGCGCAATGGCCGGCGCACAATTACATCCATCTGATGGAGCAGCCGACGCTCTTCTATGCGGTTGCCCTGGTCATCGCCTTCACCGGCACCGGCGACGGGATCAACGCCTGGCTGGGCTGGGCCTATGTCGGCCTCCGCATCCTGCATTCGATCGTCCAGGCGACGATCAACCGGGTCGCGATCCGCTTTTCGCTGTTCACGCTGTCGAGCCTGGTGCTGTTGGCGCTGGTGCTGCACGCCGCAATGGCTGTATTCGGCTGGCATCATGGCTGAAAAATTCGAACGTCACCGCCAGCCCTGGCGGCAGGACGAGATCCAGAAACTCCACACCCTCGCCAAGAAGGGCATGGCGCTCAAGGCGATCGCGAAGGCGCTGACGCGGAGCGAGGAATCGGTGAAGCAGCGCGCCAAGGAAGACGGGCTGTCGATCGCGAAGTTGCGGTGAACTCATCTCCCCTCCCGCAAGCGGGAGGGGAATTTGGCTCAACCGAACAACCGCCCCAGGCTGCGGTCGAGCGTCACCAATTGCCACAAAGTCCGCCCGTGCTCCGCACGCCCCGCCTTATGCTCCGCCGCGACACGGTCGATCGCCGGGCCGTCGAACCATTGCAGCAGCCGCGGCGAGCGTGACAGCGCCGCCGCCTCGTCGGCCAGTGCGCCGCGGAACCAGGCGCTGATCGGGGTCACGAACCCCATCTTGGGCCGATAGAGGATGTCCTTGGGCAGGTAGCGCTCCATCGACTTCTTCATCAGCCATTTGCCCTGCCCGCCCCTCAGCCGCATCGATACGGGGAGGCTCGCGGCGAATTCCATCAATTTGTAGTCGAGCAGCGGCTCTCGCGCCTCCAGGCTGACCGCCATGCTGGTGCGGTCGACCTTGGTCAGGATGTCGCCGGGCAGATAGTGGCGGATATCGGCATATTGCGCGCGGTCGAGCGGATCGCGCGCGGGGGCGTCGCGCATCGTCGCAACATAGCGGTCCTCGGCCCGATGCCCGCCGAGCTGGCGCCACGCCGCAGCGTTGAACAATTTCTCGCGCAGCGCCGGCGTCGTCACCCCGACCGAACGGGCATAAGCGGTGGCGCCGTCCTCGGCCAGCGCGAGCAAGGTGGTCTTGGCGCGCAGCGGCCGCGGCGCCCAATCAGCCTTGGGATAGAGCCGCCCCAGCGTCCCGAACACACTGGCCGACATATCGCGCGGCAGGAGCGAGCGCACGCGCTCCTCGGCCGCCTGGAACTTGTAGCGGCGATAGCCGGCGAACGCCTCGTCGGCGCCATCGCCCGACAGCGCCACCGTCACCTGCTCGCGCGCCAGTTCGCACACACGATAGGTAGCGAGCGCCGACGCATCGGCGAAAGGCTCGTCGAACGCCCCGGTCAAGCGGTCGAGCAGCGCGAAATCGTCGGCGGCGACCACGCGCTCGCGATGGTCGGTGTGATAGCGCGCGGCGATCGCGTCGGCATAGGCGCGCTCGTCATGCCCGGCTTCCTGGAAGCCGATCGTGCAGGTCTTGACCGCGCCCTTCGACAGCTCGGCCATCAGCGCGACCACCGCCGAACTGTCGACTCCGCCCGACAGGAACGCGCCGAGCGGCACGTCGGACACCATGCGCAGCTTCACCGCCAGCCGCATCCGGTCGACCAGTTCGGCTTCGAGGTCCTTGAGCGACCCGCTCGCCCGCGCGGTGAAATCCAGGTCCCACCAGCGCTGCGGCTGCGGCACCGGCCGGCCGCGTTCGAGCAGCAGGTAATGCGCGGCGGGGAGTTTCTTCACGCCGGCGACCATGCAGGCATCGTCGGGCACATAGCCCAGCCCCATGAAGTCCTCGATCGCCGGCAGGTCGGGCGCGCGGCGCAGCAGCGGATGCGCCAGCACTCCCTTCAGCTCGGAGGCGAAGGCGATCGAGCCGTCCGACAGCTCGGCATAATGGAGCGGCTTCACCCCCAGCCGGTCGCGCGCCAGGAACAGACATTGCCGCCCGGCATCGTGCAGCGCGAAGGCGAACATGCCGTTGAGCCGGTCGAGCATCGCCGGGCCCCATTGCCGCCAGCCATGGAGCAGCACCTCGGTGTCGCCATGGGTGACGAACTTCGCACCCATCGCCTGCAGCTCGGCGCGAACCTCGGCGAAATTGTAGATCTCGCCATTATAGGTGACGGTCAGGTCGCCATCCTGCATCGGCTGCGGGCTGCCCGCGACGTCGATGATTGCGAGCCGGCGGTGCGACAGCCCGACGCCCGGCGCGGTCCACACGCCCGCGCCGTCGGGACCGCGATGCGCCTGCGCATCGGCCATCGCCAGCACGCGGGCACGCTCGACCGGCTTGGGGGTCCCCGGGTGATAGACCCCGGCAATGCCGCACATATTATCGAATGCTCCCCATCTCCGCTGCCGTCACGGCCACATTCACCGTCACCCCAGCGAAAGCTGGGGTCTCAAGCCTCGTCGCGATACTGCCTGAGATCCCAGCTTTCGCTGGGATGACGGAAGAAGTCACTGGCCCATTCCCGCGCTACGATCCGCCAACACGTCGAGCGGCCCCAAAGCCGCGAGGAATTTCGTCATCGCCGAACGCGGATCGTGTCCCGGCAACGCTTCTGCCGAGACGTGGATCGCGACCGCGCGCTGCGGACCGCCGAATAGTTTGGCCTTCAGCGTCTCGATCTTCACGATCCTTGGATCGTCGGTGAGGACATTGCCGATCCGGTACCATGTCGCGACCTGACGCTCCACCGGTCCCGGCGCGGTGATGCGCATCACGCTGCCGCCGTCGAGATCGGCCATATCCTCGATCCGCACCCAGCGGTCGTCCTGCTGCATGACGCCGATGCCAAAGCCGACCAATTCCTTGCCCTGGTGCTGGCTGCCGTAGACCGCGATGGCGAGATCGACGGCATTACCCTGATCGTCGGCATAGCGGCCGAACAATTGATGGTCGGCCCCTGGATAGGTCGGCGTCCACGGCGCGCGAGTGCTGACCGGCGCGCGGCTCCAGCCTGCGACCCGGGGCAGATCGATATGCTGCGGCAGGACCTGCACGCGGCCCGCGATCGCCGCCGACCAGCCGGGAAACGCCGCCGCGACTGCCAGCACCAGCAGCGCCGCGACGATCGTGTCGAGCGGCCAGCGCACCGGCCCTTGCAACTTAGCGGGATCGAAGGCCGGCGCGTCGGGCGCGCGGTCGAACCATTTCCAGCCGATCGCGAGCACCGCCGCCATCACCAGCCCAAAGAATATCCAGCCGAACACGATATGGTCGTAGCCGGTCGCCTGCTCGACGCTGGTCAGTACCGCGGCATAGATCGTCCCGAACGCGCGCAGGCCGTTGGCCAGCACGGGCACGATGATCGCCATCGTCATGAATGCGATCCGCCGCGGCCAGGTACGGTAGCAGAGGTTCGCGACGAGCACGCCATAGGCGATCATCGCGATGACGAACTTGGAGCCCGAGCATGCCTCGGCCACTTCGAAATATTTGTCGCCCGCGGTGATCAGCACGCCGTTCACCGTCGCGGCGACGCCGACCAGATGGAGCAGGTGCATCGTCATCCACACGGTGATCGTCTGGAGCGGCGGCTCCATGAAGTCGCCGAACGGCACCAGGAACAAGGCGTAGGCGATCGGGAAGAGCAGGCCGCGCGATACGTTCGGCCCGAGGATCGTCACGACCGCGCCTTGCAGCGCCACCACGACGCCGAGATGCCGCGCCAGCGACACGCCACCGGCATCGCCGAGCAGCCAGCAGAACCCGCCCGCCGCGACCAGCAGCAGCCCCGGCGCCCAGGCCTGGGGTGTCAGCCGTGCCAGTTCAACGCGGCGGATCCATACCAGCCAGCCCACGACCGGCGCGATGAACAGGCAATGGCCGAAGGTGGTGTTGGTCCAGTAGAGCGTGGCAAGCGCCGCGACGTCGTGCCGGAACATCAGCAGGATGACCGCCATCGCTGCGGCGAGCGCGATCAACGGCCTGCGCCATGCCGGAACGATGGCGAGCGATGGCCGCGGCGCGGGCTGGGCAACGCTGGTCACGCCGCCACCCGCCCTTTCGTATCCTTCGACCCGAGGCCGATCAGTGCATCAAGCGCAGCCAGCCGGGCGTTCCAGCCATAGCGCGCCTTGACCCGCTCGCGCGCCTTGACCCCCATCGACGCGGCAGCCGACGGATCGGCGAGCAGGCCGTTCACCGCGTCGGCGACTTCCGCCACGCTGTCACCGCTCAGGATCGTGCCGTCATGGTCGATCCCTTCGGCGGCGGCGCTGCTCGCCACGACCGGGCGCTCCATCGCCATCGCCTCGAGCACCTTGTTCTGGATGCCGCGCGCGATCTTGAGCGGGGCGACCACGCACGCGGCCGCGTCGAGCCAGGGCCGGACGTCGGCGACTTCGCCCGTCACCTTGACTCCGTCCTGCTTCGCCAATGCCTTCACGGCATCGGTCGGGTTGCGCCCGACGATCGCGAACACCGCGTCGGGATGCGCGAGGCGGATATGCGGCAGCACCGTCTCGGCGAACCAGATCACCGCCTCGACATTGGGGCGGTAATCCATCTGGCCGGTGAAGACGATCAGCTTGCCGGTCGTGTCGATATGGCGGAACGAGGCGGCGGGATCGAAGAAGTCGGTGTCGATCCCGTTCTCGACCACCTGGACATTGGCGGCGCCGGTGCGCGTGCGGAACAGCTCCGCCTCTGCCTCGCTGACGAACAGGCTGGCATCGACGCGGCGCGCGACCTGGCGCTCGAACTGGAACAGCAAATTCGCCTCGCGCTGCATCAGCCAGCGCATCAGCCCGCGCGACCCCTTCCCGTAGTCGGCGAACTTGAGCGAATCCATGTCGCAAAAGTCCATGACCACCCGCGCGCGCGTCTTCGCCGGCAGATATTGCGCCATCTGGCCCGAAAAGACGTAGATCGTGTCGATCGAGCGGCGCGCGAGGATGTCGGCGACGGCATCGCGCATCACGCGATTGTCGAACGCGGTCAGCGACGCCGGCTTGCGCTGCGCCAGCGCCTCGACCAGCGCCTTGGGCCGCGATTTCGAGCGCCAGATGATCGAGCGGCTCGCCGTCAACGATACAAGGCCCTTGCTGTGCTTGAGGTCACGCGGATCGTCGGCAAACGCGACCAGATGCACGCGCTTCCGCGCGGCGAGGTATTTGAGCACATTATACGCGCGGATCTTGTCGCCGCGATCGGGCGGGAAAGGCGATCGATGCGCGAGGAACAATATGTCGCCCATTAGGGTCTGCACTCAATGGGAACGTGGTCATGACGGAACCGATTTTGGTGTTCGGCTAGAAGCAAGGAGGGAGCGATGCTGAAGCATCGTGACCGACGCGGCGACGCCGCCCGGCACCAAAATCCGCCTGCCGCTTCGCGGTCGCCCGGAGAGGCCCGCTGGACTACGTCATTTGTTTGCGCGTAGCTCAAGCTACGCGACTGCGCTGCGCTCCTTGCCAGCGGGCCTCTCCGGGCGATCATGATCCGCGTTCCCATTGAGTGCAGACCCTTAGCCGAGGCCTTTGGCGATCACCGGCCCCATCGTGTTGGCGAGCCACAACGGCAGTTTCTTCCAGACCGCGACCTGCAGCCGGTATTTCGGGCTCATCGGGTTCATCTCGCGCGGCGTCTCTCCCTCGGCCACGCGCTTGGCGTAGCGTAACGGCACGCCCTCGAATCCCCAATTCTTCTTGAACGCGGCGACCCCCGTCCCCGCTTTCGACCGGCCGAAATCGTAGCGCGTGCAGCCGCGCCCGCGGGCATGGCGCATCAGCTCGTAATAGAGCCGGTCGTTGGCCTTGAGCGCCCGCGCCTCGCGCGTGCCCCCGCCCCAGAAGGGATAGACGGTGCCGTTGAGGTAGAGGCTGAACACGCTGGCGTGCGGCTTGCCGTCCTTGAGCACGGTGACGACATCGGCATGCTCGCCGAGCTCCGCCGCGACCGCGCGGAACAGCTTGGCCGGGAAAACCGGCGTGCCGAGGTTGCGCACCGATTCCGAGAAGACCGCGTAATGCATCGCAAGGTCGCGCGGCCAGCTGCCGATCGCGATCGTGAGATCGGCGTCGAGCGACTTGCGGACATCGGCGCGCTGCTTGCGCGGGATGGCGAGCAATTCGCCCTCGTCGTCCTTGGCGAGATCGCGCGAGAAGCCGAGATAGGTCGTCTCGTCGACGATCCACCCCTCGCCCGGCGCCGGCCCGCCGCGCAATTCGAGGCCTGGGCAGCCCAGCTTCTGCGCCAATGCCCAAGCGGACGCGGCAAGCGCCTCGGCGATCGCATCGCGATGGGTCAGGATACCGCCATCGACCGCGAATCCGGCCGAGACCAGCGCCTTGCCGAACAAGGGCGAACGGATCTCGGTCAACGGGAGGACGCCGGCCAGCATGCCGTCGGCCTGTTCGGCGATCAGGCAATGCGCGGTCTGGCCGCAGGCACGCGCCACCGCGATGTTCCAGCCGCTCAGGTGGAACGGCGTCGCATCGGGATGCGCGCGGACATAGGCGTCGATCCGCGCGCGCTCGGCGGGATCGCTGAGGTCGGCGGCGTTGATCGCCACGGGGGTCGAGACCAAAGGCATCGTCACTGCAGGCGCTCCGCTTCGGCCGCGACCACCGCGTCGACGCGGCCCCAGTCGTGGCGCTTGACCAGCCCGCGCAACTTGCCGGCCATCGCGCCGAGCCGGCTGTAATGCCGCAGCCGCGACTTGAGCGGCGCGTGCGCGACGCGCGGCTGGTCGGGATCGACTTCCCAGGGATGGAAATAGAACACCGCCGGGCGGCACTCGTCGCGATTGGCGCGCGCCACCGCGCGATCGGTGATCACCGCCGGGAACAGGCGGAAGAACCCGCCGCCCGTCGTGATCTTGCGCCCAGCGACATCGGCGAGCGTGATCGGCAGTTCTATCAGGTCCGAATCGGCGACCGGGCGATAGGCGTGCCTGGGCGCGTCGGCCCAGCCGTAATGGTCGTGGACCAGCGGCGCGACGCTCGACGAATAGGCATAGCCCTCCTCCGCCAGCACCTGGTGCGCCCAAGGCGTGCGCTGGTCGATCGAGAAGCTCGGCGCGCGATAGCCGGTGACCTTCTGCCCCGACGCATTTTCGAGCGCGATCCGCGCACGCTTGAGGTCGGCGCGGAAGGCATCGGCGCTCATCGTGAAGACGCGATCATGGTCCCAGCCGTGGCTGGCGATCTCATGCCCTTCCCCGACGATGCGGCGGATCAGCGCAGGATGACGTTCGGCGACCCAGCCCAAGGTGAAGAAGGTCGCCTTGACTCCGCTCTCGCCGAACAGGTCGAGCACCTTGCCGGTATTATAGGCGACGCGGCTGTCGAGGCCGTCCCAATCGTTCTTGGCGATCACGCGCTCGAACGCGCCGACCTGGAACCATTCCTCGACATCGACCGACAGGCCGTTCAGCATGATGCCGCTCCCGTCGCGCGTCAGGCCGCGCGGCCACCGCGCGCTGCCGCGGCCTCGTTACCTTCGACCCAATCTACCAGCAACGCCAGTACCCGGCGCAGCGCCGCATCCTGTTCCTCGAGCCGGGCCTCGATCGCCGCAAAGCGGTCGGGCGCAATCGCGATCGGCGCGGGCTCGACGGCCGGCACCGGCCGAGGATCGTTGGCGGGCTGCGCCACCGGCGCGACGATCGGTTCCGGGATCGCCACCGGCTCGGGCGCCGCCACCGGTTCAGGCATCGCAACAGGTGCCGGCGCTGGAGCGATGACGCGCGGCGCGGGGGCCGTTTCGGTCGGCATGTCGCCGTTGATGTCGGCGATCACCGCCTCGACCACGTTGCCGTCGATCACCTCGATCTGCTCGATCGCGCCGAGCAGCAATACGCGGCCCGCCAGCTGGTTGAGCCGGCGCGGCACGCCGTCCGAGCCGCGATAGAGCGCGGCGAAAGCATCGGGGGTGAATTTGGGGCGGCCGTTCCAGCCGACCAGCGCCATGCGGTGCAGGACATAGGGCTCGACTTCGTCGGCGCCCATCGGATCGAGGTGATGCATCGCGATCACGCGCTGACGGAGCTGTTCGAGCCGGTCGCTGCCATGGAGCGCAGCACGGAATTCGGGCTGGCCGAGCAGGAATATCTGCAGCAGCGCGTGCCCGCCGGCCTGGAAGTTCGACAGCATGCGCAATTCTTCGAGCGCGCCGGTGTGGAGCGCCTGCGCCTCGTCGACGATCAACAAGGTACGGCGGCCCGAGCGTGCGACCGAATGCAGCCCGCGCTCGATCGCGACCAGTAACTGCGCCTTCATCAGCCCCGCCGTCTCGACGCCCAACCCGGTCGCGACCATGCGGAGCAGGTCGTCGGCCTCGATCTGGCTCGACACCAGCTTGATCACGTGCAGCCGCTCGCGATCGATCGTCGCCATCAGATGGCCGACCAACGTGGTCTTGCCCGCGCCGACATCGCCGGTGATGACGATGAAGCCCTCGCCCTGGCTCAGGCCATAGCCGAGATAGGCCATCGCCTTCCTGTGCGTGGCGGTATCGAACCAGAATTTCGGATCGGGCGTCAGCGCGAACGGGCGTCCGCTCAATCCATAATGGTCGTCATACATCGTCTTCGTCTCCGGGCGGGTTGCCCCGCCGCTGCGGTCAGAACTGGTAACGGGCCCCGAGCAATGCCTGCGCGCTCGTCTGGTCCTCCTGCCCCTTCTGGCTGAAGGTATAGGCGCCGAGCGAGAAGGTCGTGCCGAGGCGGCCGAAACTGCGCGACACTGTGCCGGTCGTCCCCACGCTGAAGATCCCCGGCGCAAGCCCGCTGTCGAAATAATTGGCGAACACGTCCGCGGTGAACGCGGTGCGCTGGCCGATCGGCGTGGTGTAGAAGAGTTGCGCGTAATAGCTCTCGTCGCTGGTGCCGATGATCACCACGCCCGGGCTGTCGGGTGCGTAGAATTTGCGGTTCGAATAGCCCGCGCCGAAGCCGAGAGTGGACGCGCCGTGCGTCATGCTGAGCACCGCATCGACCCCGCGGTTGCGATAGGTCGCGGTCGACACCGACTGGAATACCGAGTTCATGCACGCCCCCGCGGCGTTGCCGCCGGTGGTGCCGAAGGTGCAGCCCGAGAATTGCTGCGTCAGCAAATCGCGCGTCGCGGTGAATTGGGCGGGCAGCCCGCGCAGGCCGCGCTGGAGCTGGCTGCCGAAGGTCTCGACCGAATCGTACACGCCGACCTGGAGGCCGACGCCCCGGGTCGGAGCGTAGCTCAGCGAGCCGGTATAGCTCCACGAGCCGTAGCGGCGGCCGACATGAGCCTCGACCATGGTGCGCGGGCTCGGGCGCCACACGACGCCAGCGTCCCAATAGATACCATCGGTCTTGTAGGCGATGCGGCGCGGTGAATTGGGATCGGTGACGAACCGGCCGCGGCTGTCGATGACCGGAATGCCGCCGGGGGTCAGCTGGGGATCGCGCGCGCTCGACGTCAGCTTCTCATAGCCGACGCCGCCCTCGACCGCGACGTGCCCCGATACCGGCAGCACCGCGTCGACACGGCCATAGAGATCGTCGAACCTCCCGCCGAGCTGGCTCTGGTCGTCGCGCGTCCAGCCGCCGCTCGCGGTCAGGCCGACCGGCAGCAATGTGCCCGATTTGAAGCCGACCGACGCGGTTGCCATCTGGGTCTTCGAATCGTCGAAATAGTCGAGCCGCGGGCTGCCCGGGGCGACGCCCGTCGGCCCCGGCTCGGTCACCTTGGTATAAGCAAAGCGATAGGCGGCATTGATCGCGACCGGGCCGCTGCCAGTGCTGAGCGTCGGCCCGACATAGCCCGAATAGACGTTGCTGACGTTGTCTGTGTCGTTGCCGAACAGCACCGGCGCGGCACCGCGAATGTCGTTGCGCGACCGCGTGGCGATGCCGCCCGCGTCGATCGACAGCCCGCGCGCGACGCGCACCTGGGCATTGGCCAAGCCGCTGATGACATCGGCATCGCCGGTATTCTTGTCCCAGGAGAATTGGTGCTCGTAGCGCGCCGACAGGTTGACCGACACGCGACGCGTCTCGACCGACGCATCGACCCCGGCGGCGGCCGAGCTATAGGTCAGCACGTCGCCCGACTGGACGTCGGCGGTCAGTACCTGGCTCAATTCGATATAGGGCGCGACATTGACCTTGCGGCCGCTCCCGCTCTTGGCCCCGCTGTTGCCGCCGTCATCCTGCGCGGCTGCCGGCGTTGCCGCCAGCAGCACCGCAAGCGCGGCTGCCGCGGAAATCCTGCGCATCATTGGCCCTCGTCCTCCTGGCCGTAATAACTGCCGAAGCGAGCCCCCCCCGGGGCGAACGCAACCTTGTTCAAGAGAAGCTGGATGTGCTCGCAGCCTTCGAGCCGCTGCACGGTATCGCGGATCTCGCCTTCCGACGTCCGGTCGGCACGCACGACGAGCATGATCTGACCGACATGCAGCGCCAGCACCGAGGCCGGCGACGCGGCGAGCGCGGGTGGCGAATCGAAGATCACGACGCGGCCCGGATCGGCGGCGAGCAATCGCGCGATCAACTCGGGCGTGCGGCCGCTGGCGACGAGTTCGACGTCCGAATGGGTCTGCGCGCCGGCCGGCAGCAGGCTGAGATTGGGGATATCGGTGCCGACCACGCACTGTTCGATATCGATCGACGGATCGGCGATCGCGTCGAGCAGCCCCGGACCATCCGCGACGCCGAGCCGCTCCATGATCCCCGGCTTGGGGAAATCCGCATCGACCAGCAGCACGCGCGTATCGCGCTCTGCCGCCATCGAGATGGCGAGGTTGATCGCGCAATAGGTCTTGCCGTCGCCCGGCTTGGCCGAGCAGACCAGAATGGTTCGCGCCTTGTCGGGCTCCTGCGCATTCAGGGTCCGCGCCGTCAGCAACAGGTGGCGCTTGGCGAGGCGGAATTCCTCGGCGAGGACGCCGATCGCTGCCCCCGGGATCAGCAACTGGTTCTCGGCGAGCAGGTCGCGGTCGATCCTGGCCTGACGGCCAGCGACCGGGAGTGCCGCAGGCGCGACTGGCACCGGCTTGGCAACAGGCGCCGGACGCGGCTCGACGGCCGCCGGAACGGCCTTCGGCTCGATCGGCTTGGGCGCATCGACGGCGGTCACGACGGGTGCCGGCTTGACCGCCGCAACGGGCTCCAGCTCGCTATCGGGAATCGCCCGGGCGGTGCGGTGCGCCGAGAAGTCGTAGACCTCGGCCGCGCGCTCGAGCAGCGACCCGCTTTTGGTGATGATCGGCTTGTTCATGCCGCGAGCCCCCGCATCAGCATCTCCACGCCGAGCAGGCCGACGAACGCGACCGGCAATGCCGCCGCGGCGCCGGCGAACATGCGCAGCTTGCGTTTCCTCATATCGGCCTCGACCTTCGAGACACGCTCGCTGATCGAGCCGATCACCGGCAGTCCGGTCGCCTTTTCAAGGCGGCCGGCGGTCGCGTAGGTCGCCTTCAATTGCGACAGCGCGAACGCCCCGCCGATCCCGGCACAGATCGCCGCCAGCAGCACGCCGACCAGCAGCAGCGGCCGGTTGGGCGCGGTCGGTGCGCGCGGCGCGACCGGCGGGTCGATGATCTTGAACTTGATCGAGTCGGTCTGCGCCTGCGCCTGGGCGCGAACGCGGACTTCCTCGCGATCGCTCAACAGCTTGTCATACTGGTCCTTGAGCACCTGATAGTCGCGGTCGATCGAGCTCTGTTCGTTGGCCGCAGCCGGATCGCCATTGAGCTTGTTGGTGATCGCGTCCATGTCGCGCTGCAGCTGCTGCTTGCGCGCACTCAGCGCGGCGACCTGCGACTGCTTGTCGACCTGCATCGACTTCAACGACAGATATTGCGGGTTGGGCGTGCCGCCGCCGGCGAAGCTGCCGACCGCGGGTTCGTGCGCCGCAGCGGCCCGCGCGGCGCCGAGCTGGCTCTTGAGCGCGACCACGTCGGGATGGTTCTCGGTATAGCCCTTGGCCCGCGCGTCGGCGAGCTGGCCCTCGATCGCGGCGAGGCGCGCACGCGCCGGACCGGCGCTACCCGCGCCGCCGACGCCCGCGATGGTCGGCGTGGTTCCCGCCATCTGGCCGTTGATCGAAGCGAGGCTGGTCGACGCGGCGGCGAGGTCGCCGTCGATCTGCGCCATCTGGGTGCGCGCCGCCGACATGCGGTCCGACAGCGATCCGGTGCCCGGCAGCGAGCCGAGATACTGGGTCTGGAACTGCGCGCGCTTGGCATCGGCGTCGCCGAGCCGGCGCTGCAGGTCCTCGACCTGACTGTCGAGGAAGCGCAGCGTGGTCTGGGTGTCGTTGCGGTCGTCGGCGAGGTTCTGGTCGACGAAGATCGAGATGAGCTTCTGGTTGATCTGCGCGGCGAGCTTGGGGCTCGATGCGGTCACCGTGATCTCGAACAGATTGTTCTGCTGCGCGACGATCTTGACCGCCTGCTGCAAGCCGGCGACGCGGTCGGCGACCTCCTGCGGGGTCGACACGGTGTTGGCGAGGTCGGTGCCGCGCACGACCTTCTCCAAATTGACCGCGCTGGTCAGCGTCTGGCGGATCGTGTCGACGTCGTTCTGCTGCTCGGCCGCGCTGATGCCGATCTTGGACGGCAGCACCTGGCCCATCTGGACGAAGACGCGCGCCTTCGATTCGTAGCGGTTGGGCATCTGGCTGACCGCCAGCCAGCCCAGGATCGCAACGACCCAGGCCGCCGCCAGTGCGATCCAGCGGCGGTTCCAGATCGCGTGGAGCGCGATGCGAACTTCGTCGTAGAGGCCGTTCACGGTCCGCAGGCCTCCGTTAGAACATCGATTCGGGGATGATGATGACGTCGCCCGGCTCGAGCTTGACGTTCGCCGACGGATCGCCGTCCTTGAGCAGCTTGCCCAGCTTGACGGTATATTGGGTCTGCTTGCCGGTGTTGCGATCCTGGCGCACCAGCCGCGCACGGTTGCCAGCGGCATATTGGCCGAGCCCGCCGACCGCGATCATCGCGTCGAGCAGGGTCATGTTGGCGCGATACGGGATCGACGCCGGCTTCTCGGTCGCGCCGACGATGCGGATCGACTGGCTGTAGGTCGATTGCGGGCTCTCGACGATGACCGAGACGATCGGGTCCTTGATATAGGTCGACAGCGCCAGCTTCATGTCGTCGGCGAGCATCGCCGGAGTCTTGCCGACCGCGGGCATGTCGTTGACCAGCGGCGTGGTGATGCGGCCGTCGGGGCGCACCTGAACCTTCGCCGACAGTTCGGGATTGCGCCACACGAAGATGTTGAGCTGGTCCATCGGACCGATCACATATTCCTCGCTCGGCTGCTCGCGCGAGCCGACGAAGGTCGCGGGCGGCAACTCGGGCCGGCTGCCACCGCCGACGCATCCGGTCAGCACGCTGGCGCTCGCACCCACGAGGAGCAAAGCCTTGGAAACCCTCAAGAAACGCATAAACCAGCCTCCCGTCTGCGCCTGGCTGGGCCGGTGACGTCATTCCGGCGCGCGCAAACTTCGGGCTGGCTATGGGACGGAGGGGGTAAAGATTGCGTTAGTCGTAAGCGATTACGTCAGGATTTCTGCCGGTCTCGGGTGGCCGAGGAACTCCCAGGGGCTCGCGCTGAGGCCATAGGCGCCGGCCATGAATATCGCGATGACGTCACCCGGTTGCGCGACCGGCAGTTCGACCTGATCGGCCAGCCGGTCGAGCGGCGTGCAGAGCGGGCCGACCACGCTCACCGTCTCGCAGGGCGCATCGGGCGCGGCACTGGCGACCGCGAGCGGATAATTGCGGCGGACCACGGTGCCGAGATTGCCGGTGGCGGCGAGCTGGTGGTTGAGCCCGCCGTCGCAGACCAGGAAGGTCTCGCCCCGGCTCTCCTTGCGGTCGATCACGCGGGTCAGATAGACGCCCGCTTCCCCGACCAGCCAGCGGCCCAGTTCGATCGCGAAATGCGTGCCGGGCATGCCCGCAAGTCTTGGCGTCAACGCGGCACCGATCGCTTCGACATCAAGCGCCTGCTCGCCCGGGAAATAGGGAATGCCGAACCCGCCGCCGAGGTTGACGAGCGGCGGTGCCGCGCCCGCCTCCTCCGCCAGCCGGGCAGCGAGATCGAGCGTGTGCGTCTGGCTGTCGACGATCGCGGCCGCGTCGAGCGCCTGCGACCCGGCGAAGATGTGGAATCCTTGCCAGTCCGCACCGGCCGCGACGATCCGCCGCACCAGTGCCGGCACGCGCTCGGCATCGATCCCGAACGGCGAGGCGCGCCCGCCCATCCGCATGCCCGATCCGCGTAGCTCGAATTCGGGGTTCACGCGCACCGCGAGCCTTGGCGTCACGCCTTGGCGATCCGCGATCTTCAAGGCGCGATCGGCCTCGCTTTCGCTTTCCAGGTTGATCGTGGCGCCCGCGGCAATCGCGGCGTCGAGTTCGGCATCGGCCTTGCCCGGCCCGGCAAAGCTGACCGGCTTGCCCAGCCCAACGACGCGTTGGAGTTCGCCTGCGGACGCCACATCGAACCCATCGACCAGCGCCGCCATCGCCTCGAGCAGGGGCGCGAACGGGTTGGCCTTCACCGCATAATGCAGGTCGACGCCAGGAAACGCCGCCCGAAACCGTGCCACGCGGCGTTCAACGACGGACCGATCATAGACGAACACCGGCGTCGAGCCGGCCCATTGCTCGACCTTTTTGCCCCCGATCGTCAGCGGCATGGATCGGAATTCGGGCGGGATCGTCCCCATCGGCTTCATGACGTCATCCCTCTCAACCCCGCGCGATCGAGCTTGCCGTTGGCGTTGCGCGGCAGTTCGCCCAGCCAGACATAGCGCGCCGGCTGCATGAAATTGGGCAAATCGCGACGCAGGCGTTCGCGCAGGGCCGTTTCGCTCGATCCGTCGCCCTTCGCCACCACGACGATCGCCTGGCCGAGCCGCTCGTCGGTGACGCCGATAGCGACCGCCTCGCCGGTCTCGGGCCCGGCGGTGACGGCTTCCTCGACTTCAGTCGGGCTGATCCGGTTGCCCGCCGACTTGATCATCTCATCGTCGCGCCCGACGAACCGCAGCAGACCCTCGCGGTCCGCCGTCACGGTATCGCCCGACCACACCGCCATCCCGCCCGAGTCCGACCAGTCGGGCGCCGGGCGGAAGCGCAGCGCGGTCCGCTCGGGATCGCGCCAATAGCCTTGTGCAACCAGCGGCCCGGCATGGACCAGTTCGCCCGGCTCGTCGACCGCGGCCCTGGCGCCATCAGGTCGCACCACCATGATCTCGGCAAACGGGATCGCGCGCCCGATCGACTCGGGATGCGCGGCGACCAGCGACGGATTGAGATAGGTCGAGCGGAAGGCCTCGGTCAGGCCGTACATCGGATAGATATCCGCCGAGGGGAAACGGTCGCGTAACCCGTCGATCAACCGCGGCGTCAAAGCGCCTCCTGAATTGGTAAGCCTTTTCAACGAGCTTGAATCGATATCCTGAGGATCGACATCAAGTAACTGCGCCCAGAGCGGCGGCACGCCGGCGAGCGTCGTGATCCGCTCGCGCGCGATCGCGCGGTAGACGTCGCGCGGCAGTAGATAGTCGAACGGGGCGACGCACGCACCCGCCGCCCAGGTCGAGAAGAGCTGGTTCTGACCGTAATCGAAGCTCAGCGGCAGCACGCCGAGCACGCGATCGGCATGGTCGAGCCCGAGATAATGCGCGACGCTGATCGCGCCGAGCCAGAGATTGGCGTGACTGAGCATCACGCCCTTGGGGCGTCCGGTCGATCCGGAGGTGTAGAGCAATGCCGCCAGCGTGTCAGGATCGGCATCGGATGGCGCCAAGGGCGCGCCGTCGAGCGGCGGATCCGCGGTCACGACCCGTGCGCCTTCGGTTTCCAGCGTCTCGGCACGCGCTGCCTGGGTGATCAGCAATCGCGCGCCGCTGTCGGAAAGAATATGTTGTACTTGCAGGTGTTTGAGAAGCGGGTTTACCGGCACATATACGAAACCCGCGCGCGCCGCGGCCAGCGGCATCAGGCAAGCAATCCGCGTCTTGGGCAGCCAGGTCGCGACGCGATCGCCGGGGTCGAGCCCCTGCCCCGCCAGCCATCCGGCCAGCGCGCCGACCGCCGCTTCGAGCCCCGCGAAATCGAGCACGCCGTCGCGTGTCACCAGCGCCGGATCGGCGGAGCGCCCGCGCAGCGTCAGGTGATCGAGCGGCCGCGGCACGGGATCGAGCGGGATCATGGGATCCTGATAGCGGGGCACAACGGTTCCCCCAAGACTTCACTCTCGGATCGCTGGCACGTTCCTCCCTACACCGTCACCCCGGCCCCTTCGACGCCGCCTGCGGCGGCGCTCAGGACAGGCTTGTGCCGGGGTCTGCCGCACAACAATGGAAGTCATGCCTCGTTGCGCGGCGGATGCCGGGATGAGCCCGCATGACGGATTTGAGATGTCGCGATCAGGCGCAGCCGACCAGTACGGCGGCCACCCTCACTCCTCACCCTTCCCAAGCCACGCCTCTATCGGTAACGCCCCCGAACGATGACCACGCACCACGCTCCATCGACGGTCGACCAGACCGTGCGCGCCGTTTTGAAGGATGTCCTGGCGCTCGGCGCTGATCGCGTCGCCGCCATGGATGACGATACCGCCTTGTTCGGCGCCCTGCCCGAACTCGATTCGATGGCGGTCGCCGGGGTGCTGACCGAAATCGAGGACCGGCTCCACATCCTGATCGAGGATGATGAGGTGGATGGAGAGATGCTTGAGAGCTTCGGCGCGCTACGCCGTTTCGCCGAAGCCAAGGTAGGCGCTAAGAACGCATGATCGATCACTACGACTGGGCGGGCGGGCGCGAGGCGATGATGCGCTTCGGCCCCGCCGCGGGCCCGGTCGTGGTCGCGGTGCTGCCGCTGTTCGAGGAAGCAAATCGCACGCGTACCTTCGTGACCGGCGTGCTCCGCGGCCTCGCCGAGCGCGGGATCGCCGGCGCGCTGCCCGATCTGCCGGGCCAGAACGACAGCCTGGTCGCCACCGAGCATGCGATGCTCGCCGGATGGCGCACCGCACTCGCTTCGGCCGCCGCCGCCGCCGGCAACCGTCCGGTCCATATTTTCTCGTGTCGCGGCGGGGCTTTGCTCGATCATGACGTCAAGGCGGCATCGCGCTGGCAACTCGCCCCGGCCAAGGGTGAGGCGCTGATCCGCGAACTGTTCCGCACCAGCGCCGCCGCCGGCGCGCCGATCGAGATGAATCTCGGCAATTACAACGACGAAGGCGGCCCGGTTACCATCGCGGGCAACCGCCTGTCGCGCCCATTGCTCCGCGATCTCAACGCCGCCGATTGCGTGCGCTACGGCGTGCTTCGCGTCATCCGTCTAGACACCGATCCCGCGGTCGCCGATCGCAAGGTCGAAGGCGCGCCCTTATGGCGCCAAAGCGAACCGGGCGACGACCCGGCGCTCGCTGCCGTGATCGCCGAGGACATCGCCGACTGGATCGCCCGATGCGCGAGCTGATCGCCTTTCCCTGCGAGGGCGACACGCTCGTCGGCACGCTCGACGATGCCGAAGGCACGACCGGGCTATTGATCATCTCGGGCGGCAACGAACTGCGCTGCGGCGCGCATCGCGGCATGGCGCTGCTCGCCGCCGAACTGGCGGCAGCGGGCGTGCCGGTGTTCCGCTTCGATCGCCGCGGCATCGGCGATTCGGAAGGCGTCAATCACGGCTACGAGGATAGCGGCCCTGATATTGTCGCCGCCACCCGCACCTTCCGCACGCTGGCGCCGCAATTGAAGCGCATCGTCGGCTTCGGCAATTGCGATGCCGCCACCGCGCTCGCCTATTTCCATCGCGACGCCGGGATCGACGCGCTGGTGCTCGCCAACCCGTGGATCGGCGATGAGGATGACGGCTTGCCGCCAGCATCGGCGATCCGTTCGCATTATGCCGATCGCCTGCGCGATCCGCGCCAATGGCTCCGTGCGCTCTCTGGCGGAGTAAATATCGGAAAAGCGATCAAAGGTTTACGAAAGGCTTCTGCCAAATCGAACGAGCCTGCCAATCCTATCGCGGCGCGCATGGCGGTGGCGATGATCGATACACCGCGGACGATCCTGCTCGCCCAACGCGACAATACAGCGATCCGCTTCGGAGGCGCCTGGCGCGAGCCCGATCGGGTTCATCATCGCGCCACCGATAGCCACAGCTTCGCGCGCGCCGGCGACGGCGATTGGCTGCGCGAGCAGATCCTCGCGGCACTACGCGAGGCCTGATCCGCGGAACGTCGACCGTCCCGGCCACGTTTTGCCCTGTGACGTCACGGGAGCGATCGGATGATTTCCGCCAAAGATGTCGTGCGCGGCACGCTGCAAGCCTATGTCGACAAGGATCGCGCAGCGATCGAACGCCTGATCGCTGACGACTTCCACTTCTCCAGCCCGCTCGACAATCGCATCGACCGAGAGGCCTATTTCCGCCTTTGCTGGCCCAACAGCCGGAACATGGAGGATGTCGAGATCGTCCATCTGGCCGCGGACGACGATGTGGTGTTCGTCGCCTATATCGGCACGGTCAGCGGCAGGCGGTTCCGCAACACCGAGGTCCACACGCTACGCCATGGCAAGGTCGTCGAGGTGGAGGTCTATTTCGGCTGGAACGTCCCGCACGATGTCACCGAAGGCGGGCATGCCGATCCGAAAACCGAGCCGGCACCCGCCTGACGTCACTCCGCCGCTTCGGCGACCTTCTCGAACTCGGCCTCGGCAAGGAAGCGCTCGGCGTCGAGCGCAGCCATGCACCCGGTGCCGGCGGCAGTCACCGCCTGGCGATAGACCTTGTCCATGACGTCACCGCAGGCGAACACGCCCGGGACGCTGGTCCGCGTCGAGCCGGTCTCGACCTTGATGTAATGATCGGCGTCGAGTTCGAGATGCCCCCGGAACAGCTCGGTCGCCGGGTGGTGCCCGATCGCCACGAACCCGCCCTCGACATCGAGCCGCGACAGCTCGCCCGTCACCGTGTCGCGCAGTTCGAGCGCGACGAGGCCGGCGGTGCCGCCGCCATCGACGAAGGTCTCGACCTCCTTGTTCCACAGCACGTTGATCTTGTCGTTGGCGTGGAGCCGCTGCTGCAGGATCTTCTCCGCGCGCAGCGAATCGCGGCGATGGATCAAGGTCACGTCGGGCGAATGGTTGGTGAGGTAGAGCGCTTCCTCGACCGCGGTGTTGCCGCCGCCGATCACCGCGACCTTCTTGCCGCGATAGAAGAAGCCGTCACACGTCGCACAGGCGCTGACGCCCTTGCCCTTCAACGCTTCCTCGCTGTCGAGCCCGAGCCATTTGGCCTGCGCGCCGGTCGCGATCACCAGCACGTCGCCGACATAGACGTCGCCGCTATCGCCGATCAGCCGGAACGGGCGGCGGGTCAGGTCGACCTCGACGATGGTGTCCCACATCATCCGGGTGCCGACATGCTCGGCCTGCGCCTGCATCTCCTGCATCAGCCACGGGCCCTGGATCACCTCGCGGAAGCCGGGATAATTCTCGACATCGGTGGTGGTGGTCAGCTGGCCGCCGGGCTGGATGCCCTGGACGACGATCGGCTCCATCCCGGCGCGCGCGCCATAGATCGCGGCCGACAAGCCGGCCGGGCCGGAACCGAGGATGAGCATGCGGGTCGTGTGCGTGGTCATAAAGGCGTCCTAAGGGCGAAGCGCCCCGATGCGCAAATCTGGTGTGCCGCTTATCCACAACAAGCTGCGCGGCAGTGGAGAAAAGCTTGCTTCCGCCCAAGCCCGGCTGGGATCCGTCGGCGGCCGTTCGCCCTGGCCACCCATGAAACCGATTCATGGCTCTGCCGAGAAATGATGCTTTGTCGCCGCGGAATCGCGTTCGCTATGCATCCTTCGGTTACGAGCGGGAGGGCGAGGAATGAATCGGATCATGGGTGCAGCTGTGGGCCTGTCGCTCCTGGCGATGACGGTTCCCGTCCACCCCCAATCGCGCGCCGCCGCGCCCGACACGACCGCCCCAAGACCGACCGATGACCGAAAGGTCGGCATTTGGCAGCCACGTGCCGGCCTCAAGCAAATCCCGATCTGGCCCGGCAGCCCGCCTGACGGCACCCTCAAGCCGCAACCGCCCGAAAGCGTGCAGACCTTCAAGGAATCGCCGGAATTCGGCGGCAAGTCGGAGGCCGTGCTAGACATCGCCATCCCGACGATGACGATCATGCCGCCCAAGGGCCGCAATAGCGGTACCGCCGTCATCGTCTTTCCCGGCGGCGGGTTTCAAAAGGTGTTCATCACGCTCGAAGGCACAGAGATTTGCGACTGGCTGACCGCCCAGGGGATCACCTGCATCGTCTCGAAATATCGCGCGCCTGGTGGCAACGATTATTGGGACGATGGCCTGAAACACCAGGTCACGCCCAGGATCATGCGCGCGCTGCAGGACGCGCAGCGGACGATCCGGCTGGTCCGTTCCCGAGCGAAGGAGTTCGACATCGACCCCAACAAGATCGGCGTGATGGGCTTTTCGGCGGGCGGCTATCTGGTCGCGCAGACCAGCAACATCCTGGCGCCGGCCTATAAGCCGGTCGATGCGATCGATCGGGTCAGCAGCCGCCCCGACTTCGCCGTCGCGCTCTATCCCGGCCATATCTGCCGCGACCGCGGCAAGTTCGACCCCCGGTTGCCGGTCACCAAGACGGCCCCGCCGACCTTCATCGCGCAGGCGTGGGACGATCCGGTCGATCCGATCTGCAACAGCCTGATGTATGCGCACGCGCTCGACGCGGCGGGCGTCTCGACCGAGGTGCATTTGTTCGCCAAGGGTGGCCACGCCTTCGGCCTGCGCAAGAGGGATCAGCCGGTGGGCGTCTGGCCGCAATTGGTCGAGCGCTGGATGCAACAGTTGGGGCTACTCTAGAAGCGTTCTCAGAGCGAAAGCGCCGCCCAATCCAAACCGTCACCCCGGCCTTGTGCCGGGGTCTGCCGCGCAACAAGTCATGGCGCCCATTGTGGAGACGCAGACCCCGGCACAAGGCCGGGGTAACGAACGTGGTTTGGTTCGCGGATCAGCCCGGAATCTCGAACAGCCCCGCCGCCCCCATGCCACCGGCGGTGCACATCGACACCACCACATACCTCACCCCGCGCTTGCGGCCCTCGATCAGCGCGTGCCCGGCCAGGCGCGACCCCGTCATCCCGAACGGATGCCCGACCGCGATCGCGCCGCCATTGACGTTGAGCCTGGCCGGATCGATCCCGAGCGTGTCGCGGCAATAGAGGCACTGGCTCGCGAACGCCTCGTTGATCTCCCACAGGCCGATATCCTCGATCCTGAGCCCCGCGCGCTTGAGCAATTTCGGGATCGCGAACACTGGCCCGATTCCCATCTCGTCGGGCTCGCAGCCGGCGACCTGGAAGCCGCGATAGATGCCCAGGATATCCTTGCCCTCGGCCTCGGCCGCCTTGCGCTCCATCAGGATCTGCGCCGCGGCGCCGTCCGACAGCTGGCTGGCGTTGCCGGCGGTGATGTACTTGCCTTCCTTGATCACCATGCCGTCCTTGAACACGGTGCGCAGCCCCGACAGGATTTCCGCCGTCGTGCCGCCGCGGATACCCTCGTCCTGGGTGACGGTGACCATCTCGGCCCCGATTTGATTGCCTTCCTTGTCGAAATTGGCCTTCTCGACCGTGATCGGCACGATCTCCTCGGCGAAGGCACCCTTCTGCAGCCCCGCAAAGGCGCGTTGCTGGCTCATCGCGCCGAACTCGTCCTGCGCCTCGCGGCTGATGCCATAGCGCTCGGCGACCACTTCGGCGGTCTCGATCATTGCCATATAGGCATAGGGCTTCTTCGCCTCGACCGAGGCGTTGCGGTACGGCTTGCCCGCCTGCTTCGCCGTCAGCGTGATCGATTCCATCCCGCCGGCCAGCGCGACGTCGAGTTCGTCGCACATGATCCCGCGCGCGGCGAGCGCGATCGCGGTCAGTCCAGACCCGCATTTGCGGTCGAGCGTGAACGCCGGCACCGCGGTCGGCAGCCCCGCGGCGAAGATCGTGTTGCGCGCGACGTTATAGCCCTGCGTCCCCCATTCGTTGCCCGCGCCGTAGAACACGTCGTCGATCCGCGCAGGATCGATCCCCGCGCGATCGACCGCGGCGTTCATCACGTGCGCGCCGAGCACGGTCGCCTCGGTCGTGTTGAAATAGCCACGATTGGCCTTGCCGATGCCCGTCCGGGCGGTGGACACGATGACGGCTTCGCGCATGGGCAATCCTTCCGTTTATCGAATATCGGGTATGGTGCTTAGCCATGGCGCCCGCGAAAAGCGAGAGGGCTGGCGCACGCCCCTCGCCTGCGCCAGAAAGCGGCCATGACTAATCCGCTCGCCGCCCGCTCACTGCTGTTCGCTCCAGGCGATTCACCCCGCAAGCTCGAGAAAGCCGGACTGAGCGCGGCCGATTTGGTGATCATCGACCTCGAGGACGCCGTCGCCGAGAGCGCCAAGCCCGACGCGCGCAAGGCGGTCGCCGCGCATCTCAAGGCGACTCACCGCCGCCAGCCGCATTGGGTACGGATCAACCCGCTCGACACGCCGCATGCCCTGCCCGACCTCGCCGCGGTCGTGCCGGCGCGGCCGGACGGGATCGTGCTGCCCAAAGCGACGCGCACCGATGCCGAGCGGCTCAACCATTACCTGACCGCATTGGAGGCCGCTGCCGCCCTGCCGATCGGCGGCATCCCAATGTTCGTGCTGGCGACCGAGACCGCCGCGGGCGTGTTCGACGTCGGCAATTACGCCGGCTGCCCGCGCCTCGCCGCGCTGAGTTGGGGTGCGGAGGACAGCGCCACCGCGCTCGGCGCGACCAGCAACCGCGACGACGATGGCGAGTACGACTTCCCCTACCAGCTGTTCCGCGCGCTGTGCCTGACCGGCGCCGCCGCCGCGAGCGTCAGCGCGATCGAGACGATCCATGGCGATTTCCGCGACGCCGAGGGCCTCGAAAAGATGGCCCGCCGCGCCCGCCGCGCCGGTTTCCGCGGGATGCTCGCGATCCATCCCGACCAGGTCCCGGTGATCAACGCCGCTTTCTCCCCTTCATCCGAGGAGATTGCGCATGCCGAGAAGGTGATCGCCGCATTCGACGCCCATCCGGGTGCGGGTACGGTCGGGCTCGACGGCGCGATGCTCGACATGCCGCATCTGAAGCGGGCACAGGCGTTGCTGGCGATGAAGCGGTAGCGATCATGCCAATACGGGCTGACGAATACCTCTTCCAAGGGGGCCGCTTCGCGTTGATAGAGAGAGCCCGGATCGTCAGGACACGTCGACATGCCTGGAAGAGTGGTCAGCGGACATGCCGCTGCGCGGCGTTGAGTGCACCGACTTTGCTCCGTTCTGTGTGTTCCAGGGCACGCAACATCCAGCAGGCGCGCCGCTTGGTCGCCTTGTCGCCTGATCGCTCCAACTCCATCAACAGGCCCCGCAAACGATCGTCGTCGCAAGCCGCGGCGGCCGTGCAATAATAGCGGAGTTCCCGGCAATCTCGATTCTGAACGATATGAAGGACTATGTCCTGAAGCTGTCGAGCCTGAACGTCCGTCAGAGGACGGCGCTTGACCTCACGAAGCAGGCGCTCCCTGATGTAGCCCGAACGATGAAAAATCGGATCAGTCTCGAGAAAATCGAGGATGTGGTCGGTATGGAGGTCGGCTGTCTTCCCATCGCCTTCGAAGACGTCGTGGAAGGGCGCCGGCAGCACCGATGACAATGCCTCTCGCAGCCGCTTAAGAGCTTCGAACCAACGCCTCGTGCGGGGATCGGCACTGTCATGACGGTTCACCACCTGCGAGAACGCAGCGTGCATTTCCGCCTGCGCCTGCCGCGCCTGTCGCGCGCGCTCCTTCAGTCCATGATCGACCATGAGCGGTTCATAACTGACCCGTACTAACGCGAGCCGAATGAATATTCGAATTGGGTGCGGCGACCGACGGCACGCAAGGATCGGAGAAATTTTCCGATCTAGTGGTAGCGGAGGAGGGACTTGAACCCCCGACCCCAGGATTATGATTCCCGTGCTCTAACCAGCTGAGCTACTCCGCCCCGAAAGGCCCGCGTTGCCGCGAGCGGCGGCCTATAAGTAGCGCTCCCGACGCGGTCAAGCGACCATGTGGCGCGAATGCCGCTCCCACGGTCCGCCGCGATAATACCAGCTCGCGAAACCGGCGATCCGGAGCGGCCTTGGCCGGAATTCTGCCTTGAGCCGGCCGAGCAACACGCGGGCCTCGGCGGGATCGACCTTGTTCTGGATCGTAACGTGCGGGCGCCACGGCGCGCGGTCCTGCGGCATCAGCACATCCGCCCAGATATCGGCAAGCCAGGCGCGGCGATCCTCGAGCTCGGGCGAATCGATGCGATAGGCGACGCCCCTCCCCAGCGAGATCAGGCCGGCGACGCGCGCTACCGGCGCGCCCTCCCGCGCGAGATCGCCGAGGCGCTGCCCGACCTCATCCGCCAGCGACGGCGGCAAGTGATGGAACATCGTCAGATGCGCCGGCAGCACATTGCGCTCCACCGGGAAATGAGCAGTGCGCTGGGCATCGAGCCATGCCTGGTCCGCGCGCTCGAACAAGGCGGTTACGATGATCGGCGCGGACGGTTGCATATTCTTCGGTCATTCCCGCGAAAGCGGGAACCCATCTCCTGCCATCTCCTGGGACGCAAGTGTGGGAGATGGGCCCCGCTTTCGCGGGGGTGACGACTAGTTAGCGCGTCAGCGAATTTAAATCTCGACCTGGCTCCCCACCTCGACCACGCGATTGGTCGGCAGGCGGAAGAATTCCATCGCGCTTTCGGCGTTCCTCAGCATCCAGGCAAACAGTTTCTCGCGCCACAATGCCATGCCCGGCTTGCTCGACGGCAACAACGTCTGCCGCGCGAGGAAGAAGCTGGTGTCCATCATCTTGAACTTGTCGCCGCATCCGGTGACCTGCGCCAGCGCCGCGGGCACGTCGGGCTCCTCCATGAAGCCGTAGCGCAGCACCAGGCGATGGAAGCCGTGGCCGAGATGCTCGAGCGTCACGCGCTCGGTCTGCGGCACGAACGGCACGTCGGCGATCTTCACGGTCAGCAACACGATGCGCTCGTGGAGCACCTTGTTGTGCTTGAGGTTGTGGAGCAGCGCGTGCGGCACGCCTTCGGCCGAGGAGGTCATGAATACCGCGGTCCCAGGCACGCGCGTCGCCGAGGTCGCGGCGGACGAGATGAACACCTTGATCGGCATCGCCGCCTCGCGCAGCCGCGCCATCATCAGCTGCCGCCCTTTGGCCCAGGTGGTCAGGATGGTGAACACGATCAGCCCGACCAGCAGCGGGAACCAGCCGCCGTCGGGGATCTTGGTCAGGTTGGCGGTCAGATAGGCACCGTCGACAAGGAAGAACAGCGCGAGCAGCGGAATCGCCGCCCATTTGGGCCAATGCCACAGACGGAACAGCACCACGCCGAGCAGGCAGGTGTCGATCGTCATCGCCCCCGTCACCGCGATGCCGTACGCGCTGGTCAGGTTGGACGAGGTGCGGAAGAACAGCACCAGCAGGATGACCATCACCATCAGCATCCAGTTGATCAGCGGGATGTAGATCTGGCCCGCGGTCGAGGCGCTGGTATGCTCGATCCGGAGACGCGGCACGAACCCGAGCTGGATCGCCTGCTGCGTGACCGAGAAGGCACCCGAGATCACCGCCTGCGACGCGATCACCGCGGCCGCGGTTGCCAGCAGGACCAGCGGCAGCTGCAGCCCGGCGGGCGCGAGCAGGTAGAACGGGCTTTCCAGCGCCTGCGCGCCGTCGCGCGTCAGCAATGCCGCTTGTCCCATGTAGTTGAGGATCAGCGCCGGGAGCACGAAGCACAGCCAGGACAGGCCGATCGGCTTGCGCCCGAAATGCCCCATATCGGCATAGAGCGCCTCGGCGCCCGTCACCGCCAGCACCACCGAGCCCAGCGCCAGGAAAGCGCGAACCGGATCGAGCAGGAAGAATTCGACCGCATAATGCGGCGAGAACGCCCACAGCACGCCGGGCGTCTGCGCGATGCTGAACGCCCCGAGTAGCGCGATCGACAGGAAATAGATCAGCATGATCGGGCCGAAGAACAGCCCGATCCTGGCTGTCCCGCTCTGCTGGATGGCGAACAGGAAGATCAGGATCGCAATCACGATCGGCAACACGAAATGCGCCATGCCGGGCTGCGCGATGGCAAGACCCTCGACCGCGCCGAGCACGGTGACGGCGGGCGTGATCATCGAGTCGCCATAGAACAGCGAGGTCGCGAACACGCCGAGCAGGATGATCCCGGCGGTCCATTTCTTGGTCCCTGCCCGGCTGGAGATCAGCGCGAGCAGCGCCAGGCTGCCCCCCTCTCCCTTATTGTCGGCGCGCATGATGATCGCGACGTACTTGATCGTCACGACGATCATCATCGACCAGAACATCAGGCTGGTAACGCCCATGATGTGCGCATGGTCGAGGCTGAGCTTGTGGTGCCCGGCGAAGGTCTCGCGGAACGCGTAGAGCGGGCTTGTGCCGATATCGCCGAACACGATGCCGATCGCGCCGATCGCCAGCTTGATCAGCCCGTCATTGGCATGACCATGCGCATGCCCCGCGTGCACGCCCTCGGCCTGCCCGTCGGTTGCAGCGATGGAAGAAGGATTGGCTGCGCTCACGGCAGTCGCCGCGCGTTCGCACGAAAGGTCATGATGACCGTATGGAGCCCCTGTTTACGGTGGCGGCGCCCTAGCATCGTGCCCGAACGCCCGCAACGGCGCATTGGATGCAATAGCGGTTATGGCGCTCGTTATGGGTCACTACGGGCGTCACGGGCGACGGATGACCTCGCGAATGACGAAATGCGACGCCAGCCGGGTGACGCCAGGCAGCCTGGACAGCGTCTCGCGGTGGATCCGCTCGAAGCTGTCGTCGCGCGTCACCTCGACATGGAGCATGTAATCGGCCTCGCCGCTCATCAGGAAACAATCGCGTACTTCCGGACATTCCGAAATCTCCGCCTCGAATGCCGCCATCGTCTCCTGCCGCTGGTCGCGGAGCGTGACGTTGACCATGACCACCGCCGGATGCCCCCGCGCCTCGCGCGACAGCACCGCGCGGAACCCGGCGATCAGCCCGCGATCGCGCAGGCTGCCGACGCGGCGGTGCGCCGCGCTCCCCGACAGCCCCACGGCCTCGCCCAGCTCCGCGCTGGTGAGGTCCGAATTGGCCACCAGCTGGTTCAATATCTTGCGGTCGAGATGATCGAGCATTTTTCTCTCACTGGAATATAATCACGCAAATATATCCTGCCAGAAGTCTCTCATGTCAAAAAACTTGCGAACCTCTCCCGGCTTTTCGGGGCTATTTGCAGCCCCGAAACCCCCTCAGGAGAGCTAACATGCGAGTCGGTGTCCCCAAGGAAATCAAGAATCACGAATATCGCGTCGGCCTGACCCCCTCGTCGGTCGCCGAACTCCACGCCGCCGGCCACGAAGTGATCGTCGAGACCAAGGCGGGCATGGGCATCGATTTCGAGGACCAGGCCTATATCGACGCCGGCGCGCGGATCGTGCCTGATGCGAAGACCGTGTTCGCCGAGTCGGACATGATCGTGAAGGTCAAGGAGCCGCAGCCGCAGGAAGTGGCGATGCTGGAACCGCGCCACGTGCTCTTCACCTACCTCCACCTCGCCGCCGACAAGCCGCAGGCCGAAGGACTGATGAAGTCGGGCGCGACCTGCATCGCCTATGAGACGGTGACCGCGACGCGCGGCGGCCTGCCGCTGCTCAAGCCGATGTCCGAAGTCGCCGGCCGCATGTCGGTCCAGGTCGGCGCGCATTATCTCGAGAAGGAACAGGGCGGCCGCGGCGTGCTGCTCGGCGGCGTGCCCGGCGTGGCGCCGGCCAAGGTCGCGATCCTCGGCGGCGGCGTCTCGGGCGTCAACGCGGCGCAGATGGCGGTCGGCATGCGCGCCGACGTCACCATCTACGACATCAACAACGATCGCCTGGCCGAGCTCGACATGTTCTTCTCGAGCCAGATCAAGACGCAATATGCCTCGAAGCAGGCGATCGCGCAGGCAGTGAAGAACGCGCATCTGGTGATCGGCGCGGTGCTCGTCCCCGGTGCGGCTGCGCCCAAGCTCGTCACGCGCGAGATGGTCAAGACGATGAAGCGCGGTTCGGTCCTCGTCGACATCGCGATCGACCAGGGCGGCTGCTTCGAGACCAGCCACGCGACGACGCATGAGGACCCGGTGTTCGAGGTCGACGGCGTGACGCATTATTGCGTCGCCAACATGCCGGGCGCGGTTGCGCGCACCTCGGCGTTCGCGCTCAACAACGCCACGCTGCCCTTCGCGCTGCGCCTCGCCAACCTGGGCGCCGAGGCGGCGATGAAGGCCGATCCGCACCTCGCCAATGGCCTCAATGTCTACAAGGGCAAGATCACCCACCAGGCGGTGGCCGAGGCGCTCGACCTGCCGTTCGAGGCTTGGCAGGGCTGATCCGGGTTACGGCCGGAGGCTTGGCGCCTCCGGCCGACACCTTTTATTTTTTGGCGGCCTGCTCGCGGTCGAGCTCGACGAGCAGCATGTCGAGCAGCGCCAGCCGCCGCGTGATCTGGTCGCGATAGTTCGCATCCCTGGGCGTCAACGCCAGCGCGCGCAGCCACAGCGGCCGCGCCTTGGCGTATTCGCCCGCCCGGACATAAGCGAGGCCGAGGAACAGCGGCGGACCGGGATTCTGCGGCGCCAGCTGCATCGCGCGGCGATAGGCAAGCAGCGACGCGGGCGACACCACGCCGCGATCGTGGAGCGCGATGACGTTGCCGAGTTCGTTCCACATCGCGGCGTTCTGCGGGGCGTAATCGACCCCGCCGGTCAGCGCGCGCGCGGCGAAGTCTGGGTCGCCATTGGCCAGCGCGGCGTCCGAGATGCCAAAATACATCGATTCGCCACCAAACCGGCCGAAGAAGGTATCGCGCAGGTCCTTGTACGCCTTGCTCGGCGGCAGCTTGACCGCATCGGCGGCGACGGGCTGCGCGGGAAGATCGGGCTGTCCCTGCCAGGCGTAGCCCGCCGCCCCGAGCATGATCGCCGCGCCAGCGAGCGGCCAGAGCATCCGCGGCACGCGAAGGAAGACGAGCAACGCCGCCAAGGTCGCGGCGATCAGCGCGAGCATCACCCAGCCCATCAGCGCTTCCTCCTGAAGCTCAGCCGCGCGATCGCGATGCCGATCGCCAGCAGCACCAGCGGCGCCGCCCACAGCGGCCAGGTCGCGCCGCCGAGCGGCGGGTCGTAGGTGATATAGTCGCCGTAGCGCTGGATCAGCCAGGCGCGGACCTGCGCCGGGCTTTCGCCGGCCTTGATCCGCTCGCGGATGAGCGAGCGCATATTGCCGGCGATGTCGGCATTGCTGTCTGAGATCGCCTGGCCCTGGCATTCGACGCAACGGATCGTCGCCATCAGCCCCTTGGCCTGCGCTTCCTTGGCGGGATCGTTGAGCTGGACGTCAGCGAGCGGGGCGTTCTGGGCGGTGGCGGGCGTAATGGCGCTCAACAGAAGCCCCAAAACACCAACCGTCACCCCGGCCCTGTGCCGGGGTCTGCCGGGCCGCAAGTCATGCCCAAGAGGTTCGGACCACACCGCCTGCCGCCCGGCGGATCCCGGGACAAGCCCGGGATGACGGAACAAAGCGAAGGGCCGGGCCCAAAGGCGGACGGGACTCATCGCATCCCTCGCCACGTCTTGAGGATGTCCTCGACCTGATCGGGCTGCAGATTGCTGACATATTGCCGCACGATGCGCCCGCGCCCGTCGACCAGGAACGTCTCCGGCACGCCCGACGAGCCGAGCGCGATCTGCACCTGGCTGGTCTTGTCGTTGCCGATCCGCTGATACGGGTCACCGTTACGCACAAGAAATGCGCGCACCGCGTCGGGTGTATCGTTGATCGCGACGCCGTCGATCGGCACGCCTGCCGCCTTGAGCTTCATCAATTCGGGCGCCTCGGCGATGCACGGCACGCACCAGCTCGCGAAGATGTTGACCAGCCGCGGCTTGCCGCCGCCGAACCCGGTGCGCGCCACCCCGGGCTTGTCGGGCAGCATCGCCGGCAACACGAAATCCGGCAGCGGCTTGTCGACCATCGCCGATCGCACGGTGCGGTCGGCGGGCTTGTACAACCCCAGCCCGACCAGCCCGAACAGCGCGGCGAACAGCACCAGCGGCAACCAGAGCAGTACGCGCCTCACGCCTCGTACTCCTCTTCATAGACTGCCCGCTTGCGGCGACGGATACGACCGAGGAACGACAGCGCGCCACCAAAGCCGATCAGCGCACCGCCCAGCCAGATCAGGGTCACGAACGGCTTCCACCACAATCGCACCTGCCAGCCGCCCTTGCCGTCGGCCTGGCCGAGCACGGTGTAGAGCTGCCCGTCGAGCCGCGTCGCGATCGCGCTTTCGCTCGTCGCGGTCGGCGGGCTGGCGAAGAAGCGCGATTGCGGCGACAGGACGAAGGGTTTGCCATCCTCCCCGCGCCGGATGCTCAGGTCCGCGGCGATCGCCGACCAGTTCGGCCCGATCACCGGCCGGATGCCGGTCATCGTCACCAGATACGGTCCGACCGCGCGCGTCTCGCCCTGGCGCAGAACCGCGAGCGTCTCCCTGGTAAAGGCGCTGTCGCTCGCCATCCCGGCGAGGCTGACCGCGATGCCCAGGTGCGCGACCACCATGCCCCAGGTGAAGAGCGGTGTCCGCCGCAGATTGCGCCCCCAAAGCGGCGCGACGCTCGCGACCGCGAGCCCGGGGGCAAGTACCAGCGCCAGCATCGGCAGCACGCCGATCCCCCAGGCGAACGGCACCAGCACGATCAGCGCCGCGCAGGACGCCGCGACCGGCCAGGTCATCCGCTTGAGCAGCATCCGCATCTTGTCGCGCCGCCAGCGCAGCAACGGCCCCAGCGCCATGAACACGACCAGCGCCAGCGCGATCGGGCCGATGGTCTTGTCGAAGAACGGCTTGCCGACCGAGAGCTGGACGCCCCAGGCCGCGGCGGCGAGCGGATAGAGCGTGCCGATCAGCACGATCCCCAGGATCACCGAGAGCAGCAGATTGTTGATCACCAGCGCGCCCTCGCGGCTGACCAGGGCGAAGGTATTGCCTTGCCGGACCGTCCCGATCCGCGCAGCGAACAGCGCGAGCGCGCCGCCGATATAGATCGCGAGCAAGGCCAGGATGAACGCCCCGCGCCTGGGATCGACGGCGAAGGCATGGACGCTGGTCAGGATACCCGACCGCACCAGGAAGGTCCCGATCATACTCATCGAGAAGGCGACCACCGCGAGCATGATCGTCCAGGCGCGCAAGCCGTCGCGCGTCGCCAGCACCGTCACCGAATGGAGCAGAGCCGTCGCCGCGAGCCACGGCATCAGGCTGGCATTCTCGACCGGATCCCAGAACCACCAGCCGCCCCAGCCGAGCTCGTAATAGGCCCAATAGCTGCCGGCGGTGATGCCGATCGTCAGGAATATCCAGGCGCCCAGCACCCAGGGCCGCATCGCGCGGGCGAAAGCCGGTCCGACCTCGCGCGTCACAAGCGCCCCCACCGCGAACGAGAAGGCGACCGAGATGCCGACATAGCCGACGTACAAGGTCGGCGGATGGAAGGCCAAGCCGGGATCCTGAAGCAGCGGATTGAGGCCATTGCCGTCGGGAGGCGACGGGAACAGCCGCGCGAACGGATTGGAGGCGAACAGCAGGAAGGCGTAGAAGCCCATCGCGATCAGCGCCTGCGCGCCGATCGTCGCGTTGAGCGTCCGGGTGTCGAGCCGCCGCTCGAAGATCGCGACGGCTGCGCCCGCCAGCCCGAGGATCGTCACCCAGAGCAGCATCGAGCCCTCGTGATTGCCCCAGGCGCCGGCGATCTTGTAGATCATCGGCTTGAGCGAATGGCTGTTCTCGGCGACCAGCAGCACCGACATGTCGGACTGCACGAAGACCAGAATCAGGCACAGCATCGCCAGTGCCGTCAGCAGCCCCTGCGCGATCGCGACCGGGCGCACCGCGCGCACCATCTCCTCACGCTCGCCGAGCACCGCGCTCGACGCGATCAGCAATTGCAGCACCGCCATCGTCGCGGCCAGCCACAATGCGGCAAGTCCTGCTTCGGCGATCATTGCTTCAGCGACTTCGTCTCGTGCAGCTTGCCGGCGAGTTCGGGCGGCTGATATTTTTCGTCATGCTTGGCAAGCAGGTTGGTCGCGACGAAGCTGCCGTCGGGCTGGAACTGCCCTTCGGCGACGACGCCCGATTGCTCGCGGAACAGGTCCGGGGCGATGCCCTTGAAGCTGACCGGGGTCGATGCCTGGCCATCGGTCACCACGAAGTCGATCGTCACGCCATCCGTCGCGTGCTTGATCGAGCCCGCCTGGACCAGCCCGCCCAGCCGCACCGCCTTGCCCAGCGGCAGCCCGTCCTTCTTCACGTCCGACGGCGCATAGAAGAATGCCGCCTGGTCCTTGAGCCCCGACAGCGCGAGCGCGCTCGCGCCGCCGATCGCGAGCAGGACCAGCCCTGCGAGCCACATCCGCTGGTGCTTGGGTTTCACCTGGGATCGCGCTCCGCGGCGCGCATCGCGACATAACTCCAGCCGATCAGCGCGAGCGTGGCGCCGATCGTGATGCCATAGGCCGCCGTGACGAACAGCCAGTGGTTCATGCCCCGCCCCTCATTGCGCCAGGCGCCGCATCCGCGCCTCGCGCCGCTCCTTCGCGAGCATCGCGCGCATCCGCATCAGCACCACGCCGGCGAACAGCAGGCTGAAGCCCGACAGCGTGAACCACAGCGGCCACAGCATCGACGGATCGATCGTCGAGCTGGTCAGCCCGATGCTCTCGCCCTGGTGGAGCGTGTTCCACCACACCACCGAATAGCGGATGATCGGCAGCAGGACGGTGCCGGCGATGCCGTAGATCGCCGGCAGGCGCCCATCGCCGCCGCGATCGGCGTCGGCGCGCGCCAGCGCCATATAAGCGAGGTAGACGAAGAATAGCAGCAACATGCTCGTCAGCCGCCCGTCCCACTCCCACCAGGTGCCCCAGGTCGGCCTGCCCCAGATCGAGCCGGTGGCGAGGCACAGGAACGCGAAGATCGCGCCAGGCAGTGCGATCGCGCGCGCCGCGACGCGCGCCAGCGGATGGCGCCAGATCAGATAGGAAAGGCTCGCGATCGCGATCCCGCTCCACCCGCCCATGCCGAGCCAGGCGGTCGGCACATGGATGTAGAGGATGCGGACGCTGTCGCCTTGCAGATAATCGGGCGGCGTCAGCGTCAACCCCGACCAGCAGCCGAACAGGGTCAGCAGCACGCCGGGAAGCAGCAAGGCCGGCGTCAGTGGACGCGCCAGGCGCAGGAACCGCGCAGGATTGGCAAGGGCATGGAGACTGGCCACGATGGCGAGCGAATAGGGCAAGATTCGCGTCGCGTCACCTGCCAGTTCGCCGCTTCGGCGTGACAGGTGACACGCTGCGAGCGGGGCCTCAGCCCCGCCCGATCAACCGCCGCGCGATCGCGTCCGCGACATCCGATGCCGGCTGGCCGGTGCGGTCGCTCTCGTCCCACACCTCGACCAGGCGCTCGGGGATGCGCGCGATCCGCGCTTCGACATCGGCACGGTCGCCTTGGCCGAGGTATTCGAGGCCGACGTTGATGATCCCGCCGGCGTTGATCACGTAATCGGGCGCGTAGAGCACGCCGCGCGCATGCAGCCGCGAGCCGTCCTCGCGCGTCGCGAGCTGGTTGTTGGCGCCGCCTGCGATCACCTTGGTATTGAGCGCGGCGATCGACTCGGCGGTCAGGATCGCGCCGAGCGCGTTGGGGCTGACGACATCGGCCTCGATCGCCAGGATTTCCTCCGTCGACACCGTGTCTGCGCCGAGTTCGGCTGCCAGCGCCCGGGCCTTGTCGCCGTTGACGTCGGCCAATGTCAGCTTGGCGCCATCCTGGGCGAGCAGCCGCGCGAGACCGCCGCCGACGCTGCCGACGCCCTGGATCGCGACGTGCACGCCCGCCATCGAGTCGGCGCCGAGACCGCGCTTGGCCGCTGCCCGGACGCCCTGATAGACGCCGCTGGCGGTGAACGGGCCGGGATCGCCGCCCGCACCGCCCGCCGCGACCGGCAGGCCCGATACGTGCTTGGTGCGCGTCGCGATGACCTTCATACTCGCTTCGGACATGCCGACATCCTCGGCCGTGACATAGCGCCCGCCGAGCGATTCGACCGCCGCGCCGAACGCCTCGAGCTGCGCCTGGTCGATCGCCTCGCCCGGCTTCGACGCCAGCACCACGCCCTTGCCGCCGCCGAGCGGCAGCCCGGCCATCGCATTCTTGTAGCTCATGCCGCGCGACAGGCGCAGCGCGTCGGTGATCGCGCGGTTGGCGTCGGCATAATGCCAGAATCGCACACCGCCCGCGGCCGAGCCGAGATGAGTCGAGTGAACTGCGATGACCGCGGTCAGCCCCGCTGCGGGGTCGCGGAACAGATGGACGCCTTCGTGGTCGTCGAAATCGGGCAGGTCCCAAACGGATGTCATGGTCGCTCCGGGGGTAGGCAAAGAAAATTACGGTGCCGCGTAATATTGTTCTAGGGCGGCAAAGGCCAGCCCGAAAGCGCCAAGCGGGTATAAATCCGGGGAATGGGGCGACCGACGGGACTTGAACCCGCAACTTCCGGCATCACAAGCCGGCGCTCTAACCAATTGAACTACGGTCGCCGTGAACGCGCGCCCCTAGCGGCACCTGCCGGTGCAGGTCAAGGCTGACGCGATGCATTCTGTTGGCTAGGTTATCGACCATGCCGTCGTCACACGCTCCACTCGTCGCCAACCTCGGTTCCGGACACCCATCGGAGCCGGTCGTCGCGCACATCCTGGCCCAGCCCGGGGTGCAGCGCACTCCCAGCCCCAAGCTCACCTTGTTCCAGCGGCGCGCGTTTATCGATCCCGTTGCCTGCGATGCGCTGATCGCGCTGATCGATGCGACCCGTCGCCCGTCGACGGTGTCCGATTACAACGGCGACGACGCCTTCCGCACCAGCGAAACCTGCGATCTCGACCCCGCGATTCCCATCGTCGCCGATCTCGAACGCCGCATCACGGCGTTCGTCGGGCTCGACCCCGCGCATGGCGAACCGATCCAGGGACAGCGTTATGCCGTCGGCCAGGAGTTCAAGGGGCATACCGACTATTTCGAGCCCGGCGGACTCGACTTCCACAAATTCACCTCGGTCGCCGGCAACCGCACCTGGACGGCGATGATCTATCTCAACGAGCCCGAGGCCGGGGGCGCCACGCGGTTCAAGGCGATCGACAAGATCGTCCAGCCCGAGACGGGCAAGCTCCTCTGCTGGAACAATCTACGCCCCGACGGCAGCCCCAATCCCAGCACCATCCATCAGGGCATGAAGGTCCGCGCAGGCACCAAGTATGTGATCACCAAATGGTTCCGCGAACGCCCCTGGGGCTGGGAATAGTGGCGTCTTTTCAGCTTAGCTGAAGCGGTACCAGCCCGCTCCCCCACCCGGCCTCCCATAGCATATCCTGAATGGCAGGCTAGGTGGGGGAGCGGGCGAAGCAACCCAAGGTTCCAGCGATGCGCAGCATCGTTGGAATGGTTGCGGAGGGTGGTGCGGTGCCGTTTCAGCGTCGCTGAAACAAAAAGCAGTGGCGCGCTAGCACCGTCACAGAACTTTCATCGGGCCGCCACGGACGAGTCACGCAAGTGCAACTCGCCCGACGCAATCCACCCATAGGGGCCACTCCGACGACATCGCGGGGGGAAATCACCGACTCGCGGAACGGTCGTCGCGACCGGACGGACGGCAAGGAGCCGCCGGCCCTACCCAGTGGAGACTATTTGAAATGGGGATCTCGACCTTGCGGAGCACGCTGCTGGCCAGCGCGCTGATCGCGGTTACCGCCACGCCGGCCTTCGCCGCCGAAGACCCGAAGGCCCCCGCGCCCGCCGCGACGCCGACCCCTGCGGATCCCGCCGACGGCCAGGCCGCCAAACAGGACGGGCTCGCCGACATCGTCGTCACCGCGACCAAGCGCGAAACCAACCTTCAGAAGACGCCGATTTCGATCAGCGTGCTGGACACGCAGGCACTGACCGAACGCCATGTCCTCAGCCTGTTCAACCTCGCCGACGGCTCGGTGCCGTCACTGCGCGTCGCCACGTTCGAGGCACGCCAGTCGGCGTTGACCATCGGTATCCGCGGCATCGTTCCCTACGACCAGAACCAGACCGCTCGTGACGGTGGCGTCGGCGTCTATATCGACGGCGTCGCGCTCGGGAAGACGCAGGGCCTGAATGCCGCCCTGTTCGACATCGAGCGGATCGAAGTGCTCAAGGGGCCGCAGGGGACGCTGTTCGGCCGCAATACCGAAGGCGGCGCGCTGTCGCTGGTGACCAAGGCGCCCACCGGCGAGCTCGGCGGCCGGATCGAAGGCGGCGTGGGTAATTTTGGCAGCCGCAATGGGGAAATCCACCTCGACCTGCCGGCGTTCTACAATATCGCGATCAAGCTCGACGGTGTCTACCAGCATCAGGATCCGACCGTGAAGGATCCGCTTGCCGGCTCCACCGGCTGGAACTTCTACGATCGCAAGGGCGGCCGTGCCGCGGCCCGCTGGACCCCGTTCGATGGGTTCACGGCGGATATCGCCTATGACTATGCCAAAGACGACAATACGCCGAACTACAGTCAGCTGCTGAGCTACAACCCCAACAATTATCCGGTCGGTGTCTACGTAAACACCGCCGCCCCCGGCGCGACGCCTGCCTACACGCTGATGACGGCGCCGACCGGCGGTGTCGCCTGCGGCGGCACGATTGCCGCCGGCTCGACCAAGCCGATCTGCATCGCACCGCTCGCACCGCAGGAAAAGGTTCGCCCAGGCCGCCAGGCCGTAGCCGATATCGGCGTGCCGCAGCAGCCGAGCGTCGATATCACCCACGGCGTTTCGGCCAACCTGAAGTACGCGGTGGCGCCTTGGCTCGAACTGCGCTCGATCACTGCGTGGCGCGGCGTTTCGACCGACCAGTGGGACAATTCGGGCGGCGCGGCGCGCAGCACCTTCGCACCGAACGCGAATTTCAGCCGCTACAGCCTGTCGTACCTGCGCCAGCACCAGTTCAGCCAGGAACTCCAAGCTGTCGGTAGCTCGAACGGATTCGACTATGTCGTGGGCGCCTATTATTTCACCGAGCATGCGACGGAATATGCCGCAACGCCGCTGAGCAACGTGTGGAACGTCGACGGCACCGCCAACACCGTTCGCAGCCCGATCACTCCCGGGACCATCACGTCGGCGAATTCGGGCTATCAGCCTTACGACCCGTCGTGCATCAACACCCTGGCAACGACCGTGCCGCAGTTCGCGAACAGCTGCCAGTTCATCACCCGTGCCAGCGAGGCGTACGACCACAATTACTCGGTATTCGGCAACTTGACCTACACGCCGCAAGGGGCGGACTTCCTCCACTTCACCGCCGGCGGCCGCTGGACCAAGGACAAGCGCCATGGCCGGTTGTACGTGGTCAACAACGCGCTCCAGGCTTTCACCTTCTCCAACGACATCAGCCGCTTCGACCCGATGTTCAACATCGCGTTCGATGCAAGCCGGGACGTTCACTTCTACGCCAAATACTCGACCGGTTTCCGCGCTGGCGGCGCCAACGACCGTTCGCAGAGCTTCAACGCGTTCGGACCGGAATCGGTCAAGTCGTATGAAGTCGGCGCGAAGATGGAGTTCCTCGATCACCGCGTTCGCCTGAACCTGGCCGGGTTCATCATGGATCGCTCGAACACGCAGTTCGACTTCGACCTTTACGACACCAACGCGACCAGCCCGACCAACGGCGCGCACATCGAGCAGACGCAGAACGCAGGCAACAGCAAGATCCGCGGCATCGAAGCCGACCTGACGGTGCGGCCGGCCACCGGACTGACGCTGAACGCATCCTATGCCTATACGTACTGGAAGGCGCCGTCGGCGGTGAACTCGATCACCGGCGGCCTGCCGCAGCAGCTCTACATCGTGTATACGCCGCGCAACGCCGCGTCGGGCTCGATCGACTATTCGCTGCCGATCGGTAAGGGCGACTCGGCGGTGAGCCTCCACCTGGATGCCAATTATGCGAGCAGCCAGTACAGCTTCCAGCTCGAGCCGACCAAGACCGATCCGAGCTTCGTCGTGAACGGCCGCATCGCGCTGACCGACATCGCGATCAACGCGAACAACAAGGTCACGCTCTCGCTGTGGTCGCGCAACCTGCTCAACCACACCTACATCTACCGCCGCTCGGCCGCGAATTCGACGCCGGTACTCAACTATAACGGCACCACGCTGGTTTCGACCAACTATGGCGGCATCCTGGGCGATTACGGCAATTTGAATCCGCCGCGGACCTGGGGCTTCGAGGTTAGCGCGAAGTTCTGATCCCCGGATCAGGATAAAAGGGGAAAGGCGGCTTCCGAAAGGAGGCCGCCTTTTTTATTGAGCATCGCGTGGAAAAGTGGGCACCGGTTTTCCACAAAAAGCGATGCGGCGACAAATAATTACTTCGGTCAGCTCGCCCATTCGGACGGATCGGCTTCCTCGCCGATCAGCGCGAGGCCGTGCGCGATCGAGGTGAGTTCGCCGCCGGTCGCGATCCGCTCCTCGCCGAAGCGAGCATCGAACATCGCGCGGATCGCAGGGATGAGCGACGAGCCGCCGGTCAGGAACACGCGGTCGATCTCCCCGACGACAACGCCGGCACGAGCGAGCGCGATATCCAATGCCCCTTCGATCCGGTGCAGGTCGTCCGCGATCCATTGCTCGAAATCGGTGCGTCGCACCTCGGCGCTGATGTCGACACCGCCGCCCGCGAAACGGAACTCGGCATGGTCCTCGCTGGACAGCGTGCGCTTCAGCCGCCCCACCGCGTCGTAGAGCGGGAAGCCCTGCTCCTCCTCGATCAGCGCGATCATCTGGCCGATGGGTTCGGGGTCCAGGGCGGCGCGCTGCAGCCGCCGCAATTCGTCGAGCGTACGGCGGCTGCGCATCATCGCGAGCCGCGACCAGTCGGCGAAATCGGCGAAATAGCCGCCCGGGATATCGAGCATCTTGCCGAACGACCGATAGCGGCCGCCCTTGCCCAGCAGCGGCAGTACCAGCCGGTCGACGATGCGATAGTCGAACCGGTCGCCGGCGATCCCGATCCCCGACGACGCCAACGGGACGCAGCGCTGCGGCGCGCCCGGCTCGGCGACGCGGACGATCGAGAAGTCGGTCGTCCCGCCGCCGAAATCGGCGACCAGGATCGTCGCCGGCTCGGTCAGGCGCGAGGCGTAACTATGCGCTGCCCCCAGCGGCTCGTGAACATAGTGGAGCTCGATCCCGAAGCCCTCGAGCATCATGTCGTAGCGCTGGCGGGCGAGCGCCGGATCGGCGCGGGCGCCGGCATATTCGACCGGCCGCCCCACGATCACGCGGCGCGGGCGCTGGTCGAGCCGCCCGCCGGCATGCGCGACCAGATGCCGGAGGAAGGTGCGGCCGAGGTCCTCGAAGCGGAACGGCCTGCCGAAGATCAGTGCGCGCTCGAACAACGGGCTCGCCGCGACGCTCTTGAACGACTGGATGAAGCGGCTGTCGAGCGGCGACCGGAGATATTCGGCGATCGCCCACGGCCCGGCTTCGTGCGCGATGCCGTTCAGTCCGCGCTCGTCCTCCCAGAAGCACAGCGCCGAGCGGAACACCGCGCCGGTGGCCGCTTCGCCGGCGAAGTCGACCAGATGCGATCCACCCTTGCCGTCGGCCAGCGCCGCGACGGTGTTGGTCGTGCCGAAATCGAGGCCGAGCGCGCTCGCTGGCGAGTCGCTGTTCATGGCGTGCTCCTGTGCCGGTTCGGGGGCCCCGCATGGGGGCGGCGCCTATTGCACAGGGCTGGAGGGCGAGCAAGACGCCTGAAGTCGAGCTGCTATTCGCACCCGCTTGAGGTCATCGTCCTCCCCAGGCCTCCCTACTCCGTCACCCCGGCCCGGTGCCGGGGTCTACCTTGCCGGACGCAATGGCCTTGACGATAAACGGCATGGCTCGCCGCACGGCGGATACCGGCACAAGGCCGGCACGACGAAGGAAGGGATTCGACGAGCCCGCCAGCCACCGCCAAGACATGACACAGCGGACTTGGGATCACCGCCAAACGAAAAAGGCGGCCCCGCAGGACCGCCTCTTTCCGACCGATCGCCTGGCGGCGATGGTGGGCGCGACAGGGATTGAACCTGTGACCCCACCCGTGTGAAGGGTGTGCTCTACCGCTGAGCTACGCGCCCGATCGCGACACCGATGCCGGCATTCGCAAAAGGAATGGGGCGACGTTTAGCGCCGCCCCGTTGTCATCGCCTTAAGACGATCCCCTCGATCTTGTCCAGCCCCCTTTCCGAAGGGGCCGGGGCCAGGATCAGTTGACCGAATCCTTCAGGCCCTTGCCCGCCTTGAACTTGGGCTGGGTCGATGCCTTGATCGTCATAGGCTCGCCGGTACGCGGATTGCGGCCGGTCGACGCCTTGCGCTTCGAAACCGAGAAGGTGCCGAAACCGACCAGGCGAACCTCGTCGCCCTTCTTGAGCGCGCCGCCGATCACGTCGAAGACGGCCTCGACGGCCTTGCTGGCATCGCCTTTGCTGAGGCCGGCCGTATCGGCAACCGCGCTGATCAGCTCCTGCTTGTTCATCGTCCTCGAAACCCCCGTTTAGAGTGCGCCTACGCGTCTGTTACTGGAAAGAGACTCACGGCCCATGGGCCGGGCGCGCAGTAACGCTGCTCCGGGCAAGCGAGTCAAACAAATCCGCCGCAAACGGCGCCGTAACGATCGATTTTGCGGCGGGGCGTTTTGTTGGCGTGCCTCTCGGCACGCGATCGGTGCCAGCCCGCTCCCCCGCCCGGCCTCCCAATCAAGGTATTCTATGGGAGGCCGGGCGGGGGAGCGGGCCGGCACCGTTATCGGGTCGGCGTCGCCGACCAGATCAGTGCGGCAATTCGCCCCCCTGCGCGATGCTCGCCGGTGGCTGCGCCGCCAGTTCGTCGGCCTCGGTCCAGTCGATCTTCTCGAGCGACTGGGTCAGCGCCAGGCGCAGCACCTCGTCGACATGCTCGACCGGAATGATCTTGAGCCCCTTGCGGATATTGGCCGGGATCTCGACGAGATCCTTCTCATTCTCCTTGGGGATCAGCACCGTCTCGATCCCGCCACGAAGGGCGGCAAGCAGCTTTTCCTTCAGGCCCCCGATCGGCAGCACGCGACCACGCAACGTGACCTCGCCGGTCATCGCGATCTCGCGCCGCACTGGCACGCCGGTCATCGTCGAGACGATCGAGGTGACGAGACCGATGCCCGCCGACGGACCGTCCTTGGGCACCGCGCCTTCGGGCAGGTGGACATGGATGTCCTTGCGCGCGAACAGGCTCGGCTTGATCCCGTAGGACGGCGCGCGCGCCTGGACGAAACTCATCGCCGCCTGGACGCTCTCCTTCATCACATCGCCGAGCTTGCCGGTCGTCTTGACCATGCCCTTGCCCGGCACCGTGACGCTCTCGATCGTCAGCAGCTCGCCGCCGACCTCGGTCCAGGCGAGCCCCGTGACCGCGCCGATCTGATGCTCGGTCTCGCTCAGGCCGTGACGGAACTTCTGCACCCCGGCGAACTCGTGGAGGTTGTCGGGCGTGATCGTCACGCTCTCGACCTTGCCCTCGAGGATCTGGCGCAGCGCCTTGCGGATCAGCTTGGCGATCTCGCGCTCGAGCGTGCGGACGCCGGCCTCACGCGTGTAGCGCTGGATCAGCGCGCGCAGGCCTTCGGTGGTGAGCGTGAACTCGCCGTCCTTGAGCCCGTGCGCCTCGACCTGCTTGGCGACCAGATGCCGCTCGGCGATCTCGACCTTCTCGTCCTCGGTATAGCCTTCGAGCCGGATGATCTCCATGCGGTCGAGCAGCGGCTGCGGCAGGTTGAGCGAGTTCGCGGTGGTCACGAACATCACGTCCGAGAGGTCGATGTCGATCTCGAGATAATGGTCGTTGAACTTGTTGTTCTGCTCGGGGTCGAGCACCTCGAGCAGCGCCGAGGCGGGGTCGCCGCGGAAGTCCTGGCCGAGCTTGTCGATCTCGTCGAGCAGGAACAGCGGGTTCGACGCGCCGGCCTTCTTGAGGTTTGAGACGATCTTGCCCGGCAGCGAGCCGATATAGGTCCGTCGATGACCGCGAATCTCGGCCTCGTCGCGCACGCCGCCCAGCGACTGGCGGATGAACTCGCGCCCGGTCGCCTTGGCGATCGACTTGCCCAGGCTGGTCTTGCCGACGCCGGGAGGACCGACGAGGCAGAGGATCGGCCCCTTGAGCTTGTTGGTGCGCGCCTGGACCGCGAGATATTCGATGATCCGGTCCTTGACCTTCTCGAGCGCGTAATGGTCCTCGTCGAGCACCGCCTGCGCCGCGGCGATATCCTTTTTGAGCTTGGACTTCTTGCCCCAGGGCAGGCCCAGCAGCACATCGAGATAATTGCGCACGACCGTCGCTTCGGCCGACATCGGCGCCATCGTCTTCAATTTCTTGAGCTCGGCGGTCGCCTTGGTGCGCGCTTCCTTCGACAGCTTGAGCGTCGCGATCTTCTGGGTCAGCTCGGCGATCTCGTCACCGTCACCCTCGTCGCCCTCGTTGCCGAGCTCGCGCTGGATCGCCTTCAATTGCTCGTTGAGATAATATTCGCGCTGGGTCTTCTCCATCTGGCGCTTGACCCGCGACTTGATCTTCTTCTCGACCTGCAGGACGCCGAGCTCGCCTTCCATGAAGGCATAGACCATCTCGAGCCGCTTCGACTGGTCGAGTTCGACCAGCAAAGCCTGCTTCTCGGCAACCTTGATCGCGATGTTGCCGGCGATCGAATCGGCCAGCCGCGACGGCTCCTCGATCTCGCCCAGCTGGACCGCGGTCTCCGCCGGCAGCTTGCGGTTGAGCTTGGAATAGGATTCGAACTGCTCGACCACCGAGCGCATCAGCGCCTGGACCTCGACGCTCTTCTCGGCCTCCTCGTCGATCCGTGCGATCTGGGCGGTCAGGTGGTCGCCCTCCCCCGACAAATCCGTCAGGGTGGCGCGCGCCTTGCCCTCGACCAGCACGCGCACGGTGCCGTCCGGGAGCTTGAGGAGCTGCAGGATCGTCGCGACGACGCCCATGTCGTACAGATCGTCGCGCTGCGGATCGTCCTGCGCGGGATCGAGCTGTGCGACCAGGAAAATCTCCTTATCGGCGGCCATCGCGCTTTCCAGCGCGGCAACCGACTTGTCGCGGCCGACGAACAGCGGCACGATCATGTGGGGAAACACCACTATGTCGCGCAGCGGCAATACGGGGAAGGATTGGGTCGTCATGTACACTCCGGGAGCGCCCAACCGGGGCGCTTTTGCTTTTCTATATGGGAAGCGTGACCATTCCATCAATCATCGGCGCCCAATGCTGGCCGGAATGGTGGGGATAAGCTTGTTCGCGGCCGCCGCAGCGGGCGCCGCTACGCTTCCCCGCAAAGGCGAGCCGGCGCTGACCGTCCAGACCCAGCGGTCGGGCGGCCCGGTCGACCCGGACCAGGCCAAGTTGCGTTTCGACCAGGCCGATCTGTCGTTCGAACTGCTGCCCGAAACCGAGCAACTGCGGAACGTCGCGGTGCTGACCTTCACCGCCAAGGCGCCGATCGACAAATTGGTGATCGACCTCGACCGGAATCTCGGACCCAGCGCGATCGCGATCGACGGCAAGAAGCTCGCCTCGGCCGATTGGAGCAACCCCGAAGGCCGGCTGACGATCAAATTGCCGCGCACTTACGCCACCGGCGAGCATGTCGTCGCGACCATCGCCTATGGCGGGGTCCCGCACGTCGCGGTCAACGCGCCGTGGGACGACGGCGTGGTGTGGTCGAAGACCAAGGACGGCCGGCTGTGGTTCGCGACCACCAGCGAAGGTTATGGCTGCGACATATTGTGGCCCTGCCTCGACTTCCCCGAGGGCGAGCCGGGCAAGGTCGACCTCCACATCACCATCCCCAAGGGACTGAAGGCGCCGTCCAACGGCGTGTTCAAGGGCATCGACACCGGCCCTGACGGCCGCGAGACGTGGAACTGGGAGGTCAAGCACCCCAACACCTATGCGATCGCGCTCAACGTCGCGCCTTACGAAGTGATTTCGGGCGAGTACAAGAGCCGGTTCGGCAACACGATTCCGATGTTCTACTGGTACCTGCCCGGCGAGGAGGAACAGGCCAGGAAGCTGTTCGCCGAATTCGCGCCGACGCTCGACTTCTTCGAGAGCAACGTCGGCCCCTATCCGTTCGGCGACGAGAAGGTCGGCGTGGTCGAGACCCCGCACCTCGGCATGGAGCACCAGACGATCAACGCCTATGGCAACAATTACAAAAAGGCGCCCGAGGGCTTCGACTGGCTGTTCCAGCACGAATTCAGCCACGAATGGTTCGGCAACCAGGTGACCGCCGCCAATTGGGACGATTACTGGATCCACGAAGGCTATGGCGAGTATATGCAGCCCGCTTACGGCCTGTGGCGCGAGGGCTTCGCGCGCTACGCGACGATGATGGACGAACAGCGCAACAAGATCGTCGACGCCGTCCCGATCATCCGCGACCGCTGGATCACCGAGGAAGAAGTGTACGAGCCAAGCAAGGGCGGCCCCGGCGGCGACATTTATTACAAGGGCGCGTGGATGCTCCACACCTTGCGCTGGCTGATCGGCGACAAGGCGTTCTGGGACGCGACCCGGCTCGAAGTCTATGGTCGCCCCGACCCCAAGCCGGGTAATTTCACCCCGCGCTTCGGCTCGACCCGCGAATATGAGGGTTTCGTGCGGCAGGTCACCGGCAAGGATTATAGCTGGTTCTTCGACGTCTACCTGCGCAAGGCCGAGCTGCCCGAACTGGTCGAGGCGCGTAGCGGCAACCAGCTCAGCCTGTTCTGGCTGACCCCAGACAAGCTCGCCTTTCCGATGCCGATCGAGGTCCAGATCGACGACAAGGTGATGAAGGTCGACATGCCCGACGGTACCGCCACGATCGACGTCCCGGCGGGCGCGCATGTCGTGGTCGATCCCTATGCCCGCGTGCTCAAAAGATCGCGCGCGGTCGAGGAGTATCAGGCCGGCCTGCGCAAACGCCAATGAGTGTATTGCATGAATAATACGGTGAGGGCATGATGCGGCCGATGCTGCACTTTTTTCCGAACGATGCGGTCGCCCTGCCCGGGCTTGCCGCGATCATGCTCGGCTTCTTCGCCTTCTTCATCGCGCTGATGGCGGCGGGTAGCCGCGCCCGGAAAGCGGGCACCGCGCCGCTGTCGCAGCGCGCCTCGATCACCTGGCTGTGGATCGTCGTCCAGGGGATTGGCATCGGCGTTTCGGGTTTCGGCCCGGTCCGCGTCGAACTCGATCCGATGTCGGCAAAGGCGATCGTCGAGGGTTTGATCGTGCTCGCCCTGATGCTCGGATCGGTCTGGCTGTTCGACGCCTCGTCGCGCGCCATGGGCAAGAACTGGGCATTGGTCGCGCGCACCCGCGCCGACCATGTGCTCGTCCAGACCGGGCCGTTCGCGATCGTCCGCCATCCGATCTACGTCGCGATGTTCGGGTTCACGATCGCGATGGCGATCGCCTTCGGCCACGCGCGCAACCTGGTCGTCGGATTCCCGATCTTCGCGCTCGGCACCTGGTTGCGGGTCAGTCATGAGGAGCGGCTGCTGGGGACGCAGTTCGGTGCGGCGTATGACGACTACGCAGCGCGGGTGAAGAGGTTCGTGCCGGGGGTGGTCTAGTGAATTGTTCCCTCTCCCCTTGGGGGAGAGGGTTGCGCAGACTTAGGTCGGCGAAGCCGGCCTTAGTCGGAGCTGGGTGAGGGGTATGCGGTCGCTTGAGCGACCGCGCGAAGCTGCGCTTCGCTTCCCCTCATCCAACTGCGACTAGCGAGCAAGCTCGCAAGTCTCCGTATCCTTCTCCCACAAGGGGAGAAGGTTCGGAGCCGCGGTCTCACGGCGCCGAATTCAGCATCGACCAGAATTTGGGCCCACCCTTCGGCACATGCCATTCGTCGATCACTTCGAACCCGAGCGATTGATAGAAGCTGACGTTGCGCGGCGTCGCGGTCTCCAGGAACGCGGGCAACCCATCTTCTCTGGCACGCGCCAGACCTTGACGGATCGAGGCCGAGCCCAATCCCCTTCCCTGATGCGCCGGATCGACCCCTGCGATGTGGAGGTACCAATAGGGGCCCGGCGGATGGTGCGCGTCGATCGAGTCCCCCACGCGCATCGCCCGGCCCAGCGCCGACCCGAACGCGCCGATGAGCGGGAACAGTTGGCGGAGCATCTCAAGCTTGCCGATCTCCGCCTCGCCGGGCTTGCGCCACAGCGTCGCGGCCTCGCCATCGCCGGTCACCAGCGGCATCCCGCCGACGTCCTCGTCGAAGATCAACCGGAACATCTTGGGTAGCCGTTTCGCACGCTCGGCGGGATCGGGGAAGATATAGGAGGTTGCCGGGTCATCGGCGAAGGCCCGTGCGAGCATCGCCGCGACGACGTCGCGATCGCCTCTGGTACCAGCGCGGATCACGCCGCCTGGCATCCGTCCACCTTGTGCACACGCCTGGTCGATGCCGGGTAGCGGTCGAGCTTTGCCGCGGGCCGAATCGGCCGCACGGCGAAATTACCCCCGCAATTGGGACAGACGCCGCCCAGCACGCCGTCGGCGCAATCCGCGCAGAATGTGCATTCGAACGTGCAGATGCGCGCGTCCGGGCTGTCGGGCGGCAGGTCGCGATCGCAGCATTCGCAATTCGGTCTCAGTTCCAGCACTTGCTCCTCCCCCGAATCAAAACGGGCGCCGGTCGAAACGATCGGCGCCCGTTCTCATATCATTTGCCAGCCGGCAGGATCAGGCGGCGTCGCCGGCCTTTTCCTTTTCCTTCTTGGCATAGACGCGGATCGGATCCTTGCGGCCCTCGACCACATCGCCGTCGATCATGACCTCGTCGACGCCGTCCATACCCGGCAGTTCGAACATCGTGTCGAGCAAGATGCCTTCGAGGATCGACCGCAATCCGCGCGCGCCGGTCTTGCGGTCGATCGCCTTGCGCGCGACCGTCGACAGCGCGTCGTCGGTGAAGCCGAGCTTGACGTCCTCCATGTCGAACAGCTTCTGATATTGCTTGACCAGGGCGTTCTTCGGTTCGGCCAGAATCTTGACCAGTGCCTTCTCGTCCAGATCCTCGAGCGTCGCGATCACCGGCAGGCGGCCGACGAACTCGGGGATCAGACCGAACTTGAGCAGATCCTCGGGCTCGACCGACTTCAACACCTCGCCGGTGCGGCGTTCGTCAGGCGCGGCGACATAGGCGCCGAACCCGATCGACTTGCCCTGCAGGCGGTCGCCGATGATCTTCTCGAGACCCGAGAAGGCGCCGCCGCAGATGAACAGGATGTTGGTCGTGTCGACCTGGAGGAATTCCTGCTGCGGGTGCTTGCGGCCGCCCTGCGGCGGAACGCTTGCGGTCGTCCCTTCCATCAGCTTGAGCAGCGCCTGCTGCACGCCTTCGCCCGACACGTCGCGGGTGATCGAGGGATTCTCGGCCTTGCGGCTGATCTTGTCGATCTCGTCGATATAGACGATGCCGCGCTGCGCCCGCTCGACATTGTAGTCGGAGGCCTGGAGCAGCTTGAGGATGATGTTCTCGACGTCCTCGCCGACATAGCCGGCTTCGGTTAAGGTCGTCGCATCCGCCATCGTGAACGGCACGTCGAGGATGCGCGCCAGCGTCTGGGCGAGCAGCGTCTTGCCGCACCCGGTCGGGCCGACCAGCAGGATGTTCGACTTGGCGAGCTCGACATCGGCGCCCTTGGCGCCGTGGTTCAAGCGCTTGTAATGGTTGTGCACCGCGACCGAGAGCACGCGCTTGGCCTGTTTCTGGCCGATCACGTAATCGTCGAGCACGTCGCAGATTTCCTGCGGCGTGGGCACGCCGCCGTCCTTCTTGGAAACCAGCGCCGACTTCGTTTCCTCACGGATGATGTCGTTGCAGAGCTCCACGCACTCGTCGCAGATGAACACGGTCGGCCCCGCGATGAGCTTCCTCACTTCGTGCTGCGATTTCCCGCAGAACGAGCAGTAGAGAGTGCTCTTCGAGTCGCCGCCATCTAACTTGGGCATTCAATCACCTCGTCACGCGCAAACACGGGCACGTACCGCTTTTCCGGGCACGCATGTTAGCGCACCACCGTAAACCCACAATAAAAATCACGCCGCGTTAACCGCGTCACCGCTGTGGCAGGACGGATCGCCGCATTTCGTCGACCGCGTCCTTGGCATCCTTCAATCCCAATCCGGTCGTTTCGCACACCAGCTTGATCGCCCCCATCACGTATCCGTCAGCCAGCAGCGCCTCGACCTGTTCGCGCGTTTCCGACATCAATTCCAACGGGTGCCCGACCTGGAACGCCACCCGCGGCGACAGCGACCGCGGTGCGGCCAGCAGGTCATCCGATGGCCCGCGTGGCCTGAACGCCATCACCAGCAGGACCAGAAACGCCAGCCCGCCCAGGATCAGCAGAGGCAGTGGAACGAACATTCCCCTGCCCCGCTTTGGGTCAGGCCGCCTGCGCCTGGTCGTCGGCGGGGGCCGGACGCTTCTCGAACACCTCGTCGATCAGCCCGAATTCCTTGGCCTCGTCGGCCTCCAGGAACTTGTCGCGATCCATCGCGCGCTCGATCACGTCGATCGGCTGGCCGGTATATTTGGCATAGAGGTCGTTCATCCGCTGACGGATGCGCAGGATCTCCTTGGCCTGGATCTCGATGTCCGAGGCCATGCCCTGCGCGCCGCCCGACGGCTGGTGGATCATGATCCGCGCGTTGGTCAGCGCCACGCGCATGCCGGGCTCGCCGGCTCCCAACAGGAAACTGCCCATCGACGCCGCCTGGCCGATGCACACCGTGCCGACGCGCGGGCGGATGTACTGCATCGTGTCGTGGATCGCCATGCCCGCCGTGACGACACCGCCCGGCGAGTTGATGTACATGAAGATGTCCTTCTTCGGGTTCTCCGACTCGAGGAAGAGCAACTGCGCGGTGATCAGCGACGCCATGTGATCCTCGACCGGGCCGACCACGAAGATGATCCGCTCGCGCAGCAGCCGCGAATAGATGTCGAAGCTGCGCTCGCCGCGGTTCGACTGCTCGATGACGATCGGCACGAGGCCGCCGGTCACGGGGTCGACGCGGAAGCCCGGAGGAGCGAACTGGCCGGTTTCGAACGGATTGTGCATGTGAAGTCTCTCGGGTCCTTATGCCTTGCTTGGGCCCTACATCGGCGCTCGTCCGACGGGGCGCAAGGGGGCGCAATGGTGAACGGCTTTGCCGCGCCGCTCCGTACGTCTACGATCGAGTGATAGCTGTATCCGCAAGGACGTGCGACCACGTCGACGCAGACACGAGGAGGGGCCGAATGAGCAAGGTTCTGGTGACGGGCGGTTCGGGCTTCGTCGGCGGGCATGTCATCCTGCAATTGCTCGAGGCCGGACACGAGGTGCGCACGACGCTGCGCTCGCTGGCCAGGGAGCAGGCGGTGCGCGATACGCTCGTGGATGCCGGCGCGGTCAATCTCGATCGCCTGAGCTTCGTCGCCGCCGATCTCAACAAGGACGAGGGCTGGGCCGAGGCGGTTGCCGGGTGCGAGCACGTCCAGCACGTCGCCTCTCCGTTCCCGATCGCGCAGCCGAAGGACGAGAACGAGCTGATTCGCCCGGCGGTCGACGGCACGCTTCGGGTGCTGAGCGCGGCGCGCGATGCCGGCGTCAAGCGCGTAGTCCTGACCTCGTCCTTCGCCGCGATCGGCTATGGCCATGGCGACCAGGCCGGCGCCTATAGCGAAGCCGACTGGACCGACGTCGACGGTCCGGCGGTCCAGCCCTATATGAAATCCAAGACGCTGGCCGAGCGCGCGGCGTGGGACTTTATCGAGCGCGAGGGCAACGGCCTCGAGCTCACCGTGGTCAACCCGGTCGGCATCTTCGGGCCGGTGCTCAACGAGGATCTGTCGACCTCGATCGAGATCATCAAGCGGATGCTCGAAGGCGGGCTGCCCGGCGCGCCGCGGCTCTATTTCGGCGTGGTCGACGTGCGCGACGTGGCGGGCATGCAGATCAAAGCGATGACCGCGCCAGAGGCCAAGGGCGAGCGTTTTCTGGCGGTCGCGGGCGAACCGGTGTCGATCTACGACATGTCGGTGATTCTCCGACAAGGCATGGGCGAGAAGGCGGCTAGAGCGAAATTGCGCCAAGTGCCCGACTGGCTGATGCGCGTGATGGGCCTGTTCAACCCGCTGGCGCGCGAAGCCGGCCCGCGCCTCGGCATCCGCGCCGCCGCGAGCAACGCCAAGGCTCGCGAGCGACTCGGCTGGCAGTTCCGCTCCAACGAGGAAGCAATCGTCGCGTCGGGTGAGAGCCTGATCCGGCTGGGGATCGTGCGATGAACGATAACGCGCCTTGGCATGCCCATATCTATTACGACGCGTCCGAGCGGAGTGCCGCAGAGACGTTGCGCGCGACCTTTGCCGACATGATGGTTGGGGACGTCGCCCCCATCCAGTTCATCGGGCGGATGACCGACGGCCCGGTCGGGCCGCATCCGGTCGCCCAGTTCGAGATCCATTTTTCCGCCCCCGCCGGCGGTGCGGTCGCGCGTGCGATCGAAAATACCCGGCTGCGCGCGCTGATCCACCCGCTGACCGATGACGACCTCGCCGACCATACGACGCTCGCCCACTGGATCGGCCAGCCGCTCGACCTGGATGTCAGCGTGCTCGATCCGCCCGGGCACAATCAAGGCGTCGCGCGGTTCGGGATCAGCGATTTCTGAAGGCCGTATGGGTCCGAGGCTTATTGTAGATCGTCGTCGTTCGAATGTTGATTTGGGGGTGTAATCATGAATTCCGGGATGGGTCGTCGCACCGTCGTAGCCGCTCTGCTCTCGGCCCTGCTTCCTTCGGGCGTTCTCGGGCGTCCCGCAGTCGGACGAAAGGCCCTGCTCGTCCTGCTGGAGACGAATCCGTGGCTGATGGTGGTAGGATCGGATTCACCGCGCTTCGCGCTCTATGATGACGGGCTGGCAATCTTTCGCGCCGGGGATGGATTCAAGTCCGTTTCGTTATCGGACGCCGAGATGTCCGCACTTCTCGATCGTGTCGATGCACCCGCGCTGGTCCCGCTCGCGAAGCGTTACGAGGTTTCATCGGCGACCGATCAGCCGACGGAAATCCTTGCCATGTTCGTGGAAGGGAAGCGGTCGATCATTGATATCTACGGGCCGCTGAAATCGCTTGATACCGGATCGAGCGTCCCCGAAAAGATAATGTCGGCTTATCGGCAATTGACGACATTCGACCATCCGCGCGCGCAATCCTGGCTGCCCGACAAGATCGAAGTGATGATTTGGCCGTATGATTATGCGCCACAGGCGTCGATCATTTGGCCAAAGGGCTGGCCGGGCATCGACGACGCCAACACCGTAAAGCGCGGCGACAGCTACAGCCTCTTCGTGCCGTCATCGCATTATGCCGCGCTCACAGCCTTTCTGCGCACGCGAAAGGAAAAGGGCGCTGTCGAAATCGGAGGAAAGAAGTGGGCGGCCGCCATTCGCTTCCCTTTCCCTAATGAGGCAAGCTGGATGAGAGAGCCATCCTAACCGGAGGCTCATTCCCCCGGTGCGGAATGCCCCAGATAAGCTAACCTCCGAACCTCGCGCCTTCCCCGCACCACGGTGTCGAGGATCAGCCCCGCGAAGAAGTTCAGCGCCGCCAGGATGATCAATCCGGTCGCCATGATCGAGGTCGGGACGCGCGGTACGAGATGGGTGTGGTAATAGGTGATCGCCAGCGGGATGCCGAGCACGATCGCCGCGAGTGCCAGCAGCGCGCCAATGCTCCCGAAGAACAGCAGCGGTCGCTCGATCCGGTAGAGCGTGACGATCGTGTTGAGGATGCGGAAGCCGTCGGAATAAGTCGACAGCTTCGACGCCGATCCCTCTGGACGCGAGAAATAGCGCGTTTCGACCTCGCCCACCGGCATGCGCAGTTCGAGCGCATGGACGCTAATCTCGGTCTCGATCTCGAACCCGCCCGACAGCACCGGGAAGCTCTTCACGAAGCGGCGCGAGAACACGCGGTACCCCGACAGGATGTCGGTGAAGCTCCGCCCGAACAACTGCGCCAGCATGCCGGTCAGCAGCTTGTTGCCCATGACGTGGCCGCGGCGATAGGCAGCGTCTTCCTGCGTCACGCGGCTGCCGACCACCATGTCGAGCTGCTCGTCGATCAGCTTGCGCACGAGCTGCGGCGCGGCCTCGGCGTCATAGGTCGTGTCGCCGTCGGCCATGATGTAGATGTCGGCATCGACGTCGGCGAACATGCGGCGGACGACATGGCCCTTGCCCTGCATCCGCTCGGAGCGAACGATCGCGCCGGTCGCGCGCGCGACCTCGACCGTGCGGTCCTTCGAATTATTGTCGTAGACGTAGATCCTGGCTGCCGGCAGCGCGGCGCGGAACCCGGCGACCGTCTGCGCGATCGCGGCTTCCTCGTTATAGCAGGGCAGCAGGACGGCGATGCGTGGTTCGGTCATTCAGACTGGCGCCCCTAAACCTTCTCCCCTTGTGGGAGAAGGATACGGAGACTTGCGAGCTCGCTCGCTAGTCGCAGTTGGATGAGGGGAAGCGAAGCGCAGCTTCGCGCGGTCGCTCGGGCGACCGCTTACCCCTCACCCAGCTCCGACTAGAGCCGCACAAGAGCGCGACCCAAGTCTGCGCAACCCTCTCCCACAAGGGGAGAGGGATAACAATGTCACTTCTTCGCCGGCGCCTTCTTGGCGGCAGGCTTCTTGGCGGGAGCCTCTTCGGCCTTTTCCGCCTTGTCGGCCGGCGCCTTCTTCGGCGCGGCCTTCTTGGCGGGCTCCTCGGCCTTCTCTTCGACCGGAGCTTCCGCCTTGGCCGGCGTCTTCTTGCTCGCCGCCTTCTTCACCGGCTCTTCAGCCTCTGCCTTGTCGGCCTTGGCGTCGGTCTTCTTGGCCGCAGCCTTCTTGCCCTTGGGCTTGTGGTTGTCGTGGTCGTGATGGTGCGTGCCGGTCGCGAAGCCGTCCTCGGACTCGATCGCTTCCTCGAGCTCGGCGCGGGTCACGTCGCGGTCGGTGATGTCCGCGGTCGAGAACAGGAAGTCGACGACCTTGTCCTCGTAGAGCGGCGCGCGCAGCTGGGCGGCGGCCATCGGCTCGTTGCGGATATATTCGACGAAGCGCTGCTGGTCCTGTGGTGCGTATTGCATCGCCGCCTGGCTGATCAGGCGGTTCATTTCCTGACCGGTCACCTCGATGCCGTTGGCCTGACCGATTTCCGACAGCAGCAGGCCGAGGCGCACGCGGCGCTCGGCGATCGCCTGGTAATCGTCCTTCTCGGCTTCCATCTCTGCCAGCGCAGCCTCGGCGTCGGCCTCGTGGGTCGCCTCGTGCTTGAGCTGCTCCCAGATCTGGTCGAACTCGGCCGCGACCATCGACGGCGGCACCGGGAAGTCGTGACCCGCGGCGAGCTGGTCGAGCAGCTTGCGCTTCATGTGGGTGCGGGTCAGGCCGTTGAGCTCCTGCTCGATCTGGCCCTTCAAGAGCCCCTTGAGCTGCTCGAGGTCGTTGAGGCCGAGCGACTTCGCCAGGCTGTCGTCGATCTTGGTCTCACCCGCAGTCTTCACCGACTTGACCGTCAGGTCGAAGGTCGCCGGCTGGCCCTTGAGGTTCTCGGCCGGGTAATCCTCGGGGAAGGTGACGTTGATGGTCTTCTCGTCGCCCGCCTTGACGCCGACGACCTGGTCCTCGAAGCCCGGGATCAGCCGCCCCGAGCCGATTTCGACCGCCATGTCGGTGCCGGTGCCGCCTTCGAACGCGACGCCGTCCTTGTCCTTGCCGACGAAGTCGAGCGTGACGAGGTCGCCGGTCTTGGCCTTGTACGATTCCTTGGTGTCGTCCCAATTCTTCTGCTGCGCGGCGAACTTCTCGAGCTGCGCCTGGATCTCGTCCTCACCGGCAGGAACGGTCAGCCGGTCGAGCTTGAGCTTGTCGATCGCCGGGGTCGGCACGTCGGGCAGGATTTCGAGCTCGACCTTGAGCTCGGCGTCCTTGCCCTTCTCATAGTCATTTTCGAGGCGGACCGACGGCTGCATCGCCGGACGCAGCTTTTCCTTACCGATCAGGGTCTGGATGCCTTCCTGGATCGCCGAGTTGAGCGCGTCCTGGGTCAGGGCGTCGCCGTGCATCTTGCGGATCAGGTTCGCGGGCACCTTGCCGGGGCGGAAGCCCGGCATGCGGATCTGCGGAGCGACGCGCTTCACCTCGGCATCGACCTTGGAGTCGATCTCCTTGGCGGTGATGGTCAGCGTGTAGGCGCGCTTGAGCCCTTCGTTCAACGTCTCGACAGTCTGCATTTCAGGCCTTCATCTTTCCGGAAATCTTGTTGGTGGCCACCCCGCACACAAAGCGCGGGGACTGGTGCGGGCGAAGGGACTCGAACCCCCACATCTTGCGATACTGGAACCTAAATCCAGCGCGTCTACCAGTTCCGCCACGCCCGCGAGAGGACCGCCGGTCGGCGGCGTCTATAGCAACTGCCCCACCGGGAGCAACCCGCTTGGCAACCACGGGCGCGACAAACGCGTTTTATCGGTGAAAGGAACCCCCGATGGCCACCAATCCGCCGCCCGAAACGCCACCCCCTGCCCAGCCGCCCCAACCGAGCCAGCCAGGCCAACCGACCCCTGCCCCGCCCGAGGTCGCGCCGCCGACTCCCGACATCGACGTGCCTGCCCCCGGCGAACAGCCGACCGGCCCCGCCAACCCGCAAGGATGACTCCGACGACCGCCCGCGATCCGGCGACCGACATCCCCTGCCGCGACAAAAAAGCCGATGACAGGGAGGATCGGCTTAGCTAACTTTCGAAAAAAGGGGGCATAATGAGGGATTATTTTGGCCTGCTGGCGGCAGTGTTCTGTATCGCCACGCCAACCGCATCCATCGCGCAGGACGCACCGTCGCAACCGTCTGGGGTCTGCGAGATTCACGTGTGGCCGGCGGAGCGCTTCAACACGCTGACCGAGGGCGCGATCTGGAACAACTCGCTCGATTCGGGCTTCAACGGCCGTCCCAGAAAAGCGGACGAGCGCGCGGTGCCCGAACATGGCCCGCTGGACCGAGCCAATCAGCTCAATATGCTGTCGGCGCTCGACCTGCCCGTGCTGCTGCATAACCCCGGCGCGCGCATCGTCGTTCATGACGATGCTGCGAAGCGGCGGGCAATCGGCCCCGCGACGGGGCGGCAATCGTCATCGACCTCATCCTGCTACATGGAACTGACGGTCGCGAAGAACTTCTTCAATCGATCCAACCTCACCGATCGCACGCTCCGTACCATGTTCGTCTTCGATGATTATGGCGACCAGGCGATGCCCAAGAGGAGCTTCGTCGGCTGGGGCGTGACCTCGCTGCAAATATACCCCGCCAAAGTGCCCGAGTTCGCGCAGGCAGCCGACGACGAACTCGCCGGCGCTTTTCGCGCAAATGTCACCCAATTCGCCCAATTCGCCTTCACGCCGCCCAAAAAGAAATAACCACCGGCCGGGGCTCGCGGGTGGTGGAGTGCCGGCACGTTCACAACCAGCGGACACGCTGGCAAACAAGGGGATATCGATGAACTTGTCCTTCGTTCGCACCGCGAGCGTAACCGCCGGCGCCCTGCTGCTAGGAATCGCGCTTCCGGCCAGCGCGCAGCAGGCCGCGACACCTGCCGCCGCCCCGGCCCCCGTCGGCGATTGCGAAATCCATGTCTGGCCTGCCGAGCGCTTCAAAGCGATGACCACGGGTCTGCTGGGCGGCGGTCTGCTCGACGCGGCGGGCCACGCCAAGGGTGACCAGGCGCGCAAAGCCGCGCTCGCCGGCGCGTTGGACAGCGAGGGCCAGTCCGAAGCGCTCGGCTCGCTGGATCTATCCCAAGCGCTCGGGCTCAAGCCGAGCAAGATCGTGCTGCACAATGAGCCGCTCGATCGCAAGACGATCAACAAGATCGCCACGCGGCGTTCGGATTCGACCTCGGGCTGCTATTCGGAACTGATCGTCGCCGACCTGTTCTACCAAAAGGCAGCGATTTACGGCCGTTCGCTCAAGACGCTGTTCATGGTGCGCAACTTTGGCGCGGCGAGGGAAAATCCCGCGATCTACAAGGGCTGGGGCGGCAATGGCTTGAAGAAATTTCCGCCCAAGCCGGGCGAGGATGTCCAGGCCGCGAATGAGGAGCTCGTAGCGGTGTTCAAGGCCGATTTCGAAGAATTCGCCCGTAATGCGTCAAAGGCGCCGTCGACCAAGTAAATCTCCGCCCTTGCACGATCAGCAGTGCGCCGCCCTGCCGGGCGGCGCACTTTTTTTCAGGCTGACACCCGGCGCGCGCTCAGCACGCGCACCGGCGCGGCGGGCACCTCTCCCTTGAACAATCCGCGCACCGTGGCGCCGGGATCTACCGGTGCGTCGAAGATCTTGAGCACTACGTCCATACCGTCGACCACGCGGCCGAACGCGGCATAGCCGAGATTGGTCTTGGTCGCGTCGTCGGGCCTGGTCGGATCGGCGTCGAACGACGGCTGGTCGCCGACACTGATCGTGAAATCGCCGCGCGCCGAGCCGGGCGCCAACCGCGCGGTCGACAGCGTGCCGTTCAGATGCTTGAGCCCGGTGATCGTCGTCGGCTCGTGTTTGATCGGCGGCAGCGTGCGCTTGGGATCGCCGCTGGTCCCGAACTGCACGAACCCGAACTTATCGGCGACCTTGCAGGTGCGGTAGAACGTGATGCCGTCGAGCTTCTTCTGGTCGACATAATGCAGGAAATTGGCGGCGGTGACGGGCGCCTTCGCCACCTCGACCTCAACGGTGAAGCTCCCTGCCGTGGTGTCGATCTTCACCCGGGGCAACGCGGGGACCGGGGTCGGTGCGACCGCCGGAGTCGGCGCGGGCTGCGGCACGGGCGCCGGGCTCGTCTGCGCCAGCACGGGCGCGGCCAGCAGCCCCAGAGTCATCGGAATCAATCGCAGCATCGGGAAACTCCTCTCGCTCGCCAGCCTATGGCGGTGGACGCGCCGCCGCAACGACCAGAAGCGGCAATATGCACGATCTCCCAGGGTTGCCCCTTCTCTATATTTTAGTAATTAAGTAATCTCTTTATTTCTTATATTAGCAGTGGCGATGGACAATCCTCCACTACATAGTTCTACCGGTTGCAGCGGTTTGTTGGCGATCGTTGCGGCGGCGGCGCCAACGTCGGTGATCATCGCGGCTGCGACAAGCCTGTTGCGGCTGCTGCCCTTTGTGATGGGCGTGACGATGCTGATCGCCATGATCATCGGCGCACCGATCCTCGCCTTCCTGCAAAATCGCGGCCGCGTCACGTGGCGATCGGTCGCCAAAGGCGGCTTCATTGCTGGAGCGTTGGTACCGCTATTGCTGCTACCGTTGAGCCTTCCGGCATTGGTGAGCCGGGCGATGTTACCGCAGGGCGGGCTGGCTGACACGATCACCGGCCTCGCTTCGTTCGTGGGCGTGCCCGGCGTCGCCGGTATCGTCGGCGCGTTCATAACCTGGGGATTGCTCCGGTGGCTGGCGACCGAGCAAGGTTTGCCCGTCAGCCAACGCTGGAGGCTCGGCCTGCTCGTCGTTCTGGTTATCGGCGCGATCTTCGGCGGTGCGGCCGTCCCCGACCTGTTCGTCGACCGCTCGTGCCATAATCCGATGCGCAATGGGCGCCCATCGCTCGATCCGGCCGCCGGGTTCGAGCTGCGCGTGCCCGTCCGCGAGTGGCCGGTCCTGAGCAGCGAATTGCGCCGCTTCGCGGAGGCCAGACACTGGTCATTCCGCGACTCCACGCCGTCCAGCCCCGAGATGCAATGGTTCGACGCCAGCCTCTGCACCGAAGCCGGGACGCAAATCGGAACACTCTATGCCGCCACGGGCGAAGACGGCATCGTCTTCAGCGTCTACCAGCCGCAAGGCGGGGACAGCTGGAAACAGCCGGTCAAGGCGTTGCAGCGGCAATTGGAAGCGCGATGGCCAGGAAAGCTCTCGTATCTGACCGGGCCCGCCACTCTGCCCGCCCCGCCTTGGCCGATCCAATCCAAGTCTTCCGACCAGCCCTGATCGATCCCCGAAAACCGAGCGCTATCAGTCCGCCGTCCAGCTACCGGCCAGCTCGTGGTCGAGATGCGCGCGCAGCTCGGCGAGCGGATCGTCCGCGCCGCCGAGACCGGTCGATTGCCAGCCCGCCAGCCAGACCACGGTCACCGCGTCCAGGTCGGCATCGGCCGCCGGACGGATGACCGGATCGCTCAGGACAGCGCCTTTTTGAGCAGGTCGTTGACCACCGCCGGGTTGGCCTTGCCGCCCATCGCCTTCATCGTCTGGCCGACGAAGAAGCCGAACAGGGCCTCCTTGCCGCCACGATACTGCTCCAGCTGGCCGGGATTCTTGGCGAGCACATCGGCGATCACCGCCTCGATCGCGCCGGTGTCGCTGGTCTGCTTGAGCCCGCGCTCCTCGACGATCTTGCCCGGCGCGTCGCCGGTCTCGAGCATCACCTCGAACACCTGCTTGGCGAGCGTGCCCGACAACGTGCCATCCGCGATCAACGCGAGAAGCTCGGCGGCCTGGCCCGGCGTGATGGGCGATTCGGTGATGTCCTTGCCCAGCCGGTTGAGCGCGCCGAACAGCTCCGACGACACCCAGTTCGCCGCCGCGACCGGCTTCGCACCCTGGTCGAGCAAGGCGTCGAACCAGCGCGCGGTCTCGACCTCGGCGGTCAACACGTTGGCCTGGTACGGCGTGATCCCCTGCCCTTCGTAGCGCGCGCGTTTGGCGCCGGGCAATTCGGGCAGGCTGGCGCGGCACTCCTCGAGGAACGCATCGTCGAGTTCGAGCGGCAGCAGATCGGGGTCGGGGAAATAGCGGTAATCGTGCGCGTCTTCCTTCGACCGCATCGACCGCGTCGTGCCGGTGTCGGGATTGAACAGCCGCGTTTCCTGGACGATCTTGCCGCCCGCCTCGAGCACGTCGACCTGGCGCGACGCCTCATGCTCGATCGCCTGCATCACGAAACGGATCGAGTTGACATTCTTGGTCTCGGTGCGCGTCCCGAAATCGCCGCCGGGCTTGCGCACCGACACGTTGACGTCGGCGCGCATCGACCCTTGGTCCATGTTGCCGTCGCACGACCCGACATAGCGCAGGATCGAGCGCAGCTTAGTCAGGTACGCGCCTGCCTCGGCGGGCGAACGCATGTCGGGCTTGCTGACGATCTCCATCAGCGCGACGCCCGAGCGGTTGAGGTCGACATACGAGCGCGTCGGATGCTGGTCGTGCATCAGCTTGCCGGCGTCCTGCTCGACATGGATACGCTCGACGCCGATCGCCTTGGTCGGCTCGGCCTCCCCCTCCAGCTCGATCTCGATCGCGCCCTCCCCGACCAGCGGATGGTAGAGCTGGCTGATCTGATAGCCCTGCGGCAGATCGGCGTAGAAATAATTCTTGCGGTCGAAACGCGACCATTTGTTGATCTGGGCGTCGATCGCCATGCCGGTGCGCACCGCCTGGCGGATGCACTCGCGGTTGGGCACCGGCAGCATGCCCGGCATCGCGGCATCGACGAGAGAGACCTGGGTATTGGGCTCGGCGCCGAACGCGGTCGCCGCGCCCGAGAACAATTTGGCCTGCGAGGTGACCTGCGCATGCACCTCGAGCCCGATGATCACTTCCCAGTCGCCGGTGGCGCCATGGATGCGGTAGGTCGAGGGAGCGGCAGTGCTGAGTGGTTCGGTCATGCGGCGCAGATAGACGTTCGGGTCGCGGTGCATCAAGCCCAAGGCGTCATCCGGACGTAAGGCTGCTACGCCGTCCCAGCAAAAGCCCGACACGTCACACCAAGCCCCAGCGTCGCCCCAGCGAAAGCTGGGATCTCAGGCGATGGCGCGATGCGGCATGAGACAGCCAGCTTTCGCTGGGGTGACGGACTATGGGGCAACGGACTCATTTAGGCGGACTAACAGATCAGGCTCAGGCCGCGGCTTCCTGATCGAACAGCGAGAAGCCGCGCGGCAAGCGGCGCGGACGCTCGCGTCCCTGGATCTGGCCGTCGATCGCGGCGATCGCGGCGACCAGGTCGGTGGAGCGATACGGCTTGGCGAGGCAGCCACGCGCGAAGGCACGGCCGCCATCCGGGCATTCGGCGGTTACGAACACCACGGCGACCCCGCGGGCATGCGCCGCGCGCGCGACCTCGATGCCGCTGCCGTCGGCCAGGCTGATATCGGCGAGGACGAGGTGAACCTCGGCATCGCTGCCCAAGACGGCCAGCGCATCGGCGACGCGGTCGACCGTCGCCACCACCTCGAAGCCCTGTTCGATCAGCGCATGTTCGTTGTCGAACGCGATCAGCGGCTCATCCTCGACGATGAGGAGGCGCGTGATGACTCTTTTCCGATGTCCGAACACCATGAACATTCAACCCACTCGCGCGCAGATCGTTTCGCCCGTGCGTCGTTACGATCACGACGCTGAACGCCCGGCAACGGATCGGGTGCAAATTTTCCCCCTCTCCCCGGCCAATCGGTATATTGGCGCGACGATGTCCTCCTCCAAGACTCCCGACGACCAGCGAATCGCAAAAATGTTGGCGCGCGCCGGCATCGCCTCGCGCCGCGAGGTCGAACGCATGATCGCCGAAGGCCGCATCGCGCTGAACGGTGTCGTGATCGAAACACCGGCGACCTTGCTGACCTCGCTCGCCGGGGTGACGGTCGACGGCAATCCGGTGCGCGACGCCGAGCCGGCGCGGCTGTTCCTCTATCACAAGCCCAAGGGGCTGCTGGTCACCGAGCGCGACCCGGCCGGACGTCCGACGATCTACGACCGCCTGCCCAAGGGGCTGCCGCGTGTCGTGCCAGTCGGCCGCCTGGACCTCGCGACCGAAGGGTTGCTGCTGCTGACCACCGACGGCGGGCTGAAGCGCCAGCTCGAACTGCCCGCGACCGGGGTCGAGCGCGTCTATCGCGCGCGCGCTTATGGCGACGTAACGCAGGCGCAGCTCGAAAACCTGATCGAGGGCGTCGAGATCGAGGGTGTCCGCTACGGCGCGATCGACGCCAATATGGAACGCCGCACTGGCGCCAACTTGTGGATCGAGCTCAAGCTGACCGAGGGCAAGAATCGCGAAGTGCGGCGCGTGCTCGACTATCTCGGGCTCGAGGTCAGCCGGCTGATCCGGACGCGCTACGGCCCGTTCGTGCTCGGCGACCTGCCGGTCGGCGCCGTCGGCGAGGTACGCGCGCACGACATCGATTCGTTCCGCAAGAATCCGACGCGGCTGGATCTACCGCAGCCGGCACGAGCGGGCAGAGCTCCGGCTGTCCTCCAGGGAGAGGGCCGATCCCGCCATCCTGTGGCGTCGTCGGGCGCACCGGGCTCGCAGCGCCCCACGCGCCCCTCTTCTGCCAGCACTCGTCAGCGCGTCGAGCCGGAAGGCGTACGGCGCACCCGCCCTGCTGCCCCGGGCGTCGGCCCCAGCAGTGCGCCCGGCCGCGGAAAACCGGTGGTGGCCGGTGAATCTGCCCCATCGGCCGGCAAGCGCCCGCCGAAGGCCAAGGCAGGTCCGCGCCAGCGCGCCGATGGCACGCTCGCGGTCCGGTCGACGGGATCGCGCGCGGATCGGTCGCGCAATTTCCGCAGCGATCGCGACACGCCGGAGCGGACCGAGCGTCCGTCACGGCCAAGCCGTCCGTCGGGTACATCCCCGCGCGGCAAAGGTCCCGCCCGACCTTCGGGGGCGTCGCCGTCGCGCGGGCCCGCCGGCCCGCGTGGTGGTGCGCGCCCGCCGCGAAAGCCGCGCTAGATGCGGATCATCGCCGGCCAGTGGCGTGGGCGCCCCATCGTCGCGCCCAAGGGCGATGCCACGCGCCCCACCGCCGACCGCACGCGCGAGGCACTGTTCTCGATGCTGGCGAGCCGGCTCGGGAGTTTCGATGAACTCGCCGTCGCCGATCTGTTCGCGGGCTCCGGCGCGCTTGGGCTCGAGGCGCTCTCGCGCGGCGCGGCATCCTGCCTGTTCGTCGAGCAGGACAAGTCTGCGCTCGACGCCTTGCGGGCGAATATCGCCAAGCTCGGTGCCAAGGCCGACGTCCGCGCGCAATCGGTCCTCGCGCTCGGCCCGGCGCGCGCGCCGCTCGATCTCGTCCTGATGGATCCGCCTTACGGCACCGGCGCAGGCGCGGTGGCGCTCGACAAGCTCGCCCGGCTCGGCTGGATCGGCCCGGCGAGCTGGATCAGCATCGAAACCGCGCGCGACGAGGCTGTCGAGGTGGCGGGATTCGCGATCGACGCGGACAAGACCTATGGCAAGGCTCGCGTGACGTTGCTCCGGCAAGCCTGACCGTCATCCCAGCGAAAGCTGGGATCTCAAGCCATCGCGCTTTCGCCAAAGACCCCAGGCTTTCGCTGGGGTGACGTTTTTGATCACGCCGCCTTCTTCACCGGCTTCGGCACCGGATTCGAGAAATCCATCTCGTCGTCGACCGAGCCGTATTTCAGCGCCATCAGGTCGCGGAGGTAGTTCTGGTGCACTCGCCACGGCTTGCGGTCGCCCTGGCGCGGGAACTTGGCGATCGAGCGCTGGACATAGCCCGAGGTGAAATCGAGGAACGGCTCCTCCCCCACCGGCGCCGTCGGATGCGGCGTCGCCTGGCGCAGCCCGCGCCTGCGCATCGTGTTGAGCAACCGGCAGACATAGGCGCAGGTCAGGTCGGCTTTCAGCGTCCAGGACGCGTTGGTGTAGCCGAACGACGACGCCATGTTGGGGATGCCCGAATACATCATCCCCTTGTAGTTGATCGTTTGCGACAGCTCCTTCGCCTCGCCGTCGACCGTGAACGCGACGTCGCTCAGCAACTGGAGCTCCAGCCCCGTGGCGGTGACCACGATGTCCGCCGGCAGCGTCTTGCCCGATGCGAGGCGAACGCCCCCGGGCACGAAGCGGTCGATCGTGTCGGTCACCACCTCGGCCTTGCCCGCGCGGATCACGGCGAACAGGTCGCCGTCGGGGACCAGGCACAGGCGCTGGTCCCACGGATTGTAGCGCGGCGTGAAATGCGTCGCGATGTCGTAATCGGGCAGCTCGGCGCGGACCATGTCGAGGATCCGCTCCTTGGCCTTGGCCGGATATTTTCGCGCCTGGTTGAAGAAGAATAGGCCGAACAGCACGTTGCGCCAGCGGACCAGCCCATAGGCGACCTTGGCCGGCAGCTTGCCGCGCAACCAGTTCGCCATCCCGTCCTCGGCCGGCCGCGCGACGATATAGGTCGGTGAGCGCTGGAGCATGGTGATGCTGGCGGTCCGGTCGGCCATCGCCGGGACCAGGGTCACCGCGGTCGCGCCCGAGCCGATCACCACCACCTTCTTGCCGGCGTAATCGAGGTCTTCCGGCCAGAATTGCGGGTGGACGATGCGCCCCTCGAAATCCTCGACACCGGCGAAATCGGGCGAATGACCCTTGGCGTAATTGTAATAGCCCGAGCACATGAAGAGGAAATTGCAGGTCAGTGTCACCGGCCCATCAGCCGTGTCGGCCTCGACCGTCCAGCGCGCTTCCTCGGTCGACCAGGCCGCCTTGCGGACATGGTGGTTGTACCGGATATGCCTGTCGATGCCGTATTGGGCGGCGGTTTCCTTGAGGTAACTCAGGATCGACGGCCCGTCGGCGATCGCCTTGGGCTGGGTCCACGGCTTGAACGAATAGCCGAGCGTGTACATGTCCGAGTCCGACCGGATCCCCGGATAGCGGAACAGATCCCACGTTCCGCCAAGCTGCGGCCGCCCCTCCAGGATCGCATAGGTTCGGTCGGGGCTCTGCGACTGCAAGTAATAGCCTGCGCCGACCCCCGAAATCCCCGCGCCGACGACCAGGACGTCGAAATGCTCCATAGCTCACCTCTCCGCCATACCGGATATTCGATTCGAGGCGGGTTGCAAAGGGGCTGTTTACATAGATGTCAGTTAGGAGAAGTTCGTTTCGGCCAAACCCCTCTCCCCTTGTGGGCGCATCAGGTCGGTCATGCCCCCGGCATGACCTAAACAGCGCGGGGCGCTGTTTACCTGATGCGGGAGGGGCCGCCGACAGGCGGTGGGAAGGTGAGGGGGCGACCGCGTAGCGGTCGCGCGGCGCTACGCGCCGCTCCCCTCATCCAAGCTACGCTATCCTTCTCCCACAAGGGGAGAAGGATTGAAGTCACCTAGAAATCCTTTTGATACCTCACGCTCGCGCTCGATCCGCTGAACGACCCGGTCTGCGACAACAGGCTGAGGCTGCGCGTCAGCGCGATCTCAAGCTGTGTCGCGGTGAAGCCGCGGGCGTCGGTGATGATCTCGATATAGATGTTGTTGGTAATATATTTGCCCGCGGCAAGTGCGGTGCCACGGCCCGATGCCTGGTCGGCGCTCAGGATGCGCAGGCGGTCGATGCCGGCGGCGCTGCGCAATTTGCCGAGCGGGTTGAGGCCCCCGCCCCCGCCACGCAGCGAGTTGAGCGCGGCGGCGAGCTGGATCGCCTCGGTCGCCGACAAATTCTGCGGGCTCGACCCGAACAGCAGCCGGCTCAGCACTTCGTCCTGCGGCAACGCCGGCGATGAGGTGAACGCGACCTGCGGGCGCTGCCCGGTGCCGGTGATGTTGATGATCGCGTTGATGCCGTTGGTCGTGGTCGAGGCCGAGATGTCGATCGTCGGATCGGACAAGGCGCCGCCGTTGAAGCGCACGTTGCCGCGGTCGATGTTGAAGCGCTTGCCGGCGAAATTATAGGTGCCGCGCACGATCGTCGCGCTGCCCGACACGATCGGCGTGGTCGAGGTGCCGCCGACCCGCATGAACATCCGCCATTCGGAGTCGAGCCCCATGCCGGTGACGAAGATCTGGTCGTCCGCACGAATCCGGATGTCGAGCGCATAGCTGCTCGGCGGCTTGGCCGCGACGTGCGGCTGCGGCGGATCGCTCTTGCGGCGGATGCCCTTGAGTTCCTCGACCTCGGCTTGCCCCTGATAGACCACTTCATAGCGCGCGTTCGGGATGGTCAGCTCACCCTTGATCAGCCCGCCTTGCGCACCGTTGGTCACCGTGAGCGTCCCGGTGGCGGTCGCGCCGAGCGAATCCCCGCTCGCCAGCGTCGCGTTGTTGAGCTTGGCGTTCAGGCTCATGGGAAAGTTCTGGTCGGCCGACAGCCCGACCCAGCCATTGGCCTCGACCGTACCGTCGCCCGCCTTCGCGCTCAGTTGGCTGATGTCGAGCCGGTCGTTGGTGAAGCGCCCGGCGAGCTTCATCTGGGTGAGCTTGGTGCCGTAGTTCGAATTGACATAGGTCAGGCTATCGCCGCGTACGATGCCGTTGAGCTGCGGCGTGCCGAGCCGGCCCGAGAAATCGGCGGCGACGACCACGCCGCCCGCCACTTGCTGCCCCGGCAAGCCGGCGAGCGAGAACAGCACGCCCGACGGCCCGTTATAGCGGATTCCGCCCGACAATGGCGCGGCGTAGAGCCGGTCCATCCAGCTCGCGCCGCCTCCGAGCGGCGCCAGCCGCGCCTGGAGCCGGCCGACCGTCGTCGTCCCGCGCGTAACCAATGCGCGGGCATCGCCGCCCTCCGCGGTGAGGCGCCCGAGGAATTGGATGTCGACCGGTTCGGACACGATCACCGCGCTCGACCGCGTGAAATTGGCGATGGCGAGGCGCGTGTCGATCTGCGGCACCGTAGCGCCGACCGGCTGGACATAGTCGATGCTGCCCGTGGCGCTGCCGTCGATCCCGAGATTGGGGACGAGCGCGTTGGCGACCGACAGATCGAGCTTGTCGAGCCGCGCCTGCATCGACAGCCCTTTTCCGTAGCTGCCCGCGATCCGTGCGCTGCCCTTGTCGAAATCGAGCTGGGTCGGGAGCAGGCGATATTCGCCCTCCAGCGGCTCGATCTGCGCGGCGCGCGGCGTGCGGAAGCCGATGCCGTTGGCCTTGCCCGACACCGCGACCAGCCACAGCCTGGGTTGCAACCGGGCGTTGATGCCCATGTTGAACGGCACGCCCGACGATCCCGCCAGTACCGCCTGGGCGGTACCGCTGCCGTTCGCATAATCGATCTTGGCGCGCGCCGCCTGGAACACGGTCGCGCCGTAGCGCATGTTGCCGATCTGGACGTCGGCGAGCACGCGCGGTGCCTGGGGGTACATGATCACGCTGGCGCTCGCGATCGCGCGGCCGATGGTGAAATCGACCGTGCCGGGGATGGTCGCGTTATAAGCGCGCGCGGCGATATCGGCGCGCTGCACCTTGCCCTCGGCACCCAGGGTCGCGGTGCCGTTGATTCCCGATCCGGCGAATTGCAGCTTGCCCGCGAACGGCCCCGCCGCGGTCTGCTGCAGCGCGCCGGTCAGCCCCATGCCGGCGAAGGTGCTGCCTCGATTGACCTGGATCGCCAGCGTCTTGCCGCTGCGTACCAGGACATCGGCGGCGAACGGCCCGTAATCGGTCGTTCCCTTGGCCAGGATGGCATAAGCGCCTCCCTTGCCCCGGATCGTCGCCTCGAGCCCCGCGAGCCCGACCCCGACGCCCGGATGCGGCGCGCGGATCACGATCAGCGGCGCCGCCGCCGTCCCGGTCACCCTGGCGCTGATCGCGCCGTAATCCTTCGACCGCGCTTCGCCCGCGAACAATATCTGCCCGTCGGGACGATAGCTGCCCGAGCCGCGATAGATGCTGAGCCGTGGTGCGGCGAGCCTGACATTGGAGAAGGTAAAGACGCCGTCGGTACCGTAGCCGATGTCGCTGGTGACGATCGCCTGACCGCCCAGGAAACTCTCCGCCCCCGAATTGAAGATGCGCCGGGTCCGCGCGGCGATCCGCCCGGTGATGCCGAACCCGCCCTTGGCCAGCGACACCAATTTGGCGTCGGTGGTGAGGTCGACGATGCCTACGCCGTCGATCGTATAGTCGTTGACCCGCCCCTTGAGCGCACCGGCATAATGCCCGCTCGGCAAGTCGGCGACGACGACCGCGGTGGCGTCTATCCGGTCCGACTTGAGCCTGAGATTGTCGGAAAGCAGCTTGCCGTTCGAATAAGCGAAGTTGCCGACCGCGGTGATGTTGGTCAGCAGTCCCCCGGCGGCGGCGTTCAGCCCGGTGACGCGTCGCGCCCGCGCATTGACCGGGATCAGCACATGCTTGGCATCGACCGTCGCCTTGCCCGAGGCGGACAGGCCCTCCAGCCCCGTGCCGCCGAACGCGACCGCCGCGGCGCTGAGGTTGTAGCCGATCGTCGGAGTCGCGAACGGCCCGTCGAGCGTCAGATGCGCCATCACGTCGCGGCCCGACAAATTGGGCAGCATCGCGCCCGGCGTGAGTAGCCGCGCATCGACCGTGAAATTGCCGAACCGGTTCTCGCCGAGATCGAGCAGGCCGTTCGCCGCGACCGCCAGCGCATCGGACTTGAGCGTCATCCGCGTCGTCGCCTTGCGCTTGTCGAGCGTCGAGACGATGTCGACGTTCAACCCCGGCGCAGTCAGCCGCTCGACCGGCCCTTTCAGATACAGCCCGGGATGCGTCACGCCCCGTATCGAGAACGTGCCGTTCTGCGCGCCGAGATCGAGGTCGGCGAGGCTCTGTCCGCCCAGTGCCGCGACGCCGCGCCCTTTCCACGCTTTCCAGTCGCCCGCGCCGCCGATGCGGATCGCCATCGGCGCCTTTATCCCGGTCATGCTCGCGGCGACACCGTCGGCGGGCGCATCGAAGCGGACGCGGATGCCGAGCTTGTTGGCGTCGGGCTGCGCGTCGAGAACCAACCGCAGCCGGTCGCCACCCGCGAGCCCGGGGCCGCGCACCGCATCGGCATTGGCGATCAGCTGTGCGCGGCGGTGCGCGATATGCGTGATGCCGTCGAGCCGGATGACGTGCTGCTGCCCGGTCACCGGCGCCTTCAGCAGCAGGCGATCGACCTTCAGGCTACCGATATCGATGTCGACGTCGGGCAGGATCGGCGCGTTGGGATCGCCGGGCAGGAGCGACGGCGAGCGCTCCATCACCACGGTCGGCGCCGCCATCGCATTGACGTCGATATGGTTCCACAGAAACTGGAACGGATTCCAGTCGATCGTCGCGACGGGCGCGGTCAGGAAGATGCCCTGCGGATCGCTGACGCGCAGGTCCCTCAGCTCCATCTTGCCGTAGATCGACCCGCGGATACGCCCGACCTTGATGTTGAGGCCGGTGTCGGTCTTGTAGCGTTCGAGCTGCGAAACGATGAAGCGATGCCCTGGCGCGGTATCGAGACCGAAATAGACCATTAGCAGCAACGCCAGTACCGCAAGGCAGCCGAACGCCAGACCGCGCACCAGCCGCGCCCATAACGGCCGCTTGACGACGACCGTCGCGGTCGCGGCCGGCTCGGTTTCGGGCATCTCGTCGAGCATCAGAAGGCCTGCCCGATCGAGATGTAGAGCGCGATCCGTGAGTCACCCTTGCGCCCGTTGAGCGGGGTCGCGACGTCGACGCGGATCGGCCCGAAATTGGTGTAGAAGCGTCCCCCGATGCCGGCGCCGAATTTCCAGTCGGTGAATTTCGGCATCGAGCTTTCGTACGAATTGCCGCCGTCGATAAACGGCACGATGCCGTAATTGCCGAAGCGATAGCGCGCCTCGAGCGCGAATTCGTTGACGCTGCGCCCGCCGACCGGGTCGCCATTGGGGTCGAACGGCCCGAGCCGCTGATAGCCATAGCCGCGCACCGACCCGCCGCCCCCGCCATAATAACGCCGCGACGGCGCGAGGTCGTCGCGTGCGATGCCCAGGATCGACCCGACACGCGCGCGGCCGGCGAGAACGATGCTGTCGGTCGCCGGATAATAGATGCTCGCGTCGAGCATCGTGCGGGCATAGGGCCGGATCGGTCCGCGCACCGACGTCTCGGGACTCAGCGTCAGCTTGAGGCGATACCCTTTGGTCGGATTGAGCAGATCGTCCGACGTGTCCCATTGGATGTTCAGCGGCAGCGCGGCGATGAAATAGGTGCCGCGATCGCGCTTGCCGAGATTGTAATTGTAGATGCTCTCATTGGTCCCGGTCAGCTCGAAGCCGTAGGCATAGGTGATCCTCTTCTGCCAGATCGGGGTCGAATCGTACGAGACCCGCCCGAACAGCGACAAGGTCGCGGCGTCGAACGCGTCGTAATTATTGTGTCCCGCGCTGAGCCCGAACGACAGCGTGCGGTCGCGCTGCTCCCAGTTCGACCGGCGGAAGGTGACCGTCCCGCTCTGCTCCTGGGTACCCGCCACCGCGCCGAGGATGAACGCGCCTTCGGGCGGGAAGGCGTTGCGCGCGGTGAACGTGCCCTCGAGCTTGATCCCCTCTCCCGTGCTGTACCCACCGGTCGCCGCGATCGACCGCGTCCGGCCGACCCGCTGGGTCACCGCCAGATCGACGATCCGCGTCCCGTCCGGCGCGGTCTGGCCGGTGTCGACGGGCTCGACCGCGACGGTGGAGAACAGCCCCGTCGCGACCAGCGCCTTGCGCAGGTCGTCGACCTTGTCGGTGTCGTAGAGCTCGCCCGGCTTGAACCGGCGCAGGATGCGGATGTGGTCGGGCCCGAAGGCGAGCCGGCCGCTGGTGCTGACGTCGCCGAAACTCGATCGCGGACCGGTATCGACCGGCAGCGTATAGTCGCCGGTGAAACTGTTCTCGTCGAGCAGGACGTCGCGCGTGCCGAGCCGCACGAACGGATAGCCGTGGCGCCCGAGCTCGAGCGTGGCGTTGGCCTCCGCACCTTGCACGCGGCCGGTGTCGATCGGATCGCCGACCTTGAGCGGCAGGTTGCGCGTGATCAGGTCGCTCGGCACCACCGGCTGCGCGTCCACCTTGACCGAGGACAATGTGTATTGCTTGCCCGCCACCGCATTGATCACCACCCGAACCCGGCTGGGATCGTTGGGAATCGCCTCGACCGAGGACAAAGCGGTCGCGTCGTAATAGCCGCGCGAGTGCATCAGCCGGACCGCCAGCGCCTCGTCCTCGCGCCCGCGCGCCGCGACCATCGCCGCATTGGCCGCCTTGCCGCCGCCCTTCTTCAAGGACGAAAAGGTCTTGAACTCGTCCTCCAGCCCGAGGTCGCCGAGGCCGTTGACCGCGGTGTCGTAGCGGATCTGCGCGCCCTTGCCGCCGGGGACGTCGGCGACTTCGGTCACCGGCGTGGTGTTGTAGCTGTCGAGCGTCGGCAGCGGTTGGGCGAGTTCCGGGGCGGGCTCGGGCGCCGGCGGCAGCGTGCCCGGCGGCACCTCGGGCGCCAACGTCGTCGCCGGGGGCTGCACGCTCGGCGGCGCCTTGTCCGCGGTCTGCGGCGTGAACGGCGCTTGCTGCGGGATCGGTTCGAGCGGCGCGTTGATGTCGGTCGAGAGCGGCGGCAGCGACTTGTCGAACTGGTCGTCGGGCACGATCGGCTTGTCGCCGAGCGGATCGCTGGTCGGCGTCGGGATCGGGGTCGGTTCGCCCGCCTGGATCGCCGCGTCCGGCGCGACAGCCGGGCTGGCCGCCGGGATGGGCCCGTCGTCGGGCTTGGTTTTGTCGGGTTGTGCGGAGGGGGGAACTTGCTGCGCGACCAACGCTCCGGGGACGACCGCGCAAGCGGCGATGGCCAGACAGCAATGCGATACCAGACGCGACACCACGACCCCTTTTCGGGGGTCGCCCTTTGCCCCCTTCGCGCCTGCCAACGCGCCGAAACCCGTTCGGTTCACCCTCAATCGGCCCCGACGCCCTCTGGCGCGACTTCGGTCGCCGCGGCTTCGATGCGATCGAGCATCGCCGACAATGCCGCGCGCTCACCGGCATCGAGCTGTTCGAGGACCTTGGCTTCGAGCTCCAGCGCCTTGGGCGCGACCTGGTCGTAGAGCGTGCGCCCGGTGGTGGTCAGCGCAAGCAGATGCGACCTCTTGTCGCCTTCGTTGGGGGCGCGCGACACCAGCCCGCGCTCGACCAGCGCCTGCGCCGCGCGGCTCACCGTCACCTTGTCCATCCGCGTCGCCACACCCAGCGCCTGCTGGGTGATCCCCGGCCCTTCCGCAATAACCGCGATCAAGCGCCATTCCGGGATTTTGAGCCCGAACAACCGGTCATAGGCGGTCGCGATCGCCGCCGACACGCGGTTCGATACGACCGAGAGCCGGTACGGCAGGAACAGATCGAGCTTCAGATCGGCCATTTCCGGCCACTTTGCGGTGTTCGCCCGCGCGAAACAAGCATTGCGTGACGTGCGTTCGGGACAGTGGACGCCGACGTCCATATCCGATATAGTTTCACCTGAAACCACTTCTCCGCTGGAGCATGTTCCGATGACCGACGCGCGCGACAATCCGATGGGCCTTGATGGCTTCGAATTCGTCGAGTTCACCTCGCCCGATCCCGACGCGATGGCCGACCTGTTCGAGAAGATGGGCTTCACGCACGTCGGCACGCACAAGTCGAAGAACGTCCGCCGCTATGCGCAGGGCGACATCAACTTCCTGCTCAACATGGACGATGCCGGTCAGGTCGCGGGCTTCCGCAACGCGCACGGCCCGAGCGCCAACGCGATGGCGTTCCGCGTCGCCGACGGCGAGAAGGCGCGCGACCTCGCGCTCGAGCGCGGTGCCACCGAAGTGAAGGGCGAGCATGGCCCCGGCGAGCTCGACATCCCGGCGATCGAGGGGATCGGCGGCGCCAACCTCTACCTCGTCGACAAGAAGTCGAAGATCTACGAGACCGATTTCGTGCCCACCGGCGCGGGCGTCGACGACCATAGCGTCGGCCTCCACACGCTCGATCACCTGACGCACAACCTCAACCGCGGGCGGATGGATTATTGGGCGGATTATTACGAGCGGCTCTTCAACTTCCGCCAGATCCGCTATTTCGACATCGAAGGCCAGTCGACCGGCCTGTTCTCCAAGGCGATGACCGCGCCCGACGACAAGATCCGCATCCCCTTGAACGAAAGCCAGGACGAGCATTCGCAGATCGAGGAATTCATCAAGGATTACAAGGGTGAAGGTATCCAGCACCTGGCGCTGTCGACCGACGACATCTTCTCGACCATCGACCAGTTGCGTGCCAACGGCATCAAGTTCCAGACCGCGCCCGACACCTATTTCGACCTGATCGACAAGCGCCTGCCCGGCCACGGCCATGACGTCGCCGAGATGCGCAAGCGCCACATCCTGATCGACGGCGCGCCCGAGACCGGCGGCGGCCTTCTGCTGCAGATCTTCACCGAGAACATGGTCGGCCCGATCTTCTTCGAGATCATCCAGAGGAAGGGCAACGACGGCTTCGGCGAAGGCAATTTCAAGGCCTTGTTCGAGAGCATCGAGCTCGACCAGATCCGCCGCGGGGTGATCCCGGCGAAGGCGGAGGCTTGACCCTTCCTCCTTCTCCCCTTGTGGGAGAAGGATAGCGGAGCTTGGTAGCGCAGCTACCTAGCAAAGCTTGGATGAGGGGATTGGCGAGTCCCCCTCACCCTTCCATCGCTAGCGCGATGGGCCCCTCCCTCTCCCACAGGGGGAGAGGGGATTTGGAGCGAAGCATGGCTGACCAGAATTACATGACCGGCTTCGGCAACCACTTCGCGACCGAGGCGATCCCCGGCGCGCTCCCGGCCGGCCGCAACTCGCCGCAGAAGCCCGCCTTCGGCCTCTATGCCGAGCAGCTCTCGGGCACCGCCTTCACCGCGCCGCGGCACGAGAACCGCCGTACCTGGCTCTACCGCCTGCGCCCCTCGGCCGCGCATCCCGCCTTCACGCGCTACGAAGGCGCCAAACGCTTCGCCCCCGGCCTGTCGAAAGCCCCGCTCGCGCCCAATCGCCTGCGGTGGCGGCCGCTCGACGAGGCGCAGGACGCCGACTGGCTCGACAGCCTGACGACGATGGTCGTCGCCGGCGACGGCCCGCGCAGCCAGGCCGGCGTGGCGATGCACCTCTACAACGCGACGCGCGACATGACCGACCGCGCCTTCGCCTCAGCCGATGGCGAACTGCTGATCCTGCCCGAACAGGGCGCGTTGCTGCTGCTGACCGAGATGGGCCGGATCGACCTTTCCCCCGGCCAGGTCGCGGTGATCCCGCGCGGCGTGCGGTTCCGCGTCGAACTGCCCGAGGGCAAGGCGCGCGGTTATGTCGCCGAGAACCACGGAGCCCCGTTCCGCTTGCCCGAGCTCGGCCCGATCGGTTCGAACGGCCTCGCCAACAGCCGCGACTTCGAGACGCCGGTCGCCTGGTTCGAGGATCGCGAAGGCGACTTCACGCTGGTCCAGAAGTTCGAGGCGGCGCTGTGGCAGACCCAGCTCGGCCGCAGCCCGCTCGACGTCGTCGCCTGGCACGGCAATTACGCGCCGTACCGCTACGACCTGAAGCATTTCAACACGATCGGCTCGATCAGCTTCGATCACCCCGATCCGTCGATCTTCACCGTGCTGACCTCACCCAGCGACGTGCCGGGCACCGCCAATGCCGATTTCGTGATCTTTCCGCCGCGCTGGATGGTGGCGGAGGACACGTTCCGCCCGCCCTGGTTCCACCGCAACGTGATGAGCGAGTGCATGGGCCTGCTCTACGGCGCCTATGACGCCAAGGCCGAGGGCTTCCGTCCCGGCGCGCTGTCGCTCCACAACATGATGTCGGGCCACGGTCCCGACGTCGCGTCGTGGAAAGGCGCCAGCGCGGCCGAGCTCAAGCCGCACAAGATCGACGGCACGATGGCCTTCATGATCGAGAGCCGCTGGGTGTTCCACTGCACCGACCACGCGCTGGAAACGAGCGCGCTCGATGAGGATTACGATCAGGTCTGGTCGGGATTTCCCAAGGCGGAATTGCCGTAGGACAATCAACCGGTCCTAGTAGACTTTCTTGAAGGTCCAGCCGGTGAGTTTCAGCAGCGCCAGCCCCGTCTCTCGGACGTTGCCGCGCTGCGGGCTCCACCGGTCGACGAAACGATAACCACTTTTGCCGGCGCCCTCGATAATCCATTCCGCTCCGTCCATGCCCCCGCTGCACTCGATGGCTGGCAGATCGAATACATTCGTGCGCAGCAACATATGTTTAAGCGCCGTGGCTTCGACGCGAGAGAGGTGCCGATCAATCTGCTTGCTGACGGTTCCCGGTTCGTAGCCGCCTGCACCAGACAATTGCTTGGCGATCAGATGCGGCGACGCAGATCCCAATCCCTCGACGCGCACGATAACCGGTGGATCGAATGTGCGGAGCCAGGTGAAGCGGACGACATCGCCGTTCCGCGAGCGCCGGCCAGCTTCGTATAGCGACGGTTCCGCTGCCGCCGAAAGGTGTTGCGAATACCAGTGATTCTCGAATTCGCTCACGACCGGCGCGCCATCCGATTTCGGGCTGGGCGAGCAGGGAACCATTCGTTCGGGATAAGGCGGCGGGAAATATCTCGTCTGCGCGGCCAAAGGCTGCGGCAACGCCCCGAGGAGCGTCATCAACGTCGCGAGCATAGCGCCTCTTCTAACCATGCCAGTACCTCTTGGCTCGTCCGTCAGGTCGTCGAGCTATGCAGGCAACACCGCCATCGTCTGCCAGGCGATCACGATCAGCGCCGCGGCCAGCACGAGCACGCCGATCATCATCGCGACGCTGCGCCGCCCGGTGACGATCATCCACAGGCCATAGGCGCTTGCCGCCAGCCCGAACACGGTCACCGCGCCGAACGTCGTGAAGATAGCCTGCGCCTGTTGCGCGGTACCGGTGAAGGTGGCGCCGCCCGACGTTTCGCCGGGATGCGCCATCGACGGTGCGAGGGCCTGCCACAGATAGCTCATGAACCCGGCAAGGAAGACGCCGCATATCAGCAGCACCCAACCCGCGATGCGCACCGACCGCGGCGTCCGCATCCGCCCGCCGCATGTCGGGCAGGATGCTACCGTTCCCTCGACCTTGGTCTTGCACGACGGCGCGAGACAAGTGCTGACGGCTGGCATAGTGGCTCCCCCTGGCGATCGCCTGCTCGATAACGCTCTTGTACGACGACCACGCGACGCTGCCCGAAAAAAGGAAAAGACGCTATTTTCGTAAGTTCGCGGATCACCGACATCGACCATATCGTGACCCCGCGCGGCGTGCAGGAGAAGAAGCGGAAATGACGCGGCGGCGCGCGTCAGCGTCGCTTGCCGCCCTTGTTCGCCTCCGCCGCCGCCTGGACCAGCGCTTTGAATGCCGCAGCATCGATCGCGTCGCCTTCGTGGAAGTCGATCGCGCGACGGACGTTGCCCTCCAGGCTCGAATTGAACAGCCGCTTTGGGTCGTCGAGCGAGGCTCCCTTGGCGAAGGTCGTCTTGACGACGTTCTTGTAGGTCTCGCCGGTACAGACGATGCCGCCATTGGCGTACCAGGTCGGCACGCCGCGCCATTTCCATTCCTCCACCACCTCGGGCGCGGCCTCGTGGATCAAGGCGCGCACCGTCGCCAGCGTCCCACCGCGCCAGTCGCCGAGCGACGCGATCCGCTCGTCGATCAGGTCCGAGGGCGATTTTTCCGCATCAGCGGTGCTCATCTCTGTTCCTCTCCTGTTACCCGTTCAGCCGGCATCGCTGAGGCGCTGCGCCCTACGGCTCTTGGCCAGATACGGCAGCGCGAACAGGTACAGCCCGGTTATCATCAGCAGGATCAGCGGGAACAAGGCGGTCAGCCCGACCCAGGTCGCCTGCCGATTCAACACCAGCATGACGGTATTGAAGATCACAGCCGCCATGAAGACGATCGACGTCCAGCGGTGGAATTGTCGCATACCAAAATTCCAGTTCATCCCTTCCTCCTCATCATCGGGCGGCGCGCCGATCAGTCGATCCGCGCCACGATCTCATCGAGATTGCCGAGGAATTTCTGCCAGCCGAACTTCGCGCCGGCGAAGGCCTGTTGCTGGTCGGGACGAAACCCTGCCTGTTCGACCCGGACATGCGTGCCCGCGGGCGATGGCGTCAGCGTCCAGGTGACGATGCTCTCCAACCCCATCGCGTCCCAGCTATAGGCGAGCGACCGCTGCGGCTCGATCTCGAGCACCCGGCAATCGACCGAACCCCAATCGCCGCTGAGCGTGAAGCTATGGTCGACCGCGGGCACGAAATCGTTCTTCATCAGCCATTCGGCGATCAAGTGCGGTTGGGTCAGCGCGCGCCAGATCTTATCGGGGGCATGCGCGAAGTCGCGCTCGATCACGACGGCGCGGGTCTCGGTAGAAGTGGCGGTCATTGGTCCATCCTTTTCAGCAAGTCCTCGAGGTCATCAAACCGGCTTTCCCAGAAACCGGTCATCCGGCTGGTCCAGTCGACCAGCGGCGCGAGCGCGCCGCGCCGTGCGCTGTAGTGCGTCTGCCGCCCCTCGGGACGGTCGAGCACCAGCCCAGCCTGTTTGAGCAATGCGAGATGCTTCGACACCGCGGGCTGCGAGACTCCCGCCTGCGCGGTCAGCGTCGCGACCGTCTGTTCGCCGTCGCGGCACAACCGCTCGAAGATCGCACGCCGGGTCGGGTCGGCAAGTGTCCTGAAAAGAGTGTCGTTGGTGGTCGGCATCGAATACATAACTCACTGGCTATGGTTTCGATCCATAACCACTGAATTATACATTAGTCAACCGCCATCGCGTCTCACGAATGTCGGGCGTCACTTTTCAACCGTCGCCGCGCCAGCATGAGGGCGCCGACGATGCACGACCCGAACAAAGCCCCCTCCAGTGCGCCGGTCAGGAGGTGCGCGAGCGGGCCGAAACCGCGCTCGCCGACGGCCATCCCCAAATGATCGAGGCTGAGGCGCGACCCGGGAAAGGCGCGCGTGATCTGATCCAGGCTGCCGGCCATCAGCCGCCCCCCGAGCAGCAGGATCAGCACGCCACCCGTAGCGCCGGCCAGGCCGGCGACGGCGATCGCGCGCCGCAACGACGCGGATCGACCACGCCGGCCACCGAGCCAGGCCCCTATTCCCACCGCGGCACCGAGTAGCAGGCCTTCGGACGCGCCGGTAATGCCACCCGGCGACCGCCCGAGGAGCAAGGTGAAGGCATCGAGCCCGACCAGCTTGACGACACCCCCGACCGCCATGCCGCCGAGCGCGCCGCCGACCACACGCCAGTACGGCGGCCGCGCGAATCCCATGGCTGCGATCCCGAAGCTGACCCCGGCACCGCCGATCAGCGCGACGGCGATGGTGAGCCAGAGCAGGACGAACAGCGCCGACGCCCCGCCCGGCGCCAGCGGCTGCGCCGCCGCGGCGAATCCGTAGAACAATCCCCCGATCACGCCCGCGACACCCGCGCCGATCGTTCCGGCGCCGCCAAGCAGCAGGAAATCGCGCACCGAGTAATTTCCGGGCGAGGCCGTCTCGACCAGGGCGTACCCCTCGCCACCCGCCTCGACCCAGGCGACCGGCGCGACGAAGCGATAGCCGTGCTTGGGCACGGTCTCGATGAAACGCGGGCGCGTGGCGTCGTCGCCGAGCTGTCGCCGCAAGGTCTTGATGCACTGGGTCAGCGCTTCGTCGGTGATCGGCACGCCACGCCACACTTCGTCGTGGAAGCGATCCTTCGAGACGAGCCGGTCGACGTCGCGCACCAGCAGCAGCAGCGCGTCGAAATAGCGGGCGTTGAGGTCGACCGCGACGCCGTCGCGAGTCAGCCGTCGGTTGTCGGCGTCCAGCGCGAAGCGGTCGAAGTGAAAGCTGCCGGACGCCACTTTTCAGCGAAACCTCAGGAATTGCTCATGCCGCTCACTACCGGGTTCGGCAGGACGGTCGCCGTATTCAAGCACGGAGACGGTGCGATGGCAAAGACGACGGAGAGCGGGCGGCGACGCAGGCTCAATCCGTGGCGCGTGGCCGGGTGGAGCATCGCCGGACTACTCCTGCTGCTGCCGCTGGTGGCGATGCAATTCACCGACGAAGTCAGATGGACGCCGTTCGACTTCGCCGTCGCCGCAGTGATGCTCGGCGGCGTCGGCCTGATATTCGAAGTGACCGCTCGGGCGACGCGCAACGCCGCCTATCGGGGCGCAGTGGCGGTGGCGCTCGCCGCCGCCTTCCTGCTGGTCTGGATCAACGGCGCGGTCGGGATCATCGGCGACGAAGACAATCCCCTCAACCTGCTTTATCTCGGCGTTATCGCGATCGGGTTCGGTGGTGCGGCCTGGAGCAGGTTTCGGGCGAGGGGCGCATCGCGGGCTATGCTCGCTGCGGCAATCGCCACCACGGCGATCTGTGCGGTCGCCGTCATCGTCGGTCGCAGCGAACCACCGGGAACCTTCGGCCTCATCGTGTTGAACGGATTCTTCATCATGCTCTTGTTGGGTGCGGCACGCCTGTTCGGTGTCGCGGCACGAGCCGGCGACAGCGCGAGCATGACGCGACAGATCTGAATCAGCCCCTTTCTTCTGCCCCGAATCGCGTTGCCGGCACGCGAAAGCATCAAGGCTATCTTGCTAAGCCAATTGGAGATTTGGCATAGCATCGCAGCTTGGGCAAAGGGGTCGTCATGGTTGCTGTCAGTCTGATTGCGTTGCTGGGCGCGCTAGCCGCGCCCATGCCCCCCGAAAACAAATGCAAGATGGATAAATTCGCCGATTTCCCCATCACGATGGTCGGGCGGCGGCCGATGATCGAGGCACGCTTCGGCGACAAGCCGGCGCATTTCATCCTCGACAGCGGCGCGTTTTTCAGCACGCTCTCGCGCGGTAGCGCCGCCGAATTCGGATTGAAGGTCACTTCAGCCCCGCCCTCCTTCCGGCTGACGGGGATAGGCGGCGACACGTCTGCAGGGATTGCCCAGACCGACACGTTCTCGCTCGCCGGTATCGCGATCCCCAAAGTGATGTTCGTCGTCGGCGGCAGCGACATCGGATCGGCCGGGCTGATCGGCCAGAACGTCCTGGGTATCGCCGATGTCGAATACGACTTCCCGCATGGGGCGGTGCGGCTGATCAAGACGACCGCCTGCGCGCGAGCAAACCTCGCCTATTGGGCGGGTGACAAGCCGATCACCGAGGTCGAACTGGTCAGCGATGGAGACGGCAAACTTCCCCCACACACCATCAGCACCGTCCTGCTCAACGGGGTCAAAGTCAAAGCGCTGTTCGATTCGGGTGCGCCGAGTTCACTGCTGTCGCTCGCGACCGCCAAGCGGCTGGGCATCACGCCGGACACGCCGGGCGTCCAGTTCGTCGGCGACGGCGGTGGCCTGGGCACACATCGGGTGCCGACCTGGCTCGCGACCTTCGACAAGATCGACATCGGCGGCGAGGCGATCAGTCACCCCAAGATCCGAATTTCCGAACTCGACCTGCCCCACGCAGACATGCTGATCGGCGCCGATTTCTTCCTGACGCACCGCCTGTTCGTATCGAACACCAGCCACAGGATGTTCATCACCTATGAGGGCGGCCCGCTATTCGGTCTCTCGCCCAAGGGTGCCGTTTCATCCGACGGCAAGGCACTCGACCTCACCGACAAATCGGCCGAGCCGACCACCGCGGAGGAATTCAGCCGGCGCGGCGCGACTGATGCGTCGAACCACAAGCTGCCCGAAGCGCTGGCCGATTTCGACAAGGCGATCGCACTCGCGCCGAATGACAGCCGCTTCGTCTATCAGCGCGCGATGGCACGGTTCGCCAACGGCGATCGCGCAGGCGGCCGCGCGGACCTCGACCGCACGATCACGCTCTCGCCCAACGACGCCGATGCCCGGCTGGAGCGCGCTCAGCGCCGACTGCGCAACGACAATGACGACGGTGCCAGGGAGGACATCAAGGCAGCCGAAGACAGCCTCGCCCCAACGTCGGAGAAACGCCTCGTCGTCGCGGCGCTGTACGATCGCCTCGGCGCGCCCGACGCTGCGCTGCCCAATTACGACCTGTGGCTCAAGAGCCATCCCGAGGACAGCCATCGGGGAGAGGCGCTCAACGGCCGATGCTGGGCGCGCGGGCTGCTCAACCGCGACCTCGACAAGGCGATGGAGGATTGCAACGCCGCGATCCGCGCGCTGCCCCGTGATTCCGCCATCCTCGACAGCCGCGCGCTGATCCGGGTGCGCCGCGGCGACTGGAAGCAGGCGCTGGTGGACTATAACGCCGCCCTCGCGATCAACGCCAAGAGCGCCTGGTCGCTCTACATGCGCGGGTTGGTCGAGGCCAAATCGGGGATGAATGCCCAGGCGAAGGCCGATCGCGCGGCGGCGGTCGCGATCGACCCCAAGGTCGGCGATCGCGCGAAGAAATACGGCCTGGAGGGATAGCGGCCGGCCGGCCGTGCAACCCTTGCGCTATCCGATGGTTTCGGGTGGCCGTTCCAAGATTCGCGGCGGCGCGACAATCCAGAGGATCGTCGCGGAAGCGGCGGTGAACAGCGCAAATACCCATAGCCGGCCGGTCGAGAGATCCTCGGGGGACGGCGCCACCGCGACGATGCTGTAAGCCAGGTTCGAAGCGGTGTGGAACACCATGTTGGACAGGATATTGTAGCCGCTGCGATGATAGGCCCAGGCGAACAGGAATCGCATGCCGACCGTCGCGATGAAGAACAGGTAGAACGGCGTGTAGCCCTGGATCATCCCCGGGGTGACGATGAAGAACAAAGGCAGGTGCCACAACGCCCAGATCGCGCCGAGCGCCAGGGTCGAGGGCTTCAGCGCGAAGATCCCGTCGAACTTGTCCGACAGTAGCGACCAGCCATATTCTTCGGCGAGCGTCCCGCCCAGCACGAACAGGAACAGATAGCTCTGCGGAAATTCCGCGAGGGTCATGGTGAAATGCGGTGCGGCGTGGGTCAGGTGCGCGTGCAGCAATTCCCCGGCCACCGCGAGGATCGGCATCAGGAAAAACGAGACGACGAACACCGCCCAACCCATGCGCGGGTCGAACCCGCGCGCGAAGAAGCGCGCCGCGCCGCGCCATCCACCCTCGCAAAAGGTGACGATCGCCGCGCCGACAAACGGGCCGAACGAACCGATGAACAGCATCGGCAGTGCCGGCACACTCGTCCGGGCGTGGCTCGCCAGCCAGGCGACCAGCCAGCAGCTCCATGCCATGCCGAAGGCGATTGCCAGATAGAGCGCGATCGACCGCGTTCCTGCGGGTGCCGACATTCGCCCGTCCGTCGCCATGTGCGCATTCCCGTGTTGTCCCGCGCGACCGGCGCGGTGCTTTTGGGGGACCCGACACCCTGCGGGACCGGGCTGGAAATTCGTGACCCGATGAATGGGGGGTCTCGAAGCAACAACGTGTATTATCTATATAATACACAAATGAATTTTCATGGCAATAGCGAATGCTTAGCGTGCCCGCCCCTCTATCGTACGGCCGAACCTGCGGCGCCGGCGGGCGGCGGTTTGCGCAGTCGCGGGAGCCCTTCCAGGAAAAATTTCGCCCGGCTGTCGAATCCGCACCCCCTCGCGCGTCTCCGCGGTACGATCGCATTCCGGCGATCGCAGGAGATATCCGATGCACTACATGCTGCTGATCTATGAGAACGAGCGCGTCTATGGCGACAAGTCCGACACGCCCGAGATGCAGGCGATCGTTGCCAAGCACTGGGACTTGGTCGCTGAACTCGGTAGCCAGTACAAGACCGGTGCCGGGCTCGAGCCGACCGCCGCGGCAACCACCGTCCGTACGGTCAACGGCCAGCAGACGATCCATGACGGCCCGTTCGCCGAAACCCGCGAACAACTGGGCGGCTATTACGTGATCGAGGCGGACAATCTCGACGATGCGATCGCGATCGCGCGTCGCGTGCCGATCCGTGTCGACGGATCGATCGAGGTCCGCCCCCTGCTCCATCCGCCGGGCGCGTGATGCTCAATGCGGTGCTGCGGGCGGAAGGCGGGCGGATCACCGCCGCGCTCGCCGCCCGCTTCCGCGACATCGACCTTGCCGAGGAAGCGCTGGCGGAGGCGTGTGCACGGGCGGTTACCGTCTGGGCCGGTGCCCCGCCGGCCAATCCTGAGGGTTGGCTCTACCGCGTCGCCGAGCGCGTCGCGCTCGACACGCTGCGCCGGCGCGCGGTGCGCGACGCAACCCCGCTGCCCGATCCCGAGCCCGAACCCACCGCGGAGGAATTGATGGCCGCTCGCCCGCTGATTCCCGACGAACGGTTGCGACTGATCTTCATCTGCTGCCATCCCGCGATCCATCCCGACGCGCGCGCGGCGCTGACGTTGCGGCTGGTCTGTGGCCTGTCGGCGCAGGAGATCGCGCGCGCCTTCCTGATTGCCGAGCCGACCTTGCTGCAGCGGTTGACCCGCGCCAAGCGCAAGATCGCCGCCGCCGGCATCCCGTTCGAAATGCCCGGCCCCGACCATTGGCACGAACGACTCGACGCCGTGCTGTCGACGATCGAAATCGCCTATGCCCATGCGCATGCCGATGGTGCCGGCACCGGCCGCCACGCCGATTATGCCGGGGAAATACTCGGCATCACCGCGACGCTCGCCGCGATGCTGCCGACCGAGCCCGAGGTTCACGCACTCGCCGCGACCGTGCGTTTCGCCGAGGCCCGGCGCCCGGCGCGAGTCGATAGCGATGGCGTGATGGTCCCGCTCGCCGAACAGGATCCGGCGCGCTGGAATGTCGGCCTGATCACGGATGGCCGCCGCTATCTGGCCGCGGTCCTTCGGCACACGCTCGGACCGCGCGGCCTTCAGGCGTTGATCCATGCCGAATGGTGCGCCCGTTCCTCGCTGGCCGAACCGGCACCCTGGCCCGCGATCCTGACGCTGTACGACGCGCTGCTGAAACAGCGCGACGACCCGGTGATCCGCCTCAATCGTGCTGTCGCGCTGGCGGGCGTCCATGGTCCGCTGGTCGCACTCGAGGAGGTAGATACGCTCGCGCACGCCGGACTCGCCGGCTATTTGCCCTATCATGCGGTGCGTGCCGACCTGCTGGAACGGCTAGGACTGCATGACGCCGCGCACCAGGCCTATGACGCGGCGCTGGCGCTCGATCCGGGGGACGCCGAACGGCGCTGGCTCGAACGGCAACGCTCCTGATCGGGCGATAGACGCGAGCGCGGCCGCCTGTTTCGGCCGGCGCGCAACGCTCTCGGGCGAGCAAGGTTCCCGAAAACACCTTAGTCTCTACTCGTTTTGGGTATGCCGATCCAAACGCCCCATTGCGAATCGTTAAGATTCCGGCCAAATCGGACGTACTGCTTTGGCAAACAGCAGCATCACTTCGGGGCCGCCTTCGGGCGGCCCCAGCTTTATCCAGCTATTTCATCTGCCGCTTGGCCGACGCGATCGTCGCCTTGCCATAAGGTGGCTTCAATCCCGCGAGCTTGGCGATGTCGAAGCGCGACTGACGATACACCGCCCGGGCGTGGCTGAACGTCCTGAACCCGTCGTGGCCGTGATAGGCGCCCACCCCCGACGGCCCGATCCCGCCGAACGGCAATTCCTCGTTCGAGATGTGGAAGATCACGTCGTCGAGCGTCACGCCTCCCGAAATCGTGCGGTCGAGCACGCGACGGCGCTCCTTGTCGTCGCTGCCGAAATAATAGAGGCCGAGCGGCCGGTCGCGGCGATTGACCTCGGCGATCGCGGCATCGATGTCGTCGTAACGCCGCACCGGCAGGATCGGCCCGAAAATCTCTTCCTGCATCACAATCATGTCGTCGGTCGCGTCGCGGACGATATGGAGCGGCATCTTGCGGCTGTTCGATGCCGCGAAATCCTCGTTTGCCGGGTTGACCGTCTCGATCGTCGCGCCCTTGGCGCGCGCATCCTCCAGCCAGTCCTGCAGCCGCTGGTGATGGCGGTCGTTGATGATCGAGGTGTAATCGGGATTGGCGAGCAGCGTCGGGTACATCGCCGACACCGATTGCTTGAGCCCGTCGACCACCGCCTGCTCCTGATCGGCCGGCACCAGCATATAGTCGGGGGCGAGGCAGATCTGGCCGGCGTTGAGCATCTTGCCGATCGCCACGCGCTCGGTGCCGCGCCTGACGTCGGCGGAGCGACCGAAGATCACCGGCGACTTACCGCCGAGTTCGAGCGTCACCGGGGTCAGATTGTCGGCGGCGGCATGGAGGATGTGCCGCCCGATCCCGGTCGCGCCGGTGAAGATCAGATGGTCGAACGGTAGCCCCGAAAACTGCTTCCCGATTTCCGGCCCGCCCGAGACGAAGGCGAGTTCATCGGCGGCGAAATAGGCCGGGCAGACCTCCTCGAACAACGCCGCGACGCGCGGGGTGAACTCGCTGGTCTTGACCATCGCGCGATTGCCCGCCGCGAGCACGCCGGCGAGTGGCGCCATGATCAGGTTCACCGGGAAATTCCACGGCGCGATCACCCCGACCACACCCTTGGGCTGGAACTCGATCCACCCCTTGGCACCCAGCAGGCCGAGTGGCGCGGTCACCGGGCGGCGCTCGGGGCGCGACCAGCGGTCGACATGCTTGATCGCGTGCTTGAGCGGCGCGACCGAGGCGGCGATGTCGGTGACCATCGACTGTTCGCGGCTGCGGTGGCCGAAATCCTCGCTCAACGCATCGCAGAAGCGGTCGGCATGGTCCGCGATCATCGCCGCGGCGCGCTTCAGCCGGTCCTTGCGCACCGACACGCTCACGGGCAGCTCCGCCTGGAATGCCGCGCGCTGCGCCGCCAGGATGTCATGCATCGTCATCAATCCTTCCTCCGTCGTTCAGGCGCAGCCGATCGCGCCGGCGACCGGGATTACGAGGCTGTCATGGCCGGCGCGGTCGATCCGCAGCGTCGCATCGGAAATCGATCCGCGTTTCGGCGCCGCGGCGTCGGTCTTCACATTGATCTGCAGCGTCGCCGTGACGCCTCCACCCTTGTACTCGGTGACCTGCGAGAAGCCGAGACCGCCAATCCCGTTCTGCGCGCTGATCGGAAGATCGCTCGCCTTGCCGTCGACCGACACCCGCAGCGAGGCCGGGTCGGTGGTGGTCATCGCGACCAGCGCCATGCTCGGCGTCCGCGTCCACAGGAAGGCCGCACAGCCACTGGCCGGCAAGCGCTGGGGCGGCAGCGCACCGACCGGCATACCGTCGACCGTGGCGAGTGGGTCGATGATCCCCGGCACGGGTGTCGGCGCCGCGACCGCCTTCGGAAGCGCGGCATGCTGCGCGACGGCCGGCGCGGCGATCAGCAGCAGGGCGAGCGACACGATCCTCATCGCCGCGGTTGCTATCATGCGTTGACGTTAAGGGTAAGCGGCGATCGCGTTCAGCCGACCGCCGTCTTGCGGATCAGGTAGCGATAGACGCCGAACAGGTCGATCGCGAACAATGCGGCGTTCTGTGTCCCCAGCGCGCCGTCGCGCGACAATATCGCGCCGGCGATCCAGCACAGCGCCGACCCCGTGAAGAGGACGAACCCCCACCCCGTCACGCGTCGCCCTGAATCGAGCGACACCATCAGCGCCGCGACGATGCCGCTGATCGACGCAGTCCATTTGAGTATTGTCACGAGCGTTTCCATCGCGGTCGAACGAACGACGCACCGGATTTGCTTCAGGCCGGGTCCGGCGATTTGAATTCGCGGTCCTCCCCCACTAGATCGCGCGCAGCATTCTTTCGGAGTTTCCCATGACCGCCGACCCGATCGTCATCCTGTCCTATGCCCGCACCCCGATGGGGAGCTTCCAGGGCACGCTGACCGGCGCCAGCGCCACGCAGCTCGGCGCGACCGCGGTCAAGGGCGCGGTCGAGCGCGCGGGCGTCGATCCCAAGCAGATCGAGCGCATCTATATGGGCTGCGTGCTCCCCGCCGGCCTCGGCCAGGCGCCCGCACGCCAAGCGGCGATCAACGCGGGCCTCGGCGAGCATGTCGAGGCGACCACGGTCAACAAGATGTGCGGATCGGGCATGCAGGCGACGATCATGGGCAGCGAGGCGCTCGCCGCGGGATCGGTCGACCTGATCGTCGTCGGCGGCATGGAGAGCATGACCAACGCGCCTTACCTCTCGATGCGCCATCGCGGCGGCGCGCGGATCGGGCACGACGTGCTCAAGGATCACATGTACCTCGACGGGCTCGAGGACGCGTACGAGCCCGGTAAGCTGATGGGCGCGTTCGCCGAGGAAACGGCACAGGAATATCAGTTCACCCGTGCCGCGCAGGACGATTACGCGATCGCCAGCCTGAACCGTGCCCAGGCCGCGCAGAAATCAGGCGCGTTCGAGCGCGAGATCGTCGCGGTCGAGGTCGTCGGCCGCAAGGGCACCGACACGGTCACGCTCGACGAACAGCCGGCCAAGGGCGATCCGTCGAAAATCCCGACGCTCAAGCCCGCTTTCGCCAAGGACGGCACGATCACCGCGGCGAACGCCTCGTCGATCTCCGACGGCGCCGCGGCGCTCGTCCTGACTCGCGCCTCGATCGCCGACAAGCTCGGCAAGAAGCCGGTCGCCCGCATCGTTGCCCAAAGCGCACACGCCCATGCCCCCGCCAAGTTCACCACCGCGCCGGTCGCGGCGATGCAGAAGGCGCTCGACAAGGCCGGCTGGACGGTCGCCGATGTCGACCTGTTCGAGGTCAATGAGGCATTCGCAGTCGTCGCGATGATCGCGATGCACGACCTCGGCATCCCGCACGACAAGATCAACGTCAACGGCGGCGCCTGCGCGCTCGGCCATCCGATCGGCGCCAGCGGCGCGCGCATCCTGACCACGCTGGTCTCGGCGCTTCAGACCCGCGGGCTGAAGCGAGGCCTCGCCTCGCTGTGCATCGGTGGCGGCGAGGCGACCGCGGTGGCGGTCGAACTGATCGACTGAGTTCGGCATCGCGTGCCGCGCGGCCGTGATTCCCCCGACGCGATTGCAAAAGGACATTTCCTATGAGCCGGCCGCCGCTTCCACCGTTCACCGAGGAGAGCGCGATCGCGAAGGTGCGGGCGGCCGAGGACGGCTGGAACACCCGCGATCCCGCGCGCGTGGCACTCGCCTACACGCCCGATTGTCGCTGGCGGAACCGGGTGGAATTTCCACGGGGTCGCGCGGAAATCGAGGCGTTCCTTGCCCGGAAATGGTCGCGCGAACTCGATTACCGCCTGATCAAGGAGCTGTGGACGTTCGCGGGAAATCGCATCGCGGTCCGCTTCGCCTACGAATATCATGACGATAGCGGCCAATGGTTCAGAGCCTATGGCAACGAGAATTGGCAATTCGACGCCGACGGCCTGATGGAGTTGCGCATCGCCAGCATCAACGAACACCCGATCGCCGACGCCGACCGCAAGTTCCACTGGCCGCTCGGCCACCGCCCCGACGACCATCCGGGATTGAGCGCGCTCGGCCTTTGACGCGCTATCGCGCCTCACTCGCAACAATGTATTTTTATCAATAATAGTGCATTGCCTCACGCATCCCCGCCCGATACGGCCGCTTCAACCCGAAGGATCTACGGAAGCGAGCGGCGTTCCCTGTGCGATGGTTTCCCTGCCTGACGTGCCTGGCGGCATTGGCGATGCCGGCGGTGGCGCATGCCGATGACGACGAGCCGTCCGCGGACCTGCGCTACACCACCGACATCATCGGCACGGCGGCGGGCGGCGAGCAGCAGCGGCTACGGTGGATGGGCCGGCTCGACCTCGACCTCGACAGCGGCACCGGATTGCTCGGCGTCGACGGCGCGCACGCCCATGCCGACATCTTCCTGCTGCACGGCGGCGGCTTCTCGGCACGCGATGTCGGCGATGCGCAGGTCGTCAGCAATATCGACGCCCCTTATGCCTTGCGGCCGTTCGAGGCGTGGATCGAGGCCCCCTTGGGCGGCGGCGTCCGCGCCAAGGCGGGGCTGGTCGACCTCAACAGCGAATTCGACGTGCAGTCGGTGGGCGCGCTGTTCCTCAACAGCTCGTTCGGGATCGCCCCCGATTATTCGCAATCGGGACTGAACGGCCCCTCGATCTTCCCGGTGACCGCGCCCGGGCTCGTCGTCGCGATCGAAAAGCGGCGCTGGACGCTGCGCACTGCGGTGTTCGACGCCAAGCCGGGCGATCCGGCCCGTCCGCACCGCTTCCTGCCCGGTCCGTTCTTTCGCAAGGGGGCGTTGCTGTCGACCGAAGGCGAGGTGAAGATCGGCGCAGGCGGCGAACTGCAGGTCGGCGCCTGGTTCTACACCGATCGCTTCGACCGCCTCGACGGCCAGGGACGGAGCCGCAGCGCCGGCGCCTATGTCCAATACGAGCAGATGCTCGCCGGCAACGAGCGGACCGGCGCCCTGCGCGGCTGGGTGCGCGCCGGACGCGCGGCCAGCCGGGTCAACGAGATTGGCACCTATCTCGGCGGCGGGCTGAGCTGGGGGATCGAGGGCCGGTCCTACGGCGTCGCGGTCGCGCATGCGCGGCTCGGCGATCCCGGCGTACAGTCGCTCTCGCCCGCCATGCCGCGCGTATATCGCGCCGAAACCGCGGTCGAATTCACGGCGACGCGCAAGCTAACCCGCTGGCTGACGCTGCAGCCGGATCTGCAATATGTCCGGCATCCCGGCTGGGGAGAGGCCTCCGACGCGCTGGTGCTCGGGCTCAGACTGCATTTTTCGACGAAATGATGCCGGCCGGGCTCCGCGCTTTCTAAAGCTCGCGCGAGAAGTAACGGCTGAAGCTGGTGTCGGTGTAGCTGCCGAACGGCCCGCACGGGACGAATCCGATGCGCTCGTACATTGCCCAGGACGGCGCGAACGGGGCTGCACTCCCCGTTTCCAGGCTCAGTCGGCGATAACCCCGCGTCCGAGCCTCCGCCACGATGTGGTCGAGCATCGCCGCCCCCACCCCACGCCGGAGCGCCTCCGGTGCTGTACGCATCGATTTGATCTCGCCATGGTCGGGGTCGAGCTGCTTCAGCCCACCCATGCCGAGCAGATCACCCCCATCCCATATCGTCCAGAATGTCACGCTGGGGTGCCGGAGCCCCGACAGGTCGAGCGCGAACACGTTTTCCGGCGGCGAGATCGCGTACATCGCGCGGAGGTGATAGTCGACCAGGGCGACGACCTCGGGCCGCGCGACGTCGTCCACCTCGATCCGCATCACGGGAGCGATTCGCCCGGTTCGACACCCCACAAATGGCTGACCTCGACGAACCCGCCGCGGCCGGTCGCGTCGAAATAGCACCAGCCGTTGTCGCACTTGCTGACCCGGCCGACCACGCCGGGCTCGGCGCGCCAATTGACTTTGCCGGCGAAGCGCGGCGAGTCGCGCAGCTCGACGATGTCGCCCATCACCATCGCGGTCCGCTGGTCGCTGATCAGGCTGGCCTGCATCCACCCCTGAGTGCCGCCGGGATCCTCGACCTTGCGCCACAGCGCGCCGCCGCCCTTTTCCTTGTAATTCTCGATCACCTTCACCGGCAGGCCCGGACGCTGATACTTCCAGCTGACCGGATAGATCCGGCTGGGGCCCGTGCGCATGAACGCCGCCTTGGCCGTGATCGACCCGAAATACGGCGGCTTCTTCTCCACCAGCGCGGCAACCGCCGGCACCGTGATCGCGGCGACCGCGATCGCCGACATTGCCCAGCCAATACGCATGGCCATCCCCCTCGACGCTACACTATCCATTCGCACCTATCGCGCAGGCGCGGCGATGCATCAACCGGATTGACCAAAAGCCGTTACGCGGCCAAGCCCGGCACATGGCCGGGTCCAAGCGCAAACCTCGGGTGATCGTGACGCGCGAATTAAGCGATGCGGTGATGGGCCGCATGGCCCAATTGTTCGACGCACGGCTCAATCGTGACGACATCGCGATGACGCGCGCGCAGCTGGTCGACGCGGTACAGGATGCCGACGTGCTGGTCCCGACGGTGACCGATACGATCGACGCCGACCTGATCGAGGCGGCGGGCGACCGCCTCAAGCTGATCGCCAATTTCGGCAACGGCGTCGACCATATCGACCTCAAGGCCGCGCGCGCGCGCGGGATCCTGGTCACCAATACGCCCGGCGTGCTGACCGAAGACACCGCCGACATGACGATGGCGCTGATCCTGTCGGTGCCGCGCCGCCTGGCCGAGGGCGAGAAGCTCGCACGGTCGGGCCAATGGAGCGGCTGGAGCCCCGGCGCGATGCTCGGCCACCGCATCGGCGGCAAGACCCTGGGCATCGTCGGTATGGGCCGGATCGGCCAGGCGGTCGCCGCACGCGCCCGCGCCTTCGGGCTCACCGTCCATTACCACAACCGCCACCGCCTGCCTGAAAGCCTCGAGCAGGAGCTCGCCGCGACCTGGCATGCCGATCTCGACGAGATGCTCGCCGGCAGCGACTTCATCTCGATCCACACGCCGCATACCGAGCAGACCGAGCAATTGATCGATGCGCGGCGCCTCGCGTTGCTCAAGCCGCAGGCCTATGTCGTCAACACCTCGCGCGGGTCGGCGATCGACGAAGCCGCGCTGATCGACGCGCTGGAGGCGGGCAGGATCGCCGGTGCCGGGCTCGACGTCTTCGCGCACGAGCCGGCGATCGATCCGCGCCTGCTCGCGTTGCCCAACGTCGTGCTGCTCCCGCACATGGGTTCCGCCACCCACGAAGCCCGCGCCGCAACCGGCGAGCGCGTGATCCGCAACATCCAGCATTGGGCCGACGGTCACCGGCCGCCCGATCAAGTGCTCGAGGGATGGGTCTGATTCCTTAGCGCGCCGACAGAAACAGGCGCCCTGCGATCTTCAGGTGCCGAGCCCGGCCAGCCATTCGGCGATCATCGACCGCCCGGCGGCGACCGCAGGGGGGCCAAGCCGATCGTGCGCATCGCGCAACGCCTCTTGCGTCTCGCCGACTTCAGCGATGTCGGCGGCGTCGTTCGCCAGCCAATGCTCGAAGCGTTCATCCTCGCCCATCTCGGCGTGGAACTGGAGTGCGAGCAGATTGCGCCCCCGTGCGAAAGCTTGCGCGTAAGGCACAGTAGTAGCGAGAAGATCCGCTCCATCGGGAACGTCGAACGTGTCGCCATGCCAATGCAGCAGGTCGACGCCATCGAGATGGCGGAGCGGCCCGGCTCTCCCGGCCTCGGTCAGTGCGATCGGCGCGAAACCGATCTCCCGGACCGGCCCCTTCCGGACGCCGGCACCTAGCGCCACGGCGATCAACTGGCTGCCGAGACACACGCCCAACGTCGGCAGATTCGCCGCGAGACGCTGCCGGATCACCACGATCTCTTCGGCGAGCCAGGGGAATTGGTCGGTGTCGTACACCCCCATCGGACCGCCCATCACGACGAGCAGGTCGGGCGACATGACGTCGACGCGCGCGCATCCGGCCTGATGCGCGGCGACGCGCTCGATCACATAGCCCGCGGCCTCGACAGGCTCACGATAACCGGCAATGCCTTCATGGTCGACGTGACGGATGACGAGAGCGCGCTTCACCGGGCCACGCTAGCGCGTTCGTGCTGCATCGCAATAAAATGCTGCTTGGTCGTCGGCAACGACGCCTTTTCGGAGCAATCTCGCACCGCGAGGCCAGCCGACCAGCGCGAAAACAGACTGCCCCATGATGATTTAAACCGGTTTTACCGGATCCCGAGGCGGAATGCTTACCCTGACTTCGCAAGCTGCGGCGAATCACATCGGGCGGCACCGCGTTCATGCGCCGTTCGATCCGGGACGTCGACGGATGAAGGCGCGCGACCAACGTATTTCGGTCAGGATGACGGCAAGGATGCTCCACGCCGGCGCCTGGAGCGACGTCGGCATCCGGAACGTGTCGGCGCGGGGCATGATGATGTGGTCCGACCGGCCACCCGCCGCGGGCTCCTATGTCGAAGTCAGGCGGGCCACGCACATCATCGTCGCGCGGATCGTGTGGGTAAAAGGTCCTTTGTTCGGCGTCCGGACGCAGGACGTGCTGAACGTCCGCGACATGCTCGATGGCGGTGCGAGCGCGCCGCGGCAGCTGGAAGGCGGCCGGAACGACCGCCGGCGCGCGCCCAGGCCTCCCGCCGTTCAGGAAGACACGAGCCGGCACCTGGCCCGGCGCCTGCAATTCGCGGGCGTCGTGGCCTTCGCCGTGGTCGCGGCGGGCCTGGCAGCGGTCGGGATCGCAACGCTGTTCCGCGCGCCGCTCGATCGGGTCGCAGCGGCGATGGTCCCACCGGACTAGAGTCGTTTTCAGCTTCGCTGAAGCGGTGCCAGCCCGCGCCCGTCTCAGCTTCGCTGCAACAGACTCTAACGCCTCAGTCCCCGGTCAGGATGCGGTCGACCAGCTGCTTCACCGTGGGCACGAAACCATTCGAATAGAATGGATCCTTCTTGAAATTGTACGCGCCATGCCCGGCGAACATCAAATTCTGGTCGACGTCGCCGCCATGCGCGATGTCCTGCAGCGTCTTCTGGATGCAGAAGCTGCGCGGATCGGCGAGGCGCCCGGTCGAATTGGTCTCGCTGTCGGCCCAGCTCGAGAACAGACATTGCGACAGGCAGCCCATGCAATCGGCCTGGTCCTTGCGGATCTCGGCCTTTTCCGCCGGCGTCACGAACACCAGGGTGTTGTCGGGGGTCTTGAGCGCCTCGGTGAAGCCGTGGCCGAACCATTCGCGCGCGCGCAGCAGATCGTTGCGGGTCACCCAGAAGTTCTTGCCCTTCACGCCGACGTCGAGCTGGAAGGTGTGGTCGCCCGCTTCCTGGGTCGAAAAGGCGATCTGGCGATCCGACCGCGCCTCGAGCGAGCGCAGGAACGGGTTGCGCACCGCCGACGAATAGAAACCGGTTGGGGAGAAGCGATGCAGCAGCACGCCACCTTCCTCGATCTGGGTCAGCTCGGCCTTCCACGTGTCGGGGATCGGGCTTTCCCGCGTCAGCAGCGGCCGCGTACCGAACTGGAAGGCGATCTGCCCAAGTTCCGGATTGTCGATCCAGTCGTTCCAGTCGCGCAGATACCAGACGCCGCCGGCCATCACGATCGGCACGCTGTCGGGGATGCCGCCTTCGCGCATGGTCTCGCGCAATTCCTTGACGCGCGGATAGGGGTCCTGCGGTTCGAGCGGATTCTCGGCGTTGGACAGGCCGTTGTGCCCGCCCGCAAGCCAGGGGTCCTCGTACACCACCGCAGCGAGCCATTCGGCCGCCTTCGAATAGGCGCGCTTCCACAGCGCGCGGAAGGCGCGGCCCGAACTGACGATCGGCAGGTAATTGACGTTGTAGGACGCCGCGATCTCGCTGAGCTTGTACGGCATGCCGGCGCCGCAGGTGACCCCTGCTACCAGCCCGCGCGTACGTTCGAGCACGCCGTGCAGCACGCGCTGCGCACCACCCATTTCCCACAGCACGTTGATGTTGATCGCGCCCTTGCCGCCGGCGATCTCGAACGCGCGCTTGACCTGCTGGACCGCGCCTTCGATCGCATAGTCGATCAGCTCTTCGTGGCGCTCGCGGCGGGTCAGCGCCTTGTACACCTGGGGAATGATCTTGCCTTCGGGATCGTAGCTGTCGGCATTGACCGCGGAGACCGTGCCGATCCCGCCCGCCGCCGCCCAGGCGCCGGCGCTGGCATGATTGGTCGCGGCGACCCCCTTGCCACCTTCCACCAGCGGCCAAACCTCGCGGCCGTTATAGACGATAGGCGTCAAGCCCTTGAACACGTACTTCTCCTGCCAACAATAACGCAGCCTATAGCGTTTCGCTGCACGTACGCGAGCAAATACTACTCTCGCAGCGGCCCTGCCGCCGGAGCGCTTCAGCCCCCAAGCGCGCCCGGCCGTCCCAGCGCTTCTTCGTACAGCGCGCGATAGGCTGCGATCATCGCCTTCTCGTCATATTGCGCGACCGCCTTCGCGCGGTTGGCCTTACCCACCGTTGCGCGCAGCTTGGCATCGGCGGCCAGCGCCTGGATCGCGTCACGCAGCTCGACCTCGCCCGAATGCGGCGTGATATATGGCTGGTTCTCCGCGCTCACCATGTGCGCGATGTCGCCGGCCGGGACCGAGGCGATCGGGATGCCCGCCGCCATCGCCTCGACCACCGAGATGGGGAATTGCTCGCTCAGCGACGACAGCGCCATGATGTCGAACAGCCCGACATAGCGGTACGGCTCGGGCAGGAATCCGGGCAGGAGCACCTTGTCCTGCATCTCCAGCGCCCGCGCCGTCATCTCGATCTTCGCGCGCTCCGGCCCCTCGCCCACGATCACCATCCGCACGCGCGCCGAACAACCCGCCGCGGCACGGATCAGTGCCGGCAGGTTCTTGACCTCGCGCAGCCCCGCCAGCGCGCCGACGATCACCTCGCCGGGCTTCCTGACGAAGCCGGGGATCGCCTTGGGATCGGGTTTTCCTGCGTAGCGCGCGGTGTCGATCCCGTTCGAGATCCGGCGCAGCCGCGGCGCCGATTGTTTCCAGATGTTGGTGGCGACCCATTCGAGCGTCATCGACGGCACGACCACCGCATGCGCCGCCGGGAACGCCATGCGGCGATAGACCGCGCGTTGCGGCTTGAGCTTCATCGCCTCGTCGGCGTTGAACCCGTCCTCGTGATGGACGATCGGCGGCATGCCCTTGGCGAATACGCGCCGGGCCATCACCGCGTCGATCGCGCCCCAATTGTAGCTCAGCAGCAGGTCGAAACGGCGCATGTACTTGGCGATCGCCTCGTAGCGGCCGACCGAGGGCTTCCCGGTCAACGGCGGCGGGTTCTGCGCGATCTCATAGGCCACGCCCTTGGCGATCGCGTCGCGCGCAGAATATTGGTCGGGCATCCCCGAGACGATCGTGTGTCGCGCGCGATCGCCGAACGCGTTCATCAGCTGGACCGCGCGCGCTTCCTTGCCGCCTAGGTTGAACGACGAATGCATGTGCAGGATGTTGAGCGGAGCTGGCATGGCGAAAGAAGCGGCATCCTAATCTCCCCCCTTTTTCGGGAGGGGTGTGGGAAAGGGTCTATCGGCCCGGATAGAATTCGCCCCATGCCCTCCCAGCTCTCGGCCTGCAACGGGCGTAAAGCACCCCGCACGTTTCTCTATCCTGCAGCGGTACGTCGACCAGTCGCCAATCTCGAACCCACGCCCACGAGCGTGGAGACGAACCCAATTGTGAGCCCGCCAATTACCGCTTTCGGTCGCGATCGTGAAGGACCGGGACGGGTGAGGCACGAACCGACAACGCGGAGTGGCGAAGGCAATTGATCAAACGATAACCTCGATCAGCTATGCCACGCTGCCCGAACGGATGATGGCCATGCGACCTGTTTTTCTTAACCTACTTGCCGTGTGCATTGGTGCGTCAGGATGCGTAAACAATGCGGACCCGAAGCCGATCCGAAGTGACTCGCGGACCATTCTGGCCGTGCAGCAGCAGCAACAGGAGTCGTTGCTGTGCGTCCCCACCTCGGCCGCGATGGTCATGACGTTCTATGGCGATCCGCATCCGCCTCGTGAGATCAAATCACTGGCGGCAGGAAGGCCTTATGATCCGAACGCCCTATTTTCAGACTTCACAATAACCCGCTACGCCGACGCAGTTCGGGCGGCGAGGGCGTTGGGCTATACTTGGACACAGCGCACCTTCACCGATGACGATCAAGGCTTTCAGGATGGTCTTGCGTTAATCGAGACCGAGGTTCGTGTTGGCCATCCGGTCTTGGTCGATGCATCTCTTCCATACGGGCATACGTTTGTCGTCAGAGGCTTCGACATGAACGCTCATCAACTGTTTACTATAGACCCTGACCGCCCCTCACCTGGAGAAAATACTATCTCGTTCGATGAATTCCAAAATCTTTGGAATGAACATGCATATGGAAACAATATTCGCGCAATGATTATCACCCAACCAAAGATCTAATGCCACAATTTTACTATAATGACGCTCCTGACCTATATCCCTGATCACCTTGATCGCGGCCAATGCTGCGAATGATACCAGCAGGGCGGCAAGCGGGCAGGCAGCATCCACGAGCGCGCATCAGAGGCCGAACACGCTTTTCGGGACATGCGTGATGCGGCACGCCAGATCGGCCTCGCCGCTCGCCACGACATAATGGTCGCCGGCATCGGCTATGCCGGTCGTGAAGACGACATTGTCCAGATACATCAGGTGCTTGATCGGCTCGGTCAAATGCGGTGCGGACTCCAGCAGCGGCGCGTCGCTGGTCGCCACGGTGATCGAGGGATCGCGCGCGTCGAGCAGCGACCAATAGGTGCGGTAAATGCCAACCATGCCCGACGGCTCGACCCCGTGCCACAACGTCAGCCAGCCCTTGTCGGTCAGGATCGGCGGGGCTCCGCCTCCCATCCGCGCGGTCGCCAGCGTCGCCGCGTGGGGGCGGATTCCGGCGCGATCGAGCGGCTTCCAGTGTAGCGCGTCGGGCGACGTGGCGAGGTTGATCGATGGCCCCGAGCGCCACTCGCTCCCCGGCGGATAGGCGAAATAGAGGTCGCCCAGCGGCCGCGTCTGCGCCCAGTAATTGGCGCCGATCCGATCCTCGAAGATCAGCATGTCCTTGTTCTGGTGATCGAGCACGATCCCCTCGAGCAGCCAGTCGCAGGCGTCGTTCGACGAGTAGAGCGTGGTCGCGTGCCGCTCCGGGCTGACCGAGCAGGTCGTCATCAGCCAGCGATCGCCGACCCGGCTGATCCGCGCATCCTCGACGCCATAACATTGGTACGACGCGCGCGGCACGATCGCGTCTTCATAATGCACCGCGACCACCGAGCGTCCTTCGGCATCGAGCTCGACGGGGAGCAGCCAGGACAGGCTGGTCAGCGCCATGACCTTCCACCCGGCGCTGCGCATCATGAACTTGCGCGGGTCGGACGTGTCGACCATTTCGAGCGGCCAGGCGTCGAGGAGATATTGGTCGTCCACCCAGCGAATAGCGTGAATATGCTGATCGGCGATCGGCGTCTTCAACGCCTCTGCCACCCGCACCATCAGCAGCAGGTTGCCGTTGGGCAGCCGCGTCATTCCCGGGTTGAAGGCGCCCAAACAATAGGTCTCGGCGTCGATCCGCCCCGCCAGCGGCCCTCTGGAGAGGTCGACGTCGGTCGGACCGAACACGATCTCGTCGAACGGATAGGTCATTCGTCGTCCTTGCGCAGCGGGGCGACGGTGATCTGCTGCACGACCGCGCGGCGCGGCTGGATGAGCGCATAATGGACCGCGACGGCAATATCCTCCGACCGCAGCATCTTTTCGTCCTTCACCATCTGCTTCTGCTTGTCCGCATCGATGTCGGGATAATGGAAATCGGCCTGGGTGAAGCCCGGTTCGACCAAAGCCACCTTGATGTCGCGATTGCCAAGCTCCTTGCGCAGCGCCTCCGAGAAAGCCGCGATCCCCGCCTTCATCCCGGCATAGACGGTCGAGCTCGGACCCAGCACGTGTGCCGACATCGACCCGATCAGGACGATATCGCCGCCACCCTCGCCGATCGCCTCGATCGCTTCGTGTGCGCTCATCAAATAGGCGGTGAAGTCGGTGGCGATGGCGTAGCGCAACGCGCGTTCGTCCATGTCGGTGAGGCCACCGGCGGGGATCGCCGCGTTGATCACCGCGATGTCGAGCCCGCCCAGCCGCGCGGTCGCTTCGGCGAAATAGCGTTCGACGTTCTGCCGCTCGGCCAGGTCGATCGCGCTGCCGCCGGCAGAACCCACCGCGCCGATCGCGGCCAGTGCGTCCCGCAAATGGCGCTCGTCGCGCCCGCAGATGTCGACCGTCGCACCTTCGCTGGCAAGTAGGACAGCGATCGCGCGGCCGATCCCGGTCGTTCCGCCGGTGACGATCGCGCGCTTGCCCGCGAGGCTCGGCATGTCGGTATGGGCGTCGGCGACCGCGTCGCGCCGCTCGATCAGGCTGTCGGTGGTGTCGGACACGATCGCTCTCCCGGTTGAGCGGGAAAGACGCGTCACGCCGTGGCGGGTTCCTTCGTCACCGTTGCCAGCAAGCGATCGATCGCCGCCACCGCCTCGGGCTCGGCCAGCGTCGGGGTGTGGCCGACGTCGGGCACCGCGACCAGCTCGGCGCGATCGAGCCGCGCCGCCATCTTCTCGGCGGTCTTCACCGACAATACGTCGGACCGGGCGCCGCGCAGGATCAATGCCGGCACCGTCTTCAGCGCATCGAGCGCCTGCCACATGTCGGGTCCCGCCTCGTTTCCCGGCACCCGGAACGGCTCGGCGATCTTCATGTCGTAATCGAGCACGATCCGCCCCGCGCTGTTGAGGCGATAGAGGCGCTTGGCCATCGCCAGCCAGTCCTCGACATCGTAATGCGGATAGACGTCGGCATTGCCTTCCTGCACGCCGCGCGCCGCGTGCATCCAGGTCGGCCAGACGGTCGCCTTGCCGACATAGGAGCGGATGCGCCCCAGCCCCGCCGGCTCGATCTCGGGCCCGACATCGTTGAGCAACGCGCCGGCGAGCTTCTCGCGCCCGGCGCTCGCCAGCAGCATCGTGACGATCCCGCCCAGCGACGTGCCGAACGCGACGTAGCGGCCGATGCCGAGTTCGCCGAGCAACGCCTCGACGTCCTGGACATAGGTCAGCGGGACATAGGACATCGGGTCCTTGGCATAGCCGCTCTCGCCCCGCCCCCTGAGGTCGACCGCGATCACGCGCCAGTCCCCCGCCAGCCGCTCGGCCACATCTTCGAAATCGCGCGCGTTGCGGGTCAGTCCGGCGATGCACAGGATCGGCGGGCGGTCTTCGCGCCCTGCATAGTCGCGATAGTGCAGCCGCACTTCGTCTTTCGACCACCAGTAGCGATTTTCGTAAGCTGACAAAGGTTGCGTCCCCGCTGCCGGTCCACCCATATTGCCGCATGACCGCGTCATCGCAAGCTTATCGCCCCGAAACCGCGATCCTCGATCTGGGCGAGGCGTTCTACGATCAGGTAGCGGCGGCAGATTTCCCGCAGGCGATCCTGCGCTTCCGCAACGACCGCGCCGCCGCGGAGGTCGGGCTCGACGCGCTGTCGGATGCCGAGTGGATCGCGCATTTCGGCCGCTTCATGCCCTTGTCGGGATCGCTGCCGCACCCGCTGGCGCTGCGCTATCACGGCCATCAGTTCCGCGTGTACAATCCCGACATCGGCGACGGCCGCGGCTTCCTGTTCGCGCAGATGCGCGGCGAGGACGGACGGCTGATGGATCTCGGCACCAAGGGGTCGGGGCAGACGCCATACAGCCGCTTCGGCGACGGGCGGCTCACCTTGAAGGGCGGCGTGCGCGAAATCCTCGCGACCGAGATGCTCGAAGCGCTCGGCGTCCCCACCTCGCGCAGCTTCTCGCTGATCGAGACCGGCGAAGCGCTCGAGCGCAACGACGAGCCCTCCCCGACCCGCGCCGCCGTCCTGGTCCGGCTCAGCCACAGCCACATCCGGATCGGCACCTTTCAGCGGCTCGCCTATGGCCGCGACGAAGAGGCTCTGCGCGCGCTGACCGCCTATGTCCTACGGCGGCTGTACGGCGAGGAACCGGGCGACGACGCGCCGGTCCGCCTGCTCGACCTGGTGGTCGATCGCACCGCGACGCTCGCGGCGAACTATATGGCGGCGGGATTCGTCCACGGTGTGCTCAATTCGGACAATATCAACGTCACCGGCGAGAGTTTCGACTATGGCCCGTGGCGCTTCACGCCGACCTGGGACCCCGGCTTCACCGCGGCCTATTTCGACCACGCCGGGCTCTATGCGTTCGGGCGCCAGCCCGAGGCGATCCACTGGGACGCGATGCAACTCGCCGTCGCGCTCCGCCCGATCGCCGACGCCGAGCCGCTGATCGCGATACTGGACACGTTCGGCGATCGCTATCAGCGCGCGGTCAGCGACGCGCTGCTGCGGCGGCTGGGGCTGGTCCCGCGCGATCCCGACAGCGATCGCGCACTGGTCCAGACGATCGAGCCGGTGTTGCGCGGCACGGCGACCGGGATTGACCGCTTCTTCTTCGATGCGTTCGGCGGGCGATTGCCCGAGAGCTACGACGAGCCATGGAACGGCGTGCGCGAAGCGCTCGCCGCTTACGCCCCGCGTGCCGACCGCCGCCATGCCTATTGGTCGGGAGAACCGTGCTCGATGCTCATCGACGAGGTGGAGACGATCTGGTCGGCGATCGCCGACCGCGACGATTGGGCACCGCTCTACGACAAGGTCGCCGCGATCAGGGTGATGGGTGAAGCGCTGGCCTCCTGAAATCCTCTTAATCTTTGTGGCTTCGTGCCTTGGTGCGAGAAATGAATCTCGCACCAAGGCACGAAGCCACAAAAAAGCGCCACGTGCAGATCTTTCAAATCCTCCCCATCTCTGATGGGGAGGGGGACCATCGCGTAGCGATGGTGGAGGGGAAATGCCGCGGATTGTCCTCGCCGCTGCGCGGCTGCGGCCCCTCCACCGTCCGCTTCGCGGCCGGTCCCCCTCCCCACGCGCTTCGAGCGTTGGGAGGATTTAGTCTCGAATGGCATTCTACCAAAAAATCGGCCAAAGCTCGCGGCGTATGTCGGGTGAAATCCTCTCCTTCGAACCGGCCACCGGCGCCGAACTCTGGCGCCATCCGATCGGCGATGCCGATGCCGAAGTCGCGGTGGCGCGCGCGAACTGGGCCGACTGGGCGGCCAAGCCCGTCACCTTCCGCATCGAGACCCTGCGCCGCTACGCCAATGTCGTTCGCGCGCGCACCGATGCCTTCACCGACCTGATCGCGCGCGAGACGGGCAAGCCGCTGTGGGAAGCCCGGACCGAAGTCGATTCGGTCATCGCCAAGGTCGACATCTCGGCCGGCGCCTTCGCCGAGCGCACCGGCCAACGCCAGCTCGACGCGCCGATGGGCAGCCGCATGGCGCTGCGCCACAAGCCGCATGGCGTGCTCGCGGTGCTGGGGCCGTACAATTTCCCCGCGCACCTGCCCAACGGCCATATCGTCCCGGCGCTGATCGCGGGCAATGCGGTGGTGTTCAAGCCGTCGGAAAAGACCCCGGCATCGGGCGCGTTCCTGATCGAATGCCTGCGCGAGGCCGGCGTGCCCGAGGGTTGCGCGCGACTACTGATCGGCGGGCCGGCGGAGGGCAAGGCGCTCGCCGCGCATCCCGGCATCGACGGCCTGCTGTTCACCGGCTCGGCGCGGACGGGCATCATCCTCAACCGCCAGTTCGCCGACCATCCCGAGAAGATCCTGGCGCTCGAAATGGGGGGCAACAATCCGATCATCGTGTGGGACACGCCCGACCTCCACGCCGCGGCGATCGTCATCATCCAGTCGGCCTTCACCACCGCCGGCCAGCGCTGCACCGCCGCGCGGCGGCTGATCGTCGACCAGAAACTGTACGAGCCGCTGATGGCCGAGCTGCTCAAGCTCACCGGCCGCCTGATCGTCGGCGATCCGCATGCCGACCCGCAGCCGTTCATGGGTCCGGTGATCGACAACGAGGTCGCCGATTTGCTGACCGAGAGCTTCCTCGAGCTGATGATGCGCGGCGGCCGTCCCTTGCGGCACATGGAGCGGCCGTTCGAGGACAAGCCCTTCCTGACGCCTGGCATCCTCGACGCGACCGAGATGAAGGATCGCCCCGACATCGAATTGTTCGGCCCGATCCTCCAGGTGATCCGCGCGACCGATTTCGACGAGGCGATCGCCGAGGCCAACAACACCCGCTACGGCCTGTCGGCGAGCCTGATCAGCCAGACCCCGGACCTCTACAACCGCTTCTGGGCGAACGCGCGCGCGGGCATCGTCAACTGGAACCGCCCGACCAACGGCGCGAGCTCAGCCGCGCCGTTCGGGGGGATCGGCTGGAGTGGGAACCATCGGCCGAGCGCGTATTATGCGGCGGATTATTGCGCGTATCCGGTGGTGTCGAACGAAGCGGATCAGGCGCGGGCGTCGATTGGGGTGGGGTTGCGGGAGGAATAAAAGGCGCCGGCTCCAAAAAATGAAATGATTATTGCAGGCATCACCGTAATTCCGCGCTGGATGACGCGGACAGATAGCCGTGCAACGCGGATCGATGAAGAAGAGCCATGGAAGATACAGTGCAGCCCAGGCATACGCCGCAGCAGACCCGGTAAAATCGGGTACTTTAGCAAACTGGCGCTACAATTTTATATTTACCGACGCCTCCTCCAAGCTCGATATATTCTTTCTGCTATCTTTCCACAAAACATTCCAACGATAAATAGACTGCCTCCAATCAGGCCCGCTTGCACATCATGGTTCATTCTATCCGCCCAACCGCTATGCAAATCTCAAAATGAATTAATTTATGCAGACAACTTTAATTATTTAACATCCAGCATTTATTTCTAGCAATCTCGCATCTATCGCTTGAACATCCGCTTCAGTTGAACTGGCGAGAGCAGAAAGACTGTAGGATGAAACTGCCACCCCTGTTGCCAAAGGTATAGAAATCTTTGCCGCATTGCAGGGCTTGTAGATGGTACAGGCAACACCAATTGCCCACATTACCGCCTGCCCGCCAATTCCGGTGACATTGGCATATGATTCATGGCTGCTTTGATATATATTTCTATATCCTTGTAATGTGCTTGAATTATTCCAATTATCATTACCAGTAACATAGCTCGGTAGCGTCGAATTTTCCTTCGCCATTTCAGTATTCTGATGCAACGCTTCACATTTCCTGTCTCTAGTCGCGGTAATAACAATATCTCCTTGTGCATTCGTGGTAGATGCGTTACCTTTTGTCATAACTTGAGTACTATCTGGGAAGCAAACATCCTCTCCTGGCGCCTCTGCGTATGGATACCAAGTCCTTCCCCCATCAGTACTGTAAGATGAAACGATTACCGTAGCATAGCATTTGTCTCTTCCGGTTGGGTCGGTGAAATTAATAGCGTCACTTCCCACATAATTATACCAGTTTACCCCATCGCCATACCCGGTGGGGTCGGTCTGCATGTATCGACCGAGCGTGGGCGAGTACATCCGCACTTTGTAATAATACATGCCCAGTTCTGGCAGGTATATCTGCCCTGTATATTGACGCCGGAAGGTGTTAGTCGCGCCGGGGATTCCGTACTCGTCATAAGTGTTGATGCCGGCGACATTACCCGAAGAATCGCTACCGGCGATCACCGATCCGCGTTCATCGGTGACGGTCCAAGTCTTGGTGCCGGCGGCACTGATCTCGAGCAGTTCCTCATCCGTCCCCGGCCCCATAACGTAGCGTTGCGTTATCGCGCCGGACGAGGCGACGTACGACGCGATCTGCTGGTCGCCGTCGTAGAGGTTCTTGGTCGCAGCAACCGACGCGCTACCCGATTGGTAGAGCCGCATCAGCGGATCGTAGGTGAGAGCCGCCGAATTGGGTCCGGTCAGCAGCAGATTCTCCGAGCTGTAGGTATAGGTGTTGCCGCCCGAACTGGTCAGGTTGCCGCGGGCATCGTAGCCGAACGTCGTGCTGGTCGCTGCGCTATACTGGTTGAGCCCGTTCGACGTGTAGTTCCGTGCAACGTTCGTCGCGCCGGTCCAGGAAAACGCATTGTTCGATCGTGTCGTCGAAGTGATCTGCGAGGCGGGATTGTAGCCGAACCCAAGCGTCAGGTCGCTGGTCGTACCCGTCAGGTCAGAGGCCAGCGACGACAGTCGCGAGACCGGATCGAACCCATAGGTCGTGACCACACCGTTGCCGCGGGTCAGCGTCGTCCGCCGACCGAGATCGTCATAGGCATAGGTCCCGAGTGTCGTCGTGCCGTTTTCCTTGATCGTCGTCACCTCACCGGTGACCTGATAATCGTAGGTCACGTAGTAAGCGTCGGGCCAAGTCAGCCGCGTCCGGCGGCCGGCCGCGTCATACTGATAGCTTACCGTACCGAGTGGCCCAGCCTGGGTCAGGTTGCGCCCCAGCGCGTCGTAGGTAAACGACAGGGTCTGCGCCGAGGTCACAGCGCTCGTCGGCCGCCCCAACAGATCGTAACCATAGGTGACATCGAGCTCACTGCCCGGCAGGTCCTTGGTCACCAGCCGATTGAGATTGTCGTACGCATAGCCGATCGTATTGCCGTCGCGCAGCCGCCTGCTGGTGACATTGCCGTTCGTGTCGTACCCCAATTGCTCATAGTCGGTCGCCGAACTGGTCCCTGATCCCACGGTCGGCGAAGGATAATTGGTCGTGATCAGCCGGTCGAAGCGGTCATAACCGTATGTCGTCTTGTTGCCCTGGGCGTCGGTCAGCGTCGCGAGCTTCCCGTTGTCGCTATAGGTCGCGCTCGCATCGTCAGACTGATCCGCTGTCCCATAGGCACTGGTCGTCTTGGTGACGTTGCCCGCTGCATCATAGGTCAGCCTGGTGATACGATCCGGCCCCGCGCTCCCCGCTGTCCCCAACGTGCAGGCGGATGATGGCAGCGACCCGAATATCGCCGGATTCATGCGCACCGCAGTGCAATCTGAGCGGCCATCGGCGTCATAGCTATATTGGGTGAGCGCATAGGTCGTGCCTGCCGCGGTCACGGCGCTGGTAGCGACACGGCCATTGGCATCGTAGGTCGTCGCCGCTTGCCGTTGCGAACCGAACGCAGCCCAGGCTGTGTCGGTCGTATCGGTAACGGTTCCCAGCTCGACCAGCGTCGGACGCCCCATCGCATCATAGGTTGTCTTCAGTGCGCGGCGCTTCAACGTTCCAGCACCGTCGGAGTCCGGCGAAATTACCCCCACGCGGCGTCGATCGGCATCATAGCGATAGGTCGTGGTATCGGCCGTACCCGACAGCGGCCCATCGATCGTCGCCACATCGCCGAGCGGTGTATAAGTCAGCGCGGTCGTTGCCGTCAGGCTGCCGTCGCCCGCGCCTTTGGCCACGCTGGTGATGTTGCCGTTGGCGTCATAGGCGATCGTCGCCTTCACTTCATCTGCGGTTCCCACGCACGACGCCGTCGTCTGGCACGTGGACGTGCCGGTCAACAGTTGCGTCCCGCCGTCCGCCGTATAGCTATAGGTCGCCTTCGGACGGATGCCGCCCGTCGTAGCGGCCGGAGCGGTTACCGTGAGCAGATTCCCTGTCGCCGCGTCGTAGGTATAGTCGGTTTCGTTGCCCTTGGGATCGGTCGTGCTGTTCGGTTGATTGCAGGTCAACGCGTTGCTGCACACCGTGTCATAAGCTGCGCTGCTGATCAGCGCCGGCGTCGGTTGCGCGGCCTTGCCACCCACCTTGGTCTGCGTCGCATTGCCGCGATTATCCAGGACGTACAGGACGTAATTGCCCTCGGGCTGGGTCACCTGGGTAAGCCGCCCATAGGTGTCGTAGGTGTAGGTGACGGTCTTCCCCCGCCCGTCGGTCACGGATTTCGGGCGGCCGATATTGAGGTCGGACACGGTCGTCGTGTGATTGCCCAGCGGATCGGTCACGACCATCGTTGCCGTCGAACCGCTGACGGTCCGCGCATAGGTCGTGCTCACGCCGCCATTGGTCACGCCGGTTACGGCGGCGGGCGTGCCGGTGATGGTGAAGCCTGGGCTGCTTTGCCCCGGCCCCTTGATACTGGTCGACGTCAGTTCCCAGACGTTCCCGGCCATATCGGTGATGTCGGTCGTATCGGCCGCGGGATATGCGTAACTTACCGTTCCTTGGGGCACGGCCGTACTAACGTTGTTGTTGAAGAACTTCGCCGCCGTGCGATTGAACCATCCTGCGGGCGGCGCGCCGCTGCCGGCAAACGTATTGTTCTGATAGGTGAAGCCTATCGAATATCCGAAGCTGTTGCCGATACTCATTATCCGCCAGGCGGCAAAAGCAGTTCCCACCCCCCAGAATCGATAGGTGAGGTTCACCGTCATCCCATCCGGCGACGTGATCGAGGTCGCGACCAATGTGCAATTCACGGAACCCGAGAAGCAAAAGCCGTTCGGCGTGCCATCGCTTCCCCACGGATTGGTGAAGGTGACCGTGGTCCCGTCCGCCGCCTGATAAACATAGCTGGAACCGACGATATTCAGCGTCGCACCGTTCTGTTTGGTCGGCGAAAAGGAGCCGGCGCCCGAATCGGTGAACACATCCGCGTAGCGGCCAGCCTGACCGATGACGACCGTCGAGGTCGTCCCGTTGACCGTGTGTTGGAAAGTATACCCATCCCATTGCGACGGATAATTGCCGTTGTTTTGCCGGGTCAGCGCCAGCTTCGCCTGCCCGGACCCGATCGCCCCTTCCGGAAAATTCATCACGAAATCGCCCAGCGTCAGGTCGACCCCATTCGCATCGAGGTTCCGATAGGGCGGAGAGGTAACCTGCGCGAACGCGGGCGCCGCGACGCTGGAGCACAGGGCAGTCGACAGGACAAGAAATGCACGCGCGCGCAAATGGCGGCGCCCGACGGTCGTCGAGGTCATCTTCGATCAGCCTTTCAGGATGTGAGAAAGTACGTCTTACGGCGCGGCTGGCCCCTCAGGGCGCGCCGGTGACATTCACGTTGACGCGGTTGTCCGCCTTGTCGAAGCTGTAATTCGCCACGACGTTGTTATTGACCGTGCCCGAATGCGCGACCTGGATCAGCCGCCCCTTGGCATCGTAGGTGTAATTGACCGTCTCCGACGCTCCGGCCATGCCGGACGCGAGTGCCGCGAGCACCATAGAACCGGCGCAGACAGTCAGCGCCGCAACCAATCGAGCCATGCTTAACCCCCGATTCGAAACACGGCAGAAGCTGTTCCTCATTTCCCAACATGGCAATGAAAACTATTTGATAAACCATAGAATAATGGTCCGCTCTGGATATGATCCTCTCGCTTGGTCGGCTCACCGATCAAGCCACCTTTCGATCCGCCGGATCGTTCCGCTCGTTCCTGGAGAATCTCGATGCCCCCTCCCCTCCCCTCCTGATGCTGCTGTTCCAGGCTGGTCCGGCGATGACGCCGCCCGCCGGCGCGCCGGTCTGGTACGGCAAGGACGTGGTGCGCGAGCACAACGTCAGCAGCTGGTTCCGGCAGGACGATTATCCGCGCGAGGCGAAGCGCCTCCACGAAGAAGGCCGCGCGGTGGTGACGACCCTGGTGGCCGCCGACGGCACGCCGATCGAATGCTGGGTGCAGACGAGCAGCGGCTATCCCGACCTCGACGCGATCTCCTGCCAGTTCATCCTGCGCCGCGGGGCATTCACGCGCACCGCCGCCGATTACACCTGGACGATGCCTGTCCGGTGGTCGCTCGGGAAATAGCGGAGGCCGGCACAGCGGCATGAATGCAGCGAGACAGTCTGGAGCGACGCGCTTCTTCGTGATCTCCGGGTGCTCGGGCGGTGGCAAGTCGACGCTGATCGCCGACCTCGCGCGGCGCGGGTTCGCGACGGTCGAAGAACCGGGGCGCCGTGTCGTGCGAGAGGAGATGGCATCGGGCGGCAGCGCCCTGCCCTGGGCCGACGCGATCGCCTTCGCTCGCCGCATCGCTGCACTGGCGCAGGCAGACCATGAAGCTGCGCGCGACCTGTCCGGCCCTGTCTTTTTCGACCGCAGCCTGATCGATGCAGCAGTCGCGCTCGATCATCTCACCGGCGAGCCGGTACTCGCCGATCTCGCGCGTCGGCACCCGTATGCCGGCATTGTCTTTCTCGCCCCGCCCTGGCCCGAATTGTTCGCATCCGACGCCGAACGGCGCCACGACCTCACCACCGCGGTCGCCGAATATGATCGCCTCGCGGCCGCCTATCCGGCGCTCGGCTACGAGGTGATCCTGCTTCCCAGGGTCAACCTGGCCGAACGTGCCGCCTTCGTCCTGGAACGGGTCAGGACAAGCTGAATTTCTTTGCGACGAGGCGTGGAACCGCGTCGCCTTTCGCGAATTACGCGCGGTGTGAACCCTGTCCGCTTTGTGCCCGCTTATCCCCCTCGCGCCCTTCGCCTGAAGACCGAAGCCGGCAATTGCCTGGCCATCGCGGTCGGCCATGCCGATACCGCCTTCGCCGGCGAATTGATCGACGAAGCGTTGCGCCTGATGCGCCGCGCGCAGGAGCTCGCGCGCGCCGCGACGGGTAAGGAACTGCCGTCCGCAAAGTTTCGCTATTCCAGCCAGTAGGAAGCGTCGGTTGCCCGGATCGGGGCATCGGCCCATCTGCCCCGCATGGCGACACTTCTCGATCCCCTGGCGCGCGGGCGCGTCATCCTGGTCGGCGCCGGCCCCGGCGACCCCGGCCTCCTCACCGTTCGCGCGGTCGAGGCGCTGCAGAGCGCCGACGTCGTCGTGCACGACGGGCTGATCGACCCGCGCGTGCTCGACATCGCCCCGGCCGACGCGCACCGCATTTCGGTCGCCAAGCAGCGCAGCAAGCACACCTTGTCGCAGGACGGGATCAACGCGCTGATCGTCGCGCACGTCAAGGCGGGCGCGATCGTCGTGCGGTTGAAGGGCGGCGATCCGTTCATCTTCGGCCGCGGCGGCGAAGAGGTCGAGGCGGTGCGCGCTGCCGGCCTGCCGGTCGAGGTCATCCCCGGCGTCTCGGCCGCCTTGGGCTGCGCGGCGGAAGCGATGCTTCCCCTCACCCATCGCGATCATTCGTCGGCGGTCAGCTTCGTCGCCGGCCAGTGCAAGGGGCTGACCGATCAGGACTGGTCGGGGCTCGCGGGCAAGGGCCGGACGCTGGTCATCTACATGGGCGTCGCGACCTGCCCCGACATCGCCGACAAGCTGATGGCCGACGGGGTCGCGCCCGACATGCCGGTCGCGGTGCTCGAGCGCGGCACGCTCGCGGGGCATCGCGCGATCAAGACCCTGCTCGCGGATCTCGGCCCGATGGTCGAGCGCGAGAAGGTCCAGAGCCCGGCGATCATCGTCGTCGGCGATGTCGTCGAACTGTCCGATGCCGAGGATAAGCTCGCGCGCTGGGCGCGAATTGCGGAGACTGCTGCGTGAAGATCCTGACCGGTAACGACCTGCCGACCGGCGACGTCATCTGGTGGACCGGCGACGGCTGGTCGCGCCATGTCGAGGACGCGGTGGACGTCGGCGATCGCGGCGAGGCGATCCTCCATGCCGAGGATGGCGCATGCCGCGTCAACGGCGGTTATATCCTCGATGCGACCGAAACGCCCGACGGCCCCCGCCCCGCGCACATCAAGGACCGCATCCGCGCGCTCGGACCAACCGTGCGCCCCGATCTGACGCTCAAGCCGAGCGACCCCAATGCGGGGAGCTGGGTGATATGAGTTTTTCACGCCAAGGCGCGAAGGCGCGAAGGATTATTTCGCGCAGAGGCGCAGAGGGCGCAGAGATGGTGCGCGCGACAGCGCGCTCTTCTTTCCCCTCCTCACGCGGTGAAAGGCTGCTGGCGCAGCCACGCGATACATCGCTGCGATCTCTGCGCCCCTGCGCGAACTCTATCTTCTTCGCGCCTTCGCGCCTCCGCGTGAACCAAAACCAGGCGAGCCACTGATGTACCGCTACGACAAATACGACCAGGCGATTGTCGACGCACGCGTCGAGGAATTCCGGGACCAGGCGCGCCGCCGCCTTGCCGGGCAACTGACCGACGACCAGTTCAAGCCGCTGCGCCTGAAGAACGGGCTCTACCTCCAGCTTCACGCCTACATGCTGCGCGTCGCGATCCCGTACGGCACGCTCGACGGGCGCCAGATGCGGATGCTCGGGCATATCGCGCGCAAATACGACCGCGGTTACGGCCATTTCACGACGCGGCAGAACCTGCAGTATAATTGGATCAAGCTCGAGGAAGCGGGCGACATCCTCGCCGATCTCGCCTCGGTCGAGATGCACGCGATCCAGACGTCGGGCGAAAGCATCCGCAACCTGTCGTCGGACCAATATGCCGGCGCCGCGGCGGACGAAGTGTGCGATCCCCGCCCCTGGGCCGAGCTGATCCGCCAGGCGACGACTTTCCATCCCGAATTCAGCTATCTGCCACGCAAGTTCAAGATCGCGGTGACCGCCGCCGACGAGGACCGCGCGGCGATCCGGCTGCACGACATCGGCCTCAAGCTCGTGAAGAATGCGGCCGGGGAGCTGGGTTTCGAGGTCTATATCGGCGGCGGCATGGGCCGCACGCCGTTCGTCGCGCCGCTGATCCGCGCGTTCCTGCCCGCCGACGACCTGTTCAGCTATATCGAGGCGGCGCTGCGCGTGTGGAACCGCAACGGCCGCCGCGACAACATCCACAAGCAGCGGATCAAGATCTTGGTCCACGATCTCGGCCAGGAGGAATTCACCCGCCAGGTCGAGGCCGAGTGGCAGCACATCCTGCAGAACGGCTCGAACGTCCCGCGCGAGGAATTCGACCGCATCGCCAGCTATTTCACGCCGCCGCCGTTCGAGGCCGGGCTGAGCGACGAGATTGACCGCAGCGACCCCGATTTCGCTTTGTGGGTCGACCAGAACGTCAAGGCACACAAGGCGCCTGGCTGTGCCATCGTCAACATCAGCCTGAAGCCGGTCGGCGGCATCCCCGGCGACGCCACCGCCGAGCAGATCGAGCTGATGGCCGACCTCGGCGAGCAATACAGCTTCGACGAACTGCGCGTGACCCATGCGCAGAACATCGTCCTGCCGCACGTGCGCAAGGCCGACCTCTACACGCTCTGGCAGAAGCTTGACGCCGCGGGGCTGGCGACCGCCAATTTCGACCTGATCAGCGACATCATCGCCTGCCCCGGGCTCGATTATTGCAGCCTGGCCAATGCGCGCTCGATCCCGGTCGCGCAGAAGATCGCGACGCGCTTCGCCGACCTCGGCCGCCAGCGCGAACTGGGCGAATTGAAGCTCAAGATCTCGGGCTGCATCAACGCCTGCGGCCACCATCATGCCGGCCATATCGGCATCCTGGGCGTCGATAAGAAAGGCACCGAGAATTATCAGCTGCTGCTTGGCGGCTCGGGTGCGGAGGATGCCAGCCTCGGCAAGATCACCGGCCCCGGCTTCAACGAGGACGGCGTGGTCGACGCGGTCGAACGCGTCACCGACAAATATCTCGAACTGCGCACCGAGGGCGAACGCTTCCTCGATACCTATCGCCGCGTCGGCTTCGACCCGTTCAAGGAAGCGATCTATGGGTAAATCCAAAACCGTCACTCCAGCGAAGACTGGGGTCTCGTGCGGCTCCGTCCCTGTGCTTCATCTTGAGATCCCGGCGTTCGCTGGGATGACGGAGGTTTGAATGGCTGACCCGCTACGTTTTCGCGACGACGACGCGGCCGAGGAACCGGCGGTCACGCTCGACGCGTTTCTCGACCAGTCGAATTCATCCGCCGTGCGGCTCGAGGCGGGAGAGGATGCGCGCGCGTTGCTCCCGCATCTCGACCATATCGCGCTGATCGAGATCGATTTCCCGCGTTTCCGCGACGGTCGCGGCTATTCCTCGGCCCAGATCCTGCGCGAAGCGGGGTATGCGGGCGAGCTCCGCGCGACCGGCGATGTGCTGGTCGACCAGATCGACCACATGCGCCGCTGCGGCTTCGACGGGTTCGCGCCCAACGCGCCGATCGATCCCGCGGTGCTCGAGGCCAGCCTCAACCGCTATCAATATCGCTATCAGACCGCCGCCGACCATGCGGTGCCGGTGTGGAAGCTTCGCCATGGGTGAAGCACTCCGCAAGATCGACGTGATCGACACCTCGCCGGCCTTCACCCAGGCCGACGCGGACGCGCTCAACGCGCGTTTCGCGGGGGTCGGCACGCTCGAGATGCTGGAGGCGCTGTTCGCCGAAGGACTGCTCGGCACTACCGCCGTGGTGTCGTCGTTCGGCACCGAGAGCGCGGTGCTGCTCCATCTGGTCGCGCGCGCCAACCCGGCGACGCCGGTGGTGTTCGTCGACACGCTCAAGATGTTCCCGGAGACGCTCGCCTATCGCGACACCTTGCTGGCGCGTTTCGGGCTCAGCAACAGCCGCACGGTCAAGCCCGACCCGGCAGTGCTGGCGGCGAAGGACGCGCAGGAATTGCGCTGGTCCTACGACCCCGACGGCTGCTGCGAGATCCGCAAGGTCGAACCCTTGAAGCGTGCCAAGGCCGGCCTCGACAGCTGGATCTCGGGTCGCAAGGCGTTCCAGTCGCAGACCCGCCAGAACATCGCGCGGTTCGAGATCGAGGACGGCCGGCTCAAGGTCAATCCACTCGGAGACTGGGTGAAGGCCGATCTCGACGCCTATTTCGCCGAGCACGACCTGCCGCGCCATCCGCTCGAGGCCGACGGCTATGCCTCGATCGGCTGCCAGCCCTGCACGTCGAAGGTGCTGCCGGGCGAAGACCCGCGCGCCGGCCGCTGGCGCGGGTGGGAAAAGACCGAATGCGGGATCCACGTGCCCGAGAGGCCGGGCGAAGAGCCGGTTTTCTGAATTCCGTCACCCCAGCGAAAGCTGGGGTCTCAGGCGGTAGTGCGCTTGGGCACGAGACCCCAGCTTTCCCTGGGGTGACGGGTCATTCATAATCCGGGCTCGAATAGTCCCCGGCATAATCACTGAATAACGTATATTGCGGTTCGAACCGCAGGATGACCTTGCCGGTCGATCCGTGGCGCTGCTTGGCGACGATCAGCTCGGCCAGTCCATGGACGCGCTCCATTTCCTGACCCCACCTTGTATAGTCCTCGAACACCTTGGCGTCGTCGCCATCGACCGGTTTCTTGGGCTCCTTGGCCGCGACGTAATAATCCTCGCGATAGACGAACAGCACGACGTCGGCGTCCTGCTCGATCGATCCCGATTCACGAAGGTCGGAGAGCTGCGGGCGCTTGTCCTCGCGGCTTTCGACCTGACGGCTGAGCTGGGACAATGCCAGCACCGGGACGTTGAGGTCCTTGGCCAGGGTCTTCAGCCCGCGGCTGATCTCCGAAATCTCCTGCACGCGATTGTCGCTCGCGCGCGAGCCGCTGCCCGACAGCAATTGGAGATAGTCGACCACCACCATGCCGATGCCGTTCTCGCCATGGCGGCGCTGCAAGCGGCGCATGCGCGTGTGCAACTGGCCGATCGTCAGGCCCGCAGTGTCGTCGATGACGAACGGCAGGGTCTGCAACTCGCCCGCGGTCACCACCAGCCGGTCCATGTCCGCCTGGCTGATCTTGCCCATGCGCAGTTCCTGGCTCGAGATGCGCGACTGTTCGGCGAGCACGCGCGTCGCGAGCTGGTCGGCCGACATTTCGAGGCTGAAGAACGCCACCTTGGCGCCGATCCTTTGCTTGGGATCGATCCCGTCCTGCTCGTCCTGCATGTAGCGCTGCGCGGCGTTGAACGCGATGTTGGTGGCGAGCGAGGTCTTCCCCATGCCCGGTCGTCCGGCGAGGATGATCAGGTCGGAGCGGTGGAAGCCGCCCATCTTGGCGTTGACCGACGACAGGCCCGTGGTGACGCCCGACACGCCGCCACCCGAATTGAGCGCACGATCGGCCATCGCCACCGCCAGGGTCGAGGCCTGGGCGAAGGTCTTGACCGAGGCCTCGCTGCCGCCGTCGCCCGCGACCTTGAACAATTCCTCCTCGGCCGCCTCGATCTGGGCGCGCGGATTGACCTCCTGCGAGGTATCCATCGCCTTGTCGACCAGCTCGCGGCCGACCCCGACCAACGTCCTCAGCAACGCGAGGTCGTAGATCTGCTGCGCGAACTGCCGCGCACCGATCAGCCCGGCGCCCGACCCCGTCAGCCGGGCGAGATATCCGGGGCCGCCCAGTTCCTTCATTGCCGGATCGGCCTCGAACATCGGACGCAAGGTCACCGGCGTCGCCGGCATCTGCGCATCGACCATCTTCTTGATCGCACCGAAGATGCGGCCATGAAGCGGCTCGAAGAAATGATCGGGGGTCAGCTTGTCGATCTCTTCGGCGATGCGATTGTCGATCATCATCGCGCCCAGCAACGCGGCTTCCGCCTCGACGTTCTGGGGGAGCGTGGGCGCTTCCGCCCCCGGCATGGTGTGAATCGCTGTCGCCATCGGCTCCTTCTACGCCCCTCCCCCGTCGGCTCAAGGCCATGGCGGCTGTGGATAATCACGATCGATGGGGATAAGCGCGGTGATGTGGCCGACCATCGCATCAAGCATATCACGCTCGACGACCGCACGATCCTATGGCGGAGCGCGGATGTCGAGCAGGAACGCCGCATCGCGATCTTCGACCTGCTCGAGGACAACAGCTTCCGCCCGCTGCGCGACTATCCCGACGATTATCAGGGGCCCTACGTCCTCCACCTCGGGGTCGAAGAGGGGCGACTCGTGCTGGCGGTGGCGCGCGAGGACGGCTCGCCGCTCGAAACGCTGATCCTGTCGCTCGGCACGCTCCGGCGGCCGATCAAGGATTATTTCGCGATCTGCGACAGCTATTACGAAGCGATCCGCAACGCGACGCCCCAGCAGATCGAGACGGTGGACATGGCCCGACGCGGCATCCACAACGATGCGGCAGAGGTGTTGCGGGAACGTTTGGGGGGCAAGATGGAGATCGATTTCGCCACCGCGCGGCGGCTGTTCACGCTGATCTGCGTGCTGCACATCCGCGCGTGATGCGGCGTTTCGTTCTCCCGATCGGTGTGGCGCTGTCCGCGCTCGCTTTGGCCGGCGCGCTCTACATATTCGCGCGCAGCTGGCGGCCCTCGGCGAGCGACTATCAGTTCCAGGGCGTCGACGTAACCGAGGCCGACGGCACGATCGACTGGGCCGCGGTCAAGGCGGCAGGGGCCGATTTCGGCTATGTCCGCGCGACCAACGGCGGCGATCGCGACCGGCGGTTCGAGGACAATTGGCGTGGCGTGGCGGACGCCGGCATGCGGCGCGGCGCCATCCACGACTGGTCGCTCTGCCGCCTCGCCGCCGACCAGGCCAACAATTTCAACGTCACGGTTCCCAAGACCGACGACGCCCTGCCGCCGGCGCTGGCGATCGACTTCGTCGACGGCTGCAACGATCGCCCGTCGCGCGACGTGGTGATCGAGGAACTCAAACGCTTCATCATCATGGTCGAGGCGCATACGCAGCGACCGGTGCTGCTGCTGGTGTCGAAACGGTTCGAGGCCAATTACGACGTGACCTCGGCGCTCGACCGTCCGATCTGGAGCGCGCAGAATTTCTTCCCGCCCGATTACGCCGCGCGGTCGTGGCGGATGTGGCGGGCGAACGACATGCGGCGGATCGACGGGGTCGACGGGCCGGTCAATTGGGATGTGGTGACGAAATGAGCGATGACGAAACGAGTGCGATGCTGATCGAGGCGGCGCGCGGCGCGGCGGCGAACGCCTGGGCCCCCTATTCCAGTTTCTCGGTCGGGGCGGCGTTGCTGATGGCCGACGGCAGCATCGTCACCGGCGCCAATGTCGAGAATTCGAGCTACGGCCTGTCGCTCTGCGCCGAGACCGTCGCGGTAGCGAAAGCAAGCGCCGACGGACGGATGCGCGAGGTCGTCGCAGTCGGCATCGTCGGCGGGATGACCGGGCAGGACGCGATCGAGCCGATCCTGCCCTGCGGCCGTTGCCGCCAGGTGCTCAACGAAGCGGCGCAAGCCGGCCGGCGCGACTTCAAGGTCTGGTGCTCGGGCCTGACCGGCGGACCGATCGCCGCCTATACGCTCGCCGAACTTCTTCCCCATGCGTTCGGGCCTGCGAACCTCGGGATCGTCTGATCCGGAAAACTCCCCTCCCTGCAACAGAGGGGATCCAGCGGCCCTACCGCAATGTCCGCGTCACCTTGCCAGCCGCATCGCGCATTTCGACGCTCGGCACGCCGTCCTTGGCGACGCCTAGGGTCAGCCGCGGCCGCCCGGCGGGATCGCTCAGCACCAGCGCGACGCTGCCGTCCTCCAATCGCCCAAGCCAGGCTCGGCGCGCATTGCCCAGCCCGGCCTTGGCGATCAGCGCATCGCGCTCGGGTCCGGGTTTCATCGTCCGCATCCGTAGCCCCGCCTCGATGTCCATCGGCACATCGGGCCGGTCGTTGACCGCCAGCCCGGCTCGCCGATCCTTGCCGTCCTCGGTGCTGACCAGCTGCAGCGTCTGGTCCTGATGATAGCGGTCGAAGGTGAAGCTGCCGCCGTTGGCCGGCCTGCCGTTCTTCATCCCGCCGTCGAACACCAGGCCGCCATTCTCGTCGCCCTGATCGTTATAGAAGATCATCCCCGCCTCCGGCCGGTTGGGGTGCGGATAGTCACGGCCGCCGATGATGATGCCGGGGATCAGTGCGTGATTGGAGATGGCGAGTCGCAACGTTCCGTCGGGCTCGCGCACGTTGATCCGCTGGACGTCGATCGTGTCGAATTTCGTCGCCGCGGGCGCCACCGCGGCGAGCCCCAGCCATGCCGCCGCCAGCGTCATCACCGCGGCATAGCCGCCGATCGCACGCGAGGGATCGATCCGCATCCATCATCTCCTTCGATTTCCTGGGATGTCGCCATCGCGCCTCTTGCCCCGCCGCTTCATTGCCGCGAAAGCTGCCCCACGAACAGGGAGTAGACGATGGCGATCCTTTCCGACCGCTGGATTCGCGGGCAGGCGCTCGAACATGGCATGATCGAGCCGTTCGTCGAGGCGCAGCGCCGCGAAGGGTGCATCAGCTATGGCCTCTCCTCCTACGGCTATGACGCGCGGGTCGCCGACGAATTCAAGATTTTCACCAATGTCGATTCGGCCACGGTCGATCCCAAGAATTTCGCCGCCAACAGCTTCGTCGACCGCAAGACCGACGTCTGCATCATCCCGCCCAACAGCTTCGCGCTCGCGCGTACGGTCGAATATTTCCGCGTACCGCGCGACGTGCTGGTGATCTGCCTGGGCAAGTCGACTTATGCGCGCTGCGGCATCATCGTGAACGTCACCCCGCTCGAACCCGAATGGGAAGGGCATGTGACGCTCGAATTCTCGAACACGACCCCGCTGCCGGCCAAGATCTACGCCAATGAGGGTGCGTGCCAGTTCCTGTTCCTGCAAGGGAACGAGCCGTGCGAGACCAGCTACGCCGACCGCGCCGGCAAATATATGGGCCAGCGCGGGGTGACCCTGCCGCGGCTTTGAGCCCCGCGCCCGGACAATTGCTTCAGGGCGACGATTCCGTGATGGTGAACGAAGAGCTCAAACACGGAGAGTTCGCCCCGCAATCCATCGCGACGGGAATCCGCCTCGATCAGCGTCGCGATGCGTGGATCAGGGCGATCAGTTCGCGGTTGATCTCCGCCCCCGCCAATTCCACGCCGACACCCTGATACCCCTCACGGCGCAATCGCTGCCGGACGTGGTTGACGGAGGCGCATGTACCGGATGTCGCCAGTTCGATCGCGCGGTCAACTAAGGCAGGTAATTCAGGCATGGACTCGCCTAGGCGCTAATTGGCCCCGCACCTATCGATATATTGATTGGCACGATGGCAGCGCGGTCTCGCCTGGCTGCCATGGCGTAGCAACCTTAGGCTGGCCCACCGGCAATGCCGCCAATGAAAAAGGGCGGCCGCTCGCGCGACCGCCCCATTCCACGAATTCAACTGCCCAAAGGGCCTTAGAAGTCGTTCGCGTATTGCTCGTTGCCGATGAAGCCGAGCTTGCTGATCCCGGATCGCTTGATGATCGCGAGGACCTTGTCGACCTTCTCGTAACGCGCATCCGGCATCGGCTGGAAGTGCAGTTCCGGCTCGGGCTGGATCGCCAGCGTCGCCTGGAGATACTGGTCGAGCTGTTCATCGCTCGTCACCGGTGTGCCGTTCCAGGTCACGTTGTCGTTCGCGTCGATGATGATCTTGTTCTTCTGCGCGTCGACCGGCGGATGGTTCTGCTGGTTGTTGACCGGCAGGTCGACCTTCACCGCGTGCGTCTGGACCGGGATCGTGATGATGAACATGATGAGGAGCACGAGCAGGACGTCGATCAACGGCGTCATGTTCATGTCCATCATCGGGGCGCCGTCATCCTTGCCGCCACTCATTGCCATGATTCAAAACTCCTGAGCTAGCGGGCGGTTACGCAGCGGGCCCGCCGCGGGGCGGCGGCTGCGAGATGAAGCCGACCTTGATGAAGCCTGCCGACTGCATCGTGAAGATCGCCGCGCCGATGCACTTGTACTGGACGTTGACGTCGCCGCGGATGTGCACCTCGGGAATCTTGTCCGGATCGATCGGGCCGGCGGCCTTCAGGCGTTCGATATCCGCCTTCATCTTTGTCGTCGCCTTGTCGAGCAGTTCCTGGTGGCCCATCTGGGTCATGCCCCAGTAGACCGCGCAACCACCCTTGCCATCGTCGGTGATCGACAACGACACATTTTCCGGCTTGGTCTGCGTCGGGTCGAAACGAACCTCCGGCAGCTTCAGCTTGACGTTCTGCACCACCACCGGAACGGTGATGAGGAAGATGATCAGCAACACCAACATGACGTCGACGAGCGGCGTCGTGTTGATGTCGGACATCGGAGTTTCGGAGGAGCCTCCGCTGCTAATAGCCATTGAGCATTCCTATCCTTGGGTCGTCACGCCCGGGCTATGGTCCGGGCGTACGGGCGGGATCGGGCACGCCGCCCTGACCCCGCCTTTCACCTGCTTACGGCTTGGTCGTCACGCCACCGGTCTGACCGGCGGTGGTGGTGGCCGGCTTGGCAGCCGGAGCGGCGGCGGGCTTGCGGGCTGCTGCCGACGGCTTCACCGCGCCGTTCGACGCCAGGTAACCCAGCACGTCGTTCGAGAACGCGCTCAGGCTCTCCTGGATCGCCTTGTTGCGGCGCTGCAGGAAGTTGTAGGCGAGCACGGCCGGAACCGCGACGACGAGACCGAAGGCCGTCATGATGAGCGCTTCACCGACCGGACCGGCGACCTTGTCGATCGAGGCCTGACCAGCGGCACCGATGTTCAGCAGCGCGCGGTAAATGCCGACGACGGTACCGAACAGGCCGATGAACGGCGCGGTCGCACCGACCGTCGCGAGGAAGGCGAGACCGCCGCTCAGCGCCGAGTTGATCGTGTCTTCCGACCGCTGCAGCGAGCCGTGCAGCCAGTCATGCGCCTCGACCGGATCGGTCAGCTTGGCATGCTGTTCCTGCGCGGCCAGGCCGTCGTCGACCAGCTGCTTGTAGGCCGAGTTCTTCTCGAGCTTGGCGGCGCCTTCGCGCAGCGAGTTCGAGTTCCAGAACGTGGCACGCACGCGGCGGCCCTGGTTGATGATCTTCTGCTGCTCGAACACCTTGGTGAACAGGATATAGAGCGAGAAGAACAGCATGATCAGCAGGATGACGGCGACGCTCCACGAGATGAAGCCGCCCTGCTGAAGGGCGTTCATGACGCCGAACTGTTCGGCGGCACCGCCAGACGCACCGGCGTTAAGGATGGAAATGCTCATTCGAATGCTTCCTCTTTAATATCGTAGTCTAGATGCAAGTTCGGCCGGCGCCCGCGTGCGGACACCGGCCCCAAATCATTCGTCTTTCAGCGTCCACTTGATGCCCGGCAACGGGAAGCTGTACGGCTGCGCGTTGCCGTCCGAATCCTTCTGGACGGTGAACCTGCCGCGACGCTGCGCCAAACGGCACGTCGTATCGTCGAGCGACGAATTGCCGCTCGAGGCCGTGACGCGGCAGCCGGCGACTTTGCCCGACGTATCGATGCTCAACACGACCGAGACACGACCCTGGGCACCGGCGCGCTTGGCGTCGGGCGGATAGTCGTCGTCGGTGAACCAATTGCCCGGCTGGCCCCTCGGACCGCCCTTGACGGCGATCGGCTTGGGCGCCGGCGGTGCCGGCGGCGCAGGCGGCGCAGGCGGCGCAGGCGGTGCCAATGTCGGCGGCGGCGCCACGTTGGTCGTCGCGATGTTGACCGGCGACGGGACCGGCGGGGTGATCGGCGGGATCACGACCTGGGTCGGCGGCGGCGGCAGGTTGGGCTGGTCCGGCGGCGGGGGCGGCGGCTTGTCCGGCGGCGGCGGCGGCGGCGGCGGTGCCACGTCGAACGCGTTCAGTTTTTCGGCCGCTTTCTTGGCGAAATCCACCGCCAAGCCGGTCACGAATGCGTAACCGAATCCCGCAACGATCAGCGAAACAAAAACGATCGCTACGATGCGGCTGCCGGTTGTATCACGATCAGCATATGACATTCAGAAACTCAACTCCCTCGTGTCCGACCCGCGAAAATGTCGCCCGACGTTAATCGTCCAGCAACGAACCCCTCGGCTAACGCCAGATCGGGCAGAGCGCGAGTCTCTATCGTTAGGTCCGCAATGACGCAAACGCTTTGTCGGACGCAACAAACGTACAATCGCTGCATGGCAGAATTATTTCTGTAAAGGAACGAGCCGATCGCCTAACTCATTCAACATGTCACGCGTTCCCATGACCCGATTCCTCTCCGTCTTGCTCTGTGCAGCTGCCATCCCGGTGATACCGGTGTCAGCAACCAGGGTTCCACCGCCGCCGCCTGTTTATCGTTATGCCGATATGGCTGATCTGGCGACGACAGCGCCGATGGTCGTCGACGCCACTATCACCGATGCCGCGAAGATCAAGCCGGCAGAGGCGGCGGGGCTCGCGCCCGGCCATGTGCGCTATTATCTGACGGTCACGATCAACGCCCTGATCCGTGCCCCAGGCGGGCTGCCGCCCCAGATCGGGTACCTTTACGACGCGCCGCTCGACGCGGCGGGGAATGCGCCCAAGCTCAAGAAAACCCGCGTCATTCTCTTCGCGCGCGCGGTGGCGAACACGCCCGACCAGCTCCAGCTCATCGGCGACGGCGCGCAATTGATCTGGTCACCCCAGACCGACGCCACGGTGCGCCGGCTCGCCGCCGACGTGATCTCGCCCAAGGCCCCGCCCAAGATTCTCGACATCGCCAACGCCTTTCACGCGGCGGGCGTCCTGCCCGGTGAGGGCGAGACGCAGATTTTCCTCAAGACCACCGGCCACCCGATCTCGCTCGGCATCCAGCGCAAGCAGAATGCCGCGCCGGCCTGGACCGTATCACTCAGCGAAGTGGTGGAGGATGCGCTGCCCCCGCCGCAGCGCGATACCTTCCTGTGGTACCGGTTGGCCTGCGGTCTACCGGGCGAAATCCCCGCCGACACGTTGTCGGGACTCGAGCCCGCGGACGCTACGGCAGTGCGGGAAGATTATGCGCTGGTGAAAAGCGGACTCGGTCCCTGCCATGGCGGCACGCCGAACAATTAGGGCCGGCGCGCCGGCCTGCCTTTTGTTTTTCCGCATTTTTCCGAGCCGTCAGGCGAGTCCGCCCAACTTGAAACTGCTCAGCGGCGGTGGCGGACCAAGGTGATCCCGATCGATTCGTCGGCCTCGGCGATCGCCAGCTTGACGATCTTCACCGCGATACGCGCAACGCGCTTGTCCTGCAGGAAGAGCGTTTCGCAGATATGGTCGGCGACTCCCTCGATCAGCGTGAAATGCACGCCGGCGGGAAGCGCCGTCGTCGCGGCGCGTTTCAGGTCGAGATAGTTCTTCGACATCGACAAAGGTGATTCGGGACCGAATCGGCCCGGCAAGTCGAGATCGACCGTCACCGAGATTCGCAGTGGCTGCGGCAGGTGCGTTTCCTCGGAATAGATGCCGGTCAGCACCATCACCTCGATATCGTGCACTTCGAGTTGCAGCCGGTCTTCCAAGTCGCATCACCTTATCCAAGGAGCGCGCCCCTGCCCGTCCCGGCGCCGGCGATCAACCCCTTGTGGCCTTGGGCGCGTGCGCATGCGCCTTGTAATCGGCCGCGATGCCGATAAAGCGCGCGCCCCCGGGACGCCGCGCCCGCGCATCGAGGAGATTCCGTGAAGTGACCGATTTCGTGCCGATCAACGCCGTCGATCCCGCCGCCGTCGAGGCGCTGCTGGACCGCGCGTTCGGCCGAGACCGGCACGGCCGCACGGCCTATCGCCTGCGACAGGGCGTCGGCGTGATCCCGGAATTGAGCTTCGCCGCGATCGAGGACGGCGCGCTCGCCGGAACGATCCAGTGCTGGCCGGTCACGTTGCATGGCGATGACGGCAGCCACCATCCGATGGTGCTGGTCGGTCCGGTCGCGGTCGAACCGTCGCGCCAGCGTGGCGGCCTGGGCAAGGAACTCGTCCACCAGGCGCTCGACGCCGCGGTCGAACTCGACCTCGACGGCGCGATGATGCTGGTCGGCGATCCCGAATATTATTCCCGCTTCTGGGGCTTCACCGCCGACGCGACCGCCGGTTGGCGCCTGCCCGGCCCGGTCGAGGCGCGCCGCCTGCTCGCGCGTGGAACGGACGTGCCGGCGATCGCGGGAGACGTGGGACCGCGCGTGATCGCCGTCGCCTAAGCTCTTGGTTGCCTTGCCCCAGGTTGCGGCCTGCCCCCACCTGCCCTAGCGGTTGTTCGATGCCGATGGACCCACTTCCCGATCTCGCCAGCCTGTCGCTCGCTGACGTGGCGCGGCTGGCGGGGGAGAAGCGGCTGCCGCCGGTCGAGCACTGGAACCCGACCCATTGCGGCGACAGCGACATGCGGATCGCGCGCGACGGTACCTGGTTCCACATGGGCTCGCCGATCGGGCGACAGGAGATGGTGCGGTTGTTCTCGACCATTTTGCGGCGCGAGCCGGACGGCAGCTACGTCCTGGTCACGCCGGTCGAGAAACTCGACATCGCAGTCGAGGACGCACCGTTCGTCGCGGTGGAGATGAAGGCCGAAGGCGATGGCCGCCAGGCCGCGCTCGCCTTTCGTCTCAACACCGGCGACCTGGTCTCGGCCGACGCCGACCATGCGCTCCGGTTCGACCAGGGCGCGGACGGCCCACGCCCCTATCTCCACGTCCGCGGCGGGCTCGAGGCACTTGTCGCGCGATCGGTCTATTACGAGATCGCCGAGCGCGCGCTGGCGGGCGCCGACGATCCGCCCGGCATCTGGAGCAACGGCGCCTTCTTCGTGCTGGAGCCAGACGCATGAGCGCGCTCGCCGACCGGCTGCGCGCCGCGCTCGACCATGACCACGAACCCGAATTGCTACCGGGCGACCGCCCCGGCGTGGTGATCGAGGGCCCGCGCACGCCGGCCGCCGTGCTGGTGGCCGTCGTCGATCGTCCCGAACCGGGACTCATCCTGACCCAGCGCACCGAAAACTTGCGCCGCCACGCCGGCCAGATCGCCTTTCCCGGCGGGCGGATCGACGCGGGCGATGCCGATGCCGCCGATGCCGCGCTGCGCGAAGCCGAGGAGGAGATCGCCCTGCCCCGCCATGCCGTGACGGTGATCGGAGAGGCCGACCATTATCTGACCGTCACCGGGTTCGAGGTGACGCCGATCGTCGCAGTGATCCCGCCCGATCTCGATTATCATCCCAATGAGGCCGAAGTCGCCGATGTATTCGAAATACCGCTCGCGTTCGTGCTCGACCCCGCCAACCATGTCGCGGCAACCGCCGAATGGCAGGGCCGCACGCGCCATTTTTATGAGATCCACTGGGACGATCGCCGCATCTGGGGTGCGACCGCCGCGATGCTGATCAACCTGTCGCGCCGCCTGCGGTGGGCGGCATGACGCGGCTGCCGGCGGCGGCCTGGCGCGATCACGCGGGGCTGGCGCGCGTCGTCGCGGCACTCGGCCCGGGTCAGGCCCGCATCGTCGGCGGCGCGGTGCGCGACACGCTGCTCGGAATCGACACCGCCGATGTCGACATCGCGACGCCGCACGATCCGCAACGGGTGATCGCGTTGCTCACGGCGGCGAAGATCAAGGCGGTGCCGACCGGCCTCGACCATGGCACGATCACCGCGGTCGCCAGCGACCAGGTCTATGAAGTGACGACGTTGCGCCGCGACGTCTCGACCGATGGCCGCCGCGCCACGGTCGCGTTCACCGACGACTGGCGCGAGGATGCCGCACGGCGCGACTTCACGATCAACGCGCTCTATGCCGACCCCAATAGCGGCGAGCTCTTCGACTATTTCGGCGGGATCGAGGATCTGGCGGCGCGCTGCGTCCGCTTCATCGGCGATCCGTTCGTCCGCATCGCCGAAGACCATCTGCGTATCCTGCGCTTCTTCCGCTTCCTCGCGCGGTTCGGGGAGGTTGCCGACGCCGACGGCCTTGAGGCCTGCACCGATCGCGCCAACGACCTGATGGCGCTGTCGCGCGAGCGCATCGCCAACGAGTTGCTGCGCCTGGTCGTAGCGCCGCGCGCGGTCGAGGTGGTGGCGCTGATGATCGAGCGCCGCATCCTCGTGCCGGTCCTGCCCGAGATCGCGACCATCGATCGCTTCGCGGCACTCGCCGCGCGCGAGGCGGAGGCGGACGTCGCACCCGATGCGATCCGGCGTCTCGCCGCGCTGATCTCAGCCGATGCGACGATCGCGGCCAGCGTCGGCGCGCGGCTCAAGCTGTCGAACAAGCAGCGCCAGCGACTGGAGAGCGCCGCGCTGCCGGCGGACGGCGAGCCGCGCGCGCTCGCCTATCAGCTCGGCACCGACTTCGCGCTCGACCGGCTGCTGCTCGCCGGCGCCGACGTGACGGCGATCAAGGACTGGACGCTGCCCGTCCTGCCGCTGTCGGGCGGGCAATTGGTCGCGATGGGATTGAAGGCCGGGCCGGACGTCGCGAAGACCCTGCGCCGCGTCCAGGATCGCTGGATCGCCGAAGGATTTCCGGGCGCCGCCCGCGTCGCGGCGATCGCCGACGAAGAAGTCGCTCAGGCCCTCGACGCGACCAGGAAGGCGTAGGCTTCGTCGGCCTCGAGCGGCTTGGCGTAGACGAATCCCTGGCCGTAGGTGCAGCCGAGCGCGGCCAGGGTCTGCGCGAGTTCGTTGGTCTCAATACCCTCGGCGGTGGTTTCCTTGCCGAGCGCCTGGGCGAGGCTCAGGATCGCACGGACGATCGCGATCTTGTCGCGGTCGGCCAGCATTCCGGTCACGAAGCTGCGGTCCATCTTGAGCACGTCGATCGGCAGCTTCTGGAGATAGGCCAGGTTCGAATAGCCGGTGCCGAAATCGTCCATCGCGAGCGTCGTGCCCAAGCTCTTGAGCTGGTGCATCGTCTCGGCGACGCGCTCCGGATCGGACACCAGCGCGCTTTCGGTGAGTTCGAGCGTGAAGCGGCTGCCCGCCAGCCGATTGCGCCGCAGCGCGTCCTCGACCACCGGCGCGATCTCGTCGCGTTGCAGCTGGATCGCCGAAAGGTTGACCGCGACGCGCACGCCGCAGCCGCCACCGGCGCGCATGTCCCACGACCGCAAGGTCCGGGCGGCTTCGTCGATCGCCCAGCGGCCGAGCGGCACGATCAACCCCGATTCCTCGGCGACCGGAATGAAGTCGCTCGGCGACTGCTCGTGACCATGCTCGTCGGTCCAGCGCGCGAGCGATTCGAACGCGACGACCTGGCCGGTCGCGAGGTCGCAGATCGGCTGATAGGTGAGCCGCATCTGCCCGTTTTCGATCGCGCGACGCAATTCGGTCTCGACGCCGAATTGCTCGCGCGCGATGTCGAACGCCTGGGTCTGGTAATATTCCGCCTGGCCCGAATTCTTCGAGCGCTTCACCGCGAACTGGGCGTGGCGGATCAGGTCCTCCGAATCCTCGATCGCGTCGGTGCCGAAAGCGATACCGATCGAGCACGACACGCGGATTTCGAAGTCCGACATGCGGAACGGCGTCGACAGCGTCTCCTGGATGCGGTGCACGACCTGCGTGGCCTCGGACGCGCTCTCTTCCAGCGTCAGCAGGATGCCGAATTCGTCACCCCCGGTCCGCGCGAGCGTATCGGCAGCGCGCAGCGAGCCCTTCAGCCGGCGCGCCAGTGTGATCAGCAATTCGTCGCCCGCCATCGACCCCATGCAGGCATTGACCCGGCTGAAGCGGTCGAGGTCGATGATCAGGACGGCATAGCGCGCGCCCTCTCCGCTCTCGGCGATCCGCTCCTCGAGCAATTCGCTGAACCCGGCGCGATTGGGCAGACCGGTCAGGCTGTCGGTGATCATCTCGCGGCGCAGGTTGCGCGCGGTACGCAATTCGCCGGTGTGATCGACCAGGGTGATGAAGCAATGCTTCGATCGCGGCGAGCGCCGCGCCAGCGTGACGAGGAAATGCCGGCTGTCGACCACTTCGCCGAATTCCCAGGCGAAATCGTCCTGCGCCGCCTCTCCGGCCAGGAACGTCGCGATGCGCCCGCCCAGCGCGGCGACGAGCGGCGAATCACGCCCGGTATTGCCCAGCCCCGCTACGCGGAAAGCGCGATTCGCGGCTTCCACCTCGATCCGGTCGGCGGGATATCCGACGAGCGCCAGCGGCACCGGTATCAGCTCTATCGATGTGGCGATTCGCGCAATCTCTTCGGGGCGCAGACCGACGGCCGCCGGTTCAGCGGGCACGGCTTTAGCCGCCTTCGCGCGAGACAGTCCGAGCGCCATTGCGCCCCGCTTAGGGTCGATTGGTTAAAGCGCCCTGAAGCTTGCACGATTTCAGCGGCTTGCCGACCATTCGCTATGGGGCGATCGTATCATTTCAGAAACGGTTGTCGCGCGGAAATCCGGTCGGCGGCATCCGGCCCGCGGCCCCGCGCGCGGTGCGCCACGGCTGCAGATCGGTTTCGGTCCGTGTCCGCCCGCTTTCGCCGCCCATCGCCCAGCTCAATCCCTCGGCGAACTTGAAGGTGATCGCATCCGACAACCCGCCGTCGCGATACCGCTGGAGCTGGACGCCCTGCCCCTTGGCGAGTTCGGCGACCTCGCTGAGCGGGAAGACCAGCATCTTGCGGTTGTCGCCGATCGCCGCGACGTAATCGTCCTCGCCCCCGATCGGCCTGATGATCTTGAGCTTGGCGCCGGCGCGCGGCGTCACCACCGCCTTGCCCTTGCGCGTCTCGGCGATCGCGTCGGTCGCCTTGAGCACGAAGCCGCGGCCGTCGGATGCCGCCACCAGCAGCTTCTCGGCCTCGCTTGCGCGCAACAGCGCCGCGATGCCGACCTCGCCGTCGAGATCGATCATCAGCCGCACCGGCTCGCCGAAGCCGCGCCCACCCGGCAATTTGTCGGCAGCGAGCGTGTAGAACCGCCCCGTCTCGGCGGCGAGCAGCAACTTGTCGGTGGTCTGCGCGTGGAACGCGAAGCGCGGACCATCGCCTTCCTTGAACTTCATCGCATCGGCCGAGGCGAGTTCGACATGCCCCTTCATCGCGCGAATCCAGCCGCGCTGCGAGAGGATGACGGTGATCGGCTCGCGCTCGATCATCGCTTCGAGCGGAATTTCGCGCGCCGGCGCCGCTTCCTCGATCAGGGTACGACGGCGGCCGAGCTCGGTCTCGGGGCCATAGCGGTCGCGTACCTTGCCGAGGTCGCGCTTGAGCCGCGTACGCTGGCGCGCGTCGGACGACAGCAGCAGTTCGAGCTCGCCCTTTTCTTTCTCGAGCCCCTCGCGCTCCTTGCGCAGCTCCATTTCCTCGAGCTTGCGCAAGCTCCGGAGGCGCATGTTGAGGATCGCCTCGGCCTGACGGTCGGTCAGCTCGAACTCGGCGATCATCACCGGTTTGGGCTCGTCCTCGGTGCGGATGATCTCGATCACGCGGTCGAGGTTGAGGTAGGCGATGATATAGCCGTCGAGCAGTTCGAGCCGGTCGGCGATCTTTGTCAGCCGATGCTGCGAGCGCCGGCGCAGCACGATGAACTGGTGATCGACCCAGGATTGCAGCGCTTCCTTGAGGCTCATCACCCTGGGCGTGCGCGTCGCGTCGAGCACGTTCAGATTGAGCGGCACGCGGCTTTCGAGGTCGGACAGCCGGAACAGGCTTTCCATCAGCGTGTCCGAATCGACCGTGCGGCTGCGCGGTTCGAGCACGATCCGCACGTCCTCGGCGGATTCGTCGCGGACGTCGGCCAGGATCGGCAGGCGCTTGTCGTTGATCAGATCGGCGATGCCCTCGATCAGTTTGCCCTTCGACACGCCATAGGGGATTTCGGTGACGACGAGGTGCCAGCCGCCGCCCTTCTCGTTGACGCGTTCGATCCTGGCGCGCGTCCGGAACGAGCCGCGGCCCGTCGCATAGGCCTCGGCGATCGCTGCCGGGCTATCGACGATCAACCCGCCGGTCGGGAGGTCGGGGCCACTCACATAGTCGAGAACGTTGGCGTCGGCATTGTCGATCAGCGCGATCGAAGCGTCGAGCAATTCGGCGGCGTTGTGCGGCGGGATGCTCGTCGCCATGCCGACCGCGATCCCCGCGGCGCCGTTCGCCAGCAGGTTGGGAAACGCGCCCGGCATCAGCTCGGGCTCCTGCTCCTCGCCATTATAGGTCGGGCGGAAACCCACCGCGTCCTCGTCGAGGCCATCCATCAAATCGGTCGCGACCTGGGTCAGCCGCGCTTCGGTGTAGCGATAGGCGGCGGCGTTATCGCCGTCGATGTTGCCGAAATTGCCCTGCCCGTCGACCAACGGGTAGCGCAGCGAGAAATCCTGCGCGAGGCGGACCATCGCGTCGTACACCGACTGGTCGCCGTGCGGATGGTATTTGCCGATGACGTCGCCGACCACGCGCGCCGATTTCTTGTACGCGCTGTTGGGATCCATCCGCAGCAACCGCATCGCCCAGAGCAGGCGGCGGTGCACCGGCTTCAGCCCGTCGCGGACGTCGGGCAGCGATCGCGCGGTGATCGTCGACAGCGCATAGACCAGATAGCGTTCGGAAAGCGCGCTATCGAACGGCGCGTCGAGCACGCCCACGGACGGGTTGTCGGGAAGGTCGGTCGTCTCGGATGCCATCTAGAAGCGGTTAGAGCCTATTTGCCCGAGAGGAAATATCGGGAACGAAGAAGGTGTGGATCACCCGGCGCGCGGTCAGCCCGGCACACCGCCGCGCTCGCGCTCGAATTCGGCGCGGCGGCGCTCGCCGCGGGTCTTCAACAGATCGTGCCGCGACAGGATGCCGACCACCCTGCCCGTCTCGGCATCGACGATCGGCACGCGACCGATCCCGGTTTCGACCATCAGATCGGCGACCTCGCCGATCGGCGAGTGGCGATAGGCCATCGGCTGCGAGGCGTCGGACAGTTCGTCGGCGAGCGGCGTGTCGGCCTGGCCGCGCTCGATCTGCCAGCGCAGCGCGTCGGAGCGGGACACCAGCCCGAGCAACCGGTCGCCCTTCCCCACCACCGGGTAGGAACGGTGCGTCGCATGATCGGCGAAGAAGGCGACCACATCGCGGATCGGCATGTCGCCCGGCAGCGTCTCGGGGTCGCGCGTCATGACCTGTTCGGCCTGGAGGAAGTCGAGCGGGTCGACCGTATATTCCTGCAGGATGTGGCGCCCGCGCCGCGCGATCTTCTCGGTCAGGATCGAGCGGCGCATGATCAACACGCTGACCGCATAGGCGCCGACCGACGCGGCGGTCATCGCCGGCAGGTCGGTGAAATGCCCGGTCACCTCGACCGCGAAGAACGCGCCGGTCAGCGGCGCGCGCATCGCCCCGCTCATGATCCCGGCCATTCCCGCCATCGCCCAGAAGCCGGCCGGCCCGGGCAGGAACTGGCCGAGCGCGACTCCCAAGGCGCCGCCCAGGATCAGCAAAGGCGCGAGCACGCCGCCCGACGTCCCCGACCCCAGCGCGATCAGCCAGACCACCGCTTTGACCACCAGCAACGCCAGCACGACGCGCAGGGTCATCGAGCCATCGAGCAATCCCTGGATATTCGAATAGCCCGCGCCGAGCACATGCGCGTCGATCAGCCCGCCCAGCCCGACGACGATCCCGCCGAGCGCCGGCCACCAGAACCAATGGACCGGCAGGCGGTGGAACAGATCCTCGACCTTGTAGAGCGCGACCGACAGCAACGCCGCCTCGAGCCCGGCCAGGATACCGGTGGCGAGCGACCCCGACGCGGCCTGCCACCAGTCGAGCGTCACCGCCGGGAACGGAAACAGCGCGCCGGATCCGAGCAGCATCGGGCGGCAGGCGAACGACACCAGCACCGCGGTCACCACCGGCACGAAGCTGCGCGGCTTCCACTCGAACAGCAGAACCTCGATCGCCAGCAGGACCGCGGCGAGCGGCGTGCCGAAGATGCCCGTCATGCCGGCCGCGGCGCCGGCCACCAGCAAGGTCTTGCGCTCGGCGGCGCTCAGCCGGAACCGCTGCGCGAACAGCGAGCCGATCGCGCCGCCGGTCATGATGATCGGTCCTTCGGCGCCGAACGGCCCCCCGCTGCCGATCGAGATCGCCGAGGAGATCGGCTTGAGGATCGCGACCTTCAGCGACAAGCGGCTTTCGCCGTAGAGGATCGCCTCGATCGCCTCGGGAATGCCATGCCCCTTGATCTTCTCCGACCCGTAGAGCGCCATCAGCCCGATCAGCAGCCCGCCGATCGCCGGGATCGCCACCATCCACAGCCCGAGATGCGCTTCGGTGATCTCGACGTGGCTCGCCGACAGCCGGCCGAACCAGAACACATTGGTGGCGACCGCGATCAGCCGGATCAGCAGCCACGCGCCGAACGCCGCGCCCGCGCCGACCGGGATCGCCGCCGCGGTCAGCATGATCATGCGCAAGTCGGCGCTGTGATCGCCTAGCGGACGCGCCTTGTCGGCGGACGTGGAATGGAGTGACATGACAACCTGTTTTGCGGGGAAGAGCCGCGCCCCTATATCGCAATCCGATATAGTTCAATCAAAGGATGCCTGAATCATGTCGAGCGTTGGCGATTTGACGGACGCCGAATATGCGGCGCTGGCCGATTTCCGCCACACCTTGCGCCAGTTCCAGGCGTTCAGCGAGGAACAGGTCGCCGAGTACGGGCTGACCCCGCAACAGCACCAGACCTTGCTCGCGATCCGCGGCGCGGCGCCCAAGCCGGTCAGCATCGGCTACATCGCCGATCGCCTGTTCGTGAAGCCGCACAGTGCCTCCGGCCTGGTCGTCCGGCTCGAAGCGCTCGGCCTGGTCGCACGCCAGCCCTCGCCGAGCGACGGCCGTCAGGCGCTGCTCGACCTCACGCCCCGGGCCCGTGACCTGCTGGATCGCTTGTCGGCGGTGCATCGCGACGAGATCGTGCGGATGCGGCCGATGCTGAAGCGGTTACTGGATACCATCGCCTGAGCCGTCCGGCCGAACCTCCCAGGCTGCTTGAATTATGTCGTAATACGATATATATTCGACACAGGAGGGCAGCCGGATGCACATCTTGCTGGTAATCATGGAATCGCTTGGGCTGATCATCGGCAGCATCGTCGCCGCGATCCTGCTCTGCTGGTCGCTGTGGAGCGCTTTCCGCCTCGTCCGTCACCCCGCCTGGGGTCCGCCGATCGTCATCGTGCCGGCCGTTCTATGGGCAGCCGACATGCTGCCGCCGAGCGATTTCCTACGCCTGACTTTGGTGTTCGCGCTGCTCGCCGCGATCCCCTTCTGGGTGGAAGGGCGCGCCTGGCGAGTTGCCTGGACCGAGCGGCATCGTCCGGACGTCGGCGACCCGGCGGCGGGCTGACCATGGCCGACGCGCCGGCGGGCCATTATCCGATCCTGGCCGCCTGCATCGCGCAGAATCGCGCCCCGCGGCCGGACGAAGTCGATATTGTGGCGCTCCGCATCATCCGCGAGGGATTGGGCGCCCGCGATGATCGCCCCGACGCAGCGCTGCAACGCCTCGCCAGACGCGCCGCGAGGACGGCCCTGCACGGGTCCACCCGGACCGACTGATACCGGTGACGACATGATCTTCCAGGCAATCGGCACGCATGGTGCGGAGCAAATGCGCGATAGGTCAGAGGCTGTTTTACCCTGCTCTGATGCCTAGGCCGGTCGCGCCAGCCTCTGCCAGACACGTCAACAATTCCCAGAACGCTGCGGGCGGCGCGGTGCCGAAATCCACTTCCAGTTCACCGGCTTCGACAAAAACGGCATGGATGCAGCCGGAAAATTCCGCCTCGGGATCGACGCGCGTCTCGTCGGGATCACACCATTTGACGAACCATTCGTTCAAGGCCATCGAGACATCCGCCACATCGTGGAGGAGAATGGCGGCATCCCATCGCAGCCCGGAGATCACCAAGGTCGTCTGGCCGATCGTGCCTTCGAGGGGGTCGAACGACAGAACGCTGTCCTGCAGGAACACCACACCCTCCGCACCGTCGTCGTTACGTACAAAATCGACGATCACCATTCGATCGAAGGCATTCGTTTCTCCTGGGAGGAAGAACCTGACTTCCGCGGCCCCGCGCGCGCAAAGCTTCCGTTGCCGGTTGGCGAACTCACGAAACTGATCAACGTAATGGTCGCGGATCTGCGCAACCAACGTCTCGACCGCATCAACCTCCATCAGCCCCGCCTATCGGATCAAACTCGAAATGCCACGAATCGAAAGACCGAAATCCAGCAATACAGCCTGCTCGTGGGGACGAAGCGCTCGCGGTTCACATCGGCAAGCGGTCACACCGGGCTGGGCAGGTCGCGCGCCAGTTCGGCGATCAGCCACTCACGGAACCGGCGGATCTTGGGCACGGCGCGCCGCGCCTCGGGATAGCATAGCCAATAGGCATAGCCGCGGGTCGACACCTGGTCGAACGGCCGGATCAGTCGCCCTTCGGCCAAGTCGTTGCGCCAGAAGAAGGGGGTCAGCATCGCCATCCCCTGCCCCGCCATCGCCGCATGTCCCTCGTGCGCCTGGCTGTCGAGGCGCACGCCGACACGCGGCGGCCCGTCGGGGACTTCGACCCCCGCCTCGCGCAGCCAGAATGGCCACCATGGATCGTGTGGGCTGATCTGGGGCACGCGCAGCATGTCCTCGGGCGCGAACGGCCCGTGGCGGCGGAGGAAACCGGGCGAGCACATCGGCGTGAAGTCGATCCGGATCAGCAATTCCTCGTGCAGATCCTCCCACCCGCCGAGACCGGCGCGGATCGCGACGTCGACATCGTCGCTGGCGAAATCGGCCAGCGCGTCGCTGGTCAGCAGGCGCACCGCCATCTCGGGATGGTTCATCTGGAACGAGCCCAGCCGCCAGGCGAGCCAGGTATTGGCGAAGGTGTTCGAGGTCGACACCGTCAGCACCGCTTCGTCATCCGCGCGGATCGCGCCGAACGCGGCGTCGATCGCATCGAACGCGCGCGTGATCTGCGGCGCCGCCTTGCGCCCGGCGTCGGTCAGCATCACGCGGCGCTTCTCGCGCCGGAACAGCGACGCCCCCAGACGCTCCTCGAGCAATTTTACCTGATAGCTGACCGCGGCCTGGGTCATTCCCAATTCGTTGGCGGCAGCAGTGAAATTCTCGTGCCGGGCAGCGGCCTCGAACACGCGGACGGCGGCAAGGGGCGGCAGGCGACGCATGAAAACTTGATAAGCATGGCTTGTTGATCATGTCCAACGATTTGTTGGCACCCCGGACGCGGCTGGAGCATATCGACCTCGTTACCAACGCCGGATTTCATAAGGAGGACTCGGCAATGCGCGACGATTTCCTGAGCGGCGACTGGGCCGCGAACAAACCCCGCCTGACGGCGGACATCGATAAGCTGAGCACTAACTTGCTCGAAAAAGTCAGCGACAGTTTCGACGCACTCAACCGCGCCCAATTCGACGCCCCCTGGCGGCGTCCCTGGCGCAAGGTCCGTATTTCCGGCCTGCGGTGAACCGCGGCACCCCCGAGGCTGGGCGCCCGCCCTCGCGCGCCCGGCCGGATCTCCGCACCGGATACCTTCCCGGCGGCGCCCATGGGGTGGCAGACATCGCTTCCGTCTTGCCTTTCCCCGCGCCGCCGGTCTTTTCCTCGAGCATGAACGACGATTTCAAACAGCTGACCTGGCCCGACCTGACCAGCCGGCCGCGCCCCGAGCCGCAAGCAGCGATCGCCTATGGCGACGATCCGTGGCAGCGCGTCGACCTGTGGCTGCCGGATGGCCCCGGCCCCTTTCCCACGGTCTTGATGGTTCATGGCGGCTGCTGGACGACCAGCATCGCCGACCGCACCCTGATGAACTGGGTTGCCGAGGATCTGCGCGGCGCCGGACTGGCGGTGTGGAACATCGACTATCGCGGCATCGACCGGCCGGGCGGCGGCTATCCGGGAACGTTCCGCGATGCCGCCGCGGCCGCCGACGCCCTGCGCGGCTACGCCCCCAAATACGGCCTCGACCTGCGCCGCGTCGTCGCGACCGGCCATTCCGCGGGCGGGCATCTCGCCTTGTGGCTCGCGGGTCGCCGGCGGCTGCCGCACGATAGCGCGCTGTGGTGCGCGACCCCCTTGCCGATCGCGCATGTCGTCGCCTGCGGCGCGCTGCCCGACCTCGAACAGGTCGCCGCGAGTCCCGACAATGGCTGCGGCACCGACGTCGTTCGCGATCTGGTCGGCAGCGCGAACGGCGGCCGCCGCGACGTCTATGCCGATACGTCGGTCATGCGCTTGCTGCCGATCGGAGTGCCGCAAGATCTGGTGTACGGGCTCGAGGATCGCATCGTGCCCTATCGGCTGGCAACCGACTATGCGGCTAAGGCGCAAGGCGAGGCCGTGCTGCACACCGTCCCCGACACCGGGCACGTCGAACTGGTCACGCCGGGCACGCCGGCCTGGACGAAGACGAAAGATCTGATCGCTGCGGCGTTCGCCCGCTGATCCTGCTTTCCGGCGCGCTTACCACCTTAACGGCTCATCGCCCAAAACCATCGGCTTGACGCAATATCCCATCAATGAGATGTTGTATTGCGACAGGGCAAGAACGGGAGAGTATGCGATGCGTTACGTGTTGCTGACGACGACGTGCCTGACGGTGCTGCTGAGCGGATGCGGCAAGGCCGACAACGACCAGCCCTACCAACCCGACCGTTATTCCACGCCGGCCAATTCTGCGATGGCTTCGGACTCCGCGCCGGCCGGCCGCGCGCCGCAAACCAACGCGATCGTGGCCCCCGCCGACATCGCCCCTGGGGTGAACGTGACCGCCGCACCGGGCGTTGCGTTCAACTATACCTATGCGTTCCGGCTGCCGGCACAGAACATCAAGGACGCGCAGGAAGCGCACGCCTCGGCCTGCGAGAAGCTCGGGCCGCAGCATTGCCGCATCACCGGCATGCTCTATCGGCTGATCGGCGAAAACAACATCGTGGGCGCGATCCAGTTCAAGCTCGACCCGACGCTGGCCCGCGCGTTCGGCAAGCAGGGTATCGACGCGATCGTCAAAGCCGACGGCAAGCTGGTCAACGCCGAGATCACCGGGACCGATGCGGGTGCCGCGATCAAGAATCTCGATCAGCAGCGCCAACAGACCGAGGCGGAAGTGCAGCGGCTCGACCGGCAACTCGCGCGCACCGACCTCCGGCCGGCCGAACGCGCCGAATTGCAGCGCCAGCGCGCCGCGCTCGCCGGGCGATTGCAGGACGTCAAGACCGAGACGGGCAATCAGGAGGAATCGCTGGCGACCACGCCGGTCGCCTTCCGCTACGAATCGGGCGCCGCGGTCCGCGGCTTCGACGGCAGCGCGCCCATCACCAGCGCTGGCAACGTGTTCCTCGATTCTGCCCAGATTACGCTCGGCATCGTCCTCACCCTGCTCGCCGCGCTGGCCCCGCCGGGCGTGATCGTGCTGATCGCCTTCCTGATTTGGCGTCGCTTCTGGCGTCGCGGGCGAGCACGCGCCGATGCGGTGTGATTGCGCGTCGGGGCCGGTTCCGGTATAGGCAACGACTTCCAGCCCCGGCGCGCCACCCGCGTTGCCGGGGCCGATCATTTCAGGAAGGTAAGCGCCGACGATGGCACGCCGCCGCCAGATCTACGAAGGCAAGGCCAAGATCCTCTACGAGGGTCCCGAGCCCGGCACGTTGATCCAGTATTTCAAGGACGATGCGACCGCGTTCAACGCGCAGAAGAAGGGCACGATCAGCGGCAAGGGCGTGCTCAACAACCGCATCTCCGAGCACATCTTCACCCTGCTCGGCACGATCGGGGTGCCGACGCACTTCATCCGCCGTCTCAACATGCGCGAACAACTCATTCGCCAGGTGGAGATCGTGCCGATCGAGGTGGTGCTGCGCAACGTCGCCGCCGGATCGCTGTCGAAGCGGCTGGGGATCGAGGAAGGCGTCCAGCTGCCGCGGACGATCATCGAATATTATTACAAGGACGATGCGCTCGGCGATCCGATGATCACCGACGAGCATATCGCGGCGTTCGGCTGGGCCAGCCAGGAGGAGATGCACGACATCGCCGACCTGGCGATCCGCACCAACGATTTCCTGTGCGGCCTGTTCGCGGCGATCGGCATCCGTCTGGTCGACTTCAAGCTCGAGTTCGGGCGGATCTGGGACAATGACTACAGCCGCATCATCCTGGCCGACGAGATCAGCCCCGACGGCTGCCGCTTGTGGGATATGAAAACCAACGAGAAGTTGGACAAGGACCGTTTCCGTCGCGACCTGGGCGGCGAAGCCGAGGCGTATCAGGAAGTCGCTCGGCGACTGGGCCTGCTGCCCGAAGACGCCGAGGGCGCAGTGCTCGATCTCGAATCGCATCGCCAGAGCCGGGGCAAGTAAGCCCCGGCCGCAGCCCTTGCGCGGGTCGGGATCGGGGCGTCAGCCCTTGACCTTGACCCCGCAGATGATGCCGAAGATGAACGCCGAGGCGAGCGAGAGCTGCACCCAGCCTTGCGGGTCGCTCCAGCCGAAATACTGACCGCCGAACGCGAACAGCGCGATGAACAGGATCATTGCCAGTCCGGCCATGTCCGATACCCCTAAACAGGCAAATGCGACCCCCCATCGAGTCGCCTGCTGCGCGAAACGCTGCGCTCGCCGGGTAAACGAAGCGTAAAACTTGCGACGAGCCGTCGGCGCGGCCATAGGGGCGCCGACTCCACCCAAGCCAGAAAGCGCCGCCCCATGAAGGTCCGTATCGTCGTCACCCTCAAGCCCGGCGTGCTCGACCCGCAGGGCAAGGCGATCCACAAGTCGCTGGAAGGCCTGGGCTTCGTCGGCGTGAACGACGTCCGCGCGGGCAAGGTGATCGAGCTCGACGTCGCCGACTCGGTGAGCGACGCGGAACTGGACGGCATGTGCCGCAAGCTGATCGCCAATACGGTGATCGAGAATTACAGGATCGAGCGGTGACCGCCGCAGTCGTCGTCTTCCCGGGATCGAATTGCGACCGCGACCTCGCGGTGGCGATCGAAGCGATCATGGGGCGCAAGCCGAACATGGTGTGGCACGCCGACACGGAGCTGCCCGCCGGCACCGACCTGATCGCGCTGCCCGGGGGCTTCTCCTACGGCGATTACCTGCGCTCGGGCGCGATGGCGGCGCGGTCGCCGGTGATGCGCGCGGTGGTCGCTGCCGCCGAGCGCGGGGTACCGGTGCTGGGCGTCTGCAACGGTTTCCAGGTATTGACCGAGGCGGGGCTGCTGCCCGGCGCGCTGATGCGCAATGCCGGGCTCAACTTCGTCTGCCGCGACGTCGAATTGTCGGTCGAGAATGCGCAAAGCGCCTTCACCAGCCGCTATGCCGCGGGCGAGACGATCCTGATCCCGGTCGCGCACCATGACGGCAATTACACCGCCGATGCCGAGACGCTCGACCGGATCGAAGGCGAGGGTCGCGTCGCGTTCCGCTACACGGGCAACGTCAACGGCTCGGCGCGGCAGATCGCGGGCGTGCTCAACGCCGCGGGCAACGTGCTCGGCCTGATGCCGCACCCCGAGCGCAAGATCGAAGCCGCGCATGGGGGTGACGACGGCCGTCGGCTGTTCGAGGGCCTGATGGAGCTGGTTGCGGCTTGAGCGCTTCCAGAGTGTGCCTCAAAGCTTAAATCGTGCTCCTGCTTTCGCAGGAGCACTGCTTGAACAGACTTCAAACCTTCGCCTTGAACGGCGAGAAATCGGTGCCCTCGTCGAACACGTCGACGCCTTCGGCGCGCTTGAGCCCGCCGACCACCAGATAGGTGACCGGCGTCAGCAGCACTTCCCAAGCGACCTTCAGGAACCATTGGGTGAACAGCACGGTGATGACGAGCTTCGTCGTCCAGCCCTCGGCGCCGAGGAACGCGAGCGGATAGAAGATCAGGCTGTCGATCCCTTCCCCCGCGATCGTCGAGCCGATCGTGCGCGTCCACAGATGCTTGCCGCGCGTCATGATCTTCATCTTGGCGAGCACGAACGAATTGACGAATTCGCCCGCCCAGAAGGCGACGCAGCTGGCGAGCACGATGCGCGGCACCTGGCCGAAAATCGTTTCGTACGCCTTCTGGTTGGTCCAGTCCGGCGCCGGCGGCAGCGCGACCACGACCCAGCTCATGAATGCCATGAACAATACCGCGCCGAACCCCGCCCAGATCACGCGGCGCGCGCGGGCATAGCCATAGACCTCGGTCAGGACGTCGCCGATCACATAGGAAATCGGGAAGAACAGGATGCCCGCGCCGAACGGCCAATAGCCGATGCCGGGCAACCAGACCTGCGCGACCTTGCCCGCGCCCAGCACATTGGACAGCAGCAGGATCGCGACGAACGCCGCCATCACGAAATCGTAAAAGCGGAAAGTGTGGACGGTATTGGCCGCCACGGCGCGGAGCGCGGTCGATTCCCCCTCGGTCATGTCGCGCGTTATGATACCGGTTCCGCCCGCCCGCAATCCACGCTAGGCGGGAAACGGGCGCCCGTAGTTCAACTGGATAGAGCACGAGCCTTCTAAGCTTGGAGTTGCAGGTTCGAATCCTGCCGGGCGCGCCATCCTCTCCCGCAGTCCCGATGCGTTTCGCGCCCGGCGTTACGCGCCGTCCTCGCTTTCGGCACGGAAATCGAGCCACGCCTTGCTCCGGCGCGGCAGGCTGGACGCGAACCCCGCGATGATGATGCCGACCCCGCGATCGAAGACCCGGTCGTAATCGGCGAACAAGGCTGCGCCGATACTGTGCGCCAGCGGATAGAGGTGGCGATCAAGCTGCGCTTCGCGGACGTCGAGGACATGGCGCGTGCCGCCCGCCCCCGCGGCCAGCGCCATCGCCTGCTGTTCGATCGTGAAGCCGATCACATAATCGTGGATCGTCTTGAGGCAGATCGCCGCGTCCGTCGGCGCGATTCCCGCGGCGGCGAAAGCACCGAGCATGGTTTCCATCAGCGCGTAGACTGAGGTCTCCTTGAGATGCGAGCCCGCCACCATCCGCGCGCCGTCGCGATACCGGAGCAATTGGCCACGCAACTCGCGCGCGCACAGCCTCGCCCATTGCGGCCAAGTCTGTGGCCGCGGCTCGGTCTCGAGCAGGCGCATGGCATAATCGGCCAGCACCTGGCTCGCCATTTCGTCGACCAGATCCTGCTTGTTGCGGAACCGCCAGTAGAGCGTCGGCGCCTGCACGCCGAGCTCGGCCGCGATCGCGCGCAGGGTCAGGCCCTCCAGCCCCGCTTCATCGAGCAGCTTGAGCCCTGCCCGGGCCACCGGTTCGCGCCCCTCGCGCATACACGCCCCTTTTCCTCTTCGCCGCCGTGCCCCCGGATGGCGGCCGCGCGCCGACCCTAACAACGTTCGAGGCTTGGCGCATCTCTCTAATTCTGTTAGATGTTTTCTATAACATTATTAGAGAAGGATTCGCGATGACCCGCTCTTCGTCCATCGACGTGCTCATCGTGGGGGCCGGCGCCGCCGGCCTCACGCTCGCGATCGACCTCGCGCGGCGCGGCGTGCCTTTCCGGATCATCGACCAGGCACCCGCCCCTTTCATCGGATCGCGCGGCAAGGGCCTCCAGCCGCGCACGCAGGAAGTCTTCGAGGACCTCGGCGTGCTCGATCGCATTGCCGGGCGCGGCGGCCCCTATCCGCTGATGCGGGTCCACGCGTCCGACGGCGCCAGGGAGGTGGCGATGGCGGAGGCGAGACCCGCAAATCCGGCCGAACCCTATGGCCAGCCACTGATGCTGCCGCAGGGCCTGACCGAGGGCATGCTCCGCGAGCGCCTCGCCGAATTCGGCGTCACCGTGGAATTCGGGTGCGCGCTGACCGGATTCAGCGAGGAGGGCGGTGGCGTCGTGGCGGACATCCGCTCGGCGTACGGCCCCGCGACCATTCGCACTTCCTATCTGGTCGGCGCGGACGGCGGGTCGAGCTTCGTGCGCAAGCAGCTGGAGATCGGCTTTCCCGGCGAGCGCCTGCCGGTCCGAGCGGTCGTGGCCGACGTCTGGGTCGAAGGCATCGACCGGGATGCCTGGCACCTATGGAATGCCGAGGAACGCCCACGGATGATCTCGCTCTGTCCGCTCGCCGGCACCGACCTGTTCCAATTGCAGGCCGCGCTTCCCCTGGAAGGCGAAGTCGACCTTTCCGCCGGCGGGCTGGCCGCGATGATCGCCACACGGACCGGCCGCGATGACATCCGCCTGCAGGCGGTGTTCTGGAGCTCGGCCTTCCAGCCCAGCGCGCGGCTCGCCGACCGTTACCGTGTCGGGCGCGTCTTCCTGGCGGGCGACGCCGCGCACGTTCATCCGCCGACCGGGGGCCAGGGCCTCAACACCAGTGTCCAGGACGCCTATAATCTCGGCTGGAAACTGGCCGGCGCGCTGCGTGGCGCGCCCGATGCGCTGCTCGACAGCTACGAGCGCGAACGGCGCCCGATCGCGGCGGACGTGCTCGCGCACAGCACCGGGCTGCTGCGCTCGGGCGAGATGCGGCGCGGGCGCGAGAACCACGAACTCGAACTGGGGTATTTCGACTCGCCGCTCAGCCTGGGGGCACGCACGCGGTCCGGCCGGCTGCGCGCGGGCGCGCGAGCACCGGATGCGCCGTGTCACGGCGCAGGCGGCCAGCCGACGCGCCTGTTCGACGTCTTCCGCGGCGCGCACGCGACATTGCTGGGATACGAGGTCGGCGACGATTGCCCGGTCGTGCCGCGCAGGGACGTCCACATCCGTCGCGTCGGTCGGGGCGGTGATCTCCAGGACGTCGACGGCCATATAGTGGCCGCCTACGACCTCGACCCCGGCGATTGGGTGATCATCCGCCCCGATGGCTATGTCGGCGCGATCGCCGGTTCGGACCCCGAGGTACTGGGGCAGTGCCTTTCGGCGATGGGATATTCGCGCGCGACGTGAGCAGCGCCTTCCGAAATCGCCATTCGCGCGCTTCCCCGCGCTATTGCCGCGCCAGGCCAACCGTCAGTTCGTCGAACAGCCTGTCCAGGCTGCCCTGGTCCTCCACGTTCACCAGCCGCAGCCCCAGCCGTCCGGCCTGTTCGACGATCAGCGCATTGTCGCGCTGGGTCCGGACGATGAACCTGTCGATCAGCGATCGGCGGAACGCGTCGCGCGCCGAATAGGCGCTTTCGGCCTCGATCCGGCGGCGCAGGAAATCGGGGCCGGCGTGGAGGCCGATTGCCTGGACCTGCGGACAGCCAAGATCCGCCAGGTGTTCCGGGCGCAGCGCCGACCCCTCGAGAACCAGCCCGCGATCCGCGGCGCAGGCGGCCCCTATCCGCGCCCGGAGCAAGGGCCACATATTGTCGTGGTGGACACGCAGGAACCAGTGGATGGTGTCATCGGAGAGCCGCGCATAATATTCCGCGACGGGTTGCCGGACGTCCGGCCACGGCCGCCCCGGGTGCCGCGCCAGATCATCGGTAGACACGATCGGCCAGCCGAGCTCCTCACCAAGGCGGCGCGCCAGGGTCGTCTTGCCGACATGCGATGTACCGAAGATCAGCACGACCATCGGCCGCGCCGCTGTTGCCGACGAAACCGTCATGATGCCGCCTTTCGAATCGCCCCGTCTTAACCAAGCCCCGACCCGTCCATGCCGGATTTCCGGCTTGTTTCGTAAAAGTTTGACGGATGATCTTGCGATCGCATCGGCTATACCCGCGCCAATCATCCTCGAACTGCCGCCGCACGCCAATCTATCCGACGATCTTCTCGCGACGAGTCGAACCATGAACCTGCCCGACGCCGAAGGCTCGACGCCGATGGAACGCGAAATCTCGCGCACGCGCTGCATTGGCGATGACGGGTCGCCGTTGCTGGTCGTCGAATATCAAATGATCGACCGGCGGCGGACGGCGGACGGCGAGCGCGATTACCCCGGCGCGCGGCGGCTGGCACTCGACAGCGGCGAGCCGGTGCGGCCGCTGGGCGACGGTTTGTGGGAGGTAATCGCGACCGGCGAAATGGTACGCCGCGCCTGATCGGGAAAATGGGGGCCCGGGCGCGGCTGACGCCCGAGCCCCGGTCCTGACCAGGGCGAGGAAGCGGGAAGTCAGAACCCTGTGGCGATGCCGTCGGCAGGCGTGTGCGGGTCCAATCTGCGCACGCTTTGGTCGGCATTGCGGCACACCCGCTCGGCTTCAGGAACGCGGCGGCGGACCAAATCCCGATCCCCGCGCGGGAATATTTTCGCACGACGCGCTCGATGGTTGACGCGACCGCCGCACGGGTCGATCCGGCGCGCATGGCATCCAATTCTCTCCGCAACGACCGCGGCTGGGCCGACGAGGCAGTCCGGCTGATCGAGGCCGATTACAACCGCTCGGCCGACACGCATCTGATTCCCATCACCCTGCCCCGCTTCCCCGCGGTCCAGCTCTATCTCAAGGACGAATCGAGCCATCCGACCGGCAGCCTCAAGCATCGGCTGGCGCGCTCGTTGTTCCTCTACGCGCTGTGCAACGGCCGGATCGGGCCGGCGACAACCGTTGTCGAGGCATCAAGCGGGTCGACCGCGGTGTCGGAGGCTTATTTCGCGCGCATGCTCGGGCTCGCGTTCATCGCGGTCGTGCCGCGCGGCACCTCGGCCGAGAAGATCGCGGAGATCGAATTCCAGGGCGGCCGCCCCCATTTCGTCGAACACGCGGTCGAGGCAGCGGGCGAGGCGGCGCGACTCGCCGCCAGCCTGGGCGGCGTGTTCATGGACCAGTTCACCTTCGCGGAGCGCGCGACCGACTGGCGCGGCAACAACAATATCGCCGAATCGATCTTCGCGCAGATGGCGCTCGAACAGCATCCCGTCCCGCACTGGATCGTCTGCGGCGCGGGGACCGGCGGCACCTCGGCGACGCTCGGCCGCTATGGCCGCTATCGCCGCCTCGCGACGCGGATTTGCGTCGCCGACCCCGAAGGCTCGGTGTTCCACCGCCATTGGGCCGACCGGGATGTCACGAAGCTCGATCGCTGCGCCAGCCGCGTCGAAGGGATCGGCCGCGCGCACGTCGAACCGTCGTTCGTACCCGAGGTGATCGACCGGATGGAGGTGGTGAGCGACGCCCGCAGCATCGCCGCGGCCCGGTTGCTGAGCGACCGGTTGGGCCGCCGTTGCGGCGGATCGACCGGCACCAACCTCTGGGCGTGCGCGACATTGGCCGAGGAGATGACCGCCGCCGGGACGAGCGGATCGATCGTCACGATCCTGTGCGACGACGGCAACCGCTATACCTCGACCTATTTCGACGACGCCTGGCTCGAGCAATGCGGGCTCGACTGGCGCCCCGAGGCGCGCGACCTCGCCGAGCGCCTGGGTTGGCGCTGAGCGCTAGACGCGCTCAGCGCCAGCCCCGCGCACGGCGTCGAGCGTCGGCATACCGTTGACCGCCATCATCAGGTCGGCCTCGGCGAGGATGCATTTGAGCACGTGCGCCGCGCCGGCGGCGCCATCCAGGGCGAGGCCGTAGACGAACGGGCGCCCTACGCCGACCGCGCGCGCGCCCACTGCCAGCGCCTTGATCACGTCGCTGCCCGAGCGGATGCCCGAATCGAACCAGACGGGGACATCCCCCGCCGCCTCGACTACGCCGGGAAGCATGTCGATCGCGGCGATCCCGCCATTCGCCTGGCGCCCGCCATGGTTCGAGCAGAAGATCGCATCGGCGCCCATGTCGACCGCCTTCTTCGCATCCTCGGCATGACAGATGCCCTTGAGCACGATCGGCATTTTCGTCACCGACTTGAACCAGGCCATGTCGTCCCAGGTCAGCGGCCGCGCGAACAGCGACGCCCATAGCATGACGGCCTCGGGCAGCGCCTGGGCGGGATCCTTGCCGAGCAGCTTCCGGAACACCGGATCGGCGAAATAATTGGTCAGGACATGCCCACGCAGCTGCGGGAAATTGCCGGCGTTGAGGTCGCGCGGACGCCAGCCGGTCACCCAGGTGTCGAGCGTCACGACCAGCGCGCGATAGCCCGCCGCCTCGGCGCGCCGGATCAGGCTTTCGGCGAGGTCCCGATCGCGCGGCGTGTAGAGCTGGAAGAACCCCGGCGTGTCGCCAAGATGCTTCGCGACGTCCTCGAGCGTGTCGTTGCCGAGTGTCGAGACGGTCATCGGCACGCCGGTCATCGCCGAGGCCTGGGCCGCGGCGACATCGCCATGCTGTTCGGGCGTACAGATGCCCGTGACGCCGATCGGGCTCATGAACAACGGGCTACGGTAGGTGTGGCCGAAAATGTCGGTCGACAGGTCGCGGCTGGTCGTGCCGACCATCATCCGCGGCACCATGCCCCAATGATGGAAGGCGGCGGCGTTCCGGTCCTGGGTCCATTCGTCGCCGCACCCGCCCTGGACGTAATTGAGCACGTGCGGCGGCATCGCCGCGGAGGCGCGCTCGACGAGCGTCGCGTAATCGACCGGCACCTTGGGCAGCACGCCGCGCAGGCCGGCGCCGTAGATCTCGTTCTGATAGTCGCCGAAATGCGGCATCGTCCCCTCCTTGTCAGCGCGGCGGATCGCAGGGTGTCGCCGAGTAACGCGGCGCCGGCGCCGGCTGCGTCACCCCGTCGACCTCGACGAAGGTCCCGCGCGCCTTGTTGTGCGGATGATCGGCCACTTCGTCCCAGCCCAGCACCGGCGCAAAGCAGATGTCGGTCGCCTCCATCGACGCGCACCATTCGTCGCGCGTCCTCGACCGGAAGATTTCGGTCAGCCGCGCGTTCTGCGCCGGCCATTGCGCGCGGTCGTACTGGTTGTCGAACAGCGGATCGTCCTCCAGGCCGAGCGCCTGGCGGAGCAGCGCGTAGAATTGCCCCTCGATCGATCCGATCGCGACGAACCTGCCATCGGCGGTCTCGTAGGTGTCGTAGAACGGCGCGCCGGTATCGAGCAGATTGGTGCCGCGCGCATCGCCCCAGATGCCCTGCGCGCGGAACCCCCACATCATCGCCATCAGCAGCGCCGATCCATCGGTCATCGCGCAATCGACCACCTGCCCCGGCGCGCCGTTCTTCACCGCCAGCAGCGCGCTGACCATGCCGAACGCCAGCATCATCGCGCCGCCGCCGAAATCGCCGACAAGGTTGATCGGCGGGGTCGGTTTTTCGCCTTCGCGACCGAGCGCGCCGAGCACGCCCGACAGCGCAATATAGTTGATGTCGTGCCCGGCCGCGGCTGCATAAGGCCCGTCCTGGCCCCAGCCCGTCATGCGCCCGATCACCAGCTTCGGATTGTCGGCGAGCAGCACGTCGGGGCCGATCCCGAGCCGCTCGATCACGCCGGGCCGGAACCCCTCGATCATCCCGTCGGCGGTCTTGAGCAGGTCGCGGAGTTTGACGATGTCCTCGGGCGCCTTGAGGTCGAGTGTCTCGATGGTCCGCGATCTCAGCAGCGGATCGCTGGCGTGGCGCGCGGTCGGCCCGCGCGGATCGCCGCCCGGCACGGGCCGGTCGACCCGGATCACCTCCGCGCCGTGATCGGCGAGCATCATCCCGCAGAACGGCCCCGGACCGATCCCGGCGAGTTCGACGATGCGGATGCCTGCGAGTGGGCCGGGCATGGGGGTCTCCTGTTTCCGTTAGCCCCTCCCCTGAAAGGGAGGGGCTTGAAATTCACCTCACCGCGGCGCCATGCGGATCGCGCCGTCGAGGCGGACGTCCTCGCCGTTGAAGTACGAATTCTCGATCATCGTCATCGCCAGATTTGCATATTCGGGCGGGTTGCCGAGCCGCTTGGGGAACGGCACCGACGCCGCCAGCGCGTCCTTCACGTTCTGCGGCGCGCCCTGCATCAGCGGGGTCTCGAAGATACCCGGCAGGATCGTGTTGATGCGGATGCCCTCGCCCATCAGGTCGCGCGCGATCGGCAGGGTCATGCCGACCACCCCGCCCTTCGACGCCGAATAGGCCGCCTGGCCGATCTGGCCGTCCTCGGCCGCGACCGAGGCGGTCATCACCATCGCGCCGCGCTCGCCGTCGGCGCCGGGGTCGAGCGTCAGCATGCCCGCCGCCGACTTGGCGACGCAGCGGAAGGTGCCGATCAGGTTGATCTGGATGAGCCAGTTGAAGGCTTCGAGCGGGAAGTGCTTGATCGAGCCGTCCTCCTTCGAGCGGCTGGCGGTCTTGACCGCGTTGCCGGTGCCCGCACAGCAGACCAGCACGCGCTCCTGGCCGTGCGCCGCGCGTGCCTTGGCGAAGCCGGCGTCGACGCTCTCGTCGCTGGTCACGTTGACCTCGCAGAACACGCCGCCGATCTCGCTGGCGATCGCCTCGCCCTTTTCGGCCTGGAGGTCAAAGATCGCGACCTTGACGCCCTTGGCGGCGAGCGCGCGCGCGGTGGCGGCGCCGAGGCCCGAGGCACCGCCGGTGACGACTGCGGCTACCGAATTATCGAGTTTCATTCTTCTCTCCTCTAAGCGTCACCCCAGCGAAAGCTGGGGTCTCAAGCCGAAGCGCGGCGCATGAGCCGCATGAGATCCCAGCTTTCGCTGGGATGACGGTGATTGTTTGCCGTGTTCAGAGCCGCTCGACGATGGTGACGTTGGCGATGCCGCCGCCCTCACACATCGTCTGCAGCCCCCATTTCTTGTCGCGTGCCTTCAATGCATGGAGCAACGTCGTCATCAGCTTGGTGCCCGAGGCGCCGAGCGGATGGCCGAGCGCGATCGCGCCGCCATTGACGTTGAGCCGGTCATGGTCGCCGCCGATCACCTGGAGCCAGGCGAGCGGCACCGGCGCGAACGCCTCGTTGACTTCGTAGAGGTCGATATCCTCGATCTTCATGCCGGCGCGCGCCAGCGCCTTCTGCGTCGCGGGCAGCGGCTCCTCGAGCATGATCACCGGATCGCCCGCGGTCACGGTGAGATTGTGGATGCGCGCCATCGGGGTCAGCCCATGCTCCTTGAGCGCGCGTTCGCTGACGATCAGCACGCCCGAGGCGCCGTCGCAGATCTGGCTGGCCGAGGCCGCGGTCAGCACGCCGCCTTCCTGGAGCAATTTCACGCCCGCCATCGACTCCATCGTCGCGTCGTAGCGGATGCCCTCGTCGTGCAGGTGGAGGATTGTGTTGCCGTCCTCGTCGACCACCTCGATCGGCACGATCTCGGCATCGAACGCGCCCGCCTGGGTCGCGGCGGCGGCGCGCCTGTGGCTTTCGAGCGAGAAGGCGTCGAGCTGCTCGCGGCTGAAGCCGTATTTCTGCGCCATCATCCCGGCACCGACGAACTGGCTGAATCCCTGGACGCCATAGCGATCCTTGATCTTCTGCGACCACGGTCCGATCCCGATGCCGAGTTGCGCGGGCGCCGAACTGGCGAGGCCCATCGGCACGCGGGTCATGCTCTCGACACCGGCGGCGATGACCACGTCCTGCGTCCCCGACATCACCGCCTGCGCGGCGAACTGGATCGCCTGTTGCGAGGAGCCGCACTGGCGGTCGATTGACACCGCCGGCACGCTGTCGGGAAGCGACGAGGCCATCACCGCGCTGCGGCCGATGTGCGCCGATTGCTCGCCCGCCTGCATGACGCAGCCCATGATCACGTCCTCGACCGCGGCACCGTCGATCCCGGCGCGCTCGACTACCGCGTCGAGCACCTTGCCCGCCAGGTCCGCCGGGTGCCAGTCCTTGAGCTTGCCGCCGCGTCGCCCGCCGGCCGTCCGGCCCGCCGACACGATATACGCCTCCGCCATCCTCGCTCTCCTCGTTATCGGTTGCAGTTAGCCACTGGTTTACGCGAGCGGCAAGCGCATTTTCGTGTGGACGGTATGGCGCGTCTGTGTATTGGCACGGCTCCTCCCCTCATCACCCGGATGGAGCAGCGCATGCCCGGAGGCACCATGATCGACCGCAACGGCCTGAAAGTGGCGAGCGTGCTCGTCGATTTCGTCGAGCAGCACGCGCTGCCCGGTACGGGAATCGCGCCCGACCGTTTCTGGGCGGGCACCGCCGCCATCTTCGACCGGCTGGCGCCCGCCAATGCGGCGTTGCTGTCTGGGCGCGACCTGATCCAGGCCGAAATCGACGGCTGGCTAGCCGAGCGCGCGGGCGAAGCGATCGACCAAGCCGCGTATCAGCCGTTCCTCAAGTCGATCGGCTATCTGGTCGACGAGCCCGCGCCGTTCCGCGTCACCACCGACAAGGTCGACGCCGAGATAGCGGCGATGGCGGGCCCGCAGCTCGTCGTCCCGGTGCTCAACGCGCGCTTCGTGCTCAACGCCGCCAATGCGCGCTGGGGCAGCCTGTACGACGCGCTCTACGGCACCGACGCGATCCCCGGCGCGGCCAAGCCCGGCGGCTACGACCCCGAGCGCGGGCGCCAGGTGATCGCCTGGGCCAAGGCGTTCCTCGACAGAGCGGTCCCGCTCGCGAGCGGGAGCTGGGCCGATCTGAGCGGCGAACCCGTGCTCGCCGATCAGTCCTTGCTCGTGGGGCGTGCGGGCGAGAATTATCTGTTCCGTCACAACGGCCTGCACGTCGAAGTGGTGATCGATCGCGAGCATGCGATCGGCAAGCACGACCCCGCCGGTATCGCCGACGTCATCCTCGAAAGCGCGATCACGACGATCGTCGATCTCGAGGATTCGATCGCCGCGGTCGATGCCGAGGACAAGGTCGCGGCCTATGCCAATTGGCTCGGCCTGATGCGCGGCGACCTGGAGGATACGTTCGACAAGGGCGGGCGGACGATGACCCGCCGCCTCAACGACGACCGCCGCTATACCGCACGCGACGGCAGCGAGTTGGTGTTGCGCGGCCGTAGTCTGTTGTTCGTGCGCAATGTCGGTCATCTGATGACCACGCCCGCGGTCCTGCTGCGCGATGGCGGCGAGGCGCCCGAAGGCATTCTCGACGCGATCATGACCAGCCTTATGGGGCTCCATGATCTCAAGGGGCTTGGCCGGTTCCGCAACAGCCCGGCGGGATCGATCTACATCGTCAAGCCGAAGATGCACGGCCCCGCCGAGGCCGCCTTCACCAATCGCCTGTTCGACGCCGTCGAGGACCTGCTCGGGCTCGACCGCAACACGATCAAGGTCGGGGTGATGGACGAGGAGCGGCGCACCTCCGCCAACCTCGCCGCCTGCATCCACGCGGTGCGCGAGCGGATCGCGTTCATCAACACCGGCTTCCTCGACCGCACGGGCGACGAGATCCACACCTCGATGCAGGCCGGGCCGATGGTGCCCAAGGGCGAGATGAAGACCTCCGCGTGGATCAGGTCCTACGAGGACCGCAACGTCCAGATCGGGCTCGCCTGCGGCCTCTCGGGCAAGGCGCAGATCGGCAAGGGCATGTGGGCGGCGCCCGATCGCATGGCCGACATGCTCGAGCAGAAGATCGGCCATCCGATGACCGGCGCGACCACTGCCTGGGTCCCCTCGCCCACCGCGGCGACCTTGCACGCGACGCATTACCACCAGGTCGATGTGTTCGGGCGGCAAAAGGAACGCGCCGCCGAGCCGGTCGCGAGCCTCGACCATCTGCTGTCGGTGCCGCTCGCACTCGGCCGCAACTGGACGCCGGACGAAGTCCGTGCCGAGCTCGACAACAACGCCCAGGGCATCCTGGGCTATGTCGTGCGCTGGATCGACCAGGGCGTCGGCTGTTCGAAGGTCCCCGACATCCATGACATCGGGCTGATGGAGGATCGCGCGACCCTGCGCATCTCGAGCCAGGCGCTCGCCAACTGGCTGCTCCACGGCGTCTGCACCCCCGAAGAGGTCGAGGCGGCGTTCGCCCGCATGGCCGCCAAGGTCGACGCGCAGAATGCCGGCGATCCCGCCTATCGCTCGCTGGTCGCCAATCCGGCGGGCCCAGCGTTCCAGGCGGCGCGCGCGTTGGTGTTCGAAGGGACGACGCAGCCCAACGGCTATACCGAACCCTTGCTCCACCGCTTCAGGCAGCAGGCGAAGGCGGAAACGGCCTGAACCGCGACGGGCGGCCTGCAAGCGCTCTTCAGGTAGAGACGTTCAGGTCGCGGTGACCTCGTCGCCGCGGCACACGTTGACGTTCTCGAACGTCTGTTCGTTGCCGTCGCTGAAGCGGACCTTGAGATTGTACAGGCAGGCGTCCCCCGCCGCCATGGCGAAGGGCGACCGGTTGTTCGGCTTGATCGGATAGTCGAGCCGGACTTCGGTCCAGGCCGCATTGCTCCCGATCGGGACGAACCAGACGCGCTGGATGGCGGCCGATGCGTTCCGATTGGCGACGGAGAATTTGCGACCGTCCGGCATCGCGGCGGCGGGAGAAGCGACCATTGCGGCGGCGCACAGCACGCCGATCGTCCTGAAAAGATGAGCCATCGGCCTGATATACTGCGTCTCGGCTCGGTTTGGTATGCCGGGGGCCTTACTCATTCCGTTCGCCCTGAGCTTGTCTTGGGCGGCCGGCCGTGCCGGCCAGCCGAAGGGGCAAGTTCGAGGCACGGGTAAATCCAGCCACATCAATGGGCTTCGATAAGCTCAGCACGAACGGGTGTCGGGTGAGGTCGGATAAAGCGGATGAAGGACTGCTCGCGGCCGGCGGTCACGAGGATTCGATTGCAATTCTTTCATAAGAACATATCATGAACATCATATGTCCGAGTCGTCCGCCACGCTCGCCAAATTGCGCCGCCGCGTGGCGCGGATCGAGGGCGCGCGCGCTTCGGACCAGCCTGCGCGCTTCGCGACCGGCCATGCTGCGATCGACACCTGGCTGGGTGGTGGCCTGACCCGCGGACGACTGCATGAGATGATGACGGACGATGGTGAGGATGCCGGCAGCCTGTCGGGCTTCGCCGCGATGCTGGCGCTGCGCATCGGAACGGGCAAGCCTTTGCTGTGGCTGCGGTCGGAAGCCGCCGAGCGCCAGGCGGGCAAGCTCTACGCGACCGGGCTGGGAGAGATCGGCCTCCATGGCGACGACCTGATCCTGGGCTTGCTCGCCGACGATGAGGCATTGCTCAAGGCGGCCAACGATGCCGCGCGCTGCGCCGGGCTCGGTGCGTTGATCGTCGAGGCCTGGGGCGAACCGAAGCCGCTCGACCTGACCGCGACGCGGCGGCTGATGCTGGCGGCGGAAGCGTCGGGCGTGACCGTGCTGCTGCTCCGCGCCGCCGCACGAGAGAGCCCCAGCGTCGCCGACACACGCTGGCGGATCGCCCCTGCCCCCTCGGTCGCGCTGGCGGCCGAGGCGCCGGGATCGCCCGCCTTCGACCTCGAATTGTTGCGCCGCCGCGCCGGCCCCGCCGGTCGCCGCTGGCGTGTGGAGTGGAATCGTGAACGATGTGCCTTCCAGCCCCCCGACGGCCAGGCGCTACCTGGCGCTGTTCTTCCCGTGGCTGTCGGCTGAACGCCTGCGGATCACGCGCCCGCATCTGTTCGCGGGCCGCGCCGGTGCGCCCTATGCGCTGATCGAGAGGGTCAAGAACGCGCTGCGTCTCCATGCGATCGATCCCGAGGCCGCGCGGCTGGGGATCGAACGCGACATGACCCTGGCCGATGCCCGTGCGCGGGTGCCCGAGCTCGAAGCGTTCGACCATGTCCCGCACGACGATCATCTATGGCTCGAACGGCTGGCCGATGGGTGCGCGCGCTACACGCCCTGGGTGATGCTCGACGCGCCCGACGGACTGGTGCTCGACGTCACCGGATGCGCGCATCTGATCGGTAGCGAGGCGGCGCTGGCGGCGGATGTGCTGGGGCGGCTCGAGCGGCTCGGGGTCACCCCGCAGCACGCCTTCGCCGCCAATCCCGACGCGGCGCGCGCGCTGGCGCGATGGCGCAGCGTCGGCGCCAATGAGGAAGAGGCCGTGCGCCGCCTGCCCGTCGTCGCGCTCGGGCTGGAGGAGGAAGCGACCACGGCGCTGAAGCGCGCCGGCCTCAAGACCGTCGGCGACGTCGCGGCGCGCTCCTTGTCGGCGATCGCCGCGCGGTTCGGCGGCGACGCCGCGACCCAGGTGCGGCGGATCACCGGGGAGGCCGACAGCCCGCTGACCCCGCGCATCGTCGCCCCTCCACTGTTCGTCGAGCGGCGCTTCGCCGAGCCCGTCGCGCGCACCGAATTCGCGCTGACCATGCTCGGCGAGTTGATCGCCGAGGCAGCCGACCAGCTCGATCAGACGCATGAGGGCGGACGTCGGTTCGAAGCGCGCTTCTTCCGCACCGACGGCCTGGTCCAGCTTCTGGCGGTCGAGACCGGGCGGCCGACACGCGACGTCGCCGCGGTACTGCGGCTGTTCCGCGAACGGATCGAGACGCTGGCCGATCCGATCGACCCCGGCTTCGGCTTCGACCTGATCCGGCTCGACGTGCCGGTCGCCGAACGGCTCGACGCGGCGCAATTGCGGCTCGAAGGCGGCGCGGTCGGCGAGGCCGAGCTGGCGCAGTTGATCGACCGGCTGTCGACCCGCGTCGGCCGCGCCCGCGTGCGCCGGTTCGCGCCGCGCGATCGTCATCTGCCCGAACAGGCCGAGTTGATGCTGCCGGCCGCCGACCCCGCCCCGCCGGGCGACTGGCCCGAACCCGAAACGGGCGAGCCGCCCTTGCGTCCGATCCACCTGTTCGACCCGCCGCAGCCGATCGATTCGATCGCGAGCGAGGTTCCCGACGGCCCGCCGCGCCAGTTCCGCTGGCGCCGCACCTTGCACGACGTCGCCCGGGTCGAAGGCCCCGAACGCATCGCCACGCCCTGGTGGGGCAGCCGCCAGGCGCCGACGCGCGATTACTACCGCGTCGAGGACCGCCGCGGCCGCCGCTTCTGGATCTTCCGCCATGGTTTGTACGGCGAGGTCACCGAGCCGGGGTGGTATATCCACGGCGTGTTCGCATGATTTGGTTCACGCAAAGGCGCGAAGGCGCGAAGAAATTTGGTTCGCTCAGAGGCGCAGAGAACGCAGAGAGTTTTCCCTATCCCGTCTGCCTCGCGCCAGCGAGGCCATCATCCTTGTTCGCCATCAGCTACGGAGCCGCTGTCGAGGCTCAAAGATCTCTGCGCCTCTGCGCGAACCACTCATCTCTTCTTCGCGCCTTTGCGCCTTCGCGTGAACAAATAGCGGCAGGCCAACATGACTGAGGCTACTGGCTTTGCCGAACTGGTCGCCGCGACCAATTTCTCGTTCCTCCGCGGCGCCTCGCATCCGAGCGACATGGTCGGCGAAGCGATCGCGCTCGGTATGCGCGGGATCGGGATCGCCGACCGCAATACCGTGGCGGGCGTGGTGCGCGCTTATGTCGCGCTCAAGGAAGCGCACGAGGAATGGCATGCGGCCTGGGCCAAGGCCAAGGCGCGACACGAGGCCGATCGGCCGTGGGAGGACTTCCCCGATCCGCCCGACCTACCCGCTCCCGCCCCCGATTTCCGGCTGATCGTCGGTGCGCGACTGGTGTTCGCCGACGGCACCCCCGACGTGGTCGCCTATCCCGCGACGCGCTACGGCTGGGGCCGGCTGACGCGGCTGCTCACGCTCGGCAATCGCCGCGCAACCAAAGGCGGATGCCTGCTCGGGATCGACGACCTGATCGCGCATCATCAGGAATTGATGCTGATCGTGCTGCCCGAGAACAGTTTCGATGCGGAAGAGAATGAAGCACTGCCGGAGAAGCGCCGGATCAGCCAGGACCAGGACCGCGGCTTCCTGCGGCTGGGCGAGGATGAGGACGAAGCGACGAACGTCATTCCTTTCCCCACACGTCATGCCGGGCTCGTCCCGGCATCCACAGAGCCGCAAGCCCCGGGACAGGTGGTGAAGTGGACCCCGGCACAAGCTTGTCCTGAGCTTCGCCGAAGGGGCCGTGGTGACGGAGTATTGGAGGAAACGCTTATCCGTCTCAAGCGCGTGGTCGACGATAGACTCTGGCTCGGCGCATCCATGCCGCGCGGCGGACGCGACAAGCGACGGCTCGCCAAGCTCGCAGGCGTCGCCCGCTCAGCATGCGTCCCTCTCCTCGCGACCAACGATGCGCTGTACGCGAACCCCGAACAACGTCCGCTCCACGACATCGTCACCTGTATCCGCAAGGGTACCAGCGTGAAGGAAGCGGGCCGTCTGCTCGAGGCCAATGCCGAACGGCATCTGAAACCGCCCGCGGAAATGGCACGGCTGTTCCGCGATCATCCCGACGCCCTGGCGGAAACCGAACGGCTGCTCGCCCGCATCCATTTCACCCTCGACCAATTGAGCTACGACTATCCGCACGAACCAGTGCCTGCGGGCTGGGAGCCGCAGAAATGGCTCGAGCATCTCGTCTGGCAGACCGCGCTCGAACGCTATGACTATCGTGTCCCAGACAAGCTCTACGCGTTGCTGTACGAGGAATTCTCGTTGATCGGCGAGCGTGGGTATGCGCCCTATTTCCTGACCGTCCACGACGTCGTGAACTTCGCCAAAAACTGCGATCCGCCGATCCTGTGCCAGGGCCGCGGGTCGGCGGCGAATTCGGTGGTGTGCTTCCTGCTCGGCGTGACCTCGGTCGATCCGATGCAGCACGACCTGCTGTTTTCGCGCTTCGTGTCGGCCGAGCGCGACGAGCCCCCCGATATCGATGTCGATTTCGAGCACGAGCGGCGCGAGGAAGTGATGCAATATGTCTATCGTCGCTACGGTCGGCATCGCGCCGCGATCGCCGCGACGGTGATCCATTACCGCTCGCGCAGCACGGTGCGCGAGGTCGGCAAGGCATTGGGCATGACCGAGGACGTCACCTCACGCCTCGCGAGCACGGTGTGGGGCAGCTATTCGAGCCATTTCGAGGAAGAGCGCGTCTCGCAGACCGGGTTCGACCTCGCCAACCCCGACATCGCGCGCCTGAAATCGCTGGTCGACCAGTTGCTCGAATTCCCCCGCCACCTGTCGCAGCATGTCGGCGGGTTCGTGCTGACCCAGGACCGGCTCGACGAGACGGTGCCGATCCACAATGCCGCGATGGAAGACCGCACCTTCATCGAATGGGACAAGGACGATATCGACGCGCTGCAATTGATGAAGGTCGACGTGCTCGCGCTCGGCATGCTGACCTGCATCAAGAAGGCATTCGACCTGATCGAAGGCGCCGGCGGCGCGGCGCATACGCTCGACACCATCCCAGGCGAGGTTCCGGCGGTCTACGACATGCTGTGCGAGGGCAACAGCCTGGGCCTGTTCCAGGTCGAGAGCCGCGCCCAGATGAGCATGCTGCCGCGGCTCAGGCCCCGCACCCTCTACGATCTGGTGATCCAGGTCGCCATCGTCCGACCAGGACCGATCCAGGGCAACATGGTGCACCCCTATCTGCGGCGGCGGTCGGGCAAGGAGAAGGTCGAATACCCTGCCCCCGATCCTCGTTTCGGCTCGAAGGATGAGCTGCGGGAAGTGCTCGACAAAACCAAGGGCGTGCCGCTGTTCCAGGAACAGGCGATGAAGCTCGCGATCGTCGCCGCCAAATTCTCGCCCGAGGACGCCAACCGCCTGCGCCGCGCGATGGCGACGTTCCGCAACGTCGGCACGATCCACAAGTTCGAGGCCAAGATGGTCGAGGGCATGGTCAAGCGCGGCTACGAGCGCGAGTTCGCGCAGCGCTGCTACGACCAGATCAAGGGATTCGGCAGCTACGGCTTTCCCGAAAGCCATGCATTTGCCTTCGCGCGGCTGGTCTATGTCTCGGCGTGGCTCAAATGCTTCCATCCGGCGGTGTTCGCCTGCGCCCTGCTCAATTCACAGCCGATGGGCTTCTACGCACCGGCACAGATCGTCCGTGACGTGCAGGAGAAGCACGGCGTCGAGGTGCTGCCGATCGACGTCAATGCGAGCGGCTGGGACAACAGCCTGGAGCCGGGTGAGCACGGGCTCGCGCTGCGGCTGGGGTTGCGCCAGGTCGACGGGTTCCGCGAAGATTGGGCCGGCCGGCTGACCGAGGCGCGCAGCCAGGCCCTTTTCGTCTCGATCGAGGAATTGGCGCGCCGCGCGCACCTTCCCTCGCGAGGCCTGCGGTTGCTGGCCGACGCCGACGCCTGGGGATCGATCGGCCAGGGGCGCCGCGATGCCCTGTGGGAAGTACGCCGCACGCCGTCGGACGAATTGCCCTTGTTCGCCGCCGCCGGCGCGCGCGAGCTGGGACGGGAAGCTGATGCCGCGCTGCCGGCGATGCCGCTGAGCGAGGAAGTGGTCGCCGATTACCAGCTCACCCGCCTGTCGCTCAAAGGCCATCCGATGCAGTTCCTGCGCCCGATGTTCCGGTCGGAAGGCGTGCTGAGCTGCGCCGAGGTGAGCAAGGCACGCAACGGATCGCGCGCGACCGTCGCCGGCGTGGTCCTCGTGCGCCAGCGCCCGGGCACCGGCAATGCCATCTTCATCACGCTGGAGGACGAAACCGGCATCACCAACGCGTTGTTATGGGCACGGGTCTTCGAAACCCAGCGGCTCCAGGTGATGGGATCGCGGCTGATGACGATCGAAGGCGAGGTCCAGCGCAGCGCCCCGAGCGAAGGCAGCGTCGTCCACCTGATCGGCGCGCGGGTGATCGACCGCACCACCGAACTTGAGCTGTTGTCGGAGGACCATGTCTCTCCGCCACCAACCGCCCGCGCCAACGTCGACCTGTCGCCCGACCCGCGCTCCACCGCCGACGCGCACGGCCGCCATCCGCGCAACGTCCGCATCCTGCCCAAGTCGCGCGATTTCCACTGACCGGTCAGCGCACCGCCGGGCCAGCCTTGATCAAGCCATTGGTATCCAGCCGAATCCGACATCTGAACGGACGTCCACTCCAAGCGTTGTTGCACAGCATCAGGAGTGGAGGTTGTGATGCCCCGTGGCGACAAATCGTCCTATACCGACAAGCAGAAGCGCAAGGCCGAGCATATCGAGGAAGGATATGAGAAGCGCGGCACGCCCAAGAAGGAAGCCGAAGCGCGCGCCTGGGCGACGGTGAACAAGGAATCGGGCGGCGGCAACAAATCGGGCTCGGGCCGCGGCAAGAAGGACACGCACGTCTCCTCCGCGCGCGGCGGCCGCGCGCACAAGAAGGGATCGTTTGAGGCTCGTTCCGCGGCGGCACGCAAGGGTTGGGAAACGCGTCGGCGTCACTCCAAAGGATGACCGATCGTCGCAATGCATAACATCCGCTTGTCATCACCGACCGACTGATTGTTGGCGAATAGCAACGATCCGGGGTAAGCGGCGCGCATGGCGAAGACCCACCGTTTCTTCTCGCACCACGCGCATGAATTCCTGCGCGTGGGCGCCTGCACTCCCATGGCGAGCGTCGGCGACATCGCCGCCAACGTCCGCGAGACGATCGCGCTGGCGAAGCGCGGGCATGACGAGGCCTGCGACCTGCTGGTCTTTCCCGAGCTCAGCCTGACCTCCTACGCGATCGACGATCTGCATCTGCAGGAGGCGATCCAGCGCGCGACCGAAGCTGGGCTGGCGGACGTCGCCAAGGCGACCGCAAAGCTCAAGCCGGTGCTGCTGGTCGGTGCGGCGATCGCGCGCAACGGCCATCTCTACAATTGCGCGGTGGCAATCCATCGCGGCCGCATCCTGGGCGTGGTGCCCAAGACCTTCCTGCCCAATTACCGCGAATATTACGAGAAACGCTGGTTCACGAGCGGCGAAGGGATCGACTGGGCGGCGATCGACCTGGCCGGACAACAGGGCGTGCCGTTCGGCACCGACCTGATCTTCGCCGCGACCGATCTGCCCCACTTCATCGTCCATGCCGAGATCTGCGAGGATTTCTGGGCCCCTACCCCCCCCTCGACCCGCGCCGCGCTGGCCGGCGCGCTGGTGTGCTGCAACCTGTCGGCGTCGAATATCGTCGTCGGCAAGGCGCGGCAGCGGATGCTGCTGTCCGCGGCGCAATCCGACCGCGCGATTTGCGCCTATGTCTTCTCCGCCTCGGCGCCGGGCGAAAGCACCACCGACCTCGCCTGGGACGGCCAGTCGATGGTCCACGAACTGGGCGAATTGATCGCCGAGTCCGAACGCTTTCCTGCGGCATCCGGCCTGCTCGTCGCCGATGTCGATTGCGGGCGCATCCGCCAGGAGCGGCTGCGCAACGGCACCTTCGCCGATGCCGCGCGCTTCGCCGGGGTCGATGACGGCGATTTCCGCTTCATCGGCTTCGAGGCCAAGCCCGATTTCGCCGATGTCGGGCTGAAGCGTGACCTGCGCCGTTTCCCGTTCGTCCCCAACACGCCCGAAAAGCTCGACTTCGATTGTTACGAGGCGTTCAACATCCAGGTATCGGGCCTGGTCCGTCGGATCGAGGCGGCGCGCGCCGAGCGGCTGGTGATCGGCGTGTCGGGCGGACTCGATTCGACCCACGCGCTGATCGTTGCGGCCAAGGCGATGGACCGGCTGGGCCGCTCACGCGACCACATCCTGGGCTATACCATGCCCGGCTTCGCGACCAGCGAGGGTACCAAGGCGAATGCCTGGGCGCTGATGCGTGCGCTTGGCGTCGCGGGCGACGAGATCGACATCCGGCCCGCCGCGACCCAGATGCTCGGCGACATGCGCCACCCGTTCGCGAACGGCGAGCCGGTCTATGACGTGACCTTCGAGAACGTACAGGCCGGCCTCAGAACCGATTATCTGTTCCGTCTGGCCAACCAGCATGACGGCCTGGTGGTCGGCACCGGCGATTTGTCCGAGCTCGCGCTCGGCTGGTGCACCTACGGCGTCGGCGACCAGATGAGCCATTATGCGGTCAATGCCGGCGTACCCAAGACGCTGATCCAGTTCCTGATCCGCTGGTGCATCCGTACCGACCAATATGACGGTGAGACCGACAATGTGCTCGAGGCGATCCTGGCGCAGGAGATCTCGCCCGAACTGGTCCCGGCCGGTGCCGACGGCGCGATGCAGTCGACCGAGAGCAGGGTCGGGCCGTACGAGCTAAACGACTTCTTCACGCACTATGTCGTGCGGCACGGCATGGCGCCGTCCAAGGTCGCGTTCCTGGCGCTGAAGGCCTGGGGCGATCTCGACGCGGGACGTTGGCCGCGCGATTTCCCGGCCGCGTCGCGCCACGCCTACGACCTGGCGACGATCCGCTCGTGGCTCGAGAAGTTCCTGTTCCGCTTCTTCGCGATCAGCCAGTTCAAGCGATCGGCAATCCCCAACGGGCCGAAGGTGTCGGCGGGAGGTGCCTTGTCGCCGCGCAGCGACTGGCGCGCGCCATCGGACGGCACCGCGCAACCGTTCCTCGACGAGCTCGCTGCGAACCTGCCCTGACGCCGTCGCCGGCGCCAGGGCAGTCCCCTGTTAACTCAAAGGCCGATCTGGAGCGTCGCCCGCAGGGAGATCGCGGCGCGGCTCTGCTGCTCTTCGGCGCCGACTTCGCCGCCGACACGGAAGCCCGGCGAGCCGCCATAAGCACGGAAGCGGGCAACCCAACCGTCGGTGCGCGCATCGGGGATCAGCGTGAAGGTCTGGCCGCCGGCGAAGTTCGCCGTGGTGGCGCCGAGCTGACCGTTGAGGATCTGGCGACGCCCGCCTTCAATCTCCGTGTGGAACCAGCCGTTCTCGGTCGACCCGAAGCTCAAGCCCACCGCCATCGTCGCGTTGGCGGCGAGTTCGTCGCTGCTGCGCTTGGCGATGTTGAGGTCGAATGCCGCGCCGCCACCGGTTTCGGCATGGGCGTCCTCGTCGAGGCGGTAATAATCGACCGACACGATCGGGCGGAAGGTCAGGTGCCCGACCGCGCCCTCATACGAAGCACCGCCGGTCGCCGACACCATGTTGCCGTTCCACTTCGAGCTGTTGCTGATCTGGACCGACCCATCCGTGCCGTCGCTGCCGGTGAAGCTGCGCTGGCTGCTGAAATTGACCTTCGCCGCCGACACCCGCGCGAAGGGACGCAGGCCGCCCCATTCGGCGCGCCAATAGCCGCCGACTTCATACTGGTCGGACGAGACGGTGTTGTCCGTACCGTTGTCATCGTCATTGCCATGGATATAGGCGAGCGACAGGCCGAAGCGGCCGATCGGCGTCTTGATGTCGGCACCGCCGGCGGTACCCCAACCATTGATGTCGTACGACGCAGTGTTGAGGAAGCCCTTCGACCCGCCATAGGCCACTTCCTCGATCCAATAGCCCCATTTGCCCTTGTCGACATAAGGCGCACCGCCGTCGGTCAGCATGCGGCCGATGGCACGCGATCCCGCACTGACCGCCGCGAAGGTGCCGCCGGCATGGTCGGGCAGCATCTGGCGGATCGCGGTCTGGAACGTCGCGGCGTCGGTGATGGCGAGGAACGAATTACCGACCTTCGAATCCTTGCTCAGCGCCGCATAGATCGCCGAATAGGCGGCAGCACCTGAACGGTTGAGGCCGAGTTCGGTCGTCGTCTTGAGGCCGATGTCGATTGCCAGCTGGTTGGCCGGGGCGGCGGTCGAAATGCTGCTCTTGTACATATAGGGCAGCAGGACCGACGAGGCAGTGATGTTGCTCAGCCCGGTCAACGTTCCCGCGGTCAGCACGGTGTAATGGCCCGAGCCAGTGGTGACGAGACCGGTCAGCGTGATCGCCAGCTTCGATCCGGTATCGAAGCTCGCGGTACCGGCGACGTTGTACTGGGTCGCCGTGTTGGTCGTGGTGTTGACGGTGACGCCGAGCGTACCCCCGCCCGTCACTGCCAGCGAGCCGATGGCAACCGGCGTCGTGCCGGTATTGGTGAAGGTGCCGCCATTGACCGTGACCGCTAGCCCCGCCGCATTGGTCAGCGTGCCTGCAAAGGTCGAGGTGCCGCCGATGGTCAGCGTATCGGCGCCGCCGCCGAAATTGACCGCGCCGGTATAGACCGCAGTGCCGGCCAGCGTCATCGTGTCGTTGCCGGTGCCGAACGTCGTGTTCCCGGTCATCGTCGCGTCGCCCGACATGGCCACCAAATTGTTGCCCGAGCCGAAGGAGACGTTGCCGGTCACCGCGCCGTCGCCGAGATTGAGCGTGTTGTTGCCGCTGCCGAACAGGATGTTACCGTTGATCGTCGGCGCAGCACCGCTGGCGACGACGATCTGACTGACGGTGGCGCCAGTCGTATTGGCGCTGAGGTCGATCGCGACGTTGCGCGCCGAGGTCGTATCGGCGCCGGTCGCAGTGATCGTTCCCGCATTTTCGACCAGCGTCAGGCTGCCCGACTTGTCGATGATCGCATTGGCGCCTGCCGTCGTCGCGGAAGCCGTCGCCGTGATCGTCCCGGTATTGCGGATCGAGGTGACGTTCGCGCCCGCGTCGATGACGATGCCCTGCGACAGCTGGCCGGCAGTCGACGCGCCGCTCGCGGTGATCGTGCCCGAGGTGACGATCGTCGGGACCGTCGCGCCGGCGCCGATCCGCAGCGCCGTCGCATTCGCCGCATTGGCGGTCGCCGACACTCCGCCCGTGATCTGCATGCCGTTGGTGATGGCGACCGCACCGCCAAGTCCGCCGATCACGACGCCGCTGGCATCCTTGCCCGCATAGACGCCATTGCCCGATGCGGTACCGTTGATGATGAGACCATAGCCCGCGGTATTGGCGACCGGACCCAGCGTGACCGAATTGCCGGTCGCGCCGATCTGGAGCGCCGCCGCCGATCCGTAGGAGATAAGCGCGGCCGACCCTTCGGCGTTATCGGGGATGCCGTCGCCGTCGGTATCGCTCGAGGTGGCGTTGGCGGGCGGGATCGCCAGGACCACACCGCCGCCGACATTGCCGGTGATCGATACCGCCGGACCGCCCTGCAGCAGGTCATCGGCGTCGAGCTTGCTCGGATCGGTGGGCGAGGTGGTGTAGCGATACCCCGTGCTGGTGATCGCGCCCTGCAGCGTCAGCGCGCCCGAGATGTTGCCGTTGATCAGCACCGCGCTGGCATTGGCGCCGGTCGCACTGATCGTGCCGGCGATGCGCGCCTTGCCGTTGATGTCGCCGGTCTTGACGCCCGCCGAATTGTCGCCGGTCACCGAAATCGTGCCATCGATCGACAGGTTGCCGTTGAGCGGACCGCCGAGCAGGATGCCATAGGAATTGTTGCCCTGGACCTTGATGATGGCGCTCGAGGCGTTGGTGATCGAGCCGGTGAACGCGCCCCCGGTGCGAATGCCGGCGCGTCCGGTACCCGAGGCGAACGGGCCGTCGAGATCGCCGTCATTGTCGGTATCGGTCGGCGTATAGGTCTCGCTGACGGTGATCGACCCGGTATTGTTGATCGAGCCCGAGACGCCGGCAACGGTGCCGATGCCGGTCGAATTGTCGGCGTTGATGATCGAGATCGCACCGCCATTGCTGACCGCATTGTTGCTGTCGATCGTCACCGCGGTGCCGCTGGTCACGGTCACCGACCCTGCCGAGGTGATGCTGACATCGGACGGCGCACCGTTGTTCGCGGTCGAGGTCTTGACCGGCGTCGTGATGGCGGTGGAGATCGAGCTCTGCGCCGCGGCGGGGCTGGCCGCGAACAGGATGACGGGGGTCAGGCAGGTCGTAGCAAGCAGTAGGCGCATCAGATGTCCCTTTTTTCGAGCGCCTGCTGGGGGACGGCACCCGTTCAAAGGGGATGACGGCGCGGATTCCGTGCAGCCTTGGCCGTCGAGGTAAATTTTTTGGCCCGAGGGTTTTTCTAGAGCAGGGTGTGTGATTTCTGAATCACACGCCCTGCTCTAACTACTTGTTGTCGCATCGCTTCTGCGGAAAACCGGTGCCCGCTTTCCGCGCGATGCTCTAGAAAGCGGCGTCGAAACCGATCCGCACGGTGCGCGGGCGCAGCGGCGTGATCTGCTGCTCGCTCAGCACCGCGAAAGGCGTACCGAGCGCGAAGCGATTGCCCACCTCGTCGGTCAGGTTGGTGACGCTGGCGGTCAGCGCGAACCGCCGGAACGACAGCCGCGCCGACACCCGCGTATCGAGATAGTCGCCCTGCGCCGAACCGAGGATGGGACCGACACCGAGCCGCGACTTGCCGGTATAGCGTGCTGACGCCGACAGCGAGAGTTGCTTGGTGTCCGACACCCTCAGGTCGTATTTGATCGCGCCGCGCGCGACGATATTCGCGATGTTGGGAACCCGACCATAAGTCACCGCATCGGTCGCCACCGCGTTGACGATATACGATCCCGCCGGCCGGTTGGTCGGGCCCGGCACGACATAGCTCAGGAAGAACGGGCTCGGGTTGACGACCTTGCTGTCGTTGAGGGCAACCCCGCCTTCGAGCGTCAGACCCGGCGCCAGTCGCCAGTTGGCCGATGCCGACACCGTCCAGATCCGGCCGTCGCCGATATTGGCGGTGCTCGGCAGCCCACGCTGGTCGATGAAATCGGCCTGGATGTTGCGCCACAAGGTCCGCGAGACGCTGAGCGACACGCCGACCGGATCGACCCCCGGCACGCCCTGCCGGATGCCGAGCTCGAACGTGCGCGCGCGGTCGTTGCGAAAGCGGCGGACGAAATCGCCCTCGACGGCGAGACCGCCCGGGCGGAAGCTTTCCTGGTAGCGCGCATAGAAGGTCAGCCGCTGGAGCGGCGTCGCCGACAGCGCGAATGAGGGCAGAAACGCGCTCTCTTCGCGCTCGGCGGTGATGTCGGCATTGAGCCGCGCGATCATCGGCTGGACATCGGCACCCTCGCCCGCCAGCCAGACATGGCTGTAGCGTCCGCCGGCAGTCAGCGTCAGCTTCGGCACCAGTTCGACCGAAACCTCGCCATAGCCGGTCGCCTCGGTGATGCGGTTGATCACGCCGGTCGCCGGCAGCGGCATGTCGGGATCGCCGAGCGCGCGGTTGAGCTCGGTCGTATTGCGCACGATGCTGACGCCGACCACCCAGCCGAGCCCGTCGGTCATCGGTCGCGATAGCCGGTTCTCGAACGAAAACAGGTCGGTGTGGTTGCGCTGCTTGAACAGACGCTCGGGCCCGTTGGGAAGGCTCGCGTCATATTGTTCCGCGAGCCGCTGGCGCGCGAAGCCGAACGACGACACGAACAGCAGACCGCTGTCGAAGCGGCGGCTGGCGACGAGCTCGCCCAGCGCATAGGTCGCGTCGCTGCCCTGCGGCAGGCGGCTGTAGCGCGTCAGCGGCGGCGCATCGCGATCGGCATATTGGCTGTCGAGATTGTGCGTCTTCTGGAAGGTGCCGCCGAGATCGATCGTCCAGCCGCCCGCCTTGGCCCGCAACATCCCGCGCCCGCCGACGATGTTCGAGCGATTGATGTCCTTCTTCCCGAGCAGCGGGTTGTCGATATAGCCGCCCTCGGTGATGCCGTAGCCCAGCATGCGCAGCCCGAGATGGTCGTCGACCAGCGGCAGGTTGAGCACCCCGGCAAGGTCTGCACCCGGCGCGCCATGCCACGTCGCCGACACGCCGCCGGTCAGCGACCCGCTCGCCGTATCGAGATCGGGGGTATTGCGGACGATACGGATGATGCCGCCCAGCGATCCGGCGCCGTAGAGCGTTCCTTGCGGCCCCTCGAGAATCTCGACCGAATCGATGTCGTAGAGCCGCAGATCAGGATCGGGCGCGTTGTAGGTCAGGCGCACGTCGCCGAAATACTGGCCGACGGTCGCCTGAGTCGGGCCGGTGAAGCTCGAATCGGCGATGCCACGGATGAACAATTTGTTGCGCCCCGCCCCGAGATAGGTCGACGACACGGTCGCGACGCGGGAGATGATGGCGTCGGTGCTGGTGTCGCCGTCGTGGGCGAAATCGGCACCGCCGACCACGGTGACTGCGCCGGGGAATGCCTGATAGGGGGTTTCCTGCTTGCTCGCCGTGACGATGATATCCTCGGCGGGCGGTGATGATGCCGGCGCGGAATCCGCCGATTTCCCGGCTACGCGGCGGGCATGCGGCTTTTCCGGTTGATCCGGAATTCCCGCGACGATCCGCCAGACCCCCGACATCGGCGAGACCGCGCGCGCCCCGCTGCCGCGCAGCAACAGCGCCAATGCCTTGCCTGCGCCCATCCGCCCCCGCACGGCGGGCACGGGGCGACGAAGCAAAGCGGGATCGTTCACCGCCACGACGATGCTGACGCGCGCCTGCGCGCCGAGTGCCGCGATCGCTTGGCCGAGCGTCCCGGCGGGAATGTCGATCGCCTGATCCTTCGCCTCGGCCGGCGCCGCGATCAGACAGAGCCCCGCCAACGCCGCGGGGCCGGCGAAACCCCTCATGGTCCGGCGATCACCCACCCCTTGCCCGAATGGCGCACATCGGCGCCGAGTAGGATTCCCAGTCGCGCCATGGTCGGCTCGACGCCACCATCCAATCGCACCACGCCGCGGAACGGCCGCGCCGCGGTGCGCGCATCCACCGTCACCGGCACGCCGAGATTGCGCTGCAGGTCGGCCGCGACGCGCGAGAGCGGCGCGCCGTCGTAGAATAGCTGCCCGTCGCGCCACGACCCGACATCGGACGGCCGGATCGGGCTGACCCGGCCAGTGCGCTGCCCCTTTGACAGGAAGAAATGCTGCCCCGCCGGCACCTTGATCGCCGCGCTGTCGGGATCGACCACGACGAGCCCCTCGCTGACCGCGAGATCGAGGTCGCCGTCGGCGGCCGTCACCTCGAAGACGGTTCCCGCGTCGACCAGGGTCGCACTGGCAGTCTCGACCCGGAACGGATGCGCCGGGTCGTGCTTCACGGTGAACAGCGCCTGGCCCCGCTCGAGCCGCGCGAACCGCCGATCCTTGCGATCGAGCTGGATGCGCGTGTCGCCGTTGAGGTCGAGCGTCGTGTCGGCGAGCGCGACGGTACGATGCTCCCCGGCCGCGGTCTGGACCGAATAGAGATCGCGCGACGGCCAGGCGAACCACGACCCCGCGGCGACCACGATCGCCACCGACGCTGCCATCGCGCCGCCGAGCCAGCGGCGCCGCGCGGGCACGACCGGTTCGTCGACATCGGGCTCGGCCTCGGCCGGCCAGGTCACGCCGGCCAGCAGGTCGTCGAGGTCGCGGTCGGCGGCAGCGATGGCCGCATAGGCACGGGCGTGCGCGGCGTCCGCGCCCAGCCATGCCTCGAATGCATCCCAGCCATCGAAGGAAGGATCGCGCTGGCGGATCAGCCAGGCGATGGCTTCCTCCTCCATCTCACGCGTCCAGTCGGTCATTTCCGCCTCCTGACAACGAAGACGGAATCGGTGCGGTCAAACCTCATCGATCGACCTCCGATAGTCGATCAGGGCGCGATAGACGCGCCGCAAATCGGCCTCGACCGTGCTCAGGCTCACCCCCAACTCGCGCGCGATGTCGCGCTGCTGGAGGCCATCGATGCGGTGGCGGCGGAAGACCGTCGCGGGACGGGCGCCGAGGCCCTCGATCACGGCCTGCGCACCCGCCAGCATCTCTCGCGCCACCAGGCGGCGGTCGGGCGACGGCTCATCCGACCGATCGGGCTGGGTCGGCCCGGCGGCATCGCTCCAGTCCTGCTCGCGCCGTTCGGCCTGACGCCGCGAGCGGAAGCGGTCGACCATCAGATTGTTCGCCACGCGGTAGAGATAGGACATGGGCTGGGCGATCGGCCCACCGTCGGCGGTGGCGACACGCACGTAAAGATCCTGCAGCACGTCCTCGGCCGCGTCCCCCGCGCCGTGCGCGAGCAGGAATCGCAACAGCTTCTCCCGGTTCGAGAGGATGACGGCTTGAAGGCCTGAAGGGGGCGCGGCGTCCATGGGGCGACGAAAAAACGTATATACAGGGGAGGATGGCAACGCCTCCTAAGGCGTGCGCCACTGCTTATCCAGCCCCCAATCGAGCCGGTCCGACATGTGTCCTCTACGTCGGCTGGCCGAAGAGGCTGGCCGAGGGCAGAACCTCGCTCGCCCCCGAATGGCGCGTCACCGCATAAGTGAAGCCGGGAAGCAAGGCGTAGGCACCTATACGCCCGTCCTGACCCAACGCCAGGAACCCGACCTGCATTCCCTTGATCGCGTCGCCCCGCAGCGCGGCGATATGCCGGACCGCTTCCTCGCACGCCGCCTGCGGCGACAGCCCGGCCCGCATCGACGCCACGACCCGGGCGGTTCCGGCGATCCGGGTCACTTCCTCGCCGACTCCGGTCGATGCGGCCGCCCCGACCCCGCGTTCGAGGAACAGGCCGCATCCCGCCTGGGGCGAATCGCCGACCCGGCCGCGCATCTTGAACGCCATGCCCGATGTCGTGCAGGCGGCCGCCATGCGCCCGTCGCGATCGCGCGCCATGATGCCGATCGTGTCGTGATTGAGCTTGGACCCCGGCGGCCCGGGAAGGCGGTTCTCGATATTGGCGACCGGCTTGTAGCGCGCGGTCTCGAGCCATTCGCGCCACGCCTTCTCGGCGTCGGGCGTCAGCAGCTTGGTGCGCTTCATGCCATGGTCTAGCGCGAGGCGTGTCGCCCCTTCCCCGACCAGCAAGGTATGCGGCGTTTTCTCCATCACGAGGCGCGCGACCGAGATCGCGTGCACGATGTCCTCGAGCGCCGCGACCGCGCCGACGCCGCCGGCTTCGTCCATGATGATCGCGTCGAGCGTCACATGGCCATCGCGGTCGGGATAGCCGCCATAGCCGACCGAGTGGTTGGTCGGATCGGCCTCCGGCACCCGAGCGCCAGCCTCGACCGCGTCGAACGCGGTGCCGCCCGCCCTGAAGCGCGCGAGCGCGGCCTCGTTCGCGGCCTTGCCGAAATCCCAGGTCGACAGGACTGCGACGGGATCGGCGGCGTCGGCCGCCTTGCCTGCGCCGGCAACCGCCAAGGCGGCCGCGCCGATCCCCAGCGCCCCGCGTCGTGAGATACCCTCGGTCATCGCTCGCTCCCCTGTCCTGCGATCGCCGCACACAGTCGCGCCACGATCGCCCCGTCCGTCATCCTGCGCGCGCCCGTCGCAAACCCGAACCGCACCGCCGCTGCCGAAGGTCCGGCCGCCGCACGGCTCGCCGATCCATGGACCGCGCGAACGCCGGTGTCCGCGATCAGCCGCGCCACGTTCTCCGGCGTGACCCCCGCCCCGGCGATGATCGATAATTGCTCGCTCGCCGTGGCGACCATCGCCGCCAGCGTCGGCGCTCCTTCGATCGCGGTGGGCGCCCCACCCGAACTCAAGATCGCGTCGTAGCCCAGCGCCGCCACTTCACGCACTGCGGCGACGGGATCGGGCACCAGATCGATCGCGCGATGGAGCACGACCGCGGCGTCGCGCGCGGCATCGCGAAAGCGCGCCAGTGCCTCTCGGTCGAGTCCACCGTCAGGTCGCAATGCTCCGACGACGACACCCTGCGCACCGCGCGCGACGGCCAGGCCGATCTCCTCGACCATCAACGCCACGTCGCTGTCGTCATAGACGAATCCGCCCGCGCGCGGACGGATCATCACATGGATCGGGCATACCGTGCGCAGCGCATGCTCCTGCAGCGCCGCCGACGGCGTGAGGCCGCCGAGTTCGAGCGCCGAGCACAATTCGATCCGGTCGGCGCCGCCCGCGACCGCCGCGTCGACCCCCGCCGCATCGTCCACGCAGATTTCCAGGATCGCGCCCACGGAGCCGTCCTAAGGGCGTTCACTCTATCGCGCCAGCGCCGACACGGGCAACGCTGGCGCGATCAGGAGCGCGATCCGATCAGAACTGCGCGCGCAGCGTCACCCCGGCGGTCCTGGGCGTCCCCAATTGCCCGGCATAAGCGAAAGGCGACGCACCGACGATCGCCGTGGTCGACAAGTTCTGGAAGTACTTCTTGTCGAACGCGTTGTTGACCCAGGCGGACACGTCATACTTGCCGTTCGCGAACGAGGTCCCGGCCCGGAAGTTGAACAAGCCATAGGCCGGAATGCGGGCGTAGGGGCCGTCGTCGACCGTGCCGAACGTGCTCGACCGGTAGCTGAATTGCGCGAGCGCGTAGGGATGGAGCGCGCCCAGGTCGACATGATAGTCGATCGTTGCATTCGCGACCCATTTGGGTGCTTGGAACAACGGCTTGCCGGTCAGGTCGCAGATACCGGTGACGCCGACCGGGCACGGCGCGTTGTGATAGGATGTGTAGGTCGCGTCGTTGTACGATCCGTTGGCGTCGATCGTCAGGTTCTTGCTGACCCGCCACGATCCGTCGATCTCGACACCACGGGCGCGGACATCGCCGACATTGGCCAAGTACGAGCGGTTGCCGTTGGTCGGCACGACATTGGCCTGCAACCCCGACAGATCGGTCGAATAGGCGCTGAGGTTGAGGGTCAGCGCGTGGCTGAAGAATTCGGTCTTGAGGCCCCCTTCCCAGCTCCGGACCTTTTCGGGCGTGAGGATCAGTGGCGTCCCCGGCGACACCGCCGAATTGAGGTTGAGGCCCGATCCCTTGTAGCCGGTCGAATAGGACGCATAGAGCAGCACGTCGGGCGTGATCTTGTACGACAGCGAACCGAGGTACGACACATTGTCGTCCTTGACCGAGACATTGTAGTGGAACGGGATCGACGTCGCCGCATAAGGCGTGCCGACGGTCGAGGTGTCCGAGCGGCCATAGCGCTTGTCATGCGTATAGCGGATGCCCGCGGTCAGCGTCAGCCGGTCGGTGATCTTGTAATTGGCCTGACCGAACGCGGCGATGCTGTCGACCGTCGTGCGGACGTCGTCGAGATATTGCGAGCCCGGCGCGATGACGATCACCGCGGCGGCCGGGTTCGCGAGGCGGGCATAGGTCGTGTAGAAATTGCTCGCATCGTTGCCGAACTGGTTGAGGATGAAGTGGTCCCACAGCACTTGCCGGAACAGATAGCCGCCGACCTGCCAGGTGAACCGGCCCGGCGCCGAACTCAGCCGAACCTCCTGCGAGAATTGATAGTCCTTGGTCGCGGCGACATTGACCTGGATGACGTCGAGCGGCGTGCCGTCGCTGTCCTGCAACGGGTTGAAATGCCAATAGCGCCACGCCGTGATCGAGGTGAGCGTGGCGCGCCCCAGGTCCCAATCGGCCTGGAGCGACACGCCCTTCTGGTCGGTCTTCATGTTCTGCGGGGCGTTGTTGCGGCTGTAATCGAAACTGGCCTGCGGCACGTAGCCTAGCGTCGCCAGCGCCTGGAGCGTCCGTCCGGTCGTCGCGCTGAGGCTGGCCGGCAGGACGAGCTTGGTCGAACTGACGCAGCACGTATCGTCCTCGTTCGAATAATCGGCGATCAGGCGGATGGTGAGGTTGCTGGCCGGCGTCGCGAGCAATTGCGCCCTGATCCCGGCGCGACCGACGCTGTTGCCGGCGATGCCGGTCGTAATGTTGTCGATCACGCCGTCGCGACGGGTGTTGAACCCGGTGACGCGGAACGCGAGCAGGCCGTCGACGATCGGTCCCGTCACGCTGACCCGTTCCTGGTTGTAATTGTAGGTTCCGCCCGAGACTTCCGCGGTGGCGCCGAACGCGAATTCGGGTTTGCGCGTGGTGATGTTGAGCACGCCGGCCGAATTGTTGCGGCCGAACAACGTCCCCTGCGGCCCGCGCAGCACCTCCACCCGATCGATGTCGATCAGGTCGGCCAGCGCCATGCCGGGACGGCCGAGATAGACGTTGTCGATATAGACGCCGACCGACGTGTCGAGCCCGTCCGATGCCGACGACACGCCGATGCCGCGAATGCCGATCGACGAGTTGCGCGGGTTGGAATTGTAGGCGGTGAGGCTCGGCGTCTGCGCCTGGATATCGGGCAAGGTATAGCCGCCGCGCCGCTCGAGCGTGTCGCCGCTCACCACCGACAGTGCGATCGGCACGTCCTGCGCGCGTTCGGCCTGGCGGCGCGCGGTGACCACGATGTCACCCACACTGTCGCCGGCCGGCGCGTCGCCGTCGGCCGCGACCGGGGTTGCCGGCAGCGCACCGGACGACGCCCTGTTGTCCGGCCCGGCATGGGCCGCGACGGGCATTGCCGCGACCGCACCGGTCAACAGGGATGAGATCAATAACGCGCGTCGGGACAAGCTCATGGGACCACCTTTGATTGACTACCTCCTGGGCGACCGTCCGGCGCGCGCTCTCCCCGCGCATCGCCCGATATGCGGGACGGGCCCGGCGCTGCCTCCCGCTGGAGGTCTGCGCGCTGCTCCCTTCGTCCTGCCGATCGAGAGTCAAGGCTGGTTTCAATATCCTATCTAGTCAATAGGAATTAGACTCTCGCTGAGCTCCTGCGGGCTATAGAAAAACTTTCAGGAGCAATTCGCCGATAGTCCGACACGGTCCATCTATATCGTGTATTATGCTGATATAACTGCAAAAATCTGTCTTACGCGGGTAGAGTTCTTCGCGCGCGCGAACAGCCAACCGATCTTCGGGTTCCGCGAGTCTAATTCCTACTCATCAAGTATGGATTCTAGGCAAAGGCATAGATATTCTTCTTTCCCGTCACCGGGCGAACTGGCGCAGCCTGATGGGCGAACGACATGGCAGGGAGCATATCGATGCCGGAAATTGGAACATTGACCGTCAGCCGCCAGGGCTTTGGCGCGATGGGGTTGTCGCATGCCTATGGGCAGGCCGACGACGCGGAATCGACCCGCACATTGCATCGCGCGATCGACCTGGGGATCACCTTCTTCGACACCGCGACGGGCTATGGCGCCGGGCATAACGAGCAATTGCTCGGCCGCGCGATCGCCGATCGCCGCGATGGCCTGGTGATCGCCAGCAAATTCACCCATCGCCCGGGCAGCGATCATGGCGCGCCGGCAGTGAGCGCCCGCGAGGCGGTGGAGGCCAGCCTGAAGCGGCTCGGGCTCGACCATATCGACCTCTATTATTTGCACCGCATCGACCCCGACATTCCGGTCGAGGATTCGGTCGGCCAGCTCGGCCGCCTGGTCGACGAGGGCAAGATCGGCGGCGTCGGCGTATCCGAAGCCGGCGCCGACGCGCTCCGCCGTGCGCACGCCATCCACCCGTTGACCGCGCTGCAGAGCGAATATTCGCTGTGGACGCGCGACGTCGAGGCCGAGATCCTGCCGACCGTCCGCGAGCTCGGGATCGGCTTCGTCGCCTACAGCCCGCTCGGCCGCGGCTTCCTGGCCGGCGCCGAAGTCACCGATCCCAACGACCGCCGCCACCAGCATCCGCGCTTCCAACCCGAGGCGGTCGCCGCCAACAGCCTGCGCCGCGCGACGATCGAGCAGGTCGCCAAGCGGATCGGCGCCAGCGTCGCGCAGGTCAGCCTGGCCTGGGTCTTGTCGCGCGGCGTCGTCCCGATCCCCGGCACGCGCCACATCGCCCATCTCGAGGCCAATTGGGCAACCAACGACCTCGAGCTCGACCCGGAGTCGATCGAGGCGCTCGACGCCGCATTCCCACGCGGGTCGACCGCCGGCGCCCGCTATCCGGCGGAGTCGCTCAAGCTCGTCCCGCCCGAACCCGCCCTGGCCTGACCCCATCCAGCAAGGAGCTACGCATGAACGCCGTGACCGCCATCAGCCCCGGAAGCAATCGCGACCGCTTCACCTACGATACGCTCTCGGTCGAACCCCTGACGCCGACGATCGGCGCCGAGATCTCGGGCATCGACCTCAAGCAGCCGCTGACACCCGAGCAGGCCGCCGACGTGCAGCGCGCGCTGCACGACTGGCGCGTCGTGTTCTTCCGCGACCAGGACATCAGCAACGACCAGCTGAAGGTGTTCGGCCGCGCCTTCGGCCCGCTGACCCCGGCGCATCCGATCGCGGAAGGGCTCGATGACCATCCCGAGATCTGGGAGCGCTCGGTCGCCGAATACCGCACCCGCCGCGATCGCAACGAAGCGCTTCCCCCGGGCCGCGAGCCGCCGCGCGACTACAAGGGCTGGCACATCGACATCACCTTCGTCGCCAATCCCAACCGCTATTCGATCCTGCACGGCGTCGAGATCCCGCCGTATGGCGGCGACACGCTCTTCGCCAATCTGATCGCGGCCTATGAGGGGCTGTCGGCGCCGATCCGCGCGCTGATCGACGGGTTGCAGGCGGTACACCGCACCAGCGACTATGATGGTGGTAATCGCAAGCCGCGGCGCGACGGGCGCTCGACCGGCCCGTTCGTTTCGCTCCATCCGCTCGTCCGCATCCACCCCGAAACCGGCGAGAAGCTGCTGTTCCTCAACCCCGGCACGATCAGCCATATCGTCGGATTGAAGGAGCCGGAGAGCAAGGCATTGCTCGACCTGTTGTTCTACGAGGTCACGCGGCCCGAATATCAGGTCCGGTTCCACTGGAAGCCCAAGTCGCTGGTGGTGTGGGACAATCAGGCGGTCGCGCATGCCGGGCCGATCGACTACGCCCAGTTCGACCTGCCGCGCGCGGTGCGCCGTATCACCGTCGCGGGCGACCTGACGCGCGGGCCCGACGGGTTCGTGTCGCAGGCGCTCGAGGGCGACCTCTTCAACGTGCTCGGCTGATGCCGCGGACCGCGCGATCGACGAACTGGGGCCTGATCGGCCTCCTGGCGGTCGTGGCGGTCACGATCGGGCTGCTCGTCGCCTTTGCTCCCAATCGGGAAGCCAAGGCGGCGGGCGGGCTGCCGCTGACCGCGGCCCTGCCCGAGACGGTGCCGCCGGGCACCGTCATCACCGTCGGCGACCCGGTGACGCGCTGGGTGGTCGAGCATGAAGGCTGGGACAAGACCCTGCCGTTCACCATCAAATGGGCGCAGATCACAGGCGGCCCCGACGTCACCGAGGCGTTCCATGCCAAGGCCCTCGACGTCGGGCTCGGCGCCAATATCCCGCCGATCCACGCGATCTGGGTCGGCCTGCCGGTCAAGGTGATCGCGTTCCGGCTGCGGCGCGATCCGATCGCCCATCCCTCGTTCGTGCTCGGCCTGGCACCGAAATCGGGCATCCGCACGATCGCCGACCTCAGGGGTAAGCGCATCGCGTTCAGCCCCAGCCAGGTGCAGAGCCAGATCGTCCTCGAAACGCTGAAGGCCGCCGGGCTGACGGCGCGCGACGTCCAGCTGGTCGAACTGCCGTCGACCATCGGCGGCGACGTCTATACCAGCGCGCTCGCCGGCAATGTGGTCGACATGGCGCCGATCGGCGGCGGAATCGTCGCCGAACGTTATCTGCGCAAATTCGGAAACGACGGCGCGCGGGTCATCAACCACCCGCCATTCCGCGACGATGCGGTCGTCGCCTATGTCCCCGAGGACGTGCTGGCCGACCCGGCCAAGGCGGCCGCACTCCGGCAATTCGCCATCCTGTGGGGCCGCGCCCAGGCCTGGGTACTGGCGCATCCCGATGAGCTCGCGCGCGGCTATTATGTCGGCGAGCAGGGCCTGTCGCTCGAAGACGCCAGGCTCGTCGTCGCGGCGGCCGGCCAACCCGACGTGCCCACCCATTGGGACGATGCCGTCCGCTATCAGCAGGCCGCCATCGACCTGATGGCGCCGCAGCTCGGCCATTCGACATTCGATGCCGCCACACTGTTCGACCGCCGCTTCGAGGCGCTCGCCGCCAAGGGGTTCGCCCAGGAGCTCGCACAACGTGGCGTCGAGAAGACCGTGAGCAAGTGAAAGGCGATGCCGTGAACGCACCCTTCCCCCAGATCACCCTGATCGAGATCGCGGAGCCGCCGAGCGCGCCACCGCGCGGCAACGACCCGCCGATCAGCGCGCCGAGCGTCCACCGCCTCCAGCTCGGATCGCCCGCGCGCTGGGGCTGGCTGCTCGGCCCGTTCCTGCTGCTGCTCTATTGGTCCGTGCTGTCGGCGACCGGATGGCTCGACAGCCGCGTCCTGCCCCCGCCCTGGACCGCGGTGACCGCGGCGGAAGAGCTGATCCGCGACGGACGCCTGCAGGACAATCTCGCCGTCTCGGCCTGGCGCGCGGCGCAGGGGCTGTTCTTCGGCACGCTCGCCGGGGTCTCGCTGGCGCTTCTGTCGGGGCTGAGCCTGCTCGGCGGGTACGTGATCGACGGGCTGGTGCAGCTCAAGCGCGGCATCCCGGTATTGGCGCTGATCCCGTTCATGGTGCTGTGGTTCGGGATCGGCGAGGCGATGAAGGTGACGGTGATCGCGGTCACCGTGTTCGCGCCGGTCTATATCCAGACCCATGCGGCGTTGCGCGCGATCGACCTCAAGCAGGTCGAACTCGCCGAGACGCTGGGGCTCGGGCGTGCCGCGTTCATCCGGCATGTCGTGCTGCCCGGCGCCTTGCCCGGCCTGTTGACCGGATTGCGCTTCGGCGTGACCTCGGCCTGGCTCGCGCTCGTGGTGGTCGAGCAGCTCAACGCGACCAGCGGCATCGGCTATATGATCACGCTGGCGCGCAATTACGCGCAGACCGACATCATGCTCGTCGGGCTGGTGGTCTATGCCCTACTCGGGCTCGCCTCGGACGCGGTGGTGCGCGCGATCCAGGCACGCGCGCTATCGTGGCGCCGGACCTTCGCGTCGTGAGCGCGCCGTTGAGCCCGGCCGTGCGCATCCGCGGCCTGACCCGGCGCTTCACCCGCAAGGGCGTGCTCGAGGGTATCGATCTCGACATCGCGCCGGGCGAATTCGTCGCGCTGCTCGGGCGCAGCGGTTCGGGCAAGAGCACCTTGCTCCGCGCGCTCGCCGGGCTCGATCACGAAGCCGAGGGCGACGGCGAGATCGTCGTGCCGCAGCCGATCTCGGTCGTCTTCCAGGATGCCCGGCTGCTGCCGTGGAAGCGGGTACTCGACAACGTCATCCTCGGGGTCCCCGGGGCCGACGCCGGCGCGCGGGGGCGCGATGCGCTGGCGGAGGTCGGGCTGGCGGACCGCGCGCGTTCCTGGCCGCACGAGCTCTCGGGGGGAGAGCAGCAGCGCGTGGCCCTGGCACGCTCGCTGGTCCGCCGGCCCGCATTGCTGCTCGCCGACGAGCCGTTCGGCGCGCTCGACGCGCTCACCCGCATCCGCATGCATCAATTGCTGCGGCGCCTGTCGGAAGTGCACAATCCCGCCGTCCTGCTGGTGACGCACGATGTCGACGAAGCGATCGAGCTCGCCGACCGCGTGGTCGTGCTCGACCATGGCGTCATCATCGCCGATTTGCCCGTCGCGCTGCCGCCCGACGGCCCGGCGCGCCGCGATCGCGCCGCCCGATTGCAACACGAACTGCTCGCCCTGCTCGGCGTCGACAACGACGCCGGCACCTCGCTCTATTCCAGCCGCGAAAGGATTTCCGCATGAGCCAGACCGATCGCAAACTCCGCCTCGGCGGGTTCCTCCAGGCCACCGGGCATCACGTTTCCGCCTGGCTGCACCCCGACACCCAGGCAGATGCCGGGCACAATCTCGACCATTACAAGCAGCTCGCGCGGACCGCCGAGCGCGGCAAGTTCGACCTGGTGTTCGTCGCCGACAGCCCGGGCGGCTATGCCGACTTCACCGACGAGGACACGTTCCGCCAGAACGCCAAGGCGGCGCATTTCGAACCGGTGACGCTCTGGTCGGCGCTGGCGCAGGTCACCGAGCGGGTCGGCTTCGTCGCGACTTCGACCACGACCTATGAGGACCCGTATACGACGGCGCGCAAATTCGCGTCGCTCGACTGGGTATCGGGCGGGCGCGCGGCGTGGAACGTGGTCACCACCGGCGCCGACGTCTCGGCCAATTTCAGCCGCACCGAGCATCTCGAACATTCCAGGCGCTACGAGCGTGCCGAGGAATATATCGACGTCGTGAAGGGGCTGTGGGACAGCTACGAGGACGATGCCTTCCCGCGCGACCGCGCCAGCGGCGTCTATCTCGACACGGCCAAGTTCCACGTGCTGGGCCATCAGGGCGAACATTTCCAGGTGCGCGGCCCGCTCAACATCGCGCGCCCGCCGCAGGGTTATCCGGTGATCGTCCAGGCCGGTGCATCGGAGCCCGGCCGCGAACTCGCCGCGCGCACCGCCGAGGTGATCTTCACCGCCAATCTGGTGATCGAGGACGCGCAGGAATTCTATGGCGACGTCAAACGGCGGCTGGGCAGATACGGCCGCCGGCCCGAGGACCTGCTGGTCATGCCCGGCATCTTCGCGGTGCTCGGCGGGACCGAGGCGGAGGCCAAGGCGAAATATGAGGAGTTGCAGGCGCTGGTCCATCCGGCGGTCGCCTGGGGCATCCTGCGCCGCCATTATCAGGGCGTCGACCTGTCGGGCTATTCGCTCGACGACATCGCGCCACCGCTGCCGAGCGACACCAACGGCAGCAAGAGCCGGCTCAAGCTCGTCTCCGACCTGGTCGAGCGCGAACGGCCGACGCTCCGCCAGCTCTATCGCCAGGTATCGACCGCGCGCGGACACCTCACCACCGTCGGCACGCCCGAACAGGTCGCCGACGTGATCCAGTCCTGGTTCGAGAATGGCGCGGCGGACGGCTTCAACGTGATGCCGCCGATCCTGCCGACCGGCCTGACCGATTTCGTCGATCAGGTGGTGCCGGTGCTGCAACACCGCGGTCTGTTCAGGATCGAGTACGAGGGGACGACCTTGCGCGAGAACCTCGGCCTGCGCCGGCCGCCCAACAGTCTGGCCCGGCGCGAGACCACTGCCCCCGCCGTCGCGCAGGTCTCGTGATCATGGCCACCGCCCATCGCCCCGAGCCGGCGGCCGATCCGTACGGACAGCGCTATCGGACGCAGCCGGCCGTTCCGATCTTCGACAATGACGTGATCGCCGGCCTGCTCGCCCACCGCTCGGTCCGCGCCTATCTGCCCGATCCGTTGCCGGCGGGCACGGTCGAGACGCTGGTTGCGGCGGCACAATCGGCGGCATCCTCGTCCAATCTCCAGCCGTGGAGCGTCGTCGCGGTCGAGGATCGCGCCCGCAAGGCGCGCCTCGCCGAGCTCGCCGGATCGCAGCGCCATATCGTCGAGGCGCCGCTGTTCCTCGTCTGGCTGATCGACTTCGACCGCCTGGCGCGCATCGCCGACGACCTCGGCACGGCGGGCGGCGCGCTCGATTATACCGAGACCTTCCTGCTCGGCGCCGTCGATACATCGCTCGCCGCGCAGAATGCCGTGGTGGCGCTCGAATCGCTCGGTCTGGGCTCGGTCTATATCGGCGGTATCCGCAACCGGCCCCGCGAGGTCGCCGCCGAACTCGACCTGCCGCCGCGGGCCTTCGCGTTGTTCGGCCTCGCGGTCGGCAAGCCCGATCCGGCGCGGCCGGCATCGATCAAGCCGCGGCTGCCCCAGGAATCGGTGCTGTTCCGCGAGACATATCGCTGGAGCGACGACCAGCGCGAGGCGCTCGGAGCCTATAACGAGCGGCTGCGGTCGTTTCAGCACGAGCAGCAGATCGCGGGGCGCGACTGGACCGAGATCGTCGCACAACGCACCCGCGGGCCGGACTCGATGGCGGGCCGCCATCTGCTGCGTGACGTGCTCGGCGAACTCGGCTTTTCGCTACGCTGACCGAAGCCGTCGGCCGCTAGGGTCAGCCGGCTATCGCGCGGATCGCTGCCGTACCATGGTCGATGCCGCCGCCAGCGCCGCGATCGGGATGAGCAGGACGTAGAAGGCGATCGTGCCCTGGAACATGGCGAAGACGTGGCCGACGACGAACGAGCCGGTGGTCCCGCCGAGCGCCGAGAACACCACGATCAGCCCGACCATCGCCGGTTGCTCGCGGGGCGCCATCGACGACAGGATCGCCGAATTGAGCGCCGGGTAGATCGGCGCCATCATCAGGCCGATCATCGGGAACAGGAACGCCGCGGCCGGCGCGCCGGCCCAGCTCGTCACCTCGCCATGGTGCGCGGCGGCGAGTGGCAGCACCGCGACGATCAGCACCGCCATCGTTGCGAGACATCCGCACACCAACGGAAACCAGCCCGTGCGCCGGACGATGACGCCGGCGCCGAGCCGTCCAGCGGCCAGGCAGACCGCGAAGATCGATGCCGCCTGCACGCTCATCGGCGCCGACAGCCCGAGCAGCTCGCGGTTGAAGGTCGGCAACCACGACCCGATGCCTTGTTCGACCAAGACGTAGCAGAAGATCGCACAGATGAAGCTGAGGCTCAGCGGCCGCCAGACGAGCGCGACCATCTCGGCGAACTTCTGCCCGGCGCTCTGTACGGGGCGTACGGGCTCATCGAACGGCGATCCCGCGGACAGGTCAACGGCGCTTTCGTCGAACGGCGTGACGGCGAGCAGCGCCAACGCAGCCACGCTCGCAGCCGCCAGCACGTAATAGACGTTCAGCCATTGCTGGTTTGCCGGGTTGGCCGGATCGATGAACGCGGCAAATATCCAATAGCCGCTCAGCACGCCGAGCATGAAGACGCCCTCGATCAGGTTGAGCAGCGAGGCGTGGCGCGCACTATCCTCGGTCAGCAGCCCGACGAAGCTGTAGACCGACACCTTGGTGACGCCGAACGCCACCCCGACCGCGAGGAACAGCAGGCGCGTGGTCCAGAAGCCCGGCGCCAGCGGCATTGCCAGGCAGGCGACCGCGACCAGCGCGAGCGCCACGATCATCGCGCGCCGCAATCCGAATCGCGGCAGTTGCGCGGCGAGCAGGAAACTGGTCGCCGCGATCGACAGGTCCTTGAACCCCTCGAGCGAACTCGCCGCGACCTTGGTCACGTGGAAGGATTCGATCGACTGCAGGATGACGGTCCCGACGCTGTTCAGCAGCACCGCGAATACGGCATAGGTCAGCGCCAGTGCGACGATCATCCTGGTTCTGTTCATGGACCTCCCCTGCCGGACGCCGCCGGGCTTATTGTCTTGACCATCTCCTATTATGAAATGCATATCATTGGCAATCGGGCGCGTGGTTGCCCCATCTGGAGAGGAAGTGCGTGGGGCGGTCATTACCCGAAGCGTCTTTTGCTGACGTGCGATTCGCGGGCGATGCCTGGCACCTTGCGGCAGACGGTGACTCGATTGGGCTGGACCAGGTGCCGGCGCTGTTTGCGATCGGCAACGGCTTCATCGGGATTCGCGGTCCGGGCGATCCGGCCGATGCGCCCAGGGTCTATCTGAACGGCGTCTACGAACGCGTCCCGATCGCCTATCACGAGGCGGCGCATGGCTATGCCCGCGAAAGCGACCTCCGCCTGGCGGTCGCCGACGCGACCCGGCCGGCGATCCTGATCGGCGGGCAGGCCGCCGGCCCGGCACGAGCCGTCGAGCTCGACCTCCATCGCTGCGTCCGTAGCGAGACGCTGGCCGCCGGCGCTGCCGAAATCGTGGTCGAGCAATTCGTCTCGATGACCGACACCGCCCTGGTACTGACGCGCGTCAGCTTCGCCGCCGGCGTCGATGTGACCGTCGAGCCGATGGTGACGCCGCCGCCGGGAAGCGGTGCGCATGCGACCGCGGAGCCGCAGACCGAGGGCGTGTACGACCCGCGTGTCGCGCCGGTCATGGCGACCAGCCCCTGGGTCGATCCGCAGGTCGAGGGTAGCGCCGGCATCGCCGCGCGCGCCGACCGACTGCAGACCAGCGGCTTCGTCGTCGCCTGCGCGATGCGAGAAATCGGACGACGAACGGCCGACGGACGTGTGCAGGTCGATTTCGTCTCGGGCTATCGCGCCACGCGTGACGGGCAAGCTGCCGAAGCACTGTCGGGCACGCTGCGCACGGCAGCCGAGCGCGGATATGACGCCTTGCTGGCCGAGCAGGAGGCGTGGTTCGCCGATTTCTGGTCGGGGGCCGACATCGCCTTTCCGAGGCAGCCCAATGCCGAACTCGCGATCCGCTTTGCGCTCGCCGAACTGGCGATGGCGGTCGGCCGCGACGGCAAGACCTCGGTCGGCGCGAAGGGGCAGACCGGCGAAGGCTATGAAGGCCATGTCTTCTGGGACGCCGACCTCTACGTCATGCCGGTGTTCGCCTTTACCTGTCCGGCGATCGCCCGGGCGATGCTCGAATGGCGCATCTCGAAACTCGACGCGGCACGCGACAATGCGCGGGCGATGGGGCACGATCAGGGCGCACTCTATCCCTGGCGGACGGTCGGCGGGCACGAATGCTCGTCCTATTTTCCCGCCGGCTCCGCGCAATATCACATCAACGCCGACATCGCCTACGCGCTGGAGACCTATCTGGCGGCGACCGGCGACCGCACCCTGCTCGACGCCGGCGGCGCTGAGATGCTCGTCGAGACCGCCCGCATCTGGCTGGCGATCGGCTTCCACGACGCGAACCGCGACCATGCCTTCGTGATCAATCGCGTGACCGGGCCCGACGAATATTCGGCGATCGTCAACAACAACCTCTACACCAACATGATGGCCGCCCGGCACCTGCGGATCGCCGCGCGCGAAGGGCTCGCGTCGGCGCTGATCGACGAGGCGGAGGCCGCGCGGATGGTCCGGGCCGCGGACGCCATGTTCCTGGCGATCGACGACGAGCGCCAAGTCTATGCCCAGGACGACGCCTATTTCGAGCTCGATCCCTGGCCGTTCGAGACGACGCCGGCCGCTGCCTATCCGCTGCTCCTGCACTTCCATCCCCTCGCCATCTATCGCCGCCGCGTGTCGAAACAGGCCGATGCGGTGCTCGCGCTGGCGCTGATGCCCCAGGCCTTCGACGACGCGATGCGGCGGCGCATGCTCGACGTCTACGAAGCGAGCACCGTGCACGATTCGACCTTGTCGGCGAGTGCCTTCGCGACAGCGGCGGCGCATGCCGGCGACGGGGCGCGCGCGGCGCGTTACTGGCACGTCTCGGCGCTGACCGATCTCAACGACCTGTTCGGCAATGCCGATCATGGGCTGCACATGGCAGCGCTGGCAGGCAGCTGGACGACGCTGGCGATGGGATTTGCGGGCATGCGGGTCGAGGGCGACGTGCTGTGCTTCGACCCGGTGGAGATCCCCGGCCTGCCCGACTATCGCTTTACCGTCGCGTTCCGCGGTGCCCGCGTCGAGGTCGACGTGTCCGGCCGCAAGGCGGGCGTCGCGGTGCGCGGCGACCGGCCGGTCGCGATCCGTGTCGCCGGCAAGGATGTGGCACGCTGACGATGGGCTTCCGTGCGGCGATCTTCGACCTCGACGGCGTGCTGGTGGACAGCGCGCGGCTGCATTTCGTCGCCTGGAAACGGATCGCCGACGAACTCGGGATCGCGTTCGACGAGCAGGATAACGAGGCGCTGAAGGGCGTCGACCGGATGGGATCGCTCGCGCATATCCTGGCGCTGGGCAACACGTCGCTCGACCTTGCCGCGAGGGAACAGCTCGCGGCGCGGAAGAACGGCTATTATCTCGACGCGCTGGCGACGATGAGCGACGCCGACATCTTGCCCGGCGCGACCGACCTGCTCGCCCGGACGCGTGCTGCGGGCCTGGCGCTCGGGATCGCGTCGGCCAGCCGCAACGCGACGATGGTGCTTGAGCGCGCCAACCTTGGCGGCGCCATCGACTTCGTCGCCGACGCCGCCAAGGTCGCCCGCTCGAAACCCGCCCCCGACATCTTCCTGGCGTGCGCGGCGGGCCTGGGCATCGCTCCCGCCGAATGCGTCGGGTTCGAGGATGCCGCCGCCGGGGTGACCGCGATCAAGGCGGCGGGCATGGTCGCGATCGGGATCGGCGACGGCGCCATCCTGGCGGAGGCCGACCGCGTCTTCGCCTCCACCGCAGCGGTCGATCTCGACCAGGTGCTGCGGCTCGCGCCTTCCCAGCCTCAGGTCTGACGCACGATCAGGCGGGTCGGCAGCACGCTCGACTTGGGCTTTCCTCCGTCGAGGATCTGCATCAGCTTCTCGACCAGGATGGCGCCCGCGAGGTGCGTTTCCTGCTCGATCGTGGTGAGCGCCGGGGTGAAGTCGGCGGCGGGCGGGATGTTGTTATAGCCGCACAGCGAATAATCGCCGGGCGCTTCAAGCCCGAATTCGCGGAACGCGGCAACGATCGCGATCGCCGCGGTGTCGGAGAAGGCGAAAACCGCGTCCGGCGGCGGGTTGTCGCGCAGCCAGGCCACCATCTGCTGATAGACGGGCGCATAGGCCATGTGCTCGACCTCGAGATGGTCGACGGTCACGCCGGCATGCTTGGCCGCGACCGCGCGCAGCCCGTCGAACCGCATCCGGATCTCGCCATGCGCGACATTGCCCACGAACAGCCAGCGTTTCGCGCCGCGCTTGACGAACAGGTCGCCGGCCAGTTGCCCGCCCAGCCGATTGTCGCTGCCGACCGAGCAATAAGGCTCCTTGGGGTCGACTCCGCCCCACACCACGAACGGCGCCCCGGCGCGCGCCAGTTCGCGCAGCATCGGACCCCGCACGCCCTGCCCGAGGAAGATGAATCCGTCGGCGACGCGCGAGCTGATCAGGTCGAGATGGCTCTGCACGTCGGTCAGGCTGGACGGCGACAGCAGCAGATCCTGGTTGCGCACCGACAGCGATTCGGACACGCCCGCCAGCAATTCGAAGATGAACGGATCGGCGATCCGCCCCGCGCGGTGCGAGCCGAAGTCGAGCACGACGGCGACGGTATCATTGCGCGCCTGGCGCAATTTCTGGGCATTGCGATTGATCGCATAGCCGTTCTCGCGCGCGACGCGCAGGACGCGTTCGCGCGTCTCCTCATTGACCAGCGGGCTGTTGTTGAGCACGCGCGACACGGTCGGCTTGGACACGTTCGCCAACCGGGCGATGTCCCCCATGTTCAGATCCATGGCGCGTCGACGCAAGGCAGAGCTCCTCAATCAGCGGGCGGCCCGATGGCCGTTGAAACTGGTTTCCGGCGTATCGTCGACGATACGCCCGCTCCCACCCCACGCCATCAAAATAGGCTGGTCGCGATTACCGATGCAACAAGCGCGTTGCGTGACGGTGAACTGGAACGACGGAGGACTTTTTCACGCGCGTCCCCTTTCCTGAAATTTCCCTGCCAGCATTGTGACATCTCTGCCACAGAATATCGCGGCCAATCTAATCACATCTATCTGATATAGATAGCTTTAATCCAACCGATACACACCTGCAACGGGTTATTGAAATGCAATTCATTCGTGTGTAGACCGCACTCCTCAGCCCTTCCCGAGCAGGAAGGTAGCGGCAGGAGAGGATTTCATGACGGTTTTGCGCAGTCGCCATTTCATCGCTGTATCGGGGGGCGCCTTGGCGATCGCCCTGGCCCATCCGGCAGCGGCCCAGGAGGCGCCCGCCGCTCCTCCCGCGCAGACTGCGGATACCACGCCGGCTGCCGATCAGCCCGCCCAGCCCGACATCGTCATCACCGGCCGCGCGGCCGGTAGCGGGATCGACAAGCTGGAGGCCGGCTATTCGATCACCACGATGTCGGCGGACGCCATCAAGCTGCAGGCGCCCAAGAGCGCCGGCGACCTGCTCAAGTCGATCCCCGGCGTGTGGGTCGAAAGCTCGGGCGGCGTCGGCACGTCCAACGTGTTCGTGCGCGGCATCCCCAGCACGGGCGACGCGCCGTTCGTGACGATGCAGTTCAACGGCATCTCGGTCTACGGCTCGAGCAGCCTGTCGTTCATGGACCAGACCGCACTGGTCCGCATCGACGAGACGGTCGAAGGCGTCGAAGGCGTCAATGGCGGCCCGGCGTCACTCTACGCGGAGGGTCAGCCCGGCCTCACCACCAACCTGCGCCTGCGCGAGGGCCATGAGCAGACCGAAGGCAGCATCGGCGTCTCGGCAACCGACTACGGCAATTGGCGTGCCGACGGATATCTCAGCGGCAAGCTCGCCAACGACCTCTATTACATGGTCGGCGGCTACGTTTCGCGCGGCGACAGCGTGCGCAAGGCCGGGTTCGACACCGAAAGCGGCGAGCAGATTACCGCGAACATCACCAAGAAGTTCGCCAACGGCAAGTTCAACGTCTTCGCCCGCTACACCGACGATCATGGTGAATGGTTCCTGCCGTTCGCGGCGGGCGTGCCCGGACTCGATCTTGGCACCTACAACCAGCTCAACCGCTATACGCGCTACACGACGATCATCACGCCGGGCTCCGCCGGCAGCGGCGCGACCGAAAACGTCGACCTGGCGGACGGGCGCGGCTGGAAGGGCGTGGTCGCGGGCGCCAGCCTCGATTATGACTTTGGTGGCGGTCTGAGCTTCGCCGACCGCTTCGGCTTCACCAGCGGCACCCTGCAGACGGTGGGGATCGTTCCGCAAGGCGCTGGCGCCTACACCGTGGCCGACGCACTGACGCTCGCGGGCAACCCCGGCCAGACGACTGTGCACGCGATCACCACCGGCGCGACGCTCGCTCCGACCGATTATGTCCAGGAATTCCAGTCCTGGTGGGTCGACAAGAAACTCCAGAATATCTCGAACGAAGCCGTCCTGAACTTCAAGAGCGGCGGCAACACGCTCAATCTCGGCTATTATTTCAACCACTTCACGTCGGACGACGCCTGGAGCCTGGGCGATAATCGCTGGATGCAGGTTGGTGGCTCGGGCGACCTCGTCGACCTGAACAATGGTGCGCTGTCGGCATTCGCCATCGCCGACCGCGGCAGCGCCGATGTGAACGCGATCTACGCCTCGGATTCGTTCAACGTCACCGACGCGCTGCGCATCGACGCTGGCATTCGGCACCAATGGACCAACATCAGCTTCGACATGTTGAACAATGGCGTGACGGATTCGGCACGGATCGTCCGCGAAGCGACTCCTTGGACCGTCGGCCTCAATTACCGCGCCACGCCCCATTTCGACGTCTACGCGCGCGCCTCGCAAGGCTATCACTCGCCATCGTTCGACGACGTGCGGTCACAGTTCGGCAATACCGGCCCGCGGCTCGACCTCAACTGGAGCGTTCGCTCGTACGAAGGCGGCGTGAAATATCGCGGCGGCGGGTTCGAGGCGTCGCTGACCGGCTTCTACGACAAGGTCGTAGGCGCAGTGTACAACGATGTCGGCACCATACCCGAGATCGCCGGATCGAAGACCAAGGGCGTCGAACTCGACGCATCGTGGCACGACGCCAGCGGCTTCGGGTTCACGGGTAACGCCGTGTTGGAGGATGCCAAGACCGACGCCCCGCTGCAGCCGCGCTTCGACGGCAAGGACGCCGAACGCATCCCGTCCTATCAGGTCCGCCTGACACCGACCTACACTGCGCGCCTGTCGGACAAGGCCAACGTCACGCTCTACGGCACCTATGAAGCGATCGGAAAGCGCTACAGCGACTTGCCCAACACGCAGTTGCTGCCGGCCTATGCGACGCTCAGCGCCGGGGTGCGCGCGAAGCTTGATGGCTTTACGCTCCAGGTCTCGGGCGACAATCTCACCGACTCGCACGGCCTGACCGAAGGCAATCCGCGCGCCGAACCCCAGCCTAACCAGATCACGGCGATCCCCGACGTTCGTCCGATTTTCGGCCGGTCATTCCGGTTCTCGGTCAGCTACGCCTTCTGAACATGCTCCGATGATGACGGCGGGAGGGGAGGCAATCCCCTCCCCCGGCATTCATTCGCGGGATCACGACCCGTCATCGCGACTTGCAACTCCCGGGCGGAGGCGCCTTGAGCGCCACCCAATCACCCGGCTTCAATGCTCCGACCAATGTGTGGATTCGCGCATAATCCCTGTCGCCCGGACGGGCGTACCGACCGGCCGGATCGCGTCTTCTTCCATAGCACAGGCAGCGAGGAGCCTGGCGTGTTCAAAGCGCAATCGCCGTGATTGCCAGCACTCATCCGTCGTGGGGCGGGTGTTCGGCTGGTCGGCGCCGTCAGGGCACGGTGGCCGTGGAGGACCCTTCGGAAAGGCCCTCAAGCCGCAGAAGCAGGCGGCTGATTCGACTGGCCCTGGCCTTCACCGCCCGAGGAGGCAAGGCGTGCGTGTCGCCGGAGAGTCTGGGGAGGCTGCCCAAAGGCGCGTAGAAAGGCGCGGCGCATATGGTCCCGATCACTGAACCCGGTCTGGCGCGCGACCACGTCGATCGAATGACGGCTTTGCTCCATCAGCGCCCTCGCCGCTTCGACCCGTAAGTTTTCGACCGCTCTGGCGGGTGACTGACCAGTCTCCGAGTGAAACGCCCGGCTGAATTGCCGAGCACTGAGATGCGCGGCCTCGGCCAGGTCGGGAACGGTGAGCGGTTTGTGCAAATTGTCCCGCGCATAAGTGAGCGCGCGTTGAATTCGGTCCGATTTGGGCGCCAGTTCGAGCAGCGCGGAGAATTGCGACTGTCCGCCGCCGCGGCGATGATAGACGACGAGCTTGCGTGCGACGGCTTTCGCGAGTTCCGGTCCGAGGTCAGTTTCGATCAGCGCTAGGCCCAGGTCCAGGCCTGCCGTCATGCCAGCGGATGTCCAGATCGGCCCATCGTTGATGAAGATACGATCTTCCTCCATCCGCGTTTTCGGATAGCGCCGCTGAAGCTCCCGTGCATGCAGCCAGTGCGTGGTAGCGCGGCGTCCGTTCAATAGGCCCGCCTCGGCAAGGACGAACGCGCCGGTGCAGATCGCGGCGATGCGGCGATGCCGCTTCGGCGCGTCTTTCACGAAAGAGATCATCCCCGGTGTCGACGGCTCCTGGAAGGTCGCGCCGCCCACCACGAGCGTATCGAACGGGCGGTCGGTGAAGGGCTCGGTCTCGAGCATCATACCGGCGGAGGTAGCAACCCGCCCTCCGCTCTCCGACACGAAATGCAGGCTATAGGGCGGTTCCGCGCCGGCATCCTTGGCAGCTTCGAAATTGGCGACTTCGAAGACCGTGACGAGCGCCAGCGCCATCAGCGAATAGCCCGGATACACGACGAACGCGACATCGCGCATGGCAACACTCCCAATGTCCTAAATCAACGTATAAATGACATTTGAGACATAGGGTGGCAAGCCTATCTCTTGCCCATCGCGCTCGATCTCGAGCGATCGATGAACGGAGAACATTCATGAGCTACCCCTCTTCCATGGGCGTCGCGCTGATCACCGGCGCATCGTCGGGCATCGGCGCGATCTATGCCGATCGCCTCGCCAAGCGCGGCTACGACCTCATCCTGGTCGCGCGCAGCGAGCAGCGGCTGAATGCCGTCGCGGACCGGATTCGCATCAAGACCGGCCGGCACGTCGCGGTGCTCGCCGCCGACCTGAACGACCCCACCGAGCTGGCGAAAGTCGAAACAGTGCTTCGCGACGACGACGCCATCAGCCTGCTCGTCAACAATGCCGGCGTCGGCTCCGTCGCGTCGATCCTGCAGGGTGACGTCGACACGATGACGGCGATGATCGAGCTCAACGTCACCGCGCTGACCAGGCTGACCTATGCCGCGGCGCCGGCGTTCGTGGCGCGCGGTGCGGGCACGATCATCAACATTTCCTCGGCGGTCAGCATCGCGGTCGAAAACCTGAACGGGGTCTACAGCGCCTCGAAATCCTATGTCCTGAGCTTCGGCCATTCGCTGCAGAAGGACCTGGCGGACAAGGGCGTCCGTGTGCAGACGGTCCTGCCGGGCGCGACCGCGACGGAATTCTGGGACGTCGCCGGCTATCCGCCGCAAAAGACGTCCGCGATCACGATGTCTGCCGAAGATTGCGTCGATGCGGCGCTCGCAGGGCTCGACGCCGGGGAGCTGGTCACGATCCCCGGTCTTCACGACGGCGAGCAATGGTCCCGTTGGGAGACCGACCGCAGAGCGCTTTCACCAAAGCTCGTCAACGCGAAGCCCGCACCTCGCTACCACGTCGCCTAGCAGACACGCGAGCTCGGGCCTTCAGGGTCCGCGCTCGCAGTGCTTGCCGGACGCTCCGCTGCACAAAAAGAGACCTGGTGATGGCGAGTTGGGTCCGGTCGCCGTCCACGCGGCCGGGCATACCCACACACAGAATCGCAAATTTTCGCGCCCGAGACGATTACGCGAAAAATTCCAGCCGCTCTCCCTGTAACGTAGGCCGCGCTTCTGGAATGCTCAAATTTTTTCGGATGATCGGCCGACTCGACGGTTGACGGTGCCGAAAACCGTCCCGCAGCCCACGCGCTACATTTTGACACGATTTTTTGCATACCCATCATTCTAATTAGATTTGACAACTCCGGCCAATCTGACATGAGCCGCTCCGCTGCGCGTCCGGCGCCAGAAAACAAAAGTGTGGTGGAGAGCAAATAATGAAATCTCGGAGCTATCTGCAGAGCGTCGTTTCCACTTTCGCGTTGGCCGCCGCCGTTCAAGCGATCCCCGCGCAAGCGCAATCTGCACCAGCTCCCGCCGCCGCCGACCCGCAGTCGGCCGCGCCTGCCCGTGTGGCCCAACCCAATACGCCGAGCGTCGACGACATCGTCGTTACCGCGACGAAGCGCTCCGAAAATCTGCAGAATGTCCCGATCGTGGTGACGACGGTCAATCGGCAGCTGCTGCAGGATAGCGGCGTCAAGGACATCAAGGACCTCGCGCTGCTGGCGCCGGGCCTGCTCGTGACCTCGACCACCAGCGAAGCCTCCACCACCGCGCGTATCCGCGGCATCGGCACGGTGGGCGACAACCCCGGCCTGGAATCCTCGGTCGGCGTCGTGATCGACGGCGTCTATCGCTCGCGCAATGGCGTGGGGTTCGGCGATTTGGGCAATGTCGACCGGATCGAAGTGCTCAAAGGCCCGCAGGGAACGCTGTTCGGCAAGTCGGCGACCGCCGGCGTGATCAACATCATCACTGCCCTGCCCCAGTTCAAGTTCGGCGCTGACGCCGAATTCACGGCCGGTAATTACGGCGCCTATGGCGGTGCGCTCCAGGTGACGGGCCCGATCACCGACAATTTGGCGGCGAGCATCTATGTCTCCGGCCGCAAGCGCGACGGATTTTTCGACGTCAATACCGGCAACGGGCCGCGAACCGATACGAGCGACACCAATCGCAGCTTCTACACGGTGCGTGCCCAGTTGCTGTACAAGCCGACCGACAACTTGACCCTCCGGTTGATCGGCGACGTGTCGCGGCGCGACGAGAATTGCTGCATCGCCGTCATCGTCCGCCCAAGCCAGGCACCGGCGCCGAACCTGGCCAACAACCTGATCGCCGCACTCGGCGGGAATGACGGAGATCCGACCAATCCTTACGCCCGCAATGCGTATGCCAACCGCCCGGACCGGCAGCATATCCGCGACCAGGGCGTGTCGTTGCAGGCCGATTGGGTGGTTGGGCCAGGCACGCTGACCTCGATCACTGCCTATCGTGACTGGAAGAGCACCGGCGGCTTCGACGCCGATTTCTCGACGGCGGACATCGACTATCTGCCCGATGATGACAGCAACTCGTCGCAGTTCCGCACGTTCAGCCAGGAACTTCGCTACGCGGGAACTGCCGGCAAGCTCGACTTCCTCGTGGGCGGTTTCTATTCCAACGAAAAGCTGCGGCAGAATACCAGCGTTCTCGTCGGCAGCCAGTTCACCCCGTACCTCAGCCTGCTGTTCTCGTCGTTGATCGAAGGTACGCCCGACCCCAACTTCCTCAATACCGGACTGACGTTCCCGTTGGTCGGCGGCGTCAACTATCCGAGCGGCAGCGGGTCGGTCGACCGGTTCCGCCAGAACGACAATACCTACGCGCTGTTCACCGACAATACGCTGCACATCACCGACAAGTTCTCGCTCCAGGGCGGCATGCGCTTCAACATCGACGACAAGGTGCTGAACCAGACGAGCAGCAATATCGGCGGCGGAGGCGGGTGCTCCTCCGCAAATGCGGCATTCGCTATCCTGAATGCCGTCGATCCGGCGGCCGCGGCGCAGCTTGCATCGGTCAACGGCACGCTCTGCCTGCCGTTCCTCAGCCCCGGCTATAACAACTTCACCAACCGGCAGGCCGAAAGCGAGACGGCTCTCACGGGGACCGTGAAGGCGGTCTACCGGTTCGATCGCAACCTGTTGATCTATGCGTCCTATGCGCGCGGCTACAAGGCGGGCGGATTCAACCTCGACCGGGTCGAGTGCACCGTTGGCCAGCCCGGCTGTGCCCCGGGGAGTGCGGCCGTCAATACCCCGATCACGAACACGGCCTTCGGCGCCGAATCGAACAATTCCTTCGAGATCGGCGAGAAGGCGACGCTGTTCAATCGCAAGGTGCTGCTGAACGCGTCACTCTTCTATCAGAAGTACAAGGGTTTCCAGCTCAACACCTTCAACGGCCTCGTCTTCGTCGTCGACTCGATACCGAGCGTGATCAGCAAGGGGATCGACGCCGACTTCGTCTGGTTCGCATCGTCCAAGCTGAGCTTTCAGGGTGGTCTGACCATCGCGGACACGCGCTACGATCTGACCGCGGCCCAGCTCGCCGATCTGGAACTGAAAACCGGGTTCTTGGGCGGAGCGCATTCGCGCCTCTCGCTCGCGCCGCTCTATTCGGCGTCGCTGTCGGGCACCTATTCGCAGCCGATCGGCAATAATTACAAGGCGCGGTTCAACATCGGCGCGAAATATTCGTCCTCCTACAACACCGGCTCCGACCTCGATCCGGGCAAGAACCAGAAGGGTTACATCATCACCAACGCCCGCATTGGCTTTGGCCCGCGTAACAACAGCTGGAGCATCGAGGCCTGGGCGGAGAACCTGTTCGATACCGATTACAAGCAGGTAGCCTTCAATTCCGGTTTCCAGAACGTGCCGACCAATGCCACCGGCGTTCTCGACGCATTCCTGGGAGCGCCGCGGACCTTTGGCGGTACGTTGCGCGTCAAGTATTGAGCTTCCACGACGCAAAGGGCTGATCCGCTCGGCCACGTTGGCCGAGCGGTGGTCGCGGGCACCCGGAGTTCAGGCTCAGATGTTCGTACTGGTCGGGATCAGGCTCGGCTGCAGGAAGGGATAAGGGAACATGCGGCCGGCGTTGCGGGCCACGATCTGCGCTTCGACCTGCACCAGCGCCGCCTGAAAGCGCGGCAGCGGTCCCTCGGTCCCGATCACCGCCGGATCCTGGAACCATTGCGGATAGGGAAACGAGCGGCAACGATAGTCGCCCAACGGCCGGTAGTAGAGCGAGCCGAGCAAATAGAGCGTGTCGAGTTGCTCGAGCGCCAGCGAAACAGGCGGCATCATCGCCAGCCAGCCGGCCTTGTCGTTCCCCGCCTGCTCGGTGGGAGAGGCAGCCCAGCCGGCGCCCGTCACCGCGGGCGCGAATTCCATGATCGCACGCTGCGGGAAATTGACCGCCGCATGTTGCGCGCTGGCGGTGAACATCACCATCGTGCAGACGTCGGTGAGCGCGTGGCGCGTGGTGATCGCCGGGAAACCGGTGATCCGTCCCTCGCCCGCGATCGATGCGGCCCAGGCTGCGAGTTCGGTATCGCCGGCCACCGCCGCGTCATCGGCATAATAAAGCACGACATAGCCGGCGGCCCATTCGTGGATCGCCTGCCAGACGAGCAGCGCGTCGTCGCGATAGGCATAGTCGGGCAGCTTCGTCTTGTCGGCGACGCGGCGCGCGGCCAGGTTGGCCGGCAGCATCGCGTGCGAAAAGTCGAACGCCAGGCGGTCGTCCGCCGCCGCATGCTGGCTCGATACGATCGTGCCACCAAAGATGTGATCGATTGGCCCGTTGGCCGCGATGAGCGAATTCGCGGCGGCGTTGTTGATGAACAACGTGCCTTCGAAATGCGGCAGCAGCAGCGCCCAGATCGGATGAAGCGTCGCGAGATGGCGCTGCGTCGCCACCGCGACCGCCTCGATCACGAGGTGCGTGCGGGCGAGATGCGCGAACAGCTCGTGATAATTGCCGTCCGCCACCTGCACGACCTGCTTGGCCATTTCCCAGCCCCATTGCATGTCCGCGCGCGGGGTGGGCAGGAAGATCGGATTTTCCGACGGATCCTGACCGGATTGGATCGCCACCGGTACCAGCGAGCTTCCGCCCGGCGGCACCGCGAACAGCGCCATCGGCTGATAGACGAATTTGGCCCGGCCTTCCCAGACACCCGGCTGCAGCACTTCGAGCTCGCGATAGTCGCACAGATAGACCCGTCCCTGGGCGAGCGCAGCATCCAGCGTGTCGCCATTGACGACCGAAGCATATTGCGCGGCGCTCAACGGGAAGTTCGCCGGCAAGGCGGAAATGCCCGCGATCATCCCGGCGTTGGGGCCCGCGGTGCGCAGCCGCGCGAAGGTCGCGTCGTCGATGAACTGCCAGGCGATGCCGGGCAGCGCGATGGTGGCGAACAGGTCGCGATAGCTTTCGAGCGACCGCGGTGCGCGCGACCCGATCGCTAGCCGTTCCGCATCGCTCAGCTCGATCATCGCGCGCAGGCGTGCAACATGGTCCCGGAGCGTGGCGAACAGTAGTTCTTCCTCCGCTTTCTCGACCAACAGGCGGATGTCGCCGGCGATCGACCCGCCGCCTTTGGCCAGTTTGGCCTTGATCGCCGCGACCGAGCTTTCGATGTGCGCGCATTCCGCCAGCATCGCCGCGACCTCGACCTCGGAGATCAGGATCTCGCCGCGGCCGATCGCCGCCAGCTTCACCGCGATCTGGTTGCGGGCGATGTCCAGCCCGATGCCGATCAGCAATAGCCACCATTCGAGCGTCGGCTCCTCGCTCGACGGCAACGCCGCGACCACGGGAACGCCCGGCAGGGTCGGCACGGCGGTAGTCCATTGATAGGTCACGCGCGTCGCGTCGAGTTGCGCTGCACGCGCGGACTGCTGCGCCGGGGTATCGTTTTGCGGAAGGCTGGGATCAACGGGGGCACGCTGCATCGATCGTCTCCTGTCGGATATTGCCGTCGCAGGGCGTGCTAGCCGGCGATGGTTAACAAGCGGGCAACAACCGATGGGCAAAGCGCCGCACCCATCGGCAAGGGCAGGAATTCTTCCCAATATTAACCAAAGAGTTAGATTGCCGCGATACTTCCCGATGCATGATGAAGCTCGTCCATCAACTCCGTATCCGGCTCTTCCCGCCGCTGCCGGAAGCGATCCGCGACGAATTCGTGCTGATGACCGCCGCACAGCTTCAAATACAATCCAGACTGCTGTTCCTAGCGCTGTTTCTGACAGTTCCCACCGCCGCCTACGCCTATTCGGCCGGCGCCCCCTGGCTCGTTCGCTTCGGGCTGCCGGCGATCATGGGCGGCGCGTGCTTTGCCGGGTTCCTGTCGCTGAGCCGCGACCTCAGAATCTCGACGAGCGTACGCCGCGCCCGCAAGCTTATCCGGCAGTCGACCTGGTCGTCGAGCGCGCTCGCGGTGGTATGCAGTTCATGGTGCGTGGTGAGCTGGCTCGGCGCCCCTGCCGATACCAAGATCTATTATCCGCTGGTCCTGTCGATGGGCGCATTGTCGACGGCTTATTGCCTTTCCAGCGTCCGCGGCGCCGCCCTGCTCAATCTTGCGATCGACATGCTGCCGATCTCCGCGTTGCTGCTCGCGTCGCGCAACCGGCTCGATCTCGCCGCCGGCGTCAGCATGACCGTCGCGACCTTTTTCCTGCTGCGCATGATCGTGCTGCGCCACCGGGACCTCGTCAGCCTGCTCGAGCTCAAGCGGCAGATGCGCGTGCAGGCCAGCACCGATTCCCTGACCGGCCTGCTCAACCGACGCGCCTTCGACCTGCGGTTGGAGGCCGAACACGCGATTGCCGAGAGGGGTGGACAGGCCTTTTCGCTCGCCCTGATCGACCTCAATGATTTCAAGCCGATCAATGACAGCTACGGACACGCGACCGGTGACCTGTTGCTGTGCGAAGTGGCTCGGCGCCTGGTCGATGCGTGCGGACATGAAGGACAGGTGGCACGGATGGGCGGTGACGAATTCGCCGTGCTGGTGCCGGCGCAATCGACGATAAAACGCGAGGCGATTGCGGGCCGGCTGCTCGGCGCACTGGCCCGCCCCTGTGAGATCGGCGACCATCGCATCCCGATCAGCGCCGGCGTCGGCGTGGCGCATTGGCCCCAGGATGCCAACTCGATTTCCGGCCTGCTCGAAGTGGCCGACCACGCACTCTATGCGGCCAAGGGAATACAGATCTTGCCGAAATCGAACACCACCGGCTGCCCGCCGCAGATGCGATCGAGCAAGGCCGCATAGGCGCTTCCACGCCCTGATCGCACAACGCCGGTGTCGGCTATTCCGTACTGTGCCGCTAAGAGGCAGACTAGGTGGCGGTGGTGGCAGTCTAAAACGAACTCGTCTCTAGACGATGCAATTTGCCCAGCACATTTTTCCCCTATTCGGGGCGAGCCTAGCAAGGTCGGACGGATTCGCAGTCGGACGCGATCGATCCCCAACACCCTGCCAGCACGTCGCGGCTTCAGATGACAATATCTCACGCGCTCGCTTGCAGCGGGTCGACATCCGCGATTAAGACCTGGGCATCGCCGCAGCTACTGCCAGGGATTTCCATTCATGCGCATCCGCCCTTTCGTTTCCTGCATGTCCCTGTTGCTGACGCTCGGCGCTCCGGCGCTGGCCGCCGATGACGCACCTGACGCCAAGGACGCCCCCAAGAAGGCGGAAAAGGGCGCGAGCAAGGATGCCAAGCCGGACGCCGACCTAGCGCCCTTTCCGGCGGCCAAGTCGGTCAACCAGTCGGCGGTGATCGGCGGCAAGCGGGTCGATTATGTCGCGACGGTCGGCGCGCTGCCCGTCAAGGACGAAAAGGGCAAGACGATCGGCGAGGTGGTCTATACCGCCTATACCGTGCCGGGACACGCGGCATCGCGGCCCGTCACTTTCGCCTTCAACGGCGGGCCGGGCGCGTCGTCGGTCTATCTCAACCTCGGTGCGATCGGGCCCAAGCGGGTAGCATTCGGCGCGCAGGGCGACGCGCCGTCCGATCCGGCGGTGCTGCGCGACAATCCCGCAAGCTGGCTCGATTTCACCGACCTCGTATTCATCGATCCGATCGGCACCGGTTTCTCGCGCACCCGCGTCGACGACGAACAGACCAAGAAAGCGTTTTATACGGCCGACGCCGATATCCATTATCTGAGCCGTATCGTCTATGATTGGCTCCTCACCAATAACCGCCTGACCAGCCGCAAGTATCTGGTCGGCGAAAGCTATGGCGGCTACCGCGTTCCGCGTCTGGCCTATTATCTCCAGACCGAGATGGGGGTCGGCATCTCGGGCATGACGATGGTGTCGCCCTATCTCGATCCGCCTGCGATCGGCGAAGACGATGCGCTGTCGCCGCTGCCGTGGATGATAAACCTGCCGGCGATGGCGGCCGGCAATTTCGAGCGCCAGGGCAAGTCACTCGACGACACGACGATGGGCCCGGTCGAGCTGTACGACCGCACCGAATTCATGCAGGACCTGCTGGCGGGCCCGGCCGACAAGGCGGCGACCGACCGGCTGTCGGCAAAGGTCGCGGAACTGACCGGGCTCGATCCGGTGCTGGTACGGCGAATGAACGGCCGCGTCGATATCGGCACGTATTTGCGCGAAATTCGACGGTCGCAAGGGCTGGTCGGATCGGTCTATGATTCCAACTTCACCGCGTACGACCCATTCCCGGCCAGCGCCGACGCCAGATATAATGATCCGTTGCTCACCACGCTGATCGCGCCGACCACCTCGGCGATGGTCGATTTCGTCACCAATCAGGTCGGGTGGAAGGTGGACGCGCGCTACAACGCGCTGTCGGACGAGGTTAACCGTAAATGGGATCGCGACAACACCGACAACCCGGTAACCGACCTCCGCAAGGCGATCGCGATCGACCCCAAAATGGTCGTCAACATCGTCCACGGCTGGGACGATCTGTCCTGCCCCTATTACGGATCGCGGCTGATCGTGGCACAGTTACCGTCCTATGGCGTAACCGACCGCGTGAAGCTGCACATGTATCCGGGCGGGCACATGTTCTATGCGCGCGCGGACAGTGGCGCCGCGCTGCGCCGCGACATCATGACCGCTTATCGAGCGATGTGACGGTCGCAGACAGCGAACCGTTCGGATATCGGGACGGACGGTGACGATCGGCTAATCGGGCTTCAGGCTGTCCAGCCATCTCGCAAGCGCGCGACCTTCACGGTCACGAGCAAGTCCCGCGCGTAGGCGTATGTTCGCCCACCATGCTGAACCGAGGATGCTGGCCGAGCGCTTTTTTCAGCCCTCGATCCGGTAATGGATGGGCTTGAAGGTGCTTTGAAGCTTGACTGATCCTCGTATCGGAGAGCGACTGGTTTAGGGCGCACGGGAAATCCCTCGACGTTTTTTGGGCAGAAGCCGCCACCACATTCCTACTCGGAAACGTTGCATCGATTGGACACGATCGATCTGCCGAATTTGTTCTACCATCCCGACCCGTCCCCTCCTGACTCCCCTTATCCCCTGACTGCATGTGAGACGCGCCGTCTGAATTGGGCAGCGAGATACAATCGAGAAATCGTCAAATCAGGATTGCGCGGCAACCAGCCAAAATGCCGGATTGGCCCTGCGCCACGTATCACGGGAAGTAGTCCGCTCTAGGAAAGCCGAAAGAGCGGACGATCCGCTAATGGCAGCTATCGGGATCGCCCGCTGACGAGTTCAATGACCGGGATTGAGGCGCAACGCTGTCTGGCCGTTCCCCGCCTAGCGGGCCTAGCTTCCGTCGTCACGCCCTCTATGGGGACAGGCGGGCTTAGGTTGGAGCGAATGATGAGCAATCCGTCAAAGGCGTGGGATGGAGAACTGGTCCGAAAATGGCTGGAGCGCCGGTTCGATGCATCGAAGCTGGATCAGGCGGTGGCGGACAGACGCGGGTACGAGGCACAGGACGAGTATGATAAGGCGGCTGCCGAAGAATGGGTCTGCCGCGCGCTTCAAGCCGCGGATTGTACAAACGAGCAGGCCGCACTCGCCAGGCGTATTAAGGAACTGATCGGCCAGGAAGAATATCGGGCGACGGGCATCTATGACGATATACGGTTCGAGCGCCATGTTCGCGGTCAACTCAGGAAACTGGCTAAAATGACCAAGGCGAATGAGGGGTTTGAGAAGGCGCTGCGCTATCAGTGAACGCGGCGCGGTCGAACTTATTGGCTTCGACCAGTCAGCCACCGACCGCCAAATTTGACCTTCTGCTAGCAGCGTGGCCGATGGTCAGCTTTCGGGATTTCTGGAATCCGCTGTGGATGGCTGAAACGAACGGCGGGTTTTGGAATCAAGAATGAGAGCAACGAACGACCGCAATTAGGGCGCGTTGCGGACGATCGGATCTGCGCTGTTACGAAGGACAACTACCGACCCATCAGCGCACCCAACCTCCACCTGAAATTCAAATTCGACGCATAGGAGGATATATACGTCCTACGTTCTGCCCTTGGCGATACTAGCCTCATTTCCTTCGCAATTATACGATCGACCGGTAAGCATGTCGGTCGGATTGGCCCGCAGCCGCACCGCTGACGATCATCGTGTAGGGCGCCTCAAGAAGCGAAAGACAACAAGTGTTGCCACAGCGCACCTGCCACAGGTCCATGGACACGATCCCGCAGCCTGAGGGCGGCGAGCCTCTCCAACCGCCCCGGCAGTTGGCGCCCCTGAATGCTCAACAAAGCGCCAGTCCGTAGCTCATCTTCGATCATGAAGTCCGGAAGGTGTCCCCACCCCATGCGGTGAAGGATGAGTTCCTTCTTCATGACATGATCGGCAACCGAACATCGATGCGCACCGTCAATGAGGAAATGCTCTTCGGGTGTGATTTCTCGCGCCGTGTCGCGAATAACACACTGCGTGAACGGCCGCAGTTGGTCGGGCGTGATATCCACTCCCGCGTCGAACGGCAGCAAGCCCGGCGCGGCCACTGGGATCATGCGGACGTCGCGGAGCACTATCTGCTCGACATTTGCATCGGAATCATTGGCCCGATGAAAAGCCAGGTCCGCAGTCAGGTTTCGCAGGCGTTCGGCGGGTCCGCCGACCGCCTCGTAGTCCAAGTTCAATCGGGTTCGATCGAGGGGCGCAAAGAATGAGGAAAGTATCGGGAGAACGAACGACCTGGGGCAAAGATCGCCGAGCACGATCCGGATCACGGGCTCCTCGCCTTGCCCAAGTTGCAGCGCAAAAGCGCCAAGTTTGTCCAAATCCCGAAGCGTAAGGACGGCGCGCGCGTGGAACATGTGCCCGGCTTCGGTCAGTGCCACGCGGTATCCGGTCCGATCCAGCAGCGCCAGGCCTAGCCGTTCTTCCAGCTTGCCGACCGCCGCGAACACTGACGGGTGCGTGCGATCAAGCGCCTCGGCCGCAGCCTGAAAGCTGCCCAATCGCACCACGGCGTCGAAGCAGCGCAAATCGTGCAGCTTGAATTGGGGTGGTTTATTCGAAACCTCTACATTCATTGTCTGATCATAGTAATTTTATCCGACAAAGCGATTGGTAGATTTGGGGAGGTGCAATCGGCGGGAGCCAAGATCATGACCGAAATACGCGAGTTCACCACCGGCGATGGATGCAGGATCGCCTATCGGCTGGATGGGACGGAGGGATGCCCGATGCTGGTTCTCGCCAATTCCATCGCGACGACGCACCAGATGTGGGACGATCAAATTGCCGACCTCGCGCAGGAATTTCGCCTGCTGCGATACGACACACGCGGACATGGTCTGTCGGATGCACCCGCTGGTCCCTATTCGCTGGACCGTTTGGGACGCGACGTGCTGGAATTGCTCGACGCACTCCGTATCGAAAGAACCCATTTCTGCGGCTTGTCGCTTGGCGGCTTCGTCGGACAATGGCTGGGCGTGCGGGCCCCCGAACGTCTGGACCGCCTCATTCTATCGAACACATCCGCCTATCTTGGCCCGGCGCCCCAATGGGACGCACTGATCAAAACCGTGCTCGACGTTCGCGATATGTCGGCAATGGCCGACATGTTCATGAGCAACTGGTTCCCGCCGCGGATGCACACGCAGCAGCCGGAGATCGTCGAGAATTTCCGAGCAATGGTGATGACGACGCCGCCAGAAGGATTGGCGGGCTGCTTCGCGGTCGTGCGTGACGCAGATTTGCGTCGAACGAACACGCTCGTTCCGGTGCCCACGTTGGTGATTGGCGGCACGGACGATACCGTGACCCTCGCCAGCCACAGCGAGCAGATTGCGGGATCGATCCCTAGCGCACAGCTCGTCATCATGCCTGGCGTCCACATGTTGAACGTAGAGCGGCCAGCCGACTTCATCGGCACGCTCAAGGCATTTCTATCGAGCAATTATGTTGGCTAATGCCGCGCGCTTGCATCGCTGGTTTCCCACAGGAATATGATTGGATCAAACGGTGTTGGCATCCGAATCCATGTCACCTTCGTCCGGGCAACCCGCGCCACGATAGCGCACGATCGGGATTTGCAGGAGGCAGGTCGGATCGACTTATGAAGGAATACGATGTCTCCCATCAGGCTGTTGGCGGTGTCTGGAAGCACCAGATCCGAATCAACGAACACTGCCTTGCTCGAGACCATCAGAGACATTGCAGGGCCATTGTTTGACATTCGGGTCTACAGCGACCTTGCCAAGCTTCCCGTCTTCTCTCCTGACCTTGAAGGCGAGGCCTTACCGGAGGTGGTGCGAGCATTCGGACAATTGATCGATGACAGCGACGGTCTGATTTTTTCGAGTCCTGAATATGTCAGGGCGATACCCGGCGGCCTGAAAAACGCGATCGACTGGCTGGTCTCGGGCGATGCGTTGTCCAACAAGCCAATATGCCTTGCCCATGCCTCCCATAGGGGCGATGACATGTTGGCCTCTCTTCGGACAGTGCTCGCCACCGTGTCCTGCCGCTTCAACGACGAAATCTTTCTGCGGTTCTCACTTATGAAGAAAATGCCTGACGATATTAGAAAGATGCTCTTGGAGCCTGACAATAGCCGGCTAGTCCGAGATTTTCTCGACAGCTTCGGAATTTTTTGCGCGTCCGTTCGCTAGTTCCTGTCTCCAGAACGGCGCATCTGATGTCAGTCGAGCGAATCTCGGATCTCCAGGCCTTCGTCGCGGTCGTCGAACAGGGCGGCGTGACAGCAGCGGCGCGACATCTCGGACGCTCGGTTCAGGCAGTCAGCCGTTCGCTCGCCACTGTCGAGCGGGCGGTCGGGGTCGAACTGGTCCGACGCACGACACGCAACTCGAATCCGACGGCGGCGGGCGCAGGTCTTTATCGGCGTGTTGCGAGCGCGCTCAGCGATATCGAGGCGGCGAGCGCCGAAGCTGCAGGCGCGCGCGATAAGGCGATAGGTGTCCTGCGCGTGAGCGCATCGACTCGCTTCGCGCCAGCCTTCGTCGTTCCAGCGGTTGCGTCCTTCCTCGCAGCCCATCCGGCGGTGGAGGTCGACCTCAGCTTGGAAGACCGTCACGTCGACCTCGTCAGGGAAGGCCACGACGTTGCTGTCAGGCTGGGCGACCTGCCGGACTCGTCGCTGAAAGCTCGACGGCTGGCTGCCCTTCGGCAAGTCACCTTCGCCGCGCCTGGATACTTGGCCGCGCGGGGGCGGCCGGCCCACCCCCAAGATCTCGCCAGCCACTCATGCATTGTCCGAACGTCTGCCCATGATGGGGCGGTCTGGACCTACACGATCAGCGGGCAATTGCAGGTGGTAACCGTGCGAGGGCCGTTGAAAACGAACAACGCGGACGCGGCAAACCGCGCTGCTCTCGAGGGCGTGGGCATAGCGAACGCACCTTATTGGCAGGTTCAGGGCATGGTCGAGAACGGTGGTGTCGAGCTGTTGCTTACGGCGTTCGAGCCGCCTGATATGCCGGTTCACGCGGTCTGGGCCCATTCCGAGCAGGTGCCGGCGAAGACGAGATTGTTCGTCGACCATCTCGCTGCCTATCTGAGGCCGCTCCGGCTATAACCCGCACCAGACGGGAAAATCTTTCCCGCGCGACGGCACTACTCCGCCGCCCCAGCTCGCGCGATCTGACGGCAACTGCAGGAGATGATTGTGCCCCTTACTTCGATCGCTTTGCGCAAAGGCAAGTCCGCGGACTATAAGCGCGCGCTCGCCGACAGCGTCCACGCGGCGCTTGTCGAAACGATCGGCATTCCCGCCGATGACCGGTTTCAGCTGATCGACGAATATGAGCCCGAAGGGCTGATCTACGACGCCGCCTTCTTGGGGATCGAGCGGTCGGATGACATCGTCATCGTCCGTATCACACTCCGTTCGGGTAGGTCGCGGGAGACGCGCGCGGCGCTGCTCAGAAACATCGCCGAGAATCTGTCGCGCTCACCGGGGATGCGGCCCGAAGACGTGTTCATCAGCCTGGTCGAAAACGACTATGCCGATTGGTCCGTGGGCCGCGGCGAGGCACCCTTGCTGAAGCTTCTAAATGCAGCTGCTCCAGCGTCCTAAGGGGTCGCATTGTCCGCTGCGTGGGCCGCAAGATCGAAAGCCCGAGCACTGAAACCAGCGACGACCGTTGCGACATTTTGAAGGACGCGCCAAATGAGGCTTTATTACTCGCCCGGCTCCTGCTCGATGGCCTGCCACATAGCCCTTGAGGAGACCGGCGCAGAATTCGAGCCCATCGCCGTACACCTGGCAAAAGGCGAGAACGTCCACCCGGACTACCTCGCAGTTCACCCGCAGGGCTTCGTTCCGCTTCTGGAAATGCAAAATGGCGAGCGTCTCACCGAAGCGGCAGCGATTCTTCTCCATACTGCGCGCGCCTATCCCCTCGCGGGGTTGCTGCCAGAGTCCGGATCTCTCGAAGAAGCGCGTGCCTTTGAGTGGTTGGCATGGCTCACCAACACTCTCCACGTTGCTTACGCATGTCTTTGGCGCCCCGAGCGCTTTACCGCTGATGGAAAGGCCCGCAAGGCCATCGTTTCGGAGGCGAAGGAACGAATTGCCCGGTTGAACGCGATGGTCGACGAAAGGCTTGGCCGTCGCGACTACGGCTCAGGCAATCGCTATTCCATCGCCGACCCCTTCCTCCTGGTGTTTTTTCGCTGGGCCAACCGGATCGGCCTGGAGGCGAGCGACCGCTATCCAGCCTGGGCTGATTGGGCGCGCCGCATCGAGCGCCGCCCTGCAGTGCAGACCGTGCTGGAGCGAGAGGGTGTCAGGCTTTGGGATGCCGTTGCCCAGGAGTGACGGCCAGCCGATCCGCTTGGTCGTATCGGCTTTCCGCCAGCAGAACGGAGGCCAGCATGCACGGCAATTCCAGGCTTGTGACCGAAGTCTGATGGGTGTTTGCACATTCTCTGCTCAGGAGACGAACGGTGTGTGATCAGGAGCAACCTTCGAGCAGCGATCGTGCAAGCGCGGGTACTGGCGTCACGCGGAAGACCCTCGAGCGACTTCCCGTTCCAGGCGACCGTCGAGAGCTAGTCCTTGTTGAAGTCTGCTATCCGCCCGCCGGCGTGGCGCCCGCTCATTGGCACTCAGTTTGTGGGGCGGTATTCATCATCGACGGAATTGCCGAGTCGGCATATGGCTCTGATGCGCCGCGTCGATACCATGCCGGTCAGACCTTCATTGACAGGACGGACGAGCCTCACACTCTGTTTCGGAACTGCGATCCGGTTCGGCCGCTACGATTCTTGATTAGCTATGTAATAGAGCCCGGCACTTCGTATATCCTCGACGCGCACGCGCCTGGAACGCCCCCTCCCGATGTCCACGGCGAGAACCGCGCCGCTTCGCCATCTTGAGCACCTCGGCTCATGTCCTCCCGCTCTTGATCGCCCGACGCCAAAGGATTGTCTGAATCCCCGTCACGCCGGTGGCAGCGCACAGGATGGTCGCCATTCCGACTGCTTCGATCAGTGTCACCTTGCGGTTGAAAGCAAGGACATCGACTAGCACCGCGACGGTGGGATAGAGATAGGAGAGAATGCCCTGGAGCGATGTCGGAAGTCGGTGGATCGCATCGTACATGAGGATGTAGACGAGACCAGTATGGACGATACCTATCGTCGCTAGCATTGCCCAGCTCGTCACAGATGTAGCAGCGATGTGTGACAATCCCGTCGGCGCCAAAATAACGATACCGACCATCGTATGGACGAGTGCTATTGCTTGCGGAGGCGTTCCGCTCAACAGCTTGGTTTGAAATGCGGCCGCTGCCCAGCATAGCGCAGCGCCCAGCGCCATGAGAGTGCCCATCACATAATGCTCGCCCGCGTTCCCGCCGATGAGCCCCGTCGAGACAATCAACAGAAGTCCGACGAATGCCATTCCGAGCCAGCCGACCGTCGCGATCGCCAGCTTTTCGCCAAGGAAGGCTCGCCCGAGGAAGACCAGCAGAAAGGGTTGCGTGTTGTAGACGATGGTCGCGACCGCAATGCCAACCTTCGAAAAAGCACCGAACAAGAGCAGCCAGTTTGCAACGATAGCGGCGCCGGAACCGAGCGAAAGAATGGCTTCGCGGCGCGTCAGCACCCATGGTCTCACGCCTTGGACGACGCAGGTAGCCGCGAGAACCGCGCCGCCGATGAGGCAGCGCCAGAAGACCACCTGCCCTGGCGTCGCGCCGGATTTCAGAACGAACCAGCCGATCGTGCCCGAGATCATCATGGCAGCGGCCATTTCGCACAGACCGCGCCTCTGCACTCCATCGTACCCCGCAGTCACCGCGAACGTACCGCCGCGACCAGTTGCATCCCGACCCGGGCCCCGCGATGGAGACTGGATACGGGCACCATGGCGCGGGCAGGTTTGCGACCCCGCACTTGCGCAGCAAAGGCCTTATCCATGATAGCCCAATCGCTGATGTCCGTGAGGAAGATCGTCGCGCTAATCACCTGCGCGAAGGAACTGCCTCCCGCTATCAGGATGGCGCCGCAGTTCTCGAACAGTTGCGCGGCTTGGGCTTCGATACTCTGAGGCAGCGCCCCGGACGCGGGCTCGAGCGGCAGTTGCATCGATGTATATAGAATGCCTGCGTGGACCACCGCCTGGCTATAGTGCCCGCTCGGCGGCGGCGCCTGGTTGGTGTCGATCTCGATCGTCATGGCAGCAACATCTCCCCTTGAAATGTCACGACCGCTTCCCCCGCGATCCTGATATTGATCGGTGCGTCGGCCGAGCCACGCGTCACCTCGACAAATACGCGCCCCGGGCGGCCCACCTCCGCGCCTTGACCAGCAACGAAGCTCGCGGATCCGTTGCCATCGGTTTGAAGAAGCCCGTGGTGGACCAGGTAGGCCCCGAGGCAACCGCTTGCATTGCCGGTGACGGGGTCCTCCGGGATGCCGATCGCTGGCGCGAACATGCGGCCATGTGTGAGATTGCCCGGGTCTGGCTCGCTTCGCGTAAAAACGAAGAAGCCATTGCTCCCGATCTGACCGCTAAGTCGGGAAAGCGCCTCCATATCGGGCTGTAATCTCGCAATGGTGGCGCGTCGCCGGATTGGGATAACGACCTTGGAGTGCCCGGTGGATACGATCTGCACCGGCCCGTCTTGCGCCACCTCGTCGGGCCGGATGCCTAAAGCGGTATGGAGATGGTCGAGCGTTGACCCCGACAGCGCCGGCTCGAAACTTCCGGGCTGTTGGTGCATCCATATTCGAAGCGCATTATCTGCCATTTCGCTTTCCACCAGCAACGATCCCGCAGCGGTGCGCTGACGCCGCTTGCCGAGCGGGGCTCCCTCGAGCGCAAGCACATGGTGCGCCGCGACCGTTGCATGGCCGCAGATCGGCACCTCCGCTGTGGGCGTAAAAAAGCGGACCGAAACGTCGTCGAATGGGCGTCCACCCTGGACGACGAACGCCGTCTCAGAATTATTGAGCTCGCGCGCTATCGCCTGCATTGCCGCCTCACCTAGGCCCCGCGCGTCAGGTATGACCCCTGCCGGATTTCCTTCGAAAGCCGTCCGCGTGAAGGCATCGACTTGATAGACCTGTAACGTTCGCATTGCCGTCGCTCCCGGCGGGTCTTTAGCCGGTGACATTCGACATCATAAGCGCAAGAATGCGGGAATGATTATTGCGGAAATCGCAAGGATAGCTCGATGCCAGCCGACACTCTTCGATTGTTTGTCATGATCAGCGAGTCCGGCTCACTCTCTCGCGCCGCTCAGCTTGCGCGAACAACGCCTTCCACCGTGTCTCGGCGGATTGCGGCACTAGAGGATGAGCTCGGCGTCAGCCTCATCAGCCGAACGACCCGCCGGCTGGCATTGACTGAAGCTGGTGAGAAGCTGCTTGCACGATGCGGTCCGTTGATCAGCGAGTTCGACGCGATCCGGATCGAGCTGCGCGAGACGCAGAGCGAACCTAGCGGGCATCTTCGCGTATCCGCTTCAACCGGCTTTGGTGGTCGCTATCTGGTGCCTTTGCTGGGAGAGTTCAGACGCACCTACCCGGCTATTTGGGTTGACGTTCGCCTCGAGGACAAACAGGCCGACCTTGTCGCGAACGAGGCTGATATCGCGATCCGCGTAGGACGTTTGCCAGATAGTTCGCTCCGATCATGCGCGTTGGGGTCGCTCCAGCGCATCGCATGCGCCAGCCCATCCTATTTCCTAAACCGGCCGCCACCCAAGGATCCTGCCGATTTAGCCGACCATGAGTGCATCATCGTTGGTTCGGCTGGGCGGAATGGAGGCGCGTGGCGTTTTCGCGGTGGCAGCACACTAAGGCTCGAACCTCGGTTGATCGTCAGTTCACACGAAGCCGCCGGCGCCGCAGCGGTGACGGGCGCTGGGATTGCCCATCTGCCATGGTGGCTCGTCGATGAAGATCTTAAGACCGGCCGCCTCGAGCGCGTGCTTGAACGCTATGAACAGCCAAGCTCGGGCGGGGTATACCTCGTCTGGCGGGATCGAGCGCCTGCCAAGGTTCGCGCATTCGTCTCTTTCCTGCGCGAACGAATAGGCTTGCGAGACGCGGACGCATGAGACCGTCTCCGCCGTTGAGAATTCGGTACAGTCGCCGGACAGATGCGCCCTGACGGCGCCCGGTCGCCCACCGGGGGCTCGGGCAAGGTTCCCGATGTCCTCATTGCCGGCCGATCCCTGCTCCGATCAGTCATGCTCGCCGGCTGCCAGCAACGTGATAGACGGCGTGCAAGACTTCAATCGCCAGCGGCACGTCCGCATTAAGCGATTCACCATCAAACGGTGCGCTCGTGCGGCCGAGCAATAGCTACTCGGGCGCGATTTAGCCCGCTCAGGCAGTCAGTTTGCCTTCCCACTTTGCGCGCTCGTTCAAACGGGTTGATGTCCGCCGACGACGGGGACCGACGACGCAGCGACGTGGGAATCACGCATCACCAACAGGCCCGCGACCAATGGCCGATTTGCTGAGAACTCTCGCGGGCGCGCAAAGCCAGATAGCGAGCCCGATGATACTGATGCCGGCACCCATCATACAGACACCGCTCCAGCCCCAAATGCTATAGACATATGTCGATGCGGCGGCGCCAGCGGCACTACCGACAGAGTAGAATACCATGTAACCGGCGATGGCTCGTCCGGCAGCATCCGGGTGCCTGCTCACGATCAACGTCTGGTTTGTCACATGGACCGCTTGCACAGCGAGATCCAGGCAGAGGGTGCCGCCGACGAGCCACCAAAGCGACAGGGGCAAAAGCATAATGACAGCCCAGGAAAAGCACAGGAGCGCCAAGGCTGCGCCGGTGACCCATCGCTCCTGTCCGCGGTCGACCAGTTTGCCCGCGCCTCGGGCGCCGAGCGCCCCGGCTATACCAATCAATCCAAACAATCCGACATGGGCGTGCGAAAGTTCGTAGGGCGCCGCGGTCAAGGCAAACACCAAGGGGGTCCAGAACGTGCTGAACGCGGCAAAAACAACGAGGGCGAAGACGGCTCGAAGCCGCAGAACGGGATCGCGCAGAAATAACGTAGGAAGCGATCGCAAGATCGAACGATAGCTGTTCTGCGAAGTCAGCCTGGGATCACGAGGCAGCGTCAGGCTTAGCAACAACGCCGAGACGAGGCAGGTTACAGCCGAGATCACATAGATCGCGCGCCACCCCAAGAGGTCGCTAACGCTTCCCGAAACCACACGCGCCGCGAGTATACCAATAACTACGCCACTGGTGACCTTGCCGACAACCGCACCGCGCCGGTCCGGCGAGGCCAGCGCTCCTGCAAATGCCACGAGCGTTTGGACCGTTACGGCAAGCATTCCGACGGCCGCGAGCGTCGTGAGAAACATCGTCGGAGAAAAGGAGGCGGCAACGCCGGCCAGGGCCAAGGCCGACAGGCCCGTCTGGCCGACGATCAGGCGGCGACGATCCACCATATCGCCAAGCGGCACGAGAAGAACCAAGCCACTTCCATAACCCAATTGCGTGAGCGTCACCGCCAGCCCGAGCGTCGCCTGAGGCATAGAGAGCCGCGCGCCGATCAGGTCCAGCAAGGGCTGCACGGCATACACGTTGGCGACTGCCAACCCCGCTGTCACAGCCATTATAGTGGTCGTTCGGCCCGTCAAACGATCGGTCGGGCTAGATAGAGAGGGTTCGCGATGTGTGAACATAGTCTTGTAACGAGACCAGTTTTACGCGAGAATCCAGTTCGAAACACGAACCACTTTGAAGAAGCGCCCATGGTGAAGCGTGCCAGCCCCGATCATTCGCCGTGCCCCGTGGCCCGCTCCCTCGACATCATCGGCGATTGGTGGTCATTGCTCATCATCCGGGACGCACTGGAAGGCGTTCGCCGCTTCAACGCGTTTCAGGCCAGCCTGGGCATTGCGAAGGGAATGTTAGCCATCCGGCTTCGCGCGCTCGTCGAACGCGGCATCTTCGAGATGGCGCCGGCTTCAGACGGTAGTGCTTATCGGGAGTACGTTTTGACGCCAAAAGGCGAGGCACTGCACATTGTCGTGGCTGCGCTAAGACAGTGGGGCGAGATGCAGCTGTACGGCCCTGCCGAGCGCCACTCATTCTTGGCCGACATTCGAGACGGCCTGGCCGTCGCCCCACTGGTGCTGCGCGCGTCCGATGAGCGCACGCTCGAGTGGCGGGATACGCGTGTTGTTAAGGTATCCGAGGCGAGGTCACGTGACGGTGGATAACCAGGCTGATCGTGGGTATCGCAGGACCGACCACAAGGTTCTGCCACCGACTTCACATCCGCACGGTCGGCAGCCAGCCGGTCGCCGACCGGCACAAAACCGGCACGTCGTTTAGGCGCGGGCGCCTCGCGGCGGCGACAGCGGAGCTTGTCCAAGGGCGGGCGGAATCTACTGTCACGCGCGGAAGACTAGTGCATGACTGGCGCAACGAAAAACGGCTTCGGTATTCCTGTCGACGACCGTCCAGATCCTTCTGGGAGCAAGCATCGGCGCGCGCAGCTCCGAGCGACAGATGCGAATGTCCAGAGAAGTAATCTGCCGAAGTGCTTGCCCGGACGGAGTGGGGCGCCATGTCTGTCTCATGAGCGCGCGCCCTCTCTCAATCACGGCTGCGATGGGCCCGCGAATGCTATCCTCTAGCGTTGGGCGCGGTTGGCCCGACATCGACGCCGACTTTGTCTATATTCCCACGGGCAAAGCGGTAATCCCCGGGGGGCGCGCGCCATGTCCTCGGTATGCATTTCGGTCGCCCTGTATGGGCGGATTGCGCCGTCGATGACCAGCACAGCCGAGGACTTCAGAAGCCTGGCGATATTGATTTCATCCCAGCTGGCCTCGGCGGCTCATGGGAGGAAGACGCAGAGTGCCATATCCTTCGGCTAACCCTCGACCCGGCGCTTCTCGCACGTACCGCCGAGGATCTCGGGCAGAACCTCGCCAGCGTCGATCTCCGGCCTCGGCTGCGGCTTCGCGATCCGGGGATTGAGGCGATCCTGACGGCGATCAAGGCGGAACTCGAAACGCCCGTGGCGTCGGAACCGCTTTACATCGATCACCTGTCGCACGCGCTTGCTAACCGGCTCAGCATCAATCGCCACATTTCCGGAAACAGTCGCCCGGAGTAACGAGCGGAGTTGGGGCGCTCTCCATTCCCCGACCCCCAACATTGACAATTCCACGCCAACCACGTGATCGGGATCGAGCGCGAAAGCCCTGCAAAACGAGCTGCTGGCAGCTTTGACAACAAGATCGGCGTCGAGCAGAACGAGCGGCGTAGCTCAAGGAAGGACGAGCGCCATGCCAAGGCCGCTCGCTGCGTCGGGGGGCAGGGGCGTAAAGAATTCCATGGCCGAAGCCTTGTCGGCCGGAGCCTCGCGAAGCGAAAGACATCCCCGGCGTAACAATTCGATCAGGTAAGCGCTACGAGCGCCGCCCCGACATTTCGGGGCCGGCAACCATACCATGCCGGCCACCACGAGCCTAATGTTATCGCGATTCCATCGAGTCCTCGCAGCCGCGTCAGCAAATGCGTTTTCGCACTTCAAAGCCTGGCGGGAACCCACCCAATAGCGACAGCTCGCGGCCAGGATCGTAGGGCGGTTCTTGGACCGCGGCGAGTTGCCCTGAAAGGCGGCACTTTTGGCGCTTATCCGCGGTTTCGCGCGCCTGTCGCTGCCTTCCCCACCGATCATCCAGATACCGAAAATACGGCACCTCAAGGCGGAGAGTCGAGTTGGCGGCGATCCTAGGGCTTTTTACGGCTCTTGGTAACCGGTTGCCCGCAGCTTGAGCGAGCCGATCCGCGGGTCGTTCGAAAAGTACAGGCCTCCCGAGGCCTGACCATCGCCGGCGACGTAATCAAGCGAGACGTGTGCCATCTCATTTCCTGTGTCGCTGGTCAGTGTACCTTCAATCTCGACCGCAGCAGCCGTCTCGCCGCCCGAATTGATCGCATCAAATTCGACCAGAAACCCCTTTCCCGTCGGGATGACGCGCTGGGCCTCGACTCTAATCGTGGGCGGCGTTGGTTTGGCACCCGTAATCACATCACGCCCGATGACAGCCACGACTACGAGCAACAGAAATAGTCCGATCACCGCCGCAGCCCATTCGAGCGCTGAAGTCTCGGCAGGGATTTTTCGCTGAGCCACAGTACCCATTACACCACCAGACGAGCAATTGCTGCGCCGATTGCCGCCGGAAAGCCGAGCACCACCACGACGCGTGTCAACGTCGACAGCCCAAGCCCGTCGATGCTCCCGAACGTCCAAAGGACGAAGGCGCTGACCGCGAGCGCGATCGCGTAGCCGGGAACGGTGTACACCGTGAACAATCGGAGCTTGCCCTGTCCCTCGGGAATGTCCTTCTGGCCCGCCAGACCGATCATGAAGACAAGGGCGTGCAGCAAGGCGATTGACACGGCGATGAGCATCAGGCTGTGCCAGGCCGTCATCTTGTAGGCGATGAGTATCATCTCCTCGGTCGGGGCGACGTTGAATGCCAAGAAAAGCGCCCCGGCGAGCATGAGGAACAATTGCCCGGCGTAGCCCGACGATCGCTGGGCAAGGCTCTCGTCGTCGTCGACCTCTCCGACGCCCAATTGCTTGCGCGCGATCATCGCGCCGAAGCTCGCCGGCACGCTTTGGATCGCGACCTGCCCGATCAGTTCGCCGAGCGTCATGGATGGCAGCAAAAGGCCGAACAACCCGAGCACCGCCAAGGACATCAGCATCGCCACGGCCTGGGCAGCGAGCGCATCGAGCACGTCTTCCGTAAGCGTCGCGGTGCGTTCGAAGCCGCCGAACCGCGAAAGCAGGACAAGCACGATGAAGTTCAGCAGGATGAAGAGGAGCAGCCGGGCCGGCGCGATGTGAAGACCGATAGCCCACATCTCCATTGTCATCAGCAGCGGCAGGCCGAAAATGATGGCCCCGGCGCAAGCGCGCGCGAGCCCCGCCGCATAGTCCTGGTTGAGCCTCATCGCGTGCGACGTCATCACAGTCGACAATGCTCGCGGAATACGTTCGTTCCGCATCCATCGCAGTGAAGCCGATGCGGTAGCTACGCGAGACCGGAGTTCGCGGATTTAATCTTTGCGGGACGGCGCGATCGAAGCGCTCGGTCGTTGTCCGTCCATGATCCCCGCTGAATGGCTACCTAGCGCGTATTTCCTGATTCTAACGGGGTTTGGCATCCTCACCGCCCTGGTGGTGGGCTGCCGCTGGCACTGCGCAAGCCGCCGCTGCCATTGCCGATCTGCGCGGAGTTGAGGTTGGGGTAATCGCGGAACGTCCGCTTCATGAGCTAAATGATCCAAATGCCATCCGAGAACCAACCACCCGGTTTTCAGACATTCCACCCACATGAAAGTAGGTAGGCGGGAAGCTTCGGGTCGCGCTTGAACTTGAGTGGTCGCCCCTTCGGGTTGCCCGACCCGACAAACTGACCCTTTTGGTTCCTGACGGTGTCGGTCATCACGCTGCCTTTCCATAAGCCGGCTCGTCGAGCGCGGCATCGCATATGGCCTCGAGTTCGCCATGGCGGCGGGCATGAACATCGGCGAACCGCTCGCCGGTCTCGACCAGGATGGCGTCCTTGCCGGTCAATTCCTGCCAGCGCCGGATGGTGGTGGCGCAATATTTCGGCTCGAGTTCGATCAGCCGCGCCTGGCGCCCGGTCTTCTCCGCAGCGACCAGGGTAGAGCCCGACCCGCCGAACGCATCGAGCACGATCTCGCCGCGCTTCGAAGTATCCTTGATCGCATCCATGATCATGGCGGCCGGCTTGACCGTCGGGTGCAGCGCAAGGTCTGCATCACGACCCGTCCGGCTCGGCCCGTTATACTTCCAGACATTCGTCCGATAGCGGCCGTTGCGACCCAGTTCGACGGTGTCAGATGCGGCTCGCTCCCCGCCTTCCACACGAACACCATCTCGTGCTGCGAGCGGTAGAGGCTGCCCACCGGCATTTTTCCTGATGTGCACCTGATGTCGCCTGCATTGAAGGCGTTGCACGGCCCGCATGGAGCCTGATCACGCCCTGCATTGCACCTGTTAATGCCGTGCATCGAAGGGCCGGGGGTCGCGCGGGAAAGCGCGGAAATCCGACAAATTTGGCGCTAATCGGCGCGAGATGCCGGCGCTATCGGCGGGCGAATTTTACGATAACAGGGTTTCCGCCGAAAATATCGCGATGAGGCAATTCCGCACTGCCTTGGTCCGGCGCAGAGAATGGCGGGAGAATTTGGCGAGTCTGCCGGTGAATCGCGCGCTCCGAGGTACGGAATGTGCCGCCAAAGCGCGCGGAACTGCGGCAGTTTCCGCAGTCATGCGCCCGTGATCTCTAGCTTGGCAGACTAGGTGGCGGAGAGGGTGGGATTCGAACCCACGGTACGGTTACCCGCACAACGGTTTTCGAGACCGTCCCAATCGACCTCTCTGGCACCTCTCCGCACTGGGGGTTCCGCACCATGGATGCACCGTCGAAACGGCGCTGATGCTGGTCGAAGGCGGCGCCTCTAACGCACGAGGGCATTGCGCGCAAGCGGTCCGCTTGTGCAGCGCCGAAGAAACTCTACATTATGGTCATGACTCGTTCCGAACCCCATGATGTGCTCTCGCAAGGCGGCGTGCCGATGCCGCCGGTGGCGACCGCGCGCTTCACGATCGGCGACGTCGTTCGCCATCGGGTGTTCGACTTTCGCGGCGTGATCTTCGATATCGACCCGGTCTTCGCCAATACCGACGAATGGTACGATTCGATCCCGGAGGACATGCGTCCCTCGAAGGACCAGCCCTTCTACCATCTGCTCGCCGAGAACGGGGAATCGAGCTACGTCGCCTATGTCAGCCAGCAGAATCTGCTGCAGGACGACAGCGAGGAACCGGTCGACCATCCGGCGATCGACGGGCTGTTCACCGGGCTGGTCGACGGCCGCTACAATCTCCGCCGCGAACATCGGCACTGAGATCCTGTTTCAGCGGAGCTGAAACGGTGGCGGCGCCGCCGCCGAACTCAGCGAAGCTGAAAAGACTTGCCGGCGTTCAGGCGATCTGCGGCAGCTTCTCGAGATGCTTGTCGAGCGTGATCGGATAGTCGCGCACGCGCACCCCGGTCGCGTTGTAGATCGCGTTGGCGATCGCCGCGCCGACGCCGCAGATGCCGAGTTCGCCGACACCCTTCGCCTTCATCGGCGAACTCTTGTCATCGGCTTCGTCGAGGAACACGACCTCCAGGTGGGGAATGTCGGCATGGACCGGCACTTCGTAGCCGGCGAGGTCGTGGTTGACGAAATAGCCGAACCTCTTGTCGACCGCGAGTTCCTCCATCAGCGCGGCCCCCGCCCCCATGGTCATCGCGCCGATCACCTGGCTGCGCGCGGTCTTGGGATTGAGGATGCGCCCCGCCGCGCACACCGCGAGCATGCGGCGGATCCGCGTCTCCCCGGTGAAGCTGTCGACCGCGACCTCGGCGAAGTGACCGGCGAAGGTCGATTGCTGATATTGTTTGGCGAGGTCGCCATATTCCATCACGCCGTCCGCGACGATCTCCCCGCCCTGCGCCGCTTCGGCCAGGGTAGTTCGGCGATTGCCCGCAACCACCTTGCCGTCGGCAAAGGTCGCCTTGGCGGGATCGATTCCGAGCCGCTGCGCGACCAGGGTGCGTAATTCGACACAGGCGGCATAGACGCCGGCGGTCGAGCTGTTGCCACCGAACTGCCCACCCGAGCCCGACGAGACCGGAAAGGCCGAATCGCCGAGCTTCACCGCCACGCGATCGATCGGCACGCCCATCATCTCGGCTGCGGTCTGGGCGATGATCGTGTAGCTGCCGGTGCCGATGTCGGTCATGTCGGTCTCGACCGTGACCAACCCCCCGCCGTCGAGCCGGACGCGCGCCGCCGATTTCAAATTGCTGTTGTTGCGGAACCCTGCCGCCATGCCGATCCCGACCAGCCAGCGGCCGTCGCGGACCTGCGCCGGGCGCGGGTTGCGCTTGGACCAGCCGAACCTGGCGGCTCCGGTGCGCAGGCATTCGACCAATTGGCGCTGCGAAAAGCGGCGGTCGGGCTTGGCAGGATCGACCTGCGTATCGTTGACGATGCGGAACTCCACCGGGTCCATGCCCAGTTGCTCCGCCATTTCGTCCATCGCGATCTCGAGCACCATCAGCCCCGGCGCCTCGCCCGGCGCGCGCATCGCATTGCCTTCGGGCAGATCGAGTTCAGCGAGGCGCAACTGGGTCAGGCGATTGGCGCCAGCATAGAGCAATTTGGTCTGATCGACCGCAGTCTCGGGCTTGCCGGCAGCCAGATTGCCCGACGCGCTTTCATGCGCGATCGCGGTCAGCCGCCCGTCGCGCGTCGCGCCCAGCCGCACACGCTGGATCGTCGCCGGGCGGTGCGTGGTGTTGTTGAACACCATCGGCCGCGGCAGCGCCAGCTTGACCGGCCGCTTGGCCGCTTTCGCGCCGAGCGCCGCGAGCACGGCGTCGGCGCGCAGGAACAATTTCGACCCGAAGCCGCCGCCGACGAAGGGCGAATCCACCCTCACCTTCTCGGGATCGAGCCCCAGGGTCTTCGAGAGGTCACGCCGCGTCCAGGCAATCATCTGGTTGGACGTCCAGATGGTGAGCTTGTCGTTGTCCCAGGCCGCGGTCGTCGTATGCGGCTCCATCATCGCATGGCTCTGGTCGGGAGTCGTATAGGTCTGGTCGAGCGTGACCGGCGCCGCCGCGAACGCCGCCTCGAAATCGCCAACGCGCGTCAGCGAGGGCTTGTCCTTGCCGCCGGCGTCGGGCGCGGTCGCCGCTTGCGCCGACAGATCGTATTTCCCCGCCGTGCGTGCATAATCGACGCGCAGCATCGCCGCGGCGGCGCGCGCTTGTTCGAATGTCTCCGCGACCACCACCGCAATCGCCTGATGATAATGCTGGACGTCGGCGCCGCCGAAGAGCGACGCGATGTTGAGATTGCCCTTGGCCAGCTTCGGCATGTCGAGCGTGGTCACCACGGCGAGCACGCCCGGCGCGGCCTTGGCGTCGGCAACGTCGATGCGGTTGATCCGGCCGGTCGCGATCGCGCTGCCGACGATATGGCCATAGGCCGCATTGGGCGCGACGTCGTGGCGTTCATAGGCGTAGGGCGCGCCGCCCGTAACCTTGAGCGGCCCGTCGACCCGGTCATGGGCGCGGCCGACTACCTTCATCTGGTCGATCGGGTTCTGCCCCGCGGGGGTATCGAACTTCACGCGGACCTCGCTTCGTACATCACCGCGGCAAGCGTACGCTCGACCAGCGGCAGTTTGAACGCATTGTCGCGAGTCGGATGTGCCCCCGCGAGCAGGCCGTCGGCGACCGCTTTGGCACCGCGTGGCATCACCGCCTCCGCCGCCTCCACCCGCCACGGCCGCGGCGCGATGCCGCCGACCGCCACGCGGCCGGTGCCGTCCTTGCCGATCACTGCCGCCACCGACACGAGCGCGAAGGCATAGGACGCGCGGTCGCGCACCTTGTGGTAGAAATGCTTGCCGCCGATCGGCGCTGGCAAGGTCACCGCGGTGATCAGTTCGTCGGGCGCGAGCGCGGTATCGACCTGCGGCGTGTCGCCCGGCAGGCGGTGGAAATCGGCGACCGGGACGACCCGCGCGACGCCATGGGCGTTGACCGTCTCCACCTTCGCATCGAGCACGCGCAGCGCCACCGCCATATCGCCGGGATAAGTGGCGATGCACGCTTCGCTGGTCCCGATCACGCCGAGCTGGCGGCTGACCCCGCCGATCGCCGCGCACCCCGTCCCTGGCGCGCGCTTATTGCACGGCTGGTTGGGGTCGAAAAAATAGGGGCACCGCGTTCGCTGCAGCAAATTTCCGCCGGTGGTCGCCTTGTTGCGGAGCTGGCCGCTGGCGCCGGCGACGATCGCGCGCGACAGCACGGCATAGTCGCGCCGCACGCGAACATCGGCGGCAAGGTTGGTGTTGGTCACCAAGGCGCCGATCCGCAAGCCGCCGTCGGTGGTCTTCTCGATGCGGTCGAGCCCGATGTCCTGGACGTCGACGAGGTGACGCGGCGTCTCGATCTGGAGCTTCATCAGGTCGAGCAGGTTGGTCCCGCCGGCGATGAATTTGGCGCCGGGACGGACCACCGCGACCGCGGCCTCTGCGGGCGTCTTCGGGCGCTCGTAGGTGAAGGGCTTCATGCCTTCTCCCCCGCCACGTCGGCGATCGCCTCGGCGATGTTCGAATAGGCGCCGCAGCGGCAGATATTGCCGCTCATCCGCTCACGCACTTCGACATTGCTCGGCCGCGCGCGCACCATCAGGTTGCCGGTGGCGTGACTCGGTACGCCGTGCCGCACTTCATCGATCATCCCGACCGCCGAGCAGATCTGGCCAGGCGTGCAATAGCCGCATTGGAAGCCGTCATGCCGGACGAACGCCGCTTGCATCGGATGGAGCTTGCCGGGCTGGCCCAACCCCTCGATCGTCATGACCTTGTCGCCCTGGTGCATCACCGCGAGCGTCAGGCACGAATTGATCCGCACCCCGTCGACCAGCACGGTACAGGCCCCGCACTGGCCATGGTCGCAACCCTTTTTGGTGCCGGTGAGCGCGAGATGCTCGCGCAGCACGTCGAGCAAGGTCGTCCGGGTATCGACGTGCAGGTCGCGCCGCATGCCGTTGACCTCCAGCGACAGCGCCATGGTTGCGGGAACGGCGTCGGCACGCGCCTCGCCGGAGCTCGCCTGCGCATCGCCAGGCGGCACGCTCGCCAGCGCGACGGTAGCGGCGCTGGCGGCGATCACGCCGCGTCTGGACATCCGGAGATCGTCAGTCATCGACGAGCGGATCCTTTCATCAGTGAAGCAGCCCGCGAGCCGCGCCAGACCGTACGCAAGCACGTCGTTTCGCTCAACGCGCGAAGCACGGATTGTTGCCCCGCACGCCGAAATCGCCCCTCGATATCCGAGCTTGTATCCGCAACGCGCGGATAGTGTTGCCGTTTTGCCTCAGCTTGAACTTTTGCTGCGCCGCAAGATTTTCTTGGGTTCCTTTCGGAAAGCTGGTGACTACGTAACGTTACAGCTGTGTGACGACCCCCCTCGTCACGAGCCCCAAAAACCGGATCAAAGTCCGCAGCGTCGCAAAGGGAATATCATGAAGCTGAACCGCACCGCGCTGGCATTGGCCGCGTCCGCCGTCGCCCTGGCGACGAGCCAGACCGCCTTCGCGCAGGAAACTCCGGCTGCTCCCGCAGCGCCCCAGACCAACGACCAGGACGCCGCTCCCGGCCAGGAAATCGTCGTCACGGGCACCCGCGTCGCGGGCCGCACCAAGCTCGACACCGCCTCGCCGGTCGACGTGCTGAGCGGCAGCAGCCTGCGCAATCAGGGCACCACCGAGCTCGGCGCCGCACTCGCCTCGGTCGCCCCGTCGATCGACTTCCCGCGCCCCTCGGCGGTCGACGGCACCGACGCGATCCGCCCCGCGACCCTGCGCGGCCTGTCGCCCGACCAGACGCTGGTGCTGATCAACAGCGTTCGTTCGCACACCTCGGCGCTGCTCAACATCAACGGGTCGGTCGGACGCGGCTCGGCGGCAACCGACCTCAACACCATCCCGACCGTCGCGCTCGATCGGATCGAAGTGCTGCGCGACGGCGCCTCGGCGCAATATGGCTCCGACGCGATCGCCGGCGTGGTCAATCTCCAGCTGCGCCAGGCTCGCTCGGGTGGCGGCGTGTCGACGACCTATGGTTTCTACGATACCGACGTCGACACCGCACGCGACGACCGCCACGTCAGCGGCGAGCACACCGTGTCGGTGTCGGGCTGGCAAGGCCTCGGCTTCGGATCGGACGGTTACCTCACCATCTCGGGCGAGTTCATCAATCGTCAGCCGACCAACCGTGCCGACCTCGATCCGCGCGTGACGCCCAACGCCATCACCGGCCGTTTCGGCGACCCGCTGGTCACGCAGTATAGCGTCTTCGCCAATTTCGGCAGCTCGATCGGTGGCGGCTGGAAATTCTACGGCTGGGCCGGCTACCAGGATCGCGACACCCGTAGCGCTGCATTCCCGCGACTCGCCAGCAGCACCGCGGTGCCGGCACTCGCGGCGACTTCGACCACTCCGGCGGTTCCTGCGATCTCCGTGGCGCAACTCTATCCGCAATACCCGAACGGTTTCCTGCCGCTGATCAACACCAAGTCGCGCGATCTCAATACGGCGCTCGGCCTCAAGGGCGACGTCGGTGGCTGGGACGTCGATCTGAACGTCAGCTACGGTCGCAACAAGATTGGCTTCCGCACTCTTAATTCGGCCAATTTCACGTACGGCGCGGCCTCACCGACCAACTTCTCGGACGGCGCGCTGATCTATGATCAGCTCGTCGGCGGCATCGACGTGTCCCGCAAACTCGATGTGTTCCAGTCGCTCAACGTTGCGTTCGGCGTCGAAGGCCGCCGCGAAGGCTTCCAGATCCAGCCGGGCGAGGTGTCTTCCTACGCTATCGGTACCGCATACAATTATGCGCAGGCCGGTGCGCAAGGCTTTGGCGGGTTTTCGCCGGTCAACGCGATCAGCAAGCACCGTCAGAATGGCTCGGCCTATCTCGACCTCGAGGCGCAGGTCACCGACAAATTCCTGGTCGGCATCGCCGGGCGCGGCGAAGATTATTCGGATTTCGGTACTACCGGCACCGGCAAGGTATCGCTGCGCTACGACTTCGCGCCCTGGTTCGCGCTGCGCGGTACCGCCTCGACCGGCTTCCGCGCCCCGGCGCTGCAGCAGCAATATTTCACCTCGGTCGCGTCGGTCATCCAGAACGGCTCGCCGCTTCTGACTGGTCTCTATCCGTCGACCAGCCCGGTCGCCAAGGCGCTGGGGGGACTGCCGCTCAAACCCGAAAAGTCGACCAACCTGTCGCTCGGCACGGTCATCCGCTCGGGCGGCTTCGACCTGACCGTCGACGGCTACTATATCAAAATCCGCGACCAGATCGGGCTGTCGGAGAACATCCAGGGGAGCTTCAGCTCGGCGGTCGCGACGCTGCTTGCGCCCTATGGTGTCTCGGCAGCGCGCTTCTTCATCAATGGCCTTGCCTCGACCACGCAGGGCATCGACGCCGTGGCGCACTATCGACTCAAGTCTGAAGGCGCCGGGACGTTCGATTTCACCGTGGCCGGCAACGTCAACAAGATCGACGTGACCAAGGTGCCGACCACCACGTCGGCGCTGAACCCCGCCCCGGTCCTGTTCGCGCGCAGCCGCATTCTGACGCTGGAGGAGGGCACGCCGGGCGAGAAGATCACCGGAACGATCGACTGGTCGCTCGACAAGCTCGGGGCGACGGCGCGCGTCACTTATTATGGCGACGTCAACCAGCCGGGCACGCTGAACGATGGCACCGGCGACATCCATACCGGACAGAAGGCGATCACCGATTTCGAGCTGCGCTATCAGCCAAAGAAGGGCGCACAGATCGCGTTGGGCGTGAACAACCTGTTCGACATCTACCCCGACAAGACCTCGCTCAAGCTGACCAGCTTGGGCGCATCGCTCAACCCCACCGGCGTGGTGGGCTTCCCCTTCTATTCGCCGTTCGGCTTCAACGGGCGCTACCTGTACGCTCGCGTCGGCTTCAACTGGTAAGGAACGCAACGCGTGGCGGCATGGTCACAAAACCATGCCGCCACGGTTGACAGAATCACCTCGCTACCTTAGGCGCGCCCCTTCAACCGTGGGGCTCCGGCCTTCGCGGGCATACGGATTTGAAAGAGAAATAGGGCCATGTTCGCAGTCGTGCGCACGGGCGGCAAGCAATATCGCGTCGCCGCCGGAGACAAGATCGTCGTCGAGAAGATCGACGGAGAAGCCGGTAGCTCGGTGACCCTGGGCGACGTCCTGCTCGCCGGAGAAGGCTCGGAGCTGCAGGCGACCGACGGCCTGACCGTCGCCGCCGAGATCGTCGCGCAGGCGAAGGGCGAGAAGGTCATCGTCTTCAAGAAGCGCCGCCGTCACAATTATCGCCGCCGCAACGGCCACCGCCAGAACCACACGATCCTGAAGATCGTGTCGATCGGCGCCGCCGAGAAGAAGGCTTCGCCGAAGAAGGCCGCCGCCAAGAAGACCGACGACGCCGGTGCTGAAGCCCCGGCCGCCGAAGCGTAAGATCGAGGAAGAGTAGAGATGGCACATAAGAAAGCAGGCGGTTCGTCGCGCAACGGTCGCGATTCGGCTGGTCGTCGCCTCGGCGTGAAGAAGTTCGGCGGGCAGGAAGTCGTCGCCGGCAACATCATCGTGCGTCAGCGCGGAACCAAGGTCTATCCGGGCCGCAACGTGGGTATGGGCAAGGACCACACCCTCTTTGCGCTCGTCGAGGGCCGTGTGGCGTTCCACGACGGCAAGCTCGGCCGAAAGTTCTGCTCGGTCGACATTATGGCGCAAGCCGCAGAATAAACGGGCAACCGGTCGGGTTGCCCACCAGGGCGACCCGGGTCTCGGGCTAACCAGAGACCGAACAAGGGAGACGGGTCGCCCCGGCTCCCTTTTTTCTTGCTCCCTCCATTTCGGATACGCGCGCACGTCACATCGGCGTGCCAGCGGGCCGACACGATACGGAGAGTGAGATGTTCGCGCGGACCAAGAGACTGACATTGCGCCCCGGCTGGCCCGAGGACGCCGCCGCTATCGCGCAGGCGATCGGCCATGAGGAAGTCGTGACCAAGCTGGCACGCGTCCCCTGGCCCTATAGCGAAGCCAATGCCGTCGAATGGCTGGCGACGCCGCGCCCCAGCGACGATGTCTCGCTGTCGATCCTGGCACATGAGCAGGCGACCCCGCGGCTGGTCGGGGGGATCGGCGTGCATCGGGCCGAGGATCTGGGCGGCTACGAGATCGGCTATTGGCTGACCCCCGATGCCTGGGGCCGTGGCTACGCGACCGAGGCGGGCCGCGCGATCCTCGGCATCGCGCGATATGCGATTGGGTTGAAGGGACTGCGTTCGCGCTATTTCATCGACAATCCGGCGTCGGGGAAGGTGCTGAGGAAGCTCGGCTTCCGTCCGACCGGCCGCATCGCGACCTATTGCCTGGCGCGCGGCCGCGAGGTCGAGAGCGTGACGCTGACGCTCGACTTCGACGCCGACGCGCCGACCTGCCCAATGCCGATCGCGGCCTGACGCCCGATCGACCGCCGCTGCCCGGATCCGCGCCGGGCGGCGGCGGATTGATTTCGCGGCCCAAAGCGCCGACAGATCGTCAATGTCCGTCACTCCCCTTCCCGTCCGCCGTCGCCTGAGCCCCGAAGAATCGCGCGAGGCCGCGCTGGATGCGGCGCGCGACCTACTGGTCGAGCTCGGTCCGCAGGCAGTGACGCTCAAGGCGGTGTCGGCCCGGATCGGCCGCACGCACGCCAACCTGCTGCACCATTTCGGCTCGGCGGCAGGGCTGCAAAAGGCGCTGATCGAGCGGATGGCGGGATTCATCTCGACCACCATCCGCGAAACCGTGTTCCGTCAGCGCGCGGGCGACCAGAATCCGCGCGAAGTGGTCGACCTAGCGTTCGACGCCTTCGACACCGGCGGCGCCGGGGCGCTCGCGAGCTGGATGATCCTGTCGGGCAACGAGGATGCGCTCGACCCGATCCTGCAATCGATCCACGACCTCGTCGAGGAATTGAGCGAGGAGCATTCCAAGGAAGAGCGCCCGATCGAGGACGAGACGCTGCAGCTCGTCATCATGGCGCTGGGCGACGCGCTGTTCGGCGCGCCGCTGGCCCGCGTGCTCGGTCTGCCGCGCGACCGCGCCCGCGAACTCGCCTATGAGTCGCTGATCTCCGGCGGTGCCGGGCCGGGGCCGCGCATCCCGTCCTGATTGGGACACGGTCAATAGCGTGCGGGACGCTGGTCCGCTTCAACCCGGCGGTACCCGTCCTAGATCGCGTGGATGCCGTTCAGTCCCCAAACCAATGCGTTGATCTGCCGGACCATCGGCCACCGCCGCTCGCGACGCGTGTGGCACGAGGGCGACGGCTACCGGGCGCAGTGCAAGCGCTGCGCCGCGGACCTGTTCAAGCCGCGCGGGGCGCCGGACTGGACGACGATTCCGTTCGCAGGCGACTGAACGCGCGATAGTCGGACGGGGTCATCCCGAACCGCTCGCGGAACAGCCTGCCGAGATAGGCGGCATCGCAAAACCCCCAGCGCTCGGCAATGTCGGCGATGCGGTCGCGGTCGCCGGCTTCACTCAACGTCACCGCGACACGTTCGAGGCGCCGCCGCGTGATATAGGCCTGCACCCCGCCCTCCGCCTCGAACAAGCGATAGAGCGCCGAGCGCGACACACCGAGGATGCGGCACAGGCTGGCGACGGTCAGCGTCGCCGACCCCAGCCGCGCCTCGATCTCTGCCCGCGCGCGCGCCAACGCGGCCTCGGCCGCCGCATCGGGCGCCACGCAGCCGCCCTGCTCCTGCGCCACCGCGACCGCCAGCAGGTCCATCACCGTCGCGGCGAGCCGCGGCCCCTGATCCGCGCGCAACAGGCGCGCATTCCGCCAGATCTGCGTCAGGTGCTCGCGCAGCAGGGCGGCGGCGTCTGGTGCGATGGTCAGGCCGTGGAGCGTCTCCACATTGGGCAGGAATTGCTCCGCGAACGCGCGCGGTAGGCTGAAATAGACCGACGAACTCGCCTCGGAGACATGGCGCTGCGCCTGCGCCATGTCGGACAGCACGATCGATCCGCTTTCGCCGACCAGCGAAGCACCGTTCATCTCGCCCCGCGCCGCGCCCCGGAAGCGTACGCTGATGCCGAGGTCGTCGAACCCGTCCGCGCGCGCCATTGCTGCGGTCCGCTCGAAATACTGGCCGCTCATCGTCGAGAAATGGACCCGGAGCCAGCCGAGCGTAACGAATTCGGTGGTGACATCGAACGCCTCGTACGGGCGAGTTTCGTGCAGGCGACCGATCGGCGACGGGGACCGGCCTTGCCAGGCGTCGTGCCGGTCGCGCTCGGGCAGGTCCGAGGTCGAGAAGCGGCCGCTGTAGATCATCGGCTCGGTAGGATAAGACGCGCTACTGGCCATACTGCTTTCCCCCACGCACGCCTCCTATGTGCGCCGCAGCAACAAACCGCAATCGAGCGCGATTGACCCCGTCACCCAAAACGGGAATGGCGGTCGGGGGTTAGCAGCGCGCCCTTCCGCCGCTAAGGCGGTCCGATGCATTTCCTCGACCAAGCCAAGATTTTCGTCCGTTCGGGCGCCGGCGGCCCCGGCGCGGTCAGTTTCCGGCGCGAGAAGTTCGTCGAATATGGCGGCCCCAACGGTGGCGACGGCGGCAAGGGCGGCGACATCGTGTTCGAAGCGGTCGCCGGGCTCAATACGCTGATCGACTTCCGCTACACCCAGCATTTCCGCGCACCGCGCGGCAGCGGCGGCGCGGGGTCGAACCGCACTGGTGCGGGCGGCGACGATCTGGTCATCAAGGTGCCGGTCGGCACGCAGATCCTGGCTGACGACGACGAACGCTCACTGCTCGCCGATCTGACCACGATCGGGCAGCGCATCGTCTTCCTGCGCGGCGGCGACGGCGGGCGCGGCAATGCCAGCTACAAGACCTCGACCAACCGCGCACCGCGCCAGCACGGCACCGGCTGGCCCTACGAGGAGGCCTGGGTGTGGCTGCGGCTCAAGCTGCTCGCCGATGCCGGGCTGGTCGGGCTGCCCAATGCCGGCAAGTCGACCTTCATCAACCAGGTCACCAACGCCCAGGCCAAGGTCGGCGAATACGCCTTCACCACCACCCGCCCCCAATTGGGCGTGGTTCGCCACAAGGGTCGCGAGTTCGTGCTCGCCGACATTCCCGGCCTGATCGAGGGCGCAGCCGAAGGCGCCGGAGTCGGCGATCGCTTCCTCGGGCATATCGAGCGGTGCCGGGTGCTGCTGCATTTGGTCGACGCCAACGACCCCGATGTCGCCGAAAGCTATCGCATCGTCCGTGAGGAACTCGAGGCCTATGGCGGCGGACTCGTCGACAAGCCGGTGGTCGTTGCGCTCAACAAGATCGACACGCTCGACGACGAGTTGATCGCGGCGCTGTCCGCCGAACTCGAGCAAGCGAGCGGCGCCGAGGTCATCCCGATCTCGGGCGCGAGCGGCGTCGGGGTCGACTGGGCGCTCGACAAGTTGCTCGAAGCGATCCCGACCAACGACTCGCCGGTCGATGACGACGGCGCCGAGGACGAGGTGCGCTGGTCGCCGCTGTAATGTGGCGCCGGCCACGGTGGCCGGAAGGGAGCGCCGGTAGGCGCTCCCGATGCCTCAGGCCGCGAGCAGGAGCGGCACGTCCTCGTTCTCGGCCGCCGGGGCCGGAGCGGCTTCTACCTCGACCGGCGCCGCGCGACGCCGCTTCGGGAAAATCAGGCGGCTGGTCAGAACGAGCGCGCCGAGCCCGAAATAGGTCGAGATCACGATGACCGGCGCGAAAATGAGCGCCATCCCGAACAGCACGCGCAGATAGAGGGGATTGAACCCGAAATCCTCGCCCAGGCAGGCGCAGACACCGAACAGGTTTTCCCAATCATTGGCTTTGCTGGCGGCGGGGGTCGACATCGATAGTCTCCTGAAATGCGTTGCCCCACCCTCAGCACGAGCCGTGCCAGTTTTATAAAACATTGATTTTCAAGTGTTTATATAAATTGGAAGAAGATAGGATGGCGCGCTTCGCTGAACTTTCCGCCAGCCCATCACCAAGAAATGGGATATTTTGCCATCCACCCCGCGCATCGGTGGAGTAGCCGGACGGCGCCGCGCTCGCTAAGCGGGGCGCGATGGCCGACTTGTCACCCTTTGCTCCTGCTGCTTGCTCGCGCCTGATCGTCAAGGTCGGGTCATCGCTGCTCGTGACGCCCGAGGGGGAAGTGCGCCGCGACTGGCTCGCCGCGCTGGCGGCCGATGTCGCCGCGGCGGTGCGCACCGGGCAGCAAGTGGCGATCGTGTCGTCGGGAGCGATCGCGCTCGGCGCGCGCCGGCTCAGGCTCGCCCGGGGCGGACGCGCCAGCCTGGAGGACGCCCAGGCGGCCGCCGCCACCGGACAGATCGCCTTGAGCCAGGTCTGGGCCGAATGCCTCGAAGCCGAGGGACTGACCGCCGCGCAGATGCTGGTGACGCTCGACGATCTCGAGGACCGGCGACGCTATCTCAACGCCGCGGCGACGCTCGGGCGGCTGCTCGGGCTCGGCGTGGTGCCGGTGATCAACGAGAACGATTCGGTCGCGACCGAGGAAATCCGTTTCGGCGACAACGACCGGCTGGCGGCGCGCGTCGCGCAGGCGGCGGGCGCGCAGGGCGTCCTGCTGCTCTCCGACATCGACGGGCTGTACGACCGCGACCCCGCGCAGACCGGAGCGACGCTGATCGAGCGCGTAACGCGGATCGATGGCGCGATCGAGGCGATGGCGGGCGGATCCAGCTCGGGCATGGGATCGGGGGGTATGATCTCCAAGATCCAGGCCGCCAAGATCGCAACGCGCGCTGGCATCGCGCTGGCGATCGCAACGGGGCGAATCGAGCATCCCTTTGCGCGCTATGTCGAGACTGGGCACGGCACCCTGTTCCCGGCGCAACGCAGCGCCCCGGCGCGCAAGGCGTGGCTCGGCGGCCGGCTGACGGTACGCGGCTCGGTGCATATCGATGCCGGCGCGGTCGCCGCGCTCAACGAAGGCAAGAGCCTGCTTCCCGCCGGCGCGACGCGGGTGGAGGGTGCGTTCGTCCGCGGCGACCTGATCGAGATCGTCGGCCCCGACGGCGTGGTCGCGAGCGGCCTGGCCGAATATGACGCGACCGACGCGGCGCGGATCGCGGGCAAGCGCAGCGACGAAGCGGCGGCGATCCTCGGCTATGCGCCGCGCGCCGCGCTGGTCCACCGCAATCACATGGTGCTGGCGTGACGCTGATCGCCGTCACCGGCGGCACGGGGTTCGTCGGTAGCCACTTCATCGAACAGGCACTGGCCGAAGGGTACGAATTGCGCGCCCTCACCCGCCGCCCCCAGCCCGAGCGCGCGGGCGTCACCTGGATCGAAGGCGCTTTGGGTAATCCCAACAGCATGGCCGCGCTCGTCGAGGGCGCCGATGCCGTGCTGCACATCGCCGGGGTGATCAGCGCACCCGACCGCGCGGGCTTCGCGGCGGGCAATATCGAAGGCACGCGCGTCCTGATCGCCGCGACCGAGGCGGCCGGGATCCGGCGCTTCGTCCAGGTTTCCTCGCTGACCGCGCGCGAGCCCGATCTGTCGCTCTACGGCTGGTCCAAGGCCGAGGCCGACCGGCTGGTGATGGCGAGCAACCTCGACTGGACGATCGTCCGCCCCCCGGCGATCTTCGGCCCGCGCGACCAGGAAATGCTCGAGCTGTTCAAGCTCGCGAAGTATCACGTCATGCCGCTGCCCCCCGCCGGCGGCCGCATGTCGGCGATCGCGGTCGGCGAGCTCGTCCGCCTGCTGCTAGCACTCCCCACCAGCAATGCCCTGATCCGGCAGATCGTCGAACCCGACGACGGCACACCCAATGGCTGGGATCATCGCGATTTCGCCCGCGCCATCGGCGTCGCGATGGGGAAGAAGGTGCTACCACTCTCCCTGCCTCGGCCCGTCCTGACCGCGATCGCCGCGCTCGACGGTCTGTTCCGCGGCAAGAAGGCGAAGCTGACCCCCGACCGGGTCGCCTATTTCTGCCACCCCGACTGGGTCAGCCACGCGACGCCGCCGGCCGACGTCTGGGCACCGCGCCGGGACACGCCATCGGCACTGGCCGCGACCGCGCAATGGTATCGCGCCCAAGGGTTGCTATAACCCTGCCGGAAAGCCGCCGCATTTGGCGGGCAACGCCTTCGCGAGACAAGGAAAGACAATGAGCGACCGCGCAGCAATCTTCGAGACCGTCACCGGGCTGATTCAGCCGTTCAACAAGAAGGGCGCGGCGCTGTCGGACGCGACCACGTTCCAGCATGACCTGGAATGGGATTCGCTGACCGTGATGGATTTCGTCGCGGCGATCGAGGACGAGTTCGACATCATCATCACGATGAACATGCAGGCCGAGATCGAGACGGTCGGCCAATTGGTCGATGCCGTTCAGAAATTGAAGGCTGCGTAACCACCACCCCGTTCGTGCTGCGCTTGTCGAAGCACGGTGAGTCTCAATGCCCTTCGACAGGCTCAGGGCGAACGGATGAAAGAATAGAGATGACCGACGCCATCGACACCGCCGAAGCCCTGCCCGAGACCCCGGAGCCGATCGCTCCCGCCAACGAACCTGGCCGCGATCTCATGTCGAAGTTCGACGGCCTGATCGCCGAGCGTCGGGCTCTGCTCGACAGCGGCGTGACCGATCCGTTCGCGATCGTGATGGAACAGGTCAAGTCGCCGACCGAAGCGGTGATCAAGGGCAGGGACACGATCCTGCTCGGCACCTACAATTACATGGGCATGACGTTCGATCCCGACGTCATCCAGGCAGGCAAGGACGCGCTCGACCAGTTCGGGTCGGGCACCAACGGCAGCCGCATGCTCAACGGCACCTTCCGCGACCATATGGAAGTCGAACAGGCATTGCGCGATTTCTACGGCACGACCGGCGCGATCGTCTTCTCGACCGGCTATATGGCCAATCTCGGCATGATCTCGACGCTCGCGGGCAAGGGCGAGTACGTGATCCTCGACGCCGACAGCCACGCCTCGATCTACGACGGCTGCCAGCAGGGCAATGCCGAGATCGTCCGGTTCCGCCACAACAGCGTCGAAGACCTCGACAAGCGCCTCGGTCGACTGCCCAAGGAGCCGGGCAAGTTGGTCGTGCTCGAGGGCGTCTATTCGATGCTCGGCGACATCGCCCCGCTCAAGGAGATGGTCGCCGTCGCCAAGAAGCACAACGCGATGGTGCTGTCGGACGAGGCGCATTCGATGGGCTTCTACGGCCCCAACGGCCGCGGCGTGTACGAGGCGCAAGGCTGCGAGGGCGATGTCGACTTCATCGTCGGCACCTTCTCGAAATCGGTCGGCACGGTCGGCGGCTTCTGCGTGTCGAACCACCCCAAGTTCGAGGCGATCCGCCTCGCCTGCCGTCCCTATATTTTCACCGCCAGCCTGCCGCCGTCGGTCGTCGCCACCGCGACGATGTCGATCCGCAAGCTCCAGCATGCGCACAACAAGCGCGCGCATCTGTGGGAAAACGCGAAGCAATTGCATGGCGGGCTGACGCGGCTCGGGTTCAGGCTCGGCACCGAAAATCCCGACAGTGCGATCATCGCCGTGATCCTGGACGACCAGGCGCAGGCGGTGATGATGTGGCAGGCGCTGCTCGACAGCGGCGTCTATGTGAACATGGCGCGCCCGCCCGCGACCCCGGCCGGCACCTATCTGCTGCGCTGCTCGCTGTGCGCCGAGCACAGTTCGGACCAGATCGCCACCGTGCTGCAGCGCTTCGAAGCGGCAGGCCGGGCGGCCGGCGCGCTAAGCTGAAGGAACTCCCGGGGTTTCCTCGATTCCGCCGATTCGGTACAAGGTCCGTATGAGCGGGAACGAGGCCGAGCCGGGGCTCGTCGACCAGGCGCGGGGAATCTGGCGGGGAATAGCGCTGGCAGTGATGGCGGTGCTGGGCACGGCCGTCGTCATCGCGCTCATCGTCATCCTGTCGGACACGACCGCGCAGCGTGACCGCGCGCTCAAGGCGCAGAGCCACAGCTACGACGTGATGATCCTGGCGCGAACGCTGTCGGGCACGATCGCGCATGCCGAAGCGTCGCTCGGTCGCTACGTGATGAGCCGCGACCCCCTGGTCGGCCGCGAATATTACGATTCGTGGGGATCGGCGCGGAACCAGATCGACCGGCTCGACGCGCTCACCAACGACAATCCGCAGCAGCAGCACATGATCGACCGGCTGCGCGCTGCCTACACCGCGCGCGGTCAGGAACTGGCGGTCACCGCGCTCAGTACGACCTACAAGAAGGACCAGCAGGCCTATTCGCGCTTCTATGCCGCGGGCAAGTCGAGCACATTGCGCGAGATCGATACCCAGCTCGACGCGATCATCGATTCCGAGCACACCTTGCTCGATCAACGCGTCGCCGCGGCTTCGGCGTCGATCGACCGCTCGAATACGGTGGCGATGATCCTGGCGATGTTCGGCGTATTGATCGTGATCGCGGCGATCGTGCTCGGGTGGCTGACGATCGGGGTGATGAAGGAACGCGCCGCGGCGCGGGCCGAAGCCGAGGTCGAACGCGAACGGTCGGCCGCACTCGAAGACGCGGTCAGCGAAGCGACACGCGCGCTGCGGGCGCAAGAAGCCAAGCTGCGCCAGGTCCAGAAGATGGAAGCGGTGGGTCAGCTTACCGGCGGAATCGCGCACGACTTCAACAATATGCTGGCCGTCGTGCTGGGCGGCCTCGAGCTTGCGCGGCGCACGCTGAAGGCCGACCCCGCGGGCGTCGACCGCCATCTCGACAACGCCACCGAGGGCGCGCACCGCGCCGCCGCGCTTACCCGGCGGCTGCTCGCTTTCTCACGGGAGGAAGCGCTCAACCCCGAAGCGATCACGCCGATCGCCGCGATCGAGGGCATGTCCGACCTGCTCGACCGCACCTTGGGCGACGCGATCACGGTGGAGACGCGCGACGACGGATCGGGCTGGCATATCTGGGCCGACCGTCACGAGCTCGAGAACACCATCCTCAATCTCGCGGTCAATGCGCGCGACGCGATGGACGGCCGCGGCCGGCTGACGATCCAGACCGGGGGGCGGACGCTTGCGGCTAACGAGGTCGGGCATTGCCTGGCGGGCGACCATGTCGCGATCGCGGTCCGCGACACCGGCTGCGGCATGGCGCCCGAGATACTCGAGCGCGTGTTCGAGCCGTTCTTCACCACCAAGCCGGTCGGCAAGGGTACCGGCCTCGGCCTCAGCCAGATCTTCGCCTTCGTCCGCCAGTCGGGCGGCGAGATCGCGATCAGCTCGGTCGAAGGCGACGGCACGACGGTCACGCTCTATCTCCCTCGCCACGCCGGTGTCGGCGAGAGCGTCGCCACATCGGACCCCATACCGACATCGGCGCCCCCTGCGATCCACAGCCTCGGCGTGCTGGTGGTCGAGGACGATCCGCGCGTGCTGACCGCGACCGTCGGCGCGCTGGAAGAGCTCGGGCATCGCGCCGTCCCCTGCCCCGATCCGCTCGACGCGCCGCGCATGCTCGACGATCTGGGGCCGTTCGATCTGGTCATCTCCGACGTGCTGATGCCCGGCCAGACCGGACCCGAGATGATCGCCGGCCTCATCGAGCGGCGCCCGGGTCTCGCCGTCTTGTTCGTGACCGGCTATGCCGGCGACGGGTCGGCGGCCGATTTCGGCGGCCGCCCGGTGCTCCGCAAGCCCTTCACCATCGCCGGCCTGGAGCGCGCGATCGCCGATGCCGTCACGGTCGATCATCCCACGCCGACCGATCAGCTGGCCGCCGAATAGGACCTTTTTTCCGGCTGACGCGGACCGAATGCCGCCCTATAGCCGTTCGATCATCTCCCTTGCCGCTTCCGGCCGAGAAGGACCCTTTTTCCGTCAGCCATGAAGTCTCTCGATCGCTACATGGCCCGGCTGATCGCGTTGCCGCTATTCTCCACCCTGGTGATCGCGGCGATGTTGCTCGTCCTCGACCGCATGCTTCGGCTGTTCGACTTCGTCGCGACCGAAGGCGGGCCGATCAGCGTCGTGTGGCAGATGCTCGCCAACCTGCTGCCCGAATATTTCGGCCTGGGCATTCCGATCGGGCTGATGCTCGGCTGCCTGCTCGCCTTCCGCCGCCTCGCGACCTCGTCCGAGCTCGATATCCTGCGCGCCGTGGGGATGAGCTACGGGCGGCTGCTGCGCGTGCCGTATATGTACGCGATTGTCCTCGCGATCCTCAATTTGTTCATCGTCGGCTACGTCCAGCCCAAGGCGCGCTACGCCTATGAGAATCTGCGCTACGAGCTGCGCACCGGCGCGCTGGGCGCGTCGATCAAGGTCGGCGAGTTCACCTCCTTCCCCAATAACGGGCCGACCGTCCGCATCGAACAGAGCCATGACGAAGGCCGTGAGCTGACCGGCATCTTCGTCCAGCAGAACGACAAGAAAGGCGGATCGTTCGCGGTAACCGCCGAAAAGGGCCGCTTCTACGCGGCGCCCAATCCCGACGAGATCATCTTCCAACTGACCAACGGCACCCTGGTCCGGCACGAGGCCGGCATCGCGGTGCCGCGCGTGCTGCGCTTCAACCTATGGAACATCCCCATCCGATTGCCCGAAACCAGCCCGTTCCGCGCGCGCGGCGGGCGCAACCTCGAATTCACCCTGCCCGAGCTTGCCAGGATCGGCCGCGACAAGACGGCGCCCGAGCCGCTGCGCGATTCAAGCCGCGCGCAGTTCCACTTCCGTGTCACCGAAGTGGCATCGATGTTCCTGTTGCCGATGCTCGCGCTGGCGCTCGGCGTCCCGCCCAAGCGCTCGACCTCGGCGCTCGGCGTGTTCCTGTCGATCGTGATCATCGTGACCTATTTCAAGATCAACGAATATGGGCAATCGATCGGCAGCCTGGGCAGGATCGATCCGTTCATCGCGCTGTGGGTGCCGTTTGCTCTCTTTGCCGCCCTCGTGCTCTGGATGTTCCATACGATCGCTTATGTTCCCGGCGGCCAGCCGATCGGCGCGCTCGACCGGGTGTTCGCCAAGATCAGCAAGGCGGTCGTGCGCTGGCTGCCGTTCCGCCGCAATCTGCGCGCCAATAAAAATGACGATGAGCCGGAGGCGCAGCCGGCATGATATCGATGCAGTTCTTCCCGTCGCGGACGGTGTCTATCTACATGGCGAAGAGCTTCCTGGTCCGCACCTTTGCGGTACTGGCGGCGCTCGTCATCGTCCTCCAGTTCCTCGACGCGTTGAGCGAGTCGGGTCGTATCCTTGCCCATCCGGGGAACGGCCAGGCGGAGATATGGCATTATATCAGCTTGCGCGTACCGGAAATCGTCGCGCGTTTCCTGCCCTATTCGGTGCTGCTCGGCGCGATCATCACCTATTCGACGCTCAACCAGAATTCCGAAGTCATCGCTATGAAGGCTTCGGGCTTGTCGGCACATCAGGTGCTGGCGCCGATGATCATCGCCGCGATCGGTGTCGCAGCACTGAGCTTCGCGTTCAACGATCGGGTCGTCAGCCGCGCGACCGCGACGCTCAATCGCTGGCAGACGCTCGAATATGCGCCGATCCCGACCGACAGCGGCGATCGGGTCAACGTCTGGACGCGATCGGGCGACGATTTGATCAACGTCAAACTGGTCAAGGGCCGCGGCGACGCGGCGACCCTGACCGACGTCACCTTCTACGACCGTGACAAAGCGGGCGAGCTCGAAGCGACCATTGCCGCGCCGCACGGCCGCCGCGAGGGCAAGGGCTGGCGCATCTGGCCGGCGCAGAAATTCGACGTCGCCAGCGGCGTTGCAACCAATCTGGGGTCGGTCGTGGTCGGCGAAGGCGTCAGGCCAGACCAGTTCACGCTCGCCTCGGTAGATGCCGACGGCCTGTCTTTCGCCCAATTGTGGTCGGCGATCAGCTACCTCAAGGCGGCAGGTCGGCCGACCAAGGCGCTGGAGGGCGACCTCTGGCACAAATTGTCCGGGCCGCTGTCGTCGATCCTGATGCCGCTGCTCGGTGCCATCGCGGCGTTCGGCATCGCGCGGTCGGGCAAATTGTTCATCCGCGCGGTGATCGGCATGGCGCTCGGCTTCACCTATTTCGTGGTCGACAATTTCGCGTTGGCGATGGGCAACCTCGGCGCCTACCCGCCGATGCTCGCCGCCTGGGCGCCGTTCGTCTTGTTTCTGATGATCGGCGAAGCAGTGCTGATCCGGACCGAGGAATAAGCGGCGGTTTCGTCGCCTTCACCCTGTCTCTTCCCTTCCGTCATGCCGGGCAAGTTCCAGCATCCAACGCGCAACAGCGGAAGGATTGTTGTGGAGACTTGGACCCCGGAACAAGTCCGCGGTGACGATGGGGCTGACTGAGATCGTTGCTTAGGCAGCTCAGCGCGGCTGGAAGGTGCTCTTCGCCAGCCGCGTCGCGAGGTGCGGCAGGCCCTTGTAATTGCCCTTGTGATACGGCGAATCGGGCGCAAGCGCCGCGGTGATGCGCTTATGCGCGGTGCCCAGCGCGTGGTACGGCAACCCCGGCAGCAGGTGGTGCAGCGCGTGATAGCGCAGGCCGACCGGCGCCCACAGCATCGGCAGCACCGCCGGCGGCGGCACGTTGACCGAGTCGAGATATTGCGCGGTGACCGTCATCGCCTCTCCCTCATTCTCCCAGAGGTGGGCAACGAGCGTGCGGACCTGGTTGATGACAGCGACCGCCGAGGCGACGATCAGGAAGGTGACGAACGCCCTGAGCGACACGATGCCGGTCGCGGTCAGCGCGATCAGCGCGATCGACCAGAGGCTCGCCGCCGCCTCGAGCCGATGCCACAGCCGGCGTGCCTCGCCTTCGGGCGCGCGGCGCTGGAACGACGGATTGATCTGCAGCCCCGAATAGCGCGCCACGACGACCCGGCGCAGCGCCGGGATCACCAGCGACAGCGGCGTCAGCACGGCATAGCGGAACAGCAACGCGACCGGCGCCAGCGCCGAGACCAGCAGGAATACCGGCAAGGTCCAGGGCTTCATCAGCGCCAGCGGCAGATATTCGGGATCCTCGACCGTACCGTAGCGCGTCCGCGCATGGTGCAGATTGTGGACCCCTTCGTACATGAAGCTCGGCGTCAGAAGCGGAATGCCGACAAGCAGGTTCCAGCCGAGCCGGAAGCCCGGCACCGCCGAATGCTTGATGTGCGTGAGTTCGTGAATGAAGCTCTCCGCGCGATAGAGCGCCAGCACCGCGATCGCGCCCGCCGCGATCGTCCAGCCGAACGACGGCGCGAGGATCGCGCCGAGCAGCGCGGCATAGCCGATCGCCACCGACAGCAGCATGTCGGTCCAGTAGACGCGCGGATTGGGCGAGTTGAGGTCGCGCGTCAGGTCCGCCGCTGCCTTCAGCATCGCCTTGTCGTCGTCGATCCGCGGGCGCACGGGCACGGCGTTGGCCGCGCCGGCGGTGCGGCGGTCGAGAGTCACGGATGTATCCATGGGGTGCGCCATTGGCCGAACATAGTGGCGACACGGTGGCAATCCAACGACGAACCCACCACGATCAGTGTGATCGCTATTTCCCATATCCGGGTAACTTGCCAACAACTTGGAGAGAGGAGCGGGATTGTCGAACCGCCGGACAAGGCTTAACGCGCGGTCTGCTCCAGCCTGATGAGGTGCCGATGCCCGGCCAAGTGACCATTCGCCCGATCGACAACAAGGGCGACCTGAAGAAGTTCGTCGCGCTCCCCTATCGCCTGTACAAGGACGATCCCAATTTCGTGCCGCCGCTGAAAGGCGATGCGCTCAAGAAGCTTATCCCCGGCAAGAACGGCTGGCTAAGCCACGCCAAGCAGCAATTGTTCCTCGCCGAGCGGGATGGCCAGGTCGTCGGGCGAATCTCCGCGCATATCGACACCCTCGCGCTCGACATGCCGGCGGACCAGGGCTTCGGCCCCGGCTGCGGCCAGTTCGGCTATTTCGACGCCGAGAACGAGGACATCGCGAAGGCGCTGATCGCCGCCGCGGAAGCCTGGCTGAAGGATCAGGGCACGACGCGCGTGCTCGGTCCGATGAGCGCCTCGGTCTGGGAGGAGCCCGGCCTGCTGATCCAGGGCTTCGACCACCCGCCGACGATCATGATGGGGCACAACAAGCCCGAATATCAGGGCTGGATCGAACGCGCCGGCTATCAGCCGGTCAAGCAGGTCAAGACCTACGAGCTCGACGTCACCAAGCAATTCCCGCCGATCGTCCAGCGCATTGTGCAGATGGGCGAGCGCAACGAGCGCATCCGCGTGCGCGAGGTCGACAAGACCAAATTCGACGAGGAAGCGGCGATCATCCTCTACATCCTCAACGATGCCTGGTCGGACAATTGGGGGTTCGTGCCCTTCACCCAGCCCGAGATCGACGACATCGGCGTGATGCTGAAGCCGATCGTCTACAACGACCTGATCCGCATCGCCGAGCTCGACGGCAAGCCGGTCGCGTTCATGATCACGCTTCCCGACCTCAACGAGGCAATCAAGCCGCTCAACGGCGACCTGCTGCCATTCGGCTGGGCCAAATTGCTGCTGTGGCTGCGCAAGCCCAAGGTCAAGACGATGCGCGTGCCGCTGATGGGCGTCGTCAAGGAATTGCAGGCGTCGCGGATGGCAAGCCAGCTCGCCTTCATGATGATCGAGTATATCCGCCGCGCCGCGGTTGCCAATTACGACGCGAAACGCGGCGAGATCGGCTGGGTGCTCGACGACAACCAGGGCATGAACGCCATCGCCGACGCGATCGATAGCAAGGTCAACAAGGTCTATCAAATCTACGAAAAGCGGATCTGAACCGCTTCGCGGACAACAGCTTTTCCCAAAAACCGGCACTGCAACGGATGAAGGTGGCGAGCATGATCCGAAGATCATGCTCGCCACCTTCGAACCACACCACCTATTCGCAACGCGCTCCGGGGGCGACAGACGCGGCGACGTGGCGGGCATCCGACGGGTCGAGTAGGCTCGACCGCGCGCTCGGGAAACCGTCAGGGATTGAGCGGATCGAAATCGTCATCGCGCATCCAGGCTTCGCGCGTCTTGCAGACCTTTTGCGAAATGCGCGATCCGGTCACCTTGTCGACTATGCAATAGAGTTTGTTGCCCGAGGCGGCCGGAGTCGGCTTGGCCTGCGCGGCGGCCTTCGTGTCGTCAGTCGAGCGCTTGCCCTCGGCCGACGCCGGGCCCGCAACCAGGGCCAGCGCGGTGAACACGGTGCTTCCCGAAATCAGAATTTTTTTCATGTTCCTTACTCCTCCAGCGAACGGGACACGGCGACGAATGCGCCGCGCCACGGAAAAAATGGTGGTTTCAGTTGCTTTGCGGCTTGGTCGGGTCGACGCCTTCGGCGCGCCATTGGTCGAGCGTCTTGCACACCTTGCGATCGAGCAGTGTCCCGGTGACCGCAGGAATCTTGTAGCAATAGCGCGTCGGCGCGCTGGCCGCGGGCGCCTGACCCTCCTTGGCCACACCGGCATCGCTCTTGGGCTTGCCCGAGGCGATTGCGGGGCCGTACGCGAGCAGGCCCAGCGCCGCGATCGTGACCATCGTGTACTTCAACATACGCTTGCTCCTTCAACAGCTGGCGGGGGCTACCAGCACGTGTATTGGTGCATTAAGTATGCCAAACACTATAATTGTTTTATTTCAACAACTTACCGATTGACTACGTTCGTAAACGTTGGCGTTTTACGCCAAGCCGCGGGAGTTTTCGCCAGAATATTGCAATTCGTGCAGAACGGCTGACGCGAACGTCAAAAGCGGCGCGCGATGCCCGCATAGAGTTCGATATCGGGTGCCGCGCGATCGAGCCCAGCGACCGCTCCCACGTCGAACTGAAGGTTCTTGCGCGCCATCCAAGCGAGCGAAAGCGACGCCAGGTCCTGCGTCGTGCTGCCCGAGGGATCTTCGTCGCGGATCACCTGATCCTCGGCCGTCAGCGTCACCGCGTCGCTCAGCGCGACCCCGACCCCGACCACGCTGCTATAGGCGAGGTGCCGCCCACGACTGTCCTGATCGACCGCCGCATCGACCTCGGGCGTGAATTCGAGATTGACCGCCTTCGACAGATTATAGGTCACCGGCACGACCAGACCGGCGCCCCAATCCCCCGCCCCGACCGGCGCGCGGCCGATCGGCAAGGTCACGAAGGGCTGGAGCGCGATCGACAATCCGCTGCCGTCGGGATGGCTCAGATTGGCTTTGAGCCCGAGCGTCGCGTCGCCGGTCCGCGCGGTGCGGTCGACCAATCCGCTCGACCGGTCGCGGACGATGCCGAGCGGCGTCCAGCCGACCTGCGCTTCGATCGTGTCGGTCACGCCGATGCGGACCGAGGTATCGCCGATCAGGATCGTGTCGGTGCGATCGCCGCCCTGCTTGTCGAGCGTCCAGTCCGCGAGCGAGGTTTCGACCGACACTTTACCCGGGGCCATGGTGCACGCCGGCGTGGCGAGCCCCGGCCGCGCCGGGCAATAGTCGCGATCCTGGTCGTCGGCATGCGCCGCCACCGGCATGAGCAGCGCGACCGCGAACAGCGCCGCCTTCATGCCAGGCGCACCGGGGTCGGGTCGCCAAGTTCGGCGATCGCCTCGCGCTCGGCTTCGCTGCGGGCGGCGGCATAGGCCGCATTGACCCGTTCCGCGCCGTGATCGGTCGCGAGGTCGTCGATGATCGCGTCATCATCACCGACCGCGATCCGTCGCACCAATTCCTCAGGCTCGAGCTTCAGGCGCTCCGCCAACCCGCGCATCGTACGTGCCCTGACCCGGAACGCGAAGGCGTCGAGCCGAGCGCTTTCGAACTCGCCCTTGCGATGGAGCATCTTCTGGAGATCGAACGCCACCGCTGCTCCCTCCTAGCGCAACCGCACCCAGGTCGGGGCGTGGTCGCTTGCCTTCTCGCGGCCGCGATAATCCTTGTCGACCCCGGCGTCGACCAACCGGTCGGCGGCGATCGGGCTAAGCAGCAGATGGTCGATCCGAAAGCCCGCGTCACGCTGCCAGGCGCCGGCCTGATAGTCCCAGAAGGTCCAGATGCCGCCCGTCGGATGGCGGGTGCGCAGGCTGTCGGTCCAGCCCTGCGCGAGCAACGCGCGGTAACGCTCGCGGCTTTCCGGCTGCATCAGCGCATCCTCGGCCATCGCGCGGACCGAAAAGGTGTCGTCGTTATTGGGGATGACGTTGTAGTCGCCCGCCAACACCACCGGCACTTCCTCCGCCATCAAGTCGCGCGCGCGGTCGGCCAGCCGTTCCATCCACCGGAGCTTGTAATCGAACTTGGGCCCCGGCTGCGGATTGCCATTGGGCAGATAGATCGACGCGACGACTAGTCCGTCGACGTCGCATTCGAGATAGCGGCTATGCTCGTCCTCGGGCTCGCCGGCCAGCCCGCGCTGGCGCTCGACGGGGTCCCTACCCTTGGCAAGCACCGCGACGCCGTTGAACCCCTTCTGGCCATGCCACACCGCGCCGTAACCGGCGTCGCGAATGGCATCGATCGGAAAGCCCTCGTCGGCGGACTTCAGTTCCTGGAGGCAGACGATGTCGGGCTGCTGCTCGGACAGATACTCGACCAGCCGCTCGAGCCGCGCCTTGATGCCGTTGACGTTGTAGCTGACGATCTTCACGCCGGTGTGTTTACACCGAGAAAGACGAGCCGCAACCGCAGCCCGAGGCCGCGTTGGGATTTTCCACCGTGAAATGCGCGCCGCCGAGATTGTCGACGAAGTCGACCGCGCAGCCGCGCACCAGATCGAGGCTCATGTCGTCGACCACCAGCCGGACGCCATCGGTCTCCGCAATCGTGTCACCGGTCTCGGCCGCCTCGGCCAAACCGAACTTGTATTGAAAGCCCGAACAGCCCCCGCCCTCGACCGACAGGCGGAGGATCGCGGGCTTGCCCTGGCGCTCGGCGATCCAGGCCACGCGCTTGGCGGCGGCGGGCGTCAGCGCGATATCGGTGGCGAGAGTGGCCATGGCGTGGAGATAGGCGCTCCCCAGCGCATCAGCAACATGCGAAAAGGGCCGCCCCGTTGCTCGGAGCAGCCCTTCCTCTCGCGTCCCTCGAGAAAATCAGTCTGCCGAATCCGCCGCCGGGGCGTTGCTGACCGGAACCGTGTTGAGCTGCGGGCTCTTGATCGCCTGCAGGTAATCGGCGGTCTGCAGGAACGGCAGCGGGTTGACCGCGCGACCGTCGATGCGGACCTCATAGTGAAGGTGCGGACCGGTCGAGCGGCCGGTCGAGCCCGACAAGGCGATCAGTTGGCCGCGCTTCACCTTCTGCCCGGCGGTGACCAGGAGCTTCGACAGATGGCCGTAGCGCGTCTGGATGCCGCGGCCATGGTCGAGCTCGACGAGATTGCCGTAGCCGCCCGCGCGCTCGGCGCGATCGACCGTGCCGTCGGCGGTCGCATAGACCGCGGTGCCGAGGCCGCACGGAATGTCGACGCCCGGGTGGAATGCCGCGGTGCCACGGAACGGATCGCTGCGGATGCCGAAATTGCTGGTGAGCAGCTTGAAGTTCGCGACCGGCTGGACCGACGGGATCGAGATCAGGCCGTCCTCGAGTGTATCGAGCTTCTTCCAGGTCTGGAAGAGCGCGCGGAACTGCGCGTCGGCAGCCATGTCGGCCGCAGCTTCAGCGCTGTTGGCGGCCTCGTACGGCCCACCCATTGCTGGCATCTTGGACTGGAAGCGGGTGGGATCGATGCCCAGCGCCTTGGCGCGTGCGAGCGCGGCGATATAGCGCTTCTCGGTCGTGATCCGTGCCTTGATCGCGAGCTTCACCTGGTCGTGCTCGACCTGGGTCAGCGGCGCGACGACATCGGCGGCGGCGGCCGCCGCCTTGGGATCGATCGGCTGATAGGCGACCGGCTGGAGTTCGCCCTTGCCGCTCACCGCCGCGTCGAGCATCGCCTGACGCGCCTCGACCCGCTTGGCGCGCGCATCGGCGACATATTTGATCTGCTGGATCTTCGCCTGCATGCCGGCGACCTGCGCTTCCATCTTGGCGACCTTCGCCTCGGGAGTCAGCGGTGCTTCAGTCATCCCCGACAGCGCGACGGCGTTCACGCCCGCCTGGGCGACACCGTAAGCCGAGAAACCGAGCGTGAGCGCACCGGCAACCGCCAGCGCAGCCTGGGTCCGTCCCGCAACCGAGAAGCGACGAAGATCACGACCATCATGGAAAATGAAATCACGTGTCTTGAAGAACTGGCGGAGGCGGGAGTAGCCGTCCTGCAAATTCGTAAAGTTGATCATGCGTCCCCGGCGACCCTGGCGACGATCCCCGCTTTTGCGGCGACCATGAAAAATGGTTGATCCGGACCCAGCCCCTCCGCGCCCGGTATGTTTATGGGAGCGACAAGTGCCATCATGTCGTTTTCATGCAAGAGGCGCGTAATAATCGCGGGGCAGACCGGCAGCTTCGCGCGCCGAGTCGTTGAATGGCGGCTTAAGCACACCACGGAAATAGCGCTTCACCAGCGCGCGCCAGTGCGTTTCGGGCACGATTCCAGACGATTCGCACGCGATCTTGAACCACGTCGCGCCGTACGCGACGTGGTGGACCTCGTCGGTCAGAATACGCTTGAGGATAGGCGCGGTTCCCTCGTCGCCCGCCGCGACTAACCGTTCGATCGTCGCCGGCGTGACGTCGAGGCCCCGCGCTTCGAGCACCATCGGCACCACCGCCAGCCGCGCCAGAGGATCGTGCGCGGTGGCGTCGGCGGCTTCCCACAAGCCGTCGTGCGCGGGCATCGCGCCATAATGGCTGCCCAGCGTCCGCAGCCGCCGGTCGAGCAAGGCGAAATGCATCGCTTCGTCGGCACCCACCGACAGCCAGTCGTCGACGAAGCGGCGCGGGAAACGATCCCCGAAGCGCCCGGCGAGGTCGAACGCCAGGTCGATCGCGACGAACTCGATATGCGCGAGCGCGTGGATCAGCGCGGTCCGCCCGCGCTCCGATCCGCCCTTGCCGCGTTTGGGCATCCGATTGGGCGGCAGCAATTCGGGCTCCGCCGGCCGCGCGGGGCGATCGGGCATCGCGACGTCGAAAACGTGCGTCAGGTCGCCCCGGCGCCAGGCGCGGACGACGGCGCGGGCGCGTTTGACCTTGGCGGCGGGGTCGCTGGTATCGAGGACCGAGCGGCATGCGGCGGCGATGGAGGTGGGCTGGGTTTCGTCGGCGGTCATCGAGATACCCTAGCTTGAGACTGCATGCCTGCCCAAACCCCACCGTCATCCCGGCCCCTTCGACGCCGCCTGCGGCGTCGCTCAGGACAGGCTTGTGCCGGGATCCGCCGGGATGCCGGGCGATGGATAGGAGGCTCGAAGGATGTCCCATGAGGCTCGGCAGACCCCGGCAAGGCCGGGGTGACGGAAGAAGATTGGAGCGGGCCTCACCCTATCCCCTCACCCCAGCTCCCGCACCGCGGCCAGCACTTGCTCGGCATGGCCCGGCACCTTCACCTTGCGCCAGACTTTCGCGAGGTTGCCCACCGCATCGAACAGCCAGGTCGATCGGTCGATGCCCATATATTCGCGACCGTACAGTACCTTGGGCACCCAGGCGCCGAACGCTTCGATCACGCCGGTCTCATCGCTCGCCAGCGGGACGGCCAGGCCGTATTTGTCGGTAAACTTGCGGTGTTTGGCCGGCGGATCCTTGGATACCCCCAGCACCTCGGCGCCCGCCTTGTGGAAATCGGGTAGCAACGCGCTGAAATCCTGCGCCTCGCGCGTGCAACCGGCGGTGTCGTCCTTGGGATAGAAATAGAGCACCAGCGGCTTTCCCGCATGGTCGCGCAGATTGACCGCCACGCCGTCGGGCGTCGTCAGCACCACGTCGGGCAGCGCATCGCCGACCTCAAGTCCCGCCATTGCTCTCTCCACTGATCGATTGCCAAATCCGCGAGACCTCCTGCCGTGTCGTGGCGAAGCGCGCAACCAGCGCGTCCCAGCTCTCGGCGCCGAGCGCACGGATGATGAGCTCACGGGTCGGCGGCGACGGCGGCTCGTTGTCGGGCGCGACCAGCCGCAGCAGCACCAGCATCCGCGTCAGGAAACGATAATCCTCCGCCAGCGTGGCGGGCACGATGCCGGCGTTCGACAGCGCGGCGATCGCAGGATCGAGGTCGGGCACGATCCGAACGCGGCGGTCCGAAAGCTGGGCGACGTGCACCGCGAATTCGAGGTCGACGAGACCGCCGGGCAGCAGCTTGGCGTCGAGCAGGCCCCGTGGCGGCTTGTGCCGCGCCATCTCCGCGCGCATCTCGACCGCGTCGGCGATCAGCTTGGCCGCGTCGCGCGGCGCGGTCAGCACCGAATCGATCACGGCCGTCACGTCCCGCCGCGCCGGCTCCGATCCGAACACCGCGCGCGCGCGAGTGAGTGCCATATGCTCCCACGTCCACGCGTCCTCGCGCTGGTATTTGGCGAACCCGTCGAGCGAGACGACGAGCGGCCCCTGCGCGCCGGAGGGCCGCAGCCGCGTATCGATCTCGTAGAGCGCGCCCGCCGCGGTCGGCACCGACAGCGCCGCGCTCAACCGCTGCGCGAGGCGGTTGTAGTAATGGACCGCGCCGAGCGGCTTGGGACCGTCGGATTCGACAGCGAAATCCCCGGTGAAGAGATAGATGAGGTCGAGGTCCGATGCGTGCGTCAGCGCGCCGCCGCCCAGCCGTCCGAGCGCAAGGATGACGAGTTCGCTGTCGGGAACGCGGCCGTGGACGCGGGCGAATTCGGCCACCGTCGCCGCCCCCAGAACCTCGATCGCCGCTTCGGCGACGCGGGCATAGCCGTGCGCGACCTCGAGCGGGTCACTGGTCCCCGCAACGAGCTGCGCGCCGAGCGCGAAGCGCTTTTCGCCGACGACCAGCCGCACGCGCTGCAGCGCCGCCTCGTAATCGTCCCCCGCCTCCCCCGTCCGCATCTCGACTGCGAGCTCGACGACGTCGCCGACCGGGGCGAGCGCGGTCGCGTCGATCAGTCCGTCGAGCAAGGCCGGGCGGCGTCCCAGCGCGCCGGCTAGCGGCGGCGCGTAGCTGAGGATCGTCGCCATCAAATGACCCAATTGCGGCCGCGCCTCGACCAGACGGAAGAAGTTGATCGCGCTCGGCAGCCGCGACAGCATCATGTCGAGCTGAATCAGCGCGGCGCGCGGGTCGGGCGCGTGGCCGAGCGCCGCCATCAGCCCGGGCAACACATCCTCGAGCGCCTGCCGTGCCGCGGCGCTGCGCAACGCCGGATAGGAGCCGCCGCGCCAGCGGTGGATCAGCTGCGCGGCAGTCGCGCTGTCGCCGAAGCCCATCCCCTCGAGCTGCCGCGGCAGGCTCTCGGCATCGCTCGCCAACGCGGCCTCGTCACGCGGGTCGAGCGAATCGTAGATCTGGCCGATGCGCGCGACATGCGGCTCGAGCATGGCGATCAGCCCCGCGCCGTCCGCGAAACCGGCTAGCGCGCCGACTCCGTCCAGCGCGTCCTGCCCGCGCGGCAGCGAATGCGTCTGGCGGTCATCGACCATCTGCAGACGATGCTCGATCGTCCGCAGCGCGATATAGCCCGCCTTGAGCGTTGCCGCCTCGGCGGGCTCGATCCGTTCCGCGGCGGCCAGCCGGTCGAGCGCGTCCATCGTCGCCGGTGCGCGGAGCGACGGATCGCGGCCGCCGTGGATCAGCTGGTGGATCTGCGCGAAGAATTCGACCTCGCGGATACCGCCGCGCCCGCGCTTGAGATCGTAGCCGGGACCGAAGCGCTGACCCTGGGCGTGATGATCGCGGATACGCCGCGTGATGTCGCGGATGTCCCCGACCGCGCCGAAATCGACCCCGCGTCGCCAGACGAACGGCCGGATCGCGTCGAGGAAGCGCTGCCCCAATGCGACATCGCCGGCGCAGGCCCGCGCGCGGATGAAGGCGGCGCGCTCCCAGGGCAGCGCCTGGCTCTCGTAATAGGAAATCGCCGCTTCGAGCGGCAGCGCGATCGGCGTTGCTTCGGGCGACGGCCGCAGCCGGAGGTCGACGCGCAGCACATAGCCTTCGCCGTCGCGCGCCTGGAGCAGTTCGACCACGCGCCGCGCGATCCGCACCGCCGCTTCGGCCGGCTCCTCGCGCGCGCGGTGCGGCAGGGTTGCCGGATCGAACAGCAGGATCGGATCGATGTCGGAAGAATAATTGAGCTCGTGGCTACCCTGTTTGCCGAGCGCGATCGCGGTGAAACCGGTCGCATCGGCATCGGGCGCGCGTTCGCGAATCGCGGCGCGGATCGCCATGTCGAGCGCTTGGTCGGCGAAATCGGTCAGCCGCCGCGTCACGCCGACCAGGTCGAGCGCCCCGGCGAGATCGGCGATCGCCACGATCAACGCCTCGCGCCGCCGCGCGCGGCGCAAGGCGACGCCGACCGGCAGATCGGGATCGATCGGCGCGGGATCGGGCACGTCGCCCAGCGCCAATCGGTGCGCGAGGTCGGCCTGCTGCTCGAGCGCGACGCGCAGGAACGGAGCATGCGCTTCGGCGCGCGCAATGGCATCGATGAAGGAGGCGGCGGTCACGCCTCCTGCCTAGAACAACTCGACCGGCCTCGCCAATTTCGTGGCATGAAAAGCACAAATTGATCGAGATCAATAAAACCAGACGGCAAACCGGCAACAAATCGTCGCACGCGACGTTCTACCGCGCATGAGTCCGCCCGATCCTCACAGCCAGGCCGCGCAAGCCGACAACCGGCTTGCCGTTCGTCGCCCGCGCGAGAGCGACGGCGTGGGCAATGCGCTGCGCCAGATTTTCACCGGCGCGCCCAACCTGCCGAGCGATCTGGCCATGCTGCTGCGCCGGCTCCCGAAGGACGGCTGAGACCCCGCTCACGCGGACAGCGCCATCCCTCAATGATGACGAGCAGGGAAATATCGCACCATCTCCAGGTGGGGCGATAGCCAGATTGCACTATGCTCCGGCGAAAACAGCAGCCTGGGGTAACGACATACGCGATCACCCTGCGTCCCTGCTTGCGCAGGAAAACGATCAGAGGCTCGACGTCGATTGCCTAGTCCTCGTCGCCTTCCTCGGGCGCCGGGCTGTGATCGCCGCTGAGGTCGTCGACCTCGTCCATGATCGAGTCGAGCGCGGTGCGCCCCGGATGATCCGGCGCGTCGCGGCGCGAGGTGAGCTGGCCGCCGCTCAGGATGGCCTCGAGCGCGACGCGGCCGCGCGCGACGCGGCTCTTGATCGTGCCGACGGCCACCTGGCAGATTTCGGCCGCTTCCTCGTAGGCAAAACCGCCCGCACCGACCAGGATGAGTGCTTCGCGCTGCGGCTGGGGCAGGTGGAGCAGCGCGCGCTGCATGTCGCCCAGTTCGACATGCTTGTCCTGGCTGGCGGGCGCGGCGAGGATGCGGTCGGCGACGAGATCGTCCCACTCGCCCTTGAAGCGCGCTCGGCGCATCTGGCTGAGATAGAGGTTGCGCAGGATGATGAAGGTCCAGGCGCGCATGTTGGTGCCCGCCTGGAAGCGCTTGCGCGCCGCCCATGCCTTGAGCAGCGTTTCCTGCACCAGATCGTCGGCGAGGTCGCGGCTGCCGGACAGCGAGCGGCCGAAGGCGCGGAGGTGCGGGATCACCTGGGCGAGCTGATCCTTGAACTCCGGATCCGACAAGGCGACGTGCTCGACCGGCTCCTCTTTGTCGTCCACGCTCGCATTATGGCTGTTGGTCATGGAACTCCGTCGGACGTGGAGGCCGCCGAACCGCGGCCTGGGAGGTTCATAGGATGATGCGGGGGCCGAGGCCAAGCGCGGAGGGCTCATCGATGGAACAGCACCGGGCCCCAGACGATCGCCGAGAGGATCACGACCGCCAGGACCAGAGAGATGCCCAGGATGTAGCGCACGACACCCGGCGTCTCGCCGGCCCGCGCATGCTCCGCGTCGGTATGGACCGAAGGCTCAGAGGATTGTGGATCAGCCATATTGCCCTAACGCGCCAATCCCGTTTTGGCTCCGTAACCGATGGAACTTCGACTTTTCCGTCTTTAAAACAATGCGTTGCAGCACCCTGAAATGCGATCGCCGGCAGCCCTTGGGGTCTCGCCGGCGACCGGGTTTGGCATTGTGCGGGACGAACGCCGGCCCGACCGTCAGGCCGGAATGGTCGATTCGTCGAAGAACAACGCCTGGCTGATTGCCGCCTTGACCGTCGAGCGCTGGAACGGCTTGGTGATCAGGAAGGTCGGCTCGGGCCGTTCGCCGGTCAGCAACCGCTCCGGGAAGGCGGTGATGAAGATCACCGGGACCTGGAACTCGGCCAGGATGTCCTTGACCGCGTCGATCCCCGAACTGTCGTCGGCGAGCTGAATGTCGGCGAGCACCAGGCCGGGGCGATCGGCCATCGCCGCCGCAACCGCCTCGTCGCGGGTGACCGCGACTCCGGTGACGTCGTGGCCGAGATCGCGGACAATCGTCTCGATATCCATGGCGATGATCGGCTCGTCCTCGATGATCAGCACCCGCGCGCGCGTCTGCTTCTCGATCTCGGCGAGCGCTTCGGCGACCAGCTTCTCGACCTCATCATTGTCGACGTCGATCAGATAGGCGGTATCCTCGGGCGTGAAGCCTTCCATCGCGGTGAGCAGCAGCGCCTGGCGGGACAAGGGCGTCATCCGCGCGAGACGGGCACGGGCGATCGCTTCCTGGCTGCTCACCTCGCCGCCCGCCGGCGCCTCGCTCTCATCGGCATTGGCGCTCTGCCAGATTGCCTGGAAGGTGCGGTAGAGGCCTAGCCGCGGATCGACTTCACGGGGGAATTCCTCGGGCGCGGCGACGATCGCCTCGAGCGCGGCGCGGACGTAGCGGTCACCATGTTCCTGGCTTCCTGTCAGCGCCCGCCCATAACGACGCAGGAATGGCAGATGAGGGGCTAACTGCTGACCAAGCGACATGACTATTTCATTCTCCCCGACTGTGTGCCGACCTTTGTGGGAGGCCGATCCGACGATTGCAACGACACAAATTTTCTGTTCGCTAGTGGAACAATCGAGATCGTTTTTGGTTTCACGGTTATGTCGACGCAAACCGAGCGTCTTGTCCGGACCCCCTCTTGCGGGTCGTCATCTCTTCCGGCATGGCCGGCATGTCTATGAGGGGGATTGCGTTGCAGCCTGGCCGGCCGTCGTCGAAACAGGGCAAGAAGTCCGACGACAAAGATGAGGGAAAAAAAGGCAAGGACGAAGCGATGGGCGCTGCCCTTCGCTCGGTCTACCATGCTGCCGCCAGTGAACCCGTTCCCGATCAGATGCTCGATCTGCTGCGCAAGCTTGGATAGCGCGTGGTCGGGCTGACCGCAGGCGAGCGGGCGGCGGGAACGATGGGCGCGCGCCTCGCGCGGTTGCCGACCGGCGCCAAGATCTTCATCATCCTGGGCGTGGCGTTGCTTCCGTTCGCCGTCATCGCCTTCTTCGCGACATTGTCGACCACTCGCCAGGCGGGCCAGGAGGCCGCGTCGCAATTGCGCGTCGCTGCGCAGGAAAGCTCGCGTAACCTGTCGATCGAACTGGTCGGCGACATGACCGCGCTGACCTCGGCGATGAAAGCGCTCGCCGCCGATCACGGCGATACGCCGAGCTGCGCGCGCGTCCAGGGGGTGTTCGCCCAGCAATCGACCAACGGCGCCGGGTTCATGATCGTCGACGCCCAGAATCGCCTGCTCTGCGGCGCACGCCTGCCTGGGACGATGCCCGACACCATTCCCGGCGGCGGATCGACGGGGCGCATCGTCCGCGACAAGGGCGTCATCCTGGCGATCGCCGACGCCGGAGGACAGGTGCGCGGCGCCGCCTACTTCCCCGTGGGGTTCCTGGCCGACATCGCCAAACCGAGCGGCTTCACCGCCGATTACGAGGAATCGCTGAGCAGCCAGGACGACAATGGCAGGCTGCTCCTGCGGCCGCTCCAGGCCGACAATCCGCTCGACCTGTACGTCCCGGTCCGCGCTGGGCTCGGCATCGGCAATTTGTCGGTCGAAATGCGGATGCACACCAAGGTGCTGACGTCGCCGATCCTGATCGCGCTGATCTTCCCGATCCTGATGTGGGTGTCGGCAGCCAGCTTCGCATGGTTCGTCGTCGACCGGCTGCTGATCCAGCCGCTCAGGACCTTACGCGCGAGCGTCGCCGCCTATCGCCCCGGCGAAGTGATCGACCCCGCCGTGGTCCGCTCGCTGCCCGCGCAGGAAATCCGCGAACTCGGAGAGACGTTCCGGTCGCTCAGCCGGACGCTGATCCTGCACGAAGCGGGGCTCGCCGAAGGACTGGTCCGCCAGACCCGTCTGACGCGCGAGGTCCATCATCGCGTCAAGAACAACCTCCAGGTCATCTCCAGCCTGATCAACCTTCATTCGCGCGGTGCCCAGGCCGCCGAGGCGGCGCGCGCTTATGCCTCGATCCAACGGCGCGTCGACGCGCTCTCGGTCGTCCATCGCCACCATTTCGCCGAGATGGAGGACAATCGCGGGCTCAGCCTGCGCGCGGTCATAGGCGAACTCGCGTCGAACATCCGCGCCACCAGTCCCGAGAATTCGGGCCTGTCGATCCTGCTCGACGTCGAGCCTTGGCTGGTTACCCAGGACATCGCGATCGCGGTCGCGTTCCTGTTGACCGAGATCATCGAACTCGCGATCGGCATCGTCCCCAATGCCCAGATCCATATCTCGGTGCGCCAGGGCGAAACCCCGGTGACGGCGATCCTGCGCGTCAGTTCGCCGGCGCTGGTCGACGGCGACGCCCTGACCGGCGCGCTCGGCCAGCGCTATGCGCGCGTGATCGAGGGGCTGTCCCGCCAGCTTCGGGCCCCGCTCCACCACGATCCGCTGACCGGATCGTACGAGATCGCGATCGCCGTCACCGGTCGCGACTAAAAAAATCGATCGGCTGCATTTTTTCGGGAACCAGTGCGCAAAAGGCGCGTTGGGGCATACGGATAGCGACCTTATGCCCCCCCGCTCTCGCTATCCATGACATAGGCCCGGAAGCGTCAACCCCTCCCCCCCCGGTGACGCTTCCGGGCCTAAATACTTTAAGTATCGGGGGATTTTCCAAGCACGAAACGCGGCCGGAACGAACCTGATGGTTCGATCATTGTCGGCGCGCGGTTCCCGGGGACCCGCGGAAGAAGTTCGGGAGATTTTTTGAATGCGTATCATCATCGGCCTTGCGCTCGCGACAGGCGCGCTCACGCTCGCTGCGTGCAACACGATTTCGGGCGTGGGCAAGGACGTCAGCTCGGTCGGCAGCACGGTCTCGAAGACCGCCGACAAGCACAAGTAACGGTATTAGGTCTGTTTCAGCAAAGCTGAAACGGTTGCGGGCCGGCACCGATTCAGCGAAGCTGAAACGCCTCTGGAACCGGCGGCGTGGCCTCGATCAGGCCACGCCCGCATCCTGCGCCGCGATCTGGCGATTGCGCCGGCGACGGGTGATCCAGATCGCGCCGAGCGTGAGTATGTACAGGCCGACCAGCGGCAGCGCGAGCATGATCATCGACCCCGCATCGGGCGGTGCGAGGAACAAGGCGATCGCGAAGCAGCCCAGGATCGCGTAGCGCCACGCCCGGACGAGCTGGGCCAGGGTGACGATTCCCGCACGCTCCACCAGCATCAGCAGCACCGGCATCAGGAACGAGACGCCGAACCCGAACAGGAACTGCATGATGAACTTCAGGTAATTGTCCGCCGCCGGCAGCGCTTCCTGCTGCACGCCGCCGACATTCCCCTGATAGCCGAGCAGGAAATGGAGCGCTCCAGGCACCGCAAAGAAATAAGCGAAGCTCGCGCCCAGCCCGAACAGCACCGGCGTCGCCAGCAGGAACGGCAGCAGCGCGCGCTTTTCCTTGCGGTAGAGCCCTGGCGCCACGAACTGCCAGAGTTGGTTGGCGATGACCGGAAACGCCAGCATGATCGCCGCGAAGAACGCGACCTTCAGCTGAACGAAGAACATCTCGTAGGGAGAGGTGTAGATGAGCTTTGGAAACCCGGCCTTGACCAGCGGGTGGACCAGCACCGCGAAGATCGGTTCGAAGAAATAGAGGCAGACGAGGAACAGCGCCCCCAGCGTGCCGATGCTGATGAGCAGCCGCTTGCGCAACTCGATCAGATGCTCGAGCAACGGCGCGCGGCTGGCGTCGATATCGTCCTCGTCGCTCATTGCGTCATTCCCCCGGCGTTTCGGCCGGGGCAACCGCCTTGGGCCGTCGTGCACGCGGCTTGGACACTGCGGGTTCGGCAGCAGGCTCGACCGCGTCGAGCGGCTTGGCCTTCGCGGACTTGGCGCGCGGCTTGCGGGGCGCAGGCTTCGCGGCCGCTTCGGGCGGCGCGGGCATCGGTTCGGGCGCGGGCGCGGTCACCGGCTGTTCGACCATCACCGGCGCGGGATCGTGATCGACCGTGTCGGGCGCCTTGGGCGCCATCAGCGCCGTCATGTCCATGGTCTGCGGGAATTCGCGCATGATGCGCTCGTTCTCGGCTTTCCACTTCTGCTCCATTTCGGCGAATTCGGCCTCGCGCACCATGTCGTCGAAGCCCGAGCGGAACTGGCGCGCCAGCCCGCGCGCCTTGCCGACCCATTGCCCGGCGAAGCGCATCGCGCGCGGCAGGTCCTTGGGCGGAATGACGAGCAGCGCCACCGCCCCCAATACGAGCAACTCGGTTGGGGCTACATCCAGGATCACGGCCGGATACCTCTCCGGCGGCTTTTAGCGTTCGGCGTCGCGGACGCGTTCGGCAGTGGCCTCGATCGTCGGATCGGTCTGCCGCTTGGCTTCGATCCGGCTCGGCGGAACGACGTCGTCATCCTCCGCCATGCCCTTCTTGAACTGCTTGATGCCCTTGGCAACGTCACCCATCATGTTCGAGAACCGACCACCACCGAGTATCAGGATCGCGATCCCACCAAAGATCAGCCAATGAACCAGGCTGAAACTACCCATCACAAAATCTCCCAAAGGCGCGACCTCTATCTAGTCCGCATCGGCGCCATTTTCCACTTCTTCCTCATCCTCACCCGCAATCGACAGCTCGGCCATCGCCAGATCGATCGGATCGAGCAGGCCGGCGGCACGCAAATCGTCGATTCCGGGCAGGTCGCGGCGGCTCGCCAACCCGAAATGGGTGAGGAATTCCGCGGTCGTCGCGAACATCAGCGGGCGACCCGGTGCCTCGCGCCGGCCGGCGGGGCGGACCCAGCCCGCCTCCATCAGCACGTCGAGCGTCCCCTTGCTGATCTGCACCCCGCGGATCGCCTCGATCTCGGCGCGCGTCGCGGGTTCGTGATAGGCGATGATCGCCAGCGTTTCGATCGCCGCGCGCGACAATTTGCGCGCCTCCTCGCGGTCGCGACGGAGCAAATGCGCGAGGTCGCCCGCAGTCTGGAAATGCCAGCGATCGCCACGCCGCACGAGCTCGATCCCGCGCCCGGCGTAGAAGTCGGCGAGGCGGTCGAGCGCGGAGCGCACCTCCACCCCCTCCCCGACATGCGCGCGGATCATGTCGAGCGTCAGCGGCTCCTCGGCGGCGAACAGCACCGCCTCGACCGCACGCGCGGGGTCGTCGGGATCGATCGTCATCAGGCGGTCGCCTTGAGGTAGAGCGGCGCGAAGGGCGATTTCTGGCGAAGTTCGGCCTTGCCCATCCGTGCGAGCTCGAGCGCGGCGACGAAGCTCGATGCCAGCGCCGACTTGCGGAACGCGCCGTCGAGGTGATCGGGCAGGAAGCTCTCGATCGTCGCCCAGTCGATCCGCTCGCCGAGCAATTGCGATACCCGCTCGAGCGCGACGTCGAGCGTCATCACCGGGCGATCATGGACGACGTGGAAGACCGGGCGGTTGCGCGCGTTGACCTGGCCATAGGCGGCGATCAGGTCGTAGATCTCGGCCTGCCATTGCGCCTTGCGCACGGTGCGCAACCCCTCGGGCGCCGCACGCCGGAACACGTCGCGGCCGAGCCGGTCGCGCGTAAGCAGCCGGGCACCGGCGTCGCGCATCGCGTTGAGGCGTTCGAGCCGCATCTGCAGCCGCAACGCCAGTTCTTCGGGGCTCGGCTCGATCTCGGGATCGCGCGGCAACAGCAGTGCCGATTTGAGATAGGCGAGCCACGCCGCCATCACGAGATAGTCGGCCGCGACCTCGAGCTTCAGCGTGCGGGCATGCTCGATATAGGACAGATATTGCTCGACCAGTTGCAGGATCGAGATCTGCTTGAGGTCGACCTTCTGCGACCGGGCGAGCGCGAGCAACAGGTCGAGTGGGCCTTCCCACCCCTCGATGTCGAGCGTCAGCGTGTCGTCCGCGGCGTCCATTGGCGACACCTTAGGCACAGACGTCAGGGATGCGAAAGTCGGAGACCCGGTGCGGTTGTGGATAAGCCGCGCCCCACCTTACACCGTCACCCCGGCCTCGTGCCGGGGTCCACCGAGCAACAAGCGCGGGATTCGCGGCTCTGTGGATGCCGGGACAAGCCTGGCATGACGATTGGCTGCGGCCGACCGATTCAAACTCAAACCAGCGCCAGCAATTCATCCCTTTTGGCAATCAGTTCCGCGAAATCGCCCTGCGGCGCCGCCCCCTTCACCGTCGCCATCGCGCGATCGAGTCGATCGAGCGACTTGGCCGGCATGTCGTTGAGCAACGTCGCGATCTCACGCATTTCGTCCATCCGCCCCCAGCAGTCGAGAACCACGTCGCAGCCCGCGGCGATCGCGCCCGCCGCCTTCTCGCCCGCGGTGCCGCTCAGCGCCTTCATGTCGATATCGTCGGTCATCAGCAGGCCGTCGAAGCCGATCTTGCCGCGGATCACCTGCTCGACGATCACCGGCGACATGGTCGCGGGACGCTCGGGATCCCAGGTCTGGAAGATGATGTGGCTGGTCATCCCCATCGGCGCGTCGGCCAGGCGGCGGAACGGTTCGAGGTCGATCTCCAGCTCCTCCTCCGACGCGGTCACGGTCGGCAGGTGGAAATGCGTGTCGACGATCGCGCGACCATGGCCGGGCATATGCTTGACGACGCCGACGACGCCGCCCGCGCGCAGCCCTTCCATGATCGCCTTGCCCATCGCGCCGACGCGCATCGGCTCGTGGCCGAGTGCGCGGATCGTGATCGCCTCGGTCGTGTCGGGCTGGCTGACGTCGAGCAACGGCCAGCAATCGACATTGACCCCGACCTCCGCCAGCATCAGCGCGGTCGCCTGCGCGTTGGCCCGCGCCGCCTCGATCGCGGTCATCGGCGCGACGTCGTAGAGCTTGTCGAACTCGGGTCCGGCGGGGAATTGCGGCCACACGGGCGGCTGCATCCGCTGCACCCTGCCCCCTTCCTGGTCGATCAGGATCGGCAGGTCGTCGCGGCCCGAGAGGTCGCGAAGGCTGTCGGTCAGCGCGCGGACCTGCTCGCGAGTCTCGATGTTCCGCTTGAACAAGATGTACCCGACCGGGTCGGCGTCCTTGTAGAAGGAGCGTTCGTCGTCGGTGAGGGCGAGGCCGGACAGGCCGAAGATCACGGGCTTCATGGCGGTGCTTCTACTCTCGCGCACTTGGTGTTCAAGAGAGGCAGGGCAAAGGGGTAAATTATCGGGCAAAACTCCTCTCCCATTGGGAGAGGAAGGGGCCCGCTCGGCACAGCCGAGTGGGAAGGTGCGGGCAGTTGTGGGACCATGCCCTGCCCTCACCCTTCCGCCGCCTGCGGCGGCTCCCTCCCTCTCCCAACGGGAGAGGGATATGGCCGCGCCATTTCAAAAAAAGGCCGGGGGTCAGCCCGGCCTTCGTTCATCTTCCTGAGGGCAAAAGCCTCAATTCGTGACGATGCACGCCTCGCCCGCGACCTTGAGCTTGCCGCACAATTCCTGCGCGGCCGCCGCGCTGCCGGCATTGACCTTGAGCCGGTAGAAGGTGCGGCCGTTGACCTCCGCCTTCTCCACCGACTTGCCGAGGTTGGCGATGTAGGTGAAGCGCTTCGATTCCCGCGTCCAGGCGGCGTTCGCCCCCGCCTCGCTCGGGAAGGCGCCGAGCTGGACCAGCGCGCCACCGCCGCCGCCCCGGGCGACCGGCACCGGCTTGCCCGGCGGCGGCGCCACGAGCGTGCCGCGCGACCCCGCCACGCTGGCGCTCGCCGTCGCGCTGCCGGGGCCGGCCTTGGCACCTGCTGCCGCTCGGGTGCCGACCACCGGCGCCTCGGGCAATTTGGTCACCGCGATCTGGCTGTTGCCGCCGCCATTGCCGCCGCTCGCCGCGACCGAAGCGTCGCCCTCGCCGTCGACCTTGAGGCCGCCGGGATCATCGGGCTTTACCTTGTAGTCGCCTTCCTGCGCGGCGATCAGGTCGCCATTGCCGGGCGCGGGCGCGCGATGCTTCCACCAATAGACGCCGCCGAGCACCGCGCCGAGCGCGACCAGCCCAAGCAGCACCAGGCCCACCAAGCGGCCGAGCGACGGCCCCTCGTCATCGTCGTCCGATGCGGTTTCCAGCCAGGGCAGCCGATCCTCGTCGGCGGCCGCGCCGGTCGCGGGTGCCGGCGTCGGCACAGGGTCCGACGCCAGATATTCGTCCTCTTCGCCCGCCATCAATTCATCTCCTGAACGGCCTCCACTCCCATGATGGCGAGGCCATTACGGACAATCTGCCCGATCGCGTCGCCGAGGAAAAGCCGCGCGCAGGTGAGGTCGGGCCGGTCGGGAATCAGGTAACGGCGGTCGGGGCGGTCGTTGCCGACGTTCCATTGCGCGTGAAACGATGCAGCCAAGTCATAGAGATAAAAGGCAATTCTATGCGGCTCACGGGCGGCCGCAGCGGTTTCGACCACGCGCGGGAACTGCGCCGCGAGCTTCACGAGCTGCAGATCCTCCGTATCAAGCTGGGACAGGTCGATGTCCCTGCACTCGATCGCGGCCGCCGCCGCACGCCGTTTGAGCGACGCGACTCGCGCATGGGCGTACTGGACGTAGAACACCGGATTGTCCTTCGACGCCTCGACGACCTTGGCGAAATCGAAGTCCATCTGGGCATCGGCCTTGCGCGTCAGCATGGTGAACCGCACGACGTCCTTGCCGACTTCGCGTACGACATCGGCGAGCGTGACGAAATTGCCCGACCGTTTCGACATCTTGACCGGCTCGCCGGCCCGCAACAGCCGCACCATCTGGACCAGCTTGACGTCGAACCGCGTCTTGCCGCCGGTCAGCGCCTGGACCGCGGCGACGATCCGCTTGACGGTGCCGGCATGGTCGGCGCCCCAGATGTCGATCAGCGCGTCGGCGGTCTGCGCCTTCTGCCAATGATAGGCGAGATCGGCGCCGAAATAGGTCCAGCTGCCGTCCGATTTCTTGATCGGGCGGTCCTGGTCGTCGCCGAATTGCGACGAGCGGAACAGCGGCAGCTCGACCGGCTCCCAATCCTCAGGCGTTTCGCCCTTGGGCGCCTCGAGCATGCCGTCATAGACCAGGTCCCGCGCCCGCAGTTCCTTCTCCGCCGCCTCGGGCTTCTTCGCCGCCTGGAGCTCGGCTTCGGACGAGAACAGGTCGTGGTGGATGCCGAGCAAGGCGAGGTCGTCCTTGATCAGCTGCAGCATCTGCGCGACCGCGACCTTGCGGAACAGGACGAGCCAGTCGCTCTCGGGCGCGCCGACGAACTTGTCGCCATATTCGGTCGCCAGCGCCTGGCCGACTGGGACCAGATAGTCGCCCGGATACAGCCCCTCGGGGATCTCGCCGATATCCTCACCCAGCGCCTCGCGGTAGCGAAGGTGCGCCGAGCGCGCGAGCGTATCGACCTGACCGCCGGCATCGTTGACGTAATATTCGCGGATGACCTTGTAGCCGCCCCATTCGAGCAAGGCCGCCAGCGCATCGCCCACGACCGCGCCGCGGCAATGACCCATGTGCATCGGCCCGGTCGGATTGGCCGAGACATATTCGACATTGACCGTGTGCCCCTGCCCCCTGGTCGAGCGGCCGTAATCGTCGCCACCATCGATGATCGCGGCGAGTTCGTTGCGCCAGGTGTCGTCGGTCAGCGTCAGGTTGATGAAGCCCGGCCCGGCCACCGCGACGCTCGCCACCTCGTCGAGCTTGCCGAGTTCGGACGCGATCTTCTCCGCGAGCGCGCGCGGATTGGTCGCGGCGGGCTTGGCCAGCACCATCGCGGCGTTGGTCGCGAGATCGCCATGGCTGGCGTCGCGCGGCGGCTCGACCGTCACCGCGCCTCGCGCCAGCCCGCTCGGCAGGTCGCCGGCCGCGGTCAGGGCATCGAGCGCCGCGTCGATATGCGCGGCAAAGCGGGTGTAGAGGGTCATTCCTGGGTCCAACGATTGAGGAGAAGGCGCGCCCTTAGACCAAGCGCGCGCGACGTTCAAATTTGGGCAGTGCGTGGGGAGCAGCACGCCATTGCCAATCGTTTCGCAATTGCCGATCTCTATCGACCATGAGCAAGCCCAAGTCGTTTCACGACATCATCGTCGATACAGCAGTAAATAAAAATGCAGCTGCCGAGGCGCGACGTCATCCCGATGGGAGCGCGCAAAAACCGCATGACGCCATCGTTGCGGGCCTCACACTGGTCGCCGACGATCTCGCCTCAGAAGGATACTCCCTTTCGACCAATCGCTTGCGGCTGACCCGCAAAAATGGCGATCTGACATTCGAGGTCGGCGTTCAATCCGACCGCAACAATGTTGCAGGACGGCTGGCAGCGATCTGGGTTCACCCCGCCATCTATTCCAAAAAGGTGACCGCTTGGGCCCGCCGCCACAGCAGCGAGTGGATTCGCCCTGCCGCATCATTTCCGGTGTCGTTCTTCGGCAGTCAGATCGGATATTTCGGGAAGCCGAAGGGCTGGCTGGACTGGAACTTTGCCGATCCGGCCGAACGGCGTGCGGTTGCGGACGATCTGATTGATGCCATTCGTGACCGCGTATTGCCCGTCTTCTCCGCTTTCGAGGGCTCTGCCGACGATATCGCGGCCCTTGTCCATCGCGATTGGCCGATCCCCGAGGGGATCCTGATGGGTATCCTGACTTGGCTTTTGGCCCATGGCCACCGCGCGCTAGCGGAGGAAACCTTGCTCCAATATCTCGCCGTCCGCCCAAAGGTTCGTGCCGACTTCGATGAGCTGGTTTCAGTGTTCGCCGTGAAAGGCCTTCCCGAATTTCGAACATTATCCACTTCCGATTTGGCGGCCTTTGCCGTCGCGACCGGCTTTCCTTGGACCAAATCAGCCTAACTCGCGGGTGGAAGGTAACTGAACTCGACCAGATAGACGTTGGTGCCCTTGCCATGCTTGGCGACCTTGAGCAGGTCGACGACACCCTCGAACCCCGAGCGGCGCGCTAGGTCGCCGGTAACATCGACGAGCGCGATCTCGCGGATCGACTCGACCAGGATGCGGCCTTCCTCCATCGGATAAGTGTGGCCGGCCTTGACGCGCGGGCTTTGCCAGATGCGGATGCTGCACGTGATCCGGCCCGAGCGGACGCCGTCGCGGAGGCGCTTGGTGAATTGCATAGCCCGGCATCTTACAGGCCGACGCGGCATAGCAACAACGCCTCCCCGGCGAAGGCCGGGGTCCAGTTTCGTGACACCGCGATGGCGTCCCGTCGCTTCGAAAACCGTCGCGGCTGGGCCCCGGCCTTCGCCGGGGAGGCGTCAGGTTGCGAGGAGATGCGATCGTGCGAGGTCAGGCTCGCGCCAGCCCCATCACCGGCGCAGCGCCCTTGGTATCAGGGAACAGCGTCACCATCACCCTGCCCGGCTCGGCCCGGTAATGGCTCGCGACCGCGCCCGCGACGAACTGGTCGAGGCCGAGCGTGGGTTTGAGGTCGCGACCCTCGAACAGCGCCGCCTGCCCCAGCCCCGGCCAGTCCGCCATCACGCGGCCGCCGCTGACCGCGCCGCCGACCAGCATCGCGGCGGTGCCGGTACCGTGGTCGGTCCCACCGGTGCCGTTGACCGCGACCGTCCGGCCGAATTCGGTCGCGACCAGAATCATCGTGTCGCCCCATGCCGGGCCCATGCCGGTCTTGAGGCTCGCCAGCATCGCATCGAGCCCCTTGAGCTGCGTCGCGAGCCGTCCGCGCTGGCCGGCATGCGTGTCCCAACCGCCGGTCTCGATCATCGCGATCCGCGCACCGTTGGCGGGCGCGAGCAGACGCGCCGCGAGCTGGCCGGTCGCCGCCGCGTTCCTGATGCTGACGTCGGTGAGGTCGCCGGTGAGCTGGCGCGTCTCCATCGCTTCGTTCCACAGGCCGTGGAGCTGGCTATCGCCCTGGTAGAGCCCGGCGACGCGCGTCATCAGATCGTCGGACGCCTGGGGCAGTGCCGACGGCGCGTAGCTCGTCACCTCATGGCTGCCGCGCAGCGCGAGCGGAATGGTCGCGGAGATGGCGATCGCCCGCGCCTCGCCCGACGGGATGACGCCGAGCATGCGGTTCATCCAGCCGTCCTTGACCTGATAGGCGCCGAGGCCGCCGCTCTCGAGCACGTTCTGCCCGTCGAAATGCGAGCGGTCGCGGTACGGCGAGGCGACGGCGTGCGCGAACAACGCCTCCTTGGCGTCGTACATGCCGGCGAGTGAGGTCATCGCAGGGTGCAATGCGAACGTCGCATCGAGCTTCTTCGCGGTGGCAAAGTCCGCAGCAAGCTGACCCCGCGCGCCGGCAAAGGCGGGATCGCCCACCGCGCCGATCGTGCCGAGCCCGTCGGCGGCGCCGCGCTGGATGATGAAGACGAAACGGCGGTCGGTCTCCGCCTTGGCAAAGGCCATGCGCGGCGCCAGCGCAAGCGCGGCGGCGCCCGCCGAACCAATCAGGAAAGAGCGGCGATCGTACATGTTTACCTCCGCAGCATTTCGGGGGAGACCAGCAGCAACGCGAGCGCCTGGCCCGGGCTTTCGGCGCGTGCCAGCGCCTGTTCGGTCGCCGGCGTGAGCGTGCCGGGGAAGAGTTTTGGCGCGATGGCGCGCGCATCGACCGTGGCGCCCGCGCGGGTCGCGAACCGCTCCGACGCCTCGACCCGGCGGACCAGCGCATCGGGGCCCGCCCAACTCGCGGCGATGTCGTCGTAGCCGGCGGGCGAGCCTGGCTTCCAGGTCGGCTGGCCGAGCTGGTTGAGCAATCCGACCGCGGCGAGCGGCTGGACCTGTTTCATGCCGAGCGCGCGATAGGACGAGACCGTCCATTCCCACGGCGTCTTGAACTTGACCGGCTGCGGTACCCAGCATTCGGGGCTGTCGATCAGCACGCGATAGAGGCTCGGCAGGTCGCCGCCGGTCTTGAGAAAACTGGCCTGGAGCCGCCCGACCAGCGCGGGCGGCGGGGTGTCGCCGGCGAAATGGCGCGCGAGCTTGGTCGCGATATGCTGTGCGGTCGCCGGGCTGGTCGCGAGCGTGTCGAGCACCGCCTGCGCCTGTTTCTCTCCACCCTCGCCATAGCGGCGACCGATGATCGTGCGGTCGCCAGGCTCGTGCATCCGCTCGGCGAAGAAGAAGTCGCCCGGCGTGCCGTTATCGGTCCCGGCCAGCCGCGCGCCCGGCCCGCGGCCGATCCCGCTGACCGTCCAGCCGGTCAGCGCGCGCGCGAATTCGGTGACGTCGGCCTGGGTGTAGCCGGTGCGGACGCCGAGCGTGTGGAGTTCCATGATCTCGCGCGCGAGATTCTCGTTGAGCCCGACCTTGTTCGGCCGCGGACGGCGCGCACCGACCTGCCCGATCGGCGAGTTGGGGCCGACCGACACCGCCTGGTCGAGATAGAGCAGCATCGCCGGATGGCGCTCGACCGCGTTGAGCATGTCGCCGAACCTGCCCATCAGATGAGGGCGGATCGCCTCGAACTCGAGCAGGCCCGACAGCCCGATCACCTCGAGCTTGTCGGCCGACACCGCGAAATGATTGGCCCAGAAATGCGCCAGCCGATCGGCGAACGGCGCATTGCTGGTGAGCGCGGCATTGGCGCGCGCGCCGACCGCGACGGCATAATCGTCGCGGACCTGGCCCCCGACGAAGCGGCGCGCGGCCTTGAGCGGGTCGCCGGCATCGGGATCGGGCTTGGCGCCGGGTTCGGGCGTGCCGGGTGGAATGACCGCCGCGCCGGGCCGCATCGCCATGCCCTGCGGGGCGCCGGGCTGCGTCTGCGGCACAGGCGCCAGGGCGGCCGCCTGCTGCTGTTGGCGGCGCCCCAAGCCCATCTGGCGAAGCTGGCGCTGCTGCTCGTAGAAATCGGCCAGCTCGCCCGCGACCTTGGGGCGCGACGGCACCGCGGCGATCGCGGCGGGCCTCGGATCGAACGCCTCGATCTGGTGCTTCAGCCAGGCCTTGGGATTGTCGGGCGCGCTCTCGTCGGGACGGGCGCCCAGCCCGAAGCGATTGAGCGCGATACTGGCATCGATCGCTGCCATTGGCGCGTCACTCCTGTTCGCGACCGCAGCCTAGCCCGCATTTGTCGCACAACTATCGCAGCGATAACGCATGACGAGCAGAGGCCCTTCGTGATGGGCTGGCGTGGACAACAAAAAATTCCTCCCCGGGACGGGGAGGGGGACCAAGACGCGCAGCGGCTTGGTGGAGGGGGCCCGGCCCCAAGCGATGAAGGTGGGGACGGCCCCCTCCACCACGCGGCTGACGCCGCGCGGTCCCCCTCCCCGGCACGGGGAGGAATTTGGGTTGCCCCAAATAAGTCCACCCGAAAGTGCGGAGCCTAAAACCCCTCGGGCAAATCGATCGACCCGACCACCTCGCGGTAGCGGGCGATCGCATAGCGGTCGGTCATCCCGGCGATGAAATCGGCGATGTGGCGGCTGAGCCACGGCTCCTCGGCGGGCAGGCGCGCCGGCCAGTCGCCCGGCATCAATCCGGGATCGGCATGATAAGCGGCGAACAGTCCGGCCACGACCTGTCGCGCCGCGTCGGCGGCCGCCAATTGGCGCGGATGGTGATAGAGGTTCTCGTACATGAAGCGCTTCAGCCCGCGCTCGTCGTCGCGCATTCCGCTCGAAAAGGCGATCAGCGCGGCTCCTGCCTGGCGCGTGTCGTCCGCCGAGGTCACGCCCGCCGCAGCGATCGCGCGGCGGCTGGTGCCGATCAGGTCCATGACCATTCCGCCGATCTGGCCGCGCACCAGTTCGCCGACCAGCCGCGCCGCCGGCACATCGTCGAACCGCGCGCGGCATTCGTCCCAGCGCGCCGCGATCATCGGTACGGCGAGCAACTGGTCGAGCGTCAGCAACCCGGCGCGCAGCCCGTCGTCGATGTCGTGATTGTCATAGGCGATGTCGTCGGCGATCGCCGCGACCTGCGCCTCGAGGCTGGCATGGCTGTCGAGCTCGAGCGGGAACTGGTCGTCGGCGCGCGCCAACGCCCATTGCGGATCGTGGATCGGCCCGTTGTGCTTGGCCAGGCCCTCGAGCGTTTCCCAGGTCAGGTTGAGCCCGGGAAAGCGCGGGTACGGGCTGTCGATCTCGGTCAGCGTGCGCAGCGTGTTGCCATTATGGTCGAACCCGCCCTGCCCCTTGAGCGCCGCCTCCAGCGCGTCCTCACCGGCATGGCCGAACGGCGGATGGCCGATGTCGTGCGCCAGGCACAACGCCTCGGTCAAATCCTCGTTGAGGCCGAGCGCGCGCGCGACGGTCCGGCCGATCTGCGCGACTTCCAGGCTATGGGTCAGGCGGACGCGGAAATGGTCGCCGTCGGGCGCCAGGAACACCTGCGTCTTGTGGCGCAGCCGGCGAAAACTGATCGAATGGATGATACGGTCGCGGTCGCGCTGGAACGCATCGCGCGGGCCGCGCGTGGTCGTCTCGGGTTCGGGATAGAGCCGCCCGCGGCTGTCCGCTGGGTACGCGGCATAAGGAGCAAGCGTCTGGCTCATCGCGCCCGCCTGTAGCGGGGCACCCGGCGGAAATCTAACCGATACTTGCGGGCAAATCGGACACCTGGAGTTGAGCGCCTCCCCGGCGAAGGCCGGGGCCCAGTCGCAATGGTCCCTCGACCACCCAGCGCCGTCTCGATGTCACGAAACCGGGCACCGGCCTTCGCCGGGGAAGCGTAGTTTTTGGCGAGGCCGGACCTAAATCACCGACGCGTAAAACTCGTAACTCGCGAACCGCGCCTACTTCCCGCCGCCGAGGCGATCGACCTTCTGCCCCTTGGTGCTGTTGAAGACGAACCCCGACAAGCCCGCCTTGCCGAGCTTGTTGACGAACTCCTGCGCCTCGTCCTCGGTCTTGAACGGCCCGGTCAGCACGCGATTGGTGGCACGCAGCGGCGTCGACCAGCCCTGGCGGCCGTGGAACAGGTCGGGGGCCTTGACCTTGACGGCGTTCCACGCTTTCTCGAGCGTGTCCTCATTGGCGCCGCCGGCGACCTGGACCCAGATGCGCGCCGGCTCACCCTTGGTCGCGGTATCGGCCTTCGATCCCTTGGCGTCGGCGGTTTCGCACCTGGCCGCAGCCTTGCCTTTCGCAGCTGCCCTGCCGCGCGTCGCGGCGACCGCGGCGGGCTTGCCGCGCGCGCCCGCCTTGCCCTTGGCCGGCAGCACCGGGCAGCCGTTCCTGTCGAGCTCGACGGCATCGTCCTTCGACTCCCGGGCGCCCTTCGTGTCGGCGGTTTCGCACCGGACGACCGGCCTTCCTCGGGTTGCCACCTTGCCGCGCGTTCCGGCCTTGCCCTTCGCCGGCGGGGCGCAGTCGCTCTGATCGAATGCGTCCGCATCGTTCTTCGATTGATGGGCGCCCTTGGTATCCGCGGTCTCGCAGCGGACGACCGGCTTTCCTCTGGTCGCCGCCCTGCCGCGCGTCCCAGCCTTGCCCCTGGCCAGCGGTACACAGTCGTTCTGGTCGAACGCGTCCGCATCGTCCTTCGACTGCCGCGCACCCTTCGTATCGGCAGTCTCGCACCGGGCGACTGGCTTTCCTCGGGTCGTTGCCCTGCCGCGCGTCCCAGCCCTACCCTTGGTCGGCGGCGCGCAGTCGTTCTGGTCGAACGTCTCCGCATCGTTCTTCGACTGATGGGCGCCCTTCGCGTCGGCCGTCTCGCACCGGGCGAGCGGCTTTCCTCTGGTTGCTGCCCTGCCGCGCGTCCCAGCCTTGCCCTTGGCGAGCGGCGTGCAGTCGTTCTGGTCGAACGTGTCCGCGTCGTCCTTCGACTGGTGGGCGCCCTTCGCGTCGGCGGTCTCGCAACGGGCCACCGACCTTCCCCTGGTCGTCGCCCTGCCCCGCGCTCCGGCCTTGCCCTTTGCCAGCGGGAGACAGGCGCCCTGATCGAGCGCAGCCTCCTCCGATGCCTTCGCGGTGCCGAACGGCTTGCCGTTATGGCCTTTGACGTCGCTCGTTTCCCCGGTCGCCGTCGGCGTTTTCGGCTCCGGCGCCTTGCCCTGCGGCTTGGGCTCGGGTGGGGCTGGCGTTGCGACCGGAGGCTGCGACGCGGCGCGCGTCGGGATCGGGGTGACGCCAAGTTCGGCGCCCGGGACCGAAATGCCGGCAATGATCTTGGCCAGCACGGCGTCCTCGCCAACCCGCGACGTCGCGGTTTGCGGGACGCCGGCTTCGGACGCGCTCGGCCGGTCGACGACCCCGTTGGCGGGAAGCGTCGAGGCGAAACCGGGCGTGGGCGCGGGTGCGACCTTGGTCACAGCCTCGGCCGCGGTCGGCGGCGAAACTGGAACCGGCGCGGGCGTCGGCCGCGACGTTTCGGCTATGGTGCGCACCGACGACGGGCTGGCCGGCGACGCGACCTCGACCCGCGGCGGCACATAGGCCGGCGGATTCATCGCCACCTCGACCGGCGCGGGCGCCGGGGTCGGTGCGGGAACCGCCGGCGCCAGACCCTCGTCGTTGCGGCGCTTCTTGTGCTTCTTGCCGTCGTCGGCGGGCACCACGCGCGGCTTGGGCGGCGTGGCCACCGCCAGCACCTTGGGCGCGGTCGGGTCGGGCCCGAGTTGCGGCAGCGCCGGAGCCAGGCGGGCGTCGGCGATCCGCGTCGGGCTGGCGCGCAACTCGCCGAAATTGACCGCGAAGGCGCGATCGGCGGGCGAGAGGCTCGGCAAGCGCTCGAAGAAGGGCGCGAGCCCCGCCCCCAGCCCCGGCGACATCATCGAATTGGCGATCTTCTGCGCGCCTTCCTGGTCGCCGCTCATCGCCAGCACGAACGCGCGGTCGCGCCACGCCGCGCGATCGTTGCGCCGCAGCAGCGGATCGAGCACGTCGAGCGCCTCCTTCTTGCGCCCCGAAATCCCGAGCGAGAGCGCGTAGCGCCGCGTCACCTCGTCATTGGGACCCGCCTGGAGCACCAGGCGGTAATCGCGCTGCGCCCGCTCCTGTTCGCCGATCAGGTCGTAGGCGAGCCCGCGATCGGCGGCGTATTTGCGCGGATCGAATCCGCGCGCCTCGGCTTCCTGGAAGCGGCGCAGCGCTTCGCCCGGCCGCTCGGCGCGCACCATCAGGCTGCCGTAGCCAGCCTTGAGACGCGGGTTGAGCGGGTCGAGCTTCTCGGCGCGACCGAAGAAGGTCGCGGCGGCGGTATTGTCGCCCATCTTGAGCGTCAATTCACCGGCGGTGATCAGCGCCTCGATGTCGAGCGGATTGGCCGCGAGCAGCCGCATGTCGGCCGCGAGCGCGTCGGCGTCGCGATTCTCATCGACGGTCTGGGCAAAGACCTGCCCGCCGCTCATCGCGATGACGACGGCGGCCAGTCCGAAAGCTCGGCGGAACATCATGGTGGCGTTCAGCCTAAGCCTGTTGCCGGCTGAACGGGAAATGATCGCGGGCGTCACGAGCGGCAAGGCGGGGCGCGGCGGCGACGAACGCCGCCGACACCTCGCAAATCGGCTTACTGGTTGTTCTGGCGGTGCAGGAAGCGCGGGATGTCGAGCGACTCCTTGCCCTCCCCCTCATCGCTGTCGTTGCGCGAGCCGCCACGCGCGACGCTCTGCATGCGCTCGAACAGCGTGCCGCCCAGCTTCATCCGCGGCGGCGGCGGAGCATCCTGCTCGTCGCCGGCCGAGATCGACGGCGCCTCTTCGTTGCTCTCGCCCGGCGACAGCCAGCCCGGCGTTTCGACCGGTGCCGCGGCCTCGACCGGGGCCGGCGCTTCATATTCGTTCGGGACGGCAGCGCCGTCGACCGCGGCTTCGTTGCCCAGCACCAGTTCGTCGGCCGGCTGCGGCTCGTCCTCGACCATCGCAGCGGGTTCGAGCGACAGCGGTTCGGGTTCGGGCGCCACGGCCTCTTCGGGTTCGACCATGGGAGCGACCGGGGTCACCGGAATGGCCGATTCGGCCTTGCGGCCGAAGCTGAACGCGCGGGTCGCCGCGGGCTCGGCCGCGGCTGCTGCCACCGCCGAGCTGTCCGCCTCGATGCCGGTCGCGACGACCGACACGCGGATCTTGCCCTCGAGATCGGGGTTGAACGCCGACCCCCAGATGATGTTGGCGTCCTCGTCGACCAGTTCGCGGATATGGTTCGCGGCCTCGTCGACCTCGAGCAGGCGCATGTCCTCGCCGCCGGTGATCGAGACGATGACGCCCTTGGCACCCTTCATGCTGACGCCGTCGAGCAGCGGATTGGCGATCGCCTTCGACGCGGCTTCGATGGCGCGGTTGTCGCCCTCGGCCTCGCCGGTGCCCATCATCGCCTTGCCCATCTCCTGCATCACCGAACGCACGTCGGCGAAGTCGAGGTTGATCAGGCCGGGCATGACCATCAGGTCGGTGATGCCGCGCACGCCCTGCTGCAGCACCTCGTCGGCCATTTCGAAAGCCTGTTTGAACGTGGTGTTTGCGTTGGCGACCAGGAACAGATTCTGGTTGGGAATGACGATCAGCGTGTCGACGTACTTCTGCAGTTCCTCGATGCCGGCATCGGCCGCCTTGGCGCGGCGATTGCCCTCAAACGCGAACGGCTTGGTGACGACGCCGACGGTCAGGATGCCCATGTCGCGCGCCGCCTTGGCGATGACCGGGGCCGCACCGGTGCCGGTGCCGCCGCCCATGCCGGCCGCGATGAAGCACATATGCGCGCCGTCGAGCGTCCGGGCGACCTGATCGATCGCCTCTTCCGCCGCCGCGCGGCCGATTTCGGGCCGGGCGCCGGCGCCGAGGCCCTGCGTGATCTTCACGCCGAGCTGGATTTTCTGCCCCGCCTGGCTTTGCTTGAGCGCCTGGGCATCGGTGTTCGCGACGAGGAAGTCGACGCCCTGGACATCGTTCTTCATCATGTTGGCGATCGCGTTGCCGCCCGCCCCACCGACACCGATCACCGCGATCCGCGGGGTCAGCTCGTCCACATCCGGAGGAAGAAATTCAACCATTACGCGTTCTCCGAAATGCTCCGGTCACCGGAACACCTTATGCCCACAACTTCTTGCACCATCGGCCCCTCACTATCCACTACAAATGGGGGTCGCTGACGCATTTCTTTAATAATTCGCCCGAGCCGTTCTAATCAGACGACGGAACAGCGATATCGGCGACGGCTTGTGCACTGTCTGATGCTCGCCCGACGACAACGACCGCAAGTCGATCGGGTCGGTCGCGGCGTGATGGACCAGTCCAGCCAACGTCGCGAAGGCCGGCCCCGAATGCGCATCGGGCAGCCCGGCAAGCCCGCGCGGACGCCCGACGCGGACCGATCGGCCGAGCGCCGACTGCGCGTAATCGGCAATGCCCTTGAGCTCGGCGCCGCCGCCGGTCAGCACGACCTGGCGGCCGACCGTCCCCTCGAACTTCATCGCGGCCAGCGCCTTGCCGATCTCGCCCATCAGGATCTCGAGCCGCTGGCGGATCACCGCGATCAGCTGCGCCTTGGTGATGCGCGGCCCCTCGCCCGACCCGTCCTCGCTCAAGGGCGCGATCTCGAGCATCTCGTGATTGTCGCGCGGGGTCGCGTTGGCGCAACCGTGGAAGCATTTCATCCGCTCGGCCTGGGCGCGGCTGGCGCCGAAGGTCGAGGCGATGTCGTCGGTGATGTCCGACGCGCCCATCGGCACGGTGACCAGCCCGACCAGCATGCCGCCGGCGAACAGCGAGACGTTGGTGATGCCCGCGCCCATTTCGACCAGGGCGGTACCGAGCTCTCGCTCCTCGGCGCTGAGGCAGGCGAGACCCGTTGCGACCGGCGCGGCGATGATCGACTTCACCTCGAGATGCGACTTGGCCACGCACAGCCCGATGTTGCGCACCGGCGAGCCGTCGGCGGCGACGACGTGGATATGGACGCCGAGGCGGTCGGCATGGAGGCCGAGCGGGTTCTTCACCCCGGTGATGCCGTCGAGCGTGTAGAGCGCGGGCTGGGCGTGGAGCACCATGCGGCCGGCCGGGTCGATCGACTCCCGCCCTGCGCGCAGCAGCGCGTCGATGTCGCCCTGTTCGATGCGATGCCCACCCATCTCGAACTCGATCGAGGCGACATCGCTGACCAGACCGCCGGCCGAGAAGCCGACCCAGACGTTCTCGATATTGGTCTGCGCGATACGCTCGGCCTGTTCGACCGCCTCGCGCACCGCGACTTCGGTCGCGCCCATGTCGGCGATGCAGCCACGGCGCACGCCGCGACTTTCGCGCTGGCCGGTGCCGAGCACGATCAGTTCGCCCCCGCCGCCCTTCTGCGCGATCATCGCGGAGACTTTGGACGACCCGATATCGAGCGCCGTGATCAGCCCCTCAGGCGGTGTCTTAGCCATGACTCATTCCCCCAGTCATACTTGATCGCGCGACGCCGCGCGGCCCGCCGCCGCCGGCTGCGGCGCATTGTTCTTCGAACTCGTCGGTGCCCCAACCGACCCCGACCCATCGGGCTTGCGCATGACCATCCGGTCCGGATCGCGCATGTCGAACTTCAACCACCCTTTGCCCAGCAAGCGAAGCGTCCCGTCCCGTTCCGCAAACAATCGGAGCGCACGGGCAGCCTCATCGGTTCCTTCGGGCAGTGACAAGGTCTCGCCGCTATCGAACAGCAGATCCCAGCGGCGGTTGCCGACCCAGGTCGCCGCGCGCACCTTGGGCTTGAGCGCGGGCGCGGTGGTCATGAGCGTCTGAAAGGCCGGCTCCTGGAGGTCCGCGCCCGGCCCGATCACCAGCGGCAGATCGGGCATCGCATCGGCCGCCACCGGCTCGAGATAGACGCCATCGCGATCGATCAGGCTGAGCGTACCCTGGTTCTGCCACACCGCGACCGGCGTGCGCTCGACGATGCGGATCAGCAGCGTGTCGGGCAGCCGGCGCGAGACATGCGCATCCTGGACCCAGCCATATTGCAGCAATTTGTCGCGGATCTGGTTGAGGTCGACCAACGGCATCGCGCGCGATTTCTGCTCCAGCGCGACCGCATAGACCGTCATCTGGTCCATCCTCTTGACGCCCCGGATCTCGATCTGCTCGACCCGGAACCCCGCATTGCCCGCCTGTTCGGCAAGCGCCGTGCCGACCGCGCCGGGCACCCCGAACATCTGCGCCACCGCGAGCGCGCCCGCCAGCATCAGCGCGAAGATCGACCAGGTCGCGACGCGCTGCAGCGTGTGCTGGCTGACGGGCAACCGCGCGAGGATGCGGTCGACGATCGACGCCTTCTTCTGCTTGCGCCGCGCTTGCGTCTTACGCGCGGTAGGGCGGCCGCCGGAGGAACCACGACTGCTGGGGGCTCGGCTCATGCCAGCGCCTCGTCGATGATCATCTGCACCAGCTCCGGATAGGAGATGCCGAGATGTCTCGCCTGTTCGGGCACCAGGCTCAAGGGGGTCATGCCGGGCTGGGTGTTGACCTCGAGCAGGAACAGCCCGTCCTCGTCACGGTCGTCGTCCCAGCGGAAGTCCGAGCGCGACGCCCCCTTGCAGCCGAGCAGACGATGCGCCTCGAGCGCGATCCGCTTGCACGCCGCTGCGATATCGTCGGGGATCTGCGCCGGGAAGACATGCTCGGTCATCCCGTCGGTATATTTGGCGTCGTAATCGTACCAGCCCGATTTGGGCTTGAGTTCGGTCACGCCGAGCGCCTGCCCACCGAGGATCGCGGTGGTCAGTTCGCGGCCGCGGACATAGGGTTCCGCCAGCAGCTCCTCGAATTCCTGCCACGGCCCCGCGACGTCGCGGCCGATCGGGTTGCCGTAATTGCCGTCATCGGTGACTATCGCGACGCCGACCGACGAGCCTTCGTTGACCGGCTTCAAGACATAGGGCCGCTTGAGCGGATCGCCCTCGAACACCTCCGCCGATTTGACGATGCGCCCGCCGGGCATCGGGATGCCGTGCGGCACCAGCGCCTGCTTGGTCAGCACCTTGTCGATCGCGATGACCGAGGTGACCATGCCCGAATGGGTATATTTGAGGCCCATCAGGTCGAGCATGCCCTGCACCGACCCATCCTCCCCCGGCGTGCCGTGGAGCGCGTTGAACACGATATCGGGCCTCGCCGCGGCGAGCTTCGCCGCGACGTCGCGGTCCATGTCGATCCGCGTGACTTGATGGCCGAGCGTTTCGAGCGCCTCGGCGATGCCCTTGCCTGACATCAGCGAGACTTCGCGCTCGGCCGACCAGCCGCCCATCAGGACCACGACGTGGAGAGGGGCGCTCACGACACCGCCTCCGCGATCAGGCACGGCTGCAGGTTGCGAACGACGTCCTCGCAATCGTCATCCCACGGGTACAGTCCGTCATCGACCCCGGGCCAGATGATCTGGAACGCCGCGTCCATCTCCTCGCCGGTGACGTGGCGGCGGAACCATATCGCCGAATTGAAAAATTCGGTTGCGATGTTCTCCGGCGACACGCCGCCAACGACGCACGAATGCCCGTCGAGCAGCCCCTGCAGCTCGACGCCATGATCGAGCCGGAGTCCGGCACGGCATTGGCGCATCGTCTCGTTGATCATGAACCTCATCACGTCGGCGGGAAGCCCGAAGACGATCACCTCCGGCTGTCCGAGCGTCTCCTGAAAGCCAACCGAATACGCGAAGCCCGGCATATCGCCATCCGGGTCGAACACGTAGTTGATGTGGCAGCCATGCTCGCGCACATCGGCGATGATGTTCTGCTCGAAGGCGTTGTTGTCCCGGGCGCTCACTTCGCCACCCCCACGCGGTCCTGATGGGCGTCGTCGGCGAGCACGCCGACACGCTGAATCTCCCACTCCAACATCACGCCGGACGTCGCCTTCACCTTCTCGCGTACCTCTTCACCCAACCCTTCGATGTCCGCGCTCGTCGCTTCGCCCAGGTTGAGGAGGAAATTGCAATGTTTCTCCGATACTTGCGCATCGCCTCTGCGAAGGCCTCGGCAACCCGCCTCATCGACCAACTGCCAGGCCTTGTGACCCTCGGGGTTCTTGAAGGTCGAGCCGCCGGTGCGGCTGCGCAGCGGCTGCGATTCCTCGCGCGCGGCGGCGATGCGGTCCATCTCGGCCTGGATCGCGGAGGAGTCGCCAGGATGGCCGCGGAACGTCGCGCCGACCACGATCGCGCCTTGGGGCAGCTCCGAATGGCGATAGGTGTAACCGAGATCGCCGAGCGCCAGCGTCCGGCGCTCGCCCGAGCGCACCACGATATCGGCCTCGACCAGCACGTCCTTGACCTCGCGGCCATAGGCCCCGCCGTTCATCCGGACGAATCCGCCGACCGTGCCGGGGATCGAACGCATGAATTCGAGACCCGCGATCCCGGCGTCCCGCGCGCTCGACGACACGAGGATACCGCTCGCGCCGCCGCCGCAGCGGAGTGCGGTGCCGTCGAGCCGCTGGACCTTGGCGAACGCCTTGCCCAGCCGCACCACGACACCGGGGACACCGCCGTCGCGCACGATCAGGTTCGAACCAAGTCCGAGCCCCATCACCGGCACCGACGGGTCGAGCGCGTAAAGAAAGGTGGCGAGGTCTTCGTTATCGGCGGGCTCGAACAGCCATTCGGCCGCCCCGCCGCTCTTGAACCACACGAGCGGCGCCAATGGCGCACCGTGAGTCAGCTTCCCGCGCACCGGGGGCATGGCGTAACACACGCTCACCGCGCGCGCCCCCACCCGTTTGCCCTGAGCTTGTCGAAGGGCATTTTTGAGGCGCGGACGAACCGAGCCACATAGATGTGCTTCGACAAGCTCGGCACGAACGGTTGAATAGGCACGTTCACCGCACCGCCTCGATCCCGTCGGCCAACCCCGCCGCCCACTTGGTGATGTCCCCAGCGCCCAGGCACACGATCATGTCCCCCGGCTGGATCACCGGCGCCAATTCGCGCGCGAGATCCTCTGCCGAGCCGATCGTCGATGCCGAGCGATGACCGCGGCGCTTGAGGCCGTCGACCAGCGCCTGCGCGTCGACACCGTCGATCGGCGGTTCGCCCGCGGCATAGACCGGCGTGACATAGACCATGTCGGCATCGTTGAACGCCTGCTGGAAGTCCTCGATCAGATTGCCGAGCCGCGTGTAGCGATGCGGCTGGACCACCGCGATGACGCGGTTGGCGACGCCTTCGCGCGCCGCCGACAGCACCGCGCGGATCTCGACCGGGTGGTGGCCGTAATCGTCGATCACTACAGTGCCCCCACCTCCAGCAAAGGAAACTTCCCCCACCTTGGTGAAGCGGCGCTTGACCCCGCCAAACTTGGCGAAGCCCCGCTGGATCGTGGCGTCGTCGACGCCAAGTTCGAGCGCGACGCCGATCGCCGACAGCGCGTTCTGGACGTTGTGGCGGCCTGGCATCGGCAGTTCGATATGCTCGATCGAGCGCGTCGTGCCGTCGCGGCCGCGGATGATCGCCTCGAACCGGTTGCCGCCCGGAATCGGGGTCACGTTGACGCCGCGAATGTCGGCCTGGGTCGAGAAGCCATAGGTGACGATGCGACGGTCGCGGACGCGCGGCAGCACCGCCTGCACCTCGGGATGGTCGAGGCACAGGAACGCGGCGCCGTAGAACGGCACGTTCTCGATGAACTGGACGAACGCGTCCTTGATCGCGTCGAAGCTGCCGTAATGGTCGAGGTGCTCGGGATCGATATTGGTCACCACCGCGAGCGTGCCGTCGAGGCGCAGGAAGCTGCCGTCGCTCTCATCGGCCTCGACCACCATCCACTCGCTGTCGCCGAGCCGGGCATTCGAGCCGTATTGATTGATGATGCCGCCGTTGATCACGGTCGGATCGATCCCGCCGGCGTCGAGCAGCGCCGCGACCATCGACGTGGTCGTGGTCTTGCCGTGCGTGCCCGCGACCGCGACGGTCGACTTGAGCCGCATCAGCTCGGCGAGCATCTCGGCGCGGCGCACTACCGGGATGCGGCGTTCGAGCGCGGCTTCGACTTCGGGATTGGCGCGCTTGATCGCGGTCGACACCACCACCACCGCGGCGTCACCGAGATTGTCGGCGGCGTGGCCGATCTTCACCTCGATGCCCTTGTCGCGCAGCCCTTGCACGACATAGCCCTCGGACACGTCCGATCCCTGCACCTTGTAGCCGAGATTGTGCATCACCTCGGCGATCCCGGACATGCCGATCCCGCCGATGCCGACGAAGTGGATCGCACCGATGTCGGTTTTGAGGCCGGTCATCAAAATTCCTCCCCGTTCACGGGGAGGGGGACCAGCCGAAGGCTGGTGGAGGGGGCGGGCCACAAGCGACATCCGAGAAGGCGCCCCCCCTCCGGCGCCTCGCGCCACCTCCCTGTCCCGGAGAGGATTTTTAGGAGATCACGCATAGGCTACGCCTCCTTCGCCAGAGGTCTGAACTTTACCGACGGGAATATCGCCGGCGGGATGATCGAGGCCCTCGACGAGATCGGCGAGATCGCGCGCGGCGTTGGGGTGGCCGCACGACCGCGCGCGCGCCGCGGCGTTCTGCAGTGCGGCGGGGTCGAGCCCGAGCTTCTGCATCTGCTTGGCGAGTTCGACCGGGGTGAACTGGCTCTGCGCGATGGTGCGCGCGCCGCCCGCTTCGGAAATCTCTCGCGCATTGTCGGTCTGGTGGTCGTCGGTCGCGCTGGGCAGCGGCACCAAGATCGCGGGGCGCCCGGCGGCGGTCAGTTCGGCGATGGTCGAGGCGCCGGCACGCGCGATCACCAGATGCGCCCAGGCGAGGTGCTCGGGCAGGTCGGGCAGATAAGTGGCGAGGTCGGCTGCGATCGACAATTCGGCATATTTGGCCCGCGCCTTGTCGATATCCTCGACCCGCGCCTGGTGCGTCACCTGGAGGCGGCGACGGAAATTGACCGGGAGCATCGACAGCCCCTCGGGCACCACCTGGCTCAGGATACTCGCGCCCTGGCTGCCGCCGGTCACGAGGACGCGGAAGATGCTGTCCTCCTCGAGCATCGGATAGGGCTTGTCGCGCAGCGCCAGCACCTCCTCGCGCACCGGATTGCCGGTCAGATGCGCCTTGCCGCGGTATTTGTCGGCGAGCCGGTCGACCTTGGCATAAGAGGTGGCGATCGCATCGACCCTACCCGCGACCAGCCGGTTGACGCGACCGAGCACGGCGTTCTGCTCGTGGATCGCGGTCGGCACCTTCTGGTTGAACGCGGCGAGCAACGCCGGCAGCGCCGGATAGCCGCCGAAGCCGATCACCGCGGCGGGCTTGATCTTCTCGAACAGGTCGATTGCCAGCCTACGCCCCTGAAGCATCGCGCGGCCGGCGCGATACCAGCCCATCGGCCCACCCTGCATGCGCCCGGCGGGCAGGACATGCGTCTCGATCCCGTCGAACAGGCCAGGGAAGCGCACGCCGCGCTCGTCGCTGATCAGGTCCACCTTGTGTCCGCGCTTGCGAAGCTCGGTGGCGAGCGCCGCCGCGGGCACCATGTGCCCCCCGGTCCCGCCGGCGGCGAGAACGAATTGCCGCACTCTGGTCATTCACCACTCCATTTCACGACATAAGGCGAACGACTCACAAACGGGTTTCGGCGCGTAAACGCAAGCAGCAACCCCATGCCGATCGACAGCGCGATCATCGACGACCCGCCATAGCTGATGAACGGCATCGTCATTCCCTTGGACGGCGCAAGGCCGGTGTTCACCGCCATCGAGATCAACGCCTGCAGGCCGAATTGGATCGCCAGCCCAGCGGCCGCGAGCACGCGGAAGTCTTCCTGCTCGTCGAGCAATTTGACGAACACGCGCACCACGATCGCGAGGAAGATCAAGGCGACGATCATGCACGAGACGAGCCCGAATTCCTCGCCGATCACCGAGAAGACATAGTCGGTATGCGCTTCGGGCAGGCGGAACTTCATCTGTCCCCCACCGGGACCGGTGCCGAGCCACCCACCCGCGGTCAGCGTCGCGCGCGCCGCGTTGACCTGGAAATGATCGGCCGCATCGGTCGAATCGGGGAACAGGAAGGCGTCGATCCGGGTGCGTGCGGTCGAATAGAACATATAAGCCGCGACCACGCCGAAAAAGGCGGCGCCGAACAGCCCGGCGATGGTCCGCGTCGAAATGCCCGAGATCAGCAGCAGCGCCAGCCACACCGAGCAGAACACGACCGTCTGGCCGAAATCGGGCTGCAGCATCAGCAGCACCGCGACGGTCGCGGTCAACCCGCCGGTCAGCACCGCGAGGACGCCGCCCGACAGCCCCTGCTCCTTGTTCTTGAGCGACAGCAGCCACGCGACCGCGACGATGAAGCACGGCTTGAGGAACTCGGACGGCTGGAATTGCGCAATGCCGACCCCGAGCCAACGCCGCGCGCCGTTCACCTGAACGCCGATCAACGGGATCAGCATCAGCATGACGAGGAACCCCGCGCAGCCGATCAGCGCCATGCGCCGCGCGCTTTCGGTCGGCAGCATCGATACGATGACCAGCACCGGCAGCGACACCGCGACCCACATCAACTGGCGCCAGAAATAATAGAGCGCGGGCATGTGGTGCGTCGCGTCGGAATAACGCTGTGCCGACGCCGGGGACGCCGCAGCAACCGCGACTAGCCCGATCGCCATCAGGAACAAGGTCAGGATCAGCAACACCCAGTCGATGTCCCAGAACCACGCGCCGAGCGGCGAGCGGTCGGCCCGCCCACCGCGCCGGGCGACACGCTTGAGCAGGCCTTCCTTGGCCGGAGCCGCGTTCATGTCAGCGCCTCGACGAGACCGCGAAAGGTGTCGCCGCGGTCCTCGTAATCGCGGAACTGGTCGAACGACGCGCAGGCTGGCGACAGCAGCACGGTTTCTCCCGGTTTGGCGGCGGCGCGGCACAATTCGACCGCATGCGCCAAGGTCTCGGCATAGACGGTCGGGAACTCGCCCTTGAGCAGATCGAGGAACATCGGTCCCGCCTCGCCGATCGTGTACGCGGCACGGACATGGCCGAACGACGGGTGGCAGGCGTCGAGGTCTTTGGTCTTCGCCTGACCGCCGAGGATCCAGTGGATGCCGTCGAACGCGGCCAGCGCCGGTGCGGTCGAGTCCGCATTGGTCGCCTTGCTGTCGTTGACATAGGCGACGCCGGCGACGGTGCCGACGCGTTCCATGCGATGCGGCAGGCCCTTGAAACTTTCGAGCCCCGCGTCGATCGCCGCCTCGGATATGCCAAGCGCCTGGCATGCGCTGATCGCGGCAAGCGCGTTCTGCGCGTTGTGCGGGCCCTGGAGCGACGGCCAGCGCGACTGATCCATGCACACGCCCGGTGCGATCTTGGTGAGATGCTCGCCACGCGCCGACAACGATCGCGCGATCCTCGCCGAGGCATCGTCGCCGATCCCGATCACCGCGTCGTGATCTTTGGACTGCATCGCGAACAGCCGCGCCTTGGATGCGGCATAGGCCTCGAACCCGTCATAACGGTCGAGATGATCCGGCGTGATGTTGAGCAGCAAGGCGACGTCGCAATCGAGGCTGAACGTCAGGTCGATCTGATAGCTCGACAGTTCGAGGACATAGACCCCGCCCTGGGGCAGCGGCTCCTCGCCCAGGATCGGCAGGCCGATATTGCCGCCCATCCGCGTCGCGATGCCGGCAGTCTCTATGATATGGTGGATCAGCGCGGTGGTGGTCGACTTGCCGTTGGTCCCGGTGATGCCGACGACGCGATGGGCCGGCAGGTCAGCCCGCGCCTGTGCGAACAATTCGATGTCGCCGATGACGGGCACGCCCGTCGCGCGCGCCCTGGCGGCGATAGGGTGGCGGTTGAGCGGTACGCCCGGCGATACGACGACGCCCGCGAACCCGGTCAGGTCGATCTCGACGGGGTCGGCATATTCGGCGCCCTCGATCGTCCGCTTGTTCTCATCCTGGTCCCAGGCGACCACCTCGGCGCCCGATGCGAGCAACGCGCGCACGGTCGCGACGCCCGAGCGCGCCAGCCCGAGTACCGCAAAGCGTTTGCCGCGCCAGGCGGGACTCGTGATCACCGCAGCTTGAGCGTTGCCAGGCCGGCGAGCGCGAGCACGAGCGACACGATCCAGAAGCGGATCACGACGGTCGATTCGGGCCAGCCCAGCTGTTCGAAATGGTGGTGGATCGGTGCCATGCGGAACACGCGCTTGCCGGTCCGCTTATAGACGAACACCTGGATGATGACGCTCATTGCCTCGACCACGAACAGGCCGCCGATGATGCCGAGCACGATCTCATGGTGCGCGGTGACCGCGATCGCGCCGAGCGCGCCGCCGAGCGCCAGGCTGCCGGTATCGCCCATGAACACCGCCGCCGGGGGCGCGTTGAACCACAGAAAGGCGAGCCCCGCCCCGATCATCGCGCCGCAGAAGATGGCGAGGTCGCCGACCCGCGGGATGTGCGGGATGCCGAGATAATCGGCAAACTTCACGTTACCGGCGAGATAGACGATCAGCATGAACGCCACGCTGGCGATGATCACCGGCATCGTCGCGAGCCCGTCGAGCCCGTCGGTCAGATTCACCGCATTGCCGAACGCGACGATCGTGAACGCCGCGAACACGACGTAGAACCAGCCGAGATCGATCACCACCGAGTTGAAGAACGGCAGGTAGAGATGCGTGCCGTTGGCAGTGTTGGTGTGGATGATGATCGCACTGGCAATGCCCGCGATGGCGAATTCGCCGAGCAGGCGCACCCTGCCCGAGACGCCCGCGGTGCTCGCTTTCCGCACCTTGTCGTAATCGTCGAGGAAGCCGATCGTCCCGAACCCCAGGGTCACGAACAGGCACGCCCAGACATAGGGGTTGGTCAGGTCCATCCAGATCAGGATGGAAATCGTCATGCTGGTCAGGATCATCAGCCCGCCCATCGTCGGCGTGCCGCGCTTGGCGAGGTGCGATTGCGGCCCGTCGGTACGGATCGGCTGCCCCTTGCCCTGGCGGACGCGCAGCCAGCCGATGAAGCGCGGCCCGATGATCAGCCCGATCAGCAGCGCCGTCGCCACCGCCGCACCCGAGCGGAAGGTCTGGTAGCGCACCAAGTTGAGAATGTGGGGGAAGCCCAGCGCCTGCGCGATCCAATAAAGCATTATACTTTCCCGCTGGCGAGTGCCGCGACGACCGCGGACAGCCCGACCCCGTTCGAACCCTTGATGAGAACCGCGTCGCCCGCGGCGAGTGTCGCCGTCAGGCGGTCGCGCGCGGCAGCGGCGTCGGGCACATGGACGATTTCGACCTGACCCTCAAGCGCCTCGGCGAGCGGTTTCATCGCCTCACCGACCAGGATGACCAGTTCGACGCCGGCGTTACGAACCGGGTCGGCGAGATCGGCATGATAAGCGTCCGACTTGTCGCCGAGCTCGCGCATCTCGCCCAGCACCGCGATCCGCCTGCTGGCGTTCTCGGCCGCCAGCACCGCGAGCGTCGCACGCATCGATGCCGGGTTGGCGTTGTACGCCTCGTCGATCACCAAGGCAGCCCCGTCTCCCGCCTTGACCCGGAACCGATCGCCGCGCCCGGCGAGCCTACCAAGTTCGGCGAGCGCGAGGCCGGCAAGCGCCAGATCGCCGCCGACGGCATCGACCGCGGCGAGCACCGCCAGCGAATTCGACACCCAATGCCGGCCCGGCTGCGAAATCGTATAGCTGAGCTCGCGCGCGCCGACCTGCGCCGTCACGAAGGTGCCGCCGTTCGCCGCGCGCACCGCCTCGAGCGCACGGACATCGGCGCCCTCGTCGATCCCGAAGGTGATCGTCCGCGCGGCATGCGGCGCTGCCGCTGCTGCGAGGCGATCGCGATGCGGGCTGTCGTACGGAATGATCGCCACCCCGCCCGGCTCGAGCCCCTGGAAGATTTCGCCCTTGGCGTCGGCGATCGCGCTTTCGTCAGGGAAGAAGGCGGCGTGCGCCGGCGCGATCGCGGTGACGATCGCGACGTGCGGACGGACCAAGGTGGTCAGATGGGCAAGCTCGCCGGGATGGTTCATCCCCATCTCGAACACGCCGTAATCGACCGCCGCGGGCATCCGTGAGAGGCTGAGCGGGACGCCGGTATGGTTGTTGTAGCTCTTGACCGAGCGATGCGCGCGTTTCGACGGCGAGCGGTCGAGCGCGGCGAACAGCGCCTCCTTTGTGCCCGTCTTGCCGGCCGATCCGGTGACCCCGATGATCCGCGCGTCGGTGCGTGCGCGCGATGCCCTTGCCAGCGCTTCGAGCGCTGCGAACGTGTCGGCGACGCGAACATGGGGGTGCTGCGTGTCCGCGCTGACAATCGCTCCGGCGGCACCGCGATCGAACGCCTGGTCGAGGAATTTGTGGCCGTCGGTCGCCTCACCGGTCAGCGCGATGAACAGGTCGCCAGGCCCGACCTCACGCGAATCGAACGTGACGCCAGAAACGTCGAACGCCGCCGAAGCGGCGCCGTTGGTGGCTGTGGCGATGTCGGCCGAGGTCCAGAGCGTCATAGCGCTCCTCCGGCCGGGCGTGGGATCGGAACGGGGGTGAGGCCGGGGAATGTGGCAAGCATCCCCTTCTCTAACCGGCAAGCCGGCGATTGGCCACGCGTCACGCCGCCGCCTCCTCGCGCGCGACGCTCACGTCGTCGAACGGCAGCACCAGGTCGCCGACGATCTGCCCCTGTTCGTGCCCCTTGCCGGCGATCAGCACGATGTCCTCGGGTCCGGCCTCGGTGACGGCGTGGGCGATCGCCGCGCGGCGGTCGCCGATCTCGATCGCGCCCGGCGCGCCCTTGAGCACTTCCGCGCGAATCGCTGCGGGCTCTTCGCTGCGCGGGTTGTCATCGGTGACGATGACGAGATCGCCGAAGCGCACCGCGATCTCGCCCATCAACTCGCGCTTGCCATGGTCGCGGTCGCCACCGGCGCCGAACACCACGATCAGCCGACCCGCGGTATGCGGCTTGAGCGCGGCGATCGCCGCCTCGAGCGCGTCGGGCGTATGCGCATAGTCGACATAGACCGGCGCCCCGGTCCGCGTGATCACCGCGCGCTCGAGCCGCCCGCGCACCGGCTGCAGCCGCGAGAGGTTGGCGATGGTCTGCGCGATATCGCCGCCGGTCGCGATGACCAGCCCGGCGGCGGTCAGCGCATTCGCCGCCTGGTAGGCGCCGATCAGCGGCAAAGTGACCTTGAGTTCGCGCCCCTCGGCTTCGATCACCAGCCCCTGGCCGAGCAGCGTCGGGTCGCGGCCGACCAGCCGCAGCGTGCCGCCGCGCTCGCCGACCGTGATGACGCGCTGGCGGCGGGCATGCGCGAGGTCGACGACACGGGCTGCTTGAGGATCGTCGGCCCACACCACGGCCGCTCCCTCGGCATCGAGCACTTCGGAGAACAGGCGGAGCTTCGCCGTCAGATACGCCGCCATGTCGCCATGATAGTCGAGGTGATCGCGGCTGAGGTTGGTGAAGGCGGCGGCATTCACCTTGAGGCCTTCGGTGCGATATTGCGACAGGCCGTGGCTCGACGCCTCGAAGGCTACGTGCGTCACCCCCTCGCGCGCCAGGCCGGCAACGTTCGATAGGAAGGTGACGACATCGGGCGTGGTCAGCCCGGTCGAGACGCTGTCGTCCGACGTGGTCACCCCGAGCGTGCCGATCGACGCGGCGTGGAAACCCGCCATCCGCCACAGCTGCCGCGTCATCTCGACGGTCGAGGTCTTGCCGTTGGTCCCGGTCACCGCGACCGAGGTCGTCGGGAACGGCGCGAAGAATTGCGACGCGAGGTGTGCGAAGACCTCGCGCGGATTGTCCGACGCGATGTGGAGCGCACCTTCGACCGTCACGCCGGGCCGCGCGACCACCGCTATCGCGCCCGCCGCCACCGCCGCCGGGATGAAATCCTCGCCATTGACCCGCGCGCCCTCGAACGCGCCGAAGATCGTACCCGGCGCGACCTTGCGATGATCGATCGCGAAGCCGGTGACGCTGGCGTCGCCACCGCCCGCGACCAGCCCGCCGAGCTTCATTCGGGATCCGCCATGTTCTGCGGTTTTTCCCCGGGGCGGTGCCAGATCAGCGGCAACAATTCGTTGACGTTGATGTCGCGGCGGGGGTCGGGAACGACGCCGAGCATCGGCCCAGCGCGCAGGATGAAACGGTCGACCACGGGGGCAGCGGTATAGGCCGCGGTCCTCACGGCGCCTTGTGGCGAATCGAGCATCACGATCACCACATAGCGCGGCGCGTCCATCGGGAAAGCCGCCGCGAAGGTCGAAACGTTCGCTTTCTTCGAATATCCGCCACCGGTCGCGACTTCGGCCGTCCCGGTCTTTCCGCCGACCCGGAAGCCCGGGGCATCGGCGGTCTTGCCGGTACCCTCCGTGACGACGAGGCGAAGCAGCTGGCGGATGCGATAGCTGGTCTGTTCGCTGATCACGCGACGTCCCGGAACGTCGGTACCGGGCCGGACCTTCATCATCGTCACCGGCCGCCACACGCCACCGTTGACCAGCGCGGCATAAGCCGCCGCCAGATGCAGCGGGGTCACCGCGATGCCATGACCGAACCCGGTGGTCATCGTCGTCACGCGGCTGAATTTCTGCGGGAACAGCGTGCGGCCGCGCGCGGGCAGTTCGAACGGCATCGGCTTGTCGAAGCCCATCGCGCGGAACATCGCCGACAATTTGTCGCCGCCCAGTTCGTCGGCGATGCGCGCGGTGGCGATGTTCGACGAGTGGATCAGCGTCTCGGGGATGTCGAGCCAGCGGTTCTCGCCGTCATGGTCGTGGATCTTGAACCCGTCGATCTGCAGCGGCTGGGTAGCGTCGAACCTCTTGGCCATCGAGGTGACGGTGCCGCTGTTGATCGCCGCCGCCATGGTGATCGGCTTGAAGGTCGAGCCGAGCTCATAGGCCGCGCTGGTCACGCGGTTGAAGAACGGACCCGGGAGCTGCTTGCCGTCCTCGGTCACCGCCGGCTTGGGTGCGGCGCCGGGATTGTTGGGGTTGAAGGTCGGGAACGACGCCAGCGCCATGACCTCGCCGGTGCGGACGTCGAGCACGACGCCTGCCCCGCCCTTGGCCTTCAGGTTAGTGACCGCCTGGCCGAGCTCGTTCTCGAGCGCCGACTGCGCGCGCGCATCGATCGACAGCGAGGCCGGCTTGCCAGCCTGTTCGGGCGACGTCAGCCGTGCATCGAGCGCGCGCTCCATGCCGCTCGCGCCCTTGCCGTTGACGTCGAGGAAGCCGAGCACCTGCGCACCCAGCTCCGACTGTGGATAGAGGCGCTGCTGCTGGCGCTCGAACACGATCGCGGGCTCGCCGATCGCGTTGACTTCGGTGACCAGCGAGGCAGAGGCGTCGCGCTCGATATAGGTGAAGCGGTTGCCGGTCAGCTTGCCATAGATCTGGTTCTCGTCGAGCCCCAGGATGCCGGCGAGGCGCTGCGCGATCTCGCGGCGATCGCCGAGGATCTGATCGGGATGGATGCCGATCGCCCAGGCATCGATCGTCCGCGCGAGTGGCTCGCCGTTGCGGTCGACGATGTCGCCGCGGATCACGCGGTCGCCGATCGTAGAAGCGGTCGCGGTGCCCGCTGAAAACGCGAAGAAGCCGAGCTTGGCGACGACGGTGGTGACCGCCGCGCCGTAGAGCAGCATCATGATCATCAGCCGCTTTTGCGCGGTCGCACGGAACACGGCACGGTCGTCGGTGAGACGACGCGGCGCGCGCGGCCGTGCGAGCAGGTCGGTCATCGCGTCGCGACTTCCTGGCGGGCACCACGCGACAGCGAGCCCAGGGTCGAATCGCTGAGCAGCTTGCGGTCGAGCAAGGCGATCGTCGCGGGCTTGGCTTTGCCGACCGGCGCCTTGACGGCGGCAGGCTGCAACCTGGCGCCAACCGGTGCGGAGATCATCGCCACCGCCGCCTTGACCTTGACCGGAACAGCCGTCGCGGCGACGGACGCCGGGGCCGCGGGCAGCGCGGCGTCGACCGGGGTCACCGGCGCGCTCGGGATCACCGCGGCGGCGGTCTGGATCTGCGGCATGCCGGCCGGCGCCGGCGCGTTGAAGTCGACCTGCGCGAGTTCGGCGTCATCGCGGACATATTGCGCGGCGGTGGGCGCCGACAGCTTGAGCGTGTCGCCGTTCCAGCGCTGCAGCTGCGCGAAGCTGGCGCGCGTGTCGAACTCGGTCTCGAGCGCGGTGATGTCGCGCTGGGTGCGCGCGATCGACATCTCGATCGCGGTCAGCTTGTTGCGTTCCGCCGCCACGCGCGACGACATCAGGTAACAGCCCAGGATCACGCTCACGCAGAGCACGAACCAGCCGAACCAACGAAACCGATGCGCCACAACCATCATACTTCTCCCGCCACCCAGGCTGCCGACGCTGTCCGTCGGGCAACACGCAAGGTCGCCGAACGGGCACGCGGGTTCCGCGCCAGTTCAGCGTCACTGGGGCGCACCGCGCGCCCGATCGTTTCGAACGTCGCCTCGGCCTTGGCGGCCTGAGGCGGCAGATGGCGCGAACCGGAGGGCATCGCGCCGCTCCGCTCGCGCAGAAAATGCTTCACCAGCCGGTCCTCGAGGCTGTGAAACGTCACCACCGCGAGGCGCCCGCCGGGCTTGAGCACGCGCTCTGCCGCAGCGAGGCCGTCAGCCAGCTCGCCAAGCTCGCGGTTGATGTGGATCCGGATCGCCTGGAAAGTGCGGGTCGCCGGGTCCTTCTTGTCGTGCGGCTTGTGCCCTAACGCTTTCCTAACCACAGTGGCGAGTTCGGAAGTCCGCGTAAGGGGTCTTGCGGAGACGATCGCGCGCGCGACGCGGCGCGACCGCGGTTCCTCTCCGTAGAGATACAGGACGTCGGCGATCTCGCTCTCGTCGGCATTGTTGAGGAAGTCCGCGGCGCTCTCACCCGCCTGGCTCATCCGCATGTCGAGCGGACCGTCGCCCTGGAACGAGAAGCCGCGCTCGGCCTGGTCGAGCTGCATCGACGACACGCCGATATCCATCACCACGCCGTCGACCGGCGCGAGATCGCGCGCCTCCAACTCGACGTCGAGCACGGAGAAAGGCGCCTCGATCAGCGTCAGCCGGCCGGCCGCCTCGGCCACGAGCGGCTGGCCACCTTCGATCGCGTGGGGATCACGATCGAAGGCAGCCACGCACGCACCCGTGGCGAGAATCGCCCGGGTGTAGCCGCCGGCGCCGAACGTGGCGTCGACGTGGCGCTCTCCAGGGGAAGGATGGAGAGCGTCGATCACCTCATCGAGGAGCACCGGAATATGGGGGGTGGGCGTGCTCACAGGAGACCCTTCTCCTGCATGAGGTTGCGGCAGATGCGCTTGAGGACGGGCGCCGCCTGGTCGTCGGTCGCCGCGAGCAGGGTGTGGGGATCCCAGATCTCGAAATGCGTCAGCGAACCATAGAAGAAAGCGTGCTTGGCGATCCCGGCCTCTTCCTTCATCCAGTTGATGATGACGGCGCGGCCGGTGGTGTCGAAGCCGACCTCCTCGGCGCCGCCGGCGATGACGCGCAGCACGTTGAAGGCGGGGTCGGCGTCGCCCGCCGCGGCCTTGGCCAGCTTGGCGTCGACATAGGCCTGGTCATAGGCGATCAGGCACTTCGCCTCGGGGTGCTGCCCCATGAGGACGAACGGGCCCTTCTTGAAGCGCTCGGGCGGCGTGTTGTCGATGACGGCGTCGCGGAATTTGGCGGGTATGGAAACGCGGTTCTTGTCATCGACAAGCTGCAGCGCCGTTCCCGTATAGATGCTGCTCCCAGCCACCGTTCGCCCCGAACCAGACACGCGCTTCCCCGCTCGCCGAACGGGCCTTCGCCCGCGCCGACGCGATCAACTCAAACGGGTAAAAACGCCCCACTTCCGACGCTTGGGGTATCAAGCCATCAGATGGGATTCAATGGGAATTTTTGGTATTTCGTGGGAGCAAAGTGGGTGCTGGAAGCTAACTCATTCCAAATGCAGTAAAATATTCTTTAACCACTACCGACCCTCCCGGCGCCGTGCGGGTCGTGGGGCGGTTGAAATGTTGGATTTGCCACGACTCAGCTGTTCGGTGGGGCGATTTCCCATCGAGTTGCCGCGAATGGCCGGCGATCACGGCTTGGCAGGTGTCGGCGACGGCGCCGGCGCCGGTGCGACGCCCATCTGGGCAAGCGGCTCGCTCGTCGGACTATCGTCGGGGGTCGAACTGTTCGACGCCGCCAGGTTCGCGACGACGTCGGCCTTGGGCGCGCCGACCGCGTTGTTGGGCCGCTCGTGGCTGACGATGGTGAACAGCGTCGCAGCGAGGCCGATCATCAGCAGCACGGCCGCAAGGCCGACCAAGCCGACCTTCACCCGCTGCATTGTCTGTACGTTGTCGCGAACCAGTGTTTTCATATTTGTGTGGCATTTATGTAACGCTTCAAAAGTCGTTTGTCGACCTCGCCACTGCCACCGTTCATCGCATCAGTCCGGAACCAATCCCTTCGATGCCAACCAGTCGTGATTATAGAGCGTTGAAAGGTACCGGAACCCGGTGTCGCACAGGATGGTAGCGACGCGACTGCCCGGCCCCAGTTGCTTCGCCAGCGCGATCGCGCCCGCCACGTTGATGCCCGAGGACAGGCCGAGGCACAGGCCCTCCTCGTCGAGCAAGCGGCGCACCCATTCATACCCTTCTGCATCCGAGATGCGGAATTGCGCGTCGACCGGCGCACCCTCGAGATTGGCGGTGATCCGCGCCTGACCGATCCCTTCGGCGACCGACGAGCCTTCGCTCTGAAGTTCGCCGCACGCATAATAGGAATAGAGCGCAGCGCCGTGCGGATCGCTCAATGCGATCGTCACTTTCTCGTCCTTCGACTTGAGGCCCAGGCCGACGCCCGCCAGCGTGCCCCCGGTCCCGACCGCGCAGGTGAAGCCGTCGATCCGGCCGTCCATCTGCTCCCAGATCTCCTCGGCGGTGCCGACGATGTGCGCCCTGCGGTTGGCGATATTGTCGAACTGGTTGGCCCAGATCGCGTTGGGCGTCTCTTCGGCGATGCGGCGGCTGGTGTGCACGAAATGGCCCGGGTTCGAATACGGTGCCGCCGGCACCAGCACGAGTTCGGCGCCGAGCGCGCGCAAGGTATCCATCTTCTCGCGGCTCTGCGTCTCGGGCATGACGATGATCGTCTTGTAGCCCTTGGCATTGGCGACCAGCGCCAGGCCGATTCCGGTATTGCCCGCGGTCCCCTCGACGATCGTCCCGCCCGGCTCGATGAGGCCGCGCTCTTCGGCGTCCTGGACGATGAACAAGGCGGCGCGATCCTTCACGCTCGCACCGGGATTGGCGAATTCGCATTTGCCGAAAATCTCGGCGCCGGCCGCCTCGCTCGGGCCCTTCAGGCGGACGAGCGGGGTATGGCCGATGAGCGACAGCGTGTCGGGCGTGATAGGCATGGCATCTAGATAGACCGGCGCGCGGCGCGGGCAAGCAATCGCTGCTGCGGGGAGGTCAATTCCTGGTTGGGGCGAGAGGGTTGGCCCTAAAATCCTTCTCCCCTTGTGGGAGAAGGATAGCGCAGCTTGGCAGCTTGCTGCCTAGCGAAGCTTGGATGAGGGGAGCGGCGCTTTGGCGCCGCGCGACCGCTACGCGGCCGCCCCCTCACCCTCCCACTCGGCTCCGCCGAGCGGGCCCCTCCCTCTCCCACAAGGGGGGAGGGATCAGGAACCAAACTCACGCTCAGTGCGCAGTATCGGTCGCAGCGGCGTTGACCGACGACGCATCGTTAGATGCTACGCCATCATCGGCGGCCGTCCCGTTATCCGCCACTGCGGCAGCCGCATTCTCTACCGGCGTCGGCGTCGGACTCGGCACCGCCGCGACGACATTGCCGACCGCGGTCGTGGTGATCGAGTCGGCGGAATTCTCGCCCACGGCGCTCTGGCTCCCGCCGCATCCGGCCAGCACGACCAGCCCCGCGCCCACCAACAGCACTCGCTTCATGCCCATCTCCCTGTTTGACGCGATGGTCACCCGATCGCGTAACGCGGTCAAGGCGCGACGCGCGTAGCCGGGCGCGCTAGAACGGCGCCGGTGACGCTCAAACGCTCCTTCGCGCCGGTGGTCGACGCACGCACGCGGCTATTGATCTGCGGCAGCCTGCCCGGCGACCGCAGCCTGGCGGCGGGGCGCTATTATGCGCATCCGCAGAACCAGTTCTGGAAGCTGCTGTCGCCGGTCGTCGATCGCGACCTCTCCGCGCTGGACTATGACGCACGGCTGACAGCGTTGATCGAGGCCCGGATCGGCCTGTGGGACGTGGTGGCGAGCGCGACGCGCAACGGAAGTAGCGACGCCGCGATCCGCGACCATCAAGCCAACGACCTCGCCACCCTGGCCCCCACGCTCGCCGAACTGCGCGCGATCGCGTTCAACGGCGCCACCGCGTTTAAGATCGGCATGCACATGATGCATGAAAAAGCAGATCAATATACACTGATCACATTGCCATCGAGCAGCCCGCTCCACACGGTCGGTCTCGCAGCTAAGCAACCGGCCTGGGCGGCCCTGCGCACCTTTCTCTAGATCTGTTTGATATCATCATGTTCTGGTATTGTTCCAAGTCATGGCGCTCGCCGATTCGCTATCGTCCGCTGTCCAGCCCGGCATGCGCCTGCCGGTCGAGCTGACCTTGCCGCCGCGCCCGCTGCGCTGGCTGTTCCTCGACCTCAATTCCTATTTCGCCAGCGTCGAGCAGCAGCTCGATCCGACCTTGCGCGGCAAGCCGCTGATCGTCGCGCCGGTCGGCTCCGACACCACCGTCGCGATTGCCGCCTCGGTCGAGGCCAAACGCCACGGCATCTCCACGGGAACGCCGGTCTGGGAAGCGAAGAGGCTGTGCAAGGAATTGCTCATCGCCCCCGCCCGCCACGACAAATATGTCGAATTCCACGACGCGATCGTCGCCGAGATCTGGAAGCATATCCCGGTCACGCGCGTCTGCTCGATCGACGAAGTCGCGTGCCGGTTGCTCGACAATGAGAATTCACCCGAGCAGGCGATCGCGCTGGCGCGGCGGATCAAGGCGGGGATTCGCGCCCATGTCGGCGAGTGCCTGACCTCGTCGGTCGGAATCGCGCCCAACCGGCTGCTCGCCAAGCTCGCCTCCGACATGCAGAAGCCCGACGGGCTGATCGTGCTGACCGCCGAGGAGTTGCCGCACCGGCTGTTCGACCTCAGCCTGCGCGACATCGCCGGGATCGGCGCGAACATGGAGCGACGGCTGGCGCGCGATGGGGTCAACGACATCCGGCAATATTGCGAGCGGCGGCCGCGCGACGCCGGCACCGCCTGGGGCGGGACCAACGGCGACCGGCTCTGGTACCTGCTCCACGGCGTCGACCTGCCCGACAAGCCGACCCAGACTCGCTCGATCGGGCACAGCCATGTGCTGTCGCCTGGCAAGCGCGGGCTCGAGCCGGTGCGGCTGACCGCGCGGCGCCTCGCGCTCAAGGCGGCGAGCCGGCTCAGGCGCAAGGGCTATGCCGCCCGGTTGCTCGTCCTCCACGCGCGCTTCGAGGAGGACAAAGCGGTCTGGCAGACCAGCCAGCGTCTCCCGATGACGCAGGACAGTTTCCAGCTTCTCGCCGCGCTCGACGCGCTGTTTCCGCGCCTTGCCGAGGAAGGGCGCCGCCGCCACGGATCGCTGCGCGTCCGGATGATCGGGGTGACGCTGAACGAGATCGTACCGATCGCCGGCAAGCAGGGATCGCTGTTCGAGCATCTCGATCCCGACGATCCGCTTGCGCGCGAAACGCGCGGCCTGGCGCTCAGCCGCGCGATGGATCGGCTCAACGAGAAGTTCGGCCGCCACGCCGTGTCGCTGGGTCCATTTTATGGCGGCCGGATCGATCGCGTCGGCACTAAAATCGCGTTCGGGCGTATTCCCGATATGGATGAATTTCACGAATGACGCTTTTGTTGCAACGCGCCATGCCCGAAACGGCCCAAATTGGTTATATCTTGACCTTGGCTGCTGCGTGCGCGAAGCGCGAACCGCTATGAAGACCCCCTTCCTTTCCGCAACCGCCGTAGCGCTGCTGGCACTGACGGCTTGTCATTCCAAGACCTCGACCACCACGACCGAGAACTCGACCAGCGTCGAGAACACGGCCGCCGCCGAAAAGCCGAAGTTCGAGCTGCCGCCGGCGATCGAGGCAGAAGTGTCGATGCGCTGCCATGGCGACAACAGCCTGGCGCACGTGACCTTCTTCCAGGGCCAGAAGCAACTCACGGTGTCGGCGCCGGCCGACGCCGCGCCGGTCGTGCTCAAGGCGCCCGAGGCGGGCAAGCCCTATGTCGCCGACGGCGGCTGGGAAGTCAGCGGCACCTCCAAGTCGATCAAGCTCACCGCGCCCGGCAAGGCCGCCCAGACCTGCGACGCGTGATTTTCATCCCAGCGGTCCGCGTTCCGGCGCGGACCGCTGTTGCTAACTCCGCCCATTTTGGGCACCTTTGCCGTCATCTCCCCAAGGGAGCGCAGGCATGGCAACGATCGCGATCTACAGCCTGAAAGGCGGCGTCGGAAAAACCACGCTGGCGGTCAATCTCGCCTGGTCTTCCGCCACCCTATCCTCCCGCCGCACCCTGCTCTGGGACCTCGATCCGCAAGCGGCGAGCACCTTTCTGCTGCCGGCCAAGAAGGCCAAGGCCGAAGCGCAGTCGGTCTTCACCAGAGATGTCGAACCCGCCAAGCTCGCGCGCGCGACCGATGTCCAGCGGCTCGACCTGATCGCCGCCGACATTTCGCTGCGCGGGCTCGATCTGCTGTTCCACGAACTCGACAAGAAGAAGCGGCTGCAGAAATTGCTCGCAACGCTGGTCAAGGAGTACGAGCGCGTCATCCTCGACTGTCCGCCGGGCCTGACCGAGACCAGCGACCAGGTGATCCGCGCCGCCGACCTGATCGTCGTGCCCGTCATCCCCTCGGCGCTGTCGCACCGCGCGTTCGTCGACATGGCCGCCTCGCTCGGCAAGACCAGGGTGCTGCCGGTGCACGTCATGCTCGACCGCCGCCGCAGACTGCATGCCGAGGCGGTCGCGGCACATGCCGACTGGCCGATCATCCCGATGGCGAGCGTGATCGAGCAGATGGGCGACCGCCGCGCCGCGATCGGCCAATTCGCGCCGCGATCCGCCGCCGCGCTGGCGTTCGCAAGCTTGTGGCAGGTGATCGAGAGGCGGCTGGCTGCGTGAAACCGCCCCCCGAGCCGTCGTACGAAATCCTCGATCCCCATCTTGTTCTCGGCGCCTATGCGGTCGGGGTCTTCCCGATGGCCGACGCGCGCGACGCGGCCGGCGTCTACTGGGTCGAGCCGCGCAAGCGCGCGATCCTACCGCTCGACGGCTTCCATTTGTCGAAATCGCTGCGGAAGACGGTCGTGTCGGATCGCTTCCGCGTCACCGCCGATGCGGCGTTCGAGGAGATGATCGCGCTCTGCGCCGAAAGCGCCGAGGATCGGCCCGACACCTGGATCAACACGACGATCGAGACCGTCTTCACTACGCTCCATTACCAGGGCCGCGCGCATTCGATCGAATGCTGGGACGGCGACCAACTCGTCGGCGGACTCTACGGCCTGGCACTGGGCAAGGCGTTCTTCGGCGAATCGATGGTCAGCCGCGCGACCGACGCGTCGAAGGTCGCGCTCGCCTGGCTGGTGGCGCGGCTCCGCGTCGGGGGATTCACGCTGCTCGACTGCCAGTTCATGACCCCGCACCTCGCCTCGCTGGGCGCGGTGGAAATCAGCCGCGCCGATTACGTCGCGTTGCTGGGAGCGGCGGTCGAGGGCTCGGTCGGCGCCGCGGTCGCCGCATCGCCGGCGGGCGATTTCGGCGCGCTCGACCGGGTGCCCTTGGTCGCGCCGTTACCCGATGCGGTCGGCGCCGCGACGGTATCCGCACCGCCCTTGGGGAAGGACATCGTGCAGCTCTTGATCCAGACGTCGTAGATCGGATCGATCACGACGTTGAGGTTCGGCCGCTCCTTGTACAGCCAGCCCGAAAAGACGCGCTTCCACTGTTTGTCCGACTGCTCGATGTCGAGCTGGACGAACGCGCCGGTATAATGTTCGGCTTCCCACGGCGCGGTTTCCTCGCATGCGCGCAGGCGGACGATGGCGTTGCCGACGCGGATCGCCTCCCCCGGCTTCATCGTCAGGTCGCGGGCCTGGCCGTTGCGCTTGTTAAGTAGGCCCAGCACCGCGACGCGCTGGTTCATCGGGGTCGCGCCCTGGTTGGGATTGGTCGCGTCGCCCGACACGTCGATCGTCTCGACCCCGCCCGACTGGCCGCTATCGTCGAGCGCGGTCGGCGCCGCGGTGGCGATCGCGTCGGGCGGCGGCGCCGTAGGCGTGCTGTACCAATTGTACCCGGCCCAGCCCGCCGCACCGACCCCAGCGGCCAGCGCGGTGATGCCGGCGACGCGGCGCCAGTTCATCCTTCCGGCGTCCAGGCTTCGTAGTCACCTGTGGCGGCGGCGCGATTCCCGCCCTTTTCGAGCGCGCCCGGCGGACGATACGCAAGCGCGGTCCCAGTCAGGTTGGGAATGGCGGGCTTTTCCCAGCGACGCTGCTGCGGCAGCGCGCGATCGGGCACGTCGTCGATCTGATGGTGCAGCCAGCTGAACCATTCGGGCGAGACCCGGCTGGCGTCGTTCGCGCCGCTGTAGATCACCCAGCGGCGCGGATTGCCGTTCGTATCCTTGCCGCCCTGATAATAGACGTTGCCGAGCTCGTCTTGTCCGACGCGCTCCTTGCCGATGAGGCCGACCATGGTGCCCCAGGTCGCGCCATTCCACCAGGTGAAGGGATTGAGATTGATGCCCATGCGCCGCGCTTAGCGGGTGACGGTCCGGCGTTCAACGCCTGCCATCGTCATCCCGGCGAAAGCTGGGTTCTTTCGCGATGGGGCGAAGCGGCCTGATATCCCGGCTGGCGCCGGGATGACGCACCCTCACCTGCCGGTCCAGGTCACCTTGTCGCCTTCGTTGATCCCGAGCGTCGAGGTGCGTCCGCCCTTGAGTTCGAGCACCGCGCCGACCGGCTCGCCCGAGCTGATCGGGGTCTGATCCTCGGGAATCGCATTCTCGGCGATGCGCGCGATCGTGCCGTCGGCGCGGATGAAGATGATGTCGAGCGGGCTCGGCGTGTTCTTCATCCAGAAGCTCGCCACCTTGGGCGCGCCGCCACCGGCGGGATAGGGCCAGAACAGCATCCCGCCATTGTCGGCGATGTCGGTCCGGAACATCAGCCCCTTTTCCTGATCGGCGGCGCTCTTGGCGACCTCGACCTGGAAGGCATGGGTGCCGTTGCTGCCGGCGACGGTCAGCGCGATCGTCTTGGCGGCAGCACTCTGGTCGGTCGATGGTGTGGCGTACCAGTTATACCCGGCCCAACCCGCACCGCCGACACCGGCCGCCAGCGCCAGCAACCCAACAGCTAATTTCATGAAGTCAGTCGTCCTGTTCGACCGCGACCGCGAGCGGGCCCTTGCGCCCGGCGACGATCCGCGCACGCAGTCGCTGTTCGGGTTCCACCTCGTGCAGACCCGCGCGGCGCAGCGTTTCCATGTGGACGAATATATCGGCCGAATCGACGTCGCGCACCAGGAATCCATAGCCTTTCAGGCGATTGAACCATTTGACCGCGACCGCTTCGAACGGTCCCGCCTGGTCGAGCATCGCGACCGGATCGATACGGTCGGAATCGGGCCGGACGCGCGGCGGCGGCTCGACCGCGGTCGACAGGTCGACCGACAGAATCGCGCTCGCCTGCAACCCGCGGTCGCGCCTGACCGCCAGGCAGTCGACCCGCGTGCCCTCTGGCAGGCTGCGCCGGCCATGCGGCTGGAGCACGGAAAAATGGATGAGGATATCGCCGGCCTGGTCATCGTCGACCAGGAAGCCGAATCCGCGCGTGACGTCGAACCATTTGACGACGCCGCTATGGCGCGATTCGCCGGCCGCCAACATCTCGGCGGCGGCCTCTCCCAACGGCTCCAGCGGGCGTTCGCCCGTTTCCGGCTGCGGTTCTACGCGCACTATCACCCCCTGCGAACCACCACTGTAACACGATCGCGATGAAAGCCAAAGGGTTAGCGCGGATCGTTTCGGAACCGTTCTACCCGGCCAATTCCGCGGGGTCGTCGCCCGGATTCATGCCCGCCAGCGCGCGCGCCAGCGTCACCGAATGCCCCGCGCGCAGCATCGCCGCGACATGCTTCTCGCGCGTCGACCGATCGCCCGGTGCGTCGGCGAACGGGCCGATCCGGCGCCGCCGCGCGAACACGATCGCCGCGTCGAGCGCGCGCTCCGCGACTGCGGGAGCGATCGCCTCGGCATCCTCGCCGTCGAGTCCCGCCTGGCGCAGCGCGCCCGCCACCCGACGCGCGCCGAGCCCGCGCCGCGCCATCGCGCCGGCCTTGGCCTCTGCCCAGGCGCGATCATCGATATAGCCAAGCTCGGCCATGCGCTCGGCCACCGCGGACGGGTCCACCGCCTCCCCCGTCCAGCCCCGCGCGCGGATCTTGCGCTCGAGATAATCGGTCAGCCGGCCGCGCGTCGTGGCGAAGCGCTCGACATAGCGCAGCGCCAGCTTTTCGAGGGCAGAGCGGTCGAGCGGAGAGGCGGGTTGACGGGGAGTTCGGGGCATACCGCCATGTTTGTGCCACACTGACAACCGAATTTGAACGCGTGCGGGCGGCAGGGGGCCGTCGCTGGCATGAAGCGGCCGGAAAGAGCCGCAGGCAACATGGGCGCGAAAGTGATGACGATAGAGATGGCGATCGAAGTGGCGACGGACGAGCGGACGGATGACCTCCTGCCGACTCCGACCGACGACGCATTGCCGCGGCGGCTAGCCGACTTCGCCACCTTGGGCGAGGCGCTGGATTATGCTGCGCAGGGCGAGCGCGGACTCAATTTCCATGATCCGCGCGGCACGCTGGTACGCCCCTATCGCTTTTCCGAGATGCGCGACGACGCGCTGGCGATGGCGCGCCGCCTGATCGCCGCTGGCGTCAAGCCGGAAGACCGCATCGCGCTGATCGCGGAAACCGGCGTCGAGTTCGCCAGCCTGTTCTTCGGCGTCGTCTATGCCGGCGCCTGGCCGGTACCGCTGCCGCTGCCGACCAGCTTCGGCGGCGCGCAATCGTATATCGACCAGCTGTCGGTCCAGCTGAACAGCTGCGACCCCAAGATGCTGATCTATCCGCCCGAGATCGGCGCGATGTGCGCCGAGGCGGCGAAGATCCAGCAGATCGAGGGGATCGACTGGGACAGCTTCGGCGCGCGTCCCGCTCCGGCGACCGACCTGCCCCAGGCCAAGGGCGAGGATATCGCCTATCTGCAATATTCGAGCGGCTCGACCCGCTTCCCGCACGGCGTCGCGATCACGCACCACGCCTTGCTCAACAACCTCGCCGCGCACAGCCATGGCATGAACGTCACCGACGGCGATCGCTGCGTTTCGTGGCTGCCCTGGTATCACGACATGGGGCTGGTCGGCTGCTTCCTGTCGGTGATCGCCAACCAGGTGTCGACCGATTACCTCAAGACCGAGGATTTCGCGCGCCGCCCGCTTGCCTGGCTCGACCTGATCAGCCGCAATCCGGGCAACACTCTCTCCTATTCGCCGACCTTCGGCTATGACATCTGCGCGCGCCGCATGTCGAGCCAGACCAAGGCGAGCGAGCGTTTCGACCTGTCGCGCTGGCGTGTTGCCGGCAACGGCGCAGACATGATCCGCCCCGACGTGATGCAGTCGTTCGTCGATGCGTTCGGCGACGCCGGGTTCAAGGCGACCGCCTTCCTGCCGAGTTACGGCCTGGCCGAAGCGACGCTGGCGGTGTCGATCATGCCGCCGGGCGAAGGCATCCGCGTCGAACTGGTCGAGGAAACCCAATTGTCGGGCGGCGAAGGCCGCCACGACCGCCCGCAGCGCTATCGCGCGATCGTCAATTGCGGCAAGCCGGCGCGCGACATGAAGATCGAGATCCGCGAGGAGGACGGCACGCCGCTTCCCGAGCGCGCGATCGGCAAGGTCTGGTGTGCGGGGCCGTCGGTGATGGTCGGCTATTTCCGCGATCCCGAAGCGACCGCCGCCTGCATGAAGGACGATTGGCTCGACACCGGCGACATGGGCTACATGTCGGACGGCTATATTTATATCGTCGGCCGCGCCAAGGACATGATCATCGTCAACGGCCGCAACCACTGGCCGCAGGACATCGAATGGGCGGTCGAGCAGCTGCCCGGGTTCAAGGCGGGCGACATCGCCGCTTTCGCGATCACCACCCCGGGCGGTGAGGAAACCCCCGCGGTGCTGGTCCAGTGCCGCACCTCTGACGAGGCCGAGCGGCTGCGCCTGCGCGATGAGATCCGCGAGCGCGTACGGTCGGTAACGGGCATGAATTGCGTGATCGAACTGATCCCGCCGCGCACTCTGCCGCGCACCAGCTCGGGCAAGTTGAGCCGCGCCAAGGCGCGCAACCTCTACCTCGCCGGCGAGATCAAGCCCTACGCGATCGCCGCCTGACACACGGCCGTAACGATCGGAAATGCAAACCCCGCTCGGTCCGCCGGGCGGGGTTTTCCACAGCTTTGGTGGTCAAATCCCGGGCCGATTCCTCCATTTCGGTGATAATTCGTGGCAAATCCTTCCGCAGCCTAACTCTTCGCTAACCCTGCCGGCGCTATCCGCGTTGGCGTGAGCACGGAGCCCTCCTCTCAATTCGCCACGCCGCGGATCGACGTCCGCGCGCTGCTTGGCCTGTACGACCCGGCGGACACCACCGACTGGGGGCCGATACGTGCTGCTCAATTGCATGCCGGGCGCCAGCTCGCCTTGTTCCTGCTCGGCGCCAATCTAATCGGCGCCGCCCTGGTCATCATGATGTTCGACGGGCAGGCGCCGCGCTGGACATTGGTCGGCTGGGCGGTGGTCACCGGCCTGGTCAGCGTCGGCGTGGCGATGCGCAGGCTGGCGACGCGCCACCGTGACGCAAGCTCGGCAACGCTGAGGGACGTGCGCGACACCGTGCTCGAGGGAATCGCACTCGCTGCCGTCTGGTCGGTGCCGCCACTCGCCTTGGGCGCGCGCGCCGATATCGGGACCGCGATGGGCCTGTGGATCGTGCTCTCGGTGATGCTCACCGCTTCCGCCGTCGCGATGGCCGCGCTGCCGCTGGCGACGCTCAGCTTCCTCGGTGTCCTGGGAACGGCGGTCGCCGGCATGCTGCTGATCATCGGCAGCCCGCTGCTGGCCGCCGCGACCATCTTGTTCGTCGTCCTTCTGATGATCGGATGCTTCCAGCGCGGCAAGGCGCTGGTGGTGATCCGCGCCAACGAGATCGGTCTGGCCGAACGCGACGAGACGGTCAGCCTGCTGCTGCGCGAATTCCAGGAAGAGGATGGCGATTGGCTGTGGGAAACCGACAGTGCGCGCCGCATTGTCCGCGCGTCCCCACGTTTCTCGCGGTCGGTCCACCTCGACCCGGTCAAGATCAACGGCATGCCGTTGCTCCAGGCACTCGCCGGCAAGCATTGGGAAAACGGCGACTTCTCCTCGGGGCTGCGCACGCTCGCCGACAAGCTCAAGAACCGCGAATCATTCCGTGACCTGCTACTGCCGGTGCAGGTCGACGACACCGAGCGCTGGTTCGCGCTCGCCGCCAGCCCGCGCCACGACGAAGCCGGGGCATTCATCGGTTTCCGCGGCGTCGGGTCGGACGTCACCGCGCAGCGCGAATCGGCCGACAAGATCAACCGCATGGCGCGCTACGACATGCTGACCGGGCTGCCCAACCGCCTCCACCTCAACGAGCAGCTCGCGCGTGCGATGGCTGAGGCCGAGAAATGGGGCACGCGCTGCGCGTTCATGATGATCGACCTCGATCGCTTCAAGGCGGTCAACGATTCGCTCGGCCACCCGGTCGGCGACCGCCTGCTCGGGCGCGTCTCCGAACGGCTCGGACATCTGGTCACCGACAATGAGATGGTCGGTCGCCTCGGCGGCGACGAATTCGCCGTGGTGGTGCGTGATGCCAGCGACGGCGCGCGCGTCGAACAGCTCGCGCAGACGATCATCGACAGCTTGTCGCGTCCTTACGAAGTCGACGCGCACACGCTCTACATCGGTGCCTCGATCGGCGTCGCGATCGGTCCGCGCGACGGCCGCACCGCCGAAATGCTGATCCGCTCCGCCGACTTGGCGCTCTATCGCTCCAAGGATGCCGGCGGCGGCGTGTTCCACGCCTATGAGCCACAGCTCCACGTCAAGGCGGAGGAGCGACGCGTGCTCGAGATGGCGCTGCGCCAGGCGCTCGAAAAGGGCGAGATGCACCTCGAATATCAGCCGGTGGTCGCGGCCGGCACGGGCAGCCTCACCGGGTTCGAAGCGCTGTTGCGCTGGACGCACCCCGAACTCGGTGTGATCTCGCCGGGCAAGTTCGTTCCGCTGGCCGAAGATGCCCGGCTGATCGTGCCGATGGGCGAATGGGTACTGCGCCAGGCCTGTGGCGAGGCTGCGGGCTGGCCCTCGCCGTGCCGCGTCGCGGTAAACGTGTCGCCCGAACAGCTCCACAACCCGGCCTTCGTCTCGGTCGTAGCATCCGCACTCGCCAATAGCGGCCTGCCGCCCGAGCGGCTCGAGCTCGAAGTGACCGAGGGCGTGTTCATGCGCGAAGGCACCGTCGCGGTGCAGGTACTCGAACGCGTACTCGATCTCGGCGTCCGTCTCAGCCTCGACGATTTCGGCACCGGCTATTCGTCGCTCGGCTACCTCGCGCGCACGCGCTTCTCGACGATCAAGGTCGACCGCAGCTTCGTCCAGGGCGCATCGAAGGGCCAGAAGGAGCCGATCGCGATCATCCGCGCGGTGGTCGCGCTCGCGCAGTCGCTCGGCATGGCCACGACGGCCGAAGGCGTCGAGACCGAGGAAGAGCATCTGCTGATCCAGGATCTCGGCTGCACCAAGGTCCAGGGCTATTATTTCGGTCGCCCGCTGCCGGTCAGCGAGGCGCGGATACTGGCATCGCGCGACTGGGGCGAGGCCGCCGCCGCATGAGCCGCGCGCGCGGCATCCATATGACGCAATTGTCCGAACACATGCTTGCCCAGCGGCGCCACGCCCGCTAAAGGCATCCGCCGCACAGGGGTGTAGCTCAGCTGGTTAGAGCGTCGGTCTCCAAAACCGAAGGCCCTCGGTTCGAATCCGAGCTCCCCTGCCACTCCTTCTCCTCCGCCGAGGCATCCTGTTCGCGTTCGATTGCGGCGAGAACTCGAATGAGTGCGTGATCGAGTTCCATGATGCTCCCCTGTTCGATTATGTTGGGCGGCGAACGCAGCCGGAGCGGCAATGCTCCAACCAAAAAGGGTTAATTGCGACGAGCGGTTGGTCGCACGGCGGACCACAGCCGGGCCAGCCAGCCGGCGCTTGCGTTCCGAGTGGGGCGGCGCTATTTCCACCGCCAATCCGAAATCGGGATTGATTGTCGTCCGTGCCCCTTGAGGGACCGGGCGGCGGTCCTATGTCCCGGGCTTCGGCAACGATCAAATAGGTTCACAGCACGTGGCGAAGACGTCTCCCGTAGAATTCATCCGGCAGGTCCAGACCGAAACGCGCAAGGTCGTATGGCCGTCGCGGCGCCAGACGATCATGACCGGCGTGATGGTCATGGTCATGACGGTGATCCTGGCGATCTTCTTCTTCGTCATCGACAAGATTTTCGACACCGCGGTCGAATTCCTGCTGAGCCTCGCGAAATAAGGTTTCCCATGGCACGCTGGTACATCATCCACGCTTATTCGGGTTTCGAGGGCAAGGTCCGCGACGCGATCATGTCCGAGGCGGCCCGCATGGGTCTCGAACAGCTCGTCGAACAGATCGAGGTTCCGACCGAGACGATCACCGAAGCCCGCCGCGGCAAGAAGGTGCAGGTCGAGCGCAAGTTCATGCCCGGCTACGTGCTGGCCAAGCTGGCGATGAACGACGACGTCTATCACCTGGTCAAGAACACGCCCAAGGTGACCGGCTTCCTCGGCCCCAACGGCAAGCCCCAGGCGATCAGCGACACCGAAGCCGCGCGCATGCTCAACAGCAAGGAAGAGGCTGCAGCCTCCGCCCCGCGCCAGCAGGTCAAGGTCGATTACGAGATCGGCGATTCGGTCAAGGTGCTCGACGGTCCGTTCGCGTCGTTCAACGGCGTGGTGGAAGAGCTCGACTTCGACAAGTCGAAGGTCAAGGTCTCGGTGTCGATCTTCGGGCGTGCGACGCCGGTCGAGCTCGACTTCGAGCAGGTCGAGCGCTCGAAATAAGCCGCAGGCTTACGACCGCACGTTCATAGCGCAGCTGTTTACGAGACGGGCGAGCGCCGGCCAGCCGGCGCGCAAAGCGCGACCCGTCGGACGAAGGCGCGGGATTGACTCCCGCGCCACCCCTCCCCGGCCACGCTCCTGGCAATCGCACCCGAACGGGATGTTATTCCGGTTCCGCGGCAATCGACATCGCCACCCGGCTGGCCCATCACCCTCGCCGGGGGCGTGGGCGGCACTTTCCAGTCAAACTCGAAGTCCAAGGCCGATAGCACCCGCATGCGTGCCCGGCCAAACGACAGGAAGTCCCGGAATATCCCAACTCTCGGAAGCGCCTGACGGAGAAAGCTATCATGGTCGCGTTGTACAATATCCACCTGATCAACCACAGCGCCTCTACCGAAGTATTCTGGTGCTTTCTCGCTCAGCCACAGGAACTCGCGAACACTCCCGGAGTGTATGCCAATTCGAGTGTCTGCATCGCTATTGATGCGAACGCGCTCGAAACCAATCATTTCATGATCCCGGTCGAATATGTCGTCGGCGCCGGTGCCAGCAACATTGCGGTGGGCCTCAACGTATTCGTCGATTCGAGCGACACGCAGAATGCCGATATCGGCCAGACCTGGGAGGCGAGCTACGCGTCCTCCCCGCCCAATATGGGCCCGAACCTGTTTCTCACGGGCACGCCCTCGCCGGCCGATACGATCGGCATCACCACCAACGCGTTCGACCAGATGACGAACGAAGCCAATGGCTGGTTCTCCAACCAGTCGTTCGGCATCATGACCGATGCGGGGTTCATGGGCATGTCGTGGTCGCCGTCTCCGAACACCAGGACGACGATCACGCCGCGGCTCGGATTCTACATAACGACCGGCGCTTTCAGCGCGAATGGTCTGGCGGATTGGACATCGGTGTCGAACGATGCCGCCCTTGTCCAGGCTCCCTTCGATTTCAGCCAGAACAATTGTACCGTGACGTTGACCGCGTCCGGCGCGTGGAAGGTGTCGCCGGGGGCGCCGTTCTGAGGGCACCGACGGCCGGCGCGGAATAAATACCCACGCCGTCGATCCTCGCTGCGCGAGGTGGCCGGACGGGTCCGTCCCGCGATTGACATGCGCAGGCCGTGTGCGGGCGCAACGCTGTTGCTTCCTCCGGCTGTTTCGGCTATCGGCGCCGGCTTCCAAGGCTACAGCTGTGGAATTGCGGGAGGGTTCGCGTCGTGGGCCCGTCCAACCGCTAAACTTGAACTGGACGGCGGGTTTACCCCCTCGCCCACTACAGAGTGAGAGTAATGGCAAAGAAGATCACAGGCTATATCAAGCTGCAGGTGCCTGCGGGCGCTGCCAATCCGTCGCCGCCGATCGGCCCGGCGCTGGGTCAGCGCGGCGTCAACATCATGGAATTCTGCAAGGCGTTCAACGCCGCGACCGGCGACCTCGAGAAGAGCACGCCGATCCCGACGATCATCACCGTCTATGCCGACCGGTCGTTCTCGTTCGAGACCAAGACCCCGCCGGCGACGTTCCTGATCAAGAAGGCCGCGAACCTGAAGTCGGGCTCGAAGGAGCCGGGCAAGGTCTCCGCGGGCAAGATCAAGCGCTCCGAGCTGTCGAAGATCGCCGAGGTCAAGATGAAGGACCTGAACGCCAACGATATCGACGCGGCGACCCGCATCATCGAAGGCTCCGCCCGCGCGATGGGCCTCGAAGTGGTGGAGGGCTGAACCAATGGCATTCGTGAGCAAGAAGCAGAAGGCGATCACGATCGACCGCGAGAAGCTGCACGGCGTTGACGAGGCGATCGGCCTGGCCAAGGCCGGTGCCACCTCGAAGTTCGACGAGACGATCGAAATCGCGATCAACCTGGGCGTCGATCCGCGCCACGCCGACCAGATGGTCCGCGGCGTCGTGACGCTGCCCAAGGGCACCGGCAAGGACGTCCGCGTCGGTGTGTTCGCCAAGGGCGCCAAGGCCGACGAGGCGAAGGCCGCCGGCGCCGACGTGGTCGGTGCGGAAGACCTGATGGAAATCGTCCAGGGCGGCACGATCGACTTCGATCGCTGCATCGCGACCCCGGACATGATGGGCATCGTCGGTCGTCTCGGTAAGGTGCTGGGCCCCAAGGGCCTGATGCCGAACCCGAAGCTCGGCACCGTGACGATGGACGTCGCCGCTGCCGTCAAGGCGGCCAAGGGCGGCCAGGTCGAGTATCGCGTCGAGAAGGCGGGCATCATCCACTCGGGCATCGGCAAGGCGTCGTTCCCGGCCGAGGATCTGCGCGCGAACTTCGACGCGCTGGTCGACGCCGTGGTCAAGGCCAAGCCGTCGGGCGCCAAGGGCAAGTACGTCAAGAAGCTCGCCGTGAGCTCGACGATGGGCCCGGGCATCAAGATCGACGTGGCGGAAGTCGCGGGCGCGTAAGCCACTGACTGAAGCTTGAACGACTGGACGGGGCTGGGAGAGCGATCTCCTGGCCCCTTTCGTTTGGCATTCGGATCATCCTGAAGGCATTGGTCCGACGAGCATAGTTAGGCGGGTTGCCGAGGCTAGCTCTGTCAAGTTCGCTTAAATTATAATGGTGCCGACAAGCTCGCCCTCACGAGCCACCTCCTCCCACCGCCCACCGATTTTTTCAAACGCAATAATTGTTCGCTCTCATATGCCCTTAATTTCTACAAAGGCCAGGTTTCCAAAGAAGCTCGGCGTCGAAAGTGTAGCCCGGTCACCGCACTCCAACTTCAAGGAATTATCGACCATGCTCTCTGCATCAAGGGCGAGTGATCCCGTTCTTGTTTTGGAAGATGCATAGGCATGTCTAAGTTCGGCAGCTCTCGGCGATGTACTCCAACCATATACGCGACCGGACGGAATCACGGTTCTTAACGCAAGACAGGTCGTGACCGGCTGAGATTTCGCGATTTGCGTTAATATCGTGCGCTCGTCGTCCGTAGCCGATGGCGGGACTAACAAAATGCCACCTCCCACGCCCGCAATGAAAGGCGAGCAACATTCCAAAGTCTGCTATTGGGTTGCTAGAGGCCGTCACGACGCTCTTTTCGTTTTACCGGATCGACAGATTTCTCCCCTAACCCGTCTCGCGATGCGGGACTTCATCACCCTTGCCGCGCCGGCGCTGATGCTCGGGCTACTCTATTGCGTCTATCGCGCGGTGACGTTGTTCACCGCCTGGCGGCCGGCCGCCGCAGTCGTATGGGCCACCGACTATAGCGACGCCGAGCGCCGAGACGATTTTTGGGGCTTCGGCACCCTTCGCGGCTGGCGGCTGACCGATGGCGATCACCAGCGCCTGATCGAAGAGACGGTCCATTATCGCGACGAGCATGGCGAACGCCACGTCGCCGAGATCAAGCGCTATGTCCGCGCCGGCTGGCGACCGGCGGGTGCCCATACGATCTGGTACGACACCGCCAACCCCGACAACGCGACCGCGTTCGGGCCGGGTTACTGGCTGCTGACCGCGTTCGCGCTCGGGGCGATGCTGGCGGCGTTGATCAACCTCGCGATCCATATCCGCAGCTGAGCTCGCTCCCGTCCCGCTGACAGGAGATAGCGTCCATCGACCGGCGCGCGCCTTCACGTCCGATATTTACGAACCGCCTAAACCGGTCGAAAGAGACGCCCGGCGACGCATCATGATCGACGCGCCGCACGGTCGCGAGCGGGAGACGAAAGAGTGGAAGTCGAGGTCAGCGCAGAAGCCAAGGACAAGAGGCTCAATCGCGCGGTGGCGCTGACGGTGGTCGTGCTGTCGATCTTCACCGGCCTGTGCAACATCAAGGACGGCAACCTCGTCCAGACGATGCAGCAGACGCAGTCGAATTCGGTCGACAGCTGGAACGAATATCAGGCGACCCGGACCAAGCTCCACATCTCCGAAACCGCACGTGACGAGATCAACGTGCTGTCGACGACACCCGCCGCCAAGGCAGCCTCCGCGGCGACGCTTGCGCAGCTCGATGCCGACATCGCCAAATATCGCGCCGAGACGCCCAAGCTGAAGGCGCAAGCCCAGGCCCAGGCGGACAATTACGACGCGCTCAACCTCCATGACGATCAGTTCGATGCCAGCGAGGCGGCGATCTCCACCGCGATCGCGATGGCAGCCGTCGCGGCGCTCGCCGAAAGCCCGATGCTGCTGTTCGGGTCGTGGTTCTTCGGCGCGTTCGGGATCTTCATGGGGATATGTGGGTTCGCGAAATTCGCGTTCCACCCCGACGTGCTCAGCAACTTCCTGGGCTGATACCGCCGCTAAGGCGCGGGGGTCGAGGCCGCCGTCTCCCGCGGCCGGAACAGCCAGCCGATCAGCAGTCCGAACAGGAAATTCGAGCTACCGGTTTCGACACCATGCGCCAATCGTATCGCCGCCGGCATGTAGGGGTTGTCGGGGAACATCGGGGCAATCCCGCCGACGACCGCGAACGAGAGGCCGAGGACCAGCGGAGCATATCTGGGCTCGGTCCGGAGCCACAGCAACGCGGGCAGCGCGAAGATCAGCGCCCGGGGCACCTGGAGCGCGGCGACGAGGATTTGCGGGGGCAGGCCCTTTGCCAGATAATAGTTCGCGACGAAGGGCCAGACCAACGTGCCCGCGGCAAAATAGAGGAATTGGTAGCCCAGCACGACGGCGGCGATGCGGATCGTGGTGATATTCAACCGACGACTTGGCTCGCCTCGCCCACGCCATTTGCCGACGCAGGCGACAGCCAGCGCCGCCAGCAATGCGAACACGACCAGCGCGACACAGAGTTGGATCAGAACGTCGCGGAGCGGCATGACGGCAAACGCGGCGGCTTCGATCAGCGTATTGAACTGGCTGATCGTCCATCCGAACACGAACAGGACGAACCACAGCGCGCGGCCCCTGGCCCGCGAGGCCCAGCCGAGCATCACGAGCGCTAGGAATGTCAGCAAGACGTATAGAATGAATCCCATGGCGATTACCCGTCGAGCAGAGTTTACGAAAACAACATGGATTGCAGGCGTGCCAGATAGGCGATCCAGGCCGATCGGCCCGCGTCGGTCAGATGGCAGAGGGTCTGGGGACGCCGGTCGGCGAAGCGCTTTTCGATCGTCACATAGCCCGCTGTTTCGAGCTTGCGCAGATTGACCGACAGATTGCCGTCGGTGACTTTTGTCTTGGCGCGAAGTTCGCTGAAATCGGCCGATCCGGCACCCGACAGATAAGCCATCACCGCCAGCCGGACGCGACCATGGATGACATCGTCGATCGCGCGATAGTCCAACCGGTCGGCGTCATCGTCCGTCATGGATGCCCGCCCCATGCGCTCGCTCCGCGGCAAGCATGATCGTCCCCGGGAGGACGGACACGAGGACGATGCCCAGCGCCACGGCGGCGAATTGCCAAACCGAGCCGGCAAGCAACAGGGTGAGCGGAACGAAGAGCAGCGACAGAGCGGCGTAACGCTTGAGCCGCGCCACGGCGGCGACCTCGGCCGAGGCGGCGAGCGCGATCGCATATACGCCGAACGTCAGCGCGGGCATGGCAGCCAACAAGACCAGGGCATCGCTGGATCGCTTTGTCCCGACCTCGATGTAAGCCGCGAGCAAGGTGCTGATCGGTGCCAACGCGAGGAAGCATCCGCCGAACAACCAGATGGTCCGCTCCACTCGGGCACCCATACTGGCCTGCCCCTTCGACTGGCCCCGGGCGAACGCGCGGTGCCGCGTCAACAGGCCGGCACCCAGCATGATCGCGGGCCATGTCAGGGCGATGGCGCCCGCCGGTATTGGCAACCAGCGCAACGTGACAGCCCATTGCACAGTGCTGGCCAGTGCCACGGCGCAGCCCCACAGCACGAGATAGCGGCCGCTCGCCAGGGGCAGCCGACGCCCCTCCTCGGCAATGCCGCGCAGGCGAGCGATCTCTTCGAAGGCCGGATGGTCTGTTCGCTCCATATCGTCCGTATCCTTCGTCTCTCACATTGGCCGACTCACTTTATATATTAAAGTACTTCCAATATGCAAATGCCATGCAGCATGCGAAGATCGTGCGAGCGACGACCCGTTTACAGGCGCCCTGCCCTTGCGCGACACGGCCGCCAGGCGCGGGGCCAGCCCGCAGAACCCGCCGGCGTGGTCCTGCCCGCGCTCGTCGCGCATCGCCCACCGCCTGCTGCTGGTGCAGCGATTCGACTGTCGCGCCGCGGCTAGGGAGGGCCTTTTGAAGATGGGTGACGCGCCGATCTCATCGCGGTGACGCGATCGGGTCAATTCGGTTGCAATCAGGGCCGGGCGCCGGTTTTGCTCGCCCGACCATAGTCAGCGGCTATGCTTCCGCCAGCTGCGGATAGTCGGCACTCAGGCTGAGGTCGCGGTCGCCCTCGATGATCGCGAGCCGTTCCTTGAACTTGGCGACGGCGGTCTCGTAGCCGAACTTGCCGAGCACCAGATGACGCGGTACGTCAGCGCGCGACACCGCCGCGATCATCGCCTCGCCGGCGCGGACCGGGTCGCCCGGCTGCTCGCCGCTATAGCCGCTGGTCACGGCCATGCGCTTGCCAGCGGTGTCGGCATAGGCCTCGATTCGGTTGCCGGTCTGGCGCAGCGATCGTCCCGCCCAGTCGGTGCGGAACGGCCCCGGCTCGACGCACATCGCGGCGATGCCGAGCGGCGCCACTTCGGCGCGCAATGCGTCGGTGAAGCCCTCGACCGCATGCTTGGTCGCCGAATAATAGCCCGAGGCGGGAAAGCCGACCAAGCCGCCGACCGAGCCGATATTGACGATATTGCCGCTACCCTGCGCGCGCATCACCGGCAGCACCGCGCGCGTCATTGCGAACAAGCCGAAGACGTTCGCTTCGAACTGGTCGCGGATTTCCTGCTCCTCGCCCTCCTCGATCGCTGCCTGATAGCCATAGCCGGCATTGTTCACGAGCACGTCGATCCGGCCGAACCGCTCCGTCGCGGCGGCGACGGCCGCCCCGATCTGCGCCTGATCGGTGACGTCGAGATCGACTGCAAGCGCGCGATCGGGCGCCAACGCGACTAGGTCGGCGACGCGATCCTTGCCCCGCGCCGCCACCACGGCACGCCAGCCGCGGTCGAGCACCAGCTTGGCCAGTTCGCGGCCGAAGCCGGTCGAACAGCCGGTGATGAACCAGACGGGATCGGCGGGGAGCGTCATCGGGCACCTCTTGTCGGGGAAGGGAAATCGCGTTGGAGATGGGGTCAACGGCGCGGCGCGGCAACCGATCCCGCGCGCTTTTGCCAAATCGCCAAAAAGCGCGTAGGGGCGGGCCAATCCACATCCCCATCGCGTTTCCTGCCCGGCGCCCGTCGCCCCGGGCCGACGCCTTATGTTATCGAGATCGATGCCTTTTTCGCACCTCCCTCCCCTGCTCGCCGACGCGCTGACCGCACGCGGCTATGAAGCGCTCACCCCGGTCCAGGCCGAAGTCAGCAAGCCCGAGTCCGCTGGCCGCGACCTGCTCGTGTCCGCGCAGACCGGCTCGGGCAAGACCGTCGCCTTCGGCCTCGCCATGGCCGACGAGCTGCTCCACAAGGGCCAGACCGAGCAGGCCGGCGCCCCGCTGGCGCTGGTGATCGCCCCGACCCGCGAGCTTGCGCTCCAGGTCGCCAAGGAATTGTCGTGGCTCTTCGCCAAGACCGGCGCGCGCATCGCGACCTGTGTCGGCGGCATGGACCCGTCGCGCGAGCGCCGCGTGCTGGCGCAGGGCGCGCATATCGTCGTCGGCACGCCGGGCCGGTTGCGCGACCATGGCGAGCGCGGCGCGCTCGACCTGTCGGCATTGCGCGTCGCCGTGCTCGACGAGGCCGACGAGATGCTCGACATGGGCTTCCGCGAGGACCTCGAAACCCTGCTCAACGCGACCCCGCCCGAGCGCCGCACCCTGCTGTTCTCGGCGACGATGCCGCGCCAGATCGTCCAGCTCGCGCGCACCTATCAGCGCGACGCGCTGCGCATCTCGACCGTCGGCGAGGACCGCGGGCATGGCGACATCACCTATCAGGCGGTCGCGGTCGCCCCGGCCGATATCGAGCATGCGGTGATCAACCTGCTGCGCTTCCACGAGGCGGAGACGGCGATGCTGTTCTGCGCCACGCGCGACAATGTCCGTCACTTGCACGCCAGCCTGGCCGAGCGCGGCTTCGCGGCGGTCGCGCTGTCGGGCGAGCATTCGCAGAACGAGCGCAACCAGGCGCTCCAAGCGCTGCGCGACCGCCGCGCGCGGGTCTGCGTCGCGACCGACGTCGCCGCGCGCGGCATCGACTTGCCGACGCTCAGCCTGGTCGTCCATGTCGAGATGCCGCGCGATGCCGAGACCCTGCAGCATCGCTCGGGCCGCACCGGCCGCGCGGGCAAGAAAGGCACCGCTGTCCTCATCGTCCCCTATCCGCGCCGCCGCCGCGTCGAGATGATGCTGCGCTCGGCCCGCATCGCCGCCGAATGGGTGCCGGTGCCGACCGCCGACGACATCCGCATCAAGGACCGCGACCGCCTGATCGAGGCACTGAGCGCGCCGATCGAGCCCGATGCCGACGATTGGGTGATCGGCGAGGAATTGCTCAAGAACAAATCGCCGCAGGAGATCGCGGCAGCCTTGGTCCACGCCCACCGCGCCGCGATGCCCGCGCCCGAGGAAATGATCGACCGCGTGCCCGAGGGGCCCAAGGCGCATCATCGCCAGGGCTTTGACGATACCGTGTGGTTCCGCATGAACATCGGTCGCCGCCAGAATGCCGATCCGCGCTGGATCCTGCCGCTGATCTGCCGCCGCGGCGGGATCACCAAGAACGAGGTCGGCGCGATCCGCATCCAGGCCAACGAGACCGGCTTCCAGATCCCGCGCGCGCTCGCCGCCCGCTTCGCCGCCGCCATTGCCAAGAGCGCGGGCGCTGATGGCGAGGACGACAGCGGCGTCCGGATCGAGCCGGTCGACGGCGCCGCGCCATCGGGCCCGCCCGCGCGCCGGACGCTGCATCGCGCTGCGCCGAGTGGCGACGGCCATGAGGGTGGTGCGCCGCGCCGCCCGAGCCCACCGCCGGGCCGCAGCCGCCCGCCGCACGCGCATCGCAAGGGCCCGCGTCCGAACAAGGGGCCGCGGCCGCAGTCGTAAGCTTCGCTTCAGCCATTCGTGGAAAGCGCACTGGAATCTTACGCGCGCGCCCTCCTTACGCCTCCCCGGCGAAGGCCGGGGTCCAGTTTCGTGACATGGCGATTGACGCCCGTCATTGGGAGTTCGCTGCATCTGGGCCCCGGCCTTCTCCGGGGAAGCGTGTTGGACAGGCATCGGAGCAGCGCTTCGACAAGCCCGGCACGAACGGGTTAAGGGGAGCAGGATGAACACCCCACCCACCCGCCGCATCCTGGTCGATGCCGATGCCTGTCCGGTCAAGGATGAGGTCTACAAGGTCGCGTGGCGGGTCGAAGTCCCCGTCTGGGTGGTCAGCAACAGCCATCTGCGCGTCCCCGCGCATCCGCTGATCACCCGCATCGTCGTGAGCGACGGGTTCGACGCCGCCGACGACTGGATCGCCGAGGCGTCGGGGCCGGGCGCGATCGTGATCACCGCCGATATCCTGCTCGCCGACCGCGCGCTCAAGGCCGGTGCGCAGGTCCTCGCGCCCACCGGCAAACCGTTCACCACCAGTTCGATCGGCGCCGCGATCGCGACGCGCGCGATCATGGCCGACCTGCGTGCCGGCGGCGACCAGATCGGTGGACCGGCAGCTTTCACGAAGGCCGACCGCTCGCGCTTCCTCCAGGCGCTCGACGCCGCGCTGGTCATGGCGCGTTAGCTAGCTCTCCTCATAAACGCTTCCCCGGCGAAGGCCGGGGCCCAGCCGCGATGGCCTCTCAAGGACGGGATGCGATCTCTGACTCATCGATGCTGGGCCCCGGCCTTCGCCGGGGAAGCGTATCAAATTCGGCCTAACGGACTTATCGAGACGCTCATGGACCTAGACGACCAGTTCCGCCGCTATTTCGGCACCGCCGACCTGGCGACCCTGTCCCCCGCCGCGTTCGACGCCGGCACCGAGAAGATGCGGGTCGACTTTGGCCTGGAAAAGGACCGACCGCGCCGCTTCGCCTTGTGGACGCTGATGTACATGCTCGGCGTCGCCCCCGACCTCGACGTTGCGTTCAAGGACGAAACCGACCGCGACGCCGCGCGCAATTTCATGGACATGGCCGACGCGACCGGCGCACCACCGGACGCCGACGACTGATCAACCGGCGCGATTGCAGTCAGGCGGCCAGCGCCATCGCCTCGAGATAATCGGTCATCGCGTCGCGTGGCCCCGCCACCCCCTTCTTCTGGAACAGGATGCCGGCATTGCCGCGGTGATAGGTGCCGTGCAGGCAGACATGGAGGATGATCTCCCCGCAGGTCATCCGCATCGAATTGCCGTTGGTATAGGTGAAGTCGACCGGCTGGTCGAAATCCGCCGCCGACAGCCCATCGACATAATCGACATACCAGTCGTCGACCTCGCGCGTGCCGGCGGCGAGCGTTGCCGCGTCGGTCATGACATCCGACCGCGGCGCCTTGAGGCCGTGCGGCAGCCCCTGGAGATGATGCTGGAAGATGCGGTCGACGACATGGATATGGTCGAGGATGCGGATGACGATGAAGGCGTCCTCGGCATCGAGGCGATCGAGGTTGCCGGCCACCATGTCGTAGAGCCCGCGATCCGCCCATTGCTTCAACCGGATGAGGTTCGAATAGGGCTGTACCGCCATGACGACTTCCTTTCGGCTTCGGCGCCGCGCGGCGGGCGCCACTTGATCGATCGACCGCGCCCGCACCATATGTGACGGATCATTCGCATTTTCCATTCGCTTTCCAGGCGGCCGGCACGAGGCGTACAAATGGATGTAAACCCCAGGAAAATTCCGACGCAGCAGCGCGCCAAGGCGACCACCGACGCGATCATCGAGGCAAGTACTCAGCTTTTGGTCGAGCACGGCTACGAGCGCTTCACCACCGCGCGCGCGGCCGAGCGCGCCGGTGTCAGCGTCGGCTCGCTCTACCAATATTTCCCCAACAAGGCCGCGCTCGCCGCCGCAGTGATCGACCGTTGCTGCGAGCAATTCATCGTCGCGCTCGACCGCGCGCTCGCGGGGCGGCCGCGCATCACGCTCGCCGAATGCATCCGCGCGATCGTCGACGTGATCCTGGTCTCGCACCACTTCGCGCCCGACCTGCACAAGGTGGTGATCGACCTGGCGCCGCGCATCGGCGTCGCGGACCGCACCGCCAGCATGAGCCGCAAGATGGCCGAAGCGATCGAGGCGGTACTGCGTATGCATGCCGACGAGATCGCACCCGACATCGACCTGTCGACCGCCGCGACCATCATCGAGACGTTGCTGGCGGCGCTCTCGCACCGCGCCGCGCTGGCCGGGACCCAGCCGGGCGAGGAGGGCGTGATCGCGAGCGAGACGACCTGCATGATCACGCGGTATTTAGCGGCGGACTGAGCCAATGCGCACGCGACGACCGGCTCCGCGCTCAGCTTCCGTTCGCCCTGAGCTTGTCGAAGGGCACCTATCCGCAAATGCGACACGTGAGGCGAAGTGCCCTTCGACAAGCTCAGGGCGAACGGTTTTCAAGGTTCAACCCAAACGAAAACGACCCTACAGCACCCCGATGATCCGCCTGAACGACCTGACCCTGCCGCTCGACCATCCCGACGAGGCGCTGCCCGCCGCGATCTGCGCGCGGCTCGGGATCGCGCGCGACGAATTGCTCGACTTCGAGATCGCGCGGCGCGGCAACGATGCGCGGCGCAAGAACGCGATCATGCTGGTCTATACGATCGACCTCACCGTCCGCGACGAGGGCGCCGTGCTGGCGCGCTTCGCCGGCGACACCAATGTCCGGCCGAAGCCCGATACCGACTACAAGTTCGTCACCCGCGCCTCGGGCAAGGGCCTGCGCCCCGTCGTCGTCGGCACCGGCCCGTGCGGCCTGCTCGCCGCACTCATCCTCGCGCAGATGGGGTTCCGCCCGATCATCCTCGAACGCGGCAAGGTCGTACGCCAGCGGACCAAGGACACCTGGGGCCTGTGGCGCAAGAGCGTGCTCAACCCCGATAGCAACGTCCAGTTCGGCGAAGGCGGCGCCGGCACCTTCTCCGACGGCAAGCTCTACAGCCGGATCAAGGACCGCCGCCATCTCGACCGCAAAGTGCTGACCGAGTTCGTCAAGGCCGGCGCGCCGGAAGAAATCCTGACCGAGGCGCACCCGCATATCGGCACCTTCCGCCTGGTGACGATGGTCGAGAGCATCCGCGCGACGATCGAGGAACTCGGTGGCGAGTATCGCTTCGGCACGCGGCTCGATGGCGTCGACATCGCCACCGATGCGGCCGGCGAGCGCCGCATCCGCGGGCTGCACCTCCACAATGGCGAGTATCTGGAGGCCGACCATGTCGTCCTGGCGATCGGCCACAGCGCGCGCGACACGTTCGCGATGCTCCAGGCGGCGGATGTGTTCGTCGAGGCCAAGCCCTTCTCGATCGGCGTGCGCATCGAACATCCGCAATCGTGGATCGACAAGGCGCGGTTCGGCAAGTTCGCCGGCAACAAGATCCTGGGCGCCGCCGAATATCACATCTCGCACCACGCTTCGAACGGGCGCACGGTCTACAGCTTCTGCATGTGCCCGGGCGGCACCGTGGTGGCGGCGACCTCCGAGAAGGGCCGCGTCGCGACCAACGGCATGAGCCAATATTCGCGCAACGAGCGCAACGCCAATTCGGGCTTCGTCGTCGCGATCGACCCCGAACGCGACTATCCCGGCGATCCGCTCGCGGGGATCGCGCTGCAGCGGCAATGGGAAGAGCGCGCGTTCGTCGCGGGCGGCTCCAACTACAAGGCGCCGGCGCAGAAACTCGGCGACTTCCTCGAAGGCAAGCCGTCCGAGGAATTCGGCGAAGTCCTGCCCTCCTACCGTCCCGGCGTGCAGTTGACCGACCTCAGCCAATGCCTGCCCGACTACGCGGTCGCGGCGATGCGCGAAGCAATCCCGGTGTTCGGCCGCCAGATCCCCGGCTACGACCATCCCGACGTGATCATGACCGGGGTCGAGACGCGCACCTCGTCCCCCGTGCGCTTCACCCGCGGCAGGGACTTCCAGAGCCTCAACACCGCCGGCCTCTACCCGGCGGGCGAAGGCGCCGGCTATGCGGGCGGCATCCTGTCGGCCGCGGTCGACGGCATCAAGGTCGCCGAAGCGGTAGCGCTGAGCATCGAGGGCGGCATATTCGCGGCGACCGGCGCCGGCTGATGGCGCGGCTGGTTCTGTTCAACAAGCCCTATGGCGTGCTGTGCCAGTTCACCGACCGGGGCAACGAGGGATCGGCGCGGCCTACCCTGTCGCACTACATCGACCTGCCCGGAGTCTATCCCGCGGGCCGGCTCGATCTCGACAGCGAAGGGCTGTTGCTGCTGACCGATGACGGCCGGCTCCAGTCGCGGATCGCCGACCCCAAGTTCAAGATGGCCAAGACCTACCTAGTCCAGGTCGAGGGTGAGATCGGCGACGATGCGCTAGCGGCGTTACGCCGCGGCGTGCTGCTCAAGGACGGTCCCACCCGCCCCGCCGAGGCCGAGCGCATCTCCGACCCGGAATTATGGCCGCGCGACCCGCCGGTCCGCTTCCGCAAGAGTGTCCCCGACGGCTGGATCCGCCTGACCATCCGCGAAGGCCGCAACCGCCAGGTGCGGCGGATGACGGCGGCGGTGGGCCACCCGACGCTCCGGCTGGTGCGCTGGGGGATCGGCGACTGGTCGCTCGACGGCATCGCCCCGGGGGAGTGGCGATGCGTGGACGCGTGAAGGTCTTCTTCGACGGCGGGTGGCGACCGGCGACGGGGATGGAGACCGCGGTGGTGGTGCGCGGAAAGGAGTATGTGCGGCACGGGCTTGGCCCAGGCACGAGCCTGGAGGCGGAATGGCGCGCGCTGATCCACGCGGTGGAGGTCGCATGCGAGCTTGAGCTGGCCGACGCCGTCTTCCTGGGCGATTCCCTCGCGGTCATTAGCCAGGCTAGCGGCACGGTTGCGTGTCGAGGCACGGGCCTGAACCATCTCCAGGCCCTTAGCGCGCTCGGTCGCCTTCCCAACTCGCTCCGACTCCGACACGTCAGGAGAGCGCAGAACCTTGCCGGCATAGCCCTTGCCCGGCTCCACGAACGCTGAGCGTGCGTTTTGTGCGGGCAGCGTCACGATACTATGATGGCTCCAGCGCCTTGAGCTCTGCGCCACCTCGCCAATAGGAAAGAGCCGCGCGGGTCTCCCCGCGCGGCTCTTTCCATCCTTGCTTCCGATCAGAAGTTGAACCGCAATCCCGCGTTGATCGTGAAGGTGCGCAGCCGCGCATCGTCGTCGACATTGCCGGCCACGAAGCCCGTCACGCGCCCGCCATGGGCGTTGACGAGCAGGCCAGCCGAATAACGCATCGCGTCCTTCCACGTCGCCGTGTCGAGCGAGAAACTCGTCACCGGCGAGCCGAACGCGAAGCTCGAGCTGTCGGTGCGCGACCAATTCTCCAGCCGCGCCGCGCTGACGAAGGGCTCGAACGTCGCCGTCGCCGCCGACCCGCCGCGATAGGACAGGCGCAGGCCGGCCTGGCCGATCTTGGTCGTGTCGCTGCCCGGCGTCCACACGCTGAAGGCATCGATCACGAGCGGGTCGATGTTGGTGTCGGCATAGCTGAACGAGGCGAACGGCGTCGCGGCGAAGCCGGTCGCGCCGCCGATGCGATACGATGCGCGGATCGAGCCCGCAGTCGCATCGCCGCGCATCCGCTGCGTGCCGATCGTGCCGAACAGCGACGGCATGGCAAGCGTATAGTGGCGCCATTCCTTGCGGATATTGCCTTCGAGTTCGAAGGCGCCGTTGCCGACCACCAGATAGCCGCCGACGAACGGCGTCTCGACCTTGATCCGCTCGCTGCTCGAGACCGGGGCCGAGGCGCCGTACCAGCCGCCCATCACGCCCGCATTGACCTTCCAGCTGCCCAGGCCGCCGAAGGCCACGTCAGCGCCGATCTGCGCGGCGTGATGGTCGGTGCGCAGGCGCGTGGTCGAGGTGTAGAGGAGGCCGCCCCCCGCCAGCGAGGAATCGATCGTCTGGGTGGTGTGGCCGCCGCCGCCGCGCATCCACAGACTCACCCGCGTGCCGCCGACGTCGCTGCGGTTGGTCACGTACGGGCTGATCGGATCGTCGAGCAGGCCCGACGCCGCTTCCGCCATATAGGTGAGGTCGCCCACCGCCATCGCGGTCGGATTGACCGCCTGGATCAGCCCGAACTGGGTGGTGTTCGACGGGTTGCGCCCGAAGTGTTCGAGGATGAACCCGGTGGTCGGGAACACCGTGTTCGAGGTGAAGGTCCCGACCGCGGCGCCCGGCGCCACCGTCACCACCGGCAGGAAACCGCCAGTGACGAAATTGTGCCCACCGACCCGGTTCAGCGTGACGTTGGTGTTACCCGATGCCGTACCGGCGATGTTGAGCCGGTCCGCGGTGGCCGTCGCGGTGCTATAGTCGGCGAAGAACTGGCCGCCGCCGGTGTAATTGCCGCCGACCGTGACGACATTCGAGGTCAGGTTGTTCTGGGCGTTGATGATGCCGGTGTTGATCAGGAAGCCCTGCGTCGTGAACGACCCCGCGCCGGCAAAGGTCATGCGGCCGGCATTCTGGCTGCCGCCCAGGATCAGCAGCGTCGCGCCCGATCCCAGGTTGACGTTGCCGCCGTTGGACAGATTGCCCGCGAACACCGAATTGCCGGTGAGGTTCGCCACGCCGACCGGGGCGTTGATGAACTGCGAGATCGCGACGGTCGAGCCCTGCACATTGACCGCGCCGTTGAGCGTCCCGGCATTGTAGATCGTGAACGGTCGGTTGTTGAGTTGCCCGACCACCGCATAGGTGCCGCCGGCGATCGTGCCGTAATTGTTGATCGTGCCCGTACCGCTGCCGGTGGCCACCAGTTGGGCACCGGTGGTCGTGCCCGAGATCAACCCGTAATTGTTGATCAAGAGCGCACCGTTGACGGTGTTGAGCGCCATGCCGATCGCGGGATCGATGCTCCCGGTCGCGGTGACCAGGACGTTGATGTCGCCGGCGGTGGAGGTCGCGTAGACCCCGGCATTGCCAGCGCCGCTCGCCGACACCTCGCCCGCGATGACGATGTTGGTGGCGCCGGTCGACGTGCCGCTGTTGGTGCGGATGCCGGCACCGTCGGTCGCCGTGATCAGCGAGCCGACGCCCTGGTTGATGGTGATCGTCCCGGCGCCCGCACCCTGCAGCAGTGCGTAGATGCCGTCGCCATTGGCGGCGGAGACCCCGGCATTGGCGTTGATCGTGACGCTGCCTGCCCCGACGACATTGCCCAGGATGCCGACACTGTCGGCCACAACGTCGCCGTTGGTGGTGATCGTGGCGATGCCGTCAACCGACTGGGCCTGGATGCCGATACCGTTGCTGGTCACGGTGCCGGCGGTCGTCACGCTCACGGTCGACAGGCCGTTGACCTGGCCGCGGATCGCCTCGCCGCCGGTGCTGGTCACCGGCCCGGCGGTATCGATCGAGACGTTGCCCGCGCCGCTGAAGCCCAGGATGCCGAACCCGGTCGTCCCGAGCACCGCGCCTGTGCCCGAAATGTTGATATTGCCGGCGACCGACTGCGCGTTGATGCCGTCGACATTGCCGGTGGCGGACCCGGTCGCGGTGATGTCGATCGCGCCGGTATTGGTGAAGGCGGTGATGCCGTTGCCGGTCTGGCCGGTGGCGGAGCCGCCGCTGCCGGTGATCAACAGCGCGCCGCTGTCGGCAGTGGCGTTGACGCCGTCCGCGCTGCCAGTGACATCGCCATCGAGCGTGATCGTGGCGAGGCCGTTCGACAACCCGCTATCGGTGAGGATGCCTGTGCCGCCGACCGCCGTCACCGTCCCGCCGGTCGCCACTGCCACGTCGATGGTGCCGGAATTGGCCGCCGCGCCGTTGTTGAGCGCGGTGACCGCGTCGCCAGCGGTGGAATTCGCGCTGCCCGCGACCATTACCGACACATTGCCGGTGCCATTGGTCAGTGCGACTATGCTCGAGGTGCCCGTCACTGTCCCGTTGGCGGTCACGTCGACATTGCCCGCACCACCGGCCAGGACCTGTTGCGCGATGATCGCGGTGTTGCCGGTCGAGGTGACGTCACCCGCAGCGACCGAGACGTTACCGCCGGTGGTCAGCGCATAGATGCCGTTACCGGACGTCACGTTGACCGGGCCGATGGTCGTGACGGACGTATTGCCCGTCCCGAAATTCTCGGCATCGACGCCGAACCGCGCATCGATCGCGTTGTTCGCGGTGACGTCGATATTGCCGGTCGCGCCAGCCGGGAAGATCGCCCCGACGATGCCGGCATTGCCTGCCTGGACATCGCCATTGGCGACGATCGTCAGATTGCCTGCCGTCGACACGCTCTGCACGTCGATGCCGTTCATGCCCGCGGAGAGCGCGGTTACCGCTCCGGCGGTGACGCTGATGTCGCCGCCGATGGCGGTATCGCGGACGTAGATGCCGGTGCCGTTGGTGGCGGCGCTCGCCCCCGAGATATCGACCGTGACCGTGCCGGATCCATTGTTCTGGATGCTGGCGCCATCGCCGTTCTGCCCGACGAAGCCGCCGGTACCGGTGACGCTGATGTTGCCGGCGCCACCCGTGCCGCCAGCCAGCGACAGGCCGTTGGTCGCACCGGTCACCGTGTCGGCGACATTGACCGTCACCGCATCGTTGCCAAGCGCCAGGATGCCCTCGGTGACCGTACCGGTCACCGTGCCGGTCGTGGTGACGCTGACCGTTCCCGTGCCGATATTCTGCGCGTCCACGCCTCTCGTGCCGGAGACGTTGGCCGCGGTAACGTCGACCGTTCCCGCCCCGCCGCCGAGCGACTGGCGCGCGAAGATCGCGCTGTCGCCGGTCGAGCTGACATCGCCCGCGGTGACGGTGACATTGCCGCCTGTCGTCAGAGCATAAATGCCGTTACCCGTGGTCGCGGTGACCGGGCCGACGGTGGTCACCGTCGAGTTGCCGGCACCGAGATTCTCGGCAACGGCGCCAAACGCCCCAGAAACGGCGCCATTGGCGGTCACGTCGATATTGCCGGTCGCCGCGCCGTTCTGGATCACACCGACGAGGCCGGCGAGACCCGCATCGACATCGCCGTTGGCGACGATCGTGACGTTGGCCGTGTTGGAGAGGCTCAGCACGTCGACGCCGATCTTGCCCGCGGTCAGCGCGGTGACCGCGCCGGTCGTGACGCTGATGTCGCCGCCCGCCGCGGTGTCGCGGACGATGAAGCCGTTGCCGCCGGTCGAACCGCTCGGGCTCGAGACGTCGACCGTGACCGTGCCCGATCCGTTGTTGAGGATGTTGGCGCCGTCACCGCTGCCGCCGAAGAACCCGCCGGTGCCGGTGACGCTGATATTGCCCGCGCCACCGGTGCCGCCGACGAGGGTCAGGCCGTTGGTCGCGCCGGTCACCGCGTCGGCGACGGTCACGCTCACCGCATCGTTGCCGATCGCCCGGATACCTTCGGCGAACGTGCCGGTCACCGTGCCGTTGGCGGTGACATTGGTCGCGCCGGTGCCGGCGTTGGTCGCTTCGATACCGGTCGTGCCCGAGACGTTGCCGCCCGTCACGTCGATAACGCCGCCCCCCGCCGCGTTGGTCTGGCGCGCGATGATCGCCGTGTTGCCGATCGAGGTGACGTCACCCGCGGTCACCGTCACATTGCCGCCCGTGGTCAGCGCGAAGACGCCGTTGCCGGTGGTGACATTGACCGGGCCGACCGTGGTGACCGTCGTGTTGCCCGTGCCGAAATTCTCGGCATCGACGCCGAACCGCGCGTCGATCGCACCATTCGCGGTGACATCGACATTGCCGGTCGCGCCCGCCGGGAAGATCGCGCCGACGATCCCCGCATTGCCCGCCTGGACATCGCCGTTGGCCACGATCGTGATGTTGGCAGTGTTGGAGAGACTCTGGACGTCGATCGCGTTCCTACCCACCGCCAGCGCGGTGACCGCGCCGGTGGTGACATTGATGTCGCCGCCCGCCGCGGTGTCGCGCACGATGATGCCGTTACCGCTGGTCGAGCCGCTCGCGCCCGAAATGTCGACCGTGACGGTGCCCGAGCCGTTGTTCTGGATATTGGCGCCGTCGCCGGTGCCGCCCAGGAACCCACCGGTGCCGGTAACGCTGATGTTGCCCGCGCCGCCGGTGCCGCCGACCAGGGTCAGGCCGTTGGTCGCGCCGATCACGGTATCGGCAACGGATACCGTCACCGCATCATTGCCGGTCGCCTTGATACCTTCGGCGAAGGTTCCGGTCACCGTGCCGTTGGCGGTGATGCTGATCGCGCCGAGGCCGCTGTTCGTCGCCTCGATACCCGTGGTGCCCGAGACGTTGCCCGCGGTCACGTCGATCGTGCCCGCGCCGGCCGCACTGGTCTGACGCGCGATGATCGCCGTGTTGCTGGTCGACGTGACGTCGCCCGCGGTGACGGTGACGTTGCCGCCGGTGGTCAGCGCGAAGATGCCGTTGCCGGAGGTCGCGGTGACCGGGCCTACCGTCGCGACGCTGGTATTGCCGGTCCCGAAATTCTCGGCGTCGACGCCGAACCGCGCGTCGATCGCCCCGTTCGCGGTAACGTCGACATTGCCCGTCGCGCCCGCCGGGAAGATCGCGCCGACGATGCCCGCATTGCCCGCGTTGATGTCGCCGTTCGCGACGATGGTGACGTTGCCGGTGGTCGACTGGCTCTGGACGTCGATGCCATCCTTGCCGCCCGCCAGCGCGGTGACCGCGCCGGTGGTGACGCTGATATCGCCGCCCGCCGCGGTGTCGCGGACGACGATGCCCTCACCGGCGGTCGAGCTGCTCGCGCCCGAGATGTCGACGGTGACCGTCCCGGTGCCATTGTTGCGGATGTTCGCGGCGTCGCCGGTGCCGCCGACGAACCCGCCCGTCCCGGTCACCGAGATATTCCCCCCACCACCGGTCCCGCCGACCAAGGTCAGGCCATTGGTCGCGCCGGTGACCGTATCGGCGACCGAGATCGTCACCGCATCGTTGCCGGTCGCCTTGATACCCTCGGCGAACGTGCCGGTCACCGTGCCGATGGCGGTGACGTTGGTAGCGCCGGTGCCCGAATTGGTCGCCTCGATGCCCGTCGTGCCCGACACATTACCCACGGTCACGTCGATCACGCCCGCGCCCACAGCGCTGGTCTGGCGCGCGATGACGGCGGTATTGCCGGTCGAGGTGACGTCGCCCGCGGTCACGGTGACGTTGCCGCCGGTGGTCAGCGCGAAGATACCGTTGCCGGACGTCGCGTTGACCGGACCGACCGTGGTGACCGTCGTGTTGCCCGTGCCGAAATTCTCGGCATCGACACCGAAACGAGCGTTGATCGCGCCGTTCGCGGTTATGTCGATATTGCCGGTGCCGGCGGCCGGGAAGATCGCGCCGACGATGCCGGCATTGCCCGCATTGACGTCACCGTTCGCGACGATCGTGATGTTGCCCGTCAGCGACTGACTCTGCGCGTCGATGCCGTCCTTGCCCGCGCTCAGCGCATTGACCGCGCCGTTGGTCGTCACGCTGATCCCGGTGCCGGTCGCGACGTCGCGGACCGTGATGCCCTCGCCAGTGGCGGCGGTGATGTTACCGGCGGTGATGTCGACCGAGCCGACGCCGCCGTTCTGCACGACGTCGAAGGCGTTGCCGTTGCCGTTGTTGATGACGTCGCCGCCGGTATAGACGATCGGTCCGCCGGCTGCCGTGAGCGAGAGCGCAGCGGTGCCGCCCGCGGTCGGCGTGTTGCCGGCATCGACGCTGATCGTGCCGTCGTTGGTGACGGTGATGCCGCCACCGGCGGTGTTGGTCACCGCGAGGCCGTTGCCGCTGACCGTCACGCCGCCATCGACGTTGAGGATGATCGGGGTCGCGATCGGGCCCTGATAGAAACGGTCGTTGGGCGGGTTGGTCGGATAGGTGGTGTCGGTCGTCGACGTATCGCCGCTGCAGGTCACGGTGACCCCGCCGACCACGCACTGCGCCCAGGCCTGGGTCGGTGCGAGCAGGCCCAGCGTGACGACGGCGCCGATGCCGAGCGGGGATCGCAGCGCGAGCCGGCTTGCCTGCGAACAGAGTGCCGAACGCCGGCTCTTCCTTGCCGCAAGGCCGTTGACGTTCGATCGAGCGGAGACGGTCGAATCCAGTGCGCGCGCCATATGATCCCCCTTGTGTGGTTGGGAGCAGCCGTCGCGACCCGGGTTTTCCCGGCTTTTATCTTCCCATTCTTGTTATCACTTAGTGCAGATAGCTTCTCATTCCGCGCAGGAATTGGTCAAATACGACACTCTTTCCGCATCGGCCCTTGCGCGGGCCACCGCGCGCCGCACCGATCGATAGCCCCCGTCGGACCACGCGGCGGCCGGATCCGCCCGACATTGACTTCCCGCCAGATCCCCGTATAGGCGCCCGCTTCGCGAGGTGGGCTTCGGCCCTCTCCTCGCGTTACCGTCCGAGACAGCAGGTGCGGGTTCCCCGCTTAATCTCCTGCCTAGACGGGGAATGGAATTTACCCGCTCGCAGGTATCGCCTGCGCGCAGGACTGCCGCTCTCCATGAAGACAGCGGCCAGGCGCCATGCCCCATCGACGGAAAACTGGCCGTGCGGAGCATTCCGTCCGGCTGCTTTGAACCGGGGTGGTTTCGGCCATCCCAGAACGTGGAGAATGGCATGGATCGTGGTCAAAAGGCCGCAGCCGTCGCCGATCTCAAGCAGACCTTCTCCGAGGTCGGCGTGGTGGTCGTCACCCGCAACCTCGGCCTGACCGTCGCGCAGTCGACGCAGCTCAGGACGAAGATGCGTGAGGCCGGTGCCAGCTACAAGGTCTCGAAGAACAAGCTTGCCAAGATCGCGCTCGACGGCACCGACTATCTCTCGCTGGGCGACATGCTCACGGGTCCGGTCGGTCTCGCCACTTCCATCGATCCCGTCGCGGCCGCCAAGGTCGTGGTGGAGTTCGCGAAGACCAACGACAAGTTGGAAATCGTGGGCGGTTCGATGGGCGCGACGGCTCTCAACGTCGAAGGCGTGAAGGCTCTGGCCACACTGCCGTCGCTGGATGAACTGCGTGCGAAGATCGTCGGCCTGGTCCAGGCTCCGGCGCAAAAGCTCGCCAGCATCACCCAGGCGCCGGCCGGCCAGCTCGCCCGCGTGTTCGGTGCGTATGGGGCCAAGGAAGCCGCTTAAGCGACGTAGTCGCCCCGGCGCAGGCCGGGGTCTTAGCAAAATGAACTCGGGCCCGATGTGGCCCACATGGAGAATGTAACATGGCAGACCTGAACGCGCTGGTTGACCAGCTGAGCGAACTGACCGTCCTCGAGGCCGCTGAGCTCTCGAAGCTGCTCGAAGAGAAGTGGGGCGTCTCGGCCGCCGCCGCGGTTGCGGTTGCGGCTCCGGGTGGCGGCGGTGCCGCTGCTCCGGCCGAAGAGGTCAAGGACGAATTCGACGTCATCCTGACCGGCGACGGCGGCAAGAAGATCAACGTCATCAAGGAGGTCCGCGCGATCACCGGTCTCGGCCTGACCGAGGCGAAGACGCTGGTCGAGTCGGCTCCGAAGGCCGTCAAGGAAGGCGTGAACAAGGACGAGGCCGAGAAGCTGAAGAAGCAGCTCGAAGAGGCCGGCGCCACCGTCGAGCTGAAGTAAGCCGCAGGCGGGAGGACGGGGCGCTTCGGCGCACCGCATCCCGCCAAGGCCGGCCGGCGTGGCCATCGGCCACGTCCGACGTCACGGGACTTGCTCCCGTGACGGCCAGCAAAAAAGAAGGGCGGCTCCCGCTGGGGCCGCCCTTTTCTATTGTAACACCGAAGCGTCCGATCGGCCGGTAGCTTCGTGTTCTGTAGCCCCTCCCCTTCAAGGCAGGGCAATCGCATAGGGGGGTGGGCGGCGGTGTGCTGGTTTGCAGTTCGTCGCGTCACCGCGATGGTCGGAAATGCGAGCCTGGAATGATGGCTGATCCGCTGCATCCTGCGTCACCCGGGCTCGTCCCGGGGTCCACCGGGCCGCTGACCAACGGCTTATGGGTGCGCGGCACGGTGGATGCCCGGACGAGCCCGGCATGACGGCCCAAGCCGACCCGGCTGGCTCTGTCCTCACCCTCTCTGCCAACACATCTCGATATTCGATAACCCTGGCCCTTCAGGGGAGGGGCTATTTTTACTTTACCTTAGAGCGGCCCATTCGCCTGCCCTCACGCCACACGGCGCTCGGCGACCTGGGGATGCATGCGCGGATTGCCGTCGAGGCGGAACGGCGCCAGCTTGGCCCCCTCCCCGCGATCGATGCCGATCATGTGCGCGGCGGTCGCGACGCCCGGCGCCCCGACACTCTCGCCCCAGCGATATTCGGCCTTCATCGCCAGCACCGGCACGAACCAGGGCTTGCCGTCGATCGTCATGACGTTGAGGTTGGCGCGCGGCAGCAGCGCGGTTCCGGTGAGCTCGACCTGGTCGCCGGCGCGGACCTCGAACGGCGCGACCACCGGCTTGTCGACCGGCGAAGTGAAGATCATCTGCAGATCGGCCGCCTGGCGCGCGCTCGCGCTCAGCATGTAGATGCCGAAGGCGACGTCGCGCGCGTCACCGCGCCCGACGTTGCGGACGACGATGCGATACTCGATCGCCGCGCTCATCGAGGGATCGGTGCCGGCACGCTGCGGAATCAGGACGATCTCGAGTTCAGGCTTCTGGTCCTCGAGGCTGGCGCCGCGCGGCGGCTGCGGTGCACGAACGGTGACCAGGCCGGCGGGAAGCGGCGGCGACGGCGGCTGCTGGGGCTGCACGCCTTCGGCGATACGGCGCAGCGGCACCGTGAGCAGGCCCGAGGAGGGTGCGGGCGCCGGAATCGGTGCGGGCGAAAAAGGTGCCGGGGCAGGTGTCGGGACGGGCGCGGGGCGCGGCGGCGCAACCGGCGCCGCCTCCGCCCAATCGCTTTCCCCGGCGCGGCGGCGGCGGCCGAACAGGAACCAGCCGGCCGCGGCCAGCGCCGCGATCGCCACACCGATCGCGATCAGCGTGCCGCTCGACCAACCGCCCGAGGGTTGTTCGGCAGGTGCCGGAGCGGTCGCGGTCGCCATCGGCAGCGCTTCGGGAGTCGCTGCGGCAGTCGGCGACGGCGAGACGGTCACCACCGGTCCGGACGCCGACGTGGGTACCGGCGTCGGCGCGGCCTGTGGAGCCGGAGTCGTCGCTCGCGGCGTCGGACGTGCCGCCGGGGCGGCGGTGGTGGCGCTCGGGCGCGTCGTGGTGACCGGCGGTGGCGTCACCGCGGGACTGGGCGCCGGGGTTGGTGTCGGCGCGGCGGTCGGCGCCGGCGTCGGCCGGCTGAACGGCGCTACGACCGGCCCCGACGGCGGCGGCGCCGGGGTCGGCGTAGGCTTGGGCGGCAGGTTGAAACCGCCGAGGCTCGGAATCGATTGCGGCGCCGCGCCGTTCGACTGCGCAGCCGCCACTCCCGGCGCTACTGCCGGCAGCACCGCCGCCCCCGCGAGCAACGCGCCCGCGCGCTTCAACACTCCCAAACCCCTCATCGAGCCCACGTTTTACACAACCTAGCTGAACCTGTGCCGAATACCCGGCAAAGGGTCGCCCTAGCGCATCAATTGCGATGGCGCGAGCGGCACGACCGGCAGCCACACCGCGCTCGGCGTCTTTCCGCCACGCATGATCGTCACCGTCGCCTTCTGATAGTCCGCTTTCTTCGCGTAGAAGATGTTGGGGACGTATTTCTGCGGGTTGCGATCGTAGAGCGGGAACAGCGTCGACTGCACCTGGATCATGATGCGGTGGCCCGGCTGGAAGACGTGGTTCACGGCCGGCAGGCGGAACTTGTATTCCTGCACCTTGCCCGCCGGGATCGGCGACGGGTTGGAGAAGCTCTCGCGATAGCGGCCGCGAAAGATGTCGAGACTGATCGCGAGCTGGTAGCCGCCCATCTTGGGATCGGTCGCATTCTCCGCCGGGAAAACGTCGATCACCTTGACCACGAAATCGCCGTCGGTGCCCGTCGTCTTGGCGAACAGATCGGCCATCGGCACGCCGGAGACACGCACCGCCTGGTCGAGCACCGGGCTCTCGTAGCTCAGCACGTCGGGGCGACCGTCGTACGAGCGCTGATCCTGGACCAGCCAGTCGCCCCACCGGCCGTCGTTGAAATTGACCGGACGCGGCAGATGCGGGACCGGCTTGGCAGGATCGGAGACATAGCTGTCGCCGCCCTCGCCCGCCTTGTCGAACCCGAGCCCGTCATCGGCCTGCATGTAGATCGGCTTCAGCGGCGACGGGCAGCCGGTCTCGCACGCCACCGGCCAGGCATTGAAGCGGTCCCAATGGTTCTCGGCGGTGTTGTAGATCGTCGCCGCCGGCACGCTGACCGCCGGACCGTCCTTCAGATACTGGTTGAAGAACGGCAGGATCATGTCCTCGCGATATTGCGCGGCAGTGTCGCCGTTCCACTTGAACGGCCCGAGCTCGTAGCCCACGCGATTGATCTGGCTGTGGCGCCACGGGCCCATCACGATGAAGTTGTTGCCGGCCTTGCCGGCCTTGACCAGCGCCTCATAGCTGTGGATCGCGCCCCACATATCCTCCTGGTCCCACAGGCCCTGTTCCCAGATCGTGGGGACGTTGGACGGGTTCTTGGCGAGCAATTTGTCGAGCGCCTGGTCCGACCAGAATTCGTCATAGGCCGGATGCATCGACATGCGCGTCCAGTACGGCAGCTGGTCGTAGCCCGACTTCTTCGCCCATTCCCCGGCCGATCCGATCTCGCGGAAATTATCGTAATCGTCGTAACCACCGGTCGGCGGCGCCTTGCCTTCGCCCTTGTAGCCGGTCTGCGCGCCCAGCCAGGTGATATTGGCGAGGCGGAACGCCCCGTAATGGAACCAGTCGTCGCCCATCCAGCCGTCGACCATCGGGCTCTGCGGCGCCGCGACCTTGAGTGCGGGATGCGGATGGAGCAGCGCCATGACGACGGTGAAGCCTTCGTAGGACGAGCCGATCATCCCGACCTTGCCGTTGGATTCGGGCAGATTGGCCTTGTTCACCAGCCAGTCGATCGTGTCATAGGCGTCGGTCGTGTGGTCGACCTTGGTATCGTTGAGCGGACCGACCACCGGGCGCGTGGTGACGTAGCCGCCCTCCGAGCCATATTTGCCGCGAATGTCCTGATAGACGCGGATATAGCCGTTCTTGACGAAGATCTCGTCGGCGAGCGGCAGGGTCGCCAGCATCGAAGGGCTATCCGAACGCTTGGCGCGGCTCGCGGCGTCATAGGGCGTGCGGGTCAGCACGATCGGGGCGTTGGTCGCCCCCTTGGGGATGACGATAACGGTATAGAGTTTGGTCCCGTCGCGCATCGGGATCATCACTTCGCGTTTGATATAGTCCGCGTTGTCGGCGACCGGCGGCGTGAACTTGGCCGGTACGTCGTTCCCGTTGGGCGGCCACATCGGTGCCTGCTGCGCCATCGCAGGGGCCAAAGCGAGAGTGACCAGGGGCAACAGCGCGAGCTTCTTGATCATGCGACCGAGTCTCCTTGGGAGGGGTAGCAGTGTCCTAGGCCGCCATGACGGCGGGAAGCAATGGGCTGAATTGCTGGGGCTTTCCGGTCGACGTCGGGCGGGCGAACCAAAATCCTCCGCGGCACGGGGAGGGAGACCAAGGCGCGTAGCGGCTTGGTGGAGGCCCTCGACCAACTCGCCATAAGCCAGGAGGCCAGCGATAGCAGCCCCCCTCCACCACTCGCTACGCGCGAGCGCCCCTTCCCCGTTCGGGAGGAGCTTCCCGGCTCCCTGTCACTCCCATGAAAAACGCCCGCCCCGGCTTCCCGGGACGGGCGCTTGCTTGCCTGAGGGAGCGTCAGGCGTGTTGCGGTTCCCCGCGCAGTTCGGCGCCGACATTCTCGTGCATCGACGCGCGGCTGAGTTCGAGCGGATCGAGGCCGGGCCCACCTTCCTCCGGAGTCACGCCGACCACGAACGAGGCTGAGGTACGACCCTCGCTGCCGTCTTCCAGCGTGTAGCGTGCGTCCGCGACGACGATCGGGCGGATCGTGTCGGGCAAATTCTCGCCCATATCCGCCTTGAGCAGCGCGAGTGTCGCGTCGATACGCTTGCCCTCACCTGGCTTGATCGTCACCGGCTCGGTGGTGGCATCGGCCGGCGGGTCGACCAGCAGACGCTCCATTTCGGAGCCGTTGGGATCGCTCGACAGCAGGAAGGTCGAGATGCGGACGTCGCGGGCGGGGACCGACCCGGCATTGCCGACGGTCAATTCGATCTCGACCAGCGCTTCATCGACATTGGTGCCGACCCGGACCGGGCGCATCGCGAATTCGAGCCAAGGACGTTCGGCGACCGGCGCGGTGCCGGCGGTGAGCGCCGCGACCTCGTCCGCGGGCGGGGTCGACATCTCGACCGCGTCGGGCGCGGCGACGACCGGCTCGACCTCGGCGACCGGGGCTGTGCGGCGGAGATATTCGGGCTCCTTGCGCGGCTCGGCCCTGGCGACCGGGACGGGCTGGATCAGCGGCGCTGCGGCGACCGGCTCGGGCTGCGGTTCGACATAGCTGTCCTCGACATAAGCGGGTTCTTCATAAGCTTCGTAGTCGCGACGGCGGCCGCGCATCGCGAGTGCCGCGCCGAGGATGGCCGCCAGGGCAGCGATACCACCCGCCACCCACGCCCAGAGCGGGATACTGCTCGTCGTGGTGGTCGACTGGCTCGACGCGCTGTCGGCGACGGGTGCCGCCGGCTCGGCCGCGGGGGCCGCGGCAGGCGGCGGCGCGGTCGATGCGCTCGTATCGGCCGGCGGCGTCGCCGGCTGCGGCGCGGGCGCGGCGGCCTGGGGCACAGGCGCCGGAGCCGGAGCCGCGGCGGGTGCCGCGGTCGATCGGGCAGCGGTGCTATGGGTCCGCGTCACCGCGCGGGTGGTGGTCGTGCGGGTGCTCCGCGTGGCGGTGGCGGCACGCGGCGCCGGCTTGGCGGCGCTATCGTCGGCCGCGGTCGTGGCTGCGGGCGGCGTGCCGTCGGGCACGGTACGGACGACCGGCGGGATCGGCACGGTCGCCGCATTGGGCGGCGTCACCACCGGCTGGGCCGGAGGCGACTGGACAGGCGCGGTCTGTGGCGCCGTATCCTGCGCGAACGCGGGGGTTGAAAGGAGCGCGGTGGCGACCAGCAGCGGCGCCAGTGCGCGGGTTTTGCGGGGGGCAAATTGCTGTTTCATGACGGTGTCACAATGACGGGAACCCGCTCCAGGTTCCTCGTTTCGTCGCCGTCCGACCGAGGCATTTTTCGCGACGAACCGAGCAACCCATTGATTCTCATAGATAACAATAGGACAATATTGCGTTGACTTTTTTCGCCACGCTTGGCGGCGAGGCGTCTAGCGTCGAGTCCCGAACAGGATTCCAACTCGATCGGGCACGAGTTTACCCAGCTCCAGAGCGCGACGCCGAAAGCGTTGAGGATATCAGTCGCTGGATTGCCGCGTGCCGCGCGGCCATGCCCCCGATCAGCGCTCCGCCCGGCGTCGGAAAAAGGGTTGTATCGGTGTCTCCATCTTCCCACCGACGAGGACGGATGCAAGATCCTTGACGGCATCGGCAACGGCAACCAACGTCGCACCCGACAGCGGCAGAATGGGGCGAGGCGGAGCAGCCTGGCAAGCGCCGGTCAGGTTGGCAGCGGCATAGATCACCCGGATCGCCCCGAAGTCTTTGAACAAATCCCAGATCGGTCGAAGCTCCTGATCGACGCGCCTCGCGCCCTCCATATTGCCCGCGGCCACAGCGCGGCGGATCGCAACGAGCGGCGCCGGGAACAAACCGCCCAGCACACTGTACCAGGCATCGGCTCCGGCGATCAGCGCCTCGGTGCCATTCGCGTCGCCGCTGACACCGATCGAAACACCAGCGGAGGCGCGCGACCGCAGTGCTGCGAGCCGCTGCGACACCGCGCTGGCCGGCGGAGCCGGCGATTTCGCCGCGAGCACACCCGGAAGGTTGGCCAGCCGCGCGAACAGATCATCGCCGATCGAGAAATGCGTCGCAGCGGGATTGTCGTAAACGCATAGCGGCAGCCCGCCCTCGGCCGCGACCGTCTCAAGATGCGCGAATACTTCGTCGTTGGTGAGCGGCGTGTAGGACATCGGCGCCAGCAGGCCCATCGCCGCACCTGCTCGCCTCGCGTCACGCGCATGGTGAACCGCCATGTCGGTACGCAACGCGCCCACGCCGGCAAGCAACGGAACGCCTTCGTGCACTTGTTCGGCGGCAACCTCGATAGCGCGGCAGCGCTCCTCTCGCGACAGATAGGCATAGGTCCCGGTGCTGCCGAGCACGCAAACGGCGTCCACGCCGGCCTCGACCGCAGCCCGCACCAGGCGCCCCAAGGCCGCGGCGTCGATCCGGCCGTCCGCATCCATCGGAGTGATGGGAAAGGCAACCAGCCCGTTGATCATCAGATGCGGTCCTTCCCTGGTCCTCGCCACCGGGACGTGCGCCACTCCCGCAACGCGGAAACTCTCGAAGCGCGGATGGTCGCGCCGGACGGCGGTCGGACGGCCGCGTTCTTCACTTCCCGCTGCGTACCCCTGTCGGGCCGCCAGGCAAATTTCGTCATGGCGAAATGCACCACCGGACCGATAAAGGCCGCATAGACAAATGTTCCGATCCCGATCTTTCCGCCGAGCAGCACGCCGATGGCAAGGACGGCAAGCTCGACCCCCGTTCGGGTGAAACGGATCGACCAGCCGGTTCGCTTTGCAATACCGGTCATCAAACCGTCGCGCGGTCCCGGCTCGAGCCCGGCGCCAATATAGATTCCACAGGCAATGCCCGTCAGTCCGATCGCCGCGGCGAGCAGCAACCATCGCACAACCAGGCTTTCGACCGGCGGGATCAGCCGCAGCGAGAAATCCGCCGCGGATCCGATCGTGACGATATTCAGGATCGTACCGACACCGATGCGCTGTCGCATCGGTATCCAGGCGAGCAGCAGCGCGGCTCCGGTCAGGTTGACGACCATCCCGAAGCTGATTCCGGTCACGCGGGCAACGCCCTGGTGGAAGATGTGCCACGGCGAGAGCCCGAGATTGGCCCGCACCATCAGTGCCGCGGCAAAACCGTAGAGCACGAGGCCAAAGATCAATTGCGCTAGCCGACGGATCATCATGATGCGTCTGTCACAGAATGTGGCATTGTTATCCATAGCCAGTTATGACAAATTGGCCTCAATGACTGCGCACAACATCGGTACCGTGTCGCTTGTCCGGCACCTTGGGTCCTGGCGAGGTGGCGCCCGCTCGAGACCGGCATATCTCCAGCTGGCGGACGCCCTCCGCCTGCTGATCCTGGACGGCCGTCTGCCGCTGGGGGTTCGTCTGCCGGGGGAACGTGAGCTTGCCAGCGGCCTGGGCCTCAGCCGGACAACGGTGACCGCCGCGTTCGCACAGCTGCGCGATGGCGGCTTCGTTCAAAGCCGCCAGGGTTCCGGCGTGCGCACCTCTCTGCCATCGACGGCGACGCAGGGAGGCAGCTCCGCTTATGCAGTTGAGCCCCAGGGCTCGATCATCGATCTGACCGGAGCGTCGCTCCCCGCCTCCCCCGCCATCCATCAGGCCTATATTGCGGCACTGGAGCGCTTGCCGGCCTATCTGCCGAGCCGGGGTTATGACCGGGTCGGCCTCGAACTCCTTCGGACGGCCATTGCCGAGAAATATTGCCGGCGCGGCCTTCAGACATCCGCGGCCCAGATAATAGTGACGAGCGGCGCTCTCCATGGCCTGGCGTTGCTGCTGCGCACGGTCACGAGTCCGGGCGATCGGGTCGTCATCGATCATCCAACCTTTCCGCACGCCATCGACGCGATCCAGCGTGCCGCTTGTCGGCCTCTACCGGTATCGTTGCCCGGCGCTGGCTGGGATTTCGAGGGAATAGCGGCCGCCTTCAGGCAAGGAGCGCCGCGGCTGGCCTATCTCGTTCCGGATTTTCATAATCCGACGGGCCGCTGCATGGCCCCGGGCGTTCGGGCGCAGCTGGCAAGAGTGGCAGCTGAAACGCGTACGACGCTGGTATTCGACGAGACGCTCGGCGATCTCGGCATCGACTTGGAAACACCCGCCCCCGATGCGGCGGCGGAAGCGGGAATCGTCCGACTGGGGTCGATGGGCAAGAGCTTCTGGGGCGGGCTGCGCATCGGCTGGATCCGCGCCGAGCCCGCACTGATTTCCGCGTTGGTCGCCACGCGTTCGTCGATCGATCTCGGCACGCCGGTGCTCGAGCAGATCGCCGCCGCCGTCCTGCTGGAGTCGCAACCGGGCATGGCGGAACGGCGCGAAACGCTGCGCGAGCGGCGCGACGCGCTCGCCATGCTGGTGAAGCACCGCCTGCCTGACTGGAAACTGGAAATCCCGCCGGGCGGGCTGTCGATCTGGGCCGAATTGCCCGAACCGGTCAGCACCGGCATCGCGGCGACCGCAGAGCGCTACGGGTTGAGCGTGGCGGCCGGCCCACGTTTCGGGGTTAATGGTGCGTTCGAGCGCTTCATTCGGCTGCCATTCACCCAACCTGTCGAGGTCCTGGAAAGCGCGGTGGATCGGTTGGCGCGAGCCTATGATGCGGTCAGACCCGTCGACACGACAGCCAGTCGGGACCTATCAATGCTGGTTTGACCCGGACGTAGGCACGCCGGTTCGACTCGTTGCACGGCGACAAGCGACTGGAACAGGACGAGGCGAACCTGACGCCCGACGACGCGTGAAAATCGAGCCCCTGGTTTGACATTTCCTACACGGCTCCTATATCCCGCGCATCACCACAGCTTTCGGGAAATGACACGGCGTCGCGCACCGGGTCGATCGAATTGGAAGCTGTCGGTTCACACGACGCCAGAAGCTGCCCGTCCACGGCCGGAAACGGAAGTAGGATGAGCGGCTTTTTTGCGTCGTGATGCGTGCCCTGCCCCGGGGTTCCGGGGCACGAATTTTGGCTGACGAGGCAAAACACCCACATGGCAACCAAGGCGATCGAAGGCACCGCGAAGCGGCGCATCCGCAAGGTTTTCGGCAACATCCACGAAGTGGTGCAGATGCCGAACCTGATCGAGGTTCAGCGCGAATCCTACGAACAGTTCCTGCGCAGCGATCCGTCGATCGGCTACGTTTCAGGCCTCGAGAAGACCCTGCGCTCGGTCTTCCCGATCCGCGACTTCGCCGGCACCGCCGAACTCGACTTCGTCAATTACGAACTCGAGCCGCCAAAGTTCGACACCGACGAATGCCGCCAGCGCGGCATCACCTATGCGGCGCCGATGCGCGTCACGTTGCGCCTGATCGTGTTCGAGGTGGATCCCGATACGGAAGCCCGCTCGGTGCTCGATATCAAGGAGCAGGACGTCTACATGGGCGACATGCCGCTCATGACCGAGAACGGCACCTTCATCGTCAACGGCACCGAACGCGTCATCGTCAGTCAGATGCACCGCTCGCCGGGCGTGCTGTTCGACCATGACCGCGGCAAGACCCACGCCTCGGGCAAGTACCTCTTCGCGGCGCGCGTGATCCCGTATCGCGGCTCGTGGCTCGACTTCGAGTTCGACGCCAAGGACATCGTCAACGTCCGTATCGACCGCAAGCGCAAGCTGCCGGTCACCGCGCTGCTGTACGCGCTGGGCCTGACGTCCGAGGACATCCTCAACTATTTCTACAATCGCGTGACCTTCGTCCGCGGCCCGAACGGCTGGCAGATTCCGTTCGCGCCCGAGAATTGGCGCGGCGCCAAGCCGATGTTCGACATCGTCGACGCCAAGTCGGGTGAGATCATCTTCCCGGCCGGCCAGAAGGTTTCCCCACGCGCCGCCAACAAGGCGCAGAAGGACGGCCTCCAGACGCTGCTGATCCCGACCGAGGAAATCTTCGGCCGCTATTCGGCCTACGACCTGATCAACGAGAAGACCGGCGAGATCTATATCGAGGCGGGCGACGAGTTCGCCGCCGAGAACCTGGACAAACTGGACGCCGCCGGGATCGATCGCGTCGAATTGCTCGACATCGACCATGTGTCGACCGGTCCGTGGATCCGCAACACGCTCAAGGCCGACAAGGCCGAAGAGCGCGAGCAGGCGTTGAGCGACATCTATCGCGTCATGCGCCCCGGCGAACCGCCGACGCTCGAGACCGCGGAGTCGCTGTTCGCGGGCCTGTTCTTCGACCCCGAGCGCTATGACCTGTCGGCCGTCGGCCGCGTCAAGCTCAACATGCGCCTCGACCTCGATGCCGAGGACACGGTCACCACGCTCCGCACCGAGGACATCCTCGCGGTGGTCAAGACCCTGGTCGACCTCAAGGACGGCAAGGGCGAGATCGACGACATCGACAATCTCGGCAACCGCCGCGTGCGCTCGGTCGGCGAGCTGCTCGAGAACCAGTATCGCGTCGGGCTGCTGCGCATGGAGCGTGCGGTCAAGGAGCGCATGAGCTCGGTCGACGTGTCGACCGTCATGCCCAACGACCTGATCAACGCAAAGCCGGCCGTGGCGGCCGTTCGCGAGTTCTTCGGCTCGTCGCAGCTGTCGCAGTTCATGGACCAGACCAACCCGCTCTCCGAAGTGACGCACAAGCGTCGTGTCTCGGCGCTCGGGCCGGGCGGCCTCACCCGCGAGCGCGCGGGCTTCGAGGTTCGCGACGTCCATCCGACCCACTATGGCCGCATCTGCCCGATCGAAACGCCGGAAGGCCCGAACATCGGTCTGATCAACAGCCTGGCGTCGTTCAGCCGCGTCAATAAATACGGCTTCATCGAGACGCCGTACCGCAAGGTCATCGACAACAAGGTAACCACCGACGTCGTCTACCTGTCGGCGATGGAAGAGGCCAAGCACACGATCGCGCAGGCCAACGCCGAGACCGATGCCGACGGCAAGCTGACCGAGGAGCTGGTCTCCGCGCGTCAGGCCGGCGAATTCCTGATGGCGCTGCCTGAGAACATCACGCTGATGGACGTGAGCCCCAAGCAGCTCGTGTCGGTCGCGGCGTCGCTCATTCCGTTCCTGGAAAACGACGACGCCAACCGCGCGCTGATGGGCTCGAACATGCAGCGCCAGGCGGTGCCGCTGGTCCGTGCCGAGGCGCCGTTCGTCGGCACCGGCATGGAAGAGACGGTGGCGCGGGATTCGGGCGCGGCGATCGCCGCCAAGCGTGCGGGCATCGTCGACCAGGTCGACGCGACCCGTATCGTGATCCGCGCGACCGGTGAGGTCGAAGCGGGCAAGTCGGGCGTCGACATCTACACGCTGATGAAGTTCCAGCGCTCGAACCAGAACACCTGCATCAACCAGCGTCCGCTGGTGAAGGTGGGCGACGTGATCAACGCCGGCGACGTGATCGCCGACGGTCCGTCGACCGAGTTCGGTGAACTGGCGCTCGGCCGCAACGCGCTCGTCGCGTTCATGCCGTGGAACGGCTACAATTATGAGGACTCGATCCTCATCAGCGAGCGTATCGTCAAGGACGACGTCTTCACCTCGATCCACATCGAGGAATTCGAAGTCATGGCGCGCGACACCAAGCTCGGGCCGGAAGACATCACCCGCGACATCCCGAACGTCGGCGAGGAAGCGCTCCGCAACCTCGACGAGGCGGGCATCGTCTACATCGGTGCCGAGGTCGAGCCGGGCGACATCCTGGTCGGCAAGATCACGCCGAAGGGCGAAAGCCCGATGACGCCGGAAGAAAAGCTCCTCCGCGCCATCTTCGGCGAGAAGGCGTCGGACGTTCGCGACACCTCGCTGCGTCTGCCCCCGGGCGTCGCCGGCACGGTGGTCGAGGTCCGCGTGTTCAACCGCCACGGCATCGACAAGGACGAGCGCGCGATGGCGATCGAGCGCGAGGAGATCGAGCGCCTGAAGAAGGACTCGGACGACGAGCGCACGATCCTCAACCGTGCGACCTGGTCGCGCCTGAAGGAGATGCTGATCGGTCAGGTCGCCACCGCGACGCCGAAGGGCCTCAAGAAGGGCGCCGAGATCGATCAGGACCTGCTCGACAGCGTCGATCGTCACGAATGGTGGAAGTTCGCCGTTCAGGACGACAAGGTCCAGTCGGACCTCGAGGCGGTCAAGGGCCAGTATGATGACGCGGTGAAGCTCATCAAGGACAAGTTCGAGGACCGTCGGGAGAAGCTCGAGCGCGGTGACGAACTGCCCCCGGGCGTGCTCAAGATGGTCAAGGTCTTCGTCGCGGTGAAGCGCAAGCTGCAGCCGGGCGACAAGATGGCCGGCCGTCACGGCAACAAGGGCGTCATCAGCCGCATCCTGCCGGCCGAGGACATGCCGTTCCTGGCGGACGGTACCCCGGTCGACCTGGTGCTCAACCCGCTGGGCGTGCCGTCGCGCATGAACGTCGGGCAGATCTTCGAGACCCATCTGGGCTGGGCCGCGCGCGGCCTGGGCCAGCAGGTCAGCCAAGCGCTGGAAGATTGGCGTGAGGCCAATCCGAACGCCGAGCCGGGCGCGATGCCCGACGCGGTCAAGGAGCGTCTGAAGACGATCTACGGCGAGCATTACGCGGCCGATCTCGACGCCCGCAACGGCGCGGAGATCATCGAACTGGCGCAGAATCTGAAGCCCGGCGTCCCGATGGGCACCCCGGTGTTCGACGGCGCGCACGAAGGCGACGTGTCGGCGATGCTGGAACTGGCGGGGCTCGACACGTCGGGCCAGTCGGACCTGTTCGACGGGCGCACCGGCGATCAGTTCGACCGCAAGGTGACCGTGGGCATCATCTACATGCTCAAGCTCCACCACCTGGTCGACGACAAGATCCACGCGCGTTCGATCGGCCCCTACTCGCTCGTCACCCAGCAGCCGCTGGGCGGCAAGGCGCAGTTCGGCGGCCAGCGCTTCGGCGAAATGGAGGTCTGGGCGCTCCAGGCGTATGGCGCGGCGTACACGCTCCAGGAAATGCTGACGGTGAAGTCGGACGACGTCGTCGGCCGCACCAAGGTCTACGAGGCGATCGTCAAGGGCGACGACACGTTCGAGGCCGGCATCCCGGAGAGCTTCAACGTGCTCGTCAAGGAAATGCGCTCGCTGGGTCTCAACGTCGAACTCAAGAACGATGAGCCCGAGCCGGACGCGCTGCCCGAGGCGGCGGAGTAAGCCACTCTAGCCCTCTCCCGCTTGCGGGAGAGGGTTGGGTGAGGGTCTTCTTTCTTCTTTTTCAGCGCGGTCGAAGAAGAAAGAAGACCCTCACCCTCCCACCGCCTGACGGCGGCGGGCCCCTCCTTCTCCCGCACGCGGGAGAGGGGAAAGAATTTCAAGGAAGGGTTCATTCCCATGAACGAACTGACCAATTTCGCGAACCCGGTCGCCAAGCCGGAGACCTTCGACCAGATCCAGATCGGGATCGCGTCGCCGGATCGCATCCGCTCGTGGAGCTTCGGCGAGATCAAGAAGCCCGAGACGATCAACTATCGCACGTTCAAGCCCGAGCGTGACGGCCTGTTCTGCGCGCGCATCTTCGGTCCGATCAAGGACTATGAGTGCCTGTGCGGCAAGTACAAGCGCATGAAGTACAAGGGCATCGTCTGCGAGAAGTGCGGCGTCGAGGTCACCGTCTCGAAGGTCCGCCGTGAGCGCATGGGCCATATCGAGCTCGCCGCCCCGGTCGCGCACATCTGGTTCCTCAAGTCGCTGCCGTCGCGCATCGGCCTGCTGCTCGACATGCAGCTCAAGCAACTCGAGCGCGTGCTGTACTTCGAGGCGTACATCGTGATCGAGCCGGGCGTGACCCCGCTCGAGCGCTTCCAGCTGCTGACCGAGGACGAGCTCCTCGAGGCGCAGGACGAGTACGGTGAGGACGCCTTCACCGCCGGCATCGGCGCCGAAGCGGTCCGCATCATGCTCGAGCAGCTCGACCTCGTCGGCGAGCGCGAGCAACTGCTGCAGGAACTCGCGACGACCAAGTCGGAGCTCAAGCCCAAGAAGATCATCAAGCGCCTGAAGGTCGTCGAGAGCTTCATCGATTCGGGCAATCGCCCCGAGTGGATGATCCTCGAGGTCGTGCCGGTCATCCCGCCCGAGCTGCGCCCGCTGGTGCCGCTCGACGGCGGCCGCTTCGCGACGTCGGATCTGAACGACCTTTATCGCCGCGTGATCAACCGCAACAACCGCCTCAAGCGCCTCATGGAGCTGCGCGCGCCGGACATCATCGTCCGCAACGAGAAGCGCATGCTCCAGGAAGCGGTCGACGCCTTGTTCGACAACGGCCGCCGCGGCCGCACGATCACCGGCGCCAACAAGCGTCCGCTGAAGTCGCTCAGCGACATGCTCAAGGGCAAGCAGGGCCGCTTCCGTCAGAACCTGCTCGGCAAGCGCGTCGACTATTCGGGCCGTTCGGTCATCGTGACCGGTCCGGAACTCAAGCTGCACCAGTGCGGCCTGCCGAAGAAGATGGCGCTCGAGCTGTTCAAGCCGTTCATCTACGCGCGCCTCGACGCCAAGGGTCTGTCGATGACCCTGAAGCAGGCCAAGAAGTGGGTCGAGAAGGAGCGCAAGGAAGTCTGGGACATCCTGGACGAAGTGATCCGCGAGCATCCGGTTCTGCTGAACCGCGCGCCGACGCTCCACCGCCTGGGCATCCAGGCGTTCGAGCCGGTGCTGATCGAGGGCAAGGCGATCCAGCTTCACCCGCTGGTCTGCTCGGCGTTCAACGCCGACTTCGACGGTGACCAGATGGCCGTGCACGTCCCGCTGAGCCTCGAGGCTCAGCTCGAAGCGCGCGTCCTGATGATGTCGACCAACAACATCCTGTCGCCGGCGAACGGCAAGCCGATCATCGTGCCGTCGCAGGACATGGTGCTGGGCCTGTATTATCTGTCGATGCTCAAGGAAAACGAGCCCGGCGAAGGCATGCTGCTGGCCGACATGGCCGAGGTGCACCAGGCGATCCAGGCCGGCGCCGTCACACTGCACACCAAGGTGATCAGCCGTGTCCCGCAGACCGACGAGCAGGGTAACACCTACCTCAAGCGCTACGAGACGACCCCGGGCCGCATGCTGCTCGGCGAGTGCCTGCCCAAGTCGCACAAGGTGCCGTTCGACACCGTCAACCGCCTTCTCACCAAGAAGGACGTCGGCGACGTCATCGACGAGGTCTATCGTCACACCGGCCAGAAGGAGACCGTGCTGTTCGCCGACGCGATCATGGCGCTCGGTTTCCGCCACGCGTTCAAGGCGGGCATCTCGTTCGGCAAGGACGACATGATCATCGCGCCGGACAAGGACAAATTGGTCGACGAGACCCGCGAGCAGGTGAAGGACTTCGAGCAGCAGTATCAGGACGGCCTGATCACGCAGCAGGAGAAGTACAACAAGGTGATCGACGCCTGGTCGCGCTGCGGTGACCAGGTCGCCAACTCGATGATGAACGAGATCAAGGCAGTGAAGAAGGACCCGGTGACGGGCCGCGAGCTGCCGATCAACTCGATCTACATGATGGCGCACTCGGGTGCCCGCGGTTCGCAAGCGCAGATCAAGCAGCTCGCCGGCATGCGCGGGCTGATGGCCAAGCCGTCGGGCGAGATCATCGAGACCCCGATCATCTCGAACTTCAAGGAAGGCCTGACCGTCCTTGAGTACTTCAACTCGACCCACGGCGCCCGCAAGGGCCTCGCGGACACCGCGTTGAAGACCGCCAACTCGGGGTACCTCACCCGCCGCCTGGTCGACGTGTCGCAAGACTGCGTCGTCATGGAGGAGGATTGCGGTACCGAGCGTGCGCTCGAGATGCGCGCGATCCTGCAGGGCGGGTCGACCATCGCCTCGCTCGGCGAGCGCATCCTGGGCCGCACCACGGCCGAGGACGTGGTCGACGCCAAGACCGGCGACATCGTCATCCCGTCGGGCACGTTGCTCGACGAGGCGGCGGTCGCGAAGATCGAGGCCACCGGCATCCAGGGGATGAAGATCCGCTCGCCGCTGGTCTGCGAAGCCAAGATCGGCGTCTGCGGCAAGTGCTACGGGCGTGACCTCGCCCGCGGTACCCCGGTGAACATCGGCGAAGCGGTCGGCGTCATCGCGGCGCAGTCGATCGGCGAGCCGGGCACCCAGCTGACCATGCGTACGTTCCACATCGGTGGCGCGGCGCAGCTCAACGAAACGTCGAACCTGGAGGCGCATGCCGACGGTACCGTCGAGTTCCGCGATCTGCGTCTCATCGTCGATCAGCGTGGCCGCCGCGTCGTGCTGAGCCGCTCGGGCGAGATCGCGATCAAGGACATGGACGGTCGCGAGCTGTCGGTCGATCGCATCCCGTACGGCGCCTATGTCATGTTCGACGACGGGCACATCGTGTCCAAGGGCGACCGCATGGCCGAGTGGGATCCGTTCACCATGCCGCTGATCACCGAGACCGGCGGTACGGTGAAGTATCAGGACCTGCTGGAAGGCAAGACCCTGACCGAACAGGCCGACGAAGCGACGGGCATCACCCAGCGCGTCGTCACCGAGTATCGCGCCACCACCAAGTCGAAGGAGGATTTGCGTCCCCGGATGACCCTGACGGGTGTCGATGCCGCCGAAGCCGCGCGCTACATGCTGGCGCCGGGTGCGGTGCTGTCGGTCGAGGACAATGCCACCGTCCAGGCCGGTGACGTCCTTGCCCGTGTCGCTCGCGAGTCCGCCAAGACCCGCGACATCACCGGCGGTCTGCCGCGCGTCGCGGAGCTGTTCGAAGCCCGCAAGCCCAAGGAAAACGCGATCATCGCGAAAGTCTCGGGCCGCGTCGTGTTCGGCAAGGACTACAAGGCCAAGCGCAAGATCGGGATCCAGCCCGAGGACGGCGGCGAGGTCGTGGAGTATCTGATCCCGAAGTCGAAGGTGATCGACGTCCAGGAGGGCGACTACGTCAAGCGTGGCGACAACCTGATCGGCGGCTCGCCCGATCCGCACGACATTCTCGAGGTGCTCGGCATCGAGCCGCTGGCGGAATATCTCGTGTCGGAAATCCAGGAAGTCTATCGACTCCAGGGCGTGAAGATCAACGACAAGCACATCGAGGTGATCGTTCGCCAGATGCTGCAGAAGGTCGAGATCACCGACGGGGGCGACACCACGCTCCTCGCGGGCGAACAGGTCGACCGTACCGAGATGGACGAGACCAATGAGAAGCTCGAACGGGGCCAGCAGCCCGCGCAGGGCAAGCCGGTCCTGCTCGGCATCACCAAGGCGTCGCTGCAGACCCGCAGCTTCATCTCGGCGGCGTCGTTCCAGGAGACCACCCGCGTCCTCACCGAGGCGGCGGTCCAGGGCAAGCAGGACACGCTGATCGGCCTCAAGGAGAACGTCATCGTCGGCCGCCTCATCCCCGCCGGTACCGGCGCGGGCATGAACCGCCTGCGCGTGGCGGCGACCAGCCGCGACGCCGCGCTCCGCGTCCAGCAGCGCGCGCTGCAGGAAGTGCTGATCGCCCCGGCCTCGGCCGCGGAAGAGCGGGCGGCGGAGAAGCTGCGCGACGTGGCCGACGATACCGGTAGCGACGCCCTCGCCAGCGTCACGCCGAGCGGTACCGGCACCGATGCGGATGCCGGCGAGTATCTGAACGAGAGCGAGTGATCGCTGTCGTCAGCGCTCACCGCTGATTGAAAAGACCGCCGTCCGGACCGATCCGGGCGGCGGTCTTTTTGTTTCCTGGCGCCCTTTGGGATCGCCTCATTCGTGGAGCGGTAAAAATTGCCCGGAACGGGTTTTCATTCGCAACCCAAGCCCTATCTGGTGCGTGCGGGCGCCGTTCGGCAGTCCGCTTCTCTAGGGGAGAATTCCGTGGCTACCGATCTTCACGCCCTCACGGCGCCTGTCTTCGTCCGTGCGCTGACCAACCTCGACAAGATCCTCGACAAGGGTCGCGCCTTCGCCGCGGAAAAGGGTATCGACGAGCAGGAACTGCTCGACGCGCGGCTGATAGGCGACATGGGCAATCTGATCTCGCAGATCCAGCGCGCGAGCGACTCGGTCAAGGGATGCATGGTGCGCCTGGGCGGCGTCGAGAATGTGGTGATGGAGGATAACGAAGCGACCTTCGACGACCTCAAGGCGCGCATCGCCAGGACGATGGATTTCGTGAAGTCGGTCCCGGCCAGCGCGATCGACGGCAAGGAAGAGGCCGAAATCGTGCTCAAATTCCCCAACGGCGAATTCAAGTTCGACGGCCGATCGTACCTGCTCGGCTTCGTGCAGCCGAATTTCTATTTCCACGTCACCACCGCCTACGCGATCCTGCGCATGAAGGGCGTGCCGATCGGCAAGATGGACTTCCTGGGCGGTATCTGACCGCCCTGCTGCAGCGGAGTGCGTAGTTTCGACTCACGCACTCCGTACCGGATCGATCGGTACGATCCGCGTCGCCAGTCGCTCGGCCTCGTCGCGGTCGTGCGTGACCATCAGGATCGGAAGCTTGAGGCGATCGCGGATGTCGAGGATCGCGCGTTCGACTTCCGTCGCGCGCACGCGGTCGAGCGAGGCAGTGGGCTCGTCGAGCAACAGGAAGGCCGGGTCGCTGAGCAGCGCCCGACCGATCGCGACACGCTTCGCCTCGCCGCCCGACAAGGTGCGCGGCCAGCGGTCGAGCAGGTGTGCGATGTCGAGCAAGTCGACGATCGCGTCGATCGCCGCTGCTTTGCCTGAGCCATAGCGCAGATTGGCCGCGACGCGCAGGTGCGGGAACAGCCGCGGCTCCTGGAAGACATAGCCCGCCCGGCGCCGTTCGGGCGGCAGGTCGATACCCTGATCGAACAGCGTCGTACCGCCGACCCGGATATAGCCGCGGTCGGGCCGCGACAGGCCGGCGATCATGTTGAGCACGCTGGTCTTGCCGGCGCCCGATGGGCCGAACAAGATGACCAGCCCCTCGCCCGCCTCCAGCCGGAGCGCGACCTCTGCCTCGCCCAGCCGCTTGGTGACGTCGAGGTCAAACGCCATGGATCATCGCCGCCCGCATCCGTCGCGCGAGCAGTTCCGATACGACCAGCGCCACCAGCGCGACGATGATCGACAGCGCCGACAGCCGAAGCGCGATCGCATCGCCATCGGGCCGCTGGAGCGCGGCGTAGATCGCCAGCGGCAGGGTCTGCGTCTGTCCCGGGACGTTCGAGACGAAGGTGATCGTCGCGCCGAACTCACCGAGCGAGCGCGCGAACCCGAGCACCGCCCCCGCCAGCAGTCCGGGCAGGCTGAGCGGCAGGGTAATCGTCCGAAACACCCGCCACGGCCCCGCGCCCAGGGTGCGCGCGGCGCCTTCGAGCCGCTGGTCGACCGCCTCGATCGACAGCCGGATCGCGCGCACCATCAGCGGCAACGCCATCACCGCGGCGGCGATCGCCGCGCCGGTCCAGCGGAACAGGACATGCTCACTGAGGAAGCCAAGCGGGCCGCTCGGCGCGAAGGCGAGCAGCAGGAACCAGCCGGTCACCACCGGCGGCACGACCAGCGGCAGATAGACGATCGCCTCGATCAGGATCTTGCCCGGAAAACGTCCGCGCGCGAGCAGCCAGGCGATCGCAAACGCGACCGGCAGTACGGCCAGTGTCGCCACCAGCCCGACGCGCAGCGACAGCGCGACGATAGCCCATTCCTCGCCGCTCAAGCGCTCACCCGAGTCACGGTTTGAAGTACAAGGCCGGGATGACGGGTGTAGCTGATCACTTGGCCGGCACCCCAAAGCCGAACCGGGCGAAGATCGCCCGCCCGCGCGGCGACAGCAGGAACCGACGGAAACCTTCCGCCTCCGGATTGCTCGACCGCGCCAGCCGCGCGATCGGGTAGAGGATCGGCGGGTGGCTGGTGCGCGGGAACAGGCCCGCGACGCGAACCTTTGCCGAAGCCTTGGCGTCGGTCAGGTAAACAATGCCGAACGGCGCCGCGCCGCGTTCGACCAGCGCAAGCGCAGCGCGGACATTCTCCGCACGCACCACTTTGGGCGCGACCGCGTTCCAGGCACCGAGTTTCTCGAGCGCGGCCTTGCCGTATTTCCCCGCCGGCACGCTGTCGGGATCGGCCATCGCCAGCGGCCCCGCCCCCAGCACGCGCGCCAGGCGGACACCCCCCGACGGAATCACCGAATGCCGGCCGGCCGGCTCGACGATCACCAGCCGGTTGCCGACCAGGTCGGCGCGCGTCCCGGCGGCAAGCAGACCCTTCGCCGCGAGCGCGTCCATCCACTCCTCATCCGCCGAGACGAACAGGTCGCCCGGCGCGCCGGCTTCGGCCTGCCGGGCCAGCGTCGAGGATGCAGCGAAGGAGAGGACCGGACGCGGATGGCCTGCCTTCGCCCAGGCGTCCGCCGCGGCATCGAGCGATTCCTGCAGGCTCGCCGCGGCGAGCACGACGGGAGCCTCGCCGCGCGGCGCGGCGCCCATCGCCAGCGCCGCGATCCCGACCAACACCAGACGACGCGTGAGCGATACCATCCCCCGCGCATACACCGCGCCGACCAGCGCTCAAAGCATACGATAGGTGGCGATGTCGGCGCGGATGCCATGCGTGGTCAGGAAGGCATTGCGATCGAACCGGCGCTCGGCATGATGCCGCGCGATTGCCGCGGCGACCACCGGGATGACCGCGTCGCTTTCCCACTCGGCGACGGTCACGAAATTGAATTCGCCGGGGCCACCGACTTGCTCGAGCAGGTCGTGGCGGACGAAGCCCGGTTGCGCGCGCATCACCGCGTCGGTGGCATCGACCGCGTCGATGAACGCCTGGCGCGCCGCCGCCGGCACGATGAACTTGTCGATGCGATAGAATGGGGTGATCATTGGTGTCTCCTTCGCTGGAAGCTTGGCGACGTTGCGGGCGTCGCGAGACAGGCCTATGAGACCTCAATCATAGTTGAGGACAAGAGGCTTTCTGGCATGTCCGACATTCCCGCGATGCTGTCGGTCGGCGAGGTTGCGCGGCGCAGCGGCGTCGCGGTGTCGACGCTCCATTTCTACGAGGCCAAGGGGCTGATCCGCGCCGAGCGCTCGGGGGGCAACCAGCGCCGCTTCCGCCGCGGTGTGCTGCGCCGGGTAGCGGTGATCAAGATCGCGCAACGCACCGGCATCCCGCTCGGCGAGATCAAGGCCGCGCTCGACCTGCTTCCGGCCGACCGACCGGTGTCGTCTGACGACTGGCAGCGGATGTCGGCAGCCTGGCGCGACGATCTCGACCATCGCATCGCGCAACTGACGGCGCTGCGCGACCAACTCGGCAGCTGCATCGGTTGCGGCTGCCTGTCGCTGCACGATTGCCCGCTGCGCAATCCCGCCGACCGGCTCGGCCAAGGGACCAGCGGGGCGCGGCTGATCGAGGGGTGATCACTCGCCAAAGCGGTTGCCCTTTCCCATCACGCCTCCCCGGTGAAGGCCGGGGCCCAGAACCGATGAGTGTGGAGATGGCGCACCGCCGCTTCATCCACATGGCAACTGGACCCCGGCCTTCGCCGGGGAGGCGTTGTTTCGCGATCGTCCGTTGGGACCCTAACCCGCCTGCACGCGCCCGGTGCGCTGGAGCTTGCCCCACCCCACCCGCGGCCCGCGCAGCGCCTGGGTGATCGCCTTGAGCACGACGTAATACATTACCTGGCGATAGCCGATCCGCTGCGGGATCAGCAGCCACAGCAGCCGCCATTTCTCGCGGCGCTCGAGTGCGAAGGCGACGATCGCCGCGAGCAGGTCGATCGCGGTGAAGATCAGCCAGTAAACCAGCATCTTCTCGATACTGTGCTGGTTCTCACCCCAACCGTGCTGCTCGACCGCGAGCCAGGTCAGCGCGAAGCTGACGATCAGCGCGAGGTCGATGATCGGGCTGATCGCGGCGAGCACGATCTGGAACACGATCGCCTGCGGCAGGCCGATCCAGGCGAGTCCGCGCGGGCGGCCGCGGCCGATGATCGAGCCGTGCTTCCACAGGCATTGCAGCGTGCCATAGGCCCAGCGGTAGCGCTGCTTGGCGAGCCCCTTGAAGCTCTCCGGGCTCTCGGTCCAGGCGATCGCGAACTGATCGTAATGGACCTTCCACCCCGCGCGCTGGATCGCGATCGTCAGATCCTGGTCCTCGGCCAGCGTATCGTCGGGATAGCCGCCGACCGACTTGATCGCCTCGAGCCGCCAGGCGCCGACCGCGCCCGGCACCACGGTCATGGCATTGAGGCTGGCGAGCGCGCGGCGTTCGAGGTTCTGCGCGGTGATATATTCGAGCGCCTGCCATCTGGTGATGAGGTTGACGCGATTGCCGACCTTGGCATTGCCCGCGACCGCGCCGAGCTTGGGATCGCCGAACCAACGCGCCAGCCGTGCAATCGTCACCGGTTCGAACTGGGTGTCGGCGTCGAGCGCGATGACGATCTCGCCGGTCGCGAGCTCGAGCCCACGATTGAGCGCACGCGCCTTGCCGCCGTTTTCGAGCGTCAGCAACCGCACGCGCGGATCGTCGGCGAAGGCGGATGCCACGATCTCGCTGGTGCGGTCCTTCGATCCGTCGTCGACGACGATCACTTCGATCCGCACGTCGGTCGAGGCGAGCACGGTGCGCACCGACCGCTCGATCACCGCCTCTTCGTTGAAGGCGGGAATGATCACCGTGACGAAGCGGTCGGGGTCGATCTCGGGGAACACCATCCGCCCTTCGCGCCGCGCCTGGAGCAGCGCGAGCGCGGAGAGGAGAACGGCGCGCAGGATGCCGATCGAGATCGCGAACAGGAAGATCCAGCCGAGCGCGGTGACGGTCGCGCCGATCGTCCCGAACAGGAAGAGGTCGGCCTCCGCCGCGGCGCGGTCGCTCGCCGAAATCGGCGGCATCGCCTGGTCGCGGGTGAGCCCGGCGAGCGTCGAGACGGGCACGAACGTGTACCCCATCGCGCGCAGTTTCTCGATGATGACGGGCAAGGCCTCGATCGTCTGCTGGCGATCACCGCCGCCGTCGTGGAGCAGGACGATGTTGTGGCTGCATTCGGAATCGTCGCTCGACGCGCAACCGGTGCCGCCCTTGGCGACACCGCTGACGACATTGTCGATGATCGCCTGGACGCCCGGGCGTTGCCAATCCTCGGCGTCGACGTGCAGGCCGACCGAGATGTAACCGCGTTGCTGCGCGGCATAGACCGGTCCGAGTTCGTCGGCGGTGGTCGGTTCGGCGTCGCCGAAATAGGGCGCGCGGAACAGCCGTAGCGACCGGCCGGTGAACGCCTGGAACAGCCGCTGGTTGGCGTTGAGCTCGATATCGGTGTCGGTCGCCGACGCGCCCGCCAGGTTGGGGTGCGTGTAGGTGTGGCTGCCGACTTCATGTCCCTCGCGCACGATACGCTCGAGCAGACCTCGCTGGGTCAACCCGTTCTCGCCGATCACGAAGAAGGTCCCGGGTACGTTGTAGCGTTTGAGGATGTCGAGGATCTGCGGCGTCCATTGCGGATCGGGTCCGTCGTCGAAGGTCAGCGCGATCTTGTTGGGGCTGTAGCCCGTCCGCAGGGTCAGATACTGGCTCGGCAGGCGCACGAAGTCGACACCGGTGATGCTGCCGTCGCGCGCGACCCTCACCTTGCGCTGGCCCGTCGCCGGGGTGGCCGCAATCTTGAGGATTTCCCCGCGCCCCTCGACCCGCGCATCGGTGCCGGTCGGAATGTCGCCGATCACGGTCGCGGGCGGCAGCGTCGGATGCGATCGCCCGAAGATCGACCACAGGCCGGGATCCTCCGCCCCGAGGCGCCACAATGCAACAGCGCCCACGCCGGCGCGCCGCAGGAAGCCGATCTGGTTGTAGGCCGACGCGGCGTCGAGGAACCAGACGACGTGCTTCTTGCCGTCCTCCTCGTACGCGAAGCCCGAATTGCCGCTGGCGGGATCGAACGTCGGCACCGCATCGGACTCGCTCGCGGTCTGCCACGCTTCTTCGACGGTCAGCGGATCGGCGCCGCCAGGATACCAATTATAGCCGTAATTGCCGATCGTCACGACGAGCTTCGACGCCGGGACGCCGTGCGCAGCGTCGGCCACGGCCCGCGCGAACCACGGCTGTGACGCAACCGGTCCGGGATCGCCGCTATTCTCGTGCTCGTCATAGCTCATCAGGAAGATGCGATCGACGATCTTGGCATAAGCTGGCAGGTTCCACGCCGTGTCGCCGACCGGCGCCGCCATCGTGATCAGCCAGCCATGCTGGTCGAACCTCGTATTGGCCTCGTTGAGAAACGCGAGATAGTCGCGCTGCGCCGAAGGTGGAATTTGCTCGAAGTCGAACATCGCGCCCGCGGCGTGGTTCGCGAGCAGCCAGGGCTCGAGCTTATCAAGGAATGCCTTGCGCTGGCGAGGATCGTGCAGCAGCGCCGCCATTCCGGCGGGATCGAACTGCCCCCTGATCGCATTCTGGATCATCGGCAGGATCAGCGGGCGGTGCGTCGCGCCGTTGATCGCGGCGCGGCCGGCGGTGTCGTTGAACACCGTGATATTGTGCTGCGGGCCAGTCACCGACACCCAGCCCGGGATCACCCAGTCGAGGTCGTTGATGTGGCGGCGGAGCGATCCCGCGCTCGCCTCATCCCACGGCACGTGGAAGGCGATCGCGAGCGGCACGTTTCCCGCGGTCTTGGCTTCCTTCGAGCGCGTCTCGCCGGTCAGCTTGCGCGCATACCAGTCGACGGTGCGGCTGGTTCGCTTGAGCAGGTTGTCATGCGGTGGCGCGAGCCGGTGCAGCGGGCGCTCGGTGTTGATCGGCAGCAAAGGCTGGGTCGGCACGACGCCGATCGACGCTGCGAACACGCCTGCCGAGAGCAGTAACAAGGCGATGAAGGCAATGACGCCGAGGCCGAATCGGCGACGCCGGCGGCCGGAGGGATCGTAGAAGACGGGGGCGCCGGATATGGTCATGGAACGGGCGTGGTGGCACCGCTCGCGTCCCCCATCAAGAGGGTGCTTGCACCGCCGCGACGAACGCAGCATGAAATCGCCGCAGCCGTCCTGGCTGCGGGGGTTTCGGGGGCGTATCAACGTGATTGTCGGCATCGATCTGGGCACGACCAACAGTGCCGTCGCGGTCTGGCGCGACGGTGAAGCGCTGTTGATTCCCAATGCCCTGGGCGATTTCCTGACGCCCTCGGCGGTCAGCATCAGCGAAGACGACCAAGTGATCGTCGGCCTGCCCGCGCGCGACCGCCGGGAAACGCATCCCAGCCGCACCGCGACCGCGTTCAAACGGCTGATGGGCACGCAGCAGAAGACCAAGCTCGGTCGTCATCTGTTCGACCCCGAGCAGCTTTCGGCCCTCGTGCTCGGCAGCCTCAAGGCCGACGCCGAGGCATTCCTCGGCGAGCCGGTGACCGAGGCGGTTATCACCGTCCCGGCTTATTTCAACGACCGCCAGCGCAAGGCGACACGACGCGCGGGCGAACTCGCCGGGTTCAACGTCCGCCGCCTGCTCAACGAGCCGACCGCGGCCGCGCTCGCCTATGGCCTCCAGGATCGCGGCGAGAAGGAGCCGTTCCTGGTGTTCGACCTTGGCGGCGGAACGTTCGACGTCTCGATCGTCGAGATTTTCGACGGCATCATCGAAGTGCGCGCTTCGGCCGGCGATAACCGCCTGGGTGGCGAGGATTTCAACGACGTCGTCATCGAGCTCGCGCGCAAGGCGCTGCCGACCGACATGCTCGACGTCGATCCGCCGCGGATGGACGCGTTGCTGCGTGCCGCGGCCGAACGCACGCGCCGCGCGCTGAGCGACGGCGACAATGCCGATTTCGTCGTGACCGCGGGCGACCGCCAGGAAACGGTGCCGATCGCCACTGCCGCGTTCGAAGCCGCGGCCGAGCCGCTGATCGCCCGGCTGCGCGACCCCGTGCTGCGGTCGCTGCGCGACAGCGGCATCATGGCCGAAACGTTGAGCGAAGTGGTGATGGTCGGCGGCGCTACCCGGATGCCGATCGTGCGGCGTGCGGTGACCCGGATGTTCGGCCGCTTCCCCGACGCGACGATCAATGCCGACCACGCCATCGCGCTCGGCGCCGCGGTGCAGGCCGGTCTGCTCGATCGCGACGCCGCGCTGGACGAGGTGCGGCTGACCGACGTCTGCCCCTTCACGCTGGGGGTCAACAACGCGGTACGCGACGGCCGCGGCGGACTCCAGGGCGGCATCTTCTCGCCGATCATCGAGCGCAACACCCCGATCCCCGCGAGCCGGGTCAATGCCTATCACACGATCAGCGATAACCAGCAGACCGTGGTGTTCGACGTCTATCAGGGCGAAGCGCGCGAGGTTAAGCACAACATCAAGCTGGGGACGATCCGCGTGCCTGTGCCGCCAAAGCCCGCCGGCCAGGTTGGGGTCGAGTGCCGCTTCAGCTACGACACCAGCGGTCTGCTCGAGGTCGACGTCACGGTTCCCGACACCGACCTGACCTACAATCTCGTCATTTTCGATGAAGACGCGACCATCGCCAACCAGCAGATCGATCAACGACGGGCGGTCCTCGCCCAGCTCAAGACGCATCCGCGTGACGAGGCGCTCAATCAGGCGGTGATGACGCGTGCCGCGCGCTGTTACGAATCGTTCATCGGCGAGCGGCGCGAGATGGTCGGCCATTGGATCATGCAGTTCGAAGCGGTGCTGAACGGCCAAGATCCGCGCGCCATCGAGCACGCGCGGCAACAACTGACGACGGCGCTCGACCAGCTCGAAGGCGAGCGTTTCCTGTAATGGCGGGCGTGTGGGACACGCTGGGTATCGCCGAGACCGATGATATCGGCGCGGTGCGGTCGGCCTATGCTCGCGCGCTCAAGCGGATCGACATCGATGCCGATCCGCGTGCGTACATCGCGCTGCGCGAAGCGCGCGACCATGCGATCGGGATGATCCGCCACGCTGCGATGCGCGCGGCGCACGACGCGGCGGCAGAAACGCAGATTCTCCCGGAGGCTGCGCCTGAGCCTGCGACGCCGGTCGATATTCCGGCCGGCACCTATGAGGAGCATCTCGCCGACCTGAACCGCTTCCTCTTGCCGACCGACGAATCGACGGACGTGCCCGCCGATGCCGCGGTCGTCCGGGCACGATTCGCCGCATTGCTCGCCGATCCGCGAATGGACGAGATCGCGTTTCGCGCGCAGGCGGAGGCGCAGCTCGCCCATCTGATCGCCACGAGTCTGCCGCGGTCGGCGATATTGGTGCGGCCAGCGATGGCCGCCTTCGGCTGGGTCGGGCCGTCGCGGATCGACATGCCGCCTGCGATCGCCACGATCCTCGATGCCGCGCATGCGGACGAGCAGGAGCAGCCCCGCGTCACCGCCGCGCCGGCGCCGGACGGCACTCCTTCGCCACCGGCCGAGGGCGACGATGCCCAGGCGCAGTTCTTCGCGGATCGATATAATGCACTAGCCGCCCTGCTCTTCCCGCAGCAGCAGGACGCCCAGCCACTGACACCCGAGGAACAGCGGACGGCGAGCGGATTGTTCGCGACCTTGCTGTGCGATCCGCGCATGGAGCTGGTCACCTTCCGCGTCGGTGCCGAAGCCCAGTTCGCGCAGATGATCGCCCGTTCGATCCCGCGCAGCGATTGCATCCTGCCGCGCGCGGTCGCCTTCTTCCATTGGGAGGAGACCCAGGGCCGGATCGATCAGGCCGATGTGATCGCGCATATCCTGCACCGCGAGCGCGGCCTGCGCTTCCTGCACGCGGTGCAGGCGCGCGACCACCCCTTCCACGCCGCCTGGATCGAGCTGACCACGCCGCTGAGCACGAAGCGGCCGGCACTGGGCGCAGTCAATTCGGGAACGATCTACACCCTGCTCAACTCGATCCGTACCGAGCAACCGCTATTGGAGCGCGAACTGGACGGGCCACGCGTCTCGCTGTGGGATGAGAAGCTCGGCAAATCCCCCCCCCCATCTGCCTCATCGGGGTCTTCGCAATCTTCGTCGTCAGGTCGACTTCCGGTCTGGCGAGTCGTCGTGTTCGCCTTTTTCCTCCTCGTGAGTCTGGGGCGGCTCGCCAGCGGACTGGCGACCTCCGGCACCGATAGCAGCCCGACGGGCGGCATCCCGCGCACCTTGGTGGGCGCCAATACCGGCTCTGATGGACTGCAGAATGCGACGGCGGCGGACGTGGATCCGGTGCTCGCCGAGATCGGCGGCGGCCAGATTACCCTTACACTGCTCGAGACGCTGCATAGTCCATTGGCCACGACCCTCACCGACCAATGGACCAAGGCGAGAGACCAGCAGCAGGATCTGTCCGACTTCCAGCGGACCGCCGAAAAAGAGGTGCTGGACAGCATCGCGACGACGATCCGCAACAGCGACGACGACGACCTCGTCGCCGATTACCAGCGGCAACGCATGATTGCCCTCACGCAGCTTACAGACACCGCGCCCGGCAATTGCGTCGAACTCGGACGACCCGGCAAGGTCGTGCCCGGTGACGGGCCGGGCTTCCTCCCGGAGCAACGCAAGGACGTTTTCGCCCGCGTGCTGCAAGCCCCCAGCAACGACGCCGCGCCATTGCGGCCCGACGGCCCGGCGCTCGATGGCGACACGCTGGCGGCGATCGGCAGCAAGATAAACGCACCGCCTGGCCAGGCCCGGATGCTGCTCGGAGGATGGGCGGGCAGTTATCAGGCGCAGTGCCGTGCGCGGATTGCCGAAATCCAGACCCTTCTCGACTTGCCGAAGCGCAAGGGTATCCCGCTTCTCAAGCTACTCTGACGGTCGCCTCAGGCCGCGACGCGCGCCACGGCATTCCCGTATACGGCGAACAGATCGGCGAAATGCTCGTCCATCAGCCGCACCCGGGGCGCTGTGGCGACAGCGCGGCGGCGATGCGCCTGGGGATCGTCGTCGAGGAACGCGGTGAGCTGCTCGCTGAGGTCGCGCACGTCGCACGCCGCATAGCGCACGCCGCAGCCCGGGCGATGGTGATCCGCCGCCCCGCCGCGATCGGGGAGGATCAGCGGCAGACCGCTCGCCGCCCCTTCCGCCGCGACCATGCAGAAGGTCTCTGCCTCGCAGCCATGGATCAGCGCGTCGGCGCTCGCCAGCATGCGGGCGAGCTGGTCGCGGTCGGTCATCGCCGGCGCGATCGTGATATGTGGCGATCGTCGGGTCGCGCGGATCACCCGCGCGCGGTCGCGCCCGGCGCCGAACAACACCAGGCCGACGGCATGGTGCGATCCCGCCGCCAGCACCGCCTCGCAGATCATCGGCCAGCGCTTTTCGGGCGCCATCCGGCCGAGCCCGACGAGCAGCGTCGCGTCGGGCGGCAGATCGCATTGCGCAAGCATCTCGCGCCTCAGCGCCTCGCTGCGTAACGCCGGCGAGAACACGCCCGGCTGCACGCCCATCGGTATCGTCTGCGCCTTGTCCACGCCCCCGGCGCGGAGGCGCTGGGTCAGGTCGCCGCTGGCGCTGACCACGAAGTCGAACTGGCGGTCGAGCCGGCGCAGATGCCGCCAATACCAGTCGAGCTGACGATCGATCGTCTCGATCGAGAACAGTCCCTGCAGCCAGCGATAGGGATAGGCCGACAGGAAGTCGCAATGCATGATCAGCGCGCGCGGCGCGTTGCCGCGCCAGCGTCCGACCATCGCAGCGCTGGTCCAGGGCGACGCCACCTCGACGAGATCGGGGCGCCATTCGTCGAGCGCGGCGTGGAGCCGGGCTTCATCGTCGAAATAATGGTAATTGCGATCGAGCGGGAACGGCGCTGCGGCGATCGTCGCGATGATCGCGCCCGGGGCTACTTCCTCGATCTTGTTCTCGGTGCCCGGAGCGAGGATCACGATCTCATGACCGGCGGGCGGACCCGCCTGGAGCTTGCGCTCGACATAGGTCTTCACCCCGCCGCCGGCGGGCGTGTAGAAGGCGCAGACGTCGACGATCCGCATCAGCGTGCCTCCAGATCGAGCGCCTCGCGCGCCAGGTCGGCGACGGCGAGCGCAGCGCCGATCACGACCTGGCCGGCAAAGACCACGCCAGCGACCAGTGCGACCGTGTCGGCGACATGCGGCACGTCGTGCAGCATACCGGCTGCGAGACCCGCGAACACCAGATCCTTGTTGGGCAGGAAGGGAAGACGCGTGATGAACTGGCGCGCCGCCGAGAGCAGCAGCCACCAGCCGAGCGAAGTGCCCGGCATGACCATCGCCCACAGCACCCCGAACATCAACGTCACCGCGATCGACCGCGTCGTATGGATCGCCGCGATCCGCCAGAATTGCGCGCGCGATACCGCAAACAGGCGATGGCGGAACAGCATCACCACCATCGACGACGCGATCAGAATGACTCCCGACCACAGGATCGCGGAGTTCGCCGCGCCGAATTCGAGCGGCCCCGGCATCGCGATAGCGCCCAGCAGCAGGGCCAACGTCACGATATTGCCGGTCAGCGCCGACAGCATCGCGACGTCGCGCACGGCGCCGAATGGCGAGCCGGGAATCGTCGCCTTGCGCCGGGCCCAGAGATAGAATTGCAACTCGCCCGAATAGCCGAACAGCAACTCGTTCGATGCCGATTTGCGGAACAAGGCGGTCAGCCCGCCGCCCAGCGGCAGTGGCCAAAGCCCGCGGAAGATGATGAAGTCGGCGATCGGCTGGATCGCCAGCAACAGGACGGCGGCCAGCCAGAAGCCGGCCGACGCCGGCAGCATCTGCCGCAGGGCGAGAAGATCGGCACGCCCAAGCGAGTGCGCAACGACGACGATGATCGCGATCGAGAGGACCGGTCCCGTCCAGCGGAACCATGGGGCAGCCGCGCGATCCCCCGCGCTTTTTGCCCAATCGGCAACCGATGCGGCCTCCATTCCGCGTACGGTCCGTGACATGTCATTCATTCGATCGCTACCTTACCCGTCCCTTTCCCCGGGTTGATGTCTGGCCGCTCACGCCCCCGTGGCCGGCAAAAGTTCTCGGTACCGGGCAAAACGCGCCCCGCGCGACAAACTGGCGATGGTCCGCACAATACTGTCCGTCAGTGCAGGTACATTGGTGTCTCCAGGATGAACGGCAACCCTCATCCACGGTTTCCTCGGCAAGGCGGCCCGTGCCAACGCCGCGACGGCAAGCGACGAGGCGATGCGCCAGCGGCTGCGGCTCGCCCAGGTGATGACCGGTCCCTTGGCGACGATCTCCCCGGTTTCGGGGCGCCACACCTTCATGTGATCCTCGGCCAGCGCGAAGCCTTCGTCGCGCAGCGCCTGCATCGCGCCGTCGCCGTAAAGCCACGCCGGCGCGATGAATCCCGCCGCCGGACGGCCGATGATATCCTCGATCAGCTTGCGCCCGTCGGCCATCCGCATCCGCGCGATGTCGTGGTCGAGGCCGAGAAACTCGCCCTCGCCCGCGGTCATCCTTTTGGCCTTGAACTTGGCCAGCGCCCCGTCGTGCTCGCTCTTGTCGAGATGGAACCAACCATGGACGAACATGTCGACCCCCGCGTCCGACCAGGCGCGCAACCGCGACGCGAACGGCGTACCGGCGCGGATCGGTGAGTCGCCCCAATGGTCGGGAACCACCAGCATCGCGTAACGCGGCGCGTCCATCCCGCGCGACACCAGGTCGGCGAGGCGATCGACCTTCCCCTCGAACTTGGGGGAGACGTCGTGGATCGAGACGAGCAGCGAGGGTTCGGGACGGGCCATGCGCAGACCAACGTGGCAAAATATCGGGGGTTGCGCGCCGCTAGGCCCGTTACGGGAAGATCGCAAGTGCAGGAATGTCGCAGTGCGTCGTCAAAATTTGCACGCAGAGGTTAAGCCTTAAAGCAATACTCTCGATGCCAGGCCAAGTATCGAGAATGCGGCTGAAGAGCGCGATCGTTCGGCACAAGGGCCTTACCAGTACGATTTATCAGCGATTTCACACCATCAGGATCATTCACCTGACGAGAGATCAACACGTCGAAATTGTCGGAAAGCCCAATCAATCCCCGATCGAACATCCAGTGGACCGTGCCCGAAAGCGCGATACCATTCGTGATCTTGTCCGGACCACCGGACGCGACCGGCATGATATGCGCCGCTTCCACCTCCGCCCTGCCGCCACCATTTATCAGCTTGAGCCCCGTCACAGCACATCGGCGATCGTAAGCGTCGATAACCAGCGAACGAAAGACACGGTCGCGCACCAACCGGGAAGTAAGACGCAATTCGCGCGAGCGATCTACTTCGAGAATGAAATCGGCGCGTTCCTCGCGAAACACGTTGCCCTTGAGATCGTCATCGCTCGAACGCGGTAGCATCTCTTCCTCCGGAATCCCCCGAGAAAGAATGCGATCGAAGTCCGCCACCGAGATTGGACGAACCGCTGCCTGAGCGCGACCTGATATTTTTCCAGCGTCGTTCAGCAGACCGCGCTCGACTAAGCCATCTACGTCCTGAAAGGGTACCCTGTCCGGAAATTGCAGATAACTGCCGGGCTCGATGAGTGCGCGAAACATTTCGGGAGCCGTCGGATCGCGTGATATTTCCGAGACCCGCGCGATAGCGAAATAGCCAGGACGCCGGCTTTTCACCGGCTCATAATAGACGATCCAATCACCGACAAATTAGATGGCACGGCCGTGATATTGCGCAGGAAATTGATACCGCTCTTCAGGCACGTCATCGTAGATCGAATCCGGCCGGTGCAGGAATACGCCCTTCGTCATTCGCGCCCCCAATGTCGGGAAAAGCCTAGCTTAGCTCTTCTTTCCGAACCAGAGCACGTGGCGCGGCCCCTTGCCGTTGCTCCGGGCGCGGGTGACGACTTCGTCAACCTTGAAGCCGCACGAGCCGAACTTGCGGGCGAAGCGCGGGTCCGGCGCCGCCGACCAGATCGCGAGGATGCCGCCGGGACGCAGCGCGCGCCAGGCATTCTCCAGCCCGCGCTCCGAATAGAGGCGGCCATTGCTCGCGCGCGTTAGGCCATCGGGGCCGTTGTCGACGTCGAGCAGGATCGCGTCATAGCCGCCCTGCCCCTGCTCGATCAGCGTGGCGACATCGTCGCCGATCACCTGGACGCGCGGATCGTCGAGGCAGCCGGCGGCGAGCTCGGTCATCGGGCCGCGCGCCCAGGCGATGATCTCGGGCACCAGTTCGGCGACGGTGACGCACGCATCCCGTCCCAGCACGCCGAGCGCTGCGCGCAACGTGAAGCCCATGCCGTAACCGCCGATCAACAGGTGCGGTGCCTTGCGGCCGGCGAGCCGCGCGCAGGTTTCGGTGGCGAGCACTTCCTCGGACCCGCTCATCCGGCTGTTCATCAGCTCGTTGCGGTCGAGCACGATCATGAAATCGGCGCCGCGGCGGAACAGGCGCAGCTCGTCACTGGTGCCGGGAATGCGCGCCACGTCGATCAGTTCGCGGGGGATCATGTTGTACTCACTTCCTCGTCACCCCGGCCTTGTGCCGGGGTCTGCCGGGCAGCAGGCGGTGCGGCGAAAGGCTAGAGGACTTCCGTTGCGGCACCGCGGATCCGGCACAAGGCCAAGATGACGGTCGGGTTTATTGGCGCCGGAAAACCTTAGTTCTCATCCCCCATCCGCAGTGCCGCGATGAATGCCTCCTGCGGGATCTGCACGCTGCCGTATTCGCGCATCCGCTTCTTGCCTTCCTTCTGCTTTTCCAGAAGCTTGCGCTTGCGAGTTATGTCGCCGCCGTAACATTTGGCGGTAACGTCCTTGCGCATGGCCGCAATCGTTTCGCGCGCGATGACCTTGCCGCCGATCGCCGCCTGGATCGGGATCTTGAACAGATGGCGCGGGATCAGGTCCTTCAACCGCTCGCACATGCCGCGGCCGCGGCTCTCGGCGGTGCCCCGGTGGACGATCATGCTGAGCGCGTCGACCGGCTCGTTGTTGACCAGAATCGACATCTTGACGAGGTCGCCCTCGCGATAGCCGATCTGGTGATAATCGAAGCTGGCATAGCCGCGGCTGATCGACTTCAGCCGGTCGTAGAAGTCGAACACGACCTCGTTGAGCGGCAGTTCGTAGGTCACCTGCGCGCGGCCGCCGACATAGGTCAGATTCTTCTGGATGCCGCGGCGGTCCTGGCACAGCTTGAGGATCGAGCCGAGATATTCGTCGGGGCAATAGATCGTCGCCTCGATCCACGGCTCGCTGATCAGCGCGATCTTGTTGGGATCGGGCATGTCGGCCGGGTTGTGCAGTTCGATATGGCCCTGCCCGTGCGTCAGCTCGATCTGATAGACCACGCTCGGCGCGGTGGTGATCAGGTCGAGATCATATTCGCGGGTCAGCCGCTCCTGGATGATCTCCAGGTGCAACAGCCCGAGGAAGCCGCAGCGGAAGCCGAAGCCGAGCGCGGCCGAGGTCTCCATTTCGAACGAGAAGCTCGCGTCGTTGAGGCGCAGTTTCGAAATGCTCTCACGAAGCTTCTCGAAGTCGTTGGCATCGACTGGGAAAAGGCCGCAGAACACGACCGGTTGGACTTCCTTGAACCCCGCCAGCGGCGCGGCGGCGGGACGCTTGGTGTCGGTCAGCGTGTCGCCGACCCTCGCCTGCGCCACGTCCTTGATCTGCGCGGTGATGAAGCCGATCTCACCCGGCCCCAGGTCGGTGAGCTGCTCGATCTTGGGCCGGAAGCAACCGACCCGGTCGACCAGATGCTGGGTACCGGCCTGCATGAAGGTGACCTGCTGGCCCTTCTTCAGCACGCCGTCGATCACGCGGACCAGGATGACGACGCCGAGATAGGGGTCGTACCAGCTGTCGACCAGCATCGCCTTGAGCGGCGCCGAGGCATCGCCCTTGGGGTGCGGGATACGCTGGACCACGGCCTCGAGCACTTCGGCGATGCCGATGCCGGACTTGGCCGAGGTCAGCACCGCGTTCGACGCGTCGAGCCCGATCACTTCCTCGATCTCGGCCTTGACCTTTTCGGGCTCGGCGGCGGGCAGGTCGATCTTGTTGATGACGGGCACGATCTCATGGTCATGCTCGATCGACTGATAGACATTGGCGAGCGTCTGCGCCTCGACCCCCTGCGCGGCGTCGACCACCAGCAGCGCGCCTTCGCACGCCGCCAGGCTGCGCGACACTTCATAGGCGAAGTCGACGTGGCCCGGCGTGTCCATCAGGTTGAGCGTGTAGATCTCGCCGTCCTGCGCCTTGTAGGCCAGGCGCACGGTCTGCGCCTTGATCGTGATGCCGCGCTCGCGCTCGATGTCCATATTGTCGAGCACCTGCTCGGACATCTCGCGGTCGGACAGCCCGCCGGTCGCCTGGATCAGGCGGTCGGCGAGCGTCGACTTGCCGTGGTCGATATGCGCGATGATCGAGAAATTGCGGATTTTGTCGAGCGGCGTGGACACGGTGATCTTTGCGTTGAAGAGTGAGTTGCCGCGCCGATAGCAGGCATGGCGCCAAACGCCAAAACCCCTGAAGCCGTCAGGCGCCCGACAGCGACTTCTCGGTGCCGAGGATGGCACGGAGCGCGGTCAGATAGCGCTGCTCCCCCTCCCCGCTGACCATCGTCCAGCGCACGCCGCGGCGTTCGAGCACTTCCATCGACAGGTCGTAGAAACGCTGGCGCTTCTCGGGCGTGCCGAACATCCGCGTGCCGTCCTCGACCCAGGGCAGGTCGATGTCGAACAGCAGGTAGAGGTCGGCGAAGCCGTTCCACGAATCGAACCAGGGATCGTGGCGGCCGTAGAGCATTTCCGCCCAGACCTCGGTCATCAGCGGATCGGTGTCGAGGATCACCGGGGTGCGCCCGCCCGCGATCGCCTGGCGCGTCTGGGCATCGTGCGCTTGCGCGATCGCGACCAGGTCGGCCATCGTCCAATTGGTGCCGAACGCTTCGGTATAGGTGCGGCCATATTCGACCACGCAGGCCGAGCCGAAATGGCGCGCGAGTTCGGGCGCCATGGTCGACTTGCCGGTGCTTTCGGGGCCGTGGAGGCAGATCGAACGGAGTTTCATGCCGCAGCCCCTTGCCGCGCGGCGTGCCAGCGCACCAGTCCCCAGACCGAAATTCCCAGCAACACGATGTATAGTGCCATGGTGATCCACAACGCCTTGGCGGCGTACAGCCCGACCGAGAGGATGTTGACCGCGATCCACAGCCACCAATTCTCGATCTTGCGCACTGACATCAGGGCCTGCGCGGCGATACTGGTCATCGCGACCGAGGCGTCCCACCAGGGCAAGGCGGCGTCGGTGAAACGATGCATCAGCCAGCCCCAGCCGGCGATCGCGGCGAGGATGCCGGCCAGCCAGCCGAGCCGCGCGCCCGCCGTCAGACGTTCGACCACCACCTCACCCGCGTCGGCCTGCGACCGCCGCCATTGCCCCAGGCCATAGAATTGGACGACGAGGAAGAAGATCTGGAGCAGCGCGTCGCTGTAGAGTTTGGCGCGAAAGAACACGATCGCGTAGATCGTCACGCCGGCGATGCCGAAAGCATAGTTCCAGATGCTGCGGCGCGCGACCAGCCAGACGTTGATCGCGATCAATAAAGCGGCGGCGCCTTCGATCGGCGACATCTCGCTCAGGAATTCGCGGACGATACCGAGCGATGCCATCGATCGCGACGATAACGCCGCGAATGCGATCGGCAAGGATTTCCGCGCTTTTCGCATGGCTCTGCCGCCCAAGCGCATGACGTAAAACGCCTATTTCGGGTCGTTACGCTCTGGTAGAGATGAATCGGGATGCAGGGCGGGATCGCATCACCCGCATCGTCATGCGTCGCGCCACGGCAAGGGCCGGGCCGCGCGACTTGGGTCATCCGTCACCGGGCGCTCGGAGGCACCGGTGCTTGGGGAGGTTTAGATGCGTAAGGTGATATTAGTGGCCGCGACCGCGGCGATTGCGCTCGTTTCGGCGTCGCCCGCCGCGGCATCCCCCGACAAGTCGTCGGGTCGCAAGGATCAGGATCGCGGCATGCGCCAGATGCCGCATTGCACGCGACCGATCGGTACCATCGCGATGGTCGAGCCCGAGAACCAATGGTGGCGCGAGTATAGCCTGGGTAGCCCCGAAGCGATCATCAAGGTGTTCGTCCAGGAATCGAACTGCTTCACGCTCGTCAACCGCGGCCGCTCGATGCAGAGCCGCGCGATGGAACGCGCGCTGGCCGACAATGGCGAACTGCAGCGTGGATCGAACATGGGCAAGGGCCAGGTCCGCGCGGCCGACTTCCTGCTCGAGCCCAACATCGTCACCACCAACAACAATTCCGGCGGCGGCAACGTCGGCGGCGCGATCGGCGGCGTGCTCAGCCATTTCGGCGGCGGCGGCGCGCACGCGATCGGGTCGCTCGCCGGCGGCATCAACATCAAGAAGGGCGAGGCCAACGTCACCTTGTCGGTGGTCGATGCCCGCACCACCGAAGAGCATGTCGTCGAGGGCTATTACCGCAAGACCGATGTCGGCTTCGGCGCGGCGACCGGCGCGAGTTGGTGGGGCGGGTTCGCCGCGGCCGGCGGCGGCGGCTACCAGAACACCCAGATCGGCCAGGTGATCGTGCTCGCCTATCTCGACGCGTACATCAAACTGGTCGACCAACTCGGCGGAAGATAACCCGTTGGCGGGTTGCCAAGGCATTGCAAGGCGCTAGGCTCCCCCTCCTGATCACTCAGGAGGGGCCATGCGTCACGTTGCGATCATCGGATCGGGTCCCGCCGGCTATTACACCGCCGAAGCCTGCCAGAAACAGTTCGGCGATCAGGTCCGGGTCGACATCATCGACCGCCTGCCCGTCCCCTATGGCCTGATCCGCACCGGCGTCGCCCCCGACCACCAGTCGATCAAGGGCGTGTCGCGCCGCTACGAGGCGACCGCGCTTTCCGACAACGTCCGCTTCGTCGGCAACGTCACCGTCGGCAAGGACGTGACGATCGCCGAGCTGCTCGATCTCTACGACGCGGTGGTGCTGGCGACCGGGGCACCGGCCGACCGTCCGCTCGGCATCCCCGGCGACGACTTGCCCGGCGTGGTCGGATCGGCGGCGTTCGTCGGCTGGTACAACGGCCATCCCGATTTCGCCGACCTCGCGCCCGTGCTGAGCGGTCCCGGCGCGGTGATCGTCGGTGCGGGCAACGTCGCGCTCGACGTGGCACGCGTGCTGGCCAAGACCGGGACCGAGTTCACCGGGTCGGACATCGTCGGCCATGCGCTCGACTCGCTCGGCGGCGCGGCGCACGAGATGATCACCATCCTGGCGCGGCGCGGGCCGCACCAGATCGCGATGACGCCGAAGGAGCTGGGCGAGCTCGGCCATCTCGAGCGCGCCGCGCCGCATGTCGACGCCGCCGACCTGCCGCCCGAAGACGAGGACACATCGCTCGACCCGGGGCTGCGCAAGTCGGTCACGCATTTACGCAATTTCGCGACGGTCAACGGCGTGGCGAAGCCGATCACGATCGATTTCGACTTCTACGCCATGCCGGTCGCGATCGAGGGCGACGGCAAGGTCGAGCGCGTGATCGTCGAACGCACCGCGATCGATGCCGAGGGCCGCGCCAACGGCACCGGCGAGACCTATGCCATTCCCGCCGCCCTGGTGGTGAGCTGCATCGGCTATCGTACCCCGCCGATTGACGGCGTGCCCTACGACGCCAAGCTTGGCCGTTTCGCCAACGACGAGGGACGGATTTCTCCCGGCCTCTACGCCGTCGGCTGGGCACGGCGCGGGCCGACTGGCACGATCGGTACCAACCGCCCCGACGGCTTCATGATCGCCGAACAGATCGCCGCCGATACGCCCGACGATTACGGCAAGCAGGGCCGCGCCGGGCTCGACGCATTGCTCAGCGACCGCAATGCCGACGTCGTCACCTTCCGAGACTGGCAGAAAATCGAAGCAGCGGAGGTGGCCGCGGCGCGCGACGGGTCCCCACGCGAGAAATTCACCAGCATCGACGCGATGCTCGCCGCGCGGAGTTAGGCCACACCAAAACCGCCGTCATCCCGACCTCGTGCCGGGGTCTGCCTAACCGCAAACGATGAGCAAGAGGCTCAAGCGGTATCGCCTGCCGCCCGGCGGATGCCGGCACAAGGCCGGCATGACGACAGAGACTATGACGCCCGCCAGCGCGGGCTTGCGCGACTCCTCGGGCATGGTTATAGGCGCCCCCTCGCACGGCCGGGTTCGCCCGGAAATGCGCCGGTCGGGGAATAGCTCAGCCTGGTAGAGCACTGCCTTCGGGAGGCAGGGGCCGGAGGTTCGAATCCTCTTTCCCCGACCAATTTTCCCGACAAGCGAATGTCCGAGGGACATTCGCCGGGAAAATTCCCGAGCGACAGCGAGGGCAGGAAACCCTTCCTCCGCCGTCATCTCCATAGCGCCAAAGGAGACGCCGGGACGATATCGCCCCGACGCCTCGATTTCAGGACCCTCCCCCTGAACCCTATTCGTAGCGCAGCGCCTTGATCGGGCTCGCTTGCGCGACCCTGATGGCGTGCGCCGAGATGGTTCCGGCGGCGATGGCAAGCGCGAGCACGCCGGCTTCGACGAACGGCATCGGCGTCAAGTTCATGCGCATGTCGAAGCCATTGAGCCAGCCGCGCATCAGCCACCAGGCCACCGGCCAGGCGACCAGGTTGGCGATCAGCACCGGCCGGCTGAACTGCCAGACCAGCAGCCGGACGATGTCGCGGGTGCGCGCGCCCAGCACCTTGCGGATGCCGATCTCCTTGGTGCGCCGCTCGGCGGTGAAGGCGGCGAGCCCGAACAGGCCGAGGCAACCGATCACCACCGCCAGGATCGCGAACATGCCGAACAATTGCGCGCTCTTCTCGTCGGTATTGTAGAGGTCGTGGATGATGTCGTCGACGAAGCGAGCGTTGAGCGGCGCGTCGGGGACCGAACGCTTCCAGACGCGCTCGACCGTCGCCTTCGCCGCTTGGGGATCGCCGGTGAAGCGCACCATCAACTGATTGAAGGCGCCGCCGGTGACGTAATAATAAAAGATCGGCTGGAGCGGGTCGCGCGCCGACCGATAGCGGACATCGCTCACCACGCCGATCACAGTTGCGTTGGTCATCCCGGCCTCGTTGCTGGAAAGGACGAGTTGGACCTGTTTGCCGATCGCCGCAGCGGGCGACGCGAAGCCGAGGCGGGTTACCGCCGATTCGGACAGGACCACGTTGGTGCCACGCGCCGCGAGCGCCTTTTCGGCGTTGAGATCGGGCGGGTTGGGCGTGGTCGAATCGTCCATCGCGATCGCTTCGGAGAAATTGCGTCCGGCCAGCACGCGCACCCCCAGCGTATCGAACGCGTGCGTGTCGACACCGTAGAAGCCGAGCGTGACCGGCTTGCCGCCCGGCACGTTGACGTCGGTGGTCGAATTATTACCCGACGCGATGCCCAGCGATACGCGCGCCGCATCGACGATGCCGGGCTGCTTGCGCAATTCCTGTAGCATGGTCGGCGCAGTCGCCTCTACTTGCGCGCGCTGGATGCCGTTGAGCTGAAGCAACCCTTCACGCTTGTACCCGGCGTCGAGGTTCCGGGCATATTCGGTCTGGGCATAGATCACCGATGTGCAGATGATCAGCCCGATCGACACCGCGAACTGCGTGATGACCAGCAGGCTCCTCAACCGCCCCGTGCCTTCGGCATCAGCGGCCGACTTGTTCGCCTTGAGGATACGCGCCGGCTCGAAGCGCGAGAGGTAGAAAGCGGGATACAGCCCGCCCGCGAGCCCGACCAGCAGCGTCAGTCCGATGACCGGCAGCAGAATCCCCGACAGGCCGAAATAACGCAGCGTCATATCGGCATCGAGGAAGGCATTGAGCGGCCGGATGGCGAGCTCGGCCAACGCCAGCGCGATCAGCATCGCGATCGCCGACACCAGCATGGATTCGCCGACGAACTGGGTGATGAGCTGTCGCCGATTGGCGCCCAGCACCTTGCGCAGCGCGACTTCGCGAGCACGCTGCGATGCGCGCGCGGTGGCGAGGTTGGTGAAGTTCATGCATGCCATCGCCAGGATCAGCAAGGCGACCACACCGAAGGTCAGCACCGACTGCCGATCGCCATTGGGCCGCCCCTGTCCCGCCCCCTTGCTCAGGTGCAGGTCGCGGACGTTGATCAGATGGAAATCCTCGAACTGTCCGGGATTGGTGACGGGGGTGCTGGCGACATCGTCGGGGATGTTGCGCTTTTCCCAGGCAGGAAATTGCGCCTCGATCGCCTTGGCGTCGCTGCCGGGCTTCAGCCGGACAAAGATTTCGCCGGTCGACCAGGTCCAGGAATTCACCATGGCCGGCGTCTTGCGGTAATAATCGTTCGGATCGATCCGGACGACCGTGGTCATGTCGAAATGGCTGTTCTTGGGCAGGTCCTTGAACACGCCGGTCACGCGATAATCGGCGGTCATGTTGCCCGCCGACAGCGTGACGGTCTTGCCGATCGGGTCGCTGTCGCCGAACCGCGCCGCCGCTTCGCTCTCGCTCAGCACGAGCGAATGTGGATCGGTGAGCGCGGTCGCCGCGCTGCCGCGGACGAAGGGTATGCGCACGACGTCGAACAGCGGACCGTCGGTAATCAGCGACTTCTTCGCCGCGGTCGGCATGCCGTCCTGGAGGAAAGTCACGTTCTGCGACGACGCCCAGACCACGCTCTCGACCTGGGGGAAATCCTTCTTGAGTGCGCCGCCGGCGGTATAGGCAGTGGTCAGCGACAAGCCGGGTTGCTGCCCGCCCGGCGAGGGAAGATATTCGGTCGCCAGCTCGTAGGTGTTCTCCCCATTCGGCAGCCAATTGTCGTAGCTGAATTCGTACCGGACATAGGTCAGGATCAGCAGGCACGCCGCCAGCCCGATCGCCAGCCCGACGATGTTGATGACCGCATAAACGCGGTTCTTGAGCAAGGCACGGATGCCGACGATCAGATAGTTACGCCACATCGGGCCTCTCCTTATTCGTATCGCAGCGCGTTGATCGGGTTGGTGCGGGCGACACGGATCGCGTGACCGGCGACGGTCGCCAGCGCGATGCCGAGGGTCAGCGCGCCGGCGACCGCGAACGGCGTCGGCCCAAGCGCGATCCGCGTGTCGAAGCCATTGAGCCAGTCGCGCATCAACCACCAGGCCACCGGCCAGGCGATCAAGTTGGCAATCAGCACGGGTCGGCTGAACTGCCAGACCAGCAGCCGCACGATGTCGAGCGTGCGCGCGCCCAGCACCTTGCGGATGCCGATCTCCTTGGTGCGCCGCGCCGCGGTGAACACGGCGAGCCCGAACAGGCCGAGGCAACCGATGATGACCGCGAGGATCGCGAAGGCGGCGAACAACTGGCCGCGCGCGGTCTCGCGCTCATATTGCTGGCGGACCAGGTCGTCGGCGAAGCTCGCCTTGAACGGTACGTCGGGGATCAGCCGCCGCCACACCTGCTCGACGGCATCGCGCATCGTCCCCGGCGCCACGCCGTCATAACGCACCGCGATCTGGCTGAAGCCGTTGCGCTGCATGACGTAGACGATCGGCTGGAGCGGTTCGCGCAGCGAGCGGAAGCGCGCGTCGGATACCACGCCGACGATCGTGCACGGCACTTGCCCGAACTCCGGCAGGGTCAGCCTGCCCATCAATGGCTTGCCGATCGCGCTCCGGGCATCGGCGAAGCCCAGACGGTGGACGGCGCTTTCGGTGACCACCACGTTGATGCCGCGGGCGACCAAAGCGCGCTCGACATCGGGGTTGACCGGAAAGGGCGTGGTGGCGTCGTCGCGGCCGTAGTTGAGCGAGAAATCGCGCCCCGCCACGATCCGCATGCCCATCGCCTGGAAGAATCCTTCCTGCACCCCATAGCTGCCGAGGTCGACCGAGGTCGTGCTGCCGGGCAGAAAGAAGGAGGTGATCGAATTGTTGCCGGGGGCGACGGCGATCTGCGTACCCGCCGCGGCGCGGACGCCGGGCAATTTGCGGATCTGTTCGACCAACGACCGCGCCTGGTCGGGAGTCACGCCGCGGAAGCCCAGATTCTCGACCTGCAGCAAGCCGTCGCGGCGATAGCCGGCGTCGATCGTGCGGGCATAGACCGTCTGGGCATAGATCACGCTGGTGCACACGATCAGCGCGATCGACACCGCGAATTGCGCGATCACCAGCACGTTGCGCAACCGGCCGGAGCCTTGCGCGTCGGCCGCCGATTTGTTGGCCTTGAGGATCTTCGCCGGCTCGAAGCGCGACAGATAGACCGCGGGATAGAGCCCGCCGATCACGCCGACCAGCAATACCAGGGCGATGCCGGGCAACAGGACGCCGCCCAGCCCGAAATAGTGCAGCTGGATGTCGGCATCGAGGAAGCGGTTGAAGAACGGCAGGATCAGCTCGACGGCGGTGAACGCCACCAGCAGCGAGATCAGCGAAACCATCACCGATTCCCCGACGAACTGGACGATCAGCTGGCGCGGGCTGGCGCCGAGCACCTTGCGCAGCGCCACTTCGCGGGCGCGCTGCGAGGCGCGGGCGGTGGCGAGGTTGACGAAATTGACGCACGCCATCCCGAGCACGAGCATCGCGATGACCGCGAAGGTCGCGACCGTGGCCTCGTCATTGCCCGGCGTCATCGCGCCGTTCTGCGCCTTGCCCAGGTGGATATCGCGCAGGTTGACCAATTTGTAATCCTGCGCGTCGCCCGGATTGTAGCGCTGGCCGTTGGTCACCGTGTCGGGGATGTTGCGCTTCTTCCAGGCCGGGAATTGCGCCTGGATCGCATCGGCATCGGCGCCGGGCCGCAGCTTGACGTAGTGCCAGCCTTCCTGGTCGTCCCAATTGGTCATCGCCTGGGTGCGATCGGCGAACTGCACCTCCATGTCGAACCGCGCGACCATCGCCGCGCTGAAGCTGCTGTTCTTGGGAATGTCCTTGAAGACGCCGGTGACGCGATAGTCGACGTTGCCGGCGTTATCGACGACGGTCAGCGTCTTGCCGATCGGATCGGCATTGCCGAACCGCCGCTTCGCCTCGCTTTCGCTCAACACCATCGAATGCGTGTCGTTGAGCGCGTTGTGCGCATCGCCCTTCACGAACGGCACCTGGATGATGTCGAAGATGTTGCCGTCGACCATCCGGATCAGATTCTGCGACGGTTCGCCGTCCTGGATCACGATCGGCGAGAAACCGCGGACGAAGACGACCTTCTCGATCTGCGGGAAGTCCTTCGCCAGCGCACGGCCCGCGGAAAGCGAGCTCATCTGCAGGCGCATCTCCTCGCCGCCTTGCGGCGTGGGGTGATAATGCGTCTGGAGCTGGTACGCTTGGTCGACGCCCGGCAGCCAGCCGTCATAGCTCTTCTCGTAACGGACATAGAGCAGGATCAGAACGCACGCCGCGAGCCCGATCGCCAGCCCCAGGATGTTGATCACCGCATAGACGCGGCTCTTGAGCAGCGAGCGGATGCCGACGGTCAGGTAATTGCGCCACATCTGGACGTCTCCGAGGGAGAATGGGGATCAGGCCGCGCGGCGGCGTTCCTGGAGAACGCGGCCGTCGAGCATGTTGACCACGCGGCTGGCGTAATCGGCATGCGCCGGCGAGTGCGTGACCATGACGATGGTCGACCCTTGCGCGTTGAGCGTCTGGAGCATCTTCATCACCTCTTCGCCGTGATTGGTGTCGAGGTTGCCGGTCGGCTCGTCGGCCAGGATCAGCTTGGGCTCGGCGACGAGCGCGCGGGCGACCGCGACGCGCTGCTGCTGGCCGCCCGACAGCTGGCTCGGGAAGTGGCGCGCACGGTGGGCGATGCCGACGCGGTCCATCACTTCCTCCGCGCGGCGGCGGCGCTCGGCGGCAGGCACCGCATGGTAGAGGAGTGCGAGCTCGACATTCTCGCGCACCGACAATTCGTCGACCAGGTTGAAGCTCTGGAAGATGAAGCCGATGGATGCCTTGCGCACTTCGGCCAGCTTCGCCTCGGACAAGCCAGCGACTTCCTTGCCGTCGAACACGTAGCTGCCGCTGGTCGGGCTATCGAGCATGCCCATCAGGTTGAGCAAGGTGGACTTGCCGCAGCCCGACGGGCCCATGATCGCGACGAACTCGCCGGGCATGATGTCGAGGTCGATCGCGTCGAGCGCGGTCGTCTCCACAGTGTCGGTACGGTAGGTCCGGGACAGGGCGCGCATATGCAGCATATTGGTCACTCCTTCGCGTTCGAGAGGTCGAGCCGATCCTTGTCGGCGAAACCGGTGTAGGGGCTGGTGATGACGCGCTCGCCGGCATCGAGCCCGTCGAGCACTTCGATATAATCGGGGTTGCGGCGGCCGAGCCGGACCTGGCGCTTGATCGCGCTGCCGCCATCGGGGGCGACGACGAAGACATAGGCGCCGCCGCTTTCGTTGTAGAAGGCGCCATTGGGGATCAGCTTCGCCGGCGCGGGGTCGCCGAGCGTCAGCTTGGCCTGGAGCGTCTGGCCGCGCTGCACGCCCTGCGGCTCGTCGCCGAGGAATTGCAGATCGACCTGGAACTGGCCGTTCTGGACCTGCGGATAGATCTTCATGACGCGGGCGCGGAAGGTCTTGCCGTTCCAGTCGACGCTCGCCGACTGGCCGACCTGGACGCGACCCAGGTAGAATTCGTCGACCCCGGCCTGAAGCTTGTTGCGGCCAGGCGAGTCAATCTGGCCGATCCGCTCGCCACGCTGGAGCGACTGGCCGATCTGGATCGAGAAGCCCGACAGTTTGCCGGCGACCGGCGCGCGCAGGTTGAGCGCATCGAGATTGGCGCGGGCGATGCCGAGCCCCGAGGACATCGACTTCATCGCGACCTGCTGCTGCGACAATTGGCCCGACTGCAATTGCTCGTCGCTCGCCTGGCTGCGCTTGAGCACGGCGAGGCGGCGCTGCTGATATTGGTAATTGTCGGTCGTGTCGCCGAACTGCTTGCCCGAGACATAGCCCTTGGCGGCGAGCGGCGCCTCGCGCTCGTACTGGCGGCGCGCGGTGGTCAGCGCCAGTTCGGCATCGAGGATCGCGCGTTCGTTCGACAAGCGCGTCTGCGCGAGCGCCAATTGCTGGCTGCGCATGTTGTTGACCTGTTCCTCGACCTCGGTCTGACGCGCGAGCGTCGAGAGCTGGAGGTCGGCGTTGGACAGGACCGCGATCGGCTGACCGGCGGCAACGGTGGTGCCGTCCTCGACCAGGACCTTGTCGACCCGCCCGCCCTCGATCGAATCGATATAGACGGTGAGCAGCGGCGTGACCTTGGCGCGCAGCGGGATGAAATCCTCGAACCGACCGGTCTGGACGGTCGAGATGGTCAGGCGGTTCTTGGTCACCGTCTGCGATCCCGCACCGGGCATGAACCACCAGAACAGCAGGGCCAGGATCAGGACGCCGCCGACGCCGATGCCGATCTTGGCGTTGCGCGACAAGCCGCGACGCTCGACCACCTTGTCCATCTGGCTACCGCTGACCGCGCGGTCGGTGGCGGCGGGCGCCGCCTTCAACGAGGCAATGCTCACGAATGTTCGCTCCCGATCTGAAGCAGGAATAAAGAATGTCCGTTTCCGGACACGGGTGTCCGGAAACGGACAGTGTCGCTCTGGAGCGAGAACGCGATCTTGACCGAGGAAATCTGGATCGCGGCGCTCCAGTGCGACGCCGGTTGAAAGAACAACAGCCAGCTCACGCCGAGGAGCGCGAGCACCGAGAGGAGTTTGCGGTTGGCTGCCGGATCTTTCATCGGTTCTGTCCACCTAATTGAGTTCGCCACTCCCTCAGCAGAAAGCGTGCCAATTAGAGTTTTGGCGCGCTGACCGGACCTCTTTTTCCATCGTCACCCCGGCCTTGTGCCGGGGTCCGCCGTGCCGCGCATCATGGCTGTAGTGCTCTCGCTACACGGTCGATGTCGGGACGAGTCCGGCATGACGAGAGGTCAATTCTCCCCACGACGACCATGACTGGAGGCCCGGCAGACCCCGGCACAAGGCCGGGGTGACGGTGTGGATTCGGGGCGCGGACTTCCTTCCTCATTCGCGATGCCGGACCAGTCAGGATGAACACCCCTCCCCCTGGCACGGATTTTGATTGTCCGATTCCGGACAGCAGCTGTACGGAAGCGGGCAATGGCGACGGCGGAATTCGATCTTTGCATCATCGTCGATGACGACGAGGACATCCTCATCGCGGCGCGGCTCGCCTTGCGCGGGCTGTTCCGCGAGCTGATCACGGTGTCGTCGCCCGAGCGCGCGATCGCCGCGACCGCCGGGCGGCAGCCCGACGTCATCCTGCTCGACGCCAATTTCGCGCGCGGCGCGACCGACGCGCGCGAGGGGCTGGCGTTGCTCGACCGATTGCTCGCCAACGACCCCGAGGCGATCGTGGTGATGATCACCGCGCATGCCGGGGTGAATGTCGCGGTCGAGGCGATGAAGCGCGGCGCGACCGATTTCGTGTCGAAGCCGTGGGAGAACGAGCGGCTGGTTCAGACGGTGCGCACCGCCGCCGCCTTGCGCCGCTCGCGCGTCGCGGCCGACGCGCCCGCCTCTGCACCGATGTCGTCCGCGCCCGCGCGCGGTCCTTCACCGCTGATCGGCAATGCCCCGTCGATGGCGCGCGTCCACTCGCTGATCGCACGTGCGGCGCCGACCGAGGCCAATGTCCTGGTGCTGGGCGAGAACGGCACCGGCAAGGAACTGGTCGCGCGCGCGCTCCACCAGGAGTCGCTCCGCGCCGATCGTGAGATGGTCACGGTCGACCTCGGGGCGATCGCCACCGAGCTGATCGATTCCGAATTGTTCGGTCATGTGAAGGGCGCCTTCACCGACGCGCGCGCCGACCGCGTCGGGCGTATCCAGGCGGCCGACGGCGGCACGCTGTTCCTCGACGAGATCGGCAATCTGCCGCTCCACCTCCAGCCCAAATTGCTGACCGTGCTCGAACAGCGCCGGGTCACGCCGGTCGGTGCCAACCAGTCGGTGCCGGTCGACATCCGCGTGATCGCTGCGACCAACATGACCCCGGCGATGCTGCGCGACGAACGCCATTTCCGCCAGGATCTGCTGTTCCGGCTCAACACGGTCGAGATCGATCTGCCGCCGTTGCGCGACCGGCGCGAGGATGTGCCCGCGCTGATCGACCATTATCTCGACCATTATGCCGATCGCTACAAACGCCCGCGCCCCGCGCTCGCGCCCGAGGCGCTGGGCGCGCTCGTCGCCTACGATTGGCCGGGCAACGTCCGTGCGCTGCGGCACGCGGTCGAGCGCGCGGTGATCCTGGCGGGCGATGGCCCGCTCGGCGCCGATGCCTTTCCGATCGGGCCCGCAGCGGCGCCGCGCGTCACCGCGGAACCCGTCGCCTCCGACCTCAACCTCGACCGGGTCGAACGACGGCTGGTCGAGGAGGCGCTCAAGAAGCACGGCTACAACATCTCGCTGGCCGCGAGCGAACTCGGCCTGTCGCGCGCCGCACTCTATCGCCGAATGGAGAAGCATGGGCTTTGACCGCCGCTTTGCGCTGACGCTGACCGGCTGGCTGGTTGCATGCCTGCTCGCGCTGATCGCACTGACGATCGCGATCGCCACGCCGGGGTTTGCCGCGGTCCGGATCGTCGCCGGCCTGCTGGTGATCGGCATGATCGCCGGCCTGCTCCATCATATCGATCGCACCAACCGTACCGTCGCGCGCTTCGTCGAAGCGCTGCGCTACGGCGATTTCTCGACCCGGTTCGACGGCCGCGGCGGCGCCGGGTTCGATACATTGGGCGGCGCGCTCGACGCCGCGATGCGCAGGCTCCAGGCGCAGCGTGACCGCACGGTCGAGGAATTGCGCTTCCTCGAGGCGCTGACCGACGACGTCCCCGTCGCGTTGCTGACGGTCGACGCCGACCACGGCGTGACCCTGGTCAACAAGGCCGCGCGGCGGCTGTTCGCGGCGCACCAGGGCACCCGTCCGCTGGATTTCCGGGTCTATGGCGAGACCTTCGCCACCCGCCTCGCCGATGGCGCGGCGCCCGCCGCCGAACTGCTGCTGCTGCGCTCGCCGACCGGTCCGCAGCGCGCGATCGTGCGCAACGCCTCGCTCGAGCGGCTCGGCCTGACGACGCGCGCGATCACGGTCGAGCCGGTCCAGGGGACACTCGACGCGATCGAAATGGCCGCGCAGACCGATCTGGTGCGCGTGCTGACCCACGAGATCCTAAACTCGCTGACCCCGGTCACCTCGCTCGCCTCGAGCACCGCCGACGTGCTGGCCGAGGACAATCCCGATCTCGAGCTCGCGCGCACCGCCGCGGGCACGCTCGCGCGCCGCGCGGAGGGGCTCGAATATTTCATCCGGTCCTACCGCGCGGTGGCGCACGTTCCCGAACCCCGCCGCCAGCGGTTCCGCGCCGGCGCCTTCGTCCGCGACCTCGAACGGCTGTTCGCCGCCGAATGGCCCGATATCGCGCTCACCGCCGAGGTCACGCCCGAGCTGGAGTTGGATGCCGACCCCGATCTGCTCGCGCAGGCGCTGATCAACCTGCTGCGCAACGCTGCCCAGGCGACGCGCGAGCGCGGCGAGCATCTGCTGGTCGAACTCAAGCTGCTCGGCGACGCTGCCGGCACGCGCATCACCGTCGGCGATCGCGGTTCAGGCGTGCCCGAGGCGATGCGCAACGAAATCTTCCTGCCATTCTTCACCACCCGCGCGAAAGGGACCGGCGTCGGCCTCAACCTCGTCCGCCAGATCGTCATCGCGCACGGCTGGACGATCGAAGTCGGCGAAGCGCCCGAGGGCGGCGCGGAGTTCAGACTGTTCGTGCGCTGATCGGACGCCGGCCCAAAATTCTACGCTTCCCCGGCGAAGGCCGGGGCCCAGCTGCGGCGACCATCGTATCGACGTGAATCGCGTGCCAATTGAACGCACGAAGCTGGGCCGGCCTTCGCCGGGGAGGCGTGTAACCTCAAGCATCGGAAAGCAGATCCAGCTCCGGTTCCCCTGCCCCCTCCTCCTCCAGCGTCGCCAGCGTCACGCCGACCAACCTTATCCCCGCCCGCAGCGGAAACAGCGTCGCCACCAGCCGCTCGGCCACGGCGATCAGATCGGCATGGCTCGCCACCGCGCTGCCCAGCGTCTTGCTGCGCGTGACGATGCGGAAGTCGGCGTAACGGACTTTCACCACCACGGTCTTGCCGGTCGTGCGCGTCCGCTCGCACCACGCCCAGACCTGGTCGGCCATGCGGCGAACCTGCTCGGTAACCTGGTCGGGCGTGGTCAGGTCGCTTTCGAAGGTCGTCTCCGATCCCGATGACTTGCGTGGCCGGTCGGGGGTCACCTCGCGATCGTCCTCCCCCCGCGCGATCTTGTGGTACCACAATCCCGATTTGCCGAAATGCGCCTGCAGGAACGCGGGATCGCGATCGCGCAGATCGGCGCCCGTGACGATGCCCAACCGATTGAGCTTCTCCGCGGTGCGCGGCCCGATGCCGTGGAAGCGCCCGACCTCCAGCCCGGCGACGAACGCCGCGCCGGCCCCGGGCGGGATGACGAACTGGCCGTCGGGCTTGTTGTGGTCCGAGGCGAGCTTGGCGAGGAACTTGTTGTACGAAATTCCGGCCGAGGCGGTGAGCCGCGTCACCTCCAGGATGCGTGCGCGGATCTCGCTCGCGGTCGCGGTCGCCGAGGGCAGGCCGCGCAGATTGGCGGTGACGTCGAGATAAGCCTCGTCGAGCGAAAGCGGCTCGACCAGCGGCGTATAGTCCTCGAAGATGTCGCGGATCTGGCGCGAGACGCTGCGATAGACGTCGAACCGATGCGGCACGAAGATCAGGTCGGGGCAGCGCCGCAACGCCACCACCGACGGCATCGCCGACCGTACGCCGAACTTGCGCGCTTCATAGCTCGCCGCCGCGACCACGCCGCGCCCCGTCGCCGATCCCACCGCGACCGGACGCCCGCGCAACCCCGGATCGTCGCGCTGTTCGACCGAGGCGAAGAAGGCATCCATGTCGATATGGATGATCTTGCGCACCATTCTGGACGAAATGGCGCCGCGCCTGCCCCTTGGCAACCGTCTGCGACGAGAGCAGGATGTTGCCGGGGCCCGCAAGGGGGGCTTCGCGTGAAGAGGGGTCATATGAGGAACAGCCGCTTCGGGAGGAGCTTGAGCGCGATTGCCGCGCTGGCCATGGTGTCGAGCTGCGGCGGCGGCGGCGGTGGCGGATATGCGAGCGGCGGCGGCGCGCCGACGCCGACCCCCACACCCACCGGCACTCCGACACCGACACCGACCGCAGGTTGTTCGCTGCGCGAGCGTCAGGACTGGGCGTTCGCGCAGCTCAAGGAATGGTATCTATTCCCCGACACGCTGCCGGCGAGCCTGGATCCGGCGCCTTATGGCTCGGTCGAGGATTATGTCGACGCGCTGACCGCCACCGCGCGCGCGCAGCACAAGGATCGCTATTTCACCTATGTGACCTCGATCGCGGCGGAAGATGCCTATTACAATTCGGGATCGAGCGCCGGCTTCGGCGTCCGCCTCGGCCTGACCTCCAACAACCGCCTGTTCGTTACCGAATCGTTCGAGGGCGGGCCCGCGCTCACCGCCGGGATCGACCGCGGAACGGAGATCATCGCGGTCGGCACGACGGCATCGAATCTGGTCAATGTCAGCAGCCTCATCACAGGGTCGGACACCAGCGCGCTGCTCAATGCGCTCGGTCCCGATACCGCGGGGACCGCGCGCGTGCTCAAGGTGACGAACATCAGCGGCGTGACGAGCACGGTCACCGTGACCAAGACCGTGTTCGACCTCGATCCCGTATCGTCGCGCTACGGCGCGAAGATCATCACCGACGGCGGGCAGCAATTCGGCTACATCAACCTGCGCACCTTCATCAATCCGGCCGAGCAGCCGCTCAAGGATGCGTTCCTGCAATTCCGCGCCGCGGGCATCACCAACATCATCATCGACCTGCGCTACAATGGCGGCGGCCTGATCTCGGTCGCCGACCTGATGGGCGACCTGATGGGCGCCAATCGGCTGCCGACCGACGTCTGGGAATATATGACCTTCCGGCCCGAGAAATCAGCGGAGAACAGCAACCACACCTTCCAGGTCATGTCGCAGTCAATCGCGCCGACCAAGGTCGCGTTCATCGGCGGCGGCGGCACCGCATCGGCGAGCGAACTCGTGATCAATGGCATGGTGCCCTATCTCCACGCCAACGCCGGGCTGATCGGCAGCAATACTTATGGAAAGCCAGTCGGGCAGATCGCGATCGACAAGAGCGCGTGCGACGACCGCTTCCGGATCATCGCCTTCGCGATCCAGAATGCTGCGCACAACGGCGCTTATTATGACGGGCTTGCCAGTTTCATGGAGGCCAGTTGCCAGGCGGACGACGACATCTCCTACCAGCTCGGCGATCCGCGCGAGCAATCGACTCGCCGCGCGCTCGATTATCTCGAAGGCAAGAGCTGCGCGCCGGTCACCGCGAGTGCCGGCGCGCCCGGCACCGCGGCGCAGGCGAGCAGGGTCCCGCTGTCGGTGATGGAGCAGTCGCGCGAATTGCTGACGCCGGCCCGCCCCTCGACCCCGCAGCGCGAGGTGCCGGGGCTGTTCTGAGGACGGAAGGACTCCCGCCCCGCTTGCAGGGGCGGGTTGGGGGTGAGCGCAAAGGTTGCGGAAGACGGGAGACGGCCTAAGTTCGCCGGCGATGTCCGACAGCCAGTCCCCGATCCCCGCCGCGACCCTGGTCCTGATGCGCGACCGCGCCGGCGCGCCGCCCGAGATCCTGATGGTCGAGCGCGCCAAGGCGATGGTCTTCGCGGGCGGTGCGCTGGTCTTTCCCGGCGGTCGGGTCGATCCGGGCGACCATGCGCTCGCCGCCGACCTCGGCGGCGATGCCGAAGACATGCCCGCGCGCATCGCCGCGATCCGCGAGACCATCGAGGAGGCGGGCGTACCTGTCGGGCTGATGCCGGTGCCCGACGCCGCGACATTGGCGGCATTGCGCACCGGCCTGCATGCCGGCGAGACGCTGGGCGTCCTGCTCGACCGCCATGGCCTGGCGCTCGATCCCGACGCGCTGACCTGGTTCGCGCGCTGGCTGCCGGCGCACGCGCACATGCGGATCTTCGATACGCGCTTCTATCTCGCCCGCGCGCCCGAGGAGGCCGATGCCGCGACGGTCGACGCGACCGAGAACGTTCGCCTGTTCTGGGCGAGCGCCGCGCAAGTGCTGGCCGATTGCGATGCCGGACGCGCCACGGTGATCTTCCCGACGCGCCGCAACCTCGAGCGGCTGGCACAATATGCGAGCTTCGCCGAAGCGGTCGCGGCCGCACACGCCTTCCTACCGCGCACGATCACGCCGTGGAGCGAGATGCGCGACGGCGTGGCGCACCTCTGCATCCCCGACGATCTCGGCTATCCGGTGGCGAGCGAAGTCCTGACCGCCGCGGTGCGGGGATGACACGCCGGCGCAGGCGCCGCGGGCGCCGGGCCGAGCGGCGCGGCTGGACCACGCTCGGCCTCCTCACTATTTGCTTCGTTCTCGCCCTCGCCTTTCTCCATTTCCGCAATCGGCCCGAGGATTTGCCGTGGACGCCGCTCGACCTCGGCCAGCCGGTCGGCTGGTTCACCGGCACCAAGCTCACCGCGCTCGACGACGATTATCCCTTGTGCCGGACGCTGCTCAAGCACGCCGGCGTGCGCTTCGCCGAACTCGCACCGATCGAAAAGGGGCAATGCGGCTATGCCGACGCCGTACGGCTCGACCCCGGCGGCGCGCGGACGATCGGGTTCGATCCGGCCAAGCCGGGCATGGCGTGCCCGGTCGCCGCTGCACTGTCGATGTGGGAATGGAACGTCGTCCAACCCGCCGCCCTGCGCCATTTCGGCAGCCGCGTGATGCGCTACGAGCATTTCGGCACCTACAATTGCCGTCCGATCGCCGGCAGCACTCACCTCAGCCAGCATTCCTACGCGCGCGCGATCGACATTGCCGGGTTCGTGCTGGCCGACGGGCGGCGGATCACGGTCGCGCGCGACTGGCGGGGAGAGGACGGGCAAGCCGCTTTCCTGCGCGAGGTCCGCGACGGCGCGTGCGGGCTGTTCTCGACGACGCTCTCGCCCGATTACAACGCCGCGCATCACGACCATCTGCATCTCGACGAACAACCGCGCGGCGGATGGCGCGCCTGTCGCTAGCGCGCGCTGAAGCTGTTTTCAGCCAGGCTAGCCCCTTCTCCGTTCGCCCTGAGCTTGTCGAAGGGCACCGCGTTACGGAGGGTTGTGCTTCGACAAGCTCAGCACGAACGGCCGTTGGATGGCAGCTTCCGGCAAGGCGATGGCAAATCGTTTTGTTCGCGGGGCGCACATGGAGCGGTGTGGGGTGGGAGCACACGCTCGTGCCGGCCTCGGGCCAACAACCGGACAGCGGGTGGCGGGCCCGTCGCTGAGGACGAGGCCCGCCAAAGAAGTCCTTAATTCGGCAGCGGCGCCGAGCTGTCGACCTTCTCGACCCAGGCCGGGAAGAAGCTCGGCTGGCGGTTCGACCAGCCCGACGCGGTCGCCGCCGCCTCGCTGATCGACTGCAGCAGCTTGCGCCGCAGGTCGGGATGGAGATGGGGAAGCGCCGCCGCCGCGCAGAACGCGCCGGGCAGCCACGGCCGCACCTCGGCACCGATCAGGCGCTCGTAGAGGAAGCGATAGGCCGAAAAGCTGGTCAGCCGCCCCTGCCCGAGGTCGAACGCGGTCACCGTGATCAGCGGCGCCATGAAGATCTCGACCGAATCGAGCCCGCTGTCGTCGGGCACCATCACCCGGATTTCCTCGAGCCGCTCATAGATCCGCGCCTGCGCGCGAATCGACGCGGCTTCCACGGTGTCGCGCGACCAGCGCGTCATCGCGTCCTCGCGATCGAGCCCGACGTCCAGGCTACGCCGCACGTAACGCTGAGTCGCTGCGGAGAATCCCGCGAATTCCTTGATTTCCGCCAATGTCATCGCGCCATCGGCCGGTCTCTTACTGGCACCCATACGAACACCCCACCCGCTACCAATGCCGGGCATGATGCGCTCAGATGGTTAACGCCACGCTTAACGCTCCGTCGCCGGGCATTCAGGATGGAATCACATATCGTGTTGCGGCGCAACAAAGTTTGCGACGAACCGCGTCCCAAGTATGGATCAGTCGAAAAGTGAGGGTTTTGAGCAACGTTTCGTTACGCGGCCGGCAGCCCGACAGACTACCGGCCTGAGTAATGATACGGAGGATCAGCTGTCCTGCTGGCGCTCCGCTTCGGCCGCTTCGTCGAAGCCCGAGGATTTGGGCGGGGCGCCGCTGTCGCCGGGCTGCGTCGCCGAGGGCGGGTCGGAGGCATCCATCGATTCGTCGAGCCCGCGGTCGAGCTGCGCATCCTCGTTCGCCGGGTCCTTCTTCAGCCGTTTCTCGATCGACTTGTCCTGGCCCGCATCCTGGCGCGGGTCCTGTGCGACTTGCTCGACGCTGTCGCCCTTGCGGTCGCGGTCGATTGTCGGATTGTCGGTCACGTTACCCTCCTGATGATTACGCAAGCAAAACGTGCCGGGCGTGAGTCGTGTTCCAACGAAAAGGCCCGCCGGATCGCTCCTGCGGGCCCATCGTGATCGCTGACGTCCGTTTAGTTGCGGCTCGAGCCGAACAGGCGGAGGATGAACAGGAACATGTTGACGAAGTCGAGATAGAGGCTGGTCGCCGCCATGATCTTGGCATGGCTCTCCTGCTCGGTCCCCGCGACATAGCTGTACATCGCCTTGGTCCGCTGCGTGTCGTAGGCGGTGAGGCCCGCGAAGATCAGCACGCCGACCGCGCTGATCACCAGATCCAGCTTACTAGAAGGAGCAAGGCCGAACAGCGGCAAGCTGATGTTGATCAGGCTGGCGACGATCAGGCCGATCAGACCGACCAGCAGGAACGAGCCCATCGCGGTGAGATCACGCTTGGTGGTGTACCCCCACAGGCTCAGACCGGCAAAACCCGCCGCGCTGGCGAAGAACGCCTGCCCGATCGCCGTCGTCGAATACTGCAGGAAGATCGTCGACAGGCTGAGGCCCATGACGACCGCGAAGCCCCAGAACGTCGCCTGCAGCGCGCTGGCGCTCATCCGCTTGAAGTTCATGAACAGGATGAAGGCAAGCGGGGCGAAGGTGATCACCCACCGCAGAGCACCGCCGCCCAAGAAGACGCTCTGCGCCATGCCGCTGAGCGCGAAGCCCATCGCGACGATGCCCGACAGCAGCACCGCCGAGGCCATGTAATTGTACACGGACAGCATGAATGACCGCAGCCCCGCATCGTACACGGCGCCACGGGCGTCCGTGGCTGCGCCAAACGGCGCCAAGCCGGGACGGGGGTCAGACCAATTGGCCATCGAAAACTCCTTTGCCCGGCCACAATGGCCGGATGCGCCCAATATCGTCGCTCTGGGTGCGCTATTCAAGCGAAACACGACGCCAGCAACATTCGGAAACAATCGGCAAATGGGGTAAGACCGTCGGGCAATGCATCGCCTGTTCGCAGCACTCCGTCCGCCGCCCGAAATTCGCCGCCTGTTGACCGCCGCGATGCGGGGGGTGCCGCACGCGCGGTGGCAGGACGACGACCAGCTCCACGTCACCGTCCGCTATGTCGGTGAGGTCGACCGGCCGCTGGCCGAGGATGTCGCGCTGGCGCTCGGCCAGGTCCGCGCCGCCGCACCGCGCGTGGCGATCGCCGGGGTCGGCGCGTTCGACAAGCACGGGCGCGTCGATGCGCTATGGGCCGGGCTCGCCCCCCAGGACGACCTCGCGCTTCTGCACAAGAAGGTCGACCAGGCGCTGGTCAGGCTGGGCCTCACGCCGGAAGGCCGCGCGTATTTGCCGCATATCACGCTCGCCCGGCTGCCGCGCAGCGCCGGCGCCGATCCGGCGATCGATCGCTGGCGCGCCGAGCACGCCGCGCTCGCCAGCCCGAGCTTCGAGCTCGGTCACCTCATTCTCTACGAAAGCCACCTGACCGGCGAGGGCGCGCGCTACGAAGCGGTAGCGCGCTGGCCGCTGGAGCGGGGGTGAGGAGCGCAAATTCCCTCTCCCTCCGGGAGAGGGAGGCAGCCGCCGTAGGTGGCGGAAGGGTGAGGGCAGCGTTATCCCTTCTTACCTGCCCTCACCTTCCCACTCGGCTCCGCCGAGCGGGCCCCTTCCTCTCCCAGAGGGAGAGGAGAATGCCGCCTCACCCCTTCGCCAACACCCCGCACGCCAGCCGCGCGCCGCTATTCCCCGAGGGGTCCGTCATCAAATCGTCGGCCGCCGCGTGCACCACCATCGCCGCGCCGTCGGCGTCCATCAGCCCGTCGAAGCTCGCGCCCGGGATCCTGGCGGTCAGCGTGCCGCTGCCGTCGGGGCCGACCATCAGATTGGGCATGTCGCCTTCGTGCGGGCCCTGCGGGTTCATCGAGCCGTGCTTCATGTTGGTCGGGTTCCAATGCCCGCCCGCGCTGGCGAAATCGGGGCCTTCGCACTTGCCGACGGTGTGGAGGTGCGCGCCGTGCATCCCGGGCGGCATGTCGCGGACCTCGAGCGCGACGCTCAGCCCGCCCTCGACCTCGCGCACCGTGACCTTGCCGACGTTCTTGCCGGCCGCGGTCAGCAACGCCGCCGAGGCGACCCGGCCGCCTTCCGGCGCCGCGCCCGAGGCGGCCCCGGACGCGTTGCCGTTGGTGGAACATCCCGCCAGCACCATCGGTGCGACCGCGATCATCGCCGCCAGCCTCAGCATGCCATTTCTCCCTGTTGACGAAAATCGTGACCCTTGGCCGACAATCATCGGCCCGACGCGATTGTTCCGCAAGCGTCACACGGCACAGAATTTCACTCGCCCAGCGCGGCGCGCATGCTATCCAGCCGCCTGACAGGGAGGATCGACGATGCGCGGCAAGTCCTTGGCATGCCTGGCTGTCCTGCTCGCGAGTTGCGGGCATGAAAGCCCCGACCCCGCACCGCCGCGGGTCGATTCCGCCCCCGTCATCCCTCGACTCGGCTCGACTTTGGTGGTGCCCGTCAGCGTGCCGCTCGCCGATCTGGAGGCGCAGCTCAACCGCGCCACGCCGCAGACCCTGTGGTCGATCGATCAGCAGGAGGACAAATGCGTCCCCGCGCAGCGCCTCACCGCCTGCGCGATCAAGCGCCAGGACGGCAGCTGCCGGATCGGCATCAAGAAGCTGAAGGTCACGCCCAATTTGTCGTGCCGCATCGTCGGCCAGGTGACGCGCGGGCGCATTTCGCTCGGCGGCAAGGGCGGCGACATCGCGATCACGCTCCCGGTCCGCGCCACCGTCGCCGCGCAGGATATCGGCGGGATCATCAAGCGCGAGACCGCGACCGGCGCCGCCAATGTCCGCGCGGTCGCCAAGCTCGGCATGACGCGCGGCTGGCAGCCGACCGCGACGGTGCGCATCGCCTATGACTGGACCAACCCGCCGGGGGTGACGATCCTCGGCAAGCGCATCACCTTCGCCGGCAAGGCCGACGCCAAGCTCGCCGGGGTCATCAAGGGGCTCGAACGCAGCCTGCCGCAGCAGGTCGCCAGGCTGCAGGCGCGCGACAAGGTCGCCGCCGCCTGGCAGCAGGCCTTCGCCGTGCTCGAACTCAACCGCGACAAGCCGCCGGTGTGGATGCGCATCACCCCGCAACGGCTGGGCGTGCAGGGCTATAGCGTCCAGGGCCGCAACCTGCTGCTGACCGTTGCGGCCGAAGCGGTGGCCGAGACCTTCGTCGGCATCCGCCCCGATCCACCCAGGCCGACTCCGCTGCCTTCGGCGGCCGGCGCGATCGGACAGCGGGGGCTGCGCGTCTCGATCCCGGTGCTGGCCGATTACGGCGAGCTCGAACCCGTCGTCGAGCGCGCGCTCGCCAAGCGTGCCGCCCGGGGCATCACGCTGCCCAAGCTCGGGCCGGTCGACGTGACGTTCGGCGGGGTAACGATCTACGCGACCGACCACGGCCGGCTCGCGGTCGGCGTACCGGTCAAGGCGAAGCTCAAGAGCGGCTATCTCGGCGAGCGGCACGGCATGGTGTGGCTGACCGGCCTGCCCTTCAACGCCCCCGATTCGGAAGTCATCCGCGTCGACGACCTCCGGATCGCGACGCGCAGCGACAGCAAGGCGATCGACATGCTGGTCGGGCTGTTCACCGATCCCGACACGGTGGGCGCGATCCAGGCCGCGCTGACCGAGAACTTCGCCAAGGACTACGACCGCATCATCGGCGCCGCGCGCAAGGCGCTCGCCACGCGGCGCGAGGGCAACTTCCAGCTCGCCGCCGACATCACCCAGGTCCATCACGGCCGCATCCTGGTGACCGGCCAGGGCCTGTTCCTGACGGTCGAGGCGCGGGGGAACGCAAGCATTCTTTACCGGCACCGGTGAGGTGGGGCGAGTGCGAAAGGCGGATTTCAGTCGAAACCGCGCGGAACCCGACCGGCTCCGGGCTCCCAGCGGCTCGAATAGAAACTACCGCCCCATTTCCTTCGTCATCCCGGCCCTGTGCCGGGATCCGCCGGGAGGCCGAGTCATGGTCCAGAGGCTCAATCCGATGAGCGTGAGGCACGGCGGATCCCGGCACAAGGCCGGGATGACGAAGGGAATGGGGCGGCGGACGGAGAACTATCAACGCCTTGAACCGCCCCCCTCAGCGCTCTCCGCGCCTCTGCGCGAACCTAATCTTCCTCCGCGCCTTCGCGCCTCCGCGTGAACCAAATTCAACCCGCACCCACCCTCACCCCATTGGACAAGCCCCCGTCCGCACCCCGCTGACACTCCCTACCCCGAGCACGATCGTCGCGCGCCGCTCGAACGCCAGCGCCTGCCACCGCCCGCTATTCCCGACGGCGGTGCGGCTCCTCAAAAACGTCAGGCTCATCAGCTCATATTGCTCAGGGTCGATCCGCCCCGCGTCGATCAGGCAATTCCACGCCGCGACGTTCTATTGCCAGTCGTGGGCAATGCCGTCCGCATCGATCGTCCGCGCCAGCGCCCCATACCAGTCGACGATCGCGCGCAGCCGCGGCCAGCGCTCGGTCGCCGGCATCGCGGCGAGCTTGGCGCGCAGGCGGGCGATGTCCTCGTCGGCGGGAAAGCCGCCCTGCTGCACGCGCGTGTCGATCGCCCAGCGCACCTTGCGCGGGGTGATCGCCTCCCCCGCGAAGATCCGCAGCACGTCGAGCCGCACCTGATCGAGCAGCGCGACATAGGCGTCGGTCTGCACCTGGAGCATCGCGTCGCTCTCGAACAAGGCGGTCAGCTCGGCGGCGAGCGCGGGCGAGAGAATGCCCTTGGCATCCTCCGCCGCTATGATCGCGTCACGGCATTTCCGGTCGATCGGCACCGCGAGGCAGGGTTTCGAGAACAGCAACTTGCCGAAGGTCGGCGCGAGCACGTCGCGCGCCCGCTTGAAGTCGCGCTTGTGCCGGAACTGCCCGCGCCACGCGGCGAGCACCGGCTGCAGGCTGCCCGTCCCGAAATTCCACTGCGCCATCCCGACCGAGATCAGCTGGCTGTCGAAATTGCCGGTCGGCGTCGCCCAGCAGCCCGAGGTCTCGGGGACCGAGGTCTCGTGCATCCGCGCGAAGATCGCCGCGCGGTCGAGCTCGATCTCCGCGAGGCGTGCGGCAGCGGCGGGGTCGATACGGATCGAGGGCGTGTCGGCGACGGGGCGACAAGGCGGTGGCGACATGACCACCGGCGCGGCTTGCCCCTGCGCCAGCGCCGATGAAGGCAATGCGGCCAGGATCGCCGCCGCCAATGCCCATCCCCGAATGTTCATCCCCCTTCGTCGTGCAAGAGCCCGGTCCAAGCGCAGGCGGAACGACGCCGACCGATGATCCGGCCGCCGCCGCTTCCATTCAGGTCCGGTCTGGCTGCTCCAGATCGGCCAGCGATGCTTCGAGCTGTTCGAGTTGGTTCCGAAGCATCTGGACGGCGAGATCATCGCCGCCATATCCGCCCCCACGAGAATAGCGGACGCTGTCCTGGATCTCGATTTGCCGGCGCACCTTTTCGCAAGCCTCGACGAGCTGGGCGCGAAGCTCGCCTTCCGAAGCATGGCTTTCCGCCCCCGGTTGCTGACGCCTGCGCCACCACATGACCACTCTATACAGGTCGCGGGGTCGAACGCGAATGCAGGCGTGTATCGCGCCAGCCGCTGATGGCGATGATTGTTATTCGGCAGCGACCCCTTCCCGATCGTCACCTGGTTGCAGCCCGGCCGCCTGCTGCGCCAGCGCCGCCTGATGCGCCTCGCCGCGGCGCCGCGCGCGCTGGCCGTAGAGGAACGTCCACAGCGTCAGCACCCCCGCCGTGCCGTAGCCGAGGATCGGATTGACGATCAGATACTCGCGAATGCTGATCGTGAACACCAGCGCCACCGCCGCCGCGACATGGGCGAGCAGGCCCAGGCCCCACACCAGGGTCATCACCGTCATCGTGCGGCGGAAGCGGGCATGGACTTGGAGCGCCTCGAACGCCTGCGCCTCGCCTTCCGACTTGCGCCGCATGCTCGCCCGCGCGAGCTGGTAGATCAGCGGCTTGCCGATCGCCGCCGAGCCGAGAAAGACCAGCCCGATGATCCCGGTGACGAGCGTCTCGCGCAACTGCAGGAACTTGACCCCGCCGCCCCCGATCATCGCCAGCAGCGACAGCACGATGCCGCTCACCACCAGCACCGACAGCGCATCAACCCGACGATGCCGCGCGAACTCGACCAGGCTCCACGCGATCGGCGGCGCGGAAGAGGCGAGCAACGCGCGCACCTCGCCAAGCAGGGCCTCAGCGTAGGAGTAGATGACGAAGGGGAGGATGAAATTGACCAGCGCTTCGGCGAGGATGTGGCCGCCATTGGCGCGGAGCCAGGTGGCGATGCGATTACTCAACCCGGTTTGCTCGTCCACCTGCGATTTCCTTGTTATTGAGCGATAAAGATAAGGAAGCGGACGGTAGCTGCAAAGCCGCCGAGATGGCCGCGATGTGGCTGGCGAGTTCCCGATGGGAGCGATAGGGTGGCGGCAGAGGTGGGTTGATGAGGCTTCAGGACATCGCGATCATTGGCTGCATTCTGCCGACGCAATTCGCGCTGCTGCGAACGCATGACCGGCTGCGGATGTGGGACCCGGGCAAGCGCGTCGCGTTCGGGGTGACAGGGCTCGTCGCTGCCATCGCGCTGTTGCTTCTGGGAACGCGGATCATTCAGAGACCACCCGCGTCGGACTCTTCGTTGCTGCAAGATCTGCTGCTGGGTGGCTTTATCGGGTTGATTGCTGTGATCTCGGTCCTGTCGGCGATGCAGATCGCGGGTGGGACGGTGCAGGGCTTCCAGCGCCGGCGCCATCACCGTCGCACGTCCGCCCCGCATCGCTGATCGGCGTGACGATCGAATTTCCCATGCGACCGTCGCTTTCCTTCATCGGCGCGAAGCCCGTCGCAACGGCCGTCATCGCACTGGCGATGCCGGCCGCCAGCCTCCATGCGCAATTCGCCCCGCCGGCCGGCTATGTCGGCACGCCCAGCCCGCCGGTCGCCGGAGCAGTCGAGCCGGAATCACCGGCGCTGGCCGCCACGACCGACTTCGACCGGCCGGGCATGATCAGCCTCATGCCCGGCTATCCGCGGAAAGACGCACATGTCGCGGTCATCAGCGCCTATACCATTGCGGAGACGAAGCGAGCCCGCGTCACCGCCGCATGGTCGCGCGGCTATCTGCCAGTCAGCCTGTCGTTCAGCGACGGGCGATGCTTCGACTTCACCGCCGACTATAACGGCCCCCGCCTGTCCAACGCGCAGCTGACCAGGATCGCATGCGGGCCACCCTGGAAAGACGGCGCCACCCCGCCGCCGCCGCCCGCGGGAAGCGCTCTGCATCTTGTCGGCACGGGATGGGGCTATGCGGCCTGGGTCAATGACAAAGTCGGAACGTCGATCATCACCGGGCCGTATGCGAAGACGTACCAGCCGTACCTGGCGGTGCGAATGCCGGTCATAGGCATCATGGCCATGAACGGCGTGGACTATCCGGGCGGGAATTTGACGCTGGTCGGGCGGTATCGGGGGCGGTTGAGCGTAGTGGTGCTGGAAGTAGGGTATTGAGACGCATCGCTGCGGAACGGCGATTTAGCGCATTATGTAAACTGTTGCCGCAATCTCCCACAGCGATAACGCGCCAGTTTGGGGGTTATTGCGCGTGTCACCTTAACCCCAACTTACTGAATGTTGCACTCGCCCTTTGATACAAATAACGTCTTCCGAGGGGGAGATTTCGACAATGCGAACAGATGATCCATCGGGCATTAGCCGCACGGCCACTCACCGGGCAGGTATGGTATTTTTGGCACAGCGGCTCGAGGAACTAACGTCCCCACGCTCGTTGGATAGCTACAAGGCGTATACGGTCAATGTTCCAACCCTAATCGAGGAAGCCGTCGAACAGCTTGAAGCGATCCGCGATGGTGGTCCCGGAATTTCGCCGTCGTCTGCAACCTGCATAACGGACGAACTTGTATCGAGGGTATCTGGCAATTCCGTAACGTCCGCCATCGTCCCTTCCTCGCGTGCGCTTACGCTGCGATTAGGTACCTTGAATCCCGAGAAATTACTGCCGGTTCTCAAGATGCTCAAACAAGAGATTTCAGGATGGGCATATGCCACGCAGGCCATGCATCTAATATCTGACTCGATAAACGACAAAAATAAGCTAAAGTTGAGTTTCTTGGCCAACGAATTAGTTTCTACGTTAGTAAATCTGGGTATGAGCAGGCGACATATCAACGAGTCTGTGGTTGAATACTTCTGGTCTGGAACCGGTTCAGTAACTGAATCCGACGACCTTAAGAAATTTTTTAGAGATATTTTCCCTCATTATCACGATTTTACAGTTTATTTTAAGATCAGATCACCTCTAACGACGCTGGAAAACGAAAAATTTCCCTCTCTCAAAGTCAGATTTCTCAATGAGCTTCCTAGCTCGGTCCGAGAAAATCTGGACGATGATGATGTTTTAATTAGTAAGGACTGCCACTTCGTCGAGGTTATCAAAATTCAGGCACTGGATAGATACTCTGCTATCGACGACGCCAGAAAGCGAGTTAACCTGGTTCATAACCTAATTAGAATGTACAATCACGAAATAGATTTTCGGATCAATGAAGCCGTGATCATTGAGCAATGCTGTAGTGACAAGATAAAAATTGTTAGGCCAGAGCTCTATTCTCGTAGACCTGTAACTGATACCACGAAGCCGGCGGCCACGACTCGGCTGAAGACCATGATATCTAATTCAAGGTTTTTGCGGGGCAAGCATTACGAAAAATTCGTAAGCGTTTGTGAGTTTCATGGACACAGCATGGAGTCTTCATCCATAGAAAATAAGCTCCTTAATCTATGGATTTCTCTGGAGACTATTGCACCCTCGAAGAGAGGTAATAGCAAAATCGACAACGTAATCGAAGGCTGCCTGCCTTCTTTAGGCCTGGGATATATAAAACGCATCATATCCGCACTGGCACACGACATGAACGTTTGGGACAGAGCAAAGCTCAGAAGCTCTCTTGAAGCGGTGTCAGAAGACGCTCCGCCAAACATGAAACTTCTGCTATTGATTGCTCAGCAAAAATACACGCCTGATCTAGAAAAATTGTTTGAGATTATGGACGGTCAGGAATTGTTGAGAAATAGAGTCTACACGATCCACAACAGCCTATGTAGTTCAAAATCAGCGTTATCTTTCATAGACGATCACATAGAAAAAGTCGACTGGCAGCTTCGACGGATATATCGAGCAAGAAATCGTATCGTTCACCTTGGGGAGGTGCCCCGCTTTGTGGCATCTTTAGTGGATAGCGCCCATGACTACTTTGATCAGATTCTTACAACAGTCGCAGATATATCTCGTGGACCAAACGGCTTTGCTGATTTCGACGCAAGTTTTTCCTATCTGGAATGGGAGTACGGCGCCTACCGTTCAGAGGTTGCGGCGGTCGACTATAACAGCGCTGAGAGCGTGGCTAAGCTCGTGTGGGGGCGAAAGAAGGCCGTCGAACGTTACGACGTAATTGAACCTGTTCACCAGCCTAGACGGATTGATGAAGCACTGCAGGCCAAAGGTAGCCAGAATTGAGCAGGATACTCTCCGTGCACGAGCCGCCATTACCGAAAAAGCTAGCGTGCAGTATCTCACCAATGGATTCGCTTCGGCAGTTCCCTGGCGCTTAACCAGAAGAAAAAGCATCAGCCTCAATCGCTGCTGGAGGTCACTTATCCTCGAGGAGAAATCTGGGCCGAGCACGCCAATTGTCACCCAGCGATCGCCCGCTCGGCTACGACGTGTGTCCCCAAGCCCATCACTCCGCCGGCCACAGTAGTAGACGATGCCAAGATTGATGGCGGCCTCTACACGATATTGGCCGCCGGACCGCCGCTTGAACAGGTATCGGCTGTCGGGATAGCAGGCCGGCAAGCTAAATTGGCCGATTTTGGGGTGCATACTCACCATCCCCTACCCCCACCCTTCCCCCACCCCCTCCCCCCTGCTATCGGCCTCGCGACTCTCGCATTCGCCCGTCCGGGCGCGCTCGCGCGGGACGCCGGCCTTCTCGGGCCTCAGGCGCCCGCCTCCCCGCCGCGCCCGCGACCGGCCACACAGGGAAAGGACCCTTTGAATGACCGCCATCGGCCAGGACACGCTCGGCACCCGCGACACGCTCAGCGCGGGCGGCAAGAGCTACGATTATTTCTCCCTGGCCAAGGCGAGCTCCAAGCTCGGTGACATTTCCCGCCTGCCCTTCTCGATGAAAGTGCTGCTGGAGAATCTGCTGCGCTTCGAGGACGGCGTCACCGTCACGCCGGCGGATTGCCAGGCGATCGTCGACTGGCAGAAGAACCCCAATTCGCCCGATCGCGAGATTCAGTACCGCCCGGCGCGCGTGCTGATGCAGGACTTCACCGGCGTGCCCTGCGTGGTCGACCTGGCGGCGATGCGCGACGCGATCACCAAGCTGGGCGGCGACGCGGCCAAGATCAATCCGCAGGTTCCCGTCCACCTGGTCATCGACCACTCCGTCATGGTCGACGAGTTCGGCACGCCCAAGGCGTTCGGCGACAATGTCGACCTGGAATACGCGCGCAATTTCGAACGCTACGAGTTCCTCAAGTGGGGCTCCAAGGCGCTCGACAATTTCTCGGTGGTGCCGCCGGGCACCGGCATCTGCCACCAGGTGAACCTCGAATATGTCGCGCAGGCGGTGTGGTCGTCCAAGGAAAGCGGTGACCACGCCAAGTCGGACGCGACGATCGCCTATCCCGACACGCTCGTCGGCACCGACAGCCACACGACGATGGTCAATGGCCTGGGCGTGCTCGGCTGGGGCGTCGGCGGGATCGAGGCGGAAGCAGCGATGCTCGGCCAGCCGGTGTCGATGCTGATCCCCGAGGTCGTCGGCTTCAAGCTGACCGGCGCGCTCAACGAAGGCATCACCGCGACCGACCTGGTGCTGACCGTGACCCAGATGCTGCGCCAGAAGGGCGTGGTCGGGCGCTTCGTCGAATTCTACGGCCCGGGCCTCGACAGCATGACGCTCGCCGACCGCGCGACGATCGCCAACATGGCGCCCGAATATGGCGCGACCTGCGGCTTCTTCCCGATCGACGACAAGACGCTCGATTACATGCGCCTGACCGGCCGCCCGGCCGACACGATCGCGCTGACCGAGGCCTATGCCAAGGCGCAGGGCTTCTGGCGCGACGCGGGTGCCGCCGACCCGATCTTCACCGACACGCTCGAGCTCGACATGAGCGAGGTCGTCGCCAGCCTGGCCGGGCCGAAGCGCCCGCAGGATCGCGTCAGCCTGAACAAGGTCGACGAGGTGTTCAACGGCGACCTCAGCAAGATCTACCACAAGGAGCGCCCAGCGCGCGTCGCGGTCGAGGGCAAGGACCACGACATCGGCGACGGCGACGTCGTGATCGCCGCGATCACCAGCTGCACCAACACCTCCAACCCGTCGGTGCTGGTCGCCGCGGGTCTCGTCGCGCGCAAGGCGCACGCCAAGGGCCTGACGCCCAAGCCGTGGGTCAAGACCAGCCTGGCGCCGGGATCGCAGGTGGTGACCGACTATCTGGTCAAGGCGGGCTTGCAGGCCGATCTCGACGCGATCGGGTTCAACCTGGTCGGCTATGGCTGCACCACCTGCATCGGCAATTCGGGTCCGCTCGCCGCCTCGATCTCGACCGCGATCAACGAGAACGACCTGGTCGCTGCCTCGGTCCTGTCGGGCAACCGCAATTTCGAAGGCCGCGTGTCGCCCGACGTGCGCGCCAACTTCCTGGCCTCCCCGCCGCTGGTCGTCGCCTATGCGCTCAAGGGCACGGTGACCGAGGACATGGTCGAGACCCCGATCGGTCAGGACCAGGCGGGCGCCGACGTGTTCCTCAAGGACATCTGGCCGACCAACCAGGAAGTCGCCGAGCTGATGGCGGCCAACATCGACTCCGGCATGTTCGAGCATCGCTATGGCGCGGTCTACGAGGGCGACGCCAAGTGGCGCGCGATCGACGTGCTCGGGTCGGACACCTACACCTGGCGCGCGGGCTCGACCTATATCCACAACCCGCCATATTTCGAGGGGCTGGGGATGATTCCGGCGCCGGTCGCCGACATCATCGAGGCGCGGCCGCTCGCCATCCTGGGCGATTCGATCACCACCGACCACATCTCGCCGGCCGGATCGATCAAGGCCGACAGCCCGGCGGGCACCTTCCTCCAGGAGCATCAGGTCAGCCGCGCCGATTTCAACTCGTATGGCGCACGCCGCGGCAATGACGAGGTGATGGTGCGCGGCACCTTCGCCAACATCCGCATCAAGAACGAGATGGTCCCGGGCGTCGAGGGCGGGATGAGCCGTTACGACGGCCAGGTGCTTCCGATCTACGACGTGGCGATGAAGTTCAAGGCCGAGGGCGTGCCGATGGTCATCGTCGCCGGCAAGGAATATGGCACCGGGTCGTCGCGCGACTGGGCGGCGAAGGGCACCAACCTGCTCGGCGTCCGCGCGGTCATCACCGAGAGCTTCGAGCGTATCCACCGCTCGAACCTGGTCGGCATGGGCGTGCTGCCGCTGCAGTTCGCCGAGGGCGTGACACGGCAGAGCCTGGGGCTGACCGGGGATGAGAGCTTCACCATCCGCAACGTCGCCGGCCTGCGCCCGCGCCAGGATGTCGAGGTCGAACTGACCCGCGCAGACGGCTCGACCGAGACCTTCCTGACGCGCTGTCGGATCGATACGGTCAACGAGCTGGAATATTTCCTCAACGGCGGGATCCTGCAGTTCGTGCTGCGCAAGCTGGCGGCGTAAGGCAGGCAGCGGGTCAAGCCCCAATCCTCCCTACGCGAAGCGTGGGGAGGGGGACCGGCCGCGCAGCGGACGGTGGAGGGGCCGCAGCCGCGCAGCGGCGAGGATTGGACATTTCCCCTCCACCATCGCTGCGCGATGGTCCCCCTCCCCATCTGCGATGGGGAGGATTTTTCCGGGCTGCGCCTCTTGAGGTTTTGAGAAGTAGCGGAGCGGTTCGTCCCGCGCCCTTTGGTTCGCGTCCCCTACACCGTCATGCCGGCCTTGTGCCGGCATCCACGGAGCCGCAAGCGCCGCGCGAGAGGCGCAGTGGACCCCCGGGACAAGCCCAGGGTGACGATGGATTGGGCTAGAGGCCTGAGACTCAGTTCCGACGTTCCAGCTCGTGAGTCGCGACACGTCCTCCCCTCCCGTGAGCCGGAAGGGAAATGGAATCACCCCACCAACGCCGTATCCTGGTCGCGATCGCGCACGCTCGCGCGCGCCCAGGCGATGAACGCGGCCTCGTCCATCGGCTCGGCGATGACATAGCCCTGGACGACGTCGCAGCCGATCACGCGGAGCATCTCGGCCTGGTCGCCCTGTTCGATCCCCTCGGCGACGGCTTCGCAGCCCAGGCCATGGATCAGCCCGATCACCGATTGCGCGATCAGTCGCGTCTCGCGCCGCGTCGTGACGTGCTCGATCAGGCTGCGGTCGAGCTTGATGCGGTCGATCGGCAATTGACGCAGCCGCGACAGGCTCGAATGGCCGGTGCCGTAGTCGTCGATCGCGATGGTGGCGCCGTCAGCCCGCAACGTGGCGATCGCCTCGACCACGTCCTCCGAGCAATGCATCGCCAGCGTCTCGGTGATCTCGAGCTCGAGCAGCCGCGCGGGCGCGCCGGCCGCGAGCATCGCCTCGCGCAGGCGGCGGAAGAACATCGCATGGTCGAGCTGGCGCTGGCTGATGTTGATCGCCAGACGCTGCTCGATGCCGAGGTCGGCCCAGCGGCGGATCGTCTCGGCGACCCGCGCGATGACCCATTCGCCGATCTCGACGATCAGGCCGGTTTCCTCGGCGCGCGGCAGGAAGGTGCCCGGCAACTTGACGCCCTGGACCGGGTGGCACCAGCGCAGCAGCGCCTCGGCGGCGACGATCCGGCCATCGGCGAGCGACACCTGCGGCTGGTAGACGAGCGCGAACTGGTCGTTGTCGATCGCATTGCGCAGATCGACCTCGAGCTGCGCGCGATCGGCGAGCTCGGCGGCGAGCTCGTCGGAGAAATGCTCGGCGCGGCCACGGCCGGTCGCCTTGGCATGGTACATCGCGGCGTCGGCGGCGCGCATCAGATCGTGGAGCGTGGTGCCGTGGTCGGGGCGGATCGCGATGCCGATCGACGCGCCGATCTCGATCTCCGCGCCGGCGATGTCGAACGCCTCGGTCAGCGCGTAGAGCACACCGCGGCCGATCCGCGCCGCCTGGCGCGCGTCGTGGAGGTGCGGGAAGAACATGGTGAATTCGTCGCCGGCCAGCCGCCCGATCAGCGGCTTGTCGGCGAGGTCGTCGATCGTCACGCTGTCGGCGACCGCGCGCAGCCGGTTGGCGACCATCCCGAGCAGCATGTCACCGGTCGCGTGGCCCATCGTGTCGTTGACCGCCTTGAAGCGATCGAGGTCGATGAACAGCAGCGCGGCGATCTGCCCCGCGGGCATCTCGGCGAGCTGGCGCTCGGCCGAGCGGCGGAAATGGGTGCGGTTGGGGAGCGCGGTGACCGGGTCGTACATCGCCAGACGATGGACGCTGTCGAAATTGGCCGCGACCTGCTGGAACAGGCCGTGCATCGCTTCGCTCAGATGCGGCACCGCGGCGCCGATGTCGTCGGGGATCGGGCTGTCGAGATCGCCATGCGCCGCCTTGGCCAGCCGCGCGATGGCGGAATCGATCGCCGCGGCGACCGAGGCGATCGAGCGTTCGGCGGCTGCCCAGGACAGCACCGAGCAGACGATCGCCGGGATCAGCGCGCGTGCCATCGAATCGGCGGTGAGCTGGCCGTGCGACGTCGCCAGCAGCGCGAGGATGAACACCACCGCACCGGCGCACAGAGCGAACACGATCGCCCGGCCTTTCAGCGATGCTGATTCCATTACGCCCGGATTGTCCCCTCTATCGGGCTTCTCGAAACGACCCCCGATGAGACGATATTGTGACCGGAAAGGGTTAAGAATTTCGTGCGTCGCGGGGCCGGCGGAGCACAATATATAGTGCTCCCGTCCCGCCATGGCGCGGGTTCGCGCCCCTGATCGCGGCGATCGCGTCGGCATGGCGCGAGGCGTCGAGCCAGTCGCCCACCGCCGCGCGGATCGCCCCGCGCGCATGCGGCCGCTCGCTGCCGGCGCGCGGTGGCTTGCCCGTGATGAGGAGGATCACACGGTCGCCGCGCGCGATCGACCGGCCGAGCGCGGCGTCGAGCATGGAGTAAGCGGAATTGAGCGTGTGGCCGTGGAGGTCGACCGTCGCGTCGGGCTGGACCGCGCCGCGCGACAGCCGGCGATCCCAGCTGCCGTCGAGCGTGGTGCCGGGGACGGCCTTCTTAAGCCCCTCCCCTTCAGGATCGTCAGCTAAACCGCGCCCCGCGCGGTTTAGGTCAGGCCGGGGGCCTGACCGGCCTGACGATGGGTTGGGGGTGGGGCGGGACCTCGTAGAGGGCGCCGCCATTGGCTGCCCCACCCCAACCCCTCCCCTGAAGGGGAGGGGCTTTTGCGGTTCTACCAGCGCGGCTGTCCGCCCCGGCAAGGGCGTCACCGTCGCCATCACCCGCGCCCACAGCGCGCGCTCCTCAGCGCTGAGGCGTCGTTCCACCCCCGCCTCCCTGCAGCCGCGCGAGCGTACCCAGCGGCACGAGCACGAACGCGGTGCCGCGGCCCGACATGCCGCCGGCGATCGCCTCGGCTTCCTTGCCTTCGCCCCAGAAGGTGTCGACACGGTTGGCACCCTTGATCGCGCCGCCGGTATCCTGCGCGATCCACAGGCCGGTGGCGTCGGTGCGGTCCATCGACAGGAAGACCGGCGCGCCCATCGGGATGAACTTGGGGTCGCTCGCGACCGTCACGCCGCCGGTCACCGGCAGCCCCATCGCGCCGAGCGGCGGACCGTCGAGCAGGCGGAAGAAGACATAGCTCTTGTTGGCGCGCATCACCTCGCGCCCTTCGTCGGGATGCGCGCGCAGCCAGGCGACGATGTCCTGCATCGTGGCGTGGCCGGGCGCGAGCATCCCGCGGTCGCGCATCAACGCGCCGATCCCGGTGTAATCGCGCCCGTTCTGGCTGTCGTAGCCGATGCGGATGGTCGAGCCGTCGGGCTGGCGCAATTCGCCCGATCCCTGGACCTGGAGGAAGAAGAGCGCGACCGGATCGGCCGCCCAGGCGATGATCGGCGCCTGGGTCATCGCGCCCTGCTCGATCTGGGTGCGGTCGTAATAAGGGACGAAATTCTTGCCCTCGACGCGGCCACGGATCGACTTGCCCTTGAGCGCGTCGGAGAATTTGCCGAGGTCGACGTCGATCAGGTCGCTCGGGCGCCCGTAGATCGGCACCTCGTAACCCTTGCGGCGGTCGCGCGCGCCGGCGATCTCCGGAATGTAGTAACCGGTCGCGAACGCCTTGCCGTTGCCGACCTGGATCGCCTCGAAATTGGTCGCGAAGAAATCCTGGGCACCGCGGTCGCTCACCGATTGCGCGGCGGTGCAAGCGGACGCCCAGTCGGCGCCGCGAGTCAGCCCCGACTGGTCGGTGCGGCGGACGAGCTCGCGGCAGCTCAACCGGAACGCCGCGAGCGCGCGGGCGGCGCGCGACTGGCCAATCCCGAGCGAGGAGATGGCGGGGCCGGCAACCACCCCCGCTCCCGCGGCATTGGCACCCGCGGGCACGATCGTCGGGTTGGCGACCGGCGGCAGCGGCTTGGCGGCGATCGGCTTGCGGACCGGGGCCGGCGCGGGCGCCACCCCTGCGGACGGCGGCACGATCCGGCCGCCGCAGGCCGACAGCAACAGCGCCAGTCCCGACACGATGATCAGCTTGCGCGTGACGGCCATGGACGAAACCCCTTTACTCGATTTGGGTATCGCTAATGGCCGGTCGCTCCACCCGAGACAAGGTCGGGGAGGCGATGGGATCAAACGGGCCATGCCCATTGCTCTCGGAATAGCCAGCGCCAGAGGGACGACCACACGGTGTTTCTGCGAAAGCAGGAACCCAGGGCAAAAGGGCATTTCGCGACCCTAGGCTCCTGCTTTCGCAGGAGCACGGCACGTGATTATGCACCAATTTTGAATGCGTTACACGATCGGCCGGCCGTCGGGGGCCGCCCGCTCAAGCCTCGTCGGTGTCGGCGAGCTTCCAGTCGGGGTCGCCGCTCTTGAGCGGACGGGTGAAGGTCCAGACGTCGTGCGTCTCGACCGCGTCGGTCAGCGATCCGGCGACGACATTGCCCTCGGCGTCGCGCGTCACCGCGGCGATATCGGCGTCGAACGCCACCGTCACGCGCGCGACCTTGTTGTCGACCGAGGCGTCGGTGATCACCGCGCGCTCGATCGTGACCAGCCGGTTGTCGAGGACATGCCCGGCCTCGCCCCGCGCCTTGATCGCTTCGACGAACGCCTCACGAACATGATCCTCGGTCAGCCAGCCGAGCGTTTCCTCATCGCCCTTCCAGAATGCTTCGAGCACCATACGATAGGCGTTCTTGGCACCGTCGAGGAAACCGGCGACGTCGAATGAAGGATCGGCGTGGATCAGCGCGCGCAGTCCGTTCTGGGCGCCGCCCTCGATCGCGCGGGGATTGAGGTCGCGCGTGTCGGGGCGCGGCTCCATATGGCGCGAGAAGGTGAGCGGCGGGACCGGACGCTCCTCGGCCGGGTTGCGCAGCACCGGCTCGTGCCCGGTCCGCTTGCCGAGCACGGCATACAGACGCAGGCCCAGGAACAGGGCAACCATGGCAAGGATAACGATATAAACCACCGGGCCTCCAATTTGACCGTAGTGCAACATAGGCACAAGAAACGCGCTATTCAAATGTTCCCGCGCGCGTCCCGGCGTTGAACTGCCACGATCCCCCTGCTAGTCGCCGCTCACTTCGCGCGTCCCGCGGGGATCGATACCGCGAAAAACCCATTCAAGACGAGAAAGTAGCTACAATGGACGAACAGGATACCACCGGCGCGACCGACGCCACGCTCGCCAACGGCGCCGACAACGGCCCCGCGATCGGCATGATCTCGCAATACGTCAAGGACCTGTCGTTCGAGAGCCCGACCGCGCCGGCGATCTTCAGCTCGGAGAATCAGCAGCAGGCGCCGCAGATGGACGTCGAGTTCGGCATCGGCACCAGCCAGGTCGGCGACGAATTCCACGAAGTCACCTTGAAGATCGAGGTCCGTGCCAAGATGGGCGACCAGACCGCGTTCATCGTCGACCTGACCTATGCCGGCCTGTTCGGCGCGCGCAACGTGCCCGAGGAGCATCTGCGCCCGTTCCTACTCGCCCAGGCCCCGACCCTGCTGTTCCCGTTCGCGCGCCGCATCGTCGCCGACGTGACCCGCGACGGCAATTTCACCCCGCTGCTGCTCGATCCGATCGACTTCGCCGCGCTCTACCAGCAGCAGCTCGAAGCGCAGCAGCAGCAGGCAGAGGGCGCGGTCGGCAACGCCTGACGCTCGCCGGGCGGGCGGGAGCTGATCCATGAATCTCGCTAAATCGCTGGGATCGGTCGGCGGGCTGACGCTCGTCAGCCGTATCCTGGCGCTCGTCCGCGACACGCTGCAGGCGACTTATGTCGGCGCGACTTTCGCGTCCGACGCGTTCTTCGTCGCCTTCCGCCTGCCCAACATGTTCCGCGCTTTGTTCGCGGAAGGCGCCTTCTCGGCCGCGTTCATCCCGATGTTCAACCGCAAGGTCGGGGAGAAGGGCGAGCTAGCGGCCGGCCTCGCCTTTGCCGAAGCGGCGCTCGCGGTGTTGCTGCCGTTGCTGTCGATCTTCACGATCGTCATGCTGATCGCGGCCTGGCCGGTGACCTGGGGCCTGTCGGGCGGGTTCAAGAACCCGACGCACGACCAGTTCGCCTTCGCGGTCGAGCTGTCGCGCTGGACCATCCCCTATCTGATGCTGATATCGCTGTGCTCGTTGCTCGGCGGGATCCTCAATTCGCTGAACCGCTTCTGGGTCAACGCCGCGGCGCCGATCCTGCTCAACATCTCGATGGTCGCGGGCTTGTGGTTCTTCCACGGCAAGGGCGTCGACGCGGCGTACGAGACCGCGCGCGTGCAGGCGATCTCGGTTTCCGTCGGCGGCGTGCTCCAGCTCGCCTGGCTGATGTTCGCCTGCCGCCAGGCCGGCGTCAGCCTCCGGCTGCGCAAGCCGGTGATCGACGACGACATGCGCCAGCTGCTGAAGCTGATTCTGCCCGCCGCGATCGGCGCGGGCGCGGTGCAGGTCAATCTGGCGATCTCGACCGCGCTCGCCGGCCGGCTGCTCGATCAGGGCTCGATCTCGTACATCTATTATGCCGACCGACTGAACCAGCTTCCGCTCGGGATGATCGGCATCGGGCTCGGCACGATCCTGCTCCCGACCGTCTCGCGGCTGCTGTCGACCGGCAAATATGACGAGGCGATGGAGACGCAGAACCGGGGCATCGAACTCGCCCTGTTCCTGACCCTTCCCGCCACGGTGGCGTTCATGGTCGGCGCCGAACCGATCATCCGCGGACTGTTCCAGCACGGCGCGTTCACCGCGCAGGCGACCGTCGCCAGCGCCTGGGCGCTCGCCGCCTTCTCGGTCGGCTTGCCCTCCTACGTGCTGGTCAAGGTGCTGACCCCGGGCTTCTACGCGCGCGAGGACACCAAGACTCCGGTGCGCTACGCGATGATCTCGGTGGCGGTGAACCTAGTAGGCAACCTCATCCTGATCCCGACCATCCACCAGGCCGGGCCGCCGCTGGCGACCGCGATCGCATCGTCAGTCAACGTCGGCATGCTCTATCTGACCCTCAGGAAGCGCGGCCATTTCGTGACCGATGCCCGGCTGCGCCGCCGCGTGCCGCGGCTGCTGCTCGCCGCCATCCTGATGGGCGTGGCGCTGTGGCTGGTCGACCCGCTGGTGAACCCCTATCTGACCGGCAGCCTGATCCGCCGCGGGCTCGGCCTGACCGCGCTGGTATCGGCGGGCGGCGCGGTGTACGCGGTCGCCTGCTTCGTGACCGGGGCCTATCGCCTCGCCGACCTCAAGGCATTGCTCGGTCGCCGCCGTCCGGCCAAGGCGACCGGCCAGGAACAACTCTAAGGAACCCCCAATGCGCGTCGTTTCCGGCATCCAGACCACCGGTCGTCTCCACCTCGGCAATTACCTGGGGGCGATCAAGCAGTGGGTCGCGATGCAGGATCAGGTTGCGGAGGCCGGCGGCGAGTCGATGTACTTCATGGCCGACCTGCACGCGCTGACCGATCGCGTCGCGCCCAAGGAGCTGGCCGACAATACGATCGAGATGACCGCGACGATCCTCGCCGCCGGGCTCGATCCGGAGAAGTCGATCATCTGGAACCAGGCACGCGTGCCGGCGCACAGCGAGCTGACCTGGTTGCTCAACAACGTCGCGCGCGTCGGCTGGCTCAACCGCATGACCCAGTTCAAGGACAAGGCCGGCAAGGACCGCGAAGGCGCGAGCGTCGGGCTGTACGATTATCCGGTGCTGATGGCGGCCGATGTCCTGCTCTACAAGGCGACGCACGTCCCCGTCGGCGACGACCAGCGGCAGCACCTCGAGCTCGCCCGCGACATCGCGACCAAGTTCAACAACGATTATGGGGCCGAGCTCTTCCCGCTGCCCGAACCGATGATCAGCGTCGCCGCGCCGCGCATCATGAGCCTGCGCGACGCGACGGCCAAGATGTCCAAGTCGAACCCGTCGGACATGACCCGCGTCAATCTGAGCGATTCTGACGACGACATCGCGCAGAAATTCCGCAAGGCGAAGACCGATCCGGAGCCCCTGCCCGACAATCTCGACGGGCTCGAGGAACGACCGGAGGCGCGCAACCTGGTGACGATCTACGCCGCCCTGTCCGACATCACGCCCGCCGCGGTGCTCGCGCAATATGGCGGCCAGGGGTTCGGGCAGTTCAAGCCGGCGCTCGCCGATCTTGCGGTGGCGAAGCTCGGGCCGATCCGCGACCGGCTCCATCGCCTGCTCGACGATCGCGGGGAGGTCTCGCGCATTCTGGCCAAGGGCGCCGAGCGCGCCCGCGACCTCGCCGCGCCGATCCTGCGCGAGGTGCAGGAAGTGATGGGGCTGCAGGTTTAGGCGACTCTCCCTCTCCCCTTGTGGGCGCATCAGGTCGGTCATGCCCCCGGCATGACCTAAACAGCGCGGGGCACTGTTTACCTGATGCGGGAAGGGGCCCGCTCACCCTTCCGCGGCTGCGCCGCTGCCTCCCTCTCCCACAAGGGGAGAGGGAGATTTCAAACGGGGCTCTTGTCGCCCTGATACTTGATCTCGAGATATCGCCCGCGCGTCGACAGCGCGTCGAGATCCCCCTGCGCGAGCTGCGCTGCCATCTCGTCGATCTCGCGCCCGATCACGCCCAGCCCTTCGACCAATTGCTGGTCAGGGGTCTTGCCGTTGCGTTCGACGCCGCGCAGCGCCGAGGGCACGCGCTCATAGCCCTTGATGAATTCGGGCAATTGCTCGGCGACCAGCTTGCGGATCTCGGACGCGGCGGGCGTGTCGTTGTCGAGCCCGGCGAGTTGCGGCGCCAGCGCGTCGAGCTTGAGCCCGATCTGGTCGACCAAATTGATCGCCGGCGCCGGCAGCGCGGGCCGCTGCGCGTCGAGCCAGCGCCCGGTCTGCGCGGGGAGCGCCTTCAGATCGACCTGTTGCAGCCGCTCGAAGGTCGGCGCGCGCTGCACCGGGGTCGCGAGCAGCACCATCGTCGCGACAATCATCGCCACGATCGTGAACAGGAAGCCGAAGATGCCGATCGGCCCGACCGCCAGGCCGAACACCACGGCCAGGCCGACGATCGCGGCATCGGCGATCGCGGCGCGCGTCAGCCTTTGGCCGACGTCGCTGACCCGCGCGCGCCGCCCCGGGCCCGCGCGATAGCGTTCCGAGGTTCGGTCGAGCGTCTCGCGCGCCTTGGCAATGACATCGTCGGTGGAGGACATTTACACCGCCTCGAGCTTGAAGCTGTCGGACTGCGGGCCCTGCAGCGCGGCCTGCGACTGGCCTTCGGCGCGCGCGATATAGCCCTTCGACTTCTCGACCTCGGTCGACAGCGTGTTGACCGTGGTCTTCATCGAATCGAGCGCCTTCATCTTGAAGGAATCGATCGCGTCCATCGTGTCGTAGATGTTCTGGAACGCGCGCTGCAGCGTCTCGACCGGGATGGTCGAGGCCGCCGCCTGTTCGTGGATCTGTGCGGTCTGCGACTTGAGCAGCTGGCCGGTCGAATCGATGATGTTTGCGGTGGTCGTGTTGAGCTGGGTGATCTGTTCGAGCACCAGCCGCTGGCTGGTCAGCGCCTGCGCAACGGTGACCGCCGTGCGCAATGCGGCGACGGTGGTGGTCGACGCGCGATCGACACCCTTGATCAGTTCGACATTGTTCTTCTTGACCAGATCGAGTGCGAGATAGCCCTGCACCGTCACCGCCATCTGGGTCAGCAGGTCCTGGACGCGCTGGCGGGCGTAAAACAATGCCGTTTCGCGCAGCGCCTTGGCCTTGGCCGGGTCGGTCGCATCGAGCTCGTTGGCCTTGTCCTCGATCTTGGCGTCCATCGTCTTGGCGAGGTGGATCATCTGTTCGAGCCGGCCCATCGCCGCCCACAGATTGGCGCGCTCGGTCTCGATCGCGGCATTGTCCATCAGCAGCTCGTCCTTGCCCGAGCCGAGGCTCTTGAGGATCGACGAGATGTGCGTCTGCGACGATTTATATTTGTCGAAATAGGTGTTGAGCCCGCCACCGAAGAGTTTGTCGAGGAAGCCCCGCCCCCCCTTCAGCAGCTTGCCGTTATTGCCCGGATCGAGCTTCTCGATCGTCTGGCGCAGCTGGATCAGGTCGGCGCCGACGCCGCTATCCTTGTCCATCGCGCGGACCGGACGATCGAGGAAGCGGTTCGACTGCGACGCCGCGTCGCGGATTTCCTTCTGGCCCATGCTGGTGATGGCATCGACCCGCTTGCCGAATTCGGGCGAATCGACATCCTGCGCGACCAGATCGTCGACGAACTGGTCGACGCGGCGTTCGAGTTCGGTTCGCTTGGCGTCGTCGACCGGCACCAGGCCGGCCGCCTTGGTGGTCGAAACCGCGGGGACGGGATCGGGCGCGGTCAGCACCAGATCGGGTTCTGCCGTGACGGTCTCGGTCGGGGTCGTCGCCATTCTCAGTCCCTTTTCGCGATGATCCGTGGAGTCTGGCCACGAATGTCCGCGCGTTCAAGTGTATTGTCTATGTAACACGCACATGCGGAAAGGCAAGATGGACAGGCCTTGGCACCACGCGCTGTTCGGCTTTCTTATCGCGGTGCCGGCGGAACGTCGCCAGTGGCGAGCCAGCGAACGACGTTGCGGATGAACTGCTTGTTTCCCTTGGCGCCCGGGGCGTTGAATCCGATCGGGTATTTTCCGCGCCGCCCGATCTGCGCGGACCAGGCCCCAGCTTCGGCCAGCAGTACGACCCGCCCCTTACCCACGGTCAGCGTCGCGCCGCGCAGATCCTGCGGCGTCATCGGGCGCGGCGGCTTGTCGGTGACCAGCATGTGCCAGCTCGAATCGAACCGCAGCAGCGGCGTCGCGGCGGCAGGAGCGGTGAAGGCGCCGCCGTAGAAGGTCTGGATCTGCGGCAGCCCATGCGTCAGCGGACCGTCGACCAGGTCGCCATTGGCGAAGCTGAAGAATTCCGCTTTCGGATCCTTCTGCGCGGCGTACATTTCGATGTCGAAACCGAATGCCTTGGCCAGCGCGCGCAGGCTGCCGGCAAAAGGCGGATGATCGGCGATCATGAGCAGCGTGCCGCCATCCTTCACCCAGGCCGCGATCGTCGCGATCTCTTCGTCGGTATAGGCCGAGGTCGACTGGTATTTGGGCTCGTTCGACGGATCCTTGGGGTCGAGCGGTTCGGCGGTGACGAACACAGCCGCCCCGGCCAGATTGGCGGCCGAAATCGGCTTGGCGAAATCGCGAACGACGTACCCGTCATTTTTCAGCACGGCGCCGAACGGCGCATAATTCCCGGACAGGGTCTGGTTCTCGTCATGCCCCGAATCGACCAGCACGAGCGGCCCCTTGCCGGTCGGAAACGCTGGATCGGCGACGCTCGTGTCGGCGTTGGGGTCGACGATGTTCTGCGCCAGCGCCGGCGCGGCGACGGTAAGCAGAGCGGCAAACGCGACGGTCGTGACTTTCGGCATCAATCCCCCTTACGGGCCGCGTCGAGCGCCCGGCCCCACCATAACAATTCGTCGAGCAATGCCGAGAGGCGTCGGTCCTCTATTGCGCCCGCATTGAACCGATCGCCGTCGCGCAGCTTGGCCGCCCCTTGCAGATGGACCGCGGCACCGAGCGGCGCCATCGCCAGCGCGCCCGTCACCTGGCGGAGCTGCTCGACCGCGCGCACACCGCCGAACGTGCCGTGCGCGACAAACGCGACCGGCTTGCGCGCCCATTCGGCGTAAACGGTGTCGAGCGCGTTCTTCAGCACCGCGCTGACGCCGTGATTATATTCGGGCACGACCAGGATATAGCCGTCGGCCGCCGCAATCTTTTCGGCCCAGGCGCGCTGCTTCTCGCCGGTGTAGCGGCCGGTCGCCGGCGGGTGCGGCTCGGCGAACATCGGCAAGTCCCATTCGGCTAAATCGAGCAGTTCGGCATCGAACTCAGCGCGCGCGGCGATCCGGTCCATCACCCAATTGGCGATCGGCAGTGAGATTCGCCCCTCGCGGACGCTGCCGACGATGATCTTGACCCGCAGCACTTCCGTCACGCGCTCCTCCACCACAGCGACCCGCCCCTGCGTGGCATTGACCCTGCCCTGGCAACGTCACCCCGGCTATCACCGGGCAAAATTGCGAGGGCACATGAAAATTCCCGGCAAAGCTACGATCAGCAACCGTACGAGCACAATGGCTTCACAATTTGCGCGGGCCAGGGCGCCCTACATCCCACCCACACCAACTCAGGCCGAAGCGCGCTATCGGCTGCTCCGGATTGATCCGACGATGCCGGAATGCGCGTATTGCGGCGGCCTGCCGACCGAATGGGACCATCTGTTTCCGATGGTGACAGGGTCGCGCTGGACCGGATATTTCACCGAGATAGCCAATCTCGTGCCGACCTGCGGTAAATGTAACCAGTCGCGCGGATCGAAGCCTTTCGCCCAATGGATGCGTGGCAAGGCTGCTTGGTCTCCGCTGGTTGTTCTGCAATCGAAGAACGGTATGAGCCGGGATGCAGCGCTGGTCGAGATCGAACGGCGTGTCGCCGCGATCGAGCGTGCGATCGCTGCGCAACCGCCCACGCGTCTGTTCGTCGATCATGAAGACACGCTCGAACTCGAGCTGGAGCAATGCAGGCTCGAGCTCAACAAGTTGCTCTATCGGGGGGAGGCGATTGCCGCGAAATTGCGCGCGCGATACCAGGCACTGGCAATGCCCTTCCCGCACCGCACAAATTCAGCTACAGGGCCCGCCAATCCGCCTCCGGGCGCCTCCAACCAGGAAGTATCATGAGCCTCCGCAACGTGGCGATCATCGCCCACGTCGACCACGGCAAGACCACGCTTGTCGACCAGTTGTTCCGTCAGTCCGGCACGTTCCGCGACAATCAGCGCGTCGAAGAGCGCGCGATGGATTCGAACGACCTCGAAAAGGAACGCGGGATCACCATCCTGGCGAAGTGCACCTCGGTCGAGTGGGCGCCTCCCGGTGGCGGCGAACATACCCGCATCAACATCGTCGACACCCCCGGCCACGCCGATTTCGGCGGCGAAGTCGAGCGCATCCTGTCGATGGTCGACGGCGTGATCCTGCTGGTCGATGCATCCGAAGGCGCGATGCCGCAGACCAAGTTCGTCACCGGCAAGGCGCTCGCGCTGGGTCTCCGCCCGATCGTCGTCGTCAACAAGGTCGATCGCCCCGACGAGCGAATCCAGGAAGTGCTCGACGAAGTGTTCGACCTGTTCGTCAGCCTCGAAGCGACCGACGAACAGCTCGATTTCCCGGTGCTCTATGCCTCGGGCCGCAACGGTTACGCGAACGAGGACCCGAGCTTGCGCGAAGGCACGCTCACGCCGTTGTTCGAAAAGATCGTAGAGCATGTCCCCGCCCCTTCGGCGGATCCGGAGGGGCCGTTCAAGTTCCTCGTCACCCTGCTCGACCGCGACAATTTCCTCGGCCGCATCCTGACCGGCCTGGTCTTCTCGGGCTCGGTCAAGACCAACCAGCAGATCCACGCGCTCGATAATGACGGCAAGGTCGTCGAGACCGGCCGCGCATCGAAGATCCTGACCTTCCGCGGGCTGGAGCGCGTGCCGACCGAAGAAGCGAAGGCAGGCGACATCATCTCGATCGCCGGCCTGACGCACACCACGGTGTCGAACACGATCTGCGACCCCGAAGTGACCGAGCCGCTGCATGCGCAGCCGATCGATCCGCCCACCTTGTCGATGCGCTTCGCCGTCAACGACAGCCCGATGGCGGGTCGCGAGGGCACCAAGGTGACCAGCCGCATGATCCGCGACCGCCTGTTCCGCGAAGCCGAGAGCAACGTCGCGATCAAGGTGACCGAAGCCGCCGATCGCGACAGCTACGAAGTCGCCGGCCGCGGCGAACTCCAGCTCGGCGTGCTGATCGAGACGATGCGCCGCGAGGGCTTCGAGCTCGGCATCAGCCGCCCGCGCGTGCTGTTCGGCGAGGATGAGAACGGCAAGAGGACCGAGCCCTACGAAACCGTCATCATCGACGTGGACGAGGAATATTCGGGCACGGTCGTCGAGAAGATGGCGATCCGCAAGGCCGAGCTGACCGATATGCGTCCGTCGGGCGGCGGCAAGACGCGCATCACCTTCTCGGCGCCCAGCCGCGGCATGATCGGCTATCACGGCGAGTTCCTCTCGGACACGCGCGGCACCGGCATCATGAACCGGCTGTTCGAGAAATACGGCCCGCACAAGGGCAATATCGAAGGCCGCAAGAACGGCGTGCTCATCTCCAACGGATCGGGCGAGGCCAACAGCTACGCGCTCGGCCCGCTGGAAGAGCGCGGCATCCTGTTCGTCGGGCATGGCGAGGCGCTGTACGAGGGCATGATCGTCGGCGAGAATGCCAAGCCGGATGACCTGGAAGTCAATCCGATGAAGGCGAAGCAGCTGACCAACTTCCGCGCCTCGGGCGGCAAGGACGACGCGATCCGCCTGACCCCGCCGAAGAAAGCGACGCTGGAACAGGCGATCGCGTACATCGACGACGACGAGATGGTCGAAGTCACGCCCAAGTCGATCCGGCTGCGCAAGCGCCACCTCGACCCGCACGAGCGCAAGCGCGCCTCGCGCGCCTCGGCCGCTGCCTGATCCTTCGATCCGACCCACTGGTCAGCAAGGCCCCGCGCGACTAGCGTCGCGCGGGGCTTTTTGCATTTCTGGGGGAAAGCATGAATCCGTTGGTCCGGCCGTGGCTGCACCTGTTCGATTTCAAGGGGCGTGCGACGCGCTCGGAATATCTGCTCTTCCACGTGACGGGTGTGCTCGCAGCGATGGCGACCCTGCTGGTCAGTGGGATCATGCTGGGCGTGATCTCTGCGCTGCTGGGTGATCCGAACCCGGCCCGAGGCCCCGGTCCGATAATCCTTACGATCCTGATTTATGGCCTATTCGTCATCACCCATATCGCCATCGGCGTCCGGCGGCTGCACGATCACGGCGAACCGGGGATCAAATACCTCTTGAACGCCATCCCGTTGATCGGCTTCTTCTTCTGGCTGGTCATGGTATTCAAGCGCGGGGATGATTTCGAGAACGACTACGGGCCCGATCCTCGCCAGCCGGACGGGCAGAGGACAGGCGACCTGGGCGGCGTGTTCTCTTGACGACGGGGTAGTGTCGACCGCTATCGCCCCTCGAACAGCTTCCAGACCTGCGGGCGCCCGGTCGGTCTGGGCGTGCCGTCGAGCCGCTGCGCGCGGATGATGGCCACCGGCTTCAGCAGCATCTGGCCCTTCATCGCGCCTTCGCCGCCCGGATAGGTCGGCATCGCCAGGATCTTCTTCACCACGTCCATGCCCCCGACGATGCGGCCGAACACGGCATAGCCGGGCGATCCGGGTCGGGCATCCATATTGGGGCTGGCGCCGACCATCAGCGAGAAGTTCGCCGTCCCGGAATTGGGGCTGTCGTAACGCGCCATCGAGATCGCACCGTCGACATGGTGCAACCCGGTCTTGCTGGTCGGCTCGAGTGGTACCGGCTCGAGTCGGCGGCGCGCATCGGTGTCGATCCCGCCCTGGACGAAACCGAGATTGGGTGCGCCCTTGCGCCGCGCCGCGCGATAGAAGCGGGTTCCATCCAGCCGCCCGTCGTCGACATAAGCGAGAAAATTGGCGCCCGTCTTCGGAGCGTGCCGGACGTCGATCGCCAGCGTGATCGCGCCGACCGAGGTGGTCAGCCGGACGCGAACCACCGGGGGTTCGGTCGTCGCTGCGGGTTTCTGCGGGGCGGCCGCCGACACGGTCGCCCCCAGCGCCATGGCCAGGACCGTCAGCTTCGCGAACCGCACATCACGTCTCCCAAATACGCAGGAGCCGCCCGATAGCGCATCCGGCGCCGCCGGAAACCCCAGTAATGGGCTAGACCAATGCGTTGCGCCGGATCAACTCGCGGTACCAGGCGGCGCTCAGCTTGGGGATGCGCTTCTGCGTGGCGAAGTCGACATAGTGCAGCCCGAACCTCTTGCCGTAGCCGTCGGCCCATTCGAAATTGTCCATCAGGCTCCACAGGAAATAGCCCGCGAGCGGTAGACCCTCCGCGACCGCGCGCTGCGCCTGGCCGATATAGTTGCGCAGGAACATCACACGATCGGTGTCGTCGATCCGTCCGTCGACCACCGGGTCGTCGGCCGAACAGCCATTCTCGGTGATGTAGATCGCCTTCGGCTTCCACAGCTCCGTCGCGTTGCGCACCGCCCAGTAGGCGGACTCCGGCCCGACCCGCAGCCAGGGCGAGGCCATGTGCGGCGAGGACGGCAAGGTCGGCAACACCACATAGCCCGGCGCCTTCGCGTCGGCGCGGACGAATTGCGGCGCGTAGACGTTGATGCCGATGAAATCGAGCGGGCTGCCGATCGCCTTCATGTCGCCTTCCTCGACCTTGGGCGCTGCCGCTCCCTGCGCGGTCAGGTAGCTGTCGATATAGCGCCCCTCCATCACCGCGGTCAGCGCCGCGGCGTTGATCTCGCGCATCGCCTTGCGCGCGGCATCGATATGCTCGGGCGTCTCGATCACCGGCACGGTGACCGTCGGGTTGTCGGCCAGGCCGACCCGGGTCCCCGGCCGCGCATTCGCGCGAATCGCCTGCACGCCGAGCCCATGCGCCAGCACGCCGTGATGGCGGACCTGGTTGACCCCGGCGGAATCGAGCCTGAGGCCGGGCGCGTGGATGCCCACCTTGTGCCCGAGATCGGTGAAGCAGAAGAATTCGTTGATCGTCATGAAATGCTTGACGCGATCGCTGAGCTTGCCGGCGACATATCCCGCATAATCGGCAAAGGCTCTGGCCGTGTCGCGCGACTGCCATCCGCCGGGCAGCGCCGTGGGCAGGTCCCAGTGGAACAGCGTGATGTAGGGGGTGATGCCCTTCGCCAGCAGGTCGTCGACGACGCGATCGTAATGGTCGATCCCCGCCTGGTTGGGTTGGCCCCTGCCCTCCGGGAAGATGCGCGACCAGGCGAGCGACATACGGTAGGTCGATACGCCGAGATTGGCGAGCAGCTGATGGTCCTCGGCGTAGCGATGATAGCTGTCGCAGGCGACGTCGCCAGTGTCGCCGTTGGCGATCCTGCCCGGTGTATGGGCAAAGACGTCCCAATTGGTTTCGCCGCGGCCGTCCTCCTTGACCGCGCCCTCGACCTGATAGGCGGCGGTGGCGCAGCCCCATTTGAATCCCTTGGGAAAGGCCCGGCCGGCGACCGCCCTCGCCGCCAGCGCCGGATCGGCCGCTGCCAACGTTGAGAACGTTCCCAAAATTGCACCGATCTCACGCCGGGAAAAATCTGCCACGCGCCTCTCCTGTCCCTGGAATGGCGCGCAACCTATCAACGCCGCGCGGCGAACGCCAGCGTCGACGGGGCGTCCGGCGACCGGACGCCCCCGTAGGTTTCAGGCCAGCGCCGGCTCGCGATAGCGCTCGGCGACGTCACGCCGGCTGAGCTTGCCGTCGAGCGCCGCGCGCGACGCCTGCATCGCGTCCCAATGCGTCAGATCGGCATCGGCGAGCGGCGGGATGGTGATCGTCTCGCGGCGGTCGAACCCGGCGAGCGCGGCGTCGACCAGGTCGTCGGCATCCATCACCCAATCGGCCGGAAAAGAATCGATGTCCTTGCCCGACCGCTCCCAGATCTCGGTTCGCGTTGCGCCCGGCAGTACCGCCTGGACGTACAGCCCCTTGGCGCCATATTGCGCCGACAGGCTCTGGCTCAGGTTGAGCAGATAGGCCTTCGATCCCGAATAGACGCCGTCGAACATTTCTGGCGCGAGCGCGAGCACCGAGGCGATGTTGACGATCGCTCCCTCGCCGCGCGCCACGAACGCCTTGCCGGCGGCGCCCGCCAGCACCGTCGGCGCGGTGATGTTGAGCGCGATCAGCCGCTCGGCCTCGCCCGCGTCGGCAGAGATCAGGTCGCCGGTCATCGACAGCCCGGCATTGTTGACCAGCACGCCGATCGACGGATCCTCCGCCAACCGCGTCGCCACCCGCGCGAGGTCGGCAGGATTGGTGAGGTCGGCGCGTACCACCTCGACCGCGCGGCCCGTCTCTCCGCGCAGGCGCTCGGCAAGCGCCTCCATCCGCGTCTGGTCGCGGGCGACGAGGATCAGGTCATAGCCGCGGTGCGCGAGCCGATCGGCATAGATCGCACCGATGCCGGTCGAGGCGCCGGTGATGAGGACGGTCTGGTTGAGAGCTTGAGTCATTGGAAATCTCCTTCGCGCCCGGCATCGAGTCGAGCGACTTGCATTTTAATAGTAATGTGACTATCGTTTTGCAATGGACACCGAGAAACTATCCGCCGGCATCTGCCCGGTCGGCCGCGGCCTCGCCCGGGCGGGCGACGCCTGGAGCATGCTGATCCTGCGCGACGCGGGGCTGGGGTTGACGCGGTTCGACGAATTCCAGCGGAGCCTGGGGATTGCGCCCAATATCTTGACGCGGCGACTGGCCACCTTGGTCGACGCCGGCATGCTGGAGCGGCGGCGCTACAACGATCGCCCGCCGCGGCACGAATATGTCCTGACCGCGGCGGGGCGCGATTACCTGCCCATCCTCCAGGCGCTGGGGGGCTGGGCGCGCAAGCATTTCGGCGAAGGCGCGGTCAGCGATCTGATCGAGGCCGGCAGCGGGCGGACCATCACGCCGATGGTGGTAGATGCCGAGACCGGGACGCCGCTGTCCGACATCGCCGTCGCGGTCCGTCAGCCCGGCGACCTCGCCTGAAACGAGAGTCGCCCCCGCTTCGCTGCAGCCAACGCTCAAGGCGATTTAGCTCAAGCTGAATCGCCTCCATTTTCATTCGTGCTGAGCTTGTCGAAGCACACCTTTGAGGCGCGCGACATCCTCTCGAACTTGCCCTTCGACAAGCTCAGGGCGAACGGCTCTCTCTCCAACCGAAACGAAAACGTCCCAGGCGACGGAACTGCCGAAATTGGAGGGGAGGACAGATCCGTCTTCTCGCTTAACGGATCGGCCCGTTTTGCCCTTCGTCGGGCACCGGCAGTCCAGCCTGCGACCGCATCGTACGGCGCTGCATACGCCATTGACGCATCGCCTGGCGTCGCTCGAAGCGCTCCTGTGGCGTCAACGGGCGCGCTGCAGCCCTGCCGGGGCCCGCCGCGTCGTCGGCAGGGGCCATACCGGGCTTGACCGGATCGCCGGCCGACGCAGCGAGCGCAGACCTGGCTTCCAGCCTCTTTTCGACCCGTGCCGCAACACGCGGATGGGTCGAGAGATAATCGGCCTTGAGCTTGGCGATCGCGGCCTTGCGCTCGACCGGCGGCAAGGCCTTGATCCGCCGCCACTCGGCAGCCGCCGCCTGGCGCCGCTCGGCCGGCATCGAGCGGAATTCGGCCATCAGCGCGCGACGCACCAGCGGCCGCCAGGCCGGTAGCCCGGCCACGATCCGCACCTGACGCTGCGCACCCCATTGACCAGGGCCCGGATCGGGCAGGAATGCCGGCGCGGGCTCGATCCGCGCAGCCAATGTCTCACTGCGACCTGCGCCTGGCTTCGGCTTCTCGACATGGACGACGTGATGCGGCTTCCTGACCTCGGGCGCTGGGGCAGCGTGCGTGATCCCTGGGATCGCGATCGGCAGCTTGCCGAACCAGCCGGTCGCCGCGGCGGTCGCGCTCGCCAGCACCAGTGCCCCTGCCCCCAGCAACACGCGGCCATGCGCGCGCCACTCACCTCGAGCGTCGCGGCGCGGCGGCACGCGCGCACCGGCGGTCGCCGACGCGAGCAGATCGGCGGCAAAGCCCGCCCGCATCGGCGGCACCGTCGCGCGGTCGAGCGCTACGCGCTCGGCGCCGGTGAAATCCGTCTCGATCACGGTCATGATACGCCCTCCCCCACGAGCGAGGTCAGGCCGCGCGCCGCCAATGCCGCGCGCATCGCCCCCCGCGCGCGCAACAGCAGCGATTCGAACGCCTTCAGGTTCATCTCCAGCGCGTCCGCGGCCATCGAATTGGGTAGTTCCTCGTAATAGGTCAGCACGATCGCGGCGCGGTGCCGCTCGCTGAGATCGCCGAGCGCCGCCAGCGCGGCGCGGCGCCATTGCTCCTCCGTGACCAGCGCCTCGGCGTCGGGCGCGTCGTCGGCGCGTTCGGGCGGCGGCTCGTCGCTGGCGAAGCGCCGTCGGCGCAACCGGTCGAGACATTGGTTGACCGCGACGCGCGTCAGCCACGCCGCGATCCCCGCCTGCCCCGGCCGCCAGCGCTCGGCCGAGGCCCAGAGCCGGAGCAACGCCTCCTGCGCGACATCCTCCGCCTCGGCGGCGTCGCCGATCATGCGATAGGCGACGCGGTGGAGCATCGCGGCATGGCCATCGACCACGCGTGAAAAAGCCACGGCGTCGCGCCCGGCGATCCGCGCCATCAGCGCATCGTCGCCGCTGTCCGCCACGGTCTCCCGCGCGGCGCTCGTGAACCGAATCGACACGTACCCAGCCTGATCCCTGCCAGCTTAACGTGCGGCTACGTCAAATCCTTCGGTCGGAACTCGCCTTCGTCATGCCGGGCCTGTCCCGGCATCCACCGCGCCACATCTCCTGATCGTCGTGGTTGCGCAGTGGCCCCCGGCACAAGGCCGGGGTGACGATGGAGAAGTGATCGATCACCTCACGCCTAAGATTTGACGTGACGGATGATCTCGAAGCCCTCTTCTTCGTCCGGCGCGACGAACAGTGCGGTGAACTGGTCGAACTCGGCATCGTTCGCCTGATAGGGATGCGTGCCCGCCGCGTTGCGCGCATGGAGGCGCTGGCGACAGAGGTCGTCGGGCAGGTCGAGGAAGTGCAGCGTGGCGACAATCCCTGCCGCATCCGCCAGCCCGCGCATCCAGGTCCGGCTGGCGATGGTATTGGCGGGGAAATCGAGGATCACCGTGATCCCGCGCCCCAACAGATCGACGATCAGCGGCGCGATCGCCGCGCGAAACCGCGTGCTCTCGCGCAGATAGTCCTCGAGCGAGGTGATCTGCGCCGGGTAGAGCGTGGGAAGCCAATGATCCTCGGCCAGCATCAGCCCGCCCGTCTCTTCCGCCAATTGCGCGGCGAGCGTCGATTTGCCCGCCGCGATCTTGCCGGTCAGCAGGTGGAGCGCACCCGCGCTCATCCCTGCGCCATTTCCAGCAGCACCGCCCATTCGTCGTCGCGCACCGGGGTCACCGACAGGCGCGACTGGCGCAACACCTCGATCTTGGCGAGCCGCGGCTCGGCCTTCATCTCGGCGAGCGTGACATGGTGCTTCAAAGGCCGCACCGGCTTGACCGCGACCGACGCCCAATCGCCTTTTTCGCCATCCGGCTTCCAGGTCCGCGTGATCTCCATGATCCCGGCGCAGGCCTTTTCGGTGTTCGAATGATAGAGGATCGCCTGGTCGCCGACCTGCATGTCCTTCAGGAAATTGCGCGCGGTGTAATTGCGGATGCCGTCCCATTCGGTGCCGCCGTCGCGGACCAGATGGTCCCAGCCATAGACATCGGGCTCCGACCGCAGGAACCAGTACGCCATCCGTCATCTCCTTAGCTAAACGCCAGTTTAACGCCCGTCTCAGGCACCATTCAGCCCGACTCGCCTACAAGGATGCAACAGGCTCGGACAGTCTGCGTTTAGACTGGCGGAACCGAGTTGCTTGTAGATGGAGGTTCATATGAACGCGTTCCTGACCAAGGCGGTGCTGGGCACCACGCTCGCCGCCACTGCGCTGACTGCCGCCGCTCCGGCGGAGGCGCAGCGTTATCGCCGCGGCTGGCATCATGACGACACCGGCGCGGTGCTAGCCGGCGGCGTCGTCGGCCTAGCGCTTGGCGCTGCGATCGCATCGTCATCCAACGATCGCTACTATCGCGACCAATATTATCGCGATCGGGGCTACCGCGGCGACTATGACGATTATTACTATCGCCAGCGCGGCTATTATCCGACCGACGGCTATTACGCCTATCGCTATCGCGACTATCGCTCGTGCCGTATCGAGCGTCGTTACGACCCCTATTATGGTCGCAGTGTCCGGGTCCGCGTCTGCTATTGAGCAGCCGCTGATCTGAGCGATGCGGCGCGGGAAGCTCCGGCTCCCCGCGCCGTTTGCTTTTTCGGGCCGGTCGCGGCAATAGCGCGCGCCATGACCGATACGCCCCCCGATCACCTGTCGAGCAACCCGCGCAGCCCGTTCTTCAACCAGGAAGCGCTGGAGCGCGGCGTCGGCATCCGCTTCAAGGGCATCGAACGCACCGACGTCGAGGAATACAGCATTTCCGAAGGCTGGGTCCGCGTCGCGCTCGGCAAGAAAGTCGACCGTCACGGCAACCCGCTGACGATCAAGCTGTCGGGTCCGGTCGAGGCCTATTTCCATACCGGCGCCGATGACGTCGAGGAATCGGAAGGCGAATAGCCGCCGGCGCATAGCCGGGGTGACGATGTCCTAGATTGGGTTGACCAGGAAGGTCACGTAACCGCGGAAATAAGGGTTGGTCTCCAGCCCCGGGGCCGGCTGCCACTCGCCGCCCTGGAGCAGGCCGATGCGGAACGGCAGCCTGAGCCGGCCGAGCTTGGCGAGATAGGCCTGATAGCCCGGAATGACGTGCCTGCCCTGGTAGATCTGCAGCACCGCTTCATCGACCACGCCGGCCAGGGCATCGAGCCCCTTGGGATCGCCGTTCGCGCTCCAGTCGAGCAGGCCAGTGATCCCCAGCCGGCAATCGCGCGGCAATCGTGCGCGCAAGCCGTGCAGGAACGCGGCATACGTGCCGAGGTGCCGGGTCCGCGCGTCGAAATCGATTTGAACGCCGACCACGCGGTTGCCAGCCATGCGCCAGCGCGCGAGCGCGGCGAGCAGTTGGTCGTAGATCGCGGGCGGCCAGTCGAGCGTCTCGACCCGCACCACCATCCAGACCTCGCGGTTGCCGAGCCGCGGAACGGCCGCCCGCTGCGCGGCATAGCGAACCGGGTTGGTCGCCTCGACCTGCCCCTGGAGCAGGTACAGCCGTCTTGCAGTCGCCAGCGCGGGTTGCGCCCTCACCCCCGCCCATAGCCAGACCGCGTCGTAGGTGGGCGCCCTGGCCCGCTCGCGCGCGATCGGAACGGGCATCGCCGCCATGCCCAATGCCGCGACGGCGATGACGGCGCGGATCATCGCCTACCAGTAATAGCGCAGCTCGCTCGCCCAGCGCGACTTGGGATAATCGGTCTTGAGGCGCTGGAACCACGCCTTGCGCTGCGCGGTGGGGACGTCGCTGCCGCCGCACGTACTGTTGCCCGACGGCGCATAGCAATTGATCGCGCGGTAGAGCGCATAGGCCTTGTCGTCGGCGCCCGCCTTGGCATCGGCGACGACCGATTTGTAGACCTCCAACCGCGAATAGACGGGCCCCGCGAACAGCGTCCTGGTGCCGCCGAGATCCTGAGCGGGCGGCTTTTGGTCGAGCGCGAAATTGTCGAGCCCGTTGGCGCGGAAGAAATCGGCGAGACACAACCGGGCATGCGCGTCGCCCGGCGCCGCGGCGAGGCCGGCGGCCAAGCGCTTGAGCGGCGGGCACGCGATGTCGCCCGCGTCGGTCGGCTTGAGGAACAGCCCGAACGGCAACGGGTCGGTGCCGAGCATATCGTTGAAACTGGTATCGGCCGCCGCGCTCGCGGGCACCAGCGCGAGGTCGGCACCGAAATCGCGATAGGCGCCGCGGCTCAGCTCCTTGTAGAGCAGGGTGAACAAGGCGAGCTGGCGTTCCTGCGGCGCCTTCGCTCCAGTCGCCTGTCTGCGCAGCAAGCCGGCATCGGCGACGTTCATCAGCAGGATGCCGCGGATCGACGAATCGTCGACCGGCGAGTCGGCGGCGAACACGCGCGCCAGCCCGCCGGTCCGCTCGTCGTGCCAGGCGAGCGCCAGTTCGATCGCCATATGCTGCGTCTCGAGCCTGGCGCCCGGCAGCATCTCCAGCCAGAAGCCCCGCGCATTGCGATCACCGACCGCGTCCAGCGCCATGCCGCGCAGCATCTGGCGACTGAACTGCACTTCGTTGAAGCTCGACTGGCGCGCGGCGTCGGGAATGAGCTTGAGCACCTCGGCCGGCTTGTTGCCGATATAGAATTGGTGCGCGGCGACCAGATAGTCGAACAACGGCTGGTTGCCGGCGAACGCCGCGCGCTGGCCGGTGATCTCGGCGAGTGTGATCGGATGGGTGCAGCACCCGGCGCTGACCTCGTCGTCGGCCGTCCGCATCCGCTTGAGGTAGAGCACCGCGAGCAAGGTCGGGTCAGTGGTGTCGCCGATCGTCAGGTCGGGGAGCAGCTTGATGTCCATCTCCTCGGCCAGCGTGACATCGTCGAAACCGCGCGCCGCCGCCGGCTGGGTGAAGAGCGCGACATATTGCTGGGCAAGCAGGTCGCGCCTGCTGCCGAACCAATAGACGCGGCGCAACAACCCGCGCGCCGATCCGGTATAGAGCCCCTTGGGATAGTCCTTGAGATAGGCGCGCAGGCCCGTATCGGCCGCGGTGACGACCTTCTGGTCGACCGTCTTGAAGTCCTTGGGGATGCCATATTCGTCGAACAGGCCGACCTGGAGGCGGTTCACCTCGACCCGCGCCGCCATGTAGCGCGCGGTTTCGCGCAACCAGGCATCGCGGGCGCCGCCCAATCCCGTGAACCGCGCAGCGGCGGTGTCGAAATCGCCGTCGTAAAAGGCCAGCGCGCCCGCGAGATAGGCCGCGAACGCCTTGCCCGCGGGCGATTTCACCTGGCGATCGAGCGCCGCTACCGCGGTGCCGTCGCTCGGTTTGGCGCAATCCGGGCTGATCTGGCGCCGCGCGGCGATCAGCGCCGTTCCCTCGCCGCCCGGTAACCTCGCCGCATTGACCGCCGCTTCGAACGCCTCCGCCCCGCTGCCGTTCGAACGGCAACGCGAGCCCTCGCCCGACGAATAGGCGCTGTCGGCATCGTCGGGACGCTTGACCAGCCAGCCCGACAGCGTGCGCCAGTCGAACAACGCCCCCAGTGGCTGCGGCGGCATGCCCTCGCCCGGCCGGGGCAGCGAGCCGCGCCGGTCGAACAGCAGCATCGTCAGGTTGGTGCGGGTGTCGTTGCCCGGCCCGAGCATCGCCATGTCGTCGCACCCCGAAAGATTGGCGTGGCGCAGCCGCCAGCTTGGCGTGCAGCCGAAATCGCCGCTGGCGTCGGCCGGGAGCGGCACCGCGAAACAGGCAGCGAGCGCGGCGAGCGAGACGCAGAGACGACGCATGGCAAATCCCCCGGGAGCGAATGGTGAGCTCCAAAAATGCCATGCGGTCAGAATCTTGCCTAGGAAATTTGCGTCATCACCGGTGCATTTAGCTGGCGGGACAATGCGGAGAATTGTGCTTCGACAAGCTCAGCACGAACGGATTGGGGTAAATATGGTGGCGAATGTTCCCCCCTTCTCAGCCCGGGCCATTTCCCCGTTCGCCCTGAGCTTGTCGAAGGGCAATTCAATGCAGACGCCCGTGCTTCGACCGAGACGATACTCTTGGCAGAGCAAGTCTCCATCGCCACATTACGAGCGCGCCTGTCGTGACGACGCGGCAGCGCAGCTTCCCTTTTCTTTCCCCATCCGCTAAGGGCGCGCGTCACGCGGCGCGGCCCGCATACTCACGAGGCATTGTTTGGCTAAAGAAGAACTTCTCGAAATGCGCGGCCAGGTGGTGGAACTCCTGCCCAACGCCATGTTCCGCGTCCGGCTCGAAAACGACCACGAGATCCTGGGTCACACCGCCGGCAAGATGCGCAAGAACCGCATCCGCGTGCTGGTCGGCGACGAAGTGCTCGTCGAGCTCACCCCCTACGACCTGACCAAGGGTCGCATCACTTACCGCTTCATGCCGGGCCGCGGCGGACCGGGGCCGCAATAATGGCCCGTCACCCCAGCGAAAGCTGGGGTCTCTTGCGGCACGAGATGCCAGCGTTCGCTGACATGACGTCCGAATGAATCTCGTCCTAGCATCGACCAGTCCCCGCCGCCGCGAATTGCTCGCGCGGATCGGGATCGTGCCGGCGCGCCTCGCCGCGCCCGATATCGACGAGACGCCGCTCAAAGCCGAAGCACCGCGCGCTTATGTCGCGCGGCTCGCCGAGAACAAGGCGCTGGCGGTCGAGCGCGCCGCCGACGAAATCGTGCTGGCCGGCGACACCACCGTCGCGGTCGGACGCCGCATCCTCGAAAAGCCGGTCGACGAAGCCGATCTGCGCCGCATGCTGGGCCTGCTCTCGGGGCGACGGCATCATGTCTATTCAGGCGTCTGCGTGATTGGTCCCGACGGCAAACCGCGTGTCCGCGTCGCCGACACGATCGTGACCTTCAAATCGCTCTCGCCGGCCGAGATCGACTGGTACGTCGCCAGCGGCGAAGGCATGGGCAAGGCAGGCGGCTATGCGATCCAGGGCAAGGCGGAGGCCTTCGTCCGCTTTCTCGCCGGCAGCCATTCGAACGTGGTCGGCCTGCCGATCTTCGAAACCCGCGCCTTGCTGACCTCTGCCGGTCTTCCGCTTGGCTGAGTGGCTCTATGAGGCCGGAATCGGCGAAACACGCGCCGCGCTGGTCGAGGACGGCCGCATCCTCCAGGCACGGATCGAACGGCCGGGCGGCCTTAAGCTCGGCACGGTGCTCGACAGCCGACTGATCGAGCGCGTCGCCGCCGGACTGAGCCGGGTCGAAACGTCCGAGGGCGCCGCGGTGATCGAACGTGTCCCCCCCGGCGTCACGCTGGGCGCGCGCCTGACCGTCGAAGTGATCCGCGAAGCGATTCCCGAGCCCGGGCGCGCCAAGCTCGCCAAGGTCGCCGCGACCGACGCCGCGCCGCGCCCGGCCGACGACCTCCTCGCGCGATGCCGGGCGAGCGGCGTTCCGATCCGTATCATGCGCGCGCACGAGCCCGACGCGCTCGAGGCGGCAGGCTGGTCCGAGATACTCGACGAGGCGGAGAATGGCGAGATCGCTTTCCCCGGCGGCGCGCTCAGGATGTCGCCGACGCCGGCAATGACGCTGTTCGACGTCGATGGCGCCGGCGCCCCTGCCCCGCTCGCGATCGCCGCGGCGCGCGCCGCCGCCGCGGCGATCGTCCGGCACGATATCGGCGGCTCGATCGGCATCGACTTTCCGACGCTCGGCAACAAGGCCGAGCGCCAGGCAGCGGCCGACGCGATCGACGCTGCCTTGCCGCAACCGTTCGAGCGGACCGCAATCAACGGCTTCGGTTTCCTCCAGATCGTCCGCCCGCGCGCCCGCGCCTCGCTGCCCGAGATTCTCCGCGCCTCCCCCGCCGCAACCGAGGCGCTGGCCATGCTCCGCGCCATCGAACGCACGCCGCCGCCGGTCCCGCCGATGCACGCCGCCTCGCCGCGCGTGGCCGCTTGGCTCGCAGGGCATCCCGATCTCGTCGCCGAGTTGTCACGACGCACCGGCGCCCCCATCTCCTTCACGTCATGACCAAACCCGATCATTGCCCGCTGTGCGGCGATTCCACCGACCCGGCGTTCAAGCCGTTCTGCAGCCGCGGCTGCAAGGATCGCGATCTGCTGCAATGGCTGGGCGAAGGATATCGCATCCCCGCCGGGCCGGCCGATCCGGAAGCACTGGACAGCGCCGTTTCGACCGATTAGAGGGCGCGTCTTCCGCGCTTCGCCGGATACGCCCAAGTAGCTCAGTTGGTAGAGCATGCGACTGAAAATCGCAGTGTCGGTGGTTCGATTCCGCCCTTGGGCACCATCCTTTCAGATTTCCTGACAGACCAGATCGCAGCAGCCCGGCACGGCGCCGCGCCCAGCCGCGTGCACCCAGCTCGGAAGCACTCGCGCCGCCAGCTTCGGGCGATCCAAGACCTCGTGGCGGGATCGATCCGCGCTTTCGAGCATTGACGCAGATCAAAACTGTAACGCAGCCGTACTGATAGGAACGGCTGAAGGATCAAGCGCGATAGGTGTTGGATGGTGAATTGCGAGACGGGTGTTGCGGGGCTGGACGAAATCCTCGCCGGCGGTTTTTCGGAGGGACGATTGTTCCTCGTCGAGGGCAGTCCGGGCACCGGCAAGACGACGCTCGCGAGCCAGTTCCTGCTGGCCGGCGTCGCAGCCGGCGAGACGGTGCTCTACATCACCTTGTCCGAAACCGAGGAGGAGCTGCGCGACGGGGCGGCCTCGCACGGCTGGACGTTCGGGAAGGGGTTCGAAGTGTTCGAACTCGTCCCGCCCGAAAGCCTGCTCGACGACGACCAGCAGCAAAGCCTGCTCTATTCGTCCGATCTCGAACTGGGCGAGACGACCAAGCGTATCTTCGAAGCGTTCGAGCGGCTGAAGCCGTCGCGCGTCGTGCTCGACAGCCTGTCCGAAATCCGCCTGCTGGCGCAGAGTTCGTTGCGCTACCGCCGCCAGATCCTCGCGCTGAAGCATTATTTCTCGCACAATGACGCCACCGTGCTGATGCTCGACGACCTGACCGCCGACGTCATGGACAAGACCGTGCACAGCGTCGCGCATGCGGTGATCCGGCTGGAGGAATTGTCGCCCAATTACGGCGCCGAGCGACGGCGGTTGCGGGTGCTCAAATATCGTGGCCGGCGCTATCGCGGCGGTTATCACGACTTCGTGATCGAGCATGGTGGCGTGCGGGTCTTCCCGCGCCTGGTGTCGGCCGAGCACCGCGCGGGCTTCACGCGCGAAACCGTCCCGATCGACAACGCGCCGCTAAACCGGTTGCTCGGCGGTGGTCTCGAACGCGGCGCCAGCAACCTGATCCTGGGCCCGGCCGGCACCGGCAAATCGCTGATTACGCTCAGCTTCATCAGGTCGACAGTGGAGCGCGGCGAGAATGCGGCGATGTTCGTGTTCGACGAGGAACTCGGCCTTTTGTTCGAACGCTCGAAGGGACTCGGCATCGACCTCCCCGCGATGGTCGACACCGGCAAGCTGGTGATCGAGCAGATCGATGCGGCCGAACTGACCCCCGGGGAATTCTCGGAACGCGTTCGCGTCTGCGTCGAAAAGTACGGCGCGCGCACCGTCGTGATCGACAGCCTCAACGGCTATCAGGCGGCGATGCCCGAGGAGCAGGCGCTGGTCCTGCATATGCACGAGTTGCTGCAATATCTGAACCGCCGGGGCGTCACCACCTTCCTCACCGTCGCGCAGCATGGGCTGGTCGGCGACATGAAGGCGCCGGTCGACGTCACCTACCTTGCCGATACCGTGATCCTGCTGCGCTATTTCGAGGCGCTGGGACGGGTCCGACGTGCGATTTCGATCGTTAAGAAGCGCACCGGCATGCACGAGGACACGATCAGGGAATTCATGATTGGGAGTAACGGCATCACGCTCGGCGAACCCCTCATCGGCTTCCAGGGCGTGTTGCGTGGCGTACCCAGTCTGGTCGGCGACACGGGTGGCCTGCTCGACGTACATCGGGCGTGAGCCGGCCTTGAACCGAACCATAGCAGAAGGCGCCGTCATCTTGGCGCCGCACGGCCGCGACGCCGCGGTAGCCGAAGCAGTGCTGCGCGAAGGCGGGCTGGAAGCGGCTACCGTTCCCGATCTTCCCGCGCTGGCACGGACGCTGCGCGGAGGCGCCGGATTCGCCGTCGTCACCGAGGACGCGCTGCGCGGCGCTGACCTGCGCGACCTCGCCGGTTTCATCGCCGAACAGCCCGAATGGTCCGACTTCCCGTTCATCGTGCTGACTGCGCGCGGCGGTGGGCTCGAGCGCAATCCGGCCGCGGTGCGGCTGCTCGAAATCCTCGGCAACGTGACGTTTCTCGAACGCCCGTTCCATCCGACCTCGCTGCTCAGCCTCGCCCGGTCGGCGCGGCGCGCGCGATTGCGTCAATATGAGGCCCGGAGCCGGCTCGACGAAATCCGCGAAGGCCAGGCGCGCCTGCAGGTCGCGTTGGCCGCAGGCGGGCTCGGCGCGTGGTCGATCGAGCTGAAGACCGACGATCTGACCGTCTCGCCCGAGAGCAAGGCGCATTACGGACGAAGGGAGGAGGAGGAGGCGTTCAGCCTTCCCGAGCTGCGCGACGCGATCCATCCCGACGACCGCGACCGGATGCGCGCCGTCGTGCGCGAATCGATCGCATCGGGAAGCGATTACGACATCGCCTATCGCTGCCTGTGGCCCGATGGATCGACGCATTGGGTACAGGTCAACGGCCGGCTCGAGCGCGACCTGCGCGGCAAACCGGTGCGGATGGTCGGCGTGACGCGCGACATCACCGCACGGCGTCATACCGAAAGCCGCCGCACCGCCTTGCTCGCGCTCGGCGACGGCCTGCGGCAGATGCTCGATCCGGGCGAAATGTCGTTCTTCGCCGCAGAGGTCCTCGGCAAGACGCTCGATGTCAGTCGCGCGGGGTACGGCATCATCGATCCCGCAGCGGAAACGATCACGATCGAGCGCGACTGGAACCAGCCGGGCACCGACAGCCTCGCCGGAATCCTCCATTTCCGCGATTATGGATCATATATCGAGGATTTGAAGCGCGGCGAGACCGTTGTGATCGCCGACGCGCGGGTCGATCCGCGAACCGCCACCACCGCCGAGGCGCTCGAGGCGATCCACGCTCGTGCGGTACTCAACATGCCGCTGGTCGATCACAATGATTTCGTGGCCTTGCTTTATCTCAACCACCGCAACGCGCGTGAGTGGAGCCCGGCCGAGCTCGCCTTCGTCCGCGACGTCGCCGACCGCACGCAGGCCGCGATCGAACGCCGCCACGCCGAACTCTCGTTGGCCGAACTCGCCGGATCGCTCGAGCGCCAGGTCGAGGAACGCACGCGCGAAAGCGAGGCCGCGCAGGAACAACTCCGTCAGGCGCAGAAGATGGAAGCGGTCGGCCAGCTCACCGGGGGGCTGGCGCACGATTTCAACAATCTGTTGACCGGCATCTCGGGCAGCCTCGAGCTGATCCAGCTGCGCATGAAGCAGGGGCGATCGGGCGAGATCGACAAATATGTCGAGATGGCGCAGGCGGCGACCCGGCGCGCCGCGGCCTTGACCCACCGCCTGCTGGCGTTTTCGCGGCGCCAGACGCTCGACCCCAAGCCGACCAACATCAACCGGCTGATCGCGAGCATGGACGAATTCCTGCGCCGCTCGGTAGGGCCGGCGATCGAGGTCGAAGTAGCCGAGGCCGCGGGGCTATGGACGACCCTGATCGATCCCAACCAGCTCGAGAACGCGCTCCTCAACCTGTGCCTCAACGCGCGCGACGCGATGCCCGATGGCGGACGCATCACGATCGAGACCGCGAACAAATGGCTCGACGCAACGGCGGGACGCGACCGCGATCTGCCGCCCGGCCAATATGTCGCTCTGTCGGTCACCGACACCGGCACGGGCATGTCGCCCGAGACGATCGAGCGCGCATTCGATCCCTTCTACACCACTAAGCCGCTCGGCGAGGGCACCGGGCTCGGCCTGTCGATGATCTATGGCTTCGTCCGGCAATCGGGCGGCCAGGTGCGAATCTATTCCGAGCTCGGCCAAGGCACGACGATGACGCTCTATTTCCCGCGCGTGCTATCGGAGGACGAGGATCAGACCGATCGCGCGGAGCCGCGCGATGCTTCGCCCTCGGCCGCCGGCGAAACCGTGTTGGTCGTCGACGACGAACCCGCGGTTCGCGCGCTGATCACCGACGTGCTCGTCGATCTCGGCTACAACACGATCGAGGCGAGCGACGGCGCCGAGGGATTGGCCCTGCTCAAGAAGCAGACGCGGGTTCAGCTGCTCATCACCGATGTCGGATTGCCCAAGGGCATGAATGGGCGGCAACTCGCCGATGCCGCCCGGGTCGAGCGGCCGGACCTGAAGATCCTTTTCATCACCGGCTATGCCGAAAATGCGGTGATCGGAAATTCGCGATTGGGCGTCGGGATGCACGTCCTGACCAAACCGTTCGCAATGGATGCGTTGGCCAATCGTATCAGGGAATTGATCGCCGATTGAAAGGCGCCGAAATGCAGGCTGACGCGGGGACATCTGGACAGCGACGCCCCCGCGCCTGGGTGTCCGGCTGGAACGCGCCGGATGCCCCTTCGACATCCCGCCCTCGTGCGCAGCGCCGCCGACCCGTTACCCGATCGGAACTTTCGGACGCCGCGCGCAAGCGAGCGGGACGATCAACGCGACGATGCGGCTCAGGGAGAAACAAAGCCGCAGGCCACGCGTCGAAGCCTGTATCGCGCCATCGCCGAAGCGAGCTGCCGGATCGCGGGTGCCGGCATTGCCGGCCAAAACCACATTTCCGCGATCGCAGTCGAACACCTCCAGCTCGATGACGGGTCGATAACTAGGTCTTTTTCCGGTGGTGCGGCAGCGCGGTGAAATACCTAATAATATCGGTACCGCCCGGTAACTGGCCTCGCATCAGGATGTCAGGATTACTAAAGCCGTTACGTAGGTTTACCGAGCCGACACCCCTGTCGTGATCGGCTAGCCTCGGGCGGCCTCATTCTATCTGGATGTTGCCTCTTGTCCCTGGATCTCGTCGTCCTGCTGATTTCTGAACGTGACCTGCGCAGTGCCTTGACCGCGCGGCTGACGATGCTTGGAATAAATGTCGTTACGTTGGGACCAGACCAGAAGCCGGAGGCGCTGCCCATCGCGATGATCACGAGGGGCGTGCTGGTCACCGACGATGGCACGATCGGCCTGGCCTCTTGCGAAATGCAGGCCTGGCTTCAGGTCATCGTCCTCGACGGATCGACCGCCGGTCCCGACGACCGTCCGCTGCGGCTGGCGCGGCGCGGCGCCACCCGGCTCGTGGTCGAAGCGCTGGATCGCTGGCGCGAGCCTATCGAGTCTATCGAGCCTATACTGCCGGAATGAGCCCGGCGGCGAACGCGATGCGGAGCGCCTCGGACAGGCTGCGTACGCCCATCTTGGTCATCAGGTTCGCGCGATAGATTTCTACCGTCCGCGGGCTGATCGACAGGTCATAGGCGATGATCTTGTTCGATCGCCCCTCGATCAATCCGGTCAGCACGTCGCGCTCCCGCGGCGAAAGGGCGTCGACCCGCGCTCTCGCGCTCTCGGTCTGCGCCGACCCGACGCTGGCGTGTTCCATCCGGCCGAAGGCGTTGTCGATCGTCTCGAGCAGGGCTTCCGGCTTGTAGGGCTTCTCGAGGAAATCGAAGGCACCGGCCTTCATCGCGCGCACCGCGATGTCGATATTGCCCTCACCCGTTAGCATCACGATGAGGAAGCGCGCGGCCGAAAGCGGGCGCAGTTCCTCCATAACCTCGAGCCCGTTCTTCCCGGGCATGTGGAAATCGAGCAGCAGCACCCCGGGCTCGAGGTCGCCCGCGCCGCTCAGGAACTGGTCGCCCGATCGGAAATTGCGCACGGCGACGTCGGACCGCAGCGACAGCAGCCCGTGCAGCGAGGCGCGCACGGCATCGTCATCATCAACTAGGTAGATGTTCCGGATCATCCTCCAGCTCCTTGAACAACGGCAGGGTGAAACGGAAAACCGCGCCGCCCTCCGGCCGATTCTCGGCAGTCAGGGCGCCCCCATGCGCCTCAATGATGCGCCGCGAGATCGACAGACCCACCCCCATCGCGGCGCCGGACTTGGTGGTCGAGAACCGGGCATAGAGGCGCTCGCTCAATTCCTTGGGAATGCCGGGCCCGGTGTCACGGATGGCGAGCGCGACCATGTCGTCGTCGTCGCTGCGCGAGGTGATGATGATACGGCGCGGATTGCCGGGCGGGGCCGACCGCAGCGCTTCGACCGCATTGCGCAGAAGGTTGACCAGCACCTGCTGGATCTGCACCCGGTCCGCAAAGATCGTGTCGAGCGCGGGATCGAGATCGTAACTGAGTTCGATCTCTTCATGGCCGCCGCCGAAGAACACCAAGGCCACCGCTTCCTGGATCACATGTTCGAGCGATTCGGAGCGCATCTCGACGTCGCGCTTGGCGAGGAAATCGCGCAGGCGCCGGATGATGTCGCCGGATCGCTGGGTCTGTTCCTCGGCCATCTGCAGCAATTCGATGACGCGTTCGCCGCCCGACCCTTGCTCGATCAGCATGCGCGTCGCGGCGATGAAGTTCGCGGTCGCGCTGAGCGGCTGGTTGAGCTCGTGCGCCAGGTCGGCGGCGAGTTCGCTCATCGCGCGCTGACGCGAGATATGCGCGAGTTCGGCGCTCAATTCCGACACACGCTGTTCCTCGAGCAAGCGGCTCGACACGTCGCGAATGATGCCGGTGAAGATGCGCTCGTCGCCGATCCGCGCCTCGCCGACGTTGAGTTCGATCGGGAATAGAGAGCCGTCGGCGCGTCGCGCGATCAGTTCGCGCGTCTTGCCGATCACCTTGCGCTCACCGGTCACCAGATAGTCGGCGATCGCTGCGTCGTGCCGTGTGGCGAAATTGTCGGGCATCAGCATTTTGATATTGTGCCCGATCGTGGCGTCGGCGTCATAGCCGAACATCCCTTCCGCGACCCGGCTGAAGCTCTTGATGACGCCCTGTTCGTCGATGACGACCGTGGCGTCGGGCACCGTCTCCATCATCGAATCGAGCCGCGTCTCGGCCTCGCGCCGATTGCGCTGGGTGACGTCGGTGATCGAGCCGATCGATCGCACGAAATTACCTTCCTCGTCGTACAGGCAGCGCGCCGTGCCTTCGAGCGTGCGCGGCGTCCCCGTGGACGGGACGAAGCAATATTGGAACGCGAAGCGGTCGCGCTGCTCGGCGACCGCGCTGGCGATCGACGCCTCCACGGCGGCGACTTCCGCGGAGTCGACATGGTTGCGCCACATCTCGAACGTGTCGATCGATCCCGCCGGAAGGCCGAGCCGCTGCTCCGATCCCGGCGACCAGTTGATCCGTCCGCTCACCACGTCCCATTCGAACACGCCGACTTCGTTGACCTCGGCGGCGATCGCCAGGCGGTTCTCGCCGGCGCGCAGTTCCTCCTCGGCCGCGACGCGGGTGGTGATGTCGAGCATCTTGAGCACCACAACATCCTCACGCCCGGGGCGATCGAGTAGCCGGCGGCGTTCCAGCACGTGCAATGCGGTGCCGTCGCGGCAGCGCTCGATGAATTCCGCCTCGGGCTCGTCGGCAAGCGAACCTTCGCCATCCGCCGCGTCGGAATACTCGCTTTCCACCAGCCGCGACCGCAGCAGGTCGTGCTTGTTGCGCCCGACCGCCTCGTCTGCCGACCAGCCGTAGAGTTCGGTGCAGCCGCGCGTCCAATGGACGATCGTGCCGTCGGGCCGCGCCAGTGCGATCGCAGCGCTGTCGAGCGCGTCGCTGAGGTCGCCGATCGCGGTCCGCTGGCGCGTCAGGCGGTCCGAGACGAACAGCAGGATCGTCCCCATGATCGCCATGTTGACCAGAATCGCGATCAACCCGGCACCGGCCGCCGGCGCCGCGCCGATCCGGATCGTCCATTGTTCGAGGAGGAAGGGGATCGCCGGCATGACGAACAGGATGGGCAGGACCAGCCAGCGCAACGGCTGGCTGATCCGATCCGCCGACAGCAGGCCGGACCAACCCGCTTCGTGCTTCCACCACAGGAAGGCGGATGCGACCGCCAGCGTCGCGACGCTGGTCGGCAGCGTGGCGATGAAGAACTGGCTGGGCGAGGTGCCATAGTCGATCAGGAACAAGGCGATCGCCGAATAGAGACCGAGGCACACTGCCAAGGCGGCGAGGACGTTCGCCACCCGATCGAACAGCACCGACCGCCGTTGTGCGAGCAGGATGGTCGTGCCGAGCAGCACGATGGTCAGGATGGAATTGGACCCGGGACGCCCGGGAAAGGGCGCGCTCGAGCGCGACAATTGCTCTTCGAACAGCAGCAGGTCGACGCCGAAATGGCTTCCCGACAACGTCTGGACCACCGCCACTAGGGCGATCGTCAACGCAGCGACGGCGGCAAGTGTCGCGAAGCGCCGTCGAAGGATAGCGGCAGCCATAGCCAAGGAAAGAAGCAGATTTCCGATAATCGTCAGCGGCCAGGCCGGCGCTCGATTCACTCCAAACGACGCGAGCGCGGGTAACTCAATCACCCAGCCCGTAAGCGCTATAAATCCCGCCAGCGCAGCAATTCCCGCCAACGCCAATGCGATTTCATCGCCTTTCGATGCGCCCGTCCCCGGGCGCGCTCGACCATGCATTTGTTCCCCATCCTTGCGCCGCCTGCTTGGCGACTATGCATCGATATTTTAATGCTATTTAATTATCAACGGAAATGGTTGATAACATGCAGCAATATAATCGAGCCACGGGGAAAGCGGCCGTTTTGGATATAAATCCTCAGGCCGGCAGCGGCGCACGGCGGTGATAGGGGAGATGACGGTGGCGCCCCCGTCCTAACCGCAAAGCAATCGTGCGGATCAGTGCGGTCACCGCTTGCCCGACCTTGTCGGCCAGGCTCAGGCGCCGCGGGTCCTCCATCTCGAAGTCGCCCAGCCACAATTCATCCATCGAGCAACCCTGCAGGTTGATTGCCATCGGTTCCGGCGACGGAGCCGCTTCGGCTTCCTGCGTGGCGGCAGGCGGCAAGCGATCGATGAGGTCGAGCAGCGTCATATCCGCCGGTCGCGGCCGGACCAACATATCGGTCAGGTCGGCACCGCGGTCGGCGCGGACTTCGGCCGCGTCCGGCGCGGCAATCGGCGGCGCGACGGGGGCTGGCGCCGCCATGAACGGGGGAGCAGCCTGGGCCACCGGGGCAACCGGTCGCTCCGCCACCATCGCCACAGGCGCGGCCACCGGCCTGGGCGCGGCGGGCGCGATGACCGTGGCGATCGGCTCCGCCAACACCGGCGCCGGGCGAACCGCCGGCCGCGGCGCGACGGGCGCTGCGGAGCTCGCCGACATCGCGGCAAGCGCAACCGTCGGGATCGGCGCCGGAGCTGCCGGTGCTGCACGCACGGGCGTCGCCTGCGGCTGGGCCACCGGCTGACGGCCCTGGGCGATCAACGCGACACGGACGACCCCATCGAGCGCGTCCGACACCGATGCTCCCCACGCCAGTTCGGCCTCGGGCGACGCCCGCTCGGCGATCGCCTCGACGATCGCATCGAGTTCCATCAACGACATGTCGTTGCCGCCGCTGATCGAGATCATCAGCTTGCCCGCGCCGGCGATCTCGTCGTCGATCAGCGGGCACGCCATCGCATTCTCGGCGGCGATGACCGCGCGATCGGGACCGTCCCTTCCTTCGCCGAAGCCGATCACCGCGCGCCCCATCCCGGTGATGATGTTGCGCATCTCGGCGAAACCGATCTGCTTGAGCCCCGGCGTAACGAGCAGATGCGCGATCCCGCCGACCGCATCGGCCAGCACGCCGTTCGACGCGTTCATCGCCGAGCGGAAGGTCATGTCGAGATCGCCGATCCCCAGCAGGCGCTGGTTGGGCACGACGATGATCGCGTCGACCAGCGGCTCGAGCAGGGCGATCCCCTGGTCGGCGCGCGCGGCGCGGCGCGCACCTTCGAACTCGAACGGCCGCGTCACCACGGCCACGGTCGGGATGCCGCGCTTTCGCGCGCATTCGGCGAAAATGGGGGCAGCTCCGGTCCCCGTGCCGCCGCCCATCCCGGCGGCGATGAAGCAGAAATCGACATTGTCGAGCGCCGCCTCGATATCGGCGACGACTTCCTGCGCCGCGGCGCGCCCGACCTCGGGCCACGCTCCCGCGCCCAGACCCTGGGTTGCCACCCGGCCCAATTGCAGCTGGGCATCGACGCCCAAGCCGCGCAGCGCCTGGGCGTCGGTGTTGGCGGCGATCAATTCTACGTTCGGCAGCGCCTCGCCCGCCAGATCGGCGACACCGTTACCGCCGGCGCCCCCCACCCCGAAAACCGCAATGCGCGGCGTCGTCGTCTCGATGTGACTCATAAAGCTCATGGTCTGTCCCCGACTCGCTCCAATCTCGGGAGTCGTATCGCGTTAACCATGTGAGTTAGACCACAAGGGGAATCTACTACTGTAGAATCACCCAGCGCCCTCGGCACGATCTTCACGCCGACGACGCACCATCGGACTCAATGCAGTAGAATCACCTAGTGACTTATTAGCAGAATACAGTCGAGCAATCGAGATTTACTATAACTATGTTCATTTTGAACCGATAATTAGCCAGTTTGGTTGTATTGGTGGGCATCGTTCCCTTCGCCACCCAAGCAGTCGCTCTCCTCCGACGCCAGACATCGGGAACAAAACGCCGTCCCACGCGCATTGCTGCAACAACGGCGTCCCCCTAGGTTGAGGCGGGGGCCGAAGGAGAGCGCATGCGCAAGACCTGGATCGTCGTCATCGGTGCCGTCGTCGCGCTGTTCGCTTTGGCCTATATAGTTTCGCCCTATCTCGCCGCGCGTGATTTCGTCGCGGCGGCGAAAGCGGGCGAGGCGGAAAAGCTCGAGAGGGCGGTCGACTTCCCCGCCGTCCGCGCCAGCCTGAAGCCGCAGCTGACGGCGGCGATGACCACGCGACTCCAGAACGATCCGACGATGCGCGGCAACCCGTTCGCCGGGCTGGGCGCGATGCTGATGCCGTCGATCCTCAATCGCATGGTCGACAGCGTGGTCACCGCCGACGGCATCGCGGCGCTGGTGCGCGCGGGCAAAATGGAGCGATCCGACGACGGCCTGGCGGCGGCTCAGCGGCCCGAGCACGATCTCCGCTACCTCTCGTTGAACCAATTCGAGGTGACCGTGCTGCGCAAGGACGCGCGCGGCGATCCGATCAACCTGGTGTTCGAACGGCGCGGCCTGTTCGCGTGGAAGCTCGTGCGGATCGACCTCCCCCAGGATGCGCTGACCGCGCCCGACCTGCCCTCGACCATTCCGCCGCCACCGCCCGAGGACGATATGCCCGACGGCGATGACCAACCCCGCAGCGATCGCGACACCACGACCTGAAGGAATCATTCGCCCGGGCGGTAGCTCCGCTCGACATGCCCCTTGAGTTCGTCGGGATAGAAATAGACCGGGCGTAGCCGTCCTTCGGCATAGCGGCCGATCTGATCGGCGAAGTGGCGCGAGGCGGGGTCGCCGCTCTGCCCGCCGGCCATCACCGCCATCGCCTTCACCCGCGGACCGAACTCGACTACCGCGACGAAGCTGTTGCCGCTGGTCCCGTAATAGCGTTTCGTCCCCGGCCATGTCTTCGCACCGAACGAGGCCAGGCTGCCCCATTGCGCCGACGTGAAGGGCACCGGGGCCGAATCGCGGGCATCGTCGAAATGGGGCGCGATCGAATCATTGAGCCGCTGGTAGCGGTTGATCTGCCGCCACGGCACGCGCCAGTCGCCGAAATCGCGGTTGAGCCGGCCAACCGCCGCGGCGAGCGCGTCGAGCTTGTCCGACGGCTTGACCCGCGTCGCGATATAGTCGGGCACGTTCATCCGTTCCGCCTGGGCGAAGCTGCCGACCTCGCGCCAGAGCTGGTCGCCCCAGAACACCGCGAGGCTGGTCGCGGTCGAATCGTACCCCCAGCGGCGATCCCAGCCGCGCAGCAACGCGATCGGCTCGGCGAGTTCCGCGCGGCGCGGATCGTCGACGGGCAGCGCCTCCCACGCCTTGGCCAGCCCGGGCAAGAGTTCGCCGAAGGCCGGCAGATAGGAATCGAACGCCGCCACGCGCAATTTCTCGGGCGTCCAGCCGCTCTTGCCCTTGAGCAGCAAGTCGGCATGCGTGCCGCGGGCATTGGGCCCGACCTGATCCATGTAGCGCGGATAGTCCGCCGCCTTGGGGCTGTCGGGGCCCGCCGCATCCCATGGCCAGTCGTTGGTGTTGTGCACCCAGCCGACGCGTGGGTTGAGCACGCTGGGCAGGCTGGGCAGCGTGTGCAGTCCCTTCCAGTCGGTCGCCGGGTCGCTGCCGTCGACCGGGCGCGTATAGTCGAACCGATTGTCGCGGACCGGCATGAATTGCGGCATCAGGAACGCGATCTCGCCCTTGCTGTCGGCGAACAAGGTATCGTTCGACGAATTCGCGCGGCGCGACGCGACCGCGAGGAAGCTCTTGAGGTCGCTGGTCTTGGTCCGGAGCCAGCTCTGCTCGAGCGCAGGCACCGGCGTCCACATCAGTGCCTCGGCGATCCAGCGCCCGTTCTTCGCCGCGACGATCGGGCCGTGATGCGTGCGCCAGGTGGTGAAGCGGCGTTCGCTCATCGACCCGTCGGACTTGCGAAAGCGGAGCGTCACGACCGCGCTACGTACCGGCCGCTCGGCGGCGCCGTAGCGATAGACATAGCCCTCGCTCTTTTTCGTCACGCGCTCGGCGAACTCGTCGACATTGTCGACAGTCGACGAGGTGTGCATCCACCCCGCCTTGGCGTTGAATCCCTGGTAGATGAAGAACTGTCCCCAGGTCGACGCGCCATAGGCGTCGAGCCCCTGCGCGCTGGTCATCTGCGCTTCGGAGCGGAAATAGAAACTGGTGTGCGGGTTGATCAACAGCAGCGCCCTGCCGCCGGTCGTCAGTTTCGGCGCGATCGCGATGCCGTTCGACCCCGACGGCTCGCGCGGCACCATGCCCAGCTCTTCGGGCGTCGGCGGCGTCGGCTGGCCGTAGAAGGTCTTGAGGTCGCTGAGCGAAATGCGCTCGATGTCACCGCCGATGCTGCCCCTCGGTGAAGCTCAGCGCCATCCACGGCTCGAACCGGGTCAGCACCTTGGGCCTGGTTCCCGGATGCGTCGCCAGGTAGAAATTGAGCCCGTCGGCCCAGGCGTTCATCAGCGACTTCAGCCACGGCGCGCTCGCCGCATATTGCGCCTTCAATTCGGCCGGATCGACGTAGAGCCGCTGGCGCAGATCGCCCCAGATCGCATCCTCGCCGGCATCCGGTGCCTCGGCGGTGCGACCGAGCGCGGTCAGGTAATTGGCCTCGACGCGCGAGAAATCGTCCTCGGCCTGGGCGTAGATCATCCCGAACACCGCATCGGCGTCGCTCTGCCCGCGCACGTGCGGGATTCCCCAATCGTCGCGCGTGATCGTCACCCGCGCCGCCTCGGCCCGCCACCGCGCCATGTCTGCACTGGCAGGGTCGGGCGCGGTTGGCGCCATGGTCAGGATCGCAAGGGCTAGGAGCGGGACGCGGAGGGCTCTATCCATGCCGCCAGCGTAACGCGGAGAGGGGGAGAAAACCATGCGGTGGATGGCTTTGGCGATGGCGATGTTGATCGGGCCGGCGACCGCCCTTCCCGCCGCCGAGCCGCCCAGCCAGGCGATCCTGCTCAAGCCCGCGCGCGTGTTCGATGGTCTCGACGGCAAGACGCATCCCGGCTGGCAAGTGCTGGTCGAGGGCGAGCGTATCGCCGCGGTCGGCCCCGACCTGCCGGCACCCGCCGGCGCCAAGGTGATCGACCTGCCCGGCGAGACGCTGATGCCCGGGATGATCGAGGGGCACGGCCACCTGTTCCTCCACCCCTATAACGAGACAAGCTGGGACGATCAGGTGCTCCACGAGCCGCTGGCGCTGCGCACCGCACGCGCCGTGGCGAGCGCGAAGGCCACATTGCTCGCCGGCTTCACCAGCGAGCGCGATCTCGGCACCGAAGGCGCGGGCTATGCCGATGTCGGGCTCAAGGCAGCGATCGACCAGGGCATCGTCCCCGGCCCGCGGCTCAACGTCGCCACGCGCGCGATCGTCGCGCTCGGCGCTTATGGCCCCAAGGGGTTCGAGCCTGGCGTCGCTATCCCACAGGGCGCGGAGGAAGTATCGGGCGTCGATTCGATCCTCGCCGCGGTGCGACGCCAGATCGCGGGCGGCGCCGACTGGGTGAAGCTCTACGCCGACTATCGCTGGCGCCCGGGCGAGGACAGCCGACCGACCTTGAGCCTCGAGGAGATGAAGGCCGCCGTCGCCGCCGCGCACGATGCCGGCCGCCCGGTCGCGGTCCATTCGGCCACCGCCGAGGGGATGCGCCGCGCGATCGCCGCCGGGGTCGACACGATCGAACATGGCTATGGCGGCACGCCCGAGATCTTCGCCGATATGGCGAAGAAGGGAATCGCCTTGTGCCCGACGCTCGCGGCGTCGGACGCGACCTCGCGCTATCGCGGCTGGACCGGCGCCGAACCGGCGCCCGAGGCCGTCCTGATCAACCGGCGGAGCTTCCAGATGGCAATGAAGGCCGGCGTGCACCTCTGCATGGGCGGCGACGTCGGCGTGTTCGCGCACGGTCAGAACGCGCGCGAGATGGAACTGATGGCCGCCAACGGCATGAGCCCGGCCGAGGTGCTGATCGCCGCGACCTGGGGCAATGCGCGCTGGCTGCACCTCGACGGCAAGCTCGGCGCGGTCAAGAAGGGGTTGCTCGCCGACCTGATCGCGGTCGATGGCGATCCGACCGCCGACATCGCGGCGGTTCGTCGGGTACGGATGGTGATGAAGGGGGGCGCACTTGTCGCAGGCTGAAGAGGAAAACCGGATGGACATGTCGAAGCCGGTACGCACGCGCGACGACGCGCTCGACGCCCTGCGCGGGATCGCCATCTTCGGGATGGTGCTCGCCAATTTGCAGGGGTCCGAGGAGCACGCCTTCTGGTGGATCAACCACGCGCCGTGGAACGGGCTGACGGTCGCCGACCTCGTCTTCCCGATGTTCCTGCTGGCGGTCGGCCTCGCGCTGCCGCTGACGATGGATGGGCGGATGCCGCGGCCGTCGATCGCCAAGATCGTGCGGCGGTCGGCGCTGCTCTGGGTCATCGGGTTCGGCATCGGCATGATCGCGCATTTCAGTCTGAAGCTGGAGGAGATCCGCTTCACCGGCGTGCTCGAACGGATCGGCATCGTCTATCTGATCTGCGCGCTGACCTGCCGCCAGACCATTAGCTGGAAGGCGCCGGCAAGCGCCGCAGGGGCGCTGATGCTGGTTCACGGCGTGCTGTTGCACCTGCCCGCACCCGGCGAATTGCTTGCCAGCATGCGGCCCGGGGAAGGCATGAGCGGATGGCTCGATCACGTCGTGCTCGGCGGCACGCGGATGTACGGCGATTACGACAATGCGCCGCCGTTCGACCCCGAGGGACCGCTGTCGACCCTGTCGGCGATCGCCACGACGATGATCGGGATCGCGGTCCAACGCATGTCGGTGAACCGCAAGAAGCCAGTGATCATGATCGTCGCGGTAGCCGCGCTCTGCCTCGGCCTGACCATCGCCGCCGCATGGTTCTGGCCGATCAACAAGAATCTGTGGACGCCGACCTTCACGCTGATCAATGCGGCGATCGGGCTCGGCCTGCTCGCCTTGCTCAAGACCGCGTGGCCGCGGATCGGCACCTCGCGGATCGCGCGGACGACGAGCATCCTCGGTCAGGTTTCGCTCACCCTCTATGTCGTCCACGATGCTGTGGCGATCGTGCTGATGATGGTACCGATCGCCGGCGTGCATCTCGGCGCGAAACTGCTGGCGGGGATCGCCGCGACCGGCCTGCCGCTCGATTGGACGTCGATGCTGTATGCGATCATTCTGGGCGGCCTCTCCATCGCGATCACGCTGGCGCTGCGGGCACGCGGCTGGGTGCTGAAGGTCTGAGCGGAGCCGGCGCGGTCGATTCGGCCGTCATGCCGGGCTCGTCCCGGCATTCGCCGCACCGGGTATCCATCAGCCTTTGGTCAAGCGGCACGGCTGCCCCCGAGACGAACCTGGGACGACGCAGGATGAAGCGGATCGGCCAGCGAACGCATTCAGGTTAATCCGTATGAGATCGCGGGGCCGGCGCGGAACCGGGGCGTCGTACGACGACCGGATACACCTGCTCCACACCTTGCTCGACCAGGCGCACGCTTCCAGATCGTCGCCGCGCCTGGCCGCGGCGCGCGCTCGGAAAATGAGCGGATTTATGCTATGTCGCCGCCATAACACGGGCCGCTCCTGACCTCATTTCCGGACATAGGTGCGCCATGCCTCCGCAAATCGACGAAGCGAAACTTCACAATTTTATCGGCAAGATGCTGGGTGACCTCGGCGGCGCGATGAGCGTGCCGACGGTCCGACTCGGCCTTCGGCTGGGATTGTTCGACGCCCTCCAGCAAGGACCCGCGACCGCCGCCGAACTCGCCGCCCGGGCAGGAAACCTGCACGAACGCTATGTCCGCGAATGGGGGCTGGCGCAGGCCGCCAACGGCTATGTCGATTATGATGTAGCCAGCGGACAATTCTCGCTGTCGCCCGAGCAGGCGATGGTGTTCACCGTCCGCGACAGCCCGGTCTATCTAACCGGCGCGTTCGAACTCGTCGCCGCGATGATCGAGGCCGAACCTCGCGTCGAGGAATGTTTCCGGCGCGGCACCGGGGTGCGTTGGGGCGATCACGCCGGGTGCCTGTTCTGCGCGACCGGCGCCTTCTTCCGGCCCGGCTACGTCAACAACATCGTGCAGAACTGGATTCCCGCGCTCGACGGCGTCGAGGCGCGGTTGCGCCAGGGCGCGCGCGTCGCCGACGTCGGCTGCGGGGTCGGCTTCTCGACCTTGCTGATGGCCGACGCCTATCCGGAGAGCAGCTTCGTCGGGTACGATTTCCACGAGCCGTCGATCGACGAGGCGCGGCGCCATGCCGCGGGCCATGGCTATGGCGACCGGGTCCGTTTCGAGGTCGCCACTGCGAAGGACATCGCCGAGGACGGGTTCGATCTCGTCACGATGTACGACTGCCTGCACGACATGGGCGACCCGCGCGGCTGCGCCGGCCATATGCGCCGGATCGTCGCCGATGGCGGTACCTGGATGATCGTCGAGCCGATCGCGGGCGACGCACCCGAGCAGAATCTCAACCCGGTCGGCCGGCTCTATTACAATGCCTCGACCATGATCTGCGTCCCGACCTCGCTCGATCAGGAGGTCGGCGAAGGCCTCGGCGCACAAGCCGGCGAGGCGCGACTGAGCGCGGTCGTCAAGGAAGGCGGCTTCTCGAGCGTCCGCCGGGCGACCGAGGGGCCGTTCAACATGGTGCTGGAAGCCCGGTGAACGGGCGACATCCGGCGATCAGGCGCCAATTCCCCACCCCGGGCGCCTGAAAAAGCGAAGGCCGCGCGATCCGGATGGACCGCGCGGCCTTGCCTATTACCGGTGCGGAGGTCGCCCCCCGCCCCATCACCCGATTACTGGGCGACGTTGCTGGCGTTGCCGGCGACGTCCGCGACGTTCTCGTCGGTGATGTTGGTGGTGTCGGTCAGGTTCGCATCGTCGGCGTTCGTGACGACGGCGGCGGTGTTGTTGTCACCACCGGCCTTGTTGCCGCCGCAAGCGGCGAGGCCGAGGATGGCCGGAGCGATAACCGAAAGAACCACGAGCTTCTTCATGGACAAACTCCCATATATTTCCAGGCCGCGCCCCCGCTCGGCACAGCGCCTCGCGAATTGGTCCTGGGTCAGTCCGGCGGCGCGTATGCCGCAATTCCCACCGCATTGATAGGAAAAATTGCACCGTTCGTCGCAGGGGGACGCCAGCGTAACGCTGGCGGTTCACCGCCGCCTGCGCGAATCAGGCCTTTTTCGGCACCGGCGAGCGCATGAAGATCGTGTAGACGCGCTCGGTTGCGGTGAAATGCTCGCCGCTGTCAGCGATCAGTTCGACCGGCCGCTCGACCAGGATCTCATCGGCCATCGTAACGCCCCGGACCACGGTCGTCGTGCCGATCCAATGGGCACGTCCGAATACGACCCGGCAGCTGAGCTTCTTGCCGCCGGCGAGCACCGGGATCGCGGGCCGCCCGGCGTCGTCGGAGGACGGGCCGTCGCCCTCGCCTTCGCGGACCAGCGTGATCTGCCCGCTGGCACGGTCGAGACCGGTCACCGAGACCTCCTCCTCGCCCGCCGGCCCGATCTCCCAGGGCTTGGCGATCGTGGCGTGCCATTTGCTGCCGACCGCGATCCGATCGGGGATAGTGCCCCACAGGAAAGAATTGAACAGCGGCGCGCTGGTCTGGTCGTTGGTCAGGCATTTGTCGTCGACGCAATTGGTGTGGCCGTGGTCGCGGACATCCACCCGGTCGTTGCCCCCGGGGCGACCGTCGTAGAGATATTGCTCTTCCTCGCGGATCATGTCGGCCGATACCGCCGCGATCCGGTCGGACGCGGTCCCGCTGACGCGCATGACGATCGGCGCGAAGCCGTCGCCGGTGATCGCCGTCGCCTTGGAAAAGATCGAATCGAGCCGGTCGCCAACCTTGACCTGCGGCGTCAGATACTCCGCCGAGCGGTCGCCCGATGCGGCCTGAGCCACGCCCGGAGCGACGAGGAACAGCAAGGCGAGATACGGGGTCTTCATGGACAAATCTCCTGTGAGCGCCCTGGACGGACGACATGGTGGATAGGTTCGGAAGGCCGGCATTGGCCGGACCATTCATCGAAATCGGGGTCGTGGCGGCTGCTGATCAGCCGCGTCGGGAGGGCGAGCGGGCTTGTGCAGCATCGGGCAGCGGCACGGTCCAGACGTTGCTGTTGCCGTTGTTCCACAGGGCCATGCGCGCTAGATCGGCGACGACTTGCACCCGGCTGCGGTCGGGCGCGACGTTCACGACCCTTCCACTGGTGAAATAGAGCGTGCGGCCATCGGGCCCGACCTGCGCCTCGCCGTCGTCGGCGCCGCTCTGGTCGCCGGCGTAACGCAGCGGCTCGGGCGCGCTCCAACCGGTGCCGCGGCGATAGGTGACGAACAGATGTTCGTGCCCGTCCTTGAACGGCGGCCTATCGCGCGCGCTGAAGATCAGATAGCGCTGGTCGGGGGCGATATAGGGATCGACGTCGCTATATTGGCCATCGCTGAACGCGAGCTGCTCGGCCTGGGCGTAATGGCCACCGACATAGCGCGCGACGTGGAGGCGCCATTGCGGCGGCGCGCCGATGTCGTGCCCGACATCGGCCATGAAATAGAGGTCGCCATTGGCCGCGATGCTCGGCTTGAACACGCGCCGCGCGATGTTGACGGTGGCGGGCAATTCGACCGGAGCCGACCATCCCGCCGCGGTGCGGTCGACGCGATAGAGGTGTGCCGAGGTGTGCGGCTTGCCGAGTGCGGGGTCGGGCCGCGTCGATTCGAAGATCAGGACGCGTCCATCGGGCGACAGGGTCGGCTGCTGGCTCGACCAGCGATCGGCGAAGGGCGCGAGCGCCGGCTTGCTCCAATGGCCGCGGATGAGATGCGATTCCACGATCGTCGTCCACGACCCGTTGGTCTGCTCGAAGAAAAGCGTCCGTCCATCGGGCGTGAAGGTCGGTGCGCCTTCATTGCCGGGCCCTGAAATCTCGCCGGGCGCGAAGATGCGCGGCTCGGGCGCGCTGGCGTCAGGCGGTGCGGCGCCGGCCGGCCCACCCGTCAGCGCGGCCAGGGCCAGGCAGAACCCGACGCCGGCCGGGCCCGCCGATCGCCGCCTCGCCTTCCGTGCCGCCAGGGAAACCGCCGTGCCCACGCAGCCCTTCATCATCCTCTATCCTTTTCTATTATTTGGGAGCGGTGCTTTAGCGAGATAATACGCGCTAGCAAAGCACCTGTTTTAGAAGAATAGATCACCCGGATCATCGTGGCGCGACGAACAGTTCGCTGCGCCGAGCGAGCGTGATGGTCGCGTCATCCGCAGAATCTTCTGTCCTAGACCCGCAATAATGTGCCACGATCACGCAAGATCACCGGGGCAGCTTCACGTTCAGCGCGGCATCACCCGCAAGCGCCGAACAAGAGCGAATCGCACCGGCGCCTTGAACACTTTCGAACCGGACCCTTCGCATGACCACCGCTTCCGCTCGTCCGCTTGCCGAACTCACCATTCGCGGTGTGATCCTGGGCGGGATCATTACCATCCTGTTCACCGCCGCGAACGTCTATCTCGGGCTCAAGGTCGGGCTGACCTTCGCGACGTCGATTCCGGCGGCGGTCATTTCGATGGCGATCCTGCGGTTCCTGCCCGGCGCCAACATCATCGAGAACAATATTGTCCAGACGATCGCGTCCGCCGCTGGCACGTTGTCGGCGATCATCTTCGTGCTGCCCGGGCTGATCCTGGTCGGCTGGTGGCAAGGTTTCCCCTATTGGACCACGGTCGCGGTCTGCGCGACCGGCGGCATCATGGGGGTGATGTTCTCGGTCCCGCTGCGGCGAGCGCTCGTGACCGGCTCCGACCTGCCCTATCCCGAAGGCGTGGCGGCGGCCGAAGTGCTCAAGGTCGGCTCCAGCACCGAGGGCGGTGAGGAGAATGCCCGCGGCCTTCGCATCATCGTCATCAGCTCGCTGATCTCCGCGGGCTTCCAGCTGCTCGCGACGCTCAAGCTGGTCGCGGCGGAAGCGGCCAAGAATTTCCGCATCGGCCCCAGCGTCAGCGGCGTCTCGACCAGCTTCTCGATGGCGCTGATCGGCGTTGGCCATCTCGTCGGACTGTCGGTGGGTGCGGCGATGTTCTTCGGCATGCTGATCGCCTGGGCCGGGCTGGTGCCGTGGCTCAGTGCGCACGTCCCGGGCGTCACCGATGCGATCGTCGCCGACATCTTCCGCAACAAGGTGCGCTTCGTCGGCGCCGGCACGATCGGCGTCGCGGCGATCTGGACCCTGCTCAAGATCCTCGGCCCGATTATCGGCGGCATCCGTTCGGCAATGGCGGCGGCCAAGGCGCGCGGCCAGGGCGAGATACTCGACCTCACCGAACGCGACCTGCCGATCTCGATCGTCGGCGGCACGATCCTGCTGATGCTGCCGCTGATCGCCTTCCTGTTGTGGGAATTCTCGGCCGGCGGCCCGATCCGCGAACATGCGGCGGCGGTGATCGGCGGCACGGTCGTCTACATCGCGGTGGTCGCGGTCGTGATCGCCTCGGTGTGCGGCTATATGGCCGGACTGATCGGCGCGTCGAACAGCCCGGTATCGGGCGTCGGCATCCTCGCCGCGGTCGGCGCCTCGCTGCTGCTGCTCGCGTTCTTCGGGCACGAAACCGATCCGCACCGCACCAGCGCGCTGATCGCCTATGCATTGTTCACGACCGGCATCGTGTTCTCGGTCGCAACGATCTCCAACGACAACCTTCAGGATCTCAAGACCGGGCAGCTCGTCGGCGCGACGCCGTGGAAGCAGCAGGTCGCGCTGGTGCTCGGCGTGATCTTCGGCTCGCTGGTCATCCCGATCGTGCTCGACCTGCTAAAGAACACCTTCGGGTTCGTCGGCATGCCCGGCGCCGGCCCCAACGCGCTGCAGGCCCCGCAGGCCTCGCTGATCGCGGCGCTGGCGCAGGGCATCCTCGGTTCGGGCATCGACTGGTCGCTGATCGGCCTCGGCGCGCTGATCGGCGCAATCGTCATCGCGATCGACGAGACGCTGGGCAAAATGGGCAAGATGCGGCTGCCGCCGCTCGGCGTCGGCATGGGCATCTACCTGCCGATGGCGCTGACCCTCTTGATCCCGGTCGGCGCGCTGATCGGCCATTTCTACGACCGATGGGCCAAGCGGTCGGCCAATCCCGAATTCGCCGAGCGGATGGGGACACTGGCGGCGACCGGCCTGATCGTCGGCGAGAGTCTGTGGGGCGTCGGCTTCGCGTTCTTCGTCGCGGCGCGCGGCGGCGATATCCCGGCGGGAATCATGGGCAAGAGCTATGCCGAATGGGCGGAGCTTGCGGCGTTGCTGGTGTTCTTCGGCGCGATCGCCTTGCTCTACGCGCGCACCCGCAAGATGGTGTCGACGCCCATCCAGCCCTCGCGCGGCCCTCGCGAATAGAGCGACGCCGCATTGAAAATCCGGAGGTGTCCCAGTGCTCCTGCTTCCGCGAGAGCACGGCCTGCGTGATCTGACTAGGTCAGCGTCGCCACCAGTTCCTTGATCGGCACGAAGGCGAAGGCGACCGAGCTGTCGGCGACGCCATACGGCAGGAACAGCTTGTCGCCGTGGCGGATTGCGCCGCACGAATAGACGACGTTGGGGACATAGCCCTCGCGGTCCTGGTTCTTGGCGGCGAGGATCGGCTCGACCGTGCGTCCGATGATCTTCGACGGATCGTCCTTGTCGAGCAGTACCGCGCCGATCGAATATTTGCGCATCGCGCCGACGCCGTGCGTCAGGAGCAGCCAGCCTTCGTCGAGCTCGATCGGCGGACCGCAATTGCCGATCTGGACCAGCTCCCAGGGATAATGGGGTTCGAGCAGGTGCGTCCCCTCCTCCCAATGCGTCAGCCGGTCGGAATCGAGCAAATAGAGGTTCTCGCCGTCCTGGCGGCCGATCGCCAGATAGCGCCCGCCGATCTTGCGCGGGAATAGCGCGATGCCCTTGTTGCGCGCCGCCGGGCCGGTCATCGGCACCAGGTCGAAGGCGCGGAAATCGCGCGTACGCAACAGCTCGGACTGGATCTGCGAGCCGTTATAGGCGGTGTAGGTCCCGAGCCATTCGACTTCGCCGTCGTCGTGACGGAACTGGACGAGGCGCAGATCCTCCAGCCCCTTCGACTGCGCATCGGTGATCGGGAAGACCACCGTGCCCGACAACGTCGAGTCGCGGTGGCGATGCACCGTCACCGGCCCCGAAGGCACGTGTTCCTCGTCGCTGCCGTGAACGTCGGCGGCGGTCGCGAACGGCGGTTCGGGCGCGAGCTTGAGCTGGTTGTCCGCGGTGATGATACCCTCACGGAAGGCGACCGAGGAGATGTGCCCCTCGCCCACCGCGCGCAGCGACATCAGGATGCGCATCGACCCCTTGGGCATGCCCGTCTGGTCGAAATGCGGCACCGCGCTGGGGTTCATCAGCGCCGCCGCGGCGTAGGAATATTCGTGACAGAAATAGGCGCCGATCAGCTGGCGCTTCTCGTCGCCGATGTCCTTGCCGTCGAGCCCGAGCAGATCCTCGATCTCGTCGTACCGCGTCATGAACACGCGCCGCGTCTGCCAGTGCCGCGCCTCGAAATCCTTGAGCACGATCTCGAGCTCGTCGCGCGTTTCCTGCGCCGACATGTCGAGCACTTCGCGCACCAGACGCTCGGTCCGGCTGGTCCCGCCGCCATTGGGCGACCAGCCGATATGGAATGGACGCACCACGACGCGCGATGGGTCCGCATGCAGCCTCAGGCTGTGGTGAAAAATCTCGAGCAACAGCCGTCCCGCTTGCAGACCCTATCCAAGCGGCGCCGCGTGTCGTCGCTACGCGACGGCGCGCTTCGTCCCTGCCACGGTTCCGGCCGCCTTTCCAAGAGCGGAAATCGCACAAGAGGCCAATTGCAGCGCCAAAATCGACTCGGCGCCCTGATTCCGGTTCAATCCGCCGGGCATCAGCCCGTCGAAACAGCCGCCGTCCTGTGCCGTCGCCAGCGGCAGGTCGAGGTCGTTCTGGCCGAGATACCAGCGATACGCGCGCTGCGCTTCCTCTACCCAGCGCGGATCACCGGTCGCCTTGAACGCTGCCGCGCAGGCATCGATCGTCGCCTGCGCCTCGAGCGGCTGCTGGTCGAACGGCAGCGGCCCCTCGTACGCGCGGCCGAAGCTCTCGGTGCCGATCGCGCGGAAGCGGCCTTCCGGGCTGGTTTGCTGCTCGACGATCCAGTTGAGCGTGATCAAGCCGCTCTCGATCAGCTCCTGCCGCTCGAGCGCCATGCCGGCGCGGATCATCGCCTCGGGCAGGCGCGCGTTGTCATACGCCAGCACGATCTCGAACCATTCCCATTCGGGCCGCCGCGCCTCTTCGAGCAAGCCGGCGAGATCGGCCGAGAAGCGCTCGAGAATATTGTGCGACAAGACGTGACCGGGATGCGCGCCGAGCATTGCCGCGGCACCCAGCATCGCGAAGGCCTGCGACCGCGGGCTGGTCAGTTCGAACGCGATGCCGGCGGTCTCGTCGAACAGGCGCGCCGCCCAGTCGCGATGCTTGGCGTGGGTGGCGCGCTTGGCGGTCACGCCCAGCGCCCAGATCGTCCGGCCGTTCGAATCCTCCGACCCCATTTCCTCGCACCATGTGCGGTCGAAGTTCATGAAGTTGCGGAAGCGTCTTTTGTCCGGGTTCCAGGCATATTGAATGAACGCCGCATAGGTCGTCATCCAGCGGTCGCGCAGATCCTCGTCGAGATCGTCGATCGCCGTCATCAGCATCAGCGCCCGGACGTTGTCGTCGATACAATAACCGTGACGAAAGTCCGGCACCGAGAGGATCGCGTGCTGGAACATGCCGGTGGCGTCGCTCATCCGCTCGACCGCGGCGATGCTGGGCTTGAGCGGCGCGAGCGGCTTGTTGCTCCTGATCCGGCGGGGGGCTGCGGCGACGATCGCGTCGATTCCTTCCATGCCGGCTTCGGCCAGGCGCGGCCAGATCATCGTGCGGCCGCGCGCATAGGCGCGGCGCATCAGTTCGGCGCGCGCATCGTCGTCGTTGAGCAGACGCGAAATCTCGCGCGCGAACGCCGCTACGTCGCCGAAATCGACGATCACGCCATGGTCGTCGGCGAGGATTTCGGTCGCGTGGACATAGGGTGTCGACACTACCGCCTTGCCGACTCCGACCGCGTAGGACAGCGTCCCCGAGGTGATCTGCGCCGGGTTGGTATAGGGCGTGACGTAGAGGTCGGTCGCCTGGAGATAATCGAGCAGTGCGTCGTGCTCGAGGAAACCATCGATGAACCGGACGTGCTCCGCGACGCCCTTCTCGGCGGCCAGCGCCTTCAGGCGGTCACGATACGCCTCACCCTCTTTTGCAACGAGATTGGGGTGCGTCGCGCCCAGCACGACGTAGAGCGCGTCGGGATTGGTGGCGGCGACCGCGGGCATCGCCGCGATGACGCTCTCGATCCCCTTGTTGGGGGCGAGCAGGCCGAAGGTCAGCAGCACCTTGCGCCCTTCCCAGCCGAAGCGCGGCTTCATGCTGTCGGGATCGGCCAGCGGACGGTCGGGAACGCCGTGCGGGATCATCATGATCGTACGCGGATCCGCGCCATAGACGCGCGTCAGGATCTCGCGGCCGATGTCGGCCATCACGATCACGCGGGCTGCGCGTGCGAGCAGCCCGTCCATCACCCGGCGCTGTTCGTCGTTGGGATGTTCGAGGATCGTGTGCAGCGTGACGATCACCGGGATCGTCAACCGGTCGAGCAATGCCAGCAGGTGCTCGCCTGCCGGTCCGCCGAAAATGCCATATTCGTGCTGGATCCAGACTGCCTGGGCACCGCTCGCCTCGATCGCACGTGCGGTCGAGAGATAGGCCAGCCGGTCTTCCTGCGCGATCGATCCGGTGACTTCGGGCGGATAATCGTAACCCTCGGCGCGATCGTCCATCGCATAGACGTCGACCTCGATGTCCGGAAAACGATCCTGGAGCGCCAGGTACGTGTCGGTCGTATATGTCGCAATGCCGCATTGGCGCGGCAGGAAATTGCCAATCAGGGCAAGATGCTTGGTGCGAGGCACCTGAGGCGAAGACGCCATTTCAGCTCTTTCACAAGTAGTTTCGGGCCAATCGCCCAACACACGCCTCCCTGAACGGATCGAAAGAAATATGGTTGCGCCTTTGCTGCATTGCAACAAAGGAATCGTGTTCATCTGGATCAATATCGCGATGGGATCATCCGCGCCCGCGATAGGTCGGCACGCCCTGGTCGGGCAGCCACAGTCCCTCGGGCACCGGGCCCGATTGCCAGAATACATCGATCGGGATGCCGCCGCGCGGATACCAATAGCCGCCGATCCTGAGCCATTGCGGCTTCATCTCGGCGGTCAGCCGCTCGCCGATCCCCACCGTGCAATCCTCATGGAAGGCGGCATGGTTGCGGAACGAGCTCAGGAACAGCTTGAGCGACTTCGACTCGACGATCGTCTCGCCGGGGACATAGTCGATCACCAGATGCGCGAAATCGGGCTGACCGGTGACCGGACAGAGCGAGGTGAATTCGGGCGCGGTGAAGCGGACCAGATAGGGCCGCCCCTGGCGTGGGTTCGGGACGTAATCGAGTACCGCCTCTTCGGGCGATGCGGGAAGCGGGCTGTTCTGGCCGAGATGCTTGGGGGTCATGGGGCGCGATATAGGGGCGCTGTTCCCGACCGTCACCCTACCGTAGTACGACGCCTTAGCCGGCCTCCGTCGTCACCCGGCCCTGTACCGGGGTCCGCCATGCAACAAACTCTCGGCTACGTGGCTGCGCGGCTCCGTGGATGCCAGGACGAGCCCGGCATGACGATCTTCATCTTTCCATTCTGCCACCTCGACGCCGCTTGCCGTTCGCGTTAAGATCGACGCCGCCGTTCCATCCTCCCCGGGCGAGTTGGCTTTTGACCACAAGAGGAGTGACCTACATGGACGCGCTGGTAACCACCGAATGGCTGGCGAACGAGCTGGGGGCGAACGACCTTCGGGTGGTCGACGCGACCTATCTGGGCTCGGTGCCGGGCAGTCCGGACGGCGATCCCGCGACCGAATTCGAGAAAGCGCACATCCCCGGCGCGGTGTTCTTCGACATCGCCGAGATTTCCGACCTGGGCAGCCCGCTGCCGACGATGCTGCCGCCACCCGAAAAGTTCGCCAGCCGGATGCAATCGCTGGGCCTGGGCGACGGCAGCCGCATCGTGCTCTACGACAATTCGCATTACCATACGTCGGCGCGTGCCTGGTGGATGCTGCGCGTGTTCGGCGCGCACGACGTCGCGATCCTCGATGGCGGTCTCGCCAAATGGCAGGCCGAGGGGCGCCCGGTCGAAAGCGGCAAGCCGCAGCATCGCCACCGCCACTTCACCGTCTGGGCCGACGGCGGCCAGGTCCGTACGCTCGACCAGATGAAGGCCAATGTCGACAGCGGCGCCGAACAGGTGCTCGATGCCCGCTCCGCGGCGCGCTTCACCGGCGAGGAACCCGATCCGCGCGCGGCGACGCATGCCGGCCACATCCCAGGATCGAAAAACCTGCCGTACAAGCAGTTGCTCAACGCCGATGGCACCTGGAAGACGGGCGACGCGCTCAAGGCGGAGTTCGACAAGGCCGGCGTCGACCTGTCAAAGCCGCTGGTCACGACCTGCGGATCGGGCATCACCGCGGCGGTATTGCTGTTCGGCGCGCACCTGCTCGGCAACCAGGCCGCGATGTACGACGGCAGCTGGTCCGAATGGGGCGCGGATCGCTCAACGCCGAAGGCGATGGGGGCGGCGTAGGGACGCGAGGTTGAAAGGCGCCATCATTCGTCCGAACCGGCGGATTGGCGCTCTTTCATCGCGATACTGAGAGATGCCCTTCGACAAGCTCAGGACGAACGGGCTGGCGGTTAAGCGCTGGCCCATACGCGGGCGCGTCGCTGCCTAGACATTCCGCCGACCAAGGCCTGCCGAAATGTGAGCGGATTTCTCGGGCAGCACGCGGATATTTGGTCCGTTCTCGTCCAATTCCGTTCGCCCCGAGCGTGCCGAAGAGCGGGTCGAATTGGCACCTTTCGCGTGACGTTTGGTCCATTCTCGCCCCAACTCCGTTCGCCCTGAGCTTGTCGAAGGGCAAGTCGAGTTTATATCCGGCGCGTGACCTTCTGGGCCTACTGCGCGGACGGCAGTTATTACACCGGTCACACCGACAATCTCGACGCCCGCATTGGCCAGCACCAGACCGGTGCCACCGGCGGTTACACCTTCAAACGCCGCCCCATAACGCTCGCCTGGACCCAGGAATTCGGCTCCCGGATCGAAGCGCAGGAGGCGGAACACCAGATCAAGGGTTGGACCCGCGCCAAAAAGGAAGCATTGATCGCCGGAGACTGGCCCCTGTTGTCCGAATTGGCGCGCTCCCGTCGCAATGCGGAGAGTGGCCCTTCGACAAGCTCAGGGCGAACGGATTAGTGGGGCCGACAGCCGGACCTGAAGGAGTGATCATAGGCCAATGGCCGGTAACGAGAACGACAAGCCCCCTACCCGCGTGGTGACCGCGGGGCGGCGCAAGGAATGGACGCAAGGGATCGTCAACCCGCCGGTGTGGCGCGCATCGACGATCCTCTACGATTCGGTCGAGCACCTGCGCGAAACCGGGCGCGTCAGCACGCATCACCGGCTCTATTACGGGCGCCGCGGCACGCCGACGCAATGGGCGCTGGCCGACGCGCTGACCGAACTCGAGCCCGGAGCGGAGGGCACCTTCCTCTATTGCTCGGGCGTCGCCGCGGTCACCGCGGCATTGCTGTCGGTGATCGAGCCCGGCGACGAATTGCTGCTGGTCGATTCGGCCTATGACCCGACCACCAATTTCGCGGCCGGCTTCCTCAAGCGGATGGGCATCACCACGCGTCATTACGATCCGCTGATCGGCGCCGGGATCGCCGAACTGTTCACCGACAAGACCAAGGCGATCCTGCTCGAAAGCCCCGGCAGCCTGACCTTCGAGGTGCAGGACGTGCCCGCGATCGTCGCCGCCGCCAAGGCGCGCGGGATCGTCACGATCCTCGACAATACCTGGGCGACCCCGCTCCTGTTTCCGGCGATCGAGAAGGGCATCGACCTTACGGTGCTCGCCTGTACCAAATATGTCGTCGGGCATTCGGACGTGATGCTCGGATCGGTCACCGCCGCGCCGGGCCATTTCGCCAAGCTGCGCAGCCTCAGCTTCCAGCTCGGCCAGGTCGCCAGCCCCGACGATTGCTGGCTCGGCTCGCGCGGGCTGCGCACCATGGCGGTGCGGCTGAAGCAGCATGAGGCGGCGGCGCTCGAGATCGCGCGCTGGCTCGAACAGCGGCCCGAGGTCGCGACGGTGCTCCACCCCGCGCTGCCGAGCTGTCCGGGGCACGAGTTCTTCGTCCGCGACTTCAAGGGCGCCTCAGGCCTGTTCGCCTTCGCGCTGAAGGACGGTGCCGAGGCGAGCCGGGCGGCGTTCATCAATGCGCTGCGCCTGTTCGGGATCGGCTTCAGCTGGGGCGGGTACGAAAGCCTGGCGGTGCCCGCCGATCCCAAGCGCGTCCTCGGCGTCCCCGACCATGGCGGCGCGCTCGTCCGGCTGCATATCGGGCTGGAGGATCCGGGCGACCTGATCGCCGACCTCGACCAGGCCTTGGCGGCGTTCCGGGCCGCGCAGGGATGAACGAAGCGCTCGCCTGGCTGCAAGCGCAGGGACTGTACGTCCCGCAAGGCAGCGAGGCGACCGAAACGCTGATCGTCTTCGGCCTGATCGTCGCTACGCTGGCGACCGGTCTGTTCGCCGGGCGCTGGCTCGGCCCGCCGGCCGAAGCCTTGTGGCAACGCCATCTCGGCCATCATGCCGAAGGGATCGGTCCGCGCATTCCCTCGGTCGTGCGTCACGGCGTCGCCTCGCTGCTCCTCGCGCTGGTGCAGGCCGCCGGGCAATGGCCGCCGGTCGCTGGCGGACTGATCGGCTTCTTCCTGGGCGCGGCGGTGGCGCGGATGGCGGCGCAGGTCCTGCGCGGGCTGAACCTCGCGCGCTGGATGGCGTGGAGCGTCGCGCTCGTCCTGTTCGTCGCGATCTTCAGCCATTCGGTCGGTGGTCTGGCGGAGATCAAGGCGGCGCTCGATTCGGTCGGCTTCGACATCGGAAACTGGCGGTTCTCGCTGCTGCGGCTGGTCATCGTCCTGGTCACCGTGGTCTGCCTGCTCGCCGCGATCCGGCTGGCCAACCGGATGATCGGCCACGCGATCGTCAGCACGCGCGGCTTCGACCCGACGCAGAAACTGCTCGCGCAGAAGCTCGCGGGCATCGCGACGATCGCGCTCGCTTTCTTCATCGGCATCGACCTGCTCGACATCAGCCTGACCAGCCTGACGGTGTTTTCGGGCGCGCTCGGCCTAGCGGTCGGTTTCGGGTTGCAGAAGACGATCGGCAATCTGATCGCCGGAATCATCCTGCTGCTCGACCGCTCGATCAAGCCCGGCGACGTAATCGTGGTCGGCGAGAAGGATGTCGGCTGGGTCAACAAGATCGGCGTGCGCGCGGTCAGCGTCATCACCCGCGACGGCAAGGAACATCTGATCCCGAACGAGGATCTGATGACCAAGCCGGTCGAGAACTGGTCCTATACCGACCGCAACGTCCGCATCCGCATTCCCGTGACGGTCGCCTATGATTGCGACCTGACCCTCGCGCAGGATCTGATGCTGCGCGCCGCCGAGGAAAGCCCGCGGGTGCTCGACAGCCCCAAGTCGAACGTCTGGCTCGAGAAGTTCGGGGAGATCGGCGTCGAACACGAAATCCTCGTCTGGATCAACGACCCGGAGAGCGGTGTCGGCAGCGTCCGGTCGGACGTGCTCAATCGCCTGTGGGTGCTGTTCCGCGACAACGGCATCGTCCTTCCCTATCCGCGCCGCGACGTGCACCTCGTGTCGCCGCCGCCGAACGGCTGATCGCAAGCAAGTGTTGCATTGCCGCAACATTACTACCCTGAAGGGACCAATTCGGTTCGATTAATGTTGTGCACCGCAGCGAAAAGGGGCAGTCTCCTGGGCGTGTGACCGGCTCAACGGCCCGATCGGCATCGCCGATACAGAGGCTGGACCGGCACCGCAGGCGGGACGAACGCACTTTTCGCTTCGAAAGGAAGATAATGCGCTTGTCTCACATCAGCCTTGGCGCGCTGGCGCTCGCCATCGCTACTCCCGCCATGGCGGATCCTTTGCCCGCGGCGACGCCGGCAGCGACATCGGGCGCACCCGCGCCCGCGGTGACCACGGTCGATGACCCGGCCGCCCCCGCTCCGGTTGCACCCGCTCCGGCAGCCGCCGCTGCAGGGGATCAAACCGCGCCCCCGCCCGCGATCACCATCAACGGTTCGGCGACCCTGGTATCCGATTATCGCTTCCGCGGCATTTCGCAGACCAATCTGCAGCCCGCGATCCAGGGATCGATCACGGTAACCCATTCGTCGGGCCTTTACGCCACTGTGTGGAGTTCGTCGACGTCGGGCTATGTGACCTTCTCGGGCACCGGCAGTCAGGAAATCGACCTGATCGCGGGGTTCAAGAAGACCTATGGCGGCGTCACGTTCGATGGGGGCGTGCTCTATTACGTCTACCCGCGCTCGCGCCCGGCGGGCGATCGCAGCAAGGCCGATTTCTTCGAGCCTTATGCCGACGTCGCTTATACGCTGGGGCCGGTCACCGCCAAGGTCACCGTGAACTATGCGCCCAAGCAAAAGGCGCTGGCGCTCGATCAGGGCCAGACCGGGTTGTTCAAGAACAACGACAATGTCTATCTCGCCGGCGACCTGTCGGCGTCGATCCCCAAGACGCCGATCGGCCTGACCGCGCACCTCGGCCATACCTGGGGCCCGAGCTGGCTCGCGCTGGGCAAGGAATATACCGACTACGGCTTCGGCGCGACGCTGACCTACAAGCAGCTGGTGTTCGGCGTCAGCTATGTCGACACCGATGGCGTGTTCACCCTGCCCAATGGCAAGAACGCGGCGCGCAGCGGCGTAGTCGTGTCGCTGGGCGTTTCGTTCTGACGGGTACGTCCGGGGGAGCCAGACGCTTCCCCGGATTGCCTCATCGGCCCGAAACGGACGCGATTCTCGCGATGTGATATTGTAACGTCGCGTACTTGGGCTTAAGTGGGTGCGCGATGCATCCCACGACTCGCCTTTCCTGGCTCGCACGCCTGCCCCAGCTCGACCGCTTCGCGATGGGGCTATCGGGTCTGTGTGCGGTACATTGCTTCGCCAGCGCGGTGCTGGTGGCGCTTGCCTCGACCGCTGGCGGCATGTTGCTCAATCCCGCGTTTCACGAAATCGGCCTGACCGTCGCGATCGTGCTGGGCGCCGTGGCGCTGGGGCGCGGCATCTTCGAACATGGCTATATGGCGCCCGCCGTCACCGGGTCGCTCGGCCTCGGCATGATGGCCGGCGCGATGCAGCTGCCGCATGGCAATGGCGGCGAAACCCTGTGGACTCTGATCGGCGTCGCGATCCTGGCGCTCGGCCACGACCTCAACCGCCGCGCGTCGCACTGAGGCAATTGCTTCGGCCCGCCGCGGCCATTGCCCTCAACCGATACAATCCCTAAATTCGCCGCCATGGGCGCGCATCATCATCACGACCATCATGAGGCTTCCGGCGTGGAACTCGCCAAGGCCGCACAATCGACGCTGGAGAAATCCGGCGAACAATGGACCGCGATGCGCGCGAGCATCTTCGACGCGCTGGCCAAGTTCGACAAGCCGGCGAGCGCCTATGACATCGCCGACGCGGTGTCGAAGGCGGAGGGCCGCCGCGTCGCCGCCAACAGCGTCTACCGCATCCTCGACCTGTTCGTCGGCGCCAATCTGGCGCGCCGGGTCGAGAGCTCGAACGCCTATGTCGCGAACGCGCATCCCGATTGCCTGCACGACTGCATCTTCCTGGTCTGCGACAGCTGCGGCCAGACCGTGCACATCGACGACGACAAGATCGCCGACAACGTCCGCCACGCTGCCGAGGCGGCGGGCTTCTCCCCGGTCCGCCCGGTGATCGAGGTGCGGGGGAAATGTTCGGATTGCGAGGACGCGGCTTAAGGGCTGCTCGCGATCGTCAGCTACGTATCAAATCCTCCCCATCTGCGATGGGGAGGGGACCATCGCGCAGCGATGGTGGAGGGGAAATATCCCGTCCTCGCGGCTGCGCCGCTGCGGCCCCTCCACCACCGCCTTCGGCGGCGGTCCCCCTCCCCACGCTTCGCGTAGGGAGGATTTGCGTATCAGGTCAGCACCTTCCCCATCCGCACGCCCGGTACTGCCACGCCGCGATCCGCCATGCTGTCGACCCGCTCGATCGTCTCGTACCCGCAGGCGCGGTAAAGCGGTTCGCCCGCCAGTGTTCCCATCAGCTCGGCCCGCGTGAAGCCTGCCGCCCGCGCCGCCGCCTCGTTCGCGGCGAGCACCAACCGGCCGATGCCGCGCCGGGTGAAATCGGGGTCGGTGTACATCGCGCGGATGCGGGCGGCGTCCGTCGCCGGGTCGAGCACCGCGGCGTCGCGCGCCACCGCGCCGACATCGCCGCCGTAAAGCGTCGCGCGATAGCTCCAGCCGCCGCAGCCGACGATCCGGCCGTCATCGTCCTCGACCACGACATAGGTCCCGTCGGCGATCAGCTGGGTGTCGAGCCCCATGCTCAGCCGGCTCGCCGCGACCTGGTCGGGCGACAGATAGTCGCGCTGCAATTCGCCGATCGCGCGCTCCATCAGCGCCGCGATCGCGGGGATGTCGGCCTCGGTCGCGATCCTGGTCCGGAAGTCGCCGCTCACGCGCTCACTTGCCGTCGAGCATCTTGATCGTCGCGGTGGCGGGCGGCTCCTTGGCCATCGACGCGGCGACGCGCTCGGCGCCCTCCATCACCCGCAGCACGTTGCCGCCGGCGAGCTTGGCGATCATCTCGTCAGTCCAGCCGCGACGCATCAGCTCGGCGAGCAGCGCCGGATAGGTGGCCACGCTGTCGAGCCCCTCGGGCAGGCTATCGACACCATCGAAATCCGAGCCGATCCCGACATGGTCGATGCCCGCAACCTTGACGACATGATCGATATGATCGGCGACCATGGCGAGCGTCACGATCGGACGCGGGTGCTCCTTCTCCCACTCCGCCATCGCCGCCTTGGCGCGGTCGGGCTGGCCGATATAGAGCCCGCCGTAGGGCGGCGAATTGTAGCGCGCCTTTTCCGCATTGCGCGCCGCTTCCCATTGGCGCCGCGCGTCCGAGACGTAGCTCGGGGCGTAATTGACCATGACCACGCCGCCATTCTGGGCGAGCAGTTTCAGCACCTTGTCCGAAACGTCGCGCGGATGATCGTCCAGCGCACGCGCCGAGGAATGCGAGAAGATCACCGGCGCCTTCGACACGCGAAGCGCGTCGATCATCGTGTCCTCGCTCACATGGCTGAGATCGACCAGCATGCCGAGCCGGTTGAGCTCGTGCACCACCGCCTCGCCGAATTTGGTCAGCCCGCCATGCTGCGGATTGTCGGTCGCCGAATCCGCCCATTCGAGCGTCTTCACATGCGTCAGCGTGAGGTAGGATGCGCCGAGCGCGCGATAGGCGCGGAGCACCGAGAAGCTGCCGTCGATCTGACCGCCACCCTCGACCCCGAGCATCGACGCGATCCGGCCCGAGGCATGGATGCGCCGCACGTCGGCCGCGGTCACCGCCGGCGCGAAGACGCTGGGATAACGCTGGAAGATGGTCTTCATCAGGTCGATCTGCTGAAGCGTTTCCTTGACCTGTTCGGGCCCGGGGAGATCAGCGTCGACATAGACCGACCAGAACTGCCCGCCGACATGCCCGGCGCGCAACCGCGTGATGTCGGTATTGTACTTGGCCGGATCGAGATTAGTCAGGTCCATCGTCCAGCGCGCGTCGCCGGCCTTGCCGGTCATCGTTTCCGCCCAGTCGTTATGCCCGTCGATCAGCGGCGTCTTCGCCAGCACGTTGGCGACGCGCGCATCGTAGGAGGTGGGAGCGGCGCTGATCATCAGCGGCGCGGCGAGCAGAAGAGCTAGGGTATGGCGCATGGGCGGCGAGCGTAGCCGGGATTGCCGGTAGCTCAAGTCCTACCGAGGGTTATGGGAGGAACAAGGGAGAGAATGGCCCGCCGCGTGGCAGCACCAAGCCCGCAATGCTGCGAGCGTCGCAATCCCCTCGTCAAGCCACAACCGTCATGCCGGGCTTGTCCCGGCACCCACCGCGCAAAACCACCCATCGGGGATTATTGAGCCGTGGACCCCGGCACAAGGCCGGGGTGACGATCGTCGGAATTCAGGCCGCCTGCGGCTCCTCCACCGGCAACACCTTGTCAGGCTGCGGCGTCATCGTGCGACACACTACCTCGAACGCCCCCTTCTCCACCCGGATCTCGTTGAACGACGGCGGCGTCGAGCGGGTCCGTTCGGACAGGGTTCCGGCCCCGATCATCCGCACCACGGCATCCCCATCGCGATGCTCGACGTCGAACGCGTCATGGACATGCCCGGTCAGCACGGCATCCGCCCCTGCCCTGGCCAGCGCGGCCATCGCTGCCGCGCCGTTGTGCGTCTGCTTCGACAGGCGCTTATGCGGCTCGATCAGCGGATGGTGGCAGGCGACGAAGATGAGCTTGTCCTTCGGCACCCCCTCGACCAACGCGAGCGTCCGGCGCAGCGCGTGGCGGCTGACATGGCCGCTCGCCCAATTGGCGCGGACTTGCGCGCGCGCGGTGGTCTTGAGCGGCACGATCGCGACCCCGGGCAGGTCGAGCGGCTGCTCGATCAGCTGTTCGACGTCGCGGATGCGGCGATAGGGCGTGAACAACCGCGCCAACGGGTTGAAATAGGGCAGGTCGTGATTGCCGACCTCGACCGTCACCGGGCGGCCGAGCGACCGCAGCCAGGCAATCCCCGCGTCGAACTCGCTGCGCCGCGCGCGCATCGTCAGGTCGCCGGTCATGATCACGGCGTCGGGCTGCTCGGCGGCTACCAGCGCGTCGAACCAGGCGACCGCCGCCTTGTCCTCGCGACCGAAATGGACATCGCTGACGTGGAACAGCCGGATCATATTGTATCTTCCCGGGTGGTGACGAACTGCTTCTTGGTACGCCCGACGCCGATCCGCGTTCCCGGATCGAGTAATTCGGGCTCGCCGTCGAACAGCGCCAGTACCGCTCGGTTCTCGTTGATGCGCAATTCCGCGGCGCGCGTTTCGGTCACCGCGCGCGCGGTCAGCCAGTCGCCGGTCACCCAGTTCCAGCCGAGATCGGCGATCGCACGTGCGTCGCGGGCGTCGACTGCCGCGACCGCGAGGTGATCGTCCTCGGCGTGAATATAGGCACCCTGGACGCGCGGCGGGAAACCGGGGGCACCGCGCAGGCTGATGCCCCGGCCGAAAGTCCGTCGCCAGGCCGCGCGGATCGCGGGAAGCAGCTCGCCCAGGCTCCCTTTCCGGACATGCTCGCGAGCATGATACCAGCTGGCCGCGGGGCCGACGATCAGCCCGACCAGGGCACGATGCGGCCCCGCCTCGACATAGGGCAATGCCACCTGGCGATCATGCGCCGCCGCCAGGATCGCTGCCGGATCGGCATCGCCATGCAGGACCTTGGCCAGCATGTTCATCGTCCCGCCGGGAAGGATCAGGATCGCGCCGTCCCATTCCGCCAGCGCGCAGACCGCCGCGTTGATCGTCCCGTCGCCGGCGAACAGCATGACGGTGTCGGCGCCGGCGCGCTCAAGTTCCTCCGGTGTCGGCAATTCGTGTTCGGGAAAATCTGTCCGCCCGACGAAGCGCATTCCGCGGTCGGCGCATGCCGCCTCGATCGCCTCGGCCTTGGTCGCGCCGGACGATCCGGAATGCGGATTGGTGATGAACCAGAGTCGTTCCATACCCGACACAACGCGCCGCCGACGCGAAGTTTCAGTCGGGCACGTCCATCGTCACGCGCGTCCCATGGGCATCGCTCGCGGTGGTCAGGGTCCCGCCCGCCTGCTTGGCGAAGGCCTCGATCAGCCGCTGACCCAAGCCGCCATCCTTGCGCTTGGGACGCGGCCCCGGCGGCATGCCGACCCCGTCATCGGCGACCGTCAGGCGCCAGCCACCCTCCGCCTTGTGCTTCCACGACACGCGGATCGTGCCCGTCTCGCGCCCGGCAAAGGCATGTTTGGCGGCGTTGGTGACGAGTTCGTTGACGACCAGCCCGATCGACACGGCGTGATCGCGCGGGATGTGCGCGGCATCGGCGTCGCAGCCGAGCGTGACCCCGCCCCGCAGCAGCAGCGCGTCGGACAGCGCGTTGCACAGGTCCTTCAGATAATCGCTCACGTTGACCTCGCTGCCCTGCCCGTCGCGATAGAGGTGGCGGTGCGCCCGGGCGATGCTGTCGACCCGCATCAGCGCGGTGCCCAGCGCCTCGCTGGTGGCGGGATCGCTGACGCGGCGGCGCTGGATGTCGAGCATACTCGCGACGATCTGGAAATTGTTCTTCACGCGATGCTCGAACTCGCTCAGCATCAGGTCACGGTCGGCGATCTCGCGGTCGCGCTCATCGGTCGCGCGGTGCACCGCGCGGCGAAAGGTCTCGGCCAGCGCCACCGTCAGCACCGCCGAAAAGACGATCGCGAACAAGGTCCAATAGGGGCCGCTCTGCGTCATCGCCGGCGACGGCAGGTAGATTGCGAAAAAGGCGTAGGTGATCGAGATCGCCGCGGTGAGCAGGCCCGATTGCCAGCGCGCGAACAGGGTCGCGATCATGATCGCAGGGAACAACAGCGCGAATACCGCGGCGCCGGGCGCCACCAGATTGATCGTCAGGCGCAGGACGCCCGCCGCCCCCACGCAGAGCAACGCGACCCCGAGCTGGGTCGCCCAGCGCGGCACCGCCGGGTGCAAGCGGTCGGGAAGGTCGAGCTCGCCGATCCTGGCCATGGTCGAACTGGGCATCGTTACACCCCCCGAAGTCAAGCCGGTCCGGGCCGATTACATCCTTATCGGGTTAGAAAGGCAGTTTCTTGTCCGATCGTCCGGCCAGATCGGTGATGTAATGCCACGCCACGCGCCCCGACCGGCCGCCGCGCCGCGTCGACCAGCCCACCGCCTCGTCGGGATCGAACGGCAGGCCGAAACGCTGCGCATAGGCCTGCACGATCGCCAGATAGCCGGGCTGGTCGAGGACGTGGAATCCCATGCTCAGCCCGAACCGGTCGGCGAGCGCGAGATGGTCGTCGACGCTGTCGCGCGGGTTGATCGCGCTTTCCTGCTCGGCGACGTCGCGCGGCACGAGATGGCGGCGATTGGCGGTGACCACCAGCCGGGCGTTGGCGGGCCGCGCTTCGGCGCCGCCCTGAAGCAACGAGCGCAGCGCGCGCGCATCGCCCGCGGCGTCGAAGCCGAGATCGTCGAGGAACAGGACGAAGGCGCGCGACAATCCGTCGATCCGGTCGAACAGCGCGCGCAGCCCCTGCATCTCCGCGACCTCGATCAGCGCGAGCTTCCTGCCTTCGCCTTGAATCGTCGCGACCGCGCTCTTGACCAGCGCCGACTTGCCGGTGCCGCGTGCGCCCCACAACAGTACGTCCTGCGCCGCGAAGCCCGATGCGAGCCGGCCGAAATCCTCGACCAGCGCGGCCTTTTGCACCTCGATGCCGAGCAGCAGGTCGAGCGGCAGCGGATCGAACTTGCGCGCCGCGATCAGCCGGCCGTCGCGCCAGACATAGGCGGGATGCGCCAGCGGATCGGCATCGGCCGGAACGGGCGGTGCGATCCGCTCCAGCGCGGCGGCGATGCGGTCGAGCGGGTCGGTCATGCGCGCCCCGTTACACGGCGGGACGCGATCAGCCCAGTAGCTTCAGATCTCGATCTTCAGCCCCGGATCTTCAGCCTAATGTCTTGAGCAGCGCCTGCGCCGGCGCTCGATCGGCGAAGCCCGGATCGGCGAGCAACGCCGCGATCTGCGCCTTGGCCTCGGCCTTGCGTCCGCTGTCGGCATAGGCCTGGGCGAGGTGCCAGCGAATGCCGCTCTGCTTGGGCGCGAGCGCCATCGCCTTTTCGAACAGGTCGGCCGCCTTGTCGTTCTCGCCCGCCGCGTAGAGTGCCCAGCCATAGGCATCGGTCGCCGCCGGGCTCATCGGCGCGATGTCATAGGCTGCGGCGCCGTAGGACACGGCATCGTCGAGGTTCTCCGCGCCGACATTGGCGTAAGCAAGCTCGGACAACAGCCCCGAATCGCGCGAGCCGACGCGCGCGCGCAGGTCCTCGAGCGTGTCGATCGCCGAATCCCACTCGCCCGAGGCGATCTGCCAATGCGCGGCTAGGCGTAGCGCGGGCACGCTTTCGGGATGCTGGGTCAGGAACAGGGCCAGCACGCTGGTCGCTTCCGGCCGGCGGCCGGCCTGGTCGAGCGCGTCGACCGTGCGGAGCATGGTGGGCTCGTCGAACTTGATGTCGGCGGCCTTGCGATAGGCCTCCGCGGCATCGCCGAACTTGCCCATCACCATCAGCGTATCGCCGACCAACAGATGCGCGGCGGGCGCACCCGGCGTCGCGGCTTCGAGCGACCGTGCGCGCGCCAGCGCGTCGCCGCTCCGCCCGGCGTCGATCAGGCCACGGACGACGGCGACCGCGAGCATGGGATTGGTCGGGTCCTTGTCGGCCGCGCCGGCGAGCACCGCCAGGCTGTCATCGGTGCCGAACGGCGTCGAAACGGCAAGCCCCGGCCAGGCCGAGCGATCGAGGAACTTCGCTGCCCAATCGCGCTCGCCGGTCGCCTCGAACGCGCGGCCGACGAGGCCCAAGGTGTAGCTGTCGGCGTCGCCACGCATTGCCACCGGACGCAGCACGTCGAGCGCGCCCTTGGCATCGCCCGAGCGTAGCAGCGCCGCGCCGAGCAGGCGGCGCGCGGTGATGTTCATCGGCTGCCGCCCGACCAATTCGCGCCACGATTCGATCGCCTGTTCGTAGGCGCCCGCCTGGTACGCGAGCGTGCCGTTGAGCAGCAGCGCCCCGGGCAGGCTGTCGATCCGCCCGCCGGTCCGCTGCATCAGGCTGCGCGCGAGGTCGTAATTCTCCGCGCGCGCCGCGAGCACTGCCTGGAGATAATAAGCCTGCGGGCTGTCCGGCCGCGCCGCCAGCGCGCGCCGGGTGGCGCCGAGCATGTCGGTGTAACGACCGAGATCGCCGAGCGTCGCGGCATATTCGATCAAGGCGGGGTGGTAATAGGCATCGCGCTGCAACGCCGCCTCGAACCACGGCACCGCTGCGGCAAGGCCATATTGCTCGCGCATCAACTCGCCCCGCAGGGTCAGCGCCTCGAGATTGGCGGGATCGAGATCGACCGCCTTTTGCGCATTGCCGGTGGCGCCGGCGATATCCCCCGCCGAATAGCGGATCCGAGCAAGGTCGGACCAGCCGTAGGAATTGGTCGGATCGGCATCGAGCAGCTCGCCAAGCAGTGCCTGCGCGTCCGCCACCTTGCCCTGCGCCGCCAGCGCCCGCGCGGTGACGCGCGTGGCATAGCCGCCGAACCTGGGATCGGCCTTGGCTGCCTCGGTCAGCGCGCGCTTGGTATCGCCCTGGAGCAACCACGCCTCGGCGAGCAATTGGTGCCCGCGCTTCATGTCGAACCCGACCGCCGCGGCGCGCCCCAGCTCGGACTCGGCGCCGACGCCGTCGCCCAGCGCCAGGAAAGTCCGCGCGAGCACGGCATGCGCCGCGCCCCATTGCGGGTCCTCCTTGACCGCAGCCTGGGCATGCGCGCGCGCGGCGTTGAAATTGCCCTGCTGGAGCAAGGCCAGGCTGTAGCCCAATTCGGTGCGCGCTGCGGGGGCGTCGGCACGCGCCGGCGCGGTCAGCGTCAGCGCGGCGCCGGTGACGCCGGCGAGCGCGGTCGCGGCGATCAGGGCGCCCTTCACGATGGTCTTCATGGTCCCGTTCCTAGGCATGGAGGTCGTAATTCTTGAGCAGGTCGTAGAGCGTCGGGCGGCTGATCCCGAGCAGCTTGGCGGTGTTCGAGATATTGCCCTCGGCGCGCGCCAGCGCGTGGCGGATCGCCTTCCGGTCGGCGCTCTCGCGCACCGCCTTGAGGTTGATCGGCTCGGCGCTCTCGCGCTCCGCGAGGTCGAGATCGATCGCGGTGACCTGCTTGCCGTCGGCCATGATCACCGCGCGCTTCATGCGGTTCTCGAGTTCGCGGACGTTGCCTGGCCAGCCCCAAGCATCGATCGCCGACAGCGCGTCGGGCGACAGGCCGGTGACCGGCCGGTTCATCGTCTTGGCGTAATGGTGGAGGAAATGCTTGGCGAGCAGCACCGGGTCGCCGGTACGCTCGGCCAGGCTCGGGATGCGCACGACGATCTCGGCGAGGCGGTAATAGAGGTCCTCGCGGAACGATCCGCTGGCGACCATCGCATCGACGTCCTGGTGCGTCGCGCAGACGATCCGCGTGTCGACCGCGATCGCCTTGCGCCCACCGATCCGCTCGATCACCCGTTCCTGCAGAAAGCGCAGCAGCTTGACCTGGAGCGGCAGCGGCACGTCGCCGATCTCGTCGAGGAACAGGGTCCCGCCATCGGCCAGCTCGATCTTGCCCTCGGTGGTCTTGACCGCGCCGGTGAACGCGCCCTTTTCGTGCCCGAACAATTCGCTTTCGAGCAATGTCTCGGGGATCGCCGCGCAATTGATCGCGACGAACTGTCCGTTGCGCCCCGATTTCTCGTGTAGGCCACGCGCGAGCACTTCCTTGCCGGTACCGCTCGCGCCGAGCAGCATGACCGACACGTCGGCGCTGGCGACGCGCTCGATCATGCTCGTCACCTTGATCATCTCGGGTGCGGCGGTGATCAGCCCTCCCAGCGCCTCGCGCGGCGCGGTGGCGAGACGGCGGTTCTCCTCCTCGAGCGCATGAACATGGAAAGCGCGCGCGACGATCAGCCCGAGCGCATCGATGTCGATCGGCTTCTGGTAGAAATCCCACGCCCCCTCGGCGATCGCGCGCAACGCGCTTTCGCGCGCGCCGTGGCCGGAGGCGACGATGACCTTGGTATCGGGCTTCAGTCGCACGATCTCGGCGAGCGTCGCGAACCCTTCGGTCACGCCATCAGGGTCGGGCGGCAGGCCGAGATCGAGCGTCACCACGGCGGGTTCCTCCGCGCGAACGGCATCGATCGCCTCACGGCGATCCCCCGCGACGACCACCTCGTAATCGTCATAGGCCCAGCGCAACTGGCGCTGGAGCCCGGCATCATCCTCAATGATCAACAATTTAGGCTTCATGCCGCCCGTTCCATCCTGACCGGCGCGAGCGCCTCCCTGAGCACGATGGTGAAGCGCGTTCCTTCACCCTCGCGGCTGACCACATCGAGCCTGCCGCCCATCGCCTGAACCACCTGGCGCGCCTCGAACGCGCCGATCCCGAACCCGCCGTCCTTGGTCGAGACGAACGGCCGGAACAGCCGGTCGCGGACGAAGCTCGCGCTCATCCCCACGCCCTTGTCGACCACCTCGATCGTCGCTGCACCGACCACCACGCCGACCGGGTCGCCCGGCTTGCTCGCCTCGATCGCGTTCTGGATCAGATGGCCGAGCGCCTGTTCGAGCCGCGCCGGATCGGCGACCGCAACCGCGTCACGCTTGCCGGTGACCGCGATCGGGTGCCCGGCGCCGCGCCGCTGGGTGATGCGCTCGACGATCGGCATCAGTTCAACCGCCACCGGCTCCTCGACGCGGCCCGAATTATGCTGCGACAGGCGTGCCAGCAGGTCGTTCATCCGCCCCACCGAGTCCTTCAGCGTCGCGATCATGTCGGCGCGGAAATCGGGATTGTCGGCATGGCGCTCGGCGTTTCTCGCCACGAGAGTCAGCTGGCTGACCAGGTTCTTCACGTCGTGCATGATGAAGGCGAAGCGGCGATTGAATTCGTCGAAGCGGCGCGCGTCGGCCAGCGCCTCGTGCGCACGCGCCTCGGCCAGATAGCTCGCGACCTGGCGCCCGGCGATGCGGAGCAGGTCGAAATCCTCCCAGTCGAGCGCGCGGTCGATCGGTGGCCGCGCGAGCAGGATCGCGCCGATCATCTGGTTGAGATGGATCAGCGGCACCACCGCCCAGGCGGCGGGTGCGTCGAGCATCCATTGCGGTACCGCCGCGAGTTCGGCGGGGGCAGCGTCGCCGGCACGCACCGTATCGAGCTCGACGATGCGGCCGCCCCGCGCGAGGAACTGCGCGAGCGCCTCGCCCGCGATCACCGCCGGCGCCGGCCCGTCCCAATTCCACGCCGCGCCCAGGCCGAGGTCCCCATCGCCCGCGACGAGCAGCAGGCCGCCCGGCGAATCGGTTACATCGGCGACCGCCTTGACGATGCGTTCCTCGAGCGGTGCCGCGCCCTCGCCCGGCATGCCCAACGTCTCGGTGAAGCGCGTCCATTCGGCGCGATAATCGTAGCGATGGTTGAACAGGTGTTTCGCGACCATCACCCGCAGCCACGCCTTGATCGCCGGCGACGACAGCAGCGTCAGCAAGGCGGCGGCCGAGCCGAACACGAACGCGGTCTGCGCCAGCCGCGCATAGCTGCCGCCGAACGCGTCGATCGCGCTGATCGCGAGCACGGTGACCACGGCATAGGCCATCAGAGCCACGAGCGAGAGCGATTGCCACGTCACCGTCCGCGACAGCTTGAGCGTCCAATCGCCGTTGCGGTGCACCGCGATCGCCAGCACCGGCACGATCGCGACCATCACCAGCCCGCGCGTCGCGATCAGTTCCTGCGGCCAGTCGCCGCCGAGATAGGTCGCGGTGTAGAGCGCCAGATCGGCGAGCCACATCGCGGCAAGCGCGACCACTGCGAGCCGGATACCGCCGCGAGCGCCCGGCGCCACCACCGCATAGAGATGATGGACCAGCACCAGCGATCCCAGCGCGACCATCATGCGCATCAGGACGCGAACCGCGGAGACGCTCTCGACCAGGTCCCCGGTCACGGTCGACTGCGCGAGGCTGAGCGCGATGCCGGCGATCGCGACGAGCCCGACCACGCCGTAGATCATCGTCACCGCACGCGCCTGCCGCGCGCTCGGATCGCGCCGCAAGACCGCGAGCATGAAGGCCAGCCAGGTGATGTTGCGCAGGCTCTCGGCGATCCGCGTGGTCAGGTCCGGGCTACCGATCCCGGCGACCGCGAGCGTCCACAGCGCCGTCATCCCGAGCGCCGCGACGAACGCGGTGCGCGGCACGCTGACCGCGCGGTCGCGCAGCTGCGACATGGCGAGCCCCGCGAACAGCAAGGCGGCAAGCGCATGGCTCCAGAGGATGACCGTGGCCGTCACTATCGGGGACCCAGCTTCGCTGTGTCCGGGCCGCACCGGCCCGCTCCCCCACCCGGCCTCCCACAGAGTACCGTAGATGGGAGGCCGGGTGGGGGAGCGGGCCGGTGCCGAACCAACAGCATCAACGCGCGCCCTCCGGCCACAAGACGACGCGGATCGTCTGGAGGAGGATCAGGAGGTCGAGGAACGGCGAATAATTCTTGGCGTAATAAAGGTCGTATTCGAGCTTCTGGCGGCTGTCCTCGATCGACGCGCCGTACGGGTAATTGATCTGCGCCCAGCCGGTGATGCCCGGCTTCACCATGTGGCGCTCGGCGTAATACGGCAGCTGCTGCTCGAGATCCTCGACGAACTGGGGCCGTTCGGGGCGCGGGCCGACGAAGCTCATCTCACCCTTCAGCACCGACCAGCATTGCGGCAGTTCGTCGATCCGCACCTTGCGGATGAAACGGCCGATCCGGGTGATGCGCGGATCGTCCTTCTCCGCCCAGACCGCCTGGCCGTTGACCTCCGCGTCCTGGCGCATCGAGCGCAGCTTGAGGCAATCGAAGCCGACGCCGTACAGCCCGACGCGGCGCTGGCGGTAGAAAGCCGGGCCCTTGCTCTCCAGCTTCACCGCCAGCGCGGTGAGCAGGATCACGGGCCCCGCGAACGCGAGCAGGATCAGGCTGGCGATGATATCGAACAGCCGCTTGAACACCCCCGACAGCATCCGTCCCGACGAGAAGCCGTCGGAAAAGATCAGCCAGCTCGGGTTGACGCTCTGCAGGTCGACGCGGCCGGTCTCGCGCTCAAGGAAGGTCGAGATGTCGTTGACATGGACGCCGGTGGTCTTGATCCGCAGCAGGTCCTTCAGCGGCAATGCGTTGCGCCGCTCCTCGAGCGCCAGCACGACCTCGCTCGCGTTCAACAGCACGACATGATCGGCGAGATTGTAAATGGCGTCGCGTGCGATCGCCTCGGGGATGACCCGGTTGGCCTCGCTCATCGACACATAGCCGACCACGACGAAGGCCGACCCAGGCTGCTGCTGGAGCGCCTTCAGCCGCGCCGCGCGCGGGCCCGCGCCGAGCACGACGACGCGCCGCTTGAACACCTGGCTACCGAGCATCTTGCCGAGCAGGATGCGGATCGCGATCAGCGACACCGACGCGATCCCCATCGCGTAGAGCAGGTTCGAGCGCCAGAAGGTCAGCGCCGGCGAGATGAAGAACACCACCGACAGGAAGATCACGCCGAGCGAGATCGCGACCAGGATACGCGCGATCGCGCGGCGCAGCGACTGCAGCGCGTCGGCGCCATAGACGCCGACCGCGATCATCGCGGTTTCCAGCGCGACGGCGAAGACGCTCAGCTGCGGCACGCGTTCGACGATCGGCTCGACGATGCTGCCGAGCTGGTGCAGACGGATCGAATAGGCGATCTCCGCCGACGCGATCAGCAGCGCGACGTCGAGCATCCCCAGGAACAGCACGGCGTGCGGCACATAGTGCTTGAACAGCCTGATCATCGTCTTCGGTCGCCTTCTCGGGCCGTATCGCGATGCTCAGGTGTAAGCTTTTCCGACACGGTGCAGGCGGTGTCGCATTAATTGACAAAGAAAGGCTGAACGGCGGGAAACTCGCGGGTCACACCCGAGTTTGGCAATTCGCGGGAAGGCCCTAGATATCGTTCCAACAGCAAAGGACTCGCGAATGCCCGAGGCGACGCCGATCATTCCTGTCATCCTCTCGGGCGGATCGGGAACGCGTCTGTGGCCGATGTCGACGCCCGAGACGCCCAAGCAACTGCTCGCGCTGACCGCCGACGAGACGATGCTCCAGCTCACCGCGCAGCGCGCCGCGGGCGAGCATTTCGCCGCGCCGATCGTCGTCGCCAACGCGCGCCATGCCGAGGAGATCGAGGCGCAGCTCGAAGCCGTCGGCATGCCCGCCCAGGCGCTGATCCTCGAGCCGATGGGCCGCAACACCGCGCCGGCGATCGCGCTGGCCGCACTCGCCGCAGGCGCGGGCGAGGCGGCGTTGCTGATCATGCCGTCGGATCATGTCATCACCGATGTCGATGCGTTCCACGCTGCGATCCATGCCGCGCTGCCGTTGGTCGAGCAGAACTGGCTCATCACGTTCGGGATCGACCCGCACGCGCCGGAGACCGGTTATGGCTGGATCCATGTCGGCGAGGCGGTGGGCCCTCGCGTGCACAAGGTCGCGCGCTTCGTCGAGAAGCCGCCGCGCGACCGCGCCGAGGCGATGCTGGCGGCGGGCGACCATGTCTGGAACGGCGGCATCTTCCTGTTCCGCGCCGACGCCTTCCTCGGTGCGCTCGCGGTCCATGCGCCCGACATCCTCCATGCCGCGCAGCAGGCGATGCTCAAGGCCAGCACCGACGGCGCGCGCGTCCATCCCGACCCTGAGGCGTTCGCCGCCTCGCCGTCGGACTCGATCGATTATGCGGTGATGGAAAAGGCGCCGCGCGTCGCGGTCGTGCCGGTCAGCATGGGCTGGAGCGACCTCGGCAGCTGGGACGCGCTCCATGAACTGAGCGATTGCGACGGCTCGGGCAATGCCTGCAAGGGCGACGTGGTCGCGATCGAGACCGAGAATTGCCTGGTCCAGGCCGATGGCGTCCGCGTCGCGCTGGTCGGGGTGACCGACCTGATCGTCGTCGCCAACGGCAAGGAAGTCCTGATCCTGCCGCGCGGCCGCAGCCAGGAGGTCAAGAAGCTGATCGAGGCAATGAAATAGGGGTGCGATAATCGGGCGCGCGCCATATGAGACGACCGCCCTATCCTTCTCCCCTTGTGGGAGAAGGATAGCGTAGCTTGGCAGCTTGCTGCCTAGCGAAGCTTGGATGAGGGGGCGGCGCGAAGCGCCGCGCGAGCCTGCGTCTCGCCCCCTCACCCTCCCATTCGGCTAATGCCGAGCAGGCCCCTCCCTCTCCCACAGGGGGAGAGGGTTTTTCAGTCCCCCCACCGCTCTCTAGAAATGCAACTGCACGCCGATACGGTAGGTCGCGCCATAATGTTCGCGTTCGACCAGATCGTCCTTGGCGCCCTGGTAGTGGCGCCACGGCGAGTCGGTCAGATTGGCCGCATCGACGTAGATCGTATATTGCGGCGTCACCTGATAGCCGACGTGCAGGTCGAGCTGTCCCTGCGAATCCCAGTAGGAGTCGGTGGCCGCGCTGGTACCGACCACGTCGGAGAAGGCCGAGCGATAGTTGAACGCCAGCCGCGCGGTCAGGCCGTACTTCTCGTAGAAGATGCTGATGTTGCCGAGATCGTGCGACTGATAGGCGAGCGGGATGGCGCCGGCGCGGAACGCCGGTCCGGTGGCATGACCCCAGACGTGAGTGTAGTTGGCCGAGATGCCGAACCCGCTCAGGAAGCCCGGCAGGCCGGTGAACTGGGTCTGGGCATTGAGCTCGACGCCGCCGATGAACTCCTTGTCCATATTGGTATATTGGGTGAGGTTGAGCGTCGGATAATCGGCGACCGGGGCGCCTGGGATGTCGCCCGGATTGGCGACATTGGGCAGTCCGATCTGATAGATCGGGTTCTTGATGTTCTTGTAGAAGAAGCCGGCGCTGAACAGGCTGTCCTTGGTCGGATAATATTCGATCGCCGCGTCGAAATTGACCGCCTTGTAGGGCTTGAGGAAAGGGTTGCCGGCGTTGACGGTGGCCGGCAGCCCGCCATTAGGCGTCACCGTGATGAACGGCGCCAGCGTGCTGTAGTTGGGGCGACCGATCGAAGTCGTGACCGCACCGCGCAGCAGCAGGTTGGGCAGTGCCTCGAACTTGACGTTCAGGCCGGGAAACCAGTCGGTGTAGCTGTTGCTGGCACGCGCGTTGAAACCGTTGTTCGCGGCCAGCGCGGCGGCATAGGCCGAGTCGGTCTTGATGCCGGCGGCGATCGTGGAGATCGCGGGGCCGACCACCTTCGCGGCGGTCCGGTCCTGCGTATTCTCGACGCGCACGCCGGGGATGACGGTCAACTTGCCGAACTTCAGCGTCACCATCGCATAGCCCGCCGCGATCCGTTCCTTGACGTCGTAATCGGGGGCCAGCGAACCGGTCAGATTGCCGGAATAATCGAACGTTGCGACGTTCGGGTGGGCGGCGAGATAGGCCTGCGCCTTGTTCCAGTCGATCCGCTCACCGAAGTTGAACAGGCCGTTGTAGAAATCGCTGTTGCCGACGATCCCGACCGTATCGAGCGTCCAGCCGGCATTCTTGGCGCTCTTGTAGCTGGTCAGATCGTGGTCGTCGTTCTTGTGGCGATCGAGATATTTGAAGCCGATTTGGAACGACGAGTCGGTGCCGATGGCCAGCGGATGGCTGTAGTCGATCCGACCCTGCCACAGCTCTTCGAACGTGAAACGATGCTCGGCCTTGAGCTTGCTCTGGACGAACTTGGTCGGGTCCGAGAAAATCCCGGCATAGGCGCCGTTCGGCACCAGCGTATAGGGATAGGTGGACGGATCGTAGGTCGCATAGAGCGGATTGTTCGCCGGCGGCGTGAACGTGAACGTATATTCGCTGCGGATCGGATCGACCTTCTCGGCGCGCGTCCAGCCGCCCGACATCGACAGCTTGCCGCCGCCGACGTTGAAGTCACCGCCCAAGGTCACCGACTTGGTGTTGTCGTCCTCCTCGCGGTGGCGCACCAGGATGGTCGCGGTGGCCGGCAGGGTGGTCAGGGTGAGGGCATTGTAGGCGTTGCTGCCCTTGGTCGGGAAATTGATCGCGAGCAGGTTCTGGTCGCGAGTCTCGTGGTCCTGAAATTTGGAATAGCTCGACCGGATGTAGAGCTTCACGTCGTCGCTGGGCCGCCAATCGACATTGCCGACCACGCCCAGGCGCGTGCGGAACAGATTATAGTCGCGATAGCCGCCGCCGACCGGAACGGCCACGCCGCTGACGGTGTTGGACCAGTCCGAGGAGCCCTGGAAATTCTCCGATTCGATCGGGCGCCGCGAATAATTGACCGACAGCACCGCGCCGATCGTCTCGCCGGCACCGAACCGGCCGCCGATCGTGCCATCGGCTTCATAAGGCGACTTCTTGTTGAGGCCGTACAGGCCGATCGCGCCGCGCGCGTCGAAGAAGAACGGCGTCTTGCTGTCGAACGCGGTCTTGGTCCGCACGTTGACCTCGCCACCGATCGCATTGGCGTCCTGGCTCGCGAGCAGCGACTTGGTGACGACGACCGACTGGATCATCGCGGAAGGGAGATCGTCGAGCTTGACCACGCGGCCATCCGGCTCGGGCGCGGGCAACGTCTGGCCGTTGAGCGTGACGTTGACCAGGCTGGGATCGATGCCGCGGATGACGACATAGCGGCCTTCGCCCTGGTCGTTGGCGACCGACAGGCCGGGCAGCCGCTTGACCGCCTCGGCGACATTCTGGTCGGGGAGCTTGCCGACATCGTTGGCGTGGAGCGTTTCCTCGAAATTATCGGCGTCGCGCTTCTCGGCAGTGGCCGCGCGCAACGCGGCGCGGGTGCCGGTCACGACGATCTCGCCGCTTTGCGCGTCTGCCGGGGCGCCGCCATCCTTGGCCTGCGGCGCGGCGCTCGTGGCCGCTGCCGCAGTGGTCTGTCCGTCGGCGGCGAAGGCGGGAGTCGCGGCGCAGAGCGCAACAAAGGTGAGAGCGAAGCGCGACGTGGTGCCGCGCAGCGTGGTGCTGATCATCGAAGGGTCCCCAACATGCGCGCCTAGAACGGCGCGTCGTCGAGGGGGCGCCTAGGCGCGTTGTGCGACTCTTCGACTACCGCAGCGTGTCGTTACGGTTTCGGTTCGATGACGATGATGTGACGCGGGCTTGAAAAAGGCGAACCCGACAAAAAGCCCCTCCCCTTCAGGGGAGGGGTTGGGGTGGGGCAGTACCACAGGCGATGCGCTCTGCGAGGCATCCCCCACCCCTAACCCCTCCCCTGAAGGGGAGGGGCTTCGGCGAGAAATTAGGCCATCAGTTTCTCACACGCATCCAGCGTCTCACGGAAGGTCTGGATGATCGCCTGGTACGGTGCCGGGCTCGCCATATCGAGGCCGGCGCGCTTCAGGATTTCGGTCGGATAGTTCGACCCGCCCGACTTGAGCACGTTGAGGTAATTGTCGCGCTCCTTGGCCCCGCCGCTGAGGATCGAGCGCGCGAAATAGGACGCCGCCGAGATCGAGGTCGCGTACTGGTAGACATAGAAGCTCGAATAGAAATGCGGGATGTACGCCCATTCCGACGCATAGATGTCCGACACCGCGACCTTGGGTCCATGGTAGCGCTTGAGCAGGTCGAGATACATCGCGCTGAACTTCTCGCCCGACAGCCCCTCGCCCGCTTCGGCCTTGTCGTGCGCGGCAAGCTCGAACTCGGCGAACATCGCCTGGCGGTAGAAGGTCCCGCGCATGCCCTCGAGCTGCATGCCGAGATAATAGAGCTTCTCCTGCTTGGTCTTGGCGTTGGCGACCATGTACGCGGCGAGCAGCTGTTCGTTGCACGTCGAGGCGATCTCGGCCAGGAACAGCGGGTAATCCGACTTCTCGTAGACCTGGTTCTTGTTCGCGAGCAAAGTGTGCATCGCGTGCCCCCATTCGTGCGCGAAGGTGGTCATACCCTCGTAATTGTGGCCGAGGTTGAGCAGCAGATACGGATGGACGTTGTACGCCGCGCCCGGGTTCATATACGCGCCCGATTTCTTGCCGGGCCGCGGGAACGGATCCATCCACTTGCCGGCGGTCGCCTTGCCCAGCATCTCGACATATTCGGGGCCGAGCACCTTGGTCGCCGCCAGCGTGTTGGTGCGCATGTCGGCGAGTTCGGCCTTGCGGTCGAGCTTCACCAGCGGCGGATAGATGTCGTAATAGGCCATGTCGGGCAGACCGAGCAGCTTGCGCCGCAGCTCGAAATAGCGGTGCAGCTCGGGCAGGCCCTTGTTGGTCTCGGCGACCAACGTCCGGTACACGCCCTCGGGCACATTGTTGCTCGACAGGGACATGGCGAGCGAGGTCGGATATTTGCGCGCCTTCTTGCTGAACACGTCGGCCTTGAGCTTGGCGGCATAGGCCGCGCCGAGCGAGTTCTGGAACTTGCCATATTCAGTCCAGAAGGTGTCGAACACCAGCTTGCGGTCGGCGCGATTGGGTGCGTCGCGGTTGAGCGTATAGGCCTGGTCGTCGAGCCGGACCTGCTTGCCGGTCGACAAGGTCACCGTCGGCCACGGAATGTCCGAAGCGACGAGTTGCTCGCGGATGTCGCTCGGTCCCGACAGCGGCGAACCGACGCCCGCCAGCAGCGTCTCCCCCTCGGGCGACAGCGTGTGCTCGGCCTGGCGCAGGGTATCGGCGAGCGCGAAGTCGAAGCGCTTCTTGAGAATGTCGTTCGAGGCGACGAAGCCGTCGATCTTGGCCTTGCCCAGCGACAGGATCTCGGGCGTCGCCCAGGCGGTCGCCTCCCCCAGCGCGGTGTACAGGTCGATCGCCTGCGCCTGCCGCTCCTGGTTGGCCGAGACGCGCAGGTCGGCGTCGGCGTTGAGGCTGGCGTAGGTGTAGATGCGATTGGTGGTACGGCCGATATCCGACTGCGCGACGAGGAAAGCCGCCAGCGTGTCGGCACTTTCGCCGAGCCGGCCCTTGAACTTGGTCAGGCTGGGAATCTCGGCCAGCGTCTTCTTGCGGGCGTCGTCCCAGGCGGCGTCGTTGGCGAACAGGTCGGTCAAATCCCACATCGCGCCGGCCGCGGCATCCTGTGCCCAGGCAGGCATGGCGGCAACGAGCGACATCATCGCGGCAGCAGTCAGCGCCTCTCGGCGCGAAAGTTCGGTCATGGCAGGTCCCTTTGGGATGGCGCCGGTAGCGCGGCGTCCGGTTGAACCGATCCATCCTGCCCGCGCGCCGCAGCAAAGGGAAGAGTGTATTAGCGGGTTAGCGCACCACGCGGCAGGATCACCGGCACATTGTCGAGCATGGTGAACCGCGCGCGTGCGGCAGCCGGTACCGCGACGCCGGGCGCGAGCACGTAGAGCCTGTCGGGATCGACCTGCCCCGCGTCGAACGCCGCCAGTTCGCGCTTCAGGCGTTCGGTCGTCGCGACCGAATCGCGCGCGGCGTAGATCAGGCGGACGGGCTTGCCCTGCCCGACCGCGCGCCACGCGACCTCCTGGAACAAGGCAAGGTGGCGCGTCGCATCGGGCGGGACGAAGGTGACGTCGCGCGCCGCCGCCACCGCGCGGTCCCAGCGCGGATCGGGCGTGAAGACGTAGAGCTGGCGTTTGCCCGCATCGCTCTGCGCGCGGATGACCGCGGCCATGCCCGACAGGTCGACGATCTGCACCGCGAGCAGCGCGGCGAGCAGCACGTCGGCGCGCGATCTGGGCAAGCGATAAGCGGCGAGGATCGCAGCGAACACCAGCACATAGGCGACCGGCCAGAACAATCGGCCCGACGCGCGCATCATATCGAGCAACGGCGCGAGGAATCCCGGCAACGGGAAGCGTGGCAAGGCCTGCCCGGCGATGTCGGGATAATTGCTGATCGCAAGCAAGGTCAGCAGGACCAGCGCCGGCGTCAGCCGCACCAGGCGGCGGAACACGCTCCGCTGGGCATCGTCGGGCCTTATCTTCCAGGCCAGGACCATCGTGATCGGCAACAGCAGCAGGAGCCCCGCGCCGAGATACTGGAATCCCTCGAACCCGCGCCCGGGGCGCTGCGCGATCGCCGGCAGCAGATGCGAAAAGGCCGGGGTGCCCGGATTGACCGGGGCATCGATCGGCATCGCAAACGCGCCGTAATTGCCCGCCAGCGCATGCGTCTCACCCGCACCGAGCAGCCACGCCAGCGCCGCGACCATCGCCAGGATCGCCAGCGATCCGCCCGCGAGGGCCAACCGGCAGCGCCGGTCCGCGCCGACAATGCTCTCGACCATTGCGGTCAGCCAGATCAGCCCGACCATCATCAGCAGGTAATTGTGCACCAATGCGGCGATCGCGAGCAGCACCGCCCAGCCGAGGTTCGACCTGGCGCGCACCGGGTCGAGGAACCGCCACAACGCCCACAGGATCAGCCAATGCGCCATCAGATTGGCGTGGACGTAGCGATTGGCCAGCGTCGGCAGCGCGGCGAGCAGCACCATGCCGCACCACAAAGCCACCGGCCCCGGCGCATATTTGCGCAGCAACAGCCAGGCGAAGAACACCTGGAGGAACAGGCACAGGAGGATCCACGGCCCGACGAATTGCGCGTCGGCGGGCAGTAGCGACGCGATCGGCCGCAGCGCGATCCCGATCAGCGGATTGCTGTCGGTGAACAGCAGCGGCACGCCATCGGGCGCGTTGAGCAGATAGGTCTTGAGCATGCCGGGCGCGGGATCGTGCAGCCAGGCATGCATGCCGAGCGCGTTCTCGCCATTGTCCGACCCGCGGATCAGCCAGCCGGCATTGCCGATGTCGAGCGCCGCCGGATGGAACAGCGCCAGGAACAGCGCCAGCGGCACCAGCAGCAAGGGCAGTCGAGGAAGGAGCGCGCGCACGCGAGGGGCTTGGGGCCGGAGCCGCTACTTTATGGTTAACAGGCGAAATTCCTCCCCGGAACGGGGAGGGGGACCGCCGGCCGTAAGGCCGGTGGTGGAGGGGGCCCCCTAAGCCCACCTCCTTGCTTGTGGCTCCTTGATCGCGGGCCCCCTCCACCAAGCCGCTTCGCGCCTTGGTCCCCCTCCCCGTTCCGGGGAGGAATTTGCATCCCTACTTGACTCCATAACACGATATATAGCACGTTATTCTTATATCCCTCAGGAGCCATAACAATGAACGACGCGATCGCTTTCGAAGGTGCGGTGATGCTGGGGAGCCGGCTCAAGCGGCTGGCGGAGCGGTTCCAGGCGGGCGCCGAACGGATCGCGATCGATTGCGGGCTCCCTACGCAGCCGAGCCAGATGCCGCTGCTCACCGCGCTGCACCGCCACGGTCCGCAGACCGTCGGCGAACTGGCCGAGCGGATCGGCATCAGCCAGCCCGCGGTGACGCGCATCCTGTCGCGGCTGGTCGACCTCGACCTGGTCGAGGCGAGCCGCGACGAGCGCGACCAGCGGACCCGCACGATCGCGCTGACCGCGAAGGGCGATCAGGCGATGGATGTCGCGCGGACTTTGTTATGGCCGCGCCTGCGCGCCGCGGTCGCCGAGGTCTGCGATGTCGAGGCCTTGCTCGCCCAGGTCAGCGCGGCCGAAACCGCGCTCGCCACGCAACCGCTCGAGCAGCGCCCGCGCGGCGGCATGGCGATCCGCCGTTTCACCGACGACCTGGCGCCCGATTTCTACCGTATCAACGCGCGCTGGATCGAGGACATGTACACGCTCGAGCCGACCGACATCGACGTCCTCACCCATCCGCGCGAGCGGCTGATCGAACCCGGGGGCGACATCTTGTTCGTCGAGGATCCCGAGCTCGGCATCGTCGGCACCTGCGGGCTGCAGAAGACCGGTCACCGCCAGTTCGAGCTGACCAAGATGGGCGTCCTGCCCGAGGCGCGCGGGCGAAAGGCCGGCGAATTCCTGCTCCACGCGACGATCGAACGCGCCTTCGCGCTGGGCTGTGACCGGCTGTACCTGCTGAGCAACGCCAAGGGTGCGGCGGGGGTGCATCTCTACGAGAAGGCGGGGTTCGTCCATGATGCGGGAATCATGGAGGAGTTCGGCAAGCGCTACGCGCGGTGCAATGTCGCGATGTTGTATGAGGGGGTGCGGTAGGTACCAACTCCCTCTCCCTTTGGGAGAGGGAGGGAGCCGCCGCAGGCGGCGCAAGGGTGAGGCAGAGCTATCCGCTAAAGCCTGCCCTGCCCTGCCCTTCCCACTCGGCTACGCCGAGCGGGCCCCTTCCTCTCCCAAGGGGAGAGGAGATTTGAGAAAAAGAAAGGGCCGGCGGATTGCTCCGTCGGCCCTTCTTTTGTCTGGCGGGCAGCGGCAAAGCCGCTGCCTGACGTCCGATCCGACGCGAGTCCCTGGCTGGCAAGCCAGCCAGGGCCGCGTTCGGATTAGAAGTCCATCCCGCCCATGCCGCCCATGCCGCCGCCGCCCATGGGCATGGCGGGCTTGTCTTCGGGCAGTTCCGACACCGCCGCTTCGGTGGTGATCAGCAGGCCGGCGACCGAGGCCGCGTCCTGCAGCGCGGTGCGGACGACCTTGGTCGGATCGATCACGCCCGACTGGACGAGGTTCTCGTACGTGTCGGTCTGGGCATTGAAGCCCTGCGACGGGTCGTTGCCCTCGAGCAGCTTGCCCGAGATCACCGCGCCGTCATGACCGGCGTTCTGCGCGATCTGGCGGAGCGGCGCATAGAGCGCCTTACGGACGATATCGATGCCGCGGGTCTGGTCGTCATTGACGCCCTTGAGGCCCTCGAGCGCCTTGGTCGCGTACAGCAGCGCCGTACCGCCACCGGGGACGATGCCTTCTTCGACCGCCGCGCGCGTCGCGTGCAACGCGTCGTCGACGCGATCCTTGCGCTCCTTGACCTCGACCTCGGACGCACCGCCGACCTTGATCACCGCGACGCCGCCCGCGAGCTTGGCCAGGCGCTCCTGGAGTTTCTCACGGTCGTAATCCGACGTGGTATTCTCGATCTGCTGGCGGATCGCTTCGGTGCGGCCCTTGATCGCGTCGGCATCACCGGCGCCATCGACGATGGTGGTGTTGTCCTTGTCGATCGAAACGCGCTTGGCGGTGCCGAGCATGCCGATGGTGACGGTCTCGAGCTTGATGCCGAGGTCTTCCGAGATCATCTCGCCCTTGGTCAGGATCGCGATGTCCTCAAGCATCGCCTTGCGGCGATCGCCGAAGCCCGGCGCCTTGACGGCGGCGACCTTGAGGCCGCCACGCAGCTTGTTGACGACGAGCGTGGCCAGGGCCTCGCCCTCGATGTCCTCGGCGATGATCAGCAGCGGACGGCCCGACTGCACGACCGCTTCCAGGATCGGGAGCATCGCCTGCAGGTTCGACAGCTTCTTCTCGTGGATCAGGATGTAGGGGTCCTGAAGCTCGACCGTCATCTTCTCCGGGTTGGTGATGAAGTACGGCGACAGGTAGCCGCGGTCGAACTGCATGCCCTCGACGACGTCGAGCTCGAACTCGAGACCCTTCGCCTCTTCGACGGTGATCACGCCTTCCTTGCCGACCTTGTCCATCGCTTCGGCGATCTTCTCACCGACGACGGTGTCGCCATTGGCCGAGATGATGCCGACCTGGGCAATCTCGTTCGAGCCCGAGACGGGCTTCGAGCGCGCCTTCACGTCCTCGACGACCTTGGTCACCGCGAGGTCGATGCCGCGCTTCAGGTCCATCGGGTTCATGCCGGCCGCGACCGACTTCATGCCCTCGCGGACGATCGCCTGGGCGAGCACGGTGGCGGTGGTGGTGCCGTCGCCGGCGAGATCGTTGGTCTTCGACGCGACCTCACGGATCATCTGCGCGCCCATGTTCTCGAACTTGTCCTTGAGTTCGATTTCCTTGGCGACGGTGACGCCGTCCTTGGTGATGCGCGGGGCGCCGAACGACTTCTCGATCACGACGTTGCGGCCCTTCGGCCCCAGCGTGACCTTGACCGCATCGGCGAGGATGTCGACGCCGCGCAGGATGCGCTCGCGCGCGTCGCGGCTGAATTTAACGTCCTTGGCTGCCATGTTGGCTGTTCCTCTAGTTCGTCATCCCAGCGGAAGCTGGGATCTCACGCGGCGGATGCCGCGCTGGTGGAGAAAGACCCCAGCGTTCGCTGGGGTGACGGGAATGGGCTCAGCCCACGATCCCAAGAATGTCCGATTCCTTCATGATCAGCAGGTCTTCGCCATTGACCTTGACCTCGGTGCCCGACCATTTGCCGAACAGGATGCGGTCGCCGGCCTTGACGTCGAGCGGGGTGACCTTGCCGTCCTCGCTCTTGGTGCCGGTGCCGATGGCGACGACTTCGCCTTCCTGCGGCTTTTCCTTGGCGGTGTCGGGGATGATGATCCCGCCCGCAGTCTTCTCTTCCGCCTCGACACGGCGAACGAGGACGCGGTCATGCAACGGACGAAAGTTCATTTGCGTGAGTCCCTCAATGTGAATTGAATTGGGATTAGCACTCAGTTCCCCTGAGTGCCAACACGGCGCATATGTGTCTGCGCCTCCAACTCGTCAACGGGCGCCGAGAGATTCTTTTCCGCGCCGCGCGGCGGAGATACTCGAACCCGCGACGGGCCGCGTTCAGGCGGGCGACGGCACCAGCCCGAGCCGCGTCCGCATCGCCCAGCGCGTGACCAGCAACACCGACACGACGAGCAACCCGACCGCCAGGCCGACCCAGATGCCGACGCCTTCCCAATGCCAGTGGAAGCCGAACAGGATCGCGGTGCCGAACCCCGCCACCCAATAGCCGAACGCCGCGACGATCATCGGCACGCGGGTATCCTGGAGGCCGCGCAAGGCCCCGGCCGCGACCGCCTGCGCCCCGTCGAACAGTTGGAACATCGCTGCCACCGCGAGATAGCGGATCGCCAGCGCCACTTCGGCCGTCCGCGCCGGATCGTCGACATTGACGTAGATGCTGACGATCATCCGCGGCGCGATCCAGATGGTCGTCGCGGTCAGCACCATGAAGCCGGTGCCGGTGACGATCGACGCCCAGCCGGCGCGCGCGATCCACGTCCGGTCGCGCGCGCCATAGGCCATGCCGACGCGGATGGTCGCCGCCTGCGCGATGCCGAACGGCACCTGGAAAGCGATCGCGGCGATGTTGAGCGCGATCGCGTGCGCCGCGACCTCGGTCACGCCGATCAGCCCCATCAGGAACGCCGCGCCGCCGAACAATCCACCCTCGAGCGAGAAGGTCAGCGCGATCGGCGCGCCGAGCCGGGAGATCTCCCCCATCCGCTTCCAATGCGGCAGCCACCATTTGCCGAACAGGCGATAGCGCCGCAGCCGGCGGTCGAACGCCAGGATCGCGGCGTAAGCGAGCATCATCGCGATCGCCGTCACCAGGCTGGCGAGCGCCGAGCCTTCCAGCCCGAGCGCGGGAAAGCCGGCATGCCCGAACACCAGCAGCCAGTTGCCGAGCGCTCCCAGCCCCAGCGCGCCCGCGGTCACCAGCATCGCCCAGCCCGCCCGGCCGAGCGCGGCCGCGACGGTCCGCATCACCCCCGCCCAGATATTGGGCACCATCACGAACAGCAGGATGTCGAGGAACGCGCCGGTCCGCGCGGCCACCCGCGGGTCCTGGCCGAGCAGCAACAGGATCTTTTCGCCGAACGCCAGCACGACCATGAAGAACAGCCCGCTCAGCAGCCCCAGCCACATCGCCATGCGGAACGAGCGCCGCACCTGGCGCACGGCGTGCGCCCGCGCGCCGAGCTCGGCGGCGATGATCGGCGCGCAGGCACCGGTGAAACCGATCAGCGCCCACATCACCAGGCTGAACAGGAATACGCCCAAGGTCGCGGCGGCAAAGTCGATCGCGTTCAACCGCGCGACGAACATCACGTCGACCGCATAGACGCCCATCTGCAGCAGGTTGGCGCCGACCAGCGGCCCGGCGAGGCGCAATAGCGCGCTCAACTCGTCGCGCGCCGAGGCAGGAGCAGGGCCGGCCAGCGGCATCGGGGCGGCTGACGCAGACATGGGCCGTGGCGTTAGCGGAGAATTGGGAGGACGGCCACACTCCTCTCCTGGCACAAGAGGTAGAGGTGAGCAGCGCTACTGCCTGGGTCAGACATGTAACGATCGACTAGCCCAACCCCGTGCGTCATGCCGGGCTTGTCCCGGCATCCGCCGCGCAACAAGTCATGGCTTCCGCTGTTGCGCGGCAGACCCCGGCACAGGGCCGGGGTGACGATCGGGGTTTTGGCGGGCGGACGGCTTCGACCGCGCCGCTTCAATCCGTTGGCGAAGCGGCAGGCCCGGCGCTGCGGCGCTTCGGAGGTCGGTGTGGCAAACGCGTATTGCTCAACCATCACACTTGCGGCTATCGCGGCTTTACGACACGCTGCATGGCGCAGTGGGAGACGATCGACGTGAAACTGGTACGCGGCGCCTGGAAGATTCTGGTCGGCATCAAGGACGGCCTCGTCCTGGTCTTCATGCTGCTGTTCTTCGGCGCCTTGTTCGCCGCGATGTCGGCCAAGCCCAACGGCGCGGTGCGCGACGGGGCGCTGCTGCTCAAGCTCGACGGCCCGATCGTCGAGCAGCCGGCCAGCGCCAGCCCGTTCGCCGCGCTGGAGGGCGAAGCTCCCCGTCATCAGTTCCGCCTGCGTGACCTGGTCCGCGCGATCGACGCCGCCAAGGATGATTCGCGCGTCAAGGTCGTCGTCCTCGACCTCGACGGCTATGGCGGCGGCTATCCCGCCGCCGTGACCGAGGTCGCCAATGCGCTGGGCCGCGTGAAGGCGGCGGGCAAACCCGTGCTCGCTTATGCCACCGCCTATACCGACGGCGGCTATCTGCTCGCCGCCAATGCCAGCGAGATCTGGCTCAACCCGATGGGCGGCAGCCTGTTCATGGGCCCCGGCGGCAACCAGCTCTATTACAAGGGATTGATCGACAAGCTTGGGGTCAACGTCCACGTCTATCGCGTCGGCAAGTTCAAGTCGTACGTCGAACCCTATACTCGTGACGCGCAGTCGCCCGAGGCCAAGGAAGCGCTCACCGCGCTCTACGCGTCGATCTTCGACCAGTGGAAGGGCCTGATCCACAAGGCGCGGCCCAAGGCGCAGATCGACACCTTCCTGACCGCCCCCGACCAGCCGATCGTCGCCGCCAAGGGCAATATCGCCCAGGCGAATCTGGCGGCCGGGCTGGTCGACAAGCTCGGCGACCGCCTGGCGTTCGGCAAGCGCGTGGCGGAACTCGCTGGCGACGGCCCCAAGAAGGTCGGGGGCAGCTTCGCCGCGATCAAATATGACGACTTCCTCGCCGCGCATCCGCTGCCGAGCTCGGGCGACAAGATCGGCATCGTGACGGTCGCCGGCGACATCGTCGACGGCAAGGCCGGCCCCGGCACCGCGGGCGGCGACACCATCGCCAAGGCGGTGCTCGACGGGCTCGCCAAGAAGGACCTGAAGGCGCTGGTCGTGCGCATCGACTCACCCGGCGGCTCGGCGCTGGCGTCGGAGACGATCCGCAAGGCGGTGCTCGAAGCCAAGGCGCAGAAACTGCCGATCGTCGTCTCGATGGGCGGGCTCGCCGCGTCGGGCGGCTATTGGGTGTCGACCGTCGGCGACCCCGGCGCGGTTTTCGCCGAGCCCAATACGATCACCGGCTCGATCGGCATCTTCGGCATCATCCCGACCTTCGAGAACTCGTTGAAGAAACTCGGCGTGACCACCGACGGGGTGAAGACCACGCCGCTGTCGGGCCAGCCCGACATCTATGGCGGCACCAGCCCGCAGGTCGATTCGATCCTGCAGGCATCGATCGAGCATGGCTATGCCGAGTTCATCGAGCGCGTCGCTACAGCCCGTAAGCTGACGCCGCAGCGCGTCGACGAGATCGGCCAGGGCCGCGTCTGGGACGGCGGCACCGCGCGCCAGATCGGCCTGGTCGACCGCTTCGGCTCGCTCGACGATGCGGTGGCGGAGGCTGCCAAGCGCGCCGGGATCGACGCCAAGAACGTCCGGCGCGTCTATCTCGAAAAGGAGCCAGGCTGGTTCGCCAAGCTGATCCAGGGCTTCACCGACAAGGATGACGACGACAGCGGCGCAACCGACGACACCAAGGCGGGCGACCTGTTCGCGATGCTCGCGGCGCAGCGCCAGGACGTGCTGGCGCGCGCGCTGGGCGACGCGAAGCGGCTGGCGGCGACCAACTCGGTCCAGGCGCGGTGCCTCGAATGCGCCGGCTTCGCGGACACGCGGGCGAGCGCCGACGATCGCACGCTGGCGCAGATGCTGATCAAGGCGATCTGGCAGTGATCGCGCTGCGCCCCGCACGGCCCGAGGACGCCGCGTCGATCGCCGCGATCTATGCGCCCTATGTGCTGACCGGCACCGTGTCGTTCGAAACCGAAGCGCCTGACGCACGCGCGATGCGCAACCGCATGACCGCGGGCGACGGGCTCTATCCGTGGATCGTCGCGACCAATGGCGAGGAGGACGGCGATGCCGTGCTCGCTTATGCCTATGCCACCAAGTTCCGTGAGCGCCCGGCCTATCGCTACGTCGTCGAGACCTCGATCTACGTGTCGGGCGCGGTCCAGGGCCAGGGCGTCGGGCGGCTGCTTTATCCGCCGCTGATCAATACGCTGCGCGCGCAGGGCTTCGTCCAGGCGATCAGCGTGATCTCGCTGCCCAACGATTATTCGATCGGGCTGCACGAGGCCACGGGTTTCCGCCGCCAGGGCGTGCTGCGCGAGCTCGGCTTCAAGCAGGGCCGCTGGATCGATATCGGTTTCTGGCAGCGCGAACTCAACGACGCGAGCATCCCGCCGGCCGAGCCCAAGCCGTTCAGCGAGGTCGGCCTGATCCGCTGAAGCCGCGACCGAACACTTCGGTCCGGACCTAATTGTCGGCACTCGATCAACACCTTAGCGTTGATCGCCCATGACCCAGACAGTTTTCCAACAGCGGCGGCGAGGCACGCTCGCCGCCACCGGCCTGATCGCGCTCGGCTTCGCCGGCAGCACGATGATCACCCCGCTCTACGCCTTTTTCCAGGCGCGGTTCGGCTTTTCGGGCGTCGCGCTGACGATCGTCTATGCCGCCTACGTCATCGGCAATCTGATTGCGTTGCTGTTCCTCGGGCGGTTGTCGGATCGTATCGGACGGCGACCGATCGCCTTCGCCGCGGTCGGTTCGTGTGCGGTCGCGGCCCTCGTCTTCCTGAGCGCGCAAGGCCCCGCCTGGCTGTTCGCCGGACGCGTCGTCAGCGGGCTCGCGGTCGGGCTGGCGTCGGGCACCGGCACCGCCTGGCTGGTCGACCTCCAGCCCGACGATCGGCCACGCGCCACCTTGCTCGCCACGCAGGCCAACATGGTCGGGATCGGGCTCGGCCCACTGCTCGCCGGCCTGCTCGCGAGCTACGCGCCGGCGCCGCTCGCTTTGCCCTTTGCGCTCTACGGTGTCGCGATCGTTCTGGTCGGCGCGCTGGTCGCGCGGACGCGAGAGACGGGTACCACCGGCCGCATCGAACCCGCGCTGTTCCGCCCGCAATTCGCGTTGCCCGAGGGCGCGCGCGCCGCGTTCGTCGCGCCCGCGGTCACCTCGTTCGCGATCTTCGCCTTCGTCGGCTTCTACGCCGCGCTGCTACCGTCAATCCTGCGCCAGGCGATGCACCTCGCCAGCCCGGCGATCGGCGGCACGATCCTGGCGCAATTGTTCGCGGTCGCCGCCGCGGCGATGCTGGCGACGCGCCGCCTGCCCAGCCGCGTCGCGATGCTCGGCGCGCTGGTGACGATCACGCCGGCGCTCGCCTTGCTGGTCCTTGCCCAGGCCGAACAGAGCCTCGCGCTGCTGATCGCGGCGACGACGTGCGGCGGCATCGCGCTGGCGCTCGGCTACCGCTCGAGCCTCGAGATCGTGAACATGATCGCGCCGCCCGACCGCCGCGCGGGTCTGGTCTCGGTCTATCTGGTGATCTGCTTCATCGGCAACGCGCTCCCGGTGATCGGCGTCGCGATGATCAGCGCGACCGCCGGCCCGGTCGCAGGGAGCGAAATCTTCGCCGGGGTGATGCTCGTGCTCGCGGCGGCCGCCTTCGTCACCGGCTTGTGCTTTGCCCCGCGCCAGCGCGTCCAACCATGCGAAGTTGGCTAGAGCGCGGTCTTCTTGCGATACGCCGGCAAGGCGAGCTTCCAGCGCAGCGCCGCCGCGCGCAGGCCGAACCCGGCGACGGCACCGACCACCGCCGCGACGGGCAGCGGCACGCCGATCAAGCCCAGCGCAACATAGGAGCCCGCGGCCAAGGCGGCGGCGGTGACGTAGATTTCGGGGCGCATGATGATCGACGGCTCGCCCGCCAGCACGTCGCGGATGATGCCGCCGACGCAGGCGGTCACGACGCCCATCAGCGCCGCCGGCACCGGAGGAACGCCGAAGCCGATCGCCTTGGCCGCACCGAACACGGCATAGCCCGCGAGGCCGACTGCATCGAACCAGTCGAGCGCCGCGCCCCGCCACCAGCGCGCCGGCGTCAGCCACACCGCGAACGCCACCACAAGGCAAGCGGCCGCCGCGCGGCTGTCATGGATCCAGAAGACCGGCGCGCCGATCAGCAGGTCACGCACCGTCCCGCCACCGACCCCCGTGACCAAAGCGAAGAAACAGAGCGTGACCATCGTCTGCCCGCGCCGCGCCGCCGCGAGCGCTCCCGACGCCGCGAACACGACGAGGCCCGCAAGATCGAGCCAGGGGGCGATCGCGGGGAGCCATTCGGGGGCGTGGGGAAGCATGGAGTAGGGTTTAAACCGTCATCAGGGCCTGGCAACGTCACAGCCTGGGCGGTTCATAGGCTTCATTGCCGATGAATCCAAAAGAGATGCCCTCCTTGAGGTCCGTCGCAGCGAAAACCATCACGAGGCATTCGACATTCGACGCATCGGGTCGGAGCGAATCGGCGAGCGTTACGGATTTTGGACCAAGCAACCGAAGCCCGGTATGCGGCGCAAATCCACACAACTGCTCCGTGCGGACGGCAAAGGATGCAAGGTCTCCGTCGAAAACCGGCAATTTGTCGAGCAAATCGCGCTGCGCCAGCCATTCGCGCGCCATGCTGCGGCCCGTTTCGCGCATTTGCGTCATCACCACGTTCAGAAACCGCTTGTTGAGCGCCGGATCGGCGAATTCTATGAAATATTCCCGCCGCGCGGCAGCTCCTGCGATGCAGCTCATCTGGCGATCTGATACCGGCGCGGACCCGGCAATACCCGTCTCGCGATCTTCCGGCTCGTCGCTATGTTCGACGATCGCCCGCGCTTCATCGATGCCGCAGGTGCGGAGATCCGATTTGAAATCACCGGCAAGGTTGAATCCGCCGAGAAGGGCCAGCGCCAAAAGCATGAAAATAGCCTAGCAGCGCCGCATCGTTCCCCCAAACGCAATTGGGGAGCCGGTGTTGCCACCGACTCCCCTGTCGCCTGACTTCGATCCGCTCGCATCAGCCGAAGCTCATGCCGCGCTTTCTGGTTTCGGCGGCTCGCTACGCTCGTGCTGTCCGAAGACGGCGCCAAGTTTCGCGATTTCGCTCCACCCCGCGGAGCCCGAAAGCTCCTGGAATCTCGCGCTTTGCTAGGCTCGGATCGCCTCGCGGCGTTCTTCGCTTCGCACCGTTCCGGTCGAACTGCCCGAAGGCATTCCTTCCTTTCCGGCTTCGCTCCCTCGCCGCGACCCGAAAGTCCCGACAAGTTCGCGTTTCGCTCCGTTCGGATCGTCTCGCGACGTTCCTCGCTTCGCGACCGTTCCGGTCGAACCGCCCGAAAGCGCTTCGCCCATCGCGGTTTGCTTCGCCCGGCCTGCCCGAAGACCGCCCTGGCGTCGCATCCGTTCCGCCCGGTTTGACCCGAAGGTCCACCAGGGCTTCCCGGTTCGGTCGTCGGGGTCGGGCGCGATCATCCGAAGAGTCTCAGCATTCCCGACCGCCGGCGGCCTACGAAGATCCGATGCCGAAGCATCCCATCTTCGTTTCGTCGCCTCGGTGCCCTTCCCTTCTTCCCGGTTGCCCGGATCGATGAGCGGCGTTCCGCTGCGGCTCGCGATCATTCCACCCGAAGGTTTCCTGGTCGCGTTCGGTCCGTCAGATGCATAGTCCGGCCGTCGCGCTTTCGCGCTCCATTCGGACGCAGCAGCGCTGTCGTCCCAACCTCGAAACCGCTTGTCCTCACCTTGCGGATCGGCCGCGCTGTTCGAAGATCAAGTCCTTGAACTTTCTTCCGATTTCTCGGTGAACTGCCCTCGTTCTCGATGTCATGATGCTGTCACCAAACCCGAGTCGCACCAAGCAAGAAAGCGCGGATCATCCCTGTGGATAACGTGGATAACGTGCACATCTCGGGATCATCGCGACATAAAGTTTCACACGCTCGCTTCGTCGTGGATTCGGCACGCCATGCAACCCGATCGCCGCCAGAACGTTACGCTCCCGGCATTGATTCACATTGCAAGGGAAAAGGGAAAACAACATGCGTAAAGTTCTGCTCGCGTTGAGCGCCGCATCGATGGTCGCCACGACGGTGATGATTCCGGTCACTCCGGCCGAGGCGCGCAAACATTATCAATATCGCGAATGGCGTGGCCACGACGGCCGCACCTATTGCCGCAAGTCCAACGGCACGACCGGCCTGGTGGTCGGCGGTGTCGCCGGTGCGCTGGTCGGCCACGGCGTCGCGGGCCGCGGCGACAAGACGCTCGGCACGATCGTCGGCGGTGTCGCCGGCGCGTTCGGCGGCCAGGCGATCGACAAGACGATCACCAAGAAGCGGCGCTGCCGCTAACTCGGCCACTATAGGGGGCGCGGTCCGGATCGGACCGCGCCCTTCTTCTATCTGAGGACATGATCATGCCTACACGCAGCGGTTCGGCGACATACGAAGGGTTCGGCAAGGACGGGGTGGGCCATGTCTCGACCCAATCGGGCGTGCTCAGCGACCAGAAATACGGTTTCGGCACGCGCTTCGGCGACGAGCCCGGGACCAACCCCGAGGAGTTGATCGCCGCCGCGCATGCGAGCTGCTTCACCATGGCGCTGAGCTTCGCTTTGGCGCGCGAAGGCTTTACCGGCGGCACGCTCGAGACCAGCGCCAAAATCACGCTCGACAAACAGGGCGAGGGGTTCGCGATCACCCGGTCCGACCTGGCATTGACCGCGCGGATCGACGGAATTGACGAGGCGCAATTCGCGCGCATCGCGGCCGATGCCAAGGCGAATTGCCCGGTCTCGAAAGTGCTCAACGCCGAGATCACGCTGACCCACACGCTCAACGCGTGACCGCGAGGCGCGCGGCCTGTCTCCGTGATGAATGGGTAGTAGTTTTCGGTTCACGCAACCTCTCCGGCGCGCGGTTGGTTCTAGCCGCACCCAGAACTAAGGGAGAAAGATGATGCGACGGCTGATATTGGCCGCCCTGGCCACCAGCGTGACGATCGTCCCGATGGCGGCGATGGCGCAGGACAATCCGGGCAAGGCACATAGGGAATATCGCGACGAAGTCCGCGATGCCAACAAGGACTATCGCAAGGACCTGCGCCACGCCGATAGCCCGCGGGACGTGCAGCGCGCCAACCGTGAGCGCAACAGCGAGATCCGCGACGCGCGCCGCGACTATCGCCGCGATACGCGCGACTGGCGGCGCTATCGCTCGTACGACTGGAACAGGATGGAACCCGGCCAGCGTTATTATTACGCCGACCGTTACTATCGCGACGGCAGCAATTACCGCCCGTACCGACTGAGCCGGAATGACCGCGTCTATCGCGGCAATGACGGCCGCTATTATTGCAGGCGGTCGGACGGCACGACCGGCCTGATCGTCGGCGCCGCGTTGGGCGGCCTGATCGGCAATTCGCTGTCGAACGGACGGTCGGCCACGTTCGGCACGCTGCTCGGCGTCGCCGGCGGTGCCGCGCTCGGCTCCTCGATCGACCGCGGCCGGGTGCAGTGTCGCTAAGCGACGTCGATCGTTCAGGCGAGGAAAGCGCGAGGGTCCGGCGAGCAGCCGGGCCCTCGTTTCGCGTCAGCTTCCGGCCGAGACCGCCGTCGTTCCCTTGAAGCTCAGGACGACGAACGAGTCGGTGCAGACGTTAACCGCGGGGAACACCGTCGAACTATTGTCGGTGAAGGTCAGCTTGACCTCCCATTTGCACTGAGTGCCGGTCTTGTCGAAATGGATCGTCGCCCGGCCGCCGGTCTTGATGTTCTTCGGCTTCTCGCCTTCTTCGACCCTGTTCTTCTGCCACTGATTGGCGCCCAGTGGCGACAATTCGACCAACGTGATCTCCTTGCCGGTATTGTTCGTCAGGATGAAATCCAAGGCGTCGGCATAAGCCGGGGCCGCCAGCCCCAGCAGTGCGACAGCCACCACATAACGATAGCGCATGTGACGTTCCCTCTCGCTTCCCGCCTCTTTGGACGGCCATGCGAGATGGATGTTACAGGATACCGCCGCCGAGGAACAGGCGGAACGCTGCGATCGCCATCAGAATGAGGTTCAGGGTCAGGCCAGCCTTGTTCCTGGACAAGGCGCCGAACAGCAGCCCGACCGCACCGATCAGCAGGCCGAGCCAGTTGAGCCAGCCCAGGAACGGGATGAGGGCGACGAGCGTGATGACCAGCAGGATCACGCCGATGACGATCGAGATCAAGTTAAGCATGGGCGTCATATGTGGGCAACACACTGCCGATGCAAGGCGTTTGCGAGCATCATAGGCCGTTTCTTAACCACTCCAGGCGCATGGCGGATGCCGGACAGATCGGAGTTTTCGGGTGGGGACCACCTTTCGCAACCTTGCCTGGGCGCTCGCGCCGCTTGCCGTTGCCGCGTGCGGATCGAAGCCGGCCGCCGACAGCAACATCGACTCGCTTGATGCCGAGCTCGCCGGGGGCAATACGACGGGCAACACCCGAGATCCGGCGATGATGAGCGCGCTGCAGGACCAGATCATGGTCGATCCCGCGCTGACCGGTCAGGCCAATAACGATGCCGTGCGCCCGCCGCAGCAGCCTTATTCGGGCGCGACGCCGCCCGATTCGGTGGCGCCCGCCAAGACCGACGGCACCGGCCTTGCCGACGGCACCGGATCGTCGAGCGGCGGCAGCAAGTCCGCGCCCGCACCGTCGGGCGATTGCCCGCAATGCAAGGTCAAGCGCGATTCGGTCACGCTGGGCGCACTCGCCCGGCGCCAGGCCGACAAGCGCACATCGGGCTGCGCGCGCGGCCTGCGCTATTCGACCGCCTGGGTACAACGGCTTCCCGCCGACCTGCCGCTCTATCCCGACGCCCGCGTCGACGAGGCCGCGGGCGCCGCCGATGGCGGCTGCGCGCTGCGCGTCGTGAGCTTCTCGACCGGCGCGTCGATCCAGAATGTCGTCGACTGGTATTATGGCCGCGTCACCGCGGCGGGATATTCGGCGGAACATCAAGCGGATGGCGCCCAGCATGTGCTGGGCGGGGTCCGCGGCAAGGATGGCGCCGCCTACGTGATCTATCTGGAAAAGCGCGGCGACGGCCGGACCGAAGTGGATCTCGTCGCAAATAATGGGAACTGATTTCGCTCTCGTAACTTTAAGCCCCTTCAGCATCGACGCGAGCCCACCCTCCCGATAACGGACAGCAAGGGTCACGCCGTTCGCGTCGATGCTGAAACCGATCGTCATGGAATGGCGATCGCCCAGGCGAAGGTCGGGGATTGGTGCTGCAAGCTACTCCATCAAATTCGTCATGCCGGGCTCGTCCGGGCATCCGCCGCGCAACAACAGCTGGATTCCGGTGGGGAGGATTGGACCCCGGAACTAGTCCGGGGTGACTATCCGGACTGGAGCTGACGCCTCCCATCAAACCCCCGTTTGTCCGAATGCCCGCCTATCGCTACAGGCGGCACATGAATTTCCTTCTTGTCTTGGTCGGCGGTGCGGTCGGCAGCGTCGCGCGCTACGAAACCGGGCGGCTCACGCTCAGCTGGTTCGGCCCCGATTATCCCTGGGGAACACTCGCCGTGAACCTGATCGGCGGGTTCCTGATGGGCACACTCGCCGGCGTGCTGGCGCGTACCGGCGGCAGCGAGAATACGCGGCTGCTGCTCGGCGTCGGTGTGCTCGGCGGCTTCACCACCTTCTCGGCCTTCTCGCTCGACGCGGTGACGATGATCGAGCGCGGCGACTGGAGCAACGCGATCCTCTACGCGCTGGCGTCGGTGATCGGATCGGTGCTCGCGTTGTTCGCCGGCCTCTATCTCGTCCGCTCGGTCGCGGCATGAGCGAGGTCCGCAATTTCACCGTCGCGCCCGACGACGACGGCATCCGGCTCGACCGCTGGTTCAAGCGGCACCTGCCCGACACCAGCTTCACGACGGTCGCCAAATGGGCGCGCACCGGTCAGCTCCGCGTCGACGGCGCGCGTGCGGCGCCGGGCGACCGCATCACGGCCGGCCAGACCTTGCGCTTCCCGCCGCCCGAGCCGGTTCCGGTCGCCGGCAAGCCCAAGCGCGAACGCGCGCCGCTGACCGACGACGAGGTCGCCTTCGCCCGCGAGCTGGTGATCCACCAGGATCCGCAGGCGTTCGTGCTCAACAAGCCGCCGGGGCTTGCCACCCAGGGCGGCACCAAGACCGTCCAGCATGTCGACGGCCTGCTCGACGCGCTGCAGTTCGACAATGAAGGACGCCCCAAGCTCGTCCACCGGCTCGACAAGGATACGTCGGGCGCGCTGCTCGTCGCGCGAACCTCGCGCGCAGCGGCGTTCTTCGCCAAGGCGTTCTCGGGCCGCACCGCCAAGAAGGTCTATTGGGCGCTGGTCGTCGGCGTGCCCTCGATCGAGGATGGCATGATCGAGCTGCCGATCGCCAAGCAGCCCGGCACCGGCGGCGAGAAGATGCATGTCGACGAGAAAGAGGGGCAGCCCGCGAGGTCGCGCTATCGCGTGATCGAGCGCGCCGGCAATCGCGCCGCCTGGGTCGAGCTGCAGCCCTTCACCGGCCGCACCCACCAGCTCCGCGTGCACATGGCGGCGATCGGCCATCCGATCGTCGGCGACGGCAAATATGGCGCGCCCGAGGCGTTCCTGACCGGCGGCATCAGTCGCAAGATGCACCTCCATTCACGGCGCATCGCGGTCGACCATCCGGACGGCGGCAAGATCGACGTCGAAGCCGAGCTGCCGACCCATTTTGCCGAGAGCCTGGCGGGCCTGGGCTTCGACCAGATGGCGGGCAACATGATGCCGCTCGACACCCCGCCCCCGCCGACCAGGCAGGCGCAGAAGGCCAAGGCCAAGGCGCACGCCAAGACGGTGCGCAAGGAACGCAAGGGCGAACGGCGCAACCGTGGGGCGGCCGCCGAGCCACGCAAGGGCGGTCCGCGCGGCAAGACCGCGGGCAACGCCAAGAGCGGCGGACGCAAGCCCGCGCCCAAGGGTAAGCACTGATAATGGCCCTTGCGTGCTCTTCTCTTCACGCCTCCCCGGCGAAGGCCGGGGCCCAGGTGCGATGCCAGAAGTGATCGACCGTCTCGCGCCGCCACACGGCGCCCCGATACTGGACCCCGGCCTTCGCCGGGGAAGCGTGGTCTTTGGGATGCACGCTTGATGCACCCCAACGCCGCGTTCCGCTGGGAAGACCGCGAAGCGATGCGCGCGCTGGTTACCGAGCTCGGTTTCGGCGCGCTGTTCTGCGGCACGCCCGACGGCCCCCGCGTCGCGCATGTCCCGGTGGTCTGGCTCGATGAGACGACGATCGGCCTCCACCTCGCGCGCGGCAACGGCATCGTCCGGCATCTCGACGGCGCCACCGCGTTGTTCGTCGCGCAAGGACCCGACGGCTATATCAGTCCAGACTGGTACGGGCTCGACGACGACCAGGTCCCGACCTGGAACTATGTCGCGGTCGAGCTCGAGGGTACGATGCGGCGGATGGAGCACGACGCCTTGGTCGCGCAGGTCGACCAATTGGTCGCCGAGCAGGAGGGGCGGCTCGACAAGACCCCCTGGTCGCGCGGCAAGATGGATCCCGCGATCTTCACCAGGATGACCGGCGCGATCGTCGGCTTCCGGCTCGAGATCACCGCCTGGCGCGGCACGTGCAAGCTCGGTCAGAACAAGCCCGAAGCAGCGCGCCTGGCCGCCGCCGACGGCGCCGAGGCATCGGGCCGCCGCGGCATCGCGCACTGGATGCGCAACGCGTGACGCGCCTCGCGATCTTCGACTGCGACGGGACGCTCGTCGACAGCCAGGCCAATATCTGCCGCGCGCTGGAAGAGACGTTCAGCGAGGCGCGCGTCGAGGTCCCGTCACGCGACCGCATCCGCCGCGCCGTCGGGCTCAGCCTGCTCGAAGTGATGCACTCCCTGTTGCCCGACGCTCCGCAAGCCGATCATCACCGGCTCGCCCAGGCGTATCGCGACAAGTTCTTCGCGATGCGCACCGGCGGGCTGCTCGCCGACGAGCCGCTGTTCGACGGCATGGGCGCCATGATCGCGCAGCTCGCCGGCGATGGCTGGCTGCTGGGGGTCGCGACGGGCAAGTCGGACCGCGGGCTGAACCACGTCCTGGCCACGCATAACCTCCAGCACCATTTCGTCACGCTGCAGACCGCCGACCGCCACCCTTCCAAGCCGCATCCGTCGATGATCGAAGCGGCGATCGCCGAGGCGGGCGCCGACCGGGCGCGGACCACGATGATCGGCGACACCAGCTACGACATCGTCATGGCGGTCAATGCCGGGGTCCGTGCGATCGGGGTCGGCTGGGGCTATCATCCGCCCGAGGAACTCGTCGCCGCCGGCGCGCATGGCGTGGCGCTTGCGGTCGCCGATCTGCCGCATCATCTGGAGCCATGATGACCGATCCTGCAATCCAGGCCCGCAATCGCTGGCTGATCATCACCGTCGTCCGCTTGCTGGGGATCGCCGGCGCGGTATTCGCCGTCATCCTGATCGGCCGCGCCCCGACCTGGCCGCCCAAGGTGCTGGGTGTCGCGATCGTATTATCCGCGCTCTACATGTCCTGGGCGGTCCCCGCCGCGCTCGCGCATCGCTGGCGCACCCCTGAAGACGCGCCCAAGCGGACGACCAAGACGCGGCGATGAAGCGGTTCTGGAAAGAAGTGACGGTCGACGCCGAACTCGGCGTGCGGCTCGACGACCGGCCCGTCCGGACGCCCGGCCGCGTGCCCTTGCTGCTGCCGACCGGCATGCTGGCGGACGCGGTCGCCGGCGAATGGCGCGCGATCGCCGAGGACATCGACCCACGCGCGATGCCGCTGACCGGCCTCGCCAACGCGGCGATCGACCGGATCGCGCCCGACGTTGCGGCCTTCGCCGCCGGGCTCGCCGCTTATGGCGAGAACGATCTGCTCTGCTATCGCGCCGACAGCCCGCCCGATCTCGTCGCACGACAGGCGGCGGCGTGGGACCCGCCGCTCGACTGGGCGCGCGATCGCTACGACGTGCATTTCGAGATCGCCACCGGCGTGATGCACCAGGCGCAGCCCGCGGCGACGATCGAGCGGCTCGGCGCGGCGATCGCCGCACGCCCGGCGTTCGAACTGGCGCCGCTGTCGCCGATCGTGACGATCACCGGATCGCTGGTCCTCGCGCTGGCGCTCGCCGAGCACGCCATGCCCGCCGATGCGGTCTGGGCAGCAGCCAATCTCGACGAGGATTGGCAGGCCGAGCAATGGGGCGAGGACGACCTCGCGATCAAGGCGCGCGAAACGCGGCAGCGCGATTTCGATGCAGCAGTGCTATTCCTGAGCCTCGTCGGCTAACCTCTATTTCGTCATCCCGGGCTTGTGCCGGGATGACGGTTTGGGAACGGGGCCTGCATTGTCTGAACCCATGAGAGCAGGACAAGCGCGGTAGGTTCGCAGACCTACCTCCCCACTCGTCGCTCAATTATCCGGCAGCTTGCGGATGAAGCCGATCAGCCCGCGCTGGCGCGAGCGCTTGAGCCGTTCGGCGGTCAGGATCGTCTGGACGCATTCGAAGCAATCGTCGAGGTCGTCATTGACCAGGACATAATCGTAGCCATCCCAGTGGCTGACTTCCGACTGCGCACGCTCCATGCGGCGGTCGATGATCTCCTGGCTGTCGGTCTTGCGCCCCTCGAGCCGTTGACGGAGTGTCTTGAGCCCCGGCGGCAGGATGAACACGCGGACGACGTCGCCGCCGGCCAGCTGGAACAATTGCTGCGCGCCCTGCCAGTCGATGTCGAACAGGATGTCCTGTCCGGCTTCCAGATCCTTGAACACCGTCTCGCGCGGGGTGCCATACCGCTGGTCGAACACGCGCGCCCATTCGAGGAAGGCGTCGTCGTCGACCATCGTCTTAAACATGTCGGTGTCGACGAAATGATATTCGCGACCTTCCTGCTCGCCCGGGCGCATCGGCCGGGTGGTGTAGGAGATCGACATCTTGAGCCGGCCATTCTCTTCGGCGAGCAGGCGATTGGCGATGGTCGACTTGCCCGCGCCCGACGGCGATGACAGCACGAACATCAGGCCACGACGCTTGAAGCCCGGCGGTTGCGAGGAACGGTGATCGACCATGCGCGCTAGTGGCTCGCGCGCAGGGGGTGCGTCAAGCGCTGGCTGGCGCGTCCCGGAACTTGCGGATCAGGTAGCGCGCCCCGAGCGCGGCGCCACCGAGCACGATCGCGGCGGGGACGACCCGCCTGGCGACCTTCCACGTCGCGACGCCGGCGAGCGCACCGAGCGTGCCCCCTTCCCCGTCACGACGGTCGATGTCGCGCCCGATCGCGGCAGCGATGATGTCTCCGATCACGTGGAATCTCCCTGAAATCCGGGAAAGAAGCGCGTGTGGGAGGGAAAAGTTTCGTGGGTGGGCACGGAAAAGCAATGCAGAAAAAATTCCTCCCGGAACGGGGAGGGGGACCGCGCGGCGATAGCCGCGTGGTGGAGGGGGCCCTCCTCCCGGTAGCCTCCTGGCCTGTTGCTTGTTGGTCGCGGGCCCCCTCCACCATCGCTACGCGATGGTCCCCCTCCCCGTTCCGGGGAGGAATTTTACCGTCCGACCATCGCCTCCGGCCTCACCACGCGATCGAACGTCGCCTCGTCGACCAGCCCGAGATCCAGCCCGGCCTCCTTCAGTGTCATCCCCTCGGCATGCGCGTGCTTGGCGATCTTCGCCGCATTGTCGTAGCCGATCTCGGGCGCCAGCGCGGTCACCAGCATCAGCGAGCGCTCGACCAGTTCGGCGATCCGGCGCCGGTCGGGCTCCATCCCCTCGACGCAGCGTTCGGCGAAGCTTTCCATTCCCACCGCCAACAGGTCGACCGAGCGCAACACCGCCGCGCCGATCAACGGCTTGAACACGTTGAGCTCGAGATGCCCCTGCATGCCGCCAACCGTCACCGCCTGATGGTTGCCGATCACTTGCGCCGCGACCATCGTCAGCATCTCGCACTGAGTCGGGTTGACCTTGCCCGGCATGATCGAGCTGCCCGGCTCGTTCGCCGGCAGCATCAGTTCGCCGATTCCGGAGCGCGGTCCCGAGCCGAGCAGGCGGATGTCGTTGGCGATCTTGGTCAGCGCGACCGCCAGGCTGTTCAGCCGTCCCGAGAAATCGACCAACGTGTCGTTCGACGCCAGCGCCTCGAACTTGTTGGGCGCGGTCTCGAACGCGAAGCCGGTCAGATCGGAGAGTTCGGCGGCGATCGCGGGGCCGAAATCCTTCGGCGCGTTGAGCCCCGTCCCGACCGCGGTCCCACCCTGCGCGAGCTTCGACAGGCCATGCTCGACCAGCGGCACCAGCCGCGTCCGCGCCAGCCGCACCTGCGCATAATAACCGGAGAATTCGTCGCCGAGCGTCAGCGGCGTCGCGTCCTGCAGATGCGTGCGACCGATCTTGACGATGTCCTGCCACGCCTGAGTCTTGGCCAGCAAAGCGGCCTCGAGCCGCTCGATCGCGGGCACCAGCCTCCGCGTCGCCGCCAGCGCCGACGCGACATGGAGCGCGGTCGGGAAGCTGTCGTTCGACGACTGGCTCATGTTGACGTCATCATTGGGATGGACCGGCGCCTTGCCCCCGCGCTTGCCCGTCAGCATCTCGTTGGCGCGGCCGGCGATCACCTCGTTGACGTTCATGTTCGACTGCGTGCCGCTGCCCGTCTGCCAGATGACGAGCGGGAACTGGTCGTCGAGCTTGCCCGCCACGACCTCGGCTGCCGCCGCCTCGATCGCGTCGGCTTTCTCCGCCGCCAGGCCGTGCCGGCGATTCACCCGCGCCGCCGCCTGCTTCACCAGTGCCAGCGCATGGACGATCGCGATCGGCATCCGCTCGCGCTCGCCGAACGGAAAATTCTCGATCGATCGCTGCGTCTGCGCGCCCCAATAGGCGTCCGCCGGCACCTCGATCGCGCCGATCGAATCGGTTTCGGTGCGGGTCTCGGTCATGACAGGCTCCTGTTGTCGCGGGAGCGCCCGACTTGGCGTCACCGGATGCCGGGCACAAGCCTTGCCCGCACCCGCCGCATCTCCGCGATCGCAGGGCAAGCCGAACGATGGAGAACGGATCGCCGGCATTGAGGGCGGCCACGGAGTTTCCGGGCGAAAACTATCACCGCTCTTCAATGTATTAGAAGCGGCCATGACGGTCCGTTTGATAGGAACTTGTCAACCGGAACCTGATAGAAGCGGCCGATGCTGCGTCGCGTTCCGCTTTCCCTGCTTCGACCCGGCATGTTCGTCCACGCGATCGAGGGCTCGTGGCTCAGCCACCCCTTCTGGCGCCGCCGCTTCGCGATCAAGTCCGCCGACGACGTCGCCGCGCTGCGCGATGCGGGAATCGACTTCGTGACCATCGACACCGTACGCGGCCTCGCCCCGATCGCCGAACCTGCTGAACCCGTCACGGTCGCCGCCCCCATACCTGACGACGCCCCCACCGGCATCCTGGCGGAACGCGCGCGCGCCGCCGAGATCGTCGCGCGGACCAAGGAAACGATGCGCGGCGTGTTCGATGGCGCCCGGCTCGGCAAGGCGATCCAGTCCGAGGAAGTCGGCGCGGTGGTCGATGAGATTTCCGGATCAGTGCGGCGCAACGCCTATGCGCTGATCGGCATCGTCCGGCTCAAGTCCAAGGACGAATATACCTATCTCCACTCGGTCGCGGTGTGCGCGCTGATGGTCAATTTCGCGCGGCATCTGGGCCTGCCCGACGCGATCGTGCGCGACCTCGGTCTCGCCGGGCTGGTCCACGACATCGGCAAGATGGACGTGCCGTCCGAGATCCTCAACAAGCCCGGCCGGCTGAGCGATGCGGAATTCGCCATCGCCCGCCTCCATCCCGAGCGCGGCCGCGCGATGCTGGAGATGGCGGCGGGAATCCCGGCGACGGCGATCGACGTCTGCCAGCATCATCACGAAAAGGTCGACGGCACCGGCTATCCGTTCGGCCTCAAGGGCGAAGAGCTCAGCCTGGCCGCACGCATGGGAGCGATCTGCGACGTCTATGACGCGCTGACCTCCGACCGCGCGTACAAGGGCGCCTGGTCGCCGATCGAGGCAGTGACCGCGATGCACGGCTGGGACGGCCAGTTCGACCGCGACCTGATGTTCACCTTCTGCCAGAGCATCGCCGTCTTTCCGGTCGGAATGCTGGTCCGGCTACGCACGCAGCACCTCGCGATCGTCCTGCCCAACGGCCGCCGCGCCAGCCGCCCGCGGTTGCGCGCCTTCTACGATACGGCCGGCAAATGCCTGACCAACCCGCGCGATCTCGTCCTGTCGGACGACGATGCCTGTAAGCTGGTCGTTCACCGGGAAGACGCCGCGGAATGGGGCGCGCATGACTGGCCCGGGCTGAGCGAGCATCTGCTCGGAGAAAGCGACAAGCTCGATGGCTGCCTGATCGAACGGCTGTGGACCGGAGTGGATCCGAGACCGGCGGAAAGCGTCGAAGCGCCGGTTACCGAGCGCGTCGCGCGCTGGCGGCCGAGTCAGAGTCTGGATTGATTGGCGAAGGCCGTCACGGGAGTAAATCCCGTGACGTCGGACGCAGCTTTGCCGCGCCGGCCGGCCGTTCGCGTCCCCTAAGGGGACCGCCGCGCAGCTTGCGCGGCTCGCTCCGGCTTACTTCTTTTTTTTGAAATCGACGCTGACGACGTTCGAGCCGTCATCGACGCGCTCGACATGGTCGTTCTCCGCCTCGTCGTGCGGCTCGGGGCCGTCGGGACCCTCCTGCGCCTGGAAACGCAACTCGAAATTAACCGCCGGGTCGTGGAAGCCGGTGATCGCCGAATAAGGAATGTCGAGCTTCGAAGGCACCTGGTTGAAGCTCAGCCCTACCGAAAACCGCTCGTCGTCGACGGTCAGGTCCCAGAATCGGTTCTGGAGCACGATCGTCATCTCGTCGGGGAAGCGTTCGATCAGCCGATCGGGGATACTCACCCCCGGTCCCTGGGTCTTGAAGGTGATGTAGAAATGGTGCTCGCCAGGCAGCCCGCCGCCGGCCGCTACCGACCCCAGCACTCGACCGACCACGGCACGCAACGCCTCCTGCACGATCTCGTCGTACGGAATCAGGCTGTCAGGCAAACCGTCACTCATGCCCCTTGGGTAGCCGATCAAGGGGACGGGTCAAGATTGCATGACGTGCAACACACCCATATGGGGGCGCGATGCGCACCGCCACGATCAGCCGCAAGACCAGCGAGACGTCGATCGACGTCACCGTCAACCTCGACGGCAGCGGCGCCTACAAGGTGTCGACGGGCATCGGTTTCTTCGACCACATGCTCGAACAATTGTCGCGCCATTCGCTGATCGACCTCGACGTAAAAACGGTCGGCGACCTGCATATCGACCAGCATCACACGGTCGAGGATACCGGTCTCGCGATCGGCGAGGCGATCCACAAGGCGCTCGGCGAAAAGCGCGGTATCCGCCGCTATGCCGACGCGCTGTCGCCGATGGACGAGACGCTGACCCGGGTGGCGCTGGATATTTCGGGTAGGCCGTACCTCGTGTGGAAGACCGACTTCTCGCAGAAGCGTCTCGGCGAGATGGACACCGAGATGTTCGAGCATTTCTTCCACTCGTTCGCGCAGACCGCAGGGATCACGCTGCACATCGAGACGCTGTACGGCGCGAACAACCACCACATCGCCGAAGCGGCGTTCAAGGGCCTCGCCCGGGCGCTGCGCGAAGCGATCGAGATCGATCCGCGCAAGGCGGATGCGATCCCATCGACCAAGGGAACGCTGTGACATGCCCGTCGCCCGCACCAACGCGCCGGTCTGCCTGATCATCCTCACCTATGTCGTCCCGCTCGACGAGGTCGACCGGCACATGAAGCCGCATGTCGAGTGGCTCGAGAAGGGTTATGCCGAAGGACTGTTTCTGGTCTCCGGGCGCCGCGAACCGCGCACCGGCGGCGTGATTCTCTGCCGCGGCCGCAAGGCCGAGGTCGAAGCGCTCACGACGAGCGACCCCTTCGTGACCAGCGGCGCCGCGACGGTCGAGGTGATCGAGTTCACTGCCAGCATGGCGGCCGACGCGGTCGCCTCGACCCTGGGGTCATGAGCACTTCTTTCATCAAAAGCCCCTCCCCTTCAGGGGAGGGGTTGGGGGTGGGGGAAGCCTCGCAGAGCGCATCGCTTGCCGTACTGCCCCACCCCAACCCCTCCCCTGAAGGGGAGGGGCTATAGTGCTTGCCTTGATCGACTACGGCGCCGGTAACCTCCACTCGGTCGCCAACGCGCTGAAGGCGGCCGGCGCGACCGACGTCGCGATCACCGCCGATCCCGGCCTGGTGCGCCGCGCCGACCGCATCGTGCTTCCCGGCGTCGGCGCGTTCGGTGCCTGCGCGGCGGCGTTGCGCGGCGTGCCCGGCATGGTCGACGCGCTCGACCAACGCGTGCGGCACGACGCGATCCCGTTCCTCGGCATCTGCGTCGGCATGCAATTGATGGCACGGGTCGGCGAGGAGATGGGCGAGCACGACGGGCTCGGCTGGATCGACGGCCGCGTCCGCTTGCTGACGCCGGCCGATCCCGCCGCCAAGGTGCCGCACATGGGCTGGAACGACGTCCGCCCCACCTCCCCTCACCCGCTGATCGAGGCGGGCGAGGCCTATTTCCTGCACAGCTACGCCTTCGAGGGCGCGGACGTGGTCGCCACCACCGACCATGCCGGCCCGGTCGTCGCCGCGATCGCGCGCGACAATATGGCCGGCGTGCAATTCCATCCCGAAAAGAGCCAGCGCTACGGGCTCGATTTGCTGAAGAGGTTCCTGACATGGCGGCCGTAAAATTCCTCCCCGGAACGGGGAGGGTGACCGCGACGCGCAGCGGCGTGGTGGAGGGGGCCCAGCCTCAAACCATGCAGCTGCGGAGGGCCCCCTCCACCACCGGCCTTACGGCCGGCGGTCCCCCTCCCCGTTCCGGGGAGGAATTTCTGTGAGCCTCATCGTCTTTCCCGCCATCGACCTGAAGGGCGGCAACGTCGTTCGCCTATCCGAGGGCGACATGGACCGCGCCACGGTCTACGGTGACGATCCCGTGGCGCAGGCAATGGCGTTCGCCCAGGCCGGATCGCAGCATCTCCACATGGTCGACCTCGACGGCGCGTTCGCCGGCCAGTCGGTCAATGGCGATGTCGTCCGCGCGGTGGTCGCGGCGTTCCCAGGCCATGTCCAACTCGGCGGCGGCATCCGCGACCGCAAAGCGATCGAGGCTTGGTTCGACGCCGGCGTGTCGCGGCTGGTGATCGGCACCGCCGCGCTCGACAATCCCGACCTGGTGCGCGAGGCGGCCCGCGATTTCCCCGGAGGCATCGTCGTCGCGGTCGACGCCAAGGACGGCATGGTCGCGACGCGCGGCTGGGCCGATGTGTCCGACGTCTCGGTCGAGGACATGGCGCGCCGGTTCGAGGATGCCGGGGTCGCCGCGCTGCTGTTCACCGATGTCGGTCGCGACGGCCTGCTCAAGGGCTGCAATGTCCAGGCGACCGTCGATCTCGCCCGCGCGGTCGATATTCCGGTGATCGCCTCGGGCGGCGTTGCCGGGATCGGCGACATCCATATCCTCGCACTCCACGCCCGTGACGGGATCGAAGGCGTCATCACCGGGCGCGCGCTCTACGATGGCCGCCTCGATCTCGCGACGGCGATCGAGGTGGCGTCGGCGGCATGAACCGGATCGTCCCCGCGTTGATCCTGTTCGCGCTCGCAGCCTATGGCGCTGGCTTGCTTCGCGACGGTTATCGCGATGGGCGGATGTCGGCCCCGCTTTTCGATCGGATCCAATTGCTGGTGTTCGACCGCGCGCAGGCCCCCGCTTTTTTCTGGGGCCTGACCATAATCAACCTGGTCATCGTCGTCGGCATGATGCTGGGGGGCATCCTGCTGCTCGTTGCCGGAGCGGGCCGGTGACCGTTCGCGCGCGCGTCATTCCCTGTCTCGACGTCGCCAATGGCCGCGTGGTCAAGGGCGTCAATTTCGTCGACCTGCGCGATGCCGGCGATCCGGTCGAACAGGCGCAGGCCTATGACGCGGCGGGCGCCGACGAACTCTGCTTCCTCGACATCACCGCCAGCCACGAGGCGCGCGGGACGATCCTCGACGTCGTGCGCCGCACCGCCGAAGTCTGCTTCATGCCGGTGACCGTCGGCGGTGGGGTGCGCTCGGCCGAAGATGCCCGCGCATTGCTGCTCGCCGGCGCCGACAAGGTCGCGGTCAATTCGGCCGTGGTGGCGCGTCCGGAACTGGTCGGCGACATCGCCGAGCGCTTCGGCAGCCAATGCTGCGTCGCCTCGGTCGACGCGCGGCGGGTGGGAGACGGTTGGGAAGTCTTCACCCATGGCGGCCGCAAGCCGACCGGGATCGACGCAGTCGCGCACGCGATCCGGCTGGCCGAACTCGGCGCGGGTGAATTGCTGATCACCAGCATGGACCGCGACGGCACGCGCGACGGCTACGACCTCGATCTCATCCGCACGATCGCTGACCAGGTCAGCGTCCCCGTGGTCGCCTCGGGTGGGGTCGGCGGGCTCGACGACCTCGTCGCCGGCATCCGCGACGGCCATGCCAGCGCGGTGCTCGCCGCCAGCATCTTCCATTTCGGCGAAGCCTCGATCGCTGATGCGCACCGCGCACTGGCAGCGGCGGGGATTCCGGTGCGCACGCCTCTATTCTGACCGTCACCCCGGGCTTGTCCTGGGTCCGCCGTGCCGCGCATCATGGCGGTGCCTAGCTTGCTGCACGGTGGATGCCGGAACAAGTCCGGCATGACGGAAAGTTAACGGCGGGCGCGGTAGATCGCCCTCATGCGCTACACTCTGCCCCTCCTGCTGCTCGCGACCCCGGCCTTCGCCTCGGTGCCGCCGCATAGCGGGGTGATCCACACGCGCTCGATGCCCGAACTGTCCGACATCGCGCTGTTCGGCATGGCGGTGGCCGGCATCTGGCTCGCGCGCCGCGCGCTGCGCAAGCGCTTTGCCAAACAAGGCGAAACGTCGGAAACCGCATCCAAGGATTGACGCGGGCGGCGCGGGCGGGCAGCGCTCGCGCACCATGGCCGACGACATCCTCGACCGCCTCTATGCCACGATCGCCGCACGCAAGGGCGGCGATGCGGGGTCGTCCTATACCGCCAGCCTGTTCGCCAAAGGCCGCCCGCGCATCGCGCAGAAACTGGGCGAGGAAGCAGTCGAGACGGTGATCGCCGCAACGTCGGGCAAGGACGAGACGATCACGCCCGAGGCGGCCGACCTGATCTATCATCTGTTCGTGCTGCTCGCCGACGCCGGGCTGAGCCTCGACGACGTCCGCGCCGAACTCGCGCGCCGCGAGGGCGTGTCGGGCCACGACGAGAAAGCCGCCCGGAGCTGAGCGAATGCCGATCGATGCCACCCTGCCCTATGACGACCAGAACATCTTCGCGAAGATCCTGCGCGACGAAATCCCGTCGACGCGCGTCTACGAGGACGAATGGGCGGTCGCATTCCACGACATCGCCCCGCAGGCGCCGATCCACGTACTGGTGATTCCGCGCGGGTCCTATGTCTCCTGGGATGACTTCAGCGCCAAGGCGTCGGCCGAGGAGATCGCCGGCTTCGTCCGCGCGGTGGGCAAGGTCGCCCGCGACCTCGACCTGGTTGCGCCGGGTTATCGCCTGCTCGCCAATGTCGGGCTCGACGGGCATCAGGAGATCGCGCATCTCCACGTCCACCTGTTCGCCGGCAAGGCGCTGGGACCGATGCTGACGCGCTGAGTTCGCCCGGCATAACCGGAGGCCATGGTTCGTCGCAGCGCAGGGCAATAAAGGTTGCACCCCGAGGTTTTGCGACTACGCTCCGCGGCCAATACAAGAATACGGCCTTGGGGGTTGGACATTTCATGATTTTTGACCGCGTAAAACCTCTCGACGCGATCCTCGCGACCGCCGAGAAAAAGGGGCTGCACCGAACGCTCGGTGCCTTCCAGCTCACCATGCTGGGGATCGGCGCCGTCATCGGTACGGGTATCTTCGTCCTGACGTCCGAAGCCGCGCAGAAAGCCGGCCCGGGCATGCTGCTCAGCTTCGTCGTCGCGGGCTTCGTCTGCGCGGTCGCCGCGCTCTGCTATTCAGAACTCGCCTCGATGGTCCCGGTGTCGGGATCGGCCTATACCTACACCTACGCAGTCAACGGCGAACTGCTCGCCTGGATGGTCGGCTGGGCGCTGATCCTCGAATATGCCGTCGGCGCGAGCGCGGTCGCGGTGGGCTGGTCCAACCACGTCGTCGGCGCGCTGGATACGGCCGGATTCCACATACCCAACGTCATCAGAAACGCCGACGCGCTGATGGCCCATGCCGCGGTCGCGTTCGGCACGCCGCTCAACGCCGATCTGCAGACGGCGATGACCACCGGCGGCTGGATCAACCTTCCCGCCATTATCGTCGTCGCGTTCGTGACGTGGCTGCTCGTCATCGGCACGACCGAGAGCGCGCGCGTCAATGCCGTACTGGTGCTGGTCAAGATCGCTGCGCTGACCGCCTTCGTGGCCCTGACTCTGCCGGTGCTCAAGGGCTCGCATTTCGGGTCGCCGACCGAACCGTTCATGCCGACCGGAACGACGGGCGTGCTCGGGGCCGCCGCCTCGATCTTCTTCGCCTATGTCGGCTTCGACGCTGTCTCGACCGCGGCCGAGGAAACCAAGAACCCGCAGCGCAATGTGCCGATCGGCCTGATCGGTTCGCTTGGCATCTGCACCATCTTCTACCTGCTCGTCGCCTCGGGAGCGATCGGCGCGATCGGCGCGCAGCCGGTCATGGGTGCCAATGGCCTGCCGCTCAACCCGGGGTCGGCCGAACTGGCCGGACGTTGCGCCAGCATCGTGGCGAGCGGTGCGGTCGAGCCGCTGGTCTGCTCGAAGGAAGCGCTGGTCCACGTACTCCAGGTGATCAACTGGCCGCTGATGGGTTGGCTCGTCGGCCTCGCCGCCGTGATCGCCTTGCCGTCGGTCGTCCTCATGATGATGTTCGGCCAGACCCGCGTGTTCTTCACCATGGCGCGCGACGGTTTGCTCCCCGAGAAGCTCGCTTCGGTGCACCCGAGGTATCGCACGCCGCACGTGGTCACGATCGTCACCGGGATCGGCGCGGCGATCGCCGCGGCGATTCTGCCGGTCGGCAAGCTCGCCGACTATTCCAATTCGGGGACGCTGTTCGCCTTCTTCATGGTGGCGGTGTCGGTGATGGTGCTGCGGCGGACCGACCCGGACCGCAAGCGGCCATTCCGTACCCCGGCGGTATGGATCATCGCCCCGCTGGCGATTCTCGGCTGCCTCGGCCTCTACTTCTCGCTGCCGCTGACGGCGATCCTGGTGCTGCCGGGCTGGGGCGCGGTCGGCCTGCTGATCTACTTCCTCTACAGCCGCAGCCGCAGCCATGTCGGCCGGGGCGTCGTCGATGTGCCGGAACCCGAAGCCTATGGTGAGATCGCTCCCTCGGTGCCCGGCACCGAGTGAGCGCCTGAAGCAGGCAACAAGAAAGGGGCCGGAGTAGCGATACTCCGGCCCCTTCTTTTTTCTAAGCCCTCTCCCTTGCGGGTGCACCGGGTCGGTCATGCCCCCGGCATGACCTGAACAGCGCGGGGCGCTGTTCACCCAGTACAGGCTGGGTGAGGGTCTTCTTTCTTCTTCCAAGCGGTCAGAGCGACAAAAGAAGAAAGAAGGCCCTCACCCTCCCACCGCCTTCGGCGGTGGGCCCCTCCCTCTCCCGCGCGCGGGAGGAGGGGTATTTTCTTCAGCCCAGCTTTTCGGCGACCAGCGCCTTGAGGTCGGCGAGCGGGCGCGGGCCGACGTGCGAGATGCATTCGGCGGCGCAGATCGCGCCCATGCGCAAGCTGGTCGCGAGGTCGCGGCCCTGCGCCTGCCCGGCGAGGAAGCCCGCCGCGAACAGATCGCCCGCCCCGGTCGTGTCGACGACGTGAGCGACCGGCTCCGCGGGCACGCGGGCATGCTCGTCGCCATGATGCGCCTCGGCACCGTTGGGGCCGTGCGTGCACACCAAGGTCGGCACGCGCGCCGCCAGTCCCTTCACCGCCGCCTCGATATCGTCGGTCTGCATCATCGCGCGGACTTCATTGTCGTTGGCGAACAGCAGGTCGATCTGGCCGGCGTCGATCAGCTCGAAGAATTCGGCGCGATGCCCTTCGACCACGAAGATATCCGACAGCGTCAGCGCGACCTTGCGCCCCGCGTCGCGCGCCATCGCGATCGCGCGCTTCATCGCGTCGCGCGACTGTTCGGCGTTCCACAGATAGCCTTCGAGATAGAGGATCGCGCCGGCACCGATCGTCGCGGCATCGACCGCGCTCTCGGGCAGATATTGCGCTGCGCCGAGGAAGGTGTTCATCGTACGCTGGCCGTCGGGGGTGATCAGGATCAGGCAGCGCGCGGTCGGATCGCCGCCGGTCGCCGGCGCGGTCGCGAAATGGACGCCGAGCGACTGGATGTCGTGCGCGAACACCTTGCCGAGCTGATCGTCGGCGATCTGGCCGATGAAGCCGGTCGGCTGGCCCAGCGCCGCCAGGCCCGCGATCGTGTTGGCGGCGGACCCGCCCGACACTTCCTGCCCCGGGCCCATCCGCGAATAGAGATCGTCGGCGGCGGCCGGATCGAAGATCAGTGCCATCGATCCCTTGGTCATGCCCTCGGCGGCGATGAACGCATCGGTCGACTGCGAAAGGATGTCGACGATCGCATTGCCGATCGCGACCACGTCGTAAGTGGGGCTGGTCAAGTCACAAATCTCCGGGAAATGGTTGGCCGCCCCGTATCCTCGCCGCTAGACAGAAGCAACGATGATCCGCGCCTTCCTCCTCTCGCTCGGGCAGCTCACCGACCCCGCGATCCTGCGCGTCTTCCTGAAGTCGATCGGATTGACGCTGCTGGTCTTCGTCGTGCTCGGCGCGGGGTTGTGGTTCGGTACGCAATGGCTGTTCGTCGACCGGCTCGGCTGGGGCGAGAATGCCGCGAACCTCGCGATCATCGGCGAGTTCGTCGCCACGATCCTGTTCGGCTGGGTGCTGTTCCGCGCGGCGGCGATCGCGGTGATCGACCTGTTCGGTGACGAGATCGTGATCGCGGTCGAGCGCAAGCATTATCCAGCGGCGCTGGCGAGCGCGCACGACCTGCCCTTCGCGCACTCGTTGCGCATGGGCCTCGCCTCCGCGGCACGCGCGCTGGCGGTCAATCTCGTCCTCGCTCCGGCCTATATCCTGCTCCTCGTGACCGGATTCGGCACGCCACTGCTGTTTTTCGCCGCCAATGGCTGGTTGCTGGGGGTCGATCTGGGCGAAATGGTCGCGGCGCGGCACATTCCGGTCGCGGAAATGAAGGCGTGGCGCGCGTCGACGCGCTGGTCGCGATGGGAATTGGGGGTGATCGTGTCGGGCTTGCTGAGCGTGCCGGTCATCAACCTGATCGCGCCGGTGTTGGGTGCGGCGATGGCGGCACACATGTTTCACGGGAGGAGAAGATGAAGCGGATTCTGACGATGGCGGGGCTGGCGCTGTTGCTGGCCGGCTGCGGCGAAGCGACGGTCGCGCGGCCCGCGACGCCGGTCAGCACAATGCTGAAGGCGCCACCCATGCCGACCAGCGGGCTCGAGCGGGTGATGGGCCAGAACACCGCCGGCCTGACCCAATTGTTCGGCACGCCCGACGCCGACGTCCGCGAGGGCAGCGCGCGCAAGCTGCAGTTTCAGGGCAGTTTCTGCGTGCTCGATACCTATCTCTATCCGGGAAAAAGCGGCGGCGAGCCCAGGGTAACTTATGTCGATACGCGCCAGCCCGACGGCAGCCCGATCGACCGCGCGAGCTGCGTGGCAGCGCTGGAGCGGCGGAGTGGAGGAAAATGAAATCCACGAGGGTCACGACGCAACAGACGGCGGCGTGACCAGGTTCAGAGGCGTGCGCGTTCACCATCGGCAGGGTTGCCGCCCAGTCGCGCCGCTCGCGCCTTCGCCGTTTCGACCGTCAGCGTACCGGGATTCCTGAGGCTGGGCGGTGCGACATATTCGACGGTGTAGCCGGGTCGGTCCCAGACCATGCGCAGGGTCGGCAAGCGGCCGGGCTCAACGGGATCGTAGCCATTCTGCGTCGGCACCCCGAATTTGTTGATCAGGTCCATCGCCAGGCCAGTTACCGCGCCGACGGGCTTGGTGAGCGCGACCATCCCTTCGAGCTTGCCGTCGATCACAATTGTTTCGACACGGTTCGAATTGAGGAACCAGGGCGCCTTGGTTGCCGTGAAGATGATGGCGCCGTTGTTGGGACGGCTCGACGATTCGGCGCCTGCGGGCACCTGGCAACTGGTCTGCTGCGTGTCCGAATAGAGGCGGCCCATCCCGCCGCGCGAGCATTCGGGCAGCACGACCGGCTGATCCAGCGGGAGGTCGAATATCGTCGGCAGCGGCTCGTCCGCCGCCGCGACCGGCGCGGCGGCCATGCCCAACATCATCAACGGCAACAGCAAGATAGGCATCACGATTTCTCCCCGGTCGTCCGATCGTGGCCGCCGACCGAGCGGGACGTCAAGATCGCTGCGCAGCGATCGGTCCATTTACGATCCATTTCCCGACTCATCGCGGCGCAGGCGCGACAACGCCCAAGCGGCGGCGTCGCGCACGACGTCCGACGCATCATCGGACAATTCTTCCAGAACCTGCACGAACGCCGAATCACCGCTGTTCCCCGCCGCATAAGCCGCATTGCGCACCATGCGATCGCGTCCGATCCGCTTGATCGGGGAGCCCGAGAATATCTGCCGGAAACCCGCATCGTCGAGAACGAGCAGGTCGGCGAGCGCCGGCGCAGCGAGTTCCGCGCGCGGCAGGAACGCCCGGTTCGCGGCCGCTGCGGAAGCAAACTTGTTCCACGGGCACACCGCCAGGCAATCGTCGCAACCGTAGATGCGATTGCCGAGCGCGGCGCGGAATTCCTCGGGCACCGGCCCTTTGTGCTCGATCGTCAGATACGAGATGCAGCGCCGCGCATCGAGCCGATAGGGGGCGGGAAAGGCGTCGGTCGGGCACGCGCGCTGGCACGCGTCGCACGATCCGCAGCGGTCGCCGCCGGGTTGATCGGGCGCGAGGTCGAGCGTGGTGTAGATCGCGCCGAGGAACAGCCAGCTGCCATGGTCGCGGCTGACCAGATTGGTGTGCTTGCCCTGCCAGCCCAGTCCGGCCGCTTCGGCGAGCGGCTTTTCCATTACCGGTGCGGTATCGACGAACACCTTGAGGTCGGCGCCCGGCGCTTCGGCGACGATCCATCGCGCCAGCGCCTTCAGCGTGCGCTTGACGAGGTCGTGATAGTCGCCGCCTTGCGCATAGACCGAGATGCGGCCGCGATCGCCCTCCCCGGCCAAGGCCAGCGGATCGCGCCCAGGCGCGTAGCTCATGCCGAGCGCGATCACGCTCTTCACGTCGGGCCACAACCCGACCGGCGCGGCGCGATGATGCGCGCGCTCCTCCATCCAGATCATCTCACCGTGGCGGCCCTCGGCCAGCCATTGGCGAAGCCGCTCGCCCGAGCGCGGCGCGGCATCGGCGCGCGCCACACCGCACGCGGAGAAACCGAGCCTTAAGGCCTCGTCGCGCAAGCGGTTTTCGAATGGCTTGTGTTCCGTCACTCCGCCCCGCTACCACGGACGAACCAGTCGAGGGAGGTCGCGTGTCTCAATCTCTGGCCGTTTCTGCCCACGGCCTCGTCAAGAAATTCGGCGGACGGCGGGTGGTCGACGGTGTCGATCTCGCGGTGCCGGCGGGGACGATCTACGGCGTGCTCGGGCCCAATGGCGCGGGCAAGACCACGACCTTGCGCATGCTGCTCGGCATCATCGAGCCCGACGAGGGCGAGCGCACCCTGCTCGGCCGCGACCGCCCGCGCGACGCGAGCGACCATGTCGGCTATCTGCCCGAGGAGCGCGGCCTCTATCCGCAGATGAAGGCGCGCGAGGCGATCGCTTTCATGGGCGCGTTGCGCGGCCTGCCGTGGAAGACCGGACGCAAGCGCGCGGTCGAGCTGATGGAGCAGGCCGGCCTCGGCTATGCGGTCGACTTCAAGATCCGCAAATTGTCCAAGGGCATGGCGCAACTCATCCAATTGCTCGGATCGGTGGTCCACCAGCCCGACCTGCTGGTGCTCGACGAGCCCTTTTCGGGGCTCGACCCGGTCAATCAGGAGGGGTTGGAGCGGTTGATCCGCGCCGAACAGGCGCGCGGCGCGACCGTGCTGTTCTCGACCCATGTCATGGCGCATGCCGAGCGGTTGTGCGACCGGCTGGCGATCATCGCGGGCGGCAAGCGCCGGTTCGAAGGCACCGTCGCCGACGCCCGCGGGCTGCTGCCGATGCGCGCGCATTACCAGCCCGAACGCGACGGCCCCGAGGTCGCATCGATTCTCCCCGCCGATGCGCAGCATAATGGCCGCGACTGGGTGTTCCCGGTCGCCGACGACGGAGTCGAAGCCTTGCTGCTCAAGCTCACGCAATCGGGCTACGGCGTCGCCGGCCTGTCGATCGAGCGCCCGGGGCTGCACGACGCGTTCGTCAAGATCGTCGGCGCCGAAGCATTGGCCCAGGCCGAAGCGGAGGCATTGTGATGACCGGCAATTTCCGCCGCGCACTGCGCCAGGCAATGACCGTCGCCCGCCGCGATTTCATCGCCACGGTGTTCACGCCGACCTTTCTGATCTTCCTGCTGTCGCCGATGTTCACCATCCTGTTCGGCGCCGCCGGCGGGTTCGGCGCGTCGACCATGGCGCATGGCGCGGCCGACCGCGCGCGGATCGTCGTCATCGCCGCGCCCGACCAGGCGGCGGCGATCGCCGCGACCGATGGCCAGTTGCGCAAGGTGTTCGGGCGCGGCGACATTCCGCCGCCGCTCGACATCCTGACCCCGACCGGCGACCCGGCGGCGCAGGCGCGCGCCACGGTGATGGATCGCAGCGGCGACGTCGATGCCGCGCTCTACGGGCCGCTCGACAAGCCGACGATCTTCTATGGCGGCGGTGGGCGCGACGAGGCGGATTATCTCGCCGGACTCGCCGAACAAGCGATGCGCGCGCAGAAACTGGGATCGACCGCGACGCTCAGCATGCCGACCAGGACACGCCTCGTCCGCACCGAAGTGACCACGAGCGGCCATAGCGCCGCAGCCCTGTTCGCGGTGATGGCCATCTTCCTCCTCACCCTGTTCCTCGCCGGCCTGACGATGGGCACGATGGCGGAGGAGCGCAGCAACAAGGTGATCGAGGTGCTCGCCGCCGCGGTCCCACTCGAATCGGTGTTCTTCGGCAAGTTGATCGGCATGTTCGGCGTCGCCCTGCTGTTCGTCGGCTTTTGGGGCACCGTCGCGAGCCAGGTGGCGAGCGTCCTGCCCGCAGGCATGGCGGCGGGGCTCGCCCAGGTCGCGCCGGCAGTCGGCAAACCGGTCTTCGCGCTTTTGTTCCTCGCCTATTTCGTGATGTCGTACCTGCTGATCGGCGCGGTCTATCTGATCCTCGGCGCGCAGGCCTCGACCCAGCGCGAGTTGCAGATGATGGCGCTGCCGATGACCATCGTTCAGATGGCCAATGTCGGCATGTCGACCGCTGCTGCCGGCAATCCCGGCGGCACCATTGCGTGGATCGCCGAGATCTTCCCGTTCAGCTCGCCGATGGCGATGGCCGCGCGCGCCGCCAACGCGCCCGAGCTATGGCCGCACGCGGTCGCGATCCTGTGGCAATTGCTCTGGGTGTCGGTGGTGATCTCGCTCGGCGCGCGCTGGTTCCGGCGCGGGGTGCTCAAATCGGGTGGAGGTCCCAAGCGCAAGCGGACGCCGGCGGCAAGCAGCTGATCGCTCCACTATTGACATTCATGTAAGTATAGGGTTGCCTAAGCCCGTTATGGGAGAGTGGGCATGGCGACTCAGGCCGAATTGACCGAGATGATAGCGAAGGGGCCGACCTTCAAATATGACGGCCCGGTCGATCCGTTCGATGTGAGCCGTGCCGAGCTCTATCGCGACGACGTCTGGCAGGAGCCGTTCAGGAAGCTCCGCGCCGAAGCGCCGATCCACAAGGTCGAGAATTCGGACTTCGGCCCCTATTGGTCGATCTCGACCTACAAGCCGATCCTCGAAGCCGAATCGCTCCCCGAGATCTTCTCGTCGGAAGTGGGCGGCATCACGCTCGCCGACTTCTTGCCCGACAGCGACGTGCGCATGCCGATGTTCATCGCGATGGACCGGCCCAAGCATACCGGCCAGCGGCGCACCGTCGCACCCGCCTTCACACCGAGCGAGATGGTGCGGATGAAGGAGGACATCGTCCGCCGCACCGCCGAGATCCTCGACGAACTGCCCTGGAACAAGGAATTCGACTGGGTCGACACCGTGTCGATCGAGCTCACCACCCAGATGCTCGCGCTCCTGTTCGATTTCCCGTGGGAGGATCGCCGCAAGCTGACCTTCTGGTCCGACTGGGCGGGCGATATCGAGCTGGTCAAGACGCCCGAGCTGCGCGCCGAGCGGCTGACGCACATGTTCGAATGCGGCGCGTACTTCCAGAATCTGTGGAACCAGAAGGTCGGCAAGGAGCCAACTCCCGATCTCATCAGCATGATGATCCATTCGGACGCGATGGCCGAGATGGACCAGTACGAATTCCTCGGGAATCTGATCCTGCTGATCGTCGGCGGCAACGACACGACGCGCAACTCGATGTCGGCGGCGGCCTATGGCCTCGACCTGTTCCCCGACCAGCGCGCCAAGCTCGAGGCCAATCCCGAGCTGATCCCCAACGCGGTGCAGGAGATCGTGCGCTGGCAGACGCCGCTCGCGCACATGCGGCGCACCGCGACGCAGGATTACGAACTCGGCGGCCAGATGATCAAGGAAGGCGACAAGCTCGCGCTCTGGTATCTGTCGGCCAATCGCGACGAAACCGTGTTCGGCGACGATGCCGACAATATCGTCGTCGACCGCGCCAATGCGCGGCGCCATCTGGCGTTCGGCCACGGCATCCACCGCTGCGTCGGCGCGCGGCTCGCCGAGCTCCAGATCAGCGTTTTGCTCGAGGAAATGGCCAAGCGCCGCATGCGCGTGAACGTGGTCGGCGAACCGACCCGCGTCTCGGCGTGCTTCGTCCACGGCTATCGCAAGCTGCCGGTCGAGATCAGCAAATATTGATCGCTCCGCGCCCGCTCGAGCGCGCGAAGCATTCATACTCCGGCGCGCTCGGCAGCAAGGATCAGATCGGCTCGATCACGCCGTCGACGCATCGGAACGCCGGCACTTCCTCCGAATAGCTGGTCTGCGTCCCGATCAGCTTATAGGGAGTGCTGCCGCAGCCGGCCTTCAGCATGCCGACCTGGGTCGTGTGCGACGCATCGCTGTAATAGATGGTATTGTAGACGATATCGTCGTCCTGGGCGCTCGCCGCCGGGCCGATGGACAATGCCGCCAGCCCCGCCAGGGCCAGGATCGCTGCTCGTTTCATCATGGATACCTCCGACATGGGGTGCGCCGGCACGTCGCTTGGGATGACGAGTCGGCGGGATCAGCCTAAACCCGTCCGCGCCGAGCGACACAAAGATCGCAGCCAAGATGAATTAATTTCAGATACTTAGTGGATGATTAGGAACGCAATATGCGACGATCGCCGCTATCATCCAGACGCGCTGCCCACCCGTATCTACATAGGTGACCATTATGGAGCCCGTACGATGACGTTCGACCGCCGCCATTTCCTGACCTTGGCCGGCACGGGTGCCGCGACGTTGCTGTTCGGCGGATGCCGCGCCGCGCCCGCGCGGCCGCCCGAGACGTTCGAATTCCAGTTGAGCGATGCCGAATGGAGCAAGCGCCTGCCCGGCCTGTCCTATCAGGTGCTGCGGCACGAGGCGACCGAGACGCCGTTCACCAGCCCGCTCAACACCGAGCATCGCGCGGGCATCTTCTCGTGCAAAGGCTGCGCGCTGCCGCTCTATTCGTCGAAGACCAAGTTCGACAGCGGGACCGGCTGGCCGAGCTTCTGGGCGCCGCTCGGCAATGCCATCAGGACCCGCAAGGATTCGACGCTGGGGATGTCGCGGACGGAAGTGCATTGCCGCCGCTGCGGCGGCCATTTGGGGCACGTGTTCGACGACGGGCCCAAGCCGACGGGATTGCGTTACTGCATGAATGGCGCGGCGATGACCTTCACGCCGGGCAAGGCGTAGAGCACTGGCAGTCGGGACGTTGCTTCAGCAAAATTGAGGAAAAAACGCTTCCCCGGCGAAGGCCGGGGCCCAGTTTTGCTGACGCGGAGATGGCGCACCGCCGTCGATAGCGCATTGCCGCCGGGCCCCGGCTTCGCCGGGGAAGCGTAAACTGAACGCTCTCGCTGCAGTCCGACGGTCAGACGTCGCTCAGTCGCGGACGCCGACGATGCCACGGGCACCGACCGGGGCGATCGTCGCGATCGTCTCGGCGTGGCGCTTGGTGTCGAGTTGGCTGTCGTCGCCATTGTCGAACTTCGGCGCACCGTCGGAATAGATGAAGCCCTTGGTCGGATAGACCGAGGTACCGAGATCGCCGTTCGGGCCATACCAGACCTTGACCTGGCTCCAGTCGCCTTCGGGCGACACGTCGATCGCGCGGACATTGTACTCGACGCCGCCGCGACGCGACCAATTGGCGTGGGTCAGCAGGATTTCGTGATCGTTGACGATCGCCGACACCATCGCGACGTGACCGAGGCGCATGCGACCGGTCGAGGCGAAGGCCAGCACTGAACCGACGCGCGGCGCATTGCCACGCTCATACTTGCCCGCGGCCTGCGACCACCAGGTGTTGGCGTTGCCGAAAATCTGGATACCCGAAATCTCGCGGGCATAAGGAGCGCACTGCCAGAACCGGGCCTGAGCCGGCACCGTCGTCGCCAGGGCGCAGAGCGCCACCAGCGCGAATCGCGCTGCCATACCACCAAATTTCATGCGACCCCCCGAAAGGCCCGTTGAACTGTTGATGCTGGGTTAGGTGGACGAAACCGACATGGGAACCCCGCCCCGGCGACGAATGGAACCTTTCACGACGAACTGTGTTTCGTCGCCGGTGAATGCCCAAATGAGGTGTGACGCGCCCCGGTTTGGCGCGTGTGATACCTACATTTGGTAGCCTCTCTCGAGCGAATCGCCTTGAGAATCAGGGCGCGTGGGGGGCGCCTTCGGCCTCCGCCGCCGCGATCATCCGCGCCAACCGCGCCTCGTGTTCCGACCGCCCGAACGGGAATTTCGCGAACAATACCGCCGCCACGATCGCCAGCGTCGCGTAGATCAGGATGAAGGCGAGCGTCAGGTGGTCGATCACCGCGACCGGTACCATTCCCGGCTTCGCGCTTTTGGGAAAGGCGACGAGGTCGAGCAACTGCCCGACGATCATGATGCCCAGCCCCGAGGTACATTTCTGGACGAAGAACGATCCGGCGAAATAGACGCCTTCCGAGCGGCGGCCGGTCCGTGCCTCCGAATCCTCGACCACGTCGGCCATCATCGAAGCGCCGAGGATGAAGGATGACACGCTGAGCGCGGTCGCCGTGATGAAGATCGGCAAGAGCACGAACACCAGTTCGGTCGACCCCGGCGCCGGCAATAGCCCGGCGAAGCGCAGCCAATAGGGCATGGTGTGGAATGTCGCCGCCGCCACCACGAACGCCATCGCCGCGTGCGGCTTGCTCGTCCGCCTGCCGACCGCCGGGGCGATGAAGAACGCCAGCGCCGCGCCCACCATCAGTGCGACGGGCAACAGCCGCAGCGTCCAGGGTTTGAACTGCCAGATGTAGCCGTAGGTATAGTTGGACAGCGCGTAGCTGATCCCCTGATTGGTATAGGCGCAGACGCCAGCCAGCATCAGGATCACGAATCCACGATTCCTCACCGTTTCCCACAATTCGCGAAAATGCTCACCGAGCGTCTGGCTCTTGACCGCCGTCTTGGGCAGGCGCGCGATTTCGTGATGCGTGCCGAAGGCCGATGCCAGGATCGCGACGACCATGATGATCGCGCTGGCGAGCGCAAGATGACCATAGCCGGAGCGGTTGAGCAGGCCGTTGGGAGAGGCCGCCGAGGGTGTCAGGAACACGCCGTAGGCGAGCAGCAGGATGGCCAACCCGCCGGCCCATCCGAATAGATAGCGGTAGGAGGTGATGCGCGTGCGCTCGTCGTAATCCGAGGTCAGTTCTGGCGTCAGCGCCTGCGACGGCACTTCGTAACAACTGACCGCGCTGCGCACCACGACCGCGGTCACGAATAGCCACGCCAGCGTGGCGCCGTTGCTGATATGCGGCGGGTTCCACAATAACAGCCAGCCGATCGCGATCGGCAGCGCAGCCGAATACATCCATGGATGCCGTCGCCCCCACCGACCCTGCGTGCGGTCGGACAACACCCCGATCATCGGATCGACGAAGGCATCGCATACCAGCGCGATGAAGATGATCAGCCCGACGGTCGAGGCGTCGAGCCCGATCACCTGATTGTAGAAGATCAGCAGGAAGGTGCCGAAGCCGGCATCCTTGACGCCATAGGCGACCGACCCGAAGCCGTAGCTTGCGGTGGTCCAGCCCGAGAGACGGCGCGCCGCCGGCGTCGCGGCCCGGCTCACGAGGCGGCCGCCTCCAGCGAGGAGAACAGGCCCGGCACGTTCTCGTCCCAGCTCGCGCGTGTGCCGATCAGCATGCCGCCGTCGACCAGGACGTGTGTCCCGGTGACGAACGCCGCATCGTCGCTCGCCAGATAGGCGACCGCAGCGGCAATGTCCTCGGGCCGCCCGGCGCGCTGCACCGGCTGCGCGTTCGCCGCGGTCTGCGCGATGACGCCGTTGACATGGTCGCGCACCTCGCCCTCGAGGCCGAGCGCCGAAGCGAAGATGTTGGTGGTGATGAACCCCGGCACCACCGCGTTGACGCGGATACGGTGCTTGGCGAGGTCGGCCGCCGCCATCTTGGTCAGGTGCAGCACCCCCGCCTTGGCGGTCGAATAAGCGGTCGGCGCATAGCCGCTGCCCAGCGCCGACACGCTCGACGTGTTGACGATCGCCCCGCCCCCACGTTTCGCCATCAGTGGCGCGGCATAGCGAATACCCATCGCCACCGAGCGCAGCAGCAGCGACATGGTGCGGTCCCAATCGTCGGGCGAAATCTCGTCGATCTTGTCGCGCGATCCCGCTGCGCCGGCATTGTTGAACACCACATCGAGCCCGCCCGCCGCATCGGCGGCGGCCATCAGCGCCTCGATCTCGGCGACCTGGGTAACGTCGGTCCTTTGAAATCGGATGCGGCCGTTCGAGGTTTCGGCAAGCTCCTGGCCACCTGCGACATCGAGGTCGCCGATCAGGACATCCGCCCCTTCCTCGACCAGCCGCAATGCGGTCGCGCGTCCGATGCCGGAGGCGCCGCCGGTCACGACGGCGCGCTTGCCCTGAAACCGCATTCCATTCTCCTGCATGTATTTTTGGAGGCAGCATATAGAGGGCCGAGGGCCGGTCAATCCGAGTTTTCGAATTTTCGGTTTGTTTGATGTTGCAGCAGGCCGTCGGCCAAACTACCAACCGTCACCCCGGCCTCGTGCAGGGGTCCAACCCTCCACGACGGAATCCAACCGTTGTTGCGCGTTGGATGCCGGGATGAGCCCGACATGACGAATTGGATACGGGAGAGGACGCCATGGCGCTCGACGCCGACACCTTCGACGCGCTGATCGACACCGTCCGCCGCTTCGTCGCCGAGCGGCTGCGGCCGCTCGAGGCTGAGGTCGAGGCGAACGACGCGATCCCCGACGATGTGACCGCCGAAATGAAGGAAATGGGACTGTTCGGCCTGTCGATCGCCGAGGATTACGGCGGGCTCGGCCTCACCATGCTCGAAGAGGTCAAGGTCGCGATCGAGCTCGGCCGCACGACCCCTGCCTTCCGCTCGAGCTTCGGCACCAATGTCGGGATCGGCAGCCAGGGCCTCGTCATGGCGGGCAGCGACGCCCAAAAGGCCGCGTGGCTGCCGCGGATCGCGAGCGGCGAGGTCATCACCAGCTTTGCGCTGACCGAGCCCGATGTCGGCTCCGATTCGGGCGCGGTGAAGACCAAGGCGGTGTGGGACCCCGGATCAGGATCCGGGGCAGGCGCCTATCGCTTGTCGGGCACCAAGCGCTTCATCACCAATGCCGACAAGGCCGATCTGTTCACCGTGATGGCGCGAACCGGCGAAGAACCCGGCGGACGCGGCGTCTCGGCGCTCCTCGTCCCGCGCAACCTTGCCGGCGTGTCGATCGGCGAGCCCGAGAAGAAGATGGGGCAGAAGGGCGCCAAGGTCGCCGACGTCATCTTCGACGACGTGATCGTGCCCGTGGAAAACCGCCTCGGCGCCGAAGGCGAGGGGTTCAAGATCGCGATGCGCGTGCTCGACCGCGGGCGGCTGCACATTTCGGCGGTGTGCATCGGGGTAGCCGAACGGCTGATCGCCGACAGCGTCGCCTATGCCAGCGAGCGCAAGCAGTTCGGCAAGCCGATCGCCGAGCATCAATTGATCCAGGCAATGATCGCCGATTCGAAGACCGATGCGCTCGCCGCCCGCGCGCTGGTGCTCGAAACCGCCGCGGCCAAGGATGCCGGCAAGGACGTGGTGATGGAATCGGCGGCGGCGAAGTATTTCGCCAGCGAGATGGTCGGCCGCGTCGCCGACCACGCGGTGCAGATCCATGGCGGCGCGGGCTATATCGCCGATTACGGGATCGAGCGGCTGTACCGCGACGTCCGGCTGTTCCGTATCTACGAGGGCACCAGCCAGATCCAGCAGCTCATCATCGCGCGCGAGACGTTGAAGCGCGGGGGGTGAATGGAGCGAGCGAAACAAGCCGTCACCCCAGCGCAGGCTGGGGTCTCACGCGACGGCGCGACGACGGTGCCGCCTGCGGCATGAGATCCCAGCTTGCGCTGGGATGACGATTTCAGAACGGGAGTATCGCATGGACACCAGCAAGTTCTTCAGCCTCGACGGGCGCGTCGCGCTGATCACCGGCGGATCGCGCGGCATCGGCAAGATGATCGCGGCGGGCTATATCGCGCAGGGCGCCAAGGTCTACATTTCCTCGCGCAAGGCGCCGGCGTGCGAAGAGACCGCCGCAGAACTCGGCCCGAACTGCACCCCGATCCCAATGGACGTCTCGACCGTCGACGGCTGCAAGGCGCTCGCCGCGAAGTTGGCCGAACATGAGGATCACCTCGACATCCTGGTCAACAATGCCGGCGCCGCCTGGGGCGTGCCGTTCGAGGAGTTCCCGGAGAGCGGCTGGGACAAGGTGATGAACCTCAACGTCAAGTCGCCCTTCTTCCTGACTCAGGCGCTGCACGGCATGCTCAAGGCGCAGGCGAGCTACGACAAGCCGAGCAAGGTCATCAACATCACCTCGATCGACGGCCTCAGGCTCAATCCGTGGGAGACCTACAGCTATCATGCGTCGAAATCGGCGCTGATCTACCTCACCAAGCGGATGGCGGCGCGGCTGATCAAGGACGCTATCATCGTCACCAGCCTCGCCCCCGGTGCCTTCGCCAGCGAGATGAACCGCGCCGCGCGCGACCATGGCGACGCGGTCGCCAAGGGCATCCCGATGCGTCGCGTCGGTACCGACGAGGACATGGCCGGCGCCGCTATCTTCCTCGCGAGCCGCGCTTCGGATTACGTCGTGGGCGACACGCTGGTGGTCGACGGCGGACTGGTCAATGCGCAGTTGGGGACGAGCATCGACGCGTAGGCAGCAGCGCTGCCACTCAATACGTCGTCACCCCGGCCTTGTGCCGGGGTGACGGTTGGGAATTGGGGGCGCGGACGAACCGAGCTTAGGTCGTCTTCCCGTTCCCCACATTCTGCGGATGGTTCGGGGTCAGGATCAATGTCCGCCCCTCGACCCGCCAGCTCTTCAACCGCGACAGGAAGTTCATCCCGATCACGTCCATGTCGCCGAACGCCGGCGAGGTGACCACCGGCAGGTCGCGCGCGACGATATTGCCGATGCGCAAGACGGGCACGGTCGCGGTGTCGGCGCGAATCGAACCGTTGGCGGTCTGGATGATCATCGGGAACGGGCTGGGGCTCGGCCGGAGCCCAGCGGCTTGCGCGGTCTCGGTCGACAGCGCGGTCACCGTCGCGCCGCTGTCGACCAGCATCTTGCGCTCGACATCGCCGAACTTCACCGTCACCCAGAAATGGCCGTCATCGGCCATCGGCACGCGCATTTCCTTGCCGACCACGGCCTGGCCCTGGTCGAGGTGCAAGATGTTCGCGACGCGCGCGAACATCGGGTCGAACCGGCCACGCTGGCCGACCAGCATGACGATCAGCCCGAACGCCGCGACCAGCGCGGTCACCGACAGCAAGCGCCCGACGATCCGAAATCGCCGCGCGAGCAGCATCAGCACGATCACGCCGCCGATCAGCAGATAGAGCGGCATCGAACCACCGAAAGCATCAGCCATGTGCGTCACCTGCCATGCCACAGATGTATGGCGGCTGAGCGACATGTCCAGCGCGCGCGCCTGCCCCGCGCGCGCGATGAACCGTCATGCCTTCAAGGCAGGCTGCCCTGCACCTTCGCCTCTTGCCGCGCGCGTTCATAAGCGCGGCGTACGTCGGGGCTCATCTCCGCCATCGCCGCCGACCGCATCAGGTCAGGACAGTAGCGCGGATCCTCGCGATATTCGTGAGGCGTGACCTCGGCGGCATGCGCCGAGCAGAACTGTCCGATCGCGACGACGACGCGCCGCCGCAATTCGCTGCGCCCGGGGATCGTGTCGGTCGCGACGTCCGCGACCTTGATGGTGAAGGTCGCGTCGCTCGCCCGGGCAGGATGATCGACACAGGCGCCGAGCAGCAAGGCCGCCGTGCAGATGATGTACCGCATTGATACCTCCTGGTGTTGGGCAAGCCGGTCCCGTGGCGCGGAATCGCGCTTGCCGTTGCTGGGTGGATGGGGCGGCGGCTAGCCGCTGGTCAGCTTGTTGGCCTGGTCTTCGAAGGCGCCCGCCTGCGCGCGCAGATTGCGCGCCCGGATCACCTGTTGCACACGCACGTCGGGCGGCGTCCCGGGATCCGCGGCGACCCGCTCCGCCTCTTCGGCCCCCGCGCGCAGGCCGACTGCAGCGCCGCGCATGCCGTCGATCTTGCCCTGCCGTGCCTCTTGCTCACCGCGTTGCCGTTCTGCTGCACCCTGTTCCTCAGGTGCGGCGCCGATCAGCGTGACCCCGTTCGGTCCGGCAGTCACCTCGGCGCCGTTGTGCCCGACGATATGCAGCGCCGTTGGCGAAGGCGCGGCCACGGACTTCGCGACGCCCGGCGAGGCCATGGCTGGCCTGGAGGGCGATGCCCTGAGCCCGGCGTTGAGCGACTTCAGCAGCGCCCCCGCGGCGTGGCCGACCCTCTGCACGACATTGGGCGATGTCATGGTCCGCACCATCGGCTGCGGCGCCACGGGAGCGATCGGCGCGGCGGGAGCGAGCGGCACCGGCGCCACAGGCAACGGACGGGCCCTGACGATCCGCGCCGCGGCCAGCGGCCCGGCGGCGCCCAGAGCGGCCAACAGCAGGATCGCCGGCACCAGCGGCCTCATCCGCCGCCCGGTTCCGTCCTCGATCGCCACGGCGATGCGGCGCGCGAGCGCGGTCCGGGTAAAGGCCATGCCATTGGCGTCGCGATGCGCGAGACCACCGCCGGCCACCGCCAACAGCGCCTGCGCATAATCGTAGCGGTCGATGCGACCGAGCGCCTCGGCGTCGGCGGCGAGCTCGACCTCGCGGGCGAGTTCGCGGGCGATCAGCCATGCAAGCGGATTGAACCAGACCAAGGCGGTCGCGATCCGCGCGACGACCAGGCCGAGCCAGTCGAACCGGCGGATATGGGCAAGTTCGTGCGCGATCACCGCCTCGGCCTGTTCGGGACGATCGTGCGTCGCGGGGCCGATCAGGATCGCGGCAGGCGCGATCCCCCAGCTGAGCGGCGTCACCGCATAGGACGACACCAGCAAGCGGAGCGGACGGCGCAGCCCGACCGCTTCGCGATCGAGTGTGCGTTGCCAGCGCGGGTCGAGCGGCGGTCGCGCGGCGCGCGTCCAGCTCATCAAGGTCCACAGTCCCGCCACGAAACGCAGCAGCAGGACCGCGACGCCGGTAGCATAGAGCGCCAGTATCGCGTCGGCGGGCTCCATACCCGGCACCGGCGCCGCAGCAGTGGCCACCATCGTCCGCGCGTGGGGCGGTGCCGCGCCACCCGGCGCCGGGTGAAGCGCGGGCAGCCAGGCGAGATCGAGCGCCGGCAACAAGGGTGCGAGAAGCGGCAACGCGAGCAAGGCGAGCAACGCCGCCTGGAGCAACGCAGCGCGCTCGGCTGCCGGGCGGCGGCGCATCGCGGCGTGCGCGAGCAAGGCGAGGCCGGCAACCAGCAACGATTTCCAGCCGAGATCGACGAGCGAGGCGAGCATCACTTCGCTTCCTTCCGCGCCTGGTCGATCACGCGCTGCAGCGCTTCGATCTCGTCAGACTTGAGCCGGGGCTCCATCCCGAGCAACGCAGTCGCGGCGCTCGCGGCCGAGCCCTGGAAGAAGGTCTGCACCAGCCGCTGCAGCGCGCTTTCGGCGACCGCTCCGGTCTGCGGCACCGGGGCGTAGATATAGGCCTGGTTCTCGGTGCGGTGCGCGATCAGTTTCTTGGCGACGAGTCGCGCGAGCAACGCCCGCACCGCCGAATCACTCGGCGGATCGGCCATCGCCTCGCGGATGGCGACGGCGCTCCCCTCGCCCAGTCCGCAGAGGATCTCGAAGATCTCACGTTCACGGCGCGGCAACGAATCGATCATGACGACCTCCTGCTACATTTGTAGCATGCTACAAACGTAGCAGCAAGGGGAAGGTCGCGACCATCAATTCCTCCCAGCACGGGGAGGGGGACCAAGGCGCGAAGCGGCTTGGTGGAGGGGGCCCGCGACCAACGGGCAACAGGCCAGGAGGCTGCCGGATGGCGGGCCCCCTCCACCACGCGCTATCGCGCGCGCGTTGGGAAGAGATCGTGTCCCCCGGACACGATCTTGGTTCGCCGGGGGCGAACCAAAGCCCCAACGCCCTCCCCGTTCCAGGGAGGATTTAGGTCGCCCGGCCTTTCTTCCCTCACCGCGCCACGCCGCCCGCCGCCAGCACCGCCAGCGTCACCAGCTCGCTCGCGGTCGAGGTCATCGGCGCGATCTGGACCGGCTTTTCCATCCCGACCAGCATCGGTCCGATCACCGCGTCGCCGCCGAGTTCGCGCAGCAACTTGGCCGAGATATTGGCCGATTGCAGGCCCGGCATGATCAGTACGTTGGCCGGCCCCGACAGGCGCGCGAACGGATAATTGGCGAGCTGGCGGGGGTTGAGCGCGACGTCGGGCGCCATTTCGCCTTCATATTCGAAGCCGACCTGGCGCTGGTCGAGCACCCCGACCGCGGCGCGCAGATTCTCGAGCCAGCGCCCTTCGGGATTGCCGAAGGTCGAATAGCTCAGGAACGCAATGCGCGGTTCATGCCCCATGCGGCGCGCGACTGCGGCGGTCTGTTCGGCGATGTCGGCGAGTTCCTCGGCGGTCGGGCGCTCGTTGATCGTCGTGTCGGCCATGAACACGGTGTGGGTCTGGCCGACCATGACATGAATGCCGAACGCGGTGCGCCCCGCCTCGACGTCGATCACCTTGCGGACCTCGCGCATCGTCTGCGCATAGGTGCGCGTGACGCCGGTGATCATCGCGTCGGCCTCGCCGAGCTGGAGCAGCACCGCGCCGAAGATGTTGCGGTCCTGGTTGATCATCCGCTCGCAATCGCGGCGCAGATAACCGCGGCGTTGCAGCCGCTGATACAGGAAGTCGACCATTCGCGGGACCAACGTCGAGGTGCGGCTGTTGTGCACTTCGTAGCTCTCGACGTCCTTGACCCCGAGCGCGCGCAGCCGGTCGTGGACGTCGTCGCGCCCGACCAGCACCGGAGTGCCGTAACCGCCCTCGCGGAACGCCACCGCGGCGCGCAACACGACTTCTTCCTCGCCTTCCGCGAACAGCACGCGCTTGGGCTGCGCGCGGGCGCCTTCATAGGCCTGGGCGAGGACCGAGGTGGTCGGGTTGAGCCGCCCGCGCAATTGCTGGCGATAGGCCGCCATGTCGAGGATCGGCTTGGTCGCCACGCCCGAATCCATCGCCGCCTTGGCGACGGCGGCGGGGACGACTTCCATCAGCCGCGGATCGAACGGTGCCGGGATGATATAATCGGCGCCGAACGTGTGGCGCACGCCATAGGCCGCCGCGACTTCCTCGGGCACCGCCTCGCGCGCCAGTTCGGCGATCGCCTGCGCCGCGGCGATCTTCATTTCCTCGTTGATCCCCGTCGCGCGCACGTCGAGCGCGCCGCGGAAGATGAACGGGAAGCCGAGCACGTTGTTGACCTGGTTGGGATAGTCCGAGCGGCCGGTCGCGATGATCGCATCGGGGCGCGCTTCCTTGGCCACCTCCGGGCGGATTTCCGGCTCGGGATTGGCCATCGCGAAGATGATCGGCGCCTTCGCCATGTCGCGGACCATGTCGGCGGTCACCGCCCCGGCTGCCGACAGGCCGAGGAACACGTCGGCGCCGTGCAGCGCCTCCTTGAGCGTGCGCTTCTCGGTGGCGACCGCATGCGCCGATTGCCACTGGTTCACCTTGTCGCGGCCCTGGTAGATTACGCCCGAGCGGTCGCACATGATCACATTCTCGTGGCGCACGCCCATCGCCTTGATCAGTTCGGTGCAGGCGATCGCCGCCGCACCCGCGCCGTTGACCGCGACCTTGATGTCCGAAAGATGCCGCCCGGTCAGCAGGCAGGCGTTGATCAGCCCTGCCGCAGTGATGATCGCGGTGCCGTGCTGGTCGTCATGGAAGACCGGAATGTTCATCCGCTCGCGCAACGTCTGCTCGATGATGAAGCATTCGGGCGCCTTGATATCCTCGAGGTTGATGCCGCCGAAGCTCGGCTCCATCAGTTCGACCGCGTCGATGAAGCGGTCGACATCCTCGGTCTTGAGTTCGATATCGATCGAGTCGACGTCGGCGAAGCGCTTGAATAGCACCGCCTTGCCTTCCATCACCGGCTTCGACGCCAGCGCGCCGAGATTGCCCATGCCGAGGATCGCGGTGCCGTTGGAGATGACCGCGACCAGATTGCCCTTGGCGGTATAATCGTACGCGGTCGCCGGATCGTCCGCGATCGCCTGGACCGGGATCGCGACGCCGGGCGAATAGGCCAGCGCCAGGTCGCGCTGCGTCGTCAGCGGCTTCGACGCGACGATCTCGATCTTGCCGGGCCGCCCTTCCGAATGGAAAAGCAGCGCCTCGCGGTCGGAAAATTGGACGGAAGCTTCGTCGGACATTCTGATCCTCTCTGTTGCGATCGTCTTTAGGTGCGCATCGCGCAGAAGGAAACCGGCTTGCCCACTCGCGATGTATTATCGAGTATGAAAATGCTTTCCCGGCTGGGCGAAAATTCGCACACTTTACCCACAGCTAAGGCGGCGGACGGGATTTGCGCCGTTCGCGGGCTGGGCTAACCGACCCGGATGGCCGACGCCGCACCGACCCCGATGATGGCCCAGTATCTCGCGCTCAAGGCGGAAGCGGGCGATTGCCTGCTGTTCTACCGCATGGGCGACTTCTTCGAATTGTTCTTCGAAGACGCCCGGATCGCCAGCGGCGTGCTCGACATCGCGCTGACCGCGCGCGGCGAGCATGACGGCGAGAAGATCCCGATGTGCGGCGTGCCGGCGCATGCCGCGGTCGGCTATCTCCAGCGACTGATCAAGGCGGGCCATCGCGTCGCTATCGCCGACCAGGTCGAGACGCCGGCCGAGGCCAAGAAACGCGGCGGATCGAAGGCGCTGGTCGCCCGCGCGATCATCCGCGTGGTGACCGCGGGGACGCTGACCGAGGAAGCGCTGCTCGACTCGCGCGCGGCCAATTGGTGCGTCGCGATCGGCGAAGCGGCGGGCGGCGTGGCGGTTGCCGCCGCCGACGTCTCGACCGGCCGGTTCGAGCTGGTCGAGACCGACGCCGCCGGCCTGTCCGCCGAACTGGCGCGGTTGGGGGGCGCCGAGGTACTGGCCAGCGAGGCGAGCGCATTCGAGCAATATGCGACGGTGCTGCGCCCGCGCGGAGAGTTCGATTCGACCGTCGCCGAGGCGCGGCTGAAGCGTGTCTACGGCGTCGCGACGCTAGACGGATTCGGCCAGTTGAGCCGCGCCGGGATGGCCGCAGCGGGCGGGCTCGTCGCCTATCTCGATCATACCGCCAAGGGCGCCCTGCCCTTCCTGCGCCCGCCCCGGATCGGCAATGCCGGCGAGGCGATGGCGATCGACGCCGCCACGCGCGAGAGCCTCGAACTCACCCAGACCCAGACCGGCCAGCGCAAGGGCAGCCTGCTCGACGCGGTCGACCGCACGGTGACCGGCGCGGGCGCGCGGCTGCTCGCCGCCGATATCGGCGCGCCGCTGATGGGCCGCGCGACGATCGAGGCGCGGCTCGACCTCGTCCAGCGGCTCCACGACGACGGGAATTTGCGCGAGAACCTCCGCGCGACCTTGCGCAGTCTGCCCGATATCGGCCGCGCGCTCGGCCGCCTCGTCGCCGGGCGCGGCAGCCCGCGCGACCTCGGTCAACTGCGCGACGGGCTGGACGGAGCGTGGTTGCTCGGGGAGCGGATCGACGCCCTCGCCGCGCCGCCACCGCTCCTCAAGGACATCGCGCCACGCCTGCGTGGTCACGGGTCGCTGATCGACCTGCTCAAGCGCGCGCTGGTGCCGATGCCGCCGATCGACGCCTCGGACGGCGGCTATGTCGCCGAAGGCTATGACGCCGCGCTCGACGATCTGCGCGATATCGGTGCCGGCGGACGTCGAGCGATCGCCGCGCTCGAAGCCGAGTATCGCAACCGCACCGGCACGAATGCGCTCAAGATTCGCCACAACGGCGTGCTCGGCTATCATGTCGAGGTCCCGGCCAAGGCCGCCGACCCGCTGATGGCGGCCGACAGCGGCTTCACCCATCGCCAGACCCTGGCCGGCGTGGTCCGCTTCAACGCCCCCGAACTCCACGAACTGGCGATGAAGGTGACCCAGGCGGGCAGCCACGCGCTCGCCGCCGAGGCCGCGCATCTCGAGGAATTGACCCAGACCGCGCTTGCCGGTCGGGAAGCGATCGCCGCGACCGCCGATGCGCTGGCGCGGCTCGACGTCGCGGCCGGGCTCGCCGAACGCGCCGCCGAGGATGGCTGGGCACGCCCGGCGCTGGTCGACCATGCCTGTTTCGAAGTCGAAGGCGGTCGCCATCCGGTCGTCGAGGCCGCCGTCCAGCGCACCGGCGAACGCTTCGTCGCCAACGATTGCGTGCTCTCCGAAACCTCTCGGCTGTGGCTCGTCACCGGCCCCAACATGGGCGGCAAGTCGACCTTCCTGCGCCAGAACGCACTGATCGCGGTGCTCGCGCAGGCGGGCAGCTATGTCCCCGCGACGCGCGCCACGCTCGGGTTGGTCGATCGATTGTTCAGCCGGGTCGGCGCCTCGGACAATCTCGCCCGCGGGCGGTCGACCTTCATGGTCGAGATGGTCGAGACCGCGGCGATCCTGGCGCAGGCGACGCCGCACAGCTTCGTCATCCTCGACGAGGTCGGGCGCGGCACCTCGACCTATGACGGTCTCGCCATCGCCTGGGCGGTGGTCGAGGCGATCCACGAGGACAATCGCTGCCGCTGCCTGTTCGCGACGCATTATCACGAGCTCACCCGGCTCGCCGAACGCTGCGACGCGCTCAGCCTCCACCATGTCCGCGCGCGCGAGTGGAAGGGCGATCTGGTCCTGCTTCACGAAGTCGCCGAGGGTCCGGCCGATCGCTCCTATGGCCTCGCGGTCGCGCGGCTCGCGGGACTGCCGCCGGCGACGATCGCGCGCGCCAAATCAGTGCTCGCCAAACTCGAGGCGGGCCGCGCCAAGACCGGCGGGCTCGCCGCCGGGCTCGACGACCTTCCGCTGTTCGCCGCGGCGACCGAGATCGAGGAAGAGGCATGCGACGCCGTCCGCGCTGAGCTGGAAGGGATCGATGTGGACGCGCTCAGCCCACGCGAGGCGCTGGACGCGTTGTACCGGCTGAAGGGTCTCGCGCAGGACACGTAGGCCAAACCTGTGGATCGTATCGACCGGCCGCATTAAATTCCCACATACGCCTTCTGGCCGTTGCGGCCATATTACACCTGTGCCACACTTCCTGCCGGGGAGTGGAGGGGATCGAATGGGCCGCGACGATAGCGGTCCGGGACCACATGGTCGGACCGCGGGAACGGAAGGAAGGGCCGTCCCCGCACCCAGCCAGGTCGGCGAAGCGCTGTGGCGCGGCCGCCTGCGGTTGGGCTTGTCCGTTCACGACGTGGCGCGCCGGGCCGGAGCCGACCTGCAGACCGTCAGCGCGATCGAGGATTCGGATTTCGCCAGCATGGCCACGTCCGCAACGACCATCGCTGCGGCAAGGGCTTATGCCAGGATCGTGCGCCTGCCCGAGAAATGGGTTACGCAGACGCTCGCTGCCGAACTCTCGCGCCGGACTAACGCCACCCCGCCTACCGCCCGATCGCCGCTCAGCTGAAATCGACCAGCGCCGGCGCCCCCGCGACATAGGCGCGCTTGGGGTCGTCGAACGGGAAGCCGCCCGGCACCAACCGGCCGAACAGCGAGGCGGTGCGCGTCGTCGCGGTCGCGCCCATAATCGCGGCGCCCGGCCCCGACAGCATGACGTCCGACATCACCACCCCGCGGCCGCGCTCGACCAGCATGCCATTGGCGACGGTCGCCAGCATCTGGCGCCGCACCGTCGAATAGGGGATTGTCATCGCCCGCGCGATCGACGCCGCGGACACTGGGTCGCGCTTCTCGATCGGGACGACCGTCGCCATCTCCGAGTAACGGCGCGCGAGTTCGCCATCGAGCGTGATGCGCCGGACGCTCGCCACCAGCACCGCACCAACGATCGCGAGTTCCAGCCAATCGGACACGAACAGCCCGACATTGTCGAACGCGCCAAGCGCCAGATCGATCGACGCCGCCAGCGTGATATCGGCGCGGTAGGGATGGTCGGGCGCCGTGCGCGGCAGCGGCATGTCATAGCTATGGAATTCGTCGACCAACCAGACCAGCGAATCGTGAAGGTGGACGAGCAGCGCCGCGACGTCCTCGTCGTCGCGCAATGCCGTCGGCACGACGACGCCGCTCGACGTGCGCGCGCACAACCCCGCGGCGATCAGGGCGTTGACGTGACGTCGCACCGTCTCGAACGGGCGATTGAGCGATTGCGACAAGGCGTTGATGCTGATCCCGCCGCTATTGGCGAGGCTGCGCGGCGGGTTCGGCCAATCGGCCAGCATGTTGCCGCTGGCGCGCAGGATCGCCAAAAAGAAGATGCCGCGATCGAACACGAAGGACCCGCCGGCCAGCTTGCGCACGATCGCGATCGCCCGCACCAGACTGGTCAGTTGCGTTTCCACCAGCAGGCGCGAAGCCAGCCGAGCTTGTGTCCGTTCCGACGTTACCGGCGGCCCAGCGTTCATCATGTCCACCCCGCGCCAAAAAAGCGGCGCCCCGCGAAGGCTTTACAACAAGATTCCCGCGCCGCAAACCATCCCTGCGACCCAAATTCGCACGCTTTATCAGCCGCAAAGCAATACCGCCCCGCCGTATCCGTTGCGCACGCGACACGATGGTGCGATCCTCGCCCATGAGTCGGGGGACTTTGACATGGATTTGTTTGGCGGGGAGCTCGACCGCAACATGCCGATGATGTCGGCGGATGCAGTCGGGCGGGCACTGAAGGCGGCGCGCGAGCAGCTCGGCCTGTCGCTCGGCGACGTCGCGCGCGAGACGCGGATTGGGGAGCGCCACCTGGAAGCGCTCGAGGAAGGGCGGTTCGACGGCTTCGCCGCGCCGGTCTATGCGCTCGGCTTCGCGCGCAACTACGCCCGCATCGTCGGCCTGCCGCTGCAATGGATCACCGATTGCCTGCGCGGCGAGATCTTCGCCTCGTTCGACGCACGCCGGCGCTTCGACCTCGGCTGGACCGCCGAAGGATTGCAACGGGCGCGATAAACTAAACCACGCGTGACGCCGGGCGCGTTCGCGATTATCGCCGAACCATGTCCGCACGCTTCGACAGCCTGCCCAACCGCCGCGCGATCATCGACCGCCGTACCCTGGCCGATTCCCTGAAGGCGCTGGAGGGCAGCGACCGCGCCAAGCTCCGTCAGGCCGCGACCGCCCTGCTCAAGCAGGCGCTGCAGGCGGGCCGCGCCGAGATCGAACGACGGCTGGTCGAACATCCGTCGCGCGGGCTCGAGATCGCGGCGAGCCAGGCCTTCCTGATCGACCAGATCCTGCGGCTGCTCTACGATTTCACCGTCGACCGCCTCTACCGGCTGAGCAACCCCACCGCCGCCGAGCGGCTGACCCTGATCGCGGTCGGCGGCTACGGCCGCGGCGAGATGGCGCCGCATTCGGATGTCGATATCGGCTTCCTGACGCCGTGGAAGGAAACCCCGTGGCACGAACAGGTCGTCGAATCGATGCTCTATGCCTTGTGGGACCTGGGGCTCAAGGTCGGCCAGTCGACCCGCAGCCTCGACGACATGGTGCGCCAGGCGAAGGCCGACGTGACGGTGCGTACCGCATTGCTCGAGGCGCGCTACGTCTGGGGCGACCAGGATCTGTACGACGAGGCATCGCGCCGCTTCAAGGGCGAGGTTCAGTCGGACACCGCGCGCACCTTCATCACCGAGAAGCTCGCCGAACGCGAGCTGCGCCACAAGCGCATGGGGGACACCCGCTACGTCGTCGAACCCAATGTGAAGGAGGGCAAGGGCGGCCTGCGCGACCTCCACGCACTCTTCTGGATCGGCAAATACGCCTATAACGTCCAGGGATCGGCGCAGTTGGTCGACGTCGGACTGTTCACCCGCGCCGAATATGCCCAATTTCACCGCGCCGAGAATTTCCTTTGGGCGGTGCGCTGCCACCTCCACGCGATCGCGCGGCGCGCCGAGGATCGCCTGACCTTCGACATGCAGCGCGAGATCGCCGAGCGGATGCGCTTCGCCGACCGGCCGGGCAAGTCCAAGGTCGAGCGCTTCATGCATTATTATTTCCTGCAGGCGAAGGCGGTCGGCGACCTGACCGGGGTGTTCCTCGCGCATCTCGACGAGCAGTTCGCCGCGCGCGGGCGGCGCTTCGGGCTGCCGACGTTGCGGCGGCGGCCGGGCAAGCTCCACGGCTTCGTGCTCGACCGCGGTCGGCTGGCCTTGCCCAGCGACGACTTCCTCGCCCAGAAGCCGAGCCGGCTGATCGAGATGTTCGTGCTCGCCGACCGCCACGGTCTCGAGATCCATCCGCTGGCGATGCGCGTCGCCGCGCGCGACGCCAAGCTGGTCGACGACATCCGCCGCGATCCCGAGGCCAATGCCTTGTTCCTCGACGTGCTGACCAGCCACCACAACCCGGAAGTCACCTTGCGCTGGATGAACGAAGCCGGGGTGTTCGGCCGCTTCGTGCCCGATTTCGGCCGGGTCGTGGCGCAGATGCAGTTCGACATGTACCACCATTTCACGGTGGACGAGCACACCATCCACGCGATCGGGCTGCTCAACCGGATCGAACGTGGCGAGCTGCGCGACGACCACCCGCTGAGCTATGCGATCATGAAGCAGATCGCGTCGCGCCGCGTGCTCTATGCCGCAGTGCTGCTCCACGACATCGCCAAGGGCCGCGGCGGCGACCATTCGGTGCTCGGCGCCGAGGTCGCGCAGCGGCTTTGCCCGCGTTTCGGCATGACCCCTGCCGAGACCGAGACGGTCGCCTGGCTGGTGCGCTACCACCTCCTGATGTCGGCAACCGCGTTCAAGCGCGACCTGTCCGACTTCAAGACGATCCTAGATTTCTGCGACGTGGTGCAGAGCCCCGAGCGCTTGCGCCTGCTGCTCACGCTGACCGTGGTCGACATCCGCGCGGTTGGCCCGGGCGTGTGGAATGGCTGGAAGCGGCAATTGCTCACCGACCTCTACGAAGCCGCCGAGGAAGTGCTGCGGCTCGGCCACAAGCAAAAGGGGCGCGGCGAGCGCGTCGCCGCCAAGCAGGAAGCGGTCGCCGCTACGCTCGGCTGGGACGCGGAGGCGTTCGCCCGCATCGTCAAGCGCTTGCCCGAATCCTATTGGGTCGCCGAGCCCGAGCATGCGCTGGTCGCCAACCTCAAGCTGATGGCCGCCGCGGTCGAGAGCGAGCCGCTGTCGATCGCGAGCGAAGTCGATACCGATCGCGGCGCAACGCTCGTCACGATCTACGCCGCCGACCATCCCGGCCTGTTCTACCGCATCGCCGGCGCGATCAGCGTCGCCGGCGGCAACATCATCGACGCGCGCATCCACACCACGCGCGACGGCATGGCGATCGACAATTTCCTGGTCCAGGATCCGCTCGGGCGCCCGTTCGACGATCCGGCGCAGCTCGACCGGCTCGAGCGCGCGATCGAGGACTCGCTGGCCAACCGCAACAAACTGGCCGATCGTTTGAAGGCCAAACCGTTGCCGCGCGCGCGTGCCGAGGCGTTCGACATCAATCCGGCGGCGTTCGTCGACAACCACGCCTCGAACCGCTTCACCGTGGTCGAGATCAATGCCCGCGACCGCCCGGCGCTGCTCCACCAGCTCGCCCAGGCGCTGTTCCAGTCGAAGGTGACGATCCATTCGGCGCATGTCGCGACCTATGGCGAACGCGCGGTCGATACCTTCTATGTAACCGACCTGACCGGCGACAAGATCGAGGCGCCGGCACGGATCAAGGCACTCGAACGGCGGATGGTCGAAGCGGCCACGGGAGAGACGGTCGCGCAAGCGGCCTGACAGGAGGATAGAGCAATGCCGGTACTCGGAATTGGCGGAATATTCTTCCGCGCGCAGGATCCCGACGCGCTCAACACCTGGTATCGCGAGCATCTCGGGATCGGCGCAGGCTGCGCCGCCGAGGATACCGGCCCGGTCGACGAATGGAGCTGGAACGTGCAGGGCGGCCCGGTGGTGTTCGCGCCGTTCAAGGCGGGAACCGATTATTGGGCGGCGGACCGTCAGTACATGCTCAACCTGCGCGTCCGGGATCTCGACAGCCTGCTCGAACAGCTCAACGCGAGCGGGATCGAAGTGATCGTCAAACCCGAATGGGATTCGCCGGAGACCGGCCGCTTCGCGCGGATCCACGACCCCGAGGGCAATGCGATCGAATTGTGGGAGCCGCCGGCTTGAGCCGATCCGACCCCCCGCCCCCCGGCGCCGCGTTCCAGGCGAAACTCCACGACGACCTCGATGCGCTGGACGCGCGCCATCGCCGGCGTGCGCTCGCGCCGCGCGTGGGCCGCGACTTCGCATCGAACGATTATCTCGGCCTCGCCGCATCGCCCGAGATGCGCGACATCGTCGCCGCCGCCCTAGCGCGCGGGGTGCCGGTCGGCGCGGGCGGATCGCGGCTGTTACGCGGCAATCACGACGAGCACGAAGCGCTCGAAACCGAAGCCGCGGCCTGGTTCGGCAGCGAGGCCGCGCTCTATTTCAGCACCGGGTTCGCGGCCAATGGCGGCATCTTCGCGGCGCTGCCCGGTGCCGACGACCTGGTCGTCCATGACGAGTTGATCCATGCGAGCGCGCACGACGGCATGCGCCTGGGCCGCGCGGCACGGGTATCGGTCGCGCACAATCGCGCCGACGCGGTCGCCGCGGCGATTTCGGCCTGGCGCCGCGACGGCGCCAAAGGCCGGGCATGGATCGCGGTCGAGAGCCTTTATTCGATGGACGGCGACCGCGCGCCGATCGCCGACCTTATGGCGATCGCCGATCGCGAGGACGCCGTGCTGATCGTGGACGAGGCGCACGCGACGGGGGTGTTGGGCAGCGACGGACGCGGGCTCGCCGCGCCTTGGGAAGGGCGCGACAACCTCATCACGCTGCGGACCTGCGGCAAGGCGCTGGGCGCCGAGGGCGCGTTGGTCTGCGCCTCGCGCGGGGTGTGCGATGTGCTGATCAACCGCGCGCGCGGGTTCATCTTTTCGACCGCGCCCTCTCCGCTGATGGCGGCGGCGGTACGCGGCAGCCTCGCCCTGCTCGACCGCGAACCCGAGCGGATCGCGCGGCTCGATGCACTGGTGTGCCATGCTCAGGACCGCCTCGGGCCGCTCGGCGCACTCGCCAGCGGATCGCCGATCATGCCGGTGATCATCGGCGACGACGCGCGCGCCATGGCGATCGCCGCCAAGCTCCAGGCGCGGGGGTTCGACGTCCGCGGCATCCGCCCGCCGACCGTCCCCGTCGGCACCGCGCGGCTGCGGCTGTCGATCACGCTCAACGTCGACGAAGCGACGATTGACGCGCTCGCCGGAGCGCTGAAAGAGATATTGTGACCACGATCGTCGTTACCGCCACGGGGACCGATATCGGCAAGACCGTGTTCGCCGCCGCACTGACCGCCGCGCTCGATGGCTGTTACTGGAAGCCGGTCCAGGCCGGGCTCGACGACGGCAGCGACCGCGAGCGCGTCGGCCGCCTCTCGGGGCTTCCCGACGACCGCCTGCTGCCCGAAGCCTATCGCCTGACCACCCCCTGCTCGCCGCATCGCGCGGCGGAGATCGACGGCGTGACGATCGACACCGACGTGCTCGTCCCGCCCGCCTGCGACCGGCCGCTGGTGATCGAAGGCGCGGGTGGCGTGCTCGTCCCGTTCACGCGGCAAACGACCTTCGCTGACATCATGGCGCGCTGGCGGCTGCCGACGGTGCTCGTCGCCGCGACCGCGCTCGGCACGATCAGCCACAGCCTCGCCGCGATCGAGGCGTTGCGCGCCCGCGACGTGCCGATCCGCGGCATCGCCTTCGTCGGCGACGCGGTCGAGGACAGCGAAGCCACCATCGCCGCGATGGGCGGCGTGACGCGCCTCGGCCGCCTGCCGATCGTCGCGCCGCTCGCGCCCGCGACGCTCGCCGCCGCTTTCGCCGCCAATTTCGACCTCGCCGACTTCCGATGAGCGATTCCCCCGTCTGGCATCCCTTTACCCAGCACGGGCTCGGTGAGCCGATCCCGCTGGTGACGCATGCCGAAGGCGCCGCGCTCCATACCGCCGACGGGCGGCGGGTGATCGACGCGATCTCGTCCTGGTGGGTGACGACGCACGGCCATTGCCATCCAAAGATCATGGCGGCGATCGCTGCGCAGACCGACAAGCTCGACCAGATCATCTATGCCGGCTGGACGCATGAGCCGGCCGAAACGCTCGCGCGGGGGCTGACCGCGATCATGCCTCGCACGCTCACCCGCGTCTTCTATTCGGACAGCGGCTCGACCAGCGTCGAGGTTGCGCTCAAGATGGCGCTCGGCTTCTGGACCAATCGCGGCGAGGCGCGGCATCGCATCCTGGTGATGGAGCACAGCTATCACGGCGACACGATCGGCGCGATGTCGGTCGGCGCGCGCGGCGTGTTCAACCGGGCCTATGCGCCGCTGCTGTTCGATGTCGGCACCATCCCCTTCCCCGCCGAGGGACGCGAGCAGGAAACGCTCGACGCGCTGGAGGCGGCGTGCCGCGCGCACCCGGCGGCGTTCATCGTCGAGCCGTTGATCCTCGGCGCCGGCGGAATGCTGGTCTATCCGCCCCGCGTGCTCGCCGAGATGCGCGCGATCTGTGCGCGGTACGAGGTGCTGTTCATCGCCGACGAGGTGATGTCCGCCTGGGGCCGTACCGGTACCCTGCTGGCGTGCGAGCAGGCGGGCGTTGTGCCCGACATCCTCTGCCTGTCGAAGGGCCTGACCGGCGGCGCGGTGCCGCTCGCGGTGACGATGGCGACCGAGGCGATCTTCGACGCGCACCTGTCCGACGATCGCGCCAGGATGTTCTTCCATTCGTCGAGCTACACGGCGAACCCGATCGCCTGCGCGGCGGCGGTCGCCAATCTGGAGATCTGGCGCGACGAGCCGGTGCTCGAGCGGGTCGCCGATCTTGGCGAACGGCAACAGGCGCGGCTGGATGCGGTCGAGGGCGTGACGGGCAAACGGCGGATCGGGACGATCACGGCAATGGAAGTGCCCGTCGGCGACAGCGGCTATCTCGCTGCGATCGGGCCGCGGTTGCTGAAGCACTTCCGAGCGCGGGATGCTCTGCTGAGGCCGCTCGGGAACACGGTGTACGTGATGCCGCCCTACTGCATCGACGATGCAGACCTGGATGCGGTTTATGAGGCGATTGCTACCGCGCTCTGATCCTCATCCTCGTCATGCCGGGCTTGTCCCGGCATCCACCGGGCAGTGTAGCGCAAGACTTGAGGCTCCAGCTTCGGGCAGGAGGCACCGTGGACCCCGGCACAAGGCCGGGGGGGGTGACGGTTGTACGTGTGGAGGCAGTGTACTTCAAAACAAGCTGGCGCGGAGTAAATCCGCGCCGTAGGTCGCCGCCGGCCGGGCTCGCCGTGCTTTCACGGAATAGCTCCCGCTATTCCGTGTCGGCGAGCCTCACTTCGGCGACAGCACCATCAGCATCTGACGGCCTTCCATGCGCGGGTAGCTTTCGACCTTCGCATCCTCGGCGGTGTCTTCCTGCACGCGCTTGAGCAGGTTCATGCCGAGCTGGCCGTGGCTCAGCTCACGGCCGCGGAAGCGCAGGGTGACTTTCACCTTGTCGCCCTCGCCGATAAACTTGTGGATGGCCTTCATCTTCGTATCATAATCATGATCGTCGATGTTCGGACGCATCTTGATCTCCTTGATCTCCTGCGTCTTCTGGCTCTTGCGAGCGAGGTTGGCCTTCTTCTGCGCCTCGTACTTGAACTTGCCGACATCGAGGAACTTGGCCACGGGCGGATCGGCGTTGGGCGACACTTCGACGAGATCGAGGCCAAGCTCCTGCGCCTGTTCCATCGCTTCGCGCGTGTACATCACACCCAGATTCTCGCCTTCATGGTCGATCACTCGAACCTTGGGCGACTGGATCCATTCGTTGAATCGGGGGCCGTTCATCGGCGGCGCCTGGTTTGGTCGGCGCATCGTGGGGGGACGGATAGGTACTGCTCCTTTGGGTTGTGAAGTCCTGATATAGAATTTTGTGGGCACTTTTGAAAGCGGGGACCGCGAAAGTCGCATTGCATCGCCGCCGTCGCGTTCCCTTTTGTCGACAGGCGTGCGTTGTGGGCAACATTCCGGGGCGGCACGCCGTTTCGGTCAGCGCCGCGTGCTGACCTGAAAAGGGGCGGCGAAGCACCGCCGCCCACCGTTCACGGATCAGGCCTGAGCCTCGACCTCGGCTTCCACCGCGAGGTCGGGCGGCAGGGCGTCGCGCTCCAGTTTCTCGACCACCGCAGCCAGGCTCAGCACCTGCTGCCGCTCGCTGCCGAGCTGACGCAATGCCACCGTGCCTTCGTCGGCCTCGCGCTTGCCGACGACGAGCAAGTTGGGGACCTTGGCCAGGCTGTGCTCGCGCACCTTGTAGTTGATCTTCTCGTTGCGGAGATCGGTCTCGACCCTGAGTCCGGCCTTGCGCAGCTCTGCCGCGACCTGGACGGCATAATCGTCGGCATCCGACACGATCGTCGCCACCACCGCCTGCACCGGCGCCAGCCAGGCCGGGAGCTTGCCCGCGAAATGCTCGATCAGGATACCGATGAACCGCTCGTACGACCCGAAGATCGCGCGATGCAGCATCACCGGACGATGACGCTCGCCATCCTCGCCGACATAGCTCGCGTCGAGCCGCTCGGGCAGCACGCGATCCGACTGGATCGTACCGACCTGCCACGTCCGGCCGATCGCGTCGGTCAGATGCCATTCGAGCTTGGGAGCGTAGAATGCCCCCTCGCCCGGCAGCTCTTCCCAGCCATAATCCTCGGTGGCGAGGCCCGCCTTGACCACCGCGTCGCGCAGCTCGGTTTCGGCTTTGTCCCACATCTCGTCGCTGCCGAAGCGCTTGTCGGGACGCAGCGCCAGCTTGATCGAGTATGTGAACCCGAAATCGCGATAGATGCGATCGGCGAGGCGGCAGAAGGCCTGCACTTCCTCGACGATCTGGTCCTCGCGACAGAAGATGTGCGCGTCGTCCTGGGTGAATTGGCGGACGCGCATCAGGCCGTGAAGCGCGCCGTGCGGCTCGTTACGGTGGCAGCAGCCATTCTCGTACAGGCGCAGCGGCAGGTCGCGGTACGACTTGATCCCCTGGCGGAAGATCAGGACGTGCGCCGGGCAGTTCATCGGCTTCAACGCCATCCACTCGGCATGATCCGAGACGATCGGCCCCTCGTCGTCGACATTGGGCACTTCGTCGGGGATGACGAACATGTTCTCGCGATACTTGCCCCAGTGGCCCGACGCCTCCCATTGGCGCGCGTCCATCACCTGCGGCGTCTTGACCTCGCGATAGCCCGCGGCGTCGATCGCGCGGCGCATATAGGCCTCGAGCTCGCGCCAGATCATATAGCCCTTGGGGTGCCAGAACACCGAGCCATGCGCCTCGGCCTGGAGGTGGAACAGGTCCATTTCCTGGCCGAGCTTGCGATGGTCGCGCTTGCCCGCCTCTTCCAGGCGGAAGAGATGCGCGTCGAGCTGCTTCTTGTTGAGCCAACCCGTGCCGTAGATACGCGAGAGCATCGCGTTGTTCTGGTCGCCGCGCCAATAAGCGCCCGACACGCGCGTCAGCTTGAACGCCTGCGGGTCGAGCTTGCCGGTCGAGGCGAGGTGCGGCCCGCGGCACATGTCGAGCCATGCGTCGGCGCCCTTGCCGGCCTTGTAGACCGTCAGTTCCTCGCCCTCGGGCAGTTCGGCAGCCCATTCAGCCTTGAACGTCTCGCCCTGCGCCTGCCAGCGCGCGATCAGGTCGGTGCGGCTCCACACTTCTCGGATCAGCGGCTCGTCCTTGGCGATGAGGCGGCGCATCTCGGCCTCGATCGCCGGCAGGTCCTCCTCGGTGAAGGGCCGGTCCTTGGGCGCGAAGTCGTAATAGAAGCCGTCGTCGGTCGCCGGGCCGAAGGTGATCTGCGTCCCCGGAAACAGGTTCTGCACCGCTTCGGCCAGCACGTGCGCGAAATCGTGGCGCGCCAGCTCGAGCGCGTCCTTCTCGTCGCGGCTGGTCACCAAAGCGAGCTGGGCGTCGTGGTCGAGCGGGCGGGTGATATCGCGCAACTCGCCGTCGACGCGCGCGGCGATCGCCGCCTTGGCGAGGCCGGGGCCGATCGCGGCGGCGATGTCGGCCGGGGTCGTGCCGGGCGCAACCTCGCGAACCGAGCCGTCGGGGAGCGTGATCGAGAGCATTTCCATGGTCGTTCCTGTCAGTTGCGCGTGCCTATGCACGCCCGGGCGTCCGAGGAAAAGACTGGAACGGGGGAGCGGACGCCGACCTCACCCGTTCCCGGGCGAGGTAATCGGCGTGCGGGTCAGTCGCGCGCGCCGAACACCCCCCGGAAACCTGGGGTGGTGGTGGTAGTCGTCGAGGCGAACGCGCGGCTCATGAGCGGCGATATAGGCGCGGCCGGACGATCAATCCAGATCGGTCTTTTCGATTTCCTGCGCCTATGCACGGGTCGCGACGCGGAAAAGCTCTGCCATCACGGATGGAGAGCAATCCATAATCCCCGCTTATCCTCGGACCGGCGCGTTCGATTTCCCGGTGTCGGCTCTTTGCGGCTAGAATAGCCGCCGGAGGATCGCCCAATGGACAACAATGTTATCCTGCGCCGTTGGTCTGCGCGCATCCGCACCACCGACGAAACCGAATACGTCGCCTATATCGCCGATACCGGCCTCGACGATTATCGCGCGACCCCGGGCAATCTCGGCGCGCAGATGCTGGTGCGTACGCTCGGTAATGGCGAAAGCGAGGTCACCACGCTCAGCTGGTGGGTATCGCTCGACGCGATCCGGGCCTTCGCCGGGGACGATATAGAGGTGGCGCGCTATTATCCCGAGGACGATCGCTTCCTGCTCACTCGGCCGGACCATGTCGAGCATCACCGCGTGGTCGGCGGAGCGGATGCGCGCCCGGCCGATCACGATAGCACCCCGCTCCCCACCGGGGTAGCATTGCGCCGACAGCGATCAGGGAGAACGACATGAGCCTCGACCCGCCTTTCCCGCGGCTGACCGCGATCGTGCCGTGCAACGATCTCGATGCGGCCGAAACATGGTGGAACCGGCTGGGTTTCACCCGCCCGCCCGAGCAGGATTATGCCGGCTACCGCATGCTCGGCAACGGCGAAGGCGGGGAGGTCCATCTCAACCAGGCGGTCGCCGGCTGGGTGGTCCCGGGACACAATCCGTTCGGCGTCTATCTCTACTCGCCCGACGTCGACGCGCTCGCGGCCAAAGTGCGCGACGACATCATCGAGCGGGAAAAAGCCCCCACGCACAAGGCGTGGGGGATGTACGAATTCGCGTTGAACGGCCCCGACGACCTGCTGGTGCGGATCGGCTGGCCGAGCCGGCTGATCGAGTAGGGCCTGTCCTTAGGCCCCGGCGAGTTCCTCCGCCGGATAGTCGGTGCTGAGCGCGAGGTCGCGCCATTGCGCCAGCTCGCCCGCGACGAACGCGTTCTTGGCCTCGACCACGGCGACGGTATCGCTGCCGAACTGGATCCGGAGCGGCGGCCGGGCCTCGCCCGCCAGGCGGAGGAGCGCGCTCGCGAGCTTGGCGGGATCGCCCTGCTGCGCGTAATTGTTGGCGGTCGACCAGGCGCGGGTCTGGCCCGAGGTCTGGTCGTAATCAGCGATCCGCTGGGCGTGCGGCGCCAGCGAGCGGTCGTCGAGGAAATCGGTGCGGAACGCGCCCGGCTCGACTATGGTGACGTGCACGTCGAGCGGTTCCAGCTCGCCGTGCAGCGCCTCGCTCAGCGCCTCGACCGCGAACTTGGTCGAGCAATAGATGCCGAACCCGGCACGCGACGCGTAGCCGCCGACCGACGAGAGGTTGAACACCCGCCCCGACCGCTCGCGGCGCATGTGCGGCAGTACCGCGCGGGTCACGTTGAGCAAGCCGAACACGTTGGTGGCATAGACGCGCTCGATCTCCGCCGCGCTCGCTTCCTCGACCGCGCCGACCGTGCCGAAGCCCGCATTGTTGACCAGTATGTCGATCCGGCCGAAGTGCTTGATCGCCGCGGCGACCGCGTTGTTCGCCTGGTTCTGGTCGGTGACGTCGAGCCGCACCGCGAGCAAATTGTGGTGCTCGCCCAGCGCCTTGGTCACGTCGTTGGGATTACGCGCGGTGGCAACAACCGCATTGCCATTGTCGAGCGCCGCCTTGGCGATCAGCGCGCCGAAGCCGCGCGACGCGCCGGTGATGAACCATGTCCGCATGATCTGTCTCCTCGATGTCGTCCGGCGGCAATCCGTCGGTGAGCCAGAGATACGCGCTGGCCCTTGATGAGATAATCGGCGATATGATCCACGAGCTGTTGAACAGGATTCATCAATGCAGCGCGTGACACCCGGCGATCTCGGCAGTTTCCTCGCCATCGCGCGCGCCGGCAGCTTCCGCCGCGCCGCGATCGAACTCGGCGTCACGCCCTCCGCGCTGAGCCATGCCCTACGCGCGCTCGAGGAGCGGCTCGACATCCGTCTTCTCAACCGCACCACGCGCAGCGTCGCGCTGACCGAGGCTGGTCGGCGATTGTTCGACCGCGTCGACCCCGCCTTCCGCGATGTCGATGATGCGATCGAGGAACTGAACAGCTGGCGCGGCACCCCGATCGGCACCTTGCGGATCAACGCCTCGCAAATCGCCGCCCAGCTCGAACTGATGCCGCTGCTCGCCGGCTTCCTCGCCGCGCATCCGGGAGTCACGGTCGAGATCACCGCGCAGGGGGCATTCGTCGATACTGTTGCGGGCGGCTATGACGCGGGCATCCGCTTCGGCGAACTGGTCGAGGCGGACATGATCGCGGTGCCGATCGGCCCGCATCGCCGCTTCGCGGTGATCGGCGCGCCGGGTTATTTCGAGCGGCACGCGCATCCGGCCCACCCCCGCGATCTGATCGGGCTGCCCTGCGTCCTCCACCGGTTCGAGCGCGGCAACCTCTATCATTGGGAATTCGAACGCGCGGGAGTCGAACTCGAGATCGCGGTCGACGGCCCCTTCGTCACCAACGATCAGGAATTGATGCTCGAGGCGGCGCTGTCGGGCGTCGGGCTTGCCTATCTGTTCGAGGAGATAATCGCGGACCACGTCGCCGCGGGGCGCCTCGAGCGCGTACTGGCCGATTGGTGTCCCTATTGGCCCGGGCTCTATCTCTTCTATCCGAGCCGGCGGCAGATGCCCGCGCCACTGCGCGCCTTCATCAATTACACGCGGTCGCGCGCCGCTCAGGCGGCCTGAACGCCGATCGTCGCGGTACGATGCGCGCGCAGCCGGGCATGATCGGCATCGCTCAATTCCGGCGCCATCATCTGGCGGACCTGCGCGATATGCGCGCGCACGCGGCCGTTGAACCACGCCACGCCGGACGCCACCGCATCCCAGTCGAGCGGCGCGTCCTGCACCCGCGCCATGAAATCCCTGACGTTGAAGCGCAGATCCTCGGTCAGCGCGATGCATTCGACCTTGAGCTCGCTGATCCGCGCGCGGGTGCCGGCATCGGCATGTTCGAGCATCGGCGCGAACACCTCGCGGTGCACGAACAATTGATAGGAAGCGATCACCAGCGCGGAATCGGCGATGCGGCGCTTGACGGCATCCACTGTCGCCGGATCGCGCGCCGCGACCAGGGCATCGCCCTCGGCCATCATCTGCTCGATCTTGGCGTGATAGTCTTCCAGCGTCTGCGGCATCGTTACCCCTCGATGGGCAACGGCTAGCGGCAATTGGTTAGCAAAGGCTTTGGGAAACCCTCGCCAACAGACCGCTATCCTCAAAATGGGTACGGATTACGTAGCCGCAACGATCAGCCGCGCGGGATGACCTGGCCGAACGGCACGACATGGTTGTTGGCGTCGTGCCCGATCAGCGCGCGCCCCTCGTACGGCACCTTCATGATCTTGCTCCAGTCCCACGCGATCTGGTCGGGCGTGTGCCCGAAATCGGCCTGTCCGTCGGCGGGCGGCAAGGTGATCGAGCCGACCCGCAGCGACGCGATACCCGAGAGTTGGGTCGCATTGGCGGCGTGGAACATCATGCGGTCGACGCGATAGAGATGCTCGCTCACTTCCTCGACCAGCAGGTCGTGATCGGCGAGATCGGGCAGCCAGGGCGTGCCGATCAGCGCGTCGAGGATCGACAGGTTGAACGCCGCCGCCGGGCGCCCCGAGCCGATGATGCCGGGCTCGAGTCCGGATGTGTCGCCATGGACCAGCCAACCGAGCGTTCGCCGGACCGACGCGCCATTGTCCTTGCGCGTGACGTCGATCGGCATCGGGCCGTGGATCGGCTTGCCGATCTTCTTGGCATAGAGCGCGCCGAGCATGAACCCCATGTCCGAATAGCCGACATAGGATTTGCGCTTCGCCGCCTCTTCGAGGTGCGGGAAGATCAGCGGGAAGAGGCGGTTGGAGCCATAGCCGCCGCGCGCGAACCAGACGGCATGGACGCTCGGATCGTTGGCGTATTTGAGGAAGGTGTCGGCGCGCAATTGGTCGGGGCCCGCCCAGGTATGCCCGCCGCCCGACGCCCAGCATTGCGGGTCGATCACCAGCTCGACGCCATACTCCCTGGCGATCGCCGGCAGCGCGTCGAGCGAATGCTCGTCGACACGATTGGCGGGCGCCATCACCGCTATTTTCATATGGCCTGCCGCCCCGTCCTTGCCGTCGTCATCGAAAGCGGGGATAGCCCGGGGCAATGGACATGAGCAAACCCTGTTTCTTCGTCGGGATCGGCGGGTCGGGCATGATGCCGCTGGCGATGATCCTGGCGGCGCGCGGCGCCACCGTCGCGGGGTCGGACCGCAGCCTCGACCAGGCGCGGCTGCCGGCCAAGTTCGACTATCTCCGCGACCTCGGCGTCGAGCTGTTCCCGCAGGACGGCAGCGGCATCACCTCGCCCGACCAGATCGTCATCGCCTCGGCCGCGATCGAGGCGACCGTCCCCGACATGACCGCCGCCGAACGGCTGGATTGTCCGCGCCGCACGCGGGCGGAAATGCTCGCCGATTTGTTCAACGCCAGCGCCATGCCGATCGGCGTCGCCGGGACCAGCGGCAAGTCGACCGTGACGGGGATGATCGGCTGGATCCTCCACGCGCTCGGCCGCGATCCGTCGGTGATGAACGGCGCGGTGATGAAGAATTTCGCCTCACCCAACGCCCCCTTCGCCAGCGCGCTGGTCGGCAGCGGCGACGCCTTCGTCAGCGAGGTCGACGAAAGCGACGGCTCGATCGCGCTGTTCTCCCCGCGCATCGCGTTGCTCAATAACGTCAGCCTCGACCACAAGAGCCTCGACGAACTCAACCAGCTGTTCGGCGACTTCATCGCCAAGGCCGAGACCGCGGTGGTCAATCTCGACAATCCGGACGGCGCAGCGCTCGCGGCGACGCTGCCCGCCAATCGCGTGGTCGGGTTCGCGCTCGACGCGGAAGCCGAGATCAGCGCCATCGACATCGTCGAGAAACCCTATGGCGCGAGCTTCACCCTGGTGGCGCGCGGGCACGATCCGGTCGCGGTCGAACTCCAGGTGCCGGGCCGCCACAATATCGCCAACGCGCTCGCGGCGATCGCGGTGTGCCGCGCCGCCGGCGTCGCGCTCGACGAGGCGGCGGTCGCGATCGGCGGCTTCACCGGCCTCCGGCGCCGCTTTGAACTGGTTGGCGAGACCAATGGCGTCTCCGTGCTCGACGATTTCGGGCACAATCCCGACAAGATCGCCGCGACCCTGACCACGCTCCGCACCTTTCCCGGCCGGTTGATCGTATTGTTCCAGCCGCACGGCTACGGCCCGCTCAAGACGATGCGCCGCGAACTCGTCGCCGCGTTCGCCCAAGGGCTCGGTGAGGACGACGTCCTGATCCTGCCCGACCCGGCTTATTATGGCGGCACCGTCACGCGCGAGGTGACCAGCGCCGACATCGTCGCCGATCTGAAAGAGGCCGGGCGCAACGCCAGCCACATCGCCGACCGCGCCGAGGCGGCGGCGATGATCGCGGACATTGCGCGACCGGGCGACCGCGTCGTGGTGATGGGCGCGCGCGACGACACGCTGAGCGCGCTCGCCGGCGACATCCTGGCGCAGATCGCGGCGGCCTGAGACCGATTTGCACGGCCCAGCGCACGCGCGCCGGTCAAGCAACGTCAGGTGGAAACAACGAGCAGCATATCGATAACAGGCGCCGCTTCTTGGCCGTTTGAACAGCCGCTCCCCATTCGACGTCGCATCGAAAGATATTCGCGCGGGTCGGCGAACCGAGCGCAACAAGTGCCGACAACCGTAACCGACGATGATCACGCGCACTTTTCGCCATTTCGGGTAACGGAATTTGACGACAAAGACCGAATCTGGCTTCAATAGGCCAGCGACTCGGGGGCGAGTCGATCGATATTGAGGGGGTTCCATGAAGACTGTTTATTCGAGCGCGCTCGCGGGCGCGCTACTGGTCGGTGCACTGCCGGCTTGCGCTCAAACCGCGCCCGCGGCGACGCTTGCGCCTGCGCCGCAAACCGCGCCGATCGCCGTTGCCGCCGGGGCCGCGCAGGACCCCAACGTCCTGCGCGTCGGCACGCCGATTTCCTTCAAGATGTCCGAAACCATCACCACCAAGGGCAAGAAGCTGGAATCCGGCTATCGCGTCCACCTGGAAGTGATGGAGCCGGTCATGGTGAACGGCGTCGTCGCGATTCCCGCCGGCAGCCCGGCGATGGGTGAAGTCACCGATGTCCGCAACAAGGGCATGTGGGGCAAGTCGGGGCGGATCAACGCCCGGCTGCTCTACGTCACCGTCGGCGGCCGGCAAATCCGCTTGAGCGGCGTGTTCGACGACAAGGGTGTGACGGGCACCGCCGGCGTCGTCGCCGCGATCGCCTTCGTGCCGATTGCCGGTTTCTTCACCACCGGCACCAGCGCGACGATCCCGGTCGGCGCGGGCGTGAAGGGGTTTATCGACGAGGAAGTCGCGCTTTCGGTCGCGGCGCCTGCTTCGGCGGCTGATCCGGCTCCGGTCGCCGCTCCGGCGTCGACCGCGGCGCCTGCGCCGGCTCCGGCGACGCCCACCAAGTCGTAACACGATCGAATGCGGCCGCCCCGCTACCCTGCCGGGCGGCCCATTCTTCGCTTCAGATAAAGCCTTCAGCGCGGCTCGGGGCGACACGCTCCCGACTGACCAGACACCCCTCGATCCCGGGTGTCACAGATCGCGTCAGCCCAGCTTCCGATAATCCTGCGCACAGTCGAGCCAGAACTGCTGAATCTTCTGCAGGCCGGGATCGGTGGGGGTTCCCGAGATTCTCCGACGCCCCGACGACGACCGCGCAGCCATAGTCCGCGGTGATCACGTTGGTCTTGATCAGATGGCCTATCAGGTTCGTCACCGCGAAGACCATCGTCATCATCGCGTTTTCGCTATTCGGTTCCATCGCTTGCTCCATCCTTTGGTGAACGGCGCGAGTGTGGCCGAAGGTCAGAGCGCGCTCAACGTTGTTTCGGATGTGCAATGATAATTGACAAGCACACTTGACTGACAAGTGTGCTTTACTGTAAAGCCCACTTTACCGATTCGAAAGGAGACTTTACATGGTCTGCAGCCCCGCCAACCGGCGATACAATGTCAGAGTCGTCATCCTCAGCCTCATCTATTCCGCGTTGCTGATCGGCGCGGTGTACGGGTTCAAACACCATCTGGTGGGCGGCGCCTTCGCCTGGGTCGTCGCGGTCCTGCCCGCGCTGCCGATCATCGGCATCTTCGCCGCGATCGGCCTCTATCTGGTCGAGGAGCAGGACGAATATGTCCGCATGCTGATGGTTCGCCAGACGCTCTGGGCGTCGGGCTTCTCGCTCAGCATCGCCACCACCTGGGGCTTTCTCGAAAGCTTCGGCATGGTCAGCCACGTCGAGGTCTATTGGGTCTCGGTCCTGTGGTTCGGCGGCCTCGGCCTCGGCGCGCTCGCCAACAAGCTGACCATCGGGAGGGGATGATGAACAACCGCCTCAAGGTGCTGCGCGCCGAGCGCAACTGGAGCCAGGGCGACCTCGCCGACAAGCTCGAAGTCAGCCGCCAGAGCGTCAATGCGATCGAGACCGGCCGCTACGACCCCTCGCTCCCCCTCGCCTTCAAGATCGCCGAATTGTTCGAGCTCGCGATCGAAGACGTCTTCGTTTCTCCCACAAAGGAAGCCTGAACCATGAACTATCTCGCTCTCCGTTTCGCCGCCGCCGTGATCGCGCCGCTCGCCATCCTGCAGCCGACGACCGGCCATTGCGCACCGGCCGCCGCGGCCAGCGCCGCTACCGCTGAAGTCCGCATGGACCACATCTCGATCACCGAAGCCGGCAAGGGATCGCCGGTCATCCTGATCCCCGGCCTGTCCTCGCCGCGTGCCGTCTGGGACGGCGTGGTGCCTGCGCTGGCGAAGTCGCACCGCGTCATCCTGGTCCAGGTCAACGGCTTCGCAGGCGACGATGCCGGCGCCAATCTGAAGCCAGGCGTGCTCGACGGGATCGTCGCCGACATCCACACCTATGTCGCGAAGAACAAGCTGCAGGGCGCGGCGGTGGTCGGCCATTCGATGGGCGGGCTGGTCGGGCTGATGCTGGCCAAGGCGCAGCCGGGCGACGTCGGCAAGCTGATGATCGTCGACTCGCTGCCCTGGTACGGCATGCTGTTCGGGCCCGGCGCGACGGTCGAGACGGTCACGCCGCAAGCTGCCGCGATGCGCGCGCGCTTCACGGCGAGCTACGGCAAGCCCGATCCCGCCGGCAACAAGGCGATGGCGGCGCGCTTCGCGCTCCACCCCGATGCCCAGGCCAAGGTTGCCGGCTGGATGGACAAGACCGACATCCGCGTCTCGGCCGAGGCGATGTACGAGGACATGGTCACCGACCTGCGCGGCGACATGAGCAAGATCGCGACCCCGATCACGATGCTCTATCCGACCTCGGCGGCGCTGCCCAAGGCGATGGCCGAGCCGATCTATGCCGCCGCTTACAAGGACGCGCCGCACGCGACCCTGGTCGAAGTGCCGGACAGCGCGCATTTCATCATGCTCGACCAGCCGGAGGTGTTTTTGAAGGCGGTAACCGCGTTCGCTGGATGACGCTCCAGCCCCAATCCTCCCCATGCTTGCATGGGGAGGGCGTTGGAGCTTTGGCTTGCCCCCGGCAAGCCAAGATCGCGTCCGGGGGACGCGATCTCGCTCGAACGCGCCGGCGAAGCCGGTGGTGGAGGGGCCGCAGCGGCGCAGCCGCGAGGACAGGACATTTCCCCTCCACCGTCCGCTACGCGGCCGGTCCCCCTCCCCATCTGTGATGGGGAGGATTTTTCTCACAAGCTTAACGTGACCGGCATGCCCCTCCCATTCATGGGAGGGGGGCTTTTTTGTTTTGGGAGGGGCCCCTACAGCCCTCTCATGACCGACACCCCCGACCGTCCCGCGCTCGCCTATCATCTCACCGTCGGCAAAGGGCCGCCGGTGGTCTTCCTGCCCGGCTATGCCAGCGACATGACCGGCTCCAAGGCGGTGGCGCTCGAGGACTGGGCGAAGGCGGTGGGGCGCACCTATCTGCGCTTCGATTATGCCGGCTGCGGCGCCAGCGAAGGCGATTTCGCCGACCAGACGCTGACCGGCTGGCGCGACGACGTGCTGGCGATGCTCGACATGCTCGCGGAGCCCGCGATCCTGGTCGGGTCGTCGATGGGTGGCTGGCTGATGCTGATGATCGCGCGCGACCATCCCGAATTGGTCGCCGCCCTGGTCGGGATCGCGCCCGCGCCCGATTTCACCGACTGGGGCTTCACGATGGACGAGAAGATGAAGCTGCTCCAGGAGGGCAAGCTCGAACGGCCGTCGCCTTATTCGGACCAGCCGACCGTCTACACCAGCCGCTTCTGGCAATCGGGCGAGGCGTCGCGGATGACCGCATCGGCGATCGCGATCGATTGCCCGGTGCGCCTGCTCCACGGGCTGAACGACCGCGACGTGCCGAGCCATCGCACGCTCCACCTCACCCAGATGCTGCGTTCAGCCGACGTGCAGGTGACGATGGTCAAGGACGGCGACCACCAACTGTCGCGCGATCAGGACATCGCGCTGCTGATCCGGACGATCGAAGGACTGCCGTCGCGCCCATGATCCTGCTCCCGCTGATGTTCCAGGCCGGCTCGACGCCACCGCCGATGCTGTCGCCGATCGAACAGCGCTATCATTCCTGCCTGGCGCTCGCGACGAGCGACCCCAAGGCCGCCGAAGCGGAGGCCGACCGCTTCCGGATCGCCGGCGGCGGCGCCAGCGCCCGGCAGTGCCTGGGCATGGCCTATGCCCAGGAAGCGCGCTGGAACGACGCCGCCACCGCGTTCGAATCGGCAGCGCGCGAGGCCGACGCGGCCCGTGACGGGCTCGCCTCGCGCTACTGGGCACAGGCGGGCAATGCGTGGCTGGCGGCGGGCGAAACCACGAAGGCGCAGATCGCGCTGACGACCGCGATCACCGCCGGCACGCTCGACGATACCGGCCGTGGCGAGGCATTGCTCGATCGTGCCCGTGCGCAGGTCGCGGCGGGCCGGCTGCCCTCGGCCCGCGGCGACATCGACCGCGCGCTCGAAGCCGTCCCCAAGGACCCGCTCGCCTGGCTGTTGTCGGCGACGCTGGCGCGGCGGATGAACGACCTGCCGCGCGCCCAAAGCGACATCGCCGAAGCGGTGAAACTGGCGGGGGACGACGCGACGGTGCAGCTCGAAGCCGGCAATATCGCCGCTTTGTCGGGCGATGCCGATGGCGCCAGGACGGCCTGGCAGACGGCAGCCAAATTGGCGCCGGGGACCGCGATCGCCGACAATGCCCGCGCAGCACTCGCGCAGTTCGACACGCCCGTGCCCACCGCCGCGCCGGCGAGCCCGCCTGCCCCGCCACCCATGCCCACCCCCGCACCGAACCCCGCACCCGCCACGAAGCCCTGAGAGTCGATCGACCGCCATTCGCATACTGGCGCTGCCGCGCCCGTGCCCCTATCTCGCGCCTGCACCAGCAGCAGGGAGAACGGGCAATGAAATATCTCCACACCATGATCCGGGTGACCGATCCGGACGCGACGGTGCAGTTCTTCGAGTTGCTCGGTCTCAAGGAAGTGCGGCGCTTCGACAACGACAAGGGGCGCTTCACCCTGATCTTCCTCGCCGCGCCCGAGGACATGAACGAACCGGGCCAGCGTGCCGAGGCGGAAGTCGAACTGACCTACAATTGGCCGCCCGAGAATGGCGAGGCGGAAGTCTATTCGGGTGGACGCAATTTCGGCCACCTCGCCTATCGCGTCGACAATATCTACGAGACGTGCCAGCGCCTGATGGACGGCGGCGTCACGATCAACCGCCCGCCGCGCGACGGGCACATGGCGTTCGTCCGCACCCCCGACAACATCTCAGTCGAATTGCTCCAGAACGGCGTGCTCGAGCCCGCCGAACCCTGGGCATCGATGCCCAATACCGGCGAATGGTGAGCGCGTGAGTGCGGCGACCGACCGCTTCCTGGCGTTGACCGGCGCGCGCCTGCCTTTGGTCCAGGCGCCGATGGCCAATTTCGCGGGGAGCGCGCTGGCGATCGCCGCGCTCGAGGCCGGCGCGGTCGGCTCGCTCGCGTGCGCGGTGCTCGATCCCGACAAGGCGGCGGCCGAGGTCGCGGCCATCCGCGCCGCGGCGACGGGGCCCCTCAATCTCAATTTCTTCAGCCACAAGCTCGCGCCGCAGCCTGACGAGAGCGCGTGGCGCGCGGCGCTCGCGCCGTTCTACGCCGCGGAAGGAATCTCTCCGCCGACCGGGTCGCCGCCGCTGCGCAAGCCGTTCGACGCCGCGATGGCCGAACTGGTCGAGACGGTGCGCCCGGCGATCGTCAGCTTCCATTTCGGCCTGCCCGACCCTGCCCTGCTCGATCGCGTGCGGGCAAACGGCGCGCGTATCTTCGGCAACGCGACCAATCTCGCCGAGGCGCAGGCGCTGGCCGAGGCGGGCGTCGACGCGATCATCGCGCAGGGGTTCGAGGCGGGCGGGCATGCCGGCTATTTCCTCGGCGAACACCGTCCGGTCGGGGTGCTGGCGCTGGTCCGCCAGATCGCCGCCGAGATCGACCTGCCGGTGATCGCCGCGGGCGGCATCGCCGACGAAGGCGGGGCGCGCGGCGCGATCGCGGCGGGTGCCGCGGCGATCCAGGTCGGTTCGGCCTATCTGCGCTGCCCGGAAAGCCTGACCAGCGCGGTGCATCGCCGCCTGCTCGCGGACGCCCGGCCGGAGGATTCGGTCTTCACCAACCTGTTTTCGGGCGGGCTCGCGCGCGGATTGCGCAACCGGCTGATCGAGGCGCTGGGCGCGGTCAGCGACCTCGCGCCGCCCTTTCCTTATGCCAGCGCCGCGCTGGCCCCGTTGCGCGCCAAGGCCGAAGCCGACGGGCGCGGCGACTATTCGCCGCTCTGGGCCGGCCAGGGTACACGGCTGGCGGGGAACGGCCTCGCCGGGGAACTGACCACGCGGTTGGGTATCGCCGCGCTCCAAGGAAGCAAGCCATGAGCGAACTTGAGATCGTCCGCATTCCCGCGCTGAGCGACAATTACATCTGGCTGGTCCACGATCCGGCCAGCGGCGAGACGATGGTGGTCGACCCCGCCGAGGCGGCGCCGGTGCTGGCCGAGGCCGAGGCCCGCGGCTGGACGATCAGCGCGATCTGGAACACGCACTGGCACCCCGATCACACCGGCGGCAACGCGGCGATCAAGCAAGCGACCGGCGCCCCGGTGATCGCACCGGCCGCGGAGGCGGCGAAGATCCCCACCACCGACCGTCTGGTGGCGGAGGGCGATACGGTGATGCTCGGCGCGCACGCCGCGATGGTGCTCGAAACGCCGGCGCACACTGCCGGACACATCAGCTATCATTTCGCCGGCGACGGCATCGTCTTCACCGGCGATACCTTGTTCGCGATGGGCTGCGGCCGGCTGTTCGAAGGCACCGCGGCGCAGATGCACGCCAACCTCCAGCGGCTGTCGGCGCTGCCGGCCGAGACCCTGGTCTATTGCGCGCACGAATATACGCTGTCGAACGCCCGCTATGCGCGTGTCGCCGAGCCCGACAACCGGGCGATCGCCGACCGCCTGGGCGAGGTCGAGGCGATGCGCGCGCGTGGCGACGCGACGGTTCCCACGACGATCGCGCTCGAACGAGCGACCAATCCCTTCATGCGCGCGCAATCGGTTGAACAATTTGCCGAACGGCGGGCCTCCAAGGATGCATTCCGCGGCTGAATCGTGATAAAGATGGGCCGAGGGGATGCGAAGGAGTCGCTTATGCGTAATCGTATCTTTCCGCTGATGGCACTCGGGCTGGCCGCGATCGTCGTTAGCTCGTGCGCGATGACACCCGCCGAAACCGCCCGCGTCGCCGACGCCAAGGCCAAGACGCTGGCCGATCTCGACAAGGCGCTGGCTGGGCTGACCCCCGCCGGGACGGACGACTGCGCGCCGCTGGCGCTGTCGCCGTCGTCGCTCAAGGCCTATGGCCCGACGTTGGTGTACACGGTCAATCGCAAGCTCAAATACGTCAACCAGACGACGGGTGGCTGCGAAAAGGTCGAAAATGGCGATATCCTGGTGACGCAGTCGGTCGGTCGGCTCTGCCGCGGTGACATCGCGCGGACCGTGACGCCTGGAGCGCGGATGACGTCTGGCAGTTGCGCGATGGGGTCTTTCACCACCTATCGCGCGAAGTGACGCCGTGCGCGGCCTGTTGATCCCGATCGTCGCGCTGGGGCTGGTTGGTGCCGCCGCCCCCGCTGCACAGCACCGCGATGCGCTGGCCGACGCGCTCGCCGGGCGGGTAGCGGGGAGGCCGGTGGACTGCGTCGAAAAGTCGCGCCTCGACGGGCCGCAGATCATCGACGAGAAGACGCTGATCTATCGCGAATCCGGCCGCCGCGTCTGGCGCAACGACCTGATCGGCCGGTGTCCCGGCCTCAGTCCGATGGATACGCTGATCGTCGATATCTATGGCAGCCAGCTCTGCCGCAACGACCATTTCCGCGCGCTGGAGCCGGGGATGCGCATCCCCGGCCCCTATTGCCGCCTCGGGCCGTTCACGCCCTACGACAAACCGCCCAAGACCGCGCGTTAGGGTCCCGGATACCGCTCGAACGTCGGCAGCGATTGGATCTGGTCCATCCAGCCGATCCGCTCGGCTACCTGGATATGCGCCTGGGCCGGCAGCGTTTCGGGCGTATCGAGCGTCGCCGATTGCACGTCGGTGATGCCCGGCAAGATCTGAGCGTTGGTGTAGAGCAGCCCGGTGCCGCAACGACCGCAGAAATGCCGCCGGCCGTGGCCCGATGATTCATAGGTCACCGGCGTCCCCTGCGTCACGCTGACCTGATCCGAACGGAACATCGCCCAGCCGACCATCGGCGCGCCGGCATGGCGGCGGCAATCGCTGCAATGGCACAGCGCATGGTGCATCGGCTCGCCGTCGAGCGCGTAGCGTATCGCGCCGCAATGACATCCGCCTGTCCGCATGATCCTTCTCCTTCTCGACCGGATCCTACCCGATCCGGCCGAACAAGGAAGAACTGGGGACTACAGGACGAAGCGGCTGAGGTCGGTATTGCGCGCGATCGAGGCGAGCTGCTGCTCGACATAGCCGGCATCGATCGTCAGCGTGCTCCCCGCCCGGTCCTCGGCCTCGAAGCTCACTTCCTCGATCAGCTTCTCCATCACCGTCTGCAGCCGGCGCGCGCCGATATTCTCGACCTGGCCGTTCACGTCGGCGGCGATCTTCGCCACCGCGCGGATGCCGTCGGGGGTGAAGTCGATGGTCACGCCCTCGGTCGCGATCAGCGCCTTGTACTGCTCGGGCAGCGAGGCCTTGGTGTCGCTCAGGATGGCGACGAAATCGTCCTCGCTCAGTCCCTTCAGTTCGACGCGGATCGGCAGGCGGCCCTGGAGTTCGGGCAGCAGGTCGGACGGCTTGGCGACGTGGAATGCGCCGCTCGCGATGAACAGGATGTGGTCGGTCTTCATCGGCCCGTATTTGGTCGCGACCGTCGTGCCCTCGATCAGCGGCAGCAGGTCGCGCTGCACGCCTTCGCGGCTGACCGACCCGCCGCGCACGTCGCTGACCGCGATCTTGTCGATCTCGTCGAGGAACACGATGCCGTTGGACTCGGCGTCGGCCAAGGCGACGCGCGCGACGTCCTCCTGATCGAGCCGCTTGTCGGCTTCTTCCTCGACCAATTTGTCCCAGGCCGACGGCACGGTCAGCTTGCGGCGCTTCATCTGGCCCTGTCCGAACGCCTTGCCCATCATCTCGCCCAGGTTGATCATCCCGACCTGGCCACCGCCGGGAATCTCGAACGGCATCTGGGGCGCCGCTTCCATCTCGATCTCGATCTCGGTGTCGTCGAGATGGCCGTCGCGGAACCGCTGGCGGAACGCCTCGCGCGTCGCGTTCGAGCTGTCGCGGCCGGTCAAGGCATCGAGCAGCCGGTTCATCGCCGCTTCCTCGGCCTTATCCTTGACCGCCACGCGACGGCGCTCCTTCTCGAGCCGGATCGCTTCCTCGACGAGATCGCGTGCGATCTGCTCGACGTCGCGGCCGACATAGCCGACCTCGGTGAACTTGGTCGCCTCGACCTTGACGAACGGCGCGTCGGCGAGCTTGGCGAGGCGGCGCGAGATCTCGGTCTTGCCGCAGCCGGTCGGGCCGATCATCAGGATGTTCTTGGGCGTCACTTCATCGCGCAGGTCGGCCGACAGCCGCTGCCGGCGCCAGCGGTTGCGCAGCGCCACGGCGACCGCCTTCTTCGCGTCCTGTTGGCCGATGATGTGCGCGTCGAGCGCGGCGACGATCGCCTTAGGGGTCAGTTTGTCGTTCATCTCTTACTCTGCAATGCCCGCGAACGGGCGGGCGTTGGATGGATCATCTTGCGCACGCCTCAAGCGGCGCTGTCGAGGCTCTCCACGGTCAGCCGGTCGTTGGTGTAAACGCAGACGTCCGCCGCGATCTTCATCGCCTTGCGGCAGATCGCCTCGGCATCCGCTTCATAGTCGACCAACGCGCGCGCCGCCGCGAACGCATAATTGCCGCCTGATCCGATCGCGGCGATCCCTTCCTCGGGCTCGAGCACGTCGCCATTGCCGGTCAGGATCAGCGTTACATGCTTGTCGGCGACGATCATCATCGCCTCGAGGTTGCGGAGATATTTGTCGGTCCGCCAGTCCTTAGCGAGATCGACCGCGGCGCGCATGAGCTGGCCGTTGGCGCGCTCGAGCTTGGCCTCGAGCCGCTCGAACAGGGTGAAGGCGTCGGCGGTCGCGCCGGCGAACCCGCCGATCACGCTGCCATCGCCGAGCCGGCGCACCTTCTTCGCATTGGGTTTCATCACGGTCTGGCCGGCGGTCACCTGGCCATCGCCCGCGATGATCACCTTGCCGTTCTTGCGCACGGAGAGAATCGTCGTGCCGTGCCACGTCATCTTGTCGCTCATGACCGCGGATGTAGTCATCGGTTGCGCACGCGCAACATCTCGCTCCCGGTCGCGGACAAAGCGTGATACGACGTCGCCGGCGGCTTGCCGCTACGGCAAGTCATGTCGGGTCGATCCAATAATAGCGTCGCGAAACGCGGCAGAATGGGATGGTTACGGGGCTATCAGCCCGAAAAGAAAGGGGTTTTGGCGTCATGGCGAGCGAATTTCCCAAGGACATCGGACAGCCGCCGGTCGGCGGCGGGGGCATGATCGGGCGCGTTCAGCGGCTGCTGCTCAAGCCGAAGGAAGAGTGGCCGGCGATCGATGCCGAACCGATGACCGTCCAGGGCATCCTGACGGGTTGGGTTGCCCCGCTCGCCGCGATCGGGCCGATCGCCTCGGTGATCCAGCAACAGGTCTTCCCGATGCGCTTTTTCGGGGTCGCCTATCGCCCGCCGCTGATCGGGTCGATCGTCTCCGCAATCCTGCTCTGGCTGCTGGTCATCGGCATGATCTATGTGTGGTCGCTGATCATCGACGCGCTGGCGCCGAGCTTCGGCGGCACCAAGAATTCGATCTCGGCGCTCAAGGTCTCGGCGTTTTCGGCGACGGCAGGCTGGATCTGCGCCATTCTCGGCATCCTGCCCTTTCTCGGCATGCTCGCGATCCTCGGCGCGCTCTACAACATCTACCTGCTGTGGATCGGCGGCCCGATGCTGATGAAGGTGCCGCAGGACAAGGCGCCGGGTTTCGTGATCGTCACCATCATCGTCGGGTTCGTCGCAAATTTGATCGCGATCTACATCGCGTTCGCGATCGGCGGCGCGATGTTCGCCATGACTCCCGGGGCGGGCGCCTTCGGCAACCCGGGCGGCGGGTCGATCTCGGTCGGCGACACGACGCTCGACACGAGCAAGGCCGACGCGGCTGTCGCGAGGATGCAGGCAGCGAGCAGTTCGATCGCAGCGTCGCTCAAGGGCGGCGACGGCGCGGTGAAGGTAGCCGATCCCGGCGCCCTGCAGAACATGCTGCCTGCAACGATCTCGGGCTGGAACCGCACCAGCATCGAAAACCAGGGCGGTGGCGCGGCGGGCATTTCGGGCAGCAACGCGGCAGCGGAGTTTCAATCGGGCGACCAGAGCTTCCGGCTTTCGGTCAGCGATCGCGGCGCGCTCGGCAACGCGGTCAACGTCCTGGGCAGCCAGATCAACGCCTCGTCGAACAAGCAGACCGCGACCGGCTATGAAAAGTCGGAGATGCAGGGCGGCAATCTGGTGGAAGAAAAATGGGACAATCAGTCGAAGTCGGGCCGTTATGCCGTGACCGTCGCCAGCCGGTTCGAAGTGGAAGCGGAGGGCTCGGCGCCGACCATCGACGCGCTGAAATCGGCGGTGGCATCGGTCAATCTCGGCCAGTTGCAGTCGCTGGCGAAGTGATCCGGCCGATCCCCGCCGCTGCCGCGCCCTGCGGTGCCGTGCCCGGCGGGGATCGCCGATGAAGCTGAGGATGATCCTCGCCGGCGCGATGCTGTCGCTGGGCGGCTGCGAGGCGGGCAACGACAACCAGTCGGGCGACGAACGCGGCCCCGCCACCACGACGGCGGTCGCGGCGTCGAGCGACACCCCCGCCGATTGCAGCAAGCTGCCGGACTTCGTACCGCTCTATGCCGACGCCCGCGTAGAAACCTGCGTGTCGGGGCCCGCCGGCGAGCCGCATCGTGAAAGCGGCACCGTGGTGTTCACCACCGGCGCCGCGCCCGACGCGGTGATGTCCTGGTACAAGGACAAGGCGACCGGCGACGGACTAATTCCGGCACTGACGAGCCCGACCTTGTTTTCGGCCCGCGACGGCAGCCGCCGCACCATGATGGCGATGGTCGAAACCGTGCGCGGCGCGACCAAGGTCACGCTCAATTGGGGACGGGATACGTGACTTGAGCAATCGCCCCTGCCCTGAAGGGAGGGGCTTAGGATAGTCAGCCAGTCACAATTCCCACCAGCAGCTTCACGTTCAGCACCACGATCACCGCCGCGACGGCCCAGGCCGCGATCCGCAGCCCCCATGGACTCGCGAATTCGCCCATCAGCCGCCGGTCGCTGGTGAAACTCACCAGCGGGATCACCGCGAAGGGCAATTGCAGGCTGAGCACGACCTGGCTCAGCACCAGCAAGCTGGTGGTCGAGCCTTCGCCGGCGATCCCGATCACCAGCGCCGCCGGCACGATCGCCAGCATCCGAGTCACCACGCGGCGCAGCCAGACGGGCAGCCGGAGATCGAGAAACCCCTCCATCACGATCTGCCCGGCGAGCGTCCCGGTAATCGTCGAATTCTGGCCCGACGCGAGCAGCGCGAGCGCGAACACCACGCTCGCCGCGCCGGCCCCGAGCATCGGCGACAGCAATTGGTGCGCCTGCTCGATATCGGCGACGTCGGTGCGTCCGCTGGTGTGGAATACCGAGGCCGCGAGGATCAGGATCGCGGCATTGATCAGGAATGCGAGGCTGAGCGAGACCATCGTATCGACCGTCGCCAGCCGGATCGCGCCGCGCTCGTCGCCCGCCGCCACCTTGCGCGTCTGCACCACCGAGGAATGGAGGTAGAGGTTGTGCGGCATCACGGTCGCGCCGAGGATGCCGATCGCGATGTAGAGCATCGCCGGATTGGTGACGATCTCGGGGCGCGGGAGCATGCCGCCCATCACGCCGGCCCAGTCGGGCCGCGCCAGCCACAATTCGTAGGCGAAACAGCCGGCGATGACGACCAGCAGCGTGGCAATGAACGCCTCCAGCTTACGGAACCCGAAGCGTTGCAGCATCAGCAGCAGCAGCACGTCGAACGACGTGATCACCACGCCGGCCAACAGCGGCAGCCCGAACAGCAGTTTGAGCGCGACCGCGGTACCGAGCACTTCGGCCAGGTCGCAGGCGATGATCGCGAGCTCGCACAGCAGCCACAAAGCGATCGTCGTCTTGCGCCCGTAGCGCGCGCGACAGGCCTGGGCGAGGTCCATGCCCGCGGCGATCCCCAGGCGCGCCGACAAGGTCTGGAGCAAGATCGCCATCAGGCTCGACAGCAGGACGACCGCGAGCAACGTGTAGCCGAACGCCGACCCGCCGGCGAGGTCGGTGGCCCAGTTGCCCGGGTCCATATAACCGACCGCGACCAGGTAGCCGGGGCCGATGAACGCCGCGAACCGTCGCCAGGCGCCGCGCGCGGGCACGACGATGGTCGCGTGGCTTTCGGCCAGCGACCGCCGCCCCGGCGCGAAGGGCGCGGCGTCGCTCATCGCGTCGCTGGTCGGCGGTGGCGTCATCCTGTTCCCTGTCTGCCTACCTACTATCGGATAGCCGGGCGATGATCACGGATCATTGTGAACCATCGCGCCGACGCGAACCTATCCGTTCGTGCTGAGCTTGTCGAAGCACGGGTTCCGGGCACGCCCTTCGACAAGCTCAGGGCGAACGGTAGTAGGAGACCCTATCGCCCCAGCGCGCGCCTCGCCACCGCGTCGAGCTTCGCGAGCAGCGCCGGATCGCGTTTGGCCGGATCGGTGATCAGCGCGACGTCGAGGCAGGTGTCGATCGGCGACGGCGTCCGCGCATCGGGCAGCGCCTTTACGAACGCCTCGACCGTGCGGCGCGCGACCGCGCCATTCTCGTGCATCTGCGCGATCACCTCGGCGACCTCGACCGGCGCTTCGCTCTCGCGCCAGCAATCGTAATCGGTGACCATGCCGATCAGCGCGTAGGGCAGTTCGGCCTCTCGCGCGAGCTTCGCCTCGGGCATCGCGGTCATGCCGATCACATCGGCGCCCCAATCGCGATAGAGCAGGCTTTCGGCGCGGGTCGAGAATTGCGGCCCTTCCATCGCCAGATAGGTCGCGCCGGTCGCGACCTTGCCGCCCGCCGCCTCGACCGCCGCCGCGGCGAACCCCGACAGCCGCTCGCATACCGGGTGCGCCATGCTGACGTGCGCGACCATCCCGGTGCCGAAGAAGCTCGACGCGCGATGCACGGTGCGGTCGATGAACTGGTCGACGACGACGAAATGACCCGGCGGCAAATCCTCCTCGAGCGACCCGATCGACGAAATCGCGAGCACGTCGGTCACCCCCGATCGTTTGAGCGCATCGATATTGGCGCGGAAGTTGAGTTCGGACGGCGGGATCACATGGCCGCGGCCGTGACGCGGCAGGAAGACCAGATTGACCTTGCCGATCCGCCCGAACAGCAACTCGTCCGACGGCGCTCCCCAGGGGGTGTCGACCCGCCGCCATTCGGCGTCCTCCAGCCCGTCGATCGCGTAGAGGCCGGAGCCGCCGATGATCCCGATCGTCCAGCCGCTCATATCGTCTCCTTGGGTGCGAATCGCTGGTGTCCCATAAGCGATCTTCGCGAGCGATGCAGGGCCGAACGCGCTCGAAACATCATTCGAAATTTGAATGAGTATCGACGTTAATATAACTCCGTAGAATAATGCAACATCTTCTTTGCGTCATGCGCGCACGCCGCACATTCCCCTGATATAGCGCGCGCATGTTTCTCCGCCTCGTCGTCCTGGCCGCCATCGCGACCGCCTCCCCGCTCCTCGCCGCATCGCCGGTCGCCGGCCGTTGGCTCACCAATGACGGGGGCGCGGTCATCGCGATCGACGCGTGCGGTACATCGGTATGCGGCCGCGTGGCGAAGGTCATCAAGGGCCCCCCGGCCGGCAAGCCCTGGGTCGACGCACGCAATCCCGATCCCAAGCTCCAGAGCCGCCCGCTAGTCGGCCTGCCGATCCTGACCGAGATGACGCCGTCGGGGGACGGCTGGACGGGCAGGATCTACGATCCCAAGACCGGCAAGACCTATCGCGCGGTGGTCACCCGCGACGGCGCCAACCTCAAGGTCCAGGGCTGCATCGCGATCTTCTGCCAGACGATGACCTGGACGCGGGCAGGGTAGGCAAGGCGATTACCGGTGGTTAGCGGACATAAAAATAAAGGCCGCATGACCCGTCGTCGACCTCCGTCGTCGGCATTTCCCTGCTGCTGAAAACGGCCATTCCCAAGGTGCCCTTGTCGACCCGCCACACCGCAATCCAACGCACCAAATCACGCCCGCAGAGCGGGTTTCTGTTGAGCATAACAGGACGCGATGGGTGCGTGACCGCCAGCACGCGTGCTCCCTTGTCGTCCGCGAAATTGGGAATGTCCGCCGCCACCCTCAACGGGAAGGTCACCCTCCCGGCCTGCAAGCGCGTAGGAGACAATGCAATGTCTCCCGTAATGGCTGTAGCCGTCTTGCTAAAAGCCTGCCAGTGCTCGGTCTTCCCAACAGCGAATACCGGACCTTGGCATATCGATATTGCGACAATGGCAGCGACCAGTCTTAAGCGCATCTCGAAGCTTCCTGGAAATTGAGCCTCGCGGCGACATTATATTGACGAAGCGGGCTCCGCCACTGGATCGCAGCGACCGCTAGATCACCTGCATGTCCACCTTGTAATGATGCCACGCCAGGATCGCCGCCGCGCCGCGATGCGGGCGCCAGCCCTCTGCCAGTTCGCGCATCAGCTTTTCCGCAGGGCGCTCGTCATGCCCCAGGATGCGGCCGATCTCGATCTGCACCGCGAGGTCGCCGGCCGGCCAGACGTCGGGCCGTCCTTCGGCGAACAGCAGGTAGATTTCCGCCGACCAGCGGCCGATGCCCTTGATCTGGACGAGCTGCTTGATCGCCTCCTCGTCATCGCCGGGCAGGTTGCCGAGATCGAGCCGGCCGCTGGTCACCTCGTCGGCCAGGCTGCGCGCATAACCCGCCTTCTGCCGCGACAGGCCGGCGGCGCGGAGTTGCTCGTCGCTCGCCGCGGCGATCGTGGCGGGTTCGGTCAGGTCGCCGACCTGCGCCTCGAGCTTGTTCCAGATCGATTGCGCCGCCGCCACCGACACCTGCTGGCCGACGATCGTGCGCAGCAAGGTGGCATAGCCGCGGTCGCGCACACGGGGCTGGGGATAGCCGGCGCGGGTCAGCGCGGCGGCGAAAGCGGGCTCGATCGCGGCGAGCGCGTCGAGCGAGGCATTCAACGACTTGGTGGTCTGGACCATCGGAAACCTTGATCGATGCGTCCGGGCACGGCATGGGCGCCAGCAACCGGACGGAGGAAAGACATGCCCAAGCTTATCGTCGTGACGCGCGGCGGGGAAGAACAGGAAATCACGGGCGAGGCTGGCTTGTCGGTGATGGAAGTGATCCGCGACGCCGGGATCGACGAAATCCTGGCGCTGTGCGGCGGCTGCTGCAGCTGCGCCACTTGCCACGTCCATGTCGATCCGGAATTTGCTGCCAAACTGAAACCGATGAGCGAGGACGAGAACGACCTGCTCGATTCCTCGGCCGATCGCGACGAGACCAGCCGCCTGTCGTGCCAGATCGAATTCGGCGAACACCTCGACGGGTTGAAGGTACGGATCGCCGAGGAGGATTGAAGGGGCGCAATTCCGGCGTTTGTGGGTCGGCCCGGCGTCTCGAACGCGAGCGCGGCGAATGAGCGAGGTCGGATAATGCAGATCCCGATACAGATCCTGATCTCGGTAGCGGTCGCGGCCGCATTCGATTGGGCGTTGAACTTCCAGACCCAATTGTTCGGCGGGATTGCCACGGATGGCAGGCGACCCGGCCGCTATCGCCCGCCGGGGCTGATCGGGATCGCGCTGATCGTCCTGTACCTCATCCCGATCAACGTTATGGTCTATTTCAAGATGCGGGACTTCAATTTCTGGTGGATCGCCTTGCTGGTGACCCTGCCCGCTTATGCCGTCTATCGTTATTCGGCGGCGTCGGGCTCAGTGGCGCGGGATAGCCAGGATTGAGCTGACCTCGACGTTTGGCGTCAGGCGCGCGCCGGCTCCCTATTTCGCGCCGGCGAACCGCACGACCGCCATCGGCGCGATATTCGACAGCGGCGTCGCCTTCCACGTCACGGTCTTGCGGCCGTTCACGACCTTCGCCCCGTCCTCGTTATTCTGGCTGACGATCTCGGCATCGGTGTCGAGGATGAAGGTGCCGTCGAGCTTGGCCGAAGCCTTGTTCGCGTCGGATCCCAACCCACCCGCCGCATCCTTGGCATCGTTGGCGAAGCCCGGCGCCTTGACGCGCGCGGTGCCGTTGGCGCGGAGTTCGACCGCGACGAACGGGATGATGATCCCGGCATCGAGGTTGTACGGGAACAGATAGGTGTGGTCGAGCTTCCCGCTGATCTGATAGTCGATCACGAACTTGTTATCGCCGACATAATCGACCTTGCGGAATCCCGCCTCCTTCGACAGCGTCGCTGCCAGCTCGCGGTTCTTGGCGTCGGTGTCCGCCTTGGACTTGGCGTCGTCCTTCTTGTCCCCACCCTTGTCTTGGCCGGCATCGAACGCCGCGGTCGTCAGCGACGCGCCGTCGGTCTTCTTGGTGTTGTCGTCGTCAGTGCCCGACGGCATGTCCTTCATCGCCTGATCGAGGTCGAAGGCATAGACCTCCCCCTGATAGGAATAGGTGAAGGTACGATCGGCGTTGATCGTCAGCGTCGAGGTGAACTTGCCCGGCGCGAGCAGGCAGCCGGCCAGCATCAACGGCGCGAGTAACGCCAGTACCAAACGCGTCACCCGTGCGGTCATGCCTGCCCCCGACTAATCGCGCGCGGCCACCGCATAGAGCGCGATCGCCGCGGCATTGGATACGTTCAGGCTCTCGATCCTAGGCGATATCGGCAGGCGCGCAAGCTGGTCGCAATGCTGCATCGTATTGTGCCGCATCCCCTCGCCCTCGGCGCCGAGGACGAGCGCGATGCGCGCGGCGCCGATCACCTTGCCGAGCGTCTCGGTCGCCTCGCCCGTCAAGCCGACGCGCCAGAAGCCGGCCTCGGCGATCTCGTCCATCGCGCGCGCCAGGTTCACGACGCGAATCCAGGGCACGATCTCGAGCGCGCCCGAAGCCGAGCGCGCGACCGTCCCCGATTCGGGCGGCGCATGGCGGTCCTGGGTAATGATCCCCAGCGCATCGAACGCCGCAGCCGAGCGCAGGATCGCGCCGACATTGTGCGGATCGGTGACCTGGTCGAGCACCACCAGCGGCCGATGGTCACCCTCCCCCTGCCCTTGCTCGAGCAGGTCCCCGAGCCAGATGTCCTCGAGCGGATCGACTTCGATCACCAGTCCCTGGTGCGGCGCGTCGTTCGGCACCAGCCGGCCGAGATCGGCGACGTCGGCATAGGTGATCGGGATCACCGGCGGGATATCGAGTCCGGCCAGCGCCTCGCGCGTCGCCCACATCTTGCGGACCACGCGCTCGGGATTGGCAAGCGCGGCGAGCACCGCGTGGCGTCCCCAGAAACGCGGCCGCGACGCGGGGGCCTGACTCGGACGGTGACCTCTACGTGCCATGGTTCTTTCTCAATTGGCGTCCGGAAATGCGAACGGATCGGACTTGTTGGGCGGTTGGCAGCGGCGGGCGCGGCAGCCCGTCGCCGTTCGCCGCATTCCACGCGCACGCTATTGCCGCCGCTCCACCTGCGCAAGAGCGCGGGGCCGGTGGTCGAGCATGGTCGAAAACAGGCTGCACGCGCGTTGACATGGGCGCGCTGCTTGGGCATGGGGCGCCCTCGCTTTCCGAGCGACCGCCCTTTCACGAGGGCGAAGACCTGGGGACAGGTGGCCGAGTGGTTAAAGGCAGCAGACTGTAAATCTGCCCGTGCAAGCGTACGCTGGTTCGAATCCAGCCCTGTCCACCATCCCTGACGCGATGCCCCCTGACCCGAGAAACGTCTCAGCCGTCGGGGCCGCCGTCGACCGGCAATTCCGAACTCGGTTGCTGGGCATTGCCGTCCGATGCCTGGATCGCCAGCACCGCGCTGATCACCGCCACCACGACGATCGCCGCGATAATGATGAGCCGCTTCCTGGCGCCGACCCGGCCGGATGCCGACCGGCGCCGGCGGCGCGTCCTCTCACCCATTGCTGGCCGGCTCACGCATCGGCGCCGCGGGCGAGGAACGCTGGAACCCCTGTCATCTGCATCTTCCCTTGTTGTCCGGTGCTGGTTCGCCCGGATCTCTGCCCGGCGCGCACTCAAATATACTATCGCCGCAACCGCAACCCACTTTGCGAAACGGTCGCGCGGCACGCTGTCGGAGACGTGCCCTCGGCCGGCACGCCGAAAATCTCCTATCCCGCGCGTTCCAAAGCCTGATAGATTGCACGCATCTTAGGAGGACGCGTGATGGGTCTGGGTGATTTCCTGAAGAAACAGCTGGTCGACGTCATCGACTGGGTGGACGAGCCGGGCGTGCTGGCGATCCGCTATCCGATGCAGGACCGCGAGATCCAGAACGGCGGCCAGCTGACCGTGCGCGAAGGCCAGGTCGCGATGTTCTACAACGAGGGCAAGCTGGCCGATGCGTTCGAGCCTGGACAGCACACGCTGACCACGCAGAACCTGCCGCTGCTGACCGCGATCATGAACTGGGACAAGGGCTTCAAGTCCCCGTTCAAGGCCGACGTCTATTTCTTCACGCAGCGCGAGCAGACCGGGCTCAAATGGGGCACGCCGCAGCCGATCACGGTGCGCGACAAGGAATTCGGGCCGCTGCGCATCCGCGCCTTCGGCAGCTATTCGTTCCGCATCGACGACGTCGCGACCTTCGCGGTCAAGATGATGGGCTCGCTCGACCGGCTGACCGTCGCCGACCTCGACCAGCAATTGCGCGCGGTGATCAACACCGCGATCGCGACCGCGCTGGGCGGCGGTGAGATCGCGTTCATCGACCTCGCCGGCAACCAGCAGGCGATGTCGGACAAGCTGAAGGGTTCGGTCGAGGCCGGGTTCAAGGAATGGGGCCTGTCGTGCCGCACCTTCTTCGTCGAGAGCGTGTCCCTGCCCGAGAACGTCCAGGAATATCTAGACAAGGGCAGCTCGATGCGGGTGCTCGGCAACCTCGACCAATATGCCAAGTTCCAGGCGGCCGACTCGATCCAGACGGCGGCGGCCAATCCGGGCGGCCTGGCGGGGATCGGCGCGAGCGCCGCGGCGGGCATGGCGATCGGCCAGACGATGGCGGCGGGGCTCGGCGGCTCGTCCACCGGCGTCGGCGGTGGTGCTCCGGCAGCCGCAGCGCAGCCCGAGGTCGATCCCTACGAACAGATCGAGAAGCTGCACAAATTGATGGTCGCGGGCGCGATCACCCAGGAGGAGTTCGACGCCAAGAAGACTGCGTTGCTGGCCAAGATCTGATCAGCTTCAGTGCTCGACGCCAATTGCCCCAATTGCGGCGCGCCGATCCGGTTCAGGTCGAACGACCTGCCGGTGAAGGTATGCGATTATTGCCGGTCGTCGGTGCTGCGTACCGGCGGCAACCTCCAGGCGATCGGCAAGATCGCCGAGGTGCCCGATGACGTCAGCCCGCTGCAATTGGGCGTGCGCGGCCGCGACGGCGCACACACGTTCGAGCTGATCGGGCGCGTCCGCTGGCGCTATGCCGACGGCGCGTGGAACGAATGGCTGGCGCTGTTCGACGACGGCTCGACCGGCTGGGTCGGCGAATCGATGGGGCGTTACATGATGCTCCGGCAGCTTCCGGCGGAGCAGATCCCGCCGGGCGTGATGACCTACGTCACCTCGGGCAAGCCGATCAACATCGGTGGCGAGATCAAGATGGCGGGGACCGATTATATCGTCGCCGACGCCAAGGACGTGACCTGCGTCGCGAGCGAAGGCGAATTGCCGTTCAACGCCCCGCTCGGCCTTCCTGCCACGAGCATCGACCTGATGACTCCCGATGGCGAGTGCGCGAGCATCCAGAAGGATCAGGACGGTGAGGTCGAGGCCTATGTCGGCCGGTATTTGTCGCTCGCCGACCTCCACGCGACCGGGCTGCGGTCGTTCGAGGGCTGGCCGATGCCGGCGTTTGCGGCATGAGCGACGACGCGCTGTTGCCCGACGCCGCGGCACCCCCGCCGGCCGCCCCGGCGACGCCCGCCTCGACCGTCCGCGCGCTGAGCTGTCCCAATTGCGGCGGCATCGTCAACGTCCGCGCGCAGGGGCTGACGGTCAGCGTGCTGTGCGAACATTGCGGCTCGACGCTCGATGCGACCAGCCCCGACCTCCAGGTCATCGCGCGCGCCAACGAGGCGCTGAAGACGCCGCAGATCCCGCTCGGCACGCGCGGCACGCTGGGGGGCCGCGTGTGGGAAGTCGTCGGCTATATGGAGCGCACCGACGAGGAAATCGGCTGGGCCGAATATCTGCTGTTCAATCCGTACCAAGGCTATGCCTTCCTGGTCGACGACGGGCGCCGCTTCAGCCTTGGGATCATGCTCGACCGCCTGCCGACGATGGGCTGGGCGAATGCGATGCAGCTCGACGGGCAGAGCTTCTCGCGGTTCGGCGACACCTATCCGGTCCGCGTCACCTTCGTCGTCGGCGAATTCTACTGGCGCGTCGCGGTGGGCGAGACGGTCGAGGAGACCGATTTCGTCCGCCCGGGCACCATGCTGGCGTGCGAGGCCTATCAGACCGAGCGGACCTGGACGCGGCTCGACCTGCTCGATTGGGGCGTGGCCGAAAAGGCGTTCGGCATTCCCGCCCGCCGCCGCGACTACAGCCACCCGGCGCCGCATGAGCCGTCGCCCTACAAGCGCCAGCTCAGCGAAGCGCTGATCATCGGCATCGTCGCGCTGTTCACCATGATCGTCATCTCGACCTTCGCGGGCAGCGAACAACAGATCGGCCAGACCACGACCGACGTCGTGCTAGACGGGCCCGAGAAGAACGTGGTCATCCGCGGCCTCGACCTGCCCAATGCGCGCTCGCGCGTGGTGGTCGATGCCGATGCCGGCGCGATCGACAATGCCTGGGTCGACCTCGATTACTCGCTGACCGACGAGAAGACGCAGAACAGCGTCGACAGCTACGGCCTCGCCGAACATTATTCGGGAAGCGACAGCGACGGTGCATGGACCGAGGGCGATCCGCGCCCCGAAGTCAGCCTGTCGAGCATTCCGGGCGGCCGCTACGACCTCGTCGTCACGCTGTCCGCGCATCGCTGGAACGGCGGTTCGGGCAGCACGTCGAGCAGCAGCTTCATGCCGAACAGCTTCTCCGGTGGCTGGAACAGCGGGCCTCCGCCGTCGCAATCGATCCCGGTCACCGTCACGATCAAGCGCGGCGGCATTTTCGGCGGCAATATCCTGCTCGGCTTCCTGCTGATCGGCGTGTGGCCGCTGATCGTGCTGTTCAAGCATTTCGGCTTCGAGAAGCGCCGGATGGCACCCGTCAGCGGCAGCGGTGGCGGCGGGAGCGATGACGACGACAGCTGGGGAGACGACGACTGATGAACCGGCATATCGCGGTCTACGGGCTCTACTGCCTCGGCGTCGTCATGCTCGCGATGATGGCGACCCGCGACGGCTATTCGCCCTTCGCCACCGCCGGCGCGCGCGGACCGATGATGTTCGGCTCCTACGGCCCCACCCACAAATAACGAAAGGATCGGATCATGCTTTCCATCCCCATCCTCGTCACCACCCTGGTCTATACCGGGATCGGGCTGGTGATCTTCATCGGCGGCTTCTGGCTGTGGGACAAGATCAGCCCCGTCGATATGTGGGGCGAGATCTGCAGGGAGAAGAACGTCGCGCTGGCGATCTTCACCGGCTCGATCGCGATCTCGATCGCGATGATCATCGCCGCCGCCATTCATGGTTGAACGGCCAGGTTGGATTTTCGGTCGGATGCGCCAAGCTAATCGTCACCCCGGCGTCATGCCGGGGTCTGCCGAGCCGCGAGCGATATCGTTTGCGGCTCGGCGGATGCCGGGACAAGCCCGGCATGACGGCCAGAATATATGACTGGACAAGGTAACAACCCCGCATCGCCAGACAGCACGAGCCGCCCGTCCCGCATCGGCGCGCTGCTGCTGGTGTCCGCGTTCGTCGTCGCGACCTGCGGCCTGATCTACGAACTGCTCGCCGGCACGCTGGCAAGCTATCTGCTCGGCGACAGCGTCACCCAATTCTCGACGATCATCGGCACCTATCTGTTCGCGATGGGGATCGGATCGTGGTGCTCGCGCTACGTGCGCCGGAACGAGCTCGCGATCTTCGTCCGGGTCGAGGTGCTGATCGCCGCGATCGGCGGCTGTTCGGCGGCCTTGCTCTTCCTGCTGTTCGACCGCGTCCAGGATTTCCGCCTGCCGCTCTACGGCCTCGTCCTCGCGATCGGCTTCCTGGTCGGGCTCGAAATCCCGCTGCTCATGCGCATTCTCAAGGACCGGCTCGAGTTCAGCGACCTCGTCGCCAAGGTGCTGACCTTCGACTATGTCGGCGCGCTCGCGGCGTCGCTGCTCTTCCCGCTGCTGCTCGTCCCCTATCTCGGGCTGATCCGCACCGGCTTCCTGTTCGGGCTGTTCAACGTCGGGGTGGCGATCGCGGTGATCGTGATGCTGCCGCAGCGGCGGCGGCTGACGGTCGAGCTCGCCGTCGCGATCCTGATCGCGATCGCGCTCGCGATCGGCTTTGCCGCGTCGGAGAGGATCGAGCGCACCGCCGAGGTCGCGGCCTATGGCGACCCGATCATCTATGCCGACGCGACGCCCTATCAGCGGATCGTCATCACCAAGCGCGCCAACGATCTGCGGCTGTTCCTCAACGGCAATCTGCAATTCTCGTCGCGCGACGAATATCGCTATCACGAGGCGCTGGTGCATCCGGTGCTGAGCCGCGTGCCGAATCCGCGCGACGTGCTGGTGCTCGGCGGCGGCGACGGGCTGGCGGTGCGCGAGATCCTCAAATATCCAGCCGTGCGCTCCGTGACCTTGGTCGACCTCGACCCGGCGATGACCACTTTGTTCCGCAAGAGTCCGATGCTGGTCTCGATCAACCACGGGTCGCTGCTGTCGCCCAAGGTCCGCGTGATCACCGCCGATGCGTTCAGCTGGCTGCGCACCAACCGGCAGAAGTTCGACGCGGTGCTGGTCGACTTTCCCGACCCGACCAATTTCGCGATCGGCAAGCTCTATACGGTCAGCTTCTACCGCGAACTCGCCCGCGCGCTGAACCCTGGTGCGATGCTGAGCGTCCAGAGCACCTCGCCGCTGGTCGCGCCCAAGGCCTATTGGACCGTCTCGACCACGCTCGAGGCGGCCGGGCTCACCACGCGCGGCTATCATGTCTACGTCCCGAGCTTCGGCGAATGGGGCTTCGTGCTCGCCTCGAACGGTCCGATCGGCGTGCCGGGCAGATTGCCCGCGGGACTGCGCTTCCTCACGCCGCGCGTCGACACGCTCGCGTTCTTCTTCCCGCCCGACATGGCGCGGCGGCCGACCCCGGTGAACCGGCTCGACAACCAGGCCCTGGTCCGCGAGTTCGACGCCGAATGGTCGGTGTTCGAGGGCTAGCGTGCCGACCCGTCGCACCGTCATTGCAGGATCGGTTGCCGGTGTAGCGGCGATCGGCGCGGGCGCGATCGCCCTCGCACCGCGTGACGAGACGATTCCGGGGACGTTGGGAGGCGCAGATTTCCGCCGCGGCCACCGGCTGCGCAAAGGCAAATTCCCCGAGCCGAGCGAAACCGTGCAGACGAAGGTCGCCATCGTCGGTGGCGGCGTCGCAGGCTTAGCCGCCGCCTGGACGCTGGCCGATGCCGGTCTTCAGGATTTCCGGCTGTTCGAACTCGAGGACCGGACCGGCGGTAACGCACGCAGCGGAAGCAATTCCGTCTCGGCCTATCCGCTAGGCGCGCATTACCTGCCGCTGCCCAATGTCGAGGCGAAGGGCGTCATCCATCTGCTCGAACAGCTCGGCATCATCACCGGCTGGCAGGACGGCAAGCCGGTCTACGATCCCTATCAGCTCGTCTCCGATCCCGAGGAGCGCCTGCTCTATCTCGGCAAGTGGCAGGAGGGGCTGGTCCCGCAAAAGGGATTGAACGAGGCGGACGTCCACGACCTCAAGGCCTTCTTCGCGGCGATGAAGGCCTATGAAACGCGCCGCGATGCGCAGGGCCGCCCGGCGTTCGCGATTCCGATGGAGCTGAGCGCGCGCGATCCCGACCTGCTCGCGCTGGACAAAATGAGCTTCACCCAATGGCTCGACCAGCGGGGCTGGCGCTCGCCCGTACTGCGCGCGCACGTCCGCTACGCCTGCCGTGACGATTACGGGACCGAGCCCGATCAGGTCTCGGCCTGGGCCGGCATCCACTATTTCGCCAGCCGTCGCGGCCACGCCGCCAATGCCGATCCCGACACGATGCTGACCTGGCCCGAGGGCAACGGCCATCTGGTCGGGCGGATGGCGGCGCGGCTCAAGGACCATCTCGATTGCGGGCGGATCATCCATCGCGTTATGCGCACCGGCGATGGCGTATCGATCGACGCGCTCGACGTGGCGAGCGGCCGCGGTCTCCGCATCGAGGCCGAGGCGGTGGTGCTCGCGACCCCGCATTTCGTGAGTGCGCGCTTGACCAGTGAGGCGCCGTCCGCCGCGGGATTCGACTATGCCCCCTGGCTGGTCGCAGCCGTCACCGTCGACCGCATGCCCGCGGGCCCCGGGTTCGAGGTCGCCTGGGACAACGTCTCATGGACCAGCCGCTCGCTCGGCTATGTCGTCGACACCCACCAGTCGCTCGACCGCGTGCCGCGCGCGACCGTGCTGAGCTGGTATCTGCCGCTCTCCGACATGCCCCCCGCCGACGCGCGGCGCGAACTGATCGATCGCCCGCTCGACTATTGGCAGGACATGGTCCGCGACGACCTGCTCCGCACCAATCCGGACCTGAAAGGCGCGATCCGGCGGATCGACGTGTGGCGCTGGGGCCATGCCATGATCCGGCCCGTCCCCGGCTATTTCTGGGACGGCCGGCGCGAAGCCGCCGCCGCGCCGCGCCCGCCGCTGTTCTTCGCGCATTCGGACCTGAGCGGCCTGTCGCTGTTCGAGGAAGCGCAATATCGCGGCATCCGCGCCGCCGAGGAGGCGATGACGCATCTCTCCATTCCCTATCGCTCGGTGCTGACGTAGGACATGACGGTGGACTTCAGCGGGACGCACCTTCTGGCCGATCTGTTCGATTGCGCCCATCTCGACGACGAGGCGCGGATCGAGGCGGCGTTGCGCGCGGCGGTCGGCGCGGCGAGCGCGACGCTCATCGACCTCAAGGTCCACGGCTTCGGCAGCGGCCAGGGCGTGACCGGGATCGCGTTGCTCGCCGAATCGCACATCTCAATCCATTCCTGGCCCGAACGCGGCTATGCGGCGGTCGACATGTTCCTGTGCGGACGGCGCCACGATCTTGATGCCGCGCTTTCCGCGCTCGCGGGGACGCTTGACGCCGGCCGGATCGAGCAACGCCGGTTCGCGCGCGGCTTCAGCCTGGCCGATCTGGAGACACGTTGATGGACGACCTGCCTGCCGCCCGCCGCTCGGTGATCGCGCGGACATTGCTGCTGGCGATCCTGGCACTGCTGGGGGTGTGGGTAGTCTGGTCGTTCTTGCCCGCTTTGGTCTGGGCGGTCGTCATCGCGATCGCGATCGATCCGCTGGTGCAGCGCGCCGAACAGCGCTTTTCGCGCCCCAATCTGATCGCCGCCGGGTTCACGCTGGCGATCGCGCTGGTCGTGCTCGTCCCGATCGGGATCGGCATCGCCCAGGCCGCGCGCGAGGCGCACGACGCAGCGATCTGGGTGATGGAGGCGCGGCTGCACGGTGTGCCACCGCCACCCGCGCTCGCCAATCTGCCGTTCGGGAGCGCGGAGCTGACGAGTTGGTGGCGCACCAACCTGTCCGACCCGGCGGCCGCCAATCATCATTTCGAGACGCTCAGCCACACCCTGCTCGGCGCGCAGTCGCGGCTGATCGGGGTCGGGCTGCTGCACAAGGCGGTGATCTTCGCCTTCACGCTGCTGACGTTGTTCTTCCTGATCCGCGACCGCGACGCGATCGTCGCGCAGGCACGGATCGCGAGCGCGAAGCTGATCGGACCACAAGGCGAGCGGATCGGCCGCCAGACGCTCGCCTCGGTCCGCGGAACGATCGACGGGCTTGTGCTGGTCGGGATCGGCGAAGGCGCAGTCATGACCGCGGTCTATTTCTTCCTCGGCGTGCCGCATCCCATCCTGCTCGGCGTGCTGACCGCGGTCGCCGCGATGATCCCGTTCGGCGCGGCGGTCGCTTTCGCCGTCGCCGCGTTGATGCTGCTCGCGCAAGGGTCGATGAGCGGCGCGATCGCGGTCGTCGCGATCGGCCTCGGCATCGTGTTCGTCGCCGATCATTTCATCCGCCCTGCGTTGATCGGCAGCGCGACCCGCCTGCCCTTTCTCTGGGTGCTGATCGGCATCCTGGGCGGGGTCGAGACGATGGGGCTGCTCGGGCTGTTCGTCGGGCCGGCGACGATGGCGGTGCTGGTGATGCTGTGGCGCGAACTCGTCGAGGGCGATCCGACGCCCATTGCCTGACGTCTATACCTGACCGCCAGCGCCACGATTGCCCCGAACCGATCGGAACCCTAGATGGGCGCCACATCCCGCGCCCTCCAGGAGTTCCCAATGACCTATTCCGCCCAGCTCGGCCTCTATATCGACGGCGAGTGGCTGACCGGGGACGGCCGCGACCATCATTCGGTGCTCAATCCCGCGACCGGCGCGGGCCAGGCCGACCTGCCGCTGGCGACCGCCGCCGACCTCGATCGCGCGCTCGCCGCGGCGCAGAAGGGGTTCGAGGCATGGCGCGCGGTGCCACCGGAACAGCGTGCGGCCGTGCTCAACAAGACCGCCGCTCTGGTCCGCGAACGCGCCGACGCGATCGCCCGCATCGCGACGATGGAGGAAGGCAAGCCCGTCGCCGAGGCCCGGGGCGAAGTGATGGCCGCCGCCGCGATGCTCGAATTCCACGCCGGCGAAGCGGTGCGCGTCTATGGCCGCGTGCTGATGCGCGCGCCGGGCATGCGCTCGATGGTGCTGCATCATCCGGTGGGCCCGGTCGCCGCCTTCTGCGCGTGGAACTTCCCGGCGCTGAACGTCGTGCGCAAGGTCGCGCCGGCGGTCGCCGCGGGCTGCTCGATCATCCTCAAGCCGAGTGAGGAAACGCCGGGCTCGGCGGTCGAGATCATGCGCTGCTTCCAGGATGCCGGCCTGCCCGGCAACGTCGCGCAGATCGTGTTCGGCGTGCCCGACATGGTGTCGCGCCACCTGCTCGCCTCCCCCATCACGCGCAAGTTGAGCTTCACCGGCTCGGTCCCGGTCGGCAAGCATCTGATGAAGCTCGCGTCGGACAGCGTGATGCGGATGACGATGGAACTGGGCGGCCATTCGCCGGTGCTGGTGTTCGACGATTGCGACCTCGAGAAGACGCTCGACACGCTCGTCACGCACAAGTTCAGGAACGCGGGCCAGGTCTGCGTCTCACCCACGCGCTTCCACGTTCAGGAAACGATCTACGAGAAGTTCGTCCAGGGCTTCGCCGAGCGTACCAGGAAGATGCAGATCGGCGACGGCCTCGATGCCGCCAATCAGATGGGCCCGCTCGCCAATCCGCGCCGCCCCGACACGATCGCGGCGCTGGTCGAGGACGCCCGCGCCAGCGGCGCGCGTATCATGGCCGGCGGCGAGCGCGAGGAAAAAGGCGGCGGCTTCTTCTTCCAGCCGACGGTGATCGCCGACATCTCGCTCGAGGCCAAGGCGATGAACGACGAGCCGTTCGGCCCGCTCGCCTTGATCCGCCCGTTCGGCACGGTCGAGGACGCGATCGCCGAAGCGAACCGCCTGCCGTTCGGCCTCGCCGCTTATTGCTTTACCGAAAGCGGCCGGCGCCAGAATTTGCTCGCCGAGACGGTCGAGGCGGGCATGGTCGCGATCAACCAGGTCCGCATGACCTGGCCCGACGCGCCGTTCGGTGGGATGAAGGAATCGGGCTTCGGCTCGGAGGACGGACCGGAGGGGATCATGGCGCATCTCACGACCAAGGCAGTCCACATCGCGTGATCCACATGAAGCGCCCGTGCTCCTGCGGAAGCAGGAGCCCAGGGTTTCATCGCGAACGCTGTATTGTTTGACCCGGGGTTCCCGCTTGCGCAGGAACACCCCACTCACTGAACGGATTTCTCCATGCCGACGAACCGCACTGCAGCCCGCATCCTCGTCGACCAGCTGATCGCGCAGGGCGTCGACCGCGCGACCTGCGTGCCGGGCGAGAGCTATCTGTCGGTGCTCGACGCGCTGATCGGGTCGGGCATCGACCTGCTCACCTGCCGCGCCGAGGGCGGGGCAGCGATGATGGCGGAAGCGTATGGCAAGCTGACCGGTCGTCCTGGCATCTGCTTCGTGACGCGCGGTCCCGGGGCGACCAATGCCTCGCCCGGCCTGCACATCGCGATGCAGGATTCGACCCCGCTGATCCTGTTCGTCGGCCAGATCGAACGCGGCATGCGCGATCGTGAGGCGTTCCAGGAACTCGATTATCGCGCCACGTTCGGCGCGCTGGCGAAATGGGTGGTCGAGATCGACCAGCCCGAGCGCATCCCTGAGATCATCGCGCGCGCCTTCCGCATCGCGATGCAGGGGCGTCCCGGCCCGGTGGTGATCGCGCTTCCCGAGGACATGCTTGACGAAACGGCCGACGTCGCCGACGCACCGCGGGTCGACCCCGTCGAGACTGCCCCGACGCCCGCCGACATCGACCGGCTGGGCGAGTTGCTCGCCAAAGCAAAGAACCCGCTCGCGATCGTCGGCGGGTCGCGCTGGACGCCGCAAGCCCGCGACGCGATGGTCGACTTCGCGCATCGCTTCGACCTCCCCGTCGCCGCGCAATTCCGCCGCGCACCATTGTTCCCGGCGAGCGACGATCATTTCATCGGCGACCTCGGCCTCGCGCCCAATCCCAAGCTGATCGCGCGCGTGGAGGCCGCCGACCTCGTCCTGCTGATCGGCGGGCGGATGTCGGAAATCGCCTCGCAATCCTATAAATTGCTGGGGATCCCGGCCTCGGGCCAGCAGCTCGTCCACGTCCATCCCGACCCGCTCGAGCTCGGCCGCGTCTATCAGCCGACGCTCGCGATCAACGCGACCCCGCCCGCCTTCTTCGCCGCGCTCGACGGCATCGAGGCGAACCCGACCTGGAGTGCCGATCGCGAAGCCGCGCGCGCCGACTATCTGGCCTGGTCCGATACGCCGCCGCCTGTACCGGGCGATTTCCAATACGGCGACGTCATGGCCTGGCTGCGCGACCGCTTGCCGGCCGATGCGACGATCTGCAACGGCGCGGGCAATTTCGCGAGCTGGATCCATCGCTACTACCGCTTCCGCGACTTCGGCACGCAGCTTGCGCCGACCAGCGGGTCGATGGGCTATGGCCTGCCCGCCGGGGTGATGGCCAAGCGCCAGAAGCCCGAGAGCATCGCGCTGACGATCGCGGGCGATGGCGACTTCCTGATGAACGGCCAGGAATTCGCGACAGCGGTCCACCACGACATCCCGCTGATCGTCGTGCTGATCGACAACGGCATCTACGGCACGATCCGCATGCACCAGGAGCGGACCTTCCCGGGACGCGTCTCGGCGACCGACCTGACCAATCCCGACTTCGCGGCGCTGGCGCGCGCTTATGGCGGCCATGGCGAGACGGTGACCACCACCGCCGAATTCGCTCCGGCGTTCGAACGCGCGCTTGCCAGCGGCAAGCCGGCGATCCTGCACTGCCATCTCGACAGCCAGGCGATCACCCCGACCGCGACGCTCGACGGTCTGCGCGCAGCCGCAGAGAAGAAATAAGCCTTTCCCCTTCCCTTCCTCCCCGGGCTTACCACCATGCCAGAAATCCGCCTGAGCCCCGCCCCCGTTGCGCTCGGCAAGAGCAGCCTTCGCGTATCGCCGATCGCCTGGGGGATGTGGCGTTTCGCGCGGGTGGACGCGGCGTACGGCCAGCGCCTGATCGAAACCGCGCTCGATGTCGGCATCACCCTGTTCGACACTGCCGACATCTACGGCTTCACGGGCGATGGCGGCTTCGGCGACGCCGAGACGAGGCTAGGCGAAGTCCTGACCGCCTCGCCCGGGCTGCGCGACCGCATGACGATCGCGACCAAGGGCGGGATCTGGCCCGGCGTCCCCTACGATTCGAGCCGCGACTATCTGATGCGCGCGCTCGACGACTCGCTGCGGCGCCTGCGCACCGATCGCATCGACCTCTACCAGATCCATCGCCCCGACATCCTGGCGCACCCGCAGGACGTCGCCCGCACGTTCGAGGACATGGTCGCCTCGGGCAAGGTCGCGGCGGTCGGGGTCTCGAACTATACCGTGGCGCAGACGCGCGCGCTGCTCGGGCTGGTCGATATCCCGCTCGCCAGCCACCAGCCCGAATTCTCGCCGCTCCATCTCGATCCGATCGAGAACGGGCTGTTCGACCTGACGATGAAGCACGACGTCTCCGTGCTCGCCTGGTCGCCGCTGGGCGGCGGCCGCATCGCCAATCCGGCCGACGAGCGCGCGGTGCGGGTCGCCGAGGCGCTCGACCGCGTCGCCGCCGAACAGGGCATCAGCCGCGCCGCCGCCACCCACAGCTGGATCATGGCGCATCCGGCGCGCGTGATCCCGATCGCCGGTACGGGCAAAATCGAGCGCGTCGCCGAACTGGCCGATGCGTACAAGGTCGTGTGGACGCGCAAGGCCTGGTACGACGTGCTGGTCGCCTCGCGGGGCCAGCGGCTGCCGTAGGAGCGCGCCGCCTCGCTCAGGCGGTCAGATACCGGCCGGCAGGACGTGCGACGCCGGGACGGTGTAACCGAAGGACAGGACGATGCGCCGATCGTCCGCGAACGGCTCCGATGCGTGGCGCATCTCGTTGGCGTAGAACGCCAGCAGCATCCGCGGCGCGACGTCCATCACCGTTTCTAGGACGATCGGGCGTCCGCCGCGTTCGGGCAGTTGCAGGAACAGGTTGCACCGCAAATGGCGGGTTCCCGGCGGCGAGAAGTCACGATGGTCGTGGATCGCGCCGCCGACCCGGATGATGCTCAGGAACATGCCGAAATCTTCCTCGACCATCGGATCGTCGCCAAGCGCCATGAAGGCTTCGACGCGCCGCCGTACCTGCTCCCATTCCGCGGGCACCGACGGCAACGTACGCACGTCGCGATAGGCGCGGTACATGCGGTTGGGCTTGAGATGCGGTTCCATCGTCTCCGCCCACGCGGTCAGGACAGCCTGTTCCTCCGGGGTGATGAATTCCGGCGTCCGCGACACGCCGGCGGCGAGCATCATGTCGCGCCCCGCCTTGAACAGCGCATCAACATCCATGCCGCCCTGCCTTTTCCCCGCCATCGCGATCAGACGTTCCCGACGGCCGACCCATTGTCAATTCGCCCCGTTCCGCCATTCGGCCGATTGACCAGCCTCGCCCGACCGTGGCAGAGGGCTCTCCAGGGCGCGGGTATAGCACAATGGTAGTGCAGCAGCCTTCCAAGCTGAATACACGGGTTCGATTCCCGTTACCCGCTCCACTCTCCCATCCCGCCGCCGCTCATCCTTCACGGCTTGCTTACCATTCCGCGCGTATCCCCGCGCGCATGTACCACGACCCCGCATTGGGCACGGCCGCCAAGGTCGATCCGCGCCCCAAGTCCGCCGTTTCGACCGGGACCGGCATTGCCGGCCTCGTCGGGCTGGTCACCTGGATCGCGGTCGCGCGCTGGTTCGGGATGGACGGCCCCTATGCGGCGCTGGTCAACGTCGCCGCGACCGCGCTGCCGATGGTGCTGTGGGCGGTGGTCGTCGACAAGGTCCATCGCAATCCCTCGACCGGGATCGACTGGGCCCATCCCAAGCCGTGGCGCGACACGCTCGACGTCTCGATCACCAAGCTCGCCGGCCTGTGGCTGACCTGGGCCGGGATCGCCTGCGTCTATGCGGTCGGGCGCTTCTACTGGCAGGGCAATTTCCAGTTCGCGATGTGGTGCTTCATGTGGGCGGCACCGGCGCTGTTCGTGCTGTCGATCCCCTACACGCTGTGGCTCGACCGCCGCATGGTCGAGCCCAGGGACGGCTGCTGGACGCTCGGCGCGTGGATGATGGGGCTCAAGGAGCCGATCGACAAGGAAGCGATCTGGAACCACCTCAAGAGCTGGGGCGTGAAGATGTTCTTCACCGCCTTCATGCTGGCGATCGTGCCACCAGGCTTCGGCGATTTCGTCCGCGGCGATTTCAGCCAGGTCTTCGCCAATCCGGTCGCGCTGGCCAATTGGCTGATCACCTTCATGTTCCTGATCGACGTCGCCTTCGCCACCGCCGGCTATCTGCTCGCGCTGCGCCCGCTCGATTCGCACATCCGCACCGCCAATCCTTATGCGGCGGGCTGGATGGCGGCACTGATCTGCTACCCGCCGTTCGTGCTGATGGGCGACAACGGCCCGCTCGATTATCATCCCGGCACGTTCGGCGAGAACGGCTGGTCGACCTGGTTCGCCAATTATCCGGTGCTGCTCGCCGCGATCGGGACGATATTGGTGCTGCTGACCGGCATCTATGCCTGGGCGACGGTCACCTTCGGCTTCCGCTTTTCCAACCTCACTCATCGCGGCATCCTGACCAACGGGCCCTATGCCTTTTCGCGCCACCCCGCCTATCTGTCGAAGAACCTGTTCTGGCTGGTCGCGACGGTCCCGTTCCTGACCACGGGAAGCTGGCTCGACGCGGTGCGCTCGACCGCGATCATGCTGATCGTCGCCGGCATCTATTACTGGCGCGCGCGGACCGAGGAGCGGCATTTGCGCGCCGATCCGGCGTATGAGGAATATTATCAGTGGATGGAGCGCAACGGCCTGGTGCCCCGCTTCTTCCGATGGCTGACCGGCAAGACGAAGGTCGAGGCCTAATCCACTCGTCATGCCGGCCTTGTGCCGGCATCCACGGAGCCGCCAGCACATGCTCGCGTCTCGGCGGCCCCCGGCACAAGGCCGGGGATGACGACGAGAGTCAGAAGCTCATCTCGCCGTAGATTTTCGAGATGTCGCCGCCCCAATCGCCATCATAGCGGTCGAGCAGCAGTTGCGCGGGCACCTTGCCCGATCGCACGACCTCGCGCAGCGGATCGAGGAAGCCGGTCTCGTTGGTCCCGCCCGCATCGGTCCGCGCCCGCGCGGTCAGCCCGGCATGCGCGATATCGAGCACCTCACCCGCGATATCGCGGAGTTTGCCGCCGCCGGGCAACGGCGCGTCGAGCGCCAGCGCGGGCACCGCATTCCGCAAATCCTCGCGCTCGCCCATGTCCCAATGCTTGACCAGGTCCCACGCCGTGTCGAGCGCGCCCTGATCGTAGAGCAGCCCGACCCAGAAGGCCGGCAGTGCGCAGATCCGCCCCCATGGCCCGCCATCGGCGCCACGCATCTCGAGGAAGGTCTTGAGCCGCACTTCGGGGAAAGCGGTCGAGAGGTGATCCGACCAATCCTCGATCGTCGGCTTCTCGCCGGGTAGGATGTCGAGCTTGCCGTCGAGGAAGTCGCGGAAGCTCAGCCCCGCCGCGTCGAGATACTGGCCGTCACGATAGACGAAGTACATCGGCACATCGAGCGCATAGTCGGCGTAGCGCTCGTAGCCGAACCCATGCTCGAACACGAAAGGCAACATGCCAGTGCGCGCCGGATCGGTGTCCGACCAGATATGGCTGCGGTACGATAGCATGCCGTTGGGCTTGCCCTCGGTGAAGGGCGAGTTGGCGAACAGCGCCGTCGCCAACGGCTGCAGCGCCAGGCCGACGCGGAACTTCTTCACCATGTCGGCTTCGGTGGCATAGTCCAGATTGACCTGGATCGTGCAGGTCCGGAGCATCATGTCGAGCCCCATACTGCCGACGCGCGGCATGTGGCGCAGCATGATCGCGTAGCGGCCCTTGGGCATGACCGGCAGGTCCTGCCGCGCCTTGTCGGGCCACATCCCCATGCCGAGGAAGCCGAGCCCGAGCCGGTCGCCGATCGTCTTGACCTGCTGCAAATGGCGGCCGGTCTCGGCGCAGGTCTCGTGCAGATTGTCGAGCGGCGCGCCCGACAATTCGAACTGGCCCGCAGGCTCGAGGCTGACCGATCCGTCGGCGCCGGTCAGCGCGATGATCTTGCCATTCTCCTCGACCGGACGCCAGCCGAACTCGGTCAGGCCGTTGAGCAGGTCGCGGATGCCGCCGGGCTCGTCCCACGACGGCGCGCGATGGTCGGCGGTGCGATAGACGAATTTCTCGTGCTCGGTGCCGATCCGCCAGCGATCCGCCGGCTTTTCCCCCGAGGCGAAGAAATCGATGAGCTGCTGGCGGTCTTCGATGACCGCTGCGTTTGTGTCCGTAACGGTCTTCGTCGTCATGGCGCGCATGTAGCGAGCGCGAAACGGTTTCGCTAGGCGTCCGAAAATAATGGTTTCTTCCCAAACCCCTCTCACGAAGGGAAGAGGCCTGGATTAGGTCAGCCTCGCCAGTCCCCGGCCGCCGCCATCCAGATCGATACCGCCGCCGCCGCCGCCGTTTCCGCGCGCAGGATGCGGGGACCGAGGCCGATCCCGACGGCTTGCGGCAATGCCCGGATCGCCTCGCGCTCGGCATCGTCGAACCCGCCCTCGGGGCCGATCAGGATCGCGGCGGGCCCCTGCTGCGCCGCCATTGCCGCGGCGGCCGGAACGCCACCCGTCTCGTCGGCGAAGAACAGCGCGCGCTCGGCCGGCCAGGCGCGCAGCAACGCATCGAGCTTCACCGCCTCGACCAGCTCGGGCAACGCCGTCCGGTCGCATTGCTCGGCCGCCTCGACCATGTGCGTGCGCAAGCGGTCGAGGTTGAGGCGGTCGATCACCGTGCGCCGGGTCAGCACCGGCACCAGCCGCGCGACGCCGAGTTCGCACGCTTTCTCGGCGACCCAGTCGATCCTGCCTTTCTTGATCGGGGCCGCGCACAGCCACAGGTCGGGGACCGGCTCGCGGTCGCGCAGATGCGCCGAGACGGTCAGGGTCAGGTCGCGCTTGCCGACCACGCTGGCGATGCCGAGCCATTCGCCAGTCGCGTCGTCGAACAGCTTGACCGGATCGCCGGTCTTCAGCCGCAACACCGACAACAGATAATGCGCCTGCCCGCCCTCGACGCGCACGTTCGCGCCCTCGACGAGCGGAATGTCGACGAAGAGACGAGGCGTGGATCGCGGGGGCCAAGCGGGAGTAGCAGCCATGGCCGGCGGCTTAGCGAGTTCGGTCGCGACGGGCCAGCGGCGCTATGTTCTCCCCTCCCGCAAGCGGGAGGGGGATTGGTTACGCGTCTGGTGGTCAGATCACGGCTTCGACCGCCGTCGCATCATCCGCCAGCCGATAACCAACGCCGCGATCGCGAAGGCGCCGCCGACAAGCGCCAGACCCGCCGCCTGGGCGATGCCCCAGAACAGCGTTTCGGCGAACTTGGCGATTGCGACCGAGAGATGGACCATGGATCGGCCCTTAGGGGCTGTACTCAATTGGCGCGAGGTCGTGACGGAGCCGATTTTGCCGCCCGGACGTCGTCGCTTGCTGGCGCGTAGCTTCAGCTACGCGACTGCGCTGCGCTCCTCGTCGGCGGGCTCCTGCGGGCAATCACGGTCCTCTCGCTATTTGAGTACAGCCCCTAACGGGCGAACCGGCCTAGCGTATCCGTTTCCAGTGCCGCGTCTGGCACCCGAAGCCGAACAGCGCGCAGCCGCTGGCGGTGATGCTGTCCGAATCGGTCAGTTCGATCCGCCCGGCAATCGTCTGGTCGATCGCGGGGACATAGACCTTGCCCTTCCATTCGTTGGGGCCGGTCTGGCGAAATTCGCGGAACACCTGCGTCCCGATCAGCGTGCGGCCGCGCGATGCGATGTCGGCCTTGGTCTTGTCGTCCGCCCAGATCACGGTGCCGCACATCGCGTCGCCGCAGCGCCCGGCGCGGACGTGCATCGTGTTGTTCATGTTGGTCCAGGTGCCGCTCCAGGTCGCATCGCGCCCCGGATCGCCGCCACCCTGGGCGTCGGCGGCCGCCGCGACGGTCAGCGTCAGCGCGGCGCAGGCCAGAAGTCGGGGCATGATCGTCCGCATCACAAACTCCAAAACACGTCCCCTGCCCCCATGCCGCTAAAAGTAGAAATTGGCAGCCTTGGGGCAAGGCGTGGCGCTGGTGCGGCAATTGCCACGCCGCTAGTGAATGCCTGATGACTGCCGAAACCGACCCGCAAATCGTCCCCGACACGCAATATCGCGGGCTGGTCGGCCGCTTGCCGCCGTATCCGCGCGCGCTGGCGCTGCTCGCGCGATTCGATCGCCCGATCGGTTGGCAATTGCTGTTCTGGCCAGGCGCCTGGGCGATCGCGCTGGCACACGGCGCGCTCGACCGCTGGGACCTGCTCCTGTGGTTCGCGCTCGGCAGCATCGCGATGCGCGGCGCGGGCTGCGTCTATAACGACATCGTCGACCGCGACCTCGATCGCCAGGTCGAACGCACCCGCAGCCGCCCGCTCGCCGCGGGCACGGTGTCGCTCAAGGCGGCGTGGATCTGGCTGGTCCTGCTGTGCCTGATCGGCCTCGTCGTGCTGCTCCAGCTTCACCTCCATGCTGCGATCGTCGCCCTGGTCAGCCTCGCCCCGGTCGCCGCCTATCCGTTCATGAAGCGCATCACCTGGTGGCCCCAGGCCTGGCTGGGCATCGTCTTCTCCTGGGCGGCGCTGGTCGGATGGAGCGAAATCGCCGGATCGCTGATGATGCCCGGCCCGATTCTCTATCTCGGCTCGATCTTCTGGGTGATCGGCTACGACACGATCTACGCGCTCCAGGATGTCGAGGACGATGCCCTGGTCGGCGTGCGCTCCTCGGCCCGTGCGCTCGGCACCCGCGTGCGCTCGGGCGTCGCCACGTGCTATGCGATCGCGATCGGGCTGTGGGCGCTGGCCCTGTGGGAATTGCGTCCCGACCCGCTGGTGCTCGCCGCGCTCGCCCCCGCCGCGTTGCACTTCGCGTGGCAAGTCGCGACGCTCAAACCTGCCGATGGCGCCAACGCACTCCACCGCTTTCGTTCGAATCGATTCGCGGGATTGCTGGTTTTCCTTGCTTGCTTCGTGGTCGGGCAGACGAGCTTTTGAGGAACCGGAACTGTCCATCCTTGCGGTGTTTCGCGCTCGCCCTTTGACCCGCGCCCTTGCGCTTCCTAAGTGCCGGTCATGTTGACTCCCGACGCCGCGCGCGACCGCGCTCTCGATATCGTCACTCGCGCGCGCAAGGCCGGCGCCGATGCCGCCGATGCGGTGCTCGGTGCATCGGCCAGCGTCGACATCGCAGTGCGGCTCGGCGCGCTCGAGGATGTCGGGCGGTCGGAAGAAGAGCAACTGGGCCTGCGCGTGTTCGTCGGGCAGCGGTCGGCCTCGGTCTCGACCTCCGATCTGTCGTCGCACGCGATGGACGCCTTGGTCGAGCGCGCGGTGGCGATGGCGCGCGAGGCGCCCGAGGATCAATGGGCCGGCCTCGCGCCCGAAGACCGGTTGTTCAAAGGCCCGATCCCTGATCTCGACCTCCATGACGCCGACGATCCCAGCCCCGCCGCGCTCAAGGAAACCGCGCTCGCGGCAGAGGATGCGGCACGCGCCGTTCCCGGCGTGACCAACAGCGAAGGCGGCGGCGCGTCCGCCGCGCGGGTCAGCTGGGCGCTCGCCACCAGCCACGGCTTCGCCGGCGGCTATGCCACCACCAATCATTCGGTCTCTGCGAGCGTGCTGGCGGGCACCGGCGGCGCGATGCAGCGCGATTACGGCCACCGCTCGGCACGGCACCGCGCAAATCTGCCCTCGCCCGAGGAGATCGGCCGCGAGGCGGGCGAGCGTGCGGTGGCGCGGCTCGATCCGGGCAAGATCGCCAGCGGACCGATGCCCGTCCTGTTCGATCCGCGCGTCGGCGCCTCGCTGATCGGGCATCTGGCCGGTGCGATCTCGGGCGCGGCGATCGCGCGCGGCACCAGCTTCCTGCTCGGAAAATTGGGCGAGCGCATCTTCGCCGAGGGGATCGCGATCATCGACGATCCGCTGCGGCCGCAGGGGCTGCGTTCGCGTCCGTTCGACGGCGAAGGATTGCCCGTGTCGCCGACCACGCTGATCGACGACGGCGTGCTTACCACCTGGCTGCTCGAGTCGGCCTCGGCGCGCCAGCTCGGGCTCGAGCCGACCGGGCACGCCGCGCGTGGCGGCGCCGGGGCGCCGAGCGTCAGCACCAGCAATACCTATCTCGCGGCGGGCAAACTGAGCCGCGCCGACCTGATCGGCGGGGTGAAGATGGGCATCTACGTCACCGAGCTGATCGGCCAGGGCGTCAACGGCGTCACCGGCGATTACAGCCGCGGCGCGGCGGGGTTCCTGATCGAGAACGGCGAACTCACCACGCCGGTCGACGAATTCACCATCGCCGGCAATCTCAAGGACATGTTCCTCCAGCTGACCGCCGCCGACGACCTCGAATTCCGCTACGCGACCAACGTCCCCACGCTCCGGATCGATGGGATGACGGTCGCGGGTGGCTGAGCTGATCGACGACATCGCGGCGATCGCGGCGGAAGCGGGCGCTTATGCGCTGGCGCGGTGGCGCACCGATTTCGAGCGCTGGGAAAAGGCGCCGGGCAATCCGGTCTGCCAGGTCGATCTCGACGTCAACGCGCTGCTGCGCGAGCGGCTGGCGGCACTCGCCCCCGATGCCGGCTGGCTGTCCGAGGAGACGGTCGACGATGCCGTGCGGCTCAACCATCGCCGCTGCTGGGTGGTCGATCCGATCGACGGCACGCGCGACTTCATTCGCGGGCGCGACGGCTGGGCGGTGTCGATCGCGCTGGTCGACGGCGAGCAGCCGGTGGCCGCGGTGCTCGACGCGCCGGCGCTCGGCCAGGTCTGGCGCGCCGAGACGGGCAAGGGCGCGACGCTCAACGGCGCCCCGATCGCGCATAGCGGGCGCAGTGTCTTCATCGGCGCGCACACCCCGACCGACACGCTGCCCGCGATCGATTCGGACCTGGTCGCGGTCGCCAAGCCCAATTCGATCGCGCTCCGCATCGCGATGGTCGCGGCGGGCCAGGCCGATCTGCTCGCGACGATCCGCTGGGGCAACGAATGGGACATCGCCGCCGCGGTGCTGATCGCTCGCGAGGCGGGCTGCGCGGTCAGCGACGCGGTCGGACGCAAGCTGCGCTTCAACACTCCGCGCGCCGAGGCGTTCGGCGTGCTCGCGACCGCGCCGGGGATTCACTTGGCGGCGATCGCGCGCCTGCACGAGCGCGCGGTGGCGGGGTTGGGCAAGCCGCGCTGAGATTTCCGACGCATAACCGGCACCACATATACGCCTCCCCGGCGAAGGCCGGGGTCCAGTATCGTCGACTTGGAAACGGCATTCTGAAACCGAGAATGCGTGGCAACTGGCCCCCGGCCTTCGCCGGGGAGGCGTCGTCACCTGCGGCTGAATCGAACCGCAGTTAGACCTCAGCCCTCGAGCTGGCGGATCAGGGTACGGACCGCGCCGTCAATCTCATGGTCGCTGCCGCGCAATTCCTCGATGCGGCGCACCGCATGGATCACCGTCGAATGGTCGCGGCCGCCGAACTTGCGGCCGATCTCGGGCAGCGAGCGCGTGGTCAGGCGCTTGGCGAGGTACATCGCGATCTGGCGCGGGCGCGCCACCACCACGGCGCGGCGCGCCGAGACGAGGTCGACCGGCTTCAGGTCATAATGTGCCGACACCGCGCGCTGGATCTCGTCGATCGTGATCCGCTTGGTGCCGCCACGCAGCACATCGCCGAGCGTCGCCTGGGCGAAATCGAGATTGATCTGCTCGCCGGTCAACTGGGCATAGGCGACCAGGCGATTGAGCGCGCCTTCGACCTCGCGCAAGCTGCCGGTGACCTTGTGCGCGAGCAATTCGAGCACATCCTCGGGCACCTTGACCTCGGGCAGTTCGCCCAGGCGCTGATCGAGCAATGCGCGGCGCAGCGTCGCGTCGGGCATCTTGATGTCGGCGACCAGCCCCATCGCCAGGCGCGACACGATCCGCGCCTCGACATCGTCCAGCCCCTGGGGGTGGCGGTCGGCGGTGATCACCAGGCGCTTGCCCGCCGCGGTCAGCTCGTTGATCGTGTGGAAGAATTCGTCCTGCGTCGGCTTCTTGCCCGAGATGAAGTGCAAATCGTCGATCATCAGCAGGTCGGCACCACGCAGCCGCGCCTTGAACGCATGCGTGTCGTTGGCGCGAATCGCCGCGACGAATTCGAACATGAAGCGCTCGGCCGACATCAGGATGACGCGCGCATTCGGCACCGCCGCGAGATAGGCATGGCCGATCGCGTGCATCAGATGGGTCTTGCCGAGACCCGTGCCCGAATGGAGGAACAAGGGGCTGAAGCGCGGCACGCCCGGCTCGGCCAGCGCCTTGGCGGCATTATAGGCGACGCGGTTGGACGGATCGACGACGAAGCGGTCGAAGGTCAGGCGCGGATCGAGCGTCGGACGTTCCACCGGCTCTTCATTGGCGGCCACGGCCACGGCAACCGATTCGGCCGGCTGTTCGGCGGCGACGCGCAGCACCGCCGGCGCGGACGCCTGGCGCACCTCGATCGACACGGTGCGAATCGCCGGAATCGCGCCGCGGAATTCCTGGACCAGCCGGTCCTGGTAATGGTTACGCACCCAATTGGCGGTGAAGGCCGACGGCAGCGTCAGGCGCACGGCGGTCTCGTCGTCGCTGTCACCCAGTTCGATCGGCTTGAGCCATTGCTCGAACAGGCGCGCGCCTGCCGACTCCCTCAAATTCTTGCGGATCCGCGCCCAGGCGTTGAGAACTTCCCCGGGCACGACATCTTCCCTTGCTGCTGAAATTGTCACCCGCAACACCCTTTTCCCACCGGCCCAACGCCCCCGTGACCGGCCCCATTCTTCGAACAGACGCCTCCCCCCAGCCGGAAACGCTATCCGCCTGAACGTGAGACCTGCTATTGATTCGGCGAGCGCCTGATGAGCGCTGCGAAGGTCGATTATGAAGCTCGAACCGCCTCGATCAAGTCCGACGATGACAGAAATATTAAAATAAAAAAGTTGACTCGCCGTGACCCGCAGAAAACCGGGATTCTCGAAATAAGCCTCTGAATCCAGGTAAATTTTACGTTACGCTTCCGTGAACTATTTGCGAATCGCTAGGTTTTCCCACGCTTAGCGAATTCGTTCGAATATGAGGTATGGTTGTCGCTGCAAAGCAGCATGGCGGATGGTGCCGGACAGCAAAAAGCCCGCCGGCGATCTGCTCACCGGCGGGCGCTCGGCCCCGCTCGAAAAACGGCGGAAAAGCTTAGAGCGACGCGAGTCGCTTGGTCAGGCGCGAGAACTTGCGGCTCGCAGTGTTCTTGTGGAGCACGCCCTTGGCGACGCCACGCTGCAGTTCGGGCTGCACGGCGGCGAGCGCGACGGTCGCCGCGGCCTTGTCACCAGCGGCCAGCGCCGACTCGACCTTCTTCACGAAGGTGCGGATACGGCCGATACGGTTGCCGTTGATTTCCGCGCGACGGTCGTTGCGACGGATACGCTTCTTCGCTTGCGGCGTGTTCGCCATGAAAGTCCTCTAAGTCTCGCAAAAATGGGACAGGCACGACACTAGGCTGCGCCCGGAAGCGGTGGCCCTTAGCGAGCGATGGAGATTCGGTCAACCGCGTTGAGGCAGAAGCGGTTCACGCGGAGGCGCGGAGGGCGGAGATTTTGTTCGCGCAGAGGCGCGGAGAGCGCAGCGGTGTATCGCCCGGCTGCGCCAGCAGCCCCTCGTTCTCGTCGCCCGAGAAGAACGCGCTACGCGCGCAATCTTCCTTTTTATCTCTGCGCTCTCTGCGCCTCTGCGCGAAGATCCATTGATTGTTCGCGCCTCCGCGCCTTCGCGTGAAAACGTCTCCTACCAAAGACTATGATTGGCAGGCCGGGCACCAGAAGGTCGACCGTCCGCCCTCGACATAGCGTTTGACGGTACCGCCGCAGCCGCACGGTTCGCCTTCACGGCCGTAGACCGCGAATTGCTTGGAGAAATAGCCCAGTTCGCCATCGGGCCGGACGAAGTCGCGCAGGCTCGATCCGCCTGCCTCGATCGCCGAGTCGAGCACGGCGCGGATCTCGGGCACCAGCCGGTCGAGCCGCGCCAGGCTGATCTTCCCCGCCTCGCGCTTGGGCGAGATCCGCGCGGCGTAGAGCGCCTCGCAGACATAGATGTTACCCAGGCCGGCCACGATCCTTTGGTCGAGCAGCATCTGCTTGATCGAGGCGAAGCGGTTCCGAAGCGCCTGCTTGAGATACGGCGCGGTGAAATCCGGCCCGAGCGGCTCCGGGCCCAGCGCCTTGAACGCCGGAAACTCGGCGACGTGCTCGGTCGGCACCAGGTCGACCGACCCGAATCGCCGCGGATCGTTGAGTGCGACGCGCCGCCCCGCCTCGGTATCGATCACCAGATGATCGTGCGGCAGCAAGTCGTGCGGATCGACGCGCCAGCGCCCCGACATGCCGAGATGGAAGATCATCGTGTCGCCGCGATCGGTTTCGATCAGCCCGTATTTGGCGCGCCGGCCGAGCCCGGTGACGGTCGCCCCGGTCATGCGCTGCGCGAGATCGGGCGGGAAGGGCCGCCTGAGATCGCCGCGATGCGTGACGACATGCGCCAGCCTTTGACCGTTGAGGACGGGTTCGAGACCGCGGACGGTGGTTTCGACTTCGGGGAGTTCAGGCATTGTCCGTCCCTACTATCGCGACTTCCCCCGCTCCGTCAGCCCCTTCCCCGCCTCCGTTCGCCCTGAGCTTGTCGAAGGGCAGCTCAATGGCTCGGGAATCGCGCGCCTCATAGATGTGCTTCGACAGGCTCAGCACGAACGGAGTTGGGGTCAGGACCGTATCCGCTTCGCTCCCGGGGATGACGCAGCGGGATTGCCTCGCTACAGCCGCGGCCATGACCGATACCGTCTCCTTCGGCTACGAAGATGTCAGCCCCGAGGAAAAGACCCGCCGCGTCGGCGGCGTCTTCGCCAGCGTCGCCAGCAAATACGACGTGATGAACGACGCCATGTCGGGCGGATTCCACCGCGTGTGGAAGGACGTGTTCGTCCGCCGCGTGAAGCCGCGCGCGGGCGAGGCGATCCTCGACATGGCGGGCGGTACCGGCGACATCGCGTTCCGCATGGAGAAATCGGGCGCCGCGATCACCGTCGCCGACATCAATCCGGCGATGCTCGAGGTCGGAATCGAGCGCGCCGCCAAGCGCGGCATCGATGGGCTGGTGTGGAGCGAGGCGAATGCCGAGACGCTGCAATGGCCCGACCGCTTCTTCGATGCCTATACGATCGCGTTCGGCATCCGCAACGTGACCGACATTCCCAAGGCACTGCGTGAGGCACACCGCGTGCTCAAGCGCGGCGGGCGTTTCTATTGCCTCGAATTCTCGACCACTTTGTGGCCGGGGTTCGCCGACGTCTATGATGCTTACTCGCACCATATCGTGCCCAAGGTCGGCCAGGCGATCGCCGGCGACGCGGAAAGCTATCGCTATCTGATCGAATCGATCCGCCGCTTCCCCAACATGGAGCGATTCAAGGCGATGATCGGCGAGGCCGGCTTCGTCCAGGCCAAGGTCGAGCCGATGCTCGGCGGGCTGGTCGCGATCCATTCGGGCTGGAAGATTTGATGCCGCGACAGAAATTCCTCCCCGGAACGGGGAGGAGGACCAGCCGAAGGCTGGTGGAGGGGTCCCTCCACCATTCGAAAGGTGGGTGGGACCCCTCCACCACCGGCTGCGCCGGCGCGTTGGGGCGAGATCGTGTCCCCCGGACACGATCTTGGTTCGCCGGGGGCGAACCAAAGCCCCAACGCCCTCCCCGTTCCGGGGAGGAATTATCATGACAGCCCCCCCCGTCCATCTCTGGCGCCTCCTCAAATGGGGCCGGATTCTCGCACGCCACGGCGCCCTGCGAGGGATCGAGCGCGACCCCAACACGCCGCCCAAGGTCCGCCGGCTGGTCCGCGTCGCGCGTTTCGGTGCGCGCGTGCCCAAGGTGCCGCGCTACGCCGATGCGTTCCAGGCGATCGGCCCCGCCGCGATCAAGCTCGGCCAGACGCTGGCGACGCGCCCCGACCTGGTCGGCGAGGAAGCCGCGCACGACCTGCTTCGCCTGCAGGACGCCCTCCCGCCCTTGCCGTTCGCCACGATCAAGGCCGCGCTTGAACGCAGCCTCGGCAGGCCGGTCGAGGACGTGTTCGCCTCGATCGACGAGACCGCGGTCGGCGCCGCCTCGATCGCGCAGGTGCATCGCGCGGTGACCCCTGAAGGGCGCGAAGTCGCGGTCAAGGTGCTGCGCCCGGGCGTCGAGGAGGAATTCGCCAAGGCGATCGACACCTATCAATGGGCGGCGGCGCAAGTCGAGGCATTGGGCGGCGAACTCGCCCGCCTGCGCCCGCGCCTCGTCATCGAAACGTTCAAGCGCTGGACCTTGCGCGAACTCGATTTGCGCCGTGAGGCGGCCTCGGCGTCCGAACTCGCCGAGGCGATGCGCGCCGAGCCCGAATATCAGGTTCCCGCGATCGACTGGCAGCGCACCACCGGCAGCGTGCTGACGCTCGAATGGGTCGACGGGGTCAAGCTCACCAACCGCGACGCGCTGATCGCCGCCGGGCACGATCCCAGCAAGCTCGCCGGCATCCTGGTCAACGCCTTCCTCCGCCAGGCGATCTCGGAAGGCTTCTTCCATGCCGACATGCACCAGGGAAATCTGTTCGCGACGACTGACGGACGGATCGCCGCGATCGATTTCGGCATCATGGGACGGATCGACCGGCGCGCGCGCGTGTGGCTGGCGGAGATCCTCTACGGCCTGATCACCGGCAATTATCAGCGCGTCGCCGAAATCCATTTCGAGGCGGGGTACGTCCCGCCGCACCACAATGTCGGCGAATTCGCGACCGCGTTGCGCGCGGTCGGCGAGCCGATGCGCGGGTTGCCGGTCAAGGACATGTCGGTCGGGATGATGCTCGACGGGCTGTTCCGCATCACCCGCGACTTCGACATGCAGACCCAGCCGCACCTGCTGCTGCTGCAGAAGACGATGGTGATGGTCGAGGGCGTCGCCACCAGCCTCGATCCCGACATCAACATGTGGGAGACGGCCGCTCCGTTCATCCGCGAATGGATCCGCACCGAATTGGGGCCCGAGGCGGCGATCGGCGATCGCCTGATCACCGACCTGCGCACCTTGATGCGGCTGCCCGAACTGATCCGCAACATTGAGGCGCGCTTCCCCTCGCCGGGTGGCGCGCCGCCCGCCCCGCCGCTGCGCGAGATCGAGGTCGTGCGGCTCGGTGGCGGCTGGCGTTACCTAGCGGTCGCATTGCTGAGCGCGGCGGTCGCGATCGCGGGGACCTGGTGGTTCCTGCGGTGAGGGCGCGACTGCAACTTCAAGCCCCTCCCCTTCAGGGGAGGGGTTGGGGTGGGGCAGCCACGGGCGACAGCCTCTGCGAGGCCTCCCCCACCCCCAACCCCTCCCCTGAAGGGGAGGGGCTATTATGAGTGGGTTCTGGCTCGCCCAGCCTTCTCGATTCGCCAGCCTGTCGCGCGGCAAGGCGCGGCTGGCGCTCCTGGGCCTGGTCGTCCTGCTGCTCGCGACCCTGACCGCGCTGACGGTGCCGAGCCCGCCGGCAGTCAGCGGCGATGCCGCCAGGCGCGCCGACGATCAGGCCGACATCGTGCTCTACGAAGCGATCGTCGACGGGGTCCGTCATGGCGGCAATTATTACGAGATCGCCGCGCAGGAACTTCGCCGCGGCGACTATCCGCTGCGCCCGTTCGTCACCTTCCGCCTGCCGACGCTGGCGATGGTCCAGGCGCTGATGCCGGCCAAAGCGGTGGTGGCGTTGCTGTGGATACTCGCGGCGGGCGTGATGTTCGCCTGGTACCGGCGCCTGCGCCCCACTTTCTCGCGGCCGCCCCCCTTGTTCATCGCGATGGTGCTGCTCGCCGGCGGCATGGGCGCGTTCGTTCAGGCCGATCTCGCCGCCTTCCACGAGGTCTGGGCGGGACTGCTGATCGCGCTCAGCCTCGCGGTACGGCGCCCCGGCCAATGGGTCGCCGCCGCCGGGATCGGCGCGATCGCGCTGCTGATCCGCGAAACCAGCGCGCTGTACGTCGGCATCATGGTCGTCCTCGCGTGGCTCGAAGGCGATCGCCGCGAGGCATTGGGCTGGGCCGGTGGGCTCGTGCTGCTCGCGCTTGCCGTCGTCGCGCACGCGCATGCGGTGGCCGAAGTGGTGACGCCGGTCGATCCCGCCTCGCCCGGATGGGCCGGCATGCTCGGCTTCGGGTTCTTCGTCGAGGCGATGACGCTCTCGACCGCGCTCCGGCTTGCGCCGATGTGGCTCGCGGCCTTGCTGATGGGGCTGACCCTGTTCGGCTGGGCGGCCTGGCGCGATCCCGCGGGCATTCGCGCGCTCGCCACCTTCTCGGCCTATGCCGCGCTGATCGGCCTGTTCGGCCGCGTCGACACCTTCTATTGGGGACTGATGGTGGCGCCCGCGATCCTGGTCGGCCTGGCCTTCGCACCCGATGGGCTCAGAGACCTCGTCGCCGCTGCGTTCCCCAAGCGGCGCAAGATCACCGTGACGAGGATCAATCCATGAAGCGCATCCTGTTGATCGTCGGCGGCGGCATCGCGGCCTACAAGGCGTGCGAGCTGATCCGGCTGACGAAGAAGGCCGGAATCGGCGTGAAATGCGTGCTGACCGCGGGCGGCGAGCATTTCGTCACGCCGATGACGCTCGCCGCTTTGTCGGAGGAACAGGTCTACACGACGCTCTGGGACCTCAAGGGCGAGACCGAGATGGGGCATATCCAGCTCAGCCGCGAGGCCGATCTGATCGTCGTCGCTCCTGCGACCGCCGACCTGATGGCCAAGATGGCGGCGGGGATCGCCGACGATCTCGCCACCACGTTGCTGCTCGCGACCGACAAGCCCGTGCTCGCCGCGCCCGCGATGAACGTCCGGATGTGGCAGCATCCCGCCACCAGGCGCAATGTCGCGACGCTGCGCGGCGACGGTGTCACCGTGCTGGAGCCCGACGAAGGCCCGATGGCGTGCGGCGAATACGGCCCCGGCCGCCTGCCCGAACCGCCTGCGATCCTCGCGGCGATCCAGGACAAGCTCGCAGACTGATGCCTCCTCTCCAAATCCCGTTCGCCCTGAGCTTGTCGAAGGGCAATTGCGATACGGAGAGATGTACTTCGACAAGCTCAGCACGAACGGATTTCGATGCTCGTTGGTAAGCACATCATCGTCACCGCCGGCCCGACGCACGAGCCGATCGATCCGGTGCGCTACATCGCCAACCGATCGTCGGGGAAACAGGGGTTCGCGATCGCCGCGGCTTTGGCGGCGTTGGGCGCGCGAGTGACCCTGGTTGCCGGTCCGGTGACGCTGGCAACGCCGCCGGGAGTCGACCGGATCGATGTCGAGACCGCGCTGCAGATGGCGGCGGCGGTCGATGCCGCCCTCCCCGCCGATGCCGCGGTGATGGTCGCGGCGGTCGCCGACTGGCGGGTCGAGGCGTCGCCGCAGAAGATCAAGAAGGGCGCCGACGGCCCTCCCGTCCTCCAACTCGTCGAGAACCCCGACATCCTCGCGACGCTTGCGCGCAGCCCGCGCCGTCCGCGCCTGGTCGTCGGCTTCGCGGCGGAAACCGAGCGTGTCGTCGACCATGCCCGGGCCAAGCTCGCCAAAAAGGGCGCCGACTGGATCGTCGCCAACGACGTGTCGGGCGATGTGATGGGGGGCGACGCCAACACCGTGCACCTCGTCTCGGCCGATGGCGTCGAGAGTTGGGAAAAGCTTCCCAAGAGCGAGGTCGCCGCACGGCTCGCGGACCGGATCGCAACTGCACTCGGCTGATCGGCTACAGGAGGAGTGCCATGAAGACGGTGCCCGGCGGGGTCGGCGCGTAATAAGGGTCGATCCGCGCGAAGCCCAACCGCTCGTAGAGCGCGATGGCGCTCGCCATCGACGGCAGCGTGTCGAGCCTGATCTCGCGATACCCGCGCTCGCGGCCCGCGGCGACGACCGCCTCGGCGAGCGCGCGGCCCAGCCCGGTGCCGCGCGCTTCGGGAACCAGGAACAAGCGCTTCATCTCGCACACGCCGTCGTTGCCGAGCGGTCGCAATGCGGCGCAGCCGAGCGCCGCGCCGGCGGTGTCGCGCGCGAGCAGCAACGCACCGCGCGGCGCGGCATATTTACCCGGCAGTCCCGCCAGTTCGACTGCGAAATCCTGATAATCGAGATCGACCGGCAGGGATGCAGCATAGCCTTCGAACAGGATGGCGACATCGCGCAGGTCGTCGGACGTGGCGGCGGCGCGGATATGAAAGGCGTCGGGCATGGCGTCTTGTGGCGCGATGGAGAGCAGGCTTGCAACTCCTCTTCCCCCGGCGCCGCGGCGTCCCCTACAACGCCGCCCTCTCCTCGATTCGGAAGATGACCAAGATCAGATGACCGACCCTATCCGCATCGCCGTCAAGCGCCTGCCCCATAGCGGCGGCCTGCCGCTCCCGACTTATGCCACCGCGGGCGCGGCCGGAATGGATGTCGTTGCGGCCGAAGCGCTGACGCTGGCGCCCGGCGCGCGCCACGCGGTCGCGACCGGCTTCGCGATCGCGATCCCCGAAGGCTATGAGGTGCAGGTCCGCCCGCGCTCGGGCCTCGCGCTCAAGCACGGCGTCACCTGCCTCAACACCCCCGGCACGATCGACCACGATTATCGCGGCGAGGTGAAGGTGATCCTCGCCAATCTGGGCGATCAGCCGTTCGACATCGGCCGCGGCGACCGGATCGCCCAACTCGTTCCGGCCCCGGTTCAACGCGCCACGCTGGACGAAGTGGCCGAACTGGACGAAACTGATCGAGGTAGTGGCGGTTTCGGCTCCACTGGTCGATAATCAACGCATGATCGGACTCTTCCTACTCTTCCAGGCAGCCGTGGCCGGCACCGTCCCGACCGACTGGTCGAAGCTGCCCGACCTCAGGCTGACGACGACGCCCGATTATCCGGCGATCATGACCAAGTTCGTTCACGACGAAGTCACCGCCGGTCGCTGCGCCGCGCCCGCGCCGGTCGACGGCAAGACCAGCATGCGGGTCGACATGATCGTCCTGGTCTCCTCGACGAACGGCGAGGCGGTCAAGATCGTCCCCCGCGCGATCAATTGCCCGACGGTGGAGCAATTCGCCGCCGGCGTGGTGCAGAAGGCCGCCCGCGGCAACATCGCCGGGCCGCCGCCCGCGGCCGACAGCTGGTACCATACCGGCATGATCCTTACATGGGGTCCGTGAGTCCGCCGCCGACGCCCCTTTCCGACGCTGAGCTGTCACGCTTCGCCCGGCATATCGTGCTCAAGGAAATCGGTGGCGCCGGGCAGTTCGCGCTGCGCCGCGCGCGCGTCGTGGTGATCGGTGCCGGCGGGATCGGGTCGCCCGCGCTCCAATATCTGGTCGGTGCCGGGATCGGCCGCATCACCATCGTCGATGATGACGCGGTCGATCTCTCCAACCTCCAGCGCCAGACCTTGTTCGGCACTCCAGACCTCGGCACGGCCAAGGCCGATGCCGCGGCGGCGACCCTGGCCAGGCTCGATCCCGAGGTCGCGATCGAACGCCGCGCAGTACGGATCGACGCAGACAATGCGCACGATCTGCTGAGCGGTGCCGATGTCGTGCTCGACGGCACCGACAATTTCGCCACGCGGCTGGCGGTCGCCGATGCCGCGCTGGCGCTGCGCATCCCTTTGGTGTCGGCGGCGGTCAGCCAGTTCGAGGGGCAGCTCGGCGTCTATCGCGGTTGGGAAGCGGGCAAGCCCTGCTACCGCTGTTTCGTCGGACACGATCCCGAGCGCGAGGGCGTGAGCTGCGCCGATGTCGGCGTGCTGGGCGCGATGGCGGGGGTGATGGGCAGTCTCGCCGCGCTGGAAGTCATTCGGGCGATCGTCCCGTTCGGTGAGGACACCGCCGGGTCGCTGCTGCTCGCGGATGGCCTGTCGCTGCGGTTCAGGACGATCCGGCTGCCCAAGGACCCGGGCTGCAGCGTCTGCAGCTAGCCCTACCTCCGTCATGGGGATGACGGTTGAATTTCGTGGCAACAGTCAGCGCAAGCCGATCCGCTCGAGGTCCCAGCCCTGCGCGGTCCAGCGCGCGCCATGCTCGACATACCAGTCGACCGTTGCCGCCAGCCCCTGCGCGAAGCCGATCGCCGGCGCCCAGCCCAGTTCATGCTCGATCTTCGACGGGTCGATCGCATAGCGGCGGTCGTGCCCGCGGCGATCCTCGACGAAGCGGATCAGGTCGCGCCGCCGGCCACGCGCGAGCGGCAGGCGCGCATCGAGCAGATCGCAGATCCGCGCGACGGTGGCGACGTTGCTGTGCTCCTCGCGCGCACCGATCGCGTAGGTTTCGCCTACCCGTCCGCGCTCGAACACCGCCTGCAGCGCCGCCGCATGATCGTCGACATGGAGCCAGTCGCGGATATGCGCGCCGTCGCCATAGACCGGCAATGTCTCGCCGCGCAGCGCGCGCAAGATGGTCAGCGGGATCAGTTTCTCCGGCGCCTGGAACAGGCCGTAATTGTTGGTGCAATTGGTGACGACGACCGGCAGGCCATAGGTATGGTGCCAGGCGCGGACGAGATGATCCGACGCCGCCTTCGATGCCGAATAAGGCGAGGAAGGACGATAGGGCGAGCCTTCGTCGAAGCAGCCGCCAGTCGAGCCGAGGTCGCCGAACACCTCGTCGGTCGAGACGTGGTGGAAGCGGAAGTCGCGCTTCGTCTCCGCCTCCAGCGCTTCCCAATGGCCGCGTGCGGCCTGGAGCAGTTCACAGGTGCCGACGATATTGGTCTCGACGAACACGCCCGGCCCGTCGATCGAGCGGTCGACATGGCTTTCCGCCGCGAGGTGGACGATCGTGTCGACGCCTTCGCCCGCGAGCAGGCCACGCACCAGCCCCCGGTCCGCGATGTCGCCCTGGACGAACCGATAATTGATGCTTCCCGCGACCTCGGCCAATGCGGCAGGTGCGGCGGCATAGGTCAGCTTGTCGAGATTGAGCACGCGGCGACCCTGCGCAACCAGCCGGCGCACCAGCGCCGAGCCGATGAACCCGGCGCCGCCGGTGACCAGGATGACGCGCGCCATGCGTTCCGATCCGCCGCCCGGAATCACGCGGCCATCTTCCTCAGATAGCTGGCGTAACCGGTGCTGCCCATCAACGCGGCGCGACCGAGCACGCTCGCCCGGTCGAGATACCCCAATTGCAGCCCGATCTCTTCGGGACAGGCGATCTTCACCCCGCTGCGCATCTCGATCGCGCGGACGAAGCTCGACGCCTCGTACAGGCTGTCGTGCGTGCCGGTGTCGAGCCAGACATTGCCGCGACCGAGCGGGCTGACGGTAAGCTCGCCGCGCGCACGATAGGCGTTGAGCACGTCGACGATCTCGGTCTCGCCGCGCGCCGACGGGCGCAGCCCCCGCGCAACCTCGACCACCTGGGCGTCGCAGAAATAGAGCCCGGTGACTGCCCAATTGGTCCTGGGCCGGGCGGGCTTCTCCTCAATCGAGGTGACCCTGCCTCCCTTCTCGAACGCGACGATGCCGTAGCGCTCGGGGTCGGCGACCTGATAGGCGAAGATAGTGGCACCCGTCCCGCGCGACACCGCCTCGCGGCAGCGTGCGCCGAGCTGGTCGCCATGGAAGATGTTGTCGCCGAGGATCAGCGCGCATCCCTGGCCGTCGAGGAAGCGCTCGCCGATCACGAACGCCTCGGGCAGCCCGGTCGGTTCGGCCTGTTCGGCATAGGACAAAGACACGCCGAACGCGCTGCCGTCGCCGAGCAATTGCTCGAACGCCGGCAAATCGCGCGGCGTGGTGATGATTAGGATCTCGCGGATTCCGGCGAGCATCAGGATCGACAGCGGATAATAGATCATCGGCTTGTCGAATACCGGCAGCAGCTGTTTCGACACCGCCAATGTCGCCGGATAGAGCCGGGTACCGCGCCCGCCCGCCAGAATGATCCCCTTCATGGTTTCCGAGCCTTAACCGTGAAGGGTTAAGGCAAGGAAAACCCGGTGCCGCGAAACGCGCTCAGCACGTTTCCAGCTACAGCGTATCAATGAACTTCCGGACCGCCGGGCCGATATCGGGCCGGTCGAGCGCGAGCGCGATGTTCGCCTGGATATAGCCCGCCTTGTCGCCGCAATCGAAGCGGCGGCCGCCGAACTTGTAGGCGTGGAACGGCTGACCGCCGATCATCTGCGCCATCGCGTCGGTCAGCTGGATCTCGCCGCCCGCACCCTTTTCCTGCGTCTCGAGCACGCGCATCACCTCGGGCTGGAGGATGTAGCGGCCCGGGATCATCAGGTTGGACGGCGCGGCGCCGAGCTTGGGCTTCTCGACCAGCGCAGTCACTTCGACCAGATCGCCGTCCTGCTTCCCCGGCGAGATGATGCCATAGCGATCGGTCTCCTCGGGCGGAACTTCATAGCCGCAGACCAGGTTGCCGCCGATCTTGTTATAGGCATCGACCATCTGCTTCATGCAGCCGGGCTGGCCGACCATCAATTCGTCGGCGAGGAAGATCGCGAACGGCTCGTCGCCGACGATGTCGCGCGCGCACCACACCGCATGACCCAGGCCCATCGGCTCCTGCTGGCGGACATAGGCGACCGCGCCTGGCGCAAGGCGCGTCTGGTGCAGCAATTCCATCGACTTGCCGCGTGCCTTGATCGTCGATTCGAGCTCGTAGGCGATGTCGAAATGGTCTTCGATCGCCGATTTGCCGCGACCGGTGACGAAGATCATCTGCTCGATCCCCGCCTCCAGCGCCTCGTCGACCGCATATTGGATCAACGGGCGGTCGACGATCGGCAGCATCTCCTTGGGGAGCGCCTTGGTCGCGGGCAGGAATCGGGTGCCGAGCCCGCCAACGGGGAACACGGCCTTGCGCAGCGGCTTGATCGACATTCACTTCTCCTGGGGCGCGCGCATAGGGCTCTCGGCAGTCCGCGAAAAGCCCCGATCGACGATCCGCCGTGCGGCGCGGCCGATCCGGGCCGCCGGGCTGGTCAGCAGATAGAGCGGTCGCGCGGCGCGCGGCAGCGGCAGCGCCAGCGCATCCTCGGTCGACACCCAGCTGCCCCAGGCGACATTGGCGAGATAGCGCGGAGTCGATTTGAGCAGCAGCGCGGAGGTGTGGCCAACCGCCATGTAGCGCCGCGGCACCTGCGCCTGCTCGGCGAGTTCGTCGCGGCCGCGCATCAGCGCGTCGGACAAGGCGGCGAGCAGGCGCACCCGCCGCGACCGCCCGACACCCTGTGGGACGGGTGTCGCGAACAGGCGATTCGCCTGGAGTATCGCCAGATCCATCGCCCGCCATACGCCGTCGCGCCGGGCGCGCGCGCGGAGCGACGCCATGGCCGTGGCGTCCATCGCCGCCAGCAGCGCGTTGAAATCGGCGAGCCATTTGAGCCGCGACCAGCCGTGCCGTGCGCCATGGACAGCTAGATACACGAGCAAGGCTTCGTCGCCGAGCGTGGGCAATTCGTGTCCGGCGACCGCGACCGGCCGTACGTCGCGCACGAGGTCGGGCTCGACGAGCAGCCCTTTGACCGAGGTCGCGCGCCAATGCAGGTCGACGATCGCCCGGTTGCCGGCATGAACCATCGTGCATTCCTTGACCATGTCGACCAGCACCGGCAGCCGCCGGGCGTCGATCGGCCCCGCCGGATCGGAAAGGCGATACCCCGCCTCCTCCAGCACGCCGATCGTCCGCGCGACATCGTCGGGGGCGACCAGCAGGTCGTTGTCGAGCGTCTGCTTCACGCGCTGGTCGCGATAGGCGAGTTCGGCGAGCGTCGCCCCCTTCAGGAATGCCGCCTTGATTCCGCTATCGTCGAGCAAGGCCGCTATCCGCGCCGCCTCGTCGATCAACAGCAAATTGCGCGCTACCTGGCGGCGATGCGCCGCGGCCAGCGCCGCCGGCACACTGATCCCTGCCGCCTGCAACGCGATCCGTGCCAGGCCGGTAACGCGGTGGCGGCGGGCCAACGCCACGAAGCGCCCCCAGTCGATCGGGGGCGCGGCGGCATCGCGGACTGCGACGGCGTCGGTCGGCCAACGGCAGCAGGCCGCGAGCAGCAGGAATTCGGCGGAGGCGCCGCCGCTGCTCACGTCGCCAGGAACCAGCGGTGCCCCGCCTCGATCCCGATCGCGGTCAGGGTGCCGCTGGCATAAGCGCCGGTATCGATGCCGATGCGGTTGTGCAGCTCCTCGACCGCCGGGCTGATCGAATGGCCGTGGACGACGATCGCGCCGTGGCTGCCTTCGAAATCGAGGAAACGCTCGCGGATCCAGCGCAGATCCTCGGGCTTCTGCCGGTCGAGTGGGACGCCGGGCTTCAACCCGGCATGGACGAAGCAATAGCCACCGACCGCCAGGCTATCGATCATGCGGTGGAGGAACACGGCATGCGCGTCGGGCACGCGCATGGCGAAGTCTTCGCACAGCGACAAGGTGTCGCCCGACTCGATCAGCGCCGGCGACACGCCGTAACTCGCCATGGTTTCGGCGCCGCCGATCCGCGTCCAGAAACGCGCCGCTTCGAGATTGCCGGCGAGCGTCAGCTGGAACACTTCCTCGTGATTCCCTTTGAGGAATACCGGCTTACGCCCGCCCCAGTCGCGCGTCAGCAGATGGTCGATCACCTGCTTCGACTGCGGTCCGCGGTCGACCAGGTCGCCGAGCAGGACGATCCGCGTGTCGGCGGGAGCACGCGCCGCGTCGTCGCGATCGATCGCGTCGAGCAAGCGGGTCAGCAGGTCGAGCCGGCCGTGTACGTCGCCGATCGCATAGAGCCGCTCGCCGGCCGGCACCTGCGCGCCGCCTGCGCCGCGCCCGTCGTCGCCGCGGCTGCCGAACAGGCTTTTCAACCGCCGGGCGATCATGACGCGCCTCGCCCGGCAACAAGGGTATCGCGGATATCCATCACCCGCAGATAGGCGCCGCGCTCGGCTGCGATCAAGCGAGCATGTCGGCTGTTTACCCCGCGCCGATCGCCCTATAGCCGTGCCGACGACCGAAATGACCATCCTCGAAGGGGCGATAGTGAGGCAATTCATCCCGAATACCGATAACGGCGCTCTGCGACAGGACGCACGATGACCCTATCCGATCTCGAGCGGCCGGTCCGCATGATGATCGCGGGCGAATTCACCCACGGGGCGACCGCCCGCGGGCTGGTCGGAGGCTTCCGTGCGCTGGGCTGGGATGTCGCCGAGGTCGATGTACTCGATTTCGTCGTCCGCGGCCGCGGTCGGCTGTCGCGCGCCGCGGCGCGGCTGCTGTGGAACAATTCGATCGCCGAATACAATGCCGAGATCCTGCGCGTCGCCGAGCTCAACCAGGTCGAGATCTTCCTGACGATCAAGGGCGTCAACATCGCGCGCTCGACGGTCGATCGCCTCCGCGCCAACGGCACGCGGGTCGTGGTCTTCTATCCCGATGTGCTGTTCGACCATGTCGGCGTCGACGAGGCGGTGCTGGCGGCTACCGACCTGATCGTCACGACCAAGAGCTACCACGCCTCCTATCTCGACACGCTCGTCGGGGCGGCGCGCCATGCCTTCGTCCATCACGGCTATTGCCCCAGCGCGCATTCGCGCCGCCACACGGCGGATGCGATCCCCTATCGCTGGGACATCGGCTTCATCGGCAATGCCTCGCCGCACAAGGCCATGCATCTCGACGCGGTCGCGCGCGCCTTTCCCGACCAACGCTTCGTCGTGATCGGCAACGGCTGGAGCGATCTCGCCCGGGGCACCGCGCTGGCCCCGCATGTGCTCGGCGCCCCGCTCACCGGCGACTATTTCGCCCGTGCGATCGAGCAGACGCGGATCAACCTCGCCATCCATCATGGCGAGGTGGGCCCGGACAAGTGGCAGGACCTGACCTCGACCCGCACCTTCGAGATCCCCGCCGCGGGCGGCTTCATGCTGCACGTCGACAATGATGAGGTTCGCGCGCTCTACGAACCCGGCCGCGAGATCGACGTCTTCGCCGGCGACGCGCAGTTGATCGAGCGGATCGGCCATTATCTGGCGCACGAGCCGCAACGGGCAGCGATCGCCGAGGCCGGTCACACGCGATGCGTGCCGGGCTATTCGCTCGAGAGGCGGGCGGAAGAGATCGCGGAGCTATTGCAGATGCGAGGGCTTCTCGCGGCATCTCATTGAACGGCAGGCTTTTCACCGGCGACGCGTCCCGTCGCCGACACTGCAGGCATCACCGCACCGCTGGACTATCGCATTGACCCGTTCGGACAGACCCGCCTAGGACGGGATGGGCACGACGCCCTGTAGCGGAAACGATCCTTCATGTTGGCAAAGCTGTTCGGAGATTTCAGAGGCATCGCGCGCGTCGCCGGGATCGGCACGGCGCTGCGCTGGCTTTGCTGCGTCGCCCTGACGCTGCCCTCCGCGCTCAAGACGCGCAACCTGCTGGCGGCGGACCGGCTGATGGGCAATGGCCCGTTTCGCGTGCGCCACGCGATCGGCACGGCGTTGCTGACGGGGGAAAGCGCGTTCAGCGGATTGCGCGAAATTTGGGTGCGCGACGTCTATGCCGGCGGCGGCTTCCTGCAGATCCCCGATCGGGGCACGGTGGTCGATCTCGGCGCCAACATGGGCAATTTCTCCGCCCAGGCGCTCGCCGCCAATTCCACCGCGCGATTGATCGCGATCGAACCCAGTCTGCCGCTCGGCGCCAAATGGGCGAAGACGATGGTGACCAACGGTTTTCAGGACCGCGCGCAATTGTGCCGGGGCCTTATCGGCATCTTCACCGACAAGCAGCGCCGCGATCTCGAAAACGACCCCGCTTACGGTGGTGCACCGACGATCGGCGAAGAGGAATTCCTGAAGCGCTACGCCATCGATCACATCGACTTCCTCAAATGCGACATCGAGGGAAGCGAGTTCTTCATGACCCAGAGCGGCAGCCGGCTGCTCGACATCACCGATCGGGTGGCCATCGAAGTCCACGATTTCGGCGGTGATCCCCAGCATTTCCTCGATACGCTCACGGCCCGCGGCTTCACCGACGTGCAAGTCGATTGGTACGGACGCGAGTGCATCGCGCGCGCCGCGCGCGCGCCGGCCCTCGCGATGGGGGCCTGACCGTGGCGACGCTGGCGCGTGCGTCCTCTCTCGTCGCGGCTCCGCAGCCGCGGTCGCAAGAGGCGTCGCTCTCGATCGACGATCTCGATCCGACCTATCGCGAAATCCTCTGCTCCGCGCTGGTCGCATTATGGTTCATGATGGGCATGGCGGTGATGCCGGGCTCGGAGGACTGGATCAATACGGTCGGCCTCGTGGCCTATTCGCTCGTGCTGGCCTGGGCCTCCTACCGTCAGATGAAACGCAACGTGGCGTCGATATGGACGCCGTTGCTCTGGTATCGGGTCGCCATGCTGAGCTATTTCGGCATCGGATCCCTGGTTCCGATCTGGACCAACTACGATACCCAGGAACTCATGAAGGGGTTCTACAACTTCTTCGGCTATGAGACGATCAAGCTCAACGCGGTCGTCACGACGTTCAACCTCGTCTTTCTGATCACCAACAAGATCCTGTTCACCTCGCTTCGCAACAGGTCGATCGGCAGCGCGTTCGCGTCCGAGAAATTCATCCACCCGTCGAACTTCAGCATGATCATGTTCGGGTCGATCTGTCTGGTCGTCGGCTCGATGATCAACTATTTTATCATCTTTCCTCAGATCGTCGGCTGGGTGAACCTCAGCCTTTTCAGCACGATTGCCAACTTCTCCGCGCTGTCGTGGCTCGGCTATTTCATGGTCATCTACTGGGCCCTGGAAAACAAGCGCCGCGCGTTCATCATCTGGCCGATCGTGCTGGCACTCGGCGAATCCGCCATCGGCTTCTTCGCGATGAGCAAGTCGGTGATGCTGATGCCGCTCGTGATGATCGGCATCGCCTTCATCTATCATCGCCGCACGGTGCTCCGGATCGGCATCTTCGTCGGCGCCTTCATGGCATTGTTCATGTTCATTTCGCCGATCATCACGCACGTGCGAGAGGTCAACGCGGTCTATTACGCGGGCGGCGCAAGCGTGGCCGAGGTGCCGAGCCTCTATCTTTCCTACTTCACCAGCGACCGCAACGGCGAGCAATATGCCGACGTCCAGACCGGCTGGATGCGCCTGAGCTTCGTCAACGCCGGCACGTTCGCGATCAATCAATACGATCATGGCACCCCGGGCCGGTCGTATCGCTACTGGGCGATCGTCTGGATTCCGCGCGTCCTCTACCCCAACAAACCGATCATCACCGACGTCGCGCGCGAATTGTCCTACGCCGCCAACGGCAATTACAATTCCTCGTCGAGCGCCGGGCTGGCGGCGGAAGCCTATTGGAACGGCGGGTGGTTGGGCTCGCTCGGCATCGCCATGTTCCTCGGGCTGATGTTCGGCCTCTGGTCGCTCTATGCGATCGAGGTCATCCAGCGAAAGGCCTGGCACCTGTTCTTCATCATCCTCATCGGAATGAGGACGGCGATCCGCGTCGACGGCGCGTTCGTGTCCGACGTGCTCGGTCCCATCGCGCTGGTCATCCTGGCGCACATCGCCCTGGAGTTGCTGAACCGCTTCCTGCCGCAAACCCTGGCTGGCGCGCTGCGTCGACAATCAGCGTTGCGTTAATCGCCGGACATGTGCGGCCTGGCCGGATTCTTCGCGCATGCGGCCCAGGGGCCGACCGTCGAGCCGGCCACGCTGATCGCGATGCGCGATCGGATGGCGGCGCGCGGTCCGGACGGGGCGGGCCTGTGGATTGCACCCGACGGCCGCGCCGGCTTCGGCCATCGTCGCCTGTCGATCATCGACCTGAGCGACGGTGGCGCCCAGCCGATGACCACGGCCGACGGGCGCTACACGATCGCCTATAACGGCGAGATCTACAATTATCGCAAATTGCGTGCCGACCTCATCGCCGACGGCGTGGGCTTCGTCAGCGATTCGGATACCGAGGTCCTGCTCCATCTCTATGCCCGGCATGGCGCCGCGATGCTGCCCCTGCTGCGGGGCATGTTCGCGATCGCGATCTGGGATGCGGCCGAGCGATCGATGTTCCTCGCGCGCGATCCGCTCGGCATCAAACCGCTTTATTATGCCGATGTCGGCGGCACGGTCCGCTTCGCGTCGCAGGTCAAGGCGCTGCTGGTCGACCCATCGGTGCCGCGCACGCCGTCCGCGGTCGGGCTGACCGGATTCCACCTGATGGGATCGGTACCCGAACCCTATACCGCCTGGCAGGCAATCCACGCGCTGCCGGCGGGCCATTGGATGACCTTCGCCGCTGCCGGTATCGAGGGACCGCGCCAATATGCCCGGGTCGCCTCTGTCCTTGCCGACGCGCGCCACCGCTCGGTCAGCGATGCCGACGTCCGCGCGGCGTTGCGCGACAGCGTGCGGCATCATCTCGTCGCCGATGTCGAGGTAGGCGCCTTCCTGTCGGGCGGCGTCGATTCGGGCGCGCTGGTCGGGCTGATGCGCGATTGCGGCCAGCAGCGCATCCGTGCCTGTACCCTGGCCTTTCGCGAATTCGCCGGCGCGCCGCAGGACGAAACCCCCGGCGCGATCGAGATGGCGCAACGCTATGGCGTCGATCACCACATCCGCACCGTCACCGCGGCGGAATTCGCCGAGGATGTCGATGCGATCTTCGACGCGATGGATCAGCCGAGCATCGACGGCATCAACACCTGGTTCGTCAGCAAGGCGTGCAAGGAAATGGGGCTGAAGGTCGCGCTGTCGGGGCTCGGCGGCGACGAGTTGCTCGCCGGCTATTCGACCTTCCGGTCGGTCCCCCGGACGCTCCGCCGCGCCGGCCCGCTCAGCCGTGTTCCCGGCGCCCCCGCCGCCGCACGGATGCTGCTCCGCACGCTGGCGCCGCGGCTGGCGCGCAGGAATCCGAAGGCGCTGGGCGTGCTCGACTATGCCGGCAGCTGGTCGGGCGCCTATTTCCTGCGCCGCGCGGTGTTGTTGCCGTTCGAACTCGCCGACGCGATGAACCCCGATCTCGCACGTGAGGGACTGGAGGAACTGGCCTCGCTCCGGCCGATCGCGAGCAGCATCGAGCCCGATCCGGGATCGGACAACGGCCGCGTCTGCGCGATGGAGACGACCAATTACATGCGCCACCAGTTGCTGCGCGACACCGATTGGGCGGGCATGGCGCATTCGCTAGAGATCCGTGTGCCGCTGGTCGACTTCACCCTGCTCCAGGCGATTGCTCCCCGCATCGCGACGCTCCGGCCGGGCGAAGGCAAGACGTTGCTGGCCAACGCGCCGGTCATTCCGGTCCCGGCCGATGTCGTCAACCGCGCCAAGACCGGGTTCGGCATCCCGATCGGCGACTGGCTGCGCGGCGACAACGAGCATCACGAGGATCGCCGCACCTCGCGTCGCTGGGCGCAGGTCGTGCAGGCGCGCTACGACGACGCCGTCGCCGCGATCTGCCCGGTCGGAGAGGTAGCGCAGTCCGGCGCGGCCCGCTAAGCGAGCCCCGGTGAGAATTCTCGCGCTCTCCCATTATTACCCGCCGGAGGTGAACGCGCCCGCGTCGCGCCTGTCCGAGCACGCGCGCGTCTGGCGCGAAGCGGGGCACGAGGTGACCGTCGTCACCTGCGCGCCCAATCACCCCGCGGGTCAGCTCTATCCCGGCTATCGCAACCGTCTGTGGCAGGAGGAGACGGTCGACGGCATCCGCGTGATCCGGCTGTGGACCTTCCTCGCCGCGAACGAGGGGTTCCTGCCGCGCATCGCCAATTACCTGTCCTATCTGTTCTCCGTCCTGTTCTGGATGTGGCGCCTGCCCCGCGCCGATGTCGTGATGTCGACCAGCCCGCAATTCTTCTGCGGCCTGGCGGGCTGGTTCCTCAAGTGCCGTAAGCGTCCCTGGGTGCTCGAGATCCGCGACCTCTGGCCCGAGAGCATCGTTACCGTCGGCGCGATGAAGCGCGGCACTGCGATCCGCGCGATCGAGAAGGTCGAGGCCTTCGCCTATCGCAACGCCGACCTCGTCGTGTCGGTGACCGAAGGCTTCATACCGCATATTCGCGCGCACCGGCCCGAGCGCCCGATCGCGGTGATCAAGAACGGCGTCGACCTGTCGCATTTCGGCAGCGACCCCGCCGCGGCCGACGCCTTTCGCGCCGAGCATGGCCTGACCGGCAAGTTCGTCGCCTCCTATGTCGGCACCCATGGCATGGCGCACGGCCTCCAGGCGCTGATCGCCGCCGCCGAACGGCTGCGCGATCGCGACGACATCGCCTTCCTGATGGTCGGTGGCGGCGCCGAGCGCGAGACGATCAGGGCGCTGCGCGACGCCAGGGGGCTGACCAACATCGTCATGCTCGGCCAATTGCCCAAGGCGGCGATGCCCGCGGTGTGGGGAGCGAGCGATGCCGCCTTGGTCCTGCTCAAACGCGTCGACACGTTCAAGAATGTCATCCCGTCCAAGATGTTCGAGGCGATGGCGCTCGGCGTGCCAATGATCCTGGGGGTCGAGGGCGAGGCCAGGGCGCTGATGGACGAAGGCGGCGCCGGTATCGCGATCACACCCGAGGACGATGCAGAACTCGCCGACGCGATCGTGCGGCTGGCCGACGATCGCGACCTCGGCCGGCGGATCGGCGCCTCGGCCCGGGCATTCGTCGGCGAACAATTCGATCGCGAGGCACTGGCCAGGACCTATCTCGCGCAATTCGAGGTGCTTCGGCGATGAAGCTCGGCCGCAGCCTCGCCTTCGCCCGCCACATCCCGCCGCGCCAGATCGCCGCACGCTTCTGGCTCGAGGCCAAGCGTCGCTGGTCGCTGCGCCTGCCGCCGCGGCTCGAAACGCTCGCTTACCCCGCCGCCACCGCGCCCCATCCCGTGTTGCCGCCCCGCACCGGCATGATCGAGCGGCTGCCCGGCGGCTGGCGATTCACCTTCGTCGGCCGTTCGGTCGAGACCGGCGAGGCGATCGACTGGCAGGCCGATCCCGACCAGCTCTGGTGCATGAACCTCCATTACATGGAGTATCTGGAGGAGCTCGACCGCGACGCCGGCCTCGCCCTGATCCGCCAGTGGATCGCCGCCAACCCGCCGTGGCGCCGCGGTTACTGGCGCGACAGCTGGAACAGCTATGCGCTGTCGCTGCGCGTCGTCGTCTGGATGCAGCGGCTGACCGCGTGGGACGTCGACGTCACCGACCCCGACATCCGCCGCATCGTCGCCAGCCTGGCCGCACAGCTCGACTTCCTGCGCCGCAATCTCGAGCTCGACCTCGGCGGCAATCACTTGATCAAGAACATCAAGGCGCTCGCCTGGGGCGGGGCGTTCTTCGCCGGCCCGTTCGGCCAGCGCCTGCGCGACCGCGCGATCGGGCTGCTCAGGCGCGAGGTGTCGCGCCAGATCCTGCCCGACGGCATGCATTACGAGCGCTCGTCCTCCTACCATGCCCAGGTCTTCGCCGACCTGATCGAAACCCGCGTCGCGCTGGGCGACATGGCGCTCGACCGCGTGCTCGAGCCGATGGCCCAGGTCACCGCGATGCTAATGCACCCCGATGGCGGGCCGGCGGTGTTCAACGACGCCGGGCTCAGCATGGCCTACAGCCCCGACGATTGCCTCGCCGCGTTCGCCCGCGTCACCGGCCGCCCGATCCCGCAGCGCGACGGCGCCTTCGGCTTGCGCGACGCCGGCTATTTCGGGCTCCATGCGCCGGGCTTCGCGCTGATCGCCGACATGGGGCGGATCGGCCCCGACACGCTGCCGGCGCATGCGCATGGCGATATCGGCTCGATCGAGCTGTCGATCGGCGGCGAGCGGATCGTCGTCGACCAGGGTGTCTATGAGTATGTCGCGGGCGAACGTCGCCAGGCCTCACGCAGCGCACATCACCACAATTGCCTGGCGATCGAGGACGCCGAGCCGGCCGATTTCTACGGCGCGTTCCGCTGCGGCCGCCGCCCGCGCGTCGGCGTGTCGCAATTCGTCGGCGGCGAGGGCGGCATCCTGCTGCAGGGACACCACGACGGCTACAGCCACCTGAAGGGTAAGCCCGTCGTCGTCCGCCGGGTCGAGGCGAATGCCGAAGGGATCGTCCTCCACGACCGGATCGACGGCAGCGTCTGGCACACGGCAACGTCCCGCCTGCTGCTCCACCCCGATTGTCGCATCGAGCTTCACGGCGACCTCGCCATTGTGCACCGCGGCGAGGTGTCGATCGCCGTGCGAGGATCCGCTCCTTTATCGGTCGAACCGGCGGTCTGGTGGCCCGATATGGGAGTCGAAGTGGCGACGCGGCGGCTGTGCTTGACACTGCCGCCCGGTTGCTTTGAAGCCACGCTGGAGTTCGGCGCCGTAACACCGCTTGAATCGGGGATTTCGTGAAACAGGTCGAACAGAATTACCGCAGCGGCGTGCTCCGCCTGATCGACGCGCCGGTGCCGCGCGCGGGCGGCGGGCGCAATCTGGTCGCGACGCGCGTGTCGCTGATCAGCGCGGGTACCGAGAAGCAGATCATCGACCTTGCGCGATCGAGCCTGGCGGGCAAGGCGATGGCCCGCCCCGACCTGGTCAGGAAGACGCTGCAGAAGGTCCGCAACGAAGGCCTGCTGCCGACCGTGCAGAAGGTGTTCGCCAAGCTCGATACCCCGATCCCGCTCGGCTATTCGCTCGCCGGCACGGTGGTCGAGGCGGGCAGCGATGCCGGCGGCTATGTAGTCGGCGACCGCATCGCCTGCGCCGGTGCGGCGGTCGCCAACCATGCCGAATATAACGCAGTCCCCAAGAACCTGTCGGTGCGCATCCCGGCGGGGGTCGACGACGAGGCGGCGAGCTTCGTCACCATTGGCGCCATCGCGCTTCAAGGCGTGCGCGTCGCCAACCCGACCTTGGGCGAGCGCGTCGTCGTCATGGGGCTCGGGCTGATCGGCCAGCTCACCGTGCAGTTGCTCAAGGCCAATGGCTGCCGCGTGCTCGGCTTCGACCCCAATCCGGCGCGCGCCAGCCTCGCGCTCGAGATGGGTGCCGATGTCGCGGTCAGCGATGCGCTCGACGACGCGGTGCGCGGCTTCACCGACGGCTATGGCGCCGATGCGGTGATCGTGACCGCGTCGAGCAAATCCTCCGCTCCGCCGAACCAGGCCGCCGAGATCAGCCGGATGAAGGGCCGTGTCGTGATGGTCGGGCTGACCGGCATGGAGATCGACCGCGAGCCTTATTACAAGCGCGAACTCGATCTCAGGCTGTCGATGTCCTACGGCCCCGGCCGCCACGATCCGGCCTATGAGCTCGAAGGACACGACTATCCGCTCGCCTATGTCCGCTGGACCGAGCAGCGCAACATGCAGGCGTTCCTCGAACTGGTCGCCGAAGGCCGCGTGACGCCGTCCAAGCTCGTCACCCATCGCTTCCCGATCGAGCAGGCCGAGGCTGCGTACAAATTGATGGACGGCGACGAGCCGTACCTCGCCATCCTGCTGACCTATTCCGACACGCCGACGCCGATCGAACGCTCGATCCCGGTCGCGAGCAAGAAGGCCTCGGCCACCACCGGCCGCGGCACCGGCTTCATCGGCTTCGGCAATTACGCCAAGTCGGTGCTGCTCCCCGCGCTCAAGAAGGCCGGCAACGAGCGGCTGACGACGGTGGTCACTTCGACCGGCCTGTCGGCGCACGACGCCGCCGAACGCCAGGGCTTCGCCCGGGCCGCGACCGATCCGCAAGCGGTGCTCGGCGATCGCGACACCGATTGCGTGTTCGTCGCGACCCGCCACGACAGCCACGCACGGCTCACGGTCGAGGCGCTCAAGGCCGGCAAGCACGTCTTCGTCGAAAAACCGCTCGCGCTGACCATCGACCAGCTCGCCGAGGTCCAGGCCGCCGCCGTCGCCGCGCGAGGCGTGCTGACGGTCGGCTTCAATCGCCGCTTCGCGCCGATGATGGTCGAGGCAAAGGCGGCGCTCGCCAATCGCGGCGGGCCGATCGCGATGCACTACCGGATCAATGCCGGGCACGTGCCGGGCGACAGCTGGCTGCACGGTGCCGAGGGGGGCGGACGGATCGCGGGCGAGGCCTGCCATTTCGTCGACGCGCTGAGCTTCCTCGCCGGCGGGCCGCCCGTGGCGGTCGAGGCGTTCAGTCCCGAGGGCGTGAGCGATACCGTCTCGGCAGTGCTGCGCTTCGCCGACGGGTCGACCGGCACGATCCTCTATTCCTCGCTCGGCGACAGCGCGCTGCCCAAGGAATATCTCGAAATATTCGCGAGCGGCCTCGTCATCCGCCTCGACGATTTCCGCAAGCTCCACATCACGCGCGGCGGCAAGACCGTGACCAAATCGTCCTCGGCCCAGGACAAGGGACAAGCGGGCCTGGTGAAGGCGTTCTACGCCGCCGCGCGCGACGGCGCGCCGCCGCCGATCCCGCTCGATGACCTGATCGCGGTCAGCGCCGCGACGCTGGGCATGGCCGGGGCGGACTGAGAGCCCGCGTGACCGCGCCCTCGATCACCGCGATCATCCTCTCGTTCAACGAAGAGGTGCATATCCGCCGCTGCCTCGAGCGGATCGCGCCGCTCGTCGCGCGGACGATCGTGGTCGACAGCTTCTCGACCGACCGCACGGTGGAGATCGCGCGCGAATTGGGCGCCGAGGTCCACCAGCACGCTTTCACCAACCAGGCGGCGCAGCTGCAATGGGCGCTCGATACGATCCCGATCGACAGCGACTGGATCATCCGCGTCGATTGCGACGAATATCTCGAGCCCGCGCTGATCGACGAGATCGGGGCGAAGCTCCCCGCCCTTCCCGCCGACGTCACCGCGCTCGACGTCAAGTTGAAGGTGCTGTTCAAGGGCAAGTTCATCCGCTGGGGTGGCTATTACCGCACCTGGCTGACGCGGCTGTGGCGCCCCGATGCCGGGCGGATGGAACAGCGCTGGATGGACGAGCGGCTGCTGATCACGCGCGGCCGCGCCGAGCGGCTGACCGGGGGCGACCTGGTCGACGCCAGCCTCAAGGACATCGGCTGGTGGACCGACAAGCATAATGGCTACGCCACGCGCCAGATGATCGACTTCATCGCGCGCGAGCACGGACTGATCGGCGAGGAAGAGGACGGCCAACTCACCGCCTCGGCGAAGAAGCGCCGCGGTCTGCGCAAGCTCTATGGCGGCACCCCGCTCTACCTCCGCGCGGTGCTCTATTACCTCCGGCGCTATTTCCTGCTGGGCGGCTTCCTCGACGGCCGGCTCGGCTTCGTCTGGCACTTCCTCCATGGCTTCTGGTTCTTCGTGCTGATGGACGCCAAGATCGACGAGGCGCGGACCTGGATCGCGGCCAATTCGATCGAGCAATTCCCGCGCTATCTTGAGGAACGCTACGGCATCGCCGAGACCGGAATCGCATGGCGGCGGTGAGGCCGAAGGTCATCATCCTGATCGGGGCGTTCTGGCCGGGACACGAATCCGCCGGACCCAACCTCAGCGTCAAGGCGATGTGCGAGAGCTTGGCGGACCAGGTCGAATTCTTCCTGGTCGCGCGCGACCGCCCGTTCGGTGCGGGCGAGCCGATGGTCGCCAATAACGAATGGCGCGATCTCGGCTGGGCGAAAATCCATTATCTGACGGTCGGACCGAAGGGCGCCGAAGGCCTCGCCGATCTGCTCCGCGAGACGCCGCACGACCTGTTGTTCGTCAACGGCTTCTTCGACCGTGAATTCACCATTCCCGCGATGCTCGCGCGCCGCTTCGGCAAGGCGCCGCGTACGCCCGTAGTGATCTCGCCGCGTGGCGAATTCTCGTCGGGCGCGCTCGGCCTCAAGAATGCGCGCAAGGGGCTGTACATGGTGCTGGTCCGGCTGCTCGGGCTGGCCAAGCAGGTCACCTTTCACGTCACCAGCGAGGAAGAGCAGGCCGATACGCGCAGGCTCTTCCCGACCAACCGGATCGAGCGGATCACCAACGTCCGCCCACTCTTCCCGCTGCCGCCCTACCAGCCGGGCAATCTGTTCCGCCTCGCCTTCCTCGGCCGCATCTCGCCGGTGAAGGGGCTCGACGTCGCGCTGGAGGCATTGGCGCTCGTCACCGAGCGCGTCGATTTCACCATCTACGGCCCGGTCAGCGATCCCGCGCATTGGGCGCGCTGCGAGGAGCTGATCGCCGCGCTGCCCGACAACGTCACTGCGCATCGCGACGGCGAACTGACCAATGACGCGGTGCCCGCCGCGATGGCCCGGCAGGAGCTGATGTTCATGCCGTCGCGCTCGGAGAATTTCGGGCATGCGATCTTCGAGGCCCTGTGCGCCGGCACGCCCGTCCTGATCGGCGACCGCACGCCGTGGCAGGAGCTGGAGGCGGCCAAGGCCGGGTTCGACGTGCCGCTGCCCAACCCGGCGGCGCTCGCCGCGGCGGTCGACCGGCTCGCCGCGATGAACCCCGCCGACTATGCCGCATGGCGCGCCGGCGCCCGCGCGATGGCCGAGCGTTTCGTCGCCGCCAGCACCGCACGCACCGACATGGCGCGGCTGTTCCTCGCCTTGACCGGCCGCACCGCTTCACCCATGGCCGAGCAGGCATGACGAGCCTCGCCACCCACGCCAAGCGCTTCATCGGCCCGCTGCTCGCCAATCGCTGGACCGGCATCGTCGCCGCGCGCGTGCTCGGCGACCGCATCCCGCATCGCGGGCTCACCATCGACACGTCGAGCCCGGTGGTCACGCCGCAGATCAAGGCGGCGCTGCTGCTCCAGGGCTATGAATCGGGCGAATATCGCTTCGTCCGGCGCTACGTGCCGACCGATTGCGACGTGATCGAACTGGGCGGCAGCCTGGGCGTGATCAGTTGCACCATCCGCCGCCGCATTTCGCCCGAGCGCCGCCAGTTCATCGTCGAGGCCGATCCGCGCCTCGCCAAGGCATTGCGCCGCAACCTCGCGATCAATCATTGCGACGCCAATGTCGAAGTGATCGAGGCGGCGATCAGCTACGATCCGGGCGAGACGGTGTCGTTCGCGCTCGGCGAGAGCTCGGTCAGCGGCCGCGTCGCCGCCGATGCCGGGTCGCTGCCGACGATCGACGTCCCGGCGTGCACCCTCGGCCAGTTGATCGAGCGCTACGGGCTGACCGATTTCGCACTGGTCAGCGATATCGAGGGTGTCGAGTGGCGTATCCTCAAGCACGACCTCGACGCGCTGGCCAAGGCGCGGATGATCGTGATGGAGACGCACGACAGCCCGGACAACGGCAGCTACGAGGACCTGATCGCTGCGCTCCAGGCGACCGGCCGCTTCGAACTGCTCGATCGCCACGGCCCGGTGGTCGTGCTGAAGCCCAGGACTACCTGAGCCCCTTATGCCGACGCGCCTGGCGATCATCGTCACCCACCCCATCCAGCATTTCGTCCCCTTCTATCGCGCGCTCGCCGCCGATCCGGGGATCGATCTCCATGTCCTGTACGGCGCCCCGATCGGGGTGAAGGCCTATTTCGACCGGGAGATGCAGTCCGAGATCAGCTGGAACATGGACATGCTGGGCGGCTACAGCCACGAATTCCTGGGCGAGGTGCCGGCCAGCGGCCAGTCGAGCGTGCTCGCGCCGAGCTCGCCCGAGATCGGCCGGCGATTACAGGCGTTCGGTCCGGATGTGGTATTGGTTTACGGTCATGCCCAGGCCAACGTCTATCGCGCGATCTGGTGGGCGCGCCGCAACGAGGTGCCGCTGATGACGATCGGCGACAGCGAACTGTTGCGTCAGCGCACCACGAAGACGCGGATGGCGAAGGAAGTCGTCGTCCGCGCGATCTTCCGCCGCTATTCGGCGTTCCTCTCGGTCGGCGACCGCAACGCCGATTTCTACGCTTATTACGGCGCGCCGCGCGACCGCATCTTCCGCTGCCCGTTCACGATCGACGAGGCGACCTATCGCGCCGCCAAGGCCAACCGTCCGGCGCTGCGGGCCGAGGTACGGCGCACCTACGACATCGCCGACGACGCGATCGTCGCCTTGTTCGTCGGCAAGCTCTCTAACCGCAAGCGCCCGGTCGACCTGATCGACGCACTCGCCCAGACCGGGGGACGCAAGGTCACCGCCTTGTTCGCCGGCAATGGCGAGCAGATGGAGGAAGCCAAGGCCCGGGCCGCCGCGACCGGCGTCGACGCGCGCTTCGCCGGCTTCGTCAATGTCGACAAATTGCCCGCGCTCTACGCCGCCGCCGACATGCTGGTGCATCCGTCGCAAGCCGACCCGCATCCGTTGATCTGTTCGGAAAGCGCGTGCATCGGGCTGCCGATGCTGCTCAGCGACCGCGTCGGCGCGGCGGGTCCGACCGACATCGCGCGGCCCGGGGAGAATGCGCTGATCTTCCCGTGCGCCGACACCGCCGCGCTCGCCACGTTGATCGACGACCTGGCGGGCGATGACGCGCGCCGCGCGGCGATGGGCGCGCGGTCGCTCGAGATTTTCGACGAACTCGACGTCAAGGCGAGCATCGCCGGCGTCCATCGCGGGATCGACACCGCGCGCGCGCGGCCGCGATGAACGCCGTCCGCAAGCTCCTCAGCCCGAGCTACTGGCTGAGCGACAGCCCGATCGCGGCATGGCTGCGCGGCGCCGGCTGGCTGTTCACCTCGTCGCTGATCGAGCGCGCTGCCGCCTTGGTCCAGACGGTGATGATCGCGCGCGCGATCGGGATCGAAAATTACGGCCGCTACGCGTTGCTGTTCTCGACGATCAGCCTGCTCACCCCGCTGGTCAGCCTGCAGCTTCCCTATGCGATCATCTATTTCGTCTCGCGCTACCAGACGCGCGAGCCTGAGCGCGCCGGCGCCGTCGTGCTGCTCGGCCGCCGGCTGACCGCTGCGACCACCGGGCTGATGCTGGCGATCGCGCTACTGTTCGCCAGCCCGCTCTCCGACTGGCTGTTCGCGGCGCCGGGCTATGCCTGGCCGCTGATCCTGGGCGCGATCCTGCTCATGGCCTCGGTCCAGGCCGGGCTGAACGACACCTTGCTCCAGGCGAGCGAGCGCTTCCGTGTGCTCGCGATCGCGCGGCTATCGACCGCGATCATCGGCGTGCTGGTGCTGGTGGTCGTCGCGAAGCTGACGCCCGGGCTGACCCCGGTGATGATCGTCCTCGCCGGCAGCGCGGTGCTGCGCTGGATGGCGGTGGCGATCCCCGCGCGATCGGTCAGCAACCGCCTCGCCGCGCACAGCAATTTCCGCGAGGCCCTCAAACAGGGCTCGGTGATCCTACAATTCTCGCTGCCGAGCGGGATGCTCGCCTTCGCGCAGGGCATCGCCTTGTGGATCGGCAATTACTACCTCACGCGCAGTCCCTATGGCCTGCGCGATCTCGCGGTGATCAACACCGGGCTGCAATGGCGCTCGCCGATCCTGGTGGTAATGGCGTCGCTGGCGAGCGCGCTGCTCCCGATGCTCGGCCGCTACATCGGCCAGGACGACCATAGCCAGACCCAGCGGCTGCAGCGCTACAACATGATCCTAAACGTCGGCATCGCCTTGGTCTTCTCGATCCTGGTGATCCTGTTTTCGGGCTTCATCCTGAAGCTCTATGGTCGCGATTTCCACGGCCAGACCTTCCTGTTCGGGCTGTTCCTGATCGTCCTGGTGCCGACCGTCTATTGCAACGTCCACCAGCAATATCTCGTCGCGACCGGGCGGATGTGGAGCCAGTTCCTGCTGTTCGTGCCCTATACGCTGATCATCGTCGGCGGGACGATGTGGTTCGCGACGGGGCTGCGCGGCGCTACGCTGGGCTATATCCAGCTTCTCGCCTGGGTGATAACGGCGATCCTCATCACGATCGTCGTCACGATCCAGGCCGCAACCGACCGCAAGAACCAGGAACCGACCCAGTCATGAGTGCCCAGGACCAGTTCCGATCGTTGAGCGCGGCGCGCTTCTGCGAAAATACGGGCTTCACCGCGGTCGACATCGGCGCGCGCGGCGGGCTCGACGCGGCGATGCTCCCGCTTGCCTGGGCGACCGAGATGATCGGTTTCGAACCCGAGCCGGCCGAAGCCGCCGCCCTGCAGGGCGGCGATCCCAAGCCGTGGAAGCTCCGCCGCGTGATCGCCGCCGCGGTCGGCGGGGTCGACGGCACCGCGACCCTGCACATTCCGCCCTCACCCGAAAGCGCGTCGCTGCTCCCGCACAATGCGGAGATGATCGAGTGGTTCGGCGTGTCCGAGCAGCACAGTATCGACCGGTCGATTGCGGTCGAGACGCGCACGCTCGACGGCCTGCTCGCCGAAGGCACGCTGCCGCCCGCGGACTATATCAAGATCGACGTCGAGGGTGCGGAAGGCGCGATCCTCAAGCACGCGACGCGCTATCTCGACACCACGCTGGCGCTCCGGGTCGAGGTGTCGTTCCTCGAACAACGCACCGGTCAGCCGCTCGGCTGGGACGTCGCCAAATTGCTGACCGATCGCGGCTTCCTGATCCTCGATTTGATCGAGGTGCAGCGCTGGCGTGCGAAACGGCTCGCCGGGCATCCCTATCGGACCAAAGCCGACCTACCCTATTCGAAGCCGGTGCTGGCGCAGGGCGATTTGATCGCGGTGCGCGATTTCCGCCGTGTGAGCGACGCAAGCCAGGCCGCCAAGCTGGTCATCCTGACCGCCGCGCTCGGCTATGTCGATTTTGCCGCGACGATCCTGCGGCATCACCAGAAGGCGATCGCCGGTCTCGAGCTGGACCTCGCCGCCGACCTCAAGTCATTGTCGGCATCGCTCGGCGGCACCGCGTCGGCCGAGGCGATCCGCGCCAACCTGCGCGACCTCGTGCCGCTCGGCCGGTCGCTGATCGGCGGCCTGCCGGCGCGATAGGAGACGAAGCATGTGCGGTATCCTAGGGCTGGTGTCGAAGGACCCGATCGACCGCGGCCACGCGCAGGCCGCGCTCGACCTGATCGCGCATCGCGGTCCCGACGGCGACAACAGCTGGCAGGATTCTGCCGAGAACATCTGGTTCGGCCATCGCCGGCTGTCGATCATCGACCTCAGCCATGCCGGCGACCAGCCGATGCATTCGCTCGACGGCCGCTTCGTGCTGATCTTCAACGGCGAGATCTACAATTACGTCGAGCTGCGGAACGAACTGATCGCCGCCGGGGTGAGCTTCCAGTCGGCCAGCGACAGCGAAGTCATCATCGAGGGCTATCGCGCCTGGGGCATCGGCGTGCTGTCGAAACTGAACGGCATGTTCGCACTGGCGCTGTACGATCGTGGCCAGCGAATGATGCTGTGCGCGCGCGATCGCTATGGCGAAAAGCCGTTCCTCTACACGCTGCGCGACCGCTTCTTCGCCTTCGGGTCGGAGTACAAGGCATTGCTCTCGCTGCCCGGCGTGCCGCACGACCATGACGAATTGCGCGTGGTCACCGAAACCTGTCAGCCCGGATCGAGCGCCGACCGCCAGCGCCAGACCGTCTTCACCGCGATCGAGCAATTGCTCCCCGGCGAGGCGATGGTGCTCGATTGCGCGACGCTCGACAGCAAGCATTGGCGCTATTTCGACATCGACCTGACGCGCCAGCGCAGCTTCGCGAACCCCAAGGATGCGATGGCCGAGTTCCGCGACCTGTTCGTCGATTCGGTGCGCATCCGCATGCGGTCGGATGTCGAGGTCGGGTCGTGCCTGTCGGGCGGACTCGATTCGTCGGCGATCGTCGGCACGGTCCGGCATCTGCTCGGGCCGGACGCGGTCTATCATACCTTCACCGGGCGCTTCCCCGGCACGCCCGCCGACGAATGGCATTTCGCCGAGCAGGTGGTGAACGCCACCGGCGTCACCAGCCATATCGTCGAGCCGACCGTCGATCGCTTCATCGCCGACCTGCCAAGCTTCATGTGGCACAACGAACTGCCGGTCGGATCGTCCAGCCAGTTCGCGCAATGGTGCGTGTTCCGTCTGGCGAAGGAGCACGGCATCACGGTGCTGCTCGACGGCCAGGGCGCCGACGAATTGATGGGCGGGTACGAGCAATATTTCGCCTTCTACATCCGCGCGCTCAAGGCACGCGGCGAGACCGACCGGCTGGCGCGCGAGCTACCCGAGATCGAACGCCGCTACCCGGCCGCGCAGATGGACCGCGCGATGCGGATGAAGTCGGCCGTGCCGCAAAAGCTGCGCCACGCGCTCGCGCACATGCTCAACCGTGGATCGGACGTCCGTTTCGGGCTCAAGCCCGGCTATAGCGAGGCGGTGTCCGAACAAAGAGGACGCAATGACCACGGCAGCGGCGATCCGCTACGCGATGCCCTCTATGAGGACAGCTTCCAGCGCTTCCTGACCACGTTGCTGCGTTATGGCGACCGCAATTCGATGGCGCATTCGCGCGAGGTGCGCCTGCCGTTCTGCGACCATCGCCTGTCCGAATTCATCCTGGCGCTGCCGCCCGAGCTGATCATGGGCGACGTCCAGACCAAGCGCCCGATCCGCGAAGGCCTGCGCGAGTTCCTGCCCGAGGCGATCGCGACGCGCTGGAACAAGCAGGGTTTCCGCCCGCCGCAGGACCTGTGGTTCACCTCGCCCGCGTTCCTCGAGCTGATGCAGGACACGCTGACCTCGGCCTCGTTCCGCCAGTCCGAGATCTGGGACCAGAAATGGTGGATCAAGGTGCTCGACCGCATCCGCGCGGGCGACCTCGGGCTCGGCTGGAATCTGTGGCAACCGTTCATCCACGAAATGTGGAAACAGCATTTCCTCAAACCCGCGACGCAGGGCATCGAGCCGAAGCGCCTCGCCGCCTGACGCCGGCCGCGCGATGGATATTCTGCTGATCAACGGGACGCATCCCGCGGCGCCGCACATTTCGGGCGTGCGCGCGGGGCGGTTCGCCGCCGAACTGGCGCGGATGGGGCATCGCTGCGTGCTGATCTGTCCACCGGTGCCGGGCAAAACCGCTGCCGTTCCCGCATCGGTGGCAGCGCATGACTGGTCCGCGCCGCTGATCATCGAGGTCGACGATCCCGCTCCCGCCGAGGGCGGCAATGCGATCGCGACCTTCGCCAACCTTGTGCGCTATGGCGGTCGCCGCACCGGTTTCCAGCGCAACGTCGTGGCGCGCGGCCGTGCTCTCGCCGCCAAATTCCGGCCCCAGGTCGGCTGGGCGACGTTCGGGTCGCTCGAAGCGGTGACCGCGCTCCGCACGCTGGCGCGCGAACAGCGTTTTCCCTGGATCTTCGACGACAAGGACAATCCCGACATCTACGTGCCGCGCGCCGCGCGCCTGCCGCTCGCCTGGCGGCTACGCGGCTATGCCGCGCTCCAGGCCAATTCGGTGCTCCATGCCGAGGCCGCGCGGCGCTGGCTCGGCGACAGTGCCGAGGTGATCTACAGCGGCGTCGATCCCTGCTTCTTCGAGGGCCATCCCGCTCCCGAACCCGCCCGGCGCTATGTGACCTTGGTCGGCAGCCTCTATTATCGCGAGACGGTCGACGCGATCCTGGGCGCGATCGCCGAGTTCAACGCGACCAGCGAGCAGCCGCCGGTCAGCGTCGTCCATCTCGGCAAGCAGGGCGACTGGCTGGACAACGACCGCGGCGTCACGATCGAGCTTCCCGGCTATATCTCGCCCGACGCAATGGCGCGGCTCTGCCAGCACGCACTCGCCAACATTTACGTGTTCCTCGGCCGCACCTTCCACCACAAATTGTTCGAGTTGCTCGCCTGCCGCCGGCCGGTGATCGCCTATGGCGGCGAATTGCGCGAGAGCATCGCGGAGGCCGGCCGCCTCCACGCCCCGCTCGCCTTGCCGACGACGCCCGAGGCGCTCATCGCCGCGCTGACCGCAGCCGAAGGCTTGGTGCCGGACCCCGACACCCCCGAACTTTTCTTCACCTGGCCCGAACAGGCTGCCATGGTCGAAGCCGCGATGAGGAGATTGATCGGATGACCGATACCGCCGTGCCGACCACGCAGGAACGCGTGATCGACCAATATTTCGAGACGACCTCGTCGCGCACCGCTTTTACCGAGGAGATGAAGGCCAATGCCGTGGCGACGCTCGGCCGCCTGCTCGGCGACTGGGGCGCGCAACCGGGCGAAGTGATGGTCGACCTCGGCTCGGGCATGGGCGAGGGCTGCCTGTTCGCGCTGGCGCGCGGCGCGACGAGCGCCACGGGCATCAATCTGTCGAGCGGTGAGAACGCGCTGGCGCGCGAACGCGTGCCGGGCGCGACCTTCCTCGACACCGACCTCGTCTCCGGGCTGAAGAGCCTGGCCGACGGCAGCGTCGACCGCGTGATGGCGCTCAACATCCTCGAACATATCGACAAGCAGACGCTGGCGACCGTGCTCGAGGAGATCGCGCGCGTGCTCAAACCGACCGGCTGTCTGGTGGCGATGACGCCCAATGCCGGGTCGCCGTTCGGGTCGATGACGCGCTATTGGGACATCACCCATGAAATTGCCTACACGCCCTCGGCGTTCCGCCAGATCGGCGTGCTGTGCGGGTTCAGGCGGTTCGACTTCCGCGAATGCGGCCCGCGACCGCACGGGGTCGTCAGCACGATCCGTTACGTGTTGTGGCAGATGATCCGTCTCGGCATCAAATTCCGGCTGATGGTCGAGATGGCGTCGACCAAGGGCGGCATCTACACCGCCGACATGCTCACGCGGATGGCGAAATAAGCGGGCGCTCGCCCGACAGAAAACGGCCGAGCGTCGTCGTCAGGCGTCGCACGAAGGCGGGATAGGCGAAATAATCCAGCCCTGCCGGGATCGCCCGCGGGCGATCGAGGCTCGCGACCACGGCATCGACCAGCGCCTCGGTATCGAGCGGATCGACGACCGGACCGAGCAGACCGCCGCGCATGGCTTCGCGCGTGCCGTCGCGCGTACTGGCGACCGCGGGAATACCACAGGCCATCGCTTCGAGCAGGACGAGCCCGAACCCCTCGCCGCGGCTCGGCATCGCATAGACGTCGGCGAGCCGGTAGTGATCGGCCTTTTCGGCCTCGGGCACCATGCCGGTGAAGCGGACATGGTCGGTCAGGCCGAGATCGCGCACCTTCTGCTCGAGCCGATCGCGGTCGCCGCCATCGCCGGCGATGACGTAGACGAGATCGGGCACGCGCTCGACCATGCGCGGCAACGCGTCGAGCACGCAGTCGAACCCCTTGTACCGCTCGCTTCCCGCCAGCCGCCCCAAGGTCAGCACCACCGGCCGCCCGACGATGTCGTACCGCTCCTCGAGCGCCCGGCTTTTCGGCCCGATCGCGTATTTCTCGAGGTGGATGGCGTTGGGTAGGACCACGCATTTCTCGTCGGGATACGGCGCCCAGGAGCGAAACCGGTCGAGCGTCACCTGGCTGACCGACATGACGAGGTCGGCGGATCGCGCCATCCATCGCGTCGGCGCGCGGTGCCGCGGCTCCCACGCGTCGATGCCATGGATGGTCAGCGACATCGGTACCCTGAGCAGCGTGGCCACCACCCGCGCCAGCGGCACGAGGTTGAGGTGTCCGCAAAAGACCAGATCGTAGGGCCCGCGTCGCATCGCGCGCACCACCGCACGCAAATAGGTGGTGGTGCCGCCGATCGCCGAAACATCGAAATCGACCTTGTCGGGGAGCGGCCCTTCGAGCGGCAGGCGCGCGACACGCGGCAGCGCCACGACCCGCTCGACCGTCGGATCGGAGCTGATCGCCTCGATCACGTCGCGGTTGACCAGAGCGATCCCGCCGTGCCCGCCATAGGCGTCGGTCAACAGCATCAGGATCCGGCGGCCACGGGGCACCTCTACACTCAAATCCTTGCCCTCGAAAACCGGTGTGGCCGACATCAGCCCTTATCGTCGGTCTCCCGCGCATACCAGACCGATGACGCCCTTCGAAAAACGATCTACCGATGGGTCGAGGGACGAACTTGGCAGCGGCGATGCCAGTCGCTAGGGCCTGTGCTTCGTCGGCATACGCCGCGGCAACGAAAAGACCACCCAGCCGGAGGAAGTTTGCCCAATCCTTTCAGCACCAATCGGCCGCAGACGCTCTATGCGGCGCTTGCCCTGCTGGCCGTCGCGGTTCTGTTCGGCGGCGCGTCGCGTTATGAGGTCGGCACGACGATCGTGCCGCGCCTCGCGGCGCTGGCGGCGATCGTCTATCTGTTCTGGCCGCGCCACCGCTCGTCGATCCAGGTCGAGCGCGGCGCGCTGATCTTCTGGCTCGTGCTGTTCGCGCTGCCGCTGGTCCAGCTCGTGCCGCTACCTTGGTCGGTCTGGACCGCGCTTCCGGGGCGCGGCCTCGCGCAGCAGGTCTATACCGCGCTCGGCGACAAGCCGTGGCTGCCGATCAGCCTGTCGCCCAGCCGTACGCTCGATTTCCTGCTGGCCTTATTCGTGCCGTTCGCGGCCTGGCTGCTCGGCACGCATCTCGACTATCCCGGCCGCACGGTGATGCTGCGCGCGATGCTCGCGTTCGCGCTGGTCAGCGCGGTGCTGGGCCTGATCCAGCTCAATCTCGGCGCCCAGAGTCCGCTCTATTTCTATTCGGTGACCAACGACGATTCGAGCGTCGGCTTCTTTGCCAACGCCAACCATCTCGGCCTCTTCCTCGCCGGCGCAATCCTGATCGCGCTCGCCTGGCTGGCCGATTCGATGACGCTGACCGGGCGCATCGTCGCGCCCGCAGCGGTGGCGTGCGGGCTCGCCATCTGCGTGCTGCTGTTCGGCATCGCCGGGACCAGTTCGCGGGCGAGCGCCATCTTCTCCGTGGTCGCCTTGCTCGGCGGACTCGCCATGCTGCCCCTGGAACGCGTCGGGCTGAAGCGCCGCTATGTGCTCGGCGGCGCGACGGTGGTGACGCTGGCGCTCGCCGGCGGACTGGGGCTGGTGTTGAGCGGGCGCGTGCTGTCCGACCGCTTCCGGATCGAGGACGGTACCCAGGAACGGATCGGCCTGGTCCCGCAATTCATTCACGTCGCGCACGATTTCTTCCCGTTCGGATCTGGCCTCGGCACGTTCGAACCGGTGTTCAAGAGCTACGAGCAGGCGAGCGCGCTGAGCTTCGGCTATTGGAACCAGGCGCACCAGGATTATTTGCAGGTCGCGATCGAAGGCGGCCTGATCGGCATGCTGCTGATCCTCGTCTTCCTGATCTGGTTCGCGGTCCGCGTGGTACGCATCTGGTACAAGGGCGACGAGTCCTCGCGGATGCGCCGACAACAGGCGACCGCGGCGCTGTTCCTCGCGATGATCGCGGCGCACGGCATGGGCGATTATCCGATGCGCACGGGCACGATCGCGTGCGTGTTCGGCTTCCTCGCGGCGTTCCTCACCGTCCCCCGCGACGGCGAGTCGAGCCGCCGCCGCCGATCGGGGCGCGATTTGGGCGAAGACGGTTTTGGGGTATATGGACAAAATCAGGATGTGGTACCCGTCAGTGCAATCGACCGCGGAATCGCGGCGCAGGGAGGCGATCATTACTCGTAAGCTTATCGTAACGTGCGCCCTCGCGGCTGGCTTGGGCGCGTGCTCGGGCCCCAATTACAAGCCGGAGTCGGCGTCCGCCGCGACTCCCGAGACGTCGCTTCCCGTGCCGTCGGTCCAGGACATGACGCGCGATCAGGCCGATTACCGCATCGGGCCGCTCGACAAGCTGACCGTCACCGTGTTCGGCGTTCCCGATCTCACCACCAACGGCCAGGTCGACGGATCGGGCAACCTCGCCTTGCCGCTGATCGGCCAGGTCAAGGCGATCGGCGAGACGCCCAATTCGCTGTCCGACAAGATCGCCGCGGCGCTCGACCAGCGCTACGTCCGCAATCCGCAGGTGTCGGTCACCGTCACCGAGGCGGTGAGCGCGATGGTTACGGTCGAAGGTGCGGTGATCAAATCCGGCCAATATCCCGTGGTCGGACGCAGCACCTTGATCCGTATGGTAGCCGCCGCCGGCGGCCCGACCGACAGCGCCCGCTTGAGCGAGGCGGTGGTGTTCCGCACGGTCAACGGCAAGAACATGGTCGCCCGCTTCAACCTCAAGGATATCCGCGGCGCCCGCGCGCCCGATCCCGAGATTTACGGCAACGACCTCATCGTGGTCGGCAACAACCCCGCGCGCCAGCTGTTCAAGGACATCATCTCCGTCGCGCCGGCCCTCGGCATTTTCTACCAGATCACCGCAAAGTAAGGCTTTCCCTTGGCAACCAATACCCTTCCGCTCGATCTCGGCGGCCCTGCGGTCGATCAGGGCGGCGATTCGCGGCTCGCGCTCGAGCATTTCCTGCAGCAGCAGGATGCCGAAAGCCCGCTGACCCAGTATCTACAGATCCTGGTCCGACAGCGCTGGATCGTGCTGGCGATCGTTGCGGCAGGCGTGCTGGCGGCAGTGTTCATCAATGCGACGACGGTGAAGCTCTATCGCTCGACCGGCTCGATCGAGATCGCGCGTGAGGCGCAGCGGGTCATCAACGACGGCGACACGCAGCCGCGAACCAACGCCGCGGGGATGGAATTCTACCAGACGCAATACGGCCTGCTGCGCAGCCGCGCGCTGGCCGAGCAGACGGCGTCGAGTCTGCGCCTCGCCGACAACCCCAACTTCCTCTATGGCTACACCGGTCGCAAGGCGCCCGCCAATGCATTGTCCGGCGACCGCCGCCGGCGCGAGCTGACCGCCGCCGGGCTGCTGATGAGCCACCTGACGATCGAGCCGATCCGCGGATCGAGCCTGGTTCAGGTCAGCTTCGACAGTCCCGATCCCGCTCTGTCGGCGTCGGTCGTCAACGCGATCGCCAAGAACTTCATCGCGTCCAACCTCAATCGCCGCTTCCAGGCGACCGCGTACGCGCGCCAGTTCCTGCAGCAGCAGATCGAGAACACCCGCCAGAAGCTCGAAGCGTCGGAGCGCGCGCTGGTCGCCTATGCCAGCCAGCAGCGGATCATCAATTACGAGAGTGGCGTCACCGGCAAGAACGACGATCCGTCGCAGGGCGTGTCGGTCGAATCGACCGACCTGCGCGCGCTCAACGACGCGCTCAACGCGGCCAAGATCGATCGCGCCCAGGCCGAGGCGCGGTATCAGCAGGCGACGCGCAGCAGCGGCCTGAATGCGCCCGAAAGCCTGCAGGACAGCACCGTCGTCACCTTGCGCAGCCAGCGTGCGCAGCTCCAATCCGACTATCAGCGACTGTCGGCGCAGTTCCGCTCGGACTATCCCCAGATGGTGGCGCTGCGCCAGCAGATCGCCGAACTCGACAAGCAGCTCGGTAAGCAGGGTTCGGTGGTGCTCGATTCGCTGCGCGCGAACTTCCAGGCTGCTGCCCAGCGCGAGAACGATCTCCAGGGTCAGGTCGACAAGCTCAAGAACAGCGTGATCGACCTGCGCGGCCGCAGCGTGCAGTACAACACGCTGCAGCGCGACGCCGACACCAACCGCGCGCTCTATGACGCGCTGCTCCAGCGCTACAAGGAAATCGGCATTGCCGGCGGCGTCGGCACCAACAACGTGTCGGTGGTCGACAGCGCGCTGCCCTCGGGTGGCCCGGTGACGCCGCGCACCACGATGAACCTCCTGCTCGGGCTGCTGCTTGGCCTGCTGATCGGCGGCGCCGTCGCGTTCATCCTCGAGCAGCTCGACGAATCGATCATCGCGCCGCACGACCTCGAGCGGAAGCTCGGCGTGCCGTTGCTCGGCAGCGTGCCGCGCGTGCCCGATTCCGACGTCTCGATCGACCTGCTGGAGGACAGCAAGACCCCGCTGGCGGAGGCCTATCTGTCGCTGCAGACGGCGCTGCGCCTCACCACCAGCAAGGGCGCGCCGCGCGTGCTGTTCGTGACCAGCTCGCGACCGTCCGAGGGCAAGTCGACCACCGCGATGGCGGTGGCGCGCAACTTCGCGTCGCTCGGCAAGAAGACGATCCTGATCGACGCCGACTTGCGCAACCCGTCGGTGCACAAGATGATGGGCTTCGCCAATTCGGGCGGGCTGACCAACATCCTGGCCGGCGCGACCGACCTCGATACCTATATCCGCAAGGGTCCGATCGACCGCCTGTCGATCATGAGTTCGGGCCCGATCCCGCCCAATCCGGCCGAATTGCTGGCGGGCCCCAACCTGACCCAGACGTTCGAACGGCTGAAGGATCAGGGCTACGAGCATATCGTGGTCGACGGTCCGCCGGTGCTCGGCCTCGCCGACGCTCCGCTGATCGCCAGCTATGCCGAAGCGACGATGTTCGTGATCGCCGCGCGCAACACGCACACCCGCACCGCGCGCGTGTCGCTGCGCCGCCTTGCCGACGTCCATGCCAACATCCTGGGTGCCGTGCTGACCAAGTTCGACGCCAAGAAGATCGGCTACGACTATGGCTATAATTACGATTATGGCGACAAGCGGCTCGGCTTCATGAAGCGCGTCACGGGCTGAGCCCCGAAAGGGGAGGCACGATGGCGGTCATCGCTCTGCGCCGCGGCACGACGGCCGTCCGGGCCGCCGTGCTCGCGGGAGCGCTCGTCGCCGGCTTCTTCACGCTGCGGTCGGGGCTGGCGTTCACGCTGGCGACGCCGGCGACGGCCGAGCTCGCGGTGCGGATCGACCCGACCAACACCAACGCGCTCAGCGTCGATGCCAATGAACGCCTGAAGACGGTCGAGCTCGGCGCCCCGGCGGCGAAGCTCGCCGCCGACAGCAAGCGGATCCTCGAACATTCGCCCTATGAGGCGGTGGCGCTGCGCAACATCGGCATCATTACCGCATCGAACGATGACGAAAAGGGTGCGGCGAAACTCCTCGACCTCGCCGCCCGCCTGACGCTGCGCGACTATCTGACGCACGCCTGGCTGCTCGACTATCGCTTCCGCACCAACGAGGTCGCCCCTGCGGTCAAGGAAGCGGACATCCTGCTGCGCCAGGACGACCAGAACTGGCCGGTGATCCTTCCCGCGCTGATCACGCTCACCCGCGACCCCAGGATCATCGATCCGCTCGCGCGCACGCTGGCGACGCGGCCCTATTGGCGCGGCATCTTCCTGAGCCGCCTGGGCAGCGACAATCCGCATCCCGACGCCACCTTCGCGCTGTTCAGCCGGTTGAAGGCGATCGGATCGGCGGCCAGCAAGGAAGAGCTCGACGCCTATTTCATCAAGAGCGCCGACCGCCTGTCCCCAGCCCAGCTCTTCGCTCAATGGGTGGCGCTGCTTCCGCCGGGCGCAGAATCGGCGGGCAAGGGCCTGCTGCGCGAGGGCGACTTTGCCGGCCTCGACGCCTCGCCGCCGTTCGGCTGGCGGCTCTATCCCGCGGACGGCGTCTATGCCGAGCGCGGCAAGGGTCCCGCGGGCATGGGCAGCGCACTCTACATTTCCTATGCGGGCGAGCGCGAGACCATCTTCGCAAATCAGGAACTGGTACTGCCCCCGGGCCGCTATCGCTTCACTGGCCGCGCCTTTGCCGAAGACGCGATCGACGCGGGGACGTTCCGCTGGTCGATCGTCTGCATGACCAAGGGCGCCGCCGGTGTCCTGGACACCATCCCCGTCAACCCGGTGCCCGGCCAGCTCGGCCATTATGCCGGCGAGTTCGAGGTGCCGACCAATTGCGACCAGCAGCAACTCGCCTTGTCGGGAACTGCGCGCGACACGACGTTCGATACGCTCGCGCTCTATGTCGACGGGCTGGACATCACCCGGCTGCGCTGAAAGCTCATCCGGTCGCCGCCGGAGACCGGATCAGGTGCGCGACGCAACCATCGCGAACATCGTCTTGCGATGGCGCTCGGGCCCGGCCAGACGGTTGATGAAATCCGGCAGCGGCGGATCGGCGTAATAGACCGTCTCCAGCACTTCGAAGCCGAGGTCCTTCAGCATGCCGGCGACCGCGGTCGGGGACGGCACATGACGGACATGGCGATAATAATGCGGGCGCCCGGTGACGCGCCACGCCAACGCTTCGAGCCGGCGATAGCCCGAATGCCCGTTGGGCAGAGACAGGATCAGCCGACCGCCGGAACGCAGCGTGGCGGCGAGCCGCGCGACCTCGCTGCGCAGATCGGGCAGATATTCGAGGACGCTGGAGCACAGTGCCAGGTCATATTGCCCGGCCTGGCCGGACAGGGTTTCGAACAGCGCGACGTCGAACGATACGTTGGCGGTCCCGCGCTCGGCGGCTTCCGCGCGCGCCAGTTCGATCATCCGCTCGGCACCATCGATCCCGTCGACATGGTCGGCGATCCGTGCCGCCTCGAACGACAGCGTCCCCGCCCCGCAGCCCGCATCGATCACGCGGTCGCCACGCCGCGCATAACGCTCGATCAACGTTCCCCAGACGCGCAGCCGGTCGCGGAAACCCCGCGACCGGACGTAGCCGTCGCGAAACGCCGGCGCGATCGAATCGTGCCAGCTGATGGCGGTCTCGGCTGCGTGGGTCATGTCGTTTCCTTGAAGATCGCGCCCGCGCGGACACGGCTATCCCGGCACCGGCTCTAGCCCGGTGCGACGCCGGACGCACGACGTGTTTGGTCGGTTCGGCGCACAAAAAAACCCGGCCCGGCACGACGCCGTCCAGGGGATATACAAATAAGAAGGGCGCGAAGTTTGTGAACTCCGCGCCCCTGCAAATTCGGTTAGAACCGGATCACGGGCTCTTCGGCTTCGAGCTGCCCGAGGTCGCGGCGATGATGCCACCGATAATGGCAATGACCGCCAGGACCGCAACGATGCCGCCGCCGCCACCACGCAGGTGGTTGGCATCCTTGGCATCGGCGCTCGCGCGCACGGTGCTGACCTTGGCCATGACCGTGCCCTTGGCGGGGACGGACTGCGCCATCGCCGGGGTCGCTGCGAGCGCCACCGACGCGAACGCCGCAACTGCGGACTTAAACAGCACCATTAGCAAACTCCCTTGGTTATCTGTTCCAATTTCGCGATGCGCTTGCCACACAACCGCGCCGACTGTCAACCATAGCGCCGATCGTTCCGGGATCGTCCCCGCCCCTTTTCCGGCCCCAATGCCAACAGCTCGCAAACGCCATAAGATCGGATTCGTTGCGTCGCGCGAACTTTTTTATCCGACCGTTGCGCCCACGCATCGCCTCGCGCGCGCGCGGGTTAAATTATGATGACGAAAGGTCGGAAATTCGGTCGTTTGTACGACGGTCCGCGGCATCGCCGCGACGGCCCGCAACCGCTTTCCCGAATGAATCGGTGCATGACGAATGGGGCTTGTCTGGCGCCGCCCAATCCGGGAAAGGGCGGTCATGCCGTCCGCCGCCCGCCCCCGCATCCTCGTGGTCTTCGGGACGCGGCCCGAAGCGATCAAGCTCTTCCCGCTGGTCCATGCGCTCCGCCGCACCGACGCCGACGTACGCGTGTGCGTCACCGGTCAGCATCGCGAGATGCTCGACCAAGTACTTGAAATAGCACAGATAACTCCCGAGCACGATCTCGACCTGATGCTGCCCAACCAGTCGCTCGACATGCTGAGCGCACGGTTGCTCACCGAACTCGGCAAGGTGATGGACGCCGACCGGCCCGACCGCGTCATCGTCCAGGGCGATACCGCGACCGCGATGGTCGGCGCGCTGACCGCTTATTATCGCAAGATCCCCGTCGCCCATGTCGAGGCCGGGCTGCGCAGCGGCAACATCTACCATCCCTGGCCCGAAGAGGTGAACCGCAAGGTCGTCGGCGCGATCGCCGACCTCCACTTCGCGCCGACCGATACGGCACGCGACGCCCTGCTGGCGGAGAAGGTCCCCGCCGAGCGGATCCACGTCACCGGCAACACGGTGATCGACGCGCTGATCGAGACGCGTGCGCGCGTCGATTCGGACGCCGGGCTCGCCGCGACGATCGCCCCGGTCGCCGCGCGTTTCGCCGGCAAGCGCATAGTTGCCGTAACGACACACCGTCGCGAAAATTTCGGCGACGGGCTGAAATCGGTGGCGCAGGCAGTCCGTCGAATCGCGCAACGCCCGGACGTCGCGGTGATTTTCCCGGTCCATCCGAATCCCAACGTCCGCGCGCCGATGGCCGAGGTGCTGGGCGGCATCGACAATGTCGCGATGATCGATCCGCTCGATTATCCCAATTTCGTCCGCCTGTTGTCGCTCTGCCATTTCGTGATGACCGACAGCGGCGGGGTCCAGGAAGAAGCCCCCGCGCTCGCCAAGCCGGTGCTGGTGATGCGCGAAACCACCGAGCGGCCCGAGGGCGTCGTCGCCGGCACCGCCCGGCTGGTCGGCAACGACGAGGAGGTCATCGTTACCGAAGCTTCACGACTTCTGGACGATAGCGCGTCCTATGAAGCAATGGCCCGCGCCCATAACCCCTTCGGGGACGGCAAAAGCAGCGAGCGGATCGCGCGCATCATCCTCGATTCGGTCGCCTGAGATGAGCAAGGTCTGCGTCGTCGGCCTCGGCTATATCGGCCTGCCCACCGCCGCGGTGATCGCGCGCAGCGGGGCGTCGGTGCTCGGCATCGACATCAGCCCGCATGTCGTCGAGACGATCAACGCCGGTCGCATCCATATCGAGGAGGCGAACCTCGAATCGCTGGTGCACGAGATGGTCGCGGCGGGATCGTTGCGCGCGGCGCTGGCGCCCGAGCCCAGCGACGTCTTCGTGATCGCGGTACCGACGCCGTTCACCGCCGACCACGCCCCCGACATCAAATACGTGCTCGCCGCGACGCGCACGATCGCGCCTGCCGTCCGCAAGGGTAGCCTGGTGATCGTCGAATCGACCTGCCCGGTCGGCACCACCGAGGCGGTGCGCGACACGCTCCGCGATGCGCGCCCCGACCTGACCTTCCCCGACGGCGGCGATGCAGCGGCCGACGTCTGCGTGGCCTATTGCCCCGAGCGCGTCCTGCCCGGAAAGATCCTTGAGGAGCTGGTCAGCAACGATCGCTCGATCGGCGGGCTGAGCCCGGCCTGCGCCGAACGCGCAATCGCCTTTTACAAGGGCTTCGTCGCCGGCGACTGCATCGCCACGACCGCGCGCACCGCGGAAATGTGCAAGCTGGTCGAGAATTCGTTCCGCGACGTCAACATCGCCTTCGCCAACGAATTGTCGATCGTCTGCGACACGCTCGGCCTCGACGTCTGGGAAGTCATCCGGCTGGCCAACCGCCATCCGCGCGTGAAGATCCTGCAGCCGGGCCCCGGCGTCGGCGGCCATTGCATCGCGGTCGACCCCTGGTTCATCGTCGACAGCGATCCGGAGAATGCGCGGCTGATCCGCACCGCGCGCGAGGTCAACGACGGCAAGGCGCATTACGTCTTCGAGCGCGCCGCCGCGCTGGCCGACGCGCGTCCCGATGCCGCGATCGCGTGCCTGGGCCTGTCGTTCAAGGCGAATATCGACGATTTGCGCGAGAGCCCCGCGCTCGAAATCGCGCTCGAGTTGGCGCGCAGCTATGGTGCGCGGGTGCGCGTGGTCGAACCGCATGTCGACGCGCTGCCCCCTGCGTTCGACGGGACCGGCGCGATCAAGGCGACGCTCGACCAGGCGCTCGACGAGTGCGACGTGCTGGTCGTGCTGGTCGACCATCATGAGTTCCGCGGCGTCCCCCCCGCGCGCCGCGCGGGCAAGGCGGTGTACGACACCAGGGGGCTCTGGCCCGCTTAGGGTCCGTACTCCCCGGCTCATCCGTGGTACTTGCCTAACACGGCTTTCGGGTTCAGGTTCGGTGTGATGGTCATGCCACACACTCTTCGCTCGGTCCGTTGGGGAACCGAGACGGTGCCGAGCGGCGACCATCATCGCCACTATCATCGCGAAGCCTATGCGACCGTCGTCCTGGCGGGACGCTTCGTCGAAACCTCCTTCGCTGGCCGCTCATCGGTCGAGCCCGGCGACGTCCTGCTCCACGCCGCGTTCGACGCGCATGCCAATGTCGGCGCGTCGCGCCAGCAACCGACGATCCTGCGCCTGCCATGGTTCGGCGCGGGATGCGAAGGGCGCTTCCGGATCGCCGACCCCGATGCCCTCGCCAGCCTGGCCGAGCGCGATCCGTTCGCGGCGCGCGACCTGCTGGCGCGGCGGATGGTTGCGCTGCCCGACGTCAGATCCGACTGGGTCGAGCAACTCGCCGGCGCCATGCGGGACGGCCCGATCGAGAGCATCACTTATTGGGCGGAGGCGAATCGCCTGTCGCCCGAAACCGTGTCGCGCGGATTCGGCAGGGCGTTTCAGGTCTCGCCCAAACTGTTCCGACTGGAGACGCGCACGCGGGTGGCGTGGAAAGCGATCGTCGGCGGCCACGACACGCTGACCAGCATCGCGCACCAGCAAGGTTTCGCCGACCTGGCCCATATGTCGCGCAGCATACGCCGGATGACCGGGGCGAGCCCGGCACAATGGCGCGCGCTCGACGATCCCGGTCAAGTCCGTTCAAGCTTCACCCCATCACCAATGGCATGAGCTCCACCATGACTCAGAAAACGACCAAGCTCGACCGCCGCGAATTCCTGGCCTCGGCCGCCGCTCTCGGCGCGACCGCCTGCTGGGCGACCCCGTCCTCCGCCGCCTCGCGCACGGCATGGCGCGAGAATCGGGACCTCTACCCGCAAGGCGTGGCGTCGGGTGATCCCGACCATCGCAGCGTGATCCTGTGGACGCGCCGGCCCTTCACGGAGGGCACACGCGCCGAACTCACCGTCGAAGTCGCGCTTGATCGCGAGTTCCGACAGGTCGTTGCCGCGACCCGCGCGCCGATCCTGGCGGAAGCCGATTGGACCTGCCGCGCCTTGGTCGGAGGGCTCAAGCCTGCGACCATCTATTGGTACCGCTTCACCGACGCCACCGGCCAGGGCAGCCGCGTCGGCCGCACCATCACCGCGCCCGATCCGGCCGATCCGCGCCCGGTCCGCTTCGCCTTCGTGTCGTGCCAGAGCGTCAACGAAGGCGCGCAGAACGCCTTTCGCCGGATGATCTGGGAGGACGAGCGCGCGGCGCCCGACCAACGGCTCGGCTTTGTCCTGCACCTCGGCGACTTCATCTACGAGGTCGTCGAATATCCCGACGAAGTGTCGCATCGCTATTCGCGCACCGTCTACGATCTCGGCCGCGTGCCCGATGCGCGCAAGGTGAGCAATTTCCACGTGCCGACCAACCTGGCCGGCTATCGCCACGTCTATCGCGCGCATATCGACGACCCCGACATCCAGGACGCGCGGGCGTATTTCCCGTTCGTGTGCATCGGCGACAATCACGAATTCTCGTGGCAGGGCTGGCAGAGCTTCATCAAATATGGCGGCAAGGTCGAACCGGCGCAGCCGCTGCGCGTCGCCGCCAACCAGGCGTGGTGGGAATATATCCCGTCGCGCGTCCGCAAGGCATCGGGCACCGGGCTCGACCAGTTCGGGCCACCCGCGGTGACGGTGGCGCCGATCGACACGTTCGACGATCACGGGTTCGGCACCGAGCCCAACAACCGCATCGCCGTCGGCAGCATGACCGCCTATCGCGCGCTGCGCTACGGCAGGCACGTCGAGGTGATCCTGACCGACTTCCACAGCTACAAGGCGGCCGACCCGACCGATCAGCCCGAGGCGGCGGCGCTCGATTCGGGACAATATCCGGTCATCCCGCAAGAGTGGTTGGAGATCGTCGACGGCGGAAAGGACTTTGCCGGCGGCAAGCCCCCCACGACCATCGCGATCGGCGACAAGAGCGTTCCCAATTTCCGCAAGGACGAACCCGCCTATTCCGTGCTCGGCCGCGAGCAGAAGGCCTGGCTCAAGGACCGGTTGATTCAATCGACCGCGACGTGGAAGATCTGGGGCGCGACCAACGGCACGCTCGACATGCGGACCGATCCGCAGAACCTGCCCGCCGGCATGATCAAGGCTGCATGGCCGGGCAAGGGCTTCGGCACGTTCGGTGGCGGCGATTTCAGCGGCGCGTTCGCCGAACGCGCGGAAATCTACGATACCGTTCGTGACCACAAGGTACCGGGCTTCGTCGTCGTCTCGGGCGACCGCCACAGCTTCTGGGCCGGCTATGCCGCGCCCGCCTTGCCGCCCGCCGGGTTCGATCCCGTAGGGATCAGCTTCATCACGGGGTCGCTTTCCGCGCCGGGCCTGGGCGAGGCCGCCGAATATTTCAAGGATTCCCCAACGCTGCCGCTGTTCGTGCGCAAGCCGGCGGGGGCCCCGCCCGAGCACACCATCAACCTGACGATCAAGCGCGGCGTGCGTAGTGCGCTCGAATATGCCGCGAGCGGCGATATCGCGAAGGCGCGCGCAGTAACCAACCCCGACGTCGCACCGCATCTGGAGTTCGTCGACATGGCCGGGCACGGCTATGCCGTGGTCAGCGCCGGGCCCGACGCGATCGACACCGAATTCGTCTGCATCGTCCGCCCGATCGCGCGCGCCACCACCCCCGACGGCGGCCCGCTGCGGTATCGCGTGTCGCATCGCGCCGAGCGCTGGGCGGCAGGAGAACGCCCCAAGCTCGAACAGCGCGTGCTCGACGGCGACCCGAAGCTGTCGATCTGAAGGCTGGTTACTTCGCGCCGAACCCGCTGAACACCGTGCCGATCGTCTTGAGGAAGATCAGCAGGTCGAGCCAGCCGGAGAAGTGCTTGATGTAGAAGAAGTCGTAATTGAGCTTGTAATGGACCGAGGCGAGGTCGGCGACATGGCCCTGGTTGACCTGGGCCCAGCCGCTGATCCCCGGCCGCACGATGTGGCGGTAGGAATAGAAGGGGATTTCCTGTTCGTACCAGCTCGACAGCGCGACCGCCTCGGGCCGCGGGCCGATCCAGCTCATCTCGCCCTTCAGGATGTTCCACATCTGCGGAAGTTCGTCGATCCGCGTACGGCGCAGGAAACGGCCGAGCCGGGTGACGCGGTCGTCGCCGTCATTGGTGATGAAACCGTCGCGCGCCGCATCCGTCGGAGTCTCCTCGCGCATCGTGCGGAACTTCCACACCATGAACGGCCGCCCACGATAGCCCATCCGTTCCTGCCGGAAGAGCGCCGGTCCTGTCGAATCGATCATCACCAGCAACGCGACCAGGATCATCGGCACGATCAGCACGGGCAGCACGAGCAGCGTGAACAACAGGTCGATGCCGCGCTTCATCTTGCGATAGGCGAGATTGGGCAGCAGCGAGCCGAAGCTGTTTTCCGACAGATGCTCGATCGAAACCCGACCGGTCAGCGATTCGCGGATCTGCTTGACGTGATAGACCGGGTGGCCGTTGACCGCGGCCTCCGCCAGCATCCGCTCCCAATCGTCGTCATGATCGAAGCGCAGGTCCGCGACGATCACCGATTCACGCCCCGGCGGCATCACCGGTTCGGTCAGCGGGATCCAGTCGACATTGGGCAGGTCGGCCAGCGCGGCGGTCTTACCGAAGGGAACGACATAGAATGGCTTGGTGGTCGTCCGCATCAGGTAGAAATGGATCGCGTACGACGTCATCGCCGCCAGCGCGAACGAGATGCCGAGATAGGCGCGGCTATAGTCGAGGCGCAGGAAGAAGAACGCGGCGAACACCAGCCCGTACGACGTCGCGTAGGTCGGGATGATGTAGCTGAACACGCGGCTGCCGGGGAAAGCGGTCACGCGGCGCAGCAGGAAAAGCCCCAGGATCGCACCGACCGCGGCGCCGATGATGACGTTGTCGACGTCGCCGAGCAGCGTCGCGGCATTGGGATTGTCGAGGATCAGCGGGCGGCTGATCAACATGCTCGGCACGAGCACGGCCAGCACCAGCACCGAGAATGCCTCGACGCGGAAGGATTCGAAAATGCTCGATCGCGGGCGCGTCGCCGCCGTGGCCCGGCTCATCAGCATGTGACCGAATTTCCCCTTTAAGTCGCTGCTGCTAGATTATTGCGGCGCAGCGTTACACCCGGATGGCGGCCCGAGTCTATTAATCTGCGGCAACATTCATCGCGACTTCAGGTCGTCCGGTGGAACTATAGTACCGGCTCGGGACGATAATGCCGCGATTCGAGCGAGTTCGACATCGATCGCCGCGACGCGCGCACTCCAGCCGGGGTGCGTGCCGTCGGGGAACAATCCGCCGACACGCTTTGCCTCGAACTGCCGCCATACCGCCGCCGCCGCCCGCGGATCGAAGCCGGCCCGTGCCATCAGCCACGGCATGAGGCGATCGGCCTGCAGCTCCTGCGCCCGCTGGACGGAGGCGATCTTCGCCTTGGTGTGACCGAGCACATTGTGCGCGAGCTCATGCGCCATCACCGCCGCCAGACCGTCGTGCGTGCCGGAAAAGTCGATGACCTGGGGCGACAGCTTGATCCAGATCGTGTCGGTGACGAACGCGTCGAGATCGTCGCCCGCGACCTGGAAGCGCGAGCGGCAAGCGGCGGCGCCGGCGAGGCCGACCGTCATCCGCTGCCCACCGCGCTCGACGACCAACTCGGCGTGCCCGTCGGCGAGCGCTGCGTCGAGCACAGCCATCGCGGCATCGACCGGACCGAAACTTCCGCGGTCGGAGCGCGGCGCCACCGGTGCGAACGCGGTGCCATCCGCCGCGACCAGCACGTCGCGCGCCCGGATGCCCGCCTTGTCGGCCGGCGAGCCCGGCACGACCAGTTCGACGGTCGATGCCGTGGTCATGCCGAGCGTGGCGGCGGCGGCGGCGCGATAGCGCGCGTCATATTGGGCAAGCGTGCCGATCGTCATGCCGCTCTCGACGACGCGCCGTGCACAGAGCTCGGCATTCGCGGTGACCAGCCGATAGCCGATAGCCGCCACTTCCTGGTCCTGGTTCAGCAGCGCGCGTACCACGTCCGCGGGAACGTCGGACGACGGTGACGGCGCCGCGGCGGTCAACGCGACGGCAAACAAGGCGCTCAACTGCCTGATCATCATCCCGTCACCGCTAGCCGAGCCGCGCGGCGCAAGCCAGCTTGGCCATTGCCGGCTTCGCGGCTAAGGGCCGATGGTCCCGGGGGAAAAGGGGGTGCCTCGGCGCCTTTCTCCATATCCCGCTTGCGAAGGAGCGCGCGTGAAGCTTGTCGTCGTCGGCCTGGGCTATGTCGGCCTGCCCCTAGCCATCGCGCTCGCCCGCCATTTCGAGGTCTGGGGCATCGACATCGATGCCGGCCGCATCGCCGAACTCCGCGACGGCCACGACCGCACCGGCGAGATCGATGCGGCGACGCTCAAGGCCTCCAGCCTCGCCTACACGTCGGATCCGGCGCAATGCCCCGCAGCAAGCGCCTATATCGTCACCGTCCCCACCCCGATCGATGTCGACAAGCGCCCCGATCTCGGCGCGGTGATGGGCGCCACCCGGATGGTCGCGACAATGATCGATCCCGCCGAGCGGCCGACCATCATCTACGAGAGCACCGTCTATCCGGGCGTGACCGAAGACATTTGCGGGCCCGAGATCGAGAAGGTGTCGGGCCTGACGCGCGGCCGCGACTTCACGCTCGGCTATTCGCCCGAACGGATCAATCCGGGTGATCGCGAGCACACCGTCGACCGCATCGTCAAGGTAATCGCGGGCGAGGATGTGGCGACCAGCGACCGGCTCGAGACGATCTACGGCAAGGTCACGTCGGCAGGCGTGTTCCGCGCCGCCTCGATCAAGGCGGCGGAGGCGGCCAAGGCGATCGAGAACGCGCAGCGCGACATCAACATCGCCTTCATGAACGAGATCGCACGGATCTTCGGCGCGATCGACCTGTCGGTCTGGGACGTGCTCGCCGCGGCGCGGACCAAGTGGAACTTCCTGCCCTTCCAGCCCGGGCTGGTCGGCGGCCACTGTATCGGCGTCGATCCTTATTACCTCAGCCATCTCGCGGAAGAGCTCGGGCACGACCCGCGCGTCATCCTGGCGGGACGCGGCACCAACGACGGCATGGCCGACTGGGTCGCGGGCCAGATCGACCGTCGTGCCGGCAAGCAGGGTTCGGCGCTGGTGCTCGGCCTGACCTTCAAGGAAAACGTCCCCGACCTGCGCAACTCGAAGGTCGCCGAACTGGTCGAAGGGCTGGCCCGGCGCGGTCATGACGTCACCGTCCACGATCCGCTGGCCGACCCGGCCGAGGCGACGCACGAATATGGCATCGCGCTCGATGGTGACGCACTGACGCGAACCTACGATCTGGTCGTGCTCGCAGTGCCCCACCAGGCCTATCTCGAGATGGACGGCGGACTGGCGCAGCTGGTCGCGGCAGATGGCCTGTTCGCGGACATCAAGAACGGCGTTCCCGGCATGGCCGGCGCGGCGCGCTGGACCCTTTAGGAGTTATCGAATGCGCGTTCTCGTCACCGGCGCGGCCGGCTTCATCGGCAGCTGGGTGATCCGGCGATTGCTCGGCCGCGGCGACATCGTCGTCGGGATCGACAATCTCAACGATTATTATTCGGTCGACCTCAAGCGCGACCGCATCGCGCTGATCCACGGCCTCAACACCAACCGGTTCGAATTCGTACCCGTCGACTTCGCCGACCACCAAGCGCTTGACGCAGCGCTGGCTGGCAAGGCGTTCGACCGCATCGTCCATCTGGGCGCACAGGCCGGCGTCCGCTATTCGATCGACAACCCGCGCGCCTATGTCCAGTCGAACCTGGTCGGGCATCTCAACGTCATGGAGGTCGCGCGCCACCGCAAGGTCGAGCACCTCGTCTACGCATCGTCCTCGTCGGTCTATGGCGGTAACGACCAATTGCCCTTCCGCGTCGAGGATCGCGTCGACCACCCGCTCTCGCTCTACGCCGCGACCAAGAAGGCCGACGAGCTGATGAGTGAGACCTATGCCAGCCTCTACCGGCTGCCGCAGACCGGCCTGCGCTTCTTCACCGTCTATGGCCCCTGGGGCCGCCCCGACATGGCGATGTGGATCTTCACCAAGGCGATCCTCGAAGGGCGTCCGATCCCGGTGTTCAACAACGGCGATATGCGCCGCGATTTCACCTATATCGACGACATCGTGACCGGTGTGGTCTCGTGCCTCGACAATGCGCCGAAGGACGATGGCGCGGAGAAAGCGGGCGGCAGCCGCACCCCGCACGCCATCTACAATATCGGCAACCACCGCTCGGAGGAGCTCGGCAAGATGATCGGGCTGATCGAGGATGCGTGCGGCGTGAAGGCGATCCGCGACTACCAGCCAATGCAGCCCGGCGACGTGCCGGCCACTTATGCCGACATCAGCGCGATCGAACGCGATTTGGGGTTTGCGCCGACCACGCCGATCGAGGTGGGGGTACCGAATTTCGTGGCATGGTACCGGGAGTATCACGGGGTTTGAGGGGCCCATCGCACCGCGCATCTGCTCCCACCGTCATCCCCGCGAAAGCGGGGACCCAGCGCCCGGACTTTCCGCAAGCGTGACCGTCATGTTTGCCGTTCGTGCGCGAGATGGGTCCCCGCTTTCGCGGGGATGACGGTTAGTGATCGTGGCGGGCGATCAGCCCTTCCGCACCGCCAGCAAGGTGTAATCCGCCGGCTTCCACGGATCGAGCGTAATCGGGTCGTACAGCTCCATCCCTTGGGCACGCAGGAATTCCGGCACCGCGGCATTGCCGAAGCCGTCGACATAAGCGGCCTTCACCCGCCCCGCGTCGAACAGCGCGCTCGCGCCGCGCAGCACCTCGAGTTCCTGCCCCTCGACGTCGATCTTGAGGAACAGATCGCCGTCGAACGCGAAGCTGTCGAGCCGCTTCAATTCGGTCTTGAACCCACGCCCCGGAATGTGCGCGACGGTCGCCTTGTCGGCGGTCGCCGCGATCCCCGACACCGCGCCGAGCACGAATTCGACCTCGCCCGGTGCCGCACCGAGGGCGACGTTCTTCGCCTCGAACCCGTAGCGCTCGGCATTGATGCTGAGCCGCTGATAGGTGTCGGGATTGGCCTCGAACGCCACCACCTTGAAGTTGGGATAGAGCTTGCGCAGATCGGCGACCGACGACGAGAACAGTCCGACATTGCCGCCGCAATCGACGAAGGTCATGTCGTCGCCGAGGAACAGATTGATGCGGTGGAACACGACCAGTTCGTCGCGCAGCAGGCTGTTGGTCGACGAGATGCGCGAGGCGCGGAAATAGCCGTTCTCGAGCAGGCTGTTGATCCGGATCGGGCGCTGGAACAACAGGACGTCGGCGTCCTTGTTGCCATAGATCATCTTCATCAGCGTCTCGCGGAACCGCGGCTGCATGTTGATATACTTATGAACCAGCTTCATCGGGTTCATCGACGCCGTTCCTCCCGCAAAATCCCGCGGCTCCTTTCATGTCGCGATGCACAAGACAAGCGCTTTCGGCCCGCGCCGTTTAGCGGTCGCGCCTGACCGCCAGCAACGCGCGGCGGTTCGGGGTGAACGGGGTCAGCCGCAGCGGCGCGAACGGCTCAAAACCATAACTGGTCAGGAAATCGATCACCTGCTGCTTGTCGCCGAACTCGTCGAGATAGACCGCGTCGATCCGCTTCTTCTCGAACAAGCCGCGCGCGCCTTCGAGCACGTCCAACTCCTGCCCCTCGACGTCAACCTTGAGCACCAGCTGCCCGGGCAGATCGAAACTGTCGAGCCGGCGCGCCGCGACGGTAAAGCCGCGGCCTGCGATATGCGCGCGCCCCGCCCGGTCGCGGCGCGTCGCGATCCCCGACACCGCACCGGTCGCGAAATCGAGCTCCCCCGCTTCGGCCGCCAGCGCGACGTTGACTGCCTCGAACCCGAACCGCCCGGCATTGACCGCGAGGCGCTCGAAGGTCGACGGATCGGCCTCGAACGCGACGACGCGGAAATCGCGGAACAGCCGCTGCGCGTCGGCGATGACCGCGGAGAAGATGCCGATGTTCGCGCCGACATCGACGAACGTGACGCCATCGCCGAGCATCATGCTGACGCGCTGCATCACCAATGTCTCGTCGCGCAACAGGCTGTTGGCGCGCGCCAACCGCGAGGCACGGAAATAGCCGTTCTCGCGCAGCGTGTTGATCCGCACCTTGTGCTTGAACAGCGCCACATCCATGTCGCGCGCGCCATGGCGCAGCCGGGTCAGCCATTCGCGCAGGCGGGGCCGCTCGTTGATCTGCTTCTGGATCAGCCGCAGCCGGTCGAACGCGCGGCGCGTCATGGCGCGATCTGCGCGAGCAGCCAGTCGTCCGCTACGCAGTCGATCACCAGATGGACGCGGTCGGTCGTGCCCTCGTTGGTCACCGCATGCGGGTCGGACAGGCGCAGATACCAGGTTTCGCCCGGCGCCATCGCGACCGCCACGCGGTTGAGCAGGAAAGTGACGCCGGGATTGGTGGTGATCGGGATGTGCAGCCGCGCCTGGCCCCAATCGGCGGCGAGATCGTGGTCCTCATGCTCCTTGATCAGCGACCCCGGCGTCAGCCGCATCAGCCGCACCGCCTTGAGCCGACAACGGAACGCCGCCATCACCTCGCGGAAATAAGGAGTCGCCGCGACAATCGGCGCGTCGACGAAGTCGGTCGCGTCAGGAGCGACATAGGCCTGCATGATCGGATGCGTCGCCCCGGTCTGGTGGCGGAGCGGCAGGACGTCCCACTGCCCCTCGTAATTCTGCCGGACGAAATGCTCGGTCCAGCTCAGCGCCTCGACGGCGGCGAGATCGGCCTGGAGCCGCGCGACGTCGAACGACAGCGGCAGCTTCGCGCGGTCGGGCAGCGTCAAGGCCGGTTGTTGCGTCCAGTCAGTCAGGTTAGGGCTCCCCCGGCCGCCTGTTTCCGGGGCCATGGTTCGACCCTATTCCTCCTCTCACGCGATTGCCAAGCGCCCGATGTCAGATCCCGACGCCCTTGCCCGGCTGCGTTCCTTCATCCTCGCCGACGAAGCGCTCGCCGACCGGCTGGCGCTGATCCCCGATGCCGATGCCTTCGCCGCCGCTGCCGCCGAGGCGGCGCGCGGCGCCGGCATCGCGATCGATGCCGATGCGGTCCTCGCCGGCGCGCGGCGCGATCCGATCGGGCTGGAGCGCTTCACCGGGCAGCAGGTGACGATGGCAGAGTGGCCGGGCCGCAACTGGCTACCCGCCGGGATCGTCCCGACGCCGGGCCGACTCGCGGTCGACTGGGTCCATTTCGGCAACGATGCGCTGAGCGATTCGTTCTTCGAAACGACGCTGCGCCGTGCCCGGCGGCGACCGATCAACACGTTGCTGAAAGTCTGCACTCCGCTGGAGATGCTCGCCGAGACCTCGCCGTCCGATGCCGCGCCCCCTCCAGACGGCCTGATCTTCCACATGTCGCGCTGTGGCTCGACATTGGTATCGCAAATGCTGGCGGCGATGCCCGGGACCGTGGCGGTGTCCGAAGCGGAACCGTTCGATGCGGTCGTGCAAATGGCGCACACGCAGCGCGAAGCGCCGTTCGCGCAGCGCGTCGCGTTGCTGCGCGGCATGGCCGCCGCGCTCGGCCGCGATCGCTTCGGTAATCGCCGCCGCTACGTGATCAAGACCGACAGCTGGCACAGCCTGGCGCTCCCGCTGTTCCGGGCGGCCTTTCCCGATACCCCTTGGGTATTCCTGTTCCGCGATCCGATCGAGGTGATGGCGTCGCAGATGAAGATGCGGGGTTTGCAAGCCGTGCCCGGCACCATGCCTGACGGGCTCTTCACCATCGCGGATCCGTTCAACCTGCCGGCGGAGGAATATGTCGCGCGCGTGCTCGCCCAGGTGACACAGGCCGCGATCGATCACGCCGGTGTCGGTGGCGGGCTGTTCGTCGACTATGCCGATCTGCCCCAGGCCGTCGAGCAGCGTATCCTGCCCCATTTCGGGATCGAGCCCGACGCGGCGGCATTGGCGGCAACGCGCGCGGCGGCGCAGTGGGACGCCAAATCCCCCAGCCTCACGTTCGAATCCGACACCGCGGCAAAGCGCCGCGATGCCGGCGAGCGCATGCTGGACGCAGTGGCGGCGCATCTCGCCGAGCCCCACCGGCAGCTCGCGGCACTCGCCCAACACAGCTAACGCCTTGAACGGCCTGGCCGTCCTTCGTATGCCCGGTCGGCAATCGCCGGGGGGTGTGCTGAAGTGTATTCGTATCGCGTATCGGGGCTCGCGGTTGCCAGCGAGCTGGACCTGCCGGGACTGATCCCCGGCGACCCGGCCTGCACCGCCGATGTCGCGATTCGCCGCGCCCCGGTCCCGATGACGCTCGACGATGCCGAGGCGACCGGCCCGACCTGGCAGCGCGCCGGCAACCGCTTCCTGCTGCGCATCCCCAATATCGCCCGCTTCCTGCTCGAGGACGGCCGCTCGATCGCGTTCGAGGCCGACGCCGCCGCCGAACCGCGCGACGTCGCGGTGTTCCTGTCGGGCAGCGTGTTCGGCATCCTCCTTCACCAGCGCAATCATTTCGTCCTCCATTCGAGCGCGGTGCTGGTGGGCGGGAAAGCGGTGTTGTTCTGCGGCGTGTCGGGCGCCGGCAAATCGACGCTGGCGGCGGCATTGGGCGAACGCGGATATCCGTTGATCGCCGACGACCAGTGCGCGGTCGAGATCGGCGGCGACGGTGTTCCCCGCATCCAGGCCGACGGGCGCCAGCTTCGTCTGTGGGAGAAGAGCATCGTCGAACTCGGGCTCGACGGCCGCCGCGGCGATTCGATGCGCAACCGGCTGCGCAAATTCTATGTCGACCCCGCCGCCGCCGCCATCGACCCGGTCGCGGTCGGCGCGATCTATGCCTTGGTCGGCATCCGCGATCCCGAACGGCCGGCGATTCTCGGGCTGAATGCGGTCGATGCCACCCGGTTGCTCGTGGCCAACGCCTATCGACCGCTGCTCATCCGGCGGCTCGGCCAGCATGGCGACTATTTCCAGGGCGGCGCGAAGATCGCGGCCGCCGCCGGTATCTTCCGCCTCAAGCGCGCGTTCGGCTTCGAGCTGGTCGACGGTACGATCGCCATGCTGGAAGAGCATTGGGCGTCGATCGGGCTGATCGGCGGCGGCGGCGGGGACGGCGCCCGGTGAACCCGACCTACTGGCTCGCGTCCTATCCCAAGTCGGGCAACACCTGGTTCCGCGTCCTGGCCGCCAATCTGTGGTCCGACAGCGACGCGCCGATCGACATCAACCTGATCGACAGCACCGACACGATCGCCAGCGGTCGCAATCCGTTCGACCAATATATGCTGATCGACTCGGGCCTGCTGACCAATGACGAGATCGACCGCCTGCGCCCGGAAGCCTATGCCTATGCCGCGACGGCGAGGCCGTTGGTCGAGCCCATGTTGCCGGTGCGCTTCGTCAAGACCCACGATGCCTATACCTTGACCGATCGCGGGGAGCCGATGATGGCCGGCGCACGCGCGGCGGCCGGTGTCCTGCTGTTCGTTCGCGACCCGCGCGACGTCGCGGGCTCCTTCGCCAACCATATGAATTGTACGATCGACCGGGCGATCGACTATATGGCCGATGCCGATTTCTCCTTCTTCTCGGCAACCGACCGGATCGACCGGCAGTTCCGCCAGCGCCTGCTCGACTGGGGGGGGTTCGCGCGGAGCTGGCTCGATCAGACCGACATTCCGGTCCATGTCGTACGGTATGAGGACATGATCGCCGACACCGTGGCGACGGCGCGCGCCGCGTTGGCCTTCGTCGGGGTCGATCCCGACCCGGCGCGACTGGACCGCGCGATTGCCTTCGCCTCGATCGGCGAGCTGCAGCGCCAGGAGGCGACGAGCGGCTTCCGCGAGGCGCCGCGCTACGTGCGCAGCTTTTTTCGCCGCGGCACCGCCGGCGGCTGGCGCGACGACCTGACGCCGGACCAGATCGTCCGAATCGAACGCGATCACGGCGCCATGATGGACCGGCTGGGGTATGGCCGGTCGACCGACTTTACGGAGACAGAATGATGATCCATCGCAAGGGCGACTGGCTGGCCGCCAAAGTCGGCGACGAATTGGTGATGATGAGCGCTGCCAAGGGCAATTATATCGGCCTGAGCGAAGTCGGCGCCCGAATCTGGGAACTGATCGACTCGCCTCGCACCATCGAATCGGTGTGCGACGCCCTGGTCGCCGAATATGATGTCGATCCGGTGACCTGCCGTGCCGAGGTCGACGCCTTTCTCGCGAACCTGGACCAGCATGGTGCGGTGCAAATCGACGAAAGCGCGTGAGCATTCCGCCGCCGATGGTCTTCGCCGAAAGATGACGGTCTTCCCATCATGAGCGCGATCTGTGGCGTCCTGCGGTTCGACGGCGCCGACGTCGCGCCCCGCGTCGTCGAGCGCATGGCGCACAAGATGAAGCACCGCGGCGCCGATGGTATCGACACCGTCGAGTTGGGGCGGCTCGCGCTCGGCCACTGCCTGATGCGGGTCAATCGCGAGGATGCCAACGAAGCGCAACCGATCGTCGCGCGCGATGCCGTGCTCGTCGCGGACCTCAGGCTCGACAATCGCGACGAGCTTGCAGCGATATTCGGGATTGCCGAAGCCGATCTCGCCACGCTGCCCGATAGCGAATTGCTGCTTCGCGCCTGGCGCCACTGGGGCGATTCGTGCGCCGAGCATCTGCTGGGCGATTTCGCGTTCGCGCTGTGGGACCGCGCCCGAAGTAGTTTGCTGATCGCCCGCGACCACATGGGCCAGCGTCCACTACTCTACCATCGCGGCGAGGGCTTCATCGCCTTCGCGACCGAACTCAACGCGCTGTTCGCCGCGGGGGACATCCCGCGTCGTCTCAACGAAGACGAACTCGCGCGACGGCTGCTGATGTCGACCGAGCGGATCGAGGGCGCGTTTCTCTACGAGGGGATCACGATCCTGCCAGGGGGGACATACGTTCGAATAGCGGCCGACGGCTCCGCCGTCTCTGTCCGCTATTGGGAACCCCATGCGGGCGCAGAACATCTGGGAAAGGACGATGCCCATTTCCTCGCCGCCTATCGCGCGACGATCGAGGAGGCGGTCGCGTGCCGTGTTCGCCGGCTGACCAGCGCCCCTACCCTGTTGTTCAGCGGCGGGTTCGACAGCGGCACCATCGCCGCAGTCGCGGGACCGATCGTCAAGGCGAACGGCGGCACCTTGATCTGCGCGTCGTCGGTCCTGCCGGAAGGCGATTCGCGTCGCAACGCCCGCGCGGCGGTCGAGGCGTTCCGCGGTATGCCCGGGATCGACATCCGCTATTACGTGCGCAGCGAAGAGAGCGCCTATGACAATTTGGAGGACAATTTCGCCGCGACGGGATTGTGGCAGGCACCAAGCCTCGCTCGCCGCGGAATCGGTCGGATCGCGCGCGCCGCCGGATCACGGCTAGCGCTCGACGGTCATGGTGGCGATTATACCGTCAATCCCTATGACGCGGCGATGCTCGGGGCGATCCTGCGCCGCGGCCAGCTACGCCGATTCGCGCGTGAGTTCGCCGCGCGGCGGCGCTTCACCGGCTGGTCGCCGATTCGTGTCCTCGGCCGCGACATCCTGGGCGCCTTGCTTCCCCAACGCGCGCAGGCCGGTTGGCGGAATGCGATCAACGGCTTCGTTCCGGCATGGCGGCGCCGCGGCGTACAGCTCGACTTCGCCCGGCGCGCGCTCGAGAGCGGCGCGGTCGACCGCCATCGGCTGCGCGACGGCTATCGCGCCGGCGCGCGCTGGCGAGAACGATGGGAGGAAATGTGCCGCCGCACCTCGGCGGGCGCGCTGGGCAGCACGTATGGGGCGATGACCGCGGATCTCGACCTGACGCGGCCATTTCATGACAAACGGATCGTCGAGTTGGCCTTCGCCCTGCCCGATCACCTCCAGTTTCGCGATGGCCGCGAGCGCTGGCTCGCGCGCACCGTCTTCGCCGACGTCCTGCCCGCCGCTCTGATCGCGCGGGGGCCGGGCAACGATCCCGAGGAGCCCGACCTGCTGGCGATGAATGCCGCCGCTGCTCCGGGGATGCTCGCGGCGTTGCGCGGCCTGGAGCAGGACGAGACGGTGGCGCAGTATTTCGACATACCCGCGCTCGCCGCGATGGTACGCGACGGCGCCTCGGATAACCGGAAAAGCGAGCGCATTCGGCTCAGCTTCGCGATGCTCACGCTGACCAAGGCGCGCTTCGTCGCCTGGTTCGAGCGCAACAACCTTTAGGGTGCCGCCCTCAAGAGCGGCACCGCAACGGACTTATGAGCCGTAGGGCGACCCGGTGCTCGAAATGCCGTCGACACCACTGGTGGTGGAGGCACGCGTATTGAGCTGCGGCGACGCGAGAATCACCACGGGCGTTTCCCAGCGCTTGCGCTCGATGGTGGGAGCCGGCTCGAAAGAAGGTGTGTCGACGGACGACATCGCGAAATTCCCCCACACATGGCGATCTGGTTACGATTGAGCGGCAAGGCCGCGTTCTCGGGCCTTTTTCGCCGAGTCGTGGCGGCTGGTCAAGTCGCACGACATTTCGGCAAAGAAATTAACCGCCAATTCGAACCTATTCTGAAAGACACAACCATTCCGGCGCCATTTTTTTGCGCAGAGTGATAGTTTTTTTGCGCAGTCCGCTAGGAATCCCCGAGAAAGCCTCTTATTGGTTGCCGCAATGCCGCCGGGGGGAAGCGCATTCGACGCCTGCCCCCTCGAAACCGAATAAAAAGCGAGAGGCTGGAACATGTCGGACGCCTACATTGCGGAAATCCGCATCTTCGGGTTCAACTTTGCGCCCAAGAGCTGGGCGAACTGCAGCGGCCAACTTGTGTCGATCGCGCAGAACACCGCGTTGTTCTCGCTGCTCGGCACGACCTATGGCGGCAACGGACAGACGACCTTTGCCCTGCCCGATCTGCGCGGACGTGCGCCGATCCATTGGGGCCAGGGTGCCGGCCTGTCACCGGTTACACTCGGACAGTTCAGCGGCGAGGAAAATCATACGCTGCTGACCACCGAAATGCCGATGCACAATCACACGTTCCAGGCGACCACCGCTGCCGCGACCAAGAAGCCGGTCAATCTCGGGCTCTTCGCGGACGACGTCGATTCTCAGGCGGTGGACTATTTCGCGACGTTCAACGCACCGGGATCGAGCTACGTCAATCTCAACCCGCTCAGCATGCCGCCCATGGGTGGGTCGCAGCCGCACAACAACATGCAGCCCTATCTGGTGCTCAACATCTGTATCTGCATGTTCGGCATCTACCCGTCGCGCAATTGATCGACACCGCGCTCCATCGCAATTGAGAGGCTAACATGTCGCAACCATTCCTCGGCGAAATCAAGATGTTCGGCGGCAACTTCGCGCCCGTGGGCTTTGCGATGGCCAACGGTCAGCTGGTCTCGATCGCGCAGAACAATGCGCTCTACGCTCTGTACGGCACCACCTATGGCGGCGACGGCGTGAACACCTTCGGGCTTCCCAACCTGCAGGGCCGCCTGCCGCTCAACCAGGGCCAGGGCCCCGGGCTGACGACCCGCGTCATCGGGGAGCTCTCCGGCTCCAATAACGTGACGCTGACCGTCAACCAGATGCCGCAGCACCAGCATCTGGCGGTGGTCAACAATACCGACCCGACCAATGATGCGCCGGCATCGAACACGATGCCGTGCCGGCCGAAGCAGGTGGTCGGCGGCAATTCGGCCCAGCTCTATACGGATCCGACCAAGACCCCGGTCGTCGGCGATCTGAAAGTGATGGCGCCGGGCATTATCGGCAACGTGGGCAATAGCCTGCCGCACGACAATATGATGCCGTATCTGGTCATCACGTACATCGTCGCGCTGCAGGGCATCTTCCCCTCGCAGAACTGATGCAGGATCGAGTAGGAAGGATTAAAGATGACGCAGCCCTATCTCGCCGAAATCAAGATGTTCGGGGGCAATTTCGCGCCCCGCAACTATGCCTTTTGCAATGGCCAGATTATAGCGATCTCGCAGAACACCGCGTTGTTCTCGCTGCTCGGCACGACCTACGGCGGCAACGGGCAGACGACCTTTGCGCTTCCCGACCTGCAAGGGCGCGCGGCGCTGCACCAGGGCAACGGCGCCGGCATCGACCCGACCGTCCTCGGTGAGGTCGGGGGGGAGACCAATGTCACGCTGACCAGCGGCGAGCTGCCGCAGCACACGCACCCCATTTCGGGTGCGGTGATCGCCAATTCGAATCCGGGTGAAACGCCGGCATCGAACACGCTGTTCACCAACTCGGCGCCCAATCAGCTCTATGCGACGACGGCCGGTACGGGCGGGTTGTTCCTCGCGCCGCAGACCGTCACTTTCCAGGGCGGGTCGCAACCGCACAACAATGCGCAGCCCTATCTCGCGATATCCTTCATCATCGCGCTCCAGGGTATCTTCCCCGCGCGCAACTGATCGATCCGTCCATGACCGATACCCATGGGCCTCCGGCATTCGTCCTGCCGGAGGCCTTGTCGTCACAGGGCATCTCGCTACGCCGCGAAACCGATGCCGATCTGCCCTTTCTGATGCAGGTATTCGCCTCGCTCCGCGCGTCCGAGCTTGCCATGGTGCCTTGGCCGGAAGATCAGAAGCGCGCCTTCCTGATCCACCAGTTCGGCGCGCAGCGGAAACATTATTACACCTATTTTCCCGACACGGCGTTCGATGTCATCGAACGCTATGGCAAGCCGATCGGGCGCCTTTATCTCGACGAGCGCGAGACGCGCCTGCATGTGATCGACATCGCACTGATGCCCGATAGCCGCGGAGAGGGGCTGGGTACGGCGCTTCTCACCGCCATTCAGGACTATGCCCGCGTGCGGCGAAAAGGGGTCGACATCTTCGTCGAACGCATCAACCCGGCCAAGTCGCTCTACGACCGGCTCGGCTTCGAGGTGATCCGCGAAGAGGACATCTATCTGGAAATGGACTGGACGCCCGACGGCGTCAGTTGAACGTCGCGCAATATTCGACCCCGGCGTCGTTCTGCGCGGCGGGGACCAGGAAGATGTCGCGCTCGCCCATCGCCGGATGCGTCAGGCGATAGAGGCCCTGCGGATAGACCTGCGGCGATGCCATCTGGAACAGGAGCTGGAACGGCATGCGCTGCTGAGCCGCATTCTGCCTGATGGTGAGCGGCTTCGCCTCGGTCAGCGTGAAGACGATCGCGGGTGAGTCTTCGCCACCCGGCAAGGTGAAATCGGTCCCGACATGCGGCGCGAAATCCTCGCAGGTCAACAGTTCGAGCGACATGGCATTCCCCTCCGGCGTCCGGCTTCAGTGGCGCAAGCCGGCGGCGCGATCAAGCGTGCAGGACAGCGCGGATCGCCATCGCGACGATGGCCAGCACCGCGACGCTAGCCGCCCAGATCGCGATCATCCAGCCGAGACGCTTCCATAATGGCCCGGCGTCGTCGCCCATCAATGATATCCCGCTGATTCACCGACCTTGCCGCGGAACACCCAATAGGACCAGGCGGTGTAGGACAGGATCAGCGGCACCATGATCGCGGTGCCGATCAGCATGAAGGTCTGGCTGGTCGCCGGCGATGCCGCCTGCACGATCGACACCGATCCGGGAACGATGTCGGGGAACATGCTGATCCCAAGCCCGACGAAGCACAGCAGGTAGAGACACAGCGTCAGCACGAAGGGCAGCAGCTCTTTCTTCCTGAGCAGCGCCCACCAGAACGCCAGCGACAGGATGCCGACGACCAGCGGAACCTGCGCGGCGATCAGCACGCTCGGGAAGGTGAACCAGCGCTGATAATAGCGATGCTCGAGCATCGGCGTGGCAGCACTCACCGCCACCACCGCCAGCGCTGCCGCTACCCCGGCGATCCGGGCGAGCCGATAGGCATGCGCCTGCGTCCCGCCCTCGGTCTTGAAGATCAGCCAGCAGCTGCCGAGCAAGGCATAGGCCGCGACCGTGCCGACTCCGGTCAGCAGCGAGAAAGGGGTCAGCCAGTCGAGCCAGCCGCCGCCATAGGCGCGGCCGGTCACCTGCACGCCCTGGAGCAAGGCGCCGAGCACGATCCCCTGCGCCAGCGCCGCGGTCAGCGATCCCGCGGTGAAGGCGAAGTCCCAGAAGGCGCGATGGCGCGGATCGCGCCAGCGGAACTCGAACGCGACGCCCCGGAACACCAGGCCGAGCAGCATCGCGATGATCGGCGGGTACATCGCCGGCATCAGGATCGCGAAGGCGAGCGGGAACGCCGCCATCAGCCCGCCCCCGCCCAGCACCAGCCAGGTTTCGTTGCCGTCCCAGACCGGCGCGATCGCGTTCATCGCCTGGTCGCGCTCCTCGCCGACGCCGAACGCCGGGAACAGGATGCCGATCCCGAGGTCGAATCCGTCCATCACGACGTACATGAACACCGCGAAGGCGATGACGAACGCCCAGACATAAGCCAGCGTCGGGTCGACGGTCATGGCTCGCCTCCCAATTGTGCCACGGGCGTGGCCGCGGCGGTCCGGATCGGTGCCTCCGCCAATTCGGGCTCGTGCGGTTGCGGGCCCTTCTGCATCAGCTTGAGGATGTACCAGACGCCGATCCCGAACACCGCGAAATAGACGATGACGAAGGCGGCGAGCGAGGTCGCAACCGCGGGTGTCGCCAGCGGCGAGGCCGATTGGCTGGTCCGCATCAGGCCATAGATCGTCCAGGGCTGGCGCCCGACCTCGGTGGTGATCCAGCCCGCGATCACCGCGACGAAGCCGGTCGGGCCCATCACGATCGCGGCACGATGCAGCCAGGACCAAGCGTACAGCTTGCGCCGCCACCGCCCGACCAGGCTCCATAGCCCGAGCGCCAGCATCGCCAGCCCCAGCCCGACCATCACGCGGAACGACCAGAAGACCACCGGCACCGGCGCCCATTGGTCGCGCGGAAAGTCCTTGAGCCCCTGGAGCGGGGCATTGGGGTCGTGCTTGAGGATCAGCGAGCCCACCTTGGGGATTTCGACCTTGTAGTGGACCTTGCCGTCGGCGTTGGACGGCAGGCCGAACAGGATCAGTGGCGCACCATCGGGGCTGGGATCGTAATCGCCCTCCATCGCCAGCACCTTGGCCGGCTGATGCTCGAGCGTGTTGAGACCCTGCTGGTCGCCCGCCAGGATCTGCACCGGCGCGACCAAGGCAGCCATCCACATCGCCATCGAGAACATGGTGCGAGCGGCCTGGAGCGACGGCGTCGCTCCAGGACTCGCTGCGGCGGCCGGCGGGCCCATGGGCTCGTCCGACGGCGCGGCTTTACCGCGCCGCTCAGCCCCAGCTTTGAGCAGATGCCACGCCCCGCACGCCCCCACCACCAGCGAGGTCGTCAGATACGCCGCAATCACCGTATGCACCAACCGATATGGGAAGCTCGGGTTGAAGATCACCGCGATCCAGGATCCGGCGACGACGAATTGTCCCTGCGCGTTGACCGCGAAGCCGGTCGGGGTCTGCATCCAGCTGTTCACGCTCAGGATCCAGAAGGCGGAGATGAAGGTGCCGAGCGCGACCATGCACGTCGCCGCGAAATGCAGCCGCTTGCCCACGCGCTTCATTCCGAACAGCATCACGCCGAGGAACCCGGCCTCGAGGAAGAAGGCGGTCAGCACCTCATAGGCCATCAGCGGCCCGATCACCGGTCCGGCCCGGTCGGAAAAGACCGACCAGTTGGTGCCGAACTGATAGGACATGACGATCCCCGACACGACGCCCATGGCGAACGCGACCGCGAAGATCTTCACCCAGAAACGGAACAGGTCGAGATAGACCGGCTTCCCCGTGCGCAGCCACAGCCCTTCGAGCACCATCAGGTAGCTCGCCAGACCGATCGAGAAACTGGGGAAGATGAAATGGAAACTGACCGTGAATCCGAACTGGATCCGGGCCAGCAGCAAGGCAGTCTCAGCGGCTGTCATCGCCACCTCCTTGCCCGCCGCCGATGCGCTCCGATCGGCCACAATGCAAGTGCGCGATGTGCAGGCCGGATTGCAGGAAAAAACCCTGGCGCTGCCCCCGCCCTTTAAATTGGCGCGTCATTCGTTATATTATCAAGGCTAGAGTCGCACATCGATGGTTTTCGGCGCTGCGGCACCATTTCCTTCTTTCCCTGCCCCTTTGAGCAGAACGTCTTCGCGTCGAAGGCGAATTTGGAAAGAAAAGTCATGGCCACCACCGGCACCGTCAAGTTTTTCAACGCCACCAAGGGCTTCGGCTTCATTACGCCCGACCAGGGCGGCGACGATGCTTTCGTCCACATCAGTGCGGTGGAGCGCGCCGGCATGGCGACCCTGCTCCAGAACCAGCGCGTCTCGTACGATCTGGAACCGTCGCGCAGCGGCAAGATGTCGGCCTGCAACCTCCAGGCGGCCGACTGACACCCGGGCATATCGGATTGCGGCGGCGCGTAGCCCGCGCCGCCCCTTACCAGATACCGGAGAAGCGCATTGGTCCAGAACACTTATCGTCAGCTGGCGGCCACCGCGCGCGTCGACGCCGAGGCGGCGACGCTCGACAACGTTCGCGATCGCTGTCTCCGCGCCGAAGCGGCGTGGATCGCGATGGCCGAGCGCCAGGAACGGGTGGAGAATGCGCGCGCCCAGAATCGCGGCGACACCCTTGCCTTGCCGACATCGGACGAGGACGAAGTCGAGCATCGCGAGCCCGAGCCATCGTCCACTTGACCGCCGGCGGGTCGCGCTCGCGGCCCGACCTTCCACCAGGCCAGATTCACTGCCGTCTGCGAGCGTGAAAAACGTCGCTCCCATCACCCCCGACTGCTAGGCACCGGACATTGTCGGCTCCTTCTTCCTCAAGCGCCGACAACTGAGAGACGCGCTCGTGCTCCCGCTTGAAACGGGAGCCAGCCATGTCGAGAACGGCCGTTCGCCAGACGAAGTCCGCCGCAGAACTCAGGCAGGAGCTCGATTGGGCAGCGTCGGTCCTGCTCGGCGCCGACGCGCGCACGCGGATCGCGTTCCACGAACCGACGGCCGTTTCCGGGAACGCCGCGCAATTGTGCAATTGGGACGTTACCGTCTCGTGCAGTCCGGCCGACGATCCGATCGTCCAGGCCGCGATCCTGCACGTCGCCGAGCGCTGGAACCTGTCCTGACCGCGCCGCCCGGCGGCCTCATCCCCATTTGGTGCGGCCGCGGCGGCGGCTGATGTATCCTTGCCGGATGCGACGACGGTCGCTTGCGGCACGAATGCCGATGACCGACAGCGTGATCAGCACAGCGGAGGAAAGCACGATCAGCCCATAGGCGATCATCTGCGGGTCGTGGATGGCGAGTCTCCGGCTGGTAAGCGGGAGCGCGCGGTCTCTCAGCCAGCGGCGCTTACGAGGAAACTGCCGCTGATCCCGCGACCTAGCATGGCCGGGCAGCAGAGACCAGCATCCGGCGCTGCGGCCTGACGCTCCACGTGACGCGCGCCCGGATCGGTGAAGCGTCATCCGAAACAGCTGCCGGCCCGGCCATGACAAAGGGCCGGCCTTCGCCGCGAAATAGGCGCAGGCGGTGGGACGGTTCAGCCAACGGCACGACGCGGCTTAGCGTCGGTTGCGGCAAAGCTGAAAAGCGGACGGAGAAACGGGTCGCCGCCAGGACCATGCCTAAACGAACCTAGTTGGTGGCGGGCTTGCCGTCGGTCGGGGTCGGCACCGGCTCCGGCACTGGGCCGCCCGAGTTACTCTCCGCCTGCATCTGGCGCATATAGCCCTCGACCACCGTCTGGGGCAGGAAATCGATCAGCTCGATGTCGAACACCAGGGTCGCGTCGGCCGGGATGACGACCTTGCCCGTTTCGTCGCGCTGGTCCTTGGGACCATAAGCGAGGCGAGACGGGATCCACACGCGGATCTTCTCGCCCTTGGCCATCAGCTTCAAGGCTTCGGAAAAACCCGGAACCACCGCCGCGACCGGCATCGGCGTCGGCTGGGTCGATTTGTCGAAGGTCGTGCCGTCGACGAGCTTGCCCTCGTAATTGATCAGCGCGACGTCGGTATCGGTGGGATGCGCCCCGGCGACGGGCGCCGACACGCGATATTGCACGCCCGATGCCGTCTGGACCACGCCCGGCAGCCGGCGGTTCTTCGCCAGGAAAGCCGCCTCGGGAGAGAGCGGCGCGGGCGCTTTCCGGGCCGCGGTGGGTACCGCCTTCTTGGCCGGTACCGCCCGTTTGGCGGTCGCAGCCTTTTTCTGCGCGAACGCCGGCGCGGCGCCCGCCGTGACCGACAGGGCGCCGATCAGGCAGGCGGCCGCGAAGCGCAATCGCATGATGACGCCGCTTACTTGCCGGCGGGTGCGGGCGCCGCGGCATTACCCGCAGCAGGAGCACCACCCGGTGCCGCCTCGGGCGCGCCCGGCGCACCCGGAGGGCCACCAGCACCATTGGCGCCACCCATGCCCTGCATCATCTGACGCTGATATTGCTCGATCACCGCCTGCGGCAGGAAGTCGATCAGCTCGATGTCGAACACCAGGTTGGCATTGGCCGGGATCGGCCCCGCGCCCTTCTCGCCGTAACCGAGCTTGGAGGGGATCCAGACGCGGTACTTGCCGCCCTTCTGCATCAGCTTGAGCGCCTCGCTGAAGCCGGGCACGACACCCTTGACCGGCATCGGCGTCGGCTGCTGCGACTTGTCGAAGGTCGTACCGTCGAGCAGCTTGCCTTCGTAATTGATCAGCGCGACGTCGGCGTCGGTCGGGGTCTTGCCCTTGCCCGGGGTCAGTATCTTGTATTGCAGCCCCGACGCGGTGGTCTTCACCCCCGGCGACCAGGCATTGAAGGTCATCTTCAGCGAATCGCGGGCGCTGCCACCCCACCACATGAACATGCTGAACAGCAAAGCACCCGCGCCGAGCACGGCGAGCACTACGCCCAGCCAAAGGACGCGCTTGGAGCGCGGATCGAGCGGCGCCGTCGCGGGCGCCTTGGGAGCAATCGTGTCAGCCATGTTCTATCCGTTCATTGTCCCGGCGTGGGGACGACGCTCTCGCCCTCGCCCGGAAGGGGAGTAGCAGCACCGCCGGGTCCGCCGGGTCCGCCGGCCGGACCCCCCGGACCCATACCGCCCGCGCCGCCGTTCATCATTTGCATCTGGCGCTGATATTGCTCGACGACCGCCTGTGGCAGGAAGTCGACCAGTTCGACGTCGAATACCAAAGTGGAGTTCGCCGGAATCGGTCCGGCGGCCTTGTCGCCGTAGCCGAGCCTGGCGGGGATCCAGACGCGGTACTTGCCCTTCTTCTGCATCAGCTTGAGCGCTTCGCTGAAGCCCGGCACGACGCCCTTGACCGGCATCGGCGTCGGCTGCTGCGACTTGTCGAAGGTCGTGCCGTCGAGCAGCTTGCCCTCGTAGTTGATCAGCGCGACGTCGGCGTCGGTCGGAGGCGCGCCGGTGCCCGCGCTCAGCACCTTGTATTGCACCCCATCCGGCGTCGTCACGACACCGGATGCCCGCCCATTGCGCGCGAAGAAGCCATCTCCCTGGCGCGCCAGCAGGAACGCGGCACCGACCGCGATGGCGACGCCGATCCACAGCAGCCAGATATAGCTGCGCTTGACGGGTTGCAGGGGAACGGCGGTCACGGACATGGGAGCAAGCCTCGACGGGATAGCCGCGTACGACCGCGGCCGGGACACGCTGTTCTCGGTAGGTCGGGGGGCCGCACCTCGCAAGCCCCCGCGAAAGCGACGTCGCGGGTCTTACTTGACCCCGTCGCGCTCCATCCGCTTGCGCTCCAGCTTGCGAGCGCGGCGAACCGCGGCGGCACGCTCGCGCGCGCGCTTCTCGCTCGGCTTCTCGTAATGCCGGCGCAGCTTCATCTCACGATACACGCCTTCGCGCTGGAGCTTCTTCTTGAGAGCCCGGAGCGCCTGATCGACATTGTTATCGCGCACGATGATTTGCATAAAACCCGTCAACTCCGATCAAATGATTATAGCCGCCCCAGACATTGTCCGGGCGTGAAGTGGAGGGGCCACTAACAGCGGGTCGGGGAAAAGGCAAGCGTGGAGCGCGGTCACGCGCGAATGGGGCAGCGGTGCCGCCGGCGACTCATCCACAATAAAGCGGCCCTCATATGAGGCGCCGAGAACGAGCCCCCTCCCAGCTGCAACCCAGCGGCACGAAGCTTGGCCGACGGCCGGTTGGCAGAGTCAGCTCCGGCGGTGCTTCCCGCCGTAGCGCTGGCCGATATAGTCGCCAATCTTGCCCATCTCGGCCGCCGCCGCCAGCGCACCGGCACCGCAACAGGGCATGGCGTCACCGGCCTTGGCCGCAGCGCTGGCCTGCACTTTTTCGCACAACGTCTCGATGTCCGCGCGCGTCAGCAGGTTCTTCTCACGCAACACACACAACAGGCTCTGCAGGATTACCAGCGCCTTGTCGCCGGGCTCGTCCGCAACAAGCTCGAACTTGTCCATCCTCACCTCTCCATCCCCTATTTTGAAGAGAGGATATGCCTGTTACGCAAAAACGCAAACGGATGATCTGGGCGCGGTTTCAGCAAAGCTGAAACGGTTCAGCAAGGCTCAGTTGAGCCCGCCGCCAAGGGCGCGATACAACTCGATCAGGTTACTCGTCCGGGTGGTGCGCGTGATCACCAATTGCTGTTCGGCGGCATAAGCGGTGCGTTGCGCGTCGAGCGCGACCAGGAAGCTGTCGACGCCGGCACGATAGCGCGCATCCGACAATTTGGCCGCGACCTGCGCGGCATCGGCCCGCGCGGTCTGGGCCGACACCTGCTCGTCGATCGTGCCGCGCTGCGCGAGCGCGTCGGCGACCTCGCGGAACGCGGTCTGGATGGTCTTTTCGTAGGTCGCCACCGCCGCCTTTTGCGAGGCCTTGGCGTAATCGAGATTGCCCTTGTTGCGGCCCGCGTCGAACAGCGGCAGCGCGACCGACGGAGCGACATTGTAGGTGCCCGTACCGGCACCGAACAGGCCGGTGAGCGCACTGCTGATCGTCCCCAGCGCCGCGGTCAGCGAGATGCGCGGGAAGAAGGCGGCGCGCGCGGCACCGATATTGGCGTTCTGCGCAATCAGCTGGTGCTCGGCCTGGAGCACGTCGGGGCGGCGCAGCAGCACCTCCGACGACAGGTTCGCAGGAAGTGCGTCGCGAGTCACGCGACCATCGCCGAGCGCGGCCGGCAGCAGATCGGCCGAGACCGTCGTGCCGGCGAGCAGGTTGAGCGCATTCTGGTCCTGCGCGATCCGGGTGCGGAGCGCGGCGATGTCGTTGCGCGCGGCCTGGTAATTGGTCTCCGCCTGCCGCGCCTCGAGTTCGGAGGCGACGCCGATGCGGAATTGCGCGCGGGTCAGGTCGAGTGTCTGCTCGAAGGTCTTGAGCGTGTCCTGCGACAGCTTGAGCTGGTCCTGGTCCGACGCCAGCGTCAGCCAGGCGGTGGCGATCTCCGAGATCAGGCTGATCCGCGTCGTCCGCTGCGCTTCCTCGGTCGCGAAATATTGCTCGAGCGCGGCCTTGGAGAGGTTGCGCAGCCGCCCGAACAGGTCGAGCTCGAACGCCGAGAAGCCGACATTGGCCTGGAAATACTGGATGTCGGTCGAGGATGAGCCCCCCGCGCCGGCCGTGGCGCCGCCGGTCGCGCCCAAAGTGTTGGTATAGGTCGCCGACCCGTTGGCGCCGATGCTCGGCAGCAGGTCGGCGCGCTGGACGCGATATTGCGCGCGCGCCTGGAGCACGTTCGCCGCCGCGACGCGCAGGTCGCGATTGTTGTCGAGCCCGAGCTGGATCACCTGGCGCAGGCGATCGTCGGTGAAGAAGTCGCGCCAGCCGATCGACGTCACGTCAGGAGCGTCGGTCGCAGCGCGCGGATAGACGCCGCCTTCGGGCAAGGCGGCCGGCACTGCGCCCGTAGGGCGCACATATTTGGGAGCGAAATTGCAGGCCGACAGCATGCTGCCGGCGAGCATCAGGGTGAGGATAGGACGAACAGTCACGGATCAGGCTCCCTGCGGCGCGTCGGCACCGGGATCGCGGTCGGTCGCGGTGTCGCGATGGCCGTGCTGGCCGAACAGGCGCATCACCACCACGAAGAACATCGGCACGAAGAAGATGGCGAGCACGGTTGCCGACAGCATGCCGCCGACGACGGCGCGGCCGATCGCATGCTGCCCGCCTGCTCCCGCGCCCGCCGCGATCGCCAGCGGGAACACGCCGAAGATGAAGGCGAAGCTGGTCATCAGGATCGGGCGGAGGCGCAGCCTGGCGGCCTCGACCGCGGCTTCGAACGCGCTCATGCCGTCGCGCATCTTCTCCTCGGCGAACTCGACGATCAGGATCGCGTTCTTCGCCGACACGCCGATCGTGGTGATAAGCCCAACCTGGAGATAGATGTCGTTGTTGAGCCCGGTCAGCGTCGCGGCGAGCAATGCGCCCAGGATGCCGAGCGGGACGACCAGCATGACCGAGACCGGCACCGACCAGCTTTCGTAGAGTGCGGCGAGGCACAGGAACACGATCAGCAATGACAACGCATAGAGCGCGGGTGCCTGCCCGCCCGACAGCCGCTCCTCATAGGACAGACCGGTCCATTCGAGCGCGGTGCCGGGTGGCATCTTGGCATGGATGTCCTCCATCGCCTTCATCGCGGCGCCCGACGCGACGCCCGGCGCGGGCGCGCCCTGGATCTCGATCGCCGGCTGGCCGTTGTACCGCGTCAGCTGCACCGGCGCCTGCGCCCAGCTCAGCGACGAAAAGGCAGTATAGGGCGCCATCTGCCCGTTGCTCGAGCGCACAAAGAAATTGCCGATGTCGTCCGGCTTCAGCCGATAGGGCGCGTCGGCCTGGATATAGACGCGCTTGACGCGTCCGCGGTCGATGAAGTCGTTGATGTACGAGCCGCCCCAGGCGGCGGCGATGGTCGAATTCACCTCGCCGAGATCGAGGCCCAGCGCGCGCGCCTTGTCCTGGTCGATATCGACCTTGAGCTGCGGCGCATCCTCCAGCGAATTGGGGCGCACGCCGACCAGCTTCTTGTCCTGCATCGCCATGCCGAGCATCGCGTTGCGCGCCTGGATCAGCCCGTCATGGCCCAGGCCGCCGGCATCGATGAGCTGGAGGTCGAAGCCCGTCGCGTTGCCGAGTTCCGACACCGCCGGCGGCACGATCGCCAGGACGAGGCCGTCCTTGTACTGCGAGAACGCCCCCATTGAGCGGCCGGCGATCGCCATCGCGGTGTTCTGGCCGCCCTTGCGCTCCGACCATTCCTTGAGGTTGATGAACGCTAGACCACTGTTCTGGCCGGCGCCCGCGAAGCTGAAGCCGTTGACGGTGAAGACGCCTTTGACGTTGGCCTTTTCGTCGTTGAGAAAGTGGTCGCGGACGAGGTCGAGGCCCTTGGCGGTACGACTGGTGGTCGCGCCCGACGGTCCCTGGACGATCGCCACGACATAGCCCTGGTCCTCGTCGGGCAGGAACCCGGTCGGCAGGCGCCAGAACAGCAGCCCCATGGCGATCACGATGACCGCGTAGATCAGCATCGACCGCTTCCAGTTGCGCGCGGTCGAACGCACGCCTTTCTGGTAGTTGACCTGGCCGCGGTCGAACTTGTCGTTGAACCAGCGGAAGAACCGCGCCAGGGGGCCATTGCCTTCGTGCTTGTCGGGGTCGTGCGGCTTGAGGATGGTGGCGCACAGAGCCGGGGTCAGGATCAGCGCGACCCCCACCGACAGCACCATCGCCGACACGATCGTCAACGAGAACTGGCGATAGATCACGCCGGTCGATCCGCCGAAGAATGCCATCGGCAGGAACACCGCCGACAGCACCAGCCCGATCCCGACCAGCGCGCTGCTGATCTCGTCCATCGATTTGCGCGCGGCGTCGCGCGGGCTCAGCCCCTCGGTGGTGATCAGGCGCTCGACATTCTCCACCACGACGATCGCGTCGTCGACCAACAGGCCGATCGCGAGCACCATGCCGAACAGGGTCAGCGTGTTGATGCTGAACCCGGCGAGCGCCATCACCGCGAAGGTGCCGAGCAGTACGACCGGTACCGCGATCGTCGGGATGAGCGTGGCGCGCCAGTTCTGCAGGAACAGGAACATCACCAGGAAGACGAGCAGCACCGCCTGGATCAGCGTGTCGCGGACATGCTCGACCGACAGCCGCACGAACGGCGTGGTGTCGTAGGGATAGACGACCTTGACGTCGGCCGGGAATTGCTTGGCGACTTCGTCGACCCGCGTCTTCACCGCCTCGACCGTGCTGAGTGCGTTGGCACCGGGCGCGAGCTTGATCGCGATGCCCGCGGCGGGCTTGCCGTTGTAGAGCGAGGTGAAGCCGTAATTCTCGGCACCCAGTTCGACCCGCGCGACGTCGCCCAGCCGCACCACCGACCCGTCGGTGTTGCTCTTCAGCCGGATCTGCTTGAACTGGTCGGGCGTGGTCAGACGCGACTGCACCGACACGGTGGCATTGAGCATCTGCTCCTTGGGCGCGGGCAGGCCACCGATCTGGCCCGCCGACACCTGCGCGTTCTGCGCGCGGACCGCGGTCATCACGTCGGTCATCGTTAGCGCGTAGTTGTTGAGCTTGAGCGGATCGACCCAGATGCGCATCGCATATTGCGCGCCGAACACCTGGGTGTCGCCGACGCCGTTCACGCGGCTCAACGGATCCTGCAGCTTCGACACCGCGATGTCGGCGATGTCGACGCCGTCATGCTTGCCGTTTTCCGAATAGAGGCCGACGATCAGCAGGAAATTCTGCGTCGCCTTGGCGACCTGGATGCCCTGTTGCTGAACTTCCTGCGGCAGCAGCGGCGTCGCCGCCTGCAATTTGTTCTGGACCTGGACCTGGGCGATGTCGGGGTCGGTGCCCTGTTCGAAGGTCAGCGTGATCGTGACCGTGCCCGCCGACGAGGACGAGGACGAGAAGTAGCGAAGGTGGTCGATCCCCTTCATCTGCTGCTCGATGATCTGGGTCGTGGTGTTCTCGAGTGTCTGCGCGTCGGCGCCGGGATAGGTCGCGGTGATCGACACCGCAGGCGGCGCGATCGTCGGGAATTGCGCGATCGGCAGCGATCGCATCGCGATGATGCCCGCGAGCATCAGGCCGATCGCCAGCACCCAGGCGAAGATCGGCCGGTCGATGAAGAAGCGCGACATCGAGGGTTACTTCGCCTGGGCCGCGCCCGGCTGCTGCGGCGCGGCGGGCTTGGCGTTGGGGTTCCACGGCTGCGGCGTGACCGGCATGCCGGGGCGCAGCATCATCGCGCCCTCGACGATCACCTTGTCGCCGGGCCTGAGCCCGCTGGTGACGAGCCAGGCGTCGCCGATGACTCGATCGGTCTTGATCATGCGCGGCTCGATCTTGTTGCCCTGGCCAACGACGAGCGCGGTCGCGTTGCCGCGCTCGTCGCGGCCGACGCCACGCTGCGGCACCAGCATGCCCTGGCGCTGCGTGCCCTGCCCGAGCTGGGCGCGGACATACATGCCCGGCTGCAGCAGCCCGGCGGGATTGGCGAATTGCGCGCGAATCGTCTGCGACCCGGTATTGGGATCGACCGTCACGTCGGCGAAGCGCAGCGTGCCCTCGGGCCCATAGGTCGAGCCGTCCTCCAGCTTCAGCCGCACCCGGGCCTTGCCGTCGCTCGCGACCTGGCCCGAGATGATCTGCTGCCGGAGCTTGAGCAGGTCGGCGCTCGATTGCTGGATGTCGACATACATCGGGTCGAGCCGCGAGATGGTCGCCAGCGCATCGGCCTGCGACGCGGTGACGAGCGCGCCAATGGTATAGACCGAACGGCCGATCCGCCCGGTGATCGGCGCGCGGACCGTGGTGCGGCCGAGGTCGATCGTCGCGCTGCGCAAGGCGGCTTCCTGCGCGGCGACATCGGCGCGCGCCTGCTCCGCGCTGGTCAGCGCATTCTCGTAATCCTGGCGTGCAATCGCGTTGATCTTGACCAGTTCGCCATAGCGGCGCGCCAGCGCAGCGCTCGACGCGATCGCCGCGCGCGCCTTGGCCAGCGCGGCGCGCGCGTTGGCGACCTGCGCCTGATAGGGCGCTGGGTCGATGCGGTAGAGCGCCTGGCCCTTGGTGACCATGTCGCCTTCCTGGAACAGGCGGGCGAGGATGATGCCGTTGACCTGCGGCCGCACGTCCGACGTCTCGTACGCCGTCGTCCGGCCGGGAAGCTCGGTGGTCAGCGTCACCGGCTGTTCGGTTACCACCGCATAGCCCACCGGCGGCGGCGCGCCCTGGCCCGGCGGCTGTTGCCCACCCTGCCCGCAAGCGGCCAACGACATGAGAGCAAGCGCGGGGAGCGCATTACGAATAAAGGACATGCGTATCTCGCGGGGCTATGATATGTGAGTGATCGTTCACTCACAAAAATGCTGCTACTGCGAACGACCGATGCAAGTCAACCCAAGGATGCAAGAATGTCGACGATGCTAGACTGCTGGGGCCTGTCGCCCGCCGTCACCGCCGGACGGGCAGCGGAGCGCCGGCAGCACCTCCTGGATACGTCGCGTCGGCTGTTCATCCACAACGGATTCCATGGCACGGGCGTGGCGCAGATCGCCGCTGCCTCGGGGATCAAGGTCGGCCAGATCTATCGCGATTTCTCCTCCAAGGAGGATATCATCGCCGCGATCGCGCTGCGCGACCTGTCGCAATTCCTCGACGAGGACACGCTGCAACGCGCGATCGACGCCCACGACATGGCGGCGATCCGCCAGTGGATTTTGGCGTTCGTCACCTATGACGAGGATATCGACGGCTATCGCCTGATGCCCGAGATCATGGCCGAATCGTCGCGCAACCCGCGCGTCGCCAAGCTGCAGGAAGAGATCAGCACCCGCGTCCGTCATGCACTGGCGACCGCCCTGAACGCCTTCGCCCCCGGCGACGCCCGCGCCACGGCGCGGTCGGAACTCGCCGACCTGATCCTGACGCTGGGCGGCGGGCTGTGCCAGTCGATCGTCATGGAGGCGCTCCAGGGGCGCGACTACCAGCCGCTGTGCCAGCGGCTGCGGTCGATCGTCATTCGCGAACTGGAGGCGATCCGCGAGGCGGAGGGAGTGTTGGGGAGGTAAGCCGGGCGCGCTTTTGGCCCATTTTGCTGGCGTCCGAATCAGCGGCTGCTTCGCGCCCGTTTGCGGCCTGACCGCTTTGGTTTGCGGGATAATTACGGAGTTACGAGCCTCCAGTTCCCCCTATCGTATTTGACCTGCGTTTTCACTGATCGAATTGTTATGCCCCCGCTCAAGAACCGGACAGTGATTATGCACCCGGTCTGTGTGGCTCCTTGAAATTGCCGGGACGGAAGTGTTCGCGAGGGCACATCATCCGGATTCCAATTCTCGCCTTTATCTGCCATCTTACCAAGAGCTCGGGTCGCTTCGGGTGGTAGCGCGCGGAGGTGCTGAAGTTCACGCCGCGTTGTAGCCATACAAGGTCGAGCACTCGCTGCAGGAGCGGCTGCAATTATCAATGATATCATAAACTTCCTCTCCGAAAGCTCGTGTTTTCGACGATAGGCTTCGGAACGATTACGTCAATGTCAGCATCTTGAGAGACATGCGGGATACCGGTGAAACCTGCAAAGACCCCTCTTTATAGGTTGGGATTTGTAGGATTTTGCACGCGTCACCGTAATCTGCCGGGACATCCGCTCATGGTGGAAAGCGGTCATTGGCCGCTTCTTTGGTTGTGGCGCTCAAAAGTAATGGAGCACGCAAACTGTGGCCAGCGCCAACAGGAAAAATCCGAGCATAAGCCAGATAAGCCCAGCAAACATTGTAGCCCAGAACCCTAGCGGCTCAATGCTGCGTGAGACCATTCGTGGGGCTCCGCGACTTAGGGTTTGCGTCCCGCCCTTACCTATGTCCCGAAGTGTTCCGACACCTACTCCCACGGCCAGCAATGCGACCGCAAGCAACCCGATCGTCTCTAGGATGTCAGCCAAATGATCCGTCCAACGGCATCGAAATGAAGGCAATATCGGGCAAACTCGACATCCGCAATTGGGCCGGAAGCCGCTGTCGACATCAATGGTGAGCCGCTGCCTTCCGCGCTTTGGCCTGCTGAGCATAATGGTGACGCGCTACGAGACAACCCGCGGCTGCCCCCGCAAGCGCATGACCACGGCCCACATAGTGACCGGCGACCCCGCCGACGATGGCACCTCGGATACATCCTTTGGCGAGAACGGGCGTGGCAGCGGTGGTGCCAACGACGAGCGCAACGGCAAGGGTAACTTTGCGGAACATGCATTTTCCTCTGACGCAGTGTGTTGTTGATGTAACGCACTGCAGTCTCGTTGCAAGAGCTGTGTGGTTGCAAAATGTGAGCTAGCGAGAGAAGCAAGCATCCGCTCGCAGCTGTACGACGGCGCGCGCCTCGTAGCGTTCATCCGTCAAGAGCGACGACCCGGCCGCCACGACGATCCATCAGCGCACGAAATGGCGTGCCCTATCAGAGCGATGGCGATGAATGCCCGGTGGCGTCGCGGAATTGAAAATCCAAGCCTTGCTGTTATGGCCTAGCCAAACCGCCAGGGGCTGACGATGAAGCTTCTCCTTACGTCCTCCGGTATCAGCAACGCCAGCATCGAACAGGCGCTGTTGCACCTGCTGGGCAAACCGTTCGCCGAAGCCAACGCCCTCATCGTTCCCACCGCGATCTATCCTTTCGCGCAAGGCGCCGCGATGGCCTGGAAGGCGGTCAGCGGGCATACCAATTCCCGCCTTGCTCAACTGGGCTGGAAGTCGTTGGGGATCCTGGAACTCACGGCACTCCCGAGCATCTGTGGCGACACCTGGATCCCGATGGTCAAGGAGGCCGATGCTCTCCTGTTCTGGGGCGGCGATCCGCTATACCTCAGCTATTGGATGAAGCATTCCGGGCTGACCGACATCATGCCGGGGTTGCGACAGGAATCAGTCTATGTCGGCGTGAGTGCGGGCAGCATGGCGGCGGCAAAGATGTTCGGGGAAACTTTCACCGAGCCCCCCAACGGAAGCGGCGAGCCGATATCATCCGACAAGATGCTGTTCGCTTCACCGGAAGGCGAGATCAGCAGGACCTTCATAACCGCCAAGGGAGCGGGCCTGGTCGATTTCGCCGTGATCCCGCACTTCGAGAATGCCGATCACCCCGACGCCTCGGCCTCGAACGCCAAATTGTGGGCCTCGCGACTGCCATCGCCGGTCTACGCGATCGACGACCAGACAGCCATCAAGGTCGTAGACGGACGCGTGGAGGTGGTATCGGAGGGCAAGTGGAAGTTGTTCACGCCACCTGCGGAGGCCTCGCGCCGATAGATCGACAGCCGACCGCCAAGTCCCTGAAGCCCCCCTCCGATTGCGCCCCCCAGCCCGCCCCGCTAAGCCGCGCGCCATGTCCCATGGCGCCACGCTCACGCTCTACAACAGCCTGTCGCGCTCGCTCGAGCGCTTCGAGCCGATCGATCCCGCCAACGTGCGGGTCTATTCGTGCGGCCCGACGGTCTACAATTACGCGCATATCGGCAATCTGCGCGCCTACGTCTTCACCGACACGCTGAGCAGGGTGCTGACGTGGAAGGGCTATCCGCTCACGCACGTCATCAACATCACCGATGTCGGGCATCTGACCAGCGACGCCGATGCCGGCGACGACAAGATGGAAGCCGCCGCGCGCAGGAACGCGACGAGCATCTGGGACATCGCCGCGCATTACACCGCAGCGTTCAAGCAGAACCTCGCCGATCTCAACATCCGCGCGCCGTCGCGCTGGTCGGTCGCGACCGACCACATCGAGGAAATGATCGCGTTCGGCGAGAGGATCGCGACGAAACATTGCTACCTGCTCGACAGCGGCCTCTATTTCGACGTCTCGACGGTGCCCGATTACGGCCGGCTGGCGGGCACGCAGGACGATGTCCGCGAAGGGCGGATCGATACGGTCGAGGGCAAGCGCCACCCGCAGGATTTCGCGATCTGGCGGACCTCGGCGCCGGGCGAGAACCGCCAGATGGAATGGGACTCGCCCTGGGGCCGCGGCGCACCGGGCTGGCATCTCGAATGCTCGGTGATGAGCGAGAAATATCTCGGCTCACCGTTCGACATCCACACCGGCGGCATCGACCATCGCGAGATCCACCATCCCAACGAGATCGCGCAGAACCAGGCGTTCTGCGATTGCGACGACACCGGCTCGCGCTGGTGGATGCACAACAACTTCCTGGTCGAGCGCGCGGGCAAGATGTCTAAGTCGTCCGGCGACTTCCGCACCCTGCAGAAGCTGATCGAGGCCGGGGTCCACCCGCTCGCCTATCGCCTGATGTGCCTATCGGCGCATTACCGGTCGGAACTCGAATTCAGCGAGGAGAATCTCGCCGCCGCGCTGACCCGGCTCAAGCGGCTGGCGATCACCGTCGGCCAGCTCCGCGACCGCCCGCCCGCGCCCTCGGTCGGGTCGACGCGCGCGTATCGCGAACGGCTCGACGAGGCGGTGTCGGACGATCTCAACACCCCGAAGGCTCTGGTGGTGCTCGACGAGTTGCTCGCCGACAAGAAGATCGCTCCAGCCGACCGCCTCGCCGCTCTGGCCGATTTCGACGCGGTGCTCGGGCTGCGCCTGGCCGACCTGAACCGGGAGGAACTGCGCGTGCGGCCGATGACAGCGACGCTCGACGAGACCGACATCTCCGCGCATCTGGCCGAACGCCGCGAGGCGCGCGCGGCCAAGAACTTTGCCCGTTCAGACGCGATCCGCGACGAGCTCGCCGCGCAAGGCGTCGAGGTGATGGACGGCGATCCGCTCGGGTGGGATTGGCGACCGACGCTCGCTTGAACCCGCGCGTCAGGCGGCTAAGCTCCCGAACCGAACGATGGAATCGGGGGAGTGCGATGCGCGGACGCGGGCTTGAATGGGACGATACTGCCGGCCAGGGGCAGATTCCGGGCGAGGGCGCCCAGCGCTACACCTTCGCCTGCCCGACGGGCGCGAGAACCAATGGCCGGCACGGGCAAATGGCCGACCTGTGCTGGTGCTGAGGGCATGAAGGCCGTCCTGCCCGCCCTCGCCCGTCCTATGCTCGAGCCGCACTTGCCGGTGGAGCTTGAGGTCGCGTGGTTCGCCTCTCCCGCCGAGGCCAATGCGATGATCGCCGATGCCGATATCGCCTGGGTCGACATGCAGCCGAACAGCCTGACGGCCGAGGCGATCCGCCACGGCGCGCGGCTCAAATGGGTGTCGACCATCTATGCCGGGCTCGACGCGTTCCCGCTCGACCTCCTGCGCGAACGCGGGACCGTGCTGACCAATGGCGTCGGGATCAACGCGCTGGCGGTCGCCGAATATGCGGTGATGGGGGTGCTGGTCGCCGCCAAGCGCTATGACGATGTGGTCCGCGCGCACGACCGTCGCGACTGGCCCAAGGACGCGCCGGGCAAGGTCGAATTGTTCGAGACCAGGGCGCTGATCATCGGCATGGGCGCGATCGGCAGGCTGATCGGCACGCGGCTCGAAGCGTTCGGGGTCGAGGTGACCGGGGTCACCCGCTCGGGCCGCGACGGGACGCTGACGCCCGATCGGTGGCAGGACCGGATCGGCGAGTTCGACTGGGTGGTGCTGGCCGCCCCGTCGACCGACGAGACCAAGACGCTGATCGGCGCCGCCGAACTCGCGGCGATGAAGCCCTCGGCCTGGCTGATCAACATCGCGCGCGGCGACATGATCGACGAGGCGGCGTTGCTCGACGCGCTCCACGGCCGCGCCATCGCCGGCGCCTTCCTCGATCCGACGCACCCCGAGCCATTGCCCGCCGATCACCCCTTATGGTCGGCGCCCAATTGCATGATCACGATGCATCTGTCGGGCCGCAGCCAGACCAAAATGTTCCCCCGCGCCGCCGCGCTCTTCCTGCGCAACCTGCGCGCATTCGTCGACGGCAAGCCGATGGAGAATGTGGTCGATCTGGTGCTGGGGTATTGAGGTAAGCCGTTCAAGACAGACCCTCACCCTTCCGGCGCTTCGCGCCTCCTTCCCTCTCCCGCATGCGGGAGAGGGAAGGGGCCCGCCGCCGAAGGCGGTGGGAAGGGTGAGGGTCTGTTTTTCTACCCGCAAGCCTTCTCGAGCGCCGCCACGACCCGATCCTGATCCGCATCGCTCATCCCCGGATAGAGCGGCAGCGCGATCGTGCGGTCCTGCGCCATTTCCGACACCGGCAGCGGGAACGGCAGCGGCAGGTCGGCATAGGCCCTCTCGCGATGCGCGCACATGATCCCGCGCCGCGCCGAAATGCCGTCATCGAGCAGCGACTGGAGCACCGCGCGCTGGTCGCAGCGATCGGGCAGCCGTACCGCATAGGTCTGCCAGTTGGTCCGCGCCCAATTGGGTTCGCGCGGAATGCCCAGCCCGTCGATCGCCGCGAGCGCGGCGTCGTAGCGCGCCGCCAGCCGCCGCCGCTCCTCGATCAGCCCCGGCAGGCGCTTCAACTGCTCGATCCCGACCGCGGCCTGGATGTCGGTCATGCGGTAATTGTAGCCGACCTCGTCATAGGTCTCGAAGATCACCTGCGCCGAATTATGGCGCACCGCGTCGGTCACGCTCATGCCGTGCTGGCGGAGCAGCCGGAACCTGGCGTCAAGCGCGGGGTCGCGCGTCGTCAGCATGCCGCCGTCGCCGGTGGTGATGACCTTGCGCGGATGGAACGAGAAGCAGGCGATGTCGCCATGCGGACGCCCGATCTGTTCGAGCGGTCCGCCATCGACCGAGACCATGCTGCCGATCGCGCAGGCCGCGTCCTCGATCACCGGCAGGCCGTGTTCGCGCGCGACGCGGAGGATCTCGCCCAGGTCACACGGCATGCCGATCTGATGGACACACAGGATCGCGCGGGTGCGCTCGGTCACCGCGGCGGCGATCAACCGCGGGTCCATATTGTAGGTCACCGGATCGACGTCGACGAACACCGGGATCGCGCCGCAATAGCGCACGACGTTGGCGGTCGCGATGAACGAGTGGCTGACCGTGATCACCTCGTCGCCCTGCCCGACGCCGAGCGCCAGCAAGGCGACGTGGAGCGCGGTGGTCGCGCTCGACACCGCGCAGGCGTGCGGCGCGCCGACATAGTCCGCGAAGGCCGCCTCGAACGCCGCGACGCGCGGGCCCTGCGTGACCCAGCCCGACAGCACCGCCTCGGCGGCGGCATCGGCTTCCTCGCGACCGAGCGTCGGCTTGGCGACGGGGATGATCGACATCAGGCGGCGATCCAATTCTGTTCGCGCTCGTGTTCGAGCAGGGTCTCGGGCGCGACGCCGAGCGAGGCGTACCAGTCGATCAGATGCTGCAGCCCCTGGTCGAGCGACACGCTCGACTGATAGCCGAGCAGCTCGCGCCCGCGCGTCGGGTCCGAATAGAGCCGCAGCACGTCGCCCGGCCGCGGGTCGCGCCATTCGATCGCGGCCTTGCCGTCGGCGACCAGCCTCGACACCGTCGCGGCGAGATCGTTGACGGTGATCTCGTGCCCCGATCCGATGTTGATCGTCTGGCCGACCGCCTTGTCGCTGGTCCCGCCGAGCAGGATGCCGCGCGCGGTGTCGCCGACATACGTGAAGTCGCGCGTCTGCGTGCCGTCGCCGAACACCAGCAGCGGCTTGCCCGCCATCGCGCGGAGCACGAACTTGGGAATGACCTCACCCGAATCGCCTTCGTGGTGGCTGCGCGGGCCGAACGCGTTGAACGGCCGGATCACCACCGCGGGATAGTCGTAGCTCTCCCAATAAGCGCGCGTGTAGCATTCGCCGGCCAGCTTGCCGCCGCCATAGACGGTCATCGGATAGGTCGGATGCTCCTCGGTCATCGGCGCCCAGCGCGCGGTGCCATAGACCTCCGAACTCGACACATAGACGAAGCGCGGCACGCCGAGGTCGCGCGCGGCGGCCAGCAGGTCGAGCGTCGCGGTCGCGTTGACGTCGTGATTCTCGCGCGGCGAATGGAGCGAATGCCGCACGCCGAGACAAGCGAGGTGATAGACCACGTCGGCGCCGCGCATCAGCCCGCGCATCGTCTCGACATCGCGGATATCGACCTGCTGGAAGTCGAGGTCGCCGGCGATGTCGGCAAGATTGGCGCGCTTGCCGTTGACGAGGTTGTCGACGACCGTGACCCGCGCCGCCGCCGCCACCGCCTGGCGCGCCAGCTCCGAACCGATGAAGCCGGCACCGCCGGTGACGAGGATCTTCTTGCTGGAAAGGGTCATGAATCTGCCTTGCTGGGGTCGGCGCTGTGGGCCGCATCCTCGATGATATAGAGTGCCTGACGGCGCGAGCTTTCCTTGGCGCGCCACAGATATTCGCCGATGATCCCGAGCATCATCATCTGCAATCCGCCGATGAAGACCACCGCGACCATCAACGAGGTCCAGCCTTCGGGCGGCGCCGCGCTGGTATAGACCAGGGCGCGGATGATCAGGAACGCCGCGTAGAGCAGTCCTGCAACCGCCGTCAGCACGCCCAGATAGACCATGTAGCGCAACGGCGCGTAGCTGGCGTTGATCACCGAATCGAACAGCAGCATCAGCTTGCGCGACAAACCCCATTTGGACTTGCCGAAATGTCGTGGAGGCTTGCTGAAGGGAACCGTGCCCACCGAGAAACCGAGCCGCGGGATGTCGACCAGCAGGCTCGGGAAGGATTCGCAGTTGCGGACCAGATTCACATAGGCGCGCTTGCTCAACAGCGCGAAGCTGCATTGGAACGGCAGATCGCCGACGTTCGACAGCTTCTTCATCAGGAAATGAAAGACGGTCGAGGTCATCGCCTCACCCAGGCCCTGTCCGTCACGTCCTTCGCGCACCGCCCAGACCACGTCGTTGCCCTGGCGCATCATGTCGATCATGCGCGGCAACAGCGACGGCGGGTCCTGCAGGTCCGCGCTCAGGAATGCGGCGCATTGCTCCTCGCAGATCGCCAGGCCCGCGAGGATCGCGACGTGCGACCCCGACCGCTTCGAGAGCCGCAAATAGCTCGCGCCCGTGAACCGCGGGAGCGCGGCGTTGAGCAAGTCGTGCGTGGCGTCGCTCGAATGATCGTCCACGAACACCGGGCGGATCGCTATCGTCGGATTCGCCGCCTGGAAGTCGAGCAGCGCCTGGACCAGCGTCTCGATCCCCTCGGCCTCGTTATAGACCGGAATGACGAGGGCAATTGACGTCGTCTCCGTCATGCCCTTGCTCCATCGAACAATCCCTCAATCACCGCCAATCGTGCGGGTCCTGGTACCTCATCCTCATCCCCGACCGAGCGCCGGACTTTCGCCGGGCTGCCGATCGCTACACTGCCCGCGGGGATGTCGCGCGACACAACGCTGCCCGCGCCGACCAGCGATCCGGCGCCGATCCTGACTTCGGGCAGGACGGTCGAGTTGGTGCCGACGAAACAATGATCCTCGACCTGCCCCGATCCGGCGATTGCGACCGCCGAACCGAGCAGCACATTGTTGCCGATATGCGCGTGATGTTCGACCACCGACCCCGCGTTGGCGCCGAACAAATGGCCAATCCGAGCGTGCGCGCCGATGAAGCAGCCTCCCATCACGAACGCGCCGCTGCCGATCCGTGCCGACGGCGAAACCGTGGCGGTTGCCGCGATCAGGCTCGGAAAATCGACTCCTTTGGCGTTGAGCGCCGCCCAGATTTCGCAATTGCGCCACGATCGATAAGTGCCGAGCGCCAGGAACGCCGCTGCGCCCGAACCGGGCATTTCGTCGAGCGCCCGCGCGACCGGACCGAGCACGGGTACGCCGCCCGGACCTTCGCTGCCCGCGGGCTTGCCGTCATCGTAAAAGCCGTCGAGCCGGAAACGGTCTGCGAAGTGCCACGCGATCAAGTCGGCAATGACCTGCCCCCTGACCCCGGCACCGAATATCCTGATCGGTGTCGTCACCGCGTCCGCCCCAAAATCTCGATCACGCCTTTCGCCCAGCCCTGCGCCGCGAGATCGGCCTGAACGGCTGCGACGTCGTAGCTCACCCTCCTAAGCTCGACCTCGCGCGAGGGCAACGACAGCACGGCATAAGCGGCGTCCGGGTTCCAGTCGCGCGGCTGGCCGACCGAGCCGGGATTGATCAACAGCCCCTCCCCCGCCTCGACCGTCATCGGATGATGCGTGTGCCCGAGGACGAGGACCTGGGTCGCGCCGAGCATTACCTCGCCGAGCCAGTCGCTGTCGGGATAGAGATAGGTTTCCTCGTCCCACGGGCTGGCGTGGCGGACAAGGATGTCGATCCCTTCGGCCTCGAAATGGAGTTCGGCCGGGAGCGCCGCCAGCCAGTCGAGATTGTCCGGCGTGAGCTGCGCGCGGGTCCAGTCGGTCGCATAGGCGGCGCGGCGCTCGGCATTGGGCTCTGCCTGGCCGGTGACGTAATTGTCGTGGTTGCCGCGCACGCAGCGCGCACCGATCGCGCGCAGCCGCCCGCACACCTCGTTGGGGTGCGCGTAATAGCCGACGACGTCGCCGGCGAAGAGGATCGCGTCGACCGGCGGCAGATCGGCGAGCACCGCGTCGAGTGCAGCGAGATTGGCGTGGATGTCGGACAGGAGCGCGATCCTCATGCCCCGCGCTCCGACGCGATATAGGCAGCGAGACCATCGGCCAGCGTCACGCGCGGACTGTAGCCGAGCTCGGACCGGGCGCGGTCGATCGCGATGTCCCAGCGCACGCCGTCCTGCGGATCGGGCTGGCCGGACGCCGCCGCCGGCACGCAGGTCCGGGCCGCGATCGTCTCGGCGAGCACGCGCATCGTCGTCGCGGTCCCGCTCGCCAGATTGTAGAGCGGTCCCGGCGCGGCGGCGGCGGCCGTGGCGGCGGCGAGGCTACCAGCGACGACGTCGTCGACATGGACGAAATCCTGCGCGCGCGATCCTTCCCCATGCCAGGTCAGCGGTTCGCCGCGGAGCGCGCGCGCGACGAAGAACGGCAGCACCGTGCCCTTCGCCATGCCGGGGCCATAAGGCGACGTCAGCCGCAGCGAGACCACCGACTGGCCGCGCGCCTGCGCCGCAACACAGGCCTGCTCCGCCGCCAGCTTGCTTGCTGAATAGGGATTGTCGGGCGCCGTCGGATGATCCTCGCCGACCGGCGTCGCTACCGGAGCGCCGATCACCGAGATGCTCGACATATAGACGAACCGCGCTACTCCGGCCCGTTCTGCCGCCGCCAACAGCGCTTCGGTCGCGCCGACGTTGCGCGTCCAGAAATCGGCTTCGGTGGCGTCCGCTGCGGGCAGTTGCGCCGCGAGATGGAACAGCGCGTCATAAGCGCGGTCGACCGTGAGGGTCGCGGGGGCGGCGAGATCGGCGACGATCGCCTCGGCCGCGGGATCGAGCCGCGCCGGATCGCGCACCAGCGCCGCCACTTCCCAGCCGTCGGCCAACAGCCGCGCCGTCAGCGCCCGCCCGACGAACCCGGTCGCGCCGGTGACGAGCGCGCGCGGCATCGGTCAGCCGCCGCGAAGCGCGTCCAGGTCCGCCACCGGGACCAGGATCGACTGGAAGGCGCGGATCGCCGCGACGTCGGTGCGATAGTCCTGCCGCCCGACCTTCTCGCCGCGCACCTGGTCGGCGATCACCATGTCGGGCTCGTTGAACCCCGCCTGCGCACGGATCGAGCTGGTGCCCGAGAAGCGCGGATGCACTTCGAACACCTTGATCGTGCCGTCGTCATGCTTGCGCAGCTGGATGTTGACCGGACCGGTCAGCTTCATCTTCACGGCAAGCTCCTCGCAGAACCGCCGCACCTCGGGATCGTCGACGATGACCCCTTGCGAATAACCGGTCGACAGCGTGTAGCGCCGCCCGGCGATCGTCCGTCCGGGCCCGAGCGACAGGCCGGTCAGCACGCGGTGCAGCACGATCGAATCGATCGCCTCGCCCGCAGCCGAGACGACCACGCCGACGGTATATTCGCTGGTCGCGTCGCCGACATATTCCTGGAAGACGATGTCCGAGCGCGGGCCGGGGAAGGTCTCGACATAGCGCTCGATCTCGGCGGCATCGGCAAGGATGGCGACGTCGCGCGAGCCGCCGCTGAGGCCGGCGGGCTTGCCGACCAGAGGATAGCCGACACGCGCCACGAGATCCTGCCAATCGTCGACACCGGCCGAGACCGGCACGCCGACCCCCTCTTGCGCCAGCCAGCGATAGAGCGCGCCCTTGTCGTTGCACAGCGCAATGCCGTCGGGCGGCGACGCGACGAGGTGGCAGCCGAGCGCCGCCAGTTCCTCGCGCATCCCGGTCAGCACACGGATTTCAGCCTCGGTCCCCGGCAGCAGCACGTCGGGCTCGGTCCGACGGACGAGGTCGAGGATGGCGCCGCGATAGTCGGGCGACGTGGCGAACGGCACCAGTTGCCTTTGCTCGACCAGATCGAGATACAGCCCGAACGAGAAGGCATCGGCATCGGTCGCGATGACCGTGTAGTCGTTGCCCGAAAAGGACAGCGCCTGCAGGATCTGGTGGCCGACCGAACGGCCACCGACCCCGGTCACGAGCGCGCGGGTCATTGCGCGGGCTCGACCACCTGCGTGGCGAGCGCGTCGCACACAGCCTCGCGCTGCGCATCGGTCAGCTCGGCGAACAGCGGCAGCGACAGGGTCTCGTCGCCGATCGCCTCGGCCACCGGGAAATCGCCCTTTTTGTAGCCGAACTCGGCGAAGGTCGGCTGGAGGTGGAGCGGGATCGGATAATGCATGCCGACGCCGACCCCGGCATCGACCATCGCCTGGCGTACGCGCTCGCGTTCGGCCACGCGCACCGCATAGATGTGATAGACGTGGCGGTCGCCCTCACCCGGCGTCGCCGGGCGCTGGATGCCCAAGGCGTCGAGCCGCTTGTCATATTCGGCGGCGTGCGCGATCCGCGCCTCGGTCCAGGCCTCGATATGGCGCAGCTTCACGCGCAGGATCGCGCCCTGGATGCCTTCCATCCGGTAATTGTAACCGCGCAGCGTGTGGACATACTTCTGCTCGGCGCCCCAATCGCGCAGCAGGCGCATCGTCTTGATGTACTCGGGGTTGCGGCTGATCGCCGCGCCGCCCTCACCCGCCGCGCCGAGATTCTTGCCGGCGTAGAAGCTGAAGCACGAGATGTCGCCGAAGCTGCCCGCGCGCTGGCCCCGATATTCGGCGCCGTGCGCCTGCGCGGCGTCCTCGATCAGCAGCACGCCGCGGCGGCGGCAGATCTCGGCGATCGGCGCCATGTCGGCGACGCGGCCGTGGAGGTGAACCGGCACCACCGCCTTGGTCCGGGGCGTGATCGCCGCCTCGATTTTCGACGGGTCGATATTCCAGGTCAGCGGGTCGGCATCGACGAACACCGGGGTCGCGCCGGCATAAGTGATCGCCGAGGCGGTGGCGATGAAGGTCATCGCCGGGCAGATCACCTCGTCGCCTGGGCCGATCCCGGCCGCCAGGAACGCGAGGTGCAGCGCGCTGGTCCCCGAATTCATCGCGACGCAGGTCCCACCGCCGCAATAGTCCGCGAATTCCTCCTCGAACGCTGCGACCTCGGGGCCGAGGATATAGGCCGAGCTTTCGAGCACCGCGATCACCGCGGCATCGACCTCGCTCTTGATCGACTGATATTGGGCCTTGAGGTCCATCAACGGGATCATCGGGGGTCTCTCTATGTTCAGGCGATGGCGACCGAGCGGCCGCCCTCGCGCATCGATTGGGTCGCAGCTTCGAGGATCCGCACCACCTGCAGCCCCATGTCGCCCGGGGTATCGGGAGTCGTGCCGTTGGCGATGCAATCGAGGAAGTGCGCGGCCTCGACGCTCAGCGCCTCGGCATTGTCGAGATTGGGCGCGTGCATGTCGCCGATGCGATAGCCGACGCGCATCCGCTGCGCTTCCTCGGGCGTCTCGGCGATGGTCACGCCCTTGTCGTAGATCTTGATCTTCTCGCTGGGCTCGAGATCGTCATAGACGACCATCTTCTTGCTGCCGCCCAGGATCGTGCGGCGGATCTTGACCGGCGCCAACCAGTTGACGTTGACGTGCGCGATGGTCGGGCCGCCGAAGCTGACGGTCAGGAACGCGACATTCTCCGGGCTGCCCGCGACATGCGCCTTGCCGGTCGCCGACACCGCGACCGGCGTGTCGTCGACCAGATAGGACAGGATCGAGAGATCATGCACCGCCAGGTCCCACAGCACGTCGACGTCGTGCTGGAACAGCCCGAGGTTGATCCGCGTCGAATCGTAATAGAGCATCTCGCCGAGCTCGCCCGAGCGCACCAACTCGCGCATGCGGCGCACCGCCGGCGTGTAGATGAAAGTGTGGTCGACCATCAGCGTCAGGCCGCGCGCCTTGGCTTCGGCGAGCAATTGCTCGCCCTCGGCGACCGACGCGGTCATCGGCTTTTCGACCAGCACGTGCTTGCCGGCCTGCAACGCCTTCATCGCCAGCGGGAAGTGGCTGCTGGTCGGCGTCGCGATCGCGATCGCCTGGACCTCGGGATCGTTGAGCAGGTCGGCGAAATCAGCGGTGGTCCGCACGCCCGGCTGCGCGGCCTCGGCGGCGGCGCGGCGCGCTTCGCTCTGGTCGCAGACGTAGCGGACCGTGCAGTCCTTCTGCCGGGCGAAATTGCGCAGCAGATTGGGACCCCAATATCCGTACCCGACCAGACCCAGACCGATCATCAATTCGTCCTTGCAACCAGAATGAGTCCGACGAGGATCGCGGTGAGGCCCACTGCCTTGCGGATCGACATCGGCTCGTGGAGGAAAATGACACTGACGACACTCAGCGTCAGGAACGTGACGGCCGCGAGCGTCGGGTAGGCGACGTTGAGCTGCTCGGTCGCGACGACGCGCAGCCAGAGCAGCATCGAGATGCCGTACAACACCACCGCGACGACGAATACCGGCTGGAGCAGCAGTTGGATGACGTCCATCGGCAGCCCGCCGACCCCGCGCGAAAACGGCACGACCCCGCTGAGCTTGAGCCCTGCGCGCAGCATCACGTTACCGACGACGACGAGCAGTGCCGTCAGGATGACGACGAACAGGCCGGGCAGGCTCATTTGGCGTCGCCACTTTCGCGGGCACGGGCGTCGCCAACCACCTTCGCGGGGTTACCGGCGACGATCGCGAAATCGGGGACGTCGCGCGTCACCACCGCGCCGGCACCAACCAGCGCGCCCTCGCCGATCGCGATCCCGGGCAGGATCGTCGCGCCGCTGCCGATCGAGGCGCGCTTGCCGACCCTGGTATGCTCGAGCGTCCAGTCGTCGGCGCTCTGCAGCGAGCCATCGGGATTGGTCGCGCGCGGTAGGCGATCGTTGGTGAACATCACGCCATGCCCGACGAACACCTCGTCGCCGATCGTCACGCCGTCGCAGACGAAGCTGTGCGACGAGATCTTGCAACGCCGTCCGATCGAGACGCCGCGCTGAATCTCTACGAACGGACCGACCGTGCTGTCGTCGCCGATCGTGCATCCGTAGATATTGACGAGGTCGGGCTGGAAGATCCGGACGCCCTGCCCGCAACGCACATTCTCGGCAACCGGCATCGACGCCCCCACTGGTACGGCGCTTCCCCTATCGACTTGATTATAGGGTGTCCACCGCCGCCACGGCGGGCCGCGCGGTTTGGGCGCGCCACGCGCCGAGCCGTGCATAGCCGTAGAGCGCGAGCGCGATCAGGCACGGCCAGACCTCGACCACATAGCGCGATTCCATCACCGCACCACCGATGATCACGTTGAGCGCCAGCATCTCGCAAAAGCGCAGGGCGAGCGCCAGGATCGACAGCAGCGCGAGACTGGTCGGATAGTCGAACGCCGCCGCGCCACGATCGGGTGCACGCGCTATCCGCCGCAGCGCGGACGCCGCCCCGATCGCGGCGAGCAGGCCGATCGCAGCCTTGAGCAAGGTAGCGAGCGCAACGGCGATCCAGCTGAGCGGCGGACGCAGGTGCAGTCCCCAGGTCACTGCGCTGGCGCCGTCGGTATTGAGCCAGAGTGAGGCCGTACGGACGAGCGGCGCGACGGCATAGGCGGTCAGCGGCCGGCTGGATTTCTGCCGAGCGGCCAGATCCAGGAAGGCCCGATCGGTCGCCGGATCATAGCCGCTGGCCGCCCAGTGATCGAGCGCCGCCTGGAGCGTCGTACGGTCGGTCGCGGTCGGCAGCGCCCGTGCCGGGTAGCGCGCCGCGGCGAAGCCGACCCAGTTCTTCGACCCCGGGGCGGACAGGATGAAGGTCTGAAACTCGCTCAAGCTCAGCAGCCAGGTGCGCGTCCAGGAGAAATAGCCGCGCATCGCGACGGTGGGATTATCGCCCGCCGCCGTCTGGATGTAATTCGGGGTGCCAGTGCTGGCATATTGATAGCCCGCCATCGCGACCGAAGGGACCGCGAACAGCGCCAGCACGCCCGCGACCGTCGCGACCAGCCGGCGGTCGCGCGGCCCGCGCCACCAGGCGATCAGGATCCACGATCCGAGCACCGCCAGGGCCAGCGCCGCGACGTCGATCCGCACGAAGCCGGAAATGCCGAGCAGTAGCGCACCGATCGCGAGGTTGGCGCGCGAGAAGTCGAACGGCCCGCGCGCGAGATAGAACAAGCCGACGAAGAAGCTCGCCATCGCCAGCGTGTCGGGCACCATGAAGTTGGTCCAGGACGCGGTGATCGGCTGCAGCGCGACGACGATATAGGCGATCCGGAACGCCCATTGGCTGCGGCCACGCAGGTCGAAGCAATAGCGCAGCAGCGCCACCACGACGCCGAGATCGAGCAGCAGCTGGAACCAGTGCACCGCGACGCCGATCGGATGATAATATTGGCGCACCCCGTCGGGCAGCGGCACCCAGACGCCGTCGTGTCCCAACAACATCAGGATCGGCGCCATGACCAGCGAATAGGAGCGCGACTGGAACCCGGCGGGCGGCAACGCCCCGGTCTGGGCGATGTGCTGCGCGGCGTGGACGTAGAGGAAGCCGTCGCCGTTGATGATGCCCGGCCCCATGCCGAACACGATCATCCGCACGATCAGCAGGAAAACGATCAGCAGCACGTCACGGTCGCGCAGCCATTTTCCAAGATTTTCCCGCGTCATGCCATCCCCTGAAACCCGAATCCCGTGGCCGCTCGACCTAGCGGTTGGGTCACCGCTCGGGCAAGTGCGTGTGTCACCGCACGGCAGATCGGCAGCGAACCTCAATCGGCGACGGCGTTCGCCCGTCGCGCGACCGTCTCGAACGCGTCGAGGACGGCGGGGATCAGCGGCTCGGGCAGATTGTGCCCCATGCCCGGAATTTCGACGATCTCCGCGCCCGGAATGTTGGCGGCGGTATCGCGGCCGGCTTCCACCAGCACCAGCGGATCGTCGACACCGTGGATCACCATGGTCGGCACGCCGATCGTCCGGATCGCCGCGCGGCGATCGCCGCCCGCGACCACCGCGGCGAGCTGACGCCCCGGTCCTACGGGATAGTACATGCGGTCGAAGTCGCGCTCGACGCGCGCGCGGAGCACGCTTTCCTCGACGGGATAAGCGGGGCTGCCGATGACGCGGTCGGACCGGACCCCATACGCGATCGCCGCCTCGCGGTCGCCGCCGGTCGGGCGTGAGGTCAGCACCGCCATCGCCTCGGGCTTGGACGGCGGCAGCGCGGGATTGCCGGTCGACGACATGATCGAGGTCAGCGACAGTACGCGGTCGGGATAGCTCGCGGCGACGAGTTGCGCGATCATCCCGCCCATCGATGCACCCATGACGTGCGCCCGTTCGATGTCGAGCGCGTCGAGCAGCCCGACCGCGTCGGCCGCCATGTCGTTGAGCGTATAGGGCACGTCGGGCTTCTGCCCGGCCATCATCGCGGCGATCAGCGTGGGGAGCGCGGGCATCGGCGCATTATCGAACTTGGTCGACAGGCCGATGTCGCGATTGTCGTAGCGGATCACGAAATAGCCGCGCCGGGCGAGTTCCTCGACCAACGGCAGCGGCCAGCGGGTAAGCTGCGCGGCCAGGCCCATGATCAGCAGCACCGCCGGATTGGCCGGCTCCCCGAACGTCTCGTACTCGATCTCGATGCCGTTGGCCTGGGCCTTCATGTAGCTCTCCTTCGAACCCAAGATTGCAGGACGGACTAGCGCCGTCCAGCCAGTCCGAGCTGTCGCGTGTCGACCACCGCGTCGATCAGCGCCTCGTCGCGCGGCACATAGCCGTCGAGCATCAGCACCGCGAGACCGTGCACCAGCGCCCAGGCCCGCACCGCGATGGTCCGCGCGATCTCGACGCTCGCGCCCTCGCCCGCCAGCCGCAACGCATAGGCACGGAGCAGGCGGCCGGCCTCGTCGTCGTGCGCGGCATCGAGGTCGAACAGATCCTCGTGCGGCGGGATCGACGACATCAGCCGGAACAAGGCCGGATGATCGAGCGCGAAGCGGACATACGTCCGTCCCATCGCCTGGAATTGCTCGGCGACCGTGTCATACCCCACCGCCGCGGCGCTCTGCGCCTCGCCCAGCCGGTCATAGGCCGCGAGCGCGAGCGCCCCGCGCAGCGCCTCTTTGTCAGGAAAGTGGCGATAGACCGCGGTCGCGCTGACCCCCACCCCGCGCGCAAGTTCGCGCAGCGAGAGATCGGCATCCTCGCGCTCCTCGAGCAGGCGCAGTCCTTCGGCCAGGAGCGCCGTGCGCAGATCGCCGTGGTGATAAGCTGTCCTGGCGGTCACCCGCTCCCCTTTTCGATCCCGATCAACCTCAATGTTGACACTGTTACCATATCGATTATGTTTACGCTATAAACATCGAGTCGGAGACCAGTCATGGCGAGCGTCATCGAAAATGCAATCCGCGGGACCGTCACCAAGGGGATCGAGGCGGTCGCCGAGTTCAACCGCAAGCGCATGCCCGCGGAGGATCATCCCTTCCTGACCGGCATCCACAAACCGATGGATCGGGAACTGACGCTGGAGGATCTGCCGGTCACCGGCACGATCCCGGCCGAGCTCGACGGGCGCTACCTGCGGATCGGCCCGAACCCGGCCAAGCCCGAAGCGAAGGGTTATCACTGGTTCACCGGCGACGGCATGGTCCACGGCATCGCGCTGAAAGACGGCAAGGCATTGTGGTACCGCAATCGCTGGATTCGCTCGAAGCGGGTCGAGGCGGAAACGGGGATGCAGCACGCGCCCGGCCCGCGCCACGGCAGCTTCGATACCGTCAACACCAACGTGCTGGGCATCGCCGGGCGTACCTGGGCGCTGGTCGAGGCGGGCAGCTATCCGGTCGAATTGTCCGAGACGCTCGACGAACAGACCTACAACCCGTTCGACGACACGCTGCAGGGCAGCTTCACCGCGCATCCGCATCTCGACCCCAGGACCGGCGAACAGCACGCTATCTGTTACGAGGCGACCCAGCCCGACCTGGTCCGCCACGTCGTGATCGGCGCCGACGGCAAGGTCACGCGCGAGCTGCCGATCAAGGTCCAGCACGGCCCCTCGATCCACGATTGCGCGATCACCGACCGCTACGCGCTGATCCTCGACCTGCCGGTCACCTTCTCGATGAAGGCGCTGATCGGCGGGCACAGCTTCCCCTATCGCTGGAACCCCGAGCACCAGGCGCGGGTAGGGTTGCTGCCGCGAGCCGGAAACGAGGACGAGATCGTCTGGGTCGATTGCCCGCAGGTCTACATCTTCCACGTCGCCAATGCGTACGACACCGCCGACGGCAAGGTCGTGCTCGACGCCTGCGTCTACGACACGATGTTCGCCGAAGCGACCGGCGGTCCCTCGGGCAAATCGCTCGGCCTCGAGCGCTGGACGATCGATCCGGCGACCGGGACGATCGCGCGCCGCACGATCGACGCCGCGCCGCAGGAATTCCCTCGGCCCGACGAACGCTTCTTCGGCCGGCCCTATCGCTACGCCTACACAATGGCGCTGCCCGAAGGGGATTTCGCGATCAGCGCGACGCGGCTCTACAAGCACGACCTCGAAACCGGCATGCGCGAGGTCCACGAGTTCGGCGAGGGGCGCTATCCCGGCGAGTTCGTGTTCGTGCCGCGCAGCGAGCTGGCACCCGAAGGCGACGGCTGGATGGTCGGCCTCGTCGTCGACCTGCCCAACGAGACCACCGACCTGGTGATCCTCGACGCCACCCGGTTCGCCGACGAGGCCGTGGCGAGCATCCGCATCCCGCACCGCGTGCCGCCGGGCTTCCACGGCAATTGGGTGGCGAACGGCTGAAGGCTTTCATTCCTAAAGCCCCTCCCCTTCAGGGGAGGGGTTGGGGTGGGGCAGTGCCGCAGGCGAAATACTCTGCGAGGCCTCCCCCACCCCCAACCCCTCCCCCGAAGGGGAGGGGCTTTTTTGTTGCGCATCTCTTAGGGGATAGTCGCGCTGCAAGCCTCGACCGTGCGCTGGTAGCGAAGCCCGACCAGCATCGCGAGGACACCCGACAGCGCTCCCACCCCAAGCGCCCAGCGCGGCCCCCAGCTATGCGCCACCCAGCCGACGAACGGCGCCCCGATCGGCGTGCCGCCGAGCGCGATCGCCAGCCGGATCGCCATCACCCGTCCGCGCATCGCCGGGTCGGACGTGAGCTGCATCAGCGTGTTTGAGCGGTTGGTCACCGTCAGCGTCGCCAGCCCGATCAGCACCAGCGCGGCGGCGAAGAACCAATAGGTCGGCGCGAGCGCAGCGAGCACGCAGCCGAGCCCGAACAGCCCCGCTCCCGCCGTCAGCATCGGGAAGCGCGGATGGCGGCTCGTCGCCATGAACGCGCCGGCGAAGGTGCCGACCGCGATCGCGGAGCTGAGGATACCGTATTGCGCGGCATTGGCGTGAAAGACGCCGACCGCCATCGTCGAGATGAAGATCGGGAAATTGAGCCCGAAGGTACCGATCAGGAAAAGCATCAGCGCGATCGCCCGCAGGTCCGGCCGCCGGGCGACGTAGCGGAACCCCTCGAACAGGCTGCCGGGTCGCCGTGGCGGGCGGGCCTCGCCATAGAGCTGGCCGCGCCGGAGCGACGCCAGCGACACGAGGACGGCGAAGAACGAGACGCCGTTGACCATGAACGCCCAGCCGGTGCCGATCGCCGCGATGCACAGGCCCGACACCGCGGGCCCGACCATCCGGGCGGCGTTGAACGAGGTCGAGTTGAGCGCGACGGCATTGGCGAGGTCCTCCTCCCCGACCAGTTCGCCGACGAACGTCTGGCGCACCGGCGCGTCGAACGCGGCGGCCGAACCGGACAGGAAGGCGAAGAGATAGACTTCCCACAATCGCACGACGTGCAGCACCGTCAGCAGGCCGAGCGCGAGCGACAGCAATCCCATCGCGGCCTGGGTCAGCATCAACAGCTTGCGGCGATCCATGTGGTCGGCCGCCGCGCCGGTCCAGGGCAGCAGCAGGAACTGCGGTGCGAACTGCAGCGCCATGACCACGCCCACCGCGCGCGCGTCGCGATGGGTGAGCTCGGTCAGGACGAGCCAGTCCTGCGCGGTACGCTGCATCCAGGTGCCGGTGTTCGACACCAGCGAGCCCGCGAACCATAGCCGGTAATTGACGTGACGCAGCGAGCGGAACGAGCCGTTGCGCACGCGCGCGTCGGGAGAAACGCCGGCCACGACGCGCTCAGCCCTCGCCGAGCCGGCGCATGACGCGGAGCGCGGCTCTGAGCGCCGCGACTTCTTCCTCGTCCAGATCCATCAACGCGGCGGCCAGCCAGCTGCGCTTGAGCGAGCGATATTCCTCTCGCGCTTCGACGCCACGCGCGGTCAGATCGTAGAGAACTGGCGGCCGTCACTCGGATGCGGCGTGCGCCCCACCAGCCCTTCGCCCTCGAGCGCGGCAAGTGTCGCGCCCATCGATTGCGGTTTCACATTCTCGGCGCGCGCCAGGTCCGCGGTGGTTGCAGCACCTTCGCGTTTCAGGCGGCCCATCACGGTGCGTTGCGACCAGGACAATCCACCCGCGTTCGATTCGGTCCGCAATCGCCGCATCAGCGGACCGATCGCGTGGAGCATGTCCTCGACCAGCGCATCGACGGCGCCGTCCGTTTTCCGGGCATCCCCAATGGTCATGGCGCCGCTATGATCAAAACAGGAAAACTTGCAAGTTTTCCTTTCTATCTATGCGCCGAAAAAGAGCCCGCGCGAGATCCGCGATGTTGCTTACCAGCGCACGGCGAGGGTGAAGGCAGCGGCACCGACGGTACCGGCGCCCCGCGTCCATTGGTTGAGATAGCCGATCTCGGCGCCGAGCCGCTTGGTGAACGGAACGCCGATGCCCAGGAAGTTGCGGGCTCGGTCATAGCCCCCGCGCTGCCCCGCGCCACCGCCCAGGTTGACGAAGCTTTCATGGCTGGCGAGCAGCCGCAGCCCGGCGGCGACCGGCAGCGCCAGCCGCACGAAGGGACGAAGGCGCACCCCCGTCCCGCCCAAGCCGTCGCGCCAGCGCTCCTCGGTTCGCAGCCGCGCATCGACCACGAGCGGACCGATCGTGGCGACATCGTCCATATTGAGATCCTGCCGCGCGCGCTGCTCGATCGCGGCGCTGCCGCCGCTGTAGACGATGTCGCGGACGTACCCCGCGGACAAGGTCGCGTGGTCGAAGCGATAGCCGAGCATGGCAATATTCTCGCTCTCGTAGAGGCCACCCGTATCGTCGCGCCCGAACCGCTCGATCGTCTCGACGCCGAGTTCGACCCTGCCCGCAACCGGCCCCCGCGCGTTGGCCGATAACCATAACTGGGCGTCGTCGGCCTGCGCGATCGAGGGCAGGCCCGCCAACAGGACGGCGCCGATCGCCACATGACATTTCGGTGACATTTTTGTGGCAATGCCAGAGATTGACCGGCAGCGCACCCGGTCAGGCGAGAAAACGTCTCGGGCCTTCAACCGCCGCCGGTGGCGCGCAGCCCGGCAGCCGAAAACGAGCGAAACGTGATCGACCAGCGCGTTTCATCCATCGGGGCGATGCTGTGTTCCCAATCGTGCCGGACCTCTCCCGACAGATGGTAGAGCGCACGCGGCGCGAGCGGCGCCGAGACGCGGCGCCAGCGATCGCCCTGCTTGCGGCGGAATCGCATCGTCGCCGGAGCGCCCAGCGAAACGCCGACGACATGCTCGTAGATCGGCCGGTCGCGATGCCAGCCGATGCCGGCGCCGGGATCGTACCGGATGAGCAGCGCCTGGACGAGCGCGTCGGCGTGCAGCCCCACCGCCGCCGCCGCGCGATCGCGGACCGGCAGCAGCCAGCCGGGCAGCGGCGCACCGCGGCTCAGCACGCCGGTCTGGAAGTCGTATTGCCAGCCGAAACTGTGCGTCAGGCGCTTGCCGGACCATTGCTGGAAACGGAACGGCGCCAGCTCGACGCCGTGGATCGCGGCGATCAGTGCCTGCTCCTCGACGGGAGTGACGAGGTCGGCGCGGGCATTGAGACCGGAGATAGCAGGGAGGTCGAACAGGTCGGGAGTCACCGACAGAATATGGGAACATCAGGGGAACATGCAATGTGTCAGGAGCGAACCACCGCGATCATTGTCGACTCAGGGCGGCGAACCCATAGCCGGCCGATCAGCCTGATCGACTTTTCCTTTGTTGCGGCGCAACGCGATTCGGCGCATGGGACTTGCCCGTTTTACCCCAAAAGTGAAGTGACGATATGGCCGCCAAATGGGCCCCGAACAGCTGGACATCGCATGAGGCGCGCCAGCTTCCGACCTATCCCGACGCCGCCGCGCTGGACGCCGCGACGACGCAGTTGACGAGCTATCCGCCGCTGGTCTTTGCGGGCGAGGCGCGTAACCTCACGGCCGATCTGGCGCGCGTGGTCGAGGGCAAGGCGTTCCTGCTCCAGGGCGGCGATTGCGCCGAGAGCTTCGCCGAATTCCACCCTAACAACATCCGCGACACGTTCCGCGTGATCCTGCAGATGGCGGTGGTGCTGACTTATGCGTCGAAGCTGCCGGTGGTGAAGCTCGGTCGCATGGCGGGCCAGTTCGCCAAGCCGCGCTCGGCCGACACCGAGACGATCGATGGCGTCGAGCTGCCGAGCTACCGCGGCGACAACGTCAACGATATCGCCTTCACGCCCGAAAGCCGCATTCCCGATCCGCAGCGCATGATCCAGGGCTATTCGCAGTCGGCGGCGACGCTCAACCTGCTGCGCGCCTTCGCGCAAGGCGGCTATGCGAACCTGCACCAGGTGCATCGCTGGACGCATGATTTCCTCGGCTCGAGCCCCTGGGCCAAGAAATATGCCGAGACCGCCGACCGGATCGGCGAAGCGCTCGAGTTCATGGAAGCGTGCGGGATCAATCCCGACACCGTGCCTCAGCTCGGCCAGACCCAATTCTACACCAGCCATGAGGCATTGCTGCTCCCCTATGAGCAGGCGATGACACGGCAGGACAGCCTGACGGGCGACTGGTACGACACCAGTGCGCACTTCCTGTGGATCGGCGACCGCACCCGCTTCGACGGATCGGCGCATGTTGAGTTCCTGCGCGGGATCGGCAACCCGATCGGCGTCAAGTGCGGACCGAGCCTGGAACCCGACGTGCTGCTGCGCCTGCTCGACACGCTCAACCCCGCGCGGGTGCCGGGACGGATGACGCTGATCACGCGCTACGGCCACGACAAGATCGAGGCCGGCCTGCCCAAATTGGTCCGCGCGGTGAAGCGCGAGGGGCATCCGGTGATCTGGAGCTGCGACCCGATGCACGGCAACGTGATCAAGGCCGCCAACGGCTACAAGACGCGCCCGTTCGAGCGCATCCTCGCCGAGGTGCGCGGCTTCTTCGCCGTGCACCGCGCCGAAGGCACGTTCGCCGGCGGCATCCATGCCGAGATGACCGGGCAGAACGTCACCGAATGCACCGGCGGCGCGGTCGACGTGACCGAGCAGAGCCTGGCCGACCGCTACCATACGCATTGCGATCCGCGGTTGAACGCGGGGCAGAGCTTGGAGCTGGCGTTCCTGCTGGCCGAGATGCTCAACGACGAGCTGCGGCAGCGGCGGGCGGAAGCGGCGTAGGCCGACCGATAGTCAAGGTTCGACGGTCGGCGTGGACTATCTTGTGTTCCTGCGAAAGCAGGAACCCAGGATGGTCGGGTACTTCACTGCCCTGGGCTCCTGCTTTCGCAGGAGCACATTCGAATTGGGCGTCAGCGACCCCGAAACGGCGGCCGGAACAGCAACCGAACAGCAACCGAACTCGGTCCGCGCTCAATGCGCGGCGGCGTTCGTGGGAGACTGAACCCGCAACAGCGGAAACACGACCTCGAGCGGCTTGGTATCGGGCAGGACATATACGTAGCCGCCCTTCTGCTGGAACAGCGGCCGCACGCTCTTGGTGTAGAATGCCGTGGGGACGTTGATACAGCCGAAGGTGATGCGGTTGTCGTCGGGCGTCGGCGACAGCATCCGCTCGCGCCGCCGTTCCTTCGGATTGTACCCCGTCGGGATCGGGTGGAGCGCCACCGACGTGGCGTAATCGACCCACAGCACCCGCTGCCGTCCGGCCGCCAGCCCGAATTTCGCGAGAAAGCGCCCGGCGGGCGTGGTCTTTTCCGCGGGACCGATCTCGGCGAGGTTCTTGCTACCAATGCCGGGGGTCGCGTCATCTCCGACCGCGACGCCGATCAGCACCGGTGCGTTGCCGAGCGGTTGGCCCGTCGCATCGAACAGGAAGAGCGCGGCATTCTTCTTGTCGACGACGATATACGGCAGCGCACCATTGTCCCCCGATGCGGCGATCCAATCGGCGACGCGTTTGGCGTCCGCGGAGGGACTCAGCTCGATCGTCGGCGCAATGCTGACCTTGCTCGCGGGCCGCGCTCGTTTCGAGGCTGCGGGCTGCGCGGGTTTCGACGCAGGCGCACGGGCATGCTGCGGATCGCGAGCGGGCGCCCGAACGGTCAGCGCAAGTCCGGCGAGCGCCAGAAGGACAGTGATCATCGCTCGGAGCGCCCGTCATGAAACCGCCGCCGCCCCGGGGGAAAGGGCGGCGACGGAAATCGCTTTTCGATCGGAATTTGGCCGGCCGGCACTCGGCCGGTCAGCATGCGCTGCCGCGTGCGATCAATTGCGCGGCTTCTTCTTCTGGCTTTCCGCCATCCGCTGCTCGATGCCGTCTACCCGGGCATTGAGCTGGTCGAGGCGCTGGCCATTATTCTGCGCCTGGCCGGCGGCGGCCTGCGCCTGCGACAAGGCCGACTTCGCGGTACCGTCGGTCTCGTTCAGTTTCGCCTCGAGCGCATCCACGCGCTGGCTGACCGGCGCGATCTGCTCCCTCACATAGCTTTTGGTGGCACAGCCACCCAGGCTCGTCGCACCGAGCAGGATCAGAGCCGCGGAACTCAGTTTCGTTACAGACGCCAACATGACAACCCTCTTTTTTGATGATCAACGGGCCCTACGCTCCAAGCCGGGCGTAGTTGCCGCGCCAATCCGGATTCTGCCCGGCTGTGCATTCGCTCGGATGAGTGGAGAGGATCGCGTCTTTTCTCGAACAGCCGGGAATGCCCGCGGGAGATCACGCGGGCCAGAGCGGCGGCGGCTTCCGGGCTTCAACCAAAGGCGGTCTGACCCTGGACGGGCGCGGCCGGCGATCCCACGCTCCGTGCCTCATCTCTCATGGTGTGGGCACAGCACCAATGTCCGGGGCTCACGCCGGTGAGCTGCCGAAAGCTCCGCGAAAAATGCGCCTGGTCGACGAACCCGCATCGCGCGGCGACCTGCGCCAGCGGCCGGTCGGATTTCAACTCGGCAAGCGCCCATAAAGCCCGCCCCCGGGCGCGGAACGCCTTGGGCGTGGTGCCATAGACCTGGCGGAACCCCCGGCTGACGCTTTCGGGACGCAGACGAAGACTGCTCGCCCAATCCTCGATCGACAAACCCGGGTCCTGTCGCAGCGCCGCCGCCAACAGATCCGGCCAATCCATTGCTGTCGGCTCGCGGAAACTGAGTTCGTGTGCCAGCGTTACCCTGGCCTCCTCGATATCGCGTTCCGCCAGCCGGGCGATCATGTCGGGATCGGCGATTGCCGCGAGCGGCTGACCGACCGGATCGCGCCAGGGGAGAACGAGGACATCGGCGCCCGATCGGGCGACCTGGTCGAGGTGCGATTCATAGGCGCCATGCAGGATGACATCTCCGGGCCCTACCCGCATGCGGCCGCGATCGCCCGCCTCGATATAATGTCCGCTGAGCACGACCGCGGCGAAGGCGACGTCATGGCGATGGCGACCGAGCTGCTCCCCTTCCCGATGCCGTAATCGGCCGATTTCAGTCTTTGAAACGCACTCGCAATCCATAATGCGGTCTCGTGCGACGTCGCCATCGGGTCAAGTGGATACAATACGCGCGGTGGCCGGCTCCGTAGAGCGACGCGAATGCCTTTGAAAGACCGTGCGCTCGTCATCATGGTAAGGAAAAGTCGGCTGCCTCTTTCGCGAACCTTTTGCCGGATCGCCACGGCCTGCGTCGCCGTCGCGCCAGGCGTGTCCGGCGCCCAGCAACCGAAACCGCGTGCATCCCATTTGTCGCTCGACGTCGATGCCCGCGATGTGATGCGCGGCATCCAGCGTGCGCATATGATGGTACCGGTAAGTCCAGGACCGCTCACCCTGGTCTATCCGAAATGGATTCCAGGCGAGCACCGTGCGAATGGGCCGATCACGCAGATGACGAATTTGCGGATCAGCGCGCAGGGCCGCCCTCTCCCCTGGCGCCGCGATCCGGCGGATGCCTTCTCGTTCCGGATCATCGTCCCCAACGGCGCCACCGCGCTCGATGTCACGTTCGACTACGTCTCTCCTGCCAGCGCGTTCGGTTCGGGCTTCGGGAAATCGCCCAACGTGACGCCGACGATCGAATGGATCCTGTTCAACCATCTGCTGCTCTATCCCGCCGGCGTCCCTAGCGATGCGCTTCGCGTCGAAGCCCGCGTGCGTTTGCCCGACGGCTGGCGGAGCGACAGCGCGCTGCCGCTGCAGGTCGACAAGGATGGATGGGCCGCTTCAGCCCGGGTTTCGCTGACCACGCTGGTCGATTCGCCGATCCTGGCCGGCGCGTATCTGAAGACGGTCGATCTGCCCGGCACTGCGCCCCCCGCCCGGATCACGCTGGCGGCCGATTCCGCGAAGCTTGCCGACGGGCAACCGGTCCCGACCGCGGCGCTGAGCAAGCTCGTCGAGCAAGCCGAGCGGCTGGCCGGCAAAGCGAATTTCGGCCGCTACGTCTGGCTCGTCGCATTGAACGATACGTTCAACCATGACGGCCTCGAACATTCCGCCTCGTCCGACGTGCGCGAGGGGCCGGACTTCTTCACCGACCCCCATATGCGCTACCAATGGAGCGTGCTCGCGCACGAGTTCTTCCATGCGTGGAACGGGAAGTTCCGCCGCCCGATCGGGCTGGCGACGCCCGACTATCAACAGCGCATGTCCGACGAGATGCTCTGGGTCTACGAAGGCCTGACCCGCTATTATGGCGACGTCGTGCTGCCGGCGCGCAGCGGGCTCGCGACCCACCAGGAAATCCGCGACTATCTGGCCTATGCTGCGGCGCAGATCAGCCGGGGGCGTCCGGGCCGCGACTGGCGCAGCCTCGCCGACACCGCGATCGCCGTGCCCGACTTCGGCGACGCGCCCTCCGACGGTCTCTCGGCGCGACGCGGCGCGGACTATTATAACGAGATGCTGTTCGTCTGGCTCGAGGCGGACATGCTCATCCGTCAGCGGAGCGGCGGCCGCCATTCGCTCGACGATTTCTGTCGTCGGTTCCTCGCGCACGGGCCGAACGACGCCAGCATCAAGCCCTATCGCCGCGAAGACGTGGCGCGCATCCTCCATTCGATCGCCGACGTGGATTGGGAGACGTTCTTCCACGATCGGATCGACGCGATCGCGCCGGCGGCGCCGCTCGGCGGGCTACGCGCGGCCGGCTGGGATGTCGCTTATGACGACACCGTCAATCCCTTCAGCGCCGACGTCGAGCGCGGCGGTGGTGTCGACAATTTTTCGACATCGCTCGGCTTCCTGGCCGCGAAGACTGGGCAATTGATCGATGTCGTCCGCGATTCACCCGCGTACGAGGCCGGGATCGCGCCTGGCGCGCAGGTGATCGAAGTCGACGGGCGGCCTTGGAGCCCCGAAGCGCTGAAGACTGCCCTCCTCGCGCATGAGGACGCCATCCGCCTCAAGGTAAAATCGGACGCCACGACGCGCGACCTGGCGGTATCCGGCACCCACGGGCTCCAGATCCCGCACCTGCGTCGATTGTCCGGCAAGCAGGACGCGCTATCGACCATATTTGCGCCGATTGCGGCGCCCTAGCCGCCCCGTTCACTACCGCTCTCGCACACCGTCAACAGCAAGGCTCCCCATGGACTACCAGATCAACCGCCGCTCGTTTCTATCGCACGCGACCGCAGGGGCAGCCGTCGGGGCGGCGATCGGCGGAACCGCACGCGCCCAGCCGGCTTCCGGGCTAGGCCCGCTCATCGACGCCGAACGAGCCACGATCCGCGCCGGGATGGTCACGGGCGAAATCACCGGTGCGTCGGTGTCGCTGGTCTCGGCGGGCGAAATCGCCTGGACGGAGGCGTTCGGGGTGACGACGGCAGCACAAGGCCGGCCGGTCGCGACCAACACGCTGTTCAGCATCCAGTCGACCTCCAAGAATTTCACGGCGGTCGCCGTCCTGCTCGCGGTACAGGACGGCCTGCTCGACCTCGACGCGCCGATCTCGCGCTATTTGCCCGATTTCACCGTTCGGTCGCGCTTCGGCGGCACGCCCAGGGACCAGATCACGCTCCGATACCTGCTGAGCCACCGCGCCGGCTTCACGCACGAGGCGCCCGTCGGCAACAATTACGAACCCGACACGCCGAGCTTCGAGGCGCATATCCGCAGCATCTCCGATACGTGGCTGCGCTTTCCGGTCGGCGACCGTTATCGCTACTCGAACCTCGGCTTCGACCTTGCGGGCTACATCCTCGAGAAGAAGGCGGGGATGCCCTTTGCCGAATGGCTCAAGCGGCGGATCTTCGAACCGCTCGGCATGCATGACAGTACCGCCGACCCGGCGGTCTATTCGCGCGCCGAGAACCGCGCGATCGGGCATCAGGGAACGCACAAGCGAGCGCCGGTGGTGACGCCTCTGGTGGCGTCGGGCGGGGTCTATACCACCGCGCTCGACATGGCGGCCTGGACGATGTTCCTGATCGACCATGGCAACAGCCGCGGCCGACAGGTGCTGTCACCCGAACTCTGGGCGGAAATGCACGGCTTCGGCCTCGGCGGCGACTATAGCCTGGGCGTGATCCGCAGCGAGCTGATGTTCGGCAAGACCCCCGTGCGGCTGCTCACGCATCGCGGGGGCGGGTTCGGGTTCGGCTGCGCCTTCGCTTATTGTCCGGAAGCCAAATTGGGCTGGACGGCATTGTTCAATCGCGCCTCGTCCCCCGGATACGACTTCGGCTCGGCCTTGATCGAGAAGATGCTCGTCAATCGCTTTGGGCCCAAGGTGCCGCGGATTCCCGAAAGCGCGCTCCCGGAGATCCGCCCACTGACCAGCTCGCGGAGCGCGCTGCTCGGCAATTATGTCAGTCGTTACGGCAAGGCCAATATCACGAGCAAGGCAGGCGAACTCTACTTCAGCCAGGACGCCACTCCGGCCCCAACCGTCCTCCACCTGACGTCGCCGGACGATCTTTTCACCAGGGCGCCCGACGGAGAGATCAGCTCTTACCGGTTCCGCCCTGCCGGCAACGGGCTCCCCGCGCATCTCGAATGTTTCGAAGGGGAAGCCAGCTGGGACCAAAACGACAGTCCGTCGGACCCCGCCGGACCGGACCTGCCAGGCTGGGATCGCTTTATCGGCAAATACAAGATCAACGTCTGGGGGGTACCCGAAACCGACGTGACGGTCGAAAAGAAGCGGGGCTATCTCTACATCAATGGTACCCGCATGATCGTCGAGACCGAGCCGGGCATGTTTTTCACCAGCGATGGCGAAGCCGTGGATTTCCGGGGCCAGATCCCCACCTGGCGCAGCCTGCTGCTCCGCCGCCTCCCCGCCTAGCGATATCGCGCCAAGCCCGGCTCAACTGAGCCGGGCTTGGCTTTAGAGCGATCGGAATACGGAGCCCCTCGCGGTCAAGTGGCCGCTTCCGTGAACGTCGTGGTCTCGGGCTTGCTCAAGCCTTCCGCCTCGTAGTGCGCGACCAGTTCTTCCTTCCGCGCCCGCAGCCGGTCGCCGAGCTCGTCCATGTCGAGCCCGGCATGGCGGGCCTGGCTGAACATACCGTCCATCCGGCGCTCCTCTTCCTCGACATGGTGCTCGATCTGTTCGGACAGCACCTTGACCTTGGCCTCGTAGAAATCGTCGTCGGGCCCGCCCGCCTCGATCTCGGCGACCAGCACCTTGGCGCCGTCGTGCTCGACATAGGCTTCCTTGATCAGATCCTCCTCCACCTTGCCCTCGCACGCCGGGTAGAAGATCTCCTCCTCGATCTGGGCGTGGACGGTGAGCTCGAGGCAAATCCGACGCGCGATCTTCTCCTTGGCGCCGTCTCCGCGCGCGCCCTCGAACTTCTCGAACAGATCCTCGACCGTGCGATGATCGGCCTTCAAGAGAGCGATCGCATCCTGCCGCTCGGCCATCTTGGTTCTCCTCATGCTATACGGGGGAAACCCGGGGCGGCGGCGGTTCGTTCCCGCGGCGGCTTTCGGAAATGGCCAGCGCTACGCCGCCACCGCCCACCCGTCTCGGAGGCGGAGGACGCCGAGCGGGCGCCCGCGCCTGTTTAGACAAGGCGCAACTCGTTCGTGAGGGGAGGCGCTTCACCGCGCTGATGCGCGAGGCAGTCGCGAGCACCACCGCGCCGTCCGACGCCGATCGTGCCCCGCGAAAGGGCGGCAGCGGAGGAAGCGACCCGCTACCGCCCCAGGAGTGACCTACTTTTTCTTCGCGGCGTCGTCGATCGCGTCGGCCTTGTTCGCGCCGGCGTCGCGTACGGCGTCGGCCTTGTTGTTCAGCGCGTCCGCCGTGTTGTCCGCGACCGCCTTGTCGCTATCGGCGACATTGCTGCCCTCATCGCGGATCGCGTCGGCATTGGCATCGATCGCATCCGCAGTGTTGTCGGCAGCCGCCTGGACGTTATCGGCGGCGTCGGTCTTGTGCCCGCAGGCACCGAGCGGCAGCAGCGCGATGGCGGCGGCGGCGACGAGAAACTTCTTGGTCATGGCATCCCCTATTTGGAATGGTTGCGCGACGGCCACGGCGCGAGGTTCGAAGGAACGACGATCCGGGCTGACCGGTGCGTAACCCCCAGCGGCGCCAGGGGTTTCATCGGACCGTCATTTTTCTGCCGCGACCGGGCCGGCGGCAAACGCGATGCTCCTGATACCGACCTATCGCGAGCCGCCTGTGATCGACGGCAAGGGCTTGATGCGGCTGATCGGCGCGTTCGGCCTCAAGCCGACAGCGGTGCTGTTCGATCTCACGTTCCAATGGGTGAGCAAACGCTGGAAGCTGTTCGGCGTGTCGCTCGGCGCGCGGAGCATCGCCACGGGGTTCACCAGCCCCGCGGCACCGGTGCCGGCATCCGCGCCGGCTTCGGCCAGGAAGTGACCCATGCCCGGCGGGACCACCCCGCCGGGCGCTTTTTTTCCATCATCCTAGACGACGCGGCGGCCCTGGATCAGGCGCACGACCACGACGATCAGCGCGATCACCAGCAGCAAGTGGATGATGCTGCCGACATGCAGGACGGTGAACCCCAGCAGCCAGAGGATCAGCAGGATGACGACGATTGTCCAAAGCATCTGTTTTCCTTCCTGTTCAACAGGACGGAAAAAGGCGAGCGCCCGACCGTCCTGCCCCGCAGGGAGATAGACGTTCGTTACGCCTTCGGGTTCCATCGGCCTACCCTTCGCGCAATCGCCTTGACGCGATTGCCCAACACCCCTAGAGGCGCCGCTTCGCGTCAGCGCTGGCCCCTTCGTCTAGCGGTCTAGGACGTCGCCCTCTCACGGCGAAAACACGGGTTCGAGTCCCGTAGGGGTCACCAGCGATTTTGTTGGCTTAGCTGGGAAAATCGGTCTGACGCTGAGCGATTTGTCCAAGGTTTGCCGATAGCGTTCTGGGCCAGAAGGCGATTTCGACCAATCCCCGAGCGCTCGGATTTTCTCCCACGACGGGCCTTCGATCACCCTTCTCCGTACCGCCTTATGCGGATCCTCTACCCCGCATGCTTTTACAGCTCCGGGGAAAATCAGCGATCCCTTCGTAGATGGTCATGACCATGACATCGGCCCGGCAGACGAGCGCCCCGATAGCGCGAGAGATGGTTTCCCATTTCCAAATTCGTAATTACGCGATTTTACCGGCTACGATTTGTTCATTTCCGTAGTAAATGACCAAGTATATACAGCACTCATAGCCTGATTCTACGCGCCCTTACCTTTTGTGGCCGACGGATTCGACAAGAGCGATGCGATTGTCTTTTCCAGACCAGGTCCACCGGGCGCAGGCTGTTTGCATCTGCTATCAGGCGGAGAACGATATGACGGCCCTCGAACAAGCGCGCCTGCAGCATTTCTATCTTCCTGCTGAGTTTCACTGGATGGGCGAGCTCGTCGCCAGTTTCGAACAGGCAAGCGGCCCCGTCGTGCCGGAAGCGGCCCGCACTGATGGAGCACGCCGGCGGCACTGATCATGCGGAAGTCGCGGGAACCTAGACAGGCGGTAAATCTGCTCTGCCGCATGCGCTGTGGCGACGGCTGGCATGACGTTCGCATTCGAAACGTGTCCGGCCGCGGCGTCGGTGCCATGTCGTCGACGCCGCCGGTGGCCGGCCAATATGTCGAGGTGCGGCGCGGCTCCGCCGTCATCGTCGCTCGCGTAGTCTGGCAGCGGGACAGTTCCTTCGGGCTGAGAACCCAGGACAGGATCGACCTGATGAGCCTTGTCGATCACGCTTCCGCTCGTGACCGGGAACCCGGACAGGCGGTTACCGAACGACGCAAGAATCCGCGCGAGGGCGATTTTGTCCGCGCCGCGGATCGTAGCAGGCGTGCAGGTTCGACATTGCAATATGCGCTGCTCGCGATGGCAGGGCTGACGGCAGCGGTATTGGCGTCGAGTGCCGTCAGGCAGACGTTCTCGCCGCCCCTCGCGGCGGCGGCCGACGCGCTGGGTGGTGCTGCGGCCGCCACGCCATGAATGGACGGCGCCCACGCGCACCATTTCGCGCGCGACACTCAGCCTCGCGACGGTGCAGACGTCTAATTCCGCCCCGCCTCTCCTTTTCGTCGACCTTCTGCGCCTTCCGGCCCGCGCGATGGCGCCAGAAGGATCAAGGTCTGGATCGACGCCACGCATCGGGCGCGGCCTCACGCCATCGGGTGCCTGCCAGCTTGGCGCTCCGATCGGATTTCCCCCGCTTCGCCGGGCTGCGATATATCGTATGAAAAAAGTTTTCCACTATGCGAGTATTTGAAAAATACTGTACGAATGTTCGGGTGACGATCGAGCCGCACAGCGGCCGGGTGCGAGGGGATCTATGACGCGTAAGCTTGCGGCGCTTCTGGCAATTTCGGCATTGGCGGTCGGCGGTTTGTCCTCGTGCGCAAAGCGCGGAGACGGCATCGAAATCGTTGCCAGCTTCCACAACATGGCCGAGCCGTTCTTCGTGACGATGCGCCGGAACCTGGAGGACGAGGCGAAGAAGCTGCACGTCGATGTGACGGTCGTCGACGGGCAATCGAACTCGTCCAAGCAGACGTCGGATGTCGCTGCGGCGGTTGCCGACAACGTTGACGGCATCATCCTCGCGCCGACCGACGTGAACGCGCTCACGCCCGCCGTGCAGGACGTGGTCAAGGCCAACGTCCCGATCGTGACCGTCGATCGCCGCGTCGATGGCCTGGCCCGGCCGGTACCTCATGTCGGCGCCGACAATGTCGCGGGTGGCGCGGCCATGGCGAAATGGGTGGTGGACAATTTCCCGAACGGCGCCCGCATCGTGCTGATCACCGGACAACCGGGTTCCAGCTCCGCGATCGACCGCTCGCGCGGCATCGAGCAAACCTTCGCCAAGGCCGGGCCGCGCTACACGATAGTCGCGTCGCAGACCGCCAACTGGGCGCGCGACCAGGGACTGACCGTCGCGCAGAACCTGCTTACGTCGCTCGGCGCCGCAAAACCGGACGTCATCATCGCCGAGAATGACGACATGGCGCTCGGCGCGGTCGAGGCGCTGCGCGCCGCGAATGTCGGTGGGGTCCGCGTGCTCGGCTTCGACGCCTCGCCCGATGCGTTGCGCGCGGTGCGCGATGGCACCATGGCCGCAAGCGTCGAACAGTCGCCCAGCCGCCAGATCCGTATCGCGCTCGACCAGCTCGTCGCGCGGATCCGCACCAAGGCGGCAATCCAGGGCGCACGCATCCAGCCGGTGCTGATCACCCGCGCCAACCTCAACCAGGCCGAACGGATCGGCGAAGTCCGGTGACCGTGCCGTTGCTGGACGTACACGATACATACAAGAGCTTCCCGGGCGTTCGCGCGCTCGGGGGCGTCCGGCTGACGGTCGGCGCAGGCGAGGTCCACGCCCTGCTCGGCGAAAATGGGGCCGGCAAATCGACCTTGCTCAAGATCCTGGCCGGCGCCCAGCCGGCGGATGCGGGCGACATCCACTTCGACGGACGGCTGCTGGCCGCCACCGACCGGCCGATCGACCGCCAACGCGCCGGCCTGATCACGATCTACCAGGAATTCAACCTGCTGCCCGACATGTCGGTCGCGGAGAATATGTACCTCGGCCGCGAGCCGCTGCGCCGGGGGCTGATCGATTGGCAGCGGCTGTACGCCGATGCGGGCACGATACTTGACGATCTGGGGATGGCGATCGATCCTCGCTGCGACGTGCGACTGCTGAGCGTCGCCCAGCAACAGATGATCGAGATCGCGCGGGCGATGACGCAGAATGCCCGGCTGATCGTAATGGACGAGCCCACCGCCGCGCTGAGCCCGCGCGAGGTCGACACGCTGCACCGGCTGATCGCCGATCTGAAAGCGCGCGGGATCAGCATCATCTACGTCACGCACCGGCTGGAAGAGGTGAAGGCCTGCTGCGATCGTTTCACCGTGCTGCGCGACGGCCGGTTCGTGGCCGATGGCGACGTCGCCGACGTGGAGATCGGCGACATCATCCGGCTGATGGTCGGCCGCAATGTCGAGTTCCTGCGCCGCGACCGGCGCGAAGCCGGGGACGTGGTGCTGCGCGTGCGCGACGTGGCACGGCAACGCCATGCGACGGACGTCCATGCGGTGACGCTCAGCGACCTGTCGCTCGACATCCACGCCGGCGAGATATTGGGCCTCGCCGGACTGGTCGGCGCCGGCCGGACCGAATTCGCGCGCATTCTGTTCGGCGCGGACCGGGCCGATGGCGGCGTGCTGTATCTGGACGGCTGGAGCGGGCAGTTCCGATCGCCGGGCCACGCCTTGCAGGCCGGCGTCGCGCTCGTGCCCGAGGACCGCAAGCAGCAGGGTTGCTTCCTCGACCATTCGATCCGCCAGAACATGACGCTCCCCAGCCTGGGCCGGTTGAGCAAATGGGGAGTGTTCGTCGATGCGCGCGCCGAACGGGCGCTGGTCGATCATTATGCCCGTGCGCTGCGCATCAAGATGCCCAATGCGGAGGTGGCGATCGGCACCTTGTCGGGCGGCAATCAGCAAAAGGTGCTGCTCGCGCGCTGCATGGCGCTGCGCCCGCGCGTGCTGATCGTGGACGAGCCGACGCGCGGCATCGACGTCGGCGCCAAGGGCGAGGTTCATCAGCTGCTGGCCGACCTTGCCGCCGAGGGCGTGGCCGTGATCGTCATATCGTCCGAACTGCCCGAGATCATGGCGATCAGTGACCGCATCGCGGTGTTTCGCGAAGGCAGGCTGACGGGCATCGTCGATGGCGACGACGCGGACGAGACCGGGCTGATGCATCTCATGGCGGCGGAGGCCGCGCCACGCCGGGCAACGGCATGACGGAGTCGAGAATGAACGCGCCCCTGCCCGACCAGACGGACTTGTCGTCCAGCGCGGAGCCGCACAGACGCGACGCGATCGCCTGGCTGCGGACCTATGGCACCACGCTGTTCCTGGTGGTGCTGATCGCGTTCTTCGCCACGCAGAATGCGCGCTTCCTGTCACCGCGCAACATCACCAACATCCTCACCGAAGTGTCGATCTACGGCATCATCTCGGTCGGAATGACCTTCGTCATCCTGACCGGCGGCGTCGATCTGGCAGTGGGCTCCTTGCTCGCCCTCGCGGCGATGGCGGGTGGCCTGGCGGCGCATGGGGTCGGGATCGACAATGGCCTGGACTGGGCCGCCGCGCTCGCCGCCGCGCTCGCGGTCGGCGGCGCGGTCGGCTGGGCACAGGGTCGCGCGGTCACCTTTTTCGGCATCCCCGCGTTCATCGTCACGCTTGGCGGGATGACGATGTGGCGCGGCGCGACGCTGATCCTGAACGACGGCGCGCCGCTATCCGGCTATAGCGACGCCTATCGCTGGTGGGGCACCGGATCGATCTTGGGCCTGCCCGTGCCGGTGCTGATCTTCGCGCTGGTCGCAGGGGTGGGCTTTGTCGTGCAGCGCTACAGCCGCTACGGCCGGCAGATCTACGCGGTCGGCGGCAATATCGAGGCGGCGCGGCTAAACGGCCTCGACGTCACGCGGCTCGTCACCAGCGTCTATGCCATCATCGGCCTGCTCTCCGGCTTGGCCGGCTTCCTGCTTTCGGCGCGGCTGGGGTCGGCCGAGGCGGTCGCCGGCACCGGTTACGAGCTGCGCGTGATCGCCTCGGTCGTGATCGGCGGCGCCAGCCTGTCGGGCGGCCGCGGCGGGATCGGCGGCACGGTCGTCGGCGCGCTGCTGATCGGCGTATTGGGCAACGGCCTCGTGATCCTGCACGTGTCGTCTTACTGGCAGCAGATCGTGATCGGCTTCATCATCGTCGCCGCCGTCGCCTTCGATACTTATGCGAAAGCGCGTCGCTAGAGCGATCTCGAGCCGGATGGAACTATCCGGCGATCCGAGCGGAGCAACCAACGCCCGGCTAACCGAGCTTTCGGGCGTGAGCTGGAGGTTCAGTGGCACAGGGCGCGCTCGCGAGCGCCGGCCATCGCCAACTTCAAGGGAGCTGCAGGGCCGTCGGACAGGCGGCGGCGCCCAGATTGATGACGCGCTGCGCGTGGGCCTGATCGTCGGTGCGCGAGATCCAGATGCAGTCCTTCGTCATATGGATACGGCGCCAGTTGTTCGCGTCCGCAAAGAACGCGGTCGTATGCACCTGGAACAAGGTCTGGCCGTCGCGCAAAGGTCGCTCATCGATGGCGCTGGAGACATGGAGATGGCCTACCAGCGCCAGTACCACGGGGGCCCTGGTTCCTGCCTTTACGACGGTTTCGATCTGATGGCTCATCTCATCGTCGGTCAGCGGGACGTGCATCACCAAAATCGGAACGTCGGTGGGGTGAGCCTGCAACTGTCCTAGCATCCAATACAATTGCTCGTGGTCCAGGTGCTGAATTCGCTGGTTGCGATCGGTGGGCACCTGCGCATCGAGCGGACCACCGTAATATCCGTTATCCAGAACAAGGAAGAGAAACCGCCTGCCTTCGGTGACTTTCTCGAAGCTGTAATAGGTTCCCTTGGCGAACTGAGGGACTGCGCGAATCCAGGCTGCCCGCGCTTCCCCCGCGACCGCTTGATCGCTGGATTGCTTGCCGTTCAGTACCGAATATTGGGTGACGTCGTGATTTCCCAGCGCAGCGTAGAATGGCACCGGACTTTTGGACACGATCGATTGTAAATACTGAATCTGCCCCCGTACCATGCGGCTTCCGCTTCCTTGAAAAGCGTAACCGTCCGCGGCGTCGCCGCTGCCGACCAGGAACTGGATATGGTGGCGGGCGGGCATCGTGGTGACGAAGCGCAGCAGATTGGCACCGGCGCTCCCCTTCTTGGCGATGTCCTTCGGTAGCGCATTCCGATCGATGCCCTGCGTCTGGATCACATGCGTATCGCTCAGGTGAATGAAGTCGATCGCGTCAGGAGAAGATGGGGCCTGGGCGTGACCCGCGCTCAGACCCAGGGCCAGAACGGAAAGAGCCGAAAGCTTCATCAACTTCATCTGGTGTTCCTCTCGGTCAGCGCTGTTGGAGGCCAAGCGCGGCGGCGATGTCCGACCAGCGCACGATCTTGAAATTCTGGTTCTCGCCGGGAAGCACGTTGTGGCCGTCCTGCGCGACCATCGCGCCGTGCTCGAAGCCCGGCCCCAGGTCGGCGCTGCTCACGTCGAGCCCGTCGGTCTCGGAGATGCCGTCGATCCCGGTCGCGCCGTCGGCGACGACCTGGAACGATCCGCGATAGGCGTTGCCGCTTTGGCGGTCATAGACGGCGTAGGTGTTGTTGCCCTGGCTCGAGAGCACCAGATAGCCCTTGCCGCCGCCCAGGTCGTAGAGCGAGATGCCTTCGAGATCGTCCTTGAGCGCCTTGTTGCGCGCGACAGAATCGACCATCGCCGGCTTGACGGAGCCGCCGGGTTCGGCATCGAAGCGCCACAGCGCGACGTCCTCCTCGTCGATATAGATCGCGGCATTGGCGTCGTCGGCGACGCAGCCTTCGGTCTGCGTCCCCAGTTTCAGGTCGCGAACCTTGCGCAATCCCGCCTTGCCGCCGGGCTTCGCGACCACTTCCCATTGCCGGTTGAGGCCATCGGGATCGCTCGCGAATACGTAGACGCGGCCCGTCCTCGCGCTCTTGTACATGCACAGGCCATAGGGGTCGGAAAGCCCCGAAGGCTGCAGCCCGTCGGCGATGTCGACCAGCTTGCGCGCCGCGGTGTCGAGGCTGAAGATGCCGATCGCCTTGCGCGTGCGGTCGGTCGCGGTGACGATCACGGTCGGCTTGCCGTCGAGATCCATGGTCCTGAGGTCGACATTGTTCATCCGGCCGACGGGAGTGAAATCGACCACCTGGCCTTTCATGTCGTAGAGATAGAGCCCGGCTTTCTTGTCGGTCCCGACGATCAGGCTCGCCGCGGGATCGGCGGGATTCGCCCAGATCGCGGGATCGTCCGCGGCGTCGCCCGCTTCCTTGACCGGCACGGTCTCGACGCGCGCGGTGACGGTCGCGATGCCGGGCTTCACCGGCGGCGCCGTGGCGGATGTCCCCGGATCGAGGCCGAGCGCGGCCGCGATGTCGGCGATCGAGACGAGTTGATAGCGCGAGGCGCCGGCCGCCGCCTTGTCGTCCGCCGCGATCAGCAGCCCGTGCGGAAAGCGCTCGCCGAGCGGCGCGCCCGCGGCGAACAATCCGCCCGGTTCCTCCAGCGGTGCGCCGGCGGTGTCCTTGAGCGTCACCGCGCCCAGCCAGCGATCGTCCTGCGCGCGATCGTAGACGAACAGCCGCGCCGTGCTCGCGTCCGCGGCGATCAGCCAATTGGCCTTGCTGCCGCCGTTGTAGAGTGCCAGCCCACCGACCTTCTTGGTGATCTTGCCGAGCCGGACGGCGTCGATCAGCCGCGGCTCGACCTCGATTTCGGGATTGGCGTCGATCCGCCAGATGCCGACCGAGCGCTCGGCGACGTAAAGCTGGCCGCCGGCGTCGTCGGCGACGCAATGATTGACCTCCGATGCCAGGTTGATGCGCCGCGCCGGGCGCATGTCGACCTTGCCCGCGGAGGTAGCATAGACGAGCTGCTGATCGACCTGGCCGCGGTTGCCCAGCGCGAAGGCATAGACATTGCCGTCGTTCGCGCTCTGCCACAGGCAGACATTTTCGACCTCGAAGCCGAGCGGAAAGGGGCGTGCGCCGACATCGGTGAGCACGCCCTTGTCATGGGTGAAGAAGCGCAGGCCGTTGGTCGCGCCGTCGGCCGTGGCGACCAGCGTCGTCGTGCGATTCCCCAGGCGAAAGCCGTCGCGGACGTCCAGGCCTGCTCCTTCACCCGCGGCGACCGGGGCCACGCGGCTGCCGTCGAGGCGATAAAGTTCGATTCCGGCGTGGTCGGCGGTGCCGATGATCTGCGCCTGCGCGGGATCGGTGCCGCGCGCGAGCACCGCCATCGTCGCGCCGCCGTCCATCGGCTGGGTCGCGCCGACCGCCGTCACGCTCCGCGGCTCGGCCGGCTGCGCCGTTTGCGCACGCACGCCTTCCGGCAGCGCCGCCAGCGCCAGTGCCGAACCTGCCAGCAACAAGGATGATATCCGCATGTCCATCGCTCCCTCGCGTCGTTCTTCCTCAGAACCCGCAGCTTAGACCGGCGCAGCTGACGGTTGATCGTCGGCCGCCATCGGCGAAAAGTCAGCTTGCGCCCTGGCGCCGTTCGTACCCTCCATCGATTGTTATGCAAAATATATTCTATTATATATGATGTTGGAATATTTCAACCGAATTGCCTGAACCAACCGATTCCTGCGTCGCCCACAAACAGGCACGGCAGCTGGGGGCGCCACCGCGTGGAATGGCATGTTCATTTTTAATATCTTTTAGAATTTTTATTGCATTTTGAGACGGAGGCGCCATCATGCCCGTCAAGAAAAGGAGAGCGGGAATGAACATCTATGTTCGCGGATTACTGGTTGCAGCGGCTGCCCTGACCGCAACCAGCGCGATCGCCCGGGACGACCTCAAGCTCGAGCGGGTCACGATGATGATGCGTCACGGCGTGCGCCCGCCGACCAGCGACACGCCGGTGCCGGCCCCCTATTCGCGCGACGCCTGGCCGACCTGGGACGTCGATTACGGCCTGTTGACCGAGCATGGCGCCAAGGGCGCCCGGCTGCTCGGGGCGGCGGACCGCGCTTATTTCGTCCGCCACGGGCTGCTGCCCAGGACCGGTTGTCCGGCGGATGGCGTGATCGCGATCACCGCGAGCGGCAAGCAACGGGCGCAACGCACCGCGCACGAATGGTCGTATACCGTCGCGCCGGGCTGCAAGCTGACGGTAGTGGCGCCGGCCGATGGGTCGGACGACGTGATCTTCCATCCGATGGACCAGAATCCGGCATCGTTCGACGGAAAGCGGGCGTATGCCGAAGCGCTCGCGCTCGCCCCTGGCGGCAACATCGACAACGAACTCAAGGCCCAGGACTCCGCCTTCCAGTTGCTCAACAAGGCGCTCGGTTGCCGCGAAGCCGCCTGCGACATCCGCAAGATGCCGACCGTCTTCAAAGAGAAGGAGCATGACCGTCCCGACTTGAAGGGGCCGATCGACGTCGGATCGACCGCCAGCCAGACCTTCCTGCTCGAATATCTCGACGGCAAGCCGATGAAGGACGTCGCCTGGGGCCGGATCACGCGCGCCGAGATCGAGCAGATGCTCGTCTTCCACCCGGTCAAGTTCAGGTACAGCAATCGTTCCGCCTACATGGCCAGCGTGACCGCCAGCCTGTTGATGAAGAACATGCGCGACGCGATGAACGCCACTGGTCCCAAGAATCGGGTCACGCTGTTCGCGGGTCACGATACGAACATCGCCGACATCGCCGGCTTTCTGGATCTGCGCTGGAAGGTGCCGAGCTATCCGGCCGACGACGTCCCGCCGGGCAGCGCGGTCGGCTTCGAGCTGTGGAAGAACGCCAAGGGCGCTCGCTTCGTGCGCGCTTTCTATCGCGCGCAGACGATGGATCAGTTGCGCAACCTCACGCCGATCGACGGTAAGGTCGGCCCCTATCGCGCCTATATCGACATCCCCGGCTGCGGCACCGCCAAGGTCGCGACCAGCTGCACGCTGGCGCGCTTCAACGCGCTGGTCGACAAGCGCCTGAAGATCGGCGCCGCGTCCTGACCCACACGGCCGGCGCACCGTCAACGGCGCGCCGGCCGGACCTTCCCACTGAAAGAAGCAGCAGCGAGGATACAACCTCGCCGGGCGGTGCCGACCGCTCGTGCGGCATAGTCTATTCCGGCGCTTCGCTACGGGCCCCTATCCCACGGGCTCCAGATTGGACTCGATGAAGGCAACGGTCTGCGCGACGCGGGGATATTCCATCAGGCCGAGATGGGTCGCATCGACCGTTCCCGCGACGACCTGACCCGCCAGCCAACGGCGCCAGCCCTGCCGGCCGTCGTGATCGAGCAACTTTTCATAGGCGCTGCGGACGCCCCCGGTGATCATGATCGTAGTCCCGGCGAACGGCGCCGGCTGATAGCGCCTGGCCGCCGCGATCATGGCATCGGCGAGTTCACGGCGGCCGGACGGAACCCAGGCCGGCGTCGCCCGGACCGCCCTGCCCCATGGCAGCCAGTGCGACCTCAGCAACCGCTTCAGCAGCGCGCGCCCGCCCTCCTCGCGGAGATAGGTGAGGCCGTGCCGGACGAGCCAGGGGAGCAGCACCGGCGGCGCGGTCAGACCATGCCCGAGGAACGCGTCGATCAGGACCAACGTGACCTGTTTTCCTCGCCGCTGGAGTGCGCGCGCGAGGTCGAACGCCGCCACCCCGCCGAAGGAAAATCCTACGATCACATAGGGATCGTTCGGTTGCACGGTCAGGATCGCCTCGACATATGCCTCGGTCAGCAGGTGAAGATCGGGATCCGCGGCGAACGCCTCGGCCAACGCGCCGGGGGACAGGCCATAGATCGGGCGGCCATCGAACGCCGCCGCAAAGGGTGCAAAACCGAACAATTCGCCGGACACGCCGGGCAGGCAAAAGATCGGTGCCGCGCCCGCTCCCGATGCGAGGAGGCGCAGATGGCCCTCTTCGCAAAGCTCGATCGCGTTGAGCAGCTCGGACAGCGCGCGCGGCGTCGTGGCCTGCGCGACGATTTCCGGGGAGATCGGGCGACCGAAGCGATCCTCCAGCGCCATCGCGAGCTGGAACGCGCTCAGCGAATCGCCCCCCAGCGCGAAGAAGTCGTCGTCGGCCTCGACCGACGGCAACGCCAGCAATTTTGCGAACTCCTGGCCGACGATCGCCTCGAGCGCGGAATCGCGGCCCTCCGGCTGGTCGCGCTCGTCCTTGATCTCATCGGGAAGCAGCGCGGCCAGTGCCGCATGCTTCACCTTGCCGGTACTACCGCGCGGAAAATCATCCACCGCGACGATGCGCGACGGCAGCATGTAGCGCGGCAGCCAGCGCGCCACGTCCGAACGCGCGGCGTCGGCGTCGAATTGCGGCCCCGGCTTGACGAACGCGACCAGCCGATCGTGCCGCCCGGCATCTTCGATTACCGTCACCGCCGCGTCCTCGATCGCGGGCAGCTTGCGCAACGCCTGCTCGACTTCTCCGAGCTCGACGCGGCAGCCGCGGATTTTCACCTGGCGCTCGCGTCGTCCGACGAAGAGGAGCTCGCCATCCTGCGTGAGCCGCGCGAAATCTCCGGTGCGGTACATCCTCTCGCCTGCCGGCTGGCCCGGCTCCTGGACAAATCGTGCCGCGGTCAGGTCGGGCCGGTTCCAATAACCGCGCGCGAGCCCGCCGCCCGCGATATGGATCTCGCCCCAATGGCCGGGCGCGACCGGCGCGCCCAGCTCGTCGAGAAGGTGGATGCGCGCGTCCGCCACCGACGTGCCGAGCGGCGGATCATCGGCACGCTCGCGGTCGACCAGCGCCATGGTTGCCACGATCGTCGCCTCGGTCGGCCCGTAATGATTATAGAGACGCCCGATCTGCGAGCCCCGGTAGATGCGCTGCGCCACCGTCGCGGACAGCGCCTCCCCACCCACGTTGATGACCCGCACACTGGCCGGGATCGCTCCCCGTTTGGCGAGTTCGTCGATCACCGACGGCACGCCCTGGATCAGCGTCGGACGATCGTCCACACCGAACGGCTCGAGCAAATTCTGCTTCAGGATGATGCATCCGCCGATGCTCAGCGGCAGGAATATCTCGATCAGCGAGGGGTCGAAGCAGATCGACGACGTCGCCGCGACACGCGCCACGTCTTCGGGCATCAACTGGTCGGCCATCCAGTCGATCAGGCGGCTGGCGCTGTGTTCGAGCATCACCCCCTTGGGGGCACCGGTCGATCCCGAAGTGTAGATGATCGCGGCGAGATCGCGATGGGTACCGTCGGACGGCAGCGGCGCGGCCGATTGCCTGGAGATCACCGCCTGTTCGGCGCGCACGTCACAAGTGATGCCGTCGAACGCATTGGCCGTGCCGTCGGTGAGGAGCACCGACGCCTGGCTGTCGCGCAGCATATAGAGCTGCCGGTCGCCAGGATCGGTCGGATCGACCGGCACATAGGCCCCACCGGCTTTCAGCACCGCGAGCAACGCGACCACCAGCTCGGGCGTACGGGCCAAGGCGATCGCCACGACGGAGTCGCGGGCGACGCCCAGCCCCCGCAGCCGGCGAGCGAGCCGGTTCGATCGGCGATCCAGCTCGCGATAGCTGAACTGTCCCCCTCCCCAGATCAGCGCCGTGCGATTGGGCGTACGCGCCGCTTGCGCGACGAAGACCTGGTCCAGGCGGCGGCCATGCGTGCCGCCCGATCGGAGATCGGGTTTGCCGGAAGGGTTCTCCGCCTGCCTCGCCGACGACAAGGCCGGGGGCGCGAGCGAGTTCACGGTGAGCATCCGTGCGGTCCGCGCACGTGCCGCTCGTTTTCGCGGAAAGCCGCCTGGACCGACAGGTCGTCAGCGAACGCGACGGACACCCCGCAAACGACCGGCATTGCCTCGGCGACCATGCTGTCCCCCCGCTGTTTCGGCTGCGCGACGAGTTTGCGGAACGACGATGCGATCGCAACGGTGCATCATGGGTAACCCGATCGCTCATCGCGACGGTGCGGGGCCCGGCGCAGCGCAGCCATCGCCGGATGCCGCCCGTCTCCTGCACCGGTCTATGGCCGCCGGCCTACGCATCGCGCCGGTATGCCCGCCCAGACCTCGCGCTCGCCCGTCGACCGCGTGACCACGGCATTGGCGCCGATGATCGTGCCGTTGCCGATCCGCAGCACGCCACTCCGGCACAATACCTTGGCGCCCGGATAGATGACGACGTCGTCGCCGATCTCGATCAGCATCGGCCTGATCCGTTCGCGCGGCAGATGCGCATCGGAGCGGCCGATCGTCACCTGATGATAGATCTGGACGCGGTCGCCGATGCTCGTGTCGGGATGAAAGACGCTGCCGATGCCGCGATGGATCAGGCGCAGGTCTTTACCCACGACGACCTCGGGCGGCATGTCGATGCCGTACAGCATCAGCACTTCGCGGATGAGGCGATGGCGGCGCCAGGGCAGCAAGCGTTCAACCATTCCCACAGCGAGATCGTCCCGAGGCGTGACCGAAGTCCGCCGGCAGTAGCCGCCCATCCGCCGTTCGCGAACGGAAGAGAAGGGCTACTCCGATTGCCGACCGCCGCCGCGGCCAAGCGTCGAAAACGGCGCGAAGTGGCCGATGTCCCGCAGTTCGCCCCAGGACCGACACCGTGCATCCCGATCCGCGTGGCGCATTGGTGGTAGCCTGAATTGCCGCTCGCTCCGGCCGACCGGAGCCGACTAGGGTTGGTCGAGGCTTGGCGCATCGTCTGGAGGGCATCGATGTTGCAACGCACGTCAGACCCGTCGGCTCACCTGCCGACCGTCCCTTGCCTCTGGGACGTCGAATTCTCGTGCGCGCTGGAGAACAAGACCGGCAAATATTTCATCGGCCGCGACTTGGTTCGCGATCAGGAGAGCCTGATCGACCGGGTCTTTTATTGGCGGCATGGCACATATCGACTTCCCAGCCCGTTCCTGGAGAGGGTGCTCGGGCTGGGCATGCGGATCGAGGTGCGCGCGGCAGGCGCCACAGGGATTTCCCCCTTTCCCTTGCGGCGCCCGGACCGACCAACGCTGCACCTCGATCCGCACAGCGTCATACACACCGCAATCAGCGCGCGCGACGTCATCTTGTGCCACGACCTCGGCCCGATCACGCATCCAGCCCTGTTCCGGCCCTGGGTCACGCGCCTCTACCAGCGCGCGTATCGCCGCATCGCGCGCGCGGCACCGCGCCTGGTGTTCGTCAGCGAACATTCACGACGGGAATTCGTCCGCCTCTATGGCGAGGCATCCGACATGCGCGTCATCTATCCGCCGCTGAGGGCGGAGATCGACAGCATGGCGACGGCCCCGATCCCCGGGCTCGACCAGCAATTCCTTCTGACCGTGGGCAGCCTCGGCGCCCGCAAGAACCAGGCGGCGATGATCCGCGCGTTCGCGCGGTCCGGGCTCGCGGAGCGCGGCATCGCCTACGTCCTGTGCGGCGCCCGCGAACCGGGCGCGGAGGCGATCGAACGGCTCGCCCGGGAGACACCCGGCGTCCGCCTACTCGACTATGTGTCGGACGCCCAGCTCGGCTGGCTCTATGCCAATGCCAGCGGCTTTGCGCTGGTGAGCCAGTTGGAGGGGTTCGGCGTTCCCGTCGCCGAAGCGATCAGCCGTGGCCTCGTGCCGCTGATCACGCGCGGCAGCGTGCTCGAGGAAGTCGCCGGCGCGGGCGCGATCGCGGTGCCGAGCGATGATCTCGACGCCATCGCCTCGGGCATGATCGAACTCGTCGCCATGCCCGAGGCCGAACGCCACGCGCGGCTCGCGCGCATGCAGGTGTCGCTGGTCAGGTTCTCGCGCCCGACCTTCGCTGCGGCGTGGCGCGAGGTGCTGGCGAGCTAGCGTGATTTCGAGCGAATGCGAACCACGCGGCGAATCCGGAATCTCAAGAAAAATAGAGCAAAGCCACGCTCAAAAGAGCGCAGCTTTGCTCTAGCGCGAGGTCGATGCCGCGACCGGCAATGCGTTCGAACCGGCGGCACACCCCTTTTCAAATCGTCGGATCTCATCCTGCTCAGGCCCATCCGCGGCGACATGCCGGGCGGCGCGCAAGCAAGATGAGTCAAATGCGGCGTCGGCGCGCTCGGGGCGCGGTCGGTAAAAGACGCCGGCGGTCGTTCCTGACGCGACGATCCATGCTCGGCGCAGCCTGGCGCGCGCCAGCAGCTTGAGCAGCATCGCCGCCTGCCGCGAGAAATGCAGCCCGATACGCGGCCAATCGTCATAGCGGAGCACCGTCGATGTCGTGTTGCGATGCAGGTAATAATGATATCCGAGCCGCACAGCGCTCGTCTCGTTGAGCGTGCTGAGCACGCCTTCGAGCTTGCGCGCATGGAGGACGCGCGACGCCCCGACCAGATAGCCGGGCGTCCGCCGCGTCACGCGAACGGTGAATTCGCGATCCTCGCCGAAGATGAACATCGACGCGATCGGCAGACCGTGCACGCGCAAGGTCTCGCGCGGCAACAATATCGACGCGAACGTCGCCCCGAGCGTGGGCGCCAGGCCGTGATCGAGAAGCTCGGCCCAGTTGGGAAAACCGAGCACGTTCTTGCGCTGGTCGAGATGCGGGACCTCGGTCAGCTGGCCGGTGGTCGAACGCGGTACCGACACCAGATAGGGCGGTGCGATCTGACGCCGATCGAGCAGGTCGTGCGCCACGAGGAGTTGTTCGAGCGCATCGGGCTCGCAGATGACGTCGTCGTCCATCGACCAGATGAAGTCGGAGCCCAGGCCATAGGCCAGGCGCATGCCGATGTTGAACCCGCCCGCCGCGCCGACATTGCTGCGCAGGCTGTAGACATCGACCAGATGCCCCCAGCGCTCGCCGAGCATCGCCGCGGTGCCGTCCACGCTGGCATTGTCGACCACGATGATGCGGTCGCACCGCCGCGTCTGCGCCGCCAGGGCGGCGAGGCAGCGTTCGAGCATGTCCTTGCGGTTATACGTCAGGACGACCGCGCACACCTGCGGCGCCGCGGCGCCGGGAGCACCTTCAGGCAACATGTCGACAGCCGCCTGGCGCGGCGCGATCGATGATCGCCGGCTCGGGAATCGCGGTGATGAATTGCGGCTGCCAGTCGGCAGTGGCCGCGAGTTGGCCGATGATCTCGTCGCGCAGGTTCCAGGGCAGGATCACGACATAGTCGGGCCGCGCCTCAGCCAGCGCCTCGGGCGACAGGATCGGAATGCGCACGCCCGGAATCAGGCGTCCCTGCTTGGACGCCGCCTTGTCCACCGTGAACGCGATCAGATCGGGTCCGACCCCGCAGAAATTCAGCAGCGTGACGCCCTTGGCGGGCGCGCCATAAGCGGCAACCGACCGTCCTTCGGCCTTCAGCCGCAGCAGCAGGTCGCGAAAGCCCTGGCGCACCCTGATGATGCGTTCCGCGAACCGGTCGTACACCGCGTCGGTGTCGAGCCCGTACGCAAGCTCTTCCTGAAGAACGCGCTGCACGGCGAGCGTGTCGACATGCTTGGCCTCGGCACGGCACACGAAATAGCGCAGCGACCCACCATGCGTGTCGAGTTCCTCGACATCGAACAGACGCAGGCCTGCTGCTTCGAACACGCGCTTCGCCGCGAGCAGCGAATAATAAGAGAAATGCTCGTGATAGATCGTGTCGAACTGGTTGCGCTGCATCAGCCGCAACAGGTGCTGGACCTCGATCGTCGCGACTCCCTGCGGCGCCAGCAGGTCGCGCATGCCGCGTGCGAAATCGTTGACGTCGGGGACATGAGCGAAAACGTTGTTCGCCGTGACCAGATCGGCCCGCCAGCCCTCATCGACCAGCCGTTTGGCACAGTCCTGGCTGAAGAACTCGATTCTGGTCTCGATGCCGAGCGCGCCCGCGGCTTGCGCCACGGAGCTACAAGGCTCGACACCGAGTACCGTTAATTCCATCGCTCTGGAAAATTGGAGAAGATAGCCGTCGTTGCTCGCCAGCTCGACGTGCCGCGCGCCGGGCGGCAGCGCGAACCGTTCGATCATCGCCTCGACATAGCGCCGCGCATGATCGAGCCAGGCGGTCGAGGCAGACGAGAAATAGGCGTAATCGGCGCGGAACAGTTCGTCCGACTCCTTGAAGTCGAGCGTTTGCGCCAATCGGCAATCGCCGCACACCATGACGGTCAGTTCGACCCGCGGATCGGACGGCGGAGCCGCCGCCGGATCGACATAGTCATTGGCGACCGGCATCCGCCCCAATTGCGCCAGCGTCGCGGTGAACTGGCCACCGCAATGCCGGCATCGACGTTCCGCAAATGCGTGCATGCCCCCTCCCAGCGTGAGGCGAGGCCGCTCGGACGAGAGGCCTCGCATTCGCCCCGTTCATAAACCGGGAAAGCGCCGGTTGGCTCGTGCTCCTCAGCCGCACTACTTTATGGTCATCGTCGCGTTCCGCCGAACGCGCGTGCTCCCTTTCGGCCACCCGGCGCCGCTGCTGCCACTCTTTCGCGGTAGCACCGATGCCGCCCCCCCGCCGGTCTGCGTCCGTTGCTACGTTGAGCACGATCAAGGCGGCCGTTCGTGGCTGCATCCACGCCTGGGGGTTCGATGCTTCACTCTCACCTCTCCTTTCTACCTGGCGTCGCACGCTGGTCGGCGAAGCACAGGGGCATGGAGTTCATCGGCAGCGCGAACGGCTGCTCGCTGCGCTTCGTGATCACCGACGAGGCATTGGCGAAGCTGAGCGGCGCGCCCTCGCGCGGACCAGAATATGATTTCGATACCTTTTTCGAATGCGAAGCGGCGGTTCATCGCGTCGCGACGGCGGTCTTCGAAATTGCTCCGCCGACCGGGCGCCAGTTGCTGATCACGGCGCATGACCTGCCTTCGCGCAATTGAAGTCCGTTTCAGCCAAGCTGAAAACGAGCCCATCACTACCCATCCGGATGGGGCACGCACCCGTCCGTTCGTGATCAAGCGTCCGCAAAGGATGATGTCCGGAGTTGTTGCCGCCGGGAGGCTTGAATCGGTTACCAACGAAGGGCGGAGAGGAGACGACCGATCCGTGCGGTCTCGCACGAGGCCGGGTGGCTGAGTTCGTACATCAGCCAATGAACTCGAGATGGCTCGCGCTTGCGCGGGCCGGGCACGGCGGCGACGGACGCGCATCCATCTCCCCCATGGAGCCACTGACGCCGTCGTGCCACATTGTCAAAGTCGCGCTAGACGAATGGTGCCTGCGCGACGCCGAGATCGGCCGCGACCCTGTCCGCAATCGCCAGCGACGCGGTGAGACCGGGCGATTCGATCCCCATCAACAGCACCATCCGGTCGACGCCGTGGTCGCGCGGTCCCGCGATCATGAAGTCGGCATTGGGCTCGCCGGGTCCGGAAATCTTCGGCCTGACGCCGCAATAGCCCGGCACCAGGCGCTCCGGATCGAGCGTCGGCCAGATCCGGCGCGCTGCGCTCGCGAAATCCTCGCCCCGATCCTGCGCCACCGCATAGTCGAGCGTCTCGATCCATTCGACATCGGGACCGAAGCGCGCCGACCCCGCCATGTCGAGCGTGAGGTGCGTGCCCAGCCCACCGGGAACCGGTACCGGATAGATCAGCCGGGTGAACGGCACCGCGCCTTGATAGATGTAATAGACGCCTCGCGCATAATAGGGTTGCGGCACACCGCTGGACGACAGCCCCTCGGTCTGCATCGCGATCGCATGCGCCCCGTGTCCCGCCGCGTTCACCACCATTCGCGCCGTAGCAGCCGCGCCGCTCTCGCCGGCAAGGTGGATCGCCCAGTCCCCCGCCGCCGTTCGGGTCAGGCGATCGACCCTGGTACGCCGGGCAAAGACGGCCCCGGCCGCCTCGGCGTCGGCGAGCAGCGCGGTCATGAAAGCATGGCTGTCGATGATCCCGGTCGAAGGCGAGAATAACGCCGCTTCGCAGGTGATGGCAGGCTCGAGCCGCGCGGCTTCCTCGCCCGACAGCAGTTGGAGATCGTCGACGCCCACGCGCTCTCCCGTAGCGGCGATCCGCGCGAGCGTCGGCACTTCCGCCGGCGAAAAGGCAGTGATCAGCTTGCCGCAGCGACGGTGCGGCACATCACGCTCGGCACAATAACGATAGAGCGCGCGACGTCCGGCCACGCACAGCGCCGCCTTGAGGGGAAGGCCGTCGTAATGGAGGCCGGCGTGGATCACTTCGCTGTTACGCGAGCTCGTGCCGGTGCCGATCATGTCCTCGCAATCGGCGATCACCGTGGAGAGGCCGACGCGCGCCAGTCGCCGGGCGATGGCCAACCCGACCACGCCGGCGCCGACAACCAATACATCGATATCCGCCATGCTTCCCCCAGATCGATGCCGGCGACTACAGACCGGGCGGGTGATCGATGTCGATCAACGCAAACGCCGCGTCGCGCTGCGAAATTTGCGTCATCGGCAGCGGCCAGTCGATCGCCAACGCCGGATCGTCGTAACGCAGCCCGCCTTCGAAATCCGGGGCATGCGCCGCGGACATCAGATAGGTCATCTCGACGTCGTCGACGAGCGTCTGGAATCCGTGCGCGCAGCCGGGCGGCACATAAATCTGGCGGCCGTTCGTAGCACTGAGTTCGACCCGCACGACGGCGAGATGGGTCGCCGACATGCTGCGCAGATCGACCACGACGTCGAGCACGGCGCCGCGCACGCAGCGGATGAGCTTGGCTTCGGCATGCGGCGGCCGCTGGAAATGCAGGCCGCGGACGGTCCCGGCCTGCGCGGTCACCGACATGTTCTGCTGGACGAAGTCTGCCGACAGGCCGTGATCGGCGAATTCGGAGCGGCACATCGTCCGCGCGAACCGGCCTCGCTCGTCGCCGCGCGGTTCGGGTGTGATGACGAAGCAACCGCTGATCGCGGTCTCTTCGAAGATCATTCCGCGGCACTCTGCAGGAACGGTGGGGCGTAGCGGCGCGACTGCTCGGCGTAGAGCATGTCGACGATCCGCCCCTGCGGGATATCGACGTCGGCGAAGGTCAGCACCGTGTCGCGCGCGACCGGCCGCCGGATCGTGCAGTCGAGCGCCAGCCCGAGGGGCAGCAAATGCTCGTGCTCGATCACGTCGTAATTCTCGGCCAGGGCATAGGTCTCGTAGCCGCCGAATTCGGTGATGCGGTCGCCCGGAACCAGGTCGCGCTTGGCCACCGCGACCACGCCGACCCGCGGCCCGTCGATCGGCGCCAACACCGAGTCGCCGAACAGGCAGGCGCGCGCGATCGAGGTCGGCACCTCGAAATGGCAGAGATGGTACGGGGTCTGGAAGCAGTAATAAGGGCCCGTCCCGAGCTTGTAGAGGTTGAGGAAGTGGCGCTGGCGCGGATCCTCGATCGTGCCGATCACGAACACGCCCGGCCCAGGCCGTACCCCGACGACATAGTCGACCAGGCCGTGCCCGTATTCGTCGAGCACGCGGCCCAACGGCTCGACCGCGTCCTCCAGCGGCACCAGCGGCGCCTCGGGATCTCCGCCGGAAAAGTCGAGGCCCGTCATGCCGCGCCGCGCCACGCGGAATCCCGTGGCGTTCGCGACGATCGCCTGTTCGTAGGAAATCTTGGTGCCGTCGGCGAACGAGGCGACCATCACCGGCTTCTGCCCCCATTTGGCGGCGAATGCCTGTTGCGTGGTCGGGTCGCGATACGGATCGTGCAGGCCCTTGATGTTGCCGCACAGCACCGGCGTCACCCCGATGCCGCGCACGAAGCGCACCAGGTTCATCTGCACGCCCGGCTGGTCACCGTCGGAAAAGGTGTAGATCACCCCCGCCTCTTCGGCCTTGCGCCGGAGGATCGGACCGACCGTCCCGTCGAGTTCGGCATTCATCTGAATGACGTTCTTGCCGGCGCCGATCGCGGCCATGACCACGCGCGCGCCATGCTCGATCGATCCGGTCACCTCGACCACGGCGTCGACGCCGTCGGCGCTCGCCAGCGCTTCGGCATCCTGGGTGACGGCGATCTCGCCGGCGGCGATGCGGCGCTCGATGTCCCGGCGGGTATCGCAGACGACCGGGGTCAATCCGACATCGGCGACGGCGGCGATCGCGGTCTCGATATGGCGATTGGCAACCGCGACGATGCGCATGCCCGGTGTCGCCGTGACGATCTGGCGAACGATCCCCGCCCCCATGAAGCCGGTGCCGACCAGCCCCACTCGGATCGGCCAGCCGGTCGCCTCGAGCCGCGCCAGCGCTGTATCGACCAGGATCATGCCGTGCGCTTCAACAAGGCGACGCCCGGCGTCGGGGCATCGGACCAGATCTTCCAGGGCGCATGACCGCTATGCCAATGCGTCTCCAGCACGTGCTTGTCGCGCAACGTATCCATATTCTGCCAGAAGCCCGAATGGATATGGCAGCCTAGTTTGTTGCGCGTGATCAGCCGATGCATCGGGTCGGCCTCGAACACAGTGTCGTCGCCGTCGATCAGGTCGAAGATTTCGGGCTCGCAAACGAAGAAGCCGCCGTTGATGACGCCGCCATCGGTGGCACCCTTCTCGCTGAAGCCATGGACTGCGGTGCCGTCGTCGCTGAGCCGCAAGGCGCCGAACCTGCCGGGCTGGACGACGCCGGTCAGCGTGCACCAGGCGCCCGATGCTGTATGCGCCGCGACCAGTTCCGCGATATTCAGGTCGCAGACGCCGTCGCCATAGGTCAGGCAGAACGGCCCATCCTGCAGCAGATGGCGCGCGCGCTTCAGCCGCCCGCCGGTCATCGTGTCGATACCCGTATCGAGGATCGTCACCCGCCAGTCGTCGTCCGTCCGGTTCAGCCAGTCGACCCTGCCGCTGCCGAGATCGATCGACACGTCGCAGCTGCGTGCCTGATAATTGAGGAAATAGGAGCGGATATAGTCGACCTTGTAGCCGCCCAGGATCACGAAGTCGCGAATGCCGTAATGCGCATAGGTCTTCATGATGTGCCACAGGATCGGCCGGTTGCCGATCTCGACCATCGGCTTGGGGGTAACGGCAGTCTCTTCGCTGAGACGGGTGCCGAAACCGCCGGCCAGGATCACCGCCTTCATAATGCGCTCTCCTCGATGCGGCGCCGCGCGCGGGGCACGGGGCCGTCCACCCATTCCAGATCGTTCGACAACCGGCCCTCCGCGATCAGCGTCTTCAGCACGTGGAGGCGGATCAACGACGACTGCCGGAAGTCGGCGTCGTGGAAATTCAGGCCGCGCAGTCCGTCGACGAGATCGGCGACCGAGTCCTCCAGCCGTACTTGCGGCTGATGGCGCGGCGCCAGTTGAGCGAAGCGCGAGAAGTCGACGCGGTAGGACCGCGAGTCCGCCGGCGCGTCGCGATTGATCGACACGGTGCACCCGGGCACCTGTCGCGCGACCGCCTCGGCGAGGTCGCGTACCTGGTAATTGGCGCTGTCGATGCCGGCGTTGACGGTCAGGAAGCGACCGCCATTGTCGGGCGACCGGATCGCTGCCCATTCGATCGCGCGCGCCATGTCCTGCACGTCGATCAACGGCCGCCACGGCGATCCGTCCGACAATACCGAAATCTGTCCGGTCGTCAGCGCACAGGCGACGAAGTCGTTGAGCACGAGATCGAGCCGCAACCGATCCGACATCCCGCACGCGGTCGCGAAGCGGAGGCAGGTAATCGTCATGTCACCTTTCAACGTCGCCAGCGCCCGTTCCGTCCCGATCTTGGACGAGGCGTAGGCCGTCATCGGATTGACCGGGTCGTCCTCGGTGCGCGGGCCGCCCTCGGCGACACCATACACACTGCAACTCGAGGCGAAGACCAGGTTGCGAACGCCGGCGGCTTCGGCCTGCCGGGCGATGGCAATCGCGGCCTCTTGGTTGATTTCCTCGGTTACCCGGCTGAACTGGGCGCCCATTGGATCGTTGGAAATCGCCGCCAGCAGGATCACCGCATCGCAGCCATCGAGCAGCCGGGCGTCGATCGATCGCACGTCGCCGAAGTGCTGGCAGTCGAGCCGGTGCTCGGGAATGTCGTGAAGACTGGTCAGGCAACGGGCGAAAAGGCCCGAGTCGAACCCTTCTATCCGCGATTCGGGGTAGCTGCGCCGAAGCTGCTTAACGACCGAAGGGCCGACATAACCCATGTTGCCGGTGATCAGGACACGCATCGACAGTCCCCCAAATCCGGACGCCGCAGCTTGGATGCCGCACGTCGTTCCGGGAACGGTTGATCATTCTCTCCTGGGAAAGTCGCGCAAGATTCAGAGCATTAACCTTCGGGGCTAGGCGGCAAGGGCACTGGGTAGACGACTATCGATATGGCCGTATGCCTTCCCCAAACGCGCAGAATATATCGGTAGATATACGTAGTAAAATTTAGTCCATAATGGATAGTCCTTTTGGTTAGATTGACATATCATCGCGTCAGTCGTTGATAAAAAGGTAAGGATAAAACCGGTGTTGCGGCTGATGTGCGTCAATCGCAAGCACTCATCTTGCAGGGATCGCAAATAGCGCTGAACTCATATGGAAGGGGTCACCTCAATGACACCTCGTATCAAGATTGCTTTGCTCGGACCCAATCGGATTGCGTTGGATGGATTACAGCGCATCCTGACAGAGAACGGCTTCGAAGTATTGGAGCTGGCTACTAATGCGAGCCAAATCAGCGAGGTAGAGACGGCCGACGACGATGGCGTCAACCTGGTCCACATCCTGCTGACGGACGGCCTGGCGGACGCCAACAAGATCTACGAACCGGCCGAGCTCGCCGAGCGCTTCCCGAAGCATCGCGTCGCCGTGATGGCCGACGCCTTCGATTTCGACGAAATGGTCAGCTGCTTTCGTGAGGGGGTATTCGGCTACATCATCGCGGCATCCTCCGAATCGCTGGTCATTTCGCTGCGGTTGATCGCGATCGGCGAGAAAGTGATGCCGTCGAGCCTGGCTGAATTCCTGCCGACGCATCCCAATCTGGGACTGTCGCCCGGCACCAGCCAATCGATGAAGCAGGCCGGTCTGTCGCTCAGGGAAATCGAGATCCTCGCCTGCCTGGTCAGCGGTCACCCGAACAAGATCATCTCACGCCAGCTCGAGATCAGCGAGGCCACGGTGAAGGTCCATGTGAAGGCCATTCTCCGTAAGGTCGGTGTCCAGAACAGGACCCAGGCCGCGATCTGGGCGGTCGGCGAGCGGTTGAACGAGACCCTGTCGGGGCTCCCGCCGCCCGGCGGTGGAAACGGCGGGAACGGTGGGAAAAACAGCAGCGGCGTGCATCATGCGCCGGCACAATACAGCTGACGCGGCAGAGTCGTTTTCAGCTTCGCTGGGGGGCCGTCCGACGCAGTCATTCCGGCGATGCAGAGCATCGTTGGAATGGCTGTGGAAGGCGGCACCGCGGACCTTTCAACTTTACTGAAACGGTCTCAAGACGCGCCTTCCGATCCCGGCGCGTCGGGAATTACGGGGTAATTCCTCCTAAAGGCTGCGGGCGCCGATCCGGCGATGCTAGGTATCGTCGCATCATAGGGGTCGAAAAAATCAGGTCGCATCGACGAACGCGGGTCATTCGATCGGAGCAGCCGTAACGGGGGATTTGGGCGATGCTGTTCAATTCCAGCGAGTTCATATCGCTGTTCTTGCCCATCGTCTTCGTCGGCTTCATCGTCATCGCCCGATTCCGTCAGGCGCGGCTTGCCGCGGCCTGGCTGACCGTCGCATCGCTGGTCTTCTACAGCTGGTGGCGCTGGGAAAACCTGCCCCTGTTGCTGACCAGCATGGCGGTCAATTACTGGCTCGGCGGCGTGCTCGTACGGCAACAGAGCAAGCTCACGCTCGCGCTCGGCATCGGGTTCAACGTCTGCCTGCTCGGCTATTTCAAATACACGATGTTCGTCCTCGAAGCGGGCAAGGAAGTGTTCGGCGGCGACTGGCAGGTGCCGCACGTCATTCTGCCGCTCGCGATCTCGTTCTTCACCTTCCAGCAGATTGCCTACCTGGTCGATGCCTATGGTGGCCGGGTCAGCGAGCGCGATCCGCTCAACTACGCCTTGTTCATCACCTTCTTCCCGCATCTGATCGCCGGCCCGATCACGCACCATCGCGAGATGCTCGCGCAATTCAGCGCGCCCGATCGCTTCCGCCCGCGCTGGGACCTGGTCGCGATCGGCATGACCCTGTTCCTGATCGGCTTGTTCAAGAAGGTGATGGTCGCCGATCCGTTCGGCGTCGCGGTGCGGCCGATCTTCGCCCAGGCCGAGGTTGGCGGCGTGGAATTCGTCCAGGCGTGGGTCGGCGCCCTATCCTACGCGCTGCAGATCTATTTCGACTTTTCGGGCTACACCGACATGGCGATCGGCCTGGGGCTGCTGTTCGGCATTTCGCTGCCGCCGAATTTCAACAGCCCGTACAAGGCGCGAAATGTCATCGACTATTGGTCGCGCTGGCACATGACGCTGACGCGCTTCCTGACCGCCTATATCTACAATCCAATCGTCGTGGCTTTCACGCGCAGGCGTGCGGCAAAGGGGCTTCCGCTGCCGCGCCGCGGCAAGATGAGCCCGGCGACGTTCGTTGCACTGGTCGCCCTGCCGACGGGCTTCACCATGCTGATTTCGGGCGTCTGGCACGGCGCCGGCTGGCAGTTCGTGATCTTCGGCCTGCTCCATGGCTTCTACTTGATCGTCGCGCACGCATGGCGCGCGTGGAAGACGCATCGCGGTGTTGCCTTGGACGCCGGCTCTCCGCTCGCTATCGCCGGATCGGTCTTGCTGACCTTCCTGTGCGTGATGGTCGCGCTGGTGTTCTTTCGGGCGCCGTCGGTGCCGGCCGCGGTCGACCTGTTGCGCGGCATGGCGGGATTGAACGGGGTGACGCTCCCCGGCCCGGTCGCGAATATCCCCTTCGCGGGATCGTTGGCCGGCGCGATGGGCATCCCGATCGGCTCGCTCGATCATTTCGAGGCGAGCTACGTCGTCCGGATCGTCCTCTTCCTGATCGTCGTCTGGACCTTCCCCAACGCCTATCAATGGTTGCGCGATCACCGCACCGCGCTCGACTTCAAGCCGACACCGAGCTGGGCCGATCGCTTCGCCTCGATCGTACCGTGGCGCCCCGCGCCCGCGCTCGGGATGGCGGTCGGCGCGGTCTCGACGATCACCCTGCTCTACGCGCTATCCTCGGCGCCGAGCGAATTCCTCTATTTCCAATTCTGATGGAGCCTGGTTCGATGTCGCTCCTCCCCTGGCTAACCCCGCCACCCGATTTGAACGCCGGCTTACGCGCGGCAAAGGGACTGGATGCCGCCCAGCAGGCGGTGATGGCGGTGCAGCTCGCGGCGCACGATCTCGATACTTTGCAGACCAACAAGCTTGACCGCTTCGCCGCAGGCCTGGCTGAGGGCGTGCCGGGCGCGACCGCGGTCAGGCTGGCGTTGCTCGGCTCGCATACGCTCGACCATCTCGCGCCGGCGATCCGGCTCGGCGGGCTGCGCCATGGCCTGGCGATCGCTACCCATCTCGGCGAGTACGGCCAGTATCGCAGCGTCCTGCTGGCCGGCAACCCGGCGCTCGATGACTTCGCGCCAACGCACGTCCTGCTCGCGCTCGATCTCGCCTCGACCCTCTCCGCGTTGCCGATGGCAGCGGGTTACGACGAGGTCGACCAGGCGATCGCCGCGGCGGTCAACGCGATGCGCGGCTGGTGGCAGCGTATCCGCAGCCGCTGGAACGCGCTGCCGATCCAGCAGACTTTGCTGGCACAGTCCCCGCCGCTGGTCGGGTCCAATGAGGCCTTGCTCCCCGCCTCTCCAGCGGCGATGGTCCTCAAGCTCAATGCGGCGATCCGCGCCGCGGCGGCCGAGGACGGCACCTTGCTCGTCGACGTGGCGACGCGGATGCCCGGCGAGCGCGGCGGTGATCGCTGCTACGACCCGGTCCGCTGGTACCAGGCGAAACAACTCATCAATCCCGTCTTCGCGCCGCTCTATGGCGAGCTGGTCGCACAGGGCGTCGCCGCCGCGGCGGGACGCGCGCGCAAATGCCTGGTGCTCGATCTCGACAACACGATGTGGGGCGGTGTGGTCGGCGACGACGGGATCGAGAATCTCAAGCTCGGCCAGGGCAGCGCCGAGGGAGAAGCCTTTCTCGCGTTTCAGGACTATGTACGACGGCTGGCGGCCAGGGGCGTCATTCTCGCCATATGCAGCAAGAACGACCATGAGGTCGCCCGTGCGGTGTTCGACACGCATCCCGACATGCAATTGCGCTATGCCGACATCGCCTGCTTCGTCGCTAATTGGGGTGACAAGGCCACCAATATCCGCGCGATCGCCGCCTGCCTCAACATCGGCACCGACAGCCTGGTGTTCGTCGACGACAATCCCGCCGAACGCGCGATCGTCCGCCGCGAACTGCCCGAAGTCGCGGTGCCGGAGCTTCCCGACGACGTCGCTTTCTATCCCGAGCGGATCGCGGGCGCCGGCTATTTCGAGGCCGCCGCGATCACCGGCGACGACCTCGGGCGCAGCCGAAGCTATGCCGCCAACAGCCAGCGTGCAGCCGCGCTCGACGACGCGACCGACATGGACGGTTTCCTGCGCAGCCTCGAGATGCGGCTGGTGTCCGGCCCGGTCACCGCGATCGATCGTCCACGCGCCGCGCAATTGATCAACAAGAGCAACCAGTTCAACCTTACGACGATCCGCCGCAACGAGGCGGAACTCGACCAGGTGGCGCGCGATCCCGGCGCGATCGCGCGATGCTTCCGGCTGCACGACCGGTTCGGCGACAACGGCCTGATCAGCGTGATCATCGCCCGCCGCGACGCCGCCTGGCCGGACGATACGTTGCTGATCGACACCTGGCTGATGAGCTGCCGCGTGCTCGGCCGCGAGGTCGAGGTGGCGGCATTGTCGGTGCTGATCGAGGCCGCCCTCGCGCGCGGCATCACTACGCTGATCGGCGAATATCGCCCGAGCGGGCGCAACGCGCTGGTCGAACAGCATTACGCAAAGCTCGGATTCTCGCCGATCGCGCTCCCGCCGGGCGGGAACGAAGGCGCGCAATTCTGGCGCCTCGCGATCGCCGACCGACCGGCGCCCGCGCACCATCTCGAACTGGAGACGACTGCATGACCCAAAGCGACCTCTATGCGGCGCTCGCCGACGTGATGCGCGACGTGTTCGACGAGGACGACATCGTCATCGGCCCCGATACCACGGCGCACGACGTGCCCGGCTGGGACAGCCAGGCGCACGTCACGCTGATCGTCGCGGCCGAGCAGCGTTTCGGCGTGCGGTTCCGCACCGCCGAGTTCGAATCGCTGCGCAACGTCGGCGATTTCGTCAACCTGATCGAAGCCAAGCTGGCCTCGGCCTGATGGCGACGCTCTCCGCCTTGCCGACGGACAGCGCTCCAAGGGTGGAGCCGATGCGACGCTACATGCTGGCGATGATCGCCGGGGCATTGCTGACCTTCTCCGCGCTCGCCGCGACGCTGATCCTCCTCAAGGCGAACGACGCACTGCCGCCGCCGCAATTCTCCAACAGCGTCTGCATCGACGAAAAACTGCACAGCATGCGGATGGGTATGCCCGCCGATCCCAATCTGCTGGTGGTCGGATCGTCGGTCGCCTGGCGCCATTTCAACAGCCCCGCGGCGATCGCCGCCGCACCGTCGCTGCGGCCGTTCAACGCCGGCCTCTGCGGCGCCAAGATGACGCAGGTGCATCGCGTCTCCGACTGGCTGACCGAGCGTCTGCCGACGGTCAAGCACGTCCTGCTGATCGCCTCGCCGCTCGATTTCGAGGACTGCACCAAGAGCGACCCGTCGCAATTCGACGTGCGCGATGCCGATGCCTATATCTTCGGCAAGGCGTCGCCGGCGCGATTCTACGCGCGCTATTTCGATCCGGTGACGCTGGCGCGCAATGCCAGCGTGATCCGGACGTCGCGCAGCAGCATGTTCGCGCCCGAACCGCTGTTCCAGAACAGCTATGGCGATGCGCCGAACCAGCCCGATCGGTCGCGCGGACTGCTCTACGGCGCCGTGAAGCTCGACTCCGCCTGCTTCGCCGCGCTGCGGCAGACGGCGCGGACGCTCGAGCGCAAGGGCGTTTCGTTCGACGTCACGATCACCCCGCTGCATCCCGCCTGGGTCAGCCGGTTCGGCGGCGGCGCGTTCGCGACCGCGTTCCCCGACAATATCCGGGCAAGCCTCGCGGGGACCGGCGCGCATTACGATGCCACCCGCCACCATCCCGACCCTGCCGCTTTCTACGACGCCATCCACATCCGCTGGTCGGCGACCGCCGCCTATACGCGGTCGGTGCTGGCCGAAGCGGGATCGCTGACCGGTCGGGACACGGTACTCGCGGCGCGCGCGATGGGGTCGGGCGGATCGGCGTCGCGATGAGGCAGGCTCCCTCCGCGCTCGGCCTGACCCGGAATTACCGGCCCGCGCAGGGTCGCATCTGATGGTATCGAATGCCAAAGTCGCGCGGCACACGGTCTGGGCGGTGCTCGGCCAGGGCGCCGGCCAGATCCTGTCGCTGATCAGCTTTCTGTTCATCGCCCGGTTCGTCTCGCAGGCGAGCTTCGGGCTGGTCGCGGTGAGCCTGGCGGCGATCGAAATCGTGCGGCGGATCGTGATCGATCCGATCACTTATGGGCTGACAGCCAAGACCGACGTCACCGATCGCGATTATAACGTCAGCCTGACGCTCCTCGTCCTGATCGGCGCACTGACCTCTGCAGTGATGTTCGCACTCGCCGGACCGCTCGCGGCGCTGATCGGCACGCCCTCCGCCGCGCAGCCACTCCGCATCCTGTCGCTCCTCCTCTTCACTTACGGTCTCGCCGGCACTCATGGTGCATGGCTGGTCCGCAACATGCGCTTCCGGGCGCTGGCCCTTCGCTCGACGATATCGGTGGTGATCGGCGGCGGCATCGGCATCGCCATGGCGCTCAACGGCTTCGAGATGTGGAGTCTGGTGGGGCAACAGCTTGCCATCAACGTCATCAGCCTCGTGACCTTATGGTCCTCCACCGACTGGCGTCCCCGGCCCGTGCTGCGCCGTGCCGACATCAAGGACACCTATCACTCGATCCGCCACATCTCGCTGAGCGCGGTGTGGACCTCGATCGGCAACGACGTCGATCTGTTCTTCGCCTCGGCCTGGTTCGGCCCCGCGATTGCCGGCATCTACAACGCCGCCAAGCGGATCCTGCTGTCAGCGACGCTGATGCTCGTCCACGCGATCTCGGCGGTCAGCCTGTCGGCTTTCGCTAGCATCGAGGACGACGAGCATCGCTGCCGCGAGCTTTGCGGCGGATTGAGGTTCACCAGCGCGATCACGGCCCCCGCTTTCGCGGGCCTCGCGGCCACTGCCCCGGAGGTCGTCCACGTCATCCTCGGTGACCGCTGGGCAAGTGTCGCGCCGATCCTGTCGGCGCTGGCGCTCAGCGGCTATCTGCTGTCGCTCGGCATCATCGCAAGCTCGGCCCTGCTTGTCGCCCAGCGATCGCATCTCGACTCGCTGAGTTCGGCCATCACCGCAGCGGCCAATGTCATCGCCTTTCTCGCGATGGTCCATTTCGGGCCCGTCGCGCTCGCCGTCACCGTGTCGATCATGGCGTTGCTGCTGGTGCCGATGCGGCTCGGCTTCGCGCTGCGCGCCTTCGGCGGCAAGTGGCGCGACGCCTGGCGGGCTGTGCTGCCGTCGCTGTCGGCAACGGGCGTCATGCTCGGCGGTCTGCTGATCGTGCGCTACTTCCTGCCCGCGGGGTTGCCGGCGATCGAACTGCTCCCGGCGCTGACCGTGACGGGCGCGCTGCTGTACCTCATCGCGCTGCGCCTGTTCTCCAGGACGCTGTTCGAGCTCGTCCTCGGCGCGGTCGGCGTGGCACGGTTCCACCGCCCCGCCGTCGCCCCGGCAGAATGATCGGGAGTCGGTCTCAGCGCTGCTGAAACCGAATCCAACCGATCAGAAGCTGTATCGCACCCCGAGGCTGACCGAGGCATCGTCATAGCTGGCGGCAAACGGATCGTTGTCGACCTTCCGGCTGACGAAGGTCGCCCGCCCCTCGAAGGCGATATGCCGGTCGACATTGTAGGTGGCGCCGACATTGGCGTCGAAGACCTTGTCGTTGCGCGGATTCGTCCGGAAATTGTCGTAACGATAACCGGCGCCCGCACGGACGATGAGCCAGCGCTTGACCTCGTAATCGGCGCCGATGCTGAACGCCGTGCTGATGTACCCCGACGTATCGCGAAGCACCGCTTCCTCGACGCTGCGCGATGCCTTGGCCGATACCGTCAGCAGCGGCGTCGCGAAAAAGGCCACGTCAGCCTTGACCGCCAGCCCGTTGGTATCCGCCCCGCCGCCGCGACCGAACTGGCGCCAGACATAGCCGACGCCGATCGACCCGCGCAGCAGGCGGTTGCCGGCAAAGGAGACACCAGCGAGCGCGGTATAGGCCTTGCCCCCGAGATTGGGCACGCCCGGCGCGATATTGGCGACGCGATAATCGACCGATTGCGCGATGCCCTGAACGAACACCGCCATGTCGGGGGTGACGCTGAAATCGCCGCGCAGCGTGCCGCGCAGGATATGCTGGTCGCGCAGATCCTGATCGATGATGCCGGCGACGGCGCCGGTGGACGTCAGTGCCTTGGTGTCGCGAAAGTTGAACCCGGTATAGTCGACCGCGCCCATGATCCTGAGGTCGCCGGACTGATGTGTCGCGCGCGCGAACACCTGGCTCTGGATGTAGCGCACGGGCTGGACGCGGCCGTCGGGAAAGCCGCTCGAATCGCGGCGCTCTATCCGCTGGCCGAAGTTCGCGCCGGCTTCCAGGTGGGTGTCGCCGGTCAGGTCGTAGCGGCCATAACCGTTGACGGTGTAGCTGTTCTCATTGGCCTGGGCCTGGTTCAGGAAGCGGACGAACCGCCCGCTGGCGCCGAACGCCAATTGCCCCCAGGACGGTGTCGCGTTGAGCGCCATGGCCGGACGCAACGCCGCGAACGCCGCCGAGTCCGGGTTGCGCGCATCCCCGAACGGGTTCGATTCATAGCCGATGTCGGCCGCGACCGACGGAAAGAACCGCCAGATGCCGAGCGGAAACCCGGTCGCATCGAATTCGGGGCGATGCCGGGTTCGCACGTCCATATCGACGTCGCCCTTGCCCCTGGCGTCGGGCACATAGACCGTCTGCTGGAGCGGCGGCAGGTCGGGGAGCGGCACTTCCTGCGCCTGCGCCGGCACCGCGGCGAGCAAACCGGCGGCGGTCCCGGCCAGCAGGCCGAGTCGATGTCGAACATGTGTCAACGATGCTGTCACGGCTATTCCCCCATGGTGCCTGGCTCAGGTCATGCTGCAAGCGCTTCCCGTCGATCGAAGGTGCGAACGAGGTCGACCGTGTTGCGGATGTTGCGCTCGCTGGAGGCGCCGAACAGGATCGACCGGACATAGGGTTCGGCGACCACCCATTCGATCGCCTCCGCGGCGGGAATGGCGCCGGAGGCGAACACCGACATCGCGATGACCCGCGCCGGATGCCGCGCGACGGCCTCGCGATAGGCGTCGATGCCGCCCGACATGCGAAAGCCGATCTTGTTGACGTTGGCGCAGACGATCGGATTGTGCAGGCCGACCGAGGCCAGCGCCTCGACCAGTCGCGGCAGGTTCATCGTGATGAAGCCGGCCTCTGCACCATATTTTTCGCGCACATGGTCGGCGAAGGTCCGGAACGCACCGAAATAGCCGAGCCCCAAGATCAGGTCGGTGACGACGTTCTGGATGAACACCACGGGCGTCGACAGCCCCTCGAATGGCTTCATCTCGGCATCGATGAGCAAAGTAGCGACACTATCCATGTCCCGCTTGATCATTGCCTTGCCGCCGCGCAGCGCCGTATCGAGCAGTCCGTTGGACGGCAGGAACTTGCGCAACGCGTCGAAATACCCCAGTTCGGTGACCGCATTAGCATATTTGTGCGCGTACGGCATGCACGGATAGAAAGCGTAATTCCGCCATTCCTCGGGTGAGCCTCTTACCGCATCCGCGATCTGCGCCACACGGTCGTGCGTGGTGCACATGAAGGTATCGATCCCGGCATCGCGCGCGGCGCCCAGCGTGTGGAGGACGGGTGCCAGATCGGCGAATTGCATCGCCTGCTGCCGCGCCTTTTCCTCCGACATGTGATTGATGCCGAAAAACTGATTATCTCCGAATATGATGCGCTGCACATCGTCCTCCTTCAATTGACGCTGGCATCCAGGAAGTCGCGAATTCGATCGGTCATCGCGGGGGACGCGTAAGGGGAAACACCTCCATCGGTCGCGAGCGGCGCGTCGAGCAGGCGTGTCATCTCGGCGTGCAGGTCGGGCACGGCCTCGACGACGCGCAGGCCGGGCGTGTCGCGAAACCGGGCAACGGTATGCAATTGATGATCGGTGGTGTGCTCGCCGAGCGTCGCCAGGCGCGGCAGCATGAGCAGCTGCTTGCGCGCCTCGAGCGCCTGGAAGATCGAGCCGATCCCGACATGCGCGACGAACAGGGTGCATTCGGCGAGCCGCCGCGCGTACAGGTCGTGCGGCATCATGCGGACCCAATCGGCATGGCGCGGCTGGTAGGTGCCGTCGCCGATCTGGATCAGCACCGGGACGCGCCGATTGGCGGCGGCCCAATCGTCGACCGCGCGAACCAGCCGATCGAAGGGCAGCATCGAACCGACCGAGGCGAAGATCATCGCATCAGCCCTGCTGCGCCGCGCGACCGAACAGCCCGAACCTGCGCCGCTTTGGCAGTACCGGCGCGGATACGTAGGAGGCCGGCTGGCTGTTCGCCGAGTCACGGATCATCTGCAGCGTGAAATCGGTCATCGCGGCGCTGCCAAAATCGTTGACCCCGGGCATTTCCGGCGTGCGCATCGCCGAGGCGAAATTCTCGAGCTGCGCCGAATATTCCTCGCCGCGCAGGTAAAAAGCCGGGTGCGGCGTCAGCTCGGTGATATATTGCACCGTCCAGCCCGACCGATATTCCGCGGTCGGTGTCGCGCGCGCACCGAGGAACACCTGCAGTTCCTGCCGCTCGACGATGATCTTGCCGCAGTCGCCCCAGATCGACAGCCTGGTCGACATCTTGCGGGCGGTTTCGTCGGCCCAATTGACCGACACCTGTCCCGACGCGCCGTCGGGGAAAATCAGCGAGGCGTAGACCGCGTCGTCGACTTCGCGCGACCATTGCTGCGTGAGCTGCGCCCCCGAACAGGCGATCGGGCGGCCGAGATACCAGTTCATCAAATTGATCGGGTGCGCGGCATAATCGTAGAGGCACCCGCCGCCTTCGGCCGCGGCGCTGCGCCAGGTGCGGCTCGCCGGCTTGAGGACGACCGGGCCATAGGCCTCGGCATGGACGTGGCGGATCTTCCCGATCAGGCCGTCGTCGATGATCTGCTTGGCGCGCGCGAAGGTGCCGAGGAAGCGATTGTGATACCCGACCTGCGCGGCTAGGCCGGCCTGGCGGGCCACCCGCGTCAGATCGGCGCTGTCCGATGCAGTCAGGCTCAGTGGCTTTTCGCAGAAGACGTGGAGACCGCGGTCGAGCGCTTGCTGGACCATCGAGACGTGCAGCCGCGTCGGGGTGGCGATGATGATGCCGTCCAGCTCCGGCTGCGCGATCAGCGCTTGATAGTCGGAGTGAAACTTCACCCCGGTATATTTCTCCACCATGTTGCCGAGCAGCGACGAGCTGTCGCACACCGCGGTGACCGTCAGCCCCGGCGTCTCGCGCGCGATGGCAAGATGAGAAACGCCCATCTTGCCGAGTCCCACGACGGCGATATTGAAGTCGGTCTGCATAGCTTCCCCCACGTGGCTGGACGGTCGGGAAATGCCCGCATCCGTGCCGCATCGACGGCCGCCTTGATTGCGGCGTTCGATGCGAGTCCCTGATGCGACGCTAACTATGAGCCTGTACGAGTCAAAGCGCCCTTAAGAGCCGCCCCTGCCCTGTTTGGTATTACAACCGTTGAGCGCCGCCGGCAGCACGCGGCGAATCACGCAACAGCGAAGGTAGGTATTATCTTTAGGGTTACTGATTTATCGTTGGAATCAAATCGCGCATAATACTTGATCGAATTTCTTTTACTTATGCATTGTTGCTCGCCCGACCTAACGATGAAAGGCTCAAATCTTCTCGAATGAAGGTCAGGTGGGGAGATGTGGCCGCTTCGTTCAATAACCGGGATACATGACGTGGGGGCTGCGCGCAGTCCGGTCGCGGCAGGCCGCGACCGGACTGCGCGCGAGCATCCGCTGATCCCGGCCGCGCGCGACGTGCAATTGCCGAGCATCGTCATCATCGCCTTCGGGCTCGCGGCGATCCTCTACAACGCAGGCCTGGCGATCGTGAACGCGCACGTCCGGCCGCTCACCATGACGCACGTCGCGATCACGGAATTCGTGTTGCTGACGGCGCTCGCATTGGTCCTGTTGCGGTCGGGGCTGCGGCGGAACGACATCGCCCCGGTTTTTCTCGGCGGCCTGTTCGTCCTGGGCGCGCTGATCCTGTCGTTCATCAACGGTTTCCTGATCATCACCGCGCTGCGCAACGCCGCGATCATCGTGCTGTTCACGATGCTCGGACACCGCTGCGACACGCGCACGATCCGCCTGTTCGCGATCGTCGCCGTCGGCGTCGTCTTCGCGGGAATGCTCTACGAGCTGGCCGCGGTGCAAAGCTATGCGACGCTGTTCGCGCCGCAACCTTATTATCTCAACACGCGCGGGATCGGCGAAGACGCGCTCGACGAACTCGGCCTGTTCCCCAACGCGCTCGGCTTCGACGGGCGCTTCAGTTACGGGCTGTTCCAGACGCCGCGTACCTCGTCGGTCTTCCTCGAACAGACCTCGCTGGCCAATTTCGCCAGCGTGACCGCGATCTATCTGATCGCGCGGTGGCGCGCGCTGCCGACATCGGGGCGCGTCTTCCTGGTCGCCTTCACGGTGATCGCGCTCTTGTCCAACAATACCCGCATGTCGTCGACCTTCGCGCTGATCGCGCTGGCCGGCTATTTCCTCTTTCCCCGGCTGCCCAGCCGCGGCACGCTCGGCTTACCTTTGCTGCTGCTGGCGATGGCGGTGATCCTGACGCTGGCGATGGGCCCGTCCGAACACGACGATCTGGCCGGCCGGATCGGGATGTCGGTTCACCTGCTGTCGCTGACCGATCTGCAGGCGGCACTCGGCGGGCGGGCGCTGGAAGCCGACGCCTTTCCCGACAGCGGCTATTCCTACGTGCTCTATTCGAGCTCGATTATCGGCACGATCTGCCTGTGGCTCTACGTCGCGCTGATCGTGCCGTTCCGGTCCGACGAGCAGCGCCGCTGCGCCTGGGGGCTGTCGGCGTTCTTCTTCATCAACCTGCTGGTCGCCGGCAATGCCGTGTTCGCGATGAAGATCGCCGCGCCGCTGTGGCTCCTGGCCGGCTACATGCGCTCGTCGCACTTCCAGGCCGCGACCGCGATACCGGCGCGCCGCGCCATCCGCCCGCTCAGGCCGTCGGTCGCCGCCGCCGTGGGAGCCACGGCGTGACGTACCGCAGCCTCGCTCATCACCGCTAAGGACAAACCACGATATGCTGAGACGCTTCATCATCTGGTTCGGCAATTGGTTGCTCGGGACGCCCGCCGATTCGGTCGGCGCGACCGTCGTGCCCGAGCTGGCGCCCCCGCACGTCGAGACGGCCACGCGGCCGCAGCGCGCGCCCGACGCGACCCCAGCACCACCGGACCCGCGCCGCCAGATGGCACGGATCATCGCCGCGTTCGATTCCGTCCATCCGGTACGGCAACGCCGCGACCTTCACGGCCGCGACGACAAGCTCGAGGCGCTGTTCGAAGCGGTTCTGTTCAATCGCCAGCATGCCATCATCCACGGCGCGCGGGGATCGGGCAAGACATCGCTGGCCCAGGTCTTCGGCGACTATGCCGATCAGCAGTCCGCGGTCGTGATCTATGCCGCATGTGAAGCCTCGGCGAGCTTTGCCGATCTGCTGCGGCCCTATTTCGACTTCCTGCCCGATTCGTGCGTGCCGTTCAGCGAGACGGCGAATTTCGAGCAGAACCGGCAGGCGCTGTCGGGCGCGTTCGGCCCGCGCGAGGTGGTCGACTTCCTGTCGCGCCTGTCCCCCGAACGCCAGATCATCATGATCTTCGACGAGTTCGATCGCGTCCAGAATGCCGAGGTCGACCAGCAGGTAGCGACCCTGATGAAGCTCTTGTCGGACGCGCAGGTGCCGGTCCAGCTGCTCGTGGTCGGCATCGCGCATACGCTCGACGACCTCATCGGCTGTCATCCATCGTTGCGCCGTCACCTGATGTCGATCCCGATCGGGCGCATCTCGCAGCGCAACGTGATCGACCTGATCAACAGCGGCGCCACCCGCGCGCGGATCGCGTTCGATGACGCGGTCAAGACGCAGATCGTCACGCTGGCCTGCGGTTCGCCCTACCACGCGCAATTGTTCTGCTACGTGTCGGCGATCGAGGCGGCGAAGTCGGGCGCGGACACCGTCGATCTCGCCGTCCTGCAGAAGGGCCTGCGGCGAGCGTGCGAGGCCTGGGGCATGTTGAACCAGGACGATCACGACCGCTTCGTGGCGCTGGCTGCGGCGAGCCCGGCGGACGCCGCGCGCGCCGAACTGGCCGCGCGCGAGGCGGCGAGCAAGGACTGCCTGCTCCCCGACGAGGCGACCGCGGCACTGCTCGGCGACGCGCTCGTCCCCGGCGGCAGTGCCGGTAAATTCGTCTTTCGCGACAGCACCGCGCCGCAATTCCTGCTGGCGATGGTGGCGCTCGAGCGCGCGCGCACGAACACCGCGGCCGATGGTGGAACCGATGCTTCGGATCCGGGCGAGGCCGAATTGTCACCATTACCGCTGCCGATCGCGGTTTGAGGGAGGGGGAAGAAATGTTCTCGTCCGACATGTTGCTGGCGTTGAAGGCCCGCTGGAAACTGGTGGCGCTGGTCATGGTGATCACCGCCGCGTTCGCCGCCTTCTGGGTGGCGACCACCGAGCGCGTCTATGTCGCGCGGGCGTCGCTGCTGTTCGACGGCGGCCCCAATCCGTCGGTGCAGGAAAGCGGCGCGTCTAAAGACGGCCGGTCGCTGCTGGGGACGCAAGCCGACCTCATCAAGAGCGGCTCGGTCGCGCAGCGCGTCGTCACCGCCAACCGCCTCGCCGAGAGCGCGTCGCTGAGGAAGGCGTGGCGCGATTCGGGCGGCAAGGGAACGTTCGATGCGTGGCTGGTCCAGCACCTGCTCGCCAGCGTCGACGTGACGCCGGAAAAGGACAGCAACGTCCTCATCGTCGGGTTCAAATCGGACGATCCGGCCTTCGCCGCGCGCATGGCCAACAGCTTCGCGCAGCAATTCGTCTCGGCCCGGCTGCAGATCAGCACCGACGCGGCGAAGCAATATGCCCATCTGTTCGAGCAGCGCACCACCGAGGTCCGCCGCAATCTGGAAGCCGCACAGGCCAAGCTCGGCGACTTCCAGCGCAGCCACGGCATGGTCAGCGGCAATACGCTGGCGCTCGAGGCCGATCGGCTGAGTTCGCTGTCGACCCAGCTGGCAAGCGCGGAAAGCGCCGCCGCCGACCTGCGCGCCCGCGCCGGAACGCGGGTGTCGCGTTCGCCCGACGTCCAGGCCAGCGCCGTGGTCGAGAGCCTGCGCCAGCAGATCGCCGTGGCCGATGCGAAAACCACCCGGCTGTCGTCGACCCATGGCGACAACCATCCGGAACTGGTGGCGGCGCGCGCCGAACTGTCGACGCTCAGGAGCGAACTCGGCAGCGCGACGGGGGCGGCCAGCGAAGCAGTGCGGATCGCGAGTTCGGCGGCATCGTCGCGCGAGTCGCAACTGCGCGGCCTGGTCAACGGCCAGCGCGGCCGCATGCTGCAGCTGACCGGTTTCCAGAGCCAGTTCGAGGCGCTGCAGGCCGACGTGACGACGGCGCAGAGCGCCTATGACGCGGTCACCCAGCGGCTCAATCTGATGCGGCTGCAAAGCGGCCTGCCGACCACCAACGTCCAACAGGTCGATCGCGCCACGCGCCCGTTGCTACCGGCCAGTCCGAACGTGCCGTTGCTGGCGTTGCTGGCGCTGCTCGCCGGACTGCTGTTCGGGATCATCGCAGCGATGGTCAGCGAATGGCGGTCGCCGCTGGTCCGCTCGGCAGGGGGGCTGTTCGACTCGACCGGCCTGCCCGTGCTGGGGAACTTCACCTTTGCGAGCTTCCGGCCGGAGCCGGCGCTGGCCTTCAGGGGAATCTGAGATGCGTATCCGATCGAGCGAAGGCCGCGCCGCCGTTCTGGCCGAGCGGGAGAGTGATTTCGACGACGAGCCCGTGGGCGACCGCGACCTGCTGCTGGTGGCGGGCGACAGTCGGCTCAGCCCCTATGCCAAGGCAGCCTTCGATCCCGACGATCCGGTGTCGCGGACCGCGCGATCACTCAAGATGTCGATCGCCAGCGCGGCGACGAGCACCGCGCCGATACGGTCGGTCGCGGTCCTCAACATCGACGCGCCGTTCGAGGCGTCGGTGCTGGCCGCGAACCTGGCGATCACCTATGCGCAGGGCAACATCCGCACCGTGATCGTCGACGCCAACGCCGTCGATGCCCGGCATCATGAATTGCTCGGCGTGAGCCAGAATGACGGGCTCACCTCGGTCCTCGCCGGCGACGTCGATGCGCTGTCGGCGATCGAAGCGACGCTGGTGCGCAACCTCTTCGTCCTGCCGATCGGCGTCGCCAGCCAGAACAATTCGCTGCTGCTCGACGGCGAGCGATTCCACCGCCGCGTCATCCCGTTGCTCGACAGCTTCGGCATGATGATCGTCGATGCCGGCATGGCGTTCGAGGATCCGCCGGCATTCTGCGAAACGCTCGACGCGGCGGTGCTGATCGTCCGGCGCAATCGCACCACGATCGCCGCGATCCAGCATCTCGTCGGCCGACTGGAAGACATGCGGACACGCGTCGTCGGGACCCTGATCGTCGGCTGAAATGCCGTTCGATCCGGGGTTGCCCGATTGCTCCGTCCGCCCTGTCCCGAAGACTCGGCCCTTAAGGATTAGTTAACCTTTCAGCCTAATTCCTATGAACAATTTGTTTAAATTTTACCGCATGATACTTTGAGAAATACCAATAGGGGCGGGCATTGATTTGCCCCTCTCAATAGATCGGTGATCTCATGGCAAATATCGGCGGCGTACTGCCATACCAATATTTGGGTGGCGGGCGCGATGAAAGTCGCGCGGGTTATAGGGGAAATCCTGGGCTGTCGGCGAAGCCGGCAACGGCGCGCCCAGCACAATCGCGGCGGAAGCGTGCACTCGACATCGTGATATCGCTGATCGCGCTGTTCCTTTTCCTGCCCGTTTTCGCCGCCGCCGCCTTCATGATCCGGGCCACCAGCCCTGGGCCGATCATCTTCCGCCAGCATCGCACCGGCTTGGGTGGCCAGTCGTTCGAGCTGTTCAAATTCCGCACCATGCGCGTCACCGAGGACGGCGAGCGGATCCGGCATGCGATGAAGGGCGACAGCCGCGTGACGCGGGTCGGCGCATTCCTGCGCGCGACCAGCATCGACGAGCTGCCGCAACTGATCAACGTGCTGCGCGGCGACATGTCGCTCGTCGGCCCGCGCCCCCACGCCCTCGCCCACGACCGCCATTACGGCGCTCTGGTCCATGGCTATGCCAAGAGGTTCATGGTCAAGCCCGGCATCACCGGCCTCGCCCAGATCCGCGGCCTGCGCGGTGAGATCCACGAACTCTATTCGATGGAACGGCGCGTGCGCGCCGACCGCGAATATATCGCCAGCTGGTCGCTACGCTGCGATCTTCGCATCATCCTGCTGACACTGCCCCGCATGCTGGGCGATCCGCATGCGTATTGATCGATGACGCAAGGCGGCATGCAGCGGCCGGCCAGCCTTCGGATCACGCACGTGGTCCGCCAATACCCCCCCGGGATCGGTGGGATGGAGAATTTCGTCCGGACGCTCGCCGAGCGCCAGGCCGCGGCGGGGCATCGCGTGCGGGTGGTGACGCTCAACCGCATCTTCGACGGCCCGGCCGCGACGCTGCCGCCGATCGATTGGCGCGGCGGCGTAGAGATCCGGCGCGTCGGTTTCGTCGGCGGCATCCGCTACCCGATCGCGCCGGGGATCCTGCGCCAGCTCGGTCGACCCGACATCGTCCATGTCCACGGCATCGAATTCGCCGTGGACTATCTGGCCTGGACGCGCTGGCTGCACCGCTCGACGATGGTCGTCTCGACGCATGGCGGCTTCTTCCACACACCGTTTGCGCGCAACCTAAAGCGCCTCTGGTTCAATACCCTGACCCGCTTCACACTGCGACGCTACACCGCGATATTGGCGTCGAGCGTCCAGGATGCGGAAACCTTCCGTCAGATCGCGCCCGACCAGGTTCTCGTCGTCGAGAATGCGGTCGATACGGAGCGCTTCGCCAGGCTCGCCAGCCGCACCGGCAAGACCATGATCTATTTCGGCCGGCTGGCCCCCAACAAGGGGCTCGAACAGCTGCTGCACTGGTTCGTCCGGCTTGCCGCGCGTGACCCCGACTGGCGGCTGATCATCGCCGGCAAGGAGATGGGCGTCTCGCAGGCGGCATTGCGGTCGCTGTGTCGCGATCTGGGCATTGCCGACATGGTCGAGTTTCACGCCTCGCCGAGCGACGCGGCATTGTCCGCGCTCATCGCCCGCGCGCGCGTCTATGTTTGCGCGTCGACCTACGAGGGGTTTGGCCTGGCGGCGGTCGAAGGCGTGGCCGCCGGTCTCTATCCGCTGCTGAGCGATATTCCCGCCTTCCAGCGCACGCTCGACCGGATCGGTTTCGGCACCGCGATCGATTTCGATCAGGACGACAGCGTCGATCGGTTCCTGACCGATCTTTCCTATTATTCGTGCGACGAAGCCGAGCGCGACCGCCTCAATGATCGCCTCGAGACATTTGGCTGGCCGCGCGTCCAGCGCATCGTCGAAGCCTGTTACCGCGCCGCACTCGCCCCCGAGGCGAAGGCGCCGGCGAACGTCGATCAATTCGTGGAGGAAGCCCGTCGCGGCAATGTGGCCCAGCCCAGATGATGGGCCGCCCATGCCGCGGCGGCATTGTGGGGAGAAGTGTCATGAAAATTCATCGAGCTTTCGTCGCGACGGCGCTGGCGGTCGCGATCGCCGGATGCGCCGCCGAACCGCTGCCGATCGGACCGGCGCCGCAGGCGACCGCCTATACGTTGGGCGCCGGCGACAAGATCCGCGTCACGACGTTCGGCTTCGAGAATCTGAGCGGCGAGTTCCTCATCGGCGCCGACCACGCCATCGCGCTGCCGCTGGTCGGCGCGATTCCGACGCGCGGCCTGACGCCGGCCGAGTTGCAGGAGAGGATCGCCACCACCCTGACCGAGCGCAAGATCGTCCGCGAGCCCCGGGTCTCCGCCGAGGTGATCGAATATCGACCGTATTACATCCTCGGCGAAGTCGGCAAACCTGGGCAATATCCGTTCACGAACGGGCTCACCGTGCTGAAGGCGGTCGCAACCGCCCAGGGGTTCACCTACCGCGCCAACGAGAAGACGATCTTCATCACGCGCGATCTGACCAACTCCGAGGTCACCGTCCCGCTGACCCCCTCGACGCCGGTCCGCCCCGGCGACACCGTGCGCATCGCGGAACGCCGGCTATGAGTTGGCGGGCATGACGGGGTCGGCGTCGCCGAACGTGGTGCGCGACGAGTCGACGGCGGCACAGGGCCTCGATCAGCGCACCGCGGTTTCCAACCGACCTCGCCTGCTGGTGGGGGCGTCCGGCGGCGGGCATTGGATCGAATTGCTGCGGCTTCGTCCCGCGTTCACGGGCTTCGACGTCGCCTATGTCTCGACGTTCGAGAGCTATGCCGACGTCGTTGCCGGGCAGCGCTATTACACGGTGCCCGACGCGTCGCGGTTTCGGCTAAAGACCTTTGCGCCGGTGTTCGCCCGCGCGCTGAAGATCCTCTGGAAGGAGCGCCCGGCGGTTATTCTCACCACCGGGTCCGCCCCGATGTTGCCGTTTATCGTTCTTGGGCGTCTGTTCGCCGCAAAGACGATCTGGATCGACAGCATCGCCAACGCCGAGCACATCTCTACGTCGGGACGCATCGCGAAACATTTTGCGCACCAGTGCCTGGCGCAATGGCCCAATGTCGCTGCGGATGAAGGCATTGAATGTTGGGGGAATATCATCTGACATCGCAGCCCTCCCCCGGCTTGCTTAACTTGCGTCAATCAAAGTCTCTCGACAGCGCCTGACCCATTGGTCAGCGCGTGATGACCCGCGACCCTACCTCTTTCGGGTTACTTGCCCGATACGACGACTGAGCTAAGTAGCGTCCAACAACGCAAAATAGTCAGGGTCGCTCCATGGTCTCACTACAACGATCTACTCCTTAATTTTCGGCTAGTCGTCAAGAACATGGCGCGCGGTGTGCTTGCGCGCCGTGGGGAGCTGCGTGCCGCTTCCATCGCGCAATCCGGCTGATTCCGCGGGCCGTTCTGGTCGTCTAGAACATCTGCCTGGGTGGAGTCACCCTCTGGCGTCGATTCTTCGTGCCGAAAATTCCGACCATCGCGCGTTTACGAATGGCGCCTGCGCAGAGCAGGCCGCCCCGTCGCCGCGCGCCGAAACGATTTACTTACTATTTTTGAGCAATACTATCTCATTTCTTTCTAAGTGTTGATTTTTACTTGATTTATGAGGGAACCGGGCAGTGACGTTTCAACGTGAAATCGGCAATGACGACCAGCCGAGCCGCCGCAGGATGCTGCATTGGCTCGGCGCCGGCGCCGCCATCGTGCTGACGGGCTGCGGCGGCGCGTCGGGCAAGACCGGCACGACACCCGGGCATAGCGGGGGCAAGAGCCCGACACCGACGCCGGTTGCGACGCCTACGCCGACCCCAACGCCCACCCCCACACCGACGCCCACCCCCACGCCGACACCGACCCCCACGCCGACGGCAGGCTTCCATCGGGGAGTCAATTTTTCATCGATCGAAGGGACTCCCGACACGCTACCGGGTCATCTCAACGGCGAGGTATTCGTCATCCCCGACGGTCACTTCACTTACTACAATGGCGTCGGGATGGACCACATCCGGCTGCAAGGCAGCTGGGAGCGCCTGCAACCCCGCATCAAAGGCGCCCTGGGCGAGCAATTGCTCGACCATTATAACGACCCCAACAACCCGTTGCGCAATCCCGTCAATCTGGTGAACCGCTATCTGGATCTCGCCGCGCGGAACAATCTTCGCGTGGTCCTCGATCTCGCGCACAATTACGGGCGCCGCTACGTCGGCTATAACGGCTCCTGGGCGAGCAAGACCCAGGCGCAACTGGGTTCGGCGCAGGTGCCGATCGATGCCTTTGTCGATTATTGCGTCAAGCTCGTTCAGACGTTCGGCAGCCATCCCGCGGTCGTCGGCATCGAGTTGATGAACGAGCCGCACGACCTGGCGATCGGGTCGAGCGGTTGGCAGAGCGCGTGCCAGAGCGCGATCACCGCGATCCGCAAGATCAACACCTCGATCTCGATCTTCGTCGATGGCTATGGATGGGCGAGCGCGGAGTCCTGGGCGTCGAACAATCCGACGATCCACCAGCTCAGCGATCCGTCCGGCCGCACCATTTTCTCCGCGCACCAATATTTCGATGCGAATTCCAGCGGCGTCTATGGCGGTGGAAGCGAGGCGGCACCCAGCAATACCCAGCTCGGCGTGCAGCGCGTGACCCCCTTCCTGACGTGGCTGGCACAGCACGGCTTGCAGTCGAAGGGCCATATCGGCGAATTCGGCACCCCCAATCGCACCGAATGGATGCCGATCGTTCAGAACTTCGTCAGCGCGGTCAACGCAGCCGGGCTGCCGATGACCGTGCATCAGGATGAGCCCTATACCAACGACACCTATACGATGAACGTCTTCCCGCAGACCGATTCCACGGGAGCGATCGTTGGCCCCGACAAGCTGATCATCAAGGCGATGATGTAAGCGTCGACCGACCCGGCGGCGACGGTGCATCCGAGCACCGGCGCCGCCGGTCGTCATCACGCATAATCCGCGTCAGCCACGAGCGCGGCCGATGATACCGCTTTCGGCCCGGTCAGTTGAGTGGCGTCGGTGCCGTCGCCACCAACCAGGTGAGCAAGCGGCTCCATTCCGCCACACCGATCTCATCATCGTTGAGCGAACAATTGCACAAGTGTTCGACGATATAGGAAAGGTCCATTCCAGACAGACTGGTGACAAGACCCAAGCCGTTGAGGAGCGATTGGAGTTCGAATACATCCATGACTACGTACCCGGTATAGTTATTAATTAACGCAACTACTTACGCATTTACCCCCGGCGTAGGCCGATCAAGCAGTCTGGCGACAATTGGATGATCGAAATGTGCCGCTACAATAACGAAAACTAACATATGTTAAATCCCCCAAAAGCGGTAGAGGCCTCCCCAGAAGGGAGGTCGTCCGGTCCGAACCGGCGACCCCGAAAATTTGCCCTGCGGTTACTTTATCTTATTTAAGATCAACCGCTTGAGACGCTCCGAGCCTCACGGAAATTCAGCTCGCCGTCTACCGGTGTCAAAAATGCGAAGCGTGGCATCGGCTTTGGCGACGCGAGGCAGTCGAAAATCGCTCGGCACGACCGGCGGAATCTCCGTCCACCGCGCTTGGCGACGCCATGCCGAGCAGCCTACACGCGGACGATGCATCGCGCGGACGAACCTTCGCCACCAACGCTTGGCTGGCGCCTGATCTGGCTCGGTTGGCTGGTGGTCGTGCTGGCCTATATCCCGGCGGCGACCATCACCGCGATCATCAACCGCCAGCCGGCCCAGGCTGGGCTGGTATCGCTCCAGGTGGCGATCAGCTTCCTTCCCTGGGTGCCGGTCACGCCCCTCATCGTTCGGCTGTGCAGCCGTTATCCGCTCGGGTCCGGGCAGGCGGGCCCTGCCCTGGCAATGCTCGCCACCGCGGGGCTGGTCATCCTGCCAGTCACGGCCTGGACCGGGACCGCACTCGCCCATCTGCTCGCTGCGCTGCTGACCGCGAGCGCGATCGGTGTTTCGCCCGCACAGTTTGCGATGGCGGCGTCGGCTACGACGTTGTTCATGCTGCCGGTCTATGCGACGGCGGTGGGCGCTGGTCAGACGCTCGCCTATCTCGCGCGCGATCGGGCACGCGAGCGGCAGGTGGCGGCGGCACGGCTCGACGCGATCCGTGCGCAAATCGAGCCGCATTTCCTGTTCAACCTGCTCAACGCGATCGCTGCGCTGACGCATCGCGACCCGGCGCAGGCCGACAGCGCACTGACCGAGCTTGCCACGATGCTGCGGCGGTCGCTGACCGACGACCGCGACCGGATTCCGCTCGCCGACGAGATCGATACCGCACAGCGCGAAATGGCGCTCCACCGGTTGCTCGTGCCGGGGCCGATCGCGATCGAGACCGATATCGCGCAGGAAGCGGGGGACGTGCCCATCCCTGCCCGCTTGCTGCGTCCGCTGATCGAAAACGCGATCACCCACGGTCTGGGACCGATGGGCGGCGGTATGATCGCCATCGCGGCCCGGATCGTCGACCACCGGCTCGACATCACGATCGAAAACGCCGCGCCACCCGGGGACGCGCAACCCGGTCTGGGCCTGGGTCTCGCCAATGTACGTGACCATTTGCGCGCGACCCATGGCGACGGGGCTGCGGTGCAGCACGAAGTCGCCAACGGCACGTTCCGGGTCAGCCTGTCGCTGCCGTTGCCATCGCCATCAGAGCAGGTCGCATGATCCGAACGGTGATCGCCGATGACGTGCCGCTGGCGCGCGACCGGCTCGCGCGGCTGCTCGCGCCTCACGCCGACATCGCGCTGGTCGGCGAAGCCGCTTCGGGAGCCGAGGCAGCCAGGATGATCGCGGCGCTGGCGCCCGACCTCGCCATCCTCGACATCGCAATGCCCGAACTCGACGGGATCGCGCTGGCCCGGCTGCTGCACGGCAGGAGCGTCCCCCGCATCCTCTTCCAGACCGCCTATCCGCAACACGCGCTGCCGGCGTTCGAGGTCGCCGCGCTCGACTATCTTCTCAAGCCGATCTCGCCGGAGCGGCTGGCCGAGGCGCTCGACCGCGTGCGCCGGTCGCTCGCCTCCGACCGTCCCGGTCTCCTCGCCATTCCCGACGGCGGCGCGACGCGCTTCCTGTCGCTCGACGCGATCGACCGGGTCGAGGCGGCGGGCCATTATCTCTGCATCCACGCAGGGCCCACGGTCCATCTCCTGCGCGAGCCGCTGGGCGACCTCGCGGCCCGTCTCGGCGGCGACTTCGTCCGGGTCCATCGTTCGCATATCGTGCGCGTCGACCGCGTCTCGCGCGTCGTCGGGCGTCGCAATGGCGATGCGCGGACGAGCCTGATCACCGGCACCGAGGTCCCCGTCAGCCGCAACTATCGCCGGGCTCTCGAACAGGCGCTCGCCCGCAGGACGCCCTAGCCCGCTTCGCGCCATGCGGCGCACGGTCCATGCCAACCGCATTGCCTCCCCGCATCGCCCATGCGCTCACCGCCCCGACGCGAAGGGGTGCCCATGATCGATGCTGCGACGGACGTTCGAACGGGCAGGCGCCCTCTGTGGCCGGCGCTGGTGGGCCTCGCCCTGGCGGCGATATTCTGCCTCGCCAACCTGCCGCACCTGATCGTGCCGGGTGAGACCTCCGCCGCCTATATCGGCCGCGAGTCCTTCTACTGGATCTTCGCCGGAATCCTGCTCTTCTGGCTGACGCGGGTCGAAAAGGAGAAGCTTTCGGCGATCGGGCTGCGCTGGGCCGGCTGGCGCACGGTGCCGCTCGGGATCGCGACGGGCATCATCGTCACCGCGCTTCTCGTCCTCAACGCCGCGGTCGTCATCCCGATGTTCGGGTTGGACATGTCCAAAATCGCGGCCACGCACGCCAAGCTCGTCGGGCAGCCTTACTGGTTCAGGGTCGAACTCGTGATCCGGGCGGCGGTGACCGAGGAAATCCTGTTCCGCGGCTTCCTGATCGAGCATGTCCGCAGGCTGACCGGCAGCACGTTGCTCGCCGTCATCGTCTCGGTGGTGTTCTTCACCTATTCGCACCTGTCGGGCTGGGGTGTCGTCCAGCTGATCCCGGTGTGCGCCGCCGGCATCGTCTTCGCCTTGCTCTACGTCTGGAAGCGGAACCTGCCCGCCAACATGCTCGGCCATTTCATCGCCGATGCCGTCGGCTTCCTGCTCTGAACAAGAGGCGTTCCGAACTCGTCCCCCTCAGCCCGCTTTGGTCCGGCCGGCGCAGGCATGGTCCTGCAATTCCTCGCCCGACCCGTCGAACCCCACCGCCGGGTCGGTCCGTCCCGCGAGCAGGACGAAGCCCGGACCGTCGCTGAAGGTCGCGCCGGCGAGGACCAGCGTCCAGGCACCCATCTCGCCCGGCGGCACCTTGAGTCCGCGGGCCAGGACGACGAACGGATCGACCGGGACGGCATCGTCTCCGTCGAGGCGTTGCGCATAATAATCGTGCCCGGCGAGCCGGATCGGCCCCGACCATGTCCGGCCGATGGCGGCTAGCCGGGGGTGGAGCGCGTCGCGCACGTCGAGGCGAAGGCAATCGACGTGCAGGTGCAGCAGGTCCTGCGTCCGCCCGTAGATCGAATTGACCGCGATTCCGACGTCGTCGCGTGTCAGGGTCGTCCCCAGCCGCTGGTCGACCAGCCGGCGGACGCGCCACGCCGGGTCGAAATAATTGGGCACGCCGGACGCGAGCAATTGCGGATCCTCGATCCCCGTGATCAGCCGCGTCGGCATGACGAGATACTGGCTGACGCCGGCACGGTCCTTGAGGACGACATGACCCTGGTCGACACCGCTGCCGATCGCGACCTCGGTACAGGGATCGGGCTTGGCATTGGCCTGCTGGTCGGGAAGGCACTTGCCGCTGACGATGGTCCACAGCGCCTGGCCGTTGGCATGGACCGGCGGCGGGGGCAGCGCAGGCACTGCCGGCACGACGACCGCGGCCCGCGGCACACCCGTCGGCGCGGCGCATCCAGCCAGCAGGAGATAGCCGATCGTCGCGGCCATCGCGCCGGCAAGCCTGGTCGTGATCATCAATTTCCCCTTATCCCGCGCGCAACCCGTAGCGCCGCATGACTAGCGCTACGCACCGACGGTCGCCAGTGCGGCTTGAAGCGACCGGACAAGGCAGCGTGCCGCTCGGCACAGCGCCTGCACTCGCACCACCGTCATCGGCCCGATATGCTGGCGGCATGGAGAATCCGGTCATCACCCTGCCCGCTGGCACCATCCGCGGTGCACGCGACGGCACCGTCGAGCGCTTCATCGGCATTCCATATGCGGCACCGCCGTCGGGCGAGCGGCGGTTCGCCGCGCCGCAGCCGGTCGAGCCATGGGCGGGCGAGCGCGACTGCACCCTGCCGGGTCCCAACGCGCCGCAGCGCCTCCGCGACTTTCCGGGACTCGACGTCCATGTGCTGGTCGGCAAGGGCTGGATCGAGGGCGACGATTATCTGACGCTCAATATCTGGCGCCCGGCCGGCGGTGGCGAGCGCCTGCCGGTGATGGTGTTCGTCCATGGCGGCGGGTTCGTCATCGGCAGCAAGGACGCGGCGGTCCAGGACGGCACCGCCTTCGCCCGCGACGGGGTGATCCTGGTCGCGATCAACTATCGCATGGGGATCGACGGCTTCCTGCCGATCCCCGGCGTGCCGACCAATCTCGGGCTGCGCGACCAGATCGCCGCCCTTGCCTGGGTCCGCGACCATATCGCGGCGTTCGGCGGCGACGCCGGCAACGTGACATTGTTCGGCGAGAGCGCCGGGGCGATGTCGATCGCCAATCTGATCGCCTCCCCGCTCGCCAAGGGGCTGTTCCGCCGCGCGATCATCGAAAGCGGGCATGGCGGGATGACGCGCGACATTCCGGTGGCGCGCCGGCTGGTCGACAGGATCGCGCGCCTGCTCGGTGTCAGCGCCGACAAGGCCGGGTTCGCCAGCGTGCCGCCGAGCCAGCGAATGATGGACGCGGTCGAGAAGGTCAGCCTGCCGACGACGCGGATCAACCTGCGCGACGCCGATGGCCGCGAGCCGGTGTTCGGGATCAGCCGTTTCATCCCGGTCCATGGCGACGATGTGCTGCCCGACAAGCCGCTCGACGCGCTGAAGAACGGGATGGGCACCGAGATCGACGTGCTGATCGGCACCAATGCCGAGGAGATGAACCTCTACCTCATTCCCACCGGCGTGCGCGACAAGGTCGGCCGGATCCTGGCGTGGTTCGTGCTCAGCCGGTCGATCCCCAAGGCCCGGGCAATCCTCAAGGCCTACGGCATCGGCACGGGCAAGAAGCCCGGCCAGGCGCTGACCGATGCGATGAACGACCTGGTGTTCCGCTGGCCGGCGCGGCGCTTCGCCGAAGAGCATCGCGGCCGCACCCATTTCTACGAATTCGACTGGCGCTCGCCGATGTTCGGCGGCGACCTGGGGGCCGCGCACGGGATGGAGATTCCGTTCGTGTTCGACACGCTGGCGGCGGCAACGGGTCCGCAGGGCTTGTGCGGGCCCAATCCGCCGCAGGAACTCTCCACGCGAATCCACGCCCTGTGGGTGCAATACGCCCGGGACGGCACCCTGCCCTGGCCCGAGTTCGACCGCGACACGCGCCGGGTCCACCTCCTCGCCGCCGACGAGACGATCCGCGAACCGGTGATGCCTGCCGCCGCTTTCCTTCCCTGAGCTTTACGAGGAGTATTGCCATGTATCTCGAGCGCCTGCGCCTCGACGACAAGGTCGCGTTCGTTACCGGCGGCGCGCAGGGCATCGGCTATTGCTGCGCCGAGGCGCTGGCCGAAGCGGGCGCGCGGGTCACGATCGGCGACCGCGACGCCGAGGCCATCGACCGGGCGATCGAGACGCTCGCGGCCAAGGGATACAAGGCCGAGGGTGCCGTGCTCGACGTGACCAGGTCGGCCGACGTCACGCGCGTCGCGGATCGGCTCGCAGCCAACGCCGGCGGCATCGACATCCTGGTCAACAACGCCGGGATCGCGCGCAGCGAAACCGCCGCCGAGGATGTCGCCGACGAGCATTGGCTCAACGTGCTCGACGTCAATCTCAACGGCACCTTCTGGTGTGCGCGCGCCTTCGGCCGGCACATGCTCGCGCAAGGATCGGGTGCGATCGTCAATGTCGGATCGATGTCGGGCTTCATCGTCAACCGCCCGCAACCGCAAAGCTATTACAACGCGTCCAAGGCGGCGGTGCATCAGCTCACGAAGAGCCTGGCCGCCGAATGGGCTGATCGCGGCGTGCGCGTCAACGCGGTCGCGCCGACCTATATCGCGACACCCTTGAACGCCTTCGCCGACAAGCAGAGCGAGATGTACAAGCGCTGGATCGACGGCACTCCGCAAGGCCGGCTCGGCGAGCCCGAGGAAGTCGCCTCGATCGTCCATTTCCTGGCGTCGGACGCCGCCAGCCTGATGACCGGCGGCATCGTCCTGGCCGACGGCGGTTATACCTGCTGGTGATTCCACTCGGCCAAGCGCAGGCTCCGATCGGCACATTGTAAAACCTTTCATATAGGTCAGCTGTCAGATAGGTCATATCCCAGCAAGGGCATATCGTGTGCCCACGAGGGGAACCTGATGCGTTTCAAGAACCTGCTGGCCGCCGGCGCTGCCGTCACCGCGATCGCCACGACGCCTGCTCTTGCGCAGGATGCGGGCAAGACGCCTGCCATCACCGCCGCCGCGACGGCGGACGGCCAGACCGGCGGCACACCTGCTGCGACCGACAATCAGGATGATCCTAACGACATCGTCATCACCGCGCGTCAGCGCAACGAATCGCTGAAGAACGTGCCGATCGCGGTCACGGCGCTGACCGGGGACGAACTCAGGGACAAGCAGGTCAACACGGTCAAGGACATCGCCGCCTATACGCCGGGCCTCAACATCAATTCGGACTCGGTCGGCCGCGCCTTCGTCTCGATCCGCGGCATCGGCACGACGCTGATCGACAGCGTGCAGCCGGGCGTCGGCATCTTCATCGACGGCATCTACCAGCCCAATACCAGCTATCTCAACTCGCCGATCGTCGACGTCGCGCGGATCGAGGTGCTGCGCGGGCCGCAGGGCACCTTGTTCGGCAACAACACGCTCGGCGGCGCGATCAACGTCATCACGCGTCAGCCGGGCAACGCCTGGGAAGGCCGGCTCGACGCCGTTACGGCGGGGCCGGACAGCTATGATTCGGTGTCAGGCAGCATCAGCGGCCCGATCGCTCCCGATCTGTTGTCGTTCCGCATCGGCGGCGCCTATCACGTCCAGGACGGCTTTCAGTACAACACGCTCGCGCATGGTGACATGAACCCGCTCGACCAGCGCAGCATCGGCGGAACGCTGCGCTTCACGCCGGCGCCGTGGGCGGTGATCACCGCCAACGCCAATTACGACCGGGTCGAGGGCGGCAGCACTGCCTATGTCCATGTCGCCGGCCCGACCGATTATCGCCTCGATGGCGCGACCAACGTGCTCAACAACACGATCATCCGCTACCAGGGCTACAATGTGAAGGGCGAGTTCGACCTCGACGCGATCCACACCAAGCTGACCGCGGTCGTCGCGCTCAACCGCAAGGACCTGTCCGGGATCAGCGACGGCGACTTCGGCCCGGTCGACCTGTTGCGCTCGAACGGCAGTTCGCGGCTGATCACCAAGACCGGCGAGTTGCGCTTCGACACCAAGTGGAACGACAATATCTCGACGCTGATCGGCGTGTTCGCCGACCGCTACACGCAGCGCGCGACGAGCATCAACAATCTCGACCTGAGCCCGCTGCTCGGCCTGCCGGCCGGGTCGGCGACGCGCCAGTCGATCTCGAACACCTTCGTCGAGAACAACCAGCAGGCGGTGTTCGGGACCCTGTTCCTGACCTTCGGCAAGACCGACATCGCGATCGGCGGCCGCTACGACCATCAGAAGCTGACCGGCCGCCAGGTCGACATCGCGTCGGTCGGCGCGCCCCCCGCCACCTACATCCCGCCGGTCTATGCGAAGGATCAGTTCCAGCCGCGGCTGACGCTGACCGAGCGCTGGACGCCCAATTTCATGACCTATGCCTCGGTCGCCAAGGGGATTCGCGGCGGCGGTCAGAACGGCCCCGGCACGCGCCCGCAGGACGCGATCTACCAGGGCGACAGCGTGTGGACCTATGAGATCGGCACCAAGGTCTCGAGCGGCGGCCTGTCGGTCAATGCCGACGTCTTCTACAACGACTATCGCGACTTCATCGGCCAGAACGCGATCGCGCCCAATTCGACCGGCGCCGGCTTCGTCGTGATCAACCTCAACACCGGCAAGGTCGAGAGCTACGGCGCCGAGATCGAGGCGCATTGGCGCGTCACGCCGCATTGGCGGTTCGACGGCAGCTTCGCCTATGTCCACGCCCGGATCACCGACGACAGCGAATATTTCGCCACGGTCGGGGCCCATGTCTCGACCGACCGGATCATCTTCACGCCCGACTATAATTACAGCCTGAACACGACCTACACGCTGCCGATCGACAGCAAGTCGCTGGTGTTCGACGCCGGCATCGTCGGCAAGGGCAGCCGCATCGGCTCGACCCTCGATCCGGCGGTCGCGCCGCGGCTGGCGCCCTATTCGCTGGTCAACGGCTCGATCACGATGAAGTTCGCCAGCGGCTTCTCGATCGGCGTGTTCGGCACCAACCTGTTCAACCAGAAATATATCGAGAGCTACATCGACAAATCGGCGCTGGTGAAGGCCGGCCTCGGCGCCGTCGCCTCGAACCTCGCCATCCAGGGCGACCGCCGCCGCTACGGCGCCCGCGCCAGCTTCAAGTTCTGAGGCGGCGATGACGGCGATCGCCGACACCGTCAGCCGCGCGACGGTCGACCCTGCGTTCATCCATGCCCTGGGGGGGAGGTTCGGTGACCGGGTGCAGACCGGCGAGGCGGTGCGCCGGCAGCACGGGACGAGTGAGGCTCATTTCGCGCCCGTGCTGCCAGACGCGGTGGTGTACGCCGGGAGTACGGCGGATGTGGTCGACCTGGTCCGGCTGTGCACCACCGCGGGCGTCCCGATCACGCCCTTCGGCGCGGGCACCTCGATCGAGGGTAATGCGCTGCCGGTGCGGGGCGGCGTGAGCCTCGATCTGTCGGGGATGACCCGGATCGTCGCGGTCAATGCCGAGGATTTCGACTGCACGGTCGAGGCCGGCGTGCGGCGCGAGGAGCTCAACGCCCACCTTCGCGACACCGGCCTGTTCTTCCCGATCGATCCCGGCGCCAACGCAACGATCGGCGGCATGGCGTCGACCCGCGCCTCGGGCACCAACGCGGTCCGCTACGGGACGATGCGCGAGGCGGTGCTGGCGCTGACCGTGGTCACGCCGCAGGGCGAGGTGATCACGACCAGCCGGCGTGCGCGCAAGTCGGCGGCGGGCTACGACCTGACGCGCTTGTACGTGGGGTCGGAGGGAACGCTCGGCATCATCACCGAGGTGACGCTCCGGCTGCACCCGATCCCCGAGACGATCAGCTCGGCGGTGTGCGGGTTCGAGACCCTGCAGGGCGCGGTCGACACCGTGGTGCAGGCGATCCAGCTCGGCGTACCGCTCGCGCGCGTCGAGATCCTCGACGACATGCAGATCCGCGCGGTCAACGCCTGGTCGAAGCTCGACCTGCCCGAGGTCACGACGCTGTTCTTCGAATTCCACGGTTCGAGCGTCGGCGTCGCCGAGCAGATCGAGACGGTGAGCGAGCTCGCACATGCCAATGGCGGCGGCAATTTCCAATGGTCGTCGACGCCCGAGGAACGCAACAAGCTGTGGAAGGCGCGGCACGAGGCCTATTATGCCGCGGTCAATTTGCGCCCGGGTGCGATCGGCTGGGCGACCGACGTCTGCGTGCCGATCAGCCGGCTGCCCGAATGCATCACCGAGACCAGGGCCGATCTCGACCGGGCCAGCCTGCCGGCCACCATCCTGGGCCATGTCGGCGACGGTAATTTCCACGTCATCTTCTCGATCGATCCCGATAAACCGGAAGAGATGGAAGAGGTCGAGGCGATCAATGCCCGGCTCGTCCAGCGTGCGCTGGCGATGGACGGGACCTGCACCGGCGAGCACGGTATCGGCATCGGCAAGCAGCACTGGCTGGTCGAGGAGCTGGGCGACGGCACCGTCGAGGTCATGCGTACGCTGAAGCGCGCGATGGACCCGCACGACCTGTTCAACCCGGGAAAGATCTTCAGCCTATGACGCAACCGGCCAGCGCGCACGCGACGATGCCGATCGACGCGCGGCCGGCGGCGGCGCCAGGCTTCGGCCGAGCGCTCGCCCCGCTGCTGCTGCTCGCGCTGCTGATGATGATCGGGTTCACGGTGATGGGGTCGTTCGGCACCGTCCAGGAAAGCGCCAAGGCCGAATTGGGGCTGAGCGATGCCGTGCTCGGCGCGATCCAGGGGCTGGGCGCGGCGGTGCCGTTGCTGTTGTTCTCGATCCCGATCGGCATCCTCGTCGACCGTTTCAATCGCGTCCGCTTGATGCTCGTCCTCGCCGCGATCTGGACGATCGGCACCGCGCTGACCGCGATCGCGCCCAATGTCCCGACGCTGTTCGTCGCGCGGATGCTGACCGGCATCGGCACCACCGGCGCCTTGACCGCCGCGCTGTCGCTATCGGCCGATTTCTGCGCGCCCGACCAGCGCGGCCGGGCGCTGCTGATCGTCAATTTGGGCAAGGCGTTCGGCGTGGCTGCGGCATTCGCGGTGACCGGCTGGCTGTTCGGCCTCCATAGCAAAGGCGCGCTGCCGACGCTGATCGCCGGCGCCGGCTCGTGGCGTAACGCGCACGCCATGCTGGCGCTGTTGAGTGCGGCATTGCTCATCCCGCTGCTGCTGATGCGCGAGCCGCAGCGGCGCGAAGTGGAGGCAGGCCCTGAAGCCCCGTTCCGCGCCGTGGCGCGCGAATTATGGGCACGCCGCGGTTTCCTCGCGCCGCTGTTCGTCGGGCAGGTCGCGGTCGTCATGGCCGATGCCGCAGCGGGGATCTGGGCGGCCCCGATCCTGTCGCGCACCTACGGGCTGCAACCGCAGGATTTCGCCGGATGGATGGGCGCGATCCTGATCGGTACCGGCGTGGTCGGCGCCGTGCTGGGCGGGATCGCCGCCGATCTCGGCCAGAAGAGCGGACGACGGGGCGGATTGCTGATCGGCGCGGTGATCGCGTCGGCGATCGGCATTCCCGCCGCCTTGTTCTCGATCAGCCCGACCGTGCCGATCTTCGCTGTCGCGTTCGGCGCCCTGGTGCTGTGCGGGACGATCACCGGGCTGATCACCTCGGTCGCGCTGACCGTGCTGATCCCCAACGAACTGCGCGGGCTGTGCATCGGCGCGTTCATCGCGATCGCCGGGCTGATCGGCTACGGCATCGCGCCGTCGCTGGTGACCGGGGCAAGCCTGCTGCTCGGCGGCGAACGCCACCTCGGCGCGGCGCAAGCGCTGGTCGGCGTGAGCGTCAGCATCCTCTCGCTGGCCGGCTTCTTCCTGGCGATGCGCCGCGCCCCGATATCGACCACGCAAGAACCTGTCTGATAGCTATTGCATTAGCTGTCAGACAGGTGTAAACCTATCCGACAGGTGGGATGGGGATCCGTCATGCAGGTCAAGCAACAGGTGGACGTTTCGCACGAGATGATCTCGTTCGTGGGGGAAGGCGCGGTGCCGGCCGACGGCTGGCCGGCCCGATCGGTCGGAATGACCTTTCGGCTGGGGGACGCCACCCTCGCCTTCCACGCGCAACCGACGCCGGCAGCGATGGTCGAAAGCGACCTCGCCTTCGTCGTCACGGCCGAGGCGTGCCGCCGCATCTTCGGCTTCGTGCCCGACGAGGATGCACGCTGGCATTTGCCGAGCGACGTGCGCGCGATCGTCATCGCGATCGTCGATTGCCGGACGCCCGCCCTCGCGCGTGAGACGCTGCGGCTCGCCAAGAGCATCGAACTGCTCTGCGCGACCTTCGAGAAACTGGGTGAGGAAACGCTGGTCCCGGCAGACGGCGGAGGAGACCTCAGCGAGATCGACGCGCGCCGCATCGTCGCCGCGCGCCGCCTGATCGACGAGCATTGGCATGAGAAACTGACGCTCGATTCGATCGCGCGCGCCTGCGGGATCAACCGCGCCAAGCTGACCCGGGGTTTCCGCAGCATGTTCGCGATGACCGTCGCCGACGCGATCGCCGACATGCGGCTGGGCGGCGCCAGCGAGATGCTGCGGTCGACCGACCTGCCCGTCTCGTCGATCGGCTATCGCTGCGGCTATCTCAACAATGCCAGCTTCACCCGCGCCTTTTCGCGCCGCTACGGGCTTGCGCCGACTCACTATCGCGCGCACCGGCTGGCGGCATGAGCGACGGGGGGCACGCGATGGAAGGGGGATCGCTGGTCGAGCGCGCGGTACGCCGCGTGCGCGATCATATCCGCGAGAACGACCTCAAGGTCGGCGACACGCTGCCCGGCGAAGGCGCGTTCGCCGCGCAATTGGGGGTCAGCCGCGCGGTGATGCGCGAGGCCTTCTCGACCTTGGCGGCGTTGCATCAGATCGACGTCGGCAACGGGCGCAAGGCGCGCGTCGCGGCAATCGATGGTTCGGTGCTGTCGAGTTCGCTCGACCATGCGGTGGCGACGGCGCAGGTTACGGTCAACGAGATCTGGGACGTCCGCCGCACGCTCGAGCTGCGCACCGCCGAACTCGCCGCGGCCCGGCGCAGCGACCTCGAGGCGCGCGCGATCCTCGGCCATGCCGAAGCGATGGCGGCGGCGAGCGACGACCTCGAAGAGTTGACCCGCCACGACATCGCCTTCCATCAGGCGATCGCCAGGGCGAGCGGCAACGTCCTGTTCCACAACATCATCCGCTCGTTCGAGGCGCTGATGCGCGTCGCCGTGCCGACCGCCTGGCATACGCGGACCACCGCCGAACAGCGCGCGATGGTGCTCGAACAGCATCACCGCCTCGCCCAGGCGATCGCCGACCAGGATGCCACGGCCGCCGTCGCCGAGATGAACACGCATTTCGACACGTCGATCGGCGACCTGTTCGCACGCTATTCGGCGGCGATTTAGAGTCGTCTTCAGCTTCGCTTAAACCGAGTCTAAAGGCTGCGCTTCCCGAGCCATCGACAGGCTCGATTCGGAGTCGCCTGCGATGATGTCCAGCCTGATCGCCGCCCTCTTGCTCCAGGCGGCCGCCGCCACACCTGCCCCGGTCTGCGCCGCCCCGGTCGCACCGCCCGCGGGACTCGAGGCATGGAGTGCCGTACCCACGTCCGGTCCGGCGCTAAACGTCGGCGCGCCGACCTCGCTCGATCTCCGCCCCGTCGCCGATATGTCGTTCGGCGTGGCGCCCGAGCGCGCGCCTGCCCCCGGCACGTTCGCCGGCGCCTATCCGCTGACGATCACCAAGGGCGGAACCTATCGCGTCGCGCTGTCGGCCGGCGCGTGGATCGATCTCGTCGATCAGGATCGTAAGGCGTTGAAAACGGTCGCCCATACCGAAGGCGCGGCCTGTTCGGGCATCCGCAAGGTCGTCGACTTCGCGATCGCGCCCGGCAACTACACGCTGCAATTATCGAGCGCGAAGGCTGCGCCGATGAAGATTCTGATCGCAACCAAATAGGTCATTGCAGGTTCGTAACTGACAAGTTTTGCGACAAACCGGTGTTTGACACGCACCGAACAGGAAACCATCAGCCGCCAATGCCTTTCCTTACAAATCGTCAGGCGGCGCGGTCCGCCCTTGCCGTTGTGTCCCTGAGCCTGCTCGCGCTGGGCGGCTGCGGCGCACGCGACGACGCCGCGAAGGGTGGTCGCCGCGGTCAGCAGGGCACGCCCCAGGTCGGCTATATCGAAATCAAGACGACCTCCGTCCCGCTCGTCAACGAACTGGCCGGCCGCACCAACGCGTTCCAGATCTCCGAGGTTCGGCCGCAGGTATCGGGAATCATCCGCAAGCGCTTCTTCACCGAAGGTTCGACGGTGAAGAAGGGCCAGCCGCTCTACCAGATCGACCCCAGCCTCTATCGCGCGGCGACCAACCAGGCGGCGGCGAACCTGTCGAGCGCGCAGGCGTCCGCCGAAGCCGCGAAGGTCAAGGCGGATCGCTACGCCCCGCTCGCCAAGGATCAGGCGGTCGCGCAGCAGGATTATACCGATGCGCTCGCCGCGTCGCGCCAGGCCAGTGCCGCGGTCGCGCAGAACCGCGCCGCGCTCGACACCGCCCAGATCAACCTGCGCTTCACCACGGTACCGGCACCGATCACCGGCAAGATCGGGCGCTCGCTGTTCACCGAGGGCGCGCTGGTCACCAACAGCCAGACCGATCCGCTCGCGGTCATCTCGACGCTCGACCCGATGTATGTCGACGTCCCGCAGAGTTCGGCCGATGTGCTGCGCCTGCGCCGCGCCTTGTCGGGCGGCGGCGCGGTGGCGGCCAAGGCCGAAGTCCGCCTCAAGCTCGAGGACGGCAGCGACTATGGCTATGTCGGCACCGTCGAATTCTCCGAAGCGACGGTCGACACCACGACCGGCACGGTGACCCTGCGCGCACGCTTCCCCAACCCGCAGGGGCTGTTGCTCCCCGGCATGTTCGTCCGCGCCGAATTCGCGCAGGCGAACGACCCCAACGCCTTCCTGATCCCGCAGACCGCATTGGTCCGTGACCCCCAGGGCAATGCCCAGGTCTATGTCGTCGGCCCCGGCAACAAGGCGGTCCCCAAGACCGTCATCGCGACGCGCACGGTCGGCACGAATTGGGTGGTGACCTCGGGCCTCAAGGTCGGCGACAAGGTGATCACCGAAGGGATCGGCAAGCTCAAGCCCAACCAACTGGTCAAGCCGGTCCCCGCCGGATCGCCGCAGCGGATCGGGGCGCCGCAAGGGGATAAGCGCATCGGCAAGGGCAAGTAAAACCCATGTCGCGCATCTTCATCGACCGACCGATCTTCGCCTGGGTCATCGCGATCATCATCATGCTGGTCGGGCTCGGCAGCATCTTCTCGCTGCCCGTCGAGCAATTCCCCGACGTCGCGCCGCCGCAGGTCAATATCCGCGCCACCTATCCGGGCGCCTCGGCCGAGACGCTGGAGAACAGCGTCACCCAGGTGATCGAGCAGCAGCTCACCGGCATCGACGGCCTGCTCTATTTCGCGTCGAATTCGTCGTCGCGCGGCCAGGTGACGATCAGCGCGACGTTCGAAAAGGGTACCAACCCGGACATCGCGCAGGTCCAGGTCCAGAATAAAGTGCAGCAGGCGCTGAGCCGCCTCCCCCAGCAGGTCCAGCAACAGGGCCTGACGGTGACCAAGTCGAACCCAGACTTCCTGCTGATCGCGGCGATCTACGACACGACCGACCAGAAGACCGCCAGCGACGTCTCGGACTATCTGGTCTCCAACCTGCAGGATTCGATCGGCCGTATCCCCGGCGTCGGCGACACCAACGTATTCGGTGCGCAATATGCGATGCGCGTCTGGCTCAACCCGGACAAGCTGCAGAGCTACGCGCTGATGCCGAGCGACGTGACCAGCGCGATCACCGCGCAAAATGCCGAGGTCGCGGCGGGCGAGGTCGGCGCGGTGCCGAGCGGCCCCGACCAGATGCTCGACGCGACGGTGACCGCGCAATCGCGCCTGTCGACGCCCGCGCAATTCGCCAACATCGTGCTCAAGACGCAGCCCGACGGATCGACCGTCCGCCTGGCCGATGTCGCACGGATCGAGCTCGGGTCGGAAAGCTATTCGTCGATCAGCCGCGTCAACGGGCATCCCGGCGCGGGCATCGCCGTCAGCCTGGCGCCGGGCGCCGACGCGCTGACCACCGCCGAACTGGTCAAGAAGGAAATCGAGAACCAGTCGAAGCACTTCCCGCAGGGCTTCGAATATGATTTCCCCAACGATTCGACGACCTTCATCAAACTGTCGATCGACGACGTCGTCGTGACCCTGTTCGAGGCGATCGTGCTGGTCGTCATCGTCATGTTCGTGTTCCTGCAGAGCTGGCGCGCGACCTTGATCCCGACGATCGCCGTGCCCGTCGTGCTGCTCGGCACGTTCGGCGTGTTCGCGATCGCCGGTTTCTCGATCAACACGTTGACCTTGTTCGGCCTGGTGCTCGCGATCGGCCTGTTGGTCGACGACGCGATCGTCGTGGTCGAGAATGTCGAACGCGTGATGGAGGAAAATCCGGGGATGTCCCCGCGTGACGCCACCATCAAGTCGATGGGCGAAATCCAGATCGCCCTGGTCGCGATCGCGCTGGTGCTGTCGGCGGTGTTCCTGCCGATGGCGTTCTTCGGCGGGTCGACCGGCGTGATCTACCGCCAGTTCTCGCTGACCATCGTGTCGGCGATGGTGCTGTCGGTGGTCGTCGCGTTGATCCTGACGCCGGCGCTGACCACCACCCTGCTCAAGCGCAAGGACGAGGAACAGCACGACGGCTGGTTCTATCGCTTCAGCGAGGGCGCGCGCGACAAGTTCAACACCAGCTTCGAGCGGATGGTGAACTGGTACACCGGCACCGTCGGCCGGGTGGTCGACCGCAAATGGCTGTTCCTGGCGATCTATGCCTGCGTCGTCGCGATCCTGGCGATCATGTTCGTGCGGCTGCCGACCGGCTTCCTGCCGACCGAGGACCAGGGCTTCGCGCAGATCCAGTTCAACCTGCCCGCCGGCGCGACGATCAACCGCACCCAGGCCGCGCAGAAGACGATCGAGGACTATTTCCTCAAGACCCAGGGCAAGAATGTCGATGCGATCCTGAGCGTCGCTGGCGCGAGCGGTGGCGGCGGGGGTGGTGGCGGCGGCCAGAATGCCGGCCGCGGCTTCGTCTCGCTCAAGGACTGGAAATATCGCAAGGGCAGCGCCAACGGCGCCGACGCGATCACCCGCGACGCGACCAAGGCGCTGGGCAGCCTGCGCGACGTCGAATTCTACGCGACCGTGCCGGCTGCCGTGCGCGGCCTCGGCCAGTCGTCGGGCTTCACCGTCGAGCTGCAGAATACCGGCGGCCTGACCCGCCAGCAGTTCAAGGACGCGCGCGACAAATTGCTCGCCGAAGCGCGCGCCGATCCCGACCTGCAGGCGGTCCGCCCGAGCGAGCTCCCCGACCAGCCGACGCTCAAGGTCGATACCGATCCGCAGAAATTGTCGGTGCTGGGGCTGACCCAGGCCAGCGTCAATTCGACGCTGTCGACCGCCTGGGGCGGCGCCTACGTCAACGATTTCAACGACCGCGGCCGCGTCAAGCGCGTCTACATCCAGGGCGACGCGCCCTATCGCTCATCGCCTGAGGACATGGCCAAATGGTACGTCCGCGGATCGAGCGGGCAGATGGCGCCGTTCTCGTCGTTCGCGACCACTTCCTGGTCGAACGCCCCGACCTCGCTCAGCCGCTTCAACGGCATCTCGTCCTACGAGATTTCCGGCCAGTCGGCGCCAGGCAAGAGCTCGGGCGACGCGATGAAGAAGATCGAGCAACTGGCGAGCCAGATTCCCGGCACGTCGATTGCGTGGAGCGGCGCGTCCTACCAGGAACGCCTGTCCTCGGGCCAGGCGCCGATCCTCTACGGGCTGTCGCTGCTGGTCGTGTTCCTGTGCCTCGCCGCGCTCTACGAGAGCTGGACGATCCCGATCGCGGTGCTGCTGATCATTCCGCTCGGCCTCGTCGGCTCGGTGTTCGCGGTGACGCTGCGCGGGTTGCAGAACGACGTCTACCTGCAGATCGGCCTGCTGACGACGATGGGGCTCGCGGCCAAGAACGCGATTTTGATGATCGAGTTCGCCGAACAGGCCGAGAAGTCGGGCAAGCGCGTGATCGACGCGGCGCTCGAAGCCGCGCGGATCCGTCTCCGTCCGATCCTGATGACCAGCTTCGCGTTCATCTTCGGCGTGCTGCCGCTGGCGATCGCGACGGGCGCGGGGGCGAACAGCCGCGTGGCGATCGGCACCGCGGTGATCGGCGGAATGCTGACCGCGACGATCCTGGCGGTGTTCTACATTCCGCTGTTCTTCGTCCTGGTCCGCCGCACGGCGCGCGACGCGCTCAAGCATCTCCACCACGAGCACCCGACGCCGCCCCCCGCCGCACCGGAGGCCACGGCATGATCCGCAAGCTCACCACCCTGGCCGTCATGACGAGCCTGACCGCCTGCTCGATGGCGCCCAAATACGTCCGCCCGGCGGCCCCCGTGCCGCAGAGCTGGCCGGTCGGCGACGCCTATCTGCGCACCAGCGAAGCCGCGCTGCCGACGGTGCGCTATCAGGACATCTTCCGCGATCAGCGGCTGCAGGCGCTGATCGGGCAGGCGCTGGCGAACAATCGCGACCTGCGCGTGGCGGCCGCCAACATCGCGGTCGCGCGCGGCCAGTTCCGCATCCAGCGTGCCGAATTGTTCCCCGAGGTCGACGCCAGCAGCGGCGCGACCTTCCGCGGCGGCCAGGGCGCGACCGGGCCGAAATCGAGCGTCGACGCCAGCGTCGGGATCAACGCGTTCGAACTCGACCTGTTCGGGCGCATCCGGTCGGAGAGCGACGCCGCGCTCAATCGCTATTTCGCGACCGAAGCGGCGGCGCGCGCGACGCGGCTGACGATGATCGGCGACATCGCCGACGCCTGGCTCGATTACGCGTCGGACAAGAGCCTGCTCAAGATCGCCGAGGACACGGCGGCCAGCGCGCAGACGAGCGTCGACCTGACCCAGAAGCGCCTCAACGGCGGAATCGCGCCGCGCACCGACTTGCGCCAGGCGCAATTGACGCTCGAGACCGCCAAGGCCGATGTCGCGCAGCAGACCACCCTGCTCGCGCAGGACGTCAACGCGCTGCAATTGCTGGTCGGCGCGCCGATCGATCCGGCCAATCTGCCCAATTCGATCGACGAAGCCGGCGCAACGCTCGCCGAACTTCCGGCCGGGCTCGATTCATCGATCCTGCTGCGCCGCCCCGACGTGGTCGAGGCCGAATATCAGTTGCGCGCCGCCAATGCCGAAATCGGCGCCGCGCGCGCGGCGCTGTTCCCCAAGATCACGCTGACCGGACTGGTCGGGTTCGTCAGCGACGCGCTCGGCGCGCTGTTCGCCGGCGGCGCGTTCAACTGGCAGGCAGGCGGCGCGGCGACCTATCCGATCTTCCGCGCAGGCGCCGGCAAGGCCAATGTCGACGTGAGCAAGGCGCAGCGCGATGCCGCGGTCGCGACCTACGAGAAGGCCATCCAGACCGCGTTTCGCGAAGTGGCCGACGGCCTCGCCCGGCGCGGCACGATCACCGACCAGCTCGCTGCGACGCGCGCGCTGGAAGAGGCCGCGGCGGACAACTATAAATTGTCCGACCAGCGCTATCGCGGCGGGATCGATTCCTATCTGCAGAGCCTCGACGCGCAGCGCTCGCTCTATTCGGCGCAGCGCACGCTGATCACCACGCAACTGACGCGCGCGAGCAATCTGGTCACGCTCTACCGCGTGCTGGGTGGCGACTCGCTGGTCGAAGCGACCAAGAGCGGACCGACTGCGGCGGGCGGCGGCAGCGCCACGCCCTAACCGGGGGGCACCGTCCGCAAACGGTCGAAGTCAGCCCCCACTCCACGGAATTTCGCGTCGATTCCTATGGAAATCTGGCGCTTACAGGATATGGTTTCGCGAATTGGGGGCGGAATATGATGCGTGTTGCGTGGTTGATACCGGCGGTCTGTTTTTGCGTGCCGGCGCATGCCAACGACAAGCCCGACATCGCGCCAATTCCGGCCTGGGTGAAGCCGCTCAACCCGCCTCAAGCGGACGACAAGGCGCAAGACCAGCCTGTCGCGATCCTTCTCTCCGACGAACAGATCGACCTGGCCCACGGCCGCCAGACCGTCTTCGTCGAGACAGCGATGAAGATCCAGAACCCGCAAGGATTGGCCGCAGGCAACATCTCGCTACCATGGCGCCCCGACACCGACACGCTGACGGTGCACAAGCTGCTGATCCGGCGCGGCGACAAGATCATCGACGTGCTGGCGTCGGGCCAGACCTTCACCGTGCTGCGCCGCGAAACCAACCTCGAAACGGCGACGCTCGATGGCGTGCTGACGGCCAATATCCAACCCGAAGGCCTGCAGGTCGGCGACACGCTCGACCTGGCCTTTTCGATCAGCTCGAGCGATCCGGTGCTGCGCGGCCATGTCGAGGTCGTCACCGGGACATGGGGCTCTGCGTCGATCGGCCGGGCGCATCTGCGCGCGCAATGGCCGTCGGACATGCAATTGCGGCTGCGCCAGACCGGCCCCTTTCCGCCGTTGAAGCCGACCAAAAACGGCGCCAGCACCAGCATCGAATTTTCGGCCGACAATCTGAAGCCGATCGAGCCGCCGAAGGGGGCGCCGCAGCGCTACGGCCTCGTCCGCGCGGTCGAGCTGTCCGATTTCGCGTCATGGGCGGATCTCGCCGCGTTGCTCGCACCGCTCTATGAAAAGGCTTCGGTGCTGTCGCCCGGCGGGACGCTGCAACAGGAAGTGACCCGCATCCGCGCGCTGTCGCCCGATCCGAAGCTCCGCACCGAAGCGGCACTGGCGCTGGTCCAGGACAAGGTGCGCTATGTCGCGCTCGCCATGGGCGCGGGCGGGCTGGTTCCCGCCGATGCCGACACCACCTGGTCGCGGCGCTTCGGCGACTGCAAGGCGAAAACCGTCATGCTGCTCGCCCTCCTGCATGCGCTGGGCGTGCAGGCGGAGGCGGTCGCGGTCAACGCCGGGAACGGCGATGGCGTCGATGCGCGGTTGCCGATGGTCGGGCTGTTCAACCACGTGCTGGTGCGCGCCACGATCGGCGGGCGCATCTATTGGCTCGACGGCACCCGGAGCGGCGACACCAGCCTCGACCGGCTGGTCGTGCCCGCCTTCGACTGGGGGCTGCCGCTCGTCGCCAAGGGCGCCGCGCTGGTGCGGATGATGCCGCCGCCGCTCGACAAGCCCGCCATGACAGTGGCCATCCGTATCGACGCGCATGGCGGCGTGACGATGCCCGCTCCGACGCACATCGAAATGACCCTGCGCGGCGATTCGGCGGTGATGTCCAACCAGGGGCTGAACGCGCTTTCGGCCGAGGTTCGCGATCGTTCCCTGCGCGAATACTGGCGCAAGGCGTACGATTTCGTCGAGGTCAAGTCGGTCAACGTGACATTCGATCCCAAGACCGCCGAGCAGGTGCTGTCGATGGATGGGACGGCAACGATGGACTGGAGCCACGGCTCCTACGAGACTGACAGGACCACGCTCGGCTACAAGGCCAATTTCACGCGTGAGCCCGGCCCGAACAACGATGCGCCGTTTGCGGTCGACTATCCCCTGTTCTCCAAGGTGACCGAGACCATCCTGCTGCCCCCGGGATTCGCCAGCGCGCGTGCGGGCACGGGGTCGGACGTCGACCAGACGATCGCCGGGGTCGAATACAAGCGGCACTCAACCCTGGTCGGCACCACCTTCACCGTCGAGGCGACCACGCGCAGCATCGCGCCCGAATTCCCCGCCAAGGATGCCCCTGCCGCGCAAGCCGCGTTGCGCGCGCTCACCGACAATATCCTGGCGATCCGCTATCCGAACGGATACCGGCCGACCGATTCCGAACTGACGGCATCGCTGGCCACCACGCCGACCACGGCCGCGGCGTTCGTCGATCGTGGCAACGCCCTGCTCGATCGCAGCCGGTTCGATGAGGCGATCAAGGACTTCACCGCGGCGCTGGCGCTCGATCCCAAGAACGTGATGGCGCTCGCCGATCGCGGGGTCGCCCTGGTCTGGAAGGGGGACGATGCCGACGCCGAAAAGGACCTGTCGAGCGCCGCCGAGATCGACCCGCGCAATGCGGTCGTCTTCCGTGCACGGGGATTGATGGCTGACCATGCGAACAAGCCGCGCGACGCCATCGCGGCCTACACCACCTCGCTCGAGATCGAGCCCAACAACGGGTTCTCGCTCTTTCATCGTGCGACCGCCTATCGCGCGATCGGCGACAACGACTCGGCGCTCCGGGACGCCGCGGCGGCCTTGAAGGCCAATCCCAAGATGCTCGACATGTACCTGCTCCGCGCCAACATCTTTCGCTCCACGGGCAGGAAGGACGATGCCGTCGGCGAGGCCGCGGCCGTCGCATCGGCCAACCCTGACAATGCCTATGCCCAGACCATGGCGGCGTCGATCTACAGCGCATTCCAGATGAACGCAGACGCGCTGAAGGCCTATGACCGCGCGATCGCGATCAAGCCCGCCGTGTACATCTATCTCAGCCGCAGCGACCATCGCCCCAAGGGCGACACCGCCGCGCGAATGGCCGATATCGATGCGGCGCTGAAGCTCGACCCGCAATCGATGGAAGCGCTTGGTGCCAAGGCAGCGTTGCAGCGCGAGACCGGGGATTTCGCCGGCGCCATCGCGAGCTACAACACGGCGCTCGCCAAGCAGCCGGACTCGACCTTTTGGCTGACCGGGCGCGGTATCGCCTATGCCAAGAAGGGCGACCTACCGGCAGCCAACAAGGACTTCGACCTGGCGCGCAGCAAGACCGGCGCGGTCGACGAACTCAACAACATGTGCTGGGAAATGGCGACGGCCGGGGTCGCGCTCGAATCCGCCCTTCGCGATTGCGACGCCGCCCTCGCCAAGGCTCCGGGTGACGGAGCCGTTCTGGACAGCCGCGCCCTGGTTCTGTTGCGGCTGGGCCGTTATGACGAAGCGATCGTCGCCTATGACGGCGCGCTGGCGAAGAACCCGCGCCAGTCGTCATCCTTGTACGGGCGCGGCGTGGCGTTCGCGCACAAGGGCGACAAGGCCAAGGCGGCAACCGACCTGACCGAGGCCGCAAAGGTCGATGTCGACGTCAAATCGCGCTTCGAGGGCTACGGCGTCACCGTTCCGCAATAGCCTCCTGCCGAACGCGCCGAACGGCCAGGGCGCGTTATCCTGATCAGCCGGACGGGCTCTGCGCCTTGCGCGCCGCCAGGACCTGCGCCCAGGGATTGGGGACGGGATCGCTGATCCGTGTCAGCGTGTTCTGGTCGCGATGCGCGAACGGCTCGGACCTGCCGTGGACGGCGAGCGTCGTGTCGGTGACATAGCTCCACGAGCCGTCGGGATTGAAAGTGATCTCGATGCGATAATGGTCGGTGCGGAAGGCATATTCGAGGAACGCGGTCGAGCAGATGCCATATTGGGTCTCGCCGCGCTGAGCCTCGACCACGATCGTGTCGGCATCGGGCTCGGCATGACCCGCGGCGAGCGCGACTTGACCGCGCGGAATGGCGAGGGTCTGCATCACCAGCCCGGTGGCGGGCTCCCACAGCCAATAGCCGACCTGGTCGTGGAAGGTGATGTCCTCTTCCGCAGTAGTGATGTGGATGTGGTAGCGCAGGCCGTAGAGAAGCTGCGGTCCATTGGCCTGGGGATCGATCGGCTGGAAATCGATCCGCTCGATGAACTCGCGCCGTTCGGAGCCCTCTGCCTTGGGATTGAGGTCGACGCCCTTGCGCGCTTCCCAGCCGCCCGCGAGCCGCCGCAAGGGACCGAGATTGGCCAGCGTGTCGGGATCTACATCGGTCGGTTCGGTGAAGATGTCCGCAGGGAAAGCCGGCACGACAGGTCCTTTTCGGTCAGAGGGTGATCGGCGATCGCCTGATCCTCAGCGGTGTTCGAACCGGATCAGGCAGAGCCCGGGATAAGCGCCCTGCGCTTCGTGCCATTGCCCGGTCCAGGTGCCGTTGACGGCACGCGCTGCCTCCGGACACCTCCGGTCGGCATCGCCCTGGCCGGCGATCGCGCCGCCCTCGACGCCGCGGAAGGTTCTCGCGAGGTCGCCGCCGGCGGCGCCGGCGCCGTAGCGCACCGGGCTGTTGTTCCAGAATCCGCTCGACGACCGGAACGTCGCTGCCGGCTGCCGCGGGATGCCCGGCTTCGCGGCCACCACGCCCGCGGCCGAGCCGGTGACATCATACAGATCGGCATAGGACCCGCCATTTTCGGCATAGCGGATCTTCTTGCGATAGAGGTCGATCTGGATCCGCACCTTGCGCGCGGGATCGAACAGGAAGACCGACCATTCGTCGCGCGCTTCCTCGACGAAGGCATTGGTCTGCTTACCCGCCTTGTCGAATTCGCCCCAGGTCCGGACGGCGGTCTGACGATACGATCCCTGGCCATAGGCCGCGCTACGGACATTGGCGCCGGTCGCGGAAGCATCCGCGGCCAGCGCGGGAGCGGCGGTGGCGATCATGATCGCGGCAACAGCTAGCCTGAACATCGTCCGCCTCCTCTACAGCCGGGACGACCATAAAGGAGGCGGAGCGTTAGGCCTAGGCCATTGGCCGCTCAGGCGGCGAGCTTCGCCGCGACTTCGGCGACGCGACGGCCCTGGTAGCGGGCGCCGGCGAGATCGGTCTCGCTCGGCTGGCGGCTGCCGTCGCCATCGGCGATCGTGCTGGCGCCATAAGGCGAATTGCCATGGACTTCCGTGACGCCCATCTGGCCCGCGAAACCGTAGTCGAGCCCGACGATCGTCAGCCCGAAATGGAGCAGGTTGGTGATGATCGAGAACAGCGTGACTTCCTGGCCGCCATGCTGGGTCGCGGTCGAGGTGAAGGCGGCGCCGACCTTGCCGTTGAGCGCACCGCGCATCCACAGCCCGCCGGCCTGGTCGAGGAACGCCGCCATCTGGCTCGACATCCGCCCGAACCGGGTCGGCGAGCCGACCACGATCGCGTCATAATCGGCGAGCGCGTTGATCCCTTCGATCACGGGATGCGAAATATCGGCCTTGAAGCCGGCGGCCTTGGCGACCTCCGCCGGCGCGGTTTCAGGGACGCGGCGGACATCGACCTCGGCACCCGCCGAACGCGCGCCCTCGGCGACCGCATCGGCCATCTGCTCCATGTGGCCGTAAGACGAATAATAGAGGACGAGTACCTTGGTCATCGGGGAGGCTCCTTCGTAGGATAAAGGGGGGAGCCCCCTCCCCGGGATCGGAGGAGGGGGCTGGGCCGGCGCGTTGGGAGGACGATGCGCCGGCTTCGGGGATCAGTCGGCGTCGACCAGGACCAGTTCCGAATCGTCGAGCGCTGTGATCTCGACGGTCTGGCCGCCCGAGATCGCGATGCCGTCACGCGCTTCGTAGCGCTGGCCATGGATCTCGACCGCGCCGGTCGCGGGGACGAGATAGACGTGGCGCCCCTCGCCCACCGCATGGCTGATGCGCTCGCCTGCCTTGACGGTGGCACCCATCACCCGGGCGTCGGCGCGGATCGGCAACGCACCGCCCTCATCGGAGATGTCATCGGCGAAACCGCTGGCGAGCGTGACGAAGCGGCCCGACCGGTCGTCCTTGGGAAAGGGCTTGGCGCCCCAGGACGGCGAGCCCCCGGCGCGCTTCGGCTCGATCCAGATCTGGAAGAGCGTCGTGCTCTCGGGCTCGAGATTGTATTCGGCGTGGCGCACACCCGACCCGGCGCTCATCACCTGGACGTCGCCCGCCGCGGTGCGCCCGACGTTGCCCATCGAGTCCTGGTGCGTGATCGCGCCCTTGCGGACATAGGTGATGATTTCCATGTCGCGGTGCGGATGCGGCGGGAAACCCGAATTGGGGGCGATCTCGTCATCGTTCCACACGCGGATGGCGCCCCAGCTCATGCGCTTGGGGTCATGATAATCGGCGAAACTGAAATGATGCCGGGCATTGAGCCAGCCGTGATCGGCATGACCCAGACTCTCGAAAGCGCGGCGCTCGATGCGGGTGGCAATGTTGGTGTCGGTCATGAAAACCTCCATTCGTTGCCGCCAAGATAAGAGCTCCATGCATCGCGTAAATGGAAACGATTGAAACCGATCGTTTCCTATCTTAAGTTCCTCCCCGTTCACGGGGAGGGGGAGCAAGACGCGTAAGCAGCTTGGTGGAGGGGGAGGGCCACAAGCGACTCCGGCGCGGCCCACCCCCTCCACCACGCGGCTACGCCGCGCGGTCCCCCTCCCCGCTTTGCGGGGAGGATTTACGTGAAGCTACCCGATTTCGAGGCCTGGGCGATCTTCGCAACGGTCGCCGAGCATCGCTCGTTCAGCGGCGCGGCCGAGGCGCTGGGCGTGTCCAAGGCGACGGTGTCGAAGGCGATCACCCGGCTCGAGCAATCGCTCGGGACCTCGCTGTTCCACCGCACGTCGCGCCGGCTGACGCTGACCCAGAGCGGCGAGACGCTGAGCGAGCATGCGCAGCGCATCCTGGCCGAGGGGCAGGCTGCCGAGGAAAGCGCGCACGATGCCGCCGCCGCCCCGGTCGGGCTGATCCGCATCGCCGCGCCGATGACCTTCGGGATCCGCCATGTCGCCTCGGCGATCGCCGACTTCATGGCCGAGCATCCCGGCGTCCATATCGACCTGAGGCTGTCGGACGCGAAGGTCGACATCGTCGCAGAAGGGTTCGACGTCGCGCTCAGGATCGCCGACCTGCCCGACAGTTCGCTGCGCGCGCGGCGGCTGGCGCCGGTCGAAACGCGCGTCGTCGCCTCCCCGCTCTATCTCGACCGGCGTGGGCGGCCGCGCCACCCGCTCGAGCTCGGCGAGCACGACATCTTCGCTTATGCCAACGTGCCCAGCACGACCTGGACCTTCCGCGGCCCCGATGGCGAGGAAGTCGCGGTCCGGCCCAATGGCCGCTTCACCAGCGACAATGGCGACGCCGCCCTGCCGCTGCTGCGCGCCGGGCTCGGCATCGCGCGCCTGCCCGATTTCATCGTCGATAGCGAGATCGCCGCGGGGCGGCTGGAGGCGATCCTGACCGACTGGAAAGGCCCGCCGATCGCGCTCCATCTGGTCACCCCGCCGAGCGCGCTGCGCCCCGCTCGCGTAGAACTCCTTATTGAATTCCTTGCGGCCCGTTTTAGAGATTTGTGCGCATCGCAAACCCGGTCTTAACCAGTGATCGAATCATCTTGACACTGCGCGACTCGCGGACTCGGGCCGGTTAGCGAAGAATTAACCTTTGTCCTTCAGATGTGCTTAGGTTAATGGAGTGTGTCGAGTGCGGGCAGCCGAAGGGGGCGCCTTGCCGCAAGTGACAGGGGATTTGGCTGATGCGCGTGTTGCTGATCGAGGACGAGCCGACGACGGCCAAGGCCATCGAGCTCATGCTGACGACCGAAGGGTTCAACGTCTATACGACGGACCTGGGCGAAGAGGGCTTGGACCTCGGCAAGCTCTATGATTACGACATCATCCTGCTCGATCTGAACCTGCCCGACATGCATGGCTACGACGTTCTGAAGAAGTTGCGCACCGCGCGGGTCCAGACCCCGGTGCTCATCCTGTCGGGCATCAGCGAGATGGATTCGAAAGTGCGCTCGTTCGGCTTCGGCGCCGACGATTACGTCACCAAGCCGTTCCACCGCGAGGAACTGACCGCGCGCATCCACGCCGTGGTCCGCCGCTCGAAGGGCCATTCGCAGTCGGTGATCAAGACCGGCAAGCTGGCGGTCAACCTGGACGCCAAGACCGTCGAGGTCGACGGTGCCCGCGTCCACCTGACCGGCAAGGAATATGCGATGCTGGAGCTGCTGTCGCTCCGCAAGGGCACGACACTGACCAAGGAAATGTTCCTCAACCACCTTTACGGCGGCATGGACGAGCCCGAACTCAAGATCATCGACGTCTTCATCTGCAAGCTGCGCAAGAAGCTCAGCCTGGCGACCGATGGCGAGAATTACATCGAGACCGTCTGGGGCCGCGGCTACGTGCTGCGCGAGGCCGACGAGATCGACGCGGCTCAGGTCGCCTGAATTAAAATATTCGAACGGGGGACGAGGGTCGCGGTGTCGCAAGACACCGCGGCCCTCATCGTTTCGGTCAGAACCGTTTGCGCAACGTCACCTGCACCGTCCGCCCGAGCGGATTGAGGGCGTAGCGGTCATACCCGGGCGCGATGTCGCCATCGGCCAGCGTCACGCGCTGGTACGAATCGAACAGGTTCTGGACATCGAGCGAGATCCGCAGGTTTGATGCCCAGGTCTTCGTACCGCGCCCCGGCGCCAGCAGATTGGCCGGTTCGACGAAAAGGCTGAGGGTGAATTGCGCCAGCGCGGAAAAGCGCAGATCGCCGCCGCCGCCGGGGATCGCGGCATTGTCGACGCGCGTGGCGCTTTGCCACTGGCCGTTGAGCATCGCGCCGAGACCGGGTCGGCCAGCCATCAGCTGCATCGATACCTGGTGGCGCGATTGCCCGCCGGCGCCGCTCAGCCGATCGAGCGGCGGCACGCCGGGAGCCGTGCTGAGCAGGCTTTCGAGCTGCCAGCTGTGGTTGATCGTGAACGACACCTGCCAGGCGGCGGCTGACGGCGGTTTCGCGGAATGTCCCCTGGCCGCGGGCGACCACAGCCAGGTGAAGCCGTTGGTGAGCTGCGCTGCGGCGTCGCGCGCGATGTTGATCGGCCTGGCATCGATCGCGACCAGCCGCCCCGAGGCGTCGCGCGTGACGCGGTCGGGAAAGGCGGCCTCGACCGCCGGCGTAAGTTGCGGAAACGCAGCGGTACCGCCGCTCGCGATCTGCCGCTGATAGCCGAGGTCGAGCGTGAGCGAGCGGCCGAACGGCCGCCACATCGCCTTCAGCGTCAGCGCCGTCCTCGTGCCGCGGCGCAGCGCTGGATTACCCCCGGTAATCCAGACCGGCTGCGCGACTTCCTGCCGGACCGGGTCGTAGATCTGGACGACCGTCTCGATGCGCGGACCGTTGAGCTGCGCGACGTCCGGCACGGTCTGCGCCGACGAATAGCCGCCATAGAATTGAAGCGGGACGGCGGGCGACCAGGTCAGGCCGGCATCGACCTGCCGCTGCCCCCCGCTTCCCGACGCCTTGGTCGCGGCGATCGCGACGTTGGCGGAAAGGTCGCCCAGCGTGCTATGCCCCCGGCGCGTCAGCGGCGCGGCGAGCGAGGCGCGCAGGTCGATCTGGGTACGCTCGAGGTCGTTCGACATGGCCGGCGCCGACGGATCTCCGTCGCTGTCGCTCGACACCGTCATCCGGCTGACCCCGACCGACAGATTGGCCGTCAGCGACCCTGCGGGGAGCTTCGCCACCGCCCGATCAAGGTTGAGCTTGGCATCGGTCGAAGCGAAATGCGACCGGCTGTGGTCGACCTCGACAAGGGTCGGCGACAAGGGCGTATAGGGATCGAACGAGGGGTCGAGCGCGTCGAGGCGACGTTGGAGGTCCTGGAGATCGAGACCACGATCGAACCGGCTGTCGGCCCAGCTTTGCGTGGCATCGGCGAGCAGATTGGCGTTCCACCCGGCGATCGATCCGGTCAGGCTCGCCGACACGCCCAATGTCTTGCTGTTCTGCCGCGTCTCGAGCGGTCCGATCGCGGCGAGCCCGGGAACGAGCAGGACATCACTGCCGAATGGCGACCAGGGATTTCCGGCAGGCAAGGTGAGCGACGCCTCCGGATACCCGAGGCGCTGGATGCTGGCCAAGGTGCTGAGGTTGACGTTGAGCGAACCGGTGAACGTCCCGAGCGGATGCGTCACGCCGAGATTGACCGCCAGCGATCGACCGCCGGGAAGCAGCGCATAGGCCTGGTCGGGATCGCTGGTGCGGATGGTCTGCGCGGCAGCGGCGGCGAAATCGGCCAGCGTCGGGGGGCGGCTGAGCGCGGAGGCGGGAAAGTCGACCATCGTGACCTGGTGCCCGGCAACCGCGTCCAGCGCCGGGTCGATCGCTTGCCCGCCGCTGCCGACGACATGCCCCGCCAGATCGACCGGGTCGGACGGCGATGCGCCTGGGCGAGCGCTGCGGAACAGCATGCTGTCGCGCGAGGCCTGGACCTGCGCGTTCCAATAGGTCGGGCCGTCGATCACCACGCGGCTGATCGAGCCGCGTTCGCTGTCGCGGCCGCCCGCGGTGGCGAAGGTCGCCCCCGCCTCGCTTTCCCAGCTCGTAAACCTGTTCTTGAGGACCAGGTTCACGACGCGCTGGTCGGCAGAATATCCAAGCCGCGCCGCCGCCGCAGGGGGCAGGATGGCGAGCCGCGCGAGCGCCTCCGGCGGAAATCCGGTGACACCCGAGGCGCCGCCGATCCGCTTGCCGTTGACCAATAGGATCGGCGGCTTGCCCGTGCCGTCGATCAGCGGACCGATATCCTGCAACAGGTCGGCGATCGTGTTCGCCCCGTAGCGGGCGATCTCATCCTCGCTCAGTTCGGTTTCGGGATCGTCGGTGGGGTCGCGCCGGGCGGTGACGACGATATCGTCCTTATAGGCGGCGGGAATCGCCGGCGGCGCTGCCACGGGCAGCGCCTGGGCATGCGTCGTGCCGATCATTGCACCGTTCGACATGAACAGCCAGGGCATCGGGAGGAGGCGCAGGTGCAGGCCGAGCAAACGGCGCGGCCTTCGACTCGATGCTCGGTGCATGCTCATTGCCATCCGTCGCCCGTCAACCAGGCTCATACAGGATCGGGTACGGGGTAGCGGCCAAATCGAAAACCAAAAGCAAAGGGGTTCGATCACAGCCTCCCCGGAACCGGCCGGCAGACGGTAATCCGGGTCGAGCGTTGGACGATATCGCTGCCGGTCACATGATCACGACGCCCGGCACCGTCAGATGCGCGGAGATCACGCAACCACCAGGATTTACGGTCGCCGAATAGATGTCGAAGTGCGACGGGCTGCCATTAGCCCAGCTAGCGGGCACATCCTGTGGGCCGCACGATACTGGGGCGAGAATCTGCAACTGCTTGACCGTCACCGAGGTGGTCGAGTTGGCAATGACCACGATGGGGAGCGCCACGCGGACCAGGGAGCAAACCCCTAGCTGCCCGCCAGTGAAGGTCGCGCTGGTGACGGTCGCGACCCCGCCGGCATCGACCGTGCCGACGAACGTGGCGGTGCAAACCAGCGTTGGAAAGCCGGGCGCTGACATGCTGGTCGTCCCCGTCGCCGTAAAGCTGCCCGGGGGGATGAATGAAGAGGCGTTTGCTGGTCCCGACATCGCCATGCAGGCGATCGCGGTGAAAAGAGAACCAATGTTCCTCATGATCATCCTTTCAGGTTGCGTTCGACACCCGCTTGCCGAAGCGAGTTCGTGGACCTTCAGTCCTGGGTCTGACGCTCGAATCGTGGGTGACGGCCAAATCGCCACTCCGAGGCAAATCGGTCCCGGCGCGGGGGCGCCGGGACCAGTTGGGGGTGGGAGCCTGATTTGGCTTTCTCATCGCGTCATCGAAGGGGTTGCCCCCTTGATCAGATGATCGTGACGCCCGACACCGTCAGATGCGCGGTGATCGTGCAGCCGCCGGGATTCACCGTCGCGGTCGCGATGTCGAAGTGCGACGGACTGCCATTGGTCCAAGCGCCCGCGACGTTCTGCGGGCCACACGAGACCGGCGCGGTTACCTGCAGGTTCTGGATCGTCACCGAGGTGGTGGAGTTTGCCACGATCTTGAACGGCGTTGCCAGCTTAACCGACCCACACAAGTTGAGCAGCCCGCCCGTGAACGTGGCGCTGTTGATGGTCGCGGTACCATCGGCATTGACCGTGCCCGTGAAAACGGCGCTGCAGGCCAAAGTCGGGAAGCCGGGCGCCGACATGCTGGTTGAGCCGGTCGCGCTAAACGTGCCCGTCGGCGTGAACGAGGAAGCGAAGGCCGGACCCGACATCGCCATGCATGCGACCGCGGCGCAAAGTGCTCCAATTTTCTTCATGTTCATCCTCTCGCGTTTGAGTTTTTTGGTACGCGTTCTCGGGGAGTTACTCTCCCGACAGGATTGACGCGCCGGGGTTGCGAGCGGGTGGATGAGGAAGAGGGAATCTGATCCGATTTGACCGTATTTCCATCATCCCATCGCTCGGCGGCCGTCAGGGAAGGATGGTAGCGCCGGTGACACTTGTATGGATGCTGACCGTGCATCCGCCGGGATTTACGACGACGGGGAAGATGTGGAACTGGGAGGGGCTGCCATTGACCCACGTCGCAGCCATGACCTGCGGTCCACACGATATCGGTCCGTCGATCTTGAGGCTTGTGACTGTTACCGAGGTCACTGAATTCGCAGTCAAGGCGATCGGCGTAACCAGCGTCGATTCAGCGCAAAGACCGGCTCCCCCGGTGAATCTGGCGCTTGTGATCGTGGCCGTCCCATCGGCATTGATCGATCCGCTGATATTGGCGGTGCAGGCAATGGCCGCGGGGCCGGGCGGCGGCGATATGGTCATCGAACCGGTCGCTACGAAGGTGCTGCCTGAAAAAGAGGAAGCGGATGCAGGACCTGCCAGCGTCCCAAAGACAAATACCGCAGCGCAGAATGTGCCAAATTTTCTCATGATCGTCCTTTCGTGCCTGTATTTTTTCGCCATGCCGCGTGCAGGGGCTTGCCTGAACGAGGCGCTCTCCAGGGGGGCAATAGCTTTCCCCAAAATCTGATTCACTCTGACCGTAAAATCCTCATTGGGAGGCGATTGGTTGGACGTTTCGTGCGTTGTCGCGGACATCCGGCACGCGCGTTCGTGATCGCCGCGGCTACCAAAAAAACAGCCGCACGCCGGTGGTTTGACGTGCGGCCGAAGGGCGACCTGAGGGGAGGTCGACTAGAAACGCTTGGCGATGCTGAACCCGATGATCCGCGGGTCGAGCGTGAATACGTTGGTAGTCAGCCCGGAATCGTCGCTGTTGATGAAGGCGTCGGTAATCGGCGTCGCATTGAACAGGTTCTTGACGTAAAGCTGGAAGGTCAAGTTCCAGGGGCGCTGTTCGAGTGTCAGCGACAAATTGGTATTGTCCCATGCCTTCAGCCGGTCGATCGGGGTGTTGTAGATGCGCGCCCAACTCGCGCTCTGGCGGTAGAAGTCGGCGCGCGGGGTCAGCGCCCAGTCGCCGAACTCGAACGTATATTGCGCGCCCAGATTGACCGTCCAATGCGGCGCGTTGGGCAATTCGTTGCCCCCGACATTCGCCGAGATTCCTTGACCATGATTCGGCGCGGTATTCAGGTCATAGACGCCATACATGCTGCCAAGTGCCGAGCCAGGCCCGAAACCGCCGGTCAACCCGTTGCCGCCGCACAAGGCAACCATATAGAAACTCAAGGCATAAGGGTCGTTCAGGATGTTCTGGACGATCTTGGTCGGCGCAATGCAGTTCGACGTAAGCTGCACCCAGGGCCGGACCAGGGTCCAGTTGGGATCGCCCTGGGTCCGATCCATCACGTCGATCGATTGCGATCCATTGGCCAGCCGCGTGCCGAGATAGCCGACATTGGCGTTGATCAGCAGATGACGAACCGGCTGCCAGGTCGCCTCGAGTTCGGCACCCCATGTGGTCGCGTTGAAATTCTCGTTGAGCGCGGTGCGGTCGACGATCTTGGAAATCTGATAGCCATGATAATCGTAGTAGAACGCCGAGGCGTTGAGCGTCAGACTACCGCCGGCGAGCGTGTTCTTGGTCCCGACCTCGAACGCATTGATATATTCGGGTTTGTAGGTCGTCGGCTGCGGATAGAATTGGAGATATTGCGGATCGGCGTCGATTCCGGGGGGGTTGGTGCCCCCCGCTTTGTACCCGCGCGAATAGGACGCGTAGAACAAGGTCGAGTCCGTGAAGCTGAGCCTGGGTGTCCAGTCCATCGCCAGCCGGCCGGTGAATCTTTGCCATGACTGGTGGATATCGGGCTGTGCCGGATAGCCAGATCCGACAAAACCTGCGCCGAGGATGCCGGGCGCCAACAACAGCTGACTGGGGATCGGCGTGGTCGTCTTGCGGTCGTCGGTATAGCGCAGGCCCGCGGTAATCTTGAACCTCTTCGCTGCCTGCCAATAGACTTCACCGAACGCGGCGTAGGAATCGACCTTGTACACGTTGGCGCTGCGGAAATAATTATGGCCCTGGCCATTGACCTTGTCGATCGGGTTGGGATCGACATACATACAGCCGTCCGGAGAGTTCAACTGGCACGGCTGCGCCGGCCCGCCAAACCCGGTTCCATAATCGAAGAATCCCTGCGCAATCGCCGACAACATGTTGTCGAAGACGTAATAGTCTTCGTTGATCTTGAAGTGCAGATAATTTGCACCGATACTGAAATTGAGCGGCCCCTTGTTCGAGGATTGCAGGCGTAGTTCCTGCGACCATTGCTTGCTGCGGGATTTCACCATGTCGACGCTGATGATCGTATTCGACGGCCCGAGCTGCGGATCGACGTAAATGCCGCCTGGTGTCAGTCCTGCACCGATCGGGTTATAGAACACGTCGACAAGTCCGACGTTGGAATCGTTGATGATCGGATTCGAGTTGAAGCGGTTATAGTCTTGGGTCGAAAAGTAATAGTCCTCGGTGTACAGAGACTGGGAGGATATTTTCAGATTATGCGCGACGTCCCAATCCAGGTTGAGTTGGATGACGTCATTAGTCGCCCGGAATTGAGGATCGAATTTGGTCGCAATCTGCCTCAAGTTCGCCGATTGAACGATCCCGGCATAGGGATCAACGTTTGGATCGATGATCTGGATGATCGCGCCTGTATTCGGGTTTATGCCCAATGAAACCACACCAGCGGCGGCGGTAATGAAGGGAATGGAACGTCCATTGGGCACCCCGAACGCCCCGGCCCCATAGAGCGATCCCATCGCGCAGCCCTGGCTCAGCAACGGCTGGAACGCGTCGGGCACCGCAACGCCGCCTACCTCGGTTGGGCCCGGATCGTTGTGGCACAATTGCTTTCCGGTGCGCGATCGGTTGTCCTTCTCGTTGAAATGCTCCCACACCAGGTCGGCGGTGAAATTGCTCGCCGGCTTCCAGCGTGCCGACACGCGGGTCGACCACAAGTCGCGGCCGTTCACCGCCTGGTCGGTCACCGTATTGTAGTCGAAGCCCGACCGCTTGGTATACGCGCCCGCGACGCGCACCGCGAACGTGTCGTCCAGCGGTACGTTGAGCATCCCGCTGATGCGCCGCGAGTCGTAATTGCCGACCTCCGTCTTCAATTGCCCCTCGAACTTGTCGGTCGGCTTGTTGGTGATCATGTTGACCACGCCGCCGGTCGCGTTGCGGCCGTACAGCGTGCCCTGCGGCCCGCGCAGCACCTCGATCCGCTCGACGTCGAAATATTCCTGTTCGAACAGCCGGTTGCGCAAGAGCGGCGTGTTGTTGAACGAGATCGCGACCGCCGGGTCGGTGGTCACCGAGATCGCCTTGGTGCCGACGCCGCGGATCGAGAAATTGTAGCCGCTGAAATTGTTCTTGGAGAAATTAACGTTGGGCACCGCGCGCAGCAGTTCGGCGCCGCCCTCGATCTTATATTCGTCCAGCGTCTTGCTGGTGAAGGCCGATACCGCGAGCGGCACCTTCTGGATCGATTCCGATTTCTTCTGCGCGGTGACGATGATGTCGGGAAGCGTCGAGACCTGGTCAGCGGCGGGGGCGGCCGGCGCGGCCGGCGCCGCCGGCCGGTCGTTTCCCACCGCACTCACGCTCTTCGCGGCGATGATGACGAAGACCTTGCCGTCGCGGCGATAGGTCAGGCCGGTGCCCCTGAGGATGGCCGAAAGCGCCGCTTCGGGCGGAACGGCGCGGCTGATACCCTGGGTCGCCTTACCGCGGGTCAGCGCGGCATCCGCGAGGATGGTGACGCCGCTCTGCAAGCCGAAATCGCGCAGCGCGAGGTCGAGCGGCTGGGCCGGGATGCGGAACGCGGTCTGGGCTAACGCCGGGGTCGGGGCCGCCAATGCCGCGAGGCCGCCCAGCGCGATACCGCGCAACAATTGCCGACGAAACCACAACGACCGTGAGGCCATGCTCCCCTCTCCCTTTTAAGGCGCCCCGGCTTCGTGCCGAAGTCTCACCTCTCCCATTGACGTAAACGGTAAGACGAAGGGGGGATGCCCACAAAAAAATCGCTACCGGATCGGGTACTTCCCCGCCGCGACGACCATCACCGGGCTTGACGCGACCGTCCGCCTGCGCGAGCGTCGATCGTCGTGGCGGGGGCAAATGGTCGAACATTCGACAGATATGTCAGATAGATATCCGAAAGCCACCTGCCTTTCGCTCCCCATTGATAACCGCTTGGACTGCACTTTCCGCTACGGCATCCGACTATTTGAATGGCATCACTCCCCCCGATCCCGGGGCCGCTGCGTCTATCGATCGAAACGCGCCGCGGTGGCGCGCTCAATGGGCGGGACATGGTGGCGAGCCGACGGGAAATGGATGATCGGGCGGCGCTGGTGAGCGGCGCGGATCCCCGTGCCCGCGACCTCGAGAGCTGGATGGCCGACTATGGCCCGGGACTACGGCGGTTCTTTGCCCGCCGCGTCAACGAGGCCGATGTCGACGACCTCGTGCAGGACGTCTTCGTCCGGATGCAGACCAGTCAGTCGACCAGCCCGATCGAGAATGCCGAACGCTATCTGTTCCGCGTTGCGCAGAACGTCCTGATCAGCCGCTATCGCGCCGACGGTAGCCGCGATCGGCATCTCCATACCCCCATCCACGAAGGGATCGATCCCGGCGACGACCTCTCGCCCGAGCGGATCGCGATCGGGCGCGACGAATATGCGCGGATCGTCGAGGCCATCGCCGCCCTGCCGCCGCGCGTGCGCGCCGCATTCGTGTTTCACCGGTTCGAGAACATGACCTATCAGGCGATCGCCGCGCGGATGGGGATTACCAAGAATTCGGTGAAGGAATTGATCCATCGCGCGCTCGTCCGCCTGTCCGAGACGATGGAGGATCCGTCGTGAGCGGTGAGGCTCCCCGTAACGACCTCGCGCTGCGCGCGCAGGCCGCGCGCTGGTTCAGCCTGAAACGGTCGGGCGACATGTCGGCGGCGGAGACCGCGGCGTTCGCCGAATGGCTGGCATCCGATCCGCAGGCGCAGCAGCAGTTCGACCGATTGCGGCAGCTGTGGGATGCGCTCGGCGCGGTCGCCGACGATCCCGCGATCCTGACGGTACGCGAGCGCGATCTCCGGACCTTCAATCGCCCCGGACGTCTGCGCGCGCTGCTCGCGGTGGCGGCGGCATTGGTGCTGATGGTGACCTCGGCCGCCACGCTGATGCAGAACGGTTTCCTCGACCGCTATTGGGGATCGTCGGGCGGCGAGATCTTCCAGACCGGCACCGGCCAGCGCACCACCGCGACGCTGAGCGACGGATCGGTCGTGACGCTGGACGCCGAAAGCGAATTGCGCGTCGTCGAGATGGCGGCGCAGCGGCGGCTGCAGTTGGTCCGCGGCCACGCCTTCTTCCAGGTCGCCAAGGATTCGCTCCACCCCTTCCTGGTCGAGGCTGCCGGCAAGACGGTGCGCGCGGTCGGCACCAAATTCGACGTCCGCGTCGACGACAAGGCGGTGGTCACCGTGACCCTCGTCGAGGGCAAGGTGCGGGTCGAGCAATCGCGCGGATGGCTACGCCCCGAACAGCGCGCCGACATGACGCCGGGCGGCAAGCTCGTCGCGCGCGCCGATCACGATTGGAAGCTGACCCGGGTCGACGCCGCGAGCGAGACGAGCTGGCTGTCGGGGCGACTGACCTTCGTCAGCGAGCCGCTGGGGACCGCCATCGCCGAGGTCAATCGCTATTCGCGGCAGAAGATCGTGTTCGCCGATGGTGCTGTTCCCAACACCCAGATCGTCGGCGTGTTCGCGGCGGGCGACGTCGACGGCTTCGTCACCGCGATGAAGCTGAACGGCATCGCGCACGAGGTCGATCGGTCCGACACCGAGATCAGGCTGGCGCGCGCGCCGGCGCCCGCCACCACGCCAGACCGCGATCCGCCGGCTCAATGAGGCCGCGCCGAGGCCCTCTCAGCCCGCCTTGCGCACGTACACCTTGTAGCCGCCGATCCAGGTTTCCTCGACCTTGGTCTGGCGCAGGTCGCTCGGGCTCGACAGCGTCGGATCGCGGTCGACGATGACGAAATCGGCGAACTGTCCGGGCGCGAGCCGGCCGAAGTCGTTCTCGGCGAACCCCGCATAGGACGCGCCCTGGGTGAACGCCCACCAGGCCTGCTCGCGCGTCACCTTCTCCTCGGGCCGCCAGCCGCCGTAGGGCTCGCCGCTCGCATCCTGGCGCGTGAAGGCGGCCGCCCAGCCGGCCCAGGGGTCGGGGCTCTCGACCGGATAATCCGAGCCGAACGCCAACGGCACGCCGTTCTTGAGCATCGTCGCCCAGGCATAGGCGCCGACCAGCCGGTCCGGCCCGAGCCGCGCCTCCGCCATCTTCATGTCCGAGGTCGCGTGGGTCGGCTGCATCGACGCGATGACCTTGAGGCTGGCGAAGCGCGGCAGGTCGGCGGGATCGACGATCTGGGCATGCTCGATCCGCCAGCGGCGATCGCCCTTATAGGTGCTCGACATCGCCTCGACCGCGTCGAGCACCTGGCGGTTGGCGCGATCGCCGATCGCGTGGACCGCGACCTGGAAGCCGTCCATCGCCGCGCGGCTCATGTAATTCTGGAGCACGTCGTCGGTCATGAAGCCCGCGCCCGACTGTCCCGGCGCATCGCTATAGGGTTTGAGCAGCCAGGCACCGCGCGAGCCCAGGGCACCGTCGGCGAAGAGCTTGACCCCGGCCATCCGCAGCCGGCCGTTGTACAGCCACGGCGTTGGCCCATTACCGCCGATCCGCACCGCGGTGTCGACGCCGAGCCCGTAGCTCATGATCCTGACCATCAGCCCGCCGCGGTCGCCCGCGCGGCGCATCGCCAGCCAATCGTCCATCGACGTGCCCATGTCCGAGGTCGCGGTGATGCCGAAGGCAAGCAGGATCTCCTGCGCCTTGGCGAGCGCGAGGTCGCGTTCCTTGGGCAACGGCTGCGGCATGACCTTCTCGATCAACTGCTGCGCGGCATCGACGAACACACCGGCGGGTTCGCCCCCGATCTTCTCGATGCGGCCGCCCGGCGGGGTCGCGGTCTTGGCAGTGACGCCCGCTTCCTTGATCGCCGCGCTGTTGGCCCAACTGGCGTGGCCGTCGGCGCGTTCGAGCCAGACCGGGCGGTCGCCGACCACCGAGTCGAGATCGGCGGCGGTCGGGAAACGGCCCAGCCCCCATTTCTCCTGGTTCCACCCGCCCCCGACGATCCATTTCTTGTCGGGATTGGCCTTCACATAGTCCGCGATCCTGGCCTTGGCCTCGTCGAGCGACCGGGTGCCCGAGAGGTCGAGTTCGAGCGCGCGGAAGCCGAGGTCGACGACATGACCGTGCGCGTCGATGAAGCCGGGCAGCAGGGTCCGCCCCTTCTGGTTCGACAGCCAATCGAGCTTGTCGGGCCGCTTGTCGCCCGACTGCATCAGCCTTTTCACCTTGCCGTCATTGCCGATCAGCAGGCCGCTGAAGTGGATCACCTTGCCGCTGGCGTCGAGCGTGATGCCGTTGACGTTGTCGATCAGGCCGTCGGCGAGTGCGGGCGTCGCGAACATCGACAGCGCGACGGCCGCCGCCACCAGCTTACGGATCATTAGCGGCCGTCTCCCATGCCTTGCGTCGATACCTCGGTCGCCGGCGGGCATAAGCCGTGTTTCCCAGCCGCGCCAGATAGTCTAGGCGAACCGGCATGACTCCCCCCGAAACGACCGCAACCACCCTTCCCGTCACGATCGACGATGTCCGCGCCGCGCATGCGCGCATCCGTGACGCGATCGTCCGGACGCCGACCTTCATCAGCAAGACGCTGAGCGAGCTGACCGGGGCGACGGTCTATCTCAAGTTCGAGAATCTGCAGTTCACCGCAGCCTACAAGGAGCGCGGCGCACTCAACACCCTGCTCCAGCTCGATGCGGCTGCGCGCGCCAAGGGCGTGATCGCGGCGTCGGCGGGCAACCACGCGCAGGGCCTTGCCTATCACGCGCATCGCCTCGGCATCCCGGCGACGATCGTGATGCCGACCAACACGCCGATCGTGAAGGTCACCCAGACCGAGGGGCATGGCGCCAAGGTGGTGCTCGAGGGCGATACGTTCGACGCGGCCTATGCCCATGCCCGCAAGCTCGAACAGGAATGCGGTTTCACCTTCGTCCATCCGTTCGACGACGTCCGCGTGATCGCCGGCCAGGGCACGGTCGCGCTCGAGATGCTCGAGGACGTGCCCGCGATCGATACCTTCCTGACCCCGATCGGCGGCGGCGGCCTCGTCAGCGGCATGGCGGTGGTCGCCGCGGCGGCGGACCATCCGATCGAGGTCGTCGGCGTCGAGGCCGAGCTCTATCCGTCGATGTACAACCGCATCAACGGCACCCAATATCCGTGCGCGGGCGATACGCTGGCCGAGGGCATCGCGGTCAAGGAGCCGGGCGGGATCACCGCGGTCATGGTCCGCGAGCTGGTCGAGGACATCGTCCTGGTCAGCGAACGCAGCCTCGAACAGGCGGTCAGCCTGTTGCTGCAGATCGAGAAGTCGGTGGTCGAGGGTGCCGGCGCGGCCGGTCTCGCCGCATTGCTCGAGCACCCCGACCGCTTCAAGGGCAGGACCGTCGGTATCGTGCTGTGCGGCGGCAATATCGACACGCGGCTGCTCGCAAACGTGCTGCTGCGCGATCTCGCACGGTCGGGGCGCCTGGCGCGCCTGCGCATCCGGCTCCAGGACCAGCCCGGCGCCCTGTTCAACGTCGTCCGCATCTTCAGCGACCAGCGCGTCAACATCATCGAGGTCTATCACCAGCGCGTGTTCACGACGCTGCCGGCCAAGGGCCTGATCACCGACATCGAATGCGAAGCGCGCGACCGCGCGCATCTCGACCGGCTGGTCGCAGCGCTGAAGGCGGCGGATTATGAGGTGACGCCGGTCGAGCTGGCCTGAGCCGGCATCGTCCGGCTGCGTTCATGACGATGGAAATGCATCGAAATTGACGCCTTAATGCCGCCGGAAAGGCGATCGATATCCTTCTCACTTACGCGGGGGAGGAATCGATGAGGCACTTTCTCGGCGGCTTTCTTCCGGTCGGCTGGCTTGCCCCGCTCCTGCTGACGGCGATCGCGTGGACGGCCGCGTCCGCGCAATCGGCGCCGGGCCCTGGCGTATCCGCCAAGCACCCGCTGACGATCGACGATGTCCTCGATACCGAGCATCTCGACCGCGCGACGCTATCGCCCGACGGCGCCTGGGTCGCCGCCGTCGTCCAGCGCGGCGCGCGCCTGGGTGAGGTCTATGGCCGCGCCGCTTATGAGACCGACCCGTCCCGCACCGATATCTGGCTGATCTCGACCCGCACGGGAGAGCGGCGCCAGCTCACCCATGGCGCCGCCAATGCTGCCGGCTATTGGTGCGCGACCTGGTCGCCCGACGGACAGCGGCTCGCCTTGCTGTCGACGGCGCCGCAAGGCCGTGAACCGCGCGGCGGCGACAATGTGCGGCTCTATGTGTGGGATCGGATTTCGGGCGCCCTGACGCGGATGAGCGACGACGCGATCATGACGCAAACGCGCTACGGCAGCGGGATCGACAAGCTCGACCTGCGCGGTGGCGCCGATGGCGGGACGATCGCGCACGAATGCTCCGAGACCGATGAGAAGGCGCCGTTCCTGTGGCTCGACGATCACCGCCTGCTCGCGGCGATGCTGCCCAAGGGCCAGATATCCGGCCTGCTCGACCAATATGGCCGGCCGTTCCGGGTCATGGCGCGCGATGCCGCCCGCCTGCACGACGGCAGCACCCCCACGGTCAGTGCTGTCGGCAGCGGCGATGCGGTCGTGCCCAGTGACACCACCGACAATAGCGCGATCCTGCGCATCGTCGATGTCCGGACACGGTCGCTCGCCACCATCGCCACGGTTCCGACCTATCCTTTTCGCGGTGATCTTGGAATATCGGTCTCGCCGAACGGAAAGCGGCTCGCCCTCTTCGTCACGCTAGGCGCCCTGCGCCCGAAGGCCGGAAGCAGCTTTCCCAATTCCTGGGACGACGGCTGGACGATCGAGCGTCGCCTCGGCTTCGTCGATCTGGCCCCCAATGCCACGATCCGATGGGCAGCGGCGCCCGCGGAGGCACGCTATCCGCTCGAACTCTATGGCTGGTCCCCGGACAGCCGATCGGTGGCGTTGCGTGCCCGCGCCGAGCCGTTCGCCATTGCGACCCCGTTGTTCGTCAGCGACGCTGTGAGCGGGGCGACCAGGCGGATCGGCCCCGGATCGGTCGGCGAGGCCTCGGCCCTCATCATTCGGCATCCCCCCGCCGTGCTTTGGGCCGGCGACCGTCGGCTGATCGCGAACACCCGCGGAGGGGAAGAACCCCGCCAGTTGGTGGCTGCTCGACACCACCGGCACGGCGACCGATCTCGGCCGGGCAAACGCCGAACTCCCCGATAGTTTCGCCCGGGCAAGCGACGGGACACCGATCGCGCTGATGGGAAAATCGATGCTGCGGCTGGATCCCGCCAGCGGCGCGCTGACAGCGATCGCGCAATTCGACGGCGATGCCTCGTTGTTGTTGCCGCAGGATATGAGCCGGCCGACCGGCCAGTTCCTGATCGCCGTCCACGACGACAAAGGCGCGACCAGGCTGGCGACGCTGGACAGCATGACGGGCCGGACCGGCGCATCGATCGCGGCGTCCACGGCCGACCTGCTCGACGTGGATTTCGTTCGCGGCACGATGATCTTCAGCCAGGCCGACGAGAGCGGCGTGTTCCTGCGTCAATCGAGCATGGCGGACGGCAAGAGCCGCGACCTGCTCGCGCTGGACAGCTTTCTGGGGCAGGTCGACTGGGGCCGCAGGCAGTTGATCGACTATAAGGATGCCACCGGTACCCCGCTAAAAGCCATAGCGATCCTGCCGCCGGACTATCAGCCGGGCCAACGCTATCCGACGCTGGCCTGGGTCTATGGCGGCTACATCGTGCGGTCACTTGACGATTTCATGTCGAGCCTGTTCGCACCCGGCGTCTACAATCTCCAGCTCTATGCCGCGCGGGGCTATGTCGTGCTGATCCCCTCCATACCGCTGGATGCTTCGGGCGACCATCACGGCGCCTACACGCAGATTCCCGACGGTGTGATGCCCGCACTCGATCGGCTGGTCACGCTCGGCATCGCGGACCCGGATCGGATCGGCGTATTCGGCCAGAGCTTCGGGGGCTACAGCGTCTACGCGCTCGTCAGTCAGACCGAGCGCTTCAAGGCGGCCGTGGCGATCGCCGGCATCACCGACCTGACGAGCAATTACGGCGAGTTCGATCCGACTGCACGCGGTTACCCGGGGATCGAGCATGAAAAGAGCGACAATTGGGAGATCAACCCGTGGGGCGCACCCGAACCGCCATGGAAGGACCTGCCGAGCTACACCCGCAACTCACCGCTGACCTATGCCGATCGCGTGACGACCCCATTGTTGCTGATCCATGGCAGCGCGGATATGCGCGGCCCGCAGGCCCAGGCCGAGCAATTCTTCTATAGCCTCTACGCGCAGGGCAAGACCGCCAGATTGTTACGGTACGGCGGGGAAAGCCACAGCCTGGCGCAATCGCCAGCCAACGTCCGCGACATCTTCGCCGAGACGGTCGGATGGTTCGATCGCTACGTCAAAGGAGCGTCCGGTCCGGCGATCCGGACAAATCCTCCGACCCATTGACGACGCGGTTTATGTCAGGGCCAGCGCGACGGCGGCGCCGGCGGAGACGGAGGCCGCATCGCCGGCGGTCTGGCCGTTCTTCATGAGCAGTCGCGTCCGCTCGACGATTTCCTGGTCGATCTCTTTCTTCTGATCGGGCGGCAGCGCCTTGTAGCCGTCTTCGGTCAATTGGTGCTTGGCGAGGATCTGGTCGTGCGCGCGTTCGGCCGGGGTCTTGTGCGCCTCCTTTTCGAACGCGGCCAGCGCATCGCGCAACTTCGCGGCGGCGCTGGCGCTCGTGCTGGTGGCGTCGGCAATGGGCAGCGAACCGCTATCGTCGCTGGGCCCGTTCGACGGCGCCGGCACCGCGGCGCCGGACGATGCGGCCGTATCCTCAGCGCCCTCTAACAGGCTCGAAAAGTCGCTCTGCCGCGCGATCGCGGTCGACCGGATGTTCAGCGATCCTCCGGCGGTTCCCCGGATGGCGTCCAAGCTTGTCACGGCATTTCCCCCTTTGTGCGCCAGCGTTATCCGGCGCGCCTCGCTGCCCGCAAGATACTCGAATCAAGGTGGTTATTTGGTAAACGACGCAGTCACCTTGGCCGGCTAGGGACCACGCAGCTCAAGCCCTTGCCGAAAAACGGGCGCGATAGGCGGTCGGGGAAACCCCGACCCTTTTGCGGAAATGATGGCGAAGGGTTTCCAGGCTGCCGAACCCCGCCGCTTCGGCCACGATCGACAGATCGCCCTCTTCCGCTTCGAGAAGGGTACGCGCGGCATCGACACGCAGCGCCGTGAGCCACTCGCCGGGCGGACAGCCGGTCGCGTCGCGAAAGCGGCGGATGAAGGTGCGTTCGCTCATCGCGGCGGCCTGCGCCATGCTGGCGACCGACCAGTCGCCCGCCGGATCGCCCTGCATGCGCTCCATCAGCTTGGCGAAGCGGCTCTCGGGGCGGGCGGCGACGGGACGCTGCACGAACTGCGCCTGCCCGCCGTCGCGATGGGGCGGCATGACGAGCCGCCGCGCGACATGGTTGGCGACCTTCGGCCCGAAATCGGTCCGTACGATGTGGAGCAGGAGGTCGATCCCTGCCGCAGAGCCGGCCGAGGTCATTACCGAGCCGGCGTCGGCATAAAGGCAATCGGCATCGACCGCGATGCCCGGATAGCGTTGGCGCAGGATATCGGCATAGCGCCAGTGCGTCGTCGCGGCCTTGCCATCCAGCAGCCCGCACGCCGCCAGCAGGAACGCGCCCGAACAGATCGACACGACCCGCGCCCCGCGATCGTGCGCATCGACCAGCGCACGCTTCAGCGCCGTGCTCGGCTGACGATCGTCGGCGGTCCAGCCGGGGATGATCACCATCGCCGCGTCGGCGAGCTTCTCCAGACCGGCTTCGGCCGATACCAGCACTCCGCCATTGGCCCGCAGCGGCCGGCGATCCTCGGAAACGGTGACGAAACGGTACCAGCCGTCCCCCAACTCGGGGCGGGGCAGCCCGAAAATCTCCGCGGCGATGCCGAATTCGAACGTGCAGAGCCCGTCGTAGAGCAGGGCGGCGACGAGCGGCGCGGAGGTCGACTGGTTTGGCATGATTTGAACGATACTTGTCATTCACGCCAATTGCTAGCGCGACGATGGATCAGCACAAACCGGCTCGAAGGAGGACAATGATCATGCCCAACAACGTCACGTCCGTGCCTGCCGCCGCGAGCGCCGAGGCCGTCGCGCATTTCGACGCCCAGTTCCGCTTCGAAACCGATTGCTGGGACGTGCACGATGCGCTGGAATCGGACGAACCGGGGTTCGTACTGCTCGACGTGCGCAGCCCGGCGATGTTCGCGCAAGGCCATGTGCCCGGCGCGATCAATCTTCCCCATGGCAAGATCATCGGGTCGAAGATGGCGGCATGGCCGGCGGAAACATTGTTCGTCACGTATTGCGCGGGTCCGCATTGCAACGGTGCGGCACGCGGAGCGCTGCGACTGGCGGCGCTGGGGCGGCCGGTCAAGATCATGACGGGCGGTGTGACCGGCTGGATCGACGAAGGATTCGCGCTGGACGCCGCCAATGCGGGATGAAGCGGTGCGGCGCGACTTGGTGGCGGCCGCCGAGCTTGCGGCGGACCATCTCGCCCGCCGGCGGTCGGATCGGGTGGCCGGGCCGGTCGATACCCAATCCCTCGCCGAGCGCGTAGCCGCCTTCGATTTCGCGCAGCCACGCCCGACCGAAGAGGTGGCGGCGCAGTTGTTCGACCTGTTGCGCGACACCGGCGTCCGCAGCGACCATCCGCGCTATTTCGGCCTCTTCAATCCACCCGCGCTGCCCGCCGGGATCGTCGGCGACCTCGTCGCCGGAGCGGTCAATCCGCAATTGGCGGTGCACTCGCATGCGCCGGCCGCGGCGGCGATCGAGCAGCATCTGATCCAATTGTTCTGCGACCGCATCTGGGGGCCGTCGGAGCCGGTCGGCACCTTCACCAGCGGTGGCAGCGAAGCCAATCACACCGCGCTGCTGGCAGCGCTCGCGCGGCGGCACCCGGATTGGGCGGAACACGGCGTCCGCGCGATCGACGCGCCGCCGCGCCTCTATGTCTCGGCCGAGGCCCATATGGCCTGGATCAAGATCGCGCGGGCCGCCGGCCTGGGCAGCGATGCCGTGCGCAAGGTGCCGTGCCGCGACGGACTGAGCCTCGACGGCACGGCGCTGGCCGCCGCGATCGCCGAGGATCGGGAAGGCGTCCCGCTCCTGATCGCGGCGACCGCAGGGACGACCGCGCACGGCAGCATCGACCGCCTCGCCGAGCTGGCGGAGGTGGCGCGGCGCCACGACGCCCATTTCCATGTCGATGCGGCATGGGCGGGCGGGATGCTGCTGGCGCCGCGGCGTCGCGACCTGCTCCAGGGCCTGGAGCTCGCGGACAGCGTGACGATCGATCCGCACAAATGGCTGGCGGTGCCGATGGGATGCGGCCTTTATCTCGCGCGCGACTGGGGGCCGCTCGAGCGCGCCTTCGGGGTCGCGACCGGCTATATGCCGTCGGCGTCGCGGCGCGATCGCGATGCCTATATCCATTCGCTGCAATGGTCGCGTCGCTTCATGGGCGCGAAGCTGTTCGTGACGCTCGCGGCGCTCGGCTTGCCGGGATATGAGGAGATGATCGAGCGCCAGTTAGCGCTCGGCGACCGCCTCCGCGACAAGCTCGCCGACGCGGGCTTTGCGATCGTCAACGATACGACACTGCCCCTGGTCTGCTTTCGCCCGGCCGGTGCGGACGACGCGGCGATGGATGCGCTGGCGCGATCGGTCGCCGATGGCGGGGTGGCGTGGCTGTCGGCGGTCGATTGCAAGGGCGCGCGCTGCCTGCGCGCCTGCATCACCAGCTTCGAGAGCGATGCCGACGATGTCGACTTCCTGGTTTCCGCCGTGACCGACGCATGGCGACGCCATGATCGCGATTAGGCGCGCGTCACCGGGCGACGCCCAACGGCTCGTCCCGTTGATCCACGCGCATGCCGCCTTCGAGCAAGGGGCTGCCCGGTGCCCGCCCGCCGACCTGGCGCAGGCCTTATCAGGTCCGTCGCCAATATTGCTGGGCTGGGTGGCGGAGCAGGCCGGGCAGCTGGTCGCCTATGCGACGGCGACCCGAGATTTCGCCACCTGGGATTGCTGCCCCTATCTTCATCTCGATTGCCTGTTCGTGATCGAGGAGGCGCGCTCGTCGGGAATCGGACGGAAGCTATTGGCCGAGATCGTCGCTTATGCCCGAACGTTGTCTCTGCCGCGGATCGAGTGGCAGACCCCGGCGTGGAACGAGAACGCCTGTCGTTTCTACCGGCGGTTCGGTGCGGTATCGAACGACAAGCGCCGTTTCGTCCTGGCCATCGGTGACCTGCCCTCACCGTGATCGCCGATCAGGCGCGGCGGACCTTCTTCGCCAGGTCGTGCAGGCCCAGCCGCTGCACCCCGGCCTTGCCCAGCGCCATCGTGCCGTCGAACCCAGCGAGCGCGGTCAGCGCCAGACGGTTCGCAACCGTCGGACGAAGCAGCAGGAGGTCGCAGCACTCGACCCCACCGGTCGCGAACTGGCGCTTGTGCTGGCCGTCGCCCTCGGTGAAGTCGAAGCGGCGGCAGGCGGGATCGGCAAACAGGTCGCGCAACGCCTCGACCTGGAGCACCGCGCCGACCGACAGGTCGTTGAAGCGTGGGTCGTGGCCGACGAATTCGTAGATCACGGTGCCGGCGTGGATAGGGCAATAGAGATAGGCCGCGGGTTCACCACCGACATGGAGCAGCCAGGCGCGGACGCGGCCCTCGGCGGCCATCGCGTACATGCGCTGGACGAAATCGGGCGTATCGGGCAGCCCCGCGCCCATCAGCCGTTCCTGATAGGTGCCGAGCGCGAGTTGCCGCGCGATCTCGTGAAAATCGCGCAATTCGGCCGGGGTCGCATAGCGGCGAACGTCGAGTGCCCCGCCCGAGGCCGCCGCGACCTTCTTGCCCTTGCGCTTGATCGCCGATCGCGTGTTCGACGACAGGCGGTCGAGATAGGCATCGAAACCGATCGTCAGGTCGGCATAGCGCCGCGTGTAGGTCTGACGGGTGAAGGCGATCGACGACCCCGCGGCAAAGGCAATCGCGTGGCGCTGATGGAGCGGCAGCGAGGTGACGAGATAGCCGTCGGCCGCAGGGTCGAGCGGCGGCAGGTCGGGCAGATCGCCGTCGAGCGCGTCGTCGAGACTGAGCGGCACGCGGACGAGGTCGCGGCGGATCGAGGCGAGCGTCCGCGCGCCGATCTGGAACTTGAGCGGCAACGGACGCGCGCCGGACGTCGCCGGGGTCACGCCGCGCGTTCCTCGACCAGGTTCGACCACAGCTGCTCGGCCTGGCGCCAGCGCGTGCGCAGCATGTTGGGGGCAAGCGGCGTCGCCTGGCTGGCGCTCGCAAAGACAGGCAGATCGCGGAACCACGTCGTCGTCAACGCTTCGCGCGCATCGGCGAGCATCGCGCACAGCCCCTCGAACCGCGCGACGTGCACGCCGTTGGGGCGCGTGCCAGCGCGGTTGGCGAGTTCGAAGCCATGGCTGACGATCGTCACCGCCTCGTGTTCCTCGGCCACGGCGTGGTCGAGCGCCGCACGCATCTCGCCTTGCGACAAGGCGCAGATCTGGAAATGGCGCAGATTGCCGGGCAGATCCTCGATCACCGTCACCGGGACTTCGGTCACGCCGTGGTGGAGCACCGGCGCGATCTGACGTTGCGGCAAGCCGATCTGGCTGGGCCACGGGGCATCGGCGCCGTTATGGCTGCTGTCGTAGCGGAAACCGAGGTCGGCGAGCGCGACCATCGTGTCGTCGTTCGCGGCATAGCTGCCCGCGCGGAACGCAACCGGATCGGGCGCGCCGCACGCCTTGAGCAGGTCGCGCGCCCCGGCGATCAGCGCGCGCTGCTCGTCGAAATTGTAATCGATCAGCTCGAACCGGCCCGAGCTCTGGCCGGCATCGCCCGCCTTCGCGCCTGCCCAATTGGGGTGCATATGGAGCTGCACTTCCTGCCCCGCCGCCACGATCCGCTCGACCACCGGCCGGATCGCATCGAGCCCGAACACCATGGTCGGCATCGGATCGACGAAGAAGGTGCCCTTGAGGCCGTGGCGAGCGAGCGTCTGGAGCTGATAGCCGATGCCGACGCCCGCCGGATCGAGCGAGCGCTCGATCTGGGTCGCAAGGTCGCAGCCCGCGGCGTGATGGCGCCACATCAGCTCGGTATCGACGGTGAGGAATACGGCTGTCACGCCGCCGGGGGATAACGGGAGTCGGTGAAGATTTTCCGAACCTCATCTCCCCCCAGAGGCTTGGTGATCATATTACGCCGTCATGCCGGGCTTGTCCCGGCATCCACCGTGCAATTACACCAACTCTATTGTGGAGAGTGGACCCCGGCACAAGGCCGGGGTGACTATTCGTTTTAGTTCGCTGTTGCGACCATCACCAGATCGGTCAAACGCGCTCGACCACCGACAACCGGACGTTCAGATTCCCGCGCGTCGCTTCCGAATACGGGCAGACCACGTGCGCGGCATCGACCAGCTCCCGCGCGGTCGCGGCGTCGATCCCCGGCAGGTCGACCGCGAGTGCCACGTCGAGCCCGAAACCGCGGCCGTCGTCGCGCTTGCCGATGCCGACCGAGGCAGTGACATTGGCCTCATCGGCGACGCGGATCTTGCGCTGGCCGGCGACGAACCGGAGCGCGCCGAGGAAGCAGGCGGCATAGCCGACGCCGAACAATTGCTCGGGATTGGTGCCGTTGCCATTGCCGCCGAGTTCCTTGGCGGTCTCCAGCTGGACGTCGAGCAGGCCGTCGTCGCTGCGGCCATGCCCGGTGCGGCCGCCGTTTACGGTGGCGCTGGTGCGATAGAGAATGTCCATGTCCCAATCCTTTAGTTATCGCGATAACTGTTGTCGCGAAATGCGACATAGCATCGCGCGATCCCTTGTCAAGGCAAAAGTTATCGCGATATATGTTTCGCAGCGATTTTCTGCGGATGGACCGACCCGATGGATGTGATGAAGCTCGACGACCAGCTCTGCTACGCACTCTATTCCGCGAACATGGCGGTGCAGCGCGCGTACAAGCCGCTGCTCGACCGGATGGGCATCACCTATCCGCAGTTCCTCGTGCTCAACCTGCTATGGCACGACGGCCGGCAGACGGTCGGCGGGCTGGCGGACGATCTCGCGCTCGAGTCGAGCACATTGACCCCCTTGCTCAAACGGCTCGAGGCGTCCGGGCTGGTGACACGCACCCGCAACCCGAAGAACGAGCGAGAGGTGCTGATCGAGACGACGGCGGCGGGCGACGCGCTGCGCGGCGAAGCGGGATGCCTGGCCGAACGGCTGCTCGAAGCGTCGGGCACGCCGGTCCGCGGGATCATCGATCTCAACACGCGTGTGAAGGATTTCCGCGATCGCATCTATGCGGGATCATGATGCGAAGACGGTCCAGCGCCGTTCGCAAAAGGTGCCCGGCAGCTTAAAGGATATAGCCAATCGGAACCAGTCGATCCCGCTGCAGGTTACACTCTTCTAAAAACAAGGAGGTGTGTGATGGCAGATGAAGGCAAGACGACAGTCATAAAGACGGGCGGCGGCGGTGGTGCGATTGCCCTGCTCGCGGTCGCGATCATCGCAATCGCGGTGGTATTGTTCCTGCTGTTCGGCCAGAACATGCTCAGCAATACCAAGAAGGTCGACGCCGACATCAAGATCGACACGCCCGCGAAACCCTGATGTTCTCGGGGACCGGCTCGGCATTACTGCCGGTCTCCGACCTTTCCCGGCCCCTACACAAAACTAACGTGCGTGGTAAAAGTCGTAGACCTGCTGCGCGACCGCGGCCGACACGCCGGGCGCCTTCTTGAGGTCGTCGAGGCTCGCGCCGCGGACGGCGCGCGCGGTGCCGAAATGCATCAGCAGCGCCTTCTTGCGCGCCGGCCCGATGCCGGGCACCTCATCGAGCGGTGAAGCGCCGATCGCCTTGGCGCGTTTTTGGCGGTGGGCGCCGATCGCGAAACGGTGGACCTCATCGCGCAGCCGCTGGAGGTAGAACAGCACGGGCGAATTGACCGGCAGCGTCAGTTCGCGGCCGTCCATCAAATGGAACACCTCTCGCCCTTCCCGCCCGTGATGCGGGCCCTTGGCGACGCCGACCAGACAGACGTCTTCGATTCCCATTTCCTCGAGCACGCCCTTGACCGCGTTGAGCTGGCCGCGCCCGCCATCGATCAGCACCAGGTCGGGCCAGTCGCCGGCGTCGCGATCGGGATCCTCTGCCTGGGCGCGCGCGAAACGGCGCCCGAACACCTCGCGCATCATCGCGAAATCGTCGTCGGTCGCCGCCTGTTTGATGTTGAACTTGCGATACTGCCCCTTGCGGAACCCCTCGGGCCCCGCGACGACCATCGCGCCGAGCGCGTTGGTGCCCTGGATATGGCTGTTGTCGTAGATCTCGATCCGGTCGGGCGGCTCGGGCAATTCGAACAGATCGGCGACCTCGCGCAGCAATTTTGCCTGCGTCGTCGATTCCGCCAGTCGCCGGTCGAGCGCCTCGACCGCGTTGCGCTTGGCCTGTTCCATCAGCCGCCGCCGGTCGCCACGCTGCGGCACCGACACCGCGACCTTGTAGCCCGCGCGCTCGGCCAGCGCCTCGGCGAGCAATGCGCCTTCGGACAGCTCGCGGTCGAGCAGCACATTCCGCGCCGGCGGCACTTCCTCGTAGAATTGCGTCAGGAAGCTCGTCAGCACCTCGTCCTCGGGCACGTCGGCGGTATGCGCGGGGAAGAAGCTGCGATGTCCCCAATTCTGCCCGCCGCGGATGAAGAAGGCCTGGATGCCCATCACCCCTTCGCGGCACGCCAGCGCGAAGACGTCGGCGTCGCCGACCCCTTCGGCGTTGATCGCCTGCGTTCCCTGAATGAAGGTCAGCGCCTTCAGCCGATCGCGCAGCACCGCGGCGAGTTCGAAGTCCATCGCTTCGGCGGCGGCGGTCATCTGGACGCCGAGCTTGGTCTGCACCTTGGTCGACTTGCCCGCCAGGAAGTCCTTCGCGTCGCTGACCAGTTCGGCATATTCCGCCTCGCCGATCCGCCCGACGCACGGCGCCGAGCAGCGCTTGATCTGGTAGAGCAGGCACGGCCGGTCGCGCGTCTTGAAGAAGCCGTCGGTGCACGAGCGCAGCAGGAACAGTTTCTGCAATGCGTTGAGCGTGTTGTTGACCGACCCCGCGCTGGCGAAGGGCCCGTAGTAATTGCCCTTGGCGCGCCGCGCGCCGCGATGCTTCTGGATGCGCGGGAAGTCGTGATCGGCGCGCAGCAGGATGAACGGGAAGCTTTTGTCGTCGCGCAGCAGCACGTTGTAGGCGGGACGGAAGCGCTTGATCAGCTGCGCCTCGAGCAGCAGTGCCTCGGCCTCGTTGTTGGTCGTGACGATGGTCATCGACCGCGTCTGCGCGACCATGCGCTGCAGCCGCTTGGGCAGGCGGTCGACCTGGGTGTAGTTGGTCACGCGGTTCTTGAGCGCGCGCGCCTTGCCCACGTACAGCACGTCGCCCCGCGCGTCCTGCATGCGATAGACGCCGGGGCGCACCGGCAGCGTCTTCAGCACGTTGCGGATCGCCGCCACACCAGCGGCAAGGTCGGGTGCCTCGCCACCGCCGCGGACGGTGTAGGTGGCCTTCTCTTCGTTGAATCGGGTCGGCGAATTGGGGTCGGACATGCCCGGCGAATCTAGGGACTCGCCGGGCGCGAAGCTACCCCGCTTACTTGCCCGCTTACTTGATCGCCGCGAGGTCGGTGCCGAGCTTCTTGAGCACGTCGTCGGTGATCTTGCCCTGCGACATCGGCGCGAGCTGGTTGAGGCTCATCGACTTGAAGCTCTCGTACATCGGGTGCTGCGAGACATCGCCGCCGAGGTCGGCGGCGAGCACGTCCTTGCCCTTGGGATCGGCGACGATCGTTTCGATCGGCGTATCGAGGGTGAATTTGCCGGCGACCGCAGGCGCGGCCGCGGCCGCTGCCGTCGTCGCGGGTGCGGTGGCGGGAGCCGGTGCGGCGGCCGGAGCCGGAGCCGTCTGGGCGAGCAGGGCAATTGCGATCAGCGACATCATCTTTTCTCTCCCCTCGAAAAACGAGTTGAAGCGTATGTGGCCGCGATTGGCGTCGGAATTGTGGCAGCCGCGCTGCCAATTGCACGATCAGGCGCGATGCTGGTCCCAGCGATCGAATTCGTAAGCGATCGATCCTTCGACCAGCCGTTCCCACAGCTCGCCCACCACTTCGGGCGGCACGCCGGCGGCTTCAGCCGCGGCCCTGGCATTGGCGATGACCTGCGCCTTGCGGTCTTCGTCGCGCACGGTACCGCGGTCCTGCTTGATCCGCGCGGCGGCGGTCATGAAGCGGAAACGGATCGCGAGCAGGTCGACGATCTGGCGGTCCACGGCGTCGACGCCGGCACGGACCTCCAACATGGTCTGGCAGTCTTCGGGGGAGATCATGAGGGCTCCCTAAGGCGTGCGGTCGCAAGCGGCAATGGCCGGAAAGGGTGGAAACGCGGCAAGCCATTTGTCGCAGAAGGCGGACGGCTGGGGCGAGGGGATGGCAGCACCTCCCTACTTCGTCATCCCGGCCCTGTGCCGGGATCCGCCGGGCAGCCGAGGGAGAAGCTCGACCTCTTGTCCAGTTGTCCAGAGCTCGCTGCACCGCAGATCCCGGCACAAGGCCGGGATGACGATGGTAAATATAGGAAAGGTTCGCCCGTTCCGGCGAGCCGACGCTCAGTTGAGCCGCGACAGCCCGGAAATGGTCTTGTCGACCAGCTTGGCGTCGTCGGCCGCGCCGTGCGTCTCGGTGATGATCCGCGCGGCGGCCTTGGCGGCGACGTCGGCGGCCTTGGCGCGAACCTCGGCGATCGCAGTACGCTCGGCGGCGCCGATCTTTTCCTCGGCCATCTTGCCGCGGCGCGCGACGAGGTCGGCGGCATCGGCTTCGGCCTTGGCGATCAACGCGGCGGCTTCCTGTTCGGCGTGCGCGACGATCGCGGCGGCGTCGCCCGCGCTGGCCTTGGCCTTCGCCTTGGCGTCGGCGAGCAGTGCCTCGGCCTCGGCACGGATCGCCTTGGCCTCGTCGAGCTGGCGGCGGGTATCTGCGATGCGCTGGTCGAGCGCCTCGGCGATTTTCTTCGGCGCCTTGGCGACGAAGATCGCGAGCAGCAGGAAGATGGTGATGCCGACATAGACCCAGAATTCCGGGCTCGACGGGCTGTAGGGCGATGCCTCGGCGTGCGGCGGCGCGCCATTGGCCTCGGTTGTCGCGACGGGGGCGGCGGTCATCATCATCCCAATCCTCAGCCCAGCGCAGCACGCGCGGCAACGGTGGCGACCGTGTCCGCTGGACGCTTGCCGGTCAGGCGCTCGACGATGTCGGCGGCGGCGCTGGCTGCGACGCCTTCGATCTCGCCCAGCGCGGTCGAGCGCGCCGCATCGAGTTCAGCCTGCGCCGTGGCGGTCTTCGCCTCGATCGTCTGGTTCGACTTCTTCAGCTTCGCCTCGATCGACTGAGCGGCTGCTGCACGCGCCTCGGTCACCCGGGCACGCGCCGCATCCTGCGCCGCGGCGACGCCGGCCTCATAATCGGCGGCCATGCGGTCGGACTCGGCCTTCGCGCCCTGCGCGACGGAGAGGTCGCCCGATACCTGGCCCTCGCGCGCCTCGATCACCCGGCCGACCTTGGGCAAGGTGAGACGCACCACGCCAAAATAGAGGACCGCGAAGAAGATCGCGAGCCACACCATCTGGGGCAGGAAAGTCGAGAACTCGAACTGGGGCATGGCCGTCCGTTCCGGTCAGTCGGTAAAGGCGCACTTGCGAGCCGAAGCGCGCAAGTGCGATGTCCTTACGAGAAAGCGAGCGCCAGCGCGACGACGGCTGCGATCAGGCCGAGCGCCTCGGTCACGGCGAAGCCGAAGATCAGGCGGCCACCAAGCTTGGCATCGGCTTCGGGGTTGCGCGCCACGCCGTTTAGGTACTGACCGAAGATGTTACCCACGCCGATCGCCGCCATGCCGGCGCCGATCGCCGCAAGGCCCGCACCGATCTTAGCTGCAGTTGCCACGTCCATTTGAAGATCCTTCCGGTTTGAATTCGAGAGTTACTCAGTGAAGATTGATCGCGTCGTTGAGGTACAGGGACGCGAGCAAAGCGAAAACATAGGCCTGGACGACCGCGATCAGCACTTCGAGCGCGGTCAGCGCGACGTTCACTGCCAGCGGCACGACGCCGAACACATAAGGCAGCGCGCCGAACGAGCCGAGCGCGACGACGAAGGTGCCGAACACCTTCAGCAGCACGTGGCCGGCGGTCATGTTGGCGAACAGGCGAATGGCCAAAGTGAACGGACGGCTGAGGAAGCTCAAGATCTCGATCACGAACACGAACGAGCCGAGGATGACCCCCGAGCCGTGCGGCCAGAACAAGCTGAAGAAATGAAAGCCGTGGCGTGCGAAACCGACGATGCAGACCGTCACGAACACGATGATGGCTAAACCTAACGTCACCGCGACATGGCTGGTCGGGGTGAACGAGCCCACCCAGGGGATCAGGCCGAGCAGGTTGCAGGCGAGCACGAAGATGAAGATCGAGAAGATCAGCGGCGCGAAACGGCGCCCCTCGGGCCCGACGTTCTCGTCGAGCATCTTGCGCACGAAATCGTAGACATATTCGACCGCGGCCTGCCAGCGGCCGGGAACGAGCTGAGGCTTCGCGGTGCCGACGAACAGGAAAACCGCGACTCCGGCGAGCGCGATCGCCATCCACAGCGACGAGTTGGTGAACGACAGATCGTAGCCACCCGCCTTGATCGGGTGGAGGACCTTGATCGCAAACTGTTCCATCGGGCCGGCCATGGCGTCGGTCCTTTACTTGGTGGTGTCGTCGGCGTCGAACTGCGCCGAGGTTTTCTGGGCGCGGTACACGCCGGCGATGAAACCGAACACCAGCAGGGCGATCATCACCCAGGGCTTGGTGCCGGCAAAACGGTCGATGAAGTAACCGAGCGCGGCAGAGACCAGCACCGTGCCGACGAACTCGATCCCGACCGCCCAGCCACGGCTTTCCGCCGCGCCCTCTCCGGCAGTCACCGGACGGTCGATCTTCGCCTTCGCTTCCGCGATACGGCGATCAAGGTCGTCATTCTGGCGGTCGTCAGCCAACGCGAAAAACATCCTGATAAGAAAACGCCGCCGCGCTATATCCCAAGCGGGCGACGACGGGCAGCGGACGCCGCAGCCCCCGTTGCTGCGGGCCGTTTAGGTAGCAGGACGGCCCGAGTCAACCGTTGCGAACGGTCCGGCCCCAGCCCCTCAGACGCAGCGCGGATCGCGCGTCGGTGCGGCGGCCGTGCGCGTCAGCCAATTGCCCGAGGGATCGCGATATTTCTCGCCCGCAACGGTCTTGGCGATCAGGTTGCAGCCGGTGGTGAACGCCATCTGCTCGATCGTGACGCCGTTGGCCGCGCTCTTCTGCGTGTAGAGCGCCTTGCGCTGGATGTTGATCTTGTTGACCAGCGCCGTGAGGTCGCGGCTCGCGCCGTCGACCACGCCGAGATAGCCATCGGGCTGTTCGCCGACCTGCCCGGCCGAGCGCGCGGCGGCATAGGCCGGGTCGCGGTCCTGCGCCACCGCCGGCAGGGCTGTCGTCAGCAGAGCGAGAGCGATCATGGTCCGTTTCATCGTCAGAATACCCCGGGATTGTCGTCGATCAGCGACTTGGCCTGGCCATCGAGCTTGTACACCACTTGCTGGGTGATGTTGATGTTCAGGTTGATTTCGATCGGCTTGTCGGGGGCGGTCACGTTGATGCACCCGCCGAGCAGACCGTTGGCACTTATTGCGCCCAGGAGAAGCAACCGTCGCATCGACCCTCTGGTCGGACTCAAAGACTCCGTCGTCAATCCTGCCTTCCTAAATCCTGTGCGTATCATGGCTTGGTCTCGCTTGCGGGAGGCTGAACGGGGGAGGTGGCGCTGTTCTGCTGCTTGATCAGTTCGGGCAGCTTGCGCCGGACAAGGATGGTCGGGTCGTAGAAACCCTGCGCGGTGTCGAGCAGCGAGCGGAAGGGCGCCTTGATCCGGACGTTGAACACGAACGGCAGCCGCTGCAACCGGCGGACCAGGAAGTTGGACTTGGCCCCCTCGCCCTGGCTGACCCCGGCGAAATGCGCCTCGGTGATGACTTCGCCGGCGAGCGGACCGTTCAAGGTCAGGTCGAGATTGCGGTAACGCAGCGACTTCAATGCCTGGAACGCCAGATTACCCCAGGTGCCGAGATCCTTTTCGGTCAGCTCGCCGACATAAGCGAGCGTGCCGCCGCCCGGCCGAACCCGCAACTCGCCCTTCTCGATCCGGCCACCGTTCACATCGAAGATCATCGGCAAGGTGCCGTCGAACACGCCGGTCGCGTTCAGATTCTTGAAGTCGAAGGTCTGCAGGAACTGCGCGGCATCGACCCCGGTCAGGCGGAAGGTCAGGCGCCGCCCGCCGGGATCGGCGAAATCGAGCAGGCTCGGGTCGAGGTCGAGCCGGCCGCCGGCGAACGGCCAGCGCGCATCGGTGACCTGGATCCTGGTCGGCCCCTGCACCTGGTAATGGATCGTGCCGCTATCGACCGCGACGCCCGTGTCGATTCTCCTGACCGTCGCGAGCTGGTTGGGCGCCGACACCATGCCGAGCAGGTCGGTGAAGCGGATTTCGCCGTACAGCCCGGTGACGGGGCCGAACGCGGCGGCGAGGTCGGTATCCTGCGTCCGGAACACGCCGTCGCTGGTCGTGCCTTGCGGCGCCCACGCGATATGTCCGCGGCCGGTGATAGTGCCTGCGACGTCCGCGATCACGCCGGTGGTCAGCGGAGTGAGCGCGTCGGGCTGGAAACCCTTGGTGAAGGTCAGGCCGGTGACGTCGAGATCCGCGGTGCCAACGCCGCTCGACAGATCGTGCGCGATCGCGACATCGGCCACTTTCGCGCGCCCGTCGGTCGTAGTGAGCCTGCCTGTCGCCGCGATGCGATTGCCGGTCAGCGTCAGCGCGACGTCGCGCCCCGCGAGCTGGTTGAAGCGTGGATCGGGCGCGGCGTCGGACACCAGCAGCGCGCCGCCCACGAGCAATCGGCCGCCGTCCATCCGCCAAGAGCCGTCGGCGTGCGAGAGAATCAGCGGCACCGCGCCGATCTGTCCGCCGGCCCCGCCGAATGTACCGCCGACCGATTGTCCGAAGCTGCCGTCTAGCGTCGTGACATCGAGCCGGGTCAGCCGGTCGGGTGCGCCGAGCCGGACCGCGAGGCCGTCGAGCGCGAAGCGGCGCTCGCCCAACCGCAATGTCGCCCCGGCCGCGACAAGCGTGAGCGGGCTGTCGCCGAGCGCGCCGGCCAGATGCAGGTCGCGCACCACCGCCCCGCCGCCGATCCGGCCATCGGCGACGCGCGCCATCGCGCCGTCGACCGGACAAAGCTGCATGCGCAGATCGCGCGCGTCGAGCCCCGACAGCCGCAACCGCGCCACCGTGAGCGGCGCGCAGGCGGGATTGACCGTCAGCGCACCGCGCCCACCCCATTGCGCGACGAGTGGCAGGCGCAGGCCTTCTACCCCGCCGCCGCTTCCCAATGGCCCGCTCAACGTCGCGACGCTCTCGACCCGCGTCCGCCCGTCGAGCCCGGCGCTGAACCTGACAGGCTCGAGCGCGAGCCGCGCGCCGTCCGCCGTGTACGGCTCCATCGTCACAACGCCGGTGATCGGCGCCCCCACCCGCGCCTGGTCGAGCCGCGCGCTGAGCTCGGGCAATCCGCCTCCACCGATGACGGCCTCGCCGCGCACGATCACGCCGCCATTGGGCCAGGCGAGCTGCGTGCCCTCGCGGCTGGTCAGCGTGACGCTCGCCCCGCTTTCGGCGACCGCGAGCAGGCGCGACAGCTTGACCGCGCCCCGCCCGCCATCGATCGCGGCGGAAAGCTCGGCGGTCAGCGCGAAATCGCTCGCGCCGGCGTCGAGCACCCGGGCAAGCTGGGCGGCGAGCGGCGCGACCGGCGTCCCCACCCCGGCCGAGGCGATCGAGGCGAAACGCGCACGCATCGCTTGGGGCAGCGCCGCCCGGCCGAGCCGCGCCTTGCCGACGAACGCGCCCTTGCCGTCGGCGTAGCGATAGGCGCCGTCGATCGCCGCCGCTTTCCCCGCAATGCCCACTCCCGCAAGGCGCGCTGCGATCAGTTGCGCCCTGCCCTGGATGCCGCGCGCATCGCCCGCGAAGCCGAGCGTCCCGTCGAGCGACTCGGCGGCGAACGATGGCGCGGTCGCGCGGTCGGCGGCGAGGGTTGCACTGCCGTACCAGCGATCGAGCCGCGGGGTGACCGTCGCCCGGACATCGGCGCGCCCCTGCCGGGAGCCGCTGCTGCCGCATCCAATCTCGCCCGCGCGAACCGGACCGCGCAAATCGATCGCGTCCGCGCGGACGTCGATCCTGAGCGCAGCGACCGCCTTGTCGGCGACGCACGCGCCAATCGCGATCCGCTCGCTGATCGCCGCGACCTGCCCCTGGAAACCGCCGTCGAGCCGGCCGCTGCCCGAGGCCTTCAACCCGACCACGCCCTGCGGCGCCTCGAGCCGCATCCGCCCGTCGTCGAGATCGAGCTGGATCGCCGGCAAGCGGAACGCCCCACCCTTTCCCTTGGGCAGCAGCCGGTCGAGCGCACCGAACGACAAGGCGCCGTCCACCATTCGAGCGCGCATCCGGACGTGGCCGGCGCGCAGGCCCGTAACCTCGGCGCCGCCGAACCCGACCGAGGTCTCGACCTCGACCCAATCGGCGATGAGGTCGGGATGCGCGGGATCGCCGATGACGATATTGGTCAGCCGCTGATGCCCGAGCGCGAGGTCCTCGATCGTGTAGCGCGCGGGCACGTCCGCCTGGGCCAGGCTGTCGTCGATGAAATGCCGCGCGACCGGCTTGCGCACCAGCCACAGCCCGCCGAGCACGACCAGCAGCACCGCGAGCGCGATGGCGAGCCGGAACCCGATGCGGCGCCTGCGCGACGATCCGGTTATCGCTGGCTCGACGTCCTCCATGCACCCCTTGCGCAAAATCGTTACGGTCGACGCTACACGCTGCACCCGCTCCAGGGCAATTGCACCGGCCCGGTTGGCGGACTAACCCACGGTGCATGGGGGACGTTCCGGAACCGGATCATTTGGGCCATCGCGGGCGGCTGCGGCAGCGGCTGCTGGCCGACGCCGACGGGTTGCTCGATCACGAATTGATCGAATACCTTCTCGCGCTGGCGATCCCGCGGCGCGACACCAAGCCGCTGGCGCACGCCTTGCTGCGCGAATTCGGTGGCATCGCCGGCCTGCTGACCGCGGCGCCCGAGGAACTGGTGCGGGTCAAGGGAATGGGCGACACCTCGGTCGCCGCGCTCAAGATCGCGCAGGCGACGGCGCTGCGGCTGTTGCGCGCGGAAGTCGCCGCCAAGCCGGTGCTGTCGAACTGGCAGGCGGTACTCGACTATCTCCGTGCCGACATGGCGCATCACGGCAACGAGCGCGTCCGCGTGCTCCATCTCAACACGCGCAACATGCTGATCCGCGACGAACTGATGAACGAGGGCTCGATCGACGAGGCGCCGGTCTATGTCCGCGAAGTGATCCGCCGTGCGATCGACCTCAAGTCGGCGTCGATCATCCTGGTCCACAACCACCCCTCGGGCGACCCGTCACCGAGCCGCGCCGACATCGACCTGACGCGTGCCGTGGTCGAGGCGGGAAAGAAGATGGGGATCGCGGTGCACGACCATATCATCGTCGGCACGCACGGGTTCGTGAGCTTGCGGGGACAGGGGCTGATTTGAAGGCGAGCGTGCGATCAAGTGAAGTAATTGGATGCATTTTGCAAACAGCCACCGTAACTCAAGATGGCCACACCCTTCAGTATCCGCTGTATCAATATCGGCACTTACGCAAATATAGCGAGACCTTCATTGATAAAGGTCGAGTCGCTTACCCTTCTCTATCTGAAAGGTATCGCTATGCTTCGGTCCATTTCGGTCGGAATGTCTATCGCGTGCGCGTTGTCCTCAGCCTCAGCCTTCGCAGCAACGGCTGGCGGACTCGAAGGTTGTGCAGCCCTATTAGATCCAACGAAGATCGCATTGTCACACTCAGTCGCCGATACATACGCATATACCGAAATTGCGCAGTCAAATTCAAATAGTAATAATTCATTTGGCCTCGGCGTAGTATTACCGATCAACGGCGTTCCAATTGGAGCAAATGCAAACTCAAATAGCACCGACGTTCAAAGCCACCTTTCCAACGTTGGATTAAATTGGAGTCATGACGAGCAACTTGGTTACGCCGTAAGTTACATCCCGCGTTACGCGGGCGATCAGTTTAATACCTGCATCAAGAATCTTGCCACAAACAAAGATAGCGGGGTGTCAATTGATGCCACCGGCACTTCCGACGACGGAGCGATCGTGACAGTGTCTGTTCACCCTACGCCAGGGCCTGAGATGCTTAGACGTAGATTGAAGATTTGGACCAATGGCTCCTCTACAGATGACTTTCCAGAATACATCGCCTCCAATGGCACTGACGTAATTCTTAACGTTGCGCGCCCGAACAAATCAAAGGATCTCATAATCAAAGCCGAAATCGATACCTTCGGAGGCACGCCCATCTCTACTCAGGTTCTTGTCATCCCGTGGAAGCCGATCGAAACCACGATCATTCATTCGCCTCCCAAGGTGGACGTAAGATGCGGAGGGTCGAATTGGGGAAAGCACAACTCGGAGAAGCAAGCGGTGGTTGTGGCCGGGCCTAACGAGATGCTGTTTCCCGACACAATCTTGAAGGGTGTTGGAGACGGGATTCCCGCGAACTCGGGTAACCATCCCGGCAAATATCCAGATGGGGCGCCCGCTGACAGCCGAGGATTCGATATTGCATTCTCTTCACCGGTCACCATTGGCGGAAATTCATGGTGTCAAGTTCAAGCCAATGAAAACCCAGGCTATTCTGCTTCTTTCGTTGTCACCGGCAAATCCGTCTCACGCCCCGCCGACAGCGGGCCGGCGATGAGCAATCTGGTCCCAGTGAAGTCTCATATTTTCGGATAGTGAAGTGGAGCACGCCTCGACAAACAGAGGCGTGCCCCGTCCATATTTTGAGCAACCATCTAACCATATTTCACTTGAAAAAGCGCAACATGCTGATCCGCGACGAGTTGATGAACGAAGGCTCGATCGACGAGGCGCCGGTTTATGTCCGCGAAGTCATCCGCCCCGCGTTCGACCTCAAATCGGCATCGATCATACTGGTCCACAATCACCCCTCGGGCGACCCGAGCCCGAGCCGCGCGGACATTGACCTGACGCGTGCCGTGGTAGAGGCAGGAAGAAGCTGGGCATCGCGGTCCACGATCATATCATCGTCGGGACGCATGGTTTCGTCAGCCTCCCGGGACAAGGTCTGATCTGACCGACAGACCGCCGGTATCAGCGGCGCCGTCGAGGTCGACCAGAATATCGGGCGCCAGCTTCGCCAGGAATTCCGCCGCATCGAAAATCTCCCCCGGCGCCCGCACACCGGTCGCGACCGGGCGTCCGTCGAGCAAGGTCAGGCAGGCGTTGACCACCAGCGGCGCCGTCACCGCATAGATGTCGCGGCCGGTCGCGGTTGCGCGCCGCACCTGGCCGCCCAGCGTCGCCCGGACCTCGATCACGAATTGCTGCGCCGAGCGTCCGCGATCGTCGATCGCGCTGGGCGCCGGGGTGTCGCCATTGTGCAGGTCGGCGAGCGGCCTGAGGTTCATGAAGCTGGTGATCGAGTCCGCCGCGACATGGCGCGACAGCAGGATGATCTCGCTCAGTGCGACGCAGGTCACAGGCTGTTCGCCGAACGGCGCGGGAAATCGCCATTGCCCGGCGGGCGGCGGTGTCGGGATCGGGGTCAGTTTTCCATCGCTAACGATCAGGCGCTCGAACGTGTTGCGCTCGCCCGTCAGCCGCGTGCCCGCGGTGGGATGCCAGCTGTCGAGCCCGACCGCGACATGGATCGAATCGGCGCGCACCCCTGCTGGCACCAGCGCCGAGGCCAGCAGGTCGGCGAGACCGCCGTAAAAGGCCATGGCCGGGACCAGGGTGACGCCCGCATCGCGTGCCGGACCGTCGAGCCGGTCGAAAAGGTCGAGCACCGTCCGCTGCTCGGCTGCGACGTCGAGGTAAGGGATTCGGGCCCGTATCGCTGCTTCGGCCGCCGGCAGCGCAGTGTCGAAGAACGGGCCGGCGCAATTGATCACCGCGTCCGTACCCGCGATCGCCCGGTCGAGATTGGCGGCATCGGCAACATCGATCGCCCGACACGCCTCCTCCTTGCCGCCGGTCGGCCGGAACCGTCCGCTGCGCGTCGCCGCAACCACCGTCACGTGCAGGTGCCGCAGCGCATCGACCACGAACCGTCCGGTATGTCCCCCCGCTCCCAGCACCGCGATCCTGAACATGCTTTCCCTTCGCGCAAATCGATACCATTCGGTATCGTTTGACGAAATGACACCGATCGGTATCGTTGTCAATCAAGCCCAAGGGAGTCGCTGATGGCCGCAACCGTTACCGATGCGCCGACGACGCGTTCGCAGCGCGCCCGCGCGCATGCGCTCGGCGTCGCGTCGAGCCTGTTCTACGCCAATGGCGTGCGGGCGGTGGGGATGGAGCAGATCGTCGACGCGTCCGGCATCGCCAAGACCACCATCTATCGCCACTTCCCGACCAAGGACGCGTTGATCGAGGCCTTCCTGGAAAAGGAGGATCGCGAGTTCTGGTCGCAATGGGACACGGCGGTCGACTCCGCCGCCACCCCGACGGCACGGATCCATGCCCTGTGCGACTGGATCGGCGCTCGCGTGCGCCGCGACCATTACCGCGGGTGCCCGCAGCTCAATGTCGCGGCCGAATTCGCCGATGCCGGCCATCCTGCGAGACGTGTCGCGCGCCGCCACAAGGAGGAAATGCATCGCCGGTTGGAGGCGCTGTGCGACCAAGCCGGGGCTCGCGAGCCCAGCGTCGCGGCAATGCAGATCGCGCTATTGTTCGACGGCGCGTTCGCGAGCGACGGGCGGTTGAACGCGTTCGACGCCGGCGCGCTCCTGCGCAGCGCCGCCAGCCGATTGCTGCGACCGCCGGCGCTGGAATAGGGCGTTCACCAGGCCTTCTGCGCCTGCATCCCCCTGAAATCGCTCTTGCCGATCGTCAGGCGCAGCACCGGCCCCGGTCTCGGCGAAGGCTGCGCGCACGCCACAACAGCCAAGACCGAAGGAAGGAGCGTCATCTGCAAGGCATGCGGCATACCGATATGAGGTCACATCACATTTCAGTCGGCAAGCACCGAGAAGCCTCCACCACACAAAAAGGGCCGCCGCGCCAAGGGGAGAAACGCGGCGGCCCTCTGCGTGGGCGTCGTCGGAGTTAGGTTACGACGCCTTCTGACCCGAGCCTTGCGACAGGAAATTGGTCAGTTCGTCCTTCGAGATCGTCTTGGACTTGTCCGAGTCGGCCTGGGTGAAAGCCTCGGCGACCCAGGTCTTGTTCGCGGCATCGTCCTTGAGCGACGGGTCGGCCTTGGTGCGGAGCGCGGTCATCCACGCGCCGAACTCGACCTTGTTGAGCTTGCCGTCCTTGTTCTTGTCATAGGTGCCGAACTCGCTGTTGACGACCTCAGCGACCTGTGCGCCCGGGGCGGCCGCCGGCGAGGCGGGCGCCGGACTGGCCGCCGCGGTTGCCGGATCGGCGGGAGCCGGATTGGCAGCCTGTGCGTTAGGAGCAGGCGTTGCCGGAGTCGCGGGCATGGCCTGCGGCTGGCTGGTGGCGGTCACGGGAGCCGCCGGCATGGTTTCCGGCGCCGGGTTGGCCGCGGTCGGCAGCTGCGGCGCAGGCGCGGTTTGCGGCTGCGCAGGTGCTGCATTAGTATCTGGCGCCGGTGGATTGGTCTGCGGCTGGTTCTGCGCCAATGCCGGCACAGAAATCATCATGACACTCGCCAACAAAACATGCTTAAGCATGGCAAATCTCCTTGCAATTCAGACTTGTTTCTGCGAAGCGATTTTCACCGCTCCGATCGAATGGCTCGATATAAAACCTTCGACTTTCGATATGGGTCCGAAATTGTTGATGTGAAGGGTCGATTTGTCGCGTGATCGGCGCGATTCGGCGTGCAAGCGTGCTTCACTTGCGACGAACCGACTCACGATTTTCGGGAACCATGGCGGCGTCGCCACACTCGGCGCGACCGACCGGCGCTCACGGCAAAAAAAGCGCGTGTCGAACGCCATGCCTCCTCCTGACGATCGACCAGCCGTAAAGGCGATTGAGACACCGGGACGCGCTTGCTATCGGCGCGGCGATCCCCGCCGACCCATTTTTCCGAAAGGCCCTTCATGGTCCCGCGCTATTCCCGTCCCGACATGACCGCGATCTGGACCCCGGAGGCACGCTTCCGGATCTGGTTCGAGATCGAGGCGCACGCGACCGACGCGCTGGCTGAACTGGGCGTGGTGCCGAAGGAAGCGGCGGCGGCACTGTGGACATGGTGGGCGACCAACCCGGTGATCGACGTCGAGGCGATCGACGCGATCGAGGCGGTGACCAAGCACGACGTCATCGCCTTCCTGACCTGGGTGGCAGAAAATGTCGGCGACGAAGCGCGCTTCATGCATCAGGGGATGACCTCATCTGACGTGCTCGACACCTGTCTGGCGGTTCAGCTCGCACAAGCGTCCGACATCCTGATCGCCGATATCGACGCGCTGCTTGTGGTGCTCAAGCGCCGCGCCGGGGAGCACAAGCTGACCCCGACGATCGGTCGCAGCCACGGCATCCATGCCGAGCCGGTGACCTTCGGACTCAAGCTCGCCGAGGCCTATGCCGAATTCGCGCGCAATCGCGAGCGGCTGGTCGCCGCGCGCAAGGACATCGCCACCTGCGCGATCTCGGGCGCGGTCGGCACCTTCGCCAATATCGACCCGCGCGTCGAAGCGCATGTCGCCGACAAGCTCGGCCTGGCGGTCGAGCCGGTCTCGACCCAGGTCATCCCGCGCGACCGTCACGCGATGTTCTTCGCCACGCTCGGCGTGATCGCCTCGTCGATCGAGCGGCTCGCGGTCGAGATCCGCCACCTCCAGCGCACCGAAGTGCTCGAGGCCGAGGAATATTTCTCGCCCGGCCAGAAGGGCTCGTCGGCGATGCCGCACAAGCGCAACCCGGTGCTGACCGAGAACCTCACCGGCCTCGCCCGCATGGTGCGCAGCGCAACCATCCCGGCGATGGAGAATGTCGCACTGTGGCACGAACGCGACATCAGCCATTCGTCGGTCGAGCGCTATATCGGCCCCGATGCCACCATCACGCTCGACTTCGCGCTGGCCCGGCTTACCGGGGTGATCGACAAACTCCTCGTCTATCCGGCGCGGATGGAGAAGAACCTCAACAAGATGGGCGGCCTGGTCCACTCGCAGCGCGTGCTGCTGGCACTGACCCAGGCCGGCGTCAGCCGCGAGGATTCGTACCGGCTGGTCCAGCGCAACGCGATGAAGGTGTGGGAATCGGACGGCGAGCTGTCGCTGCTCGAATTGCTCAAGGCCGATCCCGAAGTGACCTCGGCGTTGTCGCCGACCGAGATCGAGGAGAAATTCGACCTCGATTACCACCTCAAGCACGTCGACACGATCTTCGCGCGGGTGTTCGGTGCGTGAGGCGGCGGGCGATCCTGGCGGCAGCGCTCGCCGCGATCGCCATTCCAGCAGCCGCCCAGATCGAACACGACCCGCCGATCGATCGCGCGCATCCAGCGAGCAGCGCGGGCCTGCAGTTCGTCAGCCATGGATCGCTGGTCAACGCGCAGATCTATCGGCCCGCGGGCATCGGGCCGTTTCCCACCATCATCCTGCTCCACGGCCTGCCGGGCAACGAGCAGAATCTCGACCTCGCGCGGGCGATGCAGCGTGCCGGCTGGGCGGTCGTCACCTTCCATTATCGCGGATCATGGGGATCGGCGGGCCGCTTCGCGCTGACGAACGGCTGCGACGATGTCGACGCGCTGATCGCCGACCTGTCCGCGCCGGCCAATGCCGACAAATGGCAGGTCGATCCCAAAAGACTGGTCGTGATCGGACACAGCTATGGCGGCTATGTCGCCTCGTGCGCCGCCGACCGCCACCCGGAGTTGCGCGCGGTCGGGTTGATCGCGCCCTGGAACATCGCCGAGGATGTCGACGATTTCGCGCGACTGTCGCCGCAAGAGCGGCGCGCCAAGGCGCCCGTGGCGTTCGATGACGTCGATGGCCGCCTGACCGGCGCCGACGTGCAATCGCTGATGGAGGAAATCGTCGCCGGCGGGCGCCAGCTCGACCTCACGCGCTTCACGCCTGCCCTGGCGCGCCGGCCATTGTTGTTGGCGACCGCGGCACGCGACAGCGCCGACGATCAGGCGATCGGGCTGTCGAAGGCATTGAGCGCGAAGACGACCCTGGTCACGCGCCGCCTGTTCGACACCGACCATGCCTTCAACGACCAGCGGCTCGCGCTGATCGCGTTCGTGCTGGGCTGGCTCGGAAAAGTGCCGGGCGCGCCGAAGCACTAGGCCGACCGAGATCGGAGACCGCAAGTCTTTCGCGTGCTTCCGTTGTGTCGCAGGGGACACACAGCGATGCGCCATGGCAACAGAAGTGCAAATGCTGCAACTGCGAAGGATTGAAACAATATTGCGCTGCGTCGCAGCAAAATTCATATCGCCCCTACCGGACTGATCCGGTTCTCAGGAGAAGCAACCATGCGTATCATGGAATTGCTGGCCACCACGATGGTGACGGTCGGCAGCCTGGCGCTGGTGGCGGGGGTACTTTCCCTCTAACCCATCGGCCCAAACCGCACCCCGTGAAAGCCGGGGGCGGTCAGGCCGGGTGGGAGCGCCCTGACTGGGCGATTACAGGCCCGACCGGTCCCGCATCGAGATTCTATTCACTTCGGATGTATTTCCGCGCCGTCCCAAGACCGCTATGCCGCGAGCTTTGGTGGGAGGCGCGTATGAAGAAGCCGCAGACGGTCGCCAAGCTGACGGAACTCGGCCGCGTCCAGCTGTCGCGCACCTTCTTCATGCGCGATTTCCTCTATTCGGACATCGCGGAGATCCACGGCCTGTCGAACATTCCCGACGATCCCGATCTCGCGATCGCGGCGGGGACGCGATTGTGCGAAGACCTGCTCGAACCACTGCAGGACGCCTTCGGCCGGATCGCGATCCGCTCCGCCTATCGCTCGGCCGAGGTCAACCGGCTGGGAAATGCCAAGGGCTATAATTGCGCGTCGAACGAGCGCAGCGCGGCGGGGCACATCTGGGATCTGCGCGACGCGCAGGGTCAGATGGGCGCGACCGCGTGCATCGTCGTTCCCCGCTTCGCCAACGCCTGGACCGCGCCCGACGACTGGAAGCGCATCGCCTGGTGGGTGCACGAGCATCTGCCCTATTCGTCGATGGAATTCTTTCCGGTGCGCTGGGCGTTCAACCTGCAATGGCACGAGCGGCCGCTCAGGATGATCTACAGCCATATCCCCGATGCGCGCGGGTATCTGACCAAGGCGGGCATGGCCGAGCATGACGCGAGCCATCGGGAACTGTGGGAGCCGATTGTGGCGGCGTGATTCTTCTCCCAGTGGGAGAAGGATAGCGAAGCTTGGCGGCTTGCCGCCTAGCGGAGCTTGGATGAGGGAAGTTTGAGGGGAGGGATGCGCGACCCTGTCGCCTGCCCTCACCCTTCCGCGCCTTCGGCGCTCCCTCCCTCTCCCAACGGGAGAGGGATTTTCACCCTCCAACCGCCTTCTTCACCTTCTGGAAGAAGCCCTGCGCCTGGGGGCATTCGTCGCCCGTCTCGGTGCAGCGGAATTCCTCGAGCAGTTCGCGCTGCTTGGCCGTCAGCTTGGTCGGGGTCTCGACCGAGATCCGCACGACCAGGTCGCCGCGGCCCTTGCTCTGGAGCACCGGCATGCCGGCGCCGCGCTGGCGCACCTCGCGACCCGATTGCGTGCCGGCGGCGACCTTCACTTCGTGCTGTTCGCCGTCGAGGCCCGGGATGGTGATCGACCCGCCCAGCGCCGCCGTGGTGAAGCTGATCGGGGCGTGCGCGAACAAGGTCGTGCCTTCGCGCTCGAAGATCGCATGCCGCTTCACATGGAGGAAGATGTAGAGGTCGCCCGCCGGGGCGCCGCGCGGCCCGGCCTCACCTTCGCCCGACAGCCGCACGCGCGTGCCCTCGTCGACACCGGCGGGGATGTTGACGGTCAAGGTCTTGGTCTTCTCGACCCGGCCCTCGCCGCGGCACGACGAGCAGGGGTCGGCGATCACCTGGCCCGCGCCGTGGCACGACGGACAGGTGCGCTCGACGACGAAGAAGCCTTGCTGCGCGCGCACCTTGCCGTGGCCGGCGCAAGTGCCGCAGGACTTGGCCGACGTGCCCGGCTTGGCGCCCGATCCGTGGCACGCGTCGCACAAGGCGGCGACGTCGATGGTGATTGGCTCGGACTTGCCGTGAAAGGCTTCCTCCAGGCTGATTTCCATGTCGTAGCGCAGATCGGCGCCGCGCTGCGGCCCGCGCTGGCCGCCGCGGCCACCGCCCATGAATTCGCCGAATACGCTCTCGAAGATGTCGGAGAAGCCCGCGAAATCGTTGCCGCCGCCGCCGAACCCGCCGGGACCGCCCTGTTGGAACGCGGCATGGCCGAACCGGTCATAAGCCGCCCGCTTCTGCGGATCCTTCAGGCATTCATAGGCCTGGCTGACCGCCTTGAACTTGGCTTCGTGATCCTTGCAGCCCCCGTTCTTGTCGGGGTGGTACTTCATCGCGAGCTTGCGGTACGCAGACTTGATCGTCGCGTCGTCGGCGCCGCGCTCGACTTCCAGCAGCCCGTAAAAATCAACTTCGGTGGTCATCTACCCGGCCCCCGCCGACCTTCCCCGTCACCCCCGCGAAGGCGGGGGCCCATCTCCTGATCCTGCCTCGATCGAAGCGAGGGAGATGGGGTCCCGCTTTCGCGGGAATGACGGGTCGAGTCCATCACTTACGCCTTGTTGTCGTCCACTTCCGAGAATTCGGCGTCGACCACGTCCTCGCCACCGGCTTCGCCGCTCGCGGCAGCGCCGTCGGCCGCGGGCGAGGCTTCCGCCGCCGCCTGCTTCTCGTAGATCGCCTGGCCCATCTTCATCGCGACCTGCGCCAGCGCGCTGGCCTTTTCCTTCATCGCCTCGGCATCGCCGCCCTCGACCGCGGTCTTGGCTTCGGCGATCGCCGCTTCGATCTCGGCCTTGAGCGCCTCGTCGACCTTGTCGCCATTGTCGGCGAGCTGGCGTTCGGTGGTGTGGATCAGGCTCTCGGCATTGTTCTTCGCCTCGGCGCCTTCACGCCGCTTCTTGTCCTCGTCGGCGAAGCGTTCGGCGTCCTTGACCATCTGTTCGATGTCCGAATCGGACAGGCCGCCCGATGCCTGGATGCGGATCTGCTGCTCCTTGCCGGTGCCCTTGTCCTTGGCGCTGACATTGACCAGGCCGTTGGCGTCGATGTCGAACGTGACCTCGATCTGCGGCACGCCGCGCGGCGCCGGCGGGATGCCGACCAGATCGAACTGGCCGAGCAGCTTGTTGTCCGCCGCCATCTCGCGCTCGCCCTGGAACACGCGGATCGTCACCGCCTGCTGGTTGTCGTCGGCGGTCGAATAGGTCTGCGCCTTCTTGGTCGGGATCGTCGTGTTGCGGTCGATCATCCGGGTGAACACGCCACCCAGCGTCTCGATGCCCAGCGACAGTGGCGTCACGTCGAGCAGCAGCACGTCCTTGACATCGCCCTGCAGCACGCCGGCCTGGATCGCGGCGCCCATCGCGACGACCTCGTCCGGGTTGACGCCGGTGTGCGGCTCCTTGCCGAAGAAGTCCTTCACGACCTCACGAACGCGCGGCATGCGGGTCATGCCGCCGACCAGCACGACCTCGGAAATGTCCGACGCCTTCACGCCCGCATCCTGCAGCGCCTTCTTGCACGGCTCGAGCGTGCGCTTGATCAGATCCTCGACCAGCTTTTCGAGGTCCGAACGCGTGATCGACTTGACCAGGTGCTTCGGCCCGTTGGCGTCGGCGGTGATGAAGGGCAGATTGACCTCGGTCGTCGCGGCCGACGACAACTCGATCTTCGCCTTCTCGGCCGCTTCCTTCAGACGCTGCAGCGCGAGCTTGTCCTTGGTCAGGTCGATGCCTTCGGCCTTCTTGAAATCGTCGGCCAGGAACTGGAGCAGCTTGGCGTCGAAATCCTCGCCGCCCAGGAAAGTGTCGCCGTTGGTCGCCTTCACCTCGAACACGCCGTCGCCGATCTCGAGCACCGAGATGTCGAACGTGCCGCCGCCAAGGTCATAGACCGCGATCGTCTTGCCGTCCTGCTTCTCCAGCCCATAGGCCAGCGCGGCTGCGGTCGGCTCGTTGATGATGCGCAGCACTTCGAGGCCCGCGATCTGGCCGGCGTCCTTGGTCGCCTGGCGCTGCGCGTCGTTGAAGTACGCGGGCACGGTGATGACCGCCTGGGTCACCGTCTCGCCGAGATACGATTCGGCGGTTTCCTTCATCTTCTGCAGGATGAAGGCCGAAATCTGCGACGGCGAATAATCGTTGCCGCCCGCCTTGACCCACGCGTCGCCATTGCCGCCCTTGACGATGGCATAGGGCACCAGTTCGGTGTCCTTCTTGGTGACGGGATCGTCGAAGCGGCGGCCGATCAGGCGCTTCACCGCGAACACGGTCGAATCGGGATTGGTCACCGCCTGGCGCTTGGCCGGCTGGCCGATCAGGCGCTCGCCATCCTTGGCGAAGGCGACGATGGAGGGCGTAGTGCGCGCCCCTTCCGCATTTTCGATCACCTTGGGCTTGCCGCCTTCCATCACGGCAACGCAGCTGTTGGTCGTACCCAGGTCGATACCGATTACTTTTGCCATTGGTCCTCTGTGGCCCCTCGATCAAAATAAAACCCAGCCCGCACCCCTCTCGAGAGGCGGCGCGAGCACCAAATACCCGGGCGATATAGGGGGGGATTCGCTTGCCGCAAGATTTGCGCGTGCCTAGGGATTTCCAAGGTTTCCCAAAGTGGGAGTGGAAGAGATGAAGTCCGTGCTGCTGCTGGTTCCCGCAATCGTCGCGCTGTCCGCGTGCCAACAGCCGAAGCAGGCCGCGGTCGGCAATGCCTGGGTGCGACTGGCGGCGGTGCCGGCGAATCCCTCGGCCGCCTATTTCACGCTCAAGGGCGGACCGAAGGACGCGACGCTGACCGGCGTGTCGACGCCCGCGGCGGTCCGCACCGAAATGCACGAGAGCATGAATACGGGCGGCATGATGGCGATGACCCCGCTCAAGCTCGTCGCGCTGCGCGCCGGCGGCGAGGTCGCGTTCGCGCCCGGCGGCAAGCACGTCATGCTCTACGGGCTCAAGGCCACGCCGGGGGGAGCGGTACCGCTGACCTTCACCTTCGCCGACGGCCAGCAATTGACGGCGCAAGCCAAGGTGGTCGGCGCAGGCGATCCCGCGCCGCAATGAGGACACGGCGGTGACCCAGCAGGTCCGGCCGCTGACCGCGGGCGAGATCGACATGGCACGCTCGGTGTTCGGCGACGCGATCGACTATGCGCCGGTTCGCGTCGTGCTCGGCAAATGGGCGTTCTTCCAGCCCAGGGACGTGGTGATGAGCCCGCGCGGGCGAATCCATTTCCACCCCCATGGCACTGCCTATCGCGACGATTTCAGCCATGCCGAGCTCGGCGAGCAGGGCCTGTTCGTCCACGAGATGGTGCACATCTGGCAACACCAGTCGGGCATCTTCCTGCCGCTCCGCCGCGTGCCCTGGGCACGCTACGATTATGCGGTGAAACCGGGCTGGGAGCTGCGGAAATACGGGCTCGAGCAGCAGGCCGAGATCGTGCGGCATGCGTTCCTGCTCGGGCATAATGCGCTGATCGCGGGGGCGCCGCCGTTGCAGCAGCTGGCGACGATTCTGCCGTTCCGGCCTGGGGTCCACCAAGCCAGCCATTCTTGATCCCCTCTCCTCTTGTGGGAGAGGGTTGCGCGGACTTAGGCTCGTCAGAGCCTTAGTCGGAGCTGGGTGAGAGGAGCGGTCGCATGGCGACCGCTCCCCTCACCTCCCACTCCTACAAGGGGAGAGGGATGGGCTAGCCTATCGCACTGCGCGCGTTACATTGCGCGCCCCGGAGGACCCAATCATGCCGCAGACGCTCGACCGTTTCCGTTCTTCGACCTGGGGATGGCTGCGCGGCACGCTGGCCGGCTGGGGGACATTGATGCTGATCCCGATCGGGGTGGTCGGCGCTTTGGTCACAGGCCGCTATTACCCGCTCGGTTTCCTTGCGCTGGCGGCGGCGATCGCGGCGGTGAAGTGGTTCCAGAATCTCGGCGCGACCTTCGAGGTGACGCAGGACCGGCTGGTCCTGCACAGCGGCGTGTTCAACAAGTCGATCGACGAGATCGAGCTTTACCGCATCAAGGACATCCGGATCGATTTCTCGCTGATCAACCAGATGGCGGGGGTCGGCACGATCACGCTGATGTCGAGCGACGAGACCACCCGGGGCAAGCCGTTCGTGATGCGCTGCATCGAGCAGGCCCAGACGCGCCGCGAGAAATTGCGCGACCTGATCAACACGGCGCGGCGCGCCCGCGGCGTGCGCGAGTTCGACATGGTCCAGGAAGCGACGATGCCCTAGCAACCCCGGGCGGACAGCGCGCGTTCACTCGGTCACGCGTACAGGGCCGCCCGACGATGATCGTGACGATGACACCCGAACGCCTGAAGGGCATGATCGGCGCCGGCCTGGTACAGGCGGCGATCCTGTACGTGCTGATCGCCGGGCTGGTGGTAAAACTGCCGACCATCGTGGACGCGAAGCAGAACCTGCTCGCCTTCGTCCCGCCGCCCCCGCCGCCAGAGATCAGGGTGGAAACCCAGCCCAAGCCGAGCAACAAGACCGAGGGCAAGGCCGCGCCGCCCAACATCAAGTCCCGGGCGACCGAGGTGACCGCGCCGCCGGTCCCGCCGCCGCCCGTCCCTCCTCCTCCCCTGCCCGCGGCGACAATCCCGTTCCAGGGCAATCAATCGACCCAGGGCGCGGCACCGGTTGCCGGTCCCGGGACCGGCGCGGGCGGCATCGGCAATGGCACGGGAAGCGGCGGCACAGGCGACGGAGATGGCGACAGGTACGGCCGCGAGACCGAGCCGCGGCTCAAGAGCGGTCGCATACGCCGGTCCGACGTCCCCGAAGGGATCTGGGACCGGATCGACCGCGAAGCGACGGTCGGCGTGCGCTATTTCGTCAACGTCGATGGCAGCGTCAGCGAGTGCCATATCACGCGGTCGAGCGGACTGGCCGATCTCGATGCTTTGACCTGCCGGCTGATGGAACAGCGCTATCGCTACAAACCGTCATACGACGAAGACGGCCGGCCGGTGCGCTCGATCGTCTATCACAATTTCACGTGGGAAGCCCCGACCGAGGACCGCCGCGACGATCGGGACGACCGCTAATCGCGATGCACCAAGCAGCTATTTGGCCGAACACCCGCTCTCACCGCACGCCGTCTTCTGGAGGCGCTCCACCGCCCCGCTGGCAAGAGATCGCCCAAACTCCGCTTTTTCGGTGATGATATCGGGTGTTTGCGCGACAAGCGCTTTGCCGCCCGGCGATCGGTAGAAAGCCAGCATGTCGTTCAATTCGGCAACCGTGAATCGGCCAGCATAGAGTTTGCGATTTTCCTCGAAAAATGCCTGACGCTCATAAACGAGCTCCGCGTCGACAGCTTTGTCGATGGCCTCCGGTGTCGCGTTTGGCAGTGCCTCGGACAGCGCCGCCTTGAATCTGTCGCGAACATTCTGGCTCCGCTGAATGGAAGTGACGCGATTATCGTTACCCGAGGCAACGAGTACTTGCTCGGCGAGCGCCAATTTGGCCGGATCGATGGCGGGTGTGTCGCTGGCGAATGCTAGAAAGAGTGGAAGAGCGACAATTGCGAACATGATTCCGTTCCTATTTCAAAGCGCCGCGAGGTCGATCTCGCCGTTCTTGTCGAGCGATTCCGCCGCGTCGGGCATCGGATATTTGAGGCCGGTCGCGCAATTGAACAGCACGACCTCGTCCTCCTCGCCGACCAGCCCGTCGACCAGCGCCTGGCGATAGGCGGCGAGCGTCGCGCCGCCTTCGGGGCACAGCAACAGGCCGTCCTGGCGCGCGCAATCGTCGACCGCCTTGAGGATTGCGGGATCGCCCACCGCGAGCGCCCGGCCGCCGCTCTCGCGCACCGCGCGCAGGATCAGGAAATCGCCGACCGCCTTGGGCACGCGGATGCCGGCGGCGACGGTGTGCGCGTCTTCCCAGCGTTCGGCATGGACCTCGCCCGCCTCGAACGCGCGGACGATCGGAGCGCAGCCCGATGCCTGGACGGCGTACATCTTGGGGCGCTCGGGGCCGATCCAGCCGAGCTTCTCGAGCTCGTCGAACGCCTTCCACATGCCGATCAGCCCGGTACCGCCGCCAGTCGGGTAGAAGATCGCCCGGGGCAGCCGCCAGCCGAATTGCGCGGCGAGCTCGAGCCCCATCGTCTTCTTGCCCTCGATCCGATAGGGCTCCTTCAAGGTCGAGAAGTCGAACCACAGGCCCTCGGCCGCGCCCTTGCCGACGATCGCACCGCATTCGTCGATCAGGCCGTTGACGCGATAGACCCGCGCGCCCTGCATCGCGATCTCGCGCACGTTGATCTCGGGTGTGTCGTCGGGGCAGAAGACGATCGTCTCGATCCCGACGCGGGCGGCATAGGCCGCGAGCGCGGCGCCGGCATTGCCGTTGGTCGGCATCGCGATCCTGGTGACGCCGAGTTCCTTCGCCATCGCCACCGCCATGACGAGCCCGCGCGCCTTGAACGATCCGGTCGGCAGCCGCCCCTCGTCCTTGACCAGCACCTTGGGCCCGCCCGACCTGGTGATCGGCACCAGCGGCGTCTCGATCTCGCCCAGGCTGACGACGTTGCGCGTCTCGCGCACCGGCAGCAATTCGCGCCAGCGCCAAAGGTCGGTCGGCCGCGCCTCGACCATCGCGCGCGGCAGAAACCCGCGCACCGCGTTCAAATCGTAGCGGACGAGCAGCGGACGCCCCGCCTTGGACAGACCGTGCAGCTGGTCCGCCTCATATTGGTCGCCGGTCAGCGAGCATTCGAGATGGGTGACGAAGGTCGGACGGTCGGCGGTGAGATTGGGGTTGAGGTTCATATCGCCGCCATAACAAGCGCTTTGTCCCGAGGGGAGAGGCAGCGGCGGGAAGGGCGCAAAATTAAAAAATCCTCCCCGGCACGGGGAGGTGGACCGCGCGGCGCAGCCGCGTGGTGGAGGGGGCCCTCCTCCGGCAGCCCATGGCCTTGTTGCTCGTCGGTCGCGGGCCCCCTCCACCAAGCCGCTTCGCGTCTTGGTCCCCCTCCCCGTGCCGGGGAGGAATTTTATGGGGTCAATCCGGCTTCTTCGCGACCCCCACCAGCGACGGGCGCAGCAGGCGGTCCTTCAGCATGTAGCCCGCCTGCATTTCCTGGACGATCGTGCCCGGCGCCTGATCCGACGGGATTTCGAGCATCGCCTGGTGCTGGTTGGGATCGAGCGGCAGCCCCATCGCCGCGATCTTGGTGATGCCGTTGCGCTGGAACACCGCGTCGAGCTCGCGCTGCGTCGCTTCGAGCCCGGCGATCAGGCCCTTCAGCCGCTCGTCGTCGCGCAGGTCCGCGGGGATCGCCGACAGGCCGCGCGACAGATTGTCGGCGACCGACAGCACTTCGCGCGCGAAGCTGGTCACCGCATAGGCGCGGGTGTCGGCGGCTTCCTTTTCGGCGCGGCGGCGGACATTCTGCACCTCGGCATGCGCATACATCGTCGCGGCCTTGGCCTCGGCCAGTTCGGCCTCCAGCTTGGCGACGCGGTCATGCTCGGCGACCTCGGGAGCGATGTCGGCGGTTTCCGCGCGCAGGTCCTCGGCGGCGGTGGCGGTATCAATGTTCTCGTCTTCGGTCATTTTTCTCTTCGTCGTCTAGGCCAAAATTAGGGCTGCCTCTCAACCGATCAGGCGGGAGAGGGTTGCGGCGGTGAAATCCACCATGGGCACGACTCGCGCATAGTTCAACCGGGTCGGTCCGATAACCCCCACGACACCGACCACGCGCCCATCGGCGCCGCGGAACGGCCGCGCGATCACCGACGAGCCCGACAGCGCGAACAATTTGTTCTCGGCACCGATGAAGATGCGAGTCGATTCGGCACTGCGCGCGCTGTCGAGCAGCCCGGCAATCTCCTGCTTGCCCTCGAGATCATCGAGCAGGTCGCTGATGCGATCGAGATCCTCGGCGGCGGCGGCGTCGATCAGCCGGCCTTGCCCACGCACGATCAGCACCGGGCGGCGGTCCGAATCCTCGCTCCACACCGCGATGCCCTGTTCGATCAGCGCCGCGGCCGCCTTGTCGAGCGCGGCGCGGTCGGCGGCGAGCTGGCGTTCGAGCCGGGCGCGGGCTTCGCCGAAGCTCAGGCCCGACAGCGTCGCGGTCATGTAATTTCCCGCCTGGACCAGCGCCGACGCGGTCGTACCGGGCGAGAGGTCGACGACGCGGTTCTCGACCTGACCGTCGTCGCCGACGATCACCGCGAGCGCGCGGCCCGGGCCCAGCGGCACGAAGCTGATCTGGCGCAACACCAGTTCGGCGCGCGGCACCAGCACCAAGCCGGCGCAGGCCGAGAGGCCCGACAACGCCGCGGTGGTGGCGGCGAGCGCTTCCTCGACCGGTCCCGAGCGCACCGCCCTGCCCTCGATCGCCGCGCGCTCCTCCGCGCTCGGCTCGGCAACGCGCATCATGCCGTCGACGAACAGGCGCAGCCCGGTGTCGGTCGGCATCCGCCCCGCGCTGGTATGCGGATGACTGAGCAAGCCGAGCCCCTCGAGCTCGGCCATGACGTTGCGGATCGAGGCGGGCGACAGGCTGAACGCCCCGGCATCGGCGAGCGTGCGCGATCCCACCGGCTGGCCGGTGTCGAGATAGCCCTCGACCACCGCGCGAAAGATGTCGCGCGCGCGATCGGAGAGTTCGGTGACGGCGGGGGCGGTCATGTATCCGATCTAGGCAGCCAAGCGGTCTCGCTCAATCCCAACACTGCTATCCAAACGATTGCCGCCTGCGCCTTCAAGCCCTAGGGGCCCAGCTTGACCATTATCAGGAGTCCCGAGATGCGCCCCAGCGGCCGCGCCCCCGATCAGATGCGCGCGATCACCATCGAGCCCCATTTCACCAAGCATGCCGAAGGGTCGGTGCTGGTCGGGTTCGGCGATACCAAGGTGCTGGTCACCGCCTCGGTCGAGGACCGCGTGCCGCCCTGGCTACGCGGCAAGGGGTCGGGCTGGGTAACCGCCGAATACGGCATGCTGCCGCGTGCGACGCACACCCGCGGCGCACGCGAGGCGGCGCGCGGCAAGCAGTCGGGGCGCACCCAGGAAATCCAGCGGCTGATCGGGCGCAGCTTGCGCGCGGTCACCGACCTGACGTTGCTCGGCGAGCACCAGATCACGCTCGATTGCGACGTCATCCAGGCCGATGGCGGCACGCGCACCGCGTCGATCTCGGGCGCCTGGGTCGCGCTCCGGCTCGCGATCAACGGCCTCCTCAAGGACGGTAAGCTCACGGCCGACCCGCTGACCCAGAAGGTCGCGGCGGTCAGCTGCGGCATCTTCCAGGGCACGCCGGTGCTCGACCTCGATTACGACGAGGATTCGAACGCCGATGCCGATGCCAATTTCGTGTTGCTCGAAAACGGCCATATCGCCGAGGCGCAGGCGACCGCCGAGCATGCAACCTATGACGAGGAAGCGTTGTTGAGGCTGCTCCGGCTCGCGCGGATCGGCTGCAACGAGATCTTCGCGGCGCAAGCGAAGGCGGTTGCATGAGCGGAGAGGACGAAGGAATCGGCGGCGACCAACCCCAGGCGATCCGCAAGCTCGCCCCCGGCAAGCTGGTGATCGCCAGCCATAACGAGGGCAAGGTGCGCGAGATCGAGGCGCTGCTGGGGCCGTATGGCATCCAGCCGGTGTCGGCGAAGTCGCTCGACCTGCCCGAGCCCGAGGAAACCGGCACGACCTTCGTCGCCAATGCCGAGCTGAAGGCGCTGCAGGCCGCCGACCTGTCGGGCCTGCCCGCGCTCGCCGACGACAGCGGGCTGTGCGTCGAGGCGCTGGGCGGTGATCCCGGCATCTTCTCGGCGCGCTGGGCTGGCGCCACCAAGGACTTCGGGATTGCAATGCGGCTCGTGGAAGACAGGCTCGCCGCTGCCGGTCCCGAGGTCGATCGCAACGCGCATTTCGTCTGCGCGCTGGCGCTCGCCTGGCCCGACGGCCATGTCGAATGGTTCGAGGGCCGCGTCGACGGCCTGCTGGTCTGGCCGCCGCGCGGCGAGCACGGCTTCGGCTACGACCCGATGTTCGTGCCCGACGGCCACGACCGCACGTTCGGCGAGATGACCCACGACGAGAAGACGCCCCTCACCCACCGCGCCGCGGCGTTCAGGCAGTTGGTCGACGCGGTCCTTTAAGATCTGATCACTGAGCGTCTCCCCGGCGAAGGGTTTCGCGTCGTTGGAGCGCCGCTTCGCCCTGCGCTTCAGCGCGGGCTTTCGCCGTAGAAATTACCGGGTTCGGAATAACGGCAGACGAGGTAATCGTCGTCGCCATTGTTGGCGAGCGCGCAGCCGACGCGGCGGGTCGAGCGCCAGATGATCTGGGTGTAATGCCCGACGTCGTCCCAATTCCCCGTGGTCGACAGATTGGGCATGACGCCGTCGCGGTAGAATTTCTTCTCCTCGACCCACATGCCGACCATCTGCTGGTAGCTATAGGCGTCCTGCGTGCCCATGAAGAGGTTCTCGCCCTCGCCTTCGGGATCGCTGCCGCGGTCGTTGCCCGAATGGTGGAAACTGCCCGTCGCGGCGAGGTGGTCGGCCCATTCCTGCGCGTCGGCGGCGAGATGGTCGTCCCACGCCAGGTCAGGCACCCCCGCCAGCCGGCGCGCGGCGTTCTGCGGTTCGACCATCGCCCGGGCGAACGCCGCACCCTCCAGGCGCGGCATCGGTGCATTGGCGGTGAGCGGCAGCAAGGCCAGCGCGGCAAGGGCACGACGGCGAATCATGCTGCCGCCTATCGCGCATGCGGCGTTAACGAAGCTTCGGGCGAAAGGCTTAAAGCGCCTTCAACCCAATCACGTTGCCCGGCGGCAAATAGCGGCAGACGAGATAGTCATCGCTGGTGCTGCTGGCGAGCGCGCAGCCGACGCGCGTCGTCGTCCGCCAGACGATCTGGGTGTAATGCCCCACCACGATCCAATTGCCAGTCGTGCTGAAATCGAGCGCGGGACGGTTCACGAAATACCGTTTCTCGTCGAGCCAGGCCCGCACCATCGTGTCGTAGCTGTTCGCGTCGCGCGCACTCATCAACAGGTTCTCGCCCTCACGCCCCGGCCCGAACGGTTGCTGGGCGTGCTGGAAGCGATGCGTGCGCGCCATCTCCTTGGCATAAGCCATGGCGTCCGCGGCGAGCTTGTCGTCCCAGACCAGCGGCGGCACGCCGACGTCGCGCCGCGCGTCGTTCTGGAGATCGAGCATCGCGCGCCGCAACGGCGAATTGAGGCGCGCCGCCTCGTCCGCGCGGAGTTCGGGGGCGTGTCGAGGCGTGGTCGCCCCACCGGCTACGGGAAGCAGCGCCACCGCGACCAAGATCACTGCTTTCCTCATGACGCCCTCATCTCCATATCACCGCCGAGATGACCGAGCCCCTCGCCCTGTACGTCCATTGGCCGTTCTGCGTATCGAAATGTCCGTATTGCGATTTCAATAGCCACGTCCGCGAAAGCGTCGACCAGTTGGCCTGGCGCGACGCGCTGCTCGCCGACCTGGCGCATGAGGCGTCGGTGTTGCCCGGACGGCGGCTGGGATCGATCTTCTTCGGCGGCGGCACGCCCTCGTTGATGCCCCCCGCAACGGTCGGCGCGCTGCTCGACGCCGCCGAGCGCGCCTGGGGATTCGAGCCGGGCATCGAGATCACGCTGGAAGCCAACCCGTCCTCGGTCGAAGCGGCGCGGTTCGGCGACCTCGCTTCCGCAGGGGTCAATCGGGTCAGCCTGGGGCTGCAGGCGCTCGACAACCAGACGCTAGCGTTCCTCGGCCGCGCCCATGACGTGAGCGAAGGGCTGGCGGCGCTCGACACCGCGCAGCGCGCGTTCGATCGCGTGAGCTTTGACCTGATCTACGCGCGACCCGATCAGGGCCTCGCCGATTGGCACGCCGAACTCGCCCGCGCCTTGTCGTTCGGGACCGAACATCTGTCGCTCTACCAGCTGACGATCGAGCCCGGCACGCGCTTCCAGACCGAGGCGGCGGCGGGGCGGCTGGTGCTGCCCGACGCCGATCGCGCCGCCGATTTGTTCGAACTGACCCGCGCGCTGACCGCAAGCGCGGGCCTGCCCGCCTACGAGATTTCCAACCACGCCCGCCCCGGCGCGGAGAGCCGCCACAACCTGACCTATTGGCGCTACCAGGATTATGCCGGAATCGGCCCCGGCGCACACGGCCGCCGGCGCGGCGTCGCGACGCAGCGCCGCCGCAAGCCGGAGAACTGGATCGAGGCGCTGGCGCGCAACCAGCACGGCATCGAGGTCGAGACACCGCTCGCCCCACAGGAACGTGCGATCGAAGCGATGCTGATGGGGCTGCGGCTGGCCGAAGGGATCGACCTCGACCGGATTTCGGCGCTGGGCGGACGACCGATCGCCGACCTCGCCGATCTGCCGGCGATCGGGACGTTGATTGCACAGGGCCTGCTGGCGCGCGACGGATCATGCCTTACCGCGACCGACACGGGTATGCCGGTGCTCAACGCGATCCTGGGGGAGATCGTCCGCGTGCCGGACGCCGCTTAGAGCTCTGGCGCTCAGTTCCCGCCGCGGACCCGCATCACGTTTCGCAGGGCACGCCGGTTCAACGCCGGCACGGCATTGATGATGCGCATCGCGCTTCGCATCAGCGCCAGCTGCAAGCGGCCGATCACCGGCTTGTGGATCAGGTCGCCCGAGTCCATCTGCTTCTTCGATTCCTCGACCGCCTCGGCGCTGTAGCGAAGCATCTCGACTTCGTAATCGTGGATCGCCGCGACGAGGAGCTTTCGCCCCAGATAGACCTCGAGCAGCATATCGCCGAGCAGCTCGGCGTCGCGCAGCGCGGTGTTGGCGCCCGCGCCACGCCCCGGCGTCATGGTATGGATTGCATCGCCCAGCAAGGTGATGTTCGAGCTTTCCCAAGGCTGCTGGGGAACCGAAGTCCGGACACCGATATAGCTGACCGCCGAAGCATCGGTCATCCGAATGAGTTCACCGATATTCGGGTGCCAGTCGTGCGTCAGGTCCAGCGCCATGATACGCAATTGCTCCCCGTCCAGGGCAGCCGGATCGGCCGGGAAATTCTGGCGGGCACCCCACAGACCCCAGCCGATACTGTCGTCGTCGAGCGCGTCGGCAAAGGCCGGCCAGCGGGCAACGACGTCCTGATCGGCGCGATTCTTCCGGAACTCCAGCGAATGGATGATCGCGCCGAGCCCCTTCGGCGCCATGATCATCGACATGCCCTGGAACATCTTGTCGGTGAGCAGCGCCTTGCTCTCGGCGGTCATCGGCAGCTTGCCGCCGAGCGATGCCATGCCGGTATCCTCCAGCCGCGCCTCCGGCAGGCGCTGCTTGCGCACGGCGGAACCCGAGCCGTCCGCGCCGACCAGGACGTCGCCCGTCGCACTGGTCCCGTCCTCGAAATGCGCCGTGACGCTTCCGTCGGGATTGGGCGTGTAGCGCGCGAAGCCTTTGCCGAACGCCACCTCGTGCTCGAGCCCCATCAGCAGGACCCGCCGCAGCGTCTTGCGGATGACGTTGCTTTCGCCATCGGGCCCGTCGGCCGCCACGCTGTCGAGATCGAAGCACAGCACTTCGGAGAAATGCTCGGTCAGGACATTGAAATAGCGTGGCGCGCGCGCGCAGGTGGCGACGAACAGGTCGTAATTCTCGGGCGGCACACAAGCCCGGAGCGCGCGGCTGCCCGCAGGGCTGATCCCGACGCGATAGCCGCCGGTATCGGCGTTGGGCGCGAGATCGCGCTCGAACACGGAAACACCGATGCCCGCGCGCTTGAGCGCGTGCGCCAGCGCCAGGCCGCCGGTACCGGCGCCGATAATCAGGACATGCATTGGGGTTACTCCGGGTCGCTTGCGAGATCGGGGGCGAATTGCGCGGCGATTTCGCGCAGCCAGGCCTCGCTCCAGTCGATGCGTCCGGCGCGCAGATCCTCGATCAGCGCATTCACCCAAGTCAGTTCGGTAACCTGCATCGCGCGGAGAAGCTCACCCTCCAGGAGGAAGAGCCGGGGGACGCGCGCGGTTTGTTCCCGCCCCTCGTCCATCAGGCGGAGCTTCGCTTCGATCGCCGCCGCCCGACGCTCGAGCTGATGCAGCGCGTCGTCAGGCGAGAGCAACGGCAGGAAGGAAATCGCGGCCGGGAACTCCGGATATTCGCGCGCCGGCGTCGACAGGATCTGCCGCATCCACGCGAGCGTGGCCGCGCGCCCGGTGTCGGTGATTTCATAGACGGTACGTTCCGGCCGCTTGTCGTCGCGGATCGTCCGCTGCGCCGAGATCAAGCCGTCGCGCTCGAGCCGCTGGATCGTCTGATAGAGGCTGGCGCGCTGCGTGACATTGATCACCTCATCCTTGCCGCGCTCCTTGATGAGGCGCTGCATGAGATAGGGGTGCATCGGCGCCTCGAATAGCATCGCCAGGACAGCGAGGGCCATGGGGGAACGTTTGAACGAGTTCATAGTAGTATATATACTAGTCATAAAATGACTAATCAAGCCCATCTCGCGACGACACGGGCAAACGCGGGCAAAGGCGAGGCGTTCGCCGACCCATCGCTTCTACTCTGTTGCGTTCGTCCGTCCGCGCGCGCCGCGATCCTGTCAGTGGTTCAGGCCGCGACGAAGGCGGAGAGCTGATCGATCGCCGTTCCCCAGCCTTCCTCGAAGCCCATCTCCTCGTGCTTGCGCGATTCGGCCGCGCTCCTGTGGAGGACCCGGGCGGCGTATCGGGTTCCCGCCCCTTCTGCTTCGAAGGTGATGATCGCAGTCAGGGCCAGCCACGGCTCGACCGGCTGCCATCCTTCCTTGAGCACGGTCGTGAAGATCAGGCGCGATTCGGGGACTATGTCGAGGAAACAGGCCTCGACATGCGGCTGGAAGTCACCGCCGCCTTCCCGCATCCGCGTCTCGAACCCGCCGCCGGGACGAAGGTCGAGCTTGACCACCTGGCATTCGATCGGCGCCGGTATCCACCATTTCGCGAGATGCTCGGGCGTGCTCCACGCCTTCCACACCCGCGCCGGCGGGGCGGCGATGAAGCGATCGATGCACAGTTCGGACGGGTCGACGGGCATGGTCATTGCTCCTCGGGCATCTGGGTTTCGACGAAGTCGGCGAGCCGGTCGGTCATCGACTGCCACAGCGCGCGCTGTTCGGAGAGCCACGATTCGGCCACCGCCAGCCGCTCGGCATTGATCCGGCAGGTGCGGATCCGACCGATCTTCTCGGACCGGATCAGCCCGTCTTTCTCAAGCACGTTCAAGTGCTTCATGAACGATGGCAGCGCCATGCCGAACGGAGATGCCAGCTCCGTCACCGCCGCCGGTCCCCTCACCAGCCGGCTGACCACTGCCCTTCTGGTGGGGTCGGCGAGCGCGTGGAAAGCGGCATCGAGCGATTGATGGTTATCCATATGGATAACCATACCCCAGACTTAGCCATTTGGCAAACTAAATGTCGCCTTGAATCGACGAGCGCCAGCAGGTCATGAGTGCAGGCTCGAAAAATTCCTCCCGATCTGCGATCGGGGAGAAGCTAACGGTCGTTCGAGAACCCCGTCGGCGCCGGGGAGATCGTCACGGTCGTACCGCCGCGGATTTCCTGCACTTCGAGCGCGCGTTCGGCAATGCCGTCGCGGCCGAAGCGGAACGCGCCGTCGATGCCGACGAACCCGCCCGGATCGCGCAGCCGCCCTTCGGGGAACGGTGCGCCGATCCTCCAGTCCTGCGCGACGCGGATGGTCAGCAGCACCGAGTCATAGCCCATGCTCGACAGGCGATAGGGCGCGGCGCCGAACCGGGCGCGATACTTGACCGCATAGTGTCGATAATGCTCGTCGGGCACGCTGGCGAACCACGCGCCATTCATCGCCGGCTTCGACGCGAGCGACGATTCGGCGTTCCAGCGCTCGATACCGAGCACTTGCGCCGTGCTCTCGCCGTTCTTGCGCATCAGCGGGATGATCCCGGCCGAGGCCGCGCCGTCGTCGACGATCAGCACCGCGCCGACCGGCCCCGCCTTGCCCAACCGCTTGGTGGCACCGGTGATCGAGGGCAGGCTGCGGTCGTAATTCTGCAGCGAGATGACCTGCCCCCGCGCCGCCTCGACGGCGCGCAGGAAGGCGGTCGACGCGCGCTGGCCGTAGACGCCGTTGGCGACCAGGCCGCCATAGCTGCTAATCCCCTTGTCGCGCGCGTAATCGACCACGCGCTCGATCGACTGCGCGGGCGAATAGCCCATCAGATACGCACCCGTGCCGGCCAGGCTCGAATCGTTCGAGAAGCTGATCACCGGCACGCCGGCACGCTTGGCGATCGGCGTCACCGTACGGACGTCCTCGGCGAGCAGCGGTCCGAGAATCACCCGAGCGCCGTCGTCGATCGCGCGCTGCGCCGCGGCGGCGGCGCCGGTCGCGGTGTCGTAGGTGGTGATCCGGAGCTCCGAATTGTTCATGTCGAGCAGCGCCAGCTGGGTCGCGTTGGCGATGCTCTTGCCGACGCCGGCATTGGTGCCCGTCAGCGGCACCAGCAGCGCAACCATGTGATGCTCGTCGTCCCTCGGCAGGCCGGGCATCACCACCGGCGCAGGCGGCGGCGCGACGACGGCGGGACCGGTATTCACCGGCGGCGCGGTCCGCGGCACGACGCTCGAGCAGGCGCTCAGCACAAAGAGGCCGAACAGGAAAACCGCCCGCTTCAATTGCGTCAGCCGTTGCGGTCCGGTTGCTGCCTCTGCCATGACGATCCTCTGATGACTGATGTTCTTCTCCCCGGTCTCTACATCGTCGCCACCCCGATCGGCAATCTCGGTGACCTGTCGCCGCGCGCCGCACAGGTGCTGGCGAACGCCGCGCTGATCGCGGTCGAGGATACGCGCGTAACGGCGGGGCTGCTGCGTCATATCGGCACCAAGCGGCCGATGCTCGCCTATCACGACCATAATGCCGACCGCGTCCGGCCCGGACTGATCGAGCGGATGGGCCGCGAGGCGGTGGCGCTGGTGAGCGACGCCGGGACGCCGCTGATCTCCGACCCCGGCTACAAACTGGTCCGCGACGCGCGCGCTGCCGGGCACAATGTCGTGACGATTCCCGGGCCCTGCGCGGCGATCGCCGCGCTGACGCTCGCCGGGCTGCCGACCGACCGCTTCCTGTTCCTGGGCTTCCTGCCGGCCAAGGCCGGCGCCAAGGCGGAGGCGATCGCCGAAGTGGCGAGCGTGCGCGCGACGCTGGTGCTGTACGAATCGGGACCCCGGTTGGCGGCGACGCTGACCACGCTGGCTGACGGGCTGGGCGACCGCGAGGCCGCGGTGACGCGCGAGATCACCAAGAAGTTCGAGGAAGCGGTGTCGGGGACCTTGTCGTCGCTCGCCGCACGCTACGCGGAGGCGCCGCCCAAGGGCGAGATCGTGATCGTCGTCGCGCCACCGGGAGAGGCTGCGCCGGCCAGCGCCGAGGACGCCGACAGCGCGCTCGCCGAAGCGCTGACCCGACTGCCTGCGAGCAAGGCGGCGGCGGAAGTGGCGAAGAAGCTCAATCTCGACCGGCGCGCACTTTATGCCCGGGCGATGGAGATGAAGGGTTGAAGGACGCAATTCTTCTTAGGCCCCTCCCCTTCAGGAGAGCGGTTGGGGTGGGGCTTTGACGCGACCGCCTCGCCCAGTTCCCCCACCCCAAACCCCTCCCCTGAAGGGGAGGGGCTTAGTGAAACGACAGGCCGCCGAGGCCTCCGGTCGGCGCGGCGAGCGGATCGCGGCGTGGTGGTTGCGGCTCAAGGGCTGGCGCATCCTCGACAAGCGCGTGCGAACACCCGCAGGGGAGGTCGACCTCGTCGCGCGCAAAGGCAATCTGATCGCGTTCGTCGAAGTGAAAAGCCGTGCGACCGCCGCCGAACTCGATTTCGCCATCGACGAGCGCCGCCTCTCTCGGGTAGCGGCCGCAGCCGAGGTATTGATGCCGCGTTATGCCGGGCCGGGCGACGACATTCGCGTCGACGTGATCCTGCTGGCGCCAGGCACCAGGCCTCGCCATATCGAGAACGCGTGGATCGGGTGACATAGCCAAGCAACACGCCTAGACACCCACCGTCATGCCAGCGAAAGCTGGCATCTCTGGCGGTACGAGCCCCACGAGACCCCAGCTTTCGCTGGGGTGACGAGCAGGAAAGAGATCGCATGCCGTTGACCGTTGCCGTCCAGATGGACCCCCTGGAGTCGATCAACATCGCCGGCGATTCGAGCTTCGCATTGATGCTGACGGCACAGGAACGCGGGCATCGGCTGTTCCACTATACCGCCGACGCGCTCAACTATCGCGACGGCCGCGTCTGGGCGAAGGCGCACCCGGTCACGGTCGAACGCGTGGTCGGCAAGCATTATGCGTTCGGCGATCCGGTCGATCTCGACCTGGGTGACGAGGCCGATGTCGTGCTGATGCGCCAGGATCCGCCGTTCGACCTCGGCTATATCACCGCGACCCATTTGCTCGAGCGGATCGCGCACAAGACGTTGGTGGTCAACGACCCCGCGAGCGTCCGCAATGCGCCCGAAAAGGTGTTCGTGCTCGATTTCGCGCGCTTCATGCCGCCGACGCTGGTCACGCGCAGCCTCGAGGAAGCGCGTTCGTTTCTCCACGAACATGGCGAGATCGTCGTCAAGCCGATCCACGGCAATGGCGGCAAGGCGGTGTTCAAGGTCGACCGCACCGGCACCAATCTGTCGGCGCTGATCGAGGTGTTCAACATGACTTGGCGCGAGCCGCACATGCTCCAGGCGTTCCTGCCGGGCGTGGCGAGCGGCGACAAGCGCATCGTATTGGTCGACGGCGAGATCGCCGGCGCGATCAACCGCGTCCCCGGCGAAGGCGAGTTCAGGTCGAACCTGGCGGTCGGCGGATCGGCGGCGAAAACCGAACTGACCGCGAAGGAACGCGAGATCTGCGCCGCGCTCGGGCCCGAGCTCAAGAAGCGCGGATTGCTGTTCGTCGGGATCGACGTGATCGGCGGCGAGTGGCTGACCGAGATCAACGTCACCTCCCCCACCGGCATCGTCGCGATCGAGCGGTTCGACGGCGTCGATGTCTCGGCGATGATCTGGGACGCGATCGAGCGGAAGGTTCCCGCGTCGGCATGACCGAGTGGTTCCTCGAAGGCCTCGAACATTGGGGCTATGCTGCGATCTTCCTGTGGATGGCGCTGGAGAACGTTATCCCGCCGATCCCGTCCGAGGTCATCATGGGCTTCGCGGGGATCGCGGTCGCGCATGGCAAGCTGACCTTCACCGGGGTGATGATCGCCGGGACCCTGGGGTCCACAACTGGCAATTATTTCTGGTACTGGATCGGCCGCAACGTACCGCTCCAGCGGCTCAAGCCGTTCGTCGACCGCAACGGGCGCTGGCTCACCGTCAATTGGTCCGACGTCGAGCGGATCGACAATTTCTTCTTCCGCCATGGGCAATGGCTGGTGTTCGCGCTGCGCTTCGCCCCGTTCGGGCGGTCGATCGTGTCGCTGCCCGCCGGCATCTCGAAGATGCCGCGCTGGAAATTCATCGTCTGGACGCTCGCCGGCACGACGATCTGGAATGCGTTCCTGACCAGCGCAGGCTGGTATCTCGGCGCCAATTTCCGGGAGGCCGAAGCCTGGACCGGCCCCGCGGCGGTGGTGATCTGCGTCGCGATCGCGGGCTGGTATGCGTGGCGCGTCGTGACCTGGAAGCCGCGGGCGTAGCGCCCCTCCCCTCCGTCATCCCCGCGAAAGCGGGGATGACGGCCATAGCCTAAGCCCGCGGATGCGCGTTGCGGTACACGTCGAGCAAATGCGCGGCGTCGACCGCGGTATAGATCTGGGTCGAGCTCAGGCTGGCATGACCGAGCAGTTCCTGGAGCTGGCGCAGATCGGCGCCGCGGCCGAGCAGGTGGGTCGCAAAGCTGTGGCGCAACGCGTGCGGCGTGGTGCGGTCGGCGAGCCCGAGCCGGGTACGCGCCGCCTGGACCGACTTGCGCACCACGCCGGCCGAGAGCGGCCCGCCCTTCGCGCCGCGGAACAGCGCCTCGCCGCGCACCACCGGCCAGGGCGATGCCGCGACATAAGCCTCGATCGCGTCGCGCACTTGCGGGAGCAAGGGCACGATACGCGTCTTGTCGCGCTTGCCGGTGACCGCCATCGCTTCGCCCAGGGGGAGCACCGCGCCAGTCAGTCCGACCGCCTCACCGATCCGCAGCCCGGCACCGTAGAGCAACAGCAACACCGCCCAGTCGCGCGCGGCGATCCAGGGTTCCGCCGCATCCTCGGCGACTTCCTCGGCCAAGGCGATCGCGTCGGCGGGGGAGATCGGGCGCGGCACGCCTTTCTTGACGCGCGGACCCCGCATCCGCGGCGACGCCTCATCGCCGGCCGCCCATTTGAGGAAGGTCCGGACCGCCGACAACTCTCGCGCGGCGGAGGCATTGCCCAGGCCCTGTCCGCGCCGAAGCGCGAGATAAGCACGCAGGTCGGCCGCCGCCACGCGGCCCAGCGCAGCGCGATCGACCTCTTCCCCCCAATGCTCGCCGAGGAACTGGATCAGCCGCACCGCGGTCGCTTCATAGGCGCGCACGGTGTGTACCGATCGCCGCCGATCGCGCGCCAGATGCCGACCGAAGTCGAGCGGTAGCGCGGTCATGGGCATTCCCAGCCATGGCGCGGACGCACCACGGGTGAAACGATCGGGTTGCGGCTGCGGGTCACGTCCCACAGCCTAGCGCGGCCTAGCGCGGACGAACAGGCGGCACGCGGCTCCCGACGACCTGCCCGGTACCGCGGCCGATCGACCAGATCAGGCGCGGCTCGCGCCGGTCCCAGGCGATCGCCTGCCCCCCGGTCGGCATCGCGATCGTCGCGACCAGTTCGAGCGTGCCGCCCGCCGGCGGGACACGAAAAGCGTAGAGTTCGGGACGGTCGTGGCCCGAGACGTAGAGCAGCCCATCGCTGCCCCAGTCACCACCTGACGCGCTCTTCGGCGTCATCCGCGCGATCGTCTCGGCGGGGAACGACCACCGCCCGGTCTCGCGCCATTCTCCGTCGTAACGAACGAGCGTCGTGAAGCTGCTGTCGCGCCCTGGCTCGCCGCCCTTGCCGCCATAATTGGCGAAGCATGCCCAATATTGGCCGGCATGCGGCACCACCCAGGTCAGCGATCCATAGCCATGACCGAGCGATCTCGACCGCCGCAGCGTCATCGTCCGCGTGTCGAACCAGTGGATCTGGCTCGTCATCGGGACGCCCGGATAATTGGATGCCGCGCACATCAACTCGCGCCCGACGACGGTGCACGAATTGATGTGTTTGAACACCGCCTTGTCGCCGTGCCATTCGCCGATCTTGCGCCCGGTCGCGCGATCGTACTTGCCGATATCGGCGTTGGCGATCGCGTAGACCGCATCGCGGTCGGCCGCGGTGCCCTGCGTCGCCTCGACCGCCGCGATGCGCCGGACCGGTCCGGCGGCCAGCACATCGGAGGCGCCCAGCCAGAAGAGAAGCGGCAGCATCAGAACTTGACCGACATGCCGGCGTAGAACGTGCGGCCATAGCGTTCGTTCTGGATCAGCCAGTCGGGGTTGCCGGCCTGATATTGACGGGTCGGTTCGTCGGTCAGGTTCTGCGCCTCGAAGAATATCTTGGCGAATTTGGTGAGCTGGAAGCTCGCCTTGGCGTCGAGGCGGCGGAGGTCGTCATTATATTGGTCGTTATAGGCCGGCGTACCGACCGCGAGCAGAGCCTTGCCGGTGTTGTGGAACGCCACCGATGCCTCGAACGGACCCTTCTGGTAGAAGAGTTCCGCCCCGTAGAGATAATGCGACTGATTGGGGAAAGTCGAGGTCCGCCCGGTCGGCAGGACCAGGGTCGAGCCGGTCAGCGTGCCGGTCAGCTGGATGCCGAAGCCCGACAGGAAGCCCGGCAGGAACGTGAACAGCTGCTGATATTGCGCCTCGATACCGACGATGTCGCCCTTGTCGGCGTTGAACGGCTGGCTGACGTTGAAGGTCGGATAGGTCGTGCCGAAGAAGTCGTAATTGGTCAGCACGGTCGTCTGGGAAAAGATCGGATTCTTGATGAACTTGGCGAAGGCGCCGACCGACAGCAGCCCGCCCTTGGCGAAATACCATTCGGCCGTCGCGTCGAGATTGTCGGCGCGATAGGGCTTCAGGTCGGGGTTGCCGAACGAGGCGGCGAAATTGATCGTGTCGACCGAACCGCCGGGATTGAGGCTGGAATATTCGGGCCGGCCGATGCTGCGCGAATAAGCGAAGCGGAACACCACATCGTCCACGGGCGTGATCCGCACGATCAGCGACGGCAGGAAGTCGTCATAGTCGCTGCTGCGGCCGAGCGGCACGATGGTGGTGCTGTTCTGCAACGCGAAGCCGGTGACCGCGGTCTGGGTGTGCTCGTAGCGCAAGCCGGGCGTGATCGTGATCGCCTTGCCCAGCGCGATATTGGCCATCACATATCCGCCGAAGATCTTCTCGGTCAGGGAGAAATCCGACAGCGTGTTGTTGGCCAGCGTGGTCGCGACGTTGAGCTTGAAATAGTCCGGATTGTTGAGGTTGGCGGCGGTGAACGCCTGGCTCGCCGCCGGATCGATCGACGGGCTGTTGAAATAGCATTGGCCGGTATCGGCGCTGTTGGGCTGGACGCACACTCCCGGCGCCGCGATGCCGACGCTGCCTTCGGTCCATTTGATGTTGCCCACGCCCCAGGTCGGATTGTTGGCGTCGAAGCGCTGGTCGGTCGACTGGTATTTGACGCCGGCCTTCAGGAAGCTCTTGCCGCCCAGATCGTAGGTCGCGTCGACCTTGCCCTGCCAGATCTCCTGGATCGCGACCTGGTGGGAGTAGGTATAGCTGTTGAACGCCATCTGGTTGGGCGTGCATTCGGTCTCGGGCGTCGCGGTATATATCTTGTCCGAGAAGTCGAAATCGACCGCGCCCGGATTGCAGCGATATTGCCAGATCGGGAACTGGTCGAGCAACTCGTTGTGGCTGAACGCGCCGGTATACTCGAGCTTGAGCTTGCCGAGATCGGTCTCGCCCCCGGCTAGGCCGGTCGCGAACCATTTGGCCTTGTAGTCGAGGCGCAAATCCTCGCGCCGCTGCGTGCCGGTGGTAGCGGTGCCGGTCAGGCCATCGGGATTGAGCGTGAACCCGGGCAGGAAGGTGGCACCCGTGCCGGTGATCGCGGTAGTCGAGAAATCGAGACGGTAGCGCGGCCGGATCTCGTTCTCGGTGAATTTCGAATAGATGCCGCGGACGAAGAACTTCTGGTGATCGCTGACCTTCCAGTCGAACGATCCGGTCAGGCCCTGGCGTCGGCGGTCGAGGCTGTATTCGGTGTATTTGATGTTGTCGGGCACGCCGCCGCGCGCAAAACGCGGGTCGGGACGCCAATTGTCGGGATAGAAGCCCTCCGACACGAAGTCGCGGTTGGAATAGCTGGCGCCGAGCACCAGTCCGAATTGCTCGTGCGCGCCGAACCGCGCGGCGATCGCCACGTCGCCCTGCACCGGCACCTTGTGGTTGAGTTCCTGATAGCCAGCCTGGACGCTGGCCGAGACGTTGAACGCCTTGGGGAAATCGAACGCGGTCTGGGTGACCAGGTTGATGTTGCCGCCGATCCCCTGGCCATCCATGTCCGCGGTCTTGACCTTGGCGACCTCGACCCGGCTCAGCAGCTGGCCCGAGATGATGTCGAGCGGGAGCGCGCGGGTGGTGCCGTCGGTATTGCCGATCTGCATCCCGTCGAACGTATAGCCGTTGAGCGCCGACGGCACGCCGCGGATCGAGACGTAGCGGCCTTCGCCCTGATCGTAGGTGACGCCGACGCCGGCGAGGTGCTCGACGACCTCGGCGACGTTGCGGTCGGGCAGGCGGCCGATCTCGTCCGAGGCGGAGACGTCGAGCACGCCGATCGCGTCGCGCTTGGCCTCGATCGAGCGGATCTGCTGCGCGCGCAGACCGGTAACGACGATGTCGGCCGGCGCATCGGCATTCGATCCCGGCGCGGCGGCGGCCTCGGTCGTGGTATCGGCCGCGATGGCGGCGTCGAGCCGCGACTGGGCGTGCGCGGCATCGGCGGCGCCGATCGCGATGACAGCGGTGGCAGCGAGCAGGATCGGCTTCACGTGATTTACCCCCAAAATGGATCGAGTCGCGCCGCCGATGGGCCCGATTCGCGTCAGCTGAGGGTCGTTTCGGGGTCGGATCGGGGACAGCGTGATGACAGGATGATGAAATCGCCGGATTGCGGCCGCCGGCTGTGGATAACCGCAGCCGATCCGGTCCGACCACGAGGTTTCGCGATCGAGCGTGAATCTCCATATGGGGGCGCAATGTCCCGCGCCCGCGTCCTCGTCATGAACTCCGCGCTCGGCCCGCTCGACTATCGCGTGCCCCATGGCATGACGGTCGAGCCGGGGTCGCTGGTGGTCGCTCCGCTCGGCCCGCGCCAGCTGCTGGGGGTGGTGTGGGAGCCCGAGCGCATGCCGTCCGATGCGGAGGTCGGCGACAATCGGCTGCGCAACCTGGTCGACGTGCTGCCGGTGCCGCCGCTGACCGACGCGATGCGACGGCTGATCGAGTGGACGTCGGATTATTATCTCGCCTCGCCGGTCTCGGTCGCGCGGATGGCGCTCCCCTCGTCCTCGGCGCTCGAAGGCGCGCGCACGGTCACCGAATATCGCGCGACAGGGCAGGAACCCGGCCGGCTGACGCCGCAACGCGCGCAGGCGCTCGAACGGATCGGCGACCGCCAGGGGCTGGTGCGCGAGCTGGCAACGATCGCCGACGTCTCGGACGGCGTGATCCGCGGCCTGGTCAAGAACGGCGCGATCGAGGCGGTCGAGGTCGATATCGACAGCCCCTTCCCGCTACCCGATCCCGATCACGATGTGCCCGTGCTGTCGACCGAGCAGCAGGTCGCGGCCGACGCGCTGATCGCCGATGTCGCGGCGCATGGCTTCAAGCCGACCCTGCTCGACGGCGTGACCGGATCGGGCAAGACCGAGGTCTATTTCGAGGCGATCGCCGCCGCGATCCGCGCCGGGCGGCAGACCCTGGTGCTGCTGCCCGAGATCGCGCTGACCGAACCCTTCCTGCAGCGCTTCGCCGCGCGGTTCGGCTGCGAACCGATCGCCTGGCATTCGGGGCTGCGCCAGTCGCAGCGCCGCCGCGCGTGGCGGGCGATCGCGACCGGCCAGGCACTGGTCACGGTGGGCGCGCGCTCGGCCCTGTTCCTGCCCTATTCCAATCTCGGGCTGATCGTCGTCGACGAGGCGCACGAGACCAGCTTCAAGCAGGAAGAAGGCGTGCATTATCACGCCCGCGACGTCGCGGTGATGCGCGGCAAGTTCGAGGACATCCCGGTCATCCTCGCCTCCGCCACCCCGGCGATCGAGACGCGCCAGCAGGTCGAGATCGGCAATTACGCCGAACTCAAACTGCCCGGCCGCTACGGCGCCGCCGAGATGCCCGCGATCGAGGCGATCGACCTGCTGCGGAATCCGCCCGAACGCGGTCGCTGGCTCGCACCGCCGCTGGTCAACGCGATCGACGAAACGCTCGCGCGCGGCGAGCAGGCTTTGCTGTTCCTCAACCGCCGCGGCTATGCGCCGCTGACCCTGTGCCGCGCCTGCGGGCATCGTTTCCAATGCCCCAATTGCACCGCCTGGATGGTCGAGCACCGGCTGGTGCGGCGGCTGAGCTGCCACCATTGCGGGCACGTCATGCCGACGCCGCACGCATGCCCCGAGTGCAAGGAAGAGGATTCGCTCGTCGCCTGCGGTCCGGGCGTCGAGCGCATCGCCGACGAGGCCGCGGCGCTATGGCCCGAGGCGCGCACCGCGATCGTCACCAGCGACACGATCTGGTCCCCCGCCAAGGCCGCCGAGTTCGTCGGCCGGATGGAAGCAGGCGCGATCGACATCGTCATCGGCACCCAGCTGGTGACCAAGGGCTATCATTTCCCCAATTTGACATTGGTCGGGGTGATCGATGCCGATCTCGGGCTGGGCGGCGGCGACCTGCGCGCGGCCGAGCGCACCTTTCAGCAGATCATGCAGGTCGCCGGGCGCGCCGGACGCGGCGAGAAGCCTGGCCACGTCTTCATCCAGACGCACGACCCGAGCGCCGCGGTGATGGAGGCATTGGTATCGGGCGACGCCGATGCCTTCACCGCGGCGGAGACCGACGCGCGGCGCGACGCCGGTGCGCCGCCGTTCGGCCGCTACGCCGCGATCGTGGTGAGCTCGGAAGATCAGCCGGCAGCACACGAGATCGCCAAACTGGTCGGCCGGACCGCGCCCCGCGTCGAAGGGATGGAGGTGTACGGCCCCGCGCCCGCACCGCTCGCCATGCTGCGCGGACGGCATCGCTATCGCCTGCTGGTCCATGCACGGCGCGGGCTCGACGTCCAGGACGTGATCCGTGCCTGGCTCGGCGGGCTCGACTGGCCGTCCAAGGTCCGCGTCATCGTGGACGTCGATCCGTATAGCTTTGTCTGACGCGGCTTCGATCGACGCGGGAAAGATCGGCCCGGCGCTGAAGCTGTTACGCCCACCGCAAAGCGACGGCGACAAAAAAAGGGCGACGGCAAGAAAGGCTCCTGATATCGCGGCGGGGTGCGTCGGGCCTGTTTATCCGCGGCGGATTCTGCCATGGCGCGATCGATGAGCGCGACACGTACGATCATCGGTTCCCTGCGGCACTGGCTGACGGCGGTCACGTTGGCGCTTTGCGTCGCGACGTTGCTCGCCCCCGGCGCCGCTCAGGCCGACGACATCGCCGCGACCTCGCGTAGCGTCGTCCGCGTCGTGACGATCGCGATCGTCGATCAGGAAGTGGTCGGGTTCGGCCACGGCTCGGGCTTCGCGGTCGGCCCCAATCGCATCGTCACCAACGCGCACGTCGTCGAGCTGGCACAGCGTTATCCCGACAATGTCGTGATCGGCGTGGTGCCGTCCGAAGGCAGCAAATCGTATCAAGGCCGCGTCGTCGCGATCGACAGCAAGCGCGACCTCGCGCTGATCGAGTTCACCGGCGGGACCTTGCCCGTCGCGACGCTCTATACCGGCACCCCCGACGACAGCATGGGGCTCGTCTCGCTCGGCTATCCCGGCAATGTCGACCTCGCCACCGCGCAATCGGCGGCGGATTACATCAAGCCGCTGGCGCCGGTGCGCTCCGAAGGGTCGTTGTCGGCGATGCGCAATATCGGCGGACTGAGCGTCTTGCTCCACACCGCCAGCATCTCGCGCGGCAATTCGGGGGGGCCGCTGCTCGACCGGTGCGGCCGTGTGCTGGGGGTCAATTCGGCGATCACCCGCGGCGAGGAAGGCGACGCCAGTTTCGCCTTCGCGATCGCCGAAACCGAGCTCGCGGCGTTCCTGCGCCAGAACAGGCAGGCGTTCAACGCGGTCGAGATTCCGTGCATGAGCCTGGAGGCGCGATTGAGCGCCGACGAGGCCGCGGACGCCGCCGCGCGTGAGGCCCAGGATTCGGCACGCCGCGACGCCGCCGCACGCGAGCAGGCCAGCCGCCAGCAGGCGATTGAGGGTGCCCGGCTCAACGCGCAGCGCGCGAGCGAGAACGTGATGGCGATCGCCGCCTTGCTGCTGGTGCTCGGCGGGCTGGCCGTCGGCGGCGGCGGGTTGCTCTATTCGCGCGGCAAGCAGCGCGAGGCGATCTGGGCGGCGTCGGGCGGCGGTGTGCTGATGGTCGCGGCGATCGTCGTCTTCCTGCTTAGGCCGAGCGAGGAACCGATGCTGCCGCCGGGCTTCGCCATTCCGGTCGCGACCCCGACGCCCTCCGTCGCGCGCCCGCTCGGCAAGATGGTGTGCAAGTTCCAGCCCGACCGCAGCCGAGTCACGGTATCGGCGACCAACGACGTCGATCTCGACCTCGGCCAGGACGGCTGCATGAACGAGCGCACGCAATATGCCGACGACAACGGCAAGTGGACGCGGGTGGTGGTGCCGACCGACGAGCAGACCGTCTCGGTGCTGCAATTCGACCCCGACACGCGCACGTATATCGCGTATCGCTATTTCCTGAGCGCGGCGCAGATGGACGCGGCGCGCAAGCTGCGCGCGCAGAGCCCGCTCAAACAATGCAGCGCCGACCCCGGCGCGCGCAACAATCTGATGGTCCAGCAGCAGTCGATCCGCGCCGCGCTGCCGACCGCTTATAGCGAGAAACTGGTCTACGCCTGCTCGGCCGCACGCTGACGGCGACGCACCCAGATCGGCGCCATGAACCGGCCGCGGCGATAGGCGACATAGAGCATCGCCACCCCAAACGCCGTCGCGACGACCACCGCAGGCAGCGAGGCCTCGGCGCCGAACCCTCCGCCGGTCAGCAGGTCGGACCCGCTGATCCGGGGACGAAGGACGCCTTCCATCACCTCGCCCGACACCGGAATCCCGTAGATGCCACCCTGCGCCAGGTTCCACGCCACATGCACGCCGATCACTGCCCATAGCCGCCGGGTGATCATGTAGATCGCGGCGAGCATGATCCCGGCTTCGAACATGATCGCGATCCCGGCGAACAGCGTAGCATTGGGATTGCTCAGGTGGAGCGCGCCGAACAAGCCGGCCGACAGGACCAACGCGGCCCAGCTGCCGAGCCAGCGTTCGACCAGACGGAAGAACCAGCCCCTGAACATGATCTCCTCGGTAAAGCCCGACAGGATGGCGATCCCGAGCGACGGCACCATGACGCTCCAGGGATTGGTGCCGATCACGCGATAGCCGCCAAACGCGGCGATCACCCCGACGATGAGCGAAAAGAGGATGAGCCCGGTCAGGAGCCCCGCGCCGAGTTCGACCCCAGCGCCGGGCAACGCGAACTCGCGCACCGGCTGCCCCTCTACCCAGCGACGGAAAGCCGCATAGATCGCGACGAACAGCACCGCGACCACGATCGACGCGACCAACGCGCCGACCGGACCATCGCTCGCGCCGACCAGCCTTCCGATCTGCATGGTCACGATGATCGAGCAGAACGCCGTCAGGACCGCGAGGACCAGGAGCATGGCGGGATGACGCAAGACCCTGAGCGTCGGCGTCGGTTGATTATCCTCGTCCATGTCCATGCCTCCCGTTTGCCGCGGAACCCTTAACGCCAGGAGTGTATTATTCAATCATGTCAGTGGATCGATTCGAGTGCGCCGGCGACGGTGAATGGCTTGGCGTCTTTGCGTCTTCGTGCGAGCCAGCCACCGCACGCTCACGCGGAAGCAGGAACGCGAGTCAGGCCCGGTCGATCCGCGCCGCGAAGCAGCCGGGGCGGGCGTTGTAGGCCTGGAGATACGCGACCTTGGGATCCTCCAGCCACGGCTCGATCGCCCCGGCCAGGTCGCCGCCGTCCATCACGTCGCCCTTGAGCAGCATGCCCTCGGCATCGAACGCGCGCAGCGCGAGCAGGCGCCGCGACAATTGCGCGGGCACCTCGTCGCGATATTCGGCGGCCTGCGTGGCGCCCTCGCGCACGAAGATCGCGTAGGTTGCGCGATAGGGGCTGTCGACCGGCAGATGCTGGTAATTGATCAGGATCAGATCCTCGCCCAGTTCGGCGTCCTCGAGCGTCACGCGGCAGGGAAAGCCGGGGTTCTCGTCGGCGCGCTGGCGCACCGCGCCGAACGCCGCGAGTTCGCCGTCGCTCAGGCCGTAGAGCGGCTTGAACGGGGTGGGGTCGAGCCCGCGGATCACATACGCCATCATTTTACTCCTTCACGATTGAGCAACACGGTCTTGCGGTCGACGCCATAGGCATAGCCGCCGATCGAGCCGTCGCTGCGCTGGGCGCGGTGGCAGGGGATCACCACCGCGACATGGTTGGCACCGCACGCGCTGCCGACGGCGCGCACCGCCTTGGGGCTGCCCGCGAGCGCGGCGAGTTCGGCATAGGATCGCGTCTCGCCCGCCGGGATGGCGCGCAACGCCTGCCACACGGCCTCCTGGAACGCAGTACCCTGGACGTCGATCGGCAAATTCTGGTCGCGATCGGGCGATTCGACCTTGGCGACGACGCGCGCGGCGAGGTCGGCGAGCGCCGCACCACCGGGCACGATCTCGGCACGCGGGAAATGCTGGGCCAGTGCGATCGCATCCTCGTCGAACGCGACGCGGCACAGTCCCTTGTCGGTGGCGGCGATCAGCAGCTTGCCCAGGCTGGTGTCGGCGATGGTCCAGCGGATCGTCACCCCCGCCCCGCCCTGGCGCCAGGCACTCGGCGTCATGCCCAGCCGCTTGGCGCCGCCCTCGTAGAAGCGGCTCGGCGCCGAATAGCCCGCCTCGTAGATCGCGTTGGTGACCGACGCTTCTTCCTTCAGCGCCTGCGCGACGCGGGTGGCGCGCAGGCCGCGAAAGTAAGCCGCGGGCGTCACCCCGGTCGCGCGCTTGAACAGGCGGTGAAAATGGTGCGGCGCATAGCCGACCTCGGCCGCCAGTTCCTCGAGCGGGATCGCGTCCTCCGCCGCCTCGAGCAGCGCGATGGCCTTGGCCACCGCGACACGGTCGCGGCCGACCTCATCGGGCTTGCAGCGCAGGCAGGCGCGGAAGCCCGCGTCGCGTGCGCCGGCCGCGTCCTGGTAGAATTCGACATTCTCGCGCCGCGGATGCCGCGCCGGGCAGCTCGGCTTGCAATAGATGCCGGTCGACTTGACCGCGACGACGAACCGTCCGTCGTGCGCGCGGTCGCGGGCCTCGAATGCCGCCCAGGCAGCGTCGATGTCGATGGGGGTCTCGGTCGTCATGCAGCCTATGTAGGCTAGCCCGCGCGCCGTCACATCCCGGCACTTGCGCCCAAAGCGACGCCGCGATTCAGGCGGGCCGATCGATCGTGTAGATGACGTGGGTGACCGTCACGCCGGCCAGGTGAGCCGTGGCGATGCGATCGGTCAGTCTGCCCCCGATCTTCTCGATCGCGCGGCGCGAGCGGCCATTGGTCTCGCCGATCATGAACATCGTCCGCTCGACCCCGGTGAACGCATGGTCGAGCATCAGCTTCTTCATCTCGCCATTATAACGTCCGCCCCAGTGCGACCGCGCGAGGAAGGTCCAGCCGATCTCGACCTCGCCCGGCTCGGCCCGTCCGAAATCGTAGCGCGAACTGCCGATCACCGCGCCGGTCGCGCGGTCGATCGCGACCAGCATCCCGCCCGAGGCGAGACCGTCGGCGAAGAAGCGCCGGAACACCGGCTCCTGCCAGCGGTCGTGCGCGGGATGGACTTCCCAGATCAGCGGATCGCTCGCGACCGCGAATAGCGCGTCGAAATCGGCTGCGGTCGCCGGACGCAGTTCGACCAGATCGCCGATCAGATGCGGCTGGCGATCGAGCACTTCGGTCAAAGGACCAGGAGCACCACCGGCACCACGACGCCGAGCCCCAGCGCGATCAGCGATTTGCGCCGCATGGCTTTGGTGCCCAGCGCGATGGTCAAACCGATCAACGTGGTGGAGAACAGACCGATCGCGGTCAGCAGCGCGAAGATCTTGAACAGAGAAAAGGCGCCGTGGTCATGATCGTCGTCATGATCCCCGGCCTTCGCAGCCGCCGGCTTGTGGTCGGGCACGGGCTTGGCGGGACGCGGCTTGGGCAGCATCTGGTGCTTGTGGATTCCGGCGATCGCCAAGACCCAGCCCGGCGGAGCCGGATTGCGCTGATCCTGCCAGCCGGTCACCTGGATGAGGCCGCTGAAGGCGAAGAACAGGATGGCGGGGGCCAGGAAGACACCGATCAGATGGTGCCATTGGCGCAGGCTGCGAAGCGTGGTTGCTTTCATCGCGCGCGGTTATGGCAGCAAAAAGGGACCCGGCAAGTTCGTTCTCGACATCAGCCGCTCGTAGAAGCCGCCATAGCGCCCGCCAGGGTCGACCAGGTGGATTTCGAGGATCCAGAAGCGCTCGTTGCCGTTGGGATCGGGGTCGCGTAGCCGCGTCGTGTTCTCCGGATTGATGCGGTAGAAATCCTTGTCGCCGGGGAGGTGGGCATGGGGGAATTCGCCGACCACGTGCCCCGCGATCACCCCGCCGAACCGCCAGCCGGCGGCCGTCGCGCTGGCGCAGGCGAAGCCATAGAGCTCGGCGCCGGTGATGTCGGGATGCTCCTCGAACCGCGCCTGCACCGCGTCAAACTGGGCGGACAGGTCGGCAACCAGCCGGACCTTGTCGGGATCGTGCCCGACGACATAGCTGCGGCCGACATCGGCCTCCCACTCGTCGAACACCGGACCGAGGTCGATAAAGACGAGATCGTCCGCCGCAACCGTCTGCACCGGCGGGTTCTCGCGCGCCGTGGCGAGGCCGTTGACCCCGGCGTGGACGATGCGCTTGTGCCAATGCTTCTCGACGCCGAACTCGTCGCGCGCGAGAGCGTAGATATCCTGCTCGACCTCGCGCTCGGTACGGCCCGGCACGATCAGCCCGAGCTGCTCGATCCGGTCGAGCAAGGCCAATGCCTTGCCTTCGGCGGCGTGGAGTTGGGCCAGGCGGGCGGCGGTGGGGAGCTTGGCAACGGTCATGCGCGTGCCCTTAAGCGATCCGACCGCAGCGAACCAGTTAGAGGCCATGCGTTTTGAGCCAGCGCACGATCAGCGCCTGGGCCGGCTGCCCGAACACCACGCCGTGCCCGGCGCCCGGGAACACCGCACGATCGGCATCGGGCCGCAGTGACTTGAGCAGCGCGCTGTTCTCCGGCGGGATCGTGGTGTCGGCTGCACCGTGGATCAGCAGGATCGGGCAGTGGATCGCACGGATCTTCGCCGCGGTGTCGAACCGCTCGCTTACCAGCAGGTTGGCGGGGAGCCACCAGAAGCGCGCCGCGGTCACATGGACGATGCTGGCATAAGGCGCGACCAGGACCAGCGCGCGCGGCCGCTGCTCCATCGCCATCTGCGCCGCGACGCCGGTCCCCAGCGAATAGCCGATCACTATGGTGCGATCGGGCGCTATCCCGTTCGCCGTCATCCACGCGCGCGCCGCGCGCGCGTCGCGATAAAGGCCCTGTTCGTCGGGGATACCGGGCGCGCCGTTGAAGCCGCGATATTCGGGCAGCACCGCGCCGTACCCGGCGGCGACGAGCTGCCGGACGGCGACCACGCTGCCCAGCACCGAATCGCCATTGCCGTGGAAGAACAGGATGACCGGCTTGCCCGGCTGCGGCGGATTATAGAGCAGCCGCCCGCGCAGGCCATCGGCGGTCGTCACCGCGACATCGCGATACCCGGTCCGGTCGGGGTCGACCGCCGCGGTCCCGAAAGACCAGCCGGGATAGATCAGCCGTCGCTGGAACGCATAGAGCAGTCCGATCACGACCAGATAGATCAGCGCGACGGCAATCAGCGTGCGGATCGCGACCCTGCGCAGGCGCATTATTTCTTCTTGTCCTTCTGCGCCTTCAGGCTCTTCGAGATGACGATCTCGGCCAGCCGAGCGCCAGGAATGAAGATGCCCGCCGCCTCGACGCCCGCGTTGAGCAGGAATTCGGCATCGACCTTGTGGCCGAGAAACTGTTCGAAGGTGCTGCCGCCGGTCCGCGTCTCGCCGGTGACGCCGTCGAACTCGACCACCGCTTCCTTGCCCTGCCAGCGATAGCGGAAAGCGTAGACCGGGCGATAATAGAGGTCGATGTGGTGGAGCGAGAGCTTCTCCTCCAGCACCTTGTCGGCCTCGATCCGCTCGATCGAACTCGCCAGCACGTCGCGGACCAGCATCGATGCCTTGGCCTGGGGCGGCACCACCACCGCGCCGTCGGCCGCCGCCTTGGCGAGGTCGTCGGCGCCGACCACCTTGGCCTCGTGCTGGAGATATTGCCCGGCCGCGGGGTCGGGATTGCCGCCGATCGCGTCGTAATAGACCTCGCGATGGATCTCGTCGTGGCAGCGCTCGATGCCGGTCAGCGCGTATGTCCCGCCCGTGACCTCGTGCGCCTTGCCGTCGATCTCGACCTCGGTGACGTTGGCCTCGACCGCGACGCGATACTCCTTGTGGCGCTCATAGGTCATGTTCGCGGTGCAGCCGATGCGGAAGAAAGGCTGCAACCGCCGCTCGCGATAGACGATTTCGAATTCCTCGTCCTTGGGCCGTGACAGGAAGCCGGTGATCCTGGCCATCGTCCCGAACGCCTCGGTCCGCTTGGTCCAGGCGCGGCCTTCGGCATGATCCATGTTGAACCGGTCGGCGAGGATCAGCACGCGTTCTTCGGCGAGTTCGACGTCCATCGGTCACCCCCTGCCAGCACTTTCCGCATATCCATGGCGCGCCGGTCAAGCCGGGATAGGCGAAATGCGACATGCGGGAACGCGGTAAATTTGCTAGGCTGCTGGTCGGGGGAGAGCACCATGTCGCGCGCCACGACGGTCTGCTGCATCATGATCGGGGCAAGCTGCATTTGCGCGGCCATCGCCGGCCCGATTCGCCCCCTGCCCCTCGCCAGCTCCGCACGGGCGGCGCCGACCGATGATTACGACGCCGAACAGAAGCGGCTGCAGCAACTGGCCGACAATTCCTGCCGCTGCGAACGACGGACGGGAGCCAACGGCAAGAAAGCCTGTTGGGCGGCTTTCGACGCGCAATTGCCCGAGAACGACTTCAACGAACAGTTCACGACATGCCTCCCCATCCCACAAACCCAGCGTTGCAAGGAGAGCGACAGGCCGACAACGAACGACAACCCGCCGCCGCCTGCCGGCCCCTGCGTGACGATTGAATACAGGTACGAAGGCGACGACGGTGAGGTCCTACTGTGTTCAAAGGAAGAAGCGACGGCGGTCGAGCGGCTGTGGAACAGGGAAGTGTCGGCCAACCCTCGGCGTAATGCCCGCACACCGATGGCCAACAAACTCGCGCACGACCTGGCCGCCCGCAAACCGATTCCCGCCACCTCCGGTCCGGGCGGCTGCGCCTCTTCCTAACGCACCGGGTTGCATCCCCCGCCCCCCGATGCTAACCGCGCGCCAACCCATAAGAGGGCGCCTCAGGGCCGCCCTCTTTTCGTATGGGGCCACATACCCTTTGAAAAGGACTGTCATCGCGTGGAGCAATCCGGCGGTATTCAAGCGAGCTTAGGTGGGCGGTACGCAACCGCGCTGTTCGAGCTCGCCCGCGAATCGAAGTCGATCGACACGATCGAAGCGAGCCTGGCCACGGTCCGGCAAGCGCTGAGCGACTCGGCCGACTTCAAGACGCTGACCACCAGCCCGCTGATCGGCCGTGTCGCCGCCGCGCGCGCGGTTGCCGCCGCCGCCGGGGTGATGAAGCTCGACGCGACGACCACCAGCTTCCTGGGCGTGCTGGCGCACAACCGCCGCCTCGGCCAGCTGCCGGCGATCATCCGCGCGTTCCGCGGCCTGGCGTCGAGCTATCGCGGCGAGACCACCGCCGAGGTGACCTCCGCGCACCCGCTGACCGAAACGCAGGTGACCGAGCTCAAGCAGCAGCTCCGCCAGCGCGTCGGCCGCGAGGTCGCCGTGGATCTGAACGTTGACCAGTCGCTGCTCGGCGGCCTGGTCGTCCGCATCGGGTCGCAGATGATCGATTCCTCGATCCGCACCCGCCTCAATACCCTCGCGCACGCGATGAAAGGCTGAAAGCTAAGACTATGGATATCCGCGCCGCAGAAATCTCGAAGGTCATCAAGGACCAGATCGCCAATTTCGGCACCGAGGCCGAGGTCTCGGAAACCGGTCAGGTGCTGAGCGTCGGTGACGGCATCGCGCGCATCCACGGCCTCGACAACGTCCAGGCGGGCGAGATGGTCGAGTTCGCCAACGGCGTGCAGGGCATGGCGCTCAACCTCGAAGCCGACAACGTCGGCGTCGTGATCTTCGGCTCGGACGCCGAGATCAAGGAAGGCGACGTCGTCAAGCGGACCGGCACCATCGTCGACGTCCCCGTCGGCAAGGGCCTGCTCGGCCGCGTGGTCGACGGCCTCGGCAACCCGATCGACGGCAAGGGCCCGATCGTCGCCGAGAAACGCAGCCGCGTCGAAGTGAAGGCGCCGGGCATCATCCCGAGGCAGTCGGTTTCCGAGCCGATGCAGTCGGGCCTCAAGGCGATCGACGCGCTCGTTCCCGTCGGCCGCGGCCAGCGCGAGCTGATCATCGGCGACCGCCAGACCGGCAAGTCGGCTGTCGCGATCGACACGTTCATCAACCAGAAGACGGTCAACGCCGGCGACGACGAGAAGAAGAAGCTCTACTGCGTCTATGTCGCGGTCGGCCAGAAGCGCTCGACCGTCGCGCAGCTCGTCCGCACGCTGACCGAGAACGGCGCGATGGACTATTCGATCGTCGTCGCCGCGACCGCGTCGGACCCCGCCCCGCTGCAGTTCCTCGCGCCCTATACCGGCACCGCGATGGGCGAGTATTTCCGTGACAACGGCATGCACGCGCTGATCGTGTTCGACGATCTGTCGAAGCAGGCGGTCGCCTATCGCCAGATGTCGCTGCTGCTGCGCCGTCCGCCGGGCCGCGAAGCCTATCCGGGCGACGTCTTCTATCTCCACTCGCGCCTGCTCGAGCGCGCCGCCAAGATGTCGGACGCCAATGGCGGCGGCTCGCTGACCGCGCTGCCGATCATCGAAACCCAGGCGGGCGACGTGTCGGCCTATATTCCGACCAACGTGATCTCGATCACCGACGGCCAGATCTTCCTCGAAACCGACCTGTTCTTCGCGGGCATCCGCCCCGCCATCAACGTCGGCCTGTCGGTCAGCCGCGTCGGCTCCGCCGCGCAGACCAAGGCGATGAAGAAGGTGTCGGGCTCGATCAAGCTCGAGCTCGCCCAGTATCGCGAGATGGCGGCGTTCGCGCAGTTCGGTTCGGATCTCGACGCGTCGACCCAGAAGCTGCTCAACCGCGGCGCGCGCCTGACCGAGCTGCTCAAGCAGCCGCAGTTCAGCCCGCTGCCGTTCGAAGAACAGACGGTGTCGATCTTCGCCGGTACGCAAGGGTATCTCGACGCGGTCGCGACGCTCGACGTGGTGCGTTACGAAGCGGCGATGCTCGCCGACATGCGTGCGAACCATGCCGACGTGCTCAAGGCGATCCGCGACAGCCGCGACCTGAGCGACGACACCCGCGCGAAGCTCAAGAGCGCGCTCGACGCGTTCGCGAAGACGTTTGCGTAATCGATAACCGTCACCCCGGCGAAAGCTGGGGTCTCGGGCCGCCAGCGAACGGCCAGAGGCACAAGATCCCAGCGTTCGCTGGGATGACGAAGTAGGGAAGAAATGGCGTCACTTAAGGCCCTCAAGATCCGCATCGGCTCGGTGAAGTCGACGCAGAAGATCACCAAGGCGATGAAGATGGTCGCCGCCGCCAAGCTGCGTCGCGCGCAGGAAGCGGCCGAGGCCGGCCGCCCCTATGCCGAGCGGCTGGAAAAGGTCGTCGCGAGTATCGCGTCGAAGGTCACCGTCGGCCCCTCCTCGCCCAGGCTGCTCGCCGGCACAGGCAAGGACCAGGTTCACCTGTTCGTCGTCGCGACCTCGGACAAGGGTCTGGCCGGCGCATTCAACACCAATATCGCGCGCCTGGCGCGCCGCCGCGCGGGCGAGCTGATCGCACAGGGCAAGACCGTCAAGTTCTACACGATCGGCAAGAAGGGCCGCGCGGTGCTCAACCGCTTGTACCCCAACGACTTCGTCCATTCGATCGAACCCGGCGCGCTCGACAAGCTCCGCTTCGCCGATGCGCGCGGCTATGCCGACGACCTGATCGCGCGGTTCGAAGCGGGCGAGTTCGACGTCGCGCATTTGTTCTTCTCGAACTTCAAGTCGGTGCTGACGCAAGACCCCACCGAACAGCAGATCATCCCGGTCAAGATTCCCGCCGTCGCCGCCGACGCGACGGGCGTCTCGGCTGCGGTCGAATACGAGCCCGATGAGGAGGATATCCTCGCCGACCTGCTGCCGCGCAACGTCGCGATCCAGCTGTTCCGCGCGATGCGCGAGAATTCGGCGTCGGAACAGGGCAGCAAGATGACCGCGATGGACAATGCCACGCGCAACGCCGGCGACCTGATCAAGCGGCTGTCGATCCAGTACAACCGCGCCCGCCAGGCCGCGATCACCACCGAGCTGGTGGAAATCATTTCGGGCGCCGAGGCGCTCTGAGTTTCTAGGCGTCACCCCGGCGCACGCCGGGGTCTCGCGCCGCATAAGATCCCAGCTTTCGCTGGGATGACGATTGAGGAAGAAGGTAAAGACGATGGCTAGCAACGCCCCGACTGCAGAGAAGCCCGCTCGCAAGCCGCGCGCGACCAAGCCGAAGGCGACCGCCCCGGTCGCCGACGTGACGTCGACGACGCCCGTCGCGACGACCAACAATGTCGGCGTCATCAGCCAGGTCATCGGCGCGGTCGTCGACGTGACCTTCCCCGACCAGCTGCCAGCGATCCTGTCGGCGCTCGAAACCGACAATAACGGCAACCGCCTGGTCCTCGAAGTCGCGCAGCATCTCGGCGAGAACACCGTCCGCACGATCGCGATGGACTCGACCGAGGGCCTGACCCGCGGCCAGAACGTGACCGACACCGGCTCGCAGATCCGCGTCCCGGTCGGCCCGAAGACGCTCGGCCGCATCCTCAACGTCATCGGCGAGCCGATCGACGAACGTGGCCCGGTCAACGCCGAGCAGACCGCCCCGATCCATGCCGAGGCCCCGCTGTTCGTCGACCAGTCGACCGAGAGCGCGATCCTGGTCACCGGCATCAAGGTCATCGACTTGCTCGCCCCGTATGCGAAGGGCGGCAAGATCGGCCTGTTCGGCGGCGCCGGCGTCGGCAAGACCGTGCTCATCCAGGAACTGATCAACAACATCGCCAAGGGTCACGGCGGCACCTCGGTGTTCGCCGGCGTCGGCGAGCGTACGCGTGAGGGTAACGACCTCTATCACGAGTTCCTCGACGCGGGCGTCATCGCCAAGGACAAGGACGGCAATGCCGTCAGCGAGGGTTCGAAGGTCGCCCTGGTCTATGGCCAGATGAACGAGCCGCCGGGCGCGCGTGCCCGCGTCGCGCTCTCGGGTCTGACCATCGCGGAATATTTCCGCGACGTCGAAGGCCAGGACGTGCTGTTCTTCGTCGACAACATCTTCCGCTTCACCCAGGCGGGCGCGGAAGTGTCGGCGCTGCTCGGCCGCATTCCGTCGGCGGTGGGCTATCAGCCGACCCTATCGACCGACATGGGCGCGCTGCAGGAGCGCATCACCTCGACCAACAAGGGGTCGATCACCTCGGTTCAGGCCGTGTACGTCCCCGCGGACGATCTTACCGATCCGGCGCCGGCGACCTCGTTCGCCCACCTCGACGCGACCACCGTGCTCAACCGCGCGATCTCGGAACTCGGCATCTATCCGGCGGTCGACCCGCTCGATTCGACCAGCCGCGTGCTCGAACCGCGCGTCGTCGGCCAGGAGCATTACGAGACCGCGCGCGCCGTCCAGTCGATCCTGCAGAAGTACAAGTCGCTGCAGGACATCATCGCGATCCTGGGCATGGACGAACTGTCGGAAGAGGATAAGCTCACCGTCAGCCGCGCCCGCAAGATCCAGCGCTTCCTCAGCCAACCGTTCCACGTCGCCGAGGTGTTCACCAACATCCCGGGCGAGTTCGTGCAGATCGAGGACACGATCCGCTCGTTCAAGGCGGTGGTGAACGGCGAGTACGATCACCTGCCGGAAGCGGCCTTCTACATGGTCGGCGGCATCGACGGCGTCATCGCCAAGGCCGAGAAGCTGGCCGCGGAGGCGTAATACCTTACTTCCTTCTCCCCTTGTGGGAGAAGGATAGCAGAGCTTGGCAGCTTGCTGCCTAGTGAAGCTTGGATGGGGGGAGCGGCGCCTAAGTGCCGCGCGAGCCTTTGGCTCGCCCCCTCACCCTCCCACCGCCTTACGGCGGCGGGCCCCTCCCTCTCCCACAAGGGGAGAGGGGAATTAGGACAAGGCAATGCTGCATTTCGAACTCGTGACGCCCGAAAAGCTGCTCCGCTCGGAAGAGGTCTATCAGGTCGTCGTCCCGGGCACCGAGGGCGACTTCGGTGTGCTGCAGGGCCACGCCCCCTTCATGTCGACGATCCGCGACGGCAACCTCGCGATCTACAAGGCCGACAAGTCGGAGCCCGAACTGGTGCCGATCAAGGGCGGGTTCGCCGAGGTGTCGGCGACGGGGCTGACGATATTGGCCGAACAGGCCGGATAACTCATCCGCATCGACGCGCGACGAGGCCCGCTGCTCGCCGAGAGCGGCGGGCTTTGTCGTTTCTGGACGGATCAGCTTCCGAGCTGCCGCTTGTAGTGCCAGCGGAGCGCCTTGCTCCCGTCCATCAGGCTGGTCTCCGCCGCCAGGTCCATGCCTTCGCGCCAATAGCGGATGCGTTGCGGATAATCGTGCCGCGGATTGGCGAAGACGATTTCGCGCGACCCCGACGACACTTCGACGAAGCCGACCCGCGATGCGCCTTTGGGCGAACCGTAGAAGACCAGCTTGCCATCGGGACCGCGCTCGATCTGCATCGTTTCCCACGACCGCATTTCGTCGCCGCGGCCGCTCCGGCCACTGCCCATCATGTTGCCGCCGCGCGGGCTCGTCCAGCATTCCTCGGTCCAGTTGCGGCCCTTCTGCTCGCTCCAGCATCCGGCCAGCCAGCCGGGCATCGCCGGCGTCGACCCTGTCCCGGTCGTGAGCAGCGCCAGACCGACCAGTAATAATCGACGCATCCTTCCCTCCTCCATTTATCCAAGCCGAGGACAGAGCGGCACTCGCTTGGTTAGGAAATTGTCAAAGCTTACCCCGTACGAACCGGTCCTGACCATGAGGGATAGAGGGGTATGAGCGCGTTCGGGCGCCGTAATGGGATGGGTGCCGGGCCTGCCGGAAGGCCGGCGTTCGGCGTGGCGCGCCCGATGCAAGGCGCCGGCGCCGCGCAGCCCGGCGCTGCTGCCGACACCGCCGAGCAATTCCCGCCGCTCCCCGCCGGCGGCCCTGCCGAATCGGACCCGGGCCAGCCGCAGGGCAACATGCCCGGCAATTCCGGCGACGCGATGGCGCGTCTGACCGAGCGCCAGAATTCGAGCGGCGATGCCGCCAGCGTCAAGGCCGAAGGCTTCGAGGCCTCGGTCCACAAGATCAAGGAACAGGTGCTGCCGCGCCTGCTCGAACGCGTCGACCCGGAAGCCGCCGCCACGCTCAACAAGGACGAGCTGGCCGAGGAATTCCGCCCGATCATCGGCGAAGTGCTTGCCGAGTTGAAGCTGACGCTCAACCGCCGCGAGCAGTTCGCGCTCGAAAAGGTACTGGTCGACGAACTGCTCGGCCTGGGTCCGCTCGAGGAACTGATCGCCGACCCCGATATCAGCGATATCATGGTCAACGGTCCGCAGCAGACCTTCATCGAAAAGAAGGGCCGGCTCGAGATCGCGCCGATCCAGTTCCGCGACGAGGAACATCTGTTCCAGATCGCGCAGCGCATCTGCAACTCGGTCGGCCGCCGCGTCGACCAAACCACCCCGCTGGCCGACGCCCGGTTGAAGGACGGTAGCCGCGTCAACGTGATCGTGCCGCCGCTCTCCCTGCGCGGCACCGCGATCTCGATCCGTAAATTCTCCAACAAGCCGATCACGCTCGACATGATGGCGGGCTTCGGCTCGATGTCGCAGAAGATGGCGACCGCGCTCAAGATCGCGGGCGCGTGCCGGTTCAACGTCGTCATCTCGGGCGGTACCGGGTCGGGCAAGACGACGATGCTCAACGCCTTGTCGAAGATGATCGACCCCGGCGAGCGCGTGCTGACGATCGAGGACGCGGCCGAACTCCGCTTGCAGCAGCCGCACTGGCTGCCGCTCGAAACGCGTCCGGCCAACCTCGAGGGTCAGGGCGAGATCACCATCCGCGACCTCGTCAAGAACGCGCTGCGTATGCGTCCCGACCGCATCATCCTGGGCGAAATCCGCGGGTCGGAATGTTTCGACCTGCTCGCCGCGATGAACACCGGTCACGACGGATCGATGTGCACGCTCCACTCCAACTCCCCGCGCGAATGCCTGGGCCGTATGGAGAACATGGTGCTGATGGGCGATATCAAGATCCCGAAGGAAGCGATCTCGCGCCAGATCGCCGATTCGGTCGACATGATCGTCCAGGTGAAGCGTCTGCGCGACGGCTCACGCCGCGTGACCAACATCACCGAGGTGATCGGCATGGAAGGGCCGGTCATCGTCACGCAGGAATTGTTCAAGTTCGAATATCAGAGCGAGTCGGCGGACGGAAAGATCATCGGCGAATATCGTGCGATGGGCCTGCGCCCCTACACGCTCGAAAAGGCCCGGCAGTTCGGGTTCGACCAGGCGTTCCTCGAAGCCTGCCTGTAACTTTCTTGCCGACCGGCGCTGCGGCTCGGCCGATCTGATCGCCTATAACGCGGTTAATGCTCGTTTTACCCCGTTTGCGCGGACGCCCGACAGGTATAAGCGGAGCGCATGCGCCGCCGCATGCTGCCCGTGCTGATGCTCGCCGCCTTGCCGCTGTGCGGGGCGATGCCGGCGGCCATGCCCGCGATGCCGGCGCCTCCGCCCGAGCGCGTCGTGCTGTCGCCCAACGCCGACGCGCAATGGGTGCCGTTCGAGCTGACCCCCGGCAACCAGATCCAGTTCCGCATGACGGTCGACGGCCGCCCGGTGACCGCGATTCTCGACACCGGGTTCAGCCTGTCGGTCATTTCGCGCCGCTGGGCGAGCCAGGCCAAGCTCAAGGTCATCGGCGGCGGCCAGGGCGTCGGCGTCGGCGGATCGGTCGCGATGGGTGAGGTCGACGGTCGCATGCTCGCGATCGGCGGGCTGACGCGGAGCGGCGGCAAGCTCGGCGTGCTCGACCTGCCGAGCGGCGCGACGGGCAACGGCACGACGATCGACGCGGTTATCGGCAGCGACTTGCTGCGCCGCTATGCGCTCGACATCGACTTCACCGCGCAGCGCTTCCGCCTGCTGCCTAGTGGCCGCCTGCCGTTTGCGGGCCAGACCGCGCCGCTCAGCCTCGCGCTGCGTGACCAGTTCTACGTCAGCGAGATGACCATCGACGGCACGCGCCTCAGGCCGATGATCGTCGATACCGGCGACGGCGCGACGATCACCATGTCGGACGAGGCCTGGAAGTCGCTCGCCGGCGCCAAGCCCGCCACCACCACCACGATCTCCTACAGCATCGCGGGGCCGGTGACGTCCGAGTTGACCGTGCTGCCCGCGGTCCGCGTCGGCGAGACGATGGTGCGCGATGCCGAGGCGCGGATCGAACCCGGCCGGGGATTTTCGGCGCAGATGGGCGCGGCCGGGCGAATCGGGCTCGGCTATCTCCAGCGCTATCGCGTCCTGCTCGACCCCGGCGCCGGGCGGATGGTCATGGCCGCGGTGGGTGATGTCGATCGCCCGCCGCTCAGGTCGACCAGCGGTCTGCTGGTCGGTTTCTACAGCGACCGGCTGCGCGTGCTCCACGTCATGCGCGGCAGCCCGGCGGCGACTGCGGGATGGCAGCCGGGCGACCAGATCTGCAGCATCGACGGCCAGGCGATCACCGCCGACTATGCCAATGACCCCATCTCGATGTGGTCGGTCGCCGATCCTGGCCGAGTCGTCCGGCTGGGCATGTGCAATGGCGGCGAACGCAAGCTGACGCTCGAACGCTTCTATTGAGTGTGGCGGGACTGGATCGTCTCAAGGCCTGGCATATGGCTATGGTCCTCACGGCCGTCGCCTTCGCCTTGCGCGCCTGGGATTTCGGCAATCCGGTCATCCATGTCGACGAGCAATATTATCTGCTGGTCGGCGATCGCATGCTGCACGGCGCAATTCCGTATCTCGACATCTGGGACCGGAAACCGATCGGGCTGTTCGCCCTCTTCGCGGCGATCCGCCTGCTGCCCGGCAACGGCGTCGTCGCCTATCAACTCGTCGCCACCGCCTTCGCGGCAGCCACCGCCTATGTCGTCTGGCGCGCCGCGCTTCGCACCGGCGCGAGCCGCACCGGAGCGCTGGCGGCGGCGGCAGCATATCTGATCTGGTTGCCCGTGCTGGGCGGCCGCGGCGGCCAGTCGCCGGTATTCTACAATCTGTTCATCGCCGGCGCCGCGCTGATCGCGCTGCACCTGCCCGAGCGCGCGCGCGCCGCCCGGAAGGGCGCGATCATCGCCTGGGGAATGGTCGCCTGTCTGCTCGGCGGGCTCGCGATCCAGACCAAATACACGCCTGCGATCGAGAGCCTGTTCATCGGCTGGGCACACCTCTGGTACCTGCGCCGCGCCGGCGCCGGCCGGGCGATGATGATCGGCAGCGCTTCGTTGTGGCTCCTCGCGGGGCTGGCGCCAACCCTCGGCGCGATCGCCTTTTACCGGTCGCTCGGCAGCCAGGCGTTCCAAGCCTTCTGGTTCGCCAACGTTACCTCGATCTTCCTGCGCGCGGGCTATCCGGCGGACGAACTGGCGATGCGCCTGCTCGGCATCATCGCCACCTTGTCGCCGTTGATCGTGTCGGCGGCGATCGCCTGGCGCTGGCGGACGCGCGCCGACCGCCGAGGCGAGGCCCTGATCGGGTTCGGCTGGCTGGTCGCCGCGGCCGGGGGCTTCCTGTTGATCGGGACGTTCTTCGACCATTACGCGTTGCCGCTGGTGGCGCCGATCACGGTGATCGCGGCGCGTGCGCTGGGGCGGTCGGCGCGGCTGTTGATCGCGACGCTCGCGCTCGGCCTGCTGCTCAACGTGATCGAACGCGGGATCAAGAACAACGACGGCGACGACGCCTATTCGGTCGCGGCAGTGGTGAAGGCCAACAGCGTCGGCGGCTGCCCCTATGTCTTCATCGGCGACACGATCACCTACCACATCGCCGGCTCCTGCCTTCCTACCAGGTACGCCTTCCCCAATTTGCTCGCCTATTCCACCGAACAGGGCGCGACGGGGGTGGACGAAGCGGCCGAGGTGCGGCGCATCCTGGCGGCGCGGCCGCCGGTGATCGTCACGTCGACGCGACCGCTCGAGATCTGGGATCCCGGCAGCCTGACGGCGCTCAAGGCGGCACTGCCGGGCTATCGCGTGATCTACAGCGTGCCGCGCGCCGACTACCGCACGCTCGTCTATCTGCGCCGCGACCTGCCGGTCCGCGATGCCCGGACTATAGCTGGAACGCCGCCGCTGCGGCGATGATCGCGCCGATCAGCGCGAATACCTGGATATTGCGCCAGTCGAACAGCGAGACGCGATCGAGGTCGCGCCTTTTCTTGTGCCGCCAGTCGGCGACGGCGGCGACCAGCGCCACCAGCGCCAGGGCGGCCGCGGCCGCCCCGGCAATCTGTTTCGCCGAAAAATCCATCGCCGGGAACTAGTGACCGAGCTTTTCGATCTTTTCCTGGAGCCGCGCGAGCTCGGCCTTTAGCGCGGCGACGTCGTCGTCACCGCCCGTCGGGGCCGCCGGCTTGGCCGCGGCCGATGCGGCCTGGCCCTGGGGCTTGAACGCCGCGGTTGCCGCTTCGAACATCTGCATGTTGCGCTTGGCGAGCTCGGCGAAGGGCGAATTGGCGAACGCTCCTTCGACCGCCGACTTGAACTGCTCCTGGTTGCGGCGGAAGCTCTCCATCGAGGCTTCGAGATAGCTCGGCACGAATGCCTGCATCGAATCGCCGTACATCGCGATCAGCTGGCGCAGGAAGTTGACCGGCAGCATCGTCTGGCCGCGCGCTTCCTCCTCCATGATGATCTGGGTGAGGACGTTGTGGGTGATGTCCTCGTCGGTCTTGGCATCGACGACCTTGAAGTCGCGCCCCTCGCGCGTCATCGCGGCGAGATGGTCGAGCGTGATGTAAGACGAGCTTTCGGTATTGTAGAGACGGCGATTGGCGTATTTCTTGATGATCACCGGGCCGTCGCCGGCCGCTTGCTTCTTCATGACAGGAGCGCCCCTCGAATGATATGCTGCACCTGTACCACCGATGCATGATGCGCCGCAACATGGGCCCCGCCCGCTCCCGCTGTTCCTCGACATGCTGCGCGAAGAAACCGCAGCATCGCCCGAGCGCCGCGCCGCCGCTTTGGCCGGGCTGAAGGCCTATCAGGAGGCCCCGCGCCTCGCGAAAAGGCGGCTGGGGCCGGTACGGTACCGCGCCGGACGCGCCCGGCTGCGCGACTATGGCGGCGACGGCCGGCCGGTGATCTTCGTGCCTTCGCTGATCAACCCTCCGGTCATTCTCGATCTTGCGGCGCAAAATTCCTTGTTGCGGTGGTGCAGCGAACAAGGTCTGCACCCTTATTTGCTCGATTGGGGCGATCCGGGACCGCTCGACCGCGACATGGACGTTACCGCGCATGTCGAACGCCTCTTGCTGCCACTGATCGCGCGGTTCGACATACCACCGCTGCTCGTCGGCTATTGCCTGGGCGGGACCTTGGCGCTGGGCGCGGCGGCGGCGGTGCGGGTCGCGGGCGTCGCGCTGATCGCGACGCCGTGGCATTTCGGAGGGTTCGGCCGCGCCCGCGCGGCGATCGGGGAATTGTGGCGCGCTGCCAGACCGACCTGCGAGACGATGGGCCTGGTGCCGATGGAAGTGCTGCAGACCGGCTTCTGGCGGCTCGACCCGGCCCGGACGGTGAGCAAATACGAAGCGTTCGGCCGGATGGAGCCCGGCAGCCAGGGATGGCGGAGCTTCATCGCGCTCGAGGATTGGGCCAATAGCGGGGCACCACTGCCCTATGCGGTGGGGCGGCAGGTATTCGAGCAATTCGTCGGCGACGACCTGACTGGAAAGGGCGGCTGGGTGGTCGGCGACCGCGTGGTCGATCCGCGCGCGCTGCCCTGCCCCTCGGTCGAGTTCGTCTCGCTGACCGACCGCATCGTCCCCAAGGAAAGCGCCGCCGACCTCGCCGACCGCCGCGATCTCGGCGCGGGCCATGTCGGGATGATCGTCGGCGGCCGGGCCAAAGCCCAATTGTGGGAGCCGCTGGCGGACTGGCTCAAGCGCGCCTAGATAGCCCGCGAACCACCCCCGTCAGACCCGGAGTCGCCCATGACCGATATCGTCATCACCGCCGCCAAGCGTACCCCCGTGGGCAGCTTTCTGGGGGCGTTCGGCGGGACCCCCGCGCACGAGCTGGGCCGCATCGCGATCGAAGCGGCGCTGGCGCAGGCCGGCGTGGTGGGCGCCGACGTATCGGAAGTGATCCTGGGTCAGGTGCTGACCGCGGCGCAGGGCCAGAATCCGGCGCGCCAGGCATCGATGGCGGCGGGCGTGCCCAAGGAAGTCCCCGCCTGGGGCGTCAACCAGGTCTGCGGATCGGGCTTGCGTGCGGTCGCGCTGGCGGCGCAGGCGGTCGCCACCGGCGACGCCACGATCGTCGTCGCGGGCGGCCAGGAATCGATGTCGCTGAGCGTCCACGCCCAGGCCATGCGCGCCGGCCAGAAGATGGGGTCGCTCGAACTGGTCGACACCATGATCAAGGACGGCCTGACCGACGTTTTCAACGGCTATCACATGGGAATCACGGCCGAGAACCTGGCCGAGCAATATCAGGTCACGCGCGAGATGCAGGACGAATTCTCGGTCCGCTCGCAGAACCTGGCCGAGGCCGCGCGCTCGGCAGGCCGCTTTCGCGACGAGATCGTTCCGGTCACGATCAAGGGCCGCAAGGGCGATACGATCGTCGCCGACGACGAATATATCCGCGCCGGCGTGACCTTGGACAGCGTGTCGGGCGTGCGCCCGGCGTTCAAGAAGGACGGAACGGTGACCGCGGCCAACGCCTCGGGCCTCAACGACGGCGCCGCGGCGCTGGTGGTGATGTCGGCCGACGAGGCGGCACGGCGCGGCGCCCCGGTGCTGGCACGGATCGCGAGCTGGGCATCGGCCGGGGTCGATCCGTCGATCATGGGGATCGGCCCGGTCCCGGCGACGCGCCGCGCGCTCGAAAAAGCCGGCTGGTCGATCGCCGACCTCGACCTGATCGAGGCCAACGAAGCGTTCGCAGCGCAAGCACTGTCGGTCGGCAAGGAACTTGGCTGGGATGCCGACCGGGTCAACGTCAATGGCGGTGCGATCGCGATCGGCCACCCGATCGGCGCCTCGGGCGCCCGCGTGCTCACCACGCTGATCTACGAGATGGCGAAGCGCGACGCGAAGAAGGGCCTTGCCACGCTCTGCATCGGCGGCGGGATGGGAATCGCGATGTGCATCGAGCGGTAATTAGAGTTCGATAATTATAAACACAGGCTACAGCCAGTAATTATTACTCCAATTTGTTGCATAATTACAACGCTTTTCCTGTTATTCCTGTGTGGCGGGAAGGTGAACCTTGCGTGAACGGGGCCGATGGGGCTCTATCGGCCATATCGGGGCGATAGACCCCGGTTGAGGCAATGACCTCGAAAAGCAAGGGAAATACATACTATGAATATTCAGCGTTTGATGGGCGCCACGGCGCTCGTTGGCGTTTTGTCGGCGATGCCGGCAATCGCCTATGCAAAGTCGGACACACCAGTTCCGGCTACTCCCACATCAGCGGCCGCAGCCGCACCGCAAACCGCTCCCCAGGCCGATCCGCAAGCGGATCCGCAGGCCACCCCGGCCAGCGACACCCAGGAAATCACCATCACGGGGTCGCGTATCCGCTCGCCGAACGCCACGTCGTTGATCCCTATCACATCAATCAGCGGTGACACGCTTTTCACCCAGGGCCGCAATAACGTCGGCGACACGTTGAACGACCTGCCGCAGCTGCGCAGCACCTTCGCTCAGCAGAATCCGGGCCTCGGCGTCGGTATCGCCGGCCTGAACCTGCTCGACCTGCGCGGCCTCGGCACCGTCCGCACGCTCGTACTCGTCAACGGCCGCCGTCATGTCGGTTCGGACATCCTGAACAATGCGGTCTCGGTCGACATCAACACCATTCCGACCGACCTGATCGAGCGCGTCGATATCGTTACCGGTGGCAATTCCGCCGTTTATGGTTCCGATGCCATCGCGGGCGTCGTGAACTTTGTGCTGAAGAACAATTTCGATGGCTTGCAGGTCCGCGGCAATGCCGGCGTTTCCGAGGCAGGCTTCGGCGGTAACCAATATGTCTCGGTCGTCGCAGGCAAGAACTTCGGCGACGGGCAGGGCAACATCACCGTTTCGGGTGAATATGCCCATCAGCAGCGCGTCTTCGCATCCGATATCCCCTGGTATCGTACGCAAGATGGCCTGTTCGTCACCGACATCGATCCCGCCGGCCTGACGAACGGCAGCGACGGTTACCCGGACCGCAGCTACCTGCGTGACGTCCGCAGCTCGACGATCAATCGCTATGGCCTGATCCCGATCAACCAGTCTGCGGCTAACCCGGCCTGCGGCGTCGGCTTGGGCTCGACTAATGGCGCGCCCGGCAACACCGGCGTTCCTTATAGCTGCGACTATATCTTCACGCAGGCCGGGCGTCTGCAGCAGGAGACCGGGACGCGCTTCGGCAGCGGCCCCAACCCCGGCTTCATCGGCGGGAACGGCCAATCGGGCCGCGAAGACAAGCTGCTGTCGGTCTATCCGTATCAGAAGCGCTTCAACTTCAACATGCTCGGTCATTACACCTTCGCGCCGGCGATCGAAGCCTTTGTCGAAGCCAAGTGGACGCGCGTTGAAGCACTGGGCTCGAACGCCGGCCCATCGTTCACCCAGGGTACCGGCACGCAGTTCGACAGCCGCGAAAAAGTGCGGCTCGACAATCCGTTCCTGAACCCGGCCGATCGCACGACGCTGGCCAACCTCATCCTGGCCTCGGGCTGCAACACCAGCTTCACCTCGGTTTGCACCGCGCTTAGCTCGGCCGACATCACCAATATCAACAACGGCAGCTACCGCATGGTGATCGGCCGTCAGTTCGCCGACTCGGGTATCCGCGACGAATATTTCAAGCGCGACACCTATCGTCTCGTCGGCGGTCTGCGGGGAACGTTCAACAGCGATTGGTCGTATGAAATCTCGGCCAATTACGGCCAGATGAACCAGACCACGACCACCTACGGCTATGTCGACAAGCAGCGTTTCCTGCTGTCGTTCGATGCAGGCCGCAACCCGGTCACCGGCCAGATCCAGTGCCGCTCGCAATTCGATCCGGCGGCGGCGATCGCGTTCGCGAATACCGCTTTCAACCAGGCCCGTCTCGCTTCCGATATCGCAGCCTGCGTGCCCTACAATCCGTTCGGTGGTCTCGATAACAGCGCTGCGGCGAAGTATTTCGTCCACAACGAGGTCGATCACGCCCGCATGACGCAGTTCGACCTGCTGGCCTACATCTCGGGTGATTCCAGTCAGCTGTTCAGCCTTCCGGGCGGCCCCGTTCGCTTCTCGATCGGCGGCGAATATCGCTCGGAGACCGCGCGCTACGACCAGGATCCGTTCGACTTTGCGGGTCGAAGCAACGCGATCGCGGGTCTTAGCTTCGCCGGGGACACCTTCAAGGTGAAGGAAGCCTATGGCGAAATCCAGATCCCGATCCTGAAGGACGTGCCGTTCTTCCATGATCTGTCGGCAAGCGGCGCGGCGCGTGTCTCCTGGTACCAGGGCGGTATCGGCACGGTCTGGACCTACAACTATGGCGGGGAATGGGCTCCGACCCAGGATATCCGATTCCGCGGCAGCTATGGTCGCGCGGTACGCGCACCGAACGTGACCGAAACCGGATCGCCGCTGGTGCCGAACTTCGCGCCCGGCTTCATCGATCCGTGCCGTGCATCCGCGATCGGCACCGGCTCGTCGACCCGCGCCAAGAATTGCCAGGACGATCTCGGCGCGTTGCTGACGTCAGGCAGCTTCGCCAACCAGGCCACCTATTCGCTGCCGGTGTTGAGTGGCAGCAATCCGGACCTCAAGCCCGAGACCTCGGATTCGTGGACGATCGGTGGCGTGCTGACGCCGCGTTGGATCAAGGGCCTGACAGTCAGCGTGGATTATTACAACATCCGCGTGAACGGCGTGATCACCTCGATCACGGCGCAGACCATCGCCAACAACTGCTACGATGCGGCAACGCTGAACAATCCGTTCTGCGCCCTGTTCACCCGCTATCGCGGTACGGGCAACGGTCCGCTGGGTGAGGTTCCAGGTCAGATCCTGGGCAACTCCCTGATCCAGGCGCCGCTGAACTTTGCCAAGCTTCAGCGCAAGGGCATCGACACCCAGGTCAGCTACACCACCCGCGTGGGTAGCAATGTTCGCGTGTCGACGAACCTGATCTATACGCACGGGCTCAAGAACAGCAACTACACCAACACGACCGATCCGAATCGTGAGGACCGGTTGCTGAGCGAACTGGGCAACCCGCGGGACGAGTTCCAGTGGGATACGGATCTGACGGTTGGTCAGCTGACGTTCGGCTACCGCATGCACTTCATCGGCCCGATGTATCTGAACACGTTCGAGGACTTCAATTCGTTGCAGGGTCGTCCGGCCGAGAACGCAGACTATGCCAGCTTCCAGAAGTATCCGTCGGTTACGTATCATAGCGTGCGCATCCAGTGGGACCTCAAGAACGTCGGCAGAGTTGCCAAGTCGTTCCAGATGTTCGTTGGTGTCGACAACCTGCTCGACAAGCATCCGCCGCTCGGCAGCACCGCTACCGGCGCCGGTTCGTCGATCTATGACATCCGCGGTCGCAACTTCTATGCCGGCTTCCGTGCTGGCTTCTGATCGATAGCGATTGCTGATAATCCGGGACGAGGGGGTAATTCCCCTCGTCCCTTTTTTGAGTTTCGCGCGTCATGTCCTCCAGTCCGACAGCAGCCGCCTACGCCGCCGCACGGCAGGGACGGACCTGCGATGCCGTGGCAACCCTGGAGGCAGCGGGAAGCCGTGGGGATGCGTCTGCGCAGGCCGAGCTCGCCGCCTGGTATCTGCGCGGGGATTTGATCGCGCGCGACCTTACCAAGGCGCGTGCTGCGCTGCGCCGCGCGGTAGAGATCGGCCATGTCGATGCCGCGCTGCTCGAAGCCGCCTTGACCGCCAGCGGCGCCGGCACCCCGACCGACTGGCCAGGCGCGGTCCGGCTATTGCGCGAAGCTGCCAAGAACGACCCCCTGGCGGCCGAACACCTCTCCCTGCTAGACGCGATGGATATCGACGAAACAGGGCATCCGCGGAGAGCAGCCAAGGGGGAGCGGCTATCCCAACAGCCGTTTGTCGAACGGTTTTCGGGAGTGTTTTCGACCCAGGAATGCCTCCACATCGCAGCGCTCGCCAACGATCGGCTCGAACCTGCAATGGTGGCCGATCCTCACACCGGCCGGAACATTCGCAATCCCATCCGGACCTCCGACGGCACGCTGATCGGCCCCGCGCAGGAGACATTGGTTGTCGCGGCGCTCAACCGGCGGCTGGCGACGCTGACCGATACGCTGGTCGAACAGGGAGAGCCCTTGAGCGTGCTGCGTTACACGCCGGGTCAGGAATATCGGCTGCATGTCGACACCCTGCCAGGCGCGGTCAATCAACGGATCTTCACCGCGATCGCCTATCTCAACGACGGGTTCAGCGGCGGCGAAACCTTCTTTGCCGCCGGTCAGTTGACGGTTCGGCCCCGCGCAGGCGACGTGCTCGTGTTCCGCAACACCCTCGCCGATGGCGCGCCCGATCCGACCAGCCGGCATGCGGGATTGCCGGTGCGGCAGGGGACCAAATGGATCGCGACGCGCTGGATCCGTCGTGATCCATACGACCCCTGGACCTATCGCGAAGGCGCCTGATCCACGCGCTCGAACCGCGCGCCAAGCCCGGTCAGCAGCTCATATTGCGACATGCCCGACCGATCGGCGGCGCGCGGCAGGTCGAAATCGACCGCCAGCCAGTCGCCCTCGGCGACATCGTGCCCGGTGACGTCGATCGCGATCAGGTCCATCGACACGCGGCCGATCAGCGGCAGGATCGCATCGCCCAACAAGGCCGCGCCGCGGTCCGAAAAACCGCGGAAATAGCCATCGGCATAGCCGTAGTTGAGGGTCGCGACCTTGCTATCGACCCGCGCCGTCCACATCGCGTTGTAGCCGACCGCCTGTCCGGCGGGCACGCTGCGCAACTGGAGCACTTGCGCTTCCGGATACGCGACCTGGGCGACCACGCCGGCGAGTTCGCGGCGCGGTACGCCGCCATAGAGCGCCAGGCCGGGACGGGTGAGGTCGAAGGCGTAATCGGCACCGAGCGCGATGGCCGCCGAATTGGCGAGGCTCCGCCGCCTTGCGGTCACGCTCTCGGCGATCGCCACGAAACGCCCGCGTTGCTCGCTGTTCTGGGCGCTGTCCTCATCGGCCGAGGCGAGGTGGCTCATGAGCGTGTCGATCACCAGGCCGTCGAGCGCGCCCGCGGCGAGGTCGCCCTCGCCCAGCCCCAGCCGGTTCATGCCGGTCTCGACCATGACGTGGCATACGCCACCGCCCGCCGCGCGCCAGCGCGCCGCCTGGGCCGCGGTATTGAGCACCGGCGTCGCGATGCCCGACAGCGCCAGTTCCATGTCCTCCGCACGAACGCCGTGAAGGACCGACAGGTTAGGAAGGCCAAGGGGCGCGAGCGCGGCGGCTTCTGCCCAGGTCGCGACGAAGAAGTCGCGGCACCCGGCCGCCGCCAACACCCGGGCGACCCATGTCGCCCCGAGTCCGTAGCCGTCGGCCTTGAGCGCCGCGCCGCACGCCGCCTCGCCGCTCAGCCGCGCGAGCGCTCGCCAGTTGGACGCCAAAGCGTCGGCATCGCGACGCAAGCGAAGGGGAGCGACGAACATGCGCCGTTGCCTAGCCGCAGCGACCGCAGGCTACCACCCCCACCTGGGGTTATACCCCGTGACGATCGAGCGCGCTCCTAGTCGGGCAGCTTGTCGCCCTTCCACTTCAGGCCCCAGAGCGAGACCAGCAACGCCATCAGCACCACGCCCCAGGTGTACCATAGCCCGCCATAGGGATTGCCGGTCTTGGCGACGATGAACTGGCTGATGAACGGCAGGAAGCCGCCGAAATAGCCCGTGCCGATATGATAGGGGATCGACATCGAGCTGTAGCGGATGCGCGCGGGGAACATCTCCGCCAGCAATGCCGCGACCGGCCCGTAAGTCGCCCCCGACAATGCCCCCATCACCAGCATCGCGAAGACGATCACCGCGATGCCAAGCGGGCTCGGGCGGACCTTGTCGAGCTTGTAGCCATTGGCGGCGAGCGCGGCATCGAGGCCCGCCGGGCTGGTGTCTTCGACGCCTTCGCCGCCGATCGTTACTGCGACCGCCGGCGTGGTGTCCTTGGTGAAGGCGATGCCCTTTTTCGAGAAATAGTCGAGCAGTTCGCCGCATTTGTCCGCCTGCTTCGCGGCGAACAGATCGTAGGTGCACTGGGGACCCGACACGACCACCGGGGCGCGCTTGGCGGCATGCGCGAGCTCGGGATTGGCGGCGCTGCCCATCGCCCAGAAGATCGGGAACAACAGCACGAGCGTCACTGCATAGCCGACCACGATCGGCCCCTTGCGCCCGACCCGGTCCGACATCCTTCCGAACACGATGAACCAGAACAACCCCGCACCGCCCGCGACGCCGACGATGAGCTGCGCGGTGGTTTCCTCGACGCGCATCGTCGTCGTCAGGAACGACAAGGTCGAGAACAGGGCAGTGTACCAGATCACGGTCAATCCCGCGGCGACGCCGAACAAGGCGACGAACAGCCGCTTGAGGTTGCCGGGATAGGTGAAGCTGGAGACGATCGGGTTCTTGACCGTCTCGCCCGCGTCCTTGATCGCCTTGAACACCGGGCTTTCGCTGAGCTTGAGGCGCATCCACAGCGACACCGCGAGCAGCGCCAGCGAGAACAGGAACGGGAACCGCCACGCCCAGGCGGCCCAGGCCGCATCGCCCACCGCGAACTTGGTCAGCAGCACCACCGCGAGGCTGAGGATGAACCCGCCCGCGACGCACGCCTGGATGAAGCTGGTGTAGAAGCCCGCCTTGCCCGGCGGCGAATGCTCGGCGACGTAGATCGCCGCGCCGCCATATTCGCCGCCCAGCGCCAGCCCCTGTGCCACGCGCAACAGGATGATGATCGCGGGCGCCCACAGCCCGATCTGCGCGGCGGGCGGAACCAGGCCGACCCCGGCGGTGGCGATTCCCATCAAGGTGATCGTGACGAGGAAAGTATATTTGCGTCCGAGCTTGTCGCCGAGATAGCCGAACAGCACCGCGCCGAGCGGCCGGAAGCCGAACCCGACGGCGAACCCCGCCCAGGCGAGCAGGGTCTGGACCAGCTCGTTCCCTGCCGGGAAGAACGCCGCGCCGATGATCTTGGCGAGCGTGCCGTAGATGAAGAAGTCGTACCATTCGAACGCGGTGCCGAGCGACGAGGCGGTGATCACCAGCCGGATGTCGGCGGGACTCGGATCCGGCCGCAATTCTTCCGCCATAACCGTCGCCATTGGTCGCTCCCCCTGTTTGCCGCCGGTGTAACGCGTCGCACGGCGGCGGCAAGCGTGATGCTCGCTCCGCGATTCTTGACCTTTCCGATGCACAGGCGTAACGGGCGCGGCCTCGGGCGCCGAATCCGCCCGAACCATGAGGAATGAAGCATGTTTGGACGCAAAATGATCGTGGAGCATTGCTCCGCCCGCGTCCCGCGCCAGCCCTAGCGCACGCCGTTGCGCGCCGGCCCGAGGGCGTCGGGCGCGCTTGACCTCCAGACCAATTGAACGAGCCGCCGTGGGCGCGCGTCCGCGCGTCGTGCGGCGCAAAGGAGATGTCATGGGCGAATTGCGCCTGGTGGCGGCCATGCTGCGCCACCTGATCCACACCTATCGAAGCTCCACTTTGGTCAGCCGCGCGCTGGTCGAATGGGGCGAGACCAATGCGAACTGGCTGGCAGGCAAGACCGTCAAGGATGTGACGGTCGACCTCGGCTGGATCGAGAAGATGGCCAAGCGTGCCGCCAAGGCGGACGTGGCCGACGACCCGCTGGCGACGCTGACCGCGACGCTGGGCGATATGCTGCAGCTCGGCGAGTTCGACCGCCGGCTGCTGCTGCACGCGCTCGTCTTCGAGCGGCGCCCGCGCGCCAACGCGCTGGTCAATGCGATGACGCGCGCGCAGGTCGACATGGTGGCGGCGATCGGCCTCGCTGCGGGCGCCGTCCAAGGCAGCGCCGCGCGGGCGAGTCCGGTGATGCGGCTGGGCCTGCTCGAACTGTCGCAGGATTATCTGGCGGCGCCACGGATCGATCTCACCTGGCGGTTCGCCCGCCTGCTCGACCGCGGCATCGAAGATGGCGAGGCGATCGTCACCGCGATGGTCGGCGCACGGCAGGAAGCGCGCCTGCCGCTCGACGCCTTCCCGCAGGCCATCGGCCACGCGGACATGCTCGCGCGGATGCTGTCCGGCGCGGTCGCGACGCGCGCCGAAGGGGTCAACATCCTCGTCCATGGGCCACCCGGCACCGGCAAGACCGAATTCGCGTGCAGCCTGGCGGCGGCGGCGGGCGCGGCGCTGTTCGCGGTCGGCGAGCATTATTTCGACGGCGAGGAGCCGAGCCGCGAGGAGCGGATCGGGTCGTTGACGCTCGGCCAGCAAGCGTTCGCCGCGCGCGGCAACACCATCCTGCTGTACGACGAGTTCGAAGACCTGATCGGCAATGCGGCGCGCAGCAGCGGCGACTTCATGCACGGACGGCAGGGGTCGAAGGTGTTCGTCAACCGGATGCTGGAGACCAACAAGCTGCCGGTGATCTGGACCAGCAACGCGATCGACAATGTCGACCCCGCGATCCTCAGGCGAATGAGCTTCGTGCTGCACATGAAGCAGCCGTCGGCGCGTGCCGCGCGCGGCGTGCTCGCACGGATCGCCGCGGATGAGGGCGTCGCGGTGACGCCGGGGTTCGCCGCCCTGGTCGCCCGCGCACCAGAGGCGGCGAGCATCGCGCGCGTCGCGATCCGCTCGGCCAAGCTGGCCGGCGGCGACGGCGCGGTCGCGGCGGCGGAATCGCTGGTCGAGGCACTGACCGGGCGCGCGCGCCCGATCGAGGGTGCGCCGGTCTTCGATCCCGCACTGGTCGAGGCCGATATCGACGTGCCCGCGTTACTCGACCGCGTCACCCGGGCGGGAAGTCCTCGCGACTTCTCGCTGCTGCTCACCGGGCCGCCGGGCACGGGCAAGACCGCGCTCGCGCATCATCTCGCGGAGCGGCTCGACCGCCCGCTGATCGTCAAGCGCGCATCGGACCTGCTGTCCAAATGGGTCGGCGGGACCGAGGCCAACATCGCCGACGCCTTCGCCGAAGCGCGGGAGGAGGAAGCGGTATTGCTGTTCGACGAGATCGATTCGATCCTCGCCGATCGCAGCGGCGCCAAAGCGAGCTGGGAAGTCAGCCAGGTCAACGAATTGCTGACCTGGTTCGAACGGCACCCGCTGCCGTTCGTCGCGGCGACCAACCATGCGGCCAAGCTCGATTCGGCGGCGATGCGGCGGTTCGTGTTCAAGCTCGAGTTGCGCGCGCTGTCACCGGCGCGCGCGGCGCAGGCATTCGAGCGCCAGTTCGGCGTCCCCGCGCCGCGCTCGCTGGCCCAATTGCAAGGCGTGACGCCGGGCGACCTCGCGGTGGTGGCGCGCGGCCTGCGCTTCGCCGAGGCGCGACCGGAGCCGGAGGCACTGGTCGCGCTTGTCGCGCGAGAGGTGGCGTCGCGGCCCGAAGGCGGCGGGCGGATCGGCTTTTGACGAGGCCGATCCGTCTCCACCCGCACCAGTGTTCCTGCTTTCGCAGGAACACGAGCATTGCGAGTCTCAGGGCTTGCGCGTCGCGACGTTGTTGCTGCGGTCGCGGTCGGGCACTTTGTGGTCGGGGTCGAGTTCGGCCCTGACCACATCGCCGCGCGGCACTGCGACATCGCTCGCCGCCTGGCGGATCCAGGTCTCGGCCGGCAGCGCGACGTCCGCCGTGCGGCCGCCGGCATAGGTCACGCGCAGGGTCACCGGCATGATCAGCTTGTCGCGCGACACGATTCGGACCAACGGCGTGCCGTCCTTCGCGATCGAAATGCCGTCGACCGCGAGGTCCATCTGCCAGTTGTTCGCGTACCAGCCGCGCCACCACCAGGAGAGGTCCTCGCCGCTCTCGCTTTCCATCGCGCGGAAGAAATCGGCGGGCTTGGGGTGCTTGAACGCCCAGGCGGCGATGAAGCGGCGGAAGGCGGCATCGAAGCGCTGCGGCCCCAGGATCTGCTCGCGCAGCAGCACCAACCCCAGCGCCGATTTGAAGTACGTCACCGGGTGACGGTATTTGTTGGGGATCGTGTCGGCGCGCGACAGGATCGGCGGCGCGTCGGGGTCGGCCAGGATCGGCAGGATCTCGTCGACCGGGTTGCCGCCGCCCGGCGCGTACTCGCCGTCGCGCTTCGGCGCATATTCGCCGCGGTTGAACTCGTCCGATTCATAGGTGTCGATGAAGGTGTTGAAGCCTTCGTCCATCCACGCGTTGCGGCGCTCGTCGAAGCCGACGATCATCGGGAACCAGCTGTGCCCGATCTCGTGCGCGCTGATCCAGAACAGCTCCTTGCCCTTGTCCTCGACGCCGTCGAACACGATGCCGGGATATTCCATGCCCGAAGCGGGGCCGGCGATGTTGATCGCATTGGGCCAAGGATAAGGGAACCATTTGGCCGAATAACGCTCGACCGCGTCCTTCATATATTCGGTCGAGCGGCCCCATTTGTCGGCACCGGCGGATTCGGGCGGATAGAAGGACATGGCGAGCGACGACTTGCCGCCCGGCAGGTTGATCCGCGCCGCGTCCCAGGCGAAGGCCGACGAGGCGCTGAACGCGACGTCGCGGCTATTGTCCATGTGGAAATGCCAGGTCAGCGCGCCGGCCCTGGGCCGCGTTGCCGGGTCGCTCACGCGCTCGGGCTCGCGGATCATCACCGTACGGTCGCTGCGCCGCGCCGCTGCCAACCGCGCCTGCTCCTGCGCGGTCAGCACTTCCTGCGGGTTCACCAGCTCGCCCGATCCGGCGACGATCATGTCCGACGGGACGGTGATGAAATAATCGAAATTGCCGTATTCGAGGTAGAATTCCTGCGCGAGATAGGGCGCCGGGTCCCAGCCGCGAATGTCGTCGAACACCGCCATGCGCGGATACCATTGCGCGATCGAATAGATCGGCGCGCCGTTCTTCGCGGTCAGCCAGCCGGTGCGTCCGCCGAAGTCGTCGCTGGGCACGTCGTAATGATAACGGATGTGAACGACCGCCTTGCCCCCCGACGCCAGCCGCGCGGGCAGCGGAAGCTGGGCTCGCGTGTCGCTGATCACCGGGGTGACCGGCACCGCGACCTTGCCGAGCGTCACCGACACCTGGTCGAGCGTCATGCCGTCGGTAGTGCCGCGCGGCGTCCCGCCCTGCGCCAGGTTGCCGCGCGATCCCGGACGATAGAGGTTCTGATCGAGCTGGAGCCACAGCACGTCGAGCGCGCTCGGGCTGGCATTGGTGTAGGTAATCGTCACCTCACCCTTGATCGTGTGCGCGGCCGGATCGAGCGTCGCGTGGATCTGATAGTCGGCGCGGTTCTGCCAATAATCGGGACCGGGAAGCCCGTCGCCGCCGCGATAGCGATTGACCGCCTGCCCCATGTCGTAAGGCGCGAAGGTCTCGCGCGGCTGGTAGGTCGGGGCACTGGCCGCGGTGGTTGCAGCGACGATCAGGATGGAAGCGGAAATGCGGGCCAGGCGGCTGAACATGGGGAGGATTTCCTGGGCTCGGGAGGGGAGCGCCCTTCGGCCACAATGATGGGCGATTGTCCAGCGGTCGATGACGGTTCGCCAATGCTGCCCTCACCCTTCCCACCGCCTTCGGCGGCAGGCCCCTTCCCTCTCCCATCGGGAGAGGCAGGGAGCGGCGCAGCCGCGGAAGGGTGAGGGCAGAATTACGCCTCGCCGGTCGGCAGGATCTCGACCACCTCGACCGCGTCGGGCCGCCCGGGAAGCGACACCAGCTCTCCTTCCGCAGCTCCAATCAACGCCCTCGCCAATGGCGCCGAAAACGCGATCAGCCCCGCCGCCGGGTCGGCCTCGTCGTCCCCGACGATCCGGATCACCCGCTCGCCGCCGTCGATCGCGATCCGCACGCGCGACCCGAACGCGATCTCGTCCACCGGCGGCACCGGCGCGACGATCGCCGTCACGCGGCGCGTATGCCAGTAGCGCAGATCCCGCGCGATCTCCTCGCGCCGTGTCTCGTCCGCCGTCGCCTGCTCGGCCTCGAGCGCCGCGATGCGACTATCGATCAGCGCCGGCCCGCCCTCGGTCACCAGATTCGGTCCCGCCGGGATCGGCAGCTCGAAGCGCGGCTCCTTGTGCTCCTCGTCGCTCTCGCGGCGGAACGCGACGCTCATTGCCGATCCTTGCCGAGCAGCCGGATGATCGCCGAGAAATCGAGCCCGCCATTCCCGGCATCGTTGAACGCCTGGTAGAGTTCGGCCGCGCGGGCGCCCATCGGCGTGTCGGCATCGACCGAGGCCGCGGCCTCCATCGCCAGCCGCAGGTCCTTGAGCATCAGCGCGGTCGCGAAGCCGCCCTGGTAGTCGCGATCGGCGGGCGTCTCGGGCCCGACGCCGGGCCAGGGCGCATAGCTCGTCAGCGACCATGACTGGCCCGAGCTGACGCTGGCGATGTCGAAGAATTTCTGCGGCTCGAGCCCGAGCTTGTCGGCGAGCAGGAACGCCTCGCACGTCGCGATCATCTCGGCGCCGAGCACCATGTTGTTGCAGATCTTGGCCGCCTGGCCCGCACCGCTCGCGCCGGCGTGGATCACCGCCTTGCCCATATCGGCGAGGAACGGCTGCGCGCGGTCGAACGCCTCGGCCGAACCGCCGACCATGAAGGTCAATGTCCCGGCATTGGCCGCCGCGATCCCGCCCGATACCGGCGCATCGACCGCGGCATAGGCCTTGGCCTGCGCAGCCTCGCCGACGCGCTTGGCGGTGGCGACGTCGATCGTCGAGCAATCGATCAAGATCGCCGAGACCGGCGCAACACCCAGGATCGAGTCGCCGTAGACGCTTTCGACATGCTTGCCCGCGGGGAGCATGGTGATCACCGCCTCGGCGCCGTCGACCGCCTCGGCCGCGCTGGCGGCGGGCAGGCATCCCGCCGCCTTGGCCTTGTCGAGCGCCTCCGCCGACAGGTCGAAGGCGCGCACGTCGTGCCCCTTCTTCGCCAGGTTCGCGGCCATCCCGCCGCCCATATTGCCCAGCCCGATGAATGCGACGCGTGCCATTCTATGTCCTTTCTTCTCCCCTCCTGCTTGCGGGAGGGGTCGGGGGAGGGCATGTCGCCACATCCCGCAACGCCTGGGGGAGGGACAAGCCCTCCCCTAACCCCTCCCGCAAGCGGGAGGGGAATTTACTTCCCGATCCATTTCCCCGGCCGCTTCTCGACGAACGCGGCCATGCCTTCCTTCTGGTCCTCGGTCCCGAACAGCCCGTGGAACAGACGGCGCTCGAACTGCACGCCCTGGCCGAGCGTGGTCTCGAACGCGGCGTTGATCATCTCCTTGTTGGCGATGACCGCAAGCGGCGCCATCGACGCGATGGTCGTGGCGGTCTTGATCGCTTCGTCGACCAGATCGGCGGCGGGGATGATCCGACTGACGAGGCCGGCGCGCTCGGCCTCCGCGGCATCCATGAAGCGGCCGGTCAGGCACATCTCCATCGCCTTGGCCTTGCCGACCGCGCGGGTCAGGCGCTGCGATCCACCCATGCCGGGGGCGACCGCCAGCTTGATCTCGGGCTGGCCGAACTTCGCGGTGTCGGCCGCCAGGATGAAGTCGCACATCATCGCCAGCTCGCATCCGCCGCCGAGCGCGAAGCCCGCGACCGCGGCGATCACCGGTTTGCGCGTGCGGGTGAACTGCTCCCAGCCGGCGAAGTAATTGCCGCCGTACATGTCGCCGAACGATTGCGGCTGCATTTCCTTGATGTCGGCGCCGGCGGCGAACGCCTTCTCGCTGCCGGTCAGCACCGCGCAGCCCTGCGACGGGTCGGCGTCGAACGCCTGCAGCGCCGCGACGAGCTCGCCCAGCACCTGGTTGTTGAGCGCGTTGAGCGCCTGCGGCCGGTTGAGCGTGATGAGCGTGACGCCGCCGTCGCGTCGCTCGACCAAGATGGTTTCGTAGTCAGCCATTCAATTCCTCCAATCGTCATCCCAGCGAAGGCTGGGATCTCGGGCCGCATGGGCAGCCCTGTTGGCACGAGACCCCAGCTTTCGCTGGGGTGACGGACATGTTCACGCCGGCGTCCACGCCTCCGCAGCCGGCAGTGCCGCGAAGATCGCGTCGATCAGCTCGTCGGTGACGCCTTCGGGAGTATCGGGGTTCCAGACCGGGGCGTTGTCCTTGTCGACGATCACCGCGCGGACGCCCTCGAGGAAATCGTGGCGGACGACGACGCGGCTGCCGACGGCATATTCCTGGGTCATCTCGGCGGCGAAATCGACCATCTGGCGTCCTTCGGCGAGCAGGCGCAGCGACACCTTCATCGTCTGCGGCGACTTGGTCCGGAGCGTCGCCAGCGTGGCAACGGCCCATTCGCCGCCATCTGCCTCGAGCGCAGCGTAGATGTCCTCCAGCCGGTCGGACGCGAACAGGCGGTTGATGTCGTCCTCGTGCGCCGTGATCTTCGCCTCGGGCACCGGCGTGGCGAGGTCGCCGAGCACGGCCTCGATCGATTCGGGATCGGCCGCGATCCGCGCCTTGGCCGTTTCGAGCCGATCGCTGGTGAGATAGTCCGACGCCAGCCGCATCTCGACGCAGTCGGCGCCGTCGAGCCGGTGCCCGGACAGCGCCAGATAGCGGCCGACCCGCCCCGGCAGGCGCGACAGATACCAGCCGCCGCCAACGTCGGGGAACAGGCCGATCCCGGTCTCGGGCATGGCGAGCCGGGTATTCTCGGTGGCGACGCGATAGCGCGCGGGCTGCGAGATGCCGACCCCGCCGCCCATCGTGATCCCGTCCATGAACGCCACCACCGGCTTCTCATAGGTGAACAGGCGGTGGTTCATGCGATATTCGGTGAAGAAGAAGTCGCGCGCCTCTACCCCATCCTTCGCGCCCGACTCGGCCAGCATGCGGATGTCGCCGCCGGCGCAGAACCCCCTGCCCTCGGCATGGTCGATCATCACCGCCTCGACCACGGGATCGTCGCGCCATGCCGTCAGCGCGTCGATCACCGCCGCGCACATCGCGGTGTTGAGCGCATGGATCGCCTTGGGCCGATTGAGCCGGATGCGGCCGACCTTGCCCTCGATAAAGGTGAGGACGTCGCTCATCATAATTCCTCCCCGTTTACGGGGAGGGGGACCAAGACGCGCGGCGGCTTGGTGGAGGGGGCCTCGCCCCAAGCGATGTAGGTGTGGAGGGCCCCCTCCACCACTCGGCTGACGCCGAGCGGTCCCCCTCCCCGTGCCGGGGAATTAAATCCGGCCCTCATTGCCGCGTCAGGTCCCGGCCGACGATCATGCGCATGACCTGATTGGTGCCTTCCAGGATCGAATGCACCCGCAAATCACGCCAGAAGCGCTCGATCGGATAGTCGCGCAGATAGCCGTAGCCGCCGTGGAGTTGCAGCGCACGGTCGACGATCGAGCTGCCGTTATCGGTCGCGAGCCGCTTCGCCATCGCCGAGAAACGCGACTTGTCGGGCGCGTTCGCCGTCACCTTGGCCGCGGCGAGATAGAGCAGCGCACGAGACGCCTCGAGGTCGGTCGCCATGTCGGCGAGCGTGAATTGGGTGTTCTGGAAGTCGGCCACCGGGGTGCCGAACTGCTGGCGCTCCTTGGTGTATTTGATCGCCTCGTCGAGGCAGCGCTGCGCCCCGCCGAGCGAACAGGCGCCGATGTTGAGCCGCCCTCCGTCGAGCCCCGCCATCGCGAAACGGAAACCGTCGCCCTCGGCGCCGACCCGGTTCTCGACCGGCACGCGGCAATCCTCGAAGATCACCTGCGCGGTCGGCGACGCGTTCCAGCCGAGCTTCTTCTCGGGCGCGCCGAACGACAGGCCAGGCGTGTCCTTCTCGATCACCAGGCAGGAAATGCCCTTCGACTTCTCCTCGCTGGTGCGGACCATGCAGACATAGATGTCGTTATAGCCGGCACCCGAGATGAACTGCTTGGTGCCGTTCAGGACGTAATGGTCGCCATCGCGCTTCGCGCTGGTCTTGAGCGCGGCGGCGTCCGAACCCGAGCCGGGCTCGGTCAGGCAATAGCTCGCGATCTTGTCCATGCTGACAAGGTCGGGGAGGAAGCGGTCCTTGATCTCCTGCCCGCCGAAGCGGTCGATCATCCAGGTCGCCATATTGTGGATCGAGATGTACGCGCTGGTCGCGGGGCAGCCATAGGCCATTGCCTCCATGATCAGCGCCGCCTCGAGCCGGCCGAGCCCGATCCCGCCCGATTCCTCGGACACGTAGATCGCGCCGAAACCGAGTTCGCCGACCGCTTTCCAGACGTCGACGGGATAATGGTGCTTCTCGTCCCATTCCGCCGCGAACGGCGTGATGCGATCGGCGGTGAACCGCCTGGCGAGTTCCTGGATCTCGCGCTGGTCGTCGGTCAGGTCGAACTGGTTGGTCATCGTCATTTCCGGTCGGTTTCAAGGGTGGCGGACGGGTGTCACCATGCATGTCCGTCCGGCATAGACCCGGCTTGGAGGCGAAGCCATATCGCGGATGTGTCGCTCTCCGTCACCTGGTCGACGCGGATGGACGGAACATCCGCGTTACCATGAAAAGGTCGAGGCGATCGTCGCCGACCGCCCCTTGCTTAGCCCATCGTCGGGATGATGAAGGCGCTGTCACCCGTGCCGCCGCCGTCGGGCCAGCGCTGGGTCACGGTCTTGACCTTGGTCCAGAACTTGACCCCTTCCATGCCGTGCTGGTTGGTGTCACCAAACGCCGAGCGCTTCCACCCGCCGAAGGTGTGATAGGCGACCGGCACCGGGATCGGCACGTTGATCCCGACCATGCCGACGTTGACCCGCGCCGCGAATTCGCGCGCGGCATGGCCGTTGCGGGTGAAGATCGCGACGCCATTGCCGTACTGGTGATCGCTCGGCAGCTTGAGCGCCGCCTCGAAATCGGGCGCGCGCACCATCTGCAGCACCGGGCCGAAAATCTCTTCCTTGTACGACTGCATGTCGGGCGTGACATGGTCGAACAACGACGGGCCGATGAAGAAACCGTCCTCATGCCCCTGGAGCTTGAAGCCGCGGCCGTCGACCACGAGCTCGGCGCCCTCGTCGACCCCGGTCTGGATCCAGTTCTCGACGCGCTGCTTGTGCGCGGCGTTCACGACGGGACCGTAATGCGCCTCGGGATCGGTCGACACGCCGACGCGCAGTGCCTCGATCGCCGGGATCAGCTTGGCTTTGAGCGCCTCGGCGGTCTTGTCGCCGACCGGCACGACGACGGGGAGCGCCATGCAGCGCTCGCCGGCCGAGCCGAACGCGGCGCCCGACAGATCGGCGACGACCTGGTCGAGATCGGCGTCGGGCATGACGATGCCGTGGTTCTTGGCGCCGCCCATCGCCTGGACGCGCTTCCCCGCCGCGACGCCGCGCGAATAGACATATTGCGCGATGTCCGACGAACCGACGAAGCTGACCGCACCGATCGCGGGGTGGTCGAGGATCGCGTCGACCATTTCCTTGTCGCCATGGACGACCTGGAAGATACCCTCCGGCATGCCGGCCTCGAGCATCAGCTCGGCGAGGCGGACGGGAACCGAGGGATCGCGCTCGGACGGCTTCAGGATGAACGCATTGCCGCACGCGGTCGCGACCGCGCCCATCCACAGCGGGATCATCGCCGGGAAGTTGAACGGCGTGATGCCCGCGCCGATGCCGATCGGCTGGCGCATCGAATAGACGTCGATGCCCGGCCCGGCGCCGGGCGTATATTCGCCCTTCAACGCATGCGGGATGCCGGCGGCGAATTCGACCACGTCGAGCCCGCGCTGGATGTCGCCCTTGGCGTCGGCGACCACCTTGCCGTGCTCCGACGCGAGCAGATGCGCGAGTTCGTCGATGTTCGCTTCGACCAGCGCCTTGAAGTTGAACATGACGCGCGCGCGGCGCTGCGGATTGGTCGCGGCCCAACCCGGCTGCGCCTTCTGCGCGGCGGCGACCGCGGCGTCGAGATCGGCCTGCGCGCCGAGATTGACCTTCGCCTGTACCTGCCCGGTATTGGGGTCGAACACGTCGCTGGTACGGGCGGCGCCACCGCGGGCATGGCCTGCGATGAAATGGTCGATGATGCGCATGCTCAACTCTCCTGGGCTCGTGCGGCCTGGCCCTCTATTTCACTAGGCAAATTCGCACACAAGGCTACTTAATTGCCGAATGAACATGCAAAAATGCAGATCACACGATGCAGAACTGGGATGACCTGCGCATCTTCCTGGCGGTCGCCCGCTCGAAGCGGGTCGCGCCGGCAGCACGGCTGCTCGGCGTCGACGCGACCACGGTAGGCCGCCGGCTTGCCCGGCTGGCGGCGCACGTCGATCGACCGTTGTTCGAGTCGGTCGCCGGTGAGCGCCGGCTGACCGAGGAAGGCCAGGCGTTGCTGGTGCATGCCGAGGCGGTCGAGGCGGCGATGGTCGCCGCGATCGCGCCCGCCGGGGACCTGTCGCCCGCCGGCCATGTTCGGGTGAGCGTTGCCGAGGGCCTCGCGACCTGGGTGATCGCGCCCGCCATCGCGCCGTTCCAGGCAAGCCACCCGCGCATCCGGCTCGACCTCATCACCGCGTCGGGCTTCCTCAATCCGTCGAAACGCGAAGCCGATATCGCGGTGATGCTCGCTCGCCCGCGCAGCGCGCAGCTCCGCGCGAGCGAACTCGCCCGCTATCGGTTGCGGCTCTACGCGACGCCCGACTATCTCGACCGCCACGGCCGGCCGGCGTCCAACGGCGATCTCGGCAAGCACGTTCTCGTCGGCTATGTTCCCGAACATATCTACGCGCCCGAACTCGATTATCTGTCCGAGATCGAACCGGGCGTGACGCCGCAGGTCCGCAGCACCAGCATCAACGTCCAGCGCGCTTTGGTATCTGCCGGCGCGGGGATCGCGGTGCTTCCCGACTTCATGGCGCAGCACGACCGGCGGCTCGAGGCGGTGCTGGGCGACACCGTCGCCGTCCACCGCACCTTCTGGCTAGTGACGCATCAGGACACGCATGCCGCCTCGCGCATCCAGGCGGTCTGCGCCTGGCTCGCGGCGATCGGGCGGCGGCTAGGCTGACCCGGCGCGCCGCGCCGGGACGGGGAGCTTTCGCCCATGCGAATCCTCGACCAGCAGCACCTCCACGCCGAATACCTCGCCCAGCAATTCCGGGGTCAGCACCTCGTCCGGCGGACCGAACGCGAAGACATGGCCATCGCGCAGCAACAGCACCTCGTCGGCGACCCGCGCCGCCTGCGCGAGGTCGTGGAGCACGACGACCACCCCGACCCCCGCGGCTGCCTGGCCGCGCAGGCGGTCGAGCAGGTCGAGCTGATGCGCGGGATCGAGGCTCGCCAGCGGTTCGTCGGCGAGCAGCCATTTCGGCTCTCCCGCCAGCACCCGCGCCAGCAGCACGCGCGCGCGTTCGCCGCCCGACAGCTCGCCGATGCGGCGCTCGCCGAATTGCTCGGTATCGGTCGCGGTCATCGCCGCGAGCACCACGGCGAGGTTCTCGGCCGGGCTGGTTCGATGCGGCAGGCGGCCGAGCGCGACCACTTCGTGCGCCGGCATGTTCCACGCGACCGCGCCCGATTGCGGCAGATAGCCGATCGTCCGGGCGCGCTCGTCGCGGCGCATCGCGGCGACCGGACGGCCACCGATCGCGATCCCGCCCGCCACCGGCGCGATCAGTCCGGCGGCGGCACGGAGCAGGCTGGTCTTGCCCGCGCCGTTCGGCCCCAGGATTACGGTGACGCGCCCGGCGGCGAAGCTCGCGACGGCATTGGCCAGCACGCGGCGCCCGCCGAGATCGATCGTCACGCGGTCGAGCGTCAGCGCCATTGCCGCGCGCCTTCGCGAAACAGCAACGCCAGGAAGAACGGCGCGCCGATCACTGCCATCGCGACCCCCAGCCGCACCTCGCCCGCGCCGGGCGCGAGCCGGCACAGGCTGTCGGCGGCCAGCGTCAGCGCGGCGCCACCGAGCGCGCTCGGCACCAGCAACGCCGACGGCTTGGCGCCGAACACGGGTCGCAACAGATGCGGGACGACCAGCCCGACAAAACCGACCACGCCGGTCACCGCGACACTCGCGCCGATCGCCAATCCCGTCCCGATCACCACCAGCCAGCGCAACCGGCCGAGATTGGCGCCGAGCGACCGCGCGGCATCCTCGCCCAGCGCCAGCGCGTCGAGCCCCGGGCCGGTGAACAGCATCATCAACATGCCCGCGCCGATGAACGGCGCCGCCATCATCACGTCGTCGGGCCCGCGATCGGTCAACGCACCCATCAGCCAGTCGATCGCCTCGGCGATGGCATAGGGATTGGGGGCGATCGAGATCAGGAACGCGGTCAGCGCGCCGGCCAGGCTCGCGAGCACGGTCCCCGCCAGCACGAACACCACCGGCGTCTGGGCTCGCGCGGTCAGCATCGCGAGCAGCGCCATCGCCCCGCCCGCGCCTGCCATCGCCCAGCCGAATTGCCCGAGCCAGCCGGCGCCGAAACCGAGCACGATCGAGGCGACCGCGCCGAGCGCCGCGCAGGACGACACGCCGATCACCGTCGGGTCGGCGAGCGGGTTGCGGAGATAACCCTGCAGCACCGCGCCCGACAGACCGAGCGCGGCGCCGAGCAGCACGCCGAGGCAGGCGCGCGGCACCCGCAATTCGGCGATGATCGCCCAGCGCGGATCGGAGCCGAGCCAGGCGTCAAACGGAATCCATTGCTTGCCCGCCATCAGCGACAGCGCGAACAGGGCGGCGGTCACCGCCGCGAGCAGGCCGAGGCAAAGCGCCCGGTTCACGATAATGCCCGCGACCGGATCTCGGCCAGCCTGCGCAGCGCCGGGATGATCGTGGGGCCGCCGCAATTGACGAGCTGGCGCGGGAAGCTTTCCTCGATCACCTGGTACCCCGCCATGCCCAGCACGCGGCGGCGAAGCGAGGCGGTGCGGCCGCCGGCATCGGGCTCCATCACGATCCGCGGCGGATGCGCGACGAGGCTTTCGATCGGCACGTCGCCCGAAAAGGCGAGCCCGAAATCCTTGCTCGCATCGCGCAGGCCCGCGAGCCCGACCATCTCGGTCAACAGGCTGGGACCGCCATTGGCGAAGCTGTCCGAAATATAGAGCAATGCGCCAGGGCGCCGCGCGTCGCGCGGGGCGGCGGCAGCGATCGCGCGGTCGATCCGCAGCACCAGCCGCTCGCCCGCCGCCGGCGCACCGACCGCGGCGGCGACGCTGCGAATCTGGTCACGGCTGGCGGCCACCGTGGTCGGCGAATCGAGCGTCAGCACCTTGAGCCCCGCGCGGCGATACGCCGCGAGCGTGGTCTTCGGCGTGAAGCTCGACGCCACCACCAGATCGGGCTTGAGCGCGATCACTTCCTCGGCCGTACCCGCGGTCGCGCGATAACGGCGCGCAAGGCCGAGCGGAACCGAGGTCGCGCCCGGCTCCTGCGAATAATGGCTGATCGCCGACACCCGATCCGGCGCCAGCGCCAGCAGCAACTGGTCCGAGCACGGATTGGTCGAGACGATCCCCCCGGTGCGGGCGGGCTCCGCGCTTGCGCAGCCCGCCAGCCCCAAAGCGATCAAGGCGATCGGTGGCTTCAATGGAACTTCAGGCGGATGCCGCCATAAGCGGCGCGGCCGGGCGTATTATAGCCGCGCACCACGGTGTATTTCTCATCGAACAAATTATCCACGCGGCCATAGATCGAGAACTTGTCGCCGATGGGGAAGTCCGCGCGCAAGCCCACAATCGTATAACCATCGAGACGGTTGAAATTGCCGGCATCGTCGAAGCTGTCGCCGACGCTCAACACCGTCGCGCCGATGCCGAGACCGATCGGCGTCTTCCAGTCGATCGATGCGCTGACCGACTGGTGCGGGCGGCGCGCGAGGTCGTTGCCGACATAGCCCGGCGACAGATTGGTCGAGTCAACGAAGCTGTACGATCCGGTCAGCGTCAGCCGGTCGGTCGGCCGTACGTCGAGCGCGAACTCGACGCCCTCTGCGCGGGTCTTGTCGATGTTGATGTAGACGAAGGTCGACGGGTCGAAATCGATCTGGTTGCGCGTGTCGCGATGGAACCAGGTCACGCTCGCGCGGATCCTGCCGTCGACCAGCTTCTGTTCGAGCCCGACATCGTAGCTGCGCGCGGTTTCGGGCACGAGGTTCGGATTGCCATAGAACGCCGCCCCGAGCTGATAGAGCGTCGGCGCCTTGAAGCCTTCGGCATAGCTCGCGCGGATCGTCGTCCCGGTCGGTAGTGTATAGACCGCATTGGCGCCCCAGGTGGTGTGACCGCCATAAGCCGAATCGTCGTCGTAGCGTAGGCCGCCGGTGATCGTCAGGCGCTGTACGGGCGACAGGATCGCCTCGCCGAAGAAGCTCGTCACGCCGCGCGACGCGGTCAGCGAGCCATCGAAATAGCGCGTGTCCTCATGCTCGGCACCGCCGACCAGGCGCACCGCATCGACCACCTGGAAATCGCCCTGATATTGATAGCGTTCCGACCGGCCGCGGCCGAAGAAGATCGGTGCCGATCCCGCGCTGGGGTCGTAATTGTCGCGGTTGATGTCGGCGATGGTGAAGGCGACGCGGTTCTTGAATCGACCGTTCAGGAAATTGGCGTTGAGCCCGGCATAGCCGTAGATTTCCTGCGTCTTGGCATATTCGGAATCGTCGATCGGCAGGTAGGGCGCGACGAAGGCGAAGCCGTCGAGGTCGACCTTGCTGTGCGCATAATAGCCCCTGAGATCGAGGCTGATATTGTCGGCAAGCGCGATCTGGACGCGCCCGGTCGCGCCGATCTGGCGATAGCCGTCGGGCTCGGTGCCCGACGCCGCGGCCGAGATGCCGTCGCTCCTTAGGTAGCCGGCATTGAGCGAGGCCGAGATGATGCCGCTCTTCCCCGACACGCCGCCATTGGCGGAGACGGTGTCGAAGCTGCCATATTCGACATTGCCTCGCGCCTGGAGGCCGTCGCTCGGCTGCATCGTCGTCACATTGACCACGCCGCCGATCGCCTGGCTGCCCCACGGCACCGAGTTTGGCCCGCGCAGCACCTCGACGCGATCGATCGACCCTGCGAGCAGATTGGCGAAGTCGAAGCCGCCGCCCGGCGAGGAGGGATCGTTGACGCGGACACCGTCGATCAGGGTCAGCGTCTGCTCGCCTTCCGCGCCGCGGATGCGCACCGTGGTGAGCGTGCCGAGCCCGCCGTTGCGCGAGACGGTGACGCCGGGCGTCGTCGCGAGCAGATCGGCGAGCGCGACGGTCTGGCGCTGCTCGATCGTCTGGCGGTCGATCACGGTCACCGCCTGACCGATCGTTTCGGGCGCCTGCGCGACGCCGGTCGCGGTCACCACGATGTCGGCGCGGGCGGGGTCGGCGACGACGGTGCCCTGATCGTCCTGATTGGCCGGCGTCTGCTGCGCCCAGGCAGGTGCTGCGACAGCGATCGCGGCAATCGCCGAGGTCGCGAGGATGGAAAGCTTCAACATTGGACATGCCCCTTTGCGGGGGTCTTGGAATCCGGGCGTCTGAACACGACACCCGGGCCAGCGACCCGGTTCATGTCGTTCACGCGAGGGTGTCCCTCGTCCGCCCGGCACACCCCGTCCGCGCGAAGGATCGACCGTGGCGGGCAGGTCTCCTGGCTCCCGGGTCACCGCGTCCGCCCCGCCTTCCCGGCTGTTCGGCCAGTGGCTTCATTGGGGCGACCGCTCTCCGGTCACAGTTGCGGGGGCAGCGCCGGCATCGTCACCGGACTTCCCTTTTGCTCCACTCTTGCGAGCGGACCCGTCACGGCGCGGCGTCTATGCCGCAGCGCGGCAAAGCGCAAGTCGCGTCCGTAACGGTCAGAAATCGAACGCGGTCTGCGCGGCCGGCGGCGGTTCGGTCAGCACGCCCTCGATCTCGAGCATCCGCACCTTGGCGAGCGCCCCGCCGGGCGCGGAGAAGCCGTGGATCTTACTACCCGCGGCGAGCACGCGGTGGCATGGGACGATCAGCGGGATCGGGTTCTTCGCCATCGCCTGACCCACCGCACGCGCAGCAGCCGGATCGGCGCCGAGGTCGCGCGCGACCGCACCATAAGTCATCGTCTCGCCGCGACCGATCGCCCGTACGCGGTCGTAGACGCGCGCGAAGAACGGCTCCTGTTCGCCGAGATCGATCGCGACGGCGTCGAAATCGACCGGCTCGCCCGCGAAATAGCGGATCGCATCGGCAATCACCGCGGCGATCGGCGGCGGCGGGTCGCCCGCCACGGCGTCGGGCAAGCGGCGGCGCAGCGACCATTCGGCATCGCGCGCGGTCTCGCCGGGCAGGCGGAAGGCGGTCACCTTCTCCCCGCTCCAGGCGATCACGGCGAAACCGTGTGCGGTCTCGAAGACACGGTAGCGATGTAGCGTGGCCATGCGCGCTAGATCGGCGCGCGGCAGCTGCAAATCAACTGGCGATCAGTCGGCCGCGACCGGCCCGCTGACGGGCTTGGGACGCCGCGCGAACCAGACGATCGCGATCATCGCCAGCGCGATCCAGCCCGACAGCCAGAACAGATCGTCGGCGGCGAGCAGATAGGCCTGGCCCAGCATCTGCCGCGCGACCATCGCCGGCGCCTGCGCCGCGCTGACGCCGAGATGCTGGAGCGTCTCGAGCGTCTGCGCATAGGTCGGCGCGTAGGCGGTGAACTGGTCCGCCAGCCGCGTCTGGTGCACCGCCTCGCGCCGGTCGTACATCGTGGTGATCAGCGACGCGGCGAAGCTGCCGCTGGTGATGCGCGCGAAGTTGGAGATGCCGGTCGCCGACGGGATGCGCTCGGGCGGAATGCCGTCGAGCTGGATCGTCAGCATGCCGAGGAAGAAGCAGCTCATCGCGACGCCCTGCACGAGCAATGGCAAGGTGAAATGCCAGACGTCTGCGTTGGTGGTGAACCCCGACCGCAGGAAGAAGGACGCGGCGAAGGCAGCGAACGCGAGCGTCGCGAGGAAGCGCGCGTCGATCTTCCCGCTCAGCCGCGCCATGATCGGGGTCAGCACGATCGCAACCACGCCGCTCGGCGCCGCGACCAGCCCCGCCCAGGTCGCGGTGTAGCCGAGCTGGGTCTGCATCCACAGTGGCATCAGCAGCACGTTGGCGAAGAACACCGCATAGCCGAAGCAGAAGGCGATCGTCCCGAGTGCGAAATTGCGGTTGCGGAACAGGCGCAGGTCGACCGCCGGCTGCGCGTCGGTCATCTCCCAGATCAGCCAGTAGATGAAGGCGATGCCCGAGACGATCGCGGCCACGACGATGAACGGCGAGTTGAACCAGTCGGCATCCTTGCCCTGGTCGAGCACGATCTGGAGTGCGCCGACCCAGACCAGCAGCAGCAGCACGCCGACCGTGTCGATGCGCAGCTTGCGCGTCGGCGTCTCGCGCGATTTGAGCCCGCGCCAGCACATCGCCGCGCAGAACAACCCGACCGGAACGTTGATCAGGAAGATCCAGCTCCAGTGATAATTGTCGGAAATATAGCCCCCCAGGATCGGCCCGGCGACCGGCCCGATCAGCGTCGTGATCGACCACACGCCGAGCGCGGTCGAGCGCTTGGTGGGCGGGAAGATCGAGATCAGCAGCGCCTGGCTGCCCGGGATCATCGGCCCCGACACCGCGCCCTGGAACACGCGAAAGAGGATCAGCGAATTGAGGTTCCAGGCGATTCCGCACAGGAACGATGCGAGCGTGAACAAAAGAACCGAGACGACGAAGGTCCTGACCACCCCGAACCGCCCCATCAGCCAGCCGGTCAGCGGCACCGCGATCCCGTTCGCCACCGCGAACGACGTGATCACCCACGTCCCCTGGTTGGTGCTGACCCCGAGGTTGCCGGCGATCGTCGGCAGCGAGACGTTGGCGATCGTCGAGTCGAGCACCTGCATGAAGGTGCCGAGCGCCAGCGCGAAGGCGATGAGCGCCAGCGCCCCGCCCTTGAGCGGGGCGGGGCCGGCGACCGCGGTCACCGCGCGCGGCCCGCATTGGCGGCGATGATCGCATTGATCTGCGCATCGACCGCCGCGCCGCCGACATCACTGGTCTGCGGCGCGTAGGGCTGCGCCGACTGGCCGCCGAGCACCGGGCCCGAGGTGTTCGACGTATCGACCTCGGCATTGACCGACAGGCCGACACGCAGCGGATATTTGGCGAGTTCGCGCGGATCGAGCGTGATCCGGACGGGGACGCGCTGGACGATCTTGATCCAGTTGCCGCTGGCGTTCTGCGGCGGCAGCAGCGCGAACGCATTGCCGCTGCCCGCCCCCAGCCCGGCGACCTTGCCGTGATAGACGACCTTGCCGCCATAGGTGTCGGTGGTGATCGTCACCGGCTGGCCGATGCGCAGGTCGGCGAGCTGGGTTTCGCGGAAATTGGCGTCGATCCACACGCGGTCGAGCGGCACCACCGCCATCAGCGGCGTTCCCGCGGCGATCTGCTGGCCGATCTGAACGCGGCGCTGCGCGACGACGCCGGCGACCGGGGTGGTCACAATCATGTGGCTCCGCTTGATCGCGGCACGGCGATAGTCGGCGATCGCGGCGAGCACCGCCGGGTTGCTGCGGACATCGGTGCCCTGGACCTGGGTATCGGCCTCGGCGACCTTGCTCTGCGCGAGCGTCACCGCGGCGGTCGCGGTCTTCACCGTGTCGGCGGCGTGCGCCACTTCCTCGCCCGACACCGCGCCTTCGCCCGCGGCGCTGCGGCGGCGCGCGAGGTCGTTGCGGGCGCGGGCGAGTTCGGCCTGTGCCTGGGTCAGTTCGGCCCGCGCCGAGCCGACCTGCGAGAAATCGCCGCGCACGCCGCGCACTGCGCGACCGAGCTGCGCGGCGGCGGCGGCGAGATCGACATCGACGGTCGCGGGATCGAGCGTGACCAATGTCTGGCCGGCTGCCACGCGCTGGGTATCGTCGGCATAGAGGCCGAGCACCGTGCCGGGGTCGCGCGCGGTGATCGCGATCGTGTCGCCGCCGACATAGGCGTCGTCGGTGCTCTGGCTCGGCTTGACCAGCAGGAACGCCCAGATCGCGTAGACCAGCAAGGCCGCGACGACGATGATCGTCACGATGGTCAGCAACCGGCGCCGCGTCTTGGGCTTGGCCGGCTCGGGCGCCGGCGCGACGACGGGACGCGGCACCGATTCCTCGGCGATCACGTCAGCCGCCGTCTCGCGGGTCGGAGCATCGTGCAGAGCATCGGTCATTGGGCGGCCTTCGGACTGGAGAGGGGAGCAATGGCGGCGGGATCGAACCCGCCGCCGATCGCGATCAGGAGCTGGATCTGGGCGACGGCCCTGTCGGCCTGGAGGTTGACGGTGTCCTGCTGCGCCTGGAGCAGCCGCACGTCGTAGCCGATGAGCTCGAGCCGCGAATTCAGGCCAGCCGACACGCGGACATTGTTGAGCCGGCGCACTTCCGCCAGCCCCGCCGTGGTGCTGCGCTGCTGGCCGAGATCGTCGTCGAGCGTCTTCAGCCGGGTGAGCAGGTCGGCGGTCTCGCGCACCGCGCCCAGCACCTTGCCGTTATAGTCGGCGATCGACTCGTCGACCACGGCGGTCGCCCCGGCATAATCGGCGCGGAGCTTGCCGCCTTCGAAGATCGGCAGATGGATCGCCGCGCCCCCACCATAGGTCGAGGCGTTGCTCGACAGGAGATTGCCGATGCCGAGCGCCTGGAGCCCGACCAACCCGATCAGATTGACGTTGGGATAATAGGCCTTGCGCGCGACCTCGCGCCCCGCCGACGCGCCCGCGATCCGCGCCTGCGCGGCGAGGATGTCGGGGCGCCGCGACAGCAGATCGGCGGGCAGCGTCGCGGGAAGCGGCGGCAGCGCGTCGAGCTTGAGCGCGGTCGACGAAATCGTCGGATAATAATCGGCACCGCGCCCGGCGAGCAGGGCGAGCGCATGGATCAGCAGGTCGCGCTGGCCCTGCGCCCGCACCAGCGCCTGACGCGCTTCCGCGACCAGCGTATCGGCGGCCTGGACGTCGATGTTGCTGTCGAGCTGGCTGCGCACCCGGACCCGCGACAACTGCGCCGATTGCTCGCGCTGCGCGAGGGTCGATTGCGCCAGCGCGATCTGGCGTTCGGCGCGGGAAAGCTCGACATAGGTCTGCACGACCGAGCCCGAGAGCGCGAGGCGGGCGGCCTGGTAGTCGAGCTTCGCCGCATCGGCGCCGCTTTGCGCCTGGCGGATCGCGGCGGCCTGTTTGCCCCAGAAATCGAGGTTCCAGCTCAGGTTCGCCTGGGCATCGCCCATCCAGCGGAAGGTGCCGCCATAAGGCGGCGGATAGATGAAGACGCTGCTCAGCCGCTCGAACTGCTCGCCGGCGTCGGCGCCGACGTTGGGCCGGTTCGCCGCTTGCGTGCCCGACACCATCGCCTGCGCGGCACGGACCCGCGCGGTCGCCGCGTCGAGCGTCGGACTGCCGGACAGCGCATCGGTGACGATGCGGTCGAGTTGCGAGTCGCCAAGTACGGTCCACCAATCGGTTTGCACCAACGGCGCCGGCGTGTCGCCGAGCCCGAGTGCGACCGGGGCGATCGGCTTCACCGCAACCGGCTCGCTGGGGATGGCGCATCCCGCCAGCAACAGCGCGATCGACGCGCCTAGGCCTATCCGTTTCGTCATGTCAGGCCTCCGCCGCTTCGGCTTCGCGCTCTTCGAGCTGCGTGAGGATGCGCGCGAGCATCCCGATCGTCCGCGCCACGTCCTCGGGCTCGATGTCGCGCAGGATGTCGTTCCACACCTCGATCACCGGCGGCGCGCTGCGCGCCAGGACGGCTTCGCCCGCTTCGGTGACGACGAGGTTGCTGACGCGCCGATCGGCATCGTCGCGCACCCTGGCAAGCAGCCCGCTCGTTTCGAGCTGGTCGACCAACCGGCTCATGGCGCCGCTGTCATGGCCCATGTTGCGCGACAGGGCCCGGCAGGTCGTGGCGATGCCGTTGTCGACTAGGCTGAGCACGATCCACTGCGTCATGCCGACGCCCATCTCTTCGAGCATGGGTTCGACCTGGGCGACGCTCAGTTTGTAGATACGACGGAGGAGATAGCCGAGACAGGTTTCCGGCCGGAAATTCTCGAGCGTGTAGAAAGGCTGCATATATCTGCCTCGGCAATTACTGCTCAGGCAGATAGTTTTCCGCAAGCGCGGTTCAAGGCCTCTTTCGGCGCTGCAGCATATTTTTGGCGGACGTGGCCGGAATCAATCCGGCGAGGTGGAAAGACGACACAAGCGGACGCAAGAATCACAAAAGCCGCGGACGTCCGGGACGTCCGCGGCTTTCGATGGTGGGCGTGGCAAGGATTGAACTTGCGACCCCTGCGATGTCAACACAGTGCTCTACCACTGAGCTACACGCCCACGGGGAGGGCGCCCTGTAGCGGCGCTTCCGCCGCTGTGCAAGCGGGTTTGTCGAGTTACGGTGCCAGCCCGCTCCCCCACCCGGCCGCCCAATCAATTATCCTTTGGGAGGCCGGGTGGGGGAGCGGGCCGGTGCCGTAATATCAGAGCCCGCCGTTCGCGCTTTCGACCTCGAACAGACGGTCCACTTCCATCACCAGATCGCGCAGATGGAAGGGCTTGGACAGGACGCGGGCATTGGGCATCTGCTTGCCCGCGCGCAAGGTCACCGCGGCGAAGCCCGTGATGAACATCACGCGCATGTCGGGCGCGATGTCCGCCACCTTCTGCGCGAGCTCGATCCCGTCCATCTCGGGCATGACGATGTCGGTCAGCAGCAGGTCGAAATGCTCGCTCTCGATCAGCGGCAGCGCGGCGGTGCCGCGGTCGACGGCAGTGACCGCATAGCCCGACCGTTCCAGCGCGCGCGTCAGATACTCGCGCATCACCGAATCGTCCTCGGCCAGTAGAATCCTGATCATGCGTGTGCGCTGCCCTCGTGTCCCGCGGCGCATTTTATGCGCCAAGGGCTTAAGAATTTCCAGCGTCGCGCAGCGATTGCCCCATTGCGGCACGACGAGTAGGCTCGTGCCTATGGCCGCCCCCTCGTTCGACCGCATCGGGCCGATCCCGCCGGATAGTCCGGTAATCGTGTCGGTACCGCATGCCGGGCGCGACTATCCGCTGCAATTGCGCGCCGCCGCGGCGGTCCCGGTCGCCTCGATGCTCGCGCTCGAGGATCGCCACGCCGATGCGGTGGCACTGGCTGCGCGGGTCGACGAGACCTTGCTCATCCAGCGCCGCGCGCGCGCCTGGATCGACCTCAACCGCGCCGAGGATGAACGCGACCCGCTGATCGACGACGGCGCGCAGCCGATCCCGGCGGGTGCCGCGGCGACCAAGCTGCGCAGCGGGCTGGGCCTGATCCCGCGCCGCGCCGCGCCGGGCGTGGCGATCTGGAAGCGGCGGCTCGCCGATGACGAGGTCCGCCAGCGCATCGTCGAGGATCATCGCCCCTACCACCGGGCCATCGAAGAGGCGCTGCTGGCCGCCCGCCAGCGCTTCGGTGCGGCGCTGCTGCTCGACGTGCATTCGATGCCGCCGCTGGCGGGGACAGGCGCGGCGCGCGTCGTGATCGGCGACCGCTTCGGGCGCAGCGCGGGCGGGCGCCTGGCGCATCGGATCGAGGGCGAGATCGTCGCCGCCGGCTATCGCGCGGCGCTCAACACACCCTATCCGGGCGGGCATATTCTCTCGCGCCATGGCCGGCCCGACCGCCAGATCCACGCGATCCAGATCGAGATCGACCGCCGGCTCTATCTCGACGGCAACCTGACGGCGTTGGGCAAGGGCTTCGGCGAGACTGCCGCCCTGCTGCGCCGGATCATCGACGCCGCGACCGACGAGTTGCTGACCGGCGGGTTGGCGTTGGCCGCGGAGTGAGACGCCCGGTCGGGATTGAGCGGTCGAGGAGGCTGTTTTTCAAGCCATTTTTCCGACATCGCGGCAAACCAATTAAAGCTCATCTCCAATTCGGGAGCGAGTAACGGCGATGAGGTTCGAGGAGGACGACTGGTGAAAACGTCGATGTCATTGATCGCGGCGGGGGCAATCGTCGCGAGCCCGATTGCCGACGCGCAAACAGCGCAGTTCGTCGAGCATCCGGCGATCACCGCGCTGATTTCCGATCTGAATGCTGGGCGAGCCGACAGTGCGCGCGCCAAGATCGACGTAATTGAATCTGCCAGCGGGCGACCAAAGCTCGTTGCCACGAGCGCCGAATTCGTGAGCCGGATGAAGGGTTGCCGGGTAGCCAAGGTCAAGGCTGGGCCGTACTTCCCAGGAGATCCCTATCAAATGACGAATACGGTGTGGAACTGCCCCGATGGGCTGGCGCTGGTCATGTTTGCTGCACGCCCCGGTGGGTCGAGCGTTACCATCGGCGAGTATGCTGACGCCGCGCGGATCAAATCCGATGCGACACGTCCAGTCCAGGTAAAGCCGTAAGCTGGCAGAACAATCCAAAATCCCGACGAGCAGGAACTCGCCTGCCAAGCTGCATTGCGGCAAGTGACCGCTTTCCGCCACCCTCGCCGTCGCTCGAAACGTCGGTTTCAACCACCCAATAAAAAACCACCTCGGGCAAATGCCCGAGGTGGCCAAGGTTCAGGGAGGAGACACGCCCGAAGGCGTGCCGCACGGTTCCGCGAAAGGGGGGACACGAAACCGTACGCAAGCAACATAGGTCGCCAATATTGCCGTTTCAAGACTCCCGATGGAACGTTATCAGTGAATAATTTCAACCATTTCGGATAGAATGCGGCGCCATCCGACCAAGCACCGGATAGCGCAGCAGAAAATGGTGACGCAGCGCCGCGCCGACATGAACGGCGACCAGCGCGATCATGACATAGCCCAATACGCCATGCGCCTCGTGGCCGAGTTTCGCCGCCGCGTTCGTGATCGGCAGCGGCGGAATCGGGAACAGGCCGAACCAGGACATCGGCTCGAGTCGCGCGGGGTTCGACGAGAGCATCCAGCCGCTGACCGGAAGCGCCAGCAGCAGGCCGTAAAAGCTCCAGTGGACGATGGCGGCGGCGGATCGCGCCCATGCCGCCAGGCCGGCGGGCAACGGCGGCGGCCGGTGCGTCGCGCGCCAGGCGATCCGCACCAGCGTCAAGGCCAGCACCGTGATCCCGATCGCCCGGTGGATCGGGATCCCCCAGGTCATTCCATCGAGCAGTGACTCGTGGAACAGCCCCAGCATCAGGTTGACGAGGACCAGCGCGGCGATCGACCAGTGGAGCCGGATCGCGCCCCACGAATAGCGGTCGGTGCGGACCAGCGCGGTCCTCGTCACCTGGACTCCGTCAGGCGACGAGCTGCGGCGCCGGCATCAGCCCCAGCTGCATCTGGCGCGTGAAGATCTCACGCATCACCGACAGCGAGAACAGATGGGCGTAGATCAGCGGCAGCAGGCCCGACTGGGTCATCTTGCGCAGCTGGTCGCCGCGCAGATCGGCGAGCTTCTTCTCGTCGACCATGCGGAAACCCGAATAGACGAACGGCTTCTCAGCGCCGTCCGGCTGGATCGTGACCTCACCGTCCATCAGCAGGTCGAGTTCCTTGAGCTCGGCCATGAACGCCGCGGTGCGCGCGCCGGCTTCCTCGAACTGCTGGTTGAACTCGAGGATGTTCTTGGTGACGTCGGTCGGCTGGCCGTCGGCGAACAGCGGCTCGCCCTCGTCGAATGCGCCGACCGTGTCCGAGCTCGGGTCGAAGCACAGGGTCAGTTCGTCGGCGTCCGGGCGCAGGCGCGCCAGCAGGTACGGATAACGGCGGATATAGGCCGGGATGTAGGTGTACGGCTCGCGCAGCTGGCCATTCTCGTCGATGAAGACGTTGAAGCCCTCGTTGAGGCCCATCAGCGCGAGCGGCACGCCGTCGTCGCCCTGCGAGAAGACGATCGGCATGTTGCGCTGCGCCATCGGGAATTCGTCGACGGTCAGCGGAATCGCATGCTGCGTGGCGAGGAACTTGGCGCCGTTGGACGGGCGCAGGCGGAAATTGCCGTGCTGCTCGCTCGAAAGTGGCTCGAGCGAATTATAGAAAAGCGGAAGCGACTGCGGCGCGCTGGCCATTACCCTACTCCAATCGAATCTCATGAACGCGGCCGGTTTGAAGCCGCACGTGGCCGTGCGCCCTAAGGGGTGGGCGGCTCGGGCGCAAGGGTGACGAGCTTTCCGGGATTCATCAACTCGGCCGGATCGAACGCGCGCTTGATCGCGCGGAGCGCCATCATCCGTCCCGGCGAAGACAATCGCGCAAGCTCGTCGCGCTTGAGCTGGCCGATGCCGTGCTCGGCGGAGATCGATCCGCCCGCCGCAACGACGAGGTCGTGGACGAAGGCCGAGATATCGTGCGCCTCGCCGGCATACCAGCCGGCCACGGCGATCCCGGCGGGCGCCCGGACGTGGAAATGGACATTGCCGTCGCCGAGATGCCCGAACCCCGCCGCATGCGTGCCCGGAAAGCGCGCTTCGACCGTCGCGGCGCCCTCGGTCAGGAAGCGCGGCATGCCCGCGACCGGCACCGAAATGTCATGCTGGACCGCAGCACCCCGCGCGCGCGATGCCTCGGGGATCGTCTCGCGGATCTTCCACAGCGCCTCGGCCTGCGCCTCGCTCGCCGCGACCACCGCATCCTCGGCTTCACCCGCCGCCAGCGCGTCGCCGATCAGCCGTTCGAGCAGCGCTGCCGGCGGCTCGTCGCCGCGCGCTGATCGCGTCGCCTCGATCAGCACGTGCCAGGCGTGGTTGCCGGCGAGCGGCACGCGCGTCCCCGGGACATGCGCGACCACCGCGTCGAGAAAGTCCTGAGGGATGATCTCGAAGCTCTCGACCGCCTGCGTCGCCGCCTGCAACCGCCGCAGCAGCGCCAGCGCGCGCTCGGGATCGGCCAGCCCGACCCATGCCACGGCGCGGTCGAGGATCGCAGGCACCAGGCGCAGCGTCGCCGCGGTGATCACGCCGATCGTTCCCTCGGCACCGACCAGCAATTGGTTGAGGTCATAGCCGCGATTGTCCTTCTTGAGCGCAGCGAGCCCGTCATGCAGCGAGCCGTCGGGCAGCACCGCCTCGATCCCCGCCACCAGCCCGCGCATCGTCCCGAAGCGCAGCACCTGCGTGCCCCCGGCATTGGTAGAGGCGAGCCCGCCGATCGTGGCACTGCCCTTCGCGCCCAAGGTGAGCGGAAAGCGCATGCCTTCGGCCAGCGCCGCATCGTGGAGGTTGGACAGGATCACCCCCGCCTCGGCGACCGCCAGCCCGTCGGCGGGGCGCAGCGAGCGAATGCGGTTGAGTCGCCGGGTCGAGAGGATCAGCGCGGATCCGTCCTCCGGTGGAGTCGCGCCGGCGACCATCGAGGTATTGCCGCCCTGCGGTACCAGCGGCACGCCGAGTTCGCGCGCTTTCGCCACCACCAATTGCACGCCCGCTACCGTATTGGGGGCAAGGATCGCCGGGCTCGCACCGCGGAACCGGCCGCGCCAGTCGGTCAGCCAGGGCGCGATGTCCTGCGGATCGGTCACCACCGCCTTGTCGCCCAAAGCGGCGCGGGTCGCGGCAACGAGGGCGGTCTGGTTCGGCGTCATGGCCGGGGCGCTAGCACGAGCCACTCCGCGCATCCAATTCATTGCTTGTTCAAATTGCGGCGCTACCAAGGCGTGGTTCATGCCGAAGCCGCCCGTTGCCGCCCTCATGCTGTTCGCTTCCGCCGCCGCGGCGGGTGCCCCCGTGCGCGCCGGCGAACTCAACGGCACCGAATTCGCGCAAGTGACGATCCGCGGACGGATCGTCATCCGCGTGCCGAGCAGGTTGCGCGGCACCGTGACACAGACGCGCGACATCAGCCTGCCGCAACCGATCGAATGGGCCGAAAAGAAGGGGCCGAAATGCATCGTCGCCGACCAATTGGGTGGGGCGATCGTGGCGGGCGACTATGTCGACCTGGTGTTGCGCGGCGGCGACCGCGTTCGCGCGCAGCTGGACGGCGACTGCGCGGGGCTCGGCTATTACGGCGGCTTCTACGTGAAACCCTCCGCCGACGGCCAGGTCTGTGCAGGCCGCGACTCGATCCGCACGCGATCGGGCGACAGCTGCAAGATCAGGAAGTTCAAGAAGCTGATCGTCAAAAAGTAGGGCCTTTTTTGGCGCGCTTGTGAGCGCCTCCTTCACCCGTTCGCCCTGAGCTTGTCGAAGGGCAAGTCTGGGGAACGGACCAACCAAGCCACATGGATGTGCTTCGACAGTGATCAGGTGAAACGTCCCCCGGACGTTTCAGCCGAGCCTGGGAGGCTCGGCGACCTGATCACCAGCACGAACGGATTTACCAAGGGGCGTACCCCAGTAGATCAGCGCGGAATCACCACCAAAACCCACTCACCCACAAGGGCCAGAAAACACGCTCGCGCTTGACTTTCGGCAACTGATCGGCAAGCGCGCGCGTTGTCGGATGGCGTATTGCGCGCCGCCCCTTTTTCCGGATGCGTGGATGCCCTTTGCCGATCTCGGCCTTTCTGACGAGTTGCTCCGCGCCGTAGGCGAATCGGGGTATACCGAACCAACTCCGATCCAGGCGGCTACCATCCCGTCTGTCCTGATGATGCGCGACATCATCGGCATAGCCCAGACGGGCACCGGCAAGACCGCGGCGTTCGTGCTGCCGATGATCGACATCCTGGGCCATGGCCGCAGCCGCGCGCTGATGCCGCGCAGCCTGATCCTCGAGCCGACGCGCGAACTGGCCGCGCAGGTCGCCGAGAATTTCGAGAAATACGGCAAGTATCACAAGCTCTCGATGGCGCTCCTCATCGGCGGCGTGCAGATGGGCGACCAGGTCAAGGCGCTGGAAAAGGGCGTCGACGTGCTGATCGCGACTCCCGGCCGGCTGATGGACCTGTTCGAGCGCGGCAAGATCCTGCTGACCCAGTGCAATCTGCTGGTGATCGACGAGGCCGACCGCATGCTCGACATGGGGTTCATTCCCGACATCGAGAATATCTGCACCAAGCTGCCGACCAATCGCCAGACCCTGTTGTTCTCGGCGACGATGCCGCCGCCGATCAAGAAGCTGGCCGACAAGTTCCTGTCGAACCCCAAGACGATCGAGGTCGCGCGTCCCGCGACCGCCAACATCAACATCACCCAATGGGTGGTGCCGGTGGGCAGCGCCAGCCACGTCAAGCGCGCGCGACTGCGGCAACTGCTCGGCCAGGAAGAGGTCAAGACCGCGATCATCTTCTGCAACCGCAAGACGACGGTGCGCGAGCTCAACAAGAGCCTCAAGAGCTACGGCTTTTCGAGCGGTGAGATCCATGGCGACATGGAGCAGGCCCAGCGCATCGCCGAGCTCGATCGGTTCAAGGCGGGCGAGATCAACATCCTGGTCGCGTCCGACGTCGCCGCGCGCGGGCTCGACATCAAGGGCGTCAGCCACGTCTTCAACTTCGACGCGCCCTGGCATCCCGATGATTACGTCCACCGCATCGGCCGCACTGGCCGCGCGGGGGCGACCGGCATCGCCTACACGCTCATGTCGAGCGCGGATGCCGAGAATATCGAAAATATCGAGAAGCTGACCGGCCAGCAGATCCCGCGGCTCGAAGGCGCGCCGGCGCCCGAGGAAGAGGAAAAGCCCCACGCCCGCCGTGGCCGTGAGGAGAAGCCGAAGCCGGCTCGCGCCGAAAAGCCCGCCCGGGCGCCACGCGAAGAGGCACCCAAGGCACGCGCGCCGCGCGAGGAGGACCGGCCGGCTCGCGACGACCGTCCGCCGCGAGGCGAATCGCGCACCCGCCGCGAAGAGCCTCGGCCGCGCCGCGACGATCCGCGCGGCCGCAACGACGCCCGCCGCCCGCGCCGCGGTCGCGAACAGGACGATGGTCCCGACGAAGGCTGGAACGGGCCGATCCCCGACTTCTTGAATGCGACGCTGACCACCGATTGAGCCGCGCGTGAGCCTGCCCGATTTCATCAGCGTCGTGCCGGTCGAGCCGATCGCCAGCCCCTGCGTCAACATCTGCCGGATCGGCAAGGACCGGCTGTGCGAGGGGTGCCGCCGCACGGTGCAGGAAGTCGCGCGCTGGACCAGCATGACGCCGGCGGAGCGCGATCGGGTGATGGGAGAGCTGGCTTCGCGGTAGAACTGGGCCGCGTTTTCATGCTTCACGGTCAAGCGTCTTGAGCCGGACTAGCCCCTCCCCTTCAGGAGAGGGGTTGGGGTGGGGCCTATCCTCAAGCGAACAGTCTGCGGCACTGCCCCACCCCCAACCCCTCTCCTGAAGGGGAGGGGCTTTAAGCATGCATCTCACGCCAACTGGTTGATCTCCATCAGCGCGTCGTCGAGCTCGCTCGCCCGCTTGTACGCGTCGCGCCCGGTCAGGCGCGCGGCATAGGCCGCGAAGGCGTCGCGCTTCGGGATCGTTCCGAATTGCGTTCCCCAGATCACCTGCGCGCCGACATAGACGTCGGCCATGGTGAACGCGTCGCCCGCGATATGCTGGTGCGCCGACACCGCCTGCTCGAGCACGTCGATCGCCTGGTCGTAGCTGCCATAGCCGAACATCCGCCCCTGTTCGGGCTGGGGCACGAACCCCGCGGTATTGTTGGTCACGGCGTGCTCGACCGGGCCGGCGGCGAAGAACAGCCAGCGGTAATAATCGGCGCGATCGGTGGGCGGAGGGGCGAGCCTGGCATCGGGAAATGCATCGCCCAGATAAGCGCAGATCGCCGCGCATTCGGTGATGACCTTGCCCTTGTGCGCGATCGCCGGGACCTTGCCCATCGGGTTGACCGACAGATACTCGTCGCCCTTCATCGTATCGGCATAGTTCATGACATGGACATCGTAATGCGCACCAACTTCCTCGAGCGCCCAGCGCGCGATACGGCCGCGCGACATCGGATTAGTGTACAGGATCAGATCGCTCATCACACTCTCCATTCGGAACATTACATGAACAGACTGTCGGTCGAATCGCCGGCGTGGTCAAGGCGGATGCGTCAGAGCGCCTTCTGGAACAGGGCGAGCATCCGTTCCCAGGCGCGATCAGCCTGCGCCTGGTTGTAGACGCGGCTGTCGGGCGGGCACCAGCCGTGCATCGTGCCCTGATAGACTTCGATCTCGGCGGCCAGCTTGGCATCATCGAACGCCTTTTTGAGCGCATCCTTGTCGGTCGGCGCGCGCTCATCGTCATTGGCCGCAATCGCGATCAGGAAGCTCGCTTTCATCCGGGGCACGAGCAGATGCGGGCTGTCGGGCTTGTCGGTGACGAGCCCGCCGCCATGGAAGGTGCTGCCCGCACGATAGCGGTCGGGGCGCGCGGCGGCGGTGCGGAACACCATCGGCCCGCCCATGCAATAGCCGGTGGTGGCGAGCCCGCGCTTGGTGTCGACTTCCTTCTGCGCGTCGAGGAACGCCGTGAACGCCTTGGCGTCGCTGACCGTACCCTCGGGCGACAGTTTCTGGACGAACGGCATGATCTTGGCGCGGACGTCGGGCTGGTCGAACGATTCGCCGGCCTTGAGGAACGGCGCCTTGGTCGAGCGGTAGAACTGATTCACGACCAGCACCGAGTAGCCCGATTGCGCGAGCCGCTCGGCCATCTGGCGGAAGGCAGGGCGCAGGCCCATGATATCGGGCCAGATCAGCACGCCGGGATGCTTGCCGGTCGCGGGCGCGACGAAATAGGCGTCGGCCTTGCCCTCGGGCGTATCGATCACGACGTCACGGCCCTTGATCGCCGCGGCATTGGCCGGGACCGGCAGCACCGCCATCAGCCCCGCCACCCCTGTCATCATCCCGAACTGGCGCCGCGAGGGGTGGGCGATACCCAGGAAGCGGTCATTATCCTCTGCGGTATGCTCGTCGCACATGACATCTCTCCCGGTGAGCCCGAACTCGCGGGCATAGGCTTATTCTATGACTATCGGTCGATCCGCGCGAGCATCGCGGCGGTTCAAGCTGCGCGCCAGCGCCACACGCCGTCGCTTCCGGTCTCGCGCACCGCGCGTCCTTCCACCTCAAGCCGCTTGAGATGCGCCATCGCCTCGCCGGTCGCCATGCCGAGTACTTCCTGCCCGATCGCGCGGCGGAACAAGCGGCCGAAGCAATCGACCACGCGGCGCGGCTCGTCGAGAAAGGCGTCGAGCTCGTCGAGCCGGCTGCGATGCTCGCGGTCCATCGCGTCGAGCCGGATGTGGAGATGAAGGAACGGATCGCCATGCCCCGGCAGGGTCAGCACGTCGGCCGGCACCTCGCGCTTCAATTTGGCGATCGAGTCGAACCATTCGCCGAGCGGGTCCGAGTCGGGCTCGGTGATCCCGAGCGAGACGTTGGGGCTGATCCGCGGCAATACCTGATCGCCGGCGATGAACACCTTGCCCGCCTCGTCGAGCAGGCAGGCGTGTTCGGGGCTGTGCCCAGACCCCACGACGATCCGCCACGGACGCCCGCCGATCTCGACCGTCTCGCCATCGACCAGCCGCCGGTACGACAGCGGCATCGGCCGTACGATCCGCCCGAAATTGGACCAGCCGCGCTGCGCGGCGAGGTCGACCTGTTCCTCACTCCAGCCGCAGGCGCGGCGGAAGGCGCTGACTTCCGGCGGCGTCTCGGGCCGGGCATCGGCGACCAGCATCTGCGCGGTCAGCCACTCGCCGCGCGTCATGCACAGCGGCGCCTGGTGGTGATCGCACATCCAGCCGGCGAGGCCGATATGGTCGGGATGGAAATGGGTGCCGATCACCCGCGTCACGCGCACGCCGGCGAGCGGGCCCTTGAACACCGATTTCCACGCCTCGCGCGTCTCGGTCCGGTTCATGCCGGCATCGACCAGAGCGACGCCGTCGCCATCATCGATCAGCCAGCAATTGACGTGCTTGAGCGGTCCCGGAACGTTGAGCCGCACCCAGCGGACGCCTGGCGCGACCTCCATCGCCCCACCCTCTCCGGGCTCCTTGCCGCCGAACGGGTAGGTCAGGCCCTTATGGCTGGTGGGAACGAAGCTTTCGTCGGCGACGAACGCTGCATCGGGCGTGCGGGCGGTAGCCATGCGAAGGCGGTAGCAAGCCGGTGGGAACGATACCAGCCCGACGAATGACGCAACGCGCTACCTTTCGCTGTTCGATACCGCAGGCTCGAATCGACTCCATCGATCGCGGCGCCCCTAACCTCGCGCGATCGAGGCGAGCGAAGACCTTCCGAAATCATGGTAACCGTGACTATCCCGACGCCCGGCTCTATCGCCCGGGATATGGCCTATCTCTATCTTGCGGTCGCGATCGTCGCCGAGGTGATCGGCACGTCGTTCATGAAACTATCGGCCGGCTTCACGCGGCCGGGACCGGCAGCAATCACGATCGTCGCTTATGCGATCGCCTTCTATGCATTGTCGTTGACGCTCAGGACCATCCCGACGGGGATCGCCTACGCGATCTGGTCGGGTGTGGGGATCGTGTTGATCGCGGCGGTCGCCTGGGCCTTCCAGGGTCAGAAGCTCGACGGTGCAGCGATGATCGGCATGGCGCTGATCATCGCCGGCGTGATCGTGATGAACCTGTTCTCACGCGCCACGCCGCACTGATCGATCACAGCCCATCGCGCAGCGGCAGCGACCCGGCGCGCGTCAGCGCCGCCAAATGAGGGAGGAAGATACCCAGCCCGATCAGCACCGCACCGATCGCCAGTACCAGCACGCCGCCGGCAGCGGCATCCTTCGCGCGCCGGATCGCTTCGCTACGACCGCCGATTGCGTCGCATGCCTGCTCTATCGCAGTATTGAGCGCCTCGCCGGCCATCACCATCACGATCGCCACGATCAACCAACGCCATTCATCGGAAGTGATGCCGAGCGCGATACCAGCGGCGATCGCCGCGCCCGCCATCACGAGATGTATCCGCATGTTGGTTTCGTTGCGCGCCACGAAGCCGAACCCGGCGATCGCATGACCGATGCTCCGCGCACGCGCCAACGCGAAGCGGGCCACCACCACCACACAACTTTGCAATGCAAAGTATCGCGACAAAAAGGGGCGCCTTCTTGATGGGTCAGTAGGATCGTCCCCGACCGCCCCGTCCACGTCGTCGGCGCCGATCATGCCGACTTCCCCTCGAGCTTGCCCGCTCTGCGTCCACTCACCGCGGTCGCGCGCGCCGCGTCCCGGAGCACGCGCTCGAGCGTATCGAGATAATCCGCGAAACGCGCGCGACCCTGATCGGTCAAACGGCAGCGGGTGTGCGGGCGCTTGCCGTCATAGCTCTTGGTCAGCGCGACGAGGCCGGCTTCCTCCAGCACTTGGATATGCCGGCTGAGATTGCCGTCGGTCAGTCCGGTAAGCTGACGCACCTCGGTAAAGCCCAGCCCGTCGGAATGCCCTGCGAGCGAGGTCAGGATACCGAGCCGCGCCTTCTCGTGGAGCACGCGGTCGAGTCCGTCGAAGGCGAACGGCGCTTCAGCCATGCCGATCCTCGCGCGCTGCGGCGTGGAGCAAGGCGGCGATCAGCAGCTGGCCGATACCGAAGGCGAGACCCATGGCCCATGGTGAGATCGAGTCGGCGCCGGCCCCCGCCACTAGGCTCACGGTGCCGGCTAGGAAATACCAGCCCGCCCCCAAGGCGAGCTGCCGCGGCAGCGTCGGTAGCGCCGCGAAGATGCCGATCGCGATCAGCAATTGCCACAATCCCGGGAGGATCGCCGCCCAGCCAGGCGAACGCAGCAGGATGGCGAGCGCCGCGATCGCGCCGGCGCCACCCACCGGCAGGAACTGGCGGAAGGTCGTGTTGATCATCGTATCGGCCATGGCACGGTGCAGCCGCCGCGCGCGCAGCACCGCGTCGGCACCGATCAGGAACGCGCAGATCACCGCGAGCAACATCCATTGCACCAGCGACTCGACGATCGTGGCTGGCGAACCGAACGCCATCAATTGCAGCGCGGCAAGGGCCAGAGCTAGCAGCCCGGTCGTCGCGGCGAGGGCCGGGGTGAAACCCTGGAATCGCGTGCTCGCCGCGAACTGTGCGCGGATCCGGCCAATTTCGGACAAGGCTGTATCGACATCGCTCATTGCAGACACATCGATAACGCAAATTACTTTACACTACAAAGTAGATTTACAGCCAGCGCACGTCGACAAGCAGAAAAGAGCGGCAGACCGGAGTCCCCCGCCCTTTCGAAAGAAGCCGCTTGGCCGCTCGCCGATCAATGCTTGAACAAAGTCTCCGCGGTATGCTCGACCGGGCCGGCTTCCTCGCCCTCGCCCGTCGCCGCTTCGGCATCGCGTGCGGCCTGCAGGCGCTCGGCGCGGAGCTGTTCGATCAGCGCCTCGCGATCGCCCTCGAGCCGGGTGTCGACCGGCGCCTCGATGCCATGCGCCTTGGCCGCCTTCGACACCGCGGCATCGAGCTCGCGCTGCGTGGTCAGGCCAAGCGTCACCGGATCCTTGGGCGTGATGTTGGCGATGTTCCAGTGCGTGCGGTCGCGGATCGCCGCGATCGTCGTGCGCGTGGTGCCGATCAGGTTCGAGATCTGGCCGTCCGAGATTTCGGGATGGTTGCGGATGATCCAGGCGATACCGTCGGGCTTGTCCTGACGCTTCGACACCGGGGTATAGCGCGGCCCCTTGGTGCGGCGGACTTGGTCGGGACCCTTCGACATCAGAAGGACGTAGTTCGGGTTCTTCTGGCCCTTCTCGATCTCGTCCATCGTCAGCTCGTGCGCGCGCACCGGATCGCGGCCGGTCAGCTTGGTCGCCGCCGTGTCGTCGGCGATCGCCTGGACCTCGAGGATGTGCAGCCCGCAGAACTCGGCGATCTGCTCGAAGCTGAGCGAGGTGTTGTCGACCAGCCAGGAAGCGGTCGCGTGCGGCATGAGCGGCTGAGCCACGAAAATCTCCGTCAGAAATAAATAGGGCCGCCCCTCGCGGAGCGGCCGTGTCGTAGAGTGCGATGTAATCCGATTGGCCGATTTGGGCAAGCCGCGCACTATGGGTCGGCGAACGGAAGTTCGCCCCCCGCGTCGAGACAACCTTCCTATAATGCGCGAGCAGGCCACGAAGCAGGCTCCTGACCTCATCGGCTTCGTCGAAACCCGGCTGTTCGGGATCGAGCAGGATGCAGGCCTCATCAACTATGCGGTAAAGGCTATTCAGCGTGTCGCCTTGCACCAGCACACCCGGAAAACGGCGCTCGGTATGGCGCATGACCGCGGCGTTCGGAGCGTCCGAGTAAATCTCGACTTCAACCGTCTTCACGCCGCCAATACCTCATCGCCCCCAACCGGCACCAGCGCGTGCAGGAACTGATGCGCGCTCTTGGCCCAGGTGAATTGCTGGCCATACGCGCGGCACGCCGCGCGGTCGCGAGTAAGCGCCTCGGCGATCGCTTCGCCGAGATTATCGTGCATCGCACCCGTTTCCGGGGTCAGCACGTCGACCGGGCCGGTCACCGGATAGCCCGCGACCGGAGTCCCGCAGGCGAGCGCCTCGATCATTACCAGTCCGAAGGTGTCGGTCTTGCTGGGGAAGACGAACACGTCGGCCGCGGCATAAGCCGAGGCGAGGTCCGCGCCGAACTTCGGCCCGAGGAAATGCGCGTCGGGGAATTTCGCCTTGAGCGAGGCGAGCGCGGGGCCGTCGCCTATGATCACCTTGGTGCCCGGATGCGTCGCCTCGAGGAACGCCTCGATATTCTTCTCGATCGCGACGCGGCCGACATAGAGCTGGATCGGTCCGGGCAGCGCGCGGATCGCGGGATCGGGCATGGGATCGCCGAAGGTCGAGAGGTCGACGCCGCGCCCCCAATGCCGAATCTGGGTCAGTCCGTGCGCCTTGAGCGTATCCGCGATCGACGGGGTCGAGGCGAGGATCGATTGCGCCGGCGAATGGAACCAGCGGATGTAGCGCCACACCCATTCGGGGTTCACGCCCGTCCGCGCCGCGACATAGTCCGGGAATTGGGTGTGGTACGCGGTGGTGAACGGGAAATCGCGCGCCAGGCACCAGCGCCGCGCCGCGAGGCACACCGGCCCCTCGGTCGCGAGATGGATCGCCTGGGGGCTGAAATCCTCGAGCATCCGCCCGACCGCCCCGGTCGAGGCGAAGGCCAGCCGGATTTCGGGATAGGTCGGGCACGGCATCGAATAGAACAGATCGGGCGAGACGATCAGCACCTCGTGCCCCTGGCTGACCAGCTCGTCGCGGACCGACTGGAGCGTGCGGACGACGCCGTTGACCTGCGGGCTCCAGGCATCGGTGACGATCGCGATACGCACCTCTTTCAGGCCGCCGCTAGCGTCAAGCAGGGGGTTTGCTCCCGTCTTCCTTCGATTTCGTCGGCCCAGTGCAACACCTCCATCCGACCATCGAAATGCTCGACCAATGCGGTGCAGCCTTCGACCCAATCCCCGTCGTTATAATACTGAATGCCGTGGATTTCACGATATTCCGCAGTGTGGATATGTCCACAGACCACACCATCGACTCCGCGATGTGCCGCCGCCTGGGCGACGACATCTTCGTAATGCGAGATGAATTCGACCGCGTTCTTGACCTTGGCCTTGGCGTGCTTCGACAGCGACCAATACGGCAGGTTCCAGAAACGGCGCCAGCGATTGACCAGCCGGTTCAGCGCCATCATCGCCTCGTACGCCGCGTCGCCGACATGCGCGAGCCAGCGGTGCGAGAGCGTGATCGCGTCGAATTCGTCGCCATGCAGCACCAACAACCGGCGCCCGTCGGCGGTTTCATGGATCGCGTTGCGGCGGATCGCGATGCCGCCGAAATCGAGCCCGCAGAACTGGCGCACTACCTCGTCATGGTTGCCAGGGATGTAGATCACCTCGGCGCCGCGCTTGGCGCGCTTGAGCAGGCGCCACACCACGTCGTTGTGCGCCGCGGGCCAGTAGAATTTCTTCTTCAGCCGCCAGCCATCGATGATGTCGCCGACGAGGTACATCTTCTCGCTGTCGACATGATCGAGGAAGTCGATCAGCATCTCGGCATTGCAGCCGCGCGTGCCCAAATGGACGTCGCTGATCCAGATGGTGCGATATTGCCGGCGGCTATGCGTCGCACGCTCCGGAATAGCCGGTGTCGAATTGGCAAAGTCGGCAAGGTCGGCGATATTGCCGCCCTGTAACAATTTCGTCATTTCATTCATGCGTCATAGGCCCCGGCGGATGACGTTTCCGGGCCTATGGCGAAGTTATGTTACAGATCGAATCACGATGACTTCGAAAGTCGCAAAAGAATCAGTCATTGATGCCGATATGGCCTGGCAGCGCGGCGACGCGATCGAGCCAGGCGCGGACCGCCGGATAGCGCTGGAGTTCGAACCCACCCTCCTCGCAGACATGGGTGTAAGCGTAGAGCGCGATGTCGGCGAGGCTGAAGCGGCCGCCGGCCAGGAACGGGGTCCGCGCGAGATGTTCGTCCATCAGCGTCAACGCCGCATCACCCGCCGCACGCTTGACCGGCAGCTGGCTGCGCTGGAGCTCTGAGAAATTCTCCTCCCCGGTCCACACCATCCAGAAACGGATCGTCGCGACGTTGGGTTCGTGATTATATTGCTCCCAGAACATCCAGCGCAGCATGTCGGCGCGGTCGAACCGGTCGGCCGGAATCAGCTCGGAGCCGTCGGCGAGGTAGAAGCACGCCGCGTTGCTCTCGGGCAGATAATCGTCGCCGACCTGGAGCACCGGGATGCGGCCATTGGAATTGACCCCGCCCAGGAACGCGTCCGACCGCGTCTCGCCCTTCATGATGTCATATTCGCGGCGGTCGAGCGCGATGCCGAGATGCGCCGCGGTCAGCCGGATCTTGTAGCAATTCCCCGACGCCGAATATTCGTGCAGAATCAGATTGGCCATCGTGCTCCCTCCCAGACGGGCATGAGGACAAGCGCGCGCCGCCGCCCGCGTCCAACCAAAAACGCCGGAGCGGTGATCAGCCCGGCTTATATGATCCCGAGCGCCGCGCGGCGGCGTTCGCGCCGGCGATATTGCAACCATCCCCACGCCGCCCCGAGCAGCAGCGGCACCCAGCCCCAGAAATGCGCCCAGAACGGAAAGATCCAGCCGCTGCCGAGTTCCTTGCGCAGCACGGGCAATCCTTCGTCGCCGACCGGCGCGGCGAGCAGAAAGGAATCGTCGCTGTCCCAATCGTCGAAATAGAGGACGTAACCGACCTCCTTATAGGCGAAGAACGGCATGCCGAACGCGTCGATCTCGCGCGCCGAATAGCCGAGCCGGACCGGCGGCCGTGCGTAGCTCGGCGCGCCGCCCGCCAGCATGAGCGAAACCATACGCGCGGTGTTGAACGCGTTGGGCCGCTTGAGCTTGGGAATCATGTAGGTCGCGTCGGAAATGTAGGTCGCATAACGGTCACGGTCGGCCTTGGGCGGCAGCGGCGCGACGTCGGCGACGATCGGCCGGTTGACGAAGCCGATCGGCCGGTCGGACACGAATTGCGTCCCGATGAAGATCAGCAGCGCGAGTACAAGCAGTGCGTCATGCCAAAGCTTCCGCGGCTCGCGCGGCACGCTGGAATCGTCCCAATCGCTCATATAGCCCCCCCTTTTTAGACCCTATCCTATCTCGAGGACGATCTTCCCCACATGATCGCCCGATTCCATCAGCCGGTGCGCGTCGGGTGCCCGCTCGAACGGAAACACCGTGTCGATCACCGGCCGAAGCACCCCCGCCGCGACATGCGGCCAGACCGTCTGCGCGAGTTCGTCGGCGACCGCGGTCTTGAACTCGACCGAGCGCGGACGCAGCGTCGAGCCGGTCAGCGTCAACCGCCGCCGCATGATCTCGAAGATCGGGATCGTCGCCTGAGGGCCGCCCTGCACCGCGATCGAGACGTGGCGGCCGTCATCGGCCAGGCATTGCATGTTGCGCGGGACGTAATCGCCGCCGACCATGTCGAGCACCACCGCGACGCCCTTGCCGCCGGTGATCGCCTTGACCCGTTCGACGAAATCCTCCGCCTTGTAGTTGATCGCATGGTCGGCACCGACCTTGCGCGCGGCGTGACATTTCGCCTCGGAGCCGGCGGTGACGATGATCGTGACGCCGAACGCGTTGCACAAAGCGATCGCCATCGTGCCGATCCCGCTGGTGCCGCCATGGACGAGGACAATGTCCCCTTCCGCCGCATAGCCGCGCTCGAACAAATTGGTCCACACGGTGAACAATGTCTCGGGCACCGCCGCCGCCTCGATCATGCTCAACGCCTCGGGCACGGGCAGGCACTGGCCATAGGGAGCGACGGCATATTCGGCATAGCCGCCCCCCGCGATGAGCGCGCAGACCGGCTGGCCGACCAGGTCGCGCTCGACACCCTCGCCCGTCGCGACGATCGTGCCCGAGACTTCGAGCCCCGGGATCGAGGGCGCCCCCGGCGGCGGCGGATAGGCGCCCATGCGCTGGAGGATCTCGGGGCGGTTGATGCCGGCGGCGGCGACCTTGATCAGCACCTCGCCCTCGCCCGGGCTCGGCACCGGCCGCGCGACGATCTGCAGCACGTCCGGACCACCTGGCTGTTCCGGATCGATCGCCCGCATCACCGTCGGTATCGCGCCCATTAGCATCCCTTCGTCGGATCCCCGATGACGGGTTATTGACATCGCCCGGGCCAGGGTCAACGTTCCCTCTCATGGATTCCGAAGAGAATCTTCCTCGCCCCGGCGATCCGATCGCGCTCCTGGCCAAACAGGACCTCGATCCACTGTCCGTGGGCGAGCTCGAGGGGCGGATCGCCATCCTGGAAGGCGAAATCGCGCGCGTCCGGCAGCATATGCAGCGCGCCGTTAACCATCGCGCAAGCGCCGACGCTCTATTCAAGCGATGAGCGCGAACCGCATCTTCGCGCCGGGCGAGTCCCTAAGGGGATTTCCCGACATGACGATGCGGACCGGCCGGCGCTTGATGCGGGCCCCTCCCATCCCGACATTGGGGAAAAGGGCCGCGCGTCCCTGCGGCCCGACAGGAGTAACAGACTAATGCCGAGTTTCGCCTCCGCGCTCGAAACTACTCTCCACAAGGCGCTCGAAGCCGCGTCGTCGCGCCGCCACGAATATGCGACGCTCGAACATCTTCTGCTCGCGCTGGTCGATGACGAACATGCCTCCAAGGTGATGGCATCGTGCGGCGTCGATCTCGACGAGCTCAAGATGACCGTCGCGCAATATCTCGACACCGAGCTCGACGCATTGAAGGTCGACAAGGCGACCGACCCGTCGCCGACCAGCGGGTTCCAGCGCGTCGTCCAGCGCGCCATCCTCCACGTCCAGTCGTCGGGCCGCGACGAAGTGACCGGCGCCAACGTGCTGGTCGCCCTATTCAGCGAGCGCGAATCCTACGCGGTCTATTTCCTGCAGCAGCAGGACATGAGCCGCCTCGACGCGGTCAGCTTCATCTCGCACGGCGTCGGCAAGGGCGGCGCCCCCGCCGAGACCTCGCCCCCCAAGGGCGCCGAGGAGGAAAAGACGACCAAGTCCGACAAGGGCAAGAACGAGAGCGCGCTAAAGCAATTCACCGTCGACCTCAACGAGAAGGCCAAGAACGGCAAGGTCGATCCGCTGATCGGCCGCAACGCCGAGGTCGACCGCACGGTGCAGATCCTGTGCCGCCGGTCGAAGAACAACCCGCTCTATGTGGGGGACCCCGGCGTCGGCAAGACCGCGATCGCCGAAGGGCTCGCGCGCAAGATCATCGAGGGTGACGTGCCCGACGTGCTCAAGCCCGCGGTGATCTATTCGCTCGACATGGGGGCATTGCTCGCCGGCACGCGCTATCGCGGCGATTTCGAGGAGCGGCTGAAGCAGGTCGTCACCGAGCTCGAGAAGATGCCCGACGCGATCCTGTTCATCGACGAGATCCACACGGTGATCGGCGCAGGCGCGACCAGCGGCGGCGCGATGGACGCGTCGAACCTGCTCAAGCCCGCGCTGTCGGGCGGCACGATCCGTTGCATCGGCTCGACCACCTACAAGGAATTCCGCAACCATTTCGAAAAGGACCGCGCCTTGCTGCGCCGGTTCCAGAAGATCGACGTCAACGAGCCGACGATCGAGGACACGGTGAAGATCCTGGCAGGCTTGCGCTCGGCGTTCGAGGAGCATCACCAGGTCAAATACACGCCCGACGCGATCAAGTCGGCGGTCGAGCTGTCGGCGCGGTACATCAACGACCGCAAGCTGCCCGACAAGGCGATCGACGTGATCGACGAGGTCGGCGCGATGCAGATGCTGGTGCCGCCGAGCCGTCGCAAGAAGACCATCACCACCCGCGAGATCGAGGCGGTGATCGCGACGATGGCGCGCATCCCGCCGAAATCGGTATCGAAGGACGATACCCAGGCGCTGGCGACGCTCGAGACCGACCTCAAGCGGGTGGTGTTCGGGCAGAACGACGCGATCGAGAAGCTCGCCTCGGCGATCAAGCTCAGCCGCGCCGGCCTGCGCGATCCCGACAAGCCGATCGGCAATTACCTGTTCACCGGCCCGACCGGCGTCGGCAAGACCGAGGTTGCGCGCCAGCTCGCCTCGATCATGGGCATCCCGCTGCAGCGGTTCGACATGTCCGAATATATGGAGCGCCATTCGGTCAGCCGGCTGATCGGCGCCCCTCCGGGCTATGTCGGCTACGATCAGGGCGGGTTGCTGACCGACGCGGTCGACCAGCAGCCGCATTCGGTCTTGCTGCTCGACGAGATCGAGAAGGCGCATCCCGATTTGTTCAACATCCTGTTGCAGGTGATGGACAACGGCAAGCTGACCGACCACCACGGTAAGACGGTCGATTTCAGAAACACGATCCTGATCATGACGACCAACGCCGGCGCGTCCGACATGGCGCGCGAGACGGTCGGCTTCGGCAACATGACCCGCGAAGGCGAGGACGAGCAGGCGGTGCAGCGGATGTTCACCCCTGAATTCCGCAACCGCCTCGATGCGATCGTGCCGTTCGGCTATCTGCCGCCCGAGGTCGTCGCCCGCGTGGTCGAGAAGTTCATCCTGCAACTCGAGCTGCAGCTGGCGGACCGCAATGTGCACATCAGTCTGGATGACGAGTCCAAGGCGTGGCTGACCACCAAGGGCTATGACAAGCTCTACGGCGCCCGCCCGATGGGCCGCCTGATCCAGGAGAAGATCAAGCAGCCGCTCGCCGAGGAATTGCTGTTCGGCAAGCTCGTCCACGGCGGCGAGGTCGTGGTGAAACTGAAGGACGGCGCGCTCGCCTTCGAGATCACCCCCGCCGCGCCCAAGAAGCCGGGCAAGAAGGGCGGCAAGGCGGCGAAGGCGGAGGCGAAATAGGCCGAGACGCCGGCAGGAACGAGAGCGGGCCGGGGAGCGATCCCCGGCCCGTTTTTTTGTGTTTCGGGTTTCGGGGGATTTGCGTGGCGAGCCTGCCGGATGCGGAGGGTGGCTGTTGGGCCGGCAGCCGACAAACGGCTTTTTTGATAGCCAATCGCGGAAAGCCGACATTCGCGACGGCAGTCGCCTGAACGTCGGACTCTCTGACCGATTGCGGACTGGCACGTTTTGGAGTGGCGCCTTCGAACCTGACCTTGAACGTTCTTGGTCGAATTAGCCGGCCGCATCGATGCTTCTCAGACGGTGATGACCACCTTCCCGATTTGCTGGTTCGATTCGAGGTAGCGATGGGCCTCGACGATCTCCTCCAGCCCGAACGATCGTGCGATCGTCGGCCGGAGTTCGCCGGTTGCCAGGCCGGCGAGAATGAATTCAACGGCGGATCGCAGCGCGTGCGAATTTCGGACCAACTCGTGGACGACATAGCCACGAAGCGTCACGCTCCTGGCGAGCAGCGAGGCAGGCGGAAGATCGGAAGTGTCTGGATCCAAGGCGCCATAATTGATGATAATGCCGCCCTTGGCCGTTGCGGACACGAGCTTCGGGATCAGCTTGCCGCCGACCGCGTCGAAGATGACCCGTGCACCTTGCGAATTTGTCAGTCTCATTATCGCCTCGGCAACATCACAGTCATCGGATGCGATCACCTGATCCGCGCCAGCGGCGAGCAATGCGTCGCGCTTTCGTGCCGAGCGGGTAATAGCGATCGGTATTGCACCGAAAGACCTGGCCAATTGGATCGCCGCCAGTCCGACGCTGCTCGACGCTGCGGTGATCATAACGTGCTCGGCCACCGTCAAAGCGGCCACGTTGCGCAAGGCTCCAAAAGCGGTGAGAAACGCCATCCAAGTTGCGGCGGCTTGGTCGTACCGTTGCCCTTGCGGAATTGGGACGACAAGGGCGGCCGGAACGTTGACCAGTTCGCCGTGCACTGGCCACTGTTTCATCGAGACCGGTGGTATGACAGCGACGCGGTCGCCCACCGAGTATCCTATCACATCCGGGCCCACCGTTTCGATCGTCCCGGCGGCTTCCAATCCGAGACCCGAAGGCATTTCTGCGTCCTCGATATAGAGCCCGCTGCGGAAAAGCGTTTCAGCTCTATTGAGGCCGAGAGCCCGGACGTTGATCCTCACCTCTCCTTTCGCGGGCGGTCGGACTTCGATCTCGTCAAGGCGAAGAACTTCGGGACCGCCCAATTGGTGAAACCGGATTACCTTTGGCATTCGACACTCCATTCAAATTCTACGGAATGCCTGTACGGTGCGTGCTGATTGCCGATAAACCCGCCTCGAAGGCGTTAAGTCGATAACAGGAGTTTGGAATGGATCGGCTCGTGAGCATGGGCGTCTTTGTTAAGGCGGTCGATCTCGGTTCGTTCGCGGCCGCGGCGGAGCAGACCGGTATCTCGGCGACCATGGTCGGCAAGCACGTGCAGTTTCTCGAAAATCGTCTCGGGGTCAGTCTGTTAAATCGGACTACCCGTCGCCAGAATCTCACCGAATTCGGTCGGGCTTATTACGAGCGCTGCCGCCTCATACTCGACGAAGCCGCCGCTGCAGACGCGCTCGCCTCGGATCACCTTAACGTGCCGCGCGGGACGCTTCGCGTCACGATGCCGGCACTGCTCGGCCGAGTCTGCGTCGCACCGGTGCTCAGGGAGCTGATAACACGTCATCCCACGCTTCGACTCGAACTTTCGCTGACCGATCGGGTATCGGAGTTGGTCACCGGCGGCTTCGATCTGTCGGTCAGGACCGGCCATGTAGAGGACAGGGCCGGTCTGATCATCCGGCGCCTCGGAAGCCATCGCATGGTCGTGTGCGCATCGCCCGGCTACCTTGAGGCACACGGCCGGCCCGGCAATCTTGAAAGCCTCAGTTCGCATGTCTCGGTGATGTATGCCCGCCCGGGTTGGGCTCACGCGTGGCTCTTTCGCGACGAAGCCGGTAATCTGATCGAGATCGAACCCCCTCATCGCATTCGTCTGGACGATCTTGCGGCTGTTGCCGACGCCGCCATCGACGATGCCGGCTTGGCATGGCTTCCTTCGTGGCTAGCCGGTCCCCACCTGTCGGCAGGTACGCTCGTCGAGGTGTTGTCGAATCAGCCTAGCTACTCCTTCGACAACTATGCCGTCTGGCCGCACACAAAGCTGCTTCCGCTTAGGGTGCGGGTCGCGTTGGACCTCCTTGCAGAACAGCTGCCAGGTCGTTTGGACGGAGGCCGCAAATCCGGCTTGGGTCGGATAGAAAGCTGCTAGAAGGACATTCGGCTGGATGGCAGCTTATGGGATCACAGTTTGCGGTCTTGAACGGCGGCAATTAAGGCGCGAAGCCGTCGCGCATTACAAGCGTTAGATCCGAAAATGGATGGCGCGTCGATGGAGAGGCCATATCGCGCACGTTACAAGCGCCAGCACCGCCACTGCGCAGAGCAACGAGGCTAACCGTTGATCGGACACGATCGCCAAGGCGCGGTGAAAGCCCCACATCTGGGGCGTGAGCCGACGCCCGTCTTCTGCAAAGATGGGCAAACCGGCAAAACGACTCGTGATTGTCGAAAGGAGGAACGCGAGAATCGCGTTACCGCCCAATATCCTCAACGGCGTCGCGACGGCTTTGATCGCGCGGTTGCGCAGCGCGACGGCCAACACCGCGAGCGTCAGCGCTGATATCCCACCGCTCACGAGCGCGAAGCTGCTTGTCCAGATCCGTTTGTTGATGACGATGACCGGGTCGAGCGCGAGCCCCACAATGACCAAGATCATTCCGGAGATCGCGATACGGAACACGGCAGTTTCGGCGTCACGCTTCCACGCCCAGGCCGCGAGAATACCGCACAGCACGTCCACCGTCGCCGGCAGAGTGGAAAGGAGGCCTTCGGGGTCATAAGTCGCCGGCCGCGAGCCGGTTGCCGATCCAAGCGGCCACAGATGCGGCTCGGTGAACAAGGTGCGGTCGATAAAACCTGGCAGATTGCCTTCGGGCGTCAATTCTCCAGCGCCGAAGCCGGGTACGGGGACGAGCACCAGAACTAGCCAATAACCGACGAGAATGAGCGCAGCCGTGACGGCGATGGCCCGAGGATTGAGCTTGGCGGTGTCGTCAGTTTCGTGGATCGCGGTGGCGTAAGTCAGTGCGCCGGCCAAACCGTAGCAGAGCCCGATACGCTGAAGGATGCCGGGGATGCGGATATGTGCCAGCCAGCCGCCGCCGTCGGAGAACGGCCCCATCATCGCCATCTCGATCACGAAGCTCGCTTCGACAGCCAGGCCCAGCAGGATCAGGACCGCAGTTCGCCTGAGTAATCTGGTCCAGAATCGTCGGCGCTCCGCCAGCGTTCGCAGCGGTCTCGGAAAGGACAGTCCCAGCGCGAAGCCGACACTGAACAGGAACGCGGGAAATACCATGTCGGCCAGCGTGGCACCGTTCCAATCTGCGTGATCGAGCTGCACATACCGCTGACTCCAGTCGCCAGGACTGACCACCAGGATCATGCCGGCAACTGCAAGCCCGCGTAAGACGTCCAGCGACGCCAGTCGATCTGACTTGGTCATGCGAAGTCCCCCATGACGTAATCGCGACTTAACGACCGCAATTGAGGCGCAAAACCCGCCTCCCAGCTATTCCAGGATCGGCATGAAGACGAGCCAGGCCATGCTCCATCCGCCGATCCATTCGTGGAAATCGACCCACCTGCTCCCGTCCCAGGCGCCGACATTGCCTTGGGTACCGACGCACCAGAAGCGCCCGATATTGTCGACGGCCAGCATGTCGATGGTCCAGCTGTCGAAGCCGGCATCGACCCATTGCGTATCGACCCAGCGGCCGACATTGCCCGCGGTGCCGACGCCATACATCCGGCCGAGCGAATCGAACGCGAGCATCTTGAGCGTCCAGCCGCCGAGATTGCCCTGATCGTGCCACGCGCCGCCGCTCCAGGTACCGACATTGCCGTCCGTCCCGACGCCCCAGAGCGTCCCGTCGGGCCCCCAGGTCAGCGACTTGAGTGTCCAGCCGGTCGGCACGCCCCAGGTCTGCCAGCTCGTACCGTTCCACAGGCCGACATTGCCCTGGGTGCCGACCCCGTAGATGTCGCCGGTCGGCGAGACGGCAAAGCTCCGGAGGGTCCAGCCGCCGACATCGCCGAGGTTCGACCAGAACCCGAAATAGGGAACCCACAGGCCGACATTGCCGTCGCGGCCGATGGCGCAAAGGTTCCGCAGATCCGCGGGCGGATTGTTCATCGGCTCAGCGCCGGCAGCAGCGCGGCGTCCAGATCGCGCGATGGTCCGGAGCGGGCACGCGATAGGTCAGCGTCACCGTCGTCGTCTTGACCGTGAAGGTCTGCGTCGTGGTGGTGACCGTCTTCATCACCGGCACCGCATCGGGTGGCAGAACATAGGCGATCCGCGGCGCCGGAACAGGTGGCGGCGGCGGCGGCGCCTCGCGCGGCATTGGCGGCGGTCCGGCCATGCGGCGCAGGCGATAATAACGCCGGTCCTGCTCGCGCTCATAGGCGATGCGGTGGCGCCACTGATCGTGCGACACCGCGCGCGCGACCTGCCAATCGGCGCTCAACCAGGCTTCGTCGCGGCAATCCTCGTCCCAGCCGCACATCTGGTCGATGCGGCCGCGCAGCCGGTTGATCAGCCGATCCATGCCCCAGCCAGTCGAGAGGTCGAGATCGGCGACGCTGACCACCGTCGTCCGGACGTCGCGGTCATAATCGGACGCCACGGCGGCAGGCGCGATCATCCCCGCGGCCATCACGCCGGCGACAAGGTGCAAAGGGGTCATGACATAGCCTCGTCGGTTAACCATGTTCCGCTGGCATAACGACCCCGTTGGTTCCGCGAGTCAAGCGCGCGTCCTTCCGGGTCGATCCAACCGCGAGACTCAATCGTCATGGGCCGCCCCGGCAAGAGCGCCGAGAACGCCGACGGGTGGAGTGCGGTACCGCCGCACCGCGTCGGCCGCAGGCGTCACGACCGCAACGAACCGATTCCCTCGCCGATTTACCAATAATTTGCGTAAGCTGGTTAGGGCGGCGGCATGCGTTCCGCCGGCCTTTTCGCGTTGGTGATGACGGTCCTGTTGGCCGTTGCCGCGCTATGGGCGGCGCCCGCGCGCGCCGAGAGCGCAGTGACCGGCGCGCGGCTGACGACCTGTACCGCCCCCATTCGCAGCGGCGACCGGCCGGCGACGATGTTCGCGACGCTCGGCCGCTTCGATTGCACCCGTCGCCAGACCGCGTTCGGACAGGGCGACTATTGGGTCATCTCGCAGCCGCTCGAGGACATTCCCGGAATCCGGCACCGGAAGCACGTGCGCATCGCGAGCCTGTGGCAGGACAATATAACGCTGTACGCGCTCTACCCCGACGGGACGATTCGCGGCTGGCGGTACGACGGCTATCAGACGAGCCGCCACCTCCAGCTCGGCGGGATGGTCGAATGGGTGCTGCCCGAGGTGCACGCGGCACCGCTGCGGCTGATGTGGCGCGTCGAGGGATCGGCCAATCTGCGCGGCATCCTGCTCGCGCCGACGGTCACCACGGCGCGCGAGGCCGATCGTGCGCAAATGACGATGGCGGCGATCTATGCCGGGTTCGGCGGGCTGTGCCTCGCGCTGCTGATCTATAATCTCGCCATGTGGGGCGCGCTCCGCCACACCTTCCAGCTCGCTTATTGCGCGATGGTCGCCGCGCTGATGCTCTACGCCCTGACGTCGTCGGGCGCGCTCGCCTGGCTCAACCCGGACATGCTCAACAACGACCGGTTACGGCTCAATTATCTGCTGCTGTGCACCGCCGCCGCTACCGCGCTGACCTTCGCGCGCTATTTCTTCGCACCGGCGGTCACCGCCGGTTGGGTGGGCAAGGCGGTCAACTGGATCACCGCGGGTTCGGTCGTCGCTACCGGCGCGTTGGTGCTGTTCGCGCCCTGGCATATCCACGTCCTCGATACCGCCTTCTCGCTCGCGTTCGCTGCGATCGTCATCGTCATCTTCCCGATCATCCGCCGCGCCCGCGCCGAAAAGAGTCCGCATCTCTGGCTGTTCGCGCTCGCCTGGTCGGCACCGATCCTGTTCGCGACGCTGCGTCTGCTCGGCAATCTGGCGCTCATCCCGTGGAGCTTCTGGCTCGATAATTCGACCATCCTGTCGATGGCGTTCGAGGCCGTGATCTCGACGCTGGCGATCGCCTATCGCATCCGCCTGCTCTCGGTCGAGCGCGACGAGGCGCTCGAGCGCGAGGTGATTGCGTCGCGGCTGGCCGATACCGATCCGCTCACCGCCTTGCTCAATCGCCGCGCGTTCCTGCGCCAGGCGATGGGGCGTCGCGGGGCGCAGTCGCTGATGCTGGCCGACCTCGATCACTTCAAGGGGATCAACGAGACGCTCGGTCATGACGGCGGCGACGAGGTTCTGCGGGTGTTCGCGCGCGTGCTCCGTCAGGCGGCGCCGGGTGCGCTGATCGCGCGCATGGGGGGCGAGGAGTTCGCGATCCTTTCCTCCGCCGATCGTGCCGTTACCCCCGATGCCGTGCTCGCCAAGCTGCGCGCGGCGCGGATGCCGTTCGACCTGACCGTCACCGCGAGCATCGGTGCCTGCACCGGTCCGCTGGTTACCGAAGCCGACTGGAAATCGATGTACCGCCGCGCCGACCGCGCGCTGTTCGACGCCAAGCAGGCCGGCCGCGACCGCGCCCGCTTCGCCCCGCCGCTGGCGGTCTGCGCCGCCTGACCTTTACCCAGCGGTCGTTTCGCACCCGAAATTGCGACGGTTTGCCGCGGCACCGGCTTGTCGCGGCGCCTCTCATCTTTTATGATCACCTGCTGGAGGCGCGGGTAAATGCGTAGGCGCAGGATGATTGTTGCGGTGGGAGCGATGCTCGCGCTCGTCGCGGCCGTACGCCATCCGACCGCCGATATCGAAATCCTGACCCACCGCGTCGGCGACCCCGCGCCGCACCGCGTCCAGGCCGCGGTCGACCTCGGCGTGGTCGCGGTCAAGTTCCTGCTGACCTGGACGGGCGGCACCGCGCTCGATCGCTAGCCCAAGCGTCTGATCCGGCTTGCCGTCCCCCCGACGGCGCGCTTACATCAGTGTCAATGACTGGAAACCCGGAGAGCATCTGGCGCAGCGACGCCTATCGTCACCCGACGCCCTGGGCGACCGACTTTCCGCCATTGTCGCTGGTCGACATGTTCGAGACCAGTGCGCGGAAGCACGCCGATCGCACACTGCTCGACTTCCTCGGCCGGCGTTATTCCTATGGCGAGGTGATGGACGGCGCGAAGCGCGTCGCCACCGGGCTCGCGCGGATGGGCTATGGCCCCGGCGACCGCATCGGGCTGTTCCTGCCCAACGTGCCGCATTACGTCGCCGCCTATTTCGGCATCCTCAAGCTCGGCGCGACGGTGGTCAATTTCTCGCCGCTCTACACTGCCGACGAACTCGCGCATCAGGTCGCCGATTCGGGCACCAGGTTGCTCTTCACGCTGTCGGCGACCGCGTTGCTGCCGACCGCGCTCCAGGTGCTCGACAAGAGCGCGCTCGACCGGCTGGTGGTGGGGTCGGTGGCGGGTGCGTTGCCCGCGACCAAGTCGCTCTTCTACCGCCTGTTCCGCGGCAAGGAGGTGGCCAAGCGCCCCGACGACGCGCGCATCAGCGCGTTCTCGGCGCTGATCGCCAACGACGGCGAGCACGATTTCCCGGCGATCGACCCGGCGGCGCACCTCGCGCTGATTCAATATACCGGCGGCACCACCGGCACGCCCAAGGGCGCGATGCTGACCCACCAGAACCTGTCGGCCAATGCCCGCCAGGTCGAGGGCATGGATCCGCACCCCGGCGAGGAGGATCGCATCATCGGCGTGCTGCCGCTGTTCCACGTCTTCGCCAATACCTGCGTGATGAACCGCACGATCGTGAACGGCGGGATGATCGTGATGCTGCCGCGCTACGATGGCGCGCAGGTACTCGCGGCGATCGCGCGAACCCGGGCGACCGCGCTGCCCGGCGTGCCGACCATGTATCAGGCGCTGCTCGACCATCCCAAGCTCGCCGGCGCCGATCTCTCCAGCCTCAAATATTGCATCTCGGGCGGCGCCCCCCTCCCCGCCGAGGTCAAGGCGAAGTTCGAGGCAGCGACCGGCGCGCGGGTGATCGAGGGCTATGGCCTGTCCGAGAGCTCGGGCGTGGTGTCGTGCAACCCCTATGAAGCCGAAGGCAAGGTCGGGACGATCGGCCAGCCGATGGCGGCGACCGAGGTCCGCCTCGCCGACAAGGAAGACCCGACGCGCCCGGCCCCCGACGGCGAGCCCGGCGAGATCCTGGTGCGTGGCCCGCAGATCATGAAAGGCTATTGGAACCGCCCCGACGCCGATGCCGAGGTGTTCGTCGCCGACGCCGGCGCCGCGTGGCTGAGGACCGGCGACGTCGGCACGATCGACGCCGATGGCTTCATCCATATCGTCGACCGGCTCAAGGACATGATCGCGGTCAGCGGGTTCAAGGTGTTCCCGAGCCAGATCGAAGCCGCGCTCTACCGGCATCCGGCGGTGAAGGAGGCGCTCGTGATCGGCGTTCCCGACACCTATCGCGGCGAGCAGCCCCGCGCCTTTGTGACGCTGGGCGACGGCGCGACGGCTACGGGTGAGGAGATCAAGGCCTGGCTCAATCCCCAGCTCGGCCATCACGAGCGCGTCGACCAGGTGGTCGTGCGCCTGACGCTGCCCAAGACCCTGGTCGGCAAGCTCAGCCGCAAGGAACTGGTAGCCGAAGTGCTCGCCGAGGCCGGCGCCGCCAGTGGCTGACGGCGGCGACGCGCCGGGTCCCGCTGGCGCCGATGTCGGGGGACGACCGATGATCGCGGCGATGCGCTTCACCGGAGCGTGGCGCGATTATCAGGCGCGCGTGCTCGACGAGATCGACGCGATGCTCGCCGACCAGCGGCTGCATGTGGTCGCCGCGCCCGGATCGGGCAAGACCATTCTCGGACTGGAAATCATGCGGCGCCAAGGCCGCGCCGCCTTGATCCTGGCGCCGACCACCACGATCCGCGACCAATGGCCCGCGCGGCTCGTACCATTGTTCCTCGCGGCCCCTCCCGGCACGGGCGAAGTGTCTTGCGACCTGGACGTGCCCGGGACGATGACCGCCGCGACCTATCAGGCACTCCACGCGCGTTGGGCGGCAACAGGCGAGCAGACGACGCCGGCTTTCGGTGCGTTGGTCGACCGGCTGAAAGCAATCGGCCCGATCACCCTGATCCTCGATGAGGCGCACCACCTGCGGCGCGAATGGTGGAACGCGCTCCAGGCGCTGGCCGACGCGCTCGGCGACGCTCGGATCGTCGCGCTGACCGCGACACCGCCTTACGACGCGCCCTATGTCGAATGGACGCGCTACGAAACGATGTGCGGTCTGGTCGACCTGGAGATCGGCGTGCCCGAATTGGTGCGCAACGGCGATCTGTGTCCGCATCAGGATCATGTCATTTTCTCGGTGCCCGAGAGCGCCGCGCTCGCCTTGCTCGACGACCGCCGCCACGCGATCGCCGATCTCGTCGCCCGGCTTCGGGACGATATTCCGCTGCTCGATTTCTTCGCCGCCCATCCCTGGCTGACCGAATCGTCGTCTTGCGCCGCAGAAATTCTCGACGCGCCCGAAATGCTATCGGCGATTCTCGTGCTGCTCTCCTCCGCCGGGCGGCGCCTGCCCGATGCGCCGCTTGCCTTGCTCGGCGTCGGCCGCGGCGAAGTCCCCGTGCAATCGCCGTTCTGGGTCGAGATCCTGCTCAACGGATTGCTGTTCCGCTTCCCCGCGATCTTCCCGATCGGCGACGAGCGCAGCCAGACGCTGCGTGCCGATCTCAATGCACATGGCTTGATCGAAGCCAAGCAGGTCCGCCTGAGAGAAAGCCGCGCGACCTTCGAATTGATGGCCGGGAGCGTGGCCAAGCTCGACAGCATCGTCGCGATTGCGGCCGCGGAGGCCGCCAGCCTCGGCAGCCGACTGCGCATGGTCGTGCTGTCGGACCATGTCCGCGCGGGTGATTTGCCGCGTGCGGCCGGCATCGACTATCGCCCCGCCAAGCTCGGTGTCGTGCCGATCTTCGAGACGTTGCGGCGGGCCGCAATCGCCGGCCAGCGGCTGGCGGTTCTCACCGGCAATCTGATCATCTTGCCGCACGAGACCGAGCCTCCCCTGCGCGCGTTGGCCGCGGCGCGCGGCCTGGCGCCCGACCTGTTGACGGTGACGCCGTTGGCCGGCACCCCCGGGTATGGCGCCTTGATCGCAAGCGGCGACGGCGGGCGCTACGCGACCGAATTGGTGACCGAGCTGTTCGAGGCAGGCCATATCGGCATCTTGGTCGGCACGCAGGCGCTGCTCGGGGAGGGCTGGGACGCGCCGGCGATCAACAGCCTGGTGCTCGCGAGCAACTCGGCGGCATTCATGCTGTCCAACCAGATGCGCGGCCGGGCGATTCGGATCGATCCGCGATGCCCGGACAAGGTTGCCAATATCTGGCATCTGGCAACCGTCGATCGCCTGCCCCCGACCGCAGCGGATGCTCTGGCAGGTTGGATGGCGTGGGGGACGCTCGACCAGGGCGACGGTGTCTCGTCGGACCTCGACCTGCTGACCCGGCGTTTCAGCGCGTTCGAGGGGATCGCCAATAGCGGACCCGACCGGATCGAAAGCGGCCTGGCGCGGCTCGACATCTTCGCCGATGACGGTCCCGAAGCGCGCAACGCGAACAGCTTCGCCGTCGCGCGTGACCGCGCCGGTATCGCCACCCGATGGGCGCGCGTGCTGGGCGACGCACCGCCGCGCGCGCATGTCCGCGAGGTCGCGAGCCCGAATTACGCGCCGTTCCGCCTGTCGTGGTACGACACGCTACGCTGGCTGGCCGTCAGCGCCGGGTCGGGCGCAGTCGTGGCTGCCGCCGATCAGCTCCGTGCGGTGCATGGCTGGGGCGGTTGGGGACTGACGATCATGGGGCTCGGCGGCGCGGCGGCGCTGGGATCGTTGCCACGGCTCGTACAGGCCGCGCGGCTGGTCTATCGCAATGGATCGCTCGAAAGCAGCCTGGGACAAGTCGCCAAGGTCGTGCTCGACAGCTTGCGTTATGCCGGGCTCGTGAGCGAGCAGGACGCGAGCTGCGGCGATTTCGAGCTTCGCGCGGGGCTGGACGGGCGGCACGATATCGTCATCCACGGCGTACCGCGCGCCACCGAGCGGCTGGCACTGCAGGCGATCGCCGAAATCCTCGGCCCAGTGCAGAACCCGCGCTACCTGCTCGTACGCAGGAGTTGGCTCGGGCCGCGCCGCCGCACCGATTATCACGCCGTGCCCACCGCAATCGGCCAGCGCAAGGAATGGGCCGACTATTTCCACCAGCAATGGACGGCCGAGATCGGCTCTTCGCAGCTGATCTATGCGCGCACCCCGAACGGGCGGCTGATGCTGCTCCGGGCTCGCGCGCGATCCTTTGCGGCAGGCTTCCAGCGCGCCGTCGAGCGTCGCTCGGCCTGGTTATAGCCGAGCACCGCGTCCTCGCTCATCCAGCCGGGTCGGTGAAAATCGTAATCGCCGGCCGCCCCACCATCGGCGTCGCGGTCTTCGGCATCCGCGCCTCGAGCGGCGCGAGCCATTTGGCGACGCCGCGGCCGATCGAGACCTGCGGCTGCGACGGGGTGATCTTCCCCATCCGCTCCCATTGCGCGATCAATGCGCGGGCATCCTCGCCCGCCTTGGCGAGCGGCACCGGCTGGCGCAGCGCGTGGTTGATCATCGCGTCGCCGAAGAAGGTCCAGTCCTTGTCCGCGGCGCAACCGAACGAGGTACGATCGGCCGAGGCCGCGGTGAGCAACGCCGTGGTGTCGCTCGCCATGCTCGGCACGAACACGCCCGAATAGCAGGCCGAGAGGATCAGCAATCGGTTCCTGATCCCCAGTTCGTCGAACATCCGCGCCAGCCGCGCGGGCGAGATGATCCCGAACCCCTCGTCACCATCATGATAGGCCAGACCGACCTGCGCGCCGTGCCCGGCGGTGTAGAGCACCACCACATCCTGGCTTCGGTCCATCAGCTCGGCGATGCGGGCCAAGGTCAGCGCCAGCGCGCGCGGCGTCCCGTTGGGAAGCAGGCTCGGCCCCGATCCGTCGGTCCCGGCGAGCACGATCGTATGTCCCGCAGCGCCGTAGCGCCGCGACAGCACCTTGCCCGCCTCGCGCGCCTCGCGGCCGAAGATCGGATCGCTGTCGAGACCGATCGCCACGACATAGGCATCGACCACGCCCTTCGTCTGCGGCTGGAGCGCGGCCAGCGCCTTGTCGAGCCGACGCTGGTCGGCGAGCATCCAGGTCGGTGAACGGTCGCGGTCGAGCTCCGGCCCCAGTTCGAGCGATGCCCGTTCCTGCGCCGGACCGTCGCCGGTGGCGAGGCTCGGCCAGTCGGCGGTGTGTTGGGGAGCGACATAGGAGCCTGCCGCCTGGCTGGTCGCCGACGCGGCGAGCATCAGGCTGGCGGACATGCCCAATGCGAGGGCGATGACGCGACGGACGAACTGGTGACGCATGCAACCTGAGTCCCCGTTATGGTGCGTCAGAAGGTGGCGCCGCGCGAATCGAAGTCAAGCGGCGGCATAGCTGGGTCGCGGGGAGAGGAGCCAGGCGTCGGCAATCCACCGCTTCCGTACCTTACGTCTTCGCCGGTCAACCGCCCACGAGCGCCTGATCGCGCAGCCCGCGCCACACCTTCAGTGCCTGCACCGTCTCGGGCACGTCGTGGACACGGAGGATTTGGACGCCGGCCTCCGCGGCCTTGAGCGCGAGCGTGATCGAGCCGCCCAGCCGCCGGTCGGCCGGCGCCTCGTTCGACAGCGCACCGATCATCCGCTTGCGGCTGGCGCCGAGCATCAGCGGACAGCCGAGGCCGTGGAACATGGCGAGCCCGTTCAGCAGCGACAGATTGTCCTGGAGCGACTTGCCGAATCCGATGCCGGGATCGACGATGATCTTCGCGCGATCGACGCCGGCCGCGACCACCGCGGTGATGCGCGCTTCCAGCCAGTCATAGACCTCGGTCAGCACGTCGCCATAACCGCCGCCGCCATGCGGTCCCTTGGCCGGATCGGGCGAATGCATCAGCACGACCGGACAGCCGGCCTTGGCCACGATCTCGAGCGCGCGGTCGTCCCACAGCAGCGCGGCGACGTCGTTGACGATCGCGGCGCCGGCGGCGAGCCCTGCCTCCATCACCACCGCCTTGCGGGTGTCGACCGACACCAGCGTGCCGGCGCGCGCCAGGCCACGGATGACGGGCTCCACGCGCTTCTTCTCGTCCTCTTCCCAGACGAGTTCGGCGCCCGGCCGCGTGGATTCGCCGCCGACATCGATCAGCGCGGCACCGGCGGTCGCCATCGCGACGCCGGCCGCGACCGGATCGTCCTGCGCACCGCCATCGGAAAAGCTGTCGGGGGTGACGTTGAGGATGCCGGCGACCAGCGGCTGGTCGAAGCGCAGAATGCGCTCGCCAAGCGTCAGCGGGGCGCGCGGGCGGGTGATCGTCGTGTGCAGTTCCGCGGCGCGCTCGTCATTGGCGCACAGCGCGCGGGCGAATTCGGCGATCGACACGGTGCGTTTGGCGCCGCCCTCGATCACCTCATAGGCGGCGAACCATTGCATCCCGCCCACGAGCCGCGCGACCTCGCCGTCGCGGCCGATCGGCGTGTCGACGAACTGGACGGGGCGGAGGTGGAGTTTGGCCATTCATTCACCTTCGTCATGCCGGGCTCGTCCCGGCATCCACCGCGCAGCAAGCGCCGAAGCCTTCAGGTTTTGCGGCACCGTGGACCCCGGGACAAGCCCGGGGTGACGCATTCCTCCGGCAGTATTTCTACGGCTGCGTCGCCAGCAGGTAATTCTGCCGCAGCGCATCGATCGGCTTCAACCCGTCGACCGCCTCGAAATGCCAGAAGGTCCAGCCGTTGCAGGCCGGTGCGTTCTGCAGGATCGCCCCGAGCTTGTGGATCGACCCCGCCTGGCCGCAGTCGCTCTTGAGCGAGCCGTCCGCGCCGACCGTCGCCTTCCAGCGGCGCTTGGTGTCGGTTAGCACCGTGCCGGGGCTGAGCATACCGTTCTCGACCAGCGAGCCGAACGCGACGCGCGGCGCGGCCTTGGGGCTCTGCATCGTGGTCAGCGCCGATTCGTCGAGCGGCAGCGCCGCGGCGATGCGTTCCTCGGCCGCCTCGATATAGACCGGTTCACGCTCGATCCCGATCCAGTGCCGGCCGAGCCGCTTGGCGACCGCGCCGGTGGTGCCGGTGCCGAAGAACGGGTCGAGCACGACGTCGCCCGGCTTCGAGCAAGCGAGCATGATGCGGTAGAGCAACGCCTCGGGCTTCTGGGTCGGGTGGACCTTCACCCCGTTCTTCTTGAGCCGTTCCTGGCCGCCGCAGATCGGGAATTCCCAGTCCGAGCGCATCTGGAGCTCGTCGTTGAGCGTCTTCATGCTGCGGTAGTTGAACGTGTATTTGGCACCCTCGCCGCTCGACGCCCAGATCAGCGTCTCATGCGCGTTGGTGAAGCGCGTGCCCTTGAAATTGGGCATCGGGTTGGCCTTGCGCCAGATGATGTCGTTGAGGATCCAATAGCCCAGGTCCTGGATCGCGGCGCCGACCTTGAAGATATTGTGGTAGCTGCCGATCACCCAGATCGAGCCGTTGTCCTTGAGGATGCGCTTCGCCTCGCCCAGCCATTCGCGGGTGAAACGGTCGTACGCGTTGAGGCTGTCGAACTTGTCCCAATCGTCGGTGACCGCGTCGACATGGCTGCCGTCGGGCCGCGACAGGTCGCCGCCGAGCTGGAGGTTGTAGGGCGGATCGGCGAAGATCAGGTCGACCGACTTGGCCGGCAGCGCGCGCATCGTCTCGATGCAATCGCCCATGACGATGCGGTCGAGCGGCAATTCGCCCGGCACCAGCACCGACGGAGCGACCCGCGCCCTGACCTTCTCGATAACCCCCATCGGCAACCACTCCCCCGCAATGTCTCGCCCCAAATTCAGGGCGGGCGGACTCCGGTCAAGCGAAGTTTAGTTAACGAGTCGGGTTACGAAATGGTTAAGCAAGCGGAACATTTTACGACCCGCACGAGATATTGAGTCCCGAGTTATCCACAGCCCCAAGCCATGGGGTGTGGCAAAAAAGACTCTTAAAACGGGAGAACCGCCTGGGCGACCGGGGAGAAGCTCCTCCGGTGCAGCGGACAGGGACCATGCTCGCGCAACGCCCGCAAATGGTCGGGGGCGCCATAGCCCTTGTTCGAGTGCCAGCCGTAATGCGGATAGGCTTCGGCATGGGCGATCATGATCGTGTCGCGGGTGTGCTTGGCGATGATCGACGCGGCGGCGATCGACAGGCTGATCGCGTCGCCCTTGACGATCGCGGTCGCCTGCCAGGTCCAGCGCGGCAGGCGGTTGCCGTCGACCAGCACATGGCCCGGTGCGCAACTCAGCGCCTCGACCGCGAGCGTCATCGCCTTCATCGTCGCCCAATAGATGTTGAGGCTGTCGATCTCCTCGGCCTCGCAGATGCCGATGCCGACCGTCGCGCAATCCATCAGCCGATCGTGGAGCCGGGCACGCTCGGTCGCCGACAGCTTCTTCGAATCGTCGAGCCCGCGTGGAATGCCCTTGGCCGGCAGGATCACCGCGGCGGCAACCACCGGCCCGGCGAGCGGCCCGCGGCCTGCCTCATCGACGCCGGCGACGGGCGCGAGACAGAGCTTTTCGTGCTTCAATCCCGGCATCTCAACTCCAGCGCGCCGCGAACGCCGCGGCGTCCCATCCTTGTACATCCATCGCGGCCAGCGCGTCGTAAAATGGTACGCGGCCGATCGTATGGCCCATCGGGCCCTGCCCCATTCCCAGACCGGGCGCATGCTTCAGCGCCTCGCGGACGAACGTGATACCGCGGTCGACCGCATCGCGCATCGTCATGTTCTGGGCAAGGCCGGTGGCAATCGCGCTGGCTAGCGTGCAGCCGGTGCCATGCGTATGGCGCGTATCGACTCGCCGGGCGAACCAGTCGGTCTCGCCATGGCTTTCGACCAGTGTGTCCGAGATCTCATCGCCATCGCCATGGCCGCCCTTGAGCAACAGCGCCCCGCAACATTGCCACATCGCGTCGCGCCCGCCCAAAGCAGCCAGTTCCTGACGATTGGGAGTGGTCAGAACCGAGATGCGCATCAGCCGCTCGAACGCCGCGATCGTGTCTTCATCGGCTAATACGTCACCGCTGGTCGCGACCATGACCGGATCGAACACGACCGGCATATCGAGCGGATCGAGCACATCCGCCACCGCATGCGCCGTCGCCGCCGATCCGATCATCCCGATCTTGACCGCGTCGACGCCGATATCGGTCACCACCGAATTGATCTGCGCGATCACCATCTCGGTCGGTACCGCCAGCACCGCCTGGACGCCAAGCGTGTTCTGCGCGGTGATCGCGGTGATCGCGGTCATCGCATGGCCGCCGAGCATGGTCACCGTCTTGATGTCGGCCTGGATCCCCGCGCCGCCGCCCGAATCGGACCCGGCGATGATCAGGACGCGCGGCGTCATCCCCGCTTCCTGGCCTGCGGATAGCTCCCCAGCACCCGCATCCATTTCGAATGGAAGCCGAGTTCCTCCAGCGCGCGGTCGAAATTCGCGTCGCCCGGCCGGCCTTCGACATCGGCGTAGAAATCGGTCGCCGCGAAACTGCCGCCGCGCTGGTAACTTTCGAGCTTGGTCATGTTGACGCCGTTGGTCGCGAACCCGCCCATCGCCTTGTACAGCGCGGCGGGCACGTTCTTCACCTCGAAGATGATCGTGGTCATGAACGGCCCGTCGCCGGCCAGCGGACCGCCGCCGCGCGCCAGGGTCACGAAGCGCGTGGTGTTGTGCTCGGCATCGGCGATGTCGCTGGCGAGCGTTTCCAAGCCATAGATCCCGGCGGCCGGCGGCGGCGCGAGCGCGGCGACCTTGGGATCGTTGATCTCGGCGATCAGCGCGGCGGCGCCGGCGGTGTCGGGGTAGGCGATCGGGTTGATGCCATGAGCCTTCAGCCAATGCCGACACTGGCCGAGCGCCTGGGGATGGCTCATCGCTTCCCGGACGCCGTCGAGAGGGCCGACGCCCATCAACGCGTAGCGGATCGGCAGGAAATGCTCGCCGGTGATCACCAGCCCCGATTCGGGCAGCAGGAAATGCATGTCGGCGACGCGGCCGTGGAGCGAATTCTCGATCGGGATGACCGCGCAATCGGCGCGCCCTTCCTTCACCGCGTCGATCGCATCCTCGAAGCTGAAACACGGCAGCGGCAGCCCATCGGGAAAGGTTTCCTCGACCGCGACATGGCTGTTCGCGCCCGGCGCGCCCTGGAAAGCGACCGCGCGCTCCGGCTCACGGGCAGCGGCTTCGGTCATCGCAGCGACGATGGGCCGGGCGGGGGCGGCGAAGTTCTCCATGGACGGCCGCGATTATAGGGGCGGCCCCGTCGTAGCAACCCGGGTGTTCGTTTGACGCGCTCTAGCGCGTGGACGGTGCCAGCCCACTCCCCCACCCGACCACCCAATCAGGATATTCTATGGGCGGTCGGGTGGGGGAGCGGGCTGGCACCGCCTGTGGCCATGAGGCCGCCAAACAAACACTCCACCTTGCCCCGCACAAAAGCGCTTACTAAAGGGCTGCTACTCAATTCAGGGGCGTACGCGAAAAATCATGTCCGACAAGACCAACACGATCGCTGGCTGGACCCTCGCTGGGTGCTTCGTGGCGCTGGGCGCAACGATCGTGGGCGGGATGATCTTCCATAGCGGGGAGCCCAAGAAGGAAGGCTTCCCGGTCGAGGCGGTGGACGAAGGCGGCGACAGCGGCGCCGCGGCCGAAGTGCCGATCGCCAGCCTGCTCCCGACCGCCGACGCTGCCAAGGGCGCCGAAGTGTTCAAGAAGTGCGGTGCATGCCACACGATCAATTCGGGCGGCGCCAACGGCATCGGCCCGAACCTCTACGCCACCGTCGGCGAGGCGGTTGCCGAGGGCAAGGGCGGGTTCGCCTTCTCCGACGCGCTCAAGGCCAAGGGCGGCAAGTGGGACTTCGATTCGCTCAACGCCTGGCTGACGTCCCCACGTAAATATGCGCCGGGCACCAAGATGACCTTCGCCGGCCTGTCGAACCCCAAGGATCGCGCCGACGTCATCCTGTATCTGAACCAGCAGGGCTCGAACCTGCCGCTGCCGGCAGCGCCAGCCGCCGCGCCGGCGGGCAAGGATGCCAAGACTGCCGCCGCGGGCAACAGCGCGGCGCCGGCCGAGGGCAATGCCAGCGCACCGGCGGCGGGTAATACTGCTGCTCCGGCTGCCGGCAACGCCGCAGCCCCCGCGAAGAAGTAAGCTCAGCTAAAAATCCTCCCCATGCTCGCATGGGGAGGGGGACCGCCGGCGTAGCCGGTGGTGGAGGGGACGCCGCGCGAAAGCGCGGCGTTATTGCTTGTGGCGCTCCCCTCCACCAGCCTTCGGCTGGCCCCCTCCCCATCTGCGATGGGAAGGATTTATTTTCAGCGCGACGTTTCGGCCTGCACCGCGATCTGCTCCGCCGCGTGCCGCTCGGCCTCGGCCATGCCGTTGTCGAGCGAACGGTTCTGGTAGAAGCGCTGGACGTGTTCCCAGCCTTCCTCGGCCGTCTCGCAATAGGTGAAGATGTCGAGGTCCTTGGCACTGACGACGCCTTCCTCGACGAGCGCATCGAAATTGACCACGCGCTGCCAGAAATCCTTGCCATAGAGCAGCACTGGGATCGGCTGGATCTTGCCCGTCTGGATCAGCGTCAGCAGCTCGAACAATTCATCGAACGTGCCAAAGCCGCCCGGGAACGCCGCGAGCGCGCGCGCGTGAAGCAGGAAGTGCATCTTGCGGAGTGCGAAATAGTGGAATTGCAGGCTCAGTCGAGGCGTCACGTACGGGTTCGGCGCCTGTTCGTGCGGCAGCACGATATTGAGCCCGATCGATTCGGCGCCGACATCGGCCGCCCCGCGATTGGCCGCCTCCATGATCGAGGGGCCACCGCCCGAGCACACCACGAAGTGACGGCGCCCATCGGTGTCGACCGGGAAGCTCGACGCCAGCCGGCCGAGCTCGCGCGCGACCTCGTAATATTTGGCCTTGGCGGCGAGTCGCTCGGCGACCTTGCGCGACGCTTCATCGGTCGCGGCATCGAGCACCGCCTGCGCCTTTTCCGGCGACGGGATGCGCGCCGAGCCGTACATCACGAAGGTCGAGGCGATCCCCGCCTCGTCGATCACCAGTTCGGGCTTGAGCAATTCAAGCTGGAAGCGGACCGGACGCAGATCCTCGCGCAGCAGGAAGTCCATGTCCTGGAAGGCGAGCCGGTAGGCCGGATCCTGGGTCTGCGGGGTGGAGATGCCGCCCTTGGCGCGGTCGGCTTCCTGCTTGGCGCGCGGGAAAACGCGCGACGGTACTCGTGTATCAGTCATCCCAGTCACCTAGAGCAAAGTTGTGACGGATTGAAGGGGTAGCGCTGCGGCTTTCGTGCGGCCTTTGCGTCGCTTAGGGGCGTGGCTGCATTCTAACGGCGGCCGTGCACCGCAAGACGCGGCGCCGAGGTCGCGCGCAGCTATTGGCCGAAAGCACGATCGAGCCAGAAGCAGCTCGTGATCGCCCCGGCTCGCCCCGATCAAGGGCGATCGGGCGACGATGGTCAGCCGCGCTTCTTGTTGCGATTGGCGTAGAGCAGTGCCGCGGCGACCGCCGCCGATCCGATGCCCGCCCCGATCGCCGCCATGCCCCATTTGCTGAGCTTCGCCGGCTCGGGTGTGCCCTCGGCGCCTTGCCGGCGCTCCTTGGCGACCCGCGCCGCGGCCATGATCTCATTCTCTTCGGGCTTGTCGGTCACGCTCACTCTCCTCGACCCTGTCCGTAGCGCGCCCGGAATCCGCTCGCAAATGCGTTGAGCGTTCCCGCGGCGATCGCACCGCGCAAGTCCGCCATCAACGCCTGGTAGAACCAAATGTTGTGCTCGGTCATCAACATCGCACCGAGAATCTCGCCCGCCCGTACGAGGTGGTGGAGATAGGCACGCTCCCAAGTCGCGCACACCGGGCAGCCGCATTCGGGATCGAGCGGCCCCTGGTCCTCGGCGAATTTGGCGTTGCGGACGTTGATCGGCCCGGTTCGCGTGAACGCCTGCCCCGTCCGCCCCGAGCGCGTCGGCAGCACGCAGTCGAACATGTCGACCCCGCGCTCGACCGCGCCGACGATGTCGTCGGGTTTGCCGACGCCCATCAGGTAGCGCGGCCTGTCCGCGGGAAGCTGGTCCGGCGCGAAGTCGAGACAGCCGAACATCGCCGCCTGCCCCTCGCCCACCGCGAGCCCGCCGATCGCGTAGCCGTCGAACCCGATGTCGGTCAGCGCCGCCGCGCTTTCCCCGCGCAATCGCTCGTCGAGCGCACCCTGCTGGATGCCGAACTGCGCCGAACTGTCGGCATGCTCGCCACCGCCCAGGAACGCCTCGCGCGAGCGCCGCGCCCAGCGCATCGACCGCGCCATCGCCGCCGCCTGCACCTCGGGCGTCGAGGTGGTCGGGACCAGTTCGTCAAACGCCATGACGATGTCCGAGCCGAGCAGCCGCTGGATCTCCATCGAGCGCTCGGGGCTCATCAGGTGGCGCGAGCCGTCGAGGTGGCTCTTGAACTCGACCCCATTCTCGTCGCGCTTGGTCAGTTCGGACAGGCTCATCACCTGATAGCCGCCGCTGTCGGTCAGGATCGGCCGATCCCAACCCATGAAATGATGCAGCCCACCCAGCCGCGCGACGCGCTCGGCGGTCGGGCGCAGCATCAGGTGATAGGTGTTGCCGAGGATGATGTCGGCGCCTGCCGCACGCACGTCGCCGGGCTTCATCGCCTTGACCGTGGCGGCGGTGCCGACCGGCATGAACGCGGGCGTGCGGATCATGCCGCGCCGCATCGCGATCTCGCCGGTACGCGCCTTGCCGTCGGTGGCGTGGATGGTGAAGTGGAAACGGGGGTTCATGCGGGGGCCAGTTCGTCGAGAAGGTCGAGGAAAACGCGGTCGGCGGCGCGGCGGCGCTCTTCCGGCGAGATCGGGTCGAGATCGGACGGCTGGTCCGCGGCGATCGCGCCTTCGATCAATGCGGCGATGCCGGGCGGCACCGGCCCGCTGCCGAGTTCGGCGGTCACGAGCTTTCGCTCGAGCAGGACATCGATCTCCGCCAGAGTGGCAGGTGGCAGGTCAATGCCATCCAACAACGACGCCAACGCCATCGGCGCGACCGTGTCGCTAGGATGTTCATCCAGCCAGGTCATCGCCGCGACCGGGCGCAGGGCATAGAAGATCTTCTTGAGCGGGACCTCGCCGCCGTTGCGATCGAGCCAAAGCCATTGGGATTTGGCCAGGCTGAAATAATGCCGCCGGATCGCCCCGCGATCGGTCACCGTTCGCGCCAGGTCCAGCAAACGGTCGGCGACGTTCTGGTCGAAACGGTAGCGGATCGGCGAGGTCAGCCATTCGATCGCGACGGCATTGCCCTTGACCATCAGCTTGATCAGCTTGCCGAGGTCCCAGCCGTTGACGTCGTAGATCGCATCGAGCGGCGTCTCGATCACGTCGCGCGGCCGCCACAACGAGCGATAGTCGTCGTGCCGCCGCACGAACACGAAACGGCAATCGTAGTCGCTGTCGGGCGAGGGGAATCCCCAGGCGCGGCTGCCGCTCTCGATCGCGATCGGGATGCGGACCCGCTCGTCGTGCTCGGCCGCCGCCAGGCGCGCGTCGATGCCGGCGACGATGGCGGGGTAGAAATTCTGTGGAAGCGCGCGGCTGGACATCGCGCGCGGCTCTACCCGCAGTCGGCGCGCGGGTCACGCCCCCGGGGCCTATCGCGTCGCCTTCACATAGTCGACGAAGGCGCGCAGCGGCGGCGGCACCAGCCGGCGGCCGGGATAATAGAGGAACGGGCCGGAGAAACTGTCCCACCATTCTTCCAGCACCGGCTCGAGAGCGCCATTGGCGAGATGCGGCCGCAGCCAATCTTCGAACGAGCTGATCACGCCGCCGCCAGCGATCGCGACGTCGATCATCAAGTCGATACCGCCGCCGACCGAGACGATCAGCGGTCCCTTGGGGTCGATGCGCACGACCTCTTCGCCGCGCACGAATTCCCATGGTGCGGTCAACCGGCCGCTCGCGAACCGGCCGAGCAGGCAGGCATGGCCGAGCAGGTCGCGCGGATGCGCCGGCCGCCCATGCCGATCCCAATAAGCGGGTGCCGCAGCGGTAGCGAAGCGCTGGACGCGCGGCCCGATCGGTACCGCGATCATGTCCTGGTCGAGCCGCTCCTCGTACCGGATGCCCGCGTCGCAGCCCGCCGCGACGAGGTCGACGTACGATTCCTCGGCGACCAGTTCGAGCTTGATCTCGGGATAGGCGGCGAGGAACCTGGGGACGATCGCCGGAAGCACGGTTCTGATCGCACTGCCCGGGACATTGATCTTGAGCGTGCCGGCGGGGCGATCGCGGAAATCGTCGATCATCGCCAGCGCGGCCGCGACTTCGCCGAGCGCCGGCCCCAGCCGTTCGAGCAGCCGTGCGCCGGCCTCGGTCGGCGCCACACTGCGCGTCGTGCGGTTGAGCAGTCGCAGGCCGAGCCGCGTCTCGAGCCGCCGCACCGCCTCGCTCAGCCCCGACGCGCTGGCATCGCCCGTCCGTGCAGCCTCGCGGAACCCGCCCGCGCGCGCCACCGCGACGAAGGCATCGAGATCGCCAAGATCCGCCATTGTTCGATAATCCGTACAACCCTGTCCATATTATGCGGGATTATCGCGCAGGCAAGCAATGCCTAGATTGGCATCGTTCGCTCACGAGGAGACTCCCCATGCCCGATATTTCCAAGGCCGGCACGTTCAGGCTCGGCGACCGCGAGGTCCACCGCATCGGCTATGGCGCGATGCAGCTCGCCGGCCCCGGCGTGTTTGGGCCGCCGCGCGACCACGACCAGGCGGTATCCGTGCTGCGCGACGCGGTGGCGGCGGGCGTCGACCATATCGACACCAGCGACTATTACGGCCCGCACGTCACCAACCGGATCATCCGCGAGGCACTGTCGCCCTATCCCGCGGCGCTGACGATCGTCACCAAGCTCGGTGCGGTGCGCGGCGATGACGGTTCGTGGTTGCCCGCACAGTCACCCGACGACTTGCAGCGCGGGGTCGAGGACAACCTCCGCAATCTCGGGCTCAAGGCGATCGAGGTCGCTAACATGCGCGTGATGGGGGACGTTCACCGGCCGAGCGAAGGCTCGATCGCCGCGCAATTCTCGGCGCTCGCCGACCTCCAGCGCCAGGGGCTGATCCGCCACCTCGGTATCAGCAACGCGACCGCGACCCAGATCCGCGAGGCGCAGGATATAGCGCCGGTGGTGTGCGTACAGAACATGTACAACGTCGCGCACCGCGAGGACGACGCCCTGATCGACAGCTTGGCCGACCAGGGCATCGCCTATGTCCCGTTCTTTCCGCTGGGCGGCTTCAGCCCCCTGCAATCGACCACGCTGTCGGCGGTAGCCGCGTCGATCGGCGCGACGCCGATGCAGACCGCATTGGCCTGGCTGTTGCGGCGCGCGCCCAACATCCTGCTGATCCCGGGAACGTCGTCGGTTGCGCATTTGCAGGAAAATCTGGCGGTTGCCGACATCGTCCTGCCCGACGACGCGATGGCCCGGCTGAACGCCATCGCGATGGCCGCTGCCTGACGCGACGGGCGCCCGGTCAAGCGGTCAGATACGCGACGATCTCGTCGGGTGTCGCGAACGCCGCATCGGGCTTCATCGCCATCAGCATGTCGGGATTGGCATAGCCCCACAGGACCGCGCCCGCGGCGAATCCGACCGCGCGCGCGGCGTCGATGTCGCGCGTCTCGTCGCCGATCGACAGGATCGACTGCGGCGGCAGGCCGCTTGCCCTCACCACCTGGCGGAACTTGCGCACCTTGCCGAACAGCCCCGAGCCGCAGAAGAAGCGCTCGAACCGCGCCGCATCCTCGGAGCCCAGGATCGCGCGGACATTGGCTTCCGAATTGGATGAGCAGACGAACATCCGCACGTTCGCCTCGCTCAGCGTCCGGAGCATCGCGCGGACGCCGTCGAACAGATGGATCTCATCCGCATGGCGACCGAACCGCGCGCGGACGTGGCGCGCGATCAGCGGCAATTTCCAGCGCGAGATGCCGAGGTGGTCGATCACTTCGCGCGTGGTGCGCTTGCGCAGCCCCTCGACCTCGTCGGGGTGGACCGGGCGGAACCGGAAACGCGCAGCAAGATCGTCCATGATCGACAGGAACCAATTGCCGCTGTCGGACAAGGTTCCGTCGAAATCGAAGATCACCAGTTGGTATGGATGCCGGGCGGCGGTCACGATTATCCGCCCCGATTCCCGCGCTTGCCGCGCTGTCCGTCGCCCATCGGAAAGGCGCGGATCGTCAGCAACTCGGCACGGGTCAGCACACCGTCCTTGTCCTTGTCGAGCCGGGCGAAGATCTGGTCGAACTTGGCCTCCAACTCGGCGAGCGTGATCTGGTTGTCGCTGTCGGTATCGGTCTCGTACGGGCCGGGCAGCGCGTTTTGGTCGCCCAGCCATTTCTGCGCCCAGTCGGCGAAGGCGATATAGCCGAGCTTGCCGATATGGCCGGTGTCGATCGCCTCGAAGCTCCGGGCAACGCCCTTGTGCATCTCGTCACGCGTCACCCGGCCGTCGCCATCGGCGTCGAACGTCGCGATCATCATCGCCACCGGCTCGACCACCAGCACGGGTGGCGCAGCGATCGATGGAGGCGCATTCTTGCTGCCGAGCGGGATCGGCACGCGATTGTCGTTCTGCGCGGCCGCCGGCAGCGACAGCAGGCCGAGGGCGAGCGAGCCGATCGCGGCGAGGCGAACGGCGCGGGCAAGGCCGCGGCTGGTAGCTGGATAGGCTCGATTCGGCGGCATCTGGAACAGGCTGTGCCCCAGCCGGTGCGCCCGGGCAACAGCGACGACGCGCACCATCCGTCCGCGTTAGCGGATCGGGACCGAGGCTCCAGCATAGGGGTCGTAGGGGACGGGTGTCATCGTAGGGCGTGGCCGTGGCGGCGGCGGTGCCGGCGCGACGATCGGCGGGGGAGCATCGTAGCCGCCGCCACCGTTGGCGGCGTAGCGCAATCCGCTGACGATGGCCGAGGCGCCGAACAGGATGAAGCAGCCGAACACCACGGTGATGCCGTGCCGGATGTTGATCCGTCCGGTCAGCATCCCGAAGCCGATCGCCGCTACCGCGAGCACCGCGACCGAGGTCGCCACCGTCCCTAGCAGCGCGTCCTGAAGCCACGACACCGCCGCGACGAGCGCGCTCGATCCCGCGGGGGAATCGGCGAGCGAGGTCGGGACGTAGGAGAGGATCATGGGGTGACTTTAGGACCGGCGGCCTTGCGAGCAAAGAGGCGCCTTCTCGCGATGCGGCAAAGCGATCGATATCGTTCCGAGCCGCGCGTCGCCGGATTACGGCAGCAGCAGAGAGCTGTCCCCGTAAGAATAGAAACGATACCCATTCCCAATGGCATGCGCATACGCGGCCTGCATGCGGTCGAGCCCCATCAGCGCCGAGACCAGCATGAACAAGGTCGATTTGGGCAGATGGAAATTGGTCATCAATCCGTCGATCCCCCGGATCGTCACGCCGGGGGTGATGAAGATCGCGGTGTCGCCCTCGAACGGGTGGACGCGGCCCTCGCCATCGGCGGCGCTTTCGATCAGGCGCAGGCTGGTCGTGCCGACCGCGATCACCCGCCCGCCGGCGGCGCGCGTCGCGTTGATGCGCTCGGCCGTGGCGGCGTCGATGCGGCCCCATTCGGCGTGCATCCGATGGTCATCGGTATCCTCGACCTTGACCGGCAGGAAGGTGCCCGCGCCGACATGGAGCGTCAGCGTGACATGCCCGATCCCGGCCGCCTCCAGCGCCGCCAGCAGGCCGGGCGTGAAGTGCAGCGCCGCGGTCGGCGCGGCGACCGCGCCAGGCTCGTTGGCGAACATCGTCTGATAGTCGTCGGCGTCGCGCGTATCGGTCGGGCGCCGCGCCGCGATATAGGGCGGGAGCGGCATGCGCCCGGCACGCTCGAGCAGCAACTCGACCGGCTCGTCGCCGGCGAAGTCGAGTGCGAAGCTGCCGTCCTCGGCACGATCGGCGGCGGTCGCGGTGACGCCCGCGCCGAAGTCGATCGCGTCGCCCTCGCGCAGCCGCTTGGCGTTGCGGATGAAAGCGCGCCAGCGGCGTGGTCCCTCGCGCTTGTGCAAGGTCGCGCCGATCCGGGCTTCTCCCCGCATGCCCTCAAGCTGCGCCGGGATCACGCGCGTGTCGTTGAACACCAGCAGGTCGCCGCGCCGCAGCTCGGACGGCAGGTCGCCGACCAGCCGGTCGCGCGTCGCCCCGCGCGATCCGGCGCCGTCGAGCACGAGCAGGCGCGCCGCGTCGCGCGGGCTCGCCGGGCGCAGCGCGATCCGCTCGGGCGGCAGATCGAAGTCGAACAGGTCGACGTCCACGCCGCCCCTCGCGTCAGCTGATCGTGCTTACTTCTTCTTCGCGGCCGGCGCCTTGGCGGGCGCCGTCGTCGGCGCAGCCGGCGTTGCTCCCGCCGGTGTCGCTGCGGTCGGCGTCGTCAGCGACGGCGCGGGCGTCAGGGAAGGCGGCGGCGGGGGAGGCGCCGGCGTGTAGGGCGGTGGATTGTCCGCGGCGACATAGGCATGGAGGATCGTCGACGGATTGGCGGGCGGCTCGCCGCGCGCTACCGCATCGACATATTCCATGCCCGAGATCACCCGGCCGAACACGGTGTATTTCTTGTCGAGCGCGAGCTTGGGCAGGAACACGATGAAGAACTGGCTGTTGGCGCTGTTCTCCGCCTTGGTCTTGTCCTCGACCGAGGCGTCCGTCGCGGCACCTTCGCGCGCCGCCGCCACCGCGCCACGCACGTGCGGCAGATAATTGAACTCGGCGGGCAGGTCGGGCAGCGTCGAGCCGCCGGTGCCGTCGCCCTTGGGATCGCCGGTCTGCGCCATGAAGCCGTCGATCACGCGGTGGAACTTGAGCCCGTCATAGAAATGCTGGCGGGTCAGGATCTTCACCCGCTCGACCATCTTGGGCGCGACGTCGGGGCGCAGCGAGATCACCACGCGGCCGCCGGTCGACAGGTCGAGATAGAGCAGGTTTTCCTTGTCGGTGATCGGCGGCGGCGCGAGCCGTTGCGCCGCGGGCGGCGTCGGCGCCACCTTCTGCTTCTTCGCCGCGATCGAAGGACTGCCGGCGATCGCGACGCTCATCATCGCAATCAGGCCGAGAAAGAAACGCATGGGCACTCCAGCAAAAAGATAACGGCGACAATAACGAGCGTGCGCTTAAAGCAAATCGTCGCCTACGCCAATCTGAACATAAAGCGGCGGAATTGCGGCGTTCAGCTTCCCTTGCGGCCGATCGTCTCGACCCGCGCCGCGACCTCGTCGCGCACCCGCTCGGGCACGAACTTGCCGATCTCGCCACCGTACATCGCGATTTCCTTGACGAGGCGGCTGGCGATCGGCTGCAGCGCGACGTCGGCCATCAGGAAGACGGTTTCGATCCGGTTGTTGAGCTGCTGGTTCATGCCGGCCATCTGATATTCATATTCGAAGTCGGCGACCGCGCGCAGGCCGCGTACGATCACGCTGGCACCTTCGCGCTCGGCGAAATCCATCAGCAGCGAATCGAAGCTGACGACATGGATCTCCCCGCCGATCCCGGTAACCTCGCGCTGGACCATCGCCATGCGCTCGTCGACGGTGAACATCGGCGATTTCGACGGGTTGGTCGTCACCCCGATCACCAGCCGGTCGACCAGCTTCGCGCCGCGCCGGATGATGTCCATATGGCCGAGCGTGATCGGATCGAACGTGCCGGGATAGACCCCGGTGCGAATGGTCATGCGTCCCTCCCCAATTTCCTCTGGAGCGTGCTGCGTTTCGATGGAAACGCAACGCGCTCGGGAACCCTCGTGATCGCGTGCTTGTTCGCGAATAGCCGGATTCCACCTATTCGCAGCACGCTCTAGCGGTCGCGCTCGAGCACGTAGCGCGCGACGCTGCGCAACAGATCGGCTTCGGTGCCATAGCCGCGCAGATGGTCGATCGCCTGGTCGACCAGCATCCGCGCCTGGCCGCGGGCGCGATCGACGCCGAGCAGCGAGACGAAGGTCTCCTTGCCCGCGCCTTCGTCCTTCCTGAGTTTCTTGCCCGCTTTTGCCTCGTCACCCTCGATGTCGAGCAGGTCGTCGACGATCTGGAAGGCGAGCCCGATGTCGCGGGCATAGCCGCGCAGGCCGGTCCGCCCCTCGGGCGCGACGCGGCCCAGGATCGCTCCGGCCTCGACCGCGCAACCGATCAGCGCCCCGGTCTTCATCGCCTGGAGCCGGGTCACGGTGTTGAGGTCGAAGGTCGCGGTCTCGGCCTTCAGGTCCATCATCTGTCCGCCCGCCATGCCGTTGGGCCCGGCGGCGCGCGCGAGGTCGAGCACCAGTTCAGCGCGGACGAAGGGATCGGGGTGCGTCGCCGGATCGGCAAGCCATTCGAACGCGAGCGCGTGCAGGCTGTCGCCCGCGAGCACCGCCGCCGCCTCGTTGAACGCGCGATGCACCGTCGGCTTGCCGCGGCGCATGTCGTCATTGTCCATCGCCGGCAGGTCGTCGTGGATCAACGAATAGACGTGGATCGCCTCGATCGCGCAGGCGGTGCGCGCGATGCATTCGCGATCGACCGCGAACAGCCCGGCGGTCGCGAACACCAATAGCGGGCGCAGCCTCTTTCCCCCGCCGATCGCGGCGTGGCGCATCGCCTGGTAGAGTTCGGCGCGCGGATCGTCGGGCACGGCGAGCAGGACGTCGAAGCGGCGATCGACCTCCGCCCCTACCTGGGTCAGCGCGGCCTTGAGCGACGGGGAGCCGGGCACCGCGCCCGGCTCAACTGGCGTTGAACGGCGCGACGCCGGCGGGGCGGCCATCCGAATCGAGCCGGATCGCCTCGATCCGCGCCTGGGCGGCATCGAGCCGTTCGGTGCATTTCTGGCGGAGGCGCGTGCCCTCTTCATAGAGCCGGATCGCGTCGTCCAGCTTCGCCTCGCCGCTCTCGAGCTGGCGGACGATTTCCTCGAGGCGCTTCAACGCATCCTCGAACGACAGGTCATCGATCGGCGTGTCCATGGTGACAGCCTATGCGGCAGCGGACCGGCGGGGGCAACCGCCGATCCGCTGTCGGGAGGTCAGGCGATGTGCAGGAGGCGCGCGACGAAGATCAGCACCATGCCGCCGACGATCGACGCGAGGAGGCCTGCCGGATGGAACGGCTTGTCGCGTTGCGCGGGGCTCAGCAGCTGCATGGCGAAGCCCGCCACGAACGAACCGGCGATACCGAGCAGGATGGTCACGATCCAACCGGCATCGACACGACCCGGATAAAACCAACGCGCCAGCACGCCCACGATCAGGCCGATGACGATCATGCGGATGATACCCAACATTCTCTTTCTCCCCACTCCATGTGGTGGCGCGAGGATTGCACGGCCATTCCGCTTGCACAATGACTCGTTGGCGGGCCGGGACCCGCCGACCGCGCGACGCGTTCGTACCGGCAAAACGAGAGGGAGCGCCATGTTCACCAGCATCAACCCGGCGACCGGAGAGCCCGGGCTCAGCCATGCCGAACTGACCGATGCGCAGGTCGAAGCGCGCGTCGCAAAAGCGCACGAGGCTTTCCTCGCGTGGCGCGACAGCGATCTCGGGGACCGCATGACCCTGCTCCGCCACATCGCCGAGCGGTTCGAGGACGACAAGGAGCGCCTCGCGCGGATCGCGACCGAGGAAATGGGCAAGACGCTCAAGTCGGCGATCGCCGAGGTCGAGAAATGCGCCTCGGCCTTTCGCTATTACGCGCGGCACGGCGCGCAACTGCTCAAGCCCGTCGAGGTCGATACGCCGGTCGGCCATGCCGTCGCGCGCTGGCTGCCGATCGGGCCGGTGCTGGCGGTGATGCCGTGGAACTTCCCATATTGGCAGGTGGTCCGCTTCGCCGCGCCGGCGATCATGGCGGGCAATGTCGGGCTGCTGAAGCACGCCTCTTCGGTTCAGGGCTGCGCCGCCGCGCTCGAAGCGACGATCCTGGCGGGCGGCGCGCCCGAGGGGCTGTTCCAGAATCTCGCGATCAAATCGGGCAAGGTCGCCGGGCTGATCGCCGACGACCGTATCGCCGCGGTGACGCTGACCGGGAGCGAAGGTGCGGGCGCCAAGGTCGCCGAAGCGGCTGGCAAAGCACTGAAGAAGATGGTGCTCGAACTCGGCGGATCGGATCCGTTCGTCGTCATGCCGTCGGCCGACATCGCGCTCGCCGCCAAGACCGCGGTCACCGCGCGCACGCAAAACACGGGTCAGTCGTGCATCTGCGCCAAGCGAATGATCGTGCACGCCGACGTCTATGACGCGTTCATGGCAGCGTTCTCCGCCGGGATGAAGGCGGTCAGGACGGGCGATCCGATGGATCCGGCGACCGACATGGGCCCGCTATCGTCGGAGGAGCAACGCGACACCGTGCTCGGCCAGATCGCGCAATTCCGCGACGCGGGCGCGACCTTGCTGTTCGGCGCCGAGAAGCCCGACCTGCCGGGCGCTTACCTGACCCCGGGCGTGCTGGTCGACGTCGATCCGGAGAGCGACGTCGCCAAGGAGGAAGTGTTCGGCCCCGTCGCGATGGTGTTCAAGGTACGCGATATCGACGAGGCCGTCGCGATCGCCAACGACGTGCCGTTCGGGCTCGGCTCGTCGGTCTGGACGCAGGACGAGGCCGAGAAGGAACGCTTCGCCCGCGACATCGCGGCCGGCATGACCGCGGTCAACCGCATGCTCGCCTCGACTCCCGAAGCGCCGTTCGGCGGCATCAAGCGCTCGGGCCACGGCCGCGAGCTCGGCCCGTGGGGACTGCACGAGTTCATGAACCTGAAGGCGGTGATCGGGTGAGAGCGGGTGCCGAGCAAAACAGCAGATAGCCCCTCCCTTGAAAGGGAGGGGCTTGTTTGTTCGCGCAAACGTCAGATCGCGGTGCCACCGTCGACGTTCAGGGTCGCGCCAGTGATATACGACGCGTCGGGACCGGCGAGGAACGCGGCGACACCGGCAATCTCCTCGACCGAACCGAACCGGCCGAGCGGCACGATCTGCCTGAACGCATCGGCGGCTTCACCCGTCGGCGCCAGGTCGGTGTCGATCGGGCCCGGCTGGATCACGTTGACGAGGATATTGCGCGGAGCAAGATCCTTGGCCCAGCCGCGGCCGAGTCCGGCGACCGCCGCCTTGGTCGCACCATAGGTCGACATCCCTGCGAACGGCGCCCGCTCGCCGGCGACCGAGCCGATCAGGATCACGCGACCGCCATCCGGCAAATGCTGGAGCGCCGCGCGCGTGCCGACATGCAGACCTCGGACATTGACGCCGAACTGATGGGCGAACGCCTCATCGGTGTCTTCCCCGACCCCGGCGAATTCGGCGACGCCGGCATTGTGGACCAGGATGTCGAGCCCACCCAGAGCCTGCACCGCCGCCTCGATCCCCGCACGCTGCGACGCATCGTCGCCGGCATCGGCCTGGATCGCGACCGCCTTGCCGCCGGCCTGCTCGATGATCGCCACGGTGGCGGCGGCCGCTGCCTTGTTGCCCGCATACGTGATCGCGATGTCGGCGCCGTCGGCGGCCAGCCGCTTGGCGATCGCCGATCCGATGCCGCGCGATCCGCCAGTGACCAGCGCCTTCTTGCCGCTCAAAACCTTGTTGCCGGACATGTGACTTCTCCAACTATCTGCCCGCGATCACGATGGCGTGCGCTGACGGCGGACCGTAACTGGGAAGCCTGTCTAAATAGTTCAATATTCCCGAACTATGAAAATGACGAACCTTTCCTATATTCGGCGCATGCCCCACTTCACCCATCCCAGATTGGAAGACGTGCCGCTCGACCTCGCGCTCCATGCCCTGGCCGATCCCAACCGGCTGGCGATCGTCGCGCGGCTCGCGGCGGCCGTCGGATTGAGCTGCTCGAACTCGGCGCCGTGCGGCGACGTCCCGGTGCCCAAGAGCACGCTGTCCAATCACCTGAAGACATTGCGATCGGCGGGACTGGTCGAGACCACGCAATCGGGCCGCGAAATGATCAACGTGTTGCGCCGGGCCGAATTCGACGAACGCTTCCCGGGCCTGCTCGACGCAGTACTGGCAAACGCTTGAAGCGCTGGCGCGGCTGGGGCAGACAGCCGGCATGACCGATACCGGAGTAACCGATCAGGCCCGTGCGATGCTCGACCGGGTATCGCCGGAAGGGCGCGCGCGTGCGCTGAAGGCGCAGCGTCGGCGTCAGGCCCAGACCAACAAGCTGATCCTGCGCTGTCTGCTGGCGGGCGCGATCGTCGCCGCGCTGGCCGCGGCGATCGGCTATGCGATACCGATCGGTACGCCGGGCGTGCTCGCGGCTTTGGTGGCCTGGGCGATCGCCTGCGTCGCGATCGCCATGGGATCGCGCGAGCGCCCGGCGACGAGCGACGCGCTGGCCGCAACGCGGCTGCAGCAATTGCCCGACGTCGCCGGCCGCTGGTTGGAGGGGCAGCGCGCGGCGTTGCCCGCGCCGGCCTTGAGGGTCGCCGACGACATCCTCCACCGGCTCGAAGGGATGACGCCGCAGCTCGCGCGGCTCGATCCCAAGGAGCCTGCGGCGGATGCGGTGCGCAAGTTGCTGTGCGTCGAGCTGCCCGATCTCGTCACCGGCTATCACGCCGTGCCGCCCAGCCTGCGCGACCGCGCCGGCAGCGCCGGGCAGAGCGCCGACAGCCATCTGGTCGAGGGACTCGGGGTGATCGACGCCGAGGTCGCGCGGATGACCGAACAACTCGCGCGCGGAGCCTTCGACGAGGTCGCGACGCAGCGGCGGTATCTCGAGTTGAAATATGATGGGGCGGGGTCGCTGGGGAAGTAGGCATCCCTATCGGGAATTGCCCATGCCGTCGCTTTGTCTGCCGCCCCCTAAATCCTCCCCGTTTACGGGGAGGGGAACCAAGACGCGCAGCGGCTTGGTGGAGGGGGTGTTCCTCATCGGACTCGCTTGCGGCCTGCCCCCTCCACCACGCGGCTGCGCCGCGCGGTCCCCTCCCCGTAAACGGGGAGGATTTGGACCGCGTCCCGCTGACCCTCAGCTATTCACCGACAGCACCAGCTTCGGATCGGGAATCCGGTCCGTCTCCACCATCCCCTCGATCGGCAGCACCGCGGTCCCGATCGCGAAGAACTCAATCACGTGCGTCGACCAGCCGTGGTTGCCCTCGTGCAAGTCCGCGCCGACCACGCCTTCCGCCCCGGCGCGGCTCGCTTCGAGCTGCATCCGCTCCATCGCGATCTCGCGCGCCTCGTAGAGCGCGACCGAGAAATTGGTCAGTTCGACATTCTGCCCGATCGTGCCGAGCGACGCGAACGGCCCGCGCCGCGCGACGTGGTAGACGCAGCTGCCCATCACCATTTCGAGCGGACGATAGCCGGCCTGGAGCAGGGTCCAGAAATCCTGCCCCGACAAGGCCGAGGTGAAGGGCTCGCCGCGCGGCCCCTTGAAGCCCTGATGCCCCTTGGCATGGACGATGCCGGTACCGATCGCGACGAATTCGAGCACCTTGTCGTCCCATTCGAGCCGCTTGACGGTCAGCCGCACGCCGACGATGCCGTCCGCGCCCATCGCCTGTGCCTCGGCCTTCATCCGCTCCATCGCCAGCGCGCGCGCCTCGTACATCGCGGTCGACAGCACATCGAGTTCGACCGACGAGCCCCAGCCCGCCATCTGGAACCCGACATGGTATATGCACGAACCGACGCACAGCCCGATCGGCTCGAACCCGGCCTTGCGCACCAGCAGGAACTCGTTGACCGAGAAGTCCGAGGTGAAGACGCCGTCCGGATGCCCCTCACGCCGCAACCCCGCCAACCGCGCCAGCGCGTGTTCGGGGATCGGCTGATTACCGTCGGCCATCAGATGCTTCCTTCCTGGTCGTCCATATCGCTGTCATAGGTCGAGTGGCGCGGGCCGTTACCCGCGCCGAGCGGCGAGGCCTTGTCGCGCATGTCGAGCACCATCTCGATCTCGTGGCTAACGCCCTCGCCGCGCTCGACCTCGACCACCGTGCCGATGACGATGTGGCGGCCGAGATATTGCGGTGGCTGCTTGTCTTGCTCACGGCGGAGCAATTGCCCGAACTGGGTGTGCGCGAGGACGCCATTACCCTGCTGCGCCGCCGCGCGCCGCAATTCGGCATGCGCGTCGCGGCGGATTCCTTCCCAGAATTCGGTCAGGTCCATGATCGGCTGGTTGGTCCAGGAAGTCATCGCACGCTGCGTCTGCCAGGCGCCCGAATTGCTCCACGCATTGTTGAGATACCAGTCGAACTGCGCGCCGACCGCGATACCGACGGGGACGATCCCGGCTTCGAGCAGCCGGACGAATTCGAGCGCGGGCACCGTCGCAACGACCGGCTTGGGGGTCGGCTTCAGACCGGCGATTCTCACCGCGGTCCCGATCAGGGTGAAGTCCATGCTGGCGCCGATCGAATGGCGCAGCGTCCGCATTCGCACGTCGACCACCGCATTGGCCCCGGCTGCCGCGGCTTCGCGCTGCAGGCGATTGAGCGCCTTGTGCCAGCCATCGGCATGGCCCTCGGTCCAGCTATAGCCGTAATGGTACCAGCAGGTGCCCGACACGGTCGCGACCGGGCGGATGCCGTGGCTCTTGGCCAGCAGTAATTCCGCCGGGGTCATGCTCGCCACCCAGGGCGCCGACCCCGCGGCGGCGCGCGTGAGGCGTTCCTCGACGAAGCCGGGCAGGCCATGATGTTCGAGCGCGACCGTCCATTCGGCGGTGCGTTGTTCGTGATCGACAGGTTCGACCGGATCCATGCGGCGCGTGTCATGGCAGCATAACACGGCCAACTCAATCGGGTCAGCATCACTGCCCTGAGATTTTCTCGCACCGCGATCCCGACAGTAAGATCGCACCCCGATTCCGTTCGGCGGCCGCCTGCGATCCTGCGACGCAGCGAAAGTGATGCGCGACGACCCGACGGGGTTGCACTCGGCAGCCGAAAGGCATAGCCGCAGCGCAGCAAAGCGATAGGGACACGCAATGGCCGAGTTCAGCCTGCCGAAGAACAGCAAGATCCGCAAGAACGGCACGGTCCACAAGGCACCCGACGGCGCGACCAACATCCGCCGCTTCAAGATCTATCGCTACGATCCCGATACCGGCGAAAATCCGCGCTACGATACGTTCGAGGTCGACCTCGACACCTGCGGCCCGATGGTGCTCGACGCGCTGATCAAGATGAAGTCCGAACAGGATTCGTCGCTGACCTTCCGCCGCTCGTGCCGCGAGGGCATTTGCGGATCGTGCTCGATGAACATGGACGGCAAGAACGGCCTCGCCTGCACGACCGCGATCGAGGACTGCAAGTCGGAGGTGACGATCACCCCGCTGCCGCACATGGAAGTGATCAAGGACCTGGTCCCCGATTTCACGCACTTCTATGCGCAATATGCCTCGATCAAGCCATGGCTGCAGACCGTCACCGCGGCGCCCGCGGGCAAGGAGCGGCTGCAGAGCCCCAAGGATCGCGAGAAGCTCGACGGCCTCTACGAATGCATCCTGTGCGCGTGCTGCTCGACCAGCTGCCCAAGCTATTGGTGGAACAGCGACAAGTTCCTGGGGCCGGCGATCCTGCTCCAGGCCTATCGCTGGCTCGCCGACAGCCGCGACGAGATGACCGGCGAGCGGCTCGACCAGCTCGAGGACCCGTTCCGCCTCTATCGCTGCCACACGATCATGAATTGCGCGAACGCCTGTCCCAAAGGTCTCAACCCGGCCAAGGCGATCGCCGAGATCAAGAAGATGGAAGCCGAGCGGGTTGTTTGACCATCCGTGAGTGACGCGCCCAACCCGCTTTTTCTCTACGAGGACGATCCCGACCTGCCGGGCTGGAAGCGCTGGCAGTTTCGCGACCCGACCCGGTTCAATTCCTTCCTCGAACCGCTCCAGGTAAAGCTGGAGGGCAGTATCGCCCGCGTGCGGATGATGCCGCGCCACGACCATTCGAACATGCGCGACAACATCCATGGCGGCGCGCTGCTCGGCTTCATGGATGTGTCGCTGTTCGCCGCGAGTCGGGCGTTCGGCTGCTTGCAGGCGGGTGGTGCAGTGACGCTCGACCTGTCGGCACAATTCATCGGCGGCGGGATGATTGGCGAGCCGCTCGAAGCGCACATCGAATTGCTCCGCGAAACCAGCCGCATGCTGTTCCTGCGCGGATTGATCGTCCAGGAAGGCCTGCCGACGATCGCGAGCTTCACCGGCACGTTGCGCAAGTCCAGCCCGCCGCCGGGGTTGGCGGGCGAGCGGTGATACCCGCTCGTTCGGCAATTTGGATGGGGCGCCGCGATCCGGAGAGTTGTGCTTCGACAAGCCCAGCACGAACGGGTGTGGGGGTCGTTGGTCGCGAACAACTGATGCTCCCCTCTTCCGCTCGCCCTGAGCTTGTCGAAGGGCATCTCGATGTAGTGGGCCGAACCCCGCCACCGGGCCAGGATCAGCCCCTTTGACCGCGACCACCCTCCTCCAGCAATATCACGCCCTGATCACCGCCGGCGAATTGCGCGCCGATCCCGATCAGGAAGCCGCCGCCCAGCGTCTCGACCGGCTGCAGCAGGAACTCGAAGCCCACCCCAAGCGCGGCTCCGTCCTGTGGCGCGCGCTCGGCCGCAAGCCCGACTCCCCGCGCGGCATCTATATGTGGGGCGATGTCGGGCGCGGCAAATCGATGCTGATGGACCTGTTCTTCGGCTGCCTCGCGATCAACCGGAAGCGCCGCGTCCATTTCGCCGAGTTCATGCTGGAGGTGCACCAGCGCATCGCCGACGAGCGGAAGAAGGAAGCCGGCGACCCGATCGCCCCGGTCGCCACAGCACTCGCCGAGGAAGCGCGGCTGCTCGCGTTCGACGAGATGATGGTGACCAACTCGCCCGATGCGATGATCCTGTCGCGGCTGTTCACCGCGCTGATCGAGGCGGGCGTGACGATCGTCACCACCTCGAACCGGCCGCCGAGAGACCTCTACAAGAACGGCCTCAACCGCGAGCATTTCCTGCCCTTCATCGACCTGATCGGGGAGCGGCTCGACATATTGTCGCTGAACGGCCCGGTCGATTATCGCCGCGACCGGCTCGGCCAGCAGGAGACCTGGCTGGTGCCCAATGGGCCCGAGGCGACGCGCAATCTGTCCGCCGCCTTCTTCCGCCTGACCGATTATCCGCCCGAAGACGCCGCGCACGTGCCGAGCGAGGACATCCCGGTCCAGGGCGGGCGCAGCCTCCACGTGCCGAAATCGTTGAAGGGCGTCGCGGTGTTCAGCTTCAAGCGGCTGTGTGCCGAGGCGCGCGGGTCGGCCGACTATCTCGCGATCGCGCGGCGCTATCATAGCGTGATCCTGGTCGGCATCCCCAAGCTTGGGCCCGAGAACCGCAACGAAGCCGCGCGTTTCGTGTCGCTGATCGACGCGCTTTACGAGCACAAGGTCAAGCTGCTCGCCGCCGCCGATGCCGAGCCGGCCGAACTCTACGAGAAAGGCGATGGCCGCTTCGAATTCGAGCGCACCGTCAGCCGGCTGGAGGAGATGCGCTCCGACGATTATCTGGCGCAAGGGCACGGCGGCGATTGACGGCAGCATCATCTTAACCGGCCGGCGCTAGACCCGGCGGAATGGTGCAGGGGAGGCAATTGACGCTCGACGTCGTCCGCGGGACGGCGATCCTTCTCGTCCTGCTGTTCCATTTCCGCATGCCGCTCGGCGTTCCGGCACTCGATGCGATGCTGCAACCCGTGTTCGCCGTCGGCTGGATCGGCGTCGATCTGTTCTTCGTCCTCAGCGGCTTCCTGGTCGGCCGGATCATCCTGGCGGAGGCGGCCACGCCGGCTGGGCTCGATCGCTCCCGGTTCTTTGTCCGGCGCGCCGTTCGGCTGTGGCCGGTCCTGTTCTTCTACCTCCTGATATTATGGATGCTGGGCGGCGGGCGAAGCTGGCCGATGATCTGGCCCGTCCTGCTCCACGTCCAGAATTACGACGCCGCGGCGCCGAGCCACCTGTGGTCGCTGGCGGTCGAGGAGCATTTCTACCTTGCCGCGATGCTGGTGATCCCGCCCCTGTTGCGGCGGGGCGGCCACCGATATGTCGAGCAGTTTCTGGTGGCGGTAATGCTCGGCTGCCTCGCGCTGCGGCTCGCCGCGCTGGCGATCCACGAGCCGCTGCTCCATCTCCAGTGGCAGACGCAATACCGCCTCGACTCGCTGGCGTTCGGCGTGCTGATGGCATCGACCGCGCTGCATCGCCCGGAAGTGTTCGCCCGGTTCGCCGCCAAGCGGCGCCTCTGCATGGCGATCGCGATGGGCGGCGTGGTTTTCCTCTCCGTGGCGGGCAATGGGGCGCTGCGCCACGGGATCGGGTTCACCATCGCCTATCTGGCGTCGGGCGCGTTCATCATGGCGCTGGTCGATTGCCCTATCGCGCCTGCGCTTGCATGGCCGGCCCGCCGGCTCGCGGCGATCGGGCTGATCGCTTATCCGCTCTACATCTGGCACGCGAGCATCGGCGCCATGGTCCGCACGAGCGCGGCGAGCGCCGGCATCATATCGCCGCCCGTCGTCGTCGGCGGATCGATCGCTGCGTCCGTCGCGATCGCCGTGGCGATGCACGTCTTGATCGAACGCCCGGCGATGCGGCGGCGCAACGGACGCCGGACCGGCCCGCGATCGATCGAGGCGACGCCTTCGCCTGTGACATGACTCCGTCGCGCCGCAGCAACCGCGGCCGTTTGCGATCGCGCGTACCCGCTCGCCAGCGGACCGGTGCGCCTCTATCATGATCCGCATCCATCCGTCGGGGAGGCAATCGATGCTCGTCACCACTACCGAGAATGTTCCCGGCCACCAGGTCAAGGCCGTGCTCGGCCAGGCCTTCGGCGTCGTCGTGCGGAGCCGCGGGCTCGGCGGCAACATCACCGCGGGATTGCGCTCGATCGTCGGCGGCGAGATCCCCGAATATACCAAGCTGGTCGAGGATGCGCGGCGCCACGCGATCGACCGCATGATCCAGAACGCCACGATGATGGGCGCCAACGCCGTGGTCATGATGCGCTTCGATTCGGGCGAGATCGCGCAGTCGATGAACGAGGTCGTCGCCTATGGCACCGCGGTCGTGCTCGATCCCGCGCCCTGACATGCTGCGCAACCTCGTCCTCGCGCTGGGGCTGGCCTGGCTAGCGATCGGACTGTGGCTCACCCTGGCCGACGCGAGCGGCTGGCCGATGCTGGCGCTGCCCGCGATCCTGGTCGCCGGGATCGTGTTCGAGCGCGTCAATTATCGCGGCAACGCCAGCGACCCGGCCGACCCCAATTGGCGCCCGACCAATGAGCGTTTTCTCGACGAAGCCACTGGCCGGCCAGTGACCGTCTGGTTCAACGCGGCAACCGGCGAACGCCGTTATGTCGAGGATTGACGGCTTATTGCTCTTGCGAACGAATTGCAGTACTGGATGTTAATTCGCCCCGTTTAGCGGTTGCACCGGGACGACCAAACGCCTAAGCGCCGTCGCGTTCCCGCGCGCCGCTCGCGCGCGCCCACTCGCGCTTAGGAGTGTCTAATGGCCCGCAAGAAGATCGCGCTGATCGGCGCCGGCAATATCGGCGGCACGCTCGCCCATCTCGCCGCCCAGAAGGAATTGGGCGACATCGTCCTGTTCGACGTCGTCGAGGGCGTTCCCCAGGGCAAGGCGCTCGACCTCAGCCAGTGCGGTCCGATCGACGGCTTCGACGCGAAGATCACCGGCTCGAACGACTATAAGGATATTGCGGGCGCGGACGTCATCATCGTCACCGCCGGCGTCGCCCGCAAGCCGGGCATGAGCCGCGACGACCTGCTCGGCATCAACCTCAAGGTGATGAAGGCGGTCGGTGAGGGCATCAAGAACAACGCTCCCGACGCATTCGTCATTTGCATCACCAACCCGCTCGACGCGATGGTCTGGGCGCTGCGCGAATTCTCCGGCCTGCCGCACAACAAGGTGGTCGGCATGGCGGGCGTGCTCGACTCGGCGCGCTTCAGCCACTTCATCGCCGACGAGTTCCAGGTGTCGGCGCGCGACGTCACGACCTTCGTGCTCGGCGGCCATGGCGACACGATGGTCCCGGTGGTCCAGTACTCGACCGTCGCCGGCATCCCGGTCCCCGACCTCATCAAGATGGGCAAGTCGACGCAGGAGCGGATCGACGCGATCGTCAAGCGCACCCGCGGCGGCGGCGGCGAGATCGTCGCTTTGCTCGGCACCGGGTCGGCTTATTACGCGCCGGCGACCAGCGGCATCGCGATGGCCGAGGCGTATCTCGGCGACCAGAAGCGCGTCCTGCCCTGCGCCGCCTATGTCGATGGCCAGTACGGCGTCGACGGCCTCTATGTCGGCGTGCCGGTGGTGATCGGTGCTGGTGGCGTCGAGCAGATCATCGAGATCGCGCTCGACGACGACGCCAAGGCCAACCTCCAGGTCTCGGTCGACGCGGTCAAGGAACTGCTGGTCGCCTGCAAGGGCATCGACAGCTCGCTGGCCTAAATGGCGATCTCGCTCGCCCTTGCTCTGCTCCTGCAGGCGACCGATGCGCAACCCGCACCGGGGTCCGTGACGTCGCCTGCCGCGAAAGCCAAACCGGCGATGGGGACCGGGCCAGCCAGCACTGTCGAAATCGTCGATGCGCTGAAGACCTGCGTCAACGGCGTGGTGCCCGGCGATTTCCAGCCGAGCGTTTTCAAGGCGGACGGATGGCTTCCAGGTGGCCGGCGTGCCAGCTCCGTAAACGGCACGCCAACGCAATTGCTGCCCTATGGCAAACCCGGCGGACGAGTGATCAACGTCGTCCAGATCTACAACATCGTGACATCCTGCATCACGACCGCGCAGCTCGGTTCGGCCAACCAATTGTCGGAAATCAAGGCCGCAATGGCAACGGCATTCGGTGCCAAGTCATTCGACGAATTCAGCGGCGATGACGCCTTCAAGGCAGCGATGCTGAAACAGAATCCCCAGGCGAAGGATGTGTTTCTTCTGACCCGGAACGACCGCTTTCTGATCGAGCTCATCGACGAACATGGCAAGTCGATGATCAAGATCATGACGTCTCCCAAGCGGAGCGACGCGAAATGATCCGTTCGCGTGCATCGATGCGCCTCATCGGGCTGTTGGCGAGCGTCGCGATGACGGCGCCGATCGCCGTCGCCGCGCCGGCCGCGGCAGCTGATGGGCCCGACTTGAAGGCCGCCCCGCAGGCAGCGATCATCGCCGGTGCGAAGGCCTGCCTGGGGACGACGGTCGATCCGGCCGGCCAGCCCGGGCGCTTCGCGGAATGGGCCGCGGCCACGCCCGAGCAGGCTCGGGGCATAAAGACCGACGGCGCCGTGGTGACCCGCGACAACGTGATGGTCGTCTACAAAGCGGGCAAGGACGGCGGCTGCGTAGCGATGGCCAAAGGCGACGATGCGTTCGACGCCAAGAGCTTCGACGCCCAGCTCAGCGCGACGGTCGGCGCAGTGGGGATCGAGCCCAACGGCAAGCCGGTATCGCTGCCCAATGGCGAGCTGCTGATCGTCACCGTATCGCCGAAGACGCCCGAAGCCGCGTCCAACATCGTTCTGGTCTTCGCCAACAGCGCGGGCAAATACGCCAAGAAGGGAAACTGACGTGTCCATCCTCGTCGACAAGAATACCAAGGTCATCACCCAGGGCATGACCGGGGAAACCGGCAGCTTCCACACCAAGGCGGCGCTCGATTACGGCACGCAGATGGTCGGCGGCGTCACGCCCGGCAAGGGCGGCACCGAGCATCTCGGCCTGCCGGTCTACAACACCGTCGCCGAAGCCGTTTCGAAGACCGGCGCCACCGCGTCGGTGATCTACGTGCCGCCGCCCTTCGCCGCCGACTCGATCCTCGAGGCGATCGACGCCGAAGTGCCGCTGATCGTGACGATCACCGAAGGCATTCCGGTGCTGGACATGGTCAAGGTCAAGCGCGCGCTGTCGGGCTCCAAATCGCGGCTGATCGGCCCGAACTGTCCCGGCGTCCTCACCCCGGGCGAGTGCAAGATCGGCATCATGCCGGGCTCGATCTTCAAGAAGGGCTCGGTCGGCGTTGTAAGCCGCTCGGGTACGCTTACCTATGAAGCCGTGTTCCAGACCTCGAATGCCGGGCTCGGCCAGACCACCGCGGTCGGCATCGGCGGCGATCCGGTCAACGGCACCAACTTCATCGACGTGCTCGAACTGTTCCTGGCCGACGAGGCGACCCAGTCGATCATCATGATCGGCGAGATCGGCGGCTCGGCCGAGGAAGAAGCGGCGCAGTTCCTGAAGGACGAAGCCAAGCGCGGCCGCAAGAAGCCGATGGCCGGCTTCATCGCGGGCCGCACCGCGCCTCCGGGCCGTCGCATGGGCCATGCCGGGGCGATCGTCTCGGGCGGCCAGGGCGGCGCCGAAGACAAGATCGCGGCGATGGAATCGGCGGGCATCAAGGTCTCGGCCAGCCCGAGCCTGCTCGGCGAGACGCTGCTCGAGGTGTTGAAGGGGTGATCCAGATCCTTCTCCAGAGGGAGAAGGATACGAAGGCTTGGCAGCTTGCTGCCTAGCCGAAGTTGGATGAGGGGATCCGCTCTCGATAGCGTGATCCCCTCACCCAGCTCCGACTAAGGCCCTGACGGGCCTAAGTCTGCGCAACCCTCTCCCGACGGGAGAGGGAAGGAGTGTAAAATGGGCTACGAAGGTCTGGATTTCAGCGACATCGCCGCCGGCGTGTCGCCCGCGTTCGTCGAGACGCTGTACAAGCGCTTCAAGGAATCACCCGAGTCGGTCGAGCCGTCGTGGCGCAGCTGGTTCGAGGGGCTGGAGAACGGTCCGTCGATCGCGAGCTGGACCAATCCGTCCTGGCCGCCGTCGTCGACCGACGACCTGACCGCAGCGCTCGACCCGACCCAGATGGAGCCGGCGCCCAAGCCCGCGCGTGGCGGCGCGCCCGCTCCTGCCCCGACGGCCAAGCCCGCCAGCCAGGACGATATCGTCAACGCGGCGAGCGATTCGATCCGCGCGATGCTGTTGATCCGTACCTATCGCGTGCGCGGCCACCTCGCGGCCAATCTCGATCCGCTCGGCCTCGCTCGGCACGAGCTGCCCGACGACCTCAAGACCGACTATTACGGCTTCTCCGACAGCGACATCGACCGTCCCGTCTATCTCGGCGGGACGATGGGGCTGCAATGGGCGACGATCCGCGAGCTCGTCGACATCCTGCGCGCCAATTATTGCGGCAATGTCGGCCTCGAATACATGCACATCGCAGATGTCGAGGAACGCCGCTTCCTGCAGGACCGCATGGAGGGCAAGGACAAGGCCATCCAGTTCACCGTCGACGGCAAGAAAGCGATCCTCAACAAGGTGATCGAAGCCGAGCAGTGGGAACGCTTCCTCGGCAAGAAGTATGTCGGCACCAAGCGCTTCGGGCTCGACGGTGGCGAGGCGATGATCCCCGCGCTCGAAAGCGTGATCAAGTACGGCGGCCAGATGGGCGTCAACGAGATCGTCTACGGCATGGCGCATCGCGGCCGTCTCAACGTGCTGGCCAACGTCATGGCCAAGCCGCTGCGCGTGATATTCCACGAATTCGGCGGCGGCTCGGCCAATCCCGAGGATGTCGGCGGGTCGGGTGACGTCAAATACCACCTCGGCACCTCGACCGACCGCGAGTTCGACGGGATCAAGGTCCATATGTCGCTGGTCGCCAATCCCTCGCACCTCGAGGCGGCGGACCCGGTCGTGCTGGGCAAGACCCGCGCGATCCAGACGCTCGCTAACGACCTCGAGGAGCACAGCCATTCGCTCCCCGTACTGATCCATGGCGACGCGGCGTTCGCGGGCCAGGGCATCGTCTGGGAATGCCTCGGCTTCTCGGGGATCCGCGGCTACAATACCGGCGGTTGCATCCATTTCGTCATCAACAACCAGATCGGCTTCACCACCAGCCCGCAATTCGCGCGCTCGTCGCCCTATCCGTCTGACGTCGCCAAGGGTGTCCAAGCGCCGATCTTCCACGTCAATGGCGACGATCCCGAAGCGGTGACCTTCGCCTGCAAGATGGCGATCGAGTTCCGCCAGAAATTCCATCGCGACATCGTCATCGACATGTGGTGCTACCGCCGCTTCGGCCATAACGAAGGCGACGAGCCGAGCTTCACCCAGCCGCTGATGTACAAGGCGATCCGCCAGCATCCGTCGGTCAGCGAAGTCTACGCCAAGCGGCTGATCGCCGAGGGCGTGGTCGACCAGGCCTGGATCGACACCATCACCCACCAGTTCGAGACGCTTCTGGAGGGCGAGTTCGAGGCGGGCGCGTCGTACAAGGCGAACAAGGCCGACTGGTTCGCCGGCCGCTGGTCGGGCCTCCACGCCCCGGCCGATGCCGAGACCGCGCGCCGCAACGTCGAGACCGGGATCGAGCGCAAATTGTTCGACAGCCTGGGCCGCACGCTGACCACGATCCCCGAGGGCCTGACCGTCCACAAGGCACTCAACCGCGTGATCGACGCCAAGCGCGAGATGTTCAAGACCGGCGAGAATTTCGACTGGGCGACCGGCGAGGCCTTGGCCTTCGGCTCGCTGCTGTCGGAAGGCTATGGCGTCCGCCTGTCGGGCCAGGATTCGGGCCGCGGCACCTTCTCGCAGCGCCACGCCGTTTGGGTCGACCAGAATGACGAGCACAAATACGTGCCGCTGTCGACCGTCGACCATGGCGATTTCGAAGTGCTCGATTCGCCGCTCAGCGAATATGGCGTGCTCGGCTTCGAATACGGCTATGCGCTCGCCGATCCCAAGACGCTGGTGATCTGGGAAGCACAGTTCGGCGACTTCGCCAACGGCGCGCAGATCATGATCGACCAGTTCATCGCCAGCGGTGAAGCCAAGTGGCTGCGCGCCAACGGCCTGGTGATGATGCTGCCGCACGGCTACGAAGGCCAGGGTCCCGAGCACAGCTCGGCACGCCCGGAGCGCTTCCTCCAGCTGTGCGCCGGCGACAATATGCAGGTCGCCAATTGCACCACGCCGGCGAACCTGTTCCACCTGCTGCGCCGCCAGATGCACCGCGCGTTCCGCAAGCCGCTGGTGATCTTCACCCCCAAGTCGCTGCTGCGCCACAAACGCGCGGTGTCGAAGGCCGAGGACTTCCAGGGCGACAGCCACTTCCGCCGCTTGCTGTCGGACCCGGCCGCGCCCGCCGACAAGGACACCAAGCGCCTGGTCCTGTGCACCGGCAAGGTCGCCTATGATTTGTTCGAGGCGCGCGACGCAGCGGGCGACACGAACACCCAGATCGTCCGCGTCGAGCAACTCTATCCGTTCCCGGGCGAGCCGCTGGCCGAGCGCGTCAAGACGATGACCAATCTCGAAGAGATCGTCTGGGCGCAGGAAGAGCCGCGCAACAACGGCTATTGGTTCTTCGTCGAACCGCTGATCGAGGAAGCGCTGGCCGCCGCCAAGTGCAAGGTGAAGCGCGCGCGCTACGCCGGCCGCGCCGCCTCGGCCTCGCCCGCGACGGGGCTCGCCAAGCGCCACCAGACCGAACAGGCCGCGCTCGTCGCCGACGCGCTCGGCCATAACGTACGCGAAGAAATCCGCCGCACGCGGAAGAGCTAATTCGCCCGTCACCCCAGCGAAAGCCGGGGTTTCGAGCGACAGGTACTAAATCATGAGATCCCGGCGTGCGCTGGGATGACGAGGTGAAGATGGCAACCGAAGTCAACGTCCCCGTGCTGGGTGAATCGATCGTCGAGGCGACTGTCGGCGAATGGCTGAAGCAACCCGGCGATCCGGTGAAGCAGGACGAACCCATCGTCAGCCTGGAGACCGACAAGGTCGCGGTCGAGGTTCCCTCGCCGGTCGCCGGCGTGATGGGCCAGCACGCGGTCGCGGTCGGCGACAATGTCGCGGTCGGCGCGCTGCTCGCGACGATCGAGGAAGGTGGCGCCGGCGCCGCTACGCCCGCCCCTGCCCCGGCGACCCCGGCTCCCGCGCCGGCGCCGGTCGCTCAGCAAGCCCCTGCGTCGGGTGACGCCCCCGCCGCACTCAGCCCCTCGGTGCGCCGCGCCGTGCTCGAGACCGGCGTCGATCCGGCCACCGTCACCGGCACCGGCAAGGACGGCCGCCTGACCAAGGACGACGTGCTCGCCGCCGCCGCGACGCCCGCCGCTCCCGCCGCCGCCGCGCCGGTCCTGACCCCGTCGGTCGCCGCCTCGACCGGCCGCAAGGAAGAGCGCGTGCGGATGACGCGCCTGCGCCAGACCGTCGCCAAGCGCCTCAAGGACGCGCAGAACACCGCGGCGATGCTGACGACGTTCAACGACGTCGACATGTCGGCGGTGATCGAGGCGCGCACCAAGTACAAGGACCTGTTCGAGAAGAAGCACGGCGTTCGCCTCGGCTTCATGGGCTTCTTCGTGAAGGCCGCGTGCATGGCGCTCAAGGACGTCCCCGCGGTCAACGGCCAGATCGACGGCGATGAGATCGTCTATCACGATTATGCCGACGTCTCGGTCGCCGTCTCGGCACCGCAGGGCCTGGTCGTCCCGGTGATCCGCGACGCCGACCAGCTCTCGGTCGCCGGCATCGAGAAGACGATCGGCGATTTCGGCAAGCGCGCCAAGGACGGCACGCTCAAGATGGAAGAGATGAAGGGCGGTACCTTCACCATCTCCAACGGCGGCGTGTTCGGCTCGCTGATGTCGACCCCGATCATCAATCCGCCGCAGTCGGCGGTGCTCGGCCTCCATCGCATCGAGGACCGCCCGGTGGTCCGCGACGGCCAGGTTGTGGTGCGCCCGATGATGTATCTCGCGCTCAGCTACGATCACCGCCTGATCGACGGCCGTGAGGCGGTGACCTTCCTGGTCGCGCTCAAGAACGCGATCGAGGATCCGACGCGTATTCTGATCGACCTGTAACTATATATCCGTCACCCCAGCGAAAGCTGGGGTCTCGTGCCGCTGGCGTCGCCGACCGCATGAGATGCCAGCTTCCGCTGGCATGACGACTGGAGGCTTGAATGGCTGACTATGATTTCGACGTCCTGGTGATCGGTGCCGGCCCCGGCGGCTATGTCGCGGCGATCCGCGCGGCGCAGCTGGGGCTCAAGACCGGCTGCGTGGAAAGCCGCGAGACACTGGGCGGGACTTGCCTCAACGTCGGCTGCATCCCGTCCAAGGCAATGCTCCACGCCAGCGAGTTCTACGACCATGCCGCCAACGGCATGATGGCCAAGATGGGCATCAAGGTCACGCCCGAGCTCGACCTCGACACGATGCACGGCCAGCGCAAGGACGCGGTCAAGCAGCTGACCGGCGGCATCGAGTTCCTGTTCAAGAAGAACAAGGTCGAGTGGCTCAAGGGCCATGCCGCGTTCACCGCCGCCGACACCGTCCAGGTCGGCGACCGCAGCGTGCGCGCCAGGAACATCGTCATCGCGACCGGCTCCAGCGTCACCCCGCTGCCGGGTGTCGAGATCGACGAGACGATCGTCGTGTCGTCGACCGGCGCGCTCGAACTGCCCAAGGTTCCCGACCATCTGGTGGTGATCGGCGGCGGCGTGATCGGGCTCGAGCTCGGCAGCGTATGGCGGCGACTCGGCGCCAAGGTCACCGTGGTCGAATTTCTCGACCAGATCCTGCCCGGCTTCGATGGCGAGGTCCGCAAGGAATCGAACAAGATCCTCAAGAAGCAAGGCCTCGAATTCAAGCTGTCGACCAAGGTCACCGGGGTGACCGTCAAGGGCGGCAAGGCGACCGTCACGGTCGAGCCGGCCAAGGGCGGCGACGCCGAAACGATCGAGGCCGATGCGGTGCTGGTGTCGATCGGCCGCAAGCCGAACACCGACGGCCTCGCGCTCGACAAGGCGGGTCTCGCCACCAACCAGCGCGGCCAGGTCGAGATCGATCACGACTTCCGCACCGCGGTCCCCGGCATCTGGGCGATCGGCGACGTCGCTCCCGGCCCGATGCTCGCACACAAGGCCGAGGATGAAGGCATCGCGGTCGCCGAGAATATCGCCGGCCAGCACGGCATCGTGAACCATGACGTGATCCCGTCGGTGGTCTACACCTGGCCCGAGATCGCCGGCGTCGGCCTCACCGAGGAAGCGGCCAAGGAGCGTGGCGAGGTCAAGGTCGGCAAGTTCCCGATGCTCGCCAACAGCCGCGCCAAGACCAACCACGAGCCCGACGGCTTCGTGAAGGTGATCGCGGACGCCAAGACCGATCGCGTGCTCGGCGTGTGGTGCATCGCCAGCGTCGCCGGCACGATGATCGCCCAGGCCGCGCAGGCGATGGAGTTCGGCGCGACCAGCGAGGACATCGCCTACACTTGCCACGCCCACCCGACGCACAGTGAGGCGATCAAGGAAGCAGCGATGGCGGTGACGGGGAAGCCGATCCACATCTGAGCCGGCAAGGATTTAGCGACGCTAGATCCGCGCGCACTCCGGCTCAGAATCGGCCGGCGGCGCGAAAGGCGCCGACCGACGGCGCGGCTTCGCCGCGCCGCCGGCCGAGATCATCGATTACCGATAGCGCCAGCCGCCATGCCAGCGGTCGCGATGCTGCCAGTAGCGGCGGCCATCCCAATAGCCGCGACCATTGTAATAATTGCCTACGACCAGGCGGACTTCGGGACCGCCGGCGACATAACCCGGGCCACGATTGGGGACGCAGCGGTCGTGCCAGCCGCGATGGAAGCCGCGGCCGCATCCTTCGCGGGCCATGGCGGGGGTGGCGACGGCCAGCATCGTGCCGGCGGCGGCCAAGGCCAAAATCATCTTACGCATTGGTGACCTCTCACTTCTTTTTGACACGCCCAGCCACGCGAAGAGCGTGCCCGGACAAGGTGTTAACGCACGAAACCGGAATTCCCTCCGATCGCGCCGGGCGTGTAACGATCCTATTTGCCGTCGGTTGCAGCCAGCGCGCGTAAATCCCAGCGTATCTGGAGCGGCATATCGTCCCTTTGCCGCCAGGCGCCGACATGGACATGGGGGTTGCGCGCCATGCCGTTATTGCCGTCGAGCGCGACCACCTGTCCCGGGGTCACGCGGTCTCCCGCCTTGACCCGGAAGTCGGTCAGGTGCGCCATCACGACGACGATGCCGTCGTCGGTCAGGATGCGGATCTGCGCTGCGGGCGGTGGTCCCATCGTGCCGGGTACGTTGGTCTCGGGCTTGGCCAGGACACCCAGCACGGTGCCGCCGACCGGCGCCAGCACCTCGGAATGCCAACCGTACCAATCCGCGTCGGTCTTTCCGTCGGTGCAATAGAATTTCATATAGCCCGACGCGCCGTCGACGCCGCCGGTCACCATGCAGTCGCTGCCGAGCGCATCGCCGGCATAATCGAGTTCGCCCATTGCGTGTTGCGCGCACATGAAGAAATGGGGAAAAATCGGACCGAGCGTCACTTCCTCGATCGGGCCGGTCACCGTCGCGGCCTTGGGCGGCGGCGCCATGCGCGGCGGGGACGGCGGTTGGGTGGTCGCGGCGGCCTGCATCAGCAGCATCGACAGGAATGGAAGCATATCATTTCCCCGGATATCACCTGGTCGTTGTCTGTTTTGGTCAACACCGGCATTACAGCCGTGTTAGTTCACTAATACAGACAATATCGGAGAGCAACGACCTTGCCCGGATCGAGTAGAATCGTGCACGCCGTTGCGACCGGTCATCCGGCGCGCACGATGACGCCTTCAGCGATCCCTGCTCTTCCCCGAGGAGTGCTCCGAGCCGCCCGACGATGATCGCGACGCCGGAGCCGAGCGCGGCGCGGGCGCCGATCGGATGACGGGCGCCGGCCGCGATGCCGCCGGCGGTATCACGACGCGAGCCGCGTGGGGCGGCTGCGGCGCGGCGCTGACCGGCGCCGTCGGAGCGGGTGGAGATGGCGGCGGACTCACGCGCTCCTGCTGCAGCTGGAAATGCGGCGCGCGCCGCGGCACCACCATGACAGGAGGCGGCAGCGGCGCGGGCTGCGGCCGCAACGCAGCCGGTGGCGCCGTTGGTGGCAATTCCGCCCCGTCACGAAGGCGATCCTTTCCGATCACCGCCGGCCCGCCCTCGATCCGGCGCATTTGCGGGCGGTCCGGGCGCGGGTCGATCCGCGGGGGCGCCGGTGGAGACGGTGGAACGATGGTGAGGGACGGAACCGGCGAAGGAGTCGCTCCCGAGGGCAGCTGCGGACCGACCGGCGGAATCGGCCGGCCGGACTGGCCGTCGCGCGGCGGGCGCGGACCGCGCCCTGGTTTGCCCTCACCAGGCCTTGGCCCCGCCGGGTTGACGCCCGGCGTCGCCGGCGCCACCGACCGCGGACGTCCGTTCCAACCGCCCTTGCCGTCGCCCCGCCCCGGGTGAGTGCCCGGCGGCCTGGTCGTCCATTTGCCGTCACCCTGCGGCGCCGCGCCGCGATAGCCGCCACGCCGCCAGCGGTCGAACCAGTCGGCGCGCTGGTGGCGCCGCGCGCCCTCGTCATCGAGCTTCTTGCGCCAGTCGCGATGATACTGACCATGCGGGCGGTTGCGATAGTGGAGCCAGCCGGGCTGGCGGCGCCAGCTGTCGAACCGGATCTCCAGCGCACCGAACCAGCCGACGCTATCGGCCCAGTCGGACGCGACGACCGGCTCGCGATCGTCGAGCGCCAGCTTCATCCGCGCGCCGCGATCGGAGAGCCAGGCGGCACCGGCCGCGAGCTGGTCGGACGGATCCCAGGCGACCAGTTCGCCATTCTCGCCATAGACCGCCGCCAGCGCCCGGCCCTCGAAGCCGTAAGCATAATATTGGTCGCCGACGAAGAAGGGTTGATCGTCATCGGGCCCGAAGACATAGAAACGGTAGTCGTCGCCGAGCGGCTCGGCGAGGATCAGATAGCCGTCACTCATCGACCAGCCCCAGCAATCGAGGCCCTCGAAGCGGAACCCGTAATCGGGCGGCGAGGTCCCCATCGCGTCGAGCAGCGCGTCGGCGTCGTCGATATATTGATAAAGTGCAGGGTCCTGGAGCGACGCTGGAGCCGCCGGCCCGTCCTGCGCGGCGGCGGTCGCCGGTACGCCCGTTCCAGCGAGCAGGAGCGCGATCGCGCCGGCCGCCGAGCTCATCCATCTCCGTCCGTTCATCAGTCGCCCCCATCGATCGTGGTTCGCGATCGCGATCGTTCCACACCGGCAATGAACGATCGCTGTCGCGCTCGTTCACCTACCGTTGTCGTTGCGCCCGGCGACCGCAGCCAAGGTGGCATTCCGGCGGGACAAATCAATCGTCGGACGATGAAAAGATGACTTGGTGGAGCATCACCGGGAGAACTCGATATTCGCGCGGCTGCACCCCCATTCGTGGCGTTCCAGATGGCGCTCGCTTGCATCGGCATGACGCGGGGCTAGGCTTAGGGTAACCGGCACGGCCGGCGGGTGGGAGAGTACGTGATGGCAACGGTGCGGCTGACACAGGCGGCCAAGGCGTTCGGACCGGTCGAAGTGTTGAAGGGCATCGACCTCGACATCGCCGACGGCGAGTTCGTCGTGTTCGTCGGCCCCTCGGGCTGCGGCAAATCGACCTTGTTGCGCAGTATCGCCGGGCTCGAGATGCTGAGCGCCGGTACGGTGGAGATCGACGGGCGCACGGTCAACGACGTGCCGCCGTCGGACCGCGGAATCGCGATGGTGTTCCAGTCCTACGCGCTCTATCCGCACATGAGCGTGCGCGAGAATATGGGCTTCGCGCTCAAGCTCGCCGGACGGCCGAAGGCGGATATCGCCGCCGCGGTCGACGCCGCGGCAACGACGCTCGACATCACGCATCTGCTCGACCGCCGCCCCAGGGAATTGTCGGGCGGACAGCGCCAGCGCGTCGCGATCGGCCGCGCGATCGTCCGCCAGCCCAAGGTATTCCTGTTCGACGAACCCCTGTCCAACCTCGATGCCGCGCTCCGCGTGCGGATGCGCTACGAATTTGCCGGGCTGCACCGGACGTTGGGCACGACGATGATCTACGTCACCCACGACCAGGTCGAGGCGATGACGCTGGCCGATCGCATCGTGGTGCTGAACGAAGGCGTGATCGAGCAGGTCGGCACGCCCGACGACCTCTACGAGCGGCCCGACACGATCTTCGTCGCCGGGTTCATCGGATCGCCGACGATGAACCTGATCCCGGCGACCTATGCCGGCCCCGGCGCCACCGGCGCGACCGTGAAACTCGCGGGCGGCCAGACGATCGAGACGATGGTCGCGGCCGACGCGCTGGCGATCGGCGCCACGGTCACGCTCGGCGTCCGGCCCGAGCATCTCGGCACCGACGGCGCCCTGAACCGCCTGGCCGGGACGGTACGGATGATCGAATCGCTTGGAGCGGTGCACCACGTCCACCTCGCAGTCGAAGGTCTCGCCGAACCGCTGGTCGTCTCGCTTCCGGCACGCCCGCCCGGCGAAACCGTGAACGTGGCACTCCAACCCGCGACGCTGCACCTGTTCGACCAGGCGGGCCGCGCGCTGCCGCGCGCCGCGCCCGCAATACCCCGCGCCGCTGCCTAGGGCACGGAGCCTAAACCCGAAACGGACGTAAAAAACCCGCTTGGCGCCGCTGCCCGAAGCGGCTTAGAGAGGCATTTGGAAACGGTTACACGCGCTGCGCGCGGACCGGGGAGGAATAGATGTCGACCGTCACGATTCGCGATGTCGCCCGCCGAGCCGATGTATCGGTCGCTTCCGCCAGCCGCGCGCTCAACAACCATGCCAGCGTGACCCCAGCGACGCGCCAGCGCGTGCTCGATGCGGCGCGCGCGCTCGACTATGTGCCGCATCTCGGCGCGCGCAGCCTGTCGCGCGGGCGATCGAACACGATCGGCGTCGTGCTGCCCGATCTGTTCGGCGAGTTCTTCTCGGAGATCATTCGCGGGATCGACTATGCCGCGCACCGTCGCGGGCTGCAGTTGCTGCTCTCGAACATGCACGGCAGCGCGGAGGAAACCGAATTGGCGATTCGCGCGATGCGCGGCCGGGTCGACGGCCTGCTCGTCATGTCGCCGCAGGTCGATGCCGAATTCCTCGGCCGCAACCTGCCCAAGGGGCTGCCCGCGATCGTCATGAACGCCGCGGCGAGCGACGGTACTCATCCGACGATCGCGATCGACAACATCGCCGGCGCGCGCGAGGCGGTGGCGCATCTCGTCGCGCAGGGCTGCACGCGGATCGCGCACATCACCGGACCGGAGGGCAATGCCGATGCCGACGCGCGGCGCGCCGGGTTCCGCGCAGCGGTGCTCGAGTCGCTCGGCGCCGACGCGGCGGTCGAGATCGAAGGCGATTTCAGCGAAGCGTCGGGGATCGACGCCGCGTGGCAGATCCTCAGCCGGAACCCGCGCGTCGACGGCGTGTTCGCGGCGAACGACATGATGGCGGTCGCGTGCATGGCGACCCTCGCCGAGGGCGGGATGCGCGCGCCGGACGACGTCGCGATCATCGGCTTCGACGGCGTGCCGATCGCGCAATATGTCACGCCGGCTCTGTCGACCATGGCGCTCAACCTTGCCGAGCTCGGCGAACGCGCGCTCGAAAAGCTGGTCGCCATCACCGAATCCGACATCGACGCCGAGGCCACCACCGAAATGCTCAAACCCGAACTCGTCATCCGCGCCTCGAGCCATCGCCGCCATGCTTGATCGCCGTCAAATGCTGCTCGCCGGGGGCGCCGCAGCGCTGCTCGGCGGCTGTTCCGCCGGCTCCATGGGCAGGCCCGCGTCTATCAGCTCGCCGACCGCCGCTCCCCCGACACCGTCGCCCACGCCGATCGCGACCGCGGATCTGTTCGCCGACATGCAGCAGCGCACGTTCCGCTTCTTCTGGGAACGGTCGAACCCGGCCAACGGCCTGATGGTCGATCGCTGGCCGACGCCGAGCTTCTCGAGCATCGCCGCGACCGGGTTCGCGCTGACCGCTTATCCGATCGGCGTGAAGCACGGCTGGATCACCCGCGACCAAGCGCGCGCCCGTACGCTGGCGACGCTACGCTTCTTCTGGACCGCACCGCAGGGCGACGCTCCGACGGGCATGGCGGGCTACAAGGGCTTCTTCTACCACTTCCTCGATATGAACACCGGGCTCCGGTTCCAGCAGAACGAATTGTCCTCGGTCGACACCAGCTGGTTGCTCGCGGGCGTGCTGTTCGCCGGGCAATATTACGACCGCGCCGACGAGGCCGAGATCCGCGACCTGTCGGCCAAGATTTATGCGCGGTGCGACTGGCGGTGGTTCCAGCAGCAGGATGCGCAGAAGCGCGTCTCGATGGGCTGGCACCCGGAGAGCGGGTTCATCGCGACGCCATGGTTCGGCTATACCGAAGGGCAGATCCTCTACGTCCTCGCGCTCGGCGCGCCCGATTTCTACCTCGACAAGGACGCCTATGACGGGTGGTGTTCGACCTACACCAATAGCTGGCGCGGGAGCGGCGCGACGCGGCATCTCGGGTTCGGACCGCATTTTGCACATCAATATACTCAGTGCTGGCTCGACATGCGCGGCATCCGCGACGCCACGATGCGCGACGCCGGGTTCGACTATTTCGAGAACAGCCGCCGCGCGACCTATTGGCAGCGCAATTACGCGATGCAGAATCCGGGAAAGTGGGTCGGCTATTCGCAGGATATCTGGGGGCTGACCGCGTGCGACGGGCCGGGCGGCGTTCAGGCGATGGTCAACGGCACCCAGCGCCAGTTCACCGGCTATTCGGCGCGCGGCCCGATCGGCCTGCCCGACGGGTTCGACGACGGCACGATCGCGCCGACTGCCGTGGTCGGCTCGCTGCCCTTCGCGCCGGAGATCGTCGAGCCCGCTACGCAGGCGCTCTACGCGCGCTACGGTAGCGCGATTTACGGCGAGTATGGCTTTCTCGACGCGTTCAACCCGAGCTTCACCTTCGCCGACCAGCCGTACGAACACGGCAAGATCACAGCTGCGGCGGGCTGGGTCGACAGCGACTTTCTCGGCTTCGACCAAGGCCCGGTTGTCCTGATGATCGAGAACCAGCAGAGCGGGATGGTGTGGGACGCGATGCGCTCCCATCCGGCGATCAAGCGCGGGCTGCAACGCGCGGGATTCACCGGCGGCTGGCTGGGGTGACGCGCCTCCTCCCCATCATTCTTGGGGCAGCCTCGATTTTATTGGGGTCGTGTTCGACCGCACCGACATCCACCGTTCTCGACGTGTGGGCGATGGGGCGCGAGGGCGAGGTGATCGGCGAACTGGTGCCCGAATTCGAGCGCGAGAATCCGGGCGTGAAGGTGCGCATCCAGCAGCTTCCCTTTTCCGCCGCGCACGAGAAATTGCTGACCGGATTCGTCGGCGATGCGATGCCCGACATGGCGCAGCTCGGAAATAGCTGGGTGCCCGAATTCGCCGCGCTGGGCGCGCTCGAGCCGCTCGACCAGCGCATCGCGGCGACGCCGGCGATTCCCAGGGGCGATTATTACCCCGGCATCTGGGATTCGAACCTGGTCGACGGGAAGCTCTACGGCGTGCCATGGTATGTCGATACGCGCCTGCTCTTCTATCGCCGCGACATCCTGAAAAAGGCCGGGTTCGATCACCCGCCGCGCGACTGGGCTGAATGGCGGCGGCAGATGGTGGCGGTCAAGAAGCTGGTCGGCCCGACCAAATACGCCGCCTATTTCCCGCTCAACGAATACGAGCCGCTCGAAATCCTCGGGCTGCAGGCGCCCGAGCCGATGGTCACCGACGACGCCCGCGGCAATTTCCGTAGCGCGGGATTCCGCAAGTCGCTCGCTTTCTACCTGAGCACGATGCGCGACGGGCTGGCACCAGTCGCGGCGAGCACCGAGGTCGCTAACGTCTGGGACGAGTTCGACCGCGGCTGGTTCAGCTTCTACATCACAGGCCCATGGCAGATCGGCGAATTCAAGCGCCGCCTGCCGCCCGAGCACCAACGCGAGTGGATGACCGCACCGATGCCCGGCCCCGACGGTCCCGGCGTGTCCAACGCGGGCGGCTGCAGCCTCGTGCTGTTCAAATCGTCGGCGAAGAAGGACGCTGCGTGGAAGCTGGTCCAGTTCCTCTCGCGCCCCGACATCCAGGTGAAGTTCCACGCGCTGACCGGCGACCTACCGCCGCGGATCAGCGTGTGGAAGACCCGCGAACTCGCCGACGATCCCTATTCCAAGGCGTTCGGCGAGCAGATGATGCGGGTGCGCGCGACCCCCAAGGTCCCCGAATGGGAACGGATCGCGACCGACCTCAAGCTGGTTGCCGAGAAAGCAGCGCATGGCCAGCTCACGCTCGACCAGGCGGTGGCCGAGCTCGACAAGCGCGCGGATGAGACGCTGGCGAAGCGGCGGTGGATCCTGGCGCGGCAGAAAAAGGTCAGCGTGCTCCTGCGCAAGCAGGAGCCCAGGGCCCCAAGCGTCGCCGCCAATAGCCCTGGATTCCTGCTTTCGCAGGAATACGGGCTGGAGGTCCGTTCATGAACCAGGAGCGCGCCGCCTGGGGATTCGTCGCGCCCGCCTTGGTCGCGCTAGGATTCTTCTTCTTCCTCCCGGTCGCGGCCGCCTTGATCCTGAGCTTCACCGACTTCGACATCTATGCCGTGGCCGACCTCGACAACCTGCGCTTCGTCGGGCTCGATAATTACCTCCACTTGCTCCAGACGCCATTGTTCTGGAAAGCACTGGGCAACACCGCCTGGTTCGTGGTGCTCGGCGTGCCGCTGTCGATCATGATGTCGCTCGCCGCCGCCCTACTGCTCGACAGCAAGCTCGCGCGGTTCAAGGGCTTCTTCCGCACGGTCTATTTCGCGCCGGTGGTGACCACGCTCGTCGCCGTGGCGGTGATCTGGCGCTATCTGCTCCACACCAAATACGGGCTGGTCAACTGGGCGCTCGGCGGGATCGGCATCGGCCCGATCGACTGGCTGGGCGACCCGCATTGGTCGATGCCGGCGATCGTGCTGTTCGCGGTGTGGAAGAACTTCGGCTACAACATGATCATCATCCTGGCCGGCCTCCAGACCATCCCCGAGGAACTGCACGAGGCCGCGCGGATCGACGGCGCCAGCGCGTTCCAGCGGCTGCGCCATGTCACGCTGCCGGGGCTTGCTCCAGTGCTGCTGGTCGTCTCGATCCTTACCATGGCCGGCTATTTCCAGCTGTTCGCCGAACCCTATGTGATGACCCAGGGCGGGCCGGTCGAGAGCACCGTCTCGATCCTCTATTTCATGTACGAACAGGGCTTCCGCTGGTGGAACCTCGGCTTCGCGAGCGCGATCGCGTTCGTGCTGTTCGTCATCATGTTCGCGCTGACGCTCGCGCAGCTCAAGGTCAGCGAGCGGTGGACGCAATGAAGCGCGGCGTCATCCTGACCAACCTGGCGTTGTGGCTCGTCGCCTTGTTCGCGATGGCGCCGTTGCTGTGGATGGTGTCGGTCAGCTTTATGACCCCGGGGGAGGCCTCTTCCTTCCCGCCGCCGTTGCTGCCCGCGCACCCGACCATTGCCAATTTCGTCGAATTGTTCGCGAACACCGACATGGCGCGCTACCTCGCCAACAGCCTGGCGCTCGCGACGCTGGCGACGTTGCTGTCGCTGACCTTCAACGTGATGGCCGGGTACGCCTTCGCCAAGCTCAGGTTCCGCGGACGCGACCGGCTGTTCCGCTTCCTGCTGACCGCGCTCGTCATCCCGGCGCAGGTGGCGATGATCCCGCTGTTCCTGATCTGCAAGTCGCTCGGCATCGTCAACAGTTTCGCGGGCGTGCTGGTGCCGTCGATCGCGACGGTGTTCGGCATCTTCCTGGTCCGCCAATATGCGCTGTCGATCCCCGACGAGATGCTCGAGGCGGCGCGGATCGACGGCGCGAGCGAAGGCAAGATCTTCCGCTCGATCGTGCTGCCGACGTTGAAGCCGATCCTGGCGACCCTGGCAACGTTCAGCTTCCTGGGATCATGGTCCGACTTCCTGTGGCCGCTGATCATCCTCAACGACAGCGAGAAGCAGACCCTGCCGGTCGCGCTCGCCAATCTCAGCCGCGAGCATGTCCAGGATGTCGAGCTGATGATGGCGGGCAGCGTGGTGACCCTGCTGCCGGTGCTCGCGCTCTTCCTGATCCTACAACGTTACTACATCGCGGGCCTGATGGCGGGGAGTGTCAAAGGATGAGGAGACTGATGGTGGCTCTAACGGCAGCGGCTGCAGCAGCGGCGACGATCGCCGCGACCAGGCAACCGCCCGCGCCACCGCCGCTGCCCGAAGGCGTGCAGACCGCGCAACCCGCGCCGGCCGAGGGCGGCTATCCCTATCTGATCTTCATGCCCAAGGGCTATGGAAGCGACACGACCCAGAAATGGCCGCTGGTGATCTTTCTCCACGGCTCGGGCGAACGCGGCACCGATATCGAGGCGGTCAAGCGCAACGGCCCGCCCAAGATCATCGCGCATCACACCGGATCGCCGTTCATCCTGGTCTCGCCGCAGCTCGAACCGGCCAGCGATGAAGACAAACGGTGGGACACGGCCAAACTAGACCAATTGCTTGCCGCGATCCGCGCGAAATATCGCGTCGATTCGAGCCGTATCTACCTGACCGGCCTAAGCCTCGGCGGCTACGCCACCTGGGCCTGGGCGCTGCGGCACCCCGAGACGTTCGCGGCGATCGTGCCCGTCGCGGGACTTATCGAGGACAAGAACCTCGACCCCTGCGTGCTCAAGGACATGCCGATCTGGGCGTTCCATGGCGACCAGGACGATGTCGTCGACCCGCAGGGCGGCTTCGCCGCGATGAAGGCGGTCGATGCATGCAAGGGCAGCGTCCGCCCGAAGATGACGATCTACCCTCAAATGACCCATGGCTCGTGGGAGCCCGCGTACGACGACCCGGCGCTGTGGCGCTGGCTGCTCGAGCAGCGTCGCGCCGTCCCCGCGCCCGGCGACCCCCAGGACAATGTGAAGAAGAAGGCTGACAAGAAATGAGCAATCCGTTCCCCGACGATTTCCTGTGGGGATGCGCCACCGCCGCGTACCAGATCGAAGGATCGCCGCTCGCCGACGGCGCCGGCGCGTCGATCTGGCAGCGCTTCAGTCACGATCCGCGGCTGATGGCGGCCAAGGGCGATACCGGCGACGTCGCCTGCGATCACTATAACCGCATGGCCGACGACGTCGCGCTGATGAAGCGGCTGGGGCTCAAGGCCTATCGCTTCTCCGCCGCCTGGGGCCGCGTGCTGCCCGACGGCACCGGCCGCGTGAACGAGGCCGGGCTCGGCTTTTACGAGCGGCTGGTCGATACCCTGCTCGAAAACGGCATCGAGCCGCTCTGCACGCTCTATCATTGGGACATGCCCGCCGCGCTCGACGACCGCGGCGGCTGGCTCAACCGCGACAGCGCGGACTGGTTCGCCGAGTATGGCCGCGTCATGTTCGAGCGGCTCGACGGCCGCGTGACAAAATGGGTGACGCTCAACGAGCCCTGGGTAGTGACCGACGGCGGCTATCTCCACGGTGCGCTGGCACCCGGGCATCGCAACGTGTTCGAAGCGCCGATCGCCAGCCGCAACCTGATGCGCGCGCACGGCGGCGCGGTGAAAGCCTATCGCGAGGTCGGCAAGCACGAGATCGGGCTGGTGGTGAACCTCGAGCCCAAATATCCCGCGTCGGACTCGCCCGAGGATCAGGCCGCGACCGCGCGCGCGACCGCATACATGAACCGCCAGTATCTCGACCCCGCGATCCACGGCACCAACCCGGCCGAGCTCGCCGACGTGTTCGGCGAGGCCTGGGTCGACTGGTCGGCCGAGGATCTGGCGCTCGCCAGCCAGCCGATCGATTTCGTCGGGGTCAATTACTACACGCGCAACGTCACCAAGGCCGACGACAGCTTCCCGGTCCGCGCCGGCATGGTCGTCCAGCCGCAGGCGACCTACACCACCACCGGCTGGGAAGTGTTCGGCCAGGGCCTGACCGACGTGCTGCTGTGGGTGAAGGACAAGTACGGCGATCCGACGATCTACATCACCGAGAACGGCGCCGCCTTCTACGATCCCCCCGCGGCATCGCAGGGCCGCGTCGAGGATCCGTTGCGCGCCGCCTATCTGCGCGAGCATATCGCCGCGGTCGGCAAGGCGATCGAGCAGGGCGCGAAGATCAAGGGCTATATGCTGTGGTCGCTGCTCGACAATCTCGAATGGTCGCTGGGCTATTCGAAGCGCTTCGGGATCATCCACGTCAATTTCGAGACGCTCGAGCGGACGCTGAAGGATTCGGCGAAGCTGTACAGCGAGGTGATCGCGACGAACGGGGGGTGCTTGGGGTGACCTAATTCCTCCCCGGAACGGGGAGGGGGACCGCCGCCGAAGGCGGTGGTGGAGGGGGCCCACGATCGCCAGCCACCTCGCTTGCGGTGAGTTGGTCGCGGGTCCCTCCACCAAGCCGCTGCGCGCCTTGCGTAAGGGCGAGATCGCGTCCCCCGGACGCGATCTTGGCCAGCCGGGGGCTGGCCAAAGCCCTTACGCCCTCCCCGTTCCGGGGAGGATTTTTTAGTCCACCAACTTCGTCTCGACCTTCGGCCCGCTCTCCAGCGTCCTGTGCACCGGGCATTTGTTGGCGATCACCAGCATCCGGTCGCGCTGCTCCGCCGTCAGGCTGCCTTCCAGCCTGATCTCACGGTGCAGGACTTCGAGGCGCGGGCGCCCGCCCGCCGCGGCGGCGCAATCGTCGGCGTGGCGGCGTTCGTGGCGCAGGATGACCTCGACGCCGTCGACCGGGATGCCCTCGGCGCGGGCGACCAGCTCGATCGTCATCGCGGTGCAGGTGCCGAGCGCGGCGAGCAGCAGGTCGTACGGCGTCGGCCCGAGATCGCCGCCGCCCGACCGCATCGGCTCGTCCGCCAGGAAATTATGGCCCGAAGAATCGACCATCTGGACGAACGGCCCTTCGCCGGAGCCCACCCGGACGAAGCCCTCGGGCAAGGCGTCAGGCTCCTTGGGCGGCGGCAGGAAGGGTTCGACCCAGGCGGCGATGATCGACGCGGCGTAGGATGCGCGTTCGGCATCGGTCAGCAGATGGTCGGCGCCGTCGAGCGCGACGAAGCTCTTGGGGTGCCGGGCGGCGTCGTAGATCGCCTTGGCATTCTCGATCCCGACGATTTGGTCGGTCGGCGCGTGGAGGACGAGCAGCGCCTTTTTGAGATGCGCCAGCCGCGCCGCCTGATCCTGCTCCTTCGCCGCATCGAGAAAGTCGCGGCTGACGCGAAACGGGCATCCGCCGATCGCGACCGCGCCGGCCCCATCCGCCTCGATCCGCGCGGCATCCTCGGCGCTGATATGATGGAGCGCATGCGCCGGGTCGAACGGCGCGCCGATCGTCACCACCGCCCGCGAGGAAGGAATACGCTCTGCCGCAGCGATCACCGCCGCGCCGCCCAGCGAATGGCCGATCAGGATCGCCGGCGCGCCGATCGTCGCGTCGAGGTGCCGGGCAGCAGCAATAAGGTCGTCGATATTGGCGCCGAAATGGCTGGCGGCGAACTCGCCCTCGCTCTTGCCCAGTCCGGTGAAGTCGAAGCGCAAGGTGGCGATGCCGTGCGCGGCGAGCGCCATGCTGACGCGGCGCGCGGCGTGGCTCGCCTGGGTGCAGGTGAAGCAATGCGCGAACAAGGCGACGGCCCGGATGCGACCCGGCGGCAGGTCGAGCGATCCCGCAAGCGCCACGCCCGCCGCATTCTCGAACCGTACCTCTCGCGCCATCGTCGCCTCCGTTGTCGTCACGCGGACGTGTCTATAGCATCGCGATGACCGATCGGAGGCAGCAGATGGCGAAAAGCACCGTTTTGATCACCGGAGCGTCCGCCGGACTCGGCGCCGAATTCGCCCGTGCCTATGCCGCGCGCGGCGACGATCTGATCCTCGTCGCGCGGCGCGTCGAGCGGCTCGAGGAACTGGCGAAAGAGCTGACTGCCAAGCATGGCGTTCGCGCCGAGGTGATCGCCGCCGATCTCGCGGCGACAGACGCGGCCGCGACGCTGATCGCCGAGATCGATCGGCGCGCGCTGGCGGTCAACTTGCTGATCAACAATGCCGGGTTCGGCGCGCGGGGCGCATTCGTCGCGCTCGACGCAGCCATGCAGACGCGGATGATCGACCTCAATTGCCGGACATTGGTCGCTTTGTGCCACGCCGTCCTGCCCGGGATGATCGCGCGGCGGTCGGGCGGCATCCTCAACATCGCCTCGACCGCGGCATTCCAGCCGGGGCCGTGGATGGCGGTCTATTATGCCAGCAAGGCGTTCGTGCTGAGCTTTTCCGAAGCCCTGCATGAGGAAGTGAAGGCTCAGGGCGTGCGGGTGGCGACGCTGTGTCCCGGGGCGACGAAGACCGAGTTCGGCGACGTCGCCGACATGACGAGCAGCACCTTGTTCAAGTTCGCCGGCGAGCCCCGCCAGGTCATGCGGGATGGAATGCACGCGTTGGACGGCAACCGGGCAGTCAAGGTGTCGGGGCTGGCGAATGCGGTGCTGGCCGGCTCGATCCGCTTCACGCCACGCTTTCTCGCGCGGCGGATTGCGGGGTCGCTTCAGCACTAAAGAGGCTCCTCGCCTCACCTCCCTATTGCGTCACCCCGGCCCTGTGCCGGGGTCCACCTGCATCAAGCGTGAAGCAAGAGACTCAAGCCGACGAGCTTGTCTCTCGGTGGATGCCGGGACGAGCCCGGCATGACGGTTGAGTTGTGTGCCCTCAAGCCTCGACCAACGCCGCCTTCACCCGATCCTCCGATTCCTTGTGCAATGCCCAGAAATCCGGCACCCCGCGCCCCTCCAGCCGCGCCTCCAGCACCGCGAGGTGCGACGTCCAGCCACCGCCGAAATTGGCTGCCTGAACGGCATTCGTGATGCCGCTATGGACCAACGTCAGCCGCGTCTTGCCCTCGCCCAATGCCGTGAGCTCGAAGGTCGCGATGCAGTCGGCGGTGCTGCCGAAGGTATAAGCGATCGCGTGCGGCGGATCGTACCGTACGATGGTTTCGCTCCAGCGATGCCCGACCTTGTCGGCGAAGCGCTCGGGCACCGGCACGTCGCCGTCCGACAGACGGTCATGGTCGAACACGAATTCGATCGCGCCGCCGACGCGGCCGTCGAGCGATCCGCCCATGAACCAGCGCTGGCGCAGGTCGGACTCGGTCAGATACTTCCACACCGTCTCGACGGACGCGGGCAGGATACGTTCGAAGCGCAGCTCGGTCGCGGTGATCGTGTCGGTCATCGTTCTTCTCCAATCGTGCGGGAAAGGGTGTCGAGGATCATCGTCCAGCCGTGGCGGGTCTGTTCCTCGTAAGCGGCCCAAGCCGGGTCCATCTCGTGTGTCAGCGTCAGGCGGCTGCCCGCCGTCGTCGCCGCGATCGCGATCGTGACGCGGGTCCATTGCCCCTCCTCCGCAGGATCGGCGGCGAACAGGAAGACCAGCCGGCGCGGCCGATCGATCTCCTCGAACAGGAGGCGATGCCGCGCATCGCCGGTGGCGCGGCGCTCGACGATCAGCCCGCGGCCGCCGACCCGCGCGTCGATCTCGCAGGTCAGCATCGCGCCATCGGGCGTCGCGAACAGGAAATGCCGTGCGATCTCGGGGTCGAGCCAGGCATCGAACACACGCTCGGGCGGCGCCGCGATGTCGCGACTGACGGTCAGGACGATCGGGCCGGTCATGCCCCTTTCCCCTGATCCTCGACGATGAGCGCCTCGAGGCGGTTGAGGGTCGAATTCCAGAAATGCTCCCATTGCCGCAGCCATTGGTCGGCCTCGCGCAAGCGGTCTGCCTTGAGGCGGCAGAGCTGTTGGCGCCCCGCCTTGCGGCGCTCGATCAGTCCGGCGCGTTCGAGCACGCCGACATGCTTGGCCGCCCCCGCGAAGCTCATCGCATGCGGCGCGGCGAGTTCACCCACCGATCGTTCGCCGAGCGAGAGACTGGCAAGCATGGCGCGCCGCGTGGGATCGGCGAGCGCGGCGAAGGTCAGATCGAGTCGTTCAACCATATGGTTTTATATTCAACCCAAGACCGAGAGTCAACCGATCAGTTGAACAATTCTCTCCGTCGCCCCTGCAAGGGGCGAAGGGAGGCTTGCCATCGGGTGGTTTCGCTCGCACCATTCCGAACCGATCTGGTGGTGGGAGGGGCACGATGATCACCGCGATCCGCGAAGTACGCCGCGCCAAGGGGCTGACGCTCGACGATGTCGCGCGGCGCTGCGCGCCACCGACCACCGCGCAGACGATCGGCCGGCTCGAAACGGGGACGCGCACCGTCTCGGTCAACTGGCTCAACCGCATCGCCCAGGCGCTCGGGGTCGAGGCCGCGGATCTGGTCCGCCTGCCCGACCAGGCCGATTTGCCGGTCGCCGCGATACTGGGCGCCGACGGCGTGTTCGCCCCGCCGCGCGACGCGATGATTCCGCCACCGCGCCCCGAGCCGGGGCTGCTCGCGATCTCGGTGACGACCGGAATCGGCGATTATCGCGCGGGCGACACGATCTGGTGCGCACGGATCGAACCCGACGCCTTCGCGCGCGTGCTCAATCGTGACGTATTGGTACCGCGCCCGGGCGGGCGCTTCCTGTTCGGACGGCTGATCGGGCGCGAGGGCGACCGGCTGCAGGTGCTGCCGCTCGGCATCGGGCAACGCCAGCAGGTCGTCAGCGATCCGGCCTGGATCGCCGAGGCGAGGACACTGGTGCGCGCCCTATGACGGAATGAGAATGGAAATGGTGGGCGGTGACCCTACCGAACTAAGCGCCATTCATGGCGGAAAACCGTGACTATTGGCCGGATGGCATCGCGAAATGCCCCCAACGGTGCCCCCGATTTATAAACCATCTTTCGGGTACCTCGCGCGTCGAGCTGTTCACGCTCCCCACTCCGGCCCCTCGGGATCGATCCCGTCGAACGATTCGTCGGGCGAGAAATCGTCGGCCGGGACGTCAGGATAGAAGTTATCCCATTCGCGCGATAGCTGCGAAGCCTCGTCAGGCGCCGGCGGGCGCGGTGGTCGTGGCGGCGGGAGCGTCGGTGCGCCGCCGCCGAACCGCGCGCGGATGACGGCGATGTTGCCGAAGATCTCCTGAAAGACCGCCTCGCACTCTTCGCCTGCGTTGAGCTTGCCGCCGATCCACGGCGCGCGCTCGGCTGGCAGATACCCGATCTGGATGCCTCGCACGCTGAACACCGCGACCGCGTGGCGGTCGTGCTTGTTCCTGGGCTCGGGCATCAGGTCGACCGGTTCGCCCGGTGCGCATAGCTCGACCTCGAAACGGCGGCTGGTCTTGCCGCGGTCCTCGTTCGCGTAGTTGATGCCGACGACGGCCAGGCTCAATTCGCGCTCGTCCATTGCCCCCGCTATATGCCCGCGCTCGATCCAACGCGAATCGGGAGAGCGCATATGCCGTTGATGAAACTTAGCGAGGGCCTTGACGGTCCGATCATCGTCAACACTGACGACATGGTCGGCGTGCTGTTCACTGGGAGCTACGTCGAGATCCTGATGCGCAACACCGAGCATCGCTTCTTCACGAAGTACAAAACGGCGAATGAAGTGGCCGCCGAACTGGGCGACGTCGAGAACATGGTGACGCGCAACGTCGATCAGGTCTGATGGCTGACGACGGAACGGTCGTACGCTTTCCGACGCAGGCGGTGCGTCAGCGCGCCCGCCGCGGGCCGCGCGCGGTTTCCTGCATCGTGTCCGGGCAATATCTTGTGATCGGCGAGCCCCACGAGCGGATCAGCACCGGAACGCCTGTGCATATCGCCCTGATGACCGAGGGAGCCGAAGCGCAGCACGAAGGCAAGCCGGTTTGTCGGGCGAACCTCTATGTCACGCTGGAAGAGCTAAGCGCGGTCGTCGCGGCCATCACCGGCGGGGAGGACGTGGCCGGGATCGTGCGGGTCGACGGCGCCGCGATGGATGCGCCGAGGATCGAGCGTATCGAGGTGTCGGACATTACCGCTGACCAGCAGGCGACGATCGACGCGCTGGGCGGACCGGCTGCGCAGGGAACGAACACGATAAGCTTCTATATCGAGGCAACCGACGAGACGCCGGCCAGGATCGAGGATTGGCACCTCCCGGTCGTGCGATGGGGCGGCCGGTATCGGCAGATTATGCCGAATGGCGACATGGTCGAGACGAACCCGCCGAAGCTCAAGCCCGTCTGTTAGGGCGCGTCATGTGCCCGGCAGGCGGTCCTGTTTCGGGGCGGGCATGTGATCGACTACCTTCTCGACAACATATTCGGTCTTGAGCCCGGTCGGGCCCAGCCATTGATCCATGCGGACCTCGCAGACCAAATAATCATCGGCTGAAAACGACACTTCGGCGCGCTCCACCCGCCCCCAAAAATCCGCGTCCTCGATCTCAGCGAGGATCGTTTGCGCTCCGCTCGATAGCCGCCACTTCTTGCCCTGTTCGAAGTAGAGGCGTTTGATCTGATAGGTCGCGCGGAACCGGGCTTGCGACGTTGGATCAGCGCCGGCCGTAGCCTCGAATGACGGCGCCTCGCTTGCCTCAATTCGTTCGCCCGCGCCCGCCGGTGTATCGAACCTGATTTCTTCGAGGCCTTCGGCGCGCAACGGGTCCGTAAACCGCTCCAGTTGTAGGCGGATATTGGGGTCGTCGCCTATGCGCGCGACCGCCTGCGAGACGATTATTACATCGGCGTCAGGCGTTTCGATCCGGACGTTGCCATCTTCGAGAATGACCCTCGTGGCGACCTTGCGTCCGCGCAACCATCGGACGAGCTGGATCAGGCCGATCGCGCCGCCGACCGTGCTGACGCCTGTTATTCCCGCCAGATTGGCAAGGGCCGTGCCCTCGGGAGATAAGAGCCAAGCCTTCACCGCATGGGCGAAATCGAGAGCGATCCCAACGTCGAAACTGCCGCGCCGAACATCGGCGCGCACCTTGACCCGCACGCGGCCAGCGTCGCCGTAAACCGCGGTGTCGACCGCCTCCAAGAGCTTGCCTAACGCCAGTAGCGAAGGCGCGAGCTGGGCGATCTCCATTTCACCATCCTCGACGGCCGGGCCGTCGTAGATTACTCTGAAATGGTCCTCACTCATGCGCCACATCTAACGGACCTCCGCAGGGCGTCAAACCCGCCGCGATGAATGAATGATCCGAAATGGTGATGGAGCGGCCCGACGGGGTCGCACCGTCCTCGCACCCCCTGGGCGGGGGCTCGTCCGCTGGACGGGCCGCATGCCCTGCTGCTGCCGCTGCTTTTCCAACAGCGCAACTGGTGAAATGCATCGGCGGGCGGCGCGCTTCTCACGACACACCGACCGCCTGACCGTCGCCGTTATCTCAAGCCGGCGGGGCTGACGCGATATTATCGCCGTCGGCCGCCGCTGCATAGTCCGGTTTCGGATAGGGCCGGACCGGGTGGCGGCAGGCCTTGGCGAACCGACGTTGCAGGAAGCGGAGATACCGAAACTGGCGCAGCTCGACCCGGTGAGCGCGATCGAGGTTCGCCAGGATGAAGGCGGCGCGCGGCATGTGCGCGGTCCGCTTGTTCGTCACGAGCGAATTGTGGAAATACTCGCCGTCCAACTCCCAGAAGATGCCGCGATGCTCGCCGTGATAGGTGAAAGCCGCCGCCTGGTACACGATGCCGAACAGGCCGCACCGCTCATCGGCGAATGACTGGATCCACTTCACCGCCGGCCGCAGCCGCCGGATCAGTCGGATCGACATCGCCAGCGCTCGGCTTTCGCTGTTCCGCGGCGCCTCGTCGTCCAGCCACATGCGGTTGAGCTCGAGGTATTCGTTCATCGCCGTGCCGGCGACCACGCTGCCGGCCGACGCCGGGTTCATGGCGAAGCCGTATTGCAGCACGCCGAGAAACCGGCCGGCGATGAATATGCCGAGATGCAGAGTCGACGCGCGATAGACGCGGCGGCTGTAGTGATTGGCGATGATCGTGTCGTTCGCCAGCTCGCGCGGGATCGTGCGGACGTAGAAATCAGGTTCGCCGAAACCGACGACGTCGGGGAGGTTGAGCAGATCGGCGGCCGAATCGAATAGGTAGCCGGATACTTCGCCCGCCGCGCCGATCAGGCGCACGGGTGCTGTTGACGGAATCATAGGGGATTTGGCTCACGAAAGCCCCGCCTGGGTGCGCCGGGTGCGGGGCGTAAGCGGCTAGGCCAGCCGCGCGTGACGGGTGCCTGCCCGTCGGTTTCCCGGTTGCAGCCGGGAACCCCCGCTCGGCCTTGCGATCCTGTCGCGAAGCACCGGCGGACGTGTCTCAAATAGGGTACGATTCGCCTTGCCGGTTTCGGCGAGGAACTCGGCCTGAAACCGGCAGAAATCTGCGGTTTTACCGTACGATTCGCCGGCAGCGAAGCTCGGCTGAAAAGTTACCTCAGGTTACACTTTCCGCTTGCGCGGTATGTAACCTGAGGTTACATATGTCTTGTCAGACGGCGACGGTGTCCACCCAAGCCCGCTGACACACCGAAAGGAAAGAGAGCATGAGCTTCTCGATCCGCCTTCGGATTTGGAAAGTGACCATAGGGTTCACGATCCAAGCCTAGAAGGCCCCCGCCCCGGTCTAGCCACCGGGGCGGGGTTCGGTTGCCAAAATACGGTGGTGACGACGATGATGCAACCCGACGGCCTCAAGAGGGTACGAACCGAACTCGGCCTCTCCCAGGAGGCGTTCGGTCGAGCTTTGGGCATGAGCCGCAAGGCGATCAACGAGATGGAGCAAGGCAAAGCCCCGATCGAGCGGCGGACCATGCTCGCGGCCCTCTACCTGACCGACCATCCCGAAGACGCGATCGTAGCGGAGGGCGAGTGATGCGACAGGTATTCGACTATGGGCGCGGCGTCGTCTGTTTCGAGATCGAGGGGGAGTTCTACGTGTACGGCGTGACCGCCAACGGCGATCCGCGCGTCGCTCATTCGGAAGGTGCGGCGCGGTCGATCGCCGCGACAGCGCTGTGAGGCCGTTCCCGACGTCAGCACAGGCCCGCGCGAAGCTGGCCGAGCTGGTGGCGAGGGATAGGGCGTCGCTGGCGTTCCTGTCGCGCGCCATGGGGCGCGGCAGCGGCTATCTGTCGCGGTTCATCAATGACGGCCGGCCGGAGTGGCTGGCGCCCGCTGACCGCGAGTATCTGGCGCGCTGGTTCAACGTCGACCCGTTCGAGCTGGGCGACCGCGACAAGGTCAGGCCGGACTGACCAAAACGGGTAGCGGCTCGCGACGGCCGATGATAATCGCTGTACCGAGGCGGGGGCAATTTCCCCTCCGCTCCCGCCTCGCCCTCAATCGCAATAGCCTGCCGGTATCGGCATCTTGAGGTCAGCGGCCCAGCGACAGACGCGCTGCACCTTGCCATGCTCGCCGCGCCCCCAAATCAGCACGTCGTTCCACCAGCCATCCTCCGCCGCCTTGCCGGCATCGCCGGGTAGCAACGCCGCGTCGGGATAGGCCGGTTCTGGCGCTGGCTTAATATCCTGCGCACTCGGAAAGGCGAGACGTGTCTCGACCCTGCTGCCGCATGATTGCGCAGCCACGGCGGCGGCGCAGATCATCAGGGCTCGTAGCGGCCTTGATAGCATCGTTCAGCTCCTGCTTTTGCTGCTCCTGGCGGCGGGCGTCGTCGACGCGCGCCGCCGAGGCGTTTTCGTTTGCCGCGCCGACCTGGTTGAGCACCTCGATCGTGCGGCCCTGCTCCTTAACGACCTCGCCCGATTTCCCGGCGCTGTGGCCGGCAAGGTAGATGCCGCCGACGATCAGCAGCAGGATGGCGATGATGCCGCCGACGAAGATGAGCTTGGCGAGCGTCGGGCCGAAGCGGGTGATGAGGAATTGCGGAATCATGCTGGACCTCCTGTCGGTTGCGCCGGCGTCGCAACCGCCGTGGTCGTGGTCACCGTGGTCACCGGCTGCGCGTCATCATCGTCCGCGCCAACCTTGACCCGCGTGCCGCCGAAGCCAGCCACTTCGAGGAACGCTCGTAGATCCCGCGCCACGATCGTCAGGAACGAGATGCAGATGCACGCCAGCAAGCCGACGCCGATCCAGCCCAGCCAGTGGATCAGATGCAGCACGATCGACGTGCAGTCGGCGATGGGGCGCGTCGCCAACTTGCTGTCGGCCACCTGCACGCCGCACCATTTGTCGGGCGCGGAAAGGATGAAGATCAGCCAGGCCTCGAACCCGAGCAGCACGGGCAGGCCGATGATGATCGCGATCGAGGTCCAGGATAGGCGTTTCATCGCGCCCACTCTCCCGTTTTTCCGTGCAGCCACGACAGGAATTGGCCAACGGTCTTACCCCTAAGGATTGAGGGGTTCGCGTTCGTCGCAGATGGCCCAGCGATCAGATCGGCGCGAGCAGTCACATCGGCGCTGATTACCAGCGCGGCCATGCCGGCGCCGAAGAAGTGCGCAGCATAGAGCGACGCTCGGTTAATCGGGATACCCCGCTGGCGGAGAATGGCGACATTCTTAGCTGTGAATGTCTTGGCGCGCGCGGTCTGCTCTTCGGGCGACGGCTTGAGGCCGCCGAACGCTTGGCTCGGATCGGTGCCCCATTGGCCGCCCTCGCCGATCCATGACGACCTGATGAACTGGTACAGCCCCGAGCCGCTGGACGTCGGCGCCTTGACATACGGGCGGTTACCGCTCTCGATCTGGCCGAGCATTGGTAAATAGTCGGCAGGGATCAGGTCTGCATCGGTCGTCATACATCATGCCCCTTCTTCGCGTCATCGATGACGCGAGCTGCTGAGATTTCGGTTTGAACTGCCTGGCGCTTGTCGCCGGGCTCGGGACGCATCCGTTTGAGAAACGCCTTCGCGCGGCGCTCCGCGGCCTTTCGTTCAAGATCGCCCTCGGCGTGGAGTAGCGCGTAGAGATGGTCGAGCGCCTCCTCGAGGTGAGCCGCGTGCACCATCAGCGGGCGCAAGCTTGCTGCCTCCGCGCGCAATGACGCCATTTCCTCGCGCGCCGCGATGAGCAGATCGAAGGTGAGGCTGTCCCGATGCTCCTCAAGCTTAATATCCGTGTCGCGCTGCGAACGCTGGTCTTCCCGACGGCCGCTCCACCATCCGCCGATGGCTTGGGCGAAAACGGTCCCGCCGCCGCCACCGAGCACGAGCGCGGCCGCCTCTATCAGAGACGTCATTGTAGCGATTCCCCTTCAAGGTCGATTGCGTATGCGGCGAGATCGGGAGTATGACCGCCGCCGATGAGCGTCGTTGCCGACATAACTGGCTGGATGGACGAGCTGGGCGTGCCTCAGCCGCACATCCTGACTGCCCATACGGCGATCGCCTCGGTTGCGATCATAGTGCTGTTCGTTCTGGTCGTGCAGTTGATGTGCGGCCGTGAGAGCCGCCGCGATCGTAACAGCGTAGCTCGCCCCGGCTTCTGCGAGTGCGGCAACCGAATCGAGCCGGACAATCTCTTGAGCGGCTCGGAGTGCAAGGATTGCCTGTCGTGGCGGGTGTGACGAGCGTCTGAATGGCCGGCAGACTGAAGATAATCGCCGTCATGGTGCTGGTGTTCGGCGCGATCGTCCTGGCGCTCAAATCGCAAGACGACGTTCCCGCGATCGATAATCCCGGTGTCGCAGAGCACCGTTAACGGGAAAGGCGCATCACTCCGGGTCGCACCCGCGCGGAAGATGGTCGAGGTCCGGCTCCGCTGGCCGTTCGCAGGCCAGTTCGGCTGGAAAGCTGAAGATTTCGCGCTGCGCGTCGAACTGATGGAAGCACAGCGCCACAATATGTCGCTGTTCCTCGGGGATCGACGTCCAGAGCGCATGGGCGCGCTGAACGTCATCGGGGCCGGCCAGCTCGCCCGGCTCTCCGAAAGCGTCGAGCACTGTCGCGCAATCAAGATAGCCTTGCTGTACGAGGGTCGGCGCGGCGGTTGCTTCGGTTGTCATTGCAATTCTCCGATGATTACACAGCGGCCCAGAGCCGCTTGAGGAGGGCGCCCATCTGGTTGCCCTTTAGCCGTTTCTGGCCCGGCTTCGCGAGGTGGATCGTGTCGCTGCCATAGAGGCCCGATGGAAAAATGACGGTATAGCCGGACGTCACGCCTTCGACGGTTTTCCAGCCGTAGAGGTCGTAGAACGGTACGCCATATTTCCAGAAGACCGCGCGGGCCTGATTGACCACCTTGTCCTGGATCGCGAGCGTATAGACCGTCGTCGAGCTGGGGGGGTCGGTGAGGCCCACCGGGTCGGCCGTCACCCGGATAGCGGTGATGATCGCCTGGCTCTTCGGGTCGAAGATCGACTGAAAGTCGGTCCCTGACCCCACCATGTCGTTGGTCTGCTCCACCCCGCCGATCACCGCAGCGAAACCCAGCGCGCGGATGAGCATCAGATAACTGCTCTCCGGCGCCCCATCCTGCGCCAGGTTGGTGACGTTGAAGCCGTTGCGGCCGCCATTGAAGAAGACGCGCTGCTTGATCGCTGGGTTGCGCGCGTAGCGGTAGGCGATGTGGAGCGCGTTCCCCGTCGCCTTGGTCGACCATGCCTTCATGCCGGGGGCAGAGTCGAACGTGCGCTGGCGGATGATGACGGTCATCGTCGCGCTGGCGACCGTTTGCTTCGGGATATGGACCCGATAGACGCCCGCTGCGCCCGTCGTCCCCGATACCTGCGAGAGGATCCGGGTGCCGCTGATCGCGGTGCCACCGGAGATAATGTCGCCGGGCGCCAAAGCCGGTCCGGTGACGGCGCCGGTCACGGTCATCAGGTCATCGGCGATCGACGCGGTGAAGGTCGATGGCGTGCTCGGGATGCTGGTTGCCGCATTTTCATTGCATGCGATCGGCGTTGTACCGCCGTCGATCGACACCTCGGCATTTCCATAGGCGGCGTTCGTGTAGATCGCGAGGTGAAACCGAGACGTCTGTCGCGTTGGCGGGGTGAAGGTCAGCACCGACGCGGCTGGCAGGACGATCACTTCTCCGCCGAATTGGAGGTTGAGGAGTGATGGTGCGGTACCGGTATAGGTATCGCGCGGGTCATAGGCGTTCGTTCCGGACGCGTATGCCTGGCTGTTCTGGCTCACGATCGAATCGTCGGTGACCGCGTAGCCTTGGCTCTCAAGGTCGGTGACCATCTGCGTCATCCAGGCGACGGCCCGGACGTTGCTCCCGGTCGCGACGCCGCCCTCGTGAGATGGCCCGGCCACGCCATAGGGAACATGGTCGATCACACCTGCCCGGAGCAGGCGCTCCTGCGACGTCACATGCGGGAACTGAGCGGCTCCGATGTAGCCCTTGAGCAGCGTGTCGAGCGTCGGCGACGGCATCGAGGTATATTTCTCGTACAGCGCCTCTGCCGTGATGCGGCCGCCGGTGTCGATCTCGTACCAGGATACAAAGCCGTTGAGCTGGTTTGCGCCGTTCGTGTTGGTGGTCGACGGGTGCCCTAGCGAAGCCGCGGTCACCGCCGTTCCATTGTTGTACTGGGCGTTGACCTTGGTCTCGACGCGATTTCCTGCGCCGAAATCAACGGTCGCTGTGGCATCCCAGGTACGCCCGACCGTTACCCCTGCGCTGAATGAGTCTGAGCCGGTGGAAGTCAGGGCGGTGTTATTGGCGACGTCGTAATAGGTGTATTGCGTGTCGCTCGGGCAATAGCCGGCAGTGACGTTGTTCAGGCCCCAGAGACACGGCGATCGGCCATAATTCCGGCCGGTGACGTTCGAGACGTTCATCAGCATATAACCGGCCGCCGCATTGAGCAGGCTGACCATAGCGGCGGTCGCGACGGCCTTGTCAGGTTCGCGAATGCCGGTGAAGGCGATGAACGGCACTGCCTCGGTCACCGTGGGCGATGACGGGTTCTGCTGGAGGTTCCAGAGCGTCGGCGCGCCGCTGACCACCGTCGCGGTCACCGTGCCCGCGGTGGTGATCGTGAGGATCGCCTTGACCGCGCTGGTCCCATTGCACGTCACGGTCGTAAAGCCGCTGCCGAGGGCCGTTCCGGCGGAAACCTGCACCTGGGCACCGGCCGGTCCCCACACCAGCAAGATAGCGGTGCCGACAGCCACGTTGCTTGAGGTCGTGTGGGTCGCGGGCGCGGTTGGATTGTTCAGGAACTGCTGCGCCCGCATGTAAGAGCCGAAACCCTTGCCGACGCGCATGACGGGAACATTGTTGGCGAAGGTGTTATAGGCGTAGCTGTACGGATCCGTTTCGAGCATGTCGGTGGACTGGCTCGCGCGGGTGAATGTCCAATGCTCGGTCGGGAACCGCGCGCCGGCCAATCGCAAATCCATCCGCGATCGGGTGGTTGACAGCGCGGCCTTTGAAACGGCGATGCCGGCGCCCCAGCCCGACGCGGTTTTCGGGCCGTATCGATAGCCCGACGACGTGTCGTAATAGAACGCGCCAGCGGTGCCGATATTGTCACCCGGCGGGCCGACACCCTCGATATAGACGCCCGCCCCTGTGGGGACGCTTGCCGCGGCAGCAATGGCCGCATCGCGCGCAGTCGCGGCGTCCAGCGCCGCTTGAACCGCGTTCGCGATCTTGCTCGTCGCCCCGAGCGCGAGGTCGTTTGCTGCAATGGCGATCTTGCTCGCGGCGCCGAGCAGGAGATCGGTGCCGACCGCGACAACCTTCGACGTCCCCGAAGCGAGATCGGTCAGGAGCGCGCTGATGCCAGCCGTCGCGAGAAGATAGTCAACCCAGCCCTTTGCCGACTTGGTACCTGCCCCGCCCGGCGTCCCCGCCGACTGCGCCCAAGCTTGGGCGACCGAGCTTTCCAGGTCTGCGATCCGCACCAGCGCCGTGAGGCTGGTGGAATAGCGGAAAACACCGGCGTTCGGCGTCTGCCCGCTCACGGCGCCATAATCGCCCGATACCGTGGCATGGGTGCCGGTGTCTGCGCTGACCACCGTGACGATCGCACCATTGGCGAGACCGGTGAGCGCCGCCGCTTCGGTCCAGCTCGCCTTGACCGTGCCGCTGCCGTAGGCGAGTGCCTGATCGCGCGCAGCTTCGGCCGCCGCGACGGCGTCGGAAACGCCATTCTCGGTCGGCAGGATACCCGTGAACCGGATCGGCACACCGTCGCGGACGAGCAGCACCTCATCGCCCGCTTCGATCTCGTCGGTCGTCGGCAGTGCGGAATATTCGAGATCTTCGGCATCGGCCATGTCAGGAGCCCCCGGTGTCAGGTTCAAAGGTGTGCGGAAGGCCCTCCGCGACGGTGTAGGCGATGATCGCCCCGGTCTCAGGGTCGCACTCGATCTGCAGGCCGCGATAATCCCCGTCGACCTTGGCGATCAGCGTCCCGGTGAAATTGTGGCTGCGCCACGCGCGATATGGGATGCCATGGGTATTGGTCGAAGGTGGCGGCGTGCTGTCGCTCACCTTGACGCGGTCGCCGAGCGCGAACGCGTCCCAAGCTGCGGCAAAGTCCATCAGGCAGCGCTCCCAGTCATGGTGCCGTTGTTGGTGACAGTCGCGGCGAAGCCGTTCTTGCGGACCGCGAGGCCTGGACTACCCCCGGCTGTGCCGTCGGATGCGGCCGTTCCGGCAGTTGCAAAATTGCCGCCGCCGCCTCCGCCCGGGGAGCCCCCGGTGCCGCCGCCGGCTGTCGACCCGTCGTCACCCGGATCGCCATCATCAATCCAGCCGCTGTTGCCCAGGCCGCCGGTTCCATTCGGCGCCCCACCACCACCACCGCCGCCGCCAAACTTACCTATTCCATTGGTTTGCTTGGCACCGCCTCCACCGCCCCCAGCCCGAACGATACCGCCGCTGTTGATGGTGATGCCGCCTGAGAGTGGGGCGCGAAGGAAAATGGCGTCTCCGCCGTTAAGGCCAGTCCCACCATATGACCCGCCGTCGCCGCCTCCACCGTCAACGGTCCCGCTGATCTGAAGCGTCAACGCGATTGCATAGTCACCAGGCCAAGTGCCCGTATCTATCCCGAGGCCGCCGTTGTTTAGGCCACGGATCGTTATGCCGGACGGCACGCGGAATGTGATCGTCGCGTCAGAGTGCCCTGTGTAACCGGCCGCGTCGGCTGCGGCGCGAAGATTAACGGCCGCGCCCGCGCTGAGGTCGATCGTTGCCGAGAAGCCGCTGGGAGGCGTTGACGGGGCACCGGATTCGCCCGGAGCCGCCAACACGTCCCAATAAGCCGTGGCCTGACCGGAGCCGCTGGGCGCTTGGCCGCTGAAGTTGTCGCGGACCGCCAGATAGGAGCCGCCGTTATAGCTGACGCTATTGTTCAGAAAATAGGTCGTTGCCGGGTCATAGTTGCCGCGCGGGATGATGCCCGGTCGCCCGCTGATGCCGACACCGAACGCGGAGATCGCGGCATAGGCGTTCGTCCAAGTATCTTGCCACGTCGCTGGCGAAACGCCGGTGTCCTGGCTCATGTCGTCCCAAGCGGGCTCGAGGCTGTCGAGATAGGCGCCCAAGGCGTTGAAGGCAGTGACCGCGCTCGATCGAACGGGAGTCAGGTCAGCCGGCGAGCCGAGAGCGATATATTTGGCATTGAGCGCCACATAGTTGTTATTAAGTACCGCGAAATCGACGCGCGCCTGACGCTTGTCCGACCCAGCCGACAGCACGGCATCCGATCCAAGCGACGCGATCTCTGCCAATGCCCCGGCGAGATCGGCCGTCACTTGCGGCAAGCGAGTGTCCGTCGTCTCCACCCAAGGCGCCAGCTCAAGCGCGTGCCCGCTGAACCTGATCCGATGGCCGGCGATCGACAGCAGGCCGGAACCGGGCAGGCGGCGATAGAGCTTGTTGCCGTCGTTCGTGTCGAACCAGACGTCGTAGGCCTTGCTTTCCTCGGCCGTCGGCGGGTCGTCCTGGGCAAAGGTGCGGCTATTCGCCTTGGCGGCCGCGTCGATTGCCGCGAGGATCTCGGCGGTGGTCGGTCCGTCGTCGGTCGGCGCCGCCTTGGCGAGACCCTCGATCGTGACGCTCGCCGTCGATGCCGCCGCGCTGAGCGTAACCGTGAAGTCCCGAAAGAACCCGAACACCGACAGGCTGCTGAACGCATCGTCCGCGATCCACAGCGTCGGGATTGCCCGCAGGGTCGCCAGGCGGCGCATGACGTTGTCGACGGCCGACGTGGAGAGCAGCGAACGCAACACCATCCGCTTCGACCAGGCTCGCGGAACAACCGTGGTGCCGCCGAAGTCGTCCGTCGTCTTGAGGCTGTAATCGGTGATCCCGATCGTCGGTGACGTCTCGGTTACGCCAAAGGGGTCGATCGTGCCGAACAGCAGCGTCCCGACCTCGGCTGTTCCATCGGCAAGCGGTGCCACCGTGACGGTGATTGCGGCGCCCGCTGCTGCGACGAGATCGAGGAAAAGGGCGTTTCCCGCGGCGCCGGCCACTACGGCCTTCGTCTGGTCATAACCGGGTGCCTGGACGCGGATGCTGGCCGCAGTGGCGTCCAGCACCGCCAGCGCCGTCGTTGCCCCCGGAGCGGTCAGGGTGAAGGTGAAGCCCATTGCCTTGCTGGTGACGGTGCCGAGAGCCTGGTCGAACATCGCCCAGCGGTTCGTCGGACCGACATCGAGCCAGCGCGTCGTGTCGACACTCGGATCGTGGTCGGTGTTGAGGTCGCCCAGGCTCTCGTAGACGCGATGAAGGCGGATGACCCGATCGCCGATGAAATAGTCGGTCCCGGAATCCCATGCGGCATGATCGGTCTCCGGGACCGAGCTCGACGCGAGGACGCTGTCGTCCACGGTGAAGGGGCGCAGCGCGCGAAAGTTGCTCGCACCCGAGATCGCGGGATCGATGGCCGGCGCATCGATGTCGACCGAGGGCAATCCCGAGAAGGTAAGCGTGCAGAACGTGGTCGCGCCGACCGCGATGTCGGCCGAGAAATCACTGTAGAAGCCGTAGCCGGTCAACGCTGGAAATGACGTGTCGCCGATCCAGACGAGGGGTTGGGAGAGATACGCTGCCAAGGTGGTCTGCACGCCGTCGACCGCCGACGAATCGAGCCGGGTGCGCACGGTGGTCTTCTTCGACCAAGAACGCGGTACGACCGTCGTCACGCCAAAATCGTCGGTGTCGCGCTTGCTGAAATCCTGCAGCGCGATCGTGGGCGCGTCCTCGACTGGCCCGAGGTCGAACGCGGTTCCGATCGACGCTTTGCCGACGATAGCGTTTGCTCCACCGGTCGGCGTGATTGTGACTGTTGCGACGCGCGCAGAGCCGGCGGGGAGGCCAAGGAACAGCTCCGCGGCCTGCGCGGGATTGTGCGTCTGGTCGATCAAGGTCGTCGCGCCAGCGGACACGACCAGACGGACGCTTACCGCTTGAACGTCGATCAAGCCGATGGCGTCGACCGAATCCGGCAGCGCGAGCGTGACGGCGATCGGCGCGTTCAGTGTCGTCGCCGGTCCCGCCGCCGTATCGAACATGGCCCAGCGATTGGTCGGGCCTGCATCAACCCAGTTCGTCGCATCGGCGGTCGGATCGTTCCCGATGTTGCCAGCAACGACGCTCTCATAGACGCGGTGCGTGTTCGTGCTGATGACACGGTCGCCGAGCGCATAGGTCGTGCCGATAGCCCAGGCGGAATAGTCCGCCTCGGGAACCGAGCTGGCAGTCAGGATCGCCGCTGTCACCGCGACGGGAAGGATGACCTTCACGCCGCGGCTCGCGTCGCGATGGCGTCGCCGCCACTCGCCTGGGTGACCGTGTCGAGGATCTTGACCGTCTTGTTGTTCGCCGAGGCGTTCGCCGCGTGCCCGGCGTTGTTGTCGGCGCGCATCCCAACGACTTCCTCGCGCAGTTGGCGAACCTCGTCGGCCAGGTCGTCATTGGCCGCGCTCGGCGTCGTGGCGGCCTGCGTCGCCGTCACAGCCGCGAGCAGCGCGTCGATCGGCGCGGTTGCCGGACTCGACGTGGTGGACGCGCCGGTCATCGCCGCGATGGCATTATAGGTCGCCTCGAGGCTGGCCGCCGTCTGGGCCTGAATGCGGCGAAGCTCCTGCTGGCTGGTCGCGACGTTCGCCGCTGCCGTGAGCAGCGACTGCGACAGGCCGGGGAGCGACTTCGCCGCATCCTGGTCGCCGGCCCGCGCCGCCGCCGTGGCTGCGTTGAACTGCCCGAGCAGCGACGCGAAGCCGCCGGAGCCGCTGTCGGTGAGCCCGCGGATCCGCTTCACCTCGTCCATGATGCTGTCGCCCACCGACTTCCACGCATCGGCCAGGTCTTGCGCCGCCTTCGCCGCGTCCTGCGCATCCTGTAGGTCGTAAATTTGCTGCTGGAGCGCGCGGTTGCTCGGGTCGAGCTTGGCGAGGTCGAGCGCCCGGATCGCGGCGGTGTTGCCCTGCAATTCGAGCAACTGGCGCTGAAGATCGGCACGCTCGCTCGCAATATCCGCCGCGCTCTTCGCGCCATTCAGGGCGTTTTGGAGATCGGCGAAAGCGGGCGCGAGCTGCAACAGCGTGGCATAGGTCTGTTGGCCCGCCGCCGTCGTCAGATCCTGCGCCTCGACCAGCGCGCGGAACCCAGCCAGCGTGTCGGGCATGGCGAGGCCTAGCGACGCGAATACCTTGCTGAATTGCGCGGTCTTCGCCGCCGCCTGCTCTTCCTGCGAATAGAAGGCTTGGAAATAGCCGTCGACCGCGCTGGAGAAGTCGCTCAGACTATCGAACTGGTCGGCAAGCCCCATCTTCGCCGCGATGCCCACGTTCTGCGTGCTGGTGCCCAGCTCGTCGAGCGCCGTGGTGACCGCTTCGACAGTCGAAGACACCCGCACGAGCGTCTCGAACGCGCCCTCGCCCGCCTTCTGGAACTGCAGAATATCGGGGAACGCGACGGTCGCCATCTGGTCTGCTGCGGCGCCGAACACGGCGGTCAGTTTCTCCTGGATTTGATCGCCGGTGAGCCCGGTCAGGTCGATCTTGCCGATATTGACGACGAAGCTGTTCAAGCGCTGCTGGATCGCGGCAGTCGATTGACCGAGCGGGCCAGCCGCTGCCGCAATCGCATCGTTGAACGACTTGAGGATCAGCGTGAACTGGTTCGCAAGCGCGGGGTCGGCGGCGCTGTATTGAGTCGAATAGGAGTGCCCGGTCGTGATGCCGAGAAACTTCTTGGTCTTCTCGATGTCCGAATAATATTGCGCGTTGAACCCGCCGTTGAGGATCGAGCCAAGCGACTGCGAACTGCCGTAGAGACCGGTCCCAGTGACCTTGGTGGAGGTGCCGAACAACGATTTGATCAGGCCACCAATGGCATTGACGATGCTGCCAACGACCGGGATTTGCTCGACCAGCTTGATCACGGGATTGTAATCGCCCGAGAGGAAGTGCCCGAGCGCGTTGGTCTGGAAACCGGTCTTTACCCCCGCGCTGGCGTTGATGTTGCCGGCCTGGAGGATTTGTGCCGTGAACCCGCTGATCTGGGTGTCGATCGACCGGAGCGATTCGAGCATCTGCCGCGAATAGACGTTCGTCAGCGTGTCGATGCTCTTGAGCGAGTCGAGGCTGTTCTTGATGGAATCCGACTTGGCGGTCGCGTCACCCAGGACGGTACCGGTCCCGTCGTTCGCTTTGGGCAGATCGTTCTTGCCGCCGAACGCGCCGACGATCGAAATGCCGATCGCGGCTAGCGCCGCCGCTGTCGCGGCGCCAGCGACGAGGTTCGCCGGGAACGGCAGCGACGCGATAGCCTTGGCGACCGCCTCAATCGCGAATTTCGCGGCGCGGAGCACGCTGTTGGCGATCGACGATGCGGTCTCGATGGCGTCCTGCGCCATCGCCTTGACCGACAGGGCGAACTGGATCGCGCGGAACACCTTTTCGGCGTCCGCCATCGCCTTGTAGCCGGCCGTCCCTTCCGCGAAGAAGCCCTTGGCCGCCTGCGCCATGTCGCCGAACATGTCGATCTGGGCGGTGCCCGATTGGAGCGCGTATTTCGTGTTTTCGCGAGCGAGCGCCGCGGCCTTCGCATCACCGCTCAACTGCGACGCGTTGATAGCTGCAGTGGTGTCCTTGTGTGCCTGGTCCGCCTTGGCGCGCATCTCCGCATATTGGGCGAATCTGAGCGTAATATCGCCGAGCGCCTGGCCGCCCGCGCCGAACGCATCGGCCAGCCCGGTCGACGCCTCCTGCATATTTTGCGCGATCAAGCTCCATTTATCGGCGGCGAACGAAAGCTGATCGTTCCAATCACGGGTTTGGTCGGTGATCGACTTGCTAAGGCCGAAGATGGTCATTTGCTGGGCAACGTATTTCGCGCGCGCTGCCGGATCGTCAGTCATTTTCGCTGCGTCTTGGGTCGCCTTGAGAACCGCTAGCGCGCGGGTGCGCGCAGCGTCAGTTTGGCCGACCAGTTGCAGTTCGAGCTTGAGGCGCGCGATCTCGTCATCGCCATTCGCCATGGCCGACAACAGTTGCGCCTCGCGCTTGGCATCGTTGTCCCTCTTCTGCGCGGCGGCCATCTCCCCAATCAACTTGGTCACGGCAGCATAGCCAACCTTGTCGTTGCTGATGCGCGCCGCCTCCTGGGCTGCGAGCAGCGGTTGCAGAGCGAGCTGATCGGACAGCACCTGGCTCGCGCGATCGGCGGGGATCAGGCCGGCCGCGACCATCGCGTTGACCTGTTCCTGAGCCTTCGCCTGCTCGTTCATGGCGGCGGTGCTCTTGCTCGCATCGGCGACGCGCTGCGCAACAGCCAACCGGATCTGGCGGTCGGTTTCTGCGGCGAGGTCGCCGCCATTCTTCACGGCTTCGGCATGAGCCTTTTCCTGCGCCTCAGCAATCAGCGCCGCCGCTCCGGACAGCTTGTAGGAATCCGCTAGGGCATAGAGCCCGTCGGTCTGCACCTTGAGCAGCGCGATATGCTCGGTTTGGCGTTTCGCCTGTTCTTCGGCTTCGTTCTGGATCTTGGCGGCATCGCCGACCTTCGCCCAGGCGATGTGGAAATGGTCGCCCTCGTCGAGCGCTTCGACGACCTTGACGCCGGCCTTTTTGTAGGCGTCGACAAGCTTCTTCAGGGTAACGCCTTCGGCCTTCGCGACGTCAAGCGCCTGCCCGATCTCGTGATAGCTGCTGCCCGGAGCTGCCGCTAGGTTGCCGGTTCCCGCCTTATACTTGGCGTACAGTTTCGCCTGCTCTGCGGTCGAACGTTGGCCGCTGGTGACGCGGCCGCCGACACTCTCCGCGATCTTGCGGGCTTCGTTGAGATCGATGTTTCGCCCGATCTCGTTGTTCGTCGCCTTGATTGCGGCCTGCCGGTCCTGTTCGGCCTTCAGCGCAGCTTGCCGAGCAGTCTCGATCCTACCGATCTCCGCTGTCAGCGCAGTCGTTACCGTGCCTCCGCTCTTCGCGATTTCCAGTGCGCGGGTGCGGGCCGCCGCGACCTGGTCATCGTACATTTGGTTGATGCGACCCTCGGGGGTCGAGAGCTTCTTGGCGGTCTCGATCGCCAAGTCGACACGCGTCGCCTGGTATTGCTTTTCCGCCTCTAGGGCATTGGTTCGGTTCTGCGTGATCGCCGCCTCTACGGCGGTGAGATGGCGAAGCGCCTGGTCCAGACCGAGCGCGCCGAGCTCGCCGCGCTGCCCGCCGCCCTGCGACTGCATCCGCAGCGCGTCCACCTGATCCTGCGCCTGTTGACGCTGCCGCTCGAGCATCGCCGCGGTGCCGTCGCGAATTGCCAATGCCCGATCGCGCTCGGCTTTCGCTTGTATATTGGCGTTCTCGGCCGCTGTCCGGGTCGCCTCGTCGCTCTTCTTGAGCGCCTCCGCTTGATCCTGGAGCGCCGCGGTCACGCCCGCCACTGTTTTGCCGAAGGTGTCTTTCGCCTTTCGCGCAATCTCGGCCTGCTCGGCGTCCTTCTTCAGCTTTTCGATTGCTTCGCCGAGCGCATCGTTCGTGCCGAGCAATTTGCTGAGCAGCGGGCCCATCACCAGAGCGGCGGCAGTGAAAGCCAACCCCCATGGACCGATCATGAACCGCGCGAGTGAACCGGCCTTGCCCTCGACCATGGCGAACTGGCCGGCGGCCTGCCCGCCTTGAATGGCGATCACCTGCAGGGCGTTCGCGCCCATGCTGAGCTGCGTAAACGTGTCCTGCACCTGGTAGGAGAGACCGGTCATGGCGAAACGCATCGCGTTCGCACCCTTGACCCCGCCTGCGTGGCCTGAGTTCACCGCGTCGAGTGCCGCCTGCTCAAGCCGGAGCTTCGCGACATATTCATCGAGCGAGATCACGCCGGCGCTGATGAGGGTTCGCGTTTGAGCCATTTCGGCATCGAACCGCTGCTGCGCCGCGACAACAGGATCTAGCGATCCGCGCAGGCGAGCCGCAGCCGCCGATAGGCGATCTGTTTCGGCAGTCGCCGCCTCCGCCGCCGCCTGTTGCTGACGAAGCGCTGCCATGCCATCGCGAGCGGCGGCCTCGAACATTTGGTACGCGAGCGCCGCGGAGCGGACGGCCTGCGCCTCGTTTTCAGCAGCGGCGGTCGCTCGCGCCGCAGCAGCCGCTTTGTCCTGTGCGGCGTCTTCTGCCGCCTGCGCGGCCTTGCGCATCGCGGCAAATTCCTGATCGTAGATCGCGGCCTCGGCAGCCCTGATGCGCTCGGCCAAATCGGTGAGGCCCTGTTGCTCGGCCGCCAAGGCGGCCGTCTCAGCCTTCATCTGACGAATCTCGGACGAAGTCTTACCGAACGTCGAAGCCTGCCGCTCCAGCGAACGAACCATCGACTCCCCCGATCGCTCGACCTGGGCGAGTGATCGGGCGGCCTGCTGCGTGGAGCGGTCGGTTGCCGTGGCGAAGGCCGTGACAGAGGCCGTCGCTCCGGCGAGATTGAGCATTCCCGAGGTGGCGCGCTCAATGCTCTGCGCCTCCTTGACGACCTTCGCCTCGGTGCTGCTCATGACTTCCTGCAGGCGCATGAGGTTGTCGAACGACCCTTCGGTGTCGATCGCGAAACCAACCTCCAAGGAGGGCGTACCGTCGTCCATTCGCGCCTCCCAATGCAAAAGCCCCGCCGAAGCGGGGTCGTGTGTCGCAATCTTCAGTTCGACGGTGGGCTAGATTCCGAGCCTTGCTGCTTGGCAGGCCAAGTCCGCTTCAAGCTTCTTGACCTCGTAGTGATCCGGGTCGTGCGCCTTCAGATAGGCGTCTGAAACCTTCCTCTTGGCACGACAGAGGTCGTCTTTGCTGGGATGCGACCGCTCGACGATTGCCAACTCACGTTCGGCATCGTCGACTTCACTAGAGCACGCCGCAAGCAGCGATCCGAGTAACAGGAGCGTGACGATCGAGCGCATGGCAGTCCCCCGAACGGGAATATACACGCTCGATCAGCCCAGCAAAGCCCGTAGCCCTGCTTCCTCGGCCTCTGCCTCGCGCTGCGCCACCTTGGTACGGAACGGCGCCGGTCGCCCCTCTTCGCCGGCCGCATTAAATTCGGCGAGATAGGCGGTTGAGAGGTTGCGCAGGAGCCTGGCCTCCCACGGCGACAGAGTGACCCCTGTCATCGTCGACCACGCCGCGAGCGTTTGCCAACTAATCGGCGCCATTCCCATGCCCGCGGGCTCGGTCAACCCGATCTCAATGAGCCGCTGAACCAAGTGCGGCATGGGATTGGGCGGCATCTTCGGCGAAATCCGCTTCTTCTTCATTTGCTCTGCACGGCTGATCTTCGCGCCCGTGCCGATCTTCTCGCGGTTCGATCCGGCAGGCGGCTTGGGCACTGCCGCGAGCCAAGCCATCTGCCGGACGTACAGCGTCAGCTCACGCTGGGCGCGACCTGAAAATTTCCCCAATCCTTGAGGAATTTGGTCACCTGAGCGGTGATGTATCCGAGGTTCTGGCTGCCGTAATAGTGACGGAACAGCTCGTCACCGGTCTTATCGCCAGCGGACAGATATTCGAAGCTCACGGTGAGGGTCGCCAGATCCTCGGCCTGCTCGGCAAGCCGCTCCTCGGCGGTCGGCGCGGTCATCTTGCCCTCGTTGTCGTTCATGCGCTTCAGGGCACGGGACGTCTGGCGAGACTCGACGGTCGCATAGGCCGGGCTGCCAGGGCTGTGCAGAATGATGCGGACCGGCTTGTTGCGATCGCCGCCCTCGTACATGGGCTCGCCGGCGGCGTTCTTGACGTGGAGGGCGCCGGTGGCGGCGACAAGCAATTGGGAAGCGTCCATTGTTTAATCCTTTCGCGGGTTTCGCGGGTTGGGTGCATCGATCCGCCAACGCGACCCGCGAGGCGCGAAGGCGGACCGATGCAAGGGAACCGGCCGAAGCCAGAAGCTGGTTACGGGCCGGCGACGCGCACGACCTGGGTGCAGACCTCGATCGTCGGGTTGCCCATCAGGACGGTGTCGGCACCGTCCGAGTTTTCGGGATAACCGAACACGCGCCCCTGGAAGAAGCGCTTGGCGCCATCCTGATAGGTGACCTTGACCGAGTAGAGCGCGTTGGTCTGGTTGTCGGCGGCGGTGCGCAGAAGGACCTGGCCGGCGTCGGTCTCATTGTGCGCCATGGAAGGCTGGAGCGAGCCGTAATCGGCGCTGCCCTTGAGCTTTTCCTTGGGGCCGTTGAGCGGCTGAAATTCGACCTTCGCGAAGCTCGCGCCGATCGTGCCGAGCTTCTCCACACCACCGACGGTGGTGTAGGTGAGGGCTCCATAGCCCGCCGCGTCCTGCGTTGCAGGCGCCGCGGACGAGATGGCGAGCGTCGAGCCCGCCGCAGTCTGCGTCATCTTTCTTCTCCATGTAGGCGGGCCGGGCGAGCCGGCGGGGTATCACCCGGCTGGGCGATAGGGTCAGGCGACCTTGGCGGGCGCCTTTTCGGTGGCGGCCGGCGCCGGGGTCGGCGCAGGCGCGGCGGGCGTGGCTTCGGGCTTGTCGCCCGCCAGGCCGGCATGTTCGTAGTTGGCGAGTTCGCCGGCCGACAGGCCGGTCAGTTCGTCACCGGCATTGAAGCTGCGGCCGGTGCCGGCATCGTTGAAATCGCGGGTCGCGAAACGCTTGGTCGTCATGACTTATGCTCCTGCTAAAACCGCGTAACTCACGCGGAAATCGATGGTCTGTTCGAAGGTGTCGCCGGGGCCGATCAGGTCCGGCCCGGTGCCGGCATTGAGGATCGAGACGTTCGTGCCACCGCCGACGGCGCCGGTCTTGCCCGCGCAAGCTTCCCTCACGAGGCCGATGATGTCGGTCTGATCGATGTAGCTGACCGCCCGGACCATGACGGCGATCCGGTCGGTCATCAGGATACTGCCCACCCGCTTGAGCCGGGGCCGTTCGACCGAGCTGACGACGCGCACCAGCAGGGCGGGCAGCACGACGTCGTCGGGCAGCTTGCCGGCCTTGATGCTCGCCGTCGCGACCTTCTCCAGAACGGGCGCGTCGGCGAGCAGCAGCGCGCCGACAAGATCGGCGCCGGTCATGCCTCGGGGTCGCCGCTGTCGGCCTGGCCGACGATCGCGCCCGAGATGATCCGGCTGTTGATGTACGACTGCGCCATGCTGATCGCCTCGCCCTCTTTCAGGTCCAGCGCCGGCCGGAGGAACGGATGGGCTTGCGCGCCCGGGTGAAAGACCGTCTCGCCGACGAACTTGCCGCCGATGACGAGCGAATGGCTGGCGCCGGGCGCCTTCGAGAGTTCGTTGATCCGACGGACGCTCCGGCCGTCGCGCTGGCTGTCATCGACGCTGATGAAGTGCGGGGACGTGCCCCATTCCAGCCAGTTGCCGATCGAATTGGCGAAGCCCGACTTGACCCTGATCTTGACGACGATGCGCGTGTCGTCGCGCTTCGTTCGAACGATGATGTTGTCGGCGACGTCCTGCGAGATGACGCGGTCCTTCGCCTCCTGGGCAATGACCTTGCCGCCGGCGCGGCCTGCGCCGACGAGCAGCTTCGTGATGATCTCCTCGGGCGCGGCGGCGATGAACCGCTGAACGTCCGATTTGCCGCGGCTGGTGACCATCACGCACCGTTGCCGGCTGGCCGATATTCCTCGACCATGAACTCGACGCCGTCGCGCGTGCCGATCTCGGCCGGGCCGGCGGTGATCTGCATGACGCGGGCACCGTAGACGAACCGCATGTCGGGCGTGACGTCCTCGCGATAGCGCATCCGCACCCGTGCGGGTCGCGTCGAGACGTTGAGCCCCTCGGCGATCTTCTCGCCCCGGCTCGGCAGCACGTCCTTGATGCCCGCCCAGACGTCGGCCTCGACGACTTCCCACGTGCCCGAGCCCGCGCCCTTGAACGACGCATCGGCGACCGGACGCTCGATGCTGATTTGCTTGTCCAGCTCGCCGGCCGCCAGACCCGTCATCAGCGCCAGACCCGCAATGGGTTGAGCAGCGCCAGAACCGATGTCGACATCGGAACCTCGGACATCTGGAAGACCGAGGCCGTCTCCCGGAACCGGTAAAGGTCGCCGACCATCAGCAGGATTGCCGCCTTGATCGGCGCAGGGATCGTCTCGTAGCCCGCGCGATACTGCACCCGTCCGGCCTCGCGGCGCAGCGAGCCGCCCTCCCATGGGAAGGCCGAGGCCGCCGGGATCAGCTCGTTGCCGAGCAACTCGAAGTCGGCGAGGTCCGCCGTCTGTTCGGCATCATTGGAATCGAGATATTTGGCGCTGACCAGGTCGATCGCCGGCGGGAACGGCAGGTCGACGGTGCGATCGGCCGGCGGCATGAGATCGAACCGCGCCTCGAGCGTCTGCACGCCGAGTGCGCGGCCGAGCCAGCCGCCCGGGCCGTCGAGCGTCTGCGTCGCCGCGGCGATATACCCCGTGATGAGCGTGTCTTCGCCGGTGCCCGACACCTTGAGCTGTGATTTCGCCTCTTCGAGCGAAACCACAGGCTGCGGGGGAGTGACGACGAAGACGCGCATCTTCAGGCGTCGTCGATCAGGACGTAAAAGGTGCCGACCTTGCCGTTACCGCCGGACGCGACCGAGATCTTGACCCGGTCGAGGGCCACGCCGATCCGGTCGTTCACCGGTGCGCCGGCCGCCGCGTAGAGCAGCGCGGCGCCGGCCTGCGAATGGATCGGCTGGCGCGGCGCGAAGACGGCCGACGCGTTCACATCGTTCTTGGCGAGGATGCTGATACCCGTCTTCTCGCCGGTGATCGTGAAGTCCACACCATCGGCGAAGCCGTTGGCGCCGTCCTTCACATATTCGATCTGGTGGATTTTGCCCGACGTCTTCGGCGTGTAGCCGGTCACGGTGCCGTCGGCGGCGGTGGTCAACTTGACCTTGTGATTGCGCATCGTCATCGCGGTTGCTCCTCAGTGTGGCGCGGTGCGCCGGGGTCGGGCGATCAGCCCTTGGGCTTGCTTGCGACCTTGGGAGCCGCCTTGTTCGGAGTGGTGGGCATCACCTTCGTGGTGACGGGCTGGGCGACCTTCTCGCCGCCCTCCGGCTTCTGCTCGGACACTTCCTCGGTCTCCTTCTCGTCGTCGGGATGGGGGTCGTCGCCGACGATCTCGACCAGGCCGACGGCCTTGAGTTCGGCAGCGCGGGCACGGGTGACGGTGTGCGTCGAGCCGGCGCGGACGTTCTTGTCGGCATCGGTGCCCTCGGCGCCGCTATAGTCGCGCAGAACATGGATCTTCATGGTGGGTCTCCTTTCCGGACCGTCGCGCACGGCGGTCGAGAAAGGAGGGGCGGCCGAAACCGCCCCTCCCGCTCGCTCGGGGGTTATTCGTTGCCGAAATCGCCGTAGACCAACGCCTCGGGGCGATAGACCGCCAGGCCGATGCGCTCCTCGCCGAGGATCGTGACCATGTTCTTGATGAAGTTGTCGCGATCGTCGGTCGAAAGCTGGACGTTGGCGTCCTCGCGATCGAACACCTGGCAGGCGAGCTTGAACGCGCCGGTCAGGAACTTGTCGGACGTCATCGCCGGGGTTTCGACCACCGGCAGACGCCACAGGGTCGGCGTGGTGCCGCTCTGCGGGTCGCCGATGATGTACCGGCCGATATTGTCCTTCATCGTCTCGATGCGGGCCCAATCGATCGGGTTCAGGACGTGCCCGGTCGCCGGATATTCGGCGAGCACGGCCTGCAGCATGGCGTAGCGGAGCTGATCGAGCATGTTGTCGGCCTCGAGCCCCGCCGGCGGCGCGTAGGCGGTCGCCTGCGGGATCATGCCCAGCAGGTTCGAGCCGGTGCCGTCGCCCTTGAGGAGCTGCAGCTCCTCGGCATAGGCGAGACCGTAGCGCAGGCGCCCGTCGATGTACGATTCGAGCATCGGCGCATCGGCGAGGATCTGCTTCGACGCCTGCACCCAGTGCGCGATGACGGCCACCGGCAGGGTCTTCAGGTCGAACTTGAGGTCCGACTGCGCCTTCTGCGTGGTTTCCGCCGCGGTCGCCGCGTTGTTGTTGAACCCGGTTTCCTGCACGAACTGGATGGCGTTCGAGTTGGTCCGGCCCGGCGTGATCAGGTCGCGCACCGTCATACGGCGCTCGGGCGGTGCGACGATGCCCGATTGACGATCGGGGATGATGAGATCTCCGGCCGACCCGTCCGCATCCGTCGTGAGCGACGTAATCAGGGCCTTGCACGGAAAGCTCACCGACCCCTTGGTCGGCGCGCGATCCATGAACGCCTTGACGCCTTCGTCCTCGACGAACATCGATCCGACGCTCTTGCGGGCATCGCTGCCGGTTTCGCCGCGGCGAGCCAGCTTCTGCTCGATCTCGGTCATTGTGGCGGACAGCTCGTTGAACTTGACGAGCGCCTCGTCGGCCGCCTCCTTGGCGGAAGTGGACAGCTTCTCGCCCGCTTCCAGGCGGCCCTTGGCGTCCTCGGCGAACTCCTTCACCTTGTCGGTCGCGGCCTTCAGGTCGCGCGAAAGCTGCTTGATGTCGGGCTCGTCACCGCCGCCGCCATCCTTGCGGCCGAACTCGACGGGGCGGAACTCGGGCGAGACGATGCCGCCCATGGCGAGAGCGGCGGCGTTGGACGCCGCCAGGATATACGGGTGCTTCATGATTTGCTCCTTCAGAGCTTGGGCAGGTCGAAACCTGCGAGGGTGTCGTTGATGGATTTCAGTTCGCCGGCGCCCTCGGACTCGCTCCGGAGCAGGTAATCGAGGCCATGGCTGGCGATTGCCGCGGCCTGCGACTTGGAGAAGGGAAAAGCCTCGCGCAGTGCCTTCTCAAATTCCTTCTTGCTCGGGAGCTGACCGCGCTCGAGTTTGAATTTCACGGCTTCGACGCGCGCGTCGTCCTTCGCGGGGAAGGTGACGAGCGATACCTCGACCAGGTCGAGCTTCTTCAACCAGCGGATTTCGGTCTTCGCGTCATAGGTCGCGTCAATGACCCAATATCCGATCGACAGGCCGGTGACGGCACCGGCCTTGAGCAAAGCGAACGCCTCGCGCGCCTGTGCGACGTCGTTGATTAACAGGCGGCCGCGCACCTTCAGGCCGTGGTCGTCTTCCTCGATCGATTCATAGACGCCGATGGGCTCCGCCGACCGGTGTTGCCACAGGACCGGCACGATCCGGCCCTTGGCCTTCAGCTCCTTGAGGCTGTCGGCGAAGGCGCCCTTGACGACGATCTCGCCATAGCTGTCCGGATCGCCGCCGAAGACCGAGCCATAGCCCTCGAACGTGCCATCGTCGGCGACGTCTTCGGCCTTCACCGACAAGGTGAAATCGCGGACCTTCAACTGCCCGTGCTTGCGGTCCCAGAGCATCACGCGTCTTCCTTTTGCTTCAGTGCCGGCATTCCTTCCGGGAACAGCCAATCGATGATGGAGCGCCGCGCGGCGTCGCCGCTGGTGCTGGTGATCTCGCCCAGCTTGCTGACGGGGATCATGTTCGACTGAACGGTCAGGTCGTCGCCGCCCTCGATCGGCGGCAGGTTTTCGAGGCGGCGGACCTCGTTGCGGGTCATGATGCCGTTCTGCACCATCTGCGAGTAGAAGGAGGCGCGCGCGGCGCTGTCGGCGCGCAGCAGGCCCTCGATGTTGAACTCGATGACGATCGACAGGCGCTCGACCGCGGTGAGGAGCTGCTTCATCGCCGCCTGTTCGAGGCGCTTCAGCCGCTCGCGCAGGCCGAACATGAGCCAGCCGAGCGTCTGGTTCTCGATGCTGCTGCCCAACTGGGTGTTGCCGGCGGTGTGGCCGACCAGGTGCGGCGGGACGCCGAACCACCGGCAACCATCCTCGACCGAATAGTGCCGGCTCTCGATCATCTGCGCGTCGTCGGGCTTGATCGTGATGTCTTTCCACTCAAGCCCGGCTTCGAGGACCATCGGCTTGCCGGCATTTTCGCCCGCGAGCGGCTCGACGACGTATTTGTAGATGTCCTTGCGCTGCTCTTCGGTGAGCGTGCGGTTGTCCTTGGTCGTCAGGACCCCGGGCGCGCGCAGGCCGTTCTTATAGACCAGCGCCGCGGCTTCCTCGGTCGCCAGCGCCACGCCGAACGAATTGCGGCCGAACGACAGCGTCGACAGGCCGCCGAGGGGCGATCCGCCGAAGCCGCGGACGTGGAACATCTCCTCCTGGCCGACGTCATAGGATTTTCCAGCGTCGGAATAGCGATAGCGAATCGTCCCGTCGTCGGCGCGCCGCGCGCGCACAGCCTCGGCACGGATCGGCGTGAGCGCGACGATCTTGCCGCCACGGCCGCGGGTGATGCGCGCGAACGCGTCGCCCCACAATTCGAGGCTGACGCACATGAACTGCCAGAAATCGAGCGCCGTCTGATCCGCGTTCGGGCTGAGCCGCAGCACCGACGAAAGCGGGTGCTCTTTGGCGACCCGACGAACGCCGTTCGCATCTTCCTGATAGACGACCAGCGGCAGCGACGAGATCGTGCCCGCGACCAGGCGGACGCAGGCCCAGACCGTCGAGAGCGTCAGCGCGTTATGCGCGTTGACCGTCTTTCCCGACGTGCTGGTACCGCTGAAGATGCCCTTCCAGGACGACGGATTGAGCAGCGTCAGCGCGGTGCGAAGGCCGCGCCACATCTTGCGCCCGAACTGCCAGCGGAAATTCATGCCGCACGAGCCCGCAGGGAAGCGAGATAGTCGTCCATGCCGCCTCCCGATGCTTCAGGGTTCCGGGTCATCAGGACGACCGCGTTGAACGCCGCGATGAGCGGGTCGATCTTCGCGGTTCCTGACACCTGTTTGGTGATGAGGGTCGCGTTTCCGCGCGCCTCTGCCTTCGCGTTGCCGACCGCCCAGTTCATCAGCGGCTGGCCGGCGTGAATGAGCGTCCCGTCCTTGAGCTTGCGCTCGCTGCCCTTGATCGCGCCGGTCAGGCGGTAGCCCTGCGGGATCGCCACCATCTGCTCCATCGTGAAGCCGCGCCCGGCCAGTTCGTTGACGATGGCGGCGACGCCGGCAGGGTCGAGGCCGATTGCGCCCGCCTCCGGAAAGAGGCCCTTGTCCTTCACCCGCTCGAATAGATCGCCGATCTCTTCGAGATCCTGCGTCGGCGTGTCGCACTTCACGAGGGTGCGATCGGCGACGAAATCGTTGAGCCGGCTGACGATGTCCTTGCGGCGCTCGAACACGTCGACCTGCGCCCACGCCTTCGACCAGAGCAGCCAGATGCGTGGGTCGGCTCGGAGGCGCCCCATCAAAGCGAGGCCGAGAAGGTCGTCCAGGCCGCCGCCGTCGATCCCGGCGACCGCCACCTCGACGAGGTCGAGGAATTGCTCGAGCGAACCGTCCCAAATCTCAGGTGGAGCGGTCGCCGCGGTCCAATATGTGGCGCCGATCCAAGCGTCATGACGCAGACCGACACCGATTTCGACGTTCAGGTGCTTGGCGAAGAAGACCTGTTTCGTTCCGTCCTCGGCATTCTCCACCTCCGCATATTCGTCGCGGAGGAAGTCCATGCTGACCGAGCGAGCAAGGTTCGGGTTGGTGACGTACCAGTTCGCCGGATCGAGGTGCTTGCCTTCCGCGAGCATGGTCGGCGGAAACTCGTAGAGGACCGGCAGGAACTTCCGGTTCTGCACCTTGCCGTCGCGGACGTCTCGGGCATAGGCCAGCTTCGTCTTGAACACGCCCGCTGGCGGCTTGTCCGACTGCGTCGTCAGGAAGAGCGTGTACCCCTCCGGCCTCGACGCCTGGCCGCCGGTCGCCTCTCGCAACATCGCGTCGGCATTGTTCTTCTCGCCGAACAGCCAAAGCTCATCAACGAGCACGCGGCTGGCCTTCTTGCCCGATACCGTCGCGCTGTCGGCCGCGACGACCTTCAAGGTCGCCTTCGTGTGCCGGTTGGTGATGAGCCGGATATGCTCCTGAATGTGAAGGAGCGCGTCCAGTTCCTCATCGGCCCGGATCATGTCGCACGCCGGCTTGAAGCTGTTGCCCGCGACCTCAATCGTGGGCGCGAGGATCAGGTTCTCGTCGGATGGCCGCCAACCGCAAATCAACTCGGTCAGCATGATGCCGGCCGCGATCGTCGACTTGGTGTTCTTCTTCGACACCAGCAGCATGCCCTGGCGGATCATCTGCTGGCCGGTTTCGGGGTCATAGGCACCGAAGATCGCACGCGCGAAATCCAGCAGCCATTGATCCGCCGACTCCCCGATCGTCCAATACCGGTCGGTTTCCGGATTGATTCCCAGGTCAACGACACTCAGCGCTTCGAACACCGCCATCTTCGCGGCGGCGACCTCGGGGAACAGCGGCGAAAAAGTGATCAGCGGTTGCCGTTCGACAACCCGGCGCTCCCAATCCGGGCACGCCGTCGACCACGAAGGCATGCTACTTCACCGCCTTGAGAGTTGGCGGACCGATCGGCGTGAACCGCCGCCCCACTTGATTTGCTTTCTCCTGAGCAGCGGCCTTCTTTCCCTGCGGCGCCGCTGCCTCGTTCAAGGTCTTCAGCGCAAGCGCGAGCGTTTTCAGTGTGTTCGACCGCTCGGGCAGGCTGACCGCCTTCAACATGGCGTTGCGACGCGCGTCACCATCGTCATTGTCGGTCGCCTCGACGATCATGTCTTCGAGTTCGCCGCGCTGGCTGGTGACCACGTCTAGCTCGTCAAGCATTCGGGCGATCAGCGCGCGCCCATCGTCGGCGATCGTTCCGGGTTCGCGGGGCTTCTCCGGGTCGCTGGCGGGCGGAGGTGGCGGTTGGCGGACGGGTTCGCTGCGGTTCGCGGTGCGAACTGACCGAACCCAGCCCTCCTTAGCTGCGCGCTTCCGAATAGCGGTGTCCGAAATCTCGTGCCGGTCAGCTATTTCTCTAATCGAGTCTTCGCCGGCCAAATATTCGATCTCGATCCGCGTCCAATCGATAGAAGTGCGACTTTTCGTCATCGGAGGCCGCCTCCCGACGGAAGTTCGCACCCCAACCCACCACCAAGAAAAATTCTCCACGTGGCGGCGGGACCGGTACAGAAGGCAGGGCGGCCCCTGACTTTTGACCCGCCCCTCCCCCTAAGGGGTCAGCGGGCAGCGCGCTCGGCGCGCTGCTTGTGCCGGTCGTGGCAGGGCTTGCAGAGGGTCTGCAGGTTGTCCTCGTCCCAGAACAGCGCCTCGTCGCCGTGGTGCGGATCCTTATGGTCGGCCACGAGCTGGGACGTATCTGATGTCATGAAGCCGCAGCCTGGCCACTGGCAGGTGAATAGGTCGCGGACGAATATCTTGAGGCGCAGGGTGCGCCAGCGGGCCGTGGTGTACCACTTGCGCCAGGGTGAGAACGTTTGACGGTTCGCCTCGTTGGATCGAGCGGCAGTGTCGACGTAGTTGAGCACTGGCGGCAGCGTGCCGAGCAGGCCGGGCATGGTCTTGAGCAAAGGCATGTCAATGCGATCCCCGGACGGCAGCGCGTGCCCGGACAGCTATGCTCTCGACCGCTGCGATCCGGTCCTCGGCCTCGCGCACAGAGCGCGCCGCCTCTCGGAAATCGAACGCGACGCTGTGCAGTTCACCGGCTAGGTGCTCGAGCTCGTCGGCCGTCGTGGTGCGCAACGCTGTGGCCATGTCGACCCTGTGCGTGCCTAGCGCCAGTCGACTTCGACTTTGCCGCGCACCTTGCTGATGCAAGGCGGACAGCCTGGCTCGCGTATGAAGCGCCCCGCGGCATCGCAATCGATCCGGGCCACCATTCCTCGCTCGATGTCGTAACCCTGCACGAAGCGCTGTTCTACGCCGTCCAGTGTGATGAGCAGCAGCGACAGGAGTCCGACGTTGTCCGGGTTAGTTGGCACCACTGAGGGTGCGGACCCGGATTGCCACGCTGTAAAGGTCGCTGTCGCCATCGTGCCTCGCGATCGGTGGAGCTAGGGGCGGGACTTGAACCCGCAACCTTCTCATTACGAGTGAGCGGCTCTACCGTTGAGCTACCCCAGCCTGTTCATGTGGATCGAATAAGAAGCCTTCGGACACGCGCAGAAGCGGTGCTTCTCGACGGTTCGGCGCCGGCAACTGCTCGGACGCGCCCATCTGCTCACGCAGCGCTGCCAATCGGGGGCTGGTCGTCATCTACACTGAGCGGGGCCAATTGCAAAGTCTCGATTTCAACGGTCATCCAGCCCCCGAAGAACACGAGGCATATGCCGTTTTTGCTGGCCACGACCTCGCCCGACAGGCCGGTGTACGGGCCCTGCTCGGGCTTCACCTTCGTGCCTACGGGCAGCGTCGGCTGTTTCGGCTTCGGGAGTGCGCGTATTTCCACGTCCCGCAGCCGCTGTAATTCCGAGTCCCTCACGGTCACGATGCGGTCCAGATACTGGAATAGCGAGAACGGTGGGTGCGGGCTCACCGGCATTCGGGTAATGGCTGCCAGGTCGTCCTGGTGTCGATTATGGGCGAACACGAACGTCGGCATGATGGGCAGCTTCTTGGTGACCGTGCCCTTCTTGCCCGCGCGACGATGGTGCCGCCTCATTTCGACTGGCGTCCATACCTCGAATCCGGCCTCGCCGAGCGATTCCGCTACCAGCAGCGTCCGAGGGCCAGCCATGCGCAGAACGCACCACCGCTGCCCGCCCGGGCCATGTGCCCCAATATCCCCGCTCATATCCGCTCCGTTCAGTTTTCGTTGTCGCCGCGCGACCGGTATGTGTCGTCCATCCGATAATCCGGCATGATCGCCTCGCTCATCGGGAAGCCGAGCCCGAATGAGCGCAGATCCCCATGTTCAATGAACAGGCGGGCGACGCTCGTTTCCTTGCGACAATCATCCAGCCAGGGTGCGTCATCTAGCGAAAGGCCGTATCGCCAGTCGTGCAACTCGGCGCGTATATCGTCCCGCCTATTCGCCGCGATCGTCACGCTTTGCTGAGCGCCGCGGCGATATGCCGCCTCGGCAGCACGCGCCATCAGCCTCACGACAGCTTCGCGCTGGTCCGCCGACATGGCAGCGATCAACTCGCGGGCGATACCGTGGGTGATGTCGCGCGATGGTGGTTCTTGTATGTCGGTCACGCTGCCTTCTCCGGTGCCTGCCAATGGGCGATGTCGAATGGATAGTCGGGCCCGAATGCCGGGTCGTTGATCGTCCACCGGCGGGTCGCGGGATCGACGCCACGCACGACGAAACCGCCGCGATAGCGAATGTCGACGACCGCCAGCGGCGGGATGATCCCCTCGTTACGCGGCATCGCGCGCCTCCGCGGCGAAATGATCATCCCAATCGTGTCCCGGCGTCGGCGGAATGCGGACCTCGACGCGCGGCACCGGGTTCTTGCCCCGGCTGGCGCGCATCGCGAGCTGGTACGCGGCGGCCTGGCCGACGAAATTCAGGTCATTGTCGCCAAACACCCAAAGCTCGTGGATCTCGGGCGGCCACACAAACTCGCGCAGGAAGCCCTCGCTGATCGCCGCCCAGCAGGGGATACCGAACCGCTGGCTCACTCGCCGCGCCGTCTCGATCCCCTCGGCTATACCGAGAACGCCGGAATGCAGCATCAGCCGGATTGCCACGCCCTTGACGAGCTCGCCCGGCATGAGGCGCTTGGGCTTGTCGATCGGCGCCTTCGCTCCGTCGAGCAGATAGGTTCGGTGAAGCGTCGCGCTCTTGCCGTCGGGCGACCGTACGAGAGCGACCATCGCCGGGTAACTGTCGCGCCCGTCGACACCCGACACAGGGCAGGACGGATGAAAGCGCACGTCGCCCGTCGCTGGGACAGGCAGGCCTCGCGCATCGAAATAGCGGTGAACCTCGTCGCCAGCGCGAAGCGGTCGGCATTGATCCCAGGTCCGCCGACAGAGTGCCGTTGCCTTGTCCGATGACATTCGCTGCGGCGGCGCGGATTCGGCGGCGTCGCCGACTATAGCCTCGACCTCCCGCGCCGCCGTCGCGAAGTCCCAGCCCTTCACACTCATCAGCAGCCGGAACCCATCGCCTGCACCGCATTGCGTGCAGTAAAACCCGCCCTCGCCGTTTCGATCGTCGAACCGGAAGCGATCCTTGCCGCCGCAGGCCGGGCAAGGGCCATGCTTCCCATCTAGGAAGGTTCCGGCGACGCCTAGGCGCGGGAGAATATTCCGCCACTTGTTGCGGGCCCTGTCCCTTATTGGCGCGCGGTCGCGGTGCTGGGTCATGCCGCCGCCCTCCGCTTCGACGCCGCGATCATTCGCGACCGCACCCAGTTGCGGACCGCCTGCGACGGCTCACGCGGGCCCACGTCGTCCAGCCCGCGCGGCCAGACCCCGAATTTCTCCTTGTAGGCGTGCGCCAGCCAGCCCTTTTGCCATCGGTGCTCGAGCCGGATCCACGAAAGCTCGGCGTACCACCGGCGCTTTTCGTCAGCGGTGGCCTTTGCCGCGCCCCGGGTCACCTCGCGCAGCTCGCCGTCGACCTCGCCGACCGTCGACTGCGGTTCTGCCTGGAAGCCGCAGGAGGGGCACGTGCGCGCCTTCGGGGGCTTGAGATAGTGACAGGACGGGCACTCCTTCGGGAGCGGCACCTCTCGTCCCTGCGCTTTGCGCTCCCCGCGCTGAGCCTTGCACATGGTCATTCGCGCGAGGTCGAGATCGGTGACGAAGCCCATCCGCGACGTGTTGTCGGCGTGGTCGAGGATGATGCAGTCCGGGATGCCATCGTTCACGCGAAGGCCGCGGCCGACCATCTGGACGTAGAGCATTTCGGACTTCGTCGGGCGGGCAAGGATGATGCAGCCGATCGCCCAATCGACGCCCTTGGTCAGACACCCGACGTTGCAGACGACCTTGATTTCGCCGCGGTCGAGTTGGGCCCGGATCGCCTTTCGCTCGTCGACCTCGGTATAGGCATCGATGTAGCCGCACCCGACGCCGGCCGCCTCGAAACGCCGCTGGATCGCCTTTGCATGCGCACGATCGACCGCGAAACAGAACGTCGGTCGTGCGTCGCCCAGCTGCAGCCAGGTCGTCACGATATCGGCGACGAGGTTGCCCTCGGCCATTACCTCGGCCAGCTGCTCCTGGTTGTAATCCCCGTGAGCCGTCTTCACGCCCGAAAGGTCAGGATGCGCCGCGGCGAAGACGCGATACGGGCACAGGTATTTGCACCTGATCAGCTCTTCCATCGTGATCGGGCAGATCAGCTCATCGTAGAGCAGGCCCAGACCTTTCGACCACGGCGTCGCGCTCAGGCCGATGAAGGGGACGTTCGCCCAGGTCTCGCTCTGCATGATCTTGGTCAACCAGGCGTCCTGGCAATGTGCTTCGTCGATGATGACGATGTCCGCTGGCGGCATCTTGTCGCGGCGGCGGAGGGTCTGAACCGACGCGATCTGCACCGGCCGGGACCAGTCTTCGAGCGCGTGCTTCGCCTGGATGACGCCGATCTCGGTGACGCCCTCGGCCGCGAACTCCTCGACGGTCTGATCAATCAGCGAGATCGCGTCGACGATGAACAGGACGCGCTTGCCCTTGGCGCGGGCGCCCTTGACGATCGCCGCCGCGATGACGGTCTTTCCGGCGCCGGTGGACATCTTCAGCATCAGCCGCGCGCGGCGCCCTTCGCGGATTGCCCGACCAGTTGAGGCCTTGAGATATTCGAGCGCATTGACCTGATGCTGGCGCAGCTCCTTCGGGCGCCGAGCGACGACGGACTCGAAAAGGTCCGGACCCATCATCATTGCCCGGCCTCGCGCACGCACGCACGCGAAGGAGACTCACCTAGTTCATCCTTTGGTTGGGAACCGAAAGGAGTTCCCTGTCCCTGTCCCTGTCTCTCTCCCTGTCCCTTGGATCCGTTGTCCGCGTGACAGGAGCGTGACATTCCGCCCCTTGTCACGCGTGACACACCGGCACTGTCACGCGTGACATTGTCCGGCCGTCCAAGAGCCTCCCACTCCTCGTAGGAGGGGGCTTTGATCTGTTCGTTCGGGTGGCGCTCGTTATGCTTGCGCACTGCGGCGCAAAGCGTGCGATGGCGCTGCTTGAGCTTCCGGTCCCAAGAGTCGCGGGCCTTCTCGGCGACGACGGGGTGATAAAGGCGGCCGTCGTTACATTCGACCCAGCCGTGCAGCGCGCCGACGCGGATGCGGCCCCAAGTTTCGAGCGCGCCACGGCCATAACCTGCGAGGCGGGCCAGCGCGCGGTCGTCGTTCGTGAGGCTCGCGGCTGGGACAGAATGCCAGCTCGCACCCCAAAGCAGTATGTTAGCGAGCACCGCTTCGGGTTCTTCGAACGCCACAAGGTCCGACTGAGCGAACCTGACGACGTCGAGCGGCATGAACTGGAAATCGCGCAGATCGCAGTCGAACGGCGTCATCGGCTCGGGCCGGTAGTCGTTGTCGCCGACCCGCGATCCGTCCCCCTTAGCCACTCTCAAGCCCCCGCGACGGGAGCTTGGTCACTATTCGCCGCAGAGGCTGTCGTCGGGTCGTAGGAGCGCATGAAAGCGCGGACCCGGTCAGCCGTTTCCGGCCACACCCGGCGCCCCGTCCGCAGCTTACGCACGAAGTGTCGATCGCGGGTCGCGCTGATGCTGAACCGCGTCGGTTTCATCCCTGTCAGGCGCAGGAACGTTTCGATTTCGTCTCGAAGTGGGTCGGTCATTAACTACGCATAGTGGTGTGTTACACAACACTTTGCAAGTAGAAGGTGTGTTGCAGCACCTTCTAGGCGGTGCGACCTGAAAATGAGAAAGGGTTAGGAATGACCGACCAATCCACGATCGAGGTGCTTCGCGCCCGACTCGATCACGCAATCAAGTTCCGGAGCACCACACCGAAAGCGCTGGCCCGTACCGCCGGGCTAGGTGAAACCGTCGTACGGGACATCCTCCAGGGCATGACCCAGGATGTGAAGCTGACGACCGTGGAGAAGCTCGCGCACGCCCTTCGGCTGTCGATCGGCGATCTGTTGCCGAACGCGCTGCAGGGACCTGGCGCACCCGATCTTCCACCGATCGTTTCCGCCTCCAGAGATGACGGCGCCATCGCGATCCGGTCTGTCGACCTCGCGTACGCGATGGGCCCGGGCAAGGAACTCGATGAATATCCGGACGAAATGCCAGTGTTGTTCGATCCCGGGTTTCTGCGGAGCATAACCCGAGCGCCATCCGATCGCCTGTTCGTCGCCAACGGGGATGGCGACTCGATGTTTCCGACGATGATCAACGGCGACCAGGTGCTGATCGACACCACGCAACGCACGATCAACCTCCAAGATCGCATCTGGGCGGTCAGCGTCCACGGCGCAGGGATGATCAAGCGCCTGCGCACTGTAGGGCCCGGCCGCGTGCGCATCATTTCCGATAACACCATCGTTCCGCCGGAGGAGGTCGACGCCTCTGACATCTACATCGCTGGTCGAGTGATCTGGATCGGTCGCAAGGTGTAACCCTGCCGCGGTGTGGCGCGGCACAATTTTCCGGCTTGACAGTGTGTCCGGACACACCGCATAGTTAACGCATCAGCTGATCTGGTGCGTCCGCCAAGTGCGCCGTCCTGGTCCCAGCCGATAAGCAGGACGGTAAGGCGCGCTTCGGCCACCCGCGTTTGGAGGCCAAGCCCACCGCCGAACCGCCTTGCTCCACTCTGATGGAGGTAGGCTATGGCCGCCAATGACCTGGCCGCGCGACCCTGCGCGGCAGAACGACCCTCTGTGCCCGCCATTGGCGGCACGCCCACCCTCTTCCGGCGGATGATCGCCGCGATCGAGCCATGGTACGATTGGGGCACCATCTGGATAGAGCGCTTGGACGCAGCCGACGAAACCGGCGGTGACGGCGAGGTCGCCTATTTTCAGATACAGTGGTTCGGCATTCATGCAGGCGTTCAGATCGGCCGCACGCCGAAGAAGGTGGTGCGCTGATGGCCGATGCTGCCGTAGAGCACGACGTGCGCGTGACCAGCGTCACCGGCGCGCTCGACAATCTGAGCTGTTCGCTTGAGCGCCTTCTCGCGCTGCACCGCTCCAATCATTCCGATTTCGGCGAGGCGATCGAAAATCTTCCGGAAGGTGGTCTCAAGGATCGTCTCTACCAATATTGGATGATCGACACGACGATCGGCGAGAAGCTTGCGGAAGCCGAGCGCGTCACCGTCGCCACTTGCACCCTCGCGAACAACGAGGACTTCGCTCGACGGGGAGGCAAGTGATGGACGCGCCCCGCATCAGTCCAAGCCCCGCGGCGAACGCGCTTGCGATCCTGGCGGCCGCGCCGACGGAAGGCGAAGTCAACCAGCTTCGCATCTTCTCTCGTGTGCCGAGGGAAGCCGAAACGGGCATCGTCGCAGTCGAGGAAAATGGCGTGCTGCTAAAGGCGGGCGAGGTCGCGGTGTATGACCGTTACTCGCTCCAGCTCGACGGCGGTCTTGTCGACGGCGCGCTCTACGCTGTCGAATACCAGCGACCCGTTGCCGGCATGTCATGGTCAATGTGGTGGGGCAACGGCGATCACGTCCGCAGCCGCCTGCAGATCAGTCGGCACGTCGTGATCGCGCGCCGCCATCCGAAGCTTGAGGGTCACTGGAATATCCACCCGCTGGCACCGCGGACGCCGGAGGGCATCATCCTGATGACCGACGGACCGTTCGAGGAAATCTATCTCGCGGACAAGATCCTCGGTCGCATCGTCGGCATCTATCGGCCGGAGCCCGGCATTGAGGTGGCGTCGTGAACGCGCCGCTTCCTCCGCACGCCGCGACAGGCGACGAGCCAATCCCTGCCCTCAGCGGCGAGGAGTGGGACGGTCCCGACCTTTGCAGCGCGATGCCAGTGGATCAGATGATCGACTGTCTCAAGAAGCTTGACGGCAACGACGCCGATTACGTCGCGCTCTGGCTGCGCCTCGCGGACTCGATCGGCCACGTCTTCGTAATGATCGACCGAGACGGCAAGCGCGACCTGATGTTGGGCAGCGCGTGCGATGCGCAAATTCGCCATCGATCGCGATGGCAGCACTTCCTCGTCGAGGATCTCGACCGGATAGATGGCCGTCGCGAGTTACTCATTGCCACCCTGGTTTATCAGGGCCGGCTCTCTGACCAGCGACCCCACAGCCCGCGCGGCACGACCATGGCCGCTCTCGAAGGGAAATCGCAATGACGACGACGTCACGTCGCGCCCTGCTGGGCGCAGTCGCAGCCATTGGCGCGACTAGCATCATTCCTGCCGCCGCGGCCCACGCCGCGCCAGGCGTTCGACCGGCATTTCTCCGCAAGCTTGCTCGCTTCCGGCAACTCGACGAGCTGGCGTTGAAGATCGACTACGACCTCGAAACTGCGCGGACCAAGCAGGAAGCCGAGCAGGCAGAGATACCGCACGTCGAATGGATTACGCCCGACGACCTCGCATTCAACGGTAGGCCGATGCGCTATTCGACCGCCGACAAGACGGTTGTGAATATCGCTCGCCGAGCCGTCGACAAACCATTCACGAGCGACAACTCCTTTCAGGAGAACCTCGTCAAACTCGCGGCAGCCGTCGATGCGCGGGATCGGGCATTGGCGAATGTTCCGTCTGCCACCGAGGTCAGGACTTTATTTGATCGCTGCTGGCGCGCCACAGACCTCGTTGCCGACGCGGAAATGGCCTTTTATCGGATGCCCGCCGTTTCGATCCAGGAGCTTCATCTAAAGGTCGAAACCGCCGTCGAACGCGGCGGGCTGGAAATCCCCGACGTCGTGCGCCTGATTGTCGCCGATTTGCGCGCGTTGGCGGGAGAGGTCGCATGATGGCCGCCATCGCCGCCACCTGGGTCAAGAGCGACCCGCCAACACCTTTCGACCTGGCAGTAACGCACTACCACCGGACCGTCAGCATGCTCGATGCGCTGCCTGATCATGTCGACTTGCCGGTCGTCAATGGCGTCGCATTCGACGACCATCTGGTCGAGGCAACCTGCGAGGCGCTCGACGCACTGATCGAACGCGTCCGCGCGCCATCTTTCGACGCGCTAGCATTCAAGATGCGGCTTGCTCGGGTGCGGTGCGAAGACGTTGCCCTTTTCGACGACTATTGGAACGCCTTCGCCGCGGACCTTGAACATTTGGCGGGAACGCCGGCATGACCCAACAATGCAACCGCTGCCGCTTCTGGCAAGCCGACACGTCGTCGGACAACTTCGACGAAGAGCCGCACGCCTACGGGCTATGCCGCCGGTACCCGCCGACGATCAGCGATCACATGGCTGCGATCTCGATCGGAACGCCGAATTTCGGGCAGCAGTATGACCCGGAAGACCTCGCCGACTCGATCGCGGTGCATCGCGCCAGCCTCTCGCCTGTCACGTTCTGCAATGATTGGTGCGGCGAGTTCTCGTATTCTGGCGTCGGTGACGCGGTCGGCGCGTCGTTCGCCGTGGCTGACGAGGTCGACGCATGACCGGCCTGTTCGAAACCGAGTTGGGCGCCTTCGTGCGCATTGCGGACATCGTCGACATTCTGCCGCCGCGTCACGACGCCGAGGGCAACCCGACATGGGCAGTGCGGCTGAAGGATCGCGACAGCGTGCGTCTGCACGAATATTCGATCAACCAGCTGCTCAAGCGGCCCGTAACGATGGTGGCAGCCGACCGGGGCACGAGCGTATGTCGCGTCGATACGAGCGGCGACGATCCCCAGAATTGGGGGGTGTACCGCACTCCCGTCATTGCTTGGGCGACATGCCTGGACGGACGCGTCAGGCCGGTTTGCCCCGAGGGCGTGCACGATCCGGACGCAGATGGATTTCTGACCACCGGGTATGTTGAAATGCACGACGGGTCGATCCGGTCCATGTCCGATGGCTGCGAATATGGCAGTTTCCCGGGTGCCGGGGCGATGCTCATTCAACTGCTCAAGGACCACGGCCGGACGATACCCGACGATTATCAGGCGTTCGTCGAATGAGCGCGGTCGACCCGAAGGTGCGTTGCGCCACGTGCTTGTATTGGACCCAGGGCGCGTCCGCGCTGGCGACCGCTGCCCCGGACGCCAATCCGCTCGCGACTCCCGAGCTCGGAACCTGCGCGCTCTATCCGCCCGTGGCGGTGGAGACCAAATGGTTTCCGGTGTGGGCCTTCCCCGAGGTGCACGCCGATCGCTTCTGCGGAGATTGGGAGCCGGATGGCGCGCCCGACGATGGAGCGCGCGAGGACCTCCCGACCGACAACGTCGTGAAGCTGGAGCGCGCGGCATGAAGCTGACAGCACTCCACGAACGGCTGCTAGCCGAGTTGCGCCCGCATGACGGCAAGACCTCGCCTCGGGACGATGCCCTAGCGGTGAAACTTGGCGTCGCCGAGCGCCAGATCGCGTCCATGCTCGCTGACCTGTCCGATGCCAGCCGGATTAAGATCAACCGACAGGGCGGCGGCCGGTCAATCGTGGTGTACGCCGACCTTGCGGACGACGCCGACGAAATCTCCCGACGCATTCAGCGACAGGCTCTGCGTCAGCCCGAACCTGTCGTAGCGCTAGCCCCGGCGGTGCGCCCAGCGCCCGCCCCTGAGGTGAAGGCTCTGCACCGTGCTCTCACTGTTCCCGAGCCGACCACGGCAACGCGAAAGTGGCCGCCCGAGAAGGGTACGCCGCCCTCGATTGACCAGCGCCGGCCTCATGAGTTGAAAATCGACGACAGCTACCAACGGTCGATCGACACGGGGCCGTCGCGCGCTCTCATACGCCGGATCGCTCATGGGTGGGATTGGCGCATGTTCATGCCGCTGGTCGTGTCGAAGCGTGACGACGGTCTCTATGTCATCGACGGGCAACATCGGCGGGCCGCCGCGATGCTGCGCGGCGACATCCCTTGGCTTCCTTGCTGCGTCAATGTCTATGCGAGCGTCGCCGAGGAAGCGGCGATGTTCGTCGCGATCAATCGCGCGCGCCGGGCGATGAACCGGCTCGACGACTTCCACGCCGCTCAGGCCGGCGCCGATCCTGATGCCGTGGCGATCACGGCGATGGTTGAGGCTGTTGGGTTCTCCATCTCGCGCCGCACCGGATCGGCATCATGGGCGCCTGGCGAGGTCGCGTTCACGTCCGCGATCGCCAAGGCCCGCCGCAGATCGGACACCATCCCCCAAGAGGCCTTGCGCATGATGGCCGAGGCTTTCCCGGGCCAGCGCCTGGTCGCCGGGTCGTCGATCTTTTCGGCGACGTGTTCGGTCCTGTTCGATCCGCCCGACGACTTCGACCGCGGTCGATTGCTGCTCGCGCTCAAGACGTTCGACATGGCCGGATGGGCGAGCTTCCTGAGCGATGCCAAGGGCGGCACCGATCGCGCCAAGAGCCTGCGCGATATGTTGCTCGCGGCGTATGCCGACGTCGCGAGGGCAGCATGATCTGCGCCCTTTGCCGAGGCGCCCAATGGCTCCTGACATTTCGCGGCGGGCTGCGCTGGTGGCCCTGCTCCGCATGCGGCGGCGCAGGCGTGACCGTATTGTTCTCGCCGCCGACCGTCGAAGTGCGGTCGAGGTGCCGATTGGCTGCGGCCGGGAGGGTTTCCTAATGGCGCGACAAGCCATCGCATCGCTCGACGTGTTCGAAGCCGTCGGCAAAGTTCGAATGTTCCGCGCGCGCCGAGATACGATCGATCCGTTGGCGGAGCGCGATTTGCTGTCGGCGCCAGGATGCGAGCGCGGCTGCCCTGTCTGCCCGCGCTCCTGCGCGCTCACCGGTATCATGCTGCGGTGGTGGGAGGAGGAGCTTGCTCGCCTCACCGGATCAACGAACGATAACGAAAGGCTTCACTGATGACCCAACCCAATCGTGACGATCTCTATCGCACCATCGACGGACTGATCGAGGCAGCGCGGCGATCCTCGAAATCCGACGAGGTCGCAGCTCAAGCGCTTCTCGTAGCCGCGGCCGTCGTCCTCTCCGACAGCCCTCGGAAATGCAACCTATTCGCGGCCGACTTCTTGGAGGCTCATGTTGCCGATTTGGCGGGCGATCTACGGGCTGCGCACAGGACCGGGTTGCCGAAGTGATGGCTGTCGATCTCAAGCGCTTCAACGGCCATTTCCTCATCTGCCGAAAGCACGGCAAGGAACTGCGCAACGGCGTGCCCACCGACGGCGTCGAGCAAATGCGGCGCGCACGCAGCCGCCCGCCGCGGCATCGTCATCCCAATGCCGAGAGCGCCGAGAAGGAAGCAACCCGGCTTGCAGCGCTGTTTCCCGACACCACGTTCGTGATCGTACAGGAAATCGCTCGGGCTAAGGTCAAGGCCACAGATGTCACCGAGGGGGCCGCGTGATCGTCGATTTCGAGAAGGACGGCACGACGCAGATCGTCGCCAAGGTCGGAATAGCATCCGGCGCACTCGCTGCGTCGGCGTTGACAATCCTCCCTGACAATCCGGCTATCGCCTGCTGGGCGCTGATGGACGCCGCCGCGAATATACTACTCGCCGCGGTCGATCCGATCACCGCTGAGGACCTATTCGAGCGGCAAGCTCAGGCCACGGCCCAGAGAATCGAAATCGCGGGAATGAGCCGCTCCGGAGGCACGATCCAATGACTGATCGCAGCAAGGATAGCTTTCTCAGGCTTCCCGAGGTCCGCCGCCGCACCGGCCTGTCGACCGCGACGATCTATCGCAAGATGACCATGGGCCAGTTCCCGGACAAGGTGCAGCTGAGCGCCAACGTCGTCGCCTGGTACGAGAGCGACGTCAATCGCTGGGTGGCCAACCCTATGGGCTGGGCCACCGCCGCTTAGTTGACGCGGTTCTGCCCAGCCAGCAAGCTCGACGCGGGCGCGAGATCCTTCGTCAGCAGGTCCGCCCACATGATAGCCAGCTCGCGGCGCCGGGGCATGTAGAGCGCCCGATTGTACGCCATCTCCGTCGCCGACACGCCCTTCGGCTTGTGCGCCAGCATCGCATCGATAATCGGCCGGTCCTCGGGCCGCCGCTCGGCCGTCGCCAGCTCGTTCATGACGGTCGAGAACGTGGCACGCCAGCCGTGCGGGACGTGCCGCCCGCTGTAGCCGTTGCGGGCGTACATGTAGCCGATCGTGTTTTCCGACATAGGCTTGGCCGTCGACCTGATGCTCGGGAACAGGTAGCGCGTGCGGCCGGTCAGGCGGCGCACGGCGTGCAGCACCTCCACCGCCTGCGGGGGCAGCGGCACGATATGCTCGAACGCTTCGTCGCCCTTGTCCTCAAGCTCGAGCTTCATCCGTTCAGGCGGGACGCGCCAGATCGCGCCCGGCGCCGCCGCGTCGGGATCAGTCCAGTCGATCCCCTCGAACTCCTCCCAGGGCACCGCGCGCACAATGCCGGGCCTGACCAGCGTCAAGGCGAGCAGGCGCGATGCCAGCTTGGTCAGCGGCCCCGCCGTCGTGGCGTCCATGTCGACCATGAGCTGGCGCGCCGCGGCGAGCGTGTTGAGGGCGGGCTGTTTCCCCTTCTTCGTGATCGGCTTGAGCGCGCGGCCGATGCTGGCGGCAGGATCGGAAGAAACGAGGCCCTCGGCAATGCCATATCCGAACACGGCCGAGACGTGCTGTCGGATGCGTTTGGCGGTGTCGATCGCGCCCCGCGATTCGACCTTACGCAGCATGGCGAGGATCGTTGGCCCGTCGATGTCGATCAGCGGCAGCGACCCGAACTCGGGGAACACGTCACGCTCGAACGCCTGAATAACCTTCTTCGCCTGGATCGGCGACCAGCGCGGCTTTTGTGCCTCATGCCAGTCGCGGCCGACCCGCTCGAACGTCGCGCCGGCCGCCGCGTGCGCGGCCATCTTCTTCTTGCGTTCCTCGATCGCCGGGTCGCGGTGATCGCGCAGCAGGCGGCGCGCATCGTCGCGCAACTCGCGAGCCGCCTTCAACGTCACCTCGGGATAGGGACCGAATATCAGCCGCTTTTCCTTCGGGCCGAATCGATACTTCATCCGCCACGATTTGAAGCCGGATCGGGTGACAAACAGGTACAACCCGCCGCCGTCGGCCAGCTTGTAATCCTTCTCGCGCGGCGTTGCCTTGCGTGCTTCTGCGTCGGTGAGCGGCACGATGCCCCCTCTTTTCCAGTTGGGTGCCCCCACGATGCCCCCAGCCGATCGCTCGTTGGATACTGGCCCGTGAGAAGCCTTGATGCCCCCAACGTCACGGTTTTCCGTGCTTTATGCAAGCCCCTGACAAGGGGTGATGGACGCTGCAAAGGGGATATGGTGGGCGGTGACGGTCTCGAACCGCCGACCCTCTCGGTGTAAACGAGATGCTCTACCAACTGAGCTAACCGCCCGTACGCACGCCCTGTGGCGCGGCGCGGCCGCGGACGCAAGGGGTCAGGCGATCGCGAGGCCGTTCTGCGCGAGCGTCGCGAAATAGCGTTCCATCCGCTCGGCCGCGACATCGCTCAGCGCCATGAAGGCGCGGCGGCGGTCGAACGGGTCGGGCTCGCGGACGAACAGCCCGTCCTCGGTCATCTTGGAAATCCAGCGCAGCGCCGTGCTCGGCGGCACCGCGGCGGCGATGCACAGGCTCGATACCGATACCTGCGCGCGTTCGAGCCGCGCCGCGTAGAGATCGAGCAGCATATCCCAGGCGGGATCCTCGAACAGCAATTCGGGAAACGGCCGGCTGCGCAGCCGCCGCGCGCGGATCGCCTTGCGGACATCGGCCGCCGCGACCTGGACCGGCTCGGCGGGCACGCCGTAATCGCTGCGCTGATCGGCGACCGCGATCGGCAACGGCCTCGGCGCGGGCGCGACCGGCGCGACCAGCATCTGCGCGATCGCCGCCGCGACATCGCCGGGTTCGGGATCGCACAGCAAGGCGATGCGCGTGGCGAGCAAGGGCGCTGCGACCGCGTCGATCTGGCGTTCGGCGAGCGTGACGATCAGGCCGAATTCGGTCTCGGGCAAATGGCCGAGCCGGTCGACCGCATCGGACAAGGCATCGGCATCGAGGTCGTCGAGTGCCGCGACGACGAGCCGCACACCCAAGGTGCCGGGCGCTGCGGCGTCCGACCAATCGGCTTCGGCAGCGACCCCTGCGCCCGCCCTGACCACCGCCGCGGCGAGATGGACGCGTGCGCCGGGCCGGCCCAGGACGAGCACTCCGGAAGGCTGGTTCGGCATCGCCTCCGTCATCGCGATCAGCCGAGCGCCTTCACGATCTCCTCGACCATCTTCTTGGCGTCGGCCAGGAGCATCATCGTGTTGTCCTGATAGAAGACGTCGTTGTCGACGCCGGCATAGCCGACACCGCCCATCGAGCGCTTGATGAAGAGCACGGTCTTGGCCTTGTTCACGTCGAACACCGGCATGCCGTAGATCGGCGACGACTTGTCGGTCTTGGCCGCCGGATTGACCACGTCGTTGGCGCCGATGATGAACGCGACGTCGGTCTGCGCGAACTCGGAATTGATGTCCTCGAGCTCGAACACCTCGTCATAGGGCACGTTGGCCTCGGCCAGCAGCACGTTCATGTGTCCCGGCATGCGCCCCGCGACCGGATGGATCGCATATTTGACGCGGACGCCCTCTTCCTTGAGCTTGTCGGCCATCTCGCGCAGCACGTGCTGTGCCTGCGCCACCGCCATGCCGTAGCCGGGGACGATGATGACCTGCTCGGCCTGGCTCATCAGGAACGCCGCGTCCTCGGCCGAGCCGCGCTTCCACGGCCGGTCGGTCGCGGCCGCCGCCGCACCACCGCCGCTGTCGCCGCCGAATCCGCCCGCGATCACGCTGATGAAGCTGCGGTTCATCGCGCGGCACATGATGTAGGAAAGGATCGCGCCCGACGAGCCGACCAAGGCACCGGTGATGATCATCGCGGTGTTGTGGAGCGTGAAGCCCATCGCCGCCGCGGCCCAGCCCGAATAGGAATTGAGCATCGACACCACGACCGGCATGTCGGCGCCGCCGATCGGGATGATCAGCAGGAAGCCGATCGCGAACGACAGGCCGGTGATCGTCCAGAACACCCAGGGCGCCTGGTCCTGCGTGAAGTAAGCGACCAGCCCGAGGATACCGACCAGCACGGCGAGATTGATGACATGGCGCGCGGGCAGCAGGATCGGCTTGCCGCCCATATTGCCGTTGAGCTTGAGAAACGCGATCACCGAACCGGAGAAGGTGATCGCGCCGATCGCGACGCCCAGGCCCATTTCGATCCGGCTCTGGGTGAAGATCACACCGGCATCGGCAATGCCGAAGGCTTCCGGGTTGAGAAACGCCGCGCCGGCGACGAGGACAGCTGCCAAACCCACCAATGAGTGAAACGCTGCCACGAGCTGCGGCATCGCCGTCATTGCGATACGTCGCGCGGTCGTTAAGCCGATCACCGCGCCGATGCTGATCGCAGCCAGAATTTCTCCCGCAGTCGCCCAATCGATCCGCTTGAGCTGGACGAAATAGTCGAGCTTGCCTGCGAAGAAAGTTCCGTTGTCCGGCAAGTGCGTCGCCAGTGTCGTCACTACCGCGATCGTCATGCCGATCATGCCGAAGCGGTTGCCGCGCTGGCTCGAGGTCGGGCTCGACAGCCCGCGCAACGCCAGGATGAAGCACACCCCGGCGACCAGATAGGCCAATGCCGCCCAAGGATTGATCGCGACCGCTTCTTCCATTCTGTCCTACCCCGTCATGCCAGCGAACGCCGGCATCTCCCTGTTGCTCGCACAGCGCGTGGCCGCACGAGACCCCAGCTTTCGCTGGGGTGACGACTTATTTGTGGCCGGCCGCCGGCCGGTCCTTCTTCTTGTACATCGCGAGCATCCGCGCGGTGACCGCGAAGCCGCCGAAGATGTTGACGCTGGCCAGCACCACCGCGAGCAGGCCGAGCCATTTCGAGATCGCGCCGCCCTCGCCGATCGTCACCGCCGCCGACGCGATCAGCGCGCCGACGATGATCACCGACGAAATCGCGTTGGTCACCGCCATCAGCGGCGTGTGCAGCGCCGGGGTCACCGACCAGACGACGTAATAGCCGACGAACACCGCCAGCACGAAGATCGACAGGATCGAGATGAAATCCATGGCTAGTTCCCGTTCAAATTCTCTGGGCCGGGTACGGCCTCGTTGGCGCCGACATCACAGCGCAAGGTCATTGCCGTTCGGCGTCACGGTGATCGTCGCAGGCCCGTTGGGGATCACCGTGGCGACCATGCGTAGCCCGAACTGATCTGTTTCCGCCGTCGATCCGTTGAGCGGGAGGGTGCGCTCCGGTGCACAGACGCTTTCATATCCCGGACGGGACACGCAAAGCGCGATGGTCACCCCCTTCGACCCCGCACGGCCCGCCAGATAGACGCCGGCCTTCAGCTCGCTCGGCTCTTCCTTGATCGTGCCGATCGGCAGCGGTTTCGCCATTGAGGTCAGGCCAATGGGTTCGATGGCGACAAACGGCCCCATCAAATATTCGAAATGCTCCATCGACCGCCACGACGCGATTTCCATTGCGCTGGCGACGAGCGCGAAATCGAGCGTGCCGTCACCGTCACTGTCGAGCAGGCATCGAAAGTAGACGTGCTTCTCCACCCGGATCGGCTCACAAGCGATTTGATGCGCACCGTTCGCCCAGGCCAACTGGACGCCTTTGGGGATGAACACCTTGCCGCCCTCGAGCACCGCATCCTCATCGAGGCGGAAGACGTTGAGAGGTGAGGTAATGCCGATCTGAAGTATTTTGCTTCCACGCAGATCGAGCGTGCCTGAACCGGTGATCGCCGACGGGTTGAGCGACCAGGCGATAGAGACCGGTACTTCGCGAGCACGCGTCGCGACGGCCGCCTGGTAGGGAAGAAGGCACGCAGCCAACGCTACCAGAGCGGCGGCGCGCTTCATTGTGTCAGCCTGGCGTTGACGACCGCGCCGTCCCTGGTCAGTCGCACCGCGTCGCCGATTTCCTCGTCGAGCACGGGCTTGCCCGCTTCCTTGTCCCAGAAGGTCGAGAGGAAATTGTAGAGGTTGCGCGCGAACAGCGCCGAGGCGTCCGACGCCAGGCGGCTCGCAACGTTCCTGTGGCCGACGATCCTGACCCCATGCTTCTCGACCACCTCGCCGGCGACCGAGCCCTCGACATTGCCGCCGCTCTCGACCGCGAGGTCGACGATCACGCTGCCCGGCCGCATCGTCGCGATCTGGGCATCGCTGATCAGCCGCGGCGCGGGTCGGCCGGGGATCAACGCGGTGGTGATGACGATGTCCTGCTTGGCGATATGGCCGGACACCAGTTCGGCCTGTGCCTTCTGATAGTCCTCGCTCATCTCGGTGGCGTAGCCGCCCGAGCCTTCGCCCTCGATCCCGGCGACGTTCTCGACGAAGATCGGCTTGGCGCCGAGCGACTGGATCTGTTCCCTGGTCGCCGAGCGGACGTCGGTCGCCGAGACCTGTGCGCCCAGCCGCCGCGCGGTGGCGATCGCCTGCAAGCCCGCGACGCCCACGCCCATGACGAAGCATTTCGCGGCCGACACGGTGCCGGCAGCGGTCATCATCATCGGAAAGGCGCGGCCATATTCGCCCGCGGCGTCGAGCACCGCTTTATAGCCGGCAAGGTTGGCCTGGCTCGACAATATGTCCATCGACTGCGCGCGCGTGATGCGCGGCATGAACTCCATCGCCAGCGCCTCGACCCCGGCGGCGGCATAGGCATCGACCCGCGCGCGCTCCCCAAACGGATTGAGCCCCGCGACCACCCAGGCGCCCTTCGCCGCGTCCTTCAACTCGGCGGGATCGGGTCCCTGGATGCCGAGCACGATATCGGCGCCCTTGAGCACCGCCGCGCGCGGCGCGAGTTTGGCACCCGCCGCCTCATAGCCGGCATCGTCATAGCTGGCAGCCGCACCGGCGCCCTGTTCGACCGCGACCTCGGCTCCGAGCGCGACGAACTTCTTGACGGTTTCGGGGGTGGCCGCGACACGGCGTTCGCCCGGAGCGGTTTCCCGCAGGACGGCGATCTTCACCCCGGCCTTACTTGTGGCCGGAGGAGATGAGCCAGATCACCAGCGCGGCGATGACCGCGCAGCCCACCGCGCCGTATTTGAGCATGGCGATCACCGAGTGATAGGTCGCCTGATGCGGTTTCATGTCGGTATGGTCGGCCATGCCGGAACTCTCTCCACCCTGATTGTGGGGCGGTCTTAGCCAGCACCGCCGCGCGCCTCAAGCCCGCAAGCACGAACTTCCTTATCGCACGCGCCCAAGCTCAGGTTTGTCCACCGCGGTCACGCTTAAGCTCGCCTTTACCCACTGCCCTTATGGTTACCGCTCGAATTGGCACATGAAGAGGGCCGGATGACGCGCAACGGACAGCGCCTCCTGATGTTGATCGACGACGAACCCGCGCAGCGACGCCTGGTTTCGGCGATCGCCGGGCGGCGCGACTGGCGCTCGGTGTTCGCCGCCGACGGCGAGACCGCGATCGCGATGCTCGGCACCCAGGACGGCATGCAGCTCGACGCCATCCTGCTCGACAGCTTCGGCCCCGAAAGCGAGGCCGAGCAGCTGATCCGCGACTTGCGCGTCCGCCGCCCCCAGCTACCCATCCTGATGCTGACTGCCAACGGATCGGTCGCCCAGGCGGTCGCCGCGATGCGCGCCGGCGCCACCGATTTCCTGGTCAAGCCGTTCGCCCCCGATCGCCTGCTCGCCGCACTCGAGACGGTGGTCGCCGGGACCGCGGCGGGCGAGCTCCGCCCGCTGACCGAGAAGATCCCCGCGCTGCTCGGCTTCGACGAGATCGTCGGCGCCGCGCCCGATTTCCGCGCTGCGCTGGCGATCGCCGCCAAGGCCGCGCGCGCCCGCGTCCCCGTGCTGGTCGAGGGCGAGAGCGGCGTCGGCAAGGAAGTCGTCGCCGAGGCGATCCACGCCGCCTCGCCGCGCGGCAAGAAACCGATGATCGCGATCAATTGCGGCGCGATCCCCGCCAACCTCGTCGAAAGCGAGCTGTTCGGGCACGAAAAGGGCGCCTTCACCGGCGCGTTCGAGCGCAAGATCGGCAAGTTCGTCGACGCAGATGGTGGCACCTTGTTCCTCGATGAGATCGGCGAGATGCCGCTCGACGCGCAGGTCAAATTGCTCCGCGTGCTGCAGTCGGGCGAAGTCCAGCCGATCGGTGCGCGACATATCCGCGAGGTCGACGTGCGCGTGATCGCGGCGACCAACAAGCGCCTGATCGAGGAAGTCGAGGCGGGGCGGTTCCGCGAGGACCTTTATTACCGCCTCAACGTCGTCCAGGTGACGATCCCGCCGCTTCGCGAGCGCACCGGCGACATCCCGGCGCTTGCGCGCCATCTGCTTGCGCGGATCGCCGACCAGCCCGGCCTGCGTCCGCTCGGCATCACCGACGACGCACTCGCCCTGCTCGGTCGCTACGACTGGCCGGGCAACGTCCGCCAGCTGCAGAACGCGCTCTTCCGCGCGGCCGTGCTGTGCGAAGGCGACGCGCTGACCCGCACCGACTTCCCGCAGATCGCCGCGCTCGGCACCGTCCGGGCGCCGACGCCGGGCGGCCAGATGGCCACGTCAGGCGGCGTCACCCTGTTCCGGCCCGACGGCAACATGCGTCCGCTCGAGGAAATCGAGGCCGACGTCATCCGCCTCGCCATCGGCCATTATCGCGGCCGCATGACCGAAGTCGCCCGCCGGCTGGGGATCGGACGCTCGACGCTCTACCGCAAGCTCGGCGAACTCGGGATCGACAACGCGGCTTGAGCTGCAACCAATCTCCCTCTCCCCTTGTGGGAGAGGGAAGTTATGCTCGCGTCCCTCAGTAAACCCGCTTCTTCGGCTTGATATAGTCGATGTCGTCGGTCAGCGTGTAGTCGTGCACCGGGCGGCAATCGAGCGCGACGCTCCCGCCCTTGCCGCCCCAGCCGTCGAACGTGGCGATGGTGTGCTTCATCCAGTTCTTGTCGTCGCGCTCGGGGAAGTCCTCGTGCATATGCGCACCACGGCTTTCCTTGCGGTTCGACGCGCCGCGGATCGTCACCACCGCCTGACCGAGCAGATTGTCGAGCTCGAGCGTCTCGACCAGGTCGGTGTTCCAGATCAGCGAGCGATCGGTGATGCCGACATCGGCCAGCGACTTGTAGACCACGTCCATGTGCCCGACGCCTTCGTCGAGCAAAGCGGTGTCGCGGAACACCGCGCAATGCTTCTGCATCGTGCGCTGCATGTCGGCGCGGATCGTTGCGGTCGGCTTCCCGCCCTTCGCATTGCGGAAATGGTCGAGGCGTTCGATCGCTTGGTCATCAGCCGCCGTGACCACCGTGCCGTGCTTGGCTTCCTTGCGACCGATCTCGGCGATGCGCTTGCCGGTCGCGCGGCCGAACACGACAAGGTCGATCAGCGAGTTCGAGCCGAGCCGGTTGGCGCCATGGACCGAGACGCACGCTGCTTCGCCGACCGCGAACAGGCCGGGGACGACCGCATCGGGATCGCCGTCCTTCAGGTGGACGACCTCGCCGTGATAATTGGTCGGGATGCCGCCCATGTTGTAGTGGACCGTCGGCGTCACCGGCAGCGGCTGGCGGGTCAGATCGACGCCCGCGAAGATCTTGCCGGTCTCGGTGATGCCGGGAAGCCGCTCGTGCAGCACCTTGGGATCGATGTGATCGAGGTGCAGGTAGATATGGTCCTTGTTGGCGCCGACGCCGCGGCCTTCGCGGATTTCGGCCGCCATCGAGCGCGCGACCACGTCGCGGCTGGCGAGGTCCTTGGCCGAGGGAGCATAGCGCTCCATGAAGCGCTCGCCCTCGGAATTGGTCAGATAGCCGCCCTCACCGCGCGCGCCCTCGGTGATCAGCACGCCCGCGCCGTAGATACCGGTCGGGTGGAACTGGACGAACTCCATGTCCTGCAGCGGCAAGCCCGCGCGCAGCACCATGCCGCCGCCGTCGCCGGTGCAGGTATGGGCGCTGGTCGCCGACTGGTAGACGCGGCCGTAGCCGCCGGTCGCCAGCACCGTCGCATGGCTGCGGAAGCGGTGGATCGAGCCGTCTTCCATGCAGAGCGCGATCACGCCCTTGCACTCGCCGCCTTCCATGATGAGGTCGAGCGCGAAATATTCGATGTAGAAATCGGCGTCGTACTTCAGGCTCTGCTGATAGAGCGCATGCAGCATCGCATGGCCGGTGCGGTCGGCCGCCGCGCAAGTGCGCTGCGCGGGCGGGCCCTCACCCATATTCTGCATCATGCCGCCGAACGGGCGCTGGTAGATCTTGCCCGCCTCGGTCCGGCTGAACGGCACGCCGGCATGTTCGAGCTCGTAGACCGCCGCCGGCGCCTCGCGCACCATATATTCGATCGCGTCCTGGTCGCCGAGCCAGTCGGAGCCCTTGACGGTGTCGAACATGTGCCAGGTCCAATGGTCCGGACCCATATTGCCCAGGCTGGCGGCAATGCCGCCCTGTGCCGCGACGGTGTGGCTGCGCGTCGGGAACACCTTAGTGATGCACGCGGTCTTGAGGCCGCTCTCGGCGACGCCCATGGTCGCGCGCAGCCCGGAGCCGCCCGCGCCCACCACGACGGCGTCATAAGTATGGTCGATGATCTTGTAGCTGTCGGTCATTACGCCCCCGCCAGCGCCGCGCGCAGGATCGAGAAAATGGCGGTGACCGCGATCACCGCGAGGAAGAATTCGATGAGAACGATATAGGCGATGCGCCCTTCGTTCTCGGCATAGTCCTCGATCAGGACCTGCAGGCCGAGCCGGGCGTGCCAGCAGGCCGAGATGACCAGCAGGAGCAGCGGCACCGCGACCCAGGCCGAGCCGATCCAGGCATGGACGCTCTGATAATCGAAGCCGCTCAAGCGGGTCAGCGAGATCATGAACCAGACCAGAAGGAACAGGTTCGACGCCGCGGTGATGCGCTGGCGCCACCAGTGATGCGCGCCGTGCTTGGCGCTGCCGAGACCGCGGACGCGGCCGAGTTCGGTGCCCTGGCCCATTATTTGGCGACTCCGAGGATGACGTCCTTGAGCAGCACACCCCAGAACAGGAGCGTGAGCAGGATCGAGAAGACGATCGTCAGGATCGAGCCGGTCTTGTTGCCCTTGAGCTCGTAACCCGCGCCGGCGTCGAGGAAGAAGTGGCGGATGCCGCTCATCATGTGCTGGAACAGCGACCAGGTCAGCCCGACGCCGAGCACATAGCCGAGAATGCTCCAATAGCCGCCCGAGAACCACGACACGAACCAGTCGTAGCTTTCCTTGCCGCCGGCGAGCGCCGCCAGCCAGCAGGTGAACAACAACGCACCGACGATCGCGAGCCCGTCACCGGTCGCGCGATGAAGGATCGACACGAGCATGTGCGGGCCCCACCGATAATGCGTCAGGTGCGGCGAAATCGGGCGGTCGGGTTTGGACGGCGTGGCCAAGTAAAATCCCCTGCGAAAGCGCTGCGCCCTCTTAGCCCCCGAACCTGGGGATGCAAGGGTTGGAGACAGCCCCAATGCAGACGCTCTATTCCCCTCTCCCGCCTGCGGGAGAGGGAGGGGCCCGCCGCGCAGCGGTGGGAGGGTGAGGGTCTTCTTATTCTTCTTGAGTCCGGCGGATCAGCGCTTCGCGTAAGACGGTGATGACTCCGTCCAGGTTGGTCCGAACGTCGTTATTCCAGAAACGGAGGATCTCGAATCCCTCGGATTCCAGGAATGCCGTCCGCTTGGCGTCGCGTTCTTCGTTGTGTTGGCCACCATCGATCTCCACGATCAGCATAGTATCGATGCAGGCGAAATCCGCGACGTATGGCAACAGGCTGTGCTGGAAACGGAATTTGAAGCCGTCGATCTGACGGTTGCGGACTGTTTGCCAGAATTTCTCCTCCGCATCCGTCCGATCACGACGGAGTTGCGAGGCATGTTGACTGATCTGGCGTCGGACGGGTGGCATAGGCAGGATTTTTAGAAGAAAGAAGACCCTCACCCAACCCTCTCCCGCACGCGGGAGAGGGCAAAAAGCTCCACTCTGGTGCCAACTCCGCCCTCCCCATCCTAACCCTGCCTTAACCAAGGACGCGGTAGCTCTCACCTCCGACCGGCCAATCCTCCCCGGGGCCGATAAGCGGAGAAAAATCGTTGAGCACCCATGATTTGCCCGTGATCGGCACCATCGCCGCGAAGATCGACCTTCGCGCGCGCCTCAGGGTGTTCGATTTCGACGGCACCCTGGCATCGGCCAGCCGCGATGCCTGGAACGTGCTCGAGCCAGAAATCCATGCGATTTCCGAGGCTTATTGGCAGCAATGGCTACGCTGCTTCGCCGACGAACGGATCTGGGCGCCGCACGAGACGCAGAAGATGATCGACATCGGCTGCGAGTTCCTGCGCAATCGCTTCCTCGACACGTCGGGCCGCGCCTGGGTCGAGTCGATCGAGCGCTCGGTCGCCGCCGCTTTCTCCGCCGAGGTCTCTCCGATGGCGCTCCTCTCGATGATCTCGGCCAGCGACCGCGCCGCTCTGGGTGTGATGGTCAAGCGCGTCGACCGCGAGGATCCGCGGCTGGCGGTGCTGCTCGACACGCTGATGCGCCTGTCCGCGCTCGAGGGCGAGATCACCGTCGACATCTACAATTCCTACCGTGAGCATAAGGCACAGGTCGCGCGCGACCGCCTGTCGGCCGAATTCCGCGACGGCATCGCGGCGATGGTCGAACGCGCCACCAGCGAGGGCGCGGTGCTGCGCGACCAGGCCGCCCGCAGCTCGGGTTCGGCGCGCGGGATGATCGACAAGACGGCCGAGGTGGCGGCGGCAGCCGAGCAATCGGCGGTGGCGATGCGCGAGGCGGCGCAGACCGCGGCAGGGCTGATCCGCGCGATCGAGGATGCCCGGACCGAGGTCGAGGCCGCGGCCGAGATCGCGACGCGCGCCAGTTCGCAGGCCGGCCAGGCGGTCGAGACCAGCGGCGCGCTCAGCGATCATGCCAAGTCGATCGAATCGATCCTCGGCCTGATCCGCGACATCGCCGGCCAGACCAATCTGCTCGCCCTGAACGCGACGATCGAGGCGGCGCGCGCCGGCGACGCCGGCCGCGGTTTCGCCGTGGTCGCGCAGGAAGTGAAGAGCCTCGCCAACCAGACCGCGCGCGCGACCGACGACATCGCCGCCAAGATCGCCGCGATCCAGTCGGCCACCCGCTCGACCGTCGAGACCAACGCCAGCATCAAGACCACCGTCGCCGAGGTCCAGGAAAGCGCCAACCGCATCCGCTTCGCGATGGAGGCCCAGGCGCAGACCGTCACCGCCATCACCGCCGCGGTCGACGAAACCGCCCTCGCCGCCGACTCGATGTCCAACACCATCGCCACCATCCGCGAGGACACCGAAGCCGTCGCCAGCGAGATCGACGGCGTGGGCAAGGGCTTCGATTCGCTCGACGGCCAGCTCGGCCATCTGAAAGCCAGCGCCAGCGATTTCGTCGCCAAGGTTGCGGCATAATCCCGGGAGGGGACGAGGTGATTGACGCACAGCCGGTCGTTTGGCCGGACGATCTGCGGGCCGCGCTCAAGCGCGACCTTCCGCCATTCGATTGGGATGAACAGGTCGGGCCGCTGTGCGCGGAGCTCGCGCCGATCGTCGAGCCGCACTATCAGGCGATCTGCCGCGTCTTCTGGGACCATTATATCGCGCACCCCGCGACCGCGCATGTCCGCGCCTTTTACACGCCGAGGCAGCTCGCCACGCAGATCGCGGGCAGCGTCGCCTATATGCGCGCCAAGTTCGAGCACCCGCTCGGGCGCGAATGGAAGGCGATGGCCTGCGCGCACGCCCGCGACTCGGACCAGGCGGGCATTCCGCTCGCGCCGCTCCTGTCATCGCTCGCCGCCGCGCATCAGGCAACGCTACGGATCGTCGGCGAAGCGTGTGGGCAGGACTGCGCCCGGCTGGCGCGCTATGCCGATGCGATGCAGCGCGTCGCGCTGGTCGAGGCCCATCTGCTGACCAGCTACGTCAGCCACCTGGTCAGCACGCGCGCGCAGAGAGCGCGCCAGGAAAGCTCCGAGAAGTTCCGCGAGTCGATCGCCGCGTCGATCGAAGGCACCGCGCAACTCGGCAACAAGATCCGCGGCCAAGCGGCACGCACGTCCGAGTCGGCACGCGGTATGATCGACAAGACGGCCGAAGTGGCGGCCGCGGCCGAGCAGTCGGCGGTGGCGATGCGCGAAGCGGCGCAGACCGCGGCAGGGCTGATCCGCGCGATCGAGGATGCCCGGACCGAGGTCGAGGCCGCGGCCGAGATCGCGACGCGCGCCAGTTCGCAGGCCGGCCAGGCGGTCGAGACCAGCGGCGCGCTCAGCGATCATGCCAAGTCGATCGAATCGATCCTCGGCCTGATCCGCGACATCGCCGGCCAGACCAATCTGCTCGCCCTGAACGCGACGATCGAGGCGGCGCGCGCCGGCGACGCCGGCCGCGGTTTCGCCGTGGTCGCGCAGGAAGTGAAGAGCCTCGCCAACCAGACCGCGCGCGCGACCGACGACATCGCCGCCAAGATCGCCGCGATCCAGTCGGCCACCCGCTCGACCGTCGAGACCAACGCCAGCATCAAGACCACCGTCGCCGAGGTCCAGGAAAGCGCCAACCGCATCCGCTTCGCGATGGAAGCCCAGGCCCAGACCGTCACCGCCATCACCGCCGCGGTCGACGAAACCGCCCTCGCCGCCGATTCGATGTCCAACACTATCGCCACCATCCGCGAGGACACCGAAGCCGTCGCCAGCGAGATGGGTACGCTGGCAACCGACGTCAGCGACGTCGACGACCGGCTGGGCGGCCTGAAGGGCGCCGCGGACCAGTTTTCGACGAGCGTCGCGGCTTGAACTGAAAAATTCCTCCCCGGCACGGGGAGGGGGACCACGCGCGATAGCGCGTGGTGGAGGGGGCCCTCCGCCCGCTGGCCTCCCGGTTTGTTACTCGTTGGTCGCGGGCCCCCTCCACCATCGCTGCGCGATGGTCCCCCTCCCCGTTCCGGGGAGGATTTGATTCCCTCCCCCTCTCCGGAGGCATTGTCCGCGACCCTCGCACGCCGTAATCGCTCGGGCATGACCAACATCCTCCTGACCGGCAGCAGCCGGGGCATCGGCGCGGCGATCGCGCAGCTCCTTTCCGCCGAAACCAGCGTCCGCCTGGTCGGGCACGGTACCGCGAGCGGCATCGCCGCCGACTTCGCCGACCCCGCCGGCCCGCGCCAGCTGTGGGACAAGGCGCTGGCCGAGCTCGGCAGCATCGATGTCCTCATCAACAACGCCGGCGTGTTCGAGGACAATCCGATCGACCTGTCCGACGACGACTGGGTCGATGGCTGGGAACGCACGATGCGGATCAACCTGACCGCCAGCGCCGAATTGTGCCGCTTCGCCGTCAAGCATTGGCAGGAACGCAAGTCGGGCGGACGCATCGTCAACGTCGCCAGCCGCGCCGCCTATCGCGGCGACAGCCCCAAACATTGGCATTACGCCGCGTCCAAGGCGGGGATGGTGGCGATGACCAAGTCGATCGCGCGCGGCTATGCCGCCGAGGGCATCCTTGCCTTCGCGGTCTGCCCGGGCTTCACCATGACCGGCATGGCCGAGGAATATCTGTCGAGCCGCGGCGGCGACAAATTGCTCGCCGACATCCCGCTCGGCCGCGTCGCCGATCCCGAGGAAGTGGCGAATGCGGTCGGCTACCTCGCGACCTCCGCCCCGCCGTCGATGACCGGCGCGGTGATCGATGTGAACGGAGCGAGCTATGTCCGCTGAGGCGGAGCGCAAGGTCGACAGCTGGCGGCTGACGCTCCCCTGCACCCGCGCCGAGGCCGAGGCAATCGACGCCGGCGAGATCGCGATCGACGCCGTGCTGATGACCACCGAAGAGGTCGAGGACGATGTCGAGCGCTGGCGGCTCGACGCCTATAGCGAGGCCGAACCCGACGCGGCGATGATCGCGGCGATCCGCGCGCTGGTGCCGAGCGCTGCCGGGATCGAACCCGCGATCGCGCCGATCTACGACGAGGATTGGGTGACGCTCAGCCAGGCCGGGCTCGAGCCGATCCGCGAAGGGCGCTTCGTCGTCCATACCAGCGCGCACCCGGTCGAGCCGCCAACAGGCGGCCGCGCTTTCCTGATCGACGCCGGCCGCGCCTTCGGCACCGGGCATCACGCGACTACCTCGGGCTGCCTCGCGATGCTCGACGCGATGGCGGCTCGCGAATTCGCGAACGTCATCGACATCGGCACCGGTACCGGCCTGCTCGCCTTCGCCGCGCGGCATCTGTGGCCCGACGCGAAAGTCATGGCGACCGATATCGACCCGATGGCGATCGACGTGACGCGCGAGAACGAAGCGGCGAACCAGGTCGCCGGCATCGACCTGATCGTCGCCGACGGCGCGCTCGACGATGCGATCACCGCGGCCGCGCCCTACGATCTGATCATCGCCAATGTGCTCGCCGGCCCACTCGTCTCGATGGCGCCCGAACTCGCCGCGATCGCATCGCCGAACGCGACGATCGTGCTGGCGGGGTTGCTCGAAACGCAGCGCGGCCAGGTCGTCGATGCCTATGCCGCGTGCGGCTGTGCCATAGTAGAAGCCGACCGGCGTGGCGACTGGACCATCCTCAAGCTCGAAGCCGGCGCGACGCGCTACCTACCGACCAAACCAATCGACCCCAGGGGCCGCGATGGCTGGGCGCTCGATATCTGATCTCCCGCCAACGAAGGAGCGACCGATGATTCGTGCCGTACCGATTGCGCTGATGGTTCTGCTCCTCGCCGGCTGCGACAAGGGCCAGCCCGTCGGCAATTCGAGCTCGAGCTTCGATCAGGGCTTCCGCGATTCGTTCCGCCCCAAATTCATCGCCCAATGTCAGGCGGGCGCGAAACAGACATCGGGTACCGACAAGGACTTCTCAATCGTCTGCGGCTGCGTCGCCGACAAGCTTCTCGCCAACAAGAGCGTCGGCGAGCTGATGACGGGGCCGTCGAAGGAAGACACCAAGCGCTACGCCGACGACTGCATGCGCGAGCACCCGGTCACCTAGGTGGGCGAGGTGCCGGGATGTCCTGGACGATCCCCGGGACGGCCGACGCCGCCGGACGCCGCCTCAGGCCAGGATCGCCTTGCCCCCTTTGGCCCGGGCATAATCCTGCGTCCCGCGCGTGATCACCGCGTCCTCGGGCAGGATCTCGGCGATCGGGATATCGGCCTGCGCCTTCAATCGCTCGTAGAGCGGCGCGAAGTCGGTTTCGACCGTCGCGCGACGCAAGTCGTCGAAGCCCGGGATGACGAAATAATTCTGCTGGAAATCGTCGATCCGGTATTCGGTCCGCATCACCCGCGCGAGGTCGAAGCCGATCCGGTTGGGACTGGGATCGTCGAGCGCGAACTGGCTCTCCGAAAAGCTCGACACGATCCCCGAACCGTAGATGCGCAGCCCCTCGGGCTCGGCGATCAGGCCGAATTCGACCGTGTACCAATAGAGGCGCGCGAGATATTTGAGCGCACCCAGGTCCATCGCGCGCTGCCCGCCGCGGCCATAGGCCGCGAGATAATCGGCGAACACCGGGTCGGCGAGCATCGGTACGTGGCCGAACACGTCGTGAAAGACGTCGGGCTCCTGGAGGTAATCGAGCTGGTCGGGACGGCGGATGAAATTGCCCGCGACGAAGCGGCGATTGGCCATATGGTCGAAGAACACGTCGTCGGGGACGAGGCCGGGCACCGCCACGACCTGCCAGCCGGTCAGTTTCATCAGCCGGTCGGACAATTCCTCGAAATCGGGGATGCCGGGCTTGGACAGTTTGAGCACGTCGAGCCCGCGCAGATACGCTTCCGACGCGCGGCCGGGCAGCAGTCGCGCCTGGCGCGCGAAGAGCATGTCCCAGGTGGCGTGCTCCTCGGCGGTATAATGCGCCCAGTCCTGGGGAATCGTCCAGTCGGCCGCAGCACCGGGCGGCGGAGAATCGAGAACATGCGTTTCAGTTGCCATTGAAACCATCTATCACGGCGACCGTGCGGAAAGAAATCGGCTTGCGCGCCGTGCGCGTCCTGGGGTGGCTCGGCCGCGCCGTGCTGTTGGTCGTGCTGGGCTATGCGACGGCGGGCATGATCGGCGGGACGATTCCCGCCAACGCCGGCTGGAAACCGCCCGCGCAGGGCGTGCGCATCCTGGTCGAGGACAACGGCATCCACACCGGACTGGTGCTGCCGGTCCGCGCCGCCGGGATCGACTGGAGCGCGGATTTCCCGGCGGGCGACATCACCGACCCGCGCTATGCCCAGTTCGACTGGATCGCGGTCGGCTGGGGCGACCGCGCCTTCTACGTCGAAACCCCGACCTGGGGCGACGTCCGTCCGGCGACCGTGCTGCGCGCCGCGATCGGCAGCGAGCGGACGGTGCTGCATGTCGAGCACGTGCCCGAACCGCCGGTGGCGTCCGATACGCGCGCGATCGTGCTGAGCGATGACGAATATCGCCGCCTCGTCGCCTATGTCCGCGCGTCGCGCGGGCCGGGCGGCAAGGTCGCGAGCGGCTATGGCGTCAACGACGTCTTCTACGATGGCCGCGGCCATTACAGCGCGATCCGCACATGCAACGAATGGACCGGTGGCGCGCTCAGGGCAGCAGGAGTGAGAACAGGCGCATGGACACCGTTCCCGATCGACGTAATGGCATGGTTCTGACCCCGCCGAGCAAGGCGCAATGGGCGGTCGAGCTGCCGCGCATGGCGTGGACCGTGGCGAGCATCCCCGCCGCCTGGCCCGAACTGATGAAGGCGCCCCCCGGCGACGGCCGCCCGATCATGCTGCTCCCGGGCCTGATCAATTCGGACCGCTCGAACATCGTCATGAAGCGTTACCTGATCGCACTCGGCTATCGCGTCGAAGGCTGGCGACTGGGGCGCAATACCGGCACGCGTGCGGTGGGAACCGAGGGCGAGAAGCTGCTCGCGCGGCTCGAGCAATATTATCGGGATGCCGGCGAACCGGTCACCCTGATCGGCGTCAGCCTGGGCGGTATCCTCGCGCGCTTCGCCGCGCACCGCCTGCCCGAGATGGTGCGCGAGGTGATCACCGTGAGCTCGCCCTTCGCCGGCGACCCCAAGGCGACCAACGTCTGGCGCGCGTTCGAATGGCTCTCGGGCGAGAAGATCGACAGCCCCAACGTCATCGCGCGCCGCGAAGAAGTAGCAGCCCCGCTCACGGTGCCCGCCACCGCGATCTGGAGCGCGAGCGACGGCCTGGTCAACGGCGCGATCTGCCACGACGAGCACGCGCGCTCGATCGAGATCGTGAGCAGCCACATGGGCGTGCAGATGAAACCGGTGACGCTGCGTGCGATTGCGGGCGTGCTGGGCGGGGAGGTTCTAGGCGAGGGGGGCTAAACATCCGTTCGCCTTGGTGATCAGGTCGCCGAGCCTCCCAGGCTCGGCTGAAACGTCCGGAGGACGTTTCACCTGATCACTGTCGAAGGGCATGTTTGAGGCGCGCTACGTCCGCTCCTCAGACATGTGCTTCGACAAGCTCAGCACGAACGGTTTGGGGGGCAGCCCCCCGGAAAACGGGTGTAGCCCGCGAGAACGCCGCGGGGGTAAGCGAGATGAGAAATGCTTCTTAAGCCCCTCCCCTTCAGGGGAGGGGTTGGGGTGGGGCAGCGCCGCGGGCGATGTACTCTGCGAGACATCCCCCACCCCCTACCCCTCCCCTGAAGGAGAGGGGCTGTTACCTCAATTCCGCGGCTCGGGGTCGCCCGCGCGGTAGCCCTGATATTGCCCGCATTGCGACGGGTCCTTCTTGCACGCTTTCTCCGCCTTCTTGCGCTCGCGGCCTTCGCGTTCTTCCTGCTTGCGCATCTTCTTGCCGTAATTGCGGTCGGCTTCGGACTGGCTAGTCGTGGTCCAGTCGACCACCTTGCCCGTCGCCTTGACCGGCAAGGTCACCACGTCGACCGCAGTCTTGGCGAGGCACCCGCCGGTCAGGAGCGGCAACGCGGCCGCCACGGCAATCAGGATTCTACGCATCTACATTCCCCACGGGATCATTTGCCCGCGTCCGCCCGCCAGGCGGCACGCGCGGTCGATCCAATTAGCGGAAAGTCGGTGAAAAAACCATCTATGCCCGCCGCAAGCTGGCGCCGGATCGCCGTTTCCACGTCGCCATGCGCCCGGGGATCGGCGCCACGCCTGAGGCTGGCGGGCAGGAAGAAATTCTCCGCGCGGAAGGTCCAGACATGGACGCGCAGGCCCGCCGCATGCGCGTCGGCGACGAGCGAGGTCGGCGCGCCCTCGCCCTTGTCGACCATGTCCTTGTTGGGCCCGATCCCCCAGGCATAGGTCGCGACCGCCTTCAGCCCGTCGGGCGTGATCATCGCGGCATAGCTCGGCGTCGCATGGTCGGCCGGGCCGCCGGTCGCATCCATCAGCTGGATCAGCCGGATCTTGGTGATGGTGTGCAGAAACTTGAGGTTGTTCACCTCGAAGCTCTGGATGAACACCGGCGCCTCGGCCGAATCCCAGCCGGCCTTCTTCAGGTCGGCGACCAGGTGCCGCTCCATCGGCTTGCCGATCGAGGCGAAATAGGTCGGGTGCTTGGTCTCGGGATAGATGCCGATCGTGCGGCCCTTCTCCGTCGAGCGCTGCTTGGCGAGCGCGATGATCTCGGCCAGCGTCGGAATCTCGAACTTGCCGTCATAAGCGGCATTGTCGGGACGAAGCTGTGGCAGCCGCTCTTTCGCGCGCAAGGTCTTCAGCTCGGCGAGCGTGAAATCCTCGGTGAACCAGCCGGTATGGCTTTCCCCGTCGATCACCTTCGTCGTCTTGCGCGCGGCGAATTCGGGATGGCTCGCGACGTCGGTGGTGCCGGTGATGTCGTTCTCGTGCCGCGCGACGAAGACATCGTCCTTGGTCAGCACGAGATCGGGCTCGATGAAATCGGCACCTTCGTCGATCGCAAGGTCGTAGCTCGCCAGCGTATGCTCGGGGCGCTGGCCGCTCGCGCCGCGATGGCCGATGACGATGGGATCGGAGAGCGACTTCATCGGCGCACCCTGCCCCGCGGCGGCCGACAATGCCAGCGCGGCGGCCATGAGCACCGCTCCGGCGCGAATTCGCTTGAAAACCGTCATGCTCACCCCGATTCCTTGTTGGACCCAGCCAGGGCGCTATCCACCTTTTATGACCGTGAGGCGACGATGAACGAGCATGCGATGGATGCGCCCTATCGCCCGGCCGCCCTCGACAAGGGAGCGCAGGGGCTGATCGGCAAGGGCGTCGACCGCTACGAAGGCCCGCTCAAGGTCTCGGGCACCGCGCAATATGCTTTCGAAGGGGCGCCCGAGGGCACGCTCTACGCGCATGTCGTCACCGCGACGATCGGCGCGGGCAAGGTGCTGCGCGTCGATCCGAGCGCGGCAGAGGCGATGTCCGGAATAGTCCGGGTGATCACCGACCATCCCGACTTCCCGTCGACCGGCGGCAGCAACCGCGGGGATATGGGCGACTGGACCGACGCGATTGACCATTTCGGCCAGGTGATCGGGCTCGTCGTCGCCGAAAGCCTGGAAATCGCGCGCGACGCCGCGCTGGCGATCGAGGTGACCTACGAGACGCGCGAAGGCCGGTTCGATCCGCGCGAACAGCCGGTCGTCGCCGACCACAAGATCGGCTTCCTGCCCAATGTCGCGAAAGGCGATGTCGATGCCGCGATCGGTGCCGCCGAAATACGCTTCGACCAGACCTATACCACGCCGCCGCATTTCCCCGCCGCGCTCGAGCCGCATGCAACCACCGCCTGGTGGGAAGGCGACGATCTGGTGGTCCGCGCCTCGCTCCAGATGCTGGCCGGCGCGCGCGAGACGATCGCCGCGAAGCTCGGCATCGACAAGGCGCGGGTGCGCGTGCTCGCACCCTATGTCGGCGGCGGATTTGGCGGGAAGACGGGCGTCGGGTCCGAGACGATCATGGCCGCGGTCGCCGCGCGCGAGATCGGCCGCCCGGTCAAGATCGCCTTGCCGCGCCGCCAGACGGCATCTTTGGTGCACCATCGCGGCGACACGGTGCAGCGCATCCGCATCGGCTGCGATGCGCAAGGGCGGATCGCCGCCTTCGCGCACGAGAGCGTCAGCTCGCAGAAAGCGAACAAGGGGTTCCTCGAACCGGTGCCGTTCGGCACCCTGCCGCTCTACGCCGCCGAGCATCGCAGCTTCACCACCGCGCTCACCATCGTCGACCTGCCGCCCTCGGGCGCGGTGCGCGCGCCGGGCGAGGCGGTCGGCACCTTCGCGGTCGAATGCGCGATGGACGAACTCGCCGAGCAACTCGGGCTCGACCCGATCGAGCTGCGCCGCCGCAACGAGCCCGACATCGATCCGACCAGCGGCAAGCCCTTCTCCACCCGGCTGATGCTGCAATGCTACGACGAGGGCGCACGGCGCTTCGGCTGGGACGAGCGCAACCCGGTACCCGGGCAGAATCGCGACGGCGAATGGCTGATCGGGCACGGCATGGCGGCGGCGCTGCGCGGCAATTTCACCGTCAACAGCGAGGCGCGCGTCACGCTGACCGCCGAGGGCCGCGCGGTGATCGAGACCGACATGACCGACATCGGCACCGGCACCTACACGATCCTGGCGCAGGTCGCGGGCGAGATGCTCGGCCTGCCGGTCTCGGCGATCGACGTCCGGCTCGGCGACAGCGACCTGCCCGAGAGCGCAGGGTCGGGCGGGTCGTTCGGTGCGGGCAGTTCGGGATCGGCGGTGGCATTGGCATGCGAGGACATCCTCGCCGAACTCGCGCGGCGGATGAACGCAGCGCCCGACGAACTGGTGCTCAAGGACGGCGTGGTGAGCGCGGGCGGGCGATCGTCGCCGATCGCCGAGCTGGTCCGCGGCAAGCCGATCGCCGCGCACGGCAAGACCGGCCCCGGCCAGGCCAGCCGCCGTACCAGTCAGGCAAGCCACGGCGCGCAGTTCGCCGAGGTCGCGGTCAATGCGGTGACCGGCGAAGTCCGCGTCCGCCGGCTGATCGGCATGTTCGACGTCGGCCGCGTGCTCAACGAGAAGACCGCGCGCAACCAGATGGTCGGCGGGATGATCTGGGGAATCGGCTATGCGCTGAGCGAGGACGCCGTCGTCGACACGCGCACCGGCCAGTTCGTGAACCCCGATTTCGGCGAATATCACGTCGCGGTCCATGCCGACGCGCCGGCGGTGGAGTGCCATTTCATCGAGGAGGTCGACGACCAGGCGAACCCGGTCGGCGCCAAGGCGGTGGGCGAGCTGGGGATTTCGGGCGCGGGCGCAGCGGTGGCGAACGCGGTGTACAATGCCTGCGGGGTGAGGGTGCGGGATTTTCCGATCACGCTGGATAAGCTGCTGCCCGGGTTGCCGCCGGTATGAGGGGCGCCACCAAAAAATCCTCTCCGGAACGGGGAGGGGGACCGCGCGGCGCAGCCGCGTGGTGTAGGGGGCCCTCCAACAGCGACCTCCTGGATCGTTGCTCATTTGTCGCGGGCCCCCTCCACCATGCTTCGCATGGTCCCCCTCCCCGTTCCGGGGAGGAATTATGGCAGCCCCATGGCCGATAACGACGCCGTCATCGCCGCCGCGTCGGCCTGGCGCGGCGCCCCGCTGGCACTCGCCACCGTGGTCTCGACCTGGGGCTCGGCCCCGCGTCCGCGCGGCAGCCATATGATCGTCCACCAGGACGGCCGGTTCGAGGGATCGGTGTCGGGCGGCTGCGTCGAGACCGACATCCTCACCACCGCCGCCGAGGTGATCGCTGGCGCGCCCTTCCAGGTGAAACGCTACGGCGTCGCGGACGCGGACGCCTGGGAAGTCGGCCTGCCCTGCGGCGGCGAGATATCGGTGATGGTGCAGCCGGTCGCCGCCGACGGTTTCGATCCCGAATTGTTCGACCGCATCGCCGAGGCACGCGCTTCGGGCACGGGGCTGAGCGTGGTCACCGACCTCGACACCGGCCAGTCGAGCCTGCGTCCGATCGAGGGCGCCGCCTTCGTCAACCGCTACGAGCCGCCGCGCCGCCTGCTGATCGTCGGCGCGGTGCAGATCGCGCAGGCATTGACCGGCCTCGCGCGCGAGCTCGGCATCGCGACGACGGTGATCGACCCGCGTGCGCGCTTTCTGACCGCGGAACGCTTTCCGGGCGTGACGCTCGACGACCGCTGGCCCGACGAGGCGATCGCCGCACTCCGGCCCGACCCCGCGACCGCGGTCATCACGCTGTCGCACGACATCAAGATCGACGACCCCGCGCTCCACGCCGCGCTCGCCGCGCCGACCGGCTATATCGCCGCGCTGGGATCGCGCCGCAGCCACGCCGCGCGGCGGGAGCGACTTGGCGCCTTGGGCGTTTCGGAAACGGACCTCGACCGGATCGATGCGCCGGCCGGGATCGATATCGGCGCGATCGGGCCGGCCGAAATCGCGCTGTCTATCGCCGCCGGCATGGTTGGAGCGTTCCATGATCGAGCCTGAAACGACCGCCCTGGTCCTGCTCGCCGCGGGCAAATCCGCACGGTTCGGCCTGTCCGACAAGCTGACCGAAATGTTCCTGGGCCAGCCGCTCGGCATGCACGTCGTGACCGCGCTCGAGGCGGTGCCGTTCGCCAGGCGCGTCGCGGTGCGCGACGGGGTAAAGCTCGATTACGCCGCGCGCGGCTATCACGAAGTCCATAACGAGCGGCCCGAAGAGGGGCTGTCGCTGTCGGTGAAGATGGGGGTCGAGGCCGCGCGTGCGCCGGGCATCGAGGCGGTGCTGATCACCCTGGCCGACATGCCGCGCGTGACCGCGGCGCAGATCTATCGCCTGTTCGATGCCGAGAACGGCCCCGACACGATCGTCGCGTCGAGCGACGGCGTGAACCCCAAGCCCCCCGTGCTGTTCGGTGCCAACCGCTTCGACGCGCTGGAGACGCTGGAGGGCGAGTCAGGCGCGCGCGACCTGATCCTGGCCGGGCGCCACGTCGTCACGCATCCCGACGAGCTGATCGATGTCGACACCGAGCAAGAGTTGGACGAATTGATGGCCAAGTTCGGCCAGGTGCGGGGGCGGCGGGAGGAATAGCATCCGTCCTGTTTGCAAGAGGTATACGGGACCCGGTCCAAATCACCGCTCGCCCTGAGCTTGTCGAAGGGCAAGGCTGAGGCGGAGACGGGACGCGCCACGGAGCTGTGCTTCGACAAGCTCAGCACGAACGGACGTCGGGATGTTCCCCGTGGACGGCGATCAATGTGATCCAATCCACGCCCCGCGGGTTCACGCCCCGAGCCGGTCTCGGCGCCCCCCCTATTCGTGCCGCAACGCGTCGATCGGATTGAGCGAGGCCGCGCGCCGCGCCGGGAAGAAGCCGAACACCACGCCGATCGCGCCCGAGATGAGGAAGGCGATGACGTTGATCTGGACGTCGAAGATGAACGGCAATTGCCCGAGCACCGACAGCAATATCACCGCTATCTGCCCCAGGATCAGGCCGATCAGGCCACCCAGGCACGACAGCACCACCGCCTCGACCAGGAATTGCAGCAGCACCTCGTTGGCGACCGCGCCGATCGCCAGGCGGATGCCGATCTCGCGCGTTCGCTCGGTCACCGACACCAGCATGATGTTCATGATGCCGATCCCGCCCACCACCAGGCTGATCCCCGCGACCGCGGTGACGATATTGGTGAGCAACGTCGTCGTGCTGTTGAGCGTATCGGATATCTGCTTGGTGTCGAAGATGTTGAAATCGTCGTCCTTGCCGCCGGTGATGTGGCGGCGTTCGCGCAGCAGGTCGGTGATCGAGGCCTGGACCTGCGCGGTCGAATAGGCCTGGTCGACCCCGACCAGGATCAGCCGGACGTCGGTGCTGCCGACCAGCCGCCGCTGCACCGCCTTGATCGGCATGATCACGACATCGTCCTGGTCGCCGCCGAACCCCGACTGACCTTTGGTCGTCAGGAGGCCGACCACGTCGCACGAAATCCCGGCGATGCGCATCCGCGTGCCGACCGCCTGCCCGCCCTTGTAGAGGTTGGTGTAGACCGTGCTCCCCAGGATGCAGACCGCCTTGCCCGCGGCCTCCTCGGCGGGGGTGAAATAACGGCCGGTGGTCAGCGTCCAGGGCTGGACGTCGAAATAGCCGTTGGTCGTGCCGTTGATCGTCGTCGACCAGTTCTGGCCCTCGTAGATCGCGGTGCCGCTCGACTGCGCCTGCGGGGCGACCGCGGTGACGCCGGTGATCTGTTTCGAGATCGCGTCGACGTCCTGCGGGTCGAAATTGGGCGGCCGCGGCCCGCCGCCGCCGCGCCCGAACCCCTGGCCGGGGCGGATCTGGAGAACGTTGGTGCCCAGGCTGGCGATCGATTTCTGGACCTGGAGCGTGGTCGCCTTGCCGAGCGTCACCATCGCCACCACCGCGGCGACGCCGATGACGATGCCGAGCACGGTCAGGAACGACCGCAACAGGTGGCGGCGGATCGAGCGGATCGCGAGAATGAAGGTGGTACCGAGCATGGTCTTAGTATCCCTCTCCCCTTGAGGGAGAGGGTTGCGCAGACTTGGCAGCTTGCTGCCTAGTCGTAGCTGGGTGAGGGGTAAGCGGTCGCACAGCGACCGCGCGGCGCATAGCGCCGCTCACCCTCATCCAACTCCGCCTAAGCTCCTGCGTCGCTAAGGCTCCGTATCCTTCTCCCCTCAAGGGAGAAGGGAACAGATCCATCATCCCACCCTCTCCCCCTGGCGGTGCCCTGCCTCGATCCGCTCGACCAGGCCGTCCTTGAAATGGACGACGGTCTTGGCGAACGCGGCCATGTCGGATTCGTGGGTGACCATCAGCACGGTGATGCCGGCATTGCGGTTGAGGTCGGTCAGCAATTCCATGATCTCGATCGAGCGTTCGCTGTCGAGGTTACCGGTCGGCTCGTCGGCGAGCAGCACCGCCGGCTGGGTGACGATCGCGCGCGCGATCGCAACGCGCTGCTGCTGGCCGCCCGACAATTCGGCCGGGGTGTGGTCCCACCATTCCTTCAGGCCGACCTTGTCGAGCGCGGCCAAGGCGGCGTCGCGGCGTTCGGCCTTAGGATCGCCGCGATAGAGTAAGGGCAGTTCGACATTCTCGAGCGCCGAGGTCCGCGCGAGCAGGTTGAAGCCCTGGAACACGAAGCCGAGATATTTGCGCCGGATCAGCGCGCGCTGGTCGCGGTCGAGGCTCTCGATATGATGGCCCTTGAACACGAATTCGCCCGCGCTCGGCACGTCGAGACAGCCGAGGATGTTCATCGTCGTCGACTTGCCCGACCCCGACGGCCCCATCACTGCGACGAAATCGCCCGCCGCGATATCGAGGTCGACACCCTTCAACGCCTGGAACGCGGTCGCACCGGTGCCATAGGTCTTGGTGACGCCGCGTAGCCGGATCAGTGGGTCGGAAGTGCCGTCAGCCACCGCGCTGCCCGCCACCGCCGGCACCGCCACCGCCCATGCCCGAGCCGCCCGAGCCGCCCGAGCGCCGACGACCGCCGCCGCTCGACTTGCTGCCCGAGCCGGCGAGTTGACCGGTCACCACTTCCATGCCGGGCTTGAGATCGCCGCCGGTGATCTCGGTCATCGTGCCGTCGCTGTCGCCGGTGGTGACCGCGACTTCCTTCAGGCTGCCATCGGCCTGCTTGACGTAGACGGTCTGCTTCGACCCGCGCTCGAGCGGCGTCGTCCCGCCGGCGCTTCCGCCGCGCCGCCGCATCCGCGGGGTCAGCGCCCCGGCGATGCCGCCCGAGGCCTGCGCCGCCGGCGTCGCCTCGGCCTGCGGCTTGAACCGCAAGGCGCCGTTGGGAACGATCAGGACGTCCTTCTTTTCCATCGTCACGATGTCTGCGGTCGCCGTCATCCCGGGCCGCAGCTGCTCGTCGGGATTGGCGACCGAGAGATCGGCGGCGTAGGACACGACCTGCGCGGTGGTGGAACTCGCCGAGGACGTCGTCGACGACGACGAGGTCGCATCCTGCACCGACAGGTTCGACCCGACATCGACGCGGGTGATCATCGCCGGGAAGGTCTTGCCGGGAAAGGCATCGACGGTGAACGTCGCGCGTTGCCCTTGCTTGACGCTGCCGACATCGGCCTCGTCGATCGCGACCTCGAGCTTCATCTGGCTCAGATCCTGGGCAATGACGAACAAGGTCGGCGTGTTGAACGAGGCGGCGACGGTCTGGCCGGGATCGATCTGGCGGGCGAGCACCACCCCCGTCACCGGCGAGCGGATCACCGCGCGGACGCGCTGGGTCTGCGCCGACGACAGCGCGGCGCGCGCCGACACCACGTTGGCGTTGGCGGCGCTGACATTGGCCAACGCGCGGTCGCGATCGGCGATCGCCTGGTCCATCTCGGTCTTGGCCGGCACCCGCCCACCCGACAGCTTGCTCACTTCCTGATAGCGCGAGAGCGTCGCCTTGGACTGCGCCAGCGTCGCCTGCGCCTGGCCGACCGCGGCGGTGTTCGCGGCCAGCGTCGCCTGCGCCTGCTTGACCTGGTCGTCGAATTGCGACGGATCGATCAGCGCCAGGGGCTGCCCCGCGGTGACGCGGTCGTTGACGTCGACCAGTACCTTGATGACCTGACCCGACAGCTGCGAGCCGACGGTTACCTGGTTGGTCGGTGCGAGCTTGCCCGTCGCCGACACGGTGACGGTGAGGTTACCCTTTTGCACCTGTTCGGTGGCATAGCCCGATTTCTCGGCGCCGCCGAACAGCCGCATCAGCAGCAGGATGACCAGCACCACGCCGATCGCGATCCCCGCCCACATGGCGTAGCGCTTGAACTTGGAGGGCGGTCGTCCGCCGAGGAATTGGTCGAGTTCGGCCTGATTGGTCGCCATCTTGTTACCCCTGCGGTGCCGTGGGCGGCTGCGCGGAATCCCATCCGCCGCCGAGCGCGAGGTAGAGCGCGACCATCGCCTGAGCCTGGTCGCCGCGCGCGCTGTTCATCCCGTTCTGCGCGGACAGCAGCGCCGCCTCGCTATTGTTGAGCGTGGTGATGTCGGTCAGTCCCGTGCGATACTGGCTGCGCGCCAGGATCGCCGCGGCGTTCGACGCGTCGAGCGCGACCGCGAAATCGCGCTGGCGCTGCTTGGCCGCCTGCAACGCCTGGAGCGCGTTCTCGACATCCTCCAGGCTGGTCAGCACGGTCGACTTGTAGAGCGCCAGCGCGCCTTCGGCTGCCGCTTCCTGCGATCGCACGCGGCTGCGCGTGCGGCCGCCGTCGAAGATCAGCTGGGTGAGCCCCGCGAACAGGCCGCCGGTGATGACGTTGGCGATGCTGCCGAGTGCCGAGGCCGAAGTGCCGATATTGCCGGTGATGTTGAGCGCCGGATAGAGCGCCGCCTTCTCGACCCCGATCTGTGCGGTCGCGGCCCCCAGGCTGCGTTCGGCGGCGCGCACGTCGGGGCGCTGGCGCAGCACGTCGGCGGGGATGCCCGCGGGGACGTCGGGCGGGCTCGCCGGGATCGGCTGGACCGCTTCGAGTTCGGCCTTGAGCGCGCCCGGCGCCTGGCCGGTCAGCACGCCCAGGCGGTTCACCGCGGCGGCATAATTCTGTTCGATCGTCGGGATCTGCGCGGCGGTCTGGGCGGTCTGCGCGCGCGCCTGTTCCTGGTCGAGGCTCGACACCAGCCCTGCCTGGACGCGGAAACCCGCGATCTCGAGATTGTCGTTCTGGATCGCCAGGCTGTCGCGCGCGATCTTGAGCGCGGCCTGATACTGGCGCGCGAGGATGTAGTTGCGCGCGGCCTCCGCGGCGATCGAGGTCTGGACGGTGGCGAGGTTGTAGCCGGTGGCTTCCTCGGTCGCCCTGGCCGCCTCGATCGAGCGGCGCGTGCCGCCGAAGATGTCGGCTTGGTAACTGGCATCGGCGCCGATCGAGAAATTGTCGCGCGGCCCGGTCGAATCGAGCAGGTTGTGATTGTACCCGGCCGAGGCGTTGACCGTCGGCAACAGCGATGCGCGCGCCTGGACGAGCCCTTCGCGCGCCTGTTTCAGCCGCGCCACCGCTTGCGCGATGTCGAGGTTACCCTTGCGCGCACGGTCGATGACGCTGGTCAGCTCGGGGTCGTTGAACCCCGTCCACCAGGTCGAAATATCGGGCAGCGCACCCGGCGTCGCCGGCCCCGAATAGGCGTCGGGCACGCCGAGCGATGCGCTCGCCGGCGGCTTGTAGTTCGGCCCCACCATGCACGCCTGCAGCGGCAGCACGACGGTGAGCATCAAGGCGATACGCGACCGTTTCATACCCGAAAGCATGGCGCCCGGTAGGACAGAGGTCCATCCCCAATATGTCTTATTTTGTCGCGATCGGGCCGGTTCGGTTCATCTTTGGCCCGAATCGCGGTGGCTATTCGAGTTCCAGGATGACCTGATCGACTGCCAGGCTGTCGCCCGCTTTCGCCTCGACCGCCTTCACCGTCGCCGCCTTTTCGGCGCGCAGGATGTTCTCCATCTTCATCGCCTCGACCACCGCGAGCGGCTGGCCGGGCTGGACGCTGTCGCCTTCCCTGACGTCGAGCCGGACGAGCAGGCCCGGCATCGGTGCGATCAGGAATTTGGAGAGGTCGGGCGGGATCTTCTCGATCAGATGCCGGGCATAAGGCGCGATGGCGGCGGGCAGCACGCGCGCGATATGGCTGGCGCCACGCGTGGTCAGCTTGAACCCGGTCCGCGTCCGCGAAATCTTCACGATCAGATCCTGATCGGCGAGTTCGGCGGTCACGAAGCGGTCGCCGGGCGTATATTCCATCGCCAGGTCGAGTTCGTCGCCGTCGACCGTGACCCCGTCGGTCGAGATATCGACCGCGTGATCCTGGCCGTCGATCCGCACCACCCAGTCCGACGGCGGCCGGAGCCGCTTGCCGAGCTGGCCATCGATCCGCCGCGCGCGATCGGCCTCCGCCGTTGCCGCGAACGCCGCCACCGCCGCCAGCGCCTTGATCAGCTCGGGTGACGCCGGCGCGCCGGTGAACCCCTCGGGATATTCCTCGGCGATGAAGCCGGTGGTCAGCGCGCCCTCGCGGAAGCGGGGGTGCTGCATCAGCGCCGACAGGAAATCGAGATTGTTGCCGGGCCCCTCGATCTCGAACGCGTCGAGCGCCGCGATCTGCGCATCGATCGCCGCCTCGCGGGTCGGTGCCCAGGTGATCAGCTTGGCGATCATCGGGTCGTAGAACATCGACACCTCGCCGCCCTCGGCGACGCCGTCGTCGACGCGGATCTTGGCACGCCTCTCCCCTTCAGGGGAGGGGATGGGGGTGGGGGATGCCTCGCAGAGATTGTCGCTTGGGGCACTGCCCCACCCCAACCCCTCCCCTGAAGGGGAGGGGCTAGTGGGGAACGGGGCCTGATGGGAATCCGCCTCCGGCGGATCGTACCGCACCAGCCGCCCGATCGAGGGCAGGAAGCCGCGATACGGATCCTCGGCATAAACGCGGTTCTCGATCGACCAGCCGTTGATCTTGACGTCGCCCTGACCGAACGACAGCTTCTCGCCCGCCGCGACGCGGATCATCTGCTCGACGAGGTCGAGCCCGGTGATCTCCTCGGTCACCGGATGCTCGACCTGGAGCCGGGTATTCATCTCGAGGAAGTAGAAGCCCTCGCCGCTGGTGTCGGCGCCCGATACGATCAGCTCGACCGTCCCGGCCGAATAATAGCCGACCGCGCGCGCCAGCGCGACCGCCTGCTCGCCCATCTTGCGGCGCATTGCGGGGGAGACGAAGGGCGACGGCGCTTCCTCGACGACTTTCTGATGGCGGCGCTGCACCGAGCATTCGCGTTCGTTGAGATAGACGATGTTGCCATGCTGGTCGCCCAGCACCTGGATCTCGATATGGCGCGGGCTTTCGATGAATTTCTCGATGAACACGCGGTCGTCGCCGAACGAGGCGAGGCCCTCGCGCTTGGTCGCCTCGAACCCTTCGCGCACGTCCTGCTCGCTCCAGGCGAGCCGCATCCCCTTGCCGCCACCGCCGGCCGAGGCCTTCATCATCACCGGATAGCCGATGTCACCGGCGATCTTCACCGCCTCGTCGGTATCGGCAATCTCACCGAGGAAGCCGGGCACGACGTTGACGCCCGCTTGCTTGGCGAGCTTCTTCGACTCGATCTTGTCGCCCATCGCGGCGATCGCGTTGGGCGGCGGGCCGACGAACGCGATCCCGGCCTCGGCGCACGCCCTGGCGAAGCTCTCGCGTTCGGATAGGAAGCCGTAGCCGGGATGGATGCAGTCGACGCCGGTCGCCTTCGCTGCCTCTAGGATCAACTCGGCCTTGAGATAGCTCTCCGCCGCCGGCGCCGGCCCGAGGCGCACGGCTTCGTCCGCCATCAGCACATGCGGGCTGCGCGCATCGGCATCCGAATAGACCGCGACCGTCGCAATCCCCATCTTCTTCGCGGTGCGGAACACGCGGCAGGCGATCTCGCCGCGATTGGCGACCAGGATTTTCTTGAACATTAGCTACCTTTGTCGAGCCGATTAATGAGCGAAACGCACGCATAATTGGGGTCGTCATGCCGGCCTTGTGCCGGCATCCACCGCGCAACAACTCCATGCGGGCCGCGAGGCACAGTGGACCCCGGCACAAGGCCGGGGTGGCGGTTTGGTATGAGGGCAAAAGAAGCGTTCACTCAGCGGCTTCCATGACGCTACGTTGTTCCGCCGCCATCGCGGTCAGCCCAAGCTTCGCGAACAGCGCCGCATCCTTGTCCTCCCCGGCATTGCCGGTGGTCAGCAGTTTCTCGCCGGTGAAGATCGAATTGGCACCCGCCAGGAAGCACAGCGCTTGCGCCGCTTCCGACATGCTCTCGCGCCCGGCCGACAGCCGCACCATGCTCCCTGGCATGGTGATCCGCGCCACCGCGACGGTACGGACGAACTCGATGTCGTCGATCTTGGCGAGCGGGGTGTCGGCCAGCATGTCGCCGAGCACCGTACCCCTGACCGGGACCAGCGCGTTGATCGGGACGCTTTCAGGATGGACCGGCAGGCTGGCCAGCGCGTGGATGAAACCGACGCGGTCGCCGCGCGTCTCGCCCATCCCGACGATGCCGCCGCAGCACACGTTGATCCCGGCCGAACGGACATTGTCGAGCGTCTCGATCCGGTCCTCGAAACTGCGTGTCGAGATGACGTTGGCGTAATTTTCCGGCGAGGTATCGATATTGTGGTTGTAGTAATCGAGCCCGGCCTCGCCCAGCGTCTTCGCCTGCTGCGGCGTCAGCATGCCGAGCGTCATGCAGGTCTCCATCCCCATGTCGCGCACGCCCTTCACCATCTGGACGAGCGCGGGGATGTCGCGATCCTTGGGATTGCGCCACGCCGCGCCCATGCAGAAGCGCGACGAGCCATTGTCCTTGGCCTCGGCCGCCGCCTGGAGCACGGCGCGGACGTCCATCAGCTTGGTCGCCTTCAGGCCGGTCTCATGGCTCGACGATTGCGAGCAATAGCCGCAATCCTCGGGGCAGCCGCCGGTCTTGATCGACAGCAGGGTGGAGAGCTGCACCTCGTTCGCCGCGTGATGCGCGCGATGCACCTCGGCCGCGCGGAACACGAGTTCGGTGAAAGGCAGGTCGAACAGGGCGGCGATATCCCCGCGCGTCCACTCCCCTCCCGCTTGCGGGAGGGGCTGGGGGAGGGCCTGTCGGTTGGTGGAGGACGACACGCCCTCCCCTAACCCCTCCCGCGAGCGGGAGGGGAATTCTGTTGTTGTCACATCGTTCATTCCGCGGCCTCTTCTTCAGGGGGCATGTTGTGGCCGAGCAGGCGGAGCACGTCCTCCGCGGCCTTGATCAGATTGGTGCCGGGGCCGAAGATCGCCTGGACGCCCGCTTCGCGCAGGAAGTCGTAATCCTGCGCCGGAATCACCCCGCCCGCGATCACCTTGATGTCGGCGCGACCGGCATCGCGCAGGTGGCCGATCAGCTCGGGGATCAGCGTCTTGTGCCCGGCGGCGAGACTCGACGCGCCGACCACGTCGACATCGCTGTCGAGCGCCAGCATCGCGGCTTCCTTTGGGGTCTGGAACAGCGGACCCGGCACCACCTCGAACCCGAGATCGCCGAACATCGAGCTGACCAGATTGGCGCCGCGATCGTGCCCGTCCTGGCCCATCTTGGCGACCAGCATCCGCGGCTTGCGGCCGAGCCGGCGCTCGGTCGCGGCGACGCCCGACAGCAGGTTTTCCCAGCGCGCATCCTGGTCATAGGCGCCGCCATAGACGCCCGAGACCGGGGTCGGCTTGGTGCCGTAGCGCCCGAACACATCCTCCATCGCCGACGAGATCTCACCCAGCGTCGCGCGCTGGCGGGCGCATTCGACCGCGAGGCCGAGCAGGTTCTCGCTCCCCTTCGCACCCTCGCGCAGCGCGTCGAGCGCGGCCTGGCACTTCGCCTCGTCGCGTCCCGCCTTGCTGCGCTTGATCCGCGCGATCTGCGCCTCGCGCACCGCGTGGTTGTCGACGTCGAGGATGTCGAGATCGTCTTCCTGCGCGAGCCGGTATTTGTTGACCCCGACGATCACGTCCTCGCCGCGATCGACCCGCGCCTGGCGCGCCGCCGAGGCTTCCTCGATCATCGCCTTGGGCCAGCCGGCGGCGACCGCATTGGCCATGCCGCCCTCTCCCTCGACGCGCTCGATGATTTCCCACGCGCGGTCGTAGAGTTCCTGGGTCAGCGCCTCGACATAATAGGAACCGCCGAGCGGATCGACGACATGGGTGATCCCGGTCTCTTCCTGCAACACGATCTGGGTGTTGCGCGCGATGCGGGCGGAGAAATCGGTGGGGAGCGCAATCGCCTCGTCGAGCGCGTTGGTGTGGAGGCTCTGCGTGCCGCCGAGCGCCGCCGCCATCGCCTCGACCGTGGTCCGGATGACGTTGTTGTAGGGATCCTGCTCCTGCAGCGACACGCCAGAGGTCTGACAGTGGGTGCGCAACATCTTCGAGCGCTCGTCCTTCGCGCCGAGATCGCTCATCACGCGATGCCACAGCTTGCGCGCGGCGCGCAGCTTGGCAACCTCCATGAAGAAGTTCATCCCGATCGCGAAGAAGAACGACAGCCGCCCGGCGAACTTGTCGATGTCGAGCCCCGCCGCCATCGCCGCCTTGGCGTACTCACGCCCGTCGGCGATGGTGAAGGCGAGTTCCTGGACCTGCGTCGCCCCGGCTTCCTGCATGTGATAGCCGGAGATCGAGATCGAGTTGAACTTCGGCATGTGCGCCGAGGTGTAGGCGATGATATCCGCGATGATCCGCATGCTCGGCGCCGGCGGATAGATATAGGTGTTGCGGACCATGAACTCCTTGAGGATGTCGTTCTGGATGGTGCCGTCGAGCTGTGCCTGAGGGACACCCTGCTCCTCGCCCGCGACGATGAAGAAGGCGAGGATCGGGATCACCGCGCCGTTCATCGTCATGCTGACCGACATCTGGTCGAGCGGGATGCTGTCGAACAGGATCTTCATGTCGTCGATCGTGTCGATCGCGACCCCCGCCTTGCCGACGTCGCCGGTCACGCGCGGATGGTCGCTGTCATAGCCGCGGTGCGTCGCGAGATCGAAGGCGACCGACAGGCCCTTCTGCCCCGCCGCGAGGTTGCGTTTGTAGAAGGCGTTCGATTCCTCGGCGGTCGAGAAGCCGGCATATTGGCGGATCGTCCACGGCCGCCCGGCATACATCGACGCCCGCACGCCACGCGTGAACGGCGCGAAGCCGGGCAGGCCGGGATCGACGTCCGCGACATCCTCGGCGGTGTAGAGCGGCTTGACCTCGATCCCTTCCGGCGTCCGCCAGGCGAGGTCCTTGCCCTTCACTTCCTTGTCGGCGAGCGCTTTCCAGTCGTCGCGGGTCGGGTTGCTGGTCATGATCGTGTCCGGTCCCCGAAAGGACCACTCCTTGTGCTGCTTCAGGCGCCCTTGAACTCGGGCTTGCGCTTCTGGAGGAAGGCCATGCCGCCCTCCATCGAATCGTGCGTGCCGCGCGCGGCGCGCTGGTTGTCGGCCTCGCGCTGCATCGCCGCGGGGTAATCGCCGTCGAGCGCGGCGTGGAGCTGGCGGCGCATCAAGCCGAGCGCGACGGTCGGTCCCGCCGCCAGCCGCTCGGCCAACGCCAGCGCCTCGGCGTCGAGCGCCTCGTCGGCGACGACCTTGTGGATCATTCCCCAGTCGAGCGCCTTGGCCGCCGGCACGCGCTCGCCGAGCATCATCATTTCGGTCGCCCGCGCGCGCCCGATCAGGCGGGTCAGCATCCAACTGGCGCCGCCATCGGGGACGAGGCCGATATTGACGAACGCCTGGAGGAAATAGCCGGTCTCCGACGCCACGCAGAAATCGGCGGCGAGCGCCAGGCTGCAGCCGATCCCGGCGGCAGGCCCGCGCACCGCGGTGACGACCGGCACCGACAGATCGGCGATCGCGGCGAGCGTCGGATTGTAGCTGCCGGTCAGCGCGTCATGCGTCACCTGGCCCGGATCCATTCCGCGGTCGCCGGCGCCGAGCGCGCCGCCGCCGACGTCGGCCCCCGAACAGAAGGCACGTCCTGCCCCGGTGATCAGCACCGCGCGCGCATCACCGAGATCGGCGAGCGCCTCGCGTAGCTCGACGAACATCGCCGGCGGCGCGGCGTTGAGCCGGTCGGGCCGGTTGAGCGTCACGACCAGCACGTCGCCTTTGCGCTCGGTCAGGATGTGGTCGTCGGTCATTCGTCCTCCCGATCTTCCTCTCCCCTTGTGGGAGAGGATAGCGAAGCTTGGCGGCGTAGCCGCTAGCGCAGCGTAGTGAGGGGCAGCGAAGCGGAGCTTCGCGCGGTCGCCACGCGACCGCATACCCTCACCCAGCTCCGACTAAGGCCGGCTTCGCCGACCTAAGTCTGCGCAACCCTCTCCCACAAGGGGAGAGGGGAAGTATGCATCAATGCCTCTCCTTCGAGCCGCCTTGCGGCGTCTCCATGATCTCGGTCAGCACCCCGCCCATATCGCGCGGGTGGACGAAGAAGATCGGCGTGCCGTGCGCGCCTATGCGCGGTTCGCCGAGCACCCTCGCCCCCTTCGCCTCGAACCAGGCCTTGGCCTCCTGGATGTCGGGCACTTCGTAGCAAAGGTGATGCTGGCCGCCCGTCGGATTCTTCTCGAGGAACGCGCGGATCGGCGAGGTCTCGCCGAGCGGCTCGATCAGTTCGATCTGCGTGTTGGGCGTGTCGACGAAGCACACTTTCACCCCCTGCGCGGGCAGCTCGAACGGCTCGTGCACCATGGTCGCGCCCATCACGTCGCGCCAATAGCGAATGGCCTCGGCGATCGACGGAGTCGCGACCCCGACATGGTTGAGCCTGCCAAGCTTCACTGGTCTTCCTTGTTCGGTTGATCGGGAGCGGGTGCCGACACCGGCGCCCGCACCGGAGGCTGGCCGAGCGCGTAACCGCATGCCTTCAGCACCTGAGTGATCGGGGCGGCGGTTCCCGGTCCTGCGAAACTGGCATCGACCCCCTCGCCGGCGATCGTCGTAGTATGGACCTTGATCACCTTGGCCGCGGCGATCCCGCTCGCGAGCGTCGTCACCGCCATGTCGTCGCGCTGGAACGCGCCCTGTTTGGCGAACTCCCAATTGTCGATCATCGGCATGTTGGCGTCGAAGGTCATTGAGACGGGCCGCGTCGGCGGCCCACCGAGGGGCTTGCTACTGAAGAACTGGACCGAGACGATATTCATCTTGCTGGCGTCGCACCGCACGGCGAGCTTCGAGCCGTCGGCCGACGACACGCTGGCCAGGATCGAGGTGACGCCAGGGTTGGTGTTCGGGCGCTCCGCCACGGCCCACGACGCCACCGCCGCCGGAGCAGGCGCGGCCTGGAGCAGAAGGGCAAGGATCGAGATCATCGGGACCAACCTTCCTAAAGCGGGATGTTGTCGTGCTTCTTCCACGGATTCTCGAGGCTCTTGTTCCTGAGTTTCCGCAAGCCCAAAGCGATGCGTCGTCGCGTCGAATGCGGCTGGATCACCTCGTCGATGAAGCCTTTCGACGCCGCGACGAACGGGTTGGCGAAGCGCGCCTCATATTCGGCGGTGCGCTCGGCAATCTCTTCCGGCGTTCGCCCACGGAAGATGATCTCGACCGCGCCCTTGGCGCCCATCACCGCGATCTCGGCGGTCGGCCAGGCGTAATTGAGGTCGCCGCGCAGATGCTTCGACGCCATGACGTCATAGGCGCCACCATAGGCCTTGCGGGTGATGACGGTGATCTTGGGCACGGTCGCCTCGGCGTAGGCGAACAGCAATTTGGCGCCGTGCTTGATGATGCCGTTATGCTCCTGAGCGGTGCCGGGCAGGAAGCCGGGGACGTCGACGAAGGTCACGATCGGGATCTCGAACGCGTCGCAGAAGCGCACGAAGCGCGCCGCCTTCTTCGATGAATTGATATCGAGCACGCCCGCCAGCACCATCGGCTGGTTGGCGACCACGCCGACCGTCCTGCCTTCGATCCGGCCGAAGCCGCAGATGATGTTGGCGGCATGCTTGGGCTGGATCTCGAAGAAGTCGCCTTCGTCGACCGTCTTCCGGATCAGTTCGTGCATGTCGTAGGGCTGGTTGGCCGAGGCGGGGATCAGCGTGTCGAGGCTGTCCTCGATCCGGTCCCACGGATCCGATGAGGGGCGCTCGGGGACGGTCTCGCGGTTCGAGGCGGGCAGGAAATCGATGAAGTCGCGCGCCGCGAGCAAGGTCTCGACATCGTCCTCGAACGCGACGTCGGCGACCGAGGTCTTGGTGGTGTGGGTGATCGCGCCGCCCAGCGCTTCCTGCGTCACCACCTCGTTGGTCACCGTCTTCACCACGTCGGGGCCGGTGACGAACATGTACGACGAATCCTTCACCATGAAGATGAAGTCGGTCATCGCCGGCGAATAGACCGCGCCGCCCGCGCAGGGCCCCATGATCAGCGAGAGCTGCGGCACGACGCCCGAGGCGAGCACGTTGCGCTGGAACACCTCTGCATAACCACCCAGCGACGCGACGCCTTCCTGGATGCGGGCGCCGCCCGAATCGTTGATGCCGATGACCGGCGCGCCGACCTTCATCGCCATATCCATGATCTTGCAGATCTTCTGCGCGTGGCGCTCCGACAGCGAACCGCCGAACACGGTGAAGTCCTGGCTGAACACGAACACCAGCCGGCCGTTGATCGTGCCCGATCCGGTGACGACGCCGTCGCCCGGGATGATCTGGTCCTGCATGCCGAAATCTACGCAATTGTGCTCGACATACATGTCGAGCTCCTCGAACGATCCTTCGTCGAGCAACACGTGCAGCCGCTCGCGCGCGGTCAGCTTGCCCTTGGCGTGCTGCGCGGCGATGCGCTTCTCTCCCCCGCCCAATCGGGCGGCGGCGCGCTTCCTTTCGAGTTCGGCGATGGTCGACGACATGGGGACTCCTGATGCGGACCGGGCTTCTTTCCCCTAGCAGCACGCCTTCGCAACTGTAATGTTGCAAACTTGTCAGCAACGGGTTTGCAAACTAAGCTGCTAGCATGACCGAGGGGCCCCGCCGCATCTTCGCCGGCCACCGCGTGCGCGACCTGCGCCAGCGGCTGGGGCTGAGCCAGCGCGCGCTCGCGGCGCAATTGTCGGTATCGGTCAGCTATCTGTCGCAGATCGAGAATGGCGACCGCCCGATCACGCCGTTGGTGATGGTCGCGCTGGCCCGCGCCTTCCCCGCCGATTGGGAGAAGATCGCCGCCGCCGACGAGTCGATGCTGCTGGTCGACGCGATCGAGGCCTCGACCGACCCGAGCGTCCCCGGGGCGCGGCTCGACGAAGCGACCCTGCGCCGCGGCGCGCGCCAGCAGCCGCAACTGGCACAGCGGATGGTCGCGCTCCACGCCGCCTTCCGCCGCTCGCAGGAACAGCTCCGCGCGTTCGACGACCGGTTCGAGGCGGGCGCAGCCGAAGCAGCACGCTTTCCCTGGGAGGAAGTCCGCGACTGGTTCCACGCCGAGCGCAATTATGTCGACGCGCTCGACCGTGCCGCGGAAGCTATTGCCGAGGAACTGGGCGAGGACGGCATCCCCACCGACGCGATCGAGGCGCGGCTGGCGCAGCGTTTCGGCATCACCGTCCGCACCGATCGCGAACTCGACGGGCCGGTCCGCGCCTATGATCCCGAGGCGCGCGTGCTGCGGCTCGATCCCGCGCTGCCCGAGGCGAGCCGGCTGTTCGCGCTGGCCCACCAGTTCGCGCGGCTAGAATTCGCCGAGCTGATCCGCGACATCGCGCGCGAGGGCATCGCCTCCGACGCGGCGCGGGCGCTGCTCGCCGCGGGCCTGACCAACTACGCCGCCGGCGCGCTGGTGATGCCGTACGCCCGCTTCCGCGCCACCGCGCGCGAGCTGCGCCACGATATCGACCGGCTGAGCCGCCGCTTCGGCGCGAGTTTCGAACAGACCTGCCATCGCCTGTCGACCTTGCAGCGCCCGGGCGCAGCGGGGATCCCGTTCTTCTTCTGCCGCGTCGACATGGCGGGCAACATCACCAAGCGACATTCGGCGACGCGCTTCCAGTTCGCGCGGTTCGGCGGCGCCTGCCCGCTGTGGGGCGTGCACGAAGCGGTCGCCATCCCCGACCGCATCGCCGTCCAGCTCGCCGAGACCCCCGACGGCACGCGCTACGTCTCGATCGCCAAGGGGCTGGTCAAACCCTCGGGCAGCTTCACCCGCAGCCCGCGGCGCTATGCGGTCACGCTGGGGTGCGAGGAGGCGCACGCGGCGGATTTCGTCTATGCCGACGGTCTGCGGGCGGACGACGTCGCCACCCCGATCGGCGTCTCCTGCCGGATCTGCCCGCGCCCCGATTGCAACCAGCGCGCTTTTCCCCCGGCGGCGAGCGAAATCCATATCGACCCCGACGCCCGCGGGCCGGTTCCGTATTCGTTCGGATAGGCGATCGCTGCCGTTCTAGAGCCGATTCCGTAGGCTCCCATTCATGTACCTGAACGGACCTGACGGACTCGCGATCATCCGCGACACATTGCTACATTCCGCGGCACAGATCGGCGACAGATAGGGCCGAAACAGTCTCTCGACCGATGGTTCGGTCACCAAAGGAGTGAGAGACATGAAGAAGCTTCCTGTTCTGCTGGTGGGCCTGGGCTTCGCCACCGCCGCTTTCCCCGCCGTCGCGACGGCAGCGCCCTTCGCGCCCGTCAACAACCGGGCGCAGATGATCCAGATGCGGATCGACCAGGGCATCCGCTCGGGGGCGCTCAACCGCCGCGAAGGCGCCAAGCTGCAGGATGAATTGCGCGGCCTCCAGAAGCTCGAATATCGCTACAGCGTATCGGGCGGTCGCCTCGACATGCGCGAGCGCGCCGACCTCAACCGCCGTTACGACGTGCTGAGCAGCAAGGTGCGGTTCGACAAGCATGACGGCCAGCGCCGCTGGTAATCAGCTGCTTTGCGCGGAGGGGCGCAAGCGAAAGGGGCCGGGAAACCGGCCCCTTTTTCGTAGGCGGGCAGACAAGCTCTCTCCCGCTTGCGGGCGAGGGAGGGACCCGCCGCGAAGCGGTGGGAGGGTGAGGATCTTCTTCTTTTTGGGCACGAACCGCCTGGAAGAAGAAACTGGAAGAAGAAAAAAGACCCTCACCCTCACCCTCCCGCTTCGCGCCCCCCTCTCCCGCACGCGGGAGAGGGGATTTGTGTCCTTTTTCCCTGGTCTTTCCGTAACGGTAACGACGGCGTATCGATCGCATCCTCCTCCCTCCCATGGAGTCGCCGATGCGCCTTGCTCTTGCCGCTGCCCTGCTTGCCGCCACCTCCACACCGGCGCTCGCGTCGCCGCTCCATTCCTATACCGGTCTCGCGCTGTCGGCGTCCGGCGACCGGATCGCGAGCGTCGAGGCCGACGAGAACGAAGCTCCGGGCGCCAAGGCCACGCACGGCAAGATCGTCGTCCGCTCGGTCAAGGACGGCAAGATCGTGACGACGATCGATCCTTGCGCGCAATGCACCTATTCGGGCCTGACCTTCGGCCCCGGTGGCGCGCTCGCTTATCTGCAACGCGACCGCGCCGCGGGCACCGTCAGCCTGGCGCTGGCCGACGGCAAGACGACGCGGACGATCGCGACGGTCAAGGGCATCGCCCAGACCCCGCGCTTCGCGCCCGACGGCAAGAAGATCGCGCTGCTGGTGACGCTCAACGCCGCCAAGGAATCGGGCGCGACCCAGCCCGGCGTGCGGCTGGTCGGCGAGATCGGCGAGAAGAATGACGAACAGCGGCTCGCGGTATTCGGCCTGACGGGTACCACAGTGACCGACGTCAAGCCGGTCTCCCCCGCCGACCGCTACGTCTACGAATATAGCTGGACGCCGGACGGCGCCGGCTTCGTCGCGACGACCGCGCTCGGCAACGGCGACAACAATTGGTGGGTGGCCACGCTCGACACGATCGACGCCGCGACCGGCAGCGTCCGCAACATCGCCCGGCCGAACACCCAGATCAACGCACCGCGCGTCTCGCCCGACGGCAAGACCGTCGCCTATATCGGCGGGCTGATGAGCGATTTCGGCTCGGTCGGCGGCGACGTCTGGACGGTGCCGTTCGCGGGCGGCAATCCGGTCGACGCGACGCGGGACGAGAAGGCGAGCGTCACCTCGCTCGCCTGGACCAACGGCGGGCTGCGCACGGTGCGGCTGATGGGATCCGACATGCAGCTCGCCGCGCCCGGCCCGAAGGGTACCAGCGTCTATTGGGCGCAACCGTCGAGCTTCGCGGCAGGCGACGGACGCGCAGCCTTCAACGCCGATGGCTCGGTCGCAGCAACGATCGTCTCGGATTTCGAACATGCCCCGGCCATCTATGCCGGCCCGGTCAAGGCGCCGCGCAAGATCACCGGCGACAATGACGCGATCGCCCCGAGCGTGAAGGCGCAGAGCATCACCTGGAAGAACGACGGTTACGACGTGCAGGGCTGGCTGCTCGGCCCGGCGGTGGCGCCGGCGGGCAAGGCGCCGATGATCGTCACCGTGCATGGCGGCCCGGCTTCGGCGTCGGTGCCGCACTTCGTCGCCGCCGACAGCGCCGACGCCGATTACGTCCGCAAGGGTTATTACATGTTCTACCCGAACCCCCGCGGCAGCTACGGCCAGGGCGAGGCGTTCACCGCCGCCAACAAGCGCGACTTCGGCGGCGGCGATCTGCGCGACATCCTGGCCGGGGTCGATGCGGTCGAGAAGGCGGCGCCGGTCGATGATGCCCGGCTCGGGCTGACCGGCGGCAGCTATGGCGGCTTCATGGCGATGTGGGCGAACACCCAGACCAACCGCTTCAAGGCGATCGTCGCGGGCGCGGGCCTCAGCAACTGGATCAGCTATTACGGCACCAACGGCATCGACCAGTGGATGATCCCGTTCTTCGGCAAGTCGGCCTATGACGACCCCAAGCCCTATGTCGAGGCCTCGGCGATCACCTATATCAAGAAGGCGAAGACCCCGACCTTCATCTATGTCGGCGAACGCGACATCGAGGTGCCGCCGACCCAGTCGATCGAATATTGGCACGCGCTGAAGGAAGTCGGCGTGCCGACCACGCTGATGATCTATCCCGACGAAGGCCATGGTATCCGCCAGCCCGAACATGTCGGCGACCTGCGCAAGCGCGTGGCGGCGTGGTGGGCGCAGTATCTGGGGAAGTAGGGGGCTATCCGTCATCCCAGCGAAAGCTGGGATCTTTGGCGATGGCGCGACGCAAGAGCCGCACGAGATCCCAGCTTTCGCTGGGATGACGGGAGCTTATTGCAACGGCTTGCCCGAATCCTTCCAGCGGTCGAGCACTTGCGACGACGGCGGCAGATTATCCTGCGGCGGCGGCGGCAGCGCCGTGGCGACGCTCGAGTCGCGATAGCCCGGCTGGATCGCCGCAAGGTTGGTGCTGGGCGGTGTCGGCACGGCGAGCCCGGGAATGCCCGGCCCCGGCGCGCCCGGCGTGTAGGTGGCGAATTGCGTCGACGGCAGCGGCGTGCCCGGCGGCACGATCCGCGCGTGCGGCCCCGGCACCGGCTCGCCGCCACGATAGCGCAGATTGCTGAACGCGGCGGGCGTTCCCCAATAACCCTTCCAGCGATGGAAGAAGTGCATGCCGATCGCGTCGGTCATCACCAGGCTGCGGTTCCAGGCCGGGGTGACCGCATAGGTATGGTAATGCGTCGCGAGACCGACCTCGCGCACCACATAACCGGTGAGCGCCTCGAGCGCGTAGCGGCGCGCGCGATCCATCGCCGAGCGCATCGGCACCCGCGCCATCGAGCCGTCGCAGGCATAGCTGAACTGGCAGCCGGTGGTCTTTTCCGATCCCTGATAGACCACGCCGCACACGGTCGACGGAAAGGCCGGATGCCGGACGCGGTTGAGGATCACCTGCGCGACCGCGCGCTGACCCTCCTCGCTTTCCGACGCCGCCTCGTAATAGATCGCAGTGGCCAGGCAATCGAGCGCACGCGCCTTGTCGAGCGCGCTGGCGCCGCTCAGCGAGAAGGGCTGGGCCGGGCGGACGGTGCCGTCGGTGTCGGGCGTCAGATCGGCATTGGCCGGGACCGGCAGGTCGGGCAGCGCGGTCGTGCCCGTGGTCCCGGCGGTCGGCGCGGCCTGTTCCTCGGCGACGTAGAACAAAGCGGCACCCGGGAAATGATCCTCGCTCTCATATCCGATCGGCGGCAGCGGCGGCGCCTCGGCGCGCGCCTGCGCCGCATAATAAGCGACGACCGTCGCCTTGGCCGACACGGCGAGCATGGGGACGCCGACCAGCAACGCGAGAATCCCCGCGCGGGTCTGCCGAACCGTCCAGTTACGCCAATCGATCACTTGGGCCTGTCGCTTTTGCACCGCCCGGCGAGTCCATCCGGGCGCCTAGCGCCATAAGCCCAAAAGCTTACCGAAGCGTCCCCGGATTCGACCGTGTCCCGCCGCGAAACGCTTGATGGTTAATGTAATTTTACGCGGGGCGGAGGGGCGGCGACCGGAAATTTTATCGAGCATCAGAGTCGCGTAACGGTTCAACCGCACAGAAAGTATCTATCCATGCATCAAAGCTGACTGCGATCTTTTCAACGGTGTTGAAATCGTGATCGAAAAACCAGACGGCTTGACTATCTGAAGCGCCTCGCTCGAGACCTCCAGCGTCAAAGCAGAACTTGTTACCCATCCCATCGCTTGCAATAGCGATGAGGTGCTCGGGCATTCCTATTTCGCGCCAGGCCAGCGTTTCCTCCACTATCTCGTCGGGCGAGTAGAAGTCGCCCGGCGGCGCGAGGTCTAAATTGTGCTCGACGATCGCATCGAGCAGCGCGATGGTCGGTCGCGGTAGCCCGATCCGTAGCACCGCATCGCGATAGCCCCGGGGAAAACCCACGCCCAAGCGTTGCTCGGCCACGCTCAGATCGTCATCGGAAACCGGGTCGGGAGGATAATCGACCGACGTCCATTTGTCGGTGAATTCGCGTAGCCCCATAGCTCTTTCGAATCTCCGGTATCGGCCGCTCCAACAAGAACCGCTCAGGCCTTCTCCAGCGTGCATTGCAGCGGGTGCTGGTTCTGCCGCGCGAAGTCGATGACCTGGCTGACCTTGGTCTCGGCGACTTCGTAGCTGAACACGCCGCACACCCCGACGCCCTTCTGGTGGACGTGGAACATGACGCGGGTCGCTTCCTCGGTGGTCATGCGGAAGAAACGCTGCAGGCACAGCACGACGAACTCCATCGGCGTGTAGTCGTCGTTGAGCATCAGCACGCGATAGGGCGTCGGCTCCTTGGTCTTGGCGCGCGTGCGTGTCGCGAGCCCGACGCCGGTGCCTTCGTCACCGTCGCTGCCATTGCCGACCCGGTCGGGATCGTTGGCCATCAGGATGTCGGGGTTCAGCATTGCAGAGCGCAAAATATGGCATCGCGGCACGCCGGGGCAAGAGGGTGCGGCCCGCGTTAAGCGCTTTTCCTCGTTGGGAGCGAGATGAAGGTGACTCGTCTAGAGATCTCAGCCCCTTCGATAGTGGACAACTCGTCGGGCTTGGCCTCGATCCAAGCGAGGTAGCTACGCCAGCGACAATGATCATTTACGCGCGTCAGCAGGGCACGGCGCTCGCATTGGTCGAAAGCACCAAGCCGTCGACGATCGCAGAAAAGAGACTGTCGCTCAGGTGCCGGTAGCCAGTCTGCTCGTCGCCTTCGAAGCAGACATCGTTCCACGACCCCATGCCGCCGAATACCCATGCGCGCGCAGCGCAGGAGAAGAGTTGAAGATAGGCTAACGGCAACAGGCCCTCGGGAATCATATCGGCGTGGTAGAAGCCGGCGAGTGGAGCGCTTTCGCCCAGCGCATTTCGCGCGGCGGCAAATGAATCAGCGAACCCCATATTATGCTTCTCGCTGAATCGAATGGCGTCATCCAAAACGATGCCAAGTTCATTTCGAACCGCATCGATCGACTTCGAAAACGCGACGATCGGTGTATCGGAGATGTTTCGCCGTCGTTCTTCGTCCGACGGATTGGTCACCTCCCAATCGCCACACCATGATTCCACCCGGTCCGCTACGATCTGGGCAAGGAAAAGCGGTCCCCCGTTGGCAAATCCGACACTCTCACGATCGGGAATGTTCGGGTCATTTCGTGGCAGGACGCTCAATTGCGCCCTTTCCATCCCCCCCGGCATTGTCTCCAACCACCGACCAGGGTTGTCGATCTCCACCGACTTGCCGAGCCCCAAAAAGCCGGTGGATGCCCGGCCGACGAAGCGAACCCTGTTGCAAAACTTATAGATTGAGCCGTCCGGCCAACCAGCGGCTGACATGCCCCGCTTGCGCGCATTCACCGCCAACACGAGTCCGATGGTCTGCGCTATCCCGCCCTGCATTGGTCATGTCTTAACACCACCGCATGCGTTCAACCATGCGCGACGAGGATCGCGCGGCACAACGCAAACGAAAAGGGCGGCCGCCCTACGGCGACCGCCCTTTCGCTTTTCTCACCCGAAGGCGGAGGTGCTGCTTACGCGGCGACCTTGATCTTCTCGGCGGCGAGCGCGACGCGGTTCGACAGCGGCTTGGCGACGTCGCCGGCCAGCTTGAGCATCGCTTCGGTGTTCTTCGAGCTCTCGGCGACGAACGAGTCGAACTGGCCGCGGACGAAGTCCGACTGCAGCTTGAAGAATTCGGTCGGCGACTTGACGGCGGCGAAGCTCTTCAGCGCCGCGGTCGTGCCCTCGAACTGCTTGCGGGCATAATCGGCATAGCCCTGGCCGAACGCCTCGAAGCCCTTGGCCGCGATCTTGCCCGACTCGACGAACGCCTCGACGTTGCCCTTGTTGAACTCGTTGATGTCCTCGAACGCCTTGGCGCCCTTCTCGGCCGCGGCCTTCGCCTTTTCGCTGAACTCGGCGAAATAGGCCTGGCCCTTCTCGGCGGCGTCCTTGATGGTGTCGTTCATCTTGGTCACTTCCTTCTTGATGGTGGCCGGCGCCTGTTCGGCGGCTGCGGCGACGGTTTCGGTCACGGTCTCGACTGCGGGGGTCTCGACGACGGGCGCCGCCGGCTGCTCTACGGCAGGGGTTTGAGCAATGACGGCGGCGGCCGGCACGGACTTCGTTTCGGTGGGAACCGAAGCCGGCTTCGCGGATTTTGCGGGCGTGCGCTTCACCGGCGCCTTGGCGGCGGGTTTCGCTGCCTTGGTCTCGGGGGTCTTGCTTGCCATCACATCCTCCGCCGCATCATTGCTGCACTGCACAAAGTAGGCATTCGGCGGCAAAGGTCAAGCAAATTTTGTGCAGCGCAACATAACCGTCACATCGGTCGCAGAAGCGTCACATACGGAAGGCGAACCAGCCGCTAGAGGGGCGTCGGCCCCTCGGGAAGAGACGGCAAGCCCGTCGCCTCGCGCTGGCGATGGCTGTCGGCTACCCAGCGTGCGATATCGGCGAACGGGACCAGTTGATCGAAGGCTATTCCCGCCGAATCGGCGGTGCACCAGCGCACGCTTCCCGGAATCGCGGCCAACCCCGGCGCGGCCAGCAGGATCGTCTCGTCCAGGTCCTGACGCTTGCCGAGTTGGAGGCGCGCGCCGCCTTGCGAGATGTTGCGCAGGACGACGGCGTGCCAGGCCCCGGCCGACTTGATCCGCGCCGGCACGTTGACTTCGGCGCGCGGCGCGCGCGGCGCGCGCTTGACGGGACTTTCGAGCTGGCTCGACAATATCTCCGAAAGCTCGATCGGATGCGAAAACTGGATTCCCGCCAGATTGTCCTGACGCCAGACGACCTGTCCGCGCACCGAATGCTCGGACCGGAATTCGACGGTGATGGGATCGGCGACATCCAGATCGGAGAAGATGTGCGCCATCAGCCCACCGATCGAGATATTGCGCACCAGGCAGAGCTCTTCCCCATGCGAGGTCCGGAGCAAGGCGGTGCGGAGCACCGATACGGTGCGTGGCGACGTGCGACGATCCGGTCGTCCGGGTGGCTCCGTCGAGAACGAAATGACGGTCAGATCGTCATCGTCATGATCGTGCAGCATCGGCAACTCCAAAGCCGAACGCTCTGCCTCCCCACAAAGCATACTAACCAAATGGCCCGCGATCGATCATTGCGCCCTAGAAGGTTGCCGATTTCCTAAAGTTACGAGCTTAGCACCGACATTGAGTTCATTTTGGACCTATCTCGCGCGACCGGCAAATGGCGAACGCAAGAGGCGAGAAGCACTGAAGACGGTACGGGTCTCGCGGGAAGGTGATGTCAATACCGACTCGACAATCGCGAAACCGCATCTGGAGCCGGGAGAGGCCTTTGCTCCGTTTTTCGATACCGCAATTTTCGAGTCGCCAGATGTTTCCACCCGATTCGCAATCACTCTAGGCAACTGCTTGCTGGACGCTCTCGAGGTCATCCGCCGTGCAGAAATGGAGCTTGCTCTTGCCGCTCCCCTTGCAGCGATAGAGCGCGGCATCGGCGCAGGAGATCAAAGCTTCGAGCTCGCGGCCGAATTCGGGCATCATCGCGATCCCGACGCTGGCGGAAATGCGTACCCAGACACCGTCCGCCTCGTAAGGCTCGCTCAATTGCCTGATCATCCGCCGCGCCAGCATTTCGGCTTCGCTCTCGTGCTGGATGCTCGTCTGCAGGACGATGAACTCGTCGCCGCCCAGCCGCGCGACGGTATCCTCGGCCCTGACGAGCCCCTCCAAGCGGCGCGAAACCTGCTCCAGCACCGAATCGCCGGCGAGGTGGCCCTGTCCGTCGTTGACCGCCTTGAATCCGTCGAGATCGATGAAGTGCACCGCCAGTTGCTCGTCGGCACGCGCCGCAGCGATGCTGCTGTCGTGGAAGCGCTCGCGCAGCAGCAGGCGGTTGGCCAAGCCCGTCAGCGCATCGTATTTCGCCAACAGCGCCATGTCGTGCTCGGCGGTCAGGTGCTGCACCGCCGACCGATACAGATGCCCGACCGTCTGCAGGCTGAGCACGGTGATCATCGCGACGAGGAACGTCTCGATGGCGAAGAATTCGGCGTGGAGCGGAAGCGGGTTCGACTCCAGCGCGTGAACCGCCAGCGCGACGATGGTCGGCACGGTGGCGAGCAACAGGCTGATCACGCAGATCACCGGCCGAACCGAAATCCGGGAAACGATCCCGGCGCCGAAGCTGAACACCAGACTGACCGTGATCAGATGCAGCAGCGGGAAGTGATAGGTCAGCGCATAGACGTTGAGCAGCCCCAGCAGGAATCCCGACGCGTAGCTCCCGATCGCGTAGCGCGATTCCCAGCGACCGAGTTGCGCGTCGGCGACCGGCCGGGCGCGGGCATAGCCCTGCATGATCAGCAGGCGAGCCACCGTCACCAACGCGGCGACGCCCGCCAGCACGGCAATGATCGGATCGTGCCAATGATGCGCGGTGAGGCCGGCGACCGCCGTCGTCACCACGCCCATGCCGAGGATCGGCATGCGCATGCCGAACAGCATGTCGACGAATTCGCGATGGACCGGCGCGGGAAGCGGAGGCTCCTGCAGGAGGAGCCTGATGCTCCGCTGCCGATCGCGCGGCAAGCGTTGGTCGGAGCGTCTCACGCCCACGAATCTAGGCCGATACGGTTAACGCATCGTACAAAGCCGGCTCTGGAAATATCCAGATGATCGAGTGGCTTACGGAAGAGAATGGCCGCCAAGCCTGACGCCAGCGGGCATCGCGGCGCCGGAAAAGGCGAGCGACCGATCGTCGCCCGGCCCGACCTACCGCGCGCGGACATAGTCGCCCGGGGCGTCGGCGAGCGCCGCACGCTTGCCCTTTCCCGGGGTGCGCGCGCCCTGCACCTTGGCCTCGGCGGCGTCCTGACGACGCAGCCAGTCGATCCAGTCGGGCCACCAGCTGCCCTTGGTTTCGGTGGCACCGGCGACGAACTCGGCCAGCGTCGCGGCGGGCTCGTCGTTGGTCCAATATTGGTATTTGCCCGCGGCCGGCGGGTTGACCACCCCGGCGATATGGCCCGATCCCGCCAGCACGAACCGAAGCGGTCCGGCGAACAGATGCGTGATCTTCCACACGCTCTCGGCCGGGGCGATATGGTCCTCGCGCCCTGCCTGGATGTAGCTCGGCGTCGCCACCTTGCTGAGGTCGAGCGGCGTGCCCGCGATCGCCAGCGCGCCCGGACGGACCAGCAGATTGTCGCGATAGAGATCGGTTAGGTACGACAAATGCCATTTGGCCGGGAGGTTGGTGGTGTCGCCGTTCCAGTGGAGCAGGTCGAACGGCGCATAATCCTGGCCGAGCAGGTAATTGTTGGCGACGTAATTCCAGATCAGGTCGCGACCTCGCAGCAGGTTGAAGGTCGCCGCCATGTAACGCCCGTCGAGATAGCCCTCGGGCGACAGCTGCTTGATCATGTCGAGCTGCGCGTCGTCGACGAAGTTGAGCAGGTCGCCGGCATCGGCGAAATCGACCTGCGCGGTGAAGAAGGTCGCGCTCTTGACCTTCGCCGCCTCTCCTTTGGAGGTGAGATAAGCGAGCGTCGCGGCCAGCGTGGTGCCCGCGACGCAATAGCCGATCGCGTGCACCGCTTCGACGTCGAGCTGGTCGCGGATCACCCCGATCGCCTCGATCTGCGCGAGCACGTAATCGTCCCAGGTCGTGTCGGCGAGGCTGGCGTCGGCCGATTTCCACGACACCACGAACACCGACAGTCCCTGGTCGACCGCCCAGCGGATGAAGCTCTTCTCGGGGTTCAGGTCGAGGATGTAGAAGCGGTTGATCCACGGCGGGAAGATCACCAGCGGGATCGCGAGCACCGTCTCGGTGGTCGGCGTGTAGTGGATCAGCTCGAACAGGTCGGTGCGGTGGATCACCTTGCCCGGCGTGGTGGCGAGGTTGCGCCCGACCTCGAACGCACCTGTGTCGGTATGCGTCAGCTGCCCCTTGCCGAGATCGCTGAGCATGTTGGAGAGCCCCTTGAGCAGGTTCTCGCCGCGCGTCTCGATCGTCTTCTGGATCACGTCGGGATTGGTGAAGGCGAAATTGCTCGGGCTCATCGCGTCGATGAATCCCTGGGTCGCGAAGCGGAACTGCTCGCGCTGCCGGGGGTCTAGCCCTTCCATCGCATCGACCTGCTTCAGCATCTGGTCGGCGATCATCAGATACGACTGGCGGATCCAGTCGAACACCGGGTTCTGCCACGCCTCCGACTTGAAACGCCTGTCCTTGACCGGCCCCGCGCCGCCCGCATCGGACGCCGCCTGGGGGTCGAGGAAGCGCTGCCACAATTTGAGGCTGTCCGACCAGAAATCGCCGATCCGTGCCATGGTCGCCGGGTCGTTGAAACCGGGCACGACCGGCGCCCCCGCGCCAAGGCCAGCCTCGAGCATCATCTGCTGCGCGCGGCCCATCACCCAGGTCCAGTGCTGCATATCCTCCAGGCTGGGTGCGTCGGTCTGGTCGGCCATCATTGTCCCCCGGCGAAGGTCTGCATGCGCTGGACGCGCCATCCTCCTTTAAGGCACCGCCACTCCGCGCGGAAGCGCCCACCGGTGGTGAAAGCCGGTTTGTGGGGATCGTTGCCGCGCTGACGGAATTCGCCCTCGGTCCGCCACGCTGCGCCGTCACGGCTGCTCGTATCGACGGCCATGATCTGCTCGCCGAGCTTATAGCCGCCGGCGCCGGCCAGGAACGCCTCGATCTCGGCGGGGCCGGTCACCGGCTCGCCCTTGGGCCCGACCAGCACCCCGTCTGCGGCGTAGAGGCGGGAGGTGCGCCGCGGATCCATCGCGCGGGCGATATCGGCGTAATGCGTCACCGCCGCGTCGAGGCCGACCCCGCGGCAGCGCGGCGCGTCGGCGGCGCTCGCGGCCGCGGCGGCAAGTATCAGAGCGATCACGTCATTTTCTCCACCGGTTACGGAGCGGCGAACGCAGCAAGCCGGCATTTGTCTCCGCTTTTCGGCACGGATTGCCGCATCGCCCGCGCTGCGTCGCCCACAAGGCGGTTTCGCGGCGGGCTGCTTATGCCCTAAGGGAGAGGCGAAAGGAGTTACGATGTCCGACGATTTCTACCGCATCAAACGTCTGCCGCCATACGTCATTGCCGAGGTCAACGGCATGCGGGCAGCAGCGCGTGCGGCAGGCGAGGACATCATCGACCTCGGCATGGGCAACCCCGACTTGCCCCCGCCCCAGCACGTCATCGACAAGCTCTGCGAAGTCGCGATGAAGCCCGACGCGCACGGTTATTCGCAGTCCAAGGGCATTCCCGGGCTGCGCCGCGCCCAGGCCAATTATTACGGCCGCCGCTTCGGGGTCGATCTCGATCCCGAGACCGAAGTGGTGGTGACGATGGGGTCGAAGGAAGGGCTCGCCAGCCTCGCCACCGCGATCACCGCGCCCGGCGACGTCGTGCTCGCGCCCAACCCGAGCTATCCGATCCACACCTTCGGCTTCATCATCGCCGGCGCCACGATCCGCGCGGTGCCGACCACGCCCGACGAGCAATATTTCGAGAGCCTCGAGCGCGCGATCGCGTTCACCGTGCCGCGTCCGTCGATCCTGGTGGTCAATTACCCGTCCAACCCGACGGCGGAGACGGTCGACCTGCCCTTTTACGAGCGGCTGGTCGCCTGGGCGAAGGAGAACCAGGTCTGGATCCTGTCCGACCTTGCCTATTCGGAACTCTATTTCAACGGCAAGCCGACCGTCTCGATCCTCCAGGTCAAGGGCGCCAAGGACGTCGCGATCGAGTTCACCAGCCTGTCGAAGACCTATTCGATGGCCGGCTGGCGGATGGGCTTCGCGGTCGGCAACAAGAAGCTGATCGCGGCGATGACGCGGGTGAAATCGTATCTCGATTACGGCGCTTTCACCCCGATCCAGGCGGCCGCCTGCGCGGCACTCAACGGTCCGCAGGACATCGTCGAGAAGAACCGCCAGCTCTACCACAAGCGCCGCGACGTGCTGGTCGAAAGCTTCGGCCGCGCCGGGTGGGACATCCCCAGCCCGCCCGCGAGCATGTTCGCCTGGGCGCCGTTGCCCCCGGCGCTGGCGCACTTAGGTAGCCTTGAGTTCTCCAAACAATTGCTGACTCACGCCAAGGTCGCGGTCGCGCCAGGGGTGGGATACGGCGAAAACGGAGAAGGGTTCGTGCGCATTGCCATGGTCGAGAACGAACAGCGCCTCCGTCAGGCGGCGCGCAACGTGCGGCGGTATCTCCAGTCGATGGGGGTCAACACCCCGGCGAGCAATAGTGGTTGAACGGGCGCGGCCCGCTTTCCCCTCGATGACCTGCCCGGTTGCCGTGGCGGCGCTCGCCGACAAATGTTCGTGACGCCGCGCGGCACGTTATGACGATCAACCTGCTCTACTCGCTCGCCGGCGTGCTGGTCGGGCTGGTCGTCGGGCTGACCGGCGTCGGCGGCGGATCGCTGATGACCCCGCTGCTGGTGCTGGCGTTCGGCTTCCACCCGACCACCGCGGTCGGCACCGACCTGCTCTATGCTTCCGCCACCAAGACGGTCGGGACGACGGTCCATGGCTGGCGCGGGACGGTCGACTGGCGGGTGGTCGCGCGGCTCGCGATCGGCAGCGTTCCCGCGACCATCCTGACGCTGCTGATCCTCAGCCGCGCCTCGCCGGCCTCGGCGAGCACCGGCCATGTCATGTCGGTGATCCTCGGCATCACGCTGCTGCTGTCGGCGGTCGCGACGATCCTGCGCGCGCGCATCGTCGGCTATCTGACGCCGCGCTTCGGGACGATGAGCGGGCGCAAGTTGGCGGGCTTCACGATCCTGCTCGGCGCGGTGCTGGGTACCCTGGTGTCGCTGACCTCGGTCGGCGCGGGCGCGCTCGGCATGACCGCGTTGCTGATCCTCTACCCCTCGCTGCCAGTCAACAAATTGGTCGGCTCCGACATCGCGCACGCGGTGCCGCTCACCCTGCTCGGCGGTATCGGTCACTGGATATTGGGGTCGGTCGACGGTGCGCTGCTCGTCTCGCTGCTGATCGGCTCGATCCCCGGGATCGTCATCGGTAGCCTGATCGCCAGCCGCGTCTCGGACCGCGTGCTGGGGCCGATCCTGGCGGTGGTGCTGGCAATGGTCGGGACGCGGTTGCTGTTTTAGGTCACCGACGGCCGACAATCGCAGCGCCACGCCAGGCGCCTGGCGGTGATCAGAATGGATCGGCTCGAAGGTGGATGCGCAACGGTCCGCCGGCTGCGCGGATCGCGGCGACCACGTCAGGACGCTTGCGGACGCGGTCGAAGCGGTCGGCGAATGGAGATTTGGGCGTCCGTGGGTCGGGGGCGTCGTAATCGGCAAGCGCGACCATGGCCGAGCGACGGTCGTTGGTCCTGGCGAGCTGGCGGATATAGGAGGCCGCAGCCGCATCCTCGTCCCCCACGCACAACTCGAGCGCGCTGACCGTGGTGGGATCATCATTCTCGTGCGCCACGGCGTAAGCGAGTTCGGCCCGCGCCTTGTCGAGCTGCCCGAGCGCGGCATAAGCGCAGCCGCCGACGCCCCGAACCTGCATCAACCCATAGGGACTCGCGTCCGACGGCGCGCCCAACAGACCGAGAGTCGCGAGGGCCTCCTTTGGGTGACCGAAGACGAGCTGTTGCTGGGCCAGATTGATCACCTGACTGACGTTGGGAAGACCGCCTTCCTTCAGCTTGCCACCCTGGGAGAAGGCGTCGACCATCGCATCGTAATTGCCCGACGAGAGATAGGCATAGGCCAGTGCATTCCAGAACCAGGGCAATTTTTCCTCGGCATCGTCGAATGCGTCGGCGGTAGCGACGCGCGGCAGCGCCGCCTTGAGCAAGACAATCGTCTCGTCGTCGCGCCCAAGCCGATGGAGGTCGAGCGCGATCGCATCGATCACGGCGAGCGCGCGCGGGTAACGATCGAGCATCGCGCGATGCCGGGCCAGATCAGCTTCGACCACGGCGCGGAAATCGACCGGCTTGCCGTAGAGCGCGCGCATTCCGGGGTCGAACGCGATTTCACTCATCGCTCCGTAACCGTCGAGGTCGGCGATCATGGCGCGCGCCTCGTCGCGTTTTCCCACCGCGAGAAGCTTCCGCGCGTAGAGCGCTCTCATATAGCTTCCCATGTCTTCGATCTTCGCGGAAACGTCATCCGGATCGAACGCAGGGTTGGCGAGCATCGCGAGCAATCGCGTCTCGTCGGCATCGTCGCCGGCACGATTGAGCTCGGCACGAATCTGCCACAAATAGACAGGAGAAAAACCGTTGAGCGCGCCGCCGCGGCCGGCGGCGAGCATTCGGTCGAGCGTATCCAGCCCAGCCGCATAGCGCTTTGCACTGAAATCGACGGCGACCGCCAGCTGCCAGGCGAAATCCGAGGCGTCGGCCAATGTAACCGCGCGCTTCGCATAATCGCCGACCTTGGCCATGTCTTTTGCCTGCCGCGCGCAATCGATGGCGAGATCATAAGCGAGCGAGAGCGATTTACCGTCGAGGGACCCCGGATCGGCGATCGCCGACGCGGCAAGCGGCGCTGCCTTGGCGCAATCCCCGGCGCGATACGCTTGGACCGCCCCGCCCAACGCGTTCCCCGCCGCCGATGGGCCATCCTTGCCCGCCGCAGGTGCCGCCGCCAGCACGCCGATCAGCATAGCCCCTGCGAAAAGATCGAACCGACGCATCCTGTCCCCCTATTTATTCCTTCTAGTTGCGCGACTTCAGGAGGACGGGCAAGCGTTGCTGCGATACCCGAGCGCGGAAAATCCCGCAGGAGAGCGATCTGATGGGAAACGCGGCGGTCGAAGGGGACGCTGAGCCGTCGGGCGCCGATGCGAGATCGAACGACGCGCTCCAGCCGCCGCGACCGGTGGTGTGGTGACGATCCGTCCGATTGGCGCATAATTGGGCCATTGGCCGGCGCATGCGCTGAGCCTGGGCGTTTTCCGGCGATGAAGTGCAAACCGCAAGATCGGTCGAGCACGTCGCGGCCCCGCGCGACTAGTTGGCGCCGCCACGGAGGAAGGAACGGATGACGGCGGCGCTCGCGAACTATCAGGCCCGGATGCAGCGGGTGCTGGACCATATCGACCAGCATCTCGACGATGATCTCGACCTCGATACGGTGAGCCGGGTCGCCGCCTTCTCCAAATTCCATTTCCACCGGCAGTTCACGGCGACCTTCGGGTTGTCCGTTCATCGCTATGTCCAGCTGGCCCGCATGAAGCGCGCTTCGTACCGGCTGGCGTCGCAGGACGCGCAAAGCGTCACCGAGATAGCGATGGATGCCGGTTACGATGCCCCGGATGCGTTCGCCCGCGCCTTTCGGCAACGGTTCGGGCAATCGCCTTCATCGTTCCGGAAATCGCCCGACTGGGTGCCGTGGCTCCAGGCCCTCGGGCCGCTCGACAATGCGAGGAGCAAGCTCATGCAGATCACCTACACCCATGACGACGTGACGATCCGCGATGTGCCCCCGACAAAGGTGGCGATGATGGAGCATCGGGGCGATCGCGCGACCCTCGGCGCCACGATCGAGCGGTTCATCGCGTGGCGCAAGGCGGCCGGCCTGTCGCCGGCGACGAGCCCGACGTTCAACATCTACCGCTCCGAACGGACGCCCGCGATCCCGGCCGACTACAGCATGGACCTGTGCGTCGGAACCGACCTGGCGATCGACCCCAATGACGAAGAGATGAAGGCGGGCGTGATCCCCGGCGGACGCTGCGCGGTGCTGCGCGTCTTCCACAATACCAACAACCTGGAGCCCGCCGCGCTCTACCTTTATCGCGAATGGCTTCCCGCCAGCGGCGAGGAAACGCGCGATTTCCCGATCTATTGCCAGCGGCACCTGTCGCTGCCCCCCAATGCGGTGGCGCACGAGGCAGTCGTCGAACTGTTCCTGCCGTTGAAATAGCATCCCTGGAGGCGGCTCGTCCCTTCCGATGTCAGGAAACAGACCGGCCGCTATCGGTCGATTGCTGCCCCTTCCTATCACTGCCTCTGCCGGCACGTCGGCGTCGTCCGTCGCGCACCACCGCCTCGAAGATCGCGACGCTGTCGATGGTGTTCGATGGTCATCGCGGCGAGCGCGTCGACACCGGGCGACCACTTATAGGCAAAGAGCGAGGGTTAATTATTGGCCCTTTGCGCGGCGCGATTTGCATCGGCTCGCCGCACAATGTGCTCCAATTATCCCTGCAACCACCCGCATTACCCTCAGCGTTCATCTGCGCGAAAGGTTAGCCTGAACACGCAGAAAGCCCCTGATGCTCGAGTACGGCCACACGCCGCACGTCCCGATGGAACTTGGTGCGGCGGGTTCAAACTGCCGGATGCGGCAACACGGAGAGGACAGCCGGGCGATGCGCGCGATCACCCAGACCCGGCTGGTCAGATTTTGAAGGAGCAACGCGATGACGAATATTTCCAAAAGTCCAAGAATGCTTTTCCTGCTCGCCATGCTGGCAGGCACGGCGTCGACCGGCCTTCATGCACAGCAGGCGCCGCAGGCCCAGCAGGATCCGCAGGCACCGCAAGCGCAGGCACCACAGGATGTAGCGCCGGCCAACCCGGACATCACCGTGACCGGCACCCCGCCCGCCGACCTGTCCGGGATGCCGGCCGGCCCCGAGGTCGAAGGCTTCATTTCGGCGCGCAACGACCAGAAGATGCAGATCACGGCCGCAGGCGGAACCAAGACGGTGGTCTTCATCAGCGACGCCACCAAGATCAAGTCCAGCAGCGGCATCCTGGGCATCAACCGCAACAAGCTCGCGGCGGACTCGCTGCTCAACGGCCTGCCGGTCAGCATCAAGACCGTGCAATGGGGTGGCGGCCTGGTAGCGAGCCAGATCGCGCTCAAGGGCAAGGACCTCAGGACCGCGTCGATGATCCGCAACGGTACCGACCAGCGCTTCGGCGAACAGACCGCGGCGACCGAGGCGCTGCGCGGCCGCGTGGCCGACATCGATCAGTATAACGTCAAGAGCACGACCAACGTGACCTTCGATACCGGCAAGGCGGTCCTGTCGCCGCAGGCGAAAGCCGATCTCTGCGCCGCGGCAACCTCGGCCCAGGGCATGAACAACGCCCTGCTTCTCGTCGTCGGCTATACCGACTCGACCGGCAGCCAGGAATTGAACCAGACGCTCAGCGAGAAGCGCGCGAGCCGCGTGGTCAATTATCTGCAGCAGGCATGCGGCTGGAAGCCCTATCGCATGCTGACCCCCACCGGGATGGCAGAAGCGGATCCGGCGGCAAGCAATGACACGGTCGACGGCAAGGCACAGAACCGCCGCGTCGCGGTCAACGTCATGGTCAGCAAGGGCCTCGACGGCATGTGAGGCGCTCCGGGGTGGGTCTTCGCCCACCCCGAGTTCCTTTCGGGGATGCCGCGCCAAGCGTCCGCTCAGAAGCGGCGCCAGATGCCCAGGCTGACCTGCCAATAGCTATACCCGGAATCGGACGTGCCGGTGAACGCCGGGGTGTTGGTGTAGGTGACCGCGACGTTGGCACTCCAGGTCGACGCGCGGATCGGACTGCGGATCCGCGCCTGGGCGAAGCGCGATTGCCGCCACTTGCCGTCGGAATCGCGCTGCGTGCCGACACCGCCGGCGCCCAGCAGCTGCCACCCGCCGACGAAGCGGCGGACCTGCACCACCGGCAGCATCTCGGCGAACCAGCGCGGCGAATAATAGTCGAACTCGCGCGGATCGCTGTCGCTGAAATAGCGGCCGCGCAATTGCACGCTGAGCCCCCAGTCGCGCTTCACGACATGGATATAACTGCCGCGCAGATGGAGGCGGACGTTGTCGCCGGTGAAGGCCTGGACGCCGGCCAGCGCGGTGAAGGTGTCGCGGTCGCCCGCCGGCAGGTCGACCGTGGCGCCGAGGAAGGTCGCATAGATGCCGCGCTGAAGCCCCAGCCGCGTCTCGACCAGGTCGCGCTCGACGAAGATTTCCTTGCGCAGCGGGCGGGTGTCGTTGACCGCGACCGATCCGATGACGGTGTCGCCGTCGGTCCCGACACGCGCGTGCCATTGCCACTTGCCCTGCTCGCCCGCGGCGGTGACGAAGGCGCGATCGCGCGATCGATCGTCGCCGGTCGCCGGGTGGTACCAGGCCTTTTCGATGCTGACGCCGATCCGGTCGTTCTCGCTCCGGTTGCGCAGGTCGAAATCGAGCGCGGCGTGCACCACCGCGGTACCGTCGCTGTCCGCGGCGTAGGTCACGTCGGTCCCCACCGCCTGCGGCGGCGGGGATGACGAAGGCGCCTCCTGCGCCAAGGCGGGCGCGGCCGTGAACACCGGCAGACAGACTATCGCGATACGCTTCATGGGATGCCCCACTCCTTGTTCCGCCCGGTAATCTCGGCGGCGTAGCCCCACACCGAGGTCGGCTGCATCAGGAGCGGATAGATGCCGACATAGGCCGCGAAGCCGCGCCAGCTGCGCTCCATCTCGACCCCCTGCCGCTGCAGCATGCGGCTCTGGATGCGATAGATAACGAGGTTCCAAAGCGCAGCGAGCGGCAGCACGAGCAAGGTGATCGGCCCCGCCAGCCAGAACAGCCCGAACACCGCGAGGATCAGGCCCGGCACGAAGATGAACGTGAACGCGAGGTCAAGGCTGATGAACAGCAGGTTCCACCAGATGAACATCGTCCTGAGCCGCGGCTGGAACAGCATCGAACGATGGTGCTCGAGCGCCTCGATCATCCCCCGCGCCCAACGCTTGCGCTGCCGCGCCAGCGCCGCGGTACCGGTCGGCACCCGGGTCCAGGCGATCGCGTCCTCGGCATAGCCGACGCGGTGACCGCGCCTGAGCAATGCCCAGGTCAGGACGATGTCTTCACCGACCGTATCCGGCCAGCCGCCCGCCTCGATCAGCGCGTCGCGCCGATAGATCGAGAACGCGCCCTGCGCGACCAACGTCCCGCCGTACATGCTCTGCATGCGCTTCACCGCCGCAATGCCGTGAAAATAATCCCATTGCTGGGCGCCCGCGATCAGGCTCTCGCGCGGGTTGCCGACCAGCACGCTGCCGGCCACGGCGGTCGGCGCGCCGGGGTCGCCCAGCATGCGCTCGACGATCGCGGTCAAGCTCCCGCGCTGGAGCCGGGTATCGGCGTCGATCGTCACGATCAGTTCGTGCCGCGCCTCGGCGAGCCCGCTGTTGAGCACCTGCGCCTTGCCGCGATTCTGCTCGAAGCGGAGCAAGCGAGGAGTGATGGGCGCCTCCCTGCCCAATGCCACCCAAGCCTCGACGACTGCGGCGGTCGCGTCGCGCGAGCCGTCGTCGATCACGATGACTTCGACGGGGCCCCGATAGTCCACCGCACACACGCTTTCCAGCGTGGCAGCGATCACCGCCTCTTCGTCATAAGCCGCGATCAGGATGCTGATGCCGGGATAGAACGGCCGACCCTCCCGGCGCGGCCGCGGCTCGAGCAGCAGGCTCGTCAGCAGGAACGAATTCATGAAGCCGGGCACATAGGCGATGAAGGTCAGCGCGAAGAGTGCAAGCAGCGGATGCGTCAGCATGCCGAGATCGCTCAACCATGGCTGCGACACCCAGATGCTGAACAATGTCCATACCGTGCCGAGCAGGAAGGCGATCGCGAACCGCACCCGCGCCATCCGGTCGGATCGGATGAGCGCCGCCGTTTCCGCCGATCCGGCATCGCCATAGTCGGCATGTCCGGCGACGTTCAACGTCGCATCCTTTCGACGTTCGCGGTGGCCGGTACGCGCTCGCTTCGGGTGGCGGCCGGTATTGCCGTGGAACCGCCAGCGTCTCGCCACATGGTTAAGCGGACGGCAGCCAAACTGCGACAGGCTTTCTCAAACCCTGGCGGCATAGGCTTTCCCCATGATGATCGGACGGTCGAACGACGAGGACGGAGCCATTCCACGCGCGATCGATACGCTGATCGTCGCGGCGCTGTTCATCGGCAACGCCCTGTTGGCGCTCTGGAGCATACAGCCCAGGCTCCCCTAACGCGGCGGCAGGACGAAGCAGCCGACGCCGCCCGCCACGACCTTGACGCACATCGCCTCCGCGCTCGCTGCGTCCGAGAGCCCGGCGAACCGCGCGCGGGTCAATGCGCCGTAGGAAGACGTCTGGGCGTCCGCTGCGGCAAGTTCGGGAACGCGCCGCACCGTCGCGCCGAGCCGGGCGAGCGCGCTACCGCGCGATCGAAAGGTCCCGACCTGGATCCGCCATCCGCTCGTGGTTGCGCTCCCCGGCCGGGGCTGCCCGTTGCCGATCAACGCGAACAGGCGCCGCCCCATCTGTTCGCGCTCGTACGTGCCGACATTGGTGACCGAAGCGGCAACCCCGCCCGTCATCAGCACGACCGCGATCGACGACAACATGGCCATCGCGACCACAGACCAAGGCCGGGAACCGCGATACCGATGCACCCGTCGAGCCACCGGTGACGGTGACGAGCGGCGGCGGGAAGCGGAGAATGCTGAACGGGAGATTGGCATAGGTCAGGAACCGACAAAAACACGCGATCCGCAGCACATTTCCCCGGCCGATGCTCCTTCCGGCGCGGCGCAGGATCGGCTGGGCGCAGAAGTTCGAAGAATGGCACGGCGCCTGCCATCCCCGGAGCCTTCCCGATGGAAATCGACGGGCGCCGATGGCGCCATCGCACGCACCAAGGTCGTCAACCGGGGAGGGTAGCCATCTGCTTCTAAGCGCGTTCGCTCACATCCTAGGCCACTGGAAACCGGTCCTTAATCTATATCTCCTACCCATTTTGGATGGGATCGCGACATTCAGGGCAGGCCGCGCTGCTCGTTGGCGTCGGCCTGAGTTATGCGTTGCTGGCCTCCTTCGCGATCGCGCTCACGCGATTGTCGGGCGGTATCGCCTTGCTCTGGCTGGCCAACGCGCCGCTGATCGGTGCGCTGTGCAGCTATCGCGCGTCGCGATGGCCCACCATCGTCATGGCGGCGGCAGTCGGCGCGATGTGCGCGACGTTGCTCACCGCGCCGACGCCCTGGCTCGCGCCGGTCTCCGCGACGATCAACGTCGGCGACGGCGTGCTCGCCAGTATGCTGCTGCGCCGCCTCGGTGTTGCCGAAACGCGGTTCGCGACGATGGGATCGATCGCGCGCTTCGTGCTCGCCGCGGTGATCGTCGCGCCGATCGTCAGCGGGCTGTTCGGCGCAGCCCTGGCGTCGATCGTACTCCATCTCCACTACGGCTCGGCCCTGTTCGACTGGGTGGTCGGGCGCGGTACCGGCACGCTGATCGGCGCGCCGCTCGCGCTCCAGATCGGGCGCAAGGACATCGACTGGCGCACTTTCCACGCGCGCCGCGGCACCAGCAAGGCGATCTTGACCGCGGCGTTCGGGATCGCGACGAGCTGGTTCGTCTTCCACCAGACCCAATTACCGCTGTTGTTCCTGCCAATGGTGCCGCTGATCGCCGGCACCTTCCTGTTCCAGCGCTTCGGCGCCGCGGTCGGCATCCTGGTCGTCGCGACGATCGGCGGCGTGCTGACCGTCCAGGGCCACGGGCCGATCAACCTGATGCACGCCCCCGTCGCGGCGCGGCTGCAATTCTTCCAATTCTATCTGGCCGTGCTGTTCCTGATCGCGCTGCCGGTCGCCGCGACGTTGGTGCAGCGCGACAAGCTCCTCGCCCAGCTCGGCGAGAGCGAGGCGCGCTACCGGCTGCTCGCCGATCATGCGACCGATATCATGCTGACCCTGGAACCCGACGGGACGATCCGCTTCGCCTCCCCGGCGATCCGCGAACTCGGCCATTTCGATCCCGAATCGCTGGTCGGGACCAATGCGGTCGATCTGGTCCATGCCGACGACCGCGACCGCGTGCGCAAGGCGCACCTCCAGGCGCTGGCGCAGCCCGAGCGGACCTTCTCGGTCGAATATCGCGGGGTGAAAGCGACGGGCGAGGCCGCCTGGTTCGAAACCAACACGCGTGCTGTCCGCGGCGCCGACGGGCGGATCAGCGCGGTGGTCAGCGTGATCCGCGACCTCGCACGGCGCAAGGAGCGCGAAGCCGAGCTCGAACGTGCCGCCTCGACCGATCCGCTGACCGGGCTGCTCAACCGCGCCTCGTTCCGCGCGCGCGTCGATCAGGCGATGGGACGCGTCGGCCAGCCCTCGACGCTCGCCCTGCTCGACCTCGACCATTTCAAACGGGTCAACGACACGCACGGCCACGCCACCGGCGATGCGGCGCTCCTCATGCTCGCCGACCTGCTGCGCGAGAACCTCCGCGCCGAGGATGCGATCGGACGGATCGGCGGCGAGGAATTCGCGATCCTGTTCGCCGGCCTGCCGCTCGCCGCCTCGGCGATGATCTGCGACCGCTTGCGCGAGGTGCTGGCGGCGCAGGCGGTGCCGACCCCCGACGGCGCAGGGCTGCACATCACGATGAGCATCGGGCTCAATCCGCTTGACCGCGGGCAGGAGGTGGATGCGCTGTTCGCGGGCGCCGACGCCGCGCTCTACGCCGCCAAGGCGAACGGCCGCGACCGCACCGAGGTAGCCGTTTCGTAGCACGCGCGATAAGGGCGGATCATGACACGCCCCGGCTTCGCTTTCTCCACCCCGATCAAGGTCCGCTATGCCGAGATCGACGGCCAGAAGGTCGTCTTCAACTCGCGCTACCTCGAATATGCCGACGTCGCAGGGACCGAATTCTGGGAATGGACCGGAATCGCGGAGGCGCTGGGCCCGGTCTGGACCGAGACCGAATTCCACGTCCGCCACGCCGAGGTCGAGTTCCTCAAACCCTTCTCCTACGGCGACGTGATCCTCGCGTATGTGAAGGTCGAGCGGCTCGGCTCGACCAGCATGACGCAGCTATTCGAATTGTGCCACGCCGCGACCGGCGAATTGCATTCGACGGTGCGGCTGGTGACGGTCAACGTCCATCTGCCGACCGGACGGCCGGTGCCGATCCCGGAGAGCGTGCGGGGCTTTATCGAGAATCTAGGGTGAATTGAAAATCCTCCCCGCTTGCGGGGAGGGGGACCGCGCGACGCAGTCGCGTGGTGGAGGGGGTGCGCCACTACGGACTCGCTTGCCGCCCGCACCCTCCACCAAGCCGCTGCGCGTCTTGGTCCCTTTCCCCGTAAACGGGGAGGAGTTCAGCGTGCTATTCCGCCGCCTGCTGCAGCGGCTCATCAGCACCGACGACATCCTCGGGCAGCGCCCAATGCATATCGGTCTTCCCGAGCACGCGTCCGTCATGCGACAGCACCTCGACCGGCCGGATCGGTCGCATATCGCGCGCATCGACCAGGATCGGAGTCGCCGCCACGCCGGTTTCCCAACGTTCGCCCCATTGGCGCAGCGCGACCATCGTCGGCAGCAGCGCCATGCCCTTGTCGGTCAGGCGGTACTGGATCTTGCGGCGATCCTCGGGCAGCGCCTCGCGCGTCAGGATCTCGTGCTCGACCAGCCGCGCCAACCGGTTGGCCAGGATGTTGCGCGCGATGCCGAGCTCCGACTGGAATTCCTCGAAATGGTGCAAGCCGTTGAACGCCGCGCGCAGGATCATGAAGCTCCAGCGCTCGCCCATCGCCTCGAGCGCCGCCGGCAGGCTGCATTCGACGAGCTCGCGCAGCGGCTCCCTCAGATGTCCGCCCATCAGAATTCCTCTCTTTTCACGTGAGCGTATCCCATTTCCTACGCCATGAAAATGGCATGTAGATTTCTAGTTGCAACTGAAAACTTATAGGAGTAAGTGGTGATTCGCAACCTATTGTGCGTTGCAACGGACGTAGGAGGAAAACATGTCCCGCATTGCCCCCAGGATCTTCACCGCCATCGCCGTCACCACGATGTTCGGCAGCACCGTCGCGTTCGCGCAGCCCCAGGGCCCCGGCTATTATGCCGCCACCCCCGTCGAGGCGCCGACCAAGACCAGCCTGATCACCCGCGACACCGTCTGGAAGTTCCGTGACGGCACGTTCAACGCCGCCAAGGCGCCCGAGCGCGACATCGTGCTGTGCCAGCTCGTCGCGCAGCGCGTCGGCAAGCTGTCGTCCTTCACCGTCGGCGGCCAGGCGCTCGACGCCGATACGCTCGCAAAGTGCAATTCGAAAGCCCAGTAATCGGCTTTCAAACCGACATCCCCTCGCGGGCCGCGCGACACTTCCGTCGCACGGCCCGCATTTTTGTTGCAAAGCGGCGTAAATCCGCCCCATCTTGGCGCTATGTTACGTCAGTACGAACTGGTTGACCGGGTCCTGTCCTATGACCCGGAGGCCGACGAGGCCTTGCTCAACCGCGCGTACGTCTTTTCGCTCCAGGCGCACGGGTCGCAGAAACGCGCGTCGGGCGATCCCTATTTCAGCCATCCGATCGAGGTCGCGGGCATCCTGACCGACCTCCACCTCGACGATGAGACGATCGCCACGGCGATCCTCCACGACACGATCGAGGACACGGTCGCCACCCCCGACCAGATCCAGAAACTGTTCGGCGACAATGTCGCGCGGATGGTCGATGGCGTCACCAAGCTGTCGAAGATCGAGGCGCAGACCGAAAGCGAGCGCGCCGCCGAGAACCTGCGCAAGTTCCTGCTCGCGATGTCCGACGACATCCGCGTGCTGCTGGTGAAGCTGGCCGACCGGCTGCACAACATGCGCACGCTCCATCACATTCCCAATCCGGACAAGCGCAAGCGCATCGCGCGCGAGACGATGGACATCTACGCCCCGCTCGCCGAGCGGATCGGCATGTACGAGTTCATGAAGGAGATGCAGACGCTCGCCTTCGCGCAACTCGAGCCCGAGGCGTACGAATCGATCAAGAAGCGGCTCGACCAGCTCCAGGAAGGCGGCGACCGCATCGCCAAGATCGGATCGGGACTCAAGCTGCTCTTGTCGCGCCACGGCGTCGATGCCGATATTTCGGGCCGCGAGAAGCATCCGTACAGCATCTGGAAGAAGATGCAGGAGCGGCACATCAGCTTCGAGCAATTGTCCGACATCATGGCGTTCCGCGCGATCGTCCCGACCGGGGAGGATTGCTATCGCGCCTTGGGCATCATCCACCGCCGCTGGCCGTTCGTGCCGGGGCGGTTCAAGGATTACATCTCGACCCCCAAGCGCAACGGCTATCGCTCGCTCCACACCTCGATCATGCACGCCGGCGACACGCGCGTCGAAATCCAGATCCGCACCGACGAGATGCACGCCGAAGCCGAATACGGGCTCGCCGCGCATTGGGCGTACAAGACCGGCAAGGTCCGCGCCGAGGGGCAGCACAGCTGGATCACCGACCTGGTCGAGATCCTGGAGACCGCCGAGACGCCCGAGGAACTGCTCGAGCACACCCGGATGGCGATGTACCAGGATCGCATCTTCGCCTTCACGCCGAAGGGCGAGCTGCACCAATTGCCCAAGGGCGCGACGCCGATCGATTTCGCTTATGCCGTCCACACCGATCTCGGCGACCAGGCGGTGGGCGCCAAGATCAACGGCCGCCACGTGCCGCTGCGCACCATCATCGAGAATGGCGACCAGGTGCAGATCCTGCGGTCGAAGGCGCAGACGCCGCAATCCAACTGGCTCAACTTCGCGATCACCGGCAAGGCGCGTGCGGCGATCCGGCGGCACCTGCGCGCGACCGAGCGCAAGGATACGCTGACGCTCGGGCGCAAGCTCTATGACGAGATCGTCGACCGGCTGCCGGCACCGCTCTCGGTCGATGCGGTCAAGACCGCACTCAAGAAGCTGCAGATTCCCGACGAGGATTCGCTGCTCGAAGCGGTTGCCCGGCGACGGATCACCGACGCCGAGCTGATGGAGGCGCTGATGCCGGGGTCGGCGGGCACCGATGCCGGCCGCGCGCTGCCGCAGCAATCGGCGGCGATCTCGATCACCGGGCTGACCCCGGGCGTCGCCTATCGGCTCGACACCTGTTGCCATCCGGTGCCCGGCGACCGCATCGTCGGGCTGCGCCGCCCCGACCAGGAGATCGAGGTCCACCGCATCGACTGCGCCGAGCTAGCGCAGTCGGACGACGCCGACTGGGTCGATCTCGCTTGGGGCGACAAGGCCGAGGGCGGCCTCGCGCGGATCGAGGTGACGCTGAAGAACGAACCCGGCGCGCTCGGCACGGTGTCGACGATCATCGGCCAGCACCGCGCCAACATCCAGAACATCCGCTTCGACACCAGCGACAACGGGTTCCATACCAATCAGATCGACCTGGAAGTGCGCGACGCCGCGCATCTCGAGAAACTGATGGCGGCGTTGAGGGCGGCGGACGCGGTGAATGCGGTGACGCGCGTCTGATCAAAATTCCTCCCCGCTTCGCGGGGAGGATTTGAATTAGCCCCCGATCGTTGCGCACTTGGCCAGCAGCCACGCCCGCTCCTCGGCGTTCAGCTCCGGCCCCAGCACGTCGAGCACGCGGCCGTGATACGCATCGAGCCACACCCGCTCGGTCTGGGTCAGCAAGGTCGGCTCGATCAGCCGCCGCTCGATCGGGGCGAAGGTCAGCGTCTCGAACCCCATCATCTTCTGCTCGGCGCCGGGAATGTCGCGCGTTTCGACCAGAACGAGGTTCTCGATGCGGATGCCGTATTCGCCGGCTTTGTAATAGCCCGGCTCGTTCGAGATGATCATGCCGGGGCGCAGCGGCTCGGCCGGACCGCCGCCGGGATAATTGGGCTTGGCGATGCGCTGCGGCCCCTCGTGCACCGCGAGATAGGCGCCGACGCCGTGCCCGGTGCCGTGCGCGAAATCGAGCCCCGCCTCCCACAGCGGGCGCCGTGCGAAGCTGTCGAGTTGGCCGCCGTTGGTCCCTTCCGGAAACACCGCGGTGGCGAGCGCGATATGCCCCTGGAGCACGCGGGTGAAGCGATCACGCATCTCCGCCGTCGGTTCGCCGACGGGAACGACGCGGGTCACGTCGGTGGTGCCGTCGGCATATTGCCCGCCCGAATCGACCAGATAGAGCTGGCCCGGTTCGATCCTGAGGCTGGATTCCTCGTCGACGCGATAATGCGGGCTCGCGCCATGCGCGCCGGTCGCCGAGATCGTGTCGAAGCTCAGGTCCTTGAGCAACCCGGTCGCCTCGCGGAATTCCTGCAATTTGGCCGCCGCGCTGAGCTCGGTCTCGGTGCCCTTGGGAAGCGTCTCCTCGCACCATTTGAGGAAGCGCGTCAGCGCCGCGCCGTCGCGCACGCTCGCGGCGCGATGCCCCGCCGCCTCGGCCGAATTCTTGATCGCCTTGGCCAGCACCACCGGGTCGCGCAATGCGAGCACGGTCGCGCCACCCTTCTGCAAGCCGTCGAAGATCGCCGCGACCGCACGCTCGGGATCGGCGGCGACGCGCTTGCCGGCGTAGCGGCCGAGCGCCGGCGCGAAGTCCTTGCGGTCATGGACGCGCACCGCATTGCCGAGATGCGCGGCGACGTCCTCGCTCATCTTCTCGGGTGCGACATAGAGGTCGACCGTGCCGTCTACATTGGCGACGGCATAGGCCAGCGCGACCGGCGTCCGCTCGACATCGGTGCCGCGGACGTTGAGCGCCCAGGCGATCGAATCGAGCGCCGACAGCACCACCGCATCGGCCTGCTGCTCGCCGAGCCAATCGACGATGTCGGCGCGCTTTTCAGCCGATGACTTGCCCGCCAGCGCATCGGGCTGGACGACCAGCCGCGCATCCGACGGCGCCGGCCGGTCGGGCCACACCGCATCGACCGGATTGGTATCGACCGCGACCAGCGTCGCGCCCTTCGCAGCCAACGTCTTTTCGGCCTCCTTGACCCAGGCGGAGGTGTGCAGCCACGGGTCGTAGCCGATCCGCGCGCCCTGTCCGGCATGGCCGCCGAGCCAGTCGGACACGCTGGTCTCGGGCACGCCGACGAACTGCCAGTGATCGCCATCGACCTGCTCGCGGACCTGGAGCGTGTAGCGCCCGTCGGTGAAGATCGCCGCCTCCGCCGGCAGCACCACCGCGGTCCCGGCCGAGCCCTGGAACCCGGTCAGCCACGCCAGCCGCTGCGCATAGGCGCCGACATATTCGGACATATGCTCGTCGGTCAACGGGATCACGAACCCGTCGAGGCGGTCGCGCTTGAGCTGGTCGCGAAGAGCGGAAAGACGGTCGGCATAAGTGGACATCGGACAACTTCCATCGGGGCGTCGCCAAAGCGACCGGATAAGTAACGCGCGGGAGGCTGCGTCCCACATTTGCCCGCCGGGCGCGCAGGTCAAGCCGCGACAACCGGACAGATAGGCAATGTATAGCTTGTGGCAGAAATCCGCGCGGCAGGACAAGCATGTCCATCAGAAGGGAAGGCGCGCGAGGCGCGAAGCCACGCCGGAAGAAATAAAGCAGTTCTCGGCGCGCCACGCATCAAACTTTGGGGACTTCCCCGTCAGGCCGTGCAAGATGGATTTTGAGGTCGGGCCCGGTTACCGTTCCACGATGCCGAAGGCCGACGCGATCGCCACTCTCGCCCAATTGGTAGCGCCGCTGTCGGCCGGCGACTTTCGTGCCCTGCTGGCCGCGCGACGGCCGCTCCATGTGCCCGACGGCGATAACGGTCGTTATGCGGCCTTGCTCGACTGGGACGGGCTGGTCGGGATGATGCATGCCGACGCGGTGCCGCACCGCGACGTCCGCCTCTACCGCGACCGTGTCCGGGTGCCGCCCTTGTTCCTGCGCGACGCCGGCGCGCACCGCGCCGAGTTGATCGACCGCCTGCTCGCCGCGGATGCCAGCATCATGCTCAATCGCGCGGAGGAGCACGTGCCCGCGCTGGGACAGCTTTGCGCCGAAGTGGCCGAACAGACCGGCGACCATGTCAGCGCCGCGGTGGTCGCGACCGCGGGTCAGGGCGGCGCGCTCGAACGCCATTACGATCCGTACGACATCGTCGTGCTGCAAGTCGACGGGAGCAAGCGCTGGGTGCTGTACGAGAACCCGGAGATCAATCCGGTGCCCGGCATGCCGAAGGTCCGCGGCCGCGACGATATCGAGCCGGCGATGGAGTTCGTCCTGCACCCCGGCGACTGGCTGTTCGTCCCCGCCGGGCATCACCATCGCTGCGATACGATCGGCGCGCGCTCGCTCCATATCGGCATCCTGTTCCATCCGCTGACCACGGTGCGCGCGCTGGAGTTGATCCTGCGCGATCTGCTGGAGGCGCCCGACGACCGCGCACCGCTACGCTTCGATCCCGCTGACGCCGCCGGCACCGAGGCGGCGCTGAAGCGGCGGCTGATCGACCACATCGCCGCGCTCTCGATCGACGATCTTTCGCATCGTCACCGCGCCACGGCGGTCGAGCGCGAAAGCCGCGTACGCGATGATCCCGCCGACGGGTGACGAAGCCGGAAAGGCGCCCTAGGTAGGGCACATGACCGACAGCCTCACGCCGCCCGTCGCCGCGACACGCCCGCATTCCTTCACCGCCCACGGCATCGCGATCGACGATCCCTGGGCCTGGCTCAAGGACCCGGGCTATCCCGAGGTGACCGACAAGCAGGTGCTCGCGTATCTCGAGGCGGAGAATGCCTATTTCGAGGCGCAGATGGCGCCGCACAAGGCGCTGACCGACCGGCTCTACGAAGAGATGAAAGGGCGGATCAAGGAAGACGATTCCTCGGTTCCCCAGAAGGACGGCAACTGGCTCTATTGGACCGCGTTCGAAACCGGCGGCCAGTATCGCAAATGGTGGCGCAAGCCCGTCGCAGGCGGCCCCGACGAGCTGATCCTCGACGAACCGGCACTCGCCGAGGGCAAGGAATATTTCCGGCTCGGCGCGCTGTCGGTCAGCAATGACGGCAAATTGCTCGCTTATGCGATCGACGATAACGGGTCGGAGCGCTTCACCATCCGGGTCAAGGAGCTGGCGACCGGCGAGCATCTGCCCGACGTCATCCCCGGCATGCTTTCGGAGATCGTCTGGACCGCCGACGACAGCGGCTTCCTCTACGGCCTCGCCAACGAGCAATGGCGCACCGACAATGCGCGGCTGCACAAGCTCGGTAGCGACCCGGCGACCGACATCGAACTCTATCACGAAGACGACGAAGGATTCCGCGTCGGAGTCAGCGAGACCAGCGACCGGCAGTGGATCGTCATCGCGACCGGCGACCATGTCACCAGCGAAGTCTATCTGCTGCCCGCTACCGACCCGATGGCCAAGCCGATCTGCGTCGCGCCGCGCAAGTCTGGCCGCGAGTACGATGTCGAGACGCACGGGCAGACGCTCTACATCCACACCAACGACACCGATCCGATGTGGCGGCTGTGCACCGCACCGATCGCCGACCCGGGCAATTGGAGCGAGCTGATCGCGCCGTCGGCGCATTTCTACATGACCGGGATCGAATGCTATCGCGACTATTTCGTCGTCGAGGGGCGCGAGGACGGCTTGGATCAGATCTGGATCCATCGCTACGATCGCGAAATCGCGCCCGAGCGGATCAGCTTCCCGGAAGCGAGCTATACCGCCGGGCTGGGCGACAATCCCGAATATGACATGCCGGTGATCCGGCTCGGCTATGAATCGATGGTCACGCCGGGCACGGTCTATGACTATGACGTCGCGACGGGGAAGCGGGCCATGCTCAAGGTCCAGGAAATCCCCTCGGGCTATGACGCGGAAAAATACGCAACCGAGCGGCTCAAGATAAAGGCCCGCGACGGCACCGAGGTGCCGGTGTCGATCGTCTATCCGAAGGATTTTCCTAGGGACGGATCACGGCCACTCTTCCTCTACGCGTACGGCGCCTATGGCTATGCCATCCCGCCCGGTTTCTCGACCGGGCGGCTGAGCCTGCTCGACCGCGGCTTCGCTTATGCCATCGCGCACATCCGCGGCGGCGACGATCTCGGCCAGCAATGGTATCACGACGGCAAGCTCGAGAAGCGCGCCAACACCTTCAACGACTTCGTCGACGTGGCGAAGGCACTGATCGCCGATGGCTGGACCAGCGCCGGCAGGATCGCGATTGCGGGGCGCTCGGCGGGCGGCGAGCTAATGGGCGCGGTGGTCAATTCGGATCCCGATCTGTGGGGCGCGGTGATCGCCGACGTGCCGTTCGTCGACGTGCTCAACACGATGCTCGACGACAGCCTGCCGTTGACCCCGGGCGAATGGCCCGAATGGGGCAACCCGATCGAGGACAAGGCCGCGTTCGAGCTGATCCGCGGTTATTCGCCCTACGACAACGTCACTGCCCAGGCCTATCCGCCGATGTTCATCTCGGGCGGGCTCAACGACCCGCGCGTGACCTATTGGGAACCGGCCAAATGGGCCGCCAAGCTCCGCGCGACCAAGACCGACGACAATCTGCTGCTCCTGAAGACTAACATGGGCGCGGGGCATGGCGGAAAGTCGGGTCGCTTCGACAGCCTGTACGAGAGCGCCGAGGAGCATTGCTTCGTCTTGTGGCAAATGGGTGTGGAAGCCTGAGGTGAAAGGCGCGGCGATCGCCATCGTCGTGGCGGTGACAACCGCGATCGTGGTCGTGCTGGTGCGCGGCGACGATCGCCCCGAGAAGCTGCGCGAGATCGTCGGCTGCTATGCGGCGGGCGGCGAACGATTGTCGGTCGACGCCGATGGACAATTGCGATTCGGAGACACCAGCGTTCGTGTGACCGCCTATCAGGACAAGCGGGGGCTTGCCCTTGCTCCCGACCACGGCGTCTATATCGACAGCTTCCATGGTAATCATCTGACTACGGCGGAAAGCGCCCTGCTTCTCCGGGTCAGCGACGACCGGAGCGATCTCCTGATCCCCGACTTCCGTCAGCGCAGCGATACGACGCCTTTCGCCCGGATCCGCTGCTGATGGCAGGCCTGTCCTACCCGATCACCGCGAGCGAGGCCGACATCGACGAACTCGGGCACGTCAACAATGCGGTCTGGGTTAAGTGGATCCAGGACATCGCGGTGGCGCATTGGAACACGATCGCCACGCCCGAGCAGCGCGATCAACTCATCTGGGTCGTGACCCGGCACGAGATCGATTATCGCGGGAATGTGTCGGAAGGCGAAACCGTGACCGCGGAAACCTGGGTGAGCGATCCGCCGCAGGGCGCGCGATTCGACCGGCACGTGCGGTTCATCGGGCCGGACGGCAAGGTGAAGGTCGAGGCGGTGACGACCTGGGCGCTCATCGATCGTGCGACCGGACGGCTGATGCGGGTGCGGCCGGAACTGGCGGCGCCGTTTCTCATCTGACGCGACCCGTGGCGCGGACCTGGAAGCCCGCGCCACGCGATCTCATTCAATAGCCGTAGTCGTAGCCACGCCGGTCATGATGGTGGTGCCGATGCTGGCGGCGCCATTCGCGCTCGCGTTCCCGGCGCTCGCGGGCTTCCCGGCGGTCACGGCGATCGCGCCAATGGTCGCGTCCGCCGTCGCGATAATAGCCGTCGTTATAGCTGTAGTGCCGATAGCCATCGCCATACGATCCCCAGCTCTGCGCCGACGCCGCGGTCGGCAGGAAGGCGAGAAGGCCGCCCGCCACCGCCGTCGAAAGGAACATCATGGTACGCGTCATTACAACCTCCTATCGGTGCTGACTCGATGAGGTTTACCGGACGCGACATGGGCCGGCGCTGAACCGGCCGTACAGGCGAGGTTTAGGGTCGGCTCACCCCTCGCGCTTGACCTCGGCGATCGCGGTCCGGCTCTGTCGCGCCCAGGTTTCGCGCCCGGTCAGGAATGCCTTCCAGCCGAGGATCGCGCCCCAGTGGCGGAACAGCTGGAAGCTGAACGGCTCGAGCACCGCCGCCGCAAGCGCGGGACCGAAATGGAGCCCCTTGGTCTGCCCGGTCCAGCGCGAATAGAGGTGGAGCGAGGTCAGGTGGAAAGTCAGGTCGACGACGATCTTGGTCAACATGATGATCAGGATCGGCAGCACGATGTGGAAGCGGCCGCTGAACAGCACCACCAGCAGGATGACGAACGCGGTCAGCCCGAACACCGGCTGCACCGTATCGGCCGCCTTGACCGGCAGCATCGCGGTGCCGAGCTTCCCGAAATGGCGGTTGGCGACCATGTCGCGGTTCCAGTGCTGGGTCTGGAGGAACCCGCCGAACCAGCGCCGCCGCTGCTTGAGGAAGGCCGGCAAGGTCGCCGGCGCATCGGTCGAGGCGAGCGCGGCGCCGACCACGCGGACCTGCCAGTCGCGCCCGGTGTCGTGCGCGACGCGATGCAGGCGGTGGATCAGCTCGTAATCCTCGACCAGGCAATCGGGATCGAACCCGCCGACCTCGACCACCGCTTTGGTGCGGAACGCGGCGAACGCGCCCGACACGAGCAACAGGCCATTGAGCCGCTGCCAGGCGTAACGCGACAGGAAGTTGCGGACATATTCGTAGGTCTGGAACCATTCGAACAGCCGGCCCGACAGGCTCGGCCCGCACATCGGCCGGATCACGCCGGTCGCCGCGACCAGTTCGGGCTCGACCGCGAACGCCCCGCGCATCGCGGCGATCGCGCCGGGTTCGAGCAACGTATCAGCATCGACCGTGACGACGATCTCTTCGCTCACGTGCAGGATCGCCGCGTTGAGCGCGCGCGCCTTTCCGCCGTGCGGCAGCCGCAGCCAGCGCAGCGACGGGAGATCGGGCGCCGGCGAGCTGATCGCCCCGACGTCCGGTTGCGCGAGGCCGAAATGCGCCAGCGTCTCGGGCGTGGCATCGTCCGACCCGTCGTCGGCGATCAGGATCAGATCGGGCGCCCGATCCTGCGCGGCGAGCCGCTGGATCGTGACGTCGAGCACCGCCGCCTCGTTGCGCGCGGCGACGATGACCGCGAGGCTCGATGGCGTACCCTCGACCGGCACCGCCTTCGCGCCATGGCGGAGCGGCCAGATCTGGATCACGGTGAAGATCAGCAGCGCGGTATCGTAGAGGATGTACCCCACTCCCACCGACCAGACCAGGATGCCCTGGCGCAGGAACGCCTGAACCACCAGCGCGACGAACGCCACGTACACGAGTGCGGTGATCCCGCGGCTCGGCCAGCCAACGCGGCGCGGATTGAGGCGCGGAGAGAGTTTGGCAAAGGACTGGGCGAGCGCGTCCGCCGGGGTACGCTGGAGCATAGGAAATGGACTTCGATTGGGGGCGCCATATTCCCTAGCGTTCGTTTCGGCGCCGCACTAGCCTGATTGAGGGTCACGTGCAGGAGTATAGCGTGGAAGGCCAACGGTTCACGAAAACGGCAATCTGGCTACATTGGCTGGTCGCGATCGGAGTGCTCAGCAACATCCTGCTCGCCTGGATCTGGCCGCTCGGCGACCATAACGATGCGATCGCGGTCTATGTCCGGCCGATGATCGACGTCCACAAGTCGACCGGCGTCACCATCCTGGGCCTGGCCATCCTGCGCCTGTTATGGCGCCTTAGCCACAAGCCGCCGCCTTTCCCCGCCAGCTACAAGCCGTGGGAAGCCACCGCGGCGCATATCGTCCATTGGGGGCTCTATTTCGCGATCTTCGCGATGCCGATCACCGGTTGGGTGATGGATTCGGCATGGAAGGACGCCGCGGCCAATCCGATGCTCTTCTTCGGCACGTTCGAATGGCCGCGATTGGGCTTCATCATGAGCATGGCGCCCGACACCAGGGAATGGATCCACAATGTGTTCGGCGAGGCGCACGAATGGATCGCCAAGCTGGTCTATGTGCTATTCGCCCTTCATGTCGCGGGCGCGTTGAAGCATCAGTTCCAGGGCCATGCCGAATTGCAGCGCATGGGGATCGGCCGCTGACATGGCATTGACCGCAAGGGCCGGGAAGCCGGCGGTCGGCGGGGCGCCTAGATCCCTGGTCCAAGCCATGAAGGACCAGGCCATGACCTTTGCCCAAACCAGCTATCCCTCACCGGTCGGTACGCTGAAGCTCGTCGCGAGCTACGGCGGGCTCGCCGCGATCCTGTGGGAGAATGACGATCCCGGCCGCGTCCGGCTGGGCGCGATGCGCGAGCAGCCCGACCATCCGGTGCTGGTCGAGACCGTCCGCCAGCTCGACGACTATTTCGCCGGCAAGCGCACGCGGTTCGACTTGCCGCTCGATTTCCACGGCACCGATTTCCAGAAGAGCGTGTGGGCGGCGTTGCTGACCATCCCGTTCGGCGAGACGCGCTCCTATGCCGAGATCGCGCGCCAACTCGGCCGCCCGACCGCGTTCCGCGCGGTGGGCGCGGCGAACGGCAAGAACCCGATCTCGATCGTGGCGCCGTGCCACCGCGTGATCGGCACCAACGGCGCGCTGACCGGCTTTGCCGGCGGATTGGAGGGCAAGGCCTTCCTGCTCGACCTCGAAGGCGCCGTGGCCTGATCGCTCACTCCGCGGCGGACGTATCGCTCGGCGTGTCGGCAAAGGTTGGCATGCCTTCGCCGTGATGGACGCGGATGCCGCTCTCCGGACGGGCGCCACCCCCGACGCGGATGTGCTTGCCCATCGGGGAGGGCGCCACCGGCACGGGCGCTGACAAAGCGACCACCGGGGCCGGCACGGGGGCGCCGCCGCGATGGACCATCACCCCCCCGGAGACGACTTCGCCGCTGTCATACGCTCCCGCCCCCGCCACGGCCACGCCGCCATCGGCATCGGACCAGGGGCTGGTGCGGCCGGTCACGCTGGGTTCGAGCCCCGAATAGCTCTGGCTGTTGGCGAGCGCGCCTTCGAGCCGGCCGCGCCAGCGATAGAAGATGTGCGCGCCGACCGTCGCCACGCGATCCATGCTCGATGCCCACCAGGGCAGCACGTAATCGGCATGGTAGAAGGTCGCCGACCCAACCGGCGCGAAGACCTGGCCGGACAAGGCCGACACCGCGATGTCGCGGGCATGCATCCATGACGACGGATCGCGGCGGAACGCCATCGATCCGTCGCAGGTGAAACTGAACTGGCAGCCGGTGCGCCGCATCGATCCCTGATAGACCACCCCGCACACGCTGTCGGGAAAGGCGCGGTCGCGTACGCGATTGAGCACGACCTGGGCGACCGCGCGCTGACCATCGTCGGATTGCGAACGCGCCTCGTAATAGACTGCCGCGGTCAGGCATTCGATCGCGCGCGCGGCATCATCGGGGCTGCGCGTCGTCGACAGGGCAAGGAGCGGCTGCGCGGCGCTGATCGCGCCCGCCGTCGCCGCCCCGTCGACCAGCGCCGGAAGCCTGGCGGCGATGTCCGCGGGCAGGTCGAGCGCGAGCCGATTGATCATCGTGACGGTCGCCATCGGCCGCGCATTGTGCCGCAGCGGCGCCTCGTCCTGCGGCAGGCACGACGCGACCATCGCCAACAGGCCGAAACCTGCGGGCACGCGGGTCCGCAAAAGGGCCTGGCGCGGTGTCACGTCACCGAACTAGGCAGTCGTGGTTAGCTTATCGTTAATTCGCCGTCCCGGAGCGTGACGAGGTCACACCGCCGCCTGACGCGCCCCGATCATCGCGCCGATCCGCGCGGCGAACGCCATCATCACCGCGACGGCGTCGCTCGTGCTGATGTTCCGGCGCACCGGATCGATCGCGCACAAGGTCCCGAAGAAGCTGCCGTCGGCCAGGATGATCGGCAACGAGATATAGCTCTTGAAGCCGTAGATGATCGGCACCGGATGCGTCCGCCAATGCTCGTGACCATCGACATCGTCGATGATCACGCCTCGTCCGCTGTCGCGGATCTCGTCGCATATCGTCTTCTTGATCTCGAGTTCGCCGCCTGGTTCGAGCCCGAATTCGATCTTGTCGAGCACCTGGCAGGCGATCCAGCGATCCTGAGTCACGCGGGCGACCGCGGCGAAACCCATGTCGGTCATCGCGCACACGTCGGCCAACATGCCGCGGATCACATCGTCATCGGCAAGCGCGAGCGCCTCTGCCTTGCATGGATCGGTCATTCGGGTGCCCCTCTATCGGGCCACATTACGCCTTGGCCAGAATGGCGCAACATGGCGGCGAGCGCCTTGATCGAGAGCAGGAGGGCATCGCGATTCGAGGATCGCCCCGGATCACGCCACGGCGCTTCGCCGGCTCGACCGGAAGCTGGCGGACGTCAGGGCTGCGCGCCCTCGACCAGGAACACCCGCCCCTTCGACGCGCGCTGCCGAATCGGCGCGATCGCGCGATACTCGGGCGAGGCTTCGAACGCCTGGGCGGCAGCGAGGCTGGGGAATTCGATCAGCACGACGCGGTCGGCCGGCGGCGCGCCCTCGACGGACACGGTCCGGCCGCCGCGCGCGATATAGACGCCGCCGTGTCGCGCGACGATCGCCGCCGCCTGGGGCGCATAGCTCTTGTAGGTCGCGGGATCGGTCACGGTGAATTCGGCGACGACATAGGCCTTGGGCGCCGGCGCGGTGGCGGCATGGACCCCGCCGACCGCCGCCATCGCGACCATGGCGCCGACGATTCCCGACACGAGATGCTTACGCTCGACCATGGCGTTCCTCCCTGGATGGCCGAGCGCAGCGCTCAGCCCGAATTCCTCAGCGCCGTTGCGATCGCGTTGATCGACAGCAGGATGCCCTCGCCGATGCGCGGATCGTCCTCGCCGGCGCGGTGGCGCTTCATCAATTCGATCTGGAGCAGGTTGAGCGGCTCGATATAGGGCAGGCGCAGCCGGATCGAGGCGTCGAGCTTGGGGTGCTTTTCGAGCAGCCGCGACTGGCCGGTGGCGTCGAGCAGGCCGTCGCGCGCGAGTTCCCACCCGTCGCGGATGCGCGGGAAGATCGCGTCGGCCAGGGCGCGGTCCTTGACCAGCGCGCAATAGCGTTCGGCGATGCCCATGTCAGACTTGGCGATCACCTGCTCCATATTGTCGAGCGTGGCGGCGAAGAACGGCCAGGCGTCGGCCATTTCGCGCAGCAGCGCCTTGTCCTCGAACGCCGCCAGCGCCTGGCCGACGCCGTACCAGCCCGGCAGCATGACGCGCGCCTGCGCCCAGCTGAATACCCAGGGGATCGCGCGCAGATCCTCGATCGCGTCCGATTTCTTGCGGCTCGCCGGGCGGCTGCCGATCTTGAGGTTGGCGATCTCGGCGATGGGGGTAAGGTCGCGGAAGAAGGTGCGGAATCCCTCGGTCTCGTAGACCAGCCCGCGATAGGCCTTGAACGCGGTCGCCGAGAGCTCGTCCATCGCCGCGCCGAAACGCTGGCGGTCGGCGTCCGACAGCGCGGGCGGTTCGAGGCTGGCGAGCAGCGTCGCGGCCGCCATCGCCTCGAGATTGGCGGTGGCGCTCTCGCGCGTGCCGTATTTGGCGGCGATCACCTCGCCCTGTTCGGTGATGCGGATGCGGCCCTGCACCGACCCCGGCGGCTGCGCCTGGATCGCGGCGAAGGACGACCCGCCGCCGCGCCCGACCGCGCCGCCGCGGCCATGGAACAATTGCATCCCGACATGCGCCTGCTCGAACACCGGTTCGAGCGCTTCGGAGGCGCGGCTCAATTGCCAGGTCGAGGTGAGGTAGCCGCCGTCCTTGTTCGAATCCGAATAGCCGATCATCACTTCCTGGACACCGCGCCCAACCGCGAGGCCGGCGATCTCGGGCAGGCCGAACCATTGGCCCATGATGGCGGGCGCCGCCTCCAGATCGCTGACCGTCTCGAACAGCGGCACCGCCATGATCGTCGCGGTCGGCGGATCGCCGGGCAGGTACAACCCGACTTCCTTGAGCATCAGATGGACTTCGAGCAGGTCGGAAACCGACATCGCCATCGAGACGATATATTGGCGGATGCAGGCCGGCCCGTATTTGCGGTGCGCTTCGGCCGCCGCGCGCAGGATCGCGATCTCGGACGCGGTGTCGGGGCTATAGGCCGCATAGGGGCTGACCAAGGGCCGGACGTTGGCGAGTTCGCGGCGGAGCAGCGCAACGCGCGCGGGCTCGTCGAGGCTCGCATAATCGTCCTCGACCCCCGCGACCTTGAGCAATTCGGCGACGGTGCGCTCGTGCACCGCGCTGTTCTGGCGCAGATCGAGCGTCGCAAGATGGAAGCCGAACGTGTCGACCGCGCGGATCAGCCGCCCGACCGCCCCACCCGAGGCGAGCGGCCCTTCACCTTCCCCGGCCAGCGCATGCGCGATCGTGACGAGATCGCGGCGCAGCGCCTGAGGATCGGCATAAGGCTCGCCCTTGAGCGCGGCGGGGCGTGGCGCGGCCTTGCCGGTCAGCGCGCGATGCGTGGCGTCGAGCCGCGCGTACACGCCCGACAGCGCGCGCCGATACGGCTCGTCGCTGCGGCTCGGCGCATCGTCCCCGCTCGCCGCCGCCAATTGGAGCAGATCGTCGCTGACCCGCGCATGCTCGGTCGAGATCGACAGTTCGGCGCCGATCGTGTGGACCGCGTCGAGATAATAACCGAGCACCGCCTCGCACGACCGCGCCAGCGCGGCGGTCAGCGATTCCGCCACCACATTGGGATTGCCGTCGCGGTCTCCACCGATCCAGCTCCCGGGCTTGAGGAAGCTCGGCGTCCGCTCGCCGAGCGCGCGGTCCCAGCGCTGGTAGAGCCCGGGCAGCACCGGCAGGAACACGTCGCGCAGATAGGAAAGTGCGGTCTCGACCTCGTCGGCGACATAGAGCCGCTCGCGGCGCAGCACGCGCGTCTGCCACAGGAGCGCGATCTGGCGGGTGATCGCCTGTTCGACATCGTCGCCCTCGACCGTCGTCTTGGTGCCGCGGTCGCGCAGCGCCATCAATTGCGCGATACGGTTGCGATGGTCGATCATCGACTTGCGCCGCACCTCGGTCGGGTGCGCGGTCAGCACCGGCGCGACCAGCGCATGGTCGAGCAGGCGCATCACCTTGTCCTTGTCGATCCCCTGCGCGGTCAGGCGCTCGAGCGCCGCCGCGACGTCCGCGCCGGGTTCGGCCGCGACGCCCTGGCGATCCTCGGCGAGATTGGCGAGCATCGAGAACAACATGAAGCCGCGCACGAAATCGAGCGTCTCGTCGAGCGACAGCCGGTCGAGCCCGAGATCGACGTCGCCGCCGACCCCGCGATGGCGGTCGACCGAGGTCGAGCGGATATATTCGGTGCGCTTGAACAACGCCTCGCCACCATAAGCGCGGATCACGTCGCCCAGCAGCTTGCCGAGGAAACGGACGTCGGGATTGTTTGCGATGGTAGGAAGGTCGGCCATGAGTTCCTGCTGCACTGCAGCGCGGCCTGGGTCAATCATTTCGTCACTTGGCTCATTCATGGCATTTTATTCCAAGATTGCACTCGGAGAGGGTGCATACGTGTGCATAAATCAATTTGGCCGCAGCGGAGGTCCTCACCCACTTCCGTCATCCCCGCGACAGCGGCGAACATACCGGAAGGTGAAGTTGGCAGCACGCGGATAAGTGATCGAGGCTACCAAGCTGGCCAATACTGCTCGTCACCCCGGCCTTGTGCCGGGGTCCGCAGAGCCGCACGGAAAGGCCCTCGAGCCTCTTATCCAGAACCAAGCAGCCCGGCGGATCCCGGCACAAGGCCGGGATGACCGTTTGAATTGAGGCCACGGTCACAGCACATTCTTCAACTCGAATGCTACGCGACGACCGGACTTTTCGAAAAAGGAGCCCTACGCCTCCAACTCGACGTCCCAATATAGCCAGTCGTGCCAGGTGTCGTGAAGATGGTTCGGCGGGAACGACCGCCCATGTTCCTGCAATTGCCAGCTCGTCGGGCGGATCGGCTCGACATGGAGCGGCATCTTCGCTTCGCGCGGTGTCCGCCCGCCCTTGCGCAGATTGCACGGCGCGCAGGCGGTGGCGACATTCTCCCAGGTCGTACGGCCGCCATAGGCCCGCGGAATGACGTGATCGAAGGTCAGGTCCTTGTGCGTGCCGCAATATTGGCACTGGAAACGGTCGCGCAGGAACAGGTTGAACCGGGTGAAGGCGGGGAACGCGCTCGGCCGGACATATTGCTTGAGCGCGATGACGCTGGGCAGCTTCAACGCGAAATTCGGGCTGCGCACTTCGCGCTCGTAATGCGCGACGATGTCCACACGATCCAAAAAGACCGCCTTGACGGCGGTCTGCCAGGGCCAGACGGAGAGCGGGTAATAGCTGAGCGGCGTGTAGTCGGCGTTCAGCACCAACGCGGGACAACTGTCCGGATGTCGCATCAGGTCGGGATGAAACACGCTTTCCCCCTTCGCTTTCCTGGCAGGCGTAAAGCCGATCAGGATGACGCCATGATGACAGCACAGGCCGCGACTCGCGGTCAAGAGTCGCTGCGATGATCGTCAGCCGTTTCGCGCCGAGCCCAACCGGAGGGTTGCATTTGGGCCACGCCTGGTCGGCGATCCAGGCGCACGATCGCGCGCGCGACCATAATGGACGCTTCCTGCTGAGGATCGAGGACACCGACGTCACGCGCTCGCGCCCCGAGCATGTCGCGGGGATATTGGAAGACCTCGAATGGCTCGGGCTGGGCTGGGACGATCTGTCGATCCAGTCCGAGCGGCTGGCGTTCTACGACGCCGCGCTCGACCGGCTGCGCGAGGAGGGGCTCGCCTATCCCTGCTTCTGCACCCGCGCCGAGATCGCCCGCGAAGTCGCCGCGAGCCTGCACGCGCCGCACGGCCCCGACGGCCCGCTCTACCCCGGCACCTGCCGCGCGCTCGACCCGGCGACGCGCGGAGAGCGGATGGCGAGCGAGGCTTATGCTTGGCGGCTCGACGCCGGCGAAGCCGCGGGGCGGGCAGGCCCCTTGACCTGGACCGACGAACTTGCCGGCACAATACCGGTCGAGCCGCTGATGCTCGGCGACCTCGTGCTCAAGGGCAAGGATCGACCGGCGAGCTATCACCTCGCGGTGGTGGTCGACGATGCCGCGCAAGGCATCACGCATGTCGTCCGCGGCCGCGACATCGTGCCCTCGACCCACGCACATCGCCTACTCCAGGCGGTGCTGGATTTGCCTGAGCCGGTCTATCACCACCATGCGCTGGTGCTTGGTGCCGAAGGCGACCGGCTCGCCAAGCGGCACGGCGCACCGACGCTGGCCGATTGGCGTGCTGAAGGGATGGGCGGTGTAGCACTCGCTAGCCGGCTGCGCGCTGGCGAGCTACCCGTCGGCTTTGGCTTCGATCGCTAACGGCGTCGCCTCTGAAAGGGTGATGTAGGCACTTGGCGCGACCGACCCGAGAGCGCCCTTGACTCCTAAATCTACATATGTTGTATTTCTGACATGGCAACCAATCGTCGCCCCTCCAAACAGATGCTCAGGCTCCTCGACGCGCTGTCTGTGACGCCTCGCGAGTGGCGCCACGGCTACGACATCATCAAAGAGACCGGGCTCTTGTCCGGCACGCTCTATCCGTTGCTGATGCGCATGACGGATCAGGGGCTGGTCGAGGCGGAATGGCACGAACCGGCACAGCCCGGCAGGCCCGCGCGCCACGCCTATCGGTTGACGGCGCAGGGCCTCGCGCTCGCGCGGGCAACGGCCGGGGAGCAGGGCCTGTCGAGTTTCAGGGAGATATCCGTATGACGGTGACCCTTGCACGTGCCGTCATGGCGCTGGCGGAAGCCTGCCTTGGCGATCATCGCCGCGACTGGGCGCTGGCGATGCGGTCCGAATTGGACGTCGCCATCGACGACCGAAAGCCGCTCGGCTTCGCGGTCGGTTGCCTGACGGGCGCGTTGCGCGACATGCCGAAGCATGGGGAGGGACGGTTTACGCTGACCAGCCATGCCGTCGCCCTGGGCCTCTTCCCGATCGCTGCGCTGTTGATCGTGGGTACGGCCTCCGGTTTTCCCTTTCTGCCGTCGGGGCATGCGGGACTATCGGGCTGGCTCGCTGGAAGTGGCGCACCGTCGCCATTGCTGACGCCCTGGAACCGCGGTTTTGCCCCGGCTTTGGCGGTCCTGGTCTGGGGGATCGTCGCGGGACACTTGCTGATGCCCTGGTTCATTCTGGAGCGCGATTGGACGCGCGTCGCCACCCTGGCACGCGTCAACAGCGCCGCCACGGTCACGCTCTTCCTGTTCACCGGTGTATTGTTTCTCGATGTGGCGTTCATGCTGCTGCCGGCGGTCGCGCTCGCGATCGAACTCCTCGCGATCTGGCATCTGTACCAATGGCAGACGCATCTTTTCGCCGGCGCGCCGCCCGGGACGCCGGGCGCGTAGCCTTCGGAAATTCACCGCATAGCGTGTTGACTGAACCGGGCCGCCAGCCGCCCGCGGGGGACACGTGCGCCTTTCCTTCAACGCAGTGTGGATGGAGACAAGAGATGAACATGCCTCTCGCGATGATCGCCCTCGTCATGGCAGCGGTACCGGCCGCATCGGCGCCATCGCCGCAACCGGCGTCGTCGCCGTTCTTCGGTTTGTGGAAACTTGACACCGGATCGATGACGGCGCCGGTCGATGCGCGTCCCGCCAGCGTGACCGCCGAATTTGCCGATGTCGGGGCGGGTGTCTGGAACACTACCTATGTCATCACCGCGAGAGACGGCAGCGCGCGGCGCATGACCTCGCGCGAACGGCTCGACGGGCAGACCGTCCCGATTGCCGGCGATCAGACGGAGGCCGACAGCGTCGCGATGACCAGTCCTCAGCCGGGCGTATTGGTGATGGGGCTGGCCAAAGGCGGCAAGCTCGGGTCGGTGCGGGTCTATACTTTATCGTCGGATGGCAGCGAGATGATAGAGAACGCTACGGTCGTCGGCGACGATGGCAAACCCACGGTCCGCCGCTTCCGCTGGGTGCGATGACCTCCGGGGCAGCTTGCGGACGAAACAGCGTGCTCGCACCAAAATGATCGCCACGCGGCGCCCCATCCCCGTGAACTGTCCCTCACTCGTCACAACCTTCGCAATATTGGCCGACTATCTTGCCCGAGCACGCCAATGCGCGCGCGTTACCCGATCCCCGGATCAGGCAAGCCAGCTGACCGCCAAATAACGAATGCTTTCCGCTCAACCGCCGGAGCGTGTTTCACGCCACGATCTTGGCTGGCCCATCGAAGGATCGATATGCAACGGATAACGCTGCTTGCGGCCGTGTGGCTTGGGGCATGTACAGAACCGCCGCCGCCCATATCGGCACCGCAAGTGACGGTCGAAATAACCGATCTCGCGCTGAACACGGCGAGCGGAAGGGCTGCGCTCCGGCAGCGAGTCGCTGCGGCGGCGTATCAATTCTGCAAACTTCACGGCGCGGAAATCACGCCGATCGAGTCGCGCAAAGACCGTTGGTATTGCCCTGACATGACGCGCTCGGAAATCATGTACCGCATGACGCCATCGACTCGCCGGGCGTACGAGATCGCCAGACGCGAAGCCGGCGTTCGTGGCCGCGACCTCTGAATGCCATGACGAAAAATCATTGTGCGATCGCTTTCGGGCAATCCCGAACACCGCCCCACAACTCCTTTGGCACTCATGCCCCCATTGGCTTCGCGCCCGGCGAGGCCTAGATACGCCCCATGACCACTTTCCTCGCCCTGCTGCTGATCGCCGCGATGATCGCGACCGTCGTCGCGCTGGTCCGCGGCGTCGTCCTGTTCCTCAAGGGTGCGACCGACGATGTGAAGAGCGGCGAAGGGCCGAGCGCGACCTCGGTGCGGTCGAACCAGATGATGATGTACCGGATCATCTTCCAGGCGGTCGCGATCCTGATCGCGGTGCTGTTGCTGCTGCTCGTCGGCCGCCAGCACTGACCGGCTGACCGTTGGTCAAGCTCAACAAGATCTACACGCGGACCGGCGACGACGGCTCGACCGGGCTGGTCGGCGGCGGTCGCATCTCCAAGGCCGACCCGCTGATGGCGGCGATCGGCGACGTCGACGAGGCGAACAGCGCGATCGGCGTGGCGCTGACCGCGATCGCCGACGGTGAGACGACCGCCGCGCTGCGCCGCATCCAGAACGAATTGTTCGATCTCGGCGCCGATCTCGCCACCCCGCTCGACATTAACGAGGGCGCACTGCGGGTCACGCCCGAGCAGATCGCGCGGCTCGAGCGCGAGATCGACGGCATGAACGATCATCTGTCGCCGCTCACCAGCTTCGTCCTGCCGGGCGGCGCGGCGGGCGCGGCGCAGCTCCATCTGGCGCGCGCGATCGTGCGCCGGGCCGAGCGCAGCGCGGTCGCCGCGACGGGCGCGAGTCCGCTCAATCCCCAGGCATTGACCTATATCAATCGCCTCTCCGACTGGCTGTTCGTCGCCGCGCGGCGAATGAACAATTCGGGCGCCAGCGACGTTCTCTGGGTTCCCGGCGCCTCGCGCTGACCCCGCTTGGGTTTCGACCCTAAGTTCCTATGTGAGCGATTGACTCCGTCGGCGAAACGATCCTAAGAGGAACATAATGAGAACACGCCTCGGCCTCCGCCCCTCGCCGGAAGCGCTCGGCGCCCGCTATGCGTCGGTGCGCTCGCTGAGCGTCGCGTTGGTCGCGCGCCTGTCCGACGCCGATGCGACGATCCAGTCGATGGAGGATGCGTCACCCGCCAAATGGCATCTGGCGCATACGACCTGGTTCTTCGAGACGTTCGTGCTGCGCGACTTCGTGCCCGGCTACGCGCTCCACGACGAGCGCTTCCCGTTTCTGTTCAACAGCTATTACGAGGCCGAGGGGCGCCGCCACAGCCGCGCGCGCCGCGGCATGGTGACACGGCCGAGCCTGGACGAGGTGCTCGGCTATCGCGCCGCGGTCGACGCCGCGCTCGGCGCCGCTCTGCCCGATCTGCCCGAGGCGGCGCGCGAGCTGGTGCGGCTCGGTTGCCATCACGAGGAGCAGCATCAGGAATTGCTGCTGACCGACATCCTCCACCTCTTTTCCCAGAACCCGATCGAGCCGGCGATCTGGCCGGGGGCGCGCAAGGTGCCGGTGGCGGTACCCGACGCGATCGGCTGGATCGGGCATCCGGGCGGCATGGTCGAGATCGGGCACGACAGCCCGCATTTCGCATTCGATTGCGAAGGGCCGCGGCATACCGCCCTGCTCCACCCGCATGCGCTAGCCGATCGCACCGTGACCAATGGCGAATGGGCCGCGTTCATCGCCGACGGCGGCTATGCCGAGCCGCGCCACTGGCTGTCCGACGGCTGGGCCTGGGTGCAGCGCGAGGGCGTCGACGCGCCGCTCTATTGGGAACGGCGCGATGGCGCCTGGACGCGGTTCGGGCTCGACGGGCGGCGGCCGATCGACCCCGCGGCACCGGTCACGCATGTCAGCTTCTTCGAGGCCGACGCTTATGCCAGCTGGGCCGGCGCGCGCCTGCCGACCGAGGCGGAATGGGAAGCCGCGGCCGCCGCGCACGATCCCGACGGCGGCAATCAGCTCGACGACGCCGGCCCGGTCGAACCGCGCCCGTCGACCGGCGGCCCCGCCTTTTTCGGCGACGTCTGGGAATGGACCGGCAGCGCCTACCGCCCCTATCCCGGCTTCAAGCCGGCCGACGGCGCGGTCGGCGAATATAACGGCAAGTTCATGAGCGGGCAGTTCGTCCTGCGCGGCGGATCGTGCGCGACGCCGCGCGGCCATGCCCGGGCGAGCTACCGCAATTTCTTCTACCCCCATCAGCGCTGGCAGTTCACCGGCGTCCGCCTCGCGAAGGATATCTGATGCTCAAGCAGGAGATCGAGGACGGCACGCGAAGTTTCGCCGACCCCGCCTTTCGCGCCGATGTGATCGAGGGCCTGACGCGGCGGCCGCGCGCGATTCCGGCGCGCTGGTTCTACGACCGTCGCGGGTCCGAATTGTTCGAGGCGATCACCGAATTGCCCGAATATTATCCGACGCGGACCGAGACCGCGTTGCTGCGCGCGATCGCCGGCGGCATCGCCGAGCGCGTCGGACCGGGGCGCGCAGTGGTCGAGTTCGGGTCGGGGTCGTCGACCAAGACGCCGATCGTCCTCCAGGCGGTCGACCCTTCCGCCTATGTCCCGATCGACATTTCGGGCGACTTCCTGCGCGACTCCTCGCGCGCGCTGTCCGAGCGATTTCCGGGGCTGCCGGTGTTCCCGGTCGAGGCGGACTTCCTGAAACCCATCGCGCTCCCCGAACAGGTTCGCGCCGCGCCCAAGCTCGGCTTCTTCCCCGGTTCGACGATCGGCAACATGACCCCCTTGGCGTCGACCGATCTGCTCCGCGCGATGCGGACCTCGCTGGGGCAAGGCGCGATGCTGCTGATCGGGATGGACCGGGTCAAGGACCCGGGCGTGCTGGAGCGCGCCTATGACGATGCCGCCGGCGTGACCGCTCAATTCAATCTCAACCTGCTCGAGCGGATCAACCGCGAGCTCGACGGCACGATTCCGATCGACGCCTTCCGCCATCGCGCGATCTGGAACGACGACCGCGCGCGGATAGAGATGCACCTGGAAGCAATGCGCGACACGCGGTTCACGGTCGAGGGGCGGCCGTTCTCGATCGCCGCGGGCGAGACGATCCACACCGAGAACAGCCACAAATACGGCCCGCGCGACGCCCGCATCCTGCTCCGCGCGGGCGGCTGGACCCCGATCGCCGAATGGACTGACGCGCAAGACCAGTTCGCGCTTTACCTGGCAGAAGCGCAGGCGCTACGCGTCGCGCCGTGAGCGACCCGACCAATGTGCACCGCGCCGCCGCGACCGGGTTCGCGGACGGTGCCGACGTCTACGCCGCGAGCCGCCCGGCCTATCCCGACACCGCGCTCGACTGGCTCCGCGAGTGCATCGCGATCGGAGCGGGCAGCAAGGTGGTGGAGGTCGGCGCGGGCACCGGCCTGTTCACCCGCCTGCTGCTCGATACCGGCGCGACCGTGCTGGCGACCGATCCCGTATCCGAGATGCTCGCACACCTCGCTTCGACCTTGCCGGGCGCGGCGACCGCGGTGGCGAGCGCCGATGCCTTGCCGGTCGCCGACGGCTCGGTCGACGCAGTGATTTGCGCCACCGCCTTCCACTGGTTCGCGACGCCTCAGGTGCTCGCCGAATTCCGCCGCATACTGCGGCCGGGCGGGACGCTCGGACTGATCTGGAACGTGCGCGACGGCGATGTGCCATGGGTCCGCCGCCTGTCGGAGATCACCGACCGCTACCAAGGCGACGCCCCGCGCCAGAAGTCGCAGGCCTGGCGTGACGCCTTCCCCGCGCCGGGGTTCTCGGATCTCGACGAAACGGTGATGCGCTACGACCATGTCGGCACGCCCGAGGACGTCATCATCGGCCGCACGCTCTCGACCAGCTTCATCGCCGCGCTGCCCGACGATCGGCGCGCGCAGGCCGTCGATGAGGTCCGCGCGATGATCGCCGCCGCGCCCGAGCTCGCGGGACGCGAGACGGTCGCCTTCCCCTATCTGACCAAGGCCTATGACTGCCGTAGGATAGACTGACGGCTGCGCGCCGGCTGGGTGCTCGATCGAGCATTTCCAACGCCCCGCTTGCCGCGGTGGCGACGCCACGGCTAGGGCAGCCACCAGATCAATAGTTCGCGAGGAAATGACATGCAGAGCGTCGGCGTGATCGGGGCGGGACAGATGGGCGCGGGGATCGCGCAGGTATCGGCGCAGGCCGGCTATCATGTGCTGCTCGCCGACGTGTCGAAGGAACGCGCCGACGCCGGCAAGGCGGGAATCGCGCAATTGCTGGCGCGCGCAGTATCGAAGGAAAAGATCACCGCCGAGTCCGCCGACCAGGCGCTCGCGCGGATCGAGACGATCGAGGGTCCGTCGGCGATGGGCAAATGCGGGCTGGTCATCGAGGCGGCGACCGAGCGCGAGGAGATCAAGCGCGCGATCTTCGCCGAGGTCGGCAAGGTGCTCGGCGCACACGCGGTGCTGGCGTCGAATACGTCGTCGATCCCGATCACCCGCCTCGCCCAGGCGTCGCCCGATCCGAAGCGCTTCATCGGCGTGCACTTCTTCAACCCCGTGCCCGTCATGGGGCTGATAGAGATCATCCGCGGCCTCGCAACCAGCAACGACACCGTCCAACTGATCGAGACCTATGCCGCCGCGCTCGGCAAGCAGGTGGTGCGCGCCAACGACGCGCCGGGGTTCATCGTCAACCGCATCCTGATGCCGATGCTCAACGAAGCGTGTTTCGCGCTCGGCGAGGGCGTCGCGACGATCAAGGACATCGACCTCGCCTGCCAGCTCGGGCTCAACCATCCGATGGGCCCGCTGACGCTCGCCGACTTCATCGGGCTCGATACCTGCCTCGAGATCACGCGCGTGCTGTTCGAGGGCACGGGCGATCCCAAGTTCCGCCCGGCGCCGCTGCTGGTGAAATATGTCGAGGCCGGCTGGTACGGCCGCAAGACCGGGCGCGGCTTCTACGATTATTCGGGCGCGGAGCCGGTGCCGACGCGGTGAGGATGGAACCGAGGCACGCCTAGGCCTGAGCTGCGTTCAAACCCTCCGTTCGTGCTGAGCTTGTCGAAGCACGGTGGCTCGGATTCCCGAGCAACATAGGTGCCCTTCGACAAGCTCAGGGCGAACGGACGTGGGCCCGGACTTTCTGTGCGGGCAGGGAGACCAGCTCCTTACGAAATCAGCAACCCGGCCAGCGCCGCGGACATCAGATTCGCCAGGCTACCCGCCGCCAGCGCGCGCAGGCCGAGCTTGGCGATCATCGGCCGCTGGTTGGGGGCGAGGCTGCCGGTCACCGCCATCTGGATCGCGATCGACGAGAAATTGGCGAACCCGCAGAGCGCGAAGGTCACCACCGCGACCGTGCGATGGCTGAGCGTCTCCTTGACCTTGCCGAGGTCGATATAGGCGACGAATTCGTTGAGCACGATCTTCTCGCCGAAGAAGCCACCCGCCGCCCCGGCTTCGTTCCACGGCACGTTGAGCAGGAACATGACCGGCTTGAAGACATAACCGAGCAGGCCCTGGAAAGTCAGGTTGGCGATCCCGAACCAATTGCCGATCCCGGTCAGCATGCCGTTGGCGAGCGCGACCAGCGCCACGAACGCCAGCACCATCGCGCCGACCGCGACCGCCAGCCGCACGCCGGTCTGCGCGCCCTGCGCCGCCGCCATGATGATGTTGGCGGGCTTTTCCTCGTCATGCGTCGCCTCGGGCAGCGGCTCGCCGAGGGTGCCGCCTTCGGGCAGCAGCGCCGCCGGACCCTGGCCGCTGATCCGCGCCTCGGGCAAGGTGATCGCCGCATCTTCCTGCGCCAGCGTCAGCGTGTCGGGCATGATGATCTTGGCCATCAGGATTCCGCCCGGCGCCGCCATGAAGCTCGCCGCGAGCAGATAGTCGATGCTGATCCCCATCGAGGCATAGGCCGCGAGGATCGTGCCCGCGACGCCCGCCATGCCGCTGGTCATCACGGTGAACAGCTGCGCCGGGGTCAGGCTGGCCAGATAGGGGCGGATCACCAGCGGCGATTCGGACTGGCCGACGAAGATGTTGGCCGCCGCGCACAGCGATTCGACCTTGCTGACGCCGATCACCTTTTCGATAGCGCCGCCGATCCAGCGCACCACGAACTGCATGATGTTGAGGTAATAGAGGATCGAGACCAGCGACGCGAAGAAGATGATCACCGGTAGCGCCGCGATCGCGAAGCTGTGCCCACCGATCGCATCGCTGGCGAGCGGGCCGAAGATGAAGTCGACGCCGGCCTTGGCATAGCCAAGCAGATTGGCGACGCCGCCCGACATCCAGGCGAGCACCGCCTTGCCCGCGGGCACGTACAGCACCAGCCATGCGATCGCCGCCTGCAGCGCGAAGGCCGCGCCGACCACGCGCAGGCGAATCGCGCGGCGGTTGGTCGACAGCAGCAGCGCGATGCCCAGAATCACGGCGATGCCGGCGATGCCGATCAGGAAACGTTGCATTCTCGGTAAGCCCCCGCTGGTTCCCACGGCGCGTGCGGCGACGGCCGGGAGCCCGCGCACGCTGATGGGATCGTTCGAATTTGTCTGCGACTATGGCGGCAAAAACGGGACTAGGACAGCCCCTTGCGCACGCGCGCCTGTACCCGCGTACACCGCTGCGAAAGTCGTTCATCTTCGCCGTATCACCCTTTATGGTGCCGACAGCCCGCGCCGCGTGGCCCTGGGCGCTTGCAGAGGAGCAAGACCGATGAACCAAATCATGAAGATGACGGTGGCCGCAGCGATGCTGGCGGGAATCGGCACCGTCGCGCCGGCGTTCGCGGCAGATAACGTGATGAAGGTATGCGGCGCCAAGTATCAGGCGGCCAAGACCGCAAAATCGATCCCAGCGACCGAGACATGGAACCAGTATCTCGCGCAATGCCGCGCCTCGCTCGCCAAGCCCGCAGCGGTGACTGCCCCGGTCAAGCCGGTCCCGCCGGTCGCCACCAAGCCCGCAATTGCCAAGCCCGCGGTAGTCACGGCCAAGCTCGCGGCGAAGACGCCCGGTCAGCCGAGTCCGGCGCAGGCCGCGATGTACGCGCGCGAGCGGCAGTGCGGCGCGCAATACCGCGCCGACAAGGCGGCGAAGAAGATCCCCGCCGGCCAGACCTGGCCGCAATATTGGAGCGCCTGCAACAAGCGCATGAAATAGGGAATCTGCCTGCTGCCTCCCCGGGGCACGCGCAGGGCTGAAGCGATAACCAAAAGATCCTCCCCGGAACGGGGAGGAATTAGACGCGGCCCATTCCGGGCCCATGGGAACAATCCAGGAACAGAATGATCGGAAATGGAGGTATCTCGCCACCATCAGCGGGCTGGGTAGGCTATGCCCCTTCCCATGGGCAGCGGTTCTCTGTTCCTCCGCTGCCCAACCCGAAAGGAGATGGGATGACCCCGATCGTGAAGATGGCGATGACCGCGTTGATGGCCGCAGGCATGGGCGCCACGGCGCACCCGGCATCGGCTGCCGACCCCGGCAATCCGATGAAGATATGCGGCGCCAAATACCAGGAAGAGAAGACTGCCCGCACGCTGCCCGCCGGGCAGACCTGGGTACAGTTCCTCGCGCAATGCCGGACGTCGCTGCCCAAGCCCGCCGCTGTCGCCGCCGACAGACCGGGCGCTCCGGCGGGAGGCAGGCCCGCCCGAAGCACCGCGCAGACGGCGACCGCCGCGCGCCAGCACCAGTGCGGCGAGCAGTGGAAGGCCGACAAGGCCGCCGGCAAGATTCCCGCGGGACAGACTTGGCCGCAATATTGGAGCGCTTGCAACAAGCGGCTGAAGTGACCCTCGGGGGCGGCCCGGTGGACACCCCCGTCGACCGGGCCGTTTTGATGCGCGCCTACCGGAGCGTTTGACGCGCGCGGAATTGGCGCTAGCGTCGCGCCGCATGGAAACACCCGCTCCCGCCCAAGAGGCAAAGCTGTCGCGTTCGCTCTTCGTCTTCTCGATCCTTTATGGCGGCATGGTCTGCATGGCCGGCGTGCTGGGGGTCAAACAGGTCGCGCTCGGCCCGCTCGCGGTGGAAGCGGGCATTTTCGGCTTCCTGTTGCTCGTCGTGCTATCCAGCGCGGTCGCCGAAATCCACGGCCAGAAGACCGCGACGATGCTCGTCCGGTTCGGCTTCGTGCCGCTGTTCGTATCCGCTGCCCTGATCCAGATCGTCCTGGCGCTGCCGCATGACAAGGGCATGTATCCGCCGGCGATCGACGCCTTCCCGATCGTCGTCGGCCAGAGCGTGCGGATGATGCTCGCGGGCTTCATCTCCTACGGCATCTCGCAGACGCTCAACGTCTTCATCTTCTCCAAGCTCAAGGGCAAGGAAGGCCAGGGCCGATTGGTCTGGTTCCGCGGCATGGTGGCGAGCGTCGTCAGCCAGATCGTCGATACGGTGCTGTTCATCACCATCTCGTTCTACGGCGAGCGCCCGATCGTGCAGTTGATGGAAGGGCAGATGCTGACCAAGGTCGTGCTGTCGATCGTCCTGGTACCGTTCCTGATCACCGCCTTCGTCGCGCTCGGGAAACGGCTGGATCGCGCCTGAGCCTCTTCCCCGTTCGCCCTGAACTTGTCGAAGCATATCCTGAGCGGCTGGCTTGCCAGCCCGCCGAAGGGGCCCGAGGAGCCAGGTGCTTCGACAAGCTCAGCACGAACGGGTTGGGGTTGGACGCAGCTTGTCCTAAAGGCCTCGCCATGACCGATCACGCGCCCTCGCCCCAATTGCTCGCCAAGGCCGAAACGCTCGTCGAGGCGCTGCCCTACATGCAGCGCTACGCGGGACAGACCTTCGTCATCAAATATGGCGGCCACGCGATGGGCGATCCCGAGGCGCAGCGCGACTTCGCCGAGGACGTCGTGTTGTTGAAGGCGGTCGGCATCAACCCGGTCGTCGTCCATGGCGGCGGCCCGCAGATCGGCTCGATGCTCAAGCGGCTGGGGGTCGAATCGCAATTCATCGGCGGCCTGCGCGTCACCGACGCCGCCACCGCCGAGGTTGCCGAGATGGTGCTCGCCGGCAAGATCAACAAGGAAATCGTCGGCTGGATCGCCGCCTTGGGCGGCCGCGCGGTCGGCATTTCGGGCAAGGACGCCAATCTGGTGATCGCCGAAAAGGTCACGCGCACCGAGCCCGATCGCAATTCGGGGATCGAACGCCATGTCGACTTGGGGTTCGTCGGTGAGCCGGTGAAGGTCGATCCCTCGATCCTCAAGAACCTGGCGCGCGACGGTTTCATCCCGGTGGTCGCCCCGGTTGCGCTGGGCGTGGACGGCGAAACCTACAATATAAACGCCGACACCATGGCGGGGGCGATCGCCGGCGCCTTGGGCGCGACGCGCTTCTTCCTGCTGACCGACGTCGCGGGCGTGCTCAACAAGGCGGGCGAACTCCAGACCGACCTCGACCGCGCGGCGATCGAGGCGATGAAGGACGACGGCACCATCTCGGGGGGGATGATCCCCAAGGTCGATACCTGCGTCTCGGCGGTCGAGGCGGGAGTCGAAGCCGCCGTCATCCTCGACGGGCGCGTGCCCCATGGCATGCTGCTCGAAATCTTCACGCGGCGCGGCGCCGGCACGCTGGTGCGCGCCTGACCTTGCCGCACCCGCCCTCGTTGGTGTATTAATCGGTCAGCACACTGGAGACCGCCTTGAGTTCGTTCCTGCTAATGCTCCTGAACATCGTCCAGATCCTGCTCGATGTCGCCAGCTTCATCATCATCGCGCAATTCGTGCTGTCGATCCTGATCGCGTTCAACGTCGTCAGCCGCCACAGCGATTTCGTCGACGGCCTGTGGCGCGGGCTCGCGACGATCACCGATCCGATCTACCGGCCGATCCGCCGTATCCTGCCCGATACCGGCGCGATCGACTTTTCGCCCATGGTCGTGCTGATCATCATCCGCATCCTGAGCGCCGCCGTCCTGCCCTGGCTCGGCGGGCTGATCTACGGCATGTGACCGGCAAGCGCGCGGACGGCATCGAGATCGCCGTCCGGGTGACACCGCGCGCGGGCCGCAACAGGCTCGAAGCCGGCCCCGGCCATGCCGTCGCGCGGCTCACCGCGCCGCCGGTCGACGGCGTCGCCAACGCCGCGCTGATCGAGCTGGTCGCCATGCATTTCGGCGTGCCGCGACGCGACGTGCGGCTGATCGCGGGTGATCGTGCCCGGCTGAAAAGAGTGTCGATCGCCGGCGATGCCGAAGCGCTGGCGAAGATCGCCGCCGCACTCTATCAGGCCGGGACATGACGGCGAGCATCATCGATGGGAAAGCCTTCGCGCAGGGTTTGCGCGAGCGCGTGGCGCAACAGGTCGCGGCGTTCCGCGCGGCGGCGGGCCGCGCGCCCGGTCTCGCGGTGGTGCTGGTCGGCGAGGATCCGGCCTCGGCGGTCTATGTCCGCAACAAGCACAAGGCGACCGTCGCCGCAGGGATGGAGAGCTTCGAGCACAAGCTCGCCGCCAACACATCGCAGGACGATCTGCTGGCGCTGGTCGACCGACTCAATGCCGATCCGGCGGTCGACGGTATCCTGGTCCAGCTGCCGCTGCCCGATCATATCGACGAGCGCGCGGTGACGACGCGGATCGACCCCGACAAGGACGTCGACGGCTTCCACCCCGTCAATGCCGGGCGGTTGGCGACCGGCCTCAACGGCTTCGTGCCGTGCACACCGCTCGGCTGCGTGATGCTGCTCAAGGACCAGCTCGGCGATCTCACCGGGCTCGACGCGGTGGTGATCGGGCGGTCCAACATCGTCGGGAAGCCGATGGCGCAATTGCTGACGAGGGAAAGCTGCACCGTCACGATCGCGCATTCGAAGACCAAGGACCTGTCGAGCGTGGTCAAGCGCGCCGACATCGTCGTCGCCGCGGTCGGGCGGCCGGAAATGATCAAGGGCGACTGGATCAAGCCGGGCGCTTGCGTGATCGACGTCGGCATCAACCGCACCGAGCAGGGCCTGGTCGGCGACGTCGATTTCGCCGGCGCGCTCAGCGTCGCGGGTGCGGTTACCCCGGTGCCGGGCGGGGTCGGGCCGATGACGATCGCGGTGCTGCTGCGGAACACATTGGTGTCGGCACACCGGCGCGAGAAGGTGCCCTACGACAAGGAGGCGCTATGATCCCATTGCTGCTGATGCTGGCGGGGGCGCCGGCAAGCACGCCGGTCGACGCCGAGCGCGCCTTCGCGGCCGACGCCAGGACGATCGGGCAATGGACGGCGTTCCGCAAATGGTCGACCGACGACGCAGTGCTGTTCGTGCCGCAGCCGACGAATGCGCATGACTTTCTGAAGGACCGCAAGGATCCGCCCAAGGCGATCGACTGGTGGCCGACCGCGAGCTACGTCTCGTGCGACGGCAAACAGGCCGTCAATACGGGCGGCTGGCTGCGGCCCGACGGCAGTGTCGGCTATTTCACCACCGTCTGGCAGCGACAGGCCGACGGCAGCTGGAAATGGACGGTGGACGGCGGGGACGGCTTGACCAGGCCCCGCGAGCGCGGCGAGCCCAAGGTGGTGCGTGCGTCCTGCAAGGGAATTCAACCGGTCGTCGTCCTGTCGCAGCCGCCCAATGAAGGCGGCTCGCCCGACCGGTCGCTGTTCTGGAAATACGAGGTCGAGCCGGATGGCGCGCGTCGCTTCCAGGCATTCCTGTGGAACGGCAGCACTTTCAAGCCGGTGATCGACGACAAGATCGCGGCTCCGCCCAAATGATCGAACTCTACCTCTCCGCCCTCGTCACTTTCTTCGTCGTCATCGACCCGCCCGGCTGCGCGCCGATCTATGCCGGGCTGACCAAGGGCGCGACGCCGGAGCATCGCCGGGCAATGGCGATCCGCGCGGTGATCGTCGCGTCGATCATCCTGTTCGTGTTCGCCGCGGTCGGCGAGGCGCTGCTCAAGGCGCTCGGCGTCAGCCTGTCGGCGTTCCGCATCGCGGGCGGGATCATGCTGTTCCTGATCGCGCTCGAAATGGTGTTCGAGAAGCGCACCGAACGCCGCGAGGACCGCGCCGCCAAGGTCGCGCAGACACCCGAGGTCGAAGACGTCTCGATTTTCCCGATGGCGATGCCGATGATCGCCGGGCCGGGCTCGATCGCCTCGGTCATGCTGATGATGAGCCGCAACCATGGTGTCGAGCACGTCGCCGTGGTGATCGCCGCGCTCGCCACGATCCTGGCACTGACGCTGGTCGCCTTGCTCGCCGCCGGGCCGATGATGCGGCTGCTCGGCGCGCGGATCGAAGCGGTGATCACGCGCATCCTCGGTGTGCTGCTCGGCGCGCTCGCGGTCCAGTTCGTGATCGACGGGATCCGGATCAGCCTCGGGCTGAACTGACCCGCCTTTTCTTTCTCAAATCGTCGCCCCAGCGAAAGCTGGGGCCTCAGGCACAGGTGAAATGCGGCCCGAGATCCCAGCTTGCGCTGGGATGACGGAGGTCAATTGATCCGGAACAGCCTGAGCGGCGAGTTCTTCGGCAGCGGCAGCGGCTCGAGGAACGCGAAGCTCTCGCCCTTCGCCATGCGGTCGTAGAAGCCGCCCGGATTGCGCACGCGATAGATCGTCGATTCGGCCATGTTCGGGCAGATCAGCAGCAAGGTCGCACCGTGCCGCCTGGCGATCGCACGGAACTGCTCGGGGCTGCCGCCGAACGCGTGCTGGACGTCGAGGATCGCGTCGCCGTTGCGGTGATACGGTCCCGCCACCGCCTTGTGGTGAGTGACCGTGATGATCCGCGGGCCGAGATCGACGAAGCTGAAGATCGTCGCCGACGGATAGGCGTTCAGCGGCCGCAAGCTGCCGATATAGGGACAGCGCGACCCCGCACGGTTGATCGTGGTCAGCCGCGCATCAGGCTTGTCGATCGGCAGCAACTGCAGCGACAGCCCGCTGAACAGGCCCGAGGCGATCAGCACCACCGCGACCGGCCCGAACACGCGGACCAGCATGTTGGGGCTATCGAGCAACAGCGGCACCGCGATCCAGATCAGCGCCGCCGCGCCCGGCACCGCGAGCAGCTGCGCGCCCGGCCCCGCCCGCGCCTGCCATAGCAGCATCAGGCAGGCGAACAGCGTGAAGAGGGTCACCGCCGCCCAGCCGACCATCGTCGACGCACGGTCGTCGATCGCCCGCTTGGTCGCGATCGCCGCGCCGAGCAGGCCGATGATCGGCAGCGTCACGATCGGGAACGCCTGGCGGAAGGGATGCATGTAGATCGGCTTGGCCTCGCGCACATTGTCCAGCCAGTTGCGCACGAGTTCGGGTGAGGCCTGTTCGGGCCGGCCGAGGCATTGCGGGAACAGCAACGCGAACCCGATTGCGATCACCGCTCCTGCCGCCACCGCCAGGCCGAGCCGCGCCAGCCGCGATTGGGGGCTCAGCCAGGCGAGCACGAACAGCAGTCCGCCCGCCACCAGCATCACCGTCAGATAGACCGGCGTCAGCGCGTCGCAGCGCATCACCGTATTGGCATAGGAAGCGAAGGCGCCGTAGCCGAAGCCGGTACCGCTCGCGAGGCTGACCGCATAGGCCGCCATGCGGCGCGCCTCCGCGCGGTCCCAGATCCATTGCAGCGCGATGATCGCGCCCGCCATCGCCGCGAAGGGCAGCATTTCGAGCCCGATCGAGATGCTGACCGCGCTCGCCAGCCCGACGATCACCCCGCCGCGCGCGCCCTTGGGGTCGGAGAGGCCGGCGACGGTCAGGCTCAGCATCGCCAATTGCCAGCCGTGATGGTCGATCCGGTCGGGCGCGAACATCAGCATGGTCGGCGTGCACGCACAGACCAGCAAGGCGATCGCCAGCGGCCAGGAATGCGGGCTGACCAACCGGCGGACGGTCGCACCGAGGCCGACAAAGGCGATCGACAGCGGCAACAATGGCGCGATGCCGCAGGCGATCCGCTCCGCCTCGGGCGTGCCGAGAAACGGGCGGAGGACGAGGATCAGGCCCGCGATCGGCAGGTCGACGATGCGGCTCCAATGAATGTCGAACCCGCCCGGCGGGTTGAGGTAATAATTGCGCAGGTCGAACCAATCCTGCCCGTTCAGCAACGCGCGCACCTGCATCAGCCGCATATTGTCGTCGGTGTCGCCGAGCCCGAGCGCCTGGATCTGTCCCCAGCGATCGAACAGATACCAGAGCGTGACGCACAGCCATGCCAGCAGCGCGTACCGGATCCAATTTCGGTCGAACTCCACGACCAGGTCCGACCACCAACGTTCGACCTTGTTCAAAATGCTTCCCTCGCGCCTGGATGCGCTTTACGGGGGCGCCCACTCCCAGGGCAAGCGTGTGACGGCAATTCACAAACAAATCGATCAATGGAGAGAGAGCGGGCTGCTCGGCCAGCTGGTCCGCTTCGGCATCGCCGGCGGAATCTCGACGCTGATCTATTCGGCCGTCTACCTGCCGCTCACCACCTGGGTGTTCCGCGGCGCGCACGCGGTCTATGCGGTGCCGTTCGCCTTCGCCATCGCGGTCACCGCGGGATTCTTCCTGCACAGCCGCTGGAGCTTCAAGGGGCACGGCACGCGCGAGCCGGGCGGGACGCAACAGGTCAAGTTCGTGATGGTGCAGGCATCGGGCATGGGCCTCAACGCCGTCATCACCTGGGTCGGCACCGCCATGCTCGGCTATCCCGCATGGGTACCGCTGTTGCCGGCGATCGGGCTGGCGACGATCTTCACCTTCATCCTCAATCGCTGGCTGGTATTCGCCTGATGGATCGCCCCGAATAATGGACCGTATCGTTTACGACCGCATGGCCGAGCACGACTCGTCGCATTGGTGGTATGTCGCGCGCCGCGACATCCTGCACGATTACGTCGCGCGCTATGCGGACCTGCCCCGGAACGCCCGCATCCTGGAGATCGGCTGCGGCACCGGGCACAATCTGGCGATGCTCCAGCAATTCGGCAGCGTCGATGCGATCGAGATCGATCCCACCGCCGCGGCGATCGCGAGCAAGCGGATCAACAAGCCGGTCAGCGACGCACCGCTGCCGACGCTGCCGGGGATCGAGCGCGGCGCGTACGACATGATCGCGGTGCTCGACGTGGTCGAGCATATCGGCGACGACGTCGCGGCGCTGCGCGCGATGAAGGACTGTCTGAAGCCCGGCGGCAAGATCCTGATCGCGGTCCCCGCGCATCAATGGATGTGGTCGGCGCACGACGTCGTCAACCACCACCATCGCCGCTATTCCAAGGCGAGCCTGAAAAAGGCGATCGACGCCGCGGGACTCGAGACGCGCAAGTTCGGCTATTTCAATTCACTGCTGTTCCCACTCGCTGCCGCCGCGCGTGTCGCGGGACGCCTCACCGGCCGCGACGACAGCGACGATTCGCCGCCGCCGGGCCCGGTCAACAAATTGTTCCAGGCGATCTTCCGGCTCGAGCGGCACATGGTCGGCCGCGTGCCGATGACGCCCGGCGTGTCGATCCTGACGCTAGCGGTGCCGAAGGGCTGATCCAAATCCTCCCCGCTTTGCGGGGAGGGGAACCGCCGACCGCAGGTCGGTGGTGGAGGGGGGTTATCCTCCTCGGACTCGCTTGGGGCTCTCCCCCTCCACCAACCCGCTACGCGCGTTGGTCCCCCTCCCCGTAAACGGGGAGGATTTTTGGACTATTCCTGATTTCGGCTACCCAAATTCCGTTCGTCCTGAGCTTGTCGAAGGGCATGTCTGAGGCGCGGACGAACCGAGCCACCGTGCTTCGACAGGCTTAGCACGAACGGAAGATTGAAGCAGGCGCACTGCTCAAGCAGCCGGCGCTTTATCCTCAAGCCGGGGCAGCTCGCGATCCTCCGCCCGATACCCCAATGTCGCCTTGCCCTGCACCGGCCCCGCGACGTCGGACACCAGATACAGCGGCCGCCGCTTCGACTCGACGTACAGCCGCCCGAGATATTCGCCGATCATCCCGAGCACGAACATCTGCACCGCGCCCAGCAGCACGACGATGAACGCCAGCGACGTCCAGCCCGGCACCGCGCTGCCCGAGAAGAAGCCGATCGCGATATAGACCAGCAGCAGGAACGACGCCCCGGTCAGCGCGAGGCCGACATGGCTGGCGAAGGTCAGCGGCTTGGTCGAAAAGCCGGTCATCGCGTCGAACGCGAGGCGCAGCATCTTCGACAGCGGATAATTGGTCTCGCCCGCGAAGCGCTCGGCACGGTCATAGGGGAACGGCACCTGGCGGAAACCGACCCAGGCGACCATGCCGCGGATGAAGCGCGCCTGTTCGGGCAGCGACAGGAAGGCATCGAGCGCGCGCCTGCTCATCAGCCGGAAATCGCCGGTGTCGAGCGGGATCGGCGTGTCGGTGACGCGGTCGAGCAGGCGGTAGAAGGCCGCGGCGGTCGCCTTCTTGAAGAAGGTCTCGCCCTCGCGCTTGCGGCGGACGGCATAGACGACATCGGCTTCCTCGGCCGCCATCATCTTGCGCATGTCGCCGAGCAATTCCGGCGGGTCCTGCAGATCGGCGTCGATGATCAGGATCTGCTGGCCGGCGCACAGGTCGAGCCCGGCGGTCAGCGCGAGCTGGTGGCCGTGGTTGCGCGACAGGTTGATCGCGACCAGCCGCGGGTCGCTCGCCGACAGCCGCCGCATGATCGGCCAACTGTCGTCCTTCGACCCGTCGTTGATCAGGACGAGTTCGTAATCGTCGCCGACCTCCGCCTGGGCGGCGGCGGTGACGCGCGCGTGGAGCGTCTCGAGGCTCAGCGCTTCGTTATAGCAGGGGACGACGATCGACAGCTTGGGACGGTGCATGGCGGCGCTTCTTAGTCGTCCACGCCGCGCGCGTCATCGGGTTTCGTGGTTTCCGTCAGGGCACCCTCGCGCGCCTGCGCCTTGCGCCGGTGGAGATTGGCGCGAAGCTGCGCGGCCAGCCGCGCGGCGCGATCCTGCTTGGGGTCCTTGGTCGTCATATCGGGGGAATCACCTAAACCCGCCCGGCGCGCCTTGACAATATCCAGGTCGGCGGACATAGGCGCGCCTCCGTCGTGGCCAATGGCCCGCGAGAGTGCTGCCGTAGCTCAGTGGTAGAGCGCATCCTTGGTAAGGCTGAGGTCGTGAGTTCAATCCTCACCGGCAGCACCATTTTCTGAATACTTCCCCATCGATCCATTTTTCGGACCGGCACCGCGTGACGCCGACTGAGAAATTCGCGTGTCATACGGACACCCGGGCGCGCGCGTTCGTTGCACCGCCGCAAGGAGACCGGAATGGGACGATGCGTGATGGTGACCGGCGCCGAATCGGGGATCGGACGCGCCTGCGCCGAAGCGTTCGGTGCGGTGCACGACGATGTGGCGATCCTCTACCATAGCGACCAAAGCGCCGCGCGGGACACAGCAACCGCTGTCGTCACCGCCGGGGGTCGCGCCCTGCCGGTCCAGGGCGACATCGGCGACGAATCGTCGATCGAGGCTGCCTTTACCGCCGTCGAAGCAGCCTTCGGACCGGTGTCGGTGCTGGTCAATTCGGCGGGGCTCAACATGTCGGGCGTGACGGTACGCGACATGGCGCTGGCGCAATGGCAGCGATTGCTCGACACCGATCTGACCGGGGCGTTCCTGACCTCGCGCCGTTTCCTTCGCGGCCGCGACCCGAAGGTCCCCGGCGCGATCGCTCATATCTCGTCGATCCACGCTTATGCCGTCCGCGCCGGCGGCGCCGATTATTGCGCGGCCAAGGGCGGCCTCACCAACCTGGTCGAGACGCTGGCGATCGAGGAAGCGGCCAATGGCGTGCGCGTCAATGCCGTCGAACCCGGGATGATCCTGACGCCGATGAACGCGCGCGCCGAAGCCGATGCCGCCTATCGCAAGACGCTCGAATGCAACATCCCGCTGGGCCGGGCAGGCAGACCAGAGGAGGTCGCGATGCTGGTGAGATGGCTGTGCTCGGACGAGGCGAGCTATGTCACCGGCGCGCGGATCGCGATCGATGGCGGCCTGTCGCTGATGCAGGCGCTGGGGGCATGACCGACATGGATGCGCATCGCGATTCGGGGACAGGCGACGCCAAGCAAGCCGTCGCCCCTCGCCGCCAGCCGCTCGATTTCAACGTCGAACGGATCGAGGACGTGACGCTCGAGGGACCGCCCGAATTGATCGCGCGCGACTGGATGAGCCCCTATGTCTGGCTGGATCGCAACGGGCGTTTCGGCATCATGGTCCGCGCGGTACCGGGTCGCGACGCGGCCCGGACCGATACCGGCATGATCTGGGGCGGCTGGAGCGACGACGGTCGGGTCTTCACCATGCTCGACCAGCCGTCGATCGTCGCCAGTCCAACTGGGCTGGACGCGGGCGGCGTAGAGGACCCCACGGTCGTCCAGCGCGAGGACGGCAGTTACGTCGTTTATTACACCGGCGTCGCCGCCGACATGGCGCACGGCGAGATGCTCTATGCCGAAGGGCCGAGCATCGATCGACTGACCAAGGCCGGCGTCGCGCTCGCGTCTTCGAAGTCGATGGGCAACACCAAGGAAGCGACGATCGACCGGACCGAGGACGGTCATTGGCGGCTGTTCTACGAATACGCCCAGGACGATGCGTCACGCGTCGGACTGGCGATCGGCGCCGACGTGGCGGGCCCTTGGGAGGAGCAGCCGACCCCGTTCATGCCGCGCGAGAAAAGCTGGGACAATTGGCATCTGTCGACCGGGCCGCTGCTGACCGACGAGCCCGACCGGCCGGTGATGTTCTACAACGGCGCGACGCGTGACGCGCGCTGGCGGATCGGCTGGATCGCCTTTAGCCGCGACTGCCTGCACGTCGTCGACCGCTGCATCCAGCCGCTGATCACGCCGCCGCCCGCCGAGGATCGTACCGGCACCGACATCGCCTTCGCCGCATCGGCGATCGTCGAGAACGGCGCGATCTGGCTTTACTATTCGCTGGAGGACAAACGCCTGGCGCGGGCGCGCATCCGCCGCAGCTGATTGATGCGCGCCGGACCCGTCGGCGACCGACACTCGACGAAATTGACCTGAGGCGGGATGCCTTCCATGCTCGCAGCCGAGCGCGTTGCGATGGGGGATGATCGGCTGAAAATGGGGGCAAGTCGCGACAACGACCAGGACGGAATCGAGCCAGGCCTTCCGCTCGTGGCCAAACCGGAAGATGCCGAGGATCGCGCGTTCAAGGCGATCCGCGGCCCCTGGGCGGGTACGCCGAACCATCGCGATGCGCCGTTCTGGACGACGCCCGAACCGCTGGTCGAGCGCATGCTCGATCTCGCCGGTGTTGGAGCCGGCGATCACCTCATCGACCTCGGCTGCGGCGATGGGCGTATCGTCATTGCCGCCGCCCGCCGCGGTGCCAGCGCGCTCGGCATCGACATCGACCCCGAGCGCATCGCCGACGCCGAAGCCGCGGTGCGGGCAGCCGGCGTCGAGCACCTCGTCCGATTCCGCTGCGAAGACCTGTTCGCGACACGGCTCGAGCCCGCCAGCGTCGTCACACTCTATCTCGCCCCCACGCCCAACCGTCTGCTCGGCGCGCGCCTGCAGACCGAGCTTGCGTCGGGCAGCCGCGTCGTGAGCCATGGCTTCGCGATCCGCGACTGGGCACCGAGCGTGCACGAGATCATCGAACGACGCGAATTGTTCCTCTGGATGGTCGATTAACGCGAGGTCGCGCCCCCGCCGCAGCCCGGCCGGACCGCGCGTCGTCCGTGCGCGGCCTGCCCATAGCTCGAAGAAACCGAACCATAGACGGCCGGAATGAGGCCCGAATCGAACGCTTGCCCGCGCCTCTTTTGTGTTCCTAGCTAGGCACATGAAGCTCCGTCACGCCTGGCTCGCCGCCCTGACCGCCATTGCCCTGCCCCTTGCCGCGCAGTCGGCGGCATGGGCCGATGCCGGGCAATCGCGCGACGCGCTCGCCGCCAACCTCGCCCTGCCGTTCGCCAGCGATCTCGCCGGCGCGCGCAATGCACCGGTGTTCGCCTGGATCGTCGACCAGGCGGGCGTCCGCAACCTGTGGGTCGCCGGTCCCGACCTGCCCGCCCATGCCCGTACCAGCTTCACCGACGATGACGGGATCGAGATATCCGAGCCGGCGCTGAGCCCGGACGGCCGCCGCCTGCTCTTCGTGCGCGGGGGCGATGCCGAGTTCCCCGAGGCGAACCTACCCAACACCGGCATCGCGCCGGAAGCGCCCGAACAGGCATTGTTCGTCGCCGACGTCGCGGGGACCGACGCGCCGGTCAAGATCGGGACCGGCCATGGCGCCGCGTTCAGCGCCGACGGCACGCGGGTCGCCTATACCCGCAAGGGCGAGATCTGGCTGTGGAGCGCCGGCGCGCAGCCGCGGCGGCTGGCCGCGGTGACGGGATCGGTGGAGGACCTGCAATGGTCGCCCGACGGACGGCAATTGCTGTTTGCCGAAGGGCGCAAGGGGCACGGCTTCGTAGGTCTGCTCGACGTCGAGCAGCGGGCGCTGCGCTACCTCGGCCCCACCCTGGGCCAATCGAGCGACCCCGTCTTCTCGCCTGACGGCAAGCAGGTCGCGTTCCTCCAGTATCGCGATCCGCCGGCGGACCTGCCCGACAGCAATGCCAGTTTCTGGTCGGTGCGCGTCGTCGATCCGGCCACCGGTACGACCCGCACGCTGTGGTCGGCGCCGGCGGGCGAAGGCGGCCGGTTCGCGGGCACGCGCGGGCGCAACCTGTTCTGGACCGCGTCGGGTCATCTGCTGTTCCCGTGGGAGCGGACCGGCTGGATGCATATCTATGCGCTGCCCGCGACGACCGGCGGAACCCCGTCGGACCTGACCCCCGACGCCAACGAAGTGGAGAATTTCACCCCGACCCCCGACGGCAAGGCGATCGTCTATGCCGCCAATGCCGGCAATCTCGACAGCCGACAGCTGTGGCGCGCGGCGATCGCCGGCGGCAAGCCGATCCGGCTGACGCAGGATGATGCGTTCGCCTTCCGCCCGGTGTTCGCCGGCGACCGCCTCGCCGCGACCGCGACCGATGCGCAACGGCCGGCGCACATGGTGATCGTCGACGGCATGCAGCCGCTGGGGCCCGTGCCGGTCGTGCCGTCTTATGCCAGGCCGGAGGTGGTGGTGTTCGCCGCCGCCGACGGCGTCCAGGTCCATGGCCAGCTGTTCCGCGGCCACGGGTCGGGGCCGCACCCGGCGCTGATCTTCGTCCATGGCGGGCCGCGGCGGCAGATGCTGCCGGCGTTCAACCCGATGCATTATTATTCGAACGCCTATGTCCGTAACCAGCAATTCGCCGCGCTCGGCTACACCGTGCTGTCGGTCAACTACCGCTCGGGCACCAATTACGGCCACGCGTTCCGCGAGGCGCCGGAAACGGGCCGCGACGGCGCGTCCGAATATCGCGACGTGCTCGCGGGCGAGAAATGGCTGGCCCAGCAGCCCGGCGTCGATCCCAAGCGCGTCGGCATCTGGGGCGGCAGCTGGGGCGGTTACCTGACGGCGCTGGCGCTGGCGCGGAACAGCGACCTGTTCGTCGCGGGCGCCGACTTCCACGGCGTCCATACCTTGGTACGCGCGGGCGACGCCGCGCTTTCCCCCGACGCCGAGCTCAAGGCGCGCGCGCTGCAATGGCAATCCTCGCCGATGGGATCGATCGCCAGCTGGCGGTCGCCGGTGCTGATCGTCCATGGCGACGACGACAAGAATGTCGATCACGATCAGTCGCTGCTGCTGGCGCGCGAACTCACCGCGCGCGGCGTGCCGTTCGAGGAATTGAGCCTGCCCAACGAGCGGCACGAATTCTTCCGCTACCGTGACTGGCTCGCCAGCTATCGCGCGACCGAGGCCTTTTTCGCGCGGACGCTGAAGGGCGGGAAGTGATCGATCCAATTCCTCCCCGGAACGGTGAGGGGGACCGCGCGGCGTCAGCCGCGTGGTGGAGGGGGCCCGCGACCCACTGACCTCCTGGCTTGTGGTTTCTTGATCGCGGGCCCCCTCCACCAAGCCGCTTCGCGTCTTGGTCCCCCTCCCCGTTCCGGGGAGGAGTTTTTGGGTCACTCCTACGCCGGCGTCAGCGTGGTCCGCGTCACCGCATGCGCGTCGACCGCCGCCTTGCTGAACCATAGCGGCTGCGTGTTCGCGGTCAGCCAATCCTGGTACCAGTCGCGATAATGCGGCGAGCGCGGGTCGCCCGACTGGCCGGGCAGCAGCAGCACGCGCGAATTGTCCCAGGCGCCGACGTCGGCGACGAGCAGATAGCTCGCGCCGTGCATCACGTTGAAACTCTTGCGCCCCGGATTCACGCCCCGCGCCATGACGGTATAGCTGTCACCGCCCGAGCGCCCGCCGTCGATCTTGGGGAAAGCGGCGGCGATTGCCGGCGACCCTGACAGCGGATGCGCGAGCGATACCTGGTGGATATCGCCCCAGCGCCATTGCGCGGGATCCGGCCCAGCCAGCGCGACCGCCTTCGCCCATCCGGCCGCCAGTGCCTTGTCGAGCAACGCGTCGCGCGCCGCGACGGGATCGGCGCCGAGATATTTGTCGGGATGGGCGAGCAGGCGCAGCATCTCCGACAGGTTCATCGTCTTGAGCAGGTCGTGCGCGGCCTTGGGAATGACGAGGTCGCGGAACGCCGTCGACAGCTCGGGCATGACCTGTTCGTAGAGCAATGCTGCCGCGCTATCCGCCGCGATCCCGCAATTCCATTGCCGGAGCAGCGCCGCGGCGGGCGCCGCCTCGGGCGACACGGTCGCCGGGATGAGCTTGACCAGCGCGCGCGCCGGCAGCGACTGCATGTCGTGCTGGAGCGCGACGCTGTCCGCGACCCGGTGCCTGGGCTGCGCGCGCAGCACTTCGGCGATGCGATCGTAGCGATAGGAATCGCTCCAGCTGAAGCTGATCTTGCGCTCGCGATACGGATAATCGGACGGCAGGTTCATCTGGTTGGCGGACGCGAACCAGCCCGCCTTGGGATTGTAGACATTGGGCATTTCCTCGACCGTGAGGATGCCCGTCCAGTCGTAGCTGCCGTCGCCCGGCGCCGGGAACAGGCCGTCATGCCTGGGCCGTTTGGGCACGAACCCGCTGGCGTGCCACCCGGTATTGCCGTGGATGTCCGCGTAATGATGGTTGGTCGGCGAGACGTGGAGCTTGTAGGCCTCGCGCAACGAATTCCAGTCGTGCGCCAGGTTGATCGCGATGATCGCGAAGCGCATGTTGGCCCCCGGCAGCAGCGCGACGCTGGCCTGCACGACCGCACGGTGGCGCGACGGATCCTCCGAGACGACCGGCCGTCCCTGCGAATAGCGCAGTGTCACGCGTTCGGCGGGGGCGTCCTTGACCGCGATCTCTTCCTCGGCGGTCTCGAACCGCTTCCACTGGCCGTTGTGCCAATATCGGTCGGGATCGTCGTCCTTGGTGCGCAGGATGAACAGGTCGGTCTGGTCGATATGGAAGTTGGTCCGACCGAACGCGAAACGATCGGTATGGCCCTGCATGATGCCCGGCAGGCCGGGGTCGCCACCGCCGATCACGTCGAGGCCGGGCGCGGTCAGATGTGCGATGTGACGCGGGCTGAGGCCGCCGATCCCGAGATGCGGATCGTTGGCCAGGATCGGGCGGCCGGTCGCGGTGCGGCTGCCGGCGACGGTCCAGGCGTTGCTGCCCTGCGCGATGCGGTCGATGCGGTCGAGCTCGCGGTCATACGCCGCGATCTTCTGGCCGACCGGAAGCGGCGTCATGCCCTTGAGAAGGATGCCGAGATCGTCCTCGCTGACCGCCGCGCAATCGAGGCCCTCAGGCACGGTGAATTGCCAGGCCGGGCGCAGCGGGTCCATGAAGCGGTCGAAGTCGAGCAGACCGCGTGCTTCGAGCTGGGCATGACGCACCTCGTCATCGGCGTCGCCCATCCCGCCGCCGCGCATCCGGACCAGGTCGCGCACGTCCCAGCGCAGCGGCGTGATGCCGAGAATGCCGTATTCGAGCGGCAACTGGGTGGGGTCGGCCTCCAATTCGGCGATGCGCGCGTTGATCCCCGCGACATAGCCGCGCGCGCAGTCGAGCACGTCCGACGGCAGCGATTTGAGCTCGGCGTCGACGTCGCCGCGATACAGGAACAGCCGCGCCGCCCGGTCGGCGGTCACGAAACGCGGGCCGAACACTTCCGCCATCCGGCCCAGCTCGCGACGATAGTCCCAATCGATCTGGAACATCCGGTCGCGCGCAACGACATAGCCCTGGCCGAAGAACGCATCGTGCTTCGACTGGGCGCGGATATGGGGGATGCCGTTGGCTTCCTCGAGGATCTCGATCGGCGCCCGCGCGCCGGGCAACCGGATCATGCGCCCGCCTCCGATACCTTGCTTGCGCGTCGGCGTTGCCAGACCAACACCCGGCAAGGCCAGCATTGCTACCGATGCCAACAGGAAAGAGCGACGCTGAATCATCAAGGCCCCCGCGATACCGCCATGATCAAAATCCGAACCCTATCCTAGCGCGACGGCGATCGTGCATAGCAAGCGGATCGCCGCCCATAACCCCGAGCTATCGCGCCTGCCGACCGGTCGCCCGCGCGGTCCACCAGGCGCGACTCGACCGCTATTCCCTCCGGCTATACCAGGGCGAAATCATAGTAGCGCCGCTCGTATTGACCCCCTTTTGGCGCCCTGTAACGTCCTGTCCCGGAACTGACATGATCCGGCAAATGCGGCGGGCGGTCACCCTTCCAGAAAGGCAGGGATGGCGGGAGCATCAAGCCCAACGGCTCGCTCTCGAACATCCCGCCGAAGCGATGACAGGTAGGAACTCATGCCCTGCGGCAGCAGCGGCATGACTTGGATGTACGCAATCGGGTCTCGGCGCGCCACGCACGTCGGAAGTGTTCTTCCGCGGTGACCCGATCGCAAGGCAAAGGGTCTTTCAGATGTTGAATTTCGGGCGACTTCATTCGCGGTTCGACCGCCGGTACGCGGCGGGTATCGCCATGACGGCTCTGGCGATGGTGCACAGCGCGCCGGCCTTCGCGCAGACCGCGCCGGCCGCGCCGCAGGATGCTCCGGCCGCCGCGCAAAACGATCAGAGCGCGCCGGATCCGACCAAGGGCGACATCGTCGTCACCGGCTCGCGCATCGTGCGCAGCGGGTTCAAGACGCCGCAGCCGCTGACGGTGATCTCGCAGAAGGAAATCGAGACGCAATCGCCGACCAACAACCTGGCCGATTTCGTCAACACGCTGCCCGCGCTCGCCGGCTCGACCAAGCCGGCCAACTCGCGCCTCAACCTGTCGAACGGCCAGGCGGGCATCAACCAGCTCAACCTGCGCAACCTCGACAATTCGTCGACCGGTACGCGCACCTTGGTGCTGATCGACGGCCGTCGCTCGGTCGGCTCGACGGTCAACGACATCGTTGACATCAACACCATTCCCCAGGGCCTGGTGAAGAGCGTCGAGATCGTCACCGGCGGCGCCTCGGCGGCTTACGGGTCGGACGCGGTCGCCGGCGTCGTCAACTTCATCCTCGACAAGAAGTATGAAGGGCTCAAGGTCTCGGCCGATCGGGGCGTCACCACTTATGGCGACGGCGGCAATTACTCGGCCAGCCTGACTGCCGGCACCGGCTTCGCGGGCGGGCGCGGTCACATCCTGTTCAATGCCGACGTCGCTCACCAGGACGGTATCTTCAACGTCGATCGCGACTGGAACGCGACCGGCTATGTCGCCATCCCCAATCCTGCCTGGGTGGCGGGCGACGCCACCGCGCCGCGAAATCTGACGACGCTGCGTCAGGTCGGCGCTTCCAACTCGACGCCTGGTGGCCTCATCACCGGATCGTCCTTGAACGGCGTCGCGAACAATACGTTGCGCGGCATCTATTTCGGCCAGGGCGGGTCGGTGAACCATTTCAATTTTGGCACCTATACCTATCCGGCGGTCAGCGGCCCCTTGGGACCGTCGCTAACCCAGGGCGGCGACTGGCAGGTCAATGACTCGGGCCGCCGCATCGGCCTCATGCCGTCGGACGACCGCTACGGCTTCTACGGTCGCTTGAGTTACGATGTCGCGAGCAATGTCGAGATCTTCTTCGAAGGGTCCTACAACCGCGAGAAGTCGGTGTTCAACGCCGGCCCGAACCTGTCGACCAACATCGGCTACAAGCCCGACAACGCCTATCTCATCCAGGAACTAGGCGCGGCGCAGCTGGCCGGCATCACCAGCGTGACGGTCGCCACGACCGCGGCCGACCTGCCCTATCGCGGCGTCAACAACGAGCGGAAGGTGCAGCGCTACGTGATCGGCGCCGATGGCCAGTTCCAGGCATTCGGCAAGGCAGCGCACTGGGATATCTATGCCCAATACGGCCGCACTGATATGCGTGAACAGCTGACCAACATCATGAACACGCAGAACATGCTGAACGCGACCGACGCGGTGTTCGCACCGGCCGGGAACGCGCTCGGCGTGCCCGCGGGGACGATCGTGTGCCGGTCGACGCTGACCAGCCCGACCAACGGCTGCATTCCGCTCAACCGGCTCGGCATCGGCGTCGCCAACCCGGCAGCTTTCACCTATGTTCTCGGCAATCCCGAGCGCGACGAGATCGCCGAGCAGAAGGTCACGGGCGCCAATCTGTCGCTCACGCCGTTCGCTACCTGGGCGGGGGATGTCAGCGTCGCGGTGGGCGCCGAATATCGCGAAGAAAGCATCAAGGGCTTCGTTCCCCAGCAATATCAGCCGATCATCAATCGGGATGCACACGGGGTTGCGATCTCCACGACGAACACCTGGTCGGTGGGCAATTATCTGCCGACCAACGGCAGCTACAACGTGAAGGAAGCCTATCTCGAAACCGTCGTCCCGCTGGGCCTCGGTCTCGAGTTCAACGGTGCGGCGCGTGCAACCGATTACTCGACCGCGGGCTATGTCACGACCTGGAAGGCCGGCCTGACCTGGCAGCCGATCCGGGACATCCGCTTCCGCGTTACGCGGTCGCGTGACATCCGGGCGCCCAATCTGAGCGATCTCTATCAGGCGGGCGGCTCGAACAGCGATTCGGTGCACAACCCATTTTCTGACAAGGACCCGACCCTGCCGACCAGCTATGGGTATTCGGCGACGGTGGTCGGCAACCCCAACCTGAAGCCGGAAAAGTCGGATTCGTGGAATATCGGCGCGGTCATCACGCCCCGGTTCCTCAAGGGCTTCAGCGCCTCGATCGATTACTTCCGGATCGAGATCAAGGATGCGATCGGCTCGTTCGGCGCGCAGGACATCATCAACCTGTGTCAGCGCGGCAATCAGGACTTCTGCGCCGCCTACACGGTCGATCCGACCAACGCGCAGAGGTTGCTGTTCCGTACCCAGCCGTTCAACTTCGCGCGGCAGCTGGTGCGCGGCATCGATTTTGAAGCGGCGTATCGCGTGCCGTTGGGCAGCCAGAGCGCCTTCACGCTGCGCGGCACCGCGACCAATTATCTCGACAATCTGCTCTATACCGGCATCGCTGGCGCGGTCACCGTCAACAATGCGGGCGTGAACGGCAGCCAGGGTGGCACGCCGAGCTGGATCTTCCACTTCAGCGGCACGCTCGACCTTCCGACCACGTCGATCACCGCGGTGGCGCGCGGCGTGAGCTCGGGCAAATACGCTGCGAGCGGCATCGAGTGTACGTCGGGCTGCCCTGCCTACAGCAGCGCGTTCCCGACCTATGACAACAACCACGTCTCGGGGCTGTTCTATGTCGACCTCAACCTGACGCAGAACATCAAGATCAACAACAAGTCGGACGCGCAGTTCTTCGTCAACGTGACCAACATCTTCAACCGCTGGCCGCTGCTGGTTCCTGAAACCGGCCTGGCAGCGAACACCACCTATTCCGACATGCTGGGACGGACGTTCCGCGCCGGCATACGGATCAAGCTGCGCTAACCCTCTCTCAAGCGTGGCAACCGGGGCGCCGTGCGAACCAACCGCACGGCGCCCTTTCCTTTTCTAATGAGCGCCCCGCCCGTCGCGCGGCGTCGCTTGCCGCTCCAGCGGCATGGCGATGGCCGATGACATTGCGGTTATCGATCATGCCCCATAGGCTGGCGACCGATCGCCGGGCACGCGGCTGCGCGATCACGAGGATCCAGCCATGAACTTGCGCCAGCTCGAAGTCTTTCACGCCGTCTATCTGCACGGCACCGTGAGCGCGGCGGCGCGGTCGCTCAACGTCTCGCAGCCCTCGGTGACCAAGGTGCTGCGCCACGCCGAGGATTCGATCGGGCTGCCGCTGTTCGAACGCGCGCGCGGGCGGCTGATCCCCACGCAGGATGCGCGCGCGCTGTTCGCGGACGTGTCCGACATCCAGGATCGCGTGCGGTCGTTGCGCCAGGCGTGCCACAATATCCGGTCGGGGCGCGGCAGCCTGTTGCGCATCTCGGCGCTTCCGTCGCTCGGGCTCGGCGCCATTCCCGAAGCGGTCGCCACCTTCATGCGCGGGCACGAGGACATCTTGTTCGACCTGCAGACGCTCCATCACGACGAGATGGTGCGCAAATTGTACGAGCGCGAAACCGACATCGCGATCAGCTACGAAGTGCCGCCGGCCGCCCCGGTCGGCCACCAGGTGATCGGCGAGGGCGAACTGGTCGTGCTCTATCGCGAGGAGGACATGCCCGACGCGCCCGCGCGCATCCACCTCGCCGACCTCAGGCCCTACAAGTTCATCAGCCCGGTCCAGTCCGGCCCGATCGGACGGATGCTGTCGAGCGAGCTCAACCATCTCGACGTCGTGCTCGACGAGGTGGTGTCGGCGCGTACCTATTACGTCGCCGCGGCCCTGGTCCGCGCCGGCGTCGGCATGGCGATCGTCGACAATTTCACCGCGCAGGCATCGATCGCGCCGGGCCTGTCGTCGCGTCCGCTACAGCCGGCGATCACTTTCGACATCAACGCGGTCTATCTCCAGAACCGCCCGCCCACCCACACCGCGCTCGAGTTCCTGGAGTTGCTGTCGAGCGTGATCGACGAGCTATAGCCGTGCGCTATAGGGCCCGTGGCGTTAAGAATTGGGGCTCGCCAAGGTGCGACGATACAGTTTGTCCTTCCCCGGACCTGTAATGAAGCCGACATGATCGCCACGCCCTACCTTCTGTACCTCGGTCACTCGAACGACCATGCCGGCATCAAGACGTCGCGCGGCCTCTCCGTTTTTCGGCCGGAGATCTGCGTCGGCGAATTCCGTCACGACGACTGCGGGCTGACGCTCGAGCTGCCGCGGATGGACTTCGCGGCGGCGGTCGCGGCGGGTGCCCGTACGCTGATCCTCGGCGTTGCCAACGCCGGCGGCACGCTGGGCGACGACCTGGTCGCCGACGCCATCGCCGCTATGGAGGCTGGGCTCGACATCGCCTCCGGCCTGCATCAGCGGCTGAAGGACGAGCCGCGGTTGGTCGAGGCTGCGCGAGCGCTCGGCCGGACACTCCACGACGTGCGCGATCCGCAGCCGGGCATCCCCGTCGGCAACGGCAAGCCGCGCGCCGGCAACCGCCTGCTGACCGTCGGCACCGATTGCTCGGTCGGCAAGATGTACGCGACGCTATGCCTGACCCGCGGGCTGATCGACCGCGGCGTCAAGGCCGACTTCCGCGCGACCGGCCAGACCGGCATCCTCGTCGCGGGCAGCGGCGTCCCGCTCGACGCGGTGATCGCGGACTTCATCGCCGGGGCGATCGAGCAGTTGTCGCCGGCGCGGAGCGACGATGGCTGGGACCTGATCGAAGGCCAGGGATCGCTGTTCCACCCGTCCTTCGCCGGTGTCTCGACCGGCCTGCTGCACGGTGCCCAGCCCGACGCGCTCGTCATCTGCCACGACCCGGTCCGCGAGCACATGCGCGGGCTGCCGCATTTCGGTCTGCCCGGCCTCGCCGAAACGATCGAGGCCAATATCCGCGTCGCGCAGCTGACCAGTCCGAACGTCAAGACGGTGGGCATCGCGCTCAACACCTCGGAGATGCCCGAGGACGAGGCGCGCGCATTGTGCGCCCGCACCGCCGGGGAATTCGGCCTTCCGTGCACCGACCCTTATCGCTTCGGGGTCGACGCGATCCTCGACAACCTGCTCGGCGTACCGGCTTCGGCCGGGGCGACGATCACGGCCTGAGCCGCGCCATGCCGCGGCGCCTGACCGTTCAGGGCGAGACTTTTCCGCTCCACACGCCGTTCCGCATCTCGCGCGGCAGCAGGACCGCGACCGAGGTCGTAACGGTCCATCTCGCCGAGGGCGGGGTCGTCGGCCGCGGCGAGTGCGTCCCCTATCCGCGCTATGGCGAGACCATCGACGGCACGATCGCCGCGATCGAAGCGGTGCGCGACGCGCTCCAGGGCGGCGCAGGACGTCAGGAATTACTCGGATTGATGCCGGCGGGCGCCGCGCGCAACGCCGTCGACTGCGCTCTGTGGGATATCGAAGCCAAGCTGACGGGCAACCATGTAGCCGCGCAGGTCGGGCTGAGCGAGCCGCTGCGTCCGGTCGCGACCGCGATGACCGTCGGCCTCGACACGCCCGACCGCATGGGATTGGCCGCCGCAGCACTGGCCAAAGTGCCGCTGATCAAGGTCAAGGTCGACCGCAGCGACCCCGCAGCGCAATTGCGCGCCGTTCGCGATGCGGCGCCGCTGCCGCGGATGATCGTCGATCCCAACGAAAGCTGGACGATCGACGAGGTGCGCGCGCTCCAGCAGTTGCTGGTCGACTTGAGGGTCGACCTGCTCGAACAACCCCTGCCCGCGAACGACGACGGCGCGCTCGCCGGCTTCGTCTCGGCGGTCCCGATCGCCGCCGATGAATCGGCGCACGAGGTGGCCAACCTCGCCGCGCTGCCCGACGGCTATGGCGTGATCAACATCAAGCTCGACAAGACCGGTGGGCTCACCGCCGCACTCGACCTCGCGCGCGAAGCCCGCGAGCGCGGATTGGGCGTGATGACCGGCTGCATGGTCTGCTCGTCGCTGTCGATCGCGCCCGCGCTGATGATCGCGGCCGACAGCATCTTCGCCGATCTCGACGGCCCGACCTGGCTGGCGCAGGATCGCGACGGCGGCGTGGTCTGTACCGACGGGATGCTGAGCCCGCCGCGGCCGGGCTTCTGGGGCAGCTGAGCCCAATGGATCGGGGGAGGATCACCATGTATCACTGGCTCGCCGCTGGCCTGATCCTCGCCTCCTCGATTGCCCCCGCCGCCGCCAGCGAGAGCGCGTTCGACAAGGCGCTGACCGACTTCCGCGCGCTCCACCGCAGCGAGATGCAGCGCGCGGGCATCGCCGGCAGCAGCTTCTACGTCATCCGCGACGGCCGCGTCGTGGTCGCCGACCATCTCGGCGAGCAGGACGCCGATGCCAAGGTGCCAATCGACGCGCAGACCATCTATCACTGGGCGTCGATCACCAAGACGATGACCGGGATCGCGATCATGCAGTTGCGCGATCGCGGCCTGCTCAAGCTCGACGACCCGATCGTCAAATACGTTCCCGAGCTGGCGGGCGTGCACAATCCGTTCGGCGATACCGGCGCGATCACGATCCGCGAACTGATGAGCCACAGCGCGGGCTTCGGCGGCGCGACCTGGCGCTGGCGCGACAAGGACTGGCAACCGTTCGAACCGCCGAGCTGGAAGCAGCTCGCGGCGATGATCCCCTACACCGAGGTCAAGTACAAACCCGGCAGCCGCTTCAGCTATTCGAACCCCGGCATCGTCTATCTCGGCCAGGTGATCGAGCGCCTGACGGGCGAGGATTTCGAAGTCTATGTCGACAAGAACATCCTCCGCCCGCTCGGCATGTATGCGAGCTATTTCGACAAGACTCCGCCCTATCTGCTGCCGCACCGATCGCACAGTTACTACATCCGCGACGGCAAGCGGGTGGAGGCGCCGTTCGACGTCGATACCGGGGTGACGGTGTCCAACGGCGGGCTCAATTCGCCGCTGCCCGACATGGCCAAATATGTCGCCTTCCTGCTCGGCGATCCCAAGCGTCAGGCCGAGTACGATCTGGTGCTCAAGCGCTCCTCGCTCGAGGAGATGTGGTCGCCGCAGATCTCGGCGGGTGAAGATTACACGCAGGGGCGGATGGCGCCGACGACCTGGAGCGGCCTGTCCTTCTTCCTCGACAAGACCGAGGGCATCCGCATCGTCGGCCACAACGGCGACCAGAACGGCTTCCGCGCCTATCTGAGCCTGTGCCCCGACCAGCATATGGGCAGCCTGCTGACCTTCAACACCGAGACGCGCGGGGTCGAGAACGACCCCGGCAACCGCGACATGCCGGAATCGCGGATCGCGCTGGGGACGGACAAATTGTGCGAGGCGGTCGCCGCGCCGGGAAAATAGCGACGCTAAATTCCTCCCCGGAACGGGGAGGGGGACCATCGCGCAGCGATGGTGGAGGGGGCCCGCGACCAACGAGCAACAAACCGGGAGGCTGCTGGAGGGAGGGCCCCCTCCACCACTCGGCTGGCGCCGAGCGGTCCCCTTCCCCGTTCCGGGGAGGATTTTTGATCACCGCGCGCGCAGCAGCTTGCCCGAATACCCCACACGCTTGCCGCCTTCGAACGCCGGCTGGCCGTTGACCATCACCAGGTCGAACCCCTCGGCCATCGCGAAGGGATCGACATAGGTCGAGCGCGCCCTGACCTTGGTCGGATCGAACAGGACGAGGTCGGCCTTGGCTCCCTCGCGAACCACACCGCGATCGTGCAGCCGCAGGGTGTCGGCCGCGAAGCCGGTCGCCTTGCGGACCATTTCCTCGATCGTCAGCTTCTTGTCGCGGACGACATATTCCTCGACCAGCTTGGCAAAGGTGCCGGTCGCGCGCGGATGGCGCATGCCGGGACCGCCGTCGGTCGAGAACGACACATGGGGATCGACCAGCAAGGTGTCCTGCAGCACCTTGTCCATCGTGAAATGCGCGCCCGACCCGCCGTCCGGCCCGAGCTTGATGAGCAGGTCGGCGAAATGCATCCCTTCCTGCTGCGCCGCCTGAGCGAGCGTCTTGCCGGCATAAGGCGGCGTGCCGATCAGCAGCGCCTCGGGGCCGCCGCGGCGCGTCATCCGCGCGATCAGATAGTCGCGCAATTCCTGCCGCCGGCTGGCCAGCACCGCGGCATAATCGGTCGGCGGCAGCGCCCATTTCGGGAACAGGATCGCGATCCCGGTATAGCCGGCCTCATAGGGATATTCGTCGGCGGTGAGGTCGACGCCGCGGGCGCGGATCGCGGCCATGAAGTCGAGCAGCTCGCGGGCGCGTTTCTCGCCCTTGCCGAACACCATCTTGAGGTGCGAGACGTGCGGTCGCGCGGGCAGCGACGAGGTGACCAGCTCGTTGATCGAGGCCTCGATCTCGTCGTCATTCTCCGACCGCATATGGCTCATGCAGACGCCGCCGTAGCGCGCGACGACCTTGCCGAGATTGCTGAGCTCGGGCGTCTCCGAATAGATGCCCGGCACATATTCGAGGCCGTAGGAGATGCCGAACGCGCCGAGCCGCAACTCGCGATCGAGCTGCGCCGCCATGCGTTCGAGCCCGGCGGCATCGGGGCGATGCACCGAATCCGCCACGCCCGCCGCGCGCCGCAGCGTGCCGTGCGCCGCGAGCAAGGCGACGTTGATGTCGATCGGCTTGCCGTCGACCGCCTGCATCCAGCTTTGCGGATCGAGATCCTTGCCGACCCGCGGCCCGTCGCCATCCTGCCCGAGCGTGATCGTGGTGACGCCCATTGCCAGGAAGGTTTCGTACGAATCCACCAGCGGATCGCCATGGCTGTGCATGTCGATGAACCCCGGGGCGAGAACGCGGCCTTCGCCCGCCACGACGCGCGCCGCCGATCCCGGACCGCGCGCGGTCGGCGGCAGGATCCGCGCGATACGATCGCCTGTCACGAGTACATTGGCGAGCCGTCCCGCCGCACCGGTGCCGTCGACCAGCAGGACCTCGCGGAATAAGGTCGAGCGCTCGGCGAGTGCCGCCGCGCGGACTGGCCAGCTCGCCAGCCCTCCGGCCACCACGGCCCCACCGATGAGCTGCCGCCGCGTCAGGCGCTGGGCCATGGTTTCCTCCCTGTCGACTTATCGATCCGTCGCGTCAGCCTAATCGCGGACGCGCCGTTCGCGCCATAGCTTCACGCGCTCGAGCCATAGACGCCCGGCATAGGGAGCTGAAGGCGTTGCGCTAACCGGCAAGCTGCAGGATCAGGCGATCCAGGACGATTCGGCGCAGTGATGATTCGAAACTTTGCTTGCACCGATAGAATAGAACGTTTATTTCATCCATGTTTGACATGGAAATCTCTATTCCATAGTCCGCGCTCAACGGAGGCCGCATGCCGTCTACCCTGATCTCGATGATGCTCGACGCCGCCCGCACCGCCGGCAACGGCCTGGTGGAGGATCGCGCGCGCATCCAGTCGCTCGACATCCGCACCAAGGCGGGGCCGGCCGACATGTTCAGCGAGGCGGACCTGCGCGCGGAACAGACCGTGCGGTCGGCGCTCAAGGCGTTCCGCCCCGACTACGGCTTTCTCGGCGAAGAAGGCGGCCTCGAGCCCGGCACCGATCCGTCGCATGTCTGGATCGTCGATCCGCTCGACGGCACCACCAATTTCCTGACCGGCTCGCCGCTGTTCGCGGTCAACATCGCGCTGACCCGCGACGGCCATGTCATCGCCGGCGTCACGCATGTGCCGGTGATGAACGAGACCTTCTGGGCGGAGGAAGGCAAGGGCGCGTGGCTCAATGACGAGCCGATCCGCATCTCCCCGCGCGCGACGCTCGGCGAAGCGCTGCTCGGCGTCGGTATTCCGTTCGCGACCAAGCCGCACCACGACCAGTTCGTCGTCGAGATGGAGCGGCTGACCCAGCGCATCACCGGTATCCGCCGACTGGGCGCCGGCGCGATCGACATGGCCTGGGTCGCGTGCGGGCGCCACGACGCTTATTGGGAACAGAGCGTCAGCGCGTGGGACATGGCGGCGGGCACGGTGATCGTGCGCGAGGCCGGCGGCCTGGTCACCGGCACGCGCGGCGAGCCGCTCGACCTGATGGCCGGGACGGTGCTGGCCTGCACCCCGGCGATCCAGGCGGATCTGCTCGAGGCGATCCGGCCGATCTGATTCGCGTCAGCGGCGCCAGGATATCCGCCTCCCCGGCGAAGGCCGGGGTCCAGTATCGATGATGTCGAGACGGCATCCCGCCATCGCGGGTGCGTGCAGCTGGGCCCCGGCCTTCGCCGGGGAAGCGTGTAGATCGAACGGAGATGGCGTGGGTGGGTTGCCCGCGCTCGCTACCGGGGACGCCGATAGCGAGCGCAGACCCTAGGGAGCCACCCAACCGCCGATCAACGATGAACGCCGGATCGCGTTCGCGATCTCGTCGACGCGCAGCGCATCGCGGAAATCCTTGGCCTTGCTCGGCCGGCCGAGCGCGGCATCGATCGCCGACTTCACCTCGATCGTCTTGAGATCGTTGTAGCCGATCTGGTGCCCGCCCGCCGGGCAGAAGGCACCGTAATCGCCATGCTCGGGGCCCGCCATGATCGTGGTGAACCCACCCAGCCTGCCTTGTCCGGTGCGATAGAGCTGGAGTTCGTTGAACCGCTCCTGGGTGAAATAGATCGAGCCCTTGGTACCGCTGATCTCGAAGCCCAGCCCCATCTTGCGGCCGGTCGCGATCCAGCTCGCCGACAAGGTGCCCGTGGCGCCGCCGGCGAAGCGGACCATCGTGTCCATCTGGTCGTCGATCGTGACCTCGCGGATCGTGCCGGCGGGATCGCGCCGTTCGCGATGGACGGTGTCGAGCTGGCCGCAGACCTCCTCGATCTCGCCCACCAGATGCCGCGCCATAGCGATGATATGGCTGCCGATATCGGCGAGCGCCCCGCCGGCCTGGTCGGGCTCGCAGCGCCAGTTGAACGGCGCATCGGGCGAGGCCATGAAATCCTCGGCATGAATGCCGCGGAACGACGTGACCGCGCCGATCTCGCCGCTCGCCACCAACTCGCGCGCGACGTCGACCATCGGATTGTAGAGATAGGTGAAGCCGACCGCGGTCGGCAGCCCGGCCGCTTCCGCCGCCTCGGTCATCGCGCGCGCCTGATCGAGCGTGGTCGCGAGCGGTTTCTCGCAATAGACCGGCTTGCCCGCGGCGATCGCCGCCAGCGCCACGGGGGCGTGGAGCAGATTGGGCGTCGCCACCGCGACGAGGTCGATCTCCGGATCGGCGACCGCGGCGCGCCAATCGCCGGTCGAGCGGTTGAAGCCGAGCGACGCGGCCGCGGCCGACGCCGTTTCCTCGTCGCGGTCGGCGATCAATTCGAGCACGGGAGTGACCGGCAGGTCGTACGCGCGGCCGACGGCGTTGAACGCCATGGCGTGCGCACGGCCCATGAAGCCGCTGCCGATCAGGGCGATACGCAGGTCGGGTTTGCTCATTTGGCGGCAATCTCACGATAGCGCGCTCGCAACTGGTCGAGCGTCTTGCGCTTTACCGGCCGGCCGTCGCGCAATTTGTACCAGGTGTTCTGGCTGATCCGGTAGGTGTCGAACAACCCTTCAGCGGTCGCCAGTGGCAGCCGCGCCCGCATCTCGTCGAATTCCTCCTTGGGAATCGAAATCATCTCGAACCGCACTTTTCCTCTCCAGTTACGCGGGATCAGTCCCGCAATTTCGTATTCCACAGGCTGGACGCGAGCAGCAGCGACACGAAGGACGCGCCGACCCAGAACCAGATCGCTGCGGTGAAATCGTGATGGACGACGCCGTTCACCGTGGTCTTGCCGGCATCGATCAGGATGCCGCTGACCTGGTCCTGGATGCCCGCGCCGAGATAGCTGAACACCCCGACCATGCCGAGGGCGGCCCCCGCCACGCGCTTCGGACAGATGTCGATCGCGAACAGTCCGCCGACCGAGGTCACCAGCCCGGTCATGCCGAGCCCGAACAGGATCATCGCGAAGCTTTCCCAGGCAACGCCGCCCGGACCGTAGAAGAACAGCAGCAGGCCGATGATCTCGATCACGCCGAACAACAGGTTCACCGGCGGACGGCGCGCGGCGAAGAACTTGTCCGAGATGAAGCCGAACGCGACCGCGCCGACGATCCCGGCCAGCGTATTGACGGTCAGGAGCGAGCCCGCCTGGAGCACCGAATAGCCGCGCGCTTCCTGTAGATAGAGCACGCCCCAGCTGTTGATCGCATAGCGGGTCACGTAGATGAACGCACTCGACAGCGCGATCACCCAGACCGACGGGATCCTGAGGATCGACAGCTGGGTCGCGAACACGCTCTTGGGCGGCTGCGCAGCGATCGCCTCGGGCTCGATCGGCGCGGCGCGATCGTTGTTCCAGTCGGCGACCGCGGGCAGGCCGAGCGCGCGCGGGCGGTCGGTCATCATCATCCACGCCGCCGCGGCCGCGATCAGCACGACCACCGCCGGGCCCCAGAAACCCCATTGCCAGCCGAACCAGCCGACCAGCGCCGCGACTGCGGAAAAGGTCAACCCCTCGCCGATCGAATGCGCGGTCGACCAGATGCCGTAATAGCGCCCGCGCTCGCGATTGGAGAACCAACTCGCCAGCGCCACCACGCTCGACGGCGCGCCATAGCTCTGGAACCAGCCGTTGATCCCCCAGGCGATCGTCGCCGCGAGCACGGTCGCCGAAAAGCCCATGTAGATGTTGCACAGCGCCGACAGGATCAGCCCGGCGGTGAAGAATTTGCGCGCATTGGCATGGTCGGCGACGAAGCCGTTGATCAGCTTGCCCGCGGCATAAGTGAAGAAGAAGGCCGAACCGATCGTGCCGAGATTGGTCGCAGTGAAGATGTGCGCGTCGATCAGCGGCTTCTTCACCATGTCGATCGACAGCCGGCAGGTGTAGGACAGGCCATAGGCCAGCGTGATCGCGATGATCGTCGCCAGCCGCCGCCGCCGATATTCGGTATCCACGTCGATGTCCTGCCGAACCGGCAGGTCAGGTCCCGTGGCAAATGCCTTGAACATCGTTGCGCTTCCTCACCCCGGGGCGGCGCGCGATCGTCTCATCGCTTACGCCGCCGATTTCCATTCAACATATCAAATGGAATAAATATTTCAAAGTGCGATCACATGGTCGGAATCAGGAAAGCGCTGTCGCCCGTTCCGCCGCCATCGGGCCAGCGCTGGGTGACGGTCTTGACCTTGGTCCAGAACCGCACGCCTTCCATCCCATATTGGTTGGTGTCGCCGAACCCGGAACGCTTCCACCCGCCGAACGAATGGTAGGAGACGGGGACCGGGATCGGCACGTTGACGCCGATCATGCCGACATTGACCCGCTGCGCGAATTCGCGCGCGGCATGGCCGTTGCGGGTGAAGATCGCGACGCCGTTGCCGTACTGATGATCGCTCGGCAGGCGCACCGCCTCGTCGAAGTCGTGCGCGCGGACGATCTGCAGCACGGGGCCGAAGATTTCTTCCTTGTACGCCTGCATGTCGGTGGTGACATGGTCGAACAGCGACGGGCCGATGAAGAAGCCCTGTTCATGGCCCTGGAGCTGGAAACCGCGGCCGTCGACCACGAGTTCGGCACCCTCGTCGATCCCGGTCTGGATCCAGTTCTCGACGCGCTGCTTGTGCGCTGCGTTGACCACTGGACCGTAATGCGCCGCGGGATCGTTCGACACGCCGACGCGCAGCGCCTCGATCGCCGGGATCAATTTGGCCTTGAGCGCCTCCGCCGTCGCTTCGCCGACGGGCACCACGACGGGCAGCGCCATGCAGCGTTCGCCAGCCGAGCCGAATGCCGCGCCGCACAGGTCCGCGACCGTCTGGTCGAGATCGGCGTCGGGCATGACGATGCCGTGGTTCTTGGCCCCGCCCATCGCCTGGACGCGCTTGCCGGCGGCGACGCCGCGCGAATAGACATAGTGCGCGATGTCGGACGAGCCGACGAAGCTCACCGCGCCGATCGCCGGGTGATCGAGGATCGCGTCGACCATTTCCTTGTCGCCATGGATGACCTGGAAGATGCCCTCGGGCAGTCCGGCCTCGAGCCACAATTCGGCCAGCCGCACCGGCACCGACGGATCGCGCTCGGACGGCTTGAGGATGAAGGCGTTGCCCGTGGCGATCGCCGGCGCGCCCATCCACAAGGGGATCATCGCCGGGAAGTTGAACGGCGAGATGCCGGCGCCGATGCCGATCGGCTGGCGCATCGAATAGACATCGATGCCGGGGCCCGCGCCCTGGGTATATTCGCCCTTGAGCAGATGCGGGATGCCGGCGACGAACTCGACCACATCGAGTCCGCGCTGGATGTCGCCCTTGGCGTCGGCGACCACCTTGCCATGCTCCGAGGCGAGCAGCTCGGCCAGTTCCTGCATGTGCGCTTCGACCAGTTCCTTGAAGCGGAACATGACGCGCGCGCGGCGCTGCGGATTGGTCGCTGCCCAGCGCGGCTGCGCGGCCTGCGCCGCCGCTACCGCGCGATCGAGGTCGGCGGCGACGCCGAAACCGACGCGCGCCTGGACCTGGCCGGTCGAGGGGTTGAACACCTCGCCATGGCGCACGGCTCCGGCGCCGGCGCTGCCGCCGGCGATGACATGATCGATCTGACGCATCATTCTTCCTACTGTCGGACGATCCAGTCGTGGGCGGGATCGTTGGTGAATTTCCAGGCGCGGCGCGGGCCGGCCATGACGTTGAGATAATAGAGGTCGTAACCGTGCGCGGCGCCGACCGGATGATAGCCGCGCGGCACCATCACCGCGTCGCCGTCGCCCACCGCCATCGACTCGTCGAGCGAGCGGTCGTCGGTATAGACGCGCTGGAAGGCGAAGCCGCCGGGGCGTTTCATGCGGTGGTAATAGGTTTCCTCGAGCAGGGTCTCTTTGGGCCAGGCATCGAGATCATGCTTGTGCGGCGGATAGCTCGACCAATTGCCGCCGGGCGTGATCACCTCGACCACCAGCAAGCTCTCGGCGATTTCCGACACGTCGTCGAGGATGTTGCGGACGTAGCGCGTATTGGTGTCCCTACCGCGTGTCTCCTGCCCGACGTCGCCCGGCTCGATCAGACGGACCGGCTTGGCGCCGGTCCCCGGCGCGGTGCAGATCGCGAGTTCGACATCGTCCACCGCGGTGACCGCATAAGCGGTGCCGGCGGGGACGTAGACCGAGGTCGGCGCGCCTTCGAAGATATCGGCGCGGCCACCGATGCCGCGGAACGCCTCGCTGCCCGCCGTCACGTCGGCGGTGCCGGTGACCAGCACCAGGCACGCCTCGCGTCCCTCCTCGGTCGCCTCGTAGCGCTCGCCCGCCTTCAGCTTGACGACACGGAACCCGACATAGGTCCAGCCGGCGTTTTCGGGCGTGATGTCGATCGCGACGCCATCGGCGTCGGGCGTCCGGGGATGGACGAGGAGGGTCATGCCACCAGCTCCACGTCGGCGGCCAGGCGCTTCAGCGTGTCGAGCCCGAGCTGGCTGTACTCGCGAGGGTTGGCGACGGCGGGATCCTGCTCTGCCTCGATCACGATCCAGCCCGAATAGTCCATGTCCTTAAGCGCCCGCATGAACGGTTCGTAGGCATAATCGCCGTCGCCCGGTGTGGTGAACATGCCGCCCACCACGCCATTCAAGAAACTGGTGCCATTGGCGCGGAACTCGTCGTACTTCGCCTGGCGCACGTCCTTGCAATGGACGTGACTGATGCGCTCGGGCCGCTCCTTGATCACGCGGATCGGATCGATCCCGCCGGGAATGGCGTGGCCGGTATCGAGCACCAGCCCGACATGGTCGCCGGTCGCGTCGAAGAAGCGGTTCAGCTCGTCGTCGGTCTCGACCACGGTGCCGATATGGTGGTGATAGGCGAAACGCAGGCCGCGGCCGTTGACGTACGACGCGACCTTGTTGAGCCGCTCGCCGAACTGCTTCCAGTCGCCCGCCGCCAGCACCGGGTGCTGGTCGAGCCGGCTGCCCCAGCGGTCGCAATGCACCGCGTTCGAGGTCTCGGCGAGGATGAACACGCTCGATTCCATATATTCGAGCAGCGCGAGATGCTTGCCGAGCCCGGCGATCTCGGCATCGGCGTCGTGCTTCAGCAGATTGGCCGAATACCAGCCGCCGACGACATCGAGGCCATAGCTCGCCATGATCGGCGCCAGCGTCTCGGGATCGCGCGGGAATTTGTTGCCCAGCTCGACCCCGTCGAAGCCGATTTCCTTGACGTCGGTCAGCAGCATGTCGAGCGTCGTGTCGGCGCCCAGCTCCTTCATGTCGTCGTTGCACCAGGCGATCGGGCTCACGCCCCAGCGGATCGTCATTCACTCTCTCCGGTCAGATGCTGTTCGTAATTGCGGCGCGCCGCGCGCACCTCGGGCCGTGTCGACACTTCGGGGACGGCGACGTCCCACCAATGCCCGCCTTGCGGCGTGGTGATCATCGGATCGGTGTCGATCACCACGACATAGGAGTTGCTGCTCGCCGCCGCGCGGCCCAGCGCTGCCTTCAGCTCGGCGATGCCGGTCACCTTCTCGGCGGTCGCGCCCATGCTGCGGGCGTGCGCAGCGAAGTCGATATCGGGCATCACTTCGTGCCGGCTGTCGGCGAGGAGATTGTTGAACGGCCGTCCGCCAGTCCCCTGCTGCAGCCGGTTGATGCAGCCGAAGCCACGATTGTCGAGCAGCACCAGCGTGATCTTGCGCCCGAGCATCACCGCGGTGGCGAGCTCCGAATTGAGCATCATGTAGCTGCCGTCGCCGACCATCACGAACACGTCGCGGTCGGGCAGTGCCATCTTCGCGCCGAGCCCGGCGGCGACCTCGTACCCCATGCACGAGAAGCCGTATTCGACATGATAGCCGCCGGGCACGCGCGTGCGCCACAATTTGTGGAGCTCGCCGGGCAGCCCACCCGCCGCGCACACCACCACCGCGTCGTCGGCCGCCTGGCGCCACACCGCGCCGATCACCTGCGCGTCCGACGGCAGGGCATTGCCCGGCGCGGTCGCGGCATCCCAGGCGGCATCCCATTCGGCGACCGCGGCGCGATTGGCCTGGCGCCACGCCCCCGACACCTGCCAGTCGGCGAGCGCGGCGGCGACCGCCTCGAGCGTCGCGCGGGCGTCGCCCTGGACCGGCTCGGCGCCGTGCTTGGCGGTATCGTGCGGCGCGACGTTGAGCTGGAACAGCCGCTTGCCGGCGAACAGGGTACGCGAGCCGGTGGTGAAATCCTGCAGCCGCGTGCCGACGCCGACGATCAGGTCGGCGGCCTCGGCGGCCTGGTTCGCCGCGCTGGTACCGGTGACGCCGATGCTGCCGAGCGCCTGGGGATGATCCCACGCCAGCGCGCCCTTGCCCGCCTGCGTCTCGGCGACCGGCAGGCCGGTCGCGACCGCGAGCGCGGCGAGCACGCCTTCAGCACCCGAATAGAGCACGCCGCCGCCGGCGACGATCAGCGGCGCCTTGGCCGAGCGGATCGCCTCGATCAGCGCGCCCAGTTCGCGCTCGTCGGGGCGCACCCGGCGCTGGCGCCAGACGCGCGGTGCGAAGAAGCTCTCGGGATAGTCATAGGCCTCGGCCTGGACGTCCTGGCACATCGCCAGCGTGACCGGGCCGCAATTCGCCGGATCGGTCAGCACCGCCATCGCGCGCGGGCAGGCGTCGAGCAATTGCTCGGGCCGGACGATGCGGTCGAACAGCCGGCTGACCGGCCGGAAGCAATCGTTGGCGCTGACCGTGGCGTCGGAAAAATCCTCGATCTGCTGGAGCACCGGATCGGGCCGGCGGCTGGCATAGACGTCGCCCGGCAGGAACAGCACCGGCAGGCGATTGACATGCGCCAGCGCGGCGGAGGTGACCATGTTGGTCGCGCCCGGTCCGATCGAACTGGTGCAGGCCATCGCGCGTTGCCGCCGTGACGCCTTGGCGAACGCGATCGCGGCATTCGCCATGCCTTGCTCGTTATGCGCGCGATAGGTCGGCAACGCCTCGCCCATCTCGGCCAAGGCCTCGCCCAGTCCGGCGACGTTGCCATGGCCGAAGATCGCCCAGACGCCCGCGAAATAGGGAACGACCTCGCCATCGATCTCGACCGATTGCGCGACCATCCAGCGCGTCAGCGCCTGGGCGGTGGTGAGCCGCACCGTCGTCATGCCGTGACCAATCCGCGCCGCGCTTCGCGCCACGCATCCGCCAACACTCTCAGATTCTCGCTCAACGCGGCAATCGCCTCCTCATCGTCGATCGCACCGGTCAGCCACTCGGCAGCCACGTCGTGGAAGATCGTGCGCCCGACCGCGAAACCCTTGACCAGGCGATAGGGCGCCGCCGCGGCGATTCCCGCAAGGATTTCTTCCTGCGGCGCCGACAGCCCGAGCAGGACGATGCCACGGCACAGCGGATCGTGGCGCAGGATCGCGGCCTCGGTCGCCCGCCATGCGGTGGTGTCGTCGGTCGGCTCGAGCTTCCACCAATCGGGATAGACGCCCAGGCCATAGATATGGTCGATGACGCGCGCGACGGTGATGCTGTCGATCGGGCCGTGCTTGGAGGCGATGATCTCGAGCAGGAATTCGTGGCGCCCCGCACGGCAGGCGTCGAACAGGCGGCGAATCTGGCGATCCTGGCGCGCCTTCATCTCGACGTCGTCGTCGGGGTGATAGAAGACCAGGCACTTGACGACATGGCCGGTCGGCCATTCGCGCAAGGTGTTGGCGACATCGGGCGAGCCTTCGAATTCGATCGGGCGCGATCCCGGCAGCTCGATCGGCCGGCCGATCCAGTACGGCGTGTCAGCGGCGGCTTCGAGCGCGCGCGCGCCGAACCGGCCGTCGAGCAACAGGCCGTAGCGCGGATCGCCGCGTGCCATGCGGTCGACCGCCTCGAACGCCAGCCGCTTGAAATGCGCGACCTGGTCGGCGTCGCCCGTGCCGAGATCGGCGAGCAGATCGTCGAACTGGCTGCGGTGGTCGATCGCCAGCACGGTCAGCTCGTCGCGCTCACCCTGCCGGTTGGTCGACCAGTGGAGCTGCTCGAGCGCGGCGCTTTCGCGCAGGCGGTGCGGCCAGGCGGTCGCCGACAGGAACACTTCGAGTTCGTCCCACGACGCCATCGCCGGGGCGCAGCCGTGCCGCGACACGACGATCGCGCCACACGCATTGGCCATTTCGCAGCAACGGTCGAGCGGCAGGTCGCGAAGCCAGCCGCGCAGGAATCCCGCCATGAATGCGTCGCCCGCGCCGAGCACGTTGAACACCTCGATCGGGAAGCCGCGCCCGACCACGCCGGCCGACAGATTGTCGGGCACTGCGTCGGGGAACGCGACGCAGCCCGCGGCACCGCGCTTGCACACCAGCAGCGCATCGCTGACCGCGCGAATGGCGCGCAAGGCAGCAACCGTATCCGTGGTGCCGCCGAGGATATGGATCTCCTCCTCGGTGCCGACGATCAGGTCGCACAGGGGCAGCACGCGCTGGAGTTCCTGGGTCACCGCCGCGCTGGCGACGAACCGGTCCTCGCCATTGGCCTTTTGCGCGAGGCCCCACAACACCGGACGATAGTCGATGTCGAACACGACCCGCCCGCCCTGCGCCTTCATCAACTCGGCCGCCTTGAGGCTGGCCGCGAACACGCCGGGCTGCGACAAATGCGTACCGTTGATCAGCAGCGCACCGGCGCGCGCCACCTGCGCGGGATCGATGTCATCGGCCACCAGCGCCATGTCGGCGCAATTCTCGCGATAGAAGATCAAGGGAAAGGTGTCGGGATCGCGGATGCCGAGGATCGCGAGCGCGGTCAGTCGATCAGGATCGGTCACGACGCCCTGGGTGTCGACGCCCTCACGTTCCAGTTCCTCGCGGATGAAGCGGCCGAAATGGTCGTCACCGACCCGCGTCAGCAGCCCGGCGTCGAGCCCGAGCCGCGACGCGCCGACCGCCGTGTTGGTCGGACTCCCGCCGATATATTTGGCGAAGCTGGCCATGTCCTCCAGCCGTCCGCCGATCTGCTCGCCATACAGGTCGATGCCCGCCCGCCCCAGCGTGAGCAGGTCGAGTCGACGCTTGCTGTCCGATGCGATTGCCCCTTGCGTCATGTAGATTCAGACCCGCCTCTTCGTGGTCTGTAACGCCTATTCCATCGAATTACATTTTGCAACATTCATTTCAGAAAATGGAACGGAAATTCCATATCCGATCATCTCGCCGCCCTGCGCTTTGCGCCCGTTTCCGCGCGGCGGGTCGATTCGAACGCGAAGTTGATCACCAGTGCCTGCGCGAGGCAGATCGACGCCGAGAGCGAGCGGAATTTGCGCACTTCCGATTCGCGGACCTGGAGCACGTGCTGCGCGGGCTTGGCGATCGGGCTGACCAGGCTGTCGCTGATCGCCAGCACCGAATTGCCACGCGCCGCCACCGCCTCGACGATCGCCACCGTCTCCTCGGCATAAGGCTGGAAGCTGACCGCGATCAGCAAGTCCTTGGCGCCGATCGCCTGCGCCTGTTGCGGTCCGAGCCCGGCGATACCGTCGATGAAGATCGCACGCTTGCCCGCCTGGAGCAGCGAATAGACGAGGTACGACGCGACCGGGAACGAGCGGCGGAACCCGACGACATGGACCGCATCAGCCGCCGAGATGGCATCGACCGCGGCGCGCATGTCCGCCTCGCTCACCGTCTGGAGCAGGTTCTGGAGCGCGAGCGTGTTGCCCTCGATGAACTCGTGGAGCAACTCGGCGGGCTCGACCCCGTTGGCATTGGCGGTCTGGTCGAGTTGGCGCACGCGTTCCGAATAGCCCAGCGCGGCATTGTTGCTGAGCAGGCCGTCGCGGAACAGGCGCTGCATCTGGCTGGCGCCTTCGAACCCGAAGGTCTTGGCGAAACGCACGATCGCCGAGGGCTGGACGCCGCAGCGATCGGCGATCACCGCCAGCGTCTCGAGCGCGATATCGTTGGGCTCGTCGAGAATATAGCGCCCGATCTGCTGCAATCGCTTGCTCAGCGTCTCGTAGCGTCGCACGATTTCGCCACGCAGCTGTTCGGCGGTGACGGGCACCGGGGATGCGTCGGACATTGGCTCATTCTCCCCCAGGGACGCGACGGAATATCTGTTCAAATTATGGAACGCAATGATCGCTATTAGCCAGCGCGTGGGTTTACGGAATTCTCATTCCATAGCATAACAGGTTTGGAATTCTTAGTCCAATGAGAGGGTAGTAATGCACGACATCGCCATTTTCGGCGCGGGCAGGATCGGCAAGATCCATGCCGCCAATATCGCCGCGAATCCCCACCTGCGACTGGCCCGCGTGGTCGACCCCTACGCCGAGGGCGCCGCCGCGCTCGCCGCGCAATACGGCGCGCAGGTTTCGACCGTCGAGGAGGCGCTGGCCGATCCGGCGATCGCCGGTGTGGTGGTCGCGAGCTCGACCGACACGCACCTCGACTACAGCCTGGCCGCCGCGCGCGCGGGCAAGGCAGTGTTCTGCGAAAAGCCGCTCGACCAGGATCTCGCGCGGGCGACCGCCGCGGCCGCCGAACTCGAATCGCTCGGAGCGCGCCTGTTCCTGGCGTTCAACCGCCGCTTCGACCCCAATTTCGCGACGCTCCAGGCGCGGCTCGCGGAGGGCGCGGTCGGCGCGCTCGAGACGCTGCACATCATCAGCCACGACCCGTCGCCGCCACCGGCCGAGTATGTCGCTACTTCTGGCGGTATGTTCAAGGACATGGTGATCCACGATTTCGACATGGCGCGCTGGCTGCTGGGCGAGGAACCGACCGAAGTGTTCGCGACCGCGTCGGTGCTGGTCGATCCGGCGATCGGCGCGGCCGGCGACGTCGACACCGCGAAGACCATCTTGCGCACCGCGTCGGGCAAGCTGTGCATGATCTCGTCGAGCCGGCGCAGCGGCTATGGCTACGACCAGCGGATCGAGGCGTTCGGGTCGAAGGGCCTGATCCGCGCGCAGAACGTGCTCGAAAGCACGGTCGAGACCTGGGGCGAGGCGGGCGCCGCCGCCGACCGGTTCCAGAACTTCTTCCTCGACCGCTATGCGCAGGCCTATGCCCGCGAGGTCGAGCATTTCGCCGACCTGATCGACGGCAAGCCAGCACTGATCGGCTATCGCGACGGCGTCGCCGCGCTGGCGCTGGCCGAAGCAGCGGCGAGGTCGGCGCAGTCAGGGAAGGTCGAAGCGGTGTGATCCGTCGCGCTCTTGCGAGCTGCTCGGCGTGTAGTCAGGCAATATCGACCTGATCGTCGGATCTTCCGGATCAGTTTTTAACCGCTTCGTCCCCTCTCCCGCTCGCGGGAGAGGAGCGAGACTTGGTGAGCGGAGCGAGCCTAGTCGCAGCGGTGAGGGTCTTCTGTTGGCCCCGCCATCGAAGAAGAAAGAAGACCCTCACCTTCCCACCGCTCCGCGGCGGGCCCCTCCCTCTCCCGCAAGCGGGAGAGGGAAGAGCGATCAGCGGTCGTCGACGACGCCATCGCCCTGGCCGTTAGAGGCGATGTGCATTCCTTCGATACCGCCATGAGCCGGTGTGGGAAACCTCGCCGGCTTTTCCAATTTCAATCATCCCCTCCGCCCGTGGGAGGATTTCGAACGGCAACCGCTCCGGCTGCGGTCGAACGATTTCAAGCGCCGCCCCGTCATCAACGAACACAAAAATAGGCCGGCGAGGGAAACCCCGCCGGCCCTTGAGTGCTGCTTCGGAGGTGATGCAGACTAGAATTTGATCTGGGCGCCCACCTTGATCAGGCGTCCGTAATGTTCGCGCTCGAGCAACTGGCTCTTGACCCCCATGAACCGGCGCCACGGCGCGTCGTTGAGGTTCGAGCCTTCGATATAGAGCTCGACATGGTCCTTGAGCGTGACGCCGAGGCGCGCATCGAGCTGGCCGTTGAAGTCGGTATATTGGTCGGTCGCCGCGCTGGTGCCGATCGTGTCGAGATATTTCGCGCGGAACGAATAGGCGACGCGGGCCGAGATGCCGTACTTCTCGTAGGTCAGCTGGACCGAGCCGATATTGCTCGACTGGAAGAACAGCGGGAATTCCCCGGTGCGACCCGGAAGGCCCGTGCCATGCCCGCCGACGATCGTATAATTGCCGCCGATACCGAGGCCGGCGAGCGGCCCGGGCAGGAAGTCGAACGTATATTGGGCGTTGAACTCGATGCCCTTGATGATCGCCTGGTCGGCATTGACCGGCTGCACGACGTTTGCCGTCGCGAAGGTCTGACCGGCATAGGTCACGTTGTTGAGCGTCTGAGTGTACGAGTAGATCGGATTGTCGATCCGCTTGTAGAACGCCCCGACCGAGATGATGCCGTGCTGGCCGAGATAATATTCGGCCGTGAGGTCGAGGTTGAGCGCCCGGTACGGCTTGATGTCGGGATTACCCAACGTGACCGTGGTCGGGCTCGTCGTCGCGTCGACCGAGACGAATGGCGTCAGGTCGGGATAATTGGGCCGTCCGAGCGACGTGGTGACCGCGGCCCGGAAGATCAGGTCCTTGGTCGCTTCGTACTTGAGCGTAACGCCCGGGAACCAGTCGGTATACGAGCGCTTGCCGATGCTGTTGAAGTCCTCGGTCGGCAGCGAGGTTGGCGTGATCACCTTGCCGAGATCGTAATCTTGGGTCCGCTCGACGCGGACACCCGGGATCAGGGTCAGGCCACCGAACTTGAGCGTCGCCATGGCATAGCCCGCGATGATCTTTTCGGTCACATCATAGTCGTTGACCAAGCTGTTGGCACGCGAGCTTTGCAGGTTGGCCACGCTTTGCGCCAGCACCCCGGGATGCGCGACGACATAAGCCTGGGCCGCATCGTAATCGATCCGCGGGCCGAATGCGTACATGCCGTTGTAGAAGTCGGTATCGCCGACGTACGAGGCGTTGGCGGCGGTGAACTGCTGGTTGGCCGCCAGGCTATAGGCCTGGTAGTTGCGGTCGTTGGTCTTGTGGCGGTTGAGATACTTGCCGCCGATCTTGATCGTCGACCGATCGCCGATACCGATCGGGATCGTATAGTCGACACGGATCTGCCACAAATCTTCCTGCGCGTGGCGCTTGTCGTAATTGACGCTGCTCAGCAAATAATTGGTCGCGAAGGGCGGATTGACGACGAACGTATAAGGCGCGGTGGTGATGTCATAGGTCCCGGCGACGCTGCGTATATTGTTCCCCGACGTGTTCGTGTTGCCGCGGAAGTTGAACTCGCTGCGCAACGGATCGTCCTTGACCGCGCTCGCCCAGGCGCCGGCGATGTCGAGTTGGCTGTCGCCGAACTTGAACGAGCCGCCACCCGACACCGACTTGGTGTTGTCGTCCTCGATGCGGCGCCGGATCAGGATCGACGGCCGGCCCGTGAAGGTCCCCGTCGCACCGCCGGTATAGGTAAAGCTGTCGACGCGGTTCTGGTCGCGGAATTCGTTGTCCGAGAATTTCGAATAGGTCCCGCGCAGGAAGAGCTTGACCGCATCGCTCGGGCGATAGTCGAGATTGAGCACGAAGCCGGTGCGCTTGCGGACCAGATTATAGTCGCGCAGGCCGTATTGGTCGGGCCTGCCGGTCGAGTCGAACGTGCTGCCGCCCTGGAAATTCTCGGATTCGATCGGGCGATACGAATAGCTGCCCGAGGCGACGATGCCGAGATCGCCGATCCGGCCGCCGACCGTGGCGTCGCCTTCGTACGGGCTTTTCCCGTTGAGCTTGTACCAGCCGTACTGGCCGCGCGCGGTCGCGAAGAAATGCTGCGTGCGGTCGAACGCCGACAGCGTGCGGATGTCGACCGCGCCGCCGATCGCGTTGGCGTCCTGGTCGGGGGTGATCGACTTAGAAATCGTCACCGAGCCGATCAGCGAGGAGGGAATGTCGTCGAGCTTGACCTGGCGGCCGTCGGGCTCGGGCGCCGGCTGGGTCTGGCCGTTGACGGTGACGTTGACCAGGTTCGGGTTGACGCCGCGGATGATGACGTAGCGGCCTTCGCCCTGGTCGTTGGCGACCGACAGGCCGGGAAGACGGCGGACCGCTTCGGCGACGTTCTGGTCGGGGAGCTTACCGACGTCGTCGGCGACGATCGAGTCGCTGACCTGGTCCGAATCCTTCTTGAGTTCGATCGCGGCGCGTTCCGCGGCGCGGCGGCCGGTGACGACGATTTCGTTACCGCCGGTATTCTCCTGGGGACCGGGAGCGGCGTCGGTCTGCTGCGCGGCAGGCGCCGCCGCAGGTGCGGGCGCTGCTTCGGGGGCAGCGGCGGGAGCGGCAGCCGGCGTGGCAGCCGCGGTATCCGGTGCGGGCGTCGCCGGTGCCGGCGTTGCCGCGGCAACCGTCGGCGCCGCCGCAGCCTCGGCCGGCGCGGTCTGTGCCGCTGCGGGATAGGCAATCGCAATCGCCAGTGCGCCGACACTGGCACCCATCAGCATGCGACCCGTCCGCAGGGTCAGGCCGTGTGCAGAAACAATCATCGAATCCTCCCCATCCTTTGCGGCCGCATACCTATGCATGCCGCTTTTCTCTCCGCATCATAAATACGAACAAAAATTCCAAATTGCAACAGGAATGGAATTTATCTTGCAGATTGGGTTCCGCGACCGTGACGCGCGGGCAACACGACACGGCCGCCGGATGACGGTTCGCTGACGATTTGAGAGGGTGAAATCGGTTACCCGGTCAGGCCGGCCGGGGCCACGCGATGCGCACTTCGAGGCCGCCCATCGCCGACGTCGCGAGGGTCAAACCGCCCCCCGTCGCCTCGGCAATTTCGCGCGCGATCGCCAATCCCAGGCCATGGCCATCGCTCGTCGAATCGAGTCGCTCGCCGCGCAACACCGCCTGTTCGTAGCGCGCGATATCGAGGCCCGGGCCGTCGTCGGCGATCCGCAATACGATCGAATCGCCCTGCTCGGCGACGATTCGAACGTGGCGCCGGGCGTGGCGCGCCGCATTCTCGAGCAACGGCCCGAGCAGTTCGGCGGCATCCTCCCCCGCCATCGGCAGCATCAGGTCGGCGGGCACGTCGATGTCGAACGCCGTCCGCTCACCCGATTCGGTATGCTCGATCACCCCGACCAGCGCGTCGATCAGCGGCAAGGCCGCGGTGCGATGGCCTTCGTTCTGGATCAGCCCGACCCGGGTCCGCGCCAGTTCGCCGTCGACCGCCGCGCGCACCGCGGCGATCGCGGTGTCGAGCCCATCGGCGGCGGCGATGGCGCCCGCCTCGCGTGCGCGCGCGCTCTGCACGGACAAAGCGGCGAGCGGGGTCTTCATGCCGTGCGCGAGATCGGCGGCGCGACGCCGCGCGCGCTGCACATCCTGTTCACGCGCATCGGCGAGCGCATCGATCGCATCGGTCAGCGGTAGCAATTCGGTCGGATAGGTGCGCGCGAGCCGCGCTTCCGGATCGCGCCGCAGCTGGTTCACCCCGTCCTCCATATTGGCGATCGGCCGCAACCCCAATGTCACCTGCACCCATGCGGCGATCGACAGGATCAGCCACAACAAGGCGAGCGACAGCGCGATCTCGCGCGAGAATTCGCGCTGCGCGGGCCCCAGGCGGCCGAGATCGGACGCTAGCATCACGGCGGTCGTGCCGCCGCCCGGCCGCAGGGTCACGCGTCGCTCGATGACGAGCAGGCGCTGGCCGAATGGCCCCGCGACCTTGCGGTCGCGCCAATGATCGGCGGGCGCGTCGGCTGCCACCGGCAATCGCGAATCCCAGAGCGAGCGCGACCGGAGCGTGCGGCCCGGCCCCGACACCTGCCAATAGAGGCCCGCGGTGGGCAGCGCGAAGCGCGGATCGTCGGGCTCGTCGTCCAATGTCGGCCGGCCCTGGGCGTCGGGGCTCAGCGCGGCAAGCAGCGGCACCGATTGCGCGACTAGCTCGTCATGGACGCGGCGCTCGATGTGGAAGGCGAACAAGATGGTCAGCGCGAACCACGCCAGTGCCAGCGCCAGCGCGATCGCGATGCCGCCGCCCGCCAGCAGGCGCAGCCGCAGCGAACGGATGATCATGCGCGGATGGTCATGAGCAGAGGGTCACGGCGTGAGCGTCGGCAGCAGATAGCCGAACCCGCGCCGCGTCTCGATCGCCTCCGCGCCGAGCTTGCGCCGCAACCGCGCGACCAGCGCCTCGATCGCATTGGCGTCGCCGCTGTCGGTCGTGCCGTAGAGATGATCGGCGAGCTCGCCCGCGGGGACCGCGCGTTCGGGATGATGCGCAAGATAATCGAGCAGCCGGAATTCGAGCGGCGACAGCCGCACCGGCGCACCGTCCAGGGTCGCCTGCATCCGCGCGGTGTCGATGATCAGTCCACCCGCCTGCACGGTCGACGACACGCGCCCCGCCGCACGGCGGACCAGCCCGCGCACGCGCGCGATCAGCTCGCCCATCTGCCACGGCTTGGAGAGATAGTCGTCGGCCCCGGCTTCGATCCCGGTGACCTTGTCGGTCCAGTCCGACCGCGCCGACAGTACCAGGATGGGAAAGCGCCGCTCAGCCTCGCGCCAGCGCCGGATCACCGACAGGCCGTCGAGCCGCGGCAGGCCGAGGTCGACGATCGCCACCTGATAATCCTCGACATCGCCCAGGAACCAGGCCTGCTGACCGTCGGCGGCATGGTCGACGACGAACCCCGCCGCCCGCAACGCGCGCTGCAGTTCGTCGGCTACGACCGGATCGTCTTCGACCACCAGCGCGCGCATCGACTCCTCAATCGTCCTCGATCGACAGGATATGACCGTTCCTGGCGTCGAGCTTCACTTCGCGCACGTGGCCGTTCTGCGCAAGAATCTTCACTTCGTAGCGAAAGCCGGTGGGTTTGCGCTCGAGCTTGACCTTGAGCACGTCGCCCGGGACCTTGGCGGTCGCGAAGCCGAGGATGCGGACGATCGGCAGGATCTCGCCGCGCGCCAGCGCCGCGCTCGCTGCCTGCTGGTCGAGCTTCTCCTTGTCGGTCTTGGCAGATGCCGGGAGTGCGGCGACGGCGAGCGCCAACAGGGCCATGTGAATCTTCTTCATCCCTCGATCATGCCCGATCGAACCTGATATCCCGCTGACGCGCGGCGTCGGATCGGCGTCAGGTCGCAGCGACTAGCACGATCGCCATGAAGCGCGTGCTGATTCCCTTGCTGATCACCGCCGTCCCGATCGGGGCGGCGCAGGCGCGCGCCGCGCGTCCGGAAAACGGCGACCTGCTGACCTTCCCCGCGAGCTTCTTCGCCGACGCCCAGCCGGCGACCGCCTATGACATGGTGCAGCGTGTGCCGGGCTTCGTGTTCGACGGCGGCGATGCCGACGTCCGCGGCCTGGCCGGCGCGGGCGGCAACGTCCTGGTCGACGGCCGCCGTCCGGCCGCCAAGGAGGATACGCTCGAATCGATCCTCAAGCGTATTCCCGCGCGTTCGGTGCTGCGCATCGACCTGATCCGCGGCGGCGCGGGCGGGATCGACATGCAGGGCGCGCCGGTGCTCGCCAACGTCGTGCGGCGCCCGGAAGCCGCGATCACCGGGCAATCCGAACTCGCGCTCGGGCGCTATGGCGACGGCCGGCTCGCGCCGGCAGGGCGCATCGATCTCGCCCGCCGCGGACAGCGCACGACGACCGAAATCTCGCTCTCGCTCTACCAGACGATCGACGACGAGAAGGGTCGCGGCCCGCGTATACGGACCGGGCCGGCCGGCGCGCCGATCGAGGACGCGCGCTACGACGAGCATGACAAGGTGCGCGGCGGGGCGCTCAGCCTCGGCCGCGATCAGCCGCTGTTCGGCGGCCAGCTTCGCCTCAACGCCTCGCTCAAGCGCGCGCGCGAACGCGCCGACACCTGGCTCACGACGCTCGCCCCCGATCCCGGGCTCAAGCGCGTGCTCGAACTCGAGACCAAGGACAATGCCGAGATCGGCGCGGGCTGGACCGGCGCGCTGGTGCCCAAGCTGACGCTCGAACTCACCGCGCTCCAGCGCTTTCGCCGGGACCGCGCCAGCGAACGGTCGGACGACGGCGGCACGATCGACGAGGTCGACGAGGGCGCGCGCGGCGGCGAGCGGATCGGGCGCGCGCTGCTGCGCTGGCAACCATCGTCCGGGCTGTCGATCGAAGGCGGCGGCGAGGCCGCGTACAATTATCTCGACAGCCACGCCGCGCTGGCGGTCGACGGCGTCGCGGTGACGCTGCCGGTTGCCAGGGTGCGCGTCGCCGAGCGCCGCGCCGAAGGATTCGCCAGCCTGTCGTGGCAACCCGCCGACGGCCTGACGATCGAAACCGGGATCAGGGTCGAGACCTCGCGGCTGACGCAGCGCGGCGACAGCAATTTGAGCAAGGCATTCGTTTTTCCCAAGCCGCGGCTCGCGGTGACCTGGTCGTCGGGCCCGCGCACGCAATGGCGGCTGCGCCTCGAACGCGACGTCGGCCAGCTCGATTTCGGCGATTTCGTCAGTTCGACCTCGCTCACCTCGAGCACGATCACGGCGGGCAATGCCGAGCTCGAGCCCGACCGCAAATGGACCGCTTCGCTCGCCTGGGAGCGGCGCTTCTGGAAGGATGGCGCGATCGTGATCGCCGCGCGCCACGAATGGATCTCGCACACGCTCGATCGCATCGGCATGATCGGTCCCGACGACACCTTCGACGCGCCGGGCAATATCGGCGACGGCACCAAGTCGAAGGTGGAGGCGAACCTCAGCCTCCCGCTCGACCGGCTGGGGCTGCGCGGCGGGCTGATCAAGCTCGATCTCGGCTATCGCTGGACCGCGGTGATCGATCCGACCACCGGCCGGCGCCGGCGCATTTCGGGCGAGGCGCCGATCGACGGCACGATCCATATCACGCTCGACCGCCCGCGGCTCGGCCTGCGCTGGGGCGTGGATTACGTGGTCGCCAAGGACGAGTACGAATTCCGCTTCGACGAGATCCGGCGCGAGCGGATCGGCGGGCGGGTGTCGCTCTTCGCCGAATATCGGGTCGCCGCGCGATGGACGCTGCGCGCCTATGTCGAGAACCTGACCGGGCGCCGTGTCATCCGCGACCGCGCGATCTTCGCCGGCCCGCGCCTGTCCCAGCCGCTGCGCTACGACGAGGCGAGGACGCTCGGCACGCGGCCGCTGGTCGGGCTGCTCGTCCGGCGATCGCTGGGCGATTGAATAGGGAATGATTGGTTCTGAGTGCTGCCTTTACGTGAAACCAAAGTGCGCCGGCCGCGGCCGGGCATGTTCGGGAGAAGAAAGATGAAGACTGTTGCTGTCGCCGCCCTGTTGGCGGTCACCTCGATGGGCGCGATCGCTCATGCCCAACCGGTGCCGACGCCCGCGCCGGCCAAGGCGAAGAAGGCCCCCGCCCCAGCGCTCAAGCTCGAGCGCGTGGTCATGATGATGCGCCACGGCATCCGCCCGCCGACCAAGGCGGTCGCGGTCGACAAGCGCTACGCCCCCGGCATCTGGCCGACCTGGTCGGTCGGTTACGGCCTGCTCACCGAGCGCGGCGCGGCCGGTGCCAAGCTGCTCGGTGCCGCCGACCGCGCTTATTACGCATCGCGCGGGCTGTTCGGCCCGAGCGGCTGTCCGGCGCCGGGCAGCATGATGCTGACCTCGAGCGGCAAGCAGCGTGCGATCCGCACCGCGGAAAGCTGGCGCGACGGGTTCATGCCGGGGTGCAAGGAGGACGTGACGCATCCGACCGAGGACGGGCCCGATCCGATCTTCCACGGGCTCGACGACAAGCCGGCGGCGTTCGACGGCCAGCGCGCGTATCGCGAGGCGGTGAAGATGGCACCGGGCGGCAATGTCCAGGCCGACCTCAGGAGCTATCGCGGCGACCTGCAATTGCTCGCCAGGGTACTCGATTGCAAGGCGCCCTGCCCGCTGTTGACCGAATCCAGCAAGCTGGTCGCGGTCGACCGCGACCGTCCCGAGCTCGACGGTCCGGTCGATGTCGGCTCGACCGCCAGCCAGACGTTGCTGCTCGAATATCTCGAGGGCAAGCCGATGAAGGACGTCGGCTGGGGCCGGGTGACGCGCCCCGAGATCGAGCGGCTGCTGCGCTTCCATCCGCTCAAGTTCCAATATTCGAACCGATCCGATTATGCCGCGCGCGCGGCGGCGGCGCCGCTGATCAGCGCGATGCTCGACGCGATGGCCAGGCCGGACGGCGCCAGATTGTCGCTGTTCGCCGGGCACGACACCAACATCGCCGACCTCGGCGGCTTCCTGAAGGTGCATTGGAAGGTGCCGAGCTATCCCGCCGACGACGTGCCCCCCGGCAGCGCGCTCGGCTTCGAGGTGCTGAAGGATGCCAGGGGCACGCGCTACGTCCGCGCCTTCTACCGCGCGCAGACGATGGATCAGTTGCGCGAACAGCGCGACCTGACCGGCAAGGAAGCCCCGTTCCGCCAATATCTCCCGCTCCCCGGCTGCGGCAATTCGACCGCGGCGACGGCGTGCACGCTCACCGCCTTCTCGGCATGGGTGAAGGGGCGCCGGATCCAGTACTGACGATCCACAAAGGGGGCCGGCGGCGGGGCGATTGCCCGGCCGCCGGTCACCAGGACGGCCAACGCAGCCTGATGGCTTGTCAGCCCCCGGGAGATGCGGTAAGCGCCGCCGCCTCATCGCCCCTCAACGGGGCTGGGGGCCGCCTTAGCTCAGCTGGTAGAGCATCGCATTCGTAATGCGGGGGTCACAGGTTCGAGTCCTGTAGGCGGCACCATTCCAAGCCATAAGGCGCTGTTTTCCAAGTAATATTGGAGGGGCATAGAAGGCGGTCCACCTTATGGACCATCTTTCTGCGTGCGATGCGGTGAGTGGCCAAGCGTCGGCATGGAGTTCCCGTGGGCGGTGCTTGGCGAATCTCGTCGGAGTCGGTTGCTGCGGACGCGACTCATCCCATTCGACGAAATTCTTGCGCGTCCGGAATGCGAGGCGGCGCGGGCCTCCCCAAATCCGTTAGCTATTCCGCGTGGAGTCAAAAGAAAGGCCGTTGTGCCCGACAATCTGTCGGGCTTGAGTATTCGGGCGGCGGCCATCGCTTCTTCGCTATCGAGATGGGTCGCAATACCGAAAGCATAGACCGCAAGTATCTCGCGCGAAGCTCGTTCGGGCAGAATATCTCGCGCTCCTGCAGGACCAGAGTTATTGCTCTGATTGGGGCGCGAGCCGAGAAATGGAAGTACCAACGGCTTTTACGCTCCCATTTGGCCAATAGAAGAGAATGGGGGCCGAATGGGGAGCACACTCAATAGCGCGCTCCCGAAAATTACCGGCAGTCCAACATATAAGAGCACGACCACAAATGCGACTTGAGGCACGTCTTCCTGAGATGGATGCTTGGTGAAATAGGTCGCAACTGCACATACCCCGGCGACTGCTATCGATACCAGCACCCCTAATATCGATGAGCGCAAAACCCGGGCGGCCAAGCCGCCAGGGGCGTATGCCGTTTCCCAGACGGCGAATATTAATGCGACCACGTACAGCCATTTCACGGTATCGCTTGAAAAAGCCGAGTAATGAGAAAGAGGCAGAGCGGCAATGATGAAAAGGACGAGGATCGCCCCACCCACTTGAATATTAGTTAATTTCTCCATCCCACCTTCCTCCCTCGCTGATGTTTGAATCGAATCACGCCACCCAGCCGCTAACATATCGAGTGCAGCGGCTTCGAACACGGCATCGGCATCGGGTTTGGTCGGGTAGGAGGGCCGGGCAGCGGCTCTCCTGGGAGCGGCACAGCGCGCCAGCCATCCTGTCTCCCCTTGAAGGAATCTTGATACTTTCGCTGGTCCTTCGGATTGGTAGCATCGCTGCCGGGTGTCCCAGCGGCGTGACGACCAGCGCATACTGTGTCACCGCAATTAGCGGTTAGGCCGTTATAATCCGTTTTGGCTGCCTTGATCGCGGCCGCAACAGCAGCTTTGTCCTGCTCAGGTGTCGCGGCATGCCAGAACGCCTCCTTATAGTTCCGCCGGGCCGCGTCCGCCAAAACGGTGGACAGCTTGTCGTAGCGCTGCACCGTGTAGGTCGAGGGACCGGAGAAACCGCCATTTTTGGCGCCATCTTTTGAGATGTAGGTCCAACCGGTTTTGTCATTGCCGATGTAGGTGCCGACGTGGTCAGCGTAACCGCCAATAATTGGTCGATAGACATCCAACTCATCGCCCATCAACCCGGTCGGGTCGCGTCCATCGACAGGATCGTCGCCTACATAGGTGTATAGATTGTTCTGATCCTTGTATCCGATTGGATCGGTTTGCATGAATCTTCCCAATGTCGGCGAGTACATACGCGCCTTGTAGTAATAAAGGCCGAGCTGCCCAAGCCACAATTGACCAGTGTATTGGAACAGCCCCGCGTTGGTGGTGGGTGAGATGCCATATTCGTCATAGACGTTGATGCTGAGCTTGGCCCCCGTCGCATCGGCGGCCGATACAATCGACCCCTGGTAGTCGGCTTGCAGGCTGGTGCGCACGCCATACCCCGCGCCGGTATATTGGATCATAGGATCATCGTCGCCGGGGCCGTGGACGAATTTCACCGTCGTGGTCGAGTTGGCCGCCATGACTATGGCATCGCCATCGTAGGTGTATTCCCAGGTTTTGGTGGGGAAGGCGTACTGCCAAAGCCGACCCAGCGGATCGTATTTGAGCGTTATTGCGCCTACAGCGGTCGCCGCAGACGTCATTCGATTTTCGACATCATAGGAGTACGTGTTTGACCCGTCGCCTATGAGGTTACCGTTATTGTCATACGTGAACGCAGCAGTGCCCGCGGTCGTATACTGATTAAGGCCATTGACGACGTAGGGCCGGCTGACAGTTACATATCCGGTAAAGCGATACGCATCGTTCGTTCGTACTTTGGTGACAATTTGGTTCGCCGAATTATAAGCGAACGTGCTTGTCACGTCGCTAGTTGGCGCCGGCGGGCTTTCCGCGAGGTCATTGAGCCAACTATTGGGGCGCGACACCGCATCGTACCCGATCGTCGTCGTCACAGCTCCGCGGGTCTGGTTCGACAAGCGCCCCTGGGCATCGAACACCGAGGAGACAATCGTCGTTGTCCCCGCCTCCTTTGTCGCAGTCAATCGATCGAGATTATCGTAAACATACGTAAAATACGAGCCGTCGGGGTACGTGAGTTGCGATCGATTGCCATCAAGGTCGTACGCGTAGATGAGCGTCCGGGGCGTCGTGCCCATGTTATTTGTTGTGCTGCTAAGCTCGCCAAATCCGTTGTAGTTGTTGGCGATTCCTACGCCGCCCGCCGACCCGAACTTCGCGGACGTCTGCAGCCCTCGTGTATCGTAAGCAAAATAAACGTCACCCGAAGGCGTGGTGGGCACTTTTTTGATCTGCTGCCGATTTAATGCGTCGTAAAAGAACGCAATAACGCTGCCATCGCGCTTCATCAGCTTGGCGCGGTTGCCGTTGCGATCATAGGCGTAGCGCTCGCAATCATCGCTGCCGCCGCGCGCCGCCGAGGGCCCAACCACCGGCACCCCAAAGACGTCATTGACCTCGCTCACGGTTCCAAGAGCGCAACTCGCCGAGGCGCCTGTCACCGTCTTAGACGGGAAGGCCCAGGCTATGAGACGATCAAACCCATCATACGTATAGGTAGCGAGGTTGCCATCGGCATCCTTGACGGTGCGCTGTTTGCCATTGTTCGTGTAGGTATACGTGGCGTAATCCTGTTGGAGTTGCGCCAAACCGTTGGCCTTGATCACCTTCACCAGCCGCCCGACGTCGTCATAGACGTTCTTTGTTATGCGATCTGGGTCAGGGGCGGCGCCGGACGTCGCCAGAGTGCAGGCCGACGTGGGCAGCGCGCTCCAGGTGGTGGGGTCCATCCTAACTGCGGTACAATCGCTCCGTCCGAAAGCGTCATAGCTAAACTGCGTGAGGCGATATGACGTTCCGCCAGAAGTTTCGGTTTCCTGCATCTTGCGATGGAGCGGCGCGAAAATGGATCGCTTTTCCTGAAAACTGCTGAAGGTCGACCATGTGAAGGGGTTGGTCTCTGCCGCTGGGACGGCGGCCACTCCTCCGGTCTCAACCTTGGTCAGGTTCCCATCGAGGTCATATGTGTTGCGGGTCGCCAGCACCGGCAGGCCGCCCGTGCCATCCGGATCGGCCGAAGTCGTCGCGATTACTCGGCGGGCAGGATCATAGAACATTTTTGTCGTTACAAGGCCACCCGAAAGCCCGCCGGAACGAGGGAGGGCTTTCGTGATAAGGTTGTCATCCACGTCATACTCGAACCATGTCGTTCGCGATGATCCATCGGCCGTTACTGCTTGGCTGCTGAGTTCGAACGTCGTTCTCGCGCTGGAAATCGAGGCAGCGCGATTATACGTCGTTCGGGTAAGATTGGCCGAAGGACAGGCATAGGCAAAGTCCGCCGACGTCGGAACCAGATTGGTTACCGAGGATACGGAGCACACGTCTTCGTATGATCGAAGATACGCAAGCGGCGAAGTCACTTCCGGCGCGATGGGAACCCCCGCCGCAGGATAGTAGGACTGGTATGCGTAGCGTTTGACCGCTCGCACGCCACTGGCGTCAACTGGCGCGATCTCTGACGTAAGCGCACCACTTGCGGCATCGTATTGGTAGTCCGTCCTACCACCCTTCGGATCCAGCCTGGAAGCAGGTTGGTTGCAAACCCTGAAGTTGGTCGTCGTGCAGGCCGGGTAGCTTATCGTCACCACCCGATCGGGGAGGCCGCTGCCAGGTTTTGCTTTCGCCCGGATCTCAGTCGGATTGCCTCGATCGTCGAGCGTGACAACGGTGCTATTGCCCTCAGGTTTATGTTCTCCGACGAGACGCTCGTAGCCATCGTAATCGTAGGTGGTGTTATTTCCGTATTCGTCGACGAAAGACGCAACGTACTGCCGGTCCCTGCCCCCGATATAATAAGTGCTCTGCTTTCCCGCCTGATCACGCACAATCATTTTTCCGCAAATATCAGGAGCGGCCGCAACAACGCCACCATTACAATTGGCGGCCGGGGCGCCAACCACAGAAAGGCTGTTGCCGTAGCTATCCACTTCGCCGGACCCAAACGTGAAATCCGGAGTTACACTTGTCGGCCCTTTGATTGTCTGAGGAAATGCACTGCTGGACGAGGCATAGCCGTACGTCGTCACGCCCCCATTGACGTCCGTGACGGTTGCCAAACGCTGGAGTGCAGACTTTGCGGGATCGCCGTCAGAAGCGATCGGTATTCCCCCGCCGAAGGTGTAAGGAGTCGAGGAATAAGTATAGTGTACCTGACCCAACGCACCAGCGGAGCAGTGCACCACGCCTTCGACACACTGGGTTCGAGAGGCGGTAATGTCAGTTATTGTGAATTCGCGCCTATCGGCCACGGTCAGGGAGCCGCCGGACGCCATATAGGCAAATGTAAGCTTAAATCCCTGAGAGTTAGTGGCAGATTTAAGCCGATTTAGATAATATACCATGTGCGACGGCCCAACGGCGTCGATATAGTAATATACATTCTCATATTCATAGTTGATGAATCGCCCGTTGGGGTATTGCACATTCGTGATTGAGAAGCAGCGATACCCGCAAGCATCAGAAAGCGGAGCACTACCTGGCGGCGGAGCAGTGGCAACCGCTCCATCTTTACGAATAAAAGTGTGCGTTGCGCAGTTTAACTGATTTCCATCTTTGAAAAAATCACCGTCCGGAGAGTCATCTCTGAACATATAAGTGACGCCGTCCATGACGACAGTGGCATAAATAGTCTCATCGTCACTGTAGGCACCGCAATTCAATATATAATTGTCGGCACTGGATCTCGTATAGACACCAAACCACCGGCGGACATCCAGCGCGGTAGTGGCGTTCGGCTCAAAGCTGTCGTGCATCCGCGTAACCGACAGTTCCCCATCCCCCGTCTCCCCAATGGAGATGTCGGTATTACTTATATTAATGGAGCCAGTCGTAAGATTAAGATGACCGACCATTACTGGGCTCGACGTGGGCGGAACTACCGGCTCCACTTGTGCCCGGGCTACAGTCGGAATCACCACCGCGACGAGGAATGCAATCCCCGAAAGGAAGCGGCACAGCTTATTGAATGCGCAGATTTCCACGAACGCCCCCGTTTTATCTGTATATTTAAAGACGATTTCCGGCCCGCTATGGGGTCGCCGTCGGTGTCGGTGTCGGTGTAGGACAGGGGGTCGGCGTCGCGGTAGCCACGTCATAGCGCACGCGATTTCCCGCAGGATCGAAGCAGGTCCCCGTCGTTCTGCCGCTGTTCGAGCCGCCTGAGATCGCGGACCCTTTCAAGCGCCCCAAGGCGTCATAGCTGTAGGACGTTGTCTCCTGCGCCAACGCGCTACATGAAACTATAATGGCTGTTACCGCGGTTCCCGCTAACCATGCCTTGACACGACTCATCGGATTCTCCCCTACCCGAGCGGGAAAGAACCATTCTTCCATCAACTTTTCAATTGGAATAATGCATTCAATTTGGACGAGCCGACTTGCGAGCGTCTGCGCCCGTTCTCGGCGTCCCTGCCTGGCCAAAATTTGGTTGGATTGTCGACTTTCAGAATATGGCCGCCGCGCCGTTCGGCAGGTGCTTGCCGCGCCCATCATCAACAGGAAGAAAGCGACTGGCGTGCACGGTTACGATCCACGCCATCAGCCGGCGGCATCGGAAGCGTCACGTCATTCTCGAACCCATCCGTCCCGAGGCCACGCCGGCGCCGGGACGGGATCGATGGTCATTTCGCCGCCGTCTTGGCGGCCGGCACCGCGGCCCCCTTGGCGGCCGGCAGCACTTCGGCCTTCCAGGCCAGATCCGAGCGCAGGTACTTCTTGGCCAGCGCCTGGACGTCGGCCGGGGTCAGCGCCTCCATGTCGCGGATGCTGGTCAGCGCCTGCGGCTCGTACCAGGGGCGGTCGACGAGGAAGGTCAGCTGGCTGAGCCACCAGTAATTGGTGGTCATGCCGCGCTTGGTGCCTTCGATGATCGGCTCGCGCGCGCGCTTGAGTTCGTCGGCGGTGACCGGCTCGTTGCGGAGCTTGTCGACGATCGCATCGACCGCCTTGAAGAACGCGGGCAATTTGTCGGGCGCGGTCTGCGCCTGGACGCTGAGCGCACCATAGCCCTTGTAGGTGTCCGAATAGCTCGACGACACGCCCGGCGAATAGGCAAGCCCTTCCTTCTCGCGGATCTCGTCGAGCACGCGCAGCCTGAGCACCGCTGCCAGCACCTCGACCCGGCGCGCCTCGGTCAGGTCGTGCGTCGCATCAACCGTCGGCCAAGCGACATAGCCCAGGCTCTGCTCGGCCAGGCCCTTGTGGGTGAACTCGAGCGGCTCGGCGGTCGGCGCTGGGAAGCGGCGGACGTCGGCACCGGGCGCCGGGACGCCGAGCGCGGGCCGCGACGGCAACGCGCCGAACGTGTCGGCGGTGACCTTGATCGCATCGTCGACCGAGACGTCGCCGACCATCGCGATGTGGATCGGCCCCTCGCCGAGCAGCGCCTTGAGCTGCGCGCGATAGGCGTCGACGCTCATCCCCGAAATCTGGTCGGGCGACAGGATGCCGGTGCGCTGGTCGCCACCGGCGAGCAGCTTGGCGGCATAGACGCTGAACGCGCCGCCCGGCAGCGCGAGCGCCGCATCGTAGCTCGCGGGATAGCTCGCCTTGGTCAGCTCGAACGGCGTCGAGCGATAGGCTGGGTCGGTCAGATAGGCGGCCATCACCTGCATCTGGAGCTGGAGGTCGGCCGGACGCGTACCGCCGCTCAACATGAAGCGGTCGCCGAGCGTCGACAGCGACGCGCCGACGAGGCGCCCGTTGAGCGAGCGACTCATCTCGTCAACGTTCATCTTGCCGAGCCCACCGGCGCGCAGGCCGCCGATCATGACCAGCCGCGGATCGATCTTGTCGGGCGCGAAATTCTGCTCGCCCTGCCCGGTCAGCAGGTTGACCGATACCGAGTCCTTGCTGAAATCGGTCTGCTTGACGGTCAGCGTCACGCCGTTCTGGAAGGTGACGATGGTCGCGCCCAGATCGGGGATGTCACGGCGGGCGACGACGACCCCGGGCTTGCCGAAATCGGTATAGGGCCACGGCATCTTCTCGGGCGCCTTGGGCGCGGTGACCGCGACCTGCCGCGCCGCCTTGGCCGCGGCAGCGACCGCGGTCTCGCCACCCTCGATCGCCACCGGCGAGGCGATCAGCGTCATCGGCGTGCCGGCGAAGACCTGCTTGAGGACGGCGTCGACCTGTGCCGGCGTCAACCCCTTCACCGCTGCGTCGAACAGCGCCAGATCGGTATCGGGCGCGGTGAACACCTGGCGCTCGTTGACCGACGTGATCAGGCCGCCGGCGAGGCCGCGCGTGTCACGGGTCGCCGCCCCTTTTGCCGCGGTCTCGTAGCGCGTGCGATAGGCGTTGATCTCGCGCGTCAGCTCGGCATCGGTCACGCCGAACTGGGCGATGCGGCGCTGTTCCTGGTCGATCGTCTCGAGCGCGCGCTGCCACTTGCCGGGGATGAACTGCGCCGTCACCGCCGAGATGCGGACGCTGCGCACCAGATTGTCGTCGGCGCTCTGCGCGCTGATGAACGGCGCGTCGTCGGTCCGCGACAGCTCGCTGAGCCGGCGGTTGAGCACCGCGAGCCCCAATCCCTCGACGATGTCCTGGCGGCGCTTGGCCATCGTGTCGGGCGCGAGATCGGGCGCGCGTGTCCAGCTCAGCGTGACGTTGGAGGGGATGCCCGGCTCGACGGTGATCCTGGTCTCACCGTCATGCGCGGCGACCTTGCCGAGATCGGGGTTGGCGCCTTCGGGCCCCTTGGGCTGCCAGTCCGCGAACTGCTTCCTGATCTTGGCTTCCATCGCGTCGACGTCGAAGTCGCCGACCGCGACCAGGGTCGCGCGCGAGGGGCGGTAATAGCTGTTGTAGAAGTCGACGAACTTGGCGCGCGGCGCGGTGTTGATGATCCGGAGGTCGCCGATCGGGAAGCGGTCGACCACCTTCTGGCCCTTGGCGAGCAGCGCGAGCTGCTGGCGCGAGACGCGCAGGCTCGGCGAGTTGCGCAGTCGCTCCTCGCCCGCGATCACGCCGCGTTCGTCGACGATGTCCTGGGGGTCCATCGTCGCTTCGGATACCTGCTGGCGCAGCACGAACAGGCCGGTGTCGACCGTCTTGTCGTCGCTCTCGGGCAGATGGAGCTGGTAGAAGGTCTGGTCGAAACCGGTCGCGGCGTTGAGGTCGGCGCCGAACGCGAGCCCGAGCCGCTGCAGGATCGCGATCAGGTCGTTCTTCGGAATGTCCTTGGTACCGTTGAACGCCATGTGCTCCATGAAATGGGCGAGGCCGAGCTGATCGTCCTTTTCCATCAGCGAGCCGGCGTCGATCCGCAGCATCAGCGACGACTGACGCGGCGGGGTCGCATTGTGCATGATCGCGTAGCGCATCCCGTTGGGCAGCGTGCCGAAGCGGACCGCCTTGTCGGCAGGGACATCGCTGATCGCCTGCGTCCAGGGTTGCGAGGGCTTGGCCGCGGTCGCGGGCGCCGTCGCGACCTTCTTGGCGGTCTGCGCGCCGCTTCCCGTCGCCAGGGCCGGCACCGCGACCGCGCCCAACATCAAGCCGATAAGCCGCGCCCGCTTGCCCACGATCATCCGCATCCCACCCTCATATTCTATCGTTTTAACGTTACTGCGGTCGTTCCGCCAAACCTCAAAACGCGGGCTCGACGGAAATCCCCACCCCCGCCGGTCCCATTTTTTTTCGAAAATAGCGATGCAGGCCGGAAAAATCACGCCGGCCATCGCCTGGCGGCACGGGGCGCGGCGCGCCGCGGCCGCGCTATGCGACGAGGCGCGCCCCGTTGACGGCGGAGCCGGCCGCCGGGCGGCGTGTCAGCTCGCCGAACAAGTCGCGCGGATCGGCCGGGCGCGCGAGCAGGTCGATCGTGGTGAACAATCCGCAAGTGCCGACCGCATCGTCGAGATAGCGGAGCGCCGAGAAATCCTCGATCGCGAAGCCGACCGAGTCGAACAAGGTGATCTCGTCGCGATGCGCGCGGCCCGGCGCGTCGCCGGCGATCACGCGCCACAATTCGGTCGCGGGGAAATCGTCGGGCTTCTGCTGGATTTCGCCCTCGATTCGCGTCTGGGGAAGATATTCGACGAACACGCTGGCGCGGTCGAGGATGTCGGGCTGGAGCTCGGTCTTGCCCGGGCAGTCGCCGCCGACCGCGTTGATGTGGACGCCCGAGCCGATCATGTTGTCCGACAGGATCGTCGCGCGCTTCTTGTCGGCGGTCACCGTGGTCACGATGTCGGCACCCTCGACCGCCTCCTGCGCGGACGGCGCGACGATGATCGTGAAATCGCGATCGGCCATGTTGGCGCGGAACTTGGCGGTCGCCGCGGGATCGACGTCGTAGACGCGCAGGCGGTCGACCCCGAGCAACGCGCGAAACGCCTCGGCCTGGAATTCGGCCTGCGCGCCCAGCCCGATGATCGCCATCGTCCGCGCGCCGGGCCGCGCGAGATAGGTCGCGGCAAGCGCCGACATCGCAGCGGTGCGCAGCGCGGTCATGATCGTCATCTCCGCGATCAGCCGCGGATAGCCCGTCGCGACATCGGCGAGCACGCCGAACCCGGTCACCGTCTGCAGCCCCGCGGCCTGGTTGGCGGGGTGGCCATTGACATATTTGAACCCGAAATCGTTTTTGTCGGCGATCGGCATCAGCTCGATCACCCCGCCCGGCGAATGGCTGGCGTAGCGCGGCGATTTGTCGAACTCGGGCCAGCGCGCGTAATCGGCGGCGATGTAATCGGCGAGTTCGCGCAGCAGCGTGCCGAGCCCCTTGCGCCGGATCAGCTCCACGATGTGATCGACTTCCACCAAGCGCATGAGCTCATCCTTTCGACAGCGATGCTAGGCAGGCGGAATGTCGCGCATAATTGCATTATTGCTGGATAAAAATACAACGAGAGCGCATTATGCTCATCGCCAGGGAGCATTTCGATCATGCAGGAACTCGACTCGACCGATCGCCGGCTGATCGCCGAATTGCGCAAGGACGGTCGCGTGCCGATGGCGCAGCTCGCGACCCGCATCGGGATCTCGCGCGCGACCGCGGAGAAGCGCGTCGCGCGAATGGTCGAGAACGGCACGATCCTGGGTTTCACCGTCCGCGCCCGCGACGAGACGTCGAGCATCCGCGCGGTGATGATGATCGAAGTGGCGGGTCGCGCGACAAGCGCGGTGATCCGCAACCTGAAGGAAATCCCCGAACTGCACACGCTCCACACCACCAACGGCGGCTGGGACCTGATCGCCGAATTGCGCGCCGACAGCCTGGGCGATTTCGACCGCGTGCTGCGCGAGGTGCGGCTGATCGACGGCGTGCTCAATAGCGAGACGAGTTTGCTGCTGAGTTCGGCGTGAGGGGGACGGACGCCAGCGCCCCAAGCCGTCATCCCCGCGAAAGCGGGGACCCATCACCAGGACGGGTAACAAAAACTGCCGGCTGTATTGAGGGCAAATGCCGGAGATGGGTCCCCGCTTGCGCGGGGATGACGGTGGTTGGTGGGGTTATCTTTCCTCGTCGATCCGCGTCGTGACCCCGGTCGCGACGATCGTCCTCGTCGCGTCGGTCGAGGCGTAGGTCCAGAAGATCGCCATCTCCTCGCTATCCGAAGTGTTGCGGAAGCAATGCGGGATCTCCGCCGGGATCCAGCTGGTGGCGTTGGTCGAGACGGGATGGTCGGTACCGTCGATATGCGCGACGCCGCTGCCCGACAGCACGATCACGCATTCCTCGCAATTGTGCGTGTGGAGCGGGACCGCGGCGCCCGGCGCGATCCGCGTGATCCCGGTCAGCATCGCGCGCGAGCCGCGCCCCGCCGTGACCAGCGGGGTGGTGACGATGCCGCGGCCGCGATCCTTGACCGGCAGGCCCTGGGGAGTGAGGACTATCGGGGTCATGCGGCGCTCCGGATGGTCTTGGCGTTGGTGAATTCGCGCAGGCCCATGTCGCCGAGCTCGCGGCCGTAACCCGATGCCTTGATGCCGCCGAACGGCACGCGCGGGTCGGACGCGACCATCGCGTTGACGAACACCGCGCCGGCATCGATCCGCCGCGCGAGGTCGAGCCCGCGCTGGGTATCGCGCGTCCAGATCGAGGCGCCGAGCCCGAACGCGGTGCGGTTGGCGAGCGCCACTGCTTCCTCTGTGTCGCGCGCGCGGACGATCGCGGCGGCGGGGCCGAACGTCTCCTCGTCGAATGCCGACATGCCCGGCACGACGCGGTCGAGGATGGTCGGGCGGTAGAAATAGCCCGGTCCCTCGCCCACCGATCCGCCGATCACCGCACGCGCGCCAGCGGCGACGCTGCGCTCGACCTGGTCGGCGATCGCCGCGCGCAAATTGGCGCGCGCGAGCGGGCCGAGCGTGGTGTTCTCGGCGGTGGGATCGCCGAGCACCAGCGCGCTCGCCTTGGCCGCGAACGCCTCGACGAACGCGTCGGCGACGCCGGCATCGACGATGAAGCGCTTGGCGTTGACGCAGCTCTGGCCGGCGTTGGTGAAGCGCGCGGTGACCGCCGTCGCCGCGGCACGGTCGATATCGGCATCGGCGAGTACGACGAACGGGTCCGAGCCGCCGAGCTCGAGCACCTGCTTCTTGAGCGCATTGCCCGCCTGCCCCGCGACCACCATCCCGACCTGGGTAGATCCGGTCAGCGTCACCGCGGCGATGCGCGCGTCGGCGATCAGCCGCGCGACCGTGGCGGGTTCGATCCGCAGGCTGGCGAACAGGCCGGCGGGCGCGCCGGCTTCGGCGACGATCCGCTCGATCGCCATCGCGCATTGCGGGACGTTGGCGGCGTGCTTGAGGATCGCGCCATTGCCCGCGGCGAAGGCGGGCGCGAGAAAGCGCACGACCTGCCAGATCGGATAATTCCACGGCATGATGGCGAGCACCACGCCGAGCGGCTCATAGGCGACGAACGCACCTGGCGCGCCGGCGACCGGCGCATCGGCGAGCATGCCGGCGGCGGCATCGGCGTAGAAGTCGCAATTGAGCGCGCATTTCTCGACCTCGGCGCGCGCCTCGGCGATCGGCTTGCCCATTTCCTCGGTGACCAAGGCGGCGAGCGTATCGCACTCGCGCCGGAAGCCGTCGGCGAGCCGTTTCAACAGCGCGCGGCGCTCGTCATGCGAGGTCCAGCGCCACGCGCGCTGCGCGGCGACCGCGCGGTCGAGCGCGGCATCGACCGCCTGGTCGTCGTGGAGGTCGAACTCGGCGATCGTCGCTCCGGTCGCGGGATTGATCGTCACGTTCATAGCGCAGCCACGACGGCCTGGGCGAACGCATCGGTACCGAGCGGCCCGCCGACGTCGCGCGTCCGGGTTTGCGGATCGTCGAGCACACGATCGACCGCGCGCTCGATCCGCGTCGCCGCCGCGGTCAACGCGGCGTGGTTGTTCCGCCGGCCGAGCCAGTCGAGCAGCATCGCCGCCGACAGGATCAAAGAGGTCGGGTTGGCAACGCCCTTGCCCGCGATATCGGGCGCCGAGCCGTGCTGGGCCTGCGCGACGCAGATATCATCCCCGGCGTTGATCGATCCGCCGAGGCCGAGGCTGCCGCTCAACTCGGACGCCTCGTCCGACAGGATGTCGCCGAACATGTTGGTTGTGACGATGACATCGAATCGCGCCGGATCGCGCACCAGCAAGGCGGCGGCGGCGTCGACGATCACTTCGTCGAGCGTCACCGCCGGGAAGTCGGCGGCGACGGCGCGCACTTCGCGCAGGAACAGCCCATCGGTCAGCTTGAGCACGTTCGCCTTGTGCACCACGGTCAGCTTGCCCGAGCGCGCTCCCGCGATCTCGCACGCCGCGCGCGCCACGCGGCGCGAGGCCAAGGCGGTGATCTTGCGGATCGAGAAGGCGCTGTCGGGATCGGGCATGAACTCGCCTGGACCGGCATGCATCGAGCGGTCGGCGTAGAAGCCTTCGGTATTCTCGCGCACGATCACCAGGTCCATCGGCTGGCGCAGGATGCTGAGCCCTTCGCGCGAGCGGCAGGGACGGACGTTGGCGTAGAGCTGGAAGCTGGTACGCAGCGCTGCCGACGGATTGGGCTGGCCGGCGGGATAGGTGTAATGCGACACCGGACCCAGGATCACGCCATCGGCCGCGGGCACCGCCGCCATCACCGCGTCGGGCAAGGTCGACCCCGATTCCGCCAGGCTCGCCTCGCCGATCGCCATCTCGTCGAACGATACGCCGTCGCCCGCCGCCGCGCGCACCACCGCGATCGTCGCCGCGGTGATCTCGGGTCCGATCCCGTCGCCGGGCAATACCAACAAACGGGTCATCGGCTGGCCGCCTTCATCGTCGCTTTCTCCTGTTGATCGGCGGCGCGGGCCGCCTTGCGCGCACGGTCGCGCCGCGTGCGGGTGTACCAGAGCCACAATCCGCTGAAGGCCATGCCGAACAGGGTGAGCCCGGTCAGCAGCATCACCGCCTGGGTCACCGCCCCGCCCCAAAGGCCGGTGTGGAAGGTATAGAGCCAGTCGAGGAACTCGGCCCCGCCCGACTGCGTGCCGGCGACGTAATGCGCGAGCTCGCTGCCGTCGTAGCGATTGTAATAGACCTGCGTGGTGCCGTCGGCGCGGACCGTGCGGTTGCTGTCGAGGAACACCGCGACCACGCGCCCGCCGCTCGAAAAGCGCAGCTGGCGGAAAGTGGTGTCGCCATAGCGCGCCTTGGCGCGCGCGATCAGCGGATCCATCGCGACCATCGCCGCGCCGTCGAGCTTGGCGACCTTGGGCGACGGCCGGCCTTCGGTCCTGGCGACCAGGTTCATCGCGCCGCGGACCGGCTCCTTCCACACCATCAGCACGCCGGTCGTCGCCGACATCAGCAGGATCAGTGCGACGCCGCCGCCGACCGCGCGATGGAGCGTCCGCCAGCGCAGATCGGCGCTGCCGTCGAGCTTGAGTTTGAACCCTTGCTTGAGCCGCTTCCTGCCCGGCCACCAGAAGGCGATGCCGAAGATCGCCAGGGTCAGCAACGCAAGCCCCTCGATCCCGATCAGCGTCTCGCCGACCGGCCCCGACAGCAATTGCTCGTGGATGTTGAAGATGAATTCGAGCGGCCAGGCGGTCGCGGTCCCGTCATGGACGACGCGGCCGTCGAACGGGTCGATCGCGGTCAGCCAGCGCGCTTTCTTGATGTTGGATTTGAAGATCACCGCCTGGTTGGCCGCATCGGGAAATTCGGCGCGGGTCAGGTCGGCGTCGGGATGCGCGCGATGGAAGGCAAGGATCAGACCCTGCACCGGCAGGCGCTCGGCGCGCGCCGGCACGATCAGCGCGGGCACGACCACAGGCTCGAGCGCGTCGCGAAACGCCAGCGTCGCACCGGTCAGCCCCTGGATCATCAGGAACAGCCCGACCGTCAGGCCGAGCCAGCGGTGCAGCTTCAGATAGGTCGGTTTACGAATCACGCCGCCCTCGAACGAAGAAATCGGGTCCGGGGACATCCCCCGGCCTGCATCACGAGCGATAGCAAATTTTGAACTATTGACAAGGATAATACAAAATCATTGACGCTGGGCGATGCTACCGGTAACCGTCCGGAACCTTCCAACCCTTGTTTTCCGGACCTTTCGTGGCCTCAACGTCTCCGTCCCCCGTTGCTCAATCGTTCGACGGCCTGCGCCGCGGTTCGCCGTCGAGCGCGGGGGTCGATTCGCGCGAAGTCCTGGGGTTCATCCAGGATGTCGAGGCGGCGGGGCTCGAGTTGCACAATCTGATGCTGTGGCGCGACGGCGCGGTCGTCGCGGAAGGCTGGCACTGGCCGTACAGCGCCGACCGGCTGCGCATGACGCACTCGATGACCAAGAGCGTCACCGCCTGCGCGATCGGCATGCTGGTCGACGCCGGGCGACTGGCGCTCGACCAGAAGGTCGCGCCGCTGTTCCCCGAAGTCGCGCTTGATCCGGACAGCCCGGCGGCGCGGATGACGGTCGAGGATCTGCTGACGATGCGGTCGGGCCAGGGCACCGAAGTGTCGGGGTCGATCTGGCGCGGCATCGCGACGAGCTGGATCGCCGAATTCTTCCGTATCCCGTTCGATCACGAGCCCGGCACGACCTATGTCTATTCGAGCGCGGCCAGCTACATGCTGTCGGCGATCGTCACGCGGATCACCGGCGAGACCTGTTTCGACTTCCTCAAGCCGCGGTTGTTCGATCCGCTGGGCATCACCGATATCCGCTGGGACGTCGGCCCCGACGGGATCAATCCCGGCGGCAACGGCATCAGCTTCACCACTGCCGACGGCCTCAAGCTCGGCATCCTCCACGCCCAGAAGGGGCTGTGGCAGGGGCAGCGCATCCTGTCCGAACGCTGGGTGGCCGAAGCGACGCGGATCCATACCGGCGAGCCGGGCGACCAATATGGCTATCATTGGGTGGTCGGCGACGGCTATTTCGCGATGCTCGGCGTGTTCGTGCAGATGGTCCGGGTGTTCCCCGGATCGAACGCGGTACTCGCCTTCAACGCCGCGATGGACGAGAGCCGGGTGGTGCTGCCGCACATCGAGCGCCATTTCCCCGCGGCGTTCGCGAACGGCACCGATGCCGCCGCCGATACGGCGCTGGCGGAGCGGCTCGCCGGATGGAGCACGCGCCCCGATTTCGCATCGAGCGTGCCGGCCAATCCCGACGTCTTTGCCGGCCGCTGGACGATGGCGTCGAATGACAAGGGGCTGACCGGGATCGCATTCGAGTTAGGCGCCGACGAAGTCCGGGTCACGCTCGAAGATCACGAAGGCGCACACATGGTCGTCGCCGGCCGCGACGACTGGACGCTCGAGCCCGCCTATCTGCCGGGGGCCGACCTGCACCATGGCTACCGCATGGACGGCATGCCGGTCGCCGCGGGCCTGCGCTGGCTGGCCGACAACCGGATCGAGCTGGTCGTCCACTATCTGGAAGCGGCGTTCCGCGACACATTCGTGTTCACCGCCGACGGCGACCGGCTGGCGATGGAACGCTCGGTCAACATCAATTCGGGCGCGCGCGCCTGGCCAGCGATGACGGCGACGCGGGCGGGGTGAGCCCGTTGCCGCGTTTTCACTGGAAGACGGACAGACCCAAGCGAAATAATCGTACTCGCGGCGACTGCTCCGCACCGACCTTGCTCAAACGGCCTGCGTGCGCGATGACCTAAAGCGGCGTCCGACAGCGGGAGAAAATGGTTGCGTCGCAGACAGTTCATCGCCGCGTTACCGGCCGCCGCGCTGGCGGCGCCCGCTCTCGCGCAAAGCCGGCCGTCGACCGCCGACCTGCCGCCTTTCCAGACCCCGAGGGACGACCGCTACATCCGGCCCGATGTCCATGCCGGGGACCGGCCGGTCGGTGCCAGCTTCGCATCGCGCAGCGCGGTCTATGGCACGCACGGCGCCGCCGGGTCGGCGCATCCGCTGGCGACGCTCGCGGCGATCGACATCCTGAAGAAGGGCGGCTCCGCGATCGACGCGGCGGTCGCGATGAACGCCTGCCTGGGTTTTCTCGAGCCGACGTCCTCGGGCATCGGCGGCGACTGCTTCTGCATGCTGTGGGATCCCCAGGCGAAGAAGGTCATGGGACTGGCCGGTTCGGGCGCCAGTCCTCGCGGACTCAACCTCGAAACGGTGCGGTCGCGCGCGCGAAACGGTGCGATCCCGGCGCTTGGCGCGGTGTCGGTTTCCGTGCCGGGGGCGGTCGACGCGTGGTGGATGCTCCACCAGCGCTACGGAAAGCTCAAATGGGCCGAGCTGTTCGCGCCGGCGATCGCCTATGCCGAAGAAGGCGTGCCGGTGCCCGAGCTGATCGCCTATTCGATCCGCGGCAACCTCAAGGCATTCCTGCGACCGGGGGCCGGCATCGAAGAAACCGACAATGCGATCAAGACCTATGGCCTGGGCGCCGGTGGCCCGAAAACCGGGCGGATCTTCCGCAATCCCGATCTGGCGCGGACCTACCGGCTGATCGCGCAGGGCGGTCGTGACGCTTTCTACGACGGCGAGATCGCGCGCACGATCCAGGCCTATTTCAAGCGGATCGGCGGCTGGTTGGACCGGGGCGACCTTGCCGCGCACCACGGCGAATGGATCGAGCCCCATCGCACCGACTATCGCGGCGTGACCGTCCATGCCCTGGGCGCCAACACCCAGGGAATCGCGACCCTGCAGATGCTCAACATGCTCGAGCATTTCGATCTGCGCGGCGCGGGATTCCAGTCGCCGCTGTCGATCCATCTCCAGGCCGAGGCCAAGCGCCTCGCCTATGAGGATCGCGCACGTTACTATGCCGACCCGCACTTCTCCAAAGTGCCGGTCGAATGGCTGATCTCCAAGGACTATGCCGCCGAGCGGGCGAAGCTGATCCGGCCTGACCGCATCCTCAGCCCGATCTACCCGGGCCAGGCGCCGAGCCATGGCGACACCACCTATTTCTCCTGCGCGGACAGTTCGGGGATGATGGTCTCGATGATCCAGTCCAACTTCCGCGGCATGGGCTCCGGCCTGGTGGCGGACGGCCTCGGCTTCATGTTCCAGGACCGCGGCCAGTTGTTCAGCCTGAAGGATGGCCACCCCAATCTCTACCAGCCGGGCAAGCGCCCGTTCCAGACGATCATCCCCGGCTTCGCGACCCGCGCCGGCGCGCCCTGGCTCGCCTTTGGCGTGATGGGCGGCGACATGCAGCCGCAGGGTCAGACGCAGATCATCGTCAACCGCAAGGACTATGGCCTCGACGTCCAGGCGGCCGGCGACAGCCCCCGCTGGCACCACGAGGGATCCTCGCAATCGATGGGAGAGGATTCGCCGGACCTGCCGCCCAACGGCCTGCTGCGCCTGGAAAGCGGCGTCCCCGACGCGACCAAGGCCCGGCTCGCCGATATCGGATGGGCGATCGGCAAGCCCGACGGCGGATTCGGGCGGTATGAGTGCGTCGAATTCATGCCGGATGGCGGGCAGCTGGTGTACGGTGCGGCGTCGGAGATGCGCGCCGATGGATGTGCGTTGGCTTATTGAAGATTGGGGAATGACGCGACGGGTTTGAGTCCCCCCTTCGGCCATCCGGCGAGGGCGGTGCCCAACACACGAGGTTGCCAGATCTGGCAAAGGGGTACGATATCGGCGTGTTCACCTCGCGCACGCCCGCCGAAAATTGGCTGCTGACGGGATAATGCCGCTGCTCGTGCGGTATCAGCGGGTGCGCCCTCCGCTGCCTAGAAGCGTGGCGGTGTCGATCACCTTCACGTCGTGCATCTCGTCGAGATAGGCCTCGAGATAGCCCTTGTGCGAGGCGCCGATGAGAACCAGCGCACGCACACCCGGGCGAAGACCCAGGATATCGCGAATGTTGGAGGCAATGCGCAGATTACGCGTTTCCCAATAGCCGACATAGCCGCGCCCGAATCCCTGCGCGGATGGTTCGTTAAGTGCTGCCCCGAAATCACTGTCATAAGCGAGACGGACGGCCTTCGGCGCATTGTACGCCCGATAGAGGGCGAGCACGCCGGCGCCGCTGCCAATACCCTTGAACAATGTGGCGTCGAGGGCGCTGCGCTCCTTCGTGGCGGGATTGTTCCAGGCCTTCGTGATCGCGTCGCCATAAGCCTTTTCATCAGCAATGACCGCATCCGCTGTATGGTCGTCGACCGGATACAGGCGATCGAGGCCCAGCCGCGCCGCAAGAGGGGCGGCGACAAGCATGGTTTCGTCGCGCCGCGTCGAGAAGTTTTTGAGTGCCTCGACCAGGGCTGCATTGAGGCTGTCGCCTTGATGGCGCTCCACCTCGGCCAATCGCAGCCACTGGACTAGCGCCGAGCCCGGCTCACCCGCTGCCAGATAAAGGGCAGCAAGGCGTCTCCGTTGGCCGGGCGTCGGATCGACTGGCCAGGAGGCGAGCAGTCGATCGACCTCGGTGGCAGCGGCAGGGATATCGAGCCCCGTCGCCTTCTGCCCTTCGGTCGCATTCCAACAATAACCGTCGATCGTCTCGCTGTAGCGCGCAGGATAACGCCGCATGAAATCGCACTGCAGGCCTGATAGCGCTTCAACCGTTATGACCTGGGGATGCCATGCGGCGAGGCGATCCAGGAGCGGGCGAAGCGCGGAAGGGTCAAAGTTCGAGGGCAGAGCCGATATGTGGGGCGTGCCGAGCACGGCAATTTCGTTCGCAGCGCCCGGCGCTGTCCGCTTCAACGCGGCAGGGTCGAATTGCGGCCGGTGTGTGTACGCCTCGGCTCCTGCACCGCAGGAAAGGGCCATCAGGGCCGGTATAAGAAATCGGATCATGAAACTCGCTGGATGGATGGGTAGTGTGTTGCCCAATTATATCAGCAATTCAGTTCACGCCAAGAGTTGCCTCACATGGCTTCTTCGGCGCTGCCTTGCGATACCGGGCATTGAGCACAACGCGCGACAATGTCGGCAAACCAGGAGATGATGCCGAGGCGGCCCGAACCAAGTGCGGTCGGCCCACTCCTGGCCCACAACCGGACATCCTGTCCACGAATGAGCCCGGCGCATCACGCCGGGCTTCTCTGCCGCAGCCCCTACGGCACCAACGTCGGCTTGGTCGACGGCTCCCACACGTCGCTCGACGTCGCGACGAGCTCCTTCATGTTGCTCCACGTGCGCCGCCCCGGGATCGACGGCTGCCCCAGCACGACCGAACGCGCATAGGCGATGACCCGGTCCTGGACGCGGAGCTTCTCCTCGGTCGGCCAGGTTTCCCAGGCGTGCGGGCCGCGCACGACGACCAGGTCCTTGAGGCCCCTGATCCGCTGGTAGGACGCGATCTCGCCCTCCAGCCCGTCGGCATAGCACCACAGCCCCCGCGCGAAGAACGCGCTCGGCCATTTGCTCATCCCGGCAAGGATCGCCGAGCTCGGGAAGAACACGATGTTGTTCTCCTGCTCGATGCCGCCGATGAACAGGCCACGGTCGCGCCCCGGCCCGCGCCCATCGTCCTTGGGACTGGTCTCGGCTTCGAGATAGCCGACGCCGCTCGAGAAATCGGCGACCAGGATCGCGCCCGCGATGTGCGGATCGCGGCGCGGTGCGGTGCACGCGATCCTGGGCAGGTCGTAGCTGCAATCCTTGTCGAAATTGATCGTCATCGCCCAGCCGCTCGCCATCGTGCCGCGCGAGCTGCCCATGAAGAAAACCGGCAGGCCGCCGCCCGACGGACCGCCGTACGCCGCCGCCGCCGCGTCGGCGCCCTTGCTCAGCTTGCCATCCGGACCGAGCGCACGCATGCCCTTCCCGCTCCTGAGCGCGGCGACGATGTCGAGCAGGTCGTGGCCCTGCTGCAATGTGTTGGTATCGCTATAACCACCCGAGATGCCGACACCGCGGCGATCCATCGCCAGCACGTCGAACCCGGCCTGGTGCAGGCGGTACCAGGCCTGGCGCCAATAGCGCTCGCCTTGCACCCCGGTGCCGCCCTTGGGCCAGTCGTCGTCGGGGATCGTCACCCCGGTCTTGGGGTCGACGACATAGGCAACGTCGTTGGGATCATCGAGCGCGGTGACGCGGTCGCCACCACCACCGTTCATGATGATCAGCGCGCGCTTGCGCCCGCCCTTGTCGTCGTCGATCCCGGCGCCGCGGATGTACCAGCCGCGAATCTTGATATCGCCGGTCATCTTCATGTGGATGCGTTCGTACGCTTCGACCGGCGCGGTGAACTCGACCACCCAGGTATCCGCGTCCGCCGCGGCGATCGGCTCGTTATAGGGCGCGCGAGCGAAGAAGGCGGGGCGGCGCACCTGGCTCAGGTCGGTATCGTCGCCCTTCTCGTCGATCTTGCCGAGCAGGTAGCGGCCATGCGCGTCCTTGAGCGCATATTCCTTGTTCGGCGGGTGGCGCTTCATGACCTGGTCGTAGACCCGCTTGTGGCACTTCTTGTCGTGCTTGCACTTCTCCCAGCGCTCGCGGAGCTTTTCGTCGGTGAAATCGGCGACGTAGAAATCGCCGCGATACGCCTTGGGCTTGCGCGCCGCGGTGCTGGTGAAGGGAATGCAGGTCCGCGGCCCCGCCTTGGTCGGCAGGATATAGCCCGGCAGCTTCATGTCGCGGTCATAGGCGACATAAGCAGTGCAATCGGGCGGCGGAAACATCGCGGCCGGAAGCACTTGCCGCTTGTGATCCTTGGCCGCCGCGGCGGTGGCGCATGACGCTGCGCCCGCCAGGGCAAGCAGCGCGACGACCCATTTTCTCATCACTCTCTCCAGTACCTGTTGCGTCTTATCGTGGAAGATCGACGAACCGCGCGGGCAGTTCGAAGCCTTGGGCGAAGCGATCGCCGGCCTCGGCGATGAACTCCGCGCGCGCCGCGTAATAGGATCGGCCGGCGACGCGCACGCGCGATACCGCGCCGTCCGCGCGCTCCTCGTGCCGCGCCAGCGTGCCGGTGAACCCCTCGCCCGAGACGCCGCGGATCTCGCATTGCTGCCCGACCGCCATCTCGCCGCGCGCGCCCGCCAGCGCGATCCGCGCGGTCACCCCGCTGCCGGTCGGCGAGCGGTCGATCTGTCCCTCGGCGAAGATGCACAGATTGTAGCTCGGTCGCCCGCCATGGTCGCCGAGCGGGACGTCGTCGGTCAGGATGGTGCCGTAGAGAAAGCCGAGATCGGCCTCGGTCGGATGCTCGATCGCGATCGCGGCGCGCGCCGCGTCGGTGATCGCCACCCCTGCCGCGACCAGCGCGCCGAGCGGCGTCTCTATCAGCGACAAACCGAGCCGCGACGCGGGCAGGATCGCATAATAAGCGCCGCCGAACGCGATGTCGAAACGGACGCGGCCGAAGCCCGGCACATCGACCTGCTGGTCGAGGTGGCTGGCGAAGGACTCGACGCTTTCGAACGCGACGAGCGGGGCACCGCCGTCGGGCGCCGCCTCGACCTCGACCCGGACGACGCCGCACGGCGTTTCGAGTCCGAAGCGCGCGCGCCCGTCGACCATCGCCACGCGCCCGGTATCGACCGCCCAGCGACCGATCGCGATGGTCGCGTGCCCGCACATCGTGCTGTAGCCCTCCTGGTGCGTGAACAGCACCGCGAGGTCGGCATCGGGATGGCACGGCGCGGTCGGGATGACGCCGTACATGCCAGCATGGCCGCGCGGTTCGAACATCAGCATCCGCCGCAGGTCGTCGAACCGTTCGAGCGCGTCGCGGCGTTTTTCGAGGATCGTCGTCCCGGCAAGCTCGGGATAGCCACGCTCGGCGATCCGCACCGGCTCGCCCGCGGTGTGCATGTCGACGACGCGGATGGTCTGGGGGTCAGGCACGATCGGGATTTCCACTGGACGGACGCGAATGACGCACATGGACCAGGGCGGCCGCCGCAAGGTCGGCTAGCGCTGTACCGACCGACTTGAAGATAGTGATCTCACTGACCGACCGGCGCCCGGCGAGGCGACCCGCACACAAGTCGGCCAGCGAGCCCTGGATATCGGTCGCGGCAATGGTCCCGTTGGCGATCGGCCCGGTCAGGTCGCCCGCTTCGGTGACCGCGTCGGGCGTGTCGACATAGATCCGGCCGCGCGCGCAACAGGCGTCGTCGGCCTCGCGCATCGCCGGCGTGAAGCTGCCGATCAGGTCGAGATGCGTGCCCGGGCCGAGCCATTCGCCGCGGATGATCGGCGCGGTCGATGGCGTCGCACAGCTGATGATGTCGGCGCGCGCTGCCACGTCTTGCAGCGATGTAGCCACCTCGGCATCCACACCCGTCTCACGCAATTCCGCGGCGAGCCGCGCCGCTTTGGCCGCATCGCGGTTCCACACCGAAACCTGCCGGATCGGTCGCACCGCGGCGAACGCCGAGGCAGCGAGCGCCGCGATCTTGCCCGCGCCCACGATCAGCAGTCGGGCCGCGTCCTCGCGCGCCAGGAACGAGGCCGCGAGCGCCGAGACCGCGATGGTGCGGCGCGTGGTGATCTCATCGCCATCGAGCAATGCGAGCGGTTTCCCGGTCGCGGCATCGGCGAGCAGATAGCTACTGTGGACGCTCGGCAGGCCGCGTGCGTTGTTGGCCGGATGGATGGTGGCGATCTTGGTGCCGAGCAGCCGCGCGTTCCATGCCGGCATCAGCAGGAGGACGCCGTCGCCGTCACGATGCTCGATGCGATGATGGTGCCGCTCGGGGACCGTCGCGCCGCCGGCGAACGCGATCCGCAGCGCGGGGATCAACGCATCGAACGGCAGCGCGCGGCGGGTGTCGGCCGCGCCAACCACGGCGAGCGCGTCGCTCGTCGCGTCGCCCCCGGGTCCAGCCACTGGATCGTCAACCCGCATCGTCGCCATCGCTCCCGATCGAGCGACAACGTTGTCCTATTGTATTTAAAAATACAACATCTTTATGGGAATGTCAGACGGTCGCCTCGACGTCGCGCGCCATCACCAGATGCGCCTTCATCAGGTCGTGCGCCTTCTGGTTATCGCCGGCCTCGATCGCGTCCATGATCTCGAGATGTTCGTCGATCGAATCGATCACGCGCTCGGCGCCGTTGATCCACTGGATGTTCATGAACGAGCGCAGCTTGTTCTGCCGCTGCACCGCGTCGAGGAAATAGCGGTTGCCCGAACAGCGCGCGATGCCTTCGTGAAACTCGGCGTTGATCGCGAACAACTCGACCGCCAGGATGTCGCGCCACTTGCGCTTGCGGAAAGCGACATGGTCGGCGCGGCTCCGATCGAGCCACTCACGGTCGAGCTCGAACGTCGCTTCCAACAGGCAGGCCGGCTCGATCACCGCGCGGAAGGCGTAGCTGTCGGCGCGCGCACGGCCGGAGTTGATCGGCAAGGTGAATGACCAGCCGTTGCCCGGCTTGCGCTCGACCAGGCCGAGCTCGGCGAGTTGGCGCAGCACGCGCACCACGGTCGGCAGCTTGGCGTCGAACAGCCGCGCGACCTCAAGCTGGCTGCACTGGTCGGGCATGCGGCCCTGGTTGCGCGCCTCCGCGATCGCGATGAACAGGCGCTGGTCCTCTTCGTCCTCGGGGCTGGCGATGTCGAGATCCGGCGCTTCGGTAACCGGGCCGCGCAGCACGTAGCCGCGATTGGCGCGTGCCTCGACCGCACCCTGGTCGGCGAGCAGTTTGAGCGCGCCGCGCACCGGCGTGCGCGACACGTCGAAATGACGGCACAGGTCGAGTTCGACGAGGTGATGGCCCGGGCCTGCCCCCTGTTCCTTGAGCATCCGCAGGATGCGGGCGGCGAGATCCGCCTGAAGCCGGCTGGCGCGCGGCGGCGCCTGATCGGTATCCATCTTCCGCGCAGCCGCTCCCGCCATCTTCTTTCGATCTTTCACCAATTCGCTCAGGTCCCCGGATTACACTTTCGCGTGCAAGGATGCAAAAGGAAGCGCGACCTGCGGCGGCCGGCTCGACACTTGTCTCGACGGCGCCATATTTGTCTTTTCATACTCAATAGTGCAACAAGCATGCGAACGAGCGGTGGAGGTCCGAGCATGCGTAATCTTATCATCTGTATCGGCGCCGCACTCTCGCTCGGCGCCGGCCAGTCGCCGATAGCGTGCCCCTTGCATGAAGCGACGACGCCGACCGGCGCGATCGGCTATCGCGACTGCGGGCATGGCGACCCGGTCCTGATCATTCCCGGCGGCCCGGGCCTCGACGCCGATTATGTCGACGGTCTCGCCCGGATGGTAACGTCGCTCGAGCATCGCGCGATCGTGATCGAGCCGCGCGGGACGGGGGCGTCGCGCGCCGCGCTCGGCGACGGCGCCGCGCTGACCGTGGCGGGCAGCATCGCCGATGTCGATGCGGTGCGCGCCGCTGCCGGGATCGGCCGGCTGACGGTTCTCGGCCATTCGTTCGGCGGCGCGGTCGCCCAGGCTTATGCCGCCGCACATCCCGATCATGTCGCCGCGTTGATCCTGATGGATTCGGTGGGCCCCGACATGAAACCCGCGGCGGTGCCGCTTGACAGCTGGCGGCGGCGCCTGACGCCGGACGATCTGGCGCGGTACGACGCCGCGCGGGCGCGCGGCGACCGGATCGGCGCGATGAGGATCAAGTTCCGCGCGAGCTTCTACCATCCGCTCCGCGGCAAGGCCTTCGTCGATCGCCTGACGGACGACCGGATCCATCTCGACGTCGCGCGCCTGTCGGCATCCTATGAACGCGACTATCGCGTCCCGCCGTCCGGCACCACGCCGTTCCGGGTGGCGATCCTGGCCGGCGATATCGACTGGATCCGCGGCAACGAGGCCGCACTGCGCAAGACCTATCCCCAGGCGCGCCTGATGGTCATCCCGCATGCCGGGCATTTTCCCTGGGTGGATGCTCCGGCGGCGACGGGCCGCGTCCTCGCCCGCGCGCTGCGCGACTGGTAGCACGCCCCGCGCACGCCGGACAAAAAAAAGGGGCCGGAGCGGTCAACCGCCCCGGCCCTGATTTGCGAGGGAGCGGGGTGCTCCGCCCCTCGGCGCTGACCCTCAATATTTGAAACCCAGTGTGAACTTGACGGTGCTCGGCAGATTTTCCGCCAGCGCGCTGCCGCCCACCGTCGCCCAATAGCGCTTGTTGGTGACGTTCTGCCCGGTCACGCGCAGGATGAGTTGCCGTTCGCCGATGTTGAACGTGTACGATCCACCCACATCGAACGTCGTATACGACGGCGTGAACGCCTGGTTGGCGGCATTAATCGGCTGCTTGCCCGTATGATACACACCGGCGTTAAGCTTCAGCCCCTTGTCGAGCCAGGACAGGCGATATTCGCCGAACAGCGACCAGGTGTTGTCGGGGGCGCCATCGACCGCATTCCCGGCGAGCAACGGCTGGTCGCGATAGCGCGCGGTCAGCTTGGTCGCCGTGGCGTTGATGGCGAGATCGGGGACAACATAACCGCTCAGGCTGAACTCGAGGCCCTCATACACCTGACGTCCGTCGACATAATAATGCGGCTGCGTGGCGCCCGGAGGTGTCGCTTCGTAGGCGGCACCGCGATTGATCTTGAAATAGGCGAACTGCGCCAGAAGGTTCTCGCGCGGCTGGAGCTTGAGGCCAGCTTCGTATTGGCGGCTGAAGCTCGGCGGGAAGACCTGCAGGGCATTGTCGTCGTTGATCGGCGCCGCAGGAGTGGATTCGAGCCCTTCGATATAGGTGGCATAGGCGCTGGCCCATTTCACCGGCTTGATCACCAGCCCGCCCGAGAGCGAGATCGGATTGGCGGTGTACGGCGTCTTGGTCACCGTGTTGACCGAGCCGTCGTCATAATACCAGCTCTTGCGGACGCCGCCGAGCACCTGGAACACGTCGTGGAACAGGCTCAGCCGGTCGAACAGGTACAGACCGCGATCGTCGACCTTGGAGGCCGGCGGCAACGCCGAATAGACCAGGTGCGGATCGACGATATAGGTGGGGTTGTTGAAATTCTGCGCGAAGTTGGTTCGGATATTGAGCGATGACGCGACGAAGCGGATCGACCGCGCGCCCCCGAGCAGGATTTCGTTGCGGATCCCGTCGCCGAAATGCGTCGTGCCCGCCAATTCGAGCGAATAGCCGATATTCTGGAACGTCGCCTGTTGCGCCGAAACGCGCAATGTCCCTGCACCGTAGGTCGGGCTCGACGGGTTGAGCGAGGTGTTGAGCTGCGCCGCGCTCAGCGTGAACTGCGGATTGTTGCGGAACCGGACCATGTTCGACTGGCCGTAATAAGCGGACAGATTCCAGTCCTTGGAGAATTTGTAGACGCCCTTGACCAAGAAATTGAATTCGTGGGTCTTGTTGGGCGTCCAATCCGTCCCGCCGATATTCTTCTTCGGGTCGATGAGGTTGACGTTGGGGATGTTCACCTTGCCCGTCGCCGGGACGGTGAGCACGAACAGCGCCGGCTCGACGATGGTCTTCTGGAAATATTCGACGTCGGCGGTGATCGTCAGCTTGTCGGTCGGCTTGAAGTCGAATGCACCGGAGGCGAGGTAGCGCGAGCCGGTCGCGTAATTGATGCCGGTATCGAGGTGCGCCGCGACGCCGTTCACGCGGAAACCGAATTTGCCGAAGGTATCGCCGATATCGACATGCTCGCCGACGCCGCCGTTGCTGTCGCCGAAAGTGTTGGACGCGAAGTAGAGATCCTGCGTCGGCCGCTTCATCACCAGGTTGATGACCCCGGCCGGCGTCGAGAAGCCATAATAGAGCGCGGACGCGCCCTTGAGCACTTCGACGCGGTCCTTGTCCTCGAGCGGAAAGGCGGTCGCCGACAGCACGTTGAGCGTGCCGTCGAGCTTGAAGTTGGACCGCGTGTCGACCGCGATGCCGCGGATGGTGACGTTCTGATACGCCACCGTGCCGGTACCGGTGGTCGAAACGCCGGCGGTGTTGCGGATCGCATCGAACAGTTCGATCGCCTGCTGCGACTGCAGCAACGCCGACGGGATGACCGAAACGGTCAGCGGCACGTCGAGGACCTTGGCATTGCGGAAACTGCCCGACTGGACGGTATCCGTACCGATCTGGTTGTTGCGATCGCCGGTGACGACGATGTCCTCGGGTACCTGCTCGCTCTGGGCGGCGGCCTGTCCGTTGGCCGGCGGCGCATCGGTCGATTGCGCGAACGCGACGGCCGGGACCATGCCCGACATCAGGACCGACGTTCCCAACAGCAAAACACGCGAAAGCTTCATGCTCGTCTCACTCCCCTAGTCAGGCGCCGTGGCGCCCACTGTCCCCGACCTCTCCGTGTCAGATTCGTGTATTTTTAGTATCAATAATGTTTAATTGTATTTTGTAAACCGGAAAATACACATTATTGCTGCGCGGAGAGGGCCTCGGTCAGCGCGAGCGCCGGTGAGGCGGCGAGCAGGCGGCGCGTATAATCATGATTCGGCGCGGCAAATACGGCGTCGGTCGCCCCCTGTTCGACGATCCGCCCTTTTTCGAGCACGATCACGCGATCGGCGATCTGCTCGACCACCGCGAGGTCGTGGGTGATGAACAGGCAGGCGAATCCGCGGTCGCGCTGGAGTCGCTGGAGCAGGGTCAGCACCTGGAGCTGGATGGTGACGTCGAGCGCCGAGACCGGCTCGTCGGCGACCACGAGTCGCGGCCCGGACGCGATGGCGCGCGCGATCGCGACGCGCTGGCGCTGGCCGCCCGACATTTGGTGCGGACGCCGGGTCTCGAACCCGGCCAAACCGACATCGTCGAGCGTCGCGCGAACGCGGTCGAGTCGTTCGGCCGCGCTCAGTCCGGGCACGTGGCGCAGCGCGGCGCCGACGATCTCGGCAATGCGCAGATGCGGGGGCAGCGACGAGAACGGGTCCTGGAAGACGAGCTGCGCGTCACGCCGGAACGCACGCTCGTCCGACCGGCTCAAATTCGCGATGTCATTGCCGTCGAACAAGATGCGCCCACCGGCGAGCGGCTTCAGCCCCAAGGCGGCGCGGCCGAGCGTGGTCTTGCCCGACCCGCTCGCCCCGACCAGCGCGACGATCTCGCCCGCGCGGACGTCGAGCGAGACATGGTCGATCACCCGTTTCGGCGCGCCCGCCCGAAATAGCCCGGGCTTGCCGGGATAATCGACCCGGACGTCCTCGATGCGAAGGATCGCCGGGGCATCGGTCTCGATCGCCACGCGCGCGCCGTCCTTGCGCGGCAGCGATCCGACCAGCTTGGCGGTATAGGGATGCTTGGGGCGCGCGAGCACCTCGGCGGTCACCCCCGCTTCGACCAGCACGCCCTTTTCGAGCACGATCACGCGCTCGGTATATTCGGCGACCAGCCCGAGATCGTGGGTGATGAGCAGCAATGCCGTGCCCATCTCGCGGGTCAGCGCGACCATCAATTGCAGCACCTCGCGCTGGCTCAGCGTGTCGAGGGCGGTGGTCGGCTCGTCGGCGATCAGCAATTTGGGCTGGAGCAGCAGGACCGAGGCCAGCATGATCCGCTGCCGCATCCCGCCCGAGAATTCGTGCGGATAGCGCGTCAGGCAGCTTTCGGGGTCGGCGATCTGGACGCGCGCGAGCATGTCGATGCTGCGCCGCCGGACCTCGGCGTCGTCGAGCCCGCGATGGAGCTTCAACCCTTCCGCGAGCTGGACCCCGATCGGCAGCGCCGGATTGAGCGAGGTCATCGGCTCCTGGAACACCAGCCCGACCCCGGCGCCGCGCACCTTGCGCAGCCCGCTTTCGCCGAGCGCGGTGAGTTCGCGGCCTTCGAACCTGATCGTTCCCGCGACCCGACGCAGCCCCGGTGCAAGTAGCCCGGGGATCGCGCGCGTCGCCAGCGTCTTGCCGCTGCCCGATTCGCCGACGATCGCCAGCCGCTCGCCCGCCGCGACCGCAAAGCTCAGCCCCTCGAGCAACACCCGGTCGCCCGCCTCGATCCGGAGACCGTCGATCGTGAGAAGCGGCTCGTCCATCAATTGTCCCGCGGGTCGAGGCGGTCGCGCAGCGCGTCGCCGAGCATATTGATGCCGAGCAGGGTGGCGACGATGCACAGGCCGGGTGCGATGCTGAGCCAGCTCGCGGCGTACATATAGGGCCGCGCCGAGGACAGCATGTTGCCCCAGGTCGGCAGCGGCGGCGGCACCCCGACGCCGAGGAAGCTCAGCGCGCTCTCGGACAGGATCACCCAGCCGAACAGGCTGGTCGCCAGCACCAGGATCGGCGGCAGCGCGTTGGGCAGCACGTGGCGCCACATCGTATAGACCGCGCTGTCGCCGGCGACGCGCGACGCCTCGACATATTCGCGCTCGCGGATCGAGATGACCGAGCCGCGCACCACGCGGATCGTCGCGGGCAGATAGGCGATCGCCAGCGCGATGACGATGCTGTGCCGGCTCGACCCCATCACCGCGATCAGCGCCAGCGCGAGCAGGATGCCTGGAAAGGCGAGCAGCGCGTCGCTGAAGGTCATCAGCACGCGCTCGGTCCAGCCGCGCAGGAAACCCGCGACGAGGCCGAGCGCGGTGCCGATCACCACCGAGATCGCGACCGTCTGGATCGCGATCAGCACGCTGATCCGGGCCCCGAGCATCGCGCGCGTCGCGACGTCGCGGCCGAACTCGTCGGTGCCGAGCCAATGCGCCAGCGACGGCGCCGCCAGCGTATGGTCGAGGTCGATCGCGAGCGGATCATAGGGCAGCCAGACGAAGCCCAGCAGCACCACCGCGAGCAAAATGCCGACCAGCCCGAACCCGAGCAATGAGTGCATCGAGCGCCTCATTCGACCGTCACCCGCGGATCGAACAACGGATAGAGCAGGTCGACGATCAGATTGACCACGACATAGATCGCCGCGGTGAACAACAGGCAGCCCTGCACCACCGGATAATCGCGGCTGAGCACGCCGGTCACCATCAGCCGGCCGAGCCCGGGCAATGTGAACACCGTCTCGATCACCGCGATCCCGCCGAACAGTCGGCCGAGCGTCAGCCCGACCAGGGTCAGGGTCGGCGCGAAGGCATTGGGAAAGACGTGGCGCGCGAGCACGGTGCGTTCGCTCAACCCCTTGGCGCGGGCGTGCGTCACGTAATCGAGCCGCAGCACGTCGATCGCGCTCGACCGCATCATCCGGATCAGGACGCCGCTTTCGGAGATGGTCAAGGTCACGATCGGCAGGATCAGGAACAGCAGGGCGCCGGTCGGATCCTCGGAGAAGGGAATGTAGCCGACCACCGGCAACCAGCGCAGCCACACGCCGAACACCAGCAGCAGCAGTAGGCCGAGCCAGAAGCTCGGCACCGCGAGGATCAGGCTCGCCCCGCTCATCACCGCGAGATCGAGCTTGCTCCCGCGCCGCCACGCCGCGACCGTCCCCGCCGCGACCGCGATCAGGGTCGCGAGCCCGACCGAGATCAGCACGACCACGCCGGTCGTCTCGGCGCGCGTGATCAGCAGCGTCGAGACCGGCTCGCCGGTGGTGATCGAGGTGCCGAGGTCGCCGCTGAACACGTGCCCCAGCCAGGTCGCGAACTGGACGTAGATCGGCTTGTCGAGCCCCAACTCGGCATGGAGCGCGGCGACAGCGGCGGGGTCGGCACCTTCGCCGAGCATGATCTGCGCGGGATCGCCCGGGATCAGGCGGACGAGGAAGAACACCATCAGCGCGACGATGACGAGCGTCGGGATCGCCAGGAGCAGCCGGCGGAGGATGTATGCGATCATCGCGCGCGCTCCGATCCAGTATTGGCCAGCCCGACATTCCACAGCCGCTGCGTCTGCCCCGACCAGGCGCGATAGCCGGTGACCGGCGTGCGCAACGCGGTCACGCGGCGCGTATTGTAGAGCACGATCGCCGGCACCTCGCTGCGGAAGCGCGCCTCGAGCTGGTCGAAAATCCTCTGCCTCTCGGCGCGGTCGCCGGTCACCACCGACTGGTGGAGCAGGTCGATCGCCTGGGGCGAATTCCACACCTTGCGCCGATCGGTCGCGCGGTCGCCGATCAGCACGCCGAACATCTGCGAGGCATCCATCCGCGCCGAGAAACCGAACATCGTCGCCTGATACTCGCCGCTCGAATAGCGCGCGAATTGCGTCGCCCAATCGAGGCTGACGACCTGGATGTTGATCCCGGCGTCGCGCGCCATCGCCTGGACCAGGATCGCGGCGTCGTAGAATTCGGGCGGGCTGTGGCTGGTCATGAGCTCGATCGGCTCGCCACGATAGCCCGACGCCTTGACCAGCGCGCGCGCCGCCGCGAGGTCGCGCTTGACCAGCACGCGCTCGGCGGGGCCGTAAAAGGCATTGGCCGCCGGGATCGGCGAACTGTCGGGAACGCCGGTACCGTGCGTCACCACCCGGGTCAGCGCCGATACGTCGATGCTGAGCGCCAGCGCGCGCCGCAGCCGGACGTCGCGCAGCGCCGGCGTACCGGTCTGGAGCAGGATGCCGTAGAAATCCGCCGACATCGCCGACTCGCGCTTGATCCCGGGCGCGCCCTCGATCGTGCCGAGTTCGTTGGGCGCCAGCGCGTCGAGCACGTCGAGGCTGCCGCGCAGCAGCGCCGCGCTCGCCGCCGAACCATCGGGGATGACCGAGAAGCGGAGGCGATCGACCAGCGCATGCTTGCCCCCGGCATTGCCGTCGGTCCCGCCGGGCAGCGACCGGTAGCCGTCGAACTTGACCAGATCGACATATTGGTTGTGCCGCCATTCGCCCCAGCGGAACGGACCGGTGCCGATCGGCTGGCGCCAGGTGCCGTCGGGGGCGACCGAGGCGCGATGGATGATACCGGTGCTCTCGCAATCGAGCCGCGCCAGGGTCGCCAGGAACAGCGGCGCGGGCCGGTCGAGCACCACATCGACCGTATAGGGATCCGGCGTGTCGATCGCGGTGACCGCGGCGATCCCCTTCGCGCCGAGATCGGACTTGCAGCGCCAGTGGCTGTCGGGCGCGAGATAACGGTCGAGCGACCATTTGACGTCGGCCGAGGTCAGCGCCGCGCCGTTGTGGAAGCGGATGCCGTGGCGGAGCGCGAAGCGATAGGTGCGGCCGTCGGGCGAGACGGTCCAGCCGCTCGCCAACATCGGGCCGACCGATCCGTCCTCGCGCAGCGCGACCAGGCCCTCGACGACATGGTGGAGCACGGCGTCGGTATTGGCGTCGCGCTTCGATCGCGGATCGGACGAGGCGATATCGGCGTTGAGCCGCGCGCGCAGGATCGATCCCGTCGGCGTGGTCGCCTTGGGGTGCAGCAGGACGAGGCCGAGAAAGATGCCGGCCGCGATCAGGATCAGGCCGACAACCGTCTTACGCATGGGCGGCCGGTCGCTCCGCCGCCGCCGACGACGACGCATCGCTCGCCAGCGTGTACCGGACATAATCGGCGCCGGCGTGCGGCATCATCGCCAATTGCATCTCGCCGATCGCTGGGCGCATCATCATCGACGCGACGGTCGCGGTATTGCCGGTCATGGTCGACGCGCGCGGCGGCACGCAGATCGACAACGGCGTGCCCGCGGTGTCGAGCAGCACGTCACGCACCTCGTCGACACCGATCTGGCCATGCGGCGCGAGCAGCCGTTCGGCGCGCTGTTGACGCCAATAGGTGCAGGGCGAATCGGGGACACCGGTCTCGCGCAACTTGGCGAGCGCGACCGGGCTGAGCCAATGGTTGCTGTGGACGAGCAGGCCATCGCGCGGTTCTACCACGAAAGTCTCGTCGGGTGCGCATTCGAGGTCGTGGACGATCCCGGTCGGCGCGTGGCTGATCGCGAGATTGTTCGACGCCGATTTGGGCGTCGCATAGGCCGCGCCGAAGGCGAGCGAGGGATTGTCCTGCTGCAGCACCTTGCGCCGGATCAGCGCGAGCGGCACGCCGAGCGTGCGATAGTCGCGCTCGCATTCGAGGTAGTTGCCGGTGATCGCGATCCCCAGGCTGTTGAACCCGAAGCGCGCGAGCCCGCCCGCCTCGGTGAAGGTCAGCATGTCGGGGCCGTCGTCGTTCCTGATCCGCAGGATGATGCACGAATCGGCGCAGGAGGATTTCCAGTCCCAATTGTGCGCGTGGATCAGATTGCCGTCGCGCGTCCGCTCGGGCTGGACGACGATCGTGGTGCACCCCTCCGCGGCGCGCTCGGCAAGCAGGCCGGCGCGCAGCACGGGCTCCTTGGCGAGCTTGAGCAGCTCGGTCCGCGCGTTCATCAGCACGATGTGCGAGAGCGGCAGGTCGGCGCCCTGGGCGATGCCCTTCATCTCCTCGACATGGTCGGCGTCGAAATCTTCGATGATCGGCAAATAGGCGTCGACCAGCTCGGCGAGTACCGCCTGGGACAGGCCCAGGCTTTCCATCTGCTTGATATAATGCGAGGTGCCGCGGTGGATTTCGGCCGACGCGCCTTCGCCATAGCGGATGCCGCGATCGCGGGGGCTTCCCCAGATCTCCAGAAGGCGGCAAGCGTGCGTCATCGATCGGCTCCCCTTTTATCCTCGGCCCTTTTTCGTTGGAGCGATCGGTAGCACTGTCTTGCTGAGTTTAAAAAGACAAAAATGCATTTTAGTTAAATCAGCGTGCATTTCAGCGACAATCGCGATACGTCGGCGATCGGGCAGGCGCCATCAGCGACGCCGCCGAGGAAGGGAAAGAGGATGGCAACGACGGGCGTATTTGACGGCGCGATGACCGGCGCTCCGCAGCGCGGCGGCCGCGCGATGGACGTGCTGCGCGTCGCCAGCGGCAATTTCATCGAGATGTACGATTTCATGGTGTTCGGCTATTTCGCCGCCGCCATCGGATCGGCCTATTTCCCCGGCAGTTCGGAGATCGGCACCCTGCTCAAGGCGCTGGCGACCTTCGGCGTCGGCTTCCTGATGCGGCCGCTCGGCGCGATCGTGCTCGGCGCCTATACCGACCATCACGGCCGCCGCGCCGGGCTGATCGTCACGCTCGCGCTGATGAGCGTCGGCATCGCCACGATCGCCTTCACCCCCGGTTATGCCGCGATCGGCCTTGCCGCGCCGATCTTCGTCCTGCTCGGACGGTTGCTCCAGGGCTTCTCGGCGGGCGCGGAGCTGGGTAACGTGTCGGTCTATCTCGCCGAGATCGCGCCGCCGGGCAAAAAGGGCTTCTACGTGTCGTGGCAATCGGCGTCGCAGCAGGTTGCGGTGGTGTTCGCCGCGCTGATCGGCGTCGTGCTGAGCATGACGTTGAGCATCGATCAGCTCGCCGCCTGGGGCTGGCGCATCCCGCTCGGGCTCGGTTGCCTGATCATTCCGCTGCTGTTCCTGATGCGTCGCCATCTGCGCGAAACCGACGTGTTCGCCGCGCGCACGACACGCCCGACGACCAGCGAGATCATGGCCCATCTGTGGCAGGCACGCGCGCGCGTGCTGACCGGCATGGCGCTGGTGCTGATGACCACGGTCAGCTTCTATATGATCACCGCCTACACGCCGACCTTCGGCAAGCTGCTCCATCTGCCCGAGCGCGCAAACCTGCTCATCACCGCCGGGGTCGGCCTGTCGAACCTGATCTGGCTGCCATTGATGGGCGCCTTGTCCGACCGCATCGGGCGCACGCCGATCCTGCTCGCCTGCACCATCCTGGCGATCCTGACCGCCTATCCCGCCATGGCCTGGCTCGCGGCCAGCCCGAGCGTGACCAAGTTGCTGATCGTCGAATTATGGCTGTCGGCGATCTACGCCAGCTACAATTCGGCGATGGTCGTCCATCTGACCGAGATCGTCCCCGAGGAAGCCGGCGCCTCGGGGTTCAGCCTGGCCTATAGCCTGGCGACCGCGATCGGCGGGTTCACGCCGCTCGTGGTGACCGCGTTGATCTCCGCGACGGGCAATCTGGCGATGCCGGGCGTGTGGCTGACCGCGATCGCCGCGATCAGCCTGGCCGCGGCATTGTACAGCCGGCGTTATTCGAAGGCCTGATCGAGCGGATCTGAAACTACGCCGCTTCAGTGCGGATTGCGGGGGAGGAATTTTACGCCCTGCCAGATCGTAGACTCATGACAGCCGCAAGTCCGGAAGCGGCCCGAACTCAGCCGATTCGCGCGATCAATCCAGTTCCTGAAAGCGGACACGCACCCTTGGCCACCATCACCAAGGTACGAAGCCGTACTTGTCGATGTAGTTCTTCAGGCGCTGCTTCTGCTCCGGCGTGAGCAGTCGAGCCGACCCGCCGGCGCGGCCATACGCCTCGCAGTCCGCGTCACATGATGGCAGCGGAGGGTGCCACTTCGTCCATTCCGCCTGTGAGTATTCGACGCACGCATGATTCGCAGAGCATTCGAGTCCCGCATCCAGGAGCCGACGAACGTTCTTGATGGTTCCGCAATCGGCTCTATCGGCCGCAACCATCACAGTAACAGGCTGAGGATTGAGTTTGTGAACGTCGGACGCATATCGGTGTAGCGTTGCCGTATCGATGATTTTACCGTTCCAGCGCATGGCGGGGGAGCCTACGTCCAGGCGATTGTACGTCATTAACTCGCCGGATTCGGAACCTTTCTTGCCCCATTTTACGGACGGGCCGCCACAACGTTGCTGGGCGTAGACGGTTGACTGCCCCTGTATTGCGTAAGCTTGATGCCCGCACCCCGCCAGGATCAGGAGCGCGACAGCGGTCGCTCGCGAAATGCTTCTTGGTCGGACGAACACACCCCGCTCTTTACGTGAGTGGGCATCCGTTTTCCAATCCGTCAGCTTAGCTGGACGCGAGCACGCGCCACACCGAACCCGCGATCGCCGCGTCCTGAACCGGCAGGCCGGTCAGATCGGCGACGACGATAGCATCGGCGGCGAACATGCGCGGCTCGGCCAGCAGTTCGCCCAGCGGAACGATCGCCTCGGCAGCGAGCAGGCCGGCACGCACCGCCCAGCCGGCCTCGCCATTCTCGAGGCATTTGTCGACCGAATCGGCGATCACGGTCGCGCGGCCGAGAATGCGCGGATCGAGTTCGCGCTTGCCGCCACCGTCCGATCCGACCGCGACGATCCGCGCGCCGGGGCGCACCCAGGCATCGTCGATCAGCCAGTCGGTCGACGGCGTCGTCGTCACCACCAGGTCGGATGCGCGCACCAGATCGGCGAGATCGGCCACAGCCTCGCCGCCAACCTCCGCGGCCAATGCCTTGGCCTTGGCGGGGTCGCGGCCCCAGATCAGCACGCGATCGGCGCCGATATGGCGGCGGATCATCTCTGCCTGCATCCGCGCCTGGATACCCGCACCGACGATCCCCAGCATCCCACCCTTATAGCCGATCGCCCGCCCGGCGATCGCGCCGGCCATCGCGGTGCGCACGTCGGTCAGCCATCCGCCATCGGCGAACAGCGCGAGCGCCTCACCGGTCGTCGCGCTGACCACCGCGGAGAAGCCCTGACTCGACGACAGACCCCTGGCCGGATTGGCATAGAAGCTCGCCGAGACCTTGAGCGCGAACACGTCCTCGCCGGCCAGATGCGCGACCTTCACATGCGCGTCCCCCGGGGCGGGGAAGCTGAAATGACCGGCATCGCCGCTCTGCGCCTGACCTCGCGCGAAGGCGACGATCGCGTGCTCCACCGCGGCCATCGCTTCCCCTTCGTCAAGCGCCGCCACGAGGTCGTCACGCGTGAAAATCCGCATCAATCGCCTCCGTCGAACCTTTGATATTGTTTTTTTGATTATAAGGAGACATTCTAGCGATTGCCAGCGATAAGGGAGAAGGACATGGTCGGACGTCGGACGGTACAGCGAGTGACGGCGACCGGCCTGATCGCGGCAGCGGCGATCGCCACGGCACCGGCGGCCTATGCCGCGCCGTCCGCCTGCGCCGCGCTCAAGACGCTCAAGATTCCGCATGTCCAGATCCTGCTCGCGACGCCCGTCAACGGCACTTTCACCGAGGATTTCGTCGTCGAGCGCGCGGCGCGGACCTATTCCGATCTCAAACCCTTCTGCCGGGTACGCGGCGTCAGCCGGCCAGCCAAGGGATCGGAAATCGGGTTCGAGGTCTGGCTGCCCGCCGCACCGCGCTGGTCGGGCCGGCTGCATATGATCGGCAACGGCGCCTATGTGTCGAACATGCAGTACAAGCAGATGATCCCGCGGCTCGACGACGGCGACGTCGCCGTCGGGACCGACACCGGGCATAGCGGCACCGACCTGCAATTCGGCTGGAAGCACCCCGAGAAGATCGAGGATTTCGGCTATCGCGCGGTCCACGAATCGGTGATCGCTGCCAAGGCGGTGACCCGGGCCTATTATCGCCGCCCGGCGCGCTGGTCCTATTTCAGCGGCTGTTCGACCGGCGGCTATCAGGGGCTGGCCTCGGCTCAGCGCTATCCCAAGGATTTCGACGGCATCATCGCGGGGGCCCCGGGCAACAACCGCACCAGCCTGACGATGGCGTTCCTGTGGAACTACCTCGCCAACCATCGCCGCGGCGACGACCGCAATCCGATCCTGTCGGCGAGCGACCTGCTGCTGATCAACCGCGCGGCGGTCGCGGCGTGCGACAAGCTCGACGGCGTCAAGGACGGGGTGATGTCCGATCCGCGCCGATGCGGGTTCAAGCCGTCCGAACTGCTCTGCCGCCCCGGCGCGCAGCCCGGCACCTGCCTCAGCCAGGAACAGGTTATCGCTGCCGACAAAATCTATGCCGGCCCGCGCGACGCGCGCACCGGTGTGGCGATCTATCCGGGCTATCCGGTCGGTACCGAGGGCGTGATGTCGGGGCCCGACGACAAGCATCCCGGCTGGACGGGCTATTGGTCGGAGCCCGACAACGCGTCCGAGCCGTCGCGCGCCGACATGTTCAAATATTGGGTGTTCGACAATCCCGAGTGGAACTGGTGGAGCTTCAACTGGGGCAGCGACGTCGACACGATGCGCGCGCGGCTGGGCCCGATCTTCGACGCTAACAATCCCAACCTCTCGCCGTTCGCGCGCGCCGGCGGCAAGCTGATCATGTTCATGGGCTGGCAGGATCCGGTCGGCACGCCGCTCGAGGCGATCAACTATTATCGCGCGGTCGAGGCGCGCGCCGGCGGACTCGCTGCTACCCAGGCGTTCGCGCGGCTGTTCATGGTGCCCGGCATGGACCATTGCGCGGGTGGTCCCGGCGCGACCAACTTCTCAACCGCGACACGCGATTCGGCACCACCGGTGCGCGACGCCGCGCACGACATGACGCTGGCGCTCTACGATTGGGTTGAGAAGGCACGCGCGCCGCAAAGCCTGATCGCGACGCGCTATGCGACGGGCGGCGCGGACACACCGCCGGCCAGGCGCGGAATCGCGTTCCAGCGCCCGATCTGCGCCTGGCCGCGCGCGCCGGAGTATCGCGGCGGGGATACCAGGCTGGCGTCGAGCTTCGTCTGCGCCTTGCCCAAGCGCTGAGTTCCAACCCGATCCCACAAGACGCAAAAAAACGCTTCCCCGGCGAAGGCCGGGGCCCAGTATCTATGTCGTGGAAACGACGTCCCGCCGTCGAGAGCGCGTCGCAACTGGGCCCCGGCCCGCGCCGGGGAGGCGTAGAATTTGGTCGCTCGGCCTCGACTCTACCGCCCCGACAGCTTGTCGAAGAACGCGAAGGTGCGGTTCAACGCCAGCAAACTATCGCGCCGCGTATCCGCAGGCGTCTTGCCGATGAAACCGTGGTTCGAGCCCGGAATCAGCAGCAGTTCGGCCGAAGCGCCGGCCGCTTTCGCCTTTGCCGCGACCGCTTCGCTCTGGTGATAGGACACTTCGTCGTCAGCGGTGCCGGCGATGAGCAGCAGCGGCGGGGTCTCGCGCTTCACGTAGGTGATCGGGCTCGCGGCCGCAGCTTCGGCCGGGCATTTGGCGGGATCGCAGCCGAGCAACGTGGTGGAATTGCCCGAGGTCAACGCCGTGCCGGCATTCTCGCCCGTCTGGGTGAGGTCGAACGCCCCGTACCACAAGGCCGCGCCCTGGACGCAGTCCGATTGCGCCAGCGGCCGGGCAACGCGGGCTTCGGATCCCGGCAACCGCCCGGTCGAGGCCGGCGGATCGAACGCCGCCTCTCCGCACGTCATCGCCGCGAGCCCGGCCAGATGCCCGCCCGCCGATCCGCCCCACATATAGACGCGCGAGGAATCGATTCCGTAATCGCCCGCCTTGCTGCGCAGGAAGCGGATCGCCGCCTTCACGTCCTGGATCTGCGCCGGAAAGCGCGCCTCCTTGCTGAGCCGGTAATCGATCGAGGCGACGACATAGCCGCGCGCCGCCAGCATCGCGAGCGTGCCCGGCCAGTCGCTGAACGCCCCGGACTGGCGCGCATCGCCGCGGTTCCAGCCGCCACCATGCACCCAGATCACCAGCGGCCGCGGCTTGGCCTTCGCCCGATCGGCATGGAGATAGAGATCGAGTTGGAGCGGGCGATAGCCTGTGTAATTGGCGAATTCGACAAGACCGCGCGCGACGATCCCGCCGGAATAGCGCGCCTCGACGATCGGGAAGGTGTCGTCGCGGACCGATTTGGCCGAGATCGCGGCTTGCTTGCCCGTATCCGTCGCCGCGACGCCGGCGGTAGCCGCCAAAGCCAATGCCAGGAGCCACCGCCGCATTTCGATCACCTCGCGCTCAATCCGATATTGCACTCATAGACGCAATAATACGATCTGCAAGCGTGACGGCGAAGCAGCGTTCGTTCGGCACAGAAAACGATTGGGAGTTGCGGGCCCGTGGCGCTGAAACTCTCTAGGCGTTAGACGTGTAAGCGGCCGTTCCGCTATCGACCCACTCCCGGTCGTTCGCCGGGTCCAGTGGCGATCCCGATTGCGGACGTAAACGGTTGCGCTCATAGCTGCACACCGCAGGACGCAGGCGGATTTAAATGGAATACCAAGACCAAAAAATTAAAGCGATCGTTCGCCTAACAATCGTGGCGGTGGTGATGACAGTAATGCTCGCGCTCTGCGTGAACTATTCGATCAGTTACAGAACTTCGCTCAAAATCTGCCGCCCCGGCTGCGAGACAAACATATCTGGCTGGGCGTTCTTATCGCAATGGTTCCGGTGTGCTGGGCCGTGGACCTACTCCTAATATTTACATCGCCCGAGCAGGAGGTCCGTCTCGTCGCTTGGTCAAAGCGATGGCTCAAGACGACAAGCGATTTCGAGAGGATCATCTTCGATACGGCCGATCCAAAATATCGCAAAGTAGCGTGGCGCTAATTTTTGGAACGCCACAAGGATTGATCTAGAAAGTCCACTTATTGCGCTCGCCGAACCGTAAGCAGTCAGACCGTTTTCTACCCAATCCCAGCCGTTCCGCGCTTATTGTTCACACCTCAATGCGCGATTAATTCAGCGATGCTGTTCTCGCTTTCGCTGCGGATACCGGCTTTCTTGTCGCTCCATTCCTTCCACTTGGGATCGTCGCGGAGCTTGTCGCGCACGCTGGCGGTGATCTTCTGGCGCTGCCCGAACGCCGTCATGTCGCGATAATGCTGGATGAACAGCGAATCCCACGGTGACCCGGTGCCGTAGCGGTTCATGTAGATCTCATAGCCGTTGAGCGCGCCGGTCTCGATCCAGCCGTCGAACTGGGGGAGGACATAGCCCTTCACGTAATCGCGATACTCGCCCTCGTTCCGATATTCGTACGGGATGACATAATAGACCTCGCCGTCCTTGAGCGTGTCGGGATTGCGCGACCAGGCGAGGTCGCTCGAATAGCTGGCGACGGGGTCGGCCAGCGCCAGACCGGGGGCGTCGAGCCCGCCGGGCTCGCTATGTTCGAGCGTGTTCCATTTGCTCACGGCGTTGAAGGTCGGGAAGCGCAGGATGACGAGCCCGTCCCACACCGCGGGTTGGCGGTACCAGCTGTAGAAGATGCGGAAATCGGCGAGCTCGCCGCGCGCCTTCATCGCGCGCAGCCGCGGCGCGAGGTTGGTCGCGAGATAGCGGCGGAACGCGGTGCGATGCTCGGCGCTGGCGCGGTAGCTGATCACCAGCGACTTGGGGCCGTCCTGCAATTCGTCCTGCGCGGCGGCGGGCAGTGCTGCGAAGAAAGCGAACAGGGCGAGGCACAAGCACTTTAGGCGGAGGCGGCCGATCATGGACATCTTCTTTCGGAAAAAAGGCCGCCCCGCCGAAGCGGGACGACAGGGAGTGTTCGAGGAAAGCTCAGGCGCGGATCGGAACCGGCGCCCCGCCCTTGCGCGGCCACAGCACCAGGATAGCCACGAAGATCGATCCGGTGATCAGCGTCGACAGCGGCAGGCCGATGCCGAGCCATTCGGTCTCGGCGAGCCAGTCGCCCATCGACGTGCCTGCGGTGCGTGCGACCGCGAGCGCGATCCAGTAGAACCAGAAGCGGTTGCCGCTGTCGCGCCGCCACGCGAACAGCGCGACCAGCAGCAGCGCGCCGAGGCTGAGCGAGGCGAAGCCCTTGCCGATCAGCTTCGAACAGACGTCGCCGATGAACGTACCGAACACGCCGGCGCTCAGCATTGCCAGCCAGTAAGCGGTGCCGGTGGCGGGCATGCCCTGCACTTCGGATGCCGCTTCGCGCTTGGCGTTGTTTTGCGATGCGAGCCAGGCGAAGCCCGCAAGCAACGCGGTCAGGATCGCGGCGAACAGCGGCCAGTAGATGATCTTCTTGAAGAAGTCGGCGATGTTGGTCGCGCCGGTGCGGATGATCACGATCACCAGCCAGTAGAAGATCTCGCGCGGCTGATGGTCGCGGCGCTCGACCAGGAACACGCCGGCTGCGAGCGCCGCGAGGATCGCGATCCCCTTGACGATGCCGAGCTTGAGTTCATGCGCGTAGAGATCGCCCATATTGGTACCGAACAGGCTGGCGAAGGTGATCGCCGACCAGTAGCGCGCGTTGACCTTCGGAATATGAACGACCTGCATTGCATTGCTCCCAGTGGATGGAGGGCGCCGGACCGATCAGCTCGGTTCGGGGCGGGTGAGAAGAGTGTCCGGCCAGTCGAGGGTGACGCGAAGGCCGTATTCGGGCGCGTCGCCGAGTGTGATGGCGCCGCCGGTCGCCTCGACCAGATCGGCGACGATCGCCAGGCCAAGGCCGTGCCCGCTGCCGCTCTCGTCGAGCCGGACGCCGCGCCGCAGCACGCCGCCGCGCTGGTCGAGCGGGATGCCGGGGCCGTCGTCGTCGACGGTGAAGCTCAACCGGCCGGCGGCCTGCTCGGCACCCACCCGCACGACGCGGCGCGCATGGCGTGTGGCATTGTCGAGCAGATTGCCGAAAATCTCCGCGAAACTGTCGCCATCGATGCCGATTTCCCAATCGGCGGGAATGTCCGAATCGAACACCAGCCCCATGCCGCGGTCGGTGCGTTCGAGCACTGCGAACAGCCCCTCGATCAGCGTGGCCGGGCGCGTCGCGGCAACGCCCTCGCCCGCCCGGCTGGCGGCGGCGCGAGCGCGGGCGAGTTCGGATTCGAGCACCGCGGCGGCGGCGGTCAGGGTCTGGTCGATCGCATCGGCGGCGACGGTCGCGCCGGCTGCACGCGCCACACGGCTTTGGGCAGCGAGCGCGGCGAGCGGAGTCTTTAGCGCATGCGCGAGATCGGCGGCGCGGCGCCGGGCGCGGCCGAGATCCTCGCTGCGCGCGGTGGCCAGCGCGTTGATCGCCTGGGCAAGGTCGTCGATCTCGCGCGGGTGGTCGTCGGACAGGCGTTGCGCGGGATTGCGTTCCATCGCCGCCAGCTCGCGACGTACCCGCCGCAGCGGCCATAGACCGAGCTCGACCTGTACCCAGGCGGCGAGCGCGAGCGCGACGCCGAGCGCGAGCAGGAACATTCCCATCTCGCGCGCGAACGAGGCGCCGGCGCGGTCGATCGGCTCGTCATCCTCGCCGACCCGCACCGTCACCTGGGTCCCGCCGACCGACAGCTGCCGCTCGACCAGGATCACGTCTTCTTCGTATGGCCCCGGCGCCTCGCTCTCGGTCCAGGCGGTGCCGGTGGTTTCCGGGGCTTCGGCGTCGGCGGCAAGCTTCTTGCCGCCCAGCGACGCCGACCCGGCGATGCCGTTCGGCGCGCGCACTTCCCAATAGAGCCCGCTCGCGCGCCGCCGGAAGCGCGCATCGAGATCGTTCGACACGACCGACGGCCGCACGGCGGCATCGACCTGGACCGCCGCGGCGATCGCGCTGCCTTCACGGATCAGCGCGTCGGCCATCCGCCGCTCGGTATAATGTTCGAACAGCAGGCCCATGACGTGCCATGCCGCCCATAGAGCGACCGCGATCGCCAAAGCGGCGAAGGCGATCAGGCGGAGGCGCAGCGAGCGCATCAGGCCATGCCCCCGGTCAGGCGGTAGCCGAAGCCGCGCCGCGTCTCGATGCTATCGGTGCCGATCTTGCGCCGCAGCCGCATGACCAGCGCCTCGATCGCATTGACGTCGCCGGTGTCCGAGGTGCCGTAGAGATGGTCGGCGATCTCGCCCACCGCGACCGCGCGATCGGCCTGGTGCGCAAGGTAATTGATCAGCCGGAACTCGAGCGGGGAGACGCGGATCTCGACATCGCGGACCAGCAGACGGCGATGCGTCGTGTCGATCTTGAGCCGCCCGACGTCGAGCATCGGCGCGGCGTGGCCGCCGGCGCGGCGCAGCAGCGCGCGCACCCGCGTCACCAATTCCTCGAGCTGGAACGGCTTGGCGAGATAATCGTCGGCGCCGGCCTCGATCCCCTCGACCTTTTCGGTCCAGTCGCCGCGCGCGGACAGGATCAGCACCGGCATCTTGCGCCCGCCCGCCCGCCAGCGGCGCAGCACGGTCAGCCCGTCGAGCCCGGGCAGGCCGAGGTCGAGCACGACGATCGCATAATCCTCGGTATCGCCGGCGAACCAGCCGTCGGGGCCGTTGGCGATGCGGTCGACCACCAGGCCGATCGCCGCCAGCTCGCGCTCGACATCGCCGCCGATGTCGGGATCATCCTCGACTACCAGCGCGCGCATCGGCGCTCCTCCCCATGATGATGCCCATTGCGTGCCATCCTGATCTCCTATGCGCCGGGGCCACTGACACGAGCCTGACGAATTGTATTTTGGGATGTGTCAGGACCGTGTCAGTGGAGGGCTGCTAGGAACGAACCATGGTCCAATCGCTCGCTTCCCGCGCCGGCCTGACGCTCGCCTTGCTCCTCGCCGGATGCGCTTCCTATACGCCACGCCCGCTCGCGACGAGCCTGCCCGCCACCGACATGGCGGCGCTGGCGCGCGATGCTGCGACGATCAAGCGCCCCTATCTCAAACCCACCGATATCGACCTCGCGGCACCGCTCGACGACAACGCGATCGCGGTGATCGCCGTGCTCGGTAATCCCGACCTCAAGGCGCTACGGACCAAGGCCGGCGTCGCCGACGCGCAAGTGTTCGCGGCGCGATTGCTGCCCGACCCGACCTTCAACCTCGGCCTGGGCGGCATCCTGTCGGGCCCCGATCCGTTCAGCGAGATCGCCAGCGGCCTCGGCCTCGATCTCAATGCGCTGCGCACCGGCAAAGTCCGCCGACAACAGGCCGATGCGCAGGCCAAGCAAGTCCGACTCGACCTCGCCTGGGCCGAATGGCAGACCGCCGGCCAGGCACGGCTCCAGGCGGTGCGCATTCGCCGGCTGCAGGGCGCGCTCGACCTGCTCCGGATCGACGATGCGGCAGCGCAATCGCTGCTCGCCCGCAACCTCCGCGCGGCGGCGCGCGGCGACATCGCCTCGGCCGGGGTCGAGGCGGCGCGTACCGACGCGGCCGCCACCGCGGACAAATTGCGCACCGCCGAGCACGATCTCGACGCTGCGCGGCTCGAACTGGTCAAATTGCTCGGCCTGCCGCCGGAAACGCAGCTTCGTCTCGCCGCCGCGGTCGAAAACGATCCCGCACTCGATCCGGCGAAACTGACCCAGGTCGCACTCGACAATCGCGCCGACCTCCAGGCGCTGCGCGAAGGCTATGACGCGCAGGAAGCCGCGGTGCACAAGGCGATCCTCGATCAATTCCCGACGCTCGCGCTCAACCTCAATTTCACCCGCGACACCGGCGGCAACAACATTCTGGGGCCGTCGGTCGACTTCACCTTGCCACTGTGGAACCGCAACCGCGGCGGGATCGCGGTAGAGCGGGCGACGCGCGAGCAGCTCAAGGCCGAATATGACGCGCGGCTGTTCCAGACCCGCGCCGACATCGCCGCCGCCGCGAGCGCGGTGAGCCTGGCGCGACGCCAGCGCGACGCGGTCCGCGCGCAACTGCCCGAACTCGACCGGCTGGCGCGCGTCAGCAGCGCCGCCGCCGCGCGCGGCGACGTGTCGCGCGCCACCGCCGAAACCGCGGAAGGCGCGCTGCGCGACAAGAGGGTCGAACTCGCGACCGCGGACCAGACGATCGACGAAGCGATGATCGCGCTCGAATTGCTGACGGGCGCGCCGAAGGAGGATTGGTGATGAAGGCGGGAATGGCATTGACCCTGGCGATCCTGCTCGCCGCCTGCGGATCGGGGGAGGACGCCGCCGATGGCGAGGCCAAGCCGGTCGCGCTGGTCGCGCTCGCCCCCACCCAACAAGGCGCGGTGAGCGAGACGCTGACGGTCTATGGCGCGGTCGAGGCCGGCGCGATGGGCAAGCACGTCCTTGCCGCCCCCATCGAGGCCACGGTCGTCGCGATCGAAGCGCCGGTCGGCACCAAGGTCGGCGCCGGACAGGTCGTCGTCCGCCTCGCCCCCAGCCCGACCAGCCGGCTCGATTACGCCAAGGCGGCGACCGATGCCGCGACCGCGCAGGCCGCTTATGCCCGCGCGCAACGGCTGCGCGCCGACGGCCTGGCCAGCGATGCCGATGTCGAGACCGCGCGCGCCGCCGCTGTGAGCGCTGGCGCGACCCGCGCCAGCCTCGGCGCGCGCAACGGCGCGCTGACCTTGCGCGCGCCGGCCGCCGGGTTCGTCGAGAGCATCGCCTCGGCGCCCGGCGACCTCGTCGCAGCCGGCACCGCGGTCGCCTCGATCGCCGGCTCGGGCAACCTGCGCGCGCGCTTCGGGATCGACCCCGCGCTCGCCGCACGGATCAGGCCCGGCATGGCGTTGCGCGTGACCCCGCCGAGCGGAATTGCCTTTTCCGCGCCAGTGCTGTCGGTCGATCCGGTGGTCGACCCGACCACCAAGCTCGCCTCGCTGTTCATCACCGTCCCCGCGGGATCGGGGATCGGCACCAATTCGGCGCTCAATGGGCAGCTCAGCCTGGGCGACAATGCCAGCGGCAATGCCGCGGCGCTGACCATTCCTTATGGCGCGCTGCTCGACGATGCCGGCCAGCCCTATGTCTTCGTCGTCGCCAAGGGCGTCGCGCATCGCCGCGACGTCGAGACCGGTGCCGTGAGCGGCGACCGCGTCGTCGTCGTCAAGGGCGTGAAGCCCGGCGAGCGGGTCGTGACCGAGGGCGGCACCGCGCTCGAGGACGGCATGCAGGTGCGCACCAAATGAGCGCCGCGCTCGCCCGTCACTCGCGATCGATCTGGCTCGCTGTCGCACTGCTGACCCTGGGCGGTCTGCTCGCCGCGACCAAGCTGCCGGTCGGGCTGTTCCCGCATATCGACTATCCCCGCGTCGTCGTCGCGGTCGATGCCGGCGATCGCGACGCCGCGCAGATGCAGGCCGAGATCACCCGCCCGATCGAGGTCGCGTTGCGCGCCGTCCCCGGCGTCACCCGCATCCGCTCGACGACTAGCCGCGGGTCGGCCGAGGTCGCGCTCAATTTCGACTGGGGCGACGACATGGCGCAAGCCACGCTCGCGACCCAGGGCGCGATCGCGACGATCCTGCCCGATCTTCCCGCCGGTACCCGCTTCGACGTCCGCCGCTCGGACCCGACGATCTTCCCGGTGCTCGGCATCGCGCTGACCTCGGACAATCTCGACCAGCAGGCGCTGCGCCAGATCGCCGAGCTCAAGGTGCTGCCGGCGCTGTCGACCGTGCCCGGCGTCGCCGGGGTCGACGTGCTCGGCGGATCCCCACGCGAATTCGCGGTCGATGTCGATCCCGGTCGCCTCCAGGCGCTCGGCCTGACGCTTCCCGATGTCGCCACCGCGATCGGCAAGGCCAACAGCGTCCGCGGCGTGGGCAAGATGGAGGACCGCCACCGGCTCTATCTGGTGCTGGTCGAGAACCGCATCGCCTCGGCCGCCGATATCGCCGCGATCCCGGTCAAGGCCGGCCAGACCAGCGGCGCCGGCCTCGTCACGCTCGGCCAGGTCGCGCGCATCCATCCGGCCGCGGCGCCCGATTTCACCAAGGTCACCTCGAACGGCCAGAACGCCGTGCTGGTCAATGTCCGCCAGGCGCTGACCGGCGACACCGTGACGATCGTCAAGGCGGTCGCCGCGCGATTGAAGCAGGCCGGACTGCCCCCCAGCGTCAAGGCGACGCCGTTCTACGACCAGTCCGAGCTCGTCACCGGCGCCGCCGATGCGGTGCGCGACGCGATCGTCCTCGGCGCGATCCTCGCGGGGCTGGTACTGTTCCTGTTCCTGCGCTCGGGCCGGTTGATGCTGATCACCGGGCTGATGTTGCCGGCGGTGCTCGCCGCGACCTGCCTCGCTTTGTTCGCGCTCCACATGAGCTTCAACATGATGACCCTGGGCGGCATGGCCGCCGCGGTCGGGCTCGTCGTCGACGACGCGGTGGTGATGCTCGAACACGTCATGCGCCGGATGCAGGAAGGCCGCGCGACGACGCCGCCGACCCTGCTCGAGGCCGCCGCCGAAATGGGCCGCCCGCTGGTCGGATCGACCCTCGCGACGATCATCGTATTCCTGCCGCTGGCTTTCGTCAGCGGAGTCACCGGCGGCTTCTTCCAGGCGCTGGCGGTGACGATGGTCGCGGCCCTCGCGGTGTCCTTGCTCTACGCGCGCTACGTCATCCCGCTGATCGCCGCGCACTGGCTGCGCGACAAGGATGCGCAAGCCGCCGAACGCGCCGGTGGGTTCATGGGGCGTCTGGGCAAGTGGTACGGCGCGGCCGGCGACCGCGCGCTCAAGCGGCCGGCGGTATTCGCCGGGATCGTCGCCGCCGCGCTGGCGGTGCTCGGGGTGCTGGCGTGGAACCACGTCCCCTCGGGCTTCATGCCGGCGATGGACGAGGGCGGCTTCGTGCTCGACTATAAGGCACAATCGGGCGCCAGCCTGGAGGATACCGATCGCCTGCTCCGCCAGGTCGAGGATATCATCCGCGCCACCCCCGAGGTCGCGAGCTATTCGCGGCGCACCGGGCTGCAACTCGGCGGTGGCCTGACCGAGGCTGACGAAGGCGATTATTTCATCCGGTTGAAGGGCGGATCGCGCCGCCCGATCGAAGAGGTGATGGCCGACATCCGCCAGCAGGTCGCGGCCAAGGTGCCGGGGCTCGAGGTCGAACTGATCCAGCTGATGGAGGATCTGATCGGCGACCTGACCGCGGTCCCCGAGCCGATCGAGGTCAAATTGTTCGGCGACGATCCCAAGCAGCTCGCCGACGCCGCCGCCAAGGTCGGCGGCGCGATCGGCAAGATCGATGGCGTGGTTGAAGTGGTCGACGGCCTGCGCGTCGCGGGCGACGCGGTCAGCGTCCGAGTCGATCCCGGCGCCGCCGCGCAGCAGGGGCTCGACCCCGACGCGGTGGCGAGCCAGGTCGAGGCGCTGGTCGGCGGGTCGGCCGCGACCAACGTCCGCGCTGGTGAGCAACTGGTCGACGTCCGCGTCCGCGCACCCGAGGAATTGCGCCGCCGCACCGATCAGATCGCGGCGCTCGTGCTGACTGCGCCCGACGGCCATGCCGTGCGGCTGGGGTCGATCGCGAAGATCTCGATCGATCCGGGGCAGCAGCAATTGACCCGCGAGGACCTCGCCCCGTTCATCGCGGTCACCGCGCGGCTCGAAGGGCGCGATCTCGGCTCGGGGATGCGCGACGTGCGGGCGACGGTCGATGGCTTGCACCTGCCCGCCTCGGTCCGCGTCGATTATGGCGGGCTCTATGCCGAGCAGCAGAAGAGCTTCGCCGACCTCAGCCTGGTGTTCGCCGCCGCGGTGCTGCTGACCGCCCTGCTGCTGACTCTGTTGTTCGAGCGGCTCGCCTGGACCGGTGCGGCATTGGTCACAATCCTGTTGTCGGCCGCCGCCGTGCTGGCAGGCCTGTGGGTCACCGGGATCGAGCTCAACATCTCGGCGCTGATGGGGCTGACCATGGTGGTCGGGATGGTCACCGAATTGGTGATCTTCTTCCTGGCCGAGATCGACCGCGACGCCCCACTGACGCTCGAGGCGCTGCACGAGGCCGGGGCGAAGCGGCTGCGGCCGATCCTGATGTCGGCGCTGATCGCGGTGCTGACGCTGGCGCCGCTCGCGCTGGGAGTGAGCCGCGGCGCGGGGCTGCAACAGCCGCTGGCGACCGCGATCATCTTCGGGCTGGTGGCGGCGGTGCCGCTGGTGCTGTTGTTCCTGCCGGCGGCGCTGTGGTCGTTCGCCAATGTGCGGCGGCGGCCGGAACCTGAGCCCCAGCCCGCCTAAGCTGCACGTCAAACAAATCCTCCCCCGCCAGGGGGAGGTGTCGGCAACGCCGACGGAGGGGGAGGAAGCACGACGATAGGTCAGTGCCGTCCGCCCCCTCCGTCAGCCTTCGGCTGCCACCTCCCCCTGGCGGGGGAGGATTAATGCTCAGCCCCGCCCCAACTCCAACGCCCCGAGAAACGTATCGAGCGCGACGTTACGCCCGCACAGCACCACCGCGACCTTCTTGCCGCGATAGCGGTCCGCCGCCTGGACCAGCCCGGCCAAGGCCGCCCCTGCAGCGCCCTCGACCATCCAGCGGTCGCTGTCGGCGAGCCGCCGCATCGCCCGGGCAATCTCGAGTTCGCTGACCCGGATCGTCTCGTCGATCACTTGCTGGCAGACCGCGAAGGTCACCGATCCCGGCTCGATCGCGCCCGCCGATCCGTCGGACAGGGTCGGGCTCTCGGGCGTCTCGACGATCTCGCCCGCGTCGAGCGAGTCGAGCATGCAGGTCGAGGCCGCCGGCGACACCGCGACGATCCGGGTCCTGGGCGACAGTTCCTTGAACGCCGTCCCCGTTCCGCCAGTCAGGCCACCGCCCCCGGTGCAGATGAACACCGCGTCGAGGTCGCTCGCCTGCTCGATCAGTTCGAGCCCCAGCGTGCCCTGGCCGCCCATCGTGTCGTAATCGTTGTACGGCGGGATGTACGGCACGCCGCGACGTTCCGCCTCGGCGCGCGCCTGCAACTCGCCGTTGAGCGAATTGCCCTCGACCACCACCAATTTGGCGCCCAGCGCGCGGATCGCATCGAGCTTCATCTGCGGCGCGCTGTCGTTGACATAGACCGTCGCGCCGATCCCGAACGCGGCGGCGGCGTGCGCGACCGCGCGACCGTGATTGCCGGTCGATGCCGTGAACACCTCGGCATGATCGGGCGCCAGCAGCCGCACCTTGTTGGTCGCCCCGCGCAGCTTGAACGATCCGGTCGGCTGGAGGTGATCGCACTTGAGCCAGAGGTCGCAGCCGAGCGCGTCCGACAGCGCGTCGCTGCGCTGGAGCGGCGAGACCAGGACGTGTGGGCGGATCGCGACATGAGCGTCACGGATGCGGTCGATCAGGGCGGTCATGCGGGATCCTTGGGTTTGGAGGTCAGCCGCGCAGCGCGGCGGAGATGCCGGCGAGCCCGGCCTCGAGCTGGTCGGCGGTCGGCCAGGCATAGCCGACGCGGAAATAGCGGTCCGACATCTCGAACCAATGGCCCGGACCGACATAGGTGCCGTGATCCTGGAGCAGGCGGCGGTAGAAGGCATCGGTGCCGCCCGGCGGGTCGGCCTTCATCCGCGGGAAGCACACCACGCCGCCCGACGGACGCACCCATTCGAGCAGATCCTCGCCCGCGATCCACTCGGCGACGCGGTCGAGCCGGCGGCGCCATTCGGTAAGCGTCGGGGTCAGGAAGGCATCGCGCTTCGCCAGAATTTCCTCGGCGACCCATTCGTTGATCACGCTGCCGCAGATGCTGATCTGCTCCTTGGCGGCGAGGAATATTTCCATCAGCGCGGGATCGCTGTTGATCATCCAGCCGACGCGGATGCCGGGCACGCCGAACGCCTTGGACAGCGAGGCGACGCTGATCACGTGCTTTCCGAGCGAGGCCGCGATCGGCAGCTTGGTGGTGATGGCGAGGTCGCGATAGGTCTCGTCGACCAGCAGCAGGCACTTGCGATCGGCCGCCAGCGCGACCAGCGCGGCCAGGTCCGCCTCGCTCAGCATCACGCCGGTCGGATTGTGCGGGCTGGTGACGCTGATCAGCCTGGTGGCGGGGGTGATCGCCGCCGCGACCTTGGCGAGGTCGAGCGCGAAGCCGTTCTCGAATTCCAGGTCGACGAAGCCGATGCCGCAGCCGATCGCGCGCGGCGTCTCGATATTGGTCGCGTAATTGGGGCGCACGACGACGAGATGGTCGTCCTTGCTCAGCAAGGCAGTCGCGATGATGAACAGCGCCCCCGCCGCACCGCCGCAGATCAGCACGTCGTCGACGCCGAGCGACGGCGTGTCATCGAGGATCAGCGAGCGCAGCCGTTCGCTGCCGCGATGCTCGCCATAGAGCAGGGTCAGGTCGGGAACGGTCAGGCCGAGCCTGCCGATCGACTGATCGACGATCGAGCTCTCGGACAGATTGTTGCGGATGTTGCCGTACCCATATTCCTCGGGCGATTCGACCTCGATCGGCATCCGGACGTAACGCATCGTCTTCCCTTTCCTGGCCCCACACGGGCGACGCGCGTGATTGTGCCGGATCGCGTCGGCGATGCCATCCCTCCAGGGAGGGGGAACGCCGCGGTCGAACGCCTTGTGTTCCCGCGAACACAAGACCCGGAGTAATCCAAGATCGGTCGACATTGAGCATCCCACCGTCATGCCGGGCTTGTCCCGGCATCTACCGGGCCGCCAGACCCAGCCTTGGAGCCTCTTGTCCTGCGCCCGCGGCACAGTGGACCCCGGCACAAGGCCGGGGTGACGGAGGAGCTGGAACAAGCGCAGAGCGTAAAGTCGCCTGGTCACTGAGCCGCCGCCCTGCGGGAGCACACAACAACACCCAGTCAGTGCACCGACGCGAACAGCTCGGCCAACGACGCGATGCCGAGCTTGCGGAAGATCTGCTTGCGATGGTCCTTGACCGTATGGCGGCTGATCCCGAGGCGGAGCGCGATCGCGTCGCTCGAACAGCCGATCAGCATCAGGTCGCACACGTCATTCTCGCGCGGCGACAGGCGGGTGCGGCGCGACGCCGCCACGCTGCGGTCCTCGCCGGCGAGCACGCGATGGCGGTCGAACGCCGCGGCGATCGGCACCGCCATCGCTTCGAGCGCGCGCAAGGTGGCATCGGGTGCGAGACGCCGGCCGCGCTCGCGGTACAGGCCCAACTCGATCGTCCCGCCCCAGCCGCGTAAATGCAGCCCCAATTCCTCCTGGCGCTCGGGCCAGCCGGCGGTGCGGAAGCCGAGTTCCTCCTCGGGAGCCGGGACCAGCCAGGGGCGCAACGCCGCGATCCGCTCGGCCGGCGTACCGGCGAAGTCGCGCGCGCGGACCGCGCCCGCCAAGGCGAGCATCGGGTTGATCCGGTGGGTGACGCGGGCATAGGTCTCGATCGCGTCGCGGCGGCCGATACGATCGAAATCGTCGTACAGGATATGCGGGCGCCCGCGATCGGGATGGAGCACGATCGCCGCAAGGTCGAAGCCCGCGAACCGGCGCAGGCTGTCGGCGGTTGCCGCGAGGAAATCGGGCGCGCCGATCGCGCCGATCACCTCACCGATCAAGGCGTGCGCCGATGCCATGGGTCAGTCCTTGATCCCGCGCCCGGCGCGCAGCCGTGTCAGCACACCGTCAAGCGCCGCATCGAGATCGGGCAGCACGCCGCCGCGGGTGATCGCACGGAACACCTGTTCGTTGATCCCGCCGCGCGTCTGATGCTCGTCGGCCAGATCGGCGAAGCTGCGGCCCGGGGTTGCGGGCGAGGCGCCACCCAGCCCCACGAGCAATTGCGCCATGAAGGCGTGCGCCTGGCCGGCATCGACGCCCTTGTCCGCCATCCAGGCGGCGATGGTATGCGCGAAACCGAAATAGGCGCCCATCGTCGCGGTCGCCGAGCTGAACACGTCGAACTCGCTTTCGTCGGCGAGTTCGATCGCGGTGCCGAGCCGGTCGTAGAGCGCCTTCACCCGCGCGTTGGGCGGGAACATCGCGGTCGGCCCCTCGCCGCGCGCGATGGGCGGCAGCGGCACGGCGCGGGTCACTGTCGCGGCGGGCGCGGTGACCTCGTGCAGATAGTCGAGCGAGATCGTCGCGATCAGGCTGAGGACATGCTGATCAGAGCGGAAATTGAGCGGCCGCAATACCTCATCGGCGATCTGGGGGCGAACCGATAGGACCACCATGTCGCTGGCATCGACCACCGCCTGGTTGTCGGCGGCGATCGTCACGTTGGGGAACCGCGCGGCAAGATCGGCGGCGATGTCGGCATTGCGCGGCGAGACGATGATCGGCTCGTTGCCCGAGAGCATCAGCCCCTCGATCATCGCCGCCGCGATCGTGCCCGTACCGACGAAGCCTATTGTCCCGACCGAAAACCCCACCTGCACCTCGCTGGAATTGTTCTACAACTTGTTACAGTACAATTTCTGCCTTGTCGATGGTGATGCAGGCTTGCCGGATCGACCTCTACGCTTCCCCGGCGAAGGCCGGGGCCCAGGCTCGATGACGTGACGACGGCGCGGCGCCATCGAGGCGACAGTGGAACTCGGTCCCGGCCTTCGCCGGGGAGGCGTATAGTGCGGAGGGCGCACTCCGATCAGCAGGCCAGCCAGGTGTCGTTGAGCCGGTACCCGTGCGGGAAGGGATCGTCGGGGTCGCTGCCGTAATAGGACACGCCGGTCAGCCACGCGCGGCCCGCGACCCGCGTCATCACCGCCGGCCAGCCGCCGACCATGGCCTCCGCCTCGATCCCGCAGGCGAATTCGGTGTCGAGGATCGAGGTGTGGACGAAGCGCTCGCCGACCGCGAGCTCGCCGCGCGCGTGCATCAGCGCCATCCGCGCCGAACTGCCGGTGCCGCACGGGCTGCGGTCGATCCGCCCCGGCGAGACCACCACCGCGTTCTTTGCGGTCTTGACCCCGTCGCGTTCGGTCAGCGGTCCGGCGAACAAAGTCTGGTTGATCGTGTGGATGCCGGGATTGTCGGGATGGACCGAGGGCAATTGCTCGGCAGCGGCGAGCTTGATCCGCTCGCCCATCTCGACCAGCGCGCGCGCTTCGTCGCGGGCCAGCGTGAAGCCCAGCCGTTCGGCCTCGACGATCACATAGATCATGCCGCCATAAGAGACGTCGACCGTCACCTCGCCCAGCCCCGGTACGTCGACCGTCGCGTCGCGGTGCATGACGAAAGCGGGGACGTTGCGGAACGATACGCGGCGGCATTTGCCATTGTCGCATTCGGCCTCGACCTGGACGAGCCCCGCCGGGGTATCGACCGTCAGCCGCGTCACCGGCTCCGTCATCGGCACCATGCCTGTCTCGAGCACCGCGGTCACCGTGCACATCAGGTTCGATCCCGACATCGCCGGATAATAGTCCGACTCGATCACGATCAGCCCGATATCGGCCTCGGGCGCGATCGGCGGGGTGACCAGGTTGACCGCGGCATTCACGCTGCCGCGCGGATCGGACAGCAGCATGCCGCGCAGCCAGTCCTGGTCGCGGATGAACGCCTGCTGCCGCTCGAACATCGAGGAGGCGCGCGGCGCGATCACCCCGCCGGTGATGACGCGGCCGACCTCGCCCTCGGCATGAACACCGACGACCGTGACGACCTGCTGCAAGCGCATAGGCTTCCTTTCCGCAACACGGGCACGCGCCCTTCACGCGCCGACGCGGCGCTGAACTGGCTTATATGTATATTGGATACAGTTGGTCGGTCAATGCGTGTTGGCGGCGCGCTCTCGGCGCAGGACGGCGACAAGGTTACGCCCGGCGTCGAGGATATGCGCCTGGAGGAAGGGGACCGCGCCGTCGACATCGCGCACCGCGCATAGCCGCAGGATCTCGCGATGCTCGCGCTCGGCGGCCTCCAGCCCATCGGTCATCAGCAGGTGCAGCCGGATATAGCGCTCGACCTGGAGATTGATCCCCTGAAGGATCGCCAGCGTCTGCGGCCGCCCGGCGGGCAGATAGAGCCGGCGATGGAACGCCCAGTTGAGCCGTCCCCAACTCGCCATGTCGCCACGCCGGTACGATTCCTCCAGCGCGCCCAATAGCTCGCGCGCCTCGGCCACGTCGCCGTCGGTCATGCGCGGGATCGCGCGGCCCAGGATCTCGCTTTCGAGGAGCGCACGCAACTCGAACAATTCCTCGACCTGTTCGGTCGGGATCGTGGTGACGACCGCGCCCTTGTGCGTCTCCATCGACACCAGCCCGCACGCCTCGAGCTGGCGCAGCGCCTCGCGCACCGGCATGCGGCTGACGCCATATTCCTCGGCGATCGCGTCCTGGACCAGCGCCTCGCCGTCGCGGAACTCGCCGCTCAGGATGCGTTCCTGGAGCGAATCGCGAATGCCCTCGGGAATGCTCCGCCGTTCGATCTGATGCCGCCCCGATCGCGGCTCGCGCTGCTTCATGCGCTGTCCCTTGCCTGGCGGAATGCCCGCCTTCCTCCACCCGATGTGCCGCAACCGGCCGCGTCCGGCAATCGCTATCGACATAATGTAAAGTGTATTGTATATTGTATCCAATACAATCTGACAGGAGTGAATTGCATGGCTGAGACGTGGACGGGCGTGTTCCCGGCGGTGACGACCAAGATGACGCAGGCGGGCGAACTCGATCTCGACGCGATGCGCGCGAGCCTCGACCGGCTCGTCACCAACGGCGTGTCGGGCGTCATCGTCCTGCCGATGCTGGGCGAGAACGCCTCGCTCGCGCTTGCCGAGCGTGAGACGATCATCCGAACCGCGGTCGAGACCGTCGGCGGTCGCGTCCCCGTCCTCTCGGGCCTCGCCGAGATCACGATCGACACCGCGCGCGCCAATGCCAAACTCTACCAATCGTGGGGCGCGCAGGGGCTGATGGTGTTCCCGAGCCTGGGCTACAAGAGCGACAAGCGAGAGACCGCGGCTTGGTATCGCGGCGTCGCCGGTGCGTCCGACCTGCCGATCATGATCTACAACAACCCGATCGCCTATGGCGTCGACGTCACGCCCGACGTGCTCGAAGGCCTGACCGACGTTCCCGAGATCGTCTGCGTCAAGGAAGAGAGCGGCGACATCCGCCGCGTCACCGACCTGCGCGTGGCGCTCGGCGACCGGTTCAGCGTATTCTGCGGGGTCGACGATTTGATCGTCGAAAGCATGGCGCTGGGTGTGACCGGCTGGGTGTCGGGAATGACCAACGTCTGGCCGAAGCAATGCGTCGCCCTGTTCGAGCTCTGCCGCAACGAACAGTTCGCCAAGGCGCGCGACCTCTACAAGATACTGACCCCGAGCTTCCACCTCGATACGCATGTGAAGCTGGTCCAATACATCAAGCTCGCCGAGAACCTCGTCTACGGAGCGCCCGAATGGACCCGCTCGCCGCGGCTGCCGCTGGTCGACGCGGAACGCGCCTTCGTCATTGACACGGTCCGCGGCGCCATCGATGCGCTCGCCGGCTCGGCCTGGGCTTGAAGAATATCGATGTTCAGACCGTGCCGCCGATATGCTCGATCCTCCCCCCGTCGGGGGGATGGTTCCGAGGATAGCGGAGGACAAAATAGCCTGAATGCCGACACGGCCCGACGCTTGAACGGCCGGGCCACAAGGAGAACCGAATATGACCGAGATCAAGCGCTTCCACCCGACCGCGCGGATGCATCAGATGGTGGCCTATAACGGCCTGGTGTTCACCGCCGGCCAGTGCGCGGACGCGACGATGGGCCAGAATGCGACCGAGCAGACTGTCGAGATCCTCACGCGGATCGACGGCCTGTTGCGCGAGGCCGGGAGCGACAAGACCCGCCTGCTGAGCGCGACCATCTACCTCGCCGACATCGCCGACTTCGACGCGATGAACAAGGCATGGGATGCCTGGGTCTCGCCCGACGGCAAGCCCGTCCGCGCCACGGTCGAGGCGCGCCTGACCGATCCCGGCTTCAAGGTCGAGATCGCGGTGGTCGCCGCCGCCTGACGTTTCGGGGCCGACGCCACGGTGCGGCCCCGGTGCGTTAAACCCAATCCTCCCCCGCCAGGGGGAGGTGTCAGGAGCAGCCTGACGGAGGGGGCGGAAGCACGACGGTAAGTGTATCGCCGCCCTCCCCCTCCGTCGCCTTCGGCGCCTTCGGCGCCACCTCCCCTGGCGGGGGAGGATTGAAGACTCGCCACCGCGGCTGGCATCGATAGCGATGCATCCTATCCCTGCTCGGCGACGAGCCGAGCCAGCGCCCCGCGCATCACTTCGCGTTCGGTTGCACTCAACACGCCCAGGAAATCGCGTTCCGCCTGCTGCAGGCGCGGCCCGATGTCGGCCAGCCGCGACGCGCCGGCGGCGGTCACGAACAGGGCATGCGCGCGCCGGTCGGTCGGATGCGGCGCCCGGCGCACCCAGCCGTCGCGTTCGAGCGCGTCGACGAAGATCACCATCGACGATTTCTCGATTCCGGTACGGTGCGACAGTTCGCGCTGGCTGAGCCCCGGCGTGTCGAGCATCGAGCCAAGCAGAGCGATATGGCCGAGATGGAGCCCGCTCTCCCCGAGTTCGGCCGTCAACCGCGCTCGCAACAGAGTGTGCGCGCGCTGGAGCAGGAAGCCGGTCGATAGCGGCGACTGGGCGGGTGGGGTGGCAGGTCGATCGGTCATGCTCGGTGCTTCGCTTGAATATGGTCTATCTATAGACTATCTATCATATATCCTAACTGAGTCGCATTGCCGTGAAAACCCTTCTTTGCCTGTTGCTCGCCATGACCCTCACCAGCCCAGCCCAAGCCCGATCGACCGCGACCGATGCCGCCGCCGGTGGCCGCATCGGTGCGTCCTGGTCGCCGGTCTATGGACTGCCGCCGATCAAGCCCGACCGGTTCATGCCGCAGCTGCGCGCGCTGGGCGGCGGCTTTTCGCGCGTGACGCTCTATTGGACCCAGCTCGAGCCCAAGCCCGGCACGCCGCGCTGGGACGAACTCGATACCTATCTCGAACAGCTCGCAGCGCCCGACGAAGGGATGCTCACGCTCGCCTCGGCCTCGCCCTGGGCGACGCGGACCAAGGCGGCGATCTTCCCGTCCTCGCCGGCCAAGGACCCGCAGGCCTATTATGCCTTCGTCCGCCGCGTGGTCGAGCATTGCGCCGGCCGCGTCCGCTACTTCCAGGCCGACACCGAACCGAGCAACAGCTTCTTCTGGGCCGGCAGCGCGGAGGAATATGCCGCCGAACAGCGGACCTTCTATCGCGCGGTCAAGGATGCCGATCCCAAGGCCGTGGTCGTGCTGGGTGGCAGCGACGGCCTGTTCGACCCGAGCGGCCAGGACCCGCTGCCCAACCAGCAAGCCAACCTCGCCTTTCTCGACACCGTGCTGCGCGACGCGAAGGGCGCCTACGATCTGTTCGACCTGCACCTCTACGCCGATCCCTATACGATCCCGGCCCGCGTCGCTTTGGTGAGGGAGAAGATGCGGGCGAATGGCGGCGAGAAACCGGTCATCGCGTCGGAGACCTCGGGGCCCGGTTTCTTCGAGTTCAAGGGCAACCGCCGCTACGCCGGCGCCTTCTTCGGCCCGGCGGCCGGGCCCGAGGCAGTCCCCAAGCTGCGCCAGTCGCTCGACACGCTGCCGCCCGAGGGGCGGATGTTCCTCGACACGCCCGATTCCCCCGCCGGCCGCCAGTTGCTCCGCGTCCAGACCGAGGATCTGGTGATCCGCAACGTGCTCGCTCTGTCCGCCGGCGTCGAGCGCGTCGCCTGGTTCGACGTCTGGCACGACACTCGCGACCCCGACGCGTCGCACGACATCATCAACAGCCCGACCGGCCTGTTCGAGCGCGATGCCGGCGGTTTGGGCAAGGCGACGCCGTTGGGCGAGGCGTTCGGGCGGGTCGCCCATGCCCTGGGGCAGGCCAGATCGGTCACCCGTATCGATGTCGCCGGAGAAGATGACGTTCAGGCCTATCGCGTCGACCGTCGCGGGGCAGCACCACTGCTGATCGCCTGGCTGCGGCCACCGCACCGCGGCGAACAGCTCGCGGCGCGCCCGGTTCGGATCCGCTGGCCGGCGAAAGCGTGCAAAGGCGTCGCCGCGACCGGCGCCCCGGTCGAAACGATTTGCCGGAGCGGCATGCTGGCGCTCGCGCTGACCGACATGCCGGTGATCATCGGCGACCGCGCCATCGACTGATCGCAACCGCCATTGCCAAGTCGAGGCGCTCGCACGAGAAGCGCCGGATGCCGTGGCCGCACCCGTTCACCACCGATAACGGAACGCGGCAGCAGCGCGTCGACCGCGCGCTGACCGCATTGCTCGTACTGCAAGGCCTGACGCTCTTCGCCGTCATTCCGTTCGGCGCGCGCTCCACCGGCGGGCGCGTCCTGCTCGATCTCTGCCACTTCTCGTTCGCCGCGATCAGCGTCGCCGCGCTGGCGCGACGGCGTACGGTGCAAATGGTGGTGATCACCGCGCTGGCGCTGCTGACCTTGGGACCGTCGCTATCGCAACGGCTTGGTGCGGACCTGCAGCTCGACGTCACGATGCAGCACGAACTGGTCGCGATGATCGCCTTCGTCTTCAACGCCGCGATCACCGCGTTGATCGCCCGCCATGTCTTCTCCTCGGCGCCGGTCACCGTGCACCGCGTACGCGGCGCCATCCTGCTCTATCTCAATATCGCGTCGCTCTTCGCGATCGCCTACGGCGCGATCGCGCAGCTGATACCCGGCGCGTTCCAGATGGCGGCGCGCCCGGGCGAAGCGACGACGGCGGCCTTCACCTATTTCAGCCTGACCACGATCACCACGGTCGGCTATGGCGACATCGTGCCGATCCATGCGCTGGCGCGCAGCCTCGCGAACCTGGAGGCGGTGTTCGGACAGCTCTTTCCGGCAACCCTGCTCGCACGGCTGGTCGCGCTTCACCTCGCGCACGAGCGGCCGTCCGTCGGCACCAGCCACGACCGTTGAGGCGGCCGACGGCCGCCCCAGACCTCACCGCATTCAGCTCCTCAGCGCCTTGACCGCCGCGTCCAGCCGGTCGGCGTAGCGATTGAGCGCCGCCGCGGTCCGCGCGACATAGTCCTTCGCATCGTCGAACCGGCGCTGTTCGATGCCTTCGCGGATGCCGGGAAGCGTCTTGGCCCCGTAGCCGGTGAGCGTGCCGGGCGCGTAGATCAGATTGCGGTACCAGGGCCGCCCGGGCAGGCCGTCCTTGTCGAGCAGCAACTGATCGACCCCCTTGAGCACCGCCATCGTCTTCGCCAATTGCTCGGGTGAGGCGCGGTCGAGCGCGGCGTCGGCCGCCCGCGACGCGCGCGTGAGATGATCGGAGGCATCCTCGAGCGCGAGCATGTCGATCAGCGGTGTCACGCCCTTCTCCTCGGGCGCGGCCGTCGGATCGACCGGGTTCGAGGTCAGCTTGAACACCGCATCGCGATTGAGGTCCTTGAGCGCGCGGTCCTGGTCGCGCTGGTCGGCGGCGAGCTTTTTCACCTCACCGACGTAGCGCGCGACGGTGGAGGCCATGTCGCCGTAGCGCACCGGCACGCGCGGCGCGGCCGCCGCACGCAGCACCATCCGGCCGACGAATTTCGACAGCGTCGCGCCATAGATCAGCCCGGGGTCGTCGAAATTGGTGACATGGTAATAAGTGTCGTAGACCGAATGATACGACCCGCCGCCCGCGCCCTCGCCGCCGAAGCCGAGGTTGACCGACGGGATACCGAGATGCGCGATGAACGCGCTATAGTCCGACCCGGAACCGAGCGCGCCGATCGGCAGGTCGCCGCCCGACTTCGCCGCTTCGAGCGCGCCAGGCGCGCGTTCGCCGCCCGTATAGGCGCCTGCGCGAATGCTCGCGCGCAGCCGGTCGTAGACGCTGACCCCGGTTTGCGGATCGGGCACGTCGCGCGCGATCGCATTGACGAAATGCTGGAGCGTGTGGCTGCCTTCCGCTTCGAGGAAGCCACGCGAGGTATCGTCGGTATTGACGTAGAGTACCGCTTTCGCCTGCAATTCGCCGGCATGAGCCTCGGCCCATTCGGTCGAGCCGAGCAGCCCCGGCTCCTCGCCGTCCCAACTCGCGTAGACGAGCGTGCGGTCGGGCCGCCATCCGGTCTTGGCCAGCGCGCCGAGCGCCTTGGCTTCCGACATCAACGCGACCTGGCCCGACAGCGGATCGTCGGCGCCGAACACCCAGCCGTCATGATGGTTGCCGCGCACGACCCATTCGTCGGGGCGGGTGCTGCCCTTCATCACCGCGATGACGTCGTAGAGCGTCTTCAACGACCAGTCGGACTTGACCGCGAGATGCACCTTGACCCCGTCCGACCCGCCCCAATGATAGGTGATCGGCAGCCCGCCGCGATCCTTGCCGGTCACTACCGGACCATCGAGCCCGGCGAGGATCTTCGCCGCGTCGCCATAGGAGATCGGCAGCGCCGGGATCTTGAGGATCGTCTTCGCCTCGGCGCGGGTCAGCCGCTTGGCGTTGTCGGTCGCGCCGACGCCGGGGGTCAGCGGGTCACCCGGATAGGTGGTCATATCCATGACCGAGCCGCGCTGCACGCCGCCCTCTGGCCGCGCACCACCCTTGGGATAGACGTCGCCACGGGCATAGCCGTCATCGGCCGGATCCGAATAGATCAGGCAGCCGGCCGCGCCATGCTCCTGCGCCAGCTTGGGCTTGAGCCCGCGCCAGCCGCCGCCGTAGCGCGCGATGACGATCTTGCCCTTCACGCTGATCCCGCGGCGGGCGAGCGCGTCGTAATCGTCGGGCATGCCGTAATTGACGTAGACGACGGGCGCGGTGACGTCGCCGTCGCCCTGGTAGGCGACATAAGGCGGCAAGGCGCCGTCGAGCTTGTCGGGGCCGAGCTGCGGCTCTTGCCCGCCCAGGGTCACGCGATCGGGTGCGACCAGTTCGAGCGTGGTCGAGATCGGCGTCGGGTAGAGCACCTTGAAGGTTTCGATCCGCGCGTCCCAGCCCCATTGCTTGAACAGCGCCAGCTCCATCTCGGCATTGGCCTTGTCGTGCGGGCTGCCGACATGGTTGGGCGCCGACGACATCTCCTTGAGCCAAGTGAGTTGGTCGGCGCTGCTGATCTGGGCGTCGAACGCCTTCTCGGTCGCTGCGGTGCCGGCGGTCTGCGCGGCGAGCGGCTGCACTGCCAATGCAGCCATCGCGAGTGCGAGCGCCGATCCAACCGCCATCCGGGCGCGCCGCGCCCCCGACCGACCCCGATGCTGGTCCTTCGCCATCACGCGCCCCTTTTCTGCTGGATGATCATCCTGTTGGAAACCGGTCGCACCCTAGCGAAGTCTTTGGAACAGGCTAGTCTTTCCGCGTCGGCAAATTGCCGCGCCGCGCGTTGTGTGACAGCTTCATCGGCAAAGGGATGGAAGATGCTGAAAATCACCGGCGCGAAAGTCGTCGTCACCTGCCCCGGACGCAATTTCGTCACGCTGAAGATCGAGACCAGCGAGGGCATTCACGGCCTGGGCGACGCGACACTCAACGGCCGCGAACTCGCGGTCGCGAGCTACCTGACCGACCATGTCATCCCCTGCCTGATCGGGCGCGACGCGCATACGATCGAGGACATCTGGCAGTTCCTCTATCGCGGCGCCTATTGGCGGCGCGGGCCGGTGACGATGTCGGCGATCGCCGCAGTCGACACCGCGCTCTGGGACATCAAGGCCAAGGTCGCCGGGCTGCCGCTCTATCAATTGCTCGGCGGCGCCAGCCGCACGGGCTGCATGGTCTATGGCCATGCCAACGGCGCGACGGTCGAGGCGACGGTCGAGGCCGCGCTCGCCTATCAGGCCGAGGGCTATCGCGCTATCCGGCTGCAATCGGGCGTGCCGGGGCTCGCCTCGACCTATGGTGTCTCGAACGACCGCTATTTCTACGAACCCGCCGACGCCGCGCTGCCGACCGAGAATGTCTGGTCGACCGAGAAATACCTGCGCAGCATCCCCGAGTTGTTCCGCGCCGCGCGCGAGGCGCTGGGCTGGGACGTCCACCTGCTCCACGACGCGCACCATCGCCTGACCCCGATCGAGGCGGCGCGACTGGGCAAGGACCTCGAACCCTGGCGCCCGTTCTGGCTCGAGGATGCGGTCGTGGCCGACAACCAGGCCAATTTCCGCCTGATCCGCCAGCACACCACCACCCCGCTCGCGGTGGGCGAGGTGTTCAACTCGATCTGGGACGCCAAACAGCTGATCGAGGAGCAGTTGATCGACTATATCCGCGCGACCGTGGTCCATGCCGGCGGCATCACCCATTTGCGCCGGATCGCGAGCTTCGCCGATCTGCACAACGTCCGCACCGGCTGCCACGGCGCGACCGACCTGTCGCCGGTGTGCATGGCGGCCGCGCTCCATTTCGGGCTGTCGGTGCCCAATTTCGGTATCCAGGAATATATGCGCCACACCGAGGAGACCGACGCGGTGTTCCCGCACGCTTATGGCTTCGAGCGCGGGATGATGCATCCGGGCGAGGCGCCGGGCCTGGGGGTCGAGCTGGATGAGGCGCTAGCGGCGCGATACGAGTACAAGCCCGCCTATCTGCCGGTGAACCGTCTCGAGGACGGCACGATGTGGAATTGGTGAGGACGGGAACTCGACTGACCAAGACTTGATCGTCGCCCCGGGTTTGTCCGGGGGGCCAAGCCGCCACACTGGATGTCAGCCGTCGTTGCACGTTGGGGCCCGGAACAAGTCCGGGGTGACGGCGGGGTGGGCGCGCCTGGGCCAGTTACCCGACGTCAGCCCTTGCGCGGCGCCGAGGTCGATCCCCGAATGGCAAGCTCCGCCGCCACCACCACCGGCTCCGCGGGAACCTCCCTGCCCGCCCGCTCGGCGATGATCAGTTCGACCGCGCGCGAGGTCACCTCGGCGATCGGCTGGACCACGGCGGTCAGCGGCGGGTGGGTGAAGCGCACGATCGGCGTGTCGTCGAAACTGATCAGCGACAGGTCGCGCGGCACCGACAGTCCGCGCTCGCGCCCGACCTCGAGCGTCGCCAGCGCCATCTGGTCGTTGCTCGCGACGATCGCGGTCGGCGGGGTCGCGCGGCCGAGCAGCTCGGCTGCGGCGACCTTGCCCGAGGGAAAGGTGAAGTCGCCGACCGCGAGCAGGCCGTCGGTGGGAAGCCCCGCCGCGTCCATCGCCGTGCGCCAGCCGTCGATGCGCCAGCCGCTCAGTTCGTATTCTTCCGGCCCCGCGATGAAGCCGATCCGCTGATGCCCGAGCCCGATCAGATGCTCGGTCGCGATCCGCGCCGCGCGTTCGTCGTCCATCGTCAGCGCGAAGCCGGGCCCGGGCTTGAGCGATCCGATCCGCGCGAAGCTGATCTCGTGCGCGACGAGCAGGTTGACGATCAGCGGGTTCTCCGAATGCGGCGGCGTCAGGATCACGCCATCGGGTTGCAGCGCGGCGATCGCCGCGAGCAGTTCGCGCTCGATGTGGTCGCTATGCGTGTCGACCAGCTCGACGATCAGGCGGTAGCCGTGCTGCGCGCAAGTAAGCATACCGCCGAGCAGCATCTGGTCGACCCAGTCGGTACCCTCGCGCGAGCGCCAGCCCTCGATCGTGCGCTCGCGGTCGTTGAGCGAGAGGATCAGATATGAGCGCGACCCGCCCATCCGCTGCGCGGCGATCGACGGGACATAGCCCAGTTTCTGGATCGATTGCCGGACGCGTTCGATCATCTCGGGCCGGACGTTGGGCTCCTTGTTGATGACGCGGCTGACCGTCTGCAGCGACACCCCGGCGTCGGCGGCGACGTGCTTGATCGTGATCGACTGCTTGCGCCGCGCCATCTGGCAATCAGGCTCCCGCCGCCATGGCGGGTTGGGGCGCGGCGGCCCCACAGTAACGCGCGATATAATCGCCGTGTCCGGGCATCGACGCGACCGTCCGGGCGACATCGCCGCGCAGATTGCCGAGCAGCGCGTCGAGTTCGTCGTCGCCGAGCTTCTCCGCGATCGGATGATATGATCGCGGCATGATCCCCTGTCCCATCATCACCTGTACCCAGCTGTTCTCGGCGAACAGCTCCTCGTTCTTGCGGAAGACCCGCCCGGTTTCCCGGAACAGTTCGATTTTCTGCGCCAGCGAGTCGGGAATAGGCATCGCCGCGCAATAGCGCCAGAACGGACTGTCGCGGCGATCGGTGGCGTTATAGTGCAGCACCAGGAAGTCGCGGATCTGCAGCATGTCGGTCTGTTGCTGCTCGTTGAACTCCGCGATGTCGCGCGGACTGATCTCGCGCTGCGGCATCATCCGGATCAGCCGCAGCACGGCGCGCTGGATCAGGTGGATCGCGGTCGATTCGAGCGGCTCCATGAACCCGCCCGACAGGCCGATCGCGACGCAATTGCGCAGCCATTGGTGCCGCCGCGCGCCCGCGGTGAAGCGCAGGAAATTGGGCTCGGTCAGCGTCGACCCCTCGAGATTGCCGAGCAGCCGCGCGAGCGCGTCGTCACGCCCGAGATAGCGGCTGCAATAGACCAGCCCGTTGCCGGTGCGATGCTGCAGCGGGATGCGCCATTGCCAGCCGGCGTCATGCGCCATGACGCGCGTATACGGTCTTGGCGGACCGACATTGTCGGTCTGGATCGCGATCGCCGAATCGCAGGGAAGATAGTGCGACCAATCATCGAACCCGGCATGCAGATGCTGCTCGATCAGCAACGCGCGAAACCCGGTGCAGTCGATGAACAGGTCGCCCTCGATCCGCTGCCCCGAGTCGAGCACCAGCGCCGTAATGTCGCCGCTCTCCCCATCGAGATCGACCTGCGCGATCTTGCCCTCGATCCGCTTGGTCCCGTCCTTCTCGGCGCGGCCACGCAGGAACTTGGCGAACAGCCCGGAATCGAGCTGATAGGCATAGTTCATCCGGTCTTCGGGCAGATGTGCGAACTTGCCCTGCAGCGCGGCTACCAGTTCGAGGCAGTAATCGTCATAGGGCTGGGCGTGCCCCTTGCTCAGGCCGTGCAACCAGAAATGCTGGAAGCCCGCCGACCAATGATCGCGCCCGGTCAGGCCGAACGAATGGAAATAGCGGTCATGGCCGTCCTTCCATCCGTCGAACAGGATACCGAGCTTGAACGTCGCCTGGGTGGCGCGCATGAACTCGGCTTCGTTGATCTGGCAGATGCGGTTGAACGTGGCGAGCGGCGGGATCGTGCTTTCGCCGACGCCGATCGTCCCGATCGCTTCGGATTCGACCAACGTCAGGTCGACCGTGCGGCCCATGGTCAGCGCGATCGCCGCTGCGGTCATCCAGCCGGCGGTGCCGCCGCCGGCGATGACGACGCGGCGTGGAGCCACCGCGCTCATTGTGCGAGTTGCCGCAACAGGAAGCCACGGATCCGTTCCGCGCTTTCGGGGGTCAATGGGGCAAGCACGCTCCGCGCCTCCTCGGGAATGTGCGCGACGACCTCCTCGGGATTGTCGAACACGTAATAGTTGAACAGGTCGCGCCAATGCTGCTTTTCGGCCGCGGGCAGATCGCGGATCGCCATCATCGCGAGATTGAGCGCATTCTGCGGCTGGCCAAGCCAGCGCGGCGTCTCGCGCCACCAGTAATTGACCAGGATGTTGAAGGCATCGAGCCCTTCGACATGGTGCCACCACATCGACGGAATGTAGAGCGCGTCGCCCGGCTCCAGCTCGGCGATCTGGGCGTGGTCGAGCGCGTCGCGGAAGCGCGGGAAGCGGTCGAAATCGGGTGCGTGGAAATCGACCATGCTGATCGCGCGTCCCGCCGGCGTATTGTCGACCGGACCGAGATAGAGGTTGCGGAACTGCCCCGGCGGAAACAGCGTGAAGCGGCGGCGCCCGGCCGCGACGCAGGCCAGGTTCTCCGGAAAATCGTTATGCGCGGCGATCCGCGTGCGAGTGCCGATCCAGATGCCGTCGAGCGTGTTGCGATCCCCCAGGTCGACATGATTGGCCTCGTGCAATCCGGTGAAATAGCGGTGCATGTCGATCGAGGCGAGGTAGATGGGGTGCGCGTCGTCACGTCCTTCGCCACCGTCGATCCGCGCGAAAATCTCGTTCAGCGGCGCCTGGAGCGTGCGGAAGTTCATTCCCATCGCGGCGTCGTAGAACATCCGTCCGTCCGATCCCGGCGCGCCGACCGAAACGGTGAACAGCAGGTCGTGGCTGCGCTCGAGCAGATACGCACGTGCCGCATGAGGGGTTTGGCGCGCGGCGGCGACTAGCGGCCAGCCGGCGACCAGACCGCGAACGATGAACGGGCTGTCGGCATCGCGCAGGGCGGCGTCGAGCGCCGCGGCGCCGGTGACGGTGCGTTCGGGCACGCGCGCCAATGCCGTGAAGATGCCGGGTTCGGCCTCAGCCACGGGCCAGCCGCCGGTTCTTGCGCAGCAGCAGCGTGTCGAGATTGGAGAGCGAGGCCAGCGCCATGAAGATCGGCATCAGATGCCCGGCGCCGTGCAGTTCGGCGATCGCGGCGGGCTCGAGCGCGCGTAGCCGCTCCTCGTTGATCGCATGAAAGCCGACCAGCCGGTTGACCGAACCGTCGGCCAGCGGCAGCTCGACCGCCAAAGGTTCGAGCAGGTCGTGGCGCCTGAGCGCGTCGAAGAACGCCACCGACCGCGCATAGCCCTGATCGAGGTGGCCGAGCTTCTCCATGACGTCGCGCAGATAGGGCGATGGCTGGCCATCGGTGTCGAATGCCGCGACTCCGCCGGCGCTGGCGCCGGTGTCGGCGATCCGCGGGCTGGCGATGTCGAGATGGACCTGGCGCTCGGCGGAATCGCCGTGCGGCCGGCCGATCAGGAACGGCTGGATGGCGATGGCGAGCGGCACGTAGCGCGCCTCCCACTGGCCGTGGTCGAGGAACAGGTTCTCGCCATCCTCGAACCCGAACATCGCCATCGCGGCGAAGCTGTCGCGTTCGGGGTTGAGGCGGAACAGGATCGGATATTCGTTCTGCACCCGGCGGAACTCGTCGGGCACCGTCACGCAGCACATCACGCCGTCGCCAAACTCCGCGCCGCGATCGGTGCGCACGCGCAAGTCGCGATGCGTTTCGGCGGTCAGGATGGCGTGGGTGGACATGGGTTTTCGCTATCCGTGGTGAGCCTAGCCGCGTGGCCGGTCAAGGATCGGCTGGCGGCCAGCCGGTGATGGCACAAAGGGCGCCCCCTTTCGAGAGCGCCCCCTTGCTGGTGGCCGGCCCCTTTATCCGGCCATCAGAAGGTGAACCGGACGCCGGCCGCATATCGCGCCGCGCCGGGCGTGATATAGGTGACGTAGCTGTCCGACCGCGTGTGCTGGCGCTGGCTTTCGCCCGTCAGGTTGATGACCTCGCCGAACACTGCCAGCCCCTTCATGAAGGTGAAGCTCGCGCTGGCGTCGATCTGGCCATAGGGCTCGACATAGAGCGGGTTCGGACCCGAGGCAGTAAGGAACTTGTCGCGCCAATTGTACGCGACGCGCGCCTGGATCGGCCCCTTGTCGTAGAACAGCACGGCGTTGGCGCTATTGCTGAGCCCGGTCAGCGCGAATTGCGGCGGCGACACGCTCGCCGGCTTGCTGTCGTCGTATTTCGCGTCGCCGTTGACGATCGTGTAATTCAGGATGACGCCGATCCCGGTGTTCCAGAAGCTGTGCTGGACCGCGAATTCCCACCCCGACAGGTTCGCCGTCTGGTCGCTGTTGACCGGCTGCGTGATCTGGAAGTTCAGCGGGTTGTCGTTCGGCAGGCCGGGAATGATCGTCGGATTGCCGAACTGGTCGTTGAGTACGATCCCGGGGTAATTGGTGATGATGTAGTTGCGGATGTCGGTCGACGTGGCGGTTGGCCCGAGCGCAGCGATCGCCGCGGCGACGCGGGGACCGTCGGCCGGGTTGGTCAGCCCGAACGCCGGAGTCGTGATCCGCGACGAGCCGATGAAATTCGACACGTTCTTGTGGAAATAGCCGACCGAAATGTAGCTCGACCGCCCGTAATACCATTCGGCCGACAGGTCGATGTTCTTCGACTTGTACGGCAGCAGGCCCGGGTTGCCCTGGCTGCCGGTACCGAAGCCGGCGCGGAACAGCTGATCGATCACCCGGCCGCCCTGCAGGTCGTTGTAGTTCGCGCGGGTGATAGTGTGACTGTACGACGCGCGCAGCTTGACGTTGCTCATCGGCTCGACGTCGAGATCGAACGACGGCAGCCAGTTCTGGTAGCTGCCCTTGAAGCGCGTGAACTCGCTCCCCGAGAAGACGACATGGAGTTCGTTGGCCGAAATCCACTGCGTCCCCACCGGCGTCTGCACCAGCGCGGCAGAATCGATGTTGGTGGTTTCGTAGCGCAGACCCGCGACGAAATGCCCAGGACGGTCGAACACGCTGAACTTGGTCGCGACCTGTCCGTAGAGTGCGAAGGTCTTCTCGTCGATCCGACGGTCGTTGTTGTAGTCGGCGAGGCAATTGTTGTCGCCGCCGCAGATGTTGAACTGCTTGTCGAGGATCGGGATCAGCTTGTTGACGTCGAACTGGAAGACCTGATTGATCATCCCGTTGCCGCCGACGCCCTTGATGCCGGGGAACTTGTCCGCGAGCGAGGTCAGCGAGAACAGATCGTCCGGGATGAAGCTCGGCCCGTTGGCGGCGCCGCCCAGCCCGCTCCAGGTGTCGTTCTGCAGCGTTCCGAAGGCCGACCGCACCTTGTTGTCGATATAGGACGCGCCCCAGTCGATGCTGTCGAGGAAGTCGCCCTTATGGTCGTAATGGCCGTTGAACTGGACCTGGTTGATCCGGTCGGTGAACAGCGAGTTGCGGAAGGCGTTGCCCGTGGCGAGGATCCGCGACGGATCGTACATGTCGATGCCCGGATACATCGTCGCCGAGATGATCGGGAAATCGTTCTCGAAGTTGATCGACTGCTTCTGGATGCCGAAGATCGCGACGCCGATCGAATTGCTGTTGCCATAGGGGCTGTTGGGCCGTGATTCGGCGGTCGAGTGATGCGCGTCGAGCGTCAGCGTGACGCCGCCTGGCGCTTCCCATTTCAGGTTGCCGCCGATCGACTTGTTCTCGTTGCGCACGGTGGTCAGCGCGCCGCTGTAGGACAGGTCCTTGTTCTCCTGCGGCTGGAAATTCTCCGCATAGAAGATCGGGCTGGCGATCGGGCCATTGGTCCAGGCGCTCGAAGTATCGGCATGGTTGTAATAGATGCCGACGCTGCTGGTGCGCGTTTCGAGGTCGTAGCGCGAATAGGTATAGTCGACCGTCGCTGTCAGCCCGTCGACCGGGCGGAATTGCAGGACCGCCTGGCCGTTGATGCGGGTGCGCTTGATGTCGCTGAGGTCATAGGACGCGTTCTGCGCCGTCTGATAGACGTCGTTCGGGCCCGGCCGGTTGGTGATGTTGGTCGCGCGCGGATCGCCCGGCTGCGGCAGCGAGCCCCAGTTGTTTTCCGAGCCGAGATAGCCGTCGCGATAGCCGACGGTGGCATCGTTCACGCTCGCCAGGCGCTTCGAATAGCTGCCGATCAGCATGATGCCGATGCGATTGTCGGCGAACGTGTCGCTGATGATGCCCGACACTTCGGGGGTAACGGGACTACCGTCGTTGCGCGAGGAATCGAGTACGCCCTTGACCGCGATGCTGCCGCGGAAGCCGGGCTGGTCGAACGGACGCGGGGTCAGGATGTTGATGGTCGAGCCGATGCCGCCCGACTCCACCGTCGCACGGCCCGACTTGTACACCTCGAGCGCCTTGACACCTTCCGACGCCAGGTTGGCGAAGTCGAATGAGCGCGACGAGGGCGGGCTGACGCCGTCACCGATCGTCGAGGTCGGCATCTGGCGCCCGTTGAGCGTGACGAGGTTGAACTCGGGCCCGAATCCGCGGACCGTGACTTTCGATCCTTCACCGTTGGAACGGTCGATCGACACGCCGGTGATACGTTGCAGCGATTCGGCGAGGTTGGTGTCGGGGAACTTGCCGATATCCTCGGCCGAGATGGCATCGACGATGCCCTGCGCGTTGCGCTTGATGTTCATCGACTCGCGCAAGCTGGCGCGGATGCCGGTGATGACGATATCGCCGCCATTGCCGTCCTGCGCGCTCGGCGGCGCTGGCGCGTCCGCGCCAAGGGCGGGCGGAGGCGTTTCCTGCGCAAAGGCGGCCACGGGCACACCCGCGATCGCCGCAACCGAAACGCCAACGAATAGCCGCTTGAGCGAGCCAGCTTTGAAGCTGCGCATCAATCCTCCCCATCGAATCCCGACGCGTTGTCGACCGCGCCTTATGAGAACGTTCACATGCTTTTTTATCATTTTGCTGTCAAGCCGCAACGGTCTGCCGAGCAGTGCACTTGTGAACGTTCCCAAACTGTGCTGTTTGCGCCACAGTTGATCAAACGAGTGGAATGGGAGAGAGAAATGAAGGCCAAGGCGATAGCGGCAGCGTTGCTCGGCGCCTCGCTCCTCACCGTCGCGGGCGCGCCCGCCTTGCTCGCCCGCGGGCCGGCGAGACCCGCCACCAAGGCCAGAGCCGGCGATGCCCGCGCGCGCGCCGCGGCGATCGTCGCGAAGATGACGCTCGACGAGAAGATCGGCCTGCTCCATGGCCTGTTCCCGCCGCGCGCCGCGGGCAAGACCAGGAACGAACTGATCCAGGCCGCCGGCCATATCGACGGCGTTCCGCATCTGGGCATTCCCCTGATCCGCGAGAGCGATGCGTCGCTCGGCGTCGCCAATCAGGTCGAACAGCGCAAGGGCGATACCGCCACCGCGCTCCCCTCGAGCCTCGCCACTGCCGCCAGCTTCGATCCGGCGATCGCGCGGGCAGGCGGCACGATGATCGGGTCCGAAGCCCGCGCCAAGCGCTTCGACGTGCTGCTCGCCGGCGGCATCGGGCTGACCCGCGACCCGTGGAACGGGCGCAATTTCGAATATCTCGGCGAGGACCCCTTGCTCGCCGGCATCATGGGCGGCGCACATATCGCCGGCGTGCAGTCGAACCGCATCGTCTCGACGATCAAGCATTACGTGCTCAACGCGCAGGAAACCGGGCGGATGGTGCTCGACGCGCGGATCGGCGAGGGTGCGCTGCGCGAGAGCGATCTGCTCGCGTTCCAGATCGCGATCGAGCGCGGCAAGCCCGGCTCGGTGATGTGCGCCTACAACAAGATCAACGGCGACTGGGCGTGCGAGAACAGATTCCTGCTGACCGACGTGCTCAAGCGCGACTGGGGCTATCGCGGCTGGGTGATGAGCGACTGGGGCGCGGTCCATTCCTCGGCCAAGGCGGCCAATGCCGGGCTCGACCAGCAATCCGGCCAGGAACTCGACAGCGCAATCTTCTTCGACGCGCCGCTGCGCGCCGACATCGCCAGCGGCAAGGTGCCGATGGCGCGGCTCGACGACATGGTGGTGCGCTACCTGACCGGGCTGATCGAAACCGGCAGGTTCGATACGCCGACGCCGGCGAGCAACCAGCCGATCCCTTATGCCGCCCACGCGCTCGTCGCCCAGCGCGCCGCCGAAGCCGGTATCGTGCTGCTCAAGAACGATGGCGGCACCTTGCCGCTCGCGAGCAAGGTGAAGCGCATCGTGCTGATCGGCGGCCACGCCGATGTCGGCGTGCTGTCGGGCGGCGGGTCGAGCCAGGTCCGCTCGGTCGGCGGCGTGCCGGTCGAGATCCCGCTGACCTCGGGTGCCGCCGCCTCGTTCGCGCGGGTCACCTGGCACAATTCGTCGCCGCTGAAAGCGCTCCGGGCGGCGTTGCCGGGCGCGCAGGTCAGCTATGTCGACGGCAAGGATCCCGCCGCGGCGACAGCCGCCGCGCGCGATGCCGATCTGGCGATCGTGTTCGCGACGCAATGGACCACCGAGGCCGAGGACGTCCCCAACCTCTCGCTGCCCGACAGCCAGGACAGCTTGATCGCCGCGGTCGCCGCGGCACAGCCGAAGACGGCGGTCGTGCTCGAAACCGGCGGGCCGGTGACGATGCCGTGGCTCGACCGCGTGCCGGCGGTGATCGCGGCCTGGTATCCCGGCCAGCGCGGCGGCGAGGCGATCGCCGACATTCTGACCGGCAAGGTCAACCCGTCGGGGCGCCTGCCGATCACCTTCCCGGTGAGCGAACAGCAAGCGGTGCGTCCCGCGCCCGTCGGGCTCGACACGCTCAATTCGCTCGAGGCGCAGGCGGCGGCCAATCCCGCCAACGCGGGCGCCTTTCACCTCAAGGGCTTCCCGGTCGACTATGTCGAGGGATCCGATGTCGGCTATCGCTGGTACGAGCGGCAGAAGCAGCGCCCGCTGTTCCCGTTCGGCTATGGCCTGAGTTACACGAGCTTCGCCTATCGCAACGCGGTCGTCACCGGGGGCAAGACGCTGACCGTCACGGTCGACGTCGTGAACACCGGCAAGCGCGCCGGCTCGGACGTCGCGCAGGTCTATATCGCGCGAGACGGCTCGACTACGCCGATGCGCCTCGCCGCGTTCAGCCGCGTGACGCTCAAGCCCGGCGAGGTCCGCCGCGTCACGCTGACCGCCGAGCCACGAATCCTGGCCGATTACGACGTGAAGCTGCCCGGCTGGCGCATCGCTGGCGGGACCTATCGCGTCGCCGTCGCGCACGACGCGACCGATCGCGGCCTGGTGCTGACTGCCAAGGTCCAGCCCTCGACCATGCGGCCCTGAGACGCGGGATTCTCCTCCCTTGCGGAGCGAGGTGGAGATTAGGCGCTAGTCCGCCGGCGGCCGCCAGCTTGAGAAGGGGACGAGCTTATCCTTCGCGCGCCAAACCCGTCGGACATCGGGAATGAGTGCTTCCGCATGCGGATCGTTGCTTGGATTGAATTTCCAAGATTCGAAACGCTCATTGTCGAACACAAATCCGCCCACCCGAGGCTCAAATCGGAATGTGACATAGTCCGTCCAGTGATCGCCGCACGCGACCTCGTTCTCGACCGTGAAATAAGCGCCTTTCGTGGCGATGTGGTGCTCCTCGAAAGGATCGCAGCCGCCACCGGCCGGTGCGATGACCTTGTCATTGCGGCCTACAGCGACCCATCCCCTATTTGGCCGAAGTTCAAAAACCACCAGTGGCCGCAACGGCGCTGCGTCGCCTGACGTGCGGTAGCGCTCACTTGATAATTCCCGTCGAGAACGAAGAGCCACGATCCGGAATTGGCGATTGCCTACCGCCGAAGCTGTCGATGCCACCACGACATAGCCACTCGGAAGTTGCCGCAGGATGCTGCTGGGAAGGTTGCTGGCCACGCCGGGCGACGCGCCGCCAAGTAGAGATGCGACTGCTACCGTCCGGAACAACATGGCGAGCATGAGGAAAGGTTGCCACGGCATGTCAGCGTCCGCAACTGGGTCGCTGGCCGCCATGCGCTTTTGGTCCCACATCCCCTCGGCACCTTCCACGGAGCGTAGATTCGAGCCCGATCTGCGGCATTGCCGCCTGCCGCCGCCGGGTACATGATGCAACGGCTTTTGATGTCCCGCGATCCCGCCCCGCCCGTCGATGAACGACCTGCAACGACCGGCGGCAAGGCGACCGGCGAGCGCTCGCTCGGCTTCCTGCTGCTCTATGCCTTGGCCAATGCCGGCGGGATCATCGGCTTCCTGCCGCTGCTCACCTTGCTGCTGCCGATCAAGATCGAGGCGCTGGCGGGGGAAGCGCGCGTCGATCTGCTCACCGCGACGGTGATCGCGGGGTCGATCGCGTCGAGCACGTCCAACATCCTGTTCGGCTGGCTCAGCGACCGGTCGCTGGCGAACGGCGGCGGGCGGCGGCGCTGGATGGTGATCGGGGTGATCGGCACGATCCTGGCCTATGCCGCGATCGCGGCGGCGCAGACGTCGGTCGCGCTGATCTGGTCGGTGGTGTTCTTCCAGGCCGCGCTCAACGCCATCCTGGGACCGCTGGTCGGGGTGATGGCCGACGAGATCCCCGATTCGCAGAAGAGCACCACCGGCGGGCTGCTGTCGCTCGGCTATCCGATCGCCTCGGGCGTGCTCGCGGCGGTGATGGCGGTGACGATGCTCGGCGAAGGCGGCCGGCTGATGGCGGTGGTCGGCGCGGCGACGATCTGCCTGATCCCGCTGATCGCGACGCCGGCGCGCCTGCTGCCGATCGTCGATCAGCCGCGCGCGGCGGTCGCGATGCAGCGCCGCGACCTCGCCGCCGCCTGGTGCGCGCGGTTGCTGTTCCAGATCGCCGGCGTCGTGCTCCAGCTCTACCTGCTCTATTATTTCGAGAGCGTCGCGCACGACGTGCCTAGGCAGGAACTGGCGACCCGCGTCGGCCATCTGCTCACCATCTCGTTCATCGCGCCGCTGCCGATCGCCCTGGTGTTCGGGCGCCTGTCCGACCGGCTCGACCGCCGCAAGCCGTTCCTCGTCGTCGCCGCGATCGTCACCGCGATCGGACTGGCCGGGATGGCCGCGGCGGACGGCTGGGCGACCGGTGCGCTCGCCTTCGGGCTCTACACGATCGGCTATGGCGTGTTCCTGCCGCTCCAGGCGGCCTTCTCGATGCAATTGCTGCCCGACCCGCGCCACCGCGGGCGCGACCTCGGGCTGCTCAACCTGACCAATACACTGCCGTCGCTGCTGGGGCCCCTGCTGACCTGGTCGCTCGCCTCGCCGCGCGATTTCACCGCGGTGATGGCGTTGCTCGCCTTGCTGGTGCTGGCGGGCGGTTTTACCATGCTGGGCGTGCGCGGGCGGCGGTAGGTCCGCCCCCCATCACGCGGCGGGATACCGCACCAGCGTCTGCTTGATCGCCCCCGCCGTCGCTGCGTCACCCGTGTCGTTGACGATATGCGCGATCGTGCCCTTGCCGCCGCCGAGCGAGATCGTCGTCACGTCCTCGAACACCACGCCGGGCGTGCGCGGCGCCTCGATCGCGCGGTCGACGACGATCGAGGGGTCGGCGGTGTAATTGCAATAGATCCCCATGCCGACCGCGCGATGATTACGGACGCGGTCGGCGACCTTGTACGCCGCCCAGCCGCGCGCCGGTCCGGGGCGATAGGCGGCCTGGCTCGGCGGGTCGTAGGGCAATTCGTTCTGGAAGAACCAGGTCCGCCCGCGCTCGCCGTTCCAGATGACGTTCCAGCGCCGGAAATGCTCGACGAACAGGCCGTGCATCGCCACGTCGTCGCCGTTCACCACCAGCCCCTGATTGCCGATACTCTCGTTCCAGCCGACATGGATACGACCGGTCTTGCGGTCGCCATGGTCGGCGCGCCAGATCCACAGATGGTCGCCGAGCACGTGGCGGCTGTTGATCTCGAGGCAGGTCTCGGCGCGGCCGACCGCGGCGCCGCCGACGCGGAAGAACACATCGGCGAGGAGCGTCGGGTCGGCGCCATGATCGCGATCGCTGCCACGCGGCCCGACTTCGACCAGCACGGGCGAAAGGATCGGGCCGGCATCGATCAGCAGGCCGGCGATGCTGACACCCGGCACGTCGGCGACGGTGATCGCCTTGCTACCGCGCTCGGCAAGCAGGGTCGCCAGTCCCAGCCCGAGCACGACCGTCCCCGGCCGCGTCACACGGAGCGGCTCCGCCACCGGATAGACGCCCGGCGTCAGCAGCAGATGCCGCCCGCGCGCGAGCGCCGCGTTGATCTGTCGCGCGGTGGTGCCCGGTCGCGCGATGAAGAAGCGCGAGAGCGGGATCGTCGTCCCTGCCGGCCGGCCCTCGCCCCAGCTCACGCCTTGCGCCTGACGCCGCAGCGCGGGCACGAACACGCCCCATTGCCCCGCGGCATCGACATGGAGGAAGGGCTTGTCGCGGATCACCGGCAGTGCCGGTCGGCTGGTATAAGGCGGGGTCGGGAAGCTCGTCGCGGGCGCGCCGTCGACCGCCATGAACATCATGTTCCAGTTCGAGCCTTGCCAGCCCTTGATCGCGCTGGTCCGCGTGAACCATTGCTGCTGCGTGCCCGATTTGACCGTGCCGTCGATCCGGCAATCCGCCATGAACCCGCCGCTCGACCAGCCGCCATCGTCGAGCGCGAGGTCGCCGCGGAGATGGATGCGGCGATAGGGTGCCGCCTGCGACACTGCCCAGCGATCCATGCCGTCGGGCGGGCGCACCTCGAGATTCTCCGCGCTGCGCCAGAAATTGACCAGCGCCATGCCGTTCGCCCAATCGGCCTCGGCATGGACATGGCCGTCGATCACCACGCCGCGCGGCAGCAGGCCGAGCCCCGCGACCTGGGTGAAGAAGCCGACATTGACGTCGGCGGCGTAGCGGCCGGGCTTGAACAGGATCGCATGACGCTCACCGGTGAAATGCGCGCGCTCCATCCGCGCGAAGATCGCATCGGCCTGGCGCTGGATCGCGGCCGCGGACATCGACGGATCGACGATCAGGACGTTGGGGCCGAGGTCGGGATCGCGCGCCGCCGGCCCGCGGGCCGCTCCCGCGACCGCCGGATGCGCCGTGGCCGCGAGCCCCGCGAGGCCGGCCAGTACCGAGCGGCGATCATGCGATTGCGACATGTTATGCTCCCTGGGACGCGATCGAGAAGAAACCGGTGACGGTCAGCCGCCCCCGCGCGGGATCGGGGGACAGCGACGCCTGCGCGCCGATCAGCCCGCTGTGCAGCACGAAGCTGGGATAGACGATCGCGCGATTATAGCTCGCCTCGACCGCGAAGATGCGCTCGAACACGGCGCCGTCGCCGGTCCAGTAATCGGAGGGCGGCGCGCCGCCGTAGCGGAGTTCGGCATCGACCTGATCGCGATAGATCGCCGAGTGCCGTGCATCGACGCTCTCGAACCCGGTCGAACGGTGGCGGAAGAAGCCGGTACCGTCGCAATCGTCGGGCGACAGATAATGGACCAGCGCGATCCGCCCTGCGTCATGGGCATCGCAATGCGGCAGCCGCTGGCTGACCGACAGCGCGTCGCGCGGCATCGTCACGATCGAAAAGCTCGCATCGATCGCCTCGAGCCGCGGCGCCCCGTCGAGCGCTTCACCCAGCGCGGCCTCGATCACCGGCAATTGCGCCGGCAGATACGCGCCCGGCAGGTCGGCACGGATGCCCGGATAGTGATGGCTGGCCGGCCCGAACGCCGAGCCGACCGCGGCGGCGCGCAACGCGTCGGGATCGGGCGCGAAATCGTCGATCACGACGACCGGCTGGCGCTCGTTGCCGATGCGATGGAGCGTGACCGTCGGCATTTCTAGCGGCTACCCGGCCGCCAGTAGCGGACATAGTCGACGCGCATCGCCTGCGGCAGCGCGGCCTCGTCGATCCCCTTGGCCCCGCCCCAGTCGCCGCCGATCGCGAGGTTGAGGATCAATTGGTAGGGCCGGTCGAACGGCCACGCCCCGTGTCCGCCGGGCTGGTCGTTGGCGACGCGCATATAGGCGCGGCCGTCCACGCCGATGGTGATCGCCCGCGGCGTCCAGTCGAGCTGGTAGCGATGGAAGGCGGAGCAACTCGTCGGCACCCCCGTCTCGGCGCCGCGCTGCGTGCCGCGGACATGGTTGAACAGCCCCGAATGCAGCGTCGCATGGACGACGTTGGGCCGCCAGCCGACCATTTCCATGATGTCGATCTCGCCCTGGTCGGGCCAGGTGCCGCCGTCGGGCAGCATCCAAATCGCCGGCCAGGTGCCGCGGGCGCAGGGTAGTTTCGCGCGAATCTCGTAGAAGCCGTAGCCCAGCTTGCGGCGGCTGATCAGCTTGCCCGAACTATAGTCCTGCCCGCCCCAATCGGGCATCGCCGTGAGCTTTTCCTTATGCGCCTCGATCACCAGCGCGCCGTCGGCGACCCGCACGTTCCGCGCCCGGTCGACAGCATAATATTGCTTCTCGTTGTTGAACCAGCCTGCCTTGTTGCGCGACGCGTCGTAGCGCCATTTGGTCTTGTCGACCGTCCGCCCGGAGAACTCGTCCGACCAGTTCGGCGCGGCTCGTGGCGGCGCCATCGGCGCATCGGTGCCGTAATTCGATGCCGACAAACCGGTCGCCTGAAGGGCCAGCAGCAGCAAGGCGCGAGCCTCCATTCCTTTCCCTTTCGCCGCGGTTCCGAACGGTCCGTCGGTTCCGTTCTGCAGCATTTTGAGAACGTTCTTAATAGCGAGATCGATCAAATAAAGGGCGATTCCGTTATGCCCCTGCCGCAAAACAAAGCAGGGTTTCCGCGGCTTTAAATAAATCAAAACGACTGGTCGGCTAAGCGCGGACGCATGGCTAGCCAACACAATGCTTCGCTCCATTCGCCGCAGGGCGGCGAATCCCCGGCAACTCCCGCCGCGCCGTTCGCCACGCCGCACGTCGTGGCCGCGATGGCCAGGCGCCACCCCGACGCCACCGCTTTGGTCGCGCCGTGCGGGACGCTGAGCTACGCCGAGCTCGACGCCCAGGCGAACCGCGTCGCCGCGTGGTTGCAGTCGCGCGGCGTCGGCCCCGAGACGCTGGTCGGCATCTGCCTCGAACGCTCGTTCGACCAGCTCGCCGTCGTGCTCGGCGCGTGGAAAGCGGGCGCCGCGTTCCTGCCGCTCGACCCGAGCTGGCCCGACGGCCGCCTGCAGATGATCGTCGAGGAAGCGGCCTGCGCGTTGGTCGTCGGCCGCGACGACACCGCCGGCCGCGTGCCCAACAGCCCGACCCCGATCGTCACGCTCGACTGGCAGTCACCCGAGCTGGCCAACGACGAGCCGGTCGAGATGCCCAACGATCCCGACGCGCTCGCCTATGTCATCTATACCTCTGGGACGACCGGCAAGCCCAAGGGCGTCGAGGTCACCCATGCCAACCTGTCCTGGCTGATCGCCTGGCACAATGAAGCGTTCGGCGTGACGCCTGAGGATCGCGGCAGCCATCTCGCCGGCCTGGGCTTCGACGCCTCGGTCTGGGAAGTCTGGCCATATCTGTGCGCCGGCGCCTCGGTGGTGCTCGCGACCGACGACGTCCGTACCTCGGACGAGCGGCTGCGTGCGTGGCTGATCGTCCAGGGCGTGACCGTCGCCTTCGTCCCCACCGCGCTCGCGCAGGACCTGGTCCGCGACGATTGGGCGACGGGCACCCGCCTCCGCTACATCCTGACCGGCGCCGACCGGCTGCTCGGCCGCCCGCGCCAGGGCCTGCCGTTCGCTTTGGTCAACAATTACGGCCCGACCGAATGCACCGTCGTCGCCACCTCGGCGATCGTGCCGCCGGGCGAGCAGGAAACCGGCCTGCCCGCGATCGGCTATCCGATCACCGGCACGACGATCCGCATCCTCGACGCCGACCGCAACCCGGTCGGCGGCGACGCGCAGGGCGAGATCTTCATCGGCGGTCCCCAGGTCGCGCGCGGCTATCGCCACCAGCCCGGCCTCACCGCCGAGAAGTTCGTCACGATCGACGGCGCGCGCTTCTACCGCACCGGCGACCGCGCCGCGTGGCGCCCCGACGGCCAGATCACGTTCCATGGCCGCGTCGACGACCAGGCCAAGGTGCGCGGCCATCGCGTCGAGCCCGAGGAAACCGCGAGCATCCTGCGCACCCATCCCGGCGTCCGGTCGGGCGCGGTGGTCGCGGCGCCCTCGCCCGACGGTGGCGACATGCTGGTCGCCTATGTCGTCGAGAAGGATCCGCTGTCGGCCGAAGAGCTGCGCGAATTCCTCGGCAAGACCCTGCCCGAATATATGATCCCGAGCGCGTTCGTCCGGATCGACGCGCTGCCGCTCACCGCCAACGGCAAGCTCGACAAGCGTGCCTTGCCCGAACCGAGCGACGCCAACGCGCTCGCCTCGGCCGGCTTCGCCGCGCCCGAGACGCCGGCGGAGGAGAAACTCGCCGAGATCCTGACCGGGGTGCTCGGCCGCGGTAACGTCGGCGTCGACGACAATTTCTTCCTGCTCGGCGGCCATTCGCTGCTCGGCACCCAGGTGGTGCTGCGCGCGGGCGAGGCGTTCGGCATCGACCTCACGCTGCGCGACCTGTTCCAGGCGCCGACCATTCGTCAGCTCGCCGCGCGGATCGAGGAGATCGTCTTCGCGATGATCGAGGCGATGGACGACGACGAAGCCCAGGCCCGCGCAGGCGAATAGGACCAACCATGACCGAGCATTCGCCCATCTTCGACCCGAGCCTGAGCCTGTTCCAGCTGCTCGACCCCAAGGTCCATGCCGATCCGTTCCCCTTCTACCAGCGCCTCCGCGAGGAAGCGCCGGTGATGTGGGATCCGTTCATGCACACCTGGGTGGTCACGCGATACGAGGACGTCCACGTCGTGCTGAAGGAATTCAGCGCCGACCGCACCCCCGATCCGAAGAAGATGGAAGCGCTCGGCCTGCCCTCGCTCGGCCCGGTCGCCGACGTGATGGCGCGGCAGATGCTGTTCCTCGACGCGCCGGCGCACACCCGCCTGCGCAAATTGTGCATGAGCGCGTTCACCCCGCGCCGCGTCGAGGCAATGGAGGACAAGGTCCGCGAGATCGCGCACGGCCTGATCGACGACATGGTCCAGGGCGGCGAATGCGAGCTGATCGCCGATTTCGCCGAGCCGTTCCCCGCGATCGTCACCGCCGGCCTGCTCGGCGTGCCGCTCGAGGATCACCGCCAGCTCAAGGCGTGGTCGGCGACCTTCGCCGAGATGCTCGGCAACTTCCAGCACAACCCCGATCGCATCCGCGACGTGCTCAAATGCGTCGCCGACATGACCGGCTATTTCCGCGACGCGGTCCGCGAGCAGGAGCGCAACCCGCACGACGGGCTGATCCGCTCCTTGATGGATGCCGAGGTCGACGGACAGCGCCTGTCCGAGGACGAGGTCATCGCCAACACCATCGTGACGATGGTCGGCGGGCAGGAGACCACCACCAATCTGATCGGCAACGGCATCCTGACGCTCACCCGCCAGCCCGACAAGATGGCGCAATTGCGCGCGCATCCCGAGATCATCGAGACCGCGGTAGAGGAATTGCTGCGCTACGAGACACCGAGCCAGCACACCGCGCGCATCGTCAAGGAAGATACGGTGATCGGTGGCAAGCTGATGAAGAAGGGCGAAGCGGTGATGGCGGTAATGGCCGCCGGCAATCGCGACCCCGAGCGCTTCGCCAATCCCGACGAGCTCGACCTGACCCGCAGCGACAATCGCCACCTCGCCTTCGGCTGGGCGGCGCATTTCTGCTTCGGCGCGGCGCTGGCGCGGATGGAGGCGCGGATCTCGTATCTCGCTCTGCTCGCGCGGATGGAAGACATTCGCGTGGCCGTGCCCGAGAGCACGCTCGAATGGCGGACCAATTCGGGCCTGCGCGGCCTCTCGGCCCTGCCGCTCGCCTTCCGCCCCGTGGAGGCCTGACCCCCGTGAACGCGCATGTCGACCTGTCCGCGTCGAAGCGGGCGTTGCTCGAAAAGATGATGCGCGGCGGTGGTGTCGCCGCCGCCAAGCCGCAGGCTATCGAGAAGCGTGCGCCCGGTGCCGAGATCCCGCTCTCGGCCGATCAGCGCCAGGTGTGGCTCCACGCCATCATGGCGCCGGACATGCCGCTCTATAACGAGTCGATCACGATCCATCGCTTCGGTAGCTTCGACCGCGGCGCGATGGAGCGCAGCGTCAACGAGATCCTGCGGCGCCACGAGGCGTGGCGCACCGCCTTCGTCGAGGAACAGGGCGTGCTGGTGCAGCGCGTCCGCGCGCATCGCGACATCGACCTGCCGTTCGACGACGTCAGCCATTTGCCCGAAGCCGAGCGCAACGCCGCGGCGCTGGCGATCGGCCAGGAAGATGCTCGCCGCGCGATCGACCTTTCCGACGCGCCGCTGTTCCGCGCGCGGATCGTCAAGCTCGCCGACGACAATCATCGGCTCTATTTCACGCTCCACCACATCATCTTCGATGGCGTGGCGATTTATCGCGTGATCGTGCCCGAGCTGGCCAAGCTCTACGATGCGTTCTCGCGCGGCGCGCCGTCGCCGCTGGCGATGCCGGCGCTGCAATATGGCGATTACGCCATCTGGCAGCAGGAACATCTCAAGAGCGCCCCGATCCAGAAGCAGATCGATTACTGGCGCCGCACGCTCGCCGACGCACCGCCCAAGCTCGAGCTGGTCGGCGACCGCACCAAGCCGGCGCGCCCCACCCATGCCGGGTCGATGGAAGTCTTCGAGATTCCGAACGCGCTGATCGAGAATTTGAAGCAGGTCGGCCGCCGCCACGGCGTCACGCTCTACATGACCCTGCTCGCCGCCTATCATGCGCAGCTCCATCTCTACACGGGCGAGGACGACATCATCGTCGGCGGGGTCACCGACCTGCGCCGCCGTCCCGAGCTCGAGAATGTCGTCGGCTATTTCCTCAACACCATCTCGCTACGCGCCAAGCCCAAGGGCGAGACGCGGTTCAGCGACTTCCTGATCGAGGTGCGTGACTCCGTGCTCGGCGCGCTCGCGGCGAGCGAGGCGCCGTTCGACGAAGTGGTCCGCGCGCTCGACGTCAAGCGCCAGCCCGGCACGCATCCCTTGTTCAATTGCCTGTTCTCGATCGAACCGCCGGTCGATCCCTTCCCCGACGGCTGGGACCTGACGCAGATGGACGTCGTCGTGGGCGGCGCCAAGTTCGACCTCTATCTCGAACTCGACGAGCGCCAGAACGAGGGGATGCACGGCCGCTTCCTCTATTCGACCGAATTGTTCGATCCCGCGACGGTGCGGCGGATGATCGGGCATTACATGACGATCCTCGAAGGCGTGGTCGCCGACGCGACCTTGCCGCTCAAGGATCTGCCGCTGCTCGGCGACAGCGAACGCCGAAACCTGCTGGTCGACTGGAACGCGACCGAGGTCGCGCCCTCGCCCGTACTGCTGCCCGACGTGGTACGCGCGCAGGTCACGGCACGGCCGGAAGCAACCGCGATCCGCTTCGACGATCAATCGGTCAGCTACGCCACGCTCGACACCCGCACCGGCGCGATCGCCGCCTCGCTGCATGCAGCGGGCATCGTCCAAGGCGACCTGGTCGGCATCTGCCTCGACCGCTCCCCCGACATGGTCGCTGCCTTGCTCGCGGTGCACCGGCTCGGCGCGGCCTATCTGCCGCTCGACCCCGATTTCCCCGCCGCGCGGCTCGATTACATCGCCAGGGATGCCGGCGCGAAGGCGCTGCTCAGCGAGCGCAAGCTCGACCACGTCCTCGCCGATTGCGGCCTGCCGCGCGTCCTGATCGACGATGTCCGCAACGGCGCGGCCGCGCCCGCGGCTGTAACCGTCCAGCCGGACGACCTCGCCTATGTGCTCTATACATCAGGCTCGACCGGCAACCCCAAGGGCGTCGAGATCAGCCATGGCGCGCTGATCAACCTGCTGACCTCGTTCCGCAGCAACCCCGGCTTCACCGCCGAGGACTCTTTGCTCGCGGTGACGACGCTGTCGTTCGACATTGCCGGGCTCGAACTGTTCCTGCCGCTGATCAGCGGCGGCGAACTGATCCTCGCGCCGAAAAGCGTCACCGCCGACCCGCGCCAGCTCGACGAACTGTTCGTCAGCGCCAAGCCCAGCATCATGCAAGCGACACCTGCGACCTGGCGCGCGCTGATCGAGGCCGGCTGGCAGGGCTCGCCGCGCTTGCGCATCCTGTGCGGCGGCGAAGCCCTGCCACGCGATCTGGCGGAAAGCCTGATCCAGCGCTCGGGCGCGTTGTGGAACGTCTACGGCCCGACCGAGACCACCATCTGGTCGACGCTCGCGCGCGTCTTCTCTGGTGAGGGTCCGGTGCCGATCGGGCACCCGCTCGACAACACGACGATCCACATCCTCGACAAATATCGCAACACCGCGCCGGTCGGCGTTGTCGGCGAATTGTTCATCGGCGGCGCCGGGCTGGCGCAGGGCTATCGCCACCGCCCCGACCTCACCGCCGAGCGCTTCGTCGAGATCCGGGGCGAGCGGCTGTACCGCACCGGCGACCTCGCCCGTTATCAGCCCGACGGCACGATCCTGTGCTTGGGCCGCGTCGACAATGACGAGAAGATCCGCGGTTATCGCGTTGCGGTCGAGGAGATCGAAGGCGCGCTCGCCGAGCATCCCGCAATCGCCGCTGCCGCCGTCCGGAGCTGGCCCGATGCCTCGGGCGAACGTGCGCTGGCGGCGTATATCGTCACGCGCGGCGACGAGGTTCCGAGCCGCGCAGCGCTCCGCGAGCATCTCGCCAGGACGTTGCCCGACTACATGATCCCCTCGCATTTCGAGCACCTGCCGGCGCTGCCGATGACGCCCAACGCGAAGGTCGACCGCAAGGCACTGCCGCAACCCGGTGGCGCGGGCGCTCGCGAGATCGAACCGCCGCAGGGCGAGACTGAAACCACGCTCGCCGCGATCTGGTGCGACCTGCTGCGCATTGGCCAGGTCAGCCGCGACGACAGCTTCTTCGAGCTCGGCGGGCATTCCTTGCTCGTCGCGCGGCTGCTGGTGCGGATCGAGCAGCAATGGGGCCGCCGCATCGGCATGGCCGAATTCTTCCAGGCGCCGACGCTCGACAAGCTCGCCGAACGGATCGAGGGCAATGCCAGCGCCGATCTCGGCGAATGGGTGCCGCTCCAGCCCAAGGGCGACGACCTGCCGCTGCTGTGGCTCGACGGCGGGCCGACCTTCATGGCGCTGGCCGAGGCGATGGGCATTGATCGCCCGTTCCTGGGGCTACCGCTCGGCCCGATCCTCGAGCGCACCCTGCGCCCGGGCATGACCTTCGAGGAGATGGCGTCGGAGATCGTCGTGGTGATCCGCGAGACGCATCCCAACGGCCCGTATCTGATCGGCGGCTGGTGCACCAACGGCATCATGGCGTTCGAGGTCGCGCGGCAATTGCGCGCGTCGGGTGAGGACGTGCCGCTGCTCGCACTCGGCCATACGATGAACCCGGTCGCGTTCCAGAAGATCACCTCGGCGCAGATGCGGATGAGCAAGGCGCGCTACCATCTCGGCGTGTGGAACAACCTGCCGATCGGCAAGCGGCTCGACTACGCCTTCGACCGCGCGCGCGGGCTGATGGAGGATGTCGGCGTCGCCGAGATCGCCGAGCGCGAAGGCCGCTACCGCGTCTTCGCCGCGCAGATGGAACAGGCCGCCTATGGCTATTTCCCCGGCGATTATGACGGCGTGGTCGCCTTGTTCCAGCCGGCGGAGCGCCTCGCGGTGCTCGACAGCCGGCCGGGCTGGGCGGAGGTCGTGCGCGGATCGCTCGAATCGTTCGACGTGCCCGGCACGCACGGCACGATGGCCGAGCCGCCCAACGTCGCGACCTTCGCGGCGCGGCTCAACGAGGCGCTCGATCGGGCCTGCCGCCCGGGTCGCCGCCAGCGGCGCTGACCATGGAGACGATCGCGATCGGCCGCGCGGCGGGCGAGGTGTCGATCGCGCTGTTCGACCTCGATGTAGAACCGGACGAACTGGTCACCTACGCCGGATGGCTCGATGCCGGTGAGCGCGAGCGGGCCGCGCGGTTCCGCTTCGAGCGGGACTGCAATCGCTTCATCGCGCGGCGCGGGCAGCTGCGCGAGATACTGGCGCGCGACCTCGGAATCGCGCCCGGCGCAGTGCGCCTCACCGCCGGCGATCACGGCAAGCCGGTCCTGCTCGACGATCCCGATCTGCGCTTCAACCTGTCGCATTCGAACGGCCGTGCCCTCGTTGCGACCGCACGAGGCCGCGCAATCGGTTGCGATATCGAGTGGCGCAATCCCGAGCTCGCCTGCCCGAAGGTTGCCGAACGGTTGTTCGCACCGGCCGAGTACGCCGCGCTCACCGCGCTGCCGCCTCATCAGTGGGTCGCCGGCTTCTTCAATTGCTGGACGCGCAAGGAAGCTTATGTGAAGGCGCTCGGCCTCGGTCTGTCCTATCCGCTCGACGCCTTCACCGTCTCGGTCTCCCCCGATGAGCTCGCCCGCTTCACCAGCGACGAGCAGGGCTGGACGCTGACCTCGTTCGAGCCAGCGCCCGGCTATCAGGCGGCGCTGGTGACCTGGGCAGGCGCTTCGCCCGCGCGGTAATAGGGCTTGCCCCGCGCCATCGAGATCGCCTCGAGCAACGTGTCCTTCGAGAACAGCCGCAGCCAGCCGGCATAGACCGCCGCGCCCATGGTCACGAGGACCGCGAGCCGCGCCTGGACGGACATCGCCGGCAGGACGTGATCGACCGCCAGCACCAATGCGCCCATCGCCAGCGACGCGGTGAAGGTCGGCGCGATCGCGCGCGCCAGCTTGCCCGCCGAGATGCCAAGCACCGGCATCACCCGCCAGGCGGTGATCGCGAGGAAGATCAGGTAGGCAAAGAACCACGACGCCGCGAGCCCGGTCACGCCCCAATGCAGCCCGACCACGAACGCGATCGGCAGCAGCACCGCGCCGATCGCGCCGGTATGGACGTTGATCCCCGGCCGTCCCATCGCGCTGCATGCCGGGCTGAACAATACCTGGAGCGTCATCGCCGGCATGGCGAGCGCGAGGAGCTGGACCAGCGGCGCCGCTTCGACCCATTTGGGCCCGAGCACCGTGGTCACCAGCGGCTCCGCGGTGACCGCGAGCCCGACATAGAAAGGCATCGCGACCAGCATCACCATCCGCGACGAGCGCGCGAAGCCATCGGCGACCGCGGCGCGATCGTCCTGCATGCGCGCGTAGATCGAGAAGGCGACATCGTTGATCGCGGGCACGAATTTCGACACCAGGATCTGCGTCAGGAACAGCCCGGTCGTATAGAGCCCCAGCGTCGCCGGATTGAGCACGCGTCCCGCGATGAACACGTCGGCCTGGCTCTGCAGCACCCAGAAGAATTGCCCCGCCGCCATCAGCCCGCCGAACTTGGCGAGCTCACCCGCGCCGCGGAAATCGAACAGCGGGCGGTATCGGCGCCCGGCGGCCCGCGTCATCCCGATCGCGCGCGTGGTGAACAGCACGGCCGGCGCCAGGATCAAGGTCCACACCCCGAACCCGGCATAGGCCCCGGCCAGCGCCGCCAGCGCGCCCGTGACCGACGAGGCGAGATAGACCTTGGCCTGCACCCGAAAATCGATCGCACGCGCGAGCAGGGCATAAGGGAAAGCGACGAACGGCGTCGTCGCGTAGAGGAACGCCTGGACCCTGAGCAGGTCGGCGACGATCGGCTGGTGGAAATAGGCCGCGACCAGCGGTGCCATCAGGAACTGCACCGCGCCCAGTCCGAAATTGAGCACGATCAGCATGCCGTAGAGCTGGCGGATCGTGCGCTCGTCGGCATCGGGCTTCTGGATCAGCCCGCTCGCCAGCCCGGCGCCGTTGAGCATGTTGAGCACCGACAGCACGACCTGGGTCATCGCGAACAGGCCGTAATCGTGCGGATCGAGGATGCGGATGACCAGGAAGGTCGCGCCCCAGGTGATCAATTGCCCGACGATCTGCGCGCCCGAGCGCCAGATCACCGCCGATCGCGCCTGCGCGAACAGCGAGGGCGACGGAGCTTCCCCTTCGGGGTCCGGCTTGGACACGGGCGCGTGCAGCATCGCCGCTTCATGCACCCGGTACGATTAAGTGCGCGTAAACCGCGTCGCGCGGCAGGCGGATACCTTGCCTTGCCGAGGATGACAGCGCCGGGCACGCTTCCTATCTGCCTCACGACGACCGCCGCGACCGCAAAGGACCGATGATGCCCCGCCCGATGAAGATCGATTTCGTCTCCGACGTCGCCTGCCCGTGGTGCGCGGTCGGGCTCAACGGGCTGGAGGAAGCGCTGGCGCGGACCGACGACCTGATCGACGCGACGATCACTTTCCAGCCGTTCGAACTCAATCCCGACATGCCGCCCGAGGGCGAGGACGGGGCCGAACACATCGCCCGCAAATACGGTATCAGCGCCGAACAGGCCGCCGCCAACCGCGCGGTGATCCGCGAGCGCGCCGCTGCAGTCGGGTTCGACATGGGCGGGATCGACGGACGGCGCGTGTACAACACGTTCGACGCGCACCGCCTGCTGCATTGGGCCGAGCTCGAAGGCCACCAGGCGGCGCTCAAGCACGTCCTGCTCGAAGCCAATTTCACGCATGGGTGCGACGTATCGAACCACGACGTGCTGGTCGCTGCTGCCGAGCAGGCCGGGCTCGACGGGGCCGCGGCGCGCGAGGTGCTAGCCTCGGGCCGCTATGCCGACGACGTCCGGGATGCCGAACGGCTATGGCAATCGCGCGGGATCAATTCGGTGCCGGCGATCGTCATCGACGGCCGCTACCTGATCTCGGGCGGGCAACCGCCCGAGGCGTTCGAGCAGGCGCTGCGCCGGATCGCTGCCGAAGCGGCCTGAACCGGCGACGCCCCGGCGGCAAGATTTCGCTTTTGCCCGCCGCCATAGTCTGACAACACACCGCCGAATTCATGTCGAGCGGGAGTCGTTGCGATGGCGATCAAGCGGATTGCGGGCCTGTTGTTGCTGGGTATCTCGGGGCTGGCGATGGCGCAGAGCGGCGCGCCCAAGCCCAAATACGGGCCGTGGGGCGTCGATTATACGTCGATGGACAAGTCGACCAAGCCCGGCGACGACTTCTTCGGCTACGCCGAGGGGAGCTGGCTCAAGACCGCGCCGATCGCCCCCGACAAGGCGCGCGCCGGTTATAATTACGACATGCCCGACGAGGCCGAGGCCGAAGTCCGCAAGCTGGTCGAGGATGCCGGCCCGCACCCCGCCGACCCCAGGATGCGCCGCATCGCCGATTTCTACGGCGCCTATATGAACGCCCCGGCGGTCGAGGCGCGAGGGGCGGCACCGCTCAAGCCCTGGCTCGCCCGGATCGACGCGGTGAAGACTAGCGACCAGCTCGTCGCGCTGATGGCCGAGCCCGGCTTCGCCATGCCGATCAACATCGGCGTCAGCCCCGATGCCAAGGACCCGACCCAATATGCGGCGGACGCCGGGCAGGCGCGGCTTGGGCTCGGATCGCGCGACTATTATCTGCTGCCCGACGCCAAATACGTCGCCTTCCGCAAGGCCTATCACGACTACATCGTCCAGATGTACGCCCTCGCCGGGATTTCGGGCGGCGCGGCCAAGGCCGATGCGATCATCGCACTCGAGACCAAGCTGGCACAGGATCAGTGGACGCCCGAGGCGCGACGCGACCCGGTCAAGACCTACAATCCGATGGACCGCGCGGCGCTCAACGCACTCGCGCCGCAATTCGACTGGACCCCGGTGCTGGCCAAGATCGGGCTCGGCAAGGTGCCGATGGTCGTCGTCGCCGAGCCGAGCGCGGTCGCCGCGGCGGGCAAGGCGATCACCGCGACGCCGCTGGCGACGTGGAAGGACTGGATGACCTTCCGCTTCATCAGCGACCATGCGCAATATCTGCCCAAGGCGTTCGACGACGCGCATTTCGAATTCTACGGCCACAAGCTGCAGGACGTGCAGGCACAGCCCGATCGCTGGAAGCGCGGCGTGCGCCTGCTTAACGACTATCTCGGCGAAGCGGTCGGCGAGATGTACGCCCAGCGCCACTGGACGGCCGAGACCGACAAGCAGATGACCGAGCTGCTCGGCGACCTGCGCGCCGCGTATAAGGAGAAGATCGAGAACGCGCCGTGGATGGACGACGCGACGCGCAAGGAAGCGCTGGTCAAACTCGCCGCGTTCGATCCGCGGATCGGGCATCCGGTCAACTATATCGACTATTCGGCGATGACGGTGTCGGCCGGCGATCCGCTCGCCAATGCGATCGGCGCCGACGACTTCCAGTGGAAGCTCCAGCTGTCGCGCCTCGGCAAGCCGGTCGACCGGACGCTTTGGGACATGAACGTCCAGGAAGTGAACGCTTATTACAACCCGCTGACCAACCAGGTCACTTTCCCCGCCGCGATCCTGCAGCCGCCGTTCTTCGATCCGGCGGCCGACCCGGCGGTCAATTACGGCGAGACGGGTGCCACGATCGGCCACGAAATGGGCCATGGCTTCGATGACGAAGGGCGCCAGTTCGACGCCACCGGCAAGCTGCGCGACTGGTGGACCAAGGCCTCGGCCGACCGCTACACCGCGCACGCGCAGAAGCTGGTCGCGCAGTTCAATTCGTACGAGCCGATCCCCGGCGTGCACATCAAGGGCGAGCTGACGCTGGGCGAGAATCTCGGCGATTTGGGCGGGCTCGAAGCCGCCTACGCCGCTTATCGCCGCTATGTCGCGCGCCATGGCGAACCGGCGGTGATCGACGGCTATACCGGCGACCAGCGCTTCTTCATCGCCTATGCACAGAGCTGGCAAGGCAAGGCGCGCGAAGGTGCGCTCCGCGCGCAATTGCTGTCCAACCCGCACAGCCCCGAGGAATATCGCGTCAACGGCATCGTCCGGAACATGGACGCCTGGTACGGCGCGTTCGGGGTGAAGCCGGGGGACAAGCTGTACCTGGCGCCCGAGGATCGCGTTCACGTCTGGTGATTGGGCGCGGCTGATGGGGGCCCGTGAAAGCAGGGGCCCCGGGCCGCAAGCAACGCGCTTACGGTTGGGGTAGGAATGCGTGAACGCCCCCCCAAATCCGTTCGCCCTGAGCTTGTCGAAGGGCAACTCCGATGGACGGACTGGCCGAGTCACGAAGCTATGTTTCGACAGTGACCAGGTGAAACGTCACCGGACGTTTCAGCCGAGCCTGGGAGGCTCGGCGACCTAGTCACCAGCACGAACCGGAATGAGGCTCAGCCGGCTTGCTCCCCCGCCGCGGGCGTGAGCGCAATTGTGCTCAGCCCCTGCGATGATCACCCGCTGGAAACGCCCGACACCGCGCTGCTCTATTCGGAAGCGCAGGCGCCCAATGTGCCCTATGGACGCCAGTGTTACATGCAGGTCGGGAAGAAGTTCTGACAATGAAACAACTGATTGCCCTGTTTGGTCTCGCGCTTTCCGCAGCCGCCGCGATCCCCGCGGCGGGACAAGTCGCCCCGCCGCCGCCGGCCCCGACCGTCGCGACGGTCGGCCGGCCGCGGACGATCCTGTTCATCGGCAACAGCTTCACCCAGGGCGCGCATTCGGCGGTCAAGCGCTATCGCAACAACACGATCACCGATTTGAACGGCGACGGCTATGGCGGCGTGCCGGCGCTGTTCAAGATGTTCACCCAGGAATCGGGGCTCAATTATGCGGTCGCGCTGGAGACTGACGGTGGCAAGACGCTCGGCTTCCACTGGAACCAGCGCCGCCAGCTGGTCGATCGGCAATGGGACGTGGTCATCCTCCAGGAACTGAGCACGCTCGACCGCGACCGTCCCGGGGACGCGAGCGACTATCGCAGTTACGCGCCGCTGTTCGCCACCATGTTCTGGCGCAACAACCCCAAGGTCGACGTCTATCTGATGGCGACCTGGAGCCGCGCCGACCTCACTTACCAGCCCGGCAGCCCATGGTCGGGCAAGCCGATCACCGCGATGGCGCAGGACCTGCGCAAGGCGACCGACGGCGTGCGCGCGCTGTCCCCGGCGTTCCGCGGCGTGCTGCCGGTCGGCGAGGCCTGGCTGCGCGCGATGGCGGCCGGGGTGGCCGACCCCAATCCCTATGACGGCATCGCGTTCGGCCAAGTCGATCTGTGGACCTACGACCATTACCACGCCAGCATCTTCGGCTATTATCTCGAGGCGCTGGTGGTGTTCGGGCGCGTGGCGGGGATCGACCCGACCCGGCTCGGCGCGAACGAGCGCGCGGCGGACGATCTGGGGATCGATCCCAAGGTCGCGGTGGCGCTGCAGCAGATCGCGAAGGCGCAATTGGCGCAGCCGTAGTTTTCTGGTCCGCCGCCGCACCGAATACCGTCATCCCCGCGAAAGCGGGGACCCAGCTCCTTTGCTGCCCACCAATTCGACGGGGGATTTGCGCTCGGCCGGGAGATGGGTCCCCGCTTTCGCGGGGATGACGACAAAGGGCCAGTTCAGCGTGCCGTCACAGTATCCGCGGCAGTGGCCTTCGCCTCCGCCACCGCGCAATTCTTCTTCGCCGGCAACACCGTCTTGCCCGATTGATGATGCCCCGCCGTCGCGACGCAGGTCGCGCGGCCGCGCTCGCGGTAAGTGACCGAGGGCGTCTTGCCCGCCGGATGCCAGACCAGCTCATGCGTATCGCTAGTCGATTGCGCGGCAGCGGGCAGCGGCAAGGCGAGCAGGGCGGCAGCGGCGATCAGGATGGACTTCACTTCAGGCTCCTCGAGATGGAGCCCGCCCCCTGCCACGCGCTCCGCCGCGCGGCCTTGCCGCTCCGTAACAAATCATTGCCGATATGGCCGGGTACCCTTGAGGGCATGCCGGCCGGGGACTAGGTCCGGCGCATGACAAGATCCGAGGCCGTCCGATGACCGCCCCCAATATCGTCCTGGTCGAGGACGACCCGCCGCTCCGCACGCTGACCGCGCGCGCGCTGCAGGAGAATGGCTATAACGTGCGCCCCGCCGCGACCGCGCCCGAGATGTGGCGCGCGTTCGAACAGGGGCCGGTCGACCTCGTGCTGCTGGACATCATGCTACCGGGCACCAGCGGCATCGACCTGTGCCGCGAGCTCCGGCGCACCAGCGACGTGCCGATCATCTTCATCTCGGCCAGGGGTAGCGAGACCGATCGCGTCGTCGGGCTCGAGCTCGGCGCCGACGATTATCTCGCCAAGCCGTTCGGCACGCGCGAGCTGGTCGCGCGGATCCGCGCGGTGCTGCGCCGCCATTCGATCGAGCGCGGCCCCGCCGACCGCGAGAAAGGCGAACTCAGCTTCGAGGGCTGGACGGTCAATCTGCCGCGCCGCGAATTGCTGTCGCCGACGGGGGCAGCGATCGACCTGACCGGCGCCGAGTTCGACCTGCTGGTGAGCCTGTGCGACAACGCCCAGCGCGTGATCGCGCGCGAGCGGCTGATCGAGCTGTCGCGCACCCGGCTCGGCGACAGTTCAGATCGTAGCGTCGACGTGCTGATCAGCCGCCTGCGCCGCAAGCTGTCGAGCGCGGGCAAGCCCGCCCCGATCATCACCGTGCGCGGCGTCGGCTACATGCTCAACGTCGCGGTCGAGCGGCGTTGACGCGCCTGCCCCATCTGACCTTCGGATTGATCGGTCGCGTCTTCGCGATCCTGCTGCTGGCGGTGCTGGTCGAATATGGCGCGAGCACTTTCCTCTACGAGCGCGCCAGCCAATTCTCGGTGCGGCAGGACGAAGCGCACCGGCTCGCCGAGCACCTCGTCATCGCCAGCAAGCTGATCGAAGAAGCCCCGATCGGTGAGCGGCCGACGATGGCCGCCGAGCTCACCACCTCACGTTATGCGGTCGGCTGGCGCGCAATCCTGCCGCATTCGCCCGCGGTCGCGCCATCGCTCGACAAATTGACCGAGCAGGTGCTCGAATGGGAACCCGGGCTCGACGGCCGCGACCTGCGGCTGAGCCTCACCTCGCCCGGCCGCGACGGTTTCATCACCGGCGCGTTCCGCCTGAACGACGCCAGCTGGGTCATCTTCCGCACCCGCCAGCCGGTTCGCGCGCTCGACATGGCGGTCGGCCGTGTCCTGCTCGCGCTGACCCCCGCGGTCGCGCTGATCCTGATCGGCGGGCTGCTCGTGCGGCAGATGCTCACGCCGATGCGCGACCTCGCCCGCGCCGCCGACCGCGTCGGGCGCGGCACGGTCGAGCCGGTCCCCGAACGCGGCCCGAGCGAGGTGCGCGACGTGATCGTCGCGTTCAACGCGATGCAGGCGCGCATTCACCGATTGATCGCCGACCGGACCCAGGCGCTCGCTGCAGTAGGCCACGATTTCCGCACCCCGCTGGCGCGGCTAAACCTGCGCGCCGACGCGATCGACGAGGACGAATTGCGCGAGGCGATCCAGCACGACGTGGTGGAAATGGACCAGATGGTCGCGTCGCTGCTCGCCTATCTGTCGGGCGAGGACGAGGCCGATGGCGAGAAACCCGCCGCGACCGATCTCGCGGTGCTGTGCGCGACGTTGGCCGACGACGTCAGCGATCGCGGCGGCAAGGCCAGATATCACGGCCCCGACCATTGCGAGCTCGTCGTCCGCCGCGTCGCGCTCAAGCGCGCGCTCACCAACCTGGTCGACAACGCGCTCCATTACGCCAGGCGCGTCGACATCCGCCTCGACGCCGACCCCGACACGGTGACGATCGCGGTCGACGACAATGGTCCCGGCATCCCGCCCGAGGACCGCGCCCGCGCGCTCGAACCGTTCGTCCGCCTCGACCCGGCGCGCGGCCGCGACACGCAAGGGTTCGGTTTGGGCCTGGCGATCGTCCAGCGCGCGGTGGCGGCGCATGGCGGCACGTTCGCGCTGGACACCTCGCCCGCGGGCGGTCTGAGCGCGCGGATCACGCTGCCGCGCGGCTAGTCTCCGTTTCACGATAGCGGTGCGGGCCTAATCCTCGTCGGGCCGCGGATCGGCGCATCGCCAGAACGCCTTCAGAGCGATGGATCGCGAAAGCCCCTGGTCGGATCCGGCGGCGATACGCGCCCGCCGGCTCGCGGCGTGCGCCGTTTTCCCAGCCCGCACGCCGCTGCCGCGGCGATCAGGATGCCCACCAACAGCAGGATCGTCATCGTTCCGGTCATTTCCATCACCCATCGTCATCATGCTCGTCGCTCGCACCGGTCGTGTCGGTACGGTCAGCAAGATAGGAAAGCGGGGCATTAGGGTTCGACGGTGATTGCAGCCGGCGGGCATAAGTAACGCGTTAATGCCGGGCGCCGTGGCGCGGACCATCGGGCACGCCGACATGCGCCGGATCACGCGCCGCTGTACGGTCGTTACGAAGGCGGTTATTGTCGTCCCATGGCGTCTTTCATCCCGCGCCGATGGAATCGCGGCTCGACTGCCGCAGTCGCCGGACTGTTGCTTTCGCTGGTCGCAGCCACCTCGACCAGCGCGGCCGGGCAGGCCAGATCATCGAAAACATCCAACCTGCCCGGCACCTATGACGGCGGCCAGATGGAAATGGCGGTCGGCTTGCGGCTGCTGCCCAACGGCCGGTTCGACTATGCTTTGTCCTATGGTGCGCTCGACGAGAGTGCGAGCGGCACCTGGACCAGCGACCGCGACCAGGTGTTCCTGACCAGCGATCCGGTCACCCAGCCCAAATTCACGCTGGTCGACCAGCGGCCGGCCACCGATGGAAAGACGCATGTCGTGCTCGATCTGCCCAAGGGCTGGACGCGGCAATATTTCGATGCAGAGATCGGCCTGGCCGACGGGCGCTTCGTCGGCGGTCAGTTATCCGACGACAGCGATGCGATCCCGCTCGCGGCGAGCGACCGGCCGGTGTCGCTGCGCCTGGAACTGGGCGTCTACGAATTCCGCAGTGACGTGTTCCGCCTGAACGACACGGCGGCGTCGAACATCCGCGTCCGGTTCGAGCCGAACGACCTCGGCAAGGTGGCGTTCGCCAAGACGCCGCTGCGGATCGACGGCGGGACCCTGACGTTCGAGCGCTACGGCAGGTCGATCGTCTTTCGCCGGACCACGGCTCGGTTCGAGAAGGAATGAGCTTCCTCCGGTTCGGTCTGGGAGAACCAGCGTCCGAGGCGCGGCTCCCCTCGACGATAGCCGACAATATGGCGCAAATGGGTAGCCTGGGTCGGATCGCACGATAGTCGGCGACAGCGCGCCGGTATTGCGCTAGGTACTATTCATCGCTGGCTGCATCCAATGTAGGCGTCGGCGGCTGAGAGACCATCGCGCTCCCGCTTACGAACGGAGCTTGAAATGGACCTCAATCAACTTCTTCATCGTCATCAAATATCGCTGATGCGGGCGCGCGATGCAGCCTGCAAGGAAGCGCGTTTTTCGCACCAGGGGTTGGCGGCGCTTTACGCCCAGCGCATCGCCCGTCTGCGCCCCGCTACAGGCGCGTTCGTCAATTTGATCTGACGCGCCTTAGCCGAGCGGTGCTGCTTCCTTGCGCCGACTGGCGGTGACAGCCGATCATCCTTGGTATCGACGGAAAGGGGACCAACGATGCCGAACGGCATTGTGTATTTCTACAATCGCAGCGGCGGCTTCGGCGTGATCGTGCCCGACGATGGCGGCGCGGATGCGTTCGTCCATGCCAATGCGCTGGCGCGGGCGGATATTGCGGTGCTGACGCGCGGCCAGGCGGTGAGCTACGATCTGCGGACCGATTGCCGCGGCCAGCGGTCCGCCTGCAGCGTCAGGCTGATGACGAGCTCAATGCTGCCAGTCGGCTGACGCTTTCGGCCAGCACGAAAGCTCAAGCCTCCGATGCGGCGACGATTTTCTCATTTTTGTTGCCGGCCCGCGCCAATTCGGCGCGTTCGTGACGCACTGCCATGGCGGACCATGCCGCCTCCGCCCTGAGGCAACGATCGCGCACGTTATCGAGCGTCGCCGCATCGGCTTCTGCCCGCGCGTTCCGGGCATTTTCCCGAAAGCTGTTCTGAGCCATGCGACATCCTTCCGATTGGGTTCGGTTCCAGCAACGCCGAAACCGACTGTAATACGCACGAGCGGATGCACGCGTTTCGCGCATCCGCTCGTGTGATCCTGATGATCAGTCGACCGCCTGCAGGTTGCAGGCCGACATCTTGCCGTCGCGCGACGGCTCGAGTTCGTACGACACGCGCTGATTTTCGTGCAGCGTGGTCATCCCGGCGCGCTCGACCGCACTGATATGAACGAAGGCGTCGTTGCCGCCCTCGACCGGCGAGATGAAGCCGAAGCCTTTACTCGCGTTGAAAAACTTGACGGTTCCAACAATGGCCATGGGTATTTCCTTCTGTATGCCGCCAAAGATCGGCGACATTTCTGCTCAAAGGGGCAGGGAAAGAAGGAGATGGAGCCGCGGCACCGAAACCGTCGATATGCGACTTTAGCTGGGGCGATATAGCTGATCTGGGCAAGATTTGAAAGGGGCGACGGAAATACTTTCCGGAGCGAGCGTATTCGGCCTTAAAATGTCATCCACTTCGATTGATGGACGAACTTCATGTACCCGGCATCGCTGCCGGTGCGCCGCGCTTCTATGGGCTGCCGCTCAGCCAGGGGACAGGGACGCTCGACTGGCGGTTCGTCGGATAAGAAAATCCTCCCCGGAACGGGGAGGAATTGATGCCAGGCCTTTCGGCCGCCCCGGTTCGAAGCGCGCCTTGGCAACACTTCCTTACGCCCGCGCTGCACTGCGGAAAATTCGCGGCCCTAGCTGTTCCCGGCACCAGCCAAGAGGAGCCTTCCCGTGAACGACCTGATCGGCCGCGTCTTCGATTTCGAAAAGCGCGTCTTCCCCAGCAACGACCTCTACGCCAAGCTCGCCGTGGACGGGCAGAACCCCAAGGCGCTGATGATCTCGTGCGCCGACAGCCGCGTCGTCCCCGAGCTCATCATGCAGGCCGAACCCGGCGACCTGTTCGTCTGCCGCAACGCGGGCAATATCGTCCCGCCGTTCGCGACGCAGAATGGCGGCGTGTCGTCGACCGTCGAATATGCCGTGCTGGCCTTGGGCGTGCGCGACATCATCGTGTGCGGCCATTCGGACTGCGGCGCGATGAAGGCGCTGATGAACCCCGAACTGCTCGAGGGCATGCCCAACGTCGCCGCGTGGCTGCGCCACAGCCACGCCGCCGAATGCGTCGTGCGCGCCGGTTACGGCCCGCTCGACAAGGCGGAGAAGGTCCGCGCCGCCAGTCTGGAGAATGTCGTCGTCCAGCTCGCGCATTTGCGCACCCACCCGCCGGTCGCCGCCGGCATCGCGCGCGGCGAGATCTCGCTCCACGGCTGGTTCGTCGACATCCATGACGGCGTCATGCTCGGGCTCGACGGCGTGACCGGCCGCTTCCTGCCGATCCGCGACGACCGCCCGCTCCCCGTCGCCCTCCCCGCCGCGCAACGCCTGGCGATGGGCGACGAGTTTGCGGAGGCGGCCGAATGAGCCCGGCCAAGCCGGCGGGCGGATACCTCGCGCGCGATTTCACCGCCTCGATCGTCGTCTTCCTGGTCGCGATGCCGCTCTGCATGGGCATCGCGATCGCCTCGGGCGTGCCGCCCGAAAAGGGGCTGATCACCGGCATCATCGGCGGCCTGGTGGTCGGCGCACTGTCGGGATCGCCGCTCCAGGTCAGCGGCCCCGCCGCGGGTCTCGCGGTGATCGTGTTCGAGCTGATCCGCGACCAGGGCCTGTCGGCGCTGGGACCAATCCTGATCCTCGCCGGGCTGATCCAGGTCGTCGCGGGGATCTTCAAACTCGGCGGCTGGTTCCGCGCGATCTCTCCCGCGGTGGTGCACGGCATGCTCGCCGGGATCGGCGTGCTGATCGTGGTCGGGCAGTTCCACGTCCTGTTCGACGCCAAGCCCTTGTCGAGCGGGCTCGAGAATTTCGCGGCGATGCCCGGGCGCCTGCTCGGGCTCGACCCGACCAACGCCAAGGCGAGCGAGCTCGCATTGGTCATCGCGCTGCTGACGATCGCGGTGATGATCGCCTGGGAGAAATTGCGCCCGGTCGCGTTGCGCCTCGTCCCCGGCGCGTTGCTCGGCGTGGTTGCGGGTACCTTGGCCGCCTATCTGTTCGGGCTCGACGTCACCCGCGTCAATGTGCCCGAATCGATCGCCGCCTCGGTGAGCCTGCCCGATGCCTCGACGTTCGCGAAATGGCTCGACCCGTCGATCCTCGCCGCGGCGCTCGCCATCGCCTTCATCGCCAGCGCCGAGACGTTGTTGTCGGCCGCCGCGGTCGACAAGATGCACGACGGCGTCCGCACCGATTACAACAAGGAATTGCGCGCGCAGGGTATCGGCAACCTGCTGTGCGGCGCGGCGGGCGCGCTGCCGATGACCGGGGTGATCGTGCGCAGCTCGGCCAATGTCCAGGCGGGGGCGGTGACGCGGCTGTCGGCGATCCTCCACGGCGCCTGGATCCTCGGCTTCGTCGCGCTGCTGCCCTGGCTGCTGCGCGAGATCCCGATGGCGGCACTGGGCGCAGTGCTGGTGGTGACCGGCTGGAAACTGGTCAACGTCGCGCATGTCCGCGAGCTGTTCCGCCACCACGGTCCGCTGCCCGCGGTGATCTGGGCAGCGACGCTCGTCATCGTCGTCGCCGAGGATCTGTTGACCGGCGTGCTGGTCGGCATCGCCTTGTCGCTGATCGAGGTCATCCCGCACGGTCGCCGCCTCAAGCTCGGCGTCGACCATCAGGAAGCCGACGAGCATGCCGCGATCAGCCTGTCGGGCACCGCGACCTTCGTCCAGCTGCCGCGCTTGAGCGACGCGCTCGACCGGGCGCCCGCCGACAAGCCGGTAACGATCGACGTGTGCGCGCTCGCGGCGGTCGATCATAGTTGCGCGGAACTGATGCGCGAGTGGCTGGCACGGCGGCGCGCGAGCGGGGCCAGTGTCACCCTGCTCGGCGCCGACGGGCGGCTCGCTCGCCTCGCGGCGTAAGATCGCTTCGGCAATCTTTCGTTACGATCGGGACACGCGGCGCCGACCTCCCGCCGCTATCCCGATCGTATCCGGAACCGGCCGCTCCACCCCGGCGTCCCCATGTTCGAGCGGGAGCGGGCGGTTCCGGACGTGGCTTCTACCCTAGCCGAAGCTTCCCATTGCAACGGCTTCCTCGAGGCGGGACATGGCGCTATTCGGCGCCATGCTCCCGCCCTTTTCCGGCAGCGATGCGATCGCGCGGGCACGCGCCGCCTTCCAGGCCGGCCGGCACGCCGAGGCCGAGCGCCTGGCGACCGCGGCCCGGGAGCACGACCCCGGCTCGCTCGACGCGATCGAGATCCTCGCGCTGACGCATCGCGCCCGCGGCGACACCGCCGGTGCCGAACGCCTGTTGCGCGGGGCGATCGCGATCGACCCCGCGCCGCGCTGGCCGCACGACGACCTCGCGATGCTGCTGTTCGACAGCGGCCGTATCGACGCAGCCGAAGCCGCGTGCCGCGCCGCGATCGCCGCCGATCCCGCCAACCCGCAGCCCGAGATGATGCTCGGCAACATCCTGTCCGAGCGCGAGGAACTGGTGGCGGGTGCCGCGCACCTGAAACGCGCGATCGCGCTTGCCGGCGAGCATCCGCAGCTCCTCGCCAATCTCGGCCGCAACCTGCAGCGCCAGGGCGCGCTCGACCAGGCCGAGCCGCTGCTGCGCCGCGCCACCGCGGCGATGCCCGACGCGCTGCCGCCGCTCGCCTGGCTCGCCGAATTGCTCGAACAGGCGCGGCGCTTCGACGAGGCGTCGGCCACGCTCGACCGGGCCGAGCAGCTGGCGCGGGCGCTGGGCAGCGACGTCACGCTCCAGCGCGCGGCGTTGCTGTCGCGCACCGCGGACTGGCGGCGGGGCCTCGCCTTGCTCGACGCCGAACCGAGCCTGTCGGGCGCCGCCCGGCTGCAGCGCGGGCGGCTGCGCGATCGCGCCGGGCGCCATGCCGAGGCATGGCGGGATTTCGCGACCGGGAAGGCCGCGCTCGCCGCCGCGTCGGGCCGCTCCTACGATCGCAGCGGCGTCGCGCGACTGATCGCCGACCTGCGCGCGTTCTTCCCCGGCGCAGCGCTCGCTCCCGCGCCGGTGCACGACGCCGGGCCGCAGCCGATCTTCATCCTCGGCTTTCCGCGCTCGGGCACCACGCTGACCGAACAGGTGCTGGCGAGCCATTCGCTGATCCGCGCGGGCGGCGAACTGCCCTTCGTCGCCGAGCTGGCCGAGATCGCCGCGCGGCGCACCGGCGGCGCCTTTCCCGCGCATCCCGTCAATCTGGACGCGGCGGCGCGCGCCGGTCTCGCGCGCGATTTGCGCGATCACTATCTCGATCGCGCGCGGGCGTTCGGGCTGCTCGCGCCGGGCACGCGCTTCTTCACCGACAAGATGCCGCTCAACGAATTGTATCTGCCGCTGCTGCGCCTCGCCTTTCCGGCCGCGCCGCTGATCGCCGTCCGCCGCCACCCGCTCGACGTGATGGTGTCGGCGATGAGTCACGATTTCACCCACGGCTTCCATTGCGGTTATCGGCTCGAGGATGCGGCGCATCATTATGCGGCGATCGATGCGCTGATGGCCGAGTGGCGGACGCTGCCCGGGATTGCGCTCCACGATTTGGGGTACGAACGCTTCGTCGGCGCGCAGCAAGTCGAGACCGAAAGGCTGATGGCGCATCTCGGTCTGGCGATCGAGCCCGCGCAGCTCGCTTTCCACGAGAGCCGCCGCTTCGCGCCGACACCGAGCTATGCCCAGGTCCAGGAACCGCTCAACGACCGCTCGATCGGCCGCCGGCATCATTATGCGTCCGAGCTGCAACCCGCCCGCGCCATCCTGGCCGAAGCGATCGCGCGCGGCGGTTACGCCGCCTGAAGCCCCGCAGCGACCGAGGCCGCGTCGCCGCCGACGATCAGCTGGAGCGCGTTGGCCGAGGGCCGCGCGATCATCAGCACGCCGAGCGCACGCAACGCCGCCTCGTCGGCACGGCCAGGATCGGCGAGATCGATCCACAACCGGCTCGACGCCGCGCCCGAGGCGGTGACGTTGGCGCGCCCGCCGAGCGCCGCGAACCAGGGGGCCGGGTCGGTCGCCGCCACCGCCGAGTCGCTCTCCACAACTGGTGCTGCCGCGGCCAACGGACCCGCCGCGGCGCGCATTTCCATCGCCACTGAGTCGGCGATCGGTCCCAGCACCACCTGCAGTCCCTGCGCGCTCGGACGGATGAATCCCTTGGCGCCGAGCTTCCTCAACCTGGCCTCGCTCACCTTGTCCTGGTCGCCGACCACCAGCCGCAGCCGCGTCGTGCAGGCGTCGATGCTGACCAGATTGCCGGCACCGCCCAGCGCCGCGACGAACGCACCGCCGCGCTCGCTCGGCAACGGCGACGCATCGTCTTCCTCCGCCAGCTCGGGCTCGCGTCCGGGCGTCTTGAGGTCGAACTTCACGATCGCCCAGCGGAAGGTGCCGTAATAGATCGCGAAATAGGCCAGCCCGACCGGCAGCAGCATCAACGGCCGCGTCGATTTCGAGAAGTTGAGCACATAATCGATGAACCCGGCCGAGAAGCCGAACCCGAGATGGACGCCGAGCATGTGCATCAGCGCCATCGCCACGCCGGTCAGGATGGTATGCATCAGATAGAGCAACGGCGCGAGGAACATGAAGCTGAACTCGATCGGCTCGGTCACCCCGGTCAGGAACGCGGTCAGCGCCATCGAGCTCAGCATGCCGCCGACCGCCTGGCGCCGCTCGGGCAGCGCCGAGCGGTACATGGCGAGGCATGCCGCGGGCAGCCCGAACATCATCACCGGGAAGAACCCCGACATGAACCCGCCCGCGCTGGGATCGCCCGCGAAAAAGCGGTTGAGGTCGCCGGTCTTGCCGTGGAAATCGCCGATGATGAACCAGGCGACGTTGTTGAGCACATGGTGCAGCCCGGTGACGATCAGCAGCCGGTTGAGCGCCCCGTAGACGAACAGCCCGGTCGTGCCCGACTGGACGACGCCGTAGCTGAGACGATTCATCCACAAATCGATCCGCTCGAACTCGAACCCGACCACCGCCGCCAGCACCAGCCCGGCCAGCCCCGCCAGGATCGGCACGAACCGCCGTCCGCCGAAGAAGGAGAGATAATCGGGCAGCCTGATCGTCGCATAACGATTGTAGAACGCCCCCGCGAGCAGCCCGGAGACGATGCCGATCGGCACCGACAATTTCCCGATCGCCTTGTCGCGCCACGCCGCATCGGCCAGCGCGGCGATGTCCTTGCCCATGCCGGCCGTCGTCTCGGGCGGCACATGAAGCAGGGTCATTGCCCCGCGTGTCGCGACCAGGAAGCAGACCAGACCGGCGAGCCCCGCCGCGCCATTATTGTCCTTGGCGATGCCGACCCCGATACCGAGCGCGAACAGCAGGCCGAGATTGTCGAAGATCGCCCCGCCCGCCGCGGCGACGAAGGGAATGTTGAGCAGGTCGGGCTGGCCGAGACGGAGCAGCAGCCCGGCGATCGGCAGGACCGCGATCGGCAGCATCAGCGCGCGGCCGAGCGGCTGGAGCGATTGCAGCGAGAGCTTCATTGGCCTTGCTCCGACAGGGATGAGACGAGCGCGCGCACCGCATCGGCATCGGGCGCGGCAAGCGCTTGCGCCGCGACCGCGCGGCAGCGCGCCAGATCGAGCGTGCGGACGAGCGCCTTGGTCTCGGCTACCGCAGCGCCAGGCACCGACAATTCGCTTACCCCGAGCCCGATCAGCAGCGGCACCGCATCGGGCTGCGCAGCGAGTCCGCCGCACACCCCGGTCCAGCGCCCGTGCGTCGCGCCGCCGCGCACCGTCTCGTCGATCAGCCGCAGCACCGCCGGGTGCAGCCCGTCGAGCCCGGCGGCGACCGCCGGATTGGTGCGGTCGCGGGCGAGCGCATATTGCGACAGGTCGTTGCTGCCAATCGAGAAGAAGTCGGCCTCGGCCGCCAGCGCCGCCGCGGTCAGCGCCGCGGCCGGGGTCTCGACCATGATGCCGAGCTCGGGCGCCGCGACGCCGAGGTCGCGCGCCAGCCGGGCAAGCACCGCGCGCGTCTCGACCAGCTCGGCGCGATCGGCGACCATCGGCAGCATCAGCTTGAGCGGGCCTGGCGCCTTTACCCGCAGCAGCGCGCGCAATTGCGTGTCGAGCAGGTCGCGCCGCGCCAGCTGGAGGCGGATGCCACGCAGCCCCAGCGCAGGATTCTCCTCGGCCGCGATCGCGATGTACGGCGCCGGCTTGTCCGCGCCGATGTCGAGCGTGCGGACAATCAGCGGCCGGTCGCCGAGCGCATCGGCGATTGCCTGATAGGCAGCCCGCTGCTCTTCCTCGTCGGGCGGGGTGGCGCGGTCGAGGAACAGGAATTCGGTGCGCAACAGCCCGCAGCCTTCAGCGCCCTCGGCCACCGCCGCGCGCGCGTCGGCCGCCGAGCCGAGATTGACCACCACTTCGATCCGCGTGCCGTCGGTCGTCACCGCGGGCTCGTGCGCGCGCGCCAGCGCCGCCTGCCGCCGGGTGCGCGCGGTCTCGATCCGCGCGCGCACCGCCGCGACCGCCGCCGCGTCGGGCGCGACGTGGAGTGCGCCGCGCTCGATCACCAGCTCGCTGCCCGGCTCGACCCGCGCCAGCGCGTCGCCGAGCGAGACAAGCATCGGCACCCCCATCCCCGCCGCGATGATCGCGACGTGCGAGGTGGTACCGCCACGCGCGGTGGCGATGCCCGTGAGCCCGGCGTCGCCCAGCGCCATGATTTGCGAGGGGTAGAGCTCGTCGGCGATCAGGATCGCGCCGGGCGGAGGCGGGGCCTGATCGGGCGCGCCGTGGAGCGCGAGCACCACGCGCCGTCCGAGATCGTTCAAATCGTCGACCCGTTCGGCGAAGCGGGCATCGCCGGCGCCGCGCAATTGCCCGACAAAGCCCGCGATCGCCTGCCGCCAGGCGAACCCCGCGCTCTTGCCCGCGGCGATGGCCGCGTCGGCCGCGCTCGCCAGCTCGGGATCGTCGAGTAGCACGCGATGCGCCGCCGCGATCCCCGCGCAGTCGCCCTCGCCATCGGCATCCGCCGCAAGCTCGGCGCGTATCTTGTCCTTTGCCGCCGCCAGCGCCGCGCGCTCGGCCGCGACCCCGGCGCCGTGTTCGGGAAGATCGGCGACCGGATCGGCGAGGCGGAAGGCCGGACCGATCGCCGCACCCGGCACCGCGACCACGCCCTTCAGCACCGACGGCAATTCGGCGCATGCCGCTGGCGCAGTTTCCTCGACCACAGCGACCGCCTGGAACTCGCCCATCCCGCTCGCCAGCAGGTCGGCGACCGCAGCGACGCCATCGCCGTCGCTGCCGCGCACGGTGATCGCGGCGCCGTGCGGCAAGGCGAGCGCGAGCATCGCCACCGCGCTCCGTGCCGACACCGCGCGTCCCGACGGCGCCACGATCTCGATCGCCCCGCCATAGCCCGCCGCGAGCTGCGCGATCCGCGCCGCGGGGCGCGCGTGCAGGCCGTGCGCGAGCGGAAGGTCGAGCATGCGGCTGGTGCTCGGCGGTGCCGTTTCGGCGACGGCCGCCTCGCCCGCCAGCGCCCGGGCGCTCATCACCGCTTCGCCCGCCGCGACCGCGACATCGGCGACCGGATTCTCGACCGCGAACGCCTCGCCATTGGTGACGATGACCGGCGTGACCAGGCTCTTCGCGGTCCGCGCCAGCCGGTCGAGGTCGAATTCGACCAGCAGGTCGCCGGCCGCCACGCGCTGGCCGTCCTCGACCTTGGGCGAGAAGCCGTCACCGCCCAGCCCGACCGTCTCGAGCCCGATATGCATCAGCAGCACCGGTCCGGCGTCGAGCGCCAGCGTCACTGCGTGTCCAGCAGGATGCACCGACACCACGGTGCCCGGCCCCGGCGCGACCAGCCGCCCCTCGACCGGATCGATCGCGACGCCGTCGCCCAGCATCTTCTCGGCGAACACCGGATCGGGCACGTCGCCGAGCGGCGTTGCCCAGCCCGCTAGCGGGCTCGCCAGGGGAGTGCTCATCGCGCCGGGTCCAGCGTCAGTCGATCGAGCATCCACAAGGGATCGGGTCCGGTTTGGGTAAAGGTCATGCACAAATCGTGGCGTCCCCGTTGCGGCGGCAGCGCGCCGCTGATCGTGCTGACCCCGGTGTTGCGCACCGCCGCGCCGAGCGGGATGCTCACGACCACTGGCCCCGTGCAGCTGTCGAGCCGCACCTGCAATTCGCCGGTCGGCGTGCGCGGCTTGTCGAACACCACCTTGGCGAGGTCGGCGCCGATCGAGAAGTTGAACGGCACCTGCCCGACCGCGGCGGAGATCGACGCGATGCCGTCGAGCGGCGCGCGTTTCCAGATCCAGCACGGATGGACGATGTTGCCGACCAGCGCGCGCCGCACGCCGTCGGTCGCGCCGTCATCTTCGAGCCGCAGCGGGAAGCCGGGCGTGCACAAGTCCATCTCCGTCGCGCCGCGCGTGCGCAGCAACGTTGCACTCAGCGTCCAGTCGCGCCCGATGCCGAGTGGGACACCACCGGCAAAGGCTTGCGCGCGCAGCTTGGTACCCGCGGGCAGCGTCAGGGCATTGGCATAGGTGGGCGACGCCGCGCTCGGCGCGCTGCCGTCGGTCGTGTAGCGCAAGGTGCCGACATCGGCGGGCTGGCGCAGCGTGACAATCAGTTTCTCACCATCGCCGTCGAAGCTCGCTAGCGGCTCGAGCGGCGTCACGTCATAGCCCAGGCCGAGCCGGCGATAGCGCGCGAACTCGGCGGACAGGCGCGCCGCGAATCCCGTCCAGTCGCGCTTGCCCGCCGGGGTCCAGCCCAGCTCGGCGAGCGCCGCCGCGCGCGGCCAAAGCATGCGGTCGGCATAGGCGGTCAGGCGGACATGCTCGGTCCACAGATTGACCTGCACCCCGAGCAGATGCCGGCGTTCGTCGGCCGTCAGCGCGGCGGGGGTCGGATCGAACGTATAGATGTGCTTCCAGTCCATCACCCCGCCGCGCCCGGGGGGTTCGTCGCCCGAGTCGCTCTGGATGTGATCGAGATAGAAATCGGGTGCGGGCGACAGGATCGCATCGTGCCCGGCCTTGGCCGCGGTGATCGCGCCGTCGACGCCGTGCCACGACATCACCGTCGACGATTTGGGCACGTTGCCGTCGAGGATCTCGTCCCAGCCGACCAGCCGCCGGCCCTTTTTCTGGAGGTAATCGCCGAGCTTGGCGATGAACCAGCCTTGCAGATGCTCCTCGTCCTTGAGCCCGAGCGCCTTGATCCGCGCCTGCGCGCGCGGGTCGGCTTTCCACTGGTCCTTCACCGCCTCGTCGCCGCCGACATGAATGTAGCGCGACGGGAACAGGTCGAGCACCTCGTCGAGCACGTTGGTCAGGAAGACGAAGGTCGAATCCTCGGTATTGTAGAGGTTGTACATGACGCCCCAGTCGGCGCTCGGCGCGCGGGGCGGGGTCGGGCTCGACCCGAGCTCGGGATAGGCGGCGATCGCGGCGGTCGCGTGGCCGGGCATGTCGATCTCGGGCACGACGGTGATATGGCGCGCCGCGGCATAGGCGACGATCTCGCGGATCTCGGCCTTGGTATAGAAGCCGCCGTAGCGCACCGGCTGTCCGGTCTTCGCATCGATCCCCGCCGCGCCCGCCGGCTGGCGCCACGCGCCGATCGCGGTCAGCCGCGGATAGCGGTCGATCGGAATCCGCCATCCCTGGTCGTCGGTCAAATGCCAGTGGAGGACATTGAGCTTCTCCATCGCCATGCGGTCGACGAGCTGTTTGACATAGGCCGCCGGCTGGAAGTGCCGCGCCGAATCGAGCATCACCCCGCGCCAGGCGAACGCGGGCGCATCGTCGATCGCCACCGCGCCGATCCGGCCGTCGCGCGACCCGGCGATCAGCTGCCACAGCGTGGTCGCGCCGTAATAGAGTCCGGTGTCGGTCGACGCCGAGACGGTGGCGCCCGCCGCGGTCACGCGCAGCCGATAGGCTTCCGCGCCCTTGATCGACGGATCGCGGCGGAAACGGATCGAGCCGCGCTTGGCCAGCGCGAACGTCGGCCCGCCGGTGCGCGCGACGAGCTCGGCCAGCCGCCGCGCCGCGGCCGCGCCGCCGGCATCGTCTGCCGCGATCGTCGCGCGCGCAAAAGAAAAGCTGCCGGCCTCAGACGTCACCGTCGCGGGCATCGGCAGCAAGGGGAGGGTAGGTGCGGTTTGTGCCGCCGCCGGCACGCTCGACATCATGACGGCGGCGAACAGGGTGGTGCGCATCGGATGATCCTATTCGGTCTTGCCGATGCGCGACAGATCAGAAGTGCACCTTGCCGCCAACCCAGAAGGTGCGGCCGTTATTGTAATAGGCCCGCGGGATCGAGGGGTCGCCGACGAAGTAATAGAGTTTGTGGTTGAGCAGGTTCTGCGCGTCGGCGGTCAGCGCGAAATTCTTAGTCACGTTGATCGTCAGCGAGCCGTCGAGCGTGCCGAAATCGTCCTGCCACATCGGCGTCGCGCGATCGACGCCCGACATGAACTTCGACCGGAACGTATAGGCGAAACGCGTCGAGATCAGCGAATTCTCGTAATAGGCCGTGACGTTGAACGTGTGCTTCGAATTGCCGTCGAGCGCACTGCCGTCGGCCTTCTTGGCGTCGGCATAAGTGTAGTTTGCCAACAGGCCGAAGCCGCCGAAGATCGGCTGCTGCCAGTTGATCTCGACACCCTTGTTGGTGCCGCCCGAGCCGTTGACCGGGCCCTGGATCAGGAAGTTCGCCCCCGCCGGATGCTGTTGCGTGATCAGGAACCGGGTCGAGTTCGTCGTCGTGATGTACGAGTCGATATCGAGATAGAACAGATTGACCGAGAACAGCGCCTGCTTGGCATAATACCACTCGGCGGCGATGTTGAACTGCCACGCCCGCGTCGGGTTGAGGTAGGGGTTGCCGCCCGCCGTCCCGGTCAACGCGAGGTCGCTGACGTTGAAGGCGCCCGCGAGCATGGCATAGCCCGGCCGCGTCATGGTCTTGGCCGCGCTGGCACGCAGCAACAGATTGGGCATCGCGTTGACGGTCAAATTGGCGCTGGGCAGGATGTCCCAATAGCCGCGATCGACGCGACTGGTATCGCACCACATTTCGGTCGGCTTGGCCGGATCCTGCACGGGGCAGAACGGCGAATTGATCCGCTCGAGCCCGCCCGGCTGGATGGCATTCGGGGTGTATTGGATCGTGTCGAGTTCGGTATGGACCGCGCGGACGCCGATATTGCCGCGCCAGGTGCCTTCCGCCCCGCCCAGCTTGGCCATCGCATAGACCGCCTCGGTCTTTTCCTTCACCGAAAAGCTCGCTTGCGGATAGAAGGAGAATACGCGTCCGCCATTGGTGGCGAGTTCGGCCAGCACCTTGTCCTTGTCGGCGACCGAATACGGCGGCACGTCGAGCAGGCCGTCGAGATAGTCGTCGGGCGTCGTGCCGCCGGCATAGACGGTGCCGAGGCCGATCGTGTTGGTACCCGAGTAGAGCCCGTTCCCTGCCCAGGAATAAGCGAAATAGTTCAGCTCGCGGGTGTGGTCGGTGTAGCGCCCGCCGATCTTGATCGACTTGAGGAAATCGCCGTCGAACTTGTACTCGGCATCGGCGCGGACATACTTCTCCTCGTCGGGCGACAGGATGCGCCCGCCCCATGACCAGCTGTAATAATTGTTGAGATAGGCAGCCGACTTGGGATCGGTCGGCAGGCCGGGATAATTGACGGTCGCGCCCTTGCCGTCGATCGCGTAATTAACGCCGGTATTCCAATAGGTTTCCCAGGCATAGGTGTCCTTGGTGGCACCCATGCCCTTGGTGTAGCCGACCTCACCAGACAAGGTCAGGTGATCGGTCGGGTTCCATTTGGTCTCCAGGTTGATCACCCAGGTCGACGAATAAGCGTCGCGGAAGATGTCGTCCTGGACGCGGCCCTGGATCGGGTTGCCGTTGACATCGGTCGCGTTCCACGATGCCGCGGTCAGATATCCATTGGTGACGGTGTAATTGCCCAAGGCATAGGGGCGCGGGAGCCCTGTGACGGGGTCGATCCCCGGGGTCGAATTGGTCCCCATCACGCGGCTGATCCAGGCCATCGAGTTGCGGTTGACGTTGTTGGCGTCCATCCGCGTGTAGATGCCGTTGAGCGTCACCTCGAACCGGTCGTCGGGCTTGTATTGCAGCGCGACGGTGCCGCCCTTGCGGACGCGCTGCTGGCTGAAATAGGCAGCGCCGATCAAATTGGGCGCGGTCACGCTCTGGTTGGTCCCGGCGAAATTGGCATAAGTGGTATAGCCCAGGAACTCCTGGCCATCGCGGCGGAACTCGCGTTCCTGATAGAAGCCCGACACCAGGAAACCGACCGTACCGGCCTGGTTCTTCCAGCTGTAGAGCGCCGACACCTGCGGCTTAACCTTGTCGGCGAGGTCGTTGTAATTGGCCTGTGCAGTCAGGCTGAACGAGTTGCGCGGCAAATCGAGCGGCTTGCGGCTCGACAGGTTGATCGTGCCGCCGATGCCGCCCTCGACCAGGTCGGCCTGCGACGATTTATAGACCTCGAGCTTGCCGACGATTTCCGAGGGCAGCAGGCTGAAGTCGAAGCTGCGCCCGCCACTGGTCTGGTCGAGCACGAACCAATCGCCGGTCGCCACCGAATGGCCGTCGAGCAGGGTCAGGTTGAGCGTCGGGTCGGTCCCGCGGATCGACACCGACTGGTTCTCGCCGAAGCCGCCCGCCGCGGCCGAGCCGGTGACGACGTTGACGCCGGTCAGGCGGCCGAGCGAATCGGCGACGTTCTTGTCGGGGAATTTGCCGATGTCCTGCGCGGTCACGACTTCGGACACCATGTCGTTGTTGCGCTTCGAATCGAGCGATGCCTGGATCGAAGCGCGGATGCCGGTGACGACGATGTCCTTGCCGTTGTCGCCCTGCGCGTCGGTTGCCTGGCCGCTGCCGCCATCGGCCGGCGGCGCCACGGCCGGGGCGGTCTGCGCGAAGGCCGGGCCGGCCATAGTCAGCGCGAGTACGCTTGCGGTACAGGCGAACATCGCCCGACGCGTCTTGGCTTGGAACTTGACCATGATCTCCCCTTCACATCCTGGATTGGACCGGACCAAAGTACGACCAACCTTCCCTGTCCCACGCGTCCGGTCTCGTTCCGCGGCCGGATCACGCCTGTTACGGCCAGCATAAAGGATCATTGGTCATTAAATTGCAATACCAAAAACCATACCAGTATGAATACTTCTGCATTTGGTATTGAAATGGCATTATCTGTTGGCCTAAGGAAGGCCGTGTCAGGGGGTTGTCCGCCATGTTCGTCGATCGCGTAGGAAAGCTGCCGGAAGGGGATACCGCGCCGCTGTACCAGCAGCTGCAGCGGGTGCTGCGCAACGCGATCGAACGCCAGGTGCTCGCGCCCGACGAGGCGCTGCCGCCCGAGCGCGACCTTGCGCTCGCCTATAACGTGTCGCGCGTCACCGTGCGCAAGGCGCTCGACGGGCTGGTCGACGCGCGCCTGCTCAACCGGCGCCAGGGCGCGGGTACGTTCGTCGCCGCGCGCGTCGAGAAGAATTTCGCGACCATCTCGTCCTTCACCGAGGACATGATGTCGCGCGGCCGCGTGCCGAACAGCGAGTGGCTCGCGCGCACCGAAGGCGCGGTCGCACCCGACGAGGCGATGGCGCTCGGCCTCAGTCCGGGCAGCCAGGTCTATCGCTTCACTCGCATCCGCTATGCCGACGGGGTGTCGATGGCGCTCGAATATGCGACCGTGCCGGCGAGCTCACTGCGCAGCCTCGATGCCGTGACCGACTCGCTCTACGACGCGCTCGGCCCGGATCGCCCGGTCCGCGTACTGCAGCGGTTCCGCGCGGTGCTGTTCACCGACGAGCAGGCCGAATTGCTCAAGATCGACCGCAACTCGCCCGGTTTCGAGATCGAGCGCCGCGGCTATACCCAGGACGGGCGCACGGTCGAGTTCACCAAATCATGGTATAGGGGCGATGCCTATGACTTCGTCGCCGAACTGAACGTCCCGCCAGCCTGAGTTCCAGCAAGTGCCGCTCCGCCCCCAGGATACCTTGATGTTCGCCGAAGCCGCCGAAGCGGCGCAGGCGGTCGCGCGCCAGGCCGAGCGCCAGCGCGATGTACGGACGGCGCTCGCGGCGACCTTGCGCCGGGATCCTCCGCGCGCGTTCGTCACCCTGGCGCGCGGCAGCTCGGACAATGCCGCGACCGTCGCGCGCTATCTGGTCGAAACGCATCTGCGGCTGCTGACCAGTTCGGCCGCGCCGTCGGTCACCTCGGTCTACGATTCGGCGCCCGATTATGCCGGCACGCTGATGCTGGCGATCTCGCAATCGGGCCGCAGCCCCGATTTGATCGCCGCCGCCGACACCGCCAAGGCCGGCGGCGCGCGGCTGGTCGCGTTGGTCAATGACGAAAGCTCGCCGCTGGCGGCCGCCGCCGACACCTTCCTGCCGCTCGCGGCCGGGCCGGAAAAGAGCGTCGCGGCGACCAAATCGTTCATCACCAGCGTCGCCGCCTTAATCCATCTGATCGCCGACTGGGCGCAGGATGCCGAGCTGCTCGCTGCGCTCGACGGCCTGCCCACCTTGCTCGACCGCGCCTGGGCGCTCGACTGGTCGGCGGCGATCGAGCCGCTGTGCCATGCGACCAATCTCTTCGTCGTCGCGCGCGGCCCCGCCTTCGGCGTCGCGCAGGAAATGGCGCTCAAGATCAAGGAGACCTGCGGCTTCCATGCCGAGGCGTTCAGCGCCGCCGAGGTCCGCCACGGCCCGATGGCGATCGTCGAAAAGGGCTTTCCGGTGCTGCTGCTCGGACAGGACGACGAATCGCGCGACAGCGTCGCCGACCTCGCCCCCGACTTCGCCGATCGCGGCGCGCTGGTGCTGAGCGCGGGGCTGGGCGACGTCCCCGGCCTCCGCCTGCCCGCGCTCGACGCGCACCCGGCGCTCCAGCCCCTGCTCCTCGTCCAGAGCTTCTATCGGCTGGCAAACGCATTGGCGGTTGCGCGCGGGCGCGATCCGGACCATCCCCCGCACCTCGCCAAGGTGACCGAGACAGTATGACGCGCACTGCCCTGACCAATATCCGCGTGCTGCTGCCGTCCGGGCTACGCGACGACGTCTGCGTGGTGATCGGCGATGGCGAGATCTGCGCGATTTCGTCGGCCCCACCGCAGGACGCGCGGATCGTCGATCTCGGTGGCCGGCGACTGCTGCCCGGCTTCATCGATACCCAGGTCAATGGCGGCGGCGGGCGGCTGTTCAACGACGATCCCAGCGTCGAGACGATCCGCGTCATCGCCGAGACGCATCGCCGCTACGGCACCACCGGCCTGCTGCCGACGCTGATCAGCGACGATCTGTCGGTGGTCGAAGCGGGCATCCGCGCGGTCGACGCCGCGATCGAGGCGGGCGTGCCCGGCGTGCTTGGCATCCATATCGAGGGACCGTTCCTCTCCAGCGCGCGCCACGGCATCCATTCGGTCGACAAGCTCCAGTCGCTGCACGACGATTATCTCGACCTGCTGACCTCGGCGAAGCGCGGCAAGACGATGGTCACGCTCGCGCCCGAATGCGCGACGCCGACGCAGATTGCACATCTCGCCGCCAAGGGCGTCGTCGTCAGCGCCGGGCATTCTGATGCGCGCTACGAGACCGTGCGCGCCGCGATCGATGCCGGGCTCAGCGGCTTCACCCATTTGTTCAACGCGATGTCGCAGCTCGCCAATCGCGCGCCGGGCATGGTCGGCGCCGCGCTCGAAGACGACAGCACCTATGCCGGCATCATCGCCGACGGCCACCATCTGCACGACGCGACCCTGCGCGTCGCGGTCCGCGCCAAGGGCCAGCACCGGCTGATGCTGGTGACCGACGCGATGCCGAGCGTCGGCAGCGACGAGCCGCGCTTCATCCTCCAGGGGCGCGAGATCTGGCGTGACGGCGACACGCTCCACGGCGCCGACGGCGTGCTCGCCGGCTCGACGCTGACCATGGCGGGCGCGGTCAAGGGCATGATCGAGCGCGGTCGTGTGCCCCTCGCCGCCGCCGTGACGATGGCCTCGGCGACGCCGGCGGCGTTCCTCGGCCTCGGCGATCGCACCGGCACGATCGCCGCCGGCATGCGCGCCGATCTCGTGCTGATCGACGACGATTACAGCGTCCGCGAGACGTGGATCGGCGGAGAGCCGAGCGGGGTCGCGCACGCTGCAGCGGTTGCCGCGAAATAATTCCGAAGCACTGCGTTCACTTCGCGCTTCCCCGGCGAAGGTCGGGGCCCAGCCGCGATCGGCCTATAGCGGCGGGATGTCCTCGCCAGTTCATCGAAACTGGGCCCCGGCCTTCGCCGGGGAAGCGTTGAGGCAAGTTCGGCAGCTTGAACACTTAGCGCGACATCATCTGCCCGAGCTGGCGCCGGACGCGCACCTTGCTTTCCTCGCTCAGCGTCCCCCGGATGCCGCGCCGCTCCTCGGGCACGTAATCGAGCGGCGGGCCGAACACGAACTGGTCGAACATCGCCCGCCACGCCGCGCGCTGGTTCTCGGGCAGGCCCGAAAAGGCCAGGATCGCGTGGACCATCGTGTCGATCGGCGCGAGGCCGGGTTGCGGCGTCGGCGCCTCGTCCCACCAGTAATTGACCAGGATGCTGATGGGATCGAGCGAGCGAACGTGGTGCCACCACATGTGCGGAATGAACAACGCGTCGCCGGGTTCGAGCTCGGCGACCTGCGCGTGGGCCATCGCTTCGCGCGCGAGCGGGAAACGGTCGAAATCGGGCGCGTCGGGATCGAACAGGCCGATCGGCGTCCCGGCGGGCGTGAACTCGATCGGCCCGATATAGAGGTTCGCGACCTGATCGGGCGGGAACAGGGTGAAGCGCCGCCGCCCCGCCATCACCACCGCGATATTGCTGTTCATGTCGTGGTGCGTCGCCACGGTGATGCGATTGCCGATCCAGACGCGCGGGGCGACGCCCTCGGGCACCAAGGCGATCCGGTTCTCCGCCTCGAAGCCCGGCAGCGATTCGGGCACCAACACCGCCTGCGCGGCGATCGCCGAGGGCTGGGCCACGCGGGCAGCGGTGTCGAGCCGGGCGAACAGCTCCGCGATCGTCCCCGACTCGCGAACGAAGGTCAGCGCCGACAGGTCGGGCGTATAGGCCAGCCGGCCGTCTGCCTCGGGCGGTGCGATGGCGATCCCGATCGGCTTGCCGGTATCGAATCGCGCGAGATAGGCGCCGGGATCCTCGGCCCGGACCGCCGGCCAGTCGGCGGCGATCCCGCGGAAGATCGCCGGCGCCGTACGGTCGGCCAGCCTGACGGCACCGTCCGGCGCCAGTTCCTCGACCCTGTTCATGGTGCGACTATGCCGGGAACCGCGCCGTGCTGACAACCGCCCAAGCCGGGTAGGGCGCCGGTCTGGACAAACCCTGCCTCGATAATTATCTACCGACCGTTATGGAAACAGCCATCCTTCGTGGCCGCCCCCGCGAATTCGACGTCGACGATGCGTTGACGGCGGCGCTGCGCGTGTTCTGGAGCAAGGGGTATGAGGGCGCGTCGATGACCGACCTCACCGATGCGATGGGCATCACCCGGCCCAGCCTGTACGCCGCGTTCGGCAACAAGGAGTCGCTGTTTCGCAAGGCGCTCGACCTCTACGAGCGCGAGAAGCTCTGCTATATAGGCCAGGCGCTCGAGGCGCCGACCGCCCGCGGCGTCGCCGAACGGCTGCTCAACGGCAGTCTCGAGAACCAGACCAGTCGCGACGATCCCCGGGGCTGTCTCGGCGTGATCAGTTCGGTCGCCTGCGGCGCCGAGGCTGATTGCATCCGCCAGGAAGTGCTCGAGCGCGGCAGGATCGCGCACCAGGCGTTGATCGAACGGATGGAGCGCGCGGTCGACGAAGGCGATTTCCACGCGCCGGTCGATCCCGAAGGCATCACCAAATATCTCACCGCGATCCTACAAGGCATGGCGGTGCAGGCGGGCGCGGGAGCCTCACGCGCGGACCTGCAGCGGCTGGTCGACACCACGCTTGCGGTCTGGCCCAGCCGCTGATCGGCGGCGCCGATCGGCACCAATTGACAAGGCGGACTTTACGCCGCATTGCAAAAAATATCGCTCGGTACAGAATTTTCCCTTGAACCCTTCCGGCCAAGTTTCTATACTGGTCGGTACAGAAGATGGACACCCCTTCAGGGGACGTCCGCAGGGCAAAGGGAAGAAGACCGCGGGAGCGGCCGAACGGACCCCTGATCCGAGTTTGCGTATTTAAGGATGGTTCCTCGCCCCCGGCGTCGATCGCGACACCGGCGCGCGATCCGTCACGACTGGACCCGAACAACCCGGCGACGACCCCGATCGCCGGGCATGGGCCGCCGCACGCCCCCTGCGGCGGCCCCAACGACAAGGAGGAAACGCCATGGCCTATCTCGAATTCGCACCCGCCGGCGGCGGCGCGTTGCTCGACCGGTCGCCGGTGGCACCCCGCAGCTTCAAGCCGAAGCTGGCCGATTTCACCCAGCTCGAGTGGCAGGTCGTCGACATCGCCCAGCGCGACCGGCTGTCGTCGATCCATCGCCCCGGCCCGTTCGTGCGGGCGTTCCGCTGGGCGTTCGGCGGCGCGGTCAAGACCGCCCTGTCCGATCCCCGGCTCGAGGCGCTGCGCCGCATCGCGGTGCTGAGCTGGTACCGCGGCTTCGCCGTCGCGCCGGCCGAGGTCCGCGCCTTCCTCGCGGCGGGCTTCACGCTCGACCAGTACGAAACCCTGCTCGCGCGGATCCAAACGGTCCGCGCCACCCTTCCCCGGAGCTTCCGCCGATGAACATGATCGCCCCGATCAACGACGACGCCACCGCGCAGCCGCTCGACGGCGCTGCGCCGGCGGCCAACCGATGGTGGCAGCGCGCCGCCTGGGTCGTTGCCCCCGTCCTGCTCGCCGGTGCCGGTTATGGCCTGGTCCATCGCTCGGCCCCGGCGATGGCCGCGCCGCCGCCGCCCACCGTCACCGTCGCCAATCCGCTGGAACGCGGCGTGACCGAATGGGACGATTATGTCGGCCGCTTCGAGCCGAGCCGCTCGGTCGAGGTGCGTCCGCGCGTCTCGGGCGCGGTGACCGCGATCCACTTCACCGACGGCCAGATCGTCAAGGCCGGCCAGCCGCTCTTCACGATCGACCAGCGTCCCTATGCCGCGGCTCTGGCCGAGGCTCGCGCCGGCGTCGCCACCGCCAATAGCGACCTGGCGCTCGCTCGCGCCGATTACGACCGCGCCTCGCGGCTGGTCGACGTCGACGCGGTGTCGAAGAGCGAAGTCGACCGCCTCCGCGCCCGCGTCCAGGCCGCCACCGCCGCGCTGGCCGCGGCCGATGCCCGCGTTCGCTCGCGCGCGCTCGACATGGAGTTCACATTGGTCCGGGCGCCGATCTCGGGCCGCATCTCGGACCGCAAGGTCGATGCCGGCAACCTGGTCGCGGCGGGCGAAGGCGGTAACGCCACCTTGCTCACCACGATCAACGCGCTCGACCCGATCTATTTCAGCTTCGACGGGTCGGAAGCCTTGTTCCTCAAGGCCAAGCGCGCCGGCGCCGGTGCCGCCTCGCCGATCGAGGTCAAGCTGCAGGACGAGGCCGATTATCGCTGGAAGGGCAGACTCGACTTCACCGACAACGGGCTCGACCCCAAGTCGGGGACGATCCGCGGTCGCGCGGTGCTCGACAATCCGGGGCTGTTCCTGACGCCCGGCATGTTCGGCAACATGCGGCTCGCCAGCGGCGGCAAGACCCGCGCGCTGATGGTGCCCGACACCGCGATCGTCACCGACCAGGCGCGCAAGACGGTACTGGTGGTCGCCAAGGACGGCAGCGTCTCGGCCAAGCCGGTCCAGCTCGGTCCGGTGGTCGACGGCCTGCGGGTGATCCGCGGCGGGCTCGCCCCGAGCGACCGCGTGGTGATCGTCGGCACGCAGATGGCGCAGCCCGGGTCCAAGGTGCAGACGCTGGCGGGCAAGATCGCGCCGGTGGTGCCCGCCGCCGCGGCTCCAGAATTGTCCGCGCCGCCCGCCGGCCAGGCCACGCTCGCCCAGTAACGCCTCCCTCTCTTCCCCCGTTCGCCCGAGCGTATCGACGGGCGCTGAGCTGCCCGGTGCTTCGGCGGGCTCGGCACGGACGGGGGAAGAGACATCCCGACGTTTCGCCTCTCTCTTCGAGGAATAGGAATCATGCGCCTGTCGCGCTTCTTCATCACGCGCCCGATCTTCGCCGCGGTCATCGCGGTGGTGATCACCATCATCGGCGCGATCGCCTGGATCGGCCTGCCGGTCTCGCAATATCCCGACATCGTGCCGCCGACCGTGACGGTCAGCGCCTCCTATCCCGGCGCCTCGGCCGAAACGGTCGCGGAGACCGTCGCCGCGCCGATCGAGCAGGAGATCAACGGCGTCGACAACATGCTGTACCAGTCGAGCCAGTCGACCGGCGACGGCAACGTCACGATCACCGTCACCTTCAAGCAGGGCACCAACCTCGATGCCGCGCAGGTGCTGGTGCAGAACCGCGTCGCGATCGCCGTGCCGCGGCTGCCCGAAGAAGCGCAGCGGCTCGGCGTCGTCACGCGCAAGACCTCGCCCGACTTCCTGATGGTCGTGAACCTGGTCTCGCCCGACAATTCGCTCGATCGCGGCTATCTCTCCAATTACGCGCTGACCCAGGTCCGCGATCGCCTGAGCCGTATCGACGGCGTCGGCGACGTCCGCCTGTTCGGCAGCCGCGATTACGCGATGCGCGTGTGGATCGACCCCAATCGCGCCGCCGCACTCGACCTGACCGCGGGCGAGATCGTCCAGGCGTTGCGCGCGCAGAACGTCCAGGTCGCCGCCGGCTCGCTCGGCCAGCCGCCCTACACCCAGGGCAATGCCTTCCAGTTCAACGTCGAGACGCAGGGTCGCCTGACCGACCCCGCGCAATTCGCCAATGTCGTGATCCGCTCGGACCCCGACGGCCGCCAGGTTCGCGTGTCCGACGTGGCGCGGGTCGAGCTCGGCGCTGCCGACTATAATTCCAACACCTATCTCTCGGGCAAGCCGACCGTCGTGCTGGGCATCTTCCAGCGCCCCGGATCGAACGCGCTCGCCGCCGCCGAAAAGGTGAAGGCGGAAATGGACGCGATGGCGCTGAAGTTTCCCAAGGGCCTCGCCTATAGCGTGATCTGGAACCCGACCGACTTCATCCAGCAATCGGTCGACGCGGTGATGCACACCCTGATCGAGGCGATCGCGCTGGTCGTGCTGGTGATCCTGGTCTTCCTGCAGAAATGGCGCGCCGCGATCATCCCGGTGGTGGCAATCCCGGTATCGCTGATCGGCACCTTCGCGGTGCTCGCCGCCTTCGGCTATTCGCTCAACAATTTGTCGCTGTTCGGCCTGGTGCTGGCGATCGGCATCGTCGTCGACGACGCGATCGTCGTGGTCGAGAATGTCGAGCGCAACCTCGAACATGGGCTGAGCCCATTGGAGGCCGCGCGCACCTCGATGGACGAAGTGTCGGCCGCGCTGGTCGCGATCGTCCTGGTGCTCTGCGCGGTGTTCGTGCCGACCCTGTTCCTGACCGGACTGTCGGGCGCCTTCTACCAGCAGTTCGCGGTCACCATCACCACCGCGACGATCATCTCGCTGCTGCTGTCGCTCACCCTCTCGCCCGCGCTCGCCGCCTTGCTGCTGCGCCCGCGCGCCGAGGAAACCAAAGGCGGTCGCCTGCACCAGTTCGTGCTGGCAGCGGGCGACCGCTTCAACCGCGGCTTCGAGCGGATGAGCAACGGCTATGCCCGCCTCACCGCGCGCCTGGTCGCCAAGCCCAAGCGGATGATGACGATCTATGGCGGCCTGATCGCGGCCACCGCGGCCTTGTTCTACGCGACGCCGACCGGGTTCATCCCGGCGCAGGACCAAGGCTATTTCCTGACCGTCATCTCGCTGCCGCCCGGCGCTTCGGTCGAACGCACCGACGCGGTGATGCGCAAGGTCGCCGACCGCATCCTGCCGCTGAAGGGCGTCAAGGGCGCGGTGATGCTCGCCGGGTTCGACGGGCCGTCGCAGACGCTCGCGCCGAATTCGGCCGCCGCCTACATCCCCTTGAAGTCGTTCGAGGAGCGCAGGAAGCTCGGCGTCACGCTCCAGGGGATCATGGACGAGGCGCGCAAGGCGACCGCCGACATCAACGAAGCGCGGCTGATGATCGTGCCCCCGCCGCTGATCCAGGGGATCGGCTCGGCCGGTGGTTATCGCATGATGGTCGAGGACCGCGGCGGCCATGGCTATGCCGACCTCGCCGCCAAGTCGTACGGGCTGATCGGCAAGGCCAACCAGACGCCGGGGTTGAACCAGGTCTATACCTTCTTCGACACCAACACGCCGCGCGTCTTCGCCGATATCGACCGCGCGAAGGCCGACCTGATCGGCGTGCCGCCCGAGCGCGTGTTCGAAGCGCTCAACGTCTATCTCGGCTCGGCCTATGTGAACGACTTCAACCTGCTGGGCCGCACCTATCGCGTCACCGCGCAGGCCGATGCCCCGTTCCGCGCGACCGTCGCCGATATCGCCAACCTCAAGACGCGGTCGAACTCGGGCGAGATGGTACCGATCGGATCGGTCGCCAATTTCAGCGACAAGACCGGGCCGTATCGCGTCGTCCGCTACAATTTGTTCCCCGCGGTCGAGGTCGATGGCGACACCGCGGCCGGTTACTCGTCGGGTCAGTCATTGAAGACCTTCGAGAAGCTCGCCGCCGACAACCTGCCCGCTGATTACGGCACCGAATGGACCGGCATCGCCTATCAGCAGAAGGCGGCGGGAAGCACCGCCGGCGTCGTCTTCGCGCTCGCCGTGGTGTTCGTCTTCCTGGTGCTGGCGGCGCAATATGAGAGCCTGGTGCTGCCGCTGTCGATCATCCTGATCGTGCCGATGTGCCTGCTCGCCGCGATGGTCGGGGTGAACTTGCGGGGCATGGACAATAACGTCCTGACCCAGATCGGCCTCGTCGTGCTGATCGCCCTCGCCGCGAAAAACGCGATCCTGATCGTCGAATTCGCCAAGCAGGGTGAGGAGCAGCAGGGCCTGTCCCCGGCACGTGCCGCGGTTCAGGCAGCGCAGACCCGGTTGCGCCCGATCCTGATGACCAGCTTCGCCTTCATCCTGGGCACGGTGCCCCTGCTGATCGCGAGCGGCGCGGGGTCCGAGCTCCGCCAGGCGCTGGGCACCGCGGTGTTCTTCGGGATGATCGGCGTCACTGCCTTCGGCCTGCTGTTCACCCCTACTTTCTACGTCGTGTGCCGCGCGCTGGGCGATCGCATCGCCCACGCGCGCGGCAAGCGGCCCGCCGCCGGTCCGGACCTGTCCGGATCGCTGCAGCCGGCCGAATGAGGAGTCTTCCGATGCGCTCGTTTCGCCTGATCGTCCCGATGGTTTCCGCGCTGGCGCTCGCCGCCTGCGCGGCGGGGCCGAACTATGTCGCCCCCATCACCCCGCCGACCGCCGCCGGCCAGTTCGTCTCGGCCGCTTCGCCCGCGCTGAGCAGCGACCCCGCCGCGTCCAATTGGTGGCGGCTCTACCAGGATCCGGTGCTCGACGGGCTGATCGCCGACGCGCTCAAGTCGAACACCGATATCCGCGTCGCGGTCGCGCATCTCGAAAAGGCACGCGCCTCGCTCCGCGGCGCGCGGAGCGACCGGCTGCCCTCGACCGGGCTCGCCGCCGGTACGACCTACGGCCGCCTGCCCGAAAGCCAGCGCGCGCCCGGCGCGCCGCGCGAGGATTGGTCGATCGATGCCGGCCTGTCGGTGTCGTACGAGGTCGACCTGTTCGGCCGCGTCAGCCGCGGGATCGAAGCGGCGCGCGGCGACGAGGCAGCCGCCGCGGCCGATGCCGATGCGGTCCGCGTCGCGGTGGTCGCCGACACCACGCGCGCTTATGCCGACGCCGCGTCGGGCGCCGCGCGATTGAAGGTCGCCAACCAGATCGTCGAGCTGCTCGACAAGTCGCTGCTGCTCACCCAGCGCCGCCACGAGGCCGGGCTCGCGACCCAGCTCGATGTTTCGCGTATCGCTACACTTCGTCAGCAGCGCGCCGCAGACATTCCCGCGCTTGAAGCCGATCGCCAGGCCGCCCTGTTCCGCCTGGCGACGCTGACCGGCCGCGCGCCCGCCGACCTGCCGACCACAGCGGGCGAGCGCAATGTGGGGCTCGAGATCACCCAGCCGATCCCGGTCGGCGATGGCGCAGCCCTGCTCAAGCGCCGCCCCGACGTGCTCGCCGCCGACCGCCGGCTCGCCGCCGATACCGCGCGGATCGGGGTCGCCACCGCCGACCTCTATCCGCACATCACCCTGGGCGCCTCGGTCGGCTCGACCGGACCCAATATCGGCGACGTGTTCGGCGGCGGTCCGCTGCGCTGGCTGCTCGGCCCGCTGATCAACTGGGCCTTCCCCAACCAGGAAGGCGCGCGCGCCAAGATCGCTGCCGCCAAGGCCGACACCCAGGCGTCACTCGCGACGTTCGACGGCACCGTGCTGCGCGCGCTCGAGGAAACCGAGACCGCGCTCAACGGTTATGCGCGCGCGCTCGACCGCCGCGTCGCCCTGAAGGCGGCGCGCGACGAAGCGGCGAAGGCGGCCGCGATCACCCGCGCGCAGCAGCGCGAGGGCGCGGTCGACTCGCTGGCATGGCTCGATTCCGAGCGCACTTATGCCGAGACCGAGGCGGCGCTTGCCGAACAGGACGCGCGGATCGCCGACGCCCAGATCGACGTGTTCCGCGCGCTTGCCGGCGGTTGGTCATAGGCGACCGGCCGCCGGCGCGGTGATCAGAACGGCCGTCCCGCGACGAGCGCGGTCAGCGCGACATATTCCGCCCGCAGGCAATTGCTGACGAAGTCGAGGCCGTCGCGGGTCAGGCCGACCAACGTCCGCCGCGCGTCGTCGGGATCGGCCATCCGCGTCACATACCCGCTTTCCATCAGGTTGGTGACGTGACGCAATCCCGTCGAATGCGGCGCCCGGCTGGCCAGGCACGCGTCACCCGTCGGCACCGCACGCCGTTCCGACGCCGAGATGTAGAGGTCGAGCAGGATGTTCCACTGCGAACTCACCAGACGAAGGTCGGAGCCGATGCCCGCGCGGCGCCCTGCCATCTTGAGCTGGAACCTGGCATAAGCGACTAGATCGCTATCGGCGGCCGGGACCCCGAGTTCGTACGCCCCGATTTCTCCCAAGCCCGGCGAAACCGGTGAGCGGAGATTGCTCCGATCAAGAGACTCACCATCAGCGGCCAGGCCCATAAAGGCTGCGTGGCGCCGTAGAGATGCCTGGGAAGTTCCGGATTCATGATGGCGGGAAGATGCGCGAGGCATCCGCCCAATTGTGATGCTGCTGCCCATATAGGCCAAAACCTCGTACTCTGGCCGGCGATCACGACGAGGACGATCAGCAAGATGACGTCCACAACGATCACGCCCCAATTTGGACCTTGCCATTGCGTTCCGAAAAAATCGGTCGTCGTGGTGGCGACGACGGCGATGAACAGAGCAGTCGCAACGCGCCGCTCGGTCACGCCGCCCCGGAACCATGCGAATGCGCACAGGGCCGGTAACGCAAAGACCTGGAGAACAAGGCCGACGAAGAGGAACGTCTTCATGATGATACTTCCTCTACATCGGCCAGCGAAATTACCCAGCCCGTGCCGCGCGGCAGGCGGTCAAAAGCTGCTGCCCTGGGTGCAGCCGACATCGGCTCCATCCAGCCCCAGCAAATCACGCGTGCCCGAGAGCCGCTGATGGCATTTGATCGTCTGTTCGCGCACCTCGAACAGGCGCGTGAGCGAATCCGCCGCGAGCATCGCCGCGTCATGGCCCAGCTGGATCGAGGCGCCCATTTCCATGCGGCCACGGACGATCGAGCTGATCAGGTCGGTTTGCGCGACGATAGCATTGTCGATGCCGGTTTCGGCCGGCAACAGCGCACGCAGGACCTTGCGCGCTACCGCTAGTTCGTTCGTCGGAACCGACTCGACGTTGCTTGTACGGATAGATGCAATGGACATGATTTCCCCTCCGCCGGCGCGCGGAGGCCCGGCACAATCAAAACCTACTGCTGAGGAGCGCCTACGGGCGCTGGGTGAAGACGTTGATGGCGAGAATATAAAGCGACATGGCCGCCACCATCAGCGCCGCCGCGACAAAGATCGCGGCAATGGTTCCAGGATAGCTCAGGTCATTGGTCGGCCTTCCTCGTGTGGGGAACGGCCAGGGCAGCCGTCCGAGCCACGAGGAAGACATGGGGGAATGCTCGTTCTCAACGCCGGAAATTGCCGATGAGGAAAAACCCCCTATCGCCAAGCCGCCACTGACCAGCGCGCGAACGGCGCTGTCGCGATCGCTGAAACCCAGCTTGCGCACCGCGTTGGCGATATAGGCATCGACGGTCTTGGGGGAGAGGTTGAGATCGGCGGCGATGTCCTTGGTACGCTTGTGCTGCGCGACACCCTTGAGACATTCGATCTCCCGGGGGCTCAACGAGGAAAAGCGCGAATCGTCCATCATGCGAAGCTAATACGGTACCAACCCATTTTGGACCGTTTAGCCATTTTGGGGACAGAAAGACAGCGCCACGACCGCGCGGCGTCCGATTGGCGGGCGATGGCGGCGCGAGAAAAGCGCGGGACGCCGGTCGCAGCACCGGTCCGAACGTGCCGCTCGCGCATCCACATCGAGTAGGTTCAATCCGGATAAATCGTTCCGCTCGCTCCGGCACCGCGACACACTTTTGCGACAAACCGCGCCTAGCGTCGCGCCCGCGGACCGCCGTCTGGAGCGCGTAGGGGGATCGGGAACAGCGGGCATGACCGGCGTCGTCATCGCCATCATCGTGGTCGCAATGCTCGGGCAGCTGCCGAAGCTGCTGGGCGGGCGGCGGGCCACCGGCTGGTTGGCGCCGGCGCCGCTGGCGGACCGGCGCTTGCCGATGCCCGCGTGGTCTGAGGCCCAGGACGAAGAAGAGATCGAGCCCGACGAGAGCGACTCCGACGAGCCCGCGCCGACAGCGCCCACGCCGCGGAGATCGGCCGGGCGCCGCGCGCATTACCTGCTCGGCGGCGCGCCCGCTGCCGCCAACACCGACCGGACGCGGGCGATGATGGACCAGTTCTCCGCCCCGGGCCTCTGCACGCCCCGCAAGCGCCGGGCGCGGTAGCGGAGCCCCATCCGACCACCATCCACCACGCAACCACCAATCACCAATCACCAATCACCGACCCATCATCAAACGAGAGGATCTACGCATGGCACTCACTCGGCAGGTCATCAGCACGTTGCGCGACGACGGCACCGATGCGCTGGGCACCCGCACCGTCGCGATGAAGGTCGGCGACGCGAGCATCGTCTCGGGGTCGCTGCTCACGGTCGAGAGCAACCATTTCTGCGTGCTCAAGTCGCGCGGCGCGGTGCTCAACGTCTACGACACCGGCCAATATGCGCTCGAGACGTCGAACGCGCCGATCATCGGGTCGATCTCGCAGGGGTTCTTCGGCGGCAATTCGCCGTGGCAGTACGAAGTCATCTACATCAACCGCTCGAAGCTGCTGGTCCGCAACGAGGGCGTCGCGACCTCGGCCGAAATGGCCGAGATGTCGTACGTGGTCGATTATTACATCCACATCGATTCGAAGGAGGAGGCGCTCGACCTCATCACCCACATGCCGTTCGCCGGGATCGAGATCGATACCGCGGAGATCGCCGAATATGCCGGCCCCGCGATCGAACAGGCGATCAACCAGGTGATCCAGATCACCAAGATGGAGAATATCAACGAGCGCATCAACGACGTGCGCGAGCTGGTGAAGCAGCATCTCGGCGACTTCCTCAAGGTCTACGGCATCATGCTCAACGACCTCAAGGTCCTGATCATGCCGCGCGACGAGCGGATGCGCGAGCTGATCTCGCTCCAGGCGATCGGCCTCAGCCCGATCGAGGCGGTGCGCTATTATCTCGCGCTCAGGATGGCCGACCAGGGGCTGATCTCGGCGCCCAACGCCGCGTGCGGCCTGCCCTTCAACATCGGGGCAGAGGCGACCGGCGTGCTGCCGCTGGGCGACGTGACCGCGCCGGTCAGGAAATGACCGGCTTCTACGACGTCGGGCCGCTGACGCAGGTCGGGATCAACCTGTTCCACGGCTATGGCTACAATTTCTACCGCGAAGAGAACCAGCTCCGGGCCGACGACCAGAAGGTCCGGACCTTGGTCTGCGAATTGCTGGCGCGCGCGCTGAAGGCGGTGGCAGCGGCGGAAGGCATTTTCCGCCGCGAGCGCATCCCGCCGCTGACGCGTGCCAACCCCTTTCCGCCGCCCGAGATCGTCGCCGACGCGCGGCGGCTGGAGGCGCTGGGGCAGGCGATCAACGGCGTGGAGGGCCAGGTCCGCCACGCCCCGGTGCCGGAGAACGACCGCATGACGCAGCGCTTCCGCGAGGCAGGCGCGACGCTGAGCGCGCTGGTCGACAAGGACGCGCTGCTGGTGGGGCAGGCCGATACGCTCCGCGCCATGGTCGAGGGCAAGAAGCCCGACGACATCCTGGCTGGGCTCGCCGAGATCGAGGACGGCGTGGCGGCGATCACCGCGACGCTCGCCGAACGGCGGATCATGACGCTCTGAACGGTTGCCTGCTCCGCGGAAGGCGGGGATGATGTGCGCCGATCTGCGAAACGTGACGTGCTCCTGCGCAAGCAGGAGCCCAGGGCAGCGAAGTACCTGATTACCCTGGGTTCCTGCTTTCGCAGGAACGCAAAAGCACGCACGCAGACGACCGGGCTTGCGGCGACGCGTGTTGGTGGATTACGAGGCCAGCACACCAACAACAGGAATGGTCGCATGATCCGCCCGCTGCTCGCCTCGCTTGCGCTGTTCGCCGCCGTTCCCGCGGCCCTCGCCCCGACCGCCGCGGTCGCGGCGCCCGCGCCAGCGGCGGTCGCGCTCGCCGAGAAGGCGTTGGCGGCGCAGGGCGGCCGGGCGAAGCTCGAAGCGGTCAAGCTGGTCCAGCTGCGCGCGATCATCCATCGTCAGGCGCTCGAACAATCGGTGCGGCCCGAGGGCCCCTATTTCGAGGCGGTGAGCGACGTCACCGAGACGCGCCGCTTCGCTGACCCGGCGCTGCGCCAGCAGATGAAGTCGCGCGGCTTCCTCGGGAGCTGGTGGGTCAATCCCGAGTGGAGCGACTCCGCGACGCTGGTCACCGGCGGCGCGGCGCTCGCCTGGCGCGGCGGGAAGTGGGTGCCCGGATCGCAGGCCGGCGTCGAGACCGCCGAGGAATCGCTCGCGCTCGGCCCCGAGCGCGTGCTGCTCACCGCGCTGGCCGCCGACGACCTCAGTATCGGCGCGCCCGTGCAGCTCCACGGCTTCGCCCACGACACGCTGCGCTTCGGCTTCCGCGGCGCGCGGGTCACCTTGCTGCTGATCCCCGAGAGCCATCTGATCGCCGCGGTCGATGTGGTCGAGGCGCATCCGCTCGACATCTTCCTGGCGCCGTGGGGCGACCTCCGCTCGCATGTCGAATGGGGTGCCTGGACGCTCGAGCCCAACGGCATCCGCTATCCGCGGCAATGGACGATCGACATCAACGGCGGACGCGAGCGGTCGGTGCTGATCGACCAGGTGGCGTTCGACCCGGCGATCGACGCCAGGGACCTGACGGCCGACGCCGACACGATCGCCGCCGCCCGGCACGCCGCGCGCGCGATCGCCGACATCCCCTTCTCGACCGCGCGCAGCGTCGCGCCGGCGCCGGGGATCACGCTCGTCCAGGGCGCGTGGAACATCGTCCTGGTCAAGGGCGCCGACGGCGTGACGGTGATCGAGGCGCCGATCTCGGGCAATTTCGCCAAGGGCGCGCTCGACCATGCCCGCACGCTGGGCCCGGTCCGGCGCGTCATCACCACCTCGGACAGCTGGCCGCACATCGCCGGCCTGCGCGAGGTCGCGGCGGAGGGCGTTCCGCTCATCGCGCTCGACCGCAACCAGCCGGTGATCGCGCGCCTGTTCGCGGCGCCGCATACGCTTTCCCCCGACAGCCTGGCGCGCAAGCCCGCCAAGCTCCGCCTCACGCTCGTCTCGCGCCCCGTGACGCTGGGCAGCGGCGATAATGCGATGCGGCTGATCCCGTTCCACACCGCCACCGGCGAACGCCAGATGGCGATCTATTGGCCGAAGCATAAGCTGCTCTACACCAGCGACCTGATGGCCGTGCAGCCGGACGGCGTCTGGCTCCCGCAATATCGCGACGAGGTCGCCGAGATGATCGCGCGCGAGGGACTGGACGTCGAGACGGTGTTCGGGATGCATTATGCGCCGGTGGCGTGGGCGACGGTGCGGGGGTTGCCGGGGGTGGCGGGGTGAGGGGTGAGGTGCGTTGCGCCCCAATATCCGCCGTTCAGCTGCTGTATGACACATCATGAAAGCTGCCCTTCTCTCGGGTAGGGTAGATTAGCTGCTCCCCACGGTCCGGAAGGCGACAATCTACCCACAGATCAAAACTGTCCGCCGATATCAATTAAGGTGTTCGCTCCGAAGAAATCGGTCAGCGTTCGACACTCATCATCTAATATCTTGATAAACAAGAAGACTAGCTTCTATTCTCAAGATGCACCTATGCGAATTTCGAGGGTAGACCAGCGCCCAGCCCCTTTGTCTTCGGGTACATGTTCAGAAATTTCAGATACTGTCCGGACAAATAAGCGCTCCGCCTTCATATCCCAGACATGGAATTGATATGCCTCACCAACATCCAGACACTTCTTCCACTCATTGCGCGTGAGAAAAAAGCGGAGTGGCGATGCAGTGGTCGATTTCACCTCGACCATGCGGGTGGTGAGACCATGTGACCCGTGATCGTATGACAGGATGTCATAGCCGGCCCAATTGTCCTCAATGGCCATCCATACCGGCTCCCGATCGATGCCAAGTTCAGCCAGCCGCTTGCGCTCGAATTCCAGGCTCAATTTTTCGGCAGCTCGCGCCTGCCGCATCTTTTCAATATCTGTTGCGGATCGCGTTTTGCCAGCGACGGCATCCCACCATTCGATAATCTTTGGCGTGGGCGGGTCGTCCATCAATCCAGATGCTTCAAAGCATTGTGCCGCGTCGCGTTCGAGCTTCTGCACAAAAGATTTTCGGCCATACGGGATTGTGCGAACCCAAAGCGGTCGATGCACAACGATGCAGGCCTCGATGCAAAGACGGTAGAAATCGACGGATTCGATACTCTCAGCCTCGACCGCAACAAGACCGTCGAGCGCGAGTGCGGCCTCAAAATCGTGGTTGGCGCCGTCAGCCTGGACATGCTGAACCACATCCAAAAGCGTTGTAAGATCAACATTTGGTAGTTCGGCCCGTTTCAGACGAATGAGACGTAACGCCTCGAACGTCGCCATTGAAAACGTGCGCTCAAATGCGATTGCGTTCAATCTTCGTAATCCGACGTAGAGGGCGCCCGCCCTTCGAGTTCCTCAACTAGGTCAATCACATCCTGAAGATCGACATCCAGGCTTGTCGGGTCGGCTGCCCCCTCTTCATCCAGCGCCAGATCGTGTAGATCTTCGTCGTTAAGTAGCTGTTGGAGAGCTCTTATCTTCGTGGCGAGACGGCGATTAACCGAATAGTCAATACTGCCGAGCCCGGCCGGCGCCATTGTTTGATAGATATAGATATTCGTGGCAGTCTCCGGAGGAAGACCGAGCCGATGAATACGGTCAATTGACTGCAGATAGTGTGTGGAGACATAGCTACGGTCGAGGTAGATGGCATCGTGGCAGACCGTGTGGAGGCTGATTCCTTCCCCCGCAGCCGCCGGATTAGCTATCAAGCACATGCAGCTGTCATCGGTATGAAAGCGTAGTAAGCGGCCTTCTCGCGTGGCCGGATCGCTTTCATCACCGTTCGGGACCGCGCCATATAACGTAACGGGGTTCAGATCGACCAACATCCGCTCCATATCGAGCAGGGTGTTCGTGAAGATGGTCCAGATTACGACCTTTTGGCCGTTACGTGCCAGCGCCCGCGCATGGTCCGCGACGGCTCTCATTTTGGTCGAAGGGCCCTCTTCCAAGACCTGATCCACGACACCCGACTCTGCTAAACCAAGCCCGTCCGACAGACCCTGAAGAGCTAGGACAGGGTTAGTGGAAAGCTGAAGCAGCCGCATGACCGACCGCCGAGCCTTGGCGATATCGCCGAGCCCTCCCACACCGACAAAGCCGCTGAGCTGCCGCAGCGTTTCGTTTCTCACGATGCCGTAAAGGGCCATGTGGCCAGGCGCCATTTCGACCTGCTGGAAATGACGGTGGGCCTTCGGGATTCCCAACTCTGCCTTGGTGGTGCGAACGTAGAGATTGCCGAGCACAGCACGCGGCGCGGCCCCGCGCGAAACCTGCAAATCCAAGCCTTGGCCGGGCCAAAGAAACCCAAGTTGCGCCGCAAGATCTTCGGCGCCCTGCGGCATCGGTGTGCCAGTCAGAATATCTCGTCGCAACGGAAGGCCAGAAATGTTCAGTAAATAGGCCCCACGCTGGGAATTCAGACCGGCCTTCATGCGGTGCGATTCATCCAGCACCAAGTGAACCGGCTGGCGGGCAAAGTAGTTAGCGAGAAGGTCTCCGTTGCGCAGCATCAGGTCGTAGCTGATAAGGAACCGGGCGGCGCCCGACCGCAGTTGCTTGTCTATCTGTTCGGCGCGCCCTTCCAGCAACGTAAAGGGCTCGAGGCTTTCCGGAGGTGCGTTCGCCCCGATGCATTCGCTGATGATTTTCTTCCATGCGGGGAACGCCGCACGAGGGCCGACAACAAAGAAGTGCTGGCCTTCCTTTCGCGTCAAGAGATGTAGCGCAAAGGTGACGGTAGTTTTTCCAGCACCAGGTACGGAGAAATTGGCGCCGTGCGGCAACGACAGCAGGCGCTCTAAATCGCGAAGCTGAAATGATTTCAACGACCTCTCGGTGAAGCCGGCTGCTTTCAAGCGGTTCTCAATCTCGTCTCGGGACAGTACGAGATTGAGGCTGTTCCTCGCCGCATTTGCACGTCGAACGTCATTCGCAAAATCTCGAATGCGGGCTTCGGCTTCCCCCATTGGCCGAAACCGAAATCGCAACGCCTCCTGCTGGCTCCGACTGCCGAAGTCTCGCACAAGCGATAACGCCATCGGCCACGGCACCTCAAGACTGTTGTCGCTGACCATCACGTCGGCTGACGCACCGATAGCTGAACCGATCAGCCGATCCCAAATGGTCGATTGGTCGCCTTCCAGTCGGCGAAATCGGCCAGATATCCGAACGGAATCATACTCGATGCCTATTGTATCAATTGCGTCGTTCATTCTGCCGCATCGGAACCGAGAGGCTGCTTTTTGGCCCGAAGTAAACTCAAAGCCTCCATGAGCGCGGCTACACGCGCAGCGATCTGGTCAAGTTGCCGGCCCAGCCCATGATAGGAACTTGGGTCTGCCCGACTCAAATCCACTTCCATTAGGCGCGAATTCGCCGCCGATATTGCCTTAAGCGCAGCCGTCCCCTTTTTCTTGCCGCGCTCCTCTTCGAGCACGATCCGGCTGATGTCGATTAATGTTTCGACCGCCTCGGCGCGCCGAATTTCGTCTGCCAGCAGGTCGGCGATTGGCTGATAGGAGATTTCGTCTTCCGGTTCTTCGATGTCCACCGAGAAGTCGCCATCCTCACCGTCATCTCCGTTGCGGCTAAGCGGGATCCCGAGCTGCGATGAAAGGCGATCCAGAACATCCGCTGCCTGCTTCCCGATCACAACATTGAACGCATAGAGGCGCTCATTCAGTTGCTCACGGTTGTCGTGCAAAGTCCAAGCGATAGCCCGGCTGGCGTTTGCGAAATCAGGTTCCTTATTCTGGACGTGAGCGGGCAAATCCTTGAAGAACTGTTCGGAATCGCGGACCAATGTGTACTGGCCCTCCGCGTGTCGCCACTCCTTTAGATAGAGATTGGCTTCGGTGAGGGCTGCGAGCGCATTTCTGATCTCCGCTGGCTTACGACGAAGGCGGTCCGTCATTTCCCGCTCGGTCCAGCCGATCTCGAACAAACGCTTTATAAGCTGGCCGTCGCCGATCCAGTCGTAGTCGAGCTTCGTTTCCGGACGCCCTTGCAACCCCGCTTCGACCTCAATGATATCGTCAGGCGAAGCATCTTCCGGCAGGACGAGGCAGGTGACGGAATTGAATTCACGATTGGCGACCTCGTCCTCGTCTAGCAGCTCGCGCATTGCGGCGAGCCTGCGATTGCCGTTCACGACAATCCCGCGGTGAGTGATTAGTAGCGGCTCACGCTGCTTCTCGGTTTTGAGAACGTCAATGACCGGAACGATCGAATCCGCCCGGCCCCGTCGCGCCAGCGCGGCGAGGATACCGTGCTGTATCTGCTGTACGGTCTCATTTTCCTGCCCGGCCTGGAAATAGTTCTCGGGCAGGTTGTGCTTTGCCAGATACTCCTGCTGGTCGGTGAACGTGCGGAAGTTCTCCATACGGTAGAGCAGCAAATCCTGGCTGATCCTGATCCGGGGCAGCTCGGTGCGCTCGTGGCGGAAGTCGTAGAACTCCTGTTTCTCCCTGCTCGCCGCGACGGAGCTACGAATTTGGGAATCTCGGAGCGCGGGCGCCTTGATCTTGATCTTAAAAGTCATCGCCGCCCCATTTAATCGAAAGCCACCACCAAGATCGGGATGGTGATGATATGTGTGAACAACTTGAGTTCGTTTGTAACGCGGTCGGCATGCGCGATATTACTGCCGAGGGCTGCGGCGCCTTGCTTGGTAGGAAGCGCCAACGCCGCCGCGCTGATGCGATTGCAGGTGTGGAGATATTGCAATTTGAGCAGGTCGTAGGGGGCCCGGCTCATGTTTCCAGTTTGAAGCTGCACCGCAAGGTCGTCGCGGACCGCAAAAACGGTGAGGTCATAGTCCGCATCAACTCTAACATTGATCGCCCAGCCTTCGCGCTCGAATTCGGCGCGGACATGCTGTCGAATATCCTGCGTCACGCCTGGCTTAAGCTCGAGTGCTGGCGCCTCAAAAACGTCGGTCAACCATTCGTCGAGGTCACGGCGTTTCCATTCGGTTGCCGCGTTATGGTGGTCATAGACCCAGGCTAGTTTCATTCGACCTCCCGGCTGACCGGCTCGTACACAGGTTTGTTCATCGGTCGCGTGCGAAGTTTTCCGACCTGAAGGTCGTTCACTCTCTGCTGCGCAATCTCGATGTACTCTGACATAACATCACATCCATAGGCGTAGCGCCCATTCTTTAGTGCCGCGATCGCCGAAGATCCCACACCAAGATACGGATCGAGCACGTTCTCACCACGGTTGGTTAGCGCGAGAACAAGGCGCTCGACGAGCCCGACGGGAAACTGACAGGGATGGTCTGTTTTCTCAACGTGGTTAGCCTTTACGTTCGGGATGTCCCACACGTCGGATGGATTTTTGCCGAGCGGATTGCCTGACATTTCGCCCCGTCGCGGGCCTTTGAAATGCTTTTTCTCGGGATACTTGCTCGGCACGCGAACGGGGTCGAGATTGAATGTATATTCCTCCTCCTTCGTGAACCACAGAATCGTCTCGTGCCGACCGGAAAAGCGTTTCTGGCAATGCAGACCGTGGCCGAAGGTCCAGACGATCCGATTGCGCAGCTTGAGTCCGTGATTGCGGAAGAGCGGATAGAGCAAAATGTCGAGCGGAAACACTTCCCCTTCGTCAACGTGATTGCCGACCTGCCAACAAATTGATCCTCGTGGATTGAGCAGTCGGACCGCCTCAGCGATCGTTGCGGCCTGCTCCTCAATGTACACCTCGTGGGAGCGGCGCTTCTCGTATGCCTTGCCGATATTGTAGGGCGGCGAGGTGACGATCAGGTGCATCGATTCCTTAGGAAGGGAACGCATGAACACGAGGTTGTCGGCGGTTTCAATCCGCGCCTTCGGTTCCGGAAACGGCAGCACATTGCTCGCTTCTGCGATCAACTTGGTTGCCGGCTTTGTCATAAATCCCCTCACTCACGCGAAAATCACGCGTACACGCGGACAAACTTTGGTTGCAGCTAGCTAGAACACAATTGCCGCCAAAGATCCACCCCATGGCTACCGTATATCTGCCGCGTCGGGAATCCTAGGAAATGCCCCGCCCTGTCCTGCCGCGTCCGAACGTCCAGCCGCACGCTCGCTGACACCTTCGGCCATCTCGGGCCCAAGCGCGACATAATGGCTGCGCCTGTCGATGTCATCGACGACTAGATACTGGCGGTCGTGATGCTCGCCGGCGAGCCTACCCGCCAGGACGCTATTGAACAGCGGCTCAGCGCCAGCTGACGCCGAATCGTAAATCCCGTGATCGGCGGCGGCGCGCTCAACCCGAGCCTCGCTGAACGAAGGTCTGCTGCTTCAGTTCGGCCGCCTGAAAACCGCGAGTCCGCTTCCGGCCAAATACCGACCGCCATTGAGCAGCTAAACGGCACCCCCTTACTTCCCCGCCTTCCACCGCCCAATATCCCCCCAGGTCGGCGCCCGCTTGACCGGCGCGGCACCCACCGCCCCGGCCTTCAACCCCGCCTTCGCCGAGGCCGGCGGATCGAACAGCTGGCATGCCGGCAAGGTCGTCGGGTCGAGCCCGGCTACCTCCGCCCAGGTGTCCGGAGAGGGCTGGGTCGCGGCGAAGTTGGTGTAGTTCTGGCTGACGAACGGGGCGTTGGCCGGGGGCAATGGAAAGCCCGAGAAGTAGAAGGATTGCGGCATCACCTTGCCCGCGGCATTGGCCTTGAAGCCATAGCCGAACAGGATGCCGCCGTCGCTGGTGCGGTCGGGGCTCGCGCCCGCCTGCATCACATAGCCGTTCTCGGCGCTGACCCAGAAGGAATAGCCCTGGCCGCCGGGGCCGATCTGCGCGCTGTCCGACGCGCTATAGGGGAGATGCGAGACGAAGTCGGGTCGCGGCGGGTGGTTGAGCGGGGAGAACAGGCAGACCTTGGGCATCCAGCTCGGCTTGCCCTCACCCGCGACGAAATAGGCGGTGTCGCCGAGCGAGATGAACGCGCACGAGAAATGGTTGTCGATCGGGAAGATCGGCAGGCAATAATGGTCGTAGCGCTCCATCATCGCGCCCTCCCCCGACTTTCCGCGCCAGGTCGAATCGTAGAAGGTCGCGCCGTACGAGGTCTGGTAGGTCGCGCCCTGGGGCGGCTTGTTGGCGTAAGGCGGCGGGTATTTCCCGGCATCGGGGCCATAAACGCGGTACATCGTCCAGTCCGACTGCCAATAGTCCGGCCACACCGGGTCGGGCGGATCGCCCTTTTCGCGCGGATAGACGCAATTCTGCGTCTGGCACGGGCTGGCCGCGGCGGGATTGTGCGTGCCATAGGTCTGATAGACCTGCGCCCCGGCGGGCGCCGATAGCAGGGCGTCGAACGCGGCGAGGATCGTCAGGGCCAGCAACCGCATCATTTCCATGCTCCACGTGCGCCGGGGAAGAACCGGCGAGAAGGAAGAGAAGTACGCCCCGATTTGCGGGCAATGCAATGCTCGATGACGAAATTGCTTCCGATATGGATCGATAAGACGACGGCGCTTCAAGTCATCGGGCGATATATCCGGATCGGATGCTTTATTTTCGCTTAACCATCTCCGTAATCGCGCAATATAATCGAAATGGGCTCAATTTTTCGATTGAACATCGCCGCGGGCGGGTGATTAATTACTTCGCTCGCGCCGGAGGCTGCTCCTTTCGGATGCGCGCCGTTATCGGGGTCGTCGCGCATCGCGCGCGCCTCGTGACGTCAGACCAGTCGGGGAACATCATGATCAGATTATTGTGGAGCGAGCCCAGCAGCGTCGCCGACGTCCAGGCATTGGTGCAAGGCGCGATCGACATCGAATTCGCAACGCTGCCGCCGTACCTCTATGCCTCGATGACGATCCTGCCCGACACCAACGCGCCGGCGAAATCGCGGCTGCAGTCGGTGATCATGCAGGAGATGGTCCACATGTGCCTGGCCTGCAACATCATGAACGCGATCGGCGGGACGGTCGTGGTCAATCCGCCGACCTATCCCGGCCCGCTGCCCGGCGACGTCGGCGGCGACCTGATCGTCCATCTCTATCCCTTCTCCGAGGAGGCGATGGTCCAGGGCATGGCGATCGAGACCCCGCTCGACCCGATCGACCCGCGCGTGCTCAAGGCGACCGCCGGGGACAAGACGGTGACGATCGGCGAATATTACGAGCGGCTGAAGCTCGCGCTCCAGGCGTTGCCGGCCGCGGCCTGGACGCCCGACCGCAACCAGGTCGACGACGCGCAATTCTTCCAGGGGCAGATCTTCGCGGTCAACGATTGCGCCGATGCCTGCACTGCGATCGACCAGATCGTGTCGGAGGGCGAGGGCACGCCCCAGACGCCCGAGAACCAGGGCAGCCCGCTCGATTTCCAGAACGAGCTCGCGCATTATTACCGCTTCTGGGAGATGCAGCGGAACCAGGTGCTGGAGAAGGACATCTCGCCCGACGCCAACCCCTCGGGCTATATGTGGGGCGGCCCGCTCGGGATCGACTGGAGCGCGACCTATCCCGCCATCCCCGACCCCGAAAGCTATGATTTCAGTAACGAATCGCCGGCGGTGCAGCTGGCGCAGGGCAAGTGCAACGCCGCCTATAGCGCGATGGTCCGCGCGCTCGCCGAAGCGTTCGGCGGCGGGGACGGCGACCTCGGCGTCGCGGTGCGCGCGATGTTCGACCTGCGCATGGCGGCGGTCCAGGCGCTCAACACCCCGCTGGCGAACGGCGCGGTCGCCGGCCCGGCCTTCGTCTACGAACCGATCATCGTGGCGCGCGCGCCCGCCATGGGAGACGCGGCATGAGCATCCTCGAATTCCCCCGCGTCTATTTCAACGGCGAGATCAGCTGGGACCCGATCACCACCAACAACAACACGCTGCCGACCTGGAACGCCAATTACGATGAGGCCGGGGCCGATCCCCAGCTCGACGGCAATACGATCACCAGCGCGCAGGTCGGCGCCTATCGCCAGACCGCAATCGACCAGATCCCGGGGCAGAACTGGAACCCGGCGGGGACGCATCGCTCGGTGTTCTACAATTGCCGGGTGTCGGGGGTGGACACCGGCGGCGGGCTCGACACCAGCGACCCGTTCGTCGGCGCGCCGGTCAATTTCGCCGGGATGCTGGTCGATTCGGAGCCCTATGGCCCCTATTCGTCGCAGCTGTTCTTCGACGCGATCCGGCTGGGGGTCGACGGCGGCTGCCGCATCCTCGGCACGCCGGTGCGGCGGTCGAGCGACCGCTACATCAATTTCAACGCCAACCCGGCCAACAACATGATCGCCGGCGTCGCCTCGGTGATGTGGCAGGCCTGCTACGCCTGGGATCCCGACGCCGCGACCTTGGCGATCGACGCCTACGATTCCGCCGCGCTCCAGGCGCTGCTGGCGTGCATGAGCGACCCTGAGGTGAAGGGCGTGATGACGCGCTTCGTCACCTATCGCACGGTCTATTACGACGACCTCGAGCTGTCGAACGGCTCGCCTAAGACGATCGAGGACGCCAAGGCGCTGATGGCGAAGTTCGCCGCGGGCGGGTTCCAGCCCAATCCGGCGCGCGGCCTGCTGGTCGGGACCGCCGGCATCTGGCGCGACGGCGACCCGATGCACGAGCCGGGCGACCGTGCGCTGCTGACCAACGAGACGCCGGTGCCGCTCAATGCGAGCGCCAATGCCCCGAGCGCGGCGTTCGGATCGGGCTGGGCGCGGGTCAATGACGGCAGCATCGCGTTCGACCTCAGCAACTCGATCCCGTGGCAGACGCGCACGCCGGACAAGGCCGATGTCGGGACGATCTATCTGTCGGCAGGGAGCGCGCCGCTCGCGGAACTGGCGCCCGGCCAATATGACCAGGCCGCCTATCTCGCGACCTCGGGCATCATCGACGTGCCGCTGCCGACCTCGCAGATCGCGCTCGACCTCGACGATCTGACGCTCGCGGTCGACGTCGCGGGGACGCGGACGCCGCTGCTGGCCGAGGAAGCGCTGCGCGCGATCCCGCTCGAGCCCAATTTCTACGTCGACCAGGGCGACGCCGCCGAGGCCCGGGTCCAGGTCTATGACCGCGGCAAGCCGGCGGGTGCCGGGATCCAGGTCACCATGTCCGAGCTCGGATCGCTCGAGAACAACCCGCCGACCGCGACCACCGACGCGTCGGGCATCGCCACCTTCGCGCTCAAGACCTCGGTGCCGGCGGTGGTCGGGCTGATCTTCCAGCCGGGACCGAACCCGGTGCTGCCGATCACCCCGGCCGATTTCGACCCGCAGGTCTTCACCTATATGTACCTGCGCGTGCTCCCCGCCGACGACCAGCTCGCGACGATGGACCCGACCTGGCAGAACGTCCGCGACAACGTCCTCGCTTATTGGGAAGCGATGGCGCCGTGCATGGACAATTGGCTGCATTTGGGGGACGAGGCGCAGGTTCGCGCCTATGCCGCGGTGATCAAGAAGTTGACCGATCCCGGCTATTTCGAGCGGTTCCGCTACATGCCGGTGACGCGCGATCTGACCAAGGGGCAGCGCACCCTGCTCTACAATTTCCTCGACAGCACGCCCCCCACGCCCAAGCTGGCGGCGGCACCGGAAGCGGAAGCCGTTCAGCGACCCGATTACGGCAAACTCGCTCGCGCGATGCGTTGAGGGGTCCGCCTTGTCCTACCGAATGCCGCTCGCGGCGGTTGCCGCATTGTTCGTCGTACCCGTTGCCCATGCCCAGATCGTGCCGGCCCCTGCCCCCACCCCTCCCGGGCCGGACGATGCCGGCATCGTCGTCACCGCCTCGCGGACCGGCGACGATGCCGGCCTTGCGCTGGCCGATCGCGACACGATCGCACGACGTCAGCCGGGATCGCTGATCGAGGTGCTCGACGACCTGCCCGGCGTCCGCGCCTTTTCGACCGGCGGGCCGTCGGGCGGCAGCTTCCTGACGGTGCGCGGCGGCGAGCCCAATTACACCGCGGTGCTGATCGACGGGGTGCGGCTCAACGACCCGACCAACAGCGCGGGCGGGGCGTTCGACTTCGCCTTGCTCGACCCGCTGATCGTCGAGCGGGTCGAGGTCGCGCCGACCGCGGCGTCGGCGATCCACGGGTCGGACGCCTTGTCGGGGGTGGTCCAGATCGTGACGCGCGACCCCAGCGGCACGGGGTTGCGCGTCGGTGCGCAGGGCTGGATCGACAGCCGCTATGGCGGCGCCGGATCGGCCAGCTTGTCGGGCGGCTGGGACGGCGGTGGGCTGCTCGCCGCGGGGGCGCATTACGACAGCGGCGACGGTGACCCGGCGGGCACGCTGCGCCGCGACCAATTGTTCGGCAGCGCGCGCCAGGCGATCGGCAGCTTCCGGCTGTCGGCGATCGGCCTCTATGCCCGCAAGCGCGGCACCGGCTTTCCCGAGGACAGCGGCGGGCCGCTGCTCGCCGCCGACCCGGCGCAGGAGACGCGCGACGGCGACCTGACGCTCGGCGCGGTCGCGCTGACCCGCGATCCGCACGCCCGCCTCCGCCCCAGCCTGTCGCTCGCCTGGTCGCTCCAGCATGGCGACACCGTCTCGCCGGCGATCGCACCCGGGGTGCTCGACGGCGTCCCCGCGACCGTCGCGCACGACCGCTTCGCGCGGTTCGAGGGGATCGGTGCGCTCGCCGGCGATCTCGGACCGCTGACGATGTCGCTCGGCGGCGCGGTGCTGCGCGAGGACGGGCGGAGCAACGGCACGCTCGATTTCGGCTTTCCGCTGGCGGTGACCTTCGCGCGGACGCGCGTGACGCATAGCGGGTTCGCCGAGGCGACGGTGCGCGCGTCGTCCAACCTCACGCTCAACGGCGCGGTACGCTACGACAAATTGTCGGGCGGCGACGGCAATTGGACCGGGCGCGGCGGCGTGCGCTGGCAAGTCGCGCCGGGCGGCCCGACGCTGTTCGCGCATCTCGCCAACGGCTACAAACGGCCGAGCCTCTACGCGCTCGGGCATCCGCTGATCGGCAACCCGGCGCTGGCGCCCGAGACCAGCCGCAGCATCGACGGCGGCGTCGAAATACCGCTGCCACATGGGCGCGCGACGGTGACAATGTTCGACAATCGCTTCCGCAACATGATCGATTTCGATCCGGTCCAGTTCCGCCTGGTCAACCGCGATCGTGTCGGCGCGCGCGGGGTCGAGAGCGCGGTGAAGATCGGGCTGGGCGGCGACTGGTCGGTGGCGGGCGCGCTCACCTATCTGTCGCTCGACAGCGCGACCCCGCTGCGCGGCCGCCCCGACTGGAGCGGCAACCTCCGCCTGATCTGGGCGCGCGGGCCGTGGCAGGCCGACGCCGCGGTGCGCGGCAACAGCGACGTCAACGACAGCTCGATCCCGACCGGCGCGCGGGTCACGCCGGGCCATGTCGAGGGCGATGCCGGGATCGGCTACCGCCTGCGCGAGCACGTCGCGGTGCGGCTGGCACTGCGCAATATCGGCGACAACCGCAGCTGGGACGCGGTCGGCACGCCCGCGCCCGGCCGCAGCCTGCGGCTGTCGATCGCGGTGGATTGACGCGCGGGTAGTGCGAGGGTGTATCGACACTCCCTAAATCCTCCCCCTGGCGGGGGAGGATTAGACTCGTCCTGACTGTCGATACGCCTAGACCAGCCCGTCCGGGTCGACGAGGACGAACGCGCCGTGCCCGCCGGGCAGGATCGCGTGCGAAGCACCCGCCGGGATCACGACATGGTCGCCCGCGCGCATCGTGTGGACCGCCCCCGCGATCTCCAGCGCGATCTCGCCTTCGATCATGATCAGGCTCTCCGCCCAATCTGCATGGCTTTCGGCCGGCAAGCCTGAGGGATCGACCCGGAACAGCTTGACCCGGGTGTTCGCGACCTGCCCCAATACGAGGCTCTTCCAGCCGTGCGCGGGGAGCGCGGCGGCGGCGCTATCGAGATGGGTCACCGCCATGGGGCGTGCACCGGCGGCAGGGGATTGGGCATCATGATCTTCCTTCAGGGCGCGCTCGTTCCGAGGATGTCGCGCAGTTCGACGAGCGCGTTCCGGACGGCGGCGCCGCCGGCATAAAAGCTGAGCTGGAGGATAGTTTCAATGATCTGTTCGCGCGTCGCGCCCACGGCGAGCGCGGCATGGGCATGTGCGCGGAGCTGAACCATGGCATGGCCCAGCGTGACACACGACGCGATCACGACGAGTTCGCGCGTCACGAGATCGAGCCCCGGCCGCGCCATGATCCCACCGAGCGCCCATTCGATCGACATGTCGACGAAGTCGGGGCACAGCCCGGCCATGTCGTCGACCAGCGCCTGCGCGGCGCCATCGCCGTGCAATTGGTCGAGGAGCGCGAGGCCCAGGCGGCGGGCTTCCGGATGGCTGTGCATTCGATGATCTCCCGAAAACTGAACGATGTGACGGGGGGTGGTTTCGCTCGATCGGCGAGCACGATAAACGGCTCACCATTTCGAATTGATCGAAGCAGGAGTTGCCAATTGGATCGACTGCGCAGCATCGCGGTGTTCGTCCGCGTGGTCGAACGCGGCAGCTTCGCCGCCGCGGCGAGCGAGTTCGGCCTGTCGGGAACGATGGTCGGGCAGCACATCCGCGCGCTCGAGGACTGGCTGGGCGGACGGCTGCTCAACCGTACGACACGGCGGCAGAGCCTGACCGAGCTCGGGCGGCAGGTCCATGCGCGCTGCCGCGCCATCCTCGGTGATCTCGACGCGGTCGAGGCTCTGGGCGCCGCGGCCTCGGGCGAGATCGCCGGGCAGTTGCGCGTGATGACGCCGGTCTCGTTCGGCGCGCACGCGCTGGCGCCGGTGCTCAGGGACTATCTCGACCGGCATCCCAGGGTGACGATCGACCTGGTGTTGAGCGACGCGCGCCGCGACATGGTCGAGGAAGGGATCGACGTCGTCGTACGCGTCGGCGAGCTGGCGGATTCGACGATGAAGGCGCGCGCGCTCGCTCCCTATCGCTCGATCCTGTGCGCGGCGCCGGCCTATCTGGAGAAACACGGCCAGCCGGCGACGCCCGAGGACCTCGGATCGCATGCCTGTCTCGGCTTCGCCAACCCCGTCGCCGGGCGGCGCTGGCGGCTCGTCGGCCCGGACGGCGAGCGGATCGTGCCGATCGAACCGACGCTGACCGCGAACAGCGGCGAGGCGCTGCGGATGGCGGCGCTGAGCGGGCTGGGGATCATCATGCAGCCCGAGGTGCTGCTGGCGCAGGATCTGCGCGCGGGCGGGCTGGTGCCGGTACTGCCCGATTACGCCTCGGACGTCCGCCCGACCCACGTCCTGCTCCACGCCGACCGCCATCCGACGCCCAAGGTGCGCAGCTTCGTCGACTTCCTGACCGCGCGGTTCGGACGCAGCCTGGTGGCTTAGCTCAACCCGGCATCTCTGCCCCGGCCGCGGCGAGCGCTTCGCGGACGCGGGCGAGCGCGGCGCCGTGCGGGTCTGTCTCCTGGAGCAAGGCGAAGGTGCCGTTCAACGCGAACACGCAATGGCCGTGGACCGTCGCGAGCAGCGAGCGCGCCAGCGCCGGCGCGCGGTCGCGATGTTCGGGCGGCAGCACCGCGGCGATCTCGCCTTGCAGGATCGCGGTGAGCACGCCGCGCTGGCGCGCATAGCGTTCGGGGAACGGCACGCCGACCGGCAGGCGGTGATCGTAGATCGCCATCCACAGATTGCGGTTGCTGGTCGCGAAGTCGAAATAGGCCGCGACCAGCACCGCGATGCGGTCGGAGCCCGCCTTCTCCAGATTGCGCGCGACCGTTTCCGCCCAGATCAGGAAGGTGCGGCCGTTGATCGCCAGCATCAGGTCGTCGAGGCTGTCGAACACATTGTAGATCGTGCCGACCGAATAGCCGATCCGCTTCGCCACCTCGCGCGCCGAGAAGCGCTGATAGCCGACCTCGGCCAGCAAGGTATGCCCCGCACCGACGATCAGCTGCTCCAGCTCGTCCCGGGTATGATCCGACCGTCGACCCATGACCCCTGCCTAATAGCTTAATTGAACACTGTCTAATATTTATATTGAACAGTGTTCAGTTTAATGCGACATGGAGCCGTCCGCCCGAGTCGGCGGACGTCGAATGGAGTTGTCCGATGCAACCCGTTTACGTGACCGCGACCGCGCAATGCCTTCCCGGCGCGCCGGTCGCCAACGACCGGATGGCCGACCATATCGGCCGCCTGTCGCCCGAGGCCGAACGCTTCGGCCGGCTGACCCTGCGCCAGAACGGCATCCGCGCGCGCCATTATGCGATCCGCCCCGACGGCGGCAGCGACTGGACCGTCGCCAGGCTGGCGGGCACCGCGGTGCGCGCGCTGATCGCCGGGGCCGAGGTCGATCCTCGAGCGATCGGCTTCCTGGCGAGCGCCACTACCCAGAACGACCTGATGGTGCCCGGCCTCGCCAGCGGCGTGCACGCCGAATCGGGGCTGCCGCCGATCGAGCTCGCCAGTCTGCAGAGCGTCTGCGCGAGCTCGATGATGGCGCTGAAGGCTGCCGCGCTGCAGGTCGCGGCGGGCGAGCATCGCGCGGCGATCGCGGTCGGCGCCGAATTCTCCAGCCGCTATTTCCGCCCGGGCCATTATCGCGGTACGACCACGGTCGATCCCGACGGCATTTTGCCGGCCGATGCCGAGTTCCTGCGCTGGACGCTGAGTGACGGCGCCGCCGGCCTGCTGATCGAGGACCGCCCCGCCGCGCATGGCCTGTCGCTCAGGATCGACTGGATCTCGCTACGCTCGTTCGCCGACCGCTTCGCGCCGTGCATGACCGGCGGCGGCGTGCGCCAGGGCGATGGCTCGCTCAAGCCGTGGAGCCTGTACGACAGCGCGGCCGATGCCGCCGCGGCGGGCGCGTTCCAGCTGCGCCAGGACATGGACGCGCTCTACCGCATGCTGCCGGTCTGGCTCGGCGAGTTCATGCGGCTGGTCGACGAAGGAAAGATCGATCCCGCGTCGGTCGACTGGTTCCTGTGCCATTTCTCGGCGCACTCGCTGCGCCAGGAAATGGCGCGGCTGGCGACGCGCGCGGGGTGCATGATCCCCGACGAGCGCTGGTTCACCAACATCTACGACAAGGGGAATGTCGGCGCCGCCGCCATCTTCCTCTTGATCGACGACCTCATGCGCTCGGGCCAGCTCGAGCCCGGCCAGCGCATCCTCTGCGCCGTGCCCGAAAGCGGCCAGTGCATCATGGCCTATGCCGCCATGACAGTTGTGGGAGACAGGAAATGAACGCCCCTGCATGCCCGAGCGCCGACAATCGCGCGCTCGTCGAAACCGCGCACCGCGGCCTCGCCCAGAGCTGGATCGAGTTCGAAAGCGCGCTGACTCAGGTGCCGGTCGTCGCCCGCCTGCTCGCCGGCAAGATGCGGATCGAGGATTACCGCCGCCTGCTGTTCAACCTGCGCCAGCAGGTCGTCCATGGCAGCCGCTGGATCAGCCGCGCCGCCTCCAGCCTGGGCGACGGGCACGAGGAATTGCGCTCGCTGTTCGTCCGCCACGCGGTCGCCGAGCATCGCGACTATCGCCTGCTCGAGGACAATTACGTCGCCGCCGGTGGCAGCGCCGAGGAGATCCGCGCCGGCCGTATGAATATCGGCTCGGAGGCCCTGTCGGCGTTCATGTACCACGCCGCGTCGCAGCCCGACCCGGTCGGCCTGCTCGGCGCGATGTACGTGATCGAGGGGCTGGGCGAGCGCCTCGCCGGCCCGTGGTCGCAGGCGATCCGCGCCCAGCTCGGGCTTGGAGAGGAGGCGGTAAGCTTCCTCGCCTATCACGGCGCCAATGATGGGGATCATCTCGACATGTTCGACCGTGCGCTGGCGCTCGCCATCGCCGATCGCGCGACCGCGGACGACATCGTCCGCCACGCGGGGATCGTCGCGCGGCTCTATCGCCTCCAGATCGAGGAGATCGACCATGGTTGATCGGCGCGGAGACGACATTCATCAAAATCCTCCCCCTGGCGGGGGAGGATTGGAAGCTGATGGGCTTGCCCGGCACGATCCGCGCGATCCCGATCCGTGGCTGGCGCTGATGCTCGACCGCTCGCTGCCGCTCGCCGACGAGGCCAAGGCGGCGCTGATCCGCGACCAGCAATCGCGCAGCCGCCAGTTTCTGCTGCCCGTCGTCCGCCCGGTGGCGCGCGCGATGATCGTCGTGGCGCAGCTGGTCCATACGATCAGCCCGCGCTGGCCCAACGCGCCGCGACTGCTCCACCGCTCGATCGCATTCGGCATGCGGCATTTCCTGACGCCCGACGCCAACCGGCTGATCCTGCGCCATTTCCATCTGGGCGGGCAGATCCTGCGCTTCATTTCGGACAATGCCACGCCGGGCTATCATCCCGAGCTGACGCCGATGCGCCCGCGCACGATCGCCGCGGTGAAGGACAATCTGTTCCTCCACCACGACCTCAACATCTACAATTTCCTGATCGAGCTGAACCGCGAGATGGACCGGCGCGGCACCGCGATCGCGCGCGTCGCCGCGCTCGATTTCTCGGCGATCGAGGACGAGGTCGCACTCGACCCGCTGCCGCGGAGCTGGCTCAACGTCATCGACCTGCAGACCGCGATCGAGCTCTACACGCCGGCCTATGCGATGCTGCTCAGCGATCGCGATTTCTGGCGGGCGTCGAATTCGCTACAATTGGACGAGACGATCGGGCTCTATGCCGCGCGTCTCACGGGGGAGGAAAAGCATCTGGCGATGATCAACAACCGGCACCCGCTCGTGCCCTTCTCGACGCTGCGCGCGGGCTTTCGCCTGATGCTGCACGGCCTGTCGACCGAGGTGCTGCACGGTTTCCTGCGTGAGATGAAGTCGCGCCACGCCGCCCCCGCGGCCGCCTGATCCTTCTTTCCGGAGATCCACGATGTCCGCCCCCGATTTCTCGCTGCTCGCCAAGCGCCGCTTCGGCCCGATGTTCGTCGTCCAGTTCATCGGCGCGTTCAACGACAACGCGCTCAAATATGCGATGCTCTTCCTCGTCACCTTCACGCTCTACAAGGGCGACGAGAACGGCGCGGCGTCGCTCGCGGCGCTGGCGACCGGGCTGTTCATCCTGCCCTATTTCCTGTTCTCGGCGCTCGCCGGGCAGATCGCCGACGGGTGGGACAAGGCCAAATTGATGCGGATCGTGAAGGCGGCGGAGATCGTCTTCATGGCGCTCGGCCTGGCCGGACTCGCGCTGCAATCGGTGCCGTTGCTGCTCACCGTGCTGTTCCTGATGGGTTGCCATTCGACCATCTTCGGGCCGGTCAAATATTCGATCCTGCCCCAGCATCTCGGCCCCAACGAGATCATGGGCGGCACCGGGATGATCGAGGCGGGCACCTTCCTCGCCATCCTCGCGGGCCAGCTTATGCCCAATTTCATTCCGCCCTGGGAAGCCGGCCTGATCGCCACCGGTCTCGCCGTCCTGGGGTTCCTTGCCAGCCTGGCGATCCCGCCGGCGCCGCCCGCCCCCGGCGTCGTCCCGGTCGACCGCAACGTGCTGCGCAGCACCTGGCAGGTCCTGCGATCGGCGCACGACGCGCGCGACGCCTGGCTGTGCATCCTGGGGATCAGCTGGTTCTTCGCGGTCGGCGCGGTGCTGCTCAACGATTTCGCGCCGCTCGTCACCAATCGGCTGGGCGCGGGCAAGCCGGTCGTGACGTTGTTCCTGCTGGTCTTCTCGATCTCGATCGCGATCGGCTCGCTCGCGGTCAACCGACTGCTCAACGGCAAGGTGTCGGCCAAATATGTTCCGCTGTCGGCGCTGCTGATGGCCGGGTTCATGATCGACCTGTGGCCGGCGACGCACCATTTCGTCGTCACCGCGCCCGGCGCCGACATCGCGCGCTTCGTGGCGTCTCCGGGAAGCTGGCGCATCCTGATCGACCTCACCGGCCTGGCCTTCGCCGGGGGCATGTTCATCGTGCCGCTCTACGCCTTGCTCCAGACCAACAGCCCGGTGACCGAGCGGTCGCGGATCATCGCCGCCAACAATATCGTCAACTCGCTCGTCATCGTGCTGGTGATGGCGGTGGTGATCGCGATGGCCAAATTCGGCGCGTCGATCCCCGCGGTGATCGCGACGATGGGCTTCTCGACCCTGATCGTCGCGCTCGTCAGCTGCTGGCTGCTGCCCGAAACGGTGATCAAGCGGCTGATCCGCATCGCGCTCGAACTCGCCTATCGCGTCGACGTCGTCGGCAAGGAGAACATGCCCAAACCCGGCGAGCGCGCGGTCGTCGTCGTCAACCATGTGTCGTGGCTCGACGGGCTGCTGCTCGCGGTGTTCCTGCCGGGCAAGCCGGTGTTCGCGGTGCACAGCGCGGTGGCGGCGAGCTGGTGGATCAAGCCCGCGCTCAAGCTGTTCCGCGCTTTCCCGGTCGACCCGACCAATCCGATGTCGACCAAGGCGATGGTCAAGGCGGTCAAGGACGGGAACACCTTGGTGATCTTCCCCGAAGGGCGGATCACCGTCACCGGCGCGTTGATGAAGGTGTTCGACGGGCCCGGCATGGTCGCCGACAAGGCCGACGCGCCGATCATCCCGGTGCGCATCGACGGCGCGCAATATTCGACCTTCTCCAAGCTGCGCGGCAAGGTGCGGGTCAAGACCTTCCCCAAGATCACGCTGACCGTGCTGCCGCCGCGCCGGTTCGAGATCAAAGGCGAGATGACCGCGCGCGCCCGCCGCGCGATCGCCGGGCGCCGTCTCTACGACGAGATGAGCAACATGATCTTCGCGACGTCGGAGACCGACAGCACGTTGTTCCAGGCGCTGCTCGACGCCAAGGACGTCAATGGCGGGCATGCGCCGATCGTCGAGGACATCAAGCGCGAGCCGCTCACCTACGACAAGCTGGTCGTCGGCAGCATGGCGCTCGGTCGCGCGTTCGACCCCGTGACCCGGCAAGGCGAGGCGGTCGGCGTGCTGCTGCCCAATGTCGCCGGGGTGGTCGCGACCTTCTTCGCGCTGCAGCGGATCGGACGCGTGCCGGCGATGCTCAACTACACCGCCGGCCTCACCAATCTGAAGGCGGCGTGCCAGGCGGCCGAGGTCGGCACGATCGTCACCGCGCGCGCCTTCATCGCGCAGGGCAAGCTCGAGCCGATCGTCGCGGGGCTGGAAGCCGACGGGCGCACATTCCTCTATCTCGAGGACGTCGCGGCGAGCCTGGGCGCGATCGCCAAGCTGCGCGCGCTGATCGCCGCGCGCTGGGCGGGCCGCCTCCACCGCCGCCGCCAGGTCTCGCCCGACAGCGCGGCGGTGATCCTGTTCACCAGCGGGTCGGAGGGGCTGCCCAAGGGCGTGGTGCTGACCCACCGCAACCTGTTGTCCAATTGCCGGCAGCTGTCGGCGCGGATCGACTTCAATTCGTCCGACGTGGTGCTCAACGCGCTCCCCGTCTTCCATAGCTTCGGGCTGACCGGCGGCACCTTGCTGCCGATCCTGAGCGGGATCCGGACCCTGCTCTACCCCAATCCGCTCCATTACCGGATCGTGCCCGCGCTCGCCTATGACGCCAATGCAACGATCCTGTTCGGCACCGATACCTTCCTCGCGGGCTATGCGCGGATGGGGCACAATTACGATTTCTACTCGGTCCGCTACGTCTTCGCCGGCGCCGAGCGCGTACGGGACGAGACGCGCAAGGTGTGGGCCGAGAAGTTCGGCGTGCGCATCTTCGAGGGCTATGGCGCGACCGAGGCGTCGCCGGTGATCGCGGTCAACACCCCGATGCATTTCAAGGCGGGCAGCGTCGGCCGCCTGCTGCCGGGGATAGAGGCCAAGGTCGAGCCGGTCGAGGGCATCTGGGAAGGCGGCAAATTGTCGATCCGCGGGCCCAACATCATGGCCGGCTATATGAAGGCCGACCGGCCCGGCGTGCTGCAGCCGCCGGCCGAGGGCTGGCACGACACCGGCGACATCGTGACGATCGACGAGATGGGCTTCATCACCATCCGCGGCCGCGCCAAGCGCTTCGCCAAGATCGGCGGCGAGATGGTCTCGCTGCCCGCGGTCGAGGGCTATGCCGCCGCCGTCTGGCCCGATGCCGACCATGCCGTCGTGACGCGCGCCGATCCGCGCAAGGGCGAGCAATTGGTGCTGTTCACCACCGCCAAGGCGGCAAAGGCGGCAGAGTTGCAGGCCTGGGGCAAGGCGAATGGGATCGCCGAGCTCGCGGTGCCGCGCGATATCCGGGTAGTCGACGCGCTCCCGGTGCTGGGGACGGGCAAACTCGATTACGTGACGATGGGGGCGATGGCGGCCAAATAGTTCCGCCATCGCAACCGTCACCCCGGGCTTGTCCCGGGGTCCACCGGGCAGCAAGCGCTGGACAAGAGGCGCTTGCTTCGGGGATTGAGGCGCAGTGGACCCCGGCACAAGGCCGGGGTGACGAAATAGTGATGGGTGGCGAGGTAATGGTGACCGGCGTATGCGCATCCTGCTGACCGGTCTGCTTCTGCTCCTCGCCTGTCTGCCCCGCGTCGCGACGGCGCAGACTGTCGAAACACGCGCCGAAGCGCTGACCCGCGACGCCGCCGAATACGCCAAGCTGTTCACCGTCCCCCAAGATGAAGCCGAGCGGCGGCTGACCGCGCTCGAGGCCAGCGTCCCGGTCACCGACGAGATCGAGGCCAGATATCGCGACCGCGTCGCCGGCATCTCGATCCAGCATCGCCCCGATTTCCGCATCAACGTCTATCTGACCGGCAGCGACCCCGTCCCCGACGAGCGGCTGCGGCTCGGTGGGATGACGGTGCCGATCACCTTCCGCACCGGCGCGCGCGCGTCGCGCGACCGCGTGATCTGGGCGGTGACCTGGCACCAGGCGCAGATCCGCGCGATGTTTTCGCGCCCGCCCGCGATGGGGCTCGACCCGCGCACCGGCGAGCTGGTCGTGCTGATCACCAGCGGCGAGGCGAAAAGCGGCGTCGAGCAATGGCGCAGGAAGGTCGAGGGCGTCGCGGGCGTCCCGGTCAGCATCCGCGTCGTCGATCAGGTCGACGTCAACCTCGGCGCGCCGGTCGGCGGTGCGCGGCTCGAAGGCACCAGCCCCGACGATCACAAGAAATACCTCTGCACCAGCGGCTTCGTGGTCAGCGACGGCACGCGCTACGGCATCGCCACCGCGGCGCATTGCCTCGACCAGATGAGCTATGTCGCGGCCGACCGCAGCGAGGTGCCGCTGAGCTTCGTCGGGCAATGGGGCTGGGGTTATCACGACGTCCAGATCGGGACGGTCGCGGGGCCGCTCGCCGGGCTGTTCTTCGCCGACACCGCGAAGACGATCGAGCGCCCGGTGACGGGGTCGCGGACGCGCGACCAGACGCGCGCGGGCGACTTCGTCTGCCATCGCGGCGAGCGCACCGGCTATAGCTGCGCGGTCGTCGAGCTGACCGATTTCGCGCCGGCCGGCGACCTGTGCGGCGGCGCCTGCCTGCCGACCTGGGTCACCGTCGCGGGGCCGACGTGCAAGGGCGGCGACAGCGGCTCGCCGGTGTTTTCAGGCACCGTCGCGCTCGGCATCCTCAAGGGCGCGACCTATCGACCCGACGGCAGCTGCGCCTTCTATTTCTACATGTCGGTCGACTATCTGCCCCAGCCCTGGTCGCTGGTCCTGGGCGGCGCGCCCGAGCCGCCCGCCGCGCCCGCCCCCGAACCCCCTGTTGCCGCGCCGCCAATTGGTGCAAGGGAACGACCATGACCGCGATAGGCATTTTGGGAAGCGAAGGCCGGATGGGCCGCGCGATCGCGGCGATCGCCGCCGATTTCGGCGCCACCGTGGCGGGCGGCGTCGACGCCGGGGGCGATCCGCTGGTGGTGGCGCGCACGGCCGACGTGCTGGTCGACTTCACTGCGCCCTCTGCGCTCGAGGCCAATCTGCGCGCGGCGTGCGAGGCGGGGACGCCGATCGTGGTCGGGACCACCGGTCTCGCGCAGCAGCATCACGACCTGATCGACGATGCCGCGACACGCGTCGCGGTGCTGCAGACGAGCACGACCTCGCTCGGCATCACATTGCTCGCGCGGCTGGTCGCCGATGCCGCCGCGCGGCTCGGGCCCGATTGGGACATCGAAATCGTCGAGGCGCATCACCGTCACAAGGTCGACGCGCCGTCTGGCACCGCTTTGCTGCTCGGCGACGCCGCCGCGGAGGGCCGCGGCGCGACGCTGACCGACCTCAAGGTGGTCGACCGCGCCGGACTGGTCGGCGCGCGGACCGAGGGCACGATCGGCTTCGCCGCGATCCGCGGCGGATCGATCGCGGGCGACCATCAGGTCATCTTCGCCGGCCCCGGCGAGCGGCTCGAACTCGTCCATCGCGCCGAGAGCCGCGAGATGTTCGCGCGGGGCGCGGTGCGTGCGGCGCTGTGGCTCGCGGGCCAGCCCGCCGGCCGCTACACCATGCCCGAGGTATTGGGCCTGTGAGGCGCGCATGAACAAGGCCGATGTGGTCGAGTTCTTCAGCCGCCTCGCCGCCGACAATCCGCATCCCGAAACCGAGCTCGAATCGGGCAATTCGTATCAGCTGCTGGTCGCGGTCGTGCTGTCGGCACAGGCGACCGACGTCGGGGTCAACAAGGCGACGCGCAGGCTGTTCCAGGAAGTCCACACACCCGTGCAGATGGTCGCGCTCGGCGAGGACAGGCTCAAGGAGCACATCAAGACGATCGGGCTGTTCAACACCAAGGCGAAGAACGTCATCGCCTTGTCCGAGCAACTGATCACCGAGCATGGCGGCGAGGTCCCCACCGACCGCGACCAGCTCGAAAAGCTGCCCGGGGTCGGACGCAAGACCGCCAATGTCGTGATGAACGTCGCGTTCGGCGCCGAGACCTTCGCGGTCGACACGCACATCTTCCGCGTCGGCAACCGCACCGGGCTGGCGCGCGGCAAGACGCCGCTGGCGGTCGAATTGAAGCTCGAGAAAGCGGTGCCGCAGCCGTTTCGGCTGCATGCTCATCACTGGTTAATCCTGCACGGCCGATATGTCTGCAAGGCGCGTACCCCCGAATGCTGGCGATGCGTCGTTGCCGACCTTTGCGCGTTCAAGCCCAAGACGCCGGCGCCGAAATCGCGCGCCTGATTGATTGTTGTCGCATCGCGTAGGCGGAAAACCGGTACCCACTTTTCCGCGCGATGCTTTGGAACGGAGTAGAAAGCCATGCGCCCGCTGCTGTTCGCCCTCGCCGCCGCCGCGATCGCCGCCCCGCTCACCGCCGCCGACAAGGGTGTGCCGGCCGCGACGCCGACAGGTCCCGCGGTCGATTGCGTCAATCTCAGCCAGGTCCGCGAGACGCATGTGCGCAGCGACCAGGTGATCGATTTCGAGATGAACAACCGCAAGGTGCTGCGCAACACCCTGCCCTATGCGTGCCCCAGCCTCGGCTTCGAGGAGCGGTTCGCCTATTCGGTGTCGACCAATCAATTGTGCTCGGTCGATACGATCACCGTGCTGCAATCGGGTGGCACCGGGCCCGGCCCGCGCTGTGGCCTCGGTACGTTCCAGCCCGTCACGATCACGAAATAGGCACGAAATAGGCACGAAATAGAATCGCTGGCGCCCGCGGCAATGCTTTGCTAGGCGCACCCGGCGCGCACCCGTAGCTCAGCTGGATAGAGCGCTGCCCTCCGAAGGCAGAGGCCACAGGTTCGAATCCTGTCGGGTGCGCCATGCTTTCAATTGCCTAGCGCCATCACCAAAAAAAGAGACGTCGGCTATCCAGCCTTGGATCGAGGCGAACGACGACAAAATCTGCGCATCACCTAATTCGGGGACCTCGAGGTTCAGCTGATGCTTCTCGGGCCGCAAGCGCCCGAAACAACCACCGCATGCCGAACCTCGATCCTTGAGTGCCCTACTTCAATCTAGGGTTGCGGCAGGCGCCCGCGGATCAGTCGGGCGGTCGCTTCGGCAACGCAGCTGTCCATCGCCTCGCCGAAGCCGGTGCCTCCCCGATCGAACGGGATCATCTTTTCGCAAAGCGCGGTCTGGCGGCTTTTCCAGGCACCGAATTGTGCCTTCGTCATCCCGAGTTGCCCGCGCATGATGGCGACGTCGACAAGAGCGCTGATCTGGGAATTGACGCGCTCGGCGCACCGGGCCGATGTCGCTTGGTCCCGTTCGACGGCAAAGCAGGCGGCGCGCTCCTTGAGGAGCGATCGGACCGCAGGATCAACGGCGCGCCCATCGGAAACGGCCGCGGCGGCAATCATGGCGGGGAACAGGGAGGCGCCAGCGATAAACAGGCCGGGAAGCAAAGACTTCATTTCATCGCTCCTTATGCACGACTCGACGCACAATATCATGTTATTCCCTACGCCGACAGGGCAGCACTGAATCGTCGAGAGAATTTGTTCGAGCTCTCCGCGAGTATCCAGGTGGGCGGTGCGGTGAACGCTGACCGCACCGAAGTTTTGGCATGATCCGGATAGGCCGGCGCGCTTCAATGACGCCGCTCGCAGCCGGCGATTGCGGATCGCAACATTGCGGCGAACGACGCGCATTGTCGTTCTACGCAAATTTTTTGTCGCCGCGCTCCAAGAAGCCGCGGTTCGAAATGCGAAGAGCGTCCGTCATTGCAGTCCACCGATGCCGGATGCGTTGCACACCGGATAAGCGCGCAAGCCGACCGTTGGCCGATAACGACGTTCGTTTCCTCAACCGAGAGTCCTGGACCGTCATCGGAACTCCGGCGCGCCGCCCCCGTTAGACGCCTTCACGGAGACGGCGAGCCTCGCTGGTTCATATAAAGGGGTTCGGGATTGAGCATCCGTGATCGTCTCAAGCGCCTCGGCCCCGGATTGGTCACCGGCGCGGCAGACGACGACCCCAGCGGGATCGCCACCTATTCCCAGGCGGGTGCCCAGTTCGGCACCAGCCTGATGTGGACGATGACGCTGACCTATCCGCTGATGGTCGCGGTCCAGCTGGCGAGCGCGCGCGTCGGGCGGGTGACGGGCTACGGCCTGGGGGACAGCCTCGGCAAGGTCATGCCGCGGTGGCTCGTGATCGGGCTGATCGCGCTGCTGTTCATCGCCAACACCATCAACATCGGCGCCGATCTCGCCGCGATGGGCGAAGCATCGGCGCTGGTGATCGGCGGCTGGAAGCATGTCTGCACGATCGCCTTCGCGATCCTCTCGCTGCTGCTCCAGCTGTTCATTCCTTATCGCCGCTATGCCTCGATCCTCAAATGGCTGACCTTGGTCCTGCTGGCGTACGTCGCCCTGGTGCTGATGGTGAAGGTCGATTGGGCGGCGGCCGCGAAGGGGCTCGTCATCCCGACGATCGCCGGCGCCGGCGCGGCGACGACGATCGTCGCGATCTTCGGCACGACGATCAGCCCCTATCTCTTCTTCTGGCAGGCGGCGCAGGAGGTCGAGGAAATCGATCAGGTGGACGAGCGCGAGCCGCTGGTCGAGAAGCGCGTGCAAGGGCCCGACGCGCTCAGCCGCATCCGCTGGGATACCTTCACCGGCATGGCGGTCTCCAACATCGTCGCGCTCGCGATCATGCTGGGCACCGCCGCGACGCTCCACGCGGCCGGCAAGCACGACATCCAGAGCGCCGCCGACGCCGCGCAGGCGCTGAAGCCGGTCGCGGGCAACCTGGCCTTTGCCTTGTTCAGCCTCGGCATCATCGGCACCGGACTGCTGGCGGTTCCCGTGCTCGCGGGGTCCTCGGCCTATGCGATTTCCGACATCGCGGGATGGAAGGCGAGCCTCGAGCACAAGCCCTATCAGGACAAGGCGTTCTACGCCGTGATCGCCCTGGGCATGGCGCTGGGGCTCACGATCGACTGGCTCAAGATCAACCCGATGAGCGCGCTGTTCTGGAGCGCGGTGGTCAACGGCGTGGTGGCGGTGCCGGTGCTCGCCGGGCTGATGATCGTCGTGTCGAAGCGATCGATCATGGACCGGTTCGTCGCGTCGCCATCGCTCAAATTCTTCGGCTGGCTGGCGACCGCGGTGATGGGGGCCGCGGCCGTCGCCATGGTCCTATTCCCGAGCTGACGGCCGCCTTTTGGCTATGACGCGGCCGCCTCGCACGGGAAACGCACCATGGCGACCGTCTTGCCGTCGTTCCGCGCGAAGCTGATCGCGCCGCCCAATTGCGCGGCGAGGCCGATCAGCAGGCGGTGGCCGGCCGAATTGCCGCCGATCACCGGCCGCGCGAACCCGACGCCATCGTCCGCCACCGTCAGGCACATCGTGTTCTCGAAGAACGGATGGCGCGCCAGCGTCACCGTCGCCATGCCCGCGCGCTGGTCGGGAAAGGCGTGCTTGTAGACGTTGGTCAGGAGCTCGTTGGTGATGATCCCGACGACGATCGCGCGACGCAGCGGCAGGCGGATATCGGCGATGTCGAGGCGCAACGCGATCGGACGGATGCCGAACCGGGCGAGCCGAAGGTCGTCGCACAACTCGCGCAGATACTCGGCCAGCGGCACCATGCCTTCCTCGCCGTCGCTCATCCTGAAGCGGTTGTAGACACGCCCCAGCACGGCGATGCGGCCGCCGAGCTCGGTCAGCGCCGCCTTGGTCTCCTCGCTCGCGGCGGACCGCGCCATGATCGCCGTGGAGGCGACCAGCATCGCGAAATCATTGGCGAGGCGATGCGACAATTCGCGGAGCAGGGCCCGGCTCTGGTCGCCGGCGTTGCGCGCGGTGTGCAGGTCCCAGGCGAGCGCGGCGATGCGCTGCGATTCGCGGCGCGCGAACCATGCCGCGACGAGGCCGGCGGCGAGCGTCGCGATGAGCCCCAGCGCGTCCTGCTCATCGCTGACCGCGAAGCCGTCGCCGGGGAGCAGCAGCGCCAGTTCGAGCGTGCCGACGACGACGCCGGCCATCACCGTCCGCTGTCCGGCAAAGGCCGCCAGCAGCACGAAGCCGAGGCCCATGAAGGCGCACAGCGGCAAGGAATAACCGGGCGCGAGCATGGCCGCCGCCACGGCGATCACCGAGACGAACACCGGTCCGGCGACGGTGCGCAGCAATCTGCGAAAAAGGGCTGTTCTCATGCTTCACCCGGTGCCCCCGGGCGGCGCGGCGGCGCGATCTGCGCCACCGGACCGGCATCGTAGATCGGCGATCGCGCTTACAGCCGCCTTACGCGGCGGCGGCGGCTCAGCTCCATTTGCCGCCGATCGCCTGGACCAGCGCGATCGCGGTCGTCTGCTGGTCGACCACGGCCTGGATCTGGGTCTGGCGCGCGGACAAAGCGGTGGTCTGGGCGACGACCACTTGCGAATAGTCGACGATGCCGCTGCGATACTGGTTGTCCACGATCTTCTCGGCGTTGACCGCGGCGCCCGTCGCCGCGACCCGGCTATTGGTGACGTCGGCGAGGACGCGCGTCGCCGCCAGATTGTCCTCGACCTGCTGGAAGGCCGTCAGCACGGTCTGGCGATAGGTCGCCGCCGCCTGATCGAACTCCGCGCGCGCCTGGAGCACCTGGCCGTGCCGCGCGCCGAAATCGAGCAGGGTCATCAGCCCGCTCAGCCCGAACGACCACAGGCTCGTCCCCGCCGAGAACAATTGGCCGAGCGCGCTGCCGTTGGTGCCGGCGTTGCCCGACAGCGTCAGCTGGGGGAAATAGGCCGCGCGCTGGATGCCGATATTGGCGTTGGCGGCGGCGACACGGCGTTCGGCCGCGGCCACGTCGGGGCGGCGTTCGAGCAGGGTCGAGGGCAGGATGCCGGGGACCGCCGGCACCGCGGGCGTCCATGGTACCGGCGCGATCGCGAAATTCGACGGGTTTTCGCCCGCCAGCACCGCGATGGCATGTTCGAGCAGCGCGCGCTGCCGGTCGAGGTCCTGGCGGGTCGCGACCGCGTTGTCGAGCGAGGTCTGCGCCTGGTAGACGTCCGAGCGCGCGACGGTGCCGGCGGCATATTTGTTCTGCGTGATGGTCAGCGCGCGGCGGTAATCGGCGATGATCGTGTCGTACAAATCGCGCTGCGCGTCGACGCCGCGAAGCTGGACATAGTCGGTCGCCAGCTCACCCTGCGCCGACAGCGTCGCGTTGGCGAGGTCGCCGGCGCTCGCCTGGGCATTGGCGCGGGCCTGGCTGACCCCATTGCCGAGCCGGCCCCACAGATCGGGCTCCCAGCTCGCGCCGATGCCGAGCGAGAAGCGCGAGCCGGTGGTGGTCGCGCCGCCCCCCGATCCGCCGGTACCATTGCTCCCGCCGGTACCCAGATCGCTCGCCGGACCGCCCGAAAAGCTGCCCGAATGCGTGCCGCCCGCCGTCGCCGTGACGGTCGGGAAGAGCTGCGCGCGCTGCACCATGACCAGCGCGCGCGCCGCTTCATAGGCGGCGCGCGACGCGGCGACGTTCTGGTTGGTGACCGCAACCTTGTGCTCCAGCCCATCGAGCACGGAATCGCCGAACAGGCTCCACCAATCGCCCCGCGCGGCCGCGTCGGATGGGGTCGCGACCACCCAGCCCGGCGCTTCCTTGAACGACGGCGGGATGGCGACCGTGGCCGGCCGGACGTAGGCGGGTGCCATGCTGCATCCGGCGAGCAGCAAGGCGGCGAGCGGCGGGAGGGACAGGCGCTTCATGCGATTACTCCGGGGGCGGGCAGGTCGCCGTGCCGCGCGAGCCCGCGCTCCTGGGCACCGTGGCGGCGACGGAAACGGTCGAGCGCGAGATAGACGACGGGCGTGGTGAGGAGCGTCAGCACCTGGCTGGCGATCAGCCCACCGACGATCGCGATGCCGAGCGGGCGGCGCAGCTCGGCACCGTCGCCGAACCCGATCGCGAGCGGCAAGGCGCCCAGCGCGGCGGCGAGCGTGGTCATCAGGATCGGGCGGAAGCGGAGCAGAGACGCCTCGCGCACCGCGGCGACCGGATCGAGCCCCTCGCCGCGTTCGGCCTCGAGCGCGAAGTCGATGATCATGATCGCGTTCTTCTTGACGATTCCGACCAGCAGGATGATGCCGATCATGGCGATGATGTCGAACTCGCCGCCGGTCGCGATCAGCGCGATCATCGCCCCGACGCCCGCCGACGGCAGCGTCGACAGCGCGGTCAGCGGGTGGATCGCGCTTTCGTAGAGGATGCCGAGCACGATGTAGATCGCGACCAGCGCCGCGAGGATCAGCAGTGGCATGGTGGCGGTCGACTGCGCAAACACGCGCGCGGTGCCGCCGAACTCGCCATGGACCGTCGCGGGCAGCCCGAGCCCCTCCTGGACCTGGGCGATCGTCAGCGCCGCGGTGCCGAGCGAGACGCCGTTGGGCAGGTTGAACGAGATCGTCGCCGATGGCTCGCCGTCCGAATGACTGACCGAGGCGTTGGTCGAGCCCGTCGACCAGGTCGCCAGCGCCGACAAAGGCGTCATCGTCCGCGCGCTGGTACTGACCGCCGATCCGGCGGCGGTCGCGCTGCCGCCCGATCCGGTGCCGGTGGTGCTGCCGGTAGTGGCGGGCGCCTGCGGTGTCGGCGTGGCGGCAGGAGCGGAAGCGGCGGCCACGGTCGCCATCCCGCTCGTCGACGATGCCGGGGCGGGCGCGGGCTGAGGCGAGGCCGGCGCCGCCGACGCCGCGACGGGCGGCGCGGTCACCGGCACATAGACGTTGGACAGCGACGCGGGCGACCCGTTGAACTGCCGCGCCGCTTCCATCACGACGTGATATTGGTTGAGCCCCGAATAGATGTTGGCGACCTGGCGCTGGCCGAAGGCGTCGTAGAGCGTCGCGTCGACCGTCTGCATCGGTACGCCGAGCCGCGCCGCGGCGTCGCGGTCGACGGTGACGAAGGCGTCGGCGCCCGCATCCTGCTGGTCGATGTCGACGTCGGTCAGCACGTCGCCGCGCTGCTTGAGCGCATTGACCAGCTTTTGCCCGGCGGCCTTGAGCGTGTCCGGATCGTCGGCCTTGAGCACATATTGATAGGTGCTGTTGGTCTGGCGACCACCGACCTGGAGGTCCTGGACCGGATTGAGGAACAGGCTGACCCCGCTGACGCGCGCCAGCTTGGGCCGGAGGCGCGCGATCACCGCGGGCGCGGGCGGACGCTCGGACCGCGGCTTGAGGGTCGCGAACAGGAAGCCGCCGCCGGCGCGCGACCCGCCCGCGAACGACACCACCGAGGCCACCGCCGGATCGCTCTTCACGATCCCGGTGATGCGCGTGAGCTTGGCCTGCATGTCGGTGAACGAGATACTCTGGTCGGCGCGGATCCCGCCGAGCAGCCCGCCGGTATCCTGTTGCGGGAAGAAGCCCTTGGGCGCGATCACGATCAGATAGATATTGAGCGCGACGGTGCCGGCGAGCAGCAGCAGGACGGTGCGGCGATGCGCGATCGCCCAGTCGAGCGCGCGGGCATAATGCGCCTGCGCCGCTTCGAAGCCCAGCCGCGCGGCGCGCATGACGCGGCCCTCGCGTTCCTCGCCGCGCAGCAGGCGCGACGCCAGCATCGGCGTGGTGATGAGCGAGACGACCAGGCTGATCGCAACCGCAGCCGACATGGTGAGCGCGAATTCGCGGAACAATCGTCCAACCAGCCCGCCCATGAAGATCAGCGGCACGAACACCGCGATCAGGCTCGACGAGATCGACAGCACGGTGAACCCGACCTCGCGCGCGCCGACGAGCGCAGCCTCGAACGGCGGCATCCCCGCCTCGACATGGCGGCTGATATTCTCGACCACGACGATCGCGTCGTCGACGACGAAGCCGGTCGCGACGGTCAGCGCCATCAGCGAGAGATTGTCGAGCGAGAAGCCGGCGAGATACATCACCGCCAGCGTGCCGAGCAGCGACGCGACCACTGCTGCGGCCGGGATCAGCGTCGCGCGCCAGCTCCTGAGCAACAGGCTGACGACGAGCACCACCAGCAAGGTCGCGATCAGCAGAGTCACCTCGACCTCGGTCAGCGAGGCGCGGATCGTCCGCGTGCGGTCGGACGCGATGGCGAGGTGGATGTCGGACGGCATCGCGGCGCGCAGCGCGGGGAGCTGCGCCTTCAGCGCATCGACCGTCTCGACGATATTGGCGCCGGGCTGGCGGCTGATCAGGATCGGCACCGCGCGCTGGCCGTTGAACAGCCCCATGGTGCGGATGTCCTCGGGACCGTCGATCACGTCGGCGATGTCCGACAGCCGCACCGCGGCGCCGTTGCGCCAGGCAATCACCGTATCGCGATAATCGGCCGCCTGGCGCCCGGCCTGGTTCGAATAGATCTGCCAGCTATAGCCACCGGCATCGACCACGCCGCGCGGCCGGTCGGCGCTTTCGGACTGGAGCGCGGTGCGCACGTCCTCGAGCGCGATGCCGTAGCGGGCGAGCGCCAGCGGATTGACCTCGACGCGCACCGACGGCAGCGCCGCCCCGCCCAGCTCGACATTGCCGACGCCCGGTACCTGGAGCAATTTCTGCTGCACCACGGTCGAGACCGTGTCGTAGATTTCGGACGGGCTGCGCGTCGTCGAGGTGAGCGCGAGGATCAGCACCGGCGCCTCGGCCGGATTGGCCTTGCGATAGCTGGGATTGGTCTTGAGCGTCGCCGGCAGATCGGCGCGCGCGGCGTTGATCGCCGCCTGGACATCGCGCGCGGCACCGTCGATGTCGCGCGACAGGTCGAATTGCAGCGTGATCTGCGCGGTGCCGACGTTCGAGCGCGAGGTCATCTCGCTCACCCCGGCGATCGTGCCGAGATGGCGTTCGAGCGGCGCCGCGACGCTCGATGCCATGGTCGAGGGGCTCGCACCGGGCAGGCTCGCCTGGACCATGATCGTCGGGAAATCGACTTGGGGCAGCGGCGCCACCGGCAGCATGAAGAAGGCGCCGACCCCCGCCAGCATCAGCCCGATCGTCAGCAGGATCGTGCCGATCGGACGATGGATGAAGGGCGCGGAGAGGTTCATGCCGCCGCTGCTTCCCGGCGCCTCGGCAGGATCCGCCAGCCGCGCGCGCGCCAGCCCTCGAGCGCGAGGAAGATCACCGGCGTGGTGAACAAGGTGAGCACTTGGCTGAAGATCAGCCCGCCGGCGATCGCGATGCCGAGCGGCTGGCGCAATTCGTGCCCCATGCCGCCGCCGAAGATCAGCGGCAGCGCGGCGAACAGGGCGGCGAAGGTGGTCATCATGATCGGCCGGAAACGCAGCAGCGCCGCCTGGCGGATCGCATGCAGCGGATCGGCGCCCTCGTCGCGCATCGCCGCGAGCGCGAAGTCGATCATCATGATCGCGTTCTTCTTGACGATGCCGATCAAGAGCACGATGCCGATGATCCCGATCACGCCCAGCCCCGACCCGGTGACCCACAGGCCGAGCAGCGCGCCGATCCCCGCGGACGGCAGGGTCGAGAGGATCGTCACCGGGTGGACGAAGCTCTCGTAGAGCACACCCAGCACGATATAGACGACGACGATCGCCGCCAGGATCAGCCACAATTCGTTCGCCAGCGACGATTTGAACGCATTGGCCGCGCCGGTGAAGTCGGAGGTGATCGCGGCCGGCACGCCGACCTTGCGCTCGGTGCGCTCGATCGCCTGGACCGCGCTGCCGAGCGAGACGCCGGGGGCGAGGTCGAAGCCGATCGTCGCCGCCGGGAATTGCGCCTCACGCGCCACCACCAGGGGCGCGACGCCGGAGCGGATCGTCGCGATCGTCGCGAGCGGCACGCTGGTCCCGCCGGGCAGCGGTATCTGCAACGTCCCGAGCGCCTGCGGATCGGTGACGGCATCGGGCCGGGTTTCGAGGATCACCCGGTTCTGGCTCGACTGAGTGTAGATGGTCGAGACGATGCGCTGGCCGAACGCATCGTAGAGCGCGTTGTCGACCGCGAGCGCGTTGAGCCCGAGCCGGCCGGCGGTGTCGCGATTGATGTCGACCACCAGCGTGCGGCCGTCGGCGAGCACGTCCGATGTGACGTTCTGCACATGCCGGTCGCCGCCCAGCGCGGCGGCGAGTTTCGCGCCCCATTGGTCGACCTGCGCCTCGTCCGCGCCTTGGAGCGAGAAGCGATAGGCGTTCATCCCCGTGGCGGTGTCGATCGTCAGGTCCTGGACCGGCCGGAAATAGACCTTGAGCCCGGGGATGTCGGCGACCGCGCGGTCGAGCCCGGCGAGCACCGACGACAGGCTGCCGCGCCGGCCCTGCGGCTGGAGATTGACCAGCATCCGCCCCTGCGAGAGCGTCGCGTTCTGCCCGTCGACGCCGATCGCCGAACTCAGGCTGGCGACCGCCGGATCGGCGAGGATCGCGTGCGCGGCCTGTTGCTGGAGCTCGGCCATGCGCTGGTAACCGATGTCCTGCGCGGCCGAGGTGGTGACCGCGATCTGGCCGGTATCCTGTTCGGGGAACAGGTTCTTGGGGATCGCGACGAACAGCAAAGCGGTCACCACCAGCGTCGCGGCGAACACCAGCATCGTCAGCGTCCGGCGCACCAGCACCCAGTCGAGCGCGGTCGCGTAGAAGTCGGTGAGGCGCGCGAACCAGGCGCGGGTCATTTCGGGCAGGCGGTGGGTGCGTTCCTCGTGCTCCGGGCGCAGCCAGCGCGCCGACAGCATCGGCACCAGGGTCAGCGCGACCACCGCCGAGAGCAGGATCGTCACCGCCAGGGTCACCGCGAACTCGCGGAACAGCCGCCCGACGACGTCACCCATGAACAGCAACGGGATCAGCACCGCGATCAAGCTGACGGTCAGTGAGATGATGGTGAAGCCGATCTCGCTCGCGCCCTCGAGCGCCGCGTCGAACGGCGTCAGGCCTTCCTCGATATGCCGCGAGATGTTCTCGAGCACGACGATCGCGTCGTCGACCACGAAGCCCGAGGCGATGGTCAGCGCCATCAGCGACAGATTGTTGATCGAGAAGCCGAGGAAATACATCGCGGCGAACGCGCCGACCAGCGACAGCGGCACCGCGATGCTGGCGATGATCGTCGCGCGGGCATTGCCGAGGAACAGGAAGATCACCAGGGTCACCAGCAGCACGGCGAGCACCAGCTCGAACCGCACGTCGGCGACCGAGGCGCGGATGCCCGAGGTACGGTCGGTGAGCAACGTCACATGGACGTCGGAGGGCAATTGCACCTCGAGCTCGGGCAGGCTCGCCTTGATCGTGTCGACCGTGCCGATCACGTTGGCGCCGGGCTGGCGCTGGACGTCGATGACCACCGCCGGCGCACCGTTCATCCAGCTGCCGAGCCGGACGTTCTCGGTCGATTCGACCACGCTCGCGACGTCGGACAGCCGGACCGGCGCGCCGTCGGCATAAGCGATGACCAGGGTACGATAGCTCTGCGCGTCGGCGAGCTGGTCGTTGGCGTCGATCGTCCAGCTCTTGGTCGGGCCGTCGAAACTGCCCTTGGCGGCATTGGCATTGGCGCTGCCGATCGCGCTGCGAATCGCCTCGAGCGACAGCCCGCGCGCGGCGAGCGCCTCGACATTGGCCTGGATGCGCACCGCCGGCCGCTCGCCGTTCGACATCGACACCAGCCCGACGCCCGACACTTGCGCGATCTTGTTGGCGAACTGGCGCTCGACGATGCCCTGGACCTCGCCGAGCGGCCGCGTCGCCGAGGTGACGCCGAGCGACAGGATCGGCGCGTCGGCGGGATTGACCTTGGCATAGATCGGCGGCGCCGGCAGGTCGGTGGGCAACAGCGTGCCCGACGCGTTGATCGCCGCCTGGACTTCCTGTTCGGCGACGTCGAGCGACAGATCGAGCTTAAACTGGAGCGTGATCACCGATGCGCCCGACGACGAGGCGGAGGTCATCCGCGCGAGCCCGGGCATCTGGCCGAACTGGCGTTCGAGCGGCGAGGTGACGGTCAGCGCCATCACGTCGGGGCTCGCGCCGGGATAGAGCGTCGACACCTGAATCGTCGGATAATCGACCTCGGGCAGCGCCGAGAGCGGCAGCATCCGATAGGCGACCAGGCCGGCGAGCAGGATCGCCACCATCAGCAGGGTCGTCGCGACCGGCCTGAGGATGAAGACCCGCGACGGCCCGCCCGGCCGGGCCGGTGCCGGATCGGTCATGGTGGCGTCGCTCATTCGCCCTGGCCGCCGCCCGCATCGTGATGCTTGCCGTGATGGCCACCATGGTGCCCGCCACCGCCCGCGCCGCCTTTGGTACCGCCGTCCGAACCACCCTTGTCGCCCGGCAGGCGGACCGACGAGCCGTCCTCCAGCCCGTCGGCGCCTTCGGTCACCACCGGCGCGCCCACAGTGAGCCCGGACAGGATCGCGATACGGGTGCCGTCGCTGGGACCGGTCGTGACCTTGGCGAGCTTTACCGTGCGGTCGGATTGCAGGATGAAGACGAAGTCGCCCGGCGCGCCGTGCCGCACCGCGCTGACCGGCACGGTGACCGCGCCCTTGAGCGTGTTGACCAGCATCGACACGTTGACGAACTCGCTCGGGAACAGGGTGTTGCCGGCATTGTCGAAGCGCGCCTTGGCCTTGACCGTGCCGGTCGTCGTGTCGACCTGGTTGTCGAACGTCAGGAACTGGCCGGTGGCGATCGGGCTGTTGTCGTTCTGGTCGCGCGCCTCGACCGGCAGGCCGGCGCCGCTCCCCGCGGTGCGGCCGATCGCGGCGAGTTGCGCCTGGGGCAGTGCGAAGCTGACGTCGATCGGGTCGAGCTGGGTGATCACGGCGATGCCGTTGGCGTCCGACGGCGTCAGGTAATTACCGATATCGACCTGGCGGATGCCGATGCGTCCCGTCGCCGGCGCGCGGATCGCGGTATAGCCGAGATTGAGCTCGGCACTGCCGATTGCCGCGCGGTCGGCGGCGACGGTGCCGCTGAGCTGGCGCACCGTCGCGCGCTGGGTGTCGACCTGCTGGCTGGCGATCGAATCCTGCTTGAGCAATGTCTGGTAGCGGTTGAGGTCGACCTCGGCGGCGGCGAGCTGCGCCTGGTCGCGCGCCAGGTTCGCCTTCGCCTGGGCGAGCGCGAGCTGATAGGGCCGCGGGTCGATCTGCGCGAGCAACTCGCCCTGCTGGACCATCTGGCCGTCCTTGAAGAACAGCTTGAACAGGACGCCCGACAGCTGCGCCCGGACGGTCGCGGAGACGACCGGCTGCACCGTGCCGAGCGCGGTCGTCGTCACCGGCATGTCGGCGCGCGTCGCCGGTGCGACGTTGACCGCGGCGGCGGGCCGCCCATGGCTGCGCGCGCCGCCATTTCCCACCAGCCACCTCGCCGCGAAGGCGATGCCGGCAAGGACGACGACCACGATCAGGATCGCCCGCCACGGGCGTCGACGGGTTTCGTGCTCGGTCGCGGGTTGGTCGATGGGGTCGTCGCGTTCGGGGGGCATGCAGAATATCCTGTCGGTCTGCCGATCGGCCCGACATGGAAGGCGCGGCTTTCGTGATCCTTACAGAATGGGCTCGAGCGGTTTAGAGTTGAGCTTCAATCGGAGGAGCGCGCCGCCTGCGGCCGAACGGCCGGTTTCCAGCCGGCCGCCGCACACCGAGATGATCCGCTCGACGATCGATAGGCCGAGCCCCGCGCTGTCGCTGCGCGCGACATCGTTGCGCCGGAAGCGCCGGACTTCGAGATCGCGCGCGTCGACCGCCAGGCCGGGCCCGTCGTCCTCGACCGTCACGCTGCCGTCGGGACCGACCGATACGGTGATCGCGCATCCCGCGGGGGTGTGCCGGACCGCATTGTCGATCAGATTGGTGAGCGCGATGCTGAGCAATTCGCCGACCGCGTGAACCCGCGGCGGCGCGCTGTCGGGTTCCTCGAAGGCGATGCTGTGGTCGGCCGAATAGACGATCGGGACCATCGCCTCGACCGTCTCGCGCGCGATCCGGCACGAATCGACCATCGTCAGCTGGGGATGGAGGCGGTCGATCGCAGCGAGCTCCATCAGCTGCCGGATGACATGGTTGGCCTGCTCGACCCCGCGCGTGATCTGCTCGCGCTGCAGCGACGGCTCGAGCTGCTCGACGCGGAGCGAGATGAGCGCGAGCGGCGTGCGCAGTTCGTGCGCGACATTGCCGACGAAATCCCCCTGCACGCGATAGCCCGCCTCGAGCCGGTCGAGCGCGCGGTTGGTCGCGCGGACCAATGGCAGTGCCTCGCCGGGCATGCGCGCCGGATCGATCCGCGCGTCGAGACGGTGCAGCCCGATCCCGTCGGCATCGGTCGCGGCGCGGCGGAAGGTGCCGGTGACGCGCCGCAGCACCAGGAGCGACAGAGCGAGCGAGGCGAGCAGCGCGACGATGATCACCCAGACGAACCGGCTGAGGAAGGAATGGACGACGTCGTCGACGATTTCTTCGGGCCGCGTGCGGTCCTGCGCCACCACGATCCACCCCGGCCGGCCGTCGGGCAAGGTGACCGGGCGGCTCAAGACGTCGTAGCGGCCATGGCGATCGAACTCGGCGGCCGGCGCCTGATGCCGGGGATCGAGCGCGAACGGCAGCGGATGCGGCCAGGCCCGGACCGGCCGGCCGTCGTCATCGAACAAGGCGATGAGGCGATCGGCCCGCGCGCGCACCGCCGCCCCGCGCGCGAGATCGCGCGCCGCGATCGTCGCCTCGCGGTCGAGGCGCGCGACGATGAAGCCGTCGGCGGTGTCGTTGAGCATCCGCGACAGGACCAGCGGCAGGACGATCGCCACCAGCAGGATGATCCCCATCTGCGCAAGCAGCAGCTTGCCGAACAGCGATCGCGGCAACCGAAGCGTCATGCCGCGGTCAGCATATACCCGATGCCGCGCACCGTCTGCAGCTTGACCGCCGCATTGTCGTCGAGCTTGCGGCGCACGCGGTGGACATAGACTTCGACCGCGTTCGAGCTCAGCGTGTCGCCGGCGCCGAACAACTGGTCCTCGAGCAAGCGCTTGGGGACGACATGGCCCGGGCGCCGCATCAGCAGTTCGAGCAGCTCGATCTCGCGTCCCGACATGTCGAGCGGCACGCCGTCGATCGCGGCCTCGCGCGTTCTGGTGTCGAGCGTCAGGTTCGCGGTCCGCAGCAGATGCTCGACATAGCCGCCCTGGCGCCGGAGCACCGCGCCCAGCCGCGCGTGGAGCTCGGCGAACAGGAACGGCTTGACGACATAATCGTCGGCCCCGCTCTCCAGCCCCTTCACGCGCATCTCGCCTTCGCCGCGCGCGGTGAGCACGATCACCGGCACGACGATGCGGCGGCTGCGCAGGCGGCAGAGCAGCGACAGGCCGTCCTCGTCGGGAAGCCCGAGATCGAGGATCACCGCCGAATAATCCATCGTCTCGATCAGCTGTTCGGCGTCGGCGGCGGTCGCGGCGACGTCACAGCGGATGTCGCGGCTGAGGAACGCCGAGGTCATGGCCTCGGCCAGCTCGCTATTGTCCTCGACGATCAGCAACCGCATCGCCCACTCCGAATCGCGCCGCGATCTCTGCCGCACCAGGCTGACGACGACCTTACGCCGATCGCCGCCGCGGCGGTAACGTCAAAACCGCAGCCCCAGGATCGGGCGGCCGGGAGAGGGGTGGCCGCCCGATCAGGAAGGCGCCTCACGCGCGAGGGAAGTCCGCGTGAATCTTGGCGCCCCCGGGGAGCTGGCATTGGCCCTCGCCGCCGCCCGCCATGCCGCTCGACGGCCGGGCAAGCGTGAAGCGGCAGCGCATGTTGCCGTCGGAGCCTCTCAAATTGGCGAGCACCTTGCCCGAATAATGCGTGACGAAACTCTCGTCGGGACCCCAATAGCCCCAGCCGCCGCGTCCGCCGCGCCAACCGCCACGCCACCCGCGATACGGTCGCGCCGGCCCCCAACCCGCCCACAGCGGACCGAGGTTGTCGATCTGCGTCTCCCGCGTGATCTGGAAGAAGCGGCCGGCATATTGGGCGCCGTTGGCGAGCGAGGCGGTCATCTCGCCGGTCTGCGCGCCTTGCGCCTTCCAGCTGAAGGTCGCCGACATGCCCGGGGTCCGCGAATCGCCGATTCCCGTTCCGGTGGTAGTGCAGCCGGTGACGGCGGCCAGCAGCGCCACCGCGGCGATCGCCCGCGCGCTCACTTCGCCGTCTCCACGCCGGCCGCCGTGGCGGCGCCGAGGGCCATGGCCTTCCTGAAAATGGTCGAGGGGGTAGACATGACGCATTCTCCTCGTCGCTTAGGGTGCGCGAGCGGCTCGTGACCCTGCTGCCGATCGGGCAGCGGGGCGATCATCGGACCGGAGGCTGACGTCTACCTTACAAACCGCCCCGAATTCTCCACCTGCGCCGCGCCGCCGAGACTTTATCTGACACGCCGGTCATCATGGTGTAACGTTCACCCGATGGCTGACCTGGGGTGGGGACCGATTTGGCAGGCGGACTGGCACGGGGCGCACGGGAAGCGCTGAGGCGCGACCTCGGCTATTCGGGGGCACACGACATCGTCGCGGCCGGCCGGATATTGCTGGCGACGATCGCGATGGGGATCGTCCTGCGCACGTCCTTTCCCCTGCCCGCGCTCGATCACATCGTGCGGCTCTGCTTCGCCGGCTATCTGACGCTGGCGATCGCCACCTTCTCGGGGCGGCTGGTGTCGTGGAAAGCGACCGGCGTGATGCGCCGGATCAGCAGCGTCGCCGACGAGATTTTCGGCCTGGGCGTGTTGCTGCTCTACCCAAGCACGACGACCCTGTACCTGCCGTTCGTCATCTTCCTGCTGGTCATCAAACGCCCGCAATCGAGCGTCGCCAGCGTCGCGGTAGAATATCTGATCCTGTCGGCCGCGGTGCTGCTGCACGACCGCATCGCGCCGTTATGGGCGGCGATACCGCGGATCGGCGACGAGCAGCGGCTGCTGCAATTCACCATGCTGACCTTCATCGCCGCCGCCGCGCTGGTGGTGAAGATGCGCCAGGTCGACGCGACGTCGAGCGACCGCTGGAACGGCGAGCTGTTGGCGACCGGCACCCGCGCACGATCGCTGCCGATCGGAGAGATCGCGTCGCGGCTGGCGAACCGCTTCCGGGCACCGATCGTCCTGATCGGCTGGAAGGGTGGAGAGGATTCGGCGCAGCATTTCTATCGCTTCGAGGATGGCGCGCTGACGGCGTTCGACCCGGCGCCGGCGATCGCCGACCGGATGCTGCTGCCGACCGGCTGGGACGAGGCGTTCCTGTGGGAAGTCCGCACCGGCAAGGCGCTGGTCAATTGCCCGCCCGGATCCGGCCCCCTCGTCCGCGCGATCGCGCCCGGCTTCCTGCCCGACGACCTTCCCGAAGGCGCCACCGTCATCGGCGCGATCCCGATCGCGGCCAATGCGATGGAGGGCTATGCCTATCTGATCGGATTGCCCCGGGTCTCCGAGATCCTGCTCGGGCAGGTCGCCGCCGCCGGCCGAGCGGTCAGCGCGACGCTCGACCGCTACCAGATGTTCGAGGCGTGGCGCGAGAACGCCTTCGCCAATGCCCGGCTCGAGATCAGCCGCGACATGCACGACAGCGTGCTGCAGACGCTCGCCGGCCTGCGCCTTCAGGTCGCGGTGCTGATGAAGGAACCCGACATGCCGGTCGCCACGCGGCAGGAGCGGCTGAAGGGGCTCGAATCGATCATCGCCGCCGAGCAGGCGTGCCTGCGAGAGCTGGTCAACGACAGCGCCCAGCCGGTCGGCGAGCGGATCGACGTCGCCAGCCACCTCGCGCAGCGCGCCGGATTGCTGTCGCGCCAATGGGGCATCGATTGTTCGGTCCAGGCCGAGCCCGCGGTGCTGCCGGTGCCCCCCGACATCGCGATCGAGATCGAATTCCTAGTGCGCGAAGCGGTGTCGAACGCGGTCCAGCACGCCAAGGCGACAGTCGTGCGGGTATCCGCGGCGTTGCGCGACGAAGCGCTGTTCGTGGCGATCAAGAGCGACGGCGCCAGCGTCATCGGGCCCGAGGCCGACGGCGCCGACATCGAGGGTATCCTGTCGCGGTCGCTGACCAAACGGGTGCAGGCGCTCAACGGGCGCGCCTATGCCGATCCGATGGAGCGCGGCGTGCTGCTGTCGCTCAGAATCCCACTCAAGGCAGGTGTCCATGTCGAAACTGCTGATCGTTGACGACCATCCCATCTTCATCGAGGGGCTGCGCCAGTTCCTGGAGACCAACGGTCATCTGGTCGGGGATACCGCGCGAACCTCGGCCGACGCGCTCGACCGCATCGCGCACGACGCGTTCGACATCCTGGTGCTCGACGTCAGCATGGCCGATGGCGGCGGGTTGCACATCCTGCGGACGCTGCGCGGCGCGGGCAATCAGATCCCGGTGGTGTTCCTGACCGTCGGGCTCAAGCCGGTCGAGACGATGGAAGCGGTCAAGCTCGGGATCAACGGCATCGTCCTCAAGCACAACGATCCGGGCAACCTCATCACCTGCCTGGCGGCGGTCAATCGCGGCGACACCTGGATCGACCCGACGATCATCGAGCGCGTATTGAAGCGGAGCATGGCCGGGCAGGCGGTGCCGGTGCTGCCGCAATACGGCCTGACCCGACGGCAGGAGGAACTGGTCAAGCTGGTCGGCGAAGGCCTGCGCAACCGCGAGATCGCGCGGCGCTGCGGCCTGACCGAGGGCACGGTCAAGCTCCACCTCCACCATATCTACAACAAATTGGGGATCAGCTCGCGCGCTCAGCTGATCATGATGCTGGCGGCCGAGGCGATGTGATCCGGGGGTGCTGACGGCACGTCCGCCGCGCCGATCCGCTTGAACAGGCTGGCCGGATCGAGCGGCCGCGGTTGCGGCCGCGGATTGACGTTGCCGCCGAGGATCGCGAGCATCGCGCCGGCGGAAATAGCCAGCCCGTAGGGGATCGGTCCCTTCGCCTTGAGGCTGGGGATGCTGCCCGACGCGGTGATGGTCGCGGGCAGCATCCGGCGGAGCAGGATGAACGCGATCGCGAGCACCGCGCCGCCCATGCCGATCCACAGGTAGAGCGCCGCCGCGCCCTTGAAATCGAACCACAAGGCGATCGCCGCCAGCAGCTTGACGTCGCCGCCGCCCAGCCATCCGCGCGAGAACAGGAACAGTCCGCCGAAGAAGGTGCCAACAAACACGATCGCATTCTGCCACAGCCCCCCGCCCCAGCCGCATGCGTACATCCAGGCCGGGAACAGCAGGATGACCGCGGCCGGGAAGACGTTCGGGATCCTGAGCTTCCACACGTCCATCAGCGCGGCGATCGCGAGCACGCCGTACAGGGCAATCAGCACGATATTCTGAAGCGACATCATTTACGGGGCTCCAGCGAGGAAAGGATGGCGGCGGTGCGCGCCGAATAGACCGGTGCCGCGGCGGCCGACTGGCTGAGCCAGGCGCGGGCGTCGTCGGCGCGTCCGGCGAGCAGCGCGGCGTAGCCGGCGTTCGACAGCCGCTCCGCCCAGCGCGCCGCGTCGTCGCCGCGGGCGCGCACCGGGGCCTCGCCCGACGATGCGGCGGCGATGTCGACGTTGTTGATGATACGGGCATCGCCCGGCGCCGTGGCCAGCGCCTGCAGCAACAGCGCCTTCGCCTCCGGATAGCGGCGCTGCATCAAGAGCGAGACTGCCATGTCGTTGAGCAGCGACGCACGTGGGCCATCGAGCCCGAGCGCGCGGTCATAGGCCGCCTTGCTGTCGTCCCAGCGCCGCGCCGAGGTATAAGCGCGGCCGAGTTCGGACCACGACCGCCAGTCGGGGGCGCAGCGCGCGACGGCGTCCTGCAGCAGCGGGATCGCGCGGTCGGCATGGTGCAATTCCGCCGCGGCGGTGCCGAGCCCGGCGACCACCCGGCAATCTCCCCCGACCGTCGCCGACAGCTTGCCGAACGCCTGCTCGGCCTCGTCATACTGCCCCTGCGCCAGCAGCAATTGCGCACGCAGCACCGCGACGTCGGGCAAGGCGGCCTGATCGGCGGGCAGCAGGTCGATCATCGTCTGCGCCTGGACCAGCCGCCCCGATTTGATCGCGGCGTCGACCAAGGCGAGATCGTCGGGAGGCGAGGCCGCCGCCGTCCCCGACGCGAGCAAGGTCGCCAGGGCAATCAGGCGGAAGGCCGTGGTCATCACCGCCGGCCGGCGCGCCTGGCGTCGAAGCGAAACGCGTTGCCGCCGACCAGCAATTGCACCCGATTGGCCTTGGCCACGGCATAGAGCCGCGTCGGGAACGGGACCGCCTGGGCAAGCTTGCGCGCGGTCGCTTCCGCCGCCGGCGGATAGAGGATGCGGCTGGTCGCGATCCGCAGGCCGCTGTCGCCACGGTCGAGCGGCTGCCAGCCTTTCCCGGCAAGATAGGAGCGCACGCGTCCGGCCACGCCTTTGCGCGCGATGGCGTTGACCACCATCGTATTGCGCAATGCGCCCGGCGCGGGCGGGCCGGCCGCCGGCTTCGGCGCGACGGCGCTGGCGCGCGGCGGGATCGGAATCGACACGGCCGAGGTGCCGACCGGGCCCGGATCGGACGGTAGGATCAGGCGCACGACGCCGAGCGCGAGCTGTTCGAGCCGCTGGCCGCCGGGCGGCACCGGCCGCGGCGCCGGGGGAACGGCGGCGACACCGGCCAATACCGGCACGCTTGGGCCAGTCGCGGCCGGACCTGGCGCGACCGCCGGCTGCGGCGCGACCTCGGGCGCCGTGACCGCCAGCATCGCGCGGCGATCGACGTCGAGCGATGCCGCCTCGTCCTGGCGTCCTTGCGCGGTCAGCGACGCGGCATAAGCGCGGTAGAACGCCTCGTTGCGCGGCGCGAGCGCCAGTGCCTTCTGGAAATAGCCGTCGCTGAGGTCGTAGCGGCGCAACCGGTCGTAGCAGAGCGCGAGCCCCTGGAGCGCCTCGGCATTATCGGGCGTGGCGGCAAGCATGCGCCGGTACATCTCGATCGCCAGCCCGTAATTGCCGTCGGCGAGCAATCGCGCGGCCACGGTCGACGACGCATCGCGGTCGGCGGTGAAGCGCGTCCCTTCGGGCAAGGCGGCCATCCGGCTGGCGGAGGTCATGCAGCCGCTGGTCGCCGCGAGCAGCCCGGCCACGGCGATGCGGAGCGGAAGGTCGCGTTTCATCGTGTCACCCCGCCATCATCGGAAGGAGTTGCCGCACCACGCGGATCGCGGCGGGCAGCATCAGCACGCCGATCATCACCGGCAGCATGCAGGCGACGAGCGGGATCGACAGCAGCACCGGCAGGCGATGCGCCTTTTCCTGCGCCAGCATCTTGCGGCGCTCGCGCATCTCGCTGGCATAGATGCGCAGCGTCTGGCCGATGCTCGACCCCAATTTGTTCGACTGGATCAACAGGGTCGCGAACGATTTGATCTGGTCGACCGCCGCGCGCTCGCCCATCCGGCGCAGCGCCTCCTCGCGGCTGCGGCCGGCGCGCAATTCGAGCACCGTCGTCGCGAGCAGCCCCGCGATCAGCGGATGCGACCGCGCCATCTCGCGCCCGACGCGGTCGAACGCCGCTTCCATGCCGAGCCCCGCCTCGACGCACACCAGCATCAGGTCGAGCGCATCGGGGAAACCGTTGGTGACTTGCTCCTGGCGCCGCCCGGAGCGCGCCGACACCCAGAGATTGGGCAGATACAGACCGAGCACCGCGAGCCCCGCGCCGAACAGATAGAGCTTGAACAGCGAGGGCGGCTCGCCGCGCATCACCGTTGCGCCGATCAGCAGCATCGGCAGGCCCAAGGTCGTCACGATCCGGACCAGGGTGAAGACGCGCGGCGCGCTGGGCGAGGTATAGCCCGCCGCCGCCAGCCGCGCGGTCAGCGTCGCGTTGTTGGTGTCGAGCAGCGACACGCCGCGCTTTTCGATCGCGCCGACCAGCCGGCTCCACGCGTCCGACTTGGAACCGCGCAACGACGCGACCACGCCGTCGCTCGGTCCCGCCGCCGCGGCTTCCGCCAGGCGGCGGCGGACGGCGGCGCGCCCGGTAACCACGGTCGAGACGCCGAGCACGATCATCACCACCACGGCGAACAATGCCGCGAGGATCGTGTAGCGCGGGAATTGCTGGATGATCGTTTCCCACATGACGTCAGACCTTGATGTTGACCAGGCGGCGGATGATCACGAAGCCCACCACGTAAAGCGCGATCAGGCTGCCGAAACCGAACGAGAAAGCGGGGTCGCTCGCCACCTGCAGGTAGAAAGGCGGGTTGAGCAGGAACAAGGCGACGAACGCCGCGATCGGCAAGGCGGTCAGGATGGTCGCCGTCATCCGTCCTTCCGAACTCAGCGCGCGGACCATCATCACCATGCTGGCGCGGTCGCGGATCACCTTGGACAAATTCTCGAGGATTTCCGCGAGATTGCCGCCGGTCTCGTTCTGGACCGACAGCGACACGACGAACATCCGCACGTCCTCGAGGTCGCAGCGGTCGGCCATGTTCTGCAGCGCATCGCGCAGGTCGGCGCCGTAAGCGACCTCGTCGGTGACGATGCCGAATTCGCTGCCGATCGGGTCGGCCATCTCCTGGGTCAGCAGGTCGAGCGCGGACGCGACCGGGTGGCCGGCGCGCAGGCCGCGGACGAAGATGTCGAGCGCGACCGGGAATTGCTCGGCCATCTTCTTGCGGCGGCGCTCGGCGCGCTGCGCGATGATCATCAGCGGCAGCACCATGCCCAAGGCGCCGGCAAAGCACCCCGCCATCAGCACCGTGCCGACACCGATCGGAAAGCCCAGCGCGACCGCGCCGGCGAGCGTCAGCACGAACAGCACCGCCACCACCAGCACCATCAGCAGTAGCAGGCGCGCGGGCGACAGGCCGAACGCGGCACCGCGCAGGATGCTGTCGAGCTTGCGCCCCGGACCGGCGAGGAAGCCGGGCAGGTCGATCGCGGCGCCCCAGCTGTCGCGGCGCAGGCGCGCGAGCACTTCCGGACGGTCGAACCCGCTGGCGATCAGCCGCAGGCGCTGGTTGATCGCGCGCGCGCCGCCGCGATTGGTCCGGTACCAGCGCATCACCCCCTCGATCGCGAGCACGACCGCGGCGAAGACCAGCGCGAGGATCAGGAGGCGGATGACGTCGGAGGACATCAGTCGAGCGCCGCGCTGGGATTGAAGATGTCGGCGGGCAGCCGGATGCCGCGATCCTCCAGTTCCTGCATGAAATGCGGCCGGATCCCGGTCGCCTCGAACCGGCCGAGTACCCCGCCGTGTTCGTCGCGACCGGCAAGGCGGAAGCGGAAGATCTCCTGCATCGTCACGACCTCTCCTTCCATGCCGATCAGTTCGGACAGGCTCAGCAGCCGCCTTTTGCCGTCGGCGAGCCGGCCGACCTGGATCACCACGTTGATCGCCGAGGCGATCTGCGCGCGGGCCGAGCGCGGCGAGATGTCGATCCCGCTCATGCCGATCATCTGCTCGACGCGCGACAAGGCATCGCGCGGCGTGTTGGCGTGGACCGTGGTCATCGACCCGTCGTGGCCGGTGTTCATCGCCTGGAGCATGTCGAACGCCTCACCGGCGCGCACCTCGCCGACGATGATGCGGTCGGGGCGCATGCGCAGCGCGTTCTTGACCAGGTCGCGCTGGGTAACCTCGCCATTGCCCTCGATATTGGCGGGGCGCGTCTCCAGCCGGGCGGTATGCGCCTGCTGGAGCTGGAGCTCGGCCGAATCCTCGATCGTCACGATGCGCTCGGCCTCGTCGATATAGGCCGACATGGCGTTGAGCATGGTGGTCTTGCCCGACCCGGTGCCACCCGAGATCAGCACGTTGCGCCGCGAAGCGACGATCGCCTTGAGCACCGCCGCGACCCCTTGGGGCACGCTGCCCAGCGCGACCAGCCGGTCCATGTCGATCGGCACCCGCGCGAACTTGCGGATCGAGAGCAAGGAGCCGTCGACCGCGAGCGGCGGAATGATCGCATTGACGCGCGAGCCATCGGCGAGGCGCGCGTCGACATAGGGCGCCGCTTCGTCGACGCGCCGGCCGACCGCGGCGACGATCTTCTGGATGATGCGCAACAGATGGCGCTCGTCCTTGAAGCGGATCGACGACGGTTCGAGCTTGCCGTGGCGCTCGACGAACACCGAGTCGGCGCCGTTGACCAGGATATCGGTGATGCTCTCGTCCTTGAGCAATGGCTCGAGCGGCCCGAGGCCGAGCAGTTCGTCGAGCACGTCGCTGACCAGCCGCTTGCGCTCGGCGAGGTTGAGCGCGTGCTTCTGCAGCGACAATTGTTCGTGGACGATCTCGCCGATCTCGGCCTGGATCTGCTCGCGCGTCATCGTCTCGAGCGCGCTGAGGTTGATCAGGTCGAGCATCCGCTGGTGCAGCTCGACCTTGAGCGCGGTGTGCTTGTCGGCCTCGGCCTCGTCATGCTTGTCGGGCACCGCGACCATTTGTCCCGCGCCGCGCTCGCCCGCGCGCCTGATCTGCCAAGCGCTCATCGGCCGCGCTCGAGCAGCATGTCGATCGCGTCGAGCAGCTTCAACAGGTCGCGGCTGACCGCGCTCTTCGACTTGATGTCGCCGATCATCACGCCGCGGTTGAGCGCGGTGTTCATCAGCGCGAAGTCGCTGGTCACGCTGAGCCCGACCGAGCGGCCGATCGTGTCCGACACGTCCTTCAGGTTGATCTGCTGGAACAGCCGCTTCTCGACGCGGTTGACCACCACCTGGACCTTGTCCGCGGGCACCCCGAGCTTGAGCAGCAAAGCGAGCTGGCGCTGCGCCTGGCGCAGGCTGGCGATCGACAATTCGACGATCAGGAACACCACGTCGGACTGCGCGACCAGCGACAGCGACCAATTGGTCCAGTCGCTCGGCAGGTCGAGGAAGACGGTGCGGTATTCGGCGGTCGCGAGATGGACGATGTCGCAGATCTGGTCGGTGCCCACCGTGTCGGTCGGCATCAGCTCGCTCGGCGCGGCGATGACGCGGAGGCCCGAGCCATGCTCGACCGCGACCGAGGTCAGCACTGCCGGGTCGAGCCTTTTGCCTGCGTCGAGCAATTCGCTGACCGTCAACGCCGGGCTGAGCCCGAGGTGCGTCGCCGCGTTGCCGCCCTGGAGGTCGAGATCGAACAGGCAGGCGGAGAACCCGCGCTCCTTCTCGCGCTGGGCGTAGAGCGCCGCCGCCTGGGTGAGCAGCGCCGTCGCGCCGACGCCGCCGACGCTGGCGATGATCGAGACGACCTTGCCCTCGGGCTGGCTGTGGACCACGCCGCGCTCGATCTCCTCGCGCATCCGCTCGATCACCGTGTCGAGGTCGCGGCGGACCAACGGCAGCGCGATGACGTCCTTGATGCCGGCGCGGAGCAGGGCCTGCATCGTCGGGATAGTCAGGTCGCGGACCGCCGCGACCACCGCGATCGACGGGTTCTCGACGTGCAGCCTGAGCAGCCGCGCGAGCGACGCGGGGCGATCGGGGCGCACTTCGATCACGATCACCCGCGCGCGCTTGATGACCTCGACGGGCACCTCGCCATCGGGCTCGATCCTGCTGGTGTCGAGCGACATGCCGCCGACCACGCTGGGGCCGAATTCGGCGGCCAGGACCTCTTCCTCGGACAGCACCAGTTCGACCGCCGCGCCGGGCCGCCTGATGGTCCAGCTATTGGGTTCGAACTCGGACAACTCTACCGCTCCCACCACATAACTCCCAATTACGTGCTCTTGCCATCTTCCAGCGTCAGCGACGTCGCGTAACTCGGTAATCCAACGGAGGCGCTGCCGAAGAAGCGGAACAGCATCGGCGTGAAGGTCGCCCCGTTGATCTTGACCGTCACCAGCGGCGATACCTCGATGCCGTTGGGGTCCCCCGCATATCCCAGGCCCGAATATTCGTAGCTGACCTTGACGTTGGTCGCGGTCAGGCTGGGATAGATGCGCTGCATCTGCGTGACGATGTTGTTGAACGCCGTCGCGTTGGCGGTGCCGAGCGGCGGACAGGTCGCCCCCGTCTTGCAGGTGCAGGTCACGGTACCGCTGGCCGACGCGCAATCGGCGCCGCCGAACGCGCTGCGCGGGATCGGGTCGCCTTGCGGAATACCGCCGGCGACCGCGAAATCGTAGGTCGACAGCCCGCTCGCCACGACATCGTTGGTCACCGCATAGCGTGCCCCGACCTGGGTCGCCTTTTCGGCGCGGTTGCAGGTCCACAGGAAGCGGCCGACGTCGATCGTCCCGATCATGAACGACAGCAGGATCGGGACGAGCATCCCGAATTCGGCCGCCGTGCCGCCGCTGGTCGAGCGCCGCAGGGCGCGCCAGCCGGTCATGCGCCCACCACCGCCGCTTGCGCGGTCGCGTTGAGGTTGATCGTCGTCGTGGTCAGGCCGAACGCCTTGAACAGCGACGGATAGGGCACGACCGCGGTGACCGTCACCACCGGCACGCCCGCGGTCGAGACGAGGTAGATGCCGCCGCGATAGGTCGTGCTGGTGTTGCACGCCACCGAGACGGTGACCGTGGTGTTGTCGGTCCAGCCGTTGAGGCGGACCGTGCCGGTGCCGTCGACACTGTTGGTGCGTACCAGATATTTGGTCGCGGTCCCGATCGTCCCGGTGTCGTTGGTCACCGCCGCGCAATTGGTGGGATAGAGCCGCGAGGCGTAGCGCGCGCCATCGCGCACGCCGTTCAGCACGGCGTGTTCGGACAGGAAATAATTGCCGAGGTCGGCCGCGCCGCAGACCAGCGCCAGGATCATCGGCGTGACGATCGCCATCTCGACCGCGGCGGAGCCCCGGCGGCAGGCGAGCGCCCGGCGGGCGATCGAGGCGCGTGCCGGGTTCATTCGATCAGATAGGGTACGTCCTTGCGTACCACCTGGCCTGCGGTGCCGCCGGCATTGCCGGTATTGGTCTCGCCGATGATCTCGGCATAGATGTCGCCGGCGTTGGTCCTCGTCCGGTTGACCGACGGCTCGACCAGGAACAATTCGATCCATTTGACCACCGGCACGTTGGTCGAATTGCCGTTGACGCTGTTCTGCGTGCAATTGACGACCGCCGCCGAAATGCGCCGGCGGTCGACATTGGTCCCGCCCGGCGTGATCCCGCCGCTGGGCGTGCCCGACCAGCAGATCGGCGCGCCGTAGGCCGTCGTCCCGCTACCCACCGCGCGCGGCGTGTTGATCCGCGACGCCGCGTTGGTCAGTTCCCATTGATAGACCTGGTACCGCGTGACCGTGCTCGGACTGTACCCCGCGCTCGTCATCGCGGTGCGCCAGTCGAACGCCGACCCGTAATTGACGTAGAAATAGGCGTTGCGGTCCCAGGTCCCGTCACCGATCCGGCCGTTGGTGCACGAACCGTTGGCGCTGACCGCGTGGCACATATCGCGCGGATAGCCCATCGCGTTGGGCATCTGCGCCGCGGTCAGCGGCGTGGTCGCGCTGGTCGGCAGATAGGGATTGGAGGCTTCCTGCCAGCCGTTATTGCCGAGCGTGCACGAATTGTTGCCGTTGCCGTTCTTCTTGACCAGATCCTTGACCGTGTTGGCCGAGGGCGGACAGGTGCCGCCGCTGGGGCACGCCTGGCCCGAATCGTAGATGTCGAAGCGGGTGTTGAGCGCGTCGGTCACGGACACGCTAGCGCCCGGCTTGGTATTGACCCCGGTTTGCGCCTGGCAGTCGCCAGGCGGCGTCAGCCAGCCCAGCCCCTCGCGCAATCCCGGCGCGCCATTGCTGCCGCCGTTGGTGTTGAGGTACCCGAAATTGCCCGGCGCCCAGCCGCCATTGCCGCCGCCGACCGACACCAGGTTGAGCCCGTCGCCGATCAGCCCGGTCGCATCGAACGTCTTGACGGTCGCGGTCTCCTGCGGGTTGCAGATCATCACCGGCGGCACCTTGCAGATCCCTGTGGAGATGCTGGCGAACGCCTTGGCGGAGATCTGACCCGAACTGAACGCGGCGACGACCGGGGTCAGCGCGTAGAAGGTCTGTTTGGAATCGACGGTGACCAGGACGTAATAGGCATTGGCGTCGCTCGTCGAGAGCGTCGTCCGGGCCTTGTCCTGATAGAATTGGACCGCGTTGGTGCCGTTCATCGTCACGCTGCGGCCGGTCGAATCGCTGGGATTGTTGGCGAACAACGCCAGGTTGGCGATCAGGCTCTGCGCCGAAGCGGTCGCCCGGCTGCGCGCGTTGGTCTTGCCGTCGAGCTGCGCCGCGGCGGCGAGCGCGGCGTGATCGGCGGCGTCCTGCAACTCGGTGTGCATCGCCGCCATGCGGGTGTAATCGAACCCGATCCCCGCCGCGCCGATCAGCGCGAACAGCGAAACCGCGACGATGGGCGCAACCGACCCGCTCTCCGAAGACCAGAGCCGGCTGATCGCGCGACGCATCTCAGTTGGTCGCGGGGGGCGATCCCCCGCCTCCACCGCCGCCGCTCACGCCGGCGGCGCCCCCGGTGCTCTGCGCCTGGGGCTGCTTTACCGCGCCCTTGCGATAGCGCTCGGCCGCCCCGGCCGCCTGCACGCCCGACCCACCTTCCATCACCGCGGTATGCGCGGGAACCGGCTTGGGATCAGGATTGACGACCTGGAGCGAATAATCGGTCTTCACCGCGTCGCCGAAGGTCGTGTCGATCGGCGTGCAGCCCACCAGCAAGGCGGCGCTGGCGATCAGGATCGGAAGGATTGGTCGCATGTCGATCACCTCTGCGGCGCGTAGCCATTGGGACCCGAGAAACCGCCCGCGGGCGGCTTGGGGCCGTCCTTGGGCGGCTCGTTCGGATCGAGCGGGTTCATGCCGACCGCCTTGTCGGTGCGGCCCATCAGGAACAGGTCGAGCTCGCTCGGCGGCTGGACGCGATCGGTCGGCAGCCGCATCTGGTCGGCCGGCACCGGCCGCACCAGGCGCGGCGTGACGATGATGACCAATTCGGTCTCCTGCCGCTGGAACCCGGTCGAGCGGAACAGCGTACCGATGATCGGGATCGACCCGAGCAGCGGGAACTGGCGCACCGTGCTCTGGAAGTCCTTGCGCAGCAGCCCGGCGATCGCGAACGATTGGCCGTCGCGCAGTTCGAGCGTGGTCTTGGCGCGCCGCGTCTGCAGCCCCGGAATGGTCAGGCCGTTGATCGTGACCGACGCCGAAGGGTCGATCGAGCTGACCTCGGGCGCGACGACCAGGTTGATGACGCCGTCGTCGAGCACGGTCGGGGTGAAGCCCAGGCTGACCCCGAACGGCTTGTATTCGACCGTGATCGCATTGTTGGTGCTGCCCTGGCCGGCACCGCCGCCCTGCGACACCGGTACCGGGAACTCGCCGCCCGCCAGGAACGAGGCGGACTCGCCCGACAGCGCGACCAGGGTCGGCTCGGCCAAGGTCGTCACCAGCCCCTTGCGCTCGAGCGCGTCGAGCGCAGTGAAGATGTTGAGGTTGCCGAGCGTGATCCCCTTCGACACGACCCCGAACGTATCGAGGATGCCGGCGATGTTGATCGTCGGCGAGCCGTTCTGATTGGTCAGCAACGCCGTGCTCGACCCGGTGTTGCCGAGCCCACCCTGGAAGGTGCGCGCGCCGTTGCCGTTGGTGAAGGCAGTGTTGAGCCCCAGGCTCTTGGCGACGTTGCGGTTCATCTCGGAGAACCGCACTTCGAGCATCACCTGCTGCGAGGCGCCGACCGCGAGCAGATTGACCACCTTGTCGCCGGCATAGGTCGCGGCGATCTGCTTGGCGCGATCGACCGCGGGGCCGCTCGACACGGTGCCGGTCAGCACGACCGAGTCGCCCGACATCTGCACCCCGATCTTCTCGCTCGGCATCAGCTCGTTGAGCTGGCGGCGGAGCGACAGGACATCGGGGCCGACCGCGACGTCGATCACCGAGATCAGATTGTTGTTCTTGTCGTAGAGCGTCAGGCTGGTCGTGCCGATCTTCTTACCCAGCACGTAGAGCGAACGGTTGGTGAGCGGCAGCACGTCGGCGACGTCGGCATTGCCGATCAGCGCCTTGGCGAACGGCCGGTCGGCGGTCAGCACCTGGCTCTTGTTGACGGCGACGTCGAGCTGTCCCGCGCGCAGATTGGCGCCGGCCGGCCAGACGTTGTCCTGGGCCTGGATCGTGGTCGGAACCAGGATGGCGGCGGCGGTCGCCGCCAGTGCGAGCACGCGCAGGCGTGCCTTCATATCAACGCCCGACATAACGACCCACCTCATAGCTGCTGTCTTTGGTACCGCGCACGATCAGGACCGTAAGGTCGGGGTTCGGCGCGGGCGGCTTGCGAAACGCGGCACGGGGTACCGCGCGTGGGGCATAGGCGAGTGGTGGTGGCTGGTAGCGCGGGCCGCGATCGGAAAAGCCGCCGACATAGGCGCCATCGCGCAGATCGTCGGTGCTGACGGTCTCGACCGTCGGGCTCGCTTCGGAGGCGGGATTGGCCAGTGCCAGGCTCAATTGCCCGACCTGCTGCGCGAGCGCGAGCTTCTGCGCGTCGACCTGCGCGACCTCCAGCGTCGCGGTCTTGCCGATCGCGGGCTTGTCGGTGCTGTCGCTGGCGTCCTGGTCGATCGCGATCACGCGGACCTTCTGCAGCAGTACGTCGGTGATCTGCTGGCCGCTGCCGTTGCCGTTGGCGGCCATCGGCGTGCGCGTGACGAGGACATCGACGACGTCACCCGGCAGCACGAACCCGGCCACGCCGGCGACGTCGCTGACGCGCACCGCGACGGCACGCTTGGCGGGATCGAGCACCGCGGAGATTGCCGCGCGGCCGCCTTCCCCTGAAATCTTGGAGCGCAGGATCGGCTCGTTCGCCGTCATCGGGCGGAGCGCGACGCGCGTGTGGTTCATCGGCAGCAGCTGCGGGATCGAACTGAACGTCCCCTCGGGAAGCGCGTCCGCCGGCCAGTCGACCAGTCGCACCTTGTCGGGCGTGATCGGTGTACCGAAATCGAGCGGCGCGCTTGCCACCGCGACCTTGACCATCCCCTGCGCCGACGTCGTCTGCTTCTGCTCGACGCGACCCAGATAGGAATTGGCCAGGAAGACTGCCGCCAATCCGATCAGGATCGCGACGCCCAGAATGATAAGCCCTTGTCCACGCATTTCCCGGACCCCCCTGCCGGTCAATCGTAACGGAAGCCGATCGGGGCCACGGACCGGCCGCGGCCCCGATCAGATCATCAGCACGCGCCCGTAGCCGCGCTCGGGCTGGTGATGCAGTTCGACGCCTTGTTCATCGCGTTGCTGATCGATCCGCCGAGCGTGAAGGCGGCAATGGCGATGCCAGTGCCCACGATCGCCAGGATCAGCGCATATTCGGCTGCCGAGGCACCAGAGGTGTCGGTCAGCAGGTTCTTGATCATCGTCATCTGAAATTCCCTTCCCCTCCCGGATCCGGTCCGGGTACCGGCGGGACGCTCCCCTCCCGAAGCGTCCCGCCCCCGTCGTCCTGCGATCAGCAGGCCGCAGCCGATGGCGTGCGGCTGATGCAGTTCGACGCCTTGTTCATCGCGTTGCTGATCGATCCGCCGAGCGTGAAGGCGGCGACGGCGATGCCGGTGCCCACGATTGCCAGGATCAGCGCGTATTCCGCAGCAGAGGCGCCGCTGTCGTCCACCAAGAGATTTTTGATTATCGTCATGTCACTTCCCCAAGTCCCCTCCGGATTTCTCCGGACCCAACAATTCCACGGGGTGCCTCGGGCGGGTCGTACAACTTCTGTTGCCGGGTCCCGCTGACCGATCGCCCACAGAATGCACGGTCAGAAGGGGTGTAAGCGGGTAAGGTGTCAATAACCGCGAATTTTCAGTTTTCTTTCAGCACCTTACGCTTAATTTGCGTTAACCAAAAACATGGAAATGATTGTTTTACAACAACTTAAGTTAGTCCGGATTGGACATACCCATTGTCGGTTAACCATCAAGAATAGCACAAAAAATGTGCCGTTCGGGACTGTGGTGATAGGTTATATATCCTAGGGCATACCCAATACGGGTTACCTCTGACCTCTTCTTTGTCGTTTTTATCCAACGTTCTGGAACGACTGTCCGATTCTTCCAACTCGCCGCGAATCACCTTTCGTCAAAACGAATCACCTATTAGTCTGATCTGGTTTCTAGGGGGAACGACTATGCGGCAATTTAGGTCGCCAAAATGAGTAACAGGAAAGCCAGCAACGCTGACCTTCCCGATATTGTCTTCGTCCTGATCGCGAGCTTTGCGGCGTTCGCCTTCGTTACCGTCCTGTCATCGGCGTTCGGCGACGGCGACACCGGCTGGCATATCGCGACCGGCCGGTGGATCGTCGCGCACGGCACCGTCCCGCAGACCGACCCCTTCTCGTTCACCGCGCGCGGCCAGCCCTGGACCGCGCACGAATGGCTGTCGGACGTGGCGATGTACGGCGCCTGGCGCGCGGGCGGCTGGAGCGGGCTGATCCTGCTGTTCGGCATCGCGGCGGCGGCGCTCTACGCGATCGTCGCGCTCCATCTGCGCCGGTGGCAGCGCCCGGGCGCGGCGGCGCTGATGATGATCTATCTGTCGATCGGCCTGACCCAATCGCTGCTCGCGCGTCCGCATCTTCTCGCGCTGCCGATGCTGGCCGGCTGGCTGATCGCCCTCCTTCGCGCGCGCGAGCGCGATCGCGCGCCCCCGCTCGCGCTCGCGATTCTTCTGTTCGTCTGGGCGAACGCGCACGGCAGCTTCATGTTCGGGCTCGTGCTGGCCGGCGGCTTCGGGCTGGAGGCACTGGTCTCGGCCGCGCCGCCCGACCGGCTGCGCGTCATCCGGCAATGGGGCCTGTTCGGATTGGTGTCGCTGATCGCGGCGCTGGCGACACCGGGCGGGGTCGAAGGGCTGCTCTATCCATTCTACGTCAACAGCCTCGCGCTGCTCCCGCTGATCGCCGAATGGCAGCCGGCGCGGTTCGGGAGTCCGACCGCGCTCGAGGTCCTGCTGCTCAGCGGGCTGTTCTTCCTCTTCCTGCGCCCCGTCCGCATCCCGCCGCTCAGGGTGCTGATCCTGCTCGTCGCGCTGCACATCACCTTCGAGCATATCCGCAACCAGATGATCCTGGTCACGCTGGCGGTGACCATCCTGGCCGAGCCGCTCGGGCGCGCCTGGGCGGAGGACGCCGAACGGCCGCGGCCGGCGCTGCTGCCGCGGCTATGGGCGGATCGCCGCGAGCTCGCCCCGCTGCTCGCGGTCGGCCTGCTGCTGTTCCTCGGCACCGCGACCTATCGCCTGGTCACGCCGTTCGACCGCCCCGACAGCTACGGCGTGCCGGTCACCGCGCTCCGCCACCTGCCGCCGGATCTCCGCGGCAAGCCCGTGTTCAACGAATATAGTTTCGGCGGGCTGCTGGCGTTCGAGGGGATCGCGCCGTTCATCGACGGGCGCTCGGACATGTATGGCGATGCCTTCACCACCGATTATTTCCATATCGCCCAGGGCGACGCCGCGCGCTGGAAAGCGGCGGAGGCGAAGTGGAAATTCGGCTGGACGATCCTGCCGCCCGACACCCCGCTGGTGAAGGTGATCGATCGCGAGCCGGGCTGGCGGCGGGTCTATGCCGACAAATGGGCGGTGATCCATGTCCACGATCGTATGACGCCGGCAACTCTTCCAAACATAGACGCCTCCCCGGCGAAGGCCGGGGTCCAGCCGCGATGAGCGCATAGCGACGGGATGCCGCCGTATCTTCAAGGTGACTGGGCCCCGGCCTTCGCCGGGGAGGCATTGATCGGATGGGAGACGTCGGATTTGCGTGCACAGACTTCGAGACGCCCGCCGTCCGGGATCGTCAGGCCGGCACCCGCCAACGGTACGTCAGGTTCACCCGACGCGACAGCAGCAGGTAGGGCAGCCACAAGGCGACGCTGATCAGCACCTTCTTGAGATTGCCTTCGAGCATGTCGGCAAGCGACGCGCCGACCGGACCGGGCAGATGCGCGACATTGCCCATCACGCGCGCGATGCAGATCTGCATCATCACGTCGACCGCCCACACCCCCGCCAGGAAGCGCGGGAAGATCGGCACATGACGCAGCGCCAGGACGAAGGCGAAGGCATAGAGGCACGACAGCAGCACGAGGTCGGCGAGCATCATCACGTAGAGCGTGCGGAACCAGTCGGGCGCCATGCCGCCCAACGCCGGGATGCTGGTCAGGAACTCGAGCGTGCGGACGGGGACGTTGATCAGGATACCGACGAGCAAGGAGGCCATGAACCCGCTGGCGCCGTAGAGCGGCATCGACTGCGCCGCGATCGCGTCGACCCGGCGCCAGCGGCCGAACCGCGCCAGCCGCACCGTCGGCTGGGCGTGGAGCGCGGCCGCGGGGAAGGCGCCGAGGCCCAGCAGGATCGTGACGATCGGCGCGCCGACCAGCAGCACGTAGGGAAGCGCATTGGCGAGCTCATCGCCCGGGGTCGTCATCGGCGTCGCGGCGAAGGCGAGCCGCAGGCCGCAAGCGAAGCCGGCGAGCATGACCCAGATCAGCATCAGCCGGGGCAGTCCGACTTCGAGCTTGCAGACGAGCGCAAGGCTCCGTGCGGCAAGCGCGCGACCCGCTGGATTTTCGCTCGACAACCTCATTCCGCCTCCCTTGGCGCGTTAACCAGAGTATCAACGGCAAGCGTTGATGTCTCGTAAAGTTCCGCTCCGGAAACGACCGATTGTCCCGAGGATGTACGGCATTGTCCCGGACGCGCTGCATCGGCTGTCCAAGCCGAAGACCAGCCGGTGATCTTGGATCAATATTTGGGACGATCATCGCACTGATCTGACTCGCGATCTTGATTCGCCGAGTCGCACGCCGAGTCGGCTATGTCGATTCTGTACAAACATTAACGACCGATCTTAACAACGTAACAAAAGTACGATCAAGAGCATCATAATTACAAAGCAGCGGCGGGGATGTACCGCTCGACGATCGCAGAGGCTGCGATCGGCCCCAAGTCCCTTCAAGTTGAGAGACGGACTATCTCAGGCAAATGATCTATGAAATTCCACCTATTTTGGACAATAAATTCCAATAATAACTTCAAACAGAAAGTTTTTTCCCAATAATAAACAGGCAAAAATTGCATGATTAAGCACCGCTATAACGATAGTTATATTCATGGATACGGCAGTTATACCAGATCATCTTAACATTGATCGAATTGGTTAATAGCACGTAAAATATTCTTCTTGCCTTTTTGTCTGCTGAGCTAATCATTGGGGCCATAGTTCTTATGTCCGGGGAGGGGCATCGAACAGTGGGGTTCAGGGGGTCACTGCTAGCGATCATCGCGACGATCGGCTTTCTGCCGCACGTCGCTGGTGCGCAGACGGTCTATGCCGCGGGGCAGCCGGGCGTGGTCGGCGGCAATCGCCAGCTGCCCGTCATGGTCACCGCGTCGGTCGGCGGCCATTGCGGCTTCGCGACCGGATCGGCGCCGTCGGGCAGCTATTCGCAGTCGAATTTCGACGTCACCGGCCTCAACCACGATTTCTCGTTCGCGCTCGATTGCACCGGCCCGTCGCGCGTCGCCGTGGTCTCGACCAACGGCGGCCTGCTGACCAGCGGCGCGGTGCCGATCGGCTATACCACGGTCGCGCCCTATACCGTGACGCTCAACCTGGTCGGCTCGACCGCCACCGCGAGCGGATCGTGCGCGGTGGCGACGCTGACCGCATCGGCCGGCGCGCCCTGCGCGTTCCGCGGGCCGGTCAGCGCATCCCAGGGCCTGCTGCTCAATTCGACGTCGGTCAACCAGCCCGGCACGTACCTCCGCGTCACCGCTCCCGCTTATGCCGGTTCGAGCGCGCTCGTGGGGGGCACCTATACCGACACCCTGACGGTGACGGTGAGCGCGGCATCATGAGGATGCTCGCGAAAACGTCCGGTTTTCCCGCCCTCGGGGGAGCCGGCCGGTCATTCAACCGAGGGTGGGCGAAACCGTCCGGGGGGGCAGTGCTCGCCAACGGCATGTTTGGGGAAGGAACACTATTGTGAACAAGTATCTGCTTATGACGGCGCTCGGCGCCGGATCGATGATCGCGATGGCGGCACCGGCCGCCGCGCAGACGGTCACGGGCAACGTTGCCATCACCGGCACCGTCTCGAACAAATGCTCGGTCCTGCCGGGCGGCGGTTCGACCTTCAGCGACTCGCGTGATCTCGGCGAACTCGCCAAGGTCGACGGGACGATGGAAGACAGCGCGACGCTCGCCAGCCGCTTCGGCCTGTCGGGCGGTTCGGCACCGACCTTCCGCGTCGTCTGCACCACCGCCAATCCGAACGTCGCGGTCGACTCGACCGAGCTGACCACCGCAGGCACCGCGCCCACCGGCTATTCGTCGCGCATCGACTTCGTCGCGCACGTCGCTGCCGCGCTGACGCCGAGCGGCACCGGCAACGTCGCCAACGACAGCCGTGGTGCGGCGACCGCCGCCACCCCGATCGGTGGCCGCCTCGCCAACAACGGCAGCAACAACATCACGGTGACCGCCGATACCTTCGGCACGCCGAACGCGACCGACCTGCTCACCGCGGGTGCGTACAGCGGCAACATCAAGATCGACATCACGCCGGGTTCGTGAACGATCTGACGGGAGATTGACGATGAAGACCTCGATCCTTGCCATGGCGGCGGTGCTTGCCGCCACGGCGGCCCTGCCGGCCGCCGCGCAGACGGCCACGGGCAATGTGGCGATCAACGGCTCGGTCGGTGACCGCTGCCAGTTCACCCTGCCATCCGACGTGATCAACGCGGGCGAGCTGTCGCAGCAGGGATCGGGGTCCAACGCGGGCAAGCTGGATCCCAGCAAGCTCGACGGTCAGACCCGCACGCTGCAAGGCTGGTGCAACGGCACCGCGGCGACGATGAGCGTGGAGGCGCAACGCCTGGTCGATACGACCTTCACCACCACGCCGCCGGCCGGGTTCGACCGCGTGGTCAACTACACCGCGACCGCGACCGCCAACAGCGCCAACGCCACCGACACGTCGGTGACCGACGGCGCCGGCACCGCGGTTCCGGTGGGCATGTTCACGGGCGACGTCCAGGTCACCCTGTCCAATTCGTCGAGCCCGACCGCCGGGCTGCTCGTCGCGGGCGATTATTCGGGTCAGGTCCTGGTGACGCTGACGCCGTCCGTCACCCCGGCACCCTGACGATCGCCGACGGAGAAGCCGCGATGAAGCGCCTCGCTCTCACCTTGTTCGCCACCCTGGCCTTGCCGGGCATCGCGCATGCCCAGGCCACCGACACGGCGACCGCCGATGTCGGGGTGGCGGGCACCGTCGCCAAGCTCTGCATGCTCGGCACGCCGACGCCGGCGCCGGTCGATCTCGGCCAGATGGCGAACACGTCGGGCACGCGGGTCGGCAAGATCGCGGCGATTGCCGATCGCACGGTCACGCTGCCGGGGTCGTTCTGCAATTTCGCAGGCTCGGCCATCACGGTGACCGCGACGGCGCTGGTGTCGAACGACGCAAGCGCGGTCGAGCCCGGCTTCGCCAAGGCGGTCAATTACACCGCCGCGGTGACCAACTGGGCGCCGGGGCCGGCCTCGGTCACGACCAATGCCACCGCCGCTGGCGGCTCGCCGACCAATGCGGCGACCGGTCCGACACAACCCGCGCCCAAGGTCGCGGATCTCGACGTCACCTTGTCCAATTTCACCGCACCGTCCGACAATCTGCTGACCGCCGGGGCCTATAGCGGCCTGGTCGTGGTCAAGCTCGGGCCGGTCGCGTCGGGGGGAGATTGATCATGACGCGTAACCTGAAGCGCCTCGCCGGCCTGTCGGCCGTCGCCATTGCCATCGCCTGGAGCGGCACCGCTGCGGCCCAGGAAGGCGGCGGCAGCGACACCGACACCAAGGATTTCGCGGTGGTCGGCAACGTGCCCGCGATGTGCGTCGGCGGCACACTGGCGGGAACCGGCGCGACCTTCGACATGGGCGTGCTGATCGACCTCAACACCGGCCTGCTACGCACCGACCTGGCCGCGCCGCCCAAGCTGCTGTCGGGATCGTTCTGCAGCGCGCGCAGCACCATCACGGTCGCCGCCACGCCGATGGCCGCGCAGACCTTCACCACCACGCCGCCGGCCGGCTTCTCGCGCGTGGTGAACTATACCGCGACCGCGGCGGGCTGGACGACGACGCCGGCCAGCTTCGTGACCGGTGCGGGCAGTAATCCGGCCGCGGTGCAGACCCGCGCCACCGCCTTTTCCGGCGACATCACCGTTTCGGTCGGGAGCTTCTCGACCGACGGCGGCGCGACGCAGCGCCTGGTCGCCGACACCAATTATCAGGGCAACGTCACGGTGACGTTGGCCGTGGCCTCCTGAGATGCCACGCGCGCTCCGCCTTGAAACGGTCTTGGTCGTCGGCGGATTCCTCGTCTGGGCATCCCCCGCATTTGCCCAGGCGACCCTGGCGACCAAGACCCTCCCGGTTACCGGCAACGCCCCGCCCGTATGCGCAATGGGGTTGCCCCGGGTGGCGGCAGGGAACCAGATCAATTTCCGCGGGCTGAGCGGCAACACGCTGCAGATCGACCAGATGGTCGACCCGACAACGCTGGCGGTCGCTGCCGCCTCGGTCGACGTCAAGTTCGACGCGGTGTGCAACTATCCGCACCGCCTACGCCTCGAATCGCAGAACAACGGGCTGTTCCCGACCTTGCAGCGGACCCAGCCGGCAGCGCCCGGCTTCGGGTCGGCGGTGCCCTATCGCGCGACGGTCAATTGGGGCGCGGTCAACGGCGTGCTCAACGCCGACGCCCAGGCGCGCCGCGTCAACGAACAGCGCTTCAACATCGACCTGCCCACCGCGGGCGAGATCGACCTCAAGCTCAACATCGCGCCGGGTTCATCGAACACCCGGGACAACGCGCCGCTTCTGGCCGGCGATTATGCCGACACGATGCGGATATTCGTGGAGCCGCGCTGATGCACCGCTTGGCCCTCATCCTGCCGGCCTTGCTCGCGACCAATGTCGCGGCGCAGGCGCAGACGATCAATCCCAACGACACCGGCCAGGGCAGGCTCGAGATCGCCGGGCGCGCGCCGCCCGCCTGCGTGCTCAACGCGCCGACCGCGTTGGGCGGGCAGAACGCGACCTTCTCGAGCACCGGCACCGCCAGCGGCGAGATCCGCATCACCGAATTCGGCGATCCGCAGACCGCGCAGCCGCGCGGCGCGACGATCAACCTGGCGCTGCCGGTGATCTGCAACGCGGCGCACAAGCTGACCGTCACCAGCACCAACGGCGGGCTGCTGCGCGACGGCGGCAATGCACGCAATCGCCAGTCGCCGACCGGGTTCGGCGAGTTCGTCGGATATCAGATCAGCGCGAGCTGGGCGGGCCAGAACGCCAGCGTGCTGACCGCCACCAACAGCGTCCTCGCGATCACCACCGCCGACGGCGGCGCGGGCGACATGGGACTCACCATCGCGGTGCCGCCGGGGGGCGGGCCGCTGATCGCCGGCCGCTACGCGGACACGGTCACGGTACAATTCGAAGCAGCGTTCTAGCGACCCAGCGGGGGAGGGGTAAGTGAAGCGTTTAAAAAGGAGCATATTGGCGAGTGCGGTCATGATGGCCGCCCTCGTCCTGCCGCAGCAGATCGCGGTGGCGATGACGGTGCAACCCGTCATCATCAACCTGAAACAGTCGGGCAACGGGATGACCCAGATCATCACCGTCGAGAACACGTTCGCGACGCCGTTGCCGGTCGAATTGCGCGTGCAAGCGCTCGAATTCGACGCGACCGGGGTCAAGGAAACGGGCAAGGATCCGGGCGACCTGCTGATCTTTCCGCCCCAGGCGCTGATCCAGCCGGGGCAGACGCAGTCGTTCCGCGTCCAGTATGTCGGCGATCCCGAGCTCAAGACCAGCAAGCATTATTACGTCACGGTGGCGCAGCTGCCGGTGAAATTGCCTGCCGGCCAGTCGGCGATCCAGATCCTGTACAATTTCCAGGTGCTGGTCAGCATCGCGCCCAACGGCACCAAGCCGGCGATCAAGGTGCAGACCGCCGAGATCGGGCATAACGATGCCGGCAAGCCGATCCCGGTGGTCACGCTGACCAACGCGTCGACCGCCTATGGCTATCTGTCCGAGGGACGGCTGCGCATCGTCGAGAAGGATGCGGCCGGCAAGGAAGTGTTCCGCCGCACCTTGTCGGGGCCGGAAACGCAACAGACGATCGGATTCGGACTGGTGGGGGCCAATCAGACGCGGCGCATGTCGCTGCCGATTGAATTGCCGGTCGATGGGGGCAGTGTCGATGTCAGCTTCACGCCGGACGGCTGAGCGCCGCCGCGGCCGGCTTGCCGGCCTGATGCTGGCGGGGGCCAGCCTCGTCGCCTTGTGTTCGCCGGCACGCGCCAGCAACCAGCAGGGCAACGTGCCGCAAACGCAGGAACGGCGCGTCACGATCGACGCGCCGGTCGCGGCGACCGACGCGCCGCAGGTCAACCTCAACCCGACCGGGCGCGACATCGTCCTGACGGTGCCGGTCAAGGACGGCGGGACGTATCTCGGCGACATGCCGCTGACGATCACCGCGGCGGGCAAGCTGGAATTTCCGGCGCAGCGCCTGCTCGACCTGCTGTCGAACGTCCTAAACCAGCAATCCTACACCGCGATCCAGTCGAGCCTGTCGACCAAGGCGGTGCTGACCCCGGCCGATTTCGACGCCGCGGGCGTCGGGATCCGCTACAATCCGCAGACGCTCGAGCTCCAGCTGACGATCGCCGCGGAGCGCCGGGCATCGCGCTCGCTGACAGTCAGCCCGCTCGACCGCAACAAGGTCGGCACCTTCGCGCCGCCGGCGGCCTGGAGCGCGTACGTCAACATCCGCGGGTCGGAGGATTACATCCACGCCGGCGGCGACACCGGGTTCGCCTCGCCGATCTTCTCGCTCGATGGCGCGATGCGGATGGGCGGCGTGGTCGCGGAAAGCGAAGCGATCTGGCAGCCGGGGGCGACCGGGGTAGACTTCCAGCGGCTCGGCTCGCGCCTCGTCTATGACGACGAGAAGAACCTCGTCCGCTGGACCCTGGGCGACCTCCAGACGGTGTCGCGCGGTTTCCAGTCGGCGCCCGACATCGCCGGCATCTCGATCTTCCGGTCGTACAGCGTGCTGCAGCCGCAGCAACTGGTCCGCCCGCGCGGCGACCGCAGCTTCCAGCTCAGCCGCCCCTCGACCGTCGAGGTCCAGGTCAACGGCCAGATCGTGCGCCGCCTGCAACTGGCGCCGGGCACCTACAATCTGCGCGACTTCCCGTTCACCCAGGGCGCCAACGACATCCGCCTGTCGGTGATCGACGATACCGGGCGTACCGACCTGCTCAGGTTCAACCTGTTCCTCGACCAGTCGCAACTGGCCAAGGGGCTGAGCGAGTTCGGCCTCTATGCCGGCGTGCTCAACCCGCTCGACGTGCACGGGCCGCATTATACCAACCAGTTCGCCTTCACCGGCTTCTACCGCCGCGGCGTCAGCGACTTCCTGACGCTGGGGGTCAACGCCCAGGCCGACAAGCACACCCAGATGGGTGGCGTCGAGGCGGTGGTGGCGAGCCCGTTCGGGACCTTCGCCGGCAATTTCTCGCTCTCGAACGTCAAGGGCACCGGCACCGGCTATGCCGCGACCATGACCTTCCAGCGGCTGATCAACCGTTCGAGCGGGCAAGCCGATTCGCTCAACCTCTTCGTCGAGACGCGCAGCAAGAATTTCGCGCCGGTGGGCGTGATCTTCCCGCTCAACCAGTTCGATTTCGAAATGGGCGGCGGCTATTCGCACACCTTCAACGAGCGGCTCTACGCCGGGCTCGACGGCCGCTTCTCGAAGGGCCGCGGGGCCCAGCGCGACCTGCAGACCTATCGCCTCACCACCGGCTACCGGCTCTCGTCGACCGCGACGATCACCGCCGACGCGCGCTGGGAACGCGACAATTTCGGATCGCGCTTCGGCGGCCTGATCTCGCTCGTCGTGCGGCTCGGCCGGTATTCGACGGCGCGCGCCGATTACGACACGCGCGGTAACAAGGTCCGCACCTCGTTCCAGACGCTCTATGGCCAGGGGGTGGGATCGTACAACGTCACCGCCGATGTCGAGCGCAGCGACAACGGGTCGGCGGTCAACTTCACCGGCAATTACTACACCAACCGCGCCGAACTCGGGATCAGCCATTTCGGGACGTTCCAGGATACGTTCGGCGACGTCACGTCGCAACGCACGTCGTTCCGCTTCGGCACGTCGCTGGCGATCGCCGACGGGGCGTTCTCGATAGGACGACCGATCTACGACAGCTTCGCGATCGTCACGCCGTACAAGAAGCTCGACGGCACCAACGTCGTGGTCAACCCGTCGCCGTTCGGCTTCACCGCCAATAGCGGCATGCTGCGCGCCGGCACCGATCCCAGCCTGAGCTCGTACGCCGAGCGCACGATCACGGTCGACGCGCCCAACGCGAAGCCCGGGGTCGATCTGGGCCAGGGATCGTTCCGGCTGTTGCCGCCGTACCGAAGTGGTTACAAACTGGTGGTAGGATCAGCCTATTCGGTGACCGCGGTCGGTCGCCTGATCGACATCGATGGCGAGCCCGTCTCGCTGGTGAGCGGCACCGCGGTCGAGCTCGCGCATTCCGAGCGGCCGGCGATCACCGTGTTCACCAACCGCGAGGGCCGGTTCGGCATCGGCGGGCTGGCGCCCGGTAAATGGCGCATCGACATGCTCGACGACAAGAAATCGGTCTTCGATCTCACCATTCCCGCCGATGCCGACGGTCTCGTCCGCGTCGACGAACTCAAAGCGGTCAAAGGGCAGTAACTATGGCCTGGTCTCTGTTTCGACATACATTGCTGGCGCTGGCAATCGCGGCGGGGTTGTCCCCGGGCGCGGCGTTCGCGGCGGGCAAATGCGGGCTCACCACGGTGAGCGGCGGTACCGCCAACCTCACCTATGACCCGTTCAACAACAACAACACCAACATCACCCTGACGGGCGTGCAATTGGCGCGCGTCAATGGCGCGGGCGGCGAGAAGACCTCGAACCTCGAATTCTACGTCAAGGGGACGACCGCGGCGCAGAACGGCACGGTGCTGATCCCGGTCAGCGCGACCGGGTCGGGGTCGGGTGGGCCGACCGGCAGCAACATCTTCTTCGGCACCAACCAGACGCCGCCGACGCTCAACATCAGTGCCGGCAGCCCGGCACCCGGCGTGTTCCGCTGGGCGTTTACCGGCAACAACGCGGCGTCGGACGTCTTCACGCTCAACATGACGCTGCAGCTCCCGGCGAACCTGAACCTCAACGCCGGCACGACGCTGCCGTTCGACATCGTCTACAGCTGCAACGGTACCGGCGGCGGCGGGCCGTTCACCGACACCGGTACCGTCACCAACGCGATCGTGGTCAACGTCACCGTGCTGAGCGGCCTGCAGGCGAGCTATGTCGGCACCAACCTCGATTTCGGCGAAGTCGGCAATCTGACCAATGCACAGGTGCTGGGCGCGCCGGCGACCTATACGACGCCGACCACCAATTATATCCGCGTGGCGAGCTCGGGACCCTATTCGGTCGCCGTCACCTCGGCGAACAATTACAAGCTGACCTTCCCGGGCGGCTCGCTCGCCAATCCGGTCCAGACGCTCGCCTACAAGGCGCTGTTCCTGGGGCAGCAGCGGACGACCGCGAGCCCGACCTTCACCACGGTCACCTGCGTACGCGCCGGGACCGACGCGGCGGCAGGGATCCTGCCGATCAGGGCCACCCTGCTCGAGGGCGGCCAGGGCAAGACCCCGGCCGGCAATTACAGCGACGTGATCACCGTCACGGTGACACCGTTATTGTCGACGGTGCCGTCGCAACAAAATTGTCCCGCCTTATAGCGCGACGATCCGAAACGAGATCGCGCCGGGCTCGACATCCTTCGGCAGATCGAGCGACACCGTATGGGCAGCGATGCCCGCACGGTTCGACTTGGTCACCTGGGTGGTGCCGCCCTTGCCGAGCTGGATCTTCTTGCCGTCGACCAGCAGGCTCGCCTTCGCCATGTTGGCCGAATAATCGGCATAGACCGCATAGCCGTTGGGGCTGTTGCAGAACTCGTTGAGCGAGCCCAGCGAGACCTGGCCGCCCTGGGCCGGGACCATCGCGGCATCGACCGACGCACGGCACACCACCGGAACGAAGCCGCTGATGCCGATCGTGTACCGGGCCGAGCCGACCGCGACATGGGGATCGACCGCCTGGGCGGCGGGAGTCGCAAGCGCGAAGGCTCCGACGAAAGCAACACAAACCTTCTTCATGTCCGCATCCTTGGTAAAAACGCGAGGATGCTTATGACCGGCACGTATGAAGATGCGGTCTGTCGGCGTGGTAAAGGCGCGGATAACCTTTGCTCCGGATCTTCCCGCCGCCCGCGAGCAAGAAAAATCCAACACCTATCCAACGATATAGCAGAATAAACTGGCGATCGCATCGCAGGCGGCTCGCCATAACCATCAGATTCCAAATAGTTCGTTGACATCCATGCGCATTGTTCGTGGCATGAACTTCGGATCAGCTACAATATCGTCGCATTGTTGCCACTCCCGATACGCGCAAGCCACCCGGCATCGGAAACCTCGCGGCATTCTTTTTCTGGTGCGCCGGGGGTCCCGGATGATGGTTCGCCTCCGCCCGGCGGCACGCTGGAACCTGCACGGCACGATGATCCGTCACGACCTGTCGCCGCCACACCGATGGACGCGCGCCGCGAGCCGTCCTATTCGACAGCATCACCTCCCCAGCGCATCCGATCCCCAGGAGCCTTCATGTCAGTCGCGGTACCCGATGGTCTGCCGGTCAGCATCGTCGACCTGTTCACCATCGGCATCGGTCCATCGAGCTCGCACACCGTCGGGCCGATGCGCGCCGCGCGATGCTTCGCCGAGCGCGTCGCGGCCGATGGGCGGCGGCCCGGGATCGTCGGCTGCACCCTCCACGGCTCGCTCGCGCTGACCGGGCGCGGGCACGCCACCGATACGGCGATCCTGCTGGGGCTGGCCGGCTGGACGCCCGAGACGGTCGATCCCGACAAGGTACCGGCGATCCTGGCGGACATTCGCGAGAGCGGCCGGCTCGATCTGGCGGGGTCGATCCCGATCGGCTTCGAGGAAGCCCGCGACCTGCACTTCGACCCCTCGTTCCTCGCCGAACATCCCAACGGCATGGTGTTCCGCGCCGAGTTCGCCGAGGGCGAGGCGATCGTCGCGCGCTATCTGTCGATCGGCGGCGGCGCGATCGTCGAGGCGGGCGCCGAGCCGCGCCGCGTCAACATGACCCTGCCCCATCCTTTCTCCTCGGCCGAAGAATTGCTCGAGATCGGCGCGGCGACCGGCCTGACGATCGGCGAAACGATGCGCGCCAACGAAAGCGCCTGGCGCTCGGCGGACGAGAGCGACGCGTTCGTCGATCGCGTGCGCGCGGCGATGACCGCGTGCATCGATCGCGGCCTGACCGGCGAAGGCGAGCTTCCCGGCGGGCTCAAGGTCCGCCGCCGCGCACGCGCGATCCATCTCGGGCTCGTCACGCGCGGCCGGGCGATCCAGCCGTCCGACGTGTTCGAATGGGTCAGCCTGTGGGCACTCGCGGTCAACGAGGAGAATGCCGCGGGCGGACGCGTGGTGACCGCGCCGACCAACGGCGCCGCGGGCGTGATCCCCGCGGTGCTGCGCTATTACGAGACCTTCGTCGCCGACGCGACCGAGCAGGGTGCACGCACCCTGCTCTATACCGCGGCGGCGGTCGGTATCCTCTACAAGAAGCGCGCCTCGATCTCGGCGGCCGAGATGGGCTGCCAGGGCGAAGTCGGCGTTGCCTGCTCGATGGCCGCCGCCGGGCTCGCCGCCGCGCTCGGCGGCAGCAACGCGCAGGTCGAGAACGCGGCCGAGATCGGCATGGAGCACAATCTCGGCCTGACCTGCGATCCGGTCGGCGGGCTGGTCCAGATCCCCTGTATCGAGCGCAACACGATGGGCGCGATCAAGGCGATCAACGCCGCCTATCTGGCGCTGCGCGGCGACGGCAGCCACGTCGTCAGCCTCGACGCGGTGATCGAGACGATGCGCCAGACCGGCGAGGACATGCGCTCCAAATACAAGGAGACGAGCCTCGGCGGCCTCGCGGTCAACGTCGTCGAGTGTTAGCCCCACACTGCCGATAGCCCGCCGGCCGCCGCGAACGTGGCGTTGCGCACGGTGACGATCGCTTCCAGCCGCGCCGTCAGCAGCGACATGCGGTCATCAGGCAACGCATCGATCGCGACCGCGATCCGCTGTCCGTCGTCATGGCGTTCGGCGGCGATCGAGATCGGCGTCAGCCCTTGTTGGGTGATCAAGCCCAGCACGCGCAGCAGTGCCTGCGGGCAAAGATCGGTTTCCACCGCGAGCGTAACCAGGCGGTCGCGCGGTACTTTGGCAAAAGCGTTACGGGTGACGGTCTGCGCCATAGGCGCAGGGGTGGCGGCGTCGGACATCGGGACTCTTTCATTCGAATGACGATAGCGCCGGTGCGGCGGCGCGGACGGCACGCCGGATCAGACGATCCGGCAGCTCGTAATTCGAATGCGGCTGCTCCGACCCCACACGACCGGAGCGCCGGGGCTAAGTCGCTCCGTCGCAAGGGTCAGGGCAAGAATGGTCGCCATCTGCATGTCGCCTGCCCCTTAGCGGCAAGCGGCTGGCGTGTCTGTCATAAAATTCGACCGCACCGTGTCCGGCGCGCCGAGCGCCGCATTGCGCGCGGCGCTGGCCGCGTTCATGGCGCTATTCGATGGCTATACGCTCGATGATACCTTCGCCGCGCCGCGCGTTGTCGCCGGCCGACGCGGCGCAATCGGCTTGATCGAAAGGAAGTGGGATCGATGATCGACATCGCGCGGATCGACGCTTCGCGGCAGCAAGGCGGCTTCCTGACGGTCGACGAGACGATCGGCCTCGCGGCCGGCGGCGTCAGGGTGTTCGATCCCTTCTCCACCCTGGTCTCGGCGGAGGTCGACCTGGCGCCCGGCACCACCCTCTGGCCGGGCGTGATCCTGCATGCCGCCGAGGGCGGACGGATCGCGATCGGCGAACGAACGCAGCTGTTCGCGGGAACGCGGATCGTCGCGGTCGGCGGCCGCGTCACCATCGGCCGCGATGTCGAGCTCGGCGAGGAAGGCGGGTTCACGATCAAGGCGGAGCGGTCCGGCTGCACGATCGCGATCGGCGATGCCGCACGACTGCTCGGCGGCGGGTCGCTGATGCTCGACAACAGCATTGGACATGGCGCGCAGGTGCTCGGCCCGATCCGGATGCAGCATTGCATCCTGGGTGCCGGTGACTCCTATCGCGATCCTGACCCCGACGCGCGCGGCGCAGTGCTCAAGGGCAGCGGGGTCGCGCGCGACATCCGGGTCCCGACGGGCAAGGTGATCCAGGCATTCGGCCTGTTCTCCGATGCGCCGATGCGCAACCAATCCTATTTCCACCCGAAGCCGAACGGCTGACCTACCCAAAAAAGGAGTAAGACGATGGGCGTGAACGGCTCGGTGATCCTGGTGGTCGGCGGCAGTTCGGGAATCGGCCTCGCCACCGCGGCGGAAGCGCGACGCCAGGGCGCGCGCGTCGTCATCGGCGGGCGAGACGAGGAGAAGCTGAACAAGGCAGCAGCGACCGTCGAGGACGCACACGCCATTCAGGTCGACGCCGCCGATCCGGCGAGCCTCGCGGCGTTTTTCGAGCGCGCCGGCCCCTTCGACCATCTCGTGATCGCGGCCTCGGGCGGCCGTGGCGGCGGGCCTTTCACGTCGCTCGGCGAGGACGCGCTGCGCGGCGCGTTCGAAGCGAAATTCTGGGTTCAGTGGCGCACCGCCCAGGCATCGCTCGGCACGCTGGCCGCGCAAGGCTCGATCACCTTCGTCTCGGCGGCGTCGGCGCGCACCGCCAATCCGGGAACCTCCGGCCTAGCGGCGGTCAACGGCGCGGTGAACGCGCTGGTTGGGCCGCTGGCGCGCGAACTGGCGCCGCGCCGTGTCAACGCGGTGTCGCCCGGCGTGATCGACACGCCCTGGTGGGACGCGCAGCCCGAGGCGATGAGGACGGCGTTCTTCGAGGCATCGGAACGCTCGCTGCCAGTGCGCCGCGTCGGCCAGCCGGTCGACGTCGCCGAAGCCATCCTGTTCCTCGCGGGCAACGCCTTCACGACGGGCGTCATCCTGGATGTCGACGGCGGGCTGCGCATGGCCGCGTCCGGCTAGAGCAGGGTGCGTGATTTCTGAATCACACACCCTGCTCTACCTTTTTGTTGTCGCATCGCTTCTGCGGAAAACCGGTGCCCACTTTTCCGCGCGATGCTCCAAGCCGGACCGCGCGATCAGCGCCAGCCGTTGCGGCGCGCGGCCTGTTCGGCCACCGCGTCGAGCGGTTCGCCCGCCATCATCTCCTGCGCCGCGGCCAGCAGTTCCGGATCGGCGGACGCCGCCTGCACATAGGCCGTGCCGGCCTTCGCTGCCAATCCCTGCTGCGTGCGGCGGAGCGCCCAGCCATTGGCGTCGCGGCACGCGATGCCGTCGGCGGCGGCCGAGCTGAACACGCGGCAATAGGCGCCTTTGGCGTCGCGGAAGCTGACCGCGACCCTGACCGTGCCGCTAGCCCCGCCCGGCTGCACGTCGAGCGCGTCGGCAAGCGACCCCGCGGCGTAGAGCCCGCCATCGCGCGCCGCCACCGGACCGCCGCGCGGGATAATGCCGCCGATCAGCAAACCGAGGATGACGCACGCCGCCAGCACCGCCACCTCGCGCCAGCGCGACGCTCCGCGAGGAGCGGGGCGGCGCGGCAGCGCGACGACATTGGTCTCGAGCAAGTCCGCCAGCCGACCGGGCACGGCTTCTTCCGCGATGGGCGCGAAGCTGTCGGCAATCCGCGCGCGCAACACGCGATGGCGCTCGACCTCGCGGGCGAGCGCGGGGTCGGCCGCGATCGCGCGTTCGACGCGCTTGGCGTCGAGCGGGGACAGCTCGCCATCGGCATAGGCCATCAGCAGTTCGGGATCGATCGTCGTCATGCCGCCTCTCCCAACTCGGTCATCAGCGCCTGGCGTCCGCGCACCAGCCGCGAGGTGAGCGTACCCATCGGAATGTCGAGCACGTCCGCCGCTTCCTTGTACGCGAGCCCCTCGACCAGCACGAGCGCGACCGCTTCGCGCTGGTCGGCGGGGAGCCGCCGCATCGCCTTTTCGATATCGTTCAACGCGACCCGCGCCTCCGCGCCGCCATCGCCACCGACCGCGGCGCCCGCGGCGGCATCGACGAACGTCTCGGACGCGCGACTCCTCGCCCGCGCGGTATCGATCCAGGCGTTGCGTATGATGCGGTACATCCAGCTGTCCATCCTCGTGCCCGGTTGCCAGGACGACCGCGCGAGCAGCGCCTTCTCGATCGCCGTCTGGCACAGATCGTCGGCATCCGCCGCGTCGCGGGCGAGCGCCCGCGCGAACCGTCGCAAGCGCGGCAGCAGCGTCAGCATCTCGTCCTCGAATGCGGCCAAGCCAAATCCTTCTTCGTGGATGAAACGGATGGCGCCGCCCGTTTAATCCACGCATGACGATATTTGCTAATCGAAAGGGTCTTCGCGTGCGCCGCCTGACGATGGTCGCCACCTTGCTGATGCTGGTGCTGGTCGGGGGCGCGCGGGCGCAATTGGTGCCTCGGCTTCCGACCGGGCCCCTGCCGCTCCCCGGCCTGCCCGCGGTCGGAAGCGTCGCCGACGACGTCCTGCGCGCAACCGATGCCGCCGCCCGCATGCTCGACGATGCGCGCCGCGCGGCGATCGATCGGTTGGTGCGCGACCATCCCGGCCGCATCGCGCTCGATCCGCAGGGGTTCCCGGCGCGCGCGGGCGAGGTCGTGGTCGACACACCGACCGACGCGCTGATCGCCGCCGCGCAGGCGCGGGGCTATGCGGTGATCGAACGCGACGACGTACTCGGGGTGGGTTTCGCGCGGCTGTCGGTGCCGCCCAACCGATCGCTCAAGGCGGCCATCGCCGAGATCCGCAAGCTCGGCGGGCAGGCCAGCGCCGACCAGCTCCATCTGGCGAGCGGCGTGGTGGGTCGCGCGGTGGCGGGCAGGCCGACGCCTCCCGATCCCGCGAGTTCGACCATGGTCGGAGTGATCGACGGCGGCGTTTCGGGCGCCGCACTGGTCGCGGGATTCGCCAGCGGTGCGCCGCGCGCCGACGACCACGCCACCGCCGTCGCGTCGCTCGTCGCCGGCGCCGCGGGCGTGCGCGGCGGACTGCCCGGCGCGCGGATCGCCTCGGCCGACGTCTATGGCAGCGACCCGGCGGGCGGCAATGCCACCGCGATCGCCAAGGCGATCGGATGGATGGTCCAGCAGCGCGTATCGGTGGTGACGATCAGCCTGGTCGGCCCGGCCAATCCGATCCTCGCCCGCGTCGTCGCGGCGGCGCAGGCGCGCGGGCTGGTGATCGTCGCCGCGGTCGGCAACAACGGCCCCGCCGCGCCGCCGGGCTATCCGGCCTCCTATCCCGGCGTGATCGCGGTGACCGGCGTCGACGGCAAGGATCGCGTGCTGATCGAGGCGGGGCGCGCGCGCCATCTCGATTATGCCGCGCCCGGAGCCGACATGCTCGCGGCGGGCATCGGTGGACGGCGGTTCCGGGTCCGCGGCACCTCGTTCGCGGCGCCGTTCGTCGCCGCTGTGATCGCGCATTTCTATCCCGCGCTCGGCGACCCGCGCCCGGCACTGGCGCGGGTCGACGCCTCGGCGCGCGACCTGGGAGCCCAGGGACCGGACAAGGTCTACGGCCGCGGATTCGTGTGCGGAGATTGCCGCACGCCGGCACGCTGACCGCTGCCAAAAAAAACCGAACGGCCGGGGATTAAACCGCGGGCGGCACCCGTTCTCCACGGGAAGGACAAGGAGAACGGCTCATGATGAAGGCTCTTTTCGGCGCGGCAACCCTGGCGATCACGATGGCGGCCACGCCCGCTTCCGCGCAACTGATCGGCGGCCGTGGCGGCCTCGGCGGCGGCCTGGGCGGCGGGCTCGGCGGAACGCTCGGCGGGGCGCGCGGCACGATCGGGGGCACGGGCAGCGGAACGCTCGACGGTACGTTCGGCGGCACGATCGACCGGCTTCCCCCGGCCAGCACCGACACCGCCGCACGCACCCGCAATTCGGCGCGCGCGCAAAAGAAGATCGATGCCCGCAAGGGCAATGTCAGCGCGTCGGGTTCGGCCGACAATGACAGCGCGTTCGATTCGGCGAGCCGGATCGGCAACCGCTCGCTGACCGGCAGCGGCACGGCATCGAACGGCGTCGGCGGTGCTGTCGATACCCAGTTGATCGGGACCGACGCCGTGCGCGGCGCCGCACGGAGCACCGCCGATCGGGCGCGCACCGCGGCCGGTAACGCCGGTGATCGCGCCCGCGGCGTCGCGGGCAATGCTGTCGACACCAGCCGCGCGACGGCGGGCAGCGCGTCCTCGCGACTCTCGTCGCTCGGTGCCGGCGGCGCGGGCAATGCCGCCGGGTCGGGCAAGGGCAGCGCGTCGATCCTCGGCGGCAATGCCAGCGGCGCGGGCAATCTCGCGCTCGCGGGCAGCGGCGCGGCCAATGCCGGCGCCTTCCCGGTCAACCCGGGGATGGTCGTCACCGACGCCAAGGGACGCGCGATCGGTACCGTCCAGTCGGTGCGCTCGACCAGCCGCGGCGCGGTGCAGAACGTGCTCGTCCGCGTCGGCCACAAGACCGCCGAGCTTCCGGCGGCCAACTTCACCGGCTCCGGCAGCGTGCTCGTCTCGGCGATGGGCAAGGGCGACGTGAAGGACGCCGCAGAATAAAGAGAGTCGACGCTCAGGGTCGCGCTCTCGCGGCGCGTCCGGCTCCCCCCGCCGGGCGCGCCGTTCTGCGGCGCGCAGCTATCGGCGCGAGCGGAGCGGTGGCTGAGCATTTCGGCCGGCCCGGCAAGGATGTCGCCCGGATAAGGCTGGCGGAGACGGAGGGATTCGAACCCTCGATACGGTTTCCCGTATGACGCTTTAGCAAAGCGTTGGTTTCAGCCACTCACCCACGTCTCCGGCTGCGGCAGAATGCGGGCCTATAGCGAGGGCCTTCTACGTGATCAACCGGGCTTTATTGACTCGGTCGGGCGCGGAATAGACTCGGGTCGTCGCCGCGTTCATTGCCGGGCAATCTGGCAGAGGCTTAGCCTGCGACATGCACGCATTGGGGTTGGGGGCGATCATGCGCCGTTTGTTGACTATTCTGTCGTTGGCGATGCTGACGATTGCCGCGCCTGCCATCGCGCAGGTCACCACCATCGATCCCAACAAGGCGATCGACGGCGACCTGCAACGGACGCCACCGCCTCCGCCGCAGCAGGCGCCCTACACGCCGCCGCCCGCCGATCCGAGCGTGCCCGCTTATGACCAGGGTCCGGCGCCGCAGGACGAAACCGCGACCGCGACGCCGCCACCGCCCGCGCCGCCGACGACGGGGCCGACCTATGATAATGGCGACGTGCTCGACGCCGCCGAGGGCGTGTTCGGCAAGGGCGCCAAGGGCCTGGCCGGACTGATCGAGAAGGTCCTGAAGGATCAGGGTCGCCCCAACGCCTATATCGCCGGCCGCGAAGCCTCGGGCGCGTTCGTCGTCGGGCTGCGCTACGGCTCGGGCATCCTCAGCCACAAGGTGGCGGGCCAGCAGAAAATCTATTGGACCGGCCCGTCGGTCGGGTTCGACGTCGGCGGCGATGCCACCAAGGTGTTCGTGCTCGTCTACAACCTCTACGACACCGAGGACGTCTACAAGCGCTTCCCCGGCGGTGAGGGCCGGCTGTATTTCGTCGGCGGATTCTCGGCGACCTATCTGCGCCGCGGCAACGTGGTGCTGATCCCGGTGCGGCTCGGCGTCGGCTGGCGCGCGGGGATCAACGCCGGGTATATGAAGTTCACGCACAAGTCGAAGTGGATGCCGTTCTAGTCGCAGCGCGGCAGCGGGCTGCGCCCCGCTGACTCGCGCAAGACCGGCCGGCGGCGCGCAGTGCCGACCGACGACGCGGTGCCCGCGGCGGCTGGAGGTCCGGCGTTGCCTCCATCAAATCCTCCCCGGAACGGGGAGGGGGACCATCGCGCAGCGATGGTGGAGGGGGCCCGCGACAAACGAACCTCAAGCCGGGAGGCTAGCAGATCGTGGGCCCCCTCCACCACGCGACTGCGTCGCGCGGTCGCCCTCCCCGTTCCGGGGAGGATTTTTTAGGGCACGAACCGCCACGCCAGCGTCTCGCCGGCATGGAACGGCACCAGACCCGCGACCCGCGCCGGCACCTCGACCGCCACCCGTTCGAGCGTCACCGTTCCCTGATTGAGCGGCAAACCGTAGAATCGCGGGCCGTGTTCCGAGGCGAAGCCTTCGAACTTGTCGAGAGCGCCCTCCTCCTCGAACACCGCAGCATAGCTTTCGAGCGCGAAGGGGGCATTGAAGATACCCGCGCAGCCGCAATCCATTTCCTTGCGCTCGACGGCGTGCGGCGCGCTGTCGGTGCCGAGGAAGAATTTGGGCGAGCCCGACACCGCTGCGGCGCGCACCGCGAGGCGATGCCGCTCGCGCTTGATCACCGGCAGGCAATAGGCATGCGGCCTGAGGCCGCCATCGAACAGCGCGTTGCGGTTGAGGTGCAGATGCTGCGGCGTGATGGTCGCGGCGATCAGCGGGCCGGCAGCGGCGACGAATTCGGCGGCCTCAGCAGTGGTGATATGCTCGAGCACGATCTTGAGGCCGGGGAAGTCGCGGACGAGCGGCGCGAGCGTGCGCTCGATGAACACCGCCTCGCGGTCGAAGATGTCGACCGTGCGATCGGTGACCTCGCCATGGATGAGGAGCGGCATGCCGATGCGCTGCATCGCCTCGAGCACCGGGCCGAGCGCACGGATGTCGGTGACACCGTGCGCCGAATTGGTCGTGGCGTGCGCGGGGTAGAGCTTGCACGCGGTGAACACGCCTGCTTCGTGGCCGCACGCGATCTCCGCCGGATCGGCGCCGTCGGTCAGATAGCAGGTCATCAGCGGCGTGAAGCCGCTGTCGGCCGGAAGCGCGGCGAGGATGCGATCGCGATAGGCCGGCGCGGCTGCGGCGCTCGTCACCGGCGGGGTCAGATTGGGCATCACGATCGCGCGTGCGAACTGACGCGCGGTATATGCCGCGACCGCTTCCAGCATCGCGCCGTCGCGGAGATGGACGTGCCAGTCGTCGGGGCGGCGGATGGTGAGACGATCGGTCATGCGCCTCGCCCTACAATCGCGCGCGGCGATCCGCCAGCATGGCTTGGATTCGCGCCGAGACACCTTAGCTTGGGCACATGACCGACACCGGAACGATGCTGGCCGACCGCGCGCTGATTCGCCTCTCGGGCGAAAACGTACGCGACTTCCTGCAGGGACTGGTGACGCAGGACGTGTTGACGCTCCATGCCGCCGCCCCGCGCTGGTCCGGGCTGCTCACACCGCAGGGCAAGGCGTTGTTCGACTTCCTGCTCTGGGACGATGGTGACGCCGTGCTGGTCGACTGCGAGGCGGCCGAGGCCGACGCACTGGCGCGGCGCCTGATGATGTACCGCCTGCGTCGACCGATCACGGTCGAGCGCGTCGCCGGCGCGGTGCATTGGGCGCGCGAGAGCCCGCTCGGCGTTCCCGATCCGCGGCTGGCAGGGCTCGGCAAACGCTGGCTGGGCATGCCTGGAGCGCCGGCGGAGGGCTGGCGCGCGCACCGCCTGTCGCTCGGCGTGACCGAGGGCGTCGCCGAACTCGGCCAGGACAAGACCTTGTGGCTCGAGGCCAATGCCGCCGAACTCGCCGGCGTGAGCTTCGCCAAGGGCTGCTACGTCGGGCAGGAGAATACCGCGCGGATGCATTACCGCGCCAAGATCAACCGGCGGCTGGTGGTCGCCCCGATCGCACCCGCCGGCGAACGGACGCGCGCGGCCTATCCCGACCTCGGCCTGATGGTCGAGCTGCGCCGGGTCGAAGCGCTGGGCGACGCGATCGTGCCAAGCTGGCTGGGGGCGGCACTGACCACCGGCGCGTCCGAGGATCAGGGTTGATCGATGTCCGGTTTCGGGCGTGGGAATCGGTGAAGTCCGTGTTCCTGCGAAAGCAGGAACCCAGGGTAATCGGGTACTTCACAGCCCGGGGCTCCTGCTTTCGCAGGAGCAGGTGCATTCAACAACGATCCGCCGCTAGCGACCGACCGAGCTGTAGGCGAAGCCCAGCTTCGCGACGTCGTCGGGGCGATAGACGTTGCGCAGGTCGACCATGACGGCCGCGTTCATCACCCCGGCCAGCCGCCGGAGATCGAGCGCGCGGAAAATGTCCCATTCGGTCACGATGGCGACCGCATCGGCGCCCGCGGCCGCTTCGTATGCATCCTTGCAATAGGTGATGTCGGGCATCATCGCCTTTGCCGCCTCCATCCCTTCGGGATCATAGGCGCGGATGGTGATGCCGGCGTCCTGCAGGCTCTGGACGATCGCCAGGCTGGGAGCGTCACGCATGTCGTCGGTATTGGGCTTGAAGGTCAGGCCGAGCACCGCGACGGTCTTGCCGCGCGGCTCGTCGCCGAGCGCGTGGAGCACCTTGCGGCCCATCGCACGCTTGCGGCTGTCGTTGACCTTGACCACCGCCTCGACGATGTGGACCGGGCTCTCATGGTCCTCGGCGGTCTTGAGCAGAGCCAGCGTGTCCTTGGGGAAGCACGACCCGCCATAGCCGGGGCCGGCATGGAGGAACTTGGCGCCGATGCGATTGTCGAGGCCGATGCCGCGCGACACGTCCTGGACGTTGGCGCCGACCGCCTCGCACAGGTCGGCGATCTCGTTGATGAAGGTGATCTTGGTCGCGAGGAAGGCATTGGCGGCGTATTTGATCAGTTCGGAGGTGCGGCGGCCGGTGAACAGCAGCGGGCTCTCGTTGAGGTAGAGCGGGCGATACACCTCGCGCATCACTTCGCGCGCGTGCGCGTCGTCGGTGCCGATGACGATGCGGTCGGGACGCTTGAAGTCGCCGATCGCGGCACCTTCGCGCAGGAATTCGGGATTGGAGACCACCGCGATCTCGATGTCCGACCGTTCCTCGCGCAGGATCTCCTCGACGCGGTCGCCGGTGCCGACCGGGACGGTCGACTTGGTGACGACGACGGTGGGGCCGGTGACCGCCGCGGCGATCTCGCGAGTCGCCTCGAACACATAGGTGAGGTCGGCATGGCCGTCGCCACGGCGCGACGGCGTGCCCACCGCGATGAAGATGGCATCGGCGCCGTCGACCGCGGCGGCGAGATCGGTGGTGAAGGTCAGGCGCCCGGCGGCGACGTTGGTCGCGACGAGCTGATCGAGCCCGGGTTCGTAGATCGGCATGCGCCCGGCATGGAGCGCCTCGATCTTGCGCGCGTCCTTGTCGACGCAGACCACGTCATGGCCGAAATCGGAGAAGCAGGCCCCGGACACCAGGCCGACATAGCCCGATCCGATCATCGTGATTTTCATTCCAGTCCCTCGGTGCAGACGGCGCGTCCGGCCGACGGCCAGATCGTGATGCGCGTCCTCTATCGCAAGAGCGGGGATTTGCCATCCCCATGTGGGACGGGAGGATGCATGTGACGCTGTGTCATACCCTCGCCCGCGTGCGGGAGAGGGAGGGGCGCGCGAAGCGGGAGGGTGAGAGTCTTCTTTCTTCTTCTGTCGCGGCACACGCATGGAAGAGGAAAGAAGATCCTCGCCAACACGGGGTGATCAGCGCCTAGCGCTACTCAGGTCATGCCGCGGGTGCATGAGCGACCGTGCGCTCCTCGCGCGCTCAGGAGGGGGCTAAAGTCGGGAAGGCCCGCTGCGGCAAAGCCGCGTCGTCGGTCGGGCGCTATACGCCCGCCCGCCGGCCGTGCGCGTTCGCTGGTCGAAATAGCTGCTCTATTTCCCCGCCCAAGCGCACGAAAAAGGGAGGCCGGCGAACCGACCTCCCCAATTCTGTCAGTCGTTGGAGACTTACTGACCCGAAGACGGGCCGTAGGTGATCTCCACGCGACGGTTCTGGACCTCGCGGACGCCATCGGCGGTCTCGACACGCGGACGGCTCTCGCCGAACGCCTGCTCGCCAATGACCCCATCCGGAACCGAATGGGCCACGAAGTACGCCTTCACCGCGTCGGCGCGACGCTGCGACAGGCCGACGTTGTACTTGGCCGAGCCCGAACGGTCCGCGTGGCCGGCCAGCATGACCTGCGCATTGCCGCAGTTCGCATACTGGCTGATCGCGTTGTCGAGGATCGACGCCGCTTCCGGCGTGATGTCCGACTTGTCCCACTCGAAGAACACGATGAACGGTCCCGGCGAGCAGACCGGCGCAACGACCGGCGGCGGCGGCGGCGGAGTGGGCTCCGGCGGCGGCGGCGGCGGGGGAGGCGGCGGCGGCGGCGGCGGCGGAGCCGGCGGTTCGCCGAAGTTGTAGGTGAAGCCGCCGAGGATGCTGTGCGACCGGTAGCGGCCTTCCAGCGAGCGGCCGGTCACGTCGACCAGCTTGACGTTCTCGGCGTTGAAGAAGCGATACTTCAGCGACGCGTCGATGTGGCTGGTCAGCGGCGCGCGGATGCCCGCGATCGCCTGCCACGCGAACACCGTGTCCGAATCGTCGAGGAACGAACCGTAGGTGTTGAGCGCGTACTGGTCGGCCTTGATGCGAGCCACACCGACACCGCCGCCGACGAAGCCCTGCAGGCCGTCATCGTCGCCGAAGTCGAGCATGCCGTTCAGCATGAAGCTCAGCGCGGTCGTCTTGCCGCCGGCATAGTCATAGTTGCCGGCATTGGCCTGAACCAGCGCGCCCGCAGCGTTGTACGCCGGAATCGGCTGGCTCGAGCTGATCCCGTCGACGTTCGCCGACTTGTACGAAACTTCGGCTTCGACGCGGAACATGCCGAAGTCGTAACCGACCTGGCCGCCGACGTCATAGCCGTAGTTGTGGTTGACCTTCATGGCGGTCGGCGTGGTGCCGATGTCGAAGTTGATATCCTCGACGATCATCGCGCCGCCTTCGACGCCAACATACCACGCCTTGTCGCGCGCAAGCGCGGGCGTCGCAAGTGCGGTTGAAGCGAGCGCCACGGCAATGGCAAGCTTGCGCATCTGTATCCCCTTTCTCGGTTGTCACTACGGACAGCGCAAACTCCCTACCCAATGGTTCGTTTCCGCGCAAGCGAAACAAACCTTCCCGGCTGTGGCGGCGGAGCAACACTTTTGCGCGTTTTTCCGCAGGTTCCGGGGTCAAATTGCGACCCGGTCGAACCCTGCTCGCATCCGCAATACCGCGAACGGTTCGCGGCCGGTGTGACCCGACCGCTCGCGCGATCACGGCAACTCCATCACCGTTACCGGCGGCCCAAGGTCGCGCGCCGCGCGTACCCCCAATGCACCACGGCCACCACCAGCGCTCGCTTGTCGCCCTGCACTTTTGGAGGCAGGATGATGTCATGGCGGCCATGCCCGATCATTACGCCGTGCTCGGCGTCTCGCCCGACGCGGATGAGGCCGTCATCCGCGCTGCCTGGAAGGCGCTGTTACGCAAGTTCCACCCCGACACGGCACGCGACCTGCCCGATGCGGCGGAGCGGACGCGCGCGGTGAACGAGGCTTGGGCGGCGTTGGGCGATGCCAATCGTCGCATCGCTTATGATCTGGAGCGCGCCGCGCCGCGCGAAGACGACAGCCTGCCCGAATGGATGCGATCACCTTATCCTATGCCGCCGCGGCGCGGAGCGGGGACCACGATCGTCCTGATCCTGGCCTTTGTCGGGTTGCCGGCGGTAGCGATAACCTTGCCCGGCGTGCCCGGCCAGGTTGCGGCGATGTTGCCCGGCGGCGGCGACGGCTCGGCCGCCGGCTTCGCCCGGTCGAGCCTCAACCAGGTTCGCCGCCTGCTCACGCCCGCCGGGTTCGGCGCTGGCAGCGCAGCGGCGATACCGGCGATCGTCGCCGCGCCGACGCCTGCGATCGACCACGCCACCGTCCGCCTCGCCGCGACCCAATTCGATCGCGTGATCCGTCGGCACGGCCATGCCGGGCTGGCGATTTACAGCCGCGCCTGCGCGCAGCGCGCCGCCAGCCTTGCACGGTGGGAATCGGAGGATTTCTGCGCCGCGTTCGACATCGCGGCCGGGCGCGACACCGTGGCGTCGGCGACGCGCTATGTGCAACTCGGCGCGACACCATCGATCGCCGCAGAGCGGCTCGCGCACATCCGCGCGTTGCTGCGCTGAGCGCCGCCCGATCAGCTACGCGCTTTAACCAAATCGGCAAATTTCATCAGCCTTAACATGCCGATCAGGAAGCGCCGATAGGCGCCGTTACCGCTCGGTCCTGCAGCACTGCCGCATCGGCGACCTCGGCCCAGGCGGCGATCTCTTCGTTGAAATGCCGCGTCACCTCGACCTCCCCGGCCAGCGCGCGCGCGGGATCGACCTCGGCCGACCCCTCCCACTCATAGGTCGCATTGCCCGACAAGCGGACCATGCCGTCGGCTTCGGCGCAGGCGCGGACCAGGCCGCCGGCGTTCCACACGGTGATTTCCGCGCCGAACGGGGCACGTTCGGTCAGGCACGCGGCGAAGGTCGACGCCGCCATCGCGCTGCCGCAGCTGTCGGTCAGCCCGACGCCGCGCTCGAACGTGCGGACGAACAGCCCACCGGGACGGGTTTCGACGAAGCTGACATTGGCGCGGTTGGGGAGCCAGTCCGGCGCCGCCTCGCAGACACGGCCGACTGCAACCAGTTCGTCCTCATCGACCCTGTCGACGAAGGCGACGAGGTGCGGATTGGGGATCGATACGGCGGTGAAGCGGCGGTCGCCGGGGAGGCCGGGGATCGTCATCTGCACGTTCTGATCGCGGCCGATCGCCATCGGCCAGTCGGAGATGTCGAGCGAGGCCGGTCCGGCGACCTCGCGGATCGTCACCACACCGGGCGCTAGGTCGGGATCGCGCGTCACCTCGACCTCCGATCGCGGCAGCCGGACATGCGCATGGTCGAGCCCGAACGCCTCGAACCCCGCGCGCGCGACGCACCGCAATCCGTTGAGGCACGTCTCGGCCTCGCTGCCGTCGCTGTTGAACATGCGGAAGCCGAAATCGTGCGGCGCATGCGCCTGGGTCAGCAACAGCAGCCCGTCGCCGCCGACCGGGCCGCGCCGGTCGGCGAGCGCGCGCGCGACGCCCGCCCATTGCTGGTCGGAAAGGTCGATGCTCCGCGCATCGATCATCGGGAAGTCGTTGCCCGATCCATGGCATTTGACGAAGGCGAGCCGCATGACCTTGCTGTAGCGCCAGGCGCCCGCCGGTTCAAATCGTGACACGCCGAAACGACAATGTCGGCGACCGCGCAACCTCCTTGCCGATCGCCCGCCCCCGCGACATGGTAGCGGCGGGGAAAAGGGGAGGGTCGCATGATATCGCCGACGTGGCGGGACGAGGGTCGCGACGAATGGGAGGCCGCGCTCGAACGGTCCGACGGCCAACCGTGGCCGGTCATGCTGCTGGGCGCCGGCGCGATCCTGGTGATCGCGATCGCGGCGATGACCCTGCTTCCGGTCGAGGTCGCGGCGCACAGCGCCGCGGCACTCGGCGCGGCGACGCTGTTGGCGGCGATCGTGTGGGGCATTGCCTGGTTCCTGACGCTGCACGACGCCACGACCGGGTGGAAGGTCGGCGTGGCCGCGGTACTGTGGGGCATGGCATTGCTGACCGTGACCGGCGCGATCGCCTGGTCGAACCTCCAGGTCCGCATCGACGTCGCGACCGCACGACACATTCGCGTCGATGCCGGCGGCAATCCCTATCTGCCGCCGGGCACGAGCCCCGGCCCGATCACCCGGACGATGTTCGATTTCCTGCACGACATGACGTCGGAGCAGCACAAGCGCCAGGCGACGTTCCAGGTGATGGGCATGGACCGATTGAACGACGCCTGGATGGTCAGCAACACGCCGGCGATCCTCAAGGATTGCGGCCGTTTCGTCCGGGTCGAGCCCGAGATCGCCGCGTCCGACCGGCGCGTTGCCGCAGCGATCCGGCGCGTCCGCGAGCGACTGACGACCGTCGTCCGCGACGAAACGCTACGCACCGAGCTGATCAAGGACCTCGACAAGGAAATCGAGCCAAACCGCGACAACATGCGCCGGTTGAGCGCGCTGGAACGCCGTGAGCTCGAACTCGGCACAGGATTGTGCACCTTCCTCGCGACGCATCACTGGAAAGCACAAGGCAACCAGTACATGTTTTTCAGCCAGAGCGACCTCGCCGGGTTCGACAAGATCAAGGCGGCCTGGAACGATGCCGTCAGGGAACAGAACACGCTCGCCGCCGACGCCCGGCGCCGGATGGAGGAAACGGGGTTGTTCGACGACCCGGCGCGATACTGACCTAGAGCGATGTCGAGTCGGATGGAGGCCTCCGGCGACTCGGAAATCGCGGTCATCCGGGGAAGCACAGCGCAAAGCCGGCTCAAACGAGCCGGGCTTCGCTCTAGGGCTGCGTGTCGCCGCCGGCAGGGGGCGTGGCGTGGTCCGGATCGCCTCCGCCGTTTTGCCGGTGGCCGCCGGGGCCGCCCTTGCCCTGCCGGCCTTTGCCCCATTGGCCCGTGGTCGACGCGGCCAGCTTGGGCAGTTCCGCGCGGGTGAGCTTGCCGTCATGGTTGGTGTCGAGCATCGCGAAGCGCTCGGCGGCAGCATCGCGGAATTCCCTGGGATCGACCCCGCGGTTGAAATTGGTGTCGGCTACGGTGACCGGTTCGGGATAGTCGAAGAACGAGTAACGCGCGGCACCGCGCTTGACGTCGGCGTAATGCGGCTGGGTCGCGCTGTCGCTCGACGATCCGTCTCCGCCGCCGGAGCTTCCGCCGCTTCCGCCGCTTCCGCCACCGCCGCCCATATGGCCGCCGCGACCTCCGCCTCCCCCGCCTCCGTGCCGTCCGCCGCCGCCACGCCGGCCGCCCCCGCCACCTGCGCGGCCCATCGTACCGCTGTCGCCGCCGGTGCGGATCTCGGGCGCGAGCACGGTCTCGTAATATTCGATATCGTCGGGATCGATCTCGCCGTCATGCCCGCGGTCGAGCCGCTGGAAGAAACGGTCGGCGTCGGCGGTGAACTCGGCGAGCGTGATCGCGCCGTCCTTGTTGGTGTCGGCGCCGTCGAACCACATGCCCACCGGATCGGCGCCACGGAACGGCTCGCCCATCGGGCTGATGAACAGCCGCCCGCGCGGCCGCTCCTCCGGGCCGGCGGCGGGCTTGTCCTCGGGCGGCAGCGTACCGGCCAGCGGCGCGGCCTGCGGTGCGGCCTGACCGCCCGCCATCAACAACAATCCAAGCCAGAAGCCCATCGCCATACTCCGCCCAAGCCCTCGAGCCCGGGACGCTAGGCGCGGTTTGTCGCACAAGTGTGTCCGGCCGTTACGGCCTTACCGGCGTGGCGGCGTCGGCACCGACCACGGTCAACCACGGCCGCACGCGCCAGCCGACGACCAGCCCGTTGATGACGTACGGATCGGCGTGCGCGAAGGCTTCCGCCGCCGACGCATCGCTGCCCGTGAACAACAGCATCGCCTGGTCGGTCGGGTCGCCGAGTGCCCCGCCCAGCACCAGCTCGCCGCGCTCGACCGCGGCCCAGGCGCGCTCGAGATGGAGGTCGCGAAACGCCGGCCGCCGCTCGAGATAATCGGGCGCGAGGTCGTAGGTCAGCAGCCAGTGCGCCATCGGCTCGTCTCCGTCAGTCCGCGAACAACAGCACCGGGGTTTCGAGATATTTGCGCAGATGCTGGACATAGCTCGCCGCATCCCAGCCATCGACGACGCGATGGTCGCAGCTGATCGACAGGTTCATCAGCTTGGCGCGGACGATGTCGTCGCCGCGGAACACCGGACGCTCGACGATCTTGTTCGGGCCGATGATCGCGACCTCGGGCCGGTTGATCACCGGCGTGGTGGCGATGCCGCCGAGCGGTCCGAGCGAGGTCACGGTGATCGTGCCGCCGCCGAGTTCCTCGGGCTTGAGCTTCTGCGTGCGCGCCGCCTCGGCGAGCCGCGCGATCTCGGTCGCGAGCTGCCAGACGTTCTTGTCCTGCGCGTCGCGGATCACGGGCACGGTGAGGCCGGCATCGGTCTGCGCCGCCATGCCGAGATGGACCCGGCCCGATCGCGTCACCACGCCCGCCTCGTCGTCGTAGCGCGCGTTGAGCATCGGGAAGTCGGGAAGCGTGCGGCAGATCGCGACGATTAGGAACGGCAGCATGGTAAGCTTCGGCCGGCCGCCGCGGTTGTTGTTGAGATCGGCGCGCATGTCCTCGAGCGCGGTCACGTCGATCTCGTCGACATAGGTGAAATGCGGGATGTTGCGCTTCGCCGCCTGCATGTTCTCGGCGATGCGGCGGCGCATGCCGATGACCTTGACCGTCTCGTCCTCGCGCGCCCGGCTGACGTGCGGGGCGTGATAGCCCTGACCCGAGCCGTAGCGCAGGAAAGCATCGAGATCGGCGTGGCGGATGCGATCGCCGTCGGCCTTAACCTGCGACAGGTCGACCCCGAGCTGCTTCGCGCGATCGCGCACCGCGGGCGAGGCGAGGACGGCTTTAGACTCCCTCTCCCCGTGTGGGCGCGTCAGGTCGGTCATGCCCCCGGCATGACCTAGAGAGCGCGGGGCGCTCTCTCCCTGATGCGGGAGGGAGCCGCCGGAAGCGGCGGAAGGGTGAGGGGGAGTGTTAGGCGAGACGGACGCGGAGTCCCCCTCACCCTTCCCACTCGCTGACGCGAGCGGGCCCCTTCCCTCTCCCACAAGGGGAGAGGGAGATTCGGCTTCGTACGCCGGCGCCCTGCCCTCGGCATCAGCCGCGCCCGGCGTTTCCGCCTCGCTCTCTTCCGCGACTTCCTCGGCCTTGGTCTCCTCGACCGCAGCCGCGTCGCCTTCGACCTCGATCACCACCAGGGTCGAGCCGATCGGAATCTGGTCGCCGACCTCACCCGCCAGGCTCACCACCGTGCCGGCAACCGGCGACTCCATCTCGACCGTGGCCTTGTCGGTCATCATGTCGGCGAGCTGCTGGTCTTCCGCGACCGTGTCGCCGACCTTGACGTGCCACGCGACGATCTCGGCCTCGGCAATGCCTTCGCCGATGTCGGGGAGACGGAATTCGAAACGTGCCATCGCGCGTCAGTCCTTCAGGATTTTCTTGAGCGCCTGCCCGATACGGACAGGACCGGGGAAATAGGCCCATTCGAGGCTGTGGGGGTACGGCGTGTCGAACCCGGTGACGCGTTCGATCGGTGCCTCGAGATGGTAGAAGCAGCGTTCCTGGACCAGCGCCGACAATTCGGCGCCGAAGCCGGAGGTGCGGGTCGCCTCATGGACGATCATGCAGCGGCCGGTCTTCCTCACCGATTCCTCGATCGCCTCAATGTCGAGCGGGACGAGCGTGCGCAGGTCGAGGATCTCGGCATCGACCCCGGCTTCCTCGACCACCTTCTGGCAGACATGGACCATCGTGCCGTAGCAGAGGATGGTCAGCGCTTCGCCGGCGCGGACGACGTTGGCCTTGCCGAGCGGCACCTTGTAATAGCCCTCGGGCACGTCGCCGCCGGGATGTTTCGACCAATTCTCCGCCGGGCGGTCCCAATGGCCGTTGAACGGGCCGTTGTAGATGCGCTTGGGCTCGAAGAAGATCGTCGGGTCGTTGTCCTCGATCGCCGCGATCAGCAGGCCCTTGGCGTCGTACGGCGTCGCCGGGATCACCGTCTTCACGCCAGAGACGTGGGTGAAGATGCCCTCGGGCGATTGCGAATGCGTCTGCCCGCCGAAGATGCCACCGCCGTACGGCGAGCGGATCGTCATCGGCGCGACGAACTCGCCCGCCGAGCGGTAGCGCAGCCGCGCCGCTTCCGATACGAGCTGGTCGAGCGCCGGATAGATGTAGTCGGCGAACTGGATCTCGGGCACCGGGCGCAGACCGTACGCCCCCATCCCGACCGCGACGCCGATGATGCCGCATTCGGTGATCGGCGTGTCGAACACGCGGGTCTTGCCGTGCTTCTTCTGCAGCCCCGCGGTGGCGCGGAACACGCCGCCGAAATAGCCGACATCCTCGCCCATCACGATCACGTCGGGGTCGCGCGCCATCATCACGTCGAGCGCCGAGTTGATCGCCTGGATCATGTTCATGCGGGTGGACGCGCCCGCTTCGCCGGTACCTGCCGGTTGTTCTAGAACGTCAGCCAATATTCGTCATCCCAGCGAAAGCTGGGATCTCCCTGTTGTCGAGCGTGCGCTTGCCGCACGAGACCCCAGCTTGCGCTGGGGTGACGGATGAGATTGTCACTTTCGCGCCCATGGCCGCCCCGAGGCGGCTTCCTCGTCGAGCATGACCTGCCGCTGTTCGCGCAAATGCCACGGCATCTCCTCGAACACGCCGTCGAACAGGGTGTCGAGCGGCTGGTGCAGGCCGTGGCCGAGGATGCCGTTCTTCTCGGCCTCCTTCTGCGCGTCGCGGACCAGCTCGGCGAGTTCCTTGTCCTGCGCGACGTGGCGCTCCTCGTCCCATTCGCCGAGCGCGATCAGATGGTTCTTGAGCCGCACCACCGGATCGCCGAGCGGCCAGGCGGTGGGCTCGCCCGCCGAGCGGTATTGAGTGGGATCGTCCGAGGTCGAATGCCCCTCGGCGCGATAGGTGAAATGCTCGATCAGGGTCGGGCCCTGGTTGGTCCGCGCGCGCTCGGCCGCCCAGGACATCGCGGCATAGACCGCGAGCGCATCGTTGCCGTCGACCCGCAGGCCCGCGACGCCATAACCGATCGCGCGCGCCGCGAAGGTCGTCGCCTCGGCCCCGGCGAAGCCCGAGAACGAACTGATCGCCCATTGGTTGTTGACGACGTTGAAGATAACCGGCGCGCGATAGACGGTCGCGAAGGTCAGCGCCGAGTGGAAGTCGCCCTCCGCGGTCGAGCCCTCGCCGCACCAGGTCGCCGCGATACGCGTGTCGCCGCGCGACGCCGAGGCCATCGCCCAACCCACCGCCTGCGGATATTGCGTCGTCAGATTGCCGGAGATCGAGAAGAAGCCGAAGCGCCGTTCCGAATACATGATCGGCAGCTGCTTGCCCTGCAGCTTGTCGCCATTGTTCGAATAGATCTGGTTCATCATGTCGACCAGCGGACAGCCGCGCGAGATCAGGATGCCCTGCTGGCGATAGCTCGGGAAGCACATGTCGTCGTCGGCGAGCGCCGCGGCGGCGCCGATCGACACCGCCTCCTCGCCCAGGCTCTTCATGTAGAAGCTGGTCTTGCCCTGGCGCTGGGCGCGGAACATGCGCTCGTCGAAGGCGCGGACCAGCACCATGTTGCGGAGCATCCGGCGCAGCGCGTCGGGCGACAGCTTGGGGTCCCAGGGGCCGACCGCGCGATCGTTCTCGTCGAGCACGCGGACCATCGTATAGGCGAGGTCGGCGAAGTCCTGCGCCTTGTCGGCGGTGTCGGGACGCCGCGCCGATCCCGCCGGTGGCACGTCGACTTCACCGAAATCGACCGCGTCGCCGGGACGGAACTTGGGTTCCGGTACATGCAGCGACAAAGGCTTCAGATTGGCGCGCGGATGATCGCTGGCCATGCTCTCTCCAGGTTCGACTCAAGTGCCACAACGCACGGATGCGGCATTTCCCCCGTTGTTATAAAATTTCAACGGGCTTGGCGAGTCTTGCGTGGAGGCAGGGGATCGTCCGCCCGGCAAGCGCGCTGTGCCGAGCGGATTTGCATGTCCGTCACCCAGCGAAAGCTGGGGTCTTTCGCCGCATCGCGACTCTCATGAGACCCCAGCTTTCGCTGGGGTGACGGCGATTATTCCACCGTCTGTTCGATCACCCCGAAGATCGGATGATGGCGCTCGTCCTCGGCCCAGATGCGCACGGTATCACCCTTCTTGAGGAACGGCGTTGTCGCCACACCCATCCGGATTGTCTCAATCGTGCGGATTTCGGCGAGGCACGAATAGCCCACCCCACCCTCGGCGATCGGCTTGCCCGGACCGCCGTCGCCGTCGCGGTTGGAGACCGTGCCCGAACCGACGATCGTCCCCGCGCCGAGCTTCCGCGTCTTCGCCGCGTGCGCGACCAGCGTGCCGAAGTCGAAGGTCATGTCCTCGCCCGCCTCGGCACGGCCGAACGGCTGACCGTTGAGGTCGACCATGAGCTTGCGATGCAACTTGCCGTCCTGCCACCAATCGCCGAGCGAATCGGGGGTGACGAAGACCGGCGAGAAGGCGCTGGCCGGCTTCGACTGGAAGAAACCGAATCCCTTGGCGAGTTCGCCCGGGATGAGGTTGCGCAAGCTGACGTCGTTGGTCAGCCCGACCAGCAGGATCGCGTCGAGCGCCTGCTCGCGCGTCGCGCCCAGCGGCACGTCGCCGGTCACCACCACGACTTCGGCCTCGAGGTCGCAGCCCCAGCTTTCATCGGCGAGCGGGATCGCGTCGCGCGGCCCGAGGAACCCGTCCGAGCCGCCCTGGTACATCAGCGGATCGTGCCAGAAACTCTCCGGCATCTCGGCGTTGCGCGCCTGTCGCACCAACGCGACGTGGTTCACATAGGCCGAACCGTCGGCCCATTGATAGGCACGCGGCAACGGCGCGGCGGCGTCATGCTCGTGGAAGCGCTCGCGCGGGATGACCGCGTGATCGAGGTCGGTCTGGAGATTGCGGAGGTCGGGCGAGACCCGGTCCCAATCGTCGAGCGCGGCCTGCAAGGTCGGCGCGATGTGCCCGGCATCCGCATAATAAGCGAGGTCGGTCGACACGACGACCAGTTTGCCGTCACGGCCGTGCTTGAGGCTGGCGAGTTTCATGCGCTCTCCTGAAAAGTACTTGGCGACATCCATAGCCACATTCGTCATCCCCGCGAAAGCGGGACCCATCTCATGAGCTCTCCACCCGCACGATGGGTCTATCGTAACGAACGCATCGGCGATGGGTCCCCGCTTTCGCGGGATGACGGCTTTGGGTTGACGTGTTCGTCAACTCCCAGCACCTTGCCCGAAAGGTTGCAGGAGAGGACTGATCATGACCCCGGATTCGGTGCCCGGCCGCTTCGCCTATAACGAGGACCACGAGGCGTTCCGCCAGACCGTCCGCTCCTTCCTGCAGAAGGAAGGCGTGCCCCATGTCGGCGAGTGGGAGCAGAACCGGCTGGTCCCCAAGGAATTCTGGCGCAAGGCCGGCGAGATCGGGATGCTGTGCCCGACCGTGCCCGAGGCCTATGGTGGGCTGGGGCTCGACTTCGGCTACAACGCGATCGTCGACGAGGAGATGTCGTACATCGGCGTCCCCGCCGGCTTCTCGCTGCAATCGGACATCGTCTGCGGCTATCTCGAATCCTACGGCTCGGAAGAGCAGAAGAAGCAGTGGTTGCCGCGCCTCGTCTCGGGCGAGACGATCACCGCGATCGCGATGACCGAGCCGGGTACGGGGAGCGACCTCCAGGCGATCCGCACCTCGGCCAAGAAGGACGGCAACCATTATGTCGTCAACGGCAGCAAGACCTATATCACCAACGGCCAGAATGCCGACCTCGTGCTGGTCGTCGCCAAGACCGATCCCGACGCCAAGCCGGCGTACAAGGGCATGTCGATCATCCTGATCGAGGCCGACCGCGACGGGTTCAAGCGCGGGCGCAAGCTCGACAAGATCGGGCAGGACGCCGCCGACACCTCCGAATTGTTCTTCGAGGACGTGCGCGTGCCGATGACCAATTGCCTGGGTGAGGAAGGCAAGGGCTTCATCTATCTGATGAGCCAGCTGCCGCAGGAACGCCTGTCGATCGCGATCGGAACGCAAGCCTCGGCGCAGAAGGCGTTCGACGAGACGGTCGAGTTCACCAAGACGCGCAAGGCCTTCGCCGGCATGGTGTTCGATTTCCAGAACACGCGCTTCGTGCTCGCCGACCTCAAGACCAAGCTCCAGGTCGGCTGGGCGCATCTCGACTGGGCGATCCAGCGGCATCTGAAGGGCGAGCTGACCCCGACCGAGGGCGCGGCGGCCAAGCTCTGGCACACCGAACTGCAATGGGAAGTGATGGACAAATGCCTCCAGCTGCATGGCGGCGCGGGCTATATGAACGAATATCCGATCGCGCGGATGTGGCGCGCGGCGCGGGTGAGCCGGATCTACGGCGGCACCAACGAGATCATGAAGGAGTTGATCGGGCGGTCGCTGTAGCCACCTTCTCCACGTTCCGTCGTCATGCCGGGCTCGTCCCGGCATCCACCAGGCCCCCAACCCAAGGCCTGCGGCTCCGTGGATGCCGGCACAAGGCCGGCATGACGATTTGAAGGTTAGTCCTGTCCCACTCCACACCGTCATCCCAGGCTTGTCCCGGGATCCGCCGCGTAACAAGTCATGGCATCGATTGTTGCGCGGCAGACTCCGGCACTAGGCCGGAGTGATGGTTGGGGAATCAGGAGAGGGTGACCTCCCTTTCGATCCCGATCGCGTCGAGAAACGCCGGGTCGTGACTCACCACCAACAGCGCGCCGTCATATCCCCGCAGCGCCGCCTCCAGCACCTCGATCGACTCCAGATCGAGATGGTTGGTCGGCTCGTCGAGCAACAGCAATTGCGGTGGACGCGCGGCCGACAACACGCACGCGAGCCCGGCGCGCAACCGCTCGCCGCCCGACGAGGTCCCGACCACCCGCAACGCCGCCTGGTTGCGGAACGCGAAGCGGGCGAGCGCGGCATAAGCCTCATTTTCGCTGAGCTCCGGGTTGAGCGTACGGAGGCTCGCGAGGATGGTCGCGTCACGGTCGAGCAGGCCGACATGCTGGTCGAGCAAGGCAATCCGATCGGACCGGATCACCTTGCCCTCGACTGGCTCGATCAAGCCCGCGGCGAGCAACAGCATGCTGGTCTTGCCGCTGCCGTTGGGCCCGGCGAGCGCCACGCGTTCGGGACCGCGGATGATGAGGTCGACAGGTCCGATCCGCGGGCCGCCCCGCGCGACCACCGCGCGCTCCAGCGTCAGCAACGCCCGCGACGACGACAGCCCGCTCGATGGCAGGTCGATACGGAGCGGCGTGACCAGTTCGACCCGCTCGCGCGCCGTCGAGCGCGTGGCTTCCGCCTCGCCGACCAACCGCCGCGCGATCTCGCCCTCGCGTGCGCCGCTGCCCTCGGCGCGTTCCTTCATGATGCCGGCGACAATGCGCGGGACGCTGCCAGAGGCGCCGAACGCGCGGCCCGCCTTGTCACGGCGTGCCTTCTTCTGGCGCTGGGCCTGCGCGGCGCGCTCGGCCTGGCGCAGTCCCGCTTCGGCGCGGTCCAGTTCGTGCGCGGCGCGCTGGCGGTCGGCATCGCGGATGGCGGCGAAATCGGACCAGCCGCCGTCGACCAGCCGGCAACCGATCGGGGTCAGTTCGAGGATGCGATCCATCGTCTCGAGCAACGCGCGATCGTGGCTCGCGACGACCACCCCGCCCTTCCACCCTGCGACCAGCGCGGCGATCGCGGCGCGGCCATCCATGTCGAGATTGTTGGTCGGCTCGTCGAGCAACAGCAGATCCGGGGCTGCGATCGCCGCGCGGGCGGTGGCGAGGCGGGTCCGCTGTCCACCGCTCAAGCTGGCGAGCGGGCGGTCGAGGTCGAGCCCGGCGAGACCGACGTCAGCCAGCGCCGTCGCGATGCGATCCTCGAGCGTCCAGTCGGCGGCGGCGAAATCCCCCTCATCGCCCTCCCCCGCCTCGATCCGGCGGAGCACGGCACGCGGTTCCGCGACGTCGAGCGCCTCGGCAAGGCTGATCGTGTCGTCGGGCCAATCCTGGCGGAGCAACGCGACCGCGCCGGTGTGCGCGATGCTGCCCGCGGCGGGCTCGATCTCGCCCGCCATCGCGCGGAGCAAGGTCGACTTGCCGCAACCGTTGCGCCCGACCAGCCCGGTGCGCTGGCGGCCGCAGGAAAGGGTCAGGCCGGAGAAAAGCGGACGGCCGTCAGGCGTCGAGAGCGACAGCGAATCCAGTGTGAGAAAGGAAGACATGGGCCACCTGGGCAAGAGGGAAGGATCGGGCGATCGCTTTCTTGTCCAAGGCTGGTCTCCTCATTGGCGGGCGGGCCTACCCGTCTTGCCGTGCTCACATAGAGATGGTCGGTCGCCCGCGCAAATGCGCGGCGCGATTGACCCTGCGCTGCGTTCGGTATCTCTTCCCCCTGCTCAAGCAAGGGAGTCGATCGCATGACCATCCGCAAGTTCGTTCTCGCCTCCGCTGTCCTGATCGCGGCCGGGCTCGCCGCCGCGCCCGCCCAAGCCAAGATCGCCCGCTGCGTGATCACGTCGGAGGGGACCAGCTATCGTGGGCCGTGCCAATATAATGTCGCGCGCGGCGGCACCTTCACGCTGACCCCGATCCAGCGCCGCTCGTTCGGCGACGGGGTGGAGAGCATCACCGTCTACGTCACCAGGCGCAACGCCGCCGAGGTACGCGGGCTGACGCGCGACGGCATCAACTCGCGCTGGGGCGCCGCGGTCCGTTCGCGCCGCGACAGCGCCTGCTGGGTGGGCACGGACTTCTCGGTCTGCGCTTATTGATGGAACGGCCGGGGCGCGGATCGCGGCGCGTGGCGCCGGGGCTGATCGCACTGGCCGCGGTCGTCCTGGTGGCCGGCTCGGTGGTGCGCAACTGGCGCCACGAGGCGCTGGTCGCCGCGATCCACGACTCCGTGCTGACGCTCGCACTCGTCGCCGGCGTGATCGCGCTGATCGCGGCGGTCGAGATCCTGCTTCATGGTCGCGCCCGATTGTGGGGTCGGGTGGTCGGGCTGGCGGTCGTCTCGGCAATCATCCTGTGGCGGCGGTTCCACAGCAGCGGACCGGTGCTCGGCTGGATCGCCGGCATCGGCTGGACCGCGGCGCTGGTCGGGATGATCGTGGTGATGCTGCGCAATCCCGATCATGGGCGGTAGAGGACGGCGGGAGACTTTCCCGCCGCGCTTCGCTCTTCTAGGATCGCGCGATGGCGACACCTGATCCCGGGACAATCCTATCCGACCTCCGCGGTTATCGATGGCGCAGCATCGCGCTCACGCTGACCTGGATGATGCTGTTCTTCTTCCGCGGGACGGCGCGCGACGGCTCATGGGAAGCGTTGATCGGCAGCCTGCAATTTCTGCTCCTCGCCATCCTCGGCGGTGGCGCGCTCTATTCGTTGAGACGCGACTTCGGGGACGAGCGCGATGGTGGGGGCGGATCGCGGCGCTGGGCGCGGTGTCCGGGGGCCTGTTGCTGTCGATCGTCTGGGGTCTGGACCGGTCGGCATGGCTGATGGCCGGTATTTTCTGGTTCGGGCTTTGCGCGCTCGCGATCGCCTGGATGCTGCTCAGGGTCGATATTCCCGAATAGGCGCGTCGCCCCAACCTTGACTTTTTGCGCTGCAGCAAATAGATGGCGCGCATCGAGGCGTCATGCAGCGTGATCGAACCCCCGTCTTCGGCTGGGGTTCAGGCTCCGCCTCGGTCGTTTAAGCGACAGGCTTCCCAAGTCACGCGGGGTGTCAATTCTACCCCCGCCGCCCGTGCGCCATCCCGGCGCACGAGAGGCATTTTTGCATAAGGTTTTCATGACTGATTTCACCAATCTCGGCCTTGCCGAGCCGCTCGTCCGCGCGCTCGAGGCCAAGGGCTATTCCACGCCGACGCCGATCCAGGCGCAGGCCATTCCGTACGTGCTCGAAGGGCGCGACCTGCTCGGCATCGCGCAGACCGGCACCGGCAAGACCGCGGCGTTCGTGCTGCCGTCGATCCAGCGCCTGACCGAGAGCGCCAAGCGCGTCCTGCCGACGCATTGCCGCATGCTCGTGCTCGCCCCGACCCGCGAGCTCGCCAGCCAGATCGCCGAGAGCGCGCGCGCTTACGGCAAGTTCAGCCGCCTGTCGGTGGCGACCGTGTTCGGCGGCACCAGCATCAACAAGAACCGCCAGGACATGAGCCGTGGCGTCGACATCCTGGTCGCCACCCCGGGCCGTCTGCTCGATCTGGTCGAGCAGCGCTTCGTCAGCCTCAACCTGATCGAGACCCTGGTGCTCGATGAGGCCGACCAGATGCTCGACCTCGGCTTCATCCACGCGCTCCGGAAGATCGTGAAGCTGGTCCCCCGCCAGCGCCAGACCCTGTTCTTCTCGGCGACCATGCCGCAGTCGATCCGCGAGCTCGCCGACCAGTTCATCAAGGACCCGGCGCTGGTCTCGATCAAGCCGGCCTCGACCACCGCCGAGCGCGTCGACCAATATGCGACCTTGCTCAACCAGACCGAAAAGCAGGCGCTGCTGACGATCACCCTGCGCGACCCGGCGATCGACCGCTGCCTGGTCTTCACCCGTACCAAGCACGGCGCCGACCGCGTCGTCCGCTTGCTGTCGGGCAACGGCATCGCGGCGAACGCGATCCACGGCAACAAGTCGCAGCCGCAGCGCGAACGCGCGCTCGCCGCGTTCAAGTCGGGCGAGGTGCCGATCCTGGTCGCGACCGACATCGCCGCGCGCGGCATCGACGTCTCGGGCGTCAGCCACGTGATCAATTTCGAGCTGCCCAACGTGCCCGAGCAATACGTCCACCGCATCGGCCGGACGGCACGCGCGGGCAACGACGGCATCGCGATCAGCTTCGTGGCCGATGACGAGCGCCCCTATCTGCGCGACATCGAGAAATTGATCCGCCAGAAGGTGCCGTTGAAGGCGCTGCCCGAGAATTTCCTGGCCGAGGCCGCGCGCATCACCTCGACGCGCTCGAAACAGTCGGTCACCGCGCAGCAGGAACGCGACGAGCGCCCACGCGGGCCGCGCGGCGTGCGTCCGCCCAAGAAGACGCACGACCCGCGGCCGGCCAATCCCTATGCGCCGCGCGGCCGGGGCGGCAATCGCCGCCGGGGCCGCGGTGGCCAGGGCGGCCGCAGCCAGGTCAGCGCGTGAAAGTCGGGCCGTCCCTTCGGGGGCGGCCTTTTTCTTGCGTCGACCGATAATCCGGTCGCCCCAGGCCACCGCCTGACGGATCGTCCTTCCCTCCTCGCGGGTTATTCCCCGCAAGGAGACTGACCATGCCGATCGCCACCCTGCCCGCCGCCGAGCGGATCGCCCGCGTGCTCGCGGGACAACGCGCCAGCGCCAATGCTGAGGGCGACGAGACCTCCGCCTCGCGCATGGTCGAGCAGAAGTGGCGCGATCATTTGATGGACGCCGCCGCGGTGCTGAAGACGCTGCGCGAGCCCGACGAGGCGATGGCCGCGGCGGGCGATGCCGCGGTGTGGGAACGGATGGTGCTGGCGGCGATCGAGCAGAGCGAGCGGGAGACGGAAGGGGCTGTCTAACTCCTCCCCGGCAGGGGGAGGGGGACCAAGGCGCGAAGCGGCTTGGTGGAGGGGGCCCGCGACACAAGAGCAACAGGCCGGGAGGCTGCCGGGGGAGGGCCCCCTCCACCACGCGGCTCCGCCGCGCGGTCCCCCTCCCCGTTCCGGGGAGGAGTTTTTGGCAATAGCCCTGCCCTTGCGATACGCCCCCCTGGCGACCGCAACATTGCAAGCGATCAGCGACGCTGTACGATGCCGGTAACGCACCGGGAGAGCCACCTTGCTGAATCGCCGCCATTTCTGCCTCGCCTCGACCGCCGGCATCGCGCTGTCGGGCACTGCTTTTGCCGGGCCCGCGAGCGGCGCGTCGGACGCACTGCTCGATCGCACGCTGGAGGGTTTCTACCAGGCGGCGCTCGACGAGAGCCCGATGCTGGCGACTTCATTGGGGCTCGACACCGGTGCGCGCGCTGCCGCCAAGTCGGCGCTCGACGACGTGTCGCTGGCCGCCGTCGCGCGCCACAAGAAACTGGTCGGCGGCGAACTCGCCAGGCTCAAGGCGATCGATCGCGGCCAGCTGAGTCCGGCCGCCGCGATCAATTACGACGCCGCGCTCTATGACCTGTCCGGGACCGACACGGCCAATCGCCGGTTCGATTACGGCGGGGGCGGCGCCGGCTCGCCTTACGTGCTCAGCCAGATCAACGGCGCCTACACCTACGTTCCCGATTTTCTCGACAGCCAGCACACGATCGCCACGGCCGCCGATGCCGAGGCCTATCTCGCCCGCCTCGACGCGTTTGCGACGCAGATGGACGCCGAGATCGAGCATGTCCGCCACGACGCCGGGCTCGGCGTCGTCCCGCCCGATTTCGCGATCGACGGCGCGCTCGCGCAGATGAAGGTGTTGCGCGCGCCAGCCGCGGACTCGAGCCTGGTCACCTCGCTCGTCTCACGCGCCACCGCCAAGAATATCGCCGGCGACTGGCAGGCGCGCGCGACCAAGATCTACGAGGGCCGCATCGTCCCGGCGATCGACCGGCAGATGGCGCTGCTCGCCGCGCTGCGGCCCAAGGCGGTGCACGATGCCGGCGTGTGGCGGCTGCCCGACGGCGACGCTTTCTACGCCGCCTCGCTGCGCGGGGCGACGACCACCGACCTGTCGCCCGACGAGGTCCACGCGATGGGCCTCGACGTGACGAAGCAATTGTCGGCGCGCGCGGAAATGCTGTTCGGCAAGATCGGCATGACCAAGGGCAGTGTCGCCGAGCGCTACCAGGCGTTGTTCAAGGACCCGAAGTTCCTCTATCCCAATAATGACGCGGGCAAGGCGAAGGAGATCGCCGACCTCAACGCTTTGGTCCAGGCGATGCAGGCGCGCCTGCCGGCCTATTTCGCGACGCTGCCGCGCACCCCGCTCGAGATCCGCCGCATCCCGCCCGCGACCGAGGGCGGCGCCTCGACCCATTATACCGAGGGCAGCCTCGACGGCTCGCGGCCCGGCATCTACTGGCTCAACCTGCGCGACACCGCGGAGGCGCCGTTCTGGGACATGCCGACCACGACCTTCCACGAAGGCATTCCCGGCCACCATCTCCAGATCACGCTGCAGCGCCAGTCGGACCTGCCGATGTACCGCAAGATCCTGTTCTTCGGCGCCTATGTCGAAGGCTGGGCGCTCTATGCCGAGCAGCTCGCCGACGAGATGGGGTTCTACAAGGACCAGCCCGCCTGGGAGCTCGGCTATATCCACGACGCGCTGCTGCGGTCAGGACGGCTGGTGGTCGATACCGGCATCCACGCCAAGCGCTGGAGCCGCGAACAGGCGGTCGAGACGCTGAGCGGGATCGACGGCGATCCGATCTCGCTGTCCGGGCAAGAGATCGAACGGTATGCCTGCAGCCCCGGTCAGGCGTGCAGCTACATGACCGGCAAGGTCACCATCCTCCGGCTGCGCGACAAGGCGAGGAAGGCGCTGGGGCCGAAGTTCGACATCGGCAGGTTCCACGACGCATTGTTGTTGTCCGGCGCGCTGCCGCTCGCGGTGCTCGAGGCGCGGGTGGATGCGTATATCGCGGCGGCGGGGAAGGCATAAGGTGGCCCCGTCGACCGGCGGATACCTGTGCGGCGAGGTGCGCATCGTCGCGACGGGGCAGCCGTATCGGGTCGGCATCTGCCATTGCCTCGATTGCCGCAAGCACCACGGCGCCTTGTTCCATGCCTCGGCGATCTTCCCCGCGGATGCGGTGACGGTCGAGGGCGAGACGCGTGCTTATGCCGGGCGCCATTTCTGCCCGCGCTGCGGCTCGTCGGTGTTCGGGAGGAGCGGGGACGAGGTCGAGGTGAATCTGGGGACGCTCGATGCACCCGACCGGTTCGTGCCGACCTATGAGTTGTGGATGATCCGCCGCGAAGCCTGGCTGCCGGCGTTTCCGCTGGCGAGCCGGTACGAGCGCGATCGGGAAGGCGGGGGTCGGTCGGAGGGGTAGCGACGCAGAAGCCCCATCAAATCCTCCCTACGCGAAGCGTGGGGAGGGGGACCATCGCGTAGCGATGGTGGAGGGGAAATGTCCCGTCCTCGCCGCAGCGCGGCTGCGGCCCCTCCACCACCGGCTACGCCGCCGGTCCCCCTCCCCATCTGCGATGGGGAGGATTTTCATTCCCTGACCGTCAACCACTCCTCCTCCGGCGCGCGCTCGGTGCGGAGGCAATTGGCGGCTTCTCCCTCATCCTCATACCCGATCGCCATCCCGCAAAAGAGCATGCGGTCGGCCGGCGTGTCGAGGAAGCGCTCGATCGTCTCGGGGTACATCGCCCAGCATTCCTGCGGGCAAGTCGCGAGCCCGGCTTCGACGGCGAGCAACATCACATTCTGCAGGTACATGCCGAGGTCCGACCATTGCGGCGGGCCCATGCGGCGGTCGACGGTGCAGAACAATGCGGCGGGCGCGCCGAAGAACTGGAAGTTGCGCGCGAACCACAGCCGCCGTGCCGCCTTGTCCTCGCGCGGGATACCGACATGGCCGTACATCGCCTCGCCCACCGCGAAGGTGCGGGCGCGATAGGGTGCGACGAATTCCTTGGGGTAGATGTCGTAGCCCGGCGCCTCGGTCTCGCCCGCGCCGATCTTCGCCGCCATGATCGCCTTGAGCTCGGTCAGGCTGTCCCCCGCGACGAGATTCACATGCCAGGGCTGGATATTGCCCCCGCTCGCGGCGCGCGCCGCCTTGACCGCGATGGCGCGGAGCAACGCCGGATCGACCGGCGTATCGAGGAACCCGCGCACCGACCGGCGCGCCGCGATGGCATCGGAGACGTTCATGCTCGCGACCCTCGCCCGATGGACGCTGATCGGCAAGCGGCATCATATGGCAACGGCCCCGGATGCCGCGACGCGGACCGGGGCCGCGCTGCTTATCTGACCATCGTGACTTCGGACCACAGGCCGTCGTCGACGAACGAGCGGTACTTCTCGTATCCCGCCACCGCGGCCTTGCCTTCCTCCTCACTGAACTTGGCGAGGATTTCCCTTTCGATCATCTGGTCGCGCGCCTGATTGGGCTCGAGCATCGCGGCGTTGGTATAATGGACCATGATCAGGACGCTCGGCGTGCCCTTGTTGTAGCCGTTGCGAACGAGGAACCGATAGGAGTCGATGACCCCATGGGCCTTCATCACCTCGAACGCGGGGACCTGCGACTTGCGCAGGCCGGTCAGATAGTCGTCGACGTGATTGGGGTCGACGTCGACCGCGTTGATTTCCCACAATCCTTTTTGCGGCATGTAGTCGGTATATTGCTTTGCGACGGCGACGGACGTGGCAAGACAAACGCTTCCCACCGCCGCCAAGATGATGGCACGGCTCATAGCAATTCCCCTCCGTTGACCTGATGAGGAAGAGCCAATTCCGTTTCAGACGCAATAATAAATGCCCGCGACCAAGCGGGTATTCTGGATGATCCACTCATTTAATGCATGATCTGTGACAGATGCTGTGCAGCAGGGGGCTGCCCGTCAAGGCGCGACAGGGACTATCACAGGGCAATCTAGACGAGATCGAACCGGCGCGAGATGCGGTCGACCGGCGTTCCGTCGGCGAGCGGCACGTCGCGCGCCACCGCGTAATCGACGAAGCCCATCCGGGTGTAGAAAGTCAGGCCACCTTTATTGTCGGCGCGGATCGTCGCGTTGAGCGTCGTCAGCCCCGCCTCGACCGCGGCCGCGCGGGTCGCGGCGAACAAGGCGGAGCCGATCCCGCGCGTCGTCGCACCGCGCCGCGTGAAGGTACCGATATCGCCCCACCCCGGACCGAGCGCCGCGCTCCGCAGCAGAATCTGGAACCCCATCGCCCGGCCGCTCTCGTCCTCGGCCATGACGCTGGTGATCACGCCAGGCCCATCGATATGCGCGTCGACGAAGGCGTCGGGCGTGAACGGCACTTCATAGGCCGTGGTCCCGCCCGCCGCGATGATCTCGTTGAGCAGGCCGGCGAGCGCGGGCGCATCGGCGCGGCGGGTCGGGCGGACACGCAATTCCATCGCGATCAATCCCGGAAGACCGGCGCGCGCTTCTGCATGTTGGCGGCGACGGCTTCCATCATGTTTGGCTTGCCGATCACCTTGACCTGTTCCTCGGTCTCGGCCGCGAGCATCGTCAGCGGATCGGCGTCGTGCATCATGTTGAGCAGGCGCTTGTCGCCGCGGATGGCGTGCGGGCTGCGGCCGGCGATCGCGCGCGCTAGGTCCATCGCGGCGGTATGCGGATCCTCGGCAAGGCGCGTGACGAAACCATAGGCCAGGGCTTCGGCGGCATCGAATTCGCGCGCGGTGTAGACCAGTTCGCGCAATACGTCGTCGCGCACCAGGCTGCGCCACAAGGGAAAGCCCGCCATGTCGGGGACGAGGCCCCAATAGGTCTCACGGATCGCGAAACGCGTGCCCGGCGCGGCGATGCGGATGTCGGCGCCCGACATGATCTGGAACCCGCCGCCGAACGCGACGCCGTGCACCGCGACGATCACCGGCATCGGCAGGTTGCGCCAGCCCCAGGCCACGTGCTGCGGCAGGATCGCGCCCTGTTCGTTGCGGTCGCGCGACGACAGGCCCGATCCGCCGCCCTGCATGCTGACCATGTCGAGCCCCGCGCAGAACCCGCGCCCCTCACCCGACAGCACGACGCAGCGGACGGCGGTGCGGCCGGCCAGCGAGTCGATCGCGTCGCCGACCGCCTCGAACATCGCCGGGTCGATCGCGTTCATCTTGTCGGGCCGGGCGAGGCGGACATCGGCGATCTGGTCGGCGATGCTGATGGTGACGCGGTCGTTCATGGCATTCCCCAGTTCGTCACCCCAGCGAAAGCTGGGGTCTCATGCAATACGCCCTTCCGTGAGATGCCAGCTTTCGCTGGCATGACGGATAGGGTCACACGATCCGCGACCCGCTCTCGCCCCAATAGCGGTCGCGGAGCAAGCGCTTGTAGAGCTTGCCGGTCGCATGGCGCGGCAATTCGGCGGCGAAGTCGATCTGGCGCGGGGTCTTGATCCCGGACAATTCGGCGCGGCACCAGGCGGTCAGTTCCTCGGCGAGCGCCGGGCCGGCATCGGCCATGTCGGCGGGCTGGACCACCGCCACCACCTTCTCCCCCATTTCCGGGTCGGGGGCGCCGATCACCGCGACGTCGGCGACCTTGGGATGGGTGATCAGGCGGTTCTCGATCTCCTGCGGGTAGATGTTGACCCCGCCCGAGATGATCATGAAGCTCTTGCGGTCGGTGAGGTAGAGATAGCCCTCCGCATCGAGCCGGCCGATGTCGCCGAGCGTCGTCCAGCCCTTGGCATTCTGCGCCTCGGCGGTCTTGGCGGGGTCGTTATGATAGGCGAACTGGCCGCCGCCCTCGAAATAGATCAGTCCCTCGCTGTCGGGCGGCAGTTCCTCGCCATTCTCGCCGCAGATATGCGCGATGCCATAGGCCGGCTTGCCGACCGAGCCCTTGTGCCCGAGCCATTGCTCCGAGGTGATCGAGGTGAAGCCATTGCCTTCGGACCCGGCATAATATTCGTAGATCACCGGCCCCCACCACGCGATCATCGCTTCCTTGACCGGGATCGCGCAGGGTGCGGCGGCGTGAATCGCGGCCTTCATGCTCGACACGTCGTGCGCACGGCGATCAGCCTCGTCGAGCTTGAGCATGCGGACGAAATGGGTCGGCACCCATTGGCTGGCATTGGCGCGATATTTCTCGATCAGCGCGAGCGCGGCGACCGGATCGAAATGCTGCATCATGATCACCGTGCCGCCCAGGCGATGCACGGTCATGCACCAGCGCAGCGGCGCTGCGTGGTACATCGGCGCCGGGCTGAGATAGATCGTGTCGGGGCCGAGGCCGTAGAGCCCCTGCGCGAGCATCGACAGCACGCTGACCGCGGCGATGTCGGGATCCTCGGGCAGCGCGACTCGGACACCCTTGGGCCGGCCGGTGGTGCCCGACGAATAGAGCATGTCGACCCCGGCGCGCTGGTCGGCAATCGGCGTGTCGGGTTGGCCGGCGAGCGCGTCCTCGAAGCTGTCCCACCCGGCAACCGGACCGCCGAGCACCAACCGCCCGAGATCGCCGATCGATGCCGCGAGCGGTTCCGCGACTGCCGCCAGCGCGGCCGAGGCGACGACCAGTTTCGCGCCCGAATCGCGGACGATGTACTCGGCCTCGGGCGCGGTCAGCTTGGACGAGATGCAGACGTAGAACAGCCCCGCCCGCTGCGCGCCCCAGGTCAGCGCGAAATAATCGGGTACGTTGTCCATGAAGATCGCGACGGTGTCGCCGATCGCGAGCCCGCGCGCCCGATAGAGCTGGGCGACACGATTCGAGCGCCGGTCGAGCTCGGCGTAGCTCCACGTCTCGCCGGTTTCGGCGACGATCAGCGCCGGCTTGTCCGCTTGCGCGCGCGCATGGACGCTGGGGTGCATCCGCCTCTCCTTACATCATTGTCAGCAAGGCTAGCCGGTCGCGGCGACAAGGCAAGAGCGCGTGTGACCTGTTGCGCCCGGCGGCGGCGCGTGTAGGGCTCGTACCGCAATGAGCGAGGGCTTTCAGTTCGATCCCGCGCGGTTCCTCGGGAGCCGGCTGGGGCATGGCGGTGCGATCGGCATCGGCTATCGCGCGCACGGCCCCGATTGGGCCGAGCTCGGCCTGCCCTATGACGAAAAGCTGATCGGCGCGGTCGAAACCGGCGTGATCGCGTCGGGCCCGATCCTGTCGCTGATGGACATGGCGACCAGCCTGGGCGTGTGGCTGCGCGCCAATGCCTTCGTCGCGCACGCGACGCTCGACCTGCGCGTCGATTACCTGCGCCCCGCGACGCCGGGCAAGACGGTGATCGGGCGCGGCGAATGCTATCGGCTGACACGATCGATCGCGTTCGTGCGCGGGATTGCGCATGACGGCGACCCGGCCGATCCGCTGGCGCATGTCGCCGGCACCTTCATGGCGCCAGATGGCTATCCGCGATGATCGATCGGCTCCCTCCTTACGCGCAATTGCTCGGGCTGACCGCCGAGCGCGACGGCGACGGCGCTCCGGTGCTGGTCATGCCGTTCGGCCAGGATGTGCTCGGCCGCCCCGGCTTCCTCCATGGCGGTGCGATCAGCGGATTGATGGAGATGGCGGCGATCGTCGCCCTGTACGACGCGCTCGAGAGCGACGGCGGCGGCGAGATCAAGCCGATCAACGTGACGGTCGACTTCATGCGCGGCGGCCGCGACAAGCCGACCCGGTCGCGCGGTATCGTCACCCGGCTCGGCACGCGCGTCGCCAATGTCGAGACGACCGCCTGGCAGGACGATCCCGCCAAGCCGATCGCGGCGGCGCGGATGAATTATCTGATCGTGCGGCGGTAGATTTTATCCCGACGTTGCGCCGGTGATATGAGCGCGTGTTGTGCTGCCCTCTCCCGCTTTCGGGAGAGGGTTGGGTGAGGGTCTTCTTTCTTCTTCCAGGCGGCCGTTCCCAAAAAGAAGAAAGAAGACCCTCACCCTCCCACCGCTTCGCGGCGGGCCCCTCCCTCTCCCGCACGCGGGAGAGGGCTGAACATTGGGCGGCCGCGGTTCTACGGCGACAAATCCACGTCTCTCCGAGCGGTGGCTGCCGGCCCCGCTCAATCCTTCGGCGTCAGCCGCATCAGTCGCCCGTCGGCGCCCTGCTCTCCATCCTCGAGCAGCCAAATCGAGCCGTCAGGGGCCTGCGCCACATCGCGGATGCGTGTGCCGAAATCCCAGTAATTGGCGGCGGTCGCGGTGTCGCCCGACAGCGTCACGCGGATCAGCCCGGGGGTCGACATCGCGGCGATGAACAGCGAGCCCTTGTAGGCGGGGAACATATTGCCCGAATAATAGATCATCCCGCCCGGCGAGATCGACGGGTTCCACCACAGCTTGGGCGCCTCGAGATCGGGGCGGCTGGGATGGTCGGGGATCGGCTGGCCCGAATAATTGTCGCCGTTCGATACGATCGGCCAGCCGTAATTCTTGCCCGGCAGGATCAGGTTGAGCTCGTCGCCGCCGCGCGGGCCCATCTCTTCTTCCCACAGCCTGCCGTCGGGTGCGAAGACCAGGCCGTAGGGATTGCGGTGCCCGCTGGTCCAGGTCATCGCCTCGACCCCGCCCCGATCGTACATCGGGTTGCCGACCGCGGCCTTGCCGTCGAGCGTCAGCCGCAGGATCTTGCCGAGCGCCTGTTTGGGGTCCTGCGCTGGGGTGAAGCGCTGGCGCTCGCCCGATGTAAGGAACAGATATTGCCCGTCGGGCGAGAAGGTGATGATCGATCCGAATTGCCCGCCGGGCCCGTTCGAGCCCGAACGCCAGATCACCGACAGATCGTCGAGCTTGCGGCCCGCGAGGTCGAGCTTCGCCCTGGCCAGCGCCAGCGCCGAGCCGTCCGCCCCCGGCTCGGCATAGCTCAGGTAGATGATATGACTGTCGACATAGGTCGGCGCGATTGCGACATCGAGCAACCCGCCCTGCCCGCCTTTCGCCACCTCGGGCACCCCAGCGATCTCGACCACCTTGCCGTCGGGCCGGCGCAATTTGAGCACGCCCTTCTTCTCGGTGACCAGCAGTCCCTGATCGCCCGGCAGGAATGCCATCGCGAAGGGAGCGTCGAACCTGCCGATCGTCGTCACCGTGAACGGCGCCGGCGCGATCGGCAGGTTGGCGCGGCCTGTGGTCGCGGGGACGTTCTTGATGTCGGGTTCGAGCGGCGAATTTCGCGGCACGCCGTTGCGCGTGGTCGCGGATTGCGTGTTGGTCTGCGCCCCGGTCTGCCCCGAGCAGGCAGTGGCGATCAGGGCAGTCGACAGCAGCACGCGGCGGATCATGGCGATGCCTCCTTGGGTACGGAAAAGGATGCTGTCACAACGTTCCGCTCCCCGCCAGGGTTGCCGCTTGCCACGGAACGACGACCGGCCTATATCGCGCTCAATCTCTACATCGTCAGGTGAAGAGGTCGGAGGGCTCCCGCCCCCCGGCGCCGAACCTGCTTGTTTGACGGAAACCCGATGGCGGACATCGCCCGACTGACGCAATTGATCGAACCTGAGGCCGCGGCCCTGGGTTTCGACCTCGTGCGCGTGAAGATGTTCGGAGGAAAGGACGACCTCACCCTGCAGGTGATGGCCGAGCGGCCCGACACCGGGCAGCTGACGATCGACGATTGCGCCGATCTGTCGCGCCGCATCTCCGACCTGTTCGACGCCCTGGAGGAGCAGGGGGTCGATCCGATGGAGGACGCCTATCGCCTCGAAGTGTCGTCGCCCGGGATCGACCGGCCGCTGACGCGACTCAAGGATTTCGCCAATTGGCAGGGGCATGAGGCGCGCATCCAGCTGACCGCGCCGGTCGACGGCCGCAAGCAGCTGACCGGCGACCTCGCCGGGGTCGAGGGCGACAGGATCACCATCGACGTCCGCAAGCATCAGTCGATGACGATCGGGTTCGACCAGGTCGCCGACGCCAAACTACTCATTACCGACAAACTGATTGCCGCAACCGCGCCGCTGTCGAGCGACGGCGCCGAAGAATTCGAGACAGAGGAAAGCAACTGATGGCCACCGCCGTTTCCGCCAACAAGGCCGAACTGATCGCGATCGCGAACTCGGTCGCGAGCGAAAAGATGATCGATCGCGGCATCGTGATCGAGGCGATGGAAGACGCCATCCAGCGCGCTGCCCGCGCGCGCTACGGCGCCGAGAACGACATCCGCGCCAAGCTCGACCCCAACACCGGCGACCTCCGCCTGTGGCGCGTCGTCGAAGTGGTCGAGGCGGTCGACGATTATTTCAAACAGGTCGATCTGAAGGGCGCGCAGAAGCTCCAGAAGGACGCGTCGGTCGGCGACTTCATCGTCGATCCGCTGCCCCCGATCGAGTTCGGCCGCATCGCCGCGCAGGCCGCCAAGCAGGTCATCTTCCAGAAGGTCCGCGACGCCGAGCGCGAGCGGCAGTTCGAAGAGTTCAAGGACCGGATGGGCGAGATCATCACCGGCGTGGTGAAGCGCGTCGAGTTCGGTCACGTCGTCGTCGACCTCGGCCGCGCCGAAGGCGTCATCCGCCGCGACCAGCAGATCCCGCGCGAAGTCGTCCGCGTCAACGACCGTATCCGCTCGATCATCCTCAACGTGCGCCGTGAAAACCGCGGCCCGCAGATCTTCCTGAGCCGCGCGCATCCCGACTTCATGAAGAAGCTGTTCGCGCAGGAAGTGCCCGAGATCTACGACGGCATCATCGAGATCAAGGCCGCCGCCCGCGACCCCGGCTCGCGCGCCAAAATCGGCGTGATCAGCCATGATTCGTCGATCGACCCGGTCGGCGCCTGCGTCGGCATGAAGGGCAGCCGCGTCCAGGCGGTGGTCCAGGAAATGCAGGGCGAGAAGATCGACATCATCCCCTGGTCCGAAGACACCGCGACGTTCGTCGTCAACGCGCTGCAGCCGGCATCGGTCAGCCGCGTCGTGATCGACGAGGAAGAAGACCGGATCGAGGTGGTGGTACCCGACGACCAGCTCAGCCTGGCGATCGGCCGCCGCGGCCAGAACGTCCGCCTGGCCAGCCAGTTGACCGCCAAGGCGATCGACATCCTGACCGAGGCCGACGCCAGCGAGAAGCGCCAGCGCGAATTCGTCGAGCGCTCGGAAATGTTCCAGAACGAGCTCGACGTCGACGAGACGCTGGCCCAGCTGCTGGTCGCCGAAGGCTTCGGCGCGCTGGAGGAAGTCGCTTATGTCGACCTTGCCGAGCTCGCCTCGATCGAGGGCTTCGACGACGACCTCGGGCAGGAGCTGCAGAGCCGCGCGCAGGAAGCGCTCGAGCGCCGCGAACAGGCCAATCGCGAGGAGCGCCAGGCGCTCGGCGTCGAGGACGCGCTCGCCGGCATGCCGTATATGACCGAAGCGATGCTGGTCACGCTCGGCAAGGCCGGGATCAAGACGCTCGACGACCTCGCCGATCTGGCGACCGACGAACTGGTCGAGAAGAAGCGCCAGGAACCGCGCCGCCGCGCCGAGGATGCCCCCAAGCGCCCCGAGCACAAGGGTGGCGTGCTGGCCGAATACGGCCTGACCGACGAGCAGGGCAACGAGATCATCATGGCCGCCCGCGCGCATTGGTTCGAGGACGAGGAAGCCCCGGCGGCGGAGGGCGAAGAAGCCTGATGCCGTTCGTCTCGATCCGTATCTCCGGCACCGCCACGAAGGACCAGAAGTCCGGCATCGTGGCGGACGTCACCCAGTCGCTGGTGCAGCGGCTGGGAAAGAACCCGGCTGCCGTGCAGATCGTGATCGAGGAAGTATCGACCGAAAACTACGGGGCAGGCGGCGTGCTGATCGCCGACCGCGACGCCCCCAAGATCGAGGGAGACGCGCATGCGGTCCCCTCGCAATGATAATGCTGGCGTAGGCAAGCGCAGAAAGCCCAGCCCCTCCCGTTCAGGTGAGGGGAATGGGCCGGAGCAACCGCAGCCGGGCTTCGACGGCTCGGCCGGCGATTCGGTGGTGAGGGACTCCACCGGGCCAGCGCCGCGCGCTGGCGACCCCATCCGCCGCTGCATCCTGTCGGGCGACCGCGAGCCGCGCGGCGAGTTGATCCGGCTCGCGCTCGGGCCGGACGGTCAGGTGCTGCCCGACATCCGCGCCAAGGCCCCTGGGCGTGGAGCGTGGATCGGGGTGACGCAAGCCGAACTCGACGCGGCCAATGCCAAGGGCAAGCTCCGCGGCGCGCTGGCGCGGGCGTTCAAGACCAACACGCTCGACATTCCCGCCGATCTCGGCGCGCGGATCGCGGAGCAATTGCAGCGCGCGTTCCTCGACCGGCTGGGGCTGGAGTCGAAGGGCGGCAAGATCATGATCGGCACCGAGCGCATCGAAACGGCGGCGCGGTCGGGACAGGTCCACCTGCTGCTCCACGCCTCCGATGCCCGCCCCGACGGCGCACGCAAGCTGGCCCAGGCGTGGCGCGTCGGACGCGATCGCGAAGGATCGGGCGAACAGGGCTTGGCAGTTTCGCTGCCGCGCACCATATTGTCCTTGGCGCTAGGCCGCGAAAATGTGGTACATATCGCCGTGACCGACCCCGCAGCCGCGGTGCGCGTGCGCGATGCGCTCGACCGCTGGCGGCACTTTATCGGCCCTGAATTGACACCCGAGCCTTGCGAAACGGCCTCGCAGGGCGCATCGGCGCTTCGCGCGGCGATCGGCACGGCCGACAAAGACGAGGTTACTGAGTGAGCGATACCGACAACGACAAGCCGAAACTCGGAATGCGCCAGCCATTGGGGCTGAAGCGCACGGTCGAGACCGGCAAGGTGAAGCAGAGCTTCAGCCACGGGCGCTCGAACACCGTCGTGGTCGAGGTCAAGCGCCGCCGCGTGCTCGGCCCGAACGCCGGCGGCCCCGCCGAGGCTCAGGTCATCGAGGAAGCGCCCGCCCCGGCCCCGGCGCCCGCCCCCACGGCCCCCGCCGTCCGCGCGCCTTCGGCCCCGCAACTCTCGCCGCAGGAGCGCCAGGCGCAATTGCTGCGCGAGGCCGAAGAGCAGCGCATGGGCACGCTGGAGGATGCACGCCGTCGCGAGGACGCCGCGCGCCAGGCCGCGGCCGAAGAAGCCGCGCGTCGCGCCGAGGAAAAGGCCAAGGCTCCCGAGCCGGCACCCGCGCCGACGCCCGAACCCGCGCCTGCGCCGGCCCCCGCCGCCGCCGCGCCCGCCGCACCGAAGCCTTCACCGGCGCCGGCGCCAGTTCCCGCTCCTATCGCGGTGCAGCTCGACCCGTCGATGCCCGCTCCCCGCCGCTTCACCCCGGTGCAGCGTCCCGAAATCGTGCGCCCGGCGCCGGCACCCGCGCCTGCTCCGGCAGCACCGGCCGCGACCGCATCATCATCGTCGTCTGCTCCCGCCCCGCGCGCAGCCCCGACCGGCACCGGCCAGGCGACCCCGCGCCGCACCGAGACATCGCAGCCCGCGCGCCCCGGCCAGCGCGACCGCAAGGGCGAGGAACGCCGTGGCGGCAAGCTGACCGTCAACCGCGCCCTGGGTGGTGAAGAGGGCGCCCGCGCCCGCTCGCTCGCCGCGCTCAAGCGCGCCCGCGAAAAGGAACATCGCCGTCACACCGGCGGTGGTTCGGCGCTGCGCGAGAAGCAGGTGCGCGACGTCGTCGTGCCGGACGCGATCACCGTCCAGGAACTCGCCAACCGCATGGCGGAAAAGGGCGCCGACCTGGTCAAGGCATTGTTCAAGATGGGCATGCCGGTCACCGTCAACCAGACGATCGACCAGGACACCGCCGAATTGCTCGTCACCGAATTCGGCCACAACATCACCCGCGTCAGCGATTCGGACGTCGACCTGTCGACCGATCTGATCGAGGACGCGGCAGAGACGCTGAAGCCGCGCCCCCCGGTCGTCACGATCATGGGCCATGTCGATCACGGCAAGACCAGCCTGCTCGACGCGCTGCGCGGCACCGACGTGGTGCGAGGGGAAGCCGGCGGCATCACCCAGCATATCGGCGCCTATCAGGTCACGCTGAAGGACAAGTCGAAGGTCACGTTCCTCGACACGCCGGGCCATGAGGCGTTCAGCGAGATGCGCGCGCGCGGCGCCAACGTCACCGACATCGTCGTCCTGGTGGTGGCCGCGGACGACGGGCTGATGCCGCAGACGATCGAGGCGATCCACCACACCAAGGCGGCGGGCGTCCCGATGATCGTCGCGATCAACAAGGTCGACAAGCCCGACGCCAATCCGCAGCGCATCCGCGAACGCCTGCTCGAGCACGAAGTCGTGGTCGAACAGATGGGCGGCGAGGTCCAGGATGTCGAAGTGTCGGCACTCAAGAAGACCGGGCTCGACGAGCTGATCGAGAAGATCCAGCTCCAGGCCGAGCTGATGGAATTGAAGGCCAACCCCGACCGCGACGCGGAAGGCACGGTCATCGAGGCCAAGCTCGACAAGGGCCGCGGTCCGGTCGCGACGGTGCTCGTCACTCGCGGCACGCTCAAGGTCGGCGACGTGTTCGTCGCCGGTGCCGAGAGCGGCAAGGTCCGCGCGCTGGTCAACGACAAGGGCGCGCAGATCAAGGAAGCCGGCCCCTCGATGCCGGTCGAGATCCTGGGCATCTCGGGCGTTCCCTCGGCGGGCGACCAGCTTCAGGTCGTCGAGAACGAGGCGCGTGCGCGCGAAGTCGCGGCCTATCGCGCCGGCGTCATCCAGGAGAAGCGCACGACCAATGCGCCGGCCAGCCTGGAGAGCATGTTCTCGGCGCTCAAGGCCAACCAGGCGATCGAATATCCGCTCGTCATCAAGGCCGATACGCAAGGGACGGTCGAGGCGATCGTCGGTGCCGTCAACAAGATCTCGACCGACGAGATCAAGGCGCGCGTGCTGCATTCGGGCGTCGGCGGCATCACCGAGAGCGACGTGACGCTGGCGGGTGCCTCGGGCGCGCCGATCATCGGCTTCAACGTCCGCGCCAATGCCAAGGCGCGCGAGATCGCCGAGCGTCAGAAGGTCGCGCTCAAATATTACGACGTGATCTACGATCTGATCGACGAGATCCGCGCCGGCATGGCGGGCGAACTCGGCCCCGAAGCGTTCGAGACCGTGGTCGGCCGCGCCGAAATCCGCGAGGTCTTCTCGGCCGGCAAGCATGGCAAGGCAGCCGGTCTGCTGGTGGTCGACGGCGTCATCCGCAAGGCGCTCAAGGCGCGCATCACGCGCGACGACGTCATCATCTATCAGGGCGAGATCGCCTCGCTGCGCCGCTTCAAGGACGACGTCGCCGAAGTCCGCGCGGGCCTGGAATGCGGTGTGACGTTCACGCAGAACTTCACCGACATCAAGGCCGGCGACTTCCTCGAAACCTTCGAGGTCGAGCTGCGCGAACGGACGCTGTAAAAAACAACCGTCATGCCAGCGAAAGCTGGCATCTCGTGCCGCGGGCCGTATCATATCGGTTCCGCCCGCGGCACGAGACCCCAGCTTTCGCTGGGGTGACGTAGGGCGGAGGCGGCTTCATGCGCCACAACGACAACAATCCCGACAAATCCGTCCGCACGCTCCGCGTCGGCGAACAGGTGCGTCACGTGCTGAGCGAGGTCCTGCAGCGCGGCGACGTGCATGACGACACGCTGACGAGCCATATGCTGTCGATCACCGAAGTGCGGATGTCGCCAGACTTGCGCCACGCCACCGTGTTCGTGAAGCCGCTCCTCGGCAAGGACGAGGACGCAGTGCTCAAGGCGCTGCGCACCAACACCGCTTACCTGCAGCGCGAAGTCGCCGCGCGCGTGAAGATGAAATACGCCGCGAGGCTCAAGTTCCTCGCCGACGAGAGTTTCGACGAGGGCAGCCATATCGACGCGCTGCTGCGCTCGCCCGAAGTGGCGCGGGATCTCGACCAGAACGGGCACGACTGACCGTGGACGCGGCACATGTCGCGTGCTTAAACCCGCGCCCATGACATTCCGCCGGCTGATGCCGCTCGCCCCGTTCGTCCTCGCCGGCTGCCACGCACCGGCCACGAGCACTTCCGCCGCTCCCGCGGTCACCGCCGACCAGACCGACATCGCGGGGGCGGTCGTGCGCGATTATGCTGCGCGCTATTCGGGCAATGCCTGCGTCGCGCCGCAGACCGTCGCACGAAAGGGTCCCGAGCCGATCCCGCCGGCGATCGCCGGCAAGGCCGTCACCTGGACCTATCTGGCGCGCAACAATCAGGGCGCCTATCAGCTCGTCGACGACCAGCTCGAGAGCACCCTCGCCGCCGCCTGGGGCGAGGCGCGCGTCCGCGACTATCCGACCATCACGCTCCCCGCATCGGTCCAGCGCGACAAGCCGGCGACCTGCGGCCGCACGCTGACCTTGTCGTCGCCGATGATCGTCGCCAACATGGCGTTCGTCCGCTGGGACGACGGATCGAGCCGCCGTACGATCGCGATCTACAATAACGGCAAGGGCTGGGCAGTGCTCGCCGAGGGGCCGGCGAAGATCGGGTGATGGCCAAGCTCTATTTCTATTATGCCTCGATGAATGCGGGGAAGTCGACCACCCTGCTTCAGGCCGATTTCAACTATCGCGAACGCGGCATGGCGACGATGCTGTTCACCGCGGCGATCGACGACCGCTTCGCGAGAGATACGGTCACGTCGCGGATCGGACTGGAGGCCGGGGCGATCCCGTTCGCCACCGATACCGATATCGCGGCGATCGTCGCCGAGCGCCACGCACACGCGAAGATCGCCTGCGTATTGGTCGACGAAGCGCAGTTCCTGAACGCGGCGCAGGTCGACCAGCTCGCGCATCTCGCCGATGTGGTCGGGATTCCGGTGCTCGCTTATGGCCTGCGGACCGATTTCCAGGGGCAGCTGTTTCCGGGATCGGCACGGCTGCTGGCGCTCGCGGATTCGCTGATCGAGCTCAAATCGGTGTGCGACTGCGGTCGCAAGGCGACGATGAACCTGCGCGTCGATGCGCAGGGGCGCGCGGTGGTCGAAGGCGCGCAGACCGAGATCGGCGGCAACGACCGCTATGTCGCGATGTGCCGGCGGCATTTCGTCGCCGCGCGCCAGGCTGCCAGCCAATGACCGACACGCTCTATCAGATCGCGATATGGCTGGTCCCGCTGGTCATCGCGATCGTGTTCCACGAGGTCGCGCATGGCTATGTCGCGCGGATGCTGGGCGACCAGACCGCCGCCGAACGCGGCCGGCTGACGCTCAATCCGATCCGGCATGTCGATCCGGTCGGGACCTTGCTAGTGCCGATGGTGCTGGCGCTCGCGCACGCGCCGATCTTCGGTTGGGCCAAGCCCGTGCCGGTGGCGACCGAACGCCTCCGGCATCCGCGCCGCGACATGGCGCTGGTGGCGCTCGCGGGACCGGGGACCAATCTGATCCTGGCGACGATAACCGCCGCGGTGATCGGAATATGGGCCAGTTTGGGCGGCGGCATGGCGGCGACCGGGTTCGCCGGATTCATCGCGGCCAATTTATTCAACTTCCTGCTGATCAACGTCTTCCTGGCGATCTTCAACCTGCTGCCGGTGCCGCCGTTCGACGGCGGGCATGTCGTCGAGGCGATGCTGCCGCGCCCAATCGCCGCGCAATACGGCAAGCTCCACCGATTCGCTTTTCCAGTGATGCTGTTCCTGCTGGTGATACTGCCGATGATCGCGCCCAAGGCCGATGTGATCGCGCGGATCGTCTTTCCGATCGCCAACGCCGTGATCGGCGTGCTGCTTGCGCCCTTCGCGTGAGCCGAGCCTTCAGCCCGAATTCAGCTTGGGCATGACAGGATAAAGGGTGACAGCCGTTCGTTCCGTCCGGATATTCGAAAGGCAACGCATATGATCCGTATTCTGACGATCGCGATGCTGGCGGCGGCAAGTCTGGCCGGCAGCGCCGTTCCCGCCGCCGCCAAGCAGCAGGATTCGACCTGGCCCGCCGACAAATTGGGCAAGGAGACCAGCATCCCGTTCATCGGGACGTTGGGGCTCTATAGTTTCCAGGCCGACAGCGACCGCGGCGTGTGGCTCCAGGACCAGCAGCGCCGCTGGTATTATGCCACCGTCCTCGGCCCGTGCACCGGCCTGCCCTTCGCGGTGCGGATCGGTGTCGATACGCGTTTCGGCGGTAGCCAGCTCGACCGTACCGGGACCTTGCTGGTCGATCGGGAGCGTTGCCCGATCAACAGCCTGGTCGCCAGCAACGGCCCGCCACCCAAGGCGAAGAAAGCCAAGAAGCAGGGCTGAATCAGCGAATTTGCCAGCGGCAGTCATTGCGGGCAAAGGGCGCGACCGGGCTTAGCCCTTCCCCTTCAGGGGAGGGGTTGGGGTAGGGATGAGTCTCCTGCGCCTTGCCAAGCCTCCCCCACCCCCAACCCCTCCCCTGAAGGGGAGGGGCTTATTGTAGAGCGACGCTGCCCGTGCATGGCTGGATCATCCTCGACAAACCCCTCGGCCTCGGCTCGACGCAAGGCGTGAGCGCGGTCAAGCGCGCGTTGCGCGTCGGCGGGTACGGCAAAGCCAAGGTCGGGCATGGCGGGACGCTCGACCCGCTGGCGACCGGCGTGCTGCCGGTGGCGATCGGCGAGGCGACCAAGCTCGCCGGGCGGATGCTCGACAGCGACAAGGTGTACGAATTCACGATCGGTTTCGGCGAACAAACCAGCACGCTCGATGCCGAGGGCGAGGTGGTGGCGGCGAGCGAGGTTCGGCCGACCTTAGAGGCATTGGAAGCGGTGTTGCCGCGCTTCACCGGGCCGATCGAGCAGGTGCCGCCGGCCTATTCGGCGCTGAAGGTCGATGGCGAGCGGGCGTATGATCTGGCGCGGGCGGGCGAAGAGGTGGTGCTCGCGACGCGCAGCGTGACGGTCCTTTCTCTTAATTCCTCCCCGGGACGGGGAGGGGGACCACTCGCCGGAGGCGAGTGGTGGAGTGGGCCCGCCTCAACGGATTCGCTTGGGGCTGGGCCCCCTCCACCATCGGCTAACGCCGATGGTCCCCCTCCCCGTCCCGGGGAGGAATTGCAGCAGGCAACGCTGATCGCCCACGTCTCCAAGGGCACCTATATCCGCAGCCTCGCCCGCGACATCGCGCGCGCCCTTGGCACGGTCGGTCACGTCACCTATCTCCGCCGGATCAAGGCGGGTCCGTTCGACCTGTCCCACGCGATATCGCTGGACAAATTGGCCGAAACCGCTAATGCGCGGCGCCTTGAACAGATTCTCCTGCCATTGAGGGCGGGGCTGGACGACATCCCGGCTCTCTCCCTCGACCCCGACCAGGCAGGAGCGCTCCGACAGGGGCGCGTTCTGGCCGGGATTGCCAGAGACGATGGCCTTCACTTCGCAATGCTGGGCGAAACCCCGGTGGCGTTGGTGGAAGTCGAAAGCGGGGAAGCCCGTGTCGTCCGCGGTTTCAACCTATAGTCCGCGATGTCGAAGGAAACAGAATGTTGATTACCCCCGAGCGCAAGGAAGCGCTGATCAAGGAACATGCCCGCGCCGAAGGCGACACCGGCAGCCCCGAGGTCCAGGTCGCGATCCTGACCGACCGCATCAAGACGCTCACCGAGCATTTCAAGACCCACGCGAAGGACAATCACTCGCGCCGCGGTCTCCTGATGATGGTCAACAAGCGTCGCTCGCTTCTCGACTATCTGCGCAAATCGGATGGCGATCGCTATCTGGCACTCATCGCGAAGCTCGGTCTTCGCAAGTGACGAAAGGGCGGCCCTAGGGTCGCCCTTTTGTCATCCCGGCGCAGGCCGGGATCCAGCGAACTTAGGTGCGGTAGCACCGTCCAGCGCTGTGAATCTGGGCCCCGGTCTTCGCCGGGGAAGCGTTGGAGGAGCGACAATCCGGTCAATCCTCCAGGAGCCAAAAACGGCTCTTCTCAAAGGCCCCCGTCGCATCGGGCGACGGGAGTGAAGGAAAACAAATGTTCGATACCAAGAAAGTAAGCATCGAGTGGGGCGGAAAGACCCTCACGCTCGAAACGGGCAAGGTTGCCCGCCAGGCCGACGGCGCCATCATGGCGACGCTCGGCGAGACCGTCGTGCTCTGCGCGGTCACCGCCGCCAAGTCGGTCAAGGATGGGCAGGACTTCTTCCCGCTCACCGTCCATTATCAGGAAAAATATTCGGCCGCGGGTCGTATCCCGGGCGGCTTCTTCAAGCGTGAGCGCGGCGCGACCGAGAAGGAGACCCTGGTCTCGCGTCTCATCGACCGTCCGATCCGCCCGCTGTTCCCCGAAGGCTTCTACAACGAGATCAACGCCATCGCTCACGTGCTGAGCTATGACGGCGAGAACGAGCCCGACATCCTGGCGCTGGTCGCCGCGTCGGCTGCGCTGACGATCTCGGGCGTGCCCTTCATGGGCCCGATCGGCGCCGCGCGCGTCGGGTACCTGAACGGCGAATATATCCTCAATCCGACCGACGCGCAGGTTGCCGAGGGCGACCTCGACCTGGTCGTCGCCGCCACCTACGACGCGGTGATGATGGTCGAATCCGAAGCCAATGAGCTGTCGGAAGAGGTCATGCTGGGCGCCGTCATGTTCGCGCACGACGCCTGCCGCGAGATCGTCAAGGCGATCGTCAAGCTGGCCGAGCAGGCCGCCAAGGAGCCCTGGGAAATGGCGTCGTCGAACGACAACGCCGCGATCAAGGACAAGCTGAAGAAGCTGATCGGCGCCGACATCGCCGCCGCCTACAAGCTGACCGACAAGTCGGCCCGCTCGAACGCCCTCAACGAGGCGCGGGCCAAGGCCAAGGCGCAGTTCGTCGAAGACGGCCTGTCGCCCCAGGACGTCATGGCCGGCATCAAGCTGACCAAGAAGCTGGAAGCCGAGATCGTCCGCGGTGCCATCCTCAAGGACGGCAAGCGCATCGACGGCCGCACCACCACGCAGATCCGCCCGATCGTGGCGGAGACGCATTTCCTGCCGCGTGCGCATGGGTCGACCCTGTTCACCCGCGGCGAGACCCAGACCATCGCCACCTGCACCTTGGGCACCAAGGACGCCGAGCAGATGATCGATGGGCTGAACGGCCTCAGCTACCAGAACTTCATGCTGCACTATAACTTCCCGCCATACTCGGTCGGTGAAGTCGGCCGCTTCGGTGCGCCGGGCCGTCGTGAAGTCGGTCACGGCAAGCTGGCGTGGCGCGCGCTGCACCCGGTGCTGCCGTCGAAGGAGGACTTCCCCTACACGATCCGCCTGACCAGCGACATCACCGAGTCGAACGGCTCGTCGTCGATGGCGTCGGTCTGCGGCGGCAGCCTCGCGATGATGGACGCCGGCGTGCCGATCAAGCGCCCGGTCTCGGGCATCGCGATGGGCCTGATCCTCGAGGGCAAGGATTTCGCGATCCTGTCGGACATCCTGGGCGACGAGGATCACCTCGGCGACATGGACTTCAAGGTGGCGGGCACGTCCGAAGGCATCACCACGATGCAGATGGACATCAAGATCGCGGGCATCACGCGCGAGATCTTCGAGGCCGCGCTCAACCAGGCCAAGGAAGGCCGCGCGCACATCCTCGGTGAGATGAACAAGGCGCTCGACCACACCCGTGAAGAGCTGTCGGCACACGCCCCGCGCATCGAGACGATGCAGATCGACAAGTCGAAGATCCGCGACGTGATCGGCACCGGCGGCAAGGTGATCCGCGAGATCGTCGCCACCACCGGCGCCAAGGTCGACATCGACGACGAAGGCGTGATCAAGGTGTCGTCGTCCGATCTGTCGCAGATCGAGGCCGCGATGAACTGGATCAAGGGCATCGTCGAAGAGGCCGAGGTCGGCAAGATCTACAACGGCAAGGTCGTCAACATCGTCGACTTCGGCGCGTTCGTGAACTTCATGGGCGGCAAGGACGGTCTCGTCCACGTCTCCGAGATGAAGAACGAGCGGGTCGAGAAGCCGACCGACGTCGTGTCCGAAGGCCAGGAAGTGAAGGTCAAGGTCCTCGAGATCGATCCGCGCGGCAAGGTTCGTTTGTCGATGCGCGTCGTCGACCAGGAAACCGGCGAAGAGCTGGAGGACACGCGGCCCCCGCGCGAGCCGCGCGAAGGCGGCCGTGACCGTGGCCCGCGTGGCGGTGGCGATCGTGGCGGTGACCGCGGTCCCCGCCGCGACGGCGACCGTGATCGCGGCCCGCGTCGCGATCGTGGTGACCGGGGCGACCGCGGCCCGCGCCGCGAGCGCAGCGAAGGCGGCAAGGACGACGGCCCCGAGCCCGAATTCGCGCCGGCCTTCCTGACCGGCGACCGCAACAGCGACGACTAAAAGCATCGCGCGGAAAAGCGGCTATCGGTTTTTCCGCGCAATGCGACTATGGAAGCCATAACAACCGGGAAAGTCCGGGGAGGATGAAGAGGCTCGGGAGCAATCCCGGGCCTCTTTCCTTTGGGCCGCACCTTTATGATGCGATCTCGACGAACGTTGGAGGACGTGGCTGGCGAGAATCTTCGGTCCGCCATTTTCTCTGACGATGACCCTACCGGTACCCTGACTATTCTAGCCTTCCGGACCATCATGGCAGCGTTGATCGGTGCCGCGATCTATGCCTGTTTCGGTGCCTACGGACACGGCCTCAAATTCTCCCAGATTGTCGGCATCGCGCCCTCTTGTTGCCCGCTGCCACCGCGCTTGCCATAGCGCTCTTGGCTCTTCCGGTGCGGAAGCGAATGACGCCCACCGATCAGATTGCGAACATAATCTAAACCGCGAAGCGCCGCGGCTCTGAATCACGATCGGAAGGGCTTGCCCTTCGCGATCGATTCGATATTTCGGGGTTATTCGAAATATCGAATCGAGGAGCTCAGCATGAAGCGCATACATCTGCACATCAGTGTGCCCGAAATCGATCCGGCGATCGCTTTCTACAGCACCCTGTTCGGCGCACCGCCATCGGTGGTGAAGCACGATTACGCCAAGTGGATGCTCGACGATCCGCGGGTCAATCTCGCGATCTCGTCGCGGGCGCGCGCCGCCGGGGTCGATCATGTCGGTATCCAGGTCGACAGCGCCGATGAACTCGGAGCGCTCGCCGGGCGGCTGAAGGCGGCCGGCGCGACCACGTTCGACCAGGAAGCGACCACCTGCTGCTACGCCAAGTCGGACAAGACGTGGGTGAGCGATACGGCCGGCGTGCGCTGGGAAACCTTCTTCACCTATGGCGAGGCGACCGATTATGGCGAGGACGAAGCGATCCCCGCCGCGTCGAACGCCAGTTGCGGATCACCGCGGTCCGCCAAGTCGGCGTGCTGCTGATGCAGATCCCGACCGCCGTCGAAGCGCTGTCCGCTCTCGCGCATGGGCATCGGCTCGCGGTGTTCCGCTTGCTCGTGCGCGCGGGCACCGATGGCGTGCCCGCGGGCGAGATCGCGCGCGAGGTCGGCGTGCTGCCCAATACATTGTCGACGCACCTCACCATCCTCGGCCATGCCGGGCTGATCCGGTCGCGCCGCGACGGGCGGTCGGTGATCTATTCGGCCGATTATGACGGGATGCGCGACCTGCTCGGCTTCCTCGTCGCCGATTGCTGCGCGGGGCGCCCCGAGATCTGCGGCGCGCTGGTCAACGCCGCGTCGTGCTGCGACCAGTGAGGCTATCTCCGATCGGCGCCGACGACGGCGCGTTTCGCGATGCGCTGCTGCGTGCCGGCCTGCCCCTCGCCGATCTCGACGACGGACAGGCGCGTTATTTCGCGCTGATCGAGCAGGACACCCCGATCGCGTTCGGCGGCATTGCCGGTGCGGGCGCGGATCGGCTGTTGCGATCGGTGGTCGTACCCGAGGCCGCGCGTCGCGCCGGAATCGGATCGCGGATCGTCGCGTTGCTCGCGGAGGAGGCAAAGCGCGACGGCGCCAATCGCCTCTGGCTCCTCACCATCGACGCCGCGGATTTCTTCGGTCGGATCGGATGGCGGCCAGTCGAGCGCGCAGGTGCGCCCGAGGCGATTGGGCGGTCGGCGCAATTCGCCTCGATCTGCCCGGCGTCGGCGACGTTGATGGTGCGGGACCTCGAATCGTGACGCTGGCGCGGCGGCTGACGGCCGAGTTGCTGGGCACCGCGATGCTGCTCGCGATCGTCGTCGGGTCGGGAATCATGGGCGAACGGCTGGCGGGCGGGAACGACGCCATCGCCCTGCTCGGCAACACGATCGCGACCGGTGCCGGGCTGATCGTCCTGATCCATCTGTTCGGACCGATCTCGGGCGCACATTTCAATCCAGCGGTGACCCTGGCCGTGCTGATCCAGCGCCAGACCGACGCGCGAACCGCGATCCTCTACCTTCTCATGCAACTCGTCGGCGGCGTGGTCGGTGTTTGGGTGGCGCACGCCATGTTCGCCGAGCCGATCGTGCAGATCTCGACCAAGCTGCGCGACGGCCCCGCCCAAGGGTTCGCCGAGTTCGTCGCGACGTTCGGGCTGATCGCGACGATCTATGCCACTCAGCGCAAGCGGCCCGAGGTCACCCCGGTCGCGGTCGGTCTCTACATCACTGCGGCCTATTGGTTCACCGCCTCGACCAGCTTCGCCAACCCGGCGGTGACGATCGCGCGCAGCCTGTCGAATACCTTCGCCGGGATCGCGCCGGCATCGGTGCCGCTGTTCGTCGCCAGTCAGTTCGCCGGCACGGTCGCCGCGATCGTCGTGTTCACCTGGCTCTATCGAGAGGAAGCGCCGCAATGAGCGAATTCCCGATCACCATCTATCACAACCCCGACTGCGGCACCTCGCGCAACGCGCTCGCGATGATCGAGGCGGCCGGCTATGCGCCGACCGTCGTCGACTATCGCCAATTGGGGTGGACGCGGCCGCAGCTCGACGCGCTGCTCGCCGCGATGGGGGTCGGCCCGCGCGACATGCTGCGCGAGAAGGGTACGCCGGCCGCCGAGCTCGGCTTGCTCGACGGATCGGTGGACGACGACACGATCCTCGAAGCGATGATCGCGCACCCGATCCTGGTGAACCGCCCGATCGTGGCGACGCCGAAAGGCACCAGATTGTGCCGGCCGTCCGAGCTAGTCATGGCACTGCTCGACCGTGTCCCGGAAAATTTCGTCAAGGAAGATGGCGAGATCGTCCGGCCCTGACGGCAGGCTCCACTGTCGGCGCTGCCCCAAAACTGGCATAACGCGTGGCAGGGAGAGAGATATGGCCGACCTGACCCTCACCACGTTCGACTGGGTGCCCGAAGCGCCGCGCGGTTATGTCCGCGACCTGCGGGTACGCTGGGCGCTCGAGGAGGCCGGCCTGCCCTATCGCGTCGCGAGTGTGCCGTTCGGCGACCGCCAGCCCGACCATTTCCTGCACCAGCCGTTCGGACAGGTCCCGTGGCTGACCGATGGCGACCTGTCGATCTTCGAGAGCGGCGCGATCCTGCTCCATGTCGGCGAATTGAGCGACCGGCTGATGACGCGCGACAAGCAGGGGCGCAGCGATACCAAGGAATGGCTGTTCGCCGCGCTCAACTCGGTCGAGATGGCGAGCCTGCCATGGTCGCTGTTCCAGTTCTCCGGCAACACGGGCACGCCGGGCTGGGAGCAATTCGACGGCTTCCTGAAGATGCGGCTCGACCGCATGGAGCCGGTGCTGGGAAGTCGCGAATGGCTGGCCGGCGATTTCTCGGTAGCCGATATCCTGATGGCCGACGTGCTGCGCCTGGTCGACCGGTTCGACGGACTGGACGGGCACGCCGCTTGCCGCGCCTATGTCGCACGCGCGACCGCCCGCCCCGCGTTCGTCAAGGCGCATGCCGACCAGATGGCGTTTTTCGCGGCGGGGGATAGCGCGCGGGCCAGCCAATAGGTCGGGCTCCGATCAAGGCCGCAATCGACACCGATCGCACGACCGTCACACCCCCGCCCCTGGAGGAGAGGGGGGTTAATTCCGTCGGACACTCTGGCGTCCCCGCCGCGCCGGGTCTAGGAAGCGCTCGCCTTGCCGCGCCTTATCCCGGAGACCGTCCATGCGCCTGCCGCTTCGCCTGATTCCCCTCGCGCTCGCCACCATCGCCGTTCCGGCCTTCGCCGCGCTGTCGACCGGTGCCAGCGCGCCCGACTTCACCACGCGCGGCGCGATCGCGGGCAAGGTGTTCCGCCTGCACCTCGCCGAGCAGCTCAAGAAGGGGCCGGTCGTGCTGTATTTCTTCCCGGCGGCCTATACCTCGGGCTGCAACCAGGAAGCGCACGACTTCGCGGAGAATATCGACAAGTTCAAGGCGGCCGGCGCGACCGTGATCGGCATGTCGACCGACGACGTCCCGACCCTGGTCAAATTCTCGTCGGAGAAATGCGCGGGCAAGTTCCCGGTGGCGAGCGCGGGGCCGCGCGTCGTCTCGGCGTATGACGTCAATCTGGGCAGGCAGTTCACCGATCCCAAGACCGGCAAGGCGCGCGACATCACCAGCCGGACCAGCTATGTGATCGGCCGCGACGGCAAGATCACGTTCGTCCATTCGAACATGTCCCCCGCCGACCATATCACGCTGACGCTCGAGGCGGTGAAGGCGCTGAAATAGCGGCTGGGTCCGGGCATTCTCGCCAAAATGGGCACGAAAGTTGGTGTCCGGATACCTGTCTGACAGCTTTGCAAACGCGATCTTAGCCAATCGAGTCTAGCACCCTTGCCCATTGGGACAGGCCGATTGGCAAGGGGAGCAGACGGTGGCGAGCGCCGTACAGAACAGCAGCGGAGCGTCGGACCGGCTCTATGCCGCGATCGGCGAATTCCTCGCGCGCCATCGCCTGAGCGTCGACCCGGCGCATTATGCCTTCGCGCACCGGGTGCTGAGCGACCGGCGCGGCCCGCTCGCGGCCGAGGTCGCGCGGATGACCGATGGCGGCATCCGTCTGAGTTCGCGCGACATCGAGGAACTGGGTGGCCGGGTGGTGGCTGGCGCGCCGGGGGATGCACCCTCCACCTCGGCGCCCGAACCGTCCTCACCGCCGCAACTCACCGTCGTTGCCGACAATACCAAGGCGCAGGCGCTGGTCGCCCGCGCGCAAATGCAGGTCGAAGGATTCAGCGACACGGTGCGCGCGATGCATGCCGATGCACGCGTGTTCGGCCAGGACCTGCGCGCCTCGCGCGACGCGATCCGCGCCGCGGGCGACGGTACCGCGATCGACGAGGTCGTGCGCATGGCGAGTTCGATGCTCGACCGCGTGCTGTCGGCCGAAGCCAAATTGCAGGAAGCGACGCAGGAAGCCGACAAGCTCCGCCACGAGCTCGAGGAAGCGCGCGACGACGCGCGCCGCGACCCGCTGACCGGCCTGCCCAATCGCCGCGCGTTCGAAGATGCCTTCGCCGCCGCGCTCGCCGACCGCGCCAAGGTCAGCGTCGCGATCTGCGACGTCGACAAGTTCAAATCGGTCAACGACCGTTTCGGCCATGCGGTGGGTGACCGCGTGCTCAAGGCGATCGCCGAGGCGTTGCGTTCCGGCTGCGACGAGCATCTCGTCGCGCGCTATGGCGGCGAGGAATTCGTCGTGATGTTCACCGGGCTGGCGCCGACCGACGCGCTGTCGACGCTCGAAGGGGCGCGCGCCGCCGTCGCCGCCAAGCGCTACCGCTTGCGCGAGACCGACGCGCCGCTGGGTGCCGTCACCTTCTCGGCCGGCCTCACCGGGGTCCAGCAGGGCGACACGATCGGCTCGGCGCTGGGGCGCGCCGACCGCCTGCTCTACGCCGCCAAGGAAGACGGCCGGAACTGCATCCATATCGATCGGTGATTTTCGCCTATATGCGGTGAAAAATGCGCAGAATTTTTAGCAAAAAACACCAATACCGCCTTTGCTAAAATTTCAATCATAGCAATTTCAACAGCTTACAAAACTGGCACGCTCCCTGCAATCGTATCGACATCGGTCACCGGATGGTCCGGCGGCCGACCGATCAAAGGGAGTTAAGGTCATGTCGCTTCGTTTCGCTTCGGCCCAGCAGGTCGCCGTCTCGGTGTTCAGTGCGCTGCTCTGCACGATGGTCCTGGTCAACGCCGCCACCTCGTTCGTTCCGGTCGCCTGACCGGAACCACGCCCCTCCGCGGCGAGCGGGAGGGGGTCGAGATGCCAGTTCGCCAACCGGCGGTCGCCATCGGGGCGACCGCGCCGGGGCCGGGAACGGCCCCTTCTTTTTGGCCCCTTGTGTTGAGTTGCGCCGCGCGCCCCGTCAGCGCCCGAGCAGGAAGGTCAGCGGAATTTCGACCCGCGCCTGCCATGCGCGCTCGCTATGCTCGGCGCCGGGGAACGCCCGGCTGACCCAATTTCCGCCGCGCGATCCCGCCGCGGCATCGAGCTTGCGCTGGAACGGCTCGATGGCGCCGTCATTGGTGCCGGTGCCATAGTCGAAATAGAGCCGCACCGTCCGCGCCGGCAGATGCGCTTCGTACCAGCGCTCGGCGAAACCGTCGCCGATCGGCCACGACGTCGACAGGCACGCCGCCGCACCGAACACATTCGGGTAGCGCGCCACGGCATAAGCCGAGATCAGCCCGCCCATGCTCGACCCCATCAACATCGTATCCTTCGGCCCGCGCAAGGTACGGTATTGGCGGTCGATCCGCGGCTTGAGGTCGGTCGCCAGGAACCTGACATAGGCGTCGCCCGCGATCTTCGCGCGTTCCACGGGCAGCTTGCGGAACAGGTCGTCCGCCTTGGGATCACCCTTGGCACCGGCGCTCGGCACCGCGGCCTGCGGCATATATTCGCCCAGCCGGTTGTCGTTGTTCCACACCGCGACCAGGATCGCCGACCGCACCTTGCGCGCCGCGATCAGCCGGTCGAGCGCGCGATGCACTTCCCAGCTCTTGTCCGACCAGGGCGAGGGCGTGTCGTACACATTCTGCCCGTCGTGGAGATAGATGACCGGATAGCGCGCCTTCGACGTGGCGTAATCGGGCGGCAGCCAGACCTGGACGGTGCGCGCCGGGACGTAACGCGACTTGACGGTGATCGGCGGCTGCAGGCCGTCGGCGGGATCGGCGATGGCGGGCGTGGCGACGAGCGCCAGGACGAACGCGAGGAAGAGGCGGATCATTCGGCTACTGATCGCCTAACCCCCTCTTTGGTCAATCTATTCCGCCGCCAGCGCTTCCTGACGTTCCTGCGCCTGGCGCGCCCACATCTCGGCATAGAGGCCGTTCCTGCGCAGCAGTTCGGCATGCGTTCCGCGCTCGGCGACCTGCCCGTTGTCGAGCACGACGATCTGGTCGGCATGGACCACGGTCGACAGGCGGTGCGCGATGACGATCGTGGTGCGGCCGCGCTCGATCGCCTGGAGCGTGCCAAGGATCTCGGCCTCGGTGCGGCTGTCGAGCGCGCTGGTCGCTTCATCGAGGATCAGGATCGGCGGGTCCTTGAGCAGGGTGCGCGCGATCGCCACTCGCTGCTTCTCGCCGCCCGACAGCTTGAGCCCGCGTTCGCCGACGCGCGTCGCATATTGATCGGGTTGGCGCTCGATGAAGCCGGCGATCGCGGCGCCCCTGGCCGCACGCACGATCTCCTCCTCGCCCGCGCCCTCGCGGCCATAAGCGATATTGTAGCCGATCGTGTCGTTGAACAGCACCGTGTCCTGCGGGACGATACCGATCGCGGCGCGCAAGCTTGCCTGGGTGACCGTGCCGATGTCCTGATCGTCGATCGTGATCCGGCCGCCGGTCAAATCGTAGAACCGGTACATCAGCCGCGCGAGCGTCGACTTGCCCGCACCCGACGGACCGACCACCGCCAGCGTCTGGCCGGCGGGCACGTCGAGGTCGATTCCCTTCAGGATATCGCGGCCCGGCTCGTAGCCGAAATGGACGTCCTCGAACCGGATATGGCCGCGGTCGACGTCGAGCGGTTTCGCGTCGGGCGCGTCGACGATCTCGGCGCCGGTATCGAGCAGGTCGAACATCGCGCCCATGTCGATCACGCCCTGGCGGATCGTACGATAGACCATCCCGAGCAGGTCGAGCGGACGGAACAATTGCGACAGCAGGGTCGACACCAGGGACACGTCGCCGATCGTGAACCGCCCCTGCGACCAGCCCCAGACGATGAACGCCATTCCGCCGCCGAGCATCAGATTGGTGACGAACGACTGGCCGATATTGAGCCAGGCGAGGCTGTTCTCGCTCTTCACCGCGGCGTCGGCATAAGCCGAGATCGCGGCGTTGTAGCGTCTGGCTTCGCGATCCTCGGCGCCGAAATATTTGACCGTCTCGAAATTGAGCAGCGAATCGACCGCGTGCGCGACGGCACCGGTATCGAGGTCGTTCATCCGCGTGCGCAGCGCGTTACGCCAGTCGGTCACCCAGCGCGTGAAGACGATGTAGACTGCCACCATCACCAGCGTCGAAACCACCAGCCACGGCCCGAAACTCCACCAGAACAGCCCGAGCACGAAGGTGAGCTCGAGCACCGTCGGCGCGATGTTGAACAGCAGGAAGTAGAGCATCGTGTCGATGCTCTTGGTCCCGCGCTCGACCACCTTGGTCACCGCGCCGGTGCGTCGCTCGAGGTGGAAGCGCAGCGACAATTGGTGAAGGTGCCGGAACACCGTCGCGGCGAGCTCGCGCGTCGCTTCCTGCCCGACGCGCTCGAACACCACGTTGCGGATATTGTCGAACACCGTGGCCATCAGCCGCGCGGCGGCATAGCCGGCGACCAGCGCCATCACGAGCCACACGACGGAATGGTCGTGGCCCGCCATGCGGTCCATCGTCCACTTCATCGTATAGGCGCCGAAGATCTGGACGACCTTCGACGCGACGACGAACAGCATCGCGATGACGATGCGGATCTTCAATCCAGGGGCGTCGTCGGGCCACAGATAGGGAAGGAAACGCCGAAGCGTCGGGATCAGCGGGCGATCCTTGGTCGGCGGAAGGTCGGTGGGCGGCATCGGACGCGTATGTAGGAAGCCGCAGCCGTTCAGGGAACCGTCAACGCGCCCCAAGGATTATAGGCGCGACGGAGGAAGACATGGGATCGGTATTCTACGTCATCGCGATCATGGGCTGCGGCGACGGCCAGACGCAATGCGCGCAACAGCGGATCGAGCCGGTCCGTTACTTCAGCGCGGCGCAATGCCGGGCGGCGATGCCGGCCGCGCTGATCCGCAACACCGACCTCGATTATCCGACGATCACCGCGGCGTGCCGCCAGATCGGCCAGTCGATGGCCGAGACCGCCGTCAAGGCGCAAGTGCGGCGCGGCTGATCTGGCGCGGTCCCACGCTCCGCGATAATTCTTCCCCCTGCGGCACAGGGGAAGATCATGCGCAAAATCATCGGAACAATCGTCGGGTTGGCGCTTGCCATCGCGTTGGTCGACGGGTCGTGGGAGCTCGCCGGACGCTGGTATCCCGCCGCGATCGCACCCGATGCCAGCGACCAGGACATGCTCGCGCATTTCGTAATGGGGATGCCGCTCGCTGGGCAATCGATCATCGCGGCGGGCTGGCTGCTTGCGGGGCTGATAGGAGCCTTCATCGCGCTGCGGATCGGGCAATGGCGACCTGGCGGCTGGATAGCGGCGGTAGTCGTGGTGGCTACAGGCGTGTGGAACCTGACGCAGCTGGCGCAACCCTTATGGCTGCAAGCCGCGACCCTGATCCTGCCGGTGGTCGGCGCATGGCTTGCCGAGCGGCACTTTCACCGCGCGCGGCCTGGCGATCCGTTAATCAACTAAGGTTTCGACATCCGCGCCGCGGCGGATCGGCAGCGACCAGCGGATTTGATCGCGCAGCATCGCCTCGAGATCGTCGGCGCCGACATTGTGCGCGGCGGCGCGTTTCCGGAGCAGCGTCAGCAGCAGCCCCGCACGCGTCGGCGCCGGCGCGGGTTCCGCGCGGCCGCGCTCCAGGGTGCGCGCGAACTTGACCGACATCATCGTCATATTGGGTAAGCTAGGCTGTCCGGCTTGCCGAGTCCTGACCGATCGGGGTTCACGCACCGCTAACCACGCGGGCGGGACCACAAGTCGGGATCGCGCGGGCCCCGGCGGTAAAGCCGGGCACGCTGCATCGCCTGGCCCAGTGCGCGGGCGATCCAGCCGATCTTGGCGAGCCCCGACGTGCGCGCGCGATGGTCCCAGGCGTGGTCACCGCGCGCGACCACCTCGCGTCCGATCGCGCCGTAAATCCCCGCCGCCGCCAGCACCGCCCAAGCCGAGCGCAGGCGGAGCCGCGGCGTGCCGGCGCGCGCGCTCGCCTCGAACGCCGCGCTAGCGTCGATCAGCCGCTTCGCCAGCATCGTCAGGCGATGGCGGAACGGCGGCTTCATGTGCTGGCCCGGCGGGAAATCCATCTCGACCAGCCAGTCCTCGGGCAGGTAGCAGCGCCCGCCGCGGTCATCCTCCTCGATGTCGCGCGCGATATTGGCGAGTTGGAACGCCATGCCGAGGTCGCACGCGCGGTCGAGCGTGTCCTCGTCCTCGGGCGATACCCCCATCACCACCGCCATCATGCAGCCGACCGCGCCGGCGACATGGTAGCAATAACGATAGAGATCGTCCTCGCTGCGCGGCCGCCATTCGTCGAGGTCGAGCCGGAATCCTTCGATCAGATCGCGCGCGAAGCGGTGCGGCAGTCGCGTCTCGGCCGCGACGATGCGGAGCGCGTCGAAGGCGGGATCGCCGACGATCTCACCGGCGAGCGCGGCTTCGGTCATCGCCCGGATCTGCGCGATCCGCGCGGCGGGATCGGGGACGGCGGAAAGGTCGTGACCATGGTCCTGGCCGTCGGCGAGATCGTCACAGCGCCGGCACCAGGAATAGAGCAGCCAGGCATGTTCGCGCGTCTTGCCGTCGAACAGCAACGAGGCGGCGAAGAAGCTCTTCGACCCGCGGGCGATCGCTTCGCGCGCGGTCGCGACGATCGCCGCGCGGCTGGGGAGGTCGGGTTCGGTCATCGCCTTCCCCCAGCCCAGGTCACAAATCCTTCGCGCCGATCTGGCCGATCGTGGTCGTGGGCTCGAACGCGGCCATCCTGTCGAGCAGGTCGTCCAGGGTCGACGCCACGATCAGCAGCCCTTGGTGCTGCGGCCGGACGAAGCCGACCCGCGCCATCGTCTCCCAGAATTCGACCAGCCCGTCATAATAGCCGTCGAGGTTGAGCAGCCCGACCGGCTTGGCATGGTAGCCGATCTGCGCCCAGCTCAGCGCTTCCCACAATTCGTCCATCGTGCCGGTGCCGCCGGGGAGCGTCACGAATCCGTCCGACAGGTCGGTGAAGGCCTGCTTGCGCTGGTGCATCGTGCCGACGACATGGAGCTCGCTCAGTCCCTTGTGCGCGACCTCGGCGGCGACCAGCGCCTCAGGGATGATGCCGATCACCTGACCGCCCGCAGCCAGCGCCGAATCGGCCACCGCGCCCATCAGCCCGAGCCGCCCGCCGCCATAGACCACGCCGATCCCGCGCCCGGCGAGCGTGCGCCCGACCTCGCGCGCATTGTCGACATAGCGCGGGTCGCTGGGCGAAGCGGAGCCGCAATAAACAGCGAGTCGGTTCATCAAAATTCCTCCCCGGAACGGGGAGGGGGACCGCGACGCGAAGCGTCGTGGTGGAGGGGGCCCAGTCCCAAACACGCAACGGGCGAGAGAGTGGCCGAAGGATGGGCCCCCTCCACCATCGCTGACGCGATGGTCCCCCTCCCCGTTCCGGGGAGGATTTGGTCAGTCATTATCACTTCTGCTCCAGCATCAGTTTCGCGGTCGCCTTGGCGCTCATCACCACGCCCGGAATCCCCGCGCCCGGATGCGTCCCCGCACCGACGAAGTACAGATTGGGGATATGCGGGTCGCGGTTGTGGACGCGGAAATAGGCCGATTGGGTCAGGATCGGTTCGAGGCTGAAGGCGCTGCCGAGATGCGCGTTCAGATCGTGCGCGAAGTCCGACGGCGCGTAGCTGAACTTGGTGACGATGCGCTCGTGGATGTCGGGGATCAGCCGCGCCCCGATCTCGTCGAGGATGCGCTTTTCGAGGATCGGTCCGATTTCGTTCCAGTCGACCGGGAACTTGCCGAGATGCGGCACCGGCGCGAGCGCGTAGAAGGTCGATTGCCCCTCGGGCGCGAGGCTGGGGTCGGTCACCGTCGGATGGTGGAGATAGAGCGAGAAATCCTCGGCCAGCACGCCGTGGTCGTAAATGTCGGCGAGCAATTCGCGATAGCGCGGGCCGAACAGGATCATGTGGTGCGGGATGCCGGGCCAGGTCCCCTTGATCCCGAAATGGACCACGAACACCGAGGGCGACCAGCGCTTGCGCTTGAGCCCGCCGACGGTGCGCTGCGCGCTGCGCGATCCAACCAGCAGGTCGCGGTACGAATGCATCACGTCGGCATTGCTGGCGATCGCGTCGGCCTCGCCGCTCCAGCCGCTCGCGGTGGTGATTCCGGTCGCGAGATCGCCCCGCGTCTCGATCCGGGCGACCGGGTCGCCGAGGCGCAGCGTGCCGCCGAGCCGTTCGAACAAGGCGACCATGCCCGCGACCAGTCTGTTGGTGCCGCCGCGCGCGAACCACACCCCGCCGTCGCGCTCGAGCTTGTGGATCAGCGCGTAGAGCGCGCTGGTCGTCATCGGATTGCCGCCGACGAGGAGCGTATGGAAGCTTAGCGCCTGGCGCAGCTTCTCGTTCTTCACGAAGCCCGAGACGACCGAATAGACCGACCGCCATGCCTGGTAACGCATCAACGCGGGGGCGGCGGCGACCATCTGGCTGAAATCGAGGAACGCGGTGCTGCCGAGCTTCTCATACCCCTCGTGATAGACGTGCCCCGCATAGTCGAGGAAGCGGCGGTAGCCGGCGACGTCGTCGGTGTTGAGCCGTGCGATCTCGGCATGGAGCTGGGCGTCGTCGTTCGAATAATCGAAGCTCGTCCCGTCGCGCCAGTTGAGCCGGTAGAAGGGCATGACCGGCAGCAGCTCGACATCCTCGGCGATGTCGCGCCCGGTCAGGCCCCATAATTCGCGCAGCGCCTGCGGGTCGGTGATCACCGTCGGCCCGGCGTCGAAGGTGAAGCCATGCTTCTCCCAGAAATAGGCGCGCCCGCCGGGCTTGTCGCGTGCCTCGACGATGGTCGTCTCGACCCCCGCCGATTGCAGCCGGATCGCCAGCGCGAGCCCGCCGAACCCGGCGCCGACGACGATCGCGCGGTTCATGCGTGCTTCCGGCGCAGCGCCGCGACCGCGCGGCCGACCGGCACCGGGGGCTTTCCGCTCAGCACGCGGGCCTTGTCCATCACGCTCGATCGTCCGGCATAGAAACGTCCTATAAGGCCGGGACCCAATCGGTAAAAGCGTTCGAGGATACGATAACGCTCCGCGGGTTCGGCAGCGCGGAACAGCATCGTGTTCAGCATGCGGTAAAAGGCGCGGTCGGCCCAGGCGCGGCTGGCCATGCCGTGGGTGAGGTCGAGCAACGCGGGAGTCGACAGGTCGCTCTGCGCGGCGATGCGGATCGCGAGCCGGATCGCGTCGGGCAGCGAATAGCCGGTGGTCGGATGAAACAGCCCGGCGCGCAACCCGGCCTTGGGCAGCCGTACGCCGCCCGCGCGCCAGAAGGCGTCGAAATCGCCCCCGATCGCGACCGGCAGCGCGCCGGTTTCCTCGCGCGCGACGGCTTCGGTCACCCAGCCCTTGCCGATCGCATAATCGTGGATGCGATCGATCATCGCGTTGCGGTCGATCGCCGGCGTGTCGCTGTAATAGGTATCCTCGACGAACATCCGCGTCGCGGTGAACGGCAGGCAATAGACGAAGCGATAGCCGTCGATCTGCTCAACCGTCGCGTCCATGATCGTCGGCCGCGTCACCTCGTGCGGCTCGGCGAGCAGCAATTCGCGCCCGACGAATTTCTGCCAGCCGAGCTCGAGCATCGACATGTCGCCGGGCCCGCGCGCGTCGATGATCCCCTTGGCCTCGATGCGATCGCCGCTCGCCAGCACGACGGCGGTGGTGCCAACCCCCAGCGCTTTCTCGGCGATGAGCTGCCCGGGCGCCAGGCTCGCGCGCACCACGCGGTCGAACCGCTCGGACTCGATCGAGTAGTAACTCGTGTCGAGCGTCCGCGCGTGCTCCGGAAAGGCGACATCGTAGCCGCGCCAGCCGTACGAGACGAGCGGTGCCGCGAGCCAGCGATCCTCGCGCGCGATGTCGCGGGTGAAGAACGACCAGACATGGTCGCCGCCCAGCCGCGGGCTCGCCTCGATCAGCCTGAGGTCGAGGTCGGGGCGCTTGCGGCGGAGCGCCAGCGCGATCAGTCCGCCGGCCAGCCCGCCGCCGACGATCGCAAGGTCACACTCAATTCGGCCTGCCATGGCGAATCGCTACCCGTTTTGGACGGGAGCGCAACCCTTTGGGCCCGGCGGGCGAAATCCCCTGTGGACAGCTTGCCCGATTGGACAGGGGACGGACCCTGATCAGGCCGCCTGGCGAAGCGGCATCTCGGTCGCCATCGCCGCGGCGACCGACGGCCGCGCGCGGGTCGCGTCGCGCCACGCCCTGAGCGCCGGCCAGCCGTCGAGGCTCAGCCCGGCATATTCGGTCCAGTTGAGCACCGCGAGCAGATAGGCGTCGGCGACCGAGAAGCCATCGAGCAGATATCGGCGCCCGGTCAGATGCGCCTCGAGCAATCCGAAGCGCTTGTCGACCAATTGCCGCGACCAGTCGCGCGCGCCCTCGGTCGAGGCCTTCGACATCAACGGCGCGAACACGCCCTTGTGGATTTCGGTCGAGATGAAGTTGAGCCATTTGGTCAGCTCGTAGCGCTCGCGCGTGTAGGGCGGGGGCGCCAGCACGCCCTCGGCGGCGAGGTCGGCGATATAGGTCAGCACCGCCGGCCCCTCGGTCAGGGTGACGATGCCTGCTTCCATCGCGGGCACGTAGCCCATCGGGCTGATGTCGGTGAAGGCGCGCCCGTCGGGCAGGTCGGCGCCCGGCGAAACCTGGATGAAATCGGCGTCGAGTTCGGCCTCGTTGATCGCGATCCGCGTCGCCAGGCTGCATGCGAACGGGATGAAATAGAGCTTCATGGCATCCTCCTGGAGCGTGATTTGATTTTTATACTATTTCGCATAAATTAGACCTTGGTCAAGGATTCTTTGCGAATTGGTACAAAATTCAGACGAGATGCCGCGCCGCCGCGGCCGTCCGCGCAGCTTCGATCCCGGTGAAGTCCTGGGCGCGGCGAGCGAGCGGTTCCGCACGCGCGGCTATGCCGCGACCTCGCTCGACGATCTGGTCGACGCGACCGGGCTGCAGCGCCCGAGCCTCTACGCCGCGTTCGGCGACAAGCGCGCCATCTATCTCGCGGCGCTCGACCGCACGATCGAGCGCGCCGCGCGCGGCTTCGACCAGCTGATCGCCGCCAACCTGCCGCTGCGCGAGAGCCTCCAGGCGATGTTCCGCGCGATCATCGACGGGTACCTGACCGGCGAAACCGGGCCGTCGGGTTGCATCATGGTCTCGACCTCGGCGGCGAGCGCGGTCGACGATGCCGAGATCCGCGACCGGCTCGCCGCGTTCCTCCAGCTCGAAGACGACAAGGTCGAGCAATTGCTGATCGCACGCGGCGACCCGCGGGCGCACGCCCATGCCCGTCTCGCCACCGCCACCATCCATTCGCTCAGCGTCCGCGCCCGCGCGGGCGCCCCTCGCGCAGATCTCGACGCGTTGGCGGCGGCATGCGTCGAGACGATCGCCGGGTGACGCGCGGCCGGTGCGCGGCTAGCCTCGCGGCATGATCCGCCGCTCCCTGCCGGTCGACCGATGCGCGCTGTCGGTCGCAATCCTCTTCATCGCCCTGTTCGCCGTGATCGAAATCGCCTGGGGGCGTCCGCCGATCTGTCCGTGCGGCCATATCGCCTTGTGGGCCGGCAATCCCGCCAGCCCGGAGAACAGCCAGCAGCTCAGCGACTGGTATTCGCTCAGCCACATCATCCACGGCTTCCTGTTCTACGGCCTGTTGTGGCTGGTGCTGCCCGATCGTGCGCGACGCTGGGCGCTGCCGCTCGCGGTGCTGATCGAGGGCGGCTGGGAATTGCTCGAGAATTCGCCGATCATCATCGACCGCTACCGCGCCGCGACCATTGCGGTGGGTTATTCGGGCGATTCGATCCTCAATTCGATGAGCGACATCGCCATGATGATGCTCGGCTTCGCGATCGCGCGGCGGCTGCCGCCCTGGGCGACGGTCGCGCTGGCGATCTTCTTCGAGCTGCTCGCGCTCGCGGTGATCCGCGACAATCTGACGCTCAACGTGCTGATGCTCGCCTGGCCGATCGACGCGATCCGGACGTGGCAGGCGGGCGGGTAGGGAGCGACTCAGGTCCGCTATTGTCCTCCCCCCGTTCGTGCTGAGCTTGTCGAAGCACGGTGGCTCGGGCTCGCGCGCCACATAGGTGCCCTTCGACAAGCTCAGGGCGAACGGTTCTTTGAAAGAGGCCGAGTTAAGATGACCGGCCCGCCCAGAGAGTCTAGGATGCCCTGGTGACCGCCACGCTCGCCATCATCCTTTCCGCGCTCGCGATGACGCTGATCGTCGGGTTCCGCTATCTGATCAGCAGCGGCGGGTTCGCGCTGGCGACGCGCGCAGTGCGGCCGGGCCTCTACACCGGGCTCGACAAGCAGATCCGGCGCGAGATCGCGTGGAGCCTCGCCTCCGCCGCGATCTACGGCGTGCCGGCCGGGATAGTCGCCTGGGGATGGCAGAATCGCGGCTGGACGCGGATCTACACCGACCTCCATGCCTTGCCGCTCTGGTACCTGCCGCTCTCCGTCCTGCTTTACTTGGCCGTGCACGACACCTGGTTCTACTGGACGCATCGCTGGATGCACCGGCCGGGGCCATTCCGGCTCGCGCATGCCGTCCACCACGCCAGCCGCCCGCCGACCGCCTGGGCGGCGATGGCGTTCCATCCGATCGAGGCGCTGACCGGGGCCATCGTCATCCCGGCGCTGGTGTTCGTCATTCCGATCCACGTCGCCGCTTTGGGCTTCGTCCTCGCGATCATGACGATTATGGGGGTCACCAATCACATGGGCTGGGAGATTTTCCCCCGGTTCATGTGGCGGGGACCATTGGGAGCGTGGCTGATCACCGCCAGCCATCATCAACGGCATCATGCCGAATACAGGGGCAATTATGGGCTCTATTTCCGTTTCTGGGACCGGGTCTGCGGGACCGATCGGGGGATCGGCGGGTTCGCGGATGGCGAAAGGCGGCGCGCTGCTCCTGCTCGGCGCGCTGCTGCCGGCGGCGGCGGCGGTGCCGGTCACCAGCCTTGAGATCGACGTCGGCGGACTGCGCTCGGCCAAGGGGCTGATCCGGATCTGCCTGACCACCGACCCAAAGAACTTCCCCGCCTGCGTCGACGACAAGGACGCGGTGAAGAGATCGGTGCCGGCGGCGCAGCACGTCATCCGCTTCGACGGCCTGGCGCCGGGCAATTACGCCGCCGCGCTGATCCACGACGAGAATTCGAACGCCAAGCTCGACACGCTGATGGGGATCCCGCGCGAAGGCTTCGGGTTCAGCCGCAACCCGCGCATAGGCTTCGGTCCGCCGCGCTTCTCGGCGGCCGAATTCGCGCTCGGCAGCGTGGCCGAAAAACAACAGGTAACGATGCGCTACCTTTTGTAAGGACACAAAGGCACATGGGGGCGTTGCTTGACCCAAACGTCACCCGATCGGAGCCTGCCCTCGTGCGTCTTGTCCTGCTCGTCCCCGCCCTGTTCCTCGCCGTGCCCGCGTTCGCGCAGGATAGCGGCACCCCACCGCCGCCCAAGGACGACACGGCGATCGACACCGGGAAGGACCATGTCACGATCGGCGTCGGTGCCGGCTACATGCCCGATTACGAAGGCGCCGATCATTACGGCATCTCGGCGGTGCCGGTGGCGATCGGATCGGTGTCGGGGTTCAATTTCCAGCTGATCGGCAATCGCGCCTCGGTCGACCTCATTCCCAACAAGCCCGGCCCAACCTGGGACCTCCAGCTCGGGCCGGTCGCGGTACTCGATCTCAACCGCTCGGTGCTGTCGTATATCGACGATCCCCGCGTCCGCGCGCTCGGCAGCGTCAGCCGCTCGCTCGAGGTCGGCGGCTATGCCGGGATCGGCAAGACCGGCGTGATCACCAGCGACTACGACCAGCTCGCGGTGTCAGTGAGCTATAGAAAAGGAGTGATCGGCGATCAGCGCGGCGCGATCTGGTCGCCGACGATCAGCTATCTGACCCCGCTCAGCCGCAAGGCGGCGGTGGGGCTGTTCGGCTCGGCCGAACATGCCGACCGCCGATACGGCCAGGCCTATTTCGACGTGTCGGCGGCGGGCAGCCTCGCCAGCGGCCTGCCGCAATTCGCCACGCGCGGCGGCTGGAAGAGCTGGACCGCGGGCGGCTTCGTCACCGTCGCGCTGACCGGCAATTTGCTCCACGGCTTCAAGCTGGTCGCGGGCGGCAGCTACAAGCGCATGCTCAACGACTTCGCCGACTCGCCGATCGTCTCGATCGCGGGCGACCGCAACCAGTGGCTGGGCGGCGCGGGGATTGCGTATACGTTCTGAAGCGGGCGGCTTCGGATTGCGTCAGCAATCCGAAGACTCGCCACGGCGGCCAGCGGCCGGTGCGCAGCGCCGGACGTCTGACGTCGTGGTCGACCTTCATTCGAGATTCCGGGGGCTTCTGCCGCGCCCGATCCCATACTAGGCTCGGGCCGAGGGGCGCAGATGGCATATCGCAACGAGGCACGGCGGATCGGCGGCTGGCTGCTGGTTTTCTTGATCTTCTATTGCATCCTCGCGCCCCTGGCCGGGATCCTTGCCTGTTCCGGCCCCGCATGGCGTTCATGGGGCAATCGCCAGCGTTGGCCACGCTTCGCATCGTCACCGCAGCGAAATCATCCTTGAGGTCGCGGTCGAGCTTTTCGTTGGGTATCGCCTATGCCGTGTCTTCACCCCGGGAAGCGTCCGGATCGCGATTGCGGCGCTGTGGCTATCGGGCCCGGTAACGATGATTGCGGGGATCGTCGGCAGGCACATGGTGTTCCACTCGAACCCGCCGCTCTGGAACCCCGTCGTTCTCTGGACTGGGGTTGAGATACTGTTCTTCGCTGGCGGCTGGACGGCCTATTTCCAGCTCTCGTCGCGCGTCGCCAACACCTATTATTACTTGGACGATGACAACGGGCTGCAAGCGGCCTTCGCCTGACCCCTTTCCACAACGCCTGCCGTCGGACTAAGCCTGATTCGTGAGACGCTCTTGGCTCCATTGGCCCGCATTGGGGATTGCCGCTCTGGGTGCTGTGGTCGTTCCGCTCGAGGCGTTTTCAAGCTCCGTGCGCGATACAGTCGTTGGCCCGTTGACGCTAGTCGAAGTCGCCGTCGCGATTCTCCTGTTCTTGCGGATTCTGCTCGACGTTCGGCTTCGCCGAAGCATCGCGGCGCTCAACAGGCAACTCCAAGGGGATCAGCCTTTTCGCCAACCCCGGATACGTCTTTTTGACCCTGAATGGGGTTTGTTCGGATGGCGCGGCGGCGGTCTGCCCCTGGCGATCGTCCGCGCTATCCTGCTGGTCGAGTTCGTCATCACTGGCTTCCTGATGAACGCGTTCGGCAACGGACCGGTATATCTGGCGTGCTCGGCCGTTTTCGTAGCGGTGCTGTTGTCGATGCTCTACGCCGGCATCACGGGTGCAGCGGAACGGGCAGAGACGTCGGCCTAAATCGTCGTGAAGGTTCGCCGGATAGCGTCGACCGGTGACGGTCGAGTGAGACCGGGTGAGGAACACGCACCCCACAACCCCTTCCCTTCCCCGCCACAAGCGCCTAGCGTGCCCGCCATCCCCGGGGGAGCGCCGATCCGCGCTTGAGAGGAGGGCAGGAGCCCTCGACCCGTCGAACCTGATCCGGTTGAGACCGGCGGAGGGAGTGGGCGGTTTTCTTTCCGAAATCCGTGACCTCGCTCCGACATAGGAGTGAGTTTGCATGGCCGACATCCCCGCGCGTACCGAAATCGGCGTGACCACCGGCCCCATCCGGGGCAGCCGCAAGATCCATGTCGGTCCCTTGAAGGTCGCGATGCGCGAGATCGACCTTGAGCCCGGCTGCGGCGAGCCGCCGCTGCGCGTCTATGACACCTCAGGCCCCTACACCGACCCGGCGGCCAAGATCGACATCCAGGCCGGCCTGCCCAACCTCCGCCGCCCGTGGATCGAGGCGCGCGGCGACGTCGAGAGCTATGACGCGCGTCATATCAAGCCCGAGGATAACGGCCAGCTGGGCCCCGACCGCTCGGGCGGCGTCGATCCCTTCCCCAACGTGGTCAAGCGCCCGTTGCGCGCCAAGCCGGGGATGAACGTCAGCCAGATGCATTATGCCCGCCGCGGCATCATCACCCCCGAGATGGAATATGTCGCCGAGCGCGAGAACCTCGGCCGCGCCCGCCTCGCCGAGTATGTCCGCGACGGCCACGACTGGGGCGCCGCGATCCCCAATTACGTCACCCCCGAATTCGTCCGCGACGAAATCGCGCGCGGCCGCGCGATCATCCCCAACAACATCAACCACCCGGAAAGCGAGCCGATGGCGATCGGCCGGAACTTCCTCGTCAAGATCAACGCCAATATCGGCAATTCGGCGGTCGCCTCCAACGTCGCCAGCGAAGTCGACAAGATGGTCTGGTCGATCCGCTGGGGCGCCGACACGGTCATGGACCTGTCGACCGGGCGCAACATCCACGACACGCGCGAGTGGATCATCCGCAACTCGCCGGTGCCGATCGGCACCGTGCCGATCTATCAGGCGCTGGAGAAGGTCGGCGGCGTGGCCGAGGACCTGACCTGGGAGATTTTCCGCGACACCTTGATCGAACAGGCCGAACAGGGCGTCGACTATTTCACCATCCACGCCGGCGTCCGCCTGCCCTATGTCCCGCTGACCGCCAAGCGCGTCACCGGCATCGTCAGCCGCGGCGGGTCGATCATGGCGAAATGGTGCCTGTCGCACCACAAGGAGAGCTTCCTCTACGAGCGCTTCGACGAGATCACCGAGATCATGAAGGCGTACGACATCGCCTATTCCTTGGGCGACGGCCTGCGCCCCGGCTCGATCGCCGACGCCAATGACGAGGCGCAGTTCGCCGAGCTCTACACCCTGGGCGAGCTGACCAAGCGCGCCTGGGCGCAGGACGTCCAGGTGATGATCGAGGGCCCCGGCCACGTGCCGATGCACAAGATCAAGGAGAATATGGACAAGCAGCTCGAGGCGTGCGGCGAGGCGCCCTTCTACACGCTCGGGCCGCTGACCACCGACATCGCGCCGGGCTACGACCATATCACCAGCGGCATCGGCGCCGCGATGATCGGCTGGTACGGCACGGCGATGCTTTGCTACGTCACGCCCAAGGAGCATCTCGGCCTGCCCGACCGCGACGACGTGAAGGTCGGCGTGGTGACGTACAAGCTGGCCGCGCACGCGGCGGATCTGGCGAAGGGCCACCCGGCCGCCAAGATGCGCGACGATGCGCTCAGCCGCGCGCGCTTCGAGTTCCGCTGGCGCGACCAGTTCAACCTGTCGCTCGATCCCGACACGGCGGAGCAGTATCACGACCAGACCTTGCCCGCGGAAGGCGCCAAGACCGCGCATTTCTGCTCGATGTGCGGGCCGAAATTCTGCTCGATGAAGATCACGCAAGAGGTGCGCGACTTCGCGGCGAAGCAGAATTCGGCGCCGGAGACGTTCATTGCGGCCGAGGAGGCGGAAGCCGGGATGGCGAAGATGAGCGACTTGTACAACGAGACGGGGCGGGAATTGTACATGGGTGCTGGGGGGCGGGAGCACGACTGAGCACAAGCGCAACCATTTTAGCAGGAAGCTAAGTAGGTATTACATCGCCCTATCGCCAAGGAATCGTCGCGTGCAATGCGAGCATACTTCGATCGACTGATTTGCTGGCCTTTTGCTGGCGTCGCTTTAAGCAGCCTCTTGGCATTGGGGGGAGGTTGCAGCAAGCGCAGCGCCTCCTCAGTCGATGCCCATTCGCTTTTAGGGGTCATATTTTTATCCCGTGCGCGCGGGCGTTAGCTATGAGAATCGCGGTTTCTTGATCGATATATACGAGAATTCGAGTGTTAATTTCCTGTTTTTGCTTCTTTTGATCGTCAGTTAATGTAGTTCGCTTACGCCAATATTGCCGATATTCCTGCTCTTCAGGGAGGCTTATAACCCCCCTTTCTCGGAAGAGCTCTAAGGCTGCTGGGTTGAGTGATTTTTGAATGTCGTGGCGTAATCGCTTTATTACAGAAAATATTCGATTGGACATGAGTCTGAGAAATCGTTTAACGCAGACATTGCCAACCTCGGTCTTATTTGCATTTTTCCGGTTTCGAATCACACAAATCTGATGAATTGGAGAATGTTCGCATTCGCAAGAGCGATCGCTAGGATCGTCATATACGAAGAATAGCTCCCATTCGGCCTTTGCTTCGTCCCAATCGGACGAGGTGCTAAGCTTCAAGATAGCAGCTTTAAATTTAGCCTCATTGTGGCCGCCCCCGGTCATAACCCCCTCCTAAGAAAACTTTCGGTACTCGCGCTTCGAGAACAGGAATGTTGCGTAGCTTCAATGGCGTTGGTTAACAGAACTATTTGGTCCAAATTGGGTTGATCGAAACTAATGCTTCACCTGATCAAAAAGCCTTGATCATCCGTGATTAAGACCAAGTGACCCGCTTTCTACGTCGGCAAGCTTGGCGTCGACTTCGTCGAGGACACATATCAACCCGAGCAGGACAAACGCTGGGTGACGGTCCAGCGGCCGGACACAGTGGCGGATGCGACGACCACTCTGCTAGTAGGGGCATCGAATGAGCATCAGACCGGCTATATTTGCGATCCGGCGCACCCGTTAGGTAAGGCGGACCTGAAAGCCGGATCGATCCCGAGGAGCAGCATTGGTGACCGACCCGTCCACCTTCCACGCAATCCGGCATCGCAGTCTGGCCGCGGCGGGATTGGGTCGCTCGGGGGTCGGGGCGACGCTGATGGGCGATACGCTGGTCCTGCGCGGCGCGGCTGATCAGCAGCTGATCGTGCCTGTCGCGACGATCAATCGGCTGCGCTTCGGCTATGAAGAGAATCGCTATGCCGGCGACCTCTACCGTATAAGCTCTGGACCGGCGAAACCGCCCACCCGCTGACGCTCGCCACAATCCATAGCAGCGAAGCCGATTATGCCACGATCGCCCGCGCGCTCGCCGCGACGGTCGAGCGCGCACGTGGCCCCGGTGCGATCGAGGGCGGTCTCGGCTGGTTCGCCGCGCTCATCTTCCCGTTGTGGTTGGTCGTGGGGTTCACCTTCGCGGCGGTCGCCGTTTACGTGGATGCGGGGCAGCGGAACGGCGATTCGTTCCTGACCGTCGCGCTGATGGAGGCGGCGATCGGCGTGCCGATCATCGGCCTGATCATGATCCTGTTCTTCTGCCCCTATCGACCGCAGCGGCTGAAGAACTTGGCTGCCCTCGACCGGTTTCTGCCGGGGCGGCCCAGGCTCAGGCTCTGGGGGAAGCGCGCGGCTGCGTCCTGATCCGCGCCGGTTCGCGCGCGGCGATCGTCCCAAGGGCCGAGGCAGTCGGTATCGACACCGGCGACGGTCCCGAGCAACGGAAGACCCATGCCCCACCTAGCCCATATCGCCCTCATCGTCCGCGACTATGACGAAGCGCTCGCCTTCTACGTCGGCAAGCTCGGCTTCGCCCTCGTCGAGGACAGCTACCAGCCCGAGCAGGACAAGCGCTGGGTGACGATCCGGCCGCCGGCTGCCGGCGCGAACGCCACGACGATCCTGCTCGCGCGTGCTTCGACCGGGCATCAGGCGGAATATGTCGGGGATCAGGCAGGCGGGCGAGTGTTCCTGTTCCTCGCCACCGACGATTTCGAGCGTGACCGTGCCGCCTTCACTGCTGCTGGGGTGGAGTGGGTGCGGGCGCCGGCGACGTACGATTATGGCCGGGTAGCGGTGTTCAAGGATCTTTACGGCAACCTTTGGGACCTGGTGCAGTTCGCAGCCGGGCATCCCAACGCCGCATGATGATTTGATGGGTGAGTCATTCCTTGTCTTCCTAATTAAGCCCCCGCCCGAGGTGGCGGACGAGATCGATTTCGTGCGGCGCAAGCTCGGACTTTATCGCGGCTATTCAACCGATCGCCTTCATATCACCATCCAGCCACTCGGCCTTCGCCGCGATTTGTCCGACAATGCGATCTTGCTAGCCCGCGCAGCGGCGGATGCACTCGTACATCCGCCATTCCATGTCGCCTTCGACCAAGTGAATGGTGGAAAGCTGGAAGGAAGCGAGCCCATTCGCGGATTTCTCGCTTTTCGCGCTGCGTTCCAAAAGGCCATGTCTACGCGCATGTCGTACCGGAAGCATCGCACGCCGCCGCACGTTACCCTCGTCTATAAGCGCCTGTCTGGATCCCGTCGGATCGACACGATCAGCTGGCTCGTCGAAGAGTTCCTGTTGATCGAAAGCATACAAGGAGAAGGTCGGCACATCGAACGGGGTCGCTGGCAACTACAGTTCTAGTGGTCGCCACGACCGGACCCAACCTGTCATGCCGGCCTTGTCCCGGCATCCACGGAGCCGCACGCCCTTCAGTCCGAGGCACGGTGGACCCCGGCACAAGGCCGGGGTGACGGTTTAGGCTGTGTGGCAGAGAGCTCCGCTCCTAGCCGAACCGTGTTCCCAGCTGAACCGTTCCGCCCCCGGCGCGTTTCTCTCCGCGAGCGGGTTCAGGAGAAACGCCAATGCGCCTGTTGTTGCTCACCCTTGCGCTACTCCCCGCCACGGCGATCGCGCAGGACGCCCCCTCGGCTCCGCCCGCCCTCGGGGTCGCGGTCGAGACGGTCGGGCTCAACCCCGGTGAGGCCAAGACCTTCGTGCTGCGCCCCGGCGGCCACCACCAATTGCTCGTTCCTGCGGCGGTCGACGACCAGGGCGCGATCACCGTGAGCTATACCGACAACGGCGGAAAATCGGCGATCACGGTCACCAGTGGGCTCGCGCCGATGACCTACAAGGTACTGTCAGATCCCAACGGCAGCGGCGGCTATGTCCAGGCGGGCACCTTCACGATGCGCGGCAACGGCAACGCGACCACCGAGACGTTCGACCACAGCCTCGGCGCGATCACCGTCGGCGAGTTCACGCCTGTGGGGTGAGCAGGCATCGTGCGGAAAAGTGGGTGCCGGTTTTCCGCCTCAAGCGATGCGCCCACAAATAGGCCCGGCGGATGGCCCGCGTCAGAGCCCCTTGCGCCCGAACCCGCGCACGACGGGCGCGGCGGCAACCGACTGGGGTTGATAGGAAGGCCTGGGCGCCGAGGCAGAACCTGACGCCACCGCCTGGTTCTCGATCTCGGCGAGCCGGGCGCTGACCCGCGATTCGAACGGATCCGCACTGGCGATCGCGAGTGGCTGACGCGTGCGCCGGCCGAGCATCGGCGACAGCATCGCGCGCACCGCGGCACGCGTCATCAGCCGCAGTATCAGAAGGAAGCCGAACACGAAAATGGCGAGGACGATGCCGGTCGCGCCCGATCCGCGCCTCGCCGCGGGACGATCGGGGGCGGGTTGCCCGGCCATCGGCTCGCCATTGCCGTCGCGCGCCGCGTCGCCGCTGCCGCCGGCCGTGGCGGGCCGCGTCGCGACGGGCGGGACATAATCCTTGGTCGGGTCCTCGCCCAACGCCATCGTCACCATGCTGAGCTTGTCGGCGTCGAGCTTGATGTAGCGATCATCGTGATAGAGCACGAAGCCCTGACCGGTGCGCGCGACGTCGGCGCCGTTCACCCGCTCGGTCGAATAGAGATAGCCGAGATCGTAAAATTGCCCGTCATGCTCGAACGGATCCTCGTTGGGGAGGTCGCGGACTAGGTCGATCTTGGCGTCGGTCGGCATGCGGAAATTGTTCGCCGCCATCGCGGGCGCGGCGGTGAGCAGGAGCACGGTCAGCGCTCCCAGCGGCCGGAACGATCGGATCATCTCTCATCCCCATAAGATCGGTCGATCAGGGGGCGGGGTAGCTGAAGCGGGTAAAGATAGATTGAAGCTGACCGGATCGGGCTGCGACCGTTCAGGCGACCGGCATGAATTCCCTCTCCCTGCGGGAGAGGGAGGGAGCCGCCGAAGGCGGCGGAAGGGTGAGGCCGGGGCCATGGCTTCTTGCCTGCCCCCACCCTTCCCACGCGGCTGCGCCGAGCGGGGCCCAGCCTCTCCCGGCGGGAGAGGAGGGCAGCTGCGTCCGCTCCCAACGAAAAAGGGGCGCCCGGACCTGCCGGACGCCCCCTTCTTCGAACCCGGATTCCGCTTAGAAGCGGACGCCGATACCCGTCGCAACGTGGCGGCGCTGCAGATTGATACCGTAGAAGCTACCGTAATCGGCATAGCTCATTTCGGCCATCAGATAGACGTTTTTGCTGACGTTGACGTCGACGCCGAGCGCACCCTGCACGCCATCCTTGTTGGCGTCGGCCGAGACGCCGCCGCTGGTGGCCTTGAAGCTGATGCGGGCATAGCCGGCCTTGGCGTAGAGCACGACCTTGGGCGCGACGATGAAGCCGAGGCGGCCGCCGGCACCGAAATTGCCGTTCTCTTTGAGGCAGTCGCCGCCGTCGCACAGCGACACGCTCGAACCTTCATAGACCGCATAGGCACCGATCGTGACCTTCTTGACGCGGAAGTCGAAGCCGGCTTCACCGCCATACGACACCGCGCTGCCGATCTTGTAGATGTCGTTGTCGTCGCTGATGGTCGGCGTCTCATAGCCAAGACGCGCTTCGAGGCGGACGCCCGACAGCTTGGCGTCGTCGGTCTTATCCTGCGCGAACGCAACACCCGGGACGCACGCCATCAGCGCGGCGAGCGCAACATATTTCTTCATGGATTTCCCCCACACTCTCTGGTGTTCAAATCGGCATTCCGCCAGGAAGGCGGGCCGGGGCGTGTTGCTAGATTAGGGCACCCTTGCTGTCCAGTGGGAATGTTTGTTTTTTACCCATAATGGATCAGGTTCAATAGGTTGTTCCGTCCCCGCAGCCATCGGCCCGCGTGCCGTACGCCGTGGTGCCCGCGGCGCGCGCGTCAGATCCAGCCCGGCGCGTGGACGATCTCGAGCTTCAGACCGTCGGGATCGGCGAAGAACACAGCGTAATAATCGCCCGAATATTGCGGATAATGCGCCGGTGGGTCGAGCACGGGGATGCGGTGTTCGACCAGCAGATCGTGCGCCGCGTCGACCGCCGCGCGGCTCTCGACCCGCCAGGCGAGGTGGTGCAGCCCGGGCGCGTAGCGGTCGTGCCCGCCGCCGCTGGTCGCGGCCCGGATGCCGATCGACACGCCGAACGGCTCGCGCCCCCGCAAATCCCATTCGCAGCCGTCGGGCCGGTCCGTGACCATCGTATAGCCGAGGAATTCGAGCACCGGACCATAGACGCGCTTCGCCGCGGCGACGTCGGCGACGCTCAGGTCGATATGGTGGAGGGCGCCGCGATTGGCCTGGGCATCCGACATGATTCGACTCCGTCAGTATAAGAACATATCATGAACATATCACCCGATTCGGAGGACCGCCATGCTCGTGCAAACGCTTCATCGTCTGTTCTTCGCCATCAAGCCCGCGATGCATGCGATTCCCGCGATCGAGGCGGCGCGGCGCAATCATTGTCCGGGGCGCCCGGTCAGGAGCGAGCATCTCCACGTCACGATGGAAATTTTCGACGACCGGATCGGCCTGCCCGAAATGCTCGTCGACCGCCTCATCGGAATAGGGAACGACATCGACATGCCCGGGTTCCTGCTGTCGATGGGGCGCGTGGTCGGGACGACGCGATCGGTGGCGCTGCGCCCCAATGGGCGCTCGACCGGGCTGGCGGTGCTCCAGCGCGCGATCCGCGAGCGTGTGACCGATGCCGGGCTCGCCCCGCGCGCCGGCTGGACCTTCAACCCGCACATGACGCTCGGCTATCGCGACGATGTGGCCTTCGCCCGCGCGATCGACCCGATCCTGTGGCAGGTCGAGGAACTGGTGCTGATCCACAGCCATGTCGGCGAAACGCGCCACGACGTGATTGGCCGCTGGGCATTGTCGCCCGAGCTTCCGCTGTTCCAGTGAGGTGCGGGATCAAATCCTCCCCGGAACGGGGAGGGGGACCGCTCGCGAAGCGAGTGGTGGAGGGGGCCCTCCACTCACTAGCCTCCCAGCCTGTTGCTCGTTGGTCGCCGGCCCCCTCCACCAAGCCGCTGCGCGTCTTGGGCCCCCTCCCCGTTCCGGGGAGGATTTGGAGCGCGGAACCGCCAATCAGCCGATCGCCGGCAACGCCCAGTCGATCGGCTTCTCGCCGTGCGCCTCCAGGAACGCATTGGCCTTGGAGAAATGGCGGCAGCCGAGGAAGCCGGTATGCGCCGATAGCGGAGAGGGATGCGGTGCGCGCAGCACGAGATGGCGACCGCCGCGCTCGGTCGAGTCGACGAATGCCGCCTTCTTCTGCGCATGGCTGCCCCACAGCATGAACACGACCGGCTTCGCGCGCGCATTGACCAGCCGGATCACGGCGTCGGTGAAACGCTCCCAGCCGCGCCCCTGATGCGACGCCGCCATCCCCATCTGCACGGTCAGCACCGCGTTGAGCAGCAGCACGCCCTGTTCGGCCCAATGTTCGAGGAAGCCGTGCCGCGCGGGCGGGATGCCGAGGTCGGAATCCATTTCCTTGTAGATGTTGACCAGGCTCGGCGGGGTGCGCGTCCCCGGCTTGACCGAGAAGCACAGGCCATGCGCCTGGCCGGGGCCGTGATAGGGATCCTGCCCCAGGATGACGACACGGACATCGTCGAGCGGGGTCAGGTCGAGCGCGCGGAACCACTCCGGGCCCCGGGGGAAGATCGCCTTGCCCGCCTCTTTCTCGGCGACCAGGAAGGCGCGCAGCGTCGCCATATAGTCACTGGCGAACTCACCGCGCAGCGGCTCGAGCCAGCTCGGGTGGAGTTTGGGCTCGCTCATCGCCGCGCCTCAGGCCGGATGCCTGACCAATGCCTGGTACTCGGGGTGGCGCTCGATGAACGCCTTCACGAATGGGCAGATCGGGATGACGTTGAGCCCGCGGTCGCGCGCCGAATCGAGCGCGGCGCGGATCAGCTTGGAGCCGACGCCGCGCCCTTCGAGCTTCTTGGGGACGAGCGTGTGGGTGAAGGTGATCGTGTCGCCCTCGAGCTGGTAGGCGGCGATCGCGCGATGGCCGTCGACTTCGAGCTCGAATTCGTTCTCGGCTCGATTGTCGGTGACGGTGTTCTCGCCCATGCTTGTTCTCCGCTAGCTGCAAGCCCCGCTTAACGGTAGCACCGGAGCATGCAAGCCAACCGCCGCACCGTCCTCGCCGCCATCGCCGCGATGCCATTGGTCGGGGCGGCACCGGCGGGCCGCAATCGCGTCGTGCTGCTCGGCACAAAGGGTGGGCCGACCCCGGCGCCCGGCCGCGCCGAGCCCGCCACGCTCATCGAGATCGACGGCCGCGCCTGGGTGGTCGATTGCGGCAATGGCGTCGCCAACCAGCTCGCCAAGGCCGGGATGCCGCTCGACCGGCTGGCTCGAATTTTCGTCACGCACAACCATAGCGACCATGTCGCCGATGTCGGCAATCTGATCGAGATTGCCTGGTCGTCGGGACTGAAGACGCCGGTCACCGTCCACGGCCCGCCGCCGATCCGCCAGATCGTCCGCGATCAGCTCGCTGCCTTGTCCTACGATGTCGCGGTGCGCATCCGTGAGGAGGGGCGCATCCCGCTCGACCCGCTGGTGTCGGTCGACGAACGCGCCAACCCCGGCCTCGTGCTGCGCGACGGTGGCACGACGGTGACCTCGGCGCTGGTCGATCACGAGACGGTGGCGCCGGCCTTCGCCTATCGCTTCGATACGCAGGGCCGCGCGATCGTGATCTCGGGCGACACGCGCTATTCGGACAGCCTCGTCCGGCTCGCCAGGGGCGCCGATCTGCTGATCCACGAAGCGATCTACGGCCCGGCGATCCCGCGCATGGCGGGCGAGAACGCCTCGACCCTCGCCGACCATCTGCGCCGCAGCCACACCTTGGCGGAACAGGTCGGGCTGGTCGCGGCGCGCGCGGACGTGAAGAAACTGGTCCTGTCGCATCTCGTCCCCGGCACAGGGGTGAGCGACGCGCAGTGGATCGCCGCCGTCCGCAGGAATTTCGCCGGACCGGTCGTCGTCGGTCGAGACTTGATGGAAGTCTGACGCGCGCATGGCTACATCCGCCCCCGTGATCGACCCGGCTTCCGTCCTCCATGCGACCTTCGGCTTCCCTGCATTTCGCGGTGTGCAGGAATCGGTGGTGTCGCGCGTGCTGGCGGGCGAGAACACGCTGGCGGTGATGCCGACCGGCGCGGGCAAGTCTCTCTGCTACCAATTGCCCTCGGTGATGCTCGACGGCACCTGCATCGTGGTCAGTCCGCTGATCGCCTTGATGCACGACCAGCTGCGCGCGGCCGAGGCGGTCGGCATCCGCGCCGCGACGCTGACCAGCGTCGACGAGAACCGGGCGGAGACGCGCGGGCGGTTCCTCGATGGCGAGCTCGACTTGCTCTACATCGCGCCCGAACGCGCTTCGGGCAGCGATTTTCGCGACCTGCTCGAACGCGGGCGCGTGGCGCTGTTCGCGATCGACGAGGCGCATTGCGTCAGCGAATGGGGGCATGATTTCCGCCCCGATTATCGCCTGCTGCGCCCGCTGCTCGACACGTTTCCCGGCGTGCCGCGGCTCGCGCTCACCGCGACCGCCGATGCGCATACTCGCGCCGACATCCTCGACCAGCTCGGCATTCCCCGCGACGGCCTGATCGTCGCCGGATTCGACCGGCCCAACATCCGCTACGCGATCAGCCCGCGCGACAACACCACGCGCCAGATCGCCGACCTGATCGCGGAGACGCCGGGCCCCGGGATCGTCTATGCCCAGACCCGCGCCGGCACCGAGAAGCTGGCCGAGGCGCTGGCCAAGACCGGCCGTCCGACGCGCGCCTATCATGCCGGGCTCGAACCGCAGATCCGCGCGCGCAACCAAGCCGATTTCGTCGCGTCGGAGGACATGGTGATCGTCGCCACGGTGGCGTTCGGCATGGGGATCGACAAACCCGACGTCCGCTTCGTCGCGCACGCCGGCCTGCCCAAGTCGATCGAGGCCTATTACCAGGAAACCGGCCGCGCCGGGCGCGACGGCGACCCGGCGATCGCGCATCTGTTCTGGGGCGCCGACGATTTCGCCCGCGCGCGCCAGCGGATCGGCGAGGTCGAAGCCGCGCGCCAGCCGGGCGAGCGCGTGCGGCTGAACGCGCTCGGCGCGCTGGTCGAGACCGCGCAATGCCGCCGCAAATTGCTGCTCGCGCATTTCGACGAGCGCGACGCGCCCGACCGCTGCGGCAATTGCGACAATTGCCTCGCCCCGCCCGCCGCGGTCGACGCCACCACGGTCGCGCAGAAATATCTCTCGGCGGTGTTCCGCACCGGCCAGACCTTCGGCAGCGGCTATGTCGAAGCGATCCTGACCGGCCAGTCGAGCGAGCGCAGCCTGATGAACGGCCACGAATCGCTCTCGGTGTTCGGCATCGTCGACGGCGAGGAAGCGGCCCTGCTGCGCCCGGTCGGCCGCGCGCTCCAGGTCCGCGATGCGCTGCGCACCAACCCGCATGGCGGGCTCGAGTTCGGGCCCGGCGCGCGCGCGATCCTGAAGGAAGGCGAGCGCGTCGAATTGATCGTCCCGCCCAAGCGCGAACGGCGCCGCCGCGGCGGCGCGGCGGGCGGCGGCACCAACCCGGTCGGCGATCCGCTGTTCGAGGCGCTGCGCGACAAGCGCCGCGAACTCGCCAAGGAGGCCAGCGTGCCGCCCTATGTCATCTTCCACGATTCGGTGCTGCGCGCGATGGCCGAGCTCAAACCGGGCAGTCGCACCGCGCTCGGCACGATTTCGGGCGTGGGCGAGCGCAAGCTCGAGGCTTATGGTGATGCCTTCCTGCAAGTCATCCGGGAAGCTGCGTGATTCTCTTTTCCCGGAAACGATGAGGTTCAACGACGATGATCCGCAAGGTTGACGATAGCATTTCGGTGGCGCCGCAGATTTCGGTCGAGGATGTGGCGACGATCAAGGCCGCGGGCTTCACGGCAATCGTCAACAATCGCCCTGACGAGGAGGAAGGCGGCCAGCCTGCGGGCGATGCGATCCGCGATGCCGCGCTGGCGGCGGGGCTGGCCTATGCCGCGATCCCGATCACGCATGCCGGGTTCAGCTATCCGCAGATCGAGGCGATGGCCGATGTGCTGGCCGGCGCCGATGGGCCGGTGCTCGCTTTCTGCCGGTCGGGAACGCGTTCGTGCAATCTCTGGGCGCTGGCGCAGGCCAGGAATGGCGCCAACGCCGACGAACTGATCGCGAAAGGCGCGGGCGCCGGCTACAATCTCGACGGCATCCGGCCGCTGCTCGACCAGTTGAAAGCCCAGGCATGACCCACGCCCAGTTGATCCAGCTTGCCGGGTCGATCGTCGCGATCCTCGCGCTCGCCGGGTTCGCGCGCTGGCTCAAGCTGGGCGAGAGCCGCATCGCCACCGCGGAGGATGCGCGCCGCTTCGCCGAGGAAGCGCTGGCCGGGTTCGACGGCGGGCGCGTGCTGCTGTCGGGCGACGGATGCGCGGCGCTGGTCGAGGGGCAAGGGACCGTCGCGGTGCTCAAGCGCCACGGCGCCAAGGTCGCGGTCAGGCGACTGGTGCCGCCGATCGAAGTCCATGAAGCGGTCGAAGGCGCGACGGTCGAGACCGGCGAGCGGCTGTTCGGACCCGTCACCTTGTTCGGCGTCACCGCCGATCAGGTTCGCGGCTTGGCAGCGCCACTGACACTCGTGTAAGCAACGCGGATTGATGGGGCAGAAGAGCCCCAGAGGATGTCGATGACCGCGCCACATTTGCCCGATATCGTCGCGCTCGCCGTACCCGGCTTCGTATTGCTGGTGCTGGCCGAGATGCTCGTCGCCTGGGCCAGGGACAAGAGCCGCTACGAGCCCAAGGATACGCTGACCAGCCTGGCGCTCGGCACCGGCAGCACGGTGGCCGGCGCGATCACCGCTGGCCTGATCTATGCGCTGGCGACCTGGCTCTACGGCCATTTCCGGATCGTGACCCTGCCCAATGCCTGGGCCTGGTATTGGTTCGCCCTGTGCTTCGTGATCGACGATTTCGCTTATTATCTGTTTCACCGCTCGGCGCATCGCGTGCGCTGGTTCTGGGCGAGCCACGTCATCCACCACAGCTCGCAGCATTATAACCTGTCGACCGCGCTGCGGCAGACCTGGACCGGGTTCATCTCGGTCGCCTTCATCTTCCGGCTGCCGCTGTTCCTGGTGTTCCCGCCCGCGATGGTGATCTTCGTCGGCGGGGTGAACCTGATCTACCAGTTCTGGATCCATACCGAGGTGATCGGCCGCATGCCGCGCTGGTTCGAGGCGGTGATGAACACGCCGTCGCACCACCGCGTCCACCACGCGACCAACCCGCGCTACCTCGACAAGAATTACGCCGGCGTGTTCATCGTCTGGGACCGCTGGCTCGGGACGTTCGAGCCCGAGCGTGACGACGAGGCGCCGCGTTACGGCATCGTCAAGAACCTCGGCAGCTTCAATCTGGTCTGGGCGGCGTTCCACGAATGGGTGGGGATCGCCAAGGATGTATGGGCGGCGCCGGGGCTCAAGGCCAAGTGGAATTACATCGCCAAGCCGCCGGGCTGGAGCCACGACGGCAGCCGTGAGACATCGGAAACCATCAAAGAGCTCTGGGAACAGCGCGAGCGGGAGAAAGCCGAGTGGACGAAGCCGACATCGTCGTCGTCGGGGGCGGATCGGGTGGAGCGGCCGCGGCCGGACGGCTCAGCGAGGACGGCCGCCACACCGTAGCGTTGCTCGAAGCCGGCGGGCGCAACACCAGCCTCCGGACGCGCGTCCCGGGCTTCATGGCGCTCCAGACCGACAAGACCAACTGGCGGCTCGAAACGGTGCCGCAGCCGGGGCTCAACGGCCGCCGCGGCTACCAGCCGCGCGGCAAGGGGCTGGGCGGGTCGAGCGCGATCAACGCGATGCTCTACATCCGCGGCAATGCCTGGGATTACGACAATTGGGCGGCGATGGGCTGCGACGGCTGGTCCCATGCCGACGTCCTGCCGGTGTTCAAACGCTGCGAGGCGAACGAGCGCGGCGCGGACGACCATCATGGCGGCGACGGTCCGCTATCGGTGTCGGACCAGCATTGGCCGCACCCGGGCAGCCTGGAATTCGTCGAGGCCGCGGCGATGCTGCAGATTCCGCGCAATGCCGATTTCAACGGCGCGTGTCAGGACGGTGTCGGCGTCTATCAGGTGACGCAGAAAGGCGGCGAGCGCTGGACCTCGAGCCGCGCCTATGTCGAGCCGGCCCGGTCGCGCGCCAATTTCCACGTCTTGACCGAGGCGCTGGCCGAACGCGTGCTGTTCGAGGACGGCAAGGCCTGGGGCGTCGCCTATGTCCGGGGCAACGAGCGCCATGTCATCCGCGCGCGCAAGGCGGTGGTGCTCGCCGGCGGCGTGTTCGGCACACCGCAACTGCTGATGCTGTCGGGGATCGGCCCCGCCGCGCACCTCGCTGCGCATGGCCTGGCGGTCGCGGTCGACCGTCCGGCGGTGGGCGAGAACCTCCAGGACCATGTCGACTATGTCGCGGCCTATGAAGTGCCGGGGCGCTTCTTCATGGGCCAGTCGCTGGCCGGGACGATCGGCATGGCGGGCGCGGTGGTGCGCTGGCTGCGCAGCCGGTCGGGGCCGATGACCACGCCGTTCGCCGAAGCCGGCGGCTTCCTGACGGTGATGCCCGACGCGCCCGCGCCCGATATCCAGCTCCATTTCGTGCCGGTGGTGCTCGAGGATCATGGGCGCACCAAGGTCAAGGCGCACGGCTTCTCGTGCCATGTCTGCGTGCTCCGCCCCGAAAGCCATGGCAGCGTCCGGCTCGCCTCGTCCGATCCGCGCGCGGCACCGCTGATCGACCCCGCCTTCCTGACCGATCCGCGCGACATGGCGGTGATGAAGGCCGGCGTGCGGACGATGTACCGCATCCTCAACGCGCCGCCGCTCAGCGGCCATCGCGGCAAGGACCGCTACCCGATCGATTTCGGCGACGACGACGCGCTCGAGCGCCTGATCCGCGCACGCGCCGACACCGTCTATCACCCGGTCGGTACCGCGCGGATGGGGTCGGACGCGGATGCGGTATGCGATCCGAAGCTGCGCGTGCGCGGGGTCGAGGGGCTCTATGTCGCCGACGCCTCGATCATGCCCAAATTGGTCAGCGGCAACACCAACGCGCCGTCGATCATGATCGGCGAACGCTGCGCCGATTTCGTGAAGGCGGATCTGGCGGGGTAGCGGCCGCGCTGCCTAATAGACCCAATCCAGCGTCACGAAGAGCTTGTCGGTATCGGTCGCGAACGTGTCGGCGCGATAATGGGCGTAGCGGATCGCGGCGGCGTAGCGTTTGACCTTGGCCGAGGCGATCAGGTCGAGCTCGTCGCCGTAATGGAGCGACAGCCGGTCGCTGTCGAAGCGGTGCCAGGTCGCGCCGAGGCCATAGCCCGACACCCAGCCCGCGCCCTTCCAATTGGCGCCGAGCGTCGCATAGGCGTCGCGCAATCCGTTGGGCGGCGTGGTGGTGAACTTGCTGTCCCAGCCCTGGAATTTGAAGAACGAGGCGAGCGGTGTCTGCACGCTGGTCAGCGCCACGCCCTTGTCCGCGCCGAGCACTTCGTAGCCGATCGTCCCGGCCAGCACCTTGCCGGTCAGGCTCCCCTCGCCCAGCCAATAATTCGCGGCATAGCGATTGGGGTTGCGGGCGTAGTCGCTCTGCCGCGCATGGCTGGCGACGTAACCGAGCTTGACGCTTTTCGACAGCGGCCGGCTGCCGGCGAAGCGCACGCCATAGGTCTGGCTCGACAGCCGGAAGCCCGACACTGCCGCCGCGTCCTGGTCGACCAGATAGGCGAAGCCCGACAGCGTGCCGACCGGGGTCGCATAGCCAACGGTCGCGAACCAATTGTCGCCGCCGATCGATTGCGGCCGCGCGGCCGTGCCCTGGATGCCGTTCACCGTGCGCACCGACCACGAATAGGCCGCGTCGATGCTCAGCCCCTTGGGGCCGCCATATTGCACGCGCACTGCGTCGAACGTCTGCTCGTTCTGCCGCCACGCCGCGGGGCCGACGAAGCGCTGGTCTGCGAAGTCGAGCACCTGGCGCCCGGCGGTGAGTTTCATGCCGTTGCCGGCGTAGCTCAGCTGCGCGCGGTTGAGTTCGATATTGCCGGGGTCGGGCACGACCGGCAGCGCGCGGCCGTTGAACCCGTCGTTGTAGTTGGTGGTGAAGGGGATGGTGCCTTCCGCCTCGAGCAGCGCGCTGATCGGCCCGGTGCTCGCCTGGACGCCGCTGCGAATGCGCAAGGTCACCGCGTCGGCGCCGTCGGCTACGCCGTCCTGGTCGACATGCTCGTAGCGCAGCCGCGCGTCGATCAGCGGCTTGAGCGCGATGTCCTGGGCCTGCGCGCCGGACGCAGCCAGCCCCAAGCCGGCGAGCGCGAGCGCTCGCACCACATGAAGACGCATCGGCGTTACTCGGCCGCGTCGATCGCGAGCTCGCCACGCCCGGGCGTGGCGAGCTCGCCGAGCTCTCCCTCGGCCCGCGCGCGGCGGCCATAGACCAGCTCGAACAGCGGTCCAGCCATCATCGTCGTGACGATCGCCATCAGCACCAGCATCGAGAACAGGGTCGGGCCGATGATGCCCTTCTGCAGTCCGATATTGATGATGATCAGCTCCATCAGCCCGCGCGAGTTCATCAGCGCGCCGATGCCGAGCGCGGTGCGATTGTCCTCGCCCGACAGGCGTGCGGCGGCCCAGCAGGCGCCGAACTTGGCGAGGATCGACACCGCCAGCACACCCAGCGCGATCAGGATCAGCTCGACCGAATTGACCATGTCCATCCGGGTGTTGAGCCCCGAATAGGTGAAGAACATCGGTAGCAGCAGGACAACCGCGAGCGGCTCGACCTTGCGGCGCAATTCCTCGACGAACGCGCCGCGCGGCATGCACGCGCCGAGCAGGAAGCCGCCGAAGATCGCGTGGATGCCGATCGCGTCCATCAGGAAGGCAGACAGGCAGAACAGCATCATCGTGACCGCCAGGATCGTGATGCTCATCTCGCCCTGCGCCTCGACGATGCGGCCGAGCGGGGCGAGCAGGCGGCGCCCGATCAGCAGCATGAAGCCGGTGTATAGAATCGCCCCACCGATCGCGAGCACGGCGACGCCGGGCCCGCCGCCGAAGGTCGCGAGGACGATCGCGAGCACGCACCACGAACTGGCGTCGTCGAACGCGCCGGCGGTCAGCGACAGCGTACCGAGCGACGAATTGGCGAGACCGCGCTCGTTGATGATCCGCGCCAGCATCGGGAAGGCGGTCAGCGCGATGCACGCGCCCATGAACAGGATCGCGTTGGCGGTGCTGATGCCCGGTGCGAACAGGCCGGGCACCTGGAGCAGCAGCGGCGTGATCAGCGCGGCGAGCAGGAACGGTGCGGCGATCCCCGCGGCCGACACGCCAGCCGCGCTCTTCGCCTTCGACTTGAAGTGATCGAGCCTGAGCGTCAGGCCGACCACGAACATGTACAGACCGACGCCGAGCTGCGCGCCGGCGTAGAGCACGTTGCGCGTTTCCTTGGGGAACAAGGCGAGCTGGAGGTCGGGGAACAGCAGGCCGAGCAGCGACGGCCCCAGGATCACGCCCGCGATCATCTCGCCCACCACCTGCGACTGGCCGCATTTCTCCGCAGCCCAGCCGACCAGCCGGCAGGCGATGAGGATCACCGCGAGTTGCAGGAACAGATGCACGCTGAAATCGCCCGGCGTGTAGCTCGTCGCGGCCTGCACGGCGGGGCCATGGGGGGACAGGATCCCGGAAACGGTCGAAACCAGACTGTCGATCACGCCTTGCGCCATGCACTCCCCCCTTTTCGTCGGGTCCATATCGGCCCGTATCGGGCCTTAGGGAGAGCGGCCTGAGAACGTTCGCAATAGCCAATCCGCGGATGCAGATGGCTGCGGCTGCATTTTTCCGGATGAATGGCAAATTGTGTTGCGGGAGCGCTACAAGGTAGTAACGTACCTACATTATTGAGGCGGCGGACGAGGCGACGGGAAGCGGAAGATGAGGGTCGTCAGCAGCCGCGACTTCAATCAGGACGTCAGTCACGCGAAGCGCCTGGCGCGACTCGAGCCGGTGTTCGTGACCGATCGCGGGCGGCCGACGCACGTGCTGATGAGCATCGACGCCTACCGGCGGCTGGCGGGGCCGACCGAGACCATCGTCGACCTGCTCGCCGCGCCCGCCGTACCCGCGCCGGATACCCTTCCCGCCACCGCCGACCCGTGGCGGCAACGCGAGGGCTGATGCACCTGCTCGATACTGCGGTGGTGACGGCGCTGCGCGGCGCGCGCGAGGGTGCCGCCGATCCGGCGCTGGGCGCCTGGGCAACCAGCGTTGCGCCGCAGAGCCTGTTCGTCTCGGCGATCGTGCTGCACGAGCTCGAAGGCATCGCCGCGCGGGCGATGCGCCGCGACCGCGCGGCGGGGGCGCAATGGCGCGGATGGATCGACGACCAGGTGATGAGTGCCTTCGACGGCCGCATCCTGCCGGTCGATGCCGCGATCGTCCGCCGCGCGGCACAGCTCGGCTATGCCGATGCCCGCGACGGGCTGATCGCGGCGACCGCGCTCGAACACAGCCTCACGCTCGCGACGCTGCGCCCGCGCGGGTTCAAGGCGGGCAAGGTGAAGCTGTTCGATCCGACCACCTATGTCGCTGTGGGAGCGGATGGCGACTGGCGCCAGGCGACCCGCGCGGCACCGGTCTGGATCAAGAACCTGTTCGTCCGCAGTTGAGAACGCTAGCAAGGGGCCATGGAGGGGACGCGCAGCATCCTGATCGTCGGCGGCGGCACCGCGGGCTGGCTGACCGCGGCCTATCTCGCCCGGTTCCTCGACGTCGCCAATCGCCGCGATGTGACGATCACTTTGGTCGAATCGCCCGAGATCGGCATCGTCGGCGTCGGCGAGGGGGCGTTCCCGACGATCCGCACGACGCTGCAATTCCTCGGCGTCGACGAGCGCGATTTCCTGCGCGCGACGGGGGCGACCTTCAAGCAAGGCGTGCGCTTCGACGATTGGGTGCGGACGCCCGCCGCCGGTCGCCACGACCATTTCTTCCATCCGTTCGAGGCGCCGCTCTACGCGCACGACGCCAGCCTGGTGTCGCTATGGCTGGCGCAGGACGCCGCGACGCGCCCGCCCTTTGCCGAGGCGGTGACGATCCAGCACCGCGTCGCCGGCGATGCGCGCGCGCCCAAGGGGATCGGCGAAGAAGGGTTCGCGGCGCCGCTCAACTACGCCTATCATTTCGACGCGACCGCGCTGGCCCGTCTTCTCGCCGATCGCGCTCGCGCCTTGGGCGTCCGACATGTCGAGGACCGACTGCTCGGCGCGGTACTGGCCGACAACGGCGACATCGCGCGGCTCGATTTCGAACGCGCCGGCGCGATGACCGCGGACCTGTTCGTCGATTGCACCGGCCTGCGTGCCGAACTGGTCGGCGGCGCGCTCGGTGAGCCGTTCGTGTCGGTGAAGCGCTATCTGTTCACCGATCGCGCGCTCGCCTGCCGCGTACCGCACCCGCGGCCCGACGCGCCGCTGGCCAGCTATACGATCGCCGCCGCGCACGACGCGGGCTGGATCTGGGACATCGGGTTGCGCGACGCGCGCGGCGTCGGCGCGGTCTATTCGAGCGACCATGCCGACGATGATCGCGCGCAGACGATCCTCGCCGAGTATCTTGCGCGCGGCGGCGCGAGCGCCGAACCGCGGCTGATCCGCTTCGACCCCGGCTGCCGGCGGCGGCAATGGGTGGGCAATTGCGTCGCGGTCGGCATGGCGGCGGGCTTCCTCGAGCCGCTCGAATCGGCAGGCATCGTGCTGATCGAGGCGGCGGCGGCGATGATCGCCGAATTCCTGCCGCTCAGCGGTCCGGTCGGCGGCTCGGCCGATCGCTTCAACGCGCTGATGACAGCGCGCTATGATTGCATCGTCAATTTCCTCAAGCTGCATTACTGCCTCAGCCGCCGCGATGAGCCCTTCTGGCGCGACAATGCCGATCCGGCATCGATTCCCGACGTGTTGCAAGATCTGCTCGACCGCTGGCGCTTCCGCCCTCCGAGTCGGTTCGACTTCACGCCCGACGTCGAGACGTTCGCCTATTTCAACTATCAGTACATCCTCTACGGCATGGGCTTCGACACCGCGCCGCCGGCGGGGGCGGCCGCCGCCGCGCGCGAGGCCGCGGGCGCCTTCGCCCGCATCCGCCATTTCGGCGACCAGGCGGTCCACGACCTGCCGTCGCATCGCGAGCTGATCGAACAGATCAATGAAGGCTGATCTTCACGCCTTCCCGGCGAAGGTCGGGGTCCAGTTACGACGCAGCCCGAGACTGGGCCCCGGCCTTCGCCGGGGAGGCGTATTGGCAACAGCGAGGTCCGGACCCTGAAACGAAAAAAGGCCGGTGACGTGTCGCCACCGGCCAGGTCGTCCGCAGGAGGAACATCGTTGGGGCGCCGGCGCGTGTCCGGCCGGCGCCCCGATCTCGTCAGTAGTGGTAGGCCCGCTCGCCATGCTCGGCGATGTCGAGGCCCTCGTGCTCGACATCCTCGGAGACCCGGAAGCCCCACAGCTTGTCGATGACGAAATAGAGGATGAGGCAGCCGATACCCGACCACAGCAGCGTGATGACCACGCCCTGGAGCTGGATCCAAAGCTGGTGCGCCATGTCGTAGGTACCGACCGACAGCGTGCCCGGCTTGCTGGTGTAGTCGGCGATACCCTGGCCGCCGAGCTTCGGCGCGTCGAGGATGCCGGTCGCCAGCGCGCCGGTTATACCGCCGATGCAATGGACGCCGAAAACGTCGAGCGAGTCGTCATATTTGAACTTCGACTTCACCACCGAGACGAAGAAGAAGCAGATCGGCGACACGATCAGGCCGAGTACCACCGAGCCCATCGGTCCGGCGAAACCCGACGCCGGGGTGACCGCGACCAGCCCGGCGACGACACCCGACGCCGCGCCCAGCAGCGACGGCTTGCCGCGCACGATCTGCTCGGTGAGCAGCCACGACAGACCGGCCGCGGCGGTGGCGACGAAGGTGTTGATGAAGGCAACCGCGGTGACACCGTTCGATTCGAGGTTGGAGCCGGCGTTGAAGCCGAACCAACCGACCCACAGCAGGCTGGCGCCGATCATGGTCATGGTCAGCGAGTGCGGCGGCATCGGCTCCTTGGGATAGCCCATGCGCTTGCCGAGCAGGAGGCACATCACCAGTCCGGTGATGCCCGCGTTGATGTGGACGACGGTGCCGCCGGCGAAGTCGAGCGCTCCCTTGACGAACAGATAGCCGCCGTCGTTGGTCGCCGCGTCGAGCGCAGTACCGCCGGCGATCGCCGCCTTGGCCATCGAGTCCGGGCCTTCCCAATACCAGACCATGTGCGCGATCGGGAAATAGACGAAGGTGACCCACAGCGCGACGAACAGCATCAGCGGCCAGAACTTCACCCGCTCCGCGATCGATCCGACGAATAGCGCCGGCGTGATGCAGGCGAAGGTCATCTGGAAGCAGATATAGACGTATTCGGGGATGTAGACGCCGTTGGAGAAGGTCGCGGCCTGGCTGTTGGCGTCGACGCCCATCAGGAACGCCTTGGAGAAGCCGCCCACGAACTGGTTCCCGCCGGTGAATGCGAGCGAATAGCCGTAGGTCACCCAGATCACCGCGACCATGCAGGTGATCATCAGCACCTGGGTCAGCACCGAGAGCATGTTCTTGGTGCGGACCAGGCCGCCGTAGAACAATGCCAGGCCCGGCACCGACATCATCAATACCAGCAGCGACGACACGAGCATCCAGGCGGTGTCGCCCTTGTCGACGGTCGGTGCGGGAATCGGTGACGCGGCCGCCGCGCCTTGTGCCCAGGCCGGCAGCGCGGCGACGAGCGCCGCCGAGGCCAGGCCGAGGGCCATGAATTTGGTCGATTGTTTCATCATTCCCCCCATCTCAGAGAGCGCTGTCGTCGGTTTCGCCGGTGCGGATGCGCACCGCCTGACCGACGTCGAGCACGAAGATCTTGCCGTCGCCGATGGCGCCGGTGTTGGCGGATGCCTGGATCGCTTCGATCACTGCGCCGGCCATGTCGGACCCGCACACGACTTCGATCTTGATCTTCGGCACCATGTTCGTGCTGTATTCCGCACCACGGTAGATTTCGGTCTGGCCCTTCTGACGGCCGAACCCTTTCACCTCGGTGACGGTCATGCCCGCGACGCCCACGCCCGATAGTGCCTCGCGCACCTCGTCGAGCTTGAACGGTTTGATGATGGCTATGACGAGTTTCATCGCGCCCCTTCCGTTTTGTCCGGATGTTGCGTCGCAAGGGGCGTGCCAGAGTCGATTCAACGCAATTTCAAGCGAAATCGCGTAATCAAATGTTACAGGCGCGTTAAAATTTGTGCAGTTGCGAAGTGCTGCTTAATTTTCAGGCAGAATCATCTGCCCAATTCTTGAGCAGTCTTCGGGCCAAGTCGAGATCGTCCGCGTCGACCATCACCCGCACCGGGATCAGACGGAACGACCCTTCCGCCATATGCGTGCCGGCGTCGAAGGCGATCGCGGGGATGCCTTCCGATTCGAGCCGGCCGATGATGATATGGGCTTCGGGATACGAATAGCCGCCGAGTTCGACCAGGCTCATCGCTGCTGCGCCTGGTGCTCGACGTGAAGCGGGTCCTGGGGAGGCCCCTGCGTCGGGTTGCGCACCGGCAGGCCGTCGATGCTTTTCAGCCGCACGGCATATTTGGCCTGGCGCACCTCCTCGCCATATTGGCGGTGATATTTGCTCAGCGTGTCGCGCTCGCGCTCGAAGCTCATATGCGGCACGCCCCAGCCGCAGCTGGTCTGGATCTGGTCGACATGGATCACGAAGATCTGCCGGGTGCCGGGCAGCAAGGTGAAGGCCTGCGCATGCTCGGTCCAGTCGGCGTCCTGGGGCAGCACCGGGCGGCCATGGCCGTAAAGGCGCAGGATCAGCGCGGGATTGTCGAACGCGCAGAACATGATGGTGATGCGGCCATCGGCGATGAGATGCGCGTTGGTCTCGTTGCCCGACCCCTGGACGTCGAGATAGGCGACCCGGTTCGGCGACAGGACGCGGAACGAGTCCATCCCCTTGGGGCTGAGATTGACCCGCGCCCCGGCCGCCGCGGTGGCGACGAAGAAGACCGGTTGGCGCTCGACGAACGCGATATGCTTGGCGCTCAGCGTATCGAAGAATTCGGCCATGGTCCCATTCCGTTGGCCCAGCGAAAGCTGGACTCTTAGCCCGTATCACACCCTTGTATGAGACCCCAGCCTTCGCTGAGGCGACGGATGCCGGCCGATATTCACACTTATCCGATCGGCCCGCCAAACAGCAGCTTCCATCCCGCCACCACCAGCCAGTGTACGACCACGCCGGGCCAGATGCTGCCGCTACGGCGATACATCCATACCAGAGTGCCGCCGAGGATCGTCACCACGACCAGGAAGGCGGGGTCGAGGAACGTCGCGGCCCAGGACGGCCCGACCGTCACCGCCTGCAACGGATGCCACAAGACGAACGCCGCAACCGCGCCGATCGCGGCAAGCGGCGACATTTGCCGGTCGCGCGGCGGGACGATCAAGCCGCGGAACAGGATTTCCTCGCCCAGGCTCGGCACGACGAACAGGATCAGCGCATAGCGGAGCCAGATCCAGCCGATCGGCAACGGCGCGACCCGCGCCAACCCGGTTGCAAGGGAGGCCGCCGCGATCAGCGACAGCCCGCCGATGGCGATCGGCAGCGCGCGCCACCAACCTTCCCTATCGGGAAACCGCAAAGCGGCTGCCAGCCGATGCGACGGGCCGCCGCGGATCGTCAGACCGCGGTGCCTCCAACGGTCAGCCCGGACACCAGCAGGGTCGGCTGCCCGACGCCGGCCGGCACGCTCTGCCCGCCCTTGCCGCACATGCCGACGCCTTCATCGAGCGCGAAGTCGTTGCCGATGCCGGTGACCTTGGTCAGCACGCTCGGGCCGTCGCCGATCAATGTCGCGCCCTTGATCGGCGCGCCCAATTTGCCGTTCTCGATCAGATAGGCCTCGGTGCAGCTGAACACGAATTTGCCCGACACGATGTCGACCTGGCCGCCGCCGAACGACTTGGCGAAGATGCCCTTCTTGACCCGGCTGAGCAATTCGGCGGGATCGTCCTGGCCGCCCTTCATGAAGGTATTGGTCATGCGCGGCATCGGCGCGTGCGCGAACGATTCGCGGCGGCCGTTGCCGGTCGGCTCGACCCCCATCAGCCGCGCGTTGAGGCGGTCGTGGATATAGCCCTTGAGGATGCCGTCCTCGATCAGGATATTCTCGCGCGTCGGCGTGCCTTCGTCGTCGATCGACAGCGAGCCGCGCCGCGCGTTGATCGACCCGTCGTCGACCACGGTGACGCCCGGCGCCGCGACGCGCTCGCCGATCCGGCCGGAAAAGGCGCTGGTGCCCTTGCGGTTGAAATCGCCCTCGAGCCCGTGCCCGATCGCCTCGTGGAGCAGCACGCCCGGCCAGCCCGGCCCGAGCAATACGGTCATCTCGCCTGCGGGCGCGGCGACCGAGTCGAGATTGACCAACGCCTGGGCCAGCGCCTCGTCGATCGCGCGGTTCCAGGTCGCGGGCTCGAACAGTGATTCATAGAGATAGCGGCCGCCGATGCCGAACGTGCCGGTCTCGCGCCGGCCGTCGTGCTCGACCACGATCGAGACGTTGAGCCGGACCAGCGGCCGCACGTCGGTCGCGGTGAAGCCGTCGGGGCGCACCACTTCGATCACGTTCCACGATCCCGACAGGCTGACCGAGACCTGGGCGACGCGCGGATCGCGCGCACGCGCGGCGGCATCGATCGTCTGGCAGAGGTTCACCTTGTCGGCGAACGGGATCAGGTCGAGCGGATCGGCATCGGTATAGAGGTGCCGGTTGGTGCGCGCCGGCGGCGCCGCCTTGGGCCCGGTCGACGGGTCGATCAGCGCCATCGTTTCCGACGCGCGCAGGATAGCGGGCGCGCTGATCTCATTGGCATGGGCGAAGGCGGTGGTCTCACCCGACACCGCGCGCAGGCCGAATCCCGAATGCGTGTCGTAGCTCGCGGTCTTCAATCGACCGTCATCGAACCCGAACGCCTCCGACCGGGCGTATTGCAGGTAGAGCTCGCCATCGTCGGCATGGTCGAGCGCCTTCGCGGTCAGTCGCTTCGCCTCTTCGGGGTCGAGCTGGTCGCGATACAGGAACTGGCGGGGGTCGGCGGGACTGGTCATGCCCACCAATATAGGCAGGCGTTTCCCGGTGTCACGCCGTCGCGGCGACCTTAAATCGACGCCCCGGCCGGGTGGTCGGGCAACTGGCTCTGGTCGGCGCCGTCGGCGGGGCCGCCGATCAGCACGAAGCGGCGGTCGCAATAGCCGCAATCGACATAGCCGGCCTCGTCGATCTGCAGGAACACGCGCGGATGGCCGAGCGAAGCCCCACCGGGAATGTCGGTCGCGCCGTCGCAGGCGACGCGGGCGTGGGAGACGCGGACGGTTTCGGGCGGTGCGATCATGCTGGCGCGATAGCAAGGCGCGTGGGCCGCATCAATCTCCTCTGCCGCCCGCGACCGTCTTGCCAATCCCCGGGCCGCGGCGCACGATCGCGGCATGACCTTCCTGCACCGCGCGGCGATCGCCGCCCTGATCGTGGCGGCCCCCGCGCTTGCCCAGACCAAGCCCGCGAAGCCGGCCGCCAAATCCTCCGCCGCCAAGGCCAAGCCGAGGCCGAAGCTGGAAGCCCCCGCGCTCAACATCGCGGAAAAGGACGGATTCAGCGTCATGCAGGTGGCGGCGCGCGACGCCGCGACGTTCACCGCGGCATGGAAGATCGGCAACGGCGTGAAGGAGGCGTCGACGCACACGGTCGCCGACCGGCCGCTGTTCACCTTCCTGATCTTCCGCGGCTGCAAGCCCGATACTGACGGCAAGTGCGATATCGTCGCCGATTTCGTGATCAGGCGGCCCGACGGCACGACCAACGAGGGCAACAAGGGCGTGACGGTGTGGAACAAAGCCGCGCCCGCCGATCCCAAGAAGCCGACGCTCGGCGATGGCGCGCTCGGCTACGGCGTCGATTCGGACGGACCGTTCGGCGACTATCTGGTGGTGGCGACGGTGACCGACCGCGTCGCGGGCACCGCGGTCACGACCCAGCAGACGCTGACGATTGCCCCCGCACTGCCCACGCCGTCGCTCAAATAGGCTCGACGCGACAGGCGATCGTCACCGACGCGCTCCAGCTTGTGGTTGAGCAAGGCTCCAATCGCAACGATCGGCGCGGCAAAGCGGCGCACCACTTGGCGTAGGCCGCCTGCACGCCTAAGTCCGCGCGCATGACCGACGCCGCGATTGTCATCGACCAGCTCTCCAAGACCTATGCGGGCGGCAAGCGCGCGCTCGACGGGGTCAGTTTCGACGTGCCGCGCGGTTCGGTGTTCGGGTTGCTCGGCCCCAATGGCGCGGGCAAGTCGACGCTGATCAACATCCTCGCGGGGCTGGTCAACAAATCGGACGGCTCGGCGACGATCTGGGGTTTCGACACCGACGAACACCCGCGCAACGCCAAATATTCGATCGGGATCGTCAACCAGGAGATCACCTTCGATCCCTTCTTCACCCCGTTCGAGACGCTGGAGATCACTGCCGGCCTGTACGGCGTGCCCAAGGCCAGGCGCATCTCGATGGACCTGCTCCGCGCGGTGCATCTCGAGGACAAGTGGAACGCCTATTCGCGGACCTTGTCGGGTGGCATGAAGCGCCGGCTGATGGTGGCGAAGGCGATGGTCCATTCGCCGCCCGTGCTGGTGCTCGACGAGCCGACTGCGGGTGTCGACGTCGAATTGCGCCAGCAGCTCTGGGCCTATGTCCGCGAGCTCAACCAGCGCGGCGTGACGATCGTGCTGACCACGCACTATCTCGAGGAAGCCGAGGAATTGTGCGACCGCATCGCGATCATCAACCACGGCAAGGTGATCGCCAACGAGCCGACCCGCGACTTGGTCGGGATGGCGCAGGAAAAGGTGGTCGAGGTGACGGTCGATCGTGATATCGCGGCGGCGCCGCAAGCGGCGTGCTTCCAGAAGGTCGAGCTTAAGGGCGATCGCGTGCTCGAGATCACCTATCGCAAGGATCTCGCCAATGCTGGGCAGGTGCTCGACGCAGTGCAGAAGGGCGGGTTCGCGATCATCGACGTGTCGACCAAGGAACCCGATCTCGAGGACGTGTTCCTCAACCTGACGCGGGCGGCGAACGTATAGGGTATCAAACCCCTCCCCTTCAGGGGAGGGGTTGGGGTGGGGGATGCCTCGCAGAGTGCTTCGCTTGAGGCACAGCCCCACCCCAAGCCCTCCCCTGAAGGGGGAGGGGCTAAGGAGAATCAGAAGGGTATGACCGATCCCCACACTTCCGACGTCCTGATCATCGGCTCGGGTGCGGCCGGGCTCACCGCCGCGCTCAACCTCGCCGACCGGTTCCGCGTCACGGTGCTCGCCAAGGGCGGGCTGGCCGAGGGGTCGACCGCCTGGGCGCAGGGCGGGATCGCCGCGGTGCTCGAACCCGGCGACACGTTCGACAGCCATATCGAAGATACGATGATCGCCGGCGCGGGGCTCAACGACCGCAAGACCGTCGAATTCGTGGTCGAGAACGCCCCGCGCGCGATCGAGCGGCTGATCGAACTCGGCGTGCCGTTCAACAAGGAAGGCGGCGACCTCCACCTGACGCGTGAGGGCGGGCACAGCCACCGCCGCATCGTCCATGTCAACGACGCCACCGGCTGGGCGGTGCAGGAAGCGTTGCTCCATGCCGCCCAGGCGCATGCCAACATCACCCTCGTCCCCGACATGGTGGTGATCGACCTCGCCACTTCGAAACACGAAGCGCGCTATTCGGGCGCGGGCAACGTCTGGGGCGTTTACGCGGTCAACCGCGCGACCGGCCGGGTCGAGCTGTTCACCGCCAATGCGACGATCCTGGCGACCGGCGGGGCGGGGCGCACCTATCTGTTCTCGACCGCGCCGCGCGGCGCGACCGGAGACGGCATCGCGATGGCGTGGCGTGCGGGGTGCCGCATCTCCAACATGGAGATGATGCAGTTCCACCCGACCTGCCTCTACAATCTCGACGTCAAGAACTTCCTGATCACCGAAGCGGTGCGCGGCGAGGGCGGGCAGCTCAAGATCCCCGACACCGGCTATCGCTTCATGCCCGATTTCGATCCGCGCGCCGAACTCGCGCCGCGCGATATCGTGGCGCGCGCGATCGATCACGAGATCAAGCGGCTCGGCCTCGACTATGTCCATCTCGACATCAGCCACATGGGCGCCGATTTCGTCCGACACCACTTCCCGACCATCTACGAGAAATTGATGGGACTCGGCATCGACATGACCAAGGAGCCGATCCCGGTCGTGCCGGCGCAGCATTACACCTGCGGCGGGATCGTCATCGATCTCGACGGCCGCACCGACCTGCCGCACCTCTATGCCGCCGGCGAATGCACCGAATCGGGGCTGCACGGCGCCAATCGCCTCGCCTCCAACTCGCTGCTCGAATGCTTCGTGTTCGGGGAAGCCTGTGCCCGGCACATCAACGCGCATTGGAACGACCTGCCGCCGCCCCCCGCGATCCGGCCGTGGGACGAAAGCCGCGTCACCGATTCGGACGAAGAGGTGGTGATCAAGCAGAACTGGACCGAGATCCGCCGCTTCATGTGGAACTACGTCGGCATCGTCCGCACCACCAAAAGGCTCGAACGCGCGGCGCACCGGATCAAGATGCTGACCGGCGAGGTCGAGGATTATTACGGCCATTTCCGCGTGACCCCCGACCTGATCGAGCTGCGCAACCTGCTCCAGACATCGGATCTGATCGTGCGCTCGGCGCTCCATCGCCACGAATCGCGCGGGCTCCATTACACGCTCGATTATCCCGAAATCCTGCCGGTTGCGGTCGACACCGTATTGGTCCCTTAAGGGAATCCCCGGATTTCAGCGAGTTGGTTGCTCGCTCCGTCGTTTTTCAGGCGCGGTTCATCGCGGACACTCTATATCAGGGATTCCGTAACGGCTTTGGCGCGATACTCTTATCGCCGGACAAGCACGGGCGGGGGTCCATGGGTCGTTCAGTGAAGCGTTTCGGTAAAGTAGCGTTGGGAGCATGCGTCGGCCTCGCCATTGCGGGCTGCGTTTCCGATAGCCAGTCGAACAGGGTCGCGCACGTCGCCGCGCCGCCGGTGGCCTATGCGCCGCCGCGCGCGGTGGTGCAGCCGATCCCGGCGCCCAAGCCGGCGGTGCTCCCGCCCGCGGCGTTGACCGCGCTGGTACCCTCGCTGACGCGCGATTTCGGCGGCAAGGTCGGCATCGCGGTGATGAGCATCGACGATGGCTGGACGGTCACGTCGAACGGCGGCCTCAAGCTACCGCAACAGAGCGTGTCCAAATTGTGGGTCGCGATGACCGTGCTCGACCTGCGCGACCAGGGCAAATTGTCGCTCGACGACCCTTACACCGTCCGCAAGGACGACCTGACCTTGTTCCATCAGCCGATCGCCTCGCTGGTCAGGGGCGATGGTTACAAGACTACGGTCGGCGAGTTGATGCAGCGCGCGCTGACGCAGAGCGACAACACCGCCAACGATTGCCTGCTGCGGCTTGCCGGCGGGCCGACCGCGGTGCGCGCGTTCCTGGCCAAGAAGGGTATCACCGAAATCCGCTTCGGGCCCGGTGAGCGCCTGCTCCAGAGCTTCACCGCGGGGCTCGAGTGGAAGCCCGAATATTCGACCGGCCGCTCGTTCGAGGCCGCGCGCGCGAAGATCCCGGCCTCGACCCGGATGGACGCGTTCGAACGCTATGTCGCCGATCCGCCCGACGGCGCGGCGCCCGAAGCGATCGTCGCCGCGCTGGCGCGGCTCAAGAAAGGCGAATTGCTGTCGCCGACCTCGACGCAATATCTGATGTCGACGATGGAATCGTCGCGCACCGGGCGCGAGCGCCTGCGCGGCGCGGTGCCCGCGGGCTGGACCTTCGGTCACAAGACCGGGACCGGCCAGGATTTCAGTGGCCGCACCGCGGGCTATAACGACGTCGGCTTCCTGATCGCGCCCAACGGCAAGGCCTATGCGATCGCGGTGATGATCGGCGACACGCCCAAGACCATCCCGCAGCGCCAGCAGCTGATGCAGGCGGTAGTGCTGGGCGTGGTCACCAACCACCGCTGGTGATCGCGGCCCTTATCCTACTTGCCGGGCCGGCGACCCCGGCGCCGGCCGCCGACCGGTTCGACGCGCTGGTCGGCACCTGGTTGTGCCGCGGGCATTTCATCAAGAGTGGCGCCCCGCTCGCCTCGCGACTGGCGATCGCGCGCGACGCCGGCACGGGCGCGCTGGTCGTCCGCCACGACGACCTGCCGCCGACCAGTTACAAGTCGCTCGAGACCTGGACGATGCTCGCCGACGGCAGCTTCCGCGCGGCGGTGGCGAGCATCGGCAACATGCGCTGGTACGACGCCGCCGGCTGGCAAGGCGATACGCTCGCCTGGTCGCGGTCGGAGAAGGGCGCGCCGGTCGAGCAATTCGCCTATACGCTGACCGCCCCCGGCACGATGCGTGTCGACTGGTTGATCGCGCGTGGCCCTGGCCCGCTCATGCTCGGCGACACGCTGGAGTGCACGCGCGGGGCGTGATTTGACCGCAAGGCGCGGGGCGCACGCCGCGGCGATCGTCGCCACATCGCGGTCATGGACATGCTTCCCGATACTGCGGCGCTGGGCGCCGATCTCGACGCGCGTGGCTGGGCGATGCTGCCCGGCCTGCTCGATCCCGCCGCCTGCGCCGCGATCGCCGCGGGCTATGATGCGCCCGACCAGTTCCGCAGCCAGGTGCTGATGGCGCGCCACGGCTTCGGCCGCGGCGAATATCGCTATTATCGCTATCCGCTCCCCGATCCGGTCGCCGGCTTGCGTACCGCGCTCTACCCGCGCCTCGCGCCGATCGCCAATCGCTGGCACGAGCGGCTGGGCCTGTCGGCGCGGTTCCCGTCCGGGCATGCCGACTTCCTCGCGCGCTGTCACGCAGCGAGCCAGACCCGCCCGACGCCCTTGCTGCTGCGTTATGGCCCGGGCGATTACAATTGCCTGCACCAGGACCTGTACGGCGAGCATGTCTTCCCGCTCCAGGTCGCGATCCTGTTGTCGCGGCTGGGCGAGGATTTCACCGGCGGCGAGTTCGTCCTGACCGAACAGCGCCCGCGGATGCAGTCGCGGGTCGAGGTCGTGCCGCTCGCGCAGGGCGATGCGGTAGTGTTCGCGGTCAACCATCGTCCGGTGGCGGGGTCGCGCGGCGATTACCGCGTGGCGATGCGTCATGGCGTCAGCACGTTGCGGTCCGGACGGCGGCATACGCTGGGGATCATCTTCCACGACGCGGCGTAGCGTTCGACCAGCTGAAGGAGCGGGCTGCGATTGCGCATCTCTTCAACGTCACCCCGGCCTTGTGCCGGGGTCCACCGCGAGGCAGGCGTGAAGCAAGAGGCTCAAGTCCGGGGCGCGGGGCTCGGTTCGGTGGACCCCGGGACAAGCCCGGGGTGACGCCTGAGGCGTGGTCGGCCGACATGGCTCAACGCGATGGCCCACGCCGCCACCAGCGAATATCCGTCCCACCCATCCTAACCATTTGTGGCCACGCGCGCGCCACGCTATCTCCTGCCGCGATGCCTCATCTCTACCTCGTCGACGGCTCGGGCTATATTTTCCGCGCCTATCACCAGCTCCCGCCGCTGACCAACCGGCACGGCACGCCGGCGGGCGCGGTCTATGGCTATACCGCGATGCTGTGGAAGCTCGCCGACGCGCTCGACAAGGCGGAGGGACCGACCCATCTCGCGGTGGTGCTCGACAGGGGCTCGCACACCTTCCGCAACGATCTCTACGACAAGTACAAGGCGCAGCGGCCGCCGCCGCCCGAGGATTTGATCCCGCAATTCCCGCTGATCCGCGAGGCGACCCGCGCCTTCTCGCTGCCGTGTATCGAGGAGGAAGGGTTCGAGGCCGACGACATCATCGCCACCTACACCTGCCGCGCGGTCGAGGCGGGGTGGGACGTGACCATCGTCAGTTCCGACAAGGACCTGATGCAGCTCATCCAGCCCGGCGTCGACATGCTCGACACGATGAAGAACGAGCGGCGCGGCGCCGAATACGTCCAGACCAAGTTCGGCGTGCGCCCCGACCAATTGGGCGACGTGCTCGCGCTGATGGGCGACGCCGTAGACAACGTGCCCGGCGTGCCCGGGATCGGCGCCAAGACCGCGGCCAAGCTGATCGTCGAATTTGACAGTCTCGACGCGGTGCTGGCCGCCGCGCCGGGCATGAAGCCCAGCAAGATGCGCGACAATCTGATCGAGCATGAGGCGATGGCCCGGCTGTCGCGCAAGCTCGTCGCGCTGCACACCGAGACGGCGGTGCCGCACACGCTCGACGAGCTCAAGCTCGCGGGCATCCCGCCCGAGCCGCTGCGCGCGTTCCTCGAGGATCAGGGGTTCAAGACCCTGTTGTCGCGCATGGCTGCGCATGCGCCGGGCCGCGAGCAGCCCGATCCGGTGGCCGCCGCGGTCGCCCTGGCCGCCCCCGATACGCCCGATTTCGTGCCGCTGCCGGCGATCGACTGCAATGCCTATGAGACCGTGACGACCGTCGAGCGGCTGGAGGCGTGGATCGCCGAGAGCCACGCCAGCGGCACGATCGCGGTCGATACCGAGACCGACTCGCTCGACAGCATCGCAGCCAATCTGGTCGGCATCTGCCTCGCCACCGCGCCGGGACGCGCCTGCTACATTCCGATCGGGCACAAGAGCAGCGACGACATGTTCGGCGAGGTTCCGCCGCAATTGCCGCTCGCCGAGGTGGTGCGGCTGCTCAAGCCCTTGTTCACCGACCCCGGCGTGCTCAAGATCGGGCACAACATCAAATACGACCTCAACGTCCTGATCCGCCACGGCCTGCCCGTCGCGCCGATCGACGACACGATGGTGATGAGCTTCGACCTCGACGCCGGCCAGTCGCTCGCCGGGCATGGGATGGACGAAGTGGCGCACGCCGTGCTCGAGCATAGCTGCATCAGCTTCAAGGACGTGACCGGCACGGGCAAGAAGGCGATCAGCTTCGCGCAGGTGCCGCTCGACCAGGCGACGCGCTACGGCGGCGAGGATGCCGACGTCACCTGGCGGCTGTGGACCCGGTTCAAGCCGCGGCTCGCGCACGAGGGTGCGACCCGGGTGTATGAGATGGTCGACCGGCCGATCATCCCGGTCGTCGCCGGCATGGAGCGCGCCGGGATCAAGGTCGACCGCGACCAGCTGTCGCGCCTGTCGGGCCAGTTCGCGCAGGAAATGGCGCGGCTCGAGGAAGCGATCCAGGCCGAGGCCGGGCAGCCGTTCCAGATCGGCTCGACCCAGCAACTCGGCGCGATCCTGTTCGAGAAGATGGGGCTGAAGGGCGGCAAGAAGGGCAAGTCGGGCGCCTATTCGACCGACGTCACCGTGCTCGAGAAGATGAAGGCCGAGGGCGTGGCGATCGCCGGGCTGGTGCTCGAGTGGCGCCAGTTGTCGAAGCTCAAATCGACCTATACCGACGCGCTCCAGCAGCAGATCGACCGCGACACCGGCCGCGTCCACACCAGCTATTCGCTGACCGGCGCGCAGACCGGGCGGCTGTCCTCGACCGAGCCCAACCTCCAGAACATCCCGATCCGTACCGAGATCGGGCGGCAGATCCGCGATGCCTTCGTGGCGGAACCGGGCAACGTCATCCTGGCCGCCGACTATTCGCAGATCGAGCTGCGGCTGGCGGCACACATGGCCGACGTGCCGGCGTTGCGCGATGCTTTCCTGCGCGGCGAGGACATTCACGCGGCAACGGCGAAGGAATTGTTCGGAGAGGTCAATCGCGACACGCGCGGGCGCGCCAAGACGATCAATTTCGCCATTCTCTACGGCATCTCGCGCTGGGGTCTCGCTGCCCGGCTGGAGATCGATCCGGAGGAAGCGCAGGCGATGATCTCGCGCTATTTCGACCGTTTTCCCGGCATCTCGGCCTATATCAACGAGACGCTCGAGGGCGCGCGGGCGAAGGGCTATACCGAGACGTTGTTCGGCAGGAAGACGTGGTTTCCGCAGATCCGCGCGCCGATCCAGCACGTCCGCCAGGGGGCGGAGCGCGCCGCGATCAACGCGCCGATCCAGGGCACCAGCGCCGACATCATCAAGCGCGCCATGGCGCGGATGGGGCCGGCGCTCGCCGAGGCCGGGCTGACCGGCACGCGGATGCTGCTCCAGGTCCATGACGAACTGGTGTTCGAAGTGCCCGAGGCCGAGGTCGACGCGGCCAAGCCGGTGATCGAGCACGTCATGGCGACCGCGTCCGCACCCGCCGTGCCGCTCTCGGTGCCGCTCGCGGTCGAGATCGGTACCGGCGCCAGTTGGGGCGCGGCGCATTGATCCGTCCCGTGCTCGCCGGACGCGGTATTGAGGGAGCGGCTCGTGTCGACTGACGCGACCGCCGCACCGCCCGTGGTGCCGCCCACTGCTGCCGCCGACGATCTCGCCGCGCTGGCCAAGGGTGGCCGGACCAACATCACCGGGTTCATCCTGCGGCTCGCCGCGCGCATCCCGTTCCTGTTCGTCGCGGGACGGCTCTACGGACCCGACGCGGTCGGGCGGTTCGCGCTCGCGGTGGTCGTGGTCGAGCTGGCGGCGCTGATCGCCACCCTGGGGCTCAAGCGCGGCATGGCGCAGGCGCTCGCCACCACCGACCGGCCGCATCCGCATGTCGTGTGGGACGGGATGGCGGTGGCGATGCTCGCCTCGGCGATCGCCGGGACGGTGCTGATCGCGCTACCACGGGTGATGTACCCGCACGGCGACATCACGCTGATCGAGCGGTTGCTGCCGTGCATCATCGTCGCCAGCGCCTGGTCCGACGTCGCCTTGTCGGCGCTCGCCTATCGCCACAATATCAAGGCCAGCGTCACCGCGCGCGCGGTGATCGAGCCGTGGACGATCTCGATCGCTGCGTTGGGCTTCTATTTCGTCGACGCGCGTAACGGGCTGGTGCTCGCCTACATGCTGTCGATGGCCGCGGCGATGGCCGCCTCGCTGGTGCCGCTGATCCGCAGCTACGGCTTGCCGCACGGCTGGACGCCGCAGGTTGCCAGCGTGGCGACCCTGGCGCGGCGCAACGCGCCATTGGCGGGCGCCGATGCGATCGAATGGGCGACGCGCAACGTCGACCGCTTCATCCTCGGCCTGCTGTTCCCGCCGGCGATCGTCGGCATCTATTACATGGCGCAGCAGATCGCCTCGATCCCGCAGAAGCTGAAGACCAGCTTCGACCCGATCCTGGGGCCGGTCATCGCCACCAGCCTGGCGCGCGACGACAAGGCAGCGATCGCCGACCAGGTGCGGCAGGTCGGTTTCTGGATCATGGGGCTGCAGATGTGCCTCGCGCTGATGGGGTCGATCCCCGGCGAGGGCGTGATGGGGCTGATCGGGCGGCAGTTCGTCGCGGGCACCGCCGCGCTCGCCTTCCTGCTCTGGGCCGAAGTGTTCGCCTCGACCGGCGCCGTGTGCGAATCGGCGCTGGTCTATATCGCGCGGCACCGTAACCTGATGATCTCGCTCGGCATCCTGCTGTTCCAGATCGCGCTCAGCTTCGCGCTCGTCGTCGCGATGCGATCGTTCGACTGGCGACACTCCATCCTGGCCCGGTTCGGCGACCGCGATTCGGTGCAGGGCGCCAGCGTCGCGATCGCGTTGCTGGTCGCGCTCACCGTCAGTTCGGTGATCAAGTCCAACTTCCTCGGCCGCCTGCTCCACGCGCACGTCGCGGGGTGGCGTTGGTCGCTGGTCGGAGCCGGTGTCGCGGCGACGCTGGTCGGTACGGCGTTCACTGCCTTGCCCAAGCATTTCGAATGGCTCGAACTGTCCGCCGGCGTCCCGGCGATCATGGTGACCTACCTGTTCGTGCTGTGGAAATGGGGCTTCCGGCCCGAAGATCGCGCGCTGGTCAAGAAGCTTCCCGGCGCTGCTCCGTCTGGAGCGTAGAGGCGCCTTTACTTACGCTGCGAACGGTTTTCCGAGGGCGGCGTAAACGAAAAAGACCCCGCCTATCGCAGCACCGGCCCCGACACCCCGCGCTTCGGCGCGGCGGGCAGGTCGGCGAACAATTTGATCATGGTCCGGTTACGCGCGTCGCCATTGGCGTAATCGCGCGCGGACTTGCCCGCCAGATAGTCGCGCCGGTCGGGATCGGCGCCACCGTCGATCAGGTCGCGCACCATCCCTTCGTCGCGCCGCAATACCGCCTTGATCAGCGGCGTCTGGCCGCCGTCCCCGGCCAGATTGGGGTTGGCCTTGCCCTTGAGCAGGATCGGGACCAGGTCGCCATAGCCGCGGTCGATGGCGATCAGCAGCGGGGTGTTGCCCTGCCGATCCTTCAGATTGGGGTCGGCGCCTTTATAGAGCAGGTATGTCACATATTTCGAATCGTCGCGCTTGACGACGATGTGCAGCGCGCCTTCGCCGGTCGAGGGGTCTTGGGTATCGATGATCCGCGAACCTGGCTTGGCCAGGATCGATTCGACGTCGCTGCCCTTGTCGTTCTTGACCGCATCGAGGAACTGATAGCCCGGCGACCCCGAGGCGAGCTGCGCGGACGCGGGAAAAGCGACGACGGCCATCGCGCCGGCGAGCGCGAGGAGGGGAATGCGTACGACCATGATACGGTACCTTGCGGGGAAGTCGGGATGAACTTGCGTAGCCGCCGGTAAAAGATCAAGGCTGGCGCTGCAATGAACCTGCGTCTTTTCCCGATTGCGTTGCTGCTCGGCCTCACCGCCTGCTCGAATGCCGCCCCTGGCGATCCGCCGCTTGCCGGCGCCAAGATCGGCGGGCCGTTCCAGCTGACCAACCAGGATGGCAAGAGCGTCGGCGACACCGCGTTCGCCGGCAAATACCGGATCATGTATTTCGGCTATACATATTGCCCCGATGTCTGCCCGACCACGGCGCAGGCGATCGGTGCGGCGATGCGCCTCCTCGACAAGAGCGATCCGGCGGTGTCGGCCCAGGTCGTCCCGGTCTTCGTGACGGTCGATCCCGAGCGCGACACACCGCCGGTACTCAAGCAGTTCGTCTCTGCTTTCTACCCGCGCTTCGTCGGCCTGACCGGCAGCCCGGCGGCGATCGACAAGGTCAAGAACGAGTTCGGCGTCTTCTCGTCCAAGGGCAAGACCACGCCTAATGGCGGCTATCTGGTCGAACACTCCAACGCTGCCTATCTGATGGACGGTGCCGGCAAGCCGCTGGCGCTGCTCCCGACCGAGCAGGGCGCCCAGGCGACTGCGGACGAGATCAAACGCTGGGTGAGATAGAGTCGCGATGACCGATCGTTTCTGGGAAACGAAGACGCTGGCCGAACTCGATCGCGGCCAATGGGAGGCGTTGTGCGACGGCTGCGGCAAATGCTGCATCCACAAGCTCGAGGATGAGGAGACCGGCGAGCTCTATCCGACCAACGTCGCCTGCCGGATGCTCGATGGCCGGTCGGGCCAGTGCAAGGATTACCGTAACCGCCGCGCCTTCGTCCCCGATTGCGTGCGGCTGACCAACAAGAACGTCCATACCACAGACTGGCTGCCCTCGACCTGCGCCTATCGCCTGCGCGCCAATGGCGAGCCCTTGCCCGACTGGCATTATCTCGTCTCCGGCGACCGCGAGGCGGTGCACCGCGCCGGCGAATCGACCCGCGGCTGGACGGTCAGCGAGGACGATGCCGGGGAGCTCGAATTCCATCTAGTCGACCGGACGCTGTGACCGGCGATCTCGAGGTCGTGCGCCATGCCCGCGCGCGACGCATGCGGCTGTCGGTCGACCCGGCGAGCGGCCGCGTCCGGCTGACCATCCCGCCGCGTGCCTCGCTCAAACAGGCGATGGCCTGGGCCAATGATCATCAGGGCTGGATCGATACGCAGCGCGCGAAATTGCCCAAAGGGCGCCCGTTCGCGCCGGGCGCGGTGATTCCGATCGAAGGCGAGGACGTTGTGATCGACTGGTCGCCCGAGCGGCCGCGGACCGTCACCCTTATCCGTCATGCCGGGCTCGTCCCGGCATCCACGGAGCCGCAAGCTGAGGGTTTCGAGGCTCGGTGGACCCCGGCACAAGGCCGGGGTGACGGCAGGCTGCTTTGTGGTGGGCCGTTGGAGGGTCTCCCTCGCCGCATTGAAAGCTGGTTGAAGCGCCGCGCGCTGGCGGTCCTGACCGAGGAAACCGTCGACTTCGCGGCCAAGGCAGGCGTCACCGTCAACCGCGTCGCGATCGGCGATCCCAAGGGGCGCTGGGGGAGTTGCGCCGCGACCGGGACGATCCGCTACAGCTGGCGGCTGATCTGCGCGCCGGCCCATGTCCGCCGCTCGACCGTCGCGCACGAGGTCGCACACCGGCTCCATATGGATCATTCGCCGGCCTTCCACGCTGCCTATCGCCGGCTGCTGGGGGCCGATCCGGCGCCGGCGCGGGCGTGGCTACGCCGTCACGGCGCGGCGCTTCACTGGTTGGGGCGCGGCGCCTGAACCTCGCGCGGGCGGTCGGCCGCTGACGAAGGGGGCTGGACGCGCTTCGGCCGGTTCGGATCCGTGCCCGACCCGCCCGTCATGCGGTCGATCCACTTGCGGTCGAGCCGATCGCCGGACCGGTGCGCCCCGTCATCCGGGCCGTCGGGCGCGGTCTGCGGCTGGTCGTTCTCCGATTGCGGCGGCTGGCCGGCATCGCCACCGCCATACGGCTGGTCGTCGGGTGCGATCTGGTCGGACGGGAGCGGGTTGCCGTCGGGGTCGACGAACAAGCCATTGTCGGGCTGGCCGAAGTCGCTCTCGTTATCGAGTTGCCACTCGGGCAAGGTCACCTGGGTGTCGAAATTCTCGACGGGCCGGCCGGCGGTCGCGACCTTCATGAAGGCGGCGAAGGCGCGCGCGGGCGCGGTACCGCCCTGCAGCCCGGGTACGGTCCGCGCGTCGTCGCGACCCATCCACACGCCGGTGGTCAGGCCCGAGGAGAAGCCGAGGAACCAACCGTCCTTGTTCGAGCTGGTCGTCCCCGTCTTGCCCGCGACCGGGCGGCCGATCTGCGCCGCCTTGCCGGTGCCGGTGGCGACCGCGGTCTGCAGCAGGTCGGTCATCTCGGCGGCGACATAGGGCGCGACCAGGACGTGGCTGCGGTCGACCTCGTGATTGTAGATCGTCTCGCCCATCGAGGTCACCTTGGTGATCCCGTAGGGCGTCACCGCGACGCCCTTGTTGGCGACGCTGGCGAAGGCGCGGGTCATGTCGATCAGGCGGACGTCGTTAGATCCCAGCACCATCGACGGCACCACCGAGATCGGCGTGGTGATGCCGAAGCGCCGCGCCATGTCGGCGACGGTCGAGAAGCCGACTTCCTGGCCGACCTTCGCCGCAACGGTGTTGACCGAGTAAGCGAAAGCGGTGCGGATATCCATTTCGCCGGCGTTGCGGCCCGACGAGTTGCGCGGGCTCCAGCCGTTGATCGTGATCGGCTCGTCGACCACGCGGTCGCTCGGCCGATGTCCGGCCTCGAGTGCCGCCAGATAGACGAACAATTTGAACGACGACCCCGGTTGGCGCAGCGCGGTCACGCCGCGATTGTAGTTCGAGGTGACGTAATCCTTGCCGCCGACCATCGCGCGCACCGCGCCGTCGCGGTCGAGGCTGATCAGCGCGCCCTGCGCATTGCCCGGTGCATAGCCGGCGATCGCCGCGTCGGCCGCCTTCTGCATCTTGATGTCGATCGTCGTCCACACTTCGAGCGGGCGGGTCGGCTCGTCGATCAGATTCTCGAGCTGGGGCAATGCCCAATCGGTGAAATAGCGCACGCTGTTCTGGTTGGGTTCGGGCGCGAGCTTGACCGTCTTGGGATCGACCGCGGCGGCCTCGGCGGCGGAGATCTTGCCGGTCTCCTTCATCAGTGAGATCACTACGCCGGCGCGGTTGACCGCGGCCTGCGCGTCGGCCGTCGGCGAATAATTGGACGGCGCCTTGACCAGGCCGGCGATGATCGCGGCTTCGCCCAGCGACAAGGTGTTGGCGCCATGGCCGAAGAATTTGCGGCTCGCGGCGTCGATTCCGTAGGCGCCGCCGCCAAAATAGACCTTGTTGAGGTAGAGTTCGAGCACCTGGTCCTTGGTGAATTTGCGCTCGAGCGCCAGCGCCAGGACCATCTCGCGCGCCTTGCGGCCGAACTTCTTGGTCGACGACAGGAAGATGTTGCGCGCGAGCTGCTGGGTGATGGTCGAGCCGCCCTGGCGCCAATGGCCCGAGGTCGCGCGTACTTCGAACGACCGCGCGATACCGATCGGATCGACGCCGGGGTGGCTGCGGAAGCGGCGGTCCTCGACCGCGACCATCGCGTCCTTCATCACCTGCGGGATCTGGGCGTAGGGAATCCATTCGCCATAGCTCGGCCCCAGGCTGACGATCGGGGTGCCGTCGTCCGCCAGCACACGGATCATCTGGCCGTTGGGCGAGGATTTGAGCTCATCGAAGCTCGGCAGCTTCGATTCGGTGACATAGATGGTGACGACCAGCGCGATGATGCCGAGCAGCATCGCGACGCCAGTGATGCGCAGGCTCAGAACGAGCCATCGGCGCCATCGGGGGACAATTTTGGACGCCTTGGCCATCGTTATTGGCGGGGGCTTATCGGGTTAGATGGTTATCGACAAGCCAGAGACTGGTTCAGCAAGCTGAACCGGTTGCGGTGCCGGCCCGCTCCCCCACCCGACCTCCCAACGGAAGTATCATATGGGAGGTCGGGTGGGGGAGCACGCCGGTACCGTTTCAGCGACGCTGAAAACTGCGGGATCAGCCCTCGCGCGGGCGGAAATCGAGGCTGATCGAGTTCATGCAATAGCGCAGACCGGTCGGCGGTGGTCCGTCGGGGAAGACGTGCCCGAGATGGCTGTCGCAGCGCGCGCACCGCGTCTCGGTCCGCGTCATGCCGTGGCTGACGTCGCTATGGTTGGTGACGTGATCCTCGGCGATCGGCTGGGTGAAGCTCGGCCAGCCCGATCCCGAATCATATTTGTCGGCGCTGTCGAACAGGTCGAGCTCGCACGCCGCGCAGGCATAGATGCCGTCGGCCTTGTTGTCGTTGTAGATGCCGGCGAAGGCGCGCTCGGTCCCCGCCTCGCGCAGCACGTGATATTGTTCGGGGGTCAGGCGCTTGCGCCATTCGGACTCGGACAGCGAGAGATGTTCCATGGCCCGAGAGATCGTTTCGGGGCGCTCACTCGTCAAGCGGCTTGTGGTTGATCCGGGTCAGCCGCGCGGCGACTCCGGCGAGTTGCGGGGCCAGGCGTACCGCGGCGGTCAGCGCACCCGCCCAAAGCGGCCGCTCGGCGGCGGCGCGAATCCGGTCGGCGATCGCGAACGGAAGCGAGAGGTCGCGCGCGAGCGTCCGCTGATATTCGTCGGCGCCATCCGCGCCGTGCCGCAGATAGGCCTTGGCGGCACGCGTGCCGCTCTCGATCGCGATGCCCATGCCTTCGCCGGCGAGGCTGGGAATGCACGCCGCCTGGTCGCCCAGCCGGAACAGCCCGGACTTGCCCAGGGTCGCGCGCCAGCCATAGGGGACGTTGGCGACAGCATCGATCGCGGCGCTGTTCGCACGATGCGCCAGCCGCTCGCCGAGCCGCGGCGAGTCGACGCCGAGCGCGGCGAGCAACGCATCGGGCGATCCCGCTTCGGCGAGCCGCGAGCGATGCACCGCCATGCACAGGTTGACCGTGCCGTCCTCCTGCCGTGCCAGCCCGGCATAGCCGCGATCGAACAGATGGAGCTCGATCGCACCGTCGACCATGCGGTCGAGCGCCGCGCTCGGCCCGAGCCGAACGCGCAGGCCCAATGTCGGATCGTCGCCGCGTTCGGCACCGCGCGCCAGCCCGCGCAGATCGTGCTTGCCGGTCGCGAGAAACAGCGCATCGGGCGCGATCTCGCCGTCGTCCGCCAGCCGGGCGACGCCGTCCCCGGCGGCGCGCACCGCGACCCCGCGCTCGATCGCGGCGCCCGCCGTCGCGGCATGGTCGAGCAACAGGCTGTCGAGCCGCCGGCGCGACACCGCCAGCGCCGGGCGCGGCAGGCGCGCCTCGGCCGAGCGCGATCCCGCGAACAGCCGCAGCCAATCGATTCGCGTGCGATTGAGGTCGTCGCGCGCGATGCCGATCCGCTCGAGCGCGTCGAGCGTCCGCCAGCTCAGGAAGCCGCCGCACAGCGCGTCGCCAGTCTCGGCGTTGCGTTCGACCAGCAGATGCGGCGCGCCAGCGCGGGCGAGCAGCAATGCCGCCACCGCGCCCGCCGGCCCGCCGCCGACGATCAGCGCAGGCGTTCGACGCACAGCCGGAACGGAAAGGCGCGATAGACGCGCGCGTCGGCCACGCCCGCCTCGGCCAGGATCGGCGGCCATTCGGCGAGGCGGTACGATCGCGCGATCGACAAGGTGCCGTCGAGCCGGACGATGCGGTGCCAGCCAAACGCGCGCGCCAGGATCGGGAACCCCCAATGCGCGAAACCGTGGCGGTGGAGGTCGTTGACCAGCCAGCCCATCCGCGCTTCCGCTTGCATGAAGCGCAGGAAGGCGACGAGCTGGTCGTGGGTCATGTGATGTGCGACCAGGCTGGAGATCACCAGGTCCCAGCCTTGCCCCGCCAGATCGGCATAGTCGCCGGTGATCCAGCGGATCGGGGTGTCGGGCGGACTATGCTGCAGCGCAGCCTGCTCGCTGCGCGGGTTGAGGTCGACGCCGACCAGTTCGGCCGCGATCCCGCGCCTGGCTACCCAGCGCGCGATCCGGCGCAGCATGTCGCCGTCGCCGAACCCGACATCGAGCAGTTTGAAGGCAGTCCGTCCCTGCAGCGCGCGATCGAGGAACGACAAGGTCGGGCGCCCGGCCATCGTCACGACATTGACCTTGGCGAGGTCGCCGACCACCGCGGCATAGGTCGCCGCGTCGAGGTCGTCGGCGTCCATCAGCTCCTCGGCGATGGCGCGCTGGGCGAGCCTCACGCTGCGCTCCGGAACCCGAATCCCTCGGCGGCCAGTCCCGGCCCGAACGCCAAAGCGATGCCATGGCCGATGCGCGGTCCCTTGAGCATCTTGCCGAGCGCGAACATCAGCGTCGCCGAGGACATGTTGCCGTAATCGTGGAGCACTTCGCGCGACGCCCATAGCGCGCCCTGCGGCAGATGGTACGCCGTCTCGACCGCGTCGAGGATCGAGCGCCCGCCGGCATGGACCGCCCAGCCGTCGATCGTCTCGACGCTGCGCCCGCCCAGCGCGGCGGCGGCGAAGTCGGGATCGGCCAGCCCCTGGGCGATGCGCTGTGGCACCTCGCCCGACAGATGCATCTCGAACCCTTTGTCGGTGATGTCCCAGCGGATCAGCTCGTCCGAATTGGGAAGCGTGGTGGCGAACGGCGCCTCCAGTTCGAACCCGGCGGGGTCGCTCGTCACCAGCGCGGCGCCGGCGCCGTCGCCGAACTGGAGCATGGCAAGCAGTTTCTCGATCTCGCCGGTGTCCTGGAGGTGGAGCGTGCACAGCTCGACGCACACCACCAGCACGCGCGCGCCCGGCTCCGACCGCACGATGTGCCGCGCACTGCGCAGGGCGGCGACAGCGGCGTAACAGCCCATGAACCCGACCAGCAGCCGCTCGACCGACGGCGCCAGGCCCAGCCGGCGCGCAACGATCTGGTCGACCCCGGGCGCAACGAACCCGGTGCAGCTGGCGACGACAAGGTGGGTGATGCGATCGATCTCGACTTGCTCGGCCAGGCGGTCGATCGCTTCCAGGCTCAGCGCCGGCGCCGCCTCGGCATAGATCCGCATCCGGGCATCGGTGCCGGGCATGAAGCCGTCCTCGTAGAACCCCCCGGGCCCGACCGGCGACCCGCCGTCCTCGGCGCGCGGCAGCACGGTCCAGCGGTGCTCGATCCCCGAGCGTGCGACCATCCGCCCGAACAATTTCGCCAGCCGCGGGTCGGCGATCTTGGGCGTGGCCCAGCCGATGAACGCCTGATGCGCGTCGTGATCGGGCGCCGCGGTGCCGATGGCGTTGAGGTAGGCGGGGCGGGACACGTAGGCACCCTTTCGATGCGACGGCCCGGCATTAGGGCCGTTCGGAATGTACTTCAGATGAACCGGCCTGTCGCGCTTTTGCTCCACCCGCTCCGCGATTAAAGACACGACATGAACCCGATCTATTCTCGCATGGGCACTACGATCTTCGAGGCGATGTCGGCGCGCGCGCGGGCGAGCGGCGCGATCAACCTGGGGCAGGGATTCCCGGAGGCGCAGGGGCCGGCCGATATTCTCGGCACGGCGGCCAAAGCGCTGGTCGAGAAGTCGAACCAATATCCGCCGATGCTCGGCCTGCCCGAACTCCGCCAGGCGGTCGCGGCGCATTACAACGAGCATCAGGGGCTCGACCTCTCGCCGGACGAAGTGGTGGTGACCTCGGGCGCGACCGAGGCGATCGCCGCGGCGTTGCTCGCTTTGGTCTCGCCGGGCGACGAGGTGATCCTGTTCCAGCCGCTCTATGACGCGTATCTGCCGCTGGTCGAGCGCGCCGGCGGGGTCGCCAAGCTGGTGCGGCTGAGTCCGCCCGACTGGCGCGTCCCCGCCGACATGCTCGCCGCGGCCTGGTCGCCGCGGACGCGGCTCCTGGTGCTCAACAGCCCGCTCAACCCGTCCGCATCGATGGCCGGCTCCGAGGAACTGGCGACGATCGCGCGTTTCTGCGTCGAGCGCGACCTGATCGCGATCTGCGACGAGGTGTGGGAAGAATTGGTGTTCGATGGCGCGCGCCACCGGCCGCTCATGGCCGAGCCCGGCATGCGCGACCGTACGGTCAAGATCGGCTCGGCCGGCAAGATGTTCGCACTGACCGGGTGGAAGGTCGGCTGGATGTGCGCCGCGTCCGAACTGGCGAAGGGCCTCGCCAAGGCGCACCAGTTCCTGACCTTCACGACCCCGCCCAATCTGCAATGGGCGGCGGCCTACGGCCTCGGCAAGGACAAGGCCTGGTTCGACGCCGAGCGCTCGGCGTTCCAGCGCTCGCGCGACCGGTTGGCGGCGGGGCTGCGCGACGCCGGCTATGTCTCCCTGCCGTCGGCGGCGACCTATTTCATCTCGATCGACCTCACCGCCTCGGGCATCGCGCTCGACGACGTCACCTTCTGCAACCGGCTGCTCGACGAGGCCGGGGTGGCGGCGATCCCGGTGTCGGCTTTCTATGCCGAGGATCCGGTGACCAATGTCGTGCGGCTGTGTTTCGCCAAGAGCGACGCGACGTTGGATGCAGCGATCGAACGGATGGCGGGGTTCCGGCGGACGCTAGGTTCTGTTTAATCCTCCCCCGCCAGGGGGAGGTGGCGCCGAAGGCGACGGAGGGGGAGGACGCGATGCGCCTCGAAGGTTCGGGCAACGGCAAGCGCAATGCGAAGCGGCTGCGTAAGGACTCCACCGGAGATAGGACTGTGGCTTGCCCTACGCCGCAATGAGGCGAGTTTGCACTTCCGCAAGCAGCATGCGGTGAACGATTACGTGCTGGATTTCTATTGTGCGCGGGCGATGCTCGCGATCGAAGTCGATGGCGAGGTGCACGCTCGTGGCGACCGACCCGAGCGAGATGCTGTTCGCGACGCTTGGCTAGCATCGCAGGGATTGCGTGTCCTGCGCTATCCGGCGACGGACGTGCTGACCAACCTGGAGGGCGTAGTCCGTCAGATCGTCGCGATAGCGCTTGAGCGGCAGGAGAAATTCGAGGGTTGATCGCCGTCCGCCCCCTCCGTCGCCTGCGGCGCCACCTCCCCCTGGCGGGGGAGGATTGAGTGTAACGCCGGTGCGGAACGCACGCCCACATTGCCGCCCATCCCCACTCGCCCTAAGTCGCGCCCATGACCGTCACCCGTTTCGCCCCGAGCCCGACCGGCAACCTGCATATCGGCAACATCCGTACCGCCATCCTCAACTGGCTGTTCGCAAGGTCGATCGGTGGGCGGTTCGTGCTCAGGATCGACGACACCGATGGCGAGCGCAGCGAGGAGCGATTCGTCGACTCGATCCGCGCCGACCTCGCCTGGCTGGGGATGGCGCCCGATGCCGAGGTGCGGCAGTCCGCGCGGTTCGCGCTCTACGAGCGCCGCTTCGAGGAATTGCGCGCGGCGGGGCGCATCTATCCGGCGTACGAGACCCAGCAGGAGCTCGAACTGCGGCGCAAGGTGCTGCTCGGCCGCGGGCTGCCGCCGGTCTATGACCGTGCCGCGCTCACACTGACCGATGCCGACCGCGCCAAATTCGAGGCCGAGGGGGTGCGGCCGCATTGGCGCTTCAAGCTCGATTCCGGCGCGATCGAATGGACCGACCTGATCCGCGGGCCCCAGCATTTCGACGCCGCGACGATGAGCGATCCGGTGATCCGCCGCGCCGACGGATCGTGGCTCTACATGCTGCCGTCGGTGATCGACGATATCGATCTCGGCATCAGCCATGTCGTGCGTGGCGAAGACCACGTCTCCAACACCGCGCTCCAGCTCCAGATGTTCGCGGCGCTCGGCGCCGATGTGCCGACCTTCGCGCATGCCGCATTGCTGACCGGTGCCGAGGGCAAGCTGTCGAAGCGGCTCGGCTCGCTCGGCGTCGAGCATTTCCGCGAGGAAGGGATCGAGCCGCAGGCGATCACTGCCTTGCTCGCGCGGATCGGCACCAGCGATCCGGTCGAGCCGTTCGCCGACCCCGCGCCGCTGATCGCCGCGTTCGATTTCGCGCGCTTCGGCCGCGCCCCGGCGCGGTTCGACGAGGGCGAACTCGCCCAGCTCAACGCGCGGATCGTCCATCAACTCGATTTCGACGCCGTCGCCGACCGCCTGCCCGCAGGCATGGATCGCGCAGCGTGGGACGCTATCCGTCCCAATTTGACGACGATCGCGGGCGCGGGGGAATGGTGGCATGTCGTCGAAGGGCCGGTCGATGCCCCGGTCGATCCCGAGGATCGCGACTTCCTTGTGGCAGCGCATCGCATTGCCGGCGAGATCGACTGGGCGGGCGACCCCTGGCACGCGCTGATCGGCGCGCTCAAGGAAGCGACCGGACGCAAGGGCAAGCCGCTGTTCCTGCCGCTGCGCCGCGCGCTGACCGGGCTCGATCACGGTCCCGACATGGCCGCGCTGCTCCCGCTGATCGGCCGCGATCGCGCGCTGGAGCGCCTTGCGACCGGCTGAGCGCTGATACCTTGCATCATTTAATGTAACGTTGTATCATATCTGAGTCGCGGCATCCTAGACCGTGAAAGGAGAGATGATATGCCGACTTATGGCGACCGCTACGGCGCGGGCCCGGCGTTCAAGCCTGGCAGTATGGCGCTGGCACTCGGATTGACGGCGTTGCCGATCATCGGGCTCGTGATGGGTCTGCAGATCACGCACGTAATCGATGTCGACAAGACCTTCACCGGATATCGGGTAGATCCGCCCCCTCCGCCGCCACCGCCCGATCCCAAGCCGCAGCCAGAGGCCAGGACGCCACCGACCGAGTCGGTCTATACGCCACCGCACCCGGACCTGCCGTTGCCGCCGCTCAATCCAACTCCGACCACCAGCGATCCGCCACCAGTGAATCCCGGACCCGTGATCGGCACCAATCCCGATCCCAGACCCGCAGTGATCCCGACTCCTGCCGCTAAGCCAGTGATGGTCGATGCCTTCGTCGACCCGCGCTACCAGGGCCTGCTCCAGCCGCCGTATCCGCCCGAGGAGCAGCGCGCGGGGAACAGCGGCCGCGTCGTGCTGCGCGTGCTGATCGGCACCGACGGCCGGGTAAAGCAGGTCGAGAAGGTTTCGGCCGCCTCGGACGCCTTCTTCGCCGCTGCGCAGCGCCAGGCGCTCGGCAAGTGGCGATTCAAGCCGGCGACCAAGGACGGCGTGCCGTTGGAGCAATGGAAGGTGATGAGCCTGCGGTTCGAGATCAACGACCAGTGACCGTTTCGGGTGCGGGGCTGGCCTGTTCGCCGTCCCGCGCCTATCTTGGCTTCATGGGTAGCTTCCTCGGCCGCTTCAATCCGTTCCGCGCGCTGCTCGATTTGCGCCGCTATCTCGGCACGCGCCAGAAGCATGAAGTGCTCTTCATGTTCGGCTCGCTGATGGTCTGTATCTTGGTCGTCGCGGCGTTCGTCGCCGATTCGAGGGTCGAGCCGCCATGGCAGCGGCCGACGATCATCTATGTCGAATCGTGGCGCGCCGACCGCACCGACGCGCAGATCGTCGCGCAGCAGAAGGTCGATGCCGCGAAAAAGAAGGTACTCGACGCCAAGCAGAAGAAGCTCGACGACGATAACAAGGCGGCGTTCAAGCGCCTGAACGACAAACTCTCGCCTTGGCTTTGAGTCCGGACCCACGTTTCATGGCCGCCGCGTTGGCGCTTGCCGAGCGCGGCCGGGGGCGTACCGCTCCCAACCCCAATGTCGGCTGCGTGATCACGCAGGGCGGCCATGTCGTCGGGCGTGGCTGGACCCAGCCGAGCGGCCGTCCGCACGCCGAGGCGATGGCGCTGGAGATGGCGGGCGAGGCGGCGAGCGGCGCGACCGCCTACGTCACGCTCGAGCCCTGCGCGCACCAGTCCGCCCGCGGCCCCGCCTGCAGCGACCTGCTGATCGCTGCCGGCATCGCGCAGGTCGTGATCGCGCTCGGCGACCCCGATCCGCGGACCAACGGGCAAGGCATTGCGCGGCTACGCGCTGCGGGGATTGCGGTGACCGAAGGCGTGATGGCCGACGCCGCGCGCCGTTCGATGGCCGGCTTCCTCACGCGCTGCGCCTTCGGGCGGCCGCACGTGACGTTGAAGCTCGCGACCTCGCTCGACGGCTGCATCGCGCGGGCCGACGGCGAATCGAAATGGATCACCGGGGATGCGGCGCGCGCGCACGCGCATCTCGAACGCGCGCGGCACGAGGCGATCCTGGTCGGGCGCGGCACGGTCGAGGCGGACACCCCCAGGCTCGACGTACGACTGGGCGGACTTGAGCAGCATAGCCCGCGCCGGCTGCTGCTGACGCGGCATCGCGACGACCATGCGCCGTTCGGCTGGGTCGATTCGCCGGCGGCGATCGCCGGACTGGAACAGGTCGACCATATCCTGGTCGAAGGCGGCGCCGGCGCGGCCTCGGCGTTCCTGACGGAAGACCTGGTCGACCGCCTGCTTCTCTATCGCGCGCCGATCCTGATCGGCGGCGGGCGCCCCGCGCTCGGCGAGATCGGGCTCGCGCATCTCGCCGAGGCGCATGGTCGCTGGCGGTTGCACGACGCGCGGATGTTGGGCATCGATCGGCTCGAAATCTACGAGCGGACCCGCTGAGGGACCGCGCACTTTAGGAAGCTAGCGATGTTCACGGGCATCATCACCGACGTCGGATCGATCCGCTCGATCGAGCATCGCGGCGATCTGCGCGCGGTAATCGCAACCGCCTATGACACAAGCCATGTCGATCTCGGTGCGTCGATCGCCTGCTCGGGCGTGTGCCTGACCGTGGTCGACAAGGGGCCGGGCTGGTTCACCGTCGACATTTCGGGCGAGACGGTGTCGCGCACCGCGCAGGGCCAGTGGAGCGAAGGGCGCAAGCTCAACCTCGAGCGCGCGATGAAATTGGGTGACGAGCTCGGCGGGCACATCGTGACGGGGCATGTCGACGGGGTCGCCGAAGTGGTGCGGATCGAGCCCGCGGGCGATTCGAAGACCATCGCCTTCCGCATCGCGCGCGACCTCGCGCCTTATGTCGCGGCCAAGGGGTCGGTCACGGTCGACGGCGTGTCGCTGACCGTCAACAATGTGAACGACAGTGCGCAGGGCACCGAGTTCACCGTCAACCTCATCCCGCACACCCAGGCGGTGACCACCCTGGGCGCGCTCGAGGTCGGGCAGCCGGTCAATATCGAGATCGACGTGCTCGCACGGTACCTCAACCGGATGCGATCGCTGATCGAAAAGTAGCGTTTCGATGTGACCAAAGTCTAGACTCATCACATTTCAATGTGATAATCCGCCGATCATGAGCACCATGCTGATCGATCGCGTTCGCGATCTCGTCTCCTCGGGCGGTATTTCGCGCTCGGGGCTTGCCCGCGCCGCCGGACTCCACGCCAATTCGCTGCGTATGATCGACGAGCAGGAATGGAACCCGACCGCCGACACCTTGCGCAAGCTCGAAGTCTATCTCGACCGGCGCGAGAAGCGCCCGGCGCTGGTGCCGATCGAGGAGATCATCGAGGAAGCGCGCAACGGCCGCATGACCATCCTGGTCGATGACGAGGATCGCGAGAACGAGGGCGACCTGATCATCCCGGCGCAGATGGCGACCCCCGATGCGATCAATTTCATGGCGCGCTTCGGCCGCGGGCTGATCTGCCTGACGCTGACCGAGGAGCGGATCAAGCAGCTCGAGCTCGAGCCGATGGTGCGGAACAACGGCACCCGCCACGGCACCGCCTTCACCGCCTCGATCGAGGCGCGCGAAGGCATCACCACCGGCATCTCGGCGCACGACCGCGCGCGCACCGTGTCGGTGGCGATCGACACCTCGAAGGGCGCTCAGGACATCGTCTCGCCCGGCCATGTCTTCCCGCTGATCGCGCGCGACGGCGGCGTGCTGGTGCGCGCCGGCCATACCGAGGCCGCGGTCGACGTCGCGCGGCTCGCGGGACTCAACCCGTCGGGGGTGATCTGCGAGGTCATGAAGGACGACGGCACGATGGCGCGAATGGACGATTTGATCGCCTTCGCGCAGGAGCACAAGCTCAAGATCGGCACGATCCGCGACCTGATCGCCTATCGCCGCCAGCACGACCATCTCGTCGAGCGCCGCGCCGAAGCGCGATTCACCAGCCGCTGGGGCGGCGAGTGGACCGCGCGCACCTATTACAACAAGGCGACCGGCACCGAGCAGATCGCGCTGATCAAGGGGCATATCGACCCCGACAAGCCGACCCTGGTCCGCATGCATGCGATGAACGTCTTCGCCGACATTTTCGGCGAGGAAGGCAAGAGATGCGGCCTGCTCGAACGCTCGATGGAGATCATCGGCAAGGCCGGCTCGGGCGTCGTCGTGATGCTCTCGCCCTCGGGCGCGACCCGGTTCAGCCAGGCGCTCGAACGCAAGGCCGGCGGCGGCGGGCCGATGCCCGACGAATTACGCGATTATGGCGTGGGCGCGCAGATCCTGACCGAATTGGGCGTCGAGGACATGGTGCTGCTGACCAACACGCATCATACGCTGGTGGCATTGGACGGCTACGGCCTGTCGATCGTCGGCGAACGCGCGATCGACCTCGGGGGAATGAATTGATGGCGCGGGTATTGATCGTCGAGGCGCGGTTCTACGACCATTTGAACGACATGCTGCTGGCGGGCGCGCGCCGCGCGATCGAGGAAGCGGGGCACAGCCACGAAACGGTGACCGTGCCCGGCGCGCTCGAAATCCCCGGCGCGCTCGCGCTGGCGGCGGAGACCGGGCGCTACGACGCCTATGTCGCGATCGGCGTGGTGATCCGCGGCGAGACCTACCATTTCGAGATCGTCTCGAACGAGAGCGCGCGCGGCATCATGGCGCTGACGATGGACGGTATCCCGATCGGCAACGGCATCCTGACCACCGAGGACGAGGCGCAGGCGATCCATCGCGCCGACCCCGCGCAGGCCGACAAGGGCGGCAGTGCCGCCAAGGCCGCGCTGGCGATGCTCGAATTGAGGCAGCGATTCGGCTGATCCATCGTGTTCCTGCGAAAGCGGGAACCCAGGAGCAGCCAATACGATTCGTCGCTCATCATTTCCCCCCGCCGCTGCGTCGAGGCGTGACGCGGCGGCGCTTGCCAACCATGCACCGCTGCCGCCAATAGGGAGGTGCGTTCGAGCATCGCGCGGAAAAGTGGGCACCGGTTTTCCGTGGCGGCGATGCCATCACAAAAGTTGGAGCGGAATGCATGCCTCGAGCAGGCCGGCCGCTCCGGGGAGAGCTTGATGTCCGAGCAGAGCGTCTATCCGGTACCGGTCGACTGGGCCAAGCGCGCGAAGGTCAACCGCGCCGGCTACGAGAAGCTCCATGGCCGCAGCCTGGCCGATCCGGGCAGCTTCTGGCTCGAACAGGCGCGCCGGCTCGACTGGATCAAGCGGCCCGAGATTGCCGGCGACTGGTCGTTCGACGCGGCCGATTTCCACATCAGCTGGTTCGCCGACGGCGTGCTCAACGTCGCGGCGAATTGCCTCGACCGGCATCTCGCGACCCGGGGCGATACCGTCGCGCTGATCTGGGAACCCGACGATCCCGCCGAGCAGCCGCGCCGCATCACCTATCGCGAGCTCCACCGCGACGTCTGCCGCTTCGCCAACGCGCTCAAGGATCAGGGCGTCCGGAAGGGTGACCGCGTCACCATTTACATGCCGATGATCCCCGAGGCGGCGGTCGCGATCCTCGCCTGCGCGCGGATCGGCGCGATCCATTCGGTGGTGTTCGGCGGCTTCTCGCCCGAAGCCCTGGCCGGCCGGATCGAGGATTGCGGATCGACCCTGGTGGTCACCGCCGACGAAGGCCGCCGCGGCGGCAAGAAGGTCCCCTTGAAGGCCAATGTCGACGCCGCGCGCAAGCACGCGCCGGGACTGGAAAAGGTGATCTTGGTCAAGGCGACCGGCGGCGACGTCGCGATGGGCGACGGCGACCTATGGTACCACGACCTCGTCGCCAATGCCGCGGCCGAGTGCCGGCCCGAGCCGATGAACGCCGAGGATCCGTTGTTCATCCTCTACACGTCGGGGTCGACCGGGAAGCCCAAGGGCGTGCTCCACACCACCGGCGGCTATCTCGTCTGGGTCAGCCTCAGCCACGAACTGACCTTCGATTATCGCCCGGGCCAGATCTATTGGTGCGCCGCCGACATCGGCTGGGTCACCGGGCACAGCTATATCCTCTACGGCCCGCTTGCCAATGGCGCGACCAGCGTGATGTTCGAAGGCGTGCCCAACTGGCCCGACGCCAGCCGCATCTGGCAAGTGATCGACCGGCACAAGGTCGAGATCGTCTATACCGCCCCGACCGCGCTGCGCGCGCTGATGCGCGAGGGCGACGAGTATGTCACGCGGACCAGCCGAAAATCGTTGAAGCTGCTCGGCACGGTCGGCGAGCCGATCAACCCCGAGGCGTGGCGCTGGTATCACGAGGTGGTCGGCGAGGGGCGCTGCCCGATCGTCGACACCTGGTGGCAGACCGAAACCGGCGGACACATGATCACGCCGCTGCCCGGCGCCACCGACCTCAAGCCCGGCAGCGCGACCTTCCCCTTCCCCGGCGTCGATCCGCAAATCGTCGACACCGACGGGACGGTGCTCAACGGCGCGGCCGAGGGCAATCTGGTCATCGCCAAGAGCTGGCCGGGGCAGATGCGCACCGTCTGGGGCGATCACGACCGCTTCTTCCAGACCTATTTCACCACCTATCACGGCAAATATTTCACCGGTGACGGCTGCCGCCGCGACGAGGACGGTTATTACTGGATCACCGGCCGCGTCGACGACGTCATCAACGTCAGCGGGCACCGCATGGGTACCGCCGAGGTCGAGAGCGCGCTGGTGCTCCACGCCAAGGTCGCCGAAGCCGCGGTGGTCGGCTTCCCGCACGACATCAAGGGGCAGGGCATCTACGCCTATGTCACCCTGAACGCCGGGGAGGAGCCGTCCGACGCGTTGCGCAAGGAATTGGTGCAATGGGTGCGGACCGAGATCGGCCCGATCGCCTCGCCCGACGCGGTGCAGTTCGCGCCGGGCCTGCCCAAAACGCGATCGGGCAAGATCATGCGCCGCATCCTGCGCAAGATCGCCGAGGGTGACGTGTCGAGCCTGGGCGATATTTCGACACTAGCCGACCCCGCGGTGGTCGACGATCTGGTGAAGAACCGGGTCGGCTGATGCCGGTCGCTGCGTTCCGGGGCGACATTACCAAGCTCGACGCCGATGCGATCGTCAACGCCGCCAATTCCTCGCTGCTCGGCGGCGGCGGCGTAGACGGCGCGATCCACCGCGCGGCCGGCCCCGAACTGGTCGCCGAATGCCGCATGCTCCACGGTTGCAAACCGGGTCGGGCCAAGGCGACCAGGGGCTATCGCCTGCCTGCGCGCTATGTGATCCACACCGTAGGGCCGGTGTGGAATGGCGGCACGAAGGACGAGGCCGAGACGCTGGCGAGTTGCTATCGTGAAAGCCTCGAGGTGGCGGAGGAACTGGGTGTTCGCAGCATCGCCTTTCCGGCGATCAGTACCGGCATCTACGGCTATCCGCGCGATCAGGCCGCGGCGATCGCGGTCCGCGAGACGATGGCGGCGGCAGACCGGTTCGATCGCATCCTGCTGGTGGCGTTCGATCAGGAAACGTTCGAGCTCTATCAGGCGAGGCTCAGCTAGTATCATCGTCACCCCGGAGTTGTTCGGGGGTCCAGGCTTCCAAGACGGAATCCCGCCCTTGTCGCGCGGTGGATGCCGGGGCCAGCCTGTCCTAAGCGTCGCCGCAGGCGGCGTCGAAAGGCTCGGCATGACGGAGCGACGAGCCACCCCCTCACACGAAGCAGGCGATCTTCCCCATGTCGGGCGGGATCGGATAGCCCGTCACCTTGACTCCCGCGGCAGCGAGCCAGGCATGGCCGGCGATCGTGCGCTGGTCGTTGGGGCTCGCGCCGAAATGCATCACGCTGGCGATGCCGCGGCGGCGGAGCATCGCCTGCGCTGCCATCGCCTGTTGCAGGCAGACCGATCGGAACGGCATGTACGGCGCCGTCGATCGCACCGCCCAGCCGATCGTCCGCGCGATGGCGGCCTGATCCGGAGTCGTCGCCGCCGCGCGCTCGGCGACCCGGGGATCGGTCGGCGCGACGAATTCGCCGAGCCGGGGCGCGACGCGGCGGAAGGGTAGCAACAGGATCAGTCGCGCGGCCAGCATGCTCGCGGACGCCTCGACGACCAGCGTCTGCCGCTGCCAACCAACGCCCGCCAGCGTCCTGATCTTGCGTCCGATATTACCCGTCATCACGCGGCATGACTGGCAGGATTTGCCGGCGAAGTCGATTGCGCGTCCGATACCCGGCCGCTATAGATCGGTAATACACGTAGGGCGGGAGTTTTTGTTAAGATGAACAAGAAGATACTGGGCCGGCTGGCGCTCGGTGCGGCGGTGCTGGCGATCGCGATCCCGGCTGCGGCCAAGATGGGCGCGCCGCGCTACGGCGCGTTCGGCATCGACCTGACGACGCAGGACAAGGCGGTCAAGGCCGGCGACGATTTCTGGACCTATGCCAACGGCGCCTGGGCCAAGCGCACCGAGATTCCCGCCGACAAGGGCTCGGTCGGCTATGGCAACATCCTGAGCGACGAGGCAGAGGCCAACGTCCGTAAAATCCTCGACGACATGGCCGCCAACCCGGCCAAATACGGCGCCACCGGCAAGCAGGTCGGCGATTTCTACGCGAGCTGGATGGACGAGGCCGGGATCGAGGCCAAGGGCACCGCGCCGCTCAAGCCCTATCTGGCGAAGATCGCGGCGGTGAACGATCTGGCCGGACTGCAGACCGTGTTCGCGAGCGTCGGCTATTCCACGCCGGTCGAGATCGGCGTCATTCCCAGCCTGTCCGACCCCGAACATTATACCGCGTTCGTCGGCCAGGGCGATCTCGGCATGCCGCGCGACTTCTACCTGCTGCCCGGCGAAAAGTATGACGGCTTCCGCAAGGCGTATCGTGCCTATATCCAGCAGATCCAGGAGCTTGCCGGCATCCCTGACGCGGGCGCCAAGGCCGATGCGATCTTCGCGCTCGAGACCGCGATGGCCAAGGAGCAATGGTCGCCCGAGCAGAGTCGCGACATCGCCAAGCTCAACGACCCCCAGGATATCGCCGGGTTGAAGGCCAAGGCGCCCGAATTCGACTGGGCGCTGATGCTCAAGACCGCGGGTCTCGACGCGTCGCCCAAGGTGCTGATGACCAACAACACCGCGCTGACCGCGATCGGCAAGATCATGGTGGCGACGCCGTTGCAGACCTGGAAGGACTATCTCGCCTTCCACTTCGTCAGCGATCACGCGAATCTGCTGCCCAAGGCGTTCGACGACGCGCGCTTCGATTTCTATTCGAAGACGATCTCGGGCGTGCAGGTGAAGCGCGACCGCTGGAAGCGCGGCGTCCAGCTGACCAACGGCGCGCTGGGCGAAGCGGTGGGCAAGCTCTATGTCGACCAATATTTCCCGGCGTCGAGCCAAGCCAAGATGGCCGAGCTGATCGAGAATCTGCGCACCGCTTACGGCGAGAAGATCGCCAAATCGGCCTGGATGGATGACGCCACCAAGAAGGCTGCCCTCGCCAAGCTGACCGCATTCGAACCGCGCATCGGCCATCCGGTCAACTATATCGATTACGCGTCGCTCAAGATTGATCGCGGCGACCTGCTCGGCAATGCGATGCGCTCGGCCGAGTTCGAGCAACAGCTCGAGCTGCAGCGCTTTCCGAAGCCGGTCGACCGCACCTTGTGGTCGATGACGCCGCAGACGGTAAACGCCTATTACAATCCGCTCGCCAACCAGATCACCTTCCCGGCGGCGATCCTGCAACCGCCGTATTTCGATCCCAACGCCGATCCGGCGGTCAATTACGGAGCGATCGGGGCGATCATCGGCCATGAAATGGGCCATGGCTTCGACGACCAGGGCAGCCAGTTCGGGCCGACCGGCAAGTATGAGAATTGGTGGAGCGATGCGTCGAAAAAGGCCTATGGCGAGCACACCGCCGCACTCGCCGCGCAATACGACACCTACGAGCCGATCCCGGGGACCAAGGTCAACGGCAAGCTGACGCTGGGCGAGAATATCGGCGACCTGAGCGGGATCGAGGCGTCCTACGCCGCCTATCAGCTCTATCAGGCGAAGCACGGCAAGGCGCCGGTGATCGGCGGGTTGACCGGCGACCAGCGCTTCTTCCTCGCCTATGCGCAGGCGTGGCAGGCGAAGCTGCGCGAAGGCGTGCAGCGCCAGTTGCTGCTGACCGATCCGCACTCGCCGGCCAAGTTCCGGGTCAATGGCATCGTCCGCAACGTCGATGCCTGGTACACTGCGTTCGGCATCAAGCCGGGCGACGCTTTGTACCTGCCGCCCGAAAAGCGCGTCCATATCTGGTAAGCGCTTGGGACAATCGATCGAGAGGGCGCCGGCGAGGCAATCGCCGGCGCCCTTTTTTTACGATGGTGTTGATCAATCCTCCCCCGCCAGGGGGAGGTGGCAGCCGGAGGCTGACGGAGGGGGAGGACGCGATCGACTATTGTCGGGCTTCCTCCCCCTCCGCCGCGCTACGCGCGCCACCTCCCCCTGGCGGGGGAGGATTGGTACATGGCCGAACAATCCCTTCCTTCGATGCCAGCCGAACACACCTGCACAGCGGCGGTCGATGCTGGTAGGGAGCGACAATGGATTCCGCCCCGGCCCACAAATCCGTCCTGACGAGCGTCTTTCTGGGGATCGTGCTGGCGCCGTTCGCCATCGGGTTCATCATCGCCGCCTGCCTCTCCGGCGGCCCTTCCGAAGTGTTCAAGGCGCTGACCGGCCGCAAGTGACCGCGGACGGCGTTCGCGCCGTGCCGATCGTGCAGAATGAAATGCCGTCCGCCGCCGAACACCGGCAACCGGGCAATGTCAGGTTGACAGAAGAGTTAGCCATAGCTTACCGTAAGTAATGACTAACCGAATCGCCGTCGCGCTGACCGCGCTGGCCGATCCCACCCGCCGCGCGGTGTTCGAGCGCATCGGCGCCGGCCCCGCGGCGGTGGGCGAGATCGCGGCGGGCCTGCCGGTATCGCGCCCGGCAGTGTCGCAGCACCTCAGGGTGCTCAAGGAGGCGGGGTTGGTGACCGACACGCCCGACGGCACGCGCCGCGTCTATCGCCTCGACCCGCGCGGATTGGGGGCGCTGCGCGATTGGCTCGACCGCTTCTGGGGCGACCAGCTCGCCGCGTTCAAGGATTTCGCCGACAGCCAGCAAGAGGAACAGGAATGACTATTGCCCCGATCGTCCAGTCGGTGACCGTATCGGTGCCGCCCGATCGCGCGTTCGCATTGTTCACCGGGTCGATGGGCCGCTGGTGGCAACGCGGCAAGACGATCGCCGCCAAGCCGCATGTCGAGATCGTCATCGAACCCCGGCCCGAGGGGCGCTGGTTCGAGCGCGATGAGGACGGCACCGAGACCGATTGGGGCCGCGTGCTCGCTTGGGACCCGCCGGGCCGCGTGCTGCTCGGCTGGCAGCTCGACGCAAGTTTCAAGTTCGATCCTGACCTGACCACCGACGTCGAGATCACCTTCGTACCCGAAGGCGGCGGCACGCGCGTCACGCTGACGCATCGTCACCTCGAACGTTTCGGCGACTCCGCCGAGCGCGTCGCGAGCCAGCTCGGCGGCGGGTGGCCAACCTTCGTTCAAATGTTCGCCGATTTCGCAGAGGAGCAAGGCAAATGACCGACTTCGTCGTCCACGGCATCCCGGGCAGTCCCTATGTTCGCGCGCCGCTGCTCGCGCTCGAGGAAAAGGGGCTGGCCTGGCGGCTCGAGCCGCTCGCGATGGGCGGGCAGCGCACGCCCGAATGGCGGGCGTACCAGCCGTTCGGCAAGATTCCCGCGTTCGAGCATGACGGGATGCGGTTCTACGAGACGCAGGCGTTCCTGCGCTATCTCGATCGCGTCGTGCCCGAACCGCCGCTGGCCCCGAGCGATGTGCGCCAGTTGCTGCGGATGGATCAGCTGCTCAACATCGTCGATTGCTACGTCGCGCCCAAGGTCAGCGGCGGGCTGTCGTTCGGACGGGTGGTCGCGCCGCGGCTCGGCCTGCCGAGCGACGAGGCGGCGATCGTCGCGGCGGTGCCCGAAGCGACAATCGTGATCGACGAAATCGCGCGCCTGCTCGGGGACCAGCCTTATCTCGCGGGCGATCGCGTGAGCCTGGCGGACCTCCACCTCATCGCGCATCTCGCCTTCGTACCGGCCTATGAGGAAGGCCGCGCCTTGCTCGCGCCGCACGCCAACCTTTCGGCCTGGATCGCGCGGATGATCGAGCGGCCGAGCTTCGCCGCGACCGATTGGGACGTACTGCTTGACCGTTATCCGATGCCGGTCGCGGCCTAGGCCGCCGGGCGGTGTGGCGCCGCGCTCAGTGCAGCAGGCCCCACATCGCGGCGCGGTCGCGCGCGAGACCGGTCATGAAATCGTCGAGCCCGGCGAGCCGGGTCTCGATCTCGCGCGCATCGATCCCACGCCACACCGAAATATCGTAGTCGCCCGTGCCGATTGGAGATCGTCGCCGGCGCGATAGCGGTCGGCGATGTAGAGCGTTTCGAGCAGATCGGTGGGCCGGTTGCGCTCGCCGACTTTGATGATGCCGTATTTGACGAGATATTCGCTCATGATCCCGTCGTTCGATGTGCTGACCATCGTCTTCCCCTCTCGTGAAGGCGAAGATGGGAAGCGCGGGGCGGAACGTCCAGTGGCCCGGTCAGACCTTCGACACCCCCATCTCGATCAGGCTGTGCGCGGTATCGGCGACGCTGCCCTCGGCCGCGCGCGGCTGCCAGCCGAGCATCTCGATCGCGTGATTGGGTTCGGCATGGCGGGTCTTGCCGAGCTCGCCGACCATCTGGCGCACCATGGGGTCGAACAGCGACACGATCCGCATCACCCAATTGGGCATGCGCCGCGTCGGGACCTTGCCTGCATGGTTGGGCAGCCGCTCGCGCAGGACGGCGGCGATCTCGCCGAGCCGCAGGAAACCGTGCGACGCCACCGCCATGAAGCGCTCGCCGCTCATGTCGGGCGCGGTCAGCGCGCGGACATGGAGGTCGGCGACATCGCGCACGTCGACCAGGTTGAAGCCGAGATCGGGCAAGGCCGGATAGGCGCCCTCGAGCACCCGCTTCACCACTTCGAGCGAAGGTGAGAAGTCGGTGCCGAGCAGCGGGCCGACCACCAGCCCGGGATTGATCGTGACGAATTCCAGGCTGCCACCCTCGGCCGCGATCCAGTCGCGTGCGGCACGCTCGGCGATCGTCTTGGACTTGGCATAGGCCGACACGCCGCTCGCCGCGACATTGGTCCAGTCGGCCTCGGTGAAGCTATGCTTACCGGCCGCGCGGCCATAGAAGATCGCCGCGACCGACGAAGTCATCACCAGCCGCGTCACCCCGGCATCGCGCGCGAAGCGGAGCGCGCGGAGCGCCCCGTCGCGCGCCGGCACGATCAATTCATTCTCGTCCTTCACATGGTGCGCAGGGAGCGGCGAGGCCATGTGAACCACGTGGCTGCATCCCGCCGTCGCCTCGGCCCAGCCGGCGTCGTCGGTCAGGTCGGCGGCGAAGAAGGACAAGCGGTCGTTGTCGACCTCGAGCCAATCGCGCACCTCGGCCTCGCGTGCGAGATTGCGGATCGTCGCGCGAACCGTCCAGCCCTGCGTGATCAACTGACGGATGGTGAATCCGGCGATGTAGCCGCTGCCGCCGGTGACCAGAACCGTATCCGCCATATCCCTCTCCCTCGGAAACGAGGCTATCATATTCGTTGCAACCTGCAACCTGTTGGCAGTTGACCGACGGGGTCAGGCGGTGGACAGCGGGGGCATGAAGGCGCTGGTCGTTTCCGAGCTCGCCCCCGAATTCGCGGGCTGCCACCTGGTCGAGCTGCCCGATCCGGTGCGCGGCGCCGGCCAGGTGCTGATCCGCGTGCGCGCCGCGGCGCTCAATTTCCCCGACCTGCTGATGACCGAGGGCAAGTATCAGCTGAAGCCCGAGCTGCCGTTCGTGCCGGGGATGGAGGTCGCCGGCGAGGTGGTCGCGGCCGATCCCGACAGCGGGCTCGCGCCGGGCGACGCGGTGGTCGCGGGCACGCGAATCGGCGGGTTCGCCGATCTGGTCGCGGTCGATGCGCGCGGCGTGCGGCGGGTTCCGGCCAATCTCGATTTCGCCGCTGCCGCGAGTGTCGGCGCCGCCTATCTCACCGCTTATGTGTCGCTGGTCCGCTGCGCGGCCGTGCGGCCGGGCGACTGGGTGCTGGTCCATGGCGCGACCGGTGGCGTGGGGCTCGCCGCGGTCGACCTTGCCAAGGCGCTGGGTGCGCGCGTCATCGCCACTTCGCGCTCGGCGGCCAAGCTGGCGACCGTCGCCGCCGAGTACGCGGTCGACGCGACCCTGCCCGCTCCCGGATTTCGCGAGGCGGTCAAGGACCTGACCGGCGGCGGCGCGGACGTGGTGTTCGACCCGGTCGGCGGCGACGTGTTCGACGAGAGCACGCGCTGCATCGCGTTCGGCGGACGGTTGCTGGTGATCGGCTTCACCTCGGGGCGGATCGCGACGATCCCCACCAACATCCCGCTGATCAAAGGCTTCGCGGTGATCGGCGTCCGCGCGGGCGAATATGGCCGGCGCTTCCCCGACAAGGGCGGCGAGAACCAGGACGCGATCTGGGCGCTGGCGGCGAACGGCAAGATCCGCCCGCGCGTCGATAGTCGCTATCCGCTCGCCGGCTGGCGCCCCGCGTTCGAGGCGATGCGCGACAGCCGGATGGTGGGGAAGATCGTGATCGAGCCTTAGCGGGCCGAGGCGCTCGATGCGTTACCTCTCCCTCATCCGTTCGTGCTGAGCTTGTCGAAGCACTGCTCAGTGGCTCGGCATGTCCGCGCCCCAGACTTGCCCTTCGACAAGCTCAGGGCGAACGGTTTGAGGTGAAAGGACTCACAATCCCGCGATCCTTCGTAGCGCAATCTGGTCGATCACCCGCAGCGACCGATACCCCGGTTCCACCCAACCCCTCGCGGCCAGCGCCAGGATATGCCCGCTCGCCGCCTTGCGGCTCAGCCCGCACATCTCGGCGAGGTCGGCCTGCGTCGCGGCAACCTCGCCCTGCTCGTCGGCGAGCTGGGCGAGGCGCACGGCGACACGCTGGCGCGGGCCGAGGCAGAGATTGAGCGCGGCATTGTGCACGGCGACGTCGAGCTGGTCGTAGAGCAGGGCCATCGTCGCCGGCCAGGCGCTGGGCTGGCGCGCGGCGATCCCGGGCAAGGCAGCGTCGGGTACCAGCAGCACGCGCGCCGCGCGCTGCGCCCGGGCGGTCACGATCCGCCGTCCGCCGCCGAACCGCCGCGACTGGCCGATCGCTTGGCCCGGCCCGGCCAATCCCAGCAGCACGTCGCGCTCGGGCCCGACGCTCGCTTCCAGCCGCAGCACGCCTTCGACCACCAGACACAACCCCGGCTCCTCGTCGCCTTCCGAATAGATCCATTGCCCCGCATCGAGCGCGACCACCCGCCCCGCCGCAACGAGTTCCTCCGCCAGCGCGGGATCGAGCGCGGCGAACCAGCGGCCGCGCCTCAGGGCATCGAGCAACTCCACGGACAATTGCTACGATCGTAGCATTCTGCCGGCAAGGCCCGGGCTATGCCGGGCGCAACGAGGAGAGGGATCATGACCATGCGGATTCGCCCGATCGCCGAACATTGCGGCGCCGAGGCCAGTGGCATCGACCTGCGCACGCTCGACGACGGCGGCATCGACGCGCTGAGGGCGGCGGTCGCCGATCGCGGCGTGCTGTTCGTCCGCGACCAGGATCTCAGCCCCGAGGATCATATCGCCTTCGCGCGCCGCTGGGGCACAATCGACATCAACAATTACTTCCCCGCGAACGGCGGCCATCCCGAGATCGCCGAGGTGCGCAAGGCCGAGGCCCAGACCACCAATATCGGCGGCGGCTGGCATACCGACCATAGCTACGACCAGGTGCCGGCGATGGGCTCGATCCTGCTCGCGCGCGAGACCCCGCCGACCGGCGGCGATACGCTGTTCGCCAGCATGGGCGCGGCGTACGATTCGCTGTCGGACGGGCTGCAGGCGACGCTGGAGGGGCTGCGCGCGGTCCATTCGGCCGACCATATCTACGGCCATGACGGCATCTATGCGAAGACCGACCAGGCCGCCGACCTCAAGGGCCACGACATCCACGCCGCCGCGGTCCATCCGGCGGTGATCCGCCACCCGGTGACGGGGCGCAGGATCCTCTACGTCAATCCCGCCTTCACGCTCCATTTCGAAGGCTGGACGCGCGAGGAGAGCTTGCCGCTGCTCCAATATCTCTATGCGGTCGGCATGCGCCCGGAGTTTCAATGCCGCCTGCAATGGGCGCCGGGTTCGCTCGCGATCTGGGACAATCGCTCGACCTGGCATTGCGCGATGAACGACTATCAGGGGCACCGCAGGCTGATGCACCGGATCACGATTTCGGGGGTGGCGCTGAGCTAACGAGCGGAACGAGCGACATCCGGGCCAGGTACGACCATCGGCCGACGAGGACGTTGACAACTAGACCGGAAATGGACGTAGTTATACCCACTTGCGATTGAAACGAGCCCGGTCGCCGCGGTAGATTTCAAAAAAAGTGGGGTGTGAGTAATGCCGTTCGACTTCAAGAATGCTTCTCGGGACGAACTGAAAGCGCAATATCAACGGATCGCCAGGGAAACGGGGGACGATCAGTTTTTCACCAAGAAAGAACTGAACCACTTGCCCAGCGTGTTGGCCGATGGCGAGCAGGTGCTGTCCTTCAGTTCCGGCGTGATGGACGGAAGCACCTGGCTGATCGTCCTGACCGATCGGCGGGTCATCTTCCTCGACAAGGGCCTGATCTACGGCCTCAAGCAAGCGAGCATCGATCTGGACAAGATCAATGCCGTGTCCGGCAAAACCGGCCTGCTGTTGGGCAGCATCATCATCGAGGATGGGGCCAGTTCGCGCGCCATCACCAATGTCCAGAAAAGGACCGTCGCTGCGTTCACCAACAAGCTTCGCGATGCCATGGAAAACCGCAAGGCGGCGCGTCACCAGAGCGTGGCACCCGCCCTTCATGACCTTGCCGGGCAACTCGAGAAGCTCGACCAGCTTCGACAGCGCGGCCTGCTGACCGACGACGAATTCGCGGTGCAGAAGGCGAAGCTGCTGGCTTGAGGGGACGCAACGTTGACTCCCCCCTCCCGCTTGCGGGAGGGGGGAGGGCTTGTTCCTTCAGGCCCGAGGTTGACGGGCCCCTCCCGCAAATAGAGCGAAATTCATCCCTCGGAGCAGGGACGACCTCACTTCATCAGCACCAATTCCTCCGCCATCGTCGGATGCAGTGCCACGGTCTGGTCGAACGCGTCCTTGGTCAACCCGGCCTTCACCGCGACCGCCGCTGCCTGGAGGATTTCCGCCACCTCGGGCCCGATCATGTGGATGCCCAGAATCTTGTTGGTCTCGCTGTCGCAGATCATCTTGTAGAGCGCGCGCTCGTTCCTGCCCGCCAGCACGTTCTTCATCGGGCGGAAATCGCTGACATAGACCTTGACCGAGCCGTATTTTTGCTTGGCCTGGCCCTCGGTCAGGCCGACGCCCGCCATCTGCGGGTGGCTGAACACCGCCGCGGGCACGCAGTGATAATCGACCCTGGTCGGCTTGTTGCCGAAGATCGTGTCGGCGAACGCCTGGCCCTCGCGGATCGCGACCGGGGTCAGCTGGATGCGATCGGTGACGTCGCCCACCGCATAGACGCTCGGCACGGTCGAGCGATTGTCGTCGTCGACCTTGATCGCGCCCTTCTCGTTCAATTCCACCCCGGCGGCGTCGAGCCCGAGATTCTCGGTATTGGGGACGCGGCCGGTCGCGAACATCACGCAATCGACCTCGATCGGGGCATGGTTCGACATCGACACCTTCAGCGAGCCGTCGGCCTGCTTCTCGATCCCCTCGAACTTGGCGTTGAAGCGGAAATCCAAGCCCTTCATCATGCTGATCTGGAGCAGGCGGTCGCGGATCTGCTCGTCATAGCCGCGCAGGATCTGGTCGCTGCGGTTGATCAGGGTCACCTTGGCGCCGAATTCGTGGAAGATGCCGGCGAATTCGTTGGCGATATAGCCCGCGCCCGCGATCAGGATGCGCTTGGGCACGCTGTCGAGGTGGAACGCCTCGTTCGAGGTGATGCCATATTCGTGCCCCGGACAGGTCGGGATGTGCGGCCGGGCGCCGGTCGCGATCAGGATGTATTTCGAGGTGACCTCGCGACCCGAGGCAAGGCGGATCGTATTGGGCCCGGTCAGTTCGGCGCGTTCGTTGATGACCTCGACCTTATGGCTGTCGAGCGTGGTGTTGTACGCCTTGCTGATCCGGTCGACCTCCTCGAACACGTTGGCGGTCAGCGTCTTCCAGTCGAAGCTGCAGTCGGGCACGTCCCAGCCGAAGCGCCGAGCATCCATCAGATCCTCGGCGAAATGGGCGCCATAGACGAGCAGCTTCTTGGGCACGCAGCCGCGGATCACACACGTTCCGCCGACGCGATATTCCTCCGCCGCCGCGACCCGCGCGCCATGCGCCGCCGCGACGCGCGCCGCGCGCGTGCCGCCCGATCCGATGCCGATGACGAACAGGTCGTAGTCGTAGTCGCTCATGTCTTTTCCCAACCGTCACCCCAGCGAACGCTGGGGTCTCATGCCGTATTTCCCCGCCCGAGATCCCAGCTTTCGCTGGGATGACGGATCGTTACCCGAACGCCCGCTTGATCAGATCCTTGGTCGAGACGTCGAAATCGCCTTCGCCCCTGGCCGCCGCCTTGGCCATTTCCTTGCCGAGCTCGACCCCGAACTGGTCGAACGAATTGATGCCGAGCAGCACCCCCGACACGAACACGCGATGCTCGTGATAGGCGATCAGCGCGCCCATGGTGCGCGGATCGAGCTCGTCGAGCAGCAGGGTGGTCGAGGGCCGGTCGCCCGGATAGGCGCGCGCCAGGTCGTCGGGATTGTCGCGGCCCTTCATCAGCGCCGCCCCCTGCGCGAACATGTTGTTGAGCAGGCTCTTGTGGTGCTCTTCGTTGAGCGTATCGGCCTGCTCGATCACCCCGACGAATTCGAGCGGGACCAGGTGCGTGCCCTGGTGGAGCAATTGGAACACCGCATGCTGCTGGTCGGTGCCGACCCCGCCCCAGGTGATCGGCGCGGTCGGGCGGCCGACCTTCTTGCCGTCGATCGTCGCACCCTTGCCGTTCGATTCCATCTCGAGCTGCTGGAGGTACGACGGGAGCAGCCGCAGGCGCTCGTCGTAACAGAACACGCCGCGCGTCTCGCAGCCGAATGCCTGGGTGTAGAGCAGGTCGGCGAACGCGGCGAGCGCGGGCACGTTCTCGTGCAGCGCCGACAGCCGGAAATGCCGGTCCATCTCGGCCGCGCCCTCGAGCAATTCGGAGAACGCGTCCCAGCCGAGCGCGATCGCCGCCGGGAAACCGATCGACGACCAGAGCGAGTAGCGTCCACCGACCGTCTCGGCGAAAGGCAGGATGCGCGTCTCGTCGACGCCCCAGTCGATCGCCTTGTCGGGCTCGGCGGTCAGCGCGACGACGCGGCCATAGGGGTCCTCGACCCCGCCCGCCTGCATCCACTCGATGACGCTTTCGGCGTTGAGCATCGTCTCGGTGGTGGTGAAGGTCTTGGACGCGATTGCGAGCAGGGTCGCGCTCGGGTCGAATCGCCTGAACGCCTCTTCGAGCGCGAGCCCGTCGACGTTCGAGACGATCGCCACCTCGTAGCGGTTCGAGTCGCGGCCGAGCGCATCGACCAGCAGGTCCGGTCCCAGCGCCGAACCGCCGATCCCGACGTGCAGGATGTTGCGGATCGGCCCCAGCGCCTCGGCCTCGATCGCGTCGATCAGCGCGCGCATCCGGGCATGGAGCGCCTGCGCCTTGGCGACGTCGTCCTTGTCGCCCTCGCCGCGTTCGGCGGTGTGGGTGACCGCGCGGTCCTCGGTCACGTTGATCACCTGGCCCGAGAACAGCGCCTCGCGCTTGCCGGCGAGGTCGCTCGCCTTGGCCAGTTTCTCGAACGCCTTGATCGCCTCGTCGGTCAGATGCGTCTTCGACCAGTCGAAGTGGATGCCGGTGACGTCGGCCGAATATTTGCCCAGCCGCTCGGGATCGTCGGCGAACAGCTTGGTCAGGGGGACGCGCTTCAGCGCCTCGATCTCGCTCCAGTCGGCCATTTTTGGGTTCCTTGTTCGACTCCGGGCCTCAATGGGCGTTCCGGGCGTCCCGTTCAAGGAAGCGCGGCGCGCGCCGACCGTCATACCTATGCTTGACGCGCGCTACCGGCATGCGCAAACCGCCCGACATGACCGATACACCCCAGGCGACCCCGTCCGACGCCGTGCCCGACCCCGTTGCGGCGCCCGCCGGCACGCCTGCGCCCGCCCCCGCCAAGAAGCCCAAGAAGGAAGAGGATTGGAAGGACACGCTCAGCTTCATCGTGAAGCTGGTCGTCATCGTCGTGATCTTCCGCAGCTTCCTGTTCTCGCCCTTCTCGATCCCGTCGCAGTCGATGCTGCCGCGGCTCTATGTCGGCGATTATCTGTTCATCTCGAAATGGAATTACGGCTTCTCGAAACATTCGCTGCCGTTCAGCGTGCCGCTGATCCCGGGGCGGCTGTTCGGGCGCAATCCGGCGCCGGGCGACGTGGTGGTGTTCAAGGCGCCGCCGGGCAACGACCAGGATTACATCAAGCGCGTCATCGGCCTGCCCGGCGACACGGTCCAGATGCGCCACGGCCAACTGATCCTGAACGGCGTCGCCGTACCCAAGGTGCGCGTCGCCGACTTCACCATTCCGCTGACGCCCAATTATCCCGCGGGCAAGGAATGCCCGGCGGAATTCCAGGCGACCGACGCCGCCGGCAAGCCGATCTGCCGCTACATGCAGTTCAAGGAAACCCTGCCCAACGGCGTCAGCTATACCGTGCTCGACCGCGGCGAATATCCCGATCGCGACGACACCGACGTCTATAACGTGCCCGCCGGTCACGTCTTCCTGATGGGCGACAATCGCGACGATTCGGGCGACAGCCGCTTCCCCGCGCAGGAAAATGGCGCGATCGGCATGGTCCCGCTGGAGAATCTCGAGGGCAAGGCGGTGGTCACCTTCTGGTCGACCGACGGCAATGCGCAATGGCTGCTGCCCTGGACCTGGTTCACCGCGGCGCGCTGGAGCCGGCTGGGGCAAGGGTTTTGACCTCTCCCCACAACCGGGGGGCGACATCGTGAGCGATAAGGAGACCGACCTCGGCGGCTGGATCGCGGCGACTTTCGGCCGCCCGCCTGCCGACCTCGCCCGGTTCGACCGCGCGGTGACGCACGGCAGCCAGGCGAGCGCTAATTACGAGCGGCTCGAATTCCTCGGCGACCGCGTGCTCGGGCTCGCGATGGCCGAATGGCTGTACGAATTGTTCCCCGACGAGCCCGAGGGCAGCCTGTCGAAACGCCTCAACGCGCTCGTCACCGGCGCGGTCTGCGCCGAGGTCGCGCGCGAGATCGGGGTGCGCCCTTACCTCAAGCTCGGCAAGCAGGCGCGCGATGACGGCGCCGCCGACAGCGACAATGTGCTCGGCGATGTGGTCGAGGCGCTGATCGGCGCGCTCTATCTGGAGGCCGGCTTCGGACCGGCGCGCGATTTCGTCCGCGCGCGCTGGGCCGACCGCGTCCATGCCGATGCCCGCGCACCGCAGCACCCCAAGTCCGCGCTCCAGGAATGGGCCGCCGCGCACAACCGCAAGACGCCGGTCTACGAAGTGGTCGATCGCTCGGGCCCGCAACATGCGCCGCGCTTCACCGTGCGGGTCAGCCTCGGGACGTTCGCCAGCGCCGAAGCCGAAGGGTCGAGCAAGCAGGAAGCGGAAACCGCCGCCGCGCGCGTGCTCGTCGCGCAGTTGCAGCCATGACCGAGCCCAAGTCACAGCATTGCGGTCTGGTCGCCGTGCTCGGCGCGCCCAACGCCGGCAAGTCGACCCTGGTCAACGCGCTGGTCGGGCAGAAGGTCGCGATCGTCAGCCCCAAGGCGCAGACCACGCGCACCCGGCTGCTCGGCGTCGCGATCGAGGGCGAGACCCAGATCCTGCTGGTCGACACGCCCGGCATCTTCGAGCCGCAGCGCCGGCTCGACCGCGCGATGGTCGCCGCCGCCTGGGGCGGGACCGAGGGCGCCGACCTCACCGCGCTGGTGGTCGACGCCAAGGGCGGGCTCGGCCCCAAGGTGATGCCGATAGTCGAGAGCATCGCGGGGCGCCCCGAACGCAAGTTCCTGATCCTCAACAAGGTCGACATCGCGGACAAGGCGCGCCTCCTGGTCCATGCCGAGAAGCTCAATGCGGCGGCGCAGTTCGACGAGACCTTCTTCGTCTCGGCATCGACCGGCGACGGCCTGGCCGAGCTCAAGGCAGCGCTCGCCAGCAACATGCCTGAGGGGCCGTGGCATTTTCCCGAGGACCAGGTCAGCGACGCGACCGAGCGCGCGCTGGCCGCCGAGGTGACGCGCGAGCAGCTCTACCTCCAGCTCCACGCCGAACTGCCCTATGCCAGCGCGGTCGAGACCGAGGCGTTCAAGGAGCGCGAGGACGGCTCGGTCGAGATCCACCAGCAGATCCTGGTCGAGCGCCCGACCCAGCGCGCGATCGTGCTCGGCAAGGGCGGCAGCCGGATCAAGGAGATCGGCGCGCGGTCGCGGGCGCAGCTCAAGGAATTGCTCGACCGGCCGGTCCACCTCTACCTCCACGTCAAGGTGAAGCCGGGCTGGGACGAGGACCGCGAGGTCTATCGCGACATCGGGCTGGACTGGGTGGACTGACCCTTTCCGAACCGTCCGCCCTCACGCAAGCGGCGCTTCCCGTCACCCCAGCGCAAGCTGGGGTCTCCGGCGGCAGCGCGATTCGGCTTGAGATCCCAGCTTTCGCTGGGATGACGGCGTGGGTCAGGCGAGCATATGATCCACCCACTCCGGCACCAGCACACCCGCGGGTCCCAGCCTGGTCTCCTGGAACCACCCGCTTCCCTCGGATCGCTCCAGGTTGAGCTCCAAGGTCTGCGCGCCATGATATTTGGCGGCCTGGACGAACCCGGCGGCGGGATAGACCGCGCCCGACGTCCCGATCGAGACGAACAGGTCGGCGCGGGCAAGCGCACGCTCGATCCGGTCGATCGCGTAGGGCATCTCGCCGAAGAACACGATGTCTGGCCTGACCGCCGGCGATCCGCAGGCCGCGCAGGCGGTGCCCGGCGGCATGTCCCCCTCCCACCTCCGCCGATCGTCGCAATCCGCGCACAGGGCGGACTTCAACCCGCCGTGCATGTGCAACAGCCGCGTCGTGCCCGCACGCTCGTGCAGGTCGTCGACATTCTGCGTGACGATCAGCAACTCGCCCGGCCATTCGGCATCGAGCCGCGCCAGCGCGTCATGCGCCGCATTGGGCGCGACCCCGGCCAGCGCCGCGCGCCGCAAGTCGTAGAAGCGATGGACCAGCTCGGGATCGCGCGCGAGCGCCTGTGGCGTACAGACATCCTCGACGCGGTGGCCCTCCCACAGCCCGCCCGGCCCGCGGAACGTCGCGATGCCGCTTTCGGCCGAGATGCCGGCGCCGGTCAGGACGACGATGTTGCGGATGTTGGTCATGGGGCGAGGATAACGGAGGCACTTTACGGCTGCTATGGGCGATCTCGGACCGGTGGCCGCCTGGTCGCTTCACCGGGGCAGAGAGGAGTTCCCGAACAGCAGCTCCGCCAAGCGTGCGACCAGGATCATGAAAATCGTACCGACGATCAGGACGAACAGAAAGATATGGATCGGCGTAAACGTCTCTATGCGCGGCTGCATTGCAATGACCAGAAGAACAACGAACACGGCAACCAATGTTGCCGTGAAGGCGGTGTTTTGAATGACGCGGCGCTTGATATAGAGCGTCGTCAGCAGAACGTAGCTGAGAGCTGTAGTGGCCGCCCCTCGGTTGATCTGACTGAACGCCACGAAGACCAGGAAAATTGGCGAAACCAGAAAACTGAACCCGCATCCGACGAGCCGCGCTTTCGAGATATGGAATTCCTCGCCGCCGTCTTTGATTTTCAGCACTCGCTCATCTCCAACGGGCCATCAATAGCGTGCGCATCATGTTTGGTGAACCGCCGTTGCATGAGAATGGCGAGGATTGGAACCTACCGCCGCGGCTTGCGAAACTTCAGGATGAACTGATCGGTCTTCCCGCGGATCGACTCGTCAAACACGCCTTTGGTGCGCGGATCGGCCGGGTTGGCGAGCAGGCGGCTGGTGCCGGCCAGCTCGAACCCCGCCGCGAGCACTTCGCGCTTCACCCGCTCTTCCTGGATGCGGTGGAGCGTCTCGGTCACGTCGTCGGGCGCGGCGGCAGCCGCCGAATGATCGAGCACGACATAGAGACCGCCGGGCTTGAGCGCGGCGAACACCTTGCGGTTGAACGCAGGGACGTCGGCGGGGCCAAGGAATGTGTCGTGAAGGTCGTGATAATTCTGCGCGATCCAGAACAGGTCCAGTTTTTCGGGGAAATTCAAGCTGTCGGAAATCGGCGTGGTGGTGACGGTGACGTTGGGTCGGCCCGCCGCCCAGGCCTTCAGGTCGGCATAGCCCTTGGCGACATTGGGAAAGCCGATGATCTCGTCGAGTTCGGCGGCGTAGACATGCCCTTTCGGGCCCACGACATCGGCGAACAGGCGGGTGAAATAACCACTGTTGGCGATGTAATCGGCGACCTTCATGCCAGGCCGCACGCCGAGGAAGGCGAGCGTCTCGTCTGGCTTGCGGTTGGCGTCGCGCGCCACGTCCTCGGGCGGCCTTGTCGGGTCGGCGACCGCTTTGGCGATGACCGGCGGGATCGCGGGCGCGGCCGCCGCGGCGGGCAGGGCGAGAACGGCAAGCAACAGCAGGGCGGTAACGCGCATCGACAACCTCCGGGCGACGGGGGACAAGCGATGCGGCGGCGGCAGGGCCTTTACAAACGACAAGTTTTGGCTGCCTGAACGACAAATATTATGGGCACGCCGATCCGCAACCTGCCGCTCAACGCGCTGAGGAGCTTCGATGCCGCCGCGCGGCACCTAAGCTTCGCCGGCGCGGCGGGCGAGCTCGGCGTGACTCCCGCGGCGGTCAGCGTCCAGGTCCGCCGGCTCGAGGAATGGGTCGGCGCGCCGCTGTTCCTGCGCGGGCATCGCTCGATCGCCCTGTCGGCGACCGGCGAGAAGCTCGCCCCGCGGCTGACCGCGCTGTTCGCCGAGATGGAGCGGTTGCTCTCCGACGTCGCCGATCTCGACGCGCACTTGCTCCAGGTGAGTTCGATGCCGAGCTTCGCGTCGAAATGGGTGGCCCCGCGCCTCGGCCGGTTCCTCGCGCTTCATCCCGGCATGCAGGTCCGCATCGCGGGCGGCGACGAGCGCAGCGATTTCGATCGCGACGGCGTCGATGTCGGGCTGCGCTATGGCGACGGCGTCTATCGCGATCTCCATTGCGAGCCAATCGCCCGTGCGACCGCCTTTCCGGTGTGCAGCCCGGCGCTCGCCGCCACCTGGCCCGATCCGGCGGCGACCCCCGCGGCCTTGCTGCTCCAGGACGAATCCTCGCTGGTCGCGCCCGGCCTGCCGACCTGGAGCACCTGGTTCGCCGCCTGCGGGATCGATCGCGCGGTCGAGGGCGGGGCGCGGTTCGGCAACAGTCACATGGCCTTATCGGCCGCGGTGGCGGGGCAGGGCTTCGCGCTCGGCATCACGCCCCTGGTCGACGATGACCTCGCCGCCGGGCGGTTGGTGCGCCCCTACGCCATGGCGGTCGACAGCAGCTTCGGCTTCTGGTTCGTGTGCCGCCCCGACCGTGTGCGCGAACCCAAGATCGCCGCGTTCCGGGAGTGGATCATGGCGGAGGCCCGATGACCGATTTCGCGACGACCCGGCGGCTGTTCCATCTGCCCGAGGGCGTGCTCTATCTCGACGGGAATTCGCTCGGGCCATTGCCGCTCGCCGCCGAAGCGCGGGTGCGCGAGGTGCTGCGCCACGAATGGGGCAATGAACTGATCAAGGCGTGGAACACCGCCGACTGGATCAGCCTGCCGGCGCGCGTCGGCGACCGGATCGGCAAATTGATCGGCGCGCCGCAGGGAAGCGTGGCGACCGGCGATACGCTGTCGGTCAAGGTGTTCCAGGCGCTGGCTGCCGCGCTGGCAATGCGGCCGGGGCGCAAGGTGGTGCTGTCGGATACCGGCAATTTCCCCTCGGACCTCTATATCGCGAGCGGGCTGCTCCAGGCGCTGGGCGACGGGCTGGAGTTGCGGCTGGTAGAACCCGAGCAGGTCGCCGACGCGATCGACGAGAGCGTCGCGGTGACTTTGATCACCGAGGTCGACTACCGCACCGGTCGCCGCCACGACATGACGGTGCTGACCGAACAGGCCCACGCGGCGGGCGCGGTCACGGTGTGGGACCTCGCGCATTCGGCCGGCGCCGTGCCGGTCGACCTGACCGCCGCCGACGTCGATTTCGCGGTCGGCTGCACCTACAAATATCTCAACGGCGGCCCCGGCGCGCCGGCCTTCATCTACGTCGCTCCCCGCTTCGCCGAGCGCGCGCGGCCTATCCTGTCGGGCTGGATGGGGCACGAGGCGCCGTTCGCGTTCGACTTGGATTACCGCCCGCACCGGAGCGTCGAGCGGATGCGCGTCGGCACCCCGCCGGTGCTCGCATTGGCGGTGCTCGATGCCGCGCTCGATGCCTGGGACGGGGTCGACATGGCCGATGTCCGCGCCGCCTCGATCGGCCTGAGCGAGCGCTTCATTGCCGAGGTCGAGGCGCGCTGCCCCGACCTCGCGCTCGCCTCGCCGCGCGATCCGCACGCGCGCGGCAGCCAGGTCTCGTTCCGTCACGCTGAAGGCTATGCGATCATGCAGGCGTTGATCGCCAACGGCGTGATCGGCGACTTCCGCGCGCCAGACCTGATCCGCTTCGGTTTCACCCCGCTCTACCTGTCGGAAGACGATGTCGTCGCCGCCGCCAGGGTGCTCGACCGCGTGATGACCGAGCGCTTGTGGGACGACCCCGCTTATGCGACGCGATCGAAAGTGACATGACCGACGAACCCGCACATGCCGGCGTCGCCGCCGGGGCCGAAACCGACTTCGCCGAGAAAATGGCCTATGGCGACTATTTGCGCCTCGACCTGATCCTCGGCGCGCAGCAGCCGCGCTCGGCCGCGCATGACGAATTGCTCTTCATCATCCAGCACCAGACGTCGGAACTGTGGATGAAGCTCGCGGTGCACGAGCTCGACTCGGCTTGCGCCGCGATCGCTGGCGACCAATTGCCGCATGCCTTCAAGATGCTCGCGCGGGTGTCGCGCATCCTCGAACAGCTCAACAATGCCTGGGACGTGCTGCGGACGCTGACGCCGAGCGAATATACCGAGTTCCGCGGCGATCTCGGCCAGTCGTCGGGCTTCCAGTCGCATCAATACCGCGCGATCGAATTCCTCTGCGGCAACCGCAACCTGCCGATGCTCAAGCCCCACGCTCACCGGCCGGAGGTGATGGCCGAGCTGGAGGGCATATTGGCGCGCCCGAGCCTGTACGACGAGGCGATCCGGCTGCTCGCGCGCTCGGGGTTCGAGGTCGGGCCGGAGCGCCCCGACCTGCGCGAGCAGCGCGCCGAGAGCGACCGGCTGCGCGCCGCCTGGGCCGAGATTTACCGCGTGCCCGACGCGCATTGGGCGCTCTACGAGCTCGCCGAGAAGCTGGTCGATCTCGAGGATTATTTCCGGCGCTGGCGGTTCAACCACGTCACCACGGTCGAGCGCGTGATCGGCCTGAAGCGGGGGACCGGCGGGACGCAGGGCGTCGCCTATCTGCGGCGCATGCTCGAAGTCGAGCTGTTCCCTGAGCTGTGGCACGTGCGGACGGAGCTCTGAGAAAAAGCCCCTCTCCTTTAGGGGAGGGGTTGGGGGTGGGGCAGTCACGGGCGACACGCTCTGCGAGGCGTCCCCCACCCCAACCCCTCCCCTGAAGAGGAGAGGCTATAGTTAGCGCCAATATTTTCCCCAACCCCCCTTGACGCTCCATACCCGATCTTCCAATCGCGTTTCCAGCAAGCCGTAGCGTCGCACAGGAGGCGCGCGGCAATTGGGAGAGTCGGATGCCAGCCTTCCGTACCCGAGGTTCCGAGCGGTGAGCGCCTGGGGCTATGCCAATGTCTGGGAATCGGTCGCTGCCGCGATCCCCGACGAGCCGGCGATCGTCCAGGGCGACCGCGTCGTCACGTTCGCCGAACTCGATGCGGCGGCCGACGCGCTCGCCGCGCATTGGCTCGCCGCAGGGCTGACTCATCAGTCGAAGGTCGCGGTCTACACGACCAATTGTCCCGAATATCTCGTCGCCTGTTTCGCCGCGTTCAAGGCGGGGTTGGCGCCGTTCAACGTCAATTACCGCTACGGACCCGAGGAAGTCCGGTATCTGCTCGACAATGGCGATGCCGAGGCGGTCGTGTTCGAGGCCGGTTTCGCGCAATTGCTCGACCAGGTGCGCGGGCAGATGCCGGGGGTGAAGAGCTGGATCGCGATCGCGCGCAAAGATGAGGTCGTCCCCGATTGGGCACCAGGTTTCGCCGATGTCGCGACACAGATTCCCACCGCCCGCCCGGTCGTCGCGCCCTGGGGTCGCCACGACGAGGATCTGCTGTTGATCTTCACCGGCGGCACCACCGGCATGCCCAAGGCAGTGATGTGGCAGCAGGGCGACCTGTTCGCCAAGGGCGGCTATTGCGCCAACCCGCTGCTCGGTATCCCGTCGCTGGAGAAGCCCGAGGATGCGGGACCCCGCGCGCTCGCTACCCCGATCAAGCCGCGCGCACTGATCGCCCCGCCACTGATGCACGCTACCGGACTGATCGCCGCGTTCGGAGCGTTCGGGTTCGGCGGGACGGTGATCCTGCTGCCGTACGGCAAGTTCGACCCCGAAGCGATGTGGGATGCGGTCGAACATTGGCGTGCGACGCGGATCACGATCGTCGGCCAGCCCTTCGCCCAGCCCCTGCTCGAAGCGCTCGATGCCAATCCCGGGCGCTGGGACCTCAAGTCGGTGTTCGTGATCGGCTCGTCGGGGGCGATGTGGAACCGCGAGAACAAGCTCGGGCTGATTCGCCACATCCCCCAGGTCCAGCTGATGGATTCCTATTCGTCGTCCGAGGCGTTCGGCATGGGGCTATCGACCACCAATGCCGGCGGCGAGAGCGCCACCGCCGCCTTCGCGCTCGGCCCCGATTGCGCGATCTTCACCGAGGACGGGCGGCGGGTCGAGCCGGGCTCGGGCGAGAGCGGCCGGCTCGCGGTCGGCGGGTCTATCCCGCTCGGCTATTACAAAGATGCGGCCAAGACCGAGGCGACCTTCCCGACCTATGAAGGGCGGCGCTGGTCGATGCCCGGCGACTGGGCGACGGTCGATGCCGACGGGACCGTCCGCATCCTCGGCCGCGGCTCGCAATGCATCAATACCGGCGGCGAGAAGGTCTTTCCGGAGGAAGTCGAGGAAGCGTTGAAGCGCCACCCGGCAGTGCGCGACGCGGCGGTGACCGGCGTCCCCGACCCGCGCTACGGCGAGCGCATCGTCGCGTTGGTCGAGCCGCACCCCGGAGCGGCGGCGGACGAGGGCGAGCTGCGCGAGCATGTGAAGGGCCAGCTCGCCGGCTACAAGGCGCCGCGCCACGTGCTGGTGGTCGCCAGCGTCGCGCGGGCGCCCAACGGCAAGCTCGATTACAAGGCGATCAAGGACCGCGCGCTGGCCGCCTTCGGGGCGGCGCTCGGCGAAGCACAGGGGGCGGCGTGAGCATCAGGAACAAGGCCTATATCTCGGGGGCGTACGAACATCCGACCCGGCTCGCGCCCGACAAATCGACCGCGCAGCTCCATGCCGAATGCGCCGCCGGGGCGCTGGCCGATGCCGGGCTCAGCCTGAAAGACGTCGACGGCTATTTCTGCGCAGGCGACGCGCCGGGATTCGGCGGCATGTCGATGGTCGATTATCTCGGGCTCAGGGTTCGGCACGTCGATTCGACCGAGACCGGCGGCTCGTCCTACATCCTCCATGTCGGCCATGCCGCGCAGGCGATCGCCGCCGGCAAATGCTCGGTCGCGCTGATCACGCTTGCCGGCCGCCCGCGTTCGGAGCCGTTCGTCCGCACTATGGGCAACGCGCCCGAAGCCGCGTTCGAAGGCTGGGTCGGGCAGTCGACGCACAACAGCTACGGCATGTGCGCCGCGCGGCATATGTACGACTACAGCACCACGTCGGAACAGCTCGCCTGGGTCAAGGTCGCGGCATCGCACCACGCCCAGCACAATCCGCACGCGATGCTGCGCGATGTCGTCAGCGTCGAGGATGTAGTCACTTCGCCGATGATCTCCGACCCGCTCCACCGGCTCGATTGCTGCGTGGTGTCGGACGGCGGCGGCGCGTTGCTGGTGGTGTCGCCCGAGGTGGCGAGATCCTTGAAGCGGCCGTTGGTCGCGGTGCGCGGCGCGGGCGAGCACGTGAAGGGGCCGCGCGGGGGCATGAACCTCGACCTCACAACCTCTGCCGCCACGGTATCGGGACCTGCCGCCTTCGCCGAGGCCGGGGTAACGCCTGCCGACATCAAATATGCCTCGATCTACGACAGCTTCACCATCACCGTGCTGATCCAGCTCGAGGACCTGGGCTTTTGCGCGAAAGGCGAGGGCGGGCGCTTCGTCGCCGACGGCAATCTCATCTCGGGGGTGGGCACATTGCCATTCAACACCGACGGCGGTGGTCTGTGCAACAACCACCCGACCAATCGCGGCGGCATCACCAAGGTGATCGAAGCGGTGCGGCAATTGCGTGGCGAGGCGCATCCGGCGGTGCAGGTGCCGAACTGCGACCTCGCCGTCGCCACCGGCATCGGCGGTGCGCTCGGCGCACGGCACGGTGCCGCCACGCTGATCCTGGAGCGGCAATGATGAGCGAGTCCCGCACGATCCCGGCGCCCCAGCCCAATGTCGAGAACCAGCGTTTCTTCGACGCCGCGGCCAAAGGGAAACTGCTGATCGGCCAATGCGACGCCTGCGGGCAGCCGCATTATTATCCGCGCGCGCTGTGCCCGTTCTGCCTGGCGGAGAGCCGCTGGGTGGAGAGTGCGGGGAGGGGTGCGATCTATTCGCTGTCGACGATGCGGCGCGGGGCCGGTGCGCCCTACACGCTCGCCTGGGTGACGCTCGATGAGGGGCCAGCGGTGCTGACCAACATCGCGATCGAGGATCACGATGCATTGAAGATCGGGCAGCGGGTGCTGGTGCAATTCACCCCGACCGACGGCGGTCCGCCGGTCCCGACGTTCGCGCCTGACGTGGAATAGGACGGTGCCACCTCTACTCCGTCACCCCGGCCTTGTGCCGGGGTCTGCCGGGCCGCGAGGGAAGCGCGCCGTCGTGAGGCATGAGGCCTGCCGCCCGGCGGATGCCGGGACAAGCCCGGCATGACGATGGAAGGAACGGAAGCGAAAGCCCTCGCCGAGCGCGAAGCGGAGTACGCCGCGTTCGTCGAGGCCAACCTCCGCCGCAATTACACCGCGCATTTCATCCATGGCATGCTCGGCATGACCGGTTTCCGGCTGATCTACGCACCGACCTTCATCCCGACCTATATCCACCGCCTGACCGGCTCCGACGCATTGGTTGGACTCGGCACCGCGCTGCTCCAATTGGGCGCGATCATCTCGCCGATCTTCGCCGCCTCGCGGTTCGAGACCAAGCAGCGCATCCTGCCCTATGCGATCCGCACCGGCACGATGATGCGGGTGATGATCCTCGGCCTCGCGCTTGCCGGCTGGTTCCTGTCGGGCGAGGCGTTGCTGCTCGTCACGCTCGGGCTGTTCTTCCTGCTCGGCGCGTTCAACGGCACCCAGCGCGTCGCCTTCCAGATGCTGATGGCCAAGGTGATCCCGATCCATCGCCGCGGGCGGTTGCAGGCCTATCGCAACATCACCGGCGGGCTGATCGCCGCGGCCTTGTCCTATGGCGCCGGACGCTGGCTGATCCAGTATGACGTGCTCGGCAACGGCTATGCCACGACCTTCTTCCTCGCCTTCGTGCTGACCAGCCTGGGGCTGACCGTGCTCCAGCTGCGCATGGTCGAGCCGATCCCGCCGGTGGTGCGCTCGCCGATGCGTTTCGTCGATCGGGTCAGGACCTTCCCGACCCTGCTCGAGGATCGCGGCTATCGCTGGTTCATCCTGGCCGAGGCGTGCTGCGTCTGCGCGCGGATCGGAGCGCCCTTCTATATCCTCTATGCCGGCACCCAGCTCGGCTTGTCGGGGATCGTGATCGGCGAATTGTCGCTCGCCTATCTCGGCGCCGACACTGTTTCCAACCTCGCCTGGGGGCATCTCGGCGACCGTACCGGCTATCGCTCGACCTTCACGCTCGCCGCGGCGCTGTGGGCGGGCGGGATCGCGCTGCTGCTGACCGTTCCCCATCCCTGGGCGGTGTTCGCCGCCTTCTGCTGCCTCGGCGCGGGCAATTGCGGCTACCAGATGAGCCAGCAGACGATGGTGCTCGAATTCGGCGAGCGTGCCGATATCGCGATGCGGCTGGCGCTGTCGACCACGATCGAGGGGACGATCTCGGCGATCGGGCCGCTGCTCGGCGGGCTGATGGCGTGGAAGCTCGGCTATCCGCCGGTGCTGTGGCTGTCGTTCGGCTTCCTCTGCCTGGCCGTCATCCTGCTCGTTTTCCGCGTCCGCGAGCCTCGCCAGCGCAAGGTCGTGGCGATAGTGACCGACGACCTTCTCCTTCCCGAAAGCGAATCGGCATGACGCTCCCCACCCGACGGATCGGCCCCTTCACCGTCTCGGCGATCGGCCTCGGCTGCATGAACCTCAGCCACGCTTACGGCACGCGGCCGAGCGACGACGAGGGCGCGGCGTTGCTCAACCGCGCGCTCGACCTCGGCGTGACGTTCCTCGACACCGCGGCACTCTACGGGCTAGGCGCCAACGAACGGCTGGTCGGCCGCGCGGTGATGCATCGCCGGTCCGAATTCACGCTCGCCTCGAAATGCGTGCTCGACGCGGTCGACGGCAAGCGCGTGCTCGACGGCCGCCCCGAATCGATCCGCCGCACGCTCGATGCGGCGCTGATCCGGCTCGGGACCGACCATATCGATCTCTATTATTGCCACCGGCTCGACCGCGACGTGCCGATCGAGGAGTCGGTCGGCGAACTCGCGCGCGCGGTCGAGGCGGGCAAGATCGGCGCGATCGGCCTATCGGAGATGGGCGCCGCGACGATCCGCCGCGCGCATGCGGTTCATCCCATCGCCGCGGTGCAGAGCGAATATTCGGCGATGGTCCGCAACCCCGAAGTGGCGGTGCTCGACACCTGCCGCGAGCTCGGCATCGGCTTCGTCGCTTTCTCGCCGGTGGCGCGCGGGATGCTGGCGCGCGGCGTCAGCGACGACGCCTATGTGCCCGGCGACATCCGCCTCCACATGCCGCGCTTCCTCGGCGACACTCTGCGCCACAATCTGGCGGTCGTCGCGCGGTTCGACGCGCTCGCCGCCGAGGCCGGCATGACCTCGGCGCAGCTCGCGCTCGGCTGGGTGCTGGCAAAAGGCGAGCATATCGTCGCGATTCCCGGCACGCGCAGCATCGCGCATCTCGAGGAGGATGTCCGCGGCGCCACGGTCAAGGTGCCGGCCGATCTGATGGCCGCGGTCGACGAGGTGTTCGACGGTACGATCCGCGGCCCGCGCTACGTCGCGGCGATGCAGGCGCAGATCGACACCGAGATCCTGCCCGGCGAAGAGCTCGCAGCGTGAGAATTCATTTCACGGGAACGCTGCATCACATTGACGGTCTTACCGGATCAGCAGCACCGCACCCAGGATGATCCCCGCCAGCGCGAAGCTGATGAGGTGCATCGTCAGGCTATAGCTGCCCTGGCTGTCCGACACATGAAATCCATGCATCACCCTCTCCACCGGCGCGCCTTTGCTCTCCTCGGGCCCGGGGTCGCGCCGCAATGGGAGGATACGCTTTTTGGCCGGCCAAGACCAGCGGCGTGGCGCTCAGGCTTCGTCCCGGAACTGCTCGTGGTGGCGGATCACCTCGTCGATGATGAAGCGCAGGAACTTCTCCGAGAATTCGGGATCGAGCCGCGCCTCTTCGGCGAGCCGCCGCAGCCGCGCGATCTGGCGCTCCTCGCGGCCGGGATCGGCCGGGGGCAGCCCGGCCTGCGCCTTGTAGCGCCCGACCGCCTGGGTCACCTTGAAGCGCTCGGCGAGCATGTGGATCAGCGCAGCATCGATATTGTCGATGCTGCTGCGATAGGCGTCCAACACGTCGTCGCTCATGGCGGCTCCTCCGATTCGTGGCGGGCGTTCTGATGGTGCATCCCGGGTTGCGCAACCCGTACTTGCCTTCCGCGCCCCTCTCGGCCACAGCCGGGCGCGAGATGAGCGCCACGATCCATCGCCTCGATCCGACCCGGCCGCAGCCCAGCCTCGAGCCGATGATGCAGCTGGTCGCGTCGGACATGAACCTGGTCAATGCGGTGATCCTCGACCGCATGCAGTCGGATATCCCGCTGATTCCGGAGCTTGCCGGCCATCTGATCGCGGGCGGCGGCAAGCGGATGCGCCCGATGCTCACGCTCGCGAGCGCGCAGCTGCTCGGCTATACCGGCAACCGTCACCACCGCCTCGCCGCCACGGTCGAATTCATCCACACCGCGACCCTGCTCCACGACGACGTGGTCGACGGCAGCGACTTGCGCCGCGGCAAGCGCACGGCGAACCTGATCTGGGGCAATCCGGCGTCGATCCTGGTCGGCGATTTTCTGTTCAGCCGCTCGTTCGAACTGATGGTCGAGGACGGTAGCCTCAAGGTGCTCAAGATCCTGTCCAACGCCAGCGCGGTGATCGCCGAGGGCGAGGTCGACCAATTGACCGCCGCGCGCCGCGTCGATCTGGGCGAGGAACGCTATCTCGACATCATCGGCGCCAAGACCGCCGCGTTGTTCGCCGCCGCGTGCCGCATCGCGGCGGTGGTCGCGGAGCGACCCGAGGGAGAGGAAGCGGCGCTGGACGCGTTCGGCCGCAACCTCGGCGTCGCGTTCCAGCTGGTCGACGACGCGATCGATTATGTCTCCGACGCGAGCACGATGGGCAAGGAAACCGGCGACGATTTCCGCGAGGGCAAGGTCACGCTGCCGGTGATCCTGGCCTATGCCCGCGGATCGGACGAGGATCGCAAATTCTGGAAGGACGCGATCCTCGGCCATCGCGCGTCGGACGAGGATTTCGCGCATGCGGTCGATCTCGTCCGCTCGACCCGCGCGATCGACGATACGCTCGCGCGGGCGCGGCACTACGGCCAGCGCGCGATCGACTCGATCGCCGGCTTCGCCGCCGGCAAGGCGCGCGACGCGATGACCGAAGCGGTCGAGTTCGCGGTGGCGCGCGCTTACTGAGGCGCCCGGGATCGGCGGCCGATCGCCCGCCTGTCCAACGCCGCGACGATCGCCGAAGCGGCCAGCACGTCCTGCGCGCCGATCCCCGAAAAGGTCGCGATCGTGATGTCGTCGGCCGACCGCCGGCCGCGCACCGAGCCATGGATGATCGCGCCGAGTTCGACCATGCGGTCGCCGAGATCATGGCCCGCCGCGCGCGCATGATGCACCTCGCCGCCAGCAAGCGCCGTGGCGCGCTCGTCGACCGCAACGATGGTCGCGCGCGCCAGGCATGCGGGGTCGAGCTCGCATTTGCCGGCATCGTCGGCGCCGATCGCGGTCACGTGCCGGCCCGCGCCGATCCAGTCCGCCTGGATCAGCGGGGTGGTCGCCGGGGTCGTCGTCACCAGCACCTCGGCCTGGCGGGCCAATGCTTCGAGATCGGTGAGCACGTGGATCGCGACCTTGGGCAGCTGCCGGCCGAGTCGGTCGGCCAGCGCTTCGGCAGCGGGAGTCCGCCGCGCCCAGATCAGCAAGGTGGCGAACGCGCGCTCGCGATGGAGTGCGAGCGCCTGCAACTCGGCCTGCCGGCCCGCGCCGACCACCCCGGCGACGGAGACGCGGGCTGGTGCGAGATAGCGGGCCGCCAGCGCGCCCGCCGCGGCGGTGCGGATGTCGGAGATGTGATGCTCGTCCTCGATCGCCATGACGGGACGGCCGGTCGCGGCGTCGAAGATCATGAACAGGCCGCCCTGGGCAGCGCCCGTCGCGGCGAGATCGGCATACCAGGGCGCCACCTTCACCACGAACAGCGACTCGCCGGCGACCGCGCCGCCCTTGACCATGACATCGGCGCGGGACGGATCGATAAGCGGATGGAAGGTGAAGGCGCGGTTCGCGGCCTCGCCGCGGGCGGTTTTGACGAAGGCCTGCGCCACGGGTTCGATCAGCTCTTCGAAGCCGATCGCCGCGCGCAGCTCGGCGGCACCGACATGCCTCATCGCGAGAAACCCAGCGGGGAGCATTCGAAATGGGTGACGCGGAGGTCCGGTTCGAGGCCGAGCGCGTCGTCGCCCGGATAGAGCACCGCGCGTTCCCAATCGGCGCCGGCATAAGCGATGATCGCCTCGCGCGAGGTCCAGCGCGAGACGAGCGTGAACCGCACGCGCTCGCCCTCGTCGCGCGACCACAATTCCGCGCCCAGGCAGGCCGGCTGCGCGCGATAATCGGCGATGCCGGTCGCCGCGAGATGGCGCGTGAAATCATCGGCTCGCGACCGGGGCACGCTGCCGCTCCACGTCCGGACGATCACGGCAGCACGTCGAGTTGCCCGCCGCCGACCGCGCAGATCGTCCCGCCCACGCGGACATCGCCGATCGCCGCTCCCGACCCCGAAGCTTGGATCTGCAATTCGCTCGGCCGCCCGGTGAAGCGGCCCTGGTGGAGCGTGACGATGGCGGCATCGGCGATCAGCGATTGCCGCCGCAGATAGGCGGCGACGCATCCCGCAGCGCTGCCGGTGGCGATGTCCTCGACCACGCCGTCATTGTTCCAATGCCGCGTTTCCGGGCGATCGGGATCGAGCAATACCGCGAACTGCGCGCCCAGTCCGGCCAGCAATGCGGTCAGGTCGCGGGCGATCCTCGCGCTCTCCAGACCCGTCGCCGTTACCGGGACGACCAGATACCGCAACCCCGTGCTGACCACGCGCAACGGCAGGTCGCTACGCAGCATGCCGGGGTCGAGCGCGAAGGCGCAGGCGACGTCACGGGCGACGCTGCTCCCGGGTGCCCAGTCGCCGCCGAAGTCCGCGGCGCCCTGGCGCAGCCACGCCGACCATCGGCCGGTGCCGACCGGTTCGGTGGTGACGCCGACGGTGCGCCCCGGTAATGCGATCTCCCACTCGAGCGCCGCATCCGCGCCGTCTCGTTCGTGCAGCACCGCCGCGGCGCCCAGCACCGGGTGGCCGGCGAACGGCAGTTCCTCGAAGAGGTCGAACACGCGGGCGGACCATCGGCGCGGGTCGTCGGTCGGCCACAGGAAGGTCGCCTCGAACTGCCGAAATTCCTGCGTGATCGCGAGCAATGCGTCTGCGTCGTGAAAGGGCGGATCGATGAACACCGGCAGGCTGTTGCCCGAATAGGGGCGCGCAGCGAAGACGTCGACGTGGCGGTAGCGCACTTCGGTCACAGCGTCCGTCCGAGCTCGGCCGCGAATGTGGCGATCGCCGCATCGTCACGGCGATAGAAGGTCCAGCCTTTCTTGCGGGTGGCCCGCAACAGCCCGGCGTCGACCAGCAGGGTCAAGTGCCGGGACGTCGTCGCGGCGGCGAGCCCCAGCTGCTCGCGCAGGAAGTCGCCGCAAATGCCGTCGGTCAGCGGGTCGCCATCGACCTGGGGCGGGAAATTGCCGACCGGATCCTTCAGGAGCTCGAGGACCTCGAGCCTGACCGGACTGGATAGCGCCTTGAGGCAGCGGAGGCGCGACTCGTGATCGGGATCATGCATGATTTGCTATTTCGCATAATTACGAATTGAAGTCGATGGCGATCCTTACATGACGCTCACTCCGGTGGGGAGCGTCTGGTGCCACGTTGCCGCAGTTGCCGCCACAGTCAGGGACCTGGCCGATCATCGGCTGCAATTCAATGGAAAGCGCCTTGTCCGCTTTGATCGGGAAGCCTAGCAACAGTGGACGTTCACGGCTGGGAAATGGGCGCGGATATGACGGCAGACACCAGGATCAAGCGGCGACTCCTGCCAATGATGCTCCCATCGCTAGCGGTGTTGATGATCGGCTTGCGATTTGCGGTCGAAAGAACCGGTGTGCCGCATTTCGCGGGCTGGGCGCTCGTTGTCGGGTCGTTATTGATCCTGATCGGTTATATCGCGTTTTTCTTGCGTGGCCGTTGAGCGTCGAACGCGCGACGTCCAGGTCGATTCGAGTGGATGCGCTTAACAAGGTGGGCGCGATTGCACGCGGCAATCAAGGCATGAGGACTGCCGGTCCGCTTCCCATCGCGACCTGACCGCAGGGCTGTCGCTGCGCCCCTAAGCGGACTTGTTTATCAGCAGGCCCTGATCGAGCTTAGCGCCATAATTGTCCGCGGCGGCGCTGGCCACCGGCGCTTCGGGAGGCATCGCCTGTTGGTCCTCTTCGCCGACGGCCGCGGTGCCGGTTTCGGTCGACGTCGTCCCGTCGGTATAGGTGATGACCGTGGTCTCCGTCGAACCGGTGACCGTCACCGCCTCGGACAGGATGGTCTTGGCGGAATCGCTGCCACCACCCCCGCCGCCGCCATGCGCTCCACCGCCGCTGCCCTTGCCCGCGGTCGCGCCAGTCGCCGCGACGCCCGATGGCGCGCCGGTCGTGCCGGAGGGCGCGGCGGTGGCGTCATCCAGGGTCTTGCGAACCGCCGCGGCATCTTTTTCCGAGAGTTTGCCCGACGAAACGTCCGCCGAGATCTTGGCGTCGATCGCCGCGCGGACCGGGGCGGTGATCGATGCTGGCGTGGCGCCCGAACCCTGGGGGATCGAGGCGGAGACATCGCTGGCGACGAGGTTCGCCTTTGCCGATGTCAGCCCCTTCGTCTCGAGCTGCTTCTGGAGCGGATTGATGGTGCTGATGCTGCTGATCGTCATGACGGGCTCCCGCGGGTTCGACTGGAGAACGACTGGACACGCAGATACTTAAGCGTGGAGTAACCAAAGTTTTATGATGCACTTACCTGGGCTTACGACGCACGCCGGGTTATCGCGATCGCCACGATCGCGACGCCGACCCCGCCCAGGACGTCGACGAAATAATGGCTGCCGACGAACGGGATCGTCGCCAGCATCAGTGCATCGAGCGCGACGAATGCCCAGCCGACCAACGGGACGCGGCGAAAGCTCCAGCCGAGCAGCACCGCGCCGGCCGAATGGAACGAGGGGAAGGTGATCAGCCCGCTCATCGTGCTGCTGCTGAGCGTGTGGATCGCTCCGCTGCGAACCTGGCCGATGATCTCGGCCGGCCGCCACCCGGCATTGACGGTGAGCGCCGGGACGTCCGCAGGCGTGATGCCGTAATGGACATAGGGAGTGACCGCGGGCGCGACCGCGAAGATCGCGATACAGACGATCAAGGTCAGCAGCCAGGCGTGGACGAAGCGCCAGGCCGCGCCCTCGCGACCGGTCAGCGCCAACGCGGCGACCAGCACGAACGGCTGCCACAGTAAGGTCGAATAGATCGCGCACATCGCGCGGACCAGCGCGTGGTGCGGCGCGAGGCCAAGCGCCATGTCGGGCCACGACAGGAACGGGAAGAGCCTCCGGTCGGCGGCGGCGAGCGCCGGATCGGCGAGCGGCGGCGCGAAGGTCGCGACGAGAATGCTGAGGCATGCGACCGCGACGCTCGACGCCAGGATCGCGGCCATGGCCTCGATCGCGGTGGCGACCCGCGCCAGTCCGCGCCAGCGCAGATAGAAGCCGATCCCGACCGCAATCACGATCAGCGCCGCGATCGTGTTGATATCGCGACCGTCGTAGCCGAACCCGGTCACGAACAGCAGGGCGACGACCAGCGCCGCCTGCAACGCGATCAGCCGGAATGCCGGCAAGGAGCGCGGGTCGGCGGGCACCGCGACGCGGAACGGCAGCGGTCGAAAGGTGGCGGCGCCCATCACGGTTGCGATAGCCGTGGAGGGGCTAAGAAAACGTAAGGATCGGTGTCGTTTAGCCAGGCGAGTTGGCTGCCGGTTCCGAAATTCGCCCTGCTCGATCTTGATCGTCGTTCGATCTGATCGTCGCATGCTCCGTCTGACTTGGTGATCGGTAACCTTTACAGATAAGCTGTATCAGGCTCGGCAATTGGCTCTGGGGGCAGCATGTCGTTCGCTTGGTTGGTCGCTCTGGCAGTCGGACAAGCCCTGTCGGATGATACGGCCCGTTTCGAAGCGCTCAAGACGGAAGTCGATGATATCACGGCGGAACTCAAGGTCATCACCGACAATCAGGCACTGCTATCCAAGAACTCTGCTGCACGCCGCGACGAGATCGCCTCACTGCGGCATCGATACCCCGCCATCATGCTCACGCCGGATTCTACCGTCGCGCAAATCTACGCAGCACTGGTCTCGATCCGTAACGATCGTGGCCGGGCAGCCATCGATCTCGGGAAGCATCTGCAAGCGGAGCATATCGCAAAGCTCTGCAAGGCAGCTCGGGAGCTCAAAGACGCTTATGCGGAATGGCAAACGACTGACGAGTACCAGCGTATGAGCCTGAGCGCCCGACTGGCGAAACGCAGGGAATTAGAAACCACCATCAACGAGTCCGTCTCGAAATATGGGTGCTCCCGCCCGTAATTCCGCCGGTGAAGGCAGGCCTGGTCCAGTCTCAGCAATCGGTCCCGCAATCGGCGCCGCGTTCGATCTGGATCGTGGTGTGCGCGATCCCGAACCGGTCGTGCAGCATCTTGCCCGCGTCGCCCAGGAACGAGGGCGCGGGGTCGGCGCCGAGCACCAGATGCGCGGTTAGCACCGTCTCGGTGGTCGACATCGGCCAGATGTGGAGGTCGTGCGTGGTGGTTACACCGGGCAGGCCCGCGAGCGCCGCCTTGACCTCGTCGTAATCGATCGAGCGCGGCACCGCGTTGAGCGACATCTCGATCGTCTCGCGTAGCAGGCCCCAGGTCTGCCAGAAGATGATCGCCGAGACGACGATCGACACCACCGGGTCGATCCATCCGACGCCGGTGAACCAGATCGCAACGCCCGCGAGCATCACGCCCGCCGAAACGGTCGCGTCGGCCGCCATGTGCAGATAGGCGCCGCGCAGGTTGATGTCGGACTTCTGTCCGCGCGCGAACAGCCAGGCCGAGGCGGCGTTGACCAGGATGCCGGCGGCGGCGACCACCACGACCACCGCGCCCTTGACCGGTGCCGGCTCGCCGATCCGCATCACCGCTTCGAACACGATCGCGCCCATCGCCATCAGCAGCAGCAGCGCGTTGATCAGCGCGGCCAGGATGGTCGAGGCCTTGAGCCCATAGGTGAAGCGCTTGGACGGCCCGCGCCGCGCCAATGTCGCGCCCGCCCAGGCGACGCACAGGCCGAGCACGTCCGACAGATTGTGCCCCGCATCGGCCATCAGCGCGACCGAATGCGCCATGAAGCCGAGCCCGAACTCGACGACGACGAACGCGATGTTGAGCGTGATGCCGATCGCGAAGGCGCGGTCGAAGGTCAGCGGCCCATGGCTGTGCCCGCCATGGCCGTGACCATGCTTATGGCCATGTCCGTGCTTGTGACCGTGGCCATGCCCATGGTCATGCTTATGACCATGCCCATCATCGTGCGCGTGGCTGTGGCCGTGATGGTCGTGCGGTCCGTGCATATTGGACCCTGCCTAGCATCACGACCGGGGGTGATACTAGGACACGGACCGACGAACGTGGATGGGCGGGCGCGGGGCTGTCCTCGCCGCGCGCTTTCTGCCACCAGCGGAGCGATGCGACGTCGCGCCATCTTCGCCGATCCCGAACGGGCCGCCCGATGAGCGAGCTGCCGGTCGAGGCGGTCCTGCCGCACTTGCTCGCTGCGCTGGCGGCCGGCTCCAACGCCGTGCTCGTCGCGCCGCCGGGCGCGGGCAAGACCACCGCGGTCGCGCCGGCGCTGCTCGGCCAGCCCTGGTGCAGCAGCGAAGTGCTGCTGCTCAGCCCGCGGCGGATCGCGGCGCGCGCGGCGGCGGAGCGGATGGCCTCGTTGGCGGGCGAACCCGTGGGCAAGACCTTCGGTTACGCCACGCGGATGGACAGCAAGCGGTCGTCGGCGACGCGCGTGACGGTGGTGACCGAAGGCATCTTCGTCGCCCGGATTCAGGCCGATCCCGAGCTTGCCGGCGTGTCGGCGGTGCTATTCGACGAGGTCCACGAGCGCAGCCTCGACAGCGATTTCGGGCTGGCGCTGGCGCTCGATGCGCAAGGTGCGCTCAGGCCCAACCTGCGGCTGGTCGCGATGTCGGCGACGCTCGACGGCGCGCGGTTCGCCGCGCTGCTTGGCGACGCGCCGGTGATCGAGAGCGAGGGGCGCAGCCATCCGCTCGACCTGCGCTATCTCGGCCGCCGGGGCGAGGCGCGGATCGAGGATGAGGTCACCGCCGCGATCCGGCTTGCCTTGCGCGAGGAACAGGGCGGCGTGCTCGCCTTCCTCCCTGGCGTCGCCGAGATCGAGCGTACCGCCGAGCGGCTCGGCGACCTGCCGGGCGTCCGCCTCCATCGCCTCCATGGCACGATTCCCCCGGGCGAGCAGCGCGCGGCGATCGCCGCCGAGCCCGACGGCAAGCGCAAGCTCGTCCTCGCCACCAGCATCGCCGAGACCAGCCTGACGCTCGACGGCATCAATGTCGTGGTCGATTCGGGGCTCGCGCGCCGCCCGCGCTACGACCGCGCGGCGGGGATGACGCGGCTGGTCACCGAACGCGCGAGCCAGGCCGCCGCGACCCAGCGCGCGGGGCGCGCCGCGCGCCAGGGGCCGGGCGTCGCCTATCGCCTGTGGGAGGAAGCGGCGACCGCGGGCCTGCCGCGGTTCGATCCGCCGGAGATACTCGAAGCCGATCTGTCGGCGCTGGTGCTCGACTGCGCGATCTGGGGCGTCGCCGATCCACGCATGCTGGCCTGGCTCGACCCGCCTCCGGAGGCCGCGGTGAGCGAGGCGCGGCGGCGGCTGACGACGCTGGAAGCGCTCGATGGCGATGCGCGGCCGACCGCGCATGGCCGCGCGATCGCCAAGCTGCCGATGCCGCCCCGGTTGGCGCACATGCTGGTGCGCGCGGGGGAGATGGGGCTGGCGCGCGAAGCGGCGGAGGTTGCCGTGTTGCTCGGAGAGCGCGGGCTGGGTGGCCCCGGCACCGACCTCGAGACGCGAGCGCGACGCTTCCGTACCGAACGCGGGCCCCGGGCCGAGAGCGGGCGGCGATTGGCCGAACGCTGGTCCAACGCCATTCCCCTCCCGCAAGCGGGAGGGGGCAGGGGAGGGCGTGTAGATTCCTCGCGAGCCGTGACAAGCCCTCCCCCAGCCCCTCCCGCAAGCGGGAGGGGAGAAAGAACGGCAATCTCCATCGCACTCGCCTTCCCCGACCGCGTCTCCCGGCGGCGCGATCAGACCGGCGAACGCTGGGCCTCGATCGGCGGGCGCGGCTTCAAGCTCGACCCGACCGACCCGCTCGCCACTGCCGAGTGGCTCGCGGTCGCCGAGACGCAGGGGATCGCCGCGGGCGCGCGCATCCTATCGGCGGCGGTGATCGATCAGGCGACGGTCGAAGCCTTGTTCGCCGACCGCATCGAGACGCGTCGCACCTTCGCCTTCGATCCCGCCACCGGTGGTGTCGACGCGGTGCGCGAACGCCGCCTCGGCGCGATCGCGCTCAGCCGCGGCCCCGACAGCAACACCGACCCCGCCGCGATTGCCGCGGCCCTGGTCGAGGGTGTCCGCGAGCACGGCCTGACGCTCCTTCCCTGGGGCGAGGCAGCGACCGCGCTGCGTGACCGTACCGCTTTCGCCGCGCGCCATGGCTGGGACGGCGCACTCGACGACGATACGCTTGCCGCGAGCCTCGACGACTGGCTCGCCCCGCTGCTCGGCGGCAAGCGTCGCCTGTCGCACCTGACCGATGCCGACCTCGCCGTGGCGCTGCGCAATCTCGCCGGGTGGGACGCGATGCGAGCGCTCGACCGTATCGCGCCGGCCCGGCTGGAAACGCCGGCCGGATCGAGCCACGCGATCGATTATGGCGCCGAAGGCGGCCCAACCGTCGAGCTTCGCCCCCAGGCATTGTTCGGGCTCGCCGTCCATCCGACCGTCGCCAACGCTATCCCGCTCGTCCTCAGCCTGACCTCGCCGGCTGGGCGGCCGATCCAGACCACGCGCGATCTGCCCGGTTTCTGGGCGGGAAGCTGGGCCGCGGTCGCCAAGGAAATGCGCGGCCGCTACCCCCGTCACCCCTGGCCCGACGATCCGGCTGCCGCAAACCCGACGCTCCGGACCAAAAAAGCCGATGCAAGGTTCGGAAAGTCGCGATAAGGGGGACGCATCATGCCAACCGCTCGTATCTATCAGCGTCCCAAGAATGCGATGCAGTCGGGCCGTTACCGGACCGATCGCTGGGTGCTCGAATTCGAACCCGCCGAGGCCAAGCGCCCCGACCCGCTGACCGGCTGGGCGGGGTCGGGCGACACGCGCGAACAGGTCCGGCTGAGCTTCGCCACCGCCGAGGCCGCGCAGGCCTATGCGGAAAAAGCTGGCCTCGCCTTCACCGTCGAGCCGACGCCGACCCGCACGCTCAAGCTTCAGAGTTACGCCGACAATTTCCGATGAATAATCCCGTTGCTACGCCCCGGGGCGTGGTGCGGCGCTGGATCGCGGCGTTCAACGCCGCCGATGCCGACGCGCTCGCCGCCCTTTATCACGACGACGCCACCAACCATCAGGTCGCCTCGCACCCGGTCAAGGGGCGCGACGCGATCCACGCGATGTTCGTGAAGGAATTCGCGGTGGCCGAGATGGAGTGCCTGCCGGTCAATTTGTTCGAGGACGGCGAATGGGCGATCCTCGAATGGAAGGACCCCATGGACCGGCTCGGCTGCGGCTTCTTCCACGTCATCGACGGCAAGGTCGCGTTGCAACGCGGCTATTGGGACAGCGCGACGTTTGCGGCGCCCAAATCCAGGGCACCGGCGACGAAGGCGGCGGCGAAGCCTGCTGCCAAGAAATCGGCCGCCAAGAGCTGATCCAGCCCGAGTAGAACACGCTTCCCCGGCGAAGGCCGGGGCCCAGTTGCGACGCATTCTAAGCGGCGGGTCGCCATCGCCTTCGTCACGAAGCTGGGCCCCGGCCTTCGCCGGGGAAGCGTTTTCGGAATGCTAGGTTAGACAACCCGACAGCAACGATGCCCCGAGCAACGTCAGCAGCTTGACGTCGATCGCCACGCCGGCCGCCCGGCGCTCGGCGATGAAGCCGGCGACGTCCGCCAGCGGCACGCGGTGGACGGTGATGTTCTCGTCCGCCGTGCCGCCGCCGTCGCTCACCCGCGTCAGTCCTTCGGCGCGGATCATCGTGATGCATTCGCTGACCATGCCGGGCGAGGCGTAGAAGGTCCCGAGCGAGGTGCATCGCGCGGGGCGGTAGCCGGTCTCTTCCTCGAGTTCGCGCGCGGCGGCCAGCTCGGCACTCTCGCCCTCGGTCTCGTCGCCGATCAGCCCCGCTGGCAGCTCCAGGCACGCGCGGCCCAGCGGGACGCGATATTGCTCGACCAGCAGGACGTGGCCCCTACCATTTTCATCGGCATCGATTGCGATGATCACCGCGGCCCCGACCCCGCCGACGCGGTCGACATATTCCCAGCGGCCGCGCTTCTTCATCTCCAGGAACCGGCCCTGCCAGACCATCTCCTCGCATACGTCGGCGTCGGTGACGCTCACAGCTCGATCAACCGGTCGGGGAGTTCGTTCACGTCCTGCTCCGTCTTGGGGAAATGCTCGGCGACTATCTTGCCGATCGCGGTCACCGCGGCGGCCATGCCGTCGCCGGGATGCCCCTCGCGCACGCGGTCGATCAGCGCCGCCATCGCCTCACCCCAGCGTTCGGGTGGCACCTTGGCGTGGATCGCCTCGTCCGCCACGATCTCGGCCAGCCGCTCGTCGAGCGAGAGGTAGAGCAGGACGCCGACCCGCGCCGCGGTACGGCGCTCGGCACCGACCTTGAAATATTGGATCGCGCGTCGCCGTACGCGGCGCGAGCGGACGGCTTTCGGCGTCAGCGCGAGGCGCAGCGGCGTCCAGTACAGCGCCGCGCGGACCAACAGGAACACCACTGCCTCGGCCAGCATCAGCGCGAAGAACGAGCGGCCGAGGTTGATCCCGCCCTGCCAGCCGTTCTGGAACCAGGCGATCTTGTCCTCGATCGCCGCAGGATTGAGCGCGGCGATGCCGGCGACCAGCAGCATCGCGACGATGCCGAGGTTGAGGCCGATATCGTGATAGGGGTCCGATCGCGGCGCGACGATCGTCACGATCTCGGCGTCGGTGCCCGCCTCGGCGCCGGTCACCGCCTGGGTCACGGCCTCGCGTTCGGCCTGGGTCAGGGTGGGGCCGCGCATCACCAGCTCCCCGACGCGCCGCCGCCGCCGAACGACCCGCCGCCGCCCGAGAAGCCGCCACCGCCGCCGCCCCAGTCGCTGCCGCCGCTGCTGCCCCAGCTACTACCGCTGCTCCATGACGACCCGCCACCGCCGCCCCAGCCGCCGCCGAGGCCGGGGCCCCACAGCACCACGGGGCCGCGTCCGCCGCGATATCGCTTGCCGCCCGCGCGGCGGAACACGATCGGCAGCACGATGAAGAGGATGATCACGAGCCAGAAGATCGCGACCGACGCGTCCGACGACGAGGCGGACGATCGCGCCGCGCGCGGTTGCTCGACCGCGGCGGCCTTGACCCGCGCTTCGGCGGCTTCGGGCGGCGCCTTCATCTGCTCGGCGATCGCCTGCGCGCCGGCCAGGATCCCGCCGGGTACGTCGCCGGCACGAAATTTGGGCAGGATCTGCTGGTCGATGATCGTCTGCGACAAGGCGTCGGTCATGATCGGCTCGAGGCCATAGCCGACCTCGATCCGCACCTTGCGGTCGTTGGGCGCGACGATCAGGATGATGCCGTTGTTGGCGTCCTTCTGCCCCAGCCCCCAGGCACGGCCGAGCCTGTAGCCGTAATCCTCGATCGGATAGCCCTGCAGATCGGGGATCGTAGCGACGACGAATTGCCGCTGCGCAACTTTCTGCACGTCGACCGACAGCGCCTCGAGCTGCTGCTTCTGCGCCGCGTCGAGCAGGGTCGCCGCATCGACCACGCGACCCGACAGCGGCGGAAAGTTCTGCGCCGCCGCGATCTGCGGGACGATCAGCAGGACCAATATCAGGAAGAAAGCGCGCAACGCCTTCATGCCGATCCTCCCGGCAGCAGCCTGTCCGCGGTCACCGCGATCAGTTCGTGTTGCCGAAATCGACCGTCGGGTTGGCCTCGGCACCGGCTTGCGCCTGGAACGGCACCATCGGCTTGGCGCCGTAGAAGATCTTGGCGCCGACCGCGTCGGGGAACGTCCGGATGCGCGTATTATAGGCCTGGACCGCGGTGTTGTAGTCGCGGATCGCGATCGTGATGCGGTTGTTGCTGCCTTCGATCTCGGTGATCAGCGAGCGGAAATTCTCCTGGCTCTTGAGGTCGGGATAGGCCTCGACCGTCGCCAGCAGCCGGCCGAGCGACGCGCCGAGCTGGGTTTGCGCCGCCTGATAGCTCGCGATCTTGGCCGGATCGGTGAGGTCGGTGGCATTAACCTGGACCCGCGTCGCGTTGGCGCGCGCGTTGATCACGTCGGTCAGGATCTTGCCTTCCGACGCGGCGCTGCCCTTCACCGTGGCGACGACATTGGGGATGGTGTCGGCGCGGCGCTGATACGCCGCCTGGACGTCGGCCCAGCGCGCCTTGGCATTTTCCTCGGCGGTGGGGACGGAGTTGATCCCGCAAGCCGACAGCATCGCCGTGGCGGCCAGCACGATCATCGCACGAAACTTCATCGCTATCCTCCAGTGCCCCTTGCGTGGTGGCAATGTAGTGGCGCCCATGCCCAGCGTGAAGCGGATTCGGTTGCGCGGCCGCAACGGCGCCCGCTTGCATCGCACCGTTTGCAGCCTAGGCTGTGCCGTGCTGACACAGCGAAAGGCTCGACCATGTTCAAGGAATTCAAGGCGTTCATCGCGCGCGGCAATGTCCTCGACCTCGCGGTCGCGGTGATCATCGGCGCGGCATTCGGCAAGATCGTCACCTCGCTGACCGACGACATCATCATGCCCCTGATCGGCAAGGTGTTCGGCGGGCTCGATTTCTCGAGCTATTTCATCATCCTGTCGCCCGAAAAGGTGCCGGCGGCGCTGGCCCATTCGACCGATTACGCCGCGCTCAAGAAGGCCGGCGTCGCTCTGTTCGGCTATGGCGAGTTCATCACCGAGGCGGTCAATTTCCTGATCATCGCCTTCATCATCTTCCTGCTGGTTCGCGCGGTGAACCGCATGGTGCCCAAGGCCGAGGAAGCGGCCGCAGCCGACCCCGCCGATGTCGTGCTGCTGCGCGAGATCCGTGACGAGCTGCGCGCGCGCAAGGGGTAAGCCCAATCTTAAGCCCCTCCCCTTCAGGGGAGGGGTCGGGGGTGGGGGATGCCTCGCAGAGGCTGCCGCTTGGGGCGCTGCCCCGCCCCAACCCCTCCCCTGAAGGAAGGGGCTTTAAGTGGGCCACAATCAGAAGCTTACGCCGCCGCCAGATCCTCGCTGGTCGCGTCGGCCAGGCTCGTGCCGTCGAGGATCCGCGCGGTCTCGTCGCGGACGCGCGCCATCGCGTGGCGGATCGCGCAGCTCGCCTCGTCCTTGCAATCGGCGCAGCGGCGATAGGCGGTCCGGCTGACGCACGGCACCAGTGCCAGCGGCCCCTCGATCACGCGGATGATCTCACCCAGCGAAATCAGGTGCTTGGGGCGCGACAGGCAATAGCCGCCGGTCTTGCCGCGATGGCTGTGTAGGAAGCCCGCTTCGCGCAGGTCGGCGAGGATCAGTTCGAGGAATTTGCGCGGCACGTTCGCGTTCTCGGCGATCCGGTTCATCGGGATCGGGGCGCTGCCGGGGGCCGCTTCGGCCAGGTACAGCATCGCGCGGAGCGCGTAACGGGAACGCTGCGTCAACATGATGTGTAACCTTATTACGCAATAATGTGGCGCAGGAAAGGCGGAAGCCCGGAAAAGGTTCGTTTTTGGGGGAGCGGGCCGGTGCCGAGCATCCGCATGAGCGGATCAACAGCGCCACTTTCCTTTCATCGCGCAGCCCCTATATTGGGAGGGCCGGCTTGCCGGCTATGGCGATAAACGACGGCGTGCAATAGACGCAGCGGACCCGGGGGCAGTACCCGGCGGCTCCACCAGAAATGGTGGTGGATCTGGACACCGTTTCTGACGGGGCCGAACCAGGATCGACGTGTGTTGAAAAGCGCTGACTTTCGCTCGGAATGGGACCACCGCGACGGCCCATTACACAAGTGCCAACGATAACGAAGCACTCGCTATGGCGGCGTAACCCCAAGGCCTAACGGCTTAAGGTTACTCTAAAATGCGCGGTTGGACCGCACCGGGCAACAGAAGCGGATTCCAGCGGTACGGGGAGCACCGGGCAACAGAAGCTCCCCACTACCCACTTACTTCCCCGACATCACCGCCTGGAACTGCGCCAGCGTGCACAGGCCGGTGACGCCGCGCGCCGAGCAGCCGGCGATCGGCAGCACCTGGCGATAGCTCGGTGCCGCGGCCGCGCGGATCTGGTCGAGCGTCTGCGCGCGGTAATAAGCGCGGACATAGGCGTTGCCCGCTTCGTCCTTGAGCCGCTCGAGGATCACCGCGCCGCCCGGCGCCGGATCGTCGGCCGCGAAGCCCGGCACGGTCCAGTGGATGCCGAGAATCCCGCCCATGTTCGCGACATTGGTGTCGTGCGCCGAGATCACCAGCAGCTTCGGTCCTTCGCCGCCGAGCACCTTGAGGATGTCGGGCGTGAGCGCGGCCATGTTGGCGCGCGCGATCGGCTTTGGGCGTGCCAGGAACTTGAATTCGAGCGCGTGGAATTCGGAGAGGGCGGAGATGTCGGCGGGCGTGGCGCGGCCCCAGCCGACCTCGCTCATCGGCTTGCCGTCGGCATATTCGAGCAGCAGGACCTGCGCGCCGCTCGATGCGCGATCGAGGCCGCCCGTCATGTGTGCGCGCACCTGCGGCTCGGAAGGAGTGATCGCCGTCTTCTCGGCGCCGATGCCGCACGCCGGCTTCCTGGCGCACAGGATCGCGTCGAGCCGGTCGATCAGCGGGCGCACCCGCGCATCGACCGCCTCGATCCCGCCCGGCCCGATCGCCTCGGCGACCGCGGCGTTGGCGGCGGGGACGTCGATCGTCGACAGGCCCTTGGTGATCGCCGAGAAGCGCGGATCGTTCACGTCCTGCGGCTGGTGATCGATCTTGATCGCGCAGCCGGGCGCGAGCGTGCCGGCATAGGCCTGGGCGGTCGCGATCGTCCGCTGGTCGCTGTCGGCGATGATCGCGACGTCGGGACAATCCTTGGTGAACAAGCCGCTGTTCAGGAAGAACGCGCGGTCGCCCGCGCCGACCGCGGCGATCGCCTTGGTGCCGTGCTCGGTCAGCCAGCCCCATTTGACCGACCAACTCGGCCAGGTGCCGTCGCTATATTGCGCCGGCATGGCGGGGTCCTTGGTCGGCGGGCGGACGCCGTGACGCATCACCACCACGACGCGATCGACCGTCAGCGTACCCCCCGCTCGCGCGTCGGCGGGCGGGTGGGCAAGCGCAGCGGCCGCACCGAGCCCGAGCAGCGCCGCTGCCCCGATCATCCACCGTCCCGCCATCTTCACGTCTCCCGGTATTTTGCCGGGCGGTTGATTGAGCACGAAGCGTTGCGCCCTCAAGTTTTTTCTCGGTTTTCCGACGGCTGGCCGAGCAGGTGCCATACCCATTGTTCGATTGCGCTCGCCGGGGTAGGTTCGGGCAAACGGAATCGGAGAGCTGCAATGGCGACGCTGGCGAAGGTCGAGGATACCGGCATGGTACCGGGCGAATGGGAAGCGCGGGTCGATCTCGCCGCGGCGTACCGGCTGGTCGCGCTGTACGGCTGGGACGATCTGATCTTCACCCATCTGTCGGCGCGCGTGCCGGGCCCCGAGCACCATTTCCTGATCAACCCCTATGACATGATGTTCGAGGAGATCACCGCCTCGAGCCTGGTCAAGATCGACGTCGAGGGCAATCCGGTCGGCAAGTCGGAGCATCCGGTCAACCCGGCGGGCTTCACCATCCACTCGGCGATCCACATGGCGCGCGACGACGCGGCGGCGGTGATGCACCTCCACACCCCGCACGGCCAGGCGGTGTCGGCGATGGAATTCGGCCTATTGCCGCATACCCAGACGGCGATGATCGCCAAGCACAATGTCGCGTACCACGACTACGAAGGCATCGCGACCGACCTCGACGAGCGCGAGCGGCTGGTCGAGGACCTGGGCGACAAGCACGCGATGATCCTGAGGAATCACGGCACGCTCGCGGTCGGCAAGACCGTCGGTGACTGCTTCCTCCGGCTCTATTTCCTCGAACGCGCCTGCCAGGCGCAGGTGATGATGCTGTCGGCGGGCTACGACCATCTCTACAACCCGCCGCAGGGCACCGAGGAGAAGGTCGCGGGCCAGACGCCACCTGGCGGCATGGCGATGGCGGCCGAGCGGCTCGCCTGGCCGGCGTTGCTGAGGAAACTCGATCGGATCGACCCGGGCTTCCGCGGCTGATCGCGACGGCGCTTGCAGGGGCGCCCGTGATGGGCGCACAGCGGGCGCGATGTTCTTCCGCCGGGCCGACTATCGACTGATCGCCGCGCTGCTGCCGGCGATGGCGCTCGTCTGCGCCTGCCAGGCCTATGCCTATACCCCCGGGCTGATGACCTGGGATTCGATCCGCCAATATGGCCAGGCGTTGAGCGGCGATTTCGACGACTGGCACCCGCCGGCAATGGAATGGCTGTGGCGCCGCTTGCTGCCGGTCGCGCACGGTCCGGCGCCGATGTTCGCGATCCAGCTCGGCCTCTATTGGGCGGCGTTCGCGGGGCTGGTGGTCCGGGCGATCCGCGGCGGACGGCGCGGGCTGGCCATCGCGTTCGCCTTGGCCGCGATGTCGCCGCTCCTCGTCGTGCTGATGGCGGAGATCATCAAGGACAGCCTGATGGCCGGGTTGCTGCTCGCGGCGAGCGCGATCCTGGCCGCGATCCCGATGCGCGGGCATTTGGCGGTGCGGGTCTTCGCGCTGGTTCTGATCGTCTGTGCGGCGACGCTTCGGTTCAACGCGCTCCCCGCCTGCCTGCCGCTCGCGCTCGCGTTGCTGCCGGTGGGGTGGCGCGCGACGCGCGTCCGGTTCGGCGCGGCGTTGCTGGTCTGCGCGGCGGTGATCGCCGCGGCCTTGCCGCTCGCCAATCGCGCGGTCGGCGCCAAGCCGAGCGGCGTGGGGCTATCGCTGGTGATCTTCGACCTCGGCGGCATCACCCGGTTCAGCGGCACCGACGCCTTTCCCGCGCTCGACGATGTCGACGATCCGGTCGCGGTCAATCGCCGTTGCTACAAGCCCGAACGCTGGGATTCGTACAGCTGGTGGGTCGCCGATCCCTGCCCGATCGGGTTCGACAGCGTCGGCGATGCCTTCAAGGACAGCGGCGAGAGCCCGTACCGGCACTGGCTGGGTGCGGTGCTGGCGCATCCGTTCGCTTACGCCGAGCATCGCCTCACGCACTTCAACATCAACATCCGCTTCCTCGTCCATGACGAGGTAGAACGTCCGGTGATGGGCCAGATCCCGCCCAACGATTGGGGCTTCCATCTATCGCCCAATCCGCTGTTGAGCTGGTTCGATCGCGCCGCGCGCTGGTCGGCGCACACGCCGCTCGGCTGGCCGGTCTGCTGGATGGCGCTCGCGCTTGGGCTGCTCGTCGTCGCGCCCGGATTGCCCTCGCGGCGGCTGGTCGTTCCATTGGCGCTGTCGGGCCTGTTCTACGGCCTGGGTTACCTTCCCGCGAGCGTCGCATGCGAGCTTCGCTATCACCTCTGGACGATGCTCGCGATCATGCTCGCCGTACTGATCGCCGGTGCCGACATGGCCGCGGGGGCTTGGCCGAGTCGCGGCCGGCTGGTCGTCGCCGCAGCGCCGGTCGCGATCGTCACGATGCTTTGCGTGGTCTGGCGGCTGACCTGAGGACATCGGGCCATCGCTCGTCGGATGGTACCCCCTTGCCCTCCTGAGAATTGCTGTATTATTACACCACGTCACATGCCGCCGGTGGCGATAAGCTATTGCCGGAAAACTCGGAAATCGGGGACATGCGAGGCTCGGCTGCCGTCGAGCCGGCGGCACCTCGCTTCTGTCGGCGGCGAGACTGGGGACGTGGTATTCGCATGAGATGGGTTTTGTGCGCATTTGCATCCGCGCTGCTGCTGCCGGGATGCATGGCGGGAACGATGGTCGAGAACCTGTCGATGAAGGGCGAGCCGATCGCCGAACTCGAACAGCGCTACGGACGGCCGGATGAGCAATCGCAAGGGTCTGTCGAGGGCTATTATGTCTGGGTCAGCCATGCCGGTCGGAACGACGAATGCCGGATGATGGTGGCGACCGACGCGGCCGCCCGCGTCACCGACGTGAAGATGGTCGGACGACTCCGCGACTGCCGCGACTTGCGGCACCCGGCGCGTCATACCGCCTGAACCCCATATTTTCCACGAGGACAGCCATGACATCCGCTCGTTTCCTGCTGCCGCTGCTGGCGGCGCTTTGCCCGATCTCCGCCGCGCTCGCCGCCGAATGGCACGTGATGCCCACCGAGCCCTATCCCTCGAAGCGCGACGATATCGTCTTCGTCGACAGCCATCTGGGGTTCTACGGCACGGGCAAGGGCAAGCTCTATCGCACCACCGACGGCGGCGAACATTGGACGCTGGTGTGGGATCATCCCGGCACCTTCATCCGCTCGCTCGGCTTCGTCGACGCGAAGCACGGTTATGCCGGCAATCTCGGCGCCGGGCTGGCCGACATCAGCGACCCCAATCCGCTCTACGAGACGACTGACGGCGGCGCCACCTGGCACCCCGCCGCGATCGGCACCACCGCGATGCCGGGGGTGTGCTCGATCGACATCTTGCACACCCGCACGATCATCGCCGGCACCTTGCAGGACAAGGTGGTGATCGACGCGGCGGGCCGCGCCAACGGCCCGGCGAAGCTGCTCCGCTCGGAGGACGGCGGGAAGACGTGGCGGCTGATCGACCTGTCCGACCGCGCCGGCATGATCCTCGACGTCAAATTCCAGGACGCCAACACCGGCTTCGTCTTCGCCGCGACCAACGGCGACCCCGAACAATCGAGCGCGCTGATCCTCAAGACCACCGACGGCGCGCGGACCTGGCGTGAGGTCTACCGGTCGACGCGCAAGGTCGAGATGATCTGGAAGGCCTCATTCGCCGACCGTCGCACCGGCTATGCCACGCTGCTCAACGAGGATCCGAACAACGGCCAGCAGCGGGTGGTGAAGACCGTCGATGGCGGCGAGCATTGGGCCGAGCTGCCGCTGGTCGCCGACAAGGGCGCGCAGGAATTCGGCATCGGCTTCGTCTCGTCGGCGCACGGCTGGGTCGGTACCCGGCATGGCGGGTACGAAACGACCGACGGCGGACAGCATTGGACGTCGGTGCCGATCGCGCCGTTCGCCAACAAGATCCGCGTCGTCACCGCCGACGGCACGCCGATGATCTATGCCATCGGCAAGGAAGTGCAGATCTACCGGTAACGGGAAGGACCGATGAGCAAGAGCGAACGGCACGACCTGATCGAACGGCGCATCGTCGCCTATGGCCTCCAGATCGGCGAGTCGCACCCTGCCGGCGCCTATGCTCTGCTGGTCGAGGATCGCGGCATCGTCGAGATCTGCGGCATGGGCCCGGTCGTCGACGGGCAGGTCGTGGTCGCGGGGCGCGTCGGGGCGGAGGTCAGTGTCGCGGACGCCCGGCGCGGCGCCGAGATCGCAACCCTGCGCTGCCTCGCCGCGCTCGGCGACCATCTCGGCGACTTCGGCCGTATCCGGCGGATCATGCGGCTCAACGTCTATCTGCAGGCGGCGCCCGGCTTCACGACGATCGGCGAGGTCTCCAACGCGGCGTCCGAGCTGCTCAACGCGGTGCTTGCGCCGCATGGCGAGCATGCGCGCACGACCGTCGGCGTGGCCATGTTGCCGCGCAATGCTGTCCTGGCGCTCGACATGACGGTCAGCGTCGACCCGCCGCCATAGGGTGGGGCGGGCGATGGGCTCTGCGAAGCCCCCAAACCTGCCGTGAGGGAAGGGCCGGCATGGGCATTGCCGCTCCGTCCCACACCCCCTAGTGCCTCCATCCATGCGCATCACCGAAACCGACATCGCCCTCGCCATGGCCCTGGCCGACGCCGCCGGTGCCGCGATCCGTCCGCATTTCCGCGCGCCGTTCGCCGTCGAGATGAAGGAGGATGCCTCCCCCGTCACGATCGCCGACAAGGCCGCCGAGCAGGCGATGCGCGCGCTGCTCGCCGCCGAGGCGCCGCGCGACGGCATCGCCGGTGAGGAATTCGGCACGACCGAGGGCTCGACCGGTCGGCAATGGGTGCTCGACCCGATCGACGGAACGCGCGCGTTCATCGCCGGGCGGCCGTTGTTCGGCACGCTGATCGCCTTGGTGATCGACGGCTGGCCGGCAATCGGCATCATCGACCAGCCGATCCTCAACGAGCGCTGGGTCGGGGCGATCGGCCGGCCGACCCTGTTCAACGGCAAGCCTGCGCAAACGCGCGCCTGCCGCGAACTGAGCCACGCCTTGCTCGCCACCACCTCGCCCGCCTTGTTCGACGATTCGCAGCTCCACGCCTTCGAACATCTCGATTCGGCGGTGCGCTCGGTCGTGCTCGGCGGCGATTGCTACAATTACGGTACGCTGGCGTCGGGCTGGCTCGACCTGGTGGTCGAAGCGGGCCTCAAGCTCCACGACTTCGCCGCGCTCGTCCCGGTGGTCGAGGGCGCCGGCGGGCGGATGTGCGACTGGTCGGGCGACCCGCTGACTGCGACAAGCACCGGCGAAGTGGTGGCGGCCGGCGATCCCGCGCGGGTCGAAGAAGTGCTGGAGGCACTAGCCTGCCGGGGGCACTAAAAAGAGAGCGCCGCCGAGGTTTCACGGGGACTGGCCATCCCTTCAGCAGGGTCACTGCGCGCTCTGCGGCACGGATGCGGTGGAGATTTGATTCACGCAAAGGCGCGAAGGCGCAAAGAGGGTTTGTTGGTTCGCGCAGAGGCCGCGGAGGAGCTTTCGCTCCGGGCAGCGGCGTAGATTCGATGAGAGATCGACAGCCTCGCTATGCGAGGCTCGAGAAATCTCCGCGCTCTCTGCGCGAACCTTCTTTGCGCCTTCGCGTGAGCAATATCGAAGCGGTCCGCCGCGAGCTATTCCTTGGCCGGCCCGCCGATCGACCAAATGTGCCCGAACGGATCGCCGAGCTGGCCGTAGCGCGCGCCCCAGAACTGGTTGTCGAGCGGGAACTTGACCGTGGCGCCGGCGACCAGCGCCCGTTCCCAGACGGGATCGGCATCGGGCACTTCGAGATGCAGAACGACGCCGTTCGGCGCGGGTGCCGGCGCCCCGCCGGTCATCTCGGGAAAGTCGTCGTGGAGTAGCAGCGCGCCGCCGGCGAGCCTGAGATGGACGTGCATCAGGCGCTTGCCGTCCTCCGCCGGCATCCGCGCGACTTCCTCGGCACCGAACGCCTTGGTGTAGAAGTCGATCGCCTCGGCCGCGCGGCCGCCGCCGATCATCAAATGCGGCGTCACGCCGACCATGGGTTGGGGGGCTTCGGTCATGGCATCCTCCGATTCGTTGTTACGTCATTCTAACGCGCGAATGTTGCAGCGGCGCGTAAACCGCCACACGATCGTCCTCCGGAGGTTGCATTTGCCGGGACTCGCGGCTATGCGCGCCAGCTTCCCGAGCGATGCGTGGAAAGAATGGCCCGGCCATCAAGGGCTGCCGCGGCTGTTCCAGTATCGCTCAAACCGAAAGGACCAAAATGCCCAAGCTCAAGACGAAGAGCGGCGTCAAGAAGCGCTTCAAGCTCACCGCGACCGGTAAGCTGAAGCACGGCGTCGCCGGCAAGCGCCACCGGCTCATCAGCCACAACGGCAAGTACATCCGCCAGAACCGCGGCACCAAGGTGCTGTCGGACGCCGACACCAAGACGGTGAAGGCCTGGGCCCCGTACGGCCTGAACTGAGGAGCTAGAAAGATATGGCACGCGTCAAACGTGGTGTAACCACCAAGGCCAAGCACAAGAACATCCTTGAGCAGGCCAAGGGCTATTATGGCCGCCGCAAGAACACCATCCGCATCGCTCGTCAGGCCGTCGAAAAGGCCGGTCAGTATGCGTATCGCGACCGCAAGGTCAAAAAGCGGACCTTCCGTGGTCTGTGGATCCAGCGCATCAACGCCGGCGTCCGCGCCGAGGGTCTGACCTATTCGCAGTTCATGCACGGGCTGAAGCTCGCCGGCATCGAGCTGGACCGGAAGGTCCTGGCCGATATCGCGATGAACGAGTCGGAAGCCTTTACCGCCATCATCGCGCAGGCGAAGGCGGCTCTGCCCCAGGCCGCCTGAGCAACCTGTAGCGAGCGAAAGTTTCGGGGCGTCGGTGGCAACACCGGCGCCCTTTTCGTTTCGGGAGCCGGAAAGCGGTTTCCAAATCCTCCCCCGCCAGGGGGAGGTGCAGCCCCGGCGAAGCTGGGGCTGACGGAGGGGGAGGGCGGCGACTACCATCGTCGTGCTTCCTCCCCCTCCGTCGCTTCGCGACACCTCCCCCTGGCGGGGGAGGATTGAATGGCCGAGTCACTAGCTTGAACAACGTCGAGAGAAACATCGTGGTCGAGTTGCGAGCAATGCAGGACAGCGATTTCGCATGGCTGCTGGGCGACGGCCCGGCACCGGCGAAGGCGCCCGCGATCTGCGAGGGGGGCGTGTCGCATCCCGCGGTGATCGAGCTGATCCGCGGGGTCGCAGCGAACAACCGCGCGGCGCTGGGCGGCGACGTCGCGTGGCTGGTCGTCGCCGGGGACGAAGCGGTCGGCATGATCAGCTTCACGCGACCGCATGACGGCAAGCGGCCCGAGATCGGCTATGGCATCGCCGACAGCCGCCAGGGGCGCGGCCACGCCACCAGCGCGGTCGCCGCCTTGTTGCCGATCCTGCGTGCGCGTGGCGTTGACGGCTTGACCGCGGAGACCGGGGTGGGCAACCGGCCCTCGCAGGTGGTGCTGGAGCGGAACGGCTTCGTCCGCACCGGCGAACGTACCGACCCCGAGGACGGCGACCTCTATCTATGGACGATCGGATTGAACGATGAGTGATCTCGACCAGCTCAAGGGCGACCTGCTCGCGGCGATCGGTACCGCCGACCTGGCGGCGCTGGAGGACATCCGCGTTGCCGCGCTGGGCAAGTCGGGCACCGTGACCGGCCTGCTCAAGACCCTGGGTGGCATGTCGCCCGAGGAGCGCCAGACCACCGGCCCGCGCATCCACGCATTGCGCGAGGCGGTGACGGAGGCCCTGACCGGTCGCAAGGCCGGGCTGGAACGCGAAGCGCTCGACGCACGGCTGGCGGGCGAGACGCTCGACATGACCCTGCCTGCCGACGTGCCGGCGGCGGGGACGGTCCATCCGGTCAGCCAGGTGATGGACGAACTCGCCGAGATCTTCGCCGACCTCGGCTTCGCGGTCGCGACCGGCCCCGAGATCGAGGACGATTGGCACAATTTCACCGCGCTCAACATTCCGGAAAGCCATCCGGCGCGGGCGATGCACGACACCTTTTACTTCCCCGACCAGCCGGACGGGGAGCTCAAGATGCTCCTCAGGACGCACACCAGCCCGGTGCAGATCCGCACGATGGTCAACCAGAAGCCACCAATCCGCATCATCGCGCCGGGGCGCACCTATCGCTCTGATTCGGACGCGACGCACACGCCGATGTTCCACCAGGTCGAGGGACTGGTGATCGACAAGGGGATCACGCTCGGCCACCTGAAGTGGACGCTCGAGACCTTCCTCAAGGCGTTCTTCGAGCGCGACGATATCGTGCTGCGCCTGAGGCCCAGTTACTTCCCCTTCACCGAGCCCTCGGCGGAGGTCGATGTCGGCTACACGCTGGAGAAGGGCAAGCGCGTCATCGGCGGGTCCGGCGGCGGCTGGATGGAAGTGCTGGGCAGCGGCATGGTCCACCCCAAGGTGATCGCGGCGTGCGGGCTCGATCCCGACGAGTGGCAGGGCTTCGCCTTCGGCTGCGGCATCGATCGCCTGGCGATGCTCAAATACGGCATGGATGACCTCCGCGCCTTTTTCGATGGCGATATCCGCTGGCTCAAACATTACGGGTTCGCGGCACTCGACGTGCCCACGCTCAGCGGGGGAGTGGGAGCATGATCCTCCACCGTCATCCCAGCGAAAGCTGGGATCTCCTCATGGCGCGGGCAGCGCTCAATCTCATCAAGACCCCGGCTTACGCTGGGGTGACGGATATTCTGGCATGAAGTTCACGCTGAACTGGCTCAAGGAGCATCTCGATACCCAGGCGTCGCTCGACGACATCGTCGAGGCGCTGACCCGCGTCGGGCTCGAGGTCGAGGGCGTCGACAATCCGGGCGAGAAGCTCGCGGCGTTCACGATCGCCAAGGTGCTGACCGCCGAGCGTCATCCGCAGGCCGACAAATTGCAGGTGCTGAGCGTCGACACCGGCGACGGCACGCCGCTGCAGGTCGTGTGCGGCGCGCCCAATGCGCGCGCCGGGCTGGTCGGCGTGTTCGGCGCGCCGGGGGCCTATGTTCCCGGGCTCGACGTCACGCTCGCGGTTCGCGAGGTTCGCGGCGTCCAATCGAACGGCATGATGTGCTCGACGCGCGAACTCGAGCTCGGCGACGATCACGACGGGATCATCGAGCTTCCGGCCGATGCCCCGATCGGGACCACTTTTCCCGACTATGCCGGGCTCAACGACCCGGTGATCGATGTCTCGATCACGCCCAACCGCCAGGATTGCATGGGGGTGCGCGGCATCGCCCGCGACCTCGCCGCCGCCGGGCTGGGGACGCTCAAGCCGCTCGCCCAGGTCTATCGCACCGACGCGATCGCGCCGGTCACCGGCGAAGGTCCCGGCCCCGACGTGCGCACCGACGACACCGCGGGCTGCCCGGCTTTCTACGGCCAGGAAGTGCGCGGCGTGACCAACGGCGCGGCGCCCGAGTGGATGCACCGCTTCCTGACCGCGATCGGGCAGAAGCCGATCTCGGTGCTGGTCGACATCACCAATTTCGTCTCGGTCGATCTCGGCCGGCCGCTGCACGTCTACGACAAGGCCAAATTGTCGGGCGGCCTCGTCGCGCGGCGCGCCCGGGCGGGCGAGCAGGTGCTGGCGCTCAACGGCAAGACCTACACGCTCGACGAGACGATGACCGTCATCGCCGACGACACGGCGGTGCACGATATCGGCGGCATCATGGGCGGCGAGCATTCGGGCGTATCGGAGACGACCACCGATGTCGTCATCGAATGCGCCTATTTCGATCCCGACCATATCGCACGGACCGGGCAGAAGCTCGCGCTGACCAGCGATGCGCGGCAGCGGTTCGAGCGCGGGGTCGATCCGGCATTCCTCGACGACGGCCTCGCGATCGCGACCAAATTGGTGCTCGACCATTGCGGCGGCACGCCGAGCGGGATCACCCGCGCCGGCCAACCGCCGCTCGCGCCGCGCACTGTCCAATACGATCCGGCGCGCGCCGAGACGCTCGGCGGCCTCGCCGTCGCGCCCGAGCGGCAGAAGGACATTCTCGAGCGCCTCGGCTTCGCGGTCGCCGGCGACTGGCAGGTCACCATCCCGACCTGGCGCCGCGACGTGGACGGCTCGGCCGACCTGGTCGAGGAAGTCATCCGGATCGAGGGGATCGACAACGTCCCCACCGTCCCGCTCGATCGCGCGCCGGGCGTCGCCCGTCCGACCGCGACCCCCGAGCAGAAACTCGAGCGCAAGCTGCGGCGTGCGGCAGCGGCACGCGGGCTCGACGAGGCGGTGACCTGGTCGTTCCTGAGCCAGGCCGAGGCCGATGCCTTCGGCGGCGGTGCGTGGAGCCTCGCCAATCCGATCAGCGAAGACCTCAAGGTCATGCGGCCGTCGCTGCTGCCCGGCATCCTGTCGGCGGCGGCGCGCAACCTCAATCGCGGCGCGGGTAGCGTGCGGCTGTTCGAGCTCGGCCGGCGCTATCTGGCCGATGGCGCCAAATCTGACGAACGCCCGACGCTGGGTGTGGTGCTGGCGGGCGACAAGCGTACGCGCGGCTGGCAGGCGGGCAAGGCGGCGATGTTCGACGCGTTCGACGCCAAGGCCGAGGCGCTGGCGCTGCTCGCCGCGGCGGGCGCACCGGTCGACAACCTCCAGGTGATGGGAGAGGCCGGCGAGACCTGGCATCCCGGCCAGTCGGGCACCCTCCGGCTCGGCCCCAAGACAATTCTCGCCGCGTTCGGCATGCTCCACCCGCTGACCGCCAAGGCGTTCGACCTCGACGGCCCCGTCGCCGCGGTCGAGCTCTATATCGACGCGATCCCCGGCAAGCGCGAGCCAAAGGGCGGGGGCGGCTTCATGCGCACCGCTTACGCACCGCCCGCGCTCCAGGCGGTCAAGCGCGACTTCGCCTTCACCGTCCCCGCCGGCCTGACCGCCGACGCGCTGACCCGCGCGGTTCGCGGGTCGGACAAGGCGGCGATCACCGCGGCGCGGGTGTTCGACCTGTTCGAACGCCCAGGAGAAGATGGGGCCGTCCGCTCGATGGCGATCGAGATCACGCTGCAGCCGAACGACAAGAGCTTCACCGATGCCGATCTCAAGGCGGTGGCCGACAAGGTTGTCGCCGCGGCGGGGAAGCTCGGGGCGACGCTCCGCGGATGAAGATCGACCGGTTCCTCGTGGGCTTCACCGCGCTCCACGAAGAGCCGGGCGATATCTATACGCCGATCCTGCTGCCGGGAGATTTCAATCCCTTCGAACGGCAGGCTCGGTTCACGCAATATGTCGACGCCGAACTGCGGATGACGGGGCTCGGCAGCGCCGGGGGCGGCAGCGCCATCCAGTTTCTCGATGACGCGGACGATGATGCCGAATGGCGCGTGCTGTATTCGATCATCGACGCCGATGTGACCGAACTCGACGCCGGGCGTGCGCTGATCCGCACGCAGCTCGCCGAACTCGGCTGTCCTGCCGGGACCTTGCTCCAGTTCGGCGATCACGAGGATCGCTGGGACGGCGAGCACTGGCATCTGGCGGAAGCGCGGTCGATCGACGAGGACCATCTATGACGGTTATGGCCGCATCGCTTGTTGCGGAAGACCGGTACCCACTTTTCCGCGCGATACTCTAGGGAGCCTGCAATGCCGACAGCTTTGATCACCGGTGGAACCTCGGGCATCGGCGAAGCGGCGGTGCGCGTCTTCGTGCAGGCCGGATGGCGCGTGATCGCAACCGGACGGCGCAGGGATCGGCTCGACGCCCTGGTCGCCGAACTCGGCGCCGACAAGGCCCAGGGCGCGGCATTCGACGTGCGCGACGAAGCGGCGCGCGACGAAGCGCTCGATGCCCTGCCGGCCGACTTCCGTGCGATCGACCTGTTGATCAACAACGCCGGGCTCGCGCTCGGCACCGCGACGGCGCAGAGCGCGTCGCTCGACCAGTGGAAGACGATGATCGACACCAACGTCACCGCGTTGGTGTCGCTGACGCGCAAGCTGCTGCCCGCACTGGTCGAGCGCAAGGGGGCGATCATCAACCTGTCGTCGGTCGCGGCGACCTATCCCTATGTTGGGGGCAATGTGTACGGCGGAACCAAGGCGTTCGTGCGCCAGTTCAGCCTCGGGCTGCGCTCCGACCTAGCCGGCACGGGGGTGCGCGTCACCTCGATCGAGCCGGGCATGGTCGAGACCGAATTCACCCTGGTCCGCACCGAGGGGAATCAAGAGGCATCCGACAAGCTCTATGGCGGCGCCGACCCGATGACCGGCGAGGACATCGCCAACACCCTGCTGTGGGTCGCCCAATTGCCGCCGCACCTCAACATCAACGCGCTCGAGTTGATGCCGGTCAGCCAGTCCTTCGCCGGGTTCCAGGTCGCGCGGAGCTGAGTTCGGACGCAGATTCCGGATTGCGCGAAATCGCCGGCACAACGACACGGGCGACCATGAGCACATCCGATTTCACCGCGCTGACGCGTGCCGCCCAGGCCGCGGTCGACTATCGCCGCCACATCGCCACCGCAGAAACCACGCCGGCTGCGACCTATGCGGAGATTTTCCGGGCATTCGACGCGCCGCTGCCCGATCGGGGCGGCGACGCCGATGCCATCATCGCCGAGCTGGTCGAGCGCGCGACGCCGGGAATCCGCGCCTCGACCGCCCCTCGCTTCTTCGGCTGGGTGATCGGCAGCTCGCATCCGACCGGGGTCGCCGCCGACTGGCTGACCGCGGCCTGGGGACAGAATGCGGCGAACGTCGTGGCTGCCCCCGCCGCCAGCGCGGTCGAGGCGGTTGCCGCCGGCTGGCTGCTCGACCTGCTCGGGCTGCCCGCCGAGGCGTCGGTCGGGTTCGTCACCGGCGCGACCGTCGCCAATTTCGTCTGCCTCGCCGCCGCGCGCAGCGAGGTGCTGCGACGCGCGGGATGGGATGTCGAAGGCGACGGCATGTTCGGCGCGCCGCCGATCAATGTCCTGATCGGCGCCGACGCGCATGCGACGGTGTTTTCGGGGCTCAAATATCTCGGGCTCGGCGCCAGGCGGGTGACGACGATCGCGACCGACGAGGCCGGACGGATGCTGCCGTCGGCATTCGAGGCGGCGCTGAGGGCAGCGTCGGGCCCGGTCATCGCGATCGCGCAAGCCGGGCAGATCAACACCGGCGCCAGCGATCCGTTCGCCGACATCGCGCCGATGGCGCGTGCGGCCGGCGCCTGGCTCCACGTCGATGGCGCGTTCGGGCTGTGGGCGCAGGCCTGTCCGTCGCGCGCGCACCTGACGCGCGGGGTCGAGCTCGCCGACAGCTGGGCGACCGATGGCCACAAATGGCTGCAGACGCCGTACGATTCGGGATTCGCGATCGTCCGCGATGCCGAAGCGCATCGCCGCGCGATGGCGATCTCCGCCAGCTATCTGCCGCCCGCCGCGGATAGCGAGCGCGACCCCTCGACCTATGTCCCCGAATTGTCGCGCCGCGCGCGCGGTTTTGCGACCTGGGCGATGATCCGGCAATTGGGACGCGACGGGATCGCCGAGATGGTCGAGCGCGGCTGTCGCGTGGCCGCGCGGATCGCCGAGCGGGTGGCGGACGAGCCCGGCATCGCGATCGTGCTGGCGCCCGAACTCAATCAGGTCATGTTCCGCTTCGGCGAGGATGACGCGACGACGCTTGCCACCATTCAGCAGGTGCAGGATGACGCAGTCGCGTGGATCGGTGGCGCGCAATGGCGCGGGCAATGGGTGATGCGGCTGTCGGTGAGTTCGTCCGCGACCACCGAGGCTGACGCGGACCTGACCGCCGCTGCGATCATTTCGGCATGGCGCGCCGTCCGCGCTTCGGGAGAATGAGAGTGACGAACGCCTTGATCGAGATTCGCAGCGACCGTCTGTCGGCGGCGATCAACCCGCTGGGCGCCGAGCTCACCCGGTTGCGCGACGCCGATGGCCGCGAGCTGATGACCAACGCCGATCCGGCCTTTTGGACCGGACGCGCGCCGATCCTGTTCCCGATCGTCGGGCGCGTGAACGACGACACGCTACGGCTCGATGGGCGCAGCTATGCGATGGAAAAGCACGGCTTTGCACGGCGACGGACCTTCGAGTTGGTGCATCACACGGACAATGCCGCCACGTTCCGCCTGACCGCCGATGACGAGACGCGGGCGCACTATCCGGTCGATTTCGTGCTGGAGGTCGGCTTCGCGATCGATGCCGCGACGCTCATCGTCGACGTTCGCATCCACAACCCTGGCAACGTGCCCCTGCCGGCAAGCCTGGGGTTCCATCCCGCCTTCGCCTGGCCGCTGCCTTATGGTCGGCCACGCGCCGACCATCGCATCACCTTCGCCGCCGTCGAGCCCGGCGATATCGTCGCGCTCGACGATGGCCTGTTCGCGACCAGGCGGCGGTCGCCGCTCGACGGCCGCGTCCTGCACCTCGCCGACGATCTGTTCGCCGACGACGCGCTGATCTGGGACCCGGTCGCCGCGCAGAGCGTGACCTATGGCGCCACTGACGGTCCGCGCCTCCGGGTCGATTTCCCCGACACGCCCTATCTCGGCATCTGGACCAAGCCCGGCGCCGCGTTCGTCTGCATCGAGCCGTGGCACGGCCATGCCGATCCCGTCGGGTTCGACGGCGACTTCCGCGCCAAGCCCGGCGTCTTCGAGGTCGCGCCCGGCGGCGACTGGACGGGTCGGATGGCGATCACGCTCGAGCCCTGACCCCTTGTCGTTCGTGCGGCGCGGACCATATCAACGCCAATGGACGGGGGTCATCGATGCTGACGGCGCTGTTGCTCACCTTGTTGCTGGCGATGCTCGTGGCGCGCGGCACGCCCGCTGGCGACACCCTTCAGCGACTGCTGATCGAAGCGCCTGCCCGGCGGCTGTCGCGCATCTCGCGCGGTCAGATATTGTTCGGACTCCTCACGCTGTCGACCATCGTCGGGCTCATCTGGCTGCTCCAGTTCGACGGCCGCATGCTCGTGACGATGGGCTTGCCGGAATACCTCGGCTACGCGGCGGCGATCGATCTGTCGGCCTTGCTCGACCTCGCCGCGGTGGCGGTGATCGCCGCGACGACGGTCCGGTTCCGCACCGTCGCCATCTGGCTGCGGCACCAGATCACGCCCCGCCGGCCCCGCGCGCGCCGCCCCCGGGTCCAGCGCCTGCGCCCTCCCGCCAATGACGACGAGGACCGACGAGCGCTCGCGCTCGCTGCCTGACCCTCGACCTCGGCCTGCCCTGCGGCTAGGAGCCGCGGACCATGAGTATTTCCGACCGCCGCACTTTCGCGATCATCTCGCACCCTGACGCCGGCAAGACCACGCTGACAGAGAAGCTGCTGTATTTCGGTGGCGCCATCCATTTGGCCGGCGAGGTCAAGGCGCGCGGGCAGACCCGCCGCGCGCGCTCCGACTGGATGAAGATCGAGCAGCAGCGCGGCATCTCGGTCACCTCGTCGGTGATGACGTTCGAGAAGGACGGCATCACCTTCAACCTGCTCGACACGCCGGGCCACGAGGACTTTTCCGAGGACACCTATCGCACGCTGACCGCGGTCGATTCGGCGGTCATGGTGATCGACGCCGCGCGCGGCATCGAGGCACAGACGCGCAAGTTGTTCGAGGTCTGCCGGCTGCGCTCGGTGCCGATCATCACCTTCGTCAACAAGGTCGATCGCGAAGGCCGCCCGCCGTTCGAGTTGCTCGACGAGATCGCCGACGTGCTGGCGCTCGACGTCGCACCGATGAGCTGGCCGGTCGGGATGGGCGGCCAGTTCCAGGGCGTGCTCGATCTGACCACCAACAAGGTCAGCCGGCCCGAGGGCGACAGCCGCGAATTCCTCGGCAAGGTCGAGGAGGCGCCCGAGCTTCCCGCCGATATCGCCGAGGAAGTCGAGCTGGCCCAGGCCGGCTATGCCGCGTTCGATGCCGACGCCTATCGCCATGGCGACCTGACCCCGGTCTATTTCGGGTCGGCGCTCAAGGATTTCGGGGTCGCCGAGCTGATCGCCGCGCTCGCCGATTACGCCCCGCCGCCGCGCCCGCAACCGGCCGAGCCCGCGCCGGTCTCGCCCGAGATGGACGAGGTCACCGGCTTCGTCTTCAAGGTCCAGGCCAACATGGACCCGCAGCATCGCGACCGCATCGCGTTCATGCGGCTGTGCTCGGGCACCTTCAAGCGCGGCATGAAGCTGACCCCGACCGGGCATGGCAAGCCGATCGCGGTGCATTCGCCGATCCTGTTCTTCGCGCAGAACCGCGAAGTCGCCGACGAGGCCTATCCGGGCGACATCATCGGCATCCCCAATCACGGCACCCTGCGCGTCGGCGACACGCTCAGCGAGCGCGCCGACGTGCGCTTCACCGGCCTGCCCAATTTCGCGCCCGAGATCCTGCGCCGCGTGGTGCTCAAGGACCCGACCAAGACCAAGCAGTTGCGCAAGGCGCTCGACGACATGGCCGAGGAAGGGGTGACGCAGGTCTTCTATCCCGAGATCGGGTCGAACTGGGTGATCGGCGTGGTCGGGCAGCTCCAGCTCGAAGTGCTGATCAGTCGGCTCGAGGCCGAATACAAGGTCGCGGCGGGGCTGGAGATGGCACCGTACGAAACCGCGCGCTGGATTTCGTCGGACGATGCTGCGGCGCTCAAGGAATTCCTCGACCTCAATCGCGGAGCGCTGGCCAAGGATCGCGACGGCAACCCGGTGTACATGGCCAAGTCGGCCTGGGACGTCGGCTATGTCGCCGACCGCTACCCCAAGGTGAAATTCGCGGCGACGCGCGAGCGGTAGAGCTCTTTTCGCGGTGCGGGAGAATGGCTCGCACAAAGACACGAAGCCACGAAGAAGGTTCGCGCAGAGGCGCAGAGAACGCGGAGTTCATTGAGCCTCGCTGTGCGAGGCTCCTGATCCGTCTCTCGCGTTCTGGCCCTATCGTCAGTCCAGAGCGAAAAGATCTCTGCGCCCTCTGCGCCTCTGCGCGAACAAATCTACTCTGCTTTGTGACTTTGTGCGAGAATCGAAGATCAGTCCTCCGCCTCGACCCAACCGCGCTTCAACGGTTTGATCGCCAGCAGCGCGAGGACGGCCGCGACGAGGTACAGGCTCACGCCGATGATCGCCGCGTAGCGCAGCGAATCGGCGCCGTGGCTCGCCTTCAGCGCGTCCGACAGCGCGCCCATCAGCCAGGGGCCGAGCCCGAGGCCGAGCAAATTGTTGACCAGCAGGAACGTCCCCGACGCCCCCGCGCGCATCCGCGAGGGTGCGAGGTGCTGCGCGGCGGTGACGATCGGGCCGAGCCACAAGGTGTTGAGCGCGTTGGGGATCAGCAGCAGGAACCAGGCGAGGACCGGCGACGGCGTGAACAGCCCGAGCATGAAGGTCGGCGCGGTGATCAGCCAGGCGATGGCGGGGATGCGGGCATACCAGGCGCGATCGACGGTCCCGAGCCGGTCGGCGAACACGCCGCCGAGGAAGATACCGGTGGTGCCGCCGATCAGCAGCAGCGACCCCATGAACTGCCCGACCTTGATCAGGTCGTGATTGGCGGTCCAGCCGTAATGGACCGCGATGATCTTGGGCACCCAGAGCGCGAGGCCATAGCCCGCCATCGAGCTGCATCCCGCACCGATCGACAGCAGCCAGTAGGCGGGCTTGCGGGCGAGGATCGGGATGACCGACAGCACCGGCACGCGCGCGGCGGTGGCCGCGACGATCGGCCGCGGGCGATCGCGCACCAGCCACAGAAAGACCGGCGCGACCAGAATGCCGGCGATGCCCACGGTGACGAACGCGGTCTGCCAATTGACCAGCGCGGCGATATAGGCGCCGAGCAGCACCCCCGAGCCGAGCCCGATCGGGATGCCCATCGAATAGATGGCGAGCGCCCGCGCGCGCCGCTCGACCGGAAAATAGTCCGCGATCAGTGCATAGGAGGGCGCGACGCCACCTGCCTCGCCAACTCCGACGCCGAGCCGCGAGAGGAACAGCGACCAGAAGCCGGTGGCCATCCCGCACAAGGCAGTGAACCCGCTCCACACCACCAGCGATCCCGCGATCACCCGGGTCTTGCCGACGCGGTCGGCGAGGAGTGCGAGCGGTACGCCCAAAACGGAATAGAGGATCGCGAAGGCGGTGCCGCCGATGATCCCGAATTGCGCATCGCTGAGGTGGAGGCTGGCCTGGATCGGCTTGGCCAGGATACCGAGAATCTGCCGGTCGAGGAAGTTGAACGTATAGACGACCAGCAGCATCGTCAGCACCAATGCCGGATAGCCCGGCCGCTCGGTCCTGGTCGTCATCGCGCCCTCCCCTTGTTCATAAAACGAAGCCGGGCGCGCGGTGACGCACCCGGCTCCGCCCCCTTTTATCGGATCGCGTCAGAAGCGGAAGCCGACCGTCGCGGTCCAGGTTCGCGGGTCGCCGTAATAGGCCGTCTGGATGTTGCCGACGCTCGAGAATTCCTGCGCGTCGGTCATGTAGACCGCCTTGGTCAGGTTCTTGACCCCGCCGCGGACGTAATATTTCCCGCCCGCCGCATCGAACTGCACATAGGCGTTCACCAACGCGTAGCCGTTCTCCATCAGGTTGGGGCGGTTGTCGACCGACAGATAATGTTTGTCGACGAAGCGCAGGTCGCCGCCCAGGGTCAGGCTGCCGACCTCCCCGAGCGGGATCGCATAGTCGCTGCCCAGCGAGAAGGTGATCGGCGGCGAGAAGGCCGGCGTGCAGGTGATCTTGGTCCCGGTCGGGTTGCACGAAAAGGCCGGCGCGCGGCGCGCGTCGTCGAAGCTCAGATATTTGGAATTGAGGTAACCGAAGCTCGAGCGGATCGACCAGTGCGTGGTCGGACGGACGAGCATTTCCGCCTCGATGCCCCAATTGCGCAGCTTGCCGGCGTTGACCACCGGGAACGAGCCGCCGGCGATGCCGGTCGTGCCGCCGCCGACGCGCGCCTGGAAATCGCGATAGTCGGAATAGAAGACGTCGCCCGATAGTTGGACGCGCCCGCCCAGGAACGTGCCCTTGGCGCCGGCTTCGTAGGTCCACACCGTCTCGGGCTTGAAATAGGGGACGATGGTGGTGACGCCGTCCACCACCTGGGTCACGTCGCCGAGCCCGTTGACGCGGCCGTTGAACCCGCCCGACTTGAAGCCGCGCGAGGCCGAGGCGTAGAGCAGGGTCCCGCTGGTCGGCTTGTACGACAGCGTCGCCATCGGCGTCCACGCGCCGAAATCGACATGGTCGAGCGTGTTGTACGGCGCCGGCAGGCTGTTCGGGAAGATGAACGGCGCCGACAACGCCCCGCCGGCGAGCTGGGTCTGCGTCGTGCGGTAATAGGTCTTGCGCTCCTTGGTGTAGCGCAGGCCCGCGGTCAGCGAGAATTTGTCGGTGAAGTCGTAGGTCAGCTGCCCGAACGCGGCATAGCTCTTGGTGTTCTGGCGATCGTCGATGAAGCGCGTGAAGGTCAGCGGCACGTTGACCCCCGGCAGCACCTGGAGCTGGAGGTAATTGTCGTCGTACGATTCCTGGTGCGAGCGCACACTCTCGTCGAGATAATAGAGCCCGACCACGCCCTTGAGCGGGCCGCTGTCGTACTTGAGCTGGAGTTCCTGGCTGAACTGGTGCTGGCGCACCCCGACGAAGGCGTCGGCCACTTCGAGTTCGGTCGCGTCGAAATCGATGTAATAATCGGGCCGGAGATCGCGATAGCCGGTGATCGAGGTCAGCGAGACGGCATCGCTCAGCTCGATATTGGCGGTGAGCGACGTGCCCCAATGATCGAGCTTCTGCCCCTGGCCTGGCGCCAGGCTGGTCGACGCGCGATAGTTGTACGGGCCATAGGGATAGGCGCCCTTCACCACCGGCACCGCGATCGGCACGAAGCTCGAATTGTACAGCACGTTGGTCAGCGGCGCGGTGGCATAGCCGAGCGTCGGCGCAGTGCGCTGGCGCGTATAGTCCGCCGACAGGATCAGCTCGATCCGGTCGGTCGGCGTCGCGCGCAGGATCGCGCGGCCGGCCTGGGTGTTGCGGTCGTTGTACTTGCGCCCGGTCAGCGGGTCGGTGACCGTGCCGTCGCGTTTGTCGTAGACGCCGGCGAGGCTGAGCGCGAGCTTGTCCTCGATCAGCGGCACCGAGACATAGGCGTTGCCCAGGGTCTGGTTGTAGCTGCCGTAGGTGAACGACCCCATCGCCTTGATGTCGGTGGTCGACGGCTTGCGGCTGATGATGCTGACCGCGCCGCCGATCGTGTTCTTGCCGTACAAGGTACCCTGCGGCCCGCGCAGCACCTCGATATGGTCGACGTCGAACAGGTTGAACAACGCGCCCTGGATGCGGCTCATATAGACGCCGTCGACATAGATGCCGACCGCGGGGTCGAAGGTCTGCAGCGCGTCGGGCTGGCCGATGCCGCGGATGAAGATGTTGGCGTTGGAGGTCGAGCCGCGGCCCTGGACCAGATTGACGTTGGGGATGGTGCCCTGGACGCCCGAGAGGTCGACCGCCTGCTCCTTGGCCAGGGTGTCCGCCGACAGCACGGTGACCGCGATCGGCACGTCGATCAGTCGCTCCGAGCGCTTGCGCGCGACGATCACGATGTCGTTCGACTGGTCGGCATTGGCCTGCGCGTCGGCGGCGGGCGCTGCGGCCGGCGCGGGGGCGTCCTGCGCCTGAGCCGGACCGGCGAACAAGGCAGTGGCGGCGACCCCCAGATAGAGCGCGCGCACGTGGTGACGGATCATCCCTTCATCCCTCCCGATGGTCTCTCGTCCCGACCGGAAACGACCCGGTTGAACGCTTCTCGATCGGCCGTATACTGAAACCTGAACCGGGTTTCAACTTTATGGTTCGTACGGGGAGGAAAAGAATGGTCAAGCGTGGCTCTGCGGCAACGCCTGTCGTCGGGACTGCCCCCGATACCCGGGGAATCGACGCTGCCACGGGCAAGGGCGCGAGCGAGGGCAAGACGCCGCGCACCGAGCGCGGACGGCGGACCTTGCGCGCGTTGCTCGACGCCGCGGCGGTCGAGTTCGGCGAAAAGGGCTTCCACGAGGGATCGATCAGCGGAATCACGCGGCGCGCCGGTGTCGCGCTCGGCAGTTTCTACACCTATTTCGATTCGAAGGACGCGATCTTCCGCGCGCTCGTCCGCGACATGTCCGACCAGGTGCGCGACCATGTCGCCCCGGCGATCCGTGCCGCGCCCGACCAGATCGCCGCCGAGCGCGCCGGCCTGTTGAGCTTCCTCGCGTTCGTGCGCGGACACAAGGAGATCTACCGCATCATCGACGAATCGGAATTCGTCGATCCGGCGAGCTTCCGCGCGCATTACGCGACCACCGCCGAGCGCATCGAGCAGCGCCTGAAGGCGGGCGCCCAGCGCGGCGAGATCCGCGGCGACGTGTCCGGCGTCCACGCCTGGGCGGTGATGGGGATGAACGTGTTTCTCGGGCTGCGCTACGGTGTGTGGGACGAGGATCGCACGCCCGAGGAAGTGGCCGACGTGATCGCGGATCTGCTGAGCAACGGGCTGAAGGCGCGATAAGCATAGCCTCTTTATCCTTCTCCCCTTGTGGGAGAAGGATAGCGAAGCTTGGCAGCTTGCTGCCTAGCGAAGCTTGGATGAGAGGAGCGGCGCAAAGCGCCGCGCGACCGCTACGCGGTCGCCCCCTCACCCTCCCACTCGGCTATGCCGAGCGGGCCCCTTCCTCTCCCCCAAGGGGAGAGGGATTAAGCGTCAGTCTTGAAGCGCCCGTGCCAGCATATCGCGAATCGCCCCGAGCGCGCTCAGGTCGATCGCTGGGCCCTGCACCGGAACGGGGGCCGGTGTGGGTACCGGCTCGGCCAGAGGCTCGGCCGACGGCGCTGCCGCGCCGGCGCCGCCGCGCGCCTCGGCCGCGAGCAGTTTCTGCACGCCGCGGATCGTATAGCCCTGCTGGTTGAGCAGGTCGTCGATCCGCTTGACCAGCGCGACATCCTCGGGCCGGTAGTAACGGCGCTTCCCGGCCCGCTGCAACGGGCGCAACTGGGGGAAGCGCGACTCCCAATAGCGCAGGATATGCTGGGGCAGGCCGGTGTCTTCCGACACCTCGCCGATGGTGCGAAAAGCGCCAGCCGCCTTGTCGAGCGCGGCCATGCGCCTTCCGTCAGCCGGCGTCGACGATGCGGTCGCGCATCATCTGGCTGGCGCGGAAGGTGAGCACCCGCCGCGGGGCGATCGGCACTTCGACGCCGGTCTTGGGATTGCGTCCGATCCGCTCGCCCTTGTCGCGCAGGACGAAGGTTCCGAAGCCCGAAATCTTGACGTTCTCTCCGCGCGCCAGCGCATCGCACATATGGTCGAGGATTTCCTCGACCAGCTTGGCCGAATCGGCCCTGGATAACCCAACCTCACGCTGTAACGCGTCGGCCAAATCGGCCCGCGTCAACGTACCCTGACTTGCCATCAACACCCTCCCTTGCGTGGCAGAAACTTGCCCTAACACAATGGAGGAGCGCAGGAAATGGGCATAGTTCGCAAGGATGAGCCGACCTGCCCAAGACGGGGACAGATGGAGCGGTCAGGTGCGGACGACCGCAGCGCCCCAGGTGAAGCCGCCGCCCATTGCCTCGAGCACGACGATCTGCCCCGGCCTGATCCGCCCGTCGCGCACCGCGGTATCGAGTGCGAGCGGGACCGAGGCGGCCGACGTATTGGCGTGCTGGTCGACCGTCACGACGACCTTTTCGGCGGCAAGCCCGAGCTTGCGCGCGGTCGCGTCGAGGATGCGGGCATTGGCCTGGTGCGGCACCACCCAGTCGACATCCGCCGGTGTGAGCCCGGCGGCGGCGAGCGATTCGTCCATCACGCTGGCCAGGTTGGTGACGGCGTGGCGGAACACTTCGCGCCCCTTCATCCGCACCTTGCCGACCGTACCGGTGGTCGAGGGCCCGCCATCGACATAGAGCAATTCGTTGTGGCGGCCGTCGGCGTGGAGCCGGCTGACGAGGATTCCCGGGCCGTCCTCCGCGACATCGCGCGCTTCGAGCACCACCGCGCCGGCACCGTCGCCGAACAGCACGCAGGTCGCGCGATCCTCCCAGTCGAGGATGCGGCTGAACGTCTCGGCACCGATCACGATCGCGCAATTGGCCGAACCGGTCTTGACCAGGCTGTCGGCGACCTGGATCGCGTAGAGGAAGCCTGAGCACACCGCGCCGACATCGAACGCGACGCAATCGTCGATCCCGAGCATCGCCTGGACCTTGGTCGCGGTGGCTGGAAAGGTCTGGTCGGGAGTCGCGGTGGCGAGCACGATCAGGTCGACCTCGTCCGCCGTCTTGCCCGAGGCGGCGAGCGCGGCGCGCGCAGCATCGGCCGCCAAGGTGCCGGTCGTCTCGTCGGGGCCGGCGATGTGGCGGAAGCGGATGCCGGTGCGCTCGACGATCCATTCGTCGCTGGTGTCGACGGTCTGGGCGAGTTCCTCGTTCGATACCCGCCGCATCGGAAGGGCCGAGCCCGTTCCGGTGATGACCGCACGCCTCACGCAACAGCTCCTTCGGGTTCACGCGCTTCGAAATGCTTCAGGTCCTCGGCGATCTTGCGCGCGAGGTCGTCGCGCACGCTCTTCGCCGCGACCGCGATCGCGTTGGCGACCCCGGCCTCGTTGGCACCGCCATGGCTCTTCACCACCAGCCCGTTCAGGCCGAGGAAGACCGCGCCGTTATGATTGTTGGGATCGAGATGGTGGCGCAGCAATTCGGTCGCCGGGCGCGAGATCAGGAAACCGATCTTCGAGCGCACCGAGCTGCTGAACGCGCGGCGCAGCAGGTCGGCGACGAAGCGCGCGGTGCCTTCCGCAGTCTTGAGCGCGATATTGCCCGAAAAGCCGTCGCACACGATCACGTCGACGTGGCCGCGCGACAATTTGTCGCCCTCGACGAAACCGGCGAAGGTCAGCGGCAGGTGAGTCGCCTCACGCAGCGCCTGCGCGGCGTCGCGAATCTCACCGGTACCCTTCTGGTCCTCGGTGCCGATATTGAGGAGCGCGACCCGCGGCGACGCGAGGTCGAGCTGGGTCCGCGCATAGGCCGCGCCCATCACCGCGAACTGCATCAGGTTGCGCGCGTCGCATTCGGTATTGGCGCCGAGGTCGAGCACGACGGTGTCGTTGTCGCCCAGGCTGGGCATCAGCCCGGCGAGCGCGGGGCGGTCGATGCCCTTCATCGTGCGGAGCGAGACCTTGGCCATCGCCATCAGCGCGCCGGTATTGCCCGACGAGACGGCCGCAGCGGCGCGGCCCTGCTTCACGAGGTCGATCGCGACGCCCATCGACGTCGTCTTGGCCCGGCGCAGCGCAGCGCTCGGCTTTTCGTCGCCCTTGATCACCTCGGGCGCGTGGACGATCTCGGAATTCGCCGTCAGATTGGGGTGATTCTTCAACCCCTCGGCGATCTTCGCCTCGTCGCCGACCAGGAAGAAATGCGTGCCGTCGAAACGGCGCCGCGCTTCCGCGACGCCCGCCAGCATCACCGCCAACCCCTCGTCACCGCCCATCGCGTCGATGGCGATCCAGGAGTTGGTGGTCACGCTTAATCCCCCTTGATGGGCCTCGATCAGCCTTCGACCGAGACGACCTCACGGCCGTTGTAATGGCCGCACGACGGGCAGAGGTTGTGCGGGCGCTTGAGCTCGCCGCAATTCGGGCACTCCTGGAACGACTCGACCGAGAGCGCGTCGTGCGCACGGCGCATGCCGCGGCGGGAGGGCGAGGTTTTCTTCTTGGGAACGGCCATTGCGGCGACAACCTTCAAAAAATCGAATTGATCAAGACGACTAGGCCCGGAAACGTACCGGCGCAACCGATGGGTCGGCCACGCGCTACAGAGAGTCGGGATGCATCGCGAAGCGTGCGCCTATAGCGATTTGGCGCGCCGTTGCAACCCGCGCGGCGTGACGGTCAGGCGCCGCTCGCGCCCGGGCAGATGATCGGGCGTGCAGACATCCCAGGCGAGCCCCAGCCGTTCGAGCAACCGGATGAGTACGAAACCCCAATCGCTCTGCCCGGGATAAAGCCCGATCCGCGCCGAACCGGGAAAGGCGTGATGGTTGTTGTGCCACGCCTCGCCCATCGTCGGAATCGCCGCCCAGGGCACGTCGTGCGCCTGCACGCCTGCGTCGGCGACGAGCCAGGATTGCGGACCGTGGCGATGCGCGAGGTGGCCCACCAGCCAATGACCGTGGACCGAGATCGCGACCCGGGCGCAGGCGCCCCACACCACCCACGACCAGCCGCCGATCGCCCAGAAGACGAACGCGATCGGCAGTTGCTGGACCATCCACCAACGCTCCAGCAAGCGATAGAAGCCCTGTCGCTCGAGTGCCGACAGATCGTAAGCGGGCGGGTGGGCGAGATCGAGCCGGCAATGCAGCTGCCACCAGGCATCGATCAGCGGCGGCCTGCGATGCGCGAGGTAATCGTGGCAGTCGGCCTGACGCTGCGCCCAGTCGCGCAGATCGTGGGTGCGGATCATCCAGAACGGGCCGCTCATGCCGGCCGCGGTTCCGCACCAGACCAGGAAATATTCGATCACCCGCACGGTCTTGAAACTGCGGTGGATCATCAATCGGTGAAAGCCGACCGAATGACCGAGCAACAGCCCGGCACCCGTGGTGAGGACGAACAGCAGCACGGCGCCGGGCGCCGCGACGAAGGGGCCGGCGGTCAGCGCAATCGCGGCCATGCCACCATTCCATAGCGAGTGCAGCGGGTCCCAGCGCACGATGCCGGTCGAGGGATCGGCCCCCGGCGTTTCGACCAGCCAGTTGACCGCGCATCGGTCGTGCTCGCCCGACTCGTGCACCTGCTCCCGCTCGCTCATGGCTGCTCCCTTTTAATTAAGCCATACCTTAATTACCTAATTGCTATCTGGAAAGTATTTAAGCAAGTGCCTAATGGGGTGACCATGCAACGCGTCTTCGAAGCCCTGGCATCCACCACCCGCCGCAAGATCCTGGCGTATCTGTCCAAGGCTGAAATGACCGCGGGCGAGATCGCGGCGCGGTTCGAGATTTCGAAACCGGCGGTATCGCAGCATCTGAACGTGCTCGAAAATGCCGGGCTGGTGACGAGCGAGAAACGCGGCCAGTATGTCCATTACCGATTGGTCGAGGACAATCTGGCCAACACGCTCAACGGCTATCTGCAGGAAGTCTGCCCGGTGTCGCGCCCGCTCAAGATCGAGAGCGCGACGAAGGCGGCGGAACGACGCGACAAGGACTGACCTCCGGCGCCTGCCGGGGATAACAAAAGGGGAGGAACATCATGATCTTGCCGGTAACGCTCGTGATCGCTGCGGCGACGGGGCTGATCAACGTCTGGCTCGCGTTGCGCGTGGGGCAAAGTCGGGTGTCGGGCAAGGTCATGCTCGGCGACGGCGGCGAGGAGGCGATGATCGCCAAGATTCGCGCGCACGCCAATCTGACCGAATATGCCCCGACCGTGCTGATCCTGATGGCGCTGATCGAGCTGGCGCGCGGACCGAGCCTGTGGCTGTGGATCGTCGGCGCCGTGTTCGTCGTGGTGCGGCTCGCGCATGCCTTCGGCATCGCGCGCCCGTCGCCGAGCGTCCTCCGGATGATCGGCGCGCTCGGCACCTGGCTGGTGATCGTGGTGCTGGCGGTATGGGCGCTGACGATCGGCTACCAGGCCGAATGGACGCCGCCCGCGATCAGGACGCTTCCGGCGAGCCAGCCGGCGGCTTGATTCCGCGATCGAGGTCCCTCGTGCTCCTGCGAAAGCAGGAGCCCAGGCGAACTCAGTGCCGCGCAGCCATCGTCAGGCCAGCACCGAATCGGCGACGAACGGGTTCGACTTGCGCTCCTGGCCGAAGCTGCTCGGGTCGCCATGGCCGGGCAGGAAGAAGGTGTCGTCGCCCATCGGCCATAGCCGCGTGACGATCGAGTTGATCAGTTCGTCGTGATTGCCGCGCGGGAAATCGGTGCGGCCGATCGATCCGCGGAACAGCACGTCGCCGACGATCGCCAGCTTCGATTCGGGATGGTGGAACACGACATGGCCCGGCGTGTGGCCGGGGGTGTGATGGACCGCGAGCTCGAGTTCGCCGACGGTGACGCTATCGCCCTGGTCGAGCCACCGCGCGGGCACGAACGACCGGCCGGGCACGCCGTAGCGCAGCCCATCCTCGTCGAGCTTCTCGAGCAGGAACATGTCCTCGGGATGCGGCCCCTCGATCGCCACGCCGAGATCGTCGGCGAGCTGTGCCGCGCCACCGCAATGGTCGAAATGACCATGCGTCACCAACACCTTCTCGATCGCGACGCCGTGCTTCTCCATCTGCGACTTGAGCAACGGCAGGTCGCCGCCGGGATCGACGAACGCGCCGCGCATCGTCTTCGTGCACCACAACAGGGTGCAATTCTGCTGGAGCGGGGTGACGGGAATGATCGCCGCGCGAAGCGGCTGCGCGGTGCTGGCCATGGCCACGACCTAGGCTCGCGGCAGCATGGCGGCAAGCTTGGGGTTGCCGAAGCCCCTCACCCGGTTGCATCAGCGGCAACGTGATCCGCCGCGACCGCCCCTTCATCCTGCTCGACGACGCCCGCGTGACGGGAGCGGCCCCCGCGCGGCTCTATCAGGCGCCGGTCGAGATCGTCGAGGCGCGCGCCGTCGCCGAGGTCGGGCCGGCGCTCGAGCGGCTGCGCGCGGCGCGCAACCGCGGGCTCCATGCCGCCGGGTTCATCGCCTATGAAGCGGCCGCCGCGTTCGAGCCGGTGCTGGGCGAGCTGCCCGCGCCGTCCACGCCGTCATTGTGGTTCGGCCTGTTCGAGGAGGTCGAGCAGATCGCGGCGGACGAGGTCGCCTCCCGTCTGCCCGACCCCGCCGCGGCGTGGCTGGGCGCGCCGCGGCCCGATGTCGATCGCGGCGCCTATGCGGCGCGGTTCGAACGGGTCCACGCGCTGATCGAGGCAGGCGATTTCTATCAGGCCAACCTCAGCTATCGCGCCCGCGTGCCGGTCGCCGGCGATCCGCTCGCCGCTTATGCGGGGCTCAGGACCAATGCCCGTGCCGGCTATGGCGCGGTGGTCTGGACGGGGCACGACTGGCTGCTGTCGCTGTCGCCCGAATTGTTCTTCGCGCTCGATGGCGGACGGCTGACCGCGCGGCCGATGAAAGGCACCGCGCGGCGCGGCGCGACCCCCGAGGAGGATCGTGCGCTCGCCGCGAGCCTGCGCGACGACGCCAAGCAGCGCGCCGAGAACCTGATGATCGTCGACCTGCTGAGGAATGACCTGTCGCGCGTCGCCGAACCGGCCAGCGTCGCGGTGCCCGAGCTGTTCGCGGTCGAGACCTATCCGACCATCCACACCATGACCTCGACCGTCACCGCGACGCTCGCCCCGGACCAGGACGCGATCGACGTGCTGGCGGCGCTGTTCCCGTGCGGATCGATCACCGGCGCGCCCAAGATCCGCGCGATCGAGGCGCTCGCCGAGATCGAGGCATCGAGCGCGCCGCGCGGTCCCTATACCGGCGCGATCGGCCGGCTCGACGCGACCGGCGGGGCGATGTTCAACGTCGCGATCCGCACGCTGGTGATCGCGGAAGGCGCCGACCACGCGCTGCTCGGCGTCGGCGGGGGAATCGTCGCCGATTCGCGGATGGCCGAGGAATGGGACGAGGCATTGGCCAAGAGCGATTTCGTGACCGCGGGCAATCGCCGCTTCGACCTGATCGAGACGATGGCGTTCGACCCGATCGAGGGGATCGTGCTGCTCGAACGCCACCTCGGGCGGTTGAAGGCGAGCGCGGTCGCGCTGGGGTTCGAATTCGACCGCCACGCCGCGCGCAACGAACTCCAGGCCGCGACCTTCCGCCTGCGCGAGGCGCGGCGCATCCGGCTGCTGCTGGCGCCGTCGGGCGCGGTCGCGATCGAGGTCGCGCCGATGCCGGTCGCGCCGAGCGATCCGGTCGCGGTGACGATCGCGCCGCTGCCGGTCGCATCCGACGATTTCCGCCTGCGCCACAAGACCAGCGACCGCGCCTTCTACGACCGCGCGCGGCGCGGCTTCGAGACATTGTTCGAGGTCGACGGACAACTTACCGAAGGCAGCTTCACGACGCTGTTCGTCGAGCGCGACGGCGTGCTGCTGACCCCGCCGCTCGCCGCCGGCGTGCTCCCCGGGGTGCTCCGCGCCGAGCTGATCGAGAGCGGCCGTGCGACCGAAGCGGCGCTGACCCGCGACGATCTCGCCGGCGACTTTTTCATCGGCAATGCGCTGCGCGGACTGATCCCGGCGAAGCTCACATCGGCATAGAATCCGTCCAGCGAAGGTCACTATCGCACTCGTCACCCCGGACTTGTTCCGGGGTCCAATGCTCCCCGGCGGAATCCTTCCGTTGTTGCTCGTTGGATGCCGGAACGAGTCGGGCATGACGGTGGATAAGTGGGAGTGCGGCCCGGTCGCTGCACAGCGAAGCTATAAAGCCGCAAAACTTTTGGTGCGGTTGCGAAGGCTGGCTGCGCCGCTATAGCCGCCCCCGACCATCAGGAGCCCATCATGCAGCCATCCGCCGCGCTCGCCCGCATCAAGCCCTCGCCGACGCTGGCAATCACCACCCGCGTCCAGGAATTGAAGCGTGAGGGCGTCGACGTGATCGGCCTGGGCGCGGGCGAGCCCGATTTCGATACGCCCGAGTTCATCAAGGAAGCCGGGATCAAGGCGATCCGCGACGGCAAGACCAAATACACCAATGTCGACGGCACGCCCGAGCTCAAGGAAGCGATCCAGCTCAAGTTCAAGCGCGACAACGGCCTGGACTATGCGGTCAACCAGATCACGGTGAACGCGGGCGGCAAGCACACCCTGTTCAACGCGATGGTCGCGACGCTCGATCCGGGCGACGAGGTGGTCATCCCCGCGCCCTATTGGGTGAGCTATCCCGACGTCGTGCTGTTCGCGGGCGGCACCCCGGTGTTCGCCGCCGCAGGCGCTGCGCAGAGCTACAAGCTCAAGCCCGAGCAGCTCGAGGCGGCGATCGGCCCCAAGACCAAATGGGTGATCCTCAACTCGCCGTCCAACCCGACCGGCGCCGCCTATAGCGAGGCCGAGTTGAAGGCGCTGGGCGCGGTGCTCGAGCGCCACCCGCACGTCTGGATCTTCGCCGACGACATGTACGAGCACATCGTGTTCGACGATTTCAACTTCACCTCGATCGCACAGGTCTGCCCGTCGCTGTACGACCGCACGCTGACCGCCAACGGCTGTTCGAAGGCCTATGCGATGACCGGCTGGCGGATCGGGTTCGCCGGCGGCGCGCCGTGGCTGATAAAGGCGATGTCGAAGCTGCAGTCGCAATCGACCAGCAATCCCTGCTCGATCGCGCAGGCCGCGTCGGTCGCGGCGCTGACCGGCGACCAGTCGTTCCTCAAGGACAATGCCAAGCTGTTCGAGCGCCGCCGCGACCTCGTCGTGTCGATGCTCAACCAGGCCAAGGGCATCACTTGCCCGCGGCCCGAGGGCGCATTCTACGTCTATCCCGAATTCTCCGCGCTGATCGGCAAGACCACGCCGGGCGGGCGGACGATCGCGACCGATGAGGATTTCGTCGGCTATCTGCTCGACGATGCCAAGGTCGCCGCGGTGCAGGGTGAGGCGTTCGGCCTGTCGCCAGCGATGCGCATCAGCTACGCGACCTCGGACGAGCTGCTGCGCGAGGCGTGCGAGCGCATCCAGACCGCGTGCGCCGCGCTGCGATAGGCAGGTTTTCCGGATTCCGGCGAAGCCGAGTTCAGCACTGGCTTGTGCCGGAGTCCACTGGGGGCAAATCCGGGACAAGAAGCTCCAGCATCTCGCTCGTGTGCCCGGTGGATGCCAGGACCAACCCCGGTATGACGGTTTAACGCTGAAGCAAGCTCACGCACCGTAACGAACACGAACCGCGGATGAACGGCCGGGCCAGACGCGGTTCAGGCCGGGAAACCTAGAGTTTCATCCATGGGGGTTGAAGCCGACGGCCCGACCGCCGATTTCGCCGCTGCGAAACGATCGAACCTACCGCCCGCGATGGCGGCAACGACAAAACGGACCAGGAAATGAAAAGCCTCCTCACCTCATCGACGCTGTGGCGCTTCATTGGCGGTTTCGCGCTGGGCGGCCTGGGCGTGCTGGCGATGCACCCGGCGGGCGCGCAGACCGTGCCACAGGCGCCGCCGGCGATCGTTTCCGCGCAGGGGTGAAACCGTGACGCGATCTGCTCCGTACCTGCATAGGCAATACGGAGCTGCCCGCATGACCCGATACCTTCTTCCCCTCGCCGCCGCCGGTGCCCTGGCCGCGGCGATCGTCACCAGCCCCTTCGCCCATGCCGAACGCGCGGTACCGATTCCGGCCCCGGCGCGCGACGTCCAGCCCGCCGTGAAGCCCAATGTCGCCGTCCTCGCCGGCGGCTGTTTCTGGGGAATGGAAGCGGTGTTCGAGCGCGTGAAGGGCGTGACCAACGTCACCGCGGGCTATGCCGGCGGCACCGCAGCCACCGCGACCTACGACCAGGTGTCGAGCGAGACGACCGGCCATGCCGAGGCGATCCGGGTCAGCTACGATCCGCGCGTTGTGAGCTACGGCACCTTGCTGCGGATCTATTTCTCGGTGGCGCACGACCCGACCCAGCTCAATCGCCAAACCCCGGATAGCGGTACCAGCTATCGCTCGGCGATCTTTCCGCAGAATGCCGCGCAGCGCGCGGTCGCGGCGGCCTATATCGCCCAGCTCGGCCAGGCGAAGGCTTATCCGCGGCCGATCGTGACCAGGATCGAGAGCGGCGGCTTCTATCCGGCCGAGGCGTACCACCAGCATTTCTTCGACCGAAACCCCAACCACCCGTACATCGTCGCGTGGGACAAGCCCAAGGTCGCGGCGTTCAAGGCGGCGTTTCCGACGCTGGCGAAGTAGGCCGGCACGCCTGCGAGAGCAGGAATCCCGAGGCCAGCATCCCTTGCCGTCACCCCGGCCTTGTGCCGGGGTCTGCCGGGCAGCACGTCGTGGACAAGAGGCTCGAGCGTTTCGGCCTGCCGTCCGGCGGATGCCGGGACGAGCCCGGCATGACGTGGTGAGCGTGTCGTGAGGCCAATTGGGCTCCCGCTTCACGCATCTGATGCGGGTTAGGCCGCCAGCGGAAACCGCAGCAGCCTATCCGCCAACGGCACCAAAGCCTCCCCATGCCGGCCGACCGCGCGGACGATCTCGGGATGATCGACGTCGAGCCCGCCGGTCAGCGAGCCGAACGCCGGCAGCACCAATTTGCTCATCGTCGCGATGAAGCAACGCCGCGACACCAGCCGGCCGCGCACGCGCACGCGGAGCTTGGGGTGGAAATGTCCCGACAATTCGGGGCGCGATTCGCGCGGATCGGCCTCGTGCCGCAGCACCAGCCCGTCGATCGCGGCTTCCTCGACGATCTTGCCACCGCACGGGTCGGTCATGGCATGATCGTGATTGCCGATGACCCAGACGAACCGGTGCTGCGCGGTCAGCGCGCGCAACCGCTCCTGCTCGCCGGCGGGAAGGCGCTCGCAGCCGCGCGAATCGTGGAAGCTGTCGCCCAGGCACCAGATCTCGGCGGGATCGGTGGCCGCGACCGCCGCTTCGAGCGCGGCCAGCGTCGCCGCGCTGTCGTAGGGCGGCAGCATCTGGCCGAAGCTCGCGAACCAGCTCGCCTTCTCGAAATGCAGGTCGGCGACGATCAACGCGCGCCGCGCGGGCCAGAACAAGGCACCGTCGGGCAGCGCGGCAAGTTCGTGACCAGCGAACGAAAAGGGAACCATTCGTCTTCCATGCCGTAATAGCAGGGTGCGATCAATGGCTTGCGGCAGTGCAACAAAAGCCACTTGATCGCCGCGCAAACAGGCGTAAAGCGCCCCGTCCTCCCCGGCAGGCCATCCCCTCCCATGTCCGCAGCCAATTCCCCCTCCACCACGATGTCGAAGAAAGCGTTCGCGGCGCTGACTATCGGCGCGATCGGCGTGGTGTTCGGCGACATCGGCACGAGCCCGCTCTACGCGTTCCGTGAAGCGCTCGGCCAGGCCGCGTCCGACGGGCTGACCGCCGACGAGATCCTGGGCGTGCTCAGCATGGCCTTGTGGTCGCTGATCCTGGTCGTCTCGATCAAATACGTCACCTTCCTGATGCGCGCCGACAACCAGGGCGAGGGCGGGGTGCTGGCGCTCGCCGCGCTGGCCCGGCGCGCGCTCGGCTGGCGGTCGCGGGTCGCGCTCGTCCTGGGCGCTGCCGGCGCTGCCCTGTTCTACGGCGATGCGATCATCACGCCGTCGCTGTCGGTGCTGTCGGCGGTCGAGGGCCTGCGGACGATCCCGGGTGGCGCCGATGCGATCGGCGAGCACACCATCCTGGCGGTGACGATCGGCATCCTGATCGGACTGTTCCTGATCCAGTCGCACGGCACCGCGCGTGTGGCGGGGCTGTTCGGCCCGGTCTGCATCCTGTGGTTCGTGGTGATCGGCGGGCTCGGCCTCTATCACATCAGCGACGAGCCCGGCATCCTGTGGTCGTTCAACCCGTACCACGCCGCGCAATTCCTCGCGACGCACGGCGTGCTCGGCCTGTTCGTGCTCGGCGCGGTGTTCCTGACCGTGACCGGCGCCGAGGCGCTGACCGCCGACATGGGACATTTCGGCGCCAAGCCTATCCGCATCGGCTGGTTCTTCCTCGCCTTCCCCGCGCTGTGCCTCAACTATCTGGGGCAAGGCGCCTATACGCTCAACAAGCTCGAGGTGGTCCAGGCGGCGGGCCAGAAGTTCGAGAATGCCGACTGGTTCTTCCTGATGGCGCCCGAGGCGCTCAGGCCCTGGCTGGTCGTGCTGGCGACGCTGGCGACGATCATCGCCAGCCAGGCCGTGATCACCGGCGCCTATTCGCTGACCCAGCAGGCGGTGCAGCTCGGCTTCCTGCCACGGCTACGCGTCCGCAATACCTCGGCCGATTATGCCGGCCAGATCTACCTGCCGTCGATCAACTGGCTGCTGCTGGTCGGCGTGCTGGTGCTGGTGATCCAGTTCCGCACCTCGTCGGCGATGGCCGCCGCTTATGGCATCGCGGTGACCGGCACGATGGTGATCACCACCCTGCTCGCCTATGTCGTCGTCCGCCATCGCTGGAACTGGCCGCGGCCCTGGGCGCTGCTGTTGATCCTGCCGTTCCTGGCGCTCGACCTGGTCTTCTTCGGCGCCAACATCCTGCGCGTGATCGAGGGTGGCTGGGTGCCGCTGGTGATTGCCGCGGTGATCGGCTTCACCATCCTGACCTGGGTCCGCGGCAAGGCGATCGTGAAGACGTTCGAGCAGCGCCAGTCGGTACCGCTCGCCGACCTCGCCGCCGCGTTGGCGCGGCGCGCGCCCGAGCGCGTCGAGGGCACCGCGATCTTCCTGACCGGCAACCCGGAAAGCGCGCCGGGCGCGTTGCTGCACAACCTCAAGCACAACAAGGTGCTGCACCAGGTCAATCTGATCGTCTCGGTCAAGACCACCGACCGGCCCCAAGTGGTCCCGGAGGAACGGTGCGAAGTCAGAAGGATCGACGACAATTTCAGCATCGTCGTCCTGCGCTACGGGTTCATGGAAACGCCCGACGTGCCGCGCGCACTGGCCGATGCGACCACGGCAGGCCTGATCGACCTGCATCCGATGAAGGCGAGCTATTTCATCGGGCGCAACACGCTCAAGCCCGATGCCGAGGTCGGCATGCCGCTGTGGCAGGACCGCATCTTCATGTTCCTGCAGCGCAACGCGAGCGACCCGACCGACTTCCTCCACATCCCGCCGGGCAAAGTGCTCGAACTGGGCGAGCAGGTCACGGTCTAGGGTCGGTACGCGACCCCGCCGCTATCGAATACGGCGGCTGCCGAAGTCGCGCTCGACCGCCGCTGCCAGCTTGGCGACGGGGTGACAGCCTTGCCCGGCCCCGCGAAGTAGAGTTCGCGCAGGATCGAACGGCAGCGATACAGCGAAGCTGAAAACGACTCTAGACGCGCCCAAGGAGATGAAGGGCAATTCCGGCGAGTGAGGACGCGGCCAGCACGACGAAAACGCCGAAATTGAATCGGAACATGGCGGCAATCGCCGCGACGGAGAGCAGCCCTGCCCAAGGATTGATGCTCGCCAGTATCGGCATATCGAACCGAAGCGGTCCAGCCGCGACGGCAACCACCGAGCCGAACAGCGAATGGATAGCGAACCAGACCGCCAGATTGAGCACCACACCGACCACCGCCGCCGTGATGGCCGACAATGCACCGGTTAGCGCCCGGTTATGCCGCAGCCGTTCGATGAACGGCGCCCCGAGAAAAATCCACAGGAAGCACGGCACAAAGGTTACCCAGGTCGCGAGCAGTCCGCCGAGCGTGCCCGCGAGCAGCGGCGGAAGCAGTCCGGGGTGACGATAGGCGCCAAGGAAGCCAACGAATTGCAGCACCATGATGAGCGGCCCCGGCGTCGTTTCCGCCATGCCCAGGCCGTCCAGCATCTCGCGCGGCTGGAGCCAGTGATAGGATTGCACCGCTTCCTGCGCCACATAAGCCAGTACCGCATAGGCACCGCCGAAAGTGACGACTGCCATCGTCGAGAAAAAGGTGGCGATCTGGCTGAAGACATTCCCGGGTCCGAGAAACGCAAGCAGCAGAGCGACGGGGGCGAGCCACAACGCGAGCCAGACGACCGCGTCGCGAAGCGTGGAACGAACCGTCGGGCTGGCATGGTCGGGCAACGCCTCGCCGAGCAGCGTGTCGGCGTCGGCGACGACGGGGCCTGTACCAGAACCGTGCCCGGCACCGCTGGTGAACGCCGCGACACGGCGTCGACCGGCCGTATAGCCGACGAGGCCGGCGGCCAGCACGACGAGCGGAAACGGGGCATTGAAAAAGAACAAGGCGAGAAATGCGAGTGCTGCGAGCAGTCGCGTTGCCGTGTTGCGTAGCGCGCGCTTGCCAATCCGGACTACGGCCTGCAGCACGATGGCGAGGACGGCGGCTTTCAATCCGAAGAATAATGCCGATACCAAGCCGACGCGACCGTACAGCACGTAAATCCAGCTCAGCGCCATGATCGACACGAGGCCGGGGATTACGAACAGCAGACCGGCGACGATCCCGCCGATCCGCTTGTGCATTAGCCAGCCGATATAGGTCGCAAGTTGCTGAGCCTCCGGTCCGGGGAGCAGCATGCAATAGTTAAGCGCATGGAGAAAACGCTGCTCGCCGATCCACCGTTTCTCCTCGACCAGGATGCGGTGCATCACCGCGATCTGCCCCGCTGGTCCGCCGAACGACAGCAGCGCAATACGCGCCCAGACCCAAAAGGCCTGGCCCAGCGTTACCGGGCCAGGCTGAGCCGTCGGCTGATCCATCGCAACGACGGTCATGCCGACACCTTTGCGCCGGCGGCATTGTGCGATGTCCAATCGTGCGTCTCGTCGCGGGCATCGCGGCACCAACGGTATAACGCATCGTAGATCGCCATCCCCGCCTCAAGTTGTGCGTGGTCGTCGGCATGGAGGCGGGAGAGACCTAGCGACACTGCCAGCAGACCGGCAGCCTCCGGAACCAAATCCGGCCGGGCGGTATCGGCGCCGCGCACGATCGTCGCGAGATGCGCGAGCGGCGCGAACCCGGCGAGGCCGAACGCCTCCAGCATCACGTCGAACGTGCAGCGCTCGCCGCGATGGCTCCAAAAGACATTCTCGGCAGAAATGTCGAACGGCTCGGCACCGGTCTCTGCCGCCACCGTCAAAACATCGCTCGCAGCGACATAGAGGAAGCGCGCAGCGGGGTCGATGAACCGCCGGATAAGCCAGGGGCAGGCGATGCGGTCTACCTTGGGTCGTGCGCGCGTCACCCACCACGTCCGTCCGTCATCCTTGCGCGGCGGCAGATGGTCGAGCGTCACCGCGGGAAGACCCGCCGCCAACCACGCCGTCACACCGCCCTCGAGTACCTCGGCGACAGTCCCGTCACTACGCAATAACGCGGCGCAGGATGTGGCAGCTTCCCGGCCGGTCTCATCGAGGAGCACGACTGAGCGGTCGCCGATGCCGGCTGACCAATCGCGCCAGGCGATTGATTCACGCGGTACGGCACCGGGCACGGTTCTGCTGGTAGGAGCGGAACGCAGATCGACAATCACCGGCGACCCGGGGGTACCGATCAAACGAGCAAGCTTATCGGGAGCAATGGCGTTCAAGACGGGCATGGCGCATCCTCGACCAAATCGGGATGCGATACTTTGGCCTGTCGCCTCGTGGGGAGATCGCATTCCCCATGCTCATAGATAGGCTGATCGGATCGCATTCTGTCAATAGCAGAGGCAACACAAACGACACTCGTCGTCGACCATCCCGTTGAAACGATGGCTATGATTTCGGGTAGGCGCCCCGTTTCCCGCGTCTTGCCGGTGGTGCCGTTTCCGCTTCGCCGAAACCGCGATCAGCCGGCATACGCCTTGACCAGATCGTACAAATAGTCCCGTCCGGTATAGAGTGAGTCCGTGCGGATCCGCTCGTTGAGTCCGTGGATGCCGCTGAAATCGGCGTCGATGAACACGCCCGGCGCGCCATAGGTCGGGATGTGGATTGCCTCGAGGAAGATGCCGTCGGTGGCGCCGGTCGACATGATCGGCAGCAGCGGTACGCCCGGGAAATATTTGTCGGCGAGCGTCTTCATCGGCCCGATGATCTTGGGATCGAGCGTCGGCGGGATGCCGAGCGGGCGGACCGGCTGGTTGGCGGTGACCGTCACTCGGGGCCCGGCAAGCTCCTTGAGCTTGGCGAGCGTACCGTCGACGCTCTCGCCCGGGAAGATGCGGCAATTGACGTTGGCGACGGCCTTTTGCGGCAGCGCGTTCTCGGCATGGCCAGCGTTGAGCAGCGTCGCGACGCAAGTCGTGCGCAGGGTCGAGTGCATCGCCTTGTCCATCGATACGATGCGGTCGGCCGCTTCGTCGCCGGGATTGGCGAGCAGCCGCCGGATCGCGTCCGCCATCGGCGCCGGGGTCTGCGGCGAGCCTGCCGCCGCGGTGAAGAACGCGCGCGTGGTGTCGGTGAACTTCACCGGGAATTCGTATTTGCGGACCGCCTGGAGCGCGTCGGCCAGCTCATAGATCGCGTTGTCGGGAACCGGCTGCGAGCTGTGGCCGCCGGGATTGGTAGTGGTGAAAGTGAAGTTCTGCGCCGCCTTCTCGCCGACCTGGACCGCCAGCAATTCCTTGTCGCCCTTGGCATTGTAGCGCCCGCCGCCGCCCTCGTTGAGCGCGAATTCGGCGGCGATCAGGTCGGGCTTGTTCTTGGCCAGCCATTCGGCGCCGTTGAACGCGTAGGTGGTCTCCTCGCCGCAGGTCAGCGCCATCTTGATCGTCCGCTTGGGCTTGTAACCGCTCGCCTTGAAGCGGATCATCGCATCGGCCCAGATCGCCGCCATCGCCTTGTCGTCGACGGTGCCGCGGCCGTAATAATAGCCGTTCTCCTCGATCAGCTTGAACGGATCGCGCACCCAGTCCTCGCGCTTGGCGGCGACGACGTCGATATGCGCGAGGAGCAGCATCGGCTTCGCCTTGGGATCGCTGCCCTTGAGCATGGCGACGAGCCCGCCGTCCTTGGGATGCTCGGGAACCGAAAAGGGCGTCAGCTCGGCGTCGCTAAAGCCCGCCGCCTTCATCCGCGCGGCGATCTGCGCGGTGGCTTGGGTACAGCTGCCGATATCGACGACGGTATTGGTCTCGACCAGTTCCTTGTAGAGATCGAAGAACGCCTTCTGGTCGGGCCGCAATTCGGCCGCCGGCGCCGCTGCCGCCTGGACCATGAGCCCCGCCGCGACGATCCATCCCAAAGCCCGCATGCCGACCCCCGATTGTTGCGATGATCCGGGGACTAGAGCGCGAAACCGGTCGGCTGGCAACCGTGCCGGTTCAACGCATCGAGGGGAACATGGTCGAGCGCGGCAGCGTGAAGCGGATCTCGCGATTGGCGAAGTCGATCTGCACCCGGCGGAACAGTCTGAGCGAATCCATGCCGAGCATCAGCGCCGGCGTATCGGTGAGCTCGAACCGCTTGAACGGCAACGCATCGGCGAACGCGATCGGTAGCTTTTGGAAGCTGATCCCGGCGATGTCGAGCGAGTCGATCACCCGGTAATCGGCCTGGAGATACTTGCCGGTGACCGCGAGCAGCGACACGTTGCCGAGTGATTTTTCGGTTCTCACCAGCTTGAGCAACGCGAGGTTGCCGACGGTCACGGGCGATCCGGTATCGATCACGACCGAGATGCGCTTGCCGCGATAGCGCGCATCGGTGACGATGAGTTGGCCGTAGAGGTTCTTGGCCTTGATCACGATGTCGTCGGCACTGCCCCCCATGCCGCGTTTCTTGGAGGGGCGAACCTCCATCAGGTTCTTGTCGAAGTCGATCGACACCGCGTGCCCCTTGAGCGCGTCGATCCCCAGCATGCCCGGCGCGCCGAGATTGGTCGCGTCGACCGCCGGCGCCTCGAGCGTGTCGGGCGCGATCTTGCTGACGCGGAGTTCGGACAGCGTATAGGTGCCGAGCTCGCTCTGCCCCGCCATCGTGGTCACGCGGACGCGTCGCGCGGGCGTGAGCTTGAGCAGGTTGGCGAGTTCGCGCGACACCACCGTTCGCTCCGACCCGGTGTCGATGATGAACGGATAGGGGCCGCTCGGCCCGATCGACACCGGAACGGTCATACGCCGGTCGGTCTCGGCGAAGGCGAGCAGGTCGACCGAAGCAGCCGGGGTCGTCGCACCGGTTGCCGGAACCACCGGGGGATCCTGAGGCATGCCGCTATCGGCCGACAAGGGAGAACCCGTGGCGCCGAGGGCGAGGACCAGCAAGGGAATAAACCCGCGCATGGCGCGAATGGTACGCCTGTTCCGGCGCTGTACCAAGCGAATTCGGCCGCGGTCAGCGCGCCGCGTCGTCCCCTTGCGGCACGGGTTCGAGCGCGCGCGAAATCGGCCGCGCGATCGCCAAGACGAGCAAGCCGCCGACCATCCCGATCGCACCGTCGAGCGTCCAGAACGCCGCCGGGCTCATCGTGTCGTAGAAGCTGCCGACCCATCCCATCATCACGCTGCCGAGGAAGAACGACAGGAACACGCCGCCCATCAGGGTCGCGGTGACTTGCTTGGGGGCGGCCTGGCTGATCAGCGCGAGCAGCACCGGCCAGTAATAGAGGAAGGCGACCCCCATGCCGGCGAACCCCGCCATCGCCCACCACACGCTGGTCTTGCCATCGGCCCCGGGCAACAGCGCGCCCACGGCCAGCAACCCCGCCGAGGCGCCGGTGAGCAGTGATCCGATCCCGATCTTCGCGACGTCCGACGGCTCACGCCCGCGCTTCGCCTGCCATGCCCAAAGCGCGACCAGCGGCGGCACCGCGACCACCGAGGCGAAGGGGTCGATCGAGTTGAACCAGGACGGGGGAACATCGCCCCACGGCGTCCACAGGCTGACATGCTGATCGGCCCATAGGATTCCGATGCTCCAGATCATCGGATAGGCGACATTGGGAAACAGCGTCATCGCGGCGACCAGGATCAGCAGCCACATCCGCTTGCGCTCGGCCGCGGTCATCGCCGGGAGCACTTCCTTCTCGGCGCGCGGCCGGCGCGCGGTCAGATGCCGCTGTCCGGCGAGATAGATGACCAGCGCGAGCAGCATCAATATCGCCGCGGCGCCGAATCCGGCGTGCCAGCCGTACGCCGCCGCAAGCGCGCCGCAGGTCAGCGGCCCCAGGATCGCGCCGACATTGATGCCCGCCGAAAAGATCGTGTAGCCCTGCGTCCGGCGCGACTCCGCCTCGGCCGGATAGAATTCGCCGACCTGCGCCGAGATATTGCCCTTGAGGCACCCCGAGCCGAGGATCAGCAGCAGCAACGCGATCAGGAACGAGGCATCGAACGCCATCGCCAGATGCCCGGCGCACATCAGCAGCGCACCCATGATGACGGTGGTCTTGGCTCCCAGCCAGCGGTCGGCGATCCAGCCGCCGAGGATCGGGGTGAAATAGACCAGGCCGCCGTACCAGCCGTAGATCAGCGAGGCGAAAGCGACATCGCTGAGCGGCCCGCGCCACGAGAACAGGCTCCGCAGCGCTGCGAGCCCCATGACATGCTCGATATGCCCGGGAAGGAACAGTTGCTGCACCATGTAGAGCGTCAGCAGCGAGGTCATGCCGTAATAGCTGAACCGCTCCCAGCATTCGGTGAAGGCGAGATAGGCGACCCCACGGGGGTGGCCGAAAAAGACGGTGTCGGCGGGGGAGGGTGCGGCCATGGCCGCGCGTGGTGCCGCAGAGTTCATGCGGGAGCAAGCGGTGGCGCGGCGGGATCGCGCTAATCTTAGCCCCTCCCCTGAAAGGAGGAGCTTGAGAATGGGCCCATTGCTCCCGCTTCGTCGTCGCCCTAGCCTCTCTGTTTGGGGTGGGAGCAGCGCGTGACGATCGGAAAACTGGATGCTTGGCCGGATCCGGCCGCCATGCCCCGTCGCCGCGAATTTCTCGGCCACCCGGTCGGCCTGCCGGTGATCGCGTTCACCGAGGCGTTCGAGCGTTTCTCCTATTACGGCATGCAGACGCTGCTGGTGCTGTACATGGTCAAGGCGCTGCTGCTGTCGCCGCATGTCGAGCGGATCGCCGGGTTCGGCTGGTTCAGCAATCTGCTCACAGCCCTGTATGGCGCGCCGCCCAATACCCAGGCGCTCGCCTCGCACATCTTCGGCACCTACACGATGCTGGTCTATGTCACGCCGATCCTGGGCGGCCTTCTCGCCGACCGCTGGCTGGGCAAGACGCGGACGGTGACGATCGGCGCGCTGCTGATGGCGGCGGGCCATTTCCTGATGGCGTTCGACGTGTCGTTCCTGCTCGCGTTGCTGCTGCTCGTGCTCGGCGTCGGCTGCCTCAAGGGCAATCTCGCGAGCCAGGTCGGCGCGCTCTATGCGCCGGGTGACGGCCGCGCGACCGACGCCTTCCAGATCTATTACATCGGGATCAGTTTCGGTGCTTTCTTCGCGCCCCTCGTCTGCGGCGCGCTGGGCGAGGAAGTCGGCTGGCATTGGGGGTTCGGCGCGGCCGGCGTCGGCATGGTGATCGGCCTGCTGATCTACCTGCTGGGCCGCCGCCGCTTGCCGCCCGATCCACTGACCCAGCGCCGCGCGGCGACGGCGTCAGGCACGGTGCGCGCGCCGCGCCCGGCGCTGACCCGGCGCGACGTGGTCGTGCTGGTGCTGCTGCTGTTCATGGTGCCGGTGCTCGCGGTGAGCGCGATCGGCAACCAGCAGATGTTCAACGCCTATCTGGTGTGGGCCGACCGTTCCTACGAATTCATGCTGTTCGGCCGCCGCATGCCGACCTCGTTCCTGGTCTCGTTCGATGCCTTCACCGGGTTCTTCACCCTGGCCGGCGCGGTCGCCTTCTGGCGCTGGTATGCGCGGCACTGGCGCGAGCCCGACGAGATGACCAAGCTGATCATCGGCTGCCTGATCTCGGCATCGGCGTTCGTCCTGGTGGCGATCGTCGCGAGCCAGCACGCGGCGACGGGCGTCAAACCCAGCCTGTGGGTCGCGCTGGCGGTCAACACGCTCAACAATCTGGGCTTCGCCAACGTCTTCCCGGTCAGCCTTGCGCTCTATTCGCGCGCCGCGCCGCGCGCGATCTCGGGGACGGTGATCGGCATCTATTATCTGTTCCTGGCCTTCGCCAATTACCTGGTCGGAATCGTCGGCGGCTGGCTCGAGATCATGCCCGCCGGGCGTTTCTGGGGCGTGCATGTCGGCGCGATCCTGGGCGCGACCGTGGTGTTCGTGGCGATCAAGATCGTGTTCGGGAAATTGCTGCTGCCGGAGCCGGTGGCGAAGTAGATTGCACTTCCTTCTATTTAATCACGCTTCCCCGGCGAAGGCCGGGGCCCAGTATCGTTGATGTGGAGATGGCGCACTGCCGCTGCATCTGTGTCGTAACTGGGCCCCGGCCTTCGCCGGGGAAGCGTTGATTTGATTCCGCCGAATCAAGCTCCAAGCCTCGCCGCCGGCAAAGCCCGCAGCGGCGCGCCTCACTCCGCCGCCAGCAGACTCTCCGCCCCACCCAGGTCGACCGACACCAATCGGCTGACCCCGCGTTCGACCATCGTCACGCCGAACAGGCGGTGCATGCGGCTCATCGTCACGGCATTGTGGGTGACGATCAGGTAGCGCGTCTGCGTCTCGCGGGTCATGCGGTCGAGCAGGTCGCAGAAGCGCTCGATATTGGCGTCGTCGAGCGGCGCGTCGACCTCATCGAGGACGCAGATCGGTGCCGGGTTGGTCAGGAACAAGCCAAAGATCAGCGCGACCGCGGTCAGCGCCTGCTCGCCGCCCGACAGCAAAGTCAGCGACTGCAATTTCTTGCCCGGCGGCTGCGCCATGATCTCGAGCCCGGCTTCGAGCGGATCGTCCGAATCGATCAGTTCGAGCCGCGCGGTGCCGCCGTTGAACAGCGTCGTGAACAGCCGCTGGAAATGGCCGTTGACTGCCTCGAACGCCGCCAGCAGCCGCTGCCGCCCCTCGCGGTTGAGCGTCCCGATCGAGCCGCGCAATTGCGCCACCGCCTGGCCCAGTTCCTCGCGCTCGACGGCGGCATCGGTGCGCTGCGAATCGAGTTCGGCGAGTTCGGTCTCGGCGACGAGGTTGACCGGCCCCAGCCGCTCGCGGTCGACCAGCAATTTGTCGTGCCGGACCGATTCGTCCTGCGGATCGCCGACCGCTTCGAGGTCGAAGCCGACGCGCTCGCCGAGCAGGGGCGGCGGGCAGGCGAAGCGCTCGCCCGACAGCCGCGCCATCTCGACCCGGCGGAGGTCCTGATTCTCGGCGCGCGCCGCGGCGCCGGCCCGCGCCTCGCGCGCTAGTGACAGCGCCTCGGCGGCGATGCGCCCGGCTTCCTCGGTGGTGCGGACGCGCGCCTCGATCTCACGTTCGGCACCGGCGGCGTTGTCGGCCGCGGCGCGCAGCTCGGCATGGCCGGTTTCTTCGGCGGCGATCCGCGTCGCGAGTTCGGCGGGGCGCGCTTCCGCCGCCTCGGCCTCGGCGGCGAGTTGCGCCTCGCGCTTGTCCATGTCGGCGATGCGCTTGGCTGCTTCGCCGGCGCGTGCCTTCCAGCCCTTTTGCTCGGCTTCGGCCGCAGCCAGGCGTTCGCGATCGGCGGCGATCGCGCGATCGACCTGGGCGCGTTCCGCGCGCGCGTTCGACGCGTTGGCGCGGCGCGCCTCGGCCTCGGCCTGGAGCTGCGTCACCGCGGCACGCGTCGCAGCGCCGTCTGGCAGGGTGGCCCGCGCTGCGTCGGCGCGCGCCAGCTCGGCCTCCGCCTCACCGACTTCGGCCGCGACGCGACGGCCGCGCGTGTCGAGATCGGCGCGTTGCGCCTCGATCCGTTCGAGCTGCGCGGTGGCGCGGTCCTCCGCCCGGGTCGCCTCGCGCGCGGCATGTTCGGCGCGTTCGAGCGAGGCACGCGCGGCCTGGGCATCGGCGCGCGCCGAGGCAATCCGGCGCTCGGCTTCGTCGAGCTGGGCATTGGCCTTGTCGACCGCGCCCTGCGCCTTCGGCCGCGCCTTGTTGAGCACGGCGAGCCGATTGATCCGTTCGAGCCGCTCCGCCGCCGCGGCGCCACCCGATTTGGCGACGTAGCCGTCCCAGCGCCGCAGCACACCGCCCAGCGTCACCAGCCGCTGCCCGACCGCGAGCGGCCGCCCCTCATCCTTCTCGGCGACCAGGATCTGCGCCAGCCGCCGCGCCAGCGCCGCGGGTGCCTCGACATGATCGGCGAGCGGGGTCAGGCCGTCGGCGGAGGGATCGCCCTTCTGCGGCTCGGCGCCTGCCCAATAGCGATCGGCCTTGGCATCGAGCCCGGTCTCGAGATCGTCGCCGAGCGCCGCCGCCAGCGCGCGCTCATAGCCGGGCGCGGCACGGACATGGTCGAGCAGCTTGTCGCGCCCCGATGGCCGCGTCGCCTTGTCGAGCGCCATCACTTCGCTCTCGATCGTGGCGAGTTCGGCGCGGGCGGCGGCGCGGGCTTGTTCGGCGGCGTCGCGCGCTTCCTGCGCGGCGCGTTCGTCGGCATCGGCACGGGCGCGGGCGCCACGCGCGGTCTCCGCCGAATCGAGCGCATCGGCGCGCGCCTTGATCGCGCGCTCGCGCTCCTCGCGCAGCGGCGCGGTGTCGCCGAGCGCCTTGAGCTCAGCCGCGAGCATCGTCTGGTCGCGCAGCGCGCGGTCGTGCCGCGCCTTGGCCGCCACCGCCGCCGCTTCGGCAACGCGAGCATCGGCGAGTTCGGCCGCCTGACGGCTCATCGCCTGGGCCAAAGCGACATCGGCGTCGCGCGCCGCGCGCTCGGCCTCGGCCAGGGTCGCGTCGAGCGCCGGAAGGCGGGCGGCCGCCTCGTCGGCGCGCTTGCCCAGCATCCTGGTCTCGCCCTCGAGCCGCGCCAGCGCCTCGGCGGCGTCGACCGCCAGCGCGCCTTCGCGATCGCGATCCTCGGCGATGCGGCCGCGTTGCCCGGCGAGCTCGACGATCCGCCGTTCGGCCGACCCGTGCTCGGCGCGCAGCCCGGCCAGCGTATGCGCGGCCTCGCTGGCCGCCTCGCGCGCCGCGGTCGCCGCCGAACGCGCTTCGGCCAGCGCCTCGGTCGCGGCGTGCTGGTACGCGGTCGCGGCGCGCTGCGCCTCGGCGGCGAGCGCGACCTTGTCCTCGCATTGCGCGGCCTCGGCCTTGGCGGCATCGGCGGCGGCGGCCGCGTCGCGCCAGCGCGCGAAGATCATCCGCCCTTCGGCGACGCGGATCTGGTCGGACAGCAGGCGGTAGCGCTCGGCCTGGCGCGCCTGGCGCCGCAAGGCCGAGGCGCGCGCTTCCTGATCGGCCATGATCTCGTCGAGCCGCATCAGATTGGCTTCGGTCGCGCGCAACCGCTGTTCGGCATCCTTGCGGCGGACGTGCAGGCCCGCGATCCCCGCCGCTTCCTCGAGCATCGCGCGGCGCTCGGCCGGCTTGGCGGAGATGACCGCGCTGATCCGGCCCTGGCTGACCAGCGCCGGCGAATGCGCACCGGTCGCGGCGTCGGCGAACAGCAAGGCGACGTCCTTGGCGCGGACGTCGCGCCCGTCGATGCGATAGGCCGACCCCGCGCCGCGCTCGATCCGGCGCACCACCTCGGTCTCGGTGCCGTCGATCTCGGCCAGGATCGACACTTCGGCGAAGTCGCGCGCGGTGCGCTTGTCGGTGCCGGCGAAGATGACGTCGTCCATCCCCGCGCCGCGCATCGATTTCGCGCTGTTCTCGCCCATCGTCCAGCGCAGCGCCTCGAGCAGGTTCGACTTGCCGCAGCCATTGGGGCCGACCACGCCGGTCAGCCCCGGTTCGATGCGGAGGTCGGCCGCGTCGACGAAGCTCTTGAAGCCCGACAGCCTCAGTCGCTTGATCTGCATGCCCTGCCCCCAGACTCGATCAAGACGGCGTCATCGGCGATCAGGCACCCCGCGCTTTCAAGGCGGCCTCGAGTTGCGGCCAGCTGATCGCATCGACCTGCTGGTCGTTGAGGAAGAAGGCCGGCGTGCCGCGCACGCCCTTGGCGTCGCCGCCCTTCATGACCTCCATGATGCGATCGAGCGCCTTGGTGTCGGCAAGGCAGGCTCGTGCCTTGTCCTCGGGCAGACCGCGCTGCTTGAAGAAGTCGACATAGCCGAGATAATCGGCCCACGCCGTCGCGACGTCCTGCGGCTTGGCGTTCTGCATCTTCTGGAAGAGCGCCTGCCCCTCGGCCGACGACATCTTCTCCTCGATCGGCCCCTGGTTGATGTACATCTGTTCGAGGATCGGGAAGAACGTTGCGATCGGCACGCACTTGCCCAGCAAGGATGCCGGCACGTCGGGCTGGCCGTGGACGAGATATTCGCGGAATTCCCAGCTCACCTTGCCGGTCGCGACATATTTCTGCTCGAGCGGCTGGGTCCCCTCGCGGCCGAAGGCGCCGCACACCGGGCAGGTCCGCGAGCCATATTCGAGCAGCTTGATCGGCGCGTTGGGGTTACCCATGCGCACGCCGCCTTCGGGCGTCGCGGAGACGGTTTCGAGCCAATTGGTCCCGGCCGGCGCCACTACCGCCTTGACCGATCCTGCCGGTGCCGACGCATTATCCGCACCCGACCCTCCGCAAGCGGCCAGCGCCAGGAGCGACAGGAAGGCAAAAAAGGGCGAGATCTTCATGTATTACTCCCTCGGGAAAATTCAGACGCCGGCACCGGCGGCGGCGAGCAACGGCTGGAGCTTCGCCCAGTCATAGACGTTCTCCGCCTTGGTGCCATTGATGATGAAGGTCGGCGTGCCGTTGACCGAATATTGCTTCTCGGCGGCGTCGGTCATCGCGACGACACGGTCGACGCCGGCGCGATCGGCGAGGCACGCCTGCGCGCGCGCCGGCGTCATGCCGCGCCGCTTCGCAAGGTCGACATAGCCGAGGTCGGTGGCGACGCTGGCCGCGATCTGGTTGGGGGTCGGATTGGTCATCGCCTTGAGCTTGGCGCCTGCCGCCTCGGTCTTGGCGAGGAGGGCTTCCTGGTTGGCGAACATCGCGTCGAGCAGCGGGAAGAATTGCGCCGGCGACGCGCAGCGGCCGAGCAGGATGGGGCCGAGATCGAGCGCGCCATGCACCGGATAGTCGCGAAATTCGTAGCTGAGCGTGCCGGCGGCGATCGGGCCCGCCTTGAGCACCGGCAGGCCTTCCTTGTCGAACAGCGCGCAATGCGGGCAGGTGCGCGAGCCATATTCGATCAGCTTCACCTTGGCGTTGGGATTGCCCATCCGCATCCCGCCATCGGGCGTGAGCGCGACGACGTTGAGCCAATTGACCTTGGCCGGCGCGCGCGCCGCCGCCTTCTTCGCGACCACGGGTTTCTTCACCGCGGCGGGCGCTGTCGTCGCGGCGGCGAACGGTACACTGGCGATCGCCATCGTCATCAGGAGCGCGCGGATCATTCGTCGGTCTTTCCTATCACGGGGAGTCGATGGTTGCTCGCCACGCCCGCGGCGAGCGCAGCGAGGACGGCCTGCAATTCGGGATCGGCGATCGCGCGCAGGCCGGGGCCGAGCTCGGCGGGCGGGAGTGGCGCGGGACGCAGGCTGGGCGGGGCAGCGCGCGACGGACGCTCGGCGACCTTGCCCTGCCGGAGGTTGAGCCGCGCCACCGCGGCATAGCCGAAGAAGCGATTGACCCGCTCGACGATCTCGGGCGCGATGTGCTGCATCATCGCCGCGTGCGCGCCCTTGACCGTCACGGTCAGCACGCCCTCGGCCTTCTTGCCCGGCGGGAAGCGAATCGATTCGGGCGACGACACGCCGGCATATTTGGGCCCGACGATCTCCGCCCAGCGCGTGACGATCCCCGACTGGACGAAGCCGAAACGGCGAAACGCCGCGCCGCCGACCTGGGGCAGGAGGTCGCCGACCGCGCGCGCCGGCCCGCCGCGCGGCCGTCCGGAATCCTTGGGCATGCCCTTGGCCGACGCGGGCTTGGCGGGACCTTTGGGAGTGGCGCGCTTGCTCATCCGGCGATCCATGCCATAGCCGCGGGGTGGCCGCCAAGCATCCATCCGCACCATCCCGGTCCGAGTTCGTGCCGGCGGCCCTGCTCGGCTGGTACGACGCGCATCGCCGCGACCTGCCGTGGCGCGCCAAGGCGGGCGCGCGCGCCGATCCCTATCGCGTCTGGCTGTCCGAGGTGATGCTGCAGCAGACGACGGTCGCGACGGCCGGCCCGCGCTTCGCCGCCTGGGTCGCGCGCTGGCCCGATTTCGCCAGCCTGGCGCGCGCCGAGGAGGCCGACGTCATGGCGGCATGGGCGGGACTCGGTTACTATGCCCGGGCGCGCAACCTCGTCGCCTGCGCGCGCGCGGTCGTCGCGGGACATGGCGGCGTCTTTCCACGCACCGAAGCCGAACTGCGCGCGCTGCCGGGCATCGGCGACTATACCGCCGCGGCGATCGCCGCGATCGCGTTCGACGAACCCGCGACCGTGGTCGACGCCAATGTCGAGCGCGTCGTCGCGCGCCTGTTCCGGGTCGCCGACAAGGCCGGCATCCGTCCCGCCGCCGCGACGCTGACGCCCGCCACGCGCGCCGGCGATTTCGCCCAGGCGATGATGGACCTGGGCGCCGCCATCTGCACTCCGCGCAGCCCCAAATGCCTGCTCTGCCCGCTTCGCGAGGTCTGCGCGGCCTATGCCGCGGGCGACCAGGAGCGTTACCCGGTCAAGGCCGCGAAGGCGGCCAAGCCGACGCGCCACGGCACGATTTTCTGGGCCACGAACAACGGCGACGTGCTGCTCGTGCGACGCCCGCCCAAGGGGTTGCTCGGCGGGATGCGCGCATTGCCGACCGGACCGTGGAGCGCCGAGCCGCCCGGCCTGGCCGACGCGCCCGCAGCCGCCGACTGGCGCCTCGGCAATGCGCAGATCGAGCACGTCTTCACCCATTTCAGATTGCAACTGGTACTTGCGACCGCGACCGTCGACCGCCATGCAGCGCGCGATGGCGCCGAATGGTGGCCGATCGAGTCGCTGGGGGAAGCGGGGCTGCCGACCGTCTTCGCCAAGGCGGCCCGCGCGACAGGAGAGCTTGGATGATGCGTCGCCTTCCCCTCGTTACCGCCACCGCCATGATTGCCCTCCTGGCCGGCGGCGCGATCGCCGGGCAAGCCAGCGTGACGCTGCCCGCGCCCGCTGCGGCGCCGAGGACGAACGGCCAGCTCCCGGCGACGCAGGCGCTCTACGATTCGTACGTCGCGACCGGCAAGATGCCCGGCATCGTCGGCGCGTTCGGCGGCGGCGACCTGCCGACCGCGTTCGTATCGGCCGGCAGGATCTCGACCGAGGCCAATGCCGCGCCCGCGGGCCCCGACAGCCTGTGGCGCGTCTATTCGATGACCAAGCCGATCACCGCGATGGCGGCGATGATCCTGATCGAGGACGGCAAGATGAAGCTCGACGAGCCGGTCAGCGATTTCCTGCCCGCGTTCAAGAACATGCGCGTCCAGCTCAACGAGAACACGATCGAGACCCGGCCCGCGGCGCGGCCGATCACGATCCGCAACCTGCTGACCCATACCGCCGGCCTCGGCTACAACATCGTCACCAAGGGTCCCCTGCTCCAGGTGTACATGGACAAGGGGATCAACCCCGCGCAGGTCAACGCCCAGATGGAAGTCGAGGCGCGCAAGACGCGGCCGGCCACCCTGCAGGACTTCGCCACCGCCGTCGCCGGCGTGCCGCTGATCGCCGATCCGGGCACCAAATGGAGCTATTCGATCGGGCTCGACGTGATGGGCGCGGTGATCGAGAAAGCGAGCGGGATGCGGTTCGACGCCTTCGTCCAGCAGCGCATTTTCGACCCGCTCAAGATGTCGTCGAGCTATTGGACCGTGCCGGCGAGCGAGGTTGGGCGATTCGCGACCGGTTACGCCTTGCTGCCCGGCGACAGGTTGTTCGCGCTCGATCCCGCCGCGACCTCGGTCTATCTGTCGCCGCCGAGTTTTCCCTATGGCGGCGCCGGGCTGGTCATGTCGGCGCGCGATTACGACCGCTTCCTCCACATGCTCCAGAATTATGGCGAGCTCGACGGCGTGCGGATCATGAAGGCCGAGACCGCGAGGCTCGCCATGTCCAACCTGTTGCCGCCGGGTGTCGAGTTCAGCAGCCTGCCCGACGGAACCGGCGGGTCGATGGGGCCGAGGATGGGATTCGGCGCCGGCGGGTCGGTGATCCTCGAGGACAAGACCGATTCGATGGGTGCGGGCACCTATGGCTGGGGCGGCGCGATGGGAACCTTGGCCTGGGTCAATCCGGTCAAGAAGCTGCGCGGTACGGTCATGGTCAATTATTTCCCCGGCGAGAAATGGCCGGTGCGCGCCGACACGATCAAGGCGCTCCACACCGACCTGCAGCGTTTCGCGGCCAAATGATCCGCCCAGGCTTCACCGGCAGCCCGCTCGACCGGGCCGATCACCTGCGCCACGACCCCGCGGCGTTCGCCGCGATCGCCGGCGACTGGCGCGCGAAACTGCTCAAGCTCGCCGATTTCGAGCCCGAAGTGGCCGAGGACGGGATGCTCGGCTGGACCAGCCTGGCCGACGCGCCCGACGATGCCGAGCTCGTCCTGCTCGGGCTGATCGACGGCAAGCCGCATTTCACCGCCTACGTCCCCGGCATGCGCGCGCCGGCGGGACGCTCGCCCAGCCTGTTCCGCGCACTCGACCTGATGCGGCCCGAGGAAGCGGAAACCTATGCCGCGGCGCGCAGCGTGCTCGACTGGCACAGCCGGCATCAATTCTGCCCCAATTGCGGGACGCAGACCGCGATGTTCCGCGCCGGCTGGGGACGGCTGTGCCCCAATTGCGGCGCCGAGCATTTCCCGCGCACCGATCCGGTGGTGATCATGATCGCCGAACATTCGGGCCGCGCCTTGGTCGGACGCGGGCCGCAATGGCCGGCGGGGCGCTATTCGGCGCTGGCCGGATTCATGGAGCCGGGCGAATCGATCGAGGAAGCCGTGGCGCGCGAGATCTTCGAGGAAGCCGGCATCCGTGTCCGCAACGTCCGCTACGTCGCCAGCCAGCCCTGGCCGTTCCCTTCCTCGCTGATGATGGCGTGCATCGGCGAGGCCGAGGACGACGTCATCACGATCGACCCCAACGAACTGCAGGACGCGATGTGGGTCGCCCGCGAGGACGTGAAGAAGTCGCTGGCGGGCGATCCGTCGGCACCCTTCCTGTCGCCCCCGCATTACGCGATCGCGCATACCTTGCTGACGGTCTGGGCGAACGAGGGGTAACGCGAGGCACCCACACCGCCCGATCCATATCCCAAGGCTGGCGCGCGAGTTGACGCCTCCCCGGCGAAGGCCGGGGCCCAGCGTCGCTGACGTCGAGACGGCATCCCGCCGTTGCACGCGCATCGCAACTGGACCCCGGCCTTCGCCGGGGAGGCGTTGATTTCAATTCAAGGGCGTCGCGTTACCCCGCCGCGACCTTCACCGCGTCGCAGATGCGGTCGACCACCGCCTCGACCTGCGCCGCGTCCTCGCCCTCGGCCATCACGCGGATCACCGGTTCGGTGCCCGAGGGGCGGATCACCAGCCGGCCCTTGCCCGACAGCTCGCCCTCGGCGTCGGCGATCACTGCCTTGACGCCGGCATCGTCGAGCGGCTTGCCGCCCTTGAAGCGGACATTCTTGAGCAATTGCGGCAGCGGATCGAAGCGGTGGAGCAAGTCGCTCGCCGGCACGCCCGAACGCACCAGCTCGGCCAGAATCTGCAGCGCCGCGACCAGCCCGTCGCCGGTGGTCGCGTAATCCGACAGGATGATGTGCCCCGATTGCTCGCCGCCGACATTATAGCCCTGGCCGCGCATCGCCTCGAGTACGTAGCGGTCGCCGACCGCGGTACGGATCAGCTTGATCCCCTGCGCGCCGAGATGGCGTTCGAGCCCGAGGTTGGACATCACCGTCGCGACCAGCCCGCCGTTGCGCAAGTTTCCCGCGCGTGCCCAGCCGGTCGCGATCACCGCCATCAACTGGTCGCCGTCGATCACCCGCCCGGTCTCGTCGACCACGATCAGCCGGTCGGCGTCGCCGTCGAGCGCGATGCCGATATGGGCGCCGCTCGCGACCACCGTCTCGCACAGCGTCTGCGGCGCGGTCGAGCCGACCTGGTCGTTGATGTTCTTGCCGTTCGGAGTGACGCCGATCGCGATGACGTCGGCGCCCAATTCCCACAGCGCCGAGGGCGCGACCTGATAGGCGGCGCCGTTGGCGCAATCGACCACGATCTTGAGCCCGTCGAGCGTGAGGTCGTCGGGGAAGGTCGCCTTGGCGAAGTGGATGTAGCGCCCGCGCGCATCCTCGACCCGGCGCGCGCGGCCGATATCGGGCGCGGCGGCGAGCGCGACGTCGCCGTCGATCAGCCCCTCGATCGCCAGTTCGTCGGCGTCGGACAATTTGTAGCCGTCGGGACCGAACAATTTGATCCCGTTATCGGCGAACGGATTGTGGCTCGCCGAGATCATCACGCCGAGGTCGGCGCGCATCGACTTGGTCAGCATGCCGATCGCCGGGGTCGGCAGCGGCCCGAACAGGGTGACGTCCATGCCGACACTGGTGAAGCCCGCGACCAGGGCGTTTTCGATCATATAGCCCGACAGCCGGGTGTCCTTGCCGATCACCACGCGGTGCTTGTGATCGCCGCGGACGAAATGCGCGCCGGCGGCCATGCCGACCTTCATCGCCATCGCCGCGGTCATCGGCTGCATGTTGGTGAGGCCACGAATACCGTCGGTGCCGAAATATTTTCTTGCCATTCTGACCGTTTCCGTCCGCTATCAGACCCGAAGCCGCGACCTTTAGCGCGGCAAATGGAGAAGGGCGAGTATGAGCCAGGCGTTTCGAATTCTGATCGCGTTGGTGGTCGGCGTGACGCTGGGTATCGTGCTCTCGAAATATGCACCGGATAGCGGCGCATTCCTGTTGCTGTTCACCAAGCGGATCGGTGGGGCGTGGCTCCACGGCCTGCAGATGGTGATCGTTCCCCTGGTCGTCGCCTTGCTGGTCATCGGCATCGCAGCCTCGGCCGAGGCCGCACGTGCCGGCCGGATCGCGGCGCGCGCGCTGATCGCGTTCGTCGTGATCCTGTGGATCAACACGATCATGTCGGCGTTCTTGACGCCGCTCCTGCTCAAACTGTTTCCGCTTCCCGCCGCCTGGGGCGATGCGCTGCGCGCGTCGCTGTCGACAGCAAAAACCGCCGGCCAGGTTCCGAGCCTGGGCGATTTCTTCGACAAGATCGTCCCCACCAACATCATCGATGCCGCGGCGACCGATGCGTTCCTGCCGTTGACCGTCTTCGCGATGGTGTTCGCCTTCGCCATCACCCGCCTGGAGGAGAAGCGCCGCACGATGCTGGTCGATTTCTTCCAGGCGATCGCCGACGCGATGATCGTCGTGATCGGCTGGGTGCTGGTGCTCGCGCCGCTCGGCGTGTTCTGCCTTGCCTTCGGGCTTGGCATGGAAACCGGCGCTGCGGCATTCGGCGCGCTGGCGCATTACATCGCGATCGTCTCGACCATGGGCATCCTGGTGCTGTTGTCGGCCTATCCGATCGCGGCGATCGGCGCGCGCGTCGGGATCGGGCGTTTCGCGCGCTCTGTACTGCCGAGCCAGATCGTCGCGCTCAGCACGCAATCCTCGCTCGCGACCCTCCCGACGATGCTGCGATCGAGCGAGGCGATCGGAGCGCCGGCAAGCGTATCGGGCGTGGTCCTGCCGATCGCGGTCGCCGTATTCCGCGCGACCAGCCCGGCGATGAACCTGGCGGTCGCGCTCTACGTCGCGCATCTGACCGGCACGCCGATCGGCCCGGGCCAACTCGCCGCCGGCGTCGCTACCGCCGCGATCACCACGATGGGATCGGTGTCGCTGCCCGGCACGATCAGCTTCTTCGCCTCGGTCGCCCCGGTCGCCGCGGCGATGGGCGTCCCGCTCGAGGCACTCGGCCTGCTGGTCGCGGTCGAGACGGTCCCCGACCTGTTCCGGACGCTCGGCAACGTGACGATGGACGTCGCCGTCACCGGCGTCATCGCCGCGCGCAGCGGCACGACGGGAGAGGACGAGACCGACAAGCTGGTCGAGAGCCTGCCGGGGTGATGAGGGCGTTTCTCCCTCTCCCCTTGTGGGAGAGGGAAGGGGCCCGCGAGCGCAGCGAGTGGGAAGGGTGAGGGGGAGTCACAGGCGATGCTGCTCGTGATTCCCCCTCACCCTTCCGCGGCTGCGCCGCTCCCTCCCGCATCAGGTAAACAGCGCCCCACGCTGTTTAGGTCATGCCGGGGTATGACCGACCTGATGCGCCCACAAGGGGAGAGGGAGTCAGCCAATCCACCGCCAGATACCCGCGGGCATGCCCGCAAGCGGGAGGTGCGCCCAGGTTGCAGCAAGCCACAGGACGATCCCTCCCAACGCTGGCACCACACCCGCCGGCGTGAATTTCACGCGCCCGCCGAGGATCGCGCCCAGCGGCCAGTAGCTCGTCTTCGCTTCCCACGCCCGCCAGGCTTCGGGCTGGAGCCTCTCCTTCTTGCGGTCCTGCAGCGCCGACCCGACGAGAGCGAGCAGGATGATCGTCCCCGCCAGCACGATGCTCGACCAGGTCGGCGTGACCAGGATGTGGACCGCGCCCCATAGCGAGAAGCTCCACATCATCGGATGCCGCGTCACGCTGAACACGCCGCGCGGCTCGCGCGGCACGCCCGCCGCGCGCGGAGGTCCGGGCAGGGCGGGATTGCCGAGCAGCGAGCCGACGAACATCACGCTGGCGAAGAACATGATGACGGTGCCGAGGATCCACGAGGCGTCGCCGACCGCCCATAACGGCGCCTCGGCGGGCACCGCGCGGAACGCGAGCGCGAGCCAGCCCAGGGTAACCGCGGCAACCAGCGAGTAGAGTCCCAGGAACGGCCCTTCGCCGATCGCCCCGACGATGGCGCCGCGCAACGGATGCGACAGCAGGAAGTGCGACCCGACGAACGCGATCGCGGCAACGATCTCCCAGCACAACGGACTCATGGCCCCTCTCCCCAGAACCGTTTTCCGGGGAGAGGCTACCGCTTTACTGCACCCCGTGCATCCACTTCCTGAGCGGCCAGGAGAGCAGCAGCAGCAAGACGCCCAGACCGATCGCGACCAGCGAGATCATCGTGAAGGTATGTGTGTAGACGTCGAGGCTGACTTTCAGGTTGGTGACCTGCCCGCCCACCGTATCGACACTGGCAAACTGCGCCACGATACCGGCAACATATTGCGCGACCGAGATCGACAGGAACCAGACGCCCATCATCAGCCCCACGATCCGCGCGATCGACAGCTTGGTGATCATCGACAGGCCGACCGGCGAGATGCAGAGTTCCGCGATCGAATGGATGACGTAAAGACCGGCGAGCCACCACAAACCGACTTTGAAACTGCTGTCGGCGAAGGTCGATCCCCAGACCAGGAACAGGAAGCCCGCACCCACGCCCATCAGCGCGCCCGCGAACTTGATCGGGATCGACGGTTCCCAGCCGCGCCGCGCGAGCCAGCCCCAAAGCGCGCTCATCACCGGTGCCAGCAGCACGATCGAGATCGGGTTGAAGTTCTGCGTCTGAGGCGCAGACATCACCCAACTACCGATAACGGTACGATCGGTATTGCGGTCGGCGAACAGCGTCAGGCTCGATCCAGCCTGCTCGAACAAGGTCCAGAACACGACATTGAAGACGATCAGCACCATTGCGGCGAGCATCATCTCGCCTTCCTTGCGGCTGCCCTTGACGAACGACCAGACCAGGATGGCAGGTACGGAGAAGAGGAAGGTACCGAACAGCAATTTGCCCATCAGGGGCAACGACAGGAGATAGCCGACGAACCCGGACCCCTCGGGCGGCTTTTCGGTCTGCATCAGATTGACGAACAGGAAATAGACCACCGGCACCGCGACGATCGACAGCACGTAGATCAGGATCGCACGGTCGGGCCCTTCGCGCGACGGCGGATTGCCGTACGCATCGAGCCGGCCGCCGTGATAGCTGATCATCAAGAAGGCGAGGACCATTGCCACGCCGGCGAGCCCGAGCCCGAGCGGCCATCCGAAACTGTCGGCGAAGATCGCGCAGAGGAACTGGCCGAGGATCGAACCCACGTTGATGCCCATGTAGAAGATCGTGAACCCGGCATCGCGCCGGCGGTCGCCGGGCTCGTAGAGTTCGCCGACCATGGTCGAGATATTGGGCTTGAAGAAGCCGTTGCCGACCGAGATCAGCGACAGCGCCATCAGCAGGATCATCGTCAGGAACGGGCTGCGTTCGGATTCCTCGGTAAAGCTGCCCTTGGCGAGCTTGCGGACCTCCTTGCCATCCGCCGCGAGCAACGACATGCTGCCGTCGTCATTGCCGCGCATCGTGAGCTTTCGGCCGCCGTCGATCAGGTAGCGCGCCTCGGCCGGATCGCTTGTCGGGGCATCGCGGAAATGGTCGACGACCACTTCGTAGCGCTTGCCGTCGATCACCTGATACGGCTTGGCCGGCTGCCCGCCGAAGGCGAGCGTGAAATAGCCGATCGCCATGACCAGCGCGCCGAACCGTACCGCACGCTTCGAGCCGAGATACTGGTCGGCGAGCAGACCGCCCACCAGCGGCGTGAGATAGACGAGCGCAGTATAACCGCCATAGAGACCGGTCGAGGCGCGATCGCCGAGAACGAAATGCTTGGTGAGATAGAGCGTGAGCAACGCCCGCATCCCGTAATAACCAAACCGTTCCCACATCTCGGTGCCGAACAACCAGAACAGCGGTTTGGGATGGCCGAACCACGTGCCTTCTGCAGCCGGATTGGTATGGGTAATGTCCGGTTCGCGCGGATTGTCCGCGGTCGGGGTGTCCACCATGCATTCGCTCCCTGAATTTCTTGCTTCCGCTGTCTAAAACGCAGCGGCTGGATGAACGGAGACTAGCGGCAAAGCCCCCGGTGTAAATATCGCGCGGTCGCCCCGACGCGCCGTTGCCGGTCGCCGGCGGCGCCCCTAGATGGCGGCGATGTTCAACGACCGTTCGACCCCGCTTTCGCTGCTCGCCACCCGTCGCTCGGGCAAGCCGCGCGACCTTGCCGCGCCGGGCCCCGACGACGCGCAACTCCGGCACATGCTGGAGATTGCGTCGCGCACCCCCGACCATGGCAAGATCGCGCCGTGGCGCTTCGTGATCGTGCCCGCCGACAGGCGCGCCGACCTCGCCCGGGTCATCACCCAGGCCTATCGCGTCGAGCGCCCGCAAGCGGCGCGGCTGGAGATCGAGGCGCTCGAGCAATTCGCGACCCAGGCGCCGGCGTTGGTCGTCGTGCTGTCGTCGCCCAAGGTCGAAAGCCACATCCCACTGTGGGAACAGCAATTGTCGGCGGGCGCCGCGTGCATGAACCTGCTCCACGCCGCGCATGCTTCGGGGTTTGCCGGCGGCTGGCTGACCGGCTGGTCGGCTTATTCGGACGCGGTGCGCGATGCGTTCGGCGCGGAACCGGAACGGGTGGCCGGGTTCATTTTCCTCGGCACACCCTTGAAGCAATTAGAAGAAAGACCTCGACCCGACTTGCAAAAGATTATTTCAATCTGGCAAGGCTAACTGGCTGGACTCTTCCGTCCATTGGTGTATTAATGCAGCATGGCACTTAGCAATGACGACAGCCCGGTCTATATCCGGCTCAGGGGGACGATCGCTGCGGGGATCCTGCGCGGCGAATATCGTGCAGGCGACCAATTGCCGTCGGTCCGCGCACTGGCTGCCGAGCATGGCGCCAATCCGCTGACCGTCGCCAAGGCGTATCAGAGTTTCCAGGACGACGGCTATGTCGAGGTCCGGCGCGGCGTCGGCATGTTCGTCCTGCCCGGCGCGGCGGAAAAGCTGCGCGTCGCCGAGCGCGACCGCTTCGTGACCCAGCAATGGCCGCGCATCGCCGATTATATCGAGCTGTTGGGCCTCGACGCGTCAGACCTGCTCGAACGCGAACGCGCCTGATCTGCGATTTTCGCTAGCGTTGATCGAAGGGCGGCCATGAGAACCGCCTCGGGTTTGCTTGATTCACGCGGAGGCGCGAAGAAGGTTTTGAGTTCGCGCAGAGGCGCAGAGAACGCAGAGGCGTTCGGCCTTGGATCATCGACAAGCCACATTGGCGATGACTGGAACGGGAGCCTCGCTTGCGAGGCTCATTTTTTATCTCTGCGCTCTCTGCGCGAACAAAATCTTCGCGCCTCCGCACCTCCGCGTGAAAATCAATCCGGAAGTGCCGCGGCGAACAATCCCAGCCGAGCGACTTCCTCGTCGGTCAGGTCGATCCCGAACAGCAGGCTGAGCCGCATGCGATAGACGCGCGGGTCGTCGATCACGCCCGACGAATCCTCGCCCGCCGAATGGCGGCGATAGTCGCGGTCGGTCAACGCCGCGAAGCCGTGCGGCAGGACGATGCTGACCACCACCAGGTCGACGAAGCGCGTGCCCGGCGCGGTCGCGGTCCAGTGGTTGGACATGTCGAGGTCGATCTGAGGTACGTCGTCGAGCGTGAAGCTGAATTGCTCGACCCAGCCCTCGCTGCTCTCGCGCCCGTCGGTCGTCGCGGGATTGCCGGCGCGCGACAGCACCCATCCGCGCGTATCGTGGATCAGCCGGAACAGCGCGCCGTCGGGCGCGGTCGCCTCCGCCCCCTCGATCAGCGGCATCACCGGCGAATAGCTGCCGCCGAACCCGGCATCGGCCAGCCAGTCCTGCCCGTCGATCGTCACCAGCAGCACCATGTGCGAACGCCCCGGCGTCACGGTGGCGCCGAACCAGACCCGCGCGAGCAACGGCCGCACGGTGAAGCCCAGCGCCGTCAGCGCGTCGCAGAACAGCCGGTTCTGCTCGAAACAATAACCACCGCGCCGCCGCGTCACGAGCTTGGCGAACACCGACTCGCTGTCGATCGCGATCCCTCGCCCCAGCCGGATGTCGAGATTCTCGAACGGGATGGCGAGGCGGTGCGCGCGCTGTATCGCGGCCAGCCCCGCGAGGTCGCAGGCGGGACGTTCGGCGAGCCGGATGCGCTCGAAATAGGCGTCGAGATCGAAGCTCATGCGCCGAACAGCTCGGCCGGCAATTCGTACAATGCGGCGGCCGGTGCCGATGCCGCGGCGTGGAGACCGAGCGCCTCGGGCACGATCTGGCGGACGTAGAACGAGCAGACCGCGCGCTTCATGCGCAGGAAATCGTCATTGCCGTCGGCCGCCGCGCGCCCCTGCCGCTCCATCAGCCAGCCGCACACCGCGACCGACAGCATTGTGAGGAAGGGGTAGCTCGCCGCCAGGCGATCGTCGGCATCGGAGGTCGCCAGCCGCCGCCCGACCTCGTCGCAGGCATCGACCAGCATGCGCAGGCCCGAATCCTCGGCCTCGGCGCGCATGTCGGCGATCAGCGTCGCGAACGCCGCGCCGTTCGACAGGCCGAGCTTGCGCCCGACCAGATCGGCCGCCTGGATGCCGTTGGTCCCTTCGTAGATCGGGGTGATGCGCGCGTCGCGGAAGAACTGCGCGGCGCCGGTCTCCTCGATATAGCCCATCCCGCCATGGACCTGGACGCCGAGCGAGGCGACCTCGTTGCCGAGATCGGTGCCGTGCGCCTTGGCGAGCGGGGTCAGGATTTCGAGCCGGTCCTTCGCGCCCTCGTCACCCATCCCGGCGCGGTCGACTTCCGCCGCCGCCAGATAGACCAAAGCGCGCGCCGCCTGGGTCTGCGCCTTCATCCGAATCAGCATGCGGCGGACGTCGGGATGCTCGATGATCGCGACCGGGCGCTTGTCGGTCGATCCCGCGCGCGCCGACTGGATGCGTTCCTGCGCGTAATCGACCGCCTTCTGCGTCGCCGCCTCGGCGACCTGGACACCCTGCAGCCCGACGTTCAATCGTGCATTGTTCATCATCGTGAACATCGCGCGCATGCCGCCATGTTCAGGACCGATCAGCTCGCCGATGCAATCGCCATGGTCGCCGAACGACAACACGCAGGTGGGTGAGGCGTGCAGCCCCATCTTGTGCTCGATCGAGACGACGCGGACGTCGTTGAACGCGTCCGGCTTGCCGTCGGCATCGAGCCGATATTTCGGGACCAGGAAAAGCGAGATGCCGCGCGTCCCCTCGGGCGCGCCGGGCGTGCGCGCGAGGACGAGGTGGACGATGTTGTCGGCCATGTCATGATCGCCGAACGAAATGAAGATCTTGGTGCCGAAGATCTTCCACTTGCCGTCGCCGGCGGGCTCGGCGCGACTGCGGAGCGCGCCGACGTCGGAGCCCGCCTGCGGCTCGGTCAGGTTCATCGTGCCCGTCCAGGCGCCGGTCGCGAGGTGCGGGAGATAGGCCGCCTGCTGCTCTGGCGTGCCGTGATGGAGCAGCGCCTCGATCGCGCCCACGGTCAGGGTCGGCGCCAGCGCGAAGCCCATGTTGGCGCTGCCCAGGGTCTCGAGCACCGCGCTCGACAGCACGAACGGCAGGCCCTGCCCGCCGAAATCGCCCGGCGCGCCGATCGTGCCCCAGCCGCCCTCGACATAGGCCTGGTACGCTTGCCGGTAGCCGTCGGGCATCGTCACCCCCTCGGGGCTCCATTTCGGGCCGTTGGTGTCGCCCGCGCGTGCGAGCGGCGCCCATTCGCCCGCGGCGAACGCGCCCGCGCCCTCGAGCACGGCATCGACCAGGTCGGGAGTCGCGTCGGCGAAGCGCTCGGTCGCGGCGAGATCGGCGAGCCGCGCGACGTGATCGAGCACGAAACGCTGCTCGCGAATGGCGGGATTGAAGGGCATTCGGCTTCCTCTCCTGATCCGACGCGCTATAGCCCCCCGCGATGGCCGCGCAACTTACCCGCACTTTGCCTTATGGTCCCGAGTCGGTCGCGGAGGCAGCCGCGCTGATCCGTGCGGGCGCGTGCGTCGCGGTACCGACCGAGACGGTCTACGGCCTCGCCGCCGATGCGACCAACGCCGCCGCGGTGACCTCGGTCTATGCGGCGAAGGGGCGGCCAAGCTTCAATCCGCTGATCGTCCATGTCCCCGATCTCGCCGAGGCGAAGCGGATCGCCGCGTTCGACCGCCGCGCCGACGCGCTGGCCGAGGCGTTCTGGCCCGGGCCGCTGACCCTGGTGCTGCCGCTCAAGCCGTCGGGGCATATCGCATCGCTGGTCACCGCCGGGCTCGAGACGATCGCGATTCGCGTGCCGCGCCACCGCGCGATGCGCAGCCTGCTCGAGGTCAGCGGCCGGCCGCTCGCCGCGCCCTCGGCCAACGCCTCGGGATCGATCAGCCCGACCCGCGCCGAACATGTCTTCGCCAGCCTCGACGGGCGCATCCCGCTGATCCTCGACGACGGACCGACCAGCCAGGGGATCGAGTCGACCATCGTGCGCGAAGTATTCGGGATGACGCGCATCCTGCGCCACGGTCCGGTGACGACCGAACAGGTGCGCGCGGCGATCGGCAACGGCAGCGCCCGGCTCGACCGTTTCGACGTCGGCGAGGAGGGCCAGCCCGAGACGATCGAATCGCCCGGCCAGCTCTTGGCGCATTACGCCCCGCGCAAGCCACTCAGGATCGACGCGCCGCGCGGAGCCGAGGACGAATGGATGATCGGGTTCGCCGCGACCGGGGGCGACGACAATCTGTCACCGAGCGGCGATTTGGCAGAGGCGGCAGCCAGATTGTTCGATGCGCTGCACCGCGGCGACGCCTCGACCCAGCCGAGGATCGCGATCGCCCCGGTGCCCAACGAAGGGATCGGCGTCGCCATCAACGACCGGCTGCGGCGGGCATCGCATCGGGAATGACTGCAAAACAAGCCGTTACGTCTTTACACTGCCGAAACGAGGTTTAGTCTCCGCGCCATCGTGCCGTCCCAGGCAATCGTTCCGTGGCCACGGCACGAACAAGGAGAGGGGCGTATGACGAACTTCCAACGCGGACTCGCCGAGCTCATCGGCACCTTCTGGCTCGTGTTCGGCGGCTGCGGCGCCGCGGTCCTGGCGTGCAATTATCCCGCCAGCGGGATCGGCTTCGTCGGCGTCAGCCTGGCGTTCGGGCTGACCGTGCTGACCATGGCGTACACGATCGGTCATATCTCGGGCTGCCACCTCAATCCGGCGGTGACGCTCGGGCTGTGGGCGGGCGGACGCTTCGCGGGCAAGGACATTCCGCTCTACGTCATCGCCCAGGTGCTCGGCGCGGTGATCGCGGCGTTCCTGCTCTATTTCATCGCCTCGGGACAGGCCGGCTGGCAGCCGGGCAATTTCGCCGCCAACGGCTTCGGCGAACACTCGCCCGGCCATTATTCGCTGGTCGCCGGCATGACGATGGAGGTCGTCATGACCTTCTTCTTCCTGATCGTGATCATGGGCGCGACCGACACGCGCGCGCCGGCCGGGTTCGCGCCGATCGCGATCGGGCTCGCGCTGACCCTGATCCACCTCGTCTCGATCCCGGTGACCAACACCTCGGTCAATCCGGCGCGCTCGACCGGCCAGGCGCTGGTGATCGGCGGCTGGGCGATCGAGCAATTGATCTGGTTCTGGATCGCACCGCTGATCGGCGGGATTCTCGGCGGCGTGGTCTACAAAGCACTCGGCGCCGATGCGCGGAAGCGGCCGCCGGTCGAGGGGGAGGCACTCTGATCAATTGCCGTCACCCCGGCGAAAGCCGGGGTCTCAGGCAGTATCTCCCCGCCTGAGATCCCAGCTTGCGCTGGGATGACGGTTGGTCGTCACGCCGCCGCCGTCTCCGCTTTCGACCGCGCGGCGAAGCTCTTGCGCAGCTTCCTGAGCTTGGGTGGGATCACCGCCAGGCAATAGGGATTCCGCTGGCCTTCGCCGTCCCAATATTGCTGGTGGTAATCCTCGGCCGGATACCAGTCGCCGAGCGGCTCGATCGACGTCACGATCGGGTTCGGCCACTCGCCCGCGTTGCGTGCGATCGCCGCCTTGGCCGCTTCCTCCTGCGCCGCATCGTGCGGGAAGATCGCCGAGCGATATTGCGTGCCGACGTCGTTGCCCTGGCGGTTGAGCGTGGTCGGGTCGTGCGTCACGAAGAAGATGTCGAGCAGGTCGGCGTAGGAGATCTGCGCCGGATCGAACCCGACGCGGATCGCCTCGGCATGGCCGGTGTCGCCGCCGCACACCTGCTTGTAGGTCGGGTTGGCGACGGTGCCGCCGATATAGCCGCTTTCCACGCTCTCGACGCCGATCACGTCCTTGTACACCGCCTCGGTGCACCAGAAGCAGCCGCCGGCGAGGGTCGCATATTCGAGGGACATTCGAGTCACTCCCTTTTCAAGTTGGGTTGAACATAGGTACGGGGCGGCCGACGGCAAAGATGTCGTCAGTTTTGGTTTCAGCTGCGCTGAAATCGGTGCCGGCCCGCTCCCCCACCCGGCCGCCCATAGAATACCCTGCTGGGCGGCCGGGTGGGGGAGCGGGCCGGCACCGCAACCGGTTCAGCTTGCTGAACCAAAAGAGAAGGAAGCGCGAATGAGCAAGGGCAAGGTGCTGGTCACGGGCGGCGCGGGCTATATCGGCAGCCATGCGGTGTTGGCCTTGCTCGATTCGGGCTGGGACGTGGTGGTGGTCGACAACCTCGTCACCGGGTTCGACTGGGCGGTCGATCCGCGCGCGGCGCTGGTCGTCGCCAACATCGAGGACGACGACAAGGTCCGCGCGGCGATGCGCGAGCATCAGGTCCTCGCTGTGATGCACTTCGCCGGGTCGGTGGTGGTCCCCGAATCGGTCGAGAACCCGCTCAAATATTACCGCAACAACACCGTCGCGAGCCGCGCGCTGATCGAGAGTGCCGTGGTCAGCGGCGTGAAGCATTTCATCTTCAGCTCGACCGCGGCGACCTATGGCACGCCCGAGCGCGTGCCGGTGGCGGAGGACGATCCCAAGCTGCCGATCAACCCCTATGGCATGTCCAAGCTGATGACCGAGGCGATGCTGAAGGACGTCGCCGCCGCGCATCCGATCAATTACTGCGCGCTGCGCTATTTCAACGTCGCCGGCGCCGACCCGCAAGGCCGGTCGGGCCAGTCGACCGCGGGCGCCACGCACCTGATCAAGGTCGCGGTCGAGGCGGCGACCGGCAAGCGCGACTATGTCGGGGTGTTCGGCACCGACTTCGCGACCGCCGATGGGACGGGAGTGCGCGACTATATCCACGTCAGCGACCTCGCCGCCGCGCACGTCCACGCGCTCGACCGGCTGATCGCCGAACCCGGCGAAAGCCTGACGATGAACGCGGGGTACGGGCATGGCTATTCGGTGCTGCAGGTGCTCGACGCGGTCGACCGCGTGACCAACCACGAGATCAAGCGCGTGCTGCAGGGGCGGCGGGCGGGGGATCCGGCGGAACTGGTGTCGGACAATCGGCGTATCCTGACGACCTTGCCGTGGCGGCCGCAATATGACGATCTCGACCGTATCGTGCGCGATGCGCTGGCATGGGAGCGGACGCTGGCGGAGCGGGGCTGATGCCCACAAACCCTCTCCCCTTGTGGGAGAGGGATACGAAGACTTAGGTCTTGCGTAGCAAGGCCTTAGTCGAAGTTGGGTGAGGGGGACAGCGAAGCAGGGCTTCGCGCGGCGCAAAGCGCCGCCCCCTCACCAGCTACGCTAGGCAGCAAGCTGCCAAGCTTCGCTTTCCTCTCCCACAAGGGGAGAGGAGTTTGCGGTCCTAGATCGACACCCTGAGCGTCAGTCGGATGTCGCGCCCCGCCAGCGGCGCGAAGTCCTTGAGCACGCTCGATGCACGCCGCGCATCCACATCGAAGATGTTGTTCGCCGACAGGGTCAGGCTCGACTTGTTGCCGTCCCACGGCGTCAGCGACACGCTGGCATTGACCATCGTATAGTCGTCGGTCGGCGTCTCGAACGCCGCGATGCGGGTCTGGTCGAACACATGCTCGACCTCGACCCGGCCGGTCAGCCTGTCGCCCTGCACCTCGATCCCACCGAGCAGGCGCATCGGCGGGATGCGCGGGACCGGGCCGACGCTGACGATCGTCGCGTGGACATAGTCGCCGACGCCGTCGAGGTTGATCTTGTACTTGCCGATCGTCGCGAGCTCGACCGAGGCGTCGACCTCGAACCCGTAATAGCGCGCATCGGCCTGGGCGTAGATGAAGCAGGGCAGGTCGACGGTACGGCCCGACGGCGCCGCCGCGGTCGCGCACACCGCCTGCTGCGCTTGGCTGTCGTAGATATAGTTGGAAAACCAGTTGTAATAGGCCGACGCGTCGATGCTGTAGCCGCGACCATGGCCGTGGAGCGTGGCCTCGAGCCCCCAGCTCTTCTCGAGCTGGAAGTTCGGATTGCCGAGTTCGTAGGCCTGGGTTCCGGCATGCGGGCCGTTGGCGAACAATTCCTCGTCGGCCGGCGCGCGTTCGGTGCGCGACAGGTTCAGCCCGATCCGCCAGGTGTCGCTGATCCCGTAGGAGGCCCCGGCCGAGGCCGAAAACGAATCGAACGAGCGCTGTCCGCGGAAGAAGCGCAGATCGTCCGCCAGCGTCCGCGCGGTGAGATTGGTCATCTCGTAGCGCATGCCGGCTTCGGCCTTGAACTTGCCGAACTCGAACTGCTGGAGCGTGAACAGCCCGATCTGGTCGGTACCGCTGCGCGGCAGGAAGGCTTCGTCGCCGACCACGTTGAAATCGCGGTTGAAGAACTGGACGCCCGACGCGCCCTGCCAGCCGCCGCGCTTCGACTGGATGAGTTCGAGCCGCGCCTCGATCCCCTTGTTGTAAAAGGCGGTGCCGATCGAATTGTCCTCTTCCAGCTCGAAATGGCGATATTGCGCCGCCGCCGCGCGCAGGCGGATCGCCTTGAGGAAGCCGGTCGTATCGACCTCGGCCCGGAGATCGAGGCGGTTCTGGACGACGTCGAGCCGGGGCGCCTCCTGCTCCTGCCCGGGCTGGAGCGCGTAGCGGATCGGCACGCCGTAGAGGCTGTCGTAATGGCTGTAGGCGATGCCGAGCGAGCCGCTGTCGGTGATGAGCGCGAGCCCCGCGCCCGCGGTCCAGGTTTCCGCCGCGGTGTTGGGCAGCTTGCCCTTGAACGCGGCGCTGGCGGCGAAATCGACCGGATCGGGATCGGCGGGATCGACCGGCAGCTTCGATGCGGCAATCGCCTGCGCCCGCGCGATCGGCGACAGCACATAGCCGCCGATCCGAAGGTCGTCGGTCTTGAGGTACGAGCCGTCGACATGGAAGACGAGGTTCTTCGCCAGCGCGACGTCGCCGGCGAGGCCGCCCGACCGCTCGCTCGACGCCGAACCATAGGTGGCGATGCCGTTCACCCGGTATCCCTTTTCGGGCACCGAGCGCGGGATGCGCGTGTCGATCACGTTGACCACGCCGCCGACCGCCGACGATCCGTAGAGCAGGGCGGCGGGGCCGCGCAGCACCTCGATCCGCTCGGCAAGCAGCGGATCGATGATCACCGCATGGTCGGCCGAGGTGTTCGACACGTCGACCGAGCCGATGCCGTCGCTCAGCACGCGGATACGATCGCCCTGGAACCCGCGCAGGATCGGCTTCGACGCGTTGGGGCCGAACGAGCTCGCCGACACGCCGGGCAATTTCTGCAGCGTCTCGCCGATCGTCGGCTTGAGGTCGCGGGTCAACTGCTCGCCGCTGACGATCGAGGTGCCCGACAGCACGTCCTTCTCGCCGCGCTCGATCACGCCGGTGACGACGATCTCGCCGCCGCCCGACTGGGCCGCCGATTGCCCAGACGTCTGACCGATAGCCTGGTCATTCATCCCCGCCGCAGCCGTCGGCCCGGGCGCAACGTCCTGCGCCTGGGCAGGAACGGCAAGGATACAGGCAGTGCCGGCAAGCAGGGCGGAACGGATCATGACAACTCCAACGGGGACGATGGGGCGGTGCAGTAGGAGCGCTGTTATAAAGTAACAAGCACCGTTCGTCGGATCACGGCTACGGTGATCAACGGCCCCTGGGGGATGCTGGTGGGTCCGCCGGGATTCGAACCCGGGACCTCTCGATTAAAAGTCGCTTGCTCTACCGACTGAGCTACGGACCCCAGCGTGGCTGGCGCTTAGGGGGCGGGCGGGCCCGGGTCAACCATTGCGGACGCTTGGCATCGCGGCGGACGGCAGCTAGCGATGGCCACATGCCGGTAATGAAAGGGATATGATGGCCAGCGACCCGGATCCGATGCGACCCTCGGTGCGGCCGATGCCCTATTACGCGCCACCCGCCGAAGGCTCGGGCGCGGCGGTCGCTTCGCTGGTGCTCGGCATCCTCGGGCTGATCTGCTCGATCATCCCGATCATCGGGCTGATCTCCTGGCTGATCGCGCCCGCCGCTCTGGTCACGGGGTTCCTCGGCCTGAAGAGCGACACCAATCGCGGCGTGGCGATCGGCGGCCTGGTGACCGGCGGCATCACGCTGATCATCTGCATCCTGTGGCTGGTGCTGATCGGCGCCGCCATCGCCTCGGTCGGGTCCGCGCGCAGCTTCTAGAGTCGTTTTGAGCTTCGCTGAATCGGTGCCGGCCCGCTCCCCTACCCGGCCACCCAGCAGCGTATTCTATGGGTGGCCGGGTAGGGAAGTGGGCCGGCACCGTACTGTTTCAGCTCTGCTGAAACAGCGTCTAGCGCAGCCGCGCCGCAAGCTGGCGCACCGTCCGCCCGGTCAGCGGGTCGCGCCAATCGGGCACGATCGCCAGCAGCGGGTCGAGCACGAATCGGCGCTCGCGAAAGGCGGGGTGGGGCACGGTCAGCCTGTCGCTCGCCCAGACGCCATCCGACCACAGGATGATGTCGAGGTCGATCACGCGGTCGCTCCAGCGTTGGCCGCGCCGCCGCCCGAATGCCGCTTCGATCGTCTTCAGCCGCGCGAGCAGCTCGGGCGGGCTCTCGTCGCTTTCGATCAGCGCCGCCGCGTTGACGAAGCGCCGCAGCGCCGGGCCCAAGGGCGCGGTCGCGATCGGCGGCGACGTCATGACGACGCCGCCGATCGCCGCCAGCGCGGCACGCACCTCGTCGGCGGGCGCGCCGTGGCGGCCGCGGCGATTCGAGCCCAGAGCGATGACATAGCTGGACGTCATGACGCCAGCGGGCGTAGCGCAGCCGCATGGACTTTGCACCCGGCCCGATCCCCGACACCGAACCGCCGCACGATTGCCCGCGCTGTCCGCGGCTGGTCGCGCTGCGCGAGCAATTGCGCAGCGAGCATCCCGACTGGTGGAACGCGCCGGTCCCGGTGTTCGGCGACCCCGACGGATGGCTGTGCATCGTCGGCCTCGCCCCCGGCAAGCACGGCGCCAACCGCACCGGACGGCCGTTCACCGGCGATTATGCCGGCGACCTCCTGTTCGCGACGCTCGCCAAGTTCGGCTTCACTCGCGGCACTTACCAGTCGCGTCCCGATGACGGGCTGGCGCTCGACGGCGTGATCATCTGCAATTCGGTCAAATGCCTGCCGCCCGAGAACAAGCCGACCCCCGAGGAGGTACGCACGTGCCGCCCCTTCCTCGAAGGGCAGGTCGACATATTGCCCAAGGCACGCGTGTTCGTGGCGCTCGGCCAGATCGCGCACCAGTCGGCGGTCAAGGTGCTCGGCGGCAAGCTCCCCAAATGCCGCTTCGCGCATCTCGCCGAACACCGCGTGCCCGACGGCCGGATGCTGATCGATAGCTATCATTGCTCGCGCTACAACCAGAATACCGGCCGGCTGACGAACGAGATGTTCGAAGCGGTGTTCGCACGGGCGCTGGAATTGCGGGACGCTTAGTTCGCGCGATCAGGGCTTGTTGGGCAGCACGACCGACCCGGTTTCGAGCAGCGATTTGAGGTTCGAGAGGATCTTGGGCCAGCCGCCCGACACCGCGGCGATGAATTGCGATTCGGCGCGTTCGATGCCGTGCGTGACGGTGAGTTTCACGCCCTCGCCCGCCGGCTCGATCTCCATCATGCAGACCGAATAGCCCTCGGCCTGGAATTCCGGCTTCCATTCGTTGCGCCAGCGGATGCCGAGCCGCTTCTCCGGGTCGAACGCGATGATCTCGCCCTGATCGGCGACGCGGCCGTCGGGGAACAGCAGCTTCCAGCTGCCGCCCAGCCGCCATTCCGCCTCGGGTCGGTTGCCGAGCCAGTATTGCGCGACGAAATCGGGGTCGATCAGCGCCTCCCACAGACGATCGGGCGTGGTCTTGACGTAGGTGACGTAGACGAAACTGCTGTTGGCGTTGCCGGTCATGATGTTCTCCTTGTGAAATGGGGCAGGTCGGCGCGGCCGCGATCAGGCCAGCACCACCGCGCCCGCCTCGATCAGCGATTTGAGGTTGGACAGGATTTTGGGCCAGCTGACCGAGGCGGCCTCGACCAGCTTCGAGTCGGCGCGATCGATCGCGTGGCCGACCGTCAGCTTGACCACGTCGCCCTCGGGCTCGAGCGCGATGACGCAGCGAGCATGGCCTTCGGCGGTCAGTTCCGGGCGCACTTCGTGCCGCCAGCTCAACACGATGCGGCGTGGGCGGTCGCATTCCAGGACTTCGCCCGAGGTCAGCAGCCGGTGGTCGGACGACAGCATCCGCCAGCGCGATCCCGCCGCCCAATCGGTGTCCAGCGTGATGCCGAACCAATAGTCGCGGGTGGCGTCCGGGGTTGTCAGGGCATTCCACAATCGCTCGGGCGAGGTCCGGATATAGGTCACGTAGACGAAGCTGCTGGTCGCGGCGTCAGCCATTATCCTCTCCTTCGAGATGTCGCTTGAGCGCCGACAGCGCGCGCAGACGGGGCTGGTCGAACTTGCTGATCCAGCGCTCGGCGATCTCGTTGATCGGCACCCGATTGATGAAGTGGCGCTTTTCGCGGCCCTGCCGTTTCGCGACGACGAGATTGGCCGCCTCCAGGATTCCGAGATGCTTCGCCACCGCCTGGCGCGTCATGTCCAGGCCCGCGCACAGATCGCCCAGCGACTGGCCGTCGGCGGCATGCAGGCGATCGAGCAGGCGCCGCCGGCTGGGGTCGGCCAAGGCCCGAAAGATATCGTCGTCCGCCAGCATGACATGCAACCATATAGTTGCCTTTTATCATATAGGCAACCCATTGGTTGCATATAGGGCGATGAACTTCGGTCGCGCCCGTCGGTTGTTCCGGACATGAGTCACGAACCACCCGTCCCGCCCGACAACCAGTCACCCTATCCGATCGCGGAACCGCCGCACGACCACCATGCCGAACCGCCCGCACCCGAACCGGAGGAACGCTCGGGCCCTCCGCGCATGCTGCTCATCGGCGGCGCGGTCGCGGCGGCGGGACTGGCGGCGATCGGCGGGCTGGCCGGGCTGCTGCTGCGCCGGCGGAGCGGCAAGACCAAGCCGGCAGCGAAGCGTCGTCGCAAGAAATAGAACGCCCCGCGCCCCTCGATCGTCATCCCCGCGAACGCGGGGACCCATCTCCTGCAGGCGCCGTATATTCAGCGTTTGATGGCGTTGAACAAATCCCGGCGATCCGGATCAGCGCGCTCGACTGCGCGGCTGACGAGCGATTTTGGTCGCTTTCCCTATCTCAGATATCCTGCACCAGCCGCCCGTAGAGCTCGGGCCGGCGGTCGCGGAAGAAGCCGAACGCGGCGCGGTGGCGCTTGACGCGGTCGAGGTCGAGCGTCGCGGTGATCACCCCCTCTTCCGCGCGGTCGAGCTCAGCCAGGATATCGCCGCGCTCGTCGGTGATGAAGCTGGTGCCGTAGAAGGTCTGCCCCACCCCATCTTTAAGACCTTCGGTCCCGACGCGGTTGGCGGCGACCACCGGCACGACGTTCGACACCGCATGCCCGACCATCGCGCGCCGCCACAGCCGCGCGGTGTCGAGCCCTTCGTCGTGCGGCTCGCTGCCGATCGCGGTCGGGTAGAGCAGGATCTCGGCGCCCATCAGCATCATCGCGCGCGCGGTCTCGGGATACCATTGGTCCCAGCAGATGCCGACGCCGAGCTTGGCTCGCGGGCCATCCCACACCTTGAACCCGGTATTGCCGGGGCGGAAATAGAATTTCTCCTCATAGCCCGGGCCGTCGGGGATGTGGCTCTTGCGATAGACGCCGGCGACCTTGCCGTCGGGGTTCACCATCGCCAGGCTGTTGTAATGGTGCGGGCCGTCGGCTTCGAAGAAGCTGGTCGGGATCCACACCTTGAGGTCGGCGGCGAGCGCCTGCATCGCCTGGACCGCGCGATGCTCTGCGGTCGGCTTCGCCTTGGCGAACAGCCCTTCGTCCTCGACGCGGCAGAAATATTCGCCCTCGAACAATTCGGGCGGCAGGATCACCTGGGCGCCCTGCGCCGCCGCCTCGCGCACGAGGCGCGAGACGTTGGCGATGTTCGCCTCGATGTCATCGGAAAACGCGAGCTGGAGCGCGGCGACGGTGATCTGGGTCATGAGGTCCGCCATAGCGAGGAAGGCGCGAAAGTGGCAGTCCCTGTCGCGGGTTCAAGAGGGAGATCGCGGTGGAACGCATTTTCGAGACGATCGCGGCCAAGGTCGCGAACTGGACCGGACGTCCGCCGGCGTTCATCCTGGCGCTGGCGGTGATCGTCGTCTGGGCGGTGACCGGGCCGGTATTCCATTATTCGGATACCTGGCAGCTGATCATCAACACCGGTACGACGATCGTCACCTTCCTGATGGTGTTCCTGATCCAGAATGCGCAGAATCGCGACGGCTCGGCGATCCAGGCCAAGCTCGACGAACTGATCCGCGCGCTCAAGGGGCCGCGCAACGAGTTCGTCGGGATCGAGCACCTGAGCCAGGACGAACTCGAACAGATCAGGACGAAGCTCGAGCAGGCCTGCGGGGGCGAGGCCGATCATGGCTCCGACCACGCCTCGTTCCAGCGGCTGATCAGTCGGTTGTGAGGTCGGAGATAGAGAGTTTCCCCTCTCCCCTTGTGGGAGAGGGTTGCGCAGACTTAGGTCGGCGCAGCCGGCCTTAGTCGGAGCTGGGTGAGGGGTATGCGGTCGCGATGCGACCGCGCGGAGCTCCGCTCCGCCTCCCCTCACCCAGCTACGCTAGCGAGCAGGCTCGCAAGCTTCGCTATCCTCTCCCACAAGGGGAGAGGATTATGTCGACCTAAACCGTTAGCCCCGCCAGCAATTTCGGCAATGCCCCCGACTCACCGCGCGCCTCGGCGATGAACCGGTCCTTCAGCACCGGCGCGTGCTGCACGGCGGACAGTCCCAGCCGCCGCACCGCGCTCGCGGTCTTGCCGGGAATGCCGAACAGCCGGGTCAGCCCGTCGGTCGCCGCCGCGACCATGAAGGTATCGAGGCTGCGCCAGCGCTCGTAGCGCGTCAGCAACGCGCGATCGCCGAGGTCGAGGCCGAGCCGCTTGCCGTCGACCAGCACCTCGACCAGCGCGGCGACGTCGCGGAAACCGACATTGACGCCTTGGCCGGCGATCGGGTGGATGCCGTGCGCGGCGTCGCCGACCAGCGCAAGCCGCTCGGCGGTGATCGTCGCGGCGTGGTGGAAGCCCAAAGGATGCGCGAACCGCGGGCCGAGCCAGGTGATCGCGCCCAAAAACCCGCCCATCTTGCGCTCGAGCTCGGCGATATAACCGCGATCGCCGAGCTTCTGCATGCCCGGCCCCTGGCTCCCGCGCACCGACCAGACGATCGCCGAGCGATGCCCACGATCGTCGTCGTTGAGCGGCAGGATCGCGAACGGCCCTTCGGGATAGAAGATCTCGTAGGCGATGTTCTCGTGGCTAAGTTCGTGGCCGATCGAGGTGACCAACGCGACATGGTCGTAGGTCCAGCGCGCGACGTTGAGCCCCGCCGCCTCGCGCGTCGGCGAATTACGTCCCTCGGCGCCGATCAGAAGCTGGGCGCTGACCTCGCTCCCATCGCTTAGAGTCGCGCGAACGCCCGCCTGATCGCGCTCGACCGACAAAGCACGGGTGTTCATGCGCAGATCGACCCGCGGCGCGGCACCGGCGGCGTCGAGCAAGGCGGTGCGCAGGTCGCGATTCTCGAACATCGTGCCGAGCGCGCCCTCGTCCTCCTGCGGCACGAAGTCGAGCGCGCCGGGCTCGAGTCCGTCCGAGACGCGGATACCCTCGATCGGACAGCCCTTGCCCGCCAGGCGATCGGCGACGCCGATCGCGCGCAGCATGTTCATCGGCGCGCTGGCGATCGCCGAGGCACGGCCATCGAACCCGGCGGCGGTGATCACCGCGGGATCGGCGGGATCGACCACGATGCTGGTGAGGCCATGCGCGTCGGCCGCGACCGCGAGCGCGCTCCCGACCAGCCCGCCGCCGAGGATGAGGAGATCAGCCTGAGACATGGGGATTTCCCTAAGCCGTGCGCTGGTAGGCGGCAATGGGTGGGCGCGGAGGAACGCAAATCCTCCCCATCATAGATGGGGAGGGGCACCGCCGGCGCAGCCGGTGGCGGTGGGGAAATGTCCCGTCCTCGCCGCTGCGCGGCTGCGGCCCCTCCACCATTCGCTACGCGAATGGTCCCCCTCCCCACGCTTCGCGTAGGGAGGATTTACGCGGCTGGCCCGTTCCACCCACCCCCAAAACCACGCTGCCTTGACGTCGGACTCGCGCGGCGCGAGAATCCAGCGTGAACGTACAGCGTACATTTCAGGGGATTCGACGATGGCCAGCCGCGCGCAGCCGCCGCTCTGGCGCGAAACGGTGAAGGCGGGCGCCGCCCGGTCGGGCGCGATGATCGTGGCGGTGGCGATCGCCGCGGCCACCCTGCTGCTCGTCCTCGCGCTCGCCAGCTATCATTCGGGCGACCCGTCGCTCAGCACCGCCGCGGGCGGGCCGGCGCAGAACCTGCTCGGTTATCCCGGCGCGGTGATCGCAGACCTCGCGTATACGATTCTCGGCTGGCCGGCCTGGGGCATGCTGGCGATCGGGCCGGTGATCGCCTGGCGGCTGTGGCACGACGAGGAAGTCGGCGCCTGGATCCGGATGGCGCTGACCGCGGCGTTCGGCCTCGTGCTGGTCGCGACCGCGCAGGGGTTCGTGTCGAGCGGCGCCAGCCTCGACTGGCCCGCAGGCAAGAGCGGGCTGATCGGCATGCTGATCGCCGACGGGCTCAAATGGCTGATCGCGCTGATCGGCAATCCCACGGCAGTCCTGTGGACCGAGCGCGTCGTCGGCGCGCTCGCCGGCCTGTCGGGCGCGGTGATCTGGTTCATGAGCCTCGAGGTCGGCCTGCCGCGCGTGTCGGCGATCCCGCGGATCGGCCGCTCGGCCGAGCTGCAGCGCCTGACCGACCAGCGCCCCGGCGACCGCGTGATCGACATGGAGCCCGAGCAGACGATCCGCCAGCCGCGCGCGGTGGCGCTGCCCGACAACCGTCCCGCCCCGGTCATCGCCGAGCGGAATGCTGCCCCCGCGCCGGCCAAGCCGGCCAAGCCCAAGCAGGGCAGTTTCGACCTGCGCGACAATTTCCCGCTGCCCCCGCTCGACCTGCTGAAGGCGCCGCCGCCGGCGACCGGGGGACCGATCGACAAGGCCGCGCTCGAACGCAACGCCCGGCTGCTCGAGACCGTGCTCGACGATTTCCACGTCAAGGGCCAGATCACCGCGGTCCATCCAGGCCCCGTGGTCACGATCTACGAGCTCGAGCCCGCCGCGGGGACCAAGGCGAGCCGCGTCGTCCAGCTCGCCGACGATATCGCGCGCAACATGTCGGCGGTGTCGGCCCGCATCGCGCCGATCCCGGGGCGCACGGTGATCGGCATCGAATTGCCCAACGCGCGACGCGAGACGGTCAACCTCCACGAGCTGATGGCGTCGGACGCGTTCGAGGACCAGTCGGCCTCGCTGCCGATCGTGCTCGGCAAGAACACCGCGGGCGACCCGGTCATCGTCGACCTCGCGCCGATGCCGCATCTGCTCGTCGCCGGCACCACCGGCTCGGGCAAGTCGGTCGGGCTCAACTGCATGATCCTGTCGCTGCTCTACAAATTGAATCCCAAGCAGTGCCGGATGATCATGATCGATCCGAAGATGCTCGAACTGAGCATGTACGACGACATCCCGCACCTGTTGTCGCCGGTCGTCACCGACCCGGCCAAGGCGGTACGCGCGCTCAAATGGGCGGTCGAGCAGATGGAGGACCGTTACCGCATGATGGCCTCGGTCAACGTGCGCGGGCTCGCCAGCTTCAACGACAAGGTCCGCGCCGCCAAGGCCAAGGGCCAGCCGCTCGGCCGCAAGGTCCAGATCGGCTATGAGGACGGCAAGCCGGTCTATGAGGAAGAGCAGCTCGATTTCGAGCCGCTGCCGCAGATCGTCGTCATCGTCGACGAGCTCGCCGACCTGATGATGACCGCGGGCAAGGAAGTCGAATTCCTGATCCAGCGCCTGGCGCAGAAGGCGCGCGCCGCGGGCATCCACCTGATCATGGCGACGCAGCGCCCGTCGGTCGACGTCATCACCGGCGTGATCAAGGCCAATCTGCCGACCCGCATCTCGTTCAACGTCACCAGCAAGATCGATTCGCGCACCATCCTGGGCGAGCAGGGCGCCGAACAGCTGCTCGGCAAGGGCGACATGCTCTACATGGCGTACGGCAAGCAGATCAGCCGCGTGCACGGCCCGTTCGTCAGCGACGACGAGGTTCGCGCCATCGCCGATCACTGGCGCGCGCAGGGCCAACCCGACTACATCCAGTCGGTCACCGAGGAGAATGAAGACGGCTTCGCGCTCGACGGCGCGCCGCTCGGCGAGGATTCGGCCGAGGACCAGCAATATCGCGGCGCGATCCAGCTGGTGGTCGAGAGCCAGAAGGCATCGACCTCGTGGCTGCAGCGCCAGATGCGGATCGGCTACAATTCGGCCGCACGCCTGATCGAGCGGATGGAGAAGGACGGCATCGTCGGCCGCCCGGATCACGTCGGCCGCCGCGAGGTGCTGCGCGACCGCGACGGCAACCCGCTGTGAGGCGGTCAGTATTCATATGGCCCTGTTCGGAGGCATCATTTCAGCGCCCTGGGCTCCTGCGAAAGCAGGAGCCCAGGGTAGCGAAGGACCGGATTACCCTGGGTTCCTGCTTTCGCAGGAACACGATGCTTTCACCATTCTTCCCCTATCCGGTGTCGATCGGCCCTGGTGTCGTCGGGCCTTGTGTTGACGACCATGCACGCCGGCCGACGGCCTGAACCACACCGACGCTTCGGGCGTTCAGAGCGGGTTCAAGCCCTCCGCGCCATGCAGTGCGCCCTATCTTAGGAGAATAGTCGTGACGTCTCGCGCCCTTGCGCTGCTGCTCGTGCCGGCCCTCGCGGTCACTGCCGCCGCCGCGCCCGCGACCTCGCCCGACCTCGCCAAGGTTCAGGAACATCTGCGCGCCGTGCAGTCGATGACCGCGGCGTTCACCCAGACCGACCGCAATGGCAAGCAGCTGACCGGCACGCTGTCGCTCAAACAGCCGGGCAAGATCCGCTTCCAGTACCAGAAGGGGGTGCCGATCCTGATCGTCGCCGACGGCAAGTCGCTCTGGTTCCTCGATTACCAGGTCGGGCAGAAGCAGCGCTGGCCGATCGGCGGCTCGCCGCTCGGCGTATTGCTCGATCCGAGCAAGGACATCAGCCGGTTCACCAAGGTCGTGCCGACCGCCGATCCGTCGGTCATCTCGGTCGAGGCGAGCGATGCCAAACACCCCGAATACGGCCGCATCACTCTGGTGTTCGAACGCAACGCGTCGGGCCCGGCGGGGCTGATCCTGCGCGGCTGGGTCGCGCTCGACGCGCAGAACAATCGCACCACGATTCGACTGGCGGACCCCAAGTTCAACGCGGCGATTTCCGATGGAACGTTCCGCTTCAACGACCCGGTGCGCGGCGGCGCGCGAAAATAACGATCCGTTCATCTTGGTGACAGCTTCACACGCCTAATACGGCTCTCGCGGATGTGGGGCGGTTCGGGATTTTCCCCCTGTTGCCCGGAACGGACCATTTCCCGCCTGCGTGACGAACGCTAGGTTGGCCCCTGTTCCATGCCCCCGGAACAGGGGCCTTTCCATGCGTAGGGCGGATGGCGGCACCTCGCCGCCAACTTGCCCAAGCACGGCCGGTGCCGCATGGCGGCGTCCGACGGCGGCGCGGCTTCGCCGCGACGCGTGCGAGGGTGACGAACCGCGACGAACTCCCTAAGTCCCCTCCCGTGAAAATCGTTTCCTGGAACATCAATTCGGTGCGCTTCCGCATCGATATCGTCGAAAAATTCCTGCGCGAGGTCGCGCCCGACATCCTGTGCCTGCAGGAAACCAAGGTGATCGACACCGACTTTCCCGAAGGTGCGTTCCGCGCGCTAGGCTACGATACGATCTTCCTGCACGGCCAGCGCATGCACCATGGAGTCGCGATCATCAGCCGCGTGCCCTTGATCGAGGACGATCGCTTCGACTGGCAGGCGAATCGCGAGGCGCGGCATATCGGCGTCCGGCTGCCGAACGGCGTGCGGCTCGAAAACGTCTACGTGCCGGCGGGGGGCGACATCCCCGACCGCGAGGTCAATGCCAAGTTCGGGCAAAAGCTCGATTTCGTCGAGCGCATGACCGCCTGGTCGTCGACGCTCGATTGCCCGACCATCCTGACCGGCGATTTCAACATCGCCCCGCTCGAATCGGATGTGTGGAACCACAAGCAGCTGCTCAAGGTCGTCAGCCATACCCCGATCGAGGTAGACGCCCTCACCCGGTTGAAGGAGTCGAACAGCTGGGTCGATCTCGGCCGCCATTTCTATCCTGCCCCGGCGCGGCTCCACACCTGGTGGAGCTACCGCTCGCCCGACTGGACCAAGAACGATCGCGGCCGGCGACTCGACCATATGTGGGCGACCGCCGACGTCGCCGCCACGGCGCGGTCGCACCGCGTGTTCGAGGATTGCCGCAACTGGCTCAAGCCGTCGGACCACGTCCCGATCATGACCGAGTTCGACTTGTGAGCGCGCGCGACGTCGCCCGCGCGATCGACGCGCTGCGCCGCGGCTGGCCGATCGCCATCCAGGGGGCTGGCGTGCCGGTTGGGCTGCTCGCCGTCGAGACCGCCGATGCGGGGCGGATGAAGACGTTCGACCCGCAAGGCGAGTCGCCGATCCTGCTGTCGGCAGGGCGCGCGGCGACGCTCAAGCTCGCCAACCAACTCGAGGCCGCGGTCCCCGATTCGCCGGTATTGGTCGAGCGCACTTTCTGGATCGATTTCGATTGCGCGGTGGCGCTCGCCGATCCCCAACTCGACATGGCGACGCCGATGAAGGGGCCGTTCCGCGCGATCCATGTCGACGATCGTGACGTCATGGCGGCAGCGCTGGCGCTGGCGCGCACAGCCGGCGTGCTGCCCGCCTTCTTTGTCGGCCAGGCCCCCGACGAGGTCATCACCATCGCCGATATCGAGGCGTTCGAGGATCCGATCAGCCTCGCTATCGCGGCGCGCGCCCGGCTGCCGGTCGCCGGATCGGAGAGCGCTGAGATCGTCGCCTTCCGCTCGCCCGATTCGCCCGGCGAGCATGTTGCGTTGATCATCGGCCAGCCCGATGGCCGCCCGCCGCTGGTGCGGCTCCACAGCGAATGCCTGACCGGTGACGTGCTCGGCAGCCTCAAATGCGATTGCGGGCCGCAGCTCCACGCCGCGATCCACGCGATGGAGGATACCGGCTGGGGCATCCTGCTCTACCTCCGCCAGGAGGGGCGCGGGATCGGGCTGGTCAACAAATTGCGCGCCTATGCGCTGCAGGATCAGGGCTTCGACACGGTCGACGCCAATACGCGATTGGGCTTCGCGATCGATGCGCGCGATTTTCGCGTCGCGGCGCGGATGCTCGATCTGCTCGGGCAGACCAACATCCGCCTGCTGACCAACAATCCCGAGAAGGTCCGCGTGCTCGAAGAGAACGGGATCAAGGTCACCGAGCGCGTGCCGATCGCGCTGCCGGCCAATCGCTTCAACGCGAAATATCTCGCGACCAAGCGCGACCGGACGGGGCACCAGCTTTGAGCGCCGCTGGACGCGCCCCATAGCCGTCATTCCCGCGAAAGCGGGAACTCATCTCCCGAACCATCCATCAAACAACCGGTCGCCTTTGTTGTTCGGGCCGGAGATGGGTCCACGCTTTCGCGGGGATGACGAGAAGCGGCAGCGTCAGCCGAGCAGCGTCGTCACCTCGTCGAAGCTCGATGCCACCGCCGCCACCCCGATCGCGCGCAGGCGGTCGGCATGGCCGGGCGCGCAATGATTGCCCGCGTACAGCCCGATGACATGCCCGCCAGAGGCGACCGCACCGGTCGCGCCGACCGGCGAATCCTCGATGATCGCGCAATCGCCGATCGCCACGCCGAGCTTGCCGGCGGCGAACAGATAGAGGTCTGGCTCCGGCTTGCCGCGCTCGACGTGCTCGCGGCCCGAATAAAGGTGGTCGCCGAACACGTCGGACAGGCCGAGATGCTCGAGGTGGCGGCTGATCCAGCGGGTCGAGCTCGACGACACCACCGCCTTGGGCAGATCGGCGGGCAGCGATCGGACGAAAGCGATCGCGCCGGCGACCTCGGCGATTCCTTCCGCCATCACCCGCGCATCCTCGGCCTCGCGCGCGACGAAGAAATCCTCGGGCAGCGGGCGGCGGATCCAGGCCTCGACGCGGTCGAGGAAATCCTTGCCGGCATAGCCCATGAACTTCGCCATCGATTCTTCGGGCGTGGTCGGGTGGCCGATCGCGGTGAGATAATCGGCGATATGCTTGTTGCCGATATACTCGCTCTCGATCAGCACGCCGTCGAAATCGAACAGGATCGCGGCGAAGCGGACCGGGATCGTCCCCGGCGCCGGGGCCACCGGCGTCGCCAGCGTCATGCCCGCGCTCCGAACAGCGCGGAGCCGACACGGACGTGCGTCGCGCCCAACGTCACCGCGGTCGGATAGTCGCCCGACATGCCCATGCTGAGCCCCGCGACGCCATGGTCGCGCGCGAGCTTGGCGAGTAGCGCGAAATAGGGCGCCGGCTCGACCTCGAGCGGGGGCACCGCCATCAGCCCGACGATCGGCAGCCCGGCGGCACGCGCCTCCGCGAGCAGGCCGGACAGATCGCCGATCGCGCAGCCGCCTTTTTGCGGCTCGTCGCCGATATTGACCTGGATGAAGCAGTCGGGCCGCCGCCCGCTGTCCATCGCCTTGGCCAGCGCGGCGATCAACGAGGAGCGGTCGACCGAATGGATCTGGTCGAACAGCGCCACCGCGTCGGCCGCCTTGTTCGACTGGAGCTGGCCGACCAAGGCGAGCTTCAGGTCGGGGTGACGCTCGCGCAGCGCCGGCCATTTGTCCTGCGCTTCCTGGACGCGATTCTCGCCGAACACGCGCTGACCAGCAGCGATCAACGGCTCGATCGCTTCGGGCGGATGAGTCTTGGAGATGGCGATGAGCTCGACGGCGTCGCTGCGCCCAGCGAGCTTCGCCCCCCGGGCAATCGCATCGCGGACGCCGGCGAGCCGCGCGGCGGGGTCGTCGGTCGTCATGCCGCGCGCTATAGGCAGGGTCGTGCCGCATCGCCAGTCCCCGATCCCAAGTTTGTGGTTGATGACCGACGAGCGGCTCGGCGACGGGCTATGGACGGCGCTCAGGCGGCTGCCGCGCGGCAGCGGAGTGGTGTTCCGGCATTATGCGACCCCGGCAGGCGAACGGCGCGCGTTGTTCCGGCGCGTGGTGCGGGTCGCGCGCGCGCGCGGGCTGCTGGTGATTCGCGCCGGGGCGCGGGTCGGATTTGGCGAGAATGGGATTCATGGCGCGGGGCGCGGGCTGCGGACCGCGCCCGCGCACGATCGGCGCGAGGCGGTGGCGGCGATGAGACGCGGGGCGGATGTGCTGTTCGTGTCGCCGGTGTTTGCGACTCGGTCGCATCCGGGGGCGACGGGATTGGGGCAGCGGACGGCACGGAAGATCGTGCAAGGGCTACCCGTGGTCGTCATCGCCCTGGGAGGGATGGACGCGCGGCGATTTCGGACGCTCATCGGGTTTAATGGCTGGGCCGCGATCGATGCCTGGAGCGGAAGGAGCAGCGGCGCGAAGTGAATTCAGTTGCAGGTAAACGATGCCCCGCATCGTTTAGGCCATGCCGGGGCATGGCCGACCTGCAACTCGTCGGTCCTCGCTTACGCGAGGCCGGCCGCGCCCGTTTCCGAGCGCGCTTTAACTGCGTTAAATCGCTGAAACGGGCTTAGAACTTGAACGCGGTTCCGACGTACACGGCCTGGCTCTCACGCTGCGCGTCGGGCAGCGGGGCGAGGCGGTCGCGGTCCTGCGACTTGTAACGGACGCCTGCGGTCACATCGAGGTTGCGGCTGAGCGAATAGGAACCGCCGACGTCGATCGAATCCTTCGGCACGAAGCCGGTCAGGCGCGCGTCGCCCACCGTCGTGCGCTCGCTGGTCGCCTTCAGCCGCGTGGGGCGGCGAACCGTGAAGCTGGTACCGATATCGATCGGCTTGCGACCGACCGGGCTGGTGGCGAGATCCACCTTCACATCGCTCGGCATCACCAATTGCTTGGCCGGCGCATTGTGACCGAGATCGTAGGCGATCGGCGCCATGCCGACCGAGTTCGAGTCGACGGCCGGGCCGCCGCGCAGCGTCACGACGCTCGTGACCGCGGGCGGCGGAACGACCGCAAGCGGCCGGCGCTGCGTGCCGCGCGATTCGGCCGGCGTGAACCGGAATGGCGCGGCGTCGAGTCCGTTGCGCGCGATCAGCGCGGCGAGCTTCGGATCGGCCGATGCCGGCGTGAAGAATGAATATCCGAGAGGGCGCGATGCCAGGCGCTTGGCGGCATCGGGCGCGCCGATGGCGGGCACGGCAAGCGCGGCGGTAAGAGCAAGTGCCCCCGCCACGGTTCCGACAATGACCCGCTTCACCACCACGATTGGTTCCCTGCGACTCCAATAGTCATACGTGCCCTATCACGGAACGATCCCGACTCGCCACAGCCGATCCCGTTTTTCCGCCGAGTGTTGCATGGTATCCACAGACTCGGCGCCAACGCGGTGCGCCTCTCCGTGCTTGCGGCGGCGCGCCCTGTGTCTATAGATGCGCGATCTTTTCCCCTTTTCGTATCAGGGAACGACCGATGACCCTTCCGCGCCGTGCCGCGTATCTGGCCTTTCTGATCCCACTCGCGGCGTGCGCGCACCATGGGAACCGCGTCAACCAGGCCGATATCGCGGCCTCCAAGGTGACGACGATCGGCGTCAACGCCTATCTGTGGCGCGCCAGCCTCGACACGTTGAGCGCGATGCCGCTGCTCCAGACCGATTCCAACGGCGGCGTCATCATCACCGACTGGTACGTCAATCCGCGCGCGCCGACCGAGCGGATGAAGGTCACCGTCTCGATCCTCGACCAGGATCTGCGTGCCGACGCGATCCGCGTCGCGGCGCTGCGCGAGGTCAGCCAGAACGGCCAGTGGGTCGCCGCTCCGGTGCAGGCCGCGTCGGTGCAGAAGCTCGAGGACGTGATCCTTACCCGCGCCCGCGACCTTCGTCGTCAGGCCGTCGTCCAAAAGTAAGAACAGAACCCGCGGGCGGGTAATGCCCGCCCAGCAGGATAGACCAGATGTCGCGCTTCAACCCGCTGAAGGCGGACGCCCATTGGCAGAAGGTGTGGGACGACGCCCGCACCTTCGCCGCGCGAGACGATTCGCCCAAGCCCAAGAGCTATGTGCTCGAGATGTTTCCATACCCGTCGGGGCGGATCCACATGGGCCATGTCCGCAACTACACGATGGGCGACGTGCTCGCGCGCTATCGGCGGATGAAGGGCATGGAAGTGCTCCACCCGATGGGGTGGGACGCGTTCGGCATGCCGGCCGAGAATGCCGCGATGGAGAAAGGCGTCCACCCGGGCGGCTGGACCCGCCAGAACATCGCGACGATGAAGGCGCAGTTGAAGCGGCTGGGCTTCGCGCTCGACTGGACACGCGAGATCGCGACCTGCGAGCCCGATTATTACGGCCATGAACAGGCGCTGTTCCTCGATATGCTGGCCGCCGGGCTGGTCTATCGCCGCGAATCGGCGGTCAATTGGGACCCGGTCGACATGACCGTGCTGGCCAACGAACAGGTCATCGACGGCCGCGGCTGGCGATCGGGCGCGCTGGTCGAGAAGCGCAAGCTCAACCAATGGTTCCTCAAGATCACCCAGTTCGCCGACGAGCTGCTCGACGGATTGAAGAGCCTCGATCACTGGCCCGACAAGGTGCGGGTGATGCAGGAGAATTGGATCGGCAAGAGCCAGGGCCTGCAATTCCGCTGGTCGCTGTCCGACGGTGGATCGGTCGAGGTGTTCTCGACACGCCCCGACACGATCTTCGGCGCGAGCTTCATCGCGGTCGCCGCCGATCACCCGATCGCGCGAGCCGCCGCCGCACGCGATCCCAAGGCGGGCGCGTTCATCGAGCTGTGCAAGCAGGGCGGGACCACCGCCGCCGAGCTCGAGACGCAGGAGAAGCTGGGTTTCGACACCGGCATCACCGCGGCACATCCCTTTGATTCTGCTTGGCAAGTTCCGGTCTATATCGCGAATTTCGTGCTGATGGATTACGGCACGGGCGCGGTGTTCGGCGTGCCTGCGCACGACCAGCGCGATTTCGAGTTCGCGACCAAATACCGGCTGCCGATCCGGCGCGTCGTGTCGGATGGCGCCCAGACCGACGTGAATTTCGACGGTGCCGAAGCCTATTCGGGCCCGGGCACGATCGTGAACTCGCATTTCCTCGACGGCATGGATGTCGAAGAGGCCAAGCGGGAGGTGATCATCCGCGCCGAAGTCGGCGGCTGGGGCAATGGCACCACCGTTTATCGCCTGCGCGACTGGGGCGTCAGCCGCCAGCGCTACTGGGGTACGCCGATCCCGGTCGTGCATTGCGACGAGTGCGGTGCGGTGCCAGTGCCGCGCGACCAATTGCCGGTCGTGCTGCCCGAAGACGTTGCCTTCGACATTCCCGGCAACCCGCTGGACCGCCACCCGACCTGGAAGCATGTCGATTGCCCATCGTGCGGCGGCAAGGCGGTACGCGAAACCGACACGCTCGACACCTTCGCCGATTCGTCCTGGTATTTCATCCGCTTCGCCAGCCAGCCCAAGGACCGGGCGTTCGACCGCGCGGTCGCGGAACAATGGCTGCCGGTCGGCCAGTATATCGGCGGGGTAGAGCACGCGATCCTGCACCTGCTCTACGCGCGCTTCTGGACGCGCGCGCTCAAGCACATGAACATGCTCGACGTGACCGAGCCGTTCGCGGGGCTGTTCACGCAAGGCATGGTCACGCACGAGACCTACAAATCCGTCGAGGGCACATGGCTGAGCCCCGATGATGTGCGCGACGGCAAGGAAATCTCGACGGGCAACCCGATCACGGTCGGCCGCATCGAGAAGATGTCCAAGTCGAAGAAGAACACGATCGACCCCGAGCCGATCGTCGACCAGTACGGCGCCGATGCGACGCGCTGGTTCATGCTGTCGGATTCGCCGCCCGAGCGCGACCTGCAATGGTCCGAGGCGGGAATCGAGGGCGCGTGGCGCTTCGTCCAGCGGTTGTGGCGCCTGGTCGACGGAATCGAGGATGGTGAGGGCGCCGATGCCGCGCTCGACCGCAAGCTCGCCCAGACGATCGCCGGGGTCGCTATCGATATCGAGGCGCTGCAGTTCAACAAGTCGGTCGCCAAGCTCTACGAACTGGTCAACGCGATCGAGAAGGCCAAGCCGTCGGGCTCGCGCGCCGCGGCGATCCGCGCATTGGTCCGTCTGGTCGCGCCGATGACCCCGCATCTCGCCGAGGAAGCCTGGGTCGCGATGGGCGGCACGGGACTGGTCGCCAATGCCGATTGGCCGGTCTATGATCCCACATTGCTGGTCGAGGATGAGGTGACGATCGCGGTGCAGGTCAACGGCAAGCTGCGCGATACGCTCGTCATGCCCAAGGGCAGCGACAAGGGCACGATCGAAGCCGCGGCGCGCGCCAATCCGAATGTGCTCCGTATCCTCGACGGCGCCGAACCCAGGAAGGTGATTGTCGTGCCCGATCGTCTCGTCAATCTGGTGGCATGAAGCGACTCGCGCTCCTCCTCGCGCTGGCGGCGACCGGCTGCGGGCTCCATCCGCTCTACGAAGGGGGGGCCTCGGGCCCGGTCGCAACCGCTCTGTCGCGGGTCGAGGTGGCGCCGATCTCGGGCAAGGCCGGCTATCTGATGTCGACCGCGCTGCGTGACCGGCTGCCGGAAAGCAAGGATGAGCCGGCGCTCTATCGACTCGAGGTCAGGCTCGACGATTCGATCACCGGGCTCGGTGTGAAGAGCGACGACACGGTCACGCGCGAGCGGCGGACACTGCGCGCGCGCTACCAATTGGTCAGCGCGGCCAGCGGCGAAGTGCTGCTCGATGCGACCGCGGGGTCGGATGCCGGTGTCGACGTGGTCAATTCGGAATATGCGACGATCGCGGCGGAAAATACCGCGCTGGAGAATCTGTCGCAGATCGTTGCCGACCAGATCGTTGCGCGGATCGCCGTCTATCAGCGTCGTGCCGCCGCTGCGGCCAAGTGAAAGCGTCCGAAAATCAACTGATTGCCTCGCTCGATTCGGCTGCGCCCACGATCCGGCTGTATCTGCTCCACGGGCCCGACGAAGCGGGGGCGGTGGATTATGCCGGGCGGCTCGGCCGCGCGCTGGGCGCCGATGCCGAAAAGGTCGCGATCGAGGGGCCGTCGCTGCGCGGCGATCCCGGCCGGATGGTCGACGAGGCGCGGTCGCTCGCCTTGTTCGGCGGCCGGCGCTGGATCCTGGTCGGCAACGCCGGCGACGAGGTGCTCGAGGCGGCGCAAATGCTGCTCGCCGAGCCGCAGGTCGAGCATCCGGTGGTGATGATCGGGCCGGGGCTGCGCACCACCTCCAAGCTCGTCCAGTTCGCGATCGCCCAACCCGCGGCGATGAGCTTCGCCTGTTACGTGCCCGATGGCGCCAATGCCGAGCGCATGGTGGTCGGAATCGCCCGCGAGCACGGCCTGCGCCCCAGCCAGAACGCGACGCGGCGGCTGATGGCGGCATCAGGCGGCGACCGCACCGTCATCGCGCGCGAGATCGAGAAGCTGGCGCTGTATCTCGACGCCGCGGCCGACCGCCCGCGCGAGCTCGACGACGACGCACTCGACGCGCTCGGTGCCGACCTCGGCGAGACGCAGATGTCCGACGTGGTCGACGCCGCGCTCGAAGGACGCGTCCACGACATCGCGCGCGAGCTCGCGCGATTCGGCGATTCGGGCGGCGCCGCGATCCCGCTGCTGCGCCAGATGGTCCGCAAATTGATGACGCTGGCGGCGATGCGCGCCGAGGTCGACGCGGGAAAGCAGCCCTCCGCGGTGGTCAAGGCGCGTCGCGTCCATTTCCGCGAGGAAGCGGGGACGATCCGCCAGGTCCAGAAGTGGAAATCGGCCGACATCGCCGCGGCGGTCGACCGCCTGCGACGCGCGGAGCGCCAGCTGATGGCGCCGGGCGGGGCAGGGGAATTGCTGTCCGACGTGGCGATCACCGAAACGACACGCGCTGCGGCGCGGATGCGGTAGATTTAGTTCACGCGACGGCGCGAAGGCGCAAAGAAGAGTTGATTGGATTCGCGCAGAGGCGCGGAGGGCGCAGAGGTGTTGTCACCCTGGGCAAAGGTAGAAATCCGACTGCGATGATTGAGGGGTAAGCCTCGCACAGCGAGGCTCTAAAAAATCTCTGCGCTCTCTGCGCTTCTGCGCGAACACTCTTCGCACCTTAGCGCCTTCGCGTGAAAATATCAGAGCGGTTCGCCGGTAAGGCGCTGGCAGACCATGTCGAGTTGATCGAGCGTCGAATAATGGACGGTCAGCGTCCCGCCCTTGGCGCCATAGGTGATCTTGACCCCCAGGCCGATGACGTCGGTCAGCTGGCGCTCGAGCGCGGCGATATCGGCGTCTCGCCCATGGCTGCCGCCACCCCCGCCGCCGCTGCGGCCACCCGGCATGCCATCGTCCTTCGCGGCCTTCGCTAAGCGCTCGGTCTCGCGCACCGACAAGCCCTTGGTGACCACCTCGGAAGCCAGTCGCTCGACATCGGGCGCCCCGATCAACGCGCGAGCATGGCCCATGTCGATCTTGCCATCGGTCAGCAGGGCCTGCACGACGTCAGGAAGGTCAAGCAATCTCAACAAGTTAGCTATATGGCTGCGCGACTTGTGGACCAGCCGGGCAAGCGCTTCCTGGGTGTGGCCGAATTCGCCGATCAGCCTTTTATAGGCATCGGCCTCTTCGATCGCGTTGAGGTCGCGGCGCTGGATATTCTCGAGCAGCGCGATCTCGAACGTGTCGGCATCGTCGAGCTCGCGGACGATGACCGGCACTTCATGCAGCCGCGCCCGCTGCGCCGCACGCCAGCGGCGTTCGCCGGCGACGATCTGGTAATTGCGGCCGTGCGGGCGCACCAGGATCGGCTGGAGCACGCCGCGCGTCGCAATCGACTGCGACAATTCCTCGAGCGCCGCCTCGTCGAACACGCGGCGCGGCTGGCCCGGCTGCGGGGTCAGCGCGCCAACCGGCAGCATGCGAATCCCCGCGGGCGTGTCGCTACCGCCGGCGGTCGGCACTGGCTCGGGCGCGATGTCGCCGAGGAGCGCGTTCAATCCGCGGCCGAGGCCGGGGCGGGGCTTGCGGGGAGCTTCGGTCATGCGGCGATCGCGGGAGCAGCAGGGGGCAGGCGACCGATCAATTCGCGCGCCAGGGCCATATAGGCCTCCGAGCCAGAACAGCGATAATCGTAGATGAGCGCCGGCACGCCATGGCTGGGCGCTTCGGACAAGCGGACGTTGCGCGGGATCACCGTGTCGAACACGACCTTGCCGAGTACCGCACGGACGTCGGCCGAGACCTGGTCGGTCAGCCGGTTGCGGCGATCGTACATGGTGAGCGCGACGCCGAGGATCGCGAGCCCCGGGTTGAAGCGCGAACGGATACGCTCGACGGTCGAGAGCAATTGGCTCAGCCCTTCCAGTGCGAAGAATTCGCATTGCAGCGGCACGAGCAGCGAATCGGCCGCGACCATCGCGTTGATCGTCAGCAGGCCGAGCGAGGGCGGGCAGTCGATCAGCACCACATCCCAGCGGTCGCTCGCCACCTCGAGCGCATGGTCGAGGCGGTGCGTGCGCTCCTCGTAATCGACCAGTTCGATTTCGGCCCCCGACAGGTCAACCGTCGCCGGGACGATGTCGAGCCGCGGCACCGCGGTCGCGATCACCGCGTCGACCACCGAGGCTTCGCCGATCAGTACGTCGTAGCTCGATTTCTTGCGGTCGGCGCGATGGATGCCGAGCCCGGTCGAGGCATTGCCCTGCGGATCGAGGTCGATGATCAGCACGCGCTTGTCGGTCGCCGCCAGCGCGGTGCCGAGATTGATCGCGGTGGTGGTCTTACCCACGCCGCCCTTCTGGTTGGCAACCGCAATGACGGTCATCGCGCCCGTACTCCGCGTGCGATCACAATGCTCGATTCAGGATCGGTGATACTCTGTTCCACGTGGAACAATCCATGCCATCTTTGCCTGGCGCGCGCCACCTCTTCGCGCGCCGATCGCCCCTTCGGTAGCAGCCAAAGTGTCTCATTGCTGGCGCATTGCACCGCCGACGCGATGAGCGGCGCGACTTGCGCGACCGCGCGGGCCGAAATGACCGCGAAGCGCTCGCGCACATTTTCGACCTTGCCGGTGATTACCTCGACACCGGGGAGGGAGAGGGTTACGGCCGCATCGCGCAGAAAGTCGGCGCGGAGACGGCGCGGTTCGACCAAGACGAATCGCCGCTCGGGCTGCGCCGCCGCCAGCGCCAGACCCGGGAATCCGGCGCCGGTGCCGATGTCGAGCCAATCACCGGTATCTGGGGCGAGCAGAGCAAGTTGAAGCGAATCGACGATGTGGCGCGACCAGATCGTCTCGAGGGTCGAACGTGCGATCAGATTCTGCTGGTCGCTCTCGACGGTGACGATCGCGGCAAGACGATCGAGCCGCTCGATCGTCTGGGCATCGAACCGTGCCGTCGCCCAGTCGCGTGCCTCTTCCTCCGTCATGCCGCCGGCCGCGTGGCGTGGAGCAGGATCGTAGTCAGCGCAGCCGGGGTGATCCCGCGGATCCGCCCGGCTGCTGCAAGCGTCGCCGGCCGTGCCGCGGTCAGGCGCTCGACCATCTCGTTCGACAGGCCCGGGATCGCGGCAAAGTCCATATCGGGCCGCAAGGTCACGCGCTCGCTCGCGCGGAGTTCGGACACTTCCGCTTCCTGGCGTTCGACATAGGGTGCATAGCGCGCGTCCTCGATCGCTTCCTCGACCACGGGCGTCGGCGCGGCCGCCAGGGCAGGGGCGACGTGCGCCAGGTCGACCCCCGGGAAGCGCAGCCACTCGCCCGCCGATCGTCGCGCGCCATCCTGGCCGATGAGCGCACCGCGAGCCGCGAGAGCGCTTGCCGTGATTGGCTCGGCGAGCTCGCGGTCGATCGCCGCGCGCTCGGTTTCGCGCGCGCGGACGTGACGCAGGCGCTCGCCTCCGAGCAGCGCGGCGGCTTCGGCCACCGCGCTCAACCGTGTCTCGGCATTGTCCGCGCGCAACCGCAGCCGGAATTCGGCGCGGGCGGTGAGCATGCGATAGGGCTCGGTCACGCCCTGCAGCACGAGGTCATCGATCATCACCCCGAGATAGGATTGCGCGCGATCGGGGACGAAATCGGCGATCCCGAGCGCGAGCGCCGCGGCATTGGCGCCAGCCACCAGCCCCTGCGCCGCGGCTTCCTCATAGCCGGTCGTACCGTTGATCTGGCCCGCGAAATACAGCCCGGGCACGGCATCCAGCGCCAACCGGTGATCGAGCGCGCGCGGGTCGATATGGTCGTATTCCACCGCATAGCCGAAGGCGGTGATCGCGGCGCGTTCGAGCCCGGGGATGGAGGCGATTAGTGCCTGCTGGACGTCGGTCGGCAACGAGGTCGAGATGCCGTTGGGATAGACCGTCGCGTCGTCAAGCCCCTCGGGCTCGAGGAAGATCTGGTGCCCGTCGCGGTCGCCGAAGCGATGCACCTTGTCCTCGATCGATGGGCAATAACGCGGTCCGGTTCCCTCGATATCGCCCGAAAACAGCGGCGAGCGGTCGAGCCCGGCGCGGATCACGTCGTGGCTCGCCTCGGTCGTCCGCGTCACCGCGCACCACAATTGGGGGAGGGGACGGCCCGGCGACACGGCGGACATCGTCCAGTGCTCGTCATCCGAGGGCTGCACCTCGGTCCGCGCCCAGTCGATCGTCCGACCATCGAGCCGGGGTGGCGTGCCCGTCTTGAGCCGCGCCATCGGCAACTCTAGCTCGCGGAGCTGCACCGCCATCGCTGTGGCCGCGCGCTCGCCCAGGCGACCGCCGGCTTCGCGCTCGTCGCCGCGAAACATCCGGGCGCCGAGGAAGGTGCCCGTTGCCAGCACCACTGCCGGTGCCGTCAGATGCGTACCGTCCGCCATCGCGACGCCGGCAATTCGGCCGCTGTCGATCAACAGGGACGTGGCTTCACCGGTAACGACGCGAACACGCTCGTGCGCTGCGAGCAGCCGTCGCACCGCCGCACCGAACCGGCGACGATCGGCCTGTACACGCGGTCCGCGCACCGCCGCGCCCTTCGAGCGGTTGAGCAGGCGGTAATGGATCGCCCCGGCATCGGCGGCGCGCGCGATGATCCCGTCGCACGCATCGACCTCGCGCACGAGGTGACCCTTGCCGAGCCCGCCGATGCTCGGATTGCACGACATCGTCCCGATATTGGCCGCATCAAACGTCACCAACGCCACCGACGCACCGCGCCGCGCGGCCGCCGCAGCCGCCTCGACGCCGGCATGGCCGCCGCCGATCACGATGACGTGGAAGGAGTTCATTGCCGCGCGATTAGCAGGTTGTTCCACGTGGAACACTCACTTTCCGATGCAGAACCTTGCGAACAGCGCATCGAGCATCGCTTCGATCCCGGTATCGCCGGTAATGCGGGCGAGGGCGATATTGGCCCGGCGCAACGCATCGGCGACCACCAATTCGTCCTGCACATCGATGTCGTGCAGCGCCTCCAATGCTTCCCGGCAATGCGTCCGCTGCCGCTGGTTGAGCGCCATCTCGCTCGCGCCGGGGATCAGCGACCTGGATCGGGCTACCAGCAACGCCCACAATTCCTCGATTCCGGCGCTAGTAGCTGCGGACACCGCCAATTCGGCGCCGGCGCCGCGCGATCGGCGTTCGGGCAAGTCTGCGCGCGCGTGGAGCCGGACCATCTTCGCATCGGGCGGCGCGGTATCTCCCAACCACAATACGATATCCGCGCCGGCAATCGCCTGGCTCGCGCGATCGATCCCGATCGCCTCGATCGCATCGTCGGTGGTGTCGCGCAGCCCGGCGGTATCGATGAGGACGAAGGGGATACCGTCGCGCGCGACCGGCACCTCGATGCGGTCGCGCGTCGTTCCGGCGATCGGCGAGACGATCGCTGCCTCGCGCCGGGCAAGCGCGTTGAGCAGGGTGGACTTGCCGCTATTGGGTGGCCCGGCGAGCACGACGCGGATGCCGTCGCGCAACCGGTCGACCGACGGCGCGGCGAGCACGGCGTCGATATCGGCCGCGATCGCCCGCCCTTCCGTGCGGATCGCATCGAGCAGCACGGGATCGACATCGGCCTCATCGGCGAAATCGAGCGACGCCTCGAGCCGCGCGGCCAGCCCCAGCAGATCCGCCCGCCACGTCGCGATCCGGCGCGACAGCGTGCCGTCCGCCATTGCCAGCGCAGAGCGGCGCTGCAACTCGGTCTCCGCCGACAGCAGATCGCCGAGCCCCTCGGCCTCGGCGAGGTCGATCCGTCCATTGGCCAGCGCCCGCCGCGTGAATTCGCCCGGCTCGGCGCGGCGCAGCCCAGCCTGCGCGGCAAGCGCCGCCTCGACCGCCGCAACCACCGCCCGCCCGCCATGGACATGGAATTCGACCAGATCCTCACCGGTCGCGGTATTGGGCGCCGGGAACACCAGAACCAGCGCGGTATCGAGATGCTCGCCAGCGGCATCGCGCAACGTCCGCAATCGTGCTTCACGTGGAACAGGCAGATCGCCCGCCAGCGCGCGCGCCGCGGCGAACGCCTGCGGGCCGCTGATCCGGATGACCGCGATCGCCGCCGGCGGCAGGCCGGACGAAGGAGCGAAGATGGTGCTCATCGACGGAATCTAGGGCGCCGCCCTCATTCGCCCTTGGCGCCTTCGAACATCTTTCGCCAGAATTGCATCCCGGCATCGCCCATCGGCATCCAGCTCTTCATCATCGTCTCGAGCAATTCGGGCTTGACGATATTGCCGTCCATCGCCCCCATCAGCGCCTGGACGTACTTTTCATGGATCGGCGTGAGGTCGGGCAGGCCGATCGCGCGGCGCGCCTCTTCGGGGGTGCAATCCACCTCGACGTTGATCTTCATCGCCAAAACTCCGCTTGAGCGCGGGGCCCGCGCTGCTACCGATTGAACCGCCTGTATGCGCGCGACCGCCCATCAATCGCAACCGCCCCAGTGGAGAGAGAGCCATGACCGCGACGATCACCATCGAGACGCTCGAAAAGGACGCCAGCTTCGACGCCTATGTCGCCGAGCCCGCGGGCGGCAACGCCGCCGCCACGATCATCGTGATCCAGGAGATTTTCGGGGTGAACGCCGGAATCCGCCGCAAGTGCGACCAGCTCGCCGAGGCAGGCTATCTCGCGATCGCGCCCGACCTGTTCTGGCGGCTCGAACCGGGCATCGAGCTCGATCCCGACATTCCCGACCAGTTCAAGGCGGCGCTCGACTGGATGGGCAAGTTCAACCAAGACCAGGGCATCCGCGACATCGAGGCGACGATCCACGCCGCGCGCGATCGCGTCGGCGGCGGCAAGGTCGGGGCGGTCGGCTATTGCCTCGGCGGCCGGCTCGCCTTCATGACCGCCGCGCGCACCGATATCGACGCGACGGTCGGCTATTACGCGGTCGGCGTCGACGGACTGCTGCGCGAGAAGCATGCGATCGCGCGCCCGCTGATGCTCCACATCGCCGGTGCCGACGGCTTCGTCAGCCCCGAGGTACAGCAGGCGATGCACGAGGGGCTCGACGACCACCCCAAAGTCACGCTGCACGACTATCCGGGGGTCGACCACGGTTTCGCCACCGAATTCGGCAAGCGCCGGATCGACGACGCGGCGCAGCAAGCGGACGCGCGGACGATGGCGTTCTTCGCCGAGAATCTCGTATAAATTCCCTATATATTAATTAGTTGCCGTAAATTGACGTCGACGCCCAGCGCTGGCAGCACACCGATGCGTTGGTCGGTCAGCCCGTCATAAATCATCGAGCAGGCAACCCACAGGATCACCACCAGCCCGACATAGGCGATCCAGCGGTAGCGATCGATCACGCGCGCGATGTAATTGGCGGCGAGCCCCATCAAGGCGACCGAGAAGGCCAGGCCGAAGATCAGGATCGCGGGGTGGTCGCGCGCGGCGCCGGCGACCCCGAGCACGTTGTCGAGGCTCATGCTGACATCGGCCAGCGCGACGGCGAACACCGCGCCGCCGAACGTCTTGGCCGACGTGCCGCTCTTGTCCTCGTGATCGGCACGATGCCGGAGCTCGCGCCACAATTTCCACGCCACCCACAGGAGGAGCAAGCCTCCTGCGGCCAGAATGCCAATGAAATTAAGGAGATATGTCGCCACGAGCGCGAACGCGACGCGCAGGACGAGCGCCGCCACGGTGCCGACCAGAATCACCTTGCGTTGCTCATCGCGGGGCAGGCCGGCGGCGAGCGCCCCGACCACCATGGCGTTATCGCCCGCCAGCGCGACGTCGATCACCACCACTTCGCCCAGCACGGCGAGCGATTGGGGGGAAAAGAAAGCGGCGATGTCCATGGGCGGAGTCTACAAGCCTCCCGGACTAGGGCTAGTTCCGCTGGAGCGTAGAGATGGAGACTGGATCTACCTGCGTCTCTCCTCCGTTCGTGCTGAGCCAGTCGAAGCACGGTGGCTCGGTTTCGCAAGCAACAAAGGTGCCTTCGACAGTGATCAGGTGAAACGTCCCCGGACGTTTCAGCCGAGCCTGGGAGGCTCGGCGACCTGATCACCAGGGCGAACGGTTGGGGAAAGGGGGCGATTCCTGGTCGCCCGAACCCTCAAATCCAGCCGAACAGCCGTCCCAGCCCGATCGACGGGTCGACGATCCCTTCGTGGATCATCGATCCGGCGACATAGAGGACCACGGCCAACCCGATATAGGCGATCCAATGATAGCGCTCGATCAGCCGCGCGATGTAATTGGCCGCGATCGCCATCAGCGTCACTGACAGCGCCAATCCGAACAGCAGCACGGTCGGATGATCGCGCGCCGCGCCCGCCACTGCGAGGACGTTGTCGAGGCTCATCGACAGATCGGCCAGCGCGACCTGGAACGCCGCCTTGGCGAAGCTCTTCGGCGCTCGAGCCGGTGTCGTCGGATCCGCCGCGGCGGCTGCACCATGACGCCGTGCGTGCTGGAGCTCACGGAACAGCTTCCAGGCCACCCACAGCAGCAGTACGCCGCCCGCGAACAGCAACCCGACGACGTGAAGCAATTTGGTCGCGACGAAGGCAAACAGCACCAAGCAGGCGAGTGCCACACCGACACCGATCGACAGGACACGCTTGCGGTCCTTCTCGGGCAGTCCCGCGGCGAGCGTGCCGAGTACCACGACATTGTCGCCCGCCAGCATCAGGTCGATCATGATCACCTGGCCGAGCGCGGCGAGCCCCGCGGCGGTGAAGACGTCGGAAATGTCGATGATCGGCATCGGCCGGGGTTAGCAGCGACAGGGGAGGGTGCAAATGAAAACGGCGCGGGGTTGGTCGCCGTTCCGGTGACGGAGCAGCCTCCGGTGCTCCTGCGAAAGCAGGAGCGTTGGGTGAGAGCCGCAAGGTAACGGCGCGAAGTGAATTCGCGCCGTCGGTCGGGGTCTGTCGGCCCGCCGGCCGACCGTTCGCGAGTCCTGGATTAGCGAACGCTAATCCAGGCCGCTCACTGGTTCATACTGTCGAAGAAATCCTCGTTGGTCTTCGAATCCTTCATCTTGTCGAGCAGGAACTCCATCGCGTCGGTGGTGCCCATCTGCATGAGGATGCGGCGCAGCACCCACATCTTCGACAGCTTGCTCTTCTCGACCAGCAGCTCTTCCTTGCGGGTGCCCGACTTGCCGACGTCCATCGCCGGGAAGATGCGCTTGTCGGCGACCTTGCGATCGAGGACGATTTCCGAGTTGCCGGTGCCCTTGAACTCTTCGAAGATGACTTCGTCCATGCGGCTGCCGGTATCGATCAGCGCGGTGGCGATGATCGACAGCGAGCCGCCTTCCTCGATGTTGCGCGCGGCGCCGAAGAAGCGCTTCGGGCGCTGCAGCGCGTTGGCGTCGACGCCGCCGGTCAACACCTTGCCCGACGACGGCACGACGGTGTTGTAGGCGCGGCCGAGACGGGTGATCGAGTCGAGCAGGATCACGACATCCTTCTTGTGCTCGACCAGGCGCTTGGCCTTTTCGATCACCATTTCGGCGACCTGGACGTGGCGCTGCGCGGGTTCGTCGAAGGTCGAACTGACGACCTCGCCCTTCACGCTGCGCTGCATGTCGGTGACTTCCTCGGGGCGCTCGTCGATCAGCAGCACGATCAGGAAGACTTCGGGATGGTTGTCGGTGATCGCCTTGGCGATGTTCTGCAGCATCACCGTCTTGCCGACGCGCGGCGGGGCGACGATCAGCGTACGCTGGCCCTTGCCCTGGGGGCTGACGATATCGATGACGCGCGCCGACTTGTCCTTGATCGTCGGGTCGATCGCATCGAGCGTCAGCTTCTGCTCGGGATAAAGCGGCGTCAGATTGTCGAAATTGACGCGATGGCGAACCGCGTCGGGATCGTCGAAATTGACGCTGGTGAGCCGCGTCAGGGCGAAATAGCGCTCACCGTCCTTGGGGGCGCGGATCTCGCCTTCGACCGTGTCGCCGGTGCGCAGGCCGAACTTACGGACCTGGTTGGGCGAGATGTAGATGTCGTCGGGGCCGGCGAGGTAATTCGCCTCGGGGCTGCGCAGGAAACCGAAACCGTCGGGCAGCACTTCGATCGTGCCGAGGCCCATGATCTGGTCGCCATTCTCGGCCTGCTCCTTGAGGATCGCGAACAGCAGATCCTGCTTGCGCAAGGTCGAGGCGCTCTCGACGCCCAGCTCTTCGGCCATCGCGACGAGCTCGGCGGGGGGTTTCTTCTTGAGGTCTTTAAGATGCATTTCGGGTGTATTCCGGGTGACTTGGGGGGATTTTTCGAGCTTCTGTCGGCGAGGACCGCGACGATGCTGGAGGAAGGGGAGAGCGAGCGTCCCGAAGGGCACCGCTCGTCCCCACGACTTATGGAGCCGATTCCCTCAAGTCAAGGCGCTCAGAAGGGTTTCACGACCACCAGAATGACGATCAGCGCGACGAACAGCGCTGGCAACTCGTTGACCATGCGCAGCTGCTTCGACGTCAGCGTCGCCTTTCCGGCCGCGAGCTTCTTCGCATAGGCGATCATCCAGCCGTGATAGCCGCTCATCACGATCACCAGCAGCAGCTTGGCGTGGAGCCAGCCCTCGCTCCAATGCTGGCCGACCGTGGCGATGGTCAGGCCGAAGATCCACACCAGGATCATCGACGGGGTCATGATGATCCTGCGCAGCTTGGTCTCGCGCTCGACCCATTTGTCGGCCTCGGGCGTTCCCAAGGCTTCCTGATGATGGACGAGGTAGCGCGGCAGCATGAACAGCCCGGCCATCCAGAAGATCACGAAGATGACGTGCGCCGCCTTGAGCCACAGATAGATCGAGGCGAGGAAGTCCATCATCCGTTCCTTACGAAATCGAGGAGCTGTTCGACATGCGCGATCGGCGCGTCGGGCAGGATGCCGTGACCGAGGTTGAAGATATGCGGGCGATCGGCGAACGCCGCAAGGATACGCCTGGCCGCCGATGTCATGGCGTCACCGCCGGTGATCAGCGCCAGCGGATCAAGATTACCCTGGACCGGCAGCCCCTCGGGCAGCACCGAACTCGCCCAGACGGGATCGACCGTCTCGTCGAGCCCGACCGCATCGACCCCGGTCTCGCGCGCATAAGCGGCGAGCTTGGCGCCGGCGCCCTTGGGGAAACCGATCACCGGCGTGTCGGGATGGCGTTCGGCGAGCGCCGCGGCGATACGCGCGGTGGGCGCGATCACCCAGTGTTCGAACTCGGCCGGCGCCAGGCTGCCCGCCCAGCTGTCGAACAATTGCACCGCCTCGGCGCCTGCGTCCATCTGCTTCGACAGATAGTCGATCGTCATCGCCTCGATCGCATCGATGATCGCCTGGAACGCTTGGGGATCGCGATAGGCCAACCGCCGCGTCTCGCCCTGATCGCGGCTGCCGCGTCCGTCGACCATATAAGTAGCGACCGTCCACGGGCTGCCGGCGAACCCCAGCATGGTGGTTTCGGCGGGCAATTGCGCGACGACGCGCCGCACCGTCTCATAGATCGGTTCGAGCCGCTCAGGCGCCGCCTGGAGCTCGCTGAGCGCAGTGTCGACCAGTCTGGGAGCCAGGCGGGGTCCTTCGCCCTGTTCGAACCACAGACGCTGTCCCAGCGCCCAGGGGACCATCAATATGTCGGAGAACAGGATCGCGCCATCCATGCCGAAGCGGCGGACCGGCTGCAGCGTGATCTCGCACGCCGCCTCGCTGTCGGTCGCGAGATCGACGAAGCCGCTCTTCTGCGCGCGCAGCTCGCGATATTCGGGCAGATAGCGTCCCGCCTGGCGCATCAGCCAGACCGGTGGAACATCCCGGCGCTTGCCGAGCAACGTCGCGAGTAGGGGTTTTTCCGGAATCGTGGTCGTCCCAAGAGTCATAGAGATAGAGAGATAAGAAGGTTGTTGTAGTTGTTGGCGCGTGGATGCCGGGGCTTATGCGTTCATCCCGCAAATGCCAACAGCTTGACCGGGGAAGCCCCTCGGAATCGCGCCGAGTCCCGCTGGCCCATCCCCATTATCCACAGCCTGTGCGGGGAAATGCTGCCTGTCGATGACGTTGTGGATGAGTGATCCGTTTTTCCACCGCCGGGCATCGCTTGGCCGCGGGAGTGAGTTGCGCTAGCGGTTTTACCGATGTTGCCCACAGGCTTTTCGGTGCGCCGGTAAATGCGGCTCCATTTGCACCTCCTTTCCGATTCCACCGGCGAGACGCTGGAGAACATCGCGAAGGCCGCGCTCGCCCAATATGACGACGTCGAGACGATCCGTCATTTTTGGCCGATGGTCAGGAGCGAAGCGCATCTCGAGCGCATCCTGCAGGAGATCGCGCACAATCCCGGCCTGGTGCTGTTCACGCTCGTCTCGGGTGAGATGCGCCGCGCGCTCGAGACGCGGTGCCGCGCGCTGGGCCTGCCCGCAGTGGCGCCGCTCGATCCGGTCAACGATGCCCTGTCCAACCTGCTCGGCCAGCAGGCCAAGGCGCGGCCGGGGCGCCAGCATGTGCTCGACGCCGCCTATTTCGCGCGCGTCGATGCGATCCAGTTCACCATCGCGCATGACGACGGCATCGGCTGGGAGAATTGGGAAGAGGCCGATATCGTCCTCGCCGGCGTGTCGCGCACCTCGAAGACGCCGACCTCGATCTATCTCGCCAATCGCGGTTACAAGACCGCCAACATCCCGATCGTCCCCGAAAGCCCGCCGCCGGCCAAGCTGTTCGCGCTCGAACATCCGATCGTCGTCGGGCTGACCACCAGTGCCGACCGGCTGATCCAGGTCCGCCGCAACCGCCTGCTGTCGCTCAACCAGTCGCCCGAAACCGCCTATGTCGACCAGGAAGCGGTGACGCGCGAAGTGGCGTTCGCGCGGCGCATGTTCGCCGACAATGGCTGGCCGGTGATCGACGTCACGCGGCGCTCGATCGAGGAAACCGCTGCGGCGATCGTCGCGCTGATCAACGACCAGGCGGGCGACGAATGAGCGGTCTGATCCTCGCATCGCAAAGCGCGTCGCGCCGGGCGATGCTCGATGCCGCCGGCGTCACATACAACGCGGTGCCAGCGCGGGTGGACGAAGATGGCGTCAAGACGGCAATGGCGGGCCAGCCGGCACGCGACATCGCCGACGCGCTGGCCGAACTGAAGGCGCTGAAAGTGTCGCAGGCGCATCCGTCGGCGCTGGTGCTGGGCAGCGATTCGATCGTCGCGCTCGCCGATGGCACGCTGCTCGACAAGCCGGTCAGCCGCGAGGACGCCGCCGACCATCTCCGCGCGATGTCGAATGGCGAGCATGCCTTGTGGAGTGCTGCGGTGATCGCCGAACAGGGCCGCCCGGTCTGGCGCCATGTCGAGCGCGCGCGGCTGGTCGTCCGGCCGCTGTCGGAGACCTTCATCCAGGCCTATCTCGACCTCGAATGGCCGGCGATCGCGGGGTGCGTCGGCTGCTTCCGGATCGAAGGTCCCGGGGTGCAGTTGTTCGGCCGGATCGAGGGTAGCCATTTCACCGTGCTCGGCATGCCGCTGCTCCCGGTGCTCGATTATCTGCGCACGCGGGGGGAAATGGCGTCATGAACCGATATGCCGAAGTGATCGGCGATCCGATCGGCCATTCCAAATCGCCGATGATCCACGGCTTCTGGCTGAAGGCGCTCGGGCTCGCGGGCGAGTATCGTGCGACGCACGTCACACCCGAGGGGTTGGGCGACTATTTCGCTACGCGCGCGACCGACCCCGACTGGCTCGGCTGCAACATCACGATCCCGCACAAGGAAACCGCGCTCGGCTTCGTCGAGGATCGCGGTGGGGTGAGGGACTCGATCGGCGCGATCAATCTCGCGTTCCGGTCGGACGGCGCACTGATCGGGACCAACACCGACGCCGCCGGCTTCTACGCGCCGATCTCGGGGCTGGATCTTGCCGGCCAGCCGGTGGCGGTGGTCGGCGCGGGCGGGGCCGCGCGGGCGATCCTGTTCGCGCTGTCGCGGGTCGGGGTCGGGCCGGTGACGTTGCTCAACCGCAATCCGCTGAAGGGCGCCGCCCTGCTCGCGAGCTTCGGGTTGAAGGGAGAGGCGCTCAAGCTCGACGCGCCGCTGCCGCCCGCCGCGCTGCTGGTCAACGCGACCTCGCTCGGCATGGTCGGGCAGCCGCCGCTCGACCTCGATCTGTCGTCCTTGCCCGACGACGCGTTGGTCTACGACGTGGTCTACGCGCCGCTGGAGACCGGGCTGTTGAAGGCGGCGCGCGCACGCGATCTCGATACGGTCGACGGACTCGAGATGCTGATCGGCCAGGCCGCGATCGCCTTCGAATTGCTGTTCGCCGCCGCGCCGCCGCGCGACCGTGACGACGAACTCAGGGCCCTGCTGACGGCATGAAGACGATCGGTCTCACCGGATCGATCGGGATGGGCAAATCGACCGTCGCCCAGATGTTCGCCGACGAAGGGATCGCGGTGTTCGATGCCGATGCGACGGTGCGCCGGCTACAAGGGCCGGGCGGGCGCCTGGTGCCGGCGATCGAAGCCGCCTTTCCGGGCACGACGGGCGCCGATGGCGTCGATCGCGCCGAGCTCGGGGCGCGCGTGTTCAGCGACGACGATGCGATCGCGCGGCTCGAGGGCATCGTCCACCCCGCGGTCGGCGAGGAGCGCGCCGCGTTCCTGGCACGACATGCCGACGATTCGATGGTCGTGTTCGACATTCCGCTGCTGTTCGAGACCGGCGGCGACCGCAAGGTCGATGTGGTCGTGGTGGTCTCGGCCGATGAAGCAACCCAGATGGCGCGCGTACTCGCACGGCCCGGTATGACTCGCGACCGCCTCGCCGATATTCTTGCCCGTCAGACCCCCGATGCCGAAAAGCGGGCGCGGGCGGATCACGTCATTCCGACCGATGGCCCGATGGATCAAACTCGCGCCGCCGTGCGTAGGGTGATAGCTTGCGTCCGCGTCAGCCAAGACCGATAACAGGAACAGATGCGCGAAATCGTCTTCGACACCGAAACCACCGGCCTCTCCTTCAGCGGGGGCGACCGTCTGGTCGAGATCGGCTGCCTGGAGATGATCAATCGGGTCGAGACCGGGCGGACTTTCCACCTATATTTCAATCCCGAACGGCCGATGCCGGTCGAGGCGTTCCGTATCCACGGCCTGTCCGACTCGTTCCTGTCCGACAAGCCGCGGTTCCACGAAAAGGTCGACGACCTGCTCGAGTTCCTCGGCGACTCGACATTGGTCGCACACAACGCCAGCTTCGACTTCGGCTTTCTCAACGGCGAACTCGGCAAGCTCGGTCGCGAGATCATCTCGCTCGATCGCATGATCGATACCGTCGCGATGGCGCGGCAGCGTCATCCCGGCGCCAAGCATTCGCTCGACGCCTTGTGTACGCGCTACGGCATCGACCGCAGCCACCGCGTGCTCCATGGCGCGCTGCTCGACGCGCAATTGCTCGCCCAGGTCTATGTCGAGCTGACCGGCGGGCGCCAGATCGGGCTGACCCTGGTCAGCGAGGTCGAGGAAGCGGTCGAGATCGCCATGGTCGAGGCCGATCCGCGCGCCGCGCAGCCGCGACCGATGCGCGTGTTCGAACCCAGCGCCGCCGAGCTCGACCGGCATGCCGGATTCGTCGCCACTTTGAAGAACCCGCTTTGGGGGGCCGAAGCGTCCGGTTGACGCTTGCCGCGAAGGACAAGGTGAACGCGCCGCCTTCGCCCAGAATGGAGAAGAGAAAATGGATATCCGTGTCTCGGGACATCAGGTCGAAACGGGCGAAGCGCTGAAGGGCCATGTCCAGGATCGCCTCCAGGGTATTGCGGACAAATATTTCTCGCGCGCCATTTCTGCCCAGGTGACCTTTGGAAAGGGTCCGCACGACAACCGGTTCAAATGCGACGTGGTGGCGCACGTGATGCAGGGACTCGTCCTCAAGGCGAGCAACGACGGCACCGATGCGCATGGCGCGTTCGACGGGTCGGCCGAAAAGATCGAGAAACAACTGCGGCGCTACATGCGCCGGCTCAAGGACCGCAAGGCGGGCGCCGGCGCGCTCAACGGCGCGGCGGAAACCGATGCCGGCGGCAATGCCGGCTATACCCTGTTCCAGGAGCCGTCGGACGACGAAGAGCCGGGCGATGCCCCGCTGATCATCGCCGAGACGCGCGTCGACGTGCCCGACGCGACGGTGTCGGACGCGGTGATGATGCTCGACCTTCGCAACACCCAGGCGCTGATGTTCAAGAACAGCGGGACCGGCGCCTACAACATGGTCTATCGCCGCGGCGACGGCACGATCGGCTGGGTCGAGCCGCAGCGCGCCAACTGAGCGGACGAAAGAGAGCGGGACATGATCGACCTGTCGGACCTGGTCCGGCCCGAGGCGGTTGCCGAGGGGCTGGCGGTAGCGAGCAAGAAGGCGCTGTTCCAGCAGCTGGGCGGGCTCGCCGCGGCGGCTTATGGAATCGACGCCAAGGTCGCGGCCGAGGGACTCGCCAAGCGCGAGAAGCTCGGCTCGACCGGGTTCGGCGGAGGGATCGCCATCCCCCACGCGCGGATCGAGGGAGTCGACGCGATCCATGGGCTGTTCGTCGAGCTCGCGCGCCCGCTCGATTTCGCCGCGGTCGACGATCTGCCGGTCGATCTGGTGTTCGCGCTCTTTTCCCCACCCGACGCCGGCGCCGCGCATTTGAAGGCGCTGGCGCGGGTGTCGCGGCTGCTGCGCGACCAGGCGTTCGTCGCCAAATTGCGCGGCGCGGGGTCGAAGGACGCGCTCTATTTCCTGCTGACCCAGGACGAGGCGCGGGATGCCGCCTGACTCGGCGGGGCGCGATTCGGGTGCCGTGGCGCATTTCCGCGCGCTCGAAGCGCTCTATGCGGCGGCCCCGATCAACCGGTTGTTCAAGTCGCGGCTCGAGATCGTCGAAAGCGGCGTGTCACGGATCCATTTCGAGATCGGTGAGCAGCACTACCATGCCGGGGGCGCCGCGCACGGCACGAGCTATTTCAAGATGCTGGACGATGCTGCTTTCTACGCCTGCAACAGCCTGGTCACCGACCGTTTCCTGCTGACCACCGCGTTCAATCTGCTGTTCACCCGACCGCTCAAGGCCGGCCCGGTGATCGCCGAGGGCAAATGGGTCAGCGGCCAGCGCCGCGTGTTCGTCGGCGAGGCGCGGTTGATCGACGATCATGGCGAGGAGGCGGCGCGCGGTACCGGCACCTTCATGCGCTCGTCGATAGCGCTGGCGGGCCTGCCCGGCTACCGACCCGAGTGAGCGCGCGGCTGGCGAGTGGCGCGCTGGTGAATGCACTTGTCCGGCGAGCGAGCCAGGCGGGGGGCTTCGCGACGGTATTGGCCAGGGGCGACGCGACCGCCGGCGCGATCCTGATCCTGGCACAGGAACGCGGCGACCATCCGCGGCTGATCGAACGCGGTATCGGACCGAGCGGCGGGGTCGAGCTGATCGCGGTGGGGCCGACCGACGATACTCAAAAGGTCACCGACTATTGGGTGAAACGCCGCCGTAACGATCCCGATTTGTGGGTAATCGAACTGGATATCGCTGAGGCAGAACGGTTCGCCGCTGAAACGATGTTCGGCGGTTGACTTGCTGCGGCGCACAATTCAAGGGATTATTCACCAATATCCGCGTTGTGCCGCGAAGGGGTGCGATCCCAAACGGTTACGCAGTCGGGTGGTGGTCCGGGCGATCCAGATAGACAGCGATCGCATCCGCGCCCCAACCGCACTTTAGCAAGTCTAAATGCTGTTATCCTCTCGCGCCGCGAGCCTCGCGGCGACGTTCCTTGCACTTACCACGCTCGCGGGCCTTACGGTCTCGAGCAAGGCGCTCGGTGCGGATCGCAATGCTTCGCTGATCCCGGCCATCGCCACCTCGGGCACCGCCATCAACCCGCCAGCCGTCAAGCCGGTTCCCTCGATTGCGCCGACCGTCGATGATTCGACCGCCGCTGACGAGGTGCGCACCACCGCGCCGGTCGATACGCCGGGTCTGCAATATGCCAGCCTCGCCGCGGCGGTGGCGGACCAGGATACGCCCGGCGACGTCGATTCCGAGCTGTCGTGCCTTGCCGGCGCGGTCTATTTCGAGTCGAAGGGCGAGCCGCTTTCGGGCCAGCTCGCGGTCGCCAACGTCATCATCAACCGCACGGCTTCGGGCCGCTTCCCGAGCACGATCTGCGGCGTGGTCAAGCAGCCGGGTCAGTTCTCGTTCCTGCGCGGCGGAGAAATTCCCGAAATCCGCTCGGCTGCGCAATACCGCACCGCGATGGCGATCGCGCAGATCGCGATCGACAAGGAATGGGACAACCCCACGCCGGGCGCGCTCTATTTCCATGCGCGCCGCGTGTCGCCGAGTTGGGCGCGGCCGCGCGTCGCGACGATCGGCAACCACATTTTCTTCCGCTGACTCTGGTTCAGCATAGCTGAACCGGTTGCGGCACCAGCCCGCTCCCCCACCCCGCCTCCCATAGAATACGCTGTTGGGAGGCCGGGTGGGGAGCGGGCTGGTACCGCTCGTTCGGCGTGAGCCGAACCAAAAACGCATCTTTCCGATGTTCTCCTGATGTTCTAAAGCAGGGGAATGCTCGAAGCGTCTCCCCGTTGTCCGCCCGCCGGATCGGAGGCGCTGTGCGCGGCCGATGTCGCGCGCGGCGTCATCCGCATGCTCGCGCGTCACGATCTCGCCGCGATGACCGAAGTGCCGCTCGACGGCGGCCGTCGCGCCGACATCATGGCGATCGATGCGCGCGGACAGATCGTCATCGTCGAGATCAAGGTGTCGCGCGCCGACCTGCTCGGCGACGGCAAATGGTTCGACTATCTCGACCATTGCGACCGCTTCTTCTGGGCGGTGCCCGACGGCTTCGACCACGGTCCGCTCCATGGCGAGGCGTTCCTGCCTGGGCGCTCGGGCGTGATCATCGCCGACCGCTACGACGCCGCGATTCTGCGCGAAGCCGCGACGCACCCGCTGAGCGCGCCGGGGCGCAAGCGCTGCACGCTCGCCTTCGCGCGACGCGCGGCGCGCCGGGCGAGCGGGTTGGCCGATCCCGAGCTTGGGTTCTTGCTGCAGGCCGAGTGAATTTTTGATTCACGCAAAGGCGCGAAGGCGCGAAGAGTTTTTTCGCGCAGAGGCGCAGAGAGCGCAGAGATTTTTAGAGAGCCTCGCTGTGCGAGGCTCACCATCCAATCGTTGCATGTGAATCTAACCGGTCGCCCAGAGTGGAAACACCTCTGCGCCCTCCGCGCCTCTGCGCGAAATCAATCTACTTTTCTTCGCGCCTTCGCGCCTTTGCGTGAATCAAAAAAATCAGTGCCGGAAGTGGCGCATCCCGGTGAACACCATCGCCAGCCCCGCCGCGTCCGCCGCCGCGATGACCTCGTCGTCGCGGATCGAGCCGCCCGGCTGGATTACCGCGGTGGCGCCGGCCTCGACCGCCGCGAGCAGGCCGTCGGCGAATGGGAAGAACGCGTCCGAGGCCACCGCCGAGCCGATCGTGCGCGGCGTCGCCCAGCCCGCCTTGTCGGCGGCGTCCTTGGCCTTCCATGCCGCGATGCGCGCGGACTCCAGGCGATTCATCTGCCCGGCGCCGACACCCGCCGTCGCACCGTCCTTGGCATAGACGATCGCGTTCGACTTGACGTGCTTGGCAACGGTCCAGGCGAACAGGCAATCGGCGAGCTCTTGTGGGGTCGGCGGGCGCTTGGTCACGGTCTTGAGGTCGGCGGCAGTGACGCGGCCATTGTCGCGGCCCTGCACCAGCCAGCCGCCGGTGATCGCCTTGACGTCGAACCCGCCGCGCGCCGCATCGGGCAGCTCGCCGGTCAGCAAAAGTCGCAGGTTCTTCTTCGCCGCGAACAGGGCGAGCGCTTCCTCGTCGGCATCGGGCGCCACCACCACTTCGGTGAAGATCCCGGTGATCTGGCGCGCGGTCGCGGCGTCGAGCGGCCGGTTGACCGCGATGATCCCGCCGAACGCCGAGACGGTGTCGCAGGCGAATGCCTCGGCATACGCGGTTTCTAGGCTCGCCGCGGTCGCGACGCCGCACGGATTGGCGTGCTTGACGATGACGCAGGTCGGCGCGGCATCGCGGAATTCGGCGACCAGCTGGAGCGCGGCGTCGGCGTCGTTGAAATTGTTGTAGCTGAGCTCCTTGCCCTGCACCTGGCGCGCCTGGCCGATGCCGCGAGCGGCGGGGCCGGCGTGGCGGTAGAACGCCGCCTGCTGGTGCGGATTCTCGCCGTAGCGCAGGACGGTCGGCTGGTTGAGGACGAGCGGCAGCGTGCCGGGGAACATCTGCCCCTGGTCGGCGAACCCGAACCAGCTGGCGATCATCGAGTCATAGGTCGCGGTCGCGGCGAACGCCTTGGCGGCGAGCTTACGGCGCTCGTCGAGCGTGGTTTCACCCTTGTCGAGCAGGGTATAATCGGCGGGATCGGTGACGATCGCGACATAGGCGTGGTTCTTGGCCGCCGAGCGCACCATCGACGGGCCGCCGATGTCGATATTCTCGATGATCTCGTCGCGACCGGCGCCCTTCGCGACGGTCTGTGCGAAGGGATAGAGGTTGACCACGACCAGGTCGATCGCGCCGATCGCATGGTCTGCCATCGCCTTGGCATGCTCGGGGTCGTCGCGCACCGCGAGCAGGCCGCCATGGACCATCGGGTGGAGCGTCTTGACCCGCCCGTCCATCATCTCGGGGAAACCGGTCAGGTCGGACACGTCGCGGACGCTCAGCCCGGCATCGCGCAGCGCCTTGGCGGTGCCGCCGGTCGACACGAGTTCGACGCCCTTCGCCGCCAGCCCGGTCGCCAGCTCGACGATCCCGGTCTTGTCCGAAACGGACAGCAGCGCCCGCCGGATGGGGACGATGTCGGTGGTCATGGCGATTTCCTGTGCTTGGGGTGAGGGTGCAGACCCGCCACTAGCGAGGTCGAGATGGAGACGAAAATGGCTACTGGGAGAGAGGGCGCGCAGCCAGATAGCGGTGTCTATCTGGCAAGCGTCCGACCGCTCCAGTGGCCATTTTCGTCCCACCGCTTCGCGGCAGCCATGTCCGGGCGCTGTGGTTCGTCGAAGCACTCGAACGGGGGAAAACCCCCGTTCTTCGCACTCCTCCTCCCACAGCATCCCGGACATGGCTGTCTCGATCCTCGCTAGTGGCGGGTCTGCACCCTAAGTTGCGGCCCCCATCGCCGATCAGGTCGCGCGCTTCAAGGCCCAGCTGATATTCTCGCCCCCCGCGGCCGCCTCGCCGCCCACCACCAGCTGCTGGGTGGAGACCGGGCGCCCGTCGGGATCGATCCACAGGCTCTCTTCGATCGTCAGCCCCCCGCCACGGCAGCGGAACTGCCACAGCTTGCCCGACGGCAGGCGGAGGAGTGCCGCCATACCGTCGGCGGTGGGCGCCGCCTCGACCCCGGCGCCGAGGTGGAAGCGGATCGCGAACGGGATCGTGCCGACCTTGCGCTTGCGCCCGGCGGGCAGCAGCATGTCGTCGCCGCGCAATTCGCGACCGTCGCCCGCCAGCACCAATTGGCGGCGATGGAGGAAGCCGTAGCGCCGGGCATAACCGTCGTGGCTCGCCTCGAGCCGGCTCGCCCCGCTCGATTCCTGCCGTGCCAGCTCGACCTCGGCGACGCCCTTGCCCAGCGTGCCGTCGGCATGGAGCGCGGTCGAGTTGCTGTCGCCGACCACCAAGGTGGAATGTGCCGCAGTGGTGCGCAGCCCTTCGGCCAGCGTCGCGGGAATCTGGACGATCGCCGCGCGCGCGCCGCCGCAATTGACCACCAGCCGCTCGGCGCCGTCGGACATCTCGAATGCGAGCGTCGAGGCGCAGCTGCCTTCGGCCAGCCGGGACACCGGCGGCGGCGCGGCATCGACGATCACCACCGCGTCGCCCTGTGCGAGCCGCTGATAGCCCCAGTCGCGCGACTGGCGCAGCGGGCGGGCACGCACGCCGGTCGCGGTCACGATCTCGTCGATCCGCTCGGCCCGGACCGGACCGCCGCCTTGCCAGCTCGACAGGCCATGATCGCCGTGACACACGCCTTGCAGCGCCGGGACCATCCGGCCGAGTGCCGCCGACAGCGACGCCGGGGGCGCCAGCCGCCGCGCGGTATAGGCCTCGCGCAGCATCGTCAGCAGCATGATGATGTCGACCTGCGCCAGCGGCGCGCGGGCGATCACGCCGCCATCCTCGTACACCGCGCCTTCGATCGCTTTTTCGAGGCCGTCCTCGCCGATCTGGCGGCGTGGATCGCCGCCGGGGATCAGCAGCCCGGCGCAGATCACCCCGCACCAGGCGGCGATCCGCGCGACGCCGGCGGGTGCCTTGTCGGCACTGCGATCGAGGTGGCGCGCGCCGCGGGCCAGGGTGTTGAGCACCTTGCTGCGATAGACCAAGTCCGATGACGACAGGATCAGCGGCGCATGCGCGGTCCAGTGGAGGATGCGGCGGCCCCACAATTCCGGCGTCCAGGCGGGTTCGCCGACCTTGTCGGCATGGACGTCGAGCCACAGCCGCATGATCGTCTCGGCGACCGGCACGCCCACCGCGCGCGTCGCCACGGTCGACAGGTCGCGCAGCCAGGCGAAGCTGTGGATATGGTCCGACAGCGGCTTCGACCAGCCGGGCTTGGCGAAATCGAGCTCGGCGATCGCGATGCTTTCCCCGCGCATCGCGATGCGGCCGTCGAGCAGCGCATTGCCGCGCCGCGCGTCGCCGACGAACGGATCTTCGGGCACCGCGACCAGCTTCAGCGGATGACGGCCGCGCAGGCGAAAGGCGTGGAGCGGGGTACGCCAGGCGAGCTTGCGGAAGCGTTCGGCGACACGATCGGCGAGCGACAGCCCGGTGCTGCTCCCGATGCGGATCAGCCGCTTGCCTTCGTCGATGCCGTCGGGCGCGCGCTCCTCGGTCACCCGCCCCTCAACGCAGCGATATTGGCGGCATAGGCCTCGGGGCCGCCGCGGAAGGTGGCGGTGCCGGCGACCAGCGCATCGGCGCCGGCGGCGATCACCTGGGGCGCGGTCTCGCGGTCGATGCCGCCATCGACCTCGAGATCGACGGAGAGGCCCTGCTTGTCGATCATCTTGCGGATCGACTCGATCTTTCGCAGCGCCGAGGGAATGAAGCTCTGCCCGCCGAACCCCGGGTTGACGCTCATCACCAGCACCAGATCGACTTCCTCGAGCAGGTAATCGAGCATCTTGGCCGGGGTCTGCGGCGTCAGCACGACGCCGGCGCGCTTGCCCAGGCTGCGGATGTGGCGAAGGCTGCGATGCGTGTGCGGGCCGGCCTCGACATGGATCGAGATCGTATCCGCGCCCGCTTCGGCGAACTGGTCGAGATAGGGATCGACCGGCGCGATCATCAGATGGACGTCGAGCGGTTTCGCCGTGTGCGGGCGGATCGCCTTCACCACTTGCGGGCCGATCGTGATGTTGGGGACGAAATGTCCATCCATTACATCGACATGAATCCAGTCGGCACCGGCGGCGTCGATCGCCCGCACTTCTTCGCCCAGTCTGGCGAAATCGGCACTCAGGATCGACGGGGCAATGCGGACCGGATGGGACATGCCCTGCTCTAACCGGCCCTCGCGAATCGGGCAATGAAGAAGCCGTCGCAGCCGCCCTGTTCCTCCAGCGCGCCGGGCAGGATGCGGACCCATCCCTTCGCGTCGGGGGCGATTCCGGCGGGGAGCTCGTCGGCGCGCACCGGGTCGATCGCGAAATCGCGGTTGGCAGCGAGGAAGGTTTCGACCTGTTCCTCGCCTTCCTCGCGCTCGAGCGAGCAGGTCGCATAGACCAGCCGTCCGCCCTTCTTCACCCAGCCCGCGGCCTGGACGAGCAACTCGCGCTGCAAATAGGCGGCTTCCTCGATGATCGCCGGATGGACGCGGTGGAGCACGTCGGGATGGCGGCGGAAGATGCCGGTCGCGCTGCACGGCGCGTCGAGCAGCACCGCGTCGACCGGCGTCGGCGGCGACCACCGCGCGGCATCGGCGGCGACCACCGTGGCGTCGAGATGGGTGCGCGCGAGATTGTCGCGGAGTCGTGCCAGACGACTTTCCGACGCGTCGACCGCGGTCACGGTCCAGCCGGCGGCGGCGAGCTGCATGGTCTTGCCGCCGGGTGCGGCGCAGGCGTCGATCGCGCTCCCCTGCCCCGGGCCGAGCAGCCGCGCCGGGATCGCCGCGGCGAGATCCTGGACCCACCACGCACCCTCGGCATAACCGGGCAGTTCGGGGATCGCGGTGCCGCGCGGCAGGCGGCGCTGGCCGGGCATCAATTCGAGTCCCTCGGGCCCCTCGTCGCCGCGCAAGCTCAGGTCGAGCGGCGGCGGCTCGGCCATCGCGCGTTGCGCAGCGGCGGCCATGTCGTCGCCCCAAGCGGCCTGCCAGCGCAGGGCGACCGCGTCGGGCAGCGCCGGCGTCTCGGGCAAGCTTGCCTTGCGGCGGTCGAGCGTGCCGAACACGCCGTGGACCAGTTTGCGCGGGCCGCCATCGACCAGCGGCAGCACGGTCGAGATCGCCGCGTGCCCTGGTGTCCCCAACCGCAGCGCCTGGGCGAGCGCGATGCGGAGCGCGAACCGCGCCTTGGCGTCAGGCGGCAAGGGCCGTTGCGTCGCCGAATCGATCAGCGCGTCGAGATCGGGCAGGTAGCGCAGCACCTCGGCCGCGATCGCCCGCGCCAGCGCGCGGTCGTTGTCGGCCTTGAGGCTGGCAAGGATGCGCGGCCCGGCCTGGTCGAGCGTCTCGCCGCGGCGGAGCACCGCATCGAGGAGGCGAAGGGCGGCCTGGCGCGCGGGAACGCCAAGGGGAAGGCTTGCTTGATTACCGGTCATTGCCGGCCCATGTGGACGTTCGCGTCGCGCATCGCAAATCGCGCCGGCCGATGAGGATTCCGATGACCCGCCCGCCGCACGTCAAGCCCCCTGCCTATCTCACCCCGAGCCCGCCGGTGCCCGAGCCCGAAAAGGTCGAGCCGGCGAAGGACGACCCGCTCGGCGAAGACCCGACGCGGTACGGCGACTGGACCTTGAAGGGCATTGCGGTCGATTTTTAGGTAGTGCGCTCCGTCCGACGACCGGCGTGAGGGTTGCGCTCACCCCTAACTCTTCGTCACCCCGGCCTTGTGCCGGGGTCCACTCCTCCCCAACCGAGGTGCGGTGTCGTTGCACGGTGGATGCCGGGACAAGCCCGGCATGACCATTGAGGTGGGTGTCCCGCCCGCCGCCTAAGCAATCGCCCCGCGCAGCACCGCCCTCAACCCGCCGGCGCTCGAATCATATTCGACCGAGCTCCGCAAACTCTGCGCCATCGCGCGGATCAGGCGGCTGCCGAGCCCCGATCCTTGCGGGCGCGGCTCCGCGCTCAGCCCGACGCCGTCATCCTCGACCGCCAGCACATAGCCATTGTCGCCGCCGTCGCGGGTCAGCGACACGCGCACCTCGCCCGGGCTCGACGGCGCATAGGCATATTTGAACGCGTTCGAGACCAGTTCGTTGACGATCACCCCGAGCGACACCGCACGGTCGGTCGGCAGGCGGATCGACTCGGCGGTCAAGGTCAGCGCGCGCTTGGGATCGTCGCTCGCCCAGGCCTCGCCGAGTTCCTCGATCAGCGCCTCCAGATAATCCTTCATGTCGACGCCCTCGACGTCGTCGCTCGTGTAGAGCCGGCGATGGACCTGCGCGATCGCATCGATGCGGCGTTCGGTATTCTCCAGCGCCTGGCGCGCTTGCGGGTCGCCCAGCGCACCAGCCTGGAGCCGGATCATCGCGATGACCAGCTGCAGCGAATTGGCGACGCGGTGATTGACCTCGTGCAGCAATGCCTCGAGCCGCGCGTTCGATGCGCGCAGTCGGTCCTCGGCCAGCGTCTTGTCGCGTTCGAGCGCATGGCGGATCCGGACCTGGTCGAGCGTTGCCGAGAGCAGGTCGAAAAAGTCGCCGCCGACCGTCTTGACGACATAGTCGGCCGCACCCGCCTTGAGCGCGGCGACCGCGACGCGGCCTTCCTCCGACCCGGTCACGTACACGACCGCGGGCGGATCGGGCAGCTTGCGCAGCCGCTTCAACGTCTCGAGCCCGTCCATCTCCGGCATGTAATGGTCGACCGCGACGAGGTCGAAATGCTCGGCCTCGGCGAGCCGGATACCCTCGGCGCCGCCGTCGGCGCAGGTCACGTCGAACCCGCGGCGCGTCAGCGCGCGCTCGGCGAGCGTGCGCAGTCCGGCATCGTCGTCGATATAGAGAAGGCGGCGCAGCGAGTCGGGCATCAGCGCTCCGCGATATCCGGGACCTGGATCACAGACAGGAACAGGCCGAGCTGGCGGATCGCCTGGGCGAAGCTCTCGTAATTGACCGGCTTGGTGATGTAGACGTTGCAGCCGAGGTCGTAGCAGCGCTGGATCTCGATCTTGTCGTCGGTAGTGGTCAGCACGACGACCGGGGTGCGCTTGAGCGGGCTGTCCTCGGCCTTGATCTTCGCCAGGATGTCGATGCCCGACATGTCGGGCAGATTGAGGTCGAGCAGGATCAGCGCCGGCCCGTTGAGCGCCGGCCCGTTCTTGTCGTGATAGAGATAATCGAGCGCGCGCGTGCCGTCGGTGAAATGGGTGATGTCGTTGAGGATGCCGGCGCGGCGGATGTTCTTCTCGATCAGCCGGGCATGGCCCTCGTCATCCTCGATCATGACGATGGAGACGCTGCGATGGTCATTCATAATGTGGATCCCGTGTCGATGAGCTGCGCGGGCAGCGAGACAGTGAAGATGGTGCCGATGCCGAGCGTCGACGCGACGTCGATCGTGCCGCCGAGGCGATAGATCAACGCCCGGACGTGGGCGAGCCCGATCCCCTCGCCCGCCTGGTCCTGCGTGCCAGAGCGGCGGAACAGATCGAAGATGCGGGCATGGTCCGATTCTGCGATGCCGCGGCCGTTGTCGGCGACGGTGATGAACCGCCGGTCGCGATCGCTGCGGCCGCTGATCACGATCCGGCCGGCGCGGTCGGGCGACGAATATTTGACCGCATTCTCGACTAGGTTCGACAGCACCTGCTCGATCGCCACGCGGTCGCCGACCAGGGTCGGGAGCGGCGGTTCGAGCACGATCTCGGCGCCGCGTTCGTCGGCGAGATGCTTGAGGCTGCCGCGGACGTTATCGGCGATGTCGGCGATCGACAGCGGCTCGGGCGACAGCACACGGCGCCCTTCGCGCGACAGGCGGAGGATCGCGTTGATCAGCCGGTCCATCTTCTGGGTCGAGGTGCGAATGAACCCGATCGCCTCGGGCAGGTCTTCGCGCGCGGCCACGCGCGCCTCGTCGGACAGCATGTCCGGCACGTGCTTCTCGACGCTGTCGACCAGGTCGCGCAGCGTCGTGGTCGCGGCGTCGAGTTCGCTGGTGAATCCCATCACGTTGACCAGCGGCGACCGCAAATCGTGGCTGACGATATAGGCGAAGCGCTGGATCTCTTCATTGGCGCGGGTCAGGTCGGCGGTGCGCTCGGCGACCGCACCCTCGAGGTCGGTGTTGAGCAATTGCAGCCGGTCGCGTGCCGCGCCGAGGTCGCGGGTATAGCGCAATATCGTCGCGATCGAGGTCGCGGCGACCAGCAGGATGAGCAGCCCGGCGACGATCAGCACGATGTAGAAGGTGTCGAGGCTCGCCTGCTGCTCGGCATCGCGCGCCGCCAGCAATTGCCGCTCGTCGGTGCCCATCGCGGTCAGCACGTCGCGAATCCCGCGCATGCGCCGCGCATTGGTCTCGGCGGCGAAGCCGGCGATCGCGGCGTCGCGCTTGCCCGCCTGGACCTGCGCGATCGTGTTGTCCTGCTGTCCGCGGATCTCCGCCAGCCGGGCACGCAACGCGGCAAGGCGGCGGCCCTGGCGCGGATTGTCGGCGGTCATCGACTGCAATTCGTCGAGCGCCGGGCCGACCTCCGCCGCCGCCGCGCGCTGGGTGTCGAGATAGCTCGCGATTCCGGTCAGGATATAGCCGCGCCGCGAGGTCTCGCCTTGCTCGATCAGCGCGCGGAGGCGGCTGATCGACACTTCGACGTCATAGGTGTGGTTGACCCATTGCGTGTGATCGGCGGTGCGGCCGGTGACCCAGGCGGCGGCGATCCCCGCAGCGAGCAGCGCGGCGAAACCGAGGATCATGCAGGTGACGAGGAATCGCCTCGCCCATCCTTCCGGCGCCCCGAACCGCTGAACGAAGAACCCTGGCATCGCGCGTGGTCTTAAGGCCGGGTCGGGCAAAAGGCCAGCGACACTGTCTTAACGCCGATCAATCCCTGTTCGCGGGCGTCACAACAGCAATCCCTGCAGATTGGCGCGTCCGACCGCCCCGCCGCCGCGGCGGCGGGCGAGCTCGGTCTCGGCGGTGAAGCGGATGTCGGGATCGCGGTCGGTCAGGAAGCCGGTCAGGCTGTCCTCGGCGATCTCGCTCCACTCCTTGCCGCGGTCCGGACCGTAGCGCACGCGCGGCAGCAGCCCGGGCTGGTTCGACCATTCGATCAATTGCGCGACCGACGCCTCGTTGAGCATGTCGCGCAAATGGTGCGCGGTGACATAAGCGTCGGGAAAGGCGCGATGCGCGGGCAGGCCGCGCTCGTGCTCCAGCCCCTCGGGCTTGCGCCAATAGCGCAGCACCTGGTTGGAGAAGCTCGGCGAATCGGGCCACAGCCGCAGCGCGCATTTCCAGGTGCAGATCCAGTCGGCGCCATGGGTCAGGGTCGGCGTGCAGAATTGCTGCTCGAAATCGGCGCGATGCGCGGCGAGTGCGAGGCGGCGCGGATAAGGGTCGAGCACCGGGCGCGCGACGTCGATCCAATAAGGCGCGTCGGCGACCTGCTCGTCGAGGATATGGTGGATCGCCTGGGTGATCGGCGGGATCGGCCGGCCGGGATTGACCATCCGGCTGCCGCCCTCGCCATGGATTTCCCAGCGCCCGTCGCCGCCGAGCGCGACGTCCTGCCAACCCACCTCGAGCACGCCGTGCTGCGGCGGCGCGTCGCCGGTGGTTTCTAGGTCGACGACGCGGATGATCGAGGGAGAGGGCATGCGGGTGTAGATGGGCGCTTCGGCCTCAAAAAGCCATCGCAAGCTCTATCCAGCCGCCATCCCCGCGCAAGCGGGGACCCATCTCGCACCGCTGCCCGCACTCCACCGGTGCGTTTGGCCGATCGTTCGGAGATGGGTCCCCGCTTGCGCGGGGATGACGTATTTTAGTTCGATATTTCGATTAGTGCCCAGCCTGGGGACCGCGCACGAGCCCGCTCGCCGCGAGCTGTGCGTCGATCTGCGCGAGCAGGCGGTCGAGCGCGGGCTGGTCCTTGGCCTCGGCGCGCGCGACCAGCACGTCCTGCGTGTTCGACGCGCGCAACAGCCACCAGCCGTCGGGGGTGTTGACGCGCGCCCCGTCGGTGCGGTTGACGTCGGCGCCCTCGGTCTCGAGCCGGTCGAGCACCTCGTCGATCACCGCGAATTTTCGGGCTTCGTCGACCTGGAAGCGCATCTCGGGGGTGTTGACCATCACCGGCATCGCGTCCTTGATCGCGGTCATCGACTGGCCGATCATGTGCACCGCGCGGATCAGCCGGACGGCGGCATATTGCGCGTCGTCGAAGCCGTAGAATTCGTGCGCGAAGAAGATGTGGCCCGACATCTCGCCGGCGAGCGGCGCGTGCGTCTCCTTCATCTTGGTCTTGATCAGGCTGTGGCCGGTCTTCCACATCAACGGATGCCCGCCCAGCTCGGCGATGCGGTCGTACAGCGCCTGGCTCGCCTTGACGTCGGCAATGATCGTCGCGCCCGGCAATTCCCTCAGCACCGGCTCGGCCAGGATCGACAGGATCTGGTCGCCCCAGATCACGCGGCCCTGGCCGTCGATCGCGCCGATGCGGTCGCCGTCGCCGTCGAACGCGACGCCGAAATCGAGCCCCTTCTCCGCTACCAGCGCCTTCAGATGCGCGAGGTTCTTCTCTTCGGTGGGATCCGGATGATGGTTGGGGAAGTTGCCGTCGACCTCGGTGAACAGCAGATGATGCTCGCCGGGCAGGAGCTTGGTCAGCTTTTCGATCACCGGCCCGGCGGCGCCGTTGCCCGCATCCCAGCCGATCCGATAGGCGCCGCCCGAATAGCCCGCCATCAGGCGGCCGACATAATCGTCGACGATATCGACGTCGCTGGCCTCGCCCGAACCGTCTTCCCAATCGCCCTCGGCGGCCATGCGGCCGAGCTTCTGGATGTCCTCGCCGAAGAAGGGGCGGTGCTGCAGCACCATCTTGAAGCCGTTATACTCGGCCGGGTTGTGGCTGCCGGTGATCTGGATGCCGCCATCGACCTCGAGCTCAGCTTCGGCCCAATAGAGCTGCGGGGTCGGCCCCATGCCGGTGCGGATCACGTCGACGCCCGAGGCGAGCAGCCCCTCGACCAGGGTCGCCTCCATCGCCGGCGACGAGATGCGGCCGTCGCGGCCCACCGCTACCCGGGTGCCGCCGGCGCGGCGGATGATCGTGCCGAAGGTGCGGCCGATCGCGCGAGCATCGTCGGTCGACAGGGTTTTGCCGACGACGCCGCGGATGTCGTATTCGCGCAGGGAGGTGGGATCGAAACGATGGCTCATGGGGGCTCCGGTCAGGTTGATGCGCGCCCAATCCGTCGAGCGCGGAAAAGTTCAATCCTTGGGTTTCAGCAGCACGTCGCGCGCCTCGTTGACGCGGCGCGCCAGTTCGTCGGTGCCGCCATGGTCGGGGTGGACGTTGCGCAACAGGCGGCGGTGCGCGACGCGGATCTCCTCGCGACTGGCGCCGGGGTCGAGCCCCAGGACGGCGAGCGCCTCGATCTCGTCGGGGCTGCGCTCGGGCTTGCGGCGACCGTCGGTCCACACGCTCTTGGGGCCCTGCCACAGCCACCAGCCGAACCAGGCCACGGCGAACGCCAGGAGGAGCTTGGTCATGTCAGGCGAAGAGCGGAAGGGCGGGCTCGGGCAGCGCGAGCGCGGCCATCATCTCGCGCAATTCCTGTCGCGCGGCGACGTGCGCCATGCCCATCTCGCCGAAATCGCGGCTGTCGATCATCGTCAGCCCCTTGGGGAACAGCTCGCGATAGATCACGCGCTCGCCGAGGCCGGGGATGATGCGGAAGCCGACGCGCTTGGCGAGCTGGTCGAGCGCTTCGGATACGCGGCGCATGTTGCGCGCCTCGATATGCTGGAGGCGATTCCTCAGCACCACCCAGTCGATCGCGACGCCGTCGGCCTTGGCGCGGGCCTTGCGCGCGTCCCAGATCAGCTCGGCATAGAAGCTCGGGCGCGTGACCTTGTAGGTGTCGGGGTCGACCTGGCCGATCAGGTCGAAGTCGACGAAGCTGTCGTTCATCGGCGTGACGAGCGTGTCCGCCCTGCTCGCGGCGAGGCGGCCGAACTTGTCATCGCGGCCCGGCGTATCGACCACGACGAAATCGGCGTCCTGATCGAGCCGGCCGAGCGTTTCGGCGTAGAAATCCTCGCTCTCGCCGTCATGCGCGGCGAACACCGGGGTCGGTAGCTCGCGGCTGGTGCGCCTGGCGGTGGCGACGCGGTTCTCGAAATAGCGCGCCATGGTGCGCTGGCGATGGTCGAGATCGAACGCCGCGACGCGCGCGCCACGCGACTGCAGCGCTATCGCGACATGGACCGCGGTGGTCGACTTGCCGGTGCCGCCCTTTTCGTTGGCGAAGACGATTGTATGTGGTTTGCGGACGTCCGCCACGTAAAGACCCCGGTTGCCTGAGATGCCCCTCGCCTCTTACAGGCGAACCCTCGTCTATCGAAGCGGCAAAGCCCATGCAAATCGTCCATCATCTGCCCGATTTGAGACGCGCGGTCGCGGCGCTCCGTGCGGACGGCGACCGCGTGGCGCTGGTCCCGACCATGGGCGCGCTCCACGCCGGGCATATGGCGCTGGTCGATGCCGCGCGCGCGACGGGGGCTAAGGTGGTCGCGTCGATCTTCGTCAACCCGAAGCAATTCGGCCCCAACGAGGATCTGTCGCGCTACCCGCGCCCGACCGAAGCGGACCAGGCGTTGCTGACCGAACATGGCTGCGACCTGCTGTGGATGCCCGGGGTCGACGCCATGTATCCGGCGGGGTTCGCCACCAACGTGTCGGTGTCGGGGGTGAGCGAGGGCCTCGACGGCGCCGCGCGCCCGGGCCATTTCGACGGTGTCGCGACCGTCGTCGCCAAGCTCTTCAACCAGGTCCGGCCCGACGCCGTGTTTTTCGGCGAGAAGGATTTCCAGCAGCTCGCGGTGATCCGCCGCCTGGTCGCCGACCTGGATTTCGGGCTCGAGATCGTCGGCGTGCCGACGGTGCGCGAGGCGGATGGATTGGCCCTCTCCTCGCGCAACGTCTATTTGACGGCCGACGAGCGCGCGCGCGCGGTGGCGCTGCCCAGGGCACTGGCCGAAGCGAAGCGCGCGATCGAGGCCGGGGAGCCTGACGCGCTCGCCGCCGCCATGGCGTCACTCGCCGCCGCGGGCTTCGTCACCGACTATGTGGCGCTGGTCGATGCCGCGACCCTGGGCGAGCCGCAGGTGGGCAAAAGCCGGCGCCTGCTCGCCGCCGCGCGGCTCGGCACTACCCGGCTGATCGACAATCTCGACATAGCGCCCTGAAATTGATGGTTAAATTGCGTTAACCATTTGTTGACCCCTCAGCCTCCAAGGTAGCCCTGCCAAAGGAAGAAGGGGTTGGCAGATGGGCAGTAGCCTGAAGAGTGCGCAGTTTCTGATCGAGAGCCGCTTGCGCGATGCCGCACGCGGCGATTGGGACGCATGCTACGATCTGGGGGTCGATTATTCGACCGGCGCGAGCGGGGTCGATCTCGACCTGGTCGAAGCGCACAAATGGTTCAACCTCGCCGCCTCGCGCGGCGGCCACGAAGGCGCGCGCCATTGCCGTGCCGAAGTCGCCGACGAGATGACCGCGCGCGAGATCGCCGAGGCGCAGACACGCGCCCGGGCATGGCTCAACGAAACGAGCCGGCGCGCGGCCTGAACCGTCATCCCAGCGAAAGCTGGGATCTCCGGCCGTATTTCGCTGCTTGAGACCCCAGCTTTCGCTGGGGTGACGATCATTCCGCTGCAGTGACGATTATTTAACCGCAGCCTTCTTCTTGGCCGGCGCCTTTTTCTTCGCCGGCGCCTTCTTCGCCCCGCGTTTCCCCTTGGCCGGCGCCGCAGCCGCGCGCGCGTCGATCAATTGCGCCGCCTCTTCCAGCGTCAGCTGATCCTTCTCGATAGTCTTGGGCAGGGTCGCGTTGGTCGTGCCGTCAGTGACATAGGCACCGTAGCGCCCGTCCATCAGCTTGATCTCCAGCTCGGTGCGCGGATGCTTGCCGAGCACCTTGAGCGGCTCGCGCGAGGCGCCGCGCGCCGGACGTCCGCCGTTCGCCGCCGCTTCGGCCAGCTTGACCACCGCGGCGTTCATCCCCGTCTCGAACACCTCGGCGGTCGACTGCAGCCGCGCGTACTTGCCGTCATGCGCCAGATAGGGGCCATAGCGCCCGATCGACGCGGTGATCGGATTGCCCGTCTCGGGATGCGTACCGATCTCGCGCGGCAGGCTCAGCAGCTTCAACGCCCAGTCGAGGTCGAGCTCGATATCCTTGGGGATCGACGCGCGCTTGGCGTCCTTGCCCTCGCCGAGCTGGATGTACGGCCCGAACCGGCCGGCCTTGCGCTCGACCTCGAGCCCGCTCTCGGGATCCTTGCCCAGCGATTCAGGGCCGGTATCCGCGCTGCCCTCGGCCCCTGCCTGGGCGAAGCGGCGGGTATATTTGCACTCGGGGTAATTGGAGCAGGCGATGAACGCGCCGAACCGCCCGCCGCGCAGCGACAGCTGGCCGAGCCCGCAATTGGGGCATAGCCGCGCGTCGCCGCCATCGGCCTTGTCGGGGAACAGATAGGGCGCGAGGAATTCGTCGAGCTGCTGCGTCACTTCGGACGGCTTGAACTCCATCACTTCGGCGGTGCGCGGCTTGAAATCGCGCCAGAAGGCTTCGAGCACCGCCTGCCATTGCGCGCGGCCGCCCGAAATCTCGTCGAGCTCGTCCTCGAGCCCCGCGGTGAAATCGAAGCTGACATAGCGTTCGAAGAATCGCTCGAGGAACGCGGTCACCAGCCGGCCCGATTCTTCGGCGAAGAAGCGGTTCTTCTCAACGCGGACGTAATCGCGGTCCTTGAGCGTCTGGATGATCGAGGCATAGGTCGATGGACGGCCAATGCCGAGTTCCTCGAGCCTTTTGACCAGCGACGCTTCGGAGAAGCGCGGCGGCGGCTGGGTGAAATGCTGTTCGGCGCTGACCTCGCGCTTTGCCGGCACGTCGCCGTCGCGCAGCCGCGGCAGGCGGCGCGATTCATCGTCTGCCTCATCGGCGGAGGCATGTTTGCCGGAGCCGCGATCAGGATCGTCGCGGCCTTCCTCGTAGAGCGCGAGATAACCGGGGAACATCACCACCTGGCCGGTTGCGCGCAGGCCGTGGCGGCCGGTGCCGTCGGCGAGGTCGATCGTGGTGCGCTCCATCTGCGCCGAGGCCATCTGGCTGGCCATCGCGCGCTTCCAGATCAGCTCGTAGAGCCGGGCATGGTCGCCCGATCCCGCGCGGTCCTTCATGAAATCGGTCGGGCGGATCGCCTCGTGCGCTTCCTGGGCGTTCTTGGCCTTGGTCTGATACTGGCGCGGCTTGTCGGGAACGTAATTCGCGGCGTAGCGCTCGGTGATCGCCTTGCGCGCGGCGGAGATGGCGCTGCCGTCCATCTGCACGCCGTCGGTCCGCATATAGGTGATCGCGCCATCCTCGTAGAGCGCCTGGGCGATGCGCATCGTGTGGCTGGCCGAGAAGCCGAGCTTGCGCGCGGCCTCCTGCTGCAGGGTCGAGGTGGTGAAGGGCGGCGGCGGGTTGCGGGTCGCCGGCTTGGTCTCGACCGACTGGACGGTGAAGCGGCCGTTCTCGACGTCCGCTTTCGCCTTGAGCGCATCGCCTTCCTTGCCGATCGACAGGCGGTCGAGCTTCTCGCCATTCCACTTGATCAGCCGCGCGGTGAACGGCGTGCCGTCCTGTTCCAGGGTGGCGGCGACCGACCAATATTCCTGGCTGACGAACGCTTCGATCTCGCGCTCGCGGTCGACGATCAGGCGCAGCGCGACCGACTGGACGCGGCCAGCCGACTTGGCGCCGGGCAGCTTGCGCCACAGCACGGGGGAGAGGGTGAAGCCGACCAGATAGTCGAGCGCGCGGCGTGCCCGGTACGCGTCGATCAGATCCTCGTCGAGCTCGCGCGGGTGCTTCATCGCCTCGGTGACGGTGGCCTTGGTGATCGCGTTGAAGGTGACGCGTTCGACCTGCTTGGGCAGCGCCTTGCGCCCGCGCAGCACTTCCTGGACGTGCCACGAAATCGCCTCGCCCTCGCGATCGGGGTCGGTCGCCAGGATCAGGCGGTCGGCCTTCTTGGCCTCGTCGGTGATCGCCTTGAGCTGCTTCGCCTTGTCGGCGTAATTTTCCCAATCCATCGCGAAGCCGGCCTCGGGATCGACCGATCCGTCCTTGGGGGGCAGGTCGCGGACATGGCCGTAGCTCGCGAGAACGCGATAGTCGCTGCCCAGATATTTCTCGATGGTTTTCGCCTTGGCGGGCGACTCGACGATGACAAGCTGCATGGGTCTGAAAAGCGTCCTTACGTGTACGCGCGAGGATGGAGAGCCCCGAACAGGGCCGTCAAGCGGGTGCCTTGAGCGTCCGCCAGGCGGTGAAGAAGGCGATGCCGAGCAGCAGATCGCCGTTCGTCAGGACAAAGGTGGCGGTTGGCGTGCGTCCGTTCAACCACAACAGCAAGGTCGGGATCCAGAAACCGAATTTGGCGATCACCCCGAGGGGCATGAACGCGCGATAGCGCAGCGGATCGCCGCCGATCGTCCAATAGACCAGCTGCCACGCCGCCGCCGCGCCGACGAAGCCGTAATAATATTCGGGATGGGCGAACACCGCGGCCGGGGCGGCGACCTGGCGCTCGAGGAAATAGAGCGGCAGCAGGATGATCAGCCCGTAGATCGCGGCGCCGCGGAACAGCCAGCGGACGGCGCGCGGGCTCATCCAAACACCTCCCCGAGTTGCGCAATGGCTGAATCGGCCAGCAGCAATTCGTAGAGCGCGACGCCCAAATACCAGAAGCAGATCTGGGACGCGTACAACAGGACATTGAAAACCACGCTGAAGCCCAAGGTATTGACCGCCACATCATCCGCCGAGACACCGACCGCGAATAGCAATGCCAGGCCGAGGATCATCGGCACGCTGATCGTCAACACTGCGAGCGCGATGGACAGGACGTTGCCTTCGGAAGCGTCCCAACTCCGCCGCATCGCGTCGCTGAACCCTCTGTTTTCCCCGACGACCGCGGCGTCGACCATCGCCAAGCGCGCGCCAAGATATAGACCTGGCAGGATGAGCAGCAGGCAACCCAGCAATATGGCCAGGCCGGTGATCACGCCGACGACGAAGAACGAGCCGAAACCGCCCAGCCGATCCGCCGACCGGAGCCCTTGGCGATCGATCAGGTGACGGATCAGATAATATTGCACGACCAGGACGGGGATGTTCAGGATGTTGCCGGCACTGGGCGCCGTCACGTCGATAATGGTCGCAGCGGCGGAGATGCCGGTGATCATCAGCAGGACGATCGGCAGATCGCCGAGCATCAGCGCAAATGTGGCTCCGATGATCTGGCCGACTGACAGTCTGCGTTCCATGGAAGTTCCCCGGTCCATTCCTTCGATTTTGCCCTGCTCATCCGCCATCGGCAAGCCTGACGACCATCGACGCCGATCCCTAAACCAGTGAAACGCGCCCTCCCGCATGCCGCTCGAGCCGTCCAGCAAATTCGAGTTCGAGCAGGATCAGCGCCACCGTCGGGGGTGCCAGCCCTGACTGGCGGATCAGTTCGTCGATCGCGACCGGTACCGGGCCGAGCAGTCCCGCGACCCGGCGCCGGTCGGCCTCGCTCGGCTCCGCCGGGGGCGCGCCGCCGAACAGGCTGGCCGGCGCGCGGACCATGCGCGGATCGATCGGACGGATCGTCTCCAATATGTCGGCGGCCGACTGGACCAGGATCGCGCCCTCGCGGATCAGCTGGTTGCAGCCCTGCGCGCGCGGGTCGAGTGGGCTGCCGGGCACCGCCATGACGTCACGCCCGGCTTCGGCCGCCAGCCGTGCGGTGATCAGCGATCCCGATCGCGGCGCCGCCTCGACCACCACGGTGCCGGTCGCCAGCCCGGCGATGACGCGATTGCGGTGCGGGAAATTGCGCGCGACCGGCTCGCTGCCGGGGCGCTGCTCGGCGATCAGCAGGCCTTGCTCCGCCACCTGGTCCTGCAAGGCACGATTCTCGGGCGGGAAGGCGATGTCGATGCCGCTCGCGATCACCCCGATCGTCCCGGTCGCCAGCGACCCCTGATGCGCCGCGGTGTCGAGCCCGCGCGCCAGGCCCGATACCACCACCACACCCTCGCGCCCCAGCTCGACCGCCAGCCCGCGCGCGAAGCGGCAGGCGGCTGCCGAGGCGTTGCGCGCGCCCACCATCGCGACGCTGGTCCGCGCGAACAGCCGCGTATCGCCCTTCAGCGTCATCGCCGCGGGGGCATTCTCGATCTCGGCGAGCAGCGGCGGATAGTCGGGATCGTCGATGAACAGATAGCGCGCGCCGAGCTTCTCTACCTGGGCGATCTCGCGCTCGACCGATGCCGCGTCGGCGATCCTCGGCGCCTTGCCCCCGCCGCGCGCGGCCAGGTCGGGCAGCGCCTCGATCGCGCGCGCCGCGTCTCCGAACCGCGCGAGCAACTGCCGGTAGGTGACGGGGCCGATCGTCGGCGTGCGGATCAGCCGCAGCCGCGCGACCCTGGGGTCAGCCATCCTTTTTCGCGCCGATCCGCGGCTCGTGGCCCTGGATCAGCCGTTCGACATTCTCGCGGTGCTTCCACAGCACGATCAGCGCGAGCGCGACGAACAGGAACACCGAATCGAAATCGCCGAGCACCGCGGCGGCGATCGGCGCGGAGACCGCCGCGGTCATGCCGGCGACCGACGAGATGCGCAGCGTCGCGAGCAGTCCCAGCCAGACGGTGGCATAGATCAGCCCGATCGGCCAATGCAGCGCCAGCACGATGCCCATCATCGTCGCCACGCCCTTGCCGCCCTTGAACTTGAGCCAGACCGGATAGCAATGGCCGATGAACGCGGCAGCGGCGGCGGGAACCTGGTGCCCGTGAAACAGCCATTCGGCGAGCAGCACCGCAGCGGCGCCCTTGGCCATGTCGAGCAGCAACGTCGCGGCGGCGAGTTCCTTGCGCCCGGTCCTGAGCACGTTGGTCGCGCCGATATTGCCCGACCCGATCTGGCGCAGGTCGCCCGCGCCGAACGCGCGCGTCAGGATCACCCCGAACGGGATCGACCCCAGAAGGTAGCCAAGCAGCACGGCCCCGGCCGGCGCTGCCAACAGATAGTCCGTCGCCACGAAACGCTCCCCAATGCCTCTTACATAGGTGCGCCATGGCCTCGGCGCCACTCATCTCGATCAGAATGGATGCATCCCGATCCCCGTTGCCGGTGGCGGGGACAGGCCGTAGAGGCGCCACGCATGGACGACCGCCCCCTCCTGCTGTTCGATTCGGGTGTGGGCGGGCTGTCGGTGCTGGCCGAAACCCGCGCATTGTTGCCCCAGGCGTCGTTCCTGTACGTCGCCGATTCGGCCGGTTTTCCCTATGGCACCAAGACCGAGATCGAGATCGCCGCGCGCGTGCCGGCGCTGCTCGGCCGCCTCGCCGAACGCTTCGATCCGCGGCTGATCGTAATCGCGTGCAACACCGCGTCGACCATCGCGCTGGGCGCGGTGCGCGCCGCGCTCGACCTGCCGATCGTCGGTACCGTCCCCGCGATCAGGCCCGCTGCGGCGATGAGCGAGACGCGCGTGATCGGCGTGCTCGGCACCGATGCGACCGTGCGCCAGCCCTATGTCGACGATCTCGCGGCGCGGTTCGCGGCCGATTGCACGGTGCTCCGCCATGGCTCCGCGGCGCTCGTCGAACTAGCCGAGGCCAAGCTGCAGGGCGAGGCGCGACCGATCGCCGACTATCGCGCCGCGATCGCCGGCCTGTTCGATCAGCCCGGCGGCGACCGTATCGACGTCGTGGTCAATGCCTGCACGCATTTCCCGCTGGTGGTCGAGGAACTGGCACGGGCGGCGCCGCACCCGGTGCGCTTCGTCGACGGCGCGCCCGGGATCGCGCGACGCATCGCGCATCTGACCGAGGGCCAGGGCTGGCCCGCAACGCCGCGGCATCGCGCGGTGTTCACGCGATTCGGCGACGCCGAACGCCACCTCGCGCCGGCGCTGCTGCGCTACGGCATCGATCACGCCGAATCGCTCTAGGCACGCGGCCTCAGGCGGGGGACGACGAACCCGTTCGCAGGCGTTTGGCATATTGGGCGGCGAGCACTTCGTGCACGCGCCGCGCCGCCAGGTCGACCGATTGTTCGGCGGCGAGTCGTTCCTGCGCCTCGCGGCGGGTCAAATAGTCGGAATCCTGACCCAAGGATTTGTCTTCGTTGAACATTTGCGACGCTCCAGCAGTTCAAGCGGGGAGCCTTACAGTGCTCTCGGTCGCCGGCATGCTCAGCCCTGTCGGCCGGCGATGGAGTCCGTCTAGCATATCAATGCGACAGTTACGTTGACTCAAAGCAGCCATCGCGGTTGCAATCTTTGCACGTCTTACCAATGGAAAATCCGTCAAAGCCTCGCTAATGGGCCATTTCATGAGCGATTCCACCGCGCGTCCCGTCGATTATTCGCGGGTGTTCACCCAGGCGATCGACCGGCTGCACGCCGAGGGGCGGTATCGCGTCTTCATCGACATCCTGCGCAACAAGGGCATGTTCCCCAACGCGCGGTGCTTCGCGGGGCATAACGGCCCCAAGCCGATCACCGTGTGGTGTTCGAACGACTATCTGGCGATGGGCCAGCATCCCAAGGTGATCGCGGCGATGGAGGAAGCGCTCCACGATGTCGGCGCGGGCTCGGGCGGCACGCGCAACATCGGCGGCAACACGCATTACCATATCGACCTCGAGGCCGAGCTTGCCGATCTCCACGGCAAGGAAGGCGCGCTGCTGTTCACGTCGGGCTATGTCTCGAACGAGGCGACCTTGGCGACGCTCGGCAAGATCCTGCCCGGCTGCATCATCTTCTCGGACGAGCTCAACCACGCCTCGATGATCGCGGGCATCCGTAATTCGGGCTGCGAGAAGCGCGTGTTCCACCACAATGATCTCGCGCATCTCGAGCAACTGCTCGCCGCCGAGGATCCCAACGCCCCCAAGCTGATCGCGTTCGAGAGCGTCTATTCGATGGAAGGCGACATCGCCCCGATCGGCGCGATCTGCGACCTGGCCGACAAATACAATGCGCTGACCTATCTCGACGAAGTCCATGCCGTCGGCATGTACGGCCCGCGCGGCGGCGGCATCTCCGAGCGCGACGAGGTCGCCGATCGCATCACGATCATCGAGGGCACGCTGGGCAAGGCGTTCGGGGTGATGGGTGGGTACATCGCCGCCGACCAGACGATCATCGACGTCATCCGCAGCTACGCGCCGGGGTTCATCTTCACCACCTCGCTGTCGCCGGTGCTGGTCGCCGGCGTGCTCGCGAGCGTGCGCCACCTCAAGGCATCGACCGCCGAGCGCGACAGCCAGCAGGCGGCGGCGAAGCACCTCAAGGCGATGATGGCCGATGCCGGGCTGCCGGTGCTGCCGGGCGAGACGCATATCGTCCCGCTGATGGTCGGCGACCCGGTCAAGGCGAAACGGATCAGCGACATCCTGCTCGCCGAATACGGCGTCTACGTCCAGCCGATCAATTACCCGACCGTGCCGCGCGGCACGGAGCGCCTGCGCTTCACCCCCGGCCCGACACACGACGAGGCGATGATGCGGGAGCTGGTGGGCGCGCTGGTCGAGATCTGGAGCCGGCTCGAGCTGGAGCTACGCAAGGCGGCCTGAGGATGCCTTTTAGCTGCTAGCTCTATTCCGTCATGCCGGCCTTGTGCCGGCATCCGCCGAGCCGCGATTCATGAAGCTTGTAGGCCGGCAGACCCCGGCACAAGGCCGGGGTGACGGGCAGTAAAATAGGCGCTCGGGAGAGAAACAGGGAGCGCAGAACTTTAAGGCTTCGCCCCGATCTCGCTCACCGACCCTGCGAATTCCTCGAAATCCTTGGCCTCGGTGAAGTCCTTGTAGACGCTGGCGAAGCGGATGTAGGCGACCGAGTCGAGGCCCTTCAGCCCCTCCATCACCATCTGGCCGATCTGCTGCGCGCGGATTTCGGGGTCGCCCGCCGTCTCGAGCTGGCGCTGGATGCCCGACACCAGTTTCTCGACTCGCACCGGATCGATCGGCCGCTTGCGCGTCGCCACCGAGATCGAGCGCATCAGTTTCTCGCGGTCGAACGGCTCGCGCCGGTCGTCGCTCTTGAGCACGAACAATTCGCGCAACTGGATGCGCTCGAACGTGGTGAAGCGTGCCGCGCAGCCTTCGCATTGCCGGCGCCGGCGGATCGCAGCACCATCCTCGGTCGGACGCGAGTCCTTCACCTGGCTGTCGTCGTGGCCGCAAAAGGGACAGCGCAAGGCGGATCAGCCCCTGGTCAGCGCGCCGAGCGCGTCGCGCGCCGCGGCGAGGGTGTCATCCGAACCAGCCATGCGTACTCCTATTTGGCGAACCGATTATACGCCATGATTCCGGCACCGATCACCGCGCCCGTCACCATCGAGATCGGCAGCACGATCGCGGCGACCGCACCGACCGCGGCGGCACCGGCGATCTTCTGCGCGTCCTCGTTCTTCATCAGGTCGCGCGCGGTCTTCTCGGCCTCGGACGCGCTGTTGAGCACGAACGCCTTGGCTTCCTCATAGGTTGTGGAACCGTCGCCGGTCGCCACGCCGCACGCGGGACAGAATTTCGCGCCCTCGGGCAAGGCCGCATCGCAATGCGCGCACATCCGCTTCAGATTGTCGTCACTCATGGCTTACGCCTCCGGATAAATCGGGAAACGGTGACATAGCGTATTAACACGCTCACGCACAGCCATTTCGACCTGCGCGTCGCCCTGCTCGCCATTCTTGGCCAGGCCGTCGAGCACGTCGGCGACCATGTGGCCGATCTCGCGGAACTCCGCCGGGCCGAATCCGCGGGTGGTGCCGGCGGGCGATCCGACGCGGATGCCGCTGGTCTTGACCGGGGGCAGCGGGTCGTTGGGGATGCCGTTCTTGTTGCAGGTGATCGCGGCGCGCTCGAGCGCCTCGTCGGCATCCCTGCCGGTGACGCCGAGCGGGGTCAGGTCGATCAGCGCCAAATGCGTATCGGTGCCGCCCGAGACGACCGCCGCGCCGCGCTCCTTGAGCGTCGCCGCCAGCACCTTGGCATTCTCGATCACCGCGGCGGCATAGGTCTTGAAGTCGGGGCGCAGCGCCTCGCCGAACGCCACCGCCTTGGCGGCGATGACGTGCATCAGCGGGCCGCCCTGCAGGCCGGGGAACACTGCCGAGTTGATCTTCTTGGCGATCGCCTCGTCATTGGTGAAGACGGCGCCGCCGCGTGGGCCGCGCAGCGTCTTGTGCGTGGTGGTGGTGACGACGTGCGCATGGCCGAACGGCGTCGGATGGACGCCGCCCGCGACCAGCCCGGCGAAATGCGCCATGTCGACCATGAACAAGGCGCCAACCTCATCGGCGATCGCGCGGAAGCGGGCGAAGTCGATGTGGCGCGGATAGGCCGATCCGCCGGTGATGATCAGCTTGGGCTGGGTTTCCTTGGCCAGCCGCTCGACCTGGTCATAGTCGATCAGATGGGTGTCGGGGGTGACGCCATATTGCACCGCGTTGAACCACTTGCCCGACATCGCGGCCTTGGCGCCGTGCGTGAGGTGACCGCCCGAATCGAGGCTGAGGCCCATGATCGTGTCGCCGGGCCTGGTCAGTGCGAGCATCACCGCGCCATTGGCCTGCGCACCCGAATGCGGCTGGACGTTGGCGAACTCGCAGCCAAAGAGCTGCTTGGCGCGGTCGATCGCCAGCTGCTCGACCTCGTCCGACGGGTGGCAGCCCTGGTAATAGCGCTTGCCCGGATAGCCCTCGGCATATTTGTTGGTGAACACCGACCCCTGCGCCTCGAGCACCGCCTTGGAGACGATGTTCTCCGACGCGATCAGCTCGATCTGGTTCTGCTCGCGAGCGAGTTCGTGGCGGACGCCGGCGAACACCGCCGGATCGGCCTCGGCCAAACCGCGGGTAAAATAGCCGTCGGGCTGGACATCGCTGATGGCGGTGGGGCTGGTGCTCATCGGTCAGGCTTTCGTGTGGAGACCGAGCTTGTCGACCCGGTGCTGGTGGCGGCCCCCGGCAAAGGGGGTGGAAAGGAAGGCGTCGAGGCAGGCGATCGCCATCGCCTCGCCGGTCAGCCGCGCGCCCATCGCGATGATGTTGGCGTCATTGTGCTCGCGGGCGAGCGCGGCGGACAGCGGCTCGGAGACCAGCGCGCAGCGGACCTTGGGGTTGCGGTTGACCGCGATCGAGATGCCGATGCCCGATCCGCACAAGGCGACGCCGCGCTCGGCGCCGCCGCTCGCGACCGCCTCGGCGAGCTTGTAGCCGTAATCGGGATAGTCGACGCTCGCACCGTCGTGCGGACCCAGATCGTCGACATCATGCCCTGCCGCACGCAACCATTCCGCGAGAAACGCCTTCAGGGCGAGGGCGGCATGATCGGACGCGATGGCGATGCGCATGAACTGGGCGCGGGTCCTTTGAGCTGTCGTGTGAGACGCCCTTACCGAGGAGGCGCGCGTTACGCCACCCCGACTTTGGGTTTTATCTTCAGCCAGCCGCGCGCGCGGACCGCGGCCAGATAGGTGTCGCTGACCGGCAAGCGTGTCGCGTCGGCCAGCACCAGCCGCCAGGCGCGGCCGTCGCGCACCGCGCCGTCGACCCCCGCCGCCGCGACCCAGGCGCCGCGATGGACCTGCTCGCCGTCGATTCCGGCCAGTTCGGCGAGCGTGTCGGAAAACCGCGCCAGGATCAGCAGTGATCGCCCGTCGCCGAGATGGACGCGGCAATAATGGTCCTCGGCGCGCACCGCCCGCACCTCGGCCGGATCGCGGATGCCGGCACGGAACAGGAGGCCGGTGTCGGCGAGCGGCAACGGCCGGACCTGGCGCCGGCGGGTGAAGAGCATGATCGCGAACAGAATCGCGCTGATCGCGCCCGCCTCGATCCACACGCCGGCCGCGCTGATCTCGGTCGACAGGCCGAACAGCGCCAGCGCGGCCGGGATTTCGATCGGCAGCGGCAGGTTGACGACCAATGCCCCCGACAGGCCGGCGCGGCGCCAATCGCCGGGCTTCCGCACGCGCCACGCGAACCAGGCCAGCCACTTGACCATGTTCCAGCCGATCAGCACCGACCAGAAGCCCAGCCGTGTACCCAGCGGCATCTGGAACGTGCCGAACGCCCCGGTGATCGTCGTCAATCCGATCGCCGCGACACCGCCGACGGCGAGTATCTTGAACCCAGGGAGCGCCGCGACACGCTTCGCGAAATTTCGAACGGCATTCGCGAACCCGGGCTTGCGCGGTCGGCGGCGTGCCGGCTGGTCGGGAGAAAGCGTCGCCATGGCCGCGACGCTGCCACGAAGCGGAATGGAGTACCATATGCGACGGATGATCCTAGGGACGGTGTTGGCGGTGCTGACGGCGATGGCGGTGCCGGCCACGGCGCAGCAGGCGGACCCGGCCGCGATCGCCGCGGAGAGAGATGCCCAGGCCAAATTCGCCTGGATGGACGGCACCTGGCGGGGCACGGCGACGACGCGCTGGCCGACCGGCGAGCGCACGGTCACCCATACCGAACGTGTCGGCACCATGCTCGGGGGCACTCTGCGCATGATCGAGGGACGGGCATTCAATCCGGACGGGACGGTCGGCTTCAACGCCTTCGGCGTGATCTCGTACGAGCCGGCGAAGAAGGCCTATGATTTCCGCTCCTATGCGCTTGGGCATGGCGGCACGTTTGTCATCGCGCCGACCGCCGATGGCTATGTCTGGGAGATTCCCGCCGGCCCCGCCACGATCCGCTACGCCGCGACACTCAAGGACAAGGTATGGACCGAGATCGGCGAGCGTGTCGCCGTCGGTCAGCCGCCGGTGCGCTTCTTCGAGATGCGCCTGACCCGCGTTGGCGACAGCAATTGGCCAGGGGCCTGCACTCAATAGCAGCGGGGTCGAGACGGAGCGGATTTTGCCGCGTGGGTAGGAGCGAGGAGGGAGCGATGCGTTATGCATCGTGACCGACGAGCGACACCCTCCACGCGGCAAAATCCGCCCGCCGCTTCGCGGTTGCGTTGAGGAGCTCGCCGGACGTCGTCGCTTGCTTGCGCGTAGCTCAAGCTACGCCACTGCGCTGCGCTCCTCGCCGGCGGGCTCCTCAACGCAATCTCGATTCCCGCTGCTATTGAGTACAGGCCCCGATAGCGGGGCGATGACCCCGTGATCGCCTCGTCCCGTCGCGAGTCCCGGGGGCGTCATCGAAACGTCACTGGATTGCCCTAGCGCGGCCAGGTGCCGCGCGGTAAGCGCCGCGCACCGCTAGGACAATTCGCATGGCCACTGCCCTCGCCCCGCAAAAGAACCGCGCCGTGCAGGACGCGGTCCACCGCCACGACCATCTCACCAAGCAAGGCATCCTCGAACGCGCCTTCACCTTCGCGTTTCGCGGCCTGGTCTACGCCCAGATCTGGGAGGACCCCGCGGTCGACATGGAAGCGTTGGCGATCGAACCCGACAATCATGTCGTGACGATCGCCTCGGGCGGATGCAACGCGCTGAGCTATCTGACCGCCAATCCCCGCCGGATCACCGCGGTCGACCTCAACACCGCGCATATCGCGCTCAACAAACTCAAGCTCGCGGCGGCGCGCCATCTGCCCGATTACGATGCCTTCCACCGCTTCTTCGCCGAGGCCAATACCAAGGCGAACATCGCCGCGTACAAGACCTATATCCGTCCGCATCTCGACGAGCCGACGCGGCATTATTGGGAAAGCCGCGACCTGATCGGCCGCAGGCGGATCGGCGGGTTCGCCAAGGGGCTCTACAAGCGTGGGCTGCTCGGTGGGTTCATCGGCGCGGCGCACGTGCTGGCGCGGCTCCATGGGGTCGATCCCAAGGCGATCCTCAAGGCCCGGACGATCGAGGAACAGCGCGAGATCTTCGACCGCGAGTTCGCCCCGTTCTTCGACAAGGCGTTCGTGCGCTGGCTGACCGACCAGCCGGCATCGCTGTTCGGGCTCGGCATCCCGCCGGCGCAATACGAAGCGCTGGCCGGCGACGCCAAGATGGCGACGGTGCTGCGCGAACGGCTCGAAAAGCTCGCCTGCGACTTCGACCTCAAGGACAATTATTTTGCCTGGCAGGCGTTCGGCCGCGGCTATGGCGAGGGACCCGAGGCGCCATTGCCCCCCTATCTCCAGGCCGACAATTACGCGAACGTGGTCGACCGGCTCGACCGGATGGAGATTCTCCATTCCAATTATGCCGAGTTCCTCCGGGGCCAGCCCGACGCCTCGCTCGACCGCTACATCCTGCTCGATGCCCAGGACTGGATGACCGACGAGCAATTGACCGACCTCTGGACCGAGATCACGCGCACCGCGCGGCCGGGGTCGCGTGTGCTGTTCCGGACCGCGGGCGAGCCGACCATCCTGCCGGGCCGCGTGTCCGATGCGGTGCTCGACCGCTGGACCTATCGTGCCGAGCAATCACTCGATTACACCCGCCGCGACCGCTCCTCGATCTATGGCGGCGTGCACCTTTATGTGCTGGGGGACGCCGCCTGAGCGCGCCGCATGCGGCGCATATGGATGCGATCTATCGCAGCCAGCGCCATTTCTACGACCTGACCCGCAAATATTATCTGCTGGGACGCGACGCGCTCATCGAGGGCCTCGCACCGCCGGCGGGCGGATCGGTGCTGGAGGCGGGCTGCGGCACCGGGCGCAACCTGATCGTCGCCGCGCGGCGCTGGCCCGATGCGCATTATCATGGCGTCGACATCTCCGAAGCGATGCTCGAGACCGCACGCGCCAATGTCGCCAGAGCGGGGCTGAGCGACCGTATCGCCTTCGCGCAGGGCGACGCGACCGCGTTCGACGCGCAGGCGATGTTCGGCCGCGCCGCGTTCGACCGCGTGTTCCAGTCCTATACCCTGTCGATGATTCCCGACTGGACGGGCGCGATCCGCGAGGCGACGGGCAAGCTCGCGCCCGGCGGGCGGCTCGACATCGTCGATTTCGGGCAGCAGGAGCGCCTGCCGCGCTGGTTCCGCACGATGCTGTTCGCCTGGCTCGCCAGGTTCGACGTCACCCCGCGCGCCCACCTGTTCGACGTGGTGGACAAGATCGGGCTGAACGCGCAACACCGCGCGCTCTATCGTGGCTATGCCTGGAGCGCGCGCCTTACCCGTGACTGATACAGATCTTCGTCAACCGGTTATCGTCCTCGTCCGTCCGCAGCTTGGCGAGAATATCGGCAAGGCGGCGCGCGCTATGCTCAATTTCGGGCTCACCGAGATGCGGCTGGTGGCGCCGCGCGACGGCTGGCCCAATCCGCAGGCCGGGCCCGCGGCGTCTGGCGCCGATGTCGTGCTCGAGCGCGCGCAAGTGTTCGAGTCGGTGGCCGACGCGGTGGCCGATTGCCCGCACGTCTACGCGACCACGGTCCGCAAGCGCGGCATCACCAAGCCGGTGGTGACGCCCGAGGCGGCGGCGCGCGAGATCCATGGCCAGGCGGGCCGCTCGGCGATCCTGTTCGGGCCCGAGCGGTCGGGGCTGGAAACTGACGACGTGGCGATCGCACGCTCGATCGTCACGGTGCCGATCAACCCGGAATTCGGTAGCCTCAACCTCGCCCAGGCGGTGATCCTCGTCGCCTACGAATGGTCGAAGGGCGTCGCGCTCGCGCAGCCGACCGATACCGACCTGCCGCTGCCCGCGCCGCAGGACGAACTCGACGGAATGATCGGCCAGCTCGACCAGATGCTCGATGCGGCTGGCTTCTACTTCCCGCCCGACCGTGTGCCCACGACGAAACGGACGCTACGGACGTTGCTTACCAAGCCGGGCTGGTCGAGCCAGGAAGTCCGGACGCTGCGCGGCGTGCTATCGGCGCTCGCCAATCCGCGACAGCGATCCTGACGTTTCAGCATCCGCCGGCGCAGCAGGGCAGGGCGCGGCGGCTTTCCTTGGAGCTTGACTCGGGCGGGCACCTCTGCGAGAGGCGCCGCCTTCGCAAGCGGCCCCGCATTTCCGGTGAAGCGGTGGCCCTGCAGATCCCAGCGATCACATGCAGAGCGATGACCGGAAGAAACGCCGCTTTCGGGCGGCGTCGTTGTTGGCAATTGCATAAGGAACATCTGATGTCGAAGCGCAGCAGCGCCAAGCACAAGCTCGATCGCCGCATGGGCGAGAACATCTGGGGCCGTCCCAAGTCCCCGGTGAACAAGCGCGAATACGGGCCCGGCCAGCACGGCCAGCGCCGCAAGGGCAAGATGTCGGACTTCGGCATCCAGCTTCGCGCCAAGCAGAAGCTCAAGGGCTATTACGGCGACGTCACCGAGAAGCAGTTCAAGCAATGCTATCAGGAGGCCGCCCGGATGAAGGGCGATACCTCGCAGAACCTGATCGGCCTGCTCGAGCAGCGCCTCGACATGATCGTCTATCGCGCCAAGTTCGCGCCGACCATCTTCGCCGCGCGCCAGCTGGTCAGCCACGGCCACATCCGCGTCAACGGGGTGAAGTGCAACGTCGCGTCGCGCCGCTGCTTCGTCGGTGACGAGGTCACGCTGGGCACCAAGGCCAAGGAAATGGCGCTGGTGATGGAAGCGCAGCAGCTCGCCGAGCGCGACATCCCCGATTACGTCTCGCCGGACGGCAATGCCAAGGTGACCTTCACCCGCGTGCCGACCCTCGACGAAGTGCCCTACCCGGTGAAGATGGAACCGAACCTGGTGGTCGAGTTCTACTCGCGCTGATCGGTCGACGCCGACGCAAAGTACGAAAGGGCGGTCCCTTCGGGGCCGCCCTTTTCGTTTGGCCGCGACAGTGCTTGGGCGCCGTGCCGTTGCCCCGGCCGGGCGTCACATCCCCATCGATGCGCGCAGGAAGGTGTCCGCCCGATCGAGCAACGTCGCGCGCGCGGCATCGTCCCGCAATTGGTGGTCGAGACCCTTGAACTCGACGAAATCGACCTTGCCGCCCGCCGCCTTGAGCTTGTCGACCATCAAACGCGATTCGTCGATCCCGACATTGGTGTCGCGGTCACCATGGAACAACAATACGGGCGCCTTGATCCTGGCTGCGTTGCGGGCCGGCGACCCCTCGGTCACCCAAGCGCCATGACCGATCTGGGCATCGACCTGCGGGAAATTGGTGTAATTGCGCGCTTCGTTGCGCAGCGTGTCCAGATCGGTGACCGGTGCGACGGCGACGATCGCCTTGAACAGGTCGGGATCGAGCACCGAGCTCTGCAATGCGGCATAACCGCCATAGGACCAGCCGACGATCGCCAGCTTCTTCGGGTCGGCGATGCCCTGCTTGACCAGCCAGCGCCCGGCGTCGTTGACGTCCCCGATCGAGGTCCGCCACGATTGGAAGCCGTTCTTCTGGTACCAGGCATCGCCGTACCCGGTCGACCCGCGGAACTCGGGCTGGATCACGGCATAGCCGCGTGCCGCGAAGAACTGCGCCAGCCAGTCGAAGCCCCATTCGTCGCGCGCGCCGGGGCCGCCGTGCGGCATGACGATCGCCGGCAGGTTCTTCCCGTCGCTGCCCGGCGGCAGCGTCAGATAGGCCGGAATGGTCGTGCCGTCCGCCGCCTGGTAGGTGATCGGCTTGTCCGTCGCCAGCGTCCGCTTTGCGAGCGCGGGACGCATCGGCATCACTTCGGCCATCGATCGCGCCTTCTTGTCGAACAGATAATAGGTGCCGGGATCGACGTCGCTGCCGGCGAACAGCAGCAGCTTGCTCTCATCGGCGCTGGCGTCGATGAAGGTAATGAGCTTCCCGGGCAGCGCCTTGGCGAGCGCGCCACGCAATGCCTGTAACGCGGGATCGAAGAACTCCGCCTCGCGGCGATCGGTGACATAACTGGCGCCGATCACGCGGTTCTGGCGGCCGATCTCGATCAGGTCGTCGACGTCGACATCGGCGCGACTGACGACCAGCTTCTTGGTCAGGCTGCCGTCCAGGCTGACGCTGTACAGCGCGGTATGCCCGTTCTGGTTCTCGAAGCCATACGCCAGGTTGAGCGCGGGATCGACGGCATAGGGCACGAAGCCGACGTATCGGCCGCCGTCGATCGTCACGGTATCGAAGGGTTTCCAGTCCCGGCTTTCCGCGGTGCGGTACGAATAGATGATCTTGTTCGAATTATACCCCGACGCGCTGGCCGGCTGGATTCCCATCAGCCGGATCTTGCCCTGTCCGTCGCTGATATAATCTACCGCGCCTTCGCGGGGCGGCTCGACGGGCTTGCGCGAGAGCGACGCCGTGTCGACCATCTCGACGCCCAGTCCCGCGCGCGTCTCCGCGAGATGGGTGCCGGTCGATTGTTCGGGAATATAGACCCGGGTCATCAGCGCGGACCCCGTACCGCCCGCGCCCCAGTCGATCAGCGAGCCGCCATCCTGGGCAAAGCCCAACGCGCGAAAGCTGGAACGTGCGCTCAGCAACTTGAGATTCTTGCCATCGACGTCGACGGCGATGATCCGCGAAATGCCCAGCCGGTCACCATCGACCGTGGCGGTCGTCATGATGCGGCAGATGAGCCGCGTGTCGGTCGACCAATGGCAACCTGCCAATTGCTCGGGATCGCCGCTGGACGAGAGGATCACCTTGGGCTCGCCGCCATTGGCAATGTCGCCGATCACCAGCGCCAAGCCGCGACCCTTGATCGGCTGGACCATCGCGACCTTCGTGCCGTCGGGCGACAGGCTGATCTGCTGGATATATTCGCGGGTACCGAACGCTGTCGCCAGGTCGGTGCCGGGCTTCGTCGGCGCCTCTTGCGCCGCCGCCGCGTGCCATCCCAGCGCCAGGCCCAATGCCGCCGCCGTCCACCATAATGTCCGCATGATGCCCCCAACTCCCTGATCGACCAACGAATAAACATGGCTCGACGCTCCGCAAGAGCGGACGGCGCGCTACCGGGCACATTTACCACCGTTATGGATCAAACCCTGCGATGGGCTATTGGGGCGGACGGCTTGCGCCGGTTGCCGGGCGCTGCCAGACAGCGAGCGTTCCAAGCGAAAGGTAGCCAATGCGTCGCCTCGTATTCTCCTTCACCGCGCTCATCGCAGCGCCCGCGCTCGCGCAATCCAGTGCCCCCGCCATTTCGGTCGATACGCTCAAGGAGGTGACGAAAACGCTGTCCTCAGACGCGTTCGAGGGGCGCGCCCCGACCACACCGGCCGAAGACAAGACGGTCGGTTATATGGTCGAGCGGATGAAGGCAGCAGGGCTCAAGCCCGGCAACAACGGCAGCTGGTTCCAGGACGTGCCGATGGTCCAGATGACTGCCCAGAACATCACGCCGATGACCTTCACCGGCGGAAAGAAACCGATCAGTCTGACCTATCGTACCGACATGGTCGTCTCGACCTATCGCGTGACGCCCAAGGTCGATGTGCGGAACTCCGACGTCGTCTTCGTCGGTTACGGCATCAACGCCCCCGAAAAGGGCTGGAACGACTATGCCGGGCTCGACGTCAAGGGAAAGACCGTGATCGTCCTGATCAACGACCCCGACTGGCAGGCGCCGGGGCTCGATGGCCCATTCGAGGGCAAGGCGATGACCTATTACGGCCGCTGGACCTACAAATACGAGGAAGCCGCGCGCCAGGGTGCAGCCGCGGTGATCATCGTCCATGACACCGACCCCGCCGCTTATGGCTGGGGCGTGGTCGCGTCGAGCTGGTCGGGCGCGCAGCTCGAGCTCGACGAAAAGGGCGACCACATGGACCAGAGCCAGGCGATCGGCTGGATGCAGAACGCCAAGGCCCGGGAGATATTCGCCAGCGCCGGCAAGGATTTCGACCAGCTCCAGGCGGCGGCCAAGGTGAAGGGCTTCAAGGCCGTACCGCTCGGGGTCAAATTCTCGGTCGGCTTCACCAACACGATCCGGCGCCAGGCGTCGAAGAACGTGATCGGCATCCTTCCCGGCACCGAACGCCCCGACGAGACGGTGGTCTATTCGGCGCATTGGGACCATCTCGGCCATTGCACCCCGGTCAAGGGCGACGGCATCTGCAACGGCGCGCTCGACAACGCCTCGGGCTCGGCCGGGCTGATCGCGCTGGCCGAGGCGCAGGCCAAGGCCGGGCCGGCCAAAAGGACGCTGGTGTTCCTGTCGGTCACGGCGGAGGAATCGGGCCTGCTCGGCTCCAAATATTATGCCGAGCATCCGATCTTCCCGCTCGCCAAGACCGTCGGTGGGGTCAACATGGACGGTCTGAACGTCGTCGGTCCGACCCGCGACGTCGTCGTCACCGGCTATGGCAAGTCCGAGCTCGAGGATCTGATGAAGCCGTTGGTCGAGGCGCAGGGGCGAGTGATGAAGCCTGAGCCGAACCCCGAACGCGGCGGCTATTTCCGCTCGGACCATTTCAGCTTCGCCAGGCTCGGCGTGCCGATGTTCGACGGTGGATCGGGCGAGGATCTGGTCGATGGCGGCGTGGCCAAGGGCCATGCCGCGACGCTCGATTACATCCAGAACCGCTATCACAAGCCGCAGGACGAATATGACCCCAGCTGGAACTGGGCGGGCGCCGTGCAGGATTTGACGCTCTATTATCAGTTCGGGCGCCAACTCGCCGAGGGCGATGCCTGGCCCAATTGGTACAAGGGTGCCGAATTCCGCGCGATCCGTGATCGGTCGCGGGGCGGAGAGCGTGCCGGTCAGTGACCAGGCTCGCTCCCCCCAAGCCCGAATGGGCGCCGCACAAGGCGGTCTGGATCGGCTTTCCGAGCCATCCCGAATTGTGGCAGCTCGACCTCGAGCCGGCGCGCGACGAGGTCACCGCCTTCGCGCGCGCGGTCCATGCTGACGGTAGCGGCGAACAGGTGCTGCTGGTCGCCGCCGATACCGAAGCGGCGGAGGCCGCGCGCCGCCGCGCCGGCGATTTCGCCAAGGTGGTAGTGCAGCCGTTCGGCGACATCTGGCTGCGCGATACCGGCGCGATCATCCGCGGCGACGGGGTCGCGGCCGATTTCGGCTTCAACGGCTGGGGCGGGAAATACGATTTGCCGGGCGACGACGATATCGGCCTGCGGCTGGCCGAGGCGCGCGGCAAGACGGTCGAGACGTTCAATTGGGTCCTCGAAGGCGGCGCGATCGACGGCGATGGCCAGGGGCTGGTGGTGACCACCGAGCAATGCCTGCTCAACCGCAATCGCAACGGCTCGATGTCGCGGACCGAGATCGAGGAACTGCTCCATCGCGACCTCGGCTTCACCGAGGTGCTTTGGCTGGGCGACGGGCTGCTCAACGACCATACCGACGGCCATGTCGACAATCTTGCGCGCTTCATCGGCACGCGTCGGCTGGCGATCCCGCAAGCGAGCGAGAACGACCCCAATTGGCAGGTCTATCAACGCGCCACGGCGCGGGCCGAGCAGCATGGCGATATCGAGGTGGTCGCGATTCCGTCACCCGGCCGCGTGCTGCGCGACGACGAGATCGTGCCGGCGAGCTACATGAATTTCTACATTGGCAATGCCAGCGTCGTGGTGCCGCTCTACGGGACCGAGAACGACCAGGCGGCGATCGAGGCGATCGCCGCGCTATTTCCCCGCCGCCAGACGGTCGGCCTGCGCGCCGACCATATCCTGACCGGTGGCGGCAGCTTCCACTGCATCTCGCAGCAGATTCCGGTTTGAGGGAGCCCGTTCCCCCTTCCCGCCGTGGGAAGGGTCTGGGCGCGGAATGACTTCTGCTATCGTGCTTCGACAAGCTCGGCACGAACGGGGTGAGGGGCGCCGCGAATAGGCAGCAGGCTGTGCTGGCGAAGCTCGTCTGGGAATAGCCTCCTTCTTGCGTTCGCCCGAGCTTGTCGAACGGCATCCATGAGGCGCGGGCCGGCATCTCCGAATGTGCTTCGACGTCGGCTTCGAGGAACGAATGGCGCATCCAGCGCCCTATTGCAGCGTTACCCGGTCCTCGCCGTCGTGGCGGCCGAAGAATTGCATCAGCTGGACGGTCAGTTCGGCGCGTGCGGCGAGATCGGGGGCCTCGAGCAGCGCCTGTTTCGCGGCCGAATCGAACGGCGCGATCTGGGCGATGCCGTTGACCAGCGCCTCGTCGTCCAGCCGCGCCACCGAATCCCAATCGACGGCATAGCCTTGCGCGTCGGCGAAGCGGCGCGATTCGGTTTCGAGCGCGGCGCGATGGCCGAGCGACAGCGTCTCGGATTCGTCGGGCAGCGGGAGCAGCTCCGCCTCGACCTGGCGGAAGGGTGTGCTCACCTCCAGCTCGCGCACGATGCGGAACAAGGCGAGCCCTTCGAGCACGATATTGTAGCGCCCGTCGTCGAGCGCCTCGACCTCGGCGATGCGGCCGACGCAGCCGAGGTCGAACAGGGGCGGTGGCTCGCCCTCGCTGCGCGGTTGGATCATGCCGATGCGGCGGTCGCGCGCCATCGCGTCCGACACCATCGCGCGGTAGCGCGGCTCGAAGATGTGCAGCGGCAGATGCATCCGCGGGAACAGCAGCGCGCCCGCCAGCGGAAAGATCGAGAGCCGCGTCGTCGTCACGTGAACAGAATCGCCGACAGGCGGCGGCGCTGCGCCGACACCCAGGGATCCTCCAGCCCGACGACCTCGAGCAGCTTCAGGAATTGCGCGCGCGCCGCGCCCTCGTTCCACGCGCGGTCCTTGGCGACGATCGCCAGGAACGAATCGGCCGCGGCATCGCGCTGCCCCGCCGCCATCTGGGCGTTGGCGAGGTCGAACCGGGCCTGCAGATCGTCGGGATCGGCTTCGACCGCGGCGGCCAAAGGTGCGAGGTCCTCGGCCGGCGGCGCCGATCGCGCGAGCTCGAGTGCCGCGCGCGCGCGGTCGAGCTCCGGCGCCTTGGCATTGTCTTCGGGAAGGGCCGCGAGCGCCGCCTCGGCCTCGTCGAGCCGGCCGAGCGCGACCAGCGCGCGGACCAGGCCGGAGGTGACCTCGGGATGGTCGGGCGCGATCTCGGCGATCTGCTCGAACACCGACAGCGCGCGTTCGGCTTCGCCGTCGCCCAGCACCTGCTCGCCCATCGCGATCAGCGGTTCGAGTTCGGCTTCCTGCTGCGATTCGGCGCTGTCGACCGGCAATTGGCGAAGCACCTGGTCGAGCATCGCCTTCAATTGCGATTCGGTCCGCGCGCTGGTCAGGTCCGCGACCAATTGGCCCTGGAACATCGCATAGACGGTGGGGATCGAGCGGATCTGGAATTGCGCGGCGATGAACTGGTTCTTGTCGGTATCGACCTTGGCCAGCATCACACCCTTGTCGGCATAGTCCGCCGCGACCTTTTCGAGCACAGGGGTCAGCGCCTTGCACGGTCCGCACCATTCCGCCCAGAAATCGATGATCACCAGCTTGCTCATCGACGGCTCGACCACGTCACGGCGGAACGCCTCGACGGCTTCCTTCTGATCGGGGGTCATTCCAAGCGTGGCCAAGTCTCTTCTCCGTCAGCGGCAAAGGCCCTTATGTGGGCGCTGGGCCCGTGAAGCCAAGGCTTTTTGATTGTTGCGCGGCGGGGGGTTGCGGACCCGCGGGAGCGCTGCTAATGGCGCCCCTCCTTACCCGCCCGTGGCATCACGGGCAGGCGCCAGAGCGGGCGTAGCTCAGGGGTAGAGCACAACCTTGCCAAGGTTGGGGTCGAGGGTTCGAATCCCTTCGCCCGCTCCAGTTCGCTGCAGAGCCAACTTAAGGCCTGCTCAGGCCAAGCTAACAGCGCGGACGCGCTCGGCGATGCGCCAACCATCTGATTTTTATAGAAAAAACGGCCGATGGCCGCGAGCGCGATTCGCGCTCAAGCGATCCGATCGGCCGTTATGGGAACTGCATGCGCCGTCTAGGCGGGTGAGATCCGAGCGTGGGGGCGCCGGATCGGTTTGGTAGTTCAGAGATGCAGGTGTCGGTGGCCGAGACGGCCCCCGATCACCCGCGGATGCGGAAGCCCTGCTTCTGCCACCAGGTCTCGCCGATGGGAGTCTGCGTCGCGGTCTGTCCTTCGAGATCGCGCGGCTGCAGGTTCCGCACCACCGTCGCCAGGCGGACGTCAGCGCGCTCCATTCCTTCCGCGAGGTCGTCCGGACGCCCGGATTCGTGGAGCAGCACTCCGCCGCGGCTGACGTATGTGCTGTTGGTGCCCGGCTCGGTCGCTACGATCCTCACCTCGTCCTGGTCGCCGGCCGTCCACAGCACGCAGTTCTCGAACCAGGCGACCCCTCCGGCGTGCGGTTCGACGACGTTGATGCGCGCAGGCGTCAGCGCGCCCTCCGCGAACTCGAGATAGACCATGCAGCGCCGCTGCCGGATCAGCCCCGTCGCCTGCGCCCGGCGGAACTCCTCGGGGATTGGCGGGCCCGCGCCCACGACGACGTGGACGGTGTCGAGGGGCTCGAGCAGCGTCGGCCCCGAGACCACGAAGTGGATGGCGGCGACGTGGCGCCGCATGGCGTCGGTGTGGGCGGACTGGTTCTTCGGGTGCTTCATCTGGATTTTCCTTCCTGCTGCAGTTCGCTGCCTCTTCCGTCTCCGTTTCCTGCCGGAGGCGGGCGCGACCGCCGCCGGGAGCGCCGGCCCGCATCGGCGAGCGCCGGTCGGAGCGCCTCCGCCTCCCTTCTGGGCCAGCCGAGGGCACACCGGTGCAGGCCGGCATGACCGAGAGTGCTGCTGACCGCCTTTTCAGACAGCCCGAAGCGGCACATCAGTTCCGCGGTCGCGACGTGCTCGCGGGCGAGGGCGTGGAGCGCGGCGCCGTCGATGCGCCACGAGGTGCCGCTCCGCGCCTCGCGCAGGCGGTTGAGCGCCGGGGCGGCCTTGGCGTTCAGGTTGAGGATCTCGGCCGCGTCCATCTGGCAGTAGCCGTCGAGGCCTTCCGCCGGCGGCAGCGCGGCGATACGCTGCGCCAGACGGGGCGACAGCCGGATGGTCCGGGCGCCGACGCCGGAGCCGAGATGGTCGGTGTGGTCCGCCAGCACGAGCGAGACCGCCGCCCCCCATGGCTTCGGGCCGCCGCCCATCGCCTTCATGACGTCGCCGAGCGTCCGCCAGTCGCCCGCCACCGGCAGGTCCGGGCCCGCGCGGAGGCGGTCGGCGAGCTGGTCGACGGCGTCGCCCGTGACGAAGGGCGCGCCATACCGGTGGACGAGCCAGGGATGGGTCTCGGCGCGGAGCGCGCCTGCGTCAACCAGCTGCGGAATCGCGTAGACCGGCACGCCCAGCATCCGGGCGGCGGCGTGGTGCCCGATGCGGCGCCGACGCAGCGACGACAGCTCCTCGACTTCGGCGCGGTCGAGTGTGCGCAGCAGCCGGCCGGAGCGGAGGCTGACAGTCTGCGCGACGATGCCGGCGTCCCTGGCCTCGGCCATCTGCCCCTCGGTCACGCCCAGGAGGTGGGCCGCCGGCTTCACCCGGACGTGGCGGGCGGGCACCTTCCCGTCCTCCGTGATGGCGTCGTGGACCGCGCGCAGCGCCGCCCGGACCTCGGGCAGTAGCGTGGCCCGGGCGTCGCCCGCGACGATAGAGAGGAGACGCCGGCGTCCCGTCTCGTCGTCGGGCCGGCGCGCGTAGGCGTGATCGGCGATCACCCCGAGCGCGGCCGCGGGGTGGCCCTCCATCATCGTCCAGGCCTCGGCCATCGCCGCGCACTGTCGTGCGAGCTCCTCCGGCGTGGCGCGCGGCGGCGGCTCGGCGGGCATTCCCGGATCGGCGATCAGCGACAGCTGCTGCGCGAGCTCGAGGGCCGCGCCGGCGTCGAGGTGCCCGAGCGCATCGGGGAGGCGCGACAGGGCCGCGTTCCGTTCGGCGTCCGACCCGCCGACGAGCGCCGCGACGGACGCCAGCGGACCGCGCAGGTCTTCGGCGATCTCCGTGGCCGGCTGAAGCGAGAGGTCGCTCCCGCAGTGGTCGCAGCGCCGCATGTCGGCGGCGTGCCGCCAGCGCTGCGCCTTCCCGCACGCGTGGCACGAGTCGTCGAGCAGCTGCCACGACCGCGCGCAGAACGGGACCGATCGCACCATCCATGCGGCCATGTGGCTCCCCTCGGAGGCGAGGGCGGCGGGGGCGAAGCGGCGGATCCGCGTGAGCACGTCGGCTTGGCGGACGCGGACGCCGTCGAGCACGACGTATCCGTCCGCGCCGCAGGGCGCCAGGCGGCGGCGCAGGACCTCGTCCTCGCCGCTGCCCAGCAGCGCCGCGAGCGCTGCCGTGTCGATGTCGCCGGACCATGCGTAGAGCGGCGTGCGGTGGTAGTTCTGCCCGACGCGGCGGAGAAGCGCGTAGCAGCCGGGCAGGTGGTTCTCGGCGGCGTTGCGCACGCACCACGACAGCAGCGATTCGCCCGCGAGCGGCGGCCGGGGGTCGAGAAGCGGACGGATGGGACCGGCGTCCGTCATGCGAGCAGTCCGTCGAGCGGATTGGCGGCGAGGTCGCCGTCGAGCACGTAGCGCGTCTCGACCGCGCGGTGGAGGTCCTCGAGGTCGATCCGGCGCCCGTTGCGCTCGAGCACGGCGGTGACCGCGTCCTCGAGGACGAGCCGGAACTCGCCGATGAGTCCGCTGCTCGCAACGCAGAGCGCCTTGGCGAGGTCCGGAGCGGCGAGATTGGAGTGCGACGGCAGGATGCGCTCGGCGACGATCTGCTCGTCCATCCCGGCGAGGAAGGCGCACCAGAGCGCCAGGTCGGCGCCCCGAGGCTCAAGGGGCGTCAGCGACAGCTGCGGGCGGGAGCGGTTGCGCAGCTCGCGGTTCTCGCGGAAGAGCCGCGCCGCCTTCTCGGTGCCCATGAACACGATGGGCGCCCACCCGGCGGTCAGCATGTTCTTGAGCGTGTTCGACACGTCGCGGCCCAGAAACTTCTCGCTGCAGTGGTTCAGCTCGTCCACGATGAGGAGTTCGACGCCGAGATGGGCGAGCGCCTTGTGGAGACGCTTGAGCAGGATGGCCTCGGTGCCAGCCATGGCGAACGGATCGCCCGCTGCCTCGAGACAGGAGACGATCATGCTCCGCGGCGTGCCGGTAGTGTCGAGCGTGACGTGCAGCACGGGGATCTTCTCCGGATCGCGGCCCGGCTGGCCCTCGACGAAGGCCTTCATCTGCTTGGCCGTCTCGGTCTTGTCCGAGCCCGAGGGCTGGATGATGCTGAGCGCGACCGTCGCCTCGCCGGGCGCTCGGTCGAGGCAGGACACGCGCAGACGCTCCATCGCCTCGATGCAGGCGTGCTGGCGCGGGTCGGCGAGGCGGATGCGCCGCAGCCGCGCGATCTCGCGGCCGACGCGGGCGCCGCGTTCGGAGGGCAGCTCGTCGCTCGGCGGGCATGTGGTCTGGATCTTCACGTCGGACCTTTCCGGATCAGGAGAACGGGCGGGAGGGGAGCGGCTTGACATGCGGCGCGTCGGCCTCGGCCGCCGGCTCGGGCCGCGCGCGGCGGTCGTCGCCGCGGCGCGGCTTGTCCGGCTTGCGCTTCGCGTGACGCGGCGGTGCCTTGGCCGCGATGGCGTCGAACGCCTCGCGGTCGAGCGCCTCCTCGGTGCCCTCGCGCGTGATGTTGACGCCGCCGCGCGGCGGGCGCGGCGGTTCGGTCATCGCGTCGCGCCGGGTGCCGATGCGCAGGTCGTGCTCTACGACGTCGACGTTCTCGAGACCCGAGGCGGACGGCTTCACGCGCATGAACTGGAGCGAGGAGCCGAGGCGGCGGCGGGTCGCCGGCTTGTCGAGCATCCGCGCCATGACGCGCCGCTGGCGGGCGTCGGCCTGCGGCGAGATGGCGGCGATGACGTCGGAGAAACCGATGCGTGCCTCCTCCATCTGCTCCTCGGCGGCGAAGGCCATCCGCTTGTCGGCGGCGAACTGCCTGATCCGGCGGTGGAGCCAGAGCGGCAGCCCGTCGGCGTAGCGCGGGGTGGAGCAGGAGAGGTGCTCGTAGCGCCGGGTCAGCGGGTTGAGCACGGAGATGTAGCCGAGGTCGTCGTCGTAGCACTTGATCTTGACGCGGTAGGACACCGCCTCGAGGTTCTCCGGCGGGCCGAGCGCGGCGGCCATGTCGGCGAGCAGCGCGGCGTTGTCGCCGGCGGTGTAGCGCAGGCCCTCGAACTCGACGCCGGACCTGGTGAAGGTCGCGGACCCGCCGCTGCCGATCGAGCGGATGAACTGGTCCTGGTCGTGAGCGATGCGCTGGCCGTGGAGCGCGATCTGCTCCTGCCAGACGTCGAGCGGCGTCCGACCGTCCAGCCCCTCGTTCGGCGTGACGTGGTAGGTCGCGATCGCCTCGGCCAGGAGCGTCCTGAACTCCTCGATCGTGAGGACGACGTGCTCCTCGGGGTTGTAGTCGTATCGACGCATCCTCGGGATGTCGAAGCTCGAGCCCGGCGTCTCGGCCATGTAGGTCTGCATGGTCCGTATGACGCGCTCGACCAGCGGCTTGTGGGTCGGCTCGCCCTCGCCCGCGATGCGCACCTCGTGGCAGAGGTCGCCGCCCGCGTCCTCTACGGCGCGCGCGATGTTCTGGAGCGCGTTGTCGAAGAGATAGCAGCCCGAGACGTAGCCGTGGATGTCCGCCAGCCCCGGAAACTGGTCGCGGAGGCGCTCGGGCACCTCCTTTGGCTCGCTTACGTGAAGGACGCTGCGCATCCAGGTCGAGGTCGACGGCGGGTCGAACGACATGTCCCAGCCGACAATGGTCTGGGACAGGACGTCGACGTTGAGGACCACCGTCGGCTGGCCGACCGGCACGCGGTGATACGGGTCGATCAGGAAGTAGGCGGGGAAGAGGGTGTCGTCGCCCTCGACGATCTCCAGGATGCGGATCGGCTCCTTGGCGCGGCCGCCGCCGCCGAAGTGCTGGCTTGCCGCCTTGGCGCCGGAGCTGGCGCGCACGCTGTCGGCGTTCTTCGCCGCCCACCACTCCTTCCTGAATGTCTCGGCGGAATAGGGACTCAGCTTGGAACGGGGGGGCTCGTATTCGAAGGCGACGCCGTCGACCTCAATGGGCTGCCCAGCGTTCATGCGGCGGAGGTCGCGCTTGAAGCGGGCGTAGCTCACCAGCTGCTTCGTCCTGGCGCGCGCGGTGCCGGCCAGCGCGTGGAGCCTGCCGAGCGCGATGATCCGCTCGTCGCACCGGCGGGCGCGGGGCACCTTGCCCGACCGGCTCTCCATGTCGACCGCGCGCCGGTCGTTGGGGCGGCCGCGATGGTTGATCCACTCCCGGATCGTCGAGGCCGCTGGCGCGCGGCCGAAGCGCGCATCGATCTCCTTCAGGTCGAAACGGTCGGCGAACCATGCCCGGAGACCGGCGTCGCTGCGCATCGGCTTCGCGTCGGCGGGCTCGTCGTCCCAGGCGCGCAGCGTCATCCGGCGCAGCGCCGCGCGACCGTCGCGCTCGTCGATCTCGCCGGGCGTGGCCTCCTCGTCGCGGGCCTGCGCGCGCACCGGATCCTGGAGGCGGGGGGAGCGGAAGAACAGCCGACGCTCCCGATGCGCGGTGCGCAGCATGTCGGAGCTGGGAAACACCGGAAGGCCGCTGACCGGGTCCGGCATGCTCAGCACGGCGTTGAGAGCCGACACCGCCATCGTCCGGTTGTCGGGCGTGCGCGTGGTGAAGAAGTAGGAGACGGACTCGTAGACGAGTTCGTCTCCGACCTTCAGCGCAGCGTAGGGATCGTTCATGCGAGGCGGATCCTTGAGAGGAACCGGGGGGCGGGCAGAAGCTCGACGGCGCTGTTGTCGTCGATGAGACGGTCGAGATCGGTGCGGGCGCGGCCGCTGGCGAGGACGGCGTTCGCCATCGCGGTGCCCTGCACGCGGCGGTCGTGCAGCGCGGCGCGGAGCGCGCCGAAGGTGGTCACGGGGCTCTGTTCGCGCAGCCGCTCGAATGCCTCCCATCCGGTCTCGCCGATCCTCACGGACCGGTCCATGACGAGGTTGGCGCGGTTGATCTGGCGGGCGGCGCGGCCGACGATGTCCGCCTCGTAGCGGACCATGACGCGCCAGCCGTGCTCGGCCAGGATCTCGCGGGCCTCCATGATCTTGCGGACGTAGGCGGGGTTCATCTGCGACGGGTGCTGCTTGACCTCGATCGCCTCGACGGAGCCGTCCCTCATCTGCCTGAGATGGTCGCAGATCCACTCCGTCCGGCGGCCGCCGATGACCATGCGGATCCGGAAGGCCTGGGTCTGGAAGTCGACGACGTCGGCGTCGATCTCGCTGTCGCACGCGAGCGCCTCCTCGCCCCGCCCCTCGACCGGATTGGACAGTCCGGTCTTGAGGCTGTGGAACACGGCGATCCAGTGCGTGTGGGACGCGCCGAGAAGGGTGCGCAGCGCCGCGCCCGTATCCGAGACGTAGAGCTGCGCGAGCGGCTCGACGGCCGGGCGTTCGACGGGCGGGACGCCGCGTGCGGGAGGCGGGGGGAGGCGCATCGGCACTGCCCTCAGGCGGACAGCGGCAGCGTGGCGAGGCCGGTCTCGACCAGGACGCGCAGCACGTCGGTCCGCACCGTCCGGGTGCCGGTCGTCGCCCACGCGCCCGCGACCAGCGAGATCTCGGCGAAGAGCAGCTCGCCGGGGGCGCACTCTCCGGCTGCGCAGATCATCAGGCGGCCGTCGATGTCGACGGGCTCCGAGGCGCGGATGCGCGCCATCGCGCGGTCGGCCGCCTCGCGCGCCCTGATGCGCCGGAGGATCTGCTCGACCGCAGGCTTCGCGGCCGGCATGCGGCGCGGCGCCGGGAGGCCGGCGGCGCGGCGGCGGACCGCGGGCGCGCCGGGACGGACATGGCGCGGCGGGATGCGCGGGCGGGCCGGATGCGGCGCGGCGTCGGCCGACGGCTGGCCGGACGTCTCGTCCGGGGTCTCGCGGGTGAGGGTGGCGTCGTGGATGGTCATGGTCGTTCCCCTTGGTCGGCCCGGCATGGCTTCGCCGTTCCCGGCGGGCGGGCCTTCCCGCCGGGTGGTTCTCGGTCGTCGGTTCGATGGTCTGCGGGTCGACCCGCCTAGTTGAGGCGGCCGGGCGGCGGACCCCGCGGCGGGATCAGGATCGGATGCGCGGTCCACCCCGCCTCGCGGCTCTCGATCAGGTCGCCGTTCAGCGCATCGAAGACGGCGATCGCGCGCGCGACCTCGCCGGGGGTGAAGTGGATCGAGGCGTTCAGGTCGCCGCGCACGTCCTCGACCAGAGCATAGCGGAAGTCGAAACGGGCGAGGTCGCGGTCGGTGGGCCTCGGCGCGACGGCCACCTGCGCGAACTTGCACAGCGTGCCGCCGGACTCTTCGAGGTTGCGGTGGTCGCGCAGGTGCTTGGTCAGGGTCTCCTCCCATTCCTCGGCGGCGACGATGCGGGCGCTCGCGAATCCGCCGACCCGCACCATGAAGATCGTCCGGACGTCGCCGCCCCCCACGCTCGGCGGCTCGGTGGAGAGGGCGCCCGCGAAGGCGACCTCCTCGCGCAGGTCCTGGAGGGCCTTGGCCTGCCAGTAGAACGGGACGCTGTCCCGCGTTTCGGGGGCGCATTCGTTCGCGCACGCGCTGAGGTGTTGGATCCGGGCGTCCAGCAGGCTGGCGAAGTTGGCGGCGTCTCCGATGTCGTCCATGCCGATCTGCTCCTTCAGGATCTGTCCGCGCATCACCGCCACCCCTTCAGATCGACGCGGACGTTTAAGAGCCCGCGGTCCTGCGAGCCCGCGCCGATCGAGTCCTCGACGTCCTTCAGCTGCCGCGCGAGGCTGACCACCTCGGCGTAGACGTAGGCCTCGTCGCGGTAGATGCGCTCGCCGGTGCCTGCGCCGCCGCGGCTATCGGGCGACCCGTTGGGCAGCACGTCGCTCGGTCCGTCGCACTCGAAGCCGATCCACCATGCGTCGTCGAGGCCGTCGCGCACGCGGCAGACCGGGACGTTCTCGGGCTCGCACGCCTGGCACGCGCCTGCGCGCTTGACGCCGCCGTGGACGACGAGGTCGAGCCCGAGCAGGGCGCGCAGTCCGAAGCCGAAGAGAGGATGGTCGCCACCTACCCCGACGTGCCCGCATAGGTGCCCGCCCTCGCCGTCGCGCCGGACGAGGCAGGAGTAGTTGGTGCCGTCCGTCCATGCGATCTCGTCGGCCTCGCCGGCCCACGGACCGGGGCCGGCGGGCGCGAGTTCCTTCACGTTGTGCAGCCGCTCGACGGCGACGAGCTTCGTTCCGAACCGGTGCTGAGGGCGCGGTTCGATCGCGACCATCTCCCCAGATGATGCGACGTAGCCCCTGTTGCTGCTGGTCACGATCGCCGGCTCCTATTGTCTGCGAAGAATTTTGCACTAGGCTTCGATAAATGCGAACATAGGCTTGTTCGGACGAAGAGACAAGGTAGAACTCGTAAAATGCGAACAAATGATGGTTGGGATGAGGGCGGCGCCTTCGACGAGGCGTTGTATCTTGCTTGGCCGGACGGGGCGCCGGCGGTGGAGCTCGCCTTCCTGTCGGCCCTGCCGGACGAGAAGAAGGAGCAGGTGCTTAAGCGGCTGAGGGCCGTGTGCCTCGCCGAAGGGGGAGCCAAGAACTTGGCCGCCATCGCCCGGGACGCGGGCATCGGAAGGACGGCGCTGTTCATGTTGCGCCAGCGGTGGACGGCGAAGGGGACGCTGGCGTCGATCATGCCATACGCCGGCAGCGGGAGGGGCGCGCGCAAGGCGAGACCGATCGATGGGCAGGATGAAGTCGAGGCTCTGGCCGGGACGAAGCCGAACAGCGAACTCGTAGCTGAGCTCCGAGGCAGGTCGACGGCTTCGAAGTCAGCGTTGCAGCGCCGCGTCAGGCGCGAAGCGTTTCGCGCGGCGATGGAGCCGGACGCACTGCTTCGGGACTTTGGCCGTGAATTCGCTCTCGACTGGTCCGTTTTGGGCATTGCCGTCGGGGAATCCGGCTCTCCGCAGTGGGCAGCCGGAGAGTTTTTGATCGAGCGATCGGTTGGCCTGATCTGCGGGTTCGCGATCAGAGCGGAGGGCGGCGACGAGTTGCCGCTTTATTTTTCCGCATACCGTGGATCGCAGTTCGCCGGCCGGAGGCGTCTTCGCGTCTTGGGGGTCCCGACCGACACAGCCGGGCCGAGGCTGGATGTGGTCTTCGGGCCAGCGCACGATGCAATCGAAGGGCTGCGTAGGCCAAGCGTTGTCGACGCACTCGAGAAAGCAGGGGCCGCCGTCCACACCGACGGAGTCAGACGCTTTGGCCGCTTCCTTATGGACAGCGTGGGCGCATCCATCGGCGACGTTCCGCTGCTGCCGCGTACAAGAACCGATGCATCGGTTCCCGATGCGGTTCTTTCCGCCCGCCCCGCGGTCTCCGTCGCCGATGCCGCGCTGCTGGTGAAGCGAGGTGTCAACCACCACAACAGGCCGATCGAGGCGAGGCTGAAGGAACTGGGTCTGATCGACGGAACGGAAGATCCGTCCGCCTTGATCTCGAGATTGGCGCCCTTGTCCGCACGGGTCGCGAACCTGCCGCATATTGTCGAAGAGCGGTATTCCGCTCCCTCGACCGGCTAGTCCGTGACCGCGTCGAGGTTTTCGATGAGGGAGCGACGGGCTGCGGATGTGAGCCGGCGAAGCGCGCCTTCGTGCGGCACGGCATGAATCCGAGATCGAAGCAATTCGGCGGACGCCTCCATCGGCAGGGACACGTATGAGGACGCTCTGTTGTGGCTGGCGGAGCGCGTGACGAGTCCCGGCATGAGATTGAAGCCGCCGAGTTTGCGCCCCTGCAGGGTGAGGGCGAGCCGGCCGCCCTCGATCCGCGTGCGCGTGAGGCCGAGACGCCGCAGCGGGCTATCCGAGAGGACGTCGAGAAGACGGCGCCACGACGGGTCGTCGAGCGAGTCGACGACGACAGGTAGATCCTCTTCACGGATTCCGGCCGGCTCGGTGTTGACGAGAGCGTCAGCCAGCGCGGACGCGGCCAGACGGGCGCTGGGCGCCGGCCCGAGGGCGATGCCCACGACCTTGCGAATTTCCATGTCCACGACGAGCGCGGCGATGGGCAGTTCGTTCTGGGGGCGGTCTTCGATGCCCATCTCGATCGCGCTGAACTCGATGCAGATGCCGACGCCCGCGGCGGTGCCGGCGAGCCTCTCGCGCCGGACCGCTTGGACCACGTTCCGCACCGCTTGCTTTGAGACCATCGGGAGTCCCGCCGCGAGCACCGCCGGAGCGGCGAGCACGGCGATGCTGCTCGCCGAGCCGCCGGGGTTGCGCTTCTCCGTCTGCCTGATGATGTCCAGGACGTGCGGATCGGTGCGTGATCGACGCACCATCCGGCGCCGACGGTCGGCCACGTCTTCCGGCCGATGGCTGCCGCGCCAGATCTTCGCCAGCCGGTAGAATGCGGTGACGCCCATTCCGAGCTTCGCTGCGGCTGCTTCGGCAGCCTTTCGGCCGGGCGCTGCGACGAAGGCCTCGAGCACCTCGATCCGCCGCCGGACCATCTCTCGCTTGTCGGGATCCACGAACGTGAGATCGTGGCGATCCTTCTGATCTTTCATCTCATCCCTCCGTCGACGGGCCGATGGCCTTTCGCGCATTGGACGTGGCGGCTGAGCGGCAAGAGGCCGGCCGCCGGGCGGCACGGATGCGAGGAAACCACGGTCAGTCTCCCCAGAATTCTTCTTCGGCCCGACGGTCCGCTTGGCTCTCGCTGGTCGACAGGGTCGGGACCTCGCCCGTGTCGTAGTTGTAGCCGCACCATTTGCAGAGATGGGCGCGGGGCGACTCCTGCCGCATGCTCTGCGGAACGGATCCGCACCAGGGGCAGAGGGGCTCTTTCATGTCGTTCCGCCTTTTCATGTGTTCATGATATGTTCCTTTTCTTTTCCGTTTCCAGTCGTGCTCCGAGTGCCAGCAGCGAATCTCTGGGTCCGCGCGCGCACGCGCTCGCGCATGTGGATCGACGAACGCCAGGTCGTGGCGTTCGCCTTCGCGATCCTTCATTTCATACTGCGGCTTTGATCCGACGGATCCTGTCGGTCTCAGGGCGTCTCCAGCGCCCTTCTCGCTGCCGCGACGAACGTCTTCATGAGATCGATGTCCGCGACGAGCTTTCGACGCAGCGTCATCGGCAGTTCGAGCTGCACGCCGCGGCCAGTGGCGGTCCGGTTGCAGATGTTGCTTGCGGCGATGCCCGGCAGCTGCTCGTTGGGTGCTGCGGCAAAGCCGGTGGCCGTGAGCTCGGCGCCGATGCGGTCGCGCAGCGCGAGGTCCCGTCCGCCTAGCCACACGGTCGCTGCGTCGCCCTCGTCGCTGCGCCCATGGACCGCGATCGCGGTTCGGCACGCCCCGACCAGCGCGAGAGCCTGTGGTTCGTCGAAGCGGCCCGACGTGATGTGGAACGCGCCGTGCGGCCCGCGCCTCATCGCCTCGAACAGGTAGAGCGACAGGTTGTCGCCGGCGAGCGCGGCCGCGATCTCGGACGTGCCGGGCTCTATCCATCCGCCATGTGGCGCGATGACGGCGGACGGCGAGGCGCGGTCGACCACGCGAATGTCGTAGTCTACGCCGATCCTGTGGGTGGCGGCGAGTTCGGCGTAGCTGCTGTAGCGGTCGGCCATTCCGGCGTTGTCCGCCGACTCCGGCGCGACTTCAACCCAGGCCCGTCCGAGACGGATCGAGGGTTCAAACCCGCACGCAGGCGGTCAATCCTCGGCGGGACAGCGATGGGATGGTGACGGGCACCTTCAAGGCCGAGGTCTGGGAGGACGGCGACGTGGCGCCCCAGGCCGAACTGGCGTTGTAGGATCGGGAGGTCGGGATGGCTATCATGGAGCGGATCCGGTCGGCAGAGTCCGGCGCGGCGGACGATGGCGCCCTCGGACTCGAGGCGCTCAACGCCGTCGCGGTGACCGTCGGCGACCTCGAGGCGGCGCGGCGGACGTTGGGCGCGCTGGCCGAGGACCTGCGCTGGAATCAGGGCGCGCGTCGCGGTGTGCTGGCGGAGGATCTGGGTCTGGCCCCGATCGCGGCGGAGGCCGTGGACGTGCGGCTGCTGGCGCTCCGCAAGTGGCAGGACATCCACGATCCGGAGCGGATCTGGGACCGGGCGCACCTGATGGACGCGGCAGCGATCTGCACGCTCGTCGTGACCGACCACGGCGTGGGCTTCGACGATGCGCGCTTTGGCGAGGTGGTGCGGTTCGTGTCGGAGCTGCCCTGGTGAACGCCTTCGCTGGCGATCTGTTCGGCACTCCGGTGGTGCCGGGCTTCTCCGGTATGGGGGACGTCGTCTCGATCGAGGAGGAGCGCGAGCTGACCGCGCACATCGACGCCTGCACGCTCGAGCCCTTCCGGTTCCAGGGATGGCTCGGCAAGCGGCTGACCGCGTCCTTCGGGATGAAGTATGACTTCGAGCGCGAGCGGATCGAGCGGGCCGATCCGATCCCGAACTGGCTGCTTCCGGTCCGGGCGCGTGCGGCGGCGTTCGCCGGACTCGCGCCGGACGAGCTCGTCCAGGCGCTGGTGCTGCGCTACGATCCCGGTGCCGGCATCGGATGGCACCGCGACCGGCCGGTCTACGGGCACGTGGTCGGCGTCTCGCTTGGCGAGGCGGCGGCGCTGCGGCTTCGCCGGCGCAGGCCCGGCGGCTTCGAGCGCACCTCGGCTCCGCTCGAGCCGCGGTCGGTCTATCACATGACGGGCGAGGTCCGGCACGGCTGGGAGCATTCCATCGCGCCGATGGAGCGCACGCGCTGGTCGATCAGCTTCCGCTCGTTGGCCTGACCTAGAAGCCCCTGATCTGCTTCACGAGGATCGCCAGGGGCGGCTGCGACACGCCGAAGGCGGCGGCGATCTCGCCCCACGCCGGCTCCAGCGCGGCAAGCCGCTCTGCTTCGTCGTTGCTCCGCAGCGTGAGTGACGCCTCGGCTGCGTCCTCGAGCGCGACGGGGTTGCCGCTCCAGCGGGTCTCCGTCGTCCACTGCAGGCCGGGAAGCTCGGTCACGCCGATCCTGACGTCGAACGGGCCCTTGGCACCCTGCCCAATCAGATAGGCGATGTTAGCCTCGATGAAGTCGTTCGCGTGGCTGATGACCGCGTCCGCCCAGAACCTCTTCCGCTCGCGATCCGAGGCGAATGGACTCACGCCCCAGATCTCGCCCGTCGCGCGGAACTGCATGACGAAGTTGACGAGCGGCTTCTCGCTCGCCCGCAGGCTTCCCGTGTAGGTCAGGAAGCCGCCACGGGTGGTGCCCCAGCTGAATCCCTGAGTAGGTCCGAGGATGCTGGGGTGCCTTCCGGTGCCTCGCGCGAAGTCGGCGGGCACGCTCCACTCCCGCGGAAGGATGCGAACGTATGCGTGCGGACCGGGATGGAGGTTCTTCCAGCCGGGCGACCCGTCCTCGTTGATCGTCAGGGGCTCGGCGGGATCGAACCAGAGCGCCGGGGTTGCCGGAGTGTTGGGCTGCCATGGCCGCGCCTGCGCGGGAGCGGGTGAGATCGTGGCGATCGAGTCCCTGAGGAAGCCGCGCAGATCGGCGCGCAGGCCGTCGCGGACCTCGCGAAGCTGGTCCTTGTCGGCGCCCGGCGGGAGGTGGAAGCCCCACGGCGCCCGCCGTCCGCGCATGTCGAAGGGCAGCTGCTCGACCGTCGCCCCCTCGAAGGCGGTGTTCCAGACCATGATGACCCTGTTCAGCCCCAGCGCCTTCTTCGCGTAGCCGAGCTCGATCAGGACGTTGGGATTGGCGACGGCCTTGTTCGTGGCGGAGACGGCGATGGGCGTCACGTCGCCGACGAACACCGCCGCCGCGTCGATCTTGGCGAGGATGGTCGCGACGATGTCGGGCGAGCCGGCCACACCCTTAGTGTCGGAGGTGAGCTCGTGGCGCTCGTCCAGCTCGGCATGCAGGTCCTCGATCGCGCCGGTGAGCGCGTCGCGGATGACGTCGCGGGTGACCCGCGGGTCGAGATCGCTCTGCCATGACCAGAAGATCGTGCTCATTCCGAAATGCTCCTCTCCCGGGACATCGGTTGCGGCGCCGTTCGGCGCAAGGCCGCAAGACTCACGTGACCGACTCTCGCTCCTTGACGTTTTCGAGGTCGCATCCGACGTCGCGGGCATGAAGGATATGCTGTCCGTGAAGGAGGCGCGGCGCATCGCGCTCGCCGCGCAGGGCTTCGGGTCGCGGCGGCCGGCGGGCGCCGGAGCCGCGAGCCTGCATCGCGTGCTGGACAGGCTCGGCCTCTTCCAGATCGACAGCGTAAACGTGCTGACCCGGGCCCACTACCTTCCGGCGTTCTCCCGGTTGGGATCCTACGATCCGGCGCTTCTCGAGCGGAGCGCATGGGGGCCGAAGCGAAGTCGCCGGATGTTTGAATACTGGGCGCACGAGGCCTCGCTGCTGCCGTTCGAGCTGCATCCGCTGCTCCGCTGGCGCATGTCGCGCGCGGAGCGCGGCGAGGTCGGATACCAGGCGCTGCGACGGTTCGCCGTCGAGCGGCGCGACGAGGCGGACGCGGTCCTTGCGCGGATCGAGGCGGAGGGGCCGATGACCGCGGCCGACTTCGAGGAGGGGTCGAGCAGGAGCGGCTGGTGGGAGTGGAGCGACGTCAAGCACGCGCTCGAGTATCTGTTCTGGGCGGGCCGGATCACGACCGCCACACGGCGCGGCAGCTTCGCGCGCGTCTACGACCTGACCGAACGGGTCATCCCCCAAGGTGTCACGGACATGGCCACGCCCGACGCGGCGGACGCGCAGCGGGCGCTCGTCGAGCGCGCAGCGCGGTCGCTCGGCATCGCGACCTCGGCCGACCTTCGGGACTACTTCAGGCTGAAGCCGCATGAGGCCGACCACGCGATCGCCGATCTCGCGGAGGCCAGCGTGCTGGAGCCGGTGCGGGTTCGGGGGTGGAGCGTGAAGGCCTGGGTCCACCGCGACGCCCGGTCGCCGAGGCGCGTGCGCGGCGCCGCGCTGCTTGCGCCTTTTGATCCGCTGGTGTGGGAGCGCACCCGCGCGGAGCGGCTGTTCGGCTTCCGCTACAGGATCGAGATATACGTGCCTCAGCACCTGCGCACGCACGGATACTACGTGCTGCCGTTTCTCCTCGACGAGGCGCTGGTCGCGCGCGTCGATCTCAAGTCGGACCGGCAGGCGGGCGTGCTGCGAGCGCATCGCGTGACGCTGGAGGCAGGAGCGCCGCCGGAGGCCGTCGACCGCCTGCGCGCCGAGCTCGGGATCATGGCGGGATGGCTCGGGCTGGATGGCGTCGAGGTCGGACGGATCGGTTCCGCCGACGGCTGAGGACCAGGATGCCGTCCGATTTGATGACGCGCGGTGCTCCCGCGCGTGGTAGTCGGGATCGCTGGACAGGAAAGGGGGAATCGATGGACGAGTTGATTCTGGAGGCGTCGCCAGAGGCGCGGGAGCTGTTCAACGCCTTCGTGGGCGCAGAGCGCTCTTGGATGCTGATGATCGTATTGGATCGGGCGACCGTCGCGCGTGTCCGCGCCGGCTTCGGCTGGAGAACTCGATCCGTTTTGACTTGATCGCGCCGGTGGAGGTTGCCTCGATCCAACCGCTGCATCAGGCTTCAATCCTGAAGCGGCGGCGGTCGCCAGCCTGCGCGGGAGGGCAGCTGGGGGAATGGAGATGGGTCTGGGTCGGTCGGCATCGTCCGCGGCGCGGTCGAGCCGCGCCGGCGTTCCCGATCCGCCGCGCCCGCTGGAGCTGGCCCGCCGCTACGTCGGTCAGCGGCGGCTGCGAGCCGGGGCGTTCGGGTCCGACATCTTCCGCGATCCGGCGTGGGACGTGGTCCTCGACCTCTACTGCGCGCGCATGGAAGGCAAGGTGGTGAGCGTCATGGATGCCTGCCTCGCGGCGGCCGTTCCGACGACAACCGCGCTCCGCTGCATCCAGCGCATGCGGCGCGAGGGCCTGGTGGTGCGGCGGCCCGATCCCGAGGACAGGCGGCGCCAGTATCTTGAGCTCGACGACGCCGCGGCGCTGGCGGTCGAACGCTGGCTGGTCGAGACCTGGCCGGACTGTTCGGATGACTGATCGCGCGCTCGGCCGCCGTCGCTGTCTGTCGCCTGCTTTGCCTTTTCGGCAGGACCGTGGTCAGGTCGATGAGGCGGTTCCGTTCGCCACGCGGAGGGAGGATCGATGAGCACGTTTCGGCTGAAGATGCTGCCTGCTGCGGACGGCGACTGCCTGCTGCTGTCGTGGGGCGATGACGGAAAGCTCAGTCACATGGTAGTCGATGGAGGTCGTAAGACGGCCTACGACCATCTGTTCGACGAGCTGACGGAGATCAAAAACGCGGGCGAGACGCTCGCGCTCTACGTGCTGACCCACGTCGACGCCGACCACATCGAGGGATCGCTGGAGTATTTCAACGACGTCAACCGGCCCATCCTGCCGGATGACGTCTGGTTCAACGGCTTCGACGAGATGGGTCGCGGGCGAGCGTCGACGGACGACCGAAGCGCGAAGCAGGGCGACGACTGGTCGAAGGCGGTGGTCCGGTTGGACCGGCAGCTGAACCGACACTTCGCGGATGGCGTGGCGTCAGTCGAGAATGCGCCCGGCGTCATCGACGTCGAGGGACTGAAGATCACGATGCTGTCGCCCGACGCCGCGCACCTTGGCTCCATGCGAGGCAAGTGGGAGGACTACCGGGCGACGCTGGAGGCTGAGCCGGAGGACGTGCGGGGCGGTAGGAAGCGCGAGCGGCCGCCTGTGCCAGACCCGATCGTCCTCGAGGATCTCGTCGCGGACGGCCAGATCGATCCCGAGGCGCCGAACGGTTCGAGCATTGCCTTCGTGGCCGAGTTCGCTGGGCGGCGCGTGCTGCTCGCCGGCGATGCCCATCCCGATCTGCTGGCCAGCTCCCTGGCCCCGCTGGCGGCGACCGAGAAGGGCGGGCGGTATAGGCTCGACCTGCTAAAGGCGTCGCATCATGGAAGCACGAAGAACACGTCGCGCGAATTGATCGAACGGATCGCGTGCCGTCAGATAGCAATATCGACCAACGGCAACATTCACGGGCACCCGGATCCGGAGTCGATCGCGCGTTTCCTGCACTTCGGGGTGTCTGGGACCAAGGACATCTGGTTCAACTACGCGACGGCGCGCACGATGCCTTGGGATGACGAGGAGACGAAGAAGAAATACGGCTATCGCGCCCACTTCCCGAAGAAGGACGAGCCGGGAAGGATCGAGATCGACCTGATGAAGGATCCGGAGGACTGATCCTTCGGAGGGTCGATCCGGAATCTTGCACTCGAACCCCGCCAACGGCGCGCGACCGATCTCAGGATCATGGTGGGCGAGTTGAGCGGTCGGCAGAAACGAAGGTGAGCATGGACTATTCGTGGGGAACCGTTGCTGAGCTGATGTTCAAGCTGCGCGAGCTGCTGTCCGCTCGACATCCCGATGAGGTGACCACGCTGCATGTGGAGATCGAGGGCGACACGGTGGTCCTGATGGGCGAGGTCGCAAGCGAGGGTTGCAGGGGCGACGCGAAGCGCCTCGCTCTCGCGTTCGACGGCGTGATGAAGGTGACGAACCGCTTGGTGGTGGCGGCCTTCCTCGTGCCTGCGAGCGATACTTCGGACGAGGACGATTTCTTCGAGCGCAGCGCGCGCCGGGGCGTCGAGCGGCGAAGCGATGGTTCAACTGTGGATCGGCAGCTTGACGAAGCGTTCACGCGGGAGATCCGGACGAAGGGGACAGGTTCGCGTCACGACGGCTTGGTCAAAGGCCTCATTCCCGACGGCCCCCGGATCGACTCGACACTGGAGCCCGAGCCCGGCACCGACGAGGTGAGCCGCTATCCGAGCGTTGCGAAGACCGGCCAGCTGGTCGCAGGTGCGACGATATCTGTCTCGGTCAATCTGTCGGTGGAGGATGCCGGCGACGGCGAAGCGATGAGGATCGCGACAGCCGCGGACGACTGGTCCATGCTCGAGGTGACGGTGCAAATCTCGGGCGACTGGATTGCGTCGGCTTCGCCGGAGGTGGGATCGATCACGCTGCGGCGCGACAGCTCGTCGGATCCGGCCGTGTTCGCGTGTGAGGTTTCGGACGACTACGTGGCCGGCACTCCGGCCGAGATACTCGTTTACTACGTCCACGGGACGCGCATTTGCGGTCATCTCCGCAAGGATCTGGCCGATTCCGTCGCGCCGGCGAAACCCGCAACTCCGGCTCCAACGCCCGCGAAGCCCGTAGCCGGCCCCGTAGTCATCGATCGCGGCGCGACCGGCCCGACGATGTCGGTGATGATCGCGCAATCCGGTTCGGCAAGGCAGGACTGGTCGTGGATCGCCTACGTTCCCGGAGGCACGCTGACCGGCAAGGGCACGGTGGAGCTCGAAGGATCGGCCAAGAGCTTCTCGGACGTCCTGCTCGCTGGTTGCCCAGGTCTAGCGGATGACAAGTTCCGGCGGACGATGCTGGGCATGGGCGAGATGATCTGGAACAAGACGCCCTCCGGCTTCAGGGAGTGCTACGCCGCCTGCAGGGCGGCCGGGCCGACCAGCTTCCCGATCCAGTTCGCCACCGACGATCCCTACGTGCCGTGGGAGATGATGCGGCCGATCGTCGAGGGGCTGGCGACCGACCACCTCTATCTCGACCACCCCGTGGCGCGCTGGCCCCTCAGCTCGAAGTGGATGCGCTCGGCTTTTGGCGTCGGCGACATCCTGTCCTTCGTTCCTGACTACCAAGCGCGGCCGCTCGCCTCGGCGGCCGCCGAAGGAAGCTGGATCTGCACGACGCTGAACGCAGTCAGGATGGCGCCCACGCGCGCCTCCTTCCTCGAACTCCTCGACGGGAACCGCAGCGACAAGGTGCGCCTGATCCACTTCGCCGGCCACGGGACGGTGGACACGGGGATAAACGACGGCGGGATCAAGTTGCAGGACGGTGAGGTCGGGGTGATGGAAGTCAACCAGTCCTCGGTCCAGATCGGTCGGCGAGACGGACCGCTGGTCGTCCTCAACGCGTGCGAGGCTTCCGCCGGTGCGGAGATGCTTGGAATGAACACCGGATGGGGAGCGGCGATCGCGGCCCGCGAGTTCGGCGGGCTGATCGCGCCGCTGTGGGCGGTGAAGGACTCGATGGCGTTCGCCATCGCGCAGGCGACGCTGCCCGCCCTCGTGACGGGCGATGCGTCCCTGGGCGAGGCGGTGGCCGCCGCTCGAAAAGCGAATGCCGACGTCTCGGTCGCAGCCCTCGCCTATCTGGCGCACGGCGACGTGATGGCTCGCTTCGCTAAGTCCTGACCACGCTGGGCACGTCCACCAGCAGCCGCGCGGGAATTCGGGCGCTGACTTCGGTGACGAGGTCGTTCACCGTCTCCGGGGTCCTGATCGAGACGACCAAGCTGAACGGGACCGCGACGTTCGCCGGCGGCGTCTCGGGATTCGATGCCCACCAGCCGCGGCTTGGCGTGACCGTAAGGACGTTGCGCTCGACCAGCTTGTAGGCGGGCCCGGTCCACACGTCGTGATGCAGGGTCCCGCGGTTCCGCTTGCGCCAGCCGAGGAGCCAGCCGTCGTCGGCAGAGTATCCGCCGACCGCCTCGACCGCGCGGTTGACGCGCCGCTCGGCGCGCTGCTCGGTCTCCTCGAAGCGCTGGAAGTCGAAGCTGAGGCCGTGGGACGAATATAGCTGCGGGCGCTGCAGCCCGGCGCTGTGGAGGTCCGGTTCGATGAAGTAGGATAGGGTGCAGCGAAGTTCGACCTCCGTAGCGCCAAGCGCCCTCAGGGCCTGGTCGGGCCAAGGCAGCCGGAAGGACTTCATTTCCTTGAGCGTGATGCTGCGGCCCTCCTCCTTCTTGAACGGCCGGAGCTCCTCCTGCGCGATGAGCGTGAGCGCGTTCGAGGCGCTCCAGAACACGCGGTCCTCGTCCGGCACGCCCCAGCCGAAGCAGTCGAGCGTTGCGCGCGTCGCGTTCTCCTCCGTCTCGGCGTCGTCGATCAGCTCCTGGCGCCGGGCGCGCATCACGTCGGTCCATTCGGCGTTGTGGACGAGCAGCGCGCGGACGGTCTCCGGCCGCATCGCCGGATACCGCGCGAGCACCCGGGCAGCGAGGCGCGAGGCGGCGGCGCAGGCGGCGCTGGTGTCACCCGTGTAGGTGATGGGGCGGCGGGTTGCGTCGCGCGAAGTGGTCGCGACCATGTCCGGCGCGTGCGGCCGAGAGGTGAGGCCGTCGTCCTCTATCTCGTGGTTGCCGCCTTCCATCACGATGTCCGGCTTGTGGTGCCTCGGACGGAAGCGCCAGGGCTGCGCAGTGCGCGACCGCGGCGACAGTCCGCCTGCATCGGCGAGCGGATCGAGGCTCGTCCTCTTGTGGGTCAGCGCGCCGACCGACAGCACGTTCAGGGCCTGGGCCGGCGACTGGATTCCGTGATCGCCGTTGAGCGAGGCGTATGACGACACGAGATAGGGTTCGGTGGCCGAAGTCTCGACGTTGCCCACCGCGACGCAGAACAGCCGGGTGTTGCGCTTGTCGTTGAACGCGAGCTTGTCGAGGGTCGAGGACGTCGACGTCGGACGGCCGTCCTCCGGCTCTCCGACGGCGGTGGCCGCGAGGCAGTAGACGCGCTGGTGCTCGTCGGCGGCCTCCGCCGCGCGCACCCCGCGCGCGATCGCGTCGCGGGCTGGAAAGCGGACAGCGCTGCCCGGGTTGAACACGGCGACGGACTCGAGTCCGATGTCGAGCCGTATGCTTCCCGTGCCTCCAGCCGCGTCCGCCAGATCGCCGTAGAGCGCGACGCCGGCCATCTTCGTGCCATGGCCGTCCGGGTCCAACGGATCCCATGCTCGCGCGACGGCGCGGCACCGCGCTTCGGGCAGTGCGGGCGAGAGAAGTGCGTTCGAGCGGTTCACGCCGGTGTCCAGAAGCGTGACCCATGGCGCGGCTGGCGGAGCGGGGACGACGCGGTCGGCGATCGTCAGATATTGCTGGATGCGCGAGCTCGCCGGCAGCTCCGCATGCTCGGCGATGAAGTTGGACGCGCCGCGCAGCTCGACGACTGCGGCGCTGCTGCCGATCAGGCGGTTCATCGTGCTTCGCGTGGCGATGACGTTGTAGACGAGGATGTCGACGAACTCGGACCGCCTGCCGGACGTCTCCACGCCGAGCTCGTCGACGGCGGTCTCGAATGCATCGACCATTGGCGCGCGGACCCAGATCTCCCATTCGACCTCGCCTCTCCCGCCGGGGAAGTTCTCGAGGGAGTCGGTCCACAGGTCCTCGACGGTGGCCTGCCTGAACTGGTCGGCGCTCTCGAACAGCCAGAAGTTGCGCGGGCGCTTCGCGGCCTCGTCGTTGTCGGGGTCGAACTCCTCGTTGCGGCCGACGTCTCCGTCCGGCGTCCACTCCTCGTAGGAGACGAGGGATTTCCCGAGCGACTCGATCGCGCTCCCCGTCAGGAAGTAGACGGCGCGGTCGTGACCCCGCCGCTCATCCGGACGCGCGTGGCGCTGCACGTTGAGGAGCTGCATCCCGGTGCTGGTCGCGCGCCTGGAACCGCCGACGACGAGCGCCTCTCCCTCCCGTGAGGTAACCGCGACCGTGACGCCCCGCTTGCGCGGGATAACGCCCATGGCGGCCTGCTCGGTCCGGGCATCACGAAGAAGCCCGGAGATGTCGGCGAGATCGCCGCGGAGCCGGCCGGCGTGCGCCGCCCTGTTCTCGATCGGCGTGGGCGGGTTGCTGTTCCCGCCGCCGTGCGGTTGAAAGTTCTCGGACGTCCGCCCGAGGCCCCTTACGATGATGTGACGATGCCGAGCCATCCCAGTGGATTAGCAGTCGCAGGCAGCGTCTGCCAGACGCAGGAACTACCGATCCGGATGTCTTCTCACTTCGAGCGCCTGCAGAAGGATGTCGCCGGTTAGCATTCCGCTCGCCTCCAGCACTGCGTCGCGCGCGGCGTCGTCCGCCGCAGCGACGATGTCCGCCTGGCTGAGCCCATCGGCGGCCTTCGACACCGTGTCCCAGTCCACGCCTAATAGATCGAATTGCGGGAGTCGCTGCGTCAGGATCCTGCGGACGAGGTCCGGCGGCGGCAGGTCGTAGGGAACCGTGGCCTCGAAGCGGCGGAAGATGGCCCTGTCCAGCAGTTCCTGGTGGTTGGTGGCGGCGAGGATGAGGCTTCCGGACGAATCCTCGTCGAGGAACTGCAGGAAGGAGTTGAGCATGCGACGCGCCTCGCCGACGTCGTTGTCCGCACCGCGCCTGGTGGCCAAGGCGTCTACCTCGTCGAAGAAGTAGACGCCGCGGGCGCCCTGCATCGCATCGAACACCATGCGCAGCTTCGCGGCGGTCTCCCCCATGTATTTGGTGATCACGCCGTCGAGCTGGACGGTGAAGAGGGGGACGTTCAGCTCGCCGGCGATCGCTGCCGCCGTCAGGCTCTTGCCCGTGCCTGGCGGACCCGACAGCAGGATCTTGCGGCGGGGAAGGAGGCCGCGCTCGGCGAGGAGGCCTCGTTCGCGATGCTCGCGGACGATGCGGCGCAGGCGCTTGTCCACCTCGGAAGTCAGCACGACGTCCGACAGGCGGGTCTCCGGGTATGAGGCGCGCACCAGGGAGGCGAGTTCGCCCCGCGGCGCCGCGATCATCGTCGGCTTCGACGCCGGCCGCCGTTCGTTCGTTTCCTCGCGCAGCGATCCGACCAGCGTACCGATCTCGTCGGCCATGCGGTGGTGACCCGCCTTGCGCGCGTCGGCCGCGATGTGGTCGGCGATCGCGAGGAACCGCTCGTCGTCTCCCGCAGCGTGGCTGCGGATCATCGCGATGAGCTGCTTGCTGCTGGTCATGGCGGGGCTCCTATTTGGTCTGGCGGGTGAGGTCGAGAGCGTCGTTCAGCAGCCTGTCCGCCTGTTGGCGCAGCCTATCGGATGCAGCTATTAAACGCAACGCATTACGCAACTTTGAGTCGACGGTCTGACGCTTTTTCGCAGGGCCGATGATCTCGCGCAGGCGGCGGGCCACCGATCGCGAGAAGGCTGCGGCTTCGAGCGATCTTCCCAGGGTCGATCGGTCTATCCCGATCATGCTGGCGACATCGCTGACGGCCAGCCTCTCCGTCGACATGTGCTCGCGAACTTGCGCTGCGAGATCTGGGTCGGGAGTTCGCGCCGGACGGGTCATTTCGCATTGTTGCGTAAAAGGGTGCGTAAACTTTGTAAACGCCTCATGGTTTGCAAACGGCGTCCAGTCGCCGCGATGCGCGTGACGCCTTCCAGACGCGGGCGCGTCGGGCCTTCCGTCGGCGGCGCGGCGCTGAGGCGGCCGCTAGCGGCGTGTTCGAAAGCGGATCGCGGTGTCAGCCGGCTGGATCGGTGCCAGCGCCGCCTAGGATCTGACCCAGGAGCGACGAGAGTTCATGCAGGGCCTCTCGCCGCAGTCCGTAGGTGATGGTGCGCCCGGCGCGGTCGCCCCGGACGATGTCGGCATGCGCGAGCACCTTGAGGTTCGCCGACATCGCGGTGCGCTGGACGCCGAGCCGCTCCGCTATGACCGACGCGGGAAGCGCACCCTCGGCGGCGAGCAGCCTGACCACGTCCAGGCGGGTCTGCTGCGCGAGAGCCTGCAGGCGTCGGATGGTCCGTTCGTCCTCCATCGCGGCATTGTGGCCGACGCCGGCGATCGGCACAATCCGGAGAGCACCAGAATTCAAAATATAGTTCGATAATCCAACAACTATTGAACTATATTTATTTCGGCGCTATCGTCGCGTCGGATCGGATGGCCTCTGGGTGCCGTTCGGGACGGGAGACGACGAGACATGAGCACGCTGATCTATGCGCCTTCGCGTGAGGCTGGACGCGACGGGGCCTATCGGCTCCACGGCACCATCGCGTCGCCGGAGGTGCCTTGGCCCGACCCGCTCGGTCGCGACGCCGTGGACGACGTTCCCCTGACGACCACGCGCCGACGTCTCCTGCGCGTGGCGATGGTGGCCGCCGAGGCGGGCGCACGCTTCGCCGCGGAGGGCGGCGGCACCGACGCGGCCGGATGGATGATCGCGCCAAGCGCGCTGTTCCACGGCGCGGCGCCGATCGACGCCTGCCAGGAGCGGGCCGCGTTCTGCAGGGCGACCCTCGCGCACGGCCTCGATCTCGGCGACGACGTCGATCCGGAGGAGGTCGACTCCATGATCGACCAGCGGCTCCTCGACGGACTGCCCGACGGAGGCGGCCCCGCCGACGCCGGCGCGCGGCTGTTCACCTGCGTGGTCGCGGGCGAGCTCGGCGCGCCGGTCGCCCAGGTGTTCCGCGCGCTGATCGCGGACAGCCCCGCGGCGCTGCGCGACCGCCTCGCCAGGGAGTATGGCGCGGCGGTCGCCAGCCGGGTGCGGGTCGCCCAGGGCGTCGACCGGACCGATCCCGGCGTGCGGTCGCTCCTCTCCAAGGCGACGATCGCCTTCCTCGAGACGATCGGCTCCCGGGCCGCCGAGCTGGCCGACGGGGGCTTCGACATGACGATCGAGCAGCGTTTCGGCGACGCTGCGGCAGGAGCCTCCGTCAGGGCGCGAGCAGCAGTGCCGCGCGCGACTGGTCTTCGGCGGACAGGACCCAGTGCGCGAACGCGGGGCTTTCGTCGGTCGACCGGTCGATTAGGCGCGCCAGCAGCGCCAGGCTCGCGCGCTGCTGGTCGGACAGCGCGGCGAGGTCGCGCTCCAGCTCGTCGTGCGGCGTCCGGTTGACGTAGGTGAAGGCCTTGCCGAGCAGGCCCGCGACGACGTCGGAGAGCTGCACGCCCGGCTCCGTCCTGGAATCGGCGAAGCGGAAGTTGCGGAACGGCGCGCCGCCGTCGGTCAGCCCGGCCGCCTCGACGAATGCCTCGATCACCGGCTCCTCGTCGAGCACGTGCTCCGAGTTCTTGAACACCGCGATCCGGTGCAGGAAGAAGTGTCCGAAGGTCTCGACGAGCATGTCCGGCGCGTCGTCCTCGATGAAGGGAAGCGACGCCGCCTTCGCTCCCATCTGGAGCAGTCCCTTCAGCATGTAGTGCTCGAAGTGCGGCAGCGTTCCTTCGCGGGCCTCGAGCATGTCGAGGAGCTCCCGCATGAACGCCTCCCGCCGGTCCGGCCCGACGTCGGGATACCGGTAGCGCGAGAGCATCTCGGCCGTGCCGTCGACGTCGTCGCGCAGAATGGCGTAGAGGCCGTCCTTCAGCATCGCGGCGGCCGGGGCGAGGCCCATCGCCTCCTCGCTGCTGGCGATGATCGAGTCCACGATGTCGACGATCGACCAGTAGAGGACGTCGGTCACGTGGTAGTGGACGAGCATGCTCTCGTCGGTCAGCCAGCGGAGAAGCGTGCGCAGCTTCGACGAGGCCAGGATTTCGAGGAATCCGCCCTTCCCGATGTGCTTGAGCTTGATCTCGCCGACGTTGGGCTGGAGCCGCAGCCGCTCGCGCAGGGGCGCGAGGTCGATCGCGGCGGCCGGCTGGCGCTGGACCAGGCCCGCGAGCACGAAGCACTCGGGCCGGGCGACGTTGAGGCGCCCCTCCTCGATCGTGAGCCTGCGCACGTTGTTCGTCTCGTCGTAGAAGAACCGGTAGGGCCGGTCGACGTTGGGGAGGGCGAAGTTCCGGACGACCGGGTCGCGCAGATCGTTGACGTCAGTCACCGAGCGGCCTTTCCGGCGCTCGCGCGAAAACCATTCAATAATCCAACATCTATTGAATAGTCAAGAGGTAGTCCATACCTCGCCGATCCGCCGCGGCGACCGCCGCGCAGCCACGAGAGGACCACCGCGCCATGTCCAGACCGAACGTTCGTCACGACGCCGGCCGAGGCGCGGAGGAAAGGCCGCGGGCGGCCCGGCGGCCGGGCCGCGTGGTGCGGTTCCGCGGCCTTCCGCCCGCCGACATCGTGTCGATGCCGATATCGGCGTCGGTCGCCGCAGACGTCCTCGACATGCATCCGCGGTTCCGGGTGCAGCGCGAGGTCGAGACGATGTCGCGGCTCACGCCCCGGCAAAGGCTCCCGGGCGAGATCACGCTGGCGGTGCTCGACGTCGAGACGACGGGGACCGACTTCGACGAGGACAAGGTGATCGAGCTGGCGGTGCAGCGTGTCCAGATCGACGCCGACGGGCGCATCGTCGAGTCCGGCCGGATGCGGAACTGGCTCGAGGACCCCGGCATCGATATCCCGGCGGAGGTGACGAAGGTGACCGGGATCGTCCGCGATGACCTGCGCGGACGCATGATCGGCGACGGCGAGGCCTATTCCATGATCGCCAGCGCCGACGCGGTCGTCAGCCACAACGCTGCCTTCGACCGTCCGTTCGTGGAGCGGCGCATCGGCATGTCGGGGCAGGCGTGGATCTGCAGCCTGAACGACTTCGACTGGGCCACGGCGGGCTTCGCGTGCCGTAAGCTCGAGTGCCTCGCCGGCCGCTGCGGCTGGTTCTTCGATCCGCACCGGGCGAGCGGCGACGTCAGCGCGCTCGTCCGGCTCCTCGACCACGAGGTCGGGGGCGAGACCGTGGTGCGCGCGATGCTGCGGAACGCAGCGAAGCCCACGTATCTCGTCGAGGCGCCGAAAACCGACTTCGAGGCGCGGGGTGCCCTGAAGGAGCAGGGCTACCGCTGGGACGCGTCCCGCAAGCTCTGGTGGCGGCAGGTCGCGGAGGACGACGTCGACCGTCACGTCTTCTGGCTCACGCACGAGATCTACGGCGGGAAGCGCGAGCCGGTGGTGGAGCGCCAGACGTGGCGGGAGCGCTACGCGCGCAGGGCGTGAGCCCGAGCGTCGGGTGCTCCCGGCTTCCGTTCGACGGCTCACTCTTCCGCGGCTTTCAGGAGCGCGTATTCGCGCATTCCCTCCTGCCGCCGCTCCTCGATCTCGGCGCGCAGCCGTGCGGCGTCCTCCATCGCGCCGGGCGGCAGCGGCTGGGCTTCGAGCCGCTCCATCATCGTCTGCGTGGCCTCCATGGCTTGCGCGTAGCTGAAGTCGTCGAGGTGCCCGCGGTCGTAGACGTAGTCCAGGATGGCCTGGCAGGCCAGCGGCAGGTCCTTCCGCTGAGCCCTTGCGAAGAGCCAGAGGATCACGTCGATCATCTGGATGCCGGCGCTGTCCTTGGCGTTGGAGATTTCGAGCCTGCTGCCGAACACGCGTCTAAGCACCATGCGTCCGCCGAAGGGCAGTTCGACGACGTCTTGCTTCGCGTTAGAATACATGTCGTGCCAGAACTTCAGGCCCGCCGCGAACTCCTGCTGCCGGTCGTGCCGGATGACCTCGACCTGGCGCTTCCAGATGGCGGACCGGGTCTCGATGGCGTTGAGCAGGTTTCCGAACCCGATGAGGTTGGGCAGATGGCTCTTGCGGCCCACCTTGTCGGAGTGGACGAAGTGCAGCGCCTCGGGATTGTCGACGATCCACTGTAGCGCGTCGCCGACGATCTCGCGCGACCGCGCGTCGGTAAGGAGCGTCACGCGCGGCAGGAGCTCACGGCAGAAGTCCGCCATCTTCGCCCAGGCCTTCTTGTCGTTGGGCTCCATGAGCGCCTTGAGGAAGGTCTCGGCGCCCGGCTCGTCCAGCATCGACGCCAGCTTGAAGACCATGTCCATCCGCATGGGCGGGACGTTGTAGACGTGCCAGGGGACCGCCTTGTTCTCGTAGGCGTCGAAGAGCGTGTCGAAGACCTTCGTCGCGATCACGTAGCGCTTCTCGACGCGCGCCAGCGCGAACGCCGGACCCGCGCGGCGCAGGACCTTCAGGAGGTCCGGCGCGATCGCCTCGATGCCGCCGACGCCCATGTCGGTGGCGTGGATCTCGTCCACGCCCGCGGCCTTCGCGATGGCGCGGACCTGCTCGCCGAAGCGCTTGTCGAAGTCCGAGCGCGTCAGCAGCGCGGCGGTGATGAACAGCGGCTGGTTCTCGTCCAGCAGCTTCGCGCCGGTGTTTCCGGATTCGTCGACGTAGGCGAACAAGGCGGTGATCCTCTCCTGTGGATCAGTGATTTAGGAACGCGGGCGCCCCGGCGCATGGAAGAGTCGCTGCCGATCCGGATGTAATGGGCGTATCGCCTTGACTGGCGCGGTTTCGGCGCGGAGCATCCGGTCGGCCGGGGTGTTCAGCCTCGGCGTCGGGGGGCTTCGCATGGCTGAGGAGAACGCAAAGGACGGGGAGCCGCGCAACCTCGTCGTCCTGTGCGACGGGACGAGCAACCAGGTCGAGGGCGATCTGTCCAACGTCCTGAAGCTCTATCGGATCGCGGAGCAGTCGCCGCGCCAGCGCGTCTTCTACGATCCCGGCGTCGGCACCATCGGGAACGACAGCTCTTGGGGCCGCCTGCGGCAGAAGGTCGCCTCGACGCTGAGCATGGCGACGGGGGCCGGCCTCGACGACAACATCATCCGCGCATACCGCTTCCTGTGCGAGACCTACCGCGAGGGCGACCGCCTCTATCTCTTCGGCTTCAGCCGCGGCGCCTACACGGTCCGGGCGCTGGCCGGCATGGTGCACATGGTCGGCCTCCTCCGTCCGGACCAGCTCAACCTCTGCGGCTTCGCGCTCAACGCCTACAAGCACGCGGCCGAGCGGTCCGACCTCCACCTCGCCTGGGACTTCGCGCGCGTCATGCGGTCGCGCACGGTCCACATCCACTTCGTCGGCGTCTGGGACACGGTCGCCTCGATGATCGTGCCCCGTCCCGACAGGTTCTACATCCCTAGTCTGAGGATGCTTCCCTACACCCGGGTCAACCCTAGCGTCCGGATCTTCCGTCACGCGATGGCGATCGACGAGCGTCGGCGGATGTTCCGGCTCAACCGCTGGACCGAGGGGCAGAACTTCGCGGTCGACCGCTTCGCCGATCCCCCGGTCTTCGTGCCCCAGGACTGTCGTCAGCTCTGGTTCGCAGGGAATCACTCCGACGTCGGCGGCGGGTATCCCGAGGAGGCGAGCGGGCTCTCGAAGATCCCGCTCGACTGGATGATCCGCGAGGCGGAGGGCCGCGATCTGCACATCGACGAAGCCATGTTCCAGCATCTGGTGCACGGCGCACCGCTTGAGCACAGCCGCCACGACTACGTTCCGCCCGACCCCATGGGCCCGCTCCACGACGCGCTGAAGGGCGGTTGGTGGATCCTTGAGCTGCTGCCGAAGCGGTCGAAGTGGAAGGAGACGAGGAAGTGGTCGCTGCTCGGCCTCTATCTGCCGTGGGGCGAGCGCCGGGCCATCCCGAAGGGTTCGACCTTCGCGCCCTCGGTCGCCGTGCGCGAGAAGGCGGATCCCAAGTATCGGCCCCAGGAACAGATCAGATAGCCGTCAGCAACGCTGGTCTTGAGTCGCAAGTGTCGACCCGCCTTGGATTCTTCGATTTCATGGCGGGATGCGCGACTCAGTCGCAAAGTGGCGACGGCGTTACTATCTCTACCGTAACGATAATCATAGGAGTGGGCTGGGACGATGGCGGTTGACATACTTCAGAGGTTTCTGACGAAGCGTCTCTTCGACGTCGGTGCCGACGACGCGCGGGTCGCGCCTCTGCGCGAGGCTGCGGACGACGTCGTGGCGGTCATCAAGGCAGCGCCGCAGCGCACCGCCGTCTTCACAATGGTGGCCATCGACAGCGGCATCGGTCCGGACGAGCCGCTGGTCGGCGAGATCATGTCGATCCTCGAGAAGCGGTGGCAGAGCTACGCTGGCGCCTTCGCGGACAGCAAGCTGCCGACCGTTGCCCGAGCCATCGTCCTGCACGCGCTCTCGAAGGCGATGGGCTCGGACCCGATCGCCGCGGCGGTCAGCCTGACGGCGAGGACCCTGCTTCCGCGTCTCGGCGCCTTGGTGGACCGTGACGTCTGGAGCGACATCGTCGACGACGCGGAGCGGAGGCTAGCCCTCAAGGCGGAGCGGGAGTGGGCTCTGCCCTCTGCGGCCAAGGCCGCAGAGATCGGCCTCTCGTTCGACGATCTTCCACAGCTGACGGCACCGCAGACGAACCGCGACTGGCTGGTGAAGCGGCTGGGCGCAGCGGCGGGCCCGCACGATGAGCAGGGCACGGCCTTCGAGTCCGCTAATCCGAACTTCCCGGAGGCCGGGCAGGCGTGGGCGCATCAGTTCGCCCCGATCGCCGCGACCGCGATCTCGAACGCCGTCAACTCCGTGGTGAAGTCGCTGGCCGAGCAGGTGGAGAAGCGCGAGGGCGGCCAGGCGCTCCGCGACGCCATCAGCACCTACGTCACGGCCTCGGCGGAGGCGCTCACCCGCACGGCCATGGGGCTCGAGCGCCGCTCGGCGCTCCTCTGGTGGAAGGAGGCGCTCTACTCGCCCGCCGCGCAGACGAGCTACCGCGATCTCGACCCGGCGGTCGCGGCGGCGCTGGCCGCCGTGGACGCCTCGGCGCAGACCGGCCCGTTCGCTCCGCGGATGGCCGAGGCCGTGGTGCGCGAGACGCTCCTGTCCATGAACCACGGGGCGATGACCGCGGCGCGGCCGCTGACGGAGCACGGCAAGGCCATCGCGGCGGCGAGCGGCGAGGTGCGGTCGGCGATCGAGGCGGGCTACGCCACGGCGCATGCGGAGCCGGGACGCTCCCCGCTGGCGGGTCTGATCGTGTCGGATCCGGTCACGTCCTCCGAAGTGGTGGAGCGGCGCCTCGGCCTCCCGGGCGATCTCGAGCTCAGCGCGGTCGATCTCGGCGTCTGGCTGTTCCGGGATCTCCAGGCCTCGGCCGCCACTCCCGTCCCCGCCAAGCGCGGCCGCGGGAGCAAGGCCGCGTGAGGAAGTGCTCCTACAAGGGCTGCAACGCTCCCGACACCAACTGCCACCGGGGCGAGGCTTCGCTGAGCGAATGCTCGTTCTGGAACAAGGGCGCGTCCTCGGCGGACGACGCCGCCGAGGTGCCCAACGCGGACGGGGTGAGGCTGCCCTGGTCCGGCGCGGCGCTGGGAACGATTGATCTCGCGTTTCTGACGGGAAGGTCCGAGCCCAAGCTGGTGGGCCTCGTGGGACCCCACAACGCCGGAAAGACGACCCTGCTCGGACTGTTCTACCAGCAGGTCGGGCGGAGCGGTCGCGCGGGCGATTCCCGCTTCGCCGGCAGCTACTCGCTGGAGGGATGGGAGGCCATCGCCCACGCGCTCCGCTGGGAGGGCAGCGTGCCGCGCTTCCCGCTGCACACCTCCTCGGGCACCGGGAGAAGGCCGGGCCTGCTGCATCTCGCGCTGCGCAACGACCGCGGACTTCTGTCGGACGTTCTCTTCGCGGACAGTCCGGGCGAATGGTTCCAGCGCTGGGCGGTCGACGCGGCGGCGCCTGACGCCGAGGGCGCCCGCTGGCTGGCCGAGCGGGCATCGGCCATCCTCGTCACCGCGGACTGCGAGGCGCTGTCGGGTCCCGATCGGGGTCAGGCGAGATCGGACGCGACCGCGCTGCTCAGGAGGGTGGCCAGCGAACGGCGGGACCGTCCCGTCGCGCTCGTCTGGACGAAGGCCGACAAGTCCGTGCCCGTCGCGATCCGGAACGCGGTCACGGAGGCCGCCATGCGGGTGATGCCCGACATCGTGACCTTCGAGACCAGCGTCGTCGAGTTCGAGAGCGGCGGCGAGCGGATCCAGCCCGTGTCGTCGGTGACCGCGATCCTGGACTGGATGACCGAGCGTCTGAAGCCCGGCTTCGAGCTCGTCCGCCCGGCTCATGCCGGCACCGACCCGTTCTTCGCGATCGGCGCCGCGGCATGACGCGCAGCCTGTCGCTCTTCGGCGAATACGACGTGGGCAAGACCCACTTCGGCGGGCAGCTGCTCGGCAGGCTGAACCAGGAGAAGGGCGCGCTGAGGATGGTCGGCGCGCCGCCGACCCTGGAGCCGTTCGAGAACGTGCTGGCTAGCATCAACAGCGGTCGCGCGGCGGCGCACACGCCGCAGAACCAGTATGTCGAGAGCATCTGGCCGCTGGCCGACGCCGACGGAAGGACGGTCGAGCTCGTCTGGCCGGACTATGGCGGAGAGCAGCTGACCATGATCCGCTCCCAGCGGAGCATGCCGCGGGAATGGCGGGAGCGCGTGGTGGCCTCGGCCGGCTGGATCGTCATGCTCCGCATAGCGCACGCGCAGCTGAGCGACGACATCTTCACTCGGCCGCTGTCGACGCCCGGGACCGAGCGCCAGACGACCGAGAAGTTCAAGGTGTCGCCCCAGGCCCAGCTCGTCGACTTCCTTCAGTGGCTCATGTTCATGCGGGGGACGGGAACGCTCGATCCCGTCGCCGCGCCGCCGCTGATGCTTCTTCTGTCCTGCTGGGACGAGCTGCCGTCCGCCGAGCGCGACAGGCCGCCGATCGAGATCCTGCGCCACCGTGCGCCGATGGTCGCCGCGTTCGCGGAGTCGAACTGGCTGCCCGGCGCCCTCATGGTGATGGGCCTGTCGGCGCTGGAGCGGCCGCTGCGCGAGGACGCGGTCGACGAGGGCTTCGTCGACGAGGGTCCCGAGGCCTTCGGCTACGTCGTGCTGCCGGACGGGCGGCACGATCACGACCTGACGCTCGCGATTGCGGCCATGATCTGAAGATGGCGGTGCGCATCGGCCAGGCGATCTACGGCGAGCGCGACCGGGCGCATCGCCTCCTGGCGTCCAGCGCATCGTTTCCGACGGCGGACGCGCTCGCCGGCGCCATGGATCTGCAGGGTTCGCCGCCTCCGTATGCCGAATGGCGGCCCTATCTCAGCGGCTTCCTGTGGAACGGCCACTACGTGCTCGCGCGGACCGCGCACGATCCGGGCGGCACGAGGGGCAACATGGTGTTCTCGCGCGCCTTCGCCATTCCGGCGGAGGCGGCCGCGGAAATGGACGACATCGGCGGGCTCATCTCGCTTCTCGAGCAGCTCGGGGACGACCGCGACGCCGGAGACGACGTGGAGTGGCGGGCGGGCGAAACGCCGCCCGAGCCTAGCATGGACCTTGCGGCGGCTCTTGCCGCCGACGGACCGTCGCCGGTCGTATGGGCGGACGATCGGGGCTTTCCGGCGGCGATCGCCGGACTGTGGTCGGTCCTGTGGCCCGCGGCGCGGCTCGCGCTCAGGTTTAGGATCGCGTTCTCGCCGACCGACGCAGCGAACGATCCGCCGACGATCGTGGCCACGCCGGCGGCGCAGGCGACCAGATGGTCGGGCTACCGGATCGCGAGACCGGGATCCGCGGCCGCCCCGTTCGACCGCACGGCGCAGTATCTCGGCGGCGACGCGCGGGACGGCGAGCTGGAGTCGCTCGTCGACGCCTTCGGCGGCCAGATCCCCGACGTGCGTGGGCTCTCGAAGCTGTGCGATCTCGAGCAGCTGCTCAAGGAGGGCGCCTCGTTCGAAGGCTATCTGGGCGCGATCAGGCTTGCCGCCTACCTGGCGCCCGGCGCGGAACTGGCGGCGAAGGAGAAGCTCCGGCTGCTGGAGGGTCTCGTGCTGACGGTGCCCAAGGCGGCGATCTCGGACGTTCTGATGGCCCGCAATCTCGATCTGGACGCGGTGGCCGAAGGGCGGAGGTTCTGGACCGCCCTTGCCGCCTGGGCCGCCGAGGGTCTCTGGCGCGAGCTCGACGCGGACCTCGTCCTGAAGCTGGTCGACCAGAGCCTCTCGGACAAGCCGGTGCCGGATTGGCGGCGGGCCATTGCGGAGGGGATGAGGAAGGCGCTCGCCAAGCCTTCGCGGACGGTCGCCGTCCGGCTCTGGAATCTCCTCGAGCGGCGCGCCGAGCTGCTCGCGCGGTTCGCCCAGCTCTCGTCGAGCGGGCGCGGGCTGGAGCGCGCGCTCCTGGACGCCGCTCCGACCACGCTGCCGAAGGACGCCGGAATCGCGTTGGCGGCCCAGGCCCTGTCGCTGAGGCTCGTCATGCTCCACGCGGCCTGCTGCGCTGCGAGCCTCCCGCCGGAGGAGGCGATCGCGCGCCATCTCGCCGACGCTCCCTTCGACGCCGCGTCGCTCGCGCTCGCGGCGGGCAAGGCGAAGGGCGCCGAGCTTGTCGATGCCGCGCTCGCCCATGGCGAGCCGCAGCTGCTCGGGATGGCCGTCGCGGCGGTGGCGGCCAGGCCAAACCTCCTTCGGCGGCTGGAGGTGGCCGACTCGCGCTGGCGGGCGATCTGGCTCGGCGCCCTGGAGCTCAATCCGGAGGTCAACTCGGGGATCGCGAAGCCCGATGCCGCCATGGCGGCCCTTCTCGACGGGATGCTGGAGGGGCGCATCGCCGATGCGGCGCTGCTGGACGCGCTGAGCCGGACGGACCAGGCCAACCTGCTAGGCTACTCGCGTCGCGGGGAGGTGTGGCCGGCGATCCCCGAACCTGCCCGGTCGCGCCTTCTCGCGGCGACCGCCGACGGATGGCTGGCCGAGGCGGAGCTCGGAGAGCTGCACGTCTGCGAGGAGGCGCTCGCGACCGAGATCGGGCGGCCGGAGAGGCTCGACCCGGCGTTGGACCGCATGGTGCCGACCCCGGGTCTGGCGTTCCCCGTCTTCCGCGCCCTGCAGAAGGTCGGCGAAGGGCGGTTCGCCCAATGGATGGGGAAGGTGATGGAGCGGGGACCGCAGTTCGCGTCCGAGGACGCGACCGCGCTCGGCCGACTCGTCGCCTCCCGGGGCTGGGATGGCGTGGCGAGGGCGATCGCCGACGCCATCACCGGTTCGGGCAGGTCCGACCTGCGGCCGGCGGTCGAATACATCGTCGACATGGTCGGCATGACCCGCCGCTGGTATCTCGATGAGTTCGGCCGCACCACGCCGCTCTCGGCCAAGTGGCAGATCCTGCTGGAGGTGCTGCTGGAGCTGTATGGCCACGGTCCGGGCGACACGTCGATCTGGAGAAGGGCGGGCGGCAAGGACAAGGACGTGCCGAAGGGATCGACCGGTGCCGACATCTGGCGGAAGGTCATCGACGCGGCCCAGAAGGGCAAGAGCGACATAGACGTGTCGAAGCTGATCAGGGTGATGGACGAGGACTATCCGCATCACCCGACGGTGAGCAAGTTCCGTCGAGACGCGCAGTTCGGCGGAGGCTGGTGGTGAGCGCTCTAACGCACGCGCTGCTCGTCGGAGTGGCGCGATACCGCGCCATCGACGACCTGCCGCAGGCGGTGCGCAACGACGTGGAGGACCTTTCGGCGGTGCTCCTGGACCCCGAGAGGGGCGGCCTCGACGCCCCAAGCGTTCGCACTCTGCTCGACGGGGCCGCGACCGCGTCGGCGATGAGGACGGCTCTGGACGAGATCGCCGCGGCGATGCCGGCCGACGGCTCGCTCTTCCTATACTTCTCGGGCCACGGCGACCGGGCGGACGACGGAGGCAGGGAGCGCAGCTGGCTCCTCCCCCACGACTACGATCCGTCGGATGTCGCGGTCACCGCTCTCTCGTCGGACGAGATCGTCGCGAGGCTGGACGCGGCGGGCGGCGCGCGGCAGGTCGTGATGATCGACGCCTGCCATGCGGGCGGCGTCGGTTCGACCAAGCGCGGCGGTGCGGCTCCGAAGGGCATCGGCGCGGGCGCCATCGGCGATCTGGCGCAGGGCGCGGGGCGCGCCCTCCTGACCTCGTCGAGGGCCGACGAGTATTCGGCCGTTCTTCTTGGCGCGCGCAACAGCGTCTTCACGGGCGCGCTTCTCGAAGCGCTCGACGGAGCGGCGGTCGACCGGGGGGACGGTCTGATTGGCGTGCTAGACGTGTTCCACTACGTGGCCGACGCGGTCCCCAACCGCGTGGAAGATCAGCATCCCGTGTTCCACGCGATGGACCTGGAGGGCAACTTCGCGATGGCGCGCAGGCGCACGCGCCCTTCGACGGACGTCGCGGACGTCAACGATCTGACGAGGCTGTTCAGCGATCTCTATCCGACCGGTCCCGTCCACGACGGCATCTGGGCGAGGGCGGGCGGCAAGGTGTCGCAACTGAACCTCTCGGGGAACGGGCTCGCGCAGTGGCATGCGGCGCTGACCCGGGCGTCGCTCGGCGGCGAGCTCACGCTGAAGCGCCTGGCGTCCGCGGCGTTGGAGGACTATCCGGGCGTTGAGGCGCTCCGGAAGCTCGCCGGGTGACCACGCTCTTCCCCGACCTCCGCGCTACCGTCCCCCTCGATCCCGGAGCAACGCTGCTGTCGGGGTTCGCGCTGGATGCGGCGGCCGGACTTCTGGAAGAGATCGCGACGATCGCCGAACGCGCGCCCTTCCGGCATCTCGAGACGCCCGGCGGCAGGCGCATGTCGGTCGCGATGACGAACGCGGGCGGCTTCGGCTGGGTGTCGGACAGGCGCGGCTACCGCTACGAGCCGGCCGACCCGCTGACCGGCCTGCCCTGGCCGCCTATGCCCGAGTCGTTCCTTGCGCTCGCCGCCGGCGCTGCCGCGGCGGGCGGGTTCGGGGGCTTCTCGCCCGAGGCCTGCCTCGTGAACCGCTACGAGCCCGGCGCGCGGCTGACGCTCCACCAGGACCGGGACGAGCGCAGCCTCGACCAGCCGATCGTCTCGGTGTCGCTCGGCGTGGACGCGACCTTCCTATGGGGCGGACCCGAGCGGAGGGACCGCATCAGGAGAATGCAGGTGCGGCACGGCGACGTGGTCGTCTGGGGCGGCCCGGCGCGCCTGTTCCATCACGGCGTCGACGTGCTGAAGCCGGGGCACCATCCGCTGACCGGGGACCTCCGCTACAACCTCACCTTCCGCACCGCGAGGTGAATCGGCGGAAGGTCTAGGCCGGAAGCTGGCCGATCTGGCGAAGCAGCGCCACCTGGTCCCAGTAGTCTATCGCTCGGGAGATGAGACCGCCCTCGATCGAGATGAGCGTGGCGCCCGCGAAGTCGACGGGCCGGCCGGTCGGGGCGAAGCCCATGAGGTCGCCGAGGTGAGTGCCGGTCAGCCGCCATTCGAACGCGCCGCGATTGGCCGTGTGGAACGGCGTGCCGACGAGCGTGAACCGGATGTCGGGCAGCGCGACGAAGAACGGCTTGGCGAACGTCTCGAGCGCGGCCTTGCCGTGCATCTCCGCCTCGAGCGGCGCGTCGACGTATTCCACGTCGTCGGCGAAGATCGACAGGAGGAGCGGGAGGTCGTTGGACCAGCCCGCGAGAAATTTTTCGATCAGCGTGGGCGCGTCCATACGGAGTCTCCTGGCGGGCGGTGCGGCCTGTATTGCCCGCAAGGAGTAGCCGTTGAGGTCGATGTCTTATTGTAGACGGATGCGCGGTTTTGTGCCGCGCGGCTCCGTCGCGCCGATGCACTGGATCCGCACTCCCAATTTAAGGGAGCACGTCGATTTCCGCGCTCTAAGGTTGTTTTAGGGTATAACCCGTTGATTGAAATAGGCAACTTGAAGCGAGCCTAAACTTTGCTCTGCATTCGCTGCCGCTGATTAGCGGCAGCTAATCTGCGAAATCGCAGTGAACGCGGCCGGCATGGCAACGCCATGGCCGACGACGCGGCTTTGCCGCGTCGGACCCTCTTTGTCGGTGCTGCACCCTCCCGGGTTACCCGCGTGGTTCGAATCTCCTCACCTCGCACTACCGCGCGTCGATACGCGCCCCCCCCCTCGCGCCGCACGAATCCCGCAGGCACGAAAAAAGCCGCCGAATCGCGTTCGGCGGCTCTCTCGCGTCTATGGCCGCCTCGCGTCAGGCGGCGACGAATTCGACCTTGCCGTTGGCGCGCAGGTGACCGCCGAACGCCGCCCGCAGGTTCTTGAGGTCGGCGAGATGCGCCTCGCGGCCGGCCAGCGCGCTCACGCCGCTGTAGGTCGCCCGCATGTCCGGCACGATCGCCAGCTTGCCCGCGCGGGCATATTGATGCGCCAGCGCGCACGCGCCAGCATCGAGGCCGCCTTCGCCGTGCAGCAGGACGACGACGTCCAGGTTCGTCTTGCCCCGCGGCGCGACGAAATAGCCGTCGATGACCCGCCCGCCCTTGAGCGCGTAGCGGCCCTTGAACACCTTGAGCCCGTCATCCGTGCCCAGCGCGGCGTGGGCGGCGGGCGCCAGTCCCGGCGCGACCATGCCAGCGGCAGCGGCCACCGCCACACGGGTCATCACACCGCGACGGCTGACGGAATTCTGGGAAGTGGCCATGTCGAAACCCCCTAACAAAATATTTACCGCAGTCTAAGCTGCCGCCGGGCTCAATACAACCGGTATGAACGGGCCGCTTCGTGTCGTTTTCGAGCAATAATGGGAAGCGGCATGCCAGTAAGCGTTCCACCTGCTGAATCGCGTGCCGGCCGATTTGCCGGCTGCCGAAGTCATTGGCGAGGGGGAGGGAGAACATCGCTGCCGTCCGGCAACTCGCCGGTAGATTTGGCGAGGCGGGCGCGCCCATGAAGCTGGCGGTGTGGTCGATAAGTGTGCGCCAATTCTTGGGCAGGTTCTAGGAGAGGTGCGGCGAGGGAAGTCGATTGCCTGCGGGCCGTCCAAAAGGCCGCAGCAGGCGTATCCGGTCCGCTGGAAGTACAGTAAATGTCAGCCTGATCGGTGCGGATCCGGGCAAGGTGTCAAAAAAGAGAAAATCGTTTCTTGCCAGTATGTTGAATGCCGGCCGCAGACGCCGGGACGGGCAGGGGATCGGCTCGGGATTGGCCGATCGGGGACATGGCCAGGCGCCAATGCGGCGCCTTTTGAAAAAGGGGGACGACCATGACGGGATTGATGCGTTCGACACTGTTTGCAGCGGCCATCGCGCTGCCGGCGATGCTCTGGAGCGCGCCGGCGGCGGCGCAGGCCACGCGGACCTGGGTCTCGGGCGTCGGCGACGACGCCAATCCGTGCAGCCGCACCGCGCCGTGCAAGACGTTTCAGGGTACCATCTCCAAGACCGCGACGGGCGGCGAGATCAACTGCCTCGACCCCGGCGGCTTCGGCGCGGTGACGATCACCAAGTCGATCTCGCTCATCTGTGACAATACCGAATCGGGCATCCTGGTTTCGGCGACCAACTCGATCATCGTCAACTCGGCGAGTGCCTATGTCGTGCTCAGCGGGCTGGATCTCGAAGGGCTAGGCAATTCCGGCGCGGGGGCGGGTGTCAACGGCGTCTATGTCATCAACGCGGCTGCCGTCCATGTCCGCAATACGAAGATTCGTGGCTTCCGGGGCGGCTATGGCATCAATTTCGTCCCGCAAACCGGCAGCGCACAGCTCTTCGTCGATAACGTGACGATCAGCGAGAGCGGCGCCACCGGCGCTCCGAGCACCTCGGGCGGAATCAACGTCAATCCGGCGGCGGGCGTCACCGCCAACGTCACGATCACCAACAGCCAGGTGGTCGACAATGCCAATGTCGGCCTTCGCCTCGACACCACCGGCATCGTCGGCTCGGCGATCAATGCCACCGTCAGCGGCCTGACCTTGTCGAACGACGGCGCGGGCCTGGCGGTAAAGGCGCCCAGCGGCACCGGGTCGGTCAAACTCATGCTGACCGATTCGCGTGTGGTTCTGAACGCCGGCCAGGGGATCATCTTCAACGGCACGGCGAGCTCGGTCAACGCGCGGGTGGGCAATACGACGATCACGGGCAACGGAACCGGCCTGTTCGTCCTGAACACGCCCCAGGCGCTGAGCTATGGCGACAACCGTCTCGACGGCAATGGCACCGATGGTGCGTTCACCGGGACGATCCCGCAGCATTGATCGTCGAGCCGAAGTGCCTGGTGAATAAGGCGGCCCCGGTCGGACACGGCCGGGGCCCTTTTATTGTCTGACTACTCAAATTGAGAGCGACTTGATTGAGATCATCCCAAAAAGGGGCGCGCCCGCACCAAAAAGGCGGGGACTATCTCTTGGTAGTAAACTACAATAGACTGTTAACCACTATAGCGCGCACGCGGGTCCGCGCGATTTATTAAGGGGGAGAGAATGTCACACATTATCAAACGCATGATGCTGTTGATCGGCGCCCTGTTCGCGACGTCGCTGCTCTACAGCACTCCCGCGGCCGCGCAGGCGACGCGAACCTGGGTTTCGGGGGTCGGCGACGACGCCAATCCATGCAGCCGCACCGCGCCGTGCAAGACCTTTCCGGGGGCGATCTCGAAGACCGCCGCGGGCGGTGAGATCAATTGCATCGATCCGGGCGGCTTCGGCGGGGTGACGATCACCAAATCGATCACGATCGACTGTTCCGCCGTCACCGCCGGCATCCTCATCGCCGGGACCAACGGTGTCCTGATCAACACGGCGACCGATCCCAACAGCCGGGTGACCCTGCGCGGTCTGCTCATCGATGGCGGCCCGCCGGGATCGAACAGCCTGTCGGCCGTCCGCGTCGTCCAGGCGGGCGTCGTGACGATCGAGAATTCGCGGCTTTGGAACTTCTCGGGCACGCCGGGCCGCGGCGTCACCGTCGACGGTGGTGCGCAGAATATGCAGGTGTTCATCGTCAACTCGACGATCGACAACAATAGCGGCGGTGGCGTGCTGGTTCAGCCGACCGGCGCCATCTCGGTCAGCCTCGAACTCCGGAACGTCCGGCTGCTCAACAACGGCAGCGCGGCGGTCGGCCTTTCGACCGCGAGCGGTGCAACCGCCCTTTCGGCCGTGATCGTCGACAGCCAGATTTCCGGTGGCGGCGTCGCCGGTACCAGCGGCGTGGTCGCCAAGGCAACTACCGGGACGGCGACCGTCCTGGTCAAGTCGTCGTCGATCAGCGGCAACCCGCAGTTCGGCATCAATTCGAACGGTGCCGGCGCTGCCGTGCGGGTCGGCGATACCGCGATCACCAACAACGGTACCGGGCTCAATGCGGTCGCGACCGCCAAGCTCGAAAGCTTCGGCGACAACGACGTCACGGCGAATACCACGCCGGGGGCGTTCACCGCGACGATCCCGCATAGCTGATCGCATCGCCGATAAAGTCAGGAGAGGGGCTCGGCCGGAAACGGCTGGGCCCCTTTTTTTGTCCTGTCGATACCGCGATTTTTTCCGAGGCGCCGGGTGAAGGCGCCCGGCTCGACGTCGGTCTATCGCGCGAGCACGACTTCGGCGACGTGGCGGCGGCCGCCCGTGCGCGCCAACTGGACGAAGACGTCGACCGTGCTGCGGACATAGTGATGGACGTCGTCGCGGCCCAGCCGAGTGCCGGTCTGGAGCACGAGCAGCGCGATCTGCTCGATCGCGCGTTCGGCGCTGTCGGCGTGCACCGTGGTCATCGACCCGGGATGGCCGGTGTTGACCGCGCGCAAGAAGGTATAGGCCTCGGGCCCGCGCAGCTCGCCGACGATGATGCGGTCGGGCCGCATCCGCAAGGACGCGGCGAGCAGGCTGTCGGCGGTGACCTGTGCCTCGCCCAGCGCGCTGCGCGCGGCGAGCAGTCCGACCGCATTGGCATGTCCCATGTGGAGCTCGGGCGTATCCTCGATCAGGATCAGCCGCTCGTGCGCCGGAATCTCGCGGATCAGCGCGTTGAGGAAGGTGGTCTTGCCGGTCGAGGTACCGCCCGACACCAGGATGTTCTTGCGTGCCGTCACGGCCTTGGCGAGCATTCCCGCCATGTCGCCGGCATCGAGCAGGCGCGACAGTTCGATGTCGATCGCGGCGCGTTCGCCGACGTCGCCGCGCCGCGTCTCGGCGAACGATCCGGCCGCGACATAGTCGCCCAGGCTGAGGTCGGGCGAGACATGCTTGCGGATCGCCAGCGCCAGCTCGCCGCGCGTCGCCGGCGGTGCGACCACCTGGACGCGCGCGCCGTCGGGCAGGGTCGCCGACAGCAACGGATGCTCGCGACTGATCCCCTGGTGCGACAGCGCCGCGATCTGGCGCGACAGTCGGTCGAGCGTCGCACGATCGAGCCCCGGCGCGTCGTGGCGCTCGGTGGCGCCGCCCAGCGTTTCGACCCAGATCTCGCCGGGCCGGTTGACGTAGATGTCGGTGACGTCGTCGCGCGCCAGCACCCCGCCCAGTGGAGCGAGGTAGCTCTTGAGATAGACGGGATCGCTCGCGGCTATTTCTTGGTCTCCACGGCGGTGAAATCCAGGTCCTTGGCGACGAACACGCTGACCGACACGCCTTGCTTGACGCGCAACGTGCGCTGGAACTGCTGGCTGTCGGTCAGCGACGACCCGGTCGAGCTTCCCATCGAATTGGGCAAGGCCAGCAGCACGCTGGAATTATTGCCGGCGATCCGCGACGTGGCGACGCCGACCCCGAGGTTGAGCGTCGATTGCAGCAGCGCGCTGCCGAACCGTTCGAGGAAATGGCTGTTGACCTTGCCCTTGATCCCGACGCGCCCGAGCGGATCGGCTGATGGCGAGGCCAGGGCGATCGTCGCGCCGTCGGGGCGGACCAGCCGCGTCCAGATCACCAGCGCGCGGTCCTGCCCGGGCTGGAGGTCGGCCTTGTATTCGCCGATCAGCCGGCTGCCGCGCGGGATCAACACCTTGCTGCCGTCGAAGCCGCGCACGTCGCGCGTCACCAGCGCGCGCGCCGGTCCCGGGCGGGTCGAATCGAGCGCGGTCTCGAGCACCGCCGGGATCAAGGTTCCCTGCGGCACCGTGGTCGCGCGGTTGCGCAGCACCGACGCGCGGGCGCGGCCGCCGAGCGCGCCGGCAGCGCCGCCGCCGGCGACATTGGTCGCTACCGCGGCTCCGCCCTCGCCGCCGCCCGGCGCGGCGGGGTTGGTGGCGTCGCTGGTCGTCGTATCGAGCACCAGCACCGGCTCGACCGAGGTGCGCTGCGGTGGCGGCGGCGCCGCGACCGGCTGCGGCGGCGGCGGCGCGGGGACGTAGACGACTCTAGGCTGTGGCGGGGGTGGCGGCGGGGGCGGTGGCGGCGGTGGTGTCGGGATCGCCGTCGGGGTTGGTGCCGGAACCGGCGGGACGTAGAGCGCCGGCGGCTCGGCGCCGGTGCGGAGATCGGCGGTGCGTGCCCGCGTCGCCGGCGCCGAGAGCTGGCGACGCCGCCCGTCGAGCACCAGGAACAGGATCAGGCCGGCCACCACGATGCCGGCGGCGATCGCCCAATTGGGCAGGCCACCGCCCGGCCGCGCGACGACCGGGCGCGCGCCGGGCTCGACTTCGGCGGGCGGCGGCAACGTGCCGCGCGGATCGGTGCCGGCGATCGCCATCAGCGCACCACCTGCGGTACCCGCGCCGCGCTCGCGACCTTCTTGTCGAGGCGGAACACCAATTTGTTGTTGATGCTGTCGAGCACGTAGCGTCCGTCGCGCATCCCGCCGTCGGCCAGCGTCTCCTTGCCGTCGCGGTCGATCACGAACACCGCCGGCAGGGTCTGCTCGTCGCGCCACATGATATAGGTCTTGGACCCGTCGTCGGAGATGGCGTCGGGCCGGATGTCGTTCGACCCCTCCAGCTTGTAGCGTCCGGGCTCGACGGCGGTCGATGCCGCATTGGCCGGGGCCGGCGGCGGCGGATATTGGAATCGGACGATATAGGGCGTGCTGCCGACGCTGCCCGGCGCCAGTTCGAAGACATAGGTGCGGGCATCGGTCACCACCGTCATATTGGTCGTGGTGCCCTGCAACGGCTTGAGGAATAGCCGGTCGCCGCGCTTGTTGGGCGTGACCTGCCATGCCCCGCTGTCGCCGACCGCGACATTCTCGATTCGTTCGTCGGGGGCGAATTCGACGGTCAGCTGGTATCCGCTGGGTACCTGGAGCTGCACCACCTGATCGGCGTTGTACAGGACCGACTGGATGCGCGGATCGCCGCTGCCCGGCTGCGGCCGTACCTGCGCCTGCGCGGGCGCGGCGATCACCGCCAGCGCGAGGAGGAAGGGAGCATGCCTCAAAGCTGGACCTCGGGGGTAGCGGCCGCGCGCGGCGCCAGCTTCGGCGCATCGGGCGCCCGCACCTGCGGCTGGTCCGACAGCGGCGGTGTTGCGGCGGCGGCAGGAGCGACGGGCGCCGGCTCGGGCGCGAGCGTCTCCTGGCTGCGGTTATAGCGGAACACCTGGAAGCCGAGCGGATTGACGAAGCGATCCTCCGCCCGCATCGGGCCGGTCGAGAAGCGGTAATTGATTACCGACACCCAGGATTCGGGCGGCTGGAGTTGGCCGCCCTGGTCGCGGCGGACCGTGTCGAACCGCACCATCGCCTGGTTGCCGCCCATCGAGGTGATGCTCTTGACCCGGGTATCGACGATCGACGCGCGCGGATAGCGGTTGAGCGGGCTCGCCGGATTGCCCGCCTGCATCGTGTTGACGTAATCGGCCTTGGCGGTGTCGGCCGACCACAATTGCACCTTGCGGTACGCGGATTGCAGCGTGCTCGCATCGAAGCTTTCGCGGGTGATGACGTATTGGACCAGGAACGACTGGGTCAGCGCGGCGTCGGGGGCGATCTTCTCGGCATCGAGCGGCTTCAATTCCTGGACATAGCCGGTCTGTTTGTCGACCAGCAGCGTGTAGGGAACCACGGTCTTCAGCGGCATCAGCACGATCAGCGCGATCGCCTCGAGCAAGGCGACCGCGACCGCCACTCCCGCGACGATCCACGCCGTGCGGCGCGACGCGCGCAGCATGGCCTGCCGGTCGTCGGCCCAGCTATCCGCCTCGCGATAATAAGCGTCGAGCGATTCGCGCGCGTTCATCTGTTGCTATCCCGCCGTGTTGCGCCGGCCGACACGCGTCCCCGCGTCCGCCGCCTGAAGCTCTGGCCGAGCGGCACTGCTGCCGCAACGGCGATTTCCCGCGTGTTGGTGGGCGAGATGGCCGCCCGCCCGAGCGAGGCCGGGGCGGGTTGCGCACCCCGGTTTTCGCGCCGTTGCGTCGCTGCGACTGCATCGGCGATCGCGATCGCGCGCGAGCGCTGATCGCTGACATTGGCCTCCGCCGCGCGGTCGATCGCGAGCAGGGGCGTCGCCGGCGCCAGGCCGCCGACGATGCGGTCCCGGGCCTGTGCCCAGCTGTCGGGCAAGCGGAAACCGTGCGCGACGCGCGCCACCGCGACCAATGTCGCAATCAGCGTGACCGCGAAAATCAGCGATAGCGCGAGCAGTTCGACCGGCACCGCCGGCGTCGCGATTTCCTGGTGGCGCAGATCCATCACCGCCGCGAGCCAGGGTTCGAGCAGCGCCAGCTCGACGCCGAGCACGATCGACGTCGCGAGCGCGCCCAGCGCCGCGCCGGCCAGCCCGCGGACCCAGCCCTCGAACAAGCCGCGCGTGCCCGAGAACAGCAGGAAGATCGCGAACAGCGGCCCCAACGCGAGCAGCAGGCCGGCGATCAGCCGCACGCTGGCGAAGGCGGCGATCGTGCCCGCCAGGAACAATGTCCGCGCGCTGCCGAGCAACGACAGGTCGCGCGCCGGGTCCCAGCGCGCGTGACTGGCCAGGTCCTGCAGGCGGCGGCGTTCCTGAGCCTGCTGCTCGGGCGTCATCGGCTGGGTCGAGGGTCCGGCGACCAGCTCGGTATTGGGCGGGCGGCCGGTACCGATGACGTTGAGCTCGGCGATTTCGTCGTCGACCCCCTGGAGCCGGGCGACCAGCCCGCTGCCCGCGCCGGGCAGTCCCGATGCGCCGCCGATCGCCCCGGCCAGCTCGGCCGGTCCCTGGAGCGCGACGTCATAGGCAAGCGTGCGAAACGCGGGCCAGCTCGTCGCCAGCACCAGCACCACGCCCAGTTTGACGACGGTCAGGATGGCGCTGCGGATGTCGGGCGTGTCGCCGAGGATCAGCCGATAGCCGAAGATCGCGATGAAGATGGTGAGGATGCCGCCGAGGATCAGCGACGAGGCCGACCCGCCCGCCGCCATCGCCTGGTATCCCGACGCGCCCAGGGTCTGCGCCTGGCAATCGATATGCCCCAGCACGCTCGACAGGAAGGCGTCGTCGTTGATCGCGGGGCATGCCACCTGCATCACGCGCGCTCCAGCAGGAGCGGGATCCAGTCGGCGGGGTCGTCGCCCTTTTCGGCGCGGATCTCGTCGAGCAGCCGCACGGTGCGCTCGCGCCCCGACAAGATGGTCAGGATATCGTGCTCGCCGGTCAGGTTGAGGCGGACGACGACGCTTTCGGTGCCGTGCTTGATCAGGAAGCAATGCGCGTCGTCGGGCAAGGTCCGCACGATCTCATATTCGTGCGGGGTCAGCCCGAAACCGTCGATATAATCGGTCGCGCGCGCCTTGGGGTTGGTCATGAAGATCTGCGTCGCGGCCTGCTCGATGATCGCCGAGGCGATCCGGCTCTCGAGCGCGTCCTGCGCGCTCTGGGTCGCGAAGCCGACGATGCCGTTCCGCTTGCGGATCGTCTTTTCCCAATCCTTGATGCGGCGGACGAACACCTCGTCGTCCAATGCCTTCCACCCTTCGTCGACGACGATGATCGCCGCCGATCCGTCGAGCCGCTCCTCGACGCGGTGGAACAGGTACATCATCGCCGGCGTGCGCACCGCGGGATCGTCGAGGATCTGGGTCATGTCGAACCCGACCGAGTCGGCGGTCAGGTCGGTCAGGTCGCGCTCGTTGTCGAACAGCCAGGCGCGCTCGCCGTCGCCCCACCAAGGCCTGAGCCGCGAATAGAGGTCGGCCGCGGTCGGGCGCGATCCGCCGCGAAACAGTTCGGCGAGGTGGCGGAGGCGGCGGTGTTCGATCGGCTGGTCGAAATTGGCGTCGATCGCATCCTTGATCTTCGCGGTCTCGTCGATATCGGCGCCGCCCGCCAATTGCGCGACCCAGTCGATCAGGAACTGGCGGTTGGCCGGGCTGTCGTCGATCTGCAGCGGGTTGAGCCCCGCCGCCAGATCGGGGCGCAGCACGTCGTAGCGTCCGCCGATTGCGCGGATGAACAATTCCGCGCCGCGATCCTTGTCGAAGAAGATGATCCGCGGATGAAATTTGCGCGCTTGCGCGAGCAGGAAGTTGAGCACCACGGTCTTGCCCGACCCCGACGGGCCGATGACGGTGAAATTGCCCAGATCGCCCTGGTGGAAATTGAAATAATAAGGGCCGGCCGCGGTGGTCTCGAGCAGGCTGACCGCCTGGCCCCAATGGTTCGCCTCGGGCTTGCCGAGCGCGAAATTGTGGCTCGACGCGAATCCGGCGAAATTGCCGGTCGAGATCAGGCCGCGGCGGGCGATATATTTGAAATTGCCCGGAAACTGCGCCCAGAAGGCGGGCTCGATCGCGATCTCCTCGCGCACCGCGATGATCCCCAGGTCGGACATCGATGCCTGGACCTCGGCGACCCCGGCATTGACCTCGTCGATCGTGCTGCCGTGCACCGCGACGGTCATATGGTGCTCGCCGAATCCGGCGCGGCCCGCCGCCACGTCGTCCTTGGCGCTGGAAAGCTCGCCGCGCAGACTCACCGCCTCGTCCTCGGCCGAGCGCATCCGGCGAAGCGCCAGGTTCATCTTGCCGAGCGCGGCCTGGCGGTCGACGAAGCCGAACGATTGCGACACGGTGATCTCGAACGGCAGGCGCAGCAATTCGTCGAGCATCCCCGGCGCGGTCTGCGCGGGATAATCCTTGATCGACACCATGCCGATGAAGCTGCGCGGCGTGTTGCCGGCAGGCCCGAGCTCGACCGTCTCCTCGCCGAAGCTGACGCGGCGATAGGGCAGATAGGCGCCGGCATCCTGCATCGGCATCAGCACCGGGCGCATCTCGGCATTGTACAGCGCGGAGAGAAATTCGAGCGGCTCGGAGCAGAAACCGGTCTTGGTCTCATAGACCGACAGCAGCCGCGGGTCGTAGCTGCCGAGCTGCGCCAGCACCGCGTCGCGCGCGGTATCGAGTTGATGGACCTCGTGCTGGCGGGTGATGTCGGGATCGACCCCGGTCGAGCCGAACCAGCCGCGGATGCGATCGGCCATGCCGACGCGGCCCTGCATCGGGCGGCGGACCAGGGTCAGGAAGATGTCGTTGACGTAGAGCTTGCGCGCCGACAGCCGCTCCCGCCACGCCGCGTCGAGCCGGGTCGAGAAATCGTCGGGGAATTTGTCGCTCAGCTCGGCATCGGCCTCGCGCCGGATGACGTGGTGATAGACCGCGAAGCGCGACGATCCGATCGCCTGGAGCATCGCGTCGCGCAGCGCCTTGCGGTAATTGATCTCGTCGGTGTCGGCGGTCTCGAACAGCAGCCCGCGCAGCTGGATCACCTGCATCAACAGGCCATCGCGCGTCTCGATCGTGTGATCGTCGACGTGCCGCGCATAGGGCAGGTGAGCGCCGGCGGCTTTCTCGCGGGCGACGGCCCGCCGGTCGTTGGTCAGGGGCGGTAGGAGTTGCATCGCCAGATCGAATGGTTGCGCACGCGCGGGCAGTGGCGGACCTTGTTGAGCCACAGATCGAGGAAGCGCGGCTCGCGCACGCACAGGATCATGCCGACGACATGGATCAGCGCGGCGGCGCCGAGCACCCAGATCGAATGGAAGATCAGGAACAGCTCGGTCGCCAGCACGCCGTTGATGACGAAATAGCTATAGGTCACGCCCGCGAACATCTGCGGGCGCGTCAACGCCACGAACAAGGGATCGCGGTCGAGACCGGCGGCCATGGCTCAATTGCCCAAGGTGGCGGTGGACTGGATTCCCGCGACGATCGAGGCGGCGCCGAACAGGATGAAGCAACCGACGATGACGGTCGCGCCGTAGCGCCAGTTGATCCGTCCGGTCAGCATCAGGAAGCCGACCGAGGCGACCGCGATGATCGCGACCACGGTGGCGACGGTGCCGAGCAATGTGCCCTGCAGCCAGCGCACTGCGGAGACCAGCACGCCCGAGCCGGCGGGATCGCCCACCGTATCCTGCGCATAAGCGACACTCGCGTTGATCGTGGCGCCAACGGCCGCCAGCATGGGGACAATACGGGACCTGATCGAACGCAGCACGCCTTACCCTCTCACCTGATGGAGTGACGGCGCACTGAGCCGCGCAGCCGCGGCGACAGGCACCCCCCACACCTGAGTCGCGGTGTGCACCAGCACGGCAGGCGATTCAAGCGGTGCCCGGCGCCAGGAGGAAACGAGAAACATCCACAATGCGTTGGAACCGCCATGCCCTCCAGCGCGATACACTCTTTCGACTATCATCCTTCCGAGCATCGACTCGATATCCGCTTCGTCAGCGGTCGGCTCTATTCCTATCTCGACGTGCCGGAGCGCGTGGCGGCGGCGATGCGCCGCGCGGGCTCCAAAGGCGGATTCTTCAACCGCCGCATCCGCGACCGCTATCGCTTCATCCGCCGCTGAGGCTAAGTGCCGCGATGACAAAGATACGAGTCGGCATCGGCGGCTGGACCTACGAGCCATGGCGCGGGACCTTCTATCCCGAGAAATGGCCGGCCAAGCGCGAGCTCGAACATGCCTCGCGCCAGCTCAGCGCGATCGAGATCAACGGCACCTATTATTCGGGGTTCAAGCCCGCGACCTTCGCCGGCTGGCGAGAAGTCGTGCCAGACGACTTCGTGTTCACGGTCAAGGCGTCGCGCTTCTGCACCAACCGCAAGGTGCTGGCCGAGGGCGGCGAATCGATCGCCAAATTCGTCGGCCAGGGAATCGTCGAACTCGGACCCAAATTGGGCCCGATCCTGTGGCAGTTCATGGCGACCAAGAAATTCGACCCGCAGGATTTCGGGGCGTTCCTGACCCTGCTCCCCGCGAGCCATGAAGGCGTCGCGCTGCGGCACGCGGTGCAGGTACGGCACGACAGCTTCCACGTCCCCGAATTCGTCGAGCTGTGCCGCCGCGCCGGCGTCGCGATCGTCTATGCCGAATCGGCCGATTATCCGGCGATTGCCGACGTCACCGGCGACTTCGTCTATGCGCGGCTCGAAAACGCGGTGGAGCACGAACCGCAGGGGTATGCGTCCGACGCGCTCGACCATTGGGCGGCGGTCGCGAAGCAATGGGCGGCGGGCGGTTCGCCCGATGGCTTGCCCTATGTCGGCGGTCCGGCACCCGTGACGCCGCGCGACACCTTCGTCTTCATGATCAACGGCGCCAAGGTTCGTGCGCCCGCCGCGGCGCAGGCGCTGATCAACCGGCTCTGATTCCTCGGGCTCCTGCGGGCGCAGGAGCATGGCCGAGCCCGTTTTGACTGGGCCTGGCGGGAGCGCTGGCGCCTTGCAGCGCGGCTTGTTCGAGCGTGTCGAGCGCGCGGCGGGTCGCGACATAGCGAGCGGCACCATCGACCCAGGCGCTCGATTGCGCGGCGCCCGGCATGCGTTTGACTTCCTCGACCGCTGCCTCGACCTGGCCCTGGCCGAGCAGGCTGCGGACACGGGCGAGGCGCTCGCTCGGAACGGGGGAGGGGTCCTGGCGCGGATGGATCACGACCAGGCTGCCGAGCATGCGGACGAACGATCCCGCCCAGCCATCGCCGGCCGGGCCGAGCGCGAGCTGCGGCCCGATCTGGTCGAGCCCGAGGCGGAGATCCTCGAGCGTCACCGGGTGGCGCGCGGCGTCGATCACCGCGGCGACCTCATTGGGCTGCGTGGCGCCGAAGCGATCCTTCAATTGCTGTTCGAGATAGCCGAGCGGCAGCCCGCGATCGATCATGCGCCGGGCGGCGAACGCGGCCAGCATGCCTTCGGCGCGGGTCGCGTTGCCATAGGAATTGGCGGCTTCGCCGGTCACCGCCGCGGTGCGCTGCTCGAGCGCGGTGAGTTGGTCGGCGAGCATCTGCTGCCGCGCCGACAGCGAGGCGGGATCGGTCGCGACCGGTGGCGCGATGATCACCTTGGCGGGCTGCGGCGCGGCGGCGGCGGCGGGCTGTGGCTGGGTCACGGTCGCCGCGGGACGCATCCACCATGCGATCAGCCCGGCGATCAACAACCCGGCCAGGAATGTCCCGACCGCGACCCCGATGGTCGGGGTCAACGGATTCCGGGGGGCGGGCGGCGGCGCGCTCGGCACTATTTCGGTCATGGCATCCTTATCCGACGGCCCGCCGGGCCGGTCAATCGGCGAGGCCGCGGGCGCAGTCGACCAGCGCCGCGTCGTCGGGTGTCGGCGCGGCGGCGACGCGATCCCAGCCGCTCCCTGCCGCTTCAGCCACAGCACCGCTGATCGCCGCCACTCGCACCGCGCCGCGATCGAGTGCCAGCGTGTCGGCCAGTTCGGCGAGCCGCCGCGCGGCGCGCGGCGAATGCAGCAGCGCGACCGATCCGGCCAGTCGGGCGAGATCGGCGGCCGTGACCTCGCGCTCGACGCTGGCATAGACCGCGACCGCTTCTTCGATGATCGGGGCGTCGGCGATCGCGCGATCGCGCCCGGCGAGCAGCAACGCGCGACGCACCCCGCGATCCGCTGCCGCGATCAGCAGGTCGGCGCCATCGCCGGCACCGGCATAGGCGACCTTCAGCCCCGCCGCGCGCGCTGCAGCCGCGGTCGCCTCGCCGACCGCATAGACCGGCAAGTGCGCGAGCGTGGCGAAATTCTGTCCGGCAAGACGCGGCGCGTTGGCGCTGGTCAGCAGCAAGGCATCGAACCGGCCAGGATCGGGGGGAATCCAGTCGATCGCGCGCGCTTCGAACAGCGGCAGGCGGATCGCATGCAGCCCCAGCGCCGCGATCCGGGTCGCGGTCGCGGCGTTGCCCGGCTCGGGGCGGAGCACCGCGATGGCGCGCGTCATCCGCCGAACCCTGCGCGCACCGCGGGCGGCGCGCGCTCGAGCAGCGCGCTCGCCAGGTCGCGCGCCAGCGCCGCGCCATCGGTCCCGGTGGCGTCGCCCGCGACGTGTTCGGCGCCGTCCTCGGAGAAGAGTTCGCCGCGCAAGTGGAGCAAATCGCCATCGACCGTCGCCAGCGCCGCGACCGGCGAGTGGCAAGTCGCGTCGAGCGCCGCCAGGAACGCGCGTTCGCAACGCACCGCGCGGCTGGTCGCGGGATGGTCGATCGCCGCGAGCAGGCTGCGCGTCATGGCGTCATCGGCGCGGCATTCGATCCCGACCGCGCCCTGCGCGGGGGCGGGCAGCATCTCCTCGATCGCGATCGGCACCCCGACCTCGTCGCGCCCCAACCGCGCCAGCCCCGCCGCGGCGAGCAACGTCGCGTCGGCCTCTCCCGCGGCGAGCTTGGCCAGCCGCGTGTCGACATTGCCGCGGAACAGCACCACCGACAGATCGGGCCGCGCGCGGCGGACCTGCGCGCTGCGCCGCGGGCTGCTCGAACCGACGACGCCGCCGTCGCGGATCGCCGCCAGGCTGTCGGCGCCGACCAGCCGGTCGCGGACATCGGCGCGCTCGAGCATCGCCGCGATCGCGATCGCGTCGGGGCGGATCGTCTCGACGTCCTTCATCGAATGCACCGCGCAGTCGATTTCGCCGTCGAGCAGCGCGCGGTCGAGCTCCTTGGTCCACAGCGCCTTGCCGCCGATCTCGGCGAGGGCACGGTCCTGGACGCGATCGCCGGTGGTCTTGATGACATGGATCTCGCAGGCGATGCCGTGCGCGGCGAACAGCGCCTCCTTCACCATATTGGCCTGGATAAGGGCGAGCGGCGATCCGCGCGTGCCGAGCTTGAGGACGGTCATCGGCAACCCCATAACCTTTCGTCTTGAGGCTGTCGAAGCATCCTGAGAGGCGGTTTTTTCTCCGCCGGAGTCCGCGACTTCCCGTTCGCGGCATTTCCCCTCCACCACGCTACGCGCGGTCCCCCTCCCCATGCGAGCATGGGGAGGATTTGCAGAGCCGCACGTCCAATCCTCCCCATCGCAGATGGGGAGGGGGACCGCCGAAGGCGGTGGAGGGGAAATGCCCTGCGCTTTGCCACCGAGCACGTCGAACGGCGGCGGAAACGCGTCCTTCGACAAGCTCGACACTAACGGTGTAGGGGAACGCGATGACTCTCATCCTTGGCCTCGAATCCTCGTGCGACGAGACCGCGGCGGCGCTGGTGACCGGCGACCGGCGTATCCTGGCGCACAAGCTCGCCGGGCAGGAGGCCGCGCACCGGCCCTATGGCGGCGTCGTGCCCGAGATCGCCGCGCGCGCGCATGTCGAGGCGCTCGAGCCGTTGATCGTGGCGGCGCTGGCGGAGGCGGGGGTGACGCTGGCCGAGGTCGACGCGATCGCCGCCACCGCCGGGCCCGGGTTGATCGGCGGGGTGATGGTCGGGCTGGTGACCGGCAAGGCGCTGGCGCACGCCGCCGGCAAGCCGCTGGTCGCGGTCAACCATCTCGAAGGGCACGCATTGAGCCCGCGGCTCGCCGATCCCGATCTCGACTTTCCCTATCTGCTGCTGCTCGTCTCGGGCGGGCATTGCCAGCTGCTGCTGGTCGAAGGGGTCGGGCGCTATCGCCGCCTCGCCACCACGATCGACGACGCGGCGGGGGAGGCGTTCGACAAGACCGCCAAGATCCTCGGCCTCGGTTTTCCCGGCGGCCCCGCGGTCGAGCGCGCCGCCGCGCAGGGTAAGGACGTGGTGCCGCTGCCGCGACCGCTGGTCGGGTCGGCCGAGCCGCATTTCTCGTTCGCCGGATTGAAGAGCGCGGTGCTCCGCGCGTACGAGACCGGGCAATGGCGCGTCGAGGATATCGCCGCGAGCTTCCAGCAGGCGGCGGTCGATTGCCTGGTCGATCGCACCCGGCGGCAATTGGGCGATACCGATGCGACCGCCTTGGTCGTCGCGGGCGGGGTCGCCGCCAACGGCGCGGTGCGGTCGGCGCTCGAAGCGCTCGCGGGCGAATACGGCCTGCCGTTCAGTGTGCCACCGCAATGGCTGTGCACTGACAATGCGGCGATGATCGCCTGGGCTGGCGCCGAGCGCTTCGCCGCGGGGTTCACCGACCCGCTCGACGTGGCCGCGCGCCCGCGCTGGCCGCTCGATCCGGACGCGGAAAAGGTGCGCGGCGCGGGGGTGAAGGCATGAGGATCGAGGAATGAAGATTGGCGTGATCGGTGGCGGCGCCTGGGGCACCGCGCTCGCGCAGGTCGCGGCGGCCGACGGCGACCCCGTCGTCCTGTGGGCGCGCGAGCCCGAGGTGGTCGAGTCGATCAATGCGCGCCACGTCAACGACTTGTTCCTGTCGAGCGTCAGGCTGTCGGACAGCATCATCGCGACCGGCGATCTCGACGGCCTGCACGATATGGATGCCTTGCTCGTCGTGGCGCCGGCGCAGCACGTCCGCGCGGTGCTCGGCGGGCAGGATTTCGGTGCCAGGCCGCTGGTGCTCTGCGCCAAGGGGATCGAGGCCGGGAGCAAGCTGCTGGTCGGCGAAGTGGCACGGCAGGTCCAGCCCGCGGCGCCGATCGCGGTGCTGTCCGGGCCGACCTTCGCGCATGAGGTCGCGGCGGGCCTGCCGACCGCGGTGACGCTTGCCTGCGCGGATGCCGATCTCGGCGTCGCGCTGGCCGAGCGGCTCGCCTCGCCGACCTTCCGCACCTATGCTTCGGACGACGTGACCGGGGCGGAGATCGGCGGCGCGGTCAAGAACGTGCTCGCGATCGGCTGCGGCGTGGTCGAGGGCGCGGGGCTGGGGCAGAATGCGCGCGCGGCGCTGATCGCGCGGGGATTCGCCGAGATGACGCGGTTCGGCCTGGCGCGCGGCGCGCGCGCGGAGACGATGGCGGGGTTGTCCGGGCTCGGCGACCTCGTGCTCACTTGTTCGTCGACCAGCAGCCGCAATTTCTCGCTCGGCGTCGGGCTGGGTGAGGGGCGTTCGGCGCGCGAGCTGCTGAGCGATCGCCGCACCGTCGCGGAAGGCGCCTTCACCGCGCCGGTGCTGCGCGCGGCGGCAGCCGAAGCGGAGGTCGACATGCCGGTGACCGAAGCGGTGTGTGCGCTGCTCGAGGGCGCGCCGGTCGGAGAGGTGATCGGTGCGCTGTTGAGCCGGCCGCTTAGGGACGAGCGCGAGTGATGTCCGTGCTCCTGCGCAAGCAGGAGCCCAGGGTTATTCGCTGAACGGCTCGCTCTGGCCCTGGGTTCCCGCTTTCGCAGGAACACGGGAAACTAGGGCTTCCTAAACTTGTAGATGAACTGATCGGTCTTGCCGCGGATCGACTTGTCGAACACCGGCTTGCTGTGATCGTCGACCGGGTTGGCGAGCAGTTTCGACTCCCCGTCGAAGACGAACCCGGCGGCCGTCACTTGCTTCTTGACGATCGCCGGATCGATCCGGTGCAGCGTATCGGTATCGCGCAGCCCCGATCCCGCCGCCGCGACATGGTCGACGATCAGATAGATGCCGCCGGGCTTGAGCGCGTCGAACGCCGCCTTGTTGAGCACCGCAGGATCGACCGGACCCATGAACTTGTCGGGATAATCGTGGTAATTCTGCGAGGTGAAGACCAGGTCGACCTTTTCGGGGACGGTCAGGCTGGTCGCCGGCTGGGTGCTCGCCGATACGTTGGCGAAGGCTGGCGATCCGGCGAGCGCGGTGTAGCGTTTGACGTCGCTGCCCGCCTCCATCGCATAGGGCTTGGGCCAGATGCCGTAGACATGCCCCGAAGGACCGACGATCCGCGCGAAGGTGCGCGTCCAATAGCCGCCGCCGGGGATCAGGTCGATCACCTTGCTGCCCGCTTTCACCCCGGCGAACGCGGCGATCTCGGGGCCGTGGCGCCGCGCGTCGGCCGCGACGTCGCGGGCGAGGCGTGTGTCGGCGGACGTGCTGTTGCCGGTGTCCCATTTCGATGTGCAGCCGGCGAGCGCCGCGGCGCCCAGCAGCACCACCAACCCCGCGCGGATCACTTGAGCGGCTTCCGGAACTTGTAGACGAACTGATCGGTGTGGCCGCGGATCGCCGGGTCGAACACCTTGAGCTTGTGGTCGTCCTTGGGATTGGCCAGCGCCTTCGACTCGCCGACGAAGGTGAAACCCGCGGCGACGACCTGCCTCTTGACGATCGCCGGGTCGATGCGGTGGAGCGTGTCGGTATCGCTCAGCCCGCTGCCCGCGGGCGCGACATGGTCGACGACGAGGAAGGTACCGCCGGGCTTCAGCGCCTTGAACACCTGTGCGTTGAACGCGGCGATGGCGCCCTCGCCGCGCCCGTCATTGGGGATGTCGTGATAATTCTCGACCGTCCAGACCAGGTCGACCGGCTGCGGCACGGTGACCGCGGCGCCGTCGACCGAGGCGGTGACGTTGGCGAGCGCGCGCGCCTGGAGCGCGGGGAGCGCCTTCGCGGCATATTTGGCCGCGAAATCGGGCCAGATCGCATAGACATGGCCGCTGTCGCCGACCACGCCGGTGAAGATGCGCGTCCAATATCCCGAGCCCGGCCAGAAATCGACCGCGCGCTGTCCGGGCTTGAGCCCGGCGAAGGCGATCACCTCGGCGGCGTGGCGGCGGCCATCGTCGCTTGCCTGATCGGCGCGCGCGGGCGCGGCGAGCGCCTTGATGATGGCGGGGGAGACGGTCGATTTCGCCACCACGCCCATCGGCACCGCGACCGCGGCAACCGCCGCCAGCATCATCCCAACGCGCATCGATCCTCTCCCTCGTAAACTATCGTTACGCCCTTGATCTAACCCTGCGCGACGACGGTTCAATGACCGCCGGCGCTACACGTCCAGATTGGCGACGCTCAGCGCATTCTCCTGGATGAACTCGCGCCGCGGCTCGACCACGTCGCCCATCAATCGCGTGAATATCTCGTCGGCGACGTCGGCCTGGTCGACCGCGACGCGCAGCATCGAGCGGTTGGTCGGGTCGAGCGTCGTTTCCCACAGCTGCTCGGCATTCATCTCGCCCAGCCCCTTGTAGCGCTGGATCGACAGGCCCTTGCGTCCGCTTGCGAGGATCGCGTCGAGCAATTGCGACGGCCGCGCGATCAGCGATTCGCCCTTGCCGACGGTAACCGGCAGTTCCTCCCCATCCTCATCGGTCTCGACATCCTCGGCGGTGGCGGCATTGCCCTTGACCGGGACCAGCTTGACCGCGGCGGCGAAGCTGTCGGCCTGTTCGGCGGCGAGCGCATGGAGCTTGCGCCCCTCGGCCGAACTCAGGAACGCGGCCTCGACGATGTGGTGGTCGGTAACCCCGCGCCACAGGCGCTGGAAGTGGATCGCGCCGTCCTCGGTGATCTGCGCGGTCCAGGTCGCCTCGGGATCGCCGCCGTCGAGCTTGCGCGTGACGACCTGCAGCCGCTCGGCGCGTTGCGCCGCGCTCGCCTCGGGATCGAGGACGCCGCCCAGCGCCAGCCCTTCGATGATCACCGGATCATAGCGCCGGGGAACGAAGCGCATCAGCGTCCGCATCCGCCGCGCGTGGTCGACCAGCGCGCGCAATGCGTCACCGCTGCCCACCCCTTCGAGCGAGCTCGACGTGACCCCGGCCGCGACCAGATATTCCTCGAGCGCGGCTTCGTCCTTGAGGTACACCTCCGACCGCCCGCGCGTCGCCTTGTAGAGCGGCGGCTGGGCGATGAAGAGGTGTCCGGCCTCGATGATCTCGGGCATCTGGCGATAGAAGAACGTCAGCAGCAAGGTGCGGATATGCGCGCCGTCGACATCGGCGTCGGTCATGATGACGATCTTGTGATAGCGCAATTTCTCGACGTTGAAGTCGTCGCGTCCGATCCCGGTGCCCATCGCCTGGATCAGCGTACCGATCTCCTTCGACCCGAGCATGCGGTCGAACCGCGCGCGCTCGACGTTGAGGATCTTGCCGCGCAACGGAAGGATCGCCTGGAAATGGCGGTCTCGGCCCTGCTTGGCCGATCCGCCGGCCGAATCGCCCTCGACCAGGAACAGTTCGGACTTGGCGGGGTCCTTCTCCTGGCAGTCGGCGAGCTTGCCCGGCAGGCTGGCGATGCCGAGCACCGACTTGCGGCTCGCCTCGCGCGCCTTGCGCGCGGCTTCGCGTGCGGCGGCGGCGTCGATGATCTTCTGGATGATCTGGCGCGCATTGGCCGGATTCTCCTCGAGCCACTCGGCCATCTTGTCGGCGAGCAGGCTTTCGAGCGGCTGGCGCACTTCAGACGAGACGAGCTTGTCCTTGGTCTGCGAGCTGAACTTGGGGTCGGGCAATTTGACCGAGACGATCGCGGTCAGCCCTTCGCGCATGTCGTCGCCCTGAAGGGTGACCTTCTCCTTCTTCATCAACCCCGATTTCTCGGCGTAATTGTTGATCGTCCGGGTCAGCGCCGAGCGGAACGCGGCGAGGTGGGTGCCGCCGTCACGCTGCGGGATGTTGTTGGTGAAGCACAGCACGTTCTCGTAGTAGGAATCGTTCCACTCGAGCGCGACGTCGATGCCGATATCGTCGCGCTGGCCCGAGATCGCGATCGGCTCGGGGAACAGCGGCGTCTTGGTCCGGTCGAGATACTTCACGAACGCGGCAATGCCGCCCTCGTAATAGAGCTCGATCGTCTTGGTGTCCTCGTGGCGCGCGTCGGTCAGGAACAGCCGCACGCCCGAATTGAGGAACGCGAGCTCGCGATAGCGGTGCTCGAGCTTCTCGAAGTCGAACTCGGTGATCTTGAACGTGGCCGGGCTGGGCAGGAAGGTGACGCGCGTCCCCTTCTTGCCTTCGACCTTGCCGACGACCTTCAGCGGCGCGACCGCGTCGCCATGGGCGAAGCGCATGTAATGCTCCTCGCCGTCGCGCCAGATCGTCAGGTCGAGCCATTCGCTGAGCGCGTTGACCACCGAGACGCCGACGCCGTGGAGACCGCCCGACACCTTATAGGCATTGTCGTCCGAGGTGTTCTCGAACTTACCGCCGGCGTGGAGCTGGGTCATGATGACCTCGGCCGCCGATACGCCTTCCTCGGCATGGATGCCGGTCGGGATGCCGCGGCCGTTGTCGGTGACGCTGACCGATCCGTCGGGATTGAGCGAGATGTCGATCCGGTCGCAATGACCGGCGAGCGCCTCGTCGATCGCGTTGTCGGAGACTTCGAACACCATGTGGTGGAGACCCGATCCGTCGTCGGTGTCGCCGATATACATGCCGGGACGTTTGCGGACGGCGTCGAGGCCTTTCAGCACCTTGATCGAATCGGCGCCGTAATCGGAATTCTGCGGGGGTGTTGCCATACCGAGCATATAGGGAATCGCCCCCGTAAACGGAAGCAAAATGGGCGCGTCGCGGGCGCCTGGTTATCCCCTTGCAAACCGGCGCGGCGAATGATCGGATCCGTGTCATGACGTCACCGGCCCGATAGCCGGGCGACAGCAAAGGATGGAGAGAAAAGATGAAGCGGATCGCTATCGCATTGATACTCGCGATGGGCGTGATAGCCGCCGCCCCCGCGCAGCCGGTGGTGCCGATGCCGACTTATCGGGGCGTGCCCGTCGACCTCGCCGTGGCGGCGGCCGAGTTCGACCTCGCCCAGGTCAAGGGCGATGGCGAAGCGCTCAAGCGCTTGCTCGCCGACGATTATCTGCTGCTCAACAGTCAGGACAAGCGCGAGGACAAGGCGCAGTTCATCGCCGACTATACCGCCAAGGGCTTCACCATGGAGCCGTTCGCGATCGACGATCAGGTGATCTTGCTATGGCCGGACGGCGCGTTGCTGGGCGGGGCCGTCACGATGAAGGGCATGTCCGACGGCAAGCCCTATTCGGTGCGCATCCGGTTCTCGGATATCTGGGCGAAGCGCCGCGGCAAGTGGCAGGTGATCTACACGCATGCCAATCGGGTGACGGCGGCGAACTAGGATGCTGGCGCTGTGAGGCGGGCGCGTGTCAGGCCACCTGCTTCCCCCTCACCCTTCCGCGACGCCTTGCGTCGCTCCCTCCCTCTCCCACAAGGGGAGAGGGAGATGATTGCGCCCAAATTCCCTCTCCCCTTGTGGGAGAGGGAAGGAGGCGCGAAGCGCCGGAAGGGTGAGGGGGAGTCGGCTAGGCGTCTCTCCAGCGCGCTGCTTATGGGTATCAAAACTCGCTCGCGCGTCGGCCGAGCAGGGTCACTTCGACCCGGCGGTTGAGCCGCATGCCCTGGGGTGTCGCGTTGGTCGCCACCGGATCGCGCTCGCCGTGCCCGGCGACCGCGAAGCGCGCGCGGGTCACGCCCATCGCGTCGAATGCGCCCCTGACGCTCGCCGCGCGGCGTTCGGACAGGTCCTGGTTGTGCGCATCGGTGCCGCGCGAATCGGTGTAGCCGTCGATCGCGACGCGCACGCCCGGATTGGAGCGCAGATAGGCCGCAAGCGGGCGCAATTTGTCGATCGCGCCGGGCCGCAGCACGTCGCTGTCGGTGGCGAACAATACATCTTCGTCGAGCCGCATCGTCGCACCGCGCGCGGTCTGACGGAAGCCATAGCCGTGCATCGCGCCGCGATCCCAGCTACCCGGGCCGGGGCGTTCGACGATATAGCCGCGGTCGTGCGAATCCCAGTCGAACCCGCGCAGCCGCGGTCCCGCGATCGCGGCGAAGGCGCGATTTGCTTCGCGCGCCTCGAACACGGTCAGGAAGTGATCGTGGTTGCGGTCGAAATTGCGCATCACGAACGCACGACCGCGACGGGTCTCGCGCAATTCTGGATAGAGCACGCGCACGCCCGGTCCGGCGATGCTGAAATCGGGACCATTGGGACGCCCGCCCGACCAGTCCCAGCGATCCTGCGCCATGGCCGGTGTCATGGTCGCGACCAGTGCGGTCGCGGCGGCAAACAGCATTTTCATCACGCTTCTCCCTCAAACGTCGTGGGGCGATGGTGTTGCCTGGGGCGCGCTGAACGCGGCCTTAGGTTCCTCGACAGCCAACGTTCAGGCGGCGGAGACGGTCCCGTCGGCGACCGTGAACCATGACGCCGCGCCGATCTCGTCGAACGGCGCGCGCTCGGTGCCGGTGATCCAGACCTGGCTGCGGGTTGCGGCGAGCCGGGCGAACAGCGCCGCGCGGCGGACCGGGTCGAGATGCGCCGCAACTTCGTCGAGCAGCAGGATCGGCGCGCGCCCGACGCGCTCGGCGACCAGTTCGGCATGCGCGAGGACGAGCCCGAGCAGCAACGCCTTCTGCTCGCCGGTCGAGCACAAAGCTGCGGGCTGGTCCTTCTCGTGATGCGTCACCGCCAGGTCGCTGCGGTGCGGCCCGACCAGCGTACGCCCCGCCGCGGTGTCGCGCCGTCGTCCTTGCGCCAGATCGGCGGCGAGCGTCTCCGCGCCGTCCCACCCTTCGAGCACCAGCCCGGCGCGCGCGAACGGCCCCTCGGGCTGATCGGCCAGCCGCTCGGCCAGGGCCGTCACGGTCTCGCGCCGCCCGGCATGGATCGCGGCGCCATGCTCGGCCATCTGCGCCTCGAGCGCGGTCAGCCAGTGCGCGTCCGGATATTCATCGGCCAGCACGCGGTTGCGCGCGCGCATCGCTGCTTCGTAGCGATTGGCGTGCTGGGCATGGTCGGGACGAAACGCCAGCGTCAGCCTATCGAGGAACCGCCGTCGCTCACCCGCAGGCTCGACGAACAGGCGGTCCATCGCGGGAGTCAGCCAGAGCACGGTCAACCACTCGGCGAGCGCGGTCGCGGCGGCGGTGGCGCCGTTGATCCGGACGATGCGGCGCTCGGGAGCGGAGGGCTGGGTGCCGGTGCCGATTTCTACTAGCCCCTCCCCTTCAGGGGAGGGGTTGGGGTGGGGGAAGCGGGCGTCGAGCTCTGCGAGGCATCCCCCACCCCAAACCCCTCCCCTGAAGGGGAGGGGCTTTAACGTCGCCGCAACCCCGAACCCGCCACTACCCCCCTGCCGCGCCATGTCGCTGAGCGACGCGCGCCGCAGCCCCCGTCCCGGCGCAAGCAGCGACACCGCCTCGAGCACATTGGTCTTGCCCGCGCCATTCTCTCCCGTCAGCACGACGAAACCGCGCGCCGGGTGGAGCACGGCTTCGGCATGATTTCTGAAGTCGGTGAGGATCAGGCGCGACAGCATCGCGCCCGTCCCTAAAGCATCGCGCGGAAAAGTGGGTACCGCTTTTCCGCGAGCAGCGCTGCGCCTTCCAGGGTGGTGGTAGGCGTTACGCCGCGAGCTTCGCGGGCTCGGCCGCCTCGGGCTGGTTCTTCGCGCTCAGATACGACGCCATTTCGGCGCCCAGCTCGCGCTGTGCCTTGAGATAGGCGACCGGCTCGTCGAGCCCGAGCCGCTTGCGCGCCGCGTCGATCGGCTCGTGCAGCAGCTGCTCGTAATCCTCGCCCGGCAGCCACTTGGCCTTCTTGCCGCGCCGATAGCCTTCCCATACCGCCTTCGCGAACAGCGAATTGCCGGTGACCTTCAGGCTCTTGAGCGAGGCGGCGCCGCCGATGAACGCCCAGCCGAGCCCGCCGATCTGCGCATAGCTGAACGCGACCAGCGCGGCTTCGCCCAGGCTCTCGTCGGCCTTGTAGCCGGTCAGCACGTGCCAGATGTCGTGCGTGTCGCGCACCCGCCGCCCGAACCAGGCATAGGGATGCAGCATGTCCTCCTCGCGGTTGACCTTGCTGACCTCGGCCAGGCCGTCGGCCGAATAACCGGTCGATTCGAGGAAATGGTTGTAGGCCGCGCCCACCGTGCCCGGCGCGAACTGCTTGGCATAGCCCGGTTGCGAGAAGACCTGCGCGAGCTCGAGCCGCTCATAGGCCATCCGCCCGCCGTTTTCGGTGGCGATGAACTGGGCGTAATTCCTCGCCGAACTGCCGACGTTCAATGCGCGCATGATGAGGAACACCTGCGTCGTGTCGTCGCCGTTGGCGAGCAGCTTACGGATCGACCCGAACGCGGTCTTCCAGTCGCGCTTGCCGGTCGTGCCGGGAAAGGGAGGGAGCTTTGCGGCCATGTGCTGATTCCTTACTGACACTAGTGTAAGTAAGCGAATTGCGAGAGGGAGTCAAGGCCTCAGGTCTAGAAAGTGGACGAGGCCTCCTTGCATTATATAAATTCACGTTATATATATGTGTCACCCCCCAATCCCGGGGGGCGACTGGAGAGAAACAATGCTCGCGTTTTCAAATACGGCCTTTGCCACCATCAATCCCTTACTGCGGGAAATTCTGTCGATCCGATGACGACGATACCCGTCCTAGCTCCTCGCTTACTAGTAGATCGAGAAGCTTCGAAAGAAACCATTGGCTCAGACGAGCCTATGCATAAGGGAATGCAAAATGTGCAACCGAAATTCTCCAAAGGACCGAACAATGCCAACGCGTCAAAAATTCCGAGCCGTCTGCTCGGTGCATTTTCACTGACGTTGTTGGCTGTTTTGAAACAACGTGGCGAAGGTATCTCGGGTGCTGACTTGCAGCGAGAGCTTAGCCAGAGGTCTGGAAGACAGGTCGCCATTGGTCAGCTTTACTTGACGCTTCAGCGTCTTGCTGATCACGGGCTGATTTCCTTCGAGACAACCGATCCTGAGCGCGTCCAAGGCGGACGTAGAAAGAAGCTTTTCAAGTTGGAAGCTTCGGGCGAACGTGCTCTGGATAATATTACCGCCTAGGAAACCCGAAGCTTTCGACCAAGCATGGGAGAAAGCGTAAGTGAAGGAAACGAAGCTAGCGGACAGCAATCCGCGAGAACCTCCCAAGATTGTTCGCTACGTTATCTGGTGGTCGAGCGGCGACGACGGTTTGACGGCTTTTGAAGAGCTGTTTGAGAGCGGCGTTGAGAAATTCGGGCGCCCGGCCACCTTGTTGTGGGCGCTTGGGCAGTGCCTGAAAAGCGTGCCCTACAAGCTGCTGGGGATTCTCTTGAAGAGTCTTGGTGGCTGGTAAGCGGGTCGGCAAAATATTACCAATGCGGGAGAAGGAGGGGGCCTTCTCCCGCATTTAAGTTAGCCTAAGAACGTGCTCACACCCGCATCGGCATCAATACATACAACGCAGGAGCCTTGTCGTTCTCGCGGATCAGTGTCGGGGCGCTGGCGTCGGCCAGATGGACCTCGACCATGTCGCCTTCGATCTGGCCGAGGATGTCGAGCAGATAACGGCTGTTGAAGCCGATATCGAACCCCTGCGCCGCGTAATCGCCGGGGACTTCCTCGGCGGCGGTGCCGTTTTCCGGGCTGGTCACCGACAGCGTGATCTTGTCGCGGTCGAGCGACATCTTGACCGCGCGGGTCTTCTCGGTGGCGATGGTCGACACGCGGTCGACGCCTTCCTCAAAGCTGCGCGGGTCGATCCTGAGGATCTTGTCGTTGCCGGTCGGGATGACGCGCGAATAATCGGGGAAGGTGCCGTCGATCAGTTTCGAGGTCAGCAGCGCTTGGCCCATGTCGAAGCGGATCTTGGACGAGGACAGCGACACGCCGACCGAGCCGTCGATCTCGTCGAGCAGCTTGCGGAGCTCGGCGACGCATTTCCGCGGGATGATGATGTCGGGCATGCCCTCGGCGCCGTCGGGGCGCGGCAGGGTGACGCGGGCGAGGCGGTGGCCGTCGGTCGCCGCCGCCTTGAGCACCGGCTGGCCGTCGTCGGCGACATGCCAGAAGATGCCGTTGAGATAGTAACGCGTTTCCTCGGTCGAGATCGCAAAGCGCGTCTTGTCGATGATCTGCTTGAGCGTTTCCGCCGGCAGCTCGAACTGGACCGGCAGTTCGCCTTCCGCGATCACCGGGAAGTCGTCGCGCGGCAAGGTGCCGAGCTGGAACCGCGCGCGGCCTGCGACGATCGTCATCTTGCCCTCGGCCGCGCTCAGCTGGACCTGGCTGCCCTCGGGCAGCTTGCGCGCGATGTCGAACAAGGTGTGCGCCGACACCGTCGTCGCGCCGGGCGTGTCGACCGCGGCGGGCACGCTTTCGTTGATCTGGAGGTCGAGGTCGGTCGCCATCAGCTTGAGCGATCCGTCGGCCGTCGCTTCGATCAGCACGTTCGACAGGATCGGGATCGTGTTGCGGCGTTCGACCACCGACTGCACATGGCTCAGCCCCTTGAGGAGCGTTGCACGTTCGATCGTCGCCTTCATGTCCTAACCCCCGGGCCGGTGCCCTGATTTTTTCCGACCCGCCAGACGAGAGAATCCGGGGGCAATTCGCCGACTCTCTTCCTTAACGAGAAAAAGGGCCGGAGCAAGCGCCCCGGCCCTTCCTACAGCCCCTGTTTCCCCCTGTTCTTGTGGATGAATCGCCTCAGAAGCGAACACCCACGCCGGCAACCAGCTGGTGCCGGTCGGTATCGATGTCGAAATTGTTGGTGTTGCCGCCGCTCGGATATTCGAGCCGCGCCTTGCCGTAGTTCGAATAGCGATATTCGACCTTGGCATAGGCCTTGCCGCCGAGCGACTGTTCGACACCCGCGCCCGCGCGCCAGCCGTCGAGATTGTAGTGCGCGCCGGTCTCGGTCGTGCCGTCCGACGCGACCAGGTCGAGCCGCTGGTTGGTATAACCGCCCTTGCCGTAGAGCAGCGTGTGCGGGGTGACGGCATAGCCGATGCGCGCGCCGGCATAGAGGTCGCGGCCCGCCTTGACCCGGCCATAGCCGAGCGCGCCGGCCGCCGACGGGTTGTTGGTGACCTTGGCGGTCGATCCGGTCACTTCGCCCTCGACGCCGAACACCCAGCCGCCATTGGTCTGGTGGTCGTAGCCGACATCGCCGCCATAGGTCAGGCCGTCGGCGGAGTTGCTGTCGTCGATCGACGAATTGGGCACCTGGCCCGGCTGGACGCGGTCGTAGCCGAGGATGACGCCTGCGCGCGGACCGTCGAAGCTCTTGCCTGGATCGGACTGGGCGAGGGCCGGGGTGGCGGAGAGTGCCGCGAGGCTGGCAGCGGCAAGGACAAGCTTACGCATAAATAACTCCATTCACTCAATTTCCCGCGGGCATCGGGGGGTCGATGGCGCGGGAAGAGGCAAATGGGTGGCGAGCCGAGAGGTTGCATGAACCTCAGATAAACAAGGAATTCCGTTGCTTTCGCGCCACAGGGGGTTGAAAGCGCGGGCGATGGCGACCAACGGGCGGAAGGGCCGCGACTTCATCGCGCGGCACGGCGAGACGGTGTTCAACGCGGCGGCTCGGCTGCAGGGCGACCATCCGCATACGCCGCTGACCCGGACCGGTTTCCTCCAGGCCGACGAGATGGGCGAGGCGCTGCGGCATCTGCTGGGCGACCAGCCCGCGCTGACCTTATGGGCCTCACCGACTGGCCGCGCGCTCCAGACGCTGGCGGTGATCGCCGAGCACGTCGGGCTCGACTGGCACCAGGCGCGCACCGATCCCCGGCTGACCGAGATCGGCATGGGCAGCTGGGGCGGGCGCTATTATCGCGACGTCACGGCGGAGGTCGGCGACGTGATCGACCGCCCGAGCGGGCTGCTGATCTCCGCGCCCGACGGCGAACTCTATCCCGAAATCGCCGAGCGCGTGTCGGGTTGGCTCGCCGATACCGACGACGATCCGGGCGACCGGCTGGTGATCATGCACGGCATTTCGAGCCGAGTGATGCGCGGCGTGATGACCGGGCGGCCGGCGGTCGACCGCTTCGGCGCGCCCGCCGCGGACCATTTGCCGCAAGGGTCGCTGGTGATGATCGAGGGCGGCGTCGAGACGATCGTCCATCTCGGCGGCGGCGGGGAAACGGTGTGAAGCGCGTGGCGGTCGCGGCGGCGCTCATCGCGATCGCGGCGCCCGTCGCGGCGCGCGACACGATCGGCGTGTGGGGCCGCTGGGGCGCGTTCAGCGACCCGAGCCCGCGCCGTTGCTTCGCGATCGCGCAGCCGGTCGATCCCGACCATCGCGCCGGCTTCGCCAGCGTCGCCAATTGGCCCGGGCAGAACATCCGCGGCCAGCTCCACGTCCGCCTCAGCCGCGGCCGCGCCGGCAATGCGCGGGTGACGCTGTCGATCGGCGAGCGCCGCTTCGACCTGGTGGCGGGCGCCGACGATGCCTGGGCCCCCGATTCGCGCACCGACGCCGCGATCGTCGCCGCGATGCGCAGCGGTCGCTCGATGAGCATCGAGGGGCTGGGCCGCGACGGGGTGGCCTTTGCCGACGTCTATGCGTTGTCGGGCGCGGCTACCGCGATCGACGCGGCGGCGCTGGCGTGTCGGTCCTAGGTCCTCGCGAGGCAGAACCGTTGCGGTTTCGGTCCAAACGGATGTGGGTACATTGATGCACTGCTTCTACGTTCTCATACATGGGAGGCTCGAATGGCAGGCCGACGTCGATCCCTCGGACAGTCTGGCGGTGAAGCCGCGTGGTTTCTACTGCCATCGCTACGTACTTGGCGCCGATGAGGTAGTGGCGAAAACCAAGGCATTCGAGCGCGTCAGCGCCAATTTCGACCGGCAACTGGGCTGGCTCAGCAAGGGATGGGTAAGGTTGGTGCTGGAAGCGGACACGGTCGCGCGGGCCCCCATGTTCAAAATCGTCCGACCGGACAATCGCGGGCATACATTCTACACGGAAGGTCCGCCGAGATAGTCCTTCAGCCCCGCGACCAGCGCGTCGAACACCGCGCGGACCGGGGCGGAGGTGCGCAGGTCCTCGTGCATCACGACCCAGGTGTCGAGCCTATGGCTGAACGCATCGGGCAGGATATGGACCAGCGCGGGATCGCGGCGCGCCAGCGGCACCTGGCAGATGCCGATCCCCAGGCCGGCGCGGATCGCCGCCATCTGGGCTAGGTCGCTGTCGGACCGGAAGGCGAAATCCTCGACCCGGATCGGCAGGCCGCCGGCGCGCAGTGCGCGGACCACGATATTGTCGGTCTCGACCCCGACCAGCCCGAACGCGGCGACCTCGTCGAGTGTGGCGGGGACAGCGCGCCCGGCGATCAAATCGGCATGGACGTGGAGCCCGAGCTCGACCTCGCCGATCCGCCGCGCGACCAGCGCGCCCTGTTCGGGCCGCACCATGCGCACCGCGACGTCGGCCTCGCGCCGCAGCAGATCCTCGTTGCGGTTGTTGGGCGACAGCGCGACCACCAGCCGCGGATGGCGGCGGCGGAGATCGGCGAGGATCGGCGGCAGCACCTCGACCGCGATCACTTCGCTCGCCGAGACGCGGACCAGTCCGGCGATGTCGGTGCCTTGGGTCGCCCCTCGCGCGAAGGCGGCGGCGGCGATCTCCATCGCCTCGGCATGCTGGCGCAGCGTCAGCGCCGCTTCGGTCGGGACCAGCCCGTCGGGTGCGCGCGTGAACAAGGCGACCCCCAGCCCACGCTCGAGATCGGCGATCCGTCCGCGCACCGTCGGCTGCGCCAGTCCGAGTCGCCGCGCAGCACCCGACAGGCTGCCCTCGCGGAGCACCGCGAGGAACGCGCGGTGGTGGTCCCAATCGTCGCTCATCAATTTTATATAGCCTGATCGTCATATGACGACAATTTTATATAGCCCGGTTTGCGTCGATATCGTCCTCATCAAGTAGCGGAGACGAACGATGGCGAAGACGGCGTTGATTCTAGGAGCGAGCGGCGGTGTGGGCGGCGAGACCGCGCGAGCGCTGATCGCGCATGGCTGGAGGGTGCGCGGGCTGACGCGGTCGCCGCGTTCGGGCGGGGGCATCGACTGGCGGATCGGCGACGCGATGGACCGTGACGCGGTGCTCGCGGCGGCGGTGGGCGTCGATGCGATCGTCCACGCGGTCAACCCGCCGGGCTATCGCGACTGGGACATTTTGGTCATGCCGATGATCGAGAACAGCATCGCCGCCGCGAAGTGCGAAAATGCGCGGCTCGCGCTCCCCGGCACGATCTACAATTACGACCCGCGCATGGCGGCGACGGTCGCGCCCGACGACCCGCAACGTCCCAACACGCGCAAGGGCGCGATCCGCGTCGCGATGGAGCGCGCGATCGAGCGATCGGGGGTGAAGGCGGTGATCCTGCGCGCGGGCGACTATTTCGGATCGCAGGCCGGCAATGACTGGCTGAGCCAGGGGCTCGTCACGCCGGGCAAGCCGGTCGGTCGCGTGATGGTGCCGGGCAAGAGCGGTGTCGGCCACGCCTGGGCCTATCTGCCCGATGTCGGCGAGGCGTTCGCGCGGCTGCTCGACAAGGGTGACGATCTGCCGCGCTTTGCCCGCTATCATTTCGCCGGCGTGTGGGACGAGGACGGCGCGCAGGTCACCGGCGCGATCGCGCGGGCGGTGGGGCGCCCGGTCAAGACCAGGCGCCTGCCCTGGGGGCTGCTGCCGATCGTCGGCCTGTTCAACGTGACGATGAAGGAAATGGTCGAAATGCGCCCCTTCTGGGAGCATCCGGTGCGGCTCGACAACCAGGATCTCGTCGCGGCGATCGGCGCCGAGCCGCACACGCCGCTCGATATCGCGATGGCGACGAGCCTGAAAGCGCTCGGCTGCAGCTGACGTTGCTGGACGCGGCGCAACTAATCCTTGCGCCGTTTTCCGAGGTCTTGGTGGACCGCCTTGATATCCGCGATCGTCTGATCGGCCTGCTCGTGCCGCAGCGCCTTTTGCCGGGCTTTGAATTTGTCGTACTCCCGCTCGGCATGTCGCTTGGCGTCAGCCATGGCGACGCTACCACCCGTCCGCAAAACCACCCGTCCGAGCCCTCTGATCTGATCGTCGAGCAGTTTGGCTGCCGCGCTCATCAGCGTGAGTCTTCCCAAATCCATCTGATCCTCGAAGATATCGAGAAGGATGGTCGTCAGCCGATTCAGTTCACGGATTTCGATCGGCGAGAGATAATTTTTGGAAGTCGTAGCATCGCTTTTGCGAACGTTCGCGTTCGGCCAGGTCTGCAAGCCCATGTTGGGCTGATCGGCATCGGCGCGACCTTTTAACACCTCGGCGGGCGTATTGGAGCATACGGCGTAGATGATCTTGGCTTGAGTCTTGCGATAGAATTCTTGCCATTCATCTGATTGGCTATCGTAATCCTGGCACATCGAGCAAATCTGGCGAAGCTCGCGATAGACGTTCGCTTCGTCGGAACGAATATCCCGGATTATGTCCTTGAGTTCAGCGATCCTGTCCCGGTTTCCTGGGGATTTTAGTCGGGGGGCGTCGATTACGAAGCCCCTTGTCGCAAACTGGACCAGTTTATCGGTCGACCATTTTCGGAATAGCGTCGCCTCTTTTGATGACACGCGGTATCCAACCGAGATCACCATATCCAGGCTGTAGAGAGTGATGGGCTTGGTTGACGAAGCAATTTGCGTTTTATGCAAATTGCTCTCGTCCAGTTCCCCCTCCTCGAGGATGCTCGCGATGTGCCGCGATATGGTTGAAACGTCGCGCCCGTAGAGCGCAGCAATCTGGGCTTGCGTCATCCAGAGCCGGTCACCCTGGTAGCTGACCTCGATATGAACTCCGCTGCCGTCGCCGTAGATGAGGAAACGGTCGCCCGTCGCCTGGTCTTCTTGCAGATGTACCGGTTCCAATTCAGCCATGGCCACGGGGTCCTGAGTTGAACGTATAGGGAACAGCGCTAGCAGATCGGCGCAAAGGCCGCCAGCCTGATGGCCTTGCGTTGTCGGTCATGAAGAAGTGGGGCGACTGATTATCGAGGATGCTGCCACTAACTTGCTGGCGACGGAACGCGTGTCAGCCCTGGGCCGACAGGGGAGGAAGAGATGAACTAGATAGCCTCGCTGCTCGCCGCCGCCATGGCACCCCAGACCGCGCCGTCCGCACCACCGCCACCACCGCCCAAGGTCGACTGCACCGACGCCGATCACCGCGCGCTCGATTTGTGGATCGGTGACTGGGATGTCTATGCCAAAGGCTCGGACAAACCGGTGGCCCATAGTCGGATCGAGAAGATCGTCGGCAGCGCGATCAGCGAGACGTTCGACCAGTCGATCGGTCCGGGCGGCAAGCCCACCGACTATCACGGCCAGTCGATCAGTGCCTATGTCCCGGCGGATAAAGACTGGCGGCAATATTATGTCGACAGCGGCGGTACCGCGGCGACCCTGACCGGCAATGTCACTGGCGGTGACATGATCTTCCTGTCGACCAACGGGCCTGTCACCAGCCGGATGACGCTCGGTCCCAATCCCGACGGCTCGGTCCACCAGCGCGGTGCCTTTTCGACCGATGGTGGCAAGACATGGTCCGCCGCCTACAACTTCACCTATCGTCGGCGGCCTGCCAGCTAGCAAATCGCCACTTTTTCCCCTATGTGCGGCGCCATGCAGACAGAGTCGGCCGCCCTCATGCCCATCCCAGGGCACATCGATCCCGTGCCCGTGCCCCGCCAGGCGGTGGCGCGCGAGGATGGCCGCGTCGACCTGGTCGGCCTGTCGCGCGACGAATTGCGCGAGGCGCTGCTCGCCGCCGGCATGGACGCCAAGCAGGCGAAATTGCGCTCCAAGCAAATCTGGCACTGGATCTACAATCGCGGCGCGACCGACTTCGCGGCGATGACCGACATCGCCAAGGCGCAGCATCCCTGGCTGGTCGAACGCTTCGTGATCGGCCGGCCCGAAGTCGTCGAAGCGCAAGTCTCGACCGACGGCACGCGCAAATGGCTGCTCCGCGCGCCCGACGCGCAGGATTACGAGATGGTGTTCATTCCCGACGCCGATCGGGGAACGCTATGCGTGTCGAGCCAGGTCGGCTGCACGCTCAATTGCCGCTTCTGCCACACCGGGACGATGCGGCTAGTGCGCAACCTGACCGCGCAGGAGATCGTCGGCCAGGTCATGCTGGCGCGCGACGCGCTCGGCGAATGGCCGTCGCAGCCCGAGGGGCGGATGCTCACCAACATCGTGATGATGGGGATGGGCGAGCCGCTCTATAATTTCGACAATGTCCGCGATGCGCTGCGCGTCGTGATGGACGGCGACGGGCTGGCCCTGTCGAAGCGCCGCATCACGCTGTCGACCTCGGGCGTGGTGCCGATGATGGCGCGCGCCGGCGAGGAGATCGGGGTCAACCTCGCCGTCTCGCTCCACGCGGTGACCAAGGAGATCCGCGACGAGATCGTCCCGATCAACCGCAAATACGGGATCGAGGAACTGCTCCAGGCGTGCGCCGATTATCCCGGCGCCAACAACGCGCGGCGCATCACGTTCGAATATGTGATGCTCAGGGACAAGAACGACCGCGACGAGGATGCGCACGAACTCGTCCGGCTGATCCGCAAGTACAAATTGCCGGCCAAGGTCAATCTGATCCCGTTCAACCCCTGGCCCGGCGCGCCCTATGACACCTCGACGCCCGAGCGCGTGCGGCGGTTCAGCGACATCATCTTCGAAGCGGGGATTTCCGCGCCGGTGCGGACACCGCGCGGACGGGATATCGATGCGGCGTGCGGGCAGCTGAAGACCGCGGCGGAGAAGAAGAGCCGCGCGGAACTGGATCGGCTTGCCGAGGAAAAGCTGGCGGCGCTCGGCTGATCGTAATTCCTCCCCGGCACGGGGAGGGGGACCATCGCGCAGCGATGGTGGAGGGGGCCCTCCACTACTGACCTCCTGGCCTTTTGCTTGATTGTCGCGGGCCCCCTCCACCACGCGGCTGGCGCCGCGCGGTCCCCCTCCCCGTGCCGGGGAGGAATTTCGCGCTCGCCTAGAACGAGACCTTCGGCCTCGACATTCTCCCCAAACCGATCAAGGGAGCGATCGATGTCTCCCACTCTCTCCCTACTGTTCGCGTTCGCCGCCGGCGCGGTCGGCGGTGCGATGAACGCGCTGGCCGGGGGCGGGACCTTCGCCACGCTGCCGTCGCTGCTCGCGATCGGGCTTCCCGCCAATGTCGCCAATGCCACCTCCAACGTCGCCTTGCTGCCCGGCGCGGGGACCAGCGCCTGGGCGTTTCGCGATGAGCTCGGGCCGGTCGGCGGGGTGGGGGTGCGGACGCTGTCGGCGCTTACGTTCCTCGGCGGGCTGGTCGGCAGCGTGCTGCTGGTGCTCACGCCGAGCAAGGCGTTCGACTTCATCATCCCCTGGCTGGTGCTCTATGCCTTCGTCGTGCTCGCGTTCGGCAAGAGCGCGGCGGCGTGGCTCCAGGCGCGGGTCACGATCGGGCGCGGCACATTGATGGGCGTGCAGGCGCTGCTCGGTATCTATGGCGGCTATTTCGGCGGCGGCGTCGGGCTGATGACCACCGCGACCTATGGTCTGCTCGCCGGGCACAGCCCACGCGAATTGTTCGCGCCGCGCACCTTGATGCTGGCGATCGCCAATTTCGCCGCGGCGATCGTGTTCGTCGTCGCCGGCATGGTCGCCTGGACGATCTGCCTGCCGATGCTGATCGGCTCGATCCTCGGCGGCTGGGCGGGCGCGCATGTCGGCAAGAAACTGCCTGCATCCGCGGTGCGCGCGTGGACGTTACTGGTGACGGGCGTGACGACGATCGTGTTCTTCCTGCGCGCTTACGGGTAAGAACGCGGCGATCGGGATGTGACCCTTTCGGCGCTGGGGGCGAACGAAGGACAATGGACGAGCCGACCGCACCTGATGAAATACCGACCCCGCCCGCGGGAACCATCTATCGCCACCGTCTCGCGACGCGGATCTGGCATTGGGTCAACGCGGTCACGATCTTCGTCATGATCGGCAGCGGGATCGGCATCCTCAACGCGCATCCGCGGCTCTATTGGGGGCAATATGGCGCCAATTTCGACCATGCCTGGCTCGACCTGCGGCCGGTCAGCGGCATATTGCGCTCGGGCTGGCTGACCATCCCCGCCGGCTACAATCTCGCCATCTCGCGGCGCTGGCACCTGCTGTTCGCGCTAATTCTGGCGTTCGGTCTGCTCGCCTTCATGATCGCGAGCCTGCTCAACCGTCATTTCCAGCGCGACTTTCGCGTTCGCGCGAAGGAAGTGGGGCCACGCCACCTCTGGGCCGACCTGCGCGCGCATCTTCGCTTCGATTTCCACAATCCCGACGATCCAGCCGCGTACAACACGCTCCAGAAGCTCGCCTATGTCGCGACGATCTTCGTGCTCATTCCGGCGATGGTCTTCACCGGCCTCGCGATGTCGCCGGGCATGGACGCCGCCTGGCCGTGGCTGCTCGACGTTGTCGGCGGGCGGCAATCGGCGCGGTCGATCCACTTCATCGCCGCGTCGGGAATCGTGCTGTTCGTCATCGTCCATCTGGCGCTCGTCATCCTGGCGGGGCCGGTCGATGAGGTCAGGTCGATGATCACCGGACGATGGCGGCTGCCGGCGCGCGCCGAGCCCGAGGCATCGCCCGAACCGGAGTCCGCGCCATGACGCTGATCACGCGGCGTACGCTCGTCACTGGAGGCGCGCTCGGCGCCGGCTTGCTGGTGTCGGGCTGCGACCAATTGGCGAAGCAGCCCGGCTTCCGCCGTATCCTGTTCTCGGGTGAAAAGATGAACCAGGGGCTGCAGCGCGCGCTGATGGATCGCGGTGCGCTGGCGCCCGAATACCGGCCCGACCAGATGTCGCCGGTGTTCCGCACCAACGGCAACGCCAATCCCAACACGCCCGACTATAATCGCCACCTCGCCGAGCATTTCGCCAATTGGCGGCTCGCGGTCGGCGGGCTGGTCGACCGGCCGCTGCGGCTCAGCTTGCCCGACATCGGCGCCTTCCCGCAGCGCGCGCAGATCACCCGCCACGATTGCGTCGAGGGGTGGAGCGCGATCGGCAAGTGGCAGGGACCGATGCTCGGCAATGTGCTCAAGGCGGCGCAGGTCCGCCCGTCGGCGCGCTATATCGTCTTCACCTGCGCGGATTTGTGGAACGGCGCGCCTTATTACGAATCGATCGACATGATCGACGCCTTCCATCCCCAGACGATCCTCGCCTGGGCGATGAACGACAAAAGGATCTCGGTCGGCCATGGCGCGCCGATCCGGCTGCGCGTCGAGCGCCAGCTCGGCTACAAGCACGCCAAGTTCGTGATGCGGATCGACGCGGTCGCCAGCCTCGCCGGGATCGGGCTCGGCAAGGGCGGCTATTGGGAAGATCATGTCGATTACGACTGGTATGCGGGCATTTGATCGAGGTCGGGACCGGCAGCGTCTTCCCGTAGCCGTAATCAGCCGGTAGCAACGGCCGCCTATGGCTTTGATCGACCTGTTCTTCGAGCGCGCCTTCAAGCGCGGCACCCTGACCGTCACGTATGCCGACGGCTCCTCCAAGACCTTCGGCACGCCCGATCCCGATTATCCCGATGTCGCGATCCGGTTCGCCACCAGGAGCGTGCCGGGCCAGATCATCCGCGACCCCGCGCTCGGGCTCGCCGAAGGGTTCATGCACGGCCGCGTGATCATCGAGCGCGGCGACATCATGCAGCTGCTCGTGCTCGCCAGTAAGAACAACCGCTGGGAGGATGCGACCGGTGCGCTCGATCCGGGGCTCGCGGCGCGTGCGGTGGTCGGGGTCAAGCGCAAGCTCGACCAGTTCAACCGCGCCCGCGCCGCGCGCGCCAACGTCAAGCATCATTACGACATCGGCAACGCGCTCTACGATCTCTTCCTCGACGCCGATCGCCAATACTCCTGCGCCTATTTCGTCGATCGCGACGAAAGCCTCGAACAGGCGCAGCTCGACAAAAAGGCGCATATCGCCGCCAAGCTGGCGCTCAAGCCGGGCATGCGCGTGCTCGACATCGGCTGCGGCTGGGGCGGCATGGCGCTCTATCTGCACAAGACCTATGGCGTCGACGTCGTCGGCATCACCCTCAGCGACGAGCAGATCGCCACCGCCAAACAGCGCGCGACCGATGCCGGCGTGTCGGACCATGTGAAGTTCGAGTTGATCGACTATCGCAACATGACCGGCACGTTCGATCGCATCGTCTCGGTCGGGATGTTTGAGCATGTCGGCCCGCCGCAATATCGCACCTTCTTCCGCAAATGCCGCGAGCTGCTCAGCGAGGACGGCGTGATGCTGGTCCACACGATCGGCCGCGCCGGCGGGGCCGGCGTGACCGACGAGTTCACCGCCAAATACATCTTTCCCGGCGGCTACATCCCGGCCTTGTCGGAGATCGCCAAGGGCTATGAGGGGCTGCGCTATTACATGACCGACGTGGAGGTGCTGCGCCTCCATTACGGCTACACGCTCCAGGCCTGGTACGACCGCGCCGTCGCCAATCGCGCCCAGATCATCGCGATGTACGACGAGGTCTTCTACAATATGTGGATTTTCTACCTGGCGGGCTCGTGCGTCAGCTTCCTCTATGGCGGGATGGTCAATTACCAGCTCCAGTTCGCGCGCAACCGCGACGCGCTGCCGATCACGCGCGATTACATGAGCGACGAGGAACGGCGGATCGCGGCGAAGGTTTGATCTCGGCTACATGCTCGTCATCCCGCGAACGCGGGGACCCATCTCCCGAAATCGCACCAGATACATTCGGGGCGGTTTGTCGATAGCGTAGGTGATGGGTCCCCGCTTGCGCGGGGATGACGGCTAAAGGAACGAGCATCCCGCGCTACCCCGCCGCCCAGGCCATCGCGATCATTTCCTCGAGCACGCCCATGTCCACGTCGGCCAGCGTCTTGACGTAGAGACAGCCGCGTCCGCGCTCGTACTTGCCCAGCCGGTCGAGCTGCGCGCGATACTCGTCGAGGTCGCAGCTCAGATAGAGCACCAGCGCGGCCTTTCTCGGCGAGAAGCCGATCGTGCAGATCTCGCCTTCGCGCCCGCTCTCATATTTGTAGTGGTGCAGGCCGAACCCGACGATGCTCGGTCCCCACATCACCGGCGGTTCGCCCGAGATGCGCGTCATGATTTCGGCGAGCGCCTGCCCGTCGGCACGGCGCTGCGGGTGTTCGACCGCCGCGAGAAAGGCCTGCGGATCGACCGCCGTCGCCTTGGTCTTGTTCTCGGCCATGATCCTTTCCTCCACCAGCGAATCTAGCACGCACCGGCTGCATCCCCTAAGCGGCTCGCCATGATCGCTTCCCCGATCACTCGCCGCGCGATCGTCGCGCAGGCCTGGCCGATCATGATCGGGCAGATCACCGTGCCGCTGGTCGGGCTGGTCGATACCGCGGTGATCGGGCGGACCGGCGATGCGGTGGCGCTGGCGGCGGTGGCGCTCGGCAGTTTCGTCGTCACCTTCCTGTTCTGGACCTTCGGCTTCCTGCGCATGGGGATGACCGGACTGACCGCGCAGGCCGAGGGCGCTAGGGATGCGATCGAGGTCCGCGCGCTGCTGATCCGCGGCGTCGCGCTGGGGTTCGGGCTGGGGGTGGCGCTGCTCGCACTCCAGGTCGTGCTCATCCCGCTGGCCTTCCGGTTGTTCGCCGGATCGGGGCAGCTCGATGCGGTAGCCGAGGGGTTCGTCGCCGCGCGCCTGTTCGGGGCGCCGGCCGCGCTGGCCGGGTTCGCGATCAACGGCTGGCTGCTCGGGCTCGGGCGGACGCGCGCGGCGCTGCTGCTGCAGGTGGTCATGAACGCCGCCAACATCACGCTCGACCTGATCTTCGTCTGGCATTTCGGCTGGGGCGCGCGCGGCGTCGGCTTCGGCACGGCGAGCGCCGAATGGATCGCGCTCGCGACCGGGCTCGGCATCGCCGCCTTCGTGCTGGGGCGTGATGGCCGCACGGCGATTCGCGGCGAAGTGATCCGCGCTTTCGACCCGGTGGCGCTCAAGCGGCTGTTCGGGGTCAATGCCGACATCATGGTCCGCACGATCGCGCTGCTGGTCCTGTTCGGCTGGTTCGCCAATGCCGGCGCGCGGCTCGGGCCGGTCCAGCTCGGCGCCAACCATGTCCTGTCGCAGTTTGTCGCGGTCGCGGCCTATGTGCTCGACGGCTTCGCCTTCACCGCAGAATCGCGCGTCGGTCAGGCGATCGGGGCGAAGTCGCGCGACGATTTCCTCCGCGCGATCCGGCTGACCGGCGAATTCTCCTTCGCCAGCGGACTGGTCTTCGTCGCCGCGATCGCGCTCGGCGGCCGCTGGCTGGTCGAATTGATGACCAGCAACCCCGAGGTGCAGAAGCATGCGCTGGCGCTTGCCCCGTTCGCCGCGCTCCTGCCGTTGATCGGGGCGCCGGCCTGGCTGCTCGACGGGATCTTCATCGGCGCGACGCGCGGCAAGGCGTTGAGAAACGCCGCGATCCTGTCGACCGCGCTGTACGTCGTCACCGATCTCGCGATGCGGCCCTGGGGTGCGCTCGGCGTGTGGATCGCGCTGACCCTGAGCTACATCTATCGCGCCGTGGCGCTCGGCCTGTGGTGGCCGGGGCTGCTCAGGGACGTCGGAACGCCCCCGCCGCTTGCGGAACCGTCCCCCGGGACCTAGAGGGCCGTCCCGATTCCCCCCTTTACCGTTCGGAGCCGCCATGTCGGAACAGATCAATCGTCCAGCCGGCGAAGCCGGTATCAATAGGGTCGTCCTTGCCTATTCGGGCGGTCTCGACACCAGCGTCATCCTCAAGTGGCTCCAGCAGACCTATCAGTGCGAGGTAGTGACCTTCACCGCCGATCTCGGCCAGGGCGAGGAACTCGAGCCCGCGCGCAAGAAGGCCGAGATGGCCGGGGTCAAGCCCGAGCACATCTTCATCGACGACCTGCGCGAGGAATTCGTCAAGGATTACGTCTTCCCGATGATGCGCGGCAACGCGCTCTATGAGGGGCTGTATCTGCTCGGCACCTCGATCGCGCGGCCGCTGATCGCCAAGCGCCAGATCGAGATCGCCAAGCTGGTCAATGCCGACGCGGTCAGCCACGGCGCGACCGGCAAGGGCAACGACCAGGTCCGCTTCGAGCTCGGCTATTACGCGCTCGCCCCCGACATCAAGGTGATCGCGCCGTGGCGCGAATGGGATTTGACCAGCCGCACCCGGCTGATCGAGTTCGCCGAGCAGCACCAGATCCCGGTCGCCAAGGACAAGCGCGGCGAGGCGCCGTTCTCGACCGACGCCAACCTCCTCCACACTTCGTCCGAGGGCAAGGTGCTCGAGGATCCGTGGGAGGAAGTGCCCGACTACGTCTATTCGCGCACCGACAATCCCGAGGACGCGCCCAACACGCCCGAGGTCATCACGATCGATTTCGAGCGCGGCGACGGCGTCGCGATCAACGGCGAGGGCATGTCGCCCGCGACGCTCCTCACCAAGCTCAACGAGCTCGGCAAGCGCCACGGCATCGGCCGCCTCGACCTGGTCGAGAACCGCTTCGTCGGAATGAAGTCGCGCGGCATGTACGAGACGCCGGGCGGTACCATCTATCACCTCGCGCATCGCGGTATCGAGCAGCTCACGCTCGACCGCGGCGCCGCGCACCTCAAGGACGAGCTCGCGGTGCGCTATGCCGAACTGATCTACAATGGCTTCTGGTTCTCGCCCGAGCGCGAGATGCTCCAGGCGGCGATCGACCACAGCCAGGAAAAGGTCACCGGCACGGTGCGCCTCAAGCTCTACAAGGGTGGGGTGTACGTGGTCGGCCGCAAGTCGCCTTATTCGCTGTACAGCGAGAAGGTCGTGACCTTCGAGGACGACCAGGGCGCGTACGACCAGCGCGATGCGGCGGGGTTCATCAAGCTCAATGCGCTGCGGCTGCGGTTGCTCGGGCGGCGCGACCGCTGATTTTCCCGCCGTCATCCCAGCGAAAGCTGGGATCTCAAGCCGTATCGCGCCATCGCCTGAGACCAGCGTCGGGTCGGATCGTCCCCCGGACGATCCTTGAGCATGCGGGGCATGCTCAACCCGACGCTCTTTCGCTGGGGTGACGACCTGAGGTGGGCGGCGACTATCCACCCACCGTCATGCCGGGCTCGTCCCGGTATCCACCGTGCAACAGTGCCGCATCTCGGTTGTGAAGGAGTGGACCCCGGGACAAGCCCGGGGTGACGATGGGTGCGTGGCGGGCGCTGACCTGGTCACGGACCTCCGCGGTCTTAAACCAACTCACCAAAATGGGTCGACTCCGGCCTTTTCCGGTCCTCCACCTAACCCACCCTTAACCGTGCCGTCGTAGACCGGGGGGCATGGAAAGAACCGACCGCTCGGCGTGGATCGACGCGCTGGTGGCCTGCGCGCTCGCGTGCGCGCTGGCCGCCGCGTGGGCGTGGCGCGATTGGGCGAACCTGTCGGCGCTACGGCTGCCCGATTCCGACGACATGATGCGGCTGCAGCAGATCCGCGACTGGATCGATGGTCAGGATTTCGCCGACCTCACGCAATATCGCCTGGGTGCAAGCGGCGTCGCGCTGCACTGGTCGCGGCTGGCGGACCTCGTGCCGGGCGGGATCATCCGGTTGCTGCAGGGAACGGTCGGGCGCCACGACGCCGAGCTCGTCGCGGTGCTCGTCTGGCCGACCTTGCTGCTCGCCGCGGCGATCGCGCTGACCGGGCGGATTGCCGGCGCGGTCGGCGGGGCCGAGGTCACGCGTCCGGCGATGATCGTCGCGGCGATCGCCTATCCCGCCAGCACCGTGTTCGTGCCGGGGCGGATCGATCACCACAATCTGCAAATCGTGCTGCTGCTCGTGACCAGCCGGATGCTGGTCGGCCGCGGCTCGATGATGGCCGGGCTGCTCGCCGGGATCGCCACCAGCCTCAGCCTCGTCATCGGTATGGAGATGATGCCGTTGCTGGCGCTGGCCGGCGGGCTTGCCGTCGCCGAATGGGTAACCGGCGGGCGCGACGCGCGCGACCGGCTGATGGGCTTCGGCATCGCCCTGTGCGCCGCGACCGTCGCGTGCAGCATCCTCTTCCGCCCGCTCGCCTGGGACTATCCGGCGTGCGACGGCTTCACCGCGATTTCGGCGCGCGCGCTGATGATCGCCTCGTTCGCGCCGATCGGACTCGCGCTGATCGGCTGGAACAGCAGCACGCGGGTCCGGCTCGCGCTCGCGCTGGCATGCGGCCTGGCGCTCGCCGCGACCCTCGGCATGTCGACCCCGCAATGCCTGTCGCCTTATGGCGCGGTCGATCCCCGGCTCCAGGCGCTCTGGCTGACCCGCGTCGGCGAAACGCAGGCGCTGTTTGGCGCGTCGCCGGCAGTCGCGATCGGTTATGCCGGGCTCGCCTTTGCCGGACTGGCCGCGGCGGCGTGGCAGGGCTGGCGCACCGGCGGGCGCGGCTGGTGGGTATTGCTGGTGCTCCAACTCGGCGCCGCGGCGATCACCGTTCTCCAGCTGCGCGGCGCCTATGCCGGCGCGATCCTCGCCGCGCCCGCGCTCGGTGCGCTGATCGTCGCCGCGCGGCGCGCCGGGGCGGTGCCGCTGGTCGGCGCCTGGCTCGCCTCGGCCGGCATGCTCTATCCGATCGCGGCGCAGGCGGTGGTTCCCGCCCGGCCGGGCCCGCCGGGCGCGAGTTGCACCGCCCCCGATCTGATCGCTGCGCTCGGGCGGCTGCCGGCGGGGCGCGTGATGGCGCCGATCGACACCGGCGGTCCGGCGATCGCAGCGACGCGTCAGCACCTGATCGCCGGCCCCTATCTTCGCGACCAGGCGGGCAACCTCGCGATGGACGATTTCTACCGCGGCTCGCCCGACCAGGCGTTCGCGATCGCCGCGCAATGGCGCCCCGACTGGATCGTGGCGTGCGACGGTTTCCCCGGCATCGCCGCGCCTTTTTCCGCCGACCTCAACCGCGGCGCGGCGCCGGGCTGGCTGCATCAGGTCGCCCAGGTCCCCTCGGGCGCGCGGATTTTCGCGATGGACTCCTCCCGCCGCTAGGCCGTTGCCGGTACGGGATGCACGCCCTAAAGCGGCGCGATGCAAGGGTCAGCGGACGGCAAGCTCAACTGGTGGCAGACGCGCACCTTCGTGATCGCGATGGCGTTGCTGGCGATGGTGCCGCTGCTGTGGCCCGACATTCCGCCGCTGGTCGACCTGCCCGGCCACATGGGGCGCTATCGCGTCCAGGTCGATCTCGACAAATATCCTTGGCTGCTCGACTGGTACAATTTCCAATGGTCGCTGATCGGTAATCTCGGCGTCGACCTGCTGGTCGAGGTGATGAAGCCGATCTTCGGGCTCGAACTCTCGGTCAAGCTGATCGTGCTGTCGATCCCGCCGCTGATCGTGATCGGCATCCTGTGGATCGCGCGCGAAGTGCATGGGCGGATCCCGCCGACCGCCTTGTTCGCGCTGCCCCTGGCCTATTGCTACCCGCTGCAATTCGGCTTCGTGAACTTCATGCTGTCGATGGCCTGGGCGCTGCCGATGTTCGCGCTCTGGCTGCGGCTCGCACGGCTCGGCAAGTTCCGCCTGCGCGCGCTTCTCTTCGTGCCGCTGTCGTGCATCTTGTGGATTTGCCACACCTTCGGCTGGGGCGTGCTCGGCGTGCTCGCCTTCTCGGCGGAGATGGTCCGCGAGCACGACCGCGTGAAGAACCAGATCGAGCCCAGGATCGGTCCGATCACCTGGGAAGGCGCCAAGCGCTGGGCCATGGGGTTCATTCGCGCCGGATTGCACTGCCTGCCGCTCTGCTTGCCGATGTTGCTGATGATCGCCTGGCGCAACGGCCAGCACGTGACGGGCGAGACCGGCGACTGGTTCAACTGGCATGCCAAGATCAGCTGGCTGACGATGATGCTGCGCGACCGCTGGATGGGGTTCGACATCGCGTCGGTCGCGGTGATCGGCCTGGTCATCTTCAAGGCGGTGCGCGATCCCAATTTCGAATATTCGCGCGCGGTCGGGCTTTCGACCCTGTTCCTGGTCGCGGTGTTCCTGCTGCTGCCGCGGATCGTATTCGGCTCGGCTTATGCCGATATGCGGCTGGCGCCGTTCATGGTCGCGATCGGGGTGATCGCGATCCGGCCCAAGCCGATCGTGTCGCGCCGTGCGATGACCGTGGTGGCCTGGCTCGGCCTTGCCTTCGTGGTCGTCCGCACCGGTGCGACGACGGTCAGCTATTATATCTTCGACAAGAGCTACGACCGCGAACTGAAGGCGCTCGACCATATCCCGGTCGGCGCGCGGCTGGTCAGCTTCGTCGGCAAGACCTGCAACAACGAATGGCTGATGAGCCGGCTCGAGCACATGCCGGCGCTCGCGCTCGAGCGCAACGCCGCCTACACCAATGATCAATGGTCGATGCCCGGCGCGCAATTGCTGACGACCAAATATGTCGCCGCCGGCCGCTTCTCGCACGACCCGTCGGAGATCGTCACCGAGCGCCAATGCCCGCGCGAATGGTGGCGCCCGATCGACCGCAGCCTGGCGCTCTTCCCGCGTCCGGCGTTCGACTATGTCTGGCTGATCAGCCCGCCACCCTATCACGCCAAATATGTGCAGGACCTGACCCCGATCTGGCGCAGCGGCGACAGCGTGGTGTTCAAGGTCAACCATGTCGACGTCGCGCCCCAGACCAAGCGCGGCGAATTCCCGCTGCCGCCTAAGAGCAAGGTTCCGCTTTTCTGAACGGCGTCAGCCGCGCCAGATAATCCTGGTCGCTCTCGACCCCGGCGCGCTCGCGGACCAGGAAGTCGGCGATCGCGCGGCGGAAATTGCGGTCGGGGATGTAATGCGCCGACCAGGTCGGGACGGGGACATAGCCGCGTGCCAGCTTGTGCTCGCCCTGCGCCCCCGCTTCGACGGTCGCCAGCCCGCGCGCGATCGCGGCGTCGATCGCCTGGTAATAGCACAGCTCGAAATGGAGGAAGGGGACTTCCTCGACACAGCCCCAATAGCGGCCATAGAGCGCGTCGCCGCCGATCAGGTTGAGCGCGCCGGCGATCGGTCGCCCGTCGCGCTCGGCCAGGATCAGCAGCACCTTGTCCGCCATCCGCTCGCCGAGCAGCGAGAAGAACGGACGCGTGAGATAGGGATGCCCCCATTTGCGGCTGCCGGTGTCCTGGTAGAAGGTCCAGAACGCGTCCCAATGCGTCTCGGTCAGGTCGCCGCCGGTGACGTGGCGGATCGTCAGCCCGTCGACCGCCCGCGCGCGCTCGTGGCGGATCGCCTTGCGCTTGCGGCTGGCGAGCGCCGCCAGGAAATCGTCGAAGGTCGCATAGCCGTGATTCTGCCAGTGGAATTGGGTGCCTTCGCGGATCAGCCAGCCCGCCGCCTCGAACAGGGGAAGCTGATCGGGCGTGACGAAGGTGGCGTGCGCCGAGGACAGGCCGTTCTGGTCGGTCAGCGCCTCGATCGCGCCGATCAGCGCCGGCGCCAGCGCGGCGTCGCGCAACAGAAGCCGGGGGCCGGGCACCGGGGTGAACGGCGCCGCGATCTGCAGCTTGGGATAGTAATCGCCGCCCGCATGCTCCCAGGCGTCGGCCCAGCCATGATCGAAGACATATTCGCCCTGGCTGTGGCTCTTGGCATAAGCCGGCGCGATCGCCGCGGGGCGGCCGTCGGCACCGTCGACGATGACCGGCAGCGCCTGCCACCCGGTGCCGCGCCCGACGCTGCCAGACTCTTCGAGGATCGAGAGGAAATCGTGGCCGATGAAGGGATTGGCCGATCCGGCGCAGGCGTCCCAGTCGGCCGCCGCAATCTGCGACACGCCTTCCGAAATCCGCGCGGTAATTGAAGCGCGACTCAAACGTCGCACTCCCTCGTCACCCCGGCCTTGTGCCGGGGTCTGCCGTGCCGCTTTTCCCGCATGCGCGGAATATGCGGATGGGTGGATGCCGGGACAAGCCCGGCATGACGTTTATGGCTCAGTTCGCCAGCTTGACCACGGCGTCGACCTCGACCGCCGCGCCGCGCGGCAGTGCCGCAACCCCGACCGCGCTCCGGGCATGCTTGCCGGCCTCGCCGAACAGCGCTTCCATCAGGTTGGACGCGCCGTTGGCGACCTCGGGCTGGTCGGTGAAATCCGGCGCCGAATTGACGAACACGCCGAGCTTCACGATCCGCTCGACTCGGCTGAGGTCGCCACCCAGCGCCGCCTTGATCTGCGCGACTAGCATCAGCCCGCACAATTCGGCAGCTTCCTGGCCCGCGACCTTGTCGACGTCGTCGCCCAACCGGCCGGTGACGACCTTGCCGTCCTTGAACGGCAGCTGGCCCGAAATGTGGAGCAGGCCGTTGGCGTCGACCGTCGGCACGTAGGACGCGACCGGCGCGGCGGGCGACGGCAGGCTCAGGCCCATTTCCTCGAGCTTGCGGTCGATACGGTCGGTCATGCGGAAATCCCTTCTGTTATGGCCGGCTGGGCGGCGGCGAAGCGCTGGGCGATCCAGTCGCGTGCCGCCCCCCAGTCGTCGATCCGTGCGTGCGCGTGCGCCGCGGGCGGCACCTGGGGTGCCATTGCGGGCTCTGCCACCAGGTGAAGCCGGTGGACTGCGGGGGCGTGCTTGGCAACCGATTCGTGGTGGGTCGCCAGATCATCGACGAAAACCGTGACCGGATTGCCATATTCGGCGACCAGCCGCGCGACCGGTCCGCCCTTGCCGCCCTGGTTGGTCTCGACGCGGTGGCGGATGCCGTGCTGCGCGAGCTGTTCGATGCGGTGGTGGCGGCAATGGTCGCCGAGATTGGTCAGGATGACGATGTCGGCGCTCTCGCCCAGCATCGCAAGCGCCTCGGCGGCGCCCGGCACCAGCGTCTGGCGCTCCATCTCGGCCGGGAAGAATTCGTCGAGCATCGCCCAGATCCGTTCGTGCTCGACCGGACTGCCGTCGGCCTTGGTCATCGCGACGAAGCTTCCGGTCTCGTGCGCGAAATGCACGTCGTGGCGCTCGCGCAGCCAGGTGCCGAAATGCCGTACCATGTGCAGCAGCACTTCGTCGCAATCGCAGATCAGCAGGGGACGGGTCATGATTGGGGGTTCCCCTCAAGAGTGCGGCGCGCGGCGATCAGCGTTTCGGGTTTTACCCCCAATTCCTCGGCGCAGGCGACGAGATCGGGCTCGTGCGCCTCGAGGAACCCGAGCACCGCCGCCTGAGTCGCGCGATTCGCCGCCGACGCGCGCAGATCGTCGGCCGCGAGCCCGGTGAGGTCGAGCAGCCGCCGCGCCCGCGCCGAATCGGCCAGCGTCCAGGCCAGCGCGTGCAGGGCCAGCGTCGGGGCGTCGTTGGTCTCGGGGGGGTTCATTGCTATCGTCGTTTCCAAGGAGACCCCGTTGGCAAAGCGCGTGCTGGTTGTCGAGGACAACGAACTCAATCTGAAGCTGTTCTGCGACCTGTTGCGTGCGCACGAATTCGAGACCGAGCCGGTCCGCGACGGGCGCGAGGCGGTGGAGCGCGCGCGTGCGTTCGAACCGGACCTCATCGTGATGGACATCCAGATGCCCTATGTCACCGGCTACGAGTTGATCGTCGAGATCAAGGCGGATGAGGATCTGCGCACGATACCGATCATGGCGGTGACCGCCTATGCCGGCCGCGAGGACGAGGACCGCATCCGCGCCGCGGGCGCCGATGCCTATGTGTCGAAGCCGATCTCGGTCGCGCGCTTCGTGGAAGAGGTGAACGGGCTGTTGTAAGCCCAAAATCGTCACCCCAGCGCAAGCTGGGGTCTCGTGCCATCGCGCGACTGCCAGAGATCCCAGCTTTCGCTGGGATGACGGACAAAAGGAAAAGGCCGCGAGGGTTTCCCCTGCGGCCCTGGGTCCCCGCTTTCGCGGGGATAAGCAAGCCTTGCGGCTTACTTGATCTTCGCTTCCTTGAACTCGACGTGCTTGCGCACGACGGGATCGTACTTGCGGAACGACAGCTTTTCGGTCTGGGTGCGCGGATTCTTCTTCGTGACGTAGAAGAAGCCGGTGTCGGCCGAGCTGACGAGCTTGATCTTGACGGTGGTCGGCTTGGCCATGACCCAAATTCCTGTTTGGCTTGAAATGCAAAAGCGGCGGACGCGCCGCCGCTTGTCAGGGGCGGGCCATTGGCCCAGCCGAGGGCGAATGTCAAGCATGCGGGGCCTTAACACCCTCTTTACCATCTTTGCCGCACTCTCGCGCAAGCGAAGCGGGAGTTGGGAAAATGGGATTTTCTGCTCGTAACGATGACCTCGCCGCCCGAGTGGCGCGGCTGGACTTGATGGCGCGGCACGTACGGTCGCGCGATCTGCTCGACGAAGTCGATTCGATCCGATGCGCGGCCGAGGCCGCCGGCGTGCTGCCGGTCGTCGCGGTGGCGCGCGCGCTCGAGGCGGCGCTGGGGCGCGGCGAAAGCGGCGTCGTCGTGCGCGGCTGGATCTCGATGCTCGACGAAGCGGTCGGCTGCGGCCGCTGCGACGCGCAGAGCGGGCATGTCTTCCTCGCGGCCGGCGCGGTACGACTGGCGAGCTGATGGATTCACTGATGGCGGCGTTGGTCGCCGCCCTCTTGATCCGGGCGACCGACCCGACCGCCTCTTATGTCGCGCGGGCGGCCGATCGCTCGGGCAAGGCCGGTGCGGTGCTGGCGGGCGCGCTGCTCGCGATCCTCGTCACGCACGCGATCGCCGCGACCGCGGGTTTCCTGCTCGGTCCGTACATGACGCCCAACCCCAAGCGGCTGTTCGTCGCGCTCGCCCTGCTGATTGCCGCCAGCGGGACGATCTGGCCGGGCAAGCAACTCGACCCCGGCGCGGCGCGCCGCCCCTTCGCGGCGGTTGCCGGACGCCTGACTCTTGCCGGCTGGGGCGGCCGCAGCGAATTCGTCACGCTGGCGCTCGCCGTTAGCGGCACCGCCGCGCTCGCCGGGGTCGGCGGATTCATCGGCAGCGCGGTCGTGCTGGCCTTCGCCTGTCTCGGCGGCGACGTGATCTGGCGCACCCTGCCGCATCGCGCCGTCGGCATCGCGGTCGGCGCCGTGCTGGCGATCGCCGGATGCTGGCTCGCGTTCTCGGCGCTGCGACTGATCTAGCGCGTCGATCACTCTGGCCGGCATTTTGCGACGGCAAGCCGGGGAGCGAATTCTATATTGATCCGTTATCGCAACGACCCATTCGTGCCTGACGGAGCCATTATGTCAAACGCCGACCTCAAGACCCCGACCGATCTCGCCTCCAACGCCACCAAGAGCGTGAAGGACGCGCTCAACGTCATCCTGGCCGATTCGTTCGCGCTGTACCTCAAGACCAAGAACTTCCACTGGCACGTCTCGGGCCCGCATTTCCGCGACTATCATTTGATGCTCGACGAGCAGGCGGCGCAGATCTTCGCCTCGACCGACGACATCGCCGAGCGCGTGCGCAAGACCGGCAACACCACGCTGCGGTCGATCGGCGACATCGCGCGTCACCAGACGATCAAGGACAATGACAAGGAGTTCGTCGCGCCCGACGACATGCTCAAGGAATTGCGCGACGACAATCTGAAGCTGGTCGAGAGCCTGCGCGAGGCCAAGGACCTGGCCGACGCGGCCAAGGACAACGCCACCAGCGCGATGATCGACGATTGGACCGATCAGGCCGAGCGCCGCGCCTGGTTCCTGTTCGAGGCCGGCCGCAAGGTGTGATCTAGAGCAGGGTGCGTGATTTCTGAATCACACACCCTGCTCTAACTATTTGTTGTCGCATCGCTTCTGCGGAAAACCGGTACCCACTTTTCCGCGCGATGCTCTAGCGGATCGAATCGTCTCGTGCTCTCGCGGGAGCACAAACCTGGCGTCACCCCTCCAGCGTGATCAGCCACAGGTCGGGCGGCGCGCCGAACCGTACCGGCGGGCCGCTCGTTCCCAGCCCGCCGGTGACGATCACCGCGCGGCCATGCTCGATCACCAGCCCGCAGCGATAGCGGTCGTTGAAATGCGACACGCTCTTCAGCGTGCCGACAAAGGGCAGGACGACCTGCCCGCAATGCGTGTGCCCGGCAAGCAGCAGGTGGACGTCGCCCGGCAGCCCGGGCGCGATGTCGGGCGAATGCGTGAGGAGGATGCGTGCCCCTTCGAACGGCCTGAGCTTGGCCATCGTCGCCGCGACATCGGCGTGGCCCGAATAGTCGTCCCCGACTCCGCCGATCACCAGCGGTCCGCGCGGGGTGGCATCGTTCTCCAGCACGGTGATTCGCGCCTGGGTGAGCAGGCGCCTGACCTCTTGCGCCCCGGTGCCCTGGTCGTGATTACCCAGCACCGCGACCACGCCGAGTGGCGGATGCAGCTTCTTGAACGGGGCGACCAGGGCCGGCCCCGATTTCTTCGCGCCCTGCGGATCGCCGCCGTTGATGAAGTCGCCGGCCATCAGCACGATGTCGGGATCGAGCGCGTTGATCTGGTCGACGATGCGGTTCAGCCGCGACGCGTCCATCGCATGGCTGCCGATGTGCACGTCGCTGATCAGCACCGCCCGCACCGGCTTCACGCCCGCGGGCCAGCGCGGCAGCTTGACCGTCGCGGTGCGCACGACGGGATCCGACCGCGCCTCGGCGCGCGCGTAGACGTAGAGGCCGGCCAGGACCAGGAGGATCGACACGGCGATCGGCAGTTTGCGCATCGTCGTGGCCTAAGGCGTGCGACGCCGATCAGCAATGGTTGGAACGGGTCTTAAATTCCTCCCCGGCACGGGGAGGGGGACCGCGCGCGATAGCGCGTGGTGGAGGGGGCCCTCCATCGATATGCTCCTGACCTGCTGCTCGTTGGTCGCGGGCCCCCTCCACCAAGCCGCTGCGCGCCTTGGTCCCCCTCCCCGTTCCGGGGAGGAATTTTTGGGCAAGGCGCTCGCTCTACAGACAACACTGGTGGAACCGTGACGCGCGCGCCATGTTGCATTCCTGATGCACGCCTTCGCGCAGCTCCTCGACGCGCTGATCTACACGCGGTCGCGCAACGCCAAGCTCAAGCTGATCGGCGATTATTTGAAGGCGACACCCGATCCCGATCGCGGCTGGGCGATCGCCGCGCTGACCGGCGACCTCGACCTGCCCGCGGTCAAGCCGGCAGTGATCCGCGCGCTGATCGAGGAGCGCGTCGACCCCGTGCTTTTCCGGATGAGCCGCGATTATGTCGGCGACACCGCGGAGACGATCGCCTTGCTGTGGCCGGGTGCCGACGATGGCAAGGGCGAGCCTTTGTCGGTCGGACAGGTGGTCGACACGCTCAATTCGCTGTCGCGCTCGGACGCGCCGGCCGCGCTCGCCGCGATGCTCGACCGGATGGATGCCGAGGAAAGGTTCGCGTTGCTCAAGATGGCGACCGGCGCGCTCCGCATCGGGGTGTCGGCGCGGCTCGCCAAGACCGCGCTCGCCCAAGCGTTCGCGGTCGATGTCGGGGGCGTCGAGGAAGTGTGGCACGCGATCCGCGCGCCATATGCCGAATTGTTCGACTGGGTGGAGGGACGCGGCGCCCAGCCGACCGCCGCCGATGTCCCCGTGTTCCGTCCGTTCATGCTCGCGCATCCGCTCGAGGACGGCGTGGTCGATCTCGCCGATTATGCCGCCGAGTGGAAATGGGACGGCATCCGCGTCCAGCTCGTCCATGTCGGCGGTGAGACCCGGCTCTACAGCCGCGCGGGCGACGACATCACCGGCAGCTTTCCGGACATCGCCGGCGCATTCCGCGACGTCGGCGTGCTCGACGGCGAGCTGATGGTGAAGGGCGAGGTGCAGGGCGGCGCGCTCGAGGAAGGCGGGGGTGCCGCGAGCTTCAATGCGCTCCAGCAGCGGCTCGGGCGCAAAATCGTGTCGGCGAAGATGCTCGATGACTATCCCGCCTTCGTCCGGCTCTATGACATCTTGTTCGACGGTGCCGAGGACGTCCGCCCGCTCGCCTGGACCGACCGCCGCGCGCGGCTCGAGGCCTTCACGACGCGGCTCGACCCCGACCGGTTCGACGTCAGCGCGTTGATCGAGGCCAAGGACTTCGCCGCGCTCGAGGAAATCCGCGCCGGTGCGCGTGATGCCGCGATCGAGGGCGTGATGCTCAAGCGCCGCACCTCGGATTACGTCGCCGGGCGCCGCACCGGCCTTTGGTACAAATGGAAGCGCGATCCGCTCACCGCCGATTGCGTGATGATGTACGCGCAGCGCGGCAACGGCCGGCGCTCGTCCTTCTACAGCGATTACACCTTCGGCTGCTGGACCGAGGGGGGCGACTTGTTGCCCGTCGGCAAGGCCTATTCGGGGATCACCGACGACGAGCTCAAATGGCTCGACAGCTTCGTGCGCAACCACACGGTCAACCGCTTCGGCCCGGTGCGCGAGGTCGAGAAGAGCCTGGTCCTCGAAGTCGCGTTCGATTCTATCCACGAGTCGAAACGCCACAAATCCGGCGTCGCGATGCGCTTCCCCCGCATCCACCGTATCCGCACCGACAAGCCGGCGGCGGAAGCCGACACGATCGCGGGGCTCAGAAAGCTGGTGACCTGACCGGCTAGTCGTTCGCGCGGAGGCGCTGCGTGACTCCACCCGCGGCGAGCGCCCACCAGCAGATGAACGGCTGCGCGAACAGGCGCGGATAATGATAAAACCAGCCCAGCCCGGTGCCCGTCGACAGGTCGTGCACGGCGTGAAGGATGTTGGCCGGATAGACGCACAACGCGTAGAGCGCGAGCGCTACGCCGGCCAGGATGCGCGTCCGGGCCACGAACAGGCCGATCGCGCCGACGATTTCGGCCAGGCCGGTCAGGAGGATCACCGCGATGGGATGCGGGATCGACACCGGCATCACCGGGGCGAACAGATCGGGCCGCGCCACATGGATCACGCCCGCGAGCAGATACAGTGGCGCGAGGGTCAGCCGGGCCAGGTCGGCGCGTTGGGCGGGCATCATTGCCCATCTGTCCTCCGCCCCATCAGTCATGTCGATAGTAGATACTCGCCCATCTGAAGGCCGTGCGAACGGCAAACACGCCGAGCAACAGCATTGCGCCGGTCGCCGACAAGATCATCGTATCGATCATGGCACCCTCCGCTCCGGATTTTCCGAGCTATAGATGGTCGTGCGGGAGCCCCTCCCGCTGAGCGGGAGGGCGCCCAGTTCGCGATCTTACGGCATCATCACCGTGTCGATGACGTGGATCACGCCGTTCGATTGCATCACGTTGGCGATGGTGATCATGCCGGTGTCGCCCTTGCCGTCGATGATCTGCCAGCCCATGCCCATCTTCTTGAACATCAGCGGCTTGCCCTGGACCGTGGCGTAGGTGGCGGTCCCGCCATTGGCTTTGGCTTGGGCCGCGATGTCGGCCGCGGTGATGCGGCCGGGGACGACATGGTAGGTCAGGATGCCGGTCAGCATCGCCTTGTTCTCGGGCTTGACCAGCGTATCGACCGTGCCCGCGGGCAGTTTGGCGAACGCGGCGTTGGTCGGCGCGAACACGGTGAACGGACCCTGGCCCGACAAGGTGTCGACCAGACCGGCTGCCTTGACCGCGGCGACCAGCGTCGTGTGATCCTTCGAATTGACCGCGTTCTCGACGATATTCTTGGTCGAGTACATCGCGGCGCCCCCGACCATCGGGTTCTGGGTCGCGGCTACGCCTGCCGTGGCACCCGCGACCAATACGGTCGCGAGCATCAGTTTGCGAATTGCTTTCATGTCGCTCTCTCCTGGAGCAGCGCCCGTTGGGGCGTGCTTCAGGAGGTACGGATGCGGACCGTCCCTGGATGCAGTCGGACCTGCTTGATTGGGCTCCTGCGAAAGCAGGAGCCCAGGGTCGCAGGCGGAATCCGAGACAACTCTGGGCTCCTGCTTTCGCAGGAGCACGGACCGGCTCGATGTTTTAGGCGACCGAGAGCTTGCCGCTCGCTACGACCGGACCGGTCGGCAGCCCCGTCGGCGACCCGCCGAGCGGCTCGATCGATACCGCGAGCATGATGCCGGTCTTCAGATGCTGGCGCTTTTCCATCGGCAGCATCATCCGCGACGGACCGGTCGGGGCGAGCATGCCCATCGATTTCGGTACGCCATCGCCGCCGATCATCCACAATTGCGCGGTCTTGCCGTGCGGCGCCATGCCGGTTTGGCCGACGCGCATCTCGCCGGTGGTCATGTCGACCATCGCCGGCACGGCGGCGGACTTGTCGCTCATCATCAGCGACGCGACCATCATATGGTGCGGCGGGCCGTCGACGCGCGGCGCGGGTTGGAGCACGGCGAACAGCGCCAGCAGCGCCGCGACCGCGCCGACCATCGCCGTGATCGGCCGACGGAACCAGGGTTTGGATGGGGTCTGGGGTGGCGACTCGGGCGTGGCCAGCCGCGCAGCGACCGAATCGGGTGCCGCGACCTCGGGATAATCGTCGAACAGACCCGCGAGTCGCTGGCGCCATTGCTCGACCTCGCGCGCGAAGGCGGGATCGGCGAGCACGCGGCGCAGCGCGGTGGCGCGCTCCTCGCCCTCGAGCAGGCCCAAGGCCAACTCGGCGGCGGTCATGTCGGGATCGGGCACATCAGTCGTCATCGACGCACCCTCTTAGCTGGAGGAGGCCGCGCCGCACGATACTCTTCATCGTCCCCAGCGGGACGTTCTTGCGCTCGGCGAGTTCGGCGTAGGTCACGCCGTCGAAGAACGCGGTGCGGATCGCGTCGCGCGCGCGATCGTCGAGCGCGTCGAGGCAATCGTGCAGCCGCTGCGATTCCTGGTCGCGCGCGACCTGCTCGCTCTGGTCGGGGCCGGGATCGGCCACCGTCATCGCTTCCTCGACCGGATGCGCGGGGCGGGCGCCCTTCGCGCGGATCCAGTCGATCGCCTTGTTGCGCGCGATTGTCGCCAGCCACGAAATCGGGCTGGCGCGGCCGGGCTCGTAGGCGCCGGCGCGTTTCCAGATCGTGAGATAGACGTCGTGCAACACATCCTCGGCAGCGCTCCGCTCTCCGCAGATACGGAGGCAAATGCCGAAAAGCTTCGCCGAGGTCAGCCGGTAGACCTCCTGCAACGCGGCGCGATCCTCCTGGCCGGTGCGCACCAGCGCTTCGGTCAATCGCGCCCTGGCACGGCTGGCGTCGGCGGCAGGATCGGGGGGTGGGGCCACGGTCGGCAAGACTAGACGTCGGCGCCGGCCTAGGCAATTGATCGGCCGGCAATGACCGTCGCGCTCGCCCCCCTGCTGATGATCGCCTCGGGCTCGATCCACGCCGTCGTCAATGCGATCGTCAAGGGCGGCCGCGACAAGATGGCGTCGCGCGCGATGACCGACGGATCGGCCGCGGTGATCCTGTTGCCCGCGTTGCTGCTCGTGCCGTTGCCGAGCGGCGCCTGGGGCTGGCTGGCAGCGACGGCGGCGGTCCATGCGCTCTATCTCTACGCGCTGATCCGCGCCTATCAGGTCAGCGATTTCTCCTCGGCCTATCCGGTGCTGCGCGGCACCGCGCCGCTGGTAACCGCGGGCGTGACGCTCGGGCTGCTCGGCGAGCATGCCTCGACCGCCGCGGTCGCGGGGATCGCGCTGATCGGCGTGTCGATGTTCGTGCTGGCGATCGGGCGTCACCTGAGTCGCGCCGGGTTCGGCTGGGCGGTGCTGACCGGGCTGACCATCGCCACCTATACGGTGATCGACGCCGCCGGGGTGCGCGCGGCGCCGACGCCGTTCAGCTATATCGCCTGGATGTTCGTGACGATGGGCGCGGTCATCGTCGCGATGTTCGCGATCCTGACCCGCGGTACCCTGTTCGCCGCGATGCGCCAGCAATGGCGGCCGGGCGCGATCGCTGGCGCATTGTCGATCGTGACCTATGGCCTCGCGCTCTACGCGCTGTCGATCGGCCCGACCGCGCCGCTCGCGGCGTTGCGCGAGACGGGGATGGTGACGGCTTTGGTGATCGCGATCGTGTTCCTCAAAGAGCGCGTGACGCCGGGGCGCGGAGCCGCGGTGCTGGGGATCCTCGCGGGGGCGGGACTGATTCTCTGGGGGTGACGTTTCTAAAATCCTCCCCGGAACGGGGAGGGGGACCCGCGCGCGTCAGCGCGTGGTGGAGGGGGCCCACGATCCGCTAGCCCACTCGCTTGTTGCCGGTCGGTCGCGGGCCCCCTCCACCAAGCCGCTGCGCGTCTTGGTCCCCCTCCCCGTTCCGGGGAGGAATTGAACACAAAAAGGCCCGGCCCGCAGATTTGCGGACCGGGCCCTTTTCAAAGCAAAACCGGATCGGGCGTTAGATCGAGGTAAGGTTCACCGCCGCATACTTGCCGCGGCGATTGTCGACCTCGAGCTCGAATTCGAGCCGGTCGCCCTCGTTCAGGCTGGTCATGCCGGCGCGTTCCACCGCCGAGATGTGGACGAACGCATCGGGCTGCCCGTCATCGCGCTGGATGAAGCCGAAGCCCTTCATCGCGTTGAAGAACTTGACCGTGCCGGTCGCCTTCTCGCCGGTCAGCTCGCGGCCACCGCCGCCGCCGCCACCACCAGGACCGCCCGCGGGGCGATCGGGCCGAGGCCCACGCTCCTGGACCGGCATCGGCTCGCCCTCGATCTTGAGGTCGGTGGCCGAGATGCGGCCGCCGCGATCGACGAGGGTGAAGCCGAGCGGCTGACCTTCGGCCAGACCGGTCAGGCCGGCCTGCTCGACCGCGCTGATGTGCACGAACACGTCTTCGCCGCCATCGTCACGAACGACGAAGCCGAAGCCCTTTTGCCCGTTGAAGAACTTTACGACGCCGGTGCCTTCACCGACGACCTGGGGGGGCATGCCGCCGCCGCCACCGCCGCCACGGCCGCCGCCGAAGCCACCACCGCCGCCGCCGCGGAAACCACCGCCGCCGCCGCCGAAGCCGCCACCACCGCCGCCGCCGCGATATCCACCGCCGCCGCCGCCGCCATAGCCGCCGCCACCGCCGAAGCGATCGCCGCCGCCGCCGAAGCCGCCGCCACCGAAGTCACCGCCGCCGAAGCCGCCGCCGAAATCGTCACTGCCGAAACCGTCGCGCTTATCACGACCGCGACCTCCACGATTGCCGCGGCCACCTTTATCGAAACTCATGCCCTGTTCGTCTTTCCGGTTCGCCCAATCTCACATTCAAGAACCAGCGCGCCGGACGACAGACGCAGGCCTTCGGGCGCAAACCAACCGCGCCTTGGTGCCAGTCTTAACCGAAAACGCGGCATCTCGCGAACAAAATCGTCCGCATTCTGGACCTTGTCGTCGCGATACTTGCGTGAGCGTGGCCGAGACGGCACAGCCATGACCCATGTCGATCGTCGAACTCCTCGCCAGTCCAGCCGCCTGGGCGGCGCTGTTGACACTGATCGTGATGGAGGTGGTGCTCGGCATCGACAACCTCGTCTTCATCGCGATTCTGTCGAACAAGTTGCCCGAGGCGGACCGCGCGCGGACCCGGCGAATCGGCATCGGCCTCGCGCTCGTCATGCGGCTGCTGCTGCTCACCACGATCAGCTGGATCGTCGGAATGACCGCGCCGGTGTTCGACCTCGGCCTCGTCGGGGCGCCCGATGCGCACGGCAATCCCAGCTTCGAGACCGCGTTCTCGATCCGCGACCTGATCCTGATCGCCGGTGGCCTGTTCCTGCTCTACAAGGCCACCACCGAGATCCATCACAGCGTCGATCCCGCCGAATCGGACTCGGCGCTGGACAAGACCAACAGCCAGAAGACGCTCGGCTTCGGTTCCGCGATCGTGCAGATCCTGGCGCTCGACCTCGTCTTCTCGATCGATTCGATCCTGACTGCGGTCGGCATGACCGACGAATTGCCGATCATGATCGTCGCGGTGGTAGTCGCGGTCGGCGTGATGCTGCTCGCCGCCAATCCGCTGTCGAACTTCATCGCCCGGAATCCGACCGTGGTGATGCTGGCGCTCGGCTTCCTGCTGATGATCGGCTTCGTGCTGATCGCCGACGGCTTCGGCGTCCATGTGCCCAAGGGCTATGTCTATACTGCGATGGCGTTCTCCGCGGGCGTCGAGATCCTCAACATCTGGAGCCGCAAGGCCCGCGAGCGGCGGGCAAGGCATTAGAAGCGGTCGCCTTCAGGCCGGATGCCTGGAAAATTTGGTTCACGCGAAGGCGCGGAGGCGCGAAGAAGGATTTTAGTTCGCGCAGAGGCGCAGGGAGCGCAGAGGTGTCTCGCCTTGGGCAGTCGACGAGATTTGACTTGTAATGTTCCGATCAGGAGCCTCGCTTTGCGAGGCTCACTTTTACCTCTGCGTCCTCCGCGCCCCTGCGCGAATCGTCTTCGCGCCTCCGCGCCTTCGCGTGAACCTTTTCTTCCTTTTTCGGCTTTCGATTGAATGGTGATCCGCGCCACGGCTGGAATAGCTGTGGTGGAGTGGCGCGGCACCGGTCCCACCCATTGAGCGTTCGGCTCGGAAGGGCTAGGCGCAATCGGATGACCGTACATCTTCACGAGGAAGACATTCCCGCCGGGTTGTTCGCGCCCGGCGCCGCGATCGCCGTCGATACCGAGACGATGGGGCTGATCACGCCGCGCGACCGGCTGTGCCTGGTTCAGCTGTCCGACGGTGGATCCGACGAGCATCTCGTCCGCTTCGGCCCCGGCAGCGACTATGCCGCGCCCAACCTCAAGGCGGTGCTCGCCGACCCGGCGCGCGAGAAGCTCTATCATTTCGCGCGCTTCGATCTCGCCGCGATCCGCCATTATCTCGGGGTCACCGCCGGGCCGGTCTATTGCACCAAGACCGCGTCGCGGCTGATCCGGACCTATACCGACCGCCACGGCCTCAAGGAACTGGTGCGCGAATTGCTCGGCCACGACATCTCGAAGCAGCAGCAATCGTCCGACTGGGGCGGGCCCGACCTGAGTGACGCGCAGAAGGATTATGCCGCGTCCGACGTGCGCTATCTCCATCGCCTGCGCGACGAACTCGACCGCCGCCTGGTGCGCGAAAAGCGCGCCGAGCTGGCCCGGGCCTGTTTCGACTTCCTGCCGTGGCGCGCCGAACTCGACCTCGCCGGCTGGCCCGAGATCGACCTGTTCGCCCATGTCTGAAGTCGCTGTCAGGATGCGGTCCGAACGCCAGCGCTGGGCAGCGCCGGGCAGCGGACACGACAGCCTGATCGCGATCCTGCGCGTCGTCCTGCCCTCGGCGGTCGGCGTGGTCGCGGCGATGATGGTGTTCCTGCCGCTGACCGCGGGCGGCGACGTCAGCTTCGTGCTCGACCGCAACAAGGTCGAAGTGACCAAGGAACGGCTGCGCGTGCAGTCGGCGACCTATCGCGGCCAGGACAATAAGGGCCAGCCGTTCACGCTGACCGCTGGCTCTGCGGTGCAGAAGAGCGCGGCCGAACCGATCGTCGACATCGATCGGATGATGGCCGACATCCAGCTGGCCGACGGACCCGGCAAGCTCACCGCGCCGAGCGGCCGCTTCAACCTCAACAGCCAGCAGGTCGAGGTCAACGGGCCGATCGCGTTCGACGGACCCAAGGGCTACACGCTGCAGACCCAGGGCGCGACGGTCGATCTCAAGCAAAAGACGATGCAGGGCACCGGGGGCGTCACGGGCACCTTGCCGCAGGGCAATTTCAAGGCCGATTCGATGAACGCCGACCTCGATAACCGCATCGTGCGGCTGAACGGGCGGGCAAGCATGACCTTTTCCCGCGGCCGCACCGCGAAGCGCAACCGATAACCCGTTTTTTGGGCGCATCCGCCGCGCCGGTGCTTGCCTGGAACGAGGCGGCGAGGCATGTCGGCACGGTGCGCATGCACGAAGCTTGCCAATTGGGCGACCGATAACCATTGGGTAACCAAAATGCAGGCACTCAGGGAGCCGACATGAACGACACCGCAACCCTGGAAGAGATCGCTCCGATCGCCGAGACCCCGGTGATGCGGGGGCTGTCGGTCGTGTCGATCGCCAAGTCGTACGACAAGCGCGTCGTGCTGACCGACGTGTCGGTGTCGGTCGGCCCCGGCGAGGTGATCGGCCTGCTCGGTCCCAACGGCGCGGGCAAGACCACCTGCTTCTATTCGGTGATGGGGCTGGTGAAGCCCGATTCGGGCCGCATCATGCTCGACGGGGACGATATCACCGGGCTGCCGATGTACCGCCGCGCGATCCTCGGGCTGGGCTATCTGCCGCAGGAAACCTCGATCTTCCGCGGACTGTCGGTCGAAAAGAACATCCTCGCGGTGCTCGAACTCGCCGAACCCGACCGGGTGGCGCGCGAAAAGCGACTCGACCAGTTGCTCGACGAATTCGGCCTGACGCGGTTGCGCGACGCCCCGGCAATGGCCTTGTCGGGTGGCGAACGCCGCCGCGCCGAGATCGCCCGCGCGCTCGCCGCGAATCCTTCGATCATGCTGCTCGACGAGCCGTTCGCGGGCATCGACCCGCTGTCGATCTCGGACATTCGCGACCTCATCGTCGAATTGAAGAAGCGCGGCATCGGCGTGCTGATCACCGACCACAATGTGCGCGAGACGCTCGACATCGTCGACCGCGGCTACATCATCTATGACGGCCGCGTGCTGTTCGCGGGCTCGCCCGCCGAACTGGTCGCCGACGAGAACGTTCGCCGCCTCTATCTGGGAGAGAGCTTCACATTGTGATTGTTCTGTCCAGCTTCGCTGAACGTGCCGCACCGGCCCGCACCCCCACCCGGCCTCCCATAGAATACCCTGGTTGGGAGGCCGGGTGGGGGTGCGGGCCGGTGCCGCGCGCCTGAAAGGCGTAAAGAGTGAGTTTGGCACCGCGCCTCGACCTGCGGCAGTCGCAATCGCTGGTGATGACGCCGCAGCTGCAGCAGGCGATTCGCCTGCTCGCGCTGTCCAATCTCGAAGTCGAAACCTTCATCGCCGAGGAGATCGAGCGCAACCCGTTGCTCGACAGCAGCGGCGCGTCCGATGACGACGGCCCGATCGTCGAGCGCGAGGCGCCGGTCGCGATGGGCGACGAGCCGGCCAGCGCCGATGCCCTGATCAACGGCGAGAGTGGTGGCGAGGCCTCGCTCGACGTCGATTTCGCTGCCGAGAGCTTCCACCACGATTCGGCTGCCGATCAGGCCGGGATGGATGGTTCGCTCGGCCTCAACGGCGGCGCGTCGGGCGGCGGCGCGAGCGAGGACGGCCCCGACCTCGACGCGTTCGCCGATACCAGCCTCAGCCTCGCCGACCATCTGCTCCATCAGGCGGGTGAAGTGCTGTCGGGCGCCGATTTGTTCGTCGCGCAGCATCTGATCGACCTGATCGACGAGGCGGGATACCTCACGACGCCCTTGCTCGAGATCGCCAACCGACTCGGCGTCGCGCTCGCGCATGTCGAGGCGGTGCTCGGCGCCATCCAGACCTTCGACCCCACCGGCGTCGGCGCGCGCGACCTCGCCGAATGCCTCGCGCTCCAGGCCAAGGAAGCCGATCGCTACGATCCGTGCATGGCGCGGCTGATCGACAATCTCGACCTCGTCGCGCGCGGCGAATTGTCGCGATTGAAGCGGATCTGCAGCGTCGACGACGAGGATCTCGCGGACATGATCCGCGAATTGCGCAATTACGACCCCAAGCCCGGCTGCCGGTTCGGCGGTGAGCCGATGCAGGCGGTCGTCCCCGATCTCTATGTGGCGAAGGCCAAGGAGGGCTGGGCGATCGAGATCAACGCCGCGACCTTGCCCAAATTGCTGGTCAATCGCTCATACTACGTCGAATTGTCGTCGGGGCCGCAGGACAAGACGTCCAAGGCGTGGCTGTCGGAAATGCTCGCCAGCGCCAATTGGCTGGTCAAGGCGCTCGACCAGCGCCAGCGCACGATCATCAAGGTCGCGAGCGAGATCGTGAAACAGCAGGAGGCGTTCTTCCTCCACGGCGTCGCGCACCTCAGGCCGATGACGTTGCGCCAGGTCGCCGACGCGATCGAGATGCACGAATCGACCGTCAGCCGCGTCACCTCGAACAAATACCTCAGCTGCGCGCGCGGGCTGTTCGAGCTCAAATATTTCTTCACCTCGGCGATCCAGGCGGCGGACGGCGGCGATGCGGTGTCGGCAGAGGCGGTCAAGTCGGCGATCCGCGCGCTGATCTCGGCCGAGGATCCCAAGGCAATCCTGTCCGACGACACGCTGGTCGACATGCTCAACGCCAAGGGCTTCGGCATCGCGCGCCGCACCGTCGCCAAATATCGCGAGGCGATGGGCATCGGCAGTTCGGTCCAGCGTCGCCGGCAGAAGGCGCTGGAGGGGGTCGGCTAGTTTTTTACAATTCAGCAAAACATTCGCGCTAATACAACAATATGGCAGCACATTTCACCGTCCGCGCGGAACCCGCGCGCGATTTGATCCGGATCACCATGTCGGGTTTCTTCACGCCCGCCGACATCGAGGCCTTCTACCAGGCGCGCGCCGCCGAGCACGCGCGCCTGACCTGCGGGCCGAACCAGCACGTGACGCTCAATGACCTCACGGGCATGAAGGTGCAGGCGCAGGACATCGTCTCCACCTTCCAGAGCCTGCTCTCCGATCCCGCCTATCGCTCGCGCAAGCTCGCCTTCGTGGTCGACCGCACGCTGGCGCGCAGCCAGCTGATGCGCGCGCTCAATGGCCGCACCGCGCAATGTTTCGAGGATCGCGTGATCGCCGAACGCTGGCTGTTCGCGCACGACCCGGAAGTGGTGGCGGCCTGAGGGAAGACCTTTCCGTGTTCCAGCGAAAGCAGGAACCCAGAACCGCGGGCGATTCCCTTGGGACCCTGGGCTCCTGCTTCCGCAGGAGCACGAGCAGGTTTAGGTTCCCGACAGAGGGAGAGCCGTCATGATCATCGTCACCGGCAGCGTCACCGCGAAACCCGACAGTTTCGAACCCTTGCGCGACGCCTGTCTCGCGCACGTCCGTCGCTCGCGCAGCGAGGACGGGTGCCTCAGCCACGCCGTCCATATCGATACCGAGAATGCGGCACGCCTCGTCTTCTTCGAGGAATGGCGCGACATGGCCGCGCTCAAGGCGCATTTCGTCACCCCCGGCATCGCCGAACTGATGGCCGCGATCCGCGAGCATGCCGCGTCAAGCGAGAAGATCACCACCTATACGGCCGAGCAGAACCCCGATCAGGCGTAGTCGATGCTGGGATACCAGTCGGTGCCGCGCCCGGCGGGGATCGTGTCGAGCACGTTCCAGAGCGGCGACATTTCGGGGGCGCCGCGCGGATCCTGACCGGGGTCCTCCGTACCGCCGAGTTCGGCGCTCCAGAAATGGCGGATCGTGCCGTCCTTGTCCCGGGTGAAGACGATATAGGCTGGCCAGTCGCCCTCATCGTGCCAGGCATTATGGTCGCGGCCGAACGCCTCGCTCGTGTCGCTGAACAAGGGTAGCCCGCGCCAGCCGCGCTCTTTGGCGAAATCGTACAGGCGGTCGACCGGCGACCGCGCGATGACCGCGAGCGCGACCTTCTGCCGGAGGTCGAGGGCATTGGCCGCCAGCGCGCCGAGGAATTGGGTGCACATCGGGCAGGGGCGCGCGCGTTCGGGCCCGTACATCCAGCAATAGACGACCAGCGCGTCATGCCCGTCGAACAGATCGGCCAGCCCGACCTCGCCGTTCTTGCCCTCGAAGCGATAGTCTTTCGTCACCGCCGGCCCGGGCGGTAGCGCGCGACGCTGCGCGGCGACGCGCTCGAGGTGGCGCCGCAACTCGACTTCCTCGGCGAGTAGTTGCTTGCGCGCGGCGGTATAGTCGGCGCTCTCGCCGGGATAAGGACGATGCGCCTTCTCGGCGAGTTCGTCGGCTGGGGCGAGCAGCTTGGGGTCGGCGTCGGCCATGATCCTCTCCTTGTCGTCCGTCAAAGCGTCCGAAATCGGGCCCGGGTTCCTATCGGCCGGCGGTCGGATCGACCAAGATCTTCACGGCTCGCCGTTGGCCGACGTCGTCAATCGTCTTCGTCTTCGTACCCGATCAGCGCCAGCGAGCGCGCCTTGATCTGACGCGTCTCGCACCAGTGGATCAGCGCTTCCTCGCGACCGTGCGTCACCCACACTTCCTTCGGCGCGATCTCGATCAGCGTTTCGGTCAGTTCGTCCCAATCGGCATGGTCCGACAGGATCAGCGGCAATTCGACCAGCCGTTGCCGCGCACGCTGGCGGACGCGCATCCATCCGCTCGCCATCGCGGTGATCGGGTCGGGCAGGCGGCGCGACCAGCGGTCGTTGAGCGCGCCGGGCGGGCACAGCACGATCCGCCCCTGCAATTCGGCCTTGGCGACGCCGGTCGCCGGGCGCAGGTCGCCGAGGTCGACGCCGAGTTCGACATAGAGGTCGCACAGCCGCTGCAAGGCGCCGTGGATGTAGATCGGGTCGTCGAACCCCATGTCGCGGAGCTCGCGGATCACCCGCTGCGCCTTGCCCAGGGCATAGGCCCCGACCAGCACGCAGCGGTCGGGATTGGCGCGCAACGCCGCGAGTAACTTGTCGATCTCGTCATGCGTCTCGGGGTGGCGGAAGACGGGGAGGCCGAACGTCGCCTCGGTGACGAAGACGTCGCAGTTGACCGGTTCGAACCGCGCGCAGGTCGGGTCGGCGCGGCGCTTGTAGTCGCCCGACACGACGATCGTCTCGCCGCGATGGCGGAGCACGATCTGCGCCGAGCCCAGCACATGGCCTGCGGGGACGAACTCGACCTCGACTCCACCCATGTCGCGCGGCTCGCCATAGCTGACGGCATGGCCCGCCTGCGGTCCGTAGCGCGCTTCCATGATCGCCAGTGTCTCGGGCGTCGCCCACACCGCTTCGTGTCCGCCGCGCGCATGATCGGCATGGCCGTGCGTCACCAGCGCGCGCGGGCTGGGCACCGAGGGGTCGATCCAGGCGTCGGCCGGCGCCACGTAGATCCCCTGCGGATGGGGCGTGATCCAGTCGCCGAGTTTCGCCATGGTCCAGATATGGCGCGGCGCGCCTTCCTGTTCCATCTTGCCGGAAAAATAAGGAGGAACGGATGCAGGAAAGCACGATCGAGGCGCAGGGAATCCGCATCGTCGACGCCGCGGGCAAGCCGCGCATCCTGATCGGCGCGCCGCCGCCTGCCGAAGGCCGCCAGCGCCAGGATGCGCAGACCGCGTCGATCGTCGTGCTCGGGCCCGACGGCGCCGACCGGCTGATCCTCGGCGAGGAACCGACGGTGCTGGTCGCCGGCAAGGCCTATCCGCGGATCGCCAGCGCTTACGGCCTGCTGATCCACGACGCCAAGGGCAACGAGCGCGTGGATTCGCCTTTCTCGACAATGGCCGCGCGGTGATGTCGCTCAACCGGCCCGGCGGCGACGCGGTGCTGCTGACCGCCAACGACAAGACCGGGTTCGCAGGGCTGGTGGTCAATTACCAGAACCCGCTCGGCAAATATGCCGAAGGGCTGCGGATGAGGACCAAGGCGGATACCGCCTGGATGTCGCTCCGGGATCGCGCCGATGGCGAGCGCGCGCGGCTGGCAGTGGACGGGAAGGACGCACCCAAGCTGATCGCCCGGCCCGCGGGCGCGCCGCCGGCGCCGTAGCGCGGGCGCGGCCGGGCACCCTATATCAGCCACATGCCTGTCGCTGTCCTTCCCTCCATAGCCCCTCCCCTTCAGGGGAGGGGTTGGGGTGGGGCCTATCCGCAGGCGACCGGCTTGAGGCACTACCCCACCCCCAACCCCGTTCGAGGTGAACAGTCCCCCGGACTGTTCAGGTTGTGCCGGGGGCATAACCGACCTCAAGCGCCTGAAGGGGAGGGGCTTTAATGAACCTCCCCCAGCCCCTCACCGACTGGTTCGCCGCGCGCGGTTGGCGGCCGCGGCGGCATCAGCTCGAGATGCTCGACGCCGCGCGCGCCGGGCATCACGCCTTGCTCGTCGCGGCGACCGGGGCGGGCAAGACGCTGGCCGGGTTCCTGCCGACGCTGGCCGAGCTGATAGAGACGCCGGGCGAAGGCCTCCACACGCTCTACGTCTCGCCATTGAAGGCGCTCGCGGTCGACGTGCAGCGCAATTTGCTCACCCCGATCAAGGAGATGGGAGTCGATATCCGCGTCGAGACGCGCACCGGCGACACGCCGAGCGACCGCAAGGCGCGCCAGCGCGTGCGGCCGCCGCAGATTCTGCTGACCACGCCCGAGTCGCTGTCGCTGCTGCTCAGCTATCCCGACAGCTTCCTGATGTTCGCCGGGCTCAGGTGTGTGGTGGTCGACGAGGTCCATGCCTTCGCCAGCGGCAAGCGCGGCGATCTCCTCTCGCTGTGCATGGCGCGGCTCCAGCGCATCGCCCCCGACATGCGCCGCGTGGCCTTGTCAGCTACCGTCGCCGATCCCGACGATTACCGTGCCTGGCTCGCGCCCGACGGCGATATCGATGCGGTCGATCTGGTGCTGGGCGAGCCCGGTGCCGATCCCGATATCTCGATTCTGCTGCCCGAAGGCCGTATTCCCTGGGCGGGCCATTCGGGGCGCTATGCCGCCGAACAGGTGATGGCAGAGATCGAGACGCGGCGCACGACGATCGTGTTCTGCAACACGCGCAGCCTCGCCGAGCTGATCTTCCAGGATTTGTGGAAGGTCAATCTGATGTCGCTGCCGATCGGCGTCCATCACGGCAGCCTGTCGAGGGAAGCGCGGCGCAAGGTCGAGGCGGCGATGGCGGCGGGCCAACTCCGCGCGCTGGTCGCGACCGCCAGCCTCGATCTTGGGGTCGACTGGGGCGATGTCGATTGCGTGATCCAGATGGGCGCGCCCAAGGGAGCGTCGCGGCTGCTCCAGCGGATCGGCCGTGCCAACCACCGGCTCGATGAGGCGAGCGAGGCGATCCTCGTTCCCGGCAATCGCTTCGAATATCTCGAATCGCGCGCCGCGCTCGACGCGGTCCATGCCGGCGAGCTCGACAACGAGCCGTTCCGCGCCGGCGCACTCGACGTCCTCGCACAACACGTCATGGCTTGTGCCTGCGCCGCCCCGTTCGCGGCATCGGACCTGCTCGCGGAGGTGCAGGGCGCGCTCCCCTATTCGGCGCTCGATGCCGAGACCTTCGAGCGCGTGCTCGGCTTCATCCGCGACGGCGGCTATGCCTTGCGCGCCTACGACCGGTTCAAGCGGCTGACCCAGGAACCTGACGGGACGTGGCGGGTCAGCCACCCGCGTTTCGTCCAACAGCATCGCCTCAATGCCGGGATCATCGTCGAGTCGGCGATGCTCAACGTGCGCTTCAAGAACGGCCGCCTGCTCGGCAAGGTCGAAGAGGGGTTCGCCGCCTCGCTGTCGAACGGCGACACCTTCTTCTTCGCCGGCATGAGCTGCGAGGTGCTGCGGATCGATACCGAGGACGTCCTGGTCCGCGCCTCGACCCGGCCGGCGCGCATCCCGACCTATGGGGGCGCGCGGATGCCGATCTCGACCAACCTCGCCGATCGCGTCCGCGGCTTCCTCGCGCACCCGCAAGAATGGGCGCGTTTCCCCGACGACGTGCGCGAATGGCTCGAGGTGCAATCCTGCCGCTCACGGCTGCCCGAGCCCGGACAATTGCTGGTCGAGACCTTCCCGCGCGAGGGGCGGCACTACATGGTCGCCTACAGCTTCGAAGGGTGGAATGCGCACCAGTCGCTCGGCATGCTGATCACGCGGCGGATGGAGACTCAGGGGTTGAAGCCATTGGGCTTCGTCGCGACCGATTATTCGCTGGCCTGCTATTCGCTGGATCCGGTGACCGATCCCACGTCGCTGTTCTCGCCCGATATCCTCGAGCACGAATTCGTCGACTGGGTGCAGCAATCGCATCTGCTCAAGCGCGCGTTCCGCGAGGTCGCGGTGATCGGCGGACTGGTCGAGCGTCAGCATCCCGGCAAGCGCAAGACCGGCAAGCAGGTCACTTTCTCGACCGACCTGATCTACGACGTGCTCCGGAAATACGAGCCCGGCCATCTGCTGCTCGAGGCAGCCTGGGCCGATGCCCGTGCGCGGATGACCGATGTCGGCCGCCTCGCCGACCTGCTCGACCGCGCCGCCGACACGATGATGCACGTGACGCTCGACCGCGTGTCGCCGCTGGCGGTGCCGGTGCTGACGCTGATCGGGCGCGAAACCGTGGCGCAGGGCCTCGCCGACGATGCCTTGCTGATGGAAGCCGAGAGCCTGGCGCAGGAGGCGATGCGGATCGACTGAGCGGCCGGCAAGGGGGCGTATTATCCGCTTGGTACACGGCCGCAACGCGCGTATTATCCTGGCATGCGCGGGTTTATTCCCCTGCTGTCGCTCGGCATCGGTACGCTGGCCGCACCGCACCTCGCCGCGCAACAGGCGCACCCATCGTCAACCGCACTGGAGACGGGCCCGGTCGCCGCGGCGCCCGTGCCGGATATGCTCGCCATCGGCGAACGCACCGACCGTATGACGGTCCCGGTGACGATCGGACCGCATGGACCCTTTCCCTTCATCATCGATACCGGCGCCGAGCGGTCGGTGGTTTCGCGCGAACTCGCCACGTACCTCAAGCTGGCGCCCGGGACAGGCGTGCGCTTGTTCGACTTCACCGGCGCGGCCGACGTGACGACGGTGAAGGTGCCGTCGCTGACCGCAGGCAAGCTCGGCACACCGGCGATGGAGGCGCCGCAGCTGCTGCTGGCTGATATCGGCGCGCCCGGCATGCTTGGGATCGACGCATTGCAGGGGCAGAAGGTGGTACTCGATTTCGACGCCCGCCGGATGCTGCTCAGGCCCGCGCGTCGCCACGCCTGGGGGGATTTCGTCGTCCCGGCCGAATCGCGCACCGGTCAATTGATCGTGACCCGGGCCTGGTTCAACGCCCAACCGATTGCCGTCGTCATCGATACCGGCTCCTGGCTGAGCGTCGGCAACAGTGCGATGCTCAAGCTGGCCAAGAAGGCCCCGCGATCCTACGGACAGGTGGCCATCACCTCAGTCACCGGCCGAACCTTTTCGGCCGACTTCGTCGCCATCAGCAACGTTAAGATCGATACCATCCGGTTCGACAATTTCGGGCTGGTCTTTGCCGACGTGCCGCCGTTCGAGCGTTTCGGACTACGCGATCAGCCGGCACTCATCATGGGCATGAGTTCCCTCAAGCTGTTCGGCCGCGTCGAACTGGATTTCGTCAATCGCGAAGTCGGCTTCAGCCTGCCGCGGCCGGCGATAGATTTCCATCAATTGTGCCGCAACGCAGGTTCGTCCTGCAGGAGTATCGGGCGCGCTTCCTGACCGATGGTGCGCTGACGCACGTTAGTGACGTGCGGCCAAGTTGAACATATAGAGAACGAGTGCCCCAGCTCGATACCCGCCAGAAGCTCGAGATCCTCGCCGACGCCGCCAAATACGACGCTTCCTGCGCGTCGTCGGGGTCGATGAAGCGCGACTCGCGTGGGGGAAGGGGGATCGGCTCGACCAACCAGGGCATGGGCATCTGCCACGCCTATGCGCCCGATGGCCGCTGCATCTCGCTCTTGAAGATCCTGCTGACCAACAGCTGCATTTTCGATTGCCATTATTGCATCAACCGCAAGAGCTCGGCCGTGCGGCGCGCGCGCTTCACCACCTCGGAAGTCGTCCAGCTCACGCTCGCTTTCTACCGGCGCAATTATATCGAGGGGTTGTTCCTCTCGTCGGGTATCATCCGCTCGCCCAATTACACGATGGAGCGGATCGTCGAGGTCGCGCGGTCGTTGCGCGAGGACCACGATTTTCGCGGCTACATCCACCTCAAGACCATCCCCGATGCCGATCCCGAACTGGTCCATCGCGCCGGGCTCCACGCCGACCGTGTGTCGATCAACATCGAGCTGCCGACGCGCGCGGGGCTCGCGCGGCTCGCGCCTGAAAAGGATTCGGCTCGGATCGAAGGCGCGATGGCGGGGATGAAACGCGACATCGTCGATGCGGGCGACGCTACCCGCCGCTACAAGTCCGCGCCGCGCTTCGCGCCCGCCGGCCAGTCGACCCAGATGATCGTCGGCGCCGACGCCGCGACCGATCGCGACATCGTGACGCGCGCCGCCGGGTTGTACGACCGGTTCGGCCTGCGCCGCGTCTATTATTCGGCCTTCTCGCCGATCCCCGATGCCAGCGCGGTGCTGCCGCTCAAGCGTCCACCGCTGCTGCGCGAGCATCGTCTCTATCAATCCGACTGGCTGATGCGCTTCTACGACTATCGGCCCGAGGAGGTCGCCGCCGCAGCCGACGACTCCACCGGGATGATGCCGCTCGACATGGATCCCAAGCTCGCCTGGGCACTCAAATTCCGCGAGCGTTTCCCGGTCGACGTCAACCGCGCCCCGCGCGAGGCGCTGCTGCGGGTGCCGGGGCTGGGGACGCGCGCGGTCGATCGCATCCTCGCCGCGCGGCGCTGGCGGCGGCTCGCGCTCGCCGATGTGGGGAGGCTGACGCTCTCGGTTGCCAAGGTCCGGCCGTTTCTGATCGCCAGTGACTGGCGCCCCACCGCACTCGCCGACAAGGCTGACCTTTGGGCCGACCTCCGCGCGCTCGTCGCGCCCAAGGCGAAGCAGATGGAGCTGTTCGGATGATGCGAGCGGGTTGCGGGCGGCGGCGCCGCGCATCATGCTGCGGAAAAAGCAGGAGAGGTCCGATGAAATACGCGCTCGCGCTGGTCGCGCTGGTGGCATCGCCCGCCGCCGCCAAGACCATCACCATCGCCGCCGGGGACAATGCGCAGGAACGCCTCCAGGGCGCGTTGCTCGACGCCAGGCCGGGCGACGTGGTCGAGATCGGCGCGGGGCGGTTCGAACTGACCGACGGCCTGTCGCTCGACGTCGCCAAGGTGACGATCCGCGGCGCGGGCGCGGACAAGACCGTGCTCAGCTTCAAGGGGCAATTGGGCGCGGGCGAGGGACTGCTCGTGACCTCGGACGATGTCGTGCTGCGCGACTTCGCGGTCGAGGACAGCAAGGGCGACGGCATCAAGTCGAAGGGCGCCGACCGCATCGTCTACAAGAACGTCCGGGTCGAATGGACCGGCGGGCCCAAGGCGACCAACGGCGCCTACGGCGTCTATCCGGTCGAGAGCAGCCAGGTGCTGATCGATGGCGTCACCGTGCGCGGCGCGTCCGACGCCGGCATCTATGTCGGGCAGAGCAGCGACATCATCGTCCGCAACTCGACCGCGACGGGCAATGTCGCGGGGATCGAGATCGAGAACAGCCGACATGCCGACGTCACCGGCAATATCGCCACGCACAATACCGGCGGCATCCTGGTGTTCGACCTGCCCAATCTGCCGCGCGGTGGGGGCGGCGACGTCCGCGTCTGGGGCAACAAGGCGATCGACAACGACCAGCCCAATTTCGCGCCCAAGGGCAATATCGTCGCGACCGTTCCGCGCGGCACCGGCGTGCTGGTGATGGCCAACGACCAGGTCTGGGTGACCGACAACGAGCTGTCGGGCAACGCCACCGCCAATGTGATGATCGTCGCCTACAGGAACGCCTTCACCGACCCCAAATACAACCCTTATCCGCGCCGCGTCGACGTGTCGGGCAATCGCCAGGGCAAGGCCGGGTTCGACCCGCAGCTGCCCGGTGCCGATCAGCTCAAGGCGGCGTTCGGCGGCAGCCTGCCGCCCGTCCTGTGGGACGGCGCGGTCAAGGGCGAGAACGGCATTCGCGTCGCCGACAACGTGCCCGTCCTCAGCCTCAACCTGCCGCAGGGCGCGCCCTTGTCCGATGCCAAGCCGGCGCCCGCCGATCTGTCCAAGCTGCCGGCGATGCCGCCGCGCGGCCCGGTGGTGCTGCCCGCGGCGATGGAGGCGGCGGCGAAATGACGCGCGCGATCGCCTGGATGCGGCGCACGTCGCTCGCGGTCTCGGCGGCGTGCGCGGTGCTGATCCTGGGCGTCGCCGCGCGGCCGGTGCCGGCGGTCGACGATGCCGCGATCCTCCAGGACGGCTATGCGCCGGCGCTCAGCGATTACGGCTTCTTCGTCGACCTGAAGGCGCGGACGCCCAGCGCGCGGGTGATGGCTTATCACCTCAACACGCCGCTCTTCTCCGATTATGCCGAAAAGCAGCGCTTCCTCTATGTGCCCCCGGGAAAGAAAGCGGCTTATGATCCCTCGGCCACGCTCGACTTCCCGGTCGGCTCGGCGTTGATCAAGACCTTCGGCTACGAGCAGGACGGCGCGTTCAAGCCGCTCGAGACACGCCTGCTGCTCCATCGCGCCGCGGGCTGGGTAGCGGTGCCCTATATCTGGAACGCCGACGGCAGCGACGCCTTGCTCAAGCGTGCGGGCACGCGCCTTCCGGTGACCTTCACCGACCCGTCGGGCAAGCCGCGGACGATCAGCTATTCGGTGCCCAACCAGAACCAGTGCAAGGATTGCCACTCGCTCGCCGGCGCGATCACGCCGATCGGCCCCAAGGCGCGCAACCTCAATGACGGGCACCAGCTCGCCGCGCTGGTGAGTGCCGGCCTGCTCGACCGTGCCCCCGCCGACGCGCCGCGCCTCGCGCGCTGGGACGATCCGACGGCGCCGCTCGATGCCCGTGCGCGCGCCTATCTCGAAACCAATTGCGCACATTGCCACAACCCGAAGGGCGCGGCGTCCAATTCAGGGCTGTTCCTCGGCTGGGACGTCGCCGACCCGGTCGCGCGCGGCATCGGCAAACGTCCCGTCGCCGCCGGGCGCGGCAGCGGCGATCGCGATTTCGACGTGGATCCGGGCAAGCCCGAGGATTCGATCATCCTCTATCGCATGGCCTCGACAGATCCGGGCGTGGCGATGCCCGAGCTCGGCCGCGCGACGACGCATGATGAGGCGATCGCATTGCTGACCCAATGGATCCTGGAGATGAAAGCGACCGGCACGACCGTTCAGCCTCGATGATGCGCCTCGTCACGCTGGAGGCGGAGGACGATTTCGACGGCTGGCGCGATGCAGTGCGCGGGCTGGTGCTCGACCAGGTGCCGCCCGATCAGGTCGTGTGGCGGGTCGGCGACGACGACCCCGGACAATTGTTCGCCGGGCAGATGCCGGTAGTACCCGCCGATCGCGGTGTTTTCTCGGTGCCGCGGGCTTTCATCGACCTGGCGCGGTCCGCGATCCTCCATTCGAACCGCCAGCGCTTCGCGTTGCTCCACACGTTACTCGACCGCGTAACACGCGAACCCGGATTGATGGAGGATCAGGCCGACCCGCTCGTCCGCAAGGTCGAAGGGCTGGCCAAGGCCGTCCGCCGCGACATCCACAAGATGCGCGCTTTTTTGCGCTTTCGCGAAGTGCCGCACCAGCCCGCTCCCTTACCCGACCACCCAAATTATCCTGTGGGCGGTCGGGCGGGTGAGCGGGCTGGCACCGCGCCGGAAGACTCCGGGACCAGATACGTGGCATGGTTCGAACCCGAGCATCATATCGTCCGCGCCAATGCCGGTTTCTTCGTCGACCGGTTCGCGACGATGCGCTGGTCGATCCTGACGCCCGAAATCTCGATCCATTGGAACGGCAGGCGGCTGTCGGAAGGCCCCGGCGCCTCCAGGGCAGATGCCCCCGAGGGCGACCCGGTCGAGGCAGTGTGGAAGACCTATTATGCGTCGATCTTCAACCCGGCGCGGATGAAGGTCGGCGCGATGCTCAAAGAGATGCCGCGCAAATATTGGAAAAACATGCCCGAAACCGCGTTGGTGCCGGGGCTGATCGCGGGGGCGCAGGCACGGGAGCAGGTGATGGTCGCCACTGCACGCGCGAAGACGGGGGACAATGTCGAGGCCGCCTGGGCGGCGCTGCGCGAGGAAGCGGCGCAGTGCCGGCGCTGCGATCTCTACCGCCACGCGACGCAGACGGTGTTCGGCGAAGGGCCGGTCGACGCCGACCTCGTCTTCGTCGGCGAACAGCCGGGCGATCAGGAGGATCTCGCTGGCACCCCGTTCGTCGGCCCTGCCGGTCAGGTGTTCGATCGCGCACTGGCCGAAGCCGGGATCGACCGCGCGCGCGTCTATGTCTCGAACGCGGTCAAGCATTTCAAATACGAACAGCGCGGGAAGCGCCGCATCCACTCCAAGCCCGATGCCGGGGAGATCACCGCCTGCCGCTGGTGGATCGAACAGGAGCTCGCGCTGGTGAAGCCGCGCGTCACCGTCGCGCTCGGCGCCACCGCCGCGCGCTCGCTGTTCGGCAGGACGATGACGATCGGCCGCGAGCGCGGCCGGCCGCACGACCTGCCCGAGATCGGCGAGACATGGATCACGGTCCACCCGAGCTACCTGTTGCGCTTGCCCGACGAGGAGGCGCGGCGCGAGGAGTTCGCGAAGTTCGTCCACGACCTGAAGGCCGTAGCGCACCGTTGAACGGCAGGTCGATCGAGCCCGCTCCCGGACGTCCCTACTTGTCGAAGAGCTCGTATACGAGCGCGGTAAAATCCCCGATTGACCCAACCGGCCGTTCTGCGCATCGAACGGTCCCATGATCGAGAAAATCCTGGGCTGGCTTGCCGGCATCATCATCGCCGTGATCTCGTCGGGGGGCTATCTCGGCGTCGTCCTGCTGATGGCGATCGAGAGCGCGTGCATTCCGCTGCCGTCCGAGATCATCATGCCGTTCACCGGCTATCTCGTCTCGACCGGGCGGTTCGACCTCTATCTCGCCGCGACCGCGGGCGCGATCGGCTGCAATCTGGGATCGATCGTCGCTTATGAGATCGGCAAGCGCGGCGGCCGCCCGCTCGCACTCAAATGGGGCAAGTACGTGCTGGTCGGGCCGGGCGAGATCGACGCCGCCGATCGCTTCTTCGAGCGCTACGGCTCGATCGCGGTGCTGATCGGGCGCCTGTTGCCGGTGATCCGCTCGTTCATCGCCTTCCCGGCGGGCGTCGCGCGGATGCGGCTGGTGCCGTTCCACGTCTATACTTTCCTCGGTTCGTGGCCGTGGTGCTTCGGGCTCGCGTGGATTGGCATGAAGCTCGGCAAGGCATGGGACAGCGATCCGCGATTGAAGGCGGTGTTCCATTCGGCCGACGTGGTGATCGCGGCGGCGCTGGTGGCGGCGGTCGCCTTCTACCTCTGGCACCGCCTGCGCGGCGTCAGGAAAAACCGAGCCGCGCCGCCGCGGCCCTGAACCGCGCCTCGCGGTCGGGCGCGAGCTTTGCCACGCGCCGCTGGTAGGTTGCAACGATGTCGGGGCCGGCCTTGTCGGGTGACCCGGCGTCGAACGGCGGCGCGGGATCGTATTCGAGGCTGAGCTGCACCGCCTTGGCGAATTGCTCGCCGCGTACCTCGGCCATCAAGGTCAGCGCGAAGTCGATCCCCGCGGTGACGCCGCCGCCGGTCACGCGGTTGCGGTCGACCACCACGCGCTCGGGCACCATCTCGGCATCGAACAGCGCGAGATAGTCGCGCCACGACCAATGCGTCGCCGCACGATATCCCTTCAGCAGGCCCGCGGCGCCCAGGATCAGCGACCCGGTGCACACGCTCGTCACCCAGCGCGCCTCTGCCCCCACGCTCCGCACCCAGGCCATCGCCGCATCATCCTCGATCACATCGGTCACGCCCATCCCGCCGGGCACGCAGAGGATATCGGCGCGCGGCACGTCGGCGAAGCTGGCGGTCGGCTGGATCGCAAAGCTGGAATCGGTGGGAACGGGAGCGCGGTCCTTCCACACCAGATCGAGCTGCACATTGCCCAGCCGCGACAGCACCTGCGCCGGCCCGGTCAGGTCGAGCTGGGTGACATTGGGGAACAGCAGGAGGGCGACCGAGATCGGCGGGATGCTGGCCATACGAGTGCTCCTTGTCGAGAGGATGTCCAGGCGAACGGCACAGGTCCAGGCCGCGCTCCCCTGTGGTATCCCACGGCTTCGCCAGTCACGCAGCGGGCGTGATCCTATTCGCAGAAGGACGTTGCACAAAGAGCAATAGGAGGAGCGGCGCCGTCAGCACCAGATAGAGGAGTATGCCCGCCATCGGACTCCACCCGACGAAATCGCTCGGCAGCGTGCGCAACTGCCAGGTCTGCCAGTCGACCAGGATCGGGTCGGAAAGCGGGAAGGGGTACGTATCCGGCGCGGTGATGTTCGCCGCTGCGATCATCAGGTTGATCACGACCGACACGAGCAGCAGCGCGACCGTCACCGCGCGCTCCCACACAAACCGCAGCCCCGCCCAGAACGGCGCCAGGCCGATCGCGATCAGGCCGATCGCCGGGACCGAATGACGCGGGCCGGTCGAGTGGCCGCCGTCCCAATAGACATAGGCCGAATTGACCAGCAGCACGGTGAGCGCCGCCGCGGCGAGCATGATCGCCAGCCCGCGATGCTTCCTGCCCAACGGCCACAGCCCGATTGCCGCCGGCACCAATATCGGCGCCACCCACAGCAACCCGCGGCGCATGCCGACCAGGATCTGCCAGAGCACCATCGGCTTGGGGCTGGTCAGCCCGAACAATCCTTCGTTCATCCCGGCAAAGCCGACCACGCCCGAATAGCCGAGCCGGAAGGGCGTCCCGAACGCGATCATATTGTAGGCGACGAACGGCAGCAGCAGGGTCGTCGCTCCAGCGCCCGCCGCCGCCAGGATAGCCCTTTTGTCGATCCGCCACAGCCGCATCGCGCCCCAGCCGGCGATCACCGATCCCGCCAGCGCCGTCTCGAACTCGATCAGCACCGCCAGCCCCAGCGCGGCGCCGCCGATCGCGGCGAAGCGCATCGCGTGCGCCTCTCCCGCGCGCCACTCTCCCGAACGCCATAGGGCCCAGACCGCGATCACGAACAGCCCAGCGACCGGCGCATGGCCGAACAAAGTGGTCGACCAGCCCCAGACCGGCGTCCCCAACGCGAAGCCCAGGCTCGCGACCAGCGCGCCGCTCGCGCTTCCGGTCAGCCGATAGCCGAGGTCGTGCAGCGCCAGCGCGGCGAGCGCGGTGATAAGGGCGCTGACCATCGCCACCGCGAGCCGCAGCCGTACCGTCATGTAATGCTCGAAGGCGGCGTCATAGAGCGTCGGCGGGATGTACTCGAGCGGCGGACCGACTTTGTCGGCCAGCGCCATCGCCGGCAGCGACAGCAACGTCATGCCCGGCGCCTTGTCCATGTAGAAATGACCGCCGAACTCGGCCTTGTCGATCGTCAGCGCCTGGAAATCGTCGATCCGCGCGTCGCCCTGATCGACCAGGGCGATGCCGGCGAACATCCGGGTCGCGTTGTTGGGATTGAGCGCCCACGACCCGAACCAGACGCACGACAGCCAGACGAGCAGGAACAGGAGCAGCCGCGTCCGCGCCATCGCCTCAGTTCGGTGCCTTCATGAACAACGTCACCATCGGTCCCCCGCTTTGCCTGGGGGGGAGGTTAGAGTTCGGGCAAGCTGGATGGAAGCGAACTCGTGCTCCTTCGGAAGCAGAGCCTGAGTTACGTACGACGCCCTAGATAATCCAGAACTTCTTCCGAACGGCGGCCTTCATTTCCGGCGTCACCCGGCCTTGTGCCGTGGGCCAGTCCTCCCCAATCGAGATAGGGTGTTGTTGCCCGGTGGATGCCGGGACAAGCCCGGCATGACGGTCGTGACGTGGGATGGGTGGCCCGGTGCGGACCCTACTTCCCCTCTTCCTCGGCTTCCTTGCGGTCCTTGTTGACCTGCTTGCTTTCCCTGAACTGCTGCTGCGAGCAGCCGAGCGATCCGCCCGGGCCGATCGCCGAGCACGACCCGATCCCCGAGGCGCCGGTGTCGAGCGTGCCCTGCGCGCGCAGCGCCCAGCTCTGGTTTTCGGGGGTGACCTTGAACTCGCGCAATTCCTTGGGGACGCGGAATTGCTCTGACGCGTCGCGGCGGGTGCACACGACGATCTCGTTGCCGTCCCGGTCGGTCGGGCATTGCTCATTGCCGTAGAGCACCAGCACGCCGTTGATCGGGGCGTTGCGCGATACCGGGCCGATCGTCGTCGGCTTGGCAGGCGCGGGCACGGCTGGTCCTATCACCTGCGCCGCGGCAGGCACCGCGATCGTCGTCGCGGCCAGCGCGGCTAATGCTAGAATGCGCATCGTCATTTCCCTCCTCCCGTCAAACGCTAGACGCGCTTGGCGGTTGCGATCGCCACCCGGCACCCCAGCCGGATCAAGGCCGACAGCACCGGATAGGCCGGCGCCGCTTCCGCGCCGTGCGCCAGCGCGGTTTCGCGATGTTCGACCTCCTCGGCCTGGAACTCCGCGATCGCCGCCGACAATTCGGGATCGCTATCGCCCAGTTGCTGAAGCTGTTCTGAATAATGTTTGTCGATCTCGGTTTCGACCGCCGCGGTGCAGGCCATCGCGGCTTCGGGGCCGATTGCCGCGGTCACCGCGCCGAGCGCGAACCCGGCGACGTTCCAGAACGGCTGGAGCAGCGTGGGGCGCACCCCGCGATCGGCGATCATCTTGTCGAAGAAGGCGCGGTGGCGTTCCTCCTGCCGCGCCATGCCGGCAATCTCGCGCGCGGCGGGCGATCGGTCGCCCATGATCGCCAGCTGCCCGGCATAGATGCGCGTCGCGCCATATTCGCCGGCCTGGTCGACGCGGATCATCGAATCGGTCCGCGGCCGCCGGTCGCCGGGGCGCCAGCCGGTCATGCCGACCGGCTCCGGCGGGTCAGCAGGAACAGGATCGTCAGCGCACCCGCGATCGAGACGAGCGCGTTGAACCCGGCGAGCGAGATCCCGGCAAAGGTCCATTGCGGCGCGTCGCAGCGGACGACCGGCGCGTGCATGATCGCGCTCAGCGTGTCGCCGCCGCTGCTGAAGGTCGCGGTGCACGGCGTGAAGCCCTGCCACCAATGATATTCGACCCCGGCATGCGCGACCCCGATCGCGCCGCTGACCGCGATGGCGATCGCGGCGAGCGCCACCAGCAACCGCTGCGGCATCGCCGGCACGAACGCCAGCAGCGCGAGCGGCAGCGCGGCGTAATGCGGCCAGCGCTGCCAATGGCACATCTCGCACGGATACAGATGCCCGATCAGCTGGAAGCCCCAGGCGCCGGCGAGCAGCGCGGCGGGGATCAGCAGCGCCAGCGCGCGGGCCTTGCGGAAGGCGGTCATCGGCGCCTCAGCGCTTCTTCGGCGTGACGGCGGCGGTGGTCACGGCGGGCACCTTGGCCAGCCGCCCGATCGTCTGCAGCGCGTACCACAGCTGGAAGTCGGTGATGCCCTTCTTCTTGAGGTCGTCGGCGCTCGCCGCGAAGCGCGGATCGGTCTTGGTATCCTCCTCGAGGATCGCGTTGTCGGCCTTGACCTCGTTGACCAGGTGCTTGCGCAGATCGGCTTCTCGGAACACCGGGCGCGACTTGTAATCGGGATCGGAAATCTGCGGCACCGTGATGTCGGGGCGGATGCCGCCTTCCTGCACCGAGCGGCCCGACGGCGTGTAATAGCGCGCGGTGGTCAGCCTGAGCGCGCTGGTGTCGTCGAGCTGGAGCAGCGTCTGGACCGACCCCTTGCCGAAGCTGCGCTCGCCCATGATCAGCGCGCGGTGGTGGTCCTGCAGCGCGCCGGCGACGATCTCGGAGGCCGAGGCGGTGCCGGCATTGGTCAGCACGATCACCGGCAGGCCGTCGGCGAGGTCGCCGGGCTTGGCGTAATAACGTTCGATGTCGCCGGCGTCGCGGCCGCGCTGGCTGACGATCTCTCCGTACGACAGGAACGCGTCCGACACCTCGATCGCCTGGGTCAACAGGCCGCCGCCATTGTCGCGCAGGTCGACGACATAGCCGAGCGGCTTGTGCCCCAGCGACTTGTCGACGCTCGAGATCGCCGAGCGCACGTCGGCGCCGGTATTTTCGGAGAAGGTGTTGATGTTGATATAGCCGATGCCGTCCTTGACTTCCCACTTGACCGGCTTCTGAACGATCACCTCGCGCACCAGGCTGACGTCGATCGGCTTGTCGCGGCCCGGGCGGACCAGGGTCAGCGCGATCTTGGTGCCGGGCTTGCCGCGCATCGCGGTGATCGCCTCGTCGAGCGTCTCGCCGTAGATCAGCTGGCCGTCGATATGCGTGATGTAATCGCCGGCCTTGATCCCGGCGCGCCAGGCGGGGGTGTCTTCCTGCGGCGCGATGACCTTGACCGCGCCGTCCTGCATCGTGACCGACAGGCCGAGCCCGCCATAATTGCCCTCGGTCAGGATCTTCATGTTCTGGAAGTCGACCGCGTCCATATAGGACGAATGCGGGTCGAGGCTGTTGAGCATGCCGTCGATCGCGCCGCGGATCAGCGTCTTGTCGTCGACCTTGTCGACATACGACTTTTTGACCTGGTTGAAGACCTCCATGAACCGGTCGATCTCGCGATAGCTGTCGCCGTCCGAAGCGGCCATCGCGGCGGTGGCGGCGGGAACGAGCGCGATGGCGCCGGCGATCGCGGTCGCCTGGAGCCAGGTAAAAGCACGGGCCATGGGGTTACTGCGTTTCCATTCTTGCTCAACGTGTGACTCATGTAGCCATTATCGGCGGGCCTAGCCAGTCAGCGGCACCGGATCGACCGGACGGCCCTTCCGGCGCAGCTCGGCGGTGACCCGGCGATCGTCGCCGGGCAGCGCGGCGCCGACCAGCGCGCCCTGTCCGACGCGCCCGCCAGTGGTGACCGACAGCCTGCCCAACCCGACCAGCAAGGTCGTCCAGCCGCCGCCATGGTCGATCACCACGATCGTACCATAATCGCGGAACGGCCCGGCGAACACCACCTTGCCCGCCGCCGGTGCCGCGATGTCGGCGCCCCCCGATACCGCCCAGGTCAGCCCGCGCGAGGTGACCCCGGCATCGCTCGACACCTCGCCGAACCCGGTCACCAATTTGCCCGTCACCGGAACGCGCCAGGGGGCGGTGGAACTGGTCCAGGAAAGCGGCGTCGCGGCGCGGTCACCCGGGCGCGGCAGCGGGCCCGACAAGGCCGACAGGGCGCGCGCGGTGTCCGCTGCGTTGGTCGTCACCTGCATGTCGTCGACCAGGTCGCGGGCGCGTTCGCCCAGGCCGATCGCGCGATCGCTCTCGGCCAGTGCGGAGCGGCTGAGGTCCTGCGACTTGAGGCGATGCTCGGCTTCGAGCCGGGCGAGCGCGATTCGGTTGGTTTCGAGCCGGCGCTGCCCGTCGCTGAGGCTCCGCGCGGCGAGCGCGGCGTCGGCGCGGAGCTTGCGCGTCTGGTCGAGATCGGCGCGCAGGTCGGCGGTGCGCGCGCGGACCTGGGGCAGGGTACTGCCGATCACCGCGCGGACATGGACGAGGTCGGCCACCGATCCCGGCTGCATCACCGCGACCGCGTCGGGCCGTTGCGCCAGCGAGCACAGCGCCGCGACCAGTCGCGCGATCGGGCGCTGCTGCTCGGCGAGCCGCGCCTGCTGGTCGCCGAGCAAATGGTCGACCAGCGCGACCCGCGCGCTCGCCGCGGCGATGTCGGCCTGCGCCTGCTGGATCCGGGCGCCGAGCGCGGCTTCCTCGGCGCGTGCCTTGGCCGCTTCGTCGCGTTCCGCCTTGGCCGCGGCGTCGAGCTTCTGCGCGCGCGCGGCAGCGGCCGCGGATTGGGCACGCGCGTCGAGCAGGCGGCGTTGCTGGTCGGCGAGCTCCGACTGGGCATTGCCCTGGCTCGCCAGCAAGGCGGCGGCGACGGGGAGCAGAGCCAGGGTCCAGAGCGCTTTCACCCGCTAACCCTCGCGATGATAGGGGTGGTTGGCAAGGATCGACGTCGCGCGCCACAATTGTTCGGCCAGCATCGCGCGCGCCAGCATGTGCGGCCAGGTCAGCCGCCCGAACGACACCAGCCAGTCGGCCGCCTTGCGGTCCTCGGCGGAAAAGCCGTCCGCCGCGCCGATCAGGAAACGCGTTTCGCGCACCCCGTCGTCGCGCCACCGCCCCAGTTTCTCGGAAAAAGCGATCGATCCCGGCGTCTCACCGGTCTCGTCGAGCATCACCACGCGCGTCTGCGGCTCGAGCGCGGGCATCTTGCCGCCGCTATCGGGCAATTCGGTCACGCGCGTCGGCCAGTTCACGCGCTTCAGATAGCGATCGACCAGCTCCGCCTCGGGACTGCGTCCGATGCGCCCCCGCGCGACGATGTGGAGGAGCATGGCGTGCCGCTCAGCGACCGGCCGGGGGAAAAGCGACCTTGACCGCGTGGGTCTGGATCGGTGTGAGCAGGGCACACAACAGCAGGCCGCTGACCGCCAGTCCCGCATAGGCCCAGCCGAACCGCCGGGCGCGAAAATCGAGCACGGTACGTACTAGGCAGAACACGAATGCCACGAGCATGCCCGCGGCCAGAATCACGAAGCCGTCCATGCTCGTACAGGACTTAGTGCGACGAACCCGACGGACCGTCGCCGAACGCCCACATCCGTTCGAGGTTGTAGAACGTCCGCACTTCGGGGCGGAACAGGTGGACGATCACGTCGCCGGCGTCGATCAGCACCCAGTCGGCGGTCGGCAGTCCCTCGATCCGCGGGCCGCGGCCGGTCTCCGCCTTGATCCGTTCGGCGAGCTTCTGCGCCATCGACGCGACCTGGCGCGTCGACCGGCCGCTCGCGATCACCATGTGATCGGCGATCGACGACTTGCCGGCGAGCGGGATGGAGATGGTGTCGACGGCCTGGTCGTCGTCCAGGCTGGACAGGACAAGCTGGTGCAACGCCTCAGCCCCTTGGGGGTCGGACGAGCGGTACGCATGCGGGTTGGTGGCCAAGTTGGGTCCTAGGATGAAGGTGAAATTGGTGGGTCGTCGGGGCGGCGAAGATAACGGCGCTGCCAGGCCGGATCGGCCAAACGCAGCCTGGTGGCTGAGGTCGGATCAGGGCGGAAACGAAGCAGCACGAGGGCTGGCAATCTCCACGTCGTCCAGTTCTTTGCCTGGTGTACGGGCCGGAAGAAGCGCCGCAACCAACCCATGGCGGGCACCGCCTGGGCAGCATGATCATAGCCCGGACGCGCGATTACCGCAATCGGGATCGATTTCGCTATGTGGCGCCAGCCCTTCCACTGGTCGAAATTGACGAGATTGTCCTCGCCCATCAGCCAGACGAAATCGATCCGCGAGTAGAGTCGCTGGAGTTTGGCGAGCGTGTCGACGGTGTAGCGCGTGCCCAGCCGCTGCTCGATCGCGGTGACGCGGATCGGCGCGTGCCCGGCCATCGCGCGCGCCGAGGCGAAGCGCACCGCGAACGGCGCCATGTCGGTCGCCTTGTCCTTGAGCGGATTGCCCGGCGACACCATCCACCACACTTCGTCGAGATCGAGCGCCTTGATCGCCGCCAGGCTGATCGCCCGATGCCCCGAATGCGCGGGATTGAACGACCCGCCCAGCAGCCCGACGCGCAACGCTCCCGCCATCAGCTGTGGGACGCTTCCCTGGGCTCGGAGCGATAGCATGTCGACATAGGCCCTTAGTGGACGGGCGACGCCCACCGGGCAAGCGGAAGCTGATGTCGCATGGACCGGGCGGGCCGCACCTTGCGATCGGCGCGGCCCTTCGCGTTCAGGCCTTTTTTGGCGCGGTCGGCGTCGCGGCCATCAGGCTGCGATATTCGCCCTGCCGCTCGATCATCCAGCCGGGATATTCGGGCGCGAGCTTGCTCGCCGCGTCGAGTGCCGCCAGGTCGTCGGCGTTCAGCTCGACCTCGACCGCCGCCAGATTGTCCGCGAGCTGGTCGACCCTCTTGGCGCCGACGATCACGCTGGTGACGTGCGGCTGGTGGAGCAGCCAGGCGAGCGCGATCCGCGCGATCGACATGCCCTTCGCCTTGGCGATCGCGTCCATCGCGTCGAGCACGACATCGCCGCGCGCCTGGTCGACCGGCGGGAAGTCGAAACTGGCGCGCCGCCCGTCGGCCGATTGGCCATTGCGGTACTTGCCCGACAGATAGCCGCCGGCGAGCGGGCTCCACACCATCAGTCCGAGCTTCTCCGAATTCATCATCGGCACCAGCTCGCGCTCGAGGTCGCGGCCGACGATCGTGTAATAGCTCTGCGTGCTCTCGAATCGCGCGAGGCCCAAACGCTCGGAGATGCCGAGCGCCTTGGCGATCTGCCACGCCGCCCAGTTCGACACGCCGACATAGCGGACATGCCCCTGGCGGACGAGGTCGTCGAGCGCGCGCACCGTCTCCTCGATCGGTGTCACCGGGTCCCAGCCATGGATCTGGTAGAGGTCGATATGGTCGGTGCCGAGACGGGTCAGGCTGGCCTTGACCTGGTCCATGATGTGGCCGCGCGACGCGCCGCGATCGTTCGGGCCGGGACCCATCGGCCCCAGCACCTTGGTCGCGAGCACGACGTCCGAGCGCTTGATGCCCAGATTCTTGATCGCCTGGCCGGTGATCTGTTCGGACAGGCCGTTCGAATAGACGTTGGCGGTGTCGAGGAAATTGACCCCGGCATCGATCGCTGCCTTGAGCAGCTGATCGGCTTCGTCCTGCTGGACCTGGCCCACCGCCTTGAACAGGCCTTCGCCGCCGAAGGTCATCGTGCCCAGGCACAATTCGGACACGAGCAGGCCGGTGCGGCCGAGCTGGTTGTAGCGCATGCGTCAATTCCTACGAAGAAAGCAGCCCCCGCCGCCGGCGGCGATATGGGTGGGAGTAGGGCGGGGGGCAATGGCCTTGGCCATGGGAAAAGAGCGAACCGGCAATGCCGAACGCTTTCACTTTCGCGCGGTTGCACTGGCCAACGGAGCGGGGCAGTCTCCGCTATCGCTGCCAGGGGGAATCCATGCGCCGGATATTGCTCGCGTCTTTGCTCGCCGCCACCGCCTCGATCGCCGGGGCCTCGACGCCGAAGGAACAATTGATGACGCCGCCCGCGGGCGCGCGCCATTACACGATCAGTTCGACCGCGGGGAAGCATGGCGACGTCTGGTCATGGACGATGCCCGATGGCCGGATCGCTTATCGCATGTCGATGTCGTTGCGCGGCTGGGTCACCGAAACCGACGAAATGGTGACCGTCGCGCCCGACAAGCGGCCGTCGACGATCGCGATCCGCGGCTATACCGATTCGGGCGACGCGACCGAGGATTTCGGGGTCGATGCCGGCGGCGTCGCGCATTGGAAGACGGTCGTCGACTCGGGGTCCGCGCCGTTCGCCGCGCGGCGCTATACGACGTATGGCGGCCCCTGGTTGGCCAGTGAGATGGACGTCAACGCGCTAGTCGCCGCGGGCGACAAGGGCATCGACCTGCTGCCGACCGGCCATGCCAGCATCAAGATCGGCCAGCCGGTGGCGATCGACGGCCCGCAAGGCAAGAAGACCGTCAAGCTCGCCTTCATCACCGGCTACGGCTTTACGCCGTCGCCGGTCTGGCTCGACGGCGACAACCGCTTCTTCGGCAATGCCGGACAGATTTCGCTGCTGCCCCTGGGCTATGAAAGCAGCGGCCCCAAGCTCAAGGACATCCAGGACAAGGCGATCGCGGCGATGGTCCGCGACGTCGCGCACACCTTCCTGAAGCCCGCCAATCGCACCGCGACGCTGGTCGACAACGTGCTGATGTTCGACTCGGTCGCGGGCACCTATCTGCCCGATCGCGCGGTGCTGATCTCGGGCGGCAAGGTTGCCGCAATGGGCGCCGCGGGGTCGATCAAGGCGCCCGCCGGGGCGACGGTGATCGACGGCCACGGCAAGACCTTGCTGCCGGGCCTGTGGGATTCGCACCAGCATGTCGGCGACGACTGGAACCTGCTCCAGAACGTCGCCACCGGCATGACCAATTATCGCAGCCCGGGCTCGATGATCGACGAGGCGCTGAGCATCTACAAGCGTCGTGCCACCGGCGACCTGCTCGCGCCCGACGGCAAGGTGTCGGTGATTATCGACAGGAAGGACCCGCTCGCCGCCCAAGGCGCGCTCACCGTCTCGTCGGCGGCCGAGGCGATCGCCGCGGTCGACAAGATCAAGGCGGCGGGCCTGTGGGGCGCCAAATTCTACACCTCGATGGACCCGGCCTGGATCGCGCCTGCCGCGGCCGAGGCGCACAAGCTCGGCCTGCACGTCCACGGCCATGTCCCGGCCGGGATGCGTCCGCTCGACGCGGTGCGCGCCGGCTATGATGAAGTGACGCATATCAACTTCATCATGATGCAGGCGATGCCGCAGGATGTGGTGGACAAGGCCAATACCGCCGCGCGGCTCGAGGGGCCGGCGAAATACGGCAAGGATGTCGACCTCGATTCCCCGGCGATGACGGCCTTCTACGCCGAGCTCGCCAAACGCGGGACGATCATCGACCCGACGCTCACGGTGTGGGAGCCGCTGATGACGTCGGACGGCAGCGCGATCTCGCCCGAATACGCCCCGTTCGCCGAGATCGCGCCGCCGGCCGTGGTGCGCGGCTGGAAGATCGGCGGCTATCCGCTGTTCGGCGGGCTGACGCGCGACGATTTCCGCCAGAGCTTCGACAAGATGGTGGCGCTGGTCGGCAAGCTCCACCGGGCGGGTGTCCGTATCGTCGCCGGCACCGACGGTTATGGTCTGGAGCTGGTCCGCGAACTGGAACTCTACCAGCAGGCTGGCCTCACCAATGCCGAAGCGCTGCAGACCGCGACGATCGTGCCGGCACGGATGACCGGCATGGACGACCGCACCGGGTCGATCGCCTTGGGCAAGACCGCCGACATCATCCTGGTCGACGGCGACGTGTCGAAGGACATCACCAATCTCCGCCACGTCCGGACGGTGTTCCTCGACGGCTATCGCCTCGACGGTGTCGCGCTGCGCCAGGCGAGCGGTCTCAGCGGGATGCCCAAATAGCAGGCGCGATCACGACCGCGTCAGGACGTCGGCAGGCGGCTTCCCGCGACGAGCGCGTCGAACGCGGCGAGCAGCTCGGCGGTGCCCATCGGGCCGCCCCAGAGCCGTTGCAGGGTCCATCCCTGGAACAGCGCCACCGTGGCGCGCGCGGTGCCCGCCGGGTCGCGGACGGCGGGTCCCTCGATCCGTCGCAGCAGATGCTCGATGACCGCGGCCGGCTCGATCGCGCCGCGCAGGACCGAGCGGCGGACATCGTCGCTGCTCAGTGCCTCCGACCATAATCGCAGCGCGACTCGCCGTATCCGTTGGCCTTCTGCGGTCGCCAGGTCGGTGGCGAAGCGCCGCCCGATTTCGCGCAACAGCTGCAGCGGATCGCCATCGTCGGCGACCCCGTCGAGCAAGGCGGCGTCGCGGTCGTGACGCCGCACCGCCACCGCGGCGACGATGTCGGCCTTGCTCGCGAAATAGCCGTAGATACCGCCCGCGCTCATCCCCGATTCGGCGATCACGTCCTGCATCGTCGTCCCGTCGATACCGCGATCGGCGAAGCATCGTTCGGCCGCGTCGAGCAATCGGCTGCGCCGTTCCGCCGCCGCCTGGGCGCTGATCTTAGGCATTGGCGACCTCGCGCATCATGGTCTCCAGCAGCGGTCGGTAATGGTCGAGGTCGGGCACCGCGGCGCCGGCGACCTTGGCCGCGTCGTCCCAGCGCCGCACCCGGGCGGCGTCGAGGGCGTACGGCCGGCGCGCGAAATCCGCGGCGTCGGCGGCGGACATTGGACCGCCCTGGACGCCCAGCGAGAAACGCGAGCCGCGCGACAAGGCGGCGAGATAGGCAGGGTCGATCGCGCAGAGATAGCGCTTGGCCTCGATATGCAGGCGAATCGGCTCGGTGACCGCCGGCGGGAACCAGGCGGCCAACGCGTCGGCTCCCCGCGCGTCGTGATGGTCGTGGATGCCTGCCAGGATGTCGTGCCCGTCCATGTCGTGCACGTAATGCCCGTAATCGTGGAGCAGCGCAGCAACGATCAATGCCGCCGAAGCCCCCGCCTGCTCGGCGCGGTGCGCCGCCTGCAGCGCATGATCGAGCTGGCTGACGTCTTCGCCGCGATAGGCCTCGGTTCCCAGCGACCGGTAAAGCGCGAATAGCGCGTCCACCGTCGCGCCTTTGTCGTCCGGCATGACTTGCCTCCGATAATAAAAACGAATAACCGTTCGTTATGAGAAGAAAGCGATTCGTGCAAGCATTGATCGCCATTGCCGCGATCGTCGGCGCCGGAGCGGTCGGATGGAGGATCTGCTTCCCGGGCGATCCTGACCCGACGGGACCGCTCGGGGCACTCGGCGCCGGATCCTGGCACGCGTATGGCGGGGACGACGGGGGCAGCCGCTATTCGGGGCTGTCGCAGATCAACGCGGGCAATGTCGGCGGGCTGCAGCTGGCGTGGACTTTGCGCACCGGCGAGGCGGCGTCGCCGGCGTTCGCCGACACCGCGCTCGAAGTCACGCCGATCCTCGCGCGCGACAGCCTGTACTTGTGCAGCGCGTTCGGGACGATCGTCGCCGCCGACCCGGGCACCGGGCGGGTCCGCTGGCGGTTCGATCCGCAGGTCAGCCGGTCGCTCGCGCCGGGCAACCATTATGCCTGCCGCGGAGTCGCTTTCCGCAGCGGCGGTGGTGCCACCAAGGATACGACCTGTGCTGACCGTGTGTTCGGTGCGACCGTCGATGGTCGGCTGTTCGCGCTCGATGCGGCGAGCGGGCGACGCTGCCGCGATTTCGGGCAAGGGGGCATGGTCCGGGTGCTCGACGGCCAGGGCCGATTGTGGCCGGGCGAGGTCCAGATCACGTCGCCGCCGGTCGTCGCGGGGGCGTTCGTAATCGTCGGCTCGTCGATCAGCGATGCGTGGCGCGCCGCGGAGCCGCGCGGCACGGTGCAGGCATTCGACACGACGACCGGCCGGCGCGTGTGGAGCTACGATCCCATTCCCACGCTCGCGCGCAGCGGGGCGGCCAACGTCTGGGCGCCGATGGCGTACGATCCCGCGCGCAACATGCTGTTCCTGCCGACCTCGAGCCCCAGCCCTGATTATTATGGTGGCCTCAGGCCCGGCGCCAATGCCGATGCCGATTCGGTGGTCGCGCTCGACGCGGCGACGGGGCGCAAACGCTGGGCGTTCCAGACGGTCCATCACGACGTGTGGGACTACGACCTTTCCGCGCAGCCCATGCTGGTCTCGATCCGCCACGCCGGCGCGCGCATCGACGCCGTGGTCCAAGTGACCAAGACCGGCCTGGTGTTCGTGCTCGACCGCGACACCGGGCAGCCGCTCTTCCCGGTGGTCGAGCGCCGGGTTCCGGGCAACGGCGTGCCCGGCGAGCAGCTATCGCCCACCCAGCCGATCCCAACGCTCCCCGCGCCGCTGGTGCCGCAGCGCCTCACGCCGGACATGGCCTGGGGCCTGACACCCTGGGATCGGAACGCCTGCCGCCGGCGGATCGCGGCGGCGCGGTCGGACGGGCTATTCACCCCGCCGACCCTGCAGGGCAGCATCCAGTTCCCGTTCGCCGGTGGTGGGGCCAATTGGGGCGGGGCGGCGTTCGATCCGGCGTCGAACACCTTGGTCATCAACACCAGCCGCGCGGCGCAGGTGATCACGCTGGTACCGCGCGACCTTTATGCGCGCGAACGCAAGGACAATCCCAAGGCGGAGGTCCGGCCCCAAGCCGGGACGCCGTTCGCGGTCAAGCGCGAGCTGCTCGTCTCTCCGCTCGGCCTGCCGTGCAATCCGCCGCCCTGGGGCACGCTGACCGCGATCGACATGGACAGCGGACGGGTGCGCTGGACCAGCGTGCTCGGCACCGAACGCGATCTCGCGCCGCTGCCGATCCCGCTGAGGCTCGGCACCCCCAATCTCGGCGGCCCGATCGTCACCGCGGGCGGCGTGGCGTTCATTGGCGCGGCGATGGACGATTATCTGCGCGCGTTCGACCTGCGCAGCGGACAGGAGCTGTGGAAGGCCCGGCTGCCTGGCGGCGGCCAGGCCACGCCGATGACCTATGCCTGGCACGGCAAGCAGTTCGTGGCCATCGCGGCGGGCGGCAGCAGCCGGATGAAGACGCACCTCAACGACACGATCGTGGCGTTCGCGATGGCGCGCTGATACCTTTCAATCGTCGGTCCGGCGCTTGACCTTGTTGGGCAGGTCCTTGCCCTTGGTGCGGCGCGACGGGACCTGGATCGGGTTCTTCTTCTTCCACTCGGCCCAGGTCATCGGGCCGTCGGGCGTCTGGATGATGGTATCGTCGGCCATCCGTTCACCTTACACCAAGGAGCGACCTGGCGCACTGGCCTTCGCCTTTCATGGCCGGACCTGTCCGGTCCCCCGTCCGATCCACTTGTAGGTCGTCAGCCCTTCCAGCGCGACCGGGCCGCGAGCGTGGAGGCGCCCCGTCGCGATGCCGATCTCCGCACCTAGCCCGAACTCGCCGCCATCGGCGAACTGGGTCGAGGCGTTCCACAGCACGATCGCGCTGTCGACCGCGGTCAGGAAGCGTTCGGCGACGGCCGCGTCCTCGGCGACGATCGCGTCGGTATGGTGCGATCCGTGCGCGGCGATGAACGCCAGTGCTTCCTCGACGCCGCCGACCAGCCGGGCCGAGGCGATCGCGTCGAGATATTCGGTGTCCCAATCCTCCGCGCCGGCGCGCTCGACGCCGGTCACCAATTGCGTCAGCAAATCATCGCCGCGCACCGCGCAGCCTGCTTCCTGCAAGGCCTGCACGAGCTGGCCGGCGTGCGGATAGTCGCGGTCGATCAGCAATGTCTCCATCGCCCCGCACACGCCGGTGCGCCGCATCTTGGCGTTGACCACGATCGCCTCGGCCATCGCGCGGTCGGCGGAGCCATGGACGTAGATGTGGTTGATCCCGTCGAGATGCGCGAGCACCGGCACGCGCGCCTCTGCCTGGACCCGCGCGACCAGCCCCTTGCCGCCGCGCGGCACGATCATGTCGATCACGCCTTCGCCGGCCAGCATCGCGCCGACCGCCGCGCGGTCGGTGACGGGGACCAGCTGCACCGCATGCGCGGGCAGCCCCGCCGCCTTCAGACCCTGGACCAATGCGGCGTGGATCGCGCGGTTGCTCGCGATCGCTTCCGACCCGCCGCGCAGGATCACCGCATTGCCCGACCCGATGCACAAGGCGGCGGCGTCGGCGGTGACGTTGGGCCGGCTTTCGTAGATGATGCCGATCACCCCGATCGGGATGCGCACGCGCGCCAGCTTGAGCCCGCTCGGCGCCACCGTCTCGTCGATCGTCTCGCCGACCGGGTCCCTGAGCGTGGCGACCGTGGCGACGCCGGCAGCGGTCGCGGCGACGCGTTCGGGCGTGAGCTTCAATCGGTCGAGCAGCGCCGACGACAGCCCGGCGGCGGTGGCCTTGGCCATGTCGACCCTGTTCGCGGCCAGGATCTCGGGCTCGGCCGCGCGGATCGCCTCCGCCATGGCGTCGAGCGCGCGCGCCTTGTCCGCGCTGCTCGTCCCGGCCAGCACCTGCGCCGCCGTCCGGGCGTGGCGACCCAGCGACGCGACGATCGCGGCGGGGTCGATCTCGATGTCGACGGTCGTGTCCATGGGCGCGCCGGTTACCACGACACCCCCGGGCCGCCAAAGCGCTATCGCCTTTCAGCGGGGCAATGCTATCCATCAACGCCATGAGCGGGGACATTGCGGCAGCAGGCGATATCGCGACCGGCGCGCTGATCGGGCGCGTGGTCGAACCCAAAGCAGGCGAAGCGGCCGATCACGGCGCGGGCGGGCATGGCCTGTGCCTCAATTGCGGGACGGCGCTGATCGGCTCCTTCTGTCACGCCTGCGGCCAGAACGGGCACGTCCACAAGACGCTGACCTCGATCGGGCACGACCTGCTCCACGGCGTGTTCCACTTCGAGGGCAAGGTGTGGCGCACGCTGCCGATGCTGGTCACGCGCCCCGGCGGGCTGACGCGGCGCTATATCGACGGCGAGCGCGCGCGGTTCGTCTCGCCGCTCGCGATGTTCCTGTTCTTCGTGTTCCTGATGTTCGCGACCTTTCACTCGCTGGAGAGCGGTAACGAATTCAACTTCGACCTGCCGCCCGCAACCACTGCGGAGCAATTGGCCAAGCTGGACGGCGAGATCGCGACGAAGCAGGCCAAGATCGACCGTGTGCAGAAGCGGATCGCCGCAGGCACGGCCGACGAGGACGACCAGGACAGCATCATCGGCGACCGCGAGGCATTGAAGGTGATGCAGACAACACGCGCCGGGCTCGCGCTGGGCGGCCAGGCGACCGTCCGGCAGAATATCGACAAGGTCGACACCATCAACACCGGCTGGCCCGCGCTCGACGACGGGATCAAGAAGGCCAAGCATAACCCCGAGCTGGCGATCTACAAGCTGCAATCCTCGGCCTATAAATACAGCTGGGCGCTGATCCCGATCTCGGTGCCGTTCGTGGCGTTGCTGTTCCTGTGGCGACGGCGCTTCAAACTCTACGATCACACGATCTTCGTGACCTATTCGCTCGCGTTCATGATGCTGTTGGTGACCGGCGTGTCGTGGCTCGCGATGCTCGGCGTATCGAGTTCGATCTATGGCAGCCTGCTCGCCTTCGGGCCGCTGGTGCACATCTTCTTCCAGTTGCGCGGCGCGTACCGGCTCAACTGGTTCTCGGCGCTGTGGCGCACCTTCGCGCTGCTGATCTTCGCCTCGATCACGCTGACGCTGTTCGGGGTCCTGCTGCTCGGGCTGGGGTTGATGGAATAGGGGCATGCTTGCGCCGCGGTGGGTTCGCCGGGGGGGAGGGATAGTGTCGCCCCGTATGCGGGGCGCGGATGACCTAATGACAAGTGGCGGGTGGTGTTCCTGTAGCACGCTCACCCCAACCCGTTCGCCCTGAGCTTGTCGAAGGGCATGTTTGAGGCGCGTCCTAACCGACCCACGCACTTGTGCTTCGACAAGCTCAGCACGAACGGGATTGGGCGGGATCGTGGCGAAAAAAGCGGGCGTGTGAAGGGTTAGCGCGGAATCACGAAAGGTGGCGTTCAGCGGATTCCCGACGCGCCGTCCTGTGATACCACCGGCGGCCCACCGCCCCGGAGCCCCTATGCCCAACCCCGACCGCACCACGATCATCCCCCGCCGGACGCCCGAATCGGCGGCGATGGTGGCGAGCGTCCAGCGCGCGATGGCGATCACGCCGAGGCTTAACCGCCTGACCTATGCCGATGCTGAAGAAATCCGCTCGGTGTTCAGCGAGCTCGTCGGCTATCAGGTCGACGACAGTTTCGTGCTGATCCCGCCTTTCTACACCGCGCACGGCACCGACCTTCGCGTCGGGCGCAACGTCTTCATCAACCAGAATTGCACGATCTACGATCGCGGCGGGGTCGACATTGATGACGAGGTGATGATCGGCCCCAATGTCAGCCTGATCACCACGGGCCACCCGCTCGAACCGTCGCAGCGCCGCGCCGGCGTCACCGCCAGCCCGATCGCGATCGGGCGCAACGTCTGGATCGCGACCGGGGCGACGGTGATCGGCGGGGTGACGATCGGCGAGAATTCGGTGGTTGCGGCAGGCGCGGTGGTGACGCGCGACGTACCGCCGAACACATTGGTCGCAGGCGTGCCGGCCAAGGTCATCCGCACGCTCGACGGCTGAATGTCGCTGGCGATGTGTTGGAGGCCGGGAAGCGGATGCGGTCGACCCGCTCTTCCCACTATCATCATCTAGCCCAGGTAGGGGCTTGCGGCAAGCCCGGGGTCCTGTCCCATGAACGCTGCCCTCGATTCGCATCAGAGGAGCAGCGAATGACGACTACCGACCCCACCACCGTCACCGATACCAGCACCATCCAGCAATTCTATCACGGCACCCGCGCCGACCTCAAACCAGGCGAACTGCTCGCGGCGGGCTATCGGTCCAATTTCGGCGCGCGCAAGCAGGCGTCTTGGATCTACCTGACCGGCACCCTCGACGCGGCGATCTGGGGTGCCGAACTGGCCCAGGGCGACGGGCGCGGCAGGATTTACATCGTCGAACCGACCGGGCCGATCGTCGACGATCCCAACCTGACCGACAAGAAATACCCTGGCAACCCGACGCTGTCGTTCCGCTCGCGCGATCCGCTCCGCGTGGTCGGCGAGGTCGCGACCTGGCAGGGGCATTCGCCCGAACGGCTCCAGCAGATGTGGGACTTCCTCGAGCGGCTGAAGGCGGAGGGCGTGCAAGCGATCGACTGATCGGCGTCGAGGGTGAGCGTGCGGACGCCGCAGCGCATCCGCACGCTCACCCCATCGGCTAAGCCATGAAACCAACCGGTTGCCCGGTATTGTGCGGCGCGATATGCCAGCGCTCGAAGGAAGGCAGGAATGGCCAGGTCAAAAATCCGCACCAACGACCCTGCGGGGCTGCGCAATCGCGTGCTCGACGCCGCCGCGCGCTCGTTCCAGTCGTCGGGCTTCGCCGCGACCAGCACGCACGATCTCGTGCGCGCGGCGGGGGTGACCGGCGGCGCGCTTCACCACCATTTTCCGACCAAGAAGGCGATCGCGCTGGCGGTGATCGGCGAGCGCGTCGCGGCCGAGCTCGGCGAGACCTGGGTCGCCACCGTCCGTGATGCGCCGAGCGCGGCGGCGGGCATCCTCCAGGCGTTCGACACCGTCGCCGACGCGCTCGACGCGCAGGGCTGCGTTTCGGGCTGCCCGCTCGGCAACCTCGCGCTCGAACTGTCGCTGGCCGATGCCGACCTGCGCGGCGCACTGGCAAAGGAATATCGCGTCTGGCGCAACGCCATCGCCGACCGCATCCGCCGTGACCGCGACGCGGGAGGCGCGGCCTATGCGCCCGATCCCGAGGCCTTCGCCAATGTCGTCATCGCCTTGTTCTCGGGCGCGATGACCATCGCCAAGGCCGAGCAGGATACCGCCGCGCTCAGGGCGGCTGCGGATCAGTTGCGTACGATCATGAAGTAGGGCGGCCGCTCGAATATTCCCTCTCCCCTTGGGAGAGGGAGGGGCCCGCTCGGCATAGCCGAGTGGGAGGGTGAGGGCAGGTTCTACGGCATGGCTCTGCCCTCACCCTTCCGCCGCCTATCGGCGGCTCCCTCCCTCTCCCGAGGGGAGAGGGATTTTGCCCTCTCGCCCCCTCTCCCACAAGGAGAGAGGGAAATGGAAGTCCCCCCCTCTCGCGCGGCTATCCGATCATGCTATCGACGCGCGTGATCCATATCCCGACCGCGCCCTGGTATCATTATGTCGGCGACCTCGCCGCGTGGGTCGCCGCCTTCCTCGGCGCGCGCTGGGTCTATCGTCACCGCCGCGCCAGCATCGACGGGCTCGCGCGCCAGACCGCACCCGGCTATTTCGTCAGCCTCGCGCTCGGCGGGGCGCTCGGCGCCTGGCTGCTGGGGTCGCTCAACACGCTCAGGGACACGCGCCCGGTGGTGTCGCATTCGATCGCCGGCGCGCTGGCGGGGGCGATCGTCGCGGTCGAGCTGTGGAAATGGGCGCGCGGGATACGCGGCTCGACCGGCGGGCCGTTCGTCATCCCGCTCGCGCTCGGCATCATCGTCGGGCGCTGGGGCTGCCTGTTCGCGGGGCTCGGCGACCAGACCTATGGGGTGCCGAGCACTTTGCCCTGGGGAGTCGATCTCGGCGACGGCGTGTCGCGCCATCCGGTCGAAATCTACGAATCGCTCGCGATGGCGCTGTTCCTCGCGATCTACTGGCAGGCGCTGATCCGCCGCCGGCGGTGGGCGGTCGAGCACGGCTTCCACGCCTTCGTCCTCGCTTATGCCGTGCAGCGATTTGCCTGGGAGTTCCTCAAGCCCTATCCAACGCTGGTCGGCCCGTTCAACGTATTCCACTTCGTGATGATCGGACTCAGCGTCTATGCCCTCCTCTGGATCGCTCGCGGACGCACCCGTCCTTCCCTCGCCCGATCGTAAGGCCGCGCCCTATATCTTCCACGGCCAGACCACGAGCCTGTGCGAGACCTGCCTCGAGACCGTCCCGGCCAAGGTCATCATCGAGGACGATTGCGTCTTCTACCTCAAACGCTGCCGCGCGCATGGCGTGCAGAAGACGCTGATCAGCGACGATCTTGCCTATTGGCGCTCGCAAAAGGACTGGCTCAAGCCCGGCGACCGCCCGCTACGCACCCAGACCCGGACCGAGGCCGGCTGCCCGTTCGATTGCGGGCTGTGCCCCGACCACGAACAGCATAGCTGCCTCGCGATCGTCGAGATCAATTCGGCCTGCAACCTCGCCTGCCCGGTCTGCTTCGCCGATGCCGAGGACATGCATGGCGGGCATCTGTCGCTCGCCACGATCGAGACGATGCTCGACACGTTGGTCGAGAGCGAAGGCGAGCCCGACCTCGTCCAGCTGTCGGGCGGCGAGCCCACGCTCCACCCCCAATTCTTCGAGATACTCGACGCGGTGAAGCGCCGCCCGATCCGCCACGTCATGATCAACACCAACGGCGTCCGCATCGCGCAGGACGCCGCGTTCGTCGATCGCCTCGCCAGCTATGCGCCCCGGCTCGAAGTCTATCTCCAGTTCGACAGCAGGAACGACGACGCGCTGATGAACCTGCGCGGCGCCCGCCTGTCGCGTATCCGCCAGGCCGCGCTCGAGCAGCTCGAACGCGTCGGGTTGTCGACCACGCTCGTCGCGGTGGTCAAGCGCGGGATCAACGACCACGAGGTCGCCGCGATCGTCGAGCACGCGCTCGATTGGTCGTGCGTGCGCGGCGTCACCTTCCAGCCGGTGCAGGACGCCGGGCGCAACCAGGGGTTCGATGCCAAGGCCAACCGCATGCTGCTCTCGCAGATCAGGCGCGAGGTGGTGAAGGCGGGCGTGTTCGGCGCCGAGGACATGATCCCGCTGCCGTGCAATCCCGACCAGATCTGCATCGGCTACGGCCTGCGCGACGGCCGCAATGTGACGCCGATCACCTCGCTCCTGCCGCGCGAGCTGATCCTCAACGGCCCCAATACGATCAGCTACGAGGCGTATCCGGCGCTGCGCCAGGGTGTGCTCGACCTGCTCAGCCTCGCCACCACGCAATGCAACACCGAGGAGAAACTGGCTGGCGTGCTGTGCTGCCTGCCCCAGGCGCTGGTGCCCTCCGACCTGGGCTATGCCAACAGCTTCCGCGTGGTCATCCTGCAATTCCTCGACCGCTACAATTTCGACCTCGCGACGGTGAAGCGCAGCTGCGTCCACTTCGTCACGCCCGAGCGGCAGATCATCCCGTTCGATACCTACAACACCTTCTACCGCGCGGGCGCGGAAGGGGCGCCGGTGCTGGCCAGGGCAAGGGAGGGGGCATGAAACAGCTATTCGGCGGACTGCTGCTCGGTACTGGCATCCTGATCATGACGTGCAGCGGGCTATGCTCGCTGGTTGTGGTCGTGCTGGGCTTCGACACGGCGATGCACGATCCGTCGGTGATCATGCTGCCGGTGCTGATCGGCGGCATCCCGTTCGCGATCGGATTCGGTTTGTTCCAATGGGGCCGCGCGCTGCTCCGGCAGGCCGAGAACGACGCGGATTGAGGCCGATCGCGGCAGCGCTCGCCTGCCGCGATGGCAACGCGGCCCAGAGCCATCGCATCGCGCGGTCGGGCCGCCGCACTATTGCGTAAGTGCGTCGCCCGGTAATCTCGGGTACATCGGCGATCGGCCATGGGCCGACTCGCGCGGTCGGGGGACCGTGGGCCGGCGGGGCGGCCGGCTGTTAGTTCGTGCAAGTGCAGGGCGGCTCGCGTGGCCATGGTCTCGCGCGATCGCTCGATGGGGTGGGTTGTTGATGGTCGATCGCCGCGCGTTTCTAGCGGGTTCGTTGGCTCTTGGTGCCGCCGGTGCAATCGCGTCGCGCGCCGTCGCGGCGCCTGCCGCGTCGGGCAACGGCATGGGCAGTGCCGATTGGTCGGGGGTCGATGCCATCGTCGCGCGGATGCAAGCGCCGCGCTTTCCCGCGACGACCTTTCCAATCACCGCCTATGGCGCGATCGAGGACGCTCCTGCGCACGGCGCCGTCCAGGCCGCGATCGACGTGTGCGCCGCGGCGGGCGGCGGCCGTGTCGTCGTCCCTGCCGGGCTGTGGCGGATGAACGGCGCGGTGCACCTCCGCTCGAACGTCGACCTCCACCTCGAACGCGACGCCGTGCTACGCTTCGGCAAGCCGGGCGAAATCTCCCTGCCACTCGTCCTCTCCCGCTGGGAAGGGACCGAGCTGTGGAATTATTCCCCGCTCGTCTACGCGCGCGATTGCACCAATGTCGCGATCACCGGCGACGGCGTGCTCGACGGTCAGGGCGGCGACGGCTTCTTCCAGTGGCGGGGGCATCAGGATCGCGACAAGCAGGCGCTGCGCGCGATGGGGGAAGCGGGCGTGCCGGTCGACCAGCGCCGCTTCGGCCCCGGCCATTTCCTGCGTCCGCCCTTCGTCCAGTTCTTCGGCTGCACCAACGTATTGATCGACGGTCCGAAGTTCGTCGATTCGCCGTTCTGGACGATCCACCCGGTCTATTCGACCAACGTCATCGTCCGCAACGTGACGGTGATCAGCCATCACCTCAATTCGGACGGCTGCGACCCCGATTCGTGCGAGGACGTGTTGATCGAACGCTGCCGCTTCGACGTCTCGGACGACTGCATCGCGATCAAGTCGGGCCGCGACCGCGACGGCTGGCGCGTCGGCCGGCCCACCCGCAACGTCGTGATCCGCGATTGCCGAATGTCGACCCACATCGCCGGCGCGGTATCGATCGGCAGCGAGATGTCGGGCGGCGCCTCCAACATCTTCGCCGAACGGCTCGACGTCCGCCACGCCCGGCAGGCGCTCTATTTCAAGGCCAATCTCGACCGCGGCGGCACGATCGAACGGGTCTGCATCCGCGACATCAAGGTGCGCGATAGCGACACGCTGATCGACTTCACCACCGCCTATCACGGCGGTCGCGACGGCACCTCGCCGCCGACCTACCGGCAGTTCGTGGTCGAGCGTGTCGATTGCCGCAACACCGTCCGCGCGCTCCGGATCGTTGGGGTGGAACAGGCGCCGGTCGAGGACGTGCTGATCCGCAACGTGACCGTGGGAACCGCGCGCGAGCGCGACAAGATCGCGCATACGCGCAATTTGCGGCTGGATACGGTACGGGTGAACGGGAGGATGCTGGAGGCGTGAGCGCGGCGCCACCGACCCTCTCGGTGTAAACGAGATGCCCTACTTCGCGGCGGCAACAATTCCCTATGTCGACAGCGCTGCGCGCACCGCGTCGGCGATGCGGTGGCCGCCCAAGGCGACGCGGCGCTCGCCGGTGGTCTGGCGCGCGGCCTGATAGCCTGGCGGGACCGGCACGGCCGCCGCCGAGGTGGCGGCGCCTTCGTACGTACCGCCCTTGTAGACCACCGTCCGTGCCAGCGCGAAACTCTCGTCCGCCCACGACCGGAACGCGTCGGGATCGGCCTTCCCGGTCAATTCCTCGAGCGCCGCGCGCGGCCACGCCGCTTCGAGCCGGACGCGCACCGCCTCGACATTGGCGTCGTTCTCCTCATCGCCGCCCACGGTGCTGTCCCAATAGACGTGCAGGTTGGTGACCTCGCCGCCCTCCGCCGGCTTGACGAAGCCGCTTTCGCCCGCGCGATCGCTCAGCGGAAAGCGGCCGGAGATCAGATGGCCGCCGTGGAGCGGCTGCTGGATGTCGCCGGCCAGGTGGAACAGCCAGCACAACGACACCGCACGATCCGCGGCCGGGGCATAGGCGTCGCGGACGGTCGCGAGGTTGAGCCGATAGGCTTCGGCCGCCTCGCCGGTGCTCATCGCCAGGATCGTGGGCGGGACTTTGGCGGGGTCGGCCTGCGACGGGATCAGCCGCAGCCAATAATGCCAGCCGGGATGGTCGTACGGGCCGTTGCGGGCATCGTCGGGCCAGCGCGCCATCATCTCGAACAGCCGCCGGGTCCGCGCCTCGCCGGAATAGCCCACCAGCGCGCGATCGAAGCGGGCCTTGTCGGGATGGTTCGCCATGATCGCCTCGATCTTGGCGATCAGGCCGGGGTCGGTCCTGGCGAGATCGTCATAGGCGATCGCGCCGGTCACCATATGCCCCTGGTTTGACCAGGCGAAGGCGGTGGTGGAGGGGGCCGCGGCGAGGGCAATGAAGAAGGCCCAGGCCAGTCGTTGGTTGAGCCGCATGCCTGGGGTTCCTCTCCGGTGATCTTCGGTGCGATCGCGGCGGACTCCTCGGAAGGAAGGCCGCCACCCATCTTACGTTAACGTAAGATGGGTGGCGGGAGTCAAGCTGCGCTTACCCGGATCGCGAATTGGCAGCGTGGGGACTGTGGGATGGCGTCCGGGTGAAATTGGTCGACATGACGGAGACTCATCGAACGCGCTACGACCGCGGAGCGGCCTATGACGATCACCGGTCAGACGATCGCGGTAAACGGCGGGACGCTGCTCTCGTGAACAAGCCGTCATCCATGACGACCTGAATGTATGGCCGTTCTCATGACCGCGTCGCGTCTGTCGCAACGACGGCGTTAGGCCGCAAACCAGACCAGTCCGCCCCACAGGTGCTGCGGAAGCCGGGACAGGCCTCCGCAGCACGCGGTTCAGGCGAACGCACTGCTCGCATAGTCGGCAAACAGCTCCGCCACGATGGTGAGTTGAACAACGGCCGCGCCCAGCGCGACCCCGAAGAAGGTGACCGGGCTATTGGCCCAGTCGGATGAACGTTTCACGATAATTCTCCCGGTCAGTAATAGAAGAAGGGGTCGAGCACCCGGACCTCGGTGATCGGTCCGACGGGCAGGCCGTTGCGTTCGGCTGCCGCGTGGATCGCATCGGGATTCGGCGCGTCGTAGAGGCAGAAGGTCTTCTGCTTGTCGGCCGACACGAAGCTCTGCACCCAGTTCACCGCGTCGGCGGCGTTCCGGCCGACGACGTTGAGGCAGGCGCCAGCGCCGTCCGCGGTGCAGGGAATGTGCAGGCCGGTCGGGAATGTCCGTTCGACCATGTAACGTGGCACGATATTTCTCCTTTGCTTGGTTGAAGCAAGGAACAGATCGCCGAAACGCCGCGCCGTCACATCGGCGCACCTCCCTATTTTGCAGTAGGGCGATTCCCTATTTTGCGTTCCTGTTGTCGGCCGCCTCGTTCCTGTATCGTCGCGCCCGCCATGCTGCTCGAGCGTGACGCCATACTCGAGGATCTCGATCGCCTGGCGGCCGACACGATCGCCGGACGCGGGCAAGTCGTGTTCGTCGTCGGCGAAGCCGGTATCGGCAAGACGAGCGTGCTCCGGGCCGCGGCTGGGCGGCTCGGGAACAGGCTGCGGCTGATGTGGGCGGTCTGTGAGGATTGGAGTTCGGCCGCGGCGTTGAGCGTGCTGCGCGATTTGCCGCTCGTCGACGCCACCGCGCTGGACAACGCGCGCAGCAGCGGCGCCCGGCTGGCCTTGTTCGGCGAGGTGCTCGAGCTCCTCGGCAACGTTCCCACCGCGCTACTGATCGAAGATTTCCACTGGGCCGACGACGGCAGCATCGACCTCTTGCGCTATCTTGGCCGGCGGATCGCCGACCGGCCTGTGCTCATCGTGATTTCGTCGCGCAACGAGGACCAGGACGCGCGCGGGCGGTTGAGCCGCACGGCTAACGACTTGCCGCCGGGGGTCGGGCAACGCTTCGAACTCGCCCGGCTGTCGTCGGCCGCGGTCGGCGAGCTCGCCGCGGCGCAAGGGTTGATCGGCTCCGCCATCCACGATGCGACCCACGGCAACCCCTTGCTGGTGACGGAAGTTCTGGCCAATCGCGGCAATCGCTCGAGCTCGATCGACGATCTCGTGCTCGCCCGCGCCGAGCGGCTCGACAGCGGCGCGCGCGCGTTTCTCGATTTCTGCTCGATCATTCCGCGCCGCGTCTCGCTCGCCCAGATCGAGGCGCGGGGAGTGGCCGATGCCGACATCGGCGCGTGCGTCGCATGCGGGTTGCTGCTGATCGACGGCGACGGGCTCGCGTTCCGCCACGAAATCACGCGGCACGTGGTCGCCGAGGCGCTGTCGCCGCTCCGCCGCAAGCATCTTCACGCCGGCGAACTCGCCCGGCTCGACCAGGTCGGCGCCAGCGCCGCACGACGCCTGCATCACGCGATCGGCGCGGGCGATAGCGCGGCGATCCGCGTGCTTGCCCCGGAAGCGGCGCGGCAGGCGGCGGCGCTGGGCGCCCATCACGAAGCGGTCGCGGCGTGGAATGCCTTGCTGGCCAATGCCGAGGGCGACCTCGATCCCGCTTTCGGCCTCGAGTTCGCGCACGAACTGCACGTCACCGGTGATGTCGCCAGGGCGGTCGAATGGCAACGACGCGTGCTCGCCGGCTTTGAGACGACGGGTAACCGATTGCGCCAGGGCGACGCGCTGCGCTTCTTGTCGCGGCTGCATTACCTCAATGGTGATCGCGCGCTCGCCGATCGGGCGGGCGAGGCGGCGGTCGCGGTGCTCGAAGCCTATCCGGACACGCCGGAACTCGCGCTGGCCTATGCCAACCTCGCGCAGCTCGCGATGCTCGCCGACCATCCCGATGAAACCGTGCGCTGGAGCGAGCGCGCCTTGCCGATCGCGCGAGCGCTCGGCCGCGACGACATCCTCGCGACCGTGCTCAACAATTACGGCACGGGCATCCAATATGCCGATCTCGACCGCGGGCTGGCGTTGCTCGACGAAAGCATCGCGCTGAGCATGGCGACCGGCAGCCAGGAACATGTCGCGCGCGGCTATACGAACAAGAGTTGGCTGCTGCGCCTGGCGCGCCGGCTCGAGGCTGCGCTGGCGGTCACGGCCGAAGGGATCGCCTATTGCTGCGAACGCGACCTCGATACCTGGCGCGATTACATGATCGGCGGGCGGGCGCTGGCGTTGCTCGACCTGGGACGCTGGGACGAAGCGCAGGCGACAGCCGCGCCGGTCGTGTCGTCGACGACGAATACGTACCTCATGCGCAATCCGGCCGTGCGCGCCGTGGCCCTGCTGCACATTCGCCGCGGCGATGGCGATCCGGCGGGCCTGATCGCCGAACTCGGTGAGCACATGGCGCGCGGGCGCGAGGCACCACGCTTTTCGAGCCTGGCGTTGATCGTCGCCGAACACGCCTGGACCTACAACCTGCCCCCGGATTTACCGCTCGCGTTGCTCGCCGAGGCGGCCGACCTGGCGTGCGACAATGCCAGCCCCTGGGATCGCGCGCTGCTGTGGTTCTGGCAGCGCAAATTGGGCGGCGACCCGCTACAGCCGGCCGCGCTGCTGCTGCCCTTCGAGCAGCTTGGCCAAGGCGCGGTCGGCGCGGCAGCGGCCGCCTTCGCCGACAGCGCGATGCCGTTCGGCGAAGCGCAGGCACTGATCGAGGGTGACGAACCACAAGCGCTTCAGGGGCTGGCCATCCTCGACCGGCTCGGCGCAACCGCGACCGCGGCGGCGGCTCGGCGCGATCTGGCGGCGCGCGGCATGCGCAAGGGGGTGCGGGGGCCCCGCGCCTCGACGCGCGGCAATAGTTTCGGGTTGACCCGGCGCGAGATCGACGTCCTCGTCGCGATCGACAAGGGCTGGACGAACAAACAGATCGGCGAGCGGCTGTTCGTCTCGGCAAAGACGGTCGATCATCACGTCTCGTCGATCCTGGCAAAGCTGGGCGCACGAACCCGCGGCGAAGCGGCGGCCGTCGCGCGCGACGCGGATCTGTTACCCTAGAGTTGGTTTCAGCAAAGCTGGAGCGGGCCGGTACCGATTCAGCGAAGCTGAAAACGACTCTAGGCTGCGATGGCCGCATCCGATTTGGGGTGACGGCAACCGCCGGCGTTTCCAGGCAATAGCCGCCGGCCTGCCACGCTCACCCAAAAGCCAACGGATCCGGCCCCATCCGTCCATCCGCGCGATCGAGCCCCGCGATCCTCGCCAGATCCTCCGCATCCAGCGCGAACCCGAACACGTCGAAATTCTCGCGCATGCGGGCTTCCCTCATCGTCTTGGGGATCACGATCAGGTCCTGCTGGACGTGCCAGCGCAGGATCACCTGGGCGACGGTGCGGCCGTGCTTGTCCGCCACGGCCTTCAGCACCGGATCGCCGAGCAGGTCGCCCTGGCCGAGCGGGCTCCACGATTGCGTCGCGACCTGGCGTTCGGCGTCGGCGGCGCGGAGTGCCGCCTGCTGGAACGCGGGGTGGCATTCGATCTGGTTGACCACCGGCACCACGCCGGTCTCCGCGATCACGCGGTCGAGATGGTCGGGGTTGAAGTTGGACACGCCGATCGCGCGGACGCGGCCTTCCTCGCGCAGCCGGATCAGCGCGCGCCAGGTGTCGACGTAGAGCGCGCGTTCCGGGACCGGCCAATGGACCAGATAGAGGTCGACATAGTCCAGGCCGAGCAGGTCGAGGCTGGTGCCGCACGCCGCCAGCGCCGCGTCATAGCCCTGGTCGGTGTTCCACACCTTGGTCGTGACGTAGATCTGGTCGCGCGGCACGCCGCTCGCGCGCACGCCCCCGCCGACGCCCGCTTCGTTGCGATAGATCATCGCGGTGTCGATATGGCGATAGCCGATGCCGATGGCGGTCTCGACCATCCGCGCGGTCTCGTCGTCCGCGGCCTGATAGGTGCCGAGCCCGATCTGCGGGATCGTGCTGCCGTCGTTCAGGGTGATGATGGGCTGGCTCATCGCTCGGCGTCTCCGTTGGTTTCGGCGCGCTATACGAAGGTCGAATCGGTGATGATAGTATGATTATAGTATAATGGAGCAACATGGCCGCATCCGCCGCGCTTCCGATCATTGCGCCTGCGGCCGATCGCCCCCATATAGCGTTCATCGCACCGACGCTCCGGGCATGGTGTGACTGAGAGATGCGACGCTCCCGCTCATTTGCCGAGGAGTCCGCATGTCACGCGCCATCAATCTCGACGTTCCCCTGGCCGAGGTGACCGCCCTGTGCGAGCGCCGCAACGTTCCGATCAGCGCGATCGAGAAACTGTTCGATGGCGGCACGCGCGTCGTGCTGATGAATGCCGACGACACGGCGATCGTCGCCAAGGCGTTCCACGCCAAGATCATCAGCAGCAACGCGCGCCGCGTGCCCGTCTTCTCGCGCCAGCGCTGATCGATTCCCCTCGCGCCGTTCCCGCGCCGCGGGACGGGCGTCCTCACCGGAAGGAACTGTTCATGGCCAAGGCCCAGAAGCGCAGCAACAAGGAAGTCCGCAAGCCGAAGAAGGTTCCGCCCAAGCCGGCCGTGCCGCTGGCGGCGGACAAGAATGCGGTCAAGCTCACGATCAAGAACGCGTAAATGGCGAAACCTTCCGCTCCGCAGCCGGCGGCGACCGCGCCGGACGCACCGCCCGCGACCGACAAGCGTCCCGAACGCCGGTTCTTCTCCTCGCGCCGCGATCAGCCGCGGCTGTCCCCGGAACAGGCCGCGCGCCAGGGACGAGCGGTGTCGTTCGCGCTGGCGGCGTTCGCCGCGCCGGCGGCGGCGATGGACTATCTCAACAGCGACCAGGCCGGGCTCGGCCGGCCGCTCGACCTCGCGATCGAAAGCGCCGCCGGGTTGGCGGCGGTCGAGCAGGCGCTGGCGCTGCGGTTTCCGGCGGCGGATTGAGCGACGACGGACCGGCTCGGCGAGCACCGCGCTTGTCGAGCAACGAGTTGACCCCATTCCGTTCGCCCTGAGCTTGTCGAAGGGCGTCGATGTGGCTCGGGAATCCGACCCGACGTGCTTCGACAGGCTCAGCACGAACGGAGGGAGGGGGCGTCCTCCCTGTGCAGGTGATCGAGCAGGACGCCCGATCACCCCTACCAAACAAGCAACTCGTCAGCGCGCCGCCTCTTCGGCGCCCACCGGCCATGTATACGTATTCCGCTGCGTCGACTCGGGGCCATCCGCCTTCATGGTCCGGTCGCTGGTCGTCGCGCTGAGCGGCCGTCCGCGCTGACCACGGCATTGCGGCGCCGGTCGACATTACCGGAAAAGGAAAGGCCCTCCCCGCGGACGGGAAGGGCCTGCTGGTTCTCGACTGGCGGCGCAGCGCTTACACGCCGGCGGGCGCCGGATTCCCGAACGGCCCCGACGGCCGCCGCGTCTTCGGGATCGACGTCCCGCTGCTCGGCAAGGTCGACGTCGTCGCCCCCGCGTCCGGCCGGTTGATGTCCTCGCCCGCGGCGATCTGCTTGATCTCGTCGCCGGTCAGCGTCTCGTATTCGAGCAGCGCGCCCGCGATGCGGTGGAGTTGGTCGACATTCTCGCTCAGCACCTCGGTCGCGCGCTTGTGGCCGCCGTCGATCAGCGACTTGATCTCGCTGTCGATCATCAGCGCGGTCTCGTTCGACATATTGTGGCGCTGGGTCTGCGAATAGCCCAGGAACGTCTCGCCCTGCTCTTCCTCGTACTCGAGTGGGCCGAGCTTGTCGGACATGCCCCAGCGCATCACCATCGCGCGGGCGAGCTTGGTCGCCTGCTTGATGTCGCCGCTCGCGCCCGACGAAACCTTGTCATAGCCGAAGATGATCTCCTCGGCCGCGCGCCCGCCCATCACGGTGGCGAGGTCGGCGTACATCTTGTCGCGATGGTACGAATAATTGTCGCGCTCGGGCATCGACACGACCATGCCGAGGGCACCGCCGCGCGGGATGATCGTCGCCTTGTGGATCGGGTCCGAGGCCGGCTCGTGGATGCGGACCAGAGCGTGACCGGCCTCGTGATAGGCGGTCATCTTCTTTTCCTCGGGCGTCATGACGAGCGATTTCCACTCGGTGCCCATGATCACCCGGTCCTTGGCGAGCTCGAACTGCGCCATCGCGACCAGCCGCTTGCCGAGCCGCGCTGCCATCAGCGCGGCTTCGTTGACCAGGTTGGCGAGGTCGGCGCCCGACATGCCCGGCGTGCCGCGCGCGAGCGTGCGCGCATCGACGTCGGGGGCCAGCGGCACCTTCTTCATATGGACCTGGAGGATCTGCACGCGGCCCTCGATATCGGGCAGCGGCACCGTCACGCGACGGTCGAACCGGCCCGGGCGCAGCAGCGCGGGGTCGAGCACGTCCGGCCGGTTGGTCGCGGCGATGATGATGATGCCTTCGTTCGCCTCGAACCCGTCCATCTCGACCAGCAGCTGGTTGAGCGTCTGTTCGCGCTCGTCGTTGCCGTTGCCGAGGCCCGCGCCGCGATGGCGTCCGACCGCGTCGATCTCGTCGATGAAGACGATGCACGGCGCCGACTTCTTGGCCTGTTCGAACATGTCGCGCACGCGGCTGGCGCCGACGCCGACGAACATCTCGACGAAGTCCGAGCCCGAGATGGTGAAGAACGGCACGCCCGCCTCGCCCGCGATCGCGCGCGCCAGCAAAGTCTTGCCGGTACCGGGCGAGCCGACCAGCAGCGCGCCCTTGGGGATCTTGCCGCCCAGCCGGGCGAACTTGGTCGGGTCCTTCAGGAACTCGACGATCTCCTGCAATTCCTCGCGCGCCTCGTCGATGCCGGCGACGTCGTCGAACGTCACCTTGCCCTGCTTCTCGGTCAGCATCCGCGCGCGGCTCTTGCCGAAGCCCATCGCGCCCGATCCCGACGATTTCTGCATCTGGCGGATCACGAAGAAGGCGATGCCGAGCATCAGGATGAAGGGCAGCGACTGGATCAGCAGATATTGCCAGATCGACGGCGTCTCCTCGGGCTTGGCGACGACTTCGACATTGGCGTCGATCAACCGCTGCACGAGTTGCGGGTCGGACACGCCGGCATTGGTCGAGAAGGTCGAATTGTCCTTCATCGTGCCCTTAATGTTGGTGCCGGCGATCTCGACCTTCTTGACCGTGCCTTCCTTCACCCGCGACACGAAGGTCGAATAGGCGATCGGGTTGCCCGCGGGGGTGCTGGTGCGGTCGCCCAGCATCGCGACGACCACCGCCAGCGCCACGGCGATGCCCACCCAGAGCAGCAGGCTCCGGGCCCAATTGTTGCCGCCGCCGTCGGGGCCGGGCTGCTTGTCGTTGTCGTTCATCGTCGCATGATACCTTTCGTGCCCTTAAAGATAAGGCACCGAGCCTTAATGGCAATGGAACAACGTCGATCAGAGCGATCGACGCGGTGGGGCTTTCGCGAAGCGCCACCTATTCGGCGGAAGGGGTGTTGCGACCACCCCGCCGATCATCGCAGGGTCGCCCAATTCCAAGGCCTTGACCATCCGTACCAATGCGGAGCCGCGGATTTCGGCGTCCGGGTCGAGCCGCCGGACGCACATCCCGACCAGGCGGCGCACCAGCTCGAAGGGCAAATCCGTCACATCAAGGAACAGTTTTTCGTCCCGCGCGGCGATTCGCTCCGTCCCAAGCTGGCGCAGTGTCCAGGCGATCGCGTCCTCGGCGTCGGCCAGCGCGGCGGCGCTCGCCGCGACGCGATCGGGGTCGAGCCAGTCGATTCCGGCCAGCTTCTTGCGGAGCCGCGCGCGGTCGAACCGGTCGCTGACGTTGCTCGGGTCCTCGACCGGATCGACCCCCGCCGCGGCGACCACGCCCGCGAGCTCGGCGCGCCGCCAGCCGAGCAGCGGGCGGATCACGGGGCCGTTCCGCGCCCGCACCCCGGCCAGCCCGCTCACCCCAGCGCCGCGGTTGAGCCGCATGACGAGTGTCTCGACCTGGTCATCGGCATGGTGCGCGGTGGCGATCCGGGTGGCGCCCGCGTCGTCGGCATGGCGTTCGAGCAAATCGTAGCGCAGCGCGCGTGCCCGCGCCGACAGATTGGCGGTGTGACCGGTGCGCTCGGGCAGCGCACCGTGCAGGGTCGCGTGGCCGATCCCCTGCGCCGCGCACAATGCGGCCACCCAGGCGGCTTCCTCCGCGGCTTCGGGGCGCAGGCCATGGTCGACCGTCGCGGCGATGCAGCGGTCGCCGAGCAGCGCGTGGGTGAGCAGCAGCAGGGCGATGCTGTCCGGTCCCCCGGACACCGCGACCAAGACGCGGTCGCGGGCGGGATCGCAGAGCAGCGAAAGATCGGCGGCGAAGCGCTCCAGCGTCGCCGGATCGATCGCGCCGGTGCCGGTCAGATCGGCCGGCTCAGGCGCATTTGTTGGCGGCACGGCCCTTGTCCGCGTCGGCCTTCTGCGCGGCGGTCAGCTTGGTGCCGTAGACGTCGCCCAGCTCCGAATAGACACGGCAGATGTCGGTCCGCGGCTTCTTGAGCACGGTCAGCGCCTTGGCCAGGTTGAGCAGGCTGTCGGACGCGCGCTCGCCATCGGGCAGCTTCGAATAATTCTCGTAGAAGATCTGCGCCGCCAGATTGGGCTTGCCGTCGTCCATGTAGATCATGCCGAGCAAATTCTGCGCGCGGCTGACCAGCCGGTGCCCGGCGAACTTGCCGCCGAAACCCTGGAGCTGCGCCTCGGCCTCGGGATAATATTTGGCCTGCCACAGCCGATAGCCGTAATTATAGGCGTACATCGCCTTGTCGACCGCGTCCTTGCCCGTGGGTTTGGGAATCGCGGCGACCGCCTTGGCGCGGTCGGGGTCGTTGGCGGCGGGGCCGGGCTTGGGTGCGGGGCCTGCCGCCGGCTTCGTGCCGGGCTTGACCGGACCCGGTGCGGGGCCATCGCTCACGGCGTCGCCATCATCGGCACCCGGCGGCGGCGCGGCCTTGTCCTCCAGCGTCTTGAGCCGCGCGTCGGTCGCGCGCTTGTACGCGGCGAAATCGGCCTCGAGCTGCTGCAGGCGGTGCTCGTCGACCTCGAGCCGGCCGGTGAAGCCCGACAACGTGCTTTCGACCGAGGTCACCCGCTGTTCGAGGTCGGCGAGCGGCGCGGTCGCCGGCGCGCCCGGGGCGGTGACCGGGGCGGTCTCGGGTGTGATCTCGGGCTGGACCAACGGACCGGAGGTGCGCGACACCGTGCGCTCGACCGTGTTCATCCTTTTCTCGAGCAGGGTGACCCGTCCTTCGATCGACCGGTCCTGCGCCTGCGCCTGCATCGGGGTCGCGGCCACCAAGCCCGCTGCCGCTACCATGACCGTCGTCAACAAACTACGCATACTCGTCCCCAGATTGTCCCGCTGTGGTTAACCTACCGTGGAATGCCCGTCGGCGCCACTCCGCGCCGAGATGTCCAGTCTTCGCGCCGTCCACGAAATTTCACGCTTCCCCGGCGAAGGCCGTGGTCCAGTTGCAGCCAATTCTCAGCGACGTAGTGCCATCTCGAATTCATCGAAACTGGGCCCCGGCCTTTGCCGGGGAGGCGTGTTGGATTCTAACCGCCCAAAACTACGGTGCCGCCGTCGGCGCGGCGGCCGGGAGCGACACCGGATCGGGTGTCGGCACCGCGCGCGGCGTGGCGTCCGCCTTGGGCGTCGCCGCCGCGGCGGGCCGGTCGCGGAAGAACACCGGGATGTCGGTCTTCTTCGCGGCCGGCGTCGTGCCCGAGGCCGGCGCGGTCGAGGGTGCCGCAGTCGTGGCGGGCGCCGCGCCGGGGGGCGCCGCCGCGACCGGCGCCTGGCCCCGCGCCTGCAGCGCCGTCGCGCTGATCGGCACGTCCTTGATCGCGCGCTTGCCGTCGCCGAGCGGCGGCACCGCCGACCCATTGATCGTCACCCGCAATTCGTCGGGGCGGCCGATGTTGATCATCGGATTGTTGGCGTCGCCCGGCACGTCATATTGCTCGCCCGGCTGCATCGTCTTCTCGATCAGCGTCTTGCCGGTCGCATCATAGACGCGCAGCCACACGCTGTCGGTCGCGGTCAGCACGACGTGGCCGCCGGCGATCGGCGTCGGGGTCGCCTCGGGCGCCGCCGCGACGCTCGCTTCGGCATCGGGGGTGGCGAGCGCCGCTGGTTCCTCGCCGTTGCCACGCAGCCAACTGGTGCCGTACCAGATGCCGACTCCGGCCAGCAGGATCGCCGCGATGATCGCCGCGATCGTCGCTATCCCGCTCGATGGCACGCGGCGCGGGTCGGTCGGCTCATATTCCTCGAACCCGACGCGCGGCGACAGCGGCATTTGCGGGCTCTGGCGTATTTCCGCCGCGATCGCCTTTTCGTCGAGGCCGACGGCGCGCGCATAGGTCTTGGCGAAGCCGATCGCATAGGTCGGCGAGGCCATCCCCTCCAGCCGGTTGGCCTCGATCGCTTCGAGGTGACGGATCGGCACACGCGTGCGGCTGGCGAGGTCCTGCAAGGTCAGCCCCTGCGCCTCGCGCGCCTCGCGCAGCCTGTCGCCCGCGGTCTTCGGGAACAGCGACGCCTGGTCGGGTGCGCCCGCCGCTTCTTCCTCGTCCATCACCATCTCCGGCAGGTAGGGGGTTGCGACCTTGAATGGCCTCCCGCCGGTGACGGCTGTCGGCCAAAGCATCGGTTACTGTCAACGGCTCGTTAGCGCGTTTCGGCCCCAGCTCAGGCCAGCTCGACCTCGTTTTTCGCCGCCCAATCAGCCAGTACGCCGCGAATGTCGCGCGGCGGCTTGGCGAGCAGCCCGTCCATGAACTTGACCGCGCGGCCGCGATCGAGGCTACGGACCATCGCCTTGATCGGTCCGACCGCCGCCGGCGTGATCGACAGTCGCTCGATGCCGAGCGCGATCAGCGCCAGCGCTTCCAGCGGCCGCCCGCCCATTTCGCCGCATACCGTCAGCGCCACGCCCGCCTCGCGGCACGGCGCCACCACACGCTTGAGGAAGCGCAGGATCGACGGCGACAGCCAGTCGTAGCGCTCGGCCAGCTTGGGGTTGGCACGGTCGGCGGCGAACAGGAACTGGGTCAGGTCGTTGGTCCCGACCGACAGGAACTGGATGTTGGGCAGCAGGAGGTCGAGCTGATCGGCGAGCGACGGTACCTCGAGCATCGCGCCGTAGCGAATCTCGGTCGGCAGGCGCTTGCCGCGCTTGCCCAGCCATTCGCGCTGTGCCTCGAACAAGGCCTTGGCCTCGTCGAGTTCCCAGGCTTCGCTGACCATCGGGAACATGACGTTGAGCGTGCGTCCGCCGGCCGCCTCGATCAGCGCCCGCGCCTGCGCCTTCATCAACCCGCCGCGTTCGAGCGCGAGGCGCAGCGCGCGCCAGCCCATCGCCGGATTCTCCTCATCCTCGTCGTGATGGTTGAGGTAGGGGAGCGCCTTATCCCCGCCGATATCGACCGTGCGGAAAATCACCGGCTTGTCGCCCGCGGCGTCGAGCACGTCCTTGTAGAGGCGCAACTGCCGCTCGCGCTGCGGCAGCGTCGCCGAGACCAGGAACTGGAATTCGGTGCGGAACAGCCCGATCCCGTCGGCGCCGGTCACGTCGAGCGCCGCGACATCGTCGCGCAGCCCCGCGTTGACCATGACCATCAGCCGCTCGCCGTCGAGCGTCACCGCGGCTTCGGACTTGAGTGCCGCGAACACCGCGCGCCGCTTCTGGCGAACCAGCAGCTTGGCGTCGAACGCCTCTTCCATCGCGGGAGAGGGCCTGACCAGCACCGACCCCGCCTCGGTCACGTCGAGCAGCAACAGATCGCCGTCGGCGATCGTCTGGCGGACGTTGCGCACGCGGCCGAGCACCGGCACGCCCATCGCGCGCGCGACGATCGTCACGTGCGCGGTCAGCGATCCTTCCTCGAGCACCACGCCTTTCAGCCGCCGCCGGTCGTATTCGAGCAGTTCGGCGGGGCCGAGGTTGCGCGCGATCAGGATCGTGTCCTGGCGCAGACCGAGCTGCGCGGCAGTGCCCATCTGCCCGGAGACGATGCGCAGCAACCGGTTGGCCAGGTCCTCGAGGTCGTGCATCCGGTCCTGGAGCAGGGGGTCGCCGATCTGGCGCATGCGCATCCGCGTGCGCTGCTGGACTCGCTCGATCGCCGCCTCGGCGGTCAGCCCGGAATCGATCGCCTCGTTGATCCGCCGCGACCAGCCCTCGTCATAGGCGAACATCTTGTAGGTCGCGAGGACCTCCTCATGCTCGCCATCCATGCCGAACTCGGCCTGCTGCGCCATGCGGTCGATCTGCTCGCGCATCTTGTCGAACGCGGCATAGACGCGGTGGCGCTCGGCCTCGATATCCTCGGCGACGGTGTGCTCGATGGTGATGCGCGGCTGATGATAGACGGCGTGGCCGATCGCCATGCCCTCGACCAGCTTGAGCCCTTCGAGCCGCGTCGCCGCGGTCGATTGCGGGCGCGCCGCCGCGTCGCCGCGCTGGTCGATCAGCCCGGCATTGGCGATCAGCTCGGAGAGCACCATCGCGACGGTCTGCAGCGCCTCGATCTCGACATCGTCGTACTTGCGCGGCTCGACGTGCTGCACCGCCAGCACCCCGACCGCGCGCTCGCGTCGGATGATCGGCACGCCGGCGAAGCTGTGGAACTTGTCCTCGCCGGTTTCGGGGCGGTAGGCGAAGTCGGGATGCGCCGCGGCCTCGTCGAGGTTCAGCGTCTCGACATTCTGCGCGATCATGCCGACCAAGCCCTCGCCCGGCGCGAGCTTGGTGACATGGACTGCCGCCTGGTCGAGCCCGCGCGTCGCGTAGAGTTCGAGCAACCCCTCGCGCAGCAGATAGATCGAGCAGACCTCGCTATCCAGCGCCTCGCCGATGATCCGCGTCACCGCGTCGAGCTTCGCCTGCGCGCTCGACCGCGCCGCCATCACGTCGTGCAGGCGGACCAGGATTTCGCGGGCGGAGGCGGCGGCAGTAACGGCCATGACCGCAGCGCTAGCAGGTTGCCGGGGACGGCGCCATGACCTGACATTCGAAGAATTGGGACGATCCGACGACCGCGCGCGTCCGGCGGACTGCACGATGAGATGATCATTGTCATACCTGAGCCGGCCGGGCGTCCTGCATCCTCGCGCTTTTCGGAGAATCGCGGGGGCAGCCCTTAACCTTTGCGAGAGGCGAGCCGTGATATTTCAGCGGGATGCGGCTCGTGACGATAACCAATTGGGCCTATGGGGCGACCGTTGCCCTGACCCTGCTTTCCGGCACGACGATGATCCTCGCGTCCAATGCGCAGGACCGCGAGCGGGCGGCGGTCGAGCAGCGCTACCGGCTCGATCAGGCGACCGAGAAGCTCGGCAACGCGGTTTTCGCGCTGACCGATCGCGCGCGCCAGTATCTCGACACGGCGGACCCGACCTATCGATTGCTTTATCAGCGCGACGCCGCCGCGCTCTCGGCGGTCGAGGCGCGTGTTGCCGGGATCCGCGACGCCGGCGCCGGCCCCGACGAGGTGGAGGCGCTGAAGGAAGCGATCCGCTGGGCGGATACCCTCCACGACGAACAGCAAGCGGCGATCGCCGCGTTCGACGGCGGCGATACAAAGAAGGCGCGGGGCTACATCTTCGGCGCGGAGTACGAACGCGAACTCGATCGCGTCCGGTCGATGGTCGAACGCTTCCAGTACCGGCTCGACCAGCGGACCGAGACGCAGGTCGCCGCCGCCGAGCAATCGGCGCGCAGCTGGAAGGGTGCATCCGAAATCGCGTTAGCGGTCACCGGCCTGCTCTTCCTGTTCGTGCTCTATTTCGTGTTCCGGCAGCGCGTCCTGAAGCCGGTGGTCCGGCTCAGCGACGTGGTCAACCGGCTGGCCGCGCAGGATTTCGCCGCGGAGCCGCCCAATCTGAGCCAGATCGACGAGATCGGCGACATGGCGCAGGCGCTTCGCGTGTTCCGCGAGAACGGTCTCGAACGCCAGCGTCTGCAGGAGGAACGGGATGCCGATCGTGCGCTGCGCGACCTCCTGTCGCGCATGACCCAGCGGCTGCAGGGATGCGACACGCTGCACGACCTGGAGGAGATCGCGCGGCGCTTCGTCCCGCAAATCGCGCCCGATCTGGCGGGCCGGCTCTACCTCATCGACGCCAGGCGCAACGCGGTGGTCGAAAGTTGCACCTGGCTCGATCCGCGGTATTCGCGGCCCGAATTCGCGCCTGCGGCTTGCTGGGCGCTGCGCCGCGGACTGCCGCACCGGCCCGCCGGGACGGCGATCGATGTCCCCTGCGACCATCTCGACATCGAACACGAGCGGACGTTCGATACCTTGTGCCTGCCGTTGAGCGCCCATGGCGAAACCTTTGGCCTCTTGTATTTCGAAAAGAGGCCGGAGGCGGCCGACCTGCCGGCGACCCCCGAGACCTATCTGACGATGCTCGCCGAGAATATCGGGCTTGCGCTGGCCAACCTGCGGCTCAGGGAGCAATTGCGGGCGATGGCGATGGGCGACGCGCTCACCGGGCTGGCCAATCGCCGCCAGCTCGACGCGACGATCGCGCAGGTCCTCGCCGAGGCCGATCGCACACGGCAACCGATCAGCTGCCTGATGGTCGATGTCGACCATTTCAAGCGATTCAACGACAGTTTCGGCCATGACGCCGGCGACGCGGTGCTGCGCGAGGTCGGTGCCGTGCTCGGCGGGGCGGTGCGCGACAAGGAACTGGCGTTCCGCTACGGGGGCGAGGAGTTCCTGCTCCTGCTGCCCGGGCTCGACGCCGACCGCGCGGTGGTGCGCGCCGACCAGATTCGCGAGCGGATCGCGGGTCTGTGCCTGATCCATGAGGGCGTGACGCTCGGGCCGGTCCGTGCCTCGATCGGCCTGGCCACGGCACCGTTTCATTGCGCGACCGATCGACTCGTGCAGACCGCCGATGCCGCTCTGCTGCGGGCCAAGGCGCAGGGGCGCGACCGGGTCGAAGTCGCCACCGTCCGGAGCGAGCGCGGGGTGGCTTAAGTTAGCCTCCGGACCGCACCGACGGCGAATCGACCGGTTCAGCGGTCGGCAGCAGGCCCGCCGCGCGGACGCTGGCGACGGCCAATCGCGCGGCCTGGGCGACCACACCGTTGCTGAGTCGCAGCCGCAGGTTGTGTCCGTCGAGTTCCGCGCCGGTCAACGATCGCTTACAATCATCGCGCCATGCGGTAGACCGGCCGGGTCCAGATAGAGCCGCGGACAGCCTTGATGACGATGAGATCGCGACTATTGCGCCGGTCCGGCGGAGCCCTGGCGGTAGCCTGGTGTCTTTTCGCCGTGCCGGCGCATGCCGCGCCGTGCCGCGTGGTCGACGCTTATGCGCCGGTAGAAACGATCGCGCAGCGAACCGACGCCCTGTCGGAGACCGCGCAGATAAAGGCGTTCCGGCAAGGCGTGATCGCGCTTCATCCGGGCCTCTACGCGCCGCAAGTGCTCGATCTTTCGCCCGGCCCGGACATGGATCGGCTCATCCTCGCCTCGCTGGCGTCGGCGCGTGCAAGCCGGACGCGCGGCGCGTTGGTGGCCGAATTGCGCCGATCGATCGAGCGGACGCAGCAAGCGTTCACGAAGCTCGCCGGCTTTCGCTGCGACTTTCCGATCTATCTGACCGACAGCCTCGGGCAGTTCGACGGCGCCGGTCGCGTCGTCGACGGGCGGCGTTCGCTGGTGCTGGGGGTCGACGCCCTCGACGGCGAGCAGCACAGCATTGCGCTGCCGGTCTTCCTGACCCACGAGATGTTCCACCGCTATCATTTCATGGCCGGCGGCTTCAGCGACGACGATGCCGACCGCCAGCCGTTGTGGCGTACGCTCTGGGCGGAAGGGCTGGCGACCTATGCCAGCCAGCAACTGGCGCAGGACGCGACGCTCGAGCAGGCGCTGATGCTGCCCGCCGACCTCGCGCAACGCGCCGCGCCGCTGACGCCGCGGATCGCGGCCGACCTGCTCGCGCATCTCGATCAGGTCGATCCGGACGTCTACCGGACCTATTTCACTTACGGGAACAAGGCCGTGGCCGCGCGCGGTCTGCCCTGGCGATCGGGCTATTATCTCGGCTATCTCGTCGCCGCGCGGCTCGCCCGGCACCACACGCTGGGCCAACTTGCCCATATGCCGGCACGCCAGGTCCATGCGCTGATCCGCGACGCGTTGCGCGAAATGGCGTCGACGGGTCCCTGACGGGTCAGGTCAGGCCATTGCAGCTGTCGAGGAATGCCTCGATCGCGGTACGCGCCCGGGGATCGAGCGCGTCCTTCGCCTCACGGTCCGCCAGCGCCTGGTCGACGCCTTGCGCCGCGATACCGACCTCGTGCTCGCCGAACATCGCGGCGTTGCCGGCGAGCTTGTGGGCCATTCCCGCCAGCGCCTCGATGGCTGTCCCATCGGGCGCCGCTGCGGCCAGAACGGCCTGGGCGGCGGCTTGCACCTCGCGGCGACGGCCGAGGTAGCGATCGCGCAGCGAGTCGATCAGCGCTTGCTCGCTGGCGGAATCGTCGCTCGCCGGCGCCGAGGGCAACCAAGTCTGCAACGCTTCCTGGAGCGCCGGCAGCCGAATGGGCTTGGTCAGGTGCGCCTGCATGCCGGCGGCGCGGGTGGCGGCGGCATCTTCGTGGTGCGCGTTGGCCGACAAGGCGATGATCGGCAGCGCCGCGGGGTCGGTGCCGCGCGACCGCAGCGCCCGCGCGGCGTCGATGCCGTTCATCACCGGCATCTGGATGTCCATCAGGACGAGCGCATAGGGGGTGCCGAGCCCGCCGGCTCGCGCCACCATGTCGATCGCCCGCGCGCCGTCGTCCGCTATGTCGACCGCGCAACCAAGGCGTTCGAGCATTGCCCGGATCAGCATCTGATTGATGTCGTGATCCTCGGCGACGAGGATGCGGGCACCGTCGAAGCTGGCGCGTGCTTTGGGCCGGGCCGGGGACGGTGGCGGGGCGACGTCGCAATGCGCGTCGAGCGGGATGACCAGCGAAAAACGGCTGCCGCGCCCGAGCGCACTGTCGAGCGTCAGCGATCCGCCCATCAGGCGGGCTAGCTGCGCGCTGATCGCGAGCCCCAGGCCGGTACCGCCGAACCGGCCGGCGGTGCCCGGATCCGCCTGGACGAATTTGTCGAAGATCGCGGCGTGGCGGTCGGGCGCGATCCCCGGGCCAGTATCCTCGACGCTGACTTCGAGCCGTGACTTGGGCAGCGCGCGCGCGACCAGCGAAATCGACCCCGCTTCGGTGAACTTGACCGCGTTGCCGAGCAGGTTGAGCACGATCTGGCGCAGGCGCAGGCCGTCGCCGACCGCCATGTGCGGCAGTGCCGGATCGATCGCGGCGGTGAGCGCGAGCCCCTTCTGGTTGGCGGATGGCCGGACGAGGTTGAGGCAGGCGTTGAGCGCATGCGCGAGCTCGAAAGGCTCGCTGACCATGTCCATCAGCCCGGCTTCGATCTTGGACAGATCGAGGATGTCGTTGAGCAGCCGCATCAGCGCCCGGCCCGAATCGGCAATCATCCGGACCTGGCGCCGTTGCTCGCTCGGCAATTCGGCGTCGAGCAGCAGGTCGACGAACCCCAGGATGCCGTTCATCGGGGTGCGGATCTCGTGGCTCATGTTGGCGAGGAAAGCCGATTTGGCGTCATTGGCGAGCTCGGCGGTGCGCTGCGCCGAAATGTCCTCGACCACCGATACGAAGAAGTCGGGGTCGCCGGCCTCGTCGCGCACCAGCGAGACGGTGAGCATGATCCACACGATCGAACCGTCCTTGCGGACGTAGCGCTTTTCGATCGCATAGGATTCGGCCTCGCCGGCGATCAACGCGGCGGCGCTCTTCGCGTCTTCGAGATAGTCGTCGGGATGCGAGATGTGGCGGAAGTGGAGGCCGATCAGCTCGTCGATGTCATAGCCCGAGATCGCCGCGAAGCGATCGTTGACGAGCAGGAAGCGTCCGTCGGGCGAGACGTGCGCGATCCCCACCGCCGCCTTGTCGAACGTGGCGGCGAAGCGGCGCAGCGCGTCGTTGTGGCCGGCATTGGCCAGCCCGGTGATGGCGGGGCCGGCGACCAGCCGGGCGATGTCGAGATCGCCTTCGTCAAACGCGTTGGGGCGGTCGGAATAGGCCTTGAGGACACCCGCCACTTCGCCCTGATAGGGCAGCGGCACGAGGATCATCGACCCGACCCCGACCTGCCGGCAGGCGTCGCGATCGACCCGGTCGTCGGTCGCGGCGTCGAAACAGATTTGCGGCTCGCCGGTGGCGATGCACCGGCCCGACAGGCTGCCCTGGAGCTTGAGGCGCAGCCCCAGCTGGAGCACCGCGCCGCCGCTCGCGGCGCGGTAGACCATGTGATCGTCTTCGCGGATCTCGATGATCGCGCCGGTCGCGGCCGGGAGGATGTCGAGCGTGCGCTCGACCACGGCATCGGCGATGCGGTCGAAGTCCGCGGCGCGGGCCGCGACCGCTTGCTGCAGGGCGAGCATGTCGCCCAGCCAGGCCGGGCGATCAGACATCCTTTCGCTCCTGCCGATGCCGCATTGCCCGGGCGACCGATCGGATCGGCGTCGCGCTCATTGCCGCGCGAACCCGGCGCGCCCGGCGCTCGCCCAGCGTGTGTCCTTCCTGAAGAACCGCCACGCGCCATAGATCCGGAAGGCAAGGTTGGCCTGGCGATAGCCGAGATTCTCGATCACCGCGGCCACGCCGATCTTCGCCAGGTCGCGCGCGTTCGGCATGCGGCGAAGCTGGACTTCCTCGAGCGCGAGCGTGCCGAGGCTGAGCGCGGTGCCGAACAGCACGGTGATCGAGAAATAGGCAAGCACCACCGGTCCCGACGTGAGCCCCATGACATAGAGCAACGGGATCAGGAGATAGCCGAACAGCTCGCAGGGCGGCCCGAGCACATCCTCGATCACGATCAGCGGAAACGCGACCAGGCCGATCCGTCCGTAGCGCGGGTTGAGGATCATCCGGGCATGCCGCGTGATCGTCTCGAGCGCTCCCTGTTCCCATCGCGCGCGCTGGTTGCGCAGCCCGCGCCACGTCTCCGGCGCGTCGGTCCAGCAGACGATCTCGGGGACGAAGGTGATGCGATAGGGTTTGCCGGCCTCGCGCATCGTGCGGTGCAGGCGGGTGACCACCTCGAGGTCCTCGCCCACCGTGTCGTGACGATAGCCGCCGATGTCGACCAGCGCCTGGCGTCGGAACATGCCGAACGCGCCCGAGATCAGCATCAGCATGCCGAGTTCGGCATTGGCGATGCGCGCGGTGAGGAAGGCGCGGAGGTATTCGAGAATCTGGAAGCGCGGCAGCCAGCCGCGCGGCAGGCGGATGTCGCGCACGTGACCGCCGTCGACGATCGATCCGTTGGCGATGCGGATCGCCCCGCCCACGCCAAGCAGGCGGCCATCGTCCGCCATGAACGGTTCGGCCGCGCGCAACAGGCCGTCGGGCTCGATGATCGAATCGGCGTCGATCACGCACACCAGCGGAGCCGCGGCGAAACCCAGTCCGGCGTTCACCGCATCGGCCTTCCGCCCGTTCTCCTTGTCGATCAGGATCAGGTTGGCGTAGCGCGCGGAGCCGTAGATGCCCTTGATCCGCGTCTGCTGCAGGTTGGCGAGCTGCTCGCGCTCGATCGGGCGCAGGTCGAACCCGTCGATCAGCGTTTGCAGCGTCTCGTCGCTCGAACCGTCGTTGACGACGATCACCTCATGGTCGGGATATTCGAGCGCGAGCAGCGCGCGGACGCTGTCGCTGATCGACAGCGCTTCGTTGAAGCACGGCGCGATCACCGACACGGGCAGCGCCAGGTCGGCGTAGCGCGTCCACAGGTCGTAGGAGCGCGTCGCCGGCCGAATCCGGGTCGCGAAGACGCGCGCGGCGAGCAGCAGCTGGATCGTCGAGACCACGTTCCGGATCGAGACGACCAGAAAGCACAGCACGCCGATCGCGACCAGGGTGGTGACGCCGATCGCGCGGATCGTCTCGATCGGGTCGCCGGCGCTCATGCTATTCCCAATGCCTGCTCGGCTTGTTGCGCGCGCAGGCGCACCCAGGGCGAAGGATCGCGCCGAAGCCTGGCGATGGCCGGCAAGCTCTGCTGCAGCCCGAGCGATTGGCACGCCCGGATCGCCCGCGCGCGGACCGGGGGCTCGGGGTCGTCGAGCAAGTCGATGATCCAGCCCGACGTATTGGGGTGGCCGATCCGGCTCGCGGCGTCGATCGCCGCGACGCGCACCGGCGGGTGCGGATCGCGCGCCGCCTCGACGAGCAGGTCGAGCGCGGCATAATCCTCGGTCCAGCCGAGCGCGTCGACGATCAGCGCGCGCACCGGCGCCGGCAGCTCGGCGGCGGCGATCACGAACAGCCCCGCGGGTTGCCGCGCGGCGAGCATGCGGAACAGCACGCGGTGGAGCAGCGTGATCGGCGCTTCGGCAAGGTGCAGCTGCGCGATCAGCACGTCGGGCGGCGGCAGGCCGCCGATCCGCGCCAGCGTGATCGCGGTTTCCAGGCGGACATCCTCGTCGCGCTCCTTGCCCAGCGCGTCGCGCAGCGTATCGACGGCGCGCGGTCCGCCGATGCTGCCGACCAGCCGGATCGCCTCGACGCGCTTGCGCCGCGAGCCGCGCTGGGTCTCGCGCATCGCACGATCGAGCAGATGCTGCTCCTCGACGAAGGAGATCAGCCGGTCGCGATCGTCGCCGCGCACCAATTGACCGATGCTGCCGATCGCGGCGAGGCGTGTCCTGGACTGGGCGCGATCGAACGCGGGGCGCGCGATCGACGGATCGTCGATCAGCGCCAGTATCTCGCGCGTCAGGTCGCGCATGCGGTCGAGCTCGCGCGTGCGCGCCCGCTCGCGCCGATCGCGGCGCATCACCAGGAAGAGAAACAACGCCGCCATCGCGAGCGCGCCATAGAGCGATACCAGCGCGGCGATCGTCGCGGCTTCATCGGCCGGGGCGGACCCGAGCATCGGGTCAGAACCGAAGCTGGAGGCCGAGCGAGGCGCCGGTTCGCCGATAGCTCGACTTGCGCTGCTCGTAATCGACCCCGATCCGTACCTTCAGCCGCGCCGTCAGCGGCAGCGAGCCGCCGGCGAAGGCGGCGTCGACCCGGCGCGTGATCCCGGCTTCGGTATCGGGATAGGTGGCGGCCCCCGCATAGAGCGTCGCGCCGCCGGCGAATTCCTTGTCGATCCGCGACGACACGCCCGTCCGGTCGGTGCCGGTTTCGTCCCACAGGTTGATCATCCGGGCGGTGACGCTGAACCCGGTCGAGCGCAGCGCGACGCGCGCGCCCGGCTCGAACACGGTCACGTTGACGCCGTTGCCGTAGCTGGCGTGGCGAACGTCGGCGAGCAGGGTCAGTCCCGCCATGACCGGGGCTTCGACCCCGGCACCGACGCTGAAACGCTCGCGGAAATCGGCGTGCGGCGTGCCGGCAATGGCGACATGTCCCGATATCCCGCCGCCGAACTGTTGGTCGATGCGCGCTTCGAGGCGCGTGTCGACCGCGGTCTGCCGATCCTCGCGCTCGCCCGTCAGCGTCAGCGTGGTGGCCGGGCCGATCGCGCCGAAGCCGGCGATCATGGTCGTCGACCAGGTGCGGTCGCGGCCGGTATCGAGGTCGACGTGCGACAGCGACTGGCTGATCGCGACCCCCAGGCCGTATGTGCCGGGCGTGTCGCGCGGCGCGTCCAATTGCGCGAGGATCTGGCGGGCATCGGCATTGGCCGGGTCGGTGGCGGTGATCGCGGTGACCTCGGCGCGTGCGGCGTCGCGATCACCCGACCAGAGATAGGCGCGCGCCAGCGCGGCCTTGATGTCGAAGTCGGCGGGGGCGAGCGCCTCGGCGCGCCGCAGCGTCGCGATCGCCTCGGGATAGCGGCGGTCATAGGCATAGGCGCTGCCGAGCAGGCGCAGGATCTCGGGGTCGTCCGGATTGGCGGTCCGTGCCGCCTCGAGCGTGGCGATCACGGCGGGATTGTCGTGCCGCTCGATCGCTGCGCGGGCCGTCGCGATCGTTGCCGCGCGGTCGGCGGGCAGGGCGGTTACCTGGGCGGCGAGCAGCAACGGGATCAACGCCGCGGGCATCAGCTGGCCGCGCTCGTCTTGAGGATGGTGCCGACCCGCGCCACGAGTTCGTCGGGGATGAACGGCTTGGTCAGATAGTCGCGGGCGCCGGCCTTGAGCGCGGTGAGGATGTCGGTCTGCGCCTTGCGTGACGTCAGCATCAATACCGGCAGGTCGGGGCGTTCGCTGGCGAGCGAGCGCAGCACGTCGGCACCCGACATGACAGGCATCATCGCATCGAGCACGACCAGGTCGAACTCGCCGCTACGCGCCGCGTCGAGCGCGGCGGCGCCGTCCGCGAGGACGGTGACGTGGTGTCCCGCTGCTTCGAGCTTGAAGCGTACCAATTCACCGAGCAGGTCGTCGTCGTCGGCAACCAGGATTCTCGGCATGCGGCATTACCCCTTTTGGGCTAATACCATCCGCCTAGCACGACGTTGCCGATTTATCTTTGGTTGGCGGTACGTTAGCCGATTTTTGCGACGAATTGCCGGTCTGGCTCGACGAACTGTGATGCGGTGAGCACGAGCGGCGCTGGCCCTTTATCGACCTCGATCGGCGGCGCGCTCAATGAATCGTCTCCCCGCGCGCGCACATGCCGACGAACTTCGCGATCCGCGCCGCGCGCGTTTCCGGTTTCTTCGCGGTCTGCACGCGGTAGAGGATCGCGTAGCGATTGGCGCCGCTCAGCGTGTCGAAGAACGTCCGTGCCGCCGGCTCGGCATCGAGCGCCGCGGTCAGATCCGCGGGCTCCGCCGCGGTCGAGGCCGGGGCGTAGGCCGCATCCCATCGTCCGTCGGCCTTCGCCGCCGCGATCTCGGCCAACCCGGCCGGCATGACGCGGTTTTCCGACATCAGCGTTTCGGCGCGCTTCCGGTTGTTCTCGGACCATTTGCTGGTGCGCTTGCGCGGCGTGAACCGGGTCAGGAACCAGGCTTCGTCCCATTTGTCGATCTGGCCGTCGATCCAGCCGTGGCAAAGCGCGGCGTCGATCGCCTGTGCCTTGGTCAGGCGCGACGTATCGTTCCCCGCCTTGGCGATCCGCAGCCACACCCCCTTCGCGCCAGCCTCGCCGCGCGCCGCCTGCGCCGCCAGCCAGCCCTCCCACGTCGCGGCGTCGGCGAAATCCAGCACCGGCAATCCGCCCCGTTCGGCTTCCATCACGCTCTCCCTGGCCATCGCCCGCATCTCCAATCGCATCGCGGCGGTTGACTCTTCAATTACTGTATATCATACAGTGTATGTCACACACTATGTGAAGCACAGCTTATGCCGACCGATGACGATCTGTTCGAGAAATTGCGCGTCGAGCTCCGGCGCGGATCGCTGGTGCTCGCCGTGCTCGGGGCGCTGCGCGAGGAACGTTACGGCTACACCTTGCGCCAGACGCTGGAGGAGGCCGGCCTGCTGATCGACGAAGGCGCGCTCTATCCGTTGCTGCGCCGGCTCGAATCGCAGGGAATGCTGATCAGCGAATGGCGCGAAGAGGCGAAGCGGACCAAGCGCTTCTACCGCCTCTCGCTCGACGGCACCGATACGCTCGCGGCGCTCCTGCGCGAATGGAACGCGATCTCCGAGTCGATCGTGCGCCTTACCGAAAAGGATCAATGAGATGGATCTGATCGACCGCTATCTCGCCGCGATCGCGCGGCGCCTGCCCGTCGGCAAGGCCGAGGACATCGTCGCCGAGATCCGCGATGATCTGCTCACCCGTCAGGAAGTACGCGAGGATGCGCTCTGCCGCCCGCTCAAGAAGGAAGAGCTGGTCGCGCTGATCAAGGAGACCGGCCATCCGCTGGTCGTCGCCTCGCGCTACCGCACCGGGCAATATCTGATCAGCCCCGACGCCTTTCCGTTCTTCGTCGCGACCTTGCGAATCGTCGCGATCTTCCTGGTGCTGGCATTCGCGGTCGACGCCGCGTCGGGCGTGGTGTTCGGCCATGCCGAGCCGTTCCACGCGATCGCGCGCGCCTGCGCCAATATCCTGAGCTCGGCGATGCTCGGCTTCGGCACGGTGGTCGCGGTATTCTACGCGCTCGAACGCGGCGGCTTCCCCGCCGATCATCTCGCCAAATGGCGGCCGCAGGACCTGCCCGAGGTCAAGGACAAGCAGCCCAACCCCTGGGGCTCGGCGTTCGAGGTCGCGATCGGGGTCTATTTCATACTGTGGTGGTGCGGCATCGTCCCGCTGCCTTATTATTATAGCGACGTGAAGGGTCTGACCCTGACCCCCGATCCGATCTGGGCGGCGGTGTGGTGGCCGGTGCTCGCGCTGATGGTCGCGCGCCTGGCCTATAACACGGTCCAGTGGCTTCGCCCGCGCTGGAAAGGCGTGCGCGCGTCGCTCTCGGTCGTGACTGCCGTCGGTGGCCTGGCGCTGCTCGGCGTGATCTACCAGGCCGGCCATTGGCTCACCGCGGTTTCGACCAATTTGCCCGGCGCGGACCTCGCCCAGATCGATCAGGGCGTGAACATCGGCATTCACTGGGCGATCGTCGTGGTCGGCGTGATCTGGGTGATCCAGTGCCTCAAGGAACTGTGGGAGCTCGCCGCTATCCAGGTGCGGGGCAGGGGGTGAGGGCGACCGGATCGGGACAACGATATTTCGGATTTCCGCCCGGTCGCTTCGCCATTGCGGGAACAGGTCCGGATGGCCATGCTCCACCCTCCCGGCGAGTTGGTCTGTCGCCGGTCGATCGGAGGCTCGCGATGAAGCTCCTGTTCTGCGCCGTCCCGCTGTTGCTGTGGCCGATCGGCGCGCTCGACGCAGCGCGGCCTGCCGAGCAGGATTCCGCGGCGTGCAACGTGATGGCCAGCGTGATCGATCCGGACTCCGGTGGCACCAACGTCCGCAAGACTCCTGGCGGCGACGTCGCGGCGACCCTGCGTACGCCGCGTGAGGGGGATGACTGGATCGAGATACACATCGTCGGCCAGGCGGGCGACTGGTTCGCGGTCGACCGCGCCGATCTGGTCGGGGATGGGACGAAGACGATCTGGCGCGGCAAGGGCTATATGCACCATTCCGTGCTCGGCGCCGACGGCCTGATCAACGGCGAGCCGATCCGCGCGGCCCCCGACGTCCACAGCGCGCAGATCCTCGCGTCCGAAGAAGCCGACCAACAGGCCCTTCTCCTCGCCTGCACGGGCGGTTTCATGAAGATCCGCGTCAAGGGTGGCGTCGGCTGGACCAGGTCGCTGTGCCTCAACCAGCGCACGACCTGTTCGTGAGGACAGATTCTAGTTCAGGTGCCGGAGCTTGTCGGGATTGCGCATCACATAGATCGCCGCGATCCACCCGTCCTCGACGTCGATCGCGGTGGTCTGGAGGTGGCCGTCGGCCTCGATCGTGACGAAGCCCGGTAGGCCGTTGACGAAGGCGGTCCGAACCAGGGTCGAATAGCTCGGGCCGTGCACGCCGATAACGCGCGTGAACAGGTCGAGGACGGCGTCGCGGCCGAAGATCGGCGCCGACGCGGTTAGACGCTTACCGCCGCCATCGGCATGGATGCTGACATCGGCGCGCAGCATCGCACCCAGCGCCCGCATGTCGCCGCTGCGCGAGGCGGCGAAGAAAGCCTCGGCGAGTTCGACGCCGTGCCGCTTCTCCACCTCGAAGCGTGGTCTCGCGTCGCGCACCCGCGCCCGTGCCCGGACCGCGAGCTGGCGGCAGGTCGCGGCGTCGCGCTCGATCGCGGCCGCGACCTCGTCGAACGGCAGCCCGAACACGTCGTGGAGCAGGAACGCGGCGCGCTCGAGCGGTGACAGGCGTTCCATCGCCAGCATCAGCGGCAGCGTGACGTCTTCGTGCTGCTCCTCTTCGACGATCGGCTCGGGCAGCCACGGCCCGACATAGGTTTCGCGCACGGTCCGCGAGGCCTTGATCTGGTCGAGGCACAGCCGCGTGACCGTGCGGCACAGGAACGCCTCGGGTGAGCGCACGTCGGTGCGGTCGGCCTTCACCCAGCGGATGAAGGCCTCCTGCACCACATCCTCGGCGTCCGAGACCGAGCCCAGCATGCGGTAGGCGATCCGAACCAGCTTGGGACGGAGCGGCGCGAACGCCGCTGCCGCACCATCCGGCGCGGTTCCGTCGAGCCCGGCATCCGCCATCAGGCGGCGGCCGCCTGCACGCGCTGCGCGGCCTGCGCCGCTCGGATCGCCGCGGCGTCGGCGAACACGCCGAACCCGACCGCCATATGGTTCCAGCCGGTGATGACGTTGACGATGAGGGTCAGCTTGATCTGCTCTTCCTCGGTGAAATGCGCCTTGAGCGCCTCATAGGCGGCACGATGGTCGGCGCCGTCGGACAGCCGGGACAGTGCTTCGCCCCAGCCGATCGCGGCGCGCTCGCGGTCACTGTAGCACGGCGCCTCGCGCCACGCGGCGATCAGGTACAGGCGTTGCTCGGTCTCGCCCTGCTCGCGCGCCTCGATCGTGTGGAGGTTGATGCAATTGGCGCAGCCGTTGATCTGCGACACGCGCAATTTGACCAGTTCGGTCAGCGCCGGATCGAAATTGGCCGCCACTGCGATCTCCACCTGGGCGCGCTGGTAATCGCGCATCAGCGACGGCGCGGCGGCGAACAGGTCGGTGGTGTTCTTCATGGGAGGGGGGTCTTTCCTGATTGGTGACGCCCTCAAGACGATCGCGCACTCGCCGAATGTGACAAAGGCGGCGAGTTTTTTATCCGAAGACCCGGTCCCCGACACAAAGTCCTCCTGGAGCGGGGAGGGTGTTCAAGATCGTGTCCGGGGGACACGATCTCGTCCGAACACATCGCGCAGCGATGGTGGAAGGGCCCCGCGACAAACGAGCAACGGGCTGGAAAGTAGCGGGGGAGGGCCCCCACCACCACCACGCGGCTCTGCCGCGCGGTCCCCCTCCCCGTTCCGGGGAGGAATAGATCAGGCCCGCCTCACTGGCGCCTTCCGTCGATTGACGGACACCTGGCCGGAACGGAACACGACGTTGCGACGGTGTCGGATCAAGGCTTGTCTTTCCCATCCTGTCCGAGGTTGCGCAGAATGCGATCGACCGCGCCCCCCACGTCGCGTTGCGCCGTGACGGGATCGTCGGCGGTGGCGAGGAACAGCGCCCCTTCGCGCACCACGCCGAGCAGGATGTGCGCGAGCGGTGGCACCGGCTGCGGCGGGATCTCGCCCGCGGCGATCGCGGCGTGGAGCAGGTGTTCGACCAAGGCGAGGCTGTAGCGGTCGCCGATCGCGCGCCAGCGCTCCCAGCCGAGCACCGCCGGCGCTTCGATCAGCGCAATACGGTGCACCTCGGGCTCGCGGCACAGGTCGAGCCAGGCGCGGGTGCCCGCGCGCATCCGGTCGAGCGCGCTGCCGCCGCCCGCGCCCGCGCCGAGCCGCGCGATCGTCTCCTCCTCGATCGCCTCGAACACCGCGGCGAACAGACCCGTCTTGTCCTCGAAATGATGGTAGAGTGCGCCGCGTGTCACCCCGGCCGCGGCGACGATCTCCTCCGCGCTGACCCCGGCATAGCCGCGCTCCGTGAACAGCCCGCGCGCGGCGTCGATCAGCGCGCCGCGCGTGGCAGCGGTGCGCTCGGCCTGAGTGCGTTTGCTTTTCATACAGACTGTACGTATGTTTCTTGGTGAAGCACGCGCCATCATCGGCCTTGGGTGGCGAAGTGCAAGCCAAAGCAAGGCCGGTGGACGTCGCCTCTCCTTTTCTCCCATCACCGAGGATAATGATCATGAGCAAGATAACCGACGTAACGCGCGCGGCGGTCGTCGCCGGACTGGTCGCGGGTACCATCGACATCGGGGCGGCCGCTGCGATCAACCATGTCGGCCCCGCGCTCATCCTCCAGGGTATCGCGAGCGGCCTGCTCGGCCTCAAATCCTATGCCGGCGGTGCTGGCAGCGTGGCGCTGGGCCTGGCGCTCCAGCTTGCCATGTCGATCGTGATCGCGGGGATCTATGCGCTCGCCGCGACTCGCCTGGCCTGGCTGGTGTCGCGCCCGGTGCTCGCGGGACTGGCGTTCGGGATCGGCGTGTTCGTGGTCATGAACATGGTCGTCGTCCCGCTCTCCGCCTTCGCTCCACGCCCTGCGCACGTCTCGCTGCTCTGGCTGCTGCTCAACGTCCTCGCGATGCTGGTCTTCGGCGTGCTGGTGGCGCTGGTCGTCCGCCGGGCGCTGTCGCGCGAGGGACAGTCGGGCCGGATGGTCGACAGGATGTCGTGATAGCGCGTCGCCGGATCCCGCCACGCTGCTCGCTGGCCAGGAGACCGCGATGCTCCTGCCCGTGGAAGAGGACGGCGTCTACGCCGCCCTCTTCTCCAGCGCGTGCGCGGCCTCGCCCATCAATTGCGCGATGATGTCGGCGACCGGCTCTTCCTGCTTCACCATGCCGACCGACTGGCCGGCCATCAGGCTGCCGTGCTCGACATCGCCGTCGATCACCGCGCGGCGCAGCGCGCCCGCCCAATAGTGTTCGATCTGAAGCTGCGCCTCGGCCATCTCGACCGTGCCGTCGTTGAGCGCCTGGGCGACTTCGACCTGCTTGGCAGTGAACAACTCGGTGCCGGGGTTCTTGAGCGCGCGGACCGGGATCACCGGCAGGCGCGGGTCGATCTGGACGCTGGCGACGGCGTCGCGCGCGCTGGCGCGGAAGAACGCCTTCTTGAAATTGGGATGCGCGATCGATTCGGTCGCGCAGGCGAAGCGCGTGCCGAGCTGGACGCCCGCAGCACCCATGTCGAGATAGCCGGCGATCGCCTCGCCGCGGCCGATCCCGCCGGCGACGAACACCGGCACCTGCTCGGCGACCTCGGGCAGGATCTCCTGCGCCAGCACGCTGGTCGAGACCGGGCCGATATGCCCGCCGGCCTCCATGCCCTCGACCACCAGGGCATCGACGCCCGAGCGGATCAGCTTCTTGGCGAGCGCCAGCGCGGGCGCGAAGCAGATCAGCTTAGCGCCGTTCGCCTTGATCGCGTCGAGCGATCCCGCCGGGGGCAGGCCACCCGCCAGCACGACATGGCCGACCTCGTGCTTCTTGCAGACCTCGATCAGGTCGAACAGCATCGGGTGCATCGTGATCAGATTGACGCCGAACGGCCTGGCGGTCAGCGCCTTGGTCCCGGCGATCTCCTTGTCGAGCAGCTCAGGGGTCATCGCGCCGCAGGCGATCAGGCCGAACCCGCCCGCGTTGGACATCGCCGCCACCAGATTGCGCTCGCTCACCCACGACATCGCGCCGCACAGGATCGCGACGTCGGAACCCAGGAAATCAACGCCGCGCTGCATGCGCCGGGCCAGGCGCTCGGCGCCGATCGAAGAAAGGGAGGTCATGCCGCCGGACCTAGCCTTGCCCGGGGGTTTGGGGCAAGCCCGCGTCATGCGACAGCACACCACCGAACTGACCGTCAGGACTCGCGGTCAGGGACTGCACGAATGCACCGGCGAGATTTGCCGCTGGGTCGCGGAGAGCGGAATCGATACCGGGCTACTGACAATGTTCATCCGCCACACCTCGGCATCGCTGATCATCCAGGAGAATGCGGCGCCCGCCGCGCGGCGCGACCTCGAGCGCTATTTCGCGCGGATCGCGCCCGAATCCTGCGAGTATGAGCATGACGACGAAGGTCCCGACGACATGCCCGCGCATCTCCGCGCGGCGCTGACCCAGACCAGCCTGTCGATCCCGGTGATCGACGGCCGACCAGTGCTTGGGACGTGGCAAGGCATCCATGTGTTCGAACACCGCAACGCGCCGCATGCGCGGACCTTGGTGCTGCATCTGATCGGGGAGTGAGCGGCTAAAGCCTCTCCCTTAGGGAGAGGGAGGGGCCCGCCGCCGCTAGGCGGTGGGAGGGTGAGGGAAGCGAGCCGAAGGCTCGCGCGGCGCTACGCGCCGCTACCCCTCATCCAAGCTCCGCTAGGCGGCAAGCCGCCAAGCTCCGCTATCCTTCTCCCCCAAGGGGAGAAGGTTTCGTCCTCTTACGCCGCTTCCTCGGCGTCCAGCCCGTACGCGGTGTGCAGCACCCGCACCGCGAGTTCGGTCTCGTCCTCGTGGATCAGGACCGAGACCTTGATCTCCGAGGTCGAGATCGCCTGGATGTTGATCCCGCGCTCGCCGAGCGTGGTGAACATCTTCGACGCGACGCCGGCGTGGCTCTTCATGCCGACGCCGACCACCGAGATCTTGGCGACGCGCGTGTCGTGGACCAGCTCGTCGAAGCCGATCGCGCTTTTCGCTTCGTTGAGCGCCTGGATCGTGCGCGCGAGGTCGACCGCGGGCACGGTGAAGGTGACGTCGGTCGATCCGACATGGCCCGCCGTCTGATGCGCGATGTTCTGGATGATCATGTCGACGTTGACGTTGGCCTTGGCCAACGGCTCGAAGATCGCGGCGACCGAGCCCGGCGTGTCGGACACGTTTGTCAGCGTCAGCTTCGCCTCGTTCTTGTCGTGCGCGATGCCGGTGATCAGCTGGCGCTCCATGTCGTCGATCTCCTCTTCGCCCACGATCATCGTGCCGGGCAGCGTGTCGGCCATCGGCGCGTCGTCGCCGGTGAACGACGACAGCACCTGGACGCGGACATTTTCCTTCATCGCCAGGCCCACCGAGCGCGTCTGGAGCACTTTCGCCCCGACGCTCGCGAGCTCGAGCATTTCCTCGTACGTGACCTTCTTGAGCTTGCGTGCCCTCGGCACGATGCGCGGGTCGGTCGTATAGACGCCGTCGACATCGGTATAGATGTCGCAGCGATCGGCCTTCATCGCCGCCGCCACCGCGACCGCCGAGGTGTCCGATCCGCCGCGGCCGAGCGTCGTGACGCGGCCCTGTTCGCCGTCCTCGCTGTCGGCCACGCCCTGGAATCCCGGGATCACCGCGACCTCGCCCGAGGCGAGCGCGCGGCCCAATGCGTCGGTGTCGATCTCCTCGATCCGCGCCGAGGCGTGCGCGTCGCTGGTATGGACCGGCAGCTGCCAGCCGAGCCAGCTGCGCGCCGGCACGCCGATCGCCTGGAGCGCAATCGCCAGCAGCCCCGAGGTGACCTGCTCGCCCGCCGAGACGACGACGTCATATTCGCGCGGGTCGTAGAGCGACGATGCCTCGCGGCAGAAATTGACCAGCCGGTCGGTCTCTCCCGCCATCGCCGACACGACCACCGCGACCTGGTTTCCGGCATCGACCTCGCGCTTGACGCGATTGGCGACGGTCCGGATTCGCTCGATCCCCGCCATCGACGTGCCGCCGAACTTCATGACGATACGGGCAGAGGTCGCGGCCATCGGAGGAGCGCAGGTCCTTTGGGTGGAGAAGGGGCGCCTGATAAGAAGGCCCACCTCTCAGCGCAACCGTAACATCCGCAACATTTTCTTTGCGGGGCTGAGCGTCGAACGACGGCCGGGCGATCGCATCATTGGCGAGCGCGGCAAGCGGCGCTAGAGCATGGACATGACGGCGACGACGACGATCGACCCCCAGGAAGCCGAACATTTCGGCAGGTTGGCCCGGGATTGGTGGGATCCTCGGGGCTCGTCGGCGATGCTCCACAAGCTCAACCCGCCGCGCCTCTCCTATATCCGACAGCAGGTCGACGCGCATTGGGGCGGCGACATGGCGAGCTTCACCCCGCTTGCCGGCCGGACGGCGGTCGATGTCGGCTGCGGCGCCGGGTTGCTGTGCGAGCCGCTCGCCCGGCTCGGCGCGACGGTGACCGGGATCGACGCCGCGGCGGAGAATATCGGCGTGGCACGCGCGCATGCCGCGCAATCGGGGCTGGCGATCGACTATCGCGCGGGAAGCGTCGAGTTGCTGGCGGACGAGAGGTTCGATCTCGTCACGTCGATGGAAGTGATCGAGCACGTCACCGACCCGGCGACCTTCGTCGCGGGCCTCGCCGGCGCGCTGGCCGAGGGCGGGCTGATGGTCCTGTCGACTCCCAACCGCACCGCGCTGTCGCGGCTGGCGATGATCACCGTCGGCGAGGGGAGCGGGATGATCCCGCGGGGCACGCACGACTGGAGCAAGTTCCTGACCCCCGACGAATTGACCGCACTGGTCGAGGCGGCGGGGTTGACGGTGATCGACGTGCGCGGGCTGACCTTCTCGCCGGGCAAGGGGTTCAGGGTCGGGGACGACACCAAGCTCGATTATTTCCTGACGGCCGTGCGCGGGTAGATTCCCTCTCCCGCCGGGAGAGGGAAGGAGCGCCCGCAGGGCGCGGGAGGGTGAGGGCAGAGCTTAGCTGCTCCGACCTGCCCTCACCTTTCCGCCGCTGCGCGGCTCCCTTCCTCTCCCAACGGGAGAGGAAAATCCTACGCCATCACGTTCCGCCCGCGCGTCACCGTGGTGCTGTGTCCTACCACGGCATTGCTCGATTTCGCGCGGATCGTGTCGACGAACACCCAGTCGTTCGAGACTTTCTCGGGCGTGATGGTCAGCGCCATGTAGCCGCGGCGCGAGGTGTCGCACCATTTGAGTTCGGGATTGCCCGCGACCAGCCCTGAGGCGATTACCTTGGGGTCGACCTTGACCTCGTGCTCATAGCCCGGCGAGGTGACGCTGTGCCCGGCGAATTCGACGCCGGCGGGCTTGCCGTCCTGCTTGAGGTCGTAGGCCCAGGCGTTGTGGCTGTCGCCCGAGATCACCACGAGGTTGGCGTTGGTCCCCTGCGCCGCGCGGAGAAAACGCGCGCGCGCGGCGGGGTAGCCGCCCCAATTGTCGTAGTTGAACGGCATGCCGAGCTTGCCCGCCTGGATGCCGGCGAGAACGTAATTCTTCGCGCGCTGGCTGGCGTCGGGATCGAGCCAGCCCATCGCCGCCGCGGGCAATACGGTCTGGCCGAGGATCGTGCCGAAGCCGACCACCTGCCATTTCTGTCCCGCCGCGACCGAGCGGCGCAGCGCATGGAACAGCCAGTCCTCCTGCTGTGTGCCCATCATCGTCGCGGCGGGGTCCATCCACGCGCCGTCGCGGAACGCCTTCAGCGCGGCGACCGGATCGGCGGTCTTGAACAACGGCGCGATGTCGGGCTGGGCGGTGCGCGCCAGCACGCGCGTCTCGGTGCGGAACAGCGTCGCGAGGTTGCCGATATCGTACGCCTTCCACGGCTCGTCGCTGACCGGCATCCATTCGCGATAGGCCTGGATCGCGGCGATCTTGCGCAAGGTCCAGTCGCCTTCGTCGGGCTGGTGGTTCTCGGCGCCGCCTTCCCACGAATCGTTGGCGGTTTCGTGGTCGTCCCATTGCACGATCATCGGCAGGCGGGCGTGGAGCGCCTGGAGGTCGGGGTCGGCGCGATAGCTCGCGTAGCGGATGCGGTAGTCGGCGAGGTGAATCAGTTCGTTGGCGGGCTCGGTCGCGCGCACCCGGTCACTCGGCGCGGGATAGTCGCCGGTCCTGTATTCGTAGAAATAATCGCCGAGGTGGATGGCGAGGTCGAGATCGTCGCGCGCCGCGGCGTGGCCGTAGGCGTTGAAATAGCCGAACGGCATGTTCGAGCACGAGAAGATCGCCGCCTTGAACGCCCTGGCCTGCCCGCTTTCGGGCAGCGTCCTGGTCCGCCCGGTCGGCGATCGCGATCCGTCGGGTGCGACGAAGCGAAAGAAATAGCGCGTCCCGGGCTTGAGGCCGTCGACCGTGATCTTGGTCGTCCAGTCGCGCCAGGGGCCGGTGATCGCTACGCCGTGCGCCACCACTTTGGCGAAATCCTCGGTCTCGGCCAGCTCTACCGTGACATGGACCGGCTTGCCGTCGGTCGGGACGTAGCGCGTCCACAGCAGCATCGAATCACTCGCCGGCTCGCCGCTGGCGACCGAATGGGTGAAGCCGGTGGCCGACGCGACAGTGTCCGATTGCGCGAAGCCGGGAATGCTCCAGGCGCCGAGCCCCAGCGTGCCGGAGACGAGAAGCGAACGGCGGTCGATCCGAAGCATGTTGCTCTCCCTTTTTCGTGTCCGGCCTTGCGCGCTTGATGTGGCGCGTTCGTGACAGCTCCGGTACGGACGCGGGCATGTTGCTACGGATGATGCGCGGAGGACAAGCGGGCGCACCGCTGGTCCTGGGTCTGATCTTCCTGTTCGCGGTGCTGTCGGTGCTGCGGCCGGTCAATCACGACGAGAGCCAATATGTCGCCGCCGCGGTCCTGGCGCGCAACGCCTTGCCGTGGCGCGACTTCGCCTATTTCCAGATGCCGCTGCAGCCGGTGTTGTTCGCGCCGTTCGCGGTCGGGATGGGGGCGCTGGCGTGGCCCGCGTTGCGCGTGCTCAACGCGGTGCTCGGCGCGGTGGCGGTGCTTATGGTCGGCCGCGCGGCGCGGACTGCGGGCGCGGCACCGCGGACGGCGATCATCGTCGCGGCGCTGTTCGCCGGTACCGACATCCTGCTGTTCAGCGCGGGCACCGCGCGCAACGACGCGCTTCCCGCCGCCGCTTTGGCCGGGGCGCTGTTGCTCATGGTCCGCACGGCACAGGGGCAGGGTCAACGAGGATCGACGCGCCATGCTCTGTTGATCGGGTTCCTGCTCGCCTTGGCGGCCGGGACCAAGATCAGCTACGCAATTCCTGCGCTCGCTTATTTCCTCTGGGCATTGCTCGATCGTCGCCATCGCCCGGCGATGATCGCGCTGGGTGCGCTGCCGTTGGTCGCGCTGATCGGCTGGATGGTCGCGCAGGCGCCCGAAGCAGCGCGGTTCGAGGTGCTGACTTTCCCCGCGCTGGCCCCCGACCAGATGTATCGCGACGCCGGGCGCGCGTTCAAACTGTCGCTCGGATTCAAGGCGATCGACACGCTCAAATTCCTCGCGCTCGGTGCCGCGCTGCCGGCGATCGTCGCGGTCGCGGCGCGCTGGCGGCGCGACGAGCGAGGTCTTGCCCGGTTGCTCGACGTGATGATCCTGGCCGGACTGGTCGCGGCGCTGCTGCCCGAGCCGACCTGGCGGCAATATCTGCTGCCGGTGCTGCCGCCCCTGTTCGTGCGATTGGCGCTGATGTGGGAGCGGTCGCCGCCCGGGCGCTGGGAACGGATCGCGTTCGTGACCTTCTTCTGCGCCGGGCTCGCACCCTCGGTCGAGGCGAGCGTACTGACCGCGCTTCACGGCGCGCCGATGACCAATGCGATGACCGACGGCGCGCGGCTGCGCGCGATGCTCGATCAGCAGGGGGTGACCGGCGCGGTCGCGACCTTGTCACCGCAATATGTCGCCGCGACCGGGCGGCCGATCGATTCGCGCTTCGCCGCCGGTCCGTTCTATTTCCGCAGCCACGACCTGCTCGATGCGGCGAGCGAGCGGAAGCTCAACCTGCTCTCGGCCAGGAATCTCGATGCGGCGGCGCTGCCCCAGGCGGTGCTGGTCGGCGGCGATGCCGATGCCGAGGGCGGCGATGCCGCGCTGGAAGCGAGGCTGGCGGCGGTGGCAGCGCCGCGCGCGGTCGGCATCGCCAGCCTGAACGGGCGGTTCAAGCTCTACGTGCTGCGCTGACCTCGACGCCATCGCGCGCGTCGATCAGCGCCTGATAGTGCGCCATCAGGTCGATCGCGTGTTCGCGGTCGGTGCGGACGCGGTCGGCGGCGACGATCGCCGCTTTGCGCAGGATCGCAGGTTCGCGCGCGAACAGCCGACGGATCGCCCGCGCCGCGGAGGCGGCATCGCGCGCGCGATAGGTTTCGCTGGTCAGCGGATCGGCGACCTCGGCGCAGCCGCCGGTGTCGGGAACCACCAGCGGCAGCCCCGACGCCATCGCCTCGGACGGCACCAGCCCGAACGGCTCGGCCTCGGACCCGTGGATGAGGGCGTCGGCGCTCGCCATGATCCGGGCGAGCTCGTTGCGCGCATAGACCGGGCGGAACAGCCGGATATGCGGATTGCCGTCGATTCGCGCCGCGAGCTTCTTGCTCTCGGGGCCGGTGCCGAGCAGCATCAGCCCGACCGGCAATTTGTCGCCCGCCATGCGCACCGCGTCGATCACCAGGGGCCAGCGCTTCTCGCCGTGATGGCGGCCGATCCCGATCAGCAGATGCCCGTCGGGGGGCAGGTCGAGCTGGCGCAGCATCGCCGCGCGCAGCCGCTCGTCGCGCAGGTCCGGGGAGAAATGGCTGCGCTCGATGCCCAAGGTCATCGCCGCATCGACCCTGACGCCGCGCCGCGCCATGCGCTTCTCGAGGGCGGGACCGTTGGTCACGACGGTGTCGTAGAGCTCGAGGAAGCGGTTCATGTAGCGTGCGTAGATGAAGCACGCGTCCTCGATCTGCTCGGGCGGTGCCAGCCCCTCGAGCCAGCGCATCGGATAGGCGGCGATATTGTCGTTGTGCATGAAGAACGACTTGAGCGCGCTCCCCTGCCACTGGCCGACGATCCAGGCCGGCCGCCACGGCGACGAGGTTTCGACCACATCGGGCTGCAATTCGTCGAGCCAGCGCCAGATCGGTTCGTAGCGCGAGAAAAGGCCGTAATTCTTGTCGAATGGCAGGCCCGGCGACTTGACGTAGATGACGCGGCCGCCGCCGGCGCGTTCCTCGACCCGATCTTCCTTGCCGCAGGCGATGCAAACGAGTTCGTGGCCCATGTCGGCCATGATCGCCATCTTGCGGTCGATATAGGTGCGCACCCCGCCGCCGGTGGGCGAATAGAATTCGTTGACGTCGACTACCAGCATCGCGCGGCGCCTAGATCTGGCGCTTGATCACCGCCTGGACCGCGAAGAAAGCGGCGAAGGCGATGTGCACCATCAGCGTCAGCGCGGTGGTGAAGGCGATCAGATTGGACAGATCGTTGCCGGCACCGATGATCGCGGTGGTCATGGTGGCGAACACCAGGTCCTTGTTCACGAACGGCAGGCGCGACACCAGCATGCGCACGGCCGACAGGATCAGCCACGCGCCGATGCCTACCCCGGGCATGCCGAAATGCCAGGCGAACGCGATCAGGAAGCAGCCCGCCGACAACCGCCCGGCATGGACCCAGAAGATCCACCACAATGTCTTGCGGTCGAGCGAGAACACCTTGCGCGAAAAGATCAGGAACGGCAGGCACATCGCGATCACGACGGGGATGCCCACCGCGAGGCCGGTGTAATAACGCTGCGGCAGCACCTCGAGCGCGAACGGCAAGGCCAGCGCGGTCATGACCAGCGTCATGATGTTGCCCGAGATCGCGGAGAGGATCGAGACGTCCTTGACCGCGCCGAACGGCGCCGTGACCATCGTCGCGCGGGTGCGTGCCCAGGCGTAGAAATAGGCGTCGCCCGAATAGCCGACCACCGCTTCGTTCGCGATGCGCTTCTTGATCAGTGCGCCGAACCCTTCGAGCGGTATTTTCCACAGCCGGCGGAAGATGATGTAGTCGCCGGTCGGCGGCGAGATGTAGAGCAGGGCGAAGGCCACGTAATAGAGCCAGCTGTCCGGCGCGGCATGGCTGAGCCCGGCCAGGCCCGAACTAAGCAACTGCTTCGCCAACCCCGCGATCATCGCGAGGCTCAGCACCCCGGCGATGATCATCGGCCAGCGGCTCTTCAGCGTCTTGACGGGTTCAAGCCCGGCGAGATCCTCCGCCGCATCGGCAATCTTGGGCGCCAGTTTGGCGGCAGGATTGTTGGATGCCCCGACAAAGCCGCTGTTCATCGACGCTCCAAAATCAGTTCATCCAAGATGCGGTACGTTCCTATGCATCGGGACGTGCCCCAAAATCATGGCCGCTTAGCGGCAACGCACGACAGCGGCAATCGGACCTGCGACGGCCCGGTTGCCGCGAACGCCATGCGATTTGGGGGTGGAAAGTCGGATTCGCAAGTATTATGTTGCAATGCAGCATCTCCGGGGGGCTAATTCGGCGTTTCGCCGCAATTTTTTCCTCTCTGAGAAACTTTTGCCACAAATCCACGTTAGCGCGCCAATTCATGCTCAGTCCTTACGCCCCCGTAAGAATTCTGACTTTTGCCCATGCCCTTCAGGGCGGCGGGGTGGAGCGTGCGATGTTGCGCATGATCCGCGGCTGGGTCGAACTGGGCCAGCAGGTGACGCTGGTGCTGAGTTCGGCGCAGGGGCCGCTCGCCGCCGAGATCCCTGCTGGCGTGCGGCTGATCGAACTCGGCACGACTCATGTCGGCATGATCCGCGCCCTGCCCAATGCGGTACGCTCGGTCGCGCCCGATATCGTATTCTGTCCCGGCAATCATTATTCGAGCGCGGTCGCCTGGTTGAAACTGCGGCTGGGCCGCGATTGTCCCCCGGTGGTCGGCAAAGTGTCGAACCGGCTCGACCGCAGCGACCAGCATTTTCCGGTCGCGCAGGGCTATCGCGTCTTCCTCAAGACCTATCCCAGCTTCATCGACCATCTGATCGCGATGAGCCCGGCAATGGCGGACGAGACGACGCGGATGACCGGGATCGGCGCGGACCGCGTCAGCGTCATCGCCAATCCGCCGAGCCAGGAGCCGGTCGGCGTGCCGACCCCGCCCTTGCCCGGCGCCGATTACCTGATCGGGATCGGCCGGCTGACGCAACAGAAACGCTGGGACCGCGCGATCGACGCGCTGGCGCGAGTCGAGCGGCGCGACGCCAAGTTGATGATCGTGGGCGAGGGCGAGATCCGCCACGAACTGGAGAACCAGATCGACGCGCTGGGGTTGCGCGCACGGGTTCATCTCCCCGGCTATTCGACCAATCCGCGTCCGGCGCTCGCCCAGGCGCGCGCGCTGGTGCTGACCTCCGATTTCGAGGGTGTTCCCGGGGTGCTGCAGGAAGCTTTGGCCCTGGGCACGCCGGTCGTCACGACCGAATCGAGCGTCGCGATCCGCGAGATCGTCGCTCATCCGCATCTCGGCAGCGTGGTACCGACCGACGATCCGGTCGCGCTGGTGACGGCGTTCGACCATTGGCTCGCGCCAGGCCGGCCGCGTCCCGACCCCGTACCCGAACGCGGCCACGACTCGGTCGAACGCTATATCCGGCTGTTCGAGGAACTGGTGCTCGACCGCAGACTCAGCCGGCTGGGCTGAACCGGTCGGGATGCGCGGCGGCGAACGACGTCAGCGCTGTCAGCGCCGCATCGATCTCGACCAGCCGGGGATAGGCGTCGAGCGGGAGCTCCAGCCGCCGCGCATTGTACATCTGCGGGACGAGGCAGACGTCTGAAAGATCGGGCGCCGAGCCGCCCAGGAACCGTTCGTCGCCCGCCATCGCTTCCAGCGCGGCGAAGCCCTCGGCGATCCAGTGCCGATACCAGTCGTCGCGCCCCGCCTGGTCGATCCCCATGCCGCTCAACCGACGCAGCACGCGCAAATTGTTGATCGGGTGGATGTCGGCGGCGATGACCAGCGCGCGCTGCAGCGTCATCGCGCGCTCGAACCGATCGGCCGGGATCAGTTGCGGTTCGGGAAAGCGCGAGTCGAGATAGTCGATGATCGCCAGGCTCTGGCCGATCGTGTGGCCGTCGATTTCCAGCGTCGGCACGAAACCCTGCGCGTTGCGCGCGACATTGTCGGGCGCGCTCTGCTCGTTCTTGAGCAGATTGACGTCGTGCCGCTCGTAATCGACATGCTTCATTGCGAGCGCGATGCGCACGCGATAGCTGGCGGACGAGCGCCAGTAATCGTGCAGGCGGATCGTCACAGCATGCCCATGCCCGCGGCGGCGGCCTCGGCATCCTCTTCCGCGGTACGCTCCGAATTGCGTTCGAGCGCGACCTTGATCATCGCGGTCAACGGGTCGGCGAGCGCCAGACCGAGCACGCCGAACAGCGTCGAGGCGAGGATCTGCATCGACAAGGTCAGCGCCGGCGGTAAGTCGACCGTGCGCCGCGCGACCAGCGGGATCACCACCCAGCCGTCGAACGTCTGGATGACGAAATAGATGATGATCGCCCACAGCCCCTTGTCGACCCCGGCGCTGAACCCGACCGAGACCATCAGCACGCCGCTGACGAACGCGCCGACATTGGGAATGAAGGCCAGCATGCCGGTGATGATGCCCAGCACCAGCGCCATCGGGATGCCGGCCAGGCTGAGCGCGATCCACATCAGCACGCCCTCGAACGCCATCCCTGCCAGCCGCCCGGCGAGTAGCCGTCGCAGCTGGGTCGCCATCCGGCCGAGCGTCAGCGAGAATTCGCCGCGATAGTCGCTCGGCACCATCCATTGCAGCCCGCGATCGTAGATCCGCGGCTCCATTGCGACGAACAGCCCGATCACCATGATCATGAAGAGCGTGGTGACTGCGCCCAGCGCGGTACCGATCCAGCTGGTCAGCTTGCCGACCGATCCGAGCGCCTGCTGCGCCAGCCCCTTGAGATCGTCGGCGCTGGGCAGGATACCCTGTGCCGCGGCCCATTCCGCCAGGCGGTCGAACTGCACTTCGAGCGTCGATTGCAATTGCTTGAACTGGATGACCACGCCGGCACCGGTCTGGTAGAAGACGATGCCGATGAACGCGATCGTCAGCAGCACGACGATCAGCAGCCGCCAGCTGCGCCCTATCGGCAGCACCCGGCCGAGCAATCGTACGCCGCCATCGAGCATCGAGGCGAAGACGAGACCGGCCAGGATGATCAGGATCGGCTGGATCAGCAGCACCACCAGCGCCATCGTCGCGGCGAGCCCCAGCCAGACCGCCGCGCGCTTCAGCTCCCGGCGCGTCTCGGGATCGCGCATCTCGTTGGGGCTGGGCTCGGCGACCAGGTGGCGGGGCGCGTCGGTCACATCATTTGTCCTTCGCGGGGTGGAGCGATGTCCCGGCGCGGCCGCCGCGCAGGCCGCCCCACCAGGTCAGCGGGTTCCAGGTGGCGTTGCCGTTCTTGGAGAAGGTGATGAACTCGGCGCGGCCGCCGATATATTCCCACGGCACCGGACCGCCCAGGCCGAGCTGGTCGAGCGGCACGCGGCTGTCGGCCGACTGGTCGCGATTGTCGCCCATCAGGAAGACGTGGTCGGCGGGAATGGTGACCGGGCCGTAATCGTCGGTCATGCTCGGGCCGAGATCGACCGTCTCGTAGCTGCGCCCGTTGGGCAGGGTCTCGCGGACCAGCGGCAATTGGCAGAACGCCTTGCCATCGATCAGCTTGCGGCCGTCGGGAAAGGCGTTGCAATTGGTGTTGGCGTCGATCGGCAGCAGCACGTTATGCACCGGCCCGCGCTTCACCGGCACGTTGTTGAGGAACACGACGCCGCCGCGCACCTCTAGCTTGTCGCCGGGCAGGCCGATCACGCGCTTGATATAATCGGTGTTGCGCCCTGGCGGGGTGACGATGACGACGTCCCCGCGTTCGGGCAGGCGGCCGAACAGGCGGCCGTGGACGAAGGGCAATTGGACGCCCCAGCTTTCCTCTTCCTTGTGTTCGACCAGGCTGCGCCACATCGCCACCGGATTGGGCAGCGTGGGTGAGATGAACGACCAGCCATAAGCATATTTGGTGACGACCAATTGGTCACCGACCTCCAGTCCCGGGAGCATCGATTCGGACGGGATGTAGAAAGGCTTGGCGATGAAGCTGTGGAAGCCGAGCACGGCGACCGCGAGCCAGAAGATGCCGGCGATTTCTTTCCACACCGCCTTGCCATGCGCACGCCATTTGTCCGCCGGCGGCGGGGGCGCCGTGTCGGCCGATGCCGCGGCAGGTTCGAATTCGCTCTCGTTCAACGCCAACTCGTCACTCATCCGTCATTCCCGATTCGTCACCCGGTGCCGCCGATTCCGGCCGCGCCTCGATCACCACGAAGGCCTGCGCCCAGGGATGATCGTCGGTAAGTGTTACATGTATATAAGACACGTGGCCAGCCGGCGTGATCGCATCGAGCCGCGCCCTGGCGCCACCCGTCAGCGCCAGCGTCGGCGCGCCCGACCGCGCGTTGACCACGCCGATATCCTTCATGAAGACGCCCGCCTTGAACCCGGTGCCGACCGCCTTGGAGAAGGCCTCCTTGGCGGCGAAACGCTTGGCCAGCGTCCCGGCCTTGGTGAAGGGGCGGCGATTCGCCTTCGCGCGTTCGACCTCGGTGAAGACCCGCGTCTCGAATCGCTCGCCGAACCGGTCGAGCGAATTCTGGATCCGCTCGATGTTGCAGAGGTCGGAGCCGAGACCGATGATCACGACGGCCCCATCAGGCCGTCGCTCCAGCGAAAGCTGGGGTCTCGTGCCGCAAGCGTGCGCTTTGACTGCGCGATATCCCAGCTTTCGCTGGGATGACGGAATCGAGCCATCCTCACCGCGCCTCGTCCATCAGCGCGCGCATGCGGCGGACCACCGGCGCCAGGCCGTCGAAGATCGCCTCCCCGATCAGGAAATGGCCGATGTTGAGTTCGCGGATCTGCGGGATAGCGGCGATCGGCATCACGTTATCGAAGGTCAGGCCGTGTCCGGCGTGCGGCTCGATCCCGTTCTTCGCGGCGAGCGCGGCGGCATCGGCGATTCGCCGGAGTTCGATGGTGCGCTCCTCGCCCTCGAGCTCGCAGAATCGCCCAGTATGGATCTCGACGACCGGCGCGCCCAGACTCAATGCCGCTTCGATCTGGCGCGGGTCGGGCTCGATGAACAAGGAAACGCGGATATTGGCCGTGCCCAGCGCGCGAACCATCGGCGCCAGGTGATTGTGCTGCCCGGCGGCGTCGAGCCCGCCCTCGGTGGTGCGTTCCTCACGCTTTTCGGGCACGATGCAGGCGGCGTGCGGGCGGTGGCGCAGTGCGATGCCGAGCATCTCGTCGGTCGCCGCCATTTCGAGGTTGAGCGGGATGGCGAGTTCGGCCGACAGCCGTGCGATATCCTCGTCGGTGATGTGGCGGCGATCCTCGCGCAGGTGCGCGGTGATGCCATCGGCGCCGGCCTGCGCCGCCAGCAGCGCCGCGCGCACGGGATCGGGATAGCCGGAGCCGCGCGCGTTGCGGACGGTCGCGACATGGTCGATATTGACGCCCAGGCGCAGGCGATCGGGGAGTGAACCGCTCATCTGGCGCCCCAGATACGGGCCCGGTTCGAGGGGTGCAACGCCGCGTTGCCGTTAAAAACGACTCCCGCGCTTGAAGATTGCGTTGAGGGCGGCGTATAGGCCCGGGCCAGACGGGCCAAATCCGCTTCTGATCGGACCGCTGCGGCGGCTCAAATGACTAACGGGGTGACGCGACGACATGCGCTTTATCGGGCTGAAATCTGCGATGCTGGCGGCGGGGCTGATGCTCGCCGGCGCCGGCCAGGCCGCGCCACAGGCGCCCGCGGCACCGCCGCCCGCCGCCACCGCGCCGGCGGCGGCCACGACCGCCGCGGCTCCGGCGGCGGCGACGTCCGATGCCAAGGCGACGCCGGCCGCCGCCGCGACGCCCGCCGCCTCGAACGATCCGATGCTCGCGGTCGACGGCGCGCCGTCGATGGCGATCGACCCCAAGGTTGGCCAGCCGGTCGACGGCGAGTGGCATCTGCAGCCCATCGTGACCAAGACCGGTGAGCGCGCGCGCAACTTCCACAATTACTGGCTGGTGCCGACGATCGTCGCGATCTCGGTCCTGGTGCTCATCCTGCTGCTGTGGGTGGTCTTCCGTTTCAACAGCCGGTCCAACCCGATACCGTCGAAGACCGCGCACAACACCGTGATCGAGGTGATCTGGACGTTGGTCCCGGTCATCGTCCTGGTGGTCCTGGCGATTCCCTCGATCGGCCTGCTCCAGGCGCAGTTCGCATCGCCACCCAAGGACGCGATCACCCTCAAGGTGACGGGCAACCAATGGTATTGGACCTATTCCTATCCGGACAACGGCGGCTTCGAGATCACGTCGAACCTGCTCAAGGAAAAGGACGAGGTCGCCCCCGGCGAGCGCGCCCGCACCGATGAGGACGGTCCTCGCCTGCTCGCGGTCGACAATCGCATCGTGCTGCCGGTCGGCGTGCCGATTCGCCTGCAGACGACGTCGGCCGACGTCATCCACAGCTGGGCGGTCCCGGCGTTCTGGATCAAGCTCGACGCGGTTCCCGGCCGCCTCAACGAGACCAGCTTCACGATCGACAAGCCGGGCGTCTATTTCGGCCAGTGCTCGGAACTGTGCGGGCCCAAGCACGGCTATATGCCGATTGCCGTCGTGGCGGTTCCGCTCGACGTGTTCAACAAATGGGTCGTCGCCAAGGGCGGCAAGGTCGCCGGGGCCGCAGCGCCTGCGGCACCCGCCACCGGCAATGCCGCCGCGCCGGCCGCTGCCAACGCCTCGGCGCCGGCGGATGCCAATGCCGCCGCGCCCGCGGACAACATGACCGCCCCCGACAATGCCGCCGCCGGCAACTCGACTGGACAGTAAGACAATGAGCGATATCGCCCTCACGCCGAACGCCTTCGAGGCGCATCACGGCGGTCACGAGCACCATCACGATGCGGACCACAAGCCGGGCTTCTTCGCCCGCTGGTTCATGTCGACCAATCACAAGGACATCGGCACGCTGTACCTGATCTTCGCGATCACCGCGGGGATCATCGGCGGCGCGATCTCGGGCCTGATGCGCGCCGAGCTGATGCATCCGGGAATCCAGTATCTGGGGTACTGGGCGAATACGCTCAACCACATCCGTGGCGGCGGCGACGTCAATATCGACCAGGCGCGCCACCTGTGGAACGTGCTGGTCACCGCGCACGGCCTGATCATGGTGTTCTTCATGGTCATGCCGGCGATGATCGGCGGGTTCGGCAACTGGTTCGTGCCGCTGATGATCGGCGCGCCGGACATGGCGTTCCCGCGCATGAACAACATCTCGTTCTGGCTGCTGATCCCCAGCTTCACCCTGCTGCTCGCCTCGCCCTTCTTCGGCGGCGCGGACGGCGGCGCGGGGACGGGCTGGACGGTCTACGCCCCGCTCTCGACGCAGGAAGCAGGGCCGTCGGTCGACATGGCGATCCTGTCGCTCCATCTGGCGGGCGCTAGCTCGATCCTCGGCGCGATCAACTTCATCACCACCATCTTCAACATGCGCGCGCCGGGCATGACGCTGCACAAGATGCCGCTGTTCGTGTGGTCGGTGCTGGTCACCGCGTTCCTGCTGCTGCTGGCGCTGCCGGTGCTCGCCGCGGCGATCACCATGCTGCTGACCGATCGCAATTTCGGCACGACCTTCTTCCAGGCCGATGGCGGCGGTGACCCGATCCTCTACCAGCATCTGTTCTGGTTCTTCGGCCACCCCGAAGTGTACATCATGATCCTGCCGGGCTTCGGCATGATCAGCCAGATCATCGCGACCTTCTCCAAGAAGCCGGTGTTCGGCTATCTCGGCATGGCCTACGCCATGGTCGCGATCGGCGTGGTCGGGTTCATCGTGTGGGCGCACCACATGTTCACCACCGGCCTCAGCGTGAACACCAAGATGTACTTCACCGCGGCGACGATGGTCATCGCGGTCCCGACCGGCATCAAGATCTTCTCGTGGATCGCAACGATGTGGGGCGGCTCGCTGAGCTTCAAGACCCCGATGGTCTGGGCGCTGGGCTTCATCTTCATGTTCACCGTCGGCGGCGTGACCGGCGTCGTCCTCGCCAATGGCGGCGTCGACGACTATATGCAGGACACCTATTACGTGGTGGCGCACTTCCACTACGTGCTGTCGCTCGGCGCGGTGTTCTCGCTGTTCGCGGGCTTCTATTACTGGTTCCCGAAGATGTCGGGCCGGATGTACAACGAGTTCCTCGGCCACCTGCACTTCTGGGTGTTCTTCATCGGCGTGAACGTGCTGTTCTTCCCGATGCACTTCCTGGGCCTGCAGGGCATGCCGCGGCGCTATCCGGACTATCCGAACGCCTTCGAGCATTTCAACACGGTCGCGACCGTGGGGTACATGATCATGGCCGCCGGCATGGGCATCTTCTTCATCAACCTGATCTGGTCGCTCGTCGCGGGCAAGAAGGCGCCGGGCAATCCGTGGGGCGACGGCGCCACGACGCTTGAATGGACGCTGTCGAGCCCGCCGCCGTTCCACCAGTTCGAGACGCTGCCGGTGATAGATGCGGGTGATTCCCATCATCATTGATCGGTAGCTGCCGGCAACGATCACGCCCCGGAAAACTCCGGGGCGTTTTCGTTTCGGTCGAACGGCTTTGCACCGCGCGCGCAGCCGCCTATAGGCCCCTCAACCCATGACCACCGAGACCATCGCCCTTCCCGCCGACTGGCGCGATTTCCTGGCGCTGACCAAGCCCCGGGTGATGACGCTCGTCGTCTTCACCGGCCTGTGCGGGATGCTCGCCGCTCCCGTGGCGATCCATCCGGTGATCGGCTTCACCGCGATCCTCTGCATCGCGCTCGGCGCAGGTGCGGCGGGAGCGCTCAACCAATGGTACGAAGCCGATATCGACGCGCAGATGAAGCGTACCCGCGGCCGACCGCTGCCGGCGGGGCGGATGAGCCGCGACTCGGCGCTGCACTTCGGTGTGGGCCTCGCGGTCTTCTCGGTGTTGCTGATGGGACTCGCGACCAATCTGCTCGCGGCCGGCATCCTGACGGTGTCGATCCTGTTCTACGTTTTCGTCTACACGATCTGGCTCAAGCCGCGGACCCCGCAGAACATCGTCATCGGCGGTGCCGCCGGCGCCTTCCCGCCGGTGATCGGCTGGGCCGCGGCGACGGGCGACGTCGCGGCGTTGCCGCTGCTGCTGTTCGCGCTCGTCTTCCTGTGGACGCCGCCGCATTTCTGGGCGCTCGCGCTGTTCGTGAAGACCGATTACGCCAATGCCGGCATCCCGATGCTGCCGGTGGTGGCGGGCGAGCGCGCGACGCGGACGCAGATCGGGCTCTACACCATTCCGATGGCGGTGGCGGCGATCGCGCCCTGGCCGCTCGGGCTGACCGGTGCGATCTACGGCTGGGTCGCGGTCGCGGCGACTGCCTGGTTCGCCCTGCTCGCCGCGCTGATCACGTTCCGCACGACCGGCGTGGACGACCGCATGCGTCCCGAAAAGCGCCTGTTCGCTTATTCGATCGCGTACCTCTTCATCCTGTTCGGCGCGGTCGTCGCCGACCGGTGGCTGGCATGACTCCTGAAGAACTGAGACTCGCGGCGCAGCGCCGCAACGCGCGTGCGCTGGCGATCGTGCTGGGCGTGCTGGTGGTGCTGATCTTCGCGCTCGCGATCGCCAAGATCGGTCTTGGATGGGCGCATTGAGGATGAAGATGCAGCGCACGACTCGTACCGCTCTGCTTGCCGTCCTGGCGATCTGCGGCATGTCCGGTCTCGCCTGGGCGAGTGTGCCGTTCTACCGCATGTTCTGTCAGGCGACCGGCCTCAACGGCACCACCGGCCGCGCGAAGCGCGCGCCCGGTGCAGTCGACGGCAAGATGACGATCGCTTTCGATACCAACGTCGCCAAGGGTCTGCAGTGGAAGTTTGTACCTGAAAACCAACAGGAAACGATCGACATCGGCGCGCGCGACATGGCGTTCTTCGATGCCACCAACACGTCGAACCAGACGCTGACCGGCACCGCGACGTTCAACGTGACCCCCGATCAGGCGGGGGCGTATTTCAAGAAGATTCAGTGTTTCTGCTTCACCCAGCAGACGCTCAAGCCCGGCGAGACGCAGCGCATGCCGGTGATCTTCTTCGTCGATCCGGCGATCCTCAAGGACCCGGATGCGCGCGATATCCAGACCATCACGCTCAGCTATACGTTTTACCCGGTAGATTCCGCGAAAACGCCGAGCTAGAGCGCATACCAAACCAGACTAACGGGGACCGACATGGCCGGCGCCAAGAACCACGATTATCATATCCTGCAACCCGATCCCTGGCCGCTGATCGGCGCGATGTCGGCATTGGCGCTCGCCTCGGGCGGCATCATGTGGATGAAAGGCGCGCATTACGGGTCGCTGCTGTTCGGGTTCGGCCTGCTCGCCGTGCTGTTCACGATGTTCTCGTGGTGGGGCAACGTCATCAAGGAAGCGCATCAGGGTGACCATACCCCGGTGGTGCAGCTCCACCTGCGCTACGGCATGGTGCTGTTCATCGCCTCCGAAGTGATGTTCTTCGTTGGCTGGTTCTGGGCGTTCTTCGACTTCTCGCTGTTCCCGGCACCGGTGGTCTGGGACGCGGCGACCAAGACCGCGAGCCTCGCGACCGAGAATATCGCCGCGGCCTCGGTCTGGCCGCCCAAGGGCATCGAGGTCATCAACGCCTTCGAATTCCCGCTGCTCAACACGATCATCCTGCTGCTGTCGGGCACCACGGTGACCTGGGCGCACCATGCGCTGATCCACAACCAGCGCGGCGGCGCGATGAAGGGCCTGTGGGGCCTGATCGGCGTCGGCGAGAATGATGGCGTGAAGAAGGGGCTGTGGCTGACGATCCTGCTCGGCGCGCTGTTCAGCTCGATCCAGGCGTACGAATATGCCCATGCGCCGTTCCCCTTTAAGGGCCTCAACTATGGCGCGTCGTTCTTCATGGCGACGGGTTTCCACGGTTTCCACGTGCTGATCGGCACGATCTTCCTGACCATCAACCTGGTCCGCGCATACAAGGGCGACTTCACCCCCAAGCAGCATTTCGGCTTCGAGGCGGCGGCCTGGTACTGGCACTTCGTCGACGTCGTGTGGCTGTTCCTGTTCGTCACGATCTACGTCTGGGGCGGCTGGGGCGCACCCGTCCACGCCGGCTGATGGACGAGGCGCGACCAGGTGCGGGCCCCGCGCCCGCCGCGGTCGCGCCGGTTCAGGCAGCGCTTCGGGGCCTCTGCCCGCGGTGCGGCGCCTCCACGCTCTTTTCGGGCTGGGTGCGATTCGCCGATCGCTGCTCGGCCTGCGGGCTCGATTTCTCGGCGTTCAACGTCGGTGACGGGCCGGCGGCGTTCCTGATCCTCATCCTGGGCGGCGCGATCGTCGCCGCGGCGATCACGCTCGAATTGTCGCTGTCGCCGCCTTTCTGGGTGCATCTGCTGCTGTGGATCCCGCTGAGCGCCGCCGCGGTGCTGGCGGCGCTGCGCGTGTCGAAGGCGGCGCTGCTCGCGCTCGAATATCGCAACAAGGCGCGTGAGGCGCGCAGCGGAGACGCGCGATGAAACGGGTTCCGATCGTCGCGACGATCCTGGTCGTGCTCGCCGCCGCGGCGATGGTCGGGCTCGGCATCTGGCAATTGCAGCGCCGCCAGCAAAAGCTTGCCGAGCTGGCCGTGCTCGCGGCCAATCCGGCCAAGCCGGCGATCGCCTTTCCCCGTCCGCCGATCGGCGACGATCTGCTGTTCCGCAAGGCCGGCGCCTTTTGCCTGAAACCGGTGAGCTTCGCGCTCGACGGTGCGGGCAAGGCCGGCTTCCGTGTCATCGCGCGCTGCGCGACCGGCGCCGAGGGCCCCGGTTTCTCGGTCCAGCTCGGCACTACGCACGACCCGGAGTTCAAGCCGAGCTGGGCGGGTGGCAAGGTCGACGGCACGATCGGGCATGCGCCGTCGAGCACGCCGCTGATCGCGACCCTGTTCGGCAAGGCGCCGCCGCGCGAATTGATGCTGGTGGCGACCACGCCCGCGCCGGGGCTCAGCGCGAACGAGATGCCGAGCATCGACTCGATTCCCAACAACCATCTCGCCTATGCGGTGCAATGGTTCCTGTTCGCGGGGATCGCGGTGATCATCTATCTGCTGGCGCTGCGCCGCCGCGCGCATAAGGGGTAAGCATGCGATATGTCAGTACGCGCGGGGCCGCGCCCGCGCTCGATTTCCGTGAGGTCACGCTCGCCGGTCTGGCCAAGGATGGCGGGCTCTATCTGCCCGAGGCGTGGCCGGTGCTGAGCCGCGAGGCGATCGCCGGGCTGGCCGGGCTGTCGTATGTCGAGACCGCGGTCCGCGTGATGGCGCCGTTCGTCGGCGACGCGCTGCGCGAGGACGAGCTGCGCGACCTCTGCACCCAGGCCTATGGCCGCTTCTCGCACGACGCGGTGACGCCGCTCGTCCAGCTCGACCATCGCCACTGGCTGCTCGAACTGTTCCATGGGCCGACGCTCGCGTTCAAGGACGTCGCGCTGCAGTTGCTGGGGCTGCTGTTCGAGCGGTTCCTGGCCGGCACCGACCAGAAGCTCACCATCGTCGGCGCGACCAGCGGCGATACCGGGTCGGCGGCGATCGATGCGGTCGCCGGGCGCACCGGGGTCGAGATCTTCATGCTCCACCCCAAGGGGCGCGTGTCCGACGTCCAGCGCCGGCAGATGACCACGGTGCTGGCGCCCAACGTGCACAATATCGCGATCGAAGGCAGTTTCGACGATGCCCAGGCGATGGTGAAGGCGATGTTCAACGCCAACGTCGCCGGCACCGGGCCGCTCGGGCATTTGACCCTGTCGGCGGTCAATTCGATCAACTGGGCGCGGCTGATGGCGCAGGTGGTCTATTATTTCTACGCCGGCGTCCGGCTCGGCGCGCCCGACCGCGCGATCGCCTTTTCGGTGCCGACCGGCAATTTCGGCGACGTGTTCGCGGGCTATGTCGCGGCCCGGATGGGGCTGCCGGTCGCCAAGCTGATCGTCGCGACCAACGTCAACGACATCCTTCACCGCGCGCTGTCGAGCGGCGATTATTCGGCGGCCGGCGTGGTGCCGACCCCGACGCCGTCGATGGACATCCAGGTCAGCTCGAACTTCGAGCGCCTGCTGTTCGACATGGGCGGCCGCGACGGCGGCGCGCTGGCGGCGCAGATGGCGGGCTTCGAGGCGTCGAAGGCGATGCGGCTGACCAACCAGCAGCGCGAGGGTGCCGCGGCATTATTCACCAGCGCGCGGATCGACCAGGACGACATGGCGCTGGCGATGCGCTGGGCGCATGAGCGCGCGGGCCAGGTGATCGACCCGCACACCGCTATCGGGCTTGGCGCGGCGCGGGCGGCTGAGGGCGACGTGCCGGTGGTGACGCTCGCGACCGCGCATCCGGCCAAGTTCGGCGACGCGGTGGAGCGCGCGACCGGCGAGCGCCCGGTGCTGCCGGCGCGGGTCGGGGATTTGTTCGAGCGCGCGGAAAGGTATGAGACGTTGCCGGCGACGTTCGACGCGGTGGCGGGGCATATCGCGCGGACGGCAGCATGATCGACCTGCCCTCACCCTTCCGGCGTTTCACGCCTCTTTCCCTCTCCCGCATGCGGGAGAGGGAGGGAGCGCCGCAGGCGCGGAAAGGTGAGGGTCTGTGGGGTATCGCCCGATGAACCTCGGCACCATGATCGGCGAGCCCTGGGCCGACTACGGCCTGATCGACTCGGGCCATGGCCGCAAGCTCGAGCGCTATGGCCGCTTCCGCTTCATCCGCCCCGAGCCCCAGGCGATGTGGGCGCCGGCCAATCCCGAGTGGAAGGCCGACGGCGAGTTCATCCCCGGATCGGACGAAGAAGGCGGCGGCCGCTGGCAATTCACTGGCCAGGTCCCGCGCGACGGCTGGCCGATGAAATGGGACGATGTCGGCTTCACCGCGCAGACCACGCCGTTCCGCCATCTCGGCTTCTTCCCCGACATGGCGCCGGTGTGGAGCTGGATGCGCGAACGGCTGGCGGGCGTCGAGGAGGCCGAGGCGCTCAACCTGTTCGGCTATACCGGGGTCGGCACGCTGGCATTGGCGTCGCAGGGCGTGCGGATGGTCCATGTCGACGCGTCGAAGAAATCGGTCGATGGCGCGCGCGCCAACGCCCGGCTGGCGGGGCTCGACGACAAGCCCGTGCGCTGGATGGTCGACGATGCGACCAAATTCGCCGCGCGCGAAGTACGGCGCGGGCGGCGCTACGACGGCATTCTGCTCGATCCGCCCAAGTTCGGCCGCGGGCCCGAGGGCGAGGTATGGCGGCTCGAGGAAGGACTGCCCGGCCTGATCCAGGATTGCCGCCAGCTGCTCGACGATCGCTCGCGCTTCCTGTTCCTGACCGTCTACGCGGTGCGCATGTCGGCGCTGGCGATCGGCGAGTTGGTGTCCCAGGCGTTCGCGGACCTGCCCGGCACGGTCGAGGCGGGCGAACTCGCGGTACGCGAGGAAGCGCGCGGGCTGCTGCTGCCGACGGCGATCTGGGCGCGCTGGAGCCGGTGAGGCGGGCCCCGCTCGTGCCCGCAATCGCCGCGATATTGCTCGCCGGCGGTTGCAGCCAGGCCTGCCGCAACGACGTTGTGTCGCTCGCCGCGGCGCCGGGCGGCAAGCACCAGGTCGCGATGTTCTCGCGCGATTGCGGGGCGACGACCAGCCATTCGACGCAAGTCTCGGTGGTGCGCGCCGACGACGCGCCGACCGACGCCGCCAACGCCTTCGCCGCCGATGGCGGGACGGTCGCGACGGCCTGGGGCGGGCCATGGACCGAAGTCGCCTGGCTCGCGCCCGACCGCCTGCTCATTCGCTATGATTCACGCGCGCGGATCTTGCGGAAGGCCGCGCGGGTCGATGATGTGGCGATCAGCTATCAACCGGTGGTGCGCTGACGGCGATCGTCACTCCTCGATAGCGCCGCGTACCGATCTGAGGTGATCCCGGAAGCTGACCATGGGCTCGCGCTCCCGTTGCGCCAGATAGTGCGCGAACGCGGCCTGATCCCTGAAGCTTCGTCCGGATCGCATCTGCGCTACCTGTTGGCGTTCGATGGAACGGATCGCCTCCGCCGCGTCGGCGATCTCGGCCAATCGATCCGCCGGCAGAAATATGACGCCGTCTGCGTCGCCCGAAACCACATCGTCCGCGCTCACCGCCCAGTCGCCGATCTGCGCGCGTTCGAGGGCGTCGGGTAACCGCGAATCGAGGCTCCGCGGACCGCTCGGCAATGCGCCCAGCGAGAAGACCGGGAGCCCGATCTCCAGCAACTCCGGGGTGTCACGATGCAGCCCCCAGATGATGATGCCGGAAAGCCCCGCATTGGCCATTTCCAGCGTGACGAGATCGCCGACACAGGCCTGATCGGTGCGGCCGCCGTTGTCGATCACGAGAACATCGCCGCGATCCGCGCCTTCCAGCGCTTCGAGAAAGACGTCGACACTGCCCGCATGGCGCGCCGGTCTAACCCGGCCGGCGCATCGCATCGTCGGCGTGATGGGCCTCAGCGGTGCGGGGCCGCAGCGCACCGCGATGCCGATCCTGACGCAGGCGTCGGCAAGATGGGGCGTGCTCAGGGAACCGAGGCGTTCGCGAAGGTCGCTTTGCATTGTGTCTCCGTGATTGCGTCGTGGCCTGACGGCCATCGCGATATGGGGGTTGAGCCTAATCCATCCCCGCGCGGATCGCCGCGCCGGCAACGAACGGCGCACCGGCGACGAGCAGCAGGCTGACCGCGCCGAGCAGCTTGAGCGCGCCAACCCCGCCCTCGAGACTGCCCGCGCCGAAGATCAGCAGCGGCACCGCGAGCGGCAGGAGCAGCAGCCCGGCGATCGCGCCGGCGCCGCGGAGGCCGGCGACCAGCGCGCCGGTGGCGAGCGCGAGTGCGGCGAGCCCCGGCGTGCCGATCAGCAGGCCGATCTCGACGCGCAGCAGGGTATTGGGCGCGAGGTCGAGCAAGGCCGCCGCCGGCACCGCGGCGATCAGGATCGGCGGCGCGAAGGCCAGCCAATGCGCGATCAGCTTGGCGAAGGCGATGGTCGCGGCGGACTGGCCGCGCGCCAGCAACTGGTCGATCACGCCGCTCGCGAGGTCGGGTGCGACGAGCCGCTCGATCGGGATCAGCGCGGCGAGCAGCGCCGCTGCCCACAGCACCCCGCCGCCGACCCGTGCGAGCAAGTTCGCATCGGGCCCGACCGCGAAGGGGAAGAGGATCGCGACGAGCAGGAAGAACGCGACGGGCAGCAGCGCACCGCCGCCGATCCAGGCGCGGCGGAGGTCGCGGAGGATGAGTGGGAGCAGCGCGCCGCTCATCCGCCGAGTCCGATCGGCTGGGCGCCGGGCAGGGCGATCGGGGTGTGGCTGGCGACCAGCGCCGCGCCGCCCGCCGCGCGATGACTGGCGACCGCGGCTTCGAGCAAGCCGAGCGCGACGTTGTCCAGGCCATTGGCCGGCTCGTCGAGCAGCCACAGCGGGGAGCCGCTCGCCACCACGCGCGCGATCGCGGCGCGGCGGCGCTGGCCGGTCGAGAGCAAGCGGACCGGGATTCCGGCGAGCTCGGTCAGCGCGAGCGCGTCGAGCGCGGCGGGAACATCGCCGGGGGTGCCGTCGAGCCGCGCCCAGAAGCCGAGCGCGCGGGCGAGCGGAAGCTCTTCGTCGAGCGACGCCTGTTCGGTGAGGAGCGCGCGGCGCGCGTCGCCGGCGATCGTTCCGGCGGCGGGCGCGAGCAGCCCGGCGGCGAGCCGGATCAGGCTCGACTTGCCGACGCCGTTGGGCCCGGTGACGAGCGCCGCGCCGCCGGGCTCGACCGCGAAGGACAGCTTCTCGAACAGCACGCGCCCGCCGCGCAGGCAGGTGACGGCGTCGAAGCTCAGCATGCGCCGCTCACGCCTCGTCCTCGAGTCGGTGCATGTCGTCGTCGCTCAGCCCGAAATGGTGCCCGACCTCATGGATGACGATGTGGCGGACCAGGATCGCCAGATCTTCGCCGTCCTCGATCCATTCGTCGAGGATGGCGCGGCGATAGAGGTGGATGCGATCGGGAAGCGCGCCCGAATCCATCGATGATTTCTCGCCGATCGGGCGGCCGTGATAGACGCCGGTCAGGTCGAACGGACTCTCGATGCCGAGCGCGCCGAGCGTCTCGTCATCGGCGAAATCCTCGATGATCAGGACGATCTCGCCAATGTGGCGGCGAAAGTCGTCGGGCAGCGTCGCCAGCGTCCGGCGCGCGATCGCCTCGATCTCGTTCGCGCTCGGCGCGATCCGTGCCTCTTGCCCGCTCATGTCCGGCGGCATAGGCCGTTATCCATCGCGGCGGCAAGCAACACGGGAGAGGCCGATGGTCGAGCAATTGAGCGAGGAAGAGCGCGGCGAGGCGCTCGATGAACTCGACGAATGGGATTATGACGAGGGCCGCGACGCGATCAGCCGCAGCTTCACCTTCGACGATTTCAGCGAGGCGTTCGCGTTCATGACGCGCGTCGCGCTGCTGGCGGAAAAGCACGACCACCATCCCGAATGGACGAACGTGTGGAACCGCGTCGACATCACCTTGACCACGCACGACGCCGGCGGCCTGTCGCATCGCGACGTGACGATGGCCGAGGCGATCGACGATTTGGTCGATTAGGGTCCGCCGCTCGACGTCTCAGGCCGCGATCGCCACCCTGGTCGCGCCGTCCCGCGCCTGGCGGAACAGCCGGTAGAGGGCGAGGACGTGCGTGATCATCAGCAGCGGGACGTAGATCACCGGGATGACATAGGCCGCGCCGAGGTCCCCCGCGACCTCCGGCAGGCCCAGCCGCATCGCGTGGTAATAATTGCCGAGCAGGTCGTAGACGCCCGTCACGTTGAACGCGACGGTGAATGCCCAGAATAAAGGTCGCACGCGGAAGGTGATCAGCGCCAGCAGTGCGAGCAGCCCGGTCACGAAGTCGCCATAGGCCGCATAGACCGCGAACCCGGCGGGCAGATGCGGGCCGACCACCCCTGGCACGATGAACACGAGGCCGAAGAAACGGAAACCGTGCAAGGTGGCGATCGCCCGATGCACCGCCTCCGGCGGCATCGTCCTCGCGCGGGGCAGCCCATAGCTGAGCAGCCAGACGAGCCATGCCACATAGCCCAGCATCATCTGTACCTGGAAAATGATCGCCATCGGCATGCGCTGCTCCTCGGCTGCGCCGGGCGGACCGTCCGCCAAGCGTGCCGATGCGAGCTAGGAAGCATTCCAGCGGGCGACTATCGCGGATAACGTGCACGCGCCATGAAGCAGAACTTCACAATCCGGCAGGGCGCAGTCGACGGCGTCGAGGTCTTCCTCAGCGTCGCGCGGCACCGCAGCTTCCGGCGCGCGGCCGCCGACCTGGGGGTGTCGCCATCCGCGGTCAGCCAGTCGATCCGGGCGCTCGAATCGCGGGTCGGCGCGGCGCTGTTCCTCCGCACGACCCGAAGCGTCGGGCTGACCGAAGCGGGCGAAGCGTTCCTGTCGCGCGCCGGGCCCGCTTTCGAAGAACTGGTCGCGGCGCGCGAGGCTGCCCGCGAATTGGGGCAGCGCCCGTCCGGCCGGCTGCGGCTGACGGTGCCGCGCGCGGCGGTGTCGCTGCTGGTCGAACCGCTGCTCGCGTCGTTCTGCCAGGCCTATCCCGATGTCGAGGTCGAGTTGTCGGCGACCGCGGAACTGGTCGATCTGGCGGCCGAGGGTTTCGATGCCGGGATACGATTGGGCGGGTTCATCGATGCCGACATGGTCGCGGTGCGGCTGACTCCGGAATTCCGGTTGGCCGTGGTCGGCAGTCCCGCCTATCTCGACCGTCGCGGGCGGCCGGCCTGCCCGGACGATTTGCGGCACCATGCCTGCCTGCGGCTGCGGCGTTCCGGCGGTGCACTCGCGGCCTGGACGTTCGACGATGGCGGCGGCGCGATCGAGCTCCACGTAGCGGGGCCGTTCATCGCCAACGACTATCCGACCCTGCTCGGTGCGGCGCTCGACGGCCTGGGGCTGGCGCAGATGCCCGCGCCGGTCGCTGCCGAAGCGATCAGTTCGGGGCGGCTCGAAGCAATGCTCCCCGATTTCACGCCGACGGTGCCCGGGCTGTTCCTCTATTATCCGAACCGGCGCCAGGTCCTGCCCAAGCTGCGCGCGTTCATCGATCACGCGAAGGATCGCTACGACGCGGGACCGGTGGCGGACGATGCGGCCTGCGGCGCGTGACCGGCACCGCTGGCAGTCGCGATCAGCGCGTCCGACGCCACCGCACCAGCAGGATCAGCCCGTAGAGGATGAAACATCCCCAGGGGATCGCCAGCCAGTCGATCCAATCGGGACCGGTGGGCGCGCGGATATGGTCGACGAGCACGAACAGGATCGCAAAGCCCATGACGTGCGCCAGCGACAGGTACGCGCTGTAGCGCGCGACGGTCCAGGCGCCGCTATCCGTTCGCTTCGTCATGAGCGTCGCGACCGCCGAGACGATCGCGATCAGGAGGAACAGGCCGCCGCCGGCAAGCACGGTCATGCCGAGCAGCAGGCCGTCGAGCCGGAGGCCGATATCGCTCATTCCCGCCGCCTATTCCGGGCTCGCGATGCCCCGCCGCATCATCTTCCTGAGCTGTCCCGGCATCCAGCGCGCGGCGAACTTCATGCGGAACGCGGTCTTGCCGACATAGGTGTGGACGGCGTCGCCATGGACCGCGTTCCACGCCGCTTCCGCAACGTCGCGCACGTTGCTCAGTTCGAGCCCCGCGTCGGTCACCGTCTCGCGGATCGTGCGGTTGCTGCCCTCGATCGGCCCCTGGAGCAACGGCGTGTCGATGAAGGCGGGGACGAGATCGCGAACCTTGATGCCGTCGCCATGCCATTCGCCGTCGAGCGCTTCGGTCAGCGAGCGCACCCCGAATTTGGTCGCCGAATAGACCGACAGGCCCGACGAGCCATAGATCGCAGAGGCCGACGCGGTGTTGAGCAGGCACGAGCCCGGCGTCTTCGCGAGGTAGGCGTAGCCGATCTTGGCGCCGTTGAGCACGCCGACCAGGTTGATCTGGACGACGCGATCGAGGTCCTCGAAGCTCATCTCGGCGATCGGGCCGCCGGTGCCGATCCCGGCATTGTTGAACAGCACGTCGAGCCGGCCGCCGCTCTTCGCCGTGAAATCGTCGAGGCTGGCTGTCCACGCATCGCGGTCGCGCACGTCCATGACATAGGTGTCGCTCATGCCGTCGGGCAGCAATGCCGCGGTCTCGCTCAGGCCCTTGGCGTTGACGTCGGCGAGCCCGACGCGCCAGCCCGCGCGGGCGAACCGCTCGGCGACCGCGCGCCCGATGCCCGATCCGCCGCCGGTGATGAAGATCGCCTTGGTGTCTGCCATCGCTGCCGCTCCCTCGGTCCTCATCGTCATGCCGGCCTTGTGCCGGCATCCACCGCGCCACGGGCGTAACGATTGCGGCACAGTGGGCCCCGCGACAAGCCCGTTCTGAACGACGCTGTAGGCGGCGACCATGGGGTCGAGGTGACGATTTGGGCGTTTGACCCTGTGGCGATCGTTCCGCACAACGTCTGGGTGAATCCGCAAGGCCTCTCCGTCGCCCTCAACGGCATCACCAAGACCTATCCCGGCGGCACCGTCGCGGTCGATGACGTGTCGGTCGAAATCGTGGGCGGCAGCTTCGTCGCTTTGGTCGGCAGTTCGGGGTCGGGCAAGTCCACCCTGCTCAAGACGATCAACCGGCTGATCGAGCCCAGCGCGGGAAGCATCGCGATCGACGGCCGCGCGGTGGAAGCCGAGGATCCGTTCCGGCTGCGGCGGCGGATCGGCTATGTCTTCCAGAATATCGGCCTGTTCCCGCACCTGACGGTCGCCGAGAATGTCGCGATCGGCTTGCGGCTCGAAGGCGAGCGCCGCCCCGACGCGCGGGTCGCCGAGCTGCTCGACCTCGTCGACCTGCCCGCCGAACTCGCCGCGCGGATGCCCGATGCGCTGTCGGGCGGCCAGCGCCAGCGCGTCGGCGTCGCGCGCGCGCTGGCGACCGAGCCCAGGCTGCTGCTGATGGACGAGCCGTTCGGTGCGCTCGACCCGGTTACGCGCGATCAACTGGGCGCAGCGATCCGTGCGCTCCACGACCGGCTCGGCCTGACCACGATCATGGTCACGCACGACATGGCCGAGGCGCTGCTGCTCGCCGACCGCGTGCTGGTGATGGACAAGGGCCGGATCGCCGCCGACGCCATGCCGCGCGCGCTGCTCGCGGGCGAGGGCGGCGCTGTCGCGCAGGCGCTGGTCGCCGTGCCGCGCGAGCAGATGCGGCGCTTGGGCGCGCTGGAGATGGGGGAATGAGAGTGCCTGCTCAATTCCTCCCCGGGACGGGGAGGGGGACCAAGGCGCGAAGCGGCTCGGTGGAGGGGGCCCGCGACCAACGAGCAACAGGCCAGGGGGCTGCTTGGTGGAGGGCCCCCTCCACCACTCGCTTCGCGAGCGGTCCCCCTCCCCGTGCCGGGGAGGAATTTAGATGACCGACTTTCTCGATGCCCTGACGCGCGTCCCCGACCTCCTCGCCCAGCACTTGCTGCTCGCCATGAGCGCCCTCGCGCTCGGCATCCTGCTCAGCCTGCCGCTCGCCGTCTGGTCGGCCCGCGTGCCTTTGGTCGGACGGATCGCGCTCGGCTTCGCGAGCCTGATCCAGACCATCCCCAGCCTGGCGCTGCTCGCGCTCTTCTACCCGATCCTGCTGTCGTTCTCCGCGCTGGTCGGCGGCGGCCTGCCCGCGCTGGGTTTCCTCCCCTCGCTGCTCGCGCTGACGCTCTACGCGCTGCTGCCGATCCTCCGGAACGGGGTGACCGGCCTCGCCGGGATCGACCCCGCGGTGATCGAGGCGGCGGACGGGGTCGGCATGACCGCGTGGCAGAAGCTCCGGCTGGTCGAGGCGCCGCTGGTCGCGCCCGTGCTGATGGCCGGCATCCGCACCGCGGCGGTGTGGACGATCGGCGCAGCGACCCTGTCGACCACGGTCGGCCAGCCGAGCCTGGGCGACATGATCTTCGCCGGGCTGCAGACCCAGAATTGGGCGCTGGTGCTGGCCGGCTGCACCGCCGCCGCCGGGCTGGCGCTCGCGGTCGACGCGTTGCTCGGGGTGGTCGAGCACGGCATCGCGCGGCGCCAGCGGTTGCGAGCGTGGATCGCGCTGGGGCTGCTCGCGCTCGGCGTCGCGGTCGCGCTGCTTCCGGCGCTGCCGGTCCGGCAGGCGACGATCACGATCGGCGCGAAGGGCTTTTCCGAGCAATATATCCTGGCGCGGATGATCGGCCATCGGCTCGAGGCGGCGGGGTATCGCGTGCGCTACAAGGAAGGGCTGGGGTCGGGGGTGATGTTCGCCGCGCTGACGTCGAGCGATGTCGACGTCGCGGTCGACTATACCGGCACGATCTGGACTAACGAGATGAAGCGCACCGACATCGTGCCGCGCGACGCGATGCTGGCGGCGATCCGCGCCTGGCAGGCGAAGCAGGGGCTCAACCTGCTCGGGCGGCTGGGGTTCGAGAATGCCTATGCCTTCGCGATGCGCGGCGACCGTGCGAAGGAACTGGGGATCGCCAGCCTCGACGATCTGGTGGCGAAGGCGCCCGACCTCAGGTTCGGCGCCGACCTCGAATTCCTCGAACGCCCCGAATGGAAGGCGGTGCGCGCCGCCTATCCGATCCGCTTCGGCTCGGCCAATGCGTACAATCCGACCTTCATGTACCGCGCGCTGGCGAGCGGACAGGCCGACGTGATCTCGGCCTTCTCGTCCGACGGGCGGATCGCGGCGGACCGGCTGACGGTGCTGAGCGACCCGAGAGGCGCGATCCCCAATTACGACGCGATCCTGACGATCGCGCCGCGCCACGCCAGCGACGCGCGGATGATCGCGGCGCTCAAGCCGCTGCTCGGGCATGTCCCGGTCGAGGCGATGCGCGAGGCGAACTATATGGTGGATCGCGATGAGGGGAAGGTCAGCCCCGACGCGGCGGCGCGGTGGTTGGAGAAGAGGGTGGGGTTGTAGGGGGGCAAGCCGTTTGATCGGTGGCGCTTCCGCGGAGTTGAATCGACCTAATGTAGCGCGCTCACCAGATGCGCCTGGCGATGGACGTAGCGAAACGTCCGGCGCAGCCCGTCCTCATCGCTCGGCACCGCGATGATGTGGACGTGGTTCGGCATCAGGCAATAGGACCAGATCGCCACCCCCGACCTCGACGCCGCATCCGACAAGAGGTCGAGGTAGAGTTCGTAAATCGCCGTCCTCGAAGAAGGTCCGCTCGCGGCGGTTGCCGCGCTGGGTCACGTGATGCGGGATGCCGGGGAGGACGATGCGTGGGAGGCGAGCCATGCCGCTGTCCTAACCTGCTCCGCGGTTCGTCGCTGCCGATTGGCACCGGTTTGGAGCTTTTAGCAAGGCGACGCCCTCACCTCCGAGGGGTTGTTGCACCTGTCACCGTAATTCCACGTGTCACCGTAATTCAATTCTCCCAACTGGCTCCAATTTTGTGCTTTTTGTAAACTATCTCCGTAACTCCGTAATTCCCACTCGAAGAGATTACCTAAAGCTCTCTTTCCTTGATCAATTCTATTATTTCATCATTTGCACGAACGACTCCGTAAATATTGACTTCGCCAAACTTTATACCTGCCAATTTCGCACCAAACCACCTTGTCGACTCTAAAGCCGCATTGCTAAATTCAGCACCGGTAAGATCGCACTCAGAAAAGTCACAACCTTTCACGTTTGCATTGATGAATTTTGCGCCCCTCAAGCTAGAGCCCCGAAAGGATGCCCGAAATAGAGAGTCAGAGAAATCCACATTATCTAACATCATATGCGATAATTCCGGACCTCCTTTAGGGAGGAGGCTGTAATCCAACTCAGTGTCGGCAAAACACCTCTCTCCCAACGAATATCGTGATATTATCTCTTCTCTACTACTAGGAGGTGCGTATTTCATTTAAAATCCGATCTATATTTTAAAATTACCCCCTAAAAATTCCATTGTATACGTGAGTATTTCTCAAGATATTCCGCTTTTGTCATCGCAGTCATCGGCACGATCTCGTAGTGCGTGGGGCCCCCTGTTTTGCGAAGTCCTAAGCCTTCAGGAAGATGCCCTCTAATGCTCGTTGCGCGCCCGCGCTCTGAAATCAATTTGCTTTTATTCGTATCCAGCGAAACACCGTAACCCGCCACCACATTGCCATTTTGGTCTACTCTTACATCGTTGGGTCCTGGGCTAAGGTCCCCACCCCGGTAAAGCGTCTTGCCGTTCACTTGAAGAGCGGTCTCCTTGGTGGTCGATAATGTCGTCCCGCAACGGTTGGCAATGCACCACGCTATAAACTCCTCGCGGTTGACCTTCTTTCGTCCGCCCGGTATCGGAATCTCATACGTTATTACCGTACTAACGGTGCTGCCTACAGACGCTGCGCCGTCCTTACCCTTCTTGTTTGACGGGTCTCCGACCAGTCCAAGGCTATCGCCAGGTATGGAGAACCCGCTGCCGCAATCACTGCTAGGAATGAGAGACCCGGTGGCACACAGACCTGAAGGATCAGTGCTGTCGATCGGATCGTCGCCGGCATATGCGTAAAGGTTGTTCTGATCCTTATACCCGATGGGATCGGTCTGCATGAACCGCCCGAGGGTGGGCGAGTACATCCGGGCCTTGTAGTAATAGAGCCCGAGCTGGCCGATCCAGGCCTGGCCGGTATATTGGAACCGGCCGATATTGCTGGTCGGCCCGATACCATATTCGTCATAGCTGTTGACGTGGATCGCAGTGCCGGTGGCGTCGGCTTCCGAGACGATCGAGCCCTGGTAATCGGGATGCAGGCTGTAGCGCGTGCCATAGCCGGCGCCACTATATTGGATCATCGGGTCGTCTTCGCCTGGGCCATGGACGTAGCGCAACTGGTTGGCGCCGTTCATCTCCATGACCAATGAGTCGCCGTCATAGGTCCATTCGAGCGTCTTGGTCGGCGTCACCACCTGCCACAGCCGGCCCAGCGGATCGTAGTTGATCGTGTTCGCGAGCCCGCCGACCGTCGCGGTCTTCATCCGGTTCTCGACATCGTAGGTGTAGCTGTTGCTGCCGTCGCCGGTCAGGTTGCCATTGTCATCGTAGGTAAAGTTGGCGGCGCCCGGAGCGATGCCAGCGGTGGTGTATTGGTTGAGCCCGTTGACCGCATAGGGCCGGCTGACATCGACATAGCCGGTGAACCGATAGGCGTCGTTCCACCGCTTCTTGGTGACGATCTGGCTTGCCGGATTGTAGGCGAACGTGCTCGTCACGTCGCTGGCCGTGCCGGCGAGATCGTCGGTCCAGCTCGTCGGCCGCGACACGGGGTCGTAGCCCAGGGTCGTCGTCACCGCGCCGCGCGTCTGGCTCGCGACCGTCGCTTGCGGATTGTAGACCGTCGAGACGATCGCGGTCGTGCCTGCTTCCTTGATCGTCGTCAGCCGGTCGAGCCCGTCATAGACGTAAGTGAAGTATGAAGTGTCCGGATAGGTCAGCTGCGAACGGTTGCCGTCGGCATCATAAGTATAGCCGAGCGTCCGGGCGGTCGTGCCCATATTGTTGGTCGTGGCGACGAGTTCGCCGAACCCGTCATAGCTGTTGGTGATACCCAGCCCGCTGGTCGAGGCGAACAGCGCCGAGAGCTGTAGTCCGCGCGCGTCATAAGCGAAGTAGACGTCGCTCGCGGTGCCGCCGGGGATGTCCTTGACCGTGTTGCGGTTGAGCGCGTCGAACGCGTAGCGGATGACGTTGCCGTCGCGCTTCATCAGACTGGCGCGATTGCCGTTGCGGTCGTAGGCATATTTCTCGCAATCGTCGCCGGCGGTCCGCGTTTCGGACGGTCCCGTCACCGCGTTGCCGAAGCCATCGGTCGTCTCGGCGATCGTCCCGATCGTGCAGGGCGCCGAACTACCGGTCACCGTCTTCGATGGGAACGCCCAGGCCACCAGGCGGTCATGGCCGTCGTAGGTATAGGTCGTGAGATTGCCGTCGGCATCCTTCAGCGTTTTCTGCTTGCCGTTGCTGGTATAGGTATAGGTGACGTAGTCCTGCTCCAACTGCGGCAGGCCGTTGGCACTGGTCTGGCCATAGGCCTTGATCACCTTCAGCACCTGACCGGCGTAGTCGTAAACGTTTTTCGAGATGCGATCGGGGCCGTAGGCACTGCTGGTCGTCGCCAAGGTGCAAGCGGAAGCCGGCAGCGACGTCCAGGTAGCGGGATTCATCCGCAGGGCGGTGCAGTCGAGGCGACCGACCGGATCGTAGCTGTATTGCGTGGCGGCAGTTTCAGCCCAGGTCGCACCCCCATCCCCCGACCCCCAGGTGGTTTCGAGTATCTTGCGGTCGAGAAGGTCGTAGCTGGTGACAACCTTGGAGAAAATCTGGAATCCGGCTCCGGTGGCGGGATTCCACGAAGGCCAGGCCGAGGGTAGCGTGTTCTCGTCCTGCCACCCGGAAAGCTGGCCCTTCTCGACCTTGGTCAGCCGTCCATTGTCGTCGTAGGTGTTCCTGATCGCGGCGAAGGCGAGCGGTCCGCCTGCGTCGGGATCGGGCGCGATCGTCCCCACCACGCGGTTCGCGGCATCGTAGCGCGTCGCGTGCATGAAGTCCGAGGGAGTGGCCTGGGCCAGTGCCGCCGCGGGCAGTAGGCCGAGCAGACCACCGGCGAGCGCGGCCAGCCGCCGCATCGTCACCGCCGCGTTCACGGGCACACCGAGATGCTGGCGGTGCCGCGCGGACTGGTTTCGGTTATCTTCCTGCCGATCGGGTCATACGTCGTACAGGTCAGCCGGGTCGCGCCGGTGATTAGATCTTTTACCTCGGTCCCGCGCGGCAACAGGTTGTTGGCCACGGCACCGCTCGCATATTGATAGGTCGTCTGGAGCCGCGGCGCGCCCGCCGCGGTATCGCATGCCGCAGTGCTGCTGCCCGCCACCGTCTGGCACTGCGTCACCGTGCTCGGCACCCAGATCGGCACGCCTGTAGACACCAACGCCCCGCTCGAATTCTTCACGTACGCCGACATCTGCACATAAGTATACAGCTTCAACGGCCGCGCTGCCCCGCTCGTCGGTGCCGGTTGCATCTCCGACAAGGTGCCGCCCCATGGCGCATAGGCGAAGTCGGTCTGATTGCCTTTCGGATCCTTGATCCAAAGCGGTTTCGCGCAGTTCTGTAATGTTCCGGGAGCGGTGTAACAGTCGATATAGCCGTACGTCTTCACCAGGTCTGGTAGTCCGCTACCGGGTTTGGCTACATAGGTTTGTTTGGAAACGCTGTTGAGCGGAGCCACATATTCCGCGAGATATTTGTTACCCTCCGGAAAATCCGCCTCGAGGAGCATCGAGCCTTCATTGACCTGCGCCGCCCAGGGTTCTTGCAAGACAGCGCCAAAATATTTGTAGCTGGTTGGTCGCCCGTCGGCGTCGATGGAGAGGCACGGCGACGTCTGGGTAAAGATCCATAGGGTTCCGACGCCGTTGGGATCTTCCACCCCCGACTCCGCATCGCAGTTTGTGGCGATGAATTCGGGGTCGAGCGCATTGGCGACCGACGACGCGCTCGTCTGCCAGGTGGTGCCGTCGGCGAACGTCTGCTGTAGAACCTGACCATAGGAATTGACCGTGTTCGACACTTTGCAAGTCGTGTAGCCAGGCGGCACCACGCAGGTTATCGGACTCCCCCATGCGGTTGTCTGACGCGTATATGTTGTCGTCTTCCCGAATATGTCGGTAACGCTAGTGAGCACCGCGCCGGTATAGCCATAGCTGACCTTCAACGACGCCGTAGCGCAGGTCGATGTCGCCGAGACATAGTTCTGCGCCAGGTCGAACCCGCAGGCCGCCAACACGTCGCCGTTGGAGTCATAGTCGAAGACGATCGCATAACCGGAACTGTCGCTGACGAGCTTGAGATGACTACCGGAATCGTAGCTGAACGTCTGGGTTCGCCCATCCGCAAAGGCGATATTGGCAATCCGTTGGGACGACGGACCAGCCAGCCCCCCGGCGTTGACGGATGGCGTGAAAGTATAAACGCTACCAGCTGAATCGGTAAATACGTACGCGCCATTTACAAGCGCCAGTACGCCTGCGCGGGCATCCGCGTTGAAGGCCGAGATTGTCGGATTTTCCACCATCGGCTGAGCGTAAACACCGACAGCATTAGCGCCGATGTGAACGATCGGATGGTAGCGCGGAGGAAGGTTCCACGGCGCGCCCACCGGCCTTTGATAGTTGGGCGCAACATAGATGTCGAAATTGTGGGTTATGCCCGTTCCGAAGAACGGGTAGTCGGCGCCGGGCAGCTTTGCCGGCGGCTGCACGAAGCGGTCCAATACCAGCGGCCCGATCGATAGGTCGGTGACGTGCATCGTGAACGACCCGTCGGCAATGCTGACGCCGCCCGGGGTCACTAGATTGACCTTGGGCGGAATCACGTCGTCGTCGGCCATCGCCGGCGCTCCGGCGATCAGCGACGCAATTGCAAATAATCGGGCAAAAGTTTTCAGGTTCATTGGGGTTTCCGCTGTCAGGCCGCTCGAGGGGCTCGGCGCCTATCCGGCTCTTGCCGAAAGACGCACGATCGGAGGAAAACAGGCCGTCTGTCAGCTATTGATCGAAAAGCGCTGCGGATCCTGCCGGCGCGTCCCATCTAGCCCGGTGGCTCCAGGCAGGTCATTTTGCCGTTGAGATCGCCGACGGTGATCGTCAGCGTGCCCGTCGCGGTTGCCCCGAAGGCGTCCTTGACGACATAGGAATAATTATAGGTGCCCGCCCCTCCGGCACCCACGGTGACCGAAGTCGAACTGGTCACGCTTCCCCACGCCCAACCGGGACTCAGACTGGTGATGCTCACTAGTGAGAGCGGCGTGTTGTTGTCCGGATCGTAATCGTTCGCGACCAGATCAATGGTCTTTTGCGCGTTGCAATTGAACGACGAACTGTCGGACACCGCTACCGGAGGCGAATTGGTGGGTGTCGGAGTCGGAGTTGGTGTTGGTGTTGGTGTCGGAGTCGGTGTTGGTGTCGGACTGGGCGTCGGGGTCGGCGTGGGCGTCGGGCACGCCGACGGCACGCTGGTCGCGACATCGTAACGCGTGCGGTTACCCGCGGCATCGAAGCAGGTGCCCGTGGTGCGGCCGCTATTGCTGCCGCCGCTGATGGCCGAGCCGCTCAACCGGCCGAGACCGTCGTAGGAATAGGTCGTCGTTTCCTGCGCCAGCGCGCTCCACGACAGGACAACAATTGTCGCAGCCGAACTTGCCAGCCAGACCTTGGCGCGATTCATGGATTCTCCCCTGCCCGGACGCGCAGAGACACCGGAGAATCCAACTTTGCAATAGCTATTGCGTTCAAAACAGGTAGTTATTGCCGCGCGAACCTATTTTCGCACGTGCATCGAGCGCGGCCGCCGTCCTTAGCAAAGGCGCTCGTCGACCCTTTCTGCAGCGCATCCGCCGACGCGCCTGATATGCGCAGATCGGCACGCGCGCGGCGCCTCCTCCCGCAGATCGTCATCGCCCGCGGCATTCGGTCCGGCGTCCAGCTTAGTAGAACACCTTCCGGATGCTCAGCTTGACCGTCCGCCCCATCGGATCGAGATAATCGGGCTGATAGCTGGCCGGGGTCTGGCCATTGGCGTCACGCACGCGCTGGCGGGTGTCGAGCAGGTTGCTGACCCCCAGGGTCACACGCATGCCCGTCGCCCAGGGGTTCTTCTTGATGAACTTGAGCTGCTGGCTGAGGTCGGCGAACAGGCGCAGGTTGATCGTCCCGAGGCTCGAGAAGTCGAGCGTGTTGGGGTTGGCCGACGTGCCGCCGATGACGCGCGTGCCGCTCTGCCAGTCGGCCGACAGGCGGACGCCGATGCCGTTGTTGGCATAGCCCGCCTGCGCCTCGAGCTCGTGGCGCGACTGCCCGCCCGATCCGATCGCGCCGCCGTTGAGCAGGTCGATGACCGGCAGCGTCGGCGAGATTTCGACACGGTCGGTGAAATGCCAGGTGTGGTAGAAGGCGAATTGCAGCCGTCCGCCGCCGCCGCCGAACGCACCACGTCCGCCACCGCCGCCGCGGCCACCGCGACCCCCGCCGCCGCCACCGAACCCACCGCCGCCGAAGCGACCGCCGCCCTGGCGATCGCCGCCCGCCGTGCCGTCCTGCGACTGGTTGCCCGTCGCATTGGGGTTGCTGCCGTCGGCCGGTGGCGTGCCGGTGGCATTGGGATTGCTGCCGTCGCCCGGCGCCCCGCCGCCGCCTTGCGACCGCTCGCCGAACCGCCGGCCATTGGGTGCGCGCAGGCCCTGAAACGGGTTGGGTCCGGTGCCGGCGCGGAACGCCTCGACCTGCTTCTGCAGCTTGGACTTGATCGGCTTCGAGATGTTGAAGCCCCAGCGCAGTTCCGAGCGGTCGGTGCGCGCGAAGTTGATCGGCCGCGTGTCGATCGCGCTCAGGTCGCCGTCGTCGTCGCGGGTGAAGCGGCCGGGGAACGCGGCCTCGACCGCCGCGGTCGCCGCCGGGAAGCTGGCGATCGCATTGCGTACGCTCGACTTCACGTAATTGGCGGTGAAGGTGAAGTCGGTCTTGTCCCACGGCTTGAGCGTCAGGCCGAGCTTGAAGGTGTGCTTGCTGTCGGCCTTGATGAACGGATTGCCGCCGCTCGTGCTGGTGACGTCGACCGTCTCGCCCTTGACGTAATCGAACACGCGGACGTTGGGCGTGGTGATGACCGGGTTGGCGAGCTGCGCCGCCGACGGCGCGTCGTCCTGGTCGGTGATCGAGGTGATGAAGCGCACGCCCTTGATCGGCTGCCAATTGGCGCCATAACCGCGTGTGGTCAGCGTGCCGAAGTCCGACAATTGATGGACCGCGAGATTGCCGTTGATCGACAGGTCGCCGAGGAAGGCGAGCACCTTCTTCGACTTGCTGGCGATCGGCACGTCGAGGTTGATCTGCCCGGAGGCATCGTTGCGCGTGGAGGACGCGCTGGTCGTCGCCGCGAGGCCGCTCTGCGTGTCGAACCCGTACGACTGGCTGTCGAAGCTCGACAGCGACCCGCCGACGCGGATCGCGGTCGAGATATCGCCGGCGGGCAACTTGAAGAGCTTGCCGTTGACCAAGGCGTCGACCGTGCCGCTGTTCGAGGTCGACTGGCCGCGGTCGGTCGGCGCGAAGACGTAATCGGACGGGCTGAGCGGGCTGAACGGGTCGAAGGTCGGGTCATCCGCCTTGAGCCGCGCCTGCAATCCGCTCACATCGAAGCCGTTCTCGCCGAAGGTCTCGCTGTCGACGCGGTCGTAATTGGCGGTCAGCGACCAGCGCCATTGCGTCCCGAACTGGCCGTTGAAGCTGGTGCCGAGATGATAGGTCAGCGCCGAATTGCGCTGCGTGAGCGGCTCGTTGCCGGTTACCACGCGGGTGAGCTCGACGTCTTTGACGGAGGTCGCGAAGGGATTGGTCGCGGGCAGGGTCAGGTCGATCGTCGGCAGGCCCTGGGCGCCGGTCGAATCGGTATATTGGAACGAGCCGTTGATCGTCGCATTCACCTTGCCCAGCGGATGCGCGTAGACGAGGTTCGTCTGGAAATTGCGGCTCGACGACAGGAGAGTGCGATAGGGGCGCTGGTCGAAGCCTTGGGACAGGTCGATCGTCCCTGGCGGTGGCACGAGCGCCGGGATGTCGCGCTCGTTCTCGTAGAGCGGCGAGCTGTCGGTATAGCCGGCGTGCAGGCTGAAGCGGTTGTTGCGATGGATCGTGACGATGTCGGCCGTCGCCGACGGCGTATTGCGCCCGCCCTCGGTCGCATTCTGGTCGCCGAGCTCGCTGGTGATCGCTTTGAAGCGCGGGCGCAGCACGATGTTCACGACCTTCTGGTCGGCGGTGTAACCGTATTTAAGCGCGACTTCCTCGGGCAGGATGTCGACGCGCGCGATCGCTTCGGTCGGCAGGTCGCGGATCTCGGCGAAGCTCGAGATGCGGCGGCCGTTCAACAGCACCACCGGTGCGCCGCCCGACCCGCGATCGCTGCGGATCTGGGGCGCGAGTTCGTTCAGGAGGTCGCTGACGCTGTTGACGCCGTACGAGCGGACGTCGGCGGGGCCGAGCGACTGTTCGGGCGGAATGTCGCCGACCACCGCGCCGGGCAGCGCGCGTGATCCGGTGACGACGATGTCGTTGTCGTCCGCTGCGTCCTCGTCCGATTGCGGTGCCGGGGTGGGTGTCGGCGAAGCAGCCGGTGCCGGGCCGGTGGCGGGCGCAGGGGCGGTCTGCGCATGGAGCGCGACGGGCGCGGTACCGGCGAGTAACAAGGCAAGGCTGAACGAACGACGCATTTCTATTCCGCTACTGGTCGGGAGCAATGCAGGCCCCTACATTCGAATTGTCGCAAAATTGTGCCGTTTCGGTGCCTTTTGGACGCCAGACGTAGCGGCAAGCAATTCCCGGGAGAAAGCGATGCGGATCACCGTCAACGGCGAAGCGCGGGATGTCGAGGCCGATGTCCGCACGACCCTGCTCGACTTGCTGCGCGAGCATCTCGGCCTGACCGGCGCCAAGAAAGGCTGCGACCACGGCCAGTGCGGTGCGTGTACGGTCCTGGTCAATGGCCGGCGGATCAACGCCTGCCTCAGCCTGGCGGTGATGCACGCGGACGATGAGGTGGTGACGATCGAGGGGCTCGGCACGCCCGACCGGCTGAGCCCGCTGCAAGCCGCGTTCGTCCGTCACGACGGCTTCCAGTGCGGCTATTGCACGCCGGGGCAGATTTGTTCAGCGGCGGGGATGCTCGACGAGGTGGCGAAGGGCTGGGCGAGCCATGTCAGCGACGAGCTCGACCATGTCACGCTGACCGACCTGGAGATACGCGAGCGGATGAGCGGCAATATCTGCCGCTGCTCGGCCTATCCGACGATCGTGGCGGCGATCCGCGAGGTGGCCGAAGCCGATGGCGCGCTGGCGGAGGCGGCGGAATGAAGCCGTTCGATTATGCCCGCGCCGGGAGCGTCGAGGAAGCGTTGGCGGCGGGTGCCGACGGCGGGCGCTACATCGCCGGCGGGACCAATTTGATCGACCTGATGAAATTGCAGGTCGAGACACCCGGCACGCTGGTCGACATCAGCCGCCTGGCACTCGACGGTGTCGAGGAGACGGGCGATGGCGGCGTCCGGATCGGTGCGCTGGTGCCCAATAGCGACCTTGCCGCACATCCGCTGATCCGTGCGCATTATCCAATGCTGAGCCGGGCGTTGCTGGCCGGGGCGTCGGCGCAGTTGCGCAACAAGGCGTCGACCGCGGGCAACCTGTTGCAGCGGACGCGGTGCTATTATTTCTACGAGACCGCGGCCGCCTGCAACAAGCGCGATCCCGGCAGCGGTTGCGCGGCGATCGGCGGGTTCAATCGCATCCATGCCGTGCTCGGCGGGTCGGACCAGTGCATCGCGACGCACCCTTCCGACATGGCGGTGGCGTTGCGCGCGGTCGATGCGGTCGTGGTGACGATGCTGCCCGGTGGCGGCGAGCGGCGGATTGCGCTCGGCGATCTCTACCGGCTGCCCGGCGACACGCCCGAGATCGAGACCGATTTGAAGTCGGGCGAACTGATCACCACGATCGAACTGCCCGCACCGCCGCCGGGGCGCCAGCTCTATCGCAAGGTGCGCGACCGCGCGTCCTACGCCTTCGCGCTCGTCTCTGTCGCCGCGGCGGTGGCGGTCGAGCACGGCGTGATCACTTCGGCGCGGCTGGCGTTCGGCGGCCTCGCGCCGATGCCGTGGCGCAGCGCCGAGGCCGAGGCGGCGCTGGTCGGCCGGCCCGCCGGCACTGCGGCGTTCGAGGCGGCGGCCGACGCGCTGCTGCGCGACGCGCGCGGCCATGGCCATAACGATTTCAAGATCGTGCTCGCGCGCCGCACGCTGATCGCGAGCCTGCGCGACCTTACGGCGTAGCGGCCCCGTCGGTCGCGGCCATCTCGACCGGCCGGCGCCCGCGCCAGTCGGTGCGCTCGGCGGATTTCCACGCGGCGTGGAGCTTGGCGTGTCCGGCGCCCAGCCCGACGCGATCCATCGCCTGCGCCCAGTCTTCGCCCAATGCGGAGAGGCGGACGGTGGCCGGTCCGGGCGGCAAGTCGTCGATCCAGAAGCCGATCGCGGTCGGGTTGAACAGCGCGAGGCCGGCCGTCGCCAGCGCGACCACCGTCGCGGTCCATTTGAGCGTCGCGCGGCCGTCGTCGTCGCGGTCGGGCAGGTCGGTCGGGAAGTCATAAGCGTCGGACACCGGCTTTTCCTCAGAAGCGGAAGTAGATGAAGGGCGCGATCCCTTCGAAGCGCATCGCGTCGACCACCAGCATCGCCGCGACGACCGCACCGGCCAGCGCGGGCGCGGGCAGGCCGCGCAGACGCTCGGCGAGCCGGGTCATCGAATCCCAGCGCAGCGCGTGGATGGCGAGGCCAAACACGATCAGCAGGGCGACCAGCGGCGTGATGGTGATCGCCCCTGTCGCCGGGACGAATATCCCGCCGAGATAGGCGAGTGCGTCGCCGAAGCTCGCCGCGCGGAAGAAGATCCAGCCGAGCGTCACCACGTGGAAGGTCAGCACGACCTTGGCCCAATGCGGCAGGACGATGCCGCGCGTCCTTGGCGACGTCGCCCAGACGCGCTCGACAACCAGCGCCGCGCCGTGCAGCCCGCCCCAGATCACGAAGGTCCAGGCCGCCCCGTGCCACAGTCCGCCGAGCAGCATCGTGATCATGAGATTGCGGTAGAGCCTGGCCTTGCCGTCGCGGCTGCCGCCCAGCGCTTCGATATAGAGATAGTCGCGCAGCCAGCGCGACAAGCTGATGTGCCAGCGGCGCCAGAATTCCTGAAGCGAGGCCGCGCGGTACGGCCGGTCGAAATTGCGCGGGAAGCGATAGCCAAGCAGCGCGGCGATACCGATCGCCATGTCCGAATAGGCCGAGAAGTCGCAATAGATCTGGACTGCATAGCCGTACGCCGCGAGGATCAGGTCGAGCGCGCCGTGCGCTTGCGGCGCGGCGAACACCGGATCGACGAATTGCGTCGCCAGCTCCGACGCGATCACCGCCTTCTTGAACAACCCCCAGACGATCAGCAGCAGCCCCATCGAGACCATGCCGCGATTGAGCCTGGGGGTCTGCTGGAACTGGGGCACGAGGTCGGCGGCGCGGACGATCGGTCCGGCGACGAGGTGCGGGAAGAACGACATGAGGAGCAGGATGTCGAGCAGCCGCGCGGCGGGCACACGCCCGCGATGGACGTCGACGACGTAGCTGATTCCCTGGAAGGTGAAGAACGAGATGCCGACCGGCAGGATCACCTGCATCAAGGCGGCGTCGCGGCCGACCCCGAACACGGTCAGCAGGCTGCCCGCCTGTTCGGCGAAGAAGTCGAAATATTTGAAGAAGCCGAGCACCAGCAGATTGGCGGCGACCCCGCCGATCAGCAGCGCCTTGCGTGTCCGTTGGTCGTCGTTCCGCGCGATCAGGGCGGCGACGCCCCAATTGACCAGCGCAGAGCCGATCAACAGCGGCACGAAGCGCCAGTCCCAGGCGCCGTAGAACACCCAGCTCGCGACGAGCAGCAGCAGCTTGCGCCATTCGTTCGACCGCGCGACCCACACCGCCGGGAAGACGATCAGGAAGAACAGGCCGAAGGTCAGCGTCGGGAACAGCATGTCGTCACTCGCTCATCGCGCGGTCGAGGTCGGCTTGCAGCCGGGCGGCGAGCGCCTGGCCGCCGGGCCAGCGGAAATGGACATGGTCGGGCCGCATCAGCGGCGGCACCGCGTCGGTCCAGCGCGCGGCGGCGCACGGCCCGCCCATTGCCGCCTGCCAGTCCCAGAAGGCGATGCCGAGCTGGCGCGCGACGTCGCGCTGGATCGCGCGGACGCGGCCGAGCGCGGGCGGCGCGAACAGCGGCGGACTGCCGGCGTCCGGACAGCCGACCAACGCGGCGTCGGCATTGTCGCGCAACGCCTGGTTGCGGGTGAGCGCGTCGGGTGCGCCAAGCAGCAGCAACGGGACGCCGGGCGCGAGCGTGCGTAGCCGGTCGATCTGGCCGCGCAGCCCGGCCTCGTACGCCTTGGGATCGAAGCGCGGCATGAAGCCTTCGTTTGTGCCGAAGGCGAGCACGATCAGGTCGGAGGTATAGGCGCGCAATTCCTCGGCGATCACCGCGTCGTCAGTCCGCCCGAAGTGCTGGAGCTGCGCGCCGATCACGCCGAGGTTGGAGAGCGCCACCCCGCCCTGGTCACGGAACGTCGCCCAGGAGGTGATCGTCGCCGGCCGGTCGCCAGCGGTGACCAGCACCGATGCCTGCGGTGCCGCACTGTGGAGCGTGGTGCAGCGCGGCGTCGGGCTGGGCGCGTCGAGCGCGATCCGCTGGTCGACCCTGCCCAGCCGCACGGTCAGCGTCGGCGCATTGGGGCCGGCCATCGCGCACAGGACGAAGCGGTCGAAGTCCATTGCCGGCGTGTCGCTGGCGAGGCCGATCGTCGCGCCGGGCTGGGTCGAAGTCAGCGCATAGCTCGACAGGCCGAGCGGTACGGGCCCGTTCTCCGACCCCTTGCCGAAGGTCGCGGCGACGCGCCAGCCGGGCGACATCGACGCGGTCACGCCGCGCGTGATGTAGCCGTCCCACGGCCGTCCCGGGGCGAGCACGCCGCGGCCGCCGACCCCGTAGCGCGCCTGGAGCAGGTCGCGCCAGGCGCCGGTCAGCACGTCGCCCGCGGTGTGGCTGTCGCCGATCTGCACGATATGGACGGGATGCGCGCCCGCCGCGCCGGTCCGCGCTGCCTCCAACTGCGCGAACACGGGCTTGAGCGTCGCGAGGTTGCACGCCTCGCCATCGCACGGCCCCGCCAGCGCCATGCCGGGAAGCATCGTCGCGGCCAGCGTCACTGCCCTCTTCATCGGGCGAACTCGGGTGCGGCGGGGGGCGTGGCGTCGATCGCACGCGTCGCGTCGACATAGGCGCGGATCCGCGCCGCCAGCCCCTTCGTGATCAGCAGATAGCCCGGCATCGACATGTGGATGCCGTCGCCCGCGCGCATCAGCACGGGATTGCCGGTTCTGGGATCGGGGAGATAGGCGGCGTACTGGCCATTCTTGTCGGAGGCGAGCGGGCGGGTGTCGATGAACGGCACCTCCAGCCGGGCCATCTCGCGGGCGTAGAAATCGTTGACCGCGCCGATATCGGCATCGGCCCGCGCTTCACGCATGCGCGGCAGTCCGACCCAATAGACCATCGCGTGGTGTCGGCGGAGCATGCCGACGAAATGGTCGAGCCGGGATGCGATCTGCGCCTGCCAGCGGTCGCCGAGCATCGCGGCGTATTTGCCATCGTCGGTGATGATGTTCTGCGCATCGTTGGCGCCGAACGACACGATTGCGATGTCGATCGAGTCGGCGCCCAGCTGATCGACGGCATGCGCCTCTACATTGAAGCGCTTGTAGCCGGCGAAGCCGATCGCCGGCTGGCTGTATTTGACGACGTCGAACCCAGTGCGCGGCAATTGCCGCTGCAATCCCCACCATATTCCGTCGCCGTAGGAATCGCCGAACACTGCGACGCGGACCGCCTGACCCCTGCGCAGCGTTGCAGCCAATTGCCGTTGCGGAACGGCTGCACAGAAACGCGCGGCGGCGACTTCGGGCGGCGTAGCATTTGTCTTGGCGGGAATGGCGCAGACGGAGAATTTTACTGTGGGTGCGTCAGAACCGGCGTGCCCGGCAAAGCCGAGACCTATGGCAGCTCCGGCACATACGCCGAGGAGCAGGACCGCCGAGCGGTCCAGGACAATGAATGGCAATGGCATGGTGAACCCGTTAGTTCGAGTGCGATGTTCAGATACGCCGTTGCTTTCGGATTCGCAACAAGAATTTGTTAATATTATTCGATAATTACTATATAAAACCGAATACTATATTAATAGTTGTCTATTATATGTCGATAACTGAGGCAGGCTATTTGCAAATCTTCAACATAGGGATCGATTTATCGGAGAGATTTTGCGAAGAATCGCAAGGGAGTATTCGATCTGGATATTATCGCCGCCAGATATTAAGTGTTTTCCCGATCGTTCGCCGATTCTATCGATGACGAACCTTGCGTTCGCGGGGCGATCACTTCGTCTCGCGATAATTCGCGGCACCAGGTGCAGAAAAGCGACGGCGAACCGTGCCATAGTCGCGATGAAGTGAGATATAATTCGGGTGGAAGTGGTCTTGGACGACTCGCCGGCTAGGGAATGCCGCAAAAAACTGGCTCGTCGTGCCGCCGTTGGAGCCGGAGCCGCGTTCGGCAATGCCCCTGCGAACCTGCAAGCGCCGTCCGCAATTTACGCAATTCCGTCAACGGCAGAGCTCTCTAGTGACGTTGGTAAAATTACGTAGGAGATCGCTTTACGCATAACAGGTATATCTGAAGGCTAAATCGCATTCAATCTGGATTAAATATTGGCGAGTCTAAGTTGTTGTTAAAGCAAATTCCGCTACAATGACAATAGATTACTAAGTGATTCGAACGGTTTGTTTGCCACGAGCCGCATGAGGAGACGGCGTGCAGGGTATTTTTGTCAGGGCTTCCGAATTTCCGCGCCGATTTGGTCATCTGAGCCAGGGCGGTAGGACAGTGTTCGTGACCCATCACGGCCGCGAGACGCACGCACTTCTTCCGATCGCCAATTACCATGAGTTCGTTTCCACCGCGAAAGGTGACGATCGCGACACCGCCTTCTCCAACCAGGACGTCGCCGACTGGCTGCCGCTGATGCTGGTCGTCACCGACGACACCCGAACCATCGTCATGGCCAACCGCACCGCGCATGCGATGGCGCGCAAGCCCGACGGGTCGCTGCCCGGATGTGCGCTGTTCGAGGCGCTGCCGGCGCTCAAGGAGACGATGTTCGAGGGCTATTACAACCGCACCGAACGCACCGGCGAGCCGTGTTCGTTCGAACTGCCCGCGCTGTTCGGGGCCGATACCTGGCATCGGGTGGAGACGTTCCGGACGCATCAGGGCGTCGTGTTCCTGGCCCGCGACATCACCGAGGAGGTGAAGGCGTATCGGCTCGCCGACACCAAGAAGACGCTGATCGAAGCGATGCTCGCGCATGGCGGCATCGGCTATGTGTGGTTCAACGTCCGCGGCCGGATCGAACAGGTCGATCCGGCGATGAGCGACCTGCTCCAGCTCCCACGCGAACGGCTGACCAACGTCCCGGTCGTCGATCTCGTGCCCGTCGGTCAACGCGTCGTACTGCGCGAAATGATCGAGGATGTGCTGACGCATGGCAGCACGCAGCGCTTCGAGACCGAATTCCTGCGCAATGACGGCACCACGATCCCCGCGGTCGGAGCGATCAAGGACCTGCGCGGCATCTATGGCAGCGAGGGCGCGGTCATGGTGGTGACGCGCAAATAGGACATCGCGTGGAAAAGTGGGGGCCGGTTTTCCACAAAAACCGAAGCGCCCCCAAAAAGCATCGCCTGGAGCGGAGTGTCCGATTGAAATCGGGCGCGCCGCTATAGAATGTGCCCAGTTCAATCTGAATCGTGCTCCTGCGAAAGCAGGAGTCCAGGGCCGCATGCGCCGTCCCCAATAACTCTGGGCTCCTGCTTTCGCAGGTGCACTGGCATCGGTCCGATTAACCCGGAACAAATTCTAGTCCGCGTCGCTGGCGCTGCCGTCACCGTCAGGCAGGCCCCTTCAATTCCTGCGACAGCATGGCGAATTCGGCATGGGCGGCGCGCGGCACGCCGAGCGTCGACGTGCCGTCGGCGAGCACCGTCGATTGCCGCGCCATGTGCTGGACGACGCTGAGATGCAGATGCTGGTCGAACACCAGTTCGGCGAACCCGCTGTTGCTCCACGCGGTACGCGCCTTGATCGCGGCGAAGCCGTCGACGAACAAGGTGATCGGCCGCTCGACCCGGATCCGGAATCCCGCCCACAGGCCGCAGCCGGCGACCGAAAGCTCGAGCAACGACACGTCGAGCCGGCACGAGCGGAGCTCGAGGATCTCCGCCGGCAATTCCAGCCGATACGCGAGCGGCTGCCAGACGTCGGCACGCCGAAACACAAGATTAGATCTACCCATTCTTCCCCGCCCCTGGCGTTTACGCTACCAACACCGGCGTGCCGCACCGCACGCCGTTCACCCAGACGTCGGCCTGGCCGACCCCGACTCCCAACAACGAACTGACCTGGCCGTAGAGCGCGTCGAGCGGCGTCGCCGCGATGCCGAGCACTTGACCGACCAGGCTGGTCAGCGCTCCGAGGTTGAGACCGAGCCCCAACACGCTGACGTTGAGATCGACGTGCGAGATCAGCGACGATGCCAGGCCCTGGACGATGTCGCCGGTGCTGACGGTCTTCGCATTATGGTTGGCAATGTCGTTCGCCGAGAAATCGACCGTCTGCGTGGTGACGCCCCCCAGTTTGACGTCGGCGAAGGCCGATACCGAAGCGAGCGGCGTCTTCAGGATCGTCACGCGATTGAGCGTGGGCGGGGCCTGGAAATTGGCGAACGCGGTCGGATCGACATCGGCGATCGCCGCTTCGCCGACCGACGGCGTCACGTCGAGCTTGACCGTCGCGTTAGTCACGCCGCCGGCGCACGACACGCTGTTGAGCTTCGCGCTGGCCGAGGCGAGTTCGACATAGATCGGGACGCGGAGCGAGGCGAGGCCGAGCTGGGGCGCGACCTGGGTATCGAGATAGATCCTGGTCTGCGCGGTCCGAACTTCGACGTCGTGGGCCTCGGTGACCCGGAGCCAGGGCGAGTTCGCCGGGCGCTCGCCGATCGCGACCTTGAGCTTGGCCGAGGTGAGCCCTGGGACGGTCGCGCCGAGGTCGGTGGCGATCTGGTGCGCGCCGCCGAGCTCGAGCGTGCCGCGCAGCATCGAAAAGGCGTCGACGGTGATCGGGCGCGACGGGTCGGGCGTGCTGTTGTTCGCCAGCGGGCCGAGGTCGATCAGCGAGGACAATTTGGTCGAGGTCTGCGGCAATTTGTCGGCGATCGCGCGCAGCACCGAGGCTGCCTGCGCGTCGCTGACCGAGGCGGCCATGGCGCGGGCGATCTGGCCCAGCGTCGCCTGGGTGTTGAGCAGGTCACCATAGGTCGCGACCTGGACGTTGAGTTGCGAGCGCAGCGCGTCGGAGAATGTGAGGATGTCGAGCTGGCCGCCGGCGAGCGCCTGATAATCCATCACGCTCAATTGCAGGTCGGTGCCGGCGAGCTGCGACAGCAAGGTGTTGGGCAGGCCGCCGGAGACCCCGGCCAGCCGCGACCCGATTGAGAAGGCGGCCAGGTCGATCCGCGCGGCGGTGCCCTTGGCTTGGACGGCGGCGGTCGCCTTACCGAAGATCCGGCCGAAATAGAGCGGTACGTCGACACCGACGCGGACGCGCGCGGCATTGGCACTGTCGCTGCCGACGACGAAGCGCTGTGCCGCCGAAATGGTCGGATCGTCAGCATAATGACCGGGCTCGACGCTCAGGATCGAGAGGCCGGGCATGGTGTTGGCGTTGCGCGCGGCGGCGGCTGCGCTTCCTGCGTTGGTGACGTTGCCGGCCGCCGCCAGCGCCGCGGCGTCGGCGATGCCCTGCGCCTGGCGCTTGGCGAGGTAGAGGTTGGTCGCGTCGACCGCGAGCGCTGCGACTCCCATGAAAGCGAGCAGGCCACCGCTGAACAGGATGGTGACGTTGCCGCTGGTCGAAGCGATCAGCGAGGGGAGGCGCCGGTGCATCGACACCCCCCTCAAAAGCTGCTCAGCCGGACGGCGGAGCTGCGCGAGAGCGTCTTGTCGGGGATCGGCACGAACGGCAACTTCATCACCGGCTGATCCGACATGTCGTAATTGACCGTGACCTTGACCGTCGCGCCGTCGTCCTGGACGCCGATCGCGACCTTGTGCTGATCGATGCCGTCGTAATGCGACAGCGAGTCGGTGACCGTCTGGCGCGCAGTCAGTGCGCGTTCGTCCTGCGACAGTCCCGACAGGCTGGCCCGCGCGCCTTCGTTGGCGCTCTGCTGCAAGGCGTTGGCAAAGGACAGCCATTCGCCGAACACGATGATCCCCATGACGAGGAGCATCAGCACCGGCAACACCAGCGCCATTTCGATCAGCGCCGCGCCGCGTTCGTCGGCCACGAGCTGCCGGCGGTTGCCGCGCTGTCGCAAGGAGAAGGGTCGGGTGGTCATGGCGGCACGGGTTAGCGGCCCGATGTTGCCGAAATCGCTAGCGACCCAAATTGGGTTCTTGCGAAATTTACGTAGTTTTTCGGGAGCCGCCGCAGCCCGTGCGCGCACCGGGCCGCGCCGTCAGCTTGCGCGCGACCTCCGATGCGAGGAGCGCGATCCCGGCCTGGGTATCGTCGGCGAACACGCTGGTCGATCCGCACCAGGCGGCGTCGCCGACGTCGCCGACCGACCACGACAAGGCGAGCCGGGTGTCGGCGCCGAGGCGATCGATCTTGAGGTCGCCGCGAATCTCGCCGTCGTGATATCGATCGGCCAATTCCATCTGGATGCGGCGCGACAGTTCGTCGGCATCGCGGCTGGCCTCGGCGGACGTGACGGCGATCGACACGTGCGGAGCGCCGGCAGGGTCGTGGGTATCGTCGGACGGCGTGCCGCTCGACTCGATCGCGCTCGACACCTGGGCATTGACGTTGCGCATGCCGAGCCCGTCGCTGCGGATACCGAGCAGGAGCAGTTCGACGATGATCAGCATCGAGATGGCGGATTGCACGATCACCGGCGCGCCCGAGCGCCACAGCAGGATCAACGAGGCGAACGCGCCGAAGCAGATCGGCGCCAGCCAGGTCAGCGGCGGCGGGGCCTTGGCGACGATCAGACCGGCGGCGACGACCACGAACAGGCCGACCGGCGCCAGCGCGAGCAGCGGACGCTGCAGGCCCTGTGGAGATATGGTTGCCGCGTGCATGAATGCCCTTTCGCCGATCACCCGGGTGTGGGCGCGGCGGCGTTTCACCGCGGTTCACGCGAGCTCGGCGGAAAATGCGCAATTTGCGCAGTTTGGAGGGTGCGCGACTCGTCGTGGCGGCCGCTAGCGGCGGAATGGGGGTGGCGATCGGTCAGTTTTGGACCAAAAAGAAGGGCGCCGTGCGGTTGCTCCGCGCGGCGCCCCTGTCGTTGGCTCCGAGGAGTGAGATCAGCGCAATTCGATGCGCACACCCATGCGGAAGGTGCGGCCAAGCAGGTCGGAATAGGTGCTATTGGCGGCAAGGCCGGTTTCGGGGACCAGCAGCGGCCAGCGGTTGAAGACGTTCGTCACGTTGACGAAGAACTGCGCATCGCCTTTGTCGTTGACCTTGACCTTCTGCGTCAGGTTGAGGTCGACATAGAACAGGCCCGAGACGCGGTTGTTGTCGTAGGTATTGAACTGGGTACCGGTCAGGATCGGGCAGTTCGTCTGGCATTCGATGCCGGTGGAATCGTATCGGCCCGCGCTGACCCCACGACCCACCAGCGTGACCGACGTGCTGGGCGTCTCATAAGCCGCGCTGGCGCGGAAGATCCACGTCGGCGTGCTGCCCTGGCCGCCGTTCACGCCGACCGTATTCACCGGGACGACCCCGGGAATGCCTTGATCGACGATATTGTCGATATAGCGGGTCGCAGTGCCACGCAGGGTGAAGCTGCCGTTGGCGCTGGAGAACAGCTTGTCGAGCGGGAGGCGATACGACGCCTCGAAATCGATGCCGCGCACCAGCTGGCGCGTGAAATTGAACGGCTGGCTGCGGAACAGCAGGCGGCTCGCGTTGAACGGATCCTGGGTCATCGCCGCACAATATTCCGCGCGTCCGTCGGCGCAGCGATTGATGATCTCCTGTGCGCTGAGCGTCCCGATCACGTCATGCATGTCGATCCGGAAATAGTCGATCGACGCGTTGAAGCCGGGCAGGAAGCTTGGCGAGAGGACCGTGCCGATGTTCCACGAATCGGCTTTTTCGGGACGCAGATTGGGGTTGCCAACGACGGTCGCGGAATAAGAGATGCTGGCCGGGTAGGTGACATTGCCCGGCCCCGCGCCGGTGAAGGGATTGCGGACCGAATCGCTGTTCGAGGCGCCCGCTTGATACAGTTCATTGAGGTTCGGCGCGCGGATGTCACGCGAGCGGGTGATGCGGAAGCGGATGTCCTTGATCGGCTGCCAGGTCGCGCCGGCTTTCCAGGTGGTGACATAGCCCGACGTCGAATAATCGGTCCCGCGCACTGCGCCGTTGAACTCCAGACCCAGCCCCAGCGGCACGACCGTCTCGAGATAGGCTTCCTTCACATTGTAGCTGCCGTTGGTCGGCAGATAGTTGCCGACGGACCAGAGGTTGGTCGTCGATCCCGGGCCGACGATCGGCTGGAATTGGGCAGGGACGAAGCCCTTGATGCTTTCCTCGCGATATTCGCCGCCCACCGCGACGCTGACGTCGCCCGCCCAAGTGGCGAACGGCGTGACCGAGAGGTTGAGACCGGTGGCCTTCTGCTTGGCGACCTCATCGCGATAGGGATTGCCCAGCACATAGGCGAACGCCGCCGGATTGGCGACACCGATGCCCAGCCGATTCAACGGCACGCAAGCCTTGTCGTCGTTGGTGGTGCTGGCGTCGACATTGATCCGGCACTGGATCGAGCCGACCGCATAGCCGCCCAGATTGCCCGCCTGGGCAACCACCGCGTCGGTCGCGTTCAGCATCCTCTGCGTGTTCATGACGTTGGTCAGCTGCTCGCGCATGTCGGCGCGGCCATATTGGGCATAGATGTCCCAATGCGCATCCTTGCCGAACGCCTGGAACCGGCCGTCGGCGCCGATCACGTAGCGCTGTACCTTGCGCGTGTTGTTGACCCCGCGATAGGGCAGGTCGGCGGCGGTGGTGGCGACCGTCACGCCCGTGATCCCCGCCAGGCGGGCCGCGCCTAGCTCCTGGAGGAGATAGGCGTTGTCGGGCTTGTAGGCGATGTTGGTCGACAGGTTGGGGCCGGCATTGAAGACGATGTGCTGCCAGTTGTACGAGCCTTCCGCGAACAGTTCGACATTGTCGGCGACGTCGTAGCTCAGCCGCCCGAACACGCCACGACGGTCGTCCTGCGGATCGAGGCCGATGCGGCGACCCGAATCGTTGACCAGCCAGTCGCCGCCCTGGGTGACCGTCGGCGGGGACGACCCCGTCGGTGACGGGTACGTCACCGCACCGAAATGATATTGGTTGATCGACCCGCCCTGGCCGAAATAGATGCCCCGCAGGCTGTTCGGAGTGCCGCCGGTCGATCCCGTGATGAGGCCGCCCGGCGTCGAGTTCGCGGCGCCCACCTGGCGCAGGGTGGTCAAAAATTTCGGCGTGGTACTGGTCGACGTCCAATTGGGATCCTGGACGCGGACGTAGCCCGTCGCGTTCCAGTCGCGATCGACCTGGAAGATGCCGTCGCGATGGGCGATCTCTCCGTCCAGCAGGATATGGCCGCGGCCCCCCGCGAAGGATTTGCCGATCGTCAGGCTGCCCGAATAATTACCGCCGTCGCCATAGGTCGTGATGCCGCTGTCGGCCGAAACCTTGATGCCTTCATACTTCTTGTCGAGGATGAAGTTGACGACGCCGGCGACGGCGTCCGAGCCGTAGGCCGCCGACGCGCCGCCGGTGACGATCTCGACACTCTTCACCAGCGACTGCGGTATCGTGTTGATGTCGACGATATTGGTGATCGTCGACCCGACCGAGCGGCGGCCGTCGATCAGCACCAGCGTACGGGTTCCGGTGGCGGATCCGTCGAGGTTGCGCAGGTTGAGTGCGTTGATGCCCGCCTGGCCGCTCGACAGGTTGAGGCGGGAGTTGGCCGGGCGCGTCGATCCGGCCAGGGCCGATTGCTGGTTGAGGAAATCGGCGATGTTGTTCGATGGCGACTGGTTCTGAATTTCGGTCGCCGACAGCACGGTGAGCGGCGTCGGCGCCTGGAACCCGCTGCGCACGATGCGCGATCCCGTTACCACGATATCGCCCGCCGTCGGATCGGGAGCCGCGGGCGCGGCCTGGGGTGGCGGATTGTCCTGCGGCGCGGCTTGAGCCCAAGCCGTACCGGGAAGCGTGCACAGGGCGGCGAGCGCCGTCCCCGACGCCAAAAGCAGTCGAAGCGAGGTCGAACCGGTCATAGCTGTAATCCCCTTGCCGGCGCTTGAAGCGCTCTATCTCCGCATTAAGCACCAAAACGGCCCGATCTTGCACCTTTCTTTTGCGCGAAGCGGCGAAACCGGGTCCCTTTTTGCGTGTACGAGGGGCAAAACGTTGCGTGGCTGCAACACAGCGGCCATTGACGGGGCGGGCCGGGCGTCGGACGCTACGGCTTACCCGGGAGAATAAGACCAGATGTCGTACGCGATCCGACGCCGCCTGACCGGACCTCGCGTGTGACGACGACCGCGATCGACGACCAAGGTGGCGCGCCGGCGCTGCGTCCGGGGTTCGGGCGGCTGGCGCTCTATGCGCTGCTCGGCTTTTCCGCCGGCCTGCCGTTCTACATGTTCAACACCGTGCTGTTCCTGCGCCTTGCGCGGCACGACGTGGACATCGTCACGATCGGCTATTTCGCCTGGGTGTCGCTGTTGCCGACGTTCAAATTCGCCTGGGCGCCATTGCTCGACAAATACGACATGCCGGGGTTCGGTCGCTTCTGGGGCCGGCGGCGCGGCTGGATCATGGTGTCGCAGCTCGGCATCTTCCTGTCGACGATCGGCATGGCGTTCACCGCGTCGGACAAGAGCCTGGAACTGACCGCGCTGTTCGCGTTGCTGCTCGCGTTTTGGACGAGCACGCTCGAGATCGCCGCCGACGGATGGCGCGTCGAACTGGCGCCTAATGCGGAAGAGCAGGGGCCGCTCGTCGCGGTTAATCAATGGGGTTACCGCATCTCAATGGTCGTGGCCGGGGGCGGCGCGATCTACGTCGCCGCGGTCCTCGACTGGACCTTCGCCTATCTGGCGATCGCCGTGCTGGCGTTCCTGCCGTTTCCGCTGCTGACCGCGATGCGGCCCGAACAGGGGCGCAGCGACGGCCGGTTCGCGGCTTTGCTGCACGGCTTGCTCGTCAGCGCGATCATGATCGCCGCCATCACCGTCGCGACCGCCGCCATCGGCTGGGTGCTGCTGTCGGCGATCGGCTCGGTCGGGATCGATAATCCCGACATCATGAAATATTGGGTGGCCGGGATAGGGCTGTTGCCCTTCCTCGTGCTCGGCGCGGCGGTGCCATGGCTCAGGAAGCTACCCTGGCACGCGCCGTTGCGCCGGTCGGCGGCGGTCGGGCCCTATGTCGACGTGGCGTGGCGCTACGGCCTCGTCGTCATCCCGATCCTGCTGTTCATCTCGATCTATCGGACCGGCGATGTGATGGCGAACACGCTGTCGCACCCGCTGTTCAATTCACTTGGCTACGGCCTCAAGCAGATCAGCGCCGCCGACGGTGTCGTCGCGCTCGTCTCCGGGTTGCTCGGCGTGACCTTGGGCGGGCTGTTGGCGGCGCGGGTGTCGATGGGCTGGTCGCTGGTGATCGGCGGCGTGATGTCGGCGCTCAGCAACTGGATCTTCGCCTGGCTCGCGCACCAGGCGCCCGGCGGGCCGGTGCTGTTCTCGATGTTCGGTCTTGGCGTGACGGCGGGTGACCTCGATCTCTACCTTGCCATGGCGGTCGACCAGTTCGGCCATGGATTCGAAGGCGCGGTGTTCGTCGTGTATCTCTCGCTGCTGGTGAACCCGCGCTACCCGGCGGCGCAATATGCGCTGTTCTCGGGCCTTGCGTTCCTGATCCCCAGGCTGCTCGCTGGCCTGTCGGGCGTCTTCCAGAAGGCGATCGGTTATGACGGGTTCTTCATCATGGCGGGAACGATGAGCGTCGCCGTGCTCGTGCTCCTGCCGTTCATCGTCCGCGCGAAGCCGCGACCCGATGACGATCCGGGCGTCGCGGAGCCGGTGACGGCATGATCGACGCCGCTTTCGCGCCCGCCGCCGCTGCCGTCGCCTCGGGCAGGATTCCGGGCGCCACCCTGGGCGTGGTCGCCGCCGACGGGCGGCGCTGGGTGACGCATGCCGGGATGGCGGCGTTGCTGCCCGAGCCCGAGGCGTTGACGCTCGATCACTGGTTCGACCTCGCCTCGGTGTCGAAAGTGGTGGCGACGACGACGATGGTGCTGGCGCTCGCCGATCAGGGCAAGCTCGACCTCGACCGCCCGCTGACCGACGCGATCCCCGACCTGCGCCAATATGACGTCGCCAACGCGGCCGAGCGCAAGCTGACGTTCCGCGATTGCCTGGCGCATCGCAGCTTCCTGCCTGCGGTCGAGCCGATCTACACCTATGGCGACGACCCGGCCCGGCTGCGCGCGTTCGTGCTGCAACGCGAATGGCGCCACGGACCGCCGGTCTATTCGGACATCAACTTCATCCTGCTGGGGATCGCGATCGAGCGGATCACCGGCCAGCCGCTCTCGGCCTGGCCGCTGGGCGCGGGGCTGAGCTACGGCCCGCCGCCGGGTCCGGCGGTCGCGACCGAACTCTGCCAATGGCGCGGACGCGTGCTCAAGGGCGAAGTGCACGACGAGAATTGCTTCGCGATGGGCGGGGAGACCGGCCATGCCGGGCTGTTCGGGACGGTCGCCGGCGTGCTCGACTTCGCGCAAGCGCTGCTCGACGGCAGCGGCGCGTCGACGGCGATGCTCGAGGCAATCCGTACACCGTTCTACGGCCACCGCACCTGCGGCTGGGAACGCCGCTTCGAGGGCTGGTCGGGCGGTCCGGCCTGTTCGCCCGAGACGATCGGTCATACCGGCTTTACCGGCACTGGTCTCTGGGTCGATTTCGATCGCGGCATCGCCTGGACGTTGCTGACCAACCGTGTCCATCCTTCGCGGCATAGTGAAGCGGGAAGGAGTATCTTCGAGGTCCGGCCGGCGACGGGCGATGCCGTGATCGCGGCGTGGGATGCCGAGGGTTGGCCTTCATCGACTCTAAGATTGGAAAGAGATTTCTAGTTTTATCAGTCTGCCTTTGTTGTGCCGATCGGTATGATCTGCGCGCGCGATGCCAAGATATTCTGAATGCGGACGCGTTCGGAGAGTGCCACCCCGCTTTCGAACATGTTTCGTAGATACCATGATGGAACAACACCCATCATTCCTGTATTCGCAGGGACTTGCCAGCCGTTAGCAAGTGGCTGGCCCCGATCGTCACAAACCGGCTCCCAGGCGGGAACCATGCACCAGTTTACTCCGAGCAACCAAGGGCCGGTGGGATACCCGGCAAAAGTATTTCGCATTACCGATCCATCTGGCGCAATTTTCCCCTCAATGCTGCTCCGACCATGCGCCATGTCGAACCACACAAAGACTGGAGCACCGGAGAATCCGCCAATCGACCGAACCTCGACTAGGTAACTTTCCTGTCCCTCTAGGGGTTCTTCACATCCCTGCGCGATCTGGCCAAATCTCGCAGTTGGCGTATTCCTAACTTTGCCGTCATGGCGGATAAATCTACCAATCGTGAAGCAAGGGTCACCGGGGCCAATATCAAGCGCTTCCGCCATCTCTTTCGTCAAAAGCCAATCGTACTTGATCCATGAATACTCGTGTAAGTCAGTGGAAAGATTTAAGGGCATGACAGCTAAGTCGTGCTCCGGATCGCATATCCATTTCGTATCGTCAGTGTCGATGAAAGCTACGCCGCCATCGCGTGTGTTGACGCGTATCGTCCAGGCGCCACCCTCGATCACATGTTTATTGGTTACTGCCCAAAGTACACCGCGATCCGGTGTACCTGCCACCGGTACGGCGATAAAAAAACCGCAACCGCCGGCGGCTGTGCCGTTTGCGGCAGTTGGTTCGTCTGGGTAAAGATAAAACGTCGCTTCGAGATATTGCTTTTCTAGTCGGGCCGTCATCGACTCCTCACGCGTCTGCAGTGCCTCGCAAGGCCATGTCGGCGCGGCATATGGCTTAAGCAGTGTGGATCACAGCGACCGTAGTTCGCAACTATTGAAATCTAAGCGGCCCGCTAGACGCGTAGGGCTCGAGAGCTTCACTGGTGAAGTCCCCCTCAATTCTCCGCCGCGATCAGCTGCAGCGCGGCATCCACCGCCTTGGTCGCATCGACCCCCGGCGGGATGTCGTTGGCATAGCTCGAGAAGGTCAGCGTGCGGCCGCTCTTGGCGATGAAATAGCCCGACAGGCCGGCCGAGGCGTTGAGGGTGCCGGTCTTGGCGAACAATTTGTGGTCGAGCGGGGTGCCGCGAAAGCGCTTGGCGAGCGTGCCGTCGACGCCGCCGACCGGCAATGTTTCGCGCCACGCTGCGCCCCAGGGTTGGGCGGCGATCCAGCGCAGCATGATCACCGCGCCGCGCGGCGCGACGCGGTTGTAGCTCGACATGCCCGAGCCGTCGGAGAAATCGAATGTCGCGCGCGGCACGCCGGCCTTGGCGAGCATCGCGCGCACCGCGACCTGGCCGTCGGCGATCGACCCGCTGCCCGCGACCAGCGACACGCGGCGCAGGAACAGTTCGGCGTGGAGGTTCTGGCTTACCTTCATCGTATGATGCATGTCGTCGAGCAACGGCGGCGGAGTCAGCTTGGCGAGTACCGGCGGCAGCGGCGGCCGCGCGGCCGGGGCGTTACCGCGGATCGCGGGATCGTCGGCGGGCATCAGCGGGCGGTGGCGGACGCCGACCGCGCCGGTGACCTTGACGCCGCGCGTCTTCAGCAACTGGATGAAACGCCAGGCGGCGTAGCGCGCTGGATCGTCGATCCCGACGCGCAGATTCTCGGGCTTGGCGTCGGCGCCGATCGTGCCGGTCAGGCGCAGCGCATAGCCGTTGGGCGCGCGGTCGAACTCGACTGCGCTCTTCGATCCCGGCACGGTGATAAGCCGGTTGTCGACGGTGTAATAAGCCGGCAGTTCGACCTTCGGCGGTGCGCCGATCGTGGTCGGCGTCACGGTCACCGGCAATTCGTTGTCGTCCATCGTCAGCGCCGAGGTGGCGGTGCCCGATCGCGTCGGGATGTTGTTCCAGCTCATCCCCGGGCCCCAGCGCTCGTCGGGCAGGATCGTGTCGTCGCCGATCACATCGCCGACAATGCGGGTCTTCTTTGCCACCGCATCGGCGAGCGTCGTCAGGCAATCGACGGTGCAATCGTCGGCGCCCGACAGCCGCGCGTCGCCATTGCCGATCAGGATCACGTCACGCCCCTCGAGCCGGACCGCCGCGCCGCCGGTCGTGTCGGGCTGGGTGAGGTCGCCCATCGTCGCCAGCGCGGTCGCGGTGGTGAACATCTTGGTGTTCGACGCCGGGATGAAGCGCGAGTCGGGATTGATCGCGACCACGTCGCGGCCCTGGTCGTCGACCACCACCAGCCCGAAGCGGGTGCCGGGCCCAGCCGTCGTCGCCAGCACCGTCTCGACCCGCGAATTGAGGTCGGCATTCTGCGCGGCGGCGGGAACGGCGATCGCCAGCGCGGCGACGAGGGCCAGGGCCTGTTTGGTCATCGATTAGCGACTCCTGGTCAGGAAAAAGCGAGCGGTGATGCCGCCCATTCGGCGCGCGCCCGCGCCACCAATGTCTTGAGGCTCGCGGCCTGCCGCCGCCACGCCGCCTCGGTCGGCGCGTTCCACGCGTCGATCGTGTCGCGCAGCGCGTCGATCGCGAAATCGACGAACGCGTCATATTCGTCCTGGCCGAGCTCGCCGTAATTGCGGTGGTTGAACACCAGGTCGGCGACCTGGCTCCACACCCATTTGCGGTCGCGGGCGAGCCCGTACATCCATTGCAGCGTCTCGTCGGTCATCCGGACCGAGGTCGCCTCGACATGGAGGAAGATCGCGCGCCGCTCGGGAAAGCGTGCGAAGAAACGGTCGAACAGCAGGGCGCGCATCGCCGCCTCGCGGCCGTCGAGCGCGATCAGGCTGGCTTCGATCAGGTCGGCGTCACGCATCATGGGCCGACCTGTAGGTGTCTTCGTCGAGCGCGCCTTCCCAGCGCGCGACGGTGGTCGCCACGGTCAGATTGGCGCAGGCGCTGGGCACGGTGCGGGTCATGTCGAGCAGGCGGTCGAACGGCAGCACGAAGCCGACCACCAGCGCGGTCTGTTCGGGCGCGATGCCGACCGCCGACAGCACGGCGGCGAGCATGAACAGCGAGGCGGTCGGCACCGGCGCGGTACCGAATGCGGCGAGCGATCCGGTCAGCAGCACCATCGCATAGACTTGCGGCGTCAGCGGCGTGCCGAACGCCTGGAGCGCGAACAGGCTGAGCAGCCCGACATACATCGCGGTGCCGTCCTTGCCGATGCTCGCGCCCAAGGGCAGCACGGTCGAATAGACCGGGCGGGCGATGCCGAGATTGTCCTCCGACACGCGCATCGCGACCGGCAGGGTGGCGCCGCTCGATGCGGTCGAGAAGGCGACGACCAAAGCATCGACGATGCCGCGGAAGAACGGCAGGATCGGCAGCTTCGCGACGAACCGCAGGATCAGGCTGTGCACCACCAGCATCTGGATCAGCGACCCCACGACCACCGCGAGCGCGAGCCAGCCGACATGGACGAACACCGCCGCGCCGTTCGCCGCGACCGCGTTGGCGATCAGCGCGAAGACGCCGAACGGGGTCGCTTCCGTCACGATCGTCACGACCTTGAGCAGTACCGCCGAGGTCGCCTGGAGGAAGCTCGCGAAGGGCCTGCCCGCGTCGCCGGTCAGCACGGTGCCGACCCCGAACAGGATCGCGACGAATATCAGGGCGAGCATGTCGCCCTTGGCCAGCGCGTCGACGATGTTGAGCGGGATGATGCCGATCAACTGGTCGTAGGCCGTGACCGGCGCGCCCAGCGCGTGCGGCGCGGCGGTACCGAGCGGCGCGCCCGCACCGGGCCGGAGGAGGGTCGCGACCAGCATCCCGACCGATACCGCGATCGCGGTGGTCGTGGCGAACAGGCCGATCGTCCGCGCGCCGAGGCTGCCGAGTTGCTTGGGGTCGGCCAGGCTGGTGATGCCGGCGGCGATCGTCACCAGCACGATCGGTGCCACCAGCATGCGGATCGCTCGCACGAACAGGTCGCCGATGACCTGGACGTACGGCGTGCCCGCCGGCCAGACGAGTGCGAAGATCACGCCGAGGATCAGCGCGCCGACGACGCGCTGCCAGAGGGGAATGGCGAACCAGACGCGCATTGCTGTTACCTGCCCTCACCCTTCCCACCCGGCTGTGCCGGGCGGGCTCCTTCCCTCTCCCGTCGGGAGAGGGAGGGAGGCGCGAAGCGCCGGAAGGGTGAGGGCAGCATCATGAACACGTGCCCGCGGTCGGCGTGTGCGGCAGCGCGCGCCCGGCGGCACTGCCGGTCAGCTTGCCGTTGTCGACTGCGACCTTGCCGTTCACCACCACGGTCTTGACCCCGACTGCCGGCAGGGTCGGCTGTTCGTAGGTCGCTTGCGCGGCATAGGTCTTGGGATCGAACACCACGACGTCGGCGAACGCGCCGGGCTTCAACTCGCCGCGTCCGGTCAGCTTGAACCATTTCGCCGTCACCGTCGAACTGCGCTCGATGAAGTCGCGCAGGCTGATCACCTTGTCCGCCACGACATATTTGGAATATTTGCGCGCGAACGTGCCCCAGACGCGCGGGTGGCCGCTCGAGGCGTCGCTGTCGGTCATCACCCAGGGCTGTTTCATGAACGCGGCGATGTCGGCCTCGCTCTGGTTGAACGAGACGACGCCGGCATCGTGGACGCGGATCGCCGCGATCGCCGCCGAGATCGGGTCGGTCTTCATCGCCGCGGCGATCTCGTCGAGCCGCTTGCCGCGCCATTGCCCTTCGGTGATCAGCAGCGAGTGCGGGCCGCCGCGCTTGCGCATGTTCTCGGCGATGCCGTCGTGCATCTTCTGCTTGAGCGCGGGATCGTCGAAGCGCTTGATCAGCGCCGGCGTGCCGCCGTCCTGCGCCCAGAGCGGAATCAGCGAGGCGACCAGGCTCGTGCCCGAGGCCGACCAGGGATATTGGCTCGCGGTGATGTTGACCCCGGCGGCGCGCGCGGCATCGATCTTGGCGATGATGGCGGGCGCCATGCCCTGAACGTCGACCCCCAGCGCCTTGATGTGGCTGATATGGATCGGCATGCCGGTCGCCTTGCCGATCTGGATCGCCTCGTCGATCGCGGCGGCGAGGCCGACCGTGTAGCTCGATTCGTCGCGGATGTGGCTGTCGTAATAGCCGCCGCGCTTCGCCGCTTCCTGCGACAAGGCGATCACCTCGTCGGTCTTGGAGAAGCTCTGCGGCGCGTAGAACAGGCCGGTCGAGAAGCCGATCGCGCCCTCGCACATGCCCTTGTCGACCAGCGCCTTTTCCTTGTCGAGCTCGGCCGGGGTCGGGGCGCGGTCGGCGCGCCCGATCACCTGCTCGCGGATCGCACCGAACCCGACATAGGTCGCGAAGTTGATCCCGACCGGCTTGGTCTTGGGCGTCGACAAGGTGCCGACGACATCGGTGCTGCCGCCGCCGTCGTTGCCGATGAACGCGGTGGTCACGCCCTGGAGCAGGAAGGCGGGGATCAGCCGCGTCTTGGCATCGGCCGAGGCGAGCCACGGCCCGGCATGGGTGTGCGGATCGATGAAGCCCGGGGCGACGACCATGCCGGTCGCGTCGATCGTCCGCGCCGCGGTGATCTTCAGGCTCGGCCCGACCGCGACGATCTTGTCGTCCTTGATCGCGACGTCGCCGACGAAGGGCGCGTCGTCGCCGGTGTAGACGGTACCGCCTCGCAGGATCAGGTCGGCATCGACGGTCGGGGAGGGGGCGGCGCCGATCGAACAACCGGCGAGCAGGGTGGCGGCGAGAGCGAGGCGCAGCTTCATGATGGCGATCCTTTCGGTCGCCGCTGGCGGCGTCAAGGTTGGGCTAACGACTCCTCGGTGGAAGTATAGCTCGAGTGCATACCCTTGTCGGCCGGAACGTCGGTCGCGAAATAGGCGATGCCGGTGCCGGCAGCGCGATCGATCCACAGGCCGGACTTGAGCCCGTAAGCGTCGCCGAGATGCCCGACCCGGCGCTTGCCGTCGCCGAACGGATCGTCATGGCACCCCGCGTGCGGCGTCGCGGTCAGGAACATGCCGAGTCCGTAACTGCATACCCAGCCGTCGCCGACATCGCCGTTCGAGCCGTCATAGGTCCAGGCGGGTGTTTCCATCAGTCTGACCGAGGCAGGGGAGAGCAGGCGGACGCCGTCGACCTTGCCGTTCCCCAGCAGCATCCGGCCGATCGTCTCGAGCCCGCGCGCCGAGATGTGCAGCCCCGATTGCGGCGCGAACATCGCGCCGTTGGCGCCGGGCTTCCAGCGCGACAGGTCGCAACCGCCGTCGGTCGCCGGCGTGACCGGGCAGGCGGGGCGCTTGCCGTGATTGTCGTCGCGCGTCACCGCGCCGCCGCGGAACAGCACCACGCCGTGTGCGATCGTCGAATCGTCGCACGTATCCCATTGGTAGCAGGCCTTGAGCCGTAGCGGCTTGATCACCAGCCGGTCCATCAGCCGGTCGAACCGCTCGCCGGTCGCGCGTTCCATCACCGCGGCGACCACCGGAAAGTTGAAGTTGGTGTAGCGGAAATAGGTGCCCGGCGCGTGCGCCGCATCCCACGCCTTGGGGTCGGTCAGCGTCGCGCGCATGTCGCCGTCGAGCGGCAGGACATAGTCGAGCGTGTCGGTCAGGCTCGACCGATGCGAGAGCAACAGCCTGAGCGTGATCGGGGTGTCGGGAAAGGCGGGATTGCGGAACGTGTAGCCGAGCCATTTGGACACGTCGGCGTCGAGGTCAAGCTTGCCCTGTTCGACCAGCCGCATCGCCGCGATCGTCGTCACCATCTTGGAGATCGACGCGATCCGCACCGGATCGTCGGGCGTCACCCCGCGATTGACCGCGGGATCGGCGAACCCCTCGGCGCGCGCCGAGGTCTCGCCCTTGCGATCGAAGGTCACGCGGACCGAGGCGACGGGTTGAGCGGCGGCCGTGGTGGCAGCCAGCAGGAGGAAGGACAGCATTGTCGGAGGCTATGACGGTGGGAGGCGCGCGGCAATGATGCTCGTCGCCGACGCCGAATTTGCGCCCTTATCGGACCCCCTCCGCGATGCGCTCGGCGTTCATTGCGTCCGACCAGATACCGAGCTTGTGCGAGCGCGCGTATAGATCGGCCTCCTCGATGCGCGCGACGCGTGCTCGATAGTCGTCATCCGATACGAGGCGATAGGTCCGGTCTTGCGGCGCGGCCGCCCGTTCCTTTTCCATCTCCGCACGCTCGTTGGCCAATTTTGGATCGCTCCTGAGCAGCTTGGCGAAGGCCTTCTCATTGTCGACCATGTCGAGCATCGTACTACCCTCGAATATGCCGTTCCTGACGAGGTCGACGTTGAGGCTGTCCGTGCCCTGCTCGATCCAGATATAGACGATCTCCAGCGGTACATGGGTCTTGGTATTGGTCGTGATCATCTGTGATATCGGCGTGAACACGGCTCCATGGTGGGACTGGATCCACGCCGACACGAAGATCCTCGGATAGCCAGAATATGTCGGCCTCACGAAGCCGCTGCCCAGCAGGACATAGAGGCGTGCATCTCCCTTTCTGGCCGCCATGATGTCGTTCTTGAAATCAAGAGTGGCAGCGCTGCCGTTTCGTTCGGCGACCGGCATATCCTGCGCCGGACAAGCTTGTGGCGACGTGCTTGCGAGCGTGAGCGAGACGCAGAGATAGCGAAGCAGCTTTTTCATATCGCAGCCTTCAGCCCTGGCGCCGCCCCCATGCACGGCGCGGCCTGTCCTTCGGCTTCGTCAGGTAGCGATTCGAGATGCAATCCGGATGCAGAAAATGTCCGCTTTCAACGGATCGATCGAAGATCACGCCAACCGAGGCGGCGGGTTGGGCGGCAGCGGCCGCTGCCATCAGCAGCAACGACAGCATGAAGCGAGGAAGGCGGGTGCCCGGTTGGCGGCAATGGGCGCCAGCGAACAGCGCCGGTTCTCGATCGCTGCTGACGAATAGTCGTCGTCCACGCCAACGACGAGCCGCCCTCCACCGGACATCCCGGCACGCCTATCGACGGCATATTGGTTCCAAAATGGATAGATACCGGTGTTGCCATGCGAAAAGACGTTTATCTAATAAGCTAGCCGCGCAAGTCAGGGACGGACGACATGAGTTTGCTGCTCCTATTGTTGGCGTTAGCCGGTCCGTCGTCCTTTGGGGCCGTGTCGGCTCGGACTGCTGGAGACGAGAAGGACCTCGAGGCTACGGTCTGTGCGACGATTGGCGGTGCAGCGACGCCCGGCGATCCAAGCTCGCGCATCGCGACCTATGACGGCCCGGCCGATAAAAACGGATCCGGCGTGTTGACGCTGCTCAACTGCACCGGGGCGCCGCTCGTCAAGGCGGTCGATCGATCGCGATGGGCCCGCGACCGTGCCCCCAATATTTTCAATCCCGCGAGGACAGAGACGATCCCGGGCATGCTGGGGCGATATCATTACCTCAATTTCAACCTGCCGGAGCTGGGGCATGTCGTCGGCTTGGATCACTGGTCCTATGCCCCGACCAGAGCCGACCACCGCTGGGAAGGCGCATGCGTCCACCCGGTCGAGTTCACCATGCGCACGGGATCGGAAGATACCGTGTTCAGGAGCGACGTCGACATCTGCAAGACGGATATCCTGATCCTCGGATGGTCGTCCGCAAAGAGGTGACCTCAGCGCCCTGGTTTCGAGATCGACGTGAGGTGATGCTGCAACGCCAGCCAATGGCCGCCTCCCGCCTCGACCATCACGACTTTCCCGGGCTGGGCGTAGCTGTCGAGCAGAGTCATGAGATTGAGGGTCCTGCGGATGCTTTCGTCCTTGACGATCCGGCTCGCGATCCCGGTGCCGCACGGGGTACCGGCCCTGGGGTCGAACGTGTCGCTATAGGTCTTGCGATACCAGCCGGTGAAATCGAAATGGTCGGGTCGGCGCACCGTGGGAACCGCGCTTACTTCGCGTTGGATCACCGAGGACGACGGCGTGGCGAAGGGATTCTGCCGTGCCCGCAGCAGGTGCGCCCCGATCGCGTCGGGGACGTCGAAGCCGTCCGCAATGTCGTCGATATATTCCTCGTGCGGGGCAATATCCCATCCGGAGAATGTGACGCCCCGGTCGGACGCGAGCTTCACCGAAAATAGATTCTCCTCGATATTGCCTGTCGAGAAGGCCCGGCGCGCCGTGTCGGCGAGGAATGCGATATACTGGCTATCGGCGCTCTTTCGGGACGAGGCGCCTTCGATCAGGACCATATCCGGCTTATAGCGATCGAAGGCGTCGCTGATGCTTTTGAGTATCTCCGCTTTTCTGGCCGGCGATTTCGCGTCCCCCACATGGGCGACGGCGACGAAGACGATCGTCCCGCCGTTGGCAAGACGATAGACGTGCGTACTAGGGAACGCTGCGGGGTCGGGCGTCGCGCATAGATCGCCAAGGATGTGCCCTGGGTCCAGCTCCGGCGCCGCCCGGGCCGGGGCCAATGCGAGAAACGACAAAGCGGAAAGTGCGATGCGGATCTTCATGCCGATCTCTCGCAGTCGGGTGGTGTGACCGAAGCGATATCGTGGATTCGCGACCGAAATGCGGCACGGACAGCGTCCGCGATCATGTCGGCAAATCCGGTTCGGTGCTCGCCACTACGCCATCGCGAAACCGCCGATAGCGGCCGTCCGGCGCTACTTGCTCAACGTCCCCGGTCCCGTCGGAATGCTGGTGCTCGCGCCGTCGCCGAACGACCCCGCGCGGTAGAGCAAGGTGATCGACACGCGGCGGTTGCGCGGATCGGCGGGATTGTTCTCGATCATCGGCTCGCGATCGGCGACGCCCTCGATGCGGTCGAAGCGGACGTCGCCCAGCCCGCCCTGCGCGAGCCGGCGGCGGGTCGCTTCGGCGCGGCCGGTCGACAGCATCCAATTGTTCATCGCCAGCGGATTGCCATAGGCCAGATTGTCGGTGTGGCCGCGGATCATGATCGGATTTTCCATCCCCTTGATCGATCCGGCGATCATCCCGATCAGGTCGCTGGCCTGCGGCACCAATTGCGTCGTGCCGAGCGCGAACATCGAATAATCGGCGTCGTCGACCAGATCGATGCGCATGCCGTCGCGGGTCTGGATGAACTTGATGTGGCTGGCGAGCTTGGCGAGCGCCGGCGACTTCATCGCCTGGAGCATCTGCTGCTTCATCTTCTCGAAATTCTGCTGGTCCTCGGCGGTCAGCCGCGCCTTGAGCGAGCCCTTCTCGCCCGAGCCGATATTGGCGCCGCCGGTGGCACCGACCGGAATGGTCAGCGACCGGTTGCCGGTCTGCGACGCCCGGTGCGGGTAATTGTCCTTGTCGGTGATCGACGACCCGCCGAACATGCCGTTCGAGCCCGCGCTGTTCTCCTTCATGTTGACGAGCGTCGGGGAGAAATAGTCGGCGATGCCCTTGCGCTGCTTCTCGGTCGTCGCGCCGAGGATCCACAGCAGCAGGAAGAACGCCATCATCGCGGTTACGAAGTCGGCATAGGCCACTTTCCACGCGCCGCCGTGATGGCCGCCGTGACCCTCGATATAGATCTTCTTGACGATGATCTTGGGAGGCTGATTGCTCCCATGAGGTGCGCGTGCGGCCGCCATGGCTCAGCGACCGCGCAGGCCGTCGAACACTTCCGCGAAAGCGGGCTGGTTGGCGTGCGCGATGCCCGAGCGCGCGGCCTCGATCACCAGCGGCTGCGGGTGACCGTGTAGCGAGGCGATGATGATCTGCTTGACCACGTGATAGATGGCGGCGTCGGCGTCGATGATCTGCTTGAGGCGCGTCGCCAGCGGACCGACCATGCCGTACGCCAGCAGCACGCCCATGAACGTGCCGACCAGCGCCGAACCGATCATCGCGCCGAGGATCGACGGCGGCTTGTCGATCGAGCCCATGGTCTTCACGACGCCGAGCACCGCCGCGACGATGCCCAGCGCGGGCAAGGCGTCGGCCAGGCCCTGCAGCGTCGACTGCGGTCCCTCGACCTCGTGATGATGGGTCTTGATCGCGTTATCCATCACTTCCTCGACCGCGTGGACGTCGAGCGTGCCCGACGAGACGACGACGAGGCGGAGCGTGTCCGCGATCAGATTGACCAGGGTATGGTCGGCGAGCAGCCGGGGATATTCGGCGAAGACGGCGGACGATTTGGGATCCTCGACATGCGGTTCGAGCGCGATCGGCCCGTCCATCCGCAGCATCTTCATCAGCTTGGAGACGAGGAAGATGACGTCGAGATAGTCCTGCTTCTTGTATTTCGGCCCCTTCAGCACTTTCATGATGCCGCCGCCGAGCGCCTTGAGCTCCTTGGGCGAGTTGCCGATGATCAGCGCGCCGGCCCCGGCGCCGCCGATGATCAGCATTTCGTGGGGAATCGCCTCGAGCACCGGTCCCAGCGCGCCGCCCGTGAAGGCAAAGCCGCCGAAGACCATGGCTAGCAGAACAACGAGGCCGATTGCCGGAAACATTGTAGCTCTTACTTCCCCCTGCGATCAGACCTGAATCGGATAACGACCGGTTTCGCCAATGGTTAATCGGCTTTTCGTAGCCAACCGGTTAACCATGTGCCGTTTATTTGCCCGGGTCGGATAAATCTGGCCCCGCGAGCGGGCGGAACAGCCAAGGTTCCGACGATGCGGAGCCTCGTTGGAATGGCTGCGGCGAGCGGAGCCGTCGCGGCGCCGCTGCAAAAGCTATTTCAGGAAGTCGAACAGCGACATGCTGGCGAGCTTGGTGAAGCTCGCCTGGGTGGCCTGCAGCGTGGTCATCGTCTTCTGCAAATTGGTGATCGCCGCGGTGACGTCGGTGTCCTCGAGCGCCGACCGCGTGGCTTCGCGGTCGGTCGCGACATCCTTGAGCCGCGAGGTTTCGAGATCGACGCGCGCGGCGCGGGCACCGAGCCCGGCCTGGACGCTCGCCGCCTGGTCGTTGGCGGCCTGGACCGCGTCGCCGGCGGCGCCCGCGATGGTCGAGATGTCGCCGGTGCCGCGGAGCGCGGCGGACAGTGCGGACAGGGTCGACAGGATGTTGCCGCCGCTCGAATCGACGAACACGCGCGCGGCTGAATCGCCGGGCTGGATCGACTCGTTGGCGCCGACCGGGATCGAGGTCGGACCAGTGGTCGCGAAGCTGAACGTCCCGTCGGGATTCTTGGTGACTGCGGGGGAATCTCCGCTGGCGAAGATCATCGCGCCGCGCGAATCCTTGACGTTGGAATAGTCGACCAAATTGTTGACGATCGTGTCGAGCTGATCGGCGATCGCGCCGCGATCGCTCTGTGATAGTGTGCCGCTGTTCGCCTTGACCGCGAGTTCCTTGGCCTGCTGGAGCGCGGCGGTGATCGAATTCAGCGCGCCGTCCGCCTGGCTCAGCGTCGTCCCGGCGATCGTCAGATTGCCGCTATAGGCGGTGTCGTCGGCGCCGGCCTGGGCGAGGCTCTGCAGCCGCCGCCAGTCGACCGCGTCGTCGGACGGGGCGTTGATCCGCTTGGTCGTCGAGATCTGCGTCTGCAGCTTGTCGGCGGTCGCGGTCAGCGACTGCATGTTGTTCTGGTTGAACGTGTAGAATTGGTTGGTCGAGATCTGCATCGCAATTACCTGATATCGAGGATCGTCTGCATCGCGTCGCGCGCGGCCTGGATGACGCGGCCGGTCGCCGCATAGGCCTGCTGGAAGCGCATCAGATCGACCGCTTCGCTGTCGAGATTGACGCCGCTCGCGCTGTCGCGCGCGGCAACGGCGTTGTCGTGGATGGTCGATTGCGCGTCGGCCACCGCCTTGCGCTGCGCGAGCGTCGCGGCATTGGCCGTGGTCATGTCGACGACGCTGTTTTCGAAGCCGCCCGAGGTACGCAATTGCGCCAGCGACATCAGGTTGGTGTTGTCGCGCGTCCCGCCGCCGACCGCCGCCGCGGCGATGCCACGTGGATCGTCGAGCGTCGTCGTCATCTGCGCGGTGCCGCCGCCGGCCATCGCGAACAGCGGCTGGCCGGGATTGCCGTCGAGGTCGCGTCCGCCGGCCTGGACCGCGTTGACGCCGTCGGCGAATTGCTGTGCGACGGTCTGGAGCTGCGACTTGGCGTCGACGATGTGCTGCATCGAATCGGCCACGCCTGCAAGCGCGCCGCCGGTCGGCGAGAGCGATTGCATCGCGGCGCCGTTGACGACGTTGTACGATACCGCGCCCGCGGTGTTTGCGGAATAGATGACCGTCGCGGCCTGGCTGCCGTTGACCAGCACCGGACCGGCGGTGCCGCCGCCGCGCACCGTGGCGCGGCCGATCGAATCGAACTGGACCGTCACGTCAGTCAGCGCGCTCATCTGTTCGAGCACCTGGTCGCGCTGGTCGAGCAACGCCGCAGCGCCCGAGGTGCCGGCCGCGGCGCGGCTGAGGCCATCGTTGATCCGCGCGAGGGTCGTCGACGCGGAATTGAGCGACGCGACCGAGGATTGCGCGGTCCCGTCGAGATCCTGTTGCACTTGGTCGAGCGCCGCCCCGGTGCTCGAGAACGCGCTGGAGACACCCGACGCCGCCTCGAGCATCGAGGCGCGCGCGCCGAGCGAGGTGGGATCGGCCGCGAGCGTGGTCGACGCGGTGAAGAAGTCCGACATCCGGGTGCTGAGCTGATTGCCGTCGAGGCCGGATTCGATGCGGTCGAGCCAGGTCACGCTGGTCTCGGTCTTGGCGAGGTCGGATCCCGACGTCCGGACCTGGGCCGCCGCGTAGAAATCGCCCGCGCGGACGATCCCGGTGACGATCGACCCCATGCCGTTCATCGTCGCATTCGCGCTCGCGGCGGCGACCTCGGCAGTCGACGCGGTGCGGCGCGAATAGCCCACCGTGCCCGAATTGGAGATATTCTCCGACACGGTGTTGAGCGCGACCTGATAGGCCTTGAGCCCGCTCGCGCCGATCGACAGCATGTCGCTCATGACGCGCCTCCGTTAGCCACTGGTGCGGCGGGTGCGGCGGGTGCGCCTGGCGCCCCGGGTGAGGCGGGCGTCGTCGCGGCGGTCGGCTGCAGCGCCTGCTGCGACTTGGCGAGGAAATCGGTCATCGCCTTGCCGATGCCGATCGGCTGGTGCGCGGCCATGCTTTCCGCGACCTGCTTGTCCTGCATGTCGCGAAAGGTGTCGGAATTCTTGGTGTCGAGCAGGCCGCCGTCGTCCAGTTTCGCCTGGCGCATCGACTTGAGCATCATGTTGATGAACACCGCCTCGAACTGCTGGCCGGCCTTTTGCAGGTTGGCCTTCGAGGTCAACCGGCTGGTGTCGGTCGAGATACCCGTCGTCGGCTGGGCCGCGGGCTGGGTCGGGATCGGACCCATTGGACTGATGGCGTCGGTCATAGGATGATCAGGTCCGCTTTGAGCGCCCCTGCCTCCTTGAGGGCTTCGAGGATCGCGACGAGGTCCGACGGCGAGGCGCCGATCGCGTTCACCGCCTTGACGATGTCGGCGAGCTTGGGCCCCGGGTTCATCAGGAACATCGGGCGCTTCTCTTCGTCGACGCTGACGCCCGACTTCTGCTCGTTGGCGGTCTGGCCCTGGCTGAACGGCATCGGCTGCACCACGGTCTGCTTCTCGTCGATGCGGACGGTGAGCTTGCCGTGGGTGATCGCGGCGGCGCCGACGCGGACGGTCGAGTTGATCACCACGGTACCGGTCCGCGCGTTGACGATGACGCGCGCTGGCGGTTCGGCCGACTTGACGTCGAGATTCTCGATCTCGCTCATCATCGTCGCGCGGACATCGGCGCCGGTCGGCGCCCTGACCGTGATCGAGACGCCGTCGACCGCTTCCGCGACGCCGCCGCCGAAGCGGCCGTTGATCGCGGTCGCGACGTTCTGTGCGGTGGTGAAATCGGACCGGGCGAGGTTGAAGGTCAGCCCCGGCGCGGTGTCGAAGCCGGTGGCGACGGTGCGCTCGACCGTGGCGCCCTCGGGGATGCGGCCGGTCGAGGGCACGTTGACCACGACCGACGATCCGTCCTTGCCCTCGATCCCGAGACCGCCGACCGCGAGGTTGCCCTGCGCCATCGCGTAGATCTGGCCGTCGGCACCCATCAGCGGGGTCATGATCAATGCGCCGCCGCGCAGGCTCTTGGCCTTGCCCATCGACGCGACGGTGATGTCGATCCGCTGGCCTGGCTTGGCGAAGGGCGGCAGCTCGGCGGTGATCATCACCACCGCAGCGTTCTTGAGCCCGGGATTGACGCTGGCCGGCAGCTGCAGGCCGAAGCGCGAGGCGACGGCCTTCATCGACTGCATCGTATATTCGAGATTGTCGTCGCCGGTGCCGGCCAGGCCGACGACCACGCCGTAGCCGGTCAGCTGGTTGCTGCGGATGCCCTGGAACGTCCCCAGGTCCTTGACGCGATCGGCCGCGGCCGGCGTCGCGGCGAGGCCGGACAGGAGCGCGAGGAAGACGAGCAGGGCACGCAGCATGGGACGATATCCAATCATTGTCGCCCGGCGGTCTGCCACGGAGATGGTTAAAGCTATGCTAACCATGAGGCGGGATTTGAGATCGATTGCGCGGATATAGCCCCTCCCCTTCAGGGGAGGGGTTGGGGTGGGGCCTCTCCACGGGCGATTAGCTTGCGGCACTGCCCCACCCCCAACCCCTCCCCTGAAGGGGAGGGGCATTTAAACCACCAATCAAAACGGGCTGATCACCGAGAAGAAGCGGCCGAGCCAGCCCTGGCGGCCGGCGCGGGCGACATCGCCCTTGCCGGTATAGGCGATGCGGGCATCGGCGACGCGGGTCGACAGCACGCGGTTGTCGGCGCCGATATCGGCGTTGCGGACGATGCCCTTGATCTGGACGAACTCGTCGCCGCGGTTGAGCGTCACGCGTTTCTGCCCCTGCACCAGCATGGTGCCGTTGGGATAGGCCGCGACGACCGTGACCGAGATCTCGCCGGTCAGCGAGTTGGACTGGTCGGCGGTGCCCTGGCCGGCGAAGTTGCGCGCGCCGCTGACGGTCGCGTCGGTGCCCTTGAACACCGACAGCGCGCCGGTGGTCGGCGGCGTGATGCTGAAGCCGCCGCCCGAATCGAGCTTCGACGACGAGGATTTCGAGGCCTGGGTGTTCTCGACCAGCACGATGGTCAGCGGGTCGCCGACTTTTCTGGCGACCGCGCCCTCATAGAGCGCGGCATAGCCGTTCTGCGCCTGGAAGATCGAGCCGTTGGCCGGCGCCGGGGGCGGCGGCACGTACGGCGCGGCCGAGTAATCCTCGGCCGGCTGTTTCTTGCCGAGCAGCCTGGCGTCGGCCGGTGCGGCGGCCGAGAAGGCGATGGCGATCGCGGCGGTGCCGGCGATGAGGGTGTGGGGCGTACGCATCAGATGTTCTGGTTCACATATTTGAGCATGTCGTCGGTCGCCGAGATCATCTTCGAATTGACCTCGTACGCGCGCTGGCATTCGATCATGTCGACCAGCTCCTCGACGACGTTGACGTTCGACGCTTCGAGCATGCCCTGACGGACCTGGCCGCGGCCGTCCTCGCCCGGCACGCCGAGATTGGCGGCCCCCGACGCGGCGGTCTCGGTCAGGTAATTGTCGCCCTTCGACTGCAGCCCGCCCGGATTGGCGAACGTCGCGACCTGGAGCTGGCCGAGCACGCTCGGCTCGGTCTGGCCGGCGATCGTCGCCGACACGGTGCCGTCGGTGCCGATGGTGATCTGGGTCGCGCCCTGGGGCACGGTGATGCCCGGCATCACCTGATAGCCTTCGTTGGTCACCAGCTGGCCTTCGGGCGAGCGCGAGAAATTGCCCGCGCGGGTATAGCCGAGCTGGCCGCCGGGCAGCTGGACCTGGAAATAGCCGTCGCCGTCCAAGGCCATGTCGAGGCTGTTGCCGGTGGTCTGCATCGACCCCTCGGTATCCTCGCGCGACGTGCCCTGGATGCGCACGCCGGTGCCGAGGTTGAGCCCGGTCGCGTACTTGCTGTCGCTCGACGATTGCGCGCCGGCGGTAGTGACCGTCTGGTACGACAGGGTCGAGAACGAGGCGCGATCCTTCTTGAAGCCGGTCGTGTTGACGTTGGCCAGGTTGTTCGAGATCACCCGCATCCGCATGTCCTGGGCGTCCAGGCCGGTGCGGGCGATGTGCATCGCTGCGCTGCTCATCTCATTCTACTCCTCAGCTCGGCATCCGCATCACGGATGCGGCGCTTTCGTCCATGTCCTTGGCCGACTTCATCAGATTGGCCTGTACTTCGTAGCTGCGCTGGTTCTCGATCATGTCGACCAGCGACTGCGTCATGTTCACGTTCGACTGTTCGAGCGCGCCCGAGATGCAGGTTGCGTCCTCGTCGGTCGGCAGCACGCCGCCGCCTTTGACGTGGACCAGATTGTCGAGCCCCTTGACCGTCTGCGATCCCTTGGGGCTGGCGAACTTGATGCGGTCGACCACCTGCGGGTTCTTGGCGTCGCCGCCGACCGGAATGATCGAGACGGTGCCGTCCTGCGCGATCGAGACCGACGTCGCGGGCGGCACGGTGATGGGGCCCCCCGACCCCATCACCGGGAAACCGTCGCCGGTTTCCAAAACGCCCGTCGCCGAAATCGAGAGGTCGCCGCGGCGCGTATAGGCCTCGGTGCCGTCGGTCGCCTGGACCGCCATCCACTGGTCGCCGGGAATGGCGACGTCGAGATTGCGCCCGGTGGTCGTGATCGCGCCCGCGGTGCGGTCGAAATCGGTCACTTCCTCCGATGCCGGCTGGCGGCTGTCGAAGCCCGAGCCCTTGAGCATCAGGCTGTCGAAATTGACCCGCTCGGCCCGAAAGCCGATCGTCGACGCATTCGCCATATTGTTGGCGATCGCCGCCTGCGCCGCCATGTGGCTCTTCAGCCCCGACGCCGCGGTGTAGATCAGCTTGTCCATGCCCTAGCCCCCCTGGTCCTTTCCGTCATCAGCTCTGGATGTTGAAGATCGTCTGGGAGATCTGGCTGGCGGTATCGAGCGCCTTGGCATTCGCCTGGAAATTGCGCTGTGCCGCGATCAGGTTGACCAGCTCCTCGGTGATGTCGACGTTCGAGCGTTCGATCGTCGACGACATCAGGCTGCCGAAGCCGTCGCTGCCCGGCGAACCGGCGGTCGGCGCGCCCGACAGGCCGGTCGCCGCCCAGGTCGAATCGCCCAGCTGGCGCAGGCCCGTCGGGTTGGTGAAGTTCGCCAGTGCGACCTTGCCCAGCGCCTTGACGTCGCCGTTCGAGAAGCTGGCCTTGACCGTGCCGTCGGGGTCGACCGTGACGCCCTGAAGCTGGCCGATCGCGCTGCCGTCGACGCTGCGCGACACGACGTTGAACGGGGTCGAGGTCTGCGCGGTCGCCGAGCCGAAGGTGAAATTGATCGTCTGCGCCGCGGTCGAGCCCGCCGGGGTGACCGGATCGAACGTCGTGGCGCCGGTCGGCGCGGTCATTGCGCCGGTCGAATCGAAGGTCATCGTGACGTGGTCCGACCCGCCCGAGGTCAGCTGCTTGTCGCCGATGAAGCTATAGGCCGACCAGGTCGACGGCGTGGTGGTCGTCTCGCGCTTGAAATAGGTCGTCATGGTCTGCGGGTTGCCCGACGCGTCATAGACCGTGGTCTGCGCCGACTGGTTGTAGCTCGACGGATCGAAGCGGTCGAAGGTCGCCGTGGCGGGGACGGCGGCGCTCGACGACAGATTGACCGTCATGCCGACATTCTGAGACGGGCTCGGCGTGCCGCTGGTGGTCGGCAGCTGCAGGCTGGTCGTCTGGTCGAGGCCGCTCGCGACCACCGCGCCCGATCCGTCGACCGGATAGACCTGCAGGTAATTGCCCTGCGCGTCGGTGACATAATGGTCGGGGCTGACCGAGAAGCCGCCGTTGCGGGTGTAGTTGACGGTCTGGCCGTTGAGCTGCGGCTTGACCGCGAAGAAGCCGTCGCCCGAAATGGCGAGGTCGAGCGCCGAGGACGACTGGACGAAATTGCCCTGGCTGAATTGCTGGACGTTGCCCTTCACCATCGTGCCCGCGCCGACCATCATCGTCGGCGACAGGTTGACGCTCGACGCGATGACGTCGGCGAACTCGGTGGTGCTCTTCTTGAAGCCGTTGGTGTCGACGTTCGCGAGGTTGTGCGAGATCGTCGACATCTGGGTCTGGGCGGCGTTGAGGCCGGAAAGCGAGGTATAGAAGGACATGGTTCAGGCTCCTTGGCGAATGGGATGGATCAGCCGATCTGGCGGACGTCGGAGAGGTCGACGCTGCCGATTCCGGCGACATTGAGGACGGGGCTGCCCGACGAGGGCATCGAGACCGAGGTCACCGGCGCCCAGACGAGCGTCTGGGCCGAGACCGTGGCGCCGTTGGCATTGGCGCTCGAGACGACCTTGAACGGTCCGGCGCCGGCGTCGGTGCCGGCATCGGTCTTGCCGTCCCAGTCGAAATTGGCGGTGCCCTTCTGCTGCGCGCCGAGGTCGAGCGTCTTGAGCACGTTGCCGCTCTGGTCCTGGATGCTGACCTTGACGTCGCTCGCGGCGCTGCCGAGCTCGACCGCGCCGGCGATGCCACCGGTGGTCCGGCCGTAGGCGGTGTCGCCCGCGGTCAGCACGGTCTTGCCGACATAGGCCATCGCGTCGGTGGCCGAGGTGCCGGTCAGCTTGTCGGCGATCGTCTGCAGCGTCGTGTTCATCTGCGAGATGCCCGACAGCGACGAGAATTGCGCCATCTGGGCGACCATCTGGGTGTTGTCGACCGGGTTGAACGGATCCTGGTTCTGCATCTGCGCGGTCATCAGCTTCAGGAAGTCGGCCTGGCCGAGCGTCTGCGAGCTGGATCCAGCCGGGGCGACCGCCGGGGTCGTCGTGCCGGTGCGTCCGATGCCGAGATTGGCGAGCGTGGTGTCAAAGGTCGATGCCATGTCTTATTTCCCGAGTTTGAGGGTATCGAGGATCAGCGATTTCGCCGTCTGCATGACCTCGACATTGTTCTGGTAGCTGCGGCTGGTCTCCATCATGTCGACCAGCTCGCGGGTCTCATCGACCGCCGATTCCCAGACATTGCCGTCCTTGTCGGCCATCGGGTTGGCGGGGTCGTAGCGTTTGGTCGGGTTTTCGCCGGCGGTGACGACGCTTTCGACGTCGACCGTCGACATCCCGCTCGCCTTGTCGAAGCTGGTGCGGAACACCGGCTTGATCGTGCGATAGGCGGTGTCGGGCGAGCTCGCGACCGACCCGGCATTGGCCAGGTTCGATGCCGTCGTATTCAGGCGCACGAGCTGCGCGCTCATCGCGCGGCCCGAGACCTGGAAGATCGTCATCGGTCCGTTGCTCATGGCTATTCGCCCTTCAGCGCGCGGGTGATCTGGCCGATCCGCCCGTTGAGGAACGACAGCGTCGACTGATACTGGACGGCGTTTTCGGCAAAGGCGGTCTGCTCGGTCGACAGGTCGACGGTATTGCCGTCGAGGCTGGGCTGCAGCGGCACGCGATATTTGGTCGCGCTCGCGAGGCCGTTGTCGGTCAGGCCGTTGGGGCTGGTTGCCGCCGACAAGGCCTGCTGGAAGTCGATGTCGCGCGCCTTGAACCCGGGGGTCGAGGCATTGGCGATGTTCGACGCGAGCACGCCCATGCGCTGCCCGCGCACTTCGAGCGCCGCCCCATGTATTCCGAACAGAGTGTCGTCGGCCATCGCCGTTCACCTCGCGTGAAAATCCTGCGCGAGAGATCAGCAAGGGGCGTGCCAATTGCCGTTGGGGGCAGGTTTTGCCTCCTAGGGAAGATGGAAGCGGCAAGGACTTGCCGGTCGGCGGCAATGTTTTTGCCGGTTTTGCCGCCCTCTGCTGCCCTCACCCTTCCGCGGCTGCGCCGCTCCCTCCCTCTGCCGTCGGAGAGGGAAGGGGCCCGCGCCGCGCGGCGGCGTGGGAAGGGTGAGGGCAGAACCAGACGTCGAGCGAACTGGCATCGCCCTTGCAGTACATCGCGCATATGACGACGGATCCCATCACGCTCGGCGCTTTCCTCGACCCCGCCGCCATCGGCATCGTGGCCGGCGGCACCTTGTTCGCGACCTTGCTCCGCACAACGCTCGGCGATGTCGGGCGCGGCGTCGCGGCGCTCGGTGCGCTGGCGCGCAAGCCGTTCGACGCGACGCCGCTGGTCGATCAGATCGGGGCCTTGGGCCGGATCGCACGGCGCCACGGCGTCCACGCGCTCGACCGCTCGGTCATCGCCGACAAGGACGTCGCCGCCTCGATCGCCGCGATCGTCGACGGCGCCTCGCCGATCGAGATCACTCGCCTGCTCGACGAACGCCGCCGCGCGCGCATCCTGCGCCACGCCGCCGCCGCCGACATGTGGGCGGGCGCCGCCGAGGCCGCGCCCGCGATGGGCATGGTCGGCACGCTCGTCGGCCTGGTGAAGATGTTCTGGGCGATGACCGATCCCAGCGCGATCGGCGCGGGCATGGCGGTTGCCTTGCTGGCGACGCTCTATGGCGCGCTGATCGCCAACCTGATCGCGATGCCGGTAGCGGTGCGCCTGCGCCGCCGCGCGCGCGCCGAGGCCGAGGAGCGGACCCGGCTCGTCGCCCCGCTCGCCGGGCTGGCCGAGAAGGAACGCGTGCGCGCGCCGGTCAGCTTCGCCCCGGTGTCGGCATGAGCGAGACCGACCTGCTCGACCCCGCGCCCCCGCGCCCGCTGTGGCTGTGGACGCTCGCCGACCTCGCGCTGCTGCTGGTCGGGTTCTTCGTGCTCGTCCAGGCGACCGATCGCCAGGCGCTGGCCAAGGGCTTGCGCGAAGGGTTCGGCGGCAGGACCCATGTGCAAGCGGAAATGGCGGCCGCGGCCGACCCGATCCCGCTCGCCTCGGCTGCCGCGGGCTTCGCGCGCGGTTCGGCGGCGATCGTCTCGACCGACGGCCTGATCGACTTCGCCCATGAGAGCCTGCGCGATCCGCGCGTGACGTTGCGGATCACCGGCGGCACCGACGGCACCAGCGCCGACACCGACCCGGTGACGGGCAGCGCCCAGATCCTGGCGAGCGACCGCGCCCGCGCGACCGCCGCCTGGCTGATCGCACAGAAGATACCCGCCAACCGCATCACGATCGCAACCCCGGGGACCGGACGCAGCATCGCGCTCGTCACGATGAGCTTCACCGGTGAGCCCGACAGGAAACAGCCATGATCCGTATCGTTTCGTTCCTTGCCCTGACGCTTGCCGCGGCTCCGGCCGCCGCGCAGCATTTCCAGAGCACGCCGCTCATCGACAAGGCGGTGGCCGGGTTCACCGGCCATGGCATCGGCGAGACCGGCGGCGCGCGCACCGAGGTCGATACGCGGCTCAAGCTCGCGGCGTGCCCGATGGTCTCGCTCGCCTGGCGCACCGATACGCATGACTCGGTGGTGGTGACCTGCCCTGATCCGCAATGGCGCATCTTCGTCCCCGTCCTCACACCGACGGCGACGCCCGCGCCCGCGGTCGTCGTCGGGCAGGCGGCACCTCCGCCGGCCAAGGCGGTGATCGTGATCAAGCGCGGCGATCCGGTGACGGTGGTCGCGGGCACGAGCGGCTTTTCGGTGACCCGCGACGGCATCGCGACCACCGATGCCGCCGCCGGTGCGCGTGTCCTGGTGCGCGTCGACGAAGGCAAGCCGCCGATCCAGGCGATCGCGGTCGAGCCCGGCAAGGCCATGATTCCGGGCGCCGAATAATTTTTCATAAAGAATTTGGACAGGTGGTCGTTCGATGATCCAGACAAGCTTCAACAGGCTGGAAAATGGTGGACTCGATCGGACCGAAGGGCTCAACGCCCAATGCCCGCATCGCTCCGGTGCTCGGAGCGGCGGCTGCCGCGAAGATCGCGTCGGCCATCGCCACGCCGGAGCAGCAGATGCACGCGTCGCACCCGGTCGGGCAGCTGGCGCAGGAACTCGCCGCCAAGCCGCCGGTGGACGCGGGACGCGTCGACCGGTTGCGCAGGGCGATCGCCGACGGCAGCTACCAGCCCGACCCTCAGAAGGTCGCGGACAAGCTCATGTCGTTAAGGGGGGAATGGATCGATGACGCGGCGTGATGGCCTGATCAAGGTGATCGACCTGCTTCATGCCGAGATCGCGGCGATGAAGTCGAACGATGTCGAGGCGCTCGACAAGGCGACCAGCGCGAAGCTGGCGGCGCTCGAGGCGCTGGGCCGGATCGACACCCCGACGCTCGAACCCGGCGTGCGCGAGCTCGCCGAGGAAGCGCACCGGTTGAACGAGACCGCGCGGATCTATTGCAACCTGCTGGCGGCAAATGTCCGTCGCCGCCTGCAAATTCTTGCCGGTGACGCTGCCGGTGGCTACCGCGCCAACGGCCATCTGGCGGCTTACGCCTGAATTTTCGCGGCACGATGTCGTGCTGCCGATGTTTCTCCCTGAAATCAAAGCCTTCCATTCCCCTCCCGCTTGCGGGAGGGGTTAGGGGAGGGCATGTTTCCTCCCGAGGGAGCGGTTTGACACGCCCTCACCCAGCCCCTCCCGCAAGCGGGAGGGGAGTTTCTGTCGGCAAAACACCTCGTTAACCAAAACTGGCACGCCCCTTGCTGAGTGTTCTTCCGTAACAGGGAGCATTCAGCCAGAAGCCTATGGGCGGCATTGCAGCACTTACCGGAAACATCGACCGCGTCAGGACGGCGATCGCGAACGCGAGCCGCTCGACGGGGATGGATTTCGACTATCTGCTGGGGCAGGCGCAGCTCGAAAGCGGGATGAACCCCGGCGCGCGCGCCGGCACCTCGTCGGCGACCGGGCTCTACCAGTTCATCGACCAGTCGTGGCTCGGCATCATCAAGCAGCACGGGACCGAGAATGGCCTGGGCTGGGCGTCGAACGCGATCACCCGTGCGGGCAACCGCTGGGTGGTGAGCGATCCGCAGATGAAGAGCGCGATCCTCAACCTGCGCAACAATCCCGAGGTCTCCGCCACGATGGCGGCCAATTTCGCCTCGGACAACCAGGCGTCGCTCGAAAGCACGCTCGGTCGCGGCGCGACCGGCACCGACCTCTACATGGCGCATTTTCTGGGGCTGGGCGGCGCCAAGGCGTTCCTCCAGACGATGCAGGGCAATCCCGGCGCCTCGGGCGCGGCGATGTTCCCCGCGGCGGCGCGCGCCAACCGCTCGATCTTCTACGACGCCGGCGGCAACGCGCGCAGCCTGAGCGACATCTACCAGCGCTTCGCCGCCAAGCTCGACAAGGGCGCGGCCAAGGTAGGCGCGACCAGCCTCGCGTCCGACGCGCTCGACGGCTCGGGCGCGACCGCGTTCGCCACGACCTACGGCACCAGCGCGTTCGAGACCGCCAGGGCCAATTTCGCCTCGCTCGCCACCTCGACGGGGCTGGGTGCCAATCCGAATGGGGCCGAGGTCATCCCCGGCACCGGCGACACCGGCCGGACCGCCGCCGACTGGGCGAAGGCCGCCTTGGCGCGGGTCAATGGCGGCCAGTCCGCCGCCACGCCGCCGGCCGATGCCAGCGCGGTCAACCTTCTCCGGCCGACGCCCGACAATGCGCGGCTGGCCTATCTGATGCTTGCGAGCCTGGGAGCGTAACGCGTGCCGCTTGTCCTGAAGAATCTGCTCGGCGGCAACGTCCGCAACGCCGCCCTCCCGATGGCCATCCTGCTGCTCGTCGTGCTGATGGTCGTGCCGATCCCGGCCGCCATGCTCGACGTCTTCTTCGTGACCAACATCGCGATCAGCCTCGCGGTGCTGATGGTCGCGTTGAACGCGCAGAAGCCGCTCGACTTCTCGGCCTTCCCGACCGTCCTCCTCTTCGCCACGCTGTTCCGCCTCGGCCTCAACGTCGCCTCGACCCGCGTCGTTTTGGTCCATGGGCATGAGGGCGAAAGCGCGGCCGGCCATGTCATCGAGGCGTTCGGATCGTTCCTGATCGGCGGCGACTACGTCGTCGGCATCTTCGTCTTCTCGATCCTGGTGATCATCAACCTGATCGTGGTGACCAAGGGCGCGGGCCGCGTGTCCGAAGTGTCGGCGCGCTTCACCCTCGACGCCTTGCCCGGCAAGCAGATGGCGATCGACGCCGACCTCAACGCCGGCCTGATCACCCCCGACGAAGCCAAGGCGCGCCGCGTCGAGGTCTCGACCGAGGCCGATTTCTACGGATCGATGGACGGTTCGTCCAAGTTCGTGAAGGGCGATGCGGTCGCCGGCCTGTTGATCCTGTTCGCCAACATCATCGGCGGCCTGATCCTGGGCCCGGTCAGCCACGGCATGACCGTCGGCGCCGCCGCGCATAACTATATCCTGCTGGCGATCGGCGACGCGCTCGTCGCGCAGCTCCCCAGCCTGATGCTGTCGATCGCCGCCGCCGCGATCGTCACTCGCGTCACCTCGAGCCAGGATCTCGCCGGCCAGATCGGCACCCAGTTCGGCTCGGCGCGCACCTGGACCCCGGTCGCCGGTATCCTCGGCCTGCTCGGCGTGCTGCCCGGCATGCCGCATCTGGTGCTGCTGTCGGCCGCCGGTATCGCCGGGTTCGCCGCGTGGAAACTGCGCCAGATCGCGCATCGTCCGCCGCCGCCCGCCCCCGCCGCGCCCGCGCCCGATCTGTCGAAGATCGGCTGGGACGAGGTCAGCGACGGCATGCAGATCCATCTCGACATCGGCTATGGCCTGGTGCCGCTGGTCGACGAGCGCCGTGGCGCCCCCCTCATGGGCCGCATCACTGGCGTCCGCCGCCAGCTGTCGAAGGACCTCGGCTTCGTCATCCCGCAGGTGCGCGTCCGCGACGACATCAACCTCGCGCCCTATACCTATCGCATCATCGTCGGCGGCGTCGTCATCGGCGAGGACCAGGCCTCGGCCGAGGAGATGCTCGCGCTCGACACCGGCCAGGGCGTCGGCGACCTGCGCGGCAAGAAGGCCAAGGACCCGACCTTCGGGCTCGACGCGACCTGGATCCAGCCGGGCGACGCCGATGCCGCGACCGGCCAGGGCTATCTGGTGGTCGATGCCGGCACCGTGGTCGCGACCCACCTCAACCACCAACTCGGCCAGAACGCGTCGGAGATGCTCGGCGCGGACGAGGTCCAGCAACTGCTCGAGGGGCTCAAGGAGCGCAACCCGCAGTTGGTCGCCGCGCTGACCCCGGCACCGCTGCCGCTGACCACCCTGACCCAGGTGCTCAAGGGGCTGCTCGCCGAGGGCATCAGTCTCAAGGAATTCCGCCGCATCGCCTCGGCCATCGCGGTCGCCGCGCAGAAGACGGTCGACGCCGAGGAGATCATCGAGGCGATCCGCCCCGATCTCGGCGGGCTGATCATCCAGAAATTGTGCGGCGTGCACGAGCCGCTGCGCGTGATGACGCTGGAAGGGCAGCTCGAAGGGCTGCTCGGCCAGGCGGTCCGCTCGGACCCGTCGCGCCGCCACACGATCGAACCCGATCTCGGCCGCCGCATCGTCGACGCGCTGACCCAGGCCGCGGCGCCGCTCGTCGCCGAGGCCAAACCCTTCGCGCTCGTCGTCCAGCCCTCGATCCGCCTCGCGATCCGCAAGCTGGTCAAGACCTGCCTTCCCGACACTCCAGTGATGAGCTTCTTCGAAGTGCCAGAAGAAAAATCCGTCGAAGTCGTCGCCGTGATCGGCGCTCCCCAGGCGCTCGCGGCATGAGCGCGGAACCGATGATGAGCGCGTTCGCCAACGCCCAACCGGCGCAAGCCGGATTCACAGGGGCGCCGGTCCCGGGCCCGCTGACCTATGGCCGCACCGGCGCCGATGTCGATGCGCTGGTGCGCAAGCACTCGCCGCTCGTCCGCCGCATCGCCTGGCACGTCCATGGCAGCATCTCGGGCGTGTGCGAGGTCGAGGACCTGGTCCAGATCGGGCTGGTCGCCCTGGTCGAGGCGGTCCACGGCTTCGAGGATCGCGGCCAGGTGACGTTCGAACAATATCTCGCGACCCGCGTGCGCGGCGCGATGATCGACCAGCTCCGCCGCCAGGCGACGCTGACCCGCGGCGCGATGCGGCGGCGCAAGCAATATCAGGAAACCGTCGCCGCGCTGACCGTCGACCGCAAGCCGCCGGCCGAAGCCGATGTCGCGGAAAAGCTCGGCGTCAGCATCGAGAAGCTGCGCGCCGATTATGCCAGCGCGGAGGCGGTACGGTTCGACTCGCTCGACGAGGTCTATACCGACGACGGCCCCTGGTTCATGTCCGACGAGCCCGACGCGTTCGAGCAGCTCGCCGAGGCGGACCTGCGCGACACGTTGGTCGCCGCGATCGCCGCGCTCCCCGAGCGCGAGGCGCAGGTGGTGCAGCTTTATTATGTCGAGGAATTGAACCTCGAGGAGATCGGGCACGTGCTGGGCGTGGGCGCGGCGCGGGTATGCCAGATCAAGGCGTCGGCGCATGCGCGGTTAAAGAAGGCGTTGGCTCGGGCGGTGTGATCGTTTCATTACGACGACTGCCCGAAAGGCGCTGACCTTTGTGGGGTGTGGGCCCAGAAATCGATCATGGATGCAAATGATTTTTCGTGAATCTGCTCCATTCTGGAGACGATATAATATTGCTAGCACCTGACGCCCTTGTCATCTGCCGATCCGGGCAGGGGATATTGCATGAGACGTACAAGGGTCTGGCTGGCGGGGTCGGTTGCCAGTGTCGCCATTCTGTCGTGCAGCGCATGGGCGCAGGACACGACCACCTACAGTTACGACGCCTTGGGTCGCTTGAATTCGAGCAGCGTGTCGGGCGGGCCAAATAACGGCCAGCAGACGTCGACCGGTTTCGATCCAGCGGGAAACCGATCGACCTACACGGTCGCCGGCGCGCCCGCTGCCAGCTTCTCGATCGCGGATGCCGGCGTCACCGAGGGCGGTACGGCGATCGCTACCGTCACGCGAACCGGCACGTTAACGAGTGCCGCTTCGGTAAACTATGCCACGGTGAACGGATCGGCCGTGGCACCCACCGACTACGCTTCCGCCTCCGGTACGTTGGCGTTCGCCGCTGGCGAGTCGTCAAAGACGATCTCCGTCACCACGGTCGACAATAGCACCTATCAGGGGGCGAGATCGTTCGGAATCACGCTATCGAGCCCTTCCTCGGGCACCGGCATCGCTCGCGCAAACGCGGTCGTCAGCATTGCCGACAATGAAGCCGTGCCGCAATTGTCGATATCGAACGCCACGGCGGCCGAAGGCGCCGCGGCGGTCCTGACCGTGACCCGGTCGGGGCTCACCAGCACGGCAGTGAGCGTCAATTATGCGACTGCTGACGGGAGCGCCGCGGCTCCTGGCGATTACGGGGCCGCATCCGGCACGCTCACCTTTCAAGCCGGCGAAACGACCAAGACGATCACCGTCAACACGGTCGATGACAACGTCTATGAAGGGACCGAAAATTTCACGCTAAATCTGTCCGGCGCAACGGGTGGCGCGGTCATCAGCAATCCTGTGGGAGCGGTAATGCTGACGGACAACGACAGTCCGCCGAGCTTCTCCATTTCCAATGGCAGTGCCACCGAGGGAGGGGCCGTGGTCCTGACCGTCACCAAGTCGGGGACATCCGCTATTCCTCTTTCGGTCAGTTACGGAACATCCGACGGCACGGCGGTGGCGCCCGCTGATTATGGTGCGGCATCGGGCACCCTGACTTTCCTGCCTGGCGACACGACCAAATCGATTTCCATCCCTACGGTGAATGACACCATATACGAGGGCGCCGAGACGTTTCGCGTCTACCTGTCCGGCGCATCGGGCGGCGCCGTCATCTCTAACGCCGCCGGCACGGGCACGATCGTCGACAACGACGCGATGCCGAGCTTTTCGGTTTCCAATGCCAGCGTGACCGAAGGCCAAGCCGCAAGCGTGACAGTGACCAAAGCCGGGGCGACGGGCCTCAATGCGACGGTGTCCTACGCTACCGCCGACGGAACTGCCGCGAGCCAGTATCCGGCCCAGTATCAAAGCGTCACCGGAAGCTTGACGTTTCTGCCATGGGAAACCTCGAAGACGATTGCTGTCCCGACCATCGACAACGCCCAATATAATGTTCCGAAAACATTTTCGGTCGGTCTGTCGTCTCCGGTGAACGCGACCATCATGGCGTCGACAGCGGCTGTGACGATCCTCGATAACGATCCGGCGCCCGTTTTCTCCGTGATGAGTGGTGCAGCGGTAAACGAAGGCGGTACGCTGCAATTCTACGTTCAGGCCGCGAACGCTTACGAGGGGCCAGTGACGATAAACTACACGACGTCCAGCGGTACCGCGACCTCCGGTGTCGACTTTACGCCCGTGTCGGGCACCCTGACACTCGGTTTACCCGGAACTGTGAATACCGTGTCGGTGCCGACCACCCAGGACAGCGACTATGAGCCCGACGAGACCGTCAACTTCACGATATCCTCGCCAAGTGCGGGCACCATCGCCACGGCTCAGGCCGTCGGTACGATCATCAATGACGATCCCGCACCCAGTACCGGACCCACCGCCAATCCGGACAATGCCGGCAGCCATGCCCGGTGCGATGAATTCACGATCAATCCGATCGCGAACGATACGGATCCTGGTGGGCACTACCCTCTCAGCCTCGTGTCGGTAGCGTCCGGCTCGGGTTATACGGCGACGGTTTCCGGCAACAACGTGACCTTCTTCGCCAAGGGCGGCGGTGGAACGTACAACATCCTGTACACGGTGGCGAACACGGTGGGCGGGCAGGCTCAGGGAATCATATCCTACACGGTGTCGCCCGGCCAGGTTTGCGCGACCCCATGACGCCGCCTTTCTCCACCTTCACCGTGATGTTCCGGGAGATTCCCTTGCGACGTGAAATATTGTCAGGCGGCATCGGACGGGCCGCCAGAATGGTGCGGGGCGTGGCGAAGCTCGGGGCATTGCTCGGCTTGCTCGCGTGTCCGGTAGCGCTTCATGCCCAGGATCTGCCGCAAACCATCTCGCCGTTACAGGTCGAGCCCGATCGCAACGGCGTCAATCTCGTGACGGGAAAGATGACGCCGGATGCGCCCGTCCTGTCGGTACCGGCGGCCCCCAGGCTGCGCTTCGACCGGGTCCAGAACGCCGCCCCGTATATTTCGGGGGTATTGCACAAGGATCCGGAGGGTCTCGACCAGAGCGGGGAATGGTCCATCCACACCGCCGACGGCGTGTCGGAATCGTTTCGCTGCTTCTGGGATACGGACGACGGCAAGCAATGTGCCAGTGTCACCGGGTCGGGCTCATCGCTGATATTCAGTGGAGCACGGTATCGAAAGGCCGGGTCGGGAGAACTCTATTATCTCGACGTCATTCATGAATTCTTCAACTCACCGCCGACCGACCTTCATCCACAATTTCTCCGCTTATTCTATGCATCCAAGATCGAATATCCCGATGGGGAGGTGATCAGCTACACCTACGATGCCGCCCAACTCAGCAGCGATCCCTATGGCCGGTCGTTTTACCGGCCGAGCCGGATCACGACCAACCTCGGCTATTACATCACGATCTCCTATCAAAGCAGCGACCTCTCGCAGGTCGGATGGGGCACGCCGAGCGTGGTCGCGCTGTACAAGGCCAGTGATCCGACGACGCCGCTCGCGCGGCTGACGAACAACGGCAATGGCAGCGTGACCGATCTGGCGGGCCGCGTTTTCCAGGGATACGACCTCGGCAGCCTCGGGGTCGACGAGGAAACAGCCAGCTTTTCGCGGACGCTGCCGGGCGAAAGCAGCGCTGCGCTGAACGTGACCGCCGCGTCGGGCCTGCCGACCAATTCCCCGATGATCGGCACGGTGAACAAGGATGGTGTGGCCTGGGCCTACACCTATGCGAACCCGCAATATTATTCGGGGATCAATAACTACCTCTACGATTCCGTCACTGTTTCGGGCCCCAATGGGTACAATAAAACCTATTCGATCACCAAGCTCAGCCCGCTATCCCCGGCCGGAAGCCGTAACCTCATCGCGAAGGTGACCGACGAGCTCGGGCGGCAAACCAATTATGCCTACGACATCAACCTGCGGGTCATCCAGATCACGGCGCCGGAGCAGAATTCGGTGTCGCTCACTTGGGACCTCGCCGGCAACATCGTCACCAAACGGACGATCGCCAAACCCGGTTCGGGCATCGCGGACGCGGTCGAACAGATATTCGTCGATCTCACCGCCTTCACCTCGCCGACCGGGGCCTTCGTCGATTGCCGGACGACCGTAATGTGCTGGCGGCCCGCGTGGTACCGCGACGCGCTCAACCGGGAGACGGACTTCGCGTACAACGGCAGCGGCCAGCTGACCCAACGAACCGACCCCGCCGACGCCAGCGGCGTGCGGCTCAAGACCTATATCGAATACACCAGCCAGGACACCGGATCGGGCATATTGTCGCGCAAGACGGCGGAGCGCATGTGCGGCGATACCACGACCTGCGGCACCAATGGCGAGGCCAGGACCGAATACGAATATTGGGAGAACACGTTCCTGCCGACCGTGCAGCGCCAACTCGATCTGGCAACGGGGCAGGCGCATGAGACGCGCTATACCTACGACGCCGCCGGGCGCGTGCTATCTATCGACGGGCCGCGGCCGGGCTCGGACGATACGCAATATTTCCGGTACGACGTGCTAGGCCGCAAGACCTGGGAGATCGGGCCGGTAGCACCCAACGGCCTTCGCATCGCCAAGCGCTACACCTATCGCGATTCTGACGATAAGGTCGTCGCCGTCGAAACCGGCACGGTGCCCGATGCCAACAGCACGCAGCTCACCGTAACCGAGCGTACCGACACGACGTACGACAGCCGGCGCTACGCCATTCGAGCAGCGACGTCGGCTGGCGGCCAGCTGTATCGCGTGACGGACCAATCCGTCCTCGATCGCAACCTGCCCGAATGCACGGCGGTGCGCATGAACCTGGCGGCGTTGCCGGTAGCCGGCAGCGCCGCCGCCTGCGCGCTTGGCACGCAAGGCACCCAGGGGCCGGATCGGGTCACGAAGAACGTCTATGACAATGCCGGGCAACTGCTTCAGATCCAACGTGCGGTCGGCACCGCGCTGGTGCAGAATTACGTCACCTACACCTACACACCGAACGGCAAGCAACAGTTCGTCACCGACGCCAACGGCAACAAGGCGCAATTCGCCTATGACGGCGACGACCGCCAGACTTATTGGTATTTCCCGAGCAAGACCGCGCCGGGGACGGTGAACGCGGCGGATTACGAACAATATGGCTATGACGCGGTCGGCAACCGCACGTCGTTGCGCAAGCGCGATGGCCGGACGCTGACGTTCGCCTATGATGCGCTCAACCGGATGCTGTCGAAGGTTGTGCCGGACGGTTGCGCGCCGATCCAGGTCGGTACCTGCACGCCGGCGGCGGCGACCCGCGACGTCTATTATAGCTATGACGTGATGGGCCGTCAGCTGACCGCCAGGTTCGACGCTGTGGCCGGCACCGATGGAATAACCAGCGCCTACGACATATTCGGCAATTTGCGCTCGAGCACGATCAGCATGGGTGGCTTCACCAAGACGCTGAGTGCCGATTATGACCTGGCGGGCAACCGGACGAGTCTGACCCACCCAGACGGCCAGTCGTTCACCTATGCCTATGACGCGCTCAATCGGCTCAGCGGCCTCTACCAAGGGCTGGATACGAGCGTCCCGCTGGAAACGTTCGGCTACAACGCGCTGGGCCTTCCGGCGAGCCGTTCGGATGCCGGCGGCGGTGCGACGTCCTATGCATATGATGCGGTCGCGCGGCTGAGCAGCCAGTCGGACACGTTCGCCGGGGGCGTCGGCAACGTGACGCTGGGCACCCTGGCGTACAATCCGGCGGACCAGCTGGTGAGCAAGCCGCGCAGCAACGGCGCGTATGCCTGGTCGGGCGCGGTCGCGGTCAACCGTGCCTATGCGGCGAACGGACTCAATCAATATACCAGCGCAGGGCCGGCTACGTTCGGTTACGACGCGAACGGCAACCTGATCTCCGACGGCACGAGCTCGTACACTTACGATGCGGAGAACCGGCTGGTGGCGGGGCCGAACGGCGCGGTGCTGACTTATGATCCAACGGGCCGGCTGTGGCGGGTGACGAAAGGGGCAGCCGACACGCGGTTCCTGTACGATGGCGACGCGCTGGTCGCCGAATATGACGCGAGCGGCGTGCTGACCGACCGCTATGTCCATGGCAGCGATCAGAAGGCGGACGATCCGCTGGTCTGGTATGGTGTAAGCGGCGTCCGCTGGCTGCATGGCGATCACCAGGGCTCGATCGTCGCGATCGCAGGGCTTGGGGCGCCATCGATCAATACCTATGACGACTATGGCATTCCCGGCGCGTCGAACAGCGGGCGATTCCAATATACCGGCCAGGCATGGATCGCCGAGCTCGGGCTCTATTACTACAAGGCCCGCATGTACTCGCCCACGCTCGGGCGGTTCATGCAGACCGACCCCATCGGGTATAAGGATCAGAACAACCTCTATGCTTATGTTGGTAATGACCCGGTAGATCATACCGATTCGACCGGAATGCAGGAGGATGATTGGGGAACATGGACCAAAAACTTGGTGTCAGGAGTGCCCCAAGATATCGCTCGCGTGCCTGGCGATTTAGCCGATTTGGGACGCGCGATTATCCATGGTGATTTCGAATATGCGCTTGGGGTGCTACCGCCGGATCTAGGCGGTGGACTAGCTGGAGCTGAGGCTTCTGCGGCCCGTACTGCGGTAAGTGAAGCAAGCGCATCAGAAAGAGCTGCGGAGGTTCATTCAGTTCTAGACCCAATAGCGCAGAGTAGGCGAACTACAGCCGTGCTCGATACGAGTGGAGATCGGATCATAGCTGGTGGGGGCAGGGACTTGACCCAAGCCCAGCGCGCCGCGCTAAGGTCCGGCGAAACGGGAGCTCGCGCGCCCGGAGCGCATGCCGAGGTGACAGCTTTGAGGCACGCCACAGCGTCGGGTGTGACACCACGTTCTCTTACCGCAACTCGTCCAATTTGCCCGGCTTGCGCTGCTGAGATAAGAAACAATGGAGGTCGTCTCACATCCCCAACTACCGCAACATTCAAGAACTCAAAACCTTGGTGGCATTTCTGGTGATTAATATCTTGACTTTTGACGAGGCGGGTCTCCGCGATCGCCTTTCACAGCTTTCCGCGCGTTCGGCTGTTGTTTTTGCACTTCTCTGCGCGAATAGATTGGCTTGTAGTCTAGAATATTTTAAAAATATCCCTGACTCTACGAAAGCTATCATTGGCGACGCTAGTGCTGCTGTCGTGAGTTCTCTTAAAAATAATGATGATAAGGCCGCAATTTTTGAAGAAATTTTACTTGATATATCACCCTCTGAAGAGGAAGATCCAAGTTTCGAGGGCGCGGTTGTTGAAGATGTATGCGCTGCTCTGGTTTATACAATCAGAGCGCTAACCCATGATGCGCCTAAGAACGCCGCCTTTGCTGCCCGGCGTGTATATGAAGCGGCGGATCGCTATGCTAGTATTCATATTAACGATTCTGAGTATAGTGATTCAGCTGAGTTAATTATACTCAGTAACCCCGTGGTTCAGTGTGAGCTGCAGCGGCAGGGCAGGGATTTTGGCGCTGTTGCTGGAGCAATCGATGCGATGGATTTGGCAGTAAAATCAAGTTTTGAGGCGATGTTTTCGCCTCATGGCCTGTAATCAATATTAAAAGAATTACGGCAAAAGTTTACTAAAAGCACCAAATTGAAGTCGGTTGACCGCTGATCGGGTCATGGTTGCGCTATGATGGCGGTCATGGCTCGTCTTCCTCGCCTCGTGCTACCCGGCTATCCCTATCATGTAACCCAGCGCGCTAACCGCCGCCAGCAAGTGTTCGAGGATGTCGACTACGCGCTGTATCGCGATCTGCTCGCGGCGCGGCGCGGCGCGCAAGCGCGACGGCCGGACGCTGACGTTCGCCTATGACGCGCTCAATCGGCTGAGCGTGACCTGCTCCCAGTTTTCAGGCCGCTGATAACTTAGCTTCGGTGTCCATATGCCCCTGGCGGGGGCGGTTCGTAAACTCGGCGGGTGCCAACCCGCCAAGGCTGCTGTGCGGACGCATGGTATTGTAGTCCGTCCGCCATGCCTCGATGATCCGTCTCGCTGCAGCCAGCGATGGGAACA